>JAEPEX010000115.1_pt1:0-3032500 | contig 3497020 bp, 2687 predicted proteins | sample 9130951 | NCBI WGS metagenome assembly JAEPEX01 (sample SAMN17228542, study PRJNA684324) | microbial mat metagenome | biome: saline marsh[ENVO:00000054]; feature: microbial feature [ENVO:01000007], biofilm[ENVO:00002034], sulphate-reducing...; material: estuarine water...
AAGGCGACTTCGCAACTGGCCCAGTCCATCAGCAATTGGCCCATGTCATCGCCGGGCTATTTTCGCGATGTGCAGACTCGCATCAAGCGCTTTGTGGAGTCTGGACAGCTCGGGCCGTTCATGAATGGTTACTGGGGCAACCCGGCCTACAAATTGCCCGCCGAGGCAAACCTGATGGCGGTGGCGCATTATCTGGAAGCACTGGATTTCCAAAAGGAGATCGTCAAAATTCACACCGTCTATGGCGGCAAGAATCCGCATCCGAACTGGCTGGTCGGCGGTATGCCCTGCGCCATCAACGTCGACGGCGTTGGCGCGGTGGGAGCGGTGAACATGGAGCGGTTGAATCTGGTGTCGTCCATTATCGATCGCACCATCGATTTCATCGATCAGGTGTACATTCCGGATCTGCTGGCCATCGCGTCGTTCTACAAGGACTGGACCTATGGCGGCGGTCTGAGCAGTCGTTCGGTGATGTCCTACGGCGACATCCCGGATCATGCCAACGACGATTCGGCAGCGAATCTGATGCTGCCGCGGGGCGCCATCATCAATGGCGATCTGGGCGAAATCCATGATGTTGACCTGCGCGATCCGGACGAAATCCAGGAGTTCGTCGACCATTCCTGGTTCCGCTATGACGACGAGAGCAAAGGCCTGCATCCTTGGGATGGGGTCACCGAAGCCAACTATGTGCTTGGACCGAACGCCAAGGGCACCTCGACCCGCATCGAGGCCGTGGACGAGGGAGCCAAGTATTCCTGGATCAAGGCCCCGCGTTGGCGCGGCCATGCCATGGAGGTCGGTCCGCTGGCACGCTGGGTGATCGGATATGCGCAGAACAAACCCGAGTTCAAGGAGCCGGTGGACAAAGTGCTGACCGATCTCGGCCTGCCGCTGAACGCCTTGTTCTCGACCCTGGGTCGCACCGCCGCACGCGGGCTCGAGGCTTCCTGGGCGGCACACAAAATGCGCTATTTCCAGGACAAATTGGTCGCCAATATCAAGGCCGGCGATACCGCCACCGCCAATATCGACCAGTGGGAGCCGCGCACCTGGCCGAAACGGGCCAAGGGCGTCGGCACCACCGAGGCCCCCCGCGGCGCGCTCGGGCACTGGATCGTCATCAAAAAGGGCAAGATCGAGAATTATCAGGCCGTGGTGCCCACCACCTGGAACGGTTCCCCGCGCGACCCGGCCGGCAACATCGGCGCCTTCGAGGCAGCTTTGTTGAACACGCCCTTGGCCAAGGCCGACGAGCCATTGGAGATCCTGCGCACATTGCACAGCTTCGACCCCTGCCTGGCATGCTCGACCCATGTGATGAGTCCGGACGGACAGGAGTTGACGCGGGTCAAGGTTCGCTGAACCCGCACCCTGCACGCATCGCGCACCGGCGTGATAAGACAGAAATCGCCTACACTCGATCAAACAGAGGCTTCGATGAGTGCCACCAAAGAAGATTTTCTCCGCGAGCGGCGGCGGCGCAGCGTGCCGAGCGCCAGGCGCACGGCCGTGTATGTATATCAGGCGCCATTGCGCGCCTGGCACTGGATCAATGCGCTCGCCATCACCTTACTGGCGATCACCGGCTGGTTCATCGCCAATCCACTGCCGAGCATGCCCGGCGAGGCCAGCGATCATTTTGTCATGGGCTATATGCGCTTCATCCATTTTGCCGCGGCCTATGTGTTTGCGGTCGGCTTTCTGTTCCGTCTGTATTGGGCGTTTGCCGGCAATCGGTATGCGCACCAGCTGTTCACATTGCCGTTTTGGCGGCGCACGTTCTGGCAGGAACTCTGGCATGAGGTGCGCTGGTATGCATTCCAGGAGCTGGAGCCGAAAAAATATTATGGCCACAATCCGCTGGCGCACCTGTTCATGGTGGTCATCATCAGCGTTGGCGGGTTGGTGATGATGGTCACCGGCTTTGCGCTGTACTCGGAGCAGACAGGGCTTGGCAGTTGGCAGGATCAACTGTTCGGCTGGGTCATTCCGTTTGTCGGCCAGAGCCAGGATGTGCGCATTTGGCACCACTGGGGCATGTGGGTGATCGTCATCTTTGTGATGCTGCATGTATATACCGCCATCCGCGAGGACATGCTGTCGCGCCAGAGCCTGATCAGCACCATGGTCAGCGGTTGGCGCATGTTCAAGGACGATCGTCCATGACCAGGGGCAAGCTAGGCTGTCGAAATGTCCTGAGTTTTGCAAGCTCCGGGAGCTCCTGGGCGCAGGGCGCCATGCAGAGTTGGATCTCGAGCATCTACTGGAGGAACTCGACGATATGAGCGAGAGCGAGCGCCGGGAACTGCAATTACGGCAACAGCCATCATAGAGGCAGCTCATGAGATCGATACGCCAACTCTTTGCACTCTATTCAATCAATGACGACTGACGCCGAAAATCCACAACCGCTGAACGCTGGTGCGCCATCGGCCGAGTTGCCGCCGCGGGTGTTATTGCTCGGGATCGGCAACCTGTTATGGGCGGACGAGGGGTTCGGGGTGCGCTGCGTGCAGGCAATGGCGGCAACGCATCGTTTTGCGCCGCATGTCACCCTATTGGACGGCGGCACCCAGGGCCTGTATTTACTGGATCGCGTGCGCGCGGCGGATGTGCTGGTGGTCTTCGATGCGGTTGACTATGGCCTGCCGGCGGGCACCCTGAAACGCGTCGCAGGAGATGCCGTGCCCAAGTTCATGGGCGCGAAAAAGATGAGCCTGCACCAGACAGGCTTCCAGGAGGTGCTGGCTCTGGCGGATCTGTTTGGCGATTCCCCGCGGCATCTTTTGTTGATCGGAGTGCAGCCGGTGGCGTTGGAAGATTTCGGTGGCAGCCTGCGCCCCGAGGTCAGAGAGCAAATCCAGCCGGCCATCCAGATGGCCTTGGATTATTTAGCCGAGCTTGCAGTCACTCCGCTGCAGGACGCCGAGATCTCGCCCGAGTCCGGCGACTTGCCGCATCCGGCCCTGGACCTGGCCGCGTACGAAACCGGCCGGCCGGCAGCAGAGCAAGCCTGTCGCGACGGCGATGCGCGCTTGTTGCCGCGCCTCTGTGCATGGCCAGGGCGAAACGGGCAGAACCTGGAGACAAGCTGATGTGCATTGCGATACCAATGCAGGTAATCGAAACCGCCGACGGCTGGGCATGGTGCGACGATGGCGGCGATGACAGCCAACGCCAACAGGTCGACCTACGCCTGGTGGGCGAGCAGCCGCCGGGCACCTGGCTGCTGGTGTTCCTCGGTGCCGCCCGCGATGTCATCGACGAGCAGCGGGCCATGCACATCCGCGATGCCCTCACCGCGTTGGATGCGGTACAGCAAGGCGAATCGGTGGAGCATCTGTTCGCCGACCTGATCGGACGGGAGCCGGAGTTGCCGGCGTTTTTGCGCCAGAATACGGCAGCGTCCGCCGAAGTTCCGGACCAACAGGCCGCCCGCGTTGACATGCACAATGACCATCCGCTAGACGACCGACATCCGCTGCCGGCAGGCGCGGTCGGCCCCGGCAGCCAGCCGGATGAACCCGATGCCGAGCGCTTGGACTATCTGCCCATGCCCGAGCGGATGCAGACCTATCGCCAGCCCTTGTTGCCTGAGCCTGAAGAGATTGTCGGACTGGACCAGGGCCTGCGCTTGCTGGATGCATTACAGGATGCGCTGGCGGACGATCGCATCGGCACAACATCGCAGATCCTGGACCTGAGCGTGCTGGATCAGGCAAATCTACGCTTGCTGGAGAACAGCCTCGGCGAAGGAGAGGTCAGTATCCTACAGCTCGGCGCGCATGACCGATTACAGTCGGACATCATCCAGCATCCGGTTCAGAACCTCCTGCACAACGCAACATCGACACTCGCTCGGAACACTGGCGGAACCGCAGCACAAGAAACGCGTTTAGCCGGCGTCTGGCGGGTGCGCGAGACCGATGCCGCCGGCAACGTTCTGCGCGATGTGCTGGAAGTCGGCAACATCCCCGGCTTTGTCCGCGACATGGCCTTTGACGGCGCAAGCAAAACCTTGGATCTGGCAGACCTGGCCTCGAAACCCTTGCCGGATGCTGTCATGAACGCCCCTGGCGTGTTGGCCGAACTCAACCAGCAGGTTGTATTGCGGCAGCACAACAGCGATGCGCCGAAGCACATCGTTAACCTCAGCCTGCTGCCCCTGGGCGAAGGCGATCTCGCATTTTTGAGCGAGCACCTAGGCACCGGTTGGATTGACATAGTGTCGCGCGGCTATGGCAACTGCCGCATGACCGCGACCGCTGTGCAGAATCTATGGTGGGTGCAGTTTTTCAACTCCGACGACAGGCTGATCCTGAACACGCTGGAGGTCACCGACGTACCCGAGGCGGCCCTGGCAGCCGCGGAAGATCTCCAGGACAGCGCCCTGCGGCTAAGCGACATTCGGCAGGCCTTACGCTGAGGCGATTGCCGGAAAGCGTATGTTTCTTTCCGGCAATCGCCTGAGTCCAGATCGCGGCTCGCTTCGCGAGAGCGATCTAACCTTATCGGTTAGGTGATATTTTGCGTGACGCGACACTTTGGATACGACGAGCAACCCCAAAACTGCTGGCCCGCGTTGCTACCACGCTTTGCGGTACGCAAGACCATGGCACTACCGCATTGAGGACACTTTTTTTCGGCTGCGGGATCAGCCCGAGATTCAAGCCGCTTGACATGCTCGCGATGCGTTTTCCAACTTGGCTCAAGACGACTAGACTGAATCTTGGCGATGGCGGTTACAACTTCATGCTCTGACAACACCGGGTCACGAAAGGATTTGATGTACCTGATGTAGCCGCTTTTGCGGGTGACGTTCGCAGGCATTGGCGTTTTGAACCTGCTGTCACCTACGAAGGCTACCACCGAATGGATAGCACCTGCCGGGACGTCGAGCGCCGCTTCCAGCGCCTTTACATGCCTGTAGTTTTGGCGCAGCGGATTTTGAAACTTGAAAGAGGTCTTATGAAATTTCTGTGTCCATCGAGGTTGGTTTTCCCTGCCGAAGATCCAACCCCTCATATTCTTGGTCTCCACAACGAAGATGCCGAAGCGGGACACAACTATGTGGTCGATCTGTGTCGTGCCATCGGCGGTTGACAAGGTTACATTGTGGATCGGCCGATATGTATCCGCGGGCAGTCTTAGCTTAGCGGTGAGTTTGACGAAGGCCTCGCCTAAGGTTCCCTTGAACCACGGAGACTGGAGTAAGCTGATGAGAAGCGCGACCGGAATAAACCACCACAAGGCTTTCAGTACTTCGTTGACGATTGGGGAGTAATCCATCGCTTCTGGTCACCTGAGTCGAGAGTGCCGAGTTTCTTCTATTCAAAGCAAAAGGGCAAGAATTGTCCTGGAATCGCTTGCAAACCAACTGTCGGCGCGATCGAAATGTGCCGTTGAAGATGGCAGGCTGCCAGATACCGAGCCAACCCTTGGGCAATGCAGCCAGCTTGGACGAAGACATGGTCGGCATGCAGCTTGCGTTTCAAGGCTTGACCCGAAGCCGCCGGTTTCCGGTGCAGGTGTTGATTGCCATTGCGCCGTTTCATCGGCTTCATCCAAGAATGGTGCCGCCGATGTCGATGGTCACCAGTTACTGGCCTGAGAAGTAACCCGCCGGCGTCGGCCAACTCACCTCGCCGGCATGCCATAGCCTAGGCAGCAAGCCCGGCGTTAGGGTAGCGGGATCCAGTTCGGTCAGCAATGCCGCATCCGGCAGCACCAGTTCCAGCATCGGGTCAGCGGTCGCGGTTTGGTCCGGCCGACGAACAGCAAATCCAAGCCGTCCTGAGCGTCCAAATAGGCTCGGGAGAGTGCATGTCATACTACCAGGGTTCTTTATACGGCCTGACATCCAGCTCGAAGGTCCAGGCATCCGATGGTTGCCGATGCAGCCAGAGCAATGTCGATGCGATACTTTTGGGGTCGATCAGACCGCCCTCCCCTGCCGCGGTCACGAGCTCGGGCATGGATTGATGCACCCGCGGCACGTCGATGATCCCATCGATGATCAAGTGTCCTACGTGGATACCCCGCGCGCCCAACTCCCGCGCCAGACTACCAGCCACGGCACGCAGGCCATGTTTGCCAGCGCCAAAGGCAGCGAATTCGGGGCTCGACTTCAGCGACGCGGTGGCACCGACGAACAGGATCGATCCCGAACCCCGCGGCAACATACGCTGCGCTGCTTCACGCCCAACCAAAAAGCCACCCAGTGACGACGCCTGCCACATCGCCTTAAACTGCTCGACACTGGTCTCCACGACGGGAGCTCGATGGATACCCGCGACATTGAACACCACCAGTTCCGGGGTTCCGAAGCGCTGCTCCGTAGCGTCGAACAAATGCGCAACCTGCACCTGATCTGAAGCATCCGCGGCTACCGCCAACACCGATCCGCCGCGTTGCTCGATCTCGGTGACCAATGGCGCCAGCGATGCGCCATCCCGCCGCGCCAGTACCACCGCGTAGCCCTCATCCACCAGCAACTTCGCGAGCTCGGCACCAGTACCACTCCCAGCTCCCACCACCACAGCACAATTTGGCATTGAATCGCTCCTCATCAGTTGAACCTGCAATTATTGATTTAGGCCGAAGGATCGTTTGGAATCATGGCTTTCTCTGGTCTCTCGCGTGAGAAAAACCGATGTCCAATTCTGCGGCCAAAGCGTCATTGTCTGGCTCCAGTCCGCAGAGGCTCCTACAGGTCAGACAGGTCTGCCGGCCCGAGCAGGGCGGTAACACTGCCGGCGTCGAAAATGCAGTCGAGCCAGGCATGGCACTGAGCTGCTAAATAGATAGTTAAGCTCGATACGTCAGGAGTTCTGCACTGCGTGAGCCGGTGCGTGCGGCGTGCTTTTCTGTATGGTTAGGGTCCGTTCTCCGGCAAGAACGTCAACCACCGCCGCGGCTGGATCGCCGAGCGCATTATGTAGTTCGCCGGCATCTTCGCCATCGATGTGGTCAAAGTGGGTGTTCTTTTTTAGGCGCTTTTTTAGGCGTCTTAGGCGACGGGGTCGCCCGCAAGCGGGCTCCTACGCCGGCCGCTCCCACTGCTGGTAAAGGTCCACTTGCGGACGAGGCGCCTTGGCCCCTCTGCACACTCTGCGTCTCTGCGGTGAATCCTTACATGTTTTGAAGGCAGCACCCATGTCTTCATCCGTGCGACCGCAGCCCCGTTTGACTGCAGGTCCGGAACAATAGCGGTGCATGGATGGTGGACCGAGTCTTTGCATGCCCACTGTTGCGATGCCCGCTAATTTCTCCAACGGCGCATGGCAGGACACAAAGATTGGTCGTGACAGGCCGCTGGAGCTTTCAGATTAGATGAGCTTGCAGCCTGATCATTTTACTTCACCGACGATCTCGTTTTGGAAGCGAGCGACAACGCCATCGCCAACCTTGACATCTTCGAGAAGCGAGCGGTCTTCCACGTCGAAGGTTCTGGTTTCATTTGGACCTTTGATCGTTATCTTGCCGGCGGATTTATTCAGACTGACGATTTCGCCAAACAGGGTCAGTGTCTCGGTAATCGTACCTCCAGGTTTTTTGCCTGGAGTACGATCGATTTCGGTGGTCATTTCGGCGGCGATCGGCCCAGCATCCTCCTTCGGTACAAGTCCGATCAGTACCGAGGTGAACTCGGTGATATTTACCTCGTCGCCGATCTTGATTTTATCCAGGCGTGTCACTTCCGGCGGTACATGCAGCACATGATAATTACCCTCTGCGTCTTTCAGGGTCATCAGTCGAGTTTCGGTATTGACAACCATGACTTTGCCGGAAAGCTCGCTACTCATCCCACCACCCGCTATGGGCATTTCTTCCTGCTGCGCGGATGCGATGCCGGGTATTGCAGTACCGATGACAAAAGCTGCTGCGAATGTATGGACAAGAATCTTGGCTTGCATAGATGGAATTTCCTGACTTTAGGTTATGAAGGGTTGATCGACGAGGAGTCTGTTGATCTGAGGTAATGGGTGAAAAACACCGTTACATGGTTATGTATTTTCGAACGGCCAAACATTAGGGTTAAACCGCGCGGGATCAAGGGTAGCGATGCTCGAGCTCCGCGATCCAACCCAGGCGTTGCTCAATGACACGAATATAGTAATCAGTTTCCAACCGCGCGTCCTCGGCGGCTGCCCAGGCGCGCTTGGATTGGTAGTGAACGCGCGCAGCTGCCAGTTCGGCCGTTACCCTGTCGCGTTGGTGATCGGTGACCATCCTGCTGTCGCTGGTCGGGCTGGATTCGGCCTGCCAGACCGGATCGCGGAGGGGCAAGCCGAGGCCGGCACGCGCTCTGGCCCAATGCAGATCGCCGGCGATGAAGGGATCATCGCCGATGCCGGGATACTCGATCCAGGTCTCCACCGACAGCCAGTCGCCATGGAGCAAGAGTACCAGCAGCGCGTCGCGGGCATAGTCAGTGCGATAGCCCTCGAATTCCTCCAGCCAGCGGAGCAGCCGGCGTGCGGCTCCGCAGGCATCGGTCTTGGCGCCCGTCGGTTCCTCGAGGCCAGCCCGGTGGCACAGCATCCGCATTTGCTCGGCACGCAAATGGTCGCCTTCCACTTCCATCTTGGCGTTGTTGATGGCCTCGCGTTGTTGCTGCAACCCCGCACCATCGCCGAGCATGAAATAGGCCTCGGCTAGTTTGATTAGATAGGATGCCTCGGTAAAGCGCGGCATGCCTCGATCGCCTCGTTGTCGCTCATAGGCAATACGATAATGATCCAAGGCGGTGTTCCAGTCGCCACGGCGTGCGGCCAGGTTGCCCTCGTTCAGATCGAGCATGTGCCGTGAGGCGGTGCGCCCGCCGCGTTCCAACAGCCTGTGTCCGCGCACCAGCAGCTGCCGTGCCTCGGCCGCCGGACGCTTTTCAACGGCGATGCTCAATAATGTCGAAACGGCATTAAAGCTGTCCTGCGGGTCGACCCCCGAGGCATCGTCAGCGGCTTCGGTCAGGGCTGCCACCGCCGCATCGACCTCTTTGTTCTGCCAGCGGCTCTCGCCCTCCCAGGTTCGCATGCGGACACGCCATTCAGCATCTCCGAGTCGTTCCGCCAGGGCGGCTCCCTGCGCCGCCAGGCGTGCACATTCGGCGTAATGCCCGGCCTTGTAGGCAGTACCGCAACGCTGTTTAATCTTGTCCAGTTCTGTTGTTGCCATTTCGCGTTTGTTGCGTTGCGCTAAACCTCGTGATACTTCAGTGGGTAGCCGTTGTCTCGGTAGTAGATGTAGCGTTTGCGCCCGGCATCGCGGATGTCGGGACGCAAGTCCAGGGGTTCGCACAAACGCTCGAAGCGCTCGAAAAAGGTCGGTACCTCGGTGCCAAGGTTGATCAGCACCTGATGCTCGTCTTCCGGCTGGCCGTCACCGCTGATCAGTATGGGTGTCAGCTCCGGGTCGGTCTCGCCGACCAGGCCATGCGGCAGAAAGCTCTCGTCCCGATAGGTCCAAAGCAGTCGGTCCAGATCGCGTGCCTCGCGCGGGTTCGGGCAGTGGATCAGGATGCGGAGCTTGTGGTTTGTGTGGATGTGCTCCGCCAGACGGCAGCTATAGGTCAAGCGATCGCCGCGCGTACCCCGCTTGAGCATGTAGAAGTCGATCCGAGTCATGGCCAGTGTGCTCGGGGCTCAGGTTTCGATGCCCGCGCGGCGGATCAGCAATTCGCTGAGCAGCGCTACCGGTCGGCCGGTGGCGCCCTTGGGTTTGCCGGTGAGCCAGGCGGTGCCGGCAATATCCAAATGTGCCCAGGGGTATTTTTTCGCATAGCGCGACAAGAACGCAGCGGCGGTGATGGCACCGGCATCGCGCCCGCCGATGTTGGCCATGTCGGCGAAATTGCTATCGAGCTGCTGCTGATAGTCGTCCCACAGCGGCAGCCGCCAGACGCGATCGCCAGCGGCCTCGCCGGCCGCGCTGATTTCGGTGGCCAGCTCGTCATCGGCGGTGAACAGTCCGGACGGGTGCCGCCCCAATGCGACGATGCAGGCACCGGTCAGGGTCGCCATGTCCACCACCAGGGCGGGGTCGAAGCGTTCGACATAGGTCAATGCGTCACACAGGATCAACCGGCCCTCGGCGTCAGTGTTGAGAATTTCGATGGTTTGGCCGGACAGGCTCTTGACAATATCGCCAGGCTTATTCGCGGCGCCGTCTGGCAGGTTCTCCGACGAGGGCACAACGCCGATCAGATCGATCGGCAACTGCAATTCGCAGGCCGCAACCATGGCGCCGAATACGCTGGCGCCTCCCGCCATGTCGTATTTCATTTCGTCCATGGCCTCGGAGGGCTTGATGGAGATGCCGCCGGCGTCGAAGGTGAGACCTTTGCCGACCAGTACGACGGGTTTGTTGTCTTGCTGTGATATCGGCGCGCAGCTGTAGCGCATAATGATGAATTTGGCGGGCTCGCGGCTGCCGCGCGACACTGACAGCAATGCGCCCATGCCAAGTTCCTCCATGTCTGCTTCTTCGAGCACCTCGACGCTGAGCGCAGCGTAGCGTTCGCCGAGCGCTGTCGCCTGTTCCGCGAGATAGCTGGGCGTGCAGATATTGCCGGGCAGGTTACCCAAATCGCGAGTCAACTCGATGCCATCGGCGATCGCTTTGCCATGTGTCGCGGCGCGGGTCGCAACCGCGTCCTGGTCCTTGTTCGCGATCCAAATCGACAGATTTTGCAACTGCGGCGGTGCGTCCTTGGCCGGCTCCTTGGTATGCTCGTAACGATAGTTGGCCTGGGCGGCCTGCATTACGGTCTGGCGCACCAGTTTGTACAGATTCATGTCCTTGGGAGGCTTGGGCAAAGCGAACAAAGCATCTGTGACCGAGATCTCGGATAGCCGCGCAAGCGCTGCGGCAAACGCTTTGTCGAAGCCGCTGCGGTCCAGTTCCTTGCGCTTTCCGAGGCCGAGTAGCAGAATCCGTTCGGCGGCGATATCGGGCAGATCATAGGCCACGACGCAACTTGCGCGGCTTCCGGTCATGTCACCCCGTTGCAGCAGAGCGCTCAGGGCACCGCCGCTGGCCTTGTCGATCACCTCGGCGGGACCGGACAACTTGGGCTTAGCATAGACGCCGAGGATCAGACAAGGGGTCTTGGCTTTGGCGAGATCGCCATGCTTGATTTTAAACTCCATGGATACTCCTGAGATGCTATTGATTTCGGTATGGTTTGCAGTGCTGTATCAGGGTGTCACCGCGATGCGGTGCGCTGTATTTGGCGCCTTGTATTTTCCAGCGCATGAGTCTACAGGAATCCAAGCCTGTGCCGAAATGGCGGCCCCCATGCGTCACGCCCGGCCCGATTCGGTCTGTCAGATAAACCGCGATCTGCATGGCTTGGAGTTGTGCCGATCGCCTCGGGCTGCAACCAGATGCTGATCGATCGCTATCTGGCCGGTGCTGTGATCGGCGGAACATTACTGACCTTTGCCGTGCTGTTGCCATTGCTTGGGTTTTTCATCCTCGCCGATGAAATGGATCAGGTCGGCATCAGCGGCTATGGCTTCGGTGACGCACTGCTGTTCGTGACTCTGAGTCTGCCCCGCTATGCCTATCAAGTCTTCCCGATTGCAACCTTGATCGGTGCTTTGGTTGGTCTCGGTCAATTGGCGGTACGCTCGGAACTGGTGGCGATGCGCGCCGCCGGTGTCTCCATCGCGCGTATTATATTGGGTGCCTTATTGGGCGGACTGGTGCTCGCCGCAGCAGCCATGGCAATCGGCGAGGGCATCGCGCCATCCGCAGAGAGGCGCGCGTTGACCCTGCGCCAGGCGGCGCAGACGGGCAATGACATCCAGTTGAGCGGCAACGGCTTCTGGGCGCGTGACGGCGATACCTTTATCAATATCCGCGAGGTGCAGCATACCGCCTGGCTCAAAGATATTTCCATCTTTCAGGTGCAGGGTACACGTCTGCTCCGCGCCACGCACGCTCAATCCGCCAGCTACCGCGACGGGCTATGGGTGCTGGAGGGAATCGAGCGCAGTCATATCTCCGAGGCCGGCATTGATGTCGAACACATGGACGAAGCTGAATGGAAGTCGTTGCTGAATCCGCAGCTGCTCGAGATCATCGTTGCCGAACCCCAGGTACTACCCATCTGGGGCTTGCTGCGCTATATCCGTTATATGTATCGCAGCGGTCAGGACGCCGAGCGCTATGAGGTCGTGTTTTGGAGCAAGGCGGTCCATCCATTTTTGATCTTAGCGATGATCTTTGTTTCGATCCCTGTGCTGCTTGGTTCTGCCCGCAGCAGCGGTCTGGGTATGCAGGTGTTCTCCGGTATCGTCATCGGTATCGCTTTCTATCTGGTCAGCCGTAGCTTTGCCTATCTGGCGCTATTATACGGTCTGAATCCGGCGCTTGCCGCGGCGTTGCCGCCGTTATTGTTTGTCGGCGCCGCCACGCTGTTGCTGCGGCGGGTCGGCTAGCTGAGGCGAACTACTCCTCGGTACCGAGTCAAAACCGGTTTTGCCTGGCAGTTTTGCCCGTTTTTTGCTATAAAATACTGATATATAAGATCTTTCATGGTCTATAATTTCTCGTTATATAGCCATGCAAATGCGCTTCGTTTCTTGCAACATCATGCGGAACAAGACGCTAATTAGCCATGCATCGGATCAGCATTGCTTTACATTTTAAAATCGATAAGTTACTCAGATACAAGAACTCGCCGTAGCCACCCAAGTGAAATTCAGAATTGCGGTTTAAACCAATTATCAATGGGTTGCGAAGTCCTCGGGCGGGAAGATCGGTCAAAAGCAAGCTCGATAACGCGCACAGCCGCTGTCGCCGTCTTGGTCATTTGAACAACAAAAAACCTCCATCAACGAAATCTGGATTACAATTAGCATTGCTTTGAGATGCGTTGACGCCCCTTCACCTGAGGCGGTTGCCGGAGAGCAGCCTACCAGCTGGCGCCGGATTCTCGTTCGCCTTCGCGCAGCGGCAACCCGCCCATAGTCGCTCTATGGACGGATTGCCGCAACGCCGATGGCGGACGAGCAGACAAACCAGGTAGACAAACCAGGTGGCAGGCTTCTCGACAAAAGTCGCCTAAGATCCCGATCACTCCAGCCCCCGAATCCAAACCCGCATGAGCACCGATAAGCGCACCGAAACCGTCTATGTTGCCGGCCACCAGGGCATGGTGGGAACGGCGCTGGTGCGCGCGTTATCAGCGGCAGGCTGGACGCGCATCCTGACCAGAAGCCATGCGCAACTCGACTTGCTCGAGCAGGCCGCGGTGACCGAATTCCTCGGCCGCGAGCATCCATCGCGCGTTTACCTCGCCGCAGCCAAAGTCGGTGGCATCCACGCCAACGACAGCTATCCGGCTGATTTTATTTATCAAAACCTGATGATCGAGGCGAATGTCATGCATGCCGCATGGCGCGCCGGTGTCGAACGACTGCTGTTTCTCGGCAGCTCCTGCATCTATCCGCGTCTGGCCAGCCAACCGATGTCCGAGTCAGCGCTGCTCGGCGGGCCGCTGGAACCCACTAACGAGCCCTATGCCATTGCCAAGATCGCGGGCATCAAGCTCTGCGAGTCCTACAATCGTCAATACCACACCGATTTTCGCAGCGTCATGCCCACCAACCTATACGGCCCCGGAGACAACTTTCATCCCGTCGACAGCCATGTCATTCCGGCATTGATGCGAAAGTTTCACGAGGCCAAGGTCGCTGGCAAGCCTGATGTACAAGTCTGGGGAACAGGCGAGCCAAGGCGCGAGTTTCTGCATGTGGACGACCTGGCCAAGGCTTGTCTGCACCTGATGGAATTGGACCCCGCCCTGTACGCAACAAGCATCGACCCACGCGTGTCGCACATCAATGTCGGCACCGGCGAGGATGTCAGCATCGCCAGTTTGGCGCGAACGATCGCCGCGGTAGTCGGCTTCAGCGGACGCATCTGTTTTGATCCGAATCAACCTGATGGCGCCCCGCGTAAATTGCTCGACGTCTCGCTGATCAACCGGCTCGGATGGCACGCCCGCATCGATCTTCAGAACGGACTCGCGCAAACCTACGACTGGTTCCTGGCAAACCAGAACCAATTCCGCGGCCGAGACTCAGGCGATTGAGCACAATCACGCGAACACATCCCGCGCCGACCCCCATCATCCCAGCACCGAGGCGATTGTGAAAAAGGCATTGATTACCGGCATCACCGGCCAGGATGGCGCCTATCTTGCGGAGTTGCTGCTGGAAAAAGGCTACCAGGTCCACGGTATCAAACGCCGCAGCTCGTTGTTCAACACCGATCGCATCGATCATCTCTATCAGGATCCGCACGATCCCGATCAGCGTTTCATACTGCATCATGGGGATCTGACCGACTCATCCAGCCTGATCCGGATACTGCAACAGGTGCAGCCTGACGAGGTCTACAATCTCGCTGCCCAAAGTCATGTTGCCGTATCATTCGAAGAGCCGGAATACACGGCAAACACCGATGCTCTTGGCACATTGCGTCTCCTCGAAGCGATCCGCATCCTGGGGCTCGAGCAAAAGACACGCTTTTATCAGGCATCCACATCGGAACTGTTCGGCAGAGTGCGGGAAACCCCGCAACGCGAGACCACGCCCTTCTATCCGCGCTCACCCTATGCCGCGGCTAAGCTCTATGCCTATTGGATCACGGTGAATTATCGCGAGGCCTATGGCATCTACGCCTGCAACGGCATTCTGTTTAACCACGAGAGCCCGCTGCGCGGCGAGACCTTCGTCACGCGCAAGATTACCCGCGCCCTGGCACGCATCAAACTGGGCCTGCAAGACCGCCTGTATCTTGGCAATCTGGATGCCAAGCGCGACTGGGGACACGCCAAGGATTATGTTGCAATGCAATGGCTGATGTTGCAGCAGGACGAGCCCGAGGATTATGTCATCGCAACCGGTAGGCAATTTTGTGTACGCGACTTTGTCGATGCCGCAGCGCGCGCAATCGATATTCACATTCGCTGGCAAGGCAAGGGCGTCGAGGAGCAAGGGTTCAATGCTGCCGATGACACCTGTATCGTATCCGTGGACCCGCGCTATTTCAGGCCGACAGAGGTCGAAACCCTGCTCGGCGACGCGACCAAGGCGCGTGAAAACCTCGGCTGGCAGCCACGCATCGGTTTCGACGAACTGGTCACCGAGATGATGCACCACGATCTTAACGAGGCCGAGCGTGACGCGTTGTGCGCCGAACAGGGCTATCGTGTGCTCGACCATAATGAATGACACAGAGAACAGCGTAAATCGCTGATGCTATGGAGCCTCGGCAAGACCATCGAGGCCGGCCCGATGGAAGACGCCCGAGGCATCTTCCATGGGGGCAGCACCTGGACAACCACCATGTTCAAGGTCGGTGAAGGCCCTGCGCACAGCGTCGAACTGCATCGTCTCGGCTGCCACCAGTCTACAGGCCTGTCGGCGCGCTAAACAGCGCATCGCAGAAGAAAAGAAGAAGCAGGCAGAGCACCAGCGGACCGTTGCCAACACCCCGGCCCCGGATACGCCGACCGCGATGGGCACGGCGAGCCTGCTCCGCCAGGCCCTGGACTATCTCGGACGAGGCAACCACGCGGACGCATGTCCGGTCTGTCGGCAGCCCATGCCACGGACCGGCTCCGTCGCGATCTCGATGCGAGGCTGAACGAGCTCCAGCAGTACGAGAAGTTGGCCGACGTCCAGACGATGATCAAGAGCGACCTCAAGGTTGCTGAGGATGAGTACGCTCGTGCGCCGCCGACGCTGTCGCCATCTATCGGTGCTGCGATGCCCCCGCCCTCGCAGGACTCCAGGTAATCGCCGAGGTCTGCACCGCGTTCCCAACCGAAGCGGACAGTTGGACCACCGACTCGCCCGCTCTGCCGCCTGAGACGCTGCGCGCGTTGAGGCCGTTTGCCATGGCCTCCGAGCGCATCCGCTCCGAGCTCGACGCTGAAGGCCAGCGAGTTCCGCAAGATATCGGCCAAATCATCAACTTCGCAACCCTGGTCTCGAGCTACGAAATAGCTGTGGCCGAATCCCAAGCGCTGGAACAGCGGGCGAATCGCCTCAGGCATGCTGTCGAGGTCGTGCGCGAGACTCGCATCGACTTCACCGACAAGGTCCTGGTATCCCTTACCCAGGAAACGAATCCATGAGCGCTGCGCCTACATGTTGCGCCAGGAGCTGATCTTCCGGCCCCAGGAGATCGTCCTGGGAGTTCTGGTGCTGACCGCGGGCGGCGGCCTGCTCGGACTGGCCCTGACCCACTGTGCGGTCTCGACGGCGCAGGCCATCTCGGGTCTGCTGCTCGTGCACAGGCGCTTCCGGCGCTTGACCCTGGATTGGCGAATCGACGTCGAAGCCATCGGACTGCTGCGCCAAGGATTGATGGTGAGACTGAGTCCTGTACTGCGCAACGCTATGTTGGCCGGAACCGTGATCCTGTTCCGGCAACTCTCGGACGATCTTGACACCTTGGGGCTAGGCTGTCGAAATCTGCAGTCTCGCTAAAACAAGCGCTTCCCGGTTGATGGATACTGAGTCGGTGTCGGGATCGGTGTCGAGGTCAACATTAGGGATTGGTATCGAGCTGGCTGTTTTGATCGATGAGCGGATTCGATTCCGATAGCGACCCCGACACCGATGAGGCTTCCCCAGTGCGTTCGATGATGCAATCCAAGACCCGGAATCGGTTTGGCATCAAAACTCAGGACATTTCGACAGCCTACCATGGGGCTAGCGGCTCTGTGCACCCAGGTATTTCAGGTATTGCGCATGCTAGCCTCTGCCTTGGCCAAGGCCGCCATGCCCGTCCTGAGCAGAATCGCCGACCAGGGTGAGGACAAAGACGCGCTATTCCTGCGCAGTATGGCCCTGATCTCAGCCTCGTGCAGGCATTGATCGCCGTTGCTCTATTCTCTACACTAAGCGGGGAAGCGCTCGGCACATTATTGGGGCAGCACTTTGTCATCGCCGCTCCGTACCTGGTTGCGGTCGCCTGGGCGGCGATGTTGCCGGCCCTGGGCCTGGCGGCCGAGAACCTGCACGAGATCGGCGGTCGGCTGCGCCGATTGCTGTTCGCCGGCTTCGTGGAGGCGCAGCACCCAGATCCTCGGCGCCGGACTGTGGACCTTTACGGCCGGGTTGGATAGACAAGGTATCTGGACGACCACTGCCTGCGGCTGCCTTGTATGGAGCCTCGCGCTGGCCCTAGCGATGGAGAGCAAAGGCTGGGAAAATGCCGGCCTCGCGCTTGGCGTCGCGGCCGCGGCCCTGTTGTCCCTAGCACTCGCGGGTCAACATCTCGAGTTTACCGCCGGTCCACTCCCCACGGCGGTCATATCCGCTGCTCTGATACTGCTGACGGGCTGGCTGGGCCATCGGATGGCGGGGTCTCATGCATGCTCCAACGTTCGCTTCCTGCTCCATACTGTTGATACCAACACCACAATGATGAACCTGCTCGAAAACGCCACGCCAAGCGACCTTCGCACCGAGCCCTATCCCCAACTGGTGCTCAGCGACCTGCTCCCCGCCGAAACGGTGGACCGATTGATCGCCGAATTTCCAGACCTGGATACCCGGACTGGGGGCCGCAGCTACGCCAGCAACGAGCACTACAGCTATCCCGCACACAAGGCGTTGGTTGACGATCGCGTCAGCAAGACCTGGAAGCGCCTGCTCGCCGATCAGCTGACCCAAGCATTTCTCGATCGGTTTATCACGCTGTTCGGCGACGCCATTCGTCGACGGTACCCGGAACTGTGCACCCGCTTCGGCGACAAACTGTGCCTGCGCGCTGGCATGCGTCGCCGCGACAGCCTGCGCCATGTCGACGTGCTGCTCGAATCTCTGGTCTGCGTGAAGACGCCGGTGAACGTCACCACCAGCGTACGCGGCCCTCATGTGGACATGCCCGACAAGCTGCTTGCCGGTCTATTCTACCTGCGCTATCCGAATGACGACGCCGTCGGCGGCGATCTGGAAGTTCACCGCTATCGGCGGGGTCGTCGCTGTCTGGATGGGCAGTTCATCGCAGATAAGGCCGTCGAGATGGTGGATACCATCCGCTATCGCAGCAATGTGCTGGTGCTGTTCCTCAACGGCATCGATGCCATCCCCGGCCCGCGGCAGCCCACCCCCTATCCGCGGCTGTTTCTCAATTTGTTCGGCGAGCTGGCTCGGCCGTTGTTCGATTTGTCGCGCCATCAGGCCAGGAGCACGCCGCTGTCGCGGGCACCCTATCGCTGGCAGATGAGGCAGAAGCCCTTGTTGCGCTCGGCGCACGCCTGGCTGTCCTGATGGCGATCGCGACCGCCGCGCTCCCGGTCCGGTCGAACATCTACCGGCCTGTTGCCTCGCCGGGCCACCGAGGCTGACGCCATGCGGGTGCTGATCCTGATGGCCACCTTCAACGGGGCAAGCTTCCTGGCAACGCAGATCGACAGCATCCGCAACCAGACCCACGTCGACTGGCGACTTCTGATCCGCGATGACGGCTCAAACGACGGCACGCCCGAGCTGCTGTCCGCCCTGGCCGCGGCCGAGCCACGCATCGAGCTATTGGATGATCGCCGCGGGCGTATCGGCGTGCTGGAGAACTTCTCGCTGCTGCTGGAAGTTGCCGCCGCGCGTGGCCCCGAGACCGTCGCTCTGGCCGACCAAGACGACCATTGGGAGCCCGACAAGCTCGCCCGGCAAACCGCGGCGATGGCCCATCTGCAACACAAGCACGGCGACGATATACCCTGCCTGGTCCACTGCGACCTCGCGGTGGTCGACGCGCGGATGCGTCCCATCAGTCTATCGTTCGTGCGCTATCAGGGGCTGAGTTGGCCACATCGGCCGCCGCTAGCCACCTGCCTGGTCCAAAACCATGTCGTCGGCTGTACCATCCTCGCCAATCGCGCGTTGTTGGACCGTGCCACGCCGATTCCCTAGGGCATCCACATGCATGACTGGTGGCTCTCGCTCTGCGCCCATGCCCTCGGCGCGACCTGCTTCATCCCGCTGCCGCTGGTGCATTATCGCCAGCACGGCCAAAACCTCATTGGGGCCAAGGGCATCCGCGGACTGCTGGTCAGGCCGCGGCGTTGGGGCGCTTGGCTGAGCAAAATGCATTGCCTGTACCGAGTGGGATACTACCAGGGGCGCATGCTGCGCGAGCGTTGGCCAGCTGACTCCAGCCCCGACCTGCGCGTGCGACGTGCCGAGCTTGACCGCCTGCTGGAACAAGGCGCACGCTCGGGTCTCGGGCGCTGCGGCGTTCTGCTGCGCTGCCGCGTCCACGCGCAGCACCCGGCCCTAACCTTACTGCTGTATGCCCAGGCGCTGCTGCTATCGCCGTTGGGGCACGAACAGAGCTCCGCCTTCACGCACGGCTGCCATAAGCGCCAGCGGGGGGAAGCAAGCCAGCGATGACCGTCGCAATACCGAGCCTGCGCGACTGGCTGTATCGCGAGCCCCCGCGGCTCGAGGCGATCTGGCTGATCCTGGGCAAGGGGCCGAGCTTCAGTCGCCTCGCCAACCTCGACCAGGCCGGCGAGACCAGCAACATGTTGCGTTTCGGTCTCAACCACGTTGTCCGCGAGACCCGCATTGACGTCTTCCATTGCATCGACATCGAGGTCGTTGCTCACTGCGGCGACGCCATCCTCGCCAACGCCGGCATCGCCGTGCTGCCTTGGGCACCGCATGTGCGCCGGCGCCTGCTGCCCATCTCCGGCTATCGGGAGTTCCTACCCTCCGGACTGAGTTTGGCAGACTACGCGCGCCGGAATCCGGTGCTGCGCAGCTTGGCCGCGCAGGGGCGACTCTATTGGTATAACCTGCGTACCGCACCGCATCGGCTACGCCGCACCGAGGCGCCGATTACGCCAGCACAGGGCTTCAGCGCCAGCGCAGCGGTCCATCTGCTCGGGGAAGCCGGCGTGCGCAGGATTCGCACCCTGGGAATCGACGGCGGCGCCGCCTATGCCGGTGGATTCAGCGATCTCGCTGATAAGACCCTATTGACTGCCGACCAAGACTCGTTCGACAGCCAATTCACCTCCATCGCCGAGACTATCCAGCAACACGGACTTGATTTAGCTCCATTGAATGGACCTACGCCACCGACAGTGCAGATCATCGCCGCCGCCGATGAACAGCTGCCCGCTCGCGTACGCGCCCATGCCATCGAGACCCGCGCTAGCCTGAGCCTGCGCTGGGAACCGATCGCCCCCCCGGACGCGCACCCGCATGGCAACATCCGCCTTCCGGCGCACTGCTTGATCAGAGAAGATGCACGCTGGCTCGGCAACTGCACCGGCGCCGATCTCGACGCCCTGACAGCAGCGGGGCGCGTCTGGTGTTGGCGACCCGGGCAGCAGGCACCTTGGCGCTCGATCCATGCTCAGGGCGTCCGAGCCTGGTGCGCGGAGCTGATCGACGCTGTCGCCCGCGGCAGACTCGATCGCGCCGAGGTGGCCGCGGCCATCGCGGCCGGTCACGCCAGGCCATCGCTGCTCGCCCAGATCGACCACGGCATCCGCGACCCGCTGCTGCTGCCGCGTCGACTGCGTGGGAAGGATGGCGAACAGCTTGCCCCAAAACCCCGGGATCTGCTAATCGCCAGGGGCCGGGCGCTGGCCGAGGCACTGCGCTGGCCAGTCTATCGCAGCTATGGTCGGCTCATACTGGATAAGCTGCCCAAGGTACTCGCCGGGATCGGCCGCTGAGCCATGCTACGCCGATGAACCCTACGAGATCGCATCCCCTGGGAGCCTGTATGCCCGTCCCCGATATTCCCGCTTGCTGACCTGGTGTCGACAGCAACAGCCAACTTGCTCAATGGGGACATAACACTTTGAACGTGCGGAATTTTGACCTCGGGCAAACAACCAACCAACCCGAGTCGCCGAGGGTTGCGCCACCCGCTACCGGGCGTCTACGAGTCGTACTCTGGGGCACCTACGACATCGGCAAGCCCAGGAACCGCATCCTGATTCAGGGTCTGCGCGAGAACGGCGTAGAGGTCATCGAGTGCCATGCGCCGATCTGGCGGGGGGTCGAAGACAAGTCCCAGATCCGCTCCCGGCGTTGGTGGCTATTCCAGGGCCTGCGCTGGCTTGCCTGCTACCCGCGGCTGCTGCTGCGCTATCTGCGCCTGCCTGGGCACGATCTGGTGCTGGTGGGCTACCTGGGTCAGCTCGACGTGCTGCTGATCCGCCCTTTGACCTGGCTGCGGCGGGTTCCGTTGGTCTGGGATACCTTTCTCAGCCTGTACGACACCCTGGTGGACGATCGCGCCCTGGTGCGGCCACATCACCCATTCGCCATGCTGCTCTACGCTTGCGAATGGCTGGCCCTGCGCGCCCCCAACCTACTGCTCACCGATACCTCGGCCCACGCTTGGTTCTTCAGCACACATTTCGGCGTTGGCAGGCACCGCATCGAACGCGTCTTCGTCGGCGCCGAGCCCCGTGCCTTCTACCCCCCGCATCCCGAATACCCGCACCATCGGCAGCGACGGCCGTACCGAGTGCTGTTCTACGGCCAATTCATTCCGCTGCATGGCATGGAGGTCATCGCCGAGGCGGCGAGCTTGTGCGAAGGCCAACAGATACACTGGGAGGTGATCGGCGACGGCCAGGAGACCGCGCGCTTCCGGAGCATGCTGCAGGCGCGCGCCCTGACGAGCATGACCTGGATCCCTTGGGTACCCTACGCGGACCTGATCGAGCACATCCATGCCGCCGACCTCTGTCTTGGCATCTTCGGCACCAGCGCCAAGGCGAGCCGGGTGATCCCAAACAAAGTGTTCCAGATCTTGGCCGCCGGTCGCGCCCTGATCAGCGCCGACACACCGGCAATCCGCGAGCTGTTGACGCCGGGTCCCGGCATTGCGCTGGTGCCGCCCGGCGACCCAAAGGCGCTGGCCGAAGCCATCAGTGACATGCGCCGACGCAATCCCGAAGCCGCGCAGACGCACTTGGCGACCTATCGCGAGCGCATCACGCCCGCGGCCATCGGACGCGATCTGGTGCATGTGCTGAAGTGCAGGTTTCCGCGGCTACACCGCAGGGCGCGGCAATGAGCATTCGCGCGCAGCCCTGTTCATCGATTCACGAGGGCGCGAAGCTCGTGCTCCCATATGCCCCGCCCTTCGCATTGCAGGCGCTCGGGACACTTGGCTGCAATCGGTGGGGCGATGCGTCACACCATCTCGCCAAGGTACAAGTATCGGGTTACGCCGAGATCCTCGCGGCGACACCGCCCCACGACCAGGCTTTGTCCGCTGCACCAACCAGAGTCTTAACAGATGAGCGACTCTCCAAGTCATCAGCGTCGAACTGCGCCAACAACACGCATCCTGTGTCTCGGTCTGGACGCTGCCGAGCCAAGACCGTTGCTTGCCTGGTCGGCGGCCGGGCGGATGCCCATGCTGAAGGGGCTGATCGAGCGGGGCAGCGTTGCGCACTTGCGCCCACCGGCCGGCTTCTATATCAGTGCCGTTTGGCCGAGCCTTGCCACCGCGAGCTCACCGCTGCAGCATGGCCGATTCGCCGGGCGTCAGCTGGTGGCGGGAGACTACCGGGTGGAGGAGCTGGCGAACGCGGATATCGGGCTGGAGCTGTTCTGGCATTCGCTGGCAGCGGCCGGACGGCGCGTCGCGCTGGTGGATGTGCTCAACTCCATCCCCGCCGACCGGCTCCACGGCGTCCAGTTGACCGATTGGGCTACCCACGACCCCGGTCAGGGCATTGGATTCCACTGTTGGCAACCGGAGCTGGAGGCGGCGCTGCGCGCCGGACTTCCGACGCCTGACCGATACCTAGGCGCATCTTCTGCATGGCTACAAAATGAAAAATTATAAACCAATAAGAGTCTTGTATATCAGCATTTTTTGGAAAAAATGGGCACTATTGCCAGGGAAAACCGGCTTAGCGCGAAAAAGAGAAAAAGGGGCCAGGCTCAATAAAAAGGACCCATACCGGCGGAAGACGGGAATTGAGCCTAGCCCCTTTTCCCATGTCGATTGGAACGCAATTGAACGCTTGGAGGTCATTGGCATTGATGAGATTGCGTTGAAAAAGGGTCATCGTGACTTTGTCGTCGTGATCAGCGCTTACATTAACGAGACATTGCATGTCATCGATCTGCTCGGCGACCGCACCAAGGCCAGCGTACAGGAGTTTTTTCTCAGCATTCCCAAGCGCTTGCGTCGCACCGTCCAGAGTGTTTGCTCGGATCTTTATCAAGGCTTCATCGGTGCCGCTAAAGCCGTGTTCGGCAAGCGCGTACGCATTTGCGCGGATCGGTTCCATGTTGCCACAAGAAAAAGGGGCCAGGCTGGATAAAAAGGGCACATACCGGCGGAAAGCGGGAATTGAGCCTGGCCCCTTTTCCCCCTTTTCCCCCTTTTCCCCAGGTCCCGGCGCCGCCGCTTCCCGGAATACCCCAAAGACGCACGGCCTTTAGGCAGCGATGATGATTGACACTGTTGGCGACGAACCGCGAGCCCAGAGTTGCTCAACCCGCGAAACGCAACCCTCTGATTTTTTGTATAAAATGTGGAACATAGCCGGAGCAGCCTGGTAAGCGCTTGTTCTTGCTTAAAATTCTTGGTTTTCACGACGAAAAGATATTTTCATTAATACACCTGCCCCAACCGCCAACGGTCTTTGTCCTCCCAAAAATCTAGGGTAAAACAAGCGGTTGTCCGCCCTTCGGCTCTTCCACTTTCGCCTCCTTTCCACCGGGCCTCGTCCAACGAACGGTTCAGATCGCGCGATCTATAGTCACTCAACATGATAACCAGATATGCCCTTTTGTTTTTGGTGCGTGAGTGCTGGCCCTAAACGAAAGGGGCAGATTTGATGTCACGTGAGAGGACTATAACCTTATTCGTCAGCGCTTTTCGATAAACTCTGTGACTGTGAGGCCGGACGCCCTCATTAAGCTGCGAAGGGTTCCCTTCGCCACCTCGTTATGATCCGGCACCGATAACGTAGCAGTGCTCTCGGCGTTAATCAGGATGATGTGACTCCCGCTTTGGCGTGCAACCTGCCATCCAAATAACCCGAATATCCGAACGAATTCCTTGCCACCTAGTATCGGCAAAGGAGGCATCAGGCAGCGATCTCGATCTGCCTGGTTTCAATGGTTAACGGAAATCCCTTCTCAGCTCGAACTTCCAAACAAAGCCCGATGGCTTCTTTGATATTGGCTAAAGCTTCGTCCTTCGTTGCGCCTTGGCTCACACAACCCGGAATGGAAGGACATTCCGTAATCCATATCCCATCTTCGTCGCGGTCAATCGTCACCAGGAAATTCATATTAATTTACCTACCAGCAATGCTCATTTTGAAGACGCGTCTGATTGGCTGCAAGCAATCTTGGATTAGTCATTTGATAAAGTTTAGGATGCATCTTTGCTGTAGCTTTCGGATGATTTCCTGAATCTCTGCGTCACGCGCCGCTTGCTCAGTTGCTACCTTGGCTTGCCAAAGATTTTGCAGTCGCCTCGCGTGTGCTAAGTCTCTAGCTTGGCCTTGCTCGTAATTCCGGCCAAGTCCGAGCCTAAAGCTTGTAATCGGTGTGCAGGTATTTGGCAGAACCCTCATCATCTCGTACCCTTGGAGGTGCAAATTCACCGAGGATTCGGAAACATGTACGAAGGTTCTGCCAGGCTTGACTATAGATCCTACATGGGCGCTGCGCTACCCGGGCGAGGGATCGGGTCGTGACGCGGCGCACGCGCTTGGAGCAGGCCGAACACATCGCTGCTGCCGAGTCACGCTTGGCAGCCGGCGAGACGCAACGCGAGGTGGCTGCCGCTTGGGCGTGGCGCGCAGCACCCTGCTGGAGTGGTGCCACGAGCAACCGCTTGGGGATGCGCCAGCCGGTCTGGTGGCGTTCGTACGCACCCCGGAGGGGATGTCGTGGTTGCACCGGATGCTGATAGCGGCGCACTTCAGTATCAGGTTGCGGGCGGCGGGCGGCACCCGGCTGGTGAGTGAATTTCTAGAGCTGAGCGGGCTTTCGGCCTTCGTCGGGGTGAGCGACGGCGCGCAACACAAGCTCAATGCGGCCCTGGAAGCGGCCTTGGTCACGGAGGCTGAGGCGCAGAGCACGGCACTTGGCGAGGGCATGGCGCCTCGGAAGTAACGGTGTGCGAGGACGAAACGTTCCATCCTGGGGTCTGCTTGGTGGCCATCGAGCCGGTGTCGAACTTCATTCTGCTGGAGGGGTACGCCGCGGATCGCTCTGCGGCGACCTGGACGGCGGCGCTGGAAGAGGCCTGCACGGGCCTCCCCGTGGAGGTGATTCAGAGCACCGCCGACGAAGCCAAGGCCCTGCGCCGGCATGCCGATTATGAACAAGGCCGCCTCGAACGCTCCCGTATTTTTAATTTAAAACCAATGATTTACGGAAAATCCAATGCACCCGCTCGTCAGTTGGTCGGAGTTATGAACAAGGCCTCTGGCTTCCTGCGAACTTGGATGAACAAACCGACCATTCACCCAATTGGTGGGATTCTCTTCCGGGAAATCGTTAAAGTAGTCGGACTACTCACCCATTTTGAGCTCCTGTCTCCGCTGACGTCAACCGCGGGCTGGCGGATTCGTTGGGCATCTTTCTCGTTCAGCGACACGAGAAAACGAATCTGACCCCTTTTTTCCCATTAAGTTCATGGTCGATAAAAGACCGATTTTCGACAGCCTAGGCTACCGCTATAGTTGCATATGAACTTACACAACCTGTTCCTATATTTTGCCTATGAGCTTCTATTCCGCTGGCTTCATTGGTTAATTGTCCTCTTGTTCTTGTTTTTTTATCAAATCAAGTTTCTGCCTTTCGAGAGCTTTAATTTTCCTTTTATGGCTATTAATTTCCTTATTTATTTTTTGCAGCTCAAATTCTATCTTTTGCCGTTGCATGCCCTTCGATCCATGACGTTCCTGCGCTAATGACTGAACTTCACTGCGAAGCACTCTAAAATATGGGTTTCCATGGGCCCAGTTTTGTCTGTATTGTATCTTCCCGTCCTTCATGGCATTTATTATTTCATCTTCCGTAAAACCAAATTCCTTGCATGCATTTTTGTGACTCAGTGTTCCGCCTTGTTTGTGCCATTCGGAATCGGACATCTTCAAACCCTATATTTTTTTACAGTCTATCGGGATTCGCTTTTTACGATAAGAGAGCGATTTGTCAATGTGGACGATTTTGTTTTTGCGCTAACGCCTAGCTCACCGGAAAACGCGAGCGCAGCGAGTATTTTGTCCGGTGGAGCGACTTGTTAGGCGGATGCCGTTGCTAACCAAAGAAGTCACACTGTATTTTATAAATTCTGGTTATTTTGAATGTTACGGTCTATTGAATTGTAGGCCTTGTTCATAACTCCAATCAAGTGACCAGCGGGTACGCGGGGCTTTTCCGTAAAATTTTGATTTTAATGTTAAAATACTGTGGCTTTCGAGGTTAACTCTCAGACGCTGTATGAAAATTATTCTTTTAAATGTTCGGCCTAAAAAACGGAATAAATTCGAATAGTCTACTCGTAAGCTATTTGGTTATTACAAATTTGACGAAGCAATAAACGCGACGATGCAAGATAGACCTGTGACTCACTTGATCTCGGTTCTCTTTCATAATCTTTACTCAGTCGACGAGACCGGCCAAGCCAAGCAAATGTACGCTCCACGACCCAGCGACGCGGCAATACATGAAAACCTTTCTTTTTTTTCTGTCTCTTTACAATCTCAAGGGTGCAACTAAATTCAGATAATAACCAATTAAAAAGCTCTTTCCCCATATAGCCGCAATCAGCCCAAATATGCTTTACACTCTGCAGGAGCACGAATAGACGCGTGAGAATTTCACGAGCTGCTTTTCCGTCATACACATTAGCTGCATGCACGTAGACGACAAGCAGGCAACCTATTGTATCGACAACGATATGTCGCTTCCGGCCCTTGACAAGCTTACCACCATCGAAGCCGGATTCGACCGATGACTCCGGTGTCCCTTTGACACTTTGGCTATCAATGATGGCGCCACTAGGATCGGGATTTCGGCCTTTCATTTGGCGCAAACGCGCCCGTAGCTCTGCATTGATCTGCTCCAGCAATCCACTGTGTGTCCACTTGTTATAGTAGTAATTGACAAGGGTGTAAGGAGGAAAATCTTTCGGCAAATAACGCCAAGGGCAGCCTGTCTTGTTCAAATAGAAAATGGCATTCAGAATCTCGCGTAAATTCGAATCACGGCGGCGCCCTATCTTATACGGGTCAAGTTCGTTCAAAATTTGCTCGATGATTGCCCATTCTTCGTCTGACAGGTCACTTGGATAGCGTACAGGTGTATGAACATTATCTGAAGTCATCTTGATTTCTCCGAATGAAAAAGGGAAAATCGTATTAAATCGCTTGGTTCCCCAGATTTTTTAGATTTAAAATCAGTGGCTTAGTTCCCATACAGCCTCTCAGTCTTGGCCGAGCTTATGAACAAGGCCGAATTGTAAGATATAGTATAAATCTCATAAGGACCATTATTTCCCATAAAACGATTTTGACCATCCCAACGATTCATATCTGTAATTTCACGTAAAGTATTATCCCATCCCATGTAAGGGCCACCGAAAGCACCTGCATTGTTAAATCCCCGCGCAAATGCACGTATTCCATCTTTTTGAACTATAACCATTGAATGGTGTGGATTATTCATCTGCCCCATGAACAGGATATCGCCTAGAAAAAAACTAGCATGACTGAAAGGAGGGGTTATTCTTCGAAATCCCTGGTTATATATGTTTCGAGCCATCCACAATCCAGTAAGCTGCTTGGGATTACCAGTACCAAAACGTTCTCCAAATGAGCGAAGGGTCACCCAGTTTTTTGTTGTCCCGAACCGAGATATACGATTACGTTGAGATTGATCCCTTGCGTATAAAACCCAACCCAAAGCAGCCTCATGGCAATTTAGAGGCTTTAGATCATTTGCTGGTACACCATTGTTTGCGGTCAAGATTAAGTCAGCAACTGGCATTTTTTCTCCTTTTTGTGGAAAACTTGGTAGCCTAACAATTAGTATCAAGGCAAGATCGCCTTGATAAGTAGATATCTTCCCCCTTTTCAGGCACATTCGCAAGGGTTCCCCCCACACCTGAGAACTTATCAAGGCACCCACGCCCTGATAGTTTGATATTACCCGGCTTTTCGGGCAAATTTGCCCTGATAAGTTGATATTGGCCGGCCTTTCGGGCAATGTCATCCGAGTGTCTCGGAATGAGGACGGAGGATGGAAACTTGGGCGGCCAACGGTTTTTGGACGAGGTGCGTACGGTGATGCGCCGGCAGCATGATTCGATCCACACGGAACGCAGCCACTGCGATTGGATAACACAGTTCGTCAAGTTTCACGGCATGCGGTCTCGGCAGGAGGTCGTGGATGCCGGGGTAGCGCAGATCGAGGCGTTCTTGACCCATCTGGCAGAGAAGCGCAAGGTTTCCGCATCGACCCAGAATCAAGCGTTTAACGCGTTGGTGTTTTTGTACCGGAAGGTGTTGAAAAAGACATTGGAAGGGCGGATCGATGCAGCGCGGTCTTCCAAGGAGCCCAGGCCGCCAGTGGTGCTGACGCGCGAGGAAGTAGCGAAGGTGCTGCCTTTGATCGACGGTCAAGCGGGCCTGGTGGTTCGGCTGTTGTACGGGAGCAGGCTGCGCATCACCGAGGCGGTGCGGCTGCGAGTACTGGATGTGGATTTCGGCTACAAGTAGATTAGGGTACGATCCGGAAAGATAATAAAGATCGGGTCATGACCTTTCCGATGACGCTCGCGGCGCTATTAGAAGGACATTTGGCCAAGGTGAAATGTATCCATGATCAAGACTTGACCGAGGGTGACGGCGAAGTCTATCTACCTCATGCGTTGTCGCGGCAACGCCCGACTGCGGCGCGCGAGTGGCAATGGCAGTATGTGTTTCCTGCTGCTGGTCGCTCAGTGGACCCGCGCAGCGAAGAGGGCAAAGTGGGCCGGCACCATGTCGATCAGAGCGTAGTGAACAAGGCGATGAAAAAGGCGGTGACCTTCGTCGGCATTCGCAAACGCGTCAGCGCACACACATTTCGTCATTCGTTTGCCACGCATCTGCTGGAGCGGGGAACGGATATCCGCACCATCCAGGCACTACTGAGGCATAAAGATGTGGAGACAACGATGATCCATACTCATGTACTGCGGCAGGGTGCGCAGGGGGTGAAGAGTCCGTTGGATGATCTGTAGTGGATCGGGGCAGCAGCAGGTCGTATTTTAGAGAACCGTTGCCGCAATTCTGTCAGTTACCACCTTAATTCCCGTCATTCCCAGGAGCTTTCAGCAAGCCAGCATTGCTGACGAACAGAGTGTTTCTCTACCGCAGGGCACGCTGCGTAACCGCGAGAGTTGCCAACGAGATACGACTCGGTCATCTGAGCGAGCCATTGACGCAAATGTCCGCTGCAACCATGGTCGGCCGGGTGTCACCAGCCGAATACCTTGCCTCGGAGCGGGATGCGGAACAGCGTTATGAGTTTTTCGACGGCGAGGTGATTGCCGTGGCGGGCGGCTCGCGGGCGCACAGTCTGCTTGCAACGCGTGTTGCGCGCCTACTGGGCAACCCCTGGATGGCATGACCTGCCGTGTCCATCAGTCGGATATGAAGGTTCGTATCGAGTGCACCCACCCATTTGCACCCACTTTGTTTGCATAGTATCGGCGGCCAGAACACCTAGGAGGCCGGCCGAGAAGACAAGCCAGGTGGTCTGTTTCTCGACAGAAGTCGCCTTAAGCCCCCCTCTCGAGGCGCTGCGTCAGTTGACTGTTTGTTAGACTGCGCATCAGGCATTGTCGCCTCGGCTCAGGTGATCGATTGGGGCTGCTGGCGTAAAGCTGGGGCGGTTTCCGGCGGATCACTCTAAGATTGCCGGGGAACAGGCGCTGAGGACCACGCTGAAAGATCCGAAGTTTGCCTCATCCGCTCAGGTATTTCCGATCCATGAGGATGTCGAACCGCGCCGTCAGGCGCCTGGCGTCGTCACTGGATGGGCGAAACGGGATGGTTACCGCGGCCTGCTCCTCAGCGGATAATAGGCTGCGCAGGAAGTCACGACTGTTCTCGCGAGCGCCGTCAACGTAGACTTGCGTCACCAGGCGCTTCCGGTGCGGTGCCGTCACCGCAACATGGATATGTGGAGCACGGCCGGGATAGGGCACCGGCTTGATGGTGCGGAAACGATAGCCGCCGTCGCTGCCGGAATGCGTCTTTCCATAGCCCTGAAAGCCAGGGTCGCGCGGTCGGCCGCCTTTGTCACCGCTGTGGATATAGCGACCATTGGCGTCGCACTGCCAGATTTCCACCAGGGCGTCTGTGATGGGCATGCCGTCCAGGTCCAAGACGCGGCCGCTCAGGTCTGTGATCTCGCCTTGAGAGGGGTCACCGCCCATCAGACGAGTCAAATCGTTGTCCTGATCCAGCGGCATGCGGTCTGGGTAGAATGGGCCGCGCATCTGTTGCGGCGTTGCGATGCGGGCCGCTGCGATACCGGGCAGCGTGGCAGTGGCGAGCCCCACAGCAGCCAGAATCAGACGCCGCCGTGCGGGGAGTTTGGGGTGATCTTGCATGTTGAGGGTGTTTGCTTTCTTACTCAAAGCCAGATAGATGGGCGCGGCAGCAGGCGATTTCAGCCCATCCTGCGTTGGCCGCCGCCTTTGATGCTTGGTCGTGTTTGCTGCAAGAGCGTCATCTCCTTGCCCGTTGTTTCTCTCGACATCGTCCTGTTCAGTGTCATGTTCAGGCAGAGACCTGTGGCGATGCCGAGGCAATGCTTCTAAAATTCAGCTGGATAACGCGCAACACCAGATGAAACCATCCAGCGAGGATTACCATCATGTCCAGCAAATTACCGCCGCGTCATGCCAAGACCGGCAATGCCATCGACACCAACAAGCTCGACCGTGTCGTCGCCGAGGCGCGCCAGGCCAGCGACCAGCGCGCGCTTGGCTATCGCGAGCAGGCATTGAAGCTTTATCCTTGGGTCTGCGGGCGTTGCGGGCGTGACTTCAATCATGCCAACCTGCGCGAATTGACGGTCCACCACAAGGACATGGACCATGACAACAATCCGCCGGACGGCAGCAATTGGGAATTGTTGTGCCTGTACTGCCACGACAACGAACATCAAAAGTATGAAGAACACCTGGCGGCCATGGCCGCCGGCCATGCGCCCAAGGGCGCTGGAAGATCCACCAATACCACCACGTACAATCCATTCGAGGGTTTGGCGGATCTGATGAAAAAGGATTGAACCTGGGGTATCCTCAGTTGATCTGTGGAGAAGACAGTGTCCTACAGCCTGTCTCCCGGGAAAGGCGCGGCGCTCGCGTCCAATCCGCCGGCATCCACCTGCTGGGTCGCCCGCAAGCGGGCTCCTACTACGCCGTGCGGCTCCCGCGGTTGGTCAAGGTCCGCTTGCGGGCGAGGCGCCTTGGCCCCTCTGGGCACGCTGCGGTGAATCCTTACATTCTTTGCAGGCAGCACCCGGCGCTCGTGTCCGATCCGCCGGCATCCGCCTGCTGGGTCGCCCGCAAGCGGGCTCCTACGCCGTGCGGCTCCCGCGGTTGGTCAAGGTCCGCTTGCGGGCGAGGCGCCTTGGCCCCTCTGGGCACGCTGCGTCTCTGCGGTGAATTCTTACATTCTTTGTAGGCAGCACCCGGCGCTCGTGTCCGATCCGCCGGCATCCGCCTGCTGGGTCGCCCGCAAGCGGGCTCCTACGCCGTGCGGCTCCCGCGGTTGGTCAAGGTCCGCTTGCGGGCGAGGCGCCTTGGCCCCTCTGGGCACGCTGCGTCTCTGCGGTGAATTCTTACATTCTTTGTAGGTAGCACCCGGCGCTCGTGTCCGATCCGCCGGCATCCGCCTGCTGGGTCGCCCGCAAGCGGGCTCCTACGCCGTGCGGCTCCCGCGGTTGGTCAAGGTCCGCTTGCGGGCGAGGCGCCTTGGCCCCTCTGGGCACGCTGCGTCTCTGCGGTGAATTCTTACATTCTTTGTAGGTAGCACCCGGCGCTCGTGTCCGATCCGCCGACATCCGCCTGCTGGGTCGCCCGCAAGCGGGCTCCTACGCCGTGCGGCTCCCGCGGTTGGTCAAGGTCCGCTTGCGGGCGAGGCGCCTTGGCCCCTCTGGGCACGCTGCGTCTCTGCGGTGAATTCTTACATTCTTTGTAGGTGGCACCCGGCGCTCGTGTCCGATCCGCCGACATCCGCCTGCTGGGTCGCCCGCAAGCGGGCTCCTACTACGCCGTGCGGCTCCCGCGGTTGGTCAAGGTCCGCTTGCGGGCGAGGCGCCTTGGCCCCTCTGCGCACGCTGCGTCTCTGCGGTGAAACCTTATATTCTTTGTAGGTAGCACCCGGCGCTCGTGTCCGATCCGCCGGCATCCGCCTGCTGGGTCGCCCGCAAGCGGGCTCCTACGCCGTGCGGCTCCCGCGGTTGGTCAAGGTCCGCTTGCGGGCGTGGCGCCGGCTTTGCAGAAGCCGGTTGGCAATGGCAACAGCGCCCCGCAGCGACTGAATATTCGTGCGGATATATTAGGGACTGAAACAAGTTTGGCCGGCGCGGGTGCCTCAAAAGAATAGATTCACTCCGGTCACCAGGACATTGCGATTCGCCCAATCAGCACCGGCGCGAAATCGGTTCCAGCGGTAGCCCAGCTTTAATTTGATGCCCTTCGCCGGCCGCCATGCCAATCCGCCGCCGAGCCAGTTGGCCTCGAAACGGGCATCATTGACGCTGTAGAAGAACTCTTCCTCCAGATAAAGTTTGAGTTCGAGGGCCGTTAGCGACCAGGGCGCCTCGACGGAAATCTCGTTGCGCAATCTGGTGTCGTCGTCGCGCCAGTCGAAAGACCGCAATTCGACCCGCGCCCGATTGGTCAGACGCCAGCCGTTGATGCGGTCGGCAAAGTAGCCCTCCAGATAACCCCGATTCTCCGGCTGCCATTCGTCGGTAAAATTAAACCAGGCGCGTCGGTAGCCGACACGCAGGCTGATGGCCGGCGTTAATTGGCGGCCAATTCCGATGCCGGTATAGGCAAGGAATGCGTCGCCGAAGTTGTTGCGCGAGGCCAGATTCGAGCGCGAGATCAGGAACCAATCCTCGTTCACCGCCCCCTTCAACAGCAGGTTGTAGCTGCCACCCGCGTCCTGGCGGGCCAGCGTCGGCGCCGCGGGCAGTTCCAGCAGAAGCATCAACAGGAGTGCAGCGCAAAGGCGGAACACAAGGGCGCGATTATTCGGCTGCGGCGCGTGCCTGCTCCAGCCAACTGTCGAACTTGGCGCGGTTGGCGGCAATCCAGGCGTCGGCATGCTTTTCGATGTCCGCGGCGCTGTCCTCGCCATCGCGCATGCGCAGATTTTGTGCGCTGATGTCGTTATTGCTCACCTGCATGATCGCAAACAACTTGGCTGCAGCGGGGTTGGCCTGTGCAAACTCGCGGTTGGCAATGATGTGTTGGGTGTTGGCCTGAAAGCCGTAGTTGGAGCCGTCCGGCAAGGTGGTGTCGACATTTTTGCGCTCGCCGGGCAGCGAACTGAATGGCACCTGCAGCCAGGTTACGTCCTTGCCCGGCACCAGCACACCGCTGATCCAGTAGGGCATCCAGGTGTAATAGAAGATCGGCTGGCCCTGATTGTAGCGAGCGATGGTATCTGCCATGATCGCCGAATAGCTGCCCTGATTGTGGTTGATGTGCTCTCGCAAACCGTAGGCATCGAGGTGATGCTCGATGACCTTCTCGCAGCCCCAGCCGGGAGTGCAGCCAGCCAGGTCAGCCTTGCCGTCGCCGTCCGTGTCGAATAATTCGGCGATCTCTGGGTTTTTGAATTGCGCGATGTTGGTGATGTCATACTGATCGGCGGTGGCCTTGTCGATCAGGTAGCCCTGCAGGGCACCTTCGGAATAAGTGCCCTCGCGGTAGAGTTTCTGATCACCGCCGGCTTCCTTGTAGAAGTCGATATGCAATGGATTCCAGTGATCGGCCATGAAGGTGGCATCGCCATTGGCGACCGCGATGTGGCCGGCGGCGTATTCGATCTCTTTGATGTCCTCGACCTCGTAGCCGAGTTCCTCGAGCGCCTTCATCACCAGTAGGGTCTGGAAGGTTTCCTCGGCAATGGAGCTTTTCAGCGGTTGTACCTCGATGCCGTCACCGGGTTGATCCGCCGCCAGTGCCGAGGCGGCCGTCAGGGTGATGGCGAACAACAGGGCGGCGCGCAGGCCGGGCTTCAGGTCGTACGATCTTTGTAACAATCGCATGCATCATTCTCCGTTGGTTGTTTGGATTCAGGAGTTGTCGGCACCGTCGCGCTGGATGTGCGCTTCCTGGTCGGCGCGGCGTGCGAACAGGCGCACGACCAGCCCGGTGGGTCCGGATTGGTACCAATGACGGGTCGAGCGGTCGCGCTCGGATTGACCCAATGCCTGGGTCATGCGATCCAGGATGATGGCCAGCAGCACGATGCCGACACCGCCGATGGTGGCCAGCCCCATGTCGAGCCGGCCGATGCCGCGCAGCACCATCTGCCCGAGACCGCCGACCGCGATCATCGATGCGATGACCACCATGGATAATGCCAGCATCAATGTTTGGTTGACGCCCGCCATGATGGTGGGCATCGCCAGCGGCAACTGGACCTTGAACAAGAGCTGTTTGGGCGAAGCGCCGAATGAGCGCGCGGCCTCGATCAGGTCGGCCGGAACCTGCCGGATACCGAGATTGGTCAGGCGAATCAGCGGCGGCAGCGCAAAGATGATGGTCACGACCACACCGGGCACATTGCCGATACCGAACAACATTACCACGGGCACCAGGTAGACGAAAGCCGGGGTGGTCTGCATGGCGTCGAGGATCGGCCGTACGCTGGCCGCAGCGCGATCGCTGCGGGCCAGCCAGATGCCGACCGGTAGGCCAATCACCATACAGAAGAACACCGACGTCAGCACCAGGGCCAAAGTGATCATGGCCTCCGCCCAGGCGCCGATCAGGCCGATGGCGATCAACGACAGTACCGCACCGATGCCGAGCCGGCGACCGCCGGCCTGCCAGGCCAGCAGGCCGACGATAACCACCATGAGCACGTCGGGCACCGCCAGCAGCGTCGCTTCGATACCGCTCAGGGTGCCGTCGATGGGCCAGCGGATGGCTTGGAACAGGGGGCGAAAGTTGGCGACCAGCCAGTCCAGGCCGAAATCGACCCAGTCGCCAAGTGGGATGACCGCATCTTTGAACGGGTGCAGCAGATCGATCGGCGCATCGGTCGCATCGCCGGCACCGCTGTCGGCAAGCCAGTCGCCAGGAGTTTCCTGGGCAGTGCTGGAAGATCCCCAGGGATTGGTATTGTCTTCTGCCATGTTCAGTTGTCCCGATCCAGAGTTTCGAGCAGGCTCGCCCTGGTGATCACGCCCATGTAACGGTTCTGCTCGTCGACCACCGGCAGGCCGCAGGGAGCGTTGGCGACTGTGCCGAGCAAATCGCTGACCGCGGTATCCGCACGCAGGATAGGAATATCTTCGAGGAATGCCGCGCTGATACTTGGCTCCGATTGGCGCAGCTGCTGTTGCAGGGAATCCACCGAGACCAGGCCGTGGTAGCGCTGCCCTCTGTCGACCACATAGCCGAATTCGCGGTCGTGCTCGCGCAGGCGCGCGAGCCCGGCACGGATGCCGTTGTCGTTGCGCTCGATCACCGTCACCTGGGTCTTACGGGCGATGTCGCCGGCCTTGAACACGGCGGCCACGTCCACCCCGCGAAAAAATGCGCTCACGTAGTCATCGGCGGGGTTTTTCAGGATGTCGTCCGGTGTGCCCACCTGCACCACGCGCCCACCCTCCATGATGGCAATGCGATCGCCGATGCGCATGGCCTCGTCGAGGTCGTGGGAGATGAAGACGATGGTGCGGCTGCTGGTTTCCTGCAATTTCAACAGTTCATCCTGCATTTCGCTGCGGATCAATGGATCCAGCGCGGAGAATGCTTCGTCCATCAACATCACAGAGGGATCATTGGCCAGCGCTCTTGCCAGTCCAACGCGCTGCTGCATGCCGCCAGAAAGTTCATCGGGGTAGCTGTTAGCCCAGGCATCGAGACCCACTTGTTCGAGGGCGGCCAGCGCCCGAGCCTTACGCTCTGCCGGGGCGACGCCGGCCAGTTCGAGACCAAAGGCGGCGTTCTCGCCCACGCTCAGGTGCGGCATCAGAGCGAAGGATTGGAACACCATGCTCATATCGCGGCGGCGCAATTCGAGCAATTCGGCATCGCTGATGGCGGCGATGTCGCGGCCATCGACAATGACCTTGCCGGCGCTCGGCTCGATCAGCCGGTTGAGCAAGCGCACGAGGGTGGACTTGCCGGAGCCCGACAGCCCCATGATGACGAAAATCTCGCCCTCGCGGATGGCAAAATTGGCATCACAGACCCCGACAGTCTGTCCGGTACGGTCGAAGATGTCGTTCTTATCGACGCCCTCGCGGAGCAGGCGCAGGGCGTGCTGCGGTTGATCGCCGAAGACCTTGTACAGGTTTTCGACGACGACTTTGTCTTGCATTTTCGTTCGTCCGCATCCGCTGGCAATGCGGAGGCGCTCCGGTTGGTCGAGCTAGGCTACGGACTGGCGCCCGCGCTGTCAAATCCCGGCTCGAACTGGCACGCACAGCGCGCAGGTCGAGGTCGGCATGCTTGGGAGATTTGGCGCGCAGGGCTCAGAAGTAATAGCCAAAGTTCAGGTTGAGCCGGTAGTTCCATTTCCGATTACCGTCGACGCCAAAATCTCCAACACCGCGGAAGATATTGCTGTAGTTATCGCCGTCGTCGCCGACGAAGTAGTTGCCGTTGGCGTAGGCTAAATCAGTATAAATGTACCAACCCTGGCGCGCCCATGCGGCGCCGAGCACCCACAGCTCGCTGTCGCTGTAATCGCTGTCCTGCTTGACGATAGTGCTGTATTCCAGATAGGGCCGCACCGAATCGAGCCAGGGGATGCGATTGGCTTCGTAGAGGTAGCTGAGCGATGCCGCGGGTATCCAGGCATCGGCCGCCACCGGCCATGCGAAGTCGTATGCACCCATGGGTACAAGCGCATCGGTCCCCCAGGGGTTATCGGCATCGATGTTGTATTTGTATTTGGTCAGCTGGGTGGCGAGCAGCCAGTTGTTCCAGTTATTCTTCATATGCAGGGAGGCGGCCCAGCGGTCGCCGTCGTCGGTGCGCCGGCCTTTCAACTGTCCGTACAGCAGAGACACGCCAATCGCGGTCGGCACCTGGATGTCGTCGAAGCCGTAGATGGCACGCAGGTTGAACTGGTTACGCTCGCTGAAGCCATTCGGCGGCGCGGCGATCAGGTCACCATTCTCTTCGATGGCACTGAGCCATTCGACGGCATCGTAGGTATAGCGTGCGCTGTCCTGGCTGGTGCCGTTGCCGTCCCATTCGCTGCTGACATAGTAGGCAAAATCCAGATCCCAGTTGCCCAGGCTGGTGACATACTGGATGCCCAGATCCGGGTCGTCGGCCAAGCCCACATAGTAGTGCTGATCGAAGAACCAGCTCTGGGAGATGCCGTAGGGGCCAGGACCAAAGGGCACGCGGTTAACGCCGACCTGCAGTTGGCTGCCGTTGTCGAAGTCCCAGCCGAGCCAGCCGGTGTGGATGAAATTGTATCCGTTATACCAGCGGTACTCGAACTTGCCGACCAGTTGCTTGTAGTTCAGATCCATGTTGATGCGGAAGGTGTCCAGTTCGAAGTTTCCCCCGTTGCCGCCGCGGGATGGCCCATCGGCATTTCCGGGATAACTGCCGAGCACATAATTGACCCGCATTGCGCCGCCGATGGTCACCGGACCGAGGGTGATCTTGTCGGCCTGCGGATTACCCGCCTGTTCCAGATCGGCCTCCAGCTCAGCGGATTTCAGCTCCGCCTCCGAGGCTGCGTTTTGCGCCGCGGCCAATTCCCTCTTAGCGAGCTCCAGCTCGGCCTCCAACGCCGCGACGCGCCGCTCGAGGGCGGCGGCATCGCTGGCGGCAAGGGCCGCTGGGGGGGCGGTCAACAGCGCTGCGCTCAGGGCGGCGACAGAAAACGTCTGCACGAACTTTCTGGAGAGACGAAGATGACGGGTGCGCGGACCCGTGATTGTTGCGTGAGTTGCGACGGAAGACATGGGCACCTCGTGGAGAGTCGCTGTTGCTTTTTTGGCTCCGTGCTCGTTGCAAAATTACGACTAGAAGGCGCAATATAACGCACATTGTTGCTTAATTGCAACTGCTTCGATCCACATTCAGATTTACCTGATTGCATCGACTCTCTGACCACCGCGCATATCGAAGTGGCTACAATGCCGTCGATTAATCTGCCGACCGCACTCTGAGGATTCCGAGTTTGGTTGGCGCTGTTTTTTCTGAGTCTTCCGAGATCACATCCGATGCCACAATTCATCGATTCTCTTGCCTGGGATTATTGGCACCTGCTGCTCGCGGCGCTCATGGTCTACATGGCCTGGCACATCGGCGCACATGTAGTGGGGGAGCGTCCGTTGATGAACCATTTCCCCCGGACAGCCGCGTTGCTGAACGTGCTCATGTTGCCGCTGTCGGTCATCGTTGCCGGCAGCCTGTTGCGGGTCGCCAATCGCAAGCTCGGAATACCGGAGCTGGACGAAGAACTGAGCGCGCTGACATTGCTCTGCACCTATCTGAGCACGGCTTGGGCGTTGGCGCGGGTGGTTGACGTTTCGCTGGAACTAAAGGCAGAGGAGGAACATGGCGAGCGGGTGCCGAAGCTGGCCGTCGGATTGATTTACGTGCTGTTGCTGTTGCTGGGGCTCGCTGTTTTTCTCTGGCAGCAGGGCTATTCATTCGCCGGCGTCTGGGTATCCACAGGTGTTGCAGCCGGGGTGTTGGGCCTCGCATTGCAAAAGACCCTTGGGGATCTGTTCTCCGGGATTGCGCTTGGCTTGGAACGCCCATTTCGCCTCGGTGACTGGATTGAACTCAAGGATGGTACCGTCGGACAGGTCACCGATCTGAATTGGCGTGCGACCCGGCTCAGAGGCTGGGACAACGCGACCCATGTGATCCCCAATTCGTCGCTGGCTAGCCAGTCGATCCGCAATTTGCATGGTGACGATCATCTCTATGCGCCTTGGTATTTTATCCAGATCCCAGCGGACGTCGATCCGCGCTTTGCCAATGCGCTGCTGCTCCAGGCCGCGATGCGCTGTGAGAGCGTATTGAATTTCCCTAACCCGATCGTGCGTCTGGCCGATGCTTCCAGCTTGCCTTACAGTTATATGGTCTGGGTGCACTTGAAGAACTATCCGGCGATGTTTCGGGGCCGAGAGGAATTGTACCGCGAGATTCATCGGGGCCTTCGGGAAGCGGGCATCGAGGTAGCCCCGCAGGTGCATGAAATGCGTACACGCCGCGCCTCGACCATCGACTCGGGGCTGCCGACTATTTCACTGGCGCTGAAGGGTTTGGACTTTGCGGGCAACCTGACCGACGAGGAAATAGCGCAGTTGGCTGCGCGCAGCCAGTACCGGTACTTCGATACCGGCCATGTGATTTTGGGGGAGACGGCGACCAGCGACGCGTTCTATCTGATTGCCGGCGGCTTGGTGGATGCCAGGATCCGGCTGCCAAATGGCAAGCTCAAGGTCGTCGAAACCCTGGTGCCGGGAAAATACTTCGGCATCACCGAGATGCTGGTCACCGAACCGAGCTTGCTGGAGTTCGTTGCCAACACCGATGTCACTCTGATTCGCATCGACCTCGATTGCGTCACCGACATCATTTCCGCGCGCCCGGAGCTGGCGGAAATCCTGAGCGCCGTGATCAAGGAGCGCCTGGAAGCCGCCGAGGCGGCGCGCGCCGCCAGCCAGCAGCCGACTAAACGACTGACACTGACCGATATCCGCCTGGGCGTGGAGCGGCGCATGCGTGGTCCCGTGTGGCCACCGACGCCATAGGCGATTTCTCTCCGGCAAGCGCCTTAACCAAGGCCGTTCTCCGTTTCGGAGCCGATCGATGAGGAACATGCTTGGTATGTCCGCCGCCTGGCGCATTCCTGCGCCAGGTTTTGGTTCAGCCGGAGCGCGCCGGCCCGACAACCTCGCGATCATCCTGTACCGCTGCATCGACGACCTGCTCGAGACGGTGCTGCTCCTCAGCCTCTTCGACGGCCTTGGTCACGGCGGTTTCGACATCGAGTTCTTGGTTCAGGCCGATGTACAACGAGTAAATTCCCACCAGCAACACCAGCGCGAACGGTAGACCGGTACTGACCGATGCGGTCTGCAATGTGGCCAGACCGCCACCGATCAGCAAGACCGAGGCCATCACGCCTTCCATGATCGCCCAGAACACCCGCTGCGAGGTGGGTGAGTGGAGTTTGCCGCCGGAGGTCAAATGATCGACCACCAGGGAGCCCGAATCCGACGAGGTGACGAAGAAGACCACCACCAATATGACAGCGATGCCCGAGAGCAGATCGCTGAGCGGGAAGTTGTCCAGCATCGCAAACATGGCCTTGGCCACGTCGGCATTGACAGCCGCGGCGATATCGGCAACGCCGCTGGTCTGCAGGTGCAATGCCGCACCGCCGAACACCGACATCCAGATGAAGGACAACAGCGTCGGCACCAGGATGACACCAAATACGAACTCCTTGACCGTGCGGCCCTTGGAGATACGCGCGATGAACATGCCGACGAACGGCGACCAAGAGATCCACCAAGCCCAGTAGAAGACGGTCCAGGAGCCTTGCCAGTTGCTGTCGCGGAAGGTCTCTGTCCACAGGCTCAGTTCCGGCAGAATGGTCAGATAGTAGCCCAGATTTTGGGTAAAGCCGCTCAGGATATAAACGGTCGGACCCACCAATAACAAAAATGCCATGAACAGGGCGGCCAATACCATGTTGGCCTGACTCAGGCGCTTGACGCCGGCATCGAGCCCGGCGAACACTGACAATGTGGCGAAACCGGTGATGACGGCGATCAGGATCACCTGCGTTTGGGTATCGACGCTGAGGCCGAACAGATGGTTCAAGCCCGCATTGATCTGCTGCACCCCAAGCCCGAGGGAGGTCGCCAGGCCCACCATGGTCGCCAGCACCGACAGAATATCGATTAAATTGCCCCAAAAGCCGTAGATTTTGTCACCGAGCAACGGGTAGAACACCGAGCGGATGGTCAGCGGCAGCCCGCGGTTGAAGGCGAAAAACGCCAGCCCCAAACCAACCATGGCATAGATCGCCCAGGGGTGGATACCCCAATGGAAATAGGTCACGCCCATGGCCGCCTGCGCTGCCTCCGGCGAGTCCGGCTGCAAGGCGCCGAACATCGGCGACGGTGACTGGTAGTGGAACATCGGCTCGCCAACGCTCCAAAACATCAGGCCTATACCCATGCCGGCGCTGAGCAGCATTGCGTACCAGCCGAGAGTCGAGAACTCGGGCTTGGCATCGACGCCGCCGATGCGGATAGTGCCGAATTTGCTGAGCCCGAAATACAGCCCCGCGATGATAAATAGGTTCACCGCCAGAATCATGAACCAGCCCATGGTGCCGGTGATGAAGGCGATTGCATCGTCGAAAAAGGCGTCCGCCTGATCGTGGAACATCAGGGTGAGCAGGATGAAGGCGATGAGCACGAAGCTGGACACGAAGGTCACATGAGGATGCAGATCGAAGCCGAAGCCGCTCCAGTTATCGTCCCCGGGCTCGCGGCGCGGGGCGTCGTCCTCCACCGACGCTGTCGGCGTTATCTGCAGGCCGACCAGACGATCGCGCTCACGGATGGCCTTGCGGCGCGCCTCGCGCTCCACTTTTTGCAATTTACGCGCCAGCGCGCGTTTCTCTATTGCGGTTTGTTCGTTGGTGTAATGGGTCATGGTGATCTCGTTGGGCTTGGTGTGCAAAAGGCACACAAGGATATCGACAGGGTGAAATAGGCGCCGGATCAGGTAGAGTCCTTATTACCTTGCCATGTTCCAAGCCTCAGACCCAAATTGGAGCCTTCGCGAGACATCGGAGTTGTCAGTGGCGAGTAGCTCGGCAGGGATTTGGATTCCGATCCCGATTCAGGTAACCCCCTAAAAATGTATACGATGAAGACAAGCCCTGCGATTTGGCGTCATCGACGCTGAGCGGCGGAGTCATCGGGCTGTATCGGGGCAATCTGCACACCGGCAAGCAGCTTGGGCAATCCCCGAAAAATAGTTTATCGTTACCATATTGCCGCCGACGGCCCCACACCCGCTGCGGGCGCCAAATACGAGTCGGCTTTTCTGCATTCTCCGCGGCAATGTTTCGCCGCTTAAAGTGCGGAAATAAGCGAATTTCCCAACACGAACTTCCCAAAACAGGCTTCCTGGCAAGACTCAATTAGTCTTGTTGCGCAGACCAGGTCGCCCGCTGCGCCCGGGCCGTCTTGCTTGGCTGATCCGATGAGTTCGAACTTCATCCTCATCGAATGGGCGAATAGTCCACGAAGGCGGCACCCTGTCGGTTGTTGCCTGACCTTCACTCGTGAAATCTTTTGCTCGCCATTGCATCGGCTTTTACGAATAGATAGTCGCTGGACTATGTTCTTCCTATATCAATTCCAATGAAACAAATGTCGATATTGACGCTCAGGATCACCATGCTTGCAATGTGGAGAGACAGCAGCACATGCACCGGCTGTGAGCTGACTTAGCCGTTGCCTCGCCATCGCGCACTGAAGCTGCCATCAGGGAATCCAACCGACAATCTTATGAACATAAACTTCTGAATGAGGAGAGACTATTGGAAGCGCTATTGGAATTCGCCACACGCTTTGTGGCGCAAGTTCAGTCGCCGACGCTGGCATTTTTGATCGGGGGCATCCTGATCGCTGCGCTTGGTACAAGACTTGAAATCCCCGAGGCGATTTACAAATTCATCGTCTTCATGCTGTTGATGCGCGTCGGCCTTGAAGGCGGCATGTCGATTCGCGAGGCAAATCTGGCTGATATGCTGTTGCCAGCCTTTTTTGCCATTTTAATCGGGGTTATTATTGTCCTGGTCGGACGTTATACGTTAGCCCTGTTACCAAGTATCCGCACTGAGGACGGAATCGCTACAGCCGGCCTGTTCGGGGCCGTCAGTGGCTCGACCCTGGCTGCTGCCATCGTTGTGATGGAAAGCGAAAACATCAACTACGAACACTGGGCGCCAGCACTTTATCCTTTTATGGATATTCCAGCGCTGGTCGTCGCCATCGTACTTGCAAACCTCTACTTGAAACGCAAGGACGGCTCGGACGAGAAGGTCAAGGTTTGGCCAATCATCAAAGAAAGCCTGCAGGGTTCGGCCCTATCTGCCATGCTATTCGGCATCGCGCTCGGTTTGCTAACGCGTCCGGAAAAGGTCTACGAAGGCTTCTATGATCCTCTGTTTCGCGGCCTGCTATCAATCCTGATGCTGGTGATGGGGATGGAAGCCTATACTCGACTGCACGAATTGCGACGTGTCGCACATTGGTACGCCGTCTATGCCGCACTGGCGCCGATATTCCATGGCCTGATCGCCTTTGGGCTCGGCTACATTGCCCATGTGCTAACCGGTTTCAGCCCTGGCGGTGTCGTTTTGCTTGCGGTCATTGCCAGCTCCAGCTCGGATATTTCCGGACCGCCCACCTTGCGTGCCGGAATCCCCACCGCGAACCCATCTGCCTATGTCGGTGCATCCACCAGCGTCGGCACACCCGTGGCTATCGCAATCAGCATACCGCTGTACATTGGCCTAGCTCAGGCGGTATTCGGAAACTGATGGTGCAGCTGATACTGCAACAGCTGCGGTCTGCGCCGCGGACCGCGGTCAACGAGTCAGCAGCCTGCTTTACAGCATGGCGAAGAAGGCTGCTCCAATGAACCAAAGCCCTCATTGACTAGAGGTACCCTGTTATGTCAAAGACCGCAGTTAAGCTGGTGATCGTTACCGAAAAGATCATCATGAAAGAGGTCAGTAAAATCATCGAAAAAGAAGGTGCAAGCGGTTACACGCTTACCTCGGCGGGCGGCAAGGGCAGCCGCAACATGCGCTCGTCCGGCGGCCCCGGCGTCATCGACCACTTTGCCAACATCAAATTCGAGGTCATTACCGCAGACAAGGACACCGCGGAACGCATCGCTGACATGGTCGCCGCCAAATACTTTAACCATTATGCTGGCATCAGCTATCTCGATGGTGTTGAGGTGCTCCACGCGCACACGCTCTGAACCATGGTCAAGGTTGAGGCAAGGACGCCTGGGAGTCCGAGGTATCCTCACAAACCGGCCACGGTATTTGGGCGATTTTCCCATGGTCGACTCTTGCTAGCTAACGCGTCGCCCGCAAGCGGGCTCCTACAAGCGGACAGGGACGGCCGACGTAGGAGCCCGCTTGCGGGCGAATAGGCCGACGCCGCCGGCGGGTCGGACGCAAGGCACAGACAAGGGGGGCTGCCTTCAAAAAGCAGAGTGCGCAGAGAGGCCAGGGCGCCTCGCCCGCAAGCGCACCTTCACCAGCCGTGGGAGCCATTCGGCGTAGGAGCCCGCTTGCGGGCGACCTGGCAAGTGATGCCAGCGGAGCGGACGCGAGCACCGCGCCTTTCCCGGGAGCAAGGCTATAGGCCACTGTCTTCTCAACGACTGAAGATACCCCAGGCTGCAACCCGCCCAGCGCGATTTGATCGGGATCGACAAAGACATAACATCAGAACCTGAGAAACCTGATGTTCACTGGGCGCTGCCTTTGAAGCATATGAGGGAATAAACTTCATCCTGGTCGAATAGCTGCACATTTTACGCAGACAGCACACCAGACAGGGTAGTATGAGGCGCTGTCAAAGCAGCGGATTATCTTGGGATACCTCAGCCCCAGAGCACCTTCGGGAGTTCGATCTGGATCACAGGCTGTGCGGCATTCAATTCGGCGTAGTCGACAGTCGCACGCATCGAACCAGCGCCGAATTCCTGCCGGGTTATCATTCTACGGGGCATCAGGTGAGTCGAACGGCAGCTGAGGATAAGCCCTGCCCTCCGCCCAATCGCACAGAGATCCGATGACCAACAGCACCTCCTTTTACTGTCGTTCGAGCATAAATCAGTCTGCCGGCCGCTCGTGGTCACCTGTACCCTGGCGAAATGCCCCATGGGTACGCGATGAATTGGCGTGGACGCGCACAGTCGGCAAGCGCGGGCTTGGCGGTCTTTGCTCGATCGGCTTGCTGGCCAGCGTCGGTCTGACAACGGGCCTGTGGGCGCTCTCCTCGCTCGCCGATACGCCCTCTGCGAATGTACCCAGCCGCCCACTGGTGCAATCTCTGCCATCGACGACGACATCGGAAATGCCGGTCCCGTTCGCCAACTGGCTGTCGAATTTTGCCGTGCGTGCCGGCGCCGCGGGCATCACCGAACAGACCCTGAACTCGGCCCTTGCGGATCTGCAACCCAACCAACAGCTGCTTGATCTGGACCGCCGACAGAGCGAATACAATCAGACTTTCTTTGCTTACCTGCATAACAACGTTTCCGAACGGCGTATTCAACGCGGGCGCAAGCTGATGGCATTACATGCCGATCTGCTTGCAGGTCTGGAGCGTCGCTATGCTGTTCCCGGCCAGGTCCTGATTGCCCTCTGGGGCATGGAATCGGACTTTGGCGGTAATACCGGCAATTACGCCCTATTTCGCAGCCTAGCCACGCTGGCGCATGCGGGTCGCCGGCGCGCATTTTTCGAACAACAACTGCTGGCCGCATTACAGATCATCGATCAGGGGTCCAGCACGCCAGCAGGCTTGCGCGGTTCCTGGGCTGGCGCCATGGGCCAGCTCCAATTTATGCCGACCACCTATCTGGACTATGCTGTCGATGGCGACGACGATGGCCGCGCCGATATCTGGGGGAACCCCGCCGATGCATTGGCATCGGGCGCGCATTATCTCTGGTCGGTCGGTTGGCAGCCTGATCTGCGTTGGGGCTGGGAAGTACGACTGCCGAACGGATTCGATTTCTACCAGGCACGCTTGTCGAATGAATTGCCGTTGAGCCATTGGCACAGCATCGGAGTTACCAACGCGGATGGTCGATACCTGCCAAGTGCAAATCGCAAGGGTTCCATCCTGCTGCCGGCGGGCAAAGACGGCCCGGCTTTTTTGGTCACCAGCAATTTTCATGTCCTCACCGACTGGAATCGCTCGCTGCATTACGCTCTGACCGTCGCTCATCTATCCGATCGACTGGCAGGCGGCGATCCTCTGCAATCGGGTCCGCCAGCGAACGATCAGCGCTTGGCCCGCCGTGATGTCATGGCCATGCAGCGCGATCTTGATACACTCGGATATGCCGTTGGCGCGGCAGATGGCATGGTTGGTTTCCAAACCCGGCACGCCGTGCGCGAATACCAGCGCGATCAAGGTCTGCCCGCGGACGCCTATCCGACCCCGACCCTGATCGCCCGCATTGCCGCCGACGCGAGGCCAAACTCGCTTGCAGCAGCCCGCTTGCCAGCCAACAGCAGCGCGCCGAGCCCTGCCGGCGACCCAGGTATTGCCAGTTTGCAACAGGATCTGCTCAAACTTGGATTTGACCCTGGCAGGCCGGATGGTCTGCTCGGCCCGAAGACTCGCGCTGCACTGCAAGCCTACCAGCAGCGCATGGGACTTCCGGTCACGGGGGAGCCGAGTTCCGAGTTGGTCGCTCGCATCAACGCCGATGCGCGGGCAAAATGAGAATGCTCCATTGCATTCGCCTATCTTTATGGTGATGACAACGAACTTCTGAATTGGGGTTTAAGCCAGTTAGATCAATGGTTTACGTAAATCTTGGCCAGGAAGATGCGCCTTGAGCCGATGACCGGGGTCAAGGTTCTTGGTGGTCGGCGAAGGCGCGGGACCGTGCTCGATCGCCAGCAGTGCCGGAGTGCAGGCCATGAGAAGCCCCCGACGGCCTTCGCCGAAGCTACCGAACGCCGGGGGCTGGGGGCTTTTTGTCCGGCAACGGCCGGCACAGGCACGACGGGGCTGGACATACCTGATGCACAGGGACGCCATCCGTAAACGACGTCCATCGGGCGAAGGGGTGTACTCGAAAGACGGAAGCCGAGGTTGTTGTTCCGGTTCGACGGCTCGTTCCTGTTGCGGTACGCCGAACGGCAGTTGTCGGCGTCGTTGTTCCAGGAGCCGCCGCGGACGACCCGGTTCGAGCCCGTAGCCCGTCAGCCGTCGATGATGCTAGTGGCACAGACGCGCCGGCGCAAGCGATAGGAGTCGGCATGGCCAACATGGGCGTACAGGCTCGCCGCACGACTGCTCAGCGCCCCGAGATCGATGGCCCCGATCTGATAGGCCCGCTCGATGCCGCGGACCTTGCGCAGAAAGCGCCGGCGCGTGCGCTGATTCAGGCGGATGGTGCGGGGGTAGACGCGAAAGCCCAGAAAGCCGATCCCCTCGGACACCGGATTGACCGGCGCCAGCGATGCCTTCAGCTCCAGCCGGAGCCGCTCGCGCAGAAATCGCCGCACCTCGGCGTGCAGCTCGTGCAGCCTGGCCTTGCCGTCTCCGAACAGCAGAAAGTCGTCCATGTAGCGGATGTAGGCCGGCAGGGCCAGCCTGTCCTTGACGTGATGGTCCAGCTCGCCGAGGACCAGGTTGGCGAAGTGCTGGCTGGTCAGGTTGCCGATGGGCAATCCCCTACCGGGCAGCGCATCCGGCGGCGGATGGTCGATGATCCGGTCCAGAAGCGCGAGCACCGCCCGATCCTTCAGCACGCGCCGCAGCAGGGTGCGCAGTACCTCGTGATCCACGGAGGCAAAGAAGCGCCGGACATCGCACTTGAGCACGTAGGGCCATCGGCGCGCGAAGGCCTGCGCCCGGCGAATCGCGGCATGGCTGCCCTTGCCCCGGCGACAGGCATAGCTGTCGTGACAGGCGCGGCGCTCGAACACCGGCTCCAGAACGTCGCAAACGGCATGATGCACGACCCGATCGCGAAACGGTGCGGCGCAGATGGCGCGACGCTTGGGGTCATGCACCTCGAAGGTGACGAACGGGCCGGGCTGGTAGCTGTGGCTGGCCAGCGCTTCCTGGAGCCGGATCAGCTCACGCTCCAAGTCCATCTCGAACGCCTGGACCGTGGGCCGGTCCCGCTTGCCGCGGGCGGCGCGTCGTTCGGCCTCCAGCAGGTTGCGGAAACTGACGATGTCGGGAAACAGGCCGCCGGCACGCCTCATGGCTGGGGCTTCTCCAGGTCCCGAATCCAGCCACCGAGCATCCGCCCGCTCTCGTTGACGGCCTTAGCCGCATACTCATACCCATCGTGGGAGAGATAGCGCAGTCGATACGACAGCCGCAGCAGCACCCGCAGCCGCTCCAGCCGGCGATTGACGGCGCGCAACCGCTCCAGCTTGTCGCGGGTGTAGCGTGCCTCGACCAGATCCTCGATGACATCCAGGGCCAGGTTGTCGATGCGGTTGGCGAGCGTGAAGCGGGCGCGCTTGGGAAACTTCTCCGTGGTCGGCAGCAGCCATTCGAGGAACTGCATCCAGGCGCTGAAGATGGGCAACTCCTCGCGCTTCGGCCGGGTCATGGCGTTTGCTGCTCCGCATCGACGCCATCATCAGCCTTCTTTGCATCGTTCGGCGTCGCAGACTTGGCTTCTCCGCCTTCGTCCTCCAACCGTTGCAGGATCTCCAGCAGCTCCTTGCCGTAGTTCTTCAGCTTCGCATCGCCGAAGCCCTCGATCTCGGCAAGCGCTGCCAGGGTGCGAGGTCGGCGCTTGACCACATCGGCCAGTTGGCGGTTATTGCAGATGATGTAGCTCGGCACCCCGGCCGCCCGCGCCCGTTCACCACGCCACTCGCGCATGCGCTCGAACAGCGGCCAATCCTTGGAGTCGAGCAGGTCTCGCCAGGATTCGTCGCGGCGCCGGGTCGAGCCGGTTTTCGCCGCATCGGCCGCCGGCGATCGGACCCCGCGACAACGCACGATGACCGCGAGGTAGGCACGGCCTTCCTGCATCAACAGCTCGTGATCGATACTCAGAACGTCCTTATCGGATAGATAATCGCGCACCGGTGTGTCGTCGAATCGCTCGCTGAACGGGTCGAACGGGAGAGTGAAGACGCGGAAGAGCATTGATCTGCCGATGGTTCAGTCCAGGCGCCGGGCTACCGCCGGCCAAGGGTAAAAGGGTAAGAGTGCCAAGCTATACGGTCCTCGAAAGACGGAAGCCGAGGTAGTCGTCCCGGTTCGACGGCCCGACCCAGTCGCGGCACGCCGAACGGCAGTCGTCGGCGTCGTCGTTCCAGGAGCCGCCGCGGACGACCCGGTGCGAGCCCGTCTCAGGGCTTGTGGGATCGTATATATACTCTCCAGCAGCTTCGCCCCTACTGGCTGCAGCATCTGCTGCAGCAGTGCTAATAGATGCTGCATGCTTGCTGTAGGCATCTTCAGCATACCAATCCGCACACCACTCCCAGACGTTGCCGTGCATATCCAGCAGGCCCCCGGGGTTCGGCCGCTTTTGGCCAACCGGATGCAGCTTGTGCTGAGCATTCTTGCTATACCAACCATAGTCGCCGAGGTGCTCCTCGTCGTCGCCGAAGCTCCAGCGGGTCTGGGTATCGGCCCGGCAGGCGTATTCCCATTGCGCCTCGGTCGGCAGCCGATACGGCCGGTCGGTGCGCTCGGCAAGCCAGGCGCAGTAGGCGACGGCATCGTCCCAGGCGACGCCGACCACGGGCAGATCGACGGCATCGCGGGCGACGCCGCGCTTGGTGTAATAGTCTTCGCTGCCCTTTTCCAAGTGGTACTGGCTGCCTTCTTCCAGCCACTCCGGCCAATGGCTGTCCGTGTCCTCGCAAAACCGCCGGTACTCGCCCCAGGTGACGGGGGTGCGTCCCATGGCGAAAGCATCCAGGGCGACGCGGTGCACGGGCTTTTCGTCGTCGTTCCCCTGCTCGTCGCCCATCAGGAAGGTTCCGCCGGGGAGATAGACCATCTCCGGGCCTTCCCGCCGGACATCCGCGCGCTCGGCGCGTCCATCCTTGCGCACGATGACGAAGCGATCGCGGAAGCCCTGTTGCGGCGCGAAGGGCTCGGCTTGGGGTGTCGGAGTTTCCTTTATCTCCTCCCGGTGCTCAGGCGCCCCCTCGTCGTCGCGGACAAGGGTAAAAGGGTAAGAGGGCCAAGAGCCAGTCCTCGAAAGACGGAAGCCGAGGTCGTCGTACCGGTCCGACGGCCCGCCCCCGGAGCGGTACGCCGAACGGCAGTCGCCGGCGCCGCGGTTCCAGGAGCCGCCGCGGACGACCCGGCGCGAGCCCGTCCCAGGGCCTGTAGGATCGACTATATACGCTGCAGCAGCTTCGCCCCTACCGTCGCTCCTACTCTGTGCAGCCCTACTGGTAGGGGCTGCACGCTCCTCATATGTGTTTTCATCAAACCAATCCGCGCACCACTCCCAGACGTTGCCGTGCATGTCGTGAAGCTGCCAGGCATTGGGCTTCTTCTCGCCAACCGGATGAGTCTTGCCTTGGGCGTTCTCGAAGTACCAGGCGTACCCAACAAGCTGCTTCTCGTTGTCGCCGCAGGACCAGCGTGTCTCGCTGCCGGCGCGGCAGGCGAATTCCCACTCGGCCTCGGTGAGCAGGCGATAGGTGCCGGTCTTTTGCTGGCCGTTGAGCCAGTTGCAGTAGGCTTGCGCGTCATCCCAACTGATGTTGATGACCGGACGCCGGCCGCGGCCCCAACCCTGGTCATTCGGCTTCTCGCGGCTGGTGTCTTCGCAGAAGCGGTCGTACTCGTCGAAGGTCAGCGGGTATTGGCCGATGGAGAAGGCCGAGACCTCGACCGGATGCGCGGGCTTCTCCCAATCCCACTGGCTATCGTCCTGTCCCATCGTGAACTGCCCGCCGCGAAGCCAGACCATAGCGGGGCCTTGGCTGCCGTCTTGCAGCGGATCGCGCAAGCCATCCTGATACGCCGGCGCTTTTGTTTCGCCGCCAAGGGTAAAAGGGTAAGAGTGTAAAGGGCCAGCCCTCGAAAGACGGAAGCCGAGGTCGAGGCCCCGGCCCGACGGCTCGAGCCTGCCGCGGCACGCCGAACGGCAGCCGCCGGCGACGATGTCCCAGGAGCCGCCGCGGACGACCCGGGGCGAGCCCGTCTCAGGGCCCGTAGGATCGACTATATACGCTGCAGCAGCTTCGCTCTTACTGTCGTCCCTACTCTCTGCAGCTTCGCCTATACGGGCTGCATGCTCCTTGTAGGTGTTCACATCGAACCAATCCGTACACCATTCCCAGACATTGCCGTGCATGTCATGGAGTTGCCAGGCATTGGGCCGCTTGCTGCCTACAGAGTGCGTGCCGTCGCCTGACCTTCCGCCGTACCAGGCGTAGTCGTCCAGCACATCTTTATCGTCACCGAAGCACCATCGGCCTTGCTCGCCGGCGCGGCAGGCGTACTCCCACTGCGCCTCGCTCAGCAGTCCGTACTGCTGGCCGGTCTCTTCGCTGAGCCAGTCGCAGTAGGCTTTGGCATCGTTCCAGCTGATGCAGATGACGGGGTGGTTGTCGTCCTGGTCCGTGTACGGGTTGCGCCAACTTGCGTCCTCCTTGTTTCCTGGGTCACCTCGATTCCAGACCCAGGCACCATCGCCCTGCTCCGCCTCTGTGACATAGCCCGTCGCTTCAACAAAGCGCCTAAACTCGCCGACGGTGACCGGGAATCGGCCAACGGCGTAATGGCTTAGTTGGACCCTATGGGCAGGGTGCTCGCGATCTTCTCCAACCCCGTCCGGGCTGCCTATGGTAAAGGTGCCGCCGGGCAGCCAGATCATCTCCGGGCCGATGTCATCGCTGTTGGTAAATTCATCACGAAAAGACGGCGGCGGGGAGGATGGATCGACATCGGTGTGCGGGGCGACCTGATCAGGTCCGGAGCTTGGCCGCGATGATCGCTGCGATGCGGCGCGCCGTGCCTCCCTCAGCGCATCGCGGAAGGCAAGCACCGATGCAAACCGATCCACGGCACGCCATGCCGTTGCCTGGCTGAGCACCGCGCGCAGACGCTCGGGGGTCGGCAACTCGGAGAGCACCGCCTCGGGATCGCGTACCATCTGAACAAAATCGGGCTCCTTGCCCAGCAGGGCGAAGACCGCGGTCATGCCGAGGCCGTAGACATCGGCGCGGGCATCGACGTTCTTGGCGTGGCTCAGAGCTTCCGGCGCGGCATAGTTGAACGTACCCAGAAAGCCCGTGCGGGTCCCGCCGGTGGTGTCGCCGGCCAGCACGAGATCGAAGTCGGTCAGCTTGGGATTGAGCCTGGCGTCGAGGACGATGTTGGCCGGCTTGACGTCGCGATGGACAACGGCCTGTGCATGGGCGTAGGCCAGTACCTCGGCCAAGGTCTCGATCAGGTCCAGGGTCTGTTCGGACGCCAGCGAGCCTTTGATGACGGCGTCGCGTAGGTCGCCGCCAGGCAGATACTCCATGATGAAGAAGTGATGGCCCTCGTCGTCGAACCGGGGCTCCAGCACGCGGACGATGCCGGGGTGAGTCAGCTCGGCCATCTTGCGGGCGCCGCGAAAGAAGCGCTCGATGCGCGTGCGGTCGTCTGCGTACTGGCCATGCAGGACCTTGATGGCGACCAGGCCGTGCCGATGCCGGTCGTAGGCGCGGTAGATGGTCCCGAAGCCGCCCTGCTTGAGCCGCTCGACGAGCTTGTAGCGGCCATCGACGAGCAGGTCGCCGACACGCAGCCGCCCGCCTTCGCGGATGCGCCGCCTAAGCTCCAGGATGCGTGAACGCACAGCGGTGTCATCATCGCCGTTCGAGAGCCGCTGCTCCAGCTCGCAGTAGGCCGCGTCCAGAGCATCGGAGAGCGTTTGCGTCTCGGCATTCGAGCATTGCGCCTTGGGGGGAGATGGCGTCACGGTCGTTGCCGACAGCCGCGGGGTGTCGGCCCCGCCGGACCCGGCCGGGGACGGGGGATCGCGCGCGATCAGCGCAAGCCGCGCAAGGATCAGGTCGGCGCTCTCGTCGGCGCTGCGACGGCGCACGTCGGGGACGATAGCATTGACGGGTATCCCGTCCACATCGCCGTCGCCGACGCGGATCGGCAGGATGGCGTCCCGGTCGCGGGCATCGTCCGACGCGCGTGCCTGCATCAACCGTGCGCGGATCGCCTCATGCTCGACCCGGGTCCAGGGCTTGCCGCCATAGCGCGCGGAGACGCAGACGACGACCAGCTCGCAGCCTCCGCCGTAGAGCGCCTGGAGCTTGAGATCGGCATCCGCGCCAGCCAGGAAGTGCTCGTACCACTCGTCGAGAAACACCGTCCCCTGGCCAAGGCGCTCTTCCACGGCCCGGGCGATGGCCCGCACCAGCGCGCGCTGCTCGCCCGCGAAGGAGAACGCCACCGAGAAGCCACGCGGCCATGAGCGCGCCGGGTCCCGGCCGATCGGCCCGTTGTGCTGTTCCGCGTCGGCGGGGGATGATCCCAGGGTGTCGGCCTTATCGGGCATCCTGACCCGCACCCTGGCCCGGCGGTCTGCAACGGGCTCGACCCTTGCCGATATCTGGAGATCGAGCAGGCGGCCCGTCTCGTCCCCATCTTGGACCGAGCGCAGATAGAGAACGGGCCGATACCACTCGTCCTCATAGTGTCGCATGCGCGCTCGCACTCTCTGCAGGGCCTCGACCAGGGTATCGCCCGCGCCGATCCCTTCGTAGAGCTTGCGTGCGAAATCCATGGCGCCCTGGTTCTCCAGCGGATAGGGCGATGCGACGACGGCGGGCACATTCTTCATCAAACGCTGGGCGATACCGTTGAAGCAGTCGCCGCCGCCGCGTCCCAGGGCCGTCTTGCAGGCGTTGAGCACGACCAGTTGGACCCTGGCAACCGAGAGCGCCTGGCGCAGTTCCTCCGCGCTGATCCAATGCGTCCTCCCGGAGCGATCGTCGGTGAAGGCGAGAAAGCCCATGGGCACAGTGCCCTTGGGTAACCGGCGCCCGCAAGCGCTGCAGTTTGGGCCAGCGGCAAGCGTCAGCGCCTTGCAGTGCTGACAGCGGCGGCCGAAATCGCCGTGGCCGGCGAAATGGACGACCGTCGGGGTTGCGCGGTCATGGGCCAGGGCACGGTCCAGCTTCTCAATGCTGGCCTTTTCGATGTGCTGGATATCGACCAGCGCCGCGCCCGGCGTCGGCCGCAGGCCGTTCTCGATGCGTTCGCCATCTGCGAGCTGGAGTGCTTCGAGGTCGCTCGGCTCGCTGTGCAGGATCAAGAGGCGCAATCGCGACGCGGCGGACATGGGCGGCAGATGCCGCTGGTCGAGGATGTAGCGGCTGATGTGGATCTGTCCGTCGAGGCTGTCATCGCCGTGCAGCAGCTCCCAAGGGTACTGAAACAGCGTCAGCTCGCTTGGCCACAGCTCCAGGCGCAAATGCAGCGTTTCCGCCCCGTCCTGGCCGCGCAAGTAGGCGAGATGCTTTTCCAGTTGAGGCTTCACCGGCTCGATCAAGCAAGCATAGAGTCTGCGGCGCACAAGCATGCGCAGCGGCTCGCGATCGATATCCTCGCCACTGATGGTGATGGACTCGCCCAGCGGCGGGGTTGTGTACAACACCCCCCATTCCCGCAGCTGCTGGGCCTCGTTCGGGGCAAACCAGCGCCGAAGACGGTCGCTTGCATTCAGATCCAGGGCACGCGCGACGATCGAGGTCTGGGCAGCGTCGAAGGGCATCGGAACGGTGATCGGCGGGCAGGCGCCGATCACCTCGGATCTAGCCCTGACGGTGATCGGCCCGTCCGGGTCCGGCAGCGAGAGCTCCAAGCGAAAGTCCATGCGTGCAGGGATCGGTCAGGACATCAGCTGATCGGACCGGCCGGGTCGTCGCGGGCGCCGCGCACCAGGGCCTGCGCCATGCCCGCGCGCAGCCGGTCCTGCTCCTCGCGGCTCAACGATTCCAGGTAGTCGGTCTTGTTGAGCAGCGGGCTGAGCTTGATGCTGAGGGTCTGCGTGAGCTGGGCGCCGACGGTGGTCTTGGTGTCTACCCCCGCATCGGCCCCGAAGCCGAGCACGGACAGCTTCAGACCGGCCTTGCCGCCTTCTGCTCGCTCGCGCTTGACGACGACTTGCGCGGTGATCTCGACGCCGTCCACCATGAACAGCGGCGACGTCGGGTCGGCGGCCGGCGTGGCAAGCAGATCCTGCTTAATCTGTTCGATCAGCTCCGAGAGCGAGATCAGCTCAACGTCAGAGGGCATGTTTCCACCTTCGCCGATGGGCGGCGAGTCCTGTCTCGAGCACATGGGCTCGACGACATCCTCCCCCGGCATCAGCATCATCCGCCGGAAGGTAGGACAAAAGATCGAACTATAGATTTTCAGAAAATTAATTTCCAGTGGCACAGCGAAAACCCCCAGCTGTTTAGTAGAGTTGAGGGTTACCACACCTCTACAAACACGACTAAATCAACTGGGGGTAACTCATGGTATCAGAGCCTGTCTGCCAAAAAAATGTCTATCAAAGTCAAATACTTTTTCTTCGAGGACAAGCCATGGGATACCCGAGTGACCTGACGGACGCCAAATGGGCACTGATCGAACAGCATTTTCAACCTCGTGATCGACGGGGCAGTGCCAGCCTGCATCCACGCAAACGGATCGTCGAGGCGTTTTCCGGCGATGCAGGTTAGCGCGGGACAGCCGTGAAATTCGTCGACGAGACACGCGGACTGGTCTTGCACATTTCCACTGAGATCAAAGACGGATGGGCTGTCCTTCCGAAACCTTGGGTGGTCGAGCGCAGTTTCGCTTGGCTCGGTCGATTTCGCAGGCAGAGCCAAGGATTTCGAGATCCTGACTGGGGCTGCCGCGAATATGATCCGTATCGCCATGCTCGAGAAAACGCTTGCAAATTGCGGCTGAACTTTTGCCAGACAGACTCTGAGTGTGCTGCCTAATCCGTCGGGCGGGCTCCTAGTGCCTCGGTGCAGATGTTCCAAGACAGTCTCCGGTCGTTATCGTTGTCGTTGTCGTTGTCATAATCGTCTTAGCCGAATGCTCGATAACGACTACGATTACGACAACGACAACGAACCGCCTCGGGATTTCTGTACCGCTCCACTAGATCGCCTGACCACGCGCAAGCATGTCCATGCGTACCAGATCGGCCAGTGAATCGGCGCGCATCTTGTCCATGACCCGGGCTCGATGCACCTCGACGGTCTTCGCGCTGACTCCAAGAGCCGCGGCCATTTCCTTGTTCGATTTGCCCTCGGTGACCATGATCATGACCTCGTATTCGCGCGGGGTCAGTTCCGCAAGGCGTGCGGCAATGTCCGCCCGGCGTGCGCGCATTTCGCGGGTTTTTTCTTCGTGGCGCAAGGCATTGCGGATGCTGTGCAGCAGTTCTTCATCGTCGAACGGCTTTTCGATGAAGTCGACGGCACCAACCTTCATCGCCTTGACCGCCATGGATACGTCGCCGTGTCCGGTGATGATGATCACCGGGATGCGCATCTCCTCGCGGGCCAGATAGGCTTGTAATTCCAGACCGCTCATGCCGGGCATGCGCACATCCAGTAGCAGGCAACCGGCGCGGCCCGGGTAGTAGCTGTCGAGGAATGCTTGCGCCGATTCGTAGGTTTCGACCCGCATGCCGGTGGATTCGATCAGCCATTGTAATGAGGCGCGCATGGCTTGGTCATCATCGACGACGAATACAGTCAGTTGGCTTGGCATTAGCGCATCTCCGCCGTCAGCGGCGGTTGTGGTTCGGCATTGTCGGCGATCGCGTTGTTGGCAATGTCCGTGATTGGTAATCGCACATGGAACCGAGTGCCCTGATCCGGTTCTGACTCGGCCCAGATTTCGCCATCGTGATTTTCCAGGATCGTTTGGCTAATCGGTAACCCCATGCCCATGCCCGTCTCCTTGGTGGTGAAAAACGGATCAAAAAGATGCTGCATGCGCTCGGGTGGGATGCCTTTACCGTTGTCGTGCACATTGACCAGGGCGTAACCCGCCTCGATGCAGCTGGTGATGGTCAACGCGCGTTCGCCCGTTGGACGTTCTCGCAAAGCATCGAGCGCATTGCGCACCAGATTCAGTAATACCTGCTCGATTTGAACCAGATCGACATGAATGGGTATCTCGCCGTCTGCTAACTCGAGCTGGATTTGCAGATCGAGCTTGCTGGTCTCGAACTCGACAAAGCCACACACTTCGCGTATCAGATAGTTCAAGTCAACCTGGGAGCGGATCGGCGGCTGCTTGCCTACCAGTGTCCGCAGGCGTCGAATGATTTCGCCGGCACGTCGCCCCTGGTTGGAAATGTGGCGCATGGCTTCCACCAGCGCATCGATATCGCCGATGCCGTTCTGTAACCGGCGGCTGGCACCATTGGCATAATTGACAATGGCCGATAGGGGTTGGTTCAGTTCATGCGCCATGCCGGTGGCGACCTCGCCCATGGTACTGAGTCGGCAGACATGCACTAATTCGGATTGATGCTGGCGCGATTCCTGTTCGGCTCGTCGCACAGCAGTAATATCGCGAGCATAGATGTTCACATAGCCCAGATCCTGAATGGGGACGAACAGCAATGAATAAATCTGGCTGCCCTGGTCGTCTTCCCGCTCCCGGTTATGATCCTCATCTAGGGCTGCGTGCACCTCGTCAATCCAAACCTCCGGCAAAAGCTTGCCGGGTGCGGTGAGCCAGGCGTTGAGCAATGGCAGGCTGGCGGCGTTGGCGTAGGTGACCATACCATCGCTGTTTACCCTTAGGATCGGGTTCGGACTCTCGCTGACAAAGCGCGCTAGATCCTTGATTTCGCGTTCTGCCTGTTTGCGCTTGGTGGCATCATGGATATACAGGGTGTAGACACGCTCGTCGTCGATATCGATGGGAACGATGGATAATTCCACCGGAAATTGCTGTCCGTTGGCACTGCATGCCCATAGCTCGCCGCGCGCCTGCGGCTCGAGATTCTGTTGGTGTCTGCGCACCGAATCCCGCAACATGCCGGTGAACGCGGCATGGTCGGCCGGATCGAGAAAATGCCGGGTAAAGTTCTGGCCGATGATGTCATCGCGCGAGCAATGCAACATGGATTCGGCCATCGGATTATAGTCGACGATCTCGCCGGCGCGATTCAGCGTGATGATGGCATCCAGCGAGGCTTCCATGATAGCCGCCTTCAATGCCTCGGTCTCGCGCATCTCATGCTCATGCTTGCGACTCATTTCCTCGCGCGCCTTCAGCACCAGATGCGTAAAATGTTGAATCCAGTCCTCCAACAACAGGAGCTGATTGCCACCGCGCTTGAAACCAGGATGTTGGATGTTCAATGCCCGCTGCGAGAACAATGACATGCGCTTTAGCACCTTATTCAAGCGCATGGAGACCAAATAGATCACGAGGGTGAATACGCTGATGAACACCAGCGCGGCAATCACCCTCTGATTACGCTCGAAATCCACCACCCGTTCCGACATCTTGGCCACGCTGCTGTGCGGGATGAAGGTGGCAAACAACATGTTCCAACTGGAGCCTTCATACTCCGGCAAAGATTGCGATGTGATCTGGAAATCGTCCTTCCAACGTTCGAGCTGGGTGCCCTGAATCAGCTCATGGGGTTCGTTGCTGGCCAGAATACGCTGCTCATCGGCATCCACCAATGCCACGGCGGAACTGTCGGCTGAGACGGAACCCTCCGACGCCACCAAAAAAGCCGCATTGATCGGCACCACCACGACTAGATGCCCCATAGCATAGCCGCCAGAATCCTCGACTCGGTCGCTGACCACCAGGTAGGGATGATCGTTGATGCGCACCAGCACCGTGCGCACATCATCGCCTTCGCTGACCCATTGTCGGGTCTCGGACAGCATTTCGGCCGGCAACTTCAGCTCACCGGCCTGGTAGATTTCGCGCACCTGTCCGCGCGAATCGATCAGGAGTACATGACTGGGCGCAAGCAGCGCATTACGGCCAAAAAAGTCTGGCAGCCAGAACGGGCGGAATCCTTCGTAGACGATGGGGTCTACTTGTTCTTCGGGAAACCAGAACAGAGGTTCCAGGTACTGGGCCAAGCGACGGTGGTTGGCCAGCAAACGCGCGGTCGTGGCGTAATTGACCATATATTGATTAAAGCGCAATAGGCTCTCGCGAGAGCGCAGATCCAGGCGAGCGCTTAGTTCCTTGTCGAAAATGCGCTCCACCGCGCGGCTTTGCACCTGATCCAGCACACCCCAGACCGCAAGACCGGCGATTAGGCCGATCAGGATCGCAATGACTGGCATTGGTACCTGCCGCAGCAGCCGATACAGGACGGGTCTGAGGTTGACGCGAAATTTCACAAGGGCACTGAGACGCTGGGATTTACTCTCAGTCTAGCGGAAAAACGACCAGAACCGATAGTTTCGCGATCCACACGACTGACATCGAGATCAACGACCAGGCAACCTGAACAGAGCAGACCATGACGACGAATCAGACCTCCACCCCGCTGCGCGCCGAAGCATTGGAGCGCGCCCGCGTGCCCGGCCTACTGCGCCGCCTCGCGAGTATCCTATATGACCTGATGTTAGTCTCCAGCATCTTGGTGGTCGCCGCGGCACTGTTCGTTATCCCGGCATTGCTGATCACCGGCAACGCCGCCACCGAGGGACCACTGCAACCCGGCATCGGCGGAATCGGGCGAATCGCCCTGCAGGTCTGGCTGCTGGCGGTGTTGCTGGCCTATTACGGCTATTTCTGGAGCCAGGGGCGGCAGACTCTGGCGATGCGCGCCTGGCGCATCCGGCTGGTCCGCGACGATGGCGCCGAACTCAGCATTGCCGACGCCATGCGACGTTTGCTGTTCGCTGGCGTTACACTGCTGCCTTTCGGGGCTGGATTGCTATGGGTACTGTTCGATCCGAATGGACTTGCCTGGTATGACCGCCTGTCTCATACCCGCCCCCTGTTATTGGCAAAACCGGCCAGCAATCGCAACAGAAACCAAGGAGTTTAAGCACAAATGCAGTATAAGATCATTCCGGTCACTCCATTTCAGCAGAATTGTACCCTATTCGTCTGCCCAAGCACTGCGCAAGCCGCCATTATCGATCCGGGCGGCGAGCCGGAGCTTATCCTTGCCGCATTGCAGCAGATGCAGGCGCAACCAACCCAGATTCTGCTGACACATGGCCATCTTGATCATGTTGGTGCCGCGGCTGACCTGAAAGCCGAACTCGAATTGCCCATCTTCGGCCCGCACCGAGAAGACGCTTTCTGGCTGGCCGCCTTGCCGCAACAAGCGCAGATGTTCGGCAGTACCCCACATCAGCCGTTCGAGCCGGACCGTTGGCTGAACGCCGGTGACCGGGTCGATATCGGCGAGCAGCATCTCGAGGTTTTGCATTGCCCCGGCCACACGCCCGGACATCTGGTCTTTTTCCACCGCCCGTCCAAGTTGGCCCAGGTCGGCGATGTGCTGTTTCGCGGCAGCATCGGTCGCACCGACTTCCCGCGCGGCAACCATGCCGAGTTATTGCGTTCGATCCGCGAGGTTTTGTTTCCGCTCGGCGACGCGGTGCGCTTCATCCCGGGCCACGGACCCATGGGTACGCTCGGCGAGGAGCGCAGAACCAATCCATTTGTCATCTGAACGGCCAATCAGTACCCAGGGTGCTGCCTAGGCTGTCGAAATGTCCTGAGTTTTGATGCCAAACCGATTCCGGGTCTTGGATTGCTTCATCGAACGCACTGGGGAAACCTCATCGGTGTCGGGGTCGCTATCGGAATCGGAATCGAATCTGCTCATCGATCAAAGCAGCCAGCTCGATACCAATCCCTCATGTTGACCTCGACACCGATCCCGACACCGACTCAGCATCCATCAACCGGGAAGCGCTTGTTTTAGTGAGACTGCAGATTTCGACAGCCTAGATGCAGGCTCTAAGTAGATGCATGGAAAAAGCCTGGAGCAATGAACAGCTCGAGCATCGGACGGCTAAGCGCTCCAACAGACGTGCCGGTAACAGCATCAAGAGCGCAAACCCACGAGGTACCTAATAACAGCCATGATACGCAAGCACGGACCGACATTCGATCAAAACGAGCAACCTGGTCGCCGCTGGCTGCAGGGCTATGCGGGCTCGGCCGAAAACAAGGCGGGAAATAAGACCGGGAACGAAACCGAGGCCGATTCCGCCTCCACGTCGCCCAGATTACAGGTGGGCAACACGGGGCTTCATACATCGCATGCCGCAACGAGCAAGCGCTTTGTCGAGCCTTACCAGTACAGCGACCAGCAATATGCCGCAATCGAGGCCGCATTGGCTGCCAACGGGCTCGAGGATGGGACAGCTCGCGCGGTCTTTATCGGCGCACTCGCCTACGATCTGGCGGTATTGCAGTCTCGGATTCCAGCCCCGGCCGAGCCTCCGGCATCGCCGGAATCGAGCGTAGTCAAAGCCATCCCGGATGCTGATATGGACGCCCAGACATCAGTACCGGCAGCGCGGCCACAGCAAATCGAGCCCTGGATGAATTTAGTGGAAACCGCAAGTCATCTGGCTGCCGGTCTGACTGCCCTCGACGACGCCGAGCGCTCTGAACTCTGTACCGAATTACGCCAATCAGATCCGTTCGACCGCGCCTGCGATGCGATCTATTTCAATGCGGTAATCAATGAAATTCAGCGCATTGCGCAGGCTGCTGACAATCATGCGTCGAAGCAGGCGCCGAAACAGTTGGAACAAGGCGCACCTGAACCGTCCCGCCCTTCCGAGAGATCGGTCAAGGCCAAGCCCCTGACACCGACCGCGGTCAAGTCAGGGCGCATCAACGCCTCAGCCGGTGGAACATTTTCCCACCCGAGCGCGCCAGAGCCAGCCGATCTTGCTTTCATCCGGCACGCTGCCGGTATCTTTGCGCAATGCTTCGACCAGCCGCCATCGGCCAAGACAACCGAGCCCTTTGCTCGCGTCCTGCGTGCTGTTGCCAAGGCCACTGGAGTAGCTATACCAACGCAGGCACGAGTGCTGAAGCTGGCCTTGAAGGAGCTGTAGCAAGGAAAAGAGAAAGAGAAAGAGAAAAAGCAAGAAACAGGATGCCCTCTTGACTTGATGCCCCCGGTGCCGAGTATGAGCAATGTGATCGCGCGCCTTGTGTTGGTCGCAACCGCAACCAAAGTGGGTGTCCCACGCAACCACCACGCAACCAAAGTGGGCAACCAAAGTGGGTGTCCCAGGCTTCCTTTCCTCTTTTTCCACGTCTGGTGTCCTTTTTCACGCGTCACCAAAGTGCGCATCACCAAAGTGCGCATCACCAAAGTGCGCATCACCAAAGTGGGTGTCCTTTTTCCATCCTTTTTCCAGTGTCCTTTTTCCAGTGTCCTTAAGTGGGTGTCCTTTTTCCACTTCTTTTTCCACTTAAGTGGGTGTCCTTTTTCCATTTCCTCTTTTTCCATTTTTCCATTTTTCCATTTCCAGGTGTCCTTTTTCCATTTCCATAGGGAAGACCTGTCGGATGGTCGGCATCGTATCCAAAGTGGGTGTCCTTTTTCTGCTTTTCTTTTTCTGCTTTTTCTGCTTTTTTTTTCTGCTTTTTCTACTTCTTTTTCTACTTTTGGTGTCCTTTTTCTACTTTTCTACGATAAGCAAGAATGACGGGCTGGCGATTGCCCGCGGCCTATGGCACACCGGATGAGATGACGCTGGAACCACCGAACATCGCGGCAAGGCGGTCCGCGACTTCGCTGGTGAGCCGCGGTGGGTCGGTCAGGCCGGGTACGGAGATGACAATGATGCGCCCGCCCTCGTTGCGGACTTGATCCAGGTTTTGTGCGCCGCGGCGCATCAGCGCGTCGTCGACGATGACAAAGGCTTTGTCGCGGGACTGACGTAATTGCAGGAAGATATGCTCGACCTGCTCTTCGCTCGGGTCGGTGAAGGTCTCGAAGCCGATCAGGCGAAAACCGTCCGCCAGGCTGGCCTCGCCAAGGAACAGCATGCGGGTCGGTGATCCGCTGTCGGTGGGTTCGTGCATGTCATTGGTCGTTGGTGGACTTTGCATGGGAATGGCGGCTCAGATCCGGTTCAATAGCAAAATCGAGATGACCAGGCCATAGATCGCGATGCCCTCGGCCAGGCCCAGGTAAATCAATGTGCGCCCCAGGGTCTCTGGTTTTTCGGTGATCGCCGCCAGAGATGCCGCGCCAATGGGGCCGACGGCGATGCCGGCACCGATGGTGGACAAGCCGGTGGGGATGCCGGCGCCGATGATGGCCAGGCCCATGCCGGTGGAGATTTCGGTGATATTGACGACTTCCTGGGCTTCCTGGGCGAATGCCTGGTTGATACCGAGCAGCAAGAGCGCAACCTGGGCGCCGACGAAAAGCAACAGTTGGGCCGCCATGGCTGGCTTTAACCAGGGCCGTATCGGCAGCGCTCCGGCTGGGCGTAATTCGAAATAGACGCCGGTCAGAATCAGGCCGGCGAGGGCAAAAGTCATCAATGCGACGAGCCAATACATGGGAGACTCCAGTTCAGCGTTGAGAAGATCGTGGGTTGGTCGGATGGGCAATCAGCGCGCGCTTTGCGAGCCTTCCACCGGGGATGCCGGTGCCAGGCTCGGCGACAGATCCCCTGGGCTGACCTCTTGGTTTTTGGCCGAGCGGGAATGGCGCAATTGCAGCGGTTCGAACTCATGTCCGTTACCGGAGAAATAGCGCGAAAAACCCTCATAGAATTCCAGACGCAGCACTTGGATCATCACGATGCCACCCTCCAGCACCAGCACGAACAGATTGCCGAGGATGACGGTGATGATGTGCCCGGTGGTGCCCATCATATCGGCGAGGGTCAATACGGCGATGGACAGCGCGGCGTGATTCAGACTGAAGGCGGCAACGCGTAAAAACGACAGGGTGTTGGAGACGTAGCCGATAACGGTTTCCAGTGTCTCGATAAAGACGACCAAGATCTTTTCGCCTACCGGCGCATCGAGTTGCCGCCAACCGTACAGGGCGAGCGTCCCCAGGGCCAGCAAGATCAGCAGCATGGGTGTCTTGCCGAACTCCTGACCAAAACCCAGATGCAGCCCGCCCCAGACGAGCGCCAGATAAAAGATCAGGTTCACAACCCCATGATGGCCGAATAGGGCGCCGGCGAAATTGTTGATCGCTAGGCGGTTATAGATGGCTAACGAGCAGGCGACAACCAGAAACAGCACGCCGTAACCAAGCGCGATCTGCAACATCAGAATCGGGTGATGGATCGGGCTTTGCCACAAGGCCGGCAGGATATCTTCATAGCCGAACAGGCTGCCATACAAAAAGCCGAATAGCATGGACGAGCAACCGGCCAACAGACCGAATAACGCAAAACGCTGCAAGCGAGCGCGAAAAAGCCAGGCGAGGCCGGCGATCACGGCACCCTGGCCGACATCGCCGAACATGGAGCCGAACATCAACAGGAAGGTGATCGCGAACAGCGGGGTTGGGTCTACCTCGCCATACTCTGGGATGCCATATTGTTTGACCAGCATTGCGAAGGGCTGCAAAAAACGGTTGCTTACCGGTAGCGAGGGTACCAGCGGACGCTCGATGGGCAATGGGTCGCGCGCCTCGAACGCGAAGGGCTGGCTCAATGTTTGCCGCAGGCGCTGTTGCAAACGGCTGACTTCGCATGCCGGTACCCAGCCGGCCAACAGGGCTAAGGGTCCGGCGCCGCGGATGGATGCATCCAGGGTTGCCAGGGGTGCGGCCAGCAATAAGGTGCGGCGGGCGGCGAGCAGCGGTTCGTGATTGTCGCTTTCCCAGCGGGTAAGCTGGTCTCGCAGCTCGGCGCGTTCGCGCTGCAGTTTGGCGCGAAGCTGGCGGAGTGCTTCGCGCTGTTTTGCGGGGCTGGCGTTGTCAAGCCCCTGCGGAATTGGCAACGCCTGAAAGCCGGCGGAGCCCAGGACGGATTGCAGCTGGGCTTCTTTTTCACCGCTTGGCCCGACGATGACGACATGCGCATTTTCCGCGTTTTGCAAATAGTTGAACAACAGATGGTCGGCGAGCTTCACGGCGCCCTCCAGGCGCCTGACGTTCTCGCGCGGCACGCTGCCGACATAGAAGTCCAGGAAGCGCGTCTTGTTGCGCAATGTTCCGAGGTCGACCTTCAGGTTGGAGAAACTGGCCAGGGCGGCTTCCTGGTCCGTTGCGAAGCGCGCCTCCTCGTCGATGCGGCGAAGGCGTTCCTCGAACTGCGAGGCCTGCTCCCAGCGTTCGCCCAGCAGATCGTTGGTGGCTTTCAGTTGTTCGCAGCGCACGACTTGGAGAGGTTCGATTCGCGGTGTCTCGTCCACCGTGACCAGTTTGGCGATCTTGTCGAGTCGCGAGCGCGCCTGCTGGTACAGTTCGCGGTAGTCGTGCCCGGGTTGGTCCCTAAGGCGTTGTTCTTCCGGTTCGCGTGGGTCTGGGTGGAAGCTCGCGGTTTCGGCCAGGGTCAACGATGCCTGCGGCAGGTCGTCGGTCATGACCAAGAGGCGGACGTGCTTCATTTGCAGTAGTCGGAACATGGGTGGGGCGGTTCCCAGTCGTTTGGTCTCGGTGGTCTGGTTTGGGCGGTCTGCTTTGGGTATTTTGTCAATGCAGCGCGGACTCGGTGTTGTGCGTTTGGTCGATGCCTGCCGGGTGCCCGTGGGCGCTGCTGTCAGGCGACCGCGTCCATGCCGTCGATCGGATGATTGGATTGGGCAAGTTCCATGCCTTCCTCGACCAGCTCCTGCGACAATCCCAGCAGCCGACCCTGAATCAGCGCGAACAGCCGCTGCAGATCGCTTTCGCGCAGCACCAGATAGGCCAGCGCTCGAGCGGTGCCGGAATGGCTGCTGGCGAGGATACGCCGCGCCCGTTCGCTCTGATAGGCGCCGATGCGGCGCTGCACATCGATTAGATTCGCGCTGCCGGCAAGCAGACTGTTCAGCGGTGCCGGCAGTGCCTCCAGCACGCGCTCGAAGGTGTCCAGATTGGCGAGCTGTAAGAGTCGATCGCGGTGCAGCAGTTTCGGCGAAGGTACCAGTTGGAAGAAGGTCTCGCTGGGAGAAAGCCGATAGGAAAAACGAAATCGCAACAGCCAGAGCAGGTTGATAGCATCGAGCATTGCACCGAGCAATTGGCGCAACGGGTGCGCGCTGTCGTCCTGAAATTGCATGGCTTGGTGGATCAGCTCGGCGTAGTAGCGTTGATCAATGGCGGCTTCCAATGCGAATAGGTCGTGTTTTTGTGCATACACCTCGCGTGCCTGGCGCGCAATCAGTCGATGCGGACCCTGCTCCAATGTGCGCAGCACTTCCAGCACGCTTTCGGCGCGGAACAGCTCCTGGTGCGATGCCAGGCAGACATTGTCCGGCAGATCGTACAGGTGATCGCGGATCTCGGCCTGGTCCAACTGGAACAGCTTGCCGCGGATCAGGGTCTTGAGGTTGAACAATGCGGCTTTCCGACCCCAGGCCAGCAGCAGATCCTGCTCGCGTGGGTTCATGGGCCGGATCAATAGAGTCAGCTCCGCCAGCAGAACCTGGATTAGCGATTGTTCCACCGCGCGGCCTTTGGCGCGCTTGCCGAGTTGTTCGTCCAACAGCGGCTGGAGCTGAAAACGCGCGGCCAGTTCGTCCATCGAACAGCGCCCCAGTTCGCGCAATTGCTCGCGATCCAGCAAGCTTGTGGACATGGCTGTGATGCGGGTGTTCAGATAAGCCTGGGAGGTGACGCTCATGGCGACTGCGTAAGTGTTTGAGGATTGTGTATAGATTGCTGTGCCTGGGTAGCAAACCATGTGCTCTGGTGCGAAATCGGGAGCAGCAGGGCCAAGATCGCACGCGGCAGCATCATAGGCTCGGGTCGGTGAGCAAGGCGAACGCCGCCTGCAATGCTTCCTGCTCATGCTGTTCGGCCATGTCGCGCAGCTGAACATGGCGCTCGTCGTAGCGGCGTTTGAGTTCGGCAATTGTCTGCTCGGCGCGTTCCTCGGCCTTTCGGATCGCCGCGCGATGCAGATCGGGAATGCGGGCGGTGAAGCGCTCATCGCCGGAGCGAGCCTCGCGGATTGCCGTCTGGATGATACGCTCCTGCTCCTGCTCTGCTTCCTGAACCAGCTTCTCAGCTCGCAATTCGGCGTCGAGCAGGCGTTTCAGGGTGTTGTCCATCGCGCACTCCGGGAATGTGAAAATGAGGTATGCAAGGTGAATGGAACAAGTAGGCTAAGGTAATTGTTACCCTTTTGTCCTGATTCGTAAAGCTCACCAAAGCCGCGCTGCGCCGCGCACGCCGCTGGAATCGCCGAAGCGTGGCGCGACGATGCGGGTTGCAAGCTGGTCGGAGAAGATGTGCCGGCGCATCAGGTCGGGCAAATTGCGGTATAACCGGTGCAGATTCGATAGCCCGCCACCGAGCACGATAACTTCCGGATCGAGCAGATTGACCACCGATGCCAGCGCCCGGGCCAAGCGATCATCAAGGCGCCGCAATGCCGCCTCGGCAGCTTGATCGCCGCGTTCCGCGGCCGCAACGATGGCGGGACCATGCAATTGCTGGCCACTGGCGCGCAGCAGATCGGCGGACAATGCGGGACCCGAGCAAAAGGTTTCGATACAGCCTCGTTTGCCGCAATAGCAGTCAGGTCCTGGGAGTTCCTCCGCGGTGGGCCAGGGCAATGGATTATGGCCCCATTCTCCGGCGATGGCGTTGGGGCCTTGCAACAACTGGCCATTGATGACGATACCGCCACCGGTGCCGGTGCCGATGATGACGCCGAAGACAGTGCCGGCATCAGCGGCGGCGCCGTCGCTGGCCTCGGACAAGGTAAAGCAATCGGCGTCGTTGGCGGTGCGCACGGGGCGTTGCAACAGATGTTCCAGGTCGTCGTTGAGGGGGCGGTTGTTGAGCCAGACGGAGTTGGCATTGCGTAGGCGACCAGTGAACGGCGAAATGGCTCCAGGGGTGCCGATCCCGACGCTGCCGCGCTGACCCAGGGTTTGCTCCAGGTCGGCGACCAGCGCGCCGATCGCCGCAAGCGTTGCGGTGTAGTCATCGCGCGGGGTTGGGATGCGCTGTCGCAACAGCATCTGGCCATCGTCGGCAAGCGCCACCGCCTCGATCTTGGTGCCGCCGAGGTCGATGCCGATACGCATCTGTGTCGCTTCGTGCTGTTCATCTCGGATCGGGTTTGCCATGCCGGTCGCACTCTCCAATCAGTCCGGCAGCCCCTTGGGGTTGGTGAAGCGCTCGTTCAGGCTGCGCACATAGGATTCGCAATCTTGCAGTACCCGCGCGATGCGATTCGTGGACCAGCTGCCCCAACCCGACGGCCTGCCGCTGAGCAAGGTTTGCCAGCGTCGGATGTTATAGCGGAATGCCTCCAGCAGATTTCCGGGAGGCGATTGCTTGGCCACCTGCTTGCGCAGCCAAGGCATGACCGTGGCCGCGGCCAATTTGCGTATCCCAAGATGCACAAGGAGCAGGCCCACGACCAGGCCGAACTCGATGCCCTCCAGGCCGTATTTTATGTCATGGTCCTCGATCCATTGCAGCCAGCCGGGCTGGTAGCTCAGATCCGGCTGCCAGTGCCCGGCGTTAATGCTCCAAAACAAGAACGCAGACAGCAGCGCTGCGATGATCAATCCATCCATGAGCAGGGTTCTCCGGCGCCAGCGTTTGATTGCCTCGGTCAGCAGCGGGATGGTTTCGTCGTTGAATTCATTGGCAATTTTACGCAATGACGCGACAATCCGATAGGCGCGCTCGACCTCGACCTGGTCCATGCGTTCGTAGATTTCGTTCAGATCCGCATCGCGCTTTTTTATAAAACGCTCGCGCCGCACCGGATCTTCAATCTGCGGTGCCGAGGGACTGAAAACCGTGTAGAAGCGCCCGGTCGTCACGCCAACCTCGCCGAGCGCGCGCAGCCAGGCAGCGACCACATCTTCCGGGTTGTCTTCGTTGGAAGATGTGTCGAGCTGATTCAAAATGAACAAGAATTTGCTCGAATCGGACCGCTTCTTGGTCTCTAATACCAGGTGCTGCAGGGTGTCGCGCATGGCGCCGGGTTCCGGATGACGGGCATCGAACATGACCAGCACCAGGTCCGACAGGCTGATCATATGATCGGTAATGCTGAGAATAGCGGTGCGCTGGGCATCGGCATCGAAACCCGGGGAGTCGATCAGGATTTTGCCGCGCAGGCGGTCGCTGCGGCAGGTCTTGAGCTGTAAATAGGCATCGATGCGTTTGCCCTCGCCGCCATCCACATTTTCGATGCGCTGCGACATCTGGTAAAAGGGAAAGCGTGGATCGGAGTCCAGCGCCACGCCAGGCAGGGCATGGCGGCGGGTTTCGGGGCTGTAAACGATGACCGTGAAGTGGTCGTCGACGGCCTGATTGCCGGTACGCTGTACGATTTGACCCAGAAAGTCGTTGATGAAGGTCGATTTGCCGGCAGAAAAGGTGCCGAGTACCGAAATCAACGGCCACCATGGGATCTGGCTGGCAAACGATTGATTGGGTTGCAGCAGCCCGGTGTCGTACGCGAGCTGATCGAGCGTTCGGAAGCTTTGTACCGTGTTGAGCAGAATGGGGTTCTCTTGCTCCAGGTGGGCCTCGAGTTCGCTGAGGCGTTTTTGCACGGTGTCCGGTGCTGCCTGTGACGGCATCTGGCGTCTCCTCGTGGTGATTCGTTGCAATTTTGCCCCTGATTGAGCCGGTGATTCAGCCCCGGTTGAGCCAGGTCAAGGGTTGTGGCAACAACGCGGGCCTAAAACCGTTGTGGATACTATACGCTTTGCGCCTTCGGTGGTAGCCCGGCGATGAGCATGGGCAAGTTGCCGCAGATGTTGCGAGCAAGCCGCGCGTGGGCTGCTGCAAATCGCCTTAACTCACTGACAAGCATGGGCGAAGGCGCCTTCCCGAGCCTCTCGACGACGCTGGTCCAGGTCTTCTGGGTATCAAGTAACAAACTGATTTGGATGGCTTAAATCTTTTGACATGCTTGATCTCTGCGCGCGTTTTGGCGATACTTGCGGGCTTCACCAACGCGCACAACGACAAGCCGAGACGAGCCAAAGGCCGCTCGTGCTGGCATTGGAAAATTCTCAGAGCGCAATCTTCGTTCCGCTGCTTTCAGGTATCCGGATTCATGGGAAAAACGATCAATCGCGCGCTCCTTGTCGCGCCCTTGCTGCTTGCCTGCGCGCTTGCAACGCCAGCCATGCTGCATGCCGCGGTGGCGGCCGATGATGTCTATGTTGTCAAACAGGCCGAGGGCCTGCCCACGGTTTCGGTCGGTGGCACCGTCATCCCCTATAAGGAAGTCACGATGGCCGCGCAGATTCCCGGACGAATCAAGTATCTGGCAGGCATCGAGGGCGATGCGTTCGCGCGTGACGAATTGCTGGTCGCGATCGACGACAGCGAATTGACCGCGCAACGACAGGCGCTGTTGGCCCAGATCGCCACCGCCGATGCGCAGTTACGCAATGCCGGGGTACAGTTCAACCGCGAACTCTATGCACCACGCGCGCGCTCTTCGCCTGGCGGCATGGGAGTACCGAATCTGTTCGACCAATTCTTTACCCGGCCGATGGAGGACTTCATCGGCGATCGTAACCAGGATGCCGAGCTTTCCGCAGATCTATTCGCGTCCAACACCCAGATCCAGGAGGCGCGCAATATGATGATGCGACTTCAGGCAGAATTGCGCGCGCTCGATTCGAAATTGCGCGATGCGCGTGCGATTGCGCCCTTCGATGGCGTGGTGGTGAAAAAATTCATCGAGGTCGGCGATACGGTGCAACCCGGGCAGCCGCTGCTCAATTTTGCCGATATCGAGTTTTTGCAGGTCGAGGTGGATATTCCGGCCAGGCTGCGCCCGGGGCTGCGGGAGGGAATGATGCTGCGCGCCGAGCTCGATGTGCAGGCCCAGGGGACGGTTGGTGCCGGCGCTTTGCCGGTGCGGGTCGCGCAGATCTTCCCGATGGCCGATCCCCAGCGGCATACGGTCAAGGTCAAATTCGACCTGCCCCAGGGCATGGCTCAGCCCGGTATGTATGCCAAGGTGCTGGTGCCGGATTTCAATGCCCCGGCCCGGGTCAACCCGGTCATACCGCGCTCTGCGATCCGTTTCAATGGCAGTCTTCCAGGTGTGTACGTTTTGGATGAGCAAGGCAATCCACAGCTTCGCTTGGTGCGTATCGGCGAGCCGACGCCGAATGGCAATGTCACGATCTTGAGCGGTCTGCGCGCTGGTGAGAACATTCTCACCAATCCTGGTCCGGATGTGGCCACCGGCTGGTCGCGAGAGTCTGGCAAGGGTCGCTAGGCATGCATGTCCGATCGAGCCATGCCGAGCGCGCGATCACCAGTTGATCTACCTCGGGCGCGCACCCAAACACGCACCCTAAGCCAAATCGAAATGCGTCGCATCGATACCTGAATGCGGCACATCGAGCAACCGTCGCCCGAGCGGGCCATCACCCGGAAACAGTCACCGACATGAGCCAGGACGAAAGCCTCCGCCACTCCACAGCCGACGGGCCGCAGCAGCAGCCTCCTTACGACGAAGAGCACCTGGGGCTGGCGGGCCGCACCGCGCGCTTTTTCATTCGCTCGCCGCTGTCGCCATTATTCTATGTGGCGATGCTGATGATGGGCCTGCTTGGCCTGCTCTTGACGCCGCGCCAGGAAGACCCTCAGATTTCGGTCCCGATGGTCGACATCATGGTGCAATACCCCGGTGTCTCCACACAGCAGGTATCGAAAAAGGCGTTGCAGCCGCTGGAGCGCATGATCAGCGAGATCCCAGATGTCGAACATGTCTACTCCGCGGCCCAGCGTGGCCAGGGGATTGTTACTGTGCAGTTCGAAGTAGGCGAGGACATGGGACCCTCGCTGGTGAAAGTGAACGATAAACTGGCGTCGAACATGGACAAGATTCCGCCTGGGGTATTGCCGCCTCTAGTCAAGAGCAAGGGCATCGACGACGTGCCCATTGTTACCCTGACGCTCTGGTCCAAGGATCTGGATGGCAACGGCAAGCCGGATGTGGACGATGGCCAGCTTCGGCTGCTGGCGCAGGATATTTTGCAGGTGCTCAAAGAAGTACCGGACACCGGTAACACGTTCATCGTCGGTGGTCGGCGGGAGCAGATCACCATCGATGCCTATCCCGAGCGCCTGTCTGGCTATCGCATCAGTCTCAGCGACATCGCGAACACCATTCAGTCCACGAACGCCGAGGCCACAGCTGGCGGAGTCGAGTCCAGCGGCTCGCATTTTTCCGTTACCACCGGCTCGTTCCTGGAGAATGCAGACAAGATTGCCCGCCTGATGGTGGGCACCTATAACGAGATCCCGGTGTATGTAAGCGACCTGGCGCGTCTCAGCCAGGGACCTGAAGATGCCGCGCAATTGGTCGCCTACTACACTGGCGCGGCCGCCGAGGAAGGCTTGATCGCCGACGGCGTGCCCGCCGTGACCATTGCCATTGCAAAAAAAGAACTCACCAATGGCGTGACCGTGGCAGATGCCATCATGGAAAAGGTGGAGGAACTCAAGGGCGGACGCATTCCAAACAATGTCGAGGTCAGTGTCACCCGCAACTATGGCGAGACCGCGGACGAAAAGGTCTCGGAGCTGATTTTCAAGCTGTTCATCGCGACTTTTTTCGTGTTCTTGCTGGTATTGATTGCATTCCGTGACTTGAAGCCGGCGATCGTCGTGATGCTGGTCATCCCGGTGGTCTTGCTGATGACCATCTTCACCGCCTGGGTTACCAATTACACCATTGATCGGGTCAGCCTGTTTGCGTTGATCTTCTCCATCGGTATTCTGGTGGATGACGCCATCGTCGTGGTCGAAAACATCTATCGCCGCTGGCTCCAAGAAGGCCGCACCGATGACCATACTGCGGTCGATGCGGTACGCGAGGTCGGTAACCCGACCATTCTCGCCACCTTCACCGTCATTGCCGCATTGCTGCCCATGGGCTTCGTCAGCGGCATGATGGGGCCTTACATGGAGCCAATCCCGGCGCTTGGATCGGTCGCGATGTTGATCTCGTTGTTCGCGGCATTTGTCTTTACGCCCTATCTTGCCTTGTCGAGGTGGCTGCGTCCGTCCATGCGTTATCTGGAGAGCGCGGAGCAACGCGAGCATGAGGAGGCCGAGGGTCTGCATCGAATCTATGTTCGGGTACTGACGCCGCTGATCGAGCATAGCAACACCCGCCTTATCTTCAAGCTCGTGCTCTGGTCGATTTTTCTGTTCACACTGTCGTTCTTCTACTTCAAGTGGGTGCCGGTGAAAATGCTCCCGCTGGACAACAAGCCGGAATTTTCGGTCGTCATCAATATGCCGGAGGGCAGCGCATTGCCGGTGACCGCGAATCTGGCCCATCGCATGGCCGAGCAGATCCGCGACCTACCCGAAGTAACCGCGATCCAGCTTTACGCCGGCACCGCCCGCCCATTCGACTTCAACGGCATGGTCCGCCATTACTATCTGCGTTCGGAGCCCTGGCAGGGTGAATTGCAGGTGCAGCTCACCAACAAAGGCGAGCGCAAGCGCAGCAGTCACGAGCTTGCGGTGCAGGCGCGCAAATTGCTCGAGCCGCTGGCAGACAGTGTCGGTGCACGCATTGCCGTGGTCGAGATGCCGCCGGGTCCGCCGGTATTGCAATCGGTCGTGGCCGAGGTGCATGGCCCGAATGTCCAGGCCCGTCGCGCGTTCGCGCAGGACCTCACGGAGATTTTCGAGCAGGCCGAGAGCACGCGCGATGTGGATAACTACATTCAAGAGCCTTTCGATTATTGGAGCTTCGATGTCGATACCGAAAAGGCTCTGCGCCGCGGTATTTCGGTCGATAACATCAATCAAAATCTGGCCATGGCCCTGGGCGGCACCCAGCTTGGCGATGTGAAGACAGGCGTCGGCCACGAACCAGTGTACATCGTGCTGCAGGTGCCATTAGCCGAGCGCTCGGAGATCGACCGCCTGGGTGATTTGCCGATTCGCTCCAATCAAGGCTTTACGGTGCCGTTGCGCGAGCTGGGTCGCTTCAGGCGTTTGTCCGAGGAGGACATTATCTATCGTAAGGATCTGCGTGCCATCGAATATGTGGTTGCCGATGTTGGCGGTAACCTGGCCGCACCGGTTTATGCGATGCTGCAAATCCAGCAGCGGCTGGACGAGCTTGACTATGTTACCCCCGACAAGGTCAATCCCAAGGCGCATTGGCTCGGGCCGCCGCCCAGCGACTCGGTTTACAGCTTCGAGTGGACTGGAGAGTGGACCGTCACCTACGAGACCTTCCGCGACATGGGCGCGGCCTTTGTTGTTGCGCTGGTGCTGATCTACATTTTGGTGGTCTGGGAGTTCGGCAACTTCCGTATTCCGCTGATTATCATGGCGCCGATTCCGCTCACATTGCTTGGCATCATCCCGGCCCATTGGCTGACCTTCCAACTCGGTTTGGGCGGCGAATTCACGGCCACCTCCATGATCGGCTGGATCGCGCTAGCCGGCATCATCGTGCGTAATTCAATCTTGTTGGTGGACTTTTCCATTCACGAGGTGCAAAAAGGGGTTCCGGTGGCAGATGCCGTGATCCGTGCGTGCACCACGCGTACCCGGCCCATCGTCATTACCGCATTGGCGTTGGTGGCCGGTTCCAGCGTCATCTTTGCCGACCCGATCTTCCAGGGCATGGCCATTTCGCTGGCTTCCGGCGTGTTGGTATCCACGCTATTGACATTGGTCGTCATTCCGCTGGGCTGCGTCGCCGCAAGCAAAGACCTGTGCGAGGTTGCGGTCGCCAGCGCTCCTGCCGGCATCAAGGTGCCCTGCAGCGAAGAGCTTGGCGATACCCACCCAGGCGATAAGATTGCGCCCGACGGCATTCAAACGCATCAGAACCAACGCGGCAAGAGTGCGCAAACGCAAACCGCTGAACCACGCTCGTCGGTTGCAACGGCATTCGCCAAGCTCGGTACTGTGCTGGCCAAGATCGGCACTATCCTGATCCTGGTGCTATATGGCATTCGCGGCTTGGGGCTATTGTTGTTCGATTGGATCAAGAGTTGGTTCAAACCCAAGAAGCCGCGCGCCGTTGCGGAATCCAGCCCTCCGACTGCATCCTCATCCCATCCACCGGCAGGCTCTTCCGGAAGTTCGCCTTCTGGCCAAGCCGGCGGCTCATCCGCAAAGACATCGCCAACGTCAGTCGGTTCGCAGGCTGGCGCCGCTGTAGATGCCAACGTAGATGATGGTAACGATGAAGCGGTCCCTAAGTCTGTTCCCAATGCGTTGCAGTCGGCCCCCGAGCGTCCCTCGGAGCAGGCTTCGGCAACGGCCGAAAAGAGCGCGACGCCGTCATCCACCGCTGTACTAGTAGAGCCGGATGGCTCGGCCGAAACCGCTGATGCCGCACAGGACGCTGCGAGCAATAAACCAGCGGCGAAAGCGAAGAAAAAGGTAAGCCCCAAAAGCAGATCCGGCAGCGCTTCTGCATCCAGTTCAAAAACCGACTCCAAGCCTGGCAAAGTCACCAGCAAGACCAGAGGCTCGACCGCCAAAGTGCAAAAAAAGGCGGCGCGGCGCGGCATCAGACTCAAGACCGGCGATGATGACCCAGTAAGGCAATGACCCCTGTTCGGTCCGTTGCAGTTTGCGTCTGGGTGTTGTTTCTTCCAGCAGCGACAGCCATAGCCTTCGATTCCTATGACTACGCCAGGCCAGATCCTGGCTCCTATTGGCAAGGCAGCTCTCAGAATCCCGGGTATGCGCCTGACGCTCGCCGCGGATATTCTTCTGAATACCGCTCCCAGGATTCTGGGCAAATCTCCCCCGGGTATTTCAGCGGTGACTACAATTCAGGTCGCGACTCTAGTTATGATCGCAACTCGAATTGGTACTCGGACCAACGTTGGTCCCGGCAACCGGAGCAAGCCCTTGACCAGGGTGCTGACGCCAATTTCGATCCCAATTTCGATCCCGGTTATGACCAAGGTCCCGATCAAGATGCTGGCCAAAGTTCTGACTGGTATTCCGCGGACTGGTACGACGATCAAGTACTCGGAAAGCCCGGTATTGATTGGCAGGATAATAGGCAATGGTCTGCTCCAGCGCCCGCATCGCAAGTTGCGCCCGGCGGATGGGCTGACGATGTCGCACCACCAATGCAGCAACGCGATGGCTGGGGCAGTGAGGGACAATCCGGACTTCCACGCAGCAAAGATGCCCAGACCGCGCCGTCCTATCCAGCGTCCCGCTATCGGGATGCCTACCGCGATGGTTACACAGCCCGGTCAGATGATACGCGCGCGCCCACGCGCACCCCGCGCTATCGATTTCGCGCCGACCCGAGGCTCGAGGAACGCAACGTCGGTGGCATCGAAAAACGCTACCGTTTTCGTCCGCTGACGGCGAAGGAACTCGAGCGCCGCGGAGGGTCGATGGATGTGGACAGATTTCTTCCGCAGTCGCAGAGCCGGCGACCTGCTACTCGCCCTCGTGGTAGTGAAGCCTTTGGTTACGATCCCGGCGATACGCCAGAGAATTTCTACTGGCGCTATGATCGGGGCGGTCCCTAGCGTAGTACTTGCAGGAGATGCGCAGTTTATGATTACCGTCATCGGCACCCTGAAAGGAGGCTCTGGTAAGAGCACCCTCGCATTCAATCTCGGCGTCTGGCTGGCTATGGCCGACGTGGATGTGCAACTGATTGACGCGGACCCCCAGGCCACTTTGTCAGACGTCTGCGACGTACGTGTCGAGGAGCAGTTCGAACCGCGGATTCTGGTCAGAGAGCGCTCGGCTCTGACCAAGGAGGCGCTGTTGGAGCATGAAGAGACGTTAATTGACATCGGTACCGCCGATATGGATGCGTTGCGTACTTCCCTTGCGCTTTGCGATCGGGTCGTCGTGCCGGTGCCGCCGTCGCAGGCGGACATCTGGTCGACCCAGCGTTTTGTCCATCTCGTGCGCTCGATCGATAGCGAAATACGACCGGATGTGATCGGCTTCATCAACCGCGGCGATACCCATCATGCGGTGCGCGAGACCAATGAGGCCGCGGCAGCGCTGGTGGCGTTACCGGATATTCGCTACATCAAACCGAGATTGTCCCAGCGTACGGTGTTCCGGCGTTCTTTCAGCGAGGGATTGGCGGTATTCGAGTTGGAGCCCAACGGCAAGGGTGCGAAAGAATTTTACGCTCTCGCCGCGGCGTTGTTTCCGCATCTGCTGAGCTGATGGAAAGACACAGCAATTGTGTTAGGCTTTGGTTACAAATGGTATGGTTGCGTCAAAATGCGATCAGCAGGATCCATCACCGACCATAGATTATCAACGACGCGAGGCCAGAGCACGGCAACTTTGCCTTTGGACCATCGCGCGATGCGGAGGCGAACAACCCCATGACGGAGAGCAATCAAGATCAGTCCGGGCGGGGGCAAAGCGATTCCCGCGCAGACAAAGCAACCCCAGATAAATCAAATCCAGATAAGTCAAATCCAGATAAGTCAAATCCAGATAAATCAACCCCAGCATCCGATGCTGAGGCCAACGCGGTCGCCATGGACCGCTTGTCCTTGGCGTTCGAGAACAGTGCGCGCCGATGGGAATTGATCGTTTATCCATCGTTGTTCGCGTTCATTATTCTTGCCGCTTATGGCTTCTATTTAGTCTTTAGTCTCGCGAAGGACGTGCATTATCTGGCCATCAGCGTCGACTCCAACATGACCGTGCTTGCAAGCAATATGCAGTCCATATCCGATAACATGGGGCAAATCAGCTCGAACGTCCGCACCATGGCGGTCGGAGTCGACTCCATGGCCCGCGACGTCAGCACTCTGGATCCGATGCTGACCTCGATACAAGCCATGGATCATTCGATGCAATCGATGACTTTCACCACTGCCAATATGCGTGATGACCTCGGCGTGATGAATCGCAATATCAGTCGACCGATGCATTTCATGAACACATTCATGCCTTGGTAAAGGTGATTTTCGGTGAAGTTGCGAACCGTGCAAAGGCTCGACCAGGCCGCGCGCTCGGTCGAAGGCGATGCGCCAGAGGAAGATCGACCCGGGACTGACGCAACAAGCGGGGATGAAACCGACAGAGACAGCCTTGCTCACGGCGCCAAGGAGATTCGGCTTGTGGTCGCCATCTCATCGCGTGCATTGTTCGATCTTGGCGAGTCTCACCAGGTGTTCGTCGAACGCGGTGTCGACGCCTACCACGCCTATCAGGTATCCCACGAAAACGATGTGCTGGCCCCAGGGGTTGCATATCCGTTGACGAAAAAATTGCTGGCACTCAATGCTCAGCTCGGCGAGCGTGGACGAGTCGACGTGATTCTGCTGTCGCGCAACAGCTCCGACACCGGATTGCGGGTATTCAATTCGATCCGCCATTACGGGCTGGACATCACGCGTGCGGCCTTCACCGGCGGCGCCAGCCCCTATCGCTACGTGAGTGCTTTTGGCGCCCATTTATTCTTGTCGGCTGATCCTGGTGACGTACGCCAGGCGCTGACCGCGGGTTGTGCGGCAGCGACCATCCTGCCGTCGGGCTCGCCTGATGACGCTGCCACAGAAGATTCCGTTGCAGCACCGTTGCGCATTGCCTTCGACGGCGACGCGGTATTGTTCTCCGACGAATCCGAGCAGATCTATCGTCGCGAAGGGCTGGATGCATTCAATGCGAACGAACTCGCCTCTGCCGGTGTGCCATTATCGGATGGACCCTTCAAGGGATTCCTGATGGCCCTGCAGCGGATTCAAGCGCTGTTCCCCGCCAGGCATGGCCCATTGCGCACGGCCCTGATCACATCCCGCGGCGCGCCATCCCACGAGCGCGTGATCCGTACATTACGCGCTTGGAGCATCCGTCTGGACGAGGCCCTGTTCCTAAGCGGTCTGAACAAGGCCCCGTTCCTGCAAGCCTTCGATGCGGACATCTTTTTCGACGACCAGGAGAGCCACTGCCTGGATACCCGTACTTTGGTGGCTACCGGACATGTTCCACACGGCGTTGCAAATTCGACTCCATAATTCGCGTGGCTCGCCCCAGATGCTGCCGTTGCGATTCAGCGTCTCGATACCAACAGCGCCCGCCTTGGCACCTGCGTACGGGCCGCCGATGGCAGCCTCTTCGGCCGCGATTTTCCGCTGCGCGCATCCGAGGGCTGTCTGATCATCGCCCGCTGGCATTGGAATCGACGCAGGCAACTACGCGCCTGGATACTGGGGGCTTGTCCGACCTGCGTGGTTTACCGCTGCATCCAGGTACAGCGCGGCACAATAACCTGTAATGTTCGCTTTCGCCGCCACCCGTTCTCCACTATCTTTAAGACCAGTCATTTTCATCTGGCCATTTTCATCTGGCCATTTTCATCTGGCCATTTTCATCTGGATAGCCGAATGCATTACCACTTGGAGCCGGTCGGCGGCATTGCTGGCGACATGTTTGCCGCCGCGATGCTGGACCAACATCGGGACTGGCAGGACGAGCTGGCCACAGCCATCGCCGACAGCGCCCTTGCGGATGGGCTCGCCGTGCGCGCCTTGACCCATACCGACGGCCTGCTTTCCGGCCATCGTTTCCTGGTCACGGAACCGACCGCGGCGGATCAGGAGGCGCATGCACACCGCCACTGGTCCGAGATTCGCGAATTGCTGCTGGGCAGCCGACTCGAACAAGCGGTGATGCGCCGCGCAATCGCGATTTTCGAATTGCTCGCGCGGGCGGAGGCGGAAGTTCACGGCATGCCGGTGGAGGCGATCAGCTTTCATGAGGTCGGTGCCTGGGACTCCATCGCCGACATCGTCTCCGCGGCCTGGCTCATCGAGCGCAGTGGCGCCACCAGCTGGTCCTGCTCCAGCATTCCGCTGGGTCGAGGCCGCATCGAAGGCGCCCATGGGCAGTTGCCCGTGCCCGCACCGGCAACCGCGGCGTTGCTGCGCGGGTTCCCCGTGTTCGATGACGGGCTCGATGGGGAGCGCGTTACGCCAACCGGCGCGGCTATCCTGAAATACCTCGCCCCAACATTCGGCTCGCAGCGCTCGCCGCGGGTGCTAATAGGGCAAGGCTATGGTTTCGGGGCCAAGGTCTTTCCGGGCTTGAGCAATATATTACGGGTTAGCATGTTCGATGATCCGCCCGGCTATCCTGTCGCAGCGCCAATCGGGGTCTGCGAATTCGAAGTGGACGATCAGACGCCGGAGGACCTAGCGGTTGCCCTTGATCGGCTGCGTGAACTTCCCGGCGTTCTTGACGTCATACAGACGACCGTTCTGGGTAAGAAGGGGCGTGCCAGTGCCCAAATCCGCGTGCTTGCCCTATTGCCGCAGATCGACGCGATCATCGATAGCTGTCTGATCGAGACCACAACGCTCGGTGTACGCTGGTATCAGGCAAATCGCAGAACTCTAGCGCGCGAAGTAAGCAACCATGAAATTTCGGGCACACATGTGCGTGTAAAGCGCGCGCATCGTCCTGACGCTCAGGTCACGCGTAAGGCAGAAATGGACGATCTGGCTAATGCGCCCGGCGGTCATGCAGGCCGAGAGCGGCTGCGACACCAGACCTACACATTGGATCGCAGAGCCAGCGGCGATAATCCCTCTAACTCGGAAACCCAACGGTAAAACCGAACAGTGAATGAACACCTAGCGCGCCTACGCTCGGTTATTAACGACATAGGTCCACTGGCGGTAGCCGTGAGTGGTGGCGTGGACAGCATGACACTTGCCGTGATGGCGCATGCAGTCCTGCGGGATGACGCTCGCATGCTGCATGCATCCTCCCCCGCGGTGCCAGCCGAAGCCAGCGAGCGTGTGCGCCGGTATGCTCAGCGCATGGGCTGGCAATTACAGATCGTCGACGCGGGTGAACTCGCCGACCCAAACTATGTCGCTAACCCGCATGATCGCTGCTTTTACTGCAAGACCAATCTCTACGCAGCTATGGCGAGCCAGTTCGACTGCACGCTGGTGTCAGGCACCAATACAGACGATCTCAGTGATTACCGACCCGGTCTTGAGGCAGCTGCCAGTCATCGGGTGCGCCATCCCTTTGTTGAAGCCGGCATGGACAAGGCGGCGGTGCGGACGGTGGCGCGTGAGCTGGCCTTGTCTGACCTAGCAGAATTGCCGGCGTCGCCCTGCCTATCGAGCCGGGTGGAGACCGGTATCCCCATCGACCCCGTCGTGCTGGGCGCCATCGATCGCGCCGAAGGGCTGGTCCAACGCAGGCTGAATCCGCAGACTGCGCGCTGCCGGGTCCGCGATAAGTCTATCGTGATGGAGCTGGATGCGGACAGCTTGGGGGCAATGGACGCGGTAACTGCGGTACAGCTGCAACGCGAGATCGGTACAATACTGGCCGCGGCGGGCGTCTACCAACCCGTGACCTTTGCGGCCTATCGAATGGGCAGTGCATTCCTGAGGCCGGCCGATGCTATCTGACTGGGATCTGACCCCCGACCATTCCCGAGCCGAACGCATCGGCTTCGACGAGGCCATCTTCTGCGCCGGCAAGAGCGTCGACCAGATCCATCGCATTCTGGCGGGAGCCATAGAGACCGGCTCGTCGCTGTTACTGACACGGCTGTCGGCGGATAAGCTGGTGGGGCTGCCGAACCCCATTAATGCGAAGCTGGATTATGATTCTATATCGCAAACGGCGATTCTGGGGCAAACATCGCGGGAGCTGACTACTCCAGAGCAGGTTGCCATCGTATCGGCTGGTACCTCTGACGTCGGGGTCGCTCGCGAGGCTGCACGCACATTGGAATACTATGGCATCGACGCGCGAGAAATCCACGACGTGGGCGTTGCCGGACTTTGGCGTCTGCTGGAGCGAGTCGACGAATTAAGTCGTATGTCGGTGGTCATCACCGTGGCCGGCATGGAGGGCACTCTGCCCACCGTGGTTGCCGGACTGGTGCCGGGCCTGGTGATTGCCGTTCCCGGGTCCACCGGCTATGGCGTCGGCACCGACGGCATCGCGGCATTGCACGGTGCACTAGCCAGCTGCGCGCCCGGATTGGTGGTGGTCAACGTCGATAATGGCTATGGCGCCGGCTGTGCCGCATTGCGCGTATTGAACGCACGGAGCATGGGGTAGACCGAGACCAGTGAGAGGGGTTATCGTCGCAATATCGGCACCTATCGGAGAGATTGTGCAGATAGGGAGGCTTGTGTACAAATCGCCCCGTCGAGGGAGGCAAACGATACGCTCTGGGTCAAAATCCAGATCGACTATACCAGGCCTGCGCATTTCCAATCTGAATGGGCAAGATGCCGATGATGATCCCGACGTTGGCAGCCATTTCGATACCGACAAGTACTCGCACAGCCTCAAAACGCCAACTCGCCCACGACAGGCTCCATGACAACAATCGACCATCTGGCCGCTAACGAATGATGGCATCCAGCCGACCATTGACCAGGCTCCAGATCTTCGGCCTGCGCAGATCCCGCCTGCTGCGAACGACGATTCCCCTGACCGAGAATCTGTCGGTCGCGCTACTGGGGTTGTTGCTCATCGGCCTGCTCATCTGGGTAATCGGTACCGGCAATGACTTCGACCCGACCGAGCGGGATCTACCCGTTGAACTGCAATCGAGCAATGCCCAGAACATTCCGATCTACAGGCCGCCCCTGAAGCCCTGGGTGGACCCCGCGCGGCCCGTCACGTCTGGCACATTGGATTTGGCGCCCTTTCCAGCCGACATCTTGGATGCCGAATGGCAGCCGGTCGGCCGCGTCAAGCATTTTCAGGCGGCAAACCTGTTCGAAAAGATCAACGGCGAGGCGGAGAAGTTCATCAAGCAGGGCTTTGTAGAACTAGCCTATCTTCTGCTGCGTTCCAACCGCGACGACAGCGAGATCGCCATCGAACTATTCGATCAAGGCAACCTGGCCGGTAGCCTGGGAGTGTTTGCCGAACATGCGGCCGGACGCAGGGTGGAGGAATTGGGCGGAGTCAATTTTTTCACCACCGGTGCAGGCGTCATCGGGCGTGTCGATCGTTACTTCTTTCGCGCTGCGGGTGATCGCAGCAATGAGGCCATCGCTACCAAGGCGCTTAGCCTGGTCAAAGCGTTTGGCGCACTGGCCGCCACGTCGGATGCTGCCGCTGGCAAAGCCGAAGTGCCAGCCGGCTTCGCGCTGCTGCATCAGCGCCTAGGAATCCCCGAGAAGCACATCCAGTTTCAAGAAGCCAATGTTTTCCAGTACGACTTCGCCCGTCGCTTCTGGTTTGCCAACGCCGGGATCGACAGCGAGGCACGCCTGTTTATCCATGTCGGCGAGGATGCTGCGACCGCCGAAGTCCTGATCAATGCCCTGCTGCAGGAGCAGCGCTACGACTACGACCTGGTCGCCGACGACGGCAATGTCACCATCCTGCGCCATCGGTTCTTGAAGACCCATTTTGTCATCACCCGTCAGGACGAATTCGTCTTCGGTCTGGAAGGGCTGGAGGACAAGGAGGCTGCCGCGGACTGGCTGGCGCGCATCCGCAAGAGCCTGAGCGATGACCAAACCTAAACAATACCCCCATGCAGATTACCGCGGCGATTATCTGAGCCGCCGGGATCTGCTCAAGCGCGCCCTACTGTTGGGCGGTGCGGGCGCCGCTGGCCTATATCTTGCCTATGCTCCGGAGGACCGCCCCTGGTCCAGGCGCGATTACAGCGGGCTGCGTGGTCTGCCCGTGGAGAGCCCGTTCCAACTGCCGGATTTCCGCGTAGCCCCGGCCGATCCCAACGTGGCGCTCGGCATCGGCCGCGGCGGCAGCGCCCGCGAAATGCTGCTGAAGGCGCTGGATGCGCTGGGCGGGTTGGGGCGTTTCGTGCAACCCGGCGATGTGGTGCTGATCAAGCCGAACGTGGCCTTCGATCGCTCGCCCAACCTGGGTGCGACGACCAACCCAGCCATCATCGACACCCTGGTGCGGCTGTTGCTGGTGGACGCCCGCGCCGCGGAGGTGCGGGTGGCGGATAATCCGATCGAGTCACCGGCGGACTGCTTCGCTAAGAGCGGCATCGGCGCCGCCGCTGAGCAGGCCGGCGGTCGGGTCTATCTGCCCGACGGCAATGCATTCGAGCCGCTGTATACCCCAGGTGCCAAGCTTATTGAACAATGGGCCTTCTTCAAAAGGCCTTTCAAGAATGTCACCAAGGTCATTGGCATCGCGCCGGCCAAGGATCACAACCTGTGCCAGGCATCGCTGGGGATCAAGAACTGGTATGGGCTGCTGGGCGGGCGGCGCAACCAGTTCCATCAGGCGATTCACGAGATCGTCTCCGACCTATCCATTATGATCCGGCCGACATTGACCATCGTCGATGGCACCCGCGTGCTGATGGAGAATGGACCCACCGGCGGCGACCCCGCCAATGTGCGCGATGGCAATGCCATCCTGGTGGGCCTGGATCCGGTGGCGACAGACGCCTGGGCCTATGAGCACCTGCTGCAACGCCCGGGTCGGCTGCCGGATTACCTGCACATGGCCGAGCAGAAGGGCAGCGGCAGGGTCAATTACGCCGGCCGCATCCGCATCATCACATGAAGCACTTGCAGGCCATGCGCCCGGAATTGCTGGCAAAACTGCTGCCGAAGCGGTTTCCAGCAGGGCCCAACCGTTGGTTGCGGCTGACCCGAGTGCGTATCCTGTCGCAGATTCTGTTCTTCGCGCTGTTCATGCTGGCCATCTGGGCGACCTGGACCTCGCGCCTCGGCGGCTTCCCGGTGTCCGGATTGCTGGAGATCGATCCGCTGGTGCTGATCTCCACCGCTCTGGCAACCGGCTATGTCTACAAGCTCCTGGGCTGGGGGCTGATCGTCATCGCCATCACCTTGCTGTTCGGGCGGGTATTCTGCAATTGGATGTGTCCATTCGGCACCCTGCATCAATTCATCGGTTGGTTGTTCGACCGGCGCCCTGCGGCCGAGCGCATCCAGCTGAACCGCTATCACCGGGCGCAATACCTGAAATACTCCATCCTGATCCTGTTCCTGCTGATGTCTTCGATGGGCGCCCTGCAAATCGGTCTGCTGGATCCGATCGTGATGATGTACCGCGCCATGGCCACTTTCGTTTCGCCGATTAGCGACATCGCGGTGGACGGCTTTGGCGCTGTCGCCGAGGACATGGGCGCAGGCACCCTGTGGCTCGACAGTCTGAAGTTCGCCCCCGGGGTGGACAGCCGGATCTTCGTCGGCTCCTTCTGGATTGGCGCAATCTTCCTGTTCTTCGTCTTGATGAACCTGTGGCAGCCGCGCTTTTTCTGCCGGTTCATTTGTCCATTGGGGGCATTGCTGGGCACTCTCGCCAGCAAAAGCCTGTTTCGCATCAACCGCATCGTGCATCGATGCACCGACTGCAACCTATGCCTGCAGCGCTGCGAGGGTGCTTCCGATCCGCAATCCCAGGTGCGCCAGGCGGAATGCTTCGGCTGCATGAACTGCATCGACGACTGTCCGGAGGACGCGCTGGAATTCACTCTGCTGCGGCAGGACAAGCGTCAAGTGGTGCCGTTCCCCGATCTCAGCCGACGCCAGGTGCTCTTTGCCGGGGCGCTCGGCCTGTTGGCGGCGCCGGCATTGCGCAACAACGGTCGGGTCAACGACGAGCACTTCTCCGCGCGGATGATCCGCCCGCCCGGGTCCGTGGAGGAGTCGGAATTTCTCGAGCGCTGCATCAAATGCGACCAGTGCCTCAACGTCTGCCCGACCAACGTATTGCAACCGGCGACCCTGGAAGAGGGTGGTTTCGAGGCCCTGTGGACGCCGGTGATGAACTTCCGCATCGCCCACTGCCAGCTCAAATGCACCCTGTGCTCCGAGGTCTGTCCCACCGGTGCGATCCGACGCATCAGCGTTGCGGAAAAGCTCGGCGAGGGCGCCTATGCCGACCAGGGTCCGGTGCGGCTCGGCACCGCCTTTGTCGACTTCAGCCGCTGCCTGCCCTGGGCCAATCAAATACCCTGCGTGGTCTGCGAGGAGGTCTGCCCGGTGGCGCCCAAGGCCATCCAGACCTATGATGAGGAGGTCAAGGACGTGTTTGGCCGGATGGTGGTGCTGAACAAACCCTTCATCGTGCCGGACCTGTGCATCGGCTGCGGTATCTGCGAGGCAGAATGCCCGGTGCAGGACCAGCCAGCCGTGTATGTCACCGCTATCGGCGAAAGCCGCTCCAACGACCGTAAGCTCCTGTTGCGCTCCAGAACCCCGGCGCGCCCGATCTGAGGAAACCCATCATGGCCAGCGATCGAGATATCGACAACCAGGGACCAACGCCGGATGAACCGGCACGTCGCCGCTTTTTGAAGAGCGCTGTGGCTTCCGCCTCCGCGGTGGGCGCGGCGGCCACGCCGCTTGCCGGCCTGGCGCTCGAAGACCCCAAGGCGAAGACACAGACCAGCGGCATCCCGACCCGCCCGTTCGGCAACACCGGGCTGCAGGTGCCGATCCTGCATCTGGGCACGGCGCAGCGCCTCGATCCGCGCTACGACAAGCTAATGCACCGCTCGTTCGCGGCCGGTGTCACCTGGTTCGATACAGCGCTTGCTTACGGGCGCGGCTCATCGCATCGGGCCATCGCCAACTTTCTCACCCAGATCGACGACCGCAAAAAGCTCTGGCTGACCTCCAAGTCCGGCGCGCAAAGCGTCTCGGGCCTGCGTGCCGGCATCGACCAGGCGTTGGCAGAGCTCGGCACCGACTCTATCGATCTGTATTTGATGCACGCCGTCGATGACCCAGAAATGCTCGATTCGCACTATCTGAGATTGGGCGAAGAGCTCAAAGCCAAGGGCAAGACGCGCTTTTTCGGCTTCTCCTGCCACGATGGCAACGTCGTGGAGCTGCTGAACAGGGCCGCCGAGACCGGTGGCATCGACGCCATCCTGTTCCGCTACAACTTCCGCCGCTACGGCGACCTGGCGCTCAACCGCGCCATCGACGCCTGCCACCGCAAGGGCATCGCGATGCTGGCCATGAAGACCCAAGGAGCTGTGCCGAAGGAGATCGAATCGGTAGTCGAGTTCCGCTCGCAGAACTTCACCCTGGGCCAGGCCAAGCTGAAATCGGTCTGGGCCGATCAGCGCATCGCCTCCATCGTCTCGGAGATGGACAGCGTCGCGCTGGTGCGCGAGAACGTTGCCGCGGCGCGCTCGGAGATCTCCCTGAGTGCCGAGGAGAGCCATCAGCTCAACCAGCTCGCCGCCTTCACCTCCGGCTACGCCTGCAACGGCTGCAAGCACCTGTGCGAGAACGCCGTTGCCAGACCGCTCGCCATCGCCGCACCGCTGCGCTATTTGATGTACCACGAGTGTTACGGTAAGACCGAGCGTGCGCGGGAGCTGTACGGGCAACTTCCGGCAACCGCGCGCGCGTTCTCGGATCGGGAACTAGAGCAGGCCTGCCACGCGTGCCCCCAGGGCATCGACATTCCGGCGCGGCTGCGGCGGGCGCGGGAGGTGTTGGCTTAGGCGATTACCGGAGAGAAACAGACCGAAGCGGCAACCCGCTCACAATCGCTCTATGGGCGGGTTGCCGCAACAAGAAGGCGGACGAGAAAACAAGCCAGATGGTCTATTTCTCGACAGAAATCGCCTAAACCTATTCACCCAGCATGAAGTTCGACTCACCGCAGAGACGCAGAGTGCGCAGAGAAGAGGATGCCTTCGACCGGCCCTCTGCGTCTCTGCGGTGAATACCCAAGCCCGCATGTTTCCGCGTGCTTCCACGCTGTCAGCGGCGAAAAAATGGCCGCGGACAGCGCGGAAAACAGGCTGCATTGTCGGTACAACCGGGATGGCCTCTTGATTTTGCTGATACCGAGTCTGCCTCGGTATCTGGTATCGAGTGCTCTGCCATCCGCGGACCCTTACGAGCTGCTCCGCGTAGGAGCCCGCTTGCGGGCGACCCGGCAGGCGGTGCCGGCGGATACGGATGCGTTGCGTTAAGGCTGATTACCGGAGAGAAACAGACCGCAGCGGCAATCCGCTCACAATGGCTCTATGGGCGGGTTGCCGCAACAAGGAGGCGGACGAGAAAACAAGCCAGATGGTCTATTTCTCGACAGAAATCGCCTTAGTGCGCTATCTCCGAGTAACTGCGGTACAAGACTCGGCATCGCTGAGCACTCCAGTACCGCGGCGGTCGGTTGCACAAACGCAACGGCCCTACCGAGAATACATCAACCGCCATCGACTCTGACACCCCATGCTCCCGTCAATATTCGCAAGATGATCCATGCTCTCACTCAGCAAGGTTCGCAAGCTCACGCGCCAGCGCCCGCAGGCTGATCGCCTCGATCCCGCCGGCCTTCGGATAGCGCTCGTTGCCGGCGTAAACGACGAATGCCTGCGCGGGCTCGAGGTCGTTGAGCGCCACATGAAAGCCCTTGTCGATCTTGGGTGCTAGGCTGCGCTTGATCTCGATCGCCCAGTTCCCGTGGCGACCGCCAAGCTCCAGCAGCAGATCGATCTCGGCGCCGGCTGCGGTACGGTAGAAGCTCGCTCGGGTGCCGTTCGGACTGGCCGCAAGGAGATTTTCGATGACGAAGCCTTCCCAGCTTGGGCCGACCACCGGATGGCCGAGCAGGTCGTCGTAGGTCTCGATCCCCAGCAGTGCGTGCAGCAGGCCGGTGTCGCGCACATAGGTCTTCGGCGACCTGACCAGCCGCTTGCTCAGATTGGCATGGAAGGACGGCAGGCGCCGCACCAGCAGCAGATCGACCAACAGCCCGATATAGCTGCTGACCGTCGGCGCCGAGACACCCAGCCCAGAAGCCAGGCGCGTGGCATTGAGGAGCGCGCCTTGGTTATGGGCCAGCATGATCCAAAGCCGCTCCAGGGTCTCCGCCGGGATGCGCGGCCCGAAGGTCGGTACGTCCCGTTCGAGGTAGGTGCGGATGAAGCTGCGCCGCAACTGCAGGCTGTCGGCATCGGTCGCTCCAAGGAAGCTGTCGGGGAAGCCGCCGCGAGACCACAGCCGAGTCAGGGCTTGATCCGGCACCTCGATCACGCTGAACGGCGTCAAGTCGACATAGTCGATGCGCCCGGCCAAGGTCTCGCTCGACTGCCGCAGGAGTTCGATGGATGCGGACCCGAGGATCAGGAAGCGCCCGGTCCGATGACCGCTGCGCCGTCCGGCATCGATGATACCGCGCAGCGACTCGAACAGCGCCGGCACCCGGTGGATCTCGTCCAGGATCACCAGCTTGTCGATATGCCGGTCGAGGTACAGTACCGGTTCGGCGAGCTTCTCCTTGTCCGCGGCCGCCTCGAGATCGAGGTAAATCGACGGTCGACCCTCGGCGATCTGTTGGGCCAGGGTCGTCTTGCCGACTTGGCGCGGGCCGATGATCGCTACCGCCGCTTGACGAGCGAGGGCGGCCTCCACCGAGGATCTAATGGTACGCGGAATCATCATCGCAAATTGAAAATTTCTTTTTCGATTTGCAATGAAGTATAGCTCGCGCTTGAAGGAACGGACAGCATCCCGCTGTTCTCGACCTACAGCGTCTTCGAACGGCTTCGATCGTTGCCTGTCCGGCGTTGCTGATGGGGGTTGATGAGGGCGATCACAGTTATTGGTGGTACGTCGTCTTCGCCGGGGCGCTCGGCCTGTTGGCAGCGCCGGCATTGCGCAACAACGACCGGGTCAACGATGGGAACTTCTCCGCGCGGATGATCCGCCCGCCCGGGTCCGTGGAGGAGTCAGAATTTCTCGAGCCCTGCATCAAATGCGACCAGTGCCTCAACGTCTGCCCGACCAACGTATTGCAACCGGCGAGCCTGGAAGAGGGCGGTTTCGAGGCCCTGTTGCGCTCCAGAACCCCGGCGCGCCCGATCTGAGGAAACCCATCATGGCCAGCGATCGAGATATCGACAACCAGGGACCAACGCCGGATGAACCGGCACGTCGCCGCTTTTTGAAGAGCGCTGTGGCTTCCGCCTCCGCGGTGGGCGCGGCGGCCACGCCGCTTGCCGGCCTGGCGCTCGAAGACCCCAAGGCGAAGACACAGACCAGCGGCATCCCGACCCGCCCGTTCGGCAACACCGGGCTGCAGGTGCCGATCCTGCATCTGGGCACGGCGCAGCGCCTCGATCCGCGCTACGACAAGCTAATGCACCGCTCGTTCGCGGCCGGTGTCACCTGGTTCGATACAGCGCTCGCTTACGGGCGCGGCTCGTCGCACCGGGCCATCGCCAACTTTCTCACCCAGATCGACGACCGCAAAAAGCTCTGGCTGACCTCCAAGTCCGGCGCGCAAAGCGTCTCGGGCCTGCGTGCCGGCATCGACCAGGCGTTGGCAGAGCTCGGCACCGACTCTATCGATCTGTATTTGATGCACGCCGTCGATGACCCAGAAATGCTCGATTCGCACTATCTGAGATTGGGCGAAGAGCTCAAAGCCAAGGGCAAGACGCGCTTTTTCGGCTTCTCCTGCCACGATGGCAACGTCGTGGAGCTGCTGAACAGGGCCGCCGAGACCGGTGGCATCGACGCCATCCTGTTCCGCTACAACTTCCGCCGCTACGGCGACCTGGCGCTCAACCGCGCCATCGACGCCTGCCACCGCAAGGGCATCGCGATGCTGGCCATGAAGACCCAAGGAGCTGTGCCGAAGGAGATCGAATCGGTGGTCGAGTTCCGCTCGCAGAACTTCACCCTGGGCCAGGCCAAGCTGAAATCGGTCTGGGCCGATCAGCGCATCGCCTCCATCGTCTCGGAGATGGACAGCGTCGCGCTGGTGCGCGAGAACGTTGCCGCGGCGCGTTCGGAGATCTCCCTGAGTGCCGAGGAGAGCCATCAGCTCAACCAATAGTGGACCCCAAATTTAGGACAATAGTTTAAGCTCGCACAAAACCGAAAGGGGCAAAGAAAGATGAGTGAAGTCAAGCGTAAGAGCCACACGGCGGGTTAGCATTCGCCGTTTGATCCTGGCAAACACCCGGTGAAAACATCCAAATAGCTATCAACAACGGTATCGATACGAAAACGTTCAGCCACTCTTGGGATCAAGTCAGCAGCGCGACGGTATCTTTGAACGTCCTCAGCAAATTGCGAGACCTGCTCAGCTGCAGCCGCGATGTCCAACTCCCAGTTCTGTAGCGGAATGATTGCGCCGGCAATTTCCCCATCGATGCTCAGCATGTTGCGAATCTCACCGAGATCCGAGGCAATCGCTGGCCTCCCCGCGAAGAAGCACTCGATTAGACTGTTCGGCATCGACTCGCCGCGATAGCGGGATGGCAAGAATCCCATGTCGGCTGTGGCAAAAAAGTCAATCGGGTGGTCATGGAATCCGACGGGATGAATGAATGGATCTACGCCATCGCGCACCATTTGATCATACACTGGGCCGTCGCCCACGAGGATCAGGTGGATATCTCGGGCCGAAAGCGCGCGAGCGCGTTGGATGATCTCCACGCCCTCGAGCCACCCTTTCTCCGGGACAGCGCGGCTTACGATACACAAAACGAAAGCGTCCTCTGGCAGACCAATGTCGTCGCGACATTTCGGTTCTATCTTGCCTGGCTCGGTTCCGTTCGGCACCCAGAAAAACCGGTTTGGCGAATACAGCCCCCGCTTGCGGAAGGGAATCAGGTTCTTTTTCGCAACGTAGGTCCAAGCGTCAACGCTTCCGTCGATCACCGCCAGTTCGGTGTCGATCACCTCTGGAGACTCCATCTCGATATTCTCGTAGACGCCGTGCAGTGTGCCGATATGCCTTACGCCGGCGAATACATCCGGATCTTCAAGCGGTAGACGTTGACTGGCGTGATGATGGCTGTTGACTACTTCGATCCGGAACTGCGCGATGATCTTCTTCAATTCCGCTGCGGTTTGCGCCCGAACGACCGGCACGTCGGCCCGCAGCATGCGGCGGATACGCTCATTGTCGGGATTATAATCACAGCTATGGAAGAGTACGGAAACACCTCGTCGCTTAAGCTCGTTAGCGACCAAAATGGGAGTAACCTCTGCACCGCCGGGGATAAAAGCTAAAGACGAAACCAATATGTTAGGCAGGCGGTGCTTCCTCGCTCTTTCCACGCGATCACTCCGAAAAAGGGCGTCGAACGCTTTGTCATTTCCATCGGCTACGAACTCACGGTAAAAGTCTCGCGTGATCTCGAAGTTCTTGCGTAAAACCGCTTCGGGAACATCGTAAAGAAGGGCCGTATAGTAGGCAGCAATTCCGTGTTCGCGATAGTAAACATCTCTCGTATAAGTGGCAACTGACGTGTTCTTCGAGTGGAACCGAAAATAACTATTGGTGTTTAGGCTGAAGGCGATTTTTCCGCCGCGCAGCAGATGAAGATAGAATACCCAATCGCCCGCGACTCGCATCTCTAGCCACTCGGGATCATCGAGCAAGGCAAGACTCTGCGGCTTGCGGAACAGCGTTCCGCTGACATTAGGAATGGTGTTGCGAGCACCTAGGGCTTGATGAACCTCAGCGTGTGCTGTGTTGACGTAGCACTGAACCCACTTTCGTCTGTCAACAACTCCGACGTAATCCTCGAAGCTGCCGTTCTGCGTGGTACCGTCCTCGTTAACAAAGACCTGACGGGAATAAGCGAGCTGAACCGCCTCGTCATCGAATGCTTTTACTAGCGTTTCTAGGAAATTCAGATCGCAATAGTCGTCACTTTCGGCAATCCAAACGAGTTCGCCGCGGGCCAGGCTAAGGCCCTTGCGCCATTGTCGGAAGACGCAGCCGGAGTTGATGTGGTTGTAGTGGGTACGCGTTATGCTGGGAAAGCAATCAGCATAATCTTCAAGGATGGCGCGGCTGCCATCGGTGGAGCAATCATCAAGGAGCAAAACCTCGATATTCCTGTAGCTTTGTTTATATATGCAGTCTAGGCGTTGGTGCAAGAAGGCGGCGTGGTTGTAATTCGGCACGATGACAGTAACTCTTGGCCACAAGGTGCCACCGTCTTTTTTTTGGCTCTCCCGGATTTCATGGGAACCAATAAAAATTTGAAAAACAACTACTTAAGCTCATTTTTTCGTACACATCAAGGTTAAAATGTAGTCGAGCGCAAACTCTGTAACTCATTGATTTATAATATGTCAACCCCGAACCGGTCATATCCGTTGAGATCCAAGCATATCCTTTGATAGAGGCGTCCAAGGTTGGTGATGCCATAGCAGCGGCGTTTGATGACTTTGATCTTATTATTTAATCCCTCGACAAAGCCGCTGGTATGTCGACCAATAAAATAATTGGTCACTTCCTCAAAATGCGTATTCAGCGTACCGAGGAAGCTATCAAAGCAACTGAGCTTGCGGTTGGTGACACGTTCCATCCAGCCACGCAGTTTGCGCTTACCCTGACCTTTTGATAGGCGGCTTTCATAGATGGCAGTGAGTGATTCGCAAGCCTCATAGGCTTCTTGTAATTTTGGTGAATAGCGAAAGAGCCGATTCAGCATGCGTCGCTCATCTGCATTCAGATCGGCGCGACGCTGACGCAGCAGCCAATGCACGTTCTTGAACGACTTGCGCTCTTCTTCGGAGAGGATATGACACAGCCGTTTCCATTCGCTTTTGCGCAGGTTTTCCAGTCCATTTCGGTACAGCTTAGCAACATGGAACCGATCCGCGCAAATGTGTATGCGCTTGCCGAACACGGCTTTAGCGGCACCGATGAAGCCTTGATAAAGATCTGAGCACACACTCTGGACGGTATTTCGCAAGCGCTTGGGAATGCTGAGAAAAAACTCCTGTACGCTGGCCTTGGTGCGGTCGCCGAGCAGGCCGATGACATGCAATGTCTCGTTAATGTAAGCGCTGACAACGACGACAAAATCACGATGACCTTTTTTCAACGCAATCTCATCAATGCCAATGACCTCCAAGCGTTCAATTGCGTTCCAATCGACATCACAGGCTATGTTTCGATCCAAAATACCCTGCAGTGCGTCGACACCAATGGCATGCTTACGACTAACATCCTCGAGCGTACTGTTGATCAACTCCAGTAGCATCTGCTGTTCGAACGCTTTTGTCACCCGGGAGCGCTGCGTGTACCATGACAGCGTTTGGCTCGTTGTCGGACGCCCTTCGCAGAAGTGGCATTGATAACGCTTCGGCCTCAAAATAAGAACAACTGTATACGCGAATAATGGCAAATGGCGTAACTCTATCTCTTGACCATGGCCATACTCATGATCGATTGGCCGACCACAGCGATGACAGTTCGTACCCTCCAGTGTGCTATGCACATAGACTTTAAGTGTCTTGCGCTCGCCGAGCACCACGCGATCAACGGCGATATCAGGAAGATTTAAAAGCGTCTGAAGGGTCTCTTTATCAAATGTCATTATCAACAGCGTCCAGATGGGGTTTCAGCGACAGGCGGTTCTCAAGTTGTTGATCTACATGATACAACAGTCCCAGGAGATCCGGGAGAGCCTTTTTTTTTTGCCTTCCTTGTCGCGTAAATCGTCCCGAAACAAGGACAACACATCAGAGGTGGCCCGCAAATAGGCGAATCCATATCTCCGGTCCGGCTCCAGGTAAGCCCCCTCTGCCCATTCATTCCACGCGTTAACGAAAACCAGACGTTTCTCGGGGTCTCGGAACCCAACGGCCCGGTCGCATGCGGCCCTAAGCCATCGCCGGTACTCACCGGGGGATGCGTGAGCAAACACCGCCCCCCTATTCAAGTTCCTGGGCGTATTGTCCCAACCATTCATCACGCCGGGAAATAATTCGAACGGCCATGTCTGAGACATCCTTGTTTCCGCGTAACTATTCAGGGGTACTTCGCTAGCGCGTACTCTGGCACCAAGGCATTAACACATCCGCCGAATCAGGAACCTTGCCTATATTCGCTCTTGACATCATAGGACGGTCGGCCTATGCTGTGGGCTACCTTCGGTGAAAGAACGGGATGCGGTCATGAGCAACGACTTCGGTTCCAAAGCGACGTCCGGTCTATGTCAGGCGATCATCGCTTTGATGCCGCCGCATGACACCTACATCGAGACCCATCTCGGGGGTGGGGCGATCATGCAGCGCAAGCCACCAGCGCGGCGGACTATTGCCATCGATGTTGATCTTGCCCCACTGGCCCGTTTCGAGTGCCACTATCCGGTCGAGAAGGTGCATGGCTGCGCGCATCGGTTTCTCCGGGAGTTCGACTTCCACGGTCGTGAACTGCTCTACTGCGATCCGCCGTATCTGCACCAGACCCGCAGCTCCACGCGTCGTTACCGGTTCGACTATGAGGAACAGGATCATGTCGCGCTGCTGGATCTGCTCGAGTCATTGCCCTGTTCTGTCATCCTCTCCGGTTACCCTTCGGCGCTCTACGACGAGTTGCTGGAGGGGTGGCGTAGCACGGAGCTGCAGGTGATGAACCAGGCCGGGGTCAGAACCGAGAAGCTGTGGTTCAATTTTACCCCGGATCGAGTGCACTGGCCCGCCTATGCGGGGCGCAACTTCACCCATCGTCAAAGCATCAAGCGCAAGGCCGCGAGTTGGGGGCGACGCTATCAGGCCATGCCCCCTGCCGAACGCCTGGCTGTGCTCTCCGCGATCATGGCCGTAGAGGCGGGCGAGCACCTCGCTTAGGCCCGGCCCATGAAGATCGGACACATCGAGGTCGAACAGACCCTCGAACAGATCCTCGAACAGGTCGGGCAGCAGATCGAGCAGGAGCGCAACCTCTCTGCGACACTGCGAACAGCGTTGGAACTGTTGCTGACCCTGGTCACCTTGCTGTTGAACCGCTTGGGACTGAATAGCCGCAACAGTAGCAAGCCCCCGTCCAGCGACCCCAACCGCATGCGCAAGAACAGGCGCAACACCACCAACAAGCCTGGCGCTCAGGCAGGGCATACCGGTAACCACCTGGAGCTGGTCGATGATCCGGACCAGATCGAGTTACTCGAGGTGGATCGTGCCACGCTGCCCACCGATGGCACCTTTCAGCGCATCGGTGTCGAGCGCCGGCAGGTGTTCGATATCCAGATCTCCAGCGTGGTGACGGAGTATCAGGCCGAGATCCTGGAAGATGAACACGGGCGCCGAGTCGTCGCCCCTTTCCCGAAGCATGTGACGGTTAAGGCCCAATACGCATCCGGAGTGAAGATCCACTCGGTCTACATGTCCAACTTCCAACTGCTCCCCCTACAAGCGGATCGAAGAACACTTCGCCGATCAGTTCTCCATTGCGTTGAGTACCGGCAGCATCGACAATTTCAACAAAGAAGCCTATGAAAAGCTGGCCCCCTTTGAGGATTGGGTCAAGCAGCAGCTCGCCAAGGCGCCCCTCCTGCATGCCGACGAGACTGGGATCAACATCGGCGGACACCGCAAGTGGCTGCATGTGGCCTGCAGCCCCACGCTGACACTGCTGATGCCCCACGAAAAGCGCGGCGGTGAAGCCATCGCGGCGATGGGTGTCCTTCCCGAGTACACTGGCACCTGAGTACATGATCATTGGAAACCCGACTACCAGCTGCGCTGTCGCCACGCCCTGTGTATCCGATGTCAATTATCTTGTCCGGTCAGCGACAACTATCTTGGCCGGTTAGTTGTCGCTGTTCTTTGGGGTGGGAGCCTCCTGTGTTGTGGGGTGGTTTGGGGCGCCCCTGGCGGGTCCGAGCACGGGAAGGAGCCCGAAGGGCGACTGGACGTGCTCGGACCCGCCAGGGGCGCGGCGCCGCGCCGTGGGGTTGTCGTCGCGCGCCGTGCGGGCGCGCTCGCGACGACGATTACTCGGCCTCGGGGTTGATGGCCGACGCGCGCGGTTCGTTACGCCGCGCGCTGTCAGCGCTGCTTGTCGTCGACCTGTTCGCTGGCGCCGGATATGCGCTCGCCGGCTCGCTGCCGCGCTGGCCGAGGGCGTGCTTGCGCCGGTAGCTATCGCTTACGATCTCGATGATGCTCGCGTGATGGACCAGGCGGTCGACGCCGGCCACCGTCATCATCTGGTCGGGGAAGATCTGATCCCAGTCGGCGAACGCCTGGTTGGAGGTGATGATCAGGCTGGCGCGCTCGTAGCGATGGGCGATGAGTTCGAACAGCACCTGTGTTTCCTGTTGGCTTTTCTTGACGTAGCCGAAATCGTCCAAGATCAGTAGCGGGTACTTGTCGAGCTTGTGCAACGCGTCTTCCAGGCGCAGTTGCTCGCGGGCGAGTTGCAACTGCTGCACCAACGCGGTGGTGTTGGCGTAGCGCACGCGCACGTTGCGCTCGGTGAGCGCATGGCCGATGGCGGCGGCCAGGTGGGTCTTGCCGACGCCGCTGGCACCGAACAGCAGCAGGTTGCGCGCTTGGCGGGTCCAGTCGCTGGAGCCGGCCAGGGCCTGGATCTGCGCGCGGGTCGCCTCTGGCAGTTCGGCGAAATCGAAGCTGGCCAGGCTTTTGCCCGGGGGCAACTGGGATTCCTTGCTGTAACGCGAAATGCGTCGGCTGTGACGATCGGCCAGCTCTTGCTCGCATCGCGCACTGAGGTAGCGCGCGCCGTCCCAGCCGTTGCGCTCGGCTGTCTCGAGCTGCGTCTGCCAGTGGCGGGCGATGCTGGTGAGGTTCAGTTGCTTGAGCATCAGCGCTAATGTGGCGGTCTGGACCATGTCAGTGCAGCTCCATGGATTGGCCCTGCGCGGGCAACAGGTGGTCGTAGCTCGCAAGCGCGTGCTGGGTACTGGGCCGGTCGCGCAGCTCAGCCTGCTGTGTGGCTGCGTCGCGGGCGTCGAAACGGCTTTCCAGCGCCGTCAGCGTGGGCACGCTACCCGCGGCGATGCGCTCGAGCAGATACGCGCCCAGCGCCTGCTCACAGTCGGCGCGCGCGGCCAGGGCGAGGATGCCGACGATGCGTTTGCATGCCGCGCGTGCTTCTAGGTGGCTGTCCAGATGCTGCCAGATCGCGCGGTAGGTGGCGTTGGGCAGCAGGTCGTCGCGCAGCTGCGAGTAGCGAAAGGCCTGCGGCTTGCGTGCCAGCACGCCGATGAGGTGGCGGTAGTCGATGCGCCGTGCCCGCTCGTGGTTGACGCTGTACACCCGCGGCAGCGTGAGCGCCAAGGTTGCGCCGACGTACGCCTCGATGCGGTCGTCGAAGAGATGCAGGCGTAGCCGCTCGCCGACCAGGCGTGCGGGCACGCTGTAGAGCACGCGCTTGACATCAATGGTGGCGAAGGTGGTGACCACGACCACCTGCTCGCTGTAGTCGCCGGTGCGCCGCCGTGGTAGGGCTTGCAGCTGCGCGCGCTCAATGGCGAGCGCCTCGCTGCAACGCCGGTTGAAACGCACCAGCAGCGCGTCGAGCCACTCTCGGTAGTCCTGCAAGCTGGCGAAATCGGCCGAGTCACGCAGCAACAACGCCTGCCCAATGCGCCGCTTGATGTGCCCGTGCGGCGATTCCACGGCGCCGTTCTCGTGACTGACGCCACGGTTGTTGCGCGTGGCCGTCATGCCGTAATGCGCGCAGAGCTGCGTGTAGCGCTCGGTGAGGTCCGCTTGTGCTTCGCTGCTGAGGTTCTTGTAGGCCGCCGAGAGGCTGTCGGTGCGGTGCTCCAACGGTGCCCCACCAAGCCGCCACAGCGCCTCCTGTAGCCCTTCGGCCAGCGCACTGTAGGATTCCCCTCCAAGCACGACCTTGACGTGGCTCCAGCCGCTGTAGGCGAGGCGAAAGTGGTACAGCCGGTGGTCCAGCTCCTCGCCAGCGATCGTCACGACCAGCCCTTTGAGTTCGGTGAAATCCCATAACCCCTGCCGACCTGGTTCCTGCACCTGGCGGAACATCACCTCCTTGTCCGCTCCGTGCAGCGCCTTCCACGCCTTCACCCGACGCTGGAAGGTGCGCTTCTTGCCGTTGCCGTACTCTCCCGGATGGCGTTCCTGCAAGTCTTCAAACAGGGTCGTCGCATCCAGGCGCGGCTGGCGCTCCAGACGACTGACGATCTCCTCCTCCCAGACCCCTGCAAACGGGTCCGCGCGCGTTCGCCAGTGCCGCTCCTTGCGCTGTAATACGCCGACCTCCCCGTGTTCGATCCGCCGTGCACTGCGCTCGGATACGCCCGTCTTGGCACTCGCCTGCGCCTGCGTGCGACTTTGCTTTCTGTTGCTCATGTAGAACTTGACCTGCTCAATGGTGATCCGCTTGCCTGACATTCACGCGCCGTTTGGTTGCGAAAATGCCAGCTACCTTAGCCTCTAAAATCGGCCAAGTTAGTTGTCGTCGACCGGCCAAGTTAATTGTCACCTAACACCCCCTGTGCAACGCTCACCACCTGCGCGAGCTGCAGCGGGCTTGGGAGCAGGACCAACAGCAGTGGGCTCAACACATGCAAGCGCTGTTGTTGGAGATCAACACGGCCGTTGAAGCCGCAGGCGGTATGCTCGACACCCCGCAAGCCGACGCCTTCAGAACGCGCTATCGACAACTCCTGAAAGAGGCCGAGATCGAGTGTCCCCCACCGCACGAGTCACAACGGAAAAAAGGCCAGCGCGGTCGACTGAAACGCTCCAAATCCAGAAACTTACTGGATCGGTTGATTCAGTTCGAGGACGATGTGCTGCGCTTCATGGTGGAACTGGACGTGCCCTTTACCAACAATCAGGGCGAACGGGATCTGCGCATGAGCAAAGTTCAGCAGAAGATCTCCGGCTGCTTCCGTTCGAAGTTGGGGGCAAAGTTCTTCTCCCGCATCCGCAGCTATCTCTCGACCTGCGCGAAGAATGGGGTCTCTTCTGCAGAGGCCCTGCGCCTCCTGTTCGAGGGCCGATGGCCCGCGTTCATGGGCATGGCGCCTGAATAGTTACGTTTCCGCTTCAGCAACACATACGCGGTAGTCGAGAATTTTTCCGGAATACTTCTTGTTCAGTGGAGTGGCCTGGGGGGTTATCTCCGTCCACGGGTATTGGTGAGGCGGAAACTCGACCGCCGCATCGAAACCGATGGTCTCAGGATCGACCGCTTCGGGAAAGCTTCGAACGTTGACGAGATACGGCTCTGCAAACCCGCGATCCCGCGCATATTGCCGCCAAAGCGCTGCCGTTGCGGACGGATGCGGAAACAATTGTGGCCGGTAGACGATAAGGAGCGGTCGTTCATGAATTCTGATGTAGCGCGGATCCCTGAGCGCGGGCTCAAGGTGGGCAATGAACGCCAAGTCATCCTCCGGCGAATGCGTCTGCCCGATCAGGATCTCATGCTCGAGGCCGTCCCAACGGCGCGTCCAGTTTTCGTTGGCCCAGCATACGCAGAAAGGAAAATCAAGGGACTGGTCGTCCAACATTTGTTGTAAAGGCCGCTCCAGCAGCCGCTTGCCCGCGAACCAGTAGAAGTGATAGCAAAAACCGTAAATACCGTGCTTCCTCGCAAGTCTGATTTGCTCTCGCTGAACTTCCTTTACTCGCAAGTCGTAAAACCCGAGAGCGTCGGGAAGCCGAGGTTGATAGTGGCCCTCGAATTGGGGTATGGCCTTAGCGACGTTGGTCCACTCGGTAAATCCCTTGCCCCACCAAGCGTCATTCTCTGGAATAGGATGGAACTGGGGAAGGTAAAAAGCGATGACGCGCAGGGGCAGCGACGCCGGATCGACGCCGACATCCGTTTCTGGAATATAGTCGGCGCTTCCCGGTATCCGTTCGGCGTTATCAAGCATCCCTTGGTACAGTCTGGCCAATGCAGGGGAAACAGCCTCGGAAACATCGACTTGGGGCCGTGTAGCTCTTCCCTCCGCCGCACCCGCCAAAAGGAAATGGACAAGGGGGTTCTCTCGCGCTTGAGCAACCTCAGGGTACTGCGCCAGATACCAAGCCGAGTCAAAGTTCGGGCTAGGGTCACGCCCCTCCGCAGCTCCATTCTCCAGATAGTGGGCCAGCGGATTGATCCCTCCCACAACTAAATCCCGATTTTGTTCGAGATACCAATCCGAATCGAACAAGGGGTTGGGGTCGCAGCCGTGTGCAGCCCCGCAGACGAGGTAGTGAGCCAGTGGGTTGCTCCCTGCGTTCGCTACATCCTCGTTCTGCGCCAAGTACCAGTCGGTATCGAAGAGCGGGTTGGGATCGCGGCCCTCCGCAGCGCCACTCTCGAGATAGTGGACCAGCGGATTGATTCCCGCATCTGCTACATCCGGGTTCTGCGCCAGGTACCACTCGGTATCGAACAGGGGATTAGGTTTACGTCCTTCCTTCCAACCTACAGTAAGCCAGTGTAGGACAGGGTTGCAACCGTTGAGAATCGTGTCCGGGTTGTTCTCAACATACCACTCCCGATCGAAGAGGTCTGATGCCAGCAGCTCGTTGGCCAATCGACGAACCTGCAGGCGTTTTCGCAGACGAAGCGTAACCGTCCACCAGGCAAGCTTGGCGATCGCAGCCATACCGCGTACGACTGTTGGTGCCCGGGACTCCGCCATGCGCACCGGGCGTGCAAGCTGCCACGAGGCGCTGTTCTGTAGCATATCAAGCTGGTGCAACAGCTGTTTCTTGACCTGCGTGGCGGCCTGTCCCTGCTCGCATTCGGCGCTCAGCTTCGTTTGCAGCTCTTTGATCTGCGTTTCGTACTCGCTGACCGCCGGTTGCAGCGCGTGCGTATGCTCTTCATATTCCGCGATATATTGCTCCAATTTGTCCCGTCTTCGATCCCGTTCGCCGACTACTTGCTCCAGTGCGTGGATTTGGTCGCGGTACGCCGTCAACCTTTCTTCCAAAGCGCGCGTATGCTCTTTGTACTCTGAAAAGCCTTCCTCCAACTCGCGTATCCTTGCATCCTGCGCGCCGACCATTTCCTCCAGCGCACCGGCCTGCGCCTGATACGCAGCGAAGGTCTGGTCCAACCGAGCGACATGGCCTCGATGGCTGGCGATCGTTGCCTGTTCAGGTTCCGGATTTGTTTCGGGGGTGGCCGCCTCTTTTTGGTACTTATCGATAGCCCGGGCGGCAATGGCGAGCAATTGATCTGCAGTCCAGCGTGCTCGCCATTTCTCCATCAATGCCGAGTAGCCCCGCGCTGCTTCAGGATCCTCGTTACGCAAGGCAAAACCAGCGTTCTCGGAAATCCTGTAGATCCCAGTCACGCGGTCGACATGCACGAGGGGAGTGAGTGCGCTTAGCTGAATCCAGAAATCCCAGTCTTCGTAAACCTCAAACGACTCATCGAAACGTAGCTGCGGTCCCAGTAGTCCGCGATCGAACAGCACCGCGTGTATCGGTAGGTAGTTCTCGACCAGCAGACGGGTCGGATCATAGGCGGCGTTGTATACGGACAAGGTTTCCCAGGTGCCTGTCTCGCTGCGCGCACGGCATTCGATCCCCGTGTAAGCGGCCCGAGCGTGCTCGTTGTTGCGGACCGCCGAAACCAGCTCAAAGACGTGATCGGGAAGCAGCCAGTCGTCGTCGTCCAAGAAGACAACATAACTCCCTTCGGCAGCGTCGAGTCCCGCATTGGCTGCCGCTCCACGGCCTAGGTGTTCCCCTGTCGATATCGTGCGCAGCGGGAACGGACCGCACCACTCCGCGGCGCCTAGGGATTCATGGCCTTCGACATCGACCAGCAGGATCTCGATGGCGCGGTATGTCTGTGCGGCGACCGAATCCAGCGCGTCCGCCAACGTTTCGCGGCCGGTGGTTCGGATCACGACCGAAACAAGCGCATCCTCCCTCGGTTTCATTGCATCCTTCCAGCGCTCGAACTTGGACAACCCGGGGATCGGATCGACGAGACGCTGAGGCAACCATAGTTCGTATTCCTCTATTGTACCGATCTCGGACGGCATTATCAGGGCGGGTTTGCGGCGTCCTTTCTGGAGTGCGTTGGCGCCCTTGTCCCGTGTTTCGGTCGGCTGAAAACAGGCGATCGCCTGCTTCTTCTTTGGCGCGATATCGCTGATGTCCAACACTTTGTTGCCGGAGACGCGAGCGCCCACACTGAAAAAGGATAGAGCACAGCCGGCGGCGCAACGCCGGACCGCCTCCCGTACCGCGAGTCCCAATGCGAATCGATCGGGCCGAGGCTCGGCGAGGGATGGCGCATAGACCAGCGAAGGACCAACACCCGAGATCAAATCCAAAATGCGTCGAACCGTGCTTTCCCGGTAACCGAGACCTGGTGACGGCTCCCTCCAGAATTCCGGCTCACCATACCCGAGAACTTGGGCGGCGGCCCTGCTTGCGGCTTCCAGAGCGGCAAACCACTTCAACGAATCGGCCGTCTCTTGCCGACCGTGCTCGCTGCGGTTCACAATGACGACCAACGCGCGTTCGCCCTTGCGTGCAACTTTGCATAATGCGCCGCCGCACCCGAGAACCTCGTCGCCCGGTTGGGCGGCGAAAACAACGACAGGGCCTGGCAGCATTATGTCGGTGGATGCCTGTGCCGAGCTCAAAAAAGTCTGTCTATTCATCGAGAGTCAGCGTCTCCGAAATGCGCTCGAAGTTTTCCGAACGGGACCTGAAGGAACAGCATCGCGACACGCCTAGCAACGGCTGCAGAACTCTGGCTCGCACGAATTCGAGCGCTAGCGATAGTGGCAATGCTTCGCTCACGGCGTGTTCGACGTGCCATTTGTTCTCCCTTGCCGAGCAGATTCAAGCGATGCGCGGCGAATCCCGAATTGTACCTACATTCCGCGCGAGCCCTGTCGCGACTTCGGAAATAAGGAAGCGTACCAGTTCAGGAACTGGCACGGTATCCGAGAGCGAGACCATCGGGTACTGGAATTGAAAATCATGATGCGGGCATAGACGAATCTAGCGAGACAATTCCATCAAATGTAGGCAGATTGCGAACCTCCTATCCGTCAGAGAGGTTTGAACATTCGATGGACACCAAAATCAAGTCAGTGGAAATCCTGCCACTCGTGAAATACGACATGGAAGAGCTTGAGCTTGCGCGCTTATTCGACAAGTTCGTGCCGAACCACAACGGCGCGGAAATCGCCCCAGCGCAGGTGTTATGCATGATGATCATGCACATCATGGTGTCGACAACACCGTTGTATCGGATAGAGGATTGGTTGCATGACTACGTTGATGGCGTGAGCGAGGGACGCGTGGAGGCGGGGAAGTATAACGATGACCGTTTGGAGCGGACGCTGGACCGCTTGTTCGCCGCCGAGCGGAACAACCTGCTGGCGGAGCTGAGCGCCCAGGCCATCGTTGTGCACCAGTTGGAAACGCAAACCATACATAACGACTCCACCAACATGACGTTTTTCGGTGCCTACGCGTGCGATGATCCAAAGGCAGCGAAGATGACCCGTGGTTATTACAAGGACCATCACCTGGATGCAAGCAGATCCTGTTTGGCTTGAACGTCACCGCGGACGGGCATGTGCCCCTAAGTTACCAGATATTATGATGGCAACCAGGCCGATGTGACAACCCCTATTCCAAATTGGCAGCAGTTGCGGGAACTGCTCGAGAAGGAGGATTTCATCGACGTGGCCGACAGCAAGCTGTGCTCCGAGGAGAACCTCGAGACCATCGCTGAGCACGGCGGTCGTTACATCACGGTGGTACCGCGCAATCTGAAAGAAGTGCAGGCTTTTCTGCAACGCGTGCGCAACGGTGAAGACATGATCTGGCAGGAACGCTGCGATGTCCCCGACGCGCGCAAGAAGGGGCGCGTTCAGAGCTATCGCATCCATGTCGGCGAGGTCATGGAGGAAGGCGGGCGCATCCTTTGGGTGCACAGCACATCGAAAGCGCAGGTGGAGCACGACGCCCGTGAACAGCGCATCGTCAAGGCCGAGCAGGCGTTAGAGAAGATCGTATCCGGCGCGAATCAGCGCGCGCTGAAGACCCGCGAACAGATCGAGGCGGCGTTGCAGAAAGCCACCCAAGGGGTGGCAGAGTACTTGTCGGTGACGCTTGATGAAGTCAATACGACCGAACGGGTGCAGGTCGGGCGTGGCCGACCTGGTCCCAACACTCGCTACGAGGAGGTCGAACAGGTTCACTACCAAGTGCAGTGGCAACGCGATGAGAAGGCGATTGCTCGGGCCGCGCGCACCGATGGGCTGTTCCCGCTGACCGACAACACGGACTTGCCTGCAGTGGAGGTGCTGCGCACCAACCCTTTCAAGGTCAGAAATTATCCACACAATCAGCAGATAATATGCGTGGCGGTTGACCGCATCGTAACGCATCGAATTTCAGTGGAGAAACGGAGCGGACTGGACATAGACCCGCCGAACCGAGATCATCGACCCCATTTATCGTATTCTTGGGGTAGAGGTCATGATGTTCAGCCAGATCTTCCAGCGGTTCATGGAACAAAGGCCCGTGCCGGTGATGGTTCAGGCCCTATTGGAACGGGTACTCAGCCCCAGCAAGCTCGATGCCTGGTTTGCGCGCACGGCGGTGGATCAATATACCCGGGAGTTGTTGTTCTCAACGATTTTCAATTTGATGAGCGCAGTGGTCTTCAAAACCCACCCATCCATAAACGCCGCCTACAAAGAGCAAGGCGAGTCGATCGGGGTTTCGATCACCTCGGTGTACAACAAACTCAACGGCCTGGAAAGTACGACCTCGGCGGCGTTGGTTCGAGACACGGCGCGGGAACAGGCCGCGATCGTCGAACAGATGGGCGGACAGTGCGCACCTTGGCTGCCCGGCTATCGGATCAAAGTCCTCGACGGCAACTGCATCGAGGCCACGGAGCATCGCTTGGAGGTGCTCAGAGAGACCAAGGCCGGAGCCTTGCCGGGAAAATCGCTGGTCGTTTACGATCCGTTGTTGGAGATGGCCACGGATGTGTTTCCTTGCGAAGACGGTCACGCCCAAGAGCGCTCGCTGTTCGCAGATGTGCTGCCGACGGTGCGGGAACATGACGTCTGGATCATGGATCGCAACTTCTGCGTGCGCAGCTTTCTGCTCGGGATTGCCGACCGGAAAGGTTATTTCGTTTGTCGCGAACATAAGGGACTGGCCTTTAGCATGCAGAGTCCGTGGCGAAAGATCGGCAGTACCGAGTCCGGAAAGGTCTACGAGCAGCGCATCGAGCTCGTCGACGACGAAGGCGAAGTCCAGCGCTATCGTCGCATCAAAGTCTGCCTGAAACAGGCTACGCGCGACGGGGAAACCGAACGCTTGCTGCTGACGAATCTGCCGAAATCGGCGGCCGATGCCAAGCTCGTCGCCGACATGTACCGCAAGCGCTGGCGTATCGAAACCATGTTCCAAGAGCTCGAGGCGCATCTGCATTCCGAGATCAATACGCTGGGCTACCCGAAAGCCGCACTGTTCGGTTTTTGCGTTGCGCTGGTCGCCTACAACGCATTGGCCGTGGTCAAAGCCGCGTTACGCACGATACACGGTGAAGAAACCATCGCCAACGACCTTTCCGGCTACTATTTAGCCGGGAATATCGCTCGAACCTATGACGGCATGACGGTTGCCATTCCGGAACAGGAATGGACCGTCTTTCGAACCATGTCGCTCGCCGAATTCGCGCAGATGTACTTGCAATTGGCCTCCAACGTCAATCTGGCAAAGTTCAAAAAGAGCCGTCGGGGACCGAAAAAACCACCGCCGAAGCGAAATCGATAGTCCAACCACCCTCACGTTTCGACAGCGAAATTGCTCAAGGGGAAGACACCGCGTGAGTAGTCACCTTGAAAGGGTTGGTGCTGCGCACCTATAAGGAGCAGCCATCTCTGGAAAAACGCTTCAGCACGAAAAAATCCGTGCTCAAAGTCGCACCGATGTTTCTGAAGACTCCGCAACCTGTCGAGGCCATGCTGTGCCTGTATGTCATCGCGCTGATGTTGATCAGTCTGATCGAGCGTCGTATCCGTTTGCAGATGCAAGAACAGCAAATCGAACGTCTCCCCCTGCGGCCGGCCGGGATGCAAACGAAGAAACCGACCTGGCGCACGATCATGGACTCGTTTCACGGCGTCCATCTGGCAACCATCGAACGCTCCGGCAAGGTGGTGCAGACTACGCTCAAAGGACTGAGCGACTTGCGCAAGCAAGTCTTGGAGCTACTGCAAGTTCCGATCACGACCTATGCCGACCTGGGTGATGGATGGTGGCAGTTCGCGCTCGAGTAAAATTGCTGAGCTGTGAAAAAATGGGTCGATAGTATTTCGAAAATGGTTTCACTGAGCGCGCGGAATGTGGGTTATTGAGTGCGGGCGTCATGTACCGCAGCTTGTTTCAAATTCATTGACATGTTCCGAGGTCGCAAAAGCCTACGGAGTAGGTCCGACCTTGGTACATCCCGGAAAATCCGGTTTCAGAATCAACATCTCAGCGATAAGCTGTTACTGGAGTTAGCCCATACATTATAGCCATTTGTATGTCATTGTTCTTAATAAGGATTCACGTGGGGATATCTCAGGATCCTACCAAGCTTGCGGTGCGATCTTTCGGTGGCTCTCCCAGATCTCGTGGGACTGTTGTTTCATGTAAATCAACAGCTTGAGAACCGCCTGTCGCTGAAACCCCATCTGGACGTTGTTACTAATTAGAAGAACCGGAAGCGGCAGTTGTGATAAACGCATCGCATACTGCAATACCTTCGCCAAATAGCCCGATCTCATGCTGCACTAAGTTCCTGATTAATCCGCCCCAGATTTGCAGCCTGCTCAAGGGCTTGGTCAATACTATTCGCTTCGGGCATTTTCGGAAGCATTTTTAACACCTCCAGGACGTATTTCCGGCCGCGGAAGTGGGCTTTGAGGTCATTGACGCTAAAGCTCGGACAGTGCTCGCGCACTGGTTGCATCAGGATCTGGGACAGGTTGATCATCAGCATCGCCAGGTTGGCACTGTTGTAGACCGGCGTTAGCTTGATCACCATGAAGTCTTCCAAGCCCCAGTACTGTTTGGCGTCTCGGAAGCCCGTAGGTTGGGATGAGGAACGAATCCCAACGTCACCGCCGTTCCCCAAAGTCTCCTGCGACGTCATCCACACAGCCCCACTCGGCCGTCACCCATGCTGAAGATCCCGGTGAAAGGATGAAAACCTGCAATCGATGGCGCGTTGGACATCACCCTGCTTGACCGGATTGTCATGCACAGAGTCGATATGCCGCTGTCGATCCAAATCATCCCGGATCAGATGCTCCCAACATCGCCTTTGCCAGATGCCCCGCTCGCCCTTGTTGCGTCGGCTTTCGCGAATCCGCTCGCCGCTGGTACCCGACGCGAGAAATTCGCTTTGATCAGACGCCAACACATCGGATAATCGCTGTCGCCTTCTGGAAACGCCCACACCGCATGCAGATGCTCCGGCAACACGACCCAAGCGACGATCTCGAACGGATACGCCTCGCGAACATCACGCACGATCTCCCGCAGATCATCGACCCGGTCCACCAGCAGGCAACTCGACCGTTCCGCCAGGTTGACCGTGAAGAAACGCGGGCTTGAGGCCAGCCCATGCCGATCGAGGATAATCGCTTTCTGGTCTGGGTGGATCTATTCCCGCTGGCCCGATTTACCCATCCAACGGCCCATATCCTGATTTCCGGCGATGCAGCCACCAAGATCGGTGTCGAGCAATCCCTCGCATAGCGCCTGAAGCGGCCCGCGGGCATGCCGAGCCGCTCTCTGGACAAGATGGATCAGGCCTTTGCGGCGGATGCGTTGGATGCAAACCTTGACGAGCCATCAGTCCTCGCCGATGACGCGTTCGTCGCGAGGGGTTGACAGCAGTTTTTCCGCCTCGCCCTGCTGGTTGGCGAAAATCATCCGATAATCCGCGTCGTCGTCCTGCGCGCGTTGTTGTCGGCGGTCGCGCACGATGGTGCGTGCGTCCTGGTATCGCTCCTTGGTGTCGATGTATGTAAGCTTCGGGCCTGGTGTGATTTTGTAAACGAAATAAGGCATTCGACGCACCCGTTAAAAGTTGCTTGCGGTTGTTTGACCGCCCGTGTTGAATGCGGCAGTTGCAAACGCGAAGCGCGGGAACTGCCGCAGGATTGTCCGGCGTTTTTCGCAGAAACCCGGCCAGATTGCAAGGTCGTTTTCCGGCGGTCGATCCGTAGGTATCCTGGTTTTCTAAACAGGCTTTCGCATGGCTCCCCTATTGCCGTCGCCTTGGCGGCATCCTTATCTGGAGAAATAATCAATGCTGGTTTGCATGCATACCAGGTGGGCGCGATTGGCGCTGGCTCTGTGTGTTTTTGCTTCGCTATTACCGATGTCGGTTGCCCAGGCTGCCGAAGGTGCACGGCCGCGGGTCGGATTGGTGCTCGGGGGTGGCGGCGCGCGCGGACTCGCACACATCGGTGTGCTGAAGGTGCTAGAGGAGATGCGCGTTCCAATCTCCTGCATCGCCGGCACCAGCATGGGGGCGCTGGTGGGCGGCGTCTATGCGGCCGGCGTTTCCATCGATGAGATGACCAACCGCATTAGTCAGATCGACTGGAACGCATTGTTCAGCGATGACCCCGCACGCCAGGAGAAGCCGTTTCGGGCCAAGCGCGACGATTACGAGAATCTGTTTTGGCTCGAACTCGGCCAGCGTGGGAGCAAACTCTTGCTTGCCCCAGGCACCACCGCCGGCTACAAGTTCGAGTTTCTGCTGCGGGAAATGGTCGAGCCGGCAGGCAACTTCGCCGATCAGGACTTCAACAGTTTACCGATCCCGTACCGGGCCATGGGCACGGACATCGAGAACGGCACCAGCAAACAATTCCGCCGCGGCGATCTGGTCAAGGTCATGCGCGCGAGCATGTCGGTGCCGGGACTGATTGCACCGGTCGAGATCGACGATGTACTGTACGTGGATGGGGGGTTGTTGCAAAACGTGCCGGTGGCCGCGGCGCGGCAGACCTGCGCCGATGTGGTCATTGCGGTGAACGTCGGCAGTCCGCTGTTGCCACGCGACAAGCTCAACTCCGCGCTGAGTATCTCGTTGCAGATGATCGCGGTGCTGACGGAGCAGAATGTGCGCGTGTCGCTGGCATCATTGCGCTCCGGCGATGTGCTGATCGAACCCGAGCTTGGTGACTTCAGCGCGGCCAATTTCGAGCAGGGCATAACACTGATCCCGAGCGGCGAGGCGGCGACCCGGGCCAAGGCCCGCGCGTTGCGGCGGCTGTCCGTTTCCGACGACGACTATCGTGCTTGGCGTGCATCGGTCATGGCGCGATTGCCGAGGGTACCTGAGGTGAGCGATGTGCGGGTCGTGGATACCGGCAGCCGCGTGAATGCGCAAGTGCTCGAGCAGGAGCTGGACGATGTGCCGGGGATCGGTTCGCGGCGCTCGGACACCGAAGCCTTCGATCTTCATCGTCTCAATACCCGCCTGGAGCAGGTGTATGGCCGGGGCGATTTCGAGCGCATGGATTACCGCATGGTCGATCGTGATGGCAAACGTATTGTCGAGGTCCGCGGGATCGAGAAATCCTGGGGGCCGAATTACCTCAAATTCGGGCTTGGGCTGGCGTCGGATGCCCAGCAGACGCGTTTTAACGTCAATTTCAGTCATCGCGCCACCTGGCTCAACGAGCGTGGGGCTGAATGGCGCAACGATCTGCAGCTTGGTTATCGGAAGTTCCTGATCAGCGAGTTTTTCCAACCCCTGTCGTTCAACAGCGAAGCCTTTGTGGCACCGCGCGTCGATATGCAGGATGTGCCGATCACCTACTATGCCGATGGCAATCGGATCGGCGATTATCGCGTACGCTACGCCCGTGGACACCTCGACCTTGGGTTTGGGAATCAGTTCGGTGAATTGCGCCTGGGTGCTTTTGGCGGCTACCTGAAGGCGAGCGAGGACTTCGGTTTGATTCCGTTTGCATCTGACTTCAGCCGCACCCAGGTCGGCTATACGGCGAGCGCGATCTATGATCAAATCGATAGCGTTCGCTTTCCGCGCGATGGACTGCTGGCAGGGTTGCGCAGCTTTGGCACCTTGGGTAGCTGGGGGTCCCAGGACGATTACAATAAGACAGATCTACTGGTCACCGGCGCCCTGAGCCGCGGTAAACATGCATTGCAGTTGACGGGCTACCTGGGCGGTACCCTATACGGCGATTTGCCGCCATATGATCCCTATCAACTTGGCGGTTTCCTGCGCGGATCGGGTTATCTGATGGACGAGCTGATCGGCGACCGCGTAGGCCTGCTGCGCGCTGTTTACAGTTACGAGTTAGCAACCCTGCCATCGGTGCTCGGTCGAGGGGTTTATCTAGGTGGGTCGATCGAGGGAACCCAGGCAACCTTGGGCCTTGGATTGGATGAGGGTGGCAATCTTCGCCCATCCGCCAGCCTGTTCATCGGCGCGGACACCTTTCTCGGCCCGGCTTTTTTGGCCTGGGGGCAGGCTTTTGGGGTGGATAAGGCGGGCACGCTGTATTTCATGCTTGGCATGCCGGGCATGAATGGCCCGAACGTATGGCCATGATGAACAATGGCGGCATGGAACAACGCGGCCCTTCCTGATGTCGAGATGGGTCGATGAAATAGCAACAGTTCAGAACTATCCCGAGTTCTGCCGCGAACAAAGCAAGGTGAAACAGATGGTGACCGAATTTCGCGCCCGCGCCGGGCATGCACTGAGCCGCGATCGCGTTCGCGGCAATATCCGACGTGCCATGGATGGGCTGGTGACCAAGCGCCTTGCGGCATTTCCAGATGTCGCCGAACTGAAACAACTGCGCGATCAGGGAGAGCTGATCCGCGATCACGCACTGGCCAATCTGCCGGCCTTGCTAGAGCAACTGGAGCAGCGCTGCAATGCCAACGGCATTCAGGTGCACTGGGCCAGGGACGCGCAGGAGGCGAATGGCATCATTCTGAAGATCCTGCGCACTCATGACGCCAAGGCTCTGCTCAAGGGCAAGTCCATGGTATCGGAGGAGATCGGTTTGAACGATCATCTGCGCCGGCACGGGATCGAGCCGATCGAAACCGACCTCGGCGAACTGATCATCCAGCTTGCCGACGAACATCCGTCGCATATCGTCGCGCCCGCCGTACACAAGGACCGGCTGGAGATCGCAGAACTGTTTCGTGAGCATTTCCCAGACGAGCCCTACAGCGAGGATATCGAACGGCTCACGGCGCTGGCCCGGCGCGTGATGCGCGAACGTTTCCGCGGTACCCGAATCGGACTGTCCGGGGTCAACTTCGCGGTCGCCGAGACCGGCACCCTGTGTCTGGTGGAGAACGAGGGCAACGGACGCATGAGCACCACGGCGCCGGACGTGCATATCGCCATCACCGGCATCGAAAAGGTGGTTGCCCGGCTCGAATTCCTGGCGCCGTTATTGACCTTGTTGACCCGCAGCGCCACCGGCCAGGCGGTGACCACCTATATCAATATGATCTCGGGTCCGCGCAAACCGCAGGAGCGCGATGGTCCGCGCGAGGTGCATCTGGTGCTGTTGGACAATGGCCGCTCGCGCATCCATGCCGATCCGCAGTTGCGTGCAACCCTGCGTTGTATTCGCTGTGGTGCCTGTATGAATCATTGTCCGGTCTATACGCGCATCGGCGGACATGGCTATGGCACTGTGTATCCTGGTCCCATCGGTGCAATCCTGGAGCCGCAATTACAGGGGCTTGCGGTGCAGGGCGAACTGTCCCAGGCATCCAGTTTGTGCGGCGCCTGCGCCGAGGTCTGCCCGGTGCGCATTCCGATCCCGCACTTGCTGAATCGTCTGCGTTACGAGCATGTGGAAGGCAGTGCGGTGCCCGGCGGCAAGCGCCCGCGCATGCAAGGTACGCTGTGGCGCGGCTGGGCCGCATTGCACGCCCGCCCGATGCTGTATCGCGGCATGAGCGCCAGCCTGGGCCGAATGCGCGGATTGCTCGGCGGTCCGTTGGCAGGTCTGTTCGGCCCCTGGACCGCCAGCCGCGCGGCGCCGCGCTTCGCCGCCACCAGTTTGCATGCGCTGGCGCGCCAGGAGGGCTATGCAGATGACTGATGCGCGTAATGACATCCTCGCGCGACTGCGTTCCAGTCCAACAGCCACGTTGTCGTTACCCGACATCCCGGTGCGTCGCTTCGACTGGGATGCAGCGCAGCGACTTCAGCATTTTCAGCAGCGTATGCAGGCATCGCATACCGAGGTGTATCAGGTCGATAACAATTGGCCCGGGAAGCTGGCCGAGCTATTGCGCGATCGGGGCATGACCAATCTGCGCTATGGTGCACAGGGTCCGCTTGCCAGGGAACTAACCGGCGGCTGGCCCACCTGGGGCGCGCGACTGATCGCCGATCAGGCGCCCATCGAACAGCAGCGCGACGCTCTGTTCGGCGCCACCGATGCCGGCTTCACCAGTTGCCGCGCCGGCATTGCCGAGACCGGCTCTCTGGTGCTGTGGCCAACCCCAGCGGAGCCACGCCTGCTGTCGTTGGTGCCGCCGGTACACTGTGTCTTGCTGGAAGCCGGACAGATCGTTTCGACCCTGCATGAATTAATGCATCTCGAGCACTGGCATGCCGGCATGCCAACCAACGCTTTGTTGATCTCCGGTCCATCCAAGTCCGCCGACATCGAGCAGACATTGGCCTATGGGGTGCATGGCCCGGCGCAATTGCTGGTGCTGATTCGAACCCCAGGTTCTGCAGGCAACGCTTGATCGGCGTCGTCGTCGAGGGCAAAATGTGGTCGAGCGTCATCACAGTCTGTGCCGAACCTTGCGTGCGAGGATCAAGCCTCGTGCCTGCCCCGGGTTGCCCCGGCTCGCGTTTCCTTAACCAATCGCTTTATCCCCTCGGAGGCCCCTGTTGCCTGCCCGCCTGCCGATTCGCAGCTACCAGACGGCCTTTATCTTATTGTTCCTGATCCTATTGGCAATCACCGTCGCCGGCGTCTCGTCGAACGCCTACCGGCGGGCTGCCCAGGCGTCGCTGGATCTTTCGGTGGAGATTCTGGCCCAGGTGTCGCAGAGGATCGTCGACCGCGCGGTGGAAGTGTTCAGCGCTGGAGACGACTATCTGGTTATGAACAACCTGGCTTTGGGACAGAACGGCATTATTGACGATCGTGATGTGCTGTTCCGGTTGTTTTGGACGCAACTGCAATTGACGCCTCGTCTACAATCCTTGTTCGCTGTGGATGCCAATGGCAGCCTGATTCAGGTGCGCCGACAACCGCAGATTGTTTCGCGCTGGCTCGATCGTTCGGCGGATCGCGCCAGGGAAGGATTGATCTATCGCAACCATCGCTTCGAGCCGATAGCCCATATCGCCGGTGGCGCGACCTTCGACCCGCGCCAGCGCGACTGGTATCAGGGTGCGGTGGCCAACGCCGGCGATCTGTACTGGAGCCAGGTTTACCGCTTCGACACCGACGGCATGCCCGGCATCACCGCGGCTCGCGCGGTGCTCGACGCCAAGGGCCGGACCAGCGTGGTGCTCGGTGCCGATGTGACTCTGGCGAGCCTGTCGGAATTGTTAACTGACCAGCGCCTGATGCACGGCGCGGTGCCTTTGATCGTCGATGGCCGCGAGCGGTTGGTGGCTTATCCCTACGCCCAGAATCTGCGCCCGGGGAGTGCATCCACGCAGTTGCCGCGGGTGTCCGATCTGGCCGCGGATTGGCTGGTGGATGCGTATTCCCGCTACCGCGACGGCAGCGCTCGAGTCACTGGCAGCGGAGCCTTGACCTATATCCGCACGCTGACCAACGGAGCCAGCTACATCACCTATCGCCAGCCCTTTCCAGGCCATCTCGACAGCGATTGGGAACTCTTTATCGTGGTTCCGGAAACCTCCCTGTTGACTTCCGCCAACCGGCTGTTGAGCGAGTCCGCAGTGATTTCACTGATCCTGCTCGGGGTTGCCGGGCTGGCGGTCTGGGTCTTGGCACGGAGGCTGTTCGTGCCGTTGGCGCAGCTGGAGCACAACACGCGCCGGATTCGCGCCTTCGAATTCGACGAGGTGGTGCCGGTGCATTCGGGATTTCGGGAGATCCGATCTCTGGACGCGGCGATTCGAGGCTTGCAGCACGGTTTGCGCACGTTGGAAAAGTATGTTCCGGGGGATGTGGCCAGACAGCTCATCGCCTCCGAGCAGGGCGCACATCCCGAGGTCGAGGTGCGCGATCTGACTTTCTTTTTCACCGGCATCGGCCAGCTCGCGGCAGTCTGCCAGGCACTGCCACCGGAGCGTATCGCCGCGGTATTGAGCGACGAGTTGGACCGGTTCACGCGCGTGATTCTGCGCCAGCGCGGCACCATCGATAACTACCTGGGGGAAAGCATCATGGCTTTCTGGGGAGCGCCGATACCCCTCGATGACGGTCCGCAGCGCGCCTGTCTCGCCGCGCTGAACTGCCTGCAACTGGAATCGGAAGTGCACGCACATTGGGATGAACCCGATCTGCCGCCACCGGCCAATCTGTATGCCGTGCATCGAGGCCAGGCCTTGGTCGGCAATATTGGCTCCGCCCAGCGGATGAGTTATACCGCCCTGGGCGATCATGTGACCCTGGGCTCGGAATTGCGCCGGCTGAATCATCGTTATGGTACGCGCATCATTGTCAGCGGCACGGCGCAAAAGGCGGTCGCCGAGCGCTTTTGGTTTCGTCGCCTGGATGTCCTGCCGCCCCAGGACGCCAGTGGACCGCTGGCCCTGTATGAACTGATCGGTGACCGCAGCCGACCCTTGGATGTCGCCCGGGCTTCGTTCATCGAGCGTTATGAGCGCGGCCTGAAGGCGCTGTTGGGCGAGCATTGGGATCTGGCCGAGCAACTGTTCGAGCAGCTCGCCGCGGAATATCCCTTGGACCCATCGGTGGCATTGATGCTCGGGCGTTGCGCATCCCGCCAACGCGGTTACTGTCAGCTCATGGACCGGCTGAACGCAACAGCCTGCACAGCGGCCGGTCTGACAACAGCAAGCGGTGATTGTGCAAGCGCACCGAGCGACCAGGGATCGGATCAATAGCATGACGCCGACCGAGCCGATGCATCCGCAAGACGAAGACCGGCTGGATGAGGCGATCACCCGCTTCAGCCTTGTGATCCGCGCCATGGGACAGCGCCAGTCGCAGATGGAACTGCGCTTGGCGGAGCTCTATCAGGTCACCTTCATCGCATTCATCGTGGTCGTCGCGTCGATTTCCTTCCTGACCATCATCCTTTCGCGACAGGTGCCCGAGGTCAGCTCGGCCATTTCGGCGATGAATCGACAGGTCGCCAGCATCGCCGACGATATGGACCGGATGCAGCGCAATGTGCAGGGTATTGACCATGACATGCGCTCTTTGTCGGTGGTCATCGCCGAGGTGGATCGGATACAGGGGGGTGTTGGCGCCATGTCTGACGATGTCCAAGCGCTGGCTCAAACCGTGGCGGGCATGGACGCGAGCGTCTCGGCCATGCAATTGCATCTGACCGACATGCGCCAATCGTTCGAGCTGATGGAGCAGAACATTGGGCGCATGGGAGCGGACGTGAATCACATGTCCGAGCCGATGCGTCTGTTCAACTGGATGAACCCGTTGCGCTGAATGAATCGATACTCACCTGTATGGCACGGCGCTGCGCAACATGCAGCCTCGGTTTCGGCTTCATGGTTGCCGCGCGGAGGGGCGCTTTTCAGACAACTCGCTCGGCTGATCCGAGCAGCGGGATCAACATGAATGAACGTGATCGTATCGAACACCTGAACCAGGTGCTGAGCCGCCTGGAGCAGATGCTTGACGAGAGCCAAGAAACCACCGCCGAGCGTGCGCGTGGAGTGGCTTTGTTCATCAAGGTCGTGGTTCTGTTGAGCGCCGTGCTGGCCCTGTCCAATCTCTATTTCATCAACGATCTGACGCAAGAGATCCGCGTGGTCATCGCCGGCATGGACGCGATGACCGGACACCTGGACCGGATTGCCGCGCGCATGGATACGATCGAGGGTTCGGTTGCCGGGGTCGGCAGCGAGGTGCACCTGATGCCGGTGGTCAGCGCACAGATGAACGACATCGCGGGCCATGTGGATCGATTGACCGGTGGCGTCGAGCATATGCGGCAACACACCAGCAACATGCATGATCGCATGGCCAGCATGAACCTCAGTGTTGCGGGGATGGCCATGCGCTTTCACGCCCTCAATCAGACCATCGTCGGCATGGGGGCCGATGTGAACCAAATGGCGCGACCGCTGCCCTGAGCCGAGGGTATGCAGAGACATCGATCAATCGGGTTCAGCCTCCGAACTCGCGCAGCCTCGCCTCCAACGCAGCGAGGCGCTGCTCCAAGTCATGTCGTCTCTGCGCCTCGGTACGTGCCTGCTCCTCGGCTCGTGCCTTCTCAGCTTCGGCCTGTGCCTTCCCGGCCAGGACCCGTGCCTTCTCGTCCTCCAGCCGCGCGTTTTCGGCCAGCGATTCGTCCAGATCGGGCAGAAACAGACCGGTCGACGGATCACGAAACCTGAGTCGCCCATCCTCCAGATGCAACTCGAGGCCCAGCACAGCGCTGGTCAGATGATAGTCCGCGCCGAACGGATGAGGCCGGGGGATCTCCTGGTAACTGGAGCCATCCAGACGGTAGCCTTGCAGGCGCGGATCGAGATAGTCGCCGGTTGGATCGTATTGCCAGTACTCTTCGATGCCGAGGAAGGCATAGGTGCCAAGCTTCGGCCCCAAATCCTGAGAGCGCGTGCTCATCGATGTGATCTCAAGGCAAAACACCGGTACCTCGCCCTCCTGCCAAACCTTGTAAGTCCGTCGCTTGTGGTTTGGTACTCCACGAACGACAAAGCAGTCCGGTGCCACGGCTGCCTTGGGATTGCCTTCGTCGTAATAGATCAGCAGGTTACCCGCGACGTAGACATCCTGGCAATGCTTGAAATGCTGGCGCAGGGATTCGCGCGCGTAGATCACATAGTCGAGCTGAAAGTCGCTCTCTGCCACGGGCTCTCCGTCTGTCTCTGGATAGTCGATCGCATCGAGTATGAAGGCATCCTCGGGTCGTGGTGTCGGCATGGGTCTGATGTTCCGGTGTCGTTGCCTTGATCTGTGCAAGCATAGCCGGAAGGCAGCAACCTTCTCAAGCCTGAAGCAGCTTGACTGAAGCGGCACCAGCTGCTGTTCCGGCGCCATCTCCCGAAGCATGGGTTTCAGTTCGAGCGGACGATCAGGCAATTGTTCGAGCGCGACCTTGGCCTCATCCGCACTCTGGAAGTCGCCGATCAAGACCGGATGCCAGCGCGCATTGTGCTCATTGATTGCGACCCTGCGTGCTTGATCCAACAGACCCTGGCGCCGGACAAAGGGCAGCATGCAGGCTGTTTTACGGAAACGGATAAGCTGGATGCTGTAACGCACTCATTCGGTGATTGGACTGGGTGTTGGCGAGTCGGAATTCTCGATAGGCGTCAGTAGGCCGCTGGTCATGTGTTTTCGGTCCGATTTGGGTCTCAATCTCGATCCCGGTTCGAGCGAGGGTCCGGTGGCTCTTGTGCGCGGCGAGAATGCCGACTTAGCGCCGATCTCAGTGCGCCGGCCGCCAGCAGCCGTGGAAGCTGAGTGGCACCACATGCGGAAGGGCCAGCACGCAGACGGGGCCGTCGGCCAGTCCCGCGGCATTGTAGATCCAGAGCTCGCCGGTATCTTCGTTGCCATTGTAGACGACGCTCAACAGCCACTGTTGCCGTGGATCATCGGCATCCGCCACGACGATGGGCTCCGATGGATAGCGCCCATCGCCGAGATCCGCCTCGGTGAAGCGGTCCTGGGCGTGGTCGAAACACGCCAGCGTGTCGTAGCGCTCTGCCGTGGTATCCGTGCCGATGCGGTGCGCGCTCAGGTAAGTGCGCTGCCAACCTTGGCCGACCTCGGCGGATGGCAGCGTCGGGAATTCCACCGAGCGCGGGCTCACCTCGACCTGTTCGTGCACGCGCGCACTGCCCGGCTCCAGCAGCATGCGCCAGAGCGTCGCTCGAGCAGGCGTGCTGGTGCGGCCTGATGCTACCTCTCGCAGGTGCTGGTTGGTACTAAAATCCGGATAGCGCGCAAGATCCAGTACCAGCCGAGCATCGCCCTGATCGTTGCAGGCACCGTTGCCGAAATGCCATTGAAAGAAGGGCTCGGTATCGCCGCGCGCCACCAGATCCAGGCGCGTGCGATCGAATACCAGGATCTGCGTGCCCAGCTCCGGCCGCCAGGTCATGGCCTCGCTGTAGGATTTCAACCCCAGCAGCACGGACAGCACGCCAATACGCACTGGCGGCACCAGGAATACCAGATAAGCGCCTGCCATGACCCAATCATGGATCAGCGGTATGCCCTCGAGATCGAAGTGCCGCCTGGCAAGCAAGCGCCCGGCATGGTCGCAGCGGTACAGCAACAATCGGGCGTTGCGGCCAGGAATGGAAACGCCGAAGTTGTAGATGTCGCCGGTCAGGGGATCACGCTTCGGGTGTGCCGAGAAGGGCTCCTTGGCTTCGAGCCGACCGGCAGGGCCGTCGAGGTTAGTCTTCTCCAGCGTCGCCAAGGTATCCAGGTCTAGCGCGTGCGGACCACCCCCCTCCCAGAGCGCCAGCAGCCGGTCCTCGAGCGTGATGACAGAGGTGTTGGCGGCGTTCTTCAACGGCCGGCGCCACTGATTCCAGATGGGTCCTGGCGCGGTCATGCCATAGTTGCCGTACAGCAGTCGATCCTGCTTGGCCTCGACGCGAAAACCAGCGGACTGTACATAGCGATAGTTGGCCTCGGCCATACCATTGGCGAAACGGACCCGCAATATCGCCCCATCGCCGTCGAACCAATGGCCGACCCGCATGCCGCCGCGCTCCAGTCGTGCTGGACCGTTACGATAGAGCGTACCCTGTAACCCGGTGGGAACGCTGCCCTGCTTGGGTACCAGCGTCGTGGCAGGAAACTCGCGCGCTGGTCGGGCGATACAACGGGACCAGGATCGAAAATCGTTGTCGGAACTGTCAGATGGTTGGATCACAGTCTGAATCATCTCCGCTGTTTTACTGTTAGAACCAATGTCGATCTCATCGCCAACGCATGCGCCGAAGTTACCGGCCCCATGTTCGATTGCAGCCCGCGGCGGCTATTTCCGCGAATTGAGCGTTTTGCCCATGCCGGAACCTTGTTTCGGCGCTTGTGCCGCATTGATATCGGCCAGCCACAGTATAAAGGCTGCGGCGATGCCAAGGCCGACAGCGAACCAGAGGGTCACCGCGCGGCAGATCAAGGTCGCCGTCGTCGCGCTCGTGAGGGCGGCACCGGACGCCATCAGCATTGCGACCATGGCCGCCTCCGCGCCACCGAGACCGCCTGGCAGGAAAGAGGCAGCACCGACGAGCATGCTGGCGGCATAGATGCCCGCGGCAGCGAGGGCATCGGCATTGACACCGAGCCAACCAAGCAGCAGGTAGAAGCCCAAGGCCTCTGCCCCCCAAGCCGCAAGGCCGATGGCAATTCCCAGCAACAGACGCCATGCAGACAGCAAGACGCGGGCATGGACGAGCATCTGGCGTGCACCCTGTTTCAGGTGCTGCCAACGCCCGACGGACGGCAAAAGCGCCAGCAAGCGGTCGGCAACGCGGGGATGCACGACCACCACTAACCCAGCGGCAACACAAGCGACAAGGGCCAGCGCCGGCAAGAGGTAGTCAGCAAAGCCGATCAAGGCGAATCCGGTCAGCAATGCAACTGCGGCAAGGTCCAGAATCCTTTCCGCGGCCAGTGCCGCCAAGCCAGGTGACCATGGCACCCCGGCGGCACGCAGATAGACGGAGCGAACCGCTTCGCCGGCCTTTCCCGGAGTCACCGTGAAGGCAAAGCCGGCGATGTAAATGAGAAAATCCCGAAACAGAGGTACTTGTGCACCGAGTGCCCTCAAGTAGCCATGCCAGCGCACAAAGCGTAGGCTATAGTTAAGCAGCGAAAGCGCAAGCAGCAGCGCCCATTGGCCTGGTCCAAGGCGGCGCAAGGCCTCGACGGTGGTGGACCAACCCAGCAGTAAGCCGAGCGCCAGATAGGCAAACATCGCCAGTACGGCGACGAGCACGACTTGGATGAGCCGATGCTGCTCCGGCCGGGATCGATCTGTTGGGGCTGGTGGGAGAGCGGGATCGCTCATTGCAGGCGTCGTTGTTGCAGCCGCTGCTGCAAGGGCACGGAACTGCACTGAATCTGTTTACGATTCGGCGCACGAGCTAGGCTAGATTCCGGACTGGCGCGTCCTGGGCAGGCCATGGCGCTAGTGATCACAATTTCGTCCGGAACAAAACCGAGCTTGGCAGAAACCGAATCACGCGCATAATCCAGCGCCAGAACCAAGGCGTATAGATCTGGGTCTTGCCCTTACGGATGGCTCGCTGCAAATCTTTAGCCACCTGTTCCGGCTTTGCCCACAGCAGGCCCTTATCGAATGCGGCAGTCATGGGCGTGTCGACAAAGCCGGGCTTTACCGTCAGCACCCGCACGCCCACAGGATAAAGGCGGTGCGCCAGACCTTCGAGAAAGACCGCAAGACAACCCTTGGCCGCACCATAGACATAGTTGCTTTGTCGGCCGCGGTCACCGGCCACTGAGCCGATCACGGCGATGTGCCCGCATCTGGCCTGTGCCATGCGGTTGGCTAGAGGCACCAAGAGGCTAATCGTGCTCAGGGCGTTGATCTCCAATGCTTCGAGAGTTGCGTCGATGGATTGTTCGCAGACAGCCTGGTCGGGCAACGAGCCGTGGGCGATCAGGGCAATGTCGAACCCGTCGAAGGCGGCCCAGGCATGTTCGATCAAACCGGCGAGGCCGTCGCGCTCGGTGGCATCGAAGTGCAGGCAGCGCACCTCTGCCGCGCCGCGGGTGAGCAGGTCGTCTGAGATCTGCGAGCAGCGTTCCAGGTTGCGGGCTGCCAGCAGAAAATGCGCGCCCTCGGCCGCATAGCGACGTGCCAAAGCCTCAGCAATGGCGGAAGTTGCACCGATAATCAGTATACGTTCGCTCATAGGGCTGCTCCATTGATGCGGCGCCAGAACGACGACGAGAAGGCCGGATCGATGTGGCGTTTGAATTCATTCAGGCGCGGATAACCCGCCGCGAACAGGCTGCCCGGCATGCGGGCATCTTTCGCAGGATAGAGTGCGCCTTGTGCGTCGGCAACGACTCGATCCAGTTCGTCGAGCAGCGCGAAGGTACGCGGACCGCAGTTAGGAAAGTCGAGGGCAAGGGTGACGCCGGGGCGCGGAAAGGACAGCATACCCGCTGGCGGCTTGTCGCCGAACAGCTTCAGAACGCTGAGGAACGAGCCCTGCCCAGAAGCCGCGATGCGGCCTAGCATCTCGCGCGTGGCCTCCATGCCCAGGTGCATCGGCACCACGGACTGGTATTGCAGGAAGCCCCGCGGACCGTAGATGCGATTCCAGTCGCGGATGCCGTCCAGCGGGTAAAAGAAAGGCTGGTAGTGACTGATCGCAACCTTGCGGCGCGCCAGTTGCTTGCGATAGTAGAGCGCGTTAAAGGCTCGCAGCGACCCGCTGCCGACCAGCGAAACCGGCGGGTCCAGGGGTACCTGTAGCCAGTTCGCCGGTGCCTTGGGGCGGTCCAAACAACCGCGTCCCGCGTGGTTGCCGGCCATGTGTAAGCCGCGTCCGAGGCGCTTACCGGTTGCCGCGCAATCGATCCAGGCGACCGTGTACTCGTGGTGGCGATCGGAGTCGCGGCTGATGGCAAAAAACTCCGCGAGGTCGCGAAACCGGGTGGTCTCCACACTGATATAGGGGTTGCCGATTCGCCGCAACTGCAATTCTGCCGTACCGATGAGGCCGGTGAGCCCGAGACCGCCGATGGTTGCCGCGAACAGCGCCGGATTTTGCTCCGGGCTACAGGTTTTTCGCGTGCCGTCACTGCGTATCAGTTCCAGTGCCAGCACGTGATGACCAAGGGTGCCGTTGAGGTGATGATTTTTGCCATGAACATCGTTGGCGATGGCGCCGCCGACGGTGACGAATCGCGTGCCCGGCGTGACGGGCAGGAACCAGCCAGAGGCAACCACCAAATCGAGGATCTCGCTCAGCAACACGCCAGCCTCGCAGCGCAGTCGGCCACTGATTGGATCGAAGTCGATAAAGCGGTCGAGCCCGCGGGTTTTGATCATACAGCCGCCTAGGTTCAGGCAGCTATCGCCGTAGCTGCGCCCATTACCGTAGCACAAGAGCGGCATGGGCAAGTCCGCGATATCCATGTCACGAAACCGCGCGGCAACCACCTGCCGCGGCAACCCGCGTGGATAGCGGCCCCAGGAAACGATGTTCGCCATCGCGGGAGCTGCACTCATATCGCCAGCACCACCACCAGGCCGGCGATGCAAATGGTCAGAAGGCTGATGCGGTTTTCCAGCGCGAACACCAGCGGATCATCGTGCATCTGGCCCCTGTGCGTGATGGTCCAGATACGTACGACCCAGTACAGCAGCAGGGGGCAGACCAGCCAGATCAGGTTCGGATGGGTGTAAAGCAGTTCAATCTCCGGACTGTTGATGTAAAGCGCCAACACCAGCACCGCGCCATAGCCTGCGACCAAGCCAAGTGTTAGCAACAGCGGCAAGTCGTCCACGGAATAGCCACGGCCGCTCGGCCAACGCACGCCGTTTCGCTGCAAGCCGTACAGCTCGGTGTAGCGCTTGACATACGCCAGACTCAAGAACAGGGACATCGAGAACGCCAACAACCAGAATGATAGCTCGACGCCGATCGCGACAGCGCCGCCGATCACCCGTAACGTGTAGAGACTTGCGAGGGTGAGCACATCAATGGTCGGCTTGCGCTTCAGGTAGTACGAATAACCCAAAGTCGTCGCAAGGTAGAGCAACAGAATGCCGGCAAGCAGCACCGATACCAGCATGGCCGGAACCAAGCCGGCTAGGATCAATATGGGTACGAGAACGACACCCGTGCGCACTGGCAGCGCGCCAGACGAGAACGGCCGCCTGCGTTTGCGCGGATGGGCACGATCAGCCTCGAGATCGAGCAGGTCATTGACGACATAGCCGGCGGATGCGGTCAGGTTAAAGCCGATGAAGACGAGCAGACAGGCCAGCACGGCGTCCAAGTCACCCAGCATATGGGCGGCAAACAGCGGCAGGAACACCAGGCCGTTCTTGGCCCATTGGTGCGGGCGCAGCGCCTCGAGCACAGTCATTCGCCAGGCTTTGCTGGATTTGTCAGGCGTTTGGATAATCTGGCACGGAACGCCGACAGCTGACAAGGCCACCAACGTTCGCGGGGATGGATCGACAGCGATGGCTTGGCGGCTTTTCTGCCACACAGGCAAATCCTTGTGAGCGTCGGCAGCGTAGTCGAAGCCACCCGGACCGAAGCGCTCGACGAGTTGCGCGGCCTTTCGCGGGCCAGACAAGTTGCTTTCCGCACTGCTTGCATAGATCGCGTCGAAGAGCCCAAGGTGCTCAGCCACCGCATCGGCATATTTCCGATTCGAGGCGGTTGCCAACGCTACGGGAGCACCTTCAGCACGTCGCGAGCGCACCAGTTCCAATACTTGTTCGTTATAGGGCAGGAGGTCTGCACGCAGATCCGCCAGGGCGGCCAGACGCGCCTTGAGCCGAGCTTTTCCGTGGCGCAGAGATGCGAGGGCTGCAGCAAACTTGAGGGGTGCCACCTTCAGCGCGACAAGTGCCGATTCTAAGAGTAGATCTGTACGAATGAGCGTGTCGTCCAAATCGACGACGAGGGCGATCGGCTCTGATTTTGTGGTTTGTTTCATAGTCGTAAAATCCAACAGTGGCTTGACCATTGCAGTTTTCGCTCTGTACCGAGCTGCAGGCCTTATTCATAGGCTCGGCGAAGACTTAGAGCTAACCTCCCACGCAACAGTATTTTAACTTTAAAACCACAATCTTACGGAAAAGCCCCACGCACCCGCCCGTCAGTTGGTCGGAGTTACGAACAAGGCCGCGTTGACAGAAATCGCTTTCGCCTCAATTTATTAGGCCTTGTTCGACATTTGTTCAGCGTACCAGTATAAGAGATGTTATATCGATGACCGGCAAGATTCCACGCATCAGCGCCCATACTAGATATGAGGACGAGGACCGCTTCGAGCCCTCCGATAGTCAGGATGTCTACGATCCGGACAAAGAGGCGTTGATCCGGGAAATGCTGGTACGATTAGGTGAAGATCCCGAGCGCGAGGGCCTGAAGCGCACTCCGCTACGCGTCGCCAAGGCCATGGACTTCCTGACCCAAGGCTACCATTTGTCTGCTGAGGACATCATCAAAAAGGCGATGTTCGATGAGGATGTAACGGAGATGGTCGTGGTTCGCGACATTGAGTTCTACAGTCTCTGCGAACACCACATGCTGCCATTTTTTGGCCACGCTCATATCGGCTACCTTCCAAATGGCCGAGTTGTCGGACTGAGCAAAGTCGCCCGGGTCGTCGATGCCTTCGCTCGACGCCTGCAGGTCCAAGAGCGTCTCACCAGCCAGATTGCCGATACCTTGCTGAAGCATCTTGATGCGAAAGGGGTTGCTGTCGTCATGGAAGCCAGCCATACCTGCATGATGATGCGCGGTGTACAAAAGCAGAGCAGCATCACAATCTCCAGCGCCATGCGCGGTGCATTCGAGAGCGACGCCCGCACGCGTGCGGAGTTCATGGGCCTGATCAGGCGTTGACCGGACCGGAGAGGGTACGGACTAGGCTGTCGAAATGTCCTGAGTTTTGATGCCAAACCGATTTCGGGTCTTGGATTGCTTCATCGAACGCACTGGGGAAGCCTCATCGGTGTCGGGGTCGCTATCGGAATCGGAATCGAATCCGCTCATCGATCAAAGCAGCCAGCTCGATACCAATCCCGAATTCCGACCTTGACACCGATCCCGACACCGACTCAGCATCCATCAACCGGGAAGCGCTTGTTTTAGTGAGACTGCAGATTTCGACAGCCTAGGTACGGGCCGTGGCGGCAAGCTGGCTCGCCCGGCTTTCCAGATGCTGAAACAGTGACTGGTAGAGATGGCAGTAGGGGTCTTTTTCGAACAAACTCCTGTGCACGCTGTAAGTGCGCACTGGGCAGCCTCCGTGGCACATGGCCAAATAATCGCATTGCAGACAGTCACCTTGCACGAGCTTCACCGGACGCTGGGTGAAACCCTCGCGGGCATGGCTGTCATTCAACAGTGCGGACAAGCTGTCATGTTCGAAGAGGTTGCCAAATCGTTGTTCGGGATAGCTGGTTACCCAGCAATCGCATTGGGCAACATGGCCGCGGGCATCGATGGCGATGAAGTCGTCGGCGCAGTTTTGCCCCCAGATGCAGGGCAGGCAGGCATCGCGATGGCTGAAGTAGTCGATGAGCTGATCGAAAGGTCCAATCTGGACGTTATCGTCGCGACCGCGCTCCAGCCAGATATCCGCCAATTCGCGGTGGAAACGGGCCAGTTCCGACACGTCCAGAGACAGATTTTGCTTGGTTTTGTTCGTCTCACCGCCCGGAAACGGTGTGTTGATTTGAAAATCCCTGATGCCGAGTTCATCAACCAAATGGCTGTAAAAAGATTCTGCACCGATCTCGAGGGTACCCTGGTTCAACACCGAAATCACCTTGACGTCGATGCCTGCCGCTCGCGCCATTTGCACTTTATGTGCCCAGAGGGTGTTGTACTGTTCGGGGCTCTGGCCTGGTAGTTTGCGGTATAGGTTGGGATAGTCCAGGGATGTACCCAGGCTGTTGCCGAACATCTCGGCGATGATTCCATTCCAGTCCGAATTGTAGGCCAGCAGGTTTGTCTGCAGGCCATGCTCGACGTGCTTGCCGTGCGCAGCGGCAGCGTCACGGATCAACTCGAACGCCCGCACATACCAGCTTGGCTGCAGCAGCATCGCCTCGCCTCCCTGCCAGTGGATGGTTAATGCACCAATCTGGTGGGCGTCCATGTGCCCCAACACCTTGTCGATGATGATCTGGAGCCGATCGAGGCTGAGCCGATCGTGCGTCGGCTCCTCAAAGCAATAGTCACAGGCGGCGTTGCATTGATTGGTCGCCAGCAGGATCAGCGAAAAATGGTTGCCGTTAATCAAGGATTTGCCTCCGCTGCCGCGGCCTCGAGATCTTCTCTAAGCTCGTCGCCGGCCTGCTCGAGCGTGGTAAACAGCGTCTTGACACCAACGCATTGGTAGTCCCGACGCGGCCACTTGAAATAGCCCTGGCAAACTGAAAAAAACCCACAACTAGAGCATTCGGCACCTTCCGCCAGCAGACTGCGGCTCCATTCCGCCACAAAACGTTCGGGGGCTTTGGCCAGTTCGGCATTGAGTTCAGCACTGGATGCAGCATTGGGGTTGAAACTGGCCAGTTTACCTGGCAAGCGCTCATTGCCCTGCTCGTCGACATGGCGGAGAAGCGCCGGGTGTTCTTCCTGGATCGCCCACAGGCTGACCGGTATTTGGTTGCAAAAGCCAAGCAACAGGCTGTGGAAAAATTCGATCGGCTGCATCACCGTGGCTTTGTGTAGGTAATCGTCGAGCAGACGAGCCAGCAGCTCGATCTGTAGTGCCTCGGGCTGACCAAGCTGGAGCCTGACCTCGAATTGCAGCGACGAAGCCAGCTTGACTGCTTTATCGAAACCGGTGGAAACCGGCAATGACACCCGTACCGGATGGTTGTCGAGCAACTTGGCAAATCGATAGAGATTGGCAAAGTCCTGTGCCGGATCATCGAGCAGCAGATCAATAGGCAAGCCTTCTGCCCAATGCATCAGGGCGTCGACGTTGTCCGGCAACCCATACAACTGGACATAAGCGACGTGATGCAGATCCTCGACATGCAACTGGGCGGGTAGGTCGCTTGGGTGCCGGGTGCGCACGATCAGGCGTCGCCCCCGGAATGACTCCAACTGCGCGACGGGAATTTGGTAGACGATGGAATTCACCGGCGAACCGAACAAAAAAAGTGCGGCCAGAATTCGCCGGCGGACATCATGTCATGAGTCGACAAGCTGGCGGCTCTGCTCAGCGTCTGTTGATCCAACTGCCGCCAAAACCACCGCCACGGCGATTGGCCCAGCTGCCTCCGCCGGATCGCCCATTGACCCAGCCGCCACCTCCGCCACCGCGGCGATTGATCCAGCCGGCTGCCTGCGCGGGGTTGTCGGTGAGCAATGCGCCACCGGCGACGGCACCCACGATCACTGCGCGTGACCACTTGCCTAGCCCCAACAGGAAGCTGCGGCGGCTTTGCAATGTTTGTTCCTGCGACCTGTTCGCTTCTTCTTCCGAAGTCCCGATCCTGACCTCAGCGTCGCACTCGATTGTGCCCGGTTGATTTTGCTTTGTCATTGTCCTCTTTACTCCAGTGCATCTTGCGATGTGTTTTGATCGCCATCGGTCAGATGCGAGAAATGCATGGTGTGGAAACGCCAGTCATCGCCCCGCTTGACCAAAACAGCGGATATATTGGTGACGAATTTGCGCTCCTCGCCGCCTTTTTTGTCATTAAAGCTGCAAACTCCGGTCAGCCAAACGACCTCTCCCCGCGAGCTGCCGGAGCCGTCACCGCAGGTGACCTGCATGGTGTTTGCATCGAATCCATCCAGAAAATGCGTGTAGGCATCCTTGACCTCGGCCTGGCCAACCCAGTGTTCGCCGGGTCCTGTGCCCATCAGCATGATATCGTCGCTGTCGGTATAGGTCGCCAATACGGCGTCGACGTTGTGCTGATCGAGTGCCTTGTGCTGTTGTTGCCACAGCGTTTTGATCGAATCGATCGTTGCCTGTTCGACCTCCGCCAGCGCTGCGCCCGCACTGAAACTCGTTGCCAGGACCAGAGCGGTTACCGCCTGTTTATTCATATCAGCGGACTCCTCGTATGGGTGAAAAAGCGTATGGGTGAAAAATGATCCGGGATCTGATCCAAAGGATGAAAGATCTCGCGTCCGCCATGGGCTGCCCATGAGTCAAGTCAGGCCGCGAGCCCGATGTTGAATACTAGCAAACCCAGCGATTGCAGGGCTGATTATCTCTGTTGTTATGGATGCTCAGCAAGAACGCACTCCTGCTGAGCGAAAATCCGGCGATTAGTTCATGGCGTTCAACACGGCGGTCGCCACACCCGCGCGAGATGATGCACCGTCATCGAGCAACAGGCGCCTTGGCAAGGCCGGCGCTCTGCCTCCCCGCGTCCGGTCGAAACGCTGACCAAGGCCATGATTCTCGGGGTTGCGCAAGCCAGTGCATGGCCAGTGCGTGGGGCGAAATAGAACTGCGATTCCGCTAGGTTAGCAGAATGCCGGGTCAGCACGGTGTATCAGCAGTATTCACCGGATCATTTTCAGGCATCCACCTTGCATGGCGAATTGGCAACAGCGTCATCGATCGATCCTGTCGAGCTTGATCGAATCACACTGAGCCTCAATAGCTCAGGCGGGCTTGCTCAGGTTCAGCACATGTGAGGAGAACCTATTGCCATGAAATCTATTGCCATGAAATCTGTTGTTTATCTGGCCGTCGTTTCAGTCCTGGCGGCCACAATAACCGTTGCCGCGGCTGGTGAGGCGCAAATCGCGGTCGCCGCCAACTTCAGCGCACCAATGAAGCAAATCATTTCCGCCTTTGAACAACAGACTGGCCATCTGGTCAGGGCTTCATACGGCTCCACCGGTAAGCTCTATGCCCAGATCAAAAACGGCGCCCCGTTCGAGGCCCTGCTGGCAGCCGACCGCAAGCGTCCAATGCGATTGGAACAGGAGGGCTTGGTTGTGCCTGGCACCCGCTTTACTTATGCAATCGGCACCCTACTGCTTTGGTCCGCCGAACCTGGCCTGGTCGAGGACGGCCCGGCACTGTTGAAGTCAGGAGATTTCAACAGGTTTGCCATTGCTAACCCGAAGCTGGCGCCCTATGGCGAGGCATCCATTGAAACGCTGGAAGCCTTGGGCTTGAAAGAAACTCTACAGCCCAAGTTCGTCATGGGTGAGAATATCGCTCAGACCTATCAATTCGTCGACACCGGCAATGCTAGGATCGGCTTCGTCGCCTTGGCCCAAGTCATGCGAGATGGCGTCATTGCCGAGGGCTCCGGCTGGATCGTACCGAGCGAACTGCATCTACCTATTCGCCAGGATGCGGTAATCCTAACCAGCGGCGCGGACAACCCGGTGATCACCGAACTATTCGCCTATCTTGCTGGCGATGAGGGGCAGACAATCATCCGCGATTTCGGTTATCAAACGCGAGCCAGCGATTAGACATGCTACTCTCCGCCGGCGATATCCAGGCTATCGGATTGACATTGCGCCTGGCTGCCGTAACAACGCTGATCCTGTTTATTATCGGTACCCCGATTGCCTGGTGGCTGTCGCGCACGCGCTCGCGCTGGAAGGGACCCGTGGGTGCCGTTGTGGCGCTGCCGCTGGTGTTGCCGCCATCGGTGCTGGGCTTCTACCTGCTCGTAACATTGGGTCCGAACGGACCGGTGGGCCAACTGACCCAGACGCTGGGCATGGGGCTGCTGCCATTCACGTTTTGGGGCCTGGTGGTGGGCTCGGTATTTTATTCGCTGCCATTTATGGTACAGCCCGTGCAAAATGCGTTCGAGGCGATCGGCGAGCGACCGTTGGAGGCAGCGGCAACCCTGCGTGCTTCGCCGCTGGACCGCTTCTTCACCGTGGCCTTGCCGCTGGCGCTGCCAGGCTTCGTTACGGCCGGCATCCTGAGCTTTGCGCACACCGTTGGCGAGTTTGGCGTGGTGCTGATGATTGGCGGTAATATTCCCGGCGTCACGCGCGTGGCCTCGGTGCAGATCTACGACTCGGTCGAGGCGCTGGAATACGCCGATGCTCATCGCCTGTCTGCGGTTTTGTTGGTGTTCTCATTTCTGGTGCTGCTGGCGCTGTACTCCTGGCGGCCCGTGCGCGGGCAGGTCTAACGCTATGATCGACGCCCGCTTCCAGATCGATTGGCCCGACTTCTCGCTGGATGTGGACGAGCGCTTCCCATCGCGCGGCGTCACCGCATTGTTTGGTCATTCCGGCTCCGGCAAGACAACATTGCTGCGCTGCATTGCCGGCCTGGAACCAGCCGCGCGTGGTAGGCTGTGCTTTGATGGCGAATTGTGGCAGGATGCCAAGACCGGGGTGCCCACTCATCGTCGTCCGTTAGGCTACGTGTTCCAGGAGCCAAGCCTGTTTGCACATCTGAACGTGCTCGGCAATCTGCGTTATGGCCAACGCCGTGGTCGGTCCGCCAATGGCGACGACAATGGTTTCAGTTTGGAGCATGCGATCGAACTGCTCGGTATCGGCCATTTGCTCAAGCGTCGACCGGCCGCATTGTCCGGCGGCGAGCGCCAGCGCGTGGGCATTGCCCGCGCGCTGGCCGTGAATCCGCGTATCCTGTTGATGGACGAGCCGCTGGCGGCTCTGGACCTGGCCCGCAAGCAGGAAATCCTGCCCTACCTGGAGCGCTTGCACGATGAATTGGCAATCCCGGTCCTGTACGTTAGCCATGCCGCGGACGAGGTGGCGCGGCTCGCTGACCACCTGGTGGTCATGGATGCGGGCCGGGTGCTGGCCAGCGGACCGCTGAATGCAATCCTGTCCCGGCTGGATCTGCCGATCCGCCTCGGCGAGGACGCCGGGGTCGTACTCGATGGCCACGTGGTCGAACGCGACGAGCGCTGGCACCTGTTGCGGGTGCAATGCTGCGGCGCCAGCCTATGGGTACGCGATTCCGGAGTAGAACCTGGTCATCCAGCCCGAGTGCGCATTCTGGCGCGCGATGTCAGCATCGCTCTACAGGCGGGCCATGACAGCAGTATCCTGAATCGGCTGCCGGCGCGGGTAGAGTCAATCGGCGATGACAGCCATCCGGCATTGGCGCTGATCAGGCTGCGTGTGAATGGCTCGGCCGTGCTGGCGCGTGTCACACGCCGCTCCGCCGAGCAGCTCGGACTGCAACCGGATCTGGATGTCTGTATGCAGATCAAGGCTGTTGCATTGTTGTGATCTTTCGTCTCAGCGCCTAGGAACGCGCCCTTGCACCTGTTCAACGTTCGTGCTCTTCATCAGCCACGCCGTCGCGTGTCGAGCGAACATTCCGCGACCGCCGGTTTCTGAACAGGGCATCCTCAGGCTTGCAGGATTGGCTGGATTTTCAATCCTCTATCCCGGATAAATAAGATGATATAATCAACTTGGCAAGGTATACTGCGCGGTGCGCGTAAGTCGTTGACTGGAAATGAATACGCCGTCTACGCTGTCCATACTTCCGCGAATACAGGGTGAATCGGCACGAGAGATTTCGTCTACCCGGGAGATTGAGCCGATTCAGCATCTACATTGGGTCAATATAAATTCGTGCCAAATCGTTTTCTGACAATAAAATGAACAGCTTCGCTTTTTGCTGCCTTCAAATCCCACCTTTGCATTCTGATTAACTGATTGATGTTACCTCCCGCTGTCGCCGAGACTCAACAGCGGGGTTGGCTCTAGGGAAATAAGCCTTGCCCGATCAAATGTCAAGCGGCCTTGTTCATAACTCCGACAAAGTGACGAGCGGGTGTGTGGGGCTTTTCCGTAAAGTTTTGGTTTTCAAGTTAAAATACTGTGGCGTTTGAGGTTAACCCTCAAGTCTTGACCGAGCTTATGAACAAGGCATGTCAAGCCTTCACTCTTCTTCACCCACATTAGTTCAGTGTCGTTATACCCGCGTATCATCATCAAGATTACATTGTTTCGGCGATCAATAGTCTTTTAGCTCAGACACTCCAAGACTGGGAGGCCATTATCATTGATGATGCTTCCCCGGATGCGGCCTTATTCATAAACTCCGACCAAGTGACGAGCGGGCGCGTGGTACTTTCCCGTAAAGTTTTGGTTTGAAAGTTAAAATACTGTGGCGTTCGAGGTTAACTCTTAAATCTTGGCCGAGCTTATGAACAAGGCCGCAATTTGCACGATCCAATAGAAAAGCCGTGCAACAGTGGAACCAGGGCTTAATATACCCCTGAGTCTTCAGTGTCCGACCAGGATCGAATTTTTTACTGTAACCCCATTCACCAGCAATCAATATGTCTCAGTCTCGTTCATCGTCAATCAGAGATTTGACTCATTTAACCGCGGAAGATGCGGAAATGGTTCTGGCCAGCATGTATTCTCATGGTGCCGTTTTGATTTTGGCGCATACGCTTGACGATGTCACCGTCAGTTGCACCAGCGCCCTCCAGCTTTTCGCACGACAGGCTCGCAGGGTCTATATCGTTACTGCAACAGAGGTCTGCGATCAACCCAGTGTTGCGGATAGACCTGTTGTCCTGAGCCCAACCGGAAACCTCATTCCAGCCGGAAATGAACTCTCTCACGCTATTCAGATACTGCATTGGAGCTTGGAACCAACTGCTCTCGGTTACACCGAAAACACCATCCATTGTCTAAAGCAACTCATTGACAGCACAAATGCAAGTTTAGTACTCGCACCCTCCATCACCGAGCAAAATCCCTTACGATTCATACTGGGACTCACTGCGTTGGAGTCTAATCGGCGCTCAGATGGCTCGTTTTTACTTGGATACTACTTTGTCGAAGCAGAGGCTGATGCATTCCAGATGTGCTCGCAAAGAGGCTATCGCCTCCGGTTGCTTTGCTTTCCGACATCTGAAGGAAGCCGGATCACAAATTCGTTTGTTTCCGAGAATGGCCCGCCTGTAGATCACTCGGCATCGCGGCAAATCGCGATTGGCTCGCATGTCATGCTAATGGAGCTCATCTCTCCAGCTGATAACGTTGAGCCTATCTCATACCTTCATGAACGTACCTTTCCCGACTTGATTGGCTGCCAGTCAGTCGATCCATTGGTTTCGATCGTTATCCGTACGACCAATCGCCCCGAACTTTCTGACGCACTCGCATCCATCGCGGCACAAACTTACACTCATATTGAAGTTTTGCTAGTCGATGTGGCGGGCACTGGACTTCCACATATTGGTGAGCGTTGCGGCGCATTTCCCCTCAAGGTGGTCTCGACCGGTTATCACCTCAATCGGAGTGCTGCCGCCAATACTGGGCTTGATGCAGCTCTAGGTGATTATGTCTGCTTCCTCGACGATGACGATTGGCTGTATCCGAAGCATGTACATTCGTTGGTCTCCGCCTTACAGCCGGAACAACCCGCTCGCGCAGCCTATGTCGGAGTCGAATGCCGCGAACAAAATGCCGCGGGCGACTGGGAGATTATCCATATTTTCAATGAGCGCTTTGACCCGGTTCGCTTACTCATCGAGAATTATCTTCCTATGCATGCGGTCATGTTCGACCGCAATCTGCTTGGACCACAATTACGTTTCGACGAACAACTTCATGTTTATGAGGACTGGGACTTCTGGATGCAGCTCAGCCAATTAACGCCATTTATCCACGTTGATTGCATTACGGCAGTCTATCGCATCTCATCAAGCAGTGGATTTGGCTTGCGTGGCGATGATCCGGAAATTGCTTCAGGCACCAGGGCACTGTTCGGAAAGTGGCGAAAACTCTGGAGTGAAAGCCAAGTCATTGATTTTATCAATTATCAAAAATTACGAATTCAAGAACAAGCTCAACAAACACAAGAGCAAGTGCAAGCGCAGACCGATAGAATTACCAAACTCGAAGATGAGTTGGCCGAGTCGGCGCAAGATCACAGACTCCAGTTGCAACGCGTCAACGTCTTGGAAGCGGAAGCGAGGGAACGCGACGCGAGCTATCAGGCTAGCATTGAAGAAATCGCTCGATTGCAACAGGAACTGGCCAATGTCACCACGGCATACTCCACCAACAAGCGCCTGTCTGTGGAACTGAACAAGCGCATTGATGCGCTCGATATCGATCTCAGAACGGCAAAACAGGAAATCGACTCTTTACGCCCGCTGGAATGGCGCATCAATCTATATCGACAACAGCTGCTGGTCGCTGAGAATCGGGTTTCTCGGTATTCACGCGGACTGAGTCAACTGCACAGCGCGGCAATCTGGCCAATCACCTCTCGATTGCACGCTCTGGGGTGCAAGCTTCCACGCCTGACACGAGCCATCATGGCGGCTCAAAAAGCGCTGTGGTGGGCGCTCTGCTTGAAACTACCCGCACGACTGCGCCTACGCAGCCAAGCGCGCAAGATCCTGGCTTCAGGTCTATTTGACGAACAATGGTATATCGAGCATTATCCCGATGCCGTCCTGAGCGGCTGCTTGCCTGTCTTTCACTGGTGTTTGATCGGTTGGAGACGAGGCTATTATCCTTGCCCTCTATTCCATACCTCATGGTATCAAAAACGCTATAACGACGAATTACAAGCAGACCAGAACCCGTTATTGCACTATATCGATAATGCAATGGAGCGCAACCTTGACCCGAATCCTTTATTCGATGCCAATTGGTATGTCTCGAGTCATCTAGAGGTCCAAGAGACATCCGATACACCGTTACTACATTATTTGACCACTGGCTGGAGACTAGGTCTATCACCCCATCCGCTCTTCGATATCAACTGGTATCTGGCAGAGAATCCTGTCGTTGCTCAATCGGATATAGAACCGCTTGGACATTATTTTGAATTAGGTGCTTTCGACGATTGCGATCCGCATCCATTGTTCATGTCAAGTTGGTATCTTGACCGCAATCCCGATGTTTTTCACACCAATATCAATCCACTCTATCATTATCTCGCCTATGGCGCATCCGAGGGCAGAGATCCAAATCCCATGTTCGACACTGATTGGTACGCGGCGTCAAACATCGACGTGGTCAACGCCGGCTTCAACCCGCTCGTCCATTATGTCCTTTTTGGTGCGAGCGAAGCGTACCCGCCCCATCCAGATTTCGATCCTGATGAATACCAGGCAGAGCATCCTGCTGTCGACTGGTCGATACACAATCCTTTGGTACATTTTCTTCGTAATACACAGACCTTGCAATCGACAGGGGGATTTACGCAGATCATTCCAGAGACAATCGGCAATGAGCAGCCAAGCAAGGCCGTTGATCCGGCATATGCACGCTGGTTAAAGGCCAATCCGCTTGGTGCCAACCGTATCCGATCCCTGGTTTTGGGGGCGGGCCTATCGCCACACACCACTTGCGGTAGCCTGCATCCTGCCGCTGATCTCGATGCATGGTTGCCGCAGGTCGAGCAGGTCACCTTCGACCTCTTCGATACCCTGGTCGAACGTGCGGCAACGCAACCCACGGACGTGTTTCAGTTAGTCGGCATGAGTGCGCCAGGACAGTTTGGCGGGGCCAGGTTTTATGCCAAAGCACGTATCATGGCAGAGACACGCGCGCGCGAGAATGCAGCCGGAGAGGAGGTCACGTTGGAGGCGATCTTCGCCGAGCTGGCCGCCGAGGCTGGTTTGACCGATAGCGAAACTGCCCTGCTGCGTAGCCGGGAGCTGGAGATCGAGGAAGCTCTGATCCAGGTCAAGCCCTCCGGACGCTGGCTGTATGATCGCGCTGCTGATAATGGCAAACACATCTCGATCCTCACCGACACCTACCTTCCTCGCTCTTTTGTGGAATCCGTTCTGGAGAAAACAGGATACGACCGGCATGACGCTCTATTCGTGTCAAGTCATGTCAATGCAACCAAACACTTCGGCACCCTGTTCCAGCTGTGGCAACAGCAAACCGGCTCCTCGCCTAGTTCCGTGTTGCACATCGGTGACAACCACCATAGCGATGTCTCGGTGCCGAAACGGCTTGGCTTCAAAACACTGCAAGTCGAGCGCAGCGTGGACCTATTTCGTGCGCATGCCGCGAGGGCTGCGGCATGGCCCGAGACATCCATAAAAGATCCCTCGATGCGTCTGCTGCAGGGTCTGGTCGCCAATCGCCTTGCGATGATTGGACAACAGTCGAACAGTTCGGCCGCTTATCTGGGGAATCCTTATCTGCTTGGCTATGCCACCTTGGGTCCAATGTTGGTTGGGTTTACCGCCGGGTTGTTGGACTTCGCGGCACGCCATCATGTACGTCATCTGTGTTTTCTGGCACGCGACGGCTATATCATGAAGGCCGCATACGACATCGTGGCTTCGCGCTCCTCCGAGCCACTCCCTCAGTCACACTACATTGCAGCATCACGAGCACTCTGCGGCGCGGCAGGTATCGATTCAATCGATAGGATTCGGGATACGGCATCGGTTCCTCATCGACCGATGTCCATCAGTGCCTTACTACGTCATCGATTTGGATTTGACGAGCAACAAATTCGATCTTTACCTCTGGCAAGCTATTCTAGGCACCAGCTTGCAGGACCGGATGAACTACTCACGGAGTCTGATCCACGCAAGTTCGCTTTTCTGGACAGCATCGCCGAGCAATTGATCGCCCTATCCAGCGAGCGCGCTGAACGCTATGCGGCTTATCTCAACTCGCTACCGATTCACTATGGAATAGAAATTTATTAACTTGTGCACTCCTGAGAAGCAGCAGGAACGGCGCGATAATTCCATGCTGGCAAAAACGTATCAAAGAGGATGCGCATGTTTTGCTTGAAATCTGCCGCCACTTTTCGCCCCGTTTCATAGACCTTATCGATGACATGAACGAACGCCTTGAGTCCCGTTGAAGTGTGGGTGTTTTCCATGAGTTCCTTGACCAACTCGGTACTGGTGAAAATCACGCCTTGGCAGGCACGGGTCACATGGGGAAAGAGACGGTGTTCGATGGGATTGTACTTAGAACAGTAGGGCGGATAATGAGCAATGCGAATTTCGATCCCAAGCTCATCGGCGAGGCTCTGCAAGTCCTGTTTAAAGAGGTAGTGACGGGAACTGTTACTCCCGCCCCCATCGCACAGCACCAGGATGGAGGTAGCGCTGGGATAGTGTAGGCGACCGTGGTTACACCACCAATGCCGAAAACTGTCGCAGGCAAATTCACTGGTATCGTGGCTATTCCCGAGTTGGATGTAGCCGACATTATGCTTGATGTCATAGAAGCTATGCGGAATGATGACCCCTTCAGCAAAGCTGTTGAAATCATGGTCGTAGGTGTGCAGGGCTTCTAAGGTATACAACTGCCCGTCACGGTAAAAATTGCCAAGATTTTCTTTCTTCTTGGTATCCATGCTGACGATCGGATTGCCCGCGGCCTGATCGGCGGCTTTGAGTTGCGTGATCTTCTCAAATTGGGCATCGCGGTGTTTGATCTCGTCCTTCATGGTCGTTTTCTTCTGCGCTTTGCGGCGACGGTAGCCATGTTTTTTTAACAGCTTGCGCACGACCCATTGGCTGATCTGGATCTGATGATCTTCTCGCAATGCCGCGACAATCTCACCCAGGGTGAGGTTCGTCCAGCGGACCTTTTCATCCATCGGATCGCCCGCGGTATGATGGCGTAGAACCGCCAGGAACTTCTCGTCCAACGATGGCCCCCACGTCTGCTCATAGGGGCGACGACCACCACCAGGTTTGCGCACCCGGGGCTTGGTCCCGACTTTGTCCCCGCGAAGCTGCTCGTGTACCTCGCGCTCAGATAAACCGCTCATCTCGCGCGCGCCTTTGCTTACGGTGTTTCGGCTGCAACCCAGTACCTCCGCAATATACACGCGACCACCGCGACCATACTTCAAGGCTTCTAAGCCTGCATACAGACGGCGATCTTTCTCATTCAGGCCCATATAGAAACGACGCATCGATTCCTCTACTTGGGGGGAATAACGCTCCATTTAGGTCTCCAGAAGTTTGGCTTGGTTGCAGAGGCTAAAATGATACTATACCTTCTCCCTTCTGATGAGCTGCACAAGTTATCTAATTTCCGTTCCTATGCAAGTGCCGCGCTCGTCGACATCGGCTATGCTGGCAGTGCCCAAGGAGTTCTGAGACGCTTGGTTGGCCAACCTCTGAAAGGCTTCTACGCAATCACTTCCGAGCGCATCGAGAACCTGAAAACCGCAGGCCTGATTTGCGAGGGATGGCTTGCCGATGGTGTGCCCATGGCAGATCATTGGCTGTTTGAACATGTACAGGCGTGGGAAATGTTTTTTTCCGCCTCCCATGGCTCTGCGCTTGACATTCAGCCAAATGTCGATGGCATTTTCTGTTGGACATTGGACGACAATCTGTTCGATCCATCGGTACGCCGCACATTGGCCGCAATCCACCACGGTGCGGTGGATTGCGTTCAAGACTTTGTCGAGCGTCATCAGGACGATTTCCTCAGCCTTCGCTTCAACGCGCAGCATTGCTCGACACCACTGCACCAGTTCTTTACCGCGCCAGCCGCTGAAGACTGTATCGGACTTGCGGACGCCGTGTTTGAAGATCGCTTTGGCGGCGACGTCCGCAAGATGGCAGCTATCTGCCATCCCGATGCGTTGACACTGAATGCCCTGAAACAAGCCATCGTCTGGCAAGAGGCGGCAGCAGTTTTATCTGGCGCCTCTCCAAATCTCATCGCTTCTGTCTCATCCTTACCCTTGCCACCCAATGCCGATGCAAGCCAGATAACGAATGCCTTCATCGATGAGTTTAACGGTACTGACATTCTGCCAAGTTGGTGCAGTGATCTTTATCGGCAGGCGTTTGATTCGGATGGTTGGCTTGTGCCCATGGCGGATGCATCACATCTGCGTCTAGTATTGCCCCTAACTTATCTGGATGACCGCGCCGAGGCGTCCTTGAGAAGTATCGCTGCACAACACTTCTCCGGGCTTGCGGTGACTATCCTGTGCTTTGGCAACAAGGACGATCAAGCATTATTGCAGATGCTTGGGTCCATTCCAGCCGAAGTCAGGGCTGTCGCATCATGGTCCGAGGTAACGCACCTCATGCACTCCTTCGCGGAACCCTGGGTCGTGCTGACAGATGGATACACCATGCTGAACGAGGAATTTTCAGCGGAGATCATTGCCCGAATCAAGGCTCGTCCACGAGCAGACATTATCCTGGTAGACGACGATTGGCATCGTGCGGACGACCGTTTGCAGCAGCCGCATTTCAAACCTGAATGGTCCAGGGAATTGTTGCTTTCCACCGATTATTTTGGCGGCGTTTATACTGTACGCAAAGCCCTACTCGACGGTCTGAAAAGCAGCTGCACAACAACAAGCGGATGGCTTTGGGAACTGGCATTGCATGTTGCGACCAAGACCGATCGCATCGAACGCATACCTCGAATACTAGCCCACCGCTCTATGGAGCGCTATGCCGCCGAGTTGGGCCAGGCACAAAACGAGATGTGCCGCGTGATGCAGCATACCTTCAATAAGCTTGGCTCGAATGCTCGAATCGAAACCCCCGCCTGGGCAATCGAACATAACCGCTTGGTTTGTCAACCCCGGTTTCCGGACCAGGGGCCCCGGGTGGCTATAATCATCCCGACCAAGAACCAACACCAACTGGTTAAGCGCTGCATTGATTCCATTCGGACAACAACTTACCAGAATTACCAGATCTATCTGGTCGACAACGAAAGCGATGATCCCGGCTCTCTCGCCTATTTTGAATCCCTCGCAACCCAAGGAGTACAGATTCTTCGCATCAGCAACCCGGCCGACGAATTCTCATACTCCTATGTGAACAATCGCGCCACCGAGCAAACCCAAGGTGAGGAGTATTTGCTCTTCCTTAACAACGACACTGAGGTGATCGAGCCACGCTGGCTGAGCCAAATGGTCGGCTGGCAGCAACTGCCTGCTGTTGGTTCGGTTGGAGCACGGCTCCTGTTTCCTAACAATAGGGTTCAACACGCGGGCATCACCCATAGACTCCTTTACAACGTATTGCCAGCTCCGTCATTAAAATGCGAGCCGGGAGACAAAGGGGGTTATCAGGATTACCTTTACTTGAATCGCGACAGTGCTGCACAGACCGCGGCTTGCCTACTAACGCCTCGCTCCACCTTCATTCACTATGGGATGTTCGATGAAGGCCTATTCGCGGTAGCCTACAACGATTGTGACTATGGCTTTAAGCTGACACAGGCCGGCTTACACAACGTCTACTGCGCAGATGCGGTGCTGTACCACCATGAAGGCTATTCTCGTGGTATCGGGCAAGGCAACGACAAACTAAGCGAGGAGGCCGCCTTTGTGCGCAAGTATGCGTCTTGGTCCGACCCCTATTACAGCCCAAACCTCGCTCTCGGAAGAACGGATTTCGCCACACAACCAGTATCAACAATCACCACACCGATCCCCCGTTTGAAGATCGCTCTGGTAACACATAATCTGGAATACGAAGGTGCACCACTGGTGCTCAGCGATATTGGTATCGGACTTCACAGATTTGGCATTGCCGATGTGTTGGTGCTGAGCCCTAAAGATGGCCCATTGCGCGCGGCCTATGAGGCCCAGGGTTGCCAGGTTCTGATCCATTCAAACAGCAATGGGGTCTTTCGATCCAATGCAAACGGCCTGGAATCGGTTGCGAGCGTTGCCGCTTCGTACATCGAATATGACATTGATGTGGTTTTGGCCAACACCGTACTCTGCTGGTGGGGCATTGAGGCAGCGGCGATGGCGCGCCTCCCAAGCCTACGGATCATTCATGAAAGCGAGCCTCCTTTCACCCATTTGGCGGAGCACGGTGAGGCCTGCGCGCAACGCGGCAGACGCGCGTTGGCACTTCCCTATCGGGTTGTTTTCGTCGCCGATGCCACCCGAGAAGTGTTTGCCGACCTGGAAACCAACGGCAATTTTGCCGTCTATCACAATAGCTACACAGCTAACGAAGCCTTCAACGCTCTGTCATCGGTTCCCAGGCATCAGGCCCGTAAGGCATTGGATTTGCCTCAGGATGCAGTCATCGGCCTACTGCCGGGCACGGTTTGCGAGCGAAAATCCCAAATCGACCTGCTCCATGCGACCAAATTACTGAGCACGGATACGCTGGAACGGCTATTGTTGATCATCCTTGGAGACCGCCCCTCGGACTACAGCACGGCACTCCATGAGCACCTCGCCAGGCTGGAGTCATCGCAACGCAACAGCATTCTGGTGCTCGACCATTGCCCAGGCGCGGAGACCTATTTCCGCGCTGCCGATTTCATGATCTCCACCTCCCGCATTGAAGCCTTCCCGCGCATCGTGCAAGAAGCCATGTGGTTTGAGCTGGCCATGGTCGTGGCGCCGGTGTACGGTATCAAAGAACAGGTTCAGGATGAAGTCAGCGCTCTGTTCTTCCCTCCGGGAGACGCCAAATCCCTCGCGCAACAGATTGAACGACTCGCCGCTGAACCAGAGCTTCGGCATCGCTTGGGTGTGAATGCACGTACAACGCTTGATCGATTCCCGAGCGTTGATGAAATGGTCTGGTACTACGGACGACTTACTAAAGAAGCATGGCTGAGTAAGCCCTGAGGTAGGGTGTAGGATGTTCATTTTGTTCCACTAAGCTACCACCATGTTCATGCAGTTTGTGTGTCGCTCGTGGGCGCCTTGAGTGCCTGCCGACGCCGCGACAGCATTGACTTGCCCGGGTGCTTGTCGATCCAATCCTCGACATCGATCATCCGCACCGTTTCCATCGCCTCCCGAATCAATTCGGTGCTCAGATTGCAGACGAAAACGGGAATCGCCAGAACCAGTTTGCCGATTTCTTTGAGCGGCCCCTTGGCCGTGAAGCTTTTGTCTTTGCCGAACACCGATTCGATGATGTCGGAAGAGGCTAACCAGATCACGTTCTCCGGGACCTTGGCCGCTTCTTGCTCGACATGCGCGAGGATGCGTGTGCTGAATTTCGCCACCTGCCTATTCCGGTGAAGGTGACCGATCATTCCGGGGAGCGTGACCGATGTGCCGATCCGTACAACGCTGGTAGCTGAAATTGAGACAGATCGGTCACGATCAGTCAAGTTTGTATCCGATGTCAATTATCTTGTCCGGTCAGCGACAACTATCTTGGCCGGTTAGTTGTCGCTGTTCTTTGGGGTGGGAGCCTCCTGTGTTGTGGGGTGGTTTGGGGCGCCCCTGGCGGGTCCGAGCACGGGAAGGAGCCCGAAGGGCGACTGGACGTGCTCGGACCCGCCAGGGGCGCGGCGCCGCGCCGTGGGGTTGTCGTCGCGCGCCGTGCGGGCGCGCTCGCGACGACGATTACTCGGCCTCGGGGTTGATGGCCGACGCGCGCGGTTCGTTACGCCGCGCGCTGTCAGCGCTGCTTGTCGTCGACCTGTTCGCTGGCGCCGGATATGCGCTCGCTGGCTCGCTGCCGCGCTGGCCGAGGGCGTGCTTGCGCCGGTAGCTATCGCTGACGATCTCGATGATGCTCGCGTGATGGACCAGGCGGTCGACGCCGGCCACCGTCATCATCTGGTCGGGGAAGATCTGATCCCAGTCGGCGAACGCCTGGTTGGAGGTGATGATCAGGCTGGCGCGCTCGTAGCGATGGGCGATGAGTTCGAACAGCACCTGTGTTTCCTGTTGGCTTTTCTTGACGTAGCCGAAATCGTCCAAGATCAGTAGCGGGTACTTGTCGAGCTTGTGCAACGCGTCTTCCAGGCGCAGTTGCTCGCGGGCGAGTTGCAACTGCTGCACCAACGCGGTGGTGTTGGCGTAGCGCACGCGCACGTTGCGCTCGGTGAGCGCATGGCCGATGGCGGCGGCCAGGTGGGTCTTGCCGACGCCGCTGGCACCGAACAGCAGCAGGTTGCGCGCTTGGCGGGTCCAGTCGCTGGAGCCGGCCAGGGCCTGGATCTGCGCGCGGGTCGCCTCTGGCAGTTCGGCGAAATCGAAGCTGGCCAGGCTTTTGCCCGGGGGCAACTGGGATTCCTTGCTGTAACGCGAAATGCGTCGGCTGTGACGATCGGCCAGCTCTTGCTCGCATCGCGCACTGAGGTAGCGCGCGCCGTCCCAGCCGTTGCGCTCGGCTGTCTCGAGCTGCGTCTGCCAGTGGCGGGCGATGCTGGTGAGGTTCAGTTGCTTGAGCATCAGCGCTAATGTGGCGGTCTGGACCATGTCAGTGCAGCTCCATGGATTGGCCCTGCGCGGGCAACAGGTGGTCGTAGCTCGCAAGCGCGTGCTGGGTACTGGGCCGGTCGCGCAGCTCAGCCTGCTGTGTGGCTGCGTCGCGGGCGTCGAAACGGCTTTCCAGCGCCGTCAGCGTGGGCACGCTACCCGCGGCGATGCGCTCGAGCAGATACGCGCCCAGCGCCTGCTCACAGTCGGCGCGCGCGGCCAGGGCGAGGATGCCGACGATGCGTTTGCATGCCGCGCGTGCTTCTAGGTGGCTGTCCAGATGCTGCCAGATCGCGCGGTAGGTGGCGTTGGGCAGCAGGTCGTCGCGCAGCTGCGAGTAGCGAAAGGCCTGCGGCTTGCGTGCCAGCACGCCGATGAGGTGGCGGTAGTCGATGCGCCGTGCCCGCTCGTGGTTGACGCTGTACACCCGCGGCAGCGTGAGCGCCAAGGTGGCGCCGACGTACGCCTCGATGCGGTCGTCGAAGAGATGCAGGCGTAGCCGCTCGCCGACCAGGCGTGCGGGCACGCTGTAGAGCACGCGCTTGACATCAATGGTGGCGAAGGTGGTGACCACGACCACCTGCTCGCTGTAGTCGCCGGTGCGCCGCCGTGGTAGGGCTTGCAGCTGCGCGCGCTCAATGGCGAGCGCCTCGCTGCAACGCCGGTTGAAACGCACCAGCAGCGCGTCGAGCCACTCTCGGTAGTCCTGCAAGCTGGCGAAATCGGCCGAGTCACGCAGCAACAACGCCTGCCCAATGCGCCGCTTGATGTGCCCGTGCGGCGATTCCACGGCGCCGTTCTCGTGACTGACGCCACGGTTGTTGCGCGTGGCCGTCATGCCGTAATGCGCGCAGAGCTGCGTGTAGCGCTCGGTGAGGTCCGCTTGTGCTTCGCTGCTGAGGTTCTTGTAGGCCGCCGAGAGGCTGTCGGTGCGGTGCTCCAACGGTGCCCCACCAAGCCGCCACAGCGCCTCCTGTAGCCCTTCGGCCAGCGCACTGTAGGATTCCCCTCCAAGCACGACCTTGACGTGGCTCCAGCCGCTGTAGGCGAGGCGAAAGTGGTACAGCCGGTGGTCCAGCTCCTCGCCAGCGATCGTCACGACCAGCCCTTTGAGTTCGGTGAAATCCCATAACCCCTGCCGACCTGGTTCCTGCACCTGGCGGAACATCACCTCCTTGTCCGCTCCGTGCAGCGCCTTCCACGCCTTCACCCGACGCTGGAAGGTGCGCTTCTTGCCGTTGCCGTACTCTCCCGGATGGCGTTCCTGCAAGTCTTCAAACAGGGTCGTCGCATCCAGGCGCGGCTGGCGCTCCAGACGACTGACGATCTCCTCCTCCCAGACCCCTGCAAACGGGTCCGCGCGCGTTCGCCAGTGCCGCTCCTTGCGCTGTAATACGCCGACCTCCCCGTGTTCGATCCGCCGTGCACTGCGCTCGGATACGCCCGTCTTGGCACTCGCCTGCGCCTGCGTGCGACTTTGCTTTCTGTTGCTCATGTAGAACTTGACCTGCTCAATGGTGATCCGCTTGCCTGACATTCACGCGCCGTTTGGTTGCGAAAATGCCAGCTACCTTAGCCTCTAAAATCGGCCAAGTTAGTTGTCGTCGACCGGCCAAGTTAATTGTCACCTAACAGGTTTGGGTGATCGAAGGGGTTGGGGCGCGGCGCCGCAGAGCCGCGGTGCCGCAGTGCGAAGGGGCGATCACGGCGAGCGCGATCGCCTTGTGGCTTAGGCAGTTGGTTGAGCCGGGGGCTCGGAGGTCTTGCGCATGGAGTCACCGCTCAAAGCGATGCGGTGGGCGTTGTGCAAGAGACGATCGAGGATGGCGTCGGCGACAGTCGCCTCACCGATGGTGTCGTGCCAGTGCTCGACGGGCAGTTGGCTGGCGATGAGCGTGGCGCGCAGAGGTAAAAAGGTAAAAAAGGATACTTGGTAAAAAATGGTAAAAGGTAAAGGTAAAAAAAAGGTAAAAAAGGACACCCACTTTACTTAAATAAAGGTAAAAAAGGACACCAAAGGTAAAAAAAGAAGGTAAAAAAAGGACACCCACTTTACTTAAAAGGACACCCACTTTACTTTGCAATCAAAGTGAGTGTCCTTTTTTAACATTTTTTAACTATCAAAGTGAGTAACTATCAAAGTGAGTGTCCTTTTTTAACTTTTTTAACTCTTTTTTAACTTTAACTTTTTTAATGTTTTAAAGTGAGTGTCCTTTTTTAATGTTTCAGAAACAAGCTAAACAGGTTTTTGGCTTGGGTGTCGCCTGCCGACTTATTCGGTACCGCTATCGGCGTCGGTATCGAACTGACCAACCCGATATCCGCCAAGCTCCTCGCTAGGTAGTTCAATCTGGACAGTCCTGGCTTGGCCCGACTCCCACAGTTTCCTTGCATCACCGGCTGAACTGTATTCAGCTATATATCAACGCCTTACGCCCTCCGTCTATCCAGGCGCCACACACAGATCTGCAGGAGCAAAAAGTGCGTGAAGAAGGCCAAATTGAACACCCTAGCTCCTCGCTGACCGCGTAGCCACGCTGTCCGAGCGTCGTGAGCATGGCCACACTGCGATCGAGCAGTGCCTTTTGCTTGCTGTTGTCGTCTGCGGACAACGCATCGCACACCAGCGAGCACGTCCTGAATCGCAGCGCACTTCAGCACCGAGCCTCGTGCGCTTTCAAACGACCGGCGTCGATCCCCGCTCGTCGCTTTGCCGTTACCCTCGGCAATGTTCAGCGCGATGGCCTGCCTCGCGGCGTCATGGTGGAGGTATTACCTTGGGCACCGCCCCGATCAACCCGATCTGCGAACGGCTGTCCGATCTGATGATTGCTGGATGATGATTCCTGAGATAATGATTCCTAGGGTGTCTCGTCTGGACATCGTCTAGACAGCTGCTGTGAATGCCGAATTCATGCTCAGCAACACACAGATCATCGCCCCGGACGCACCAATCCGCCAAGGCCGATTTCGTCCAATGCATCCGTCAGCACCCGACGTACTTCCAGGCCCGTCTCGCATTGCAATGCGACGCGCAGCAATTCGCGAGCACGTGCCCGGCTGATGCTGCGAATCACGCCTTTGACCGGCAACAGGCTGCCGACACCCATGCTCAGGCTGTCGACGCCAATACCGAGCAGCAGGGGCGCAGCCAGCGGGTTACCGGCCATCTCACCGCAGACGCTGACCTCGCGTCCATAGACGCGGGCGCCGGCAACTACCGACATCAGGGCGCGCAATACTGCCGGATGTAAATCGTCGTACAGCGTGGCGACGTGGGGATTGTTACGATCCACCGCCAGCAGGTATTGGGTCAGATCGTTGGTGCCGACGGACATAAACGACACCCGGCGAGCCAGCGCGTCAGCCTGGTACACGGCGGCCGGCACTTCGATCATCACCCCCACCGGCGGCATGGCGATATCGTGGCCCTCGTCTTCCAGTTCGTCGGCGGCACGCTGGATCAACAATAACGCGTCGTCCACCTCGTCGACGGTGGTAATCATAGGTAACAGCAACCGCAGATTGTCCAGCCCAATTGCGGCACGCAATATGGCACGCACCTGGGTGATAAAGAGTTCCGGATGATCGCGGGTCAGGCGAATGCCGCGCCAGCCCAGGAAGGGATTCGATTCCTCCACCGGAAAGTAATTCAGGGGCTTGTCGCCTCCGATATCCAAGGTGCGAATGGTCACGGGACGCGGCATGAAGTTCTCGAGCACCTGCTGATAGATTTGCATCTGCGTGTTCTCGCCCGGGAAACGGTCGCGGACCAGAAACGGCAGTTCGGTTCGATACAACCCAACACCGGACGATTCTTCGATGCCCAACGGCCGCTGCTCAGAAACCAGCCCAGTGTTCAGATACAGCCGCAGTTTGTGGCCGTCGGTGGTCTCGGACGGCAAACCCCGCAAAGCATTCAGCTCTTCGGAGAGTTCACGGTCGTCTGCGGCCAGGCGATCGTATTCATCACGGATGACCACGGACGGTGCAACATAGACGCGACCACGATAGCCGTCGACGATCAGCTCTTGACCTTCGATTTGGCTGACCCGATACTCGGCAACGCCCATGGCTGCCGGAACTCCCATGCCGCGGGCGAGGATCGCAATGTGCGACGAATTGGAACCGCCGCTGCTGACGATCCCTGCCAACGACTCACGCGGCACGTCCGCGATCTGCATGGCGCTGATCTCGTCGCCGATCAGAACGGTGCTGGGCGGATAGTGCGCCTCTGGGACATCGAGTTTTTGCAGCCGCATCAATACCTGCCGACCGAGGTCGCGCACATCCGAGGCGCGCTCGCGCAGATAGTCATCGTCCATACGATCGAACAGAGCGATATGTTCGGCAATGGTCTCGCGCAGCGCTCCCTGAACCCAGTTTCCGGCGCGAATGCGCGTGATGGTGTCATCGACCAAGGATTCGCTCTGCAACATGAGCCGCCAGGCATCGAATAATGCGCGGTCCTCTTCGCGCAGTGAACCACCTACCCGTTCCGCGAGCCCGGAAATGTCGTCGGCCACCTCCGCCAGCGCGCTGCGAAATGCGGCAATATCGGCTTCTATATCCTGGACTGGTTTGTCCGGCACAGCGTCCAGATCGGCCGATGCAAATACCACATAAGCGGTTCCGAAGGCGATCCCTGGTGAGGCCGCAAGCCCGACCAGGTAGCGATTGGATAGTCCATCATGTCGGCGCAGACGATCCAGCTCGCCGGTATTACGAGCCAGTACGATGGCCGCTGCAAGTTGCGCCGCTAAAGTCATGACAAAAGTCACGGTATCGTCGCTGAAACGGCAGGCATCGTGCTGACGCAGTACCAAGACACCGAGCACCTTGCGATTCTGGATGATCGGCACGCCCAGAAAAGCCCGAAAGCGCTCCTCGCCGGTCTGCTCGACATAGAGGTAACGCGGATGGTGATTGGCGTCGTCCAGATTGACCACTTCGGCGCGCTCCGCGACCCAGCCGATCAAGCCTCGATGCAGCGGCAAACGTACCTGACCGACCGCTTCTGCGTACAATCCGTCCGTGGCTTGAAGCAAATGCTCGCGACTGTCGGCATCAGTCAAATAAACCGAACAGGCATCCGCAGCGACGGCTTTTTTGACCTCGGATACGATGATATCGACAGCATCCTCGAGGGATGCGGCCTTATTAACGGATTGAATAATGCGGCGAAGTGGTTCGAGCATGGAGTGCAGCGGACTTCAGGAAGGGACGATGCCAGGTAAGCGATCGGGGCGTCGGTGGCCCGGGAAATAGCATCGGCACATGGTGAGCACGCAAGGGGGACTTATTCAGCGGCGGCGCTGGCGCAGGTAGCCGATGCGACGCTGGTTATGCTGCTCGGATGGCGACGCCTGCGCGAGCCCGCCGGGATAGTCCGCGATCGCCGCCCCGTCTGGATACAGCAGCGGCGCCAGTTCCAACAATGCCTGCTCATAGACTTGGCGCTTGAAGTAGACGACCTCGCGCAGCGGATGCCAGTAGCGCACCCAGCGCCAGGCGTCAAATTCTGGCTTTGCGGAACGGTCGAGGCAAAAATCACCTTCTTCGCAGTTGACTCGCAGCAGATACCAGATCTGCTTTTGGCCAATGCAGATCGGACCGCAATGACGGCGGATAAAGCGCTTGGGCAGCCGATAGCGAAGCCAGCCACGCGTGCAGCCGAGCACCTTGACCTGCGCTTCGCACAGGCCAACTTCCTCTTCGAGTTCGCGGTACATGGCCTGCAGGGGGGTCTCTTCGGCTTTGATACCACCCTGCGGGAACTGCCAAGCGTTTTGGCCAATACGACGCCCCCAGAACAGCTTGCGCTGCTCGTTGCAGAGGATAATGCCGACGTTTGGCCGGTAACCGTCCCGGTCGATCAAGATGACGCACCTCATTGAGACTCTCCGCATTTTTCCACATTCTGCATGGGTGGGGCAAATCCGCGGTAAGTTCAGTTTTTTTCGCAGGGATTGCCAAGCTGTGAAAGATGCCGTGCGATCACACTTGATTTTACACTGATCGACGCCTTGAGAGGACGAATTAAGATTAGATTTTTATATTATTTTCAGTATCTTGCAGAAGTCAAATGCGACCTGGCCTGCTGCCTCGCATGTTGCTTCGACTCGGATCGATTCCCCGATCCATGCTGTCAGAACCCAAGTATGCCGCTGGTCGCCTTTGATCTTCATTAGCGTAGATTCCGGCTGCCTTTGGGGATGCGCGGGTCGCGGCCGGGTTTTTCCGGTTCGGCCAAGATGTCGCGGACCGTCGGCTGGCCGAACTTGTCGTCCGCGAATGTCTTGGGCTCGAGCCGGCGCAGCGTGGCGCCGTCGCCGACAGAAAGAAGAAAAAGGACATCAAGAAGAAAAAGAAGAAAAAGAAGAAAAAGGAAACCAAAAAAGAAGAAGAAAAAGGACACCTAAGAAGAAAAAGAAGAAGAAAAAGGACACCGACAAGAAGAAAAAGCAAGAAGAAAAAGGACACCCACTTGGGTAAAAGAAAGAGGTAAGAGTCTATCTGGCAAAAGTTCAGCCGCAATTTGCAAGCGTTTTCTTGAGCATGGCGATACGGATCATATTCTCGGCAGTCCCAGTCAGGATCTCGAAATCCTTGGCTCTGCCTGCGAAATCGACCGAGCCAAGCGAAACTGTGCTCGACCACCCAAGGTTTCGGAAGGACAGCCCATCCGTCTTTGATTTTGATGGAAATGTGCAAGACGAGTCCGAGTGTCTCGTCGACGAATTTCACGGCTGTCCCGGGATAACCCGTTTGTCCTTCCTTTTGTCCTTCCCAGTAAAGTGGGTGTCCTTTTGTCCCTTCACTTTTGTCCAATGCTTTAGTCTAAAGTGGGTGTCCTTTTGTCCCTCCTTTTGTCCCTTTTGCTTTTGTCCCTTTTGTCCTCGACTTCTTTTTGTCCCTTTTGTCCCGCGCGAAGAATGGGGTCTCTTCTGCAGAGGCCCTGCGCCTCCTGTTCGAGGGCCGATGGCCCGCGTTTATGGGCATGGCACCTGGATAGTGACTAAATCGATAAATCAAAGTCGTAAAACGGCGTAGTTGCTCTGCTTGCTGGGCCAGTGGGAAAAGTAACAAAGTAGAATTAACCTATTGAATTTATTATATTTGATAGCCGCCTAAGATATCAGAGAGCCAGAAAAGTGTGGCTTGTCCTTTTTTTCCCCGCCGATGTCCCAATAAACCTTCTTGTGACTGGGTTTTTGGTTCTCAGTCGGAAAAATATACAACGTCCAAGCTCAAATACTCACGACAGTCGGAGTCATCTTATGCAAACACACACCAGCTATCGGATGCGGCAAGTTCTCGGGGCCTATCTGCTGTTGTCAGGTGCAAGCAGCGCCCTTTCGCTGGAGCAACTGGCAACCGTTGAGATTCCCGCTTCCCCCAACAGCCTGCTACCCGCCGAAGATATCCTCGACACCATCTATCCAGTGGCGACCCCATATCGAGCCTGCACGATCCTTACCGCCACCGGCGGGCACAACTGCAGCGGCGACATTCAAGTCGTCGACACCCTGCCGTCTAAGTCGCAGGCACGGCTCAGGGTGAATCTCGACGGTCAGGACATCTGGCGCAGTATCACGCTGCGCTATGAGACCTGCAAAGCGGACGGCTGGACTTGGCACATCGGCGACTCGCCGACAAACAATGGCTACGCCGGGGATGCGGGCAGCACGCAGCACGATGCCGAGGCTCAGTCGCTGAACCGCAATCTCAGGGTCTACGCCTCGGACATCGGCGGCAGCGGCCTGACGTGCCAGTTCCCCGGACCCGCAACGGTGCCCGCCAACTGCGTCGTGCAGCAGGTTACTGTCTCCGAGGACTATCTGCGGTTCAACCCGGCGGTCAACTACGGCGCCCCCGTCAACCAATGCGGCAGTCCGTACCTGTTCGACTTTCCGAACTACGACGAATACGATGCGGAGGATCACTGGGGCCAATACGAGAATTGGCTTTACTTCGGCCTGAACCGCACCTACGGCTCCGCTTCACGGCATGGCGTCGGTATCACCCGCGCCTGCATTTTCGCGTCCGCCTCGACCCTGCCCGCGGACAGCCTGATCAAGAAGGCCTGCCGCTTCTAAGCCCTGGAATGGTGCGCGCCGGCTGTCTCGCTGGCCGGCACGCCTCACATCCCGCACCGCACCACCGTAGGCAACCGCGCTGCATTGATCGTCTCGACGCTCCAGCGCCGTGACACCTAGGCTGTCGAAATGTCCTGAGTTTTGATGCCAAACCGATTCCGGGTCTTGGATTGCATCATCGAACGCACTGGGGAAGCCTAATCGGTGTCGGGGTCGCTATCGGAATCGGAATCGAATCCGCTCATCGATCAAAGCAGCCAGCTCGATACCAATCCCTCATTCCGACCTTGACACCGATCCCGACACCGACACCGACACCGACTAAGCATCCATAAACCGGGAAGCGCTTGTTTTAGTGAGACGGCAGATTTCGACAGCCTGCGTGACCCCTCCCCCGCCGCTCCGGCGGCGCGTGGCGCAAAACTAAGACCCACTCAGCCATCGTCCCGGTCTGAAATTACGGTGACACTTTACTATTTACACCATTTCTCTATCGGCTTATGCTAGGCGCACGTCTCGGCTCCCCCGAATCATCGTACCCTAGAGAAAAAGGATAGAGAAAAAGGACACCGATAGAGAAAAAGGACACCCACTTTTCATCGCAATCAAAGTGGGCGCAATCAAAGTGGGTGATCAAAGTGGGTGTCCTTTTGTCCCTTCTTCAATCAAAGTGGGCGCAATCAAAGTGGGTGATCAAAATGGGTGTCCTTTCGTCCCTTCCTTTCGTCCCTTTCGGGTGTCCTTTCGTCCCTTTCGTCCATGGTGTCCTTTCGTCCCTTATCAATGCGAGCACGCAGGAGCGCGTGGCGCCGCCGAAGGCACCGGGTCTCAATCCCCTTTAGAACGGGTCATCAATGCGAGGCGGGACGCCGAAGTTGTTCAACCCGGCCCCCGAGTCTCAATCCCCTTTAGAACGGGTCATCAATGCGAGGGGGGTGCCACAGCAGGAGGGCGAAGACCAAACGTCTCAATCCCCTTTAGAACGGGTCATCAATGCGAAATTACGGTGACACTTTACTATTTATACCATTTCTCTATCGGCTTATGCTAGGCGCACGTCTCGGCTCCCCCGAATCATCGTACCCTAGAGAAAAAGGATAGAGAAAAAGGATAGAGAAAAAGAGATAGAGAAAAAGGACACCCACTTTGTAACTCACTTTGTAACTATTCAGGCGCCATGCCCATGAACGCGGGCCATCGGCCCTCGAACAGGAGGCGCAGGGCCTCTGCAGAAGAGACCCCATTCTTCGCGCAGGTCGAGAGATAGCTGCGGATGCGGGAGAAGAACTTTGCCCCCAACTTCGAACGGAAGCAGCCGGAGATCTTCTGCTGAACTTTGCTCATGCGCAGATCCCGTTCGCCCTGATTGTTGGTAAAGGGCACGTCCAGTTCCACCATGAAGCGCAGCACATCGTCCTCGAACTGAATCAACCGATCCAGTAAGTTTCTGGATTTGGAGCGTTTCAGTCGACCGCGCTGGCCTTTTTTCCGTTGTGACTCGTGCGGTGGGGGACACTCGATCTCGGCCTCTTTCAGGAGTTGTCGATAGCGCGTTCTGAAGGCGTCAGCTTGCGGGGTGTCGAGCATACCGCCTGCGGCTTCAACGGCCGTGTTGATCTCCAACAACAGCGCTTGCATGTGTTGAGCCCACTGCTGTTGGTCCTGCTCCCAAGCCCGCTGCAGCTCGCGCAGGTGGTGAGCGTTGCACAGGGCGTGGCGACAGCGCAGCTGGTAGTCGGGTTTCCAATGATCATGTACTCAGGTGCCAGTGTACTCGGGAAGGACACCCATCGCCGCGATGGCTTCACCGCCGCGCTTGTCATGGGGCATCAGCAGTGTCAGCGTGGGGCTGCAGGCCACATGCAGCCACTTGCGGTGTCCGCCGAAGTTGATCCCAGTCTCGTCGGCGTGCAGGAGGGGCGCCTTGGCGAGCTGCTGCTTGACCCAATCCTCGAAGGGGGCCAGCTTTTCATAGGCTTCTTTGTTGAAGTTGTCGATGCTGCCGGTACTCAACGCAATGGCGAACTGATCGGCGAAGTGTTCTTCGATCCGCTTGTAGGGGAGCAGTTGGAAGTTGGACATGTAGACCGAGTGGATCTTCACTCCGGAGGCGTATTGGGCCTTGACCGTCACATGCTCCGGGAAAGGGGCGACGACTCGGCGCCCGTGTTCATCTTCCAGGATCTCGGCCTGATACTCCGTCACCACGCTGGAGATCTGGATATCGAACACCTGCCGGCGCTCGACACCGATGCGCTGAAAGGTGCCATCGGTGGGCAGCGTGGCACGATCCACCTCGAGTGGCTCTCTGGTCCGGATCATCGACCAGCTCCAGGTGGTTGCCGGTATGCCCTGTCTGAGCGCCGGGCTTGTTGTTGGTGGTGTTGCGCCTGGTCTTGCGCATGCGGTTGGGGTCGCTGGACGGGGGTTTGCTACTGTTGCGGCTATTCAGTCTCAAGCGGTTCAACAGCAAGGTGACCAGGGTCAGCAACAGTTCCAACGCTGTTCGCAGTGTCGCAGAGAGGTTGCGCTCCTGCACGATCTGCTGCCCGACCTGTTCGAGGATCTGTTCGAGGGTCTGTTTGACCTCGATGTGTCCGATCTTCATGGGCCGGGCCTAAGCGAGGTGCTCGCCCGCCTCTACGGCCATGATCGCGGCGAGCACAGCCAGGCGTTCGGCAGGGGGCATGGCCTGATAGCGTCGCCCCCAACTCGCGGCCTTGCGCTTGATGCTTTGACGATGGGTGAAGTTGCGCCCCGCATAGGCGGGCCAGTGCACTCGATCCGGGGTAAAATTGAACCACAGCTTCTCGGTTCTGACCCCGGCCTGTATCCGATGTCAATTATCTTGTCCGGTCGGCGACAACTATCTTGGCCGGTTAGTTGTCGCTGTTCTTTGGGGTGGGAGCCTCCTGTGTTGTGGGGTGGTTTGGGGCGCCCCTGGCGGGTCCGAGCACGGCAAGGAGCCCGAAGGGCGACTGGACGTGCTCGGACCCGCCAGGGGCGCGGCGCCGCGCCGTGGGGTTGTCGTCGCGCGCCGTGCGGGCGCGCTCGCGACGACGATTACTCGGCCTCGGGGTTGATGGCCGACGCGCGCGGTTCGTTACGCCGCGCCCTGTCAGCGCTGCTTGTCGTCGACCTGTTCGCTGGCGCCGGATATGCGCTCGCTGGCTCGCTGGCTCGCTGCCGCGCTGGCCGAGGGCGTGCTTGCGCCGGTAGCTATCGCTTACGATCTCGATGATGCTCGCGTGATGGACCAGGCGGTCGACGCCGGCCACCGTCATCATCTGGTCGGGGAAGATCTGATCCCAGTCGGCGAACGCCTGGTTGGAGGTGATGATCAGGCTGGCGCGCTCGTAGCGATGGGCGATGAGTTCGAACAGCACCTGTGTTTCCTGTTGGCTTTTCTTGACGTAGCCGAAATCGTCCAAGATCAGTAGCGGGTACTTGTCGAGCTTGTGCAACGCGTCTTCCAGGCGCAGTTGCTCGCGGGCGAGTTGCAACTGCTGCACCAACGCGGTGGTGTTGGCGTAGCGCACGCGCACGTTGCGCTCGGTGAGCGCATGGCCGATGGCGGCGGCCAGGTGGGTCTTGCCGACGCCGCTGGCACCGAACAGCAGCAGGTTGCGCGCTTGGCGGGTCCAGTCGCTGGAGCCGGCCAGGGCCTGGATCTGCGCGCGGGTCGCCTCTGGCAGTTCGGCGAAATCGAAGCTGGCCAGGCTTTTGCCCGGGGGCAACTGGGATTCCTTGCTGTAACGCGAAATGCGTCGGCTGTGACGATCGGCCAGCTCTTGCTCGCATCGCGCACTGAGGTAGCGCGCGCCGTCCCAGCCGTTGCGCTCGGCTGTCTCGAGCTGCGTCTGCCAGTGGCGGGCGATGCTGGTGAGGTTCAGTTGCTTGAGCATCAGCGCTAATGTGGCGGTCTGGACCATGTCAGTGCAGCTCCATGGATTGGCCCTGCGCGGGCAACAGGTGGTCGTAGCTCGCAAGCGCGTGCTGGGTACTGGGCTAGGGCGTCCAAAAGCCTAGAAATCCTTGACCGATTATTGAACCTGCCGAACGCCGCCTTTGTCTCGGTCGAATCCGCATGTCTCGCCCAGTAAAGGCGCACAAACCTAGGTTCGTTAGTCCGATCAATCGGTTACGAACAGACACGTCGATATACAGTCCTTCGAAATCAGTCCTAAAGCAAGCGGAACAAGCTGGAACTGGAGCTTGCTCATGCGCCAATTCAGGGTTCAGTATGATTTTCATAACACACGGATTTTTCTTTTGAAATCGGTGTTTTTTGACCGGCTTTCGAACCCAGGATCAGCTCGATCGTTTGGGGTTCACCCTGGTTGGCGAGTTTTTCGAGGTCACCACCATTCGTCAATACGTGACGGCGTTGCTTGGTCAGAGACGACGAGCAATCACTCCACTCGCGTTGCTCATCGACGCTAATCTGAAGACTGTTTTCGGCATCTTGCCGGGTGAGCGGACCACACAGAACCGGGATGCGTGGTGCAATCCGATTGGCATCCTTGATCTCTCCTGTGCCGTGGGTTTTGGCAACGCCGAATAACGATTCGATGGTGTCAGAGCTGATCGGCATGCCGGTCTCGCACAAACCGAGCAGGCTGGCAATCGCGAGCTGTTTCTCAATCCAGTCGGTCAAACCGCGGCGGATCGATGGCGTGGGAATTCGCTCGATCATGGGCCAGCATTCATTAGCGCTGTCTTGACTCAACCCTTTTGTCTTGAGTAGGGCCTGGCATTCCAGGATCGGCTCGACATCCTGTAGGAAGGCGTTGATGAAGGCACGACACTGTGGCAGTCGATCCAGACGCTCGCGCAGTTTCTGCAGTAACGAGCCGTTCGCTGCTCGGCCTCTGGGCGACTGTTGGAGTACCCGTGCTGCCCATTTGACCAAACGATGAAGATTCATGAAGCGCGCTTTTGTCGAGACCTTCGGTGGTGCCAGACAAGCCAGCACGGACTGCTTGAGCATGCTGGACACTTTGCCGCAGGTGCTGAGAAAGACATCGAACATGGGATGCGCGCGATACGCATGTTTTACCAAATTGGCAACCACATGAGAAAGATCGTCGATCGACACGCCGCCCAGCCCTTTTTCCTGCAACAGTCGTACGGCCTTGCCAAGATCGGTTCCGCCATCTTTCAGATAGGCAACGGGGCGGCCGATCGTGGCGATGACGCGCTGCAGCAAAGCCGCGATGCTTTCACCGGTCCAGGTATCGGCCACCGAGACAGCGACACAGCTCACATGCTGTAACGAAGGTGCACCGGCGTTGCACGCGTAATGCCTGGCATCCAGTGCGAGGACCGTCATGATCTTGCCCTGGCCGAATCCGATGGTGGCATCCAGAAGTAGGATAAAGCCTTGTGAAAACCGCTGCATACCAGTGTCAGGGTCAACACCAAACCGGTCCTCTTTCATCCTGGCGATAGCCAGTCGTGTCACCCAGTTGATGATGGTTTGTGGGCAGGGCGCTTGCGCTAATCCAAGCTGAGATGCCAGCACGCCCAAGACCCTGGAGATCGCCCGGAAGCCGATCCGGGCGACAACAAACAGTTGCAGTGCGAGAAACACGGTGGTGGTCTTGTCGCAAGCCGCTAACGCCGTGTTGCGTTGCTTCAGTTCGTCCAGCTCCTTTTTCGTATCGCGCCATGCCCGCCGATACGCATCGCGCTCCTTCTTGATCCGCTTGTTCTCCTTCTTGTGGTAACGCAAATCTGCCCCTGTTGCCACTGTTTTCTTTTTCCAGTGATCGCGCCGTTTCTTCATTTTGTTGTAGGTGCTCATCAACGCGCTCTTGCCAGGCTGTTGTTCATGTTCAAGTTGTGAAGACCGTCTCCCCGTGTCCTGTCTCAGAGCGATGGCGTGTGGTTGCGTGTCAGCACCTCATCCTGATCCTTGCCGAGGCGCTTCGCGGGATCGGGCACTTTCCGATACACTCGGCATCTGCCAGGAAAACAACCAACTCACACAGCAGGTGGATCTTGTGAACAGGCAACGACTGAAGCCAGAGAGGTTGCAATGACAGACAATCGGATGGAAGCCAAACCGATCCCAGGTGAGCGCTGTCGTTTTTGCTGCGACACCTCCTACCTTTCTGTCGCGGGGGAGGCTGTTGTCAGTTCGAGCACGAACAGCACAGCATCTGCCACTTCCATCATAATGAGCAGCACCAAGGAAGATAGCGGGGAAGATGGCAGGAGTGTAAAGCATGCCAGGACGTTTTTGGGCAAGAGGAATGCAACAGCTTGGCCCAAGACCCGATGAATACGCCACGCTACTCAGCATCGGGAATCTCAGGATGGCGGGGTGGGACGGCTGTTCGAATCCGCCCAATTCGCTGCTGATTCGCCATCGGGCAAGTAATCGTTTGGGCTGGTTGCGTCGTCGGGAAAAAGCGTTCCTTGCATGTTTCGCGGTTCAGAAAGCGGTCAAAAAAAGGGCGTGCCAGCACCCTGTGCTTGAGCTGTCATTGTATGCTTGATCGGGTGCGATTTTAAAAGGGTAAACAAGTGGTTGCAGGAGCTGCGCATGGAAATGGGGGCAGATTGAAAAAAGAGAGAAAAATGAGCGTTTGCCGATTAATATAACATATTGATTAGATTATTATTTTCTTCCTTGGGAGTCAGTTTGAGGGTAAAAACATCACGATGGGACTCAAAATGCTTTATGAATATCAATAAGTTATGATTTAGACACCCTAGTACTGGGCCGGTCGCGCAGCTCAGCCTGCTGTGTGGCTGCGTCGCGGGCGTCGAAACGGCTTTCCAGCGCCGTCAGCGTGGGCACGCTACCCGCGGCGATGCGCTCGAGCAGATACGCGCCCAGCGCCTGCTCACAGTCGGCGCGCGCGGCCAGGGCGAGGATGCCGACGATGCGTTTGCATGCCGCGCGTGCTTCTAGGTGGCTGTCCAGATGCTGCCAGATCGCGCGGTAGGTGGCGTTGGGCAGCAGGTCTTCGCGCAGCTGCGAGTAGCGAAATGCCTGCGGCTTGCGTGCCAGCACGCCGATGAGGTGGCGGTAGTCGATGCGCCGTGCCCGCTCGTGGTTGACGCTGTACACCCGCGGCAGCGTGAGCGCCAAAAGGCAAGAAAAAGGACACCCACTTTCTAGGGTGTTCAATTTGGCCTTCTTCACGCACTTCTCGCTCCCGCAGATCGATGTGCAGCGCCTGGATAGACGGAGGGTGTAAGGCGTTGATATATAGCTCAATACAGTTCAGTCGGTGATGCAAGAAAACGGCATGAGTCGGGCCAAGCCAGGACCATCCAGATCGAACTACCTACCCACTTTCCCCACTTTTTTCTTCGCTATCAAAGTGGGTGTCTTTTTTCCAATCTCGTCTTTTTTCCAATCTCGCAAGGGGAGCTAAACGGTTACGGGCACATCAACGCCTCGGCCGGTGAAGCATTTTCCCGATCGAGCGCGCCAGAGCCAGCCGATCTTGCTTTCATCCGGCACGCTGCCGGTATCTTTGCGCAACGCTGCGACTTGCCGCCATCGGCCAAGACAACCGAGCCCTTTGCTCGCGTCCTGCGTGCTGTTGCCAAGGCCACTGGATTAGGTATACCAACATAGGCACGAGTGCTGAAGCTGGCCTTGAAGGAGCCGTAGCAAGGAATGGAGACAGCTGTTCTCTTCAATCTCAGAAAAGATCGGTTTCGACTCCATTGTTCATCGCTATCGACTCTTGAGCCGGACGGGCTTCTAGCCCTCGACTCGACGCTGGATTCCGAATATCGATCCGCGACCTAGGGTAAGCAACAACAGCGGCAGGCTCATCAACCAGGTTACTCCAGGGATGGGAACGGCATTGCCGGTCAGGCGGAAACTATTGAAAGTCTGCGATTCTATGATGCCATTGTTATCCTCGAACTGGTAACCACCAAAAGTTGCGATCCCGGTCGGGGAGATATTCTGGCTAGTCGCCCTGCTCCAGGTATAAGTGTTGGCCGCCTCGCGCAGATCGATGGCATAGGTTCCGGGGTCGAGCAGGATTTGGTTGCTGCTGTCAAGCATCCAGGTCAAAGCGTCGTTGGATAAACCGGGGGTTGGGTTGACCTGATCGAAGCTGGCCACGATGCCGCCATTGATGTCCCCCATACGAATCGTGATTGCATAGTTGTCATCGTCATTGAAATTGGACAATGCGAGATAAAGCGCGTCGATCTCAACCCTGTCATTTAGTGTGAACAGCACACCCTTGTGTTGACGACGGTTAATGGATGTAGTGGCGAATGCGGGAGTAGAGACGCCGGTGTCGTTATCGAAGTTACCGAGAATAACAGCGGCGTTCGCTGTGGCTGCCGTCAGCAGACCACAGGCTGCTAAGAGAATGAGACCTGATTGAATTCTTATGTTCATTGAATGTGAAACCTGTGACAGTGAATCAGGATAAGTGAGGATGCTCTACCTCGCGGGATGAAATGAAGCGCTCGACTCTCATGCTTCGACTCACCAGCATGATCTGGCACGCAAACTTCCAGCAATCGTCTTTGCAATTCATCCCAAGGCCATCTCGTTGCGCCTCCACCCTAAACGATAATCGGCTGAAAGGCCTTGGAAGCGCTGACAATGTAGTTTACGTGCTTCCTACAAATCATGCCTACACATTTTGACCGTGCTGGCGGATCGGCTGATCTGTTGTCCAGATACTTGTTGGGGTTCGTCATCTCACCCCAATCTAGCGCTGACGAACTCCTCGGCTTCTCGTCTGTATCCCAAGCGAATCCACTGTAGAGCAAACAGGATCCTTGTGCCGAAGCAACAAACCGGTGAGATAACCCCACTAAACCATTAACTTGAGATCGAGCAACAAGATGCTGGCCATCGAAAACCTGACCAAACGATTTGACACCAGCGCCGAGCGCCCGCTGTTCGAATCGGTCTCGCTGACCCTGGCGGCCGGAGAATCGGTCGCCATTATGGGAGAGTCCGGTGTCGGCAAGTCCACCCTCCTTAACTGTATCGCGGGTTTGGAACCGGTTGATGGTGGCCATATCAGATTGCACGAGCACGACCTGACGACTCTCGATGAGGATACCTTTGCGCGGCTGCGCCGGCGCGACTTCGGATTCGTATTCCAGGCTTTCCATCTGCTGCCTCATTTGACCCTGGCGCAGAATGTGGCACTCCCCTTGTGGCTACTCGACCAGGATGATAATACGGCCGACCTGCGCGCCCGCGCCATGCTCGAGCGAGTCGGTCTCGCGGCACGCGCCGACGACTGGCCGCGACACCTGTCGGGGGGCGAGATGCAGCGCGTCGCCATTGCCCGCGCCCTGATACACGAGCCCAGGTTGGTGCTGTGCGATGAGCCCACCGGAAACCTCGATCCGGGACGCGCGAGCGGCGTACTCGCATTGCTGTTCGAGGGCATCCAGAGGGCCGGCGCCATCGCTCTGTTGGTAACCCACTCGGTTACGGCGGCGACCCATGCCGACCGTATTCTTCGGTTGACTCCATCCGGGCTCGAGCCAATCGAGCCGATCCATGCTGATGCAATCCCAGCCCAGACCACGGCTGCATTCGCCGAAGCGGCGGTACATCAATGAATCCGGCCCTACGGCATGTCTTTCTGGCCAGCTTGTGGCACCGACGCCTGGCCACATTCCTCTCCTTGTTGGCCATTGCCCTCGGCGTTGCTCTGGGATTGGCAGTGCAGCTGATTCATTCAGCCGCGCTGGAGGAATTCGACCGTGGTATTCGGCTGCTCAATGGTTCAGCCGATCTCCAGGTGCTCGGTTCACGCGCGGGTTTCAATGACGCCCTCTACCCTAACTTGGCGCTCAGCCCTGCGGTGGATCAGGCAAGTCCATTATTAGAGATCGAAGCCCGTCTTCCCGGACGCGACGAAACCCTGAAAATCATTGGCATCGATTTTTTTCGCATCGGATTGCTTACGCCTGCATTGCTGCCGATCGCGGACGATTCAGTCGCTACGAGGGGGACAGAAAAGGCCGCCGACGGCGAGCGGCTCGACGCACTGAGCCCAGATGCGCTGTTTCTGAGCCCGGCCGCGGCGGAACACCTTGGGCTCCTACCGGAGGACATGCTGCGGGTGCAGGTCGGAACCGCCGAACGCAATCTACGTATCGCGGGCAGCGTACCTGGAGCCGGTGTAGGACAGCGCCTGGCAGTGATGGATATTGCTGCGGCGCAGCAGACTTTCGAGCGCATCGGATTGATCACGCGGGTCGATCTGCGACTTGCGCCAGGCGTGACCCGCGCCATGGCAAAAGCTCAGCTCGGCGGACGGCTGCCGCCGGGTGTTGCGATGCTAACCCCGGAGGACGAATCCTCCGAGGCGCTCCGGCTCTCGCGTGCCTACCGGGTCAATCTCACCATGTTGGCGGCCATCGCTCTGTTGACCGGCGGCTTTCTGGTCTTCTCTACTCAATGGCTGGCAGTGGTGCGTCGACGCCAGGAATTCGCGTTTCTGTGTGCGATTGGGCTCGACCGCACCGGGCTACGACGGGGTCTACTGGCCGAGGGCGCTGTGCTCGGCCTGGGCGGCGCCATCGCCGGCTGCCTGCTGGCCTATCTGCTGACCGCCATCGCCTTCGCGCTAATCGGTGGAGATCTCGGCGCCGGCTTTTTTCGCGGGCTAGCTCCCCAGGTCCACTTCGAGCCGCTGTTGACGCTGGTCTATCTCGTGCTGGGTGTACTCGCTGGGTTGGCTGGCGCCTGGCTGCCGGCGCGGGAAACGGCACGTATGATTCCTGCTCGCGCTCTGCGCGCCGGCGACGAAGCCGAGGTCTATCGAGCACGACCACGCTGGGGTATGGCACTCGCCGTCCTTACCCTCGCCGCGCTGTGCTGTTTGGCACCGCCTATCGGTGGCGTGCCAGTGCTTGGCTACCTGGCGGTGGCGCTGATCCTATTTGGTGCCATCCTGGTGCTGCCGGGCGTAACTGCATGGAGCATGCCTCATCTCCCTGCCGGCCGCTCGACTCTGTGGCGCCTTGCCCGAGCCCGCCTTACCGCGGCACCGGCCCAGGTGGTGGTGGCTGGCGCTGGTGTGGTCGCCAGCGTCGCACTGGCGGTATCCATGGCGATTATGGTCGACTCCTTCCGCGGCTCGGTGGACAATTGGCTAACCCAGCTATTGCCAGCGGATCTCTATCTGCGCGCATCCGACGCTGGCGCCAGCGGCTATCTGGAACCGCAGACGGTAGATCGAATCGCCGCATTGCCGGGCATCGCCGAATTGCAGCCAGCCCGTTTCGAGTCTCTGCGGCTGACAACGACGGGTCCGGAGATGGGCTATGCCATCGAGTTGATCGCTCGCCCGGTCCGCGACAGCAGCGGGCTGCCCTTGGTCGCCGGAACACTGCGCCCCGCGGAGGAGCTGGACTCGGTTTGGATCTCGGAGGCCGCGGCCGATCGCTTGAGTCTTGGCGTCGGCGATTCCCTTGCATTACCCCTGGGCAATCGGTCTCATGACTTTCGGGTCAGCGGTATCTGGCGCGATTATGCCCGCCAGCAGGGCTCGGTGGTCGTGGAAATCGCCGATTATCGCGCCCTCACCGGCGATAACCGCGCCAACAATCTGGGGCTGGTGTTGACCGCTGACACCACGCCGGAGGCGGTCATGACTGCCATCCGCGCCATGCTCGGCGAGCAAAAGATCGAGCTGATCCTCCCCGGCAAGCTACGCAGTATGATCCTCGATATCTTCGACCGCACCTTCCTGGTCACTTATTTAATGGAGGCGGTGGCAATCCTGATCGGGCTGTTCGGCATCGGCACCACGTTTGCCGCGCTGGCGACCAGCCGCCGCAAAGAACTTGGTATTCTGCGCCACCTTGGTTTGCGCCGCCGCCAGGTCGGCACCCTGCTGGCAAGCGAGGCCGCCCTGTCCACGCTGGTCGGCGTCATCATCGGCCTGCTCGCGGGTGGGGCGATCGCATTGGTATTGATCGAGGTCGTTAACCGGCAGAGTTTTCGCTGGAGTATGGATCTGCAGCTGCCGATCGGTCTCTTGCTGGTCTTCAGCCTATCGATGATCCTGCTCGCCGCGCTTGCCGCGCGTCTGTCCGGCGCCCAGGCGATGCGCCAAGATGCGGTTCTGGCGGTGCGGGAGGACTGGTGATGCAGTACGGACGACGTACCTTGTTACCGAGAATCCTCGCCGCGGGCTCTGTATCGAAAGCTGGACTGTTGTTGGGGCTGGCATTGGCGTTGGGATTTGCTCTAATCCCGAGTCCCCGCGCATTGGCGAACGACTTCGCTCGCGTATTGGAGGGCTATCGAATTGACTTCCCGGAGGACAGCGGCGCCCACCCGGATTTCCGTACCGAATGGTGGTATATCACCGGCTGGATCACCGACGATCAGGGCCATGAGCGGGGCTTTCAGGTCACTTTTTTTCGGATTGGAACCGGTATCGGCGCCGACAATCCCAGTCGTTTTGCGCCGCGTCAGCTGATCATTGCGCATGCGGCTCTTGCTGACCCAGCCAGCGGACATCTGTTGCACGCCGAGCGCGCCGAGCGCGCCCTCGATCCGATCTCCGGTGCCGCCGTTGGGCGGACTCATGCCTGGATCGCCGACTGGTCGCTGAGCCTGAAGGACGATACCTATCGGACAATCATCCAAACGGACAGATTCGACCTCGACCTGACCCTGATACCATCGGGTCCGCCGCTGCTCAATGGTCAAGCCGGCTTCAGTCAAAAGACCCCAGACCCGGCAAATGCCAGTTACTACTACAGCCGCCCGCAACTCGCCGTCAATGGCAAACTGCGTCTTGACGATCAATCGCTGTATGTCAACGGCAGCGCCTGGCTGGATCACGAATGGTCAAGCGAGATTCTGCCGGACAACGCTCAAGGCTGGGACTGGATTGGCATGAACCTATATGACGGCGGTTCCTTGATGGCATTTCGCATGCGCCGACCCGATGGCTCCGCCCTTTGGGCTGGGGGTACTCTGCGCCAAGGCGGCAAGGCAGCACAAATCCTCGCCCCGGATCAACTGCGTTTCAAGCCTGGGCGGCTCTGGCAATCGCCCCGTACCGGCGCCGACTACCCGGTCGAGTGGGAGATCGAGGCCAATGGCAGACGCTTCGCCCTGCGCCCCCTGATGGACGATCAGGAACTCGATGGGCGCAGCTCGACGGGCAATGTTTACTGGGAGGGCGCAACGCGTCTGTTCGAAGATGGACGCGAAATCGGGCGCGGTTATCTGGAGATGACTGGGTATTGGCAAAAAGCCACGGGGCTTTGATGCCGATTCTTGATCCCGATCGGGAACCCACCCTGAGTGATGGTGCAGAAACAAGCTAAACAGGTTTTTGGCTTGGGTGTCGCCTGCCGACTCATTCGGTATCGGTATCGGTATCGGTATCGGTATCGGCGTCGGTATCGAACTGACCAACCCGCTATCCTCAAGCTCCCCGCTGACCGCGTCGCCACGCTGTCCGAGCTTCGTGAGCATGGCCACAAGACGATCGAGCAGTGCCTTTTGCTTGCTGTTGTCGTCTGCGGACAACGCTTCGCACACCAGCGAGCACGTCCTGAATCGCAGCGCACTCCAGCGCCGAGCCTCGTGCGCTTTCAAACGACCGGCGTCGATCCCCGCTGGTCGCTTTGCCGTTACCCTCAGCCATGTTCAGCGTGATGGCCTGCGATGCGCGCCTACGATGTGCACAGGCGTTGATCCTTCGCGTTACGCTGTCCTTTCACATGCTCGCAGTCGCGCTAGGCCCAGCCGACAGACTCGATGGCCGCACGCTAGACGTCGCGCTTCTCATGACCGAATGGCATAGGGCGTTTTCTCTCTCGATTCCGATTCCGATTCCGATTCCGATTCCGATAGCGGCCCCGACCCCGATTGCACTCCGCCGATGTCTGGATAGCGTTGTATCGGTTATTCATGAACCGCTACTTAGGCCCTCTGGGCCTAGCATCTGCACACAAGGCGCGAATACGTTCACCCTCTCGTATGCATATGCCGAAGCTGTTCCTTCAGCGCCGCGTTGTATTCGATTTCGATGCCCATCACACCGGCACAATCTCGAGGATTGGACAGATCTGGACGTTGCCTCCAGCCGTCGGTACACAGACGCTGAAGCGGGCAAATATGCCGGCTCAGCCGCGCTGTTCGGCATGTCGGCAGATCGCCTCCGCGGTGCCGCTGAACAGGAATTTGTGTACGGGCTCGAAGGCATACCAGTACAGCAGCCCCCAAACTCCGGCAGGGTGCCAGTAAGCGGTAACGGTGACGCGTGTACCACCCTGTGCGCGTGGTTGCAACTCAAACTCGAGCAAACCGGCGCCCGGCGCCCTCATGCCGAACGCCAGGCTCAGGCGGCGCTCGGGTTCCAGACCCAACACCTTCCAGGAGTCGATGCGATCGCCGACACGCAGGTCGGTGGGATGACGTCGGGCATGTCCATGACCGGGGCCACCGGCCATCCAGTCGATGAGTTCGCGTAGTTGCCACAGGCCGTTCATATAGTAATAGCCGTCGGCACCACCGATGGCGGAGACTACCTTCCACACGGCAGCGGGGGATGCCTGGGTTTCGGCGCTGCCGCCGGAACGCTTGGCATAATAAGCATAATCGATGCGTCGATTGCGCACGGCAAAAGCTCCTTCAATCCAGCGGGCAACGACCGGCTCGCTGGCGCGTTCGGCCGCGAACACAGCGGCAACGGCGTCACGAAAGCCGAGCAGTTGCTGCGGCACCAGGCGCCGCAATTCGGCGTCATCGGCACTGAAGTCATGTTTGAGCCCTTCGATCAGGGCGCGAGCGATGTTGGTGGGCACGGCGGTAATTAGCCGCAGCCAATACGATGATAGCCTGGGGCTCAGCACCGGCACTGGAATGATCAGCGGCGGACGCTTGCCGCCAACCTCGGCCAGTATGCGCATCATCTGCTCGTAAGTCAGGGTTTCGGCACCGCCGGCATCGAATGTGCACCCCTTGGCCGCGTCCATCTGCGGCAAGCGCACCAGATACATCAGCAAATTGTCGAGCGCCAGTGGCGGTGACTTCGAGCGCACCCAACGCGGCGTGATCATCACCGGCAGGTGATAGACCAGATCGCGCATCACCTCGAATGCCGCGGAGCCAGGACCAACGATGATGCCGGCCCGAAGCTCGATGACCGGAACCTCGCCCTGACGCAACACCTGACCGGTATCGCGACGCGAAACGATGTGCTCGCTGTCGGCATTCTCCGGCACCAGACCGCCCAAGTACAGGATACGATGGACACCGACACGCTGTGCAGCAGCGGCGAAGTTGGCCGCCGCTTCCAGATCCAGCCTGCCGAAGTCTTTGCCGGCACCCATGGAGTGGACTAGATAATAGGCCGTTTCAACACCAGACAGCGCAGCATCCAGGCTCGCCGGCTGCAATGCGTCCGCCTCCACCAGTTCGATCCCGGGCCAGTCGCGGGCTTCCAGCACGGCGCGGTTGCGGCTGCTGGCGCGCACTGGGATGCCCTCATCCAACAGGCGTGGCACCAGATGGCTGCCGATATAGCCGCTGGCGCCGAACACCAGACAAAGGCCGGGCCTGTGCTTGGGTTCGGATTGTGGTTCCAAGATGGGGGATTGTTTCATGTTGCGCGCCTCGTCGACACTCTAAGGCGATTTCTGTCGAGAAACCGACCGCCTGGCTTGCCTGCTCGTCCGGCATCGACGTTGCGGCAACCCGCCGCCCATGGAGCGACCATGGGCGGGTTGCCGCTGCGCGAAGACGCACGAGAATCCGGCGCCAGTTGGTCTATTTCTCTCCGGCAAGCGCCTAAGCGCACCATGCCACGAGCCGGCGTTCAGGGATAGTCCCGCCTTTGTTGTTGGGCGCCATGGTCGCGGCATACAGTTGATCCAGCCGTCTTATACAGCATCCTCGCTTGCGAATCATTGCCCTGGATCTGCCGATCCACAAGGTCTGGTATGTTCATCGGCACCGGGATGCAGCCATGCATCAGAGTTGCTGACGTGACACTGTCTGCAACCATGCCGACACTGTATCGATGACCTGCAGCGGACATTCCTCCTGCGGAACATGACCGCAATCCGGCACCTCGACGAACTGGGCATTGGGCAATTCCGCGGCGGTGGCCTGCGTGTCCGCGCTCGGCACAATCTGATCCAATTCGCCGGAGATCACCAGAACCGGCTGCCGGATCTCCCCGAGATGGGCGCTAATCTCAACCGGATCGGTTAGCGAGCGATTTAGCAATGCCGCCCAGGCAGCATCCCAGTTGGCCATTTCGCGATGGATTCCGGTCAGCGCGCGACGCTGGTCGTCAATGCGCATCGGTTGCGCGTAGGAATAGTCCAACAGCGGGCTCGTTTCCCCCAGATAGCGGGCCAAAAGCAGGGTTAACCGGTGCACCTGCGGCAATTGCGCGAACCAATCCGGAAAGATGGGCCGCTTCGCATGCACCCAGGGGCTCAGCAGAATCAGCGCTGGCACGCGCTCCGGGTTGGATAAGGCGGCCTCCAGTGCGAGGGTGCCGCCGGAGGAATTGCCCACCAGAATTGCCTGGTCGATGTGGAGCGCGTCCATAAACGCGAATAGTCGCTTGCGAGCAGCAGCTTTGGAATAGGGATTCTCCGCGCTCCAAGTGCCGGGCAACGGCTTGCTGCTTAGACCGTAGGGGATTTGATCGTATGCAACCACGCGCCCATACCGGGCCAGGCCATCCAGCAGCTGGTTGTAGGTGAAGGCATTGAATGTGAAACCATGCAGCAATACAAAAGTCGCCTTGCTGCCCTTGCTGGGGCCGCTCGGTTCGGAAACCTGGGCCGACGGAGGTTGCGTCTCGGCATTCGGCAAAGCGTCTTTCTCCAGATAATGCATCTCGATTCCGTCGGTCCCGGGAAAGGGTAAATCGACAAAATGGCTCTCGGACAGCGCGATTGTCTCAGCAGAGGTTGCACCTGGAGCAGGCGTCGGGTCGATCAGCAGGGGAGCAACCGCCAGCATGATCAGGGCAACGGCGACAACGAATACCAAAAAGCGGACCAGGAAACGGAGCATCGGAAGAGTTCACCTACGTAAGATCTTGGAATGCTTGCGATTGTGCTGGGGATTGCGGCTTCCAGAACACACAAGATACTGCAATAGGACGGCCTGGCAAGATGCGCCTGGATTCAGCCGATGGGATGCGAGTCCTTGTTCAGCAGGCCTGCAACAGTCAACAATCGATCTGTTGCTTGGCGCAATAGATGCAGTGTTTGCGCCTTGCCTTGGCTTGCGAGCAGCGCGCTGAGCTGCGCTTGTTCACGCTGCTGCAACACCCCGGCAATCAGTGCGGCGATTTGTTCCGGTGTCAGCGCGCCCCGCGCTAACGCACGCGGCAATGCCAGGCGAGTTAAGCGGTGCAATGCTGGCAGCGCAGTGTGCAGATTGGCTGATGCCTGGGAAAATGCGATCAGCCCACGAATCTCGTTGGCGTCCAGCGGCGCGCCTGCATGTGGGCAATCATATAACAATTCGGCGATCACCGCTGGCTCCACCTGTCGCAGCGGACCTGACAACAGCACATTCAAACGCCGCGGCAATGCTGCCCGTGCCTGATCGAACAGCTGATTGCCAGCCAGGCTCAGCGGCCGCAATACCAGCGCGGCATGGGCGCCGCTGGTGGCATTGCGGTGGCTGCCGAGCTGTACCGGCAGCAGACCACAGCGGCGCCAGAAGCGCAGCAATTGCCGGGTCGCGCCGAAGCTGGCACCGATCAGATCGCGACCTTCGGAGCGCGCCTGGTGCGCCAGCGCGTGCACCAGCCGCTGGCCGAGCCCGCGTGAGCGTACGCACCCGTGCACCGCGATGCGTACAATTCGAGTGTACGCGTGTCGTGGCGCATCGAAAAGCCCTGCATGGGCAGACAGGGTTTGCGGCAACAGATGACCGCGCGGGCGGCGCAGACCGCCGAAGATCGGCTCCAGCAGGGCTTCTGGCAGAGGGCCTTCATGGGCCGTCAATGCAGCAGCAAGCACAACATCATCAAGGCGCAGAATGCAGAGGGAGAGGTTCAGGCCATCGAGCAGGTGGCGCAAGTCCGACGGTCGGGTCTGGTAGTGGCCAAGCACAAACAGGCCGAATATCTGGCGCAGTAATGGCTCGTCAGCGATCAAAACATCAGGCTCCAGAACCTCGAAAGAGGGCAGCATCGGGTCGCAGCAAACCGCCAGCCTGGTGAATGCATGGTCGGACGCGGGCTCGGCATCAAGCAGCAGGATTTGGTTGATCAGAGACTCCAACGGGTCATTTGCGGCCCAGCGGATCGGGGTCGATAGGCGCAATGCGCGCCAGCCGGGCGTCACTCGGTCAAGCACCTCGCGAAAGCGCAATTCGAAACCGCGCCCGGTGCCCTCATAACCATGCACGGTGGTTGCAAAGACAATACGCGCATACCTGCTCAGCATCGATTCCAATAAAGGAGCTGGGATGCCGGCGGCCTCGTCCACCAACAACAGATCGGCCCGTGGGTATTCAGCAAGCAGGGTATCCGGGGCAATGAAGCGCGGCTGCCGTGTCGCATTCGCATCGACCGCGCGGGCATGCTTGAAGATTGCCTCCGCGGCGGCACGGCGTGGAGCAGTGACAATGATGTGACGTTCGGACATCGACAGCAGCCGCGCTGCCGCAATGCCGAGCGCAGCCGATTTGCCTCGACCGCGGTCGGAACTCAACACCAGCGGACGCCGTGCCCGACCCTCGGCCACCCTGCATACAGCATCGATCGCCTGCTGCTGGTCCGCGCTGGCGGCGACGCCCCGGGCCGACGCAGGCGCAGCTGGCGGCATCCTGTGGGGTTGTTGACTGGATTCTGAGCGCATGGCGGATATTTCGGTCATCGCCAGCTGCGGGCGATGCGAGGTAAAACGCGTCACCGCCGGCGATGCGACCAACAGCCGCGCGAGCCGAGCGACAAATCGACCGTTCAGATCCGCGGCGCCGAACGGGTAGACCGCGAAACGTTCGGCCTCCGGGTCCGCCAGCGCCGGCCATGCATCCAGTGCTGGCGTCAACAGCAATAACAGTCCGCCGCCTCTGAGGGTGCCGACCGCCGCACCTAGGGCATCCGGATGCAAGCCGCCGTGGGTGTCGATGACCAATAGAGCACACTCACCTCCAAGCAGATCGGTTGCCCGCGATGGTGCTAGCGCGCATGGATCATCGCTGTTGCCGACCCATAAGGTCGGCGCACTGGCGAGCGCCTCGGCGATCGCGTGTGCCGTGGCTCGACCCCAGTCCGCAGCGCCTTCCAGCAGCAACAGCCGTCGATGTCTGTCGCGCGCCGCCTGTTGCCCTAATTTCAAGGCAACGGGAAGGATGCCCTCGAGTTCAGATGAATCCAATGCAGGCGCCGGTGATGGATAAGAAATGCGATTGTTTCGAGATAATGAACGCCGGAGGCTTAGGCGATTGCCGGAGAGAAGCGCGCCAACTGGCGTCGGATTCTCGTTTGCCTTGGCGCAGCGACAACCTGACCATAATCGCTACTATGGGCGGGTTGCCGCAACGTCGATGCCGGACGAGAAGACAGACCAGGTGGTAGGCTGTCGAAATGTCCTGAGATTTGATGCCAAACCGATTCCGGGTCTTGGATTGCTTCATCGAACGCATTGGGAAAGCCTCATCGGTGTCGGGGTCGCTATCGGAATCGGAATCGAATCCGCTCATCGCTCAAAGCAGCCAGCTCGATACCAATCCCTCATGTTGACCTTGACACCGACACCGACTGAGCATCCATAAACCGGGAAGCGCTTATTTTAGTGAGACTGCAGATTTCGACAGCCTAGCCAGGTGGTGGATTTCTCGACAGAAATCGCCTTGGCAGAAATCATCCAGGCGCGCGCGGCTGGAGTGGCCGGGAAAGAGTCGCTGGGAACGCAACGAGATGTCCATTGTCATCAATGCTCCAACGGCTGCCATCACTGGCACGGATGCCGGTCTCGGTGCGCCAGCGCTCCAGCAGCGGGCGGGGTAAAGCAAGCAGCGCACCCTCGGTGGTCTCCAGCAGCGTGAATTCGAGGCGCCCGTTGGCGGCGCCGCTGATCTCGACCCGCGCTTTCCAGCAGCCATTCCATTCGCGGTGGAAATCGTAATCCAATGTCACTGGGCCAATCAATTCGGTCAGTAGATCGAGGATCAATGCGCGTGCTTCGCCAACTCGCTTGCTGAGATCCACGAGCGGAGTCGGCATGCTGGTTGCCAAGGGATGGCTTGCAGGATGATTCGGCGGCAGGGTATTTTTGCGCCGCCATGGAAAGATAGATGCCATTTTGGAATTTTGCCATGTCAGGGCAGCCGTTGCCCGATCAAGCTTGTGCTAATCGGCATGCAGCACGGGCTCGGCCGAACGCGGCAGAGCGTCCGGCGGCGGAAAACGCTGGATCATATCATCGGGCATCTCGCCCCGGCCTGCCTGATACAGGGCGCCGGATTCCAGCATGACCAGCGCCATCACGCTCAGCAGCAGGGGCACGACGCTGATGCGTGCCCAGACGATCGTGCCGATCTGCTGCGACTCCAACTTATGTCGCTCCATTTGCTGGATCGCTGGCGGCAGGGCGGCGAGACGCTGCTCCAATTCTCGCGAGTGATCAGCATCGAACAATGCCAGGCTGAGCACCGCAGCACTAACCAGATAGGCCGCGAGTAATATCCGGCAGCGGCGTGCGGACAGCCGCCAATGCGCAGCGACGAACCAAGGCTGGATACGCCCGGCGCGTACTCGGATGAACGACATCACCGCCAGCGACAGCAGCATTGGCACGGCTACTGCGAACCATTTGAAAGCAGCGATACTGGAATCCGGCTGGGCCATCGAGCCGGCCAGCAGCGCGATCCCGATCGGCAGGTTCAACAGCAACAGATTGACCATGGCCAATTCGTGGGCGGCCTTGGCCCGGCGTTGCTGATGTTGGTCGATGTCGAAGAACATGAGCTTGAGCGATCCTCGGGTCAGCGTTTCTAACACGGCGATTGTCGGTGAACGCAAAGCCGCTTGGCAAGCAGGCAGCAGCCACCGCGATGCTGCCCCGTGGCGCTGTCATCTGATGTTGGACTTGCCGTAAATCAGAGCACGGAACATACTGCGCGGGGTCGTTGAACCCATGATCCTCCGTCCTGGAGCAATGAACAGATTCCACCATGCACGCTGAAACAGCTTCGATGCAAAACGACATCCTGATTGGCAAAGGCACGCATCCGGTTTCGATCCGCCCGCAGATGGCTAATCGCCATGGCCTTGTGGCTGGCGCCACCGGCACCGGCAAGACAGTGACCTTGCAACGCTTGGCCGAACAATTCAGTCGCCTGGGTGTGCCGGTTTTTCTGGCAGATGTCAAGGGTGATCTGGCCGGCATCAGCCAAGCCGGGGGCGGTAATGACCGGGTTGCCGAGCGCGTCGTCGAACTCGGCTTGCAGGCCGAAGGCTTTCGCTATGCCGCCTGTCCGGTGATTCTATGGGATCTGTATGGCGAACAGGGCCACCCAGTTCGGACCACCATCAGCGAGATGGGGCCGATGCTGTTATCCCGCCTGTTGGAATTGAACGACGTGCAGCAGGGTGTGCTGACGATCTGCTTTCGCGTCGCCGACGAAAATGGCCTGCTGCTGCTGGATATGCAGGATTTGCGGGCAATGCTGACCTATGTCGCCGATCATGCTGCCGCATTGCGGACCAGGTATGGCAATGTGTCCGCGGCCTCCGTTGGCGCCATTCAGCGCCGGTTGCTGACATTGGAAGATCAAGGGGGGAGGCTGCTGTTCGGCGAGCCCGCGCTGGACCTGGCGGACCTGATGCAGACCGACGAACACGGCCATGGCGTGGTCAACGTGCTGGCCGCGGATCGCTTGATTCGCAACCGGGCGTTGTATGCCACCTTTTTGCTATGGCTTCTATCCGAGTTGTTCGAGCAATTGCCGGAGGTTGGCGATCCGCATAAGCCGAAGCTGGTGTTCTTTTTCGACGAAGCGCATCTGCTCTTCGACGATGCACCCAAAGTGCTGATCGATAAAGTCGAACAAGTGGTGCGACTGATCCGCTCCAAGGGCGTCGGCGTGTACTTTGTCACGCAAAGCCCGATGGATGTGCCGGACGAGGTGCTGGGACAACTCGGCAATCGGGTACAACATGCCTTGCGTGCATTCACCCCAAGGGATCAAAAAGCAGTACGTGCGGCAGCCCAGACCTTTCGCCAAAATCCAGATCTGGACAGCGAGCAGACCATCACGACCATGGGCGTCGGCGAGGCGCTGGCATCGACACTCGACAGCGACGGCATTCCCGGCATCGTGCAGCATATCAAGGTGGCGCCGCCGGGCAGCCAGCTCGGCCCGGTTACGCCGGAACAACGACGTGCACTGATGGCCAGCTCGCTTGTGGCCGGAATCTATGACCGGACTATCGACCGGGAGTCCGCCTACGAAATCCTGAAGCTGATGGCCGACCAGGCCGCGCTGGCCGCCGAAACCGCGTCGGCAGCGACCAACTCGCGGCCAAGCCGAGCGACGTCCAGGCGCGGCGCGCAAACGCCGCTGGAGGCGTTCGCCGCCAGTACCATGCGCTCCCTGGGCACACAGCTCGGACGGCAACTGGTGCGCGGCACTCTGGGTTCGTTATTCGGCGGTCGCAGGCGACGCTGAGCGGTGCGGGGCAGATGGTCCGTTCGATGTGCTCGCCCTGGCCGGACCCGCACACACCTACACTGAAAGTTCTGCAACTCTGGGTTAAACTGCCGAAATGAAGCGTACAGTTGGCATAGTGATGGATCCTATCGGAACCATCAATATCAAAAAAGACAGCAGCTTTGCGATGATGCTGGCTGCGCAGCGCAGGGGATGGGATCTGATTTATTTAGAACCCAGCGATCTGTTTCTGCTCGATGGCGTGGTGCAAGCGTCGATGCGAGAGGTCGAGGTACGTGATGATGCGGCCGACTGGTTCAGTCTCGGCGAGCCGTACATCAGACCTCTGCACGCCCTGGATGCAGTGCTGATGCGCAAGGACCCGCCTTTCGACATGGAATATGTCTACACCACCTACCTGCTGGAACTGGCGCGTGACAACGGCTGTCTTGTGGTCAATGATCCACAGACTCTGCGCGATGCGAACGAGAAGGTCTATGCGGCGCACTTCCCGCAATGTTGCCCGCCACTGACCGTCACGCGCCGCGCCGACGTACTGCGGCAATTCTTCGCCGAGCATGGCGATATTGTGCTGAAACCACTGGATGGCATGGGTGGACACATGATCTTCCGCGTGCGCACGGATGACCCGAACATCGGTGTGATCATCGAAACTCTGACCGACCGTGGTCGACGCTTTTGCATGGCCCAACGCTATATTCCCGAAATCGAACAGGGCGACAAACGCGTGCTACTGGTCGCCGGCGAGCCGGTCGCCTATGCATTGGCACGCATCCCGGCTAGCGGCGATTCGCGCGGCAACCTTGCTGCCGGCGCGCGTGCCGAGGTCCGCCCTTTGTCGGCGCGCGACCGCTGGATCTGCGAGCAGGTGGCCCCGGACTTACGCCGGCGAGGCCTGCTATTTGTCGGTCTGGATATCATCGGCGACTGGCTGACCGAGATCAACATTACCAGCCCCACCTGCATTCGCGAGATCGACCGCGACCGCGGTACCGATATCGGCGGCGATCTGATGCGCGCCATTGAGGAACAGCTCGATGCGCGCTGAATCCGCTCTGCTGCCTGCACCGCCGGCCATGCCCCGTCGCTTGCTGCTAAGCATGTGCCTGGCAGCCCTGGCGGCAATACAATTGGCCGGTTGCGGTAATTCCGAAACGCCGGTCTTTACCACCCAATTTATCGCGTTCGATTCTGCCGTCGATCTCAGCATTGTCAGCATGAGCAAACAGGATGCCATGGCGGTAGCCGCGGAAATCCAGCGCGATTTCCAGTTCATTGATCGCAGCACCCATGCCTGGGAGCCTGGACCGATGGTTCGGGTCAACGAGTTGTTGTCCACCGAACAGCCATTTGCCGTGCCCCCGTCGCTGTTGCCGCTGATCCGCCAAAGCCAGGTTCTGGCTCAGCAAAGCGGCAATCTGTTCAACCCTGCCATTGGGCATCTACAGCGTCTCTGGGGCTTTCATACCCACGAGCCTGAATGCCAGCCGCCACCGTCCTCGGCCAGTATCGCTCGCTTGGTGAAGGCAGCCCCCAGCATGGCTGACCTCTACCTGGAAGACATCATGCTGCAAAGCGATAACCCGGCGGTGATGCTCGACTTTGGTTCCTTCGCCACCGGCTATGCGATGGATTTGGCCATCGAAACCCTAAGCGAGCGTGGCGTGCGCAACGCTATGATCAATGCCGGTGGCGATATTCGCGCCATCGGCAGTCGCACCGGACGTGCCTGGCGCGTACCGGTACGTCGTGGCAACGGCACCCGCGTGCTCGGCATCATCAACGTCATCGGCGATGCCAGCGTCTTCACCAGCAGCGACTATCGCCGCAACTTCATCCACGATGATAAGATTTACCATCATGTGCTCGATCCGCGCACCGGCTATCCGGTGGAAGGTGTACATGCGGTAACCGTGTTGTACGATGGCTCGGCTGCCGTTGCGGGTGCGGCCGCAACCGCGTTGATGGTGGCTGGACTGGAGCGCTGGCAGGAGACCGCGCAGCACATGGGCATACGTTATGTGTTATTGATTGATGACGAGGGCACCATCCATATGACTCCGGCCATGGCCGAGCGCATCGAACTGCTTGATACAGAGTCCGATGTGGTCCTGAGCGAAACAAGACCGGGCGAGGAAACTCCCCCTCGCTGAGCCGAGCGATGGGTGCCACTTACAAACCCTCATTGCTGCCAAATTTCGGCGCCGGCGCCGACACCGGCGCTCTGCCCATGCGCCTGGCGCTCGTCGGAGCTGTGTTGATCCATGCCCTGGTTCTGCTTGGCATCGGCTTCAAATTACCCGATATCCAGCTGCAAAAGCGCGCTCCCATCAAGATCATGACGATCACTCAGGCTGCGCCTGTGCAGCTGCCGCCCGCTCCGAATTCCATTAAGGCCCAGGCAGATCGCGCCGGCGAGACCCTGGTGCCGCTGCCAGAACTCGATGAACCGCAACCGGATTTGGTCAGTAACGACGACGGGCTGGCGGTTAACGATGGGCCGCAAACCGCATCCACATGGATACCCCTACCGATGCCAATGCCAACGTCGGCAGTCGAACCAGAACCAGAGCCAGAGCCAGAGCCAGAACCAGAACCGAAACCCGAGCCGATTGCGGAGGTTGAACCCGAAGTGTCAGCAGAACCGGAATCCGAGCCGGAACTCGAAACGCGACTACCCGATCTGCTCAGCAGCGAGCAAGCTGCGGCGACCGCGGAGTTCGCGCCAAGCGTCTCCGCCGCAGATATCCTAGCGAGCCGCAATCATGAAATTGTACGCCTGGCAATGCGCATCAATGCCCAGACCCATGCCTACCAAAGCCGCGCCCGGCGCAAAGCAATCAGCACCAGTACAAGCGAATACCGATATGCGGCTTATATGGAGGCATGGAGACGCAAGGTGCAGCGGATCGGCAATTTGAATTATCCGCAGGAGGCAAAGAGGCTGGGCCTGCATGGCAACTTGATACTGCATGTTTCGGTGCGCGCCGATGGCACGTTGGAGAACATACGCGTGGTGCGCTCGTCTGGACAGAAATTACTCGACCAGGCCGCCATACGCATTGTTGAATTGGCCGCTCCTTTCGCTCCATTTCCAGCGGATATCGCCGCCGAAACCGATATCCTGGACATCACGCGCACCTGGAAATTCCAACGCAGCAACCAACTCGGCTGGGATAACTAGTGGAGCGGTACAGAAATCCCGAGGCGGTTCGTTGTCGTTGTCGTAATCGTAGTCGTTATCGAGCATTCGGCTAAGACGATTATGACAACGACAACGACAACGACAACGATAACGACAACGATAACGACCCCAGACTGTCTTGGAACATCTGCACCAAGGCACTAGCCATGCAACGACAGGGTATACTCTTGCCGAGACGACCCATGCTGAAACAATCGACAGCAAGTGCCGGCCAATTTTGTCGACACTACTTTGACCGGGCTCAGGTTTCCGGTATACAGTTCGACAATACAGTGCTTGCCTCCTGACGAGGTGGTCTGGATACTAGAGATATGAGCTTCGCAACCTCCCTCACCAATCATTTCCTGATCGCGATGCCGGGTCTCAAAGACCCGAATTTTGCGCGAACAGTGACCTATATCTGTGAGCATACCGAGCAGGGTGCCATGGGTATCGTCATCAATCGCCCGATGGAGATTCGTCTCGGGGAGGTTCTTGATCAACTCGATATCGAACCAAACGTCACCGGCGTTGCTGAATCGCAGGTCTATCTGGGTGGTCCGGTGCAGACTGACCGCGGCTTCGTCCTGCATACCGGCCCGGGAGAGTTCGACTCTACGCTCAGCGTGACTCCGGACATCCGCGTCACCACGTCCCGCGATGTGCTCGAGGCCATTGCCGAGGGCCGTGGACCGCAACAGCGGCTGATTGCGCTGGGATATGCAGGATGGGCAGGCCGGCAGCTGGAAGAAGAACTCAGCGCCAATGCCTGGCTGAATGGCCCCGCGGACAGTCGCATCATGTTCAACCTATCTCCGGCCGAGCGTTGGATGGCCGCAGCGCAGCTGCTCGGTGTCGACCTGAACCTGCTCAGCGGTGAGGCTGGACACGCCTAACCAGTAAATCCCATCGATCTTCAGCAAATGACTCTGGCATGCTGACCAAAAATAATAATTCAAAATCAGTCAGTTGCGGTTACGCGACGACAGGATTTTTGTCCGGGAGACGGTAGCTGGAGCAGTCCGCAGCATCGCGAACAGAAGAGGTCAATGCTTTGCCCACGCTGTTGGGTTTCGATTATGGTACAAGCAAGATCGGCATCGCTGTCGGTCAAACCATCTCGGCTACCGCAACGCCCTTGACCACTGTACGCAACCGTGGTCAAAAGCCGGACTGGTCGCGAATTGCAGCCCTGATCCACGACTGGCAACCCGATGCCGCGGTGCTCGGCTTGCCCTATCGCATGGACGATACCGAAGAAGATTGGAGCGCACGGGTGCACCGTTTCCGACGCCAGCTCGAGGGCCGTTTCGGCCTGACCGTACATTTGGTGGATGAGCGCCTGACTAGCATTGAAGCAGAGCGCGATCTGATCGCCGCAGAGCGCGCTGGAGCGCTGATCGTTGCTGGTATGCGAAACCGCCGCGACCTTGGCCATGGCGATCCGGTCGACGCCTACGCCGCTAAACTGATCCTGGAAATCTGGCTTAATGAGCAGCACTGAAATTTATCGTGATGCCAGCGCTGTCGATGCCGCAATCATTGCGATGGCTGAACGGCTACGGAGCCTGTTCGCAGAGCGCAACATCGACCGGCCGCTGATGATCGGCATCCACACCGGCGGCGTTTGGGTCGCCGAGCGATTGCATCAACTGCTCGAGCTGGAAGATCCTCTTGGGCATCTGGATATCTCCTTCTATCGTGACGACTTCACCCGCATCGGCCTGCATCCGCAGGTGCGCCCATCGCACCTGCCGGAATCCGTGGATGACCGCCACATCTGCCTGGTGGACGATGTGCTGCAATCCGGGCGCACCATCCGCGCGGCACTGAATGTGCTATTCGACTACGGCCGTCCGGCTTCGGTACTGCTCGCGATCCTAGCCGACCGCGACGGTCGTGAGTTGCCTATCCATCCCAACGTGGTTGGCCTTACCGCTCAGTTAGGTCCGGGCGAACAGATCAAGCTCAGCGGGCCAGATCCGCTGCTATTGCATAGCCGGATACCGCATGCACGCCGTCGCGATGGCGAAGGAGACACAGCAAGCGACGAAACACCCCATGCGGCCGGTGACTGACATGGCGGACGTCAACCATCAACTCGACGAGAACGGCAAACTCAAGCACTTTCTGACCATTGACGGGCTAGACCGGTCGCTGCTTTGGGAGATCCTCGACCGTGCCGAGGGCTTTCTCGGCGTTGCCCGGCAGGCAGTCAAAAAGGTGCCGCTGTGCCGCGGCAAGATCGTCGCCAACCTGTTTTTCGAAAACAGCACCCGCACGCGCACCACATTCGAACTGGCGGCCAAACGCCTGTCCGCGGATGTGCTCAATCTCAACATCGGCACCTCCGCCACTGCCAAAGGCGAGACCCTGCTCGACACCTTGCGCAATCTGGAGGCGATGCATGTGGATATGTTCGTCGTGCGTCATGCCGACAGCGGTGCCGCACACTTTATCGCCACTCACGCAGCGCCCCATGTCAGCGTCATCAATGCCGGGGACGGCCTGCACGCGCATCCCACCCAGGGTATGCTGGACATGTTTACAATCCGTCGACACAAGAACCGTTTCGATGGCCTCATCGTCGCCATCATTGGCGATGTATTGCATTCGCGGGTGGCCCGCTCGCAGATTTTGGCACTGAATACCCTCGGTACAAAAGAAGTGCGTATCGTCGCGCCAAGCACGCTGATTCCCACGCGCGCCGAGGAGGCGCTTGGCGTGCGCGTTCACCACGACCTGCGCGCAGGAGTTCGCGATGCCGACGTGATCATCCTGTTGCGGCTGCAGCATGAACGCATGGACGGTGGCTTTCTGCCAAGCGAACACGAGTATTTTCATCTGTTCGGGCTGACCGAAAAACGGCTGAGATTCGCCAAGCCCGACGCCATCGTTATGCACCCCGGGCCCATCAATCGCGGCGTCGAGATGGACTCCAATGTCGCCGATGGCGAGCGCTCCGTCATCCTGGAGCAAGTCAGCAACGGCCTTGCCGTGCGCATGGCAGTGATGTCCATGTGCATGGGCGCGCAGGGGCTTAACCTGGCGACCGCAAGGCCGGACCCATAACCCCCGCGGCCAACACAGGAATTGCCGATCTCGCCGGCAATCCCGCGGATCGAGCATGCTGATCATACCGCGGACAACGACCATCGAACCGACTGATCAATAACGTGAAACGAATCAACACCCTGAGCATTCGCGGCGGACGTATCATCGATCCAGCCATTGGATTCGATGCGGTATGCGATCTGCACATCGCTGATGGACAGATCGCCGCGCTTGGGGATCTGCCGGTGGATTTCGTGGCGGAACGGGTCATCGATGCCGAAGGCCTGGTGGTCTGCCCCGGACTGGTGGATCTGTGCGCACGGCTGCGCCAGCCAGGACTGGAGCAAAAGGCCACCATTGCCAGCGAAACCAGAGCGGCGGCCGCGGCTGGCATCACCACGCTCTGCTGCCCGCCAGATACCCAGCCGCCGGTCGACACACCGGCGGTTGCCCAGCTGATCAAGCGCATTGCCGATGAACAGGGGCGCGCTCGAGTACTGCCCGCAGGCGCCCTCACTCGTGGACTGGGGGGAACGCAGATCAGCGAGATGGCGGCATTGCAGCAGGCCGGTTGCCCGGTCATGAGCAATGCCGATCGGCCGATTCACAACACGCGCGTGCAACGCCGGGCGCTGGAATATGCATCCACCTATGGCCTGACGGCATTCCTGCATCCTGCCGACGCCGATCTGAGCGAAGGTGGCCTGGTACACGAGGGATTGCTCAGCACACGCCTGGGTCTGCTCGGCATCCCCGAGGCCGCGGAAACCGTCGCCGTGGCTCGCGATTTGGCGCTGGCCGAGCAGACCGGGGCGCGCATCCACTTCCGCGGTCTGTCCACCGCGCGCGCCACCGAGATGCTGGCCGAGGCACGCGCGCGCGGCGTTCGGGTCTCGGCGGATGTCAGCGCCCACCAGCTGTTCCTGACCGAGCACGATCTGACTGATTTTAATGCCGACGCCCATGTGATACCGCCATTGCGCACATTGGCGGATCGCGATGCCTTGCGCGCGGCAGTTGCCGCGGGCGAGATCGCGGCCATTTGCTCGGATCACCAACCCCACGAGCCAGACGCCAAACTTGCGCCATTCCCTCAAACCGAACCGGGCATATCGACACTCGAGACGCTGTTACCGCTGGCATTAAGGCTAGTGCGCGATGGCACGCTGGACCTGCCCGCGGTGCTGGCCTGCCTGACCTGCAATCCGGCGCGTATCCTCAATCTTCCGCTCGGTCGGCTCCAACCCGCGAGTGTGGCCGATGTTTGCGTCTTCGATCCCGCTGCACGCTGGATTCCCGATCCAAGCAACCTGATCAGCCGAGGTCACAACACGCCGTTTATCGGCGTCGAGATGATGGGCCGGGTAGAATGGACATTGCTTGGCGGGCGGGTCGTATTTCAGCGTAGCAGCCATCGGCAAGAAGCGGTCGAGGTCGGCATTTAACGCGATTGCTCTCCGGCAATCGCCTAAAGCAGATCGACCGCTCCAGAGCGACAGCGACTGGCTCGCAGCTGCGGCAGCTGCTTGTCCAACCGCTGAAGCTGGGCTACTCAACCGCGCTGAGCTGCGCGTCCTGCCGCGCGCTGTAAAGCCATACCGGCAGCACCATGCCAATAACCATTACAGGCGCCGGTCGGCATCAGCTGTTCCAGCGCGTCGCTTGCCGCATTGGGGTCCAGTTCGCCAATCCGTGCACGGTGAAACAGATCGATGACCTGATCGGTGTGATCGGCCTGTGGGCTGATGCGCAGGATATCCACCCCGAGTGACCGCATGCGCTCGAGTTCCGGCAATAAATTCATGCTGTGGGCAGACTGGGTCTGAATGCCGTTTAGCACCAGGAAGCGTTGCTCGTCCTGGGTCGAGACCAGCAAACCGTCCGGATCATCCATGCAGGCGCCGCGGCAATCGTCCTTGGGCAGGTCGCGGGCCCGCGCGGTAAAGCAGCGTGCGGAATAAGCCAGCGGTAGGCGGCCATAACCGAAGACTTCGGTCTCCACGCCCTCGGGTCGCAGCCGCTGCATGTCCGCCAGAGTGCCCTGGGTCAATTCCACCGGCAATACCCAGCGTGTGCAGCCCTGGCGTGCCAGCAATGCCAAGGTGTGTTCATTGTAGACATTGACGCTGTGGCCGACTGCAAAGGGACGGCCCTGCAACAGGCTCACGGCACCGAGGTCGTTGGCTTCCACTAACCAGCGCTCGTTGTTGCAGAGGGCGCGCAGTCGGATCAGCTCCGATTCCGCCTCCAGCAATGCCAGAGTCGACAAGACCACTTGCTTGCCGGCAGCCTCGAGCCGTTCGCCGATGGCCAGCCAGTCGTCAAAGTCGACCTGGTTGCGTTTGCTGCAAATGGTTTCACCCAGATAGACGATATCCACCGGCGTGTCGGCAACCATGGTATAGAAATCGTCGACCCGATGCTTGTTCCAGTAATAGCTGATGGGGCCGAGCGAAAGGCGCGGCGAGGTTTGAAAGTCGGGATTATTCATGATGATCCGAGCGTCATTGCCAAGGCCGGTGATAGGCGCCAAGGGTGGTCTGCGCACCTTCTGAGACCTTGGCGAGCGCGGCATTCCAGTCCGGGCGCGTATGGAAATGCTCCGGCGCGCGTGCAAAGGCGTCCAGCGCCTGTCGCCAGACGCGCGTGACCTGGGCCACATAGACCGGGCTGCGCTGGCGGCCCTCGATCTTGATCGCTTTGACGCCGGCGGCCGCCAATTCGGGCAACAATTCCATCGCGTTCAGGCTGGTGGGATCTTCAATGGCGTGACAGATGCTCTCGCCGATGCGGTAGGTGCCCTTGCACAGGGTTGGATAACCGACGTTTTCGCCTTTTGGATGGCGTTGTATCAGCACGCCGCCAAGGCGCGTATCCAGACCATGCTTGGTCTCTTGCCATTGCACATGACTGGCCGGCGAGCAGGCGCCATAGGTGTTCGGTGAACGCCCGGTGGCATAGGACGACAGGATGCAGCGCCCCTCGACCATCACGCACAGGCTGCCGAAACCGAACACCTCGATTTCCACCGGGCTTTGCTCGATGACATGGCGAATCTGGCTCATGGACAGCACGCGCGGCAATACCGCCCGGCGCACGTTGAAGTGCTGGTGATAGAATTTCAACGCCTCGTAGTTGCTGGCCGATGCCTGTACCGACAGATGCAGATTCAGCCGCGGGTGACGTTGCGCCGCATAGTCGAGCACGCCGATATCGGCGGCGATCAACGCGTCGACCCCGAGATCCGCGGCGCGATCGACGGCCTTTTGCCAGCGCTCGAAACCGCCCGGCTGCGGATAGGTGTTGAGCGCGACGAATACGCGCACCCCGTTGCGGCGCGCATAGCGGATAGCCTCGGTCAATTTGGCCGGCGTAAAGTTCAAACCAGCGAAGTGGCGTGCGTTGGTGTCATCTCGAAAGCCGGTGTAGACGGCGTTGGCGCCATTGTCCACCGCCGCTTTCAGCGACGGCAGGTTCCCGGCGGGACAAACCAGTTCCATCGAATGCTCCTGTAATGTCAATCGGATCTGTTCGGCATGCGGGCTTTGCTGGCGAACGGGCGGCAGGCTGTGCTCGGCAGCCGATGCGGCTTTGCAGTATCGCGGATTCGCCGTGGATGCCGATCATGGGCACAATCAAAACAGCCGGGTACGCTCCCATAGCCGGAGGATGATGGCATTGACGATGGTCAAGTCATCATGGCACAGCTCGGCTTCGAGGTGACACCCAGGCAATCTCTGTCGACAAATAGACCACCTGCCTTGTCTTCTCGTCCGCCTTTGTTGTCGCGGCAAACCGCCCATGGAGCGACTATCGGGGGTAGGGGGGTGCCGCTTCGCCAAGGCGAACGAGAATCCGGTGCCAGCTGGTCTGTTTCTCGCCGGCAAGCGCCTTGACGTCCAGACGCTGCAACCCTGCCGCGACCTCGGCATCGATAGTTGAATTAGTTCTTATCTCGATGCAGTTATAATGCTGTCTCGATGCGGAATTCGCAAAACATAGGCCACTGTCGGGCGCGACGCAACGGGATCTTCGAGTCAGCACATCAAAGCCCTTGTCGCGGTTACAATCGGCACTGGATCTTAGTCACCGTCCCCGAGGTTACCGTGCACATCGACGATCAACAAAATCCGGCCCCGATTCATTGGCAAACATCCGGGCGTGCCGACTACGCCGACATTCTGTATCAATGTGCCGAGGGCATCGCCAAGATCACCATCAATCGTCCCGAGGTGCGTAACGCGTTCCGACCAGAGACGATACAGGAGCTGATCGATGCCTTTCACCGCGCGCATATGGACCCTGATGTGGGTGTCATCGTGCTCACCGGCGCCGGCGATCTGGCGTTCTGCTCCGGCGGCGACCAGCGCGTTCGCGGCGATGGCGGCTATCGCGACGGGGTTGGCAACGAACATCTGAACGTATTGGAATTGCAGAGTCAGATCCGCGCCCTGCCAAAGCCGGTCGTGGCGATGGTGGCCGGCTATGCCATCGGTGGCGGACATGTGTTGCATCTGGTCTGCGATCTGAGCATCGCGGCCGATAATGCCCGCTTTGGTCAGACCGGCCCGCGGGTGGGCAGCTTCGATGCCGGCTTCGGCGCAGGACTGATGGCGCGCACCGTAGGTGTCAAGAAGGCCAAGGAAATCTGGTTTCTGTGCCGTCAGTACGACGCCGAGGAGGCGCTGGCCATGGGCCTGGTCAATACCGTGGTACCGCTGGCCGAATTGGAAGCGACGACGGTGGCCTGGTGCCGACAGATGCTGCAATTGTCGCCGACCGCGCTGCGCGTGCTCAAGGCCGCCTTCAATGCCGACAGCGACGGACTCGCGGGACTCCAGCAATTGGCCGGTAACGCAACCGGCCTTTTCTACACCACCGAGGAGGCGCGCGAGGGCCGCGATGCCTTCCTGGAAAAGCGCGCGCCGGACTTCTCCCGTTTTCGCCGGCGGCCCTGATGCGAGCCTGACCTGATGCAAGCCTGACAGGATACGCCCGCTGGTGTTAACGAATCCCTTCAATCTCAGCCCGCGAATGACTGCATAGCGACGTATGAATCTTCCGATCTCGGCACCGCCTGTGAACATGCGCGAACAGATGGCGCGCTGGATTGCCGCATCGCGACCACGCACGTTGCTGCTCGCCGTGATGCCGGTCGTTGCTGGTCTGCTGCTGGCGATGGCACAGAGCGGCCGGTTCGCATGGTTTATCGCCCTGGTGACATTGCTGGCCTCGGCCTGCATTCAGATTGGCACCAATCTACACAACGATGCCGCCGACTTCGAGCGCGGCACCGACAGCCGCGATCGGGTCGGTCCAGCGCGCGCCTCGGCCCAGGGCTGGTTCACCAGCGCGCAGGTCAAGCGCGCCGCGCATCTGGTTTTTCTGATCAGCCTGTTGCTCGGCCTGCTGTTGGTGCAGCGTGGTGGCCTGCCGATCCTGCTGTTGGGACTCAGCGCGATCGTCGCCGGCTACGCCTACACCAGCGGCCCCAAGCCGATCGCCTACGGCGCCCTGGGCGAATTCTATGTACTGTGTTTTTTCGGCATCGTCGCCGTGGCAGGCACCTATTATCTGCAAACCCTGACCCTGTCGGCTGGTGCCATCAGCCTGGGCATTGCGCTCGGCCTGCCGGCCGCGGCGGTACTGCTGCTGAACAATTACCGCGATTTCGACACCGACCTTGTCGCTGGCCGGCGCACCCTGGTGCATGTGCTGGGGCGCCCCATCGCCCGCTATGTCTATGCTGGACTGTTGCTCTTGCCGCTCCCATTGATCTTGCTAGGCGGCCTGCCAGGCCCAGGCTGGCCGGTGCTGCTGGCGTTGCCGATGGCCATCCTGCTGATCCGAACGCTGTTCGCCGGCACCCAAGGCAGTGCGCTGAATCCGGTCCTCGCACGTACGGCGCAGTATCAGGCATTGCTGGTGCTGCTATACGGCCTTGGCCTGCTGATCAGCTGGCTGCTGCATGGGGTCTTCGGCAGCGCGTGAACCTGCGCCTCGGCATGCGCCGCTACCAATTGCCACTGCGGCGGCCCTGGCGCAGCGCGCATGGCGAATTGCGTGAGCGTTGTGGCTGGCTGGTCAGCGCCAGCGCCGAGGGCATGCGCGGCTTTGGTGATTGTGCGCCGCTGCCGGAAGCCGGCACCGAAAGCGATCGGCAAGCGCGCAGAAGGCTTCAGCATTGGTGCACGTTCGCCTCGACCCAGACCGGCGAACATGCCATCCAGACTCTGCTCGATGCTCTGGCCCGGGCCAAGCAGCGCCTGACTCCAGCCGCTGACTGTGCCGTGGAATCCGCGTTGCTGGATCTGTTGGCCCGCCACCGCGGACTGCCGCTGCGCTGCCTGTTGGCGGCACAAGCCGCCGATCGTCTGGCGGTCAACGCCGCCCTTGGCAGTGCCGCAGAGCTGACTGCCGAGCAGATCGCCACCGCTGCCGCGGATGGCTATCGGGTATTCAAAATCAAGCTAGGCAACGCCGCGCTCAGCAGCGAACTGGCAGGCATCATCGCTGCCGCGTCGGCCCTGCCGCGGGCGGGCCTATTGCGGCTGGATGCCAATGGTGCCTGGACTCCCGATGTCGCGTTGCATTGCATTGCGGCCCTCGACGGCATCGCCATCGACTGCCTGGAAGAACCGCTGCGGGAACCCGTCGATGCCGATCTGGCCGCCCTTCAGGCTGCCGCCAAATTCTCCATCGCGCTGGACGAATCCCTGCCGCGGCGCCTACGCCCGCTGGATCTGACGCGGTTACCGGTGCGTCGCCTGGTGCTGAAACCCGGGGTGCTGGGCGGACTGCGACCAACCCTGGAGCTGGCGCGCCGGGCCACCGCCGCCGGCCATGAGGTGGTCGTGACCAGCCTGGTGGAGTCCGCCGCCGGGCTCTGGGCCAACGTCCAGCTCGCCGCGGCGATCCACAGCCCGCTGGCGCATGGACTTGCCACCAGCGCCTGGCTTGCCGACGACCTCGGGCCAGCGCCGATACCCCGGGCCGGCCAGATTGCATTGCCACCCCAGCCGGGCAGTGGGTTTGCGCCCGCGGGTCGTACGCCTTGAACAGGCCGGGGCGACAGGTGCCGCTGGCAGGTTTTGCAGGCCGGTTGTATGGCAAGCATGCCGGCGCTGCTCCGCGCATCCTGCTCTTGCATGGCTTCACCGGCGATGCCCGTGATTGGGGGCTCTGGCCGGAGCATGCACCCGCGGCGCTTGCCATCGACCTGCCGGGCCATGGCGCCAGCCCGGACCCGACCGGCGGCTTCGCCGATGAAATCGGGCGCCTGCTTGCAGCGCTGCCGCCAAGCATCGAGCGTTTGGTCGGCTATTCCCTGGGTGGACGCATCGCCCTGTCGCTGATCGCTGCAGCCCCCGCGCGCCTGAGTGGCGCGACCATTCTGTCCGCGCATCCCGGGCTCGACAATGCGCAACAACGCCGCGAGCGTCGCCGCGACGACCAACACTGGATCGGATTGCTGCAAACCCAAGGCATCAACGCGTTCGTCGACGCCTGGGAGCGGCAACCGCTGTTCGCGACCCAAGCCGGGTTGCCAGCGGCGGTGCTGCATGCACAACGTCAGCGAAGGCTGGCCCAACGTGCCGAAGGGCTTGCCCGCAACCTGGCTTGCTTCGGCTTGGCAGAAATGCCCGCAACCTGGACCGCGCTGAAACATTGGCCAGGCCATCTGCACTGGCTGGCAGGTGCCCTGGACGCCAAGTTTGTTGCCATCGCCAAGCAAATGAACAATATGCGACCACGGACGCATGTGCAGATCGTCCCCGACGCCGGTCACAATTTGTTATTGGAAGCGCCGAAAATCGTACAACGTTGCCATGCCCATTAGACCATGCGGCGGACAACGACTCCAATAAGAGACAGCCATGTGCACCAAGCCCCCAGACTACCGCTTTCGCGTCGCGCTGCACGACACCGACGCCGCCGGCATCTTGTTCTTTGCACACTTGTTTCGTTATGCCCATGACGCCTACGAGACATGGATGGAGAGCCGCGGCTTTTCGCTTGCGAAAATGATCCGCGACGCTGATCTCGCCCTGCCGCTGGTGCATGCCGAGGCCGACTACCAACGCCCACTGCGCCATGGCGACCGAGTCGAGGTACTCGTCGACGTGGCCGTGATCGGCACCGGCTCGTTCGGCATCGACTATCGCTTCCAAAGCGCTGGCGGCGAGCTTGCCGCCAGCGCGCGCACCGCCCACGCTTGTATCGATCCGCGCACGGGCGCTCCCTGCCGTCTGCCTGTGGACCTGCATCGGGCGCTATCGAACGCAATGTCCGGCAGCCGAATGAGGCCGCCGCAGGAGCCCGCTGGAGAATGACCATCCGGACTTTGATCTCTGGATACTCGAGCAAAGCGCAGACCGATCATGCATGGCTCGAACGGATGCGACCCCTGAGGATGCAGGCTTCCCCGCTTCTTCCCACGCAGCGAGACTGCAAAAGCAGTCCAGAAATACGCAAAAAGAAGATTAACCACCAAGGGTGCTGCCTGCAAAGAATGCCAGGAGTCACCGCAGAGACGCAGCGTGCGCAGAGGGGCCAAGGCGCCTCGCCCGCAAGCGGAACGTTACGCGCCGTGGGAGCCGGTCGCCGTAGGAGCCCGCTTGCGGGCGACGGGTCGGCCGTGCAAAAACCAATTGGCAACAGCGACAGCGCCCGCAGCAGCTGCACATTCGTGGGTACGTCCCAGGCTTTCCTCAGGTTTTTCCGGTTTATATGAAGCGTCGACAGCGACGCCAGGGCTGCCGAACGCCCGCTGCACAGCGGCCTGCGCCTTGCCGATCGCATCCAAATCCTGCCGGGTTTGGAGCTTGGCGAACAGACCATCGCGCGCGGTTTCCTTGGTCGGGCCTCGGGCAAGACAGGCACCCCCATGGCCGATATCGGTCACCTGGAAGATTGCGTCTGTAACTTTGCGTTACCGAGGGCGAATCCGACAGACGTTCTCAGGGATGCCCAGGCGCGGCATCCAGGGATTTCAGTAGCTTTTGCAGGCCGGCGTCGCGCTGGTCCTGCGGAAACAGATCGACATGCTGAATGCGCTCCAGGGTTCGCGTGTCGTCGATCTCGATGGGCGGAACCGCGCATGCCGCCAAGCGCACGGGGAAGATATAGGCATGGTTGGGGCCGCACTGGCGCAGCGTCGCGATGGCATCGCGCAGTTCGGGGTACACGCCGGAGCGATAGCGGTCTTCGGTCAATTCCGGCGACAGGCAGAGGATAACGGCGTAAGCGTCCTTCAGCGCCGCGCGAATTGCCTGTTTCCAGTCCTGCCCGCCGAGGATCTGCTCGTCCCACCAGACGCGCTCGCCGGCGGCCTCCAGATCGGCCACCAGCCGCGCCACATCGGCCTTGTTGTCATGGCAATAGGAAACGAAGACATGTTTGTCGTTCATGGTCATTGTCGGATGGCGCCTCAGCGCCTGGCGTTCATTGCGATAGCCGGTCGAATCCACACCGTTCAGCAGATCGGTGACAGAATAGTGCCTATCGGCGCCGACCGGGACCAGTGATGGCTCATGCAGTTGCTCCAGCGTCAACAGGTGCTCATAGGGCACGGTCAGATCCGGATGATCTGGCAACGGCACCTCCTCCTTGGGCTGCAATGCCGGAATGGTCGAATGCACATGGCGGAAGGCGTTGCGGACCACGGCCAGATCCTCCTTGCGCCGTTCGCGCGGCCCCTGCACGGCGATGAATACCTTGTGGTTCTCGAAATCCCCGCGCACCAGCACCCGGGTCTGATCGAACTTCAGCACCGTCCCGCTGCGCCAACTGCATTCGCGGTCCACATGCTGGTGCATGCGCACGATCAAGCGACAGATCACCCCCGGCGGCAGGACCGGATAGCTGTACTGAAAGTTCAGCGATCTTTCCGGCTGCCAGTCCAGGCTCTCGGGCTCCTTGGGATCGAGCAATTCCGGCACCAGCCAGCTGGTCTGGTGGCCTTGGTCGAGCGGATAGGCCAGCTCGAACTGCTGCATCTTGCGCACGATAAAATCGTGGCGGTTCTGCGGATAACCCGGCTGCGCATTCAGCACCGCTGTCAGCTTCCGGTAGGACAGCAGGCCGTCCAGCCGTTCTTTCAACTCGCGGTCGTTGATCAGGGCGTAGACGCCGCCGGTGACCCACTCCGGGTCCAGCACATAGGGATCGTTCTGGCCATAGGGATCATCCGGGTCCTGGAAGTTCAGCACCACGCCCAGGTCGTGCAAAAAGCGGATCAGATGGTCCTGATTGGCGCGCTTGTCCACGCCATGATTATTGCAGATGCCGCGATAATCGTCGATGGGCAGAAAGCTGCGCTCGGAGGCCGTCTGCTCCAGCTCCGCCTTGACCTCGAAGTAGCTTTGCGGCAATTCATCGAAGACCTGCGGCAATCGGCGAATCTGCTTGCCGATTTCGCGTCGCAGAGTCGCGATTCCCCGACCATCGGCACAGCTGGTCTGGAGGAAGCCCCGGATGTTCGAATAGTCGCGCTTCAGCCGCGTCTCGTTCAGCTCGTGGGGATGCTGGTCGCATTTGTTGACCACCACCAGCACCGGCGACTCGTCGCCGTAGCTGCGGATGATTTTGAGCCAATAATGGATATTGCTCTCCTTCTCCCCGGCCCGGGCGTCGATGACCAGCAGATAGAGGCTGCGCCTGGTCAAAAAGAACTGATGCGTCGCATGCATGATCTCCTGACCGCCAAAGTCCCAGACATGGATCTGGATCCGCTCGCATTTGCCGTCGCCGCCCGGCTTGCCCGACACCTCCCAGTCGTCGATATTGATGCCCTCCGTCGGCAGCTCGTCCGGATTGCAGGCCCGCTGATGAATCAGGTAATGCACCAGCGAGGTTTTGCCGACGCCGCCCTGGCCGACCAACAGCATCTTGGCCTCGTTGAGCCTGCGCGTCGGCTCGGCCCGGGATTGGAAGTACCAGGACAGGATTGTTTGGGGATCGGCGAGGTCGGCCTGTCCTAGGGGATAAAGCCTTGTTTCTTTATATTCTGGTCCGAGCACCTCCGTCGGGATACCCAAGGCCTGATTCCCGTGCAGAAAGAGGCCTTCCAGGCGCTCGCAGCCACGCAGTGATTGGGGCAGTTCCGACAGGCGGTTGTCAGACAAGATCAGTGCTCGCAACCCTGTGAATTGACCCAGCGACTCCGGCAGCGCCGTCAGTTGGTTACGCATGAGGTCCAGCGACTGCAACTGCGTCAGCTGACCCAGCGACTCCGGCAGCGCCGTCAGTTGGTTAAAGCTGAGGTCCAGCGACTGCAACTGCGTCAGCTGACCCAGCGACTCCGGCAGCGCCGTCAGTTGGTTATCCCCGAGGTCCAGCGACTGCAACTGCGTCAGCTGACCCAGCGACTCCGGCAGCGCCGTCAGTTGGTTAAAGCTGAGGTCCAGCGACTGCAACTGCGTCAGCTGACCCAGCGACTCCGGCAGCGCCGTCAGTTGGTTATCCCCGAGGTCCAGCGACTGCAACTGCGTCAGCTGACCCAGCGACTCCGGCAGCGCCGTCAGTTGGTTACCCGCGAGGACCAGCGACTGCAACTGCGTCAGCTGACCCAGCCACTCCGGCAGCGCCGTCAGTTGGTTACCCCCGAGGACCAGCGACTGCAACTGCGTCAGCTGACCCAGCCACTCCGGCAGCGCCGTCAGTTGGTTAAAGCTGAGGTCCAGCGACTGCAACTGCGTCAGCTGACCCAGCGACTCCGGCAGCGCCGTCAGTTGGTTAAAGCTGAGGTCCAGCGACTGCAACTGCGTCAGCTGACCCAGCGACTCCGGCAGCGCCGTCAGTTGGTTATACCTGAGGTTCAGCGACTGCAACTGCGTCAGCTGACCCAGCGACTCCGGCAGCGCCGTCAAGCCCCTACCGAAGAGGTCCAACTCGGTCGCATTGCTGCGCAGCGCACCGGCGATCACCTGCTCCAGCGATTTATCTCGAGTATCACGCTTTCCCATCCTCACTCCATATCCTGTCTCATTGACGAATCGACAGAGTACAGCACATGCGAAGGTTGCGAAACAGACCCTGCCGCGCTCGCATTTGCCTGTTTCCGGTATGTCTCTGCTTAGTGATGGTGCAGAAACAAGCTAAACAGGTTTTTGGCTCGGGTGTCGCCTGCCGACTCATTCGGTACTGCCATCGGCGTCGGTATCGAACCGACCAACCCGCTATCCTCGAGCTCCTCGCTGACCGCGTAGCCACGCTGTCCGAGCTTCGTGAGCATGGCCACAAGACGATCGAGCAGTGCCTTTTGCTTGCTGTTGTCGTCCGCGGACAACGCTTCGCACACCAGCAAGCACGTCCTCGATCGCAGCGCACTCCAGCGCCGAGCCTCGTGCGCTTTCGAACGACCGGCGTCGATCCCCGCTCGTCGCTGTGCCGTTACCCTCGGCCATGTTCAGCGCGATGGCCTACGATGCGCACCTACCATGCGCACAGGATTTGATCCTTCGCGTTACGCTGTCCTTTCACATGCTCGCAGTCGCGCTAGGCCCAGCCGACAGACGCGATGGCCGCACGCTTTGCGTCGAGCTTCTCATGACCGAATGGCATAGGGCGTTTTCTCTCTCGATTCCGATTCCGATTCCGATTCCAATAGCCACCCCGACACCGATTGGGCTTCCCCAGTGCGTTCGATGAAGCAATCCAAGACCCGGAATCGGTTTGGCATCAAAATTCAGACATTTCGACAGCTTAGGACAGGGCCGACAGCCTTGCTCCTGGGTAAGGCGCGGCGCTCGAGTCCATTCCGCCGGCATCATTTGCCGGGTCGCCCGCAAGCGGGCTCCTACGTCGGCCGTCCACGGCGGCCTGTAGGAGCCCGCTTGCGGGCGACGCGGCGGCTGCATATCAAGGATCGACCACGGGACAACCGTCCTAATGCCCAGGCCGCTTCGTGGGGATGACTCATGGACCGAGTCTGCTGATGCGTCCCTGGGGCGCGAGCCCATCAGTGGTCGGGCATGCTCTGGCGCAGCACCAGATACAGCAGCGGCCCAAGCAACGGCAGCCAAAGAACCCGGCCCAACCTGGTCTGCCCGGCCTCGGCCCTGGCTCCAGCCGCTCGGCGCCGGTCGAGCGTCGCGGTGCGATGCAATACCAGCGTGAGGATGACGAAGTCCATCGACATGACCGCTATGAGCGTTGATTGTTGCGCCTGTGCCCAATAGGCCGCCGGACTGCCGGTAGCGGCGAGCAGCAGCAATGCAATGGCGATCAGCGTCAGCAGCACCCCCGCGGTTCGCGAGCCGAGGATGCGAGCGATGCGCCCCGGTCGCCGCGACAGGCTCGCATCGTCCTCGCGCACTATCAGATAAGGCAGTAATGCAAAGGCTCCCAGCGCAAAGGTGCCGAGCACGAAGGGGCCTGGACGCGGGCGGCCAGCGTCGGCCAGTAACAGCGCGGCGAAGGCCGCCGGCAACACGCCGAGCAGATTGAATATCGCGATGGCGATGGGATCGACGCGCGCGCTGTCGAACATCAGCATCGCCAGCACCTCGGCGCCGAGGCTGGCATTCGGGGTCGGCGCAAGGAGCAAGGCGAAGCCGAGCAGGCCGAGCCAGAGCAACAGGTAGATCAGGCGTTCGAACATGGACATCGGGTGTCTCGTTATTGCGATTGACGGACCATCGCAAGGTCCGGTCGCGAGCCGCCGATTCCAATGCGCTGTGAACGCCATGACCGCCGATCAGGGGATGCCTGGTGCGAGTACGCCAGCCAACACGCCAGCCAGCGCCGAGTCTCATGGTCATCCGCGGCGGCTACTGCTTGCGTAGAATGCCGATCCATTCATCCAGGATGAAGTTCGATTCACCGCAGAGACGCAGAGAACGCAGAGAAGAGGATGCATCCGCCATGGCCCCTCTGCGCACGCTGCGTCTCTGCGGTGAATCCCCCTCGGATCAGCCCTGCAAGACGACCCTGGGGCAGCGGGCGAGCTGGCCGTGAAAGAGATCCGGAGAATGATGCGCACCGAGATCCGTTTCGGCATGCCGGCGCAGGGCTTTGGCTTCGTCGGCGGTGCTCTGAATCACTCCACGGCGAGGCCCGTGCAGGCCTCTTCCAGCGCCGCCGTCCAGGTCGCCGCAGAGCGATCCGCGGCGTACCCCTCCAGCAGAATGAAGTTCGACACCGGCTCGATGGCCACCAAGCAGACCCCCGGATGGAACGTTTCGTCCTCGCACACCGTTACTTGCCGAGGCGCCATGCCCTCGCCAACTTGCCGTGCGCTGCGCCTCGACATCCGTGACCAAGGCCGTTTCCAGGGCCGCATTGAGCTTGTGTTGCGCGCCGTCGCTCACCCCGACCAAGGTCGAAAGCCCGCCCAGCTCCAGAAATTCACTCACCAGCCGGGTGCCGCCCGCAATCTGATACTGAAGTGCGCCGCTATCACCATCCGGTGCAACCAGGACGTCCCCTCCGGGGTGCGTACGAACGCCACAAGACCGGCTGGGCATTTCCAGGCGGTTTTTCGTGGCACTACTCCAGCAGGGTGCTGTGTGCCACGCCCAAAGCTGCCACGCCCAAAGCGGCAGCCACCTCGCGTTGCGTCTCGCCGGCTGCCAACCGTGACTCGGCAGCAGCGATGTGTTCGGCCTGCTCCAAGCGCGTGCGCCGCGTCACGACCCGATCCCTCGCCTAGATAGCGCGGCATCTATGTAGGGTCTATAGTCAAGCTTAGAAGAACCTTCGTACATCTCTCCGAATCCTCGGTGAATATGTGCACCTCCAAGGGTGCGAAAGTATGAGGATTCTGCCAAATGCCTGAACGCCGATCACCAGGCTTTGGGCTCGGACTTGGCCGGAATTACGAGCAAGGCCGAATTGAACAGGTGAATAGAGGTGTGAGAGACAACTGTCAACAATGAATCACCGACATTTGATTCTCTTCATCGCAAATGGATGTTCACAGAGAATGGGTAGCGCTATTCAGAATTGCTTGCAGAACTGAGGCAGGGTAATTCGAGCTGGCTGCCTTGAGTGTTAAAAATGAACTGGAATGGGTAACGCAATGAAACTGACCTCAAAGACCCGACTGATCGCTCTTTCCGCTTTACTGGGAACGACGCTTGCTGGACTGGCCGGTGTGGCATCCGCGGCTCCGACCATCATTGTCGATTTATACTTCGATCTGAACGCGCCTCCTGGTAGTTGTGTGCACAGAGACCAATGGCTGGGCTTTACATATAGTTACTTCTGTACCCTTAATGGCGTACAAGGAGAGTTCGAAGGTGAGACCGAGTATGGCATGGTCTATCCCAGCGGCACGCTTTGGCACTTCAAGGGCAACTCCTGTCAGCCAGGCGTCGGGTTCCGAGTGATCTGCCACGACTGAGATCAAGCGGCTTGACGTGAGCCAAGCGAGTGGCAGGCGTGGTTGTCCCGCCTGCCTTTCGCTTTCTCCGGGGCTCGACCATTGCTACGCATCGATATGACATGCGCGGCAAGCGCGGCAAGCGCGGTCGATCGGATCGACAGATCGTTGCTCTCCGATTGATCAGGCATTGTACCCAAATAATGGTAAAGACCGAGACGAAGAAATGGACAAGCGAATTACAATCACAGTCACAATAACCGCATTGGCATCGACTGCTGGTCTTGCGGCCATCTTGCTGATGGGAGGCGACGGGCAAATGCCGCCAGCGGCATCCCGAGCCCAGGGCGCATCGGAGGTGGTCACCGCACGGGCTGCCGCGCAGGGTCCGGTGGACGTCGACTATCAGAATGAGCTTACGTCGAATCTGACGACCCTGGCAGACAGGGTTTCACGGCTGCAGCGACAGGTTGCATCGCTGGAACATCGGCTCGAACAGCGCTCGGTCACGGAACCGGTCGCCGAATTCACGGCGCTGCCTCGGATCCAGGACGATCCATACCTTACCGAGTTCGAGGCGCCCGACGGCGCGCTTGGCCTTGACCCTCAGCAGGAGATGAATATCGAAATTCGTTTCGAGGAGCAAGCGGTGGAAACCGCTTGGTCTGCAGCAGCATCCGACGCAATCATGCGTGCGGTCGAGCAAAGCAACCTGCCTCGGTCCTCCGTCATGGCGTTAAGCTGCCGTTCGTCCATTTGTCGGGCCGAGGTCGACGCGCTAGACCCCGAGCAACGCCAGGATTTCCTGCGCAACCTTCCGTTAAAGTTCGGTGGGGATATGCTCCTGGATGAGGTCTACGCGACCTATGAAAAAGACGACCCGACCGGATCCATGGTGCTGCACATGAGCTTTGCGGATCAGGATGGTTGAGCCCACCCTGTACAAGTCATCCCAACGCTTGAACTAATCAGTGGTCGGGCATGCCCCGGCGCAGCACCAGATACAGCAGCGGCCCAAGCAGCAGCAGCCAAAGAACGCAGCCCAACCTGGTCTGCCCGGCCTCGGCCCTGGCTCCAGCCGCTCGGCGCCGGTCGAGCGCCGAAAGACCCCAAAAGGGATCCCAGGACCCCAAAAGGACCCCAAAAGGACACCCCCCAAAAGGACACCGGACACCCCCCAAAAGGCCCCCCCCCAAAAGCCCCCCAAAAGGACACCCATTTTTTCCCCTTTTCACCCCCCCAAAAAAGCCCCCCAAAAGGACACCCAAGGACCCCTCAAAAGGACACCCATTTTCCCCCCCCCCACCCCAAATAAAACAAATAAAAAACAAATAAAAGGAAAAACAAATAAAAGGACACCCACTTTGATTTGTTGATGTGAAGCCGGTCGCGATCAGGTGCTTTGGGGTAGTAACAGGGATAAGTAAAGTGGGTGTCCAAAAAATAAAAGGACACCCATTTTGATTTGACTCTGATAATATCCGGACCTCCAAACCCACATTCTCCGCTGTGCTGTTCGGCCAACTACATCTGAACCTTCAAATCCTTCCAGAAGCGAACGCCGAGGATTTGGCAGGCGAGCCGTAGAAGGTCCAGCGTCTTGTCGTTGCTCTCGTTGGAGCCGACATACCAATCAGGTGCGAAGACCTCGGTAGACTTCCAAGGCCCTGGTTACCCTGGATAGACGGTCTCCGCTCCAATCTGCTTGCCGCGGAGCAATGGCGCTAGTGATGCGCAACTCACTCTTCCTCCTCGCGATACGGCGAAAACGACCATTCAACATCATCCACCTTTACGAGAGATGATTCTCTAAATGTCACTTGCCGCGGATCGAACAACACAATGTTGACACCATTCTCGTGCAACGCGCTAGGGTAACGGATTCCGTCGAAACCCCGATTTCTAAACCATTTGGTCAACCATTGTGTAGGGCGGTAGTCGATCTCCGGCCGATCATCGCGTTCCAATGGCTTAGACAGGGACTGTGCGAACTCCTGCATCAAGCTCCAAAAATCAATCCAATACTCAAACCCCTCGTCTACGAACGGATCGACCCGTGCTGGTTTGTGCAGCAAATCGAGAATGTTGGTAGGCTGATTGATCTCGAACTCGCCCACCGAAACCAGCAGTCCGCGAGCTGGCCGCACCTCGGCCACCGCAGTTTCGCGTTGCTCTGCCGCATAGAACACAACTTCACATTGTTTGTTGGCTCGGCCGGGCTTGGCTTTCTCGGGCGGCGGTGCTCCTATCCTCTTCCCCGTATACGGCACCTTCCGACCGAACTGATCCGTAGCAAAGCCTCGTTGAGCCCGGAACAGCGTATCCTGTGAGAGCTTTCGCTTCAGGATATGGATGTCTTCATCGACACTCTCTGGAATGTAGTGATCGAGTGATTCGTCGTGAAGAATGGCATAGCTGAAATCTCTCCAGCTTTCCGCCGGTGTTTGATGCACCCATGACCGACGTGCCACGACCAACTCACACGCGTCGGGGAGAGGTTCGCCGCTGTCATCATCCCAACCGGATTCCAGAATTGCTTGCAGAAGCCTTGCTGCCTCCTCGGTGCCTGAGAGAAGGTCGCTGAAAACGTGACAGCCTCCATCAAGCGCCTGATACAGGGGTTCGCCCTTATCCCACGCGTCTTCCCATGGAGCGACGGTGCTACCACTATCAGCAGGATGGTATATTCGAACTGCGTTGTGGAATGCTTTGCAGAGGGCGGACACGTGTATTAATGGAACCGCCTCTGAACTGCAGAAGTCGCACCGCCCTTCGTCGCGTGATTCGTCCTCTATTATTGACAGTAGCGTGGGATGGGCGAAACAGTTGGGGCAGCAGTATTCTGGCGACGGGTAATCCATGGTGTTCTTACTCCTTTCTGTCGATCTGAAGCGCTTTTTTCAAGGAAGCGCAAGCCTTTAACGGTTAAGTTAGCGAGCAAACGACCGTTCTCTCCCATAGCTGACACAGAATAGGCAGCGCTGCATCACCCTCACCGCCAAGCTCGTTTCAACGGAAGGATACCTTCAGCTCCTTACCCCAGCGCAGACCGATGACTTTGCAGGCCAGCCTGATGAACCTGAGCTTCTTCTCGCTGCTTTCATTGGTCCCGAGCATCCAGCCTGGCGCGATCTCGTGTGCGAACTTCCAGAGCCTCGGATTTCCCGGATACAAGTCTTGCGGAGTTGCGGCGATGTATCCGCGCTTGCTGGGCTTTCTGGCCTTCGCCAAGTCGGCCGTGAGCGCCTTTTTGAAACGAGCCGGAAAGGTAGGTTCCAGCTCTGCAAAGTTCTTGAAGATGCTGACGAAGGCTTCAGTGAGGTCCTTTGCAGGAAAGGCTTGCCCGAGCAGTTCGTAGCCTTGCGAAGGCACCGCTGCGTCCATTTTCGGTGTACGGTCGACATCAGGTTTCGCCTGGATGGACTCCTCGAGGGTAGCGATCGTGGTATTGATCTGCTGTACCTGTGCTCGAAGGGCATTGATGGTTCCGAGGATGTAGTCCGGATTCTCTTGCTGCTGGGTTGCGTACATGGTTTCGGTCTCCGTGGGGGATTACTGGGCAGTTCGCGCAGGTAGGTCGCATGGGCGGCGCCTTCGCCTGCTGTTCCGTAGGAGGCGCCGCTCCGTCCTCGGAGATGCTCGGTAGACCGTCAGCACGGTGTTCTCTGCGAGCACGGCGCGGATGCCGCGCAGGCGTTCCACGGCGTCGATCTGCTGCTTGAGCAATCTGACTTCGCGGTCCACGTCTTTGTCGAGGACGTAAACGCTCTCGGCGTCGATCGCTGTTCCGATCCGTAGGATCAGGTCTGTGTCGCGTTCGCGGATGCCTCGTTGCGTCATCCTGGTGCGCGCGTGGTTTGTGAGAGTGGAATTCATCTGTCGTTGCTCCCGCCAATTCGCAATCGGTCGACGCGTTGGCTTAGGCATTGCGCGCGACGTCCGCGAGAACCCAGTCGCGATCCCCCGGTCTCTGGATATAGATGTCGCGCCAGGCGTTGCGGTTGGTGCCCTCGGCGATCTTGCTTACGAGAGACGACGGAGAAAACGGCTTGCCCTCGAACTCGGTTTGCTCGTCGAAGACAATCTGCTGGTGCCGGATTTCCGCTTCGTGGACAGCAGCCTTATATGTCATCCGCAGCTTCGTTCGGTTGGGCAGGAACAGGTTCTTCCACATGTAGCCTTTGTCCCGGTCGCCGTATTTCTTCTGCTCCTCTTCCCACTCGCGATCCTCCCAGTAGGTTTCGATGTACTCGTCGTTGTCCCAGGCGTCAGCATGCCCCGCCGTGCCTTCCAGATGGATCTCAAGCGCATCGTTGACGTAGTTCGCGATGCTGATGACCTCGGAACCCCGGATATCTCGACGCCGGTAAATCTCCTGGACTAGTTCTGCTCGGACCGGGACGTAGATGTAGTCGGTTGGTTTCTCGTTCATGGTGAAGCGCCTCTGCGTGCTGCTCTTGTGGGTCGTACTATAGTAACTATCGCACTATTTGCCAAGAGCAGTGCCAAATAATAGTTTCGATGTCCGGAGAGGAGACGCCTCTGCTGATACCCGCAGACCCTCCTGTAGTCCGAAAAAACGACCGTTTTTCCGGACCGATCGGCAAGACCCTCACCATCGACCTGCAAGCCCGTCGCACAGTCCGAAAAACCGGTTCTAGCAATCAAGGTTCGGATTTCCTAAACTCCGGCGAGTACGTCGAACCAAACGACCGTCGGAGAGGTGATGCAGATCGGCTACGCTCGCGTCAGCACCCGGGAGCAGAGCTTCGACCTCCAGGTCGATGCCCTGCACAAGGCCGGCTGCGAGAAGGTGCTCCAAGAAGTGGTCAGCGGGGCCAAGGCCGAGCGACCGGTGCTCGACGCCCTGCTGGCTGACCTGCGCCCCGGCGATGTGCTGGTGATCTGGAAGCTCGACCGCCTCGGGCGCTCGCTGCGCCACCTGGTCGAGTTGGCCGGCACGCTGATGGAGCGCGGCGTCGGTCTGCGCAGCCTCAACGACCCCATCGACACCACCACACCGCAGGGCAGGCTGGCCTTCAACCTGTTCGCCTCCCTGGCGGAGTTCGAGCGCGACCTCATCCGCGAGCGCACCCAGGCCGGGCTGACAGCCCGTAGATTGGGATGAGGAACGAATCCCAACGTCACAGCCGTTCCCCAAAGTCTCTTGCGACCTCATCCACGCAGCCCCATTCGGCCGTCACCCATGCTGAAGATCCCGGTGAAAGGATGAAAATCTCCAATCGATGGCGCGTTGGACATCAGCATGCTCGAGTGGATTGTCATGCACCCCGCTGACCTGTTGATTTTATTGCAGATAGATTGGCCATATCGTTACAGCTACCCCGTGTCGAATCTCAGCGGCGTCAGCCAGTGTTCAGACGTGGGTCAATGGGTATCCCTCTCCCAGATCGCTGGACCCCAAACTTCGACAACAAAGATCAGAGTCATCAGCAACAGCAATAAGGTGGCCATGAGGAGCGCCAATGACGCCATTGCTTTGGTCCCGATCGAATTCGCCCTGTAGCTCGAGCGCAGAACGAATTCCAGGATGATTAGGTTGGGCAAATAGAAAAAGAAGGACATCACTTGATCAAACGGGCCAGTCAAGTCGGGCGTGCTGCCCAAACCTCCGGTAAACAGGAACCAGAAGCCGTATTCCATGCGGTACAGCCATGAACCTATGGCCAATAGGTATAGACGTAAGGCCCAGGCCCGATGCACCGCGATGCGCTTTGCCCTGGCGTGACGGTAGGTTGCAACGGCGGCGGCTGCCATCAGGACACCGTAGAGAAAGAAACCGATATTCATCACGGGACCGCCGATCGTTCCATGGAGCAGGATAAACAGGATTCCCCCAATGGCTGTCAGCAGGGAGGCGATCAGGTAGATTCGACCAACCAGACGATGTAAGCCAATCCATCGATTGCGAACTGCTTCGATCAGCTGGATGCTTCCCAGCAACAGGATCACCGCGCCGGCGAGAAAATGAACGCCGATGCCGCCGGTTGCAATGGGCATTCCCTCCACATAGAATTCCGATGCGCCGTGATTCCAGCGCGTCATATCGCCGGTGAAATAGGCGAGGATATAGAGTAAAACAATATATAAGCTAAAGCAGATCGCGCTGCTCCAGACCAGAACCGCAAATGTAGAGGCCAGCCTGCGAAGCACTGTGTCGAATCGGGCATCCCATTTGGCGTATTGCATGCTGGTCATCTTGTGTTTTCTCTCCGGTGCGCTTTGCCAAGCCAAATTAGCCTATTTGGCCGGATATGGATTCACGAAAAGCCGAGTTTCCAGGCTCATTGCTTTAGTACCTGCCCTTGATAGCCGGCCTTCGCCTTCAGATCCGCGGCCATTGCCTGCGCCTTGTCATGGCTGGTCACCGGCCCCAGCCGCACACGATAATAAGTCTTGCCATCCAACTGTACTTTGCTAACGGACGCGCTGAAGCCGTTGGTTTTCAGCTCGTTGACCAGGCGTTGTGCTCCTTCCCCATTGGTCAGACTCGCGACCTGGATCATCCATGCTCCAGGCCCTTCGCTGGGCCTGTCCCTGGCCGCCGAGGCCGTGCCCTCGGGCTCAGCGGTCTGCTCCGAGCCGACCGAATTCACGGGCGCCAGTCGCTGTGGCAGCCTGTGCTTCGGCTCTTGGTCTAGGGCACGCAACACCGGCTTGTCGCGCGCATAGATATCCTCTCTGAACGCCACCCTGTCCTGATCCGCGACCTCGGCGGTCCAGTACAGAATCAGTACCGGCAGCGGCTGCGCCAGATCGACGCGCGTGGTGCGCTCGGAGGCAACGACCTGGTCGATGCGCGCGCGATCCCAACCCGGGGTGTTGGCGAGCACCCGCTCGGCGAGATCGAACGGATTCTCCACGCGAATACACCCCGAGCTGGTGGTGCGCCGGGATCGATCGAATAATTCCTTGCTGGGGGTATCGTGCAGGTAGACCAGGTGCTCGTTCGGAAACATCAGCTTGACCCGTCCTAGGGCATTGTTCGGGCCGGGATCCTGTCGCACCAGATAGGGAAAGGGCTCGATGGACCAATCCACGGAGCGCGGATCGATCTCCTGTCCCTGGCCATCGAGCACGCGTAAACCCTTGCGCCGAATGCTGTCCGGATCTTTACGGGCTTGCGGCAGGATGTCTTCGTTGAGAATGCCGGGGGGGACCGTCCAGGTGGGATTGAACACCAGGTAGCGGATGGCGTCGCGAAACACCGGCGTCTTGCGATAGGTCTTGCCCACCTGTACCCGCGAGGACCAGACCAGCTCACCGCCGCGCACCAGATAGATCCGAAAACCGGCAATATTGACCAACACAAAGTCGCTTGGCAGCTCGCGCTGCACCCAACGGGCACGCTCCAGGTTGACGCGGATTTGGTCGATGCGCCATGCCACCGGCAGATTCATCGCGGCCAGCGTCGCCGGGCCGATAATGCCGTCCGCGTCCAACCCATGACGCCGTTGAAAGGTCATCACCGCACCCTCGAGAGCCTCGTCGAACCCTGCGCTATCGACAGCCTCGGCGGCCAGCTCGCCGGTTACTTGCAGGCGCGCACGCACGGCTGCAAGCCGTGGATCTGGCATGCCGGGTTTGAGTGAGGGTCCGGATGGGATCTCCCGCCAACCACCCTTGGCAGCCAGGTCTCGATACCAGGCCAGCGCGCGTTTGAGCTTGTGGTAAAAATCGGCGTCGTCGAGCAACCGATCCAGATGTTCCATGGGCGATGCTGACTGCATGGCGCGCTCGAGTTCTGCCAGGGGATCGGTGGTCAACAGCGGCTGTTCGAGGTTCCAGTTCGAGTCGAGGGTTGCGGGATTGACCTTGCCATGGGTACGGTGTGCCGCTATACGCAAAAAGGCATCCATCAGCAAGAGTTCGAAATCGGCCCGCAATGCGGGGGATAGCGAGCGGGCGCTCATTGCCAACAAGGCTTGGCGATGATAATCGTCAGGATTCAGGCCATGCATGTGCATGCCTTCGATGCCGTCGAGGACATCGCGGATGCGGTTGTCGTCGAATGCCAGGTCGTATCCGCGTTGAGCGTAATAATCGCCGATCAAGCCGCTGTTGATGATCCTGGCACCCTGAATGTCGAGCTCGCCCTGCTGCTGTAAACGACCGATGCGAGCTGCAAGCTCGCGATTCTCCGCCGTACAGAGAGAAGCCGTCAGAAGACACAGCAAAGCGACGAACAGGGCTCGGAAACGAAGGGTAGGCATGATCGATCCAGGCATGATGATTCCGGTTAGCTACGTGATCCGATGGCGCCGACGGTGATTTCGAATGGGCTGCATATAGCTCGGCAAGGCATCGAGGCATTTAGCCTGATAGGTGCAGTCTCCACATAGAATATCCAGAGGAGCGCCCAGGTCGCCGATCTTGCCGAGGAATTCGCTCGCCAATCCGGCGGCATCCGCGCGCGGCCGAGAAAGCGCGGGCTGACGGAGTGCCCGAGTTGACCACCGGCCGTCTGACCTGAATCCCTGATCTGAATCGATAACCCTGTGACCATGAAAAATCAGCTCATCTTTCGCCTGACCGCGGGCCTGCTCCTATTGTGCGCGATCTATCTGGTCGGCGCCAATCTGCTGCTGTCGATGCAGCAGACCCATGACTTCGTCAACAGGCTCCAGCCGGAGCAATTCTCGGTCTCCTGGGAGCGGGCCTGGAGCTGGTATCCGTTTCGCGTCGAGCTGCATGGGGTGCATGCGGACGGACAAACGAACAAGGAACAGTGGCAGGTGGATGCGCGCTCTGCGCGCGCATCATTGTCTTTGCTGGCCCTACTGCAAGGGCGCATCGACATCTTTGGTATCCATATTCAGGACGTCGATCTGCGTCTGCGCCCGCTGCGCAAACCTGGCGTTGACGACAGCAGCCAGCGTGCCTTCTTCCCTGTCGTCAGTCACCGCGATCCGGATGTACTCACCCCAGATGCCATCGGTGGGCAACAAGACAAACCCGGCAAGACCTTGATCCTTTCGCTGGAAGATCTTCATCTGCGCGGCGAGCACAGCTTCTGGGTCGCCGGGGCCAAGGGTGAAGCAAGCGGTTCCCTGTCCGGCAATTTCAGCATGAATACCGACGGCGGTCGCATTGCCCTGGATGCCGGAACTCTGGATATCCGGCTTCAGTCGCTTTCGTTGCTTGGTGTGGACGAGGCATTTTCCGGCGCATCGATCCAGGGTACATTGACGATCCCCAGCATGCTTGCATCGGATCTGACCCAGGCCGACGGACTCAGGCGAGCCGATGTGGATGCCCGCATTGACCTTCCCGTCAACACCCTGGATTTCATCGATCCCCTGATCGGCGGCCTTGGCAAGGCATCCATCAGCGGCAAGGGACATGTGCGTGGGCGATTGCACCAGTCCGCCGGCGAGCTTCGATCCGACACCGACCTGCGCATCGAGGCATCGGAGCTGATATTGGATTTGCCTCCCTACAGTTTCGATGGGGATGGCGTCGTACTGTTGCGTATCCATCCTGCGAACACCGAGCGCGCCGAGCTCGATGTGCATTTCGGTCATGTCAACGGTCTATTGCACCCGGCTGGCCAGAAGCAACCCGTCGCCCTGTTCAGCGGACGCGACTTACAGGCCAACCTGCAAGGCGATCCCAACAGCGCCGATCCCGATCGCCTATCGCTGAAAATCAGGATTCCCGAGGTCAGTGTTGCCGACATGGCGGTCTACGATGCGTTGATTCCGACAAAAACTGGACTGGAATTGCTCGGTGGACAAGGCAGGTTGGCAGCCACCATCGCCTTACAGAGCACGCATCTCGACATGGCGTTGGACCTCTCCTCGGCGGCCGCGCGGGTACGCTACGATGCACTTGAAGGCCGTACGAATCTGAATTTCAAACTCCGCGCCCGGGCACAACGCGACACCGGCACCAGTCTTGACATCAGCGGCACCCACTTGTCTCTCGACGACACGCGCTTGAGTCGGGATGCCACGGCGACCGAGGACGCGCAACCCTGGAGCGCAGGACTCGACATCATAAAGGGCAGTCTGAAGGTTCCCGTTGGCCAGGTAGGCGAGGATCAGGAGACGCTGGACAACCTACGCCAGGCCATCGCCGCAGCCGTCGCCGAGCAGGAATTCAGCACCTTGTTAAACGATGCCGACGGAGAAATGGAGGCGCAATTTCAGGTATCGAGCCTGGACTGGATCGCCGCACTGCTTGGGCGTCCCCTCGACATGACGCTGGACGGTCGCGGCCAGATCGACGCTCACCTTCTAGTGGAGAGTGGTCAGGCCGTCTCCGGCACGCACCTCGTTGTGCAACCCGAGGCCGTATCGCTGGGCATTATGCAGCATCTGATCGCCGGTCAGGGTAAGATCACACTCAGTGTCGAACCGCAGAACACAGCTTCTCTGCTGCGTCTGCAGGTCGCCCTCTCCAACGCCACCATGCGCCGCATCGACGAGCAGCAGCCGAACGTTGAGCAGGTCGCATTGCAGGCCGATATCCGGGTTCCCCAGGCCGCGGATGCTCTATCCAAGTCGGCACAGGTGGATCTGAAAATTCCGTCCGCCCGCGTCACCGATATGTCCGTGTTTAACGCCTATCTGCCAGAGAATACACCGGTTGTGATCGCCTCCGGGGAGGCCGACCTGCTCGGCGAATTGCACACGGATTCCGGCAAGGTGGAAGGAGCGCTGCTGCTGACGGCCAGCGATATCAAAGTACAGATCGACGCTATCGATCTATCGGGCGATTTGCGCTTGACCGGCCTGATCGTCGGTGGCGACCCGGAAGCGATGCGTTTCGATGTGACCGGCTCGTCCTTGCTGTTCGATAACTTCGACGTCACAGGCGCCAGCGCCAGCCATGACGGATCGCGCTGGGGTGCGCGCATTCAGCTTGACCAGAGTCAAGTCGTCTGGAACAAACCGATGGAATTGTCCACCAAGGCGAACCTAACGGTGACCGATACGCGGCCTTTTGTTGCCATGCTGGAGAACGCCCGTGGCGAGCACGACTGGATCAGCGAACTATTAACCCTCAGCGACCTGGCGGGCAATCTGCACTTGACCACAAATGCTCGGGGCGCCGTGCTGCACGATGCTTTTTTCGGTTCCGATACAGCCAGCATCAGCGCCCGCGGCCTATCGCGCGCGAATCATCGCGAGGCACTGCTGCTGGTCAGATACAAGCGATTCACCGGCGCCTTGGCATTGCAGGATGGTCAGAGCAGATTCAGCATCCTTGGCGCGCGCGAGCGATTTGCCAACTATCTGCCGGACAAAACAGCATTGCCGGAGCGCGGGATCAAGATCGCCCCAGGGAAGAAGCAAGAGGTTCCGGAGGTCGTCGAGGAGCCACGGAGGAAATCAGCCCCGATTTCGCAAAGAGAGCGAAAAGCACCGCACAAGGAGGCCGCCAATCCGTTCCTGGATAATGACTTTTAACGATACGGGTGTGCTGCATTGGTGCGAAGCCACCAGCGCCTTCCACGGCGACCCGATGCGTGGCGTTGACAACCCCTGCGCAAATGCAGAAAAATCCATAGCTGACAGGACGACTGCCGCAGACGTCCAACAAGTGCATTAGCCGGGCGCCCGCAGTCAGTCAGAATCCGAAGCTACGGCGCAGCGCGCAGGCGTGGCGGCACGCCTCGTCGCGGCAAAGCGGGCGCCGGCTATGCATAACGTTTCGGTCAAGAATTCGCGGCAACAGCTATCACTGATACGGCATGAAGAAAAGCGTCTACATCGAGACGTCAATTCCAAGCTATCTCACAGCGAGGCCAAACCGAGATTTGAGGGCTGCGGCTTGGCAGCAACTAACCGTACAGTGGTGGGATGAAGCGCGTGCGGGTTATGACCTCTTTACATCAGAGTTGGCCCTTCTTGAAGCGTCAGCAGGAAATCCGGAAGCAGCGAAAAGAAGGCTTGAATCGCTACAGGATATTCCGGAACTGGAAATCGACGAAGAGGTTCAGAAGCTTGCTGAACAGTTGATTGCAGAAAGTGGTGTCCCGGCAACGGCGGAAGCCGACGCTCTCCATATTGCTGTTGCGGCTATTCATCGGATGGACTATCTACTCACCTGGAATTGCCGACACATCGGTAACGCCGCAAAGAAGCCTATCATTCGAGCCATTTGCAAAAATGCAGGCTATCCGTATCCGGAAATCTGCACGCCAATGGAACTACTCCCGGAGAATGAAAGCGATGTACCAAGATGAAATCATAGCTGAGGTATGGAGAAATCGAGACTCCTACGCAGCGAAGCACCATCACGACTTGGCCGAGATGGTTGCTGACCTTCAGGTTCGGCAAAAGAAACGAGGTTGTATGCTTGTTGATAGAAGAGACCGAACAAGCGCATCAAGGCGACCGCATACTGCGCCGTCGAGTTCCGGCAAGAATTTCGAGTTACGGTAGTGGCGCAGTATGCGTCGCCGCATGCATGGCGTTGGGCAGCGAAATTGCCAAGGCTACCGCAGAGACCAGTACACTCGGCCACAAACACGGCTGCCCACTTGCTAGGGCGCTGTTGCGATTACCTCTTCTCGACCAGGGGAAAAGGGGCCAGGCTCGAATGGCACTAAGATAAGCGCAAGCGCTTGAAAAAGCTTGGGGAAGGCTGGCAAGGGTGATACGGTGAAACCATACTAGCCACCCGAGGAGCCAGCCTTCATGCATACTCACCATCCCCCGGTCTTGGAGCAGCAGAAAGAGATATAGCGCCGCCGCCGAGGACCCCGACTCCTATGCGTTCTTCAACCTGTTGACGAGTGAGCAACTACTTGACGGGGTCAAGGAACTGCTGCCGCCGCATCGTGATCGGGTGTTCCCGCCGACGGAGACGTTGTCGATGTTTCTCGTGCAGGTACTCTCGGCCGATGGCAGCTGCCAACAGGCGGTCGATGAGGCGGTGATCAAACGCATCATTGGCGGTCTGCCGCGCTGCGAGCACGAGTGCGTATTGCCAGGCGCGCGGACGCTTGCCGACCGAGGTGGTATCAACGTTGGCGCGGCAGGTGCGGCGCATGATCGGCGCAGGCGCGCCGAGCTGGTGGCATTGCTGGAATCGCCCGGTACGCTTGGTCGATGGCACAACCATGACCATGGCGGACACGGGGCCGAATCAGGCCGTAGATTGGGGTTTCGTGACGCGATTTGGAATATTTGCAAAGTCTCGCACGAGTTGACACAACGCGGACTGAGCTTTGAACGCCAGGTGCCGGTTCCGATCGAGTACTGAGGCGTCCCGCTGGGCGAGGGCTTGTGCGTCGAAATCTCCATGTGTCAAGCAGGGTATTGATAGAGCTTCGATCCGTTGAGCAACTGACTGCGTTGCACCGCAAATAAATCCAGGTCGGCCTGCGCCTGACCGACCTCGAACTCGGCCTACCGCTGGAGTTCGGCGCCGCGCTGATGGAGGCAGGCTTCTCCGTGGGCCGGAACTTCTTCAATCATACCGAGGTCGGATTCCCCAGTCTGATCAGGGAGAATCGATTTAGGTTAATGATGGTGCAGTCGCGGTTTCGCAGAGGAGGTAGGTGAGTTCATGCTGCATTAGCATACACGACATTAGTTATTTTTACTAAGCAATTGTATTTAAAACAGATAGAGCGGTATGCCTCTGCGGGCTGGAAAGTAAGGGGCTAGATATTAAAAAATTTGATATGACCATAAGCACGGGCATTTTATCCGTCAATTGGCCATATCCGCACATTCAGCTTAGACCCGTCGTACCTTTGAGAAGGGAAATAAAGTATTTTGAAACAATAGCTTATTTAAAATTTCGTCAATCGAATCTTCCCCAACCATCTCTGACATCATCAGTAGGAATTATGGGGCCCGAAAAAAGCATTAGTCGCGTCGCATATAGTTGATTGGTAATATTGTCCTCGGCTAATACCCTACAGACGCCGTTAAATCGGCGCTTGCAACCAGGGAGCGACGAGAAATTTGCTCCTTATGGCACCGCCAGTTGGCTTGCTCCTGGAACGGAACAGGGCAACATATCCCTGAGGTAATCGGAGTTACGATCTTATGATCACCACTAACCCCTTCGTGGAGCTTTCCGCTCTCATTCCACCTGCGGTCATGCAGGCCTACGTTATCTTGATGGTCTTGTTGGTCATCGGTGGCACTTTGCTGGACGTTGTGCACAAAAAGAGCGCGCAGTATTTTTTCGAAAAAGGCCAGTCCTTGAAGAAAATTGCTAAGCGTGAAGTCACCAGCGGCGAGAAGATGGGTCTCGCCATCAGTACGGTTACGAACGAGGTGTTGGCCTCGAGCGAATTTCAGAATCCGGAACGTCGAGTCTCTCACCTGTTCACCATGTATGGTTTTGTCGTTTTCGTAGTGACGACTGCCATCATGATTTTCAGTCTTCCTGTCGAAGGTGAAGGTTCTAGCTTGATTCCGCTGCTTTGGCATTTGGGTGCGGCCAGCCTTTGTTTTGGTGGCTATTGGTTCTGGTTCAAGATCCGCGTTGACGTACGCTCGGAGGGCAACCAGTGGTACGACGTACATCAATCCGACCTGTTCATCGTATCCTTGTTGCTGATGGCAACCTTTGCGCTGGTCTGGTCCCTGATGCAATCGGCTGGTGCTGGCGTCTTGGCAGGTATTTCGCTGTTTATCTTCATCGCTGCATCGACCACATTGTTCAGCACCATCCTATGGTCTAAGTTCGCTCACATGTTTTTCAAGCCTGCGGCTGCATTCCAGAAGAAGGTCGCCGTGGCGGATGGTTCGAGAGACAAGCTTCCGGATCTACCCGAGTTGACGGATCCGTCGGTAAAGGAGATGTATCCGGATATTCCGACCTACATGGGCGACAATCCGCCGAATATGGGGCTGGGTATCAACCGCGAAGCCCCGACTCACTACTGATCTTGATTCGATGAATCGAGATAGAAAGAGGAACTAATTATGCCAACTTTTGTTTACATGACTCGCTGCGACGGTTGCGGTCAATGCGTGGATATCTGCCCTTCAGACATCATGCATATCGATCCTAAAGTTCGGCGTGCCTACAACATCGAGCCTAACATGTGCTGGGAGTGCTACTCCTGCGTTAAGGCCTGTCCGCACAATGCGATCGATGTTCGTGGCTATGCAGATTTTGCCCCACTCGGACACTCGGTAAGGGTGCGCCGCGACGAGGAGAAGGGTGTTATCGCCTGGCGGATCATTTTCCGTAATGGCGAGAAGGATATGAATCTGCTAGCGCCAATTACCACCAAGCCCTGGGGACAGCATATCCCTAAGCTCGCAGATGTAGCATCACCGAGCAAGGAAGTGCGTGACAGCCAGTTATTATTCAACGAGCCGAAGTATCTTCGTATGGATGATGGGGGCTTACACACGCTTGAATCCAATGGCTTGAAGATGCAAGAAGGGGTTTCCTACTAATGGCTTATAAGACTGTTATCGAAGACGATATCGATGTATTGGTTGCAGGTGCTGGCCTTGGCGGTACTGGGGCCGCCTTCGAGGCTCGCTACTGGGGCAAAGATAAAAAGATCGTCATTGCTGAAAAGGCCAATATTGATCGCTCAGGTGCTGTGGCTCAGGGTCTGTATGCGATCAATTGCTACATGGGCACCCGTTGGGGCGAAAACAACCCAGAAGATCACGTGCGCTATGCTCGTATCGATCTGATGGGTATGGTCCGCGAGGATTTGCTGTTCGATATGGCTCGGCACGTTGACTCCGCGGTTCATCAGTTCGAAGAATGGGGCCTGCCGCTGATGCGCAACCCGAAGACGGGTGCCTACCAGAGGGAAGGGCGCTGGCAGATCATGATTCACGGTGAGTCTTATAAGCCGATCGTCGCGGAAGCTGCGAAAAAGTCGGCCGACAAGGTCTTCAACCGTATCTGTGTCACTCATCTGCTGATGGATGAGGCCAAGGAGAATCGGGTTGCCGGTGCCGTCGGCTTCAACGTGCGTACCGGTGACTATCACGTCTTCAAATCCAAGACCGTCATCGTCGGCGCAGGCGGTGCCTCGAACATCTTCAAGCCGCGCTCCGTTGGTGAAGGCGCAGGCCGCGTCTGGTATGCCCCATGGTCATCCGGCTCAGCCTATGGCTTGATGATCGGTGCAGGCGCCAAAATGACCCAGATGGAGAACAGGATTGTTCTTGCTCGCTTCAAAGATGGCTATGGTCCGGTGGGTGCCTATTTCCTGCATCTGAAGACCTACACCCAAAACGGCATGGGCGAGGAATACGAGTCCAAATGGTTCCCGGCCTTGCAGGAAATGGTCGGCAAGGAATACCTGGATGTCGAGGCATCTCACCGAACCCATCGGCCGATCCCGACTTGCCTGCGTAATCACGCCTTCATCTCCGAAGTCAATGCCGGTCGCGGGCCGATTCACATGGTGACCATGGAAGCATTCCAGGATCCGCACCTGGAAGAGATCGGCTGGCATAACTTCCTGGGTATGACAGTCGGCCAAGCAGTATTGTGGGCGGCAACCGACGTCGATCCGAAGCATGAGAATCCGGAACTAACAACCTCCGAGCCCTATGTCATGGGCTCTCACGCGACCGGTTGCGGCGCCTGGTGCTCGGGTCCGGAGGATGTCTCACCACCAGAGTATTTCTGGGGCTACAACCGGATGACCACGGTCGAGGGTCTGTTTGGCGCCGGTGATGCCGTTGGCGGAACGCCACACGCCTTCTCGTCCGGCTCCTTCACCGAAGGTCGCCTGGCCGCCAAGGCCGCCTGCAAGTACATCGACGATGGCAAGGCCGAGGGTATCCATATTTCGGATGAGCAGATCAACCGCCGTAAGGAAGAGATCTACAAGCCGATGGAGCACTACAAGGTCTATCGCAACGAGATCACGGCCGGCTCGGTCAACCCGAACTACATCAATCCGCGCCAAGGCCTGGATCGACTGCAGAAACTGATGGACGAGTACTGCGGCGGCGTCACCGTCAGCTACATGACCAATGAAAAATTGCTGCACATTGGTCTGAAGAAGATGAAGACGCTGGAAGAGGATCTCGAGAAAGTCGCCGCGGAGAACATCCACGAGCTGTTGCGCGCGTGGGAATTGAAGCATCGCCAGCTGACATCCGAGGCCGTGATGCAGCACACCCTGTTCCGCAAGGAGACACGCTGGCCGGGCTACTATTACCGGGGCGATGTCATGAAGCTCGACGATGACAACTGGCACGTGCTGACCGTGTCGCAACGCGATCGTGAGACAGGCGAGTACACCATGGAAAAGGCGCCTTGCTACCACCTGGTCGAAGCCTAGGAGTTAGCTTTTGTCAAGGCATGGGCTCTCAGAAAATCCTGTGAGCCCTGCTTCTGCAAGGGCTGAATCCATTGTCGCGGCTTGTGGCTGGAGCGGCTGGATGGACGGCGAGCCGATGACGACAGAGGCCGACAGGCTCTGTTGGTTTTCAGCTCTCCGTAAACGATTAGACCGGGCACCGATGTTGGCGCTATCAGAGCAATGAACAGCATGAAGTCGCTCCACAGCACTTGAAGATGAACATCAACGATAAGACAGACGACGAGATCCTGGAGATCGCCCACCCAATGTGGGACGACCTGATCAAATACTCGAACAAAGGCCAGTACGGTAAATTCATCAGAAAATTCTCGTACAACCTATTGCTCGGCCTCAATGAGGTCGAACTGGGCAAGCAATTCGCACATAGCGAGCTTTCACGGAACCTAGTGGAGGAGAGGGACTTTCTCGGGCTCATCAGGCGAGGCGAACATGTGACGGCTCTCTATCGTGTTCGACATAAAAAACGCGAAGGCGAGTGGCTGGGACGAATGGTTCTCGGCTATGAAAAGGGCGAAGTCAAGATCTTTGCCGCGTCGATTTTCTAACGCCATGAAACAGATTATAGAATTCAATAAATTCGTCGAGCTGACCTACCGGGTCATCGACCAAAAGACCGGCGACGTCCTAACCACCGTGGAATTCCCGCTGGGCTATGTGCATGGCACAAATGAGGTGCTGGCACCGCGGGTCATGGCAGAATTGGAAGGAAGGTCGGCGGGCGAAACGATTTCCGTGCCAATCGATTGCAATGATATCTATGGGCCGAGAGATGAATCCCTGGTAATCACTGACCTGATCGAAAATGTGCCCGAAGCGTATCGGGAAGTCGGCATGCGTATTCTCATGGAAAATGAAAGCGGCCAGGTCAAGAGCTTTCTGGTTACGCGCATGGATAAAAAGACCTTGACCATTGATGGCAATAACCCGCTTTGCGGAAGGCAGGTTGTATTCGAGCTAGAAATACTCGAGGTTCGCGATGCAACCGAGGAGGAAATCAACGCCGGCGGTAAGGTCGAGCGCGGCCCTGACATCCACGGCGGGCGCGCAATACCGATCTGAGCTTTATAGTGGGATTGCACAGCCGTTTTCTCGCTGGTGATGTCACGACCGCAGGATCTATTCCGAATGGATGTACTGGAAATACCGTGCGGCTTGCGGCGGACAGAAACAGCCATAGGTGACGCGAAATACATGAAAAAGAGCTATCGTTCCCGTATTGCCATCCCTATATGAGGTCGTTTATTTTCGCTTATTTCGCGTGTTTCGCAGTTTAATCGAGTGGTACCGTCTATTTCGGAACCGTTACCTCATAGTCGCAACAGCCTCGGAGCATCGATACGGGCAAAGCCTCAGACCCGCGATTCGATTCCTCCGTCGGAATGATGTCTACGTAATCTGGCCTCCACCCTGGCGGCTGTCAGCAGACGATCGTTGAGCACCTCGGGATAGACGGCATGGAATCGCTCAACATCAAAGACGTGATCGCAAGCGGCGACCTCGAGCCGTTGCCGATCCGCGCTGGACAAATCAGCAAGCATCAACAGCCGCGGCGCGAGACGATGTAGATAGCGTTCGCAAAGTTGGCGTTGTTCCGCGTCTGGCCAATCCTCGCGCAACAGACAAGGAGGGAGAGTTCCTAGCCCAGAATCCCCGGCGGCTCGGCGTATCCATTTCGCCCGTGGTCGCGCGCCCGCGCGGTCGTTAACGGCTTGCTCGAGCCGATAGTTTACCGGCGGCACATAAAATGTTGTCGAATCATCTGTACTGGGAACAGGGAGTTGAGCAGCCGGCATGGCAACCCAGGATGGTGCACGAGTCAGGCCTCCATCATTGAGATCGGCGCAGGAACCAAGCAGTGCGAGTGGTGCATCGTTTGACTGGTCCAGTAACCAGCATTCGTGCACATCGACCGCATCGAAAGGCAGCGATGCGTTAAGGGTAGCCGCATGGAGCTGATTGGCTGCAGCTTGCACGACCTCGGGTGCTGTCTGCGATTGGCCGCGTTTCATTTTCAACCTGCCGCTCTCGATGGTCGCCACCAGTGCAAATCGTCCGTCGGGGTCGGCCTTAGGATAGTGGGCGCGAAATTTTTCTTCCGTCAAGCGGGCATGTTGTACTTCCCAATTACGACCATCCAGGCTGAGGGCCCGCGCATCAGGAATTTCAACGACTTGTAGGACTCCGATGTACGGAGATAGGAGACGTCTGGAGTAGGTTTTCATCATCACGGTTGTGCGCTGCAACTGATTTGGTTAGTCCGATAGCGCAGATGCCGGTATCACCGAAATCCACGGCTGCGGGAAACCCATACCCTTCAGCGTTTCCCAAGCGAGGCAGAATACCCCACCCCAAAGTAGGTGGGTACATCGTCAACGAATAACAGACTGAGGCACATCCCAGAGCCTAGTGCAGATGTCCCGCTACCGTTTCTGCTGTTGGCGGTGTCGTGATCGCTCATCGTGGGTTATCGACGACGACCACGACAACGACTGCAAATGGTCTCGCGACTTCCGCAGCAGAGCACTAGGTTGGGGCAGCAATACCCGAAGTTGGCACCGTCAGAATCGGGATCGGAATCTCAAAAGTAAGAACCGCAGGCCTGCAGGCCCCCTTTATCGGAAGCTGAACAATGCAGGCATAGAGCGACTACTCAGCATGAAAGAGCTTTTTCATTGCATCATACACAAAATCGTATGTGTACGAATTTTCGCCACAATGAACCGCTTGATCATCGGCAATGCGAAATGTCAAATAGGGACGCAACTCGACACCGTCGACCTCTATGCCCGCGGTATCATCAATAACACCGGCGATACTCAGCGCGATACTTGCGGTAAGATCCTCCCATTTCTCCGGCTCTACACCAGCCTCTTGCAGCTTGACTCTGATTCTTTCAACAATTTCGGAAATGAAGATCGCTTGCTGTTCTTCGAATGTCGAAATATCTACTGTCAGTTGCATTCTCAATCGTCCCGTAGGCTGAGTAGTGAGATGAGGCTGGATTGTCAATCCCGCGCCTTTAGGCTGTCATCGATAGGAAAAAGTGAGCCAAAATTCCATATGGCCAAAGCATGAATCGGAAGAACGCTTGACGATGCAATTACAAGCGCAGGGGAATGCCGTGCATGCCGAATCAGGTGAATGAAAAGGAGTCAAAGACACGGCGCTCACGGGCGAATATCCGCTAGTATAGAAAGCGTTGGGAGAATCCAAACCCTGGCCAGCCGGTTGGGCAGGCTGGCCGCGTGAGCGCTTTTGGTTCGCGCGACCGCGGGCTTTAAGGCCGCTTTGGAACCTTGTATTCGGCCTCTTTTTGGAACTTCTCCCAGACGACGTCATATCCGACAAAACCTTTCTCGTTCGGCTTTTTCTGACGAGTCGTCAAGAATCGAGAGTGGCCATCAGGAACCTGTGGCCGGGTATTTTTTTGGTCGCTCATAAATCACCTCTATATCAAATGCCGATGCGACTACCGAAAAAGGCAGCAGAGATAAAGGTATATCGGTGAAGCGCCCCTGTCAACTCAGGATAAAGGTATCAGGATGTCGTCAGGCTGTTTGCCTAAATAGGGTCATGCTCATTGAGTTAATGATCATTGCGGATGACGGCTCGCTTATGAATACATCATCCACCAATTTTTGTTCGATGATTGCATTGCCAAGCGGAATTGATTTTCCGAGATTGCGATAGGGTGTAACTCGCCAAGTGCTACTTGAGCGGAACCGGAACCGGAACCGGAATCGGAAAGACATAATATCAGGGCATGAGAAACTTGACGTTTACTGGATGTTTACTGGGTGCTGCATTCAAAGAATGTACGTATTCACCGAATAAACGCAGAGTGCGCAGAGGGACCAAGGCGAATGATTCTCTTCTCTGCGCACTCTGCGTCTCTGCGGTGATGCGGTGAATCACACTTCATCCTGAGTGAATAAGCGAACCTTCTCCAAAGGCAGCATCCAAGCAGCATGAACACTGTTGGCTAGGTAGAGTGAGGAAAATTGCGAAAATGCGCGGGATAACAGGTCGACTCCGAGCCCGATCCCCACGAATACTTGCACGGTCTGAGCCCGTAGGGGTCGAGCAGGAGCCGCCCCCGCATTGCTCCCAAGCCTGAAACTCATCTCGGGCGACGGCTCGAAAAATATCCGTATTGCCGGAGAATTCGGTGCTCTCAGGAACTCAGGAACCCCAGCTGCACTCAAGCGTGATCACGCGCCTGCAAGTAGGTTAATTCCGAAATCGCGCTCCATTCCTTGGCCTGTTTCAGGAATTTTTCGTAAGAAGCGTAGGTCTTTTGCGAAAAGGCGTCCTTTTCAGCGATCTCCGCAACCACCTGGTTGGAGAATTCGCGCAATTTGAGCAACACGTCCGGCGGAAACTTACGCATATCGACTCCATGTTCGGTCAACAAAGACTGTAATGCGGCTGGATTGCGCACCGTGTACTCCGCAAGCATATCCTGATTCACCACCTTGCAGGCATTCAGCACGATGGATTGCAGATCCTTGGGCAAGGCGTCGAATACCTTTTTATTCACCATGGCCTCCAGCGTCGTGCCCGGCTCGTGCCAGCCAGGGTAGTAATAGTATTTCGCCGCTTTATATAAGCCAAAGGCAAGGTCATTATAAGGACCGACCCATTCGGTGGCATCAATCGCGCCGGACTGCAATGAGGTGAATAATTCTCCTCCCGGAAGGTTCACCGGTGTTCCGCCGGCACGCTTGAGCACCTCGCCGCCCAAACCTGGGATACGCATCTTCAGGCCGGCCAGATCCTCAACCGAGTTGATCTCTTTATTAAACCAGCCGCCCATCTGCACACCAGTGTTACCGGCTGGCGCGGGAACCAGGCCGAACTCGGCGTACAGTTCGGTCCACAATTCCAGCCCGCCGCCATGATAAAGCCAGCCGTTCATCTCCTGTGCGGTCAATCCAAAGGGTACGGTGGAGAAGAACTGGGCCGCTTCACTCTTGCCTTTCCAATAGTAGGCAGCCCCATGGCCGATCTCGGCGGTACCCTGGGAGACGGCATCAAATACCTCGAAGGCCGGCACCAATTCCTTGGCACCATAGACCTTGATCGAGATACGGCCACCGCTCATCTCGCCGATCAATTCGGCCAGCTTGTTGGCGCCGGTGCCCAGGCCCGGAAAGTTCGTCGGCCAAGTGGTCACCATCTTCCAGCGATGTTCCGGCTTGGCGGCAGCGGTTTTGATGCCGGCACCCAGTGCCAGGGTCGCGCCACCGGCGCCGGTTAGAAAGGCTCTGCGTTGCATTGTTTTCTCCTCGCGATTATCGTTTTTAGCATCGATCCTATTGGATCTGGTTCGTATCGATCGCTTGGCGCTTGAATCGGCCGCGATCACTCTATCGTTTTCAGCCGGGCATAGGTGAGCACCAACCATTTCATACCAGCTGACTCGAAATTGACCTGGATGCGGGCACTGCTCCCGGAGCCCTCGCCGTTCAGCACCACACCCTGCCCGAACTTCGGATGCACCACCTGCTGCCCGAGATAGAAACCACCCGCCAAGGCAACGGGATTGGCGCGCGCATTGGCAGCCGCTGCCGACTTTTTCGACACGCGACCAGCTCGCGATACACCGCTGGCGCGCACTTCTTCGAGCAGTTCCGGCGGCAGTTCGCGGAAAAAGCGCGATGGCATCGGATAATCTTCGCGACCATGCATGCGCCTTGATTCGGCGTAGGTCAGATAAAGCTGCTCGCGAGCGCGGGTCATGCCAACGTAGCAAAGCCTGCGCTCTTCTTCCAGCCGTGCCGGTTCGCCAATTGACATGCCATGCGGGAACAGCCCCTCCTCGATGCCGGTGATAAAGACCGTGTGAAACTCCAATCCCTTGGCGCTGTGCAGGGTCATCAATTGCACGCTGTCGACATGGTCATCAGCTTCCGCCTCGCCGGCCTCCAGCGCGGCATGGGCAAGGAAGCTGGCCAGTAGGTCGTCAGCGGGTGCCTCGGCAGCGAAACGACGCGCGGCTTCCACCAACTGCTCCAGGTTTTCGAGACGCTCGATCCCCTTGCCATCCTTCGCTTTTTCATAATGCGCCGGTAGACCAGTGGCCTGGATCACATCCTGAAACAAATCGGGCAGCTCTCGTTCATCAGCGCCGTCTCTACCCTGCTGCATTTGGGTGATCAGCTCGACGAATCGGCGCAGCGCACCGCTGGCCCTTGTCGGCAGTGTTGCTGTCGACAGCACAGCCAACGCCGAGCGCCACAATGAACTGCCGGTCTCGCGGGCCTGTGCACGCAGCACATCGACGGTACGCGGTCCGATGCCCCGGGCAGGGAGATTGATGACGCGCTCGAAGGCGGCATCATCGTCCGGGTTGCTGACCAGACGCAGGTAGGCGAGGCTGTCTTTGATCTCCAGGCGTTCAAAAAATCGTTGCCCCCCGTATACCCGATAGGGCAGCTCGGCTTGGATCAGCGATTCTTCGAACAGCCGCGACTGCGCCGTTGTACGGTACAGGATGGCACAATCGGAACGGCACAGGCCTTGATCCTGGCAGAAGTGGCGAATGCGCTCGACAACGAAGCGTGCCTCATCGACCTCATTGAATGCAACGTAGCGGCGAATCGGCTCGCCAGTACCTTGGCGGGTCCACAGGTTCTTGCCCAGGCGTGTCGGGTTGTTTGCGATCAGCGCGTTGGCGGCGTCGAGGATGTTGCCGGTAGAGCGATAGTTTTGTTCTAGGCGCAGGATTTGCGTATTGGGATAGTCGAGCGGAAAGTTCTGGATGTTCTCGACCCGGGCGCCGCGCCAGCCGTAGATCGACTGGTCATCGTCGCCGACCAGAAACAGATTGTCGGCATCGCCGGACAGCAGTCGCAGCCAGGCATACTGGATGGCATTGGTGTCCTGGAACTCGTCCACCAGGATGTGTTGGAAGCGCTCGCGATAGTGGTGCAGCAGATCGGGGCGATCGCGCAATACCTCGTGTGTGCGCAGCAGCAATTCGGCAAAATCCACTGCGCCGGCGCGCTCGCACAGTTGCTGATATTCCTGATACAGCTGGATCATTCGCTGTTGGATAACGTCGCCACCGCTGTCCAGATGCGATGCACGCAGGCCGTTGTCCTTATGTCGATTGATAAAGCCCTGCACGACTCGCGGCGGCCAGCGTGCCTCATCCAGGTTCAGCGATTTCAGCATGCGCTTGATCATGCGAAACTGGTCGTCGGCATCCAGGATTTGGAATTGTTGCGGAAGCTTGGCATCGTTCCAGTGCGCGCGTAGAAAGCGATGCGCAAGGCCGTGGAAGGTGCCCACCCACATGCCGCCCACGGGTTCGCCGAGGATCGCTTCGATGCGCGTGCGCATTTCCCGCGCGGCCTTATTGGTGAAGGTCACCGCCAGCAACGACCAGGGGCGCACCCCATCGACCTGGATCAGCCAGGCGATACGGTGCACCAGAACGCGGGTCTTGCCAGAGCCGGCTCCGGCCAACACCAGGCGATTGCCGGCTTCCGCGGTTACCGCCGCACGCTGGGCGTCGTTCAGGGAGTCTAGAATCTGAATGTGGGAGTCGTACATGTTTGAATTGTACCGCGTTGTAAGTCTGGCGTTGTCTCAGCCGGTAAGTTGGTTGGAAGAACGAGCGAAAAATGGACCGATGACCTGACCGGCAACCGACCGGTCGCGGAAAACTGACCGGTACAAGCTGCCCGTAACCCTGCATGCTGTAGTATCCTGCCCGTCGAAAGTCGACACCCAAACGAAACGCATCGGCATCGACAAGTCGCACCGATGCAGATCTTTGTGCTGGTTTGAACAACCTGTTACGGAGTCTTTACGCACTTCATGTTGTCATTGGGTTGAACTTGCTTCCGGCGAATTCGTGTACGGCTGCATCCTTAATTATTGCTCAATCCCACCTACAATGACCTAGAGACCTATTCAGTGACCGAGCTCAAGAACGATACCTTCCTGCGCGCGCTGTTGCGCCAGCCTGTTACCTATACACCTGTCTGGATGATGCGCCAGGCCGGGCGCTATTTGCCCGAATACCGTGAGACCCGCGCCAAGGCTGGCAGCTTTATGGATCTGTGCCGTTGTCCTGAGCTTGCCTGCGAGGTCACCATTCAGCCACTGGAGCGCTTTCCACTGGATGCTGCGATCCTGTTTTCGGACATACTGACCATTCCGGATGCCATGGGCCTGGGCCTGTATTTCAGCGAAGGCGAAGGTCCACGCTTCGAGCGCCCGGTGCGCAGCACACAGGACGTCAGGTCCATCGGCATGCCGGACATGCAGACAGACCTGGGCTATGTTATGGATGCCGTGTCCACAATCCGGCAGGAACTCGATGGTCGCGTGCCGCTGATCGGATTCTCCGGCAGCCCCTGGACTCTGGCCACCTACATGATTGAAGGCAGCAGCACCAAAAATTTCGCCCAAAGCAAGGCGATGATGTTTGACCGCCCGGATCTGATGCACGAATTGCTAGGCAAGGTCGCCAACAGCGTGACCCAGTATCTGAACGCACAAATCGAAAGCGGCGCCCAGGCGGCCATGGTATTCGATACCTGGGGCGGTGTATTGACGCCGGGCGATTATCGCGAGTTTTCGCTGCGCTACATGGAACGCATCGTCGATGGTTTAATCCGCGAGGCGGACGGTCGCCGGGTGCCGGTGGTGCTGTTTACCAAGGGCGGCGGGCAATGGCTGGACCGCATGGCGGAGACCGGATGTGACGCCCTCGGCGTGGACTGGACCACGGATCTCGCCGACGCCCGCCGGCTGGTCGGTGGACAGGTGGCGCTGCAAGGCAACCTGGATCCATGCACATTGTACGCTTCGCCGGAGCGCATCCGCCGCGAGGTCGGTCGCGTATTGGCAAGCTATGGCGCCGGCTCCGGCCATGTTTTCAATCTCGGGCACGGCATTCACCCGGATGTGAACCCGGAACATGCCGCGGCCATGGTAGAGGCAGTCCACGAGCAGAGCCGTCCCTACCACGCCAGCGACTGAAACTGACCGAACGACCAGCAGACCGGCACGACAGACGATCCCAACGCATGACATCGCAAGGCACAACGCCCCAAGACCGGGCCTTATTACAAGCCCCGAACGGCCAAGATCCTTCCCAGGATGCGCGACGCGGATTGCCGCAGATTGAAGTCGTCACACGACCGGAACAGGAGCAACCGCCAGCCGGACCGCGGCGCAGCGCAGGATCGCTTCTGCTGTGGTTCATCTGCGCATCTGCGCTGGTACTGATTCCGGCCAGCATCTGGAATTTCTCGAGGCCACCGGTATATCGCGCCGCGGCGGCGGTGCTGACCGTCGTGCCCAAATCCCGCAGCGGCTTTGGCGGCAACGACCCGGATATCCAACACGTCGCGATTCAACGACAATTGCTGCTCGGTCGGCAACTGCTGTCGGACACGCTGATTCGTGTGCAGGAAACACAGCAAGCAGTCGATCTGCTCGATCCGCCACTGTTGACCCCGGATGACCTGCGACCGCTGTTGTCGGTCGATCCCATCCCGAGCACCAATCTGATCGAGACAAGCGCCACCGGCGGTAAACCCGAGTTACTTGCCACCATCGTCAACGAATGGCTCAGCGCCTATGAGGCCCTGCGCCAGCGCGAGATTTCCGAACAGGTCGGCGACCAATTACAACAGTTCGACGAACAGGCCCTGTCGCTGGAAAAAAAAATCCTGCAAAAACGTTCGGCACTGGAAGCCTTTCGGCAACGCCACGACATCGTCACGCTGGAGCGCGACAGCAATCAGGCGCTCAAACGACTGCAGACCTTGCAGGACTCTTTGGCCAAGGCAGAGGAAACATCGATTCAGGCACGCGCGCAGCTCGAGGCACTGCGAGCTGCACTCGCCAATGGCGAGATCCTGATACCCGAGGCGCAAGCGAGCGCATTGGGCAAACTGCAACAGCAGGCGGCAGAACTACGCGTGAAGGTGCAGCAGCAACGCGAGCGCTATACCGATATGTTCATTCAGAGCGACCCGAACAAGCGAGCGCTGCCGGAACAGCTTGAACGCATCGAGGCGCGGATTGACGAAATGATCCGCCAAGGGCGTCGGGATGTCATCAACGAGGCACGCCAGGCGATGGAATCCGCCACAGGGCAGGTGCTGACCCTGCAGCGCGAATTGCGGGTACAAAAAATCACCGCTTCGGACTTCAGCAGCAGCTTTGCCGACTATGAAGATCTGAAAGCCGACCTGAGCGCATTGGAAACCCTACAACGCGAGACCGAAGGCGAGCGCATGGCTTTGGAGGCCGATGCGGTGGACGAATACCCGCAGATCGAAATCATCGAGCCCGCCTACGCCCCGCGCGATCCGATTCAACCGCAATATCTGACAGATTTCTTCTACAGCGCTGCCGGTGCGACAGCCGCCGGTCTGGCAACGGTGCTGATGCTGTTGTTATGGGACGCCAGGGCCAATCCCCGACATACCCCGGTGCCGGTGACCGGAGTGCGCATCTGGGGCGACAATCAGCAGCGCGTCTCGCCACAGGGCGATGCCGGCCAACAACAACTGGCGCACAATGCAATGCCGTCCCAGCTCTCGGCACCGCGGCCCGGGCTTTCGGCTGCGCTGCCCGGAGCTTTGCCGGAGCCTGCTCCACGACAGCTGATGGGGGGCGAGGTCGACGCCCTGTGGGATCTCGCCGGCGACCACGAACGACAACTGATGGGCCTGCTGCTTTCAGGCCTGCACCCACAAGAACTCGTCACGCTCCAAGAGAACGATTTCGATTTGTCGGAATGTCGAGTTCGCGTGCAGGGCAGCAGCCCCCGCTGGGTGCCAATCGCACCTGGTCTATGTCGCTTGTTCGCCGCTGCCGCACCCTTGCCCGCTTGGCAGCAAAATCCGGATCGGCAACTCGAGGAACTTGCCGCTCGCATCCCGCTGCTGGCAATGGACGCGGGTCTGGCACATGCCGAGGAGGTCAACCCGGACGCATTGCGTCACAGCTATTTGGTCTATCTGGTGCGCCAGGGTGCGCGACTGACCGAATTGCATCAAATCGCAGGCCCCATGGCGAGCGCCGAGATACAACGCTATGCGTGCTACTCCCCAGCCGGCGCTTCACGCCCGATCGGCCAGATCGATTTGACCTATCCGGCCTTGGTATGACCTTTACCGAAAGGGATGAATACTTCGCGCACGTGGTGGACGGGTGCTGCCTAGGCTGTCGAAATGTCCTGAGTGTTGATGCCAAACCGATTCCAGGTCTTGGATTGCTGCATCGAACGCACTGGGGAAGCCTCATCGGTGTCGGGGTCGCTATCGGAATCGGTATCGAATCCGCTCATCGATCAAAGCAGCCAGCTCGATACCAATCCCTCATTCCGACCTTGACACCGATCCCGACACCGATCCCGACACCGACCCCGACACCGACCCCGACACCGACTAAGCATGCATAAACCGGGAAGCGCTTGTCTTAGTGAGACTGCAGATTTCGACAGCTTCGGTGCTGCCTGCGTAGAATGTTCAGCTATTCGACCAGAACGAAGTTTGATTCATATTCTCTGAAGGCAGCGCCCAGTCAACATCCGACCAGTCAACGTCCGCCCAGTCAACATCAGGTTTCTCACGCCCTGATGTCATGTCTTTTCGATCCCGATCCCTATGCCTATCCAGACAATCCAGATCCCAATCCAAATCAAGTAGCGCTAGGCGGTTTGCACCCGGTTCGTGGAGGGTCTGAATAATAAGATCAGGGTAATCAAGCGTCGTTGTTACGGTATTATCAATACGGAACATCTCTTTCAACGCATCTATCTGGATTTCTCGGGTACTCCTTGTATCTGTGAGTAATCAACCGGTTAGGGAACGCCGCAATTTTCTTTATACCGACATGAATTAGCCGGATAGGTCGTACAACTTATTGCTTTAAAAGTAGTAAAGTGCCACCGGAATTCCCAAAGAGCCTTCCCACTTGCTCTGCCACGGAGCAACCTATAAGAAGCTGTTTGGAAATTTCTGTATCAATGACTTACGCGACCCCCGGTCAGGTGTCTGAATGCTGAATGTCGCCCGAAACGGAAACGTTCGCCTACTGACAACGGCCGTGACACCCCAGGGACAAGCGTTTTCAAGAGTTTCCAAACAGCTTCTGAGAATTAAAGGAGCAGTTACGAGCCCTCTTCGATGAGCTGGCGTAAGGCTAGAGCTCGCCGGGCTTTGCGAACCGAATCGGCGCTTGCTTGACATAGGCGTGCTCGAAGTCGAGCTCGATGGAGAAATCCTCGCCTTCTTCTCGAATCTTGACCTGTTTCAAGTCAGTCATCCGAACCGCAAGATAGGTGCACATGGCCGCGGCCTTGGCCTCGTTGTTGGTTTTGATCGCGTGGGCGAGATTCGCGGCGACGAATTGGGCACGCTGCCCAAGATCGGGATTGCTCACCAGCTTCCCCCCCAGGTCTACGCCCTGGTCCATCTTTCGGTCCATCTCCTTGAGGAAAGCACCCTGATGGTCCGGTATCGGCTTGGTACGATCGAACTCGATCTGAGCGATGCCGTTCAATAGCACGGCCATCATGTGATTCATGGGGAAGGCTCCGCTTGATTAGTTTGCACTTGACTATTGTTAGAGACGCGGAGACGGTTGGATTTCCTATCCGTTGCACTTGACTATTGTTAGAGACGCGGAGACGGTTGGATTTCCTATCCGTAGGCGCCGGATAACCAGAAGCTGACCCGGGGACTAAGCCGATGACAGAAAAAGCCGAAAACCGAGTACTTGTACACTTGCAAGCAGTGCGCCCTGAGATCGGCGGCATCTAAGAACCGCTTGGTCCAGATCGAGCTGAATAATGCTATGTTTGGACAGCAACTCGGTGCCCTGACTATGGCCGTTTACAGCGCCAAGAACGAGACCGAAGATCTGCTGTGTCGCGTTAAGCGCAGCGGGCAGCTGGAGCAGCGAGGCGTCCCCGCGTGGTAACTTTTGTGAAAAAGAAAAGAAAACGGCTCAGCTCGAAAATGAACTGAACCGCTATCTTTTTTTGGCTCCCCGAACTGGACTCGAACCAGTGACCCACTGATTAACAGTCAGTTGCTCTACCAACTGAGCTATCGGGGAATGGACGACAGCTGCGTATGATACGGGCCTGATGCTGCTATCGTCAATGCCAACTTACCCTGTGTTTGTGCGGATGCTGCCTGCGTAGAATGTTCAGCGATTCAACCAGAGTGAAGTTTGATTCATATTCTTTAATGGCAGCGCCCAGTAAACGTCAGGTAAACATCAGGTAAACATCAGGTTTCTCACGCCCTGCTGTCATGTCTTTTCGATCCCAATCCCAATCCAGATCAAGTCGCGCTGGGCGGGTTGCACCCTGGCATCATTTGCCAGGTCGCCCTAAGCGGGCTCCTACGCCGACTGGCTCCCACGGCTCAAGGTCCGCTTGCGGGCGAGGCACCTTGGCCCTCTGCATCTCTGCGGTGAATCCTTACATTCTTTGAAGGCAGCATCCGTTTGTGCTGGCACTTTAGGCATACGGGCCGCGGACGCTCGGCGCCTTGCTGCAAATCCTGCCGCGAATCATCACTAAACAGTCTTTTCGGGAGCAATGAACAGCACATGAGTTGCCTTTACCTGTTCATTGCCTCCTCATCGAGGTGAGTGCAACATCTCCTCGGTGCTGTTCGAGCGATACATTATTCTCGAGCGTTCCGTCGGGCTCGGCTTCGGTTGGAGGTGCTGGAGTCGGCCAGCGTTGTAACCGGCATCCGCTGGCCGATGGCCACCGTGAAGACCACCAGGGCCGCGACGATTAGTGTATTGGCATCAATGGGCTCGGCGAGCAGCCAGGCGGCGGCGGCGATGGTGATAAACGGCTGCAGGAGCTGCATCTGGCCGACTCGGGCGATACCGCCGAGGGCGAGGCCGGCATTCCAAAAGAAAAAGCCCAGGAGTTGGCTGATCAGAGCCAGATAGAGGAACACGAGCCAGATCTCGGTAGGAATGCTGGCGATCAAGGCCGGGTCGGTCTCCAGGGGGGCGCCGGGCATCCAGGATGGCACCCACGCAAGGACCTCCGGCGGCGCCCAGAGCACGGCCGGCACCAGTACCACCGGAAAGCCGATCACCAGCGCCCAGCAGATCACCTGCCAGCCGCTCAGGGTCTTTGAAAGCTTTCCGCTCAGGGCATAGCCGACCGCCGTGGTCACCAGCGCCCCGAGCAGAGCAAGATCGCCCGAGGTCAGGGAGCCAACGCCGTCGGCGAGCGCATAACCGACGACCAGGGCAGCGCCGGCCAGGCTGACCAGCCAGAAGGCCAGCGATGGACGCTCATGGGCAATCACCCGGCCAGCCGCCGCTGTCGCCAGTGGTAGGACACCGAGCACGACCCCGCCGTGGGCGGCAGGGACCGTCTCCATGGCCAGGGCGGAGAAGATCGGGAATCCGATTACGACACAAAGGGAGATGATGCAGAGCTGTCCAAATTGCCTGCGGTTCGGCAGCGGCTGGCGGGTGGCGATCAGCAGCAATGCTGCCACCAGCGCGGCGATGACGGCTCGCCCAGGCCCGACGAACAGCGGGTCGAGATGGGGCACCACAAAACGCGTGGCCGGCAGGGTCAGCCCGAACGCCGTCACGCCGATCAGCCCCAGCAGCAGGCCTTCACCCATCCGCACCCTGGACGATCGGGTCGTTTGGCGCGCGCTGCCGTCAACGGCACGGGATTTGGGTATGGTCTTGATTTCAGTTGCCTGCCAATCGCACTGGAAGCGCCTGCTCAGGGTTCGCTGTATGCCATGGATCAATTCATGCTAGCCGCTGCCATCGCTTTCTTTGCTGTTTTCGCAGTTTGCATCGTCGCTGAGTAAAATGCGCCCCATGCCGCTGACGACCACGCGACGTGGCTTGACCGATCCTTCGATGGTGCAAAGGGAGAAACTACCTCCCGCGGCACCGCGCACAGAGCCGTCGTCCTGGAAGACCGCTCTACTTGCGAAATTACTGGTCGGATTGATATCAACACCCTTGGATGCCTGCTGATACCGAAGTGCTTCATTGAGCGCCTCATCGACCACCGCGTACCCGTCCGTCCAGGAAGTGTCGCTGCAAGTATTAGGATCGCTGTAAGTCACCGGGCATAAGCTCACCGGCCCCGCTCGATTGATGGCCTCCATGCGCGCGAAGTTCAGATGGCCAATTAGCGTGTTGACCTCGGTGGTGCGGGTATTATGAGCAACCAGCACACCCAGCTGCGGAACAGCCACTGTGAATAGAATCAGTAAAACGCTCATGGTGACTAGGAGTTCAAGCAGCGTGACGCCAGCCAGTTTTTTCCAGTTCCGCTGTTTTTTTGAACGATTATTCACTATGTCATTTCCTGTGGCGACTCCACGTGTCAATTACTCGAGCACAGGTGGAGTCCAAACGGGTACGCTCAAGCTACTACGGAGCAGCCTAATGATGGGGCTCGTCAGACCGCGGTGTCGGCAATCCGCTGAAGTGCTTGCTCCAGATTTTGCCGGCTTGTTGCGATTGAAATACGCGCGTATCCACCGAGCCCGAATGCGGAACCCGGCACCAACGCGACACCGGCCTTCTCGATTAGATGCTCGGCCAGTTCCAAGTCGTTGCCAACACCCGCGAGGCGATCGATCAGGCCCTGCACTTTGGGAAACACATAAAACGTGCCGTCAGTGGGCAGACATTCAATGCCGGAGATCCTGTTCAACGCGTCAACGACAAAGTCATGGCGTTCCTTGAACGCCTTGAGCATCTCGCCGATGCAGTCCTGTGGTCCCTCCAACGCGGCCTGCGCGGCTACCTGGGAGATCGACGTCGGATTGGATGTGCTCTGAGATTGAACCTTTTTCATCGCCTTGATCACCTGCTCCGGCCCGCCGGCATAGCCGATGCGCCAGCCGGTCATGGAGTACGCCTTGGAGACACCGTTTAACACCAGGGTACGCGGCCCCAGATCCGGACAAACATTCAGAATATTGACAAATGGCGATGCGGTGTCCCAACGGATGTGTTCGTACATGTCGTCAGTAGCGATCAATGCCTTCGGAAATTCCCGCAATACCTCACCCAAGGCGGCCAGTTCATCGCTGCTGTAGGCCATTCCGGTGGGATTGGACGGACTATTGATGACGACCATGCGGGTCTGCTCATTCATCGCCGCCTTGAGCTGGGAAGCGGTGATCTTGAAGCGCTGCTCGGCGCCGGCATGCACCAGCACCGGTGCGGCCCCGGCGAGCAATACCATATCTGGATAGGATACCCAGTACGGAGCCGGAATCACCACCTCGTCGCCGGGTTCGAGAACCGCCTGGGCCATATTGAAGAAGCTTTGCTTGCCGCCGCAAGAGACCAGGATCTGATCCGGCGTGTAGTCCAGGCCGTTGTCGCGTCGGAATTTATCCATCACGGCACGTTTGAGTTCCGGTGTACCGTCCACGGCGGTGTATTTGGTGAAGCCATCGTGGATAGCCGCGATGGCGGCCTGCTTGATGTGCTCCGGGGTGTCGAAGTCCGGCTCGCCAGCACCGAGACCGATCACATCTTGACCCGCGGCACGCAACTCTTTAGCGCGCGCGGTGATGGCAAGGGTCGCCGATGGCTTGACAGACTGTACTCGGGCAGAAAGTTTGATGGTCATGGACTGATTGAATCCTGTCGATTAGTGTGTAGATCTGGATAATTGGTCGGCAATCTTAATGCACGTTGAGCCTAACCTGATGCCATTGAGTTTAGCCTGAAACAGGCGCGACAGATGAGAACGGCATTCGATTTCGCCTGGATCACTGTCATCTCGGATAATACCCAAAGCCTGTCCGTTGGGCATCATCGATCACTTCACCATGGTTCCTGTCAGCCGCTGCTCATGACCAAGTCGTTTGAACTCGTTTGTTCCTTTCAGCCCGCCGGTGACCAGCCGGAGGCGATTTTGCGTCTCGTGGAGGGCCTGCAGGACGGCGAAGCGGGTCTGACCCTGCTTGGGGTGACCGGTTCCGGCAAAACCTTCACCATCGCCAATGTCATCGAGCGGCTTCAGCGCCCTACCCTGCTACTGGCACCGAATAAGACGTTGGCCGCACAGTTGTATGGCGAGATGCGCGAGTTCTTTCCTCACAACGCCGTCGAGTACTTTGTTTCCTATTACGATTACTATCAGCCGGAGGCCTATGTGCCGGCCTCCGATACCTACATCGAGAAAGATGCTTCGATCAACGAGCACATCGAGCAGATGCGTCTGTCCGCCACCAAGGGGCTGTTGGAGCGACCGGATGTCATTCTGGTGGCAACTGTTTCCAGCATCTATGGCCTTGGCGATCCCGAGGCGTATCTAAAAATGGTCTTGCATCTTTCCCGAGGCGATCTGATCGATCAGCGCGCCATGTTGCGCCAGCTTGCAGCCTTGCAATACCGGCGCAACGAGGTCGAACTGTCGCGCGGCAGCTATCGCGTGCGCGGCGATGTGATCGATATCTACCCGGCGGAATCCGATGATGAGGCGGTGCGCGTGGAATTGTTCGACGACGAGATCGAGGCGTTGTCGCTGTTTGACCCGCTCACCGGCGAGGTGCGGCGCAAGGTGCCCCGTTATACCGTGTTCCCGAAGACCCACTATGCAACACCGCGGGAAGTGGTGCTGAACGCCGTCGAGCAGATCAAAGACGAGTTGCGCGAGCGCCTGGGCTGGCTGCGCGATAACAACAAACTGGTCGAGGCGCAGCGCCTGGAGCAGCGCACCCTGTTCGATCTGGAAATGATGCTGGAGGTGGGCTACTGCTCTGGGATCGAAAACTACAGCCGCTATCTGTCTGGTCGCGGCCCAGGCGAACCGCCGCCGACGCTGTTTGACTATCTGCCAGCGAATGCCCTGTTGGTGATCGACGAAAGCCACGTGACGGTGCCGCAGCTCGGTGGTATGTACCGCGGCGACCGCTCGCGCAAGGAAAATTTGGTTGAATACGGGTTTCGACTGCCCTCGGCACTGGATAACCGGCCGATGCGTTTCGATGAGTTCGAGGCGAAACAGCCTCAGGTCATTTACGTCTCGGCCACACCGCGCGACTACGAGAGCCGACGCTCCGGTGCTGTTGTCGAGCAAATGGTTCGCCCTACCGGTCTGGTGGACCCGGAGGTGGAGGTGCGCCCGGCCGCGAGCCAGGTCGACGATCTATTGTCGGAGATTCGCCAGCGTGTGGCCGTTGGTGGGCGCGTGCTGGCAACGACGCTCACCAAGCGCATGGCCGAGGATCTCACTGATTATCTCGGTGAACATGGTGTGCGTGTACGCTATCTGCACTCCGACATCGATACGGTGGAGCGCGTTGAGATCATCCGTGATCTACGCCTGGGCGAATTCGACGTATTGGTTGGTATTAACCTGCTGCGCGAAGGACTGGATATGCCCGAGGTATCTCTGGTGGCCATTCTCGACGCTGACAAGGAGGGTTTTTTGCGCTCCGAGGGCTCTCTGATCCAGACCATTGGCCGCGCTGCGCGCAATGCTGACGGCAAGGCGATTCTTTATGCCGAGCGCATCACCGGCTCCATGCGCCGTGCCATTGACGAGACTGAACGCCGTCGTACCAGGCAGATGGAGTACAACCAGACCCATGGCATCACGCCGCGAACCATCCAGAAAGCGGTCGCCGACATCCTCGAGGCGCACACGCCTGGTGCACCGATGAAGGCGCGTGACTATGCCAAAGTGGCCGAAGAAATGGCCGAGTATGGGCGCTTGACACCAGCACAGATGAGCAAGAAGGTCAAGGCACTGGAGAAAGAAATGCACAAGGCTGCTCGCGACCTCGAATTCGAGCGCGCTGCCGCCATCCGTGACCAGATCAAGGATCTGCGCGAACGCGGATTAGCCATCTGAAGCCGGCATAGGGCAGATATGGAGCTATCTGCCAAACCTGAAAAGCTCGCAGCGACCGGCGGCACGGCAATCAGGTTCATCATCTGCTTGCCGCGCCACTGGACCATTCGACACTTGCAAGGACACCGCCGAAGCGATTAGCTTGCGCCCGTGTATTGAACCACGCACCCCGGGATCGAGACCTGAACGATCAAGCATGTCCACTATGAGGAATCACCGATGAATTGGCCCATGACGCTCACCTCTGCTTTGTTCCTGATCGCGGCCATGGCTCCGTTAGCCGGAACCTTCGATGGCACTGGAGGCGCTGTTGCCAGCTCTGCAACACCGGTCCGTTTGCTCAACTGCACTCTGGCCAAAACCTCGTTCAAGGGCGATAACGAGGGCTGGATCAGCAGCGCCGAAAAGTCGATTGAATCGACCTGCCTTGCAGGTGATACACCCATCAAGTTCTCGGCAGGAGCCGATAGTTGGCAAAAGCTGCTGGATTTGGCCGGTCAGCCGGTCATGGTCAAACTTGCCGAGAACAAGGGCCGGCTGAAAGACGCCAAGACTGATTGGATCATGGTCGACATCACAGCACAAAACAAAGCCAAGACCAAATTCACCAAACTATGCGGCGACGACAAGGCCCCCAAGGAATTTAAAGAAATCTGGTCCCACGGCTACCGCGTCGGACAGGCAGTGGATGTCTGGCAGGGCAACACCCGAGAAAAAGACGAGAATTGGGAAGGACCGCAGAAGGGACATAAGAACGACTGGTACCTTGACGTGCGTATGTCGGCAGCGCGCAACTGGCAATGGGCACCAGATGGATCGGTGCGCCTTGGGTCAGCCTGTGCCGATCAGTACGAAGCGATTGCCGCCAGTGTCGATCCGCTGGTATTCGTCTACGACCAGGGCGATGATGATCCGCGCTATGCGGTCATCGAGATCTATCGCATGGATTAAGGCGATTGCCGGAGAGAAACAGACCAACTGGTGCCGGATTCTCATTCGCCTGCGCGAAGCGGCAACCTACCCATGGTCGCTCTATGGGCGGGTTGCCGCAACGTCGATACCGGACGAGAAAACAAGCTAGGTGATCTGTTTCTCCACAGAAATGGCCTAATGCCCAGCGCGCGACAGGTAAAGCGATGCGACCAGAGGCGGCATGCAGCAGGACTTGTGCGCAGGCTGTCGAAATGTCCTGAGTTTTGATGCCAAACCGATTCCGGGTCTTGGATTGCATCATCGAACGCACTGGGGAAGCCGAATCGGGGTCGGGGTCGCTATCGGAATCGGAATCGAATCCGCTCATCGATCAAAGCAGCCAGCTCGATACCAATCCCTCATTCCGACCTTGACACCGATACCGACCCCGATATCGACTAAGCATCCATAAACCGGGAAGCGCTTGTTTTAGTGAGACTGCAGATTTCGACAGCCTAGCTTGTGCGCATCTGGCGACTATACAGTAATCGCTAACTCTCGGGTGGCCAGGGAACCAATAAAGACGACACCGGATCTGCTGCATCCGCGGCCATTGCCGGCAATAACATCGACATTCCAGGAACGAGATCGCGAGAACCCGATGCGTTGAAATTCAACACCGGCGGCAATGTCGCTTGCAGGTCGATCGCCGAACCCTCCACGGCAACCGGGGGATCGGCAAATCGGCCTTCTTCATCCAGGCTCAGGATGCTTATCGACGGGGTTCCTTGGCGGGTCCCCAGCTGCTGGGCTGGTGGCAGTGCTTGACTGATTGTTGCAGCATCGTCATCGCCCAACGAGTTTTCGCTCAGTCCTTCTTCCCCGACGATGGCAACAGGTTGGGACGGCGTCACGGGTTGAGTAACCGCAGCGGATTCAGGCTCGGACTCAGGCTCCACGAAGGCGATACGATCAGTATCCGCGGGCCGCTCCAATGCGGCGAACAAACGCTTGTCCCGCTTGTAGACATCGCGTCGAAAGCCGACCCGCCCCTGTTCGTCGGCAAAGGCAGTCAGGTAGTACAGCAATACCGGCAAGTGCTCGTCAAGACGTACATAGCGGGTCTTGCCTCGTTTGACGACGCGGTTAATGGTGGACTGATCCCAGCTAGGCTGATTGAGCACTTGCTGTGCCAAGGTCAGCGGATCTTTGACACGAACGCATCCGTGGCTGTAAGTACGCACGGCGCGGGCAAACAGATGCCTGGATGGCGTATCGTGCAGGTAAATCGCATGCCCATTCGGAAACATGAACTTGACGCGCCCCAGCGCGTTAGATGGCCCCGCTGGCTGTACGATGCGGTAGCGCTTGTAGTTGCTGGCGTTGACTCCTGATACGCGCCGCCCGGTGCGGCGGTCGATGACCTTATAGCGGCTTGAAACGCCGCGCATCTTTTTCTGGATCGAGGCCGGCACGGACCAGGTGGGATTAAAGACGATATGTTCCATTTCGTCGCGGAACATCGGCGTCTGATCATCGAATGTGCCGGTGATTACCCGCGTGGTCCAGACCTCCTGGTGATCGCGGAACAAATGCAGCCGAAAGGCCGCGACATCGACAAACAGGTAGTCCGGCGGCAGTTCATTATAGAGCCAGCGCATGCGTTCCAGATTGGCACGAATCGTCAATAACCGGTCATCAATCGGCTGGTTCAGTGCGCGTAATGTGTTGGGACCCACGACCCCGTCCTGACTTAATCCAGAGCGCTGCTGAAAGCCCTTGATGGCTGCAACCAGGTCGGCGTCATACTGTTCAGGATCGACCGGCGTGGCGGACTGATAGCCGTCGATTACCGCGAGATGTTCGCGGATCAATGGTACACGCTGGTCCTGCATGCCTAGGCTGAGGTTCGTACCGCCAGGGATATCCTGCCAGGTGCCGCGGTCGGCAATTTCCAAATAACGCTGATAGCCGAGTTTAAGATGGCGATAAAACGGCGGATTAGGCAGCACCGCGGTCAGCTCTTCGACAAGGTCCGGCGTCGCCAACGCCAGTTCCATGTCAACCTTCAGCGCCTCGGCATCCGCCTTTTCGACGAAGATTGAACCAGGGTTGATATGGCGAGGATTGTATTTGCCAAAGCGAAAATGGTGTACATATCGCAGCAGCGCATCACTGAGCAGCAGATCTGCAATGGCTCGTTGAGCTTCAGAAGCGGCTTGCAACTGTCCGGTTTCTATCACATGCGCTACCGCGTCAGCGTGAAAATCTTCTGGATCAAAGCCATCTTCGCGGCTCGCGCGGGCCAATTTCAACAGCGAGCCAGCACGCTGATCATCCCACGCATTGCGGTAGCCGCGTTCGGCATAAAATTCTGCAAGCAGCCGTGGGGAGAACAATGACACCTCTGCATCGGCTGGAGCGGCCCCATCACGCATCGCCTCAGCTCGCTGTTGCAGCGCGTTTGCTTGCACCGAAAGCGCGAACAATAGACATAACGATAATAGGAGCCATTGGACTGAACGCCGGCCGCGGGCGGAAGTGGGTAGGAGGACTATGGCAAAGGAGCCGACAGCAGGGATGGAGCGGAACATAAACACGTCCAATGCCTCATAAAATTGGAAAGCCGAGATCCCCCGGCAGTCGTTAATCAGAACGGTATTGTAAAAAAGATCAGGTCCGTGAATTGGGTATACCAGCCACTGACCAAGTTAACCGGTTGGTTATATGAACTATACCGGAGTTGAGTCTCCTTTGCAGTCCAGCTTCCAGGGAATGAACAATGAAAACTCAATGGTTTTGAGATGCTATCGGACAGCCGTCCCGACGGATGTAAACCGCCCAGCGCGCCCTGGAGAAAGTTTCACGATCAAACAGCACATCTTCCCAGAACGACGCAACACGAGAACGATGAAACACGCGAAAAAGGACGCTAGTTTGACCTGTTATCCCGCTCATTTTCGCGTTTTTCCTGATGCTGCCTTGCCAACAGCGATGTTCATATTGCTCGGGGGCTGCCTGCATAGCATGTTCAGCGATTCACCCAGAATGAAGTTTGATTTACCGCAGAGACGCAGAGAAGAGGGACGCATTCGCCTTAGTGATGGTGCAGAAACAAGCTAAACAGGTTTTTGGCTTGGGTGTCGCCAGCTGACTCATTCGGTACCGCTATCGGCGTCGGTATCGGCGTCGGTATCGAACTGACCAACCTGCTATCCGCCAAGCTCCTCGCTGACCGCGTAGCCAGGCTGTCCGCGCTTCGTGAGCATGGCCACACGACGATCGAGCAGTGCCTTTTGCTTGCCGTTGTCGTCTGCGCACAACGCATCGCACACCAGCGAGCACGTCCTGAATCGCAGCGCACTCCAGCGCCGAGCCTCGTGCGATTTCAAACGACCGGCGGCGATCCCCGCTCGTCGCTGTGCCGTTACCCTCGGCCATGTTCAGCGCGATGGCCTGCGATGCGCACCTACGATGCGCACAGGCGTTGATCCTTCGCGTTACGCTGTCCTTTCACATGCTCGCAGTCGCGCTAGGCCCAGCCGACAGACTCGATGGCCGCACGGTCTACGTCGAGCTTCTCATGACCGAATGGCATAGGGCGTTTTCTCTCTCGATTCGGCCTTGATCATAAACCCGTCCAGAGCCCTAGTGCCTCGGTGCAGATGTTCCAAGACAGTCTCCGGTCGTTGTCGTTGTCGTTGTCGTTGTCGTTGTCATAACCGTCTTAGCCGAATGCTTGATAACGACTACGATTACGACAACGACAACGAACCGTCTCGGGATTTCTGTACCGCTCCACTAGCCCGGTGGGAGCGGCGTCCTCGCCGCGACTGGGCGCCCGTCGCGCCGAGGACGGCGCTCCCACAGCGATGGACGGACTTACGATCAAGGCCCTCGATTCCGATTCCGATTCCGATAGCGACCCCGACCCCGATTGCACTCCGCCGATGTCTGGATAGCGTGGTATAGGTTATTCATGAATCGCTACTTAGCCCCTCTGCGTCTCTGCGGTGAATCTTACATTTTTTGCAGGCAGCACCCGGTAGAGTTGCACCCAGTGAAGATGCAACCAGTAAAGATGAACCCAGTAAACATCAGGTTTCTCGCCCTCTGATGTCATGTCGTTTCGATCCTGATCCCGGTCCCAATCAAGTAGCGCTGGGCGGGTTGCACCCGTCTCCGACAGCAATCCTGGTTCAGCGCGCTGCGGTGAAGTCACGATAGACCAGCAGCGCTCCCCAAGCCATCGCGAGCAGCATGATCAGCGAACCGAGCAAATGGCTTGCCAGCGCCAGGCTATGATCCAGATGCAATAGTCCGGTTTCGGTCAGCAGGTATTCCCAATCGTGGAAGCCATAGGGTGACGAATGCCCGAAGTTACCACCAACCAGCGGCAATACGCCGGCACGGGCATCATTGATGTAGGGCGCAATATCGAGAAAGTTCTCGCCCAACCACCATAGCGCCACCGAGGCGCCGAATGGATCGCGGGTTTGCAGCAATAACACCAACATTGCGATCAGCGGCATCAGCAATTGTCCAAGGGTTCCGCCCAAGGATGTAACGAACTCCCCAAACGGCCGAAAAATAACGTGCCCGGCCTCATGGAATGGCAGGTTAATCAGATGCAGGAACGACTCACCCGCGGCGTTGCTTGCGACCGAAGACCCGATCAGACTTAGCCCCCAAAGTATAAGCGCCGCCAGCAGTGCGGCCTTGGCCCAGGTATGCAGTGGATTAGCGCCTGTCACTGCTGGTAGGAATAATTCGCGCATTGCGGTATGCGTTTCGGTACGCATCCGAGCGTTAGAGGAATGCCTGTGCTGGGTTCCCGGCGCAGCAGGTGCCTTGTCCGCCGACTCGTCAGGCCTCAGGTGGTATTCCCAATACTTTTCGAATACAATGCCGCAGCGTTTGCAGGTGGTGTTCCCGTCCGCCTGTTCGGCGTCGCAATTTGGGCAATACATGATGGTCGATGACTCACATGGAACTTGGAGAAAAGTGGCGTTTTCGGTGAATGTCTCAGCGTTTTGGCTTTGACTCAACGCGCACGGCCAATAGATCGCAGACCTCATGGCGCAGCAACGACCGGGACGTGGAACCAAATAGGTTGCTGAGCCAGTTATGATCGCGTGCACCGACTACGATCAGGTCGACGCCCAGATCCTTGGCTACATGTTCGATACTGCGACCCCTAGAACCGAATTCCACAATGCGATCGCCTGGCGGGACGCCGAGCCGCTCGCCGAGAGCGTCAAGTTCCTCGATGGCAGCATCAACCCATTCCTGTTCCAGCTCAAGCTCCCCCGGCATCACGGGTTCGGCGATGAAAGCACCACCAACATACTCTGTGCCGGGTGGCACATAATCCACCACATTCACCAGTGTCAGGCGCGCCCCTAGAGCGTCTCGCATTGAAATCGCCCGTTCGATAACGATTTCAGCTTCCGGTGTAAAATCAACTGCCAGCAAGATATGTCGGTAAGCTTGTTCAGGCATGTCCGCCTCCGTCATCTGTGTGCTTTTTCTAATAGTCTACAGTATAGGCCCAAGGCAGCTGTATGCGGATTTTATGCGATTGCCGAAAACCTGATCTGTTCGAAGCAGCATTCGATGCTGAATCGTTACGGATGCAACCCGCCCAGCGCTACTTGACTAGTGCAGCGGTGCGGATGCCCCGCTACCGTCTGCTGTTTGTCGTTGTCGTAATCGCTCATCCTGGGTTATCGATGACGACCACGACAGCGACTGCAAACGGTCTCGCGACTTCCGCAGCAGAGCACTAGGGATCAGGATCGCAATCGATAAAGCTATACGATTAGAGCATGAGGAACTTGACGTTTACCAGGTGCTGCCTTCCAAGAAGAGAGCGATCACCACAGAGACACAGAGTGCGCAGAGGGGCAAGGCGCACCGCATTATCTGCATCTTTGCGGTGAATCAAACCCACTCCCGGGTGACTTCATCCCGGATGAATAGGCGAACATTCTACGCAGGCAGCATCCGATCAGAATGAACATCGCTGTTGGCAAGCTAGAATTTGAAAAAGCGCGAAAATGAGCTGGATAACACGCCAAACCAGAGCCCTTTTTCGCGCTTTCCACATAGTTCATCGCTCTAAACTCCAAGATGTGCCATTTGACGGTGAAACTTTCTCTCGGGTGCGCTGGGCGGGTTTTGCACCCAATCGCTACGAGGTGAGCGCCAACCCAGGACTTCGGTGCTCTACTATTGGATTGCCATTGAAACGCGACTTTGCGCCAGCGCAGGCATTCCGGATCCGGAAACTACATTACGAGATCCCCCATCTACAACGCAGTGCCAAGTGACAGCATGCTCTTATGGACGACAACCAAACCTATGCCGTCTGGCGCGAGAAAAAGCTCGCCCATCACGCGCGGACAATCGACCAGTTGATTGTGCAGGTGACAGACCCGCGCCGGTTAACGGATGCCGAACATGCGGCTGTTTTACACTGTTGCCAGCAGAACAACATGGCTATCTATGCCAGTAAAACCGGTGATGATCCGGACAAGGACATCCCGAAACGCTTGGGCGAACAATTCGGCCTGTATCAGCGCGACCATAACCCCGGTGCTGATGAAGATGCCGTTACGTCCATTTGTGTACAATCAGACGCCCTGCATCGCGGCTACATACCTTATACCAATCGCGCTATCGCCTGGCACACCGATGGCTACTACAACGCGCCGCACCGACAGGTGCGAGCATTTATTTTGCATTGTGTGCAACCTGCGAACAAAGGCGGCGAAAACGGGCTGATCGACCCGGAAAACATCTACATCCGGCTGCGCGACCGTGACCCGAACCTGATCCGTGCACTGATGCGACAGGATGCCATGTCCATCCCAGCCAACGTCAGCGATGGCCGCACGCTGCGTCCGATCAGCATCGGACCCGTATTGACCTGGGATGCAAACGGAAAGTTGCACATGCGCTATACCGACCGTCGCCGGAATGTCATTTGGCATAATGACCCGGATACCAGTGCTGCAGTTGCGGCATTGCGCGAGACCTTCGATGCCGTGGATACCCTCCCGGTATTGCGTTCTCGCCTCGAACCAGGCTGGGGTGTTATCTGCAACAATGTATTGCATGCCCGCGAGCGCTTCGATGACGACGGCAGCCCCCGCCTGCTCTACCGTGCACGCTACTACAATCGGATTGCCGGTACCTGAGGTCGTTGCGGCGAATCAATCGAGCTGCCAATAATGCGCTATCGCTCGGTGCTGTGACAGAGCCTGAGATGACTGCAACCGCCTAGGCGATTGCCGGAGAAAAACATCCCAACTGGCGCCGGATTCTCGTTCGCCTTCGCGACCTCGAGGCCGGATGAGAAGACAACCCAGGTGGTCTATTTCTCCACAGAAATCGCCTTAGTCGATGTTCAAAAAATCCGTGCCAGCGGGCCGCTTGAAACGAAAAAATGAATATTGCAGCTGTGGGTTGCGATCAAGGTTGGTGAAGATGAAGCGAGTCAGCTGACCGAAGCGGTCTTGCATGAGCAAGGTGTCGAGTTCGCCGTCGACAAAGCCGATCTGGAGTTTTTCCACGTCGGTCTCTGAGGTCTTCGGGATTAACTCGGCCCAAACGCGGTGGTCGCCGCGGTCGATATTGCGGATACTGAAGTACTGCTCAGGTGGCTCATTGCTCGCGAGTAACTGGGCCGGGGTACCATCCAATATCTTCTTTTGACTGCGCTGGCTGACCTGCGACAATTCTTTGTCATAAACATAGATGCGTTTGCCATCAGCCACGATCAGCTGCTCTGATGGAGAACGATAATCCCAACGGAACCGATTCGGTCGGAGCAAGTAAAAAGTACCACTGGATTCGAGCTCTTCACCACTGTCGCCGGACAGCGTAATCTGGCGAAAATCAGCCTGCAGGCTGTTCAGCCCGCGAAGGTAGTCGGTGACAAGCTGAACGCCGTCCTCGGCGACAACCAGGGTGTTACCCCAACAGATCAGCAATGCGGCGCACAGCAAGCTGCCAAGCAACGGACCGAAGCGCGGCCCAGCGAGGCTGACGCGCTGGTTTTCAGTTTGGTTCAAGGCTTAGCCCTCGACTGGTGGAGGCGCGAGCACCTCTCGGTTTCCATTGGTTTCGGCGGCACCGACGATGCCGATGCGCTCCATTTCCTCGATCATCCGCGCGGCCCGGTTATAACCGATCTTGAGCTTGCGCTGAACGCCGGAAATCGACGCTCGCCTGCTCTCGACCACGAATTGCACTGCATCGTCGAACAGTTCATCCTGGTCCTCGACATCGCCACGGGGTTCTGGATCAATGCCCGGCAGGTGCTCGCTCGGTTCCTGCAGAATCGTCTCGATGTATTCGGGCGCACCTTGCTGCTTCAGGTAGTCTACGACACGATGCACCTCATGGTCATCAACAAAGGCACCGTGAACACGCTGCGGAATGCTGCCTCCCGGAGGCAGGTAGAGCATGTCGCCATGACCGAGCAGGTTCTCCGCACCCATCTGATCGAGCACGGTGCGTGAATCGACCCGGGCAGAGACCTTGAATGCCATGCGGGTCGGAATGTTGGCCTTGATCAGACCGGTCAGCACATCAACTGATGGACGTTGCGTGGCCAACAGCAAGTGAATGCCGGATGCACGCGCCTTTTGCGCCAGGCGCGCGATCAACTCTTCGACCTTTTTGCCAACCACCATCATCATGTCTGCCAGTTCGTCGATAATGACGACGATGTAGGGCAGCTTGCCGAGGCTCGGTATGTCCGGTTCGCCACCGTCGCCAAAATCCACCCTGGCCGCCACCGCGGCTTCATACAGCGGATCGGGGATCGGCTCGCCGGCGTCCGCCGCCTCTTGCACCTTGCGGTTGTATCCGGCGATATTGCGCACGCCAAGACTGGCCATCAGCTTGTAGCGCCGCTCCATCTCACCAACGCACCAGCGCAACGCGTTGGCGGCTTCTTTCATGTCGGTGACCACTGGCGTGAGCAGATGAGGTATGCCCTCGTAAACCGACAACTCCAGCATCTTGGGGTCCACCATGATCAGGCGCACATCCTCCGGACCAGCCTTGTAAACCAGACTCAAGATCATCGCGTTGATGGCGACGGACTTGCCGGAGCCGGTGGTACCGGCAATCAGTGCGTGCGGCATGCGCCCGAGATCGGCAATCACCGGCTCCCCGGAGATATTGGTACCCATGCCGATGGTCAACGGCGATGCCGCGTCCTGATAGGCGCGTGAGTCCAGGATCTGGCGTAGTACGACCATTTCGCGGTGATCGTTTGGTACTTCCAGACCGATGACGGACTTGCCTGGAATCACCTCCACCACGCGCACGCTGATCTTCGACAATGCGCGCGCGATATCCTTGGCCAGGCCGGTGATTTTGCTTACCTTTAGACCTGGCGCCAGTTCCAGCTCGAACAGTGCTACCACTGGCCCCGGATGTACCTCGACCACTTTGGCAACAACGCCGAATTCTGCTAACCGCGCTTCCAATTCGCCGGACATCTGTTGCACCTGCTCCGGATTCACCGCTCGACCACTCTTGCGCGGCGGGTCGAGCAATTCCAGCGGCGGTCGCTCTGCTGTTTCGCCACAATAACGTGGTGGAATTTGGCCAACATCGGCTTTCGATCTGGGCAGCAGCTGGGAAGGGGCGCCGGGTTCTGCCGATCGCCGCTTGGCAACGGCTGGCGGACGAACCTCCGATGTACCCGCTGGTTGCGGGAACGATTCAGGCTCGAGATCAATGGCATCGAGCAGTGCCGGGTCGAAATCAACAACACTGACATCTTCGGATGCCTGATCCAAATATGCGGGCTGATCAACCTCGTCCAGATAGGCAACAGGTTCATCGGAGCGAAGATTGTCTTCAGCGTCCGACCGGCTAAAAGACGGCAACCGCGGCGAAGGCATGCGCAAACTGCCAAGGGCTTGCAGGGCACGCGTGGAGAGGCGCAGCATACTTAGCGTTCCAGCGCCCACCATGTCCACTAGCAGCAGTGGCGACAGACCGGTGGATAATATGGTGCCAGTGAAAAATAACGCACCGAGAAACAACAACGTGCCGGAAGTACCAAAGGCGATTCCAGCACGCTCGAAAACGAATAGGCCAAGACCGCCGCCAGCTCCATTTGGCAACCGATCCATCCATTCCGGCAAATACAGGCTGGCTAGGGCCGAACCGGCTACGAGCAGCATGATGAAACCGACCCAGCGCAATGTAAGCCAGTAGAGCTTGGTCTCGGGCTCCTCTGCCCGCTGACGAAATACCAGGTATCCGCTCCAGGCGATCATCACCGGGATCAGATAGGCGAGCAAGCCAAATAAATATAATGCAAAATCCGCAAACCAGGCGCCAAATGGGCCTGCGATATTAGCGACGCCATTGCCGGCGCCCACATAAGACCAGCCGGGATCATCCGGCGAGTAGCTTGCTAGCGCCAACATCAGGTAGAGTGCTGCACAGATCAAAGTCCACATAGCACCTTCGCGCCAGGCGCGATCGAGATAGTCGCCAAGGGTTAAATGGCCGATACGCGTTGCTTGAGTCACGATGCTTCCTCCGAATAATTCGTATTATTATATCGTTATCGGATATTTTTCGCGCTTTTTCTATCGTACCACGGAAAAACCCTGTAGCGCCGGCTACGTAGCGCTACATCCACCAGTTCTCGAACACATCGCCATCGTCGCGACGCCGCGGTCGCGGACGCCAGATCGCGAAGGGTCGTGCCATCGCTCCGACCAACGCGCGGCTGTAAGCCCAAGCCAGCAAGAACCAGGCGTAGAGCACCACGACCAAAATCATCACGGCTGCCAAGGTCTGCGACAGACTGGCTGTCTCATGCAGTAGGAGGTAGCCGGCCCAACGCGCAAGTCCATCGGCCCCCGCGTCAATGCGCACCAGCAGCGATACCAGAACATTATCGTTGGGGCTGTGAGGAAGCGCCGTGCTGTAGACAACGGCATCTGCCCAGCTCAAACCTCGGTAGTCATCGTTGATGCTCAGAGCCAACACCAGTAATGAATCCAGCCACAACAGCCACGTGCTGAAGCGGATCGCCCAAAGACGGGACATGGCATAGAGATACGTTCTGTTGACACTGCCGTGCAACAGGCCCGGCACGCGCGGCATCAAGAGAGCCATAATGACGACGTTCAGCAATAGTAAAGCTGCTTCGCGCAACGTCAATGCCGCAGTGCCGACCATCAAGACCATGCCAAGCAACAGAGCTTTGACAATTTCGCCACCAAGAATCAACGGCTCCAAACCCATCAGGCGGTACAGCCAACTCGGTTGGATCAGGCATTCGTGACGATAAGCGTAGCGTCGGTAGAACACGACCTCCGAGCCGGACATCACCAGCGGCACCGCGATGACCAGCAAAAACGCGAGATTACCGAGTACGCCAATGTGCGGGGCACTGTAATTCCAACCGATTAGAGTCGACCAGACGGCCAACATCGACGACAACCGCGGAATCATGCGATATTTCATATGAGTCCTATCCCCTGGCGTTGGCGTGGTGCGCTTGGCCATTGGTCGGGCGAGAGGCGCAAAGTTCCGGTAATCGAGCGCCGCCCAGCAAAACCAGGCAACACCGATCCCATGGCCAGGCGTACCGTCCAACATGCATCCAAAGCCGCGCCCGGGCAATGATCCTGCCTAGGGCAAGAGACAGGTACCGGTTCCAGCCCATGCTGAAAGCAAGGCAATGGGTACAAATTATCATGATCGGCGTCGGATTCCGAAGCATGCCAGGTCTACAGTTTGTTGTGATATCAAAGAAAAACATGCATGAGTCATTTGTGCGCGAGATTGCTGATCACGACGCTCGAATACCTGATACGGTCTCAAAGCATGGGCCGATTCCGCGCCCGGCCTATAATTTAACCTGAAGTTTCCTGATTCTTGCGTGGGTGGCGGGCCAGGTAGGAGCATTATTATTTGAGTTCGCCTGAGCCTGCGCAAACCAGCGTAAAGATGCCACCCCCAAGTAACCGACCTCCTTGCGATTTTCAGAAACCAGGAAACTTCAGATTAATGCCAATGGCCGACAACGATAACATGAGATTAAGATCGAAAGGCCTGTAGGAGCTGCCGTGAAACAAAGCCAGCAGCTCCCAGGTGCTTTACCGCGGGGGGGTGCGGCACGTACTATTCGCGAGTTAATCAGATACACTTCCCGGAGAGCACCATGAGCAAGACCAAACAATGCCGGCTGCTGATCCTGGGCTCTGGCCCAGCCGGCTATGCTGCCGCGGTCTACGGAGCCCGCGCCAACCTGAGCCCGGTACTAGTAACCGGCCTCGAACAGGGTGGACAGCTCATGACAACCACCGACGTCGATAATTGGCCCGGTGATCCCGACGGCGTGCTCGGCCCGGATCTGATGGAGCGCATGCGCAGACATGCCGAGCGCTTCGAGACCGAATTGCTGTTCGACCATATCAATCAGGTCGACCTCGGTAAACGGCCGTTTGAGCTTACCGGTGACGACGCGAGTTACCGCTGCGATGCATTGATTATCGCCACCGGCGCCAGCGCCAGATATCTCGGCATGGACTCGGAGCAGAAATTCAAAGGCCGCGGCGTCTCCGCATGCGCCACCTGCGACGGTTTCTTTTATCGAAACCAGAAAGTTGCTGTCATCGGAGGCGGCAATACCGCGGTCGAGGAAGCGCTTTACCTGTCCAATATTGCCGCCGAAGTGACCCTGGTGCATCGTAGAGACGCACTCCGAGCGGAAAAGATGTTACAAAAAAAGCTGTTCGATAAGGCGGAAAACGGCAATGTGCGACTGGCCTGGAATCATGTGCTTGACGAGGTGCTTGGCGACAACACCGGCGTCACCGGTATTCGCATAAAAGATGTTCGGGATGGCAATACTAAGGAGATCGACCTGCAAGGCGTATTTATCGCTATCGGCCACCAACCGAACACCAGCATCTTCGAAGGCCAGCTCGATATGGAGGGAGGCTACATCAAAGTCACAAGCGGTACCGATGGCAACGCCACGGCAACCTCCGTTCCGGGCGTGTTTGCGGCCGGCGATGTGATGGATCACGTCTATCGCCAAGCCATTACATCTGCCGGCACTGGCTGTATGGCGGCGCTGGACGCCGAAAAATATCTGGATGCGGAGGCGCTTGCAAACAAAGCGACCACAAATCAGGGATGAGTCAATCCTCCCCTGCCCGGCCAGGCATAGACCGCGACACTCACCCGCGTTCTAACCAATCCCGGATTTCCGAATCTCGTGCCCCGAAAACCGTGCAAGTATTCACCAGGGTTCCCAGTGTCAGCGTTCTGTACTCCGGGGTGCGCTCGAAATAATGATCAAACACCCGGCAAGAGACGCCGAGCTTTGCTCGGCGCGATTACGAATACGATTACGATCACGACAACGACAAACAGCAGAAACGGTAGCGGGGCATCCGCACCGCTGTACTAGTATCTAATTCGACGTTGGCCACGGCGAGCAACGCGCTCTTATCCGACCTGATGGTATCTGTTGATTCGATTGATCGATGACAGAGTAAAATCCAGACCAGCCGCCCCTTTGGCGATATAGACCTCGCCCCCATCCTCATCTTGGTTGAAACATTGAGTTCCCCCAAGTTCAGATGTACAAACTGACCACCTATGATGCCATTGACCAGATCCCAGCGGCCGCCTGGAACGCACTGGTCGGGGATGATTTGCCCTTCATGCGCCATGAATTCCTTGCGGCAATGGAGCGTCATGGCTGCGTTGGTGAGCGCTTCGGCTGGCTTCCACGCCATCTTGCCTTGACCGACGAACAAGATCGGCTGCTGGCCGCGGCCCCCTGCTATCTTAAATACAACTCCTATGGTGAATTCGTATTCGATTGGGCTTGGGCGGACGCCTATCAGCGGGCTGGACGGCGCTACTATCCGAAGCTAGTCATCGCCTCGCCTTACACGCCAGCAACCGGCCGGCGCATCCTAACTGGCAACACGCCCCAGCGCGAAAAACTAGCGACGACGCTAACCAAAGGTGCACTGCAACTGGCGAAAGAAATGGGCGTTTCTGGTCTACACTGGCTGTTTACTGCCGACGACGAGACCGAGATCATGCGCTCGGTGGGCTTGATGCGCCGGCTGGGCTGCCAGTTCCATTGGAGCAACGCCGGATACGACAGCTTTGACCACCTGCTTTCTACCTTTTCTGCCGAAAAACGCAAAAAAGTCAAGCGCGAGCGTCGTCGCGTGACCGAAGCAGACATACAGATTCGCCGCCTACGCGGTGACCAGGTGAGCGAAGAGGAGTGGCGCATTTTCCATCGTTTATACGAAGATACCTTCGACAAACGCGGCGGCATACCCACCTTGACCTTGCCTTTTTTTCGCGATATCGGTCACACCATGGGTGAGCAACTACTGTTGGTGCTTGCTGAACACGCCGGTGATATTGTCGCCGCTGCCTTTTGCCTGGTGGGCGCCCGCAGTCTCTATGGTCGACACTGGGGCTGCTCCAAGGACTTCCACAGCCTGCATTTCGAAGCTTGCTACTACCAGGGCCTGGATCATTGCATTGAACACGGACTGACGCGCTTTGAGCCCGGTGCCCAAGGCGAGCACAAAGTGGCCCGTGGCTTCCTGCCGACTCGCACCTGGTCAACACATTGGATTGAGGACGGTGAATTCCGCCGCCCCATCGGAAAGTTCCTCGACCACGAAATCGACGGCATGGAAGACTATCTTGCCGAAATGCAACAACACAGCCCCTACAAAGCAGAATCGGTTTGATCCGTAGAGCGAACAACATACCCTATTTGCTGGCAGCCAACGACCCGAGCGGATCGTTCCCACCAGTGAGCGAGGCGTTAACCGAACCCGACGGGCTGCTTGCCATTGGCGGCGACCTCAGCGTTAAGCGCCTGATCCATGCCTATCGTCACGGCATCTTTCCCTGGTATGGCGAGAACGATCCAATCCTCTGGTGGTCTCCGGACCCGCGCACGATCTTGGTTCCCGACGAGATCCGCATATCCCGCAGTCTGCGCAAATTTCTACGCAAGAGTCCCTTCGAGGTGACCATGGATCGGGATTTCCGCTCGGTAATCCATGCCTGCGCCATGCCGAGAGAACCCGGTGGCGGCACCTGGCTAATGCCAGAAATGATCAGCGCCTATCGAAAGCTGCACGCGCTTGGCATCGCACATTCGGTGGAAGTCTGGAAAGACGGCATGCTGGCCGGCGGGCTCTATGGTATCGCTGTCGGTGCCGCATTTTTTGGTGAATCGATGTTCACCCGCATTGACAACGCATCCAAAATTGCTTTGGTATACCTTTGCCGTCGGCTGAGCACATGGAATTTTAGGTTAATCGATTGCCAGGTACAGACCGACCATTTGCTGCGGATGGGTGCGCGACACATACCACGCACCAAATTCATCCACATGCTGGAACAGCTGCGCGACCGGCCGTCCCCGACCGGTTGTTGGGACCAACCCTGGGATGCCAGCCCAGCAGACGCCAGCCCAACAACCTGCGAGCATGCCGACAACATGGCAAGCCGCGAAACCGAGGGTAGACATGCATCGTGATACCTCCAGCCGTGGCGACCTGCAGCTTTACCTGACCGGTGAACACGATTGCTCGTATATCGAAGGCCGTCAAGCCCGCACCCTGTTTGTCGATCCACTGGCACGGGTCGACGGAGAACGCGCCCAATGGCTGCAACAGATCGGATTCCGGCGCAGCGGACAGCACTTTTACCGGCCCGCCTGTCGAGGATGCCAGAGGTGTGTACCCATCCGCATTCCAGTCGCGGAATTTCAACCCAACCGCTCCCAACGCCGCAACTTGCGCCGCAACGCCGAAGATGTTCGGCTCGTGGTGCGATCAGCGGAGCTGGAAATCGAACACTATCAGCTCTATGAACGCTACCTGAATCAGCGCCATGGCGACGGCGACATGGCAGAAGATGTATCCATCGAAACTTACGCCCGCTTTCTGTTGGCACCCTGGGGTGGCGAGACCCGATTTATCGAGCTGCGGGGTAATGACGGCACATTGCTCGGAGTTGCCGTAACCGATCTATTCAGCGACGGTCTGTCGGCGGTCTATACCTTTTTTGATCCAGAGCAAGGACGGCGCGCCCTCGGAACCTACGCGGTATTGGGTCAAATCCGCGAGGCACAGCGAATGAATCTCGGCTATCTCTATCTCGGGTATTGGATTGGCGAGAGCCAAAAGATGCGATACAAGGAGAATTTTCGCCCACTGGAAGCCTGGAACGGACATGGATGGGAACGCTTTGAGCGTGGCAAAACGATACCCTACTAATGCACAGCATCTTGGCATAGTTCACCAGTCACCAGTCACCAGTCACCAGTCACCAGTCACCAGTCACTGGTATTGGCGTTGCCACTCTATGCTATACTGGCGCGCTCGGCTCATCAGCACTCTTGATCTTGCTCGACCCAAAAAAGCAAGTCGGATGTTGAAAATCCTCCTACCAGAAGATTGAACACCCAGAGAAAACGAACAAAAGCAAAGGATTATTTCAATTTTTCGAATGATCTGCCATCTCAGCAGTTACCACATTAATCCTAACCCACCTCTTTATTTTTTCCTCTATTACTATGGCTAAAGAAGACGTCATTCAGATGGAAGGTACAGTCACCGAGACCCTACCCAACACGATGTTTCGTGTCGAGTTGGAAAATGGCCATACTGTAACCGCACACATTTCCGGCAAGATGCGCAAACACTACATTCGCATTCTGACCGGAGATAAGGTCACGGTCGAACTCACGCCTTACGATCTTACCAAGGGTCGAATCACTTACCGCGTGCGCTGACCGATATTTTTTCGGTTCAGCCTCTCATGCATCTCTCATGGAACGCTAATGGACTCATGCCGACCTGCGGGATAGATCCATTGCTCAGCGATCAATAATGCATCGCCGCATCGAATCTTCCTTAATCGACTGATAGACTCCTTGGATGAATCATCCAAGACATAGCCGAACTAACCGGCAGAACCAATCAGCGCCATGGATTTCGGGTTGGGAGATGACATCAGGACATGAGCAACCGGACGTCTACCGGGTGCTGTTCTTCAAAGAATGAAATAATTTACCGCAGAGACGCAGAGTGCGCGGCAAAGTCAAGGCGAATGCATTCTCTTTCTCCGCGTCTTTGCGGTGCATCAAATTTCATCCTGGGTGAAGAGGTAAACATTTTACGTAGGTAACGCCCGAGCAGCATGAACATCGCTGTTAACAAAGTAGAGTGAGGAAAAGCGTAAGAACTTCGAAAACGAGCTGGATAGTACGTCAAACCAGAGTCCCTTTTCATGCGTTTCCTGGTTCTAACCTCGAGAGTTCTAGAAAGATATGTTATTTGATCGTGGAACTTGCTCTAGGGCGTGCTGGGCGGATTGTGCCATTAGATTCTTCAGGATGGTGAGGGCGAGGCGACATTCCCCGCTCTCATCATCGTACTTTGCTGGAAACTGCTCTTGGTTATTTAAGCAGTTTCTTGTTCGACCTCGAAAGTGAAGGCTAATTCATCATTCTCGCCGAGCCTCACCGTGACCGTGCCGCCATTTGCCAATTCGCCAAACAAGAGCTCGTTAGCCAGCGGTTTCTTAATTTCGTTCTGAATTACCCGTGCCATGGGCCGAGCTCCCATTTTGGGATCATAGCCTTTCTCCGCGATCCAGGCTTTTGCTTCCGGTTCGACGATCAGCGATACCTTTTTGTCCACGAGCTGCGCCTCCAGCTCGAAAATGAACTTGTCGACGACGCTGGCAATCGTCTCCGGTGCCAATGAACCGAACTGTACCACCGCATCAAGCCGATTGCGGAACTCCGGCGAGAATACGCGTTTCAACGCCTCCATACCGTCGCTGGAGTGATCTTGTTCAGTAAAACCGATGGACCGCCGGCTCGTTTCCTCAGCACCCGCGTTTGTGGTCATCACCAGCACCACATTGCGAAAATCCGCCTTGCGACCATTGTTGTCGGTCAACGATCCATGGTCCATGACCTGAAGCAGCAGATTGAATACATCCGGATGCGCTTTCTCGATCTCATCAAGAAGCAATACGGAATGTGGATGCTTGGTCACATCTTCGGTCAGCAAGCCGCCTTGGTCGAAGCCAACATAGCCAGGTGGTGCTCCGATCAGGCGCGATACAGTGTGTCGCTCCATGTACTCAGACATATCGAAGCGAATCAGCTCCATGCCGAGAATGCGTGCAAGTTGGCGAGTGACTTCGGTCTTGCCGACGCCAGTGGGGCCTGTAAACAGGAACGAGCCGATGGGCTTCTCTTCGTTACTGAGACCTGACCGGTTCATGCGAATGGCCGAGGTCAGCGCATCGATCGCATCTTCTTGGCCGTACACAACCATCTTCAGATCACGATCCAGGTTACGCAATGCCTCAGTGTCGGACATCGACACCTTTTTCGGTGGGATGCGGGCGATTTTAGCGACAATCGCTTCCACATCAGTCACATCAATACGCTTTTTCCGCTTTGCGACCGGCTTCAGCTGTACATTGGCACCGGCCTCGTCAATGACATCGATGGCCTTATCCGGTAGGTGCCGATCATTAATGTACTTAGCCGAGAGTTCGGCGGCAGCGCGCAATGCCGGAGTGGTGTAAGCGACTTGATGGTGCTCTTCAAAGCGCTTCCTTAGCCCCTTCAGGATTTCGACGGTCTCATCCACCGAGGGTTCATGCACATCGATTTTTTGGAACCGGCGCGTCAATGCCCTGTCCTTCTCGAAAATGCCACGGAATTCCTGATAGGTGGTCGAGCCAATGCAGCGCAGATCGCCTGAGGCTAACACAGGCTTGATCAGATTCGACGCATCCATGACGCCGCCGGAGGCAGCGCCGGCACCAATGATGGTGTGAATTTCGTCAATAAATAAGATTGAATGTGGCTTGCGCTTGAGTTCTGCAAGCACCGCCTTGAGCCGCTTTTCAAAGTCGCCCCGGTATTTGGTGCCTGCCACCAAGGAGCCCAGGTCGAGCGCATAAACGACTGCATCCGCGAGCACATCCGGCACCTCGCCGTCGACAATTTTCTTCGCCAGCCCCTCGGCGATAGCGGTTTTGCCGACCCCGGCTTCTCCCACTAATAAAGGATTGTTCTTGCGCCGCCGACATAGAATCTGCGCGGTGCGTTCGACCTCTTCGGCGCGGCCGATCAGCGGATCGATCCGCCCCTGACGCGCTACCTCATTGAGATTGGTAGCGAAATTATCCAGCGGGCTGGCGGCTTCTTTTTCGTCACCCCGAGCCTCTTCGGTCTCTCCCTGCGTATCGTCGCCTCGATCTTCACCAGGCACCTTGGAAATACCATGGGAGATGTAATTGACTACATCCAACCGTGATACGTCTTGCTGGTTCAGTAGATACACTGCTTGGCTGTCCTGCTCGCTGAACAGCGCCACGAGTACGTTAGTACCAGTGACCTCTTTCTTGCCGGCGGACTGAACGTGGAATACCGCCCGCTGTAATACGCGCTGGAATCCAAGGGTGGGCTGTGTCTCACGTGGATCGCCCTGAGCGATCAGTGGCGTCGTTTCTTCAATGAAGGTAGTTATGTCTTTGCGCAGCTTGCCGTCATCGGCGCCACAGGCGCGAAGTACCTTGGCCGCGGCCGGATTGTCGAGCAGACACAGCAGCAAATGCTCGACCGTCATGTACTCGTGCCGTTTTTCCCGCGCCTCTTTGAACGCATGATTCAGGGTGAATTCGAGCTCTTTGCTTAACATGTGCGGAACCCTGCAGGGTGTGTTTTCGGGGAAAGGTCTGATTTAGAGTGAATGTATCTGAAATGATTATTCGTTTGCGGTGATGATTGACCAGCTAATCGCTCTTTGGAGATAAATGCATTGCTGAGGATCAACATTAGGATCTTTCCCCGGCTCGTGTCTCGGAAGGCTGCCTGTACTGCGGTGGACAGAATCATGCTTCCTCCATCGTGCATAACAGAGGGTGATGATTCTCACGGCTGAAATCATTCACCTGTGTGACCTTGGTCTCGGCGATATCTCGACTGAAGACACCACAGACGCCAACACCACGTGTATGCACGTGCAGCATGACTTGAGTGGCTTTTTCGCGACTCATGCCGAAAAAGGTCTCGAGCACGTGTACAACGAACTCCATGGGTGTGTAGTCGTCGTTGACGATCAACACCTTGTACCGTGGCGGTTGTTTCAGCTCGGGTTTCGACTCCTGAACGACGAGACCCGAGTCCTGATCTTCACCGGTATGCCGCTCACTCATGATAATTCAGTTCATATTCTAACGTTAGTAAGAGATATGAGAACGATCGGTCGTTCTCCAGTTCAACTCATTTGTAAGGGTTGTACCAGGAAAAATACAGCCCCCGGCCGCATTCGCCCGTGCCACGGTGGTAAATGGCGATCCTTTGGATCGTACCCGGTTTGCTCGATTTCCGCTACGGATTGACCTATCAATTTTGCAGACTATACTAAGCAGATACGAAACCCCGGAATACAAAGTCCTGGGTTGAGTTTCGACCGGCTGCCTCGACGCCGTCGGCGACTCACAATAACGAAACAATCTACTTTCCAAAGCAAGACGAGAGACCCCGGAGGAGTATCCGCCATGTCCACTGGCACCGTAAAATGGTTCAACAACGCAAAGGGTTATGGCTTTGTAAAGCCCGATGACCGTCAAGAAGATGTCTTTGTCCACTTCTCGTCCATCGAGATGGAGGGCTACAAGACACTAAAGGAGGGCCAAAAGGTCGAGTTTGAACTAAGCCAGGGTCCGAAAGGCCTGCATGCGGCTCGGGTTCAGCAAGCAGCACTCTAAGGCGTTGGCCACAAGCCACCACCTCAGGTCTGCCCCGAGCATTCCCATAAAACGATAACTGAATGGGGGCGAGGCCGATCGGCACCGCTCCCAATTTTTTTGACCGGTTTTTTAATCCCGTTTGTCGTTCCCGGCTTTTTTGCGCCGCTGAACCCAATCGAACCGGGAATCCTACCTCACATATTCCCTGCCACCGCCTCGGCGAACTCCGAACAGCTTAATTTGGTGGCACCCTCCATCAGCCGCTCCAGGTCGTAGGTGACGGTCTTAGCCGAGATTGCCCCTTCGATTCCTTTGATCACCAAATCCGCAGCCTCGGTCCAACCTAGGTGCCGCAGCATCATCTCGCCAGACAATAACAGCGAACTCGGGTTAACCATGTCCCTGCCTGCATACTTCGGCGCGGTGCCATGGGTGGCCTCGAACATCGCTACCGTATCAGATAAATTCGCACCCGGTGCCATGCCGATACCGCCAACCTGGGCAGCCAGCGCATCGGAGATATAATCGCCGTTCAGGTTCAGCGTCGCGATCACGTCATACTCTTTTGGTCGCAGCAAAATTTGCTGCAAGAAGGCATCGGCGATGACATCCTTGACCGTAATCTCATTGCCAGTATTCGGATTCTTAAAACTGCACCAGGGGCCTCCGCCGATCTCCACTGCACCGAATTCCTCAGCGGCCAGCTCATAGCCCCACTCCTTGAACGCACCCTCGGTGAATTTCATGATATTACCCTTGTGTACTAGGGTAATGGATTTGCGGTCGTTATCGATTGCATACTGAATCGCCTTGCGCACTAAGCGCTTCGTGCCATCGCTGGAAACCGGCTTGACGCCGATACCGGAGCTGGCCGGAAAGCGAATCTTGCTCACGCCCATCTCATCCTGTAGAAAATCGATGACCTTTTTTGCCTCCGGTGTGCCGCTCTGCCACTCGATGCCGGCATAAATATCCTCGGAATTTTCACGAAAAATCACCATGTCGGTGTGTTCCGGTGCCTTGAGCGGGCTCGGCGTGCCGGCAAAGTAGCGTACTGGGCGCAAACACACATACAGATCCAACTGCTGACGCAAGGTCACATTCAACGAACGGATGCCGCCGCCCACCGGAGTCGTCAGCGGCCCCTTGATCGATACCACGAATTCTTTGACCGCATCCAGCGTCTCATCCGGCAGCCAAACATCATCCCCATAAACACGAGTGGACTTTTCGCCGGCATAGATCTCCATCCAGGCAATCTCACGCTCTCCGCCATACGCCTTCTCAACCGCGGCATCCAGCACGTCCTTCAGCGCTGGTGTGATATCGATGCCGATACCGTCGCCCTCGATGTACGGAATAATCGGTCGCTTCGGCACACGTAGGCTGAAATCGTCGTTGACGCCGATCTTCTCGCCATTGCTGGGGATTTGAACATGCTGATAGGGCATCGTAAGGTTCCTCGGTGTGCAGAGCCTGTCTGGCTCAAAGTGTTGTGAAAAATTGCAAAAGTCCGGATGGTATCATTGCTGTCAATAATCGACTCCCTTTGGTTTATCGGCAGATCGCAACCCCGGACCTGAGTTTGCATGACCGCTAGCATCACCAACGCCGGCGGCCGCAACGACAACCAGAACGCCTGTCATCGTTGCGCAGACTGCTGGGTAGTGGCGGATGGGCTTCACGGTCAAGCTGGCGGTGGCCTGGCAGCGCGTATTGCGGTGCACAGCGTGCTCGCTACCAGCGCAAGCAACACCGGGCCGGAAATGATCGGTATCCACGGCAGACTTTGCCGGTCTCGATGCGCGTCCCCGAAATCCGTCTCGACTCAGTCCGCGTCATCCAAGTCTGTATCAACCATCCCCGATTCGGCTGTATCCAAATGATACGGCTGGCGCCGCAGCAGAGGTTGCAAACGGCAGTTGCGCTGGCGTTTGGCGCGACTGCAACCCCTGCTGCAAAGTGGCGATGTCCGGGATGCGCGCATCGGCTTTGATAGCCAAGCCAGCGAGCAGGGTCTGCTCGGCCATCAGCGGCCAGCGGAGGCCGAGTGCGGACGGGGGGTTTCAAGTCATCCTGCTCGGCGCGGTCGAGGGCCTCGGATGGGCTGATGCCGGTGATGGCGCGATACAGGGTCGCGGCCAATGCATAGACACCTGACCTTCGGGAGTGATGCGACTATTGTCCGGGGCGATGTCGCGGTGCAGCTGGCCAGCCTGATGCATCGTGCACAGCGCGGTTGTTTTTGAAGCCTTCTATTCGCTGACATTCTCTTCGCTGAAGGCAAAGCCGAGGACTCGACAACCATCGCATCGCCATCCGCGACATTCAATTCAGTCAAGGGTATCAGGCTCGACGGTATCGCGGTTCAGCAATCAACACCGCATCCAGCCTGTTTATTCTTCCAATGCCCGGGCATGATACGCTAGATGCTCACCGATGAAGGTCGCGATGAAGTGATAACTGTGGTCATAATCGGGTTGCATCCGCAGCCTCAGGTCGAAACCACGTTGCTGGCACGCGACAATCAGTGCTTCCGGCCTGAGCTGGCCGTCGCTGAGGAACTCGTCGTCAGTACCCTGGTCGATCAACAGCGGGATCGGCTGCGCGCCAGCGAGGATCAACTCGGTCGCATCCCAATCCCGCCAGGTGGTTTGGTCATCGCCCAGGTAGGCGCCGAAACAACCTTGGCCCCAACCGCAATGGATTGGGTTGCAAACAGGCGCAAATGCCGAGACCGAATGCCAGTGGCCAGGGTATTTCAGCGCGCTGATCAGGGCGCCATGGCCGCCCATGGAATGTCCGGTGATCGAGCGCCGCCCCACCAGCAACGGGAGTTCGCGCTCCAACAAGGCCGGCAATTCCAGGTTCACATAATCGAACATCTGGTAGTGGGCGGCCCAGGGCGAGCGGCTGGCATTGACGTAGAAGCCGGCGCCCTGGCCCAAATCGTAGCGATCCGCGGCATCGGCCACATCCTCGCCGCGCGGGCTGGTATCCGGCATCACCAAGGCCAGGCCCAGCTCTGCCGCATAGCGCTGGGCACCGGCCTTGACTCGCACATTGTCATCGCTGCAGGTCAGCCCGGACAGGAAGTAAACCGCCGGCACCCGAACATGCTCCGAGCGCGCCGGCAGGTAAACCGAGAAGGTCATCGAGCAGCGGCAGGTCTTGGAGTCGTGGGTGTAGCGATTCAGCCAGCCACCAAACTCGCGAATACGCTCGATCCGTTGCATTGCCGACATCCCTTAAAACAAGATCACGGAGCGAATGCTTTGCCCCTCATGCATCAACTCGAAGGCGCGGTTGATGTCCTCCAGCGGCATGCTGTGGGTGACCATGCGGTCCACCTCGATCTCGCCGGCCAGATAGCGTTCCACATAGCCCGGCAGCTCGCTGCGGCCCTTGACACCGCCAAAGGCGGTACCTTTCCAGGTGCGGCCGGTGACCAACTGGAACGGACGCGTGCGGATTTCCTGCCCGGCACCGGCAACGCCGATGATGGTCGCCACGCCCCAGCCCATGTGGCAACACTCGAGGGCCTCGCGCATCACGTCCACATTACCGATGCACTCGAACGAATAATCAACGCCGCCCCCGGTCATCTCGACGATGGCCTCGGTGACGCTGCCGGAGAGTTCCGCCGGGTTCAGTGTGTCGGTGGCACCGAGTTGGCGGGCCATGTCGAACTTGTCCGGGTTCACATCGACAGCGATGATCCGTGCCGCCTTGGCCATCACCGCCCCCTGTACCACCGAAAGGCCGATCCCGCCGAGACCGAACACCGCCACCGTCGAGCCGGGTTCGACCTGAGCCGTATTCAGCACCGCGCCAATACCGGTGGTGATGCCGCAGCCGAGCAAGCAGACCTTATCCAGCGGTGCCGCCTGATTGATCTTGGCCAGCGCAATCTCCGGGACGACCGTGTACTCGGAGAAAGTCGAGCAGCCCATGTAATGGAAAATGGGCGAGCCCTTGTGGGAAAAGCGACGACTGCCATCCGGCATATAGCCAGTCCAGACCGTATCTGCAATGGACTGGCAGAGGTTGGACTTATTGGAGTGACAATACACGCAATCGCCGCATTCCGGAATATACAGCGGGATGACGTGGTCGCCCGGTCGCAGACCATGCACGCCTGGCCCGCAGTCGACCACCTCGCAGCCACCCTCATGGCCGAGCACGCAGGGGAAAGCGCCCTCCGGATCATCCCCTGACAAGGTAAATGCGTCGGTATGGCAGACGCCGGAAGCAACCACCCGAAGTAACACCTCGCCCTGTTTCGGTCCCTCCACGTCGATCTCTTCGATGGACAGGGGGCGGGCAGGCTCCCAGGCAACGGCGGCTCTGGCTTTCATAGGGTTCTCCGATGGGTTTTTGTGCTGCTTGAAGTCAATTCTTGCTGGCGCTGCCGCTTCGCGGGCAGCACGGATACATCGAGCCAGGCACCATGAGGCATATGACCGGGACATCGGAGCCGACAGAAAACCGCTCGCTTGTCACGCGCGACACTCGTCGCTCGCTGCCGACATCGGCATGAGCCATGCGATCCTGGAGATGATGAGCGCCTGGAATAAAACAGGCCAAGGCCAGCCGGTCGGCGCATGCGAAGCCATGTAAAATCAGTTGCGTGAAATTACTCAGGGATCAGCACCCTGTCAAGGCATGCTTGACCTGGATCATGCAGGCACGTAGTTTCCAGCCAGCATGGTCACACAGGATCAACAAGCGGTACACCCCGGTTAAACTATGAAAAATCGCGAAAATGCGCGTGCGAGCTCTTTATCCGATGCCTCGGCGCGAGCACCGGATGACAAGATTCGCAGTTCGATTCCCACCCTCTACGGAGATGCCCTCTGAGCACACCGCTTGATCTACAAAGCATCCCGCTGCACGGCCTGCACCTGATCGAGGCCAGCGCCGGCACCGGCAAAACCTTTGCCATAGCCAACCTGGTATTGCGCATGGTATTGGAGGACGGCATCGGCGTCGAGCGCATCCTGGTGCTGACTTTCACCAAGGCGGCCACCGAGGAATTGCGCGAGCGCATTGCCTCGCGCCTGCGCGCCGCGCTCGCGGCCGTCGATGGCGCCGAGATTGCCGACCCGATCCTGGAACAGATCCTGCGGCCGCTGGATACCAAAATCGCCCAAGTGCGCCTTGCCGAGGCCGTGAGCCATATGGACGAGGCAGCGATTCACACCATCCACGCCTTTTGCCAGCGGCTGCTGCGGGACAATGCGTTCGAAAGCGGCATCAGCTTCGAACCCGAGATGATTCAGGATGAATCCGAACTGCGGCGGCTTGCCGCCGAAGATCTGTGGCGCCGCCATATGGCCAAAGCCGATTCGGAACAGGCGGCATGGATGCTGTCGAATTGGCCCAACGGACCGGCACAGCTGCTGGCGACCCTCGGCGCCTACATCGGCGCGGCCGAGTTCGAGGTGATACCCGCCCCAGATACACCTCCAGATGCACCTCCAACGCCGGCCTCGGACTCGAACGCACCGGCCACCCATGATGATCCAATGGCACCGGCGCGCGCCTGGCGCGAGCGCGTGCGCAGCGCCTGGCCGGCAGCCCGCGACCAGGTCCTCGCAGTAGTGCGCGACAGCAAAGCGTTGAACCGCAACAGCTACAAGGCAGCAGCCATCGAACAAATACCGGCCGCGGTGGAAACCTTGCTGCAGGCCGAGACAATGCCGAGCGCATTGCCGGCACGCTTCGACCTGCTGACTCCGACCAAACTTGCGAAGGCGACCAAAAAAGGCTTCGAGACGCCGCAACACCCGTTCTTCGACCTATGCGGCGAGATGGACAATGCCCTGCTGCAATCGGCGCATCGCCTGCGCCGCGCGCATTTCCTCGGCGACGCCCGCGCGCAGCTGGCCGAAGCCTTGTCGCAGGCGAAAGAAGCGCGGCGCGTGCTCTACTTCGACGACCTGCTGAGCCACACCGCCCGGGTGCTGAGTGGACCACTGCAGGCGGATCTGGCCGCGCGGATACGTCAGGACTACCCGCGCGCGCTGATCGACGAATTCCAGGACACGGACCCGTTGCAGTATCGGATTTTCCGGCACGTCTACGACGGCCAGAGCGCTTGCGGCCTGTTCTTGATCGGTGATCCCAAACAAGCCATCTATGCCTTCCGCGGTGCCGACATCTTCACCTACATGGCCGCGCGCCGGCATGCCGAGCAAGCGGGCAATGTCTGGTCCCTGGACACCAATTGGCGCTCCGCCAGCGCCCTGGTGCATGCCGTGAACACGCTCTTCGAGCGCGCCGAGCGGCCGTTCGTCTACGACCACGACATCCCGTTCCAACCGGTCAAATCCGGCCCCAAAGCAGATGCCGAGCCACTCTCCATCGACGGCTCGCCTGTCATCCCGCTGGAACTGCGCTGGCTCCCCTTGGCGCCCGAGCATTGCACCAAGGACGGCCGACGCCTGAGCGCCGACGGTGCGCTCAGGCTGGCCGCCGCCGACTGCGCTGCACGCTTGGCCGACCTGCTTGCGCAAGCCGCAGCCGGCAAGGTTCGCATCGGCGACCAGCCCTTGGCGGCACGCGACATCGCGGTGCTGGTGCGCAAGCACAAAGAGGGCGTGCGCATGCGCGAAGCCCTGGCTCAGCACGGCATCGCCAGCGTCAGCATCGGCAACGACAGCGTGTTCGACACCGACGAGGCGGCAGAGCTGGCATTGGTGCTGGCGGCGCTCGACGAGGGCGCCGACGAGGGCAGTATCCGCACCGCGCTGGCCACCGCGATGCTGGGCTGGACGGCAGCGCGCATCGCCGCGCTGGACAGCGACGAAAGCGGCTGGGACAGCCTGTTGACGCGCTTCGACGACTATCGACAGCGCTGGCGCAAGCGCGGCTTCCTTGCCGCCTTCTGGCGCTTGATGGAGGGCGAGCAAGTGGCCGCAAACCTGCGTCGCATGCCGGATGGCGAACGGCGTCTGACCAATCTGCTGCATCTGGCCGAACTGGCCCAGCTCGCCTCCCGCGAGCATCCGGGCATCGACAATCTGCTGCGCTGGCTGAGCGAGCGCAATGACCCCCCAGGCGCCGAGCGCGACGAACAATTGCTGCGCCTGGAAAGCGATGCCGAACTGGTCCGCATCGTTACATTGCACAAAAGCAAGGGGCTGGAGTTCCCGCTGGTATGCCTGCCATTTCCCTGGACCAATGCGCGACCTTTGGACAAACAACAACCGGTGCCCTTCCATGCCGACGATGGGCGCGCCTGTCTTGATCTCGGCTCGGATGCCATCGACCACCACCGCGACCTCTGGCTGCGTGAAACCCTGGCCGAGGGGCTGCGCCTACTGTATGTCGGCCTCACCCGGGCCAAACATCTATGCTTGATGCACTGGGGTGCGGTGAATCAGGTTGGCACCTCGCCTGGCGCTTACCTCCTCTATCCCGACCCAGCATTGGACGGCCCGGCGGATCGCATGGGCAAGCGCGATGCCGCCGTCCTGCGCGCCGAACTGGAAGATCTGCTGACGCGCGCGCCGGAAGCCATCCGCATTGTCGATGCCTTGCCCCAGCACGCGCCCACCGCCCCTGTCGCCGCGGCACCGCCAGTACCCCTATCGGCAAGGCAGTTCACCGCGGCGATTCGCAGCGACTGGCGCCTGACCAGCTATTCCGGTCTCGCCGGCGGGCTGGAACGCGATCGACCGGACTACGATGCCGATGCTGGCTCGCTCCTGGATACCCAAACCGGCCCGATCGCACAGGTGCTGGACACTGTCGAGCCAGAGGCAGCGGAAAGCGCAGATCAGGACCAGCCAAACGGCATGCAAGGCAGCGCCGGCACCGAGGCGGCCCTGTCCGGCGCCGACAACAGCGCATTGGAACAAGCGCCCATCGACCCGGTATTTCAATTTCCCCGCGGCGTTCGCGCCGGGCATTGCCTGCACGAGATGTTCGAACATCTCGATTTCACCAGCGCATATGGCGAACTGTTGGGCAATACGGTGCAACAGACTTTATCGCGTCACGGCATCGAAACCGCCTGGGCCGATACTGCGCAACGACTGGTGACCCAGGTGCTCGACACGCCCCTGGCGGACAGCGACGATGCGCCGCTCTTGCGCAATCTGCCCGACATGGACCGACTCAACGAGCTGGAGTTTCATTTCCCGCTGCAGCAGGTCGAACCGCGCAGGCTGTCCGAACTGATTCGCGAGCAAGGCTACCCAGACCCGGGCATCGGCATCGAAGGCGCCCCGCTGCGCGGCTTGATGAAGGGCTACATCGATCTGGTGTTCCGCTACAACGGCCGCTATTACCTGGCCGACTACAAATCCAATCATCTCGGTGACCAGCTCGAAGACTATGCCCGTCCGCTGCTGCAAGCGGCCATGACCGCGCATCGCTATCAATTGCAATATCTCATCTACAGCGTCGCATTGCATCGCTACCTGCGCCAGCGGATCGCCGACTATGACTATGCGACCCATTTCGGCGGTGTGTTTTACCTGTTTGTCCGCGGTATGCGCCCGCACCAGGGTGCTGACTTCGGGGTCTATCACGACCGTCCCGAACCGGTTCTGATCGAGTCCCTGAATGCGCTGCTGAGCGCAGCATCGGAGCCTGCGGCATGAATCTACACGCCAGCACGGCATGGCTGCGAAGCGCCATCGCGGTGGGCGCATTGCGGCCCCTTGACCTGCACTTCGCGCACTGGCTGCAACGCGCCACCGGCGAAGCTGAGCCAGCGCAATTGCTGGCCGCCGTGTTGGTGAGCCAACGCACCGGCGCCGGCGATGTTTGCCTGGATCTGGCGACAATCGCCGGAACCCCGGTGTTCGACAGCCTGCCCGCAGTGCGAGCGCCCGCCCTCGCGCCCTGGCGCGAGGCGCTGCAACGCTGGTCCGTGGTCGGCGCCCCAGGCGCCCAGGCGCCGTTGATCCTGGACGCCGCCGACCGCCTCTATCTGGGTCGCTACTGGGCTTATGAACACGCGGTAGCCAAAGCACTGCGCCAGCGTGCGAGCGCATGGAGCGCAGACATCGACCTCGCCCTGCTGCACCATGGCCTGAACCGCTTATTCGGCCCCCTGCCCGCCGCGTCAGCGTTGGCCAGCACGGATTGGCAGCGGGTTGCCGCCGCCATTGCGGTGCTCAAACCCCTGTGCGTGATCTCCGGAGGCCCGGGCACCGGCAAAACCCATACCGTGGCCGCAATCCTGGCATTGCTGGCGCAACAGGCCCGCCACCAGGCGCCAGATGCCGATCGCTCGCTGCGCATTGCATTGGCAGCCCCGACCGGCAAAGCTGCCGCGCGACTCACCGAGGCCATACGCAACGCCCGCGAACGGCTTGATCCGGAACTGGCGCGCCTGATACCAGAACCCGATGCGTCCAACCGCGGATTGCCGGTGCGCGCTCAAACCCTGCACCGGCTGCTCGGCACAAGGCCCGGGCGTGTGCGGCCGCGCCATCATCGCGATGATCCGCTGCCCCTGGACCTACTGGTGTTGGACGAGGCATCGATGCTCGATTTGCCGCTGATGGCGCGCCTGCTGGACGCGCTGCCCAGCGCTGCCCGCCTGATCCTGCTCGGCGATCGCGATCAGCTCGCGTCGGTGGAATCGGGCATGGTCCTGGGCGACCTGTGCGGGCGCGGCCTCGAGCCGGTTTACTCCCCGCGCATGCAGGGCCTGCTCAGGGATCTGACCGGACTGCATGCGGCCGATCGCATGACGGACCACGAGCCCGAGGCCAACAATCGCACCGATGCGCAACATCCACCGCTATCGGATTGCATCGCATTGCTGCGCAAAAGCCGTCGCTTCACTGCCGACAGCGGCGTCGGCTCCCTCGCGGCAGCGGTGAACGCGGCTGACACCCAAAGTGTGCGAGCCCTCGCCGCCGCCGGCTTACCCGACGTGCGGCAACTGCAACTCGACGAACACCAACTCAGACAATTCCTGGCCGCCGAATTGGTTCCACGCTGGCGCGCCGTACTGGCCGGCGAATCGCCATTGGCGGTGCTTCGAGCATTGGCCGGGTTTCGTCTGCTCTGCGCCGTGCGCCAGGGTCCGTTCGGCGTCGAGGGCTTGAATGCAATGGCCGAATCGGTACTAGCGCGGGCCGCCGTGATCCAGCCCGCCGGCCGGCAGCACTATCCAGGCCGGCCGGTCATGGTGACCAGCAATGACTATGCTGTCGGACTGTACAACGGCGATATCGGTGTTGTGCTGCCCGACCCGCATGCCGAGCAGTCCGCCGCGAACGCACCGGCAGCCGATCTGCCGCAAGGCGCTCCGCCATTGCGGGTCTGGTTCGAAACGGACGATGGCGTGCGACGCATCCCGGTCGGCCGGCTGCCGGCAGCGCAAAGCGTATTTGCAATGACCGTACACAAAGCCCAAGGCTCAGAGTTCGACGACGTGATCCTGGTATTGCCACCCCATCCCAGTCGTGCGCTGACCCGCGAGCTGCTGTACACCGGCATCACCCGCGCACGCCGCCGAGTGACCCTGATCGCGCCCTTGGCACGCCTTGACGATGCCCTATCGTCACCACAGCGGCGCACCTCGGGACTATTCGATGCGTTGTGGCGGAGTTGAGAATCCTGTAGGCCAAATTCGGGGATATACCGGGTAAGGAATCGAAAATGACTGATCCAGCGCATTTTATTCGTTTCCATTGGCCCCTGAAGGCATCGAATCTCTATACTGTCGGGTGGAATGGCCATGCAGCACTGGCCTTGCGGTTTACCATGCACCGGCAGAGCAACAGCCGATACGAGGGAGGGCAACATGGACCAACGATTCGAAGCCTTGCAGCAGCAATTGCAGCAGCATCAAGCCGTTGCTGTCGCCTTTTCCGGCGGCGCCGACAGCACCCTGCTGCTGGCCGCCGCCCGTGATACCCTGGGCGCAGACCACATCATCGCGCTGACCGCGGTAACACCCTATCTGGTACGCCAGGAAATCGGCGATGCGGTGGGCATTGCCACCGAATTGGCCGTGCGTCACGAACTGGTGGAGATGGACATGCCCGAGGGCATAGAGACCAATCCATCAGACCGCTGCTATCGCTGCAAACGCGCCATGTATCTGCTGCTGCTGCGCAAGGCCGAGGAAATGGGCTTCCAGATTCTGCTCGACGGCAGCAACATCAACGACGTGGACGACTATCGTCCCGGACTCGAGGCCACCCGCGACCTCGGCATCGGTTCACCATTCATCGCCTGCGGCATCGACAAAGCCTTGATCCGCGATGTATCGATGGAACTCGGCCTGCCCACCTGGCGCAAACCGACGAATGCCTGCCTGCTGACGCGGCTGCGCTTCAATCAGCGCGTATCGATGGATCAACTGCAACAGATCGAAGAAGCCGAACGCTTTCTCGGTGCCCGCGGTTTCACCTGGGTACGCGTCCGCTGCCATGGCGACCTGGCGCGCATCGAGGTGGCAGCAGAACAGCGCGAACTTCTGCTGCAGCAGGCCGAAACCATCAGCGAAAGCATTCGTGCCCTGGGTTTTCGCTATGTTGCCATGGATCTGCTGGGCTACCAGATCGGCAGCATGAACGATCCGCGTTAGAGCCTTGCCGCCGCTTTCGCCATCGACGCATACTCGCCCAATTGGCAAATGCCGCCCACACATGCCGCCCACACATGCCGCCCACACATGCCGCCTAGTGATGGTGCAGAAACAAGCTAAACAGGTTTTTGGCTTGGGTGTCGCCTGCCGACTCATTCGGTACCGCTATCGGTATCGGTATCGGTATCGAACCGACCAACCCATCCGCCAAGCTCCTCGCTGACCGCCTAGCCACGCTGTCCGAGCTTCGTCAGCATGGCCACAAGACGATCGAGCAGTGCCTTTTGCTTGCTGTTGTCGTCTGCGGACAACGCATCGCACACCAGCAAGCACGTCCTCGATCGCAGCGCACTCCAGCGCCGAGCCTCGTGCGATTTCAAACGACCGGCGTCGATCCCCGCTCGTCGCTTTGCCGTTACCCGCGGCAATGTTCAGCGCGATGGCCTACGATGCGCGCCTAAGATGCGCACAGGCGTTGATCCTTCGCGTTACGCTGTCCTTTCACATGCTCGCAGTAGCGCTAAACCCAGCCGACAGACTCGATGGCCGCACGCTAGACGTCGAGCTGCTCATGACCGAATGGCATAGGGCGTTTTCTCGCTCGATTCCGATTCCGATTCCGATAGCGACCCCGACTCCGATTGCACTCCGCCGATGGCTGGATAGCGTTGTATAGGTTATTCATGAACCGCTACCTACGGCCAGGACAAAGACGCATTGCCGGCTTCGAAGGCGCCTGAATCGCCGCCGAGCCCGATGGCCGGATCTCCGATCCGGTCGCCCCAGCGCCATCATCCCAAACGGTAATGCTTCTCGACTGCTTCAGTAATCTCCCAGGTGCAGGACAGCCCGGCCGGGAAGCTGATCAGATCGCCCCGGCTGAAGCTGTGCGGATCGCCGCCTTCCGGCGTTACGCTGAAACGTCCGCGCAGCACATAACAGGTCTCGGGCTCCTGATAAGACCAGGCGAAGGTGGAAGGCTCCTTTTTCCAAATCGGCCAATCCTCGACGCCAAGGACATCCAGCTTGGCTGGTGAAGGCTTATGCTCGCAGTGGATGTTGAGATCGGACATGGTCAGACTCCGTAGTCATTGGTTTGCTGTTCGTTGCATCACAAATAGGGATTCAAAAGCCAAAAAAGAGCCTGCCTCAGGACTTTTACCTATGTACAGCAAGCAACACCCGATCCTTGCCGTGGCCGCCGACCGTCTACCCGATGCCACCCGATCGACCTCCTTCATCCCGCTATCGGAAAACGAGCTTTGGTCCACCCTCTATCGAGCAGGCCTGTGGATCGGGCCACGCGCCCAGCTGGAACAAATGCCTGCTTTTCGACAAGTCATCCCCTACGTGATCCTGAAGGTCGGCGATCGCCTGGTTCGGTATACCCGCACCGAGGCCGGTAACGAGCAGCGGCTGCATGGGCGGGTCTCGATCGGGCTTGGCGGCCATATCGACTTGGCCGACATGAGCATCGATCAGGACGGCATCGACCTGCCCAATACCCTGCAAGCGGCAGCCCAGCGCGAAGTCGACGAGGAACTGACCGGGATCGACAGCAGGCGGCGCCAGTGGCAGGGGCTGCTGGTCGACAACGACAGCGACGTCGGCAAGGTCCACATCGGCGTTGTCGCCTGTTGGTATTTGCGCACTCCACCGCACGGCTCGCAAGAAGACGCGATCGGCGAAATCGGACTCGCGACCCTGGATCAATTACACCAACTGCCGCAAGATCGCCTGGAGACCTGGTCGCAGCTAGTGGTCGAGTGGCTGCGGACGCAATCCACGCCCTGAAAATCATCGAGCGAACAGCGACAGAGCCGAGCGGATGGCGCTTTAGACCCGCCCCGCTGCCCAGCGCCCGATGTAAAGCGAGCGAGCAAAAAACGTTGTTCATTGCAGAAACATCCAGGATGCAGATCAGAGAACTCGACAGCACCGATGCGCCGACTCTCAGCATGATTCTGGGCGATCCTGTCGTAATGGAGTTTTCGAGCAATGGAGCCCTGACCGCAGCCGACACCCTGAGGTTCATCGAACGCTGTCGTGGCTCTTATAAGCAGCATGGCCACGGGCAGTGGGCATTGATCGAGAAACAATCGGGAGATCTGATTGGATTCTGCGGCCTGAGTCATGCGACAGTGGACGCAGCGGATGTCGTGGAAATCGCCTATCGCCTGGCAAGAAATCAGTGGGGTAAAGGCTTGGCATCGGAAGCTGCCGGCAAAGTGCTCGACTATGGTTTCTCCATCTGCAACATCGAATCGATTGTGGGAATCGTGTCGCATCGACACCGGGCATCCATACGCGTACTCGAAAAAGTCGGATTTCAGTGGTTTTATCGGACGCGTTACAGCGGATGGGATGTACGCGTCTACCGACTGAGCAAGCATGATTGGGAGTACAGATAGAGCGTCAGATGAACAACAGGCCTAGTGCTGAGCCGCACCTCGGCCCATCCGGTCCGCACGCTCGAAGTCGGCGCAAAGCGCATCGCCGGCGGCGACCCCGGCGGAGCGAGAATTTCCAAAATCGTTTTCAGAGACAACCCATCGATGCAGCGTTTTTCTACCAAGAAAGCAAGGGGTCGGCTGAGAGACTGCCCTTACTAGACAGTCTCCAAGGCAACTTCCTGGAAACAACATGCTGAGAGTAAATGCCAGCTTCGGCGCCGCTCACTGGGACCGCCGGCTTTCCAGCCGGCCCGTCTTTGGCGCGGCTCAATGCCGTGCCAAAGACGCAGGAAATCGCGAAAACCCTTCAAACCCAAGCCAAATCCATCCGGAGCTGGACATGCGGGAGGGGATCTGCCAAGTCGCTCCGGCCGCAAGATCGCCTGATGCGGGCATCGAGCCCGCATCAGGCGAGGCCGGCTGGAAAGCCGGCGCTCCCAGGGAAAGCCGGCGCTCCCAGGAAAAACTGGGACCGCCGGCTTTCCAGCCGGCCCGTCTTTGGCGCGGCTCAATGCCGCGCCAAAGACGCAGGAAATCGCGAAAGCCCTTCAAACCCAAGCTAAATCCATCCGAGCTGGACATGCGGGAGGGGATCTGCCAAGTCGCTCCGGCCGCAAGATCGCCTGATGCGGGCATTGAGCCCGCATCAGGCGAGGCCGGCTGGAAAGCCGGCGCTCCCAGGAAAAGCCGGCGCTCCCAGGGAAAGCCGGCGCTCCCAGAAAAAACTGGGACCGCCGGCTTTCCAGCCGGCCCGTCTTTGGCGCGGCTCAATGCCGCGCCAAAGACGCAGGAAATCGCGAAAGCCCTTCAAACCCAAGCCAATATCCATCCGAGCTGGACATGCGGGAGGGGATCTGCCAAGTCGCTCCGGCCGCAAGCCCGCACAGGTTGGGATGAGGAACGAATCCCAACACAGTCACTCGGTGTACGTCTCTCTGTGCTGCGTTCCACCACCCAACCACCACGAACATAAAACGGCATTGCAGGACATGCGTTAGCGTCGGGCTCTGATCAAAGGCGCAACCTCTTTCTTCACGGTCGACCTGGCGGAACGGTCGAGTCGCCTGCTGGTGGACCGGGTCGATGAGCTGCGGGAGGTCGTGCGTGATGTTCGAGCTTCTCATGACCAAATGGCATAGGGCGTTTTCTCTCTCGATTCCGATTCCGATTCCGATAGCGACCCCGATTGCACTCCGCCGATGGCCGGATAGCGTGGTATAGGTTATTCATGAACCGCTACCTACGAGCTGCATTGTCCAGGAGCGGCTTCTCGCCGCCGCCAAGAGCACATTGGCATCCAAGACCATTCTGGAGAGATGCATATCCTACAGAATATGACATAACAAGGATGCAGTCGCGTTGCGCACCCTGCGTCTCCGCGGTGATGACTTATATTCGTTGAAGGCAGCACCCGGTAAACGCCAAATTTCTGATGCCCAGGCAAGGCCGCGCTTCCAGCGCCAATGGAGAAGTCCCAGTCCCATACCACAAGACGCTTCGAGCCATGTCCGATCCTGACGGCACACCGACACCGGTCTTCGTCAGCTACAGCCACCAGGACAAAAAGTGGCTGGAGCGCCTGCAAGTGCACCTCGAGCCCCTGGTGCGCGCCGGCGACATCGACCTTTGGGACGACACCCGCATCCAAACCGGCGCGGACTGGAGGGCGGAGATCGACCGGGCGCTGGCAAATGCCCGCAGCGCGGTGCTGCTGATCAGTCCGGATTTTCTCGCCTCGGATTTCATTCAGGATCATGAATTGCCGGTGCTGCTGGAGGCGGCGCGCGAGCGCGGCACCCGCATCCTGCCGGTCGCCGAGGCGCTGGATGCCTTTCGCGGAGCGCTCCAGATTTACCAGGCCGCCGGGGCCAGTCACTATGTGCAGCTCGTCGAGGGCAACATTGCGCGTACGGAACTTGTTATCTCGGCAGCATCCGATCCGAATGCCCAGTTCATGCTCGGGGTTCTTCACATACGCGATCGGACCGCCAAGCAAGACGATGCGCAGGCTGCGCAGTGGTTCCGAAAGGCCGCTGTGCAGGGACATGCGCAAGCACAGCTGGGGTTGGGCCTGATGCTCCTCTCCGGCCAAGGGGTGGAGCAGGACGAGGTGTCAGGCTACGCCTGGATTCATCTATCCGCGGAGAACGGATTGACAGAGGCGGTGGAGCTGCGCGGCCAATTGCAGGCAGAAATGGAGCCAGCCAAGCTGCGGCAGGCCCAACAGATGACAGCAGACCTTCTGCAAGCCGCAGAGCCGAACATGCCCGCTCCCGCATCAGGGGCGAACGAACCCGCGCCGAGGGAGTAAACTCCAATACGGCGGCTGATTGCGGGGGTGCTGCCTTTGTGGACTGTGAATCTATTGACCCAGGACTCAGTTCGCTTCACCGCGGAGACCCGGAGAACGCAGAGAACGGACTTGCATTCGCATTGGCCCCTCTGCGCAGGCTGCGTCTCCGCGGTGAATACCCCTCGGATCAGCCATGACAAACCATCCAGGCGCAGCGGGCGAGCTGGCCTACGCAGCAAGACGGTTTTTCGTCGCTCCAAGAAGTCCGCGTGTTTCCGCGCTGTCAGCGGCGAAATAATTGCCGCAAACAACCCGGCAAAGTGCGGAGAAGAGGTTGCGCCTAAGCTGTCGAAATGTCCTGAGTTTTGATGCCAAACCGATTCCGGGTCTTGGATTGCATCATCGAAGGCACTGAGGAAGCCTCATCGGTGTCAGGGTCGCTATCGGAATCGGAATCGGAATCGAATCCGCACATCGATCAAAGCAGCCAGCTCGATACCAATCCCTCATTCCGACCTTGACACCGACACCGACTCAGCATCCATAAACCGAGAAGCGCTTGTTTTAGTGAGACGGCAGATTTCGACAGCCTGGGTTGCGCCCCTGTATCTGCACGGCATCTATGCGGCATCTGCACGGCATCTGCGCGCGCCTGTTGTTGCCCTATCCTAACAGAGTACGATCTCCACACAGCGTCGATCAGAAACAGCCTGGTAACCCAGGCGACACCATCCATGCAAACGGCACAGCCCATGGCAAGCATAGCATCCCGAGGCCAAAGCCCACGAACTTCACAATAGGAATCTCTTTCGATGCCCGAGTCCGACGACTGCATCCGCCTGCGCGGCGTGCGTCAAAATAATCTGAAACATCTGGATCTGGATCTGCCGCTGGGCAAATTGATCGTGGTCACCGGCGTGTCGGGTTCCGGCAAGTCCTCCCTGGCCTTCGATACCCTGTATGCAGAGGGCCAGCGGCGCTATGTGGAGACCTTCTCGCCCTATGCGCGACAGTTTCTGGAGCGCATGGACAGACCGCGGGCAGAGCGCATCGACGGCATTCCACCGGCCATTGCCATCGACCAGACCAATCCGGTGCGCACCTCGCGCTCCACGGTCGGCACCATGACCGAGCTCAACGACCACCTGAAACTGCTGTTCGCCCGCGCCGCCCGCTTGTTCTGCCACGGCTGCGGGCGCGAGGTGCGGCGCGATACCCCGCAGAGCATCTGGGGCGCATTGCTGCACCGCCATGGCAATGAGCAGCCGCGGCTGCTGATCTGTTTCGAGCTGGCGGTGCCGGAATCCATGCACCTGGAGCAGCTCAAAGAGTTGCTCGGACAGCAGGGCTACATCCGCTTTCGATCCGAGACCGCCGAGCGGCTCGAGGTGATCCAGGACCGGTTGCAGCTGACTCCGGATAACCAGAGCCGTGCATTGGAAGCCCTGGAAGCGGCGCTCGATCACGGCCATGGACACCTGCGCATCTACCCGCTGGATGCGGATCGCAATCCCGGCCCGCCCTGGCACTTTTCGTCGCACCTGCATTGTCCGGACTGCGACCTCCACTACCGCGAACCGACCCAGAATCTGTTCTCCTTCAACTCGCCGATGGGGGCCTGCGATGCCTGTCGCGGTTTTGGACGCAGCATCGGTATCGATTGGTCGCTGGTGGTGCCGGATCAGAGCAAATCCCTGCTCGATGGCGCCGTCAAGCCGATCCAGTCCGACAGCTACTCCGAGGTGCAGGAAGATCTGATCGGCTTTGCCCAGCGGCGCGGCGTGCCGACGGATGTGCCTTGGCACGCTTTATCGGATGCGGACCGCGCCTGGGTGATCGACGGCGAGGGCGAATGGGAAGGACCGGATCGGAAGCAGCAGGTCTGGTATGGCATACGCCGCTTTTTTCACTGGCTGGAGGGACGAAATTACAAAATGCATGTGCGTGTGCTGCTATCGCGCTATCGCAGCTACGACCTCTGCCCTGCTTGCCATGGCGCCAGGCTCGCGGACGAGGCACTGGACTGGCGCATCGGCACCCATGAGCTGGCGGACGCCGCATTGCCCCGAGACAAGCGCTTTCGGCACGCGCGCACGGCCATGTCCCAAACCGCCTGGTATGGCCTGCCGGGGCTCGGCCTGCATGATCTGATGCGCTTGCCCATCGATCGCTGTCATGCTTTTTTCGATCGGCTCAGACTGTCCAGTAGCCAGATGGACCAGGCGATGGATCTGTTGCTGGCCAACATCCGCGCGCGCCTGCACTATCTGGTGCAGGTCGGACTGGGATATTTGACCCTGGACCGCCAATCCCGCACCCTGTCCGGCGGCGAGGTGCAGCGCATCAATCTGACCACGGCGCTCGGCACCTCGCTGGTGAATACCCTGTTCGTGTTGGACGAGCCCAGCATTGGGCTGCATCCGCGCGATATGGACCGGGTCGTGGCCATCCTGCAGCGTCTGCGGGATCAGGGCAATTCGCTGCTGGTGGTGGAGCATGACCCGCAGGTGATCCGCGCGGCGGACCAGATCATCGACATCGGCCCGCAAGCCGGCGAACGCGGCGGCGAGTTGATGTTCCAGGGCACGCCGGCCGAATTGCTGCACCGCGACGACTCGCTGACCGGCGCCTATTTGGCCGGTCGCAAGCGCATCGAGCCGCCGCGCCCGCCCAGGCCGCCGGTCGCCGGCGAGCCCATGCTGAGCATCCGTGGCGCCCGCGAGCACAACCTGCAGGGCGTGGATGTGGACATCCCGTTGCATCGCCTGGTGGTGGTGACCGGTGTCTCCGGGTCCGGCAAATCGACATTGGTGCAGGATCTGCTGTTCAACCATCTGGCCAAGCGCAAAGGGCATCCGGCGGGCACCCCAGGTGATTGCGACGGCATCCACGGGGCCGAAGCAATCAGCGATCTGTTGCTGCTGGATCAATCCCCGATCGGTCGCACATCGCGTTCCAATCCGGCCAGCTTTGTCGGCGCGCTGGACCCGATCCGCAAACTGTTTGCCGCCACCGCGCTGGCCCAGGAGCGCGGCTACAAGGCCGGCCACTTCAGCTTCAACTCCGGCCCCGGACGTTGCCCGACCTGTGCCGGTTCCGGCTTCGAGCATGTCGAGATGCAGTTCCTGTCGGATGTCTATCTGCGCTGTCCGGACTGCAACGGCAGCCGCTACAAGGCCTCGCTGCTGGAGGTGCGCCTGGCGCAGATCCCAGGTGCGGATGGCGCTGGCGCCAGTATCGCCGATGTGCTGGACATGACCGTTGCCGAGGCGCTGGCCGCCTTTGCGGAGCAGACCGATGTGCAGCGCGCACTGGCACCGCTGGTGGATCTGGGGCTGGACTATCTGCGCCTGGGCCAGCCGGTGCCGACCCTGTCCGGCGGCGAGGCGCAGCGCTTGAAGTTGGCCGGGCAACTGGCCAAATCCGCCAAATCCTTGGGCCGGCGCCGCCGGCCGGGGCTGTTGTTCCTGCTCGACGAGCCCACCACCGGGCTGCACTTCGACGACGTCGCAACCCTGCTCAAGGCATTCCGACGGCTGCTGGATGCCGGACACTCGCTGCTGGTCATCGAACACAATCTGGACCTGATGCGTGCCGCGGACTGGCTCATCGACCTGGGTCCGGAGGGCGGCGATGGCGGCGGGCAGTTGGTCTGCACCGGCACTCCGCAGCAGGTCGCCGCGCACGGGCGAGGCCACACCGCGGACGCGCTGCGAAAGGACATGGCGATGGCCGACATGCGGGCATCCGGTCAGCCCAAGCAGCCCGATCAGCCCAGCCAGCTCGATCAGCCCAGCCAGCCCGATCAGCCGGATCGACCGGGCGCGCGCCATGCAGAGAGGCCGATTGCCGCGGCACGGCCCGCCGCCGGGGTCGAGGGATACCCTCAGCACCCGGCACCGGCTGCCGCGGTCAACCTGGCCGAAACCGCCGCGACCTACGCCCGACACGCGCCGGCCGCTGCCGCGCAGCCCGACTCGCCGGATTCGCCAAGCGCGTCGATTGTCATCCGGCATGCCCGCGAACACAACCTGAAAGACCTCACCCTGTCGATTCCACGCGGGCAGTTCATCGTCATCACCGGGGTCTCCGGCAGCGGCAAGAGCACATTGGCCTTCGACATCCTGTTCGCGGAAGGCCAGCGGCGCTATCTGGAATCGCTGAATGCCTATGCGCGCCAGTTCGTGCAGCCGGCGGCACGCGCGGATGTGGACGCCATCTTCGGCATCCCGCCGACCGTGGCCATCGAGCAGCGCACCAGCCGCGGCGGGCGCAAGAGCACGGTGGGTACATTGACCGAGGTGCATCACTTTTTGCGCCTGCTGTACGTCAAGCTGGGCACTCAATATTGCCCCGACTGCGATCTTGCGATTGCACCCATGGATCGGGATCGGCTCCTGCAACGACTGCTAACGGAGCACAGGGGTCGCACCCTGATTTTGCTGGCGCCGCTGATCATCGCCCGCAAGGGCTATTACAACGAGCTGGCGGCCTGGGCCGCGCGCAACGGACACTCGTTGCTGTATGTGGATGGACAGCCCACATCCACCAACGCCTGGCCGCGCCTGGATCGCTTCCGCGAGCACACCATCGATCTGCCGCTGGGTGACATCCAAGTGCACGACGCCAACGCAGCGCGCCTCGGACTGCTGTTGGATCGTGCCCTGGAGCTGGGCAAGGGATTGATACGGGTGCGGGTGCGGGCGGCCGCAGCGCCAGCCGATGCAGCCGGCGATCGCAACGCGCTTGCCGAAACCGACAGCATCGACTATTCCACCAGCCGCACCTGCCCCGGCTGCGGCAAGGGCTTCGAAGAGCCGGACCCGCGTTGGTTCTCGTACAACTCCAAGCATGGCTGGTGCCCAGATTGCTTCGGGACCGGGCTGAAACTGGACGGATTCGATGCGCAACAAAGCGGCGAGGAAACATGCTGGCTGGAGGCGCCGGTCGAGACCCAGGACAACTGCCCGAGGTGCAACGGACAGCGGCTCAGGCGCGAAGCCCTGGCGGTGCGCTTTCGCGACCTGTCCATCGCCCAGGTATCGGCATTGAGCGTGGTCGATGCCGCGCGCTGGTTCGATACCCTTGCATCGGACCAGCAACTGAACCAGCGCGAGACGGCGATCGGTCAGGATCTGTTTGCCGAAGTGCGCGGACGGCTGAAGTTCTTGCAACAAGTGGGTCTGGGCTATTTGAGCCTGGACCGCGCCGCGCCGACATTGTCCGGCGGCGAGGCACAGCGCATCCGCATTGCGGCGCAACTCGGTTCCAATCTGCGCGGGGTCTGCTATGTGTTGGACGAGCCGAGCATCGGCCTGCATCAACGTGACACTGCCATGCTGATCGATACCCTGACCGGGCTGCGCGACCAGGGCAACACGGTCATCGTCGTCGAGCACGACGCGAACAGCATGCGCCATGCCGACCAGATCATCGATCTTGGGCCGGGCGCCGGCGTGCAGGGCGGCACCCTGGTCGCACGCGGCACGGCGTCCGAACTGGCCGCGCATCCGCATTCCATCACCGGGCGCTTCCTGGCCCGCCGAACACCTGCACCGGAGGCCGCCGAGCAACCCCGGCAACAGGCCATCGCGGCTGCCGGGGCCTTATCGATCCAGGCGGCGACAGCCAATAATCTACAACAACTCGATGTCTCTGTGCCGCTGGCACGGCTGGTGTGCGTCACCGGCGTATCCGGCTCCGGTAAATCCACCCTGGTCCGCGAGGTCATCGCGCGTTCCCTGAGCAAACTGCTGGCCGCGCAGCGCCCGCAACGCAGCCGCGCAGCGCGCGTCGGCGAGCTGCACGGTTGCCGCGCGCTGACCGGCTGGCAGCACCTGAGTCGGATACTGGAAGTGGACCAAACCCCGATCGGCAAAACACCGCGCTCCTGCCCGGCGACCTACATCGGCTTTTGGAACCGCATCCGGCAATTATTCGCGGCAGTACCGCAGGCGCGCATGCTCGGCTGGGGAGCCGGTCGCTTCTCCTTCAACACCCGCGGCGGGCGCTGCGATGCCTGTGCCGGCCAGGGCGTACAGCGTCTGGAAATGAGCTTTTTGCCGGATGTGGAGTTGCCCTGCGAAGTCTGCCATGGCAGTCGCTTCAATGCCGAAACCCGCACCATCCATTATCGCGGCCATGACATCGGCGAGGTGCTGGCGATGAGCGTGGACCAAGCGCGCGACCTGTTCCATGCGCACCCTGCGGTGCGCCATCCGCTGGAATTGCTGCAAGCGATCGGGCTGGGCTATCTGACCCTGGGCCAGGCCAGCCCGACGCTGTCCGGCGGCGAAGCGCAGCGCATCAAGCTGGTCAGCGAATTGGCCAAGGCGCGCACCGGCGCGGACGGGCGCACCGACCGCCCTACCCTCTATGTACTGGACGAGCCGACGGTGGGCCTGCACATGGCGGATGTGGAGCGGCTGATCGGCCTGCTGCATCGTCTGGTACATGCCGGACACTCGCTGCTGGTCATCGAACACGACCTCGACCTGATCGCCGCCGCTGACTGGGTCATCGATCTCGGCCCCGAAGGTGGCGCCGACGGCGGCCGAGTTGTCGCCCAGGGCCCACCTGCCCAGATCGCAGCTGCCGGCATTGGCCACACCGCCGCGGCCCTGCGCGAACGCTTTGCCGGCTGAGGGGAAACAGGGGACGCAGAGGGACAGTGAGGAAACAGGGGATCTACCGCTAAATTATCTCGGGGGAGTAGCCGCGCCGGGGGTCTCCGTCATTATCCGGTCCCTGATGTCCGGGTGCGTCGCCCGCTGGACACCTAAAATAGGACGCTCGTGTTGGTTGCACCATAACCCGTTCAGGATCGGTTGGGGATTAGAAAGGTAAGTGGAAGAAAGGAATGTGCAAAGAAAAGTGGGAGAAGGAAAGTGGGGGGAGAAGGAAAGTGGGTGTCCTTTTATTCTGGGTGGGAGAAGGAAAGTGGGTGTCCTTTTATTCTGGCTTTTATTCTGGAAGTGGAGTGGGTGTCCTTTTGTTGTTGGGTGTCCTTTTGTTGTTGAGTGGGTGTCCTTTTGTTGTTTCCTTTTGTTGTTCAAGCTCTTCCCTGTCGTATTTCACGAGCGGCAGGATTTCCACTGACTTGATTGTTGGTGTCCATCATTATGCTCAAACCTCAGGATAGAGGTTCGCAACCCGCCCATGTTTGATCGGGTTTGTCTCGCTGGATTCGTCCATGCCCATGTCATGGTTTTGAATCCCGAGGTGAAAAAGAACACCTAGGGTGAAAAAGGACACCGGGTGAAAAACGGGTGAAAAAGGACACGGGTGAAAAAGCGGTGAAAAAGGTGAAAAAGGACACCTGAAAAGGTGAAAAAGGACACCCAACTTTGCTTTTTTAGTGTGCCCTTTTTTTAGTCTTTGTCGCGGCTCACTGGGACCGCCGGCTTTCTAGCCGGCTCGGCTTTGGCACGGCTCAATGCCGTGCCAAAGACGTAGGAAATCGCGAAAACCCTTCAAACCCGAACCAAATCCATCCGAGCTGAACATGCGGAAGGAAACGTACCAAGTCGCTCTGGCCGCACGATCGCCTGATGCGGGCATCGAGCCCGCATCAGGCGAGGCCGGCTGGAAAGCCGGCGCTCCCAGTGAGCAGGCGCTTCCAGTGAGCCGGCGCTCCCAGTAAGCGCGCAAAGCCCAAGCTCTTCCCTGTCGTATTTCACGAGCGGCAGGATTTCCACTGACTTGATTGTTGGTGTCCATCATTATGCTCAAACCTCAGGATAGAGGTTCGCAACCCGCCCATGTTTGATCGGGTTTGTCTCGCTGGATTCGTCCATGCCCATGTCATGGTTTTGAATCCCGAGGTGAAAAAGAACACCTAGGGTGAAAAAGCCCGAATGAAAAAGGACACCCACTTTGCTTTTTTAGTGTGCCCTTTTTTTAGTCTTTGTCGCGGCTCACTGGGACCGCCGGCTTTCTAGCCGGCTCGGCTTTGGCACGGCTCAATGCCGTGCCAAAGACGTAGGAAATCGCGAAAACCCTTCAAACCCGAACCAAATCCATCCGAGCTGAACATGCGGAAGGAAACGTACCAAGTCGCTCTGGCCGCACGATCGCCTGATGCGGGCATCGAGCCCGCATCAGGCGAGGCCGGCTGGAAAGCCGGCGCTCCCAGTGAGCAGGCGCTTCCAGTGAGCCGGCGCTCCCAGTAAGCGCGCAAAGCCCAAGCTCTTCCCTGTCGTATTTCACGAGCGGCAGGATTTCCACTGACTTGATTGTTGGTGTCCATCATTATGCTCAAACCTCAGGATAGAGGTTCGCAACCCGCCCATGTTTGATCGGGTTTGTCTCGCTGGATTCGTCCATGCCCATGTCATGGTTTTGAATCCCGAGGTGAAAAAGAACACCTAGGGTGAAAAAGGACACCGGGTGAAAAACGGGTGAAAAAGGACACGGGTGAAAAAGCGGTGAAAAAGGTGAAAAAGGACACCTGAAAAGGTGAAAAAGGTGTGCCCTTTTTTTAGTCTTTGTCGCGGCTCACTGGGACCGCCGGCTTTCCAGCCGGCTCGGCTTTGGCACGGCTCAATGCCGTGCCAAAGACGTAGGAAATCGCGAAAACCCTTCAAACCCAAACCAAATCCATCCGAGCTGAACATGCGGAAGGGAACGTACCAAGTCGCTCTGGCCACACGATCGCCTGATACGGGCATCGAGCCCGCATCAGGCGAGGCCGGCTGGAAAGCCGGCGCTCCCAGTAAGCGCGCAAGCTCGAGCTCTTCCATGTCGTATTTCACGAGCAGCAGGATTTCCACTGACTCGATTGTTGGTGTCCGTCACATGTTCGAACTTCAGGATATGAGGTTCGCAACCCGCCCATGTTTGATCGGGATTGTCTCGCTGGCTTCGTCCATGCCTGTATCATGGTTTTCAATCCCAGTACCCCATGGCCTGCTTCTTGGACGCAGTGCCGACCCCTGAGCCGGTACTCTCCCTCGATCGTGAAGTCGTGACGGGGCTCGCGCGCAATGGTATGACAATGGCATGTATGAAAATAGATCAAAATCGCCTAAGCTCTACACGGTCTATGCTCTTGGTCCAACTACGCTTCGCAAGACGGAAATACATCTTATGCACGCATCTTCGACCACACCCCGGCAGATCACGGCGTTCTGCGCACTGCTGCTACTGTTTGCTGGCATGAGCGCCGCAGCCGATCCGATCAGCCGCGCGATCGCATTGCCCAACGCGAGCCTGGTGGTCGAGGAAGGCGGCAGAAGCGTCATCGCCGATCAGGCCGATCGGCCCATGGTGCCGGCCTCCACGATGAAATTGATCACGGCGCTGGCAGCCATCGAGCGCTGGGGACTCCAGTATCGTTTCACGACCGACTTCTATCTCGGCAACGATGGCCGGCTTTGGATCAAGGGCGGCGGCGATCCCTATCTGGTCTCCGAGGAGATCGACAGCGCGATTGCCGCGCTCAAGCGCGCCGGTGTGCGCGATCTGGCAGGCATCGGTCTCGACGATGGCCTGTTCGCGTCGGACGATCGCATCCCCGGTCGCTCATCCAGCAACAATCCCTACGATGCGCCGGTCACGGCACTGGCGGTCAATTTCAACACCATCAATGTGCGCGTGTCTGGCGGGCGCGTCAGCAGCGCGGAACCGCAGACGCCGATCACGCCCATCGCCAAGCGTCTGGGCGCCAGCATGGGTAACGGCAAGCAGCGAGTCAATCTCAAGACGCGTTCCAACGCGCTGACCTATGCTGGCGAATTGTTTCAGGCCAAGCTCAACGCCGCCGGTATCGGCGTCAAGGGCGGCATCAGCATCGGCCGGACCCCGGCCGGGGCGCGCAAGCTCTATACCCATCGCAACAGCCGCACCCTGGAAACCGTGCTGACGAACATGCTGAAATACTCCACCAACTTCGTCGCCAATAGCCTGTTCCTGAAGCTCGGAGAACAGGGCGGCAGCAGCAATATGGCGACCTCGCAGCGCGTGTTGGAGGACTGGGCGCGACGCAAATTCGGCTGGCGCAACTTCAGCATCGAGGACGGTGCCGGCCTGTCGCGCGGCAATCGCATCAGCTCAGCGCAACTGATCGACGTGCTGAATGCCATGGCGCCCTATCGCCGTCTGGTAGCACAACAAAAAGACAATGCAAACGTGCGCGCCAAAACCGGCACCTTGCGCGGCGTCAGCTGCTACGCCGGCTGGGTGCGGCGCGGCGGCAGCTGGGTGCCATTCAGTCTGCTGATCAATCAGCCCGTGGAATACGGCTTTCGCCAGCAGGTCGCAAGTGCGTTGGCCAGCGCGGCCAATCTGGCGCGTTACTGACGCGCTCGCCGGCCTCGTTCATTGTCTGCTGTAGGCCAGCGCAAGGTTCTGCGCTTCTATCCTGGCACGCTACCTGCGCCCATTGTGGGTCTATTGTGCTGTGCATTACTGATCATGGCCAGCTGCGCCCGAACTCTACCGGCCCGGTCATCGCCGACCAGCCCGGCTGCTACTCCGATTGCCAATCCGGTTACGGAGCCCGTTGCAGACTCTGGCGCACCGGGCTCCTTCCTCTACCGCAAGCGCAATGGCGGCTATCCGTCCCTGGCGCCGCTGTTGCGCGGCATTACGCCGGCGGTCGTGAACGTGGCTGTGCTGTCGGAGGTGTCCATCGAGGAGCATCCATTCCTGCGCGATCCGGAGTTTCGGCGCTTCATGCAGGAATTCGGTCTGCAACTGCCGGATTCGTCGGAAAGTCATAAGCGCCAGAGCGTCGGCTCCGGGGTCATCATCGACGGCAAGCGCGGCCTGGTGTTGACCAACGCCCATCTGATCGCGGACGCCGATGACATCACCGTCACCCTCAAAAACCGGCGCAATTTCAAGGCACGCCTGGTCGGCAGCGACTCCGGCACAGACATCGCCGTGCTGCGCATCAAACCCGTGAATGCGCCGCGCCAGCGCTTCGGCGACTCCAATACCCTGGAGGTCGGCGACTTCGTGATCGCCATCGGCAATCCATTTGGTCTTGGCCAGACCGTAACTTCGGGTATCGTCAGCGCCGTGGGTCGCACCGGCATTGCCGAGGATAGCCTGGGCGAATTAATTCAAACCGATGCCTCGATCAACCCCGGCAATTCCGGCGGCCCGCTGATCAACCTAGCCGGCGAAGTGATCGGTATCAACACCGCGCTGTTCGGTCCCTATGGTGGCAATGTGGGTATCGGCTTCGCGGTGCCGGGAAACCGTGTGCAGCGCGCCATGCGGAGGATCATCGGCCAGCGTTAGGCAACGCCCTGGAAAGCATGTGACCAAGATCCTGACTTGGGGGTATCAACCCGCCCAGCGCCTAAGGTATCTCCACAAACGGATCCTGGCATTTGGACGCTTTTACCCTGGTCGATCCTTGCCGTGTAGCCGGCGCGTCGGACGCAAGCCACAGGGCCTTGCCGACAGGGCAGTATAAGGGGTTGTTACAGCAGCGGATTATCTGGAGATACATCAGGCCCAACACGACTTGATGAGGATCGGGATCGGGATCGGAACCTTGGGCCTTTGGAACAGTGCAAAAACAATCCACTTATCGCCCAGGAGTTGCCATTAAAGCAGATGGCCAGCTGAGTTTTAGGCGATTGCCGGAGAGAAATAGACCAACTGGCGCCGGATGCTCGTTCGCCTTCGCGAAGCGGCAACCCGCCCATCGTCACTCTATAGGCAGGTTGCCGCAACGTCGATGCCGGACGCGAAGACAAGCCAGACGGTAGGTTTCTTGACAGACATCGCCTTATCCAATCATTCGAGCCAGGCAGGGGAGATCAAACAACCATGCGCATCCATATACAACACAAGACTCGCTACGACTATGACGCCCCGGTGCAACTTGGCCCGCATCTGCTGCGGCTGCGCCCGCGGTTGGACGGCGATTGCGCCGAGATCGAATACGCGCTGCACATCGATCCCGAACCCAGCGCAAGACGCGACTGTCTGGATGCCGCCGGTAATCGCATCACCAGGCTCTGGTTCGACCGCGAGACCCGGCATTTGCAGCTCCACGTGCACCTGCTGGTGGAAACCGGCGATACCGACCGCCTGATCCCATGCCTGGAGCCGGACGCATTGCGGCTGCCCTTGGGCTATCCGGCCACGGACGCGGCGCTGCTCAGCCCGTATTTGACCGCGGCCGGTGCCGATCCTGCCCTAACCGCACTGGCCGAAAAACTCAGCGCCGCTGCTGACGGTGATGCATACCGCTTTCTGCAGCAGCTCAATCAATACCTATATCATAATATCCTGCGCGAGATCCGCCCCAGCGGCATGCCTCAGACTCCGGCGCAAACCCTGGCCCGCGGACGCGGCGCCTGCCGCGACCAAGCGGTGCTGTTCATCGGCTTGTGTCGGGCAGTTGGGCTCGCCGCCCGCTTTGTCAGCGGCTACCAGGATCGCTCGGCCATGGATACGGAGCGACGCTATCTGCACGCCTGGCCCGAGACCTATCTGCCCGGTTTTGGCTGGCACGGCTGGGATCCGACCCGCGGCATCGAAGTCACCGATGGACACATCGCGCTGGCCGCCGCACCGCATCCTACCGGCACCATGCCCGTGGAGGGCTGCTATTTCGGCGATGCCGGCTCGAGGATGGGATTCGAGCTGCAGGTCGACAGCGATGCGGATATTCGAAAGCAAATAGACACCACAGCATAGAGTCGCATGCAGCCAGATCGATATTGGGCGATCGCGGGCTCGAGTTCGCTTCAAGGTTACGACCCGCGAAGCCATTGCGGATTCTGGCTTTTCCAATGCAAACACAATGTGCCGCTTGTTGTTCGATCCTTGCTGAATATGGCAGGATAGCCAAGCCAATCCGAGGTACCAACTGCCAGGTACCAACATCGATAGCTGAGCTAGGCGCAACACAGCGGCTGCCTGCAGCTGAACCGACCTCATCCTATGTTCGATCCTAGCGATCGCATCATCTTGTAATGCATACCGCCAGCGCCAAAACCGTGCTGATCGTAGAGGATGAAATCGCTCTAGCAGATGTGCTGGAGGAGTACCTGCGGGCGTCTTCCTTCGCCGTCGACCGGCTCGCGGACGGCGAGGCGGTCGTAGCCCATGTGCGCGCCCATCCTCCAGACCTGATGCTGCTGGATTTAATGCTGCCCGGGCGCGATGGCCTGGATATTTGCCGAGAGCTTCGCGGCTTCACGACACTGCCCATTATCATGATCACCGCACGGGTGGAGGAAATCGACCGCCTGCTCGGCCTTGAACTCGGCGCGGACGACTATGTCTGCAAGCCGTTTGCGCCGCGCGAAGTGGTCGCACGGGTCAAAGCACAGCTACGCCGGGTCGATATGCTGACCCACCCGCGACAGGAAATGCAGCAACAAACACTCTATCTGGACAGCGACCGTTACGAGGCACGCATGGACGGACAGGCATTGCGCCTCACCGCCGTGGAGTTTCGGCTGCTCGACACCCTGTGCCGTCATCCCGGCCACATCTTTTCTCGAACCCGGTTGATCGAACATCTATACGACGACCACCGTATTGTCACCGAGCGGACTGTGGATACTCATGTAAAGAACCTGCGCAAAAAGCTCGCCGCCGCCTTTGCCGGCCGCCAATTCATCGAATCTGTGTATGGCGTGGGTTACCGGTTCGAGCCTGCTTAGCCAAGCGTAACGCTCTTGATATTCCCGAGCCCTTTGCCGCCAAGTGGGTGCTGCCTGCGTAGAATGTTCAGCTATTCAACTAGAATGAAGTTTGATTCACCGCAGAGAACGCAGAGAAGAGGAATGCACTGGCTTTAGCCTCCCTTGCGCACTCTGCGTCTCTGCGGTGAATCCTTACATTGTTTGAAGGCAGCACCCCGCCAAGCTGGGGATGCTGCCCGAGTCGCAGCGTTTCGTTTTTGAGCTATTGCGCCAGTCTCTGGACGGTGGGCTCGAGAAGAACCGCCGGTGGCTGTTGCTGCAAGAAATCGAGTCGCTAGTCGTGGGCACCGGCGTCAGCAATCTCGCGGAGCGGCGCGATCACTGCCTGGGCAAGCCGTGCGTGTTACTCCCGTTACGTGCCGGCTGAAAGCCGGTGCTCGCAAAAGGATGCCGGCAAACCGGTCGCTGCCGAGCATTCGTAGAAACAATTTAGGGTACGTGTTCCATTTACCCCTCCACGGACGTTGCGTCGATAGGGGCAGACAGGGCGTATCCTTCCACTTCTTCCGCACCCTGCGACGGGTTCTCCCGAGGCTTGAAATCGACGAACCAGCCGACTGGCTGCCGCGCCCTATTCCCAATTCCGCGTATCAATCGACGCAACCGGTCGTCTGGTAAACGCCGTCGGTGGGTGCGTACAGCAGATAACCTTCGTCAGCGCGGATCTCGAAATCGATACCAACCACCGAGCCGTCGCCACTTGGGCTGAACGAGCAGCTCTCGAAACGAGCGCTTGGACGATCATAGCGCTGAATCGTCGTTACCGCCTGCGGCCCCAGAGATTGCAGCCACTGTCCGCAGCTGCGATCGGTTCCGTGAGCAGGATGCGCACGCGGATTGAGCCCGGTCGTCAGTACCAAATCCCAGCAGGCTGGCTCGGCATTGACCATTGTCGAGTGGTCGGTAAGCGCCGTCGCGGCCAGGGCTTCGCCCGCGAAGATGGCAAAATCGGCAGTACCGTTTGGTTCGCAATGCTGCCAATGTTGATTCACCGCATCGAAACGCGCCAGGCTGTCGAGGACTTCGGCGCCGCCAAGGGCGGACAGCAATCCGAGGCAGGTCGCAGTGCCAGCGGCAGGTTGCCAGGTCACCGGCAATAGGTTGAGGCCGGCCGACAGGCTCACCGCCACGTCCCTGCTTGCCCCGATCTGCACTTCGGCAGCACTGCCGCGGGGGGTGCCGATCGAAACGGTGTCGGGATTGGTCAAAACTTCGACGCTGACCCGGATCTCGGATACTCTTGGCTCGGAAACGGCGGCAGCGCGGAAACGCAGACGGAACAGCTCGAGGTCATCGCCTGGCCCGCTCCCCCTGGCATCGAAGCCGTTGACCAGCAGTATTCCGGCGTCGTTGTCGAGATTTTCCAGGTTCCATCTCGAGGCATCTGCGCCAGGCATGAGGATCGCTCCATCAGCGCCGGCGGGCTCGATCTGCAGCAGTTCGGGATCGAATTCCAGACGGACACGGTAGGCTCCAACCTGATGCGTACCCGAATCGAGGCGCACCTCGAGTGGCAAGGCATCACCTGGATTCGCTATGATCGAGGCTGGATGGAGGGTGACGAGCCCAGCGTCCACATCGGCGGCAGCCAACACTGCCGCGGTCGTTGACGACGCAGCGATCGAGGAAGGCTGTGCCGTCAAGCATCCAACGGCCACCGGCAACGCCAGGTCATGGCGAGCAATGAGCATGGCATCGACGATGGTTGGGTTGCCGTCGAGATCGACATCCCCAGCCACCACGTCGAACGGTTGCGGATGCAAACCGATGTCATATTGGGCCACGCTCAATGCATCTCGGATATCGACGAGTTCGTCGATATTCGCGTCGCCGCATGCCGGGTCCAGGATCTCCAAGTCGATACCGGCGGCATTGCTTCCGATGATACGGCCCTGCGGGTCGGCCAAGACTTCGAGCCGCAGATTCAGATTGGCAATCCCCGCCTGCGAGCCGGCGTGCAGATGGATCAACAGAAACTCCAGATCGTTACCGGCCGGGACCGCTGTGGTCGAAAAGCCGTTGACTTCCAAAAGCCCAGCGCCGCTGTCCACGGAGACGGACGCCGGTGGGATTCCTTGGGCACCGCCCTCGATACCGTTGTCGCCGACATCGGTATTCAGGTCCAACAGGTCGGCGTCATAACTCAGCGCTAATCGATAGGAACCGATGGCGCTGCCATGGCTGTTGATCCTGACCTCGAGCAGGATGTCCTCACCCACCCGCGAGCGATAGGCAGACGCTACCAGCCAGCCGTGCAGGTCGGTGGAAACCTCATTGTCGCGATTAACCAATGCCAACTCATCCACCGAGACAGCGCTGTAGCCGGGGTCGTCGCTGGTAATCGCCCCGCGGATGCGATAGTCGATGTCGCCGTCGAACTGTGCATCGTCGACCCCAGCGACCCTCAGTTCTTGGGGCACATTCCAGTTGCCGCCATCGAAATTCAGCGTCCTCGGCGCCACGACCCGCCCCTCGGTCTCATCATTGCTGCTGAAGTCCACTGCCACGGCAGCGCCCGGTGCCGCCGTCAAGACCACGAAAAATCTGGCTTCGGTGCCATCTTCGCTGGTCTGCGGATTGGTTCGCGCAAGCAAGCGCACACCAGGCTGGCCGGGTCGATCCAACGGGTCGCGCGGACTGGTGCCGGCCAACATTTCCTGCAAATTCGTCGCCCCGTCGCCGTCCGCATCGGCATCCGCATCGGTTGGATCGAGCGGATCGAGCGCATGCTCGATCTCGAAGGCATCCGGCATGCCGTCGCCGTCGTCGTCGTCGTCGCAGATATTGCCGAGACCGTCGCCATCCTGATCCTGCTGTGCGGCATTGGCATGCAACGGACAGTTGTCCCGGTCGCCGCAAACGCCGTCGCCATCGCCATCGTTTGCAGCATCCATCGGACAGACGTCGCAAACATCGCCCTGGCCATCCAGATCACTGTTCTGTTGATCCGGATTGGCGTCGATCGGACAGTTGTCGCAGACATCGCCAAGGCCGTCTTCATCTGCATCGAGCTGATCGCCATTCGGCAGGTTGGGGCAGTTGTCCCAGCCATCATCGACCGCGTCGTTATCACGATCGCTGCGCGATTCGGCGAAGTCGAATAGGATTGCGCCAGTGGCGTCAGTCACTGGGCTGGCCCAGCGCCGAACATCTCCAGCGCCGACACCCAGTTGTCCGTTGCGGTTGTCGCCCCATGCCATCAGCGCACCGTCCGAGCGCCAGGCCAGGCAATGGTTGGCGCCGCAGTCGGCCGCACCGATATCGGCCAGAGGATCGCCGGCGGCGTCGATAACGCCCGCGGCGCGATAACGGTTGTTCCAGCCGCCGTCGCCGAGCTGGCCGTTCTGATTATTTCCCCAGACCAGCAAACGCCCATCGGAGCTCATGCTCAGGCCATGGCGCTCGCCGACGGCGAGCCCGGAAATGCCCCCGATCGGCAGGAAGTCCATGTCCACCACCGGCAAGGGGTAGCCATGGTTGCGCGTGGTACCGTCACCGAGCTGACCGTAGTTGTTATGGCCGAACGCCTGCACGGCACCGTCGGCAAAGCGCACCAGGGTGAAGTTGCTGCCGGCGGCAACCTCCACAACATCCATGAGCGGGCGGTGGTCGAGCCCAAGCGCCGGCACCGGGCGCAGCCGGATGGTGCTGGTGTCGTCCCCCAGCATGCCATAACCGTTATAGCCCCAGCCGAGCAGACGCCCGTCGGCTTTGAGCGCAACACTGTGGCTACTGCCGGCGGCGATGGCGACGATGTTGGTGATAGGCATATCGTTGGTGTCGCGCAGCAGCGTCGGATGCAGTCGGTGGGCGTTGTAACCGCTGTCGCCGGTGCCGAGCTGTCCGGAGCCGTTCGAACCCCAGGCCCAGACAGTGCCGTCGGCGCGCAATGCCAAGCTGTGGCTATCGCCGGCGGCAATGGCGACGATACCCGCTAGCGGTTCAAAACTTGCATCGAGCACCAGTACCGGCAGACTAGCGTTATTGGTGGTTCCATCGCCGAGCTGGCCTTGGTTGTTGTAGCCGAACGCCCAGACCTGACCCGCACGGTCGAGCGCGAGACTGTGGTATGCGCCAGCGGCCACGGCGACGATGTCGCTCAGGCCGAGGACGGCCTGCGGATAGGGTTGCTCGTTGGCGTAGCCGCTGCTGCCGTCGCCAAGCTGGCCGTAGCGGTTGTAACCCCAGGCCAGCACGCTGCCGTTCGAGCGAATGGCCAGACTGTGGGCGTTGCCCGCGGCGATGGCTCGGCCCGTCAATGCCGCCGCCAGCAGGGCGTTGGAACCCTGGGCGAATTCATCGCGGTCGAGGACAGCGTCGCCGTCGCTGTCGGTGCTCTCGTCGGCCGTCGCCAGGTCGCCGAAGCCGTCGATCTCCCAGCTGTCGGCCAGGCCGTCACCGTCGCTGTCGCTCTGGTAGCGGGTGTCGAGCGGGAAGGCATCGTCCGGGTCCGCCACATCATCGCCATCGGCGTCGCCCGTGCCCGGCAGACCGATATGGACCAGCGGGCGCTGGTTACCGTCGATCACCGCCAGCGCCAAGGGTTGATCCCAAGTATTGCCGTTGCCGAGCCGACCATCGCCACCGGCACCCCAGCCCAACAGCTGGCCATCGGCGCGCAGCGCAAACAGGTGTTCCCCTCCGGTATAAATGCCGGTGATGTCGGCAAGCGGGCTGCCGGCGCCATAGGTAGCCGGCGCGGCCCAACCGCGGTCGCTCCAGCCGCCGTCGGCGAGCTGGCCCACATGGTTGCGGCCCCAGGTGAGTACGCGCCCTTGGCCGGTGCGCGCGGCACCTTGGGCAACGCCGGCGCCGATGGCAACGATGTCGGCCAGCGGGAATCCGGCGGCGTCGATCACCCATTGCGGCAGGTAGTGCGTATCGGTGGTGCCGTCGCCGAGCTGGCCATAGTTGTTGTAGCCCCAGGCGAGCACGTAGCCGTCTTGATGCAACGCTTGGCTGTGATCGCTGCCCGCGGCGATGGCAACGATGCCTGCGAGCGCCCGGTAGCCGTCTTCGAGCACCAGCCGCGGACGCCTGCGATCGGTGCTGGTGCCGTCGCCGAGCCGACCGGAGCCGTTGTCGCCCCAGGCCAGCATGCGGCCATCGGCCTTCAACGCCAAGTTGTGGTGCCAGCCGGCGGCGATGGCAACGATGCCGGTGATGGGGCTGGCGTTGCTGTCGCCGAGGCGTTGCGGGATGCTGTTGTTGATCGTACTCCCGTCGCCGAGCTCGCCGTTGCCGTTGTAGCCCCAGGTCCAGACGGTGCCGTCGGCGGCGAGCGCCGCGCTGTGGTAGCGACCGGCAGCGATGGCGATGATGCCCGCCAGTGGGCTGCCATCGGCGGCCAGCACCGGTGCCGGCAGCGGATGATCGTCGGTGGTGCCGTCGCCGAGCTGGCCGTAATTGTTACGGCCCCAGGCCCATACCTGCCCAGCGCCGTCCAGCGCGAGGCTGAAGTATTGCCCAGCGGCCACGGCACGGATGTCGGTCAGGCTCGTGATCAACAGTGGGTAGCTGCTGTCGGTGGTGGTGCCGTCGCCGAGGGCGCCGTAGTAGTTGTCGCCCCAGGCATACACGCGTCCGTCGTTGCGTATGCCAAGACTGTGGGTTTCGCCAACGGCAACCGTGGTGCTGTCGTCGATGGCGGCTGCCACCGCGGCATCGGAGCCGTGCGCGAATTCGTCGCTGTCGAGCACGCCGTCGCCGTCGCTGTCGGTGGTGGCGTCGGCGGTGGTCAGGTCGCCGAAGGTGGCGAGCTCCCATTCGTCCGCAAGTCCGTCCTCGTCGCCGTCGCTCTGGTAGCGCTCGTCGAACGGGAAGGCGTCGGCATTGTCCGGGGTGCCGTCGCCATCGCTGTCGAAGGCAGGATCGGCGGGGTCGCCGGGCTCGCCGATATCGGCGATGGGCACGGCGTTGCCGTCAAGCACGGGAACGGCCCGGGGCTGATTGGCACTGGTGCCGTCGCCGAGCTGGCCGTGGTTGTTGTAGCCCAGCGACAGCAGGGTGCCGTCGCCAAGCAGCACGAGGCTGTGGTAGCCGCCGCTACTGATGGCTCGTACATCCATCGGATCGTTGCCGGCGTAGTCGATGACGCCAGCAGCGCGGTAACGGTCGCTCCAGCCACCGTCGCCAAGCTGGCCGTAGTCGTTATCGCCCCAGCTCAGCAGGCGGCCATCGGTTGTCATGGCCAGAACGTGACGCCAACCAGCAGCGAGCCCACCGATGGCGCCGATGGGAACGAAACCCATATCCACCACCGGCAGCGGGTAGCCGTGGTTGCGCGTGGTGCCGTCGCCGAGCTGTCCGTAGTTGTTACGGCCGAACGCCTGCACGCTAGCGTCGAGCAGACGTACCAGCGTGAAGTTGCTGCCAGCGGCAACCTCGGCAATGCCGGCCAGCGGACGATGATCGAGATCCAGCACGGCAACGGGATGCAGCCGGTTGGTGGTGGTGTCATCGCCCAGCACACCATAGCCGTTGTAGCCCCAGCCGAGCAGCCGACCGTCGGCCTTCAGCGCAAAGCTCTGGCTGCTGCCAGCGGCGATGGCAACGATGCCGGTGATGGGCTCGTCATTGGCGTCGCGCAGCTGCGTCGGATACAGCCGGTCGGTGCTGGAACCGCTCTCCCCGGTGCCGAGCTGGCCGGAGTCGTTCGAGCCCCAGGCCCAAACGGTGCCGTCGGCTTTGAGTGCCAAGCTGTGGTCGTCACCCGCGGCAATGGCGATGACGCCGTCGAAGGGTACGCCACTCTCGTCCATCACGGCCGTCGGCAGACTGGCGTTGTCGGTGCTGCCGTCGCCAAGCTGGCCTTCGTTGTTGTGACCGAAAGCCCATACTTGCCCAGCCTGGTCGAGCGCTAGGCTGTGCTGCTCGCCCGCGGCCACGGCGATGATATCTGTCAGACCGAACACCGCTCGCGGATAAGCCTGGTCGGCGTAATAGCCGCTGCTGCCGTCGCCGAGCTGACCGTAGTTGTTGTAGCCCCAGGCGAGCACGCTGCCATCCACGCGGATCGCCAGACTGTGATAGCCGCCCGCGGCGATCACCTGCGGCGTGAAGGGCGCTGGCATCAGGGCATCGGAACCGTGGGCGAATTCGTCGCCGTCCAGCACGCCATCCCCGTCGCTGTCGGTGATCTCGTCGGCCGTTGCGAGGTCGCTGAAGCCGGTGAGCTCCCAACCGTCCGCCAGGCCGTCGCCGTCGCTGTCGGTGCTGTAGCGGGCGTCCAGCGGGTAGGCGTCGGTGGCATCGGGCTCGCCGTCGCCGTCGGCGTCGCCGCTGCCAGGCTGGCCGACATTGGCCAACGGTTGCTGGTCAGCGTCGATCGCCGGCACCGCCCAAGGCTGATTCCAAGTGCTGCCGTCGCCCAGGCGCCCATCGCTGCCAGCCCCCCACCCGAACAGGCTGCCGTCGCGCTGCTGTGCGAACAGGTGCGAGCCGCCGGTGTAGAGGCCAATGATGTCGGTGAGCCGATCGCCGGCGCTGTCTTTGGCCGATGCGGCCCAGCTGCGGTCGCTCCAACTGCCGTCAGCGAGCTGGCCGACATGATTTCGGCCCCAGGTGAACAGGCGCCCATCACTGGTGCTTGCAGCGCCGTGCTCGATACCGGCACCGATAGCAACGATGTCGATGAGCGGGAATCCGGCGGCGTCGATCACCCATTGCGGCAGGTAGTGCGTATCGGTGGTGCCATCGCCGAGCTGGCCATAGTTATTGTAGCCCCAGCTGAGCACGTAGCCGTCTTGATGTAGCGCTTGGCTGTGATCGCTGCCCGCGGCGATGGCGATGATGCCCTGGAGCGCACGGTAGCCGTCGTCGAGCACCAGTCGCGCACGCGTGCGGTTGGTGCTGGTGCCGTCGCCGAGACGACCGGAGCCGTTGTTGCCCCAGGCGAGCATGCGGCCATCGGCCTTCAGCGCCAAGTTGTGGTTCCAGCCGGCGGCGATGGCGACGATGGCGGTGATGGGCTCTCCATTGCTGTCGCCGAGTCGTTGCGGCACGGGGTTGTTGACGGTGCTGCCGTCGCCGAGCTCGCCGTTGCCGTTGTAGCCCCAGGTCCAGACGGTGCCGTCGGCGGCCAGGGCCACGCTGTGGTAGCGCCCGGCGGCGATGGCGACGATGCCGCTCAAGGGGCTGGCGTCGGCGGCGAGTACCGGGGCCGGCAGGTAATGGTCGTCGGTGGTGCCGTCGCCAAGCTGTCCGTAGTAATTACGGCCCCAGGCCCAGACCTGGCCGGCGCCGTCAAGGGCGAGGCTGAAGTATTGGCCGGCGGCGACGGCGCGGATGTCGCTCAGGCCGGGGATCAGCAGCGGGTAGCTGCTGTCGGTGGTGGTCCCGTCGCCGAGGGCGCCGTATTGGTTGTCGCCCCAGGCGTAGACGCGACCGTCGTTGCGCACGGCGAGGCTGTGGGTCTCGCCGACGGCAACGGCGGCGCTGTCGTCGATGGCGGCGGCAACGGCAGCGTCCGAGCCGTGCTCGAATTCGTCGCTATCCAGTACGCCATCGCCATCGGTGTCGGTGCTCGCATTGGCAGTGGCCAGGTCGCCGAAGGTGGCGAGCTCCCACTCATCGGCGAGCCCGTCGCCGTCGCTGTCGCTTTGCCAGCGCTCGTCGAATGGGAAGGCGTCGCTGGCATCGGGCACGCCGTCGCCGTCGCTGTCGAGCAACGGGTCGGCCGGGTCTCCGGGCTCGCCGATGTCGGTGATGGGCAGGGCGTTGCCGTCGAGCACGGGCACGGCCCAGGGCTGATTGCTGCCGGTGCCGTCGCCGAGCTGGCCGTGATTGTTGTACCCCAGCGACAGCAGGGTGCCGTCGTCGAGCAGGATGAGGCTGTGGTAGGCGCCGCTGCTGATGGCCTGTATGTCCAGCAGGGTGTCGCCCGCGGCGTCGATGGCGGTCGCCGCCCGGTAGCGGTCGGACCAGCCGCCGTCGCCGAGCTGGCCGTAGTCGTTGTCGCCCCAGCTGAGCAGGCGCCCGTCGGCGGTCATGGCCAGGCTATGGCGTTCGCCGGCGGCGAGCCCGGCGATGGCGCCGATGGGCACGAAGCGCTCATCGACCACCGGCAGCGGGTAGCCGTGCTGGCGCGTGGTGCCGTCGCCGAGCTGGCCGTAGCCGTTGTAGCCGAACGCCTGCACGCCGCCGTTGGCGAAGCGCACCAGGGTGAAGTTGCTGCCGGCGGCCACCTCGGCCACGTCGGCGAGCGGGCGATGGTCGAGCCCGAGCGCGGCGATCGGGCGCAGGCGGTTGGTGGTGGTGTCGTCGCCCAGGGTGCCGTAGCCGTTGTAGCCCCAGCCGAGCAGCCGGCCGTCGGCCTTCAGCGCGAAGCTGTGATTGCTGTCGGCGGCGATGGCGAGGATGCCGGTGATGGGCAGGCCGTTGGCGTCGGTGAGCTGCGTCGGGTACAGCCGGTCGGTGGCGGAGCCGCTCTCGCCGGTGCCGAGCTGGCCGTAACCGTTGTAGCCCCAGGCCCACACCGTGCCGTCGGCCTTGAGTGCGAAGCTGTGGCTGTTGCCGGCGGCAATGGCGATGACGCCGCCGAACGGCGTCCCGTCCGCGTCGAGCACCTGCGTCGGCAGGGTGGAGGTGTCGGTGGTGCCGTCGCCGAGCTGGCCTTGGCTGTTGTAGCCGAAGGACCAGACTTGGCCGGCGCGGTCGAGCGCCAGGCTGTGATACTCGCCGGCGGCCACGGCGATGATGTCGCTCAGGCCGAAGACCGCCTGCGGATGGGATTGGTCGGCGTAGGAGCCGCTCGTACCGTCGCCGAGCTGGCCGTAGTAATTGTAGCCCCAGGCCAGCACGCTGCCGTCGAGACGCAGCGCCAGGCTGTGGTAGCCGCCGGCGGCGATGACTTGCTCGGTGAACGCCGCGGCGATCAGTGCATCGGACCCGTGGCGGAATTCGTCGATGTCGAGCACGCCGTCGCCGTCGCTGTCTGTCGTCGCGTCGGCCGTCGTCAGGTCGCCGAAGACCGCCTGCTCCCAACCGTCCGCAAGGCCGTCGCCGTCGACGTCGTCCTGCCAGCGCGCATCCAACGGGAAGGCGTCGCTCGCATCCTGATCGCCGTCGCCGTCAGCGTCGCCGGTGCTTGCCGAGCCGAACAGACCCATGGCATCCAAATTGCCGTCCAGCACCTGGACCGCGGCGTCTTGATCCCAGAAGGTTCCGTCGCCGAGCTGGCCGTAATCCCCGTCTCCCCAAGCCTTCAAGGTGCCGTCGCTCAGCAGCGCGACGCTGAAGTCCTCGCCGCCGAAGACGCCCACCGCGCCGGCAACATCAGCCAAGGCCAGGCCGAGTGTGGATCTGTCCTTGACACGCACGCCAAGCTGCCCCTGGTCGTTCTGCCCCCAGGCGATGACCGTCCCGTCCGCCTGTGTGGCGAGGCCATGGTTCCAGCCGGAACCAATGGACTGGATGCCGGAGAGCGGGAAGCCGCCGTCGCCATAGACCCGCGCCGGGTACGAATGTGACGTGGTGGTGCCGTCCCCGAGCTGGCCCTGATAGTTGTAACCCCAGGCGAAGACCTCGCCGCCGCTGGTGAGCGCCAGGCTGTGATAGCGCCCGGCGGCGACCTGCACCACATTGCCGAAGGCTACGCCGTTGGACTGGATGACGAGGGTCGCGTAATAGCGGTTCGTGCTGGTACCGTCGCCAAGTGCGCCATAACCGTTGTAGCCCCAGGCGAACAGACGCCCGTCCGCGCGGAGCGCAAAGGCGTGATCGAGCCCTGCCGCGATATCGACAATCCCGGTAATGGGCGAGCCGTTGATGTCGCGCATGCGCTGCGGCAGGGACTTGTTGGCCGTGGTGCCGTCGCCGAGCTGGCCGCTGCCGTTGTAGCCCCAGGCCCAGACGGTGCCGTCGGCGCGCAACGCATAGGCGGAGTGCTCACCCGCGGCAATGGCGATGACGCCGCCGAAGGGCGCGCCGCTGCCATCGAGTACCTGGACAGGGGTATAACTGGCGGTGGTGGAGCCGATGCCGAGCTGACCGTAACCGTTGTAGCCCCAGGCCCAGAGCGTGCCGTCCTCCGCCAGGGCGAGACTGAAATTCTGCCCGGCGGCAAGGCTGCGGATGTCCGCCAGCCCCGGCACCAGGGCCGGCTGGCTCTGGTTCTGCGTCGTGCCGTTGCCGAGCTGCCCGTAACCGTTGTAGCCCCAGGCCAGCACCCGTCCATCGGTGCGCAGGGCCAGCGTGTGGTTGGCGCCGGTGGCGACCACGTCCTCGACCATCTCTGGCGCCACGGTGGCGTCCGAGCCATGCTCGAATTCCTCGCTATCCAACAGGCCATCACCGTCGTAGTCGGTGCCGATCCCGGCCGTCAGCAGATCCCCGAAGTTGGCCAGCTCCCACTCGTCAGCGATCCCGTCGCCATCGGCGTCGAGCCGATAGGCGGGATCGTAGGGGAAGGCGTCGGTGGAGTCCGGCTCGCCGTCGCCGTCGCTGTCCGCAGCCGGGTCGGTGGACGGCTTGCCCACCGGGAAGATGGGCGCAAGGTTGTTGTCGATGACGACAACCGGAGAGCGGCGGTCCGTCGCTGTGCCGTCGCCGAGCTGGAACAGCGCGTTCCTGCCCCAGGCGAAGGCGGTCAGATCATCGGTGACCGCGAGGCTATGCTCGGAGCCGGCGTCGATGCCGGTGATGCCGGTGAGCCCAAGCGATGTCGGGATGCTGCTGTCGCTCAACGTTCCTTCGCCGAGCTGGCCCAGGTTATTGCGTCCCCAAGCGAGGACATCGCCGCCTGATGCAAGCGCCAGACTGTGCCATTCGCCTGCGGCCAAGGCCGACATTCCGTCTACAGGTGTACCGAAAGCATCGATCACCTGCACCGGAACTCGGCGATCAACGGTGAAACCGTCGCCGAGCTGTCCGTAATCGTTGTCGCCCCAAGCAACCGCGGTGCCGGCCTCGCTCAGTGCCAGACCGTGCCGGAAACCGGCCGCGACAGCCACCACGCCGTTGATCGGCATCCCGCGAGCGTCCAGCACGCGCTGCGCGCTTGCGGAGTTGCTGTTCGTGCCGTCCCCCAGCTGACCCTGATAGTTGCGTCCCCACGCCCAGACCGTGCCATCGCTACGCAGTGCCAGGCTGAAGTTCTGACCCGCGGCGACGGCGATGATGCCGGTGAGTGTGTCGCCGACCGCATCGCGCACCCGCACCGGTGTCGACTTGCTGGTGGTCGTGCCGTCGCCGAGCTGGCCGTAGCCGTTGTAGCCCCAGGCGAGCAGGGAGCCATCGTCGAGCAGGGCCAGGCTGTGATTCGCACCGGCGGCCACCGACACGGCGTCGATGACAGGATCGCCATAGCCGTCGATCACCGCGACCGGATCCGCGCGACGCGTGTTGGTCCCGTCGCCGAGCTGTCCGTAGCCGTTGTAGCCCCAAGAGATGAGCGAGCCGTCGCCCAACACTGCCAGGGAATGATCACCGCCCGCTGCGATGTCTTGGATATCGTAAACGAAAGCCCCCGTGTCATCGCGGACGAATGCGGGGTAGTTCCGATTCGTGTAACTGCCGTCGCCGAGCTGTCCGTTGCCGTTGTAGCCCCAGGCGTAGAGTCGGCCGTCGGTGCGCTGGGCCAAGCTGTGGTCACCGCCGGCGGCGATCGGCGCCGTGTCGACGAACGGCGGCGCGTACTGGGGGTCGGAGTCGTAACGGAACTCATCCAGGTCGGAGCTCCCATCGCCGTCGAAGTCGGTCGTGTCGTCCGCGGTGATCAGATCACCGAATTCGGCGATCTCCCAGCTGTCGCCGATGCCGTCGCCGTCGCTGTCCGCGGTGTAGCGGGCATCATCCGGGAATGGGTCCGCTGCGTTCGTCACCCCGTCGCCGTCCCGGTCGTCATCGCAGACATCACCGAGATCGTCGCCGTCGAGATTGTACTGATCTGCATTAGCGTCCGCCGGGCAGTTGTCGGCGATGTCGAAGACACCGTCACCGTCCGTATCGATGCGACCGTACAGCGTCACGCTGGTGGATTCCGTTGCCCCCGCCTCGTCGGTGACCGCGAGACAGATCTCGTAATCACCGGCGGCAGAGACGTAGTAGCTCGCCGTTGAGGTCGTCGCGTCGATGCTGCCGTCGCAGAGAAAATCCCAGGCACGGGACGCGATGGCGTCGTCGGTGGAGGTCGAGGCGTCGGTGAGGTTGGCCGTGTAGGGGACGATGGCCTCGGTGGGGCTCGCATCGATGATCGGCGTCGGGGGCTCGTTGCCGGTAATGAAGGTCCAGGGGCCGCTGACCGACTCGGCGCCCTGGCTGTCGCGAGCGACGACGCTCCAGAAGTAGGTCGTTAGGGGCTGTAACGAATAGGGCGGGGTATAGCTGCGCTCCCAGCCGCTGTAGACCAGCGGTGGGTCGGCCTCGGTACCGAGATGCAGGTAGTAGACGACCGCGTCGCCCGCATCCGGATCGACCGCCGCAGACCAGTCCAGCGTGACGGCCGTGTAGGTGAGTTCGGTGCCGTCGGCGACGCCCGGCGTGACCGTGCCCGGCGGGTTATTGGCCTCGGGTGCCGCCAGCGTCAGGCGGACCAGCTGGTTGCCCAAGTTGTCGTAGACGTAGCGGATGGACTGGCCGTCGTCGTACTCGACGGATTCCAGGCGATTGCCGGGGTCGTAGCCGTAGGCTATGGTCTCCGCCCGGCTTGGAGCTGCAGTAAGCGTGCCGATGGCTGCAAGCAAGCCGACGATCGCCGACAGCGCCAGCCGATTCCACCAAGCCGTTCTCTTGTGCGTCATTGCTCTGCTCTCCGGTGCGTCTTCAACCGCCTCAATAGTTTGTGCCTACAATCGTTGGCACTTGCCTGCTCTCTAGCTCGCAGTCCTGCCTTTGCTCGCCGGCCGCGAGCCCTGGGACAGCGTCCTCGCTCTAGCCTATGGCCATGTCCACTGCCGCATTCGTGGTCGTCACCCGCCTATACCCTCGCGAGCGTCCATCATCGCCGGGCGTCAGTGAATCTCGATCACCCTCTTCCCTTCCGCCAGCAGCCGACGCAAGTCGGGGAGCAGCGCATCGACAACCGCAAACAGCGCGGCCTTACGGCAGTTCCCCATTCTCACCCGGACCACTTGCGGAGCCGCCTCACCATCGCGACCGACCATCAGCCGAAATCCGAGTCCTTGGTGACGATCACCCAGTGCTCATTCCTCGCGAACTCCCAGATCTCGCGGTCGTCGCTCGTCCCATGCCAAGGTCCAACACATGACGACACGCGGTCCCTCGATCGGCCAACAACCGCGCAAACGCCGCCGGCAACTGGTTGTCCACCAGCAGCAAACGCCGCCGGCAACTGGTTGTCCACCAGCAGATTCACGCTGCAACCAGCACCGGATGGCTCAACTGGATCGCCGCATACTCCAGGGCCGCGAGGATGTCTTCTTCGTCCAGAAACGGGTAGTCTTCGAGGATCTCGGCATGCGAGGCACCGGCCCCCAGCAGCGCGAGTATGTCGCTGACACGCAGGCGGTAGCCGCGTATGCAGGGGCTGCCGCTACACTTTCCGGGCTCCAACGTGATGCGTGCGAGTCGTGGTTCGTTCATGGTCTTGGCCTCAGAAGGCGAGTGCGTTTGTCGTCCCGTCGTTCGATGTGCGGTCGGAATACCCCGGTTCGGCCCTTGACTGTTGGGGATCGTTCTTCGTCTTGACCCACGGACCTGGCGTCATGCTGCCGAGTCCTGTTCCGGCACGTGCAGGATGCAGTTGTCATAGAGGTCCATGATGGGAAAGCAGAGGTCGTAGTCTCCCCACACGAGATCGCCGTGCTCGACGCGGAACTGTCCAAACCGTTGTTTGTCGAGGAAGGCCCGGATGTCGGGATGGTGGGAGCGTGCGAGGAACGGCAGAAAATCCACCGTCTGCTCCCTGCCATCGTCGAAAATGAGGCGCAAGCGATAATCTTGGGCCAGGGCTGCATCTCGTATGTTGATTTCTGCCTTCATTTCTTCAGCCTCTGTGTAATCCGCTCCGCGCTGATCGATTTATTGAGCACGAAGAAGTCGATCCACTTGCGGACAATCTCCTCGCCCCGTGCGTGCACCAGCTCTCGGAAGTATTGCATCTCCTTCGGCGTGAGCGGCGCGCGTCCGGCACTGGGTTCAAATCGAACCCGCTGAATCCTTCCGTCAACGATCACAAACTCCGCCCGGGCTTCTCTGCCCTGGCTTTTGGCGTGGACATAGACCGGCTCGTGCTCATTGGCATAGAACAGGATGACCAGTCCGTAGTATTCGTAGAGCTTAGGCATTTCGTGGCATTTGGCGAACTCTTAGCTCACGCGCCGGGATTCATGCCTCAACCCAAGCTGCACGGGTTGATCAGGCCCATCGGATGGATGAATTGCCTTATGTCGCCATCGATTGATAGGCTTGGCTCATCACCCAAAATCGCATTATTCGTGGTCCGTCCCTATTTATCCCTTTGTGGTCCGTCCGTGTTTATCCCTTGGTCCATCCTTGTTTATCCCTCTGGGCTCCGTTGAGGTTCGTTCCTCACCCCAACCTACGGCCTCGCATTGTGCACACAATGACCGCCTCACACTACGATTTTCGACGGACGCATATCGCAAATGCGACTGCGACCAGGAGCCCCAGCACCAAAGGCACACCCGTCCGCACCAAAAACGAGACACCATAAACGTCGTCTTGCCCTAAGACCAAAGCCGAAAAGATACTGTAGGTCCCCACAATGACGACGCCAACCAAGAAGACAGCCGCCACCAAGAAGCCGGCCTCACACAAGCCTAACTTGTTTCGGTAATCGGGCATAGCGCTGCTAGGGCACGATTATTCTTTGGCCAAGCAATCCGGAAAGGTTCCCAGTAGCTCCTTGCGGATAGGAAAGCGAACCTCGCGGTAGCGTGCTCGATATTGAGTTAGAGTAAGGATATCCGCGAATAGCCGGCCCCACCGTTCTCCCATAGTTACCCAACGTACGCCCTCCGGTCATCACCCAGCGTCCGGGGTTCAGATCCGGATTCACGCCGCGCCCGGCCCAGCTCGTAACCGGCTGACTCGGCGCGGTGTAAGGACGCAAAAACGCACCTCCCATAAGCCCGCCCGCCGCAGTGGCAAATCCAAATTGTTCCCAGTCGAACCCACATTGCATTTCCATCGCCATACCAAAACCTTGTCCTGCTGCATTGCCGGCAGCCCCCGCCACTGCTCCTGCCAGCGCGCCCCCGGCAATACCTCCACCGACTAGGCCGGAAATCGCCGCTCCACCAAAACCGAGCGTTAGACCGGATACGCCCCCGACAACAGCACCCTGCCCTGCGCCGAGCGCAACTTGTGACCAACTGCCACCGCTGCTCCAAGCGTTATACCCACCAATGATCGCACCGATTCCCGCTCCTATTGCGCCGGTAACAAGCGGCGTTTGCCCGTCAGGGTCGACAAAACCTTCCGGGTTGGCATGAGCGTAACCGTAAAGGTTGACACCACCCTGCTGATGTGCCGGATCGCGGGTCAGCCACTTTCCGAGACTCGGACTATAAAAGCGGTAGCCGAAATCACTCAGCCCGTTCGGCGCATCGAAGCTTTTGCTGGAGAATCCCATCGGCTGATTTATCGTGCTCGCCTCCGCTACAAGGTTCCCGTAGCTCCCGTAGCGATAAGCAGCGACCTGTTGCTCTGCATCCCCCAGCGACCCAACGACGTTACCACGACCGTCCATCAGGTACTCATAGTCGCCGCCCTCCTGAGTAAGCCGGAGAAGCTGGCCAATTCCACCCAGGCCGTCACCCCGCCAGATATACTCACGTTGTACCGCATTTTCTCCGTTGCGCTCCAGAATGAGTAATAATCCATCGCGGACGATGCGCATTTCTTCCTGCAACACTCCATTCTGAGAACGGCGCACAAGCCCTACCAAGTCGTTCCCAAGATACTCGTATCTCGTGTAATGCACGATGCCACCAGCATCCGTGAACGTAATGCTCGTAAGCCGGTTCTCCGCATCATAAATTGCTGTCCAAACATAACCATCCGGCGTGTACCCCTGGGTCATGTTGCCGTCGGCGTCGTAGTGATAGGTCCGCGCCGGATTGCCTGCGCTAGCGACCTGGTTCAACTCGTTAACCTGCATCTCCTCCAGGCCCGGACTCAGCGCAACCATCGGCAGGCCGTTGGTGACGATCTCCTCGGTACGCTGATCGTCCGTGTCATAGCTGTACTCGAAGCGGTTTATGACGCTGCCGTCGGACTTGTAGTTGCCGAGCGCCGTCAGGCGTTGCAGAGCATCGTTGGTATAGGTCGTGTAGCTGCCGTTCGGGCGCGTCAGCCGGTCGATGAGGTTGCTGTTGCCCTGATAGGTCAGGGTGGAAGCGCGGGTGCCGTGGGTAACGCTGGCGAGCCGGCCGAGGCCGTCATAGCCGTAGGCCACCGGCCTGCCCCCCCGGGCGTCCATGTCGGTGCGGCGGTCCAGCGCATCGTAGGCGTAGGTGATGGTATCGTCGGCCCAGGGGCCATCAACGGTGAGCAGGTTGTCGTTAGCATCGTAGGTGAACCGCGTCGTGCCGATGCCGTCATTGCGCTGAATCAGCCGACTGTGTTCGTCGTAGATGAATGTGACATCCGGCGTGTCGTCGGAGTAGTCGATTCCGGTCAGGTTGCCGTTGAGGTCGTAGCTGTAGACGGTCTGGATGCCGCGGGCGTTGGTGCGGGTCTGCACCCGCCCGGAGGCGTCGTAGGTGTAGCTGGTGCCGTTGCCGTCGGCATAGGTCTCGGCGATCGCCAGACCGTCGGCGTCGTAGCTGTAGGTGGTCGGGTTGCTGTTGGCATCGATCAGCGCGGTCAGATTGCCGTCGGCGTCGTATTGCTGGCGGGTCAGGCCGCCGTCCGGCGCGATGCTCTGGGTTAGGCGCTTCTCGGGGTCGTAGCCGTAGCGGTTGACGCGGCCGCCGCGGGCGGTCTCCTGCACCAGCTGGAACGGGCGCTGGTCGGACCAGGTGAAGGTCTCGCTGCCGCCGTCGGGGTAGGTGATCTGGGTGACCTGGTTCAGGTCGTCGTAGTCGTAGGTCAGGGTCAGGCCGCTCGCGTCGGTCTCGGTGCGGACGCGGCCGACGGCGTCGTAGGTGTACTGTGCAATGGCCGCGCTGGCCTTTTCGATGCGTTGCAGCCGGTGGTCGGTGTTGTAGATGAAGTCCGTGACCGTCTCGACCGCGGTGCCCTCGGCTGCGGTGATCCGGGTGAGCTGGCCGAAGTTGTTGTAGGCGAAGGCCGTGCTGTGGCCTCGCCGGTCGGTGATGCGGGTCACCTGGTGGACCGCGTTGTACTGGTAGGCGATGGTGCCGCGGCTGTCGGCGACGGCGAGCAGGTCGACGCCGTTGGCGGCATAGGTCATGTTGGTGACCTTGCCCTCGGGTTCGGTGAGGGCGGTGACCTTGCCCTGGTCGTTGTAGGTCATCTGGACGATGCCGCCGTCCGGATTGGTGACCTGAGTGACGTTGCCGGCGCTGTCGTATTGGTAGCTGACTTGGCCTTGGCCGGGGTACTCGATACGCCGGATATCGGCGCGTCGACCGGAGTAATAGCTGTAGTAGTAAAGGGTCTTGTCGACGCTGGCGGCGCCGTTGTTGGTGCTGCTGTCCTGGTACTCGACGTAGTGGCGCGGGCTCACGTGCCAGCCCTTGTTGTACCAGCCGTCGAAATAGTATTCCTCCTTCGCGCCCAGGGGGTTGGTGACCGTGATGCGGTAGTTCTCCCACATGTTCGCACCGGGCGGCGGGTAGAAGCCGGCCCCGCTGTTGTCGGCGGGCTCGATGTCGACCTGCCAGATGCCGTCGGCCTTCTCGATGCTGGTGACGTAGACGTCGGCATCATAGGTGAGCCGCGACCAATAGCCGGCCATGTCGGTGATCTCGACCAGATTGCCGGCGCTGTCGTAGTCGAAGGTCGCGGTGCGGCCGAAGGGGTCGGTGACGCTCGCCACCAGGTCGTCGTCGTTGTAGACGAGCGTGGTGACTTGCCCGACCGCGTCGGTGATGCCGGTGAGCTGTACCGCGGCGTTGTAACTGAAGGTCAGGGCCTGGCCGTGGCGGTCCTGCGCCTCCACCAGGAAGGGCTGCATGGAGCTGGTGCCGGCGGGGATGTCGTAGATGAAGGCACTGCCGTCCGGAAAGCGCAGCTCCCAGCGTTGTCCGCTCGGATTGGTCAGCTGGTTGTAGACGCCGTCCGGTGGTGTGTAGTTGCCCGCGGTATCGCCGTTGTAGAGGTCGCGACGCCCATCGGGCATGAAGACCGTGACGGTGTCGCCGGGGTCGACGACCAGGTAGCTGCCGTAGTTGAACTGCCACTTGTTGCCGAAGGGCTCGTGTTGCGCAAGTGCCGATTGGCTGTTGTAGCTGAGCCGGATGCCGACCTTCGGCCCGATGGGCGGGTCGTACCACAGCGGCATGTCGCCGATGTAGAAGTTCATGTTGACGGGGTTGACGTCCCAGACGCATTCCCCGCAGTCTTCCCCTGGGTCTTCGGCGGTGTCGTCCTCGGGATCCTGGTCCGGATCACCGGTATCGTCTTCCGGGCGCGGGTTGCCGCAGCAGCCGCCGGTCAGCTCGGCGCGCTCGGCCTCATCCAGCTCCATGCCCGGCAAATCGGCAGGGTCTTCCGCGAACAGCAGCGCGACGCCCTGCCATTCCCCCGCGAACTCCGTCTCGTCCTGGCGGAAGGTCCGACCGCTCTGCGGGTCGAGCAGGGTCAACAGCGCGCCGCGCTTGCGTTGCAGCAGCCAATAGTGGCCCTGATCTCCATCCGCCGCGCCTTGGATGTGGATCACCGCGGGGAGCGGCACGGCGTCCAGGTCCGTGATCGACAGGCGCCGCGCGTTCAGGCTGAGACCGAACCCAGCGGCGAGCTCCGTCAGCTCCGCGAGGCTCTGGCCGTCCGCGCTTTGCGCCTCGCGAGCGCGTAGGTCCGCGGCGGCGTCGACATCGCCGCGCAGCTCCAACAGTTCGCCGAGGGCGAGATAGCCGCAGTTGAGCAGCGCCAGCTCCTGCCCGCGCTCGGCGGCGAGCCGGCGCACCCAGTGGGATGCATAGGTCCGCTCGCGCCAGTCCAGGCCGTTCTCTTCCAGCTCCGAGAAATACTCCGCGGCCTCGTCGCGATTGTTGCGCAGCGTCTTCAGCACCCCGAGCCGCAGCCGGGCTTTGTTGGCAAGCTTGCGCGCACCGAAATCGTCGGCGTCCTTCAGCCGCTCCAGGATACTCCGGTAGCGTTGCTCGGCCTCGCTGTAGCGGCCCTGATAGCGTGCCTCGCAGGCGAGGTGGATCTCGGCTTCCGCCGCCCAGGGGCTGTCGGGGTAGTCGGCGAGGTGCCGCTCGAAGCGCTCGGTGGCAGCGTCCCAATCGTGGGCGTTCCAGTGCTGGATGGCCTCACCGAAGGCAAGGTTCTGCGCGCTGCGGCGTGCTGCCCGGTCGGCCTCGCTGGTAAACAGTCGCCTGGCCGCCGCAAACAGCCCCGGGGTCGATTCCGCCGCCAAGACGGAGGGCTCCTCGACGGGATAGAGCGGACCGCCGAGCTGTCCGGCAGCGGTTAGCGCAGCGTCTGCAGGGGCAGTGGAAAGGTCGAGCGGGGTGACGGAGACCCGGGCAGGAGCGTCGAAGGATAGCGAAGACGGCAGTTCCGCAACCTGCGCTGGCGATTGCATCGCTGCGAGGGTGCCGAGACCGACGAGCAAATAAGCGACAATGCGTATCAATGTCGCGCGAAACATGGTCAAAGACATCGTGTCATCTCTCCATTGCCATCATCTCATTACGGTATCGCCCGCAATTCCAAAGAATCCTGTCGGTCTGGTTTGGATTGCCCTAATTCGCAACGAACGCATGCTTATAATGCACTCAAGGGGCTCAGGTCCGTCTGTCGATCTTGCGCGTAGTTAGGATGGCACGACTGAGTTACCGCATTGCCGCACTTGCGCTATGGACCATTCTGCGTAAATACAGTCACTCAACATGATAACCAGATATGCCCTTTTGTTTTTGGTGTGTGAGTGCTGGCCCTAAACGAAAGGGACAGTTTCGATGTCATGTGAGAGGACTTAACTGAGAAAGTTCCGCCTGGTCAACAGAATTCCTTGATCTGGATCAGTCATCAATGCATTCCACCTTGCAAACGAACCATCCGGCGGCCGGCGCAAGCGGTCATTATCGCCGTGGACGGCCATGCTTATTCCGATGTGATCCTTTTCCTCGATTCCGGCTTGAATGAGCTACGGTTGCTTGATGGGATGTGGCCTCGAGATTCTGCACGTCAGGAAGGGGTGTGTTACGCAAGCGACAGAATCCCTTCGGGCAGCACCAACACTGCCACAACCATATTTTCACTTGCACGGATGGAACTCCTTACCAGGGTATGGGTTACTACTAGTGTGGCGGTGCCGATGTCCCGCTCCCGTTTCTGCTGTTTGTCGTTGTCGTAATCGTGATCGCTCATCGTGGGTTATCGATGACGACTACGATTACGACCGCAAACGGTCTCGCGACTTCCGCAGCAGAGCACTAGATTGCTGGTGAACTCGGTGCTCTCGAGCTCACAGGACCAACAGATTCAAAAGGCCTGATCCGTATTGAATGGCCTGGAAAGCATGAAGGGCAGGTCGAACATCTGAAGATCGAGGCGATCGATACCCGCATTGGGGCCGACGCCTCGCTCCTCGGCCGGAAGGGTTAGATAACGGGCGGCCTGCTGTTCGGACAACACATGGGAGAACTCTTCGTCGAACATCGCGTCAAGCTCTGACTTTTCCTGCTCGATCTCGAGCAGCATGTCTTGGAACTGGAACGGGTCTGTCCCGGATGCGTAGTCATATTGCTCAGCGACGCGATCGTAGAGTGCGTCGACACGGTTCTCGTAGTCGGACAGCAGCTGGGTGTAAAATACCTCTTGATCCGCGCCCAGGCTCAACGCGCTTGCAATGGTTGCAACCCGGCTGTCGGCGTTATCAGTCTCTCTAGAAGAGGGCTTCGATGCCATTTTATCCGATCGAAGCCGATCCCAAGGGATCGACTCGAATGTTGGAACCTGGGGGGTATACCTGTGTTCATCAAAGACGGCTTGTGCAGCAGGATTACTCACGTCCTGACTTCCGGCAATGGACATATTCGCTTGCGGTTTATCGGCATTGCGTTCAAGTACCGCCATCTGTTTGCGAAGTCGCTTATTTTCCTCGATTTCCATATCTAACCGATGCTGCAGGGCGGACAGCCGTTGTTGTATCTGCCAGGTTTCGGCGGCGGCCTGCGCGATTGACGACTGTTGCTGCTTAGTACCAAAGCCGGTCAGCATCAGCGCGGCGGTGGCTGCAAGGACTGAGGTCGCGGCTATGATGACAGCCAAGTGGATCTTACTGACTTGCATAGGCATTATTACGCGGGTCGTGTTTGTTATGCGGACTCGGCGCATGGAGTCCGCACGCAGACTTGCGGGGGCGGGCAGTTTCTGTCGAGAAACCTACCACCTGGCTTGTCTTCTCGTCCGCCTTCATGATCGCGGCAATCCGCCCATAGAGCGGCGATGGGCGGGTTGTCACTTCGCGAAGGCGAACGAGAATTCGGCGCCAGTTGATAGGTTTCTCTCCGACAATCGCCTTAGAGGTCAACTGGAATCAGCACCCTATTGATGGTATGAATAATTCCATTCCGAGCGAATACATTGATCGGGAAGGACAGACGCGGATTCCTGAGATTCGGTGCCTTATCGACCAGGCCAAAGAAGAATGGATCGACCGTCTCGCCGTTCAGGGTTGTGATGTCACTGCCACGCAAAACAGCCCTGATGAAGCCAAAGACGGAAATTCTCTTCGGTACGACGTGATACAGCAGAATGCTCTGCAGAAACGGAATGGGGTCCACATCGTCATCGGGGCCATCCAGAAAGTCAACAATTGCCAGCCAGGCTTCCTCTTCGTCATATCCCGTGTAGCCTAGATCTCGGGCGAGGAGGATAAATCCGCGGTCGTTGGGAGCGAATAGCGTGAGGTTGCTATCGGGATCGTCTAAGGCGTCCGCAAGGCCAGCGGTAAGGACAGCCTTGAGCAGAATGTCGTAGTCGAATTTGTTGCCGTCGAACTCGGTGTTGCCAGCGCTTTGACTTACGATCTCGGTAATCGTCAGGTTCGAGGTACCGCCGGCTTCTGCGATGTTAGCGAAGGCGGCGGATGAGAGCAATAAGGCGGATGATAGGAGAGTAGATAAATATCGCATGAAGGATCTCCAGGATTCGTCAATGATTATTTAGTGCTTTACGGTCGTTTACTAGGTTTTGTCAAGCCTAATAAACGTTGGGTCATGAGTGTCGATGCTCAACCTGCCTGTTGGAGCGGGCAGCGGGGGTGCTGCCTGCGTAGAATGTTCAGCCATTCAACTAGAATGAAGTTTTATTCTTAATTTCTAGTGGCCTAAAGCCTTTCTCCCAGAAAAGGCACGGCGCTCGCGTCCGCTCCGCTGGCATCATTTGCCGGGTCGCCCTAAGCGGGCTCCTACGCCGACCGGCTCCTACGACTGGTCAAGGTCCGCTGCGGGCGGGGCGCCTTAGCCCCTCTGCGCGCTTGGCGTCTCTGCGGCGAATCCTTATATCATTTGAAGGCAGCATTCGGCCGACGGCCCCGGTCATGCCCGCCAAGAGCGGATGCAATAGCCTACGCGGCCGTGCGCATCAGCCCTCCAAGGCCAAGAAGGGCCAGAGCGTTAAGTACAATACCGCGGCGGCGGCGGCAATATAGAATAGGGATTGCAAGGGCTGGCGGGCGAAGCGATGCAGCATGGTCTCGGCGCGGCCGGCGCGGCGCAATGCCTCATGCTCGGCGCGCAGACGCACCCGTCGCTCGTCTTGATAGGTGTCGATGAGCGCGCGGGCAGCGGCCTTGCGGCTGTCGTCCAGCAGCCAAAGTCCGGCAACGCCGAAGCCGAGGAAGCCACCGGTGGTCTCGTGATAGGCGAAGCCGTGCTGGTCGAGCAAGGCGCGCACATCGGCGGCCTCATCCTCGGGAACATTATTGAGGCGGAAGATCAGGACCGGCATCGGTACATCTCGCGCTATTGTACTGCTAAGGAGAAAGCCATGGATTGTACGCCAAGTCCGTCAATCAAGACACCGCAGCAGTTTCAGAATCCCAAGGAAGTTGCACTGAAAGCGCCGCCTTTCCCTGGGAGCGCCGGCTTTCTCTGGGAGCGCCGGCTTTCCAGCCGGCCTCGCCTGATGCGGGCTCAATGCCCGCATCAGGCGATCTTGCGGCCGGCACGACCTGGCACATCTTCTCTCGCACGTTCAGCTCGGATGAATTAGGCTCGGCATTGACCCACGCCAAAGCCGAACCGACTGAAAAGCCGGCAATCCCTGAGGTTTCCCCACAAACCGGCCCTGGCATTGGATGGTTTTCCCGTGGTCGATCCTTATCGTGTAACCGGCAGTCTCCCGCAAGCGGGCTCCTACAAGCCGGCGGGAACGGCCGACGTAGGAGCCCGCTTGCGGGCGAAAAATTAAAGTGGACCCCATGTCCAGGACAATTTTCCCCCGAGTTTAGGCTTCGCTGATTAGATAAATTGCATCGCCTCGCCCTGCCGAGCCGAGGTGTCCGCGATCACGGCACCGCCGCCGTTGCCCGAGCGGTGCACCAGTTCGGGAGTGCGGTAGCCCAGCGCTTGGTGTGGACACTCGGCGTTGTAGAAGGCAAAGTACTTGCGCAGCCCGCGCACCAGCTCGGCTAGGGTGGCGTAGCCTTTGAGGTGGATGTCTTCGTACTTGACCGTACGCCACAGACGCTCGACGAAGTCTGTCTAGTGCCCGGCCGCGCCCGTCTATGCTGATGGCGATCCCGGCCTCCATCAGCACACTGGTGAATGCCTCGCTGGTAAACTGCGAGCCTTGGTCGGTGTTGAAGCTATCCGGCCTGCCGTGCGCGCGCAGAGCGTCGTCCAGCAGTCCACGCAGAATTGCATCTGCAGGGCGTTGCAGACCCGTCAGGCAAGCACGCGGCGGCTGTACCAAGCCCGCACTGCCGACTCACCGCCAAGCCCATGCCCCCGGTCTGTCGCCCAACGTCCAGCTTGATCCAGCCACAACGCACACTCACAGGCTCTTCCCGGACTTTATTTCAACCAGTCCAGCTCGACCTTCAAGCGACCGAATTCGACGTACAGGCGCTCATCGCTCGCCCCGGTGGCGGCCGGCTTCGGCTCCCGCGCCCTACCAAACAGGCTCTCCGCGCCCCCGACGATCTCTTGCTTCCGCCTGCCGTACCTGCGCCGGATGCACTCCGTAAGCCTGCCCAATCTGATTGACCGTCCGCTCCGCCCGGATCGCATCCAATCCGACCTTGGCCTTGTACGCCGCCGTGTAGCTCTTGCGCTTGACTTCACTCATCTTTCTTTGTTTCTTTCGGTTTTGTGGGAGCTTAAACTACTGTCCTAAACTTAGGGTCCATCATGGTTCGCGAGGATTCGATTGAGACCAGAGACGGGTTCTCGGAACCATCACCGGGGTGGCGGTTGGCATGGCCGAGTGCTCTTCAGTCGAAGCGGGTATGCATGCCTAGCTGCTGTGCTGTATATTCCGATCATGCTGCTCGGGCCGGGCTCAGACCAGTCCACTGCATCTCCGACACGCCTGCGGCAGGCACAACTGAACTTGTGCCGCTTTGTGGTGAAGAGTCGGAAAATGTTCTCTTTTTTCCATTTGGAGTTTTCTCATATGTCTAAGTCTATCAGTATCATTGCTTTCATCGCGGCAATGGCCCTGGCCGGGTGCGGAACCACAACCGGGGAGCGCGCTGGTAGTGGAGCCCTGATGGGTGCGGCTGGTGGCGCGTTGATTGGTTCCCTGAGTGCAGATGCCGGTGCCGGTGCGCTCATCGGAGCCGGGGCAGGCGCCCTCGGCGGTTATCTTTACGACCAGCATGAGAAAGGTAACATCGACTAAAGCCGGCTGGGCGGGATTCCGATACCACTGAAATGTTCCCAGCAGCCATCGAGCCGGATGATAGATCGCGAATGCATCCGTATCGCCCAGTGGGTATTTGCTACGATTCGGCTCGGAGCTGGTGTTCGATTGGTGCGAAATCCAAGGATGCGTATTTCGCGCATTTCATAGTTTGTTATTGACCGCGGTAATGCTTATGTCGTTTCTGAACGGGTGCTGCCTGCGTAGAATGCTCAGCTATTCAACCAGAATGAAGTTTGATTCGTATTCATTAAAAGCAGAGCCCAGTAAACACTAGGTTTCTCACGCCCTGATGTCATGTCTTTTCGGTCCCGGTCCCGATCCCGATCAATCAGCACTGGGCGAGTTGCACCCTGGGGTATCTTCAGTTAGTTTGTGGATAAGACAGTGACCTACAGCCTTTCTGCCGGGGTGCTATCTTTATGGAATGTCAATCTACTTACCCAGGATTCAGTTTGATTCACCGCAGAGACGCGGAGAACGCAGACAAGAGGATGCCATTCGCGTTGGCCCCTCTGCGCACGCTGCGTCTCTGCTCTTACATTCTTTGAAGGCAGCACCCTTTTGAACTGTCCCTAAATCAACAAAAATGCTGTATGAGCTTGAAGCTCGCGTCAATCCGGAACCGCCAACCCGCTAGGTTGCGGGTACCCCTAACGGTCGCAGCCGGCGGCAATCATGGGGAACGGATACCCTAAGTGATGGTGCAGAAACAAGCTAAACAGGTTGTTGGCTTGGGTGTCGCCTGCCGACTCATTCGCTACCGCTATCGGCGTCGGTATCGAACTGACCAACCCGCTATCCGCCAAGCTCCTCGCTGACCGCGTCGCCACGCTGTCCGAGCTTCGTTAGCATGGCCACACGACGATCGAGCAGTGCCTTTTGCTTACTGTTGTCGTCTGCGGACAACGCTTCGCACACCAGCGAGCACGTCCTGAATCGCAGCGCACTCCAGCGCCGAGCCTCGTGCGCTTTCAAACGACCGGCGTCGATCCCCGCTCGTCGCTTTGCCGTTACCCTCGGCAATGTTCAGCGCGATGGCATGCGATGCGCGCCTACGATGCTCACAGGAGTTGATCCTTCGCGTTACGCTGTCCTTTCACATGCTCGCAGTCGCGCTCGGCCCAGCCGACAGACTCGATGGCCGCACGCTAGACGTCGAGCTGCTCATGACCGAATGGCATAGGGCGTTTTCTCGCTCGATTCCGATTCCGATAGCGGCCCCGACCCCGATTGCACTCCGCCGATGGCTAGATAGCGTTGTACAGGTTATTCATGAACCGCTACTAAAGGTCGCTTACGTCCTCGGCGAAGCCGAAGACTTCGATCCCTAAGCGCTTGGCCACTGGCCGAGCTTCCGGGCGGACCATGGGCGAGATGACGATCTTGCGGTTCACCTCACGGCCGTGGCGACGCTGGTAATATTGTACCTTGCGCTCAAAGGCGTAGATGTCTGACTTGGACATCGAGGACTTGAGCTCGCAGAGGATCAGTTCGCCGTCGTGCACGATGATGTCGATCTCGATCTGATCTGGCATCCCAAAGACGATCCCCTCGTCATCGAATTCGTTGACATTGAGCACCTCGACATCGAAGGACTGCTCCAAGATGCCCTTAAGCGCGGCGCGGAAGCTGGCCTCGGAGGTGAGACCCCAGCGCGCGCCGAGAGCGCCGATCCCCTGCTCCTGGTGACTACGACTCTGCTTGATCTCCTCTAGCATCTGGAGATTAACGCGATGCTGCTCATCCCACTTGCGGTTCTGCTCTGCCCACTTTTCTTCCGATTTGCGGTTATTTTCGTCCCACTTACGGTTCTGCTCTGCCCACTTTTCTTCCGATTTGCGGTTACTTTCGTCCCATTTGCGGTTCTGCTCTGCCCATTTTTCTTCCGATTTGCGGTTATTTTCGTCCCATTTGCGGTTCTGCTCTGCCCACTTTTCTTCCCATTTGCGGTTATTCTCGTCCCACTTGCGGTTCTGCTCTGCCCATTTTTCTTCCGACTTGCGGTTATTTTCGTCCCACTTACGGTTCTGCTCTTCCCACTTGCGTTCTTGCGCCTCCCACTTGCGTTCTTGCGCCTCCCACTTGTGTTCCTGCGCCTCCCGATCCGCGGCCATCTCTCGCAGCACTCGGTCGAAGCGGGCATCGAAGCTCTCGGTGGTGACTGCCGTGCTGCGAATGAGATCCTCCAGCCAGAGGCGAAAGCCGGCGTCCTGTTTAAGCAATTCCGGAAGCTCGGCCTGGAGGCGAGCTTTAATCTCTTCGACGGACATGATGAAAACCCATTGACGACGGTGAGAACCCTGACACCAGCTCGAGCAGGTGGTTGAAAAGAAAACTCAGGGCAATTGACAGTCAATGCAAGGCGTCGAGCCGCGCGCGGAGCCGATATCGGGTTGTCGGCATTGCTCTAAGCCCGGCAATCTGGATTACGCGAGGGCGCCAAATGTTTGTAGATGCATCAGGCTTCGCGGCGACGACGCGCTTGTCACCGGAAGGGCCAAGCGCCAAGGACCTAAGATGCGCGATTGTCCCGTGGCGCGATCCTCGACCCCCGACCCTCGGCGCTTGGTCTGTTTGAAGCTACGCACAGATCGAACATCGCTTCGCCCTGCTTTGGTTGGTCTGAGGCATCGAGTGATGTGGAAAGCCCTATCGCATCACTCGATGAATCGGGCGATCTGTCAATCCGCCTGCGAGGCAAAATACTCGCGCGTCACTTGGAATACCACCGGACTCAACAGCAGTAGAGCAATCAGGTTCGGGATCGCCATCATGGCGTTCAAGGTATCTGCCACCAGCCAGACGAAGTCGAGCTTGACCAGCGCCCCCAGCGGCACGGCCAACACCCAGAGTACCCGAAACGGAATAATGGCAGAAACGCCGAACAAATATTCCACGCAACGCTCGCCATAAACACTCCAGCCCAGAACGGTGGTGAACGCAAATACCGCCAGGCCAAGGGCGACCACATAGGCACCTGTGCCTGGCAATTCGTTGCCGAAGGCAAGCGCAGACAGGCTGGCACCATTCTCGCCCGAGGTCCAAGCTCCGGACACAACGATGACCAGGCCAGTGATGGTGCAGATGATGATGGTATCGATAAAGGTTCCGAGCATGGCCACGGTGCCTTGCCGCACCGGGTTGTCCGTCTCGGCGGCGGCGTGGGCGATGGGCGCGCTGCCGAGGCCGGCTTCATTGGAAAAGATGCCGCGGGCCACGCCCATCTGGATCGCGATCATGATCGTGGCGCCAGCAAAGCCGCCAACTGCAGCGGTTGGTGCAAACGCCTGCTGAAAAATGGTGGCGAACGCCGCCGGCAGTTCGGATACATTCATGCCCAGCACCACCAGACCCGCCAGCAGATAACAAAGCGCCATGATCGGCACCAGCTTACCCGCAACCTGCGCAATCCAACGAATACCGCCGATCAGCACCAGCCCCACCAGCACGGCCATGACCAAACCGGTGATCCAAAACGGGACGTCGAACTTCGATTGCAATGCATCGGCCACCGAATTGGCTTGTACCATATTGCCGATGCCAAAACCCGCTAAGCCGCCGAAAATAGCGAACAGGGTTGCCAGCCACAGCCATTTCTTTCCGAGTCCATTGCGAATATAGTACATGGGGCCGCCAACGTGATTGTGTTTGGAATCGACCTCGCGATAACGCACGGCCAGCACCGCTTCGGCATATTTGGTTGCCATGCCCACCAGGGCCGTCATCCACATCCAAAACAACGCGCCTGGCCCACCGATGGCAATAGCCGTGCCGACACCAGCAATGTTGCCGGTACCGATGGTCGCCGACAGCGATGTCATTAACGCATTAAAGGGCGTGATGTCGCCCTCCCCCTGTTGTTGGCGACCCTGCCATAACATACGAAAACCATAAACGAGCCTGCGCAACGGCATGGCTCGCAGACCGGCCGACAAGTACAAGCCCGTGCCAAGAATTAGCACCAGCATCGGCGGCCCCCAGACGACAGCGTTGACTTCGCCAATGACGTCAGAGAGGACTTGCACGATTTCCACGAATTCCACCTTTGTTTCCCCCGAATGATTAATCTATGGATTAAGCGAAAGGCGCTAATATACACGCCGCCCGGCAATGTTCTCATCCTTGACATCTGGGCTTTACGCGACGCATGTTAAGGAATACCCTGAAGGGCATACCGGCAACCTGCCGGGACGACACTGGCATTCTGCCAATGCCTCAAGACCATTTACGTCGCCGAGGGCCTCCGATGAACGTTTGTCAAGAAATCAAGACTTTTTCTAAAAACTATGAGGTCATTGCCGACCTATTCTCATTGCTCGCCGTGGTATTGCTATTCGTGTCGGTGTGGGCAACCCTGGAGTTCTATCAGCCTACCATGCACTGGCTAAGCGGCAACTATGTGCTTCGGGTGCCTTTGTTGATGGTCGGCCTTGGGCTGAATGCATTCAGCATCCTGGCGTTGCTGGCGGTGGGCTCAGCACGCTATACGGATGACGACGAACCCTGTTTCGGCACCTTCCCGGGCCGGCGCACGCGACATGGCGCCAAGGGTGTGTTCGTTAGCTGGGTGGATCACATGGAGAATGTGGGCAAGAAACACCGCTGAGCTGATCCTGATGCGTTTACTCCTCACCTAAGGGCTTTCCCCCGAGGACTTTCTCCCCGAGAATTCTCTTATGGCATCACCCGATCTCGAACCCATTCGCGCTCTGCAGCAACAGTTGAATCAGCACCCGATCTACGCTGAAATCAAGGATCAACGAGATCTGCAAACCTTTATGCAGCATCACGTATTTTCGGTCTGGGATTTCATGTCGCTGATCAAGTATCTGCAACAGGTGGTCGCGCCGACAAACACGCCCTGGATGCCTCATGGCCTGCCTTATGGCAATCCGGCAATACGCTACTTCATCAACCAACTCGTGTTGGAAGAGGAATCCGATTGCATCGAGACGGACAGCGGACCGCATTACAGTAGCCACTTCGAGTTCTACTGCAAGGCCATGGACGAAATCGGTGCCGACGGCGCTCTACCCGGTCGATTTCTGGAAAAAGTCCGCGAACAGAGTCTGGACCAGGCTCTCTATTCTGACCTGGTGCCATTGCCGTCACGCCACTTCGTCGAGACCACGTTCGGTTTTATTCGCGAGGACAAACCGCACAATGTGGCGGCTGCACTTGCGGTGGGACGAGAGCGGGTGATTCCGGACATGTTTCGCCGCCTGATCGACGAGATGCAGTTGAGTCCGGATCAGGCGCCTGCATTCCATACCTATCTGCGCCGCCACATTCACCTGGACCAGGACTTTCACGGACCCTTGTCGCTGCAATTGCTCGATACATTGTGCGGGGATGATCCGATACGTTTGGCGGAGGCCGCAACTGCGGCCGAGGAAGCGGTGTGTGCGCGCATCCGCTTTTGGGATGGCGTGCTCGAGGCGATTCAGGCCAACCGTATCGGGCATTAGGCCGATTGCCAAAGATAAACCGACCAACTGGCGCCGGATTCTCGTTCGTCTGCGCGAAGCGGCAACCCGTCCGTAGTCACTCCATGGACGGGTTGCCGTAACGTCGATGTCGGGCGAGAAGACAAGCCAGGTGGTTTGTTTCTCGACAGCAATCGCCTTGGCCATGTTCAAACCGATGGCCTCGCACATGCCCTCCTGCCATACATTCTCTGACTTGGCTATCTTTGACGAATCGAAGGGCCATTGTACGGCTTCGGATTGGTGAAGTTCCGCACGCTTTGTTTGACACTGTCCGGAGCAAGGTCATGAATGGAACAAACGTCTGCGTCTTTTCTTCTCGGGGAAGCTGCTCGAGACGGCACGAGGTGTCCTAGATACTCCGATTTCCATACACCACCGGTCGTTGCAGTCATGAACGACAAGCCATTCGGAGTCAGCCCGCTTCCAAAGACACCCTGGGAGTTGAATAATGATTTTGCCTCGGCAAAAGACGAAATAAAAATCCATGCAGTACCGGCTCCACCAATGTATAACTCGGCAACCGTCAACCGCCCGCCGGAATAATTAAGCTTGTTGAGCGAGAAAGGCCGATCGCATATGAGTTTCGAGAACCCAGAATAGCGGTTGGTACTCGCTGCGCTGTCAGCTTGTTGCCGATCTGAGCGGGAGCCTATGGTATCTTCGGAAAAAGATACGTCGACGGGGCTGCGGACCCCAGCTTTTGAACTCCAGCCTACACCCAATCCTCCGCCTGCGAAGGCGAACAATACGGGCTTGGGACATACCGTTGGACTCCGAAACTGAAACGCCCACAAACCGCTTCCAACAGAACCGAATCTTGCCACGGAACCAACGCATGCCGCCTCCCAATCAGCGGCTTTTTTGGTGTAATGCTGTATGGACATGTGAACTTTCCTCTGCAACGAATCTATTACTGGGAAGTGCAACCCGACCGGCGCTACCTGATCGGGATCGGGATCGAAAAGGCATGGCATCAGAACATGAGAAACTCGATGTTTACTGAGTGCTACCTTTACTGCGTGCTACTTTCACAGAATGAAACCATTCACCGCAGAGACGTAAAGTGTGCAGAAGGGCCAAGGCAAATGTATCCCCCTTCTCCGCGTCTCTGCGGCGAACCAGGCTTCATCTTGGGATCGGAAGGAGGCGATGGCGTTTTGCTGCACCTGCGCATCCTCGGATATCCAAGCCCGGTACTTTGTCACGCTGGCCTGAATCTCGGCGTTGATGTGCCGATGCAAGGCACCTTCGGTCGATGGTCGCGCGTTTTGCCGATGAGCGTACAGGCAGGATCGCGTATCCCACGACCGAAGCGGTACCGGGAGGGTCGTCGATGTTTTCCACCCAGAGTCCGTCGTTCCTGGATTCTCAGCGTACCCTGCAGCTGATGAAGGATGCAATCTATCGCAGCCTGCATGGCGATCTGCAGATCGCCATGGACGCGACCCGACACTTCTTCTTTTCCCAGGATCCATTGTGACCAAAACCATGTTTTAACCAGGGTAGATTGATGCTGCGATGGCCACCATCGTGAATCCTTGGAAAAAATGACATAATTCGTATTGAAATGACAGCCAATGAGGTTATCCGAATGAATATCAGCGTGCCCTTGGACAGCGAAGGCTTTCTGGTCAACCGCGACGATTGGACCGAGGAGCTTGCCTCGGAGATGGCGCGGGCCGACGAATTCGAAATGAACGATCAGGTCTTGCAGTTTATCCGCGATGCCCGGGCCATGTACGATGACGATGGCGTGGTGCCGCCGATCCGCATTTTTGCCAAAAAGCAGGGTGTCAGCACCAAGGATTTATACGGCATATTCAAAAAGGGTCCGATGAAATTGATCTGCAAGTGGGGCGGCTTGCCTAAGCCCACCGGATGCGTCTGAGTCAGCGGCTGCCTGCCCAGCACGATGAGCCGCAGCACAATGAGCCGGTTCGAGGAAAAAGGTGCAGCCGTTATGGAATGTGAAGGCGATTTCTGTGGAAAAAGAAGCCACCTGGCTTGACCTCTCGTCCGGCCTCGACGTCAAGGGAACCCGCCCACGGGGCGACTATGGGTGGGTTGCCGCTTCACGAAAGCGAACGAGAATCCGGCGCCAGTCGGTCTGTTTCTCTCCGGCGATTGCCCGATCCATACAATCAGGATCACACTTGCGGGCCCGGCAGCGGGCAGGCCGTGTTCCTTGCAGGTCGAACCCGAGAAAAAGCAAGCAAACAGCCTTGTCTCATTGGAAGAGCAGGAAAAGTACAGCTACGAGCCCGCTTGCCTCAGGCGTCCGGATTCGGGCTCGCCAGCGAGTTGCTCCGGCGTGGTTGGCTTGCCGTCGACACCGTGACATAAACCCTTGGATAGGGCAATCAATTGCCCCTCCGCTAACGGTTCCCAGAGCTCGTCGGTCAATGGCACACTGGCCACCAAGGCAACATCCTGGCGCACCGTAGAGAGAGTAACGCCGGCATCCTCCAGCTCCGCCGCCGAGCGCCAGCAACAACGTTGCAGCAAATACAAACCGGGCGCACGAATGCACCCGTCAGCCTGGGTCCGCCGATCCGCATGCACAAACAGCGCGTCCGCATCAGCATAAATGAAATTTGCCGTGCCCAGCTGGCGCAGGGTTTGCGCATAGTCGGCGATCACCGACATCCGCTCCGCTAGCGGAGGCACCGCATCCGCGGACAACCCGCTCCACAGAGGCGCAATACGATCCAACAGGCCGGTAAAAGCCAATTCGGAATCGGAATCGCCGATGACTTGGAACCTGGCATCCGCCGGCCTTGCGGCATTCAGCAAATCGGGCAAATCACCGTTGTGCGCGAATACATGCACCCGCCCGCCCAGTTCGCGCTCAAAAGGCTGCGTATTGCGCAGCGCGCAGTCGCCAAAGGTGGCAAGCCGAATATGGGACAATGCCATACAAGAACGCAGCCCTCGGCGCTCTGTGAATTGCATCAGAGAGCTCTCGCTGGCCGGCCTCGGCTCACGCAACAGCAAGCAGTCTGGCCCTTCGTAGAAGGCTACGCCCCAGCCGTCGCGATGCGGTCCTTCCGCACCGCCATGCCGTGCCAGACGCTCCAGCGAAAAGCTCAGCGTCGCCGGAACCCGGCTCGACATTGCAAACAGTTCGCACATGAAAATCCAGCCGAATCAGAAACAGGAATGCCATGATACCTGCTTGCCGAACGCGCGCACAGAACAGCTTGGCCGATTTGTCGGATGGGCTTGAGCATGGGCAAGCAGATCAGGCGCTAGGTTGGCCTGATGTTATCGAGAATGCGCCAGGGGGTGCGTCCGAGGATGCACGCGCAGATGCATTATCGACCACCGCGCAGACCACCAGATCGCCCCAGACATTGAGCGCGGTGATCGGATAGTCGAAGAACCGATCCACGACCAGGTAAAGCGCCAGATAGGTCTGCGGCAGTCCGAGCATGTCGAGCATGAAAGCCATCATCGCAACACCGCCGCCAGGAATACCGGCAGTGCCGGCGCTGGACGCCATGGTCAACAAAACGATCATCAGCGCCTGCCACAGCGACACGTCGACACCGGCCAGTTGTGCCATAAAGATCAGCAGGATGGACTGATACAGGGCGGAGCCGTCCATGTTCAATGTCGCGCCCAGAGGCAGGGTAAAGCTCGTGGTGCGCGAACTTACCCCAGCATTGCGTTCCAGCATCTGTTTGGAGACTGGATAGGTGGCAGAGCTGGACGCGGTCGCCAGGGCGGTCGCCAACGCAGCGCGCACCTGCACAAAGAAGTGGACCGGCAGGCGCCGGCTGCCCAGATACAACAACAGCGGCAGCAACAATACCGCATGCAGCAGCGCCGCATTCAACACCGCCCAGGCAAACGGGCGCAATTCGAACACCGCGCCCCAGTCCATGCCGGCCAGGCTGGCATAGACAAGCGCGGCAATGCCGATTGGCGCCAGTGCAAGCAATACCGAGAGCATGCGCATCAGCAATGCGTTGAGCGCGTTGGCGCCGTCTGTCAGGAACTGACGTTGCGGCCGGTCGAGTCCTCGCGAGGCCAATGCGGCAAACAGGGCGATGACAACAATGTGTAGGATATTACCATCTGCAAGAGACGCAAACAGGTTCGACGGGATCAGATTCTCGATCAGACGCGCGAGGCTGAAGCCATGCTCGAGCTGACCTGCATCGGGCACCACCGGCGCCAGATCCAGCAGCCCAGGCTCGATCCCGCGCGAGAACCAAAAACCCAGCAGAGTGCCGGTTGCCGCGGCGAATGCCGAGGTCAGTAGATACAAGCCGAGGGTACGCCCGCCGAGCCGCCGCAGGTCAGCGCCGGAGGCCAACGCCGCATAGATCGAGACCAGAATCAATGGCAGGATCAACAGCTTCAGCAAGGATAGGAAGATCTCGCCAAGCCAGCTAACCCAGGGGGCGCCGGACGGAAACAGCAGCGCCAGCAACAGACCCAGGATCAGAGCCAGCGGGATCGAGTACAGGGTCTTGAATGACATGAAGGCCCGGGTTTGGTCAGAAGACTCAGCCTGTTAACCGCCCAGAAACGGCGACACCGGGGCTCGACGCAAGGGCTGGATGCCCAACGCCTGCATCAGTCGGTCGATCATCTGCTGCTGTGCCTGGCGCTGACCATACTCGGCCTCGATATTGTAGTATTCTCCAACAGCATGGCGCGCGATATAGTCCGATAATGAACAATCGAAACTGCGCCGATCCACGCGCTTATAAACGACATTGAGTCCCACCGCGTTCAACGCCGAGATTCGCCGTCGTACCGCCGAATCCGCCGACAGCGCGCGTGGACCCGCGATAAACACCAGGTTGTCCTCGTCGCGCAATTGGGCGTCGGCATGCTGCGCCGGAAAACCGCGCGACGATCTGGTTTCGCGATACAGTGAAATCGTGCCCCTGCCGCCGTTCCCCTGCCAACCGTCATAATTGTTGTGCAATGCCAGATAGGGTCCACGCCGGCCCTTGTAATGATTCAGCACCGCCGCGGTATAGCCCGGCGCCGGGAGTCGTTGATCGCGGCACAGGCGCGACTCCGCTCTACTGCTGCTGAAGTTTCGGTTCGGATCCTGGCCCAGGAAATGCCGCCGTCCGCCACTGTCCACAGCCAACAGCCCGCCGCCATAGGTCGCCACCGCATAAACCGCGGCATCAAACGCTGTGTTTTCATTGTCGTGCGGCAATACCCAGAATGGTCCTTTCGGTGCCTTGGGATGCTCGAGAATATGGAACACCCAGCGAAACGGCCCTTCGCGCACCTGCTGGCGACGGTAGCAGAGCCTGGCATTGCGGATCGCATTCAGATTGCGCTGGATGTCGCGCGCATCGACGCCAGCCGGGTCCATGCAGGCGCTGATGGTCATCGACGAGCCGGATACACCGGCGCCACCACCGCAGCCATGGAGCAGGACTGTCAGCACGAGCAAACAGGCCCAGGGGTAAAGATTCATACTGGCGCGTCTGTCAGACATCCTTCACCCATCCGAGCCGCCGCAGATTGGCCACGACCTGATCCTGATCGCTGAAATAGGTCTTGCGACCGTTGCGGTCGATATAACGCTCGTGCCCCTTGCCGGCAATCAGCGCCACCCAGGATTCGTCGGCCGGGCGCTCGGCGAGCCAGTCGAACAGCCTGCGGATAGCCGCGCCGCGCTCGATGACTACTTCTGGCGCGAACCCAGAGTCCTGCATGCCGGGCAGCACGTCGTCGATAATCGCGCGCGGATCTTCAAAGCGCGGGTTATCGGATGTGACGATGGCGTGCTGCGAACCGCGGCAGACAGCAGCACCCATCAGCGGCCGTTTGCTGCGGTCGCGATCGCCGCCGCAACCGAACAGCGTTATGACCCGGGCCTCCGGAAAGGCGGCGCGAATGGCGCTTAGGACATTGTCCAGTGCATCCGGGGTATGGGCAAAATCGATGACGATAGTGCGATTTCCGTACACATGGCAGTCGAAACGTCCATCCACCGGCCGCAATGCTCGCCAGGGGACGGTCGGTACGGCGCCGAGCAATCTGCTGGCCATCGCCTCGGCCAACGCATAGTTGGCGCGATTGAAGTCCAACGCCAGGAACGGACGTTGGCGCAGAATGTCAGCAGCGAGCCTTGGTGTAGGCACCAGGCACACCTGGGGTATATCGCCACGGGTTGCCTGCAAACGACGCATGACCTCAGCACTGCTGGTGAATAATGGCACGCCGTTGCCGAGTTGCTCCAACAGCAATGCCTTGGCATCGAAATAGGCCGTCTCATCGCCGTGATAGTCCAGATGATCCTGACTGAAATTCGTCCAGGCAGCGGCCTCCAGGCGCAATCCAAATGCCCTTTGCTGATGCAGGGCATGGCTGGAAATCTCCATCAGCAGGGTGTCGGCACGGTCGCGAAATTCAGCTAGGATACGACGCAGTTCGATGTAGGGCGGAGACGTGAAGCCGGTATCCCGCGCGGGCTTGCCATTCAAAGCCAGACCCAGGGTGCCGATGCTGAGCACCTGCCGCCCCTGCGCGAGCAGGATGGACTCCAGATATTTGACCGTGGTGGTCTTGCCATTGGTGCCGGTGACGCCGGCGCAGTGCCAATCCGCCGGACCAACGGCATAGAAATAATCGCAGAGCCGTTCCAAGGTCGCGCCCCAGGCGCCCGGGGCGGTCACATAGATGGGGCGGCCGTGCAGGCGCTCGACACAAACCAGCGGGCGATTGATCAGCAATGCACCAAATCGACTGTCGGCCAGATAGCGTGCGACGATCTCGGCATCGGTACGCCCATCGTCAAAACGCTGAAAGCACAGCAGTGAGCCTGATGTGCAACAATCGGCGCGCCATTGGATGTCAGTCAAGGTATCGGGATCGAAGCCCGGCGGCTCGATGCGTTGTATGAACTGACAGGCTGCAAGCCGGTCGTGCAACGAGTTGGCGGACACATGGGTTTTCGGCCGCACTGATCACTCCCTGGAAATCATGTTACAGAGCAGGACGTCATGCGCGCGCGGCGACGCGCCAGCCTGAGATTGCCGCAGGTCGATCCCGAGTTGGATGACCGAACGCAGGTCGCCGCTCGGTTGGAAGCCAAGCGTTCGCTGGACGCTCATGGAGCCTCGCGCTCATGCCTGACCCTGTCCGCCGGGTTAGCAATTTCGATGCGGTTGCGCCCGGCATGCTTGGCAAGATACAGCGCTATGTCCGCCGCTTTGATCAGGTTCTCGGCGCTGGAGAACAACGGAAAGCCAGCAATGCCCCCGCTGAAAGTACAGGTGAATTGCTTGTCTCCAGCATAAAACATGACCGCGGCGAAGTTCTTGCGCAAGTCCTCGAGAATGCCCCAGGCCTGAACTACATCCACGCCGCTGAGCAGGATCGCGAACTCCTCGCCACCATAGCGGCCGACCAGATCTGACGCGCGCAAACGCAGTTTCAGCGCTCGGCTCAGAGCCAGCAGCACCTGATCGCCAACCGGGTGACCATAGGTGTCGTTGATACGCTTGAAGTGATCGACATCGATCATTGCAAAGCATAGATCGCGCTGCGCCCGGCGGGCATCGGCCAGACCGATGTCCAAAAACTGCAAAATCGTATTGTGATTGAACAGTCCGGTGAGTCCATCGCGCACCATCAGTGCATGCAGCGCCCGCATGCGCTCGGCACGCAGACTGACCTCGGTGACTAGCCGATCGCGATCGATCGGCTTGGCCAAAAACCCATCGGCGCCGACTTGCATGGCCTCGAATTGAAGATTCATATCGGTCTCCGACGAGACATAGATGATCGGCAGGCTGACATAACCCGGCATCTGGCGCAACACCCGCGCCAATTCCGGGCCGGAACACGCCGGCATATACATGTCCATGAGCACCAGATCCGCGTTGAACTCCGAGAGCAGGTCCAGCACCTCCTGCGGACGGGTCGCAAAGCGCACCACCATGCCAGCCTCCTCCAGCACCTGAGCATGCCAGCGAGCGATCTGTGGATCATCATCGATGACCAGGATATGCAAAGGTGCGCTGACCTCCTCCTGCGTCAGCCTATCGAGCAGTTCGACCAGTTCGGTGATTCTGACCGGCTTTGTGCAGTATGCGCTGCCGCCGGCTTTGACAGCTTCGAGCCGGGCCGCAAAGTTGTCATATGCGGAAATAAAGATGGTTGGAATCGACACATCGGCGCGCGCAGCGATGGCCACCAGAGTCTCCGGGCCGGCATGCCGGCCTTCCGGAAAGACCACGTCCAGAATCAACGCCGCCGGGGTGATATTGGAGACCCCATTGCAAAGCGCATCGAGGCTTGTGAAAGGCGTCACCTGGTAGCCGAAATAGGCCAGTTGGTCGCAGAGTTCTGCCGCGACCCGGATATCGTCGTCACAGAGATAAATCGGCTTATGATAGCGCTCGAGCTCCAGGTCGGGTTGCGCCTCTAACGGCTGTTCGATCAGCGGATTTGTGGGCTGCTTCGGAAATTGGGAGGCGGGCGGATAGCTGGCGTTTGCCGGCAGCCTCGATCTGGCGATGAAAGAGGCGCACGTTCTAGCGATCAAATGACGCGGTTTGCGCCCTGCGGCACCCGTGCGTTGGCAGCCGGTCCGAGCAGCGCTGTCGTTCGTAACAGCCTTGTGGTGCGCGGTCTGGAGGAGCTGCTCGACCAAATGAATAAGTCGTGCAAGCCGTGCGCGGCTGACGCGATGCCCATCGCTCTGCATTTGCCGCAACAGATCGCTGGCCTGCGTTGCAATGGCCGCGACCTCGTCGCAGTCGAAGGAGGCGCCCGATCCCTTGACGGTGTGGAACAGCAGGTGCAGCGCCGCGATTGCGTCGGCTTGGCCGTTGCCGACCCGCAGCGCGTAGGCTTGCTCCCGGGCGCTTTGCAACCGCTGTGGCAATTCCGCCAGGAATGAAGCCCGCAGACGCTGTTTGCGTGCTTGCAAGCTGACAATCGCGTTGGGTATTGACATGAGCGCGGGCGCCTTGTCGGCCGAGTACTCGAGCATTGGCCGTGAGAATACGCCTGTTGTTTCTTCGATTGCAAAGCGATTGCTACAATCTCTCACGATACTGTCAGTCAATAACTGACAAGCGTCGTTCGTCTGCTCCATCCAATCCGACAGGGTCGATCTCCTCATCGATGCGGCCGTGGACGATCCGGCCCAGTTGCGTGGGCTCTGCATCGCTCATCAGCCGGCCTATGCTGTGCAGACTGACCCAGCTCAGGCCGGCTACTGCCAGCGCGACACAACTCCCATGCCCAGCATGCTACTTGCCTGGGGATGGGAGTTCCTGAACATGTCGCGGGTTCAGGCAAAGTCGTAATTGACGATTTCCATCACGCGCCGGCAAATTTCACGGCCATAGTCGGTCCATAAGCCCTGGCCCCAGTAGCGGTAGCAGCTGGTCTGCGACGCCATCAGATGGTACAGCGCGTTACGGTAGTGCGGGTCATCGGTGGCAACACCGGGCTTGAGCACCTTCTCGTTGAACAATGAGCTGGCCTCCTCCATCGGCCCGAGCACATTCTCGTAACCCTTGACCCAGGAAAGATCGTTGGTCCAACTGCCGCCATCCATATGGAACTGATGATCCTCTTTTTTCAAAGCTTCGATCACCTGCTCCAGCTTTTCTGGGCCGTCGCCGGGCTGCATTCGCTCCCAAATCTTGCCCTGTTGCACCGGGCGGATCTCGGTGAAATCGCTTTCCTGGATACCCATCGCAAACAGTTGCTCCAGATATTCGCTGCCGTTCATCATCGGCACATCGCTGCCGGAGGCATTGCGCACGACTTCAAAGAACTTGTCCGGGAATTCGTTCATCATGACACCGCCATTCTCGCCATCGGCGATCTGCGTGACCAGCGGCGGTACCTGCTTGCCCGCCAGTTCCCAGCGCTGCAGGCTCTGCGCCTCATACCAGGGCTGCATCTGCGCCACCAGCTTGGTATCGGATCCCTGGGTTTTGATCAGCGCAATCATGCTCACGCTCTCGCCCTTGGAATTGGTACAGACCAACCGATGTGGCAGATGCGGGCGCTGCGGATGCCAACCATCGGCGACCTGTTCCACCGAATGCTCTTGGATCAGCACCCACTGATAGCCGCATTCGGTCAGGGTCTTGACGTATTCATAGGCGACATCGGGATGGTTCGGCAAGGCCATCTCGGACGGCGAGAAGCCGCGTACCCGCTCCAACGCCTGGAAACCGAACATTGCCGCAAAGTGATGCTGGAAGGCATGCACATGCAAGCGGAAGTCCTGCACCGGCGTGGATGGTGCCACCGCGTGCCCCCAGGGCATGCCCAGCCATTCTACGGCCCAGCTGAACTCCGGGTTCATCGTTACGCCCTTGAGCGCATCAATGACATGATCCTCCCCCATGGCGCGCAAGCCATGCAGCAGGGTGCCGGAATATTCCAGCATCACCCGCGGAGACTTGCCCTCGTGTACCAGTTGCGGGATGAACTCGCCCATGCGCTTATAGCACCAGACAAAGGCCGGTGCATTGTAGTTATCGCCGATGTCCTGATGGTCCATCATGTATTTAAGGTTGCTGATGATGGCGGCGCTGTGCAGATCGCCCCCGCCGGCCGGAATCAGCGGCTGGTGCTGATGCAGCGCAATGGCCGCAGCCGCGCGAATGCTGCCGAAGTCGACGCCGCCTGGAGAGTGTGACAGCATCTTGTTTTTGCCGGCGGCCATGGCGGCCGCCACGTCGCTCTCGGCACCACAAATATTCGGCAGGCCGTCGATGATTTCAGGAAGTGCGCTCATGGATCGTCTCCTTTGGATTGGATTGTCGAGTTGGGTTGTTTGGGTTTTCGGCCTCTTGGTCGGGGCCTTTGGTGGGAATCGATCAGTGCCGGAGTCTGTCGAACCGCGCGCCTGATCAGGGGGCGGCGAGTCGCCGGACAATATCAAGCTGGCGAGCATAACATCTTGTGCCAAGACCGGGAAACGCCACCCGCGGCGATCTTTCACTGTAGATTGTGTGGGTCAGCAATCTTTGCCGATGCTTGCATCTGCGGGCGGGCGGACACGGCGGACCAGGTGATGCCGAGCATCCGACAATGCTCTGCGCGCCGCTTCCAGATCGGCTTCGGCGCGCTCTACCCAAGCCTCACCCCAGTACAGATTGCAACTGGTCTCGGCGCGCAGCAGCCGCCAGCGGGCCTCTGCCAGCGCGGCATCGAGACCGACATCTTCGCCAGCTTCAGCAGCGGCGCGCTCGGTAAGTCGTTGTAATTGGTCGCTCGTCTTGGCAAATTGCTGCAACGCTTCACGCTGCGCCTCGGAGCCGGTCCACTGTGTGAATCCCTTGCCATGATGCCAGCCGGTGTTCCAGGCGCCGGTATTGACACGCACCTCCCCATGCGCGCCATGCTCGCGAAGGTAATCGGCAATGAAGGTCGGTCGCAGGTTGGTGGCATCGCCGCGGATGCGCGCGAGCAGCGGCAGATAGAAAGCGGTCCAGAAGTTCGCACCCTCGGTAACGTTCCGAAACCAGCCTCCATTCTCGCCGTCGGTGGCAGTGGTCACCAGAGGCTCGAAATCGCACCAACGGGTACGTTCCTCGATTTCGTGCAGAAACCAGTCCAGGTCCATACCGGATTCCTGGGCATCGGACAATTCCCGATCACGCACCACCACCGTGATCTCATCGTCGCCAAAACGGGCGATGTGCGGTCGATAACGTAGTTCCGGCCAGCTCATATCGCTGATGGGCTGGACATGCTCGCTGTCAACCAACACGTAGCGGTAGCCGAACGCCCGTAATAAGGGGATCAACTCCATGGAGAAGCCCATTTCGGGCGGCCAAAATCCGTCGAAACCTGTGCGCCAGAACAGATGATAGGCGATGCCCTGCCAGCGCTGCAGATGCTCGCCTCGATCGCGTTCCGGAATCAGCGGCAGGACCGGATGATAATAGCCGGTGCCGAGCAGTTCGATCAGGTTTTGGTTTTGAAAGTGCCACAGCATTGCGCCGCAATCGACAATGCCATAGACGCGCTCCTGAAAACGCGGGTCAGACAACGCCTCCAGCAAGGTGCCGGATAGCGACAGATGCACCCGACCCAGGTCTTCATGACCCCAAAGACTGCGTGGGATGCGATCCATTGCGAATAGGATCTCTTTAGCCTCCCAGGGGGCATGCTCGAGCAGGTAGTCAAAATTGCCGGGCGGCTGATGCAGATTCAGGACCAGAGCATGGTGAACATTCATGGCGTACGTACTTCCGGTTGAGGCGCGGCTGGCGCGCGGCTGGAACGGCCGACGAGTCGCTGAACATCAAGGGCAGCGGACGGCATCCGAATTGACGATCATACCGAAACCAGCGACGCTTGGCGCCTATGCTGCTTGTTTGCTGTAATGGATACCCAAAATCATACGCATCGGGTCTCGCTCTGGTTCTGGTCGCACCGCGACCACGCCCCGTTCGTTATTTATCATGTGCGAGCCATATACCTAGTCGGCGCGCTGATCATTCTTGTTATGATAATCCATCAAAATCGGGATTCCGATCCGAATGCAATGAATCTGATTGCGATCCATATACAACTCGATATCCTTTAACCCGACCCAGTACTGTTAACTCCATCATGCCCCAAGTTATCGTCGACCCGGAATCCAAATCGCTGGCCGAGCGCTTTGCGCTGATCAAATCCCCGAGCCGGCGCCGCGCCCGCTTTGCCGAGGGCTGCGTTACCATTGTGGGCTCGGAACAAGAAGCGATACAGGGTCGCGACGAGGCGCGTAAGCTAATGCCCGCGATAGTCTACGGGCCCTCTTCGTCATCCGAAGGCCAGCGATTGTATTATCTGGTGCGCTGGTTATAATCGCTCGCGGTGAGAATCTACATGGATTTATTCCATATGCAGCCAATCACTCCGGACTGCCGCGTCAATCTCACCGCTGAGAGCTTTCTGGCTTCACTTTCTTCATTTAACCAAGCATGAGCAAGGTTCCGGACGGACCAATGCTCAAGGCCCGAAATCGGCACCGATTTCGCTTGGCTCGCGCAGAGCCGACGCGGACACCGCATGAGAAGCGGTTTTGCCAACCAATTTCCATCTGCACAGCATTGAACTATTCGGCTGATCACTCAGTCGTGTATTCTTTACTGCGTGGACTGATTCATCAGTGCCAATGCGGGCGACTGCGATTATCAAATCGATAGGTCGGCAACGACCCCCAACCAAAGCGATCCGAGACAAAGGCGAGTGAGCGACTATGGCTGACGAAAGAAAAGTTGTAACCAAAAAATCCCCAGCGGCAAAGGCGGCCGCCAACAAGACCGCTGCACAAGCAGCCAATGCTTCGCGCCCGGCAAGCAAAAAAGTCGTCGCTAAAAAGACAACCGTAACCAAGGCCGTCGTGAAGAAAACGCCCGCCGCGGCGCCAGCCACAAAAAAAGTGGTCGCCAAAACAGCACCCAAGCCGGCAGCGCCAGCAGCGCAGGCCGCAACCAAGAGCCCTTCCCAAGCCCTGACCAAGAAGGTGATTCCACAAAAAACAGCGACCAAGAAAGTACAGGCGAAAAAGGTCGCGCCAAAGCAGACCGCGACAAAGAAGGTCGTACCCAGCCAGGCGGCAACGAAGAAGGTCTTACCCAGCCAAGCCGTGGCAAAGAAGGTCGTACCCAGCCAGGCAGCAACGAAGAAGGTCATACCCAGCCAAGCCGTGGCAAAGAAGGTCGTACCCAGCCAGGCGGCAACGAAGAAGGTCATACCCAGCCAGGCCGTGACAAAGAAGGTCGTACCCAGCCAGGCGGCAACGAAGAAGGTCATACCCAGCCAGGCCGTAGCAAAGAAGGTCGTACCCAGCCAGGCGGCAACGAAGAAGGTCATACCCAGTCAGGCCGTGACAAAGAAGGTCGTACCCAGCCAGGCGGCAACGAAGAAGGTCGTACCCAGTCAGGCCGTGACAAAGAAGGTCGTACCCAGCCAGGCGGCAACGAAGAAGGTCGTACCCAGTCAGGCCGTGACAAAGAAGGTCGTACCCAGCCAGGCGGCAACGAAGAAGGTCGTACCCAGTCAGGCCGTGGCGAAGAAGGTTACGCCAAAGAAGATCGTGCCGAAGCAGACCGTGGCGAACAAGGCTGCGCCAAAGAAAGTCGTGCCGAAGTCGGCTGCGGCAAAGAAGGTTGCGCCCAACAAGTTCACCTCGAAGAAGGTCGCGCCAGCCATGCACAAGCCACTTCAGGAACAACCGGTCGATTTGCGGCCTGTCACCGAGGTCAGCGATGAACAACGTTATAAGATGATCCAGGAAGCGGCTTACTACCGCGCCGAGAAACGCCATTTCGAGCCTGGGCACGAACAGGAGGATTGGGAGGCGGCCACCGCGGAGGTCGATGAACTGCTGCGCAAACGCAGCGGTTGAGCATCCGGACGCTGTATTCGGAGCCCGTGAGGCCAGGCAGCTGCCCTGACGCAGTACGATTTCCCGTGCGCGTTGGTGCCATGACCGGCACAGACAGATATGCCCACTCATGATGATGATCCGACTGACTTCGCCCATATCCGCATCGCGGGCTGTCAATGCCCATCCGGCCCCAACATGAACCCTGATCTATGGCCTTCCTGAATTCAGTAAAACAAACCAATGCCGATCCCGCCGAAATTCGCACGCGCGTCATGAACGCGGGTCTGGACCGCTCCGATCTGCATCCAGACCCCTTCGTACAATTCGAACAATGGTATGCGAAGACTATCGAGGCCAGGCTACCCGAGGCTAACGCAATGTCCCTGGCGAGCGTCGATGCCGACGGGCAGCCCAGCCTACGCACGGTGTTGCTGAAGCTGTATGACCACAACGGCTTTGTCTTCTTCACCAATTACCAGAGCTGCAAAGCGCGGCAAATCGATGCCAACCCGCGCGTCGCGCTGCTGTTTCCGTGGGTAGCCCTGGCACGCCAAGTCCAAATCCTCGGCCAAGCCGAGCGCATTCCAAGCGCGGAATCCTTGAGCTATTTTGCCACCCGCCCGCGCGGTAGTCAGATCGGAGCCTGGGCATCACCACAGAGCCAGGTCATCCGTTCACGCTCGTTGCTGGAGCAGAAGGTCGCCGAGATCAAACGGCGTTTTGCCGCCGGCGAGGTGCCGCTACCCGACTTCTGGGGCGGCTATCGGGTCATCCCCCACAGCATCGAATTTTGGCAGGGACGAGAAGATCGACTGCACGATCGCTTCCGTTATACCCGCGATGAACAGGGCTGGCGCATCGAGCGCCTTGCACCTTAGCGATTTCTGTAGGCTTGTGCACCAACCCGCTGGCCGAGCAGCAAGCTACTCGGCCGCATTGTCGGCCTCCACTGCTTCCAATAACCGATCGTAGATATCGGGGAAGGTATAGGCAACCCGATTCCAGGAAGGGATCAGTTTGGCTTCCTGCGGCCCCTTGCTCTGCATCCAGGCATCCCAGAGGAAGCCACGAAAATGGCTGGCCGCGGATTCCTCCTGATACAGATCGAAATTCAGGTCATTGACATCGGCGTCGTAGCTGTACTTGCGTATGTATCTGAGCGCGTTTTGGTAGTAGGTGTGCAGCAGCATGTCGACATAGGAGTCGTCCAGCGGTATGCCATGCGAGCGCATGTAGGTCAGATAGAATTTGGCGATATCCACCACCATGCGATGCAGACCCTTGCTGATGTCGTCCGCGGACAGCTCCTGGTGCTTATGCTCGTAGTTGTTTGCCAGATCGATCTGCGCTACCTGACGCCGGGTGAGTTGATCGAACACCTGCGACAGAGTCGCCACTTCCAGCCCCCAGTCATAGGCGATGTTCAGCCCGCGGGCCAGATCGGAAGTAAAGCAGAACTCCCCCGCCAACGGATACTTGAAGCTGCGGTGATAATCGAAAAAGCGCTGCAATTCGGTCGCCTGCTGCTGTGCCATCAGGCTCGACAGAGTATCGACAAAGGGTGTCACGAACAGCCGCGTCACGCGCCCCTTCATCGAGCGCTCGGTGGGAGAAATGCGCGCGTAGTAGCCCTTACAGAACTGGAAGTCGTTATTGGGATTCGCCACCGGCTCGATCAGCCGCGCGAGCATGGTACGGTTGTAAGTCACGATATCGCAATCGTGCAACGCGATGATATTGGCCTGGTCGCGTGCAAACAGGTAGCCCAGGGTAACCCAGACCGATTGCCCCTTGCCCTTTTCTCCGGTGGGAATCTCGCGATCAGCCATCTGCCCCAGCAAATCCTGGATGCGCGGCCCATCGATCCATATCACACGTATCTCGCGTTGCGATGTGGCGAGACGGCCGAAATACTGCTTTGCCTCTTGGAACTGACTCTCCTCCGGTGCGCCACCAAGGGCGATGACGACGCTGGCCAGATAGCGCACCTCGGAAATACGGTCGATGATGCGGTCGAGCACACCGGCATTGCTCATTTCGCTGTGCAATGACGGTAACAACAAGCTGATATGCTCATGCTTTGCATGCTGCTCGAGCTTATGTTCGAGGTTGCTCAAATAGTTTTCGTTGTCAAATGCTTCATGCAGCGCATGTAATGTCGTGATCTGCGGGGTTTGGTGAAAATCGGCCATGCTTGATTCTCCAGTTTGAAGTTCCGATGCACTGCCAGGGTGCCAGCCCGCGGTCTGCCCGCACGACAGGGCAGAAAACGCATGCTGGCGCCAGTAGATGAGATGTGCGCTCCTCAGCCCCAGGCTCGGTTCTATTGATGTGCGATTGGCTTGCTGGAGAATAGGTAATCCTTGAGTTCGTCGTCGAAGCGGGCATCCTTGCGCCGAATCCATTCCAACACCATCGCCGCGTGTTCCTTTTCTTCGTCTCGGTTATGGGCCAAAATGGCCTTGAGTTCCTGGTCCTTGCAGGCATCGACACGCTGGTTGTACCAGTCGACTGCCTCCAATTCTTCCATCAGCGAGACGATGGCTCGGTGCATATCGCGAGTTTCGTCGCTGAGTTCGCCAATCGGTTCGTGATAACCCTCGTTTGACATAGGTAAACTCCAAAGATTGTGATGAAATGGCCATGGCCAAGATCTACGGCATCTGCTACCGCGAGGCATTCGACATGACAGCAAATGTTTTTATCCGCCATGGCCGAAGGCGATTCCCGGCTCAGGATCTTAAATATCCTACCCCAAATTTTGCCGATCGATCGATTCAGACTCGTGCTACTCGATTGCGGACATGACAACATCCACCGAAACCAGTCCGTTCGGCGACGACCTCTACCGCACTTACTTCGCCAATGCCAACCTGGGGCTGGCCATCACCTCGCCGACGCGAGGTTGGCTGCACGTCAATGCTCGCCTATGTGAACTGCTGGGCTACAGCAGGGACGAATTGAAATGCAGCAGCTGGCCGGAGTTGACGCATCCGGACGATCTCGCTGCGGACGAGGCGCGCTTCAAGCAAGTGCTGGCTGGCGAGATCGACGGCTATGCGCTGAATAAACGCTTTATTCGTAAGGACGGCAGCATCCTCTACAGTCATCTCACCGTCGCCTGCGAACGCGACGCGGACGGTCGTGTGCTGGTGGTACTTGCGTCCATCTCCGATCGCGGCCAGGAAGAAGCCGCGATGGAAGCACTGCGCATCAGCGAAGAACGCTTTCAACTGCTGGCGGAATCCACCCTGGACGGGCTCTGGGACTGGGACATCATCGCCGGCACCCTCTGGTTGTCGCCGAGTTGGAAGGCACAGCTCGGCTGGCGCGACGATGAACTGAGCAACAGCTTCGACACCTTGGAGCGCTTACTGCATGCCGAGGATCGGGAGCAGTTCGTACAGCATTTGCGCGCCTTTATGCAAGAGCCTGCCGGGGTCTGGCAAGACAGCTTTCGGCTCAGGCACCGCGACGGCACTTGGCGCCAGATCATGACGCGCGGCATCGCTGTTATCGACACTGGAAATCGGCTCACCCGCATCTTCGGGGTGCACATCGACATTACCCACGAACGCGAGGCCGCTGCCGAATTGCGCGCCATGGGCCGAGATCTGGAACGTATCCTCAAACAGCGCACTCGGGCGCTGATCGAAAGCGAAACGCGCTATCGCAACATCGCCGATTACACCACCGACTGGGAGACCTGGACCGACCCCGAAGGCAACCTAAGCTATTGTTCGCCAGCCTGCGAGAAGATCACCGGCCACGGCGCCGACGACTTCATTGCCGATCCGGAACTACTGTCACGGCTGATCCATCCCAATGACCGTACCAAATGGCGCGAGCATGTCGAACGCATCCGCACAGCAAAAAATGCGCATCAATTGCAGTTTCGCATTATTCGCCCGGACGGCACGCGACGCTGGCTGGAACACGGAGCGCAAGCGATCTATGCCGAAGACGGCAGCTTCGCCGGCATACGCGGCTCCACCCGCGACATCACCGATGCGCAAGAATCCCGGCTCGCGCTGGAGCGGGAAAAGACCTTTATCGAGACGGTTTTCAATACTGCGCCAGCCGTGATCCTGGTGTTATCGCCGCGGGCACAGGTGCTGCGCATCAATCGTTACATCGAACAGCTCAGCGGCTGGCCAGTGGAGCGAATACTGGGACAGGACTGGATCGCAACCATGCTGCCGGAATCCGAACGCGCCCAGGCACGCAGGCGGTTTAAGCGGGCGCTCGAAGGTCAGCGCATGCTGGGCGAGGTCTACCCGATCCTAGCTCGTGACGGTGAACTCAAGTATATTTCCTGGCATGGCGAGCTGTTCAACGATGCCGCCGGTGAAGCGCCTTGCGTTGTTTTGGCGGGCATCGACGTCAGCGCACAACAAACCGCAGAGCTTGCCCTTAAAGACAGCATGGAACGATTGGAAGGCAAGGCGCGAGAGCGCACCGCGGCGCTGGAATCCGCGCAAGCAGCCCTGATTCAGAGTGAGAAGCTCAGCTCCATCGGCACCCTGGTCGCCGGCCTTTCACACGAGCTCAACAATCCACTGATGGGGATTATCAACTATGTGCAGTTTGCTCGTGAGCAGAGCACGGCGGAGGTGGCCTCGATCCTCGCCAAAGCTGAGCGGGAATTGCACCGCATCACCACCATCGTTACCAATTTGCTGCAGTTTTCCCGCCCCCGAGAAATGGTCCTTGGCCCGGTCGATCTCGCCGAACCCATGCGGCTCGCGGTCGATCTGCTGGCCGCGGATCTGCGCGGGCGCAAGATCCGCCTGGACAATCATCTGCCGCTAACGCTCCCCCGTGCACTGGCGGATGCTAGCACCCTGCAACAGGTCTACCTGAACCTGCTCATGAATGCCCGCGATGCCGTAATTGTGCGTCAGCAACGGCGAATCACCTTGCATGGCGGCGTGCAGCACAATTGCGTCTGGGTCGACATCGCCGACAATGGTCCCGGCATCCCGGCACACTTGCTCAGTGCCATCTTCGACCCGTTTTTCACAACCAAATCAATGGGTCAGGGAACCGGACTTGGCCTGTCGGTCTCCAAGGGCATTATCATCGGTTTCGGCGGCACATTGGCAGTGCGTGATACCGGCGATCATGGAACGGTATTCCGCATCACACTGGCCATGGCAAACTCTGACGCGCCCGCATGCGAAGACTTGCAGGCTTCGTCACCCCAGCTGTGAAACTCCAGCCGACGGTTGGCCTACCGCCTGCTCGATCGCCGAGTTTGCCGACCGACCCATGCGGCCTCGTGGGGCCTGGGCATTGCATGAGACCTTTTCCATCGCCAAATCATCCAAACTGTCTTGTTTAAATAACTCTATGCCATGCAAGAACGGCAACCTTCCCTGATCGATCGCTTCGACCGCCGTATCACCTACCTGCGGCTGTCGGTGACTGACCGTTGCGATTTGCGCTGTGTCTACTGCATGGCCAAAGACATGACCTTTCTGCCGCGCGAGCAATTACTGACATTGGAAGAAAACGCGCGCTTGGGCCGTTGTTTCAGCGAACTTGGCGTGCACAAAATCCGTATCACCGGAGGCGAGCCCCTGGTGCGTCGCAACGTGCTGTGGTTATTCCAGCGCTTAGGCGCCCTGCCCGGCATCCGCGACCTGGCATTGACGACTAACGGTACACTGCTGACTCGTCATGCCCGCATGCTGAAAAGCGCCGGCGTCACACGCGTCAACATCAGCCTGGACAGCTTGCGTCCGGAACGCTTCCGCGCCATCACGCGCCTCGGCGATCTCAACAAGGCTTTGGCCGGTATTGACGCGGCGCTCGCCGCGAGCTTCGAACGGGTCAAACTCAACAGCGTCATTCTGAAGCATCGCAATCACGACGAGGTTTGCGATCTGGTGCAATTTGCCGTTGATCGCGGACTGGATATCTCATTCATCGAAGAAATGCCGCTCGGCGTCAGCAGCGATCACGACCGTGCCGAAGCATTCTACTCCAGCGACCAAATTCGCCGTGACCTGGCAAAACAGTTCGATCTCACCCCCAGCACCGAGCGCACCGGCGGCCCATCGCGCTACTGGCGCTTGAACGCTGCCGCCAGCAGCGCTGATGGCGGGCGCGGTCGATGCACCCATGTTGGCTTTATTTCGCCCCATAGCCACAACTTCTGTGGCGACTGCAATCGCGTACGCGTCACCGCCGATGGTCGCCTGCTGCTCTGCCTGGGCCAAGAATTTTCCATCGACCTGCGTCGCGTTTTGCGTGCCAACCCAAGCGATGATGAGCGGGTCAAACAGGCGATTCGATCGGCCATATCCAGCAAACCGCGCGGCCACGACTTCGAGTTGGACGCGCAACCGATCATTGTCCGGCACATGAACGCCACGGGGGGCTGAAGAGCAATGAACGGGTGACCTAGGAATCTGGTGCGATCACATCGACAACGGGAAAAGCGATGCTCCGACATGCCGAGCATCGCTCAGGCTGGCTACTCCGCCTCTTCTTCCGCGGTCTTCTCAGCCTCTAACTCTTCTTCGGCCTTCATGTTTTCAGCGGCGCAATCTTCTATATATTCCAACAGATCCTCCTCCGCCACCTCCTCTTCCATCGCCTTTTGCTGACAGTAATCCTCGATTTCTTCCAGACCGACATTAGCGAAGGCTGCCAGCGGCGTCAGGGCAAAGGCCGTGATCACGAGTGCCGCGGTGGTGCGTTTGTTCATAAGGTACCCTCCGAACAGACTGCAATCTATATAGCTGGCCAGGTGTAATCAGCCCAAGAGCATCAGTCCGATAGAATCGTTCCAAGGAAATCAACAGGCTGACAGCGACCAGGTGAAGTCAACCGGGATATCACCGGTTGGGATCGCCGCCCTTGGTTTTGCGTATACTTCACTAGACGGCAAAGCCAGGGTATCGGCGGCCGCTTAATCTACCACGATGGTGATCGCGCAGAAACTGGAAACTGCTGGTTTTTTTATTCAGGTACAATGTGCCAGCCAAGACTCCGGATTTCTTGCTGCCGGCCTTGATCGTCAGTCCCCGTCCACCGCCCTGAGCGGCAAGCGATATCAGGCGTCCGGCTTGTCGTCGTCCGGCTCGCCGTAACATTCCTCGATCAGCCCGGTATCAGCGCCGGTGCAGGGCAAACAGGCTGAACAACCCGAGCAGCAGCACCAGGGTGGCTGGCAATCCAGCGGGTCGAATCATGCGGAGGCGACGGGTGCAACCCTAGGCTGTCGAAATCTGCAGTCTCACTAAAACAAGCGCTTCCCGGTTGATGGATGCTTAGTCGGTGTCGGGATCGGTGTCAAGGTCGGAATTCGGGATTGGTATCGAGCTGGCTGCTTTGATCGATGAGCGGATGCGATTCCGATTCCGATAGCGACCCCGACACCGATGAGGCTTCCCCAGTGCGTTCGATGAAGCAATCCAAGACCCGGAATCGGTTTGGCATCAACACTCAGGACATTTCGACAGCCTAGTGCAACCCGCCCAGCGCTCCTGTTCAGGTAGCAAATGAGAGCGGGGACGTATCATTTAGAAACCAGGAAAACAGGAAAAGAACAGGAAAAGAAAACAGGAAAAGGACACCCACTTTTCATAGCATCCAGGGAAAACCAGAAAAGGAGGAAACCAGAAAAAGAACCTTCATAGCATCCAGGGAGAGTCAAGCTAAATGGATGTCTTATTAGTACGGGCGTCCTTTTAATACGCTGAGCGGCAAGCTAAATGAGTGCCCTTTTAATACGCTGGGCCGGTGGGAAAAGTAACAAGGCAACTTACAACGTAGCGCATCCCGCCTAACCGGAACAACCCACCGCCTTAGCAGCCATGCCATTACCCACATCTTGGCACCGACTGACACCGCCAAGACTGGACAAGGCGCAGCGTAGCGAGTGAAACTGGTCCTCATCATAACCGAAGAGATGAATCCGAATGAGCGAGGCGATTGTTGGCAAGTGCTCCAGGGCTTGAGAGTGCCGAAAGACAGAAAAAAGACAATTCTGCACGTCCTGAACCGCGTATCCAGACTCATCGCCGAATAGGATCATCTATACAGTCGACGCCAACCAGGTCGTTCGTCCGGCCATTGGCAATCAGCATCCCTAATGGTTTCTCTGCCCTAATGGTATAGTCTCAACGTCTTCAAAATACAAAAGGCATTAACAATGATTCTAACGATTCAGCCCCTCCTTTTGCTGTTGGGTGTTCTGCTATCTCTGAGTCCCAAGGTCGGGGTCACACAGACCGGGCTAGTGGCAGAAACTCCGCTGCCATCCGTCCCTTTATCGTCCATAGGTCAGCCCCGGCAAGGTGAAGCCGTTCTCATCAAGCCGGCGCAGGACAGCTCCGCACCATTGTCCCCAGAGCCGGCCAGCGGTTTTCCAGTGAACGCCATCGATTTTGATCAGCAAGGCGTTAACACGGGTGGCTATTACAATATTCCTCCCGATCCCAGCGGCGCGGTTTCGGCAACCCACCTGGTCAATGTCACAAACACTTCGATCGAATGGTATCGCCGCACAGACCTGGTACGCGAGAACACCCAGCTTTTGGGCTATTCCGACATCGCAACTCAGCTGACCGGTTTTTTCTCTGCACTCAACCCGGCGAATCTGACCTTCGATCCAAAGGTCATCTACGATCAATTCGAAGATCGGTTCGTCGTGGTCACGCTGGAGCGGGTCAATGCGGGAGTCAATCCAAGCACGGGGAACAACTCTCGAATCTTGCTCGCCGTGTCCGATGATGCCGACCCAAACGGAACCTGGCACTTCCAAGCGTTGGCCAGCAAATTCAACGTAAGCGGCATCGACTACTGGGCGGATTATCCTGGCCTTGCAGTAGACGAAGATGCTATCTATATCACGGCAAATCTGTTTGCCTTTCCGCCGAGTACGACAGATGCTGGGCAGCGTCTGTGGATTATTCCCAAGGGCAGCGGCAGTGGCGGACTCTATGCTGGAGGCAGCGCAACCGAGACATTACTCGACGTGACCGGAACCTATGCCACGGGCAAACAGCCCGCGCATGTATTTGGTGCCGGCGGCTTACCTGCCAGCCCAGACACCACGGACAATCCGGGGACGGTTCTGGTTGGCTATGATGGCTTGAGTGACGGTTCAGATGAGTTTGTCTCGATAATCCTGGTCGATGATCCGCTCGGTGAATACGGCGGTCCGTACCTTTTCCAAAATGTTTCATCAGTTGGCGATATCGACAATACCGCGGCGTCAATGCCGGATGCCCCGCAATTTGGCGGCTCTATACTGGTTGAAACCAATGATCGGGGAGTGTTCAATGCGGTATGGCGAGACGCAAGCCTGTGGACAACCGCCCAGGTCGTTCCGAGCACCGGCCCCGATACGGGCCAGGCCACGGCTCATTGGTGGCAGTTTGATACCAGCGCCAACATAAACCCAGTGTCCCAAGCCTATTCCATTGTGCAGCAGGGGAATGTGGGAGCGGAGGATTATGCGGTCGGCACCTACACCTTTATGCCGTCCATTGCTGTGAATTCAGCTGGCGATCTTGCGATCGGGTTCTCGCTTTCGGCATCCAGTACCTATGCTGGCGCCGCCTATGCCATTCGTCTATCGGAAGATACCCTGGGCACGATTCAGGACACGGTCGTGTATTCCCCTGGGTTGGATTATTATCAGCGCGACTTCGGTGGCAGCCAAAACCGCTGGGGCGATTACAGCGCGACAGTCGTTGATCCAGCGGACGATCTCGGCTTCCTTTTCTTTAATGAACATGCGATGGAACAGGGAACTCCACTCCCGGGCAGCACGGAATTGGGGCGTTGGAGAACCAGTTGGGCACAGATTGAGCATCCGTTCGTTCCAGACCTGACGCCGATCCTCACCGCGACCCCCAATCTCATGACCGGAGCCACGAACTATGCCATCACCGTGCGTGTTCGCGAGTTAAACGACATTGATACAGAAGGATCGATCACGGTGTTCATTCCTAAGGACTCGCGCTGGACGCTTGACGGCTCCTATGATCCAACCGCAACCCTGGTGGGTGGTGTAGCGGTAGATAATGCCGATTGGGCCTATGCAGACAACGACACTCAACATGTCTTCAGCACAAGCGTGGCGATTGGCGCGGGCACGTCCTCCACCTTCGGCATCGATGCGACCTGGGATGCGGGACAGACGCAGGGGAAATACTCCATCACCTCGCAAATCTCTGCTGGCAGCGGCAGCGAAGACAGAATTGATAACAATGTTGACGCGGAAGTGCTCGACTACTTCATTAACTAGTGCTCTGCTGGGGAAGTCGCAAGACCGTTTGCAGTCGTTGTCGTGGCTGTCATCGATAACCCACGCTGAGCGATTACGATGACGCCAACGACAACGCAGAACTCCTGACATCGCGAAGTTTTAAATGCGACGATTCGGCCGGAAATATGGCCGAGCAACTTTGCACCTACCCACCAAGCTTTGGGCTTCAAGGCAAAAAATCAGGCTTCCTGAGTCTCGAACAGAAATATCGAGCCTCTGGGTTAAATGCATGTATTACATAGATAGTTAAGCTCGATACGTCAGGAGTTCTGCAACGACAAACAGCAGAAACGGTAGCAGGATATCCGCACCGCTGCACTAGGTCTTTATTGACTGGAGCTTCACTGACTGGGGCGATTGCCGGGAATGGTTACACCAGTCCGGCCGATCTCCCCACGTCTCTAGAAAGGCGTCTCTGGCAGGGATCGGCCCATCTCAGGGCAAGATCTCCCGCGGTGCCTCGCCCGCAGCCGGCTGCGGGCGCATGCCATCGGAACCGCGCATGGGAAAGAAGCCCCTGGAGCAGTGACAGCGACCAAGATCGCCGAACATCCGCGCCCGCGCCGCTTCACATTGCTCGGCATTGGTGAAGGGGCCGATGCTGGCGACGGGCGCATCCGACGCCTGCGCTGGGGGATGGATGTGGCAGGAGGTATTGAGGCTGGCAGCCACGGCAGCCCCTCCCAGCAATGGCGAGATCAGCAGCAGCGCGGTGAGCTGCCTTCGACTCACCGTAGCATCTCTTCTGCTTCCTGGTAGGGAGCCACCTCGAGTGCGTCGATGCGGTAGCCCGCGTCTCCCATGTCGCTGGAGCTCGATTCGACTGCCAGGACGCCGCTCACCCACACGGTATCGAAGAGCTCGCCTTGGTATTCCGCACCTTTCGCTGTCTCCACATAGACCGTCTGATTGCGCGGCGGTGGAGGAACATGGATGCAGGCCCCGAAGTAAGGCACCAGCAGAAATTCCCCCATTGAACTGGCATCCATGTCCAGCGGCACGACGAAACCAGGCAGGCGAACGCGGCGTGCGTTCAGCTCCTGCACCACCGGTGCTTCTCGCCACAGGGCCTGTAATTTTTCCATGAGTTCCTGCGCCCTTGGGTCATCGTCGCTCAGCGTATCGGCGTCGAGATCGGACATGAGCTTGTCGGGCTGCCAGTCTAAAGGAATCAGGTCATCCCATTCGAGTTCCTGGTAGCCGCCCGAGGTCGGTTCAGCCGCCAGCTCGGCCGAGCTCAGCCCGCCGGATGTGGACCTATCGACCGCGGGTTTGGGCGAGTCGGATACGGACGTATCGACTTCGGGTTCGGGCGATTCGCCACCGCAGCCCGCGAGCAAAACAATGGCAAACAGGGTCATCCACGTGGACTTCATGAGTAGAGAGCCTTGTATTGGTTGAAGTGATGGATAATTGTGATCATCGCACAAAAACGTCAGTCGTTGTGCGGCCAGCCAGATCCATGAGCGGATGCCAAACAACCCTCGACTCTTTGTTCCATCTCGCGAGCACGACTTCGCGGAATGGGGCATGTCGGCTGTTATCGACGATGCCTCAGCTAAATCCGCACCGACAATCCGTCGGCCAATGACAAGCGGTAGGCCCGGTAGCCAGGGATGCTGCCGACCAGAAAACCCGCGACCACCACCGCACCGAGCAGAATCCACTCGTAGGCTGTCGGACCACTGATGGCGATGAAAATTCCGAACCGATCCGCGATCATTGGCTGACCTGCGATCAGCAGGACATAGAGCAATGCAAGGCCCGACAGAACGCCCAGCAAGGTCAGAAAACCTGCCTCGCCCATGATCAATGTGAATACATGTCCGGGACGCGCGCCAACCGAGCGAAGAATGGCCATTTCCCGGCGCCGCTCATTGAGGCTGGTCAATAGGGCAGTCAGCATACCGAACAGGCCGATAACGACGACGAACGCCGAGACGATCAGCAAGGCGTTCTCCGCGATTCCGATCAGGTTCCAGAGCTGACCGAGTGCAACGCCGGGCAGGATCGCCAACAGGGGTTCCCGCGGATAGTCATTGATGAAGCGCTGCACTTGGAAGGTGGCAACCTTCGACTTCAGGCCAATCAGGGCGGCGGTAATCGCCTTGGGCGTTAGATCCATGGCGCGCGCCCGATCCGCGGAGATCGACCTGCCTGGCATCGGAGCACCGCTTTGCCAGTCGATGTGGATCGCCTCTATGGCCGGGAGACTGACGTGCAGGGTTTGATCCACGGGCGTTCCAGTACGCGCCAGTATACCCACCACGCGAAACGGCTTGTCGTCATGCTTGGCGAAGCTGACCTCGCCGGCACCATGCGCGACGATGATCGAATCGCCAAGCTTGTAGCCCAATTTGTCCGCAACCTCCGCCCCAAGTACCGCATCGTACAGATCCTGGAACAGGTGCCCTTTTACGATGTTCAGTTCGCGGTTGCCCCCGAAGCGGTAGTGCTCGAAGTAGCCGGGGGTGGTCCCGAGAACCCGAAATCCGCGATGGGAATCGCCCAGCGAAATCGGCACGCTCCAGGCGACCTTGGGATGTGCGGCGATTTCCTGGTAGCTTTGCCAAGAAATATTGTTTGTCGCATCGCCGATCCGGAACAGGGCATACAATAGCAATTGCACCGGTCCGCTGCGCGCGCCGACGATCAGGTCGGTGCCCGACAGGGTATTGGCGAAGCTGGCTCGCGCCTCAGTGCGCAGCCGCTCGACCCCAACCAGCAGGGTGACGCTCAGCGCGATCGACATCACCGTCAGCAATGCGGTGAAGCGCCGATTCGACAGGCTCTTCCAGGCCAATGCTACAATCGCCATGGCTCAAACCTCCGCTGAAGGCCATGCCGCGCCATTGACGGCGGCAAGATCCAGGGTCCGGTCAAATAGATGTTCCAGCGAGGCGTCGTGGCTGACGAACACCAGCGTTGCACCTGACTCGCGGCATTCGTCGAACAACAGCCGGATGAACGACTCGCGTCGATCCGCATCCAGCGCGGAGGTCGGCTCGTCAGCGATCAGCAGCTCAGGTGAACCCATCAACGCGCGGGCAGCCGCCACGCGCTGCTGTTGGCCGACACTCAGGGTGGTGGCCGCCCGCTGATGGAGATCGGCATGATCCATGTCGAGATGTTGCAACAGACGCTTCGCCTCCGCATTCAGACTCCTGCCGCGCGACAGTGCCCTCCCGCGGCGACGCGCCGAGAATCGGCAGGGTAGGGTGACATTGTCGACCACCGAAAGATAGGGGATCAAATTAAACATCTGAAAGATGTAACCGATGTGATCGGCACGAAAATGGTCGCGCTTGACACTGCCAAGTTGTTCCAAAGCCTGGTCGATGACGCGAACCGAGCCGACGGCCGCCGTCGTCACCCCTGCGACCAGGCCCAACAATGTGCTCTTGCCGCTACCGCTGGGACCCTTGATAAACAGACGCTCCCCGGCGGCAACCGTCAAGTCTTCAATGGCCAGCACTATTGGTGCATCCGGCTTCCAGCGGAACTCCAAGCCCTTGACGTCGATGATCAATTGGTCGATCTCCGAGTGTTCAACAGGTATCCGATCCACACAACCAGGCAGAATCGGTTGTGCGCGGGCAGGCCTCTTCAGAACCTGATGGTCTGATCGGCCGCCGTCAGCTCCGCGACCCCCTGTGTGCTTTCGATGACATATTGAACCTTGATTTTTTCCATGCCCGAAAAGGCTTCGAACAGATCGACGCTGAGCGCCGTCAGCTGATCCGGCGCAGCGCACTGGAAGCGATAAACGACCATGATATCCGAGTGCACGTCACCCTCGTGCTCTTCGTGCTGATGCTCCTCAGCATGTTCATGGGCATGCTCCTCCGTTTTCTGTTGCGTATGAACCTGGTGCTCGTCGGGCTCTGCGTCTAATAACTCGGTGGTAACATTCGCCTGCTCCATACGGCAATCCGCGTTATCGCTGAACTTGAACAGCCGGTCGCCGTCTTTCAGCGCAGCGACTGCCTGGTCCAAGGCCGCGCGCTCATCCGCGGATGAAGGTACATGCTCGAAGCCGACGATGTTGATTGCCGGGCTATGGATCTCGATCTGCAGCTCGTTGTCTTCGAGTGCCAGGTCCAGGGTGGCGATGCCATGCACATGGGCACCATGTTGGCGATATTCTGTATCTTGATCATGCTGGTGTTCCTCGCCCGCAGATACCCAAGGGGCAATAAGCACCAATGCAGTGGCCAGTGACACAGCCAGCGCAGGTTGCTTCGGATACATGGTTTTGCATCTGTTCATGGTTTCTACATCCTATGGGTTATTGCTGTTTGCTTTCGGCATTGGCCTATTTGTCCTGCTTCGTATCACAGCGAGCGCAGGTTCCCAGCAACTCGACGATCGGCCGCTTGGTGCGGAATCCAATCGCCATGCCAGCGGCTTGCAGGCTCCTGGCCACGCTGTCATCTTCGACTTCGGTTACCTCGCCGCAGTTGTCGCAGATCAGGAACTGACTCGCATGTGGGTGATCCAGGTGTGTACAGCCGACGAAGGCGTGCTGGCTTTCAAGCTTGTGCACCAGTCCCTGTTCGAGCAGGAAGTCCAATGCTCGATAGACCGTCGGTGGCGCGGGGTTCTTGACGACACCACGCAGTTGATCCAGTAACTCGTAGGCACTCATCGGCTTGTTCGAGGCACACAGCAATCGCAGAACGCTCTTGCGTTGCTCGGTCAAGCGCACGCCGCGCTCGCGACACAGGATCTCGGCGCGCTCTAGTACCTGGTTCACCAATGCGTTATTCACGAAACGTCCCCTGAAACCCATGCCGCGCGGCCGCTCGAGTCCGCCAGCGATCAAGAACTTGTCTGAAGATTGCGGAAACCACATAGACCGCACCTGCCAACAGGATAATGGCCGGTCCTGCGGGCAGATCCGGTCCATAGGATAAGGCCAGGGCGACGATGCTCACTGCCGCACCGAGCAATGTGGCAATCAACATCATGCGCCCGAGCGAGTGGACATAGTGGCCGGCCACGGCCGCGGGCAGAGTTAACAGCGCCAGCACCAGGATCAGTCCAACGACTTGGATCAGCAAAACGACCGTCACGGCAACCAGTACCAACAGGAGCAAATAGTGAAAGTTGACCGGAATACCCCGCAGTCGAGCGAACTCCTCGTCGAATACCACGGCGAGAAACTGGCGGTGATAGGCTGCAACGATGGACAGCAGCAGCAGGTCCAGCGCAGCCATGAACCATAGGCTCTGGCGTGGGACAAGCAGGATATTGCCGAACAGATAGCTCATCAGGTCGGCCTGGTAGCCGGGGGCCTTGGCGAGAAACAGCACCCCGATGGCCATCCCGATCGCCCAAAGCGCGCTGATCAGCGTGTCTTCCTGCGCCCGCCAGTGCAGCCGGACCCAACCGATCAGCAATGCCGCCGCCACCGCGGCCGGCAGGGCACCCTGCAGCGGGTCGAATCCGAAATACACCGCCGCGCCCATACCGCCCAGCACAGAATGCGCAATGCCGCCAGCGAGGAAAGCGATGCGCTTGACAACCACATAGGTGCCCATGACTCCGCAGCCGATGCTCGCCAGCAGCGCGCTCGCCACAGCAGTCTGCAAAAAAGCATATTGCAATAGTGCGGAGAAGAAGGAGTCCATAATCATCAACGCGGGACAGTCGATACGAAGGCAATGAGTGAGATCAGTGGGCGTGTGCGATCATGCGCATCCGCTCCCCGTAGAGTTCGCGAATCACCACACCGTCGATCGCGTCGGTATGATGACAGACCAGCGTCCGGTTGACGCAGGCCACCCGGCGTACGTAGCGGGAGATGAAAGCAATGTCATGGGAGACGACCAGGATGGTCAAGCGTGCGTTGAGCGCTTCCAGCAGATCGAAGATCTCGCCCTCGAGGCGCTGGTCGATGTTTGCCGTCGGCTCATCGAGGATCAGAATCTGTGGCTCACCGACCAGTGCCCGCGCCAGCAGCACGCGTTGTAGTTGACCGCCAGATAAACTGCCGACCTGCCGCTTCGCGACTTCACCCGCCTCGACCTCGGCCAACGCGTCGTGCACCACCTCTCGATCGGCAGCGGACACCCGCTCTGGGAACAGCAGGTGCTTTAAGGTGCTGTTCCGAGCCACCCCAAGCCGGCCCAGCAGTACGACCTGTTCGACTGTGATCGGAAAATCGCGCGGGAAACTCGGGTGCTGCGGTACATAGCCCAGCAATCTGCACGCCGCGCGCGGTGAGCAGCCGAGTACGCGAACATGGCCGGACTGCGGTTGCAGCAGGCCGAGAATCAGTTTTAGCAATGTGCTCTTGCCGCCGGCATTCGGACCGACGATGCCGAGAAACTCGCCTTTGTTGACCTGCAGATCAATGCCGGACAGCGTTGGCAGGCTGTCGTAGGAGAAGTTCAGCGCGCGGATATCGATAACCGGGTTCAAAACGACAGTGCCTGTGCAAATTCGCGCTCGACGCGGTGCAGGTGATCGACAAGGTCCGCGGCCAGTGGGTGGAACGCGATTAGGGCACCGCCGAGCGCCTGTGTCATCTGGCGTTTGTCGAACTGTGGCTGCTGCACGAAGGCCACGTTGATCTTGATTCGCACGGGGAATCCTCTTGGCTTGGGTGTCACCTGATCTGGCTCTGGGGCTGGATGCGGGGCTGGCTGAAGCGTATCAGCCTGTCACTCGTTGGTGGGTTTGCCGCAAGTGTAACACTATAACATAGCATGGGTTTCCCGAACGCTACTTGCAAAGGCCGACGGCTGACCTATGGCGAATCGGTAGCCTGACAGCGAAGCCGCCGAACTGCGCCGCGCGCCGAACGGGACGCAGCACTGCACAGGTTCGTGATCACTGTTGTGGCGATGCTATTGATGGCAATACCCATGGCCTTGTTCAAGGCTCGAGCGCCAGGGAGAACTCGCGACCGACCCGGCGCAAGTTATCAATATAGTCTACGGCAAGAGGGTCGACGGCGATCACGGCGCCACCGATCGCTTGCGCCACCTGGCGAGCCTGGCGTTGATCGAACTGTGGCTGCACGAAGACCACCTTGATAGCGTCCTCTTTTGCCTGTTCAATCAGTGCAGCCAGCGAGCGTGCCCCAGGTTGCTTGCCCTCACGCTCGATCGGCACCTGGGTCAGCCCATAAGCATCGGCGAAGTAGCCCCAAGCAGGATGAAATACCATGAACTTGCGATTCGGCAATGGATCCAGCAACTCGTGCAATTCGCGATCAAGGGCTGTCAGCTCGGCCACGAAGGCATCATGGTTGCGCGCGAACACCGTTGCATGGGCCGGCGCCAGCTCCATCAGCTTGTCGCGAATGACGCCGACCATGTGCGCGACCAAAGGCGGGCTGGTCCAGATGTGCGGATCCTGATCCTGTTCTGGCTCGTGTATGAGCGCATCTGCGTTAGTATTATCTTGCTGGAGATCACCTTCGGACCCACTATTATACTGTTTACCCAAATATTGTTTGCCCCTGTGCTCTTGCCTGTGCTCATCGTGCGTGTGCGCCTCCATCTTGCGCAATACGATGCCTTCACGCGCATCGATCACCTGCATATTTGGATTGGCCGAGCGGATCCGCTCCATCCAGGCCTGCTCGAACGGCACGCCGGTGCGCACGTAAAGTGCGGCACTTGCCAACGCTGCGATCTGCCGCGGCGTTGGATCGTAGGTATGCGGATTAAAGCCCGGGCGTACCATCGCTCGCGCATCCACATGTTCCCCACCGATCTTTTCGACAAACGTCTGGATCGGAATCACGCTGGCGAATATGCGCAATGGCTCGCCGAAGGCCAAGATCGGCATGAGCAACAACAGTAACAACAGTTTTTGCACAGAAATTCCCCCTGGTTTTCAGAATATCGGCGTTTGCCAGCATAGTTTGGCCTGCACTCTGCTCGGAGGCGCGGGTAACGAAATAATATAACATAGCATTATATCCCGAGCTAATATCCTTCTTAATCACAATGAATGTGCCACGATCTGAAGCCGGAAAGCGGTGGGTGCTGCCTGCGTAGAATGCTCAGCGATTCAACCAGAATAAGGCTTGATTCCTATTCTTCGAAGGCAGCGCCCAGCAAACATCAGGTTTCTCACGCCCTGATGTCATGTCTTTTCAATCCCGATCCCGATCCCGATCTCGATCCCGATCAAGTCGCGCTGGGCGGGTTGCAGCCTGGGGTATCTTCAGTTAGTTTGTCGAGAAAACAGTGGCCTACAGCCTTTCTCCCGGGAAAGGCGCGGCGCTCGCTTGCGACCCGCTGGCATCGTTTACCGGGTCGCCCTAAGCGGGCTCCTACGCCGACCGGCTGCCACGGCTGGTCAAGGTCCGCTTGCGGACGAGGCGCCTTGGTCCCTTTGCGCACGCTGCGTCTCTGCGGTGAATCCCAACTTTCTTTTAGGCAGCACCCAAAGCGATCCTGCCAAAGACCCCAGCAATTCCCGCCGAAAATAATTCTGCTTTAAAAACCGCGTGTTGGCGAGTCTTCGAAAATAGTTCTTCGTAAACTTTCGTCTCTGAATCGGTATACTGTCGCGCAGACTTGAAGTTGCGAGGCAGATACTGATGAGTGCTCCGATTTCACGCAAACAACTCAGCGCCGCCGGGCTGCTGAACAAGGCGCGGCGGTTTTTTGCGAAGATTCCCGACCCGTGCGATGGCAAGATTACGCTGGTCGATTATCTGATGTCGGGACTGGCGTTGTTCGGGCTGAAGTATCCTTCGCTGCTGCAATTCGAGCACGACAGTCGGGAAGAGACCACGCGGGCGAATCTGCACGCGCTCTACGGGATCGAACGGGCACCAAGCGACACCCGCTTTCGCGAACGTCTCGATGCATTCGATCCGAGCCAGTTGCTCCCGCTGTACAAGGCGCTGTTTGCAGACCTGCAGCGCGGCAAGGGGCTGGAGGGGTTTGAATACCTTGATGGCCATTACCTGCTCTCACTCGACGGCACCGGGTATTTCTCCTCGACCAAGGTGCATTGCCCGCAGTGCGGGGAGAAGCACCACCGCAACGGCACCACGACCTACTATCACCAGATGCTCGGGGCGGTGCTGGTACACCTCGATCACAGCGAGGTGTTCCCGCTGGCGCCCGAGCCGATCCTCGAGCAAGACGGCGCGCGCAAGAATGACTGCGAGCGCAACGCCGCCAAGCGCCTGCTGGCGGATCTGCGCCGCGCGCATCCGCATCTGAAGCTGATCGTCGTCGAAGACGCCCTCGCCTCCAATGCCCCGCACATCCGCCAGTTGCAGGAACTGAATCTGCGCTTCATCCTCGGCGCCAAGCCGAGCGATCACACCCACTTGTTCGCTTGGGTGGCGGCCACGCCCGAGACGCGCGAGGTCGAGTTCACCGACGCCAAGGGGGTACGTCACCGTTTCCGCTATCTCAACGGCGCACCGCTGAACGAGTCCAACTTCGACCTCGAGGTCAATTTCCTCGAGTACTGGGAACACACCCCGGACGGCAAGGTCACCCACTTCTCCTGGGTCACCGATTTCACCATTGATGACAGCAACCTCATGACGCTGATGCGAGGAGCCCGCGCATGCTGGAAAGTCGAAAACGAAACCTTCAACACCCTCAAGAACCAAGGCTATCACTTCGAGCACAACTTCGGTCACGGCAACAACAACCTCAGCACCGTGCTCATGCATCTGATGATGCTGGCGTTTCTGATCGATCAGATCCAACAGCGCGGCTGCCGGCTGTTCCAGGCCGCCTTAACGGCGGCGCAGAGCAAGACGCGCTTGTGGCGCAAACTGCGTGCGCGCTTCGATCTCTGCCTGATTCCCGATTGGGACACGCTCTATCGCTCCATTATCCAGCCGCCACTGCTGCCCTTGCCGCCTGACACCTCCTAGTCGACGGCCGTGGACGAATGTGCTTGAAGAACGTCTTGAGGGTAACCAAACAGCCAGCCAGAACAACAGCGTCGTCTCGTGGCGAAGCCTGTGTTCGCCTGTGCGGTTTCCACACGCGCTCGCGCCGCGCTCGGGCGATCCCGCTCGTACACAGCGGGAATTGCTGCAAAGACCCTATTTGACTGGACAATCTGCTGATCGAATGACAGCATCGGTTTTTTTATTCTATTAGATCTTCATTCCACTCACACGGAGCCCTGCCCCATGCGTTTCGAGGTCAGCCAACAGGAGATCAAACAGGCGAATGTTCCACATGAGATCTTTTTGACGAATTTAATCGGCAACCACATTTTGATGGCGGTCGCCGCTGGTGGTATTGCCGGCAGCTTTCCATGGGTCATGGCCGTGATCCCAGCCATATCTTTTGTACTGATTGGCTACACTCTGTGGCGAGCGCGCCAAGCGCTTGGGCGCGATGCTTGGTATGTGATGTGTCATTGGCAGATCTGTGCACGGCGCAGCCGGATCTTCCTGGTCATGTTACTGCTGTTGTTGACCATGAGCGGGCTGGGTTGGGCCAGTCATGTCTATGGCGGAATGATAAAGGAGGCAGCAATTGCGTTGGTGATTGGCGGCGGTCTCTTGCCGGTCATGGGAACGGTATTGGTACTGATCATTATCGAGTCAGACGCCCTGTACCACGCCAATCAGGCCAAATTGCCGGATTGGGTGGTGCTCCGTTTTCCGAATCCCGAAGCCAAGCCGATGGCGGACCAGGCTGTGACGGCGATACCCGATTGACAGGACAAGCAGCCAATCCCGTCCTGTTGATGGCTCCACTGAATGCTCTACCTGGGTCTTGGAGGTTATTTCAGATCCTACCGATCAGTCCGCAGGAGCTTCGGATGCTTCTGCACCCGCCGCAGCCTTGGCGCCAATTTCCTCGGCAACCAGATAACTGACGACCTTGAACATATTCTCAGTACTTCCGGTCTGCGTTGCGCTGGTGATGTATTTACCGTTGACCACGATTGCCGGCACACCATCGATATGGTAGTTGCGAACCAGTTCGGCGGATTTCCGTACCTGCATATCCACCGGAAACGAGTTGTAGGCTTTGCGAAATGCATCCTCGTCAATGCCCTGCTCTGCCGCAAAGGCGATGATCTGCTCGTCGCTGAAGATTTTGCGCCGCTGGTCATGCAGTGCCTTGAACAAAGGTTCATGCAGTTTGTCCAGTTCGCCGAGTATCTGCGCGGCATAGTACGCCTTGGCATGGGATACCCAACGCGGCGAGGAGGCTGCGGGCAGGCGACGGAAACTGACGCCCTCGGGTTTGCCGGCAAGCCAGCGCTCAATGTGTGGCTCTAAATGATAGCAATGCGGACAGCCGTACCAGAACAACTCCAGCACTTCCACGTCATCGCCCTGCTCGGCGCGCATGGGATTTTCGATAACAAGGTAGTCGATGCCCTCGTCAATCTCCTGCGCCGCCTCCGCTCTCGCCGGTGCCGAAACGGCACCGGTCAGGGCAATGGCCAGGGCAATGGCCAGAATACCCAATGCCGCGATGAGGGCCGGCTTGGCGGCCATCGGAAGCACAAATAAACGAACGCTGCGAGCGAACATGGATGCATCTCCTATCTTGATAAGGTTGTGTGTACAAAACGCTGGACAATGTCATGGATGGCTGCAACCTGGATGGCAGACCAGGCATCGCTGGCCGCTGCCATTTCAGGCCGCATTCAGCCGACTGCTGGCTGGAGTTGATAGTCGACCACCAGGCCGAGAAAAATCGCCATACCAAAGTAGCTGTTATTTAGAAACGCTTGGAAACAAGCTGCAGGCTCACGCTCGCGCAGCAGATACTGTTGGTAAAGCGCCAGTAAGCCAGCAACACCAAGCCCGGCAAAATAGGCCCAGCCACGCTCGGCCGCAGCGCCGACGATCATCAGCAATGCCAGCATCAACAGCTGCAGCAAGGCGATAATCAAGCGGTCGTGGCGCCCAAATAGGATAGCCGTCGACTTGATGCCGATCTTGAGATCGTCTTCGCGGTCGACCATCGCATATTCGGTATCGTAGACCAACGCCCAGACCACGGCGGCCGCAAACAGCACCCAAACCCAGCCAGGAATACTGCCCTGTATGGCAGTAAACGCCATGGGTACGGCCCAACCGAAGGCAGCGCCGAGGAAGACTTGCGGCACATGGGTATAGCGCTTCATGAACGGATATATCATGGCCAGCACCACCGCCACGACGGACATGGCCACAGTCTGTCGATTTAACATCAAGACCAGGCCGAATGCGACCAGGCTCAACGCTATAAATACGGCCAGCGCTTCGATCGGCGTAATTAGACCCTGCGCTAAAGGCCGAGTGTTGGTGCGGGCAACCTTGCCATCGAAATCGCGGTCGGCGAAGTCATTGATCGCACACCCCGCCGAGCGCATCAGGACCACGCCAGCGATGAAAATAACAGCCACCTGCCATGGCGGGTTACCCTCCCCTGCCAGCCACAATGCCCATAAAGCCGGCCACAGCAGTAAGAAGATGCCAATGGGCTTATGCAGACGCACAAGTTTGTAGTAGGCGTTGAGGCGATCACGCCAGGTAGGCGTCCTGGTGGTTACGATCTTGATGTCCGGAAGCGGCATACGGGTTGGAGTCGACTACTGAATGACAAGACGAATGGCTGAGGGCAGATCACCAACAACAACGATCATCGCAAGCTGCTCATTATGACATAGCATCACAAGACCGCCACAAGGCCTGCACGATGCGTTGGTTGTCACCGGCCTGGTAGCGAGGAACTGCGCGGTGCTCGAGCCGCGCAACCGCACATTTTATTCATGTTGGGCCGCGCCAGGCGAATCTCGATTCCCAGCATAAGGCTAGGCTGTCGAAATCTGCCGTCTCACTAAAACAAGCGCTTCCCGGTTGATGGGTGCTTAGTCGGTGTCGGGATCGGTGTCAAGGTCGGAATTCGGGATTGGTATCGAGTTGGCTGCTTTGCTCGATGAGCGGATTCGATTTCGATTCCGATAGCGACCCCGACACCGATGAGGCTTCCCCAGTGCGTTCGATGCAGCAATCCAAGACCCGGAATCGGTTTGGCATCAAAACTCAGGACATTTCAACAGCCTAGCATAAGGCCCGCTCACACCCGCGCGTACTCCTCGCGATCGCCAAGCCAGCGGCGGATCATCGGAGCAACATGCTCCGGCCAGTGCTGGAGCATATGATCTGCACCCCGCTGCGCGGCGGCGACCAGGTGTTCCTCGCGCAAGGGGTCGGCAAGCCGAAACTGGGCGTTGCCGGCCTGGCGCGTGCCCAGCACCTCGCCGGCGCCGCGCAATTTCAGGTCGGCATCGGCGATGGCAAAACCGCTGGTCTCGCGGCGCAAGATCGCGAGCCGATCGCGAGCCGCGGCACCGAGCGGGGGGTGATACAGCAGCAGGCAAAAGCTTTGCACCGGACCGCGCCCCACGCGTCCGCGTAACTGGTGCAACTGGGCCAGACCCAGGCGCTCCGGGTTTTCGATGATCATCAGGCTCGCATCCGGTACGTCGACGCCGACCTCGATGACCGTGGTCGCCACCAGCAGATCCAGCTCGCCGGCCTTGAATGCAGCCATGACCGGTTCGCGCTCGGCTGCCTTGATACGACCGTGTACCAGACCGATACGCAGCCCCGGCAGACTTTCTGTCAAGGCCAACGCGGTATCCTCCGCGGCCTGCGCCTGCAACGCATCGGACTCCTCCACAAGGGTGCAGACCCAATATGCCTGCCGGCCGCCAGCACAGGCTTGGCGCACACGCTCGATGACTTCATCCCGGCGGCTATCCGGCACGGCCACGGTGGTAATCGGTGTGCGCCCAGCGGGCAGTTGGTCGATCACGGAGAGATCCAGATCAGCATAGACGGCCATCGCCAGCGATCGTGGAATCGGCGTCGCGGTCATGATCAGCTGGTGTGGCGTGGTGCCCTCGCGCTCGCCCTTATCGCGCAAACGCATGCGTTGATGCACTCCAAAGCGGTGCTGCTCGTCAATGATCGTCAGGCCGAGCCGGGAGAAGACCACCTCGTGTTGGAACAAAGCATGGGTACCAACCACCACCGATGCCGCACCGCTGGCAATCTGTTGCAGCATGGCATCGCGCTCTGCACCCTTGTGGCGGCCCGACAGCCAGCCAACCTGAAGCCCAAGGGGGTCAAGCCAGCCGTGCAGGCTGTACAGATGCTGTTCCGACAGCAATTCGGTCGGCGCCATCAGAGCGACCTGATACCCGGCCTCGACCGCCTGTAAAGCCGCGAGTGTGGCAACCACGGTTTTGCCGGAACCAACATCGCCCTGCAGCAGACGCATCATCGGCAATGGCGAGGCCAGATCGGCGGCAATCTCATCGCCGACTCGTTGCTGCGCATCGGTGAGACGAAATGGCAAACTCTGCAGCAGGCGTGTGCGTAAGGCGCCATCACCTTCGAGCACCGGCGCAGGCACATTGCGACGAAAGTTGCGCATGCGTCTCAAAGCCAATTGATGCGCCAGCATTTCGTCAAAGGCCAAACGTTGAAATGCCGGATGGGTACGCTCGATCAGCGCCTGCACCGGCGCATCCGCGGGCGGACGATGCAGATAAGCCAGCGCGTGGGCCAGGCTCGGCAGCCGCAGCGGTCGCGCGATCTCTTCCGGCACCCAGTCACGCAGAGCGCCGGCAGAAGCATTGAGTAACGCCAGCGCCTGGTCGATCAGAGCGCGCCAGGAGATCTGCTGCATACCCTCGGTGGACGGGTAAATCGGCGTCAAGGCTTCGCCTACAGCAACCGCATCTTGGTCTTGCGGCTGCTGCACTTCCGGATGCACCATTTCCAGCGACTGTGGCCCCTGGCGTACCTCACCGTAACAACGGAGCGGGCGACCTGGACGCATTGCCTCGGCTTGCGCCGGGGAAAAATGGAAAAAACGCAGCATCAAGCCATTGCCGGCATCGTCGGTAATCCAAACCTTCAGCGAACGACGTCGACCGAAAGCAATTTGTGCGTCCGCGATCACGCCATCCACCAGCGCCTCGTCGCCAACGCGCAATTCGCCCAGACGGCGCGGTCGCGTACGATCCTGATAACGGCTGGGCAGGTGGAACAGCAGATCCTGGACCGTCTCGATACGCAGCCGTTGCAATCTTTCCAGCATGCGCGGACCAACCCGTTTGAGGCGATCTACCTGTATTTGATCCAATGGCATTTGATCCAATGGCATCGGATCGGTTTGGATCGCATGGGTTTGGATCGTATTTGGCAGTTGTGCAGGACGTTTGGCCACGAGCCGGGCGCTCTCTCAAACAACAGCAGGAACTGAAAAATGACCAGACACTATGCTTTCGAGGTCGCCACGCGCGGGCGCGGTACCTACGACATCACATCGCAAGTCGCCGAAGCGGTGCGCGGCAGCGCAATCCGCAGCGGGCTGTGCCATCTGTTCGTGCATCACACCAGCGCATCGCTGATTCTGTGCGAAAATGCCGATCCAACGGTACGCGGCGACCTGGAATCCTTCATGGCGCGCCTGGTGGTAGACGGCGATCGGCTGTTCCAACACGACGACGAAGGGCCGGACGACATGCCGGCGCACATTCGCGCCATCCTGACCAACATGGACCTGACCATTCCGGTCACCGATGGGCGCTGCGCTCTGGGCACCTGGCAGGGAATCTATCTCTACGAGCACCGAACGCATGCCCATCGTCGCCGCATCACTGCCACCGTCCAAGGAGAGCCCTGAGCACAGGCGCCAGGCGAGTTCAGCCGGCGGGCTCGGCGGCAACGGCATATTGGGTCACACGCGCAGCCGGCCTGACGCCCCGACGTGCGCGCAGTGCCTGCGCCAGTTGGTGTACCGTCATCGCATAATAGGTGCTGCGGTTGTAGCGCGTGATGACATAAAAGTTAGTAAAACCCAACCAGTACTCATAGCCGCCGGCAGCATCCAGCCGCAACAGGCTGACGCGCTGATCCGGTGGCAGAGAGAGCGCCGGGCGTAATCCGCGCGACTCCAGATCAGCGACGGCATAGCTGGTCTTAAAACCAGTCTCCATGGAGCGAGGCAGCCCGCCGCCACCAGCGGCGCGAGCAGTCACCTGCTGACCGTTCTTCCAGCCATGTTTGTTGAAGTAATTGGCGACACTGCCGATGGCGTCCTGCGCATCCCACAGGTTGCGATTGCCATTGCCGTCGAAGTCCACCGCATACTTTTGGTAACTGGACGGCATGAACTGTCCGAGCCCCATGGCGCCGGCGAAGGAGCCAACCGGTTGGAATGGGTCGACGCCCTGGTCTCGTGACATAATCAGGAATTGCTCCAGTTCATCGGAGAAGTAGTCGGCACGACGTGGATAATCGAATGCAAGGGTAGACAGGGCATCTACGATGCGATGCTTGCCCATATAGCCTCCCCATTTGGTCTCGATGCCGATGATGGCAACGATGTACTCGGGCGGCACGCCATACTGCCGTGCGGCCTTATCCAATGTCGCCGCATGCCGATTCCAGAAGGCGTCGCCCTTGGCCAGCATGTTGCTAGTGATGTGCTTGGAGCGGTATCGGGTCCAGGCACCGGTGGGACCGGAGGCGGGCTTCCATTGTCGGTTCATGTACTTCACTATCCAGGGGTCTCGCTGCACCCGGGAGAATACACTCACCAGCTCGCCGCGCTGGAAGCCCTGCCGCTGCATCCGATCGATAAAGCGCTCGACATCGGCGCGACCGGCATAATCGCCGGAAACCAGTCGAGGACCGCCGGAAGAACTGACGACCGAGCCGCCGGACGCTCTGCGCCAAGTCCCGACTCCGCGATCGTCAGCGTAGGCATCAAGCTGGGCAAACGCGCTGTTGCTATCCGCTCGCTGTTGCAGAGAGCGGCTTAGGTCGTCGCGCACGAGTTGCGGTTTCGCCCCGGAGCTGGATGTGGCGGCATCTTTGGCAGGCCGAGACCCGCAACCGCTCAACCCCAGCAGCAACATCAGTAAAGTCATCAACACAAGCAGACGCATAACGCTCTTCCTGAAGATCAAGCAGGTTCAATTGAATTCAATTAGGCGCTGAGCACCATCACGGCATCCATCTCCACCGGCACGCCCTTCGGCAAGGACGCCACACCAACCGCGGCCCGTGCCGGGTAGGGCTGGCTGAAATAGTCGCCCATGACTTGATTCACCAGCGGGAAATGCGTCAGATCGGTCAAAAAGATAGTCAGCTTGACCACATCCGCCAGATCGCCCCCGGCGGCCCGGGCTACCGCCTGCAGATTGTCGAACACAAGCCGAATTTGCGCCTCCATATCGCCATCGATCAATTCCATCGACTGCGGCACCAGCGGTATTTGACCGGACAAATAAACCGTGTCGCCGACGCGAACCGCCTGTGAGTAAGTACCGATGGCCTGGGGCGCCTGGTCGGTATGGATGATCTGTTTGGCCATAAAGTTCTCCAGGTTTCTCCGATTGGGGGGATGACTCCGATTGGCATCGACGAAAGCGAGCTTGCAGCAACGCGGATTGTTGGACCATTCAGCATCTTAGGGCAAGTCAAGTCAGCACGACAGGTTAACCGAATAACCGCCGCCACCAGCGTTGGCGCCCTTTCATGACAAGCTGTGTTGCCGCTATATCCACCGGCGCAAGCTTGCTGATGGTCCAGCCCGGCAGAGGCGGATTGTCGCTGCTGCCGCAGACAACGCCAAGGTTATTTGGATCGTAGATTTTGATCAGCGCTGGCGAATCGAGGTCATCGGCATACACGATACCGCAATAATCTTCCTGATGCTCGGAACGCAACAGCCGATCGATCTCGTCGATGAAGTGCAGAACCTGCGCCGCAGCCGAGACCTCCCGCGGCGGCGCCTCACCGAGCGCATACAGATACCAGCCCTCTGCCGCTCGTGCGCGTACGCGAATCCAGAGCGCGTCGAGCTGATGCCAGCGCAGTGCTGCTGTGAAGCTACCGCGAAAGGCGCGGAGGAAAGGATCGGGTGGGTCGCAAGACTGATTCATCGTACACTTAAAGATTCAGCTAAAGGTTGGCAAGAATGACACTCGCTACGAAGCCGTCCGGGTAGATCGTCGCGCCAGCTTAACCGGAGATGCATTTCATGTCAGCAGCACTGTATCAGACCGAGCTCGCAGGCTTGCGCTTGCTCCAACGGGGCAAGGTACGCGATCTCTACACCATCGACGATAGCCACATGCTGATTGTGACCAGCGACCGGCTGTCGGCTTTCGACGTAGTGCTGCCACAGCCCATACCAGGCAAAGGCGAGGTGCTGACCAGGGTGTCGAATTTTTGGTTCGCCCGCACCGCAACCTTGATCCCAAATCACCTCAGCGGGATCGATATCGCCGATGTAGTGCCCGATCCCGAACAACGCCGCCAACTCGGCGAACGCGCCATCGTGGTGCGCCGGCTCCAGCCGTTGCCGGTGGAGGCGATCGTACGCGGTTACTTGATCGGTTCCGGCTGGACGGATTATCGACGCCATGGGTCGATCTCGGGTATCGCGCTGCCGGCCGGTCTGCGCCTTGCGCAACGACTGCCCGAGGTCATCTACACCCCATCCACCAAAGCCGCGATTGGCGATCATGACGAAAATGTCAGCCAGGCGCAGATTGCAAACCAGATCGGCGCCGAACTGGCCAGCCACATCCGCGAAATCAGCATTCAAATCTATCTGGAGGCAGCGGCCTACGCGCTGAGCCGCGGCATCATCATTGCCGACACCAAGTTCGAATTCGGCCTCGACGAGGCCGGTACATTGCATCTGATCGACGAGGTGCTGACCCCGGACTCATCACGCTTCTGGCCGGTGGACCAGTATCGGGCAGGCAGCAACCCGCCCAGCTTCGACAAACAGTTCGTGCGCGATTACCTGGAAAGCCTGGATTGGAACAAAACCGCACCTGGACCGGAACTGCCGCGGGACATCATCGAGAAGACCGCGGCCAAGTATGCCGAGGCGGAGATGCGGCTGACCAGGATGGACGGCGAAAACGACGCATAGGAATTCTAACGGCATCTGCGCGTCCAGCAGCATCCGAGCCGGTCATCGTTCCCGGCCTTATTCAGGATGCGCGCCTACGATGCGCACAGGCGTTGATCCTTCGCGTTACGCTGTCCTTTCACATGCTCGCATTAGCGCTAGGCCCAGCCAACAGACTCGATGGCCGCACGCTAGACGTCGCGCTGCTCATGACCGCATGGCATAGGGCGTTTTCTCTCTCGATTCCGATTCCGATAGCGACCCCGACCCCGATTGCACTCCGCCGATGTCTGGCTAGCCGAAGAACGGCGTCACGCCGGTGTTCAGGGTCTGCACCAGCACGCGCCGGTCCAGGTACTTGTTGCCACGCTCGCAGGAGGTCTCCGGGGAAAAGGTGCAGGCATGGCAGGCGGCGCCGTGCAGCGTCGTGCCGTGCTCGAAGGGATGGTGGTCGGCGCACAGCGGGTCGGAGGTGCAGAGTTCGGCCTGCTTCAGCGCCTGGTCCAGGTGGTAGGCGAGGATCTGCGGCTCGCCCTGGGCCACCAGGCCACCCAGGGTGCCCTCGCTGTCGCTGGCCGCCGTGTAGATCAGCACACCGGCCATCGGGCCAGCGTCATCCTGGGCATCGGCGGCATAGATGCGCTCGCGCACGCTCGCCGAAGTGTAGCCGCATTCCAGGGCCAGCTGGCGCATCAGCACATGCGCGAAGCTGTGCAACAGTACGAAGCGCATGCCCGGAAAGGCGTCACTGGGCGGCGCGATGTTGCGGGCGGCGCGCCAGCGCCGGTGCGCCTCTAGGAAGGTCTGCTCCAGCGCGCGCACATCCGGTCGAGCCAGCCAGGTCGCCAGCGCGTCCTCGCGGAAGCGGATGAAGACACCTTCGCCGCGGACCTCCGCCGCCGGCACCCAGGTCAGCGTGCCGTTGCCGAGCGGTGCCCGCCGCTCCGCCGGCACGCGCCATTCCTCGCCGAATTCGCCGGCCGCCTGGATGCGGGTGAAGCCCACCAGCGCGCGGGCCTCGCGCAGCCGGTGCAGCAGTACCACCTGCTCGAAGTACGGATCGTAGCCCTGCGGCACCTGGATCTGTTGGAGCCGAAAGTCATCGGTGTTTTGCTTCGGATCGGCAGCAACGAAGGCGCGCCACTCCGGCGTCTTCAGGTCCTCGTGGTCGTCATCGTCTGCGGGCTGCGCGTCGCGCTTCGCCTGCACCTGCTGCCAGATGGCGGCGTCGTCGAAGTCCTCGAAGGGCTGGAGTACCGCCTGGAGGGCCGGCGTGCCGCGGAAGGCGGCGAGGATCGTCGGGCTCGTCACCTGCTCGAACAGCAACCAATGGTCCTCCACCAATTGCGCGAGCTGGCTGACGCCGGTTACCGGCACCGCCAGCGCGGAGAGGTTGATCGGGAACCAGCTATTGGACGCGCCGAGCAGGATCGCCTCCATGCGCAGCGGCTGGTTGTCCTGATCGACGCAGCTACCGGTGCTGCGCGTGTTCTCCAGATGCGGGTGATAGCAATCGCACAACGGCATCAGCGGATTGTCCCGCTGCGGGTCGAAGGCATCGATCATGCGTCGCGACTGGTCGCAGGTCTCGCACTTGATGACCACGTCGGCCACGGAGTCGGATACGCCGAACTGCATCATCCTCAGCACGGACCTGCAGCTGGTCGGTCCGCCATGCACGAACTCCACCCAGGGAAAGTCATCCAGGTGGCCGTTGCGACAGGCCACCAAGAAGCGAACCGGCACCGCCGTCTGCCGGCTGCGGCCCGGGTTCTTTGGACATGACGTGTGGACCCAGCGGGTCTGATCCGGCCGGTAGGGATTGGGCTTCAGCTCGAACAGCCCGCTTTCGAGCGGCGCCATCAGCTGGCACTGCGGGCAGCGCAGCCAACGCGGGAACATGCGCACCGGCATGCCGATGCCGGCATCCGGGTCCAACGGCGACTTCGGCTCCTTGTCAGGCCGCGGCGGCTCCAGCAGCCGCCGCACCTGCCCGCCGAGCTGCTCCTGCACCGCGGCGAGCAACCGTGCCTCGTTGATTTCGCGGCAGTGCACCGCCGGCCATTGGTCAACGCCCATCACCATCACCGCCAGGTTCGGCAGGTCGATGCTGGCGCCGACGCCGAAGGTGAACAGGATTTGGCTCGGGCGCAGGTCGCCGACGCGATGGTTACCGTATCCGCTCATGTTCAGCGCTCCTTCAGGATCAGCCCGACGCTGGGCTCCACGTCCCGCAGCGAATGCAGGGTGGTGAACGGCTGCCACTTGCCCTCGCCGGGATTGCGCAGCAGGGCCTTGGCCGTGCCGTCGCGGCTGGCCTGGTAGCCGAGCTGATACCCCTGCCCCTGCGCCTGCTGCAGCCACTTGTCCAGCTTGACGTCGATCTCCTTGCGCACCGAGCTGGCGAGGGACTTGCCCTCGATCTCCTCCACCCGCCGCACGATGGCATCGATGGCCTCCTGCACGATGGGCCGGCTCTTGTCCAGGGCCTGCGCGCGCAGGTTGGCGTTGAACTCGTCGGTCAGGAGCCGGATCAGCGCGACGACGACGCCGGCCAGGCCGCGCTCCAGCGCGCCGCTCGCGAACGGCGTGACCGAGAGCGCCTCCACATGCTGGTAGAAGGTCGCGTGGTAGTGCGCGAAGCGCTCGTAGTGGGACAGGTCCCGCGGGCGCGCCCAGTTGTAGACGGTACAGACCAGCCCCGGATGCCGCCGGCCGACGCGGCTGGTGGCCTGGATGTACTCCGCCGTGTTCTTCGGCTGACCCGTCACAGCCATCAGCCCGAGCCGCTGCACGTCCACGCCCACCGAGATCATGCTGGTGGCGAGCAGCAGGTCCAGCGGCTTGTCGAAGCCCTTGCCGGGGCGCCGTCGCTCCCCGGACTTGAAGCGGGCCTTGCGAGCCGCCTCCTTGGCGGGGTCGAACGCCACTTCCAACCGGTCCAGCAGCCGCGGGATGTCCCCGGCCTGCTTGCGCGAGGTCAGCTCCTCCACGAACGGCGGGTTCAGAAAGCGCCGGCTGAAGCCGCGCTCGTGGGCGTTGCGCAGCCGCGCGCGGATGTCGTCATCGATCAGCCGGCGCATGCCGCCGAGCTCGCGCAGGGAGTTGAAGTACCCCACCAGCGTCATCCACGGGTCCGCCGCGGCGCCGCAACCGCGCCCCTCGTACAGTGTCTGCGCGGCGGCGAGCAGCGCGATGTAGGTGCGGATCAGCGTCGATTTGAGCCGTTCCCCCGGCGCGCAAATGCCGAGATAGCGCCGGCCCGGCGTGTCCGGTCCGGGCGCGCGGCGGATGGCGAAGAAGTTGTCCGCCAGGTCCAGCCCGTGGGGCGGAAACACCTCCACCCGGCGCATGAACACCCGCTGCACCTGGTCCTGCGCCTGGCGGATGGTCGCCGTGGACGCGATCACCTTCGGCCGCACCCAGCGCCCGTTCACCTCCCAGGCGCTGAGCCGGTCAATGGCGGTCTCATACAGCCCCACCAGGGAGCCCAGCGGGCCGCTGATCAGGTGCAGCTCGTCCTGGATGATCAGGTCCGGCGGGCGCAGCGGCGCATGGTCGGTGACCTTGGTGGCGGCGAAGCCCGGCCGCGCCGGATGGCTGCCGGGGTGATTCTCGATACTCGGCGACAGGAACCCGTGCCGCGAACACCAGCGGTTGACCTGGCCGAACAGCATCTGCGTCTCGCCGCGCCAAGGCAGCTGCGCAAACTTGTCCACGGTGGCGATCAAGAGCGCCGGCGGGCGATGGTAGATCTCCTGGTCCACCACCACCACCGGCAGCCCCTCGCCGGGCGCCTGCGCCTCGCTGAAGGCGCACTGGCCGAGCGGATCGCCGCAGAACAGCAGGGTGCGCCCGCGGCCCTGCTGCGCCGTCTCGACCTTCAGGTGCTTGCCCGGGTCCACCTCGCAGCCGCACCAGGGGCAGTTGGTGAGCTGCGCGGGCGAGGCCATGCCCGACGGCGCGCCCTTCGCCTGGCCGCGGTGCTGGCGCGCGGCGTCGTTGGCGCGTTCGGTGCTGTTCGGCGTGGTCTTGGCACCCACCCAGAGCCCGATCCGGAACGGCTCGACGCCCCAGCGGGCATCCTGGCGCGCGAGCGCCTCGCGGCGGATGGTCTCGCAGGCGCAGATCAGCGCCGTCGCGCGTTGGAACTGCTGCAGGGTCAGCAGCCGCAGCGTGTAGCGCATCAGCACCGCCACGCCCACATCGCCTCGGCGGCCCGCCACCACCCCCTGCAACCGGCGCAGGCCGAGCACGAAGGCGGTGAGCCCCAGATACGCCTCGGTCTTGCCGCCGCCGGTGGGGAACCAGAGCAGGTCCGCGGTGGCGCTCGGGTCCAGGTCCCGCTCCGGGTGCGACAGATCCCCGCAGCCCGGCAGGTTCAGCAGGATGAACGCCAGCTGGAACAGGCGCCAGCTACGGTTCGACGGCTGGTCGATGGCCGTCAGCCTGGTCGCACTCGGGGGCACCTGACCGCGCCGCGTCGCCTCCGCCAGCAGGGTATGCACCCGCTGCTGCCACATGGCGCGGTTCGCGAACTGGAAGGCCTCCAACGCCTGCGGGTCGGTCTTCAGCAGCGCCACGCCCTCGCCGATGCGCGTACAGGCGCGCTCGCAGTCCGCCAGCGCGAGGCGCGCCGCCTCCGCGTGGTCCGAGACGTCGCCGCCGGGGGCAGCCCGCAAGCGCTCGCGGTCGTTCCAGCGCCGATAGGCGTCCGGCAGCCGCTCCAGGTTCGCGATCAGCGCCGCCGGATCCATCTCCGCCAGGGCCTTCATGTCCAGCACCAGATTGGCCAGGTCCGGGTTGTCGTCGGCGGTGGCCCCGGTGACCTGCGCGACCTCGTAGGCCGGGATCACTTCCGTGAAGAGCTCCACCGCGCAGCGCTTCTCACCTTCCGGCAGGCGCCAGTTCACCGCTACGCCGTGGCCGACCGCGAACTCCACCAGGTCGCGGTAGAGCATGTCCATCGCCTGCGCCTCGGTGCGCCGCGCATCGCTGAGATGCTCCCGCCGGCCAGCAGGCGTCTGCCGGACAAACACCGCCTGGCCATCCGTCGAGGCTACGCGCAGCACCGGCTGAAACAGCCAGCACTCGCCCTTCTTGCGCCCCTCCTGCCCGGCCACCTGGTTGTTCACCAGGAACAGCGACACGTGCCAGACCCGGTCTGTGCCGCGCCGCATCTGCCCGCGCAGCAGCACGTCCGGCTGCTCCTCGTTCAGCACCAGCGGCTTCAGAGCGCCCTCGCGCGGCTCGACCTCGACGGCGCCCTCCATCGGATACCGCCGCCAGACCGTCTTCGGGTTGCCCTTGTCGGTGAGCACCTCCTCGCTCTTCTCGCGCTTGTACCAGCCCCACTCCACGCACACCGTGAGCGCCTTCGTCGCGGGCTCCAGCGTGAAGCTCAACCCCAGCGACGACGGATACAGGCTCGCGGCACCCGAGGTGCTCGGCTCCGTACCGCCCTCCTCCGGGCTGTCCTCATCGGCGACGGCCAGCTCGTCGTCTTGGTCGCGGGGGATCTCCTGATCGCGCGGGGAGAGCTTGCCGACCAGGTAGCGGTCGGTGATCTGGGGCTCGTCGACTTCCTCGACCCGGCCGCCGGCGGGGCCGAGGAGGTCGGTGATGACGAGCGACTCGAACTCATCACGGAGCACCTTCGCGGGCGCACTCGGCAGCTGCTGCAATGGCGTCGGCTTCTTCATGAGTTGGCCGCCTCCAGGTCGATAACTTGTTCCAGTCGCTCCCGAAACTCCAGGAACGACGGGTTCGAGAGCTTCGCGGCATCCACCCTCCGATCAGAAACCAGATCCGCCAGGTCCGCTGCCGGTACAGAGTCAGGGTACCCCAGCGTGCTCGCCAACTGCTCCTTCAGCGACTGTGGAGACGCGTCGTTTCCTGACTCAGCCTCCAAACCATCGCAGTGCTGGTAGGGCGCGTTCTGCTTCAGTGCACACAGCAGCCAAGCCTCAGATTTCGGCCTCGGGACCATCGGAACGCCCCGCGCAAAACCCTCGAGCGCGAACCCGTCGAGCATCGACTGGACCTTGGCCTTACGGTCTCCGCGACCCGCGGAGTGGGTGCCATCGGCATCACGGCACAGGATTGCGACAACGCCCTGCCCTTGCTCCGCTTCCAGCGCCTTCGCGTATTGCGCCAGTGCACGTGCATTGCGGAAATAGTAGGCCGTTTCCACAGGCCCCTTGCGACCGCGTAGCCGCGGCGGCTTGAGCGTTTTCGCCCGCTTCTTCAATGCCTGCTTCGACAGCGCATGCATCCGAGCTTCGGAGACTGCGCTGAACTCGCACAGATCCTCGATCACCTGGTCGGCGAGCCAAGCCATCGGCCCTGGGACGAAATCCTCCCCGGAGCAGGGATCGCATTGTGCGCAACGACCGATGTCGCTCGGCCCCTCGCCGCTTGCCAAAAACCACATCGCGCTAGTCCTGATCGGTTGCGCTCATCGCATCGATCTCGTCCTGAAGCGCTGTCAGATCGGTATCGACGAAGGCCTCGCCCGGCCCCATGACCTCGAGCTTCTCGGCCAAAGACGGGATCTCGAAGAACGGGATCGCCTGCGTGCGCCCACCAGTATCGCGATAGAGGTACTGCACGCCGGCACGGGCGACGTCGTCGTCCAACCAGTTCAGGATCATCGGGCTGTGTGTGGTCACCAACACCTGTTGCGGTGCCTCCAGCAGGCTGTCCAGCAGAAATTCCACCAGTTCCGGATTGATGCCGTTCTCGATCTCGTCGAACAGCAGGAAGCTGCTCTCGGTCAGCGTCTCGGCCAGGATCGCCATCAACCGCAGCATGCCGTCGTTAATGTGGGTAGCCTCGATGGAGAGCTTGCGCTTGCCGAACCGCTCAACGATGGAAAGTTCCTTCCAGCCGCGGCGTAGGGATCGCGCAGAAACGTCAGACAACCGCGGGTAGCACTTAGCCAGTTGTTCCAGTAACTGCTCGCGCTTTGCTGCTGGCAGCTCATAGAGAAAGGCCGACAACCGCTCGCCGCCAAGACCGAGCCTGCCATCGCTCGCATCGGTCCGACGGCGCAAAGATTGCGGGGACAACAGATCCAACGACGTCAATCGACGCATGAAGCCGACGAAGCTTCGCAGCGTCGGCGAGCGAAGCCGTTTCAACTCCAATGCCGATAGGGTCGACCCGGTGTAATCGAAAACAACCTCGATCTCCAAAGGAGCCTGCTTAGCACCAGTACCGATCGATATCACGCCGTCATTGAGCCGATAGACCCGTTTTCCGTTGACATGAACCACCTCCTGGGTGCACTGCAATCGGTTTCGGTTGAAGCTTCCCTGCCAAACCAATCTATTGTCACCGCGGACAGCCTCGATCCTGAGAACGATATTGCTCTTGGCAACGAGCTTCGAGTTTAGATCGCTTGCCTTCCAACCGCGCTCACCCATGAAGCCATCCAGATGTCTAAGAAACAGCCGCGAGGCGAAGTCCAGCGCCTGAATGACGGCGGACTTACCGGCTCCGTTCAGCCCGACCAAGCAGGTCAGCTTCGCCAGTGGCACCTCGAACTCCACCAGGGACTTGAAATTGTCGATGCGGAAGCTGACGAGAAGCATGCGGTCTCGGGCTTGATTCGGCGATTCAGTTGATTGTTGCATGGCCGCAGCCTCTCTCAGAGCGCGCACCGGTTCTTCGAAGAGCCGATCGCGATGAACCTACCGTCGACCATCGGAGCGTGCGACACCTGCCTGAAGGGGCATCGATTCGCGACGGGGACATGGGCGGTCATTTCCTGCCAGCTTTACCCTCGCTCCCACGCTCCAGCGTGGGAGTATCTGGCCGGCGCTCCAGCGCCGCGTGTCTCCGGCGCCGACGCGAACGTGACGCTCCAGCACCTGCCCTGGCTCCCACGCTGGAGCGTGGGAGCCAGTCGTGTCGATCAGGAATCCCATTCCGGTGCCTCCCGCCCCAGGTCGCGCGGTCGAGCGAAGTCGGCGTCCTCGCCAACGTCGGGCATCGCGCCAAGGAGGCGCTTGATCGTTTCTGCCGTGGCATCTGGCGCCGCCTCGGCCTCGAAGATGATCGCGACGCGGACCGGGCCGACGGGGCTCTCCGCCGGCAGTTGCAGCCGCAGGCAATGGTCCTGCGGCACCTCGGCCAGGGCCTCGTAGTATCGGGTGGTCATGGTGTCGGCTCCTGAGAAAAGAGGTCGCGGATGGCTCGGGCCTTGTCCCGAGTGCGTTTCGATCTTCCGCGCGACTTGGCCGCGGCAGATCGCGCGCGCTTGCCTGCGCCCTTGTCATGCAGCCCGGCTATGACCTCCTCGGCGTAGCGCTCGTGGTTGAGGCGGAGCAGGCGGTCGAGGACTTCGCGGCGGGCGGGTTCGCTGAGGGTGTAGCGGAGGCCCTGTTTGGTGTCGTGGAAGCCGTGGCCGAGGTCGAGGGCACCGGGGGAGCGGTCCCAGCCGTAGGCGGCGGCGACGGCTTGGTCCATCTCGACGTGGAGGGCGCGCAGTTCGGCGATGTCGGCGCTGGTCTCGGCCGGGTCGTGGAAGCGGTTGTAGGTCTTGGTCAGGCCCTCCTGGCGGGCCTGCATGATCTGTTGGCGATGGCTGTAGTAGCGCTCGCCGATGGCTTCGAGGTCGGTGAGGTTGTTGGGGAAGGGGAAGGTTTCGAAGGCATCCGTAGTGACATACTTAAGTCGAGTTTCTAGCGTCGAAGAATGCTTTCGCGTCCAAATCTCATGGACACTACTGTTCAAGAGCGCGAACTCTGCCGCCGTGTCTAATGCTATGACTTTCGTCATGTGCGAGAACACGAGAGACGCAGAGCAGAAACTGAAGGCACAGTATTTGGTCGTTTCGGGAATCACAAGAGTCCGTTGCTTACCCGAGATTGCAGCATATAGGCCTGGACAGCGTTCCGCAAAGCGCCACCAACGCTCTCGATAATTGGAACGCTTGCTTTTTGCGCGTTGCGGCTTCACACGAGCCTCAACAAGGTCGAGCAGGATGGGGTAGTCAGCCGCGACGGGATCAGGATAGTCCGCTGGGACGCGACCCTTCTGAAGCCATTCTTTGCGTAGCACAGCGTCCGCGCTAGCCCAAGATCCTTCAATAGAGCGGCTCAGCGGCCAATCCTGGAAATTGATTACCCACCGACTCGGATCTTGGAATGGTCGACTGTTTAGGTCTTCGCCACTGAGATATGGAAAGACGCAGTCTCGGTGCCTTTCTTCATCAAGCAACAGTCTTTTCGCCTGACACTCGTCTAATAGGAAACCTGTTCCCAGAACAACAGAACCTTGAAAAGATATTTGAGCGTTTGCGGCAATCCGTTTCGGAAGCCCAATCACAGCGCCAGGCTCGGCGAGGTAGGCCGTAATGCCGGAGACGGGTTGATCGTTCAGCGTCCAACCGGCTTGCCAGGCGCGCCCTTCGGGTGAGCGATGCAACCACACATGGGCAACCTCCAGGCTGGCGCCGCCGGGCCATTTGCGGCTGGGGATAGCGCGGGGGATGGCGAGACCGCGCTCTGTGAGTTGGTCAAGACCGACTTCACGGGTGTCGCCCTGCGCGATGGTGTTCGTGGCGAGTAGTCCGGCCATGCCACCCGGGCGCAGCAATCTCGCAGCGCGCAAGAAAAAGTAGGCACAGAGATCAGCGTTACCCTTAACACCCCGGCCAATCACGCCAGATAAGTACTCCCGGTAAGACTTGCCGAGACTGCCTGAGATCTTCTTTCCACCCATGAACGGCGGGTTGCCGATGAAGGCGTCGAAGCCAGGTGGCTTGGCTGGGGCCGGCGGCGGCTGTGGGAGCGGCCTCCGGCCGCGATTGGCGTCGGCTTTGGGCTCGGGCGGCGGGTTCGTCACGGCTTGGTCGCGGCTGGAAGCCGCTCCCACGGGGTGGCGTTGGGCTTGGTCTGGCGCGGGCGGGTTCGGCTGGCCGCGGAGGAAGACCTCCGGGAAGGCGAGCGGCCAGTGGAGTGGGCGGCGGCCGTCGAGCCAGTCGGCGGCCTGCTGTTCCATGGCGCCAAGGTCCAGCAGGGCTGCGGTCTGGAGCAGGTCGTCGGCGCTGGTGCGCTTCTGTGCGGCGGCGGCGAGCTTGGCGCCGGTGACCAGGTCCGCGAGCAGGCGGGTCTGGCGGACATCTTCCTCAGCGTCGGCGAGCAGCAGGGCCTTGCTCTCGACCTGGTCCAGGCTGTTGTCCGGGATGGCGGCCAGCTCGGCGCGTTTGGCGGCGGCGTCGAGCAGGGCGTCGGCGTGGGGCTGGAGGCGCTGCTGGCCGCTGCCGTCGATGTAGAAGGCCGTAAGCTCATCGAGGCCGGCGACGCCGAGCAGGGAGTCGCCGGCCACCAGGGCGTGATCGAGGAAGGTGAAGGGCCGGTCGCGCTGCAGGGTGGCGAGCCAGAGGGAGAGCTTGGCCATCTCGACGGCCAGCGGGTTGACGTCGACGCCGTAGAGGCAGCGGTCAGCGACCAGCCGGCGGGCCACCAGGCGGCGCTCCTCGGGGTCCGACGGGATCGGGCAGCTGGGGGGTCGCTCGCCGGCCAACATGCCGTCCGGGGCGATGACGACCTCGCCCGGGTGCTCGGCCTCCAGCCGCTCCCAGGCGGCGACCAGCTTGTCGGCCAGGTAGCGGCAGGCCTGCACCAGGAAGGCGCCTGAGCCGCAGGCGAGGTCGCAGACCTTGAGCGCGAGGATCTCGGCGGGCGGGCGCAGGGTCTCGCGGCTCGGCGGGACGCCCTCGGCCAGGCCGGCGTAGACCAGCGGGTCGAGGGCGTGGCGAACCATGGGCTCGGTGAGTTCCGGCGGGGTGTAGTGGGTGCCGGAGCTGCGGCGGTCCTGCCCGGCGCTGACGAAGACGCTGCCGGCGCTGATGACGACGGGGTAGCCCAGGCTGTCGGCGCGCAGCAGGGCGGCGAAGGGCAGAACGCGGGCCTGCAGGGCGTCGTCGTTGTCGCAGGCGGTGCGCAGCCGGCTGTGCTCGCGGGCGTCCGCGGCGTTGGCGGTGTCGGGCTGGCCATTGGCCTGGGCGCCCTCCTCGGGCAGCGTTACGGCCCGGCGCAGCGCGGCAAGGCTGCGCTTGGTCTGCTGCTTGAGCGCGGCGGCGAGGGGGTCGATGCCCTGTTCGCGCAGCGTTTCCAGCTCGGCCAGAGCCAGGTGGACGGTGCCGTTACCGGCGGCGGTGAGGCCGAGCACGGGCTCCGGGGTGCGCCGGGCGGTGTGGTCCAGCAGGCCCTCGTAGACGCTGCCGATGTTCTCCTCGGTGAGCGCGCGGAACGACAGCCGCCGGGCCTGGGCCGGGCCGCCGCCTGGCGTGGCGAGCTCGAGGGTTTGCAGCGCCTCCAGCAGGTGCAGCACGGTGCGGTTGTGGATGGCGAGCGGCTGGGAACTGCTTGATACAGAGGGGGTCTCCAGCCAGCGGCTGCCGGCGGGGCGGCCCTCCAGGAACGGGAAGGCGTCCGGGTCGAACAGGTGGCCGCCGTAGGCCGGCAGGCGCAGATCCTGGGCCTCGCTGCCGGCGTAGATGAGCCGGAACAGCGCGAGCAGCCGGTTCCAGGCGTCGTAGCGGCGCTCCAGGAGCTCTTCGCCCTGCTGATCGGCGACCTCGCGCAGCTGCCCGCCAAGGGTGGAGACGGCGTAGTGCTGGGCGTAGATGGGGTTGTCCGCCGGCAGCAGAAAGCGCTCCTCGGCGAACAGCAGGAACACCAGGCGCATCATCACCGTGAGCCCGGCCTCGTAGAGCCGCGTGACGCTGTAGCCGGCCAACAGCGCGCGCCCGCGCTCCTTGTCCAGGCGGTCGATGGACTGGATCAGGATCTCCACCGCGGCCAGCACCTGGGCGCCGAGCTGCTCGGTGACGTCCTGCTGGTGCTCGGCGCTCTCGGCAAAGAGCGCGGCGAGGCCGTCCTCGGGCGGCACGCCGAAAAAGCGCCGCGCCCCGAGCAGGCTCACCAGCGCGCGCAGGGTCAGCGGCTCCTCGCGCCAGAGGCTGGCGTGCCAGGTGGCGTAGCTGGCCGTCTCCACGTCCCGGGGGGCGTAGATCAACAGCCAATCCTCGCCGTTGGTGACCAGCCCCAGCGGCACGTCGGCGGCGCGCAGCAGGTCCGCCATGCGCGCGGCCGGCGAGGCCTTCCAGAAGCGGCCCGGCACGGTTCTGTCCAGGCGTTGGTGGACGGGCCAGGTCTGGATCAGGAGACGGGTCCGACCGGACTGTCGCGGTGCCTGGTCGGCTGTGGTGCCGAGGTCGCCGGGCGGCGCTTGTCCCGCCGCGCTGCTGGAATCCGGCAGGGCAGACATCTGTGCAGTCGCCTGAGCAGCCGCCTCTGCACCCGCCTGAGGCGCAGCATCACCGAACAGATCCGGCGTCGGATTCGCCTCCACCGGCGCCTCCACCACCCCGCCAACCGCCGGCGCCACCAGCGCCAGGTCCGGCCGCAGCACCTCGCCCTCCTCGGTGCGGTTCAACCGCAGCGCCGGAGGCAGCGATTGATCCCGCAGCAACGCCGCCTCCGGCAGATCCAGCACCTCCTCCAGCACAAACCGAATCCACGCCTGATGCAGCACCGGGTCCGGCGCACCGCCCTCCCCGCTCGCCTGCCACTCCGCATAGGCCTGCGCCAGCCCACGCCGCAGGTCCCCGTCCACCATATCCAGCCCCTGCGGAAACACCCGCAGCAGCACCGGCAGCGACAGGAACGGACCGGACTGATCGATCAGGCCGAGCCATTCGGTGTGGTGGCGGGGGGTAGACACCTTAAGCGAATCCGCTAAAGCCGTACAGCACGAAGCATCTCAGCCAGAACCCGACGATTGACATAATCGATCGAACCATCCCGTTCCAAAACCTCGAAATCTATCGCCCCGCAGTGAGGATTGATCCTACCGTAGCCTGACCGGCGCGGAATCGACTTCATTTCCCTATCGCCCTTTTTCTCTTGTTTAGCGAGACATATCCGCAGCGTCTCAGTACAGCGGTAAACTTGCTCAAGAGCCGCCTTGTGTTCTTCCAGCAAATTTGCAAACTCCACATCCTCGCGAACACGACCAGCTTGCTCAGCTTGGATATAGGCAGCTGTATTCCCCGAATCCTTTTCCGCTCGATCAATAAAGCGCTGCAGCGTTCCCTTACTCTTGGAATCAAGCAGAATTCGGATACGTTGCCGCCATGTTCGCAAGACTTCATAGAGCGAAAAGATCCACATTCGCGAGAGTGCGGAAACGAACATTGCTGACTCTGTCGGCGTCCTTTCAATGTCTAACAGCTCCTCCAACAAAGCGTACTCTTGTTGCGTTAGAAAAGGGTCCAATACTGCAATGTCTTGCGCCTGCATTAGCAGAAAAATGTCATCAAATAATGCCAATCTCTGAAATAGCTCATAGGTGCGGTCGAAGTCGATCTCTTCGATCACAGGATAATCAACGTAGGGACAATTGAAGTCGGTCATGTCTTGAGCTCGACTCTATTCTTCACCGCAATCGCTGCGGCACCAAAAAACTCACCGCCACCGGAAACAACCGCGGCACCGGCTCGGCATAGCGTCGGCGGATGTTTGCCGCCTCCTTCTCCCGCTCCTGCGGGATCGCTTCGAGCCGCGCGCGCAGGTTGGCGAGGTCGCGCTCGCGCTGCTCGATTTCGGGGTCGGTCCAGAGGCTGAGCTGGAGGGGTTCTTCGGCGCGGGCGAGTTCGGCCTCGATCTGTTGCTGGAGCTGGCCAAGCACGGCGTCGATCTCGGCGATCTCGCGTTGCATGCGTTCGCCGAGGAAGGACTGGAGGTTCTTGGTGCGGTCGGCGGCGCGGCGCTCGAGGGCTGCCATCAGGCTATCGGCGATGCCGGGCCAGAGGGCCTGGAAGCGTTGCTGCACCTCGGCGCCGGCGGCCTGCGGCAGGGCGGCGTCGAGCAGGCGGTCGACCTCGGAGACGGTGCCGATGCGGCGGAAGCGGCCCTCGCTGAGGGTGCCGCCGGCGCTGATGATCTCCTCGTGTAGACGTTGCCCGCCGACGCCATCGGCACCGCCGCCGAGCACGAGGATGCGGCCGTGGGCGATGACCGCCGGGGTGTCCAGCGCGCTGTCGGGCAGCAGCCGGGCCGTGACCCGGTGCAGGCGCTTGCGGGTGTCGCTGGCCCAGAGCTCGGCGCGCAGCAGGTGCAGGCACATCTGCACCAGGCGATGGTTGAGGTGGGCGAGCACGACGTCGTCGCGGCCCTGCGCCAGGGCGTGGTCGAAGACGATGGGCCGGATGGCGCGGGTGTGCGGGTGCTCGAGGCCCTCGGTGCAGTTGGCCCAGCTGCCGGTGAGCTGCGGCAGGCGGAACACCGGGCAGCGGCTGCGTTGGCCGCTCGGGTCCGGCCATAGCCCGGGGAGATCGGCCTCGATGAGCGCGGGCTGGCCGGCGAGTTGCAGGCCGAGCTGGACGGCGCGCTGGATGTTCTCCGGCGCCAGGTGCAGCTCGCGGCGGGAGGCGAGGAGCTTGTCGTGCAGCTTGCCGAGCTGCTCGCGCAGGTCGCGCTCGAAACTCAGGCGTCGGCGCAGGTTGCGGGCCTGGTCCTCGGCGTGGCGGGTGTCGAGGCTGCGGCGGCGGCCGAGCATGGCCTCTTCCACCTGGTCGGCGATGACCGGGCCGACCTTGCCGAGGTCCTCGCGGATCTGCTCGACCTTGAGCACGGCGCGCATCAGGAATTCGTGGTCGGCTTCCAAGGTGCCGGGGTCGCTCGCGGCCTGCTCGGGATCGGCGGCGGCGATGTTGCCGCCGACGAAGTGGTAGATGTTCACCCGGTCCGCGCGCTGGCCGTGGCGGTCGATGCGGCCGTTGCGCTGCTCCATGCGGTTCGGGTTCCAGGGGATCTCGTAGTGGATCAGATTGGCGCAGTGGTTCTGCAGGTCCATGCCTTCGGAGGCGGCGTCGGTGGCGAGCAGGATGCGCACGTCGGAGGCCTCCGGCGCGGCCTGGAAGGCGGCCTTGATGCGCTCGCGCTGGTCTTGGTCCTGACCGCCGTAGAGGAGCATCAGGCGGTCACCGCCGGTTAGGCCCTGCGCCGCCAGCAGGGTGTGCAGCCAGACCTGGGTGGCTCGGTACTCGGTGAAGATGATGATCCGCTCGTCGCTCCACCGACCGCCGGGGCGCAGGTGCGTCTCCAGCCAGTCGATGAGCCCGGCTGCCTTGGCGTCGGCGCGCTGCGACAGGGCCGCGGCGCCGTCGATGAGGCGGTCCAGCAGGGCGAGGTCGTCGGCGGCGACGCCCTCGAACAGTTCGCTGGCGGTGTCGGTGAGGTCCAGCTCCTGCTCCTCCAGCACGGCATCGTCGGCGAAGTCCTCGCCGAGGCCATCGATGCGGGCGCGCAGCACGCCAACGCTGGGGGTGCTTCGACGGCTGGGCTTGTTGTCCCGCCTGCGGCGGCGCAGGGTCTCGCGGTGTTGCTCCAGGGTGCCGGCAAAGGCGGCTGGGGAGGAGAACAGGCGCTTTTTCAGCAGCTTCAGCACGAATTCGGTGCCGAGCTTTTCCGCCGGCCCGAGTTCGGCAGCAAGCCGCCGTGCGCCGTAGTCCTGCAACAACCGGTGCAGCTCGCGCTCGGCGTCCGGGTAGGCAATCTCGATGGGCTCGATGCGGCGCTCCGGGAAGCGCGCGCTGCCGTCCCAGCGCCGCGGCAGGTCGCGCTTGAGGCGGCGCACCATGATGCGCTGGAGCTGTTTCGGGTCCGGATCGACCCCGCGGCTGAAGCGCTGCGGGTCGAGCAGGTCCAAGAGCGCGGTGAAGCTCTCCCGGTAGCCGTTGTGCGGCGTGGCGGACAGGAACAGCTTGTGCTCGAAGTGCGGCGCAATGGTGCGGATGGCGGCGGTGCGCTGGGAGTCGGTGGCGTACTGGCCGCGACCGGCCGGGGCGACGTTGTGCGCCTCGTCGACGATCAGAATGTCGAACTTGCGCGGCCAGCCCGGCTGGCCGTCGGCGGGCAGCAGGTGTTTGAACAACGCCAGCGGTCGCTCGCGCTTCAGGAAATCGATGGAGGTAATGAGCCGCGGGAAGTGCGCCCAGGGATTCACATGCAGCCCGCGGCGGCGGCGGAGTGCCTTCTGCTTGTCGCTGTCGATGATCTCGAAGCGCAGGCCGAACTTGTCGCGCATCTGCTCCTGCCACTGCACTTGCAGCGCCGACGGGCAGACGACGAGCACAGTCCGCGCACGATGGCGCAGCAGCAGCTCCTGCACGACGAGGCCGGTCTCGATGGTCTTGCCGAGGCCGACGTCGTCGGCCACCAGCAGATTGACCCGCGGCATGGTGAGCGCTCGTGCGACGGGGTCGAGCTGGTAGTCCTCGATCTGGATGCCGCTACGGAACGGTGCCTGCAACGCACGCACATCAGCAGAAGAGACGGCGCCCCAGCGGACCGCGTCGATGAAGCAGTCCAGCATCTCCGGCGCGTCGAACCCGACCACGTCCGGCAGCCCCGAGCGCTCGTGGATGGTCCGCGACGGCTCGATGCCCCACAGCACCTGGAGTTCTTCGCCGAGCCCATCGTCCTCGATCGACGACAAGGTGACAAGGGCCGCATCAGCGCCGGCCTTGCGCACCACATCCGGCGCAAACGGCGAGCGCGAGACATCCACCACCACCCAGGGCCGCTGGCGGACCTCGACGACCTGCCCTGCATCGGGTGCGTGCATCCCTAAAGCTCCGGTGCATGCCCTCAGCGGGAACCGGGCGGCACGATTCGCGCGGTTTCTGCAACATCGGCCACACCCGGCACCGCCGCCGGCCGATAGCCCCGAATCATCACCTCCGACATAGTCGCCAGGCTGCGGTGCTCGCGCGCGGCGTCCTCACGCAGCTTGGCCTTCACGTCCGGGCTGATGCGGTAGGTCAGGTTTTCGGTCTTGGTGGCGGGCATGCCCGCGGCGCTCCCGTGTCTATATCTGTGTGCACGCAACTGTAACGCAGAACGCGGTTGTTGTCTCTCTGATCATCTCCCGGCCAAATTCCCAAGTCATGCCGCGCCGACATGCTGGAGCCTTCCCACACTGCCGACCCCGGTGGTCAAGCCTGAGCAGGTGGAGCAGTGCGGTCAGCGATGGTTCGCGGGAAGGGCTTCGAGGGAAGTGTTTTGGACGCCCGTGCACGGCGAGCTGAGCCGAGGCGCGGTTACGCTCGGCCGGCAACCTCGGCTCTCGGCCGATGGCTTTGTACATATCCATCAGGTTAGCGGTCGACAGCGGCAGGTAGAACACCCGGTAGAGCCGCGGATGCAGGACGGCGGTGACCTTGCGGCAGACCGTCGTCTTAGTGATGGGGCAGAAACAAGCTAAACGGGTTTTTGGCTTGGGTGTCGCCTGCCGACTCATTCGGCACCGCTATCGGCGTCGGTATCGGTATCGGCGTCGGTATCGGCGTCGGCGTCGGTATTGAACCGACCAACCCATCCACCAAGCTCCTCGCTGACCGCGTAGCCACGCTGTCCGCGCTTCGTGAGCATGGCCACGATACGATCGAGCAGTGCCTTTTGCTTGCTGTTGTCGTCTGCGGACAACGCTTCGCACACCAGCGAGCACGTCCTCAATCGCAGCGCACTCCAGCGCCGAGCCTCGTGCGATTTCAAACGACCGGCGTTGATCCTTCGCGTTACGCTGTCCTTTCACATGCTCGCAGTCGCGCTAGGCCCAGCCGACAGACTCGATGGCCGCACGCTAGACGTCGAGCTTATCATGACCGAATGGCATAGGGCGTTTTCTCTCTCGATTCCGATAGCGACCCCGACACCGATTAGGCTTCCATAGTGCGTTCGATGAAGCAATCCAAGACCCGGAATCGGTTTGGCATCAAAACTCAGCACATTTCGACAGTCTAGGGTCTTGCCCAAATTGGCCGGTGGTTTGCCAATGAGTGAGAGTAACAACAGTCAAATGAATGAGAGCAACGACAGTCTGAGTTTCCCATCGTTACCGCTGACCAATGGTCGACGAGGTGTCGGGTCGGTGACTGGCTGCAATGGTGAACAGTAAATCAATGACAGGATCAAGACCGTAGCGAATAAAAAAACAGCCGCTGGGCAGCGGCTGTTCTTCAATCGCCATTCTGGTGGCTACGGCTAGATTCGAACTATTCTGGTGGCTACGACTAGATTCGAACTAGCGACATCGGCATTATGAGAACTGTTCAAGCGGTTTCCACAAGCCGCTGATAATCCGGGCGAGTCCTACCCAAGTGACTGTTCTGGATTGGAGTCCCGGCCTCTAGCCTGCTGTCATGCAATTGCACCTGATTGCAGGAAACTGCATAATTCCGTGACCCCAGCGTGACCCCAGCATCCTGGGGTCACAGAAACAGCGAAGCCGAGCGACGCGGCAACGTCGACTCGGCTTCTCGTCACAACCCGACGTAGGAGGTCGAATCGTGACTACCGAAACCATACCGCAAGCACCCTTCAAATTCACGGGGAAGCGACTCGCCGACCTGCCGCCGGCCGACGGCAAGCGCTACACCGTCAAGGATTCCGATCAGCCCGGTCTGATCGGCGTCGTCTATCCGGCGAGCGCGACCTACCCGCACGGCCTCGAGGTGCTCCAGGTCCGCGCCCGTCCGCGCGGCTGCACCAATGCCGTCCGCGTGAAGATCGCCATCGTCGGCGAACTGCCCATGACAGCGCTGAAGGATCAGCCGTCCGTCCGTGGTCGCGTCACCGAAATCCTGGCCAAGCTGCGGCAAGGCATCAACCCGAACCACGAGCTACGCCAGCAATTGGCCGAGCAGCGCCAACAAGCCGACGCGGACAAGCCGCTGAACGGCATCACCGGCGCGATGGCCGTCACGCGACACGCCGAGCTGAGCAAGTCCGCATCGGCGAACCTGGCCATGCGCGCGATGCAGGTCCTACGCGCGACGCACCGGTTCGCCACCGAGTTCTACGGCACCGAGGACAACGAGCTGCCGTTCGGCCGCTGTCCGGTCGACAAGCTCAACCGGATACAGACCAAATGGTCGAAGGGCAAGGCCCGCACCGGACGGCTAGCGGTTGACGGGCTGGCGCCCTGGCTCGCGTCGGTCCGCAACCTGCCAGCGCACCAGAAGCGCGCAGACGGCGATTGGGCGCGCGTCGCGGTCTACCTGGAGCTGATCCTGTTGACCGGACTTCGGCGCCGCGAAGCCGGCTATCTGCGCTGGGACGACGTCGATCTGCGCCGGGCCACCTTCACCGTTCGCGCAACGAAGAACGGCGAGGACCACACCCTGCCGATCGGCCAGCGCGTTCGCGACCTGTTCGCGCTGCGCCAAGCGGCCGATCCGGCGAGTGAGTACGTCATCGGCACCGCACAGATTCAGCGCCAGCTCGACGCCATCGAAGCCGACACCGGTCTGAAGATCAGTCCGCATGATCTGCGCCGAACATGGGCGTCGATGGCGGAACGCGCGGGAGTCGGCGCCTACGGCATCAAGGCCGCACTGAATCACAAGACGACCGGCGACGTCACCGGCCTGCACTATGCACAAGTCTCGGTCGAGGACCTGCGACCGATCATGCAACAGGTCGAGGACGTCATCCTGCGGCACGCTGAACGACGCAACGATAACGTCGTCATGCTGCGGACCGAAGACGCGGCATAACCGAGCGCGACGGATTCACCTGCCCCATCAAGAGCGAGACGACCGGCATGCCCGACCTGCACCCGCAATTTCTGACCGACACCGACGGCAGACCCCTGTCCGTCTTGCTCCCCATCGCCGAATACACGGCCCTGATCGAGCGCATCGAAGTCCTGGAAGACCTGAATGACGCCCGCGAGGCGCTCGCCCGGATCGAGCGCGGCGAGGAGGAAACAATCCCGTGGGAAGCGGTCAAGGCCGAGCATGGCCTATAGCATCGTCTTCACCAAGGCCGCCAAGCGCCAGTTCGACAAGCTCCCCAAGCCGGCGCAACGCCAGCTTGGCGGCGTCATCGAATCGCTTGCAGCCGATCCGCGCCCTGCCGGCGTAGTTAAGCTGTCCGGCGAAGAACGCCTATATCGCGTCCGCAGCGGCGACTACCGCGCCATCTACCAGGTCGAGGACAACCGACTGCTGATGGCCGCTGGCCTGGTCGACCTTGGTGTATCTCGACGGCCGGCTGACAGAGTACGGAAAGCCGTCCGACGCCACCGGTGACACGATCGAGGACCGTCGTCAGTGGTATCAGGCGTTTCTCTGGCAGTGCGAACAGCGCGGACACAAGCCAGGCTGGGCGTTCTTCGCGTACCAGGCGAAGTTCAAAGCCAAGCCGCCTTGGGCATGGCGCGATTTGCCGCCGATCGAACCGACGTTTGAGCAGTATCGATGGATTCGGAGCTACTACATCCGGTCGGCGAAGCGCCGAGGTTCAGCATGATCCGAGTCCCTGCTCCTCTACCGGTAGACTGCACGTCGGCACCGCTGGTACCGACGGCAAAACCGAAACCCCGCCGCCAAGCCCATGCCATGCGCGCGCAAACGTCGTACGCAAAACGATGAAAAGAGGGTCAACTGGCAAAAAGGCAAGGCGCATGAGTACCGGCTCACCTGGCAACCACCGGACGGTTTGCAGAGAAAGCCAACCGACCATGTGCGGCGCACATTCCGACCATTCTCGAATCCACCGAAAACAAGGCGAAGCATCGCGCGCGGCTGATTTTGGTTAGATCGGCAGCTACGACAGATCGGCATTGCCTGTTACGGCGTAACGAAACAGCGAGGGCACCATGGCCATGACCAACGCGGAGAGGCAAAGGTAGTATCGGCAGCGGCACCTGACCGACGTGGGCGGCAAAGGCGCTCGGCTCAACCTTGTCGTCAATATCGAGGTCAAGGCGGCGCTTGAGCGGCTTGCAGCCTGTTACGGCGTAACGCTCCGGGAAGCGGTACGACTCGCAGCAGATCAGGCGGAGACGGCGCTTCTCGACAGCCTGTCGGCAGACCAGCGAGCGGCCTACTATCGCGGCGAGCTGGCGTTACAGCGTAATGGCAATGATGCAGGCCGCGACCAGACCATCATCAGGTTGTTCGAGGCCGGGAAGTCGAAGCGAGGGATAGCGCGCGTGGTCGGCTGTTCCGATGGCACGGTTCGGAATGTTCTCCGGCGTCACCAGGTCGACGCGCCAACCGAACAGCCCGCCGCTGAGCCCGAGACGCTCGCGTGCCAAGCGTGCCAGAAAACCCCATGAAACTCGACCTCTGCGGAGCGAAAACCCGAGCCGGCGGAAAATGCCGCTGCAAGGCGCTGTCCAATGGCAGATGCCGGCATCACGGCGGACTGAGCTCTGGCCCCAAAACCGCCTAGGCTGAAGTTCCCAGGCACAAGTCAGACTTTTCTTAAGTAAATCAATTAATTAGAAAATTTTATGGTTCACCGCTCTGCCTACACCTAACTGTCTGATTATTTTGCTGAAGCATAAATCAAATTTGTGCAAAAATCCAATTTACATGCCTACATTTTTACGAGCAAATTTTCGATATTTTACAACGATTACAAATAGTTAGATGCGAAATTGGGCAGATTTTACGGGGAACTTCAGCCTAGGGGCGTGAACAGTCCGCGCACAACCTGGAAGCCGCCCGCCGTGCCCTGACCAGCGACGCCCACCGGGAAACCCGCCATCGTCGTTCCGTCAAGTCGGCAGCAACGAAGCGTCGGCGTGAGCGGGCACGACGCCAACGCGAGTCGGACCTGCGACTCGGGATTCGATTTCCAGCGTCTTTCTACGGACTCGACGATGGCGACGCCTGAAGCTCAAGCCCGCTGGCGAGCGCGCGACCCGAAGCACACCATCGAGGTGCGGCTGACCCCCGCCGCCGTGAGCCGGTTGGACAACCTGGTCGCCCGCAGCAATGCCAAAGGTCGAGCCGAAGTCATCGAACGCCTCTTGATGGCCGAGCCCGGCGAACACCCCGGCGCCTTCCTCAATGAGGCCATGAGGCTCGCGCGGAGCTTCTTTGAGGCAACCGGGACCCGCGAGGCCGCGCTGCGCGACTCCGCAGGCAACGTCTACCAGGTGAAAATCGAATAGAGTGCGTCTTGATCCTCAGTCTCCCGCGGTCACGTAAGCGCTTGCTCCGTGCATGAAGGTCTCCAAGGGCTCTTGGTTGAGCAGGACATAGCGCAGCAGAAAGCACCGGAACCGAGGCCGAAAACTCGAAGATCGGTCGGGCCTTGCCTGCTCGTCGATCTGCCTGCCGCGTCGGCACGACCGGATTTCTGCACGGCGGGACATGAGGTCAGCGGTGCGGACTGCCGCAATGTCGGCTTTGGCAGCGGACTTTGACGAATCGGCAGGTTGTGCAAAGGTCTTCGTTGGCAGTACATTGGCATCACCAAAGCTCACCGGGTGATCCGATGCGTCGCACCAAGAACGAAGTCCTCACCATCCGTACGACCTCCGAGGTCAAGGCGCTGCTGAGGCTCGCCGCCGAGCGTGAGCGCCGTTCCGTTGCCTCTATGGTTGAGGTGCTGATCCTTGACCATGCACGAGCGCGCAGCCTGGCGCAGGCCGATCAGGATCAACCGCCGCGCGCCGGCTCGGCGGAGCACGACAGCTCAGCAGCGGCGAAACCGTGACCCCCGTGGCACAAGGCTCCAGAGGCCGCGACCTCTTCATCGTCGACAACAGCGCGTTCGGCTGGACAGGGCTGCGCTACCTCGAAGAATGGTGCGGGATCGCCAAAGCCTTCGATATTGCAACCGGGTACTTCGAGATCGGCGCCCTCCTTGCCCTGGACCAGCACTGGCAGGGGCTGGACAAGATGCGCATCCTGATGGGCGCCGAGGCCACCCAGCGCTCGCGAAAGGCGATCCTGGAGGCCGTGCGCTCACGGGCCGTCGAGCGACTCGACGACAGTCTTGAGGCGGACAAACAGCAGAACCCGTTCCTGCACGGCGTCTCCGCGATCCTGGAGGCCCTGCGCGCCCGCCAGATCGAGTGCCGGGTCTACGACCGCGACAAGTTCCATGCCAAGGCGTACATCACGCACGCCAAGTTGGAGGTGGTCGGCTCCCAGGCCCTCGTCGGCTCCAGCAACTTCACGGCGCCCGGTCTCACCAAAAACGTCGAGCTAAACATTCAAGTCCAGAGTGCGCGCGAGGTGGCGCAGCTTCAGGAGTGGTTCGAGGAGCACTGGGAAGACGCCACCGACGTCACCGATACCATCATCGAGACCGTCTCGCGGCACATCCACCTGTACACGCCCTTCGATATCTACACCAGGGCACTGTTCGAGTTCTTCCGCGGCCACGAGCTGACCGCCACCGAGTGGGACGAGAGCCACTCGAAGATGTTTCCGCGGCTCGACCGCTATCAGCAAGAAGCCTACTGGGCGTTGATGAAGATCGCGCGCCAGCACGGCGGCGCCTTCCTCTGCGATGGCGTGGGTCTCGGCAAGACCTTCGTCGGCCTGATGCTGATCGAGCGGCTAGTGCTGCACGAGGGCAAGCGGGTCGTGCTGTTTGCGCCCAAGGCCGCGAAAGAGGGGGTTTGGGGACCACATCTGCGCGCGTGGCTGCCCCACATCGGCGGTTTCGGCGGCAACGCCGACTTTAGCAACCTGGCCGTGTTCAGTCATACCGACTTGAACCGCAAGGGCGACTTCCCGGAACGCTTCCAGCGCATCGCCGAGCTGGCCGATGCGGTCATCGTCGACGAGGCCCACCACTTCCGCAACCCCGGCCGCGAGGGCGACGAGGCCGAAGGCAAGGCACCGTCGCGCTACTACCGGCTGTTCGAACTGCTCGACGATGCGGTGCGCCCGAAGACCCTGTTCATGCTCACGGCGACGCCGATCAACAACCGCCTCAGCGATCTGCGCCACATGATCGAGCTGTTCACACGCGGCGACGACGCCTACTTTGCGCGAACACTCGGCGTCAATAACCTGCGCAGCCATTTCAACAACATGGAGAAGGCGCTGCGGCAAAGCGTCGGCCATGATGTGCCCGACATCGCGGAGGTCATGGGCGAAGCCCAGGAACTGCTCACCGGCGACTCGATCTTTACCAGCCTGGTCGTTCAGCGCAGCCGCGCCTACGCCCGCGAAAGCCAAATCCGCGAAACCGGCAAGGCCGCCATGTTCCCGGAGCGTCGCGCCCCACAGGTGGCGGAATACTCCATCCGCAAGACCTACGGACACCTGCTGGACATGTTCGAGAAGGCGTTCCAGCGCAAGAACCCCCTGTTTACGCTGCCCATGTACTACCCGCTGGCCTGGTACAAGGGTTCGGACGCTAGCATCGATCCTTTCGAGCAGAACCGCCAGAAACAGGTCGTCGGGCTGATCCGCACCAACTTCCTGAAACGTTTCGAAAGCTCGGTCGCCGCCTTCGAGCTGTCCTGTGATCGCCTGCTGAAAAAGCTGCTCGCCTTCCTGGAAGTCCACAGCGAAACCGATGCGGAGAAGAGGCGCCTGAAACGCTGGAAGTTGCAGAACCACGAGGTTCTCGGCTATGCGGTGCAACGCCAGCTCGACCTCTGGGGCGACGACGGCGACGAGACCGACGACGAAGACATCGTCCCTCAAGAAATGCTCGATGCCGTTGAGCGTCTCGACCGAGACGAGTTCGACGTCCCGGAGATGATGCAGGAGACCTTCCTGGATCTCGACCAGATCGTCCAGTTCATCGGCGAGGCACGCAAGTTCGAACCCAAGCACGACGATAAGCTGAAGAAGCTGATCCGGCTGCTGAAGGTCAAGGACGTGGCCGGGCAGAAGGTTCTGATCTTCACCGAATTCGCTGATACCGCCCGCTATCTGAAGGGCCAGCTCGACCGCGCCGACATCGACGGCGTCTCCCAGGTGGACAGCGCGACCAAGGCCAGTCGCGCCGACGTGATCCAGCGCTTCTCGCCCTATTACAACGGCCTATCCTCCGGCGAACTGGCCGAGAAAGGCCGCGCCGAGATCCGCGTCCTGATCTCCACCGATGTCCTGTCCGAGGGCCTTAACCTTCAAGACGCCGCGCGCATGGTCAACTACGACATCCACTGGAACCCCGTGCGCCTGATGCAACGCATCGGTCGCGTCGACCGGCGGATGAATCCGGAGGTCGAAGAGCGCCTGCTGGTCGACCACCCGGAGATTGCCCCGTCGCGTGGCAAGGTCAGCTTCTGGAACTTCCTGCCTCCCGACGAGCTGAACGCCATCTTGACCCTCTACACCAAGGTCACGCAGAAGACCCTGCTGATCTCCAAGACCCTCGGCATCGAGGGCAAGAAGCTGCTGACGCCGGACGACGACTACGAGGCCCTGAAGGAGTTCAACCACGCCTACGAGGGCACGCGCACCGCCGTCGAGGACATGCATCTCGAATACCAAGCCCTGATTCGGGACGACCCAAACCTGGAGGCCCACCTGTCACAACTGCCGGGCGCCGTCTTCAGCGGTCGCAAGCGACTCGCCAAAGGGGCGCGCGGCGTCTTCTTCTGCTACGGCCTCCCCGCGTTGGACAAAGAGGCCGGCGAGTTCACCGAGGCCGCCGGCACCGCCCGCTGGTATCTGTACGACCTGGACCTCGATACCGTGCTCGAAGACCCCGGCGAGATCGTCGCCAGCATCCGCTCCAAGCCCAACACCCCGCGGAAGTGCACCACCGCGGAGAAGACCCTGGTCGAGGTCCGCAAGAAGATCGAGAAGCACATCAAGAACAGCTACCTCAAACGGATCGACGCCCCGATCGGCGTCAAGCCGTCGCTGAAGTGCTGGATGGAACTGAACGAGGGATAACGCCCCATGCCCACGAACCACCGCCGCGAACTGGCCCGCATCAAACACTTCGACCAACTGGTCGCCTATCTGCGCGACGAGATGGACTGGCCCATCGAGGGCGAGGACTTCGAGGACCTGACCTTCGAATACACGCCCGAGGAGCTGGGCATCGACGCCAAGAACGCGGCGAAGATCCAGGAGATCAAACGGCTGCGCCCGCTGGTACCGGAACAGCCTTGGGGCATCTTCTTCGTCAAGTTCGAGCCCAAGCGCCTACCGGTGGTGGCGCTGCGGCGCATCCTGAGTCGCGTGGTGCTGAAGAAACAGGCCGCCGGCAACAGCGACGAGCGCGCGGCCTGGCAGATGGCGGACCTGCTGTTCATTTCCAACTACGGTGACGAGGAGGAGCGGCGCATCTCCTTTGCCCATTTCGTTCAGGATGACGACTGGGGCGACCTGCCGACGCTGAAGGTGCTCGGTTGGGACGGTAACGACACCGGACTGAAACTGGATCACGTCGCCGCGCAGTTGACGACGAAGCTGCGTTGGCCCGAACCCAAAGATGTCGCCGAAATCGAGAACTGGCGCAGCAACTGGGCCTCGGCTTTTACGCTTCGCCACCGCCAGGTCATCACCACCTCAAAGCAGCTTGCCGAAGCGCTCGCTGTTCTAGCCCGCGCAACTTACAACAAGATGCGGGAAGCGTTGGCATACGAGGCAGATGCGTACACGGACGAAAACGGTCCGCTCCGCACGCTAATGGACGGTTTCAAGAAGGCCCTGATCCACGACCTGGACGACGACGGCTTCGCCGACATGTACGCACAGACGATTGCATATGGTCTGCTGTCGGCACGCGTCTCCAGGCCGGCCGGCCTCACCGCCGACAACATGGCCGATCTGGTACCGGTTACCAACCCCTTCCTCAAGGAGATGCTGGAGAGCTTCTTGCGCCTCGGCGGCCGGCGTCGCTCCGATCAGAGCGCCACAGGTATCGACTTCGATGAGCTGGGCATCAACGAGATCGTCCAGCTTCTGCGCGATGCCGACATGGAGGCCGTCCTCCGGGACTTTGACGACAAGAACCCGCAGGAAGACCCTGTCATCCACTTCTACGAACATTTTCTGACGGAGTACGATGCCGAACGGCGCATGCGGCGAGGCGTGTTCTACACTCCGCGTCCGGTTGTGTCCTATATCATCCGTTCAGCCGATGAACTGCTGCGTACTGAATTTGGACTGGAAGATGGCCTCGCCGATACTGTTACTTGGGGCGGAATGGCCGAACGCCATGCGGACCTGAGTATCCCGGACGGCGTCTCACCGGATCAGCCTTTTGTGCAGATCCTCGATCCCGCCACCGGGACTGGCACCTTCCTCGTCGAGGTCATCGAGCTGATCCATCGCACGATGACGGCGAAGTGGCAGGCTCAGCGTTACTCCCAAGACCACATCACAGAGCTTTGGAACGAGTATGTATCGGAGCATTTGCTACCCCGGCTCCACGGCTATGAGTTGCTGATGGCGCCCTACGCCATAGCGCATCTCAAGATCGGTCTTAGACTGCACCAGACCGGCTACCTCTTCCAGAGTGATGAACGTGCGAGAGTGTACTTGACGAATGCGCTGGAGCCGGCGACGGATGGCGCGAAGCAGATGCAGTTCAAGGAACTGATTCCGGCGCTGGCACACGAAGCGCAGGCTGTAAACGAGATCAAACGGAACAAGCGATTTACCATTATTGTTGGGAACCCGCCGTACGCCAAGAATTCTTCCAATCGATCCGTCGAAGCGGAGAAACTAGTATCCGAATACAAACGTCTCGTCTATGGTGAGACGAACGTGCAGCCACTGTCGGATGACTATGTGAAGTTTCTTGCATTCGCGTTTGAAGCTTCTGCCTGCACCGCGTCCCTAATCGGGATGATCACAAACCGTTCCTATCTTGAGGGTCTTATCCACAGGGGTATGCGCTCGATTTTGGCTCATGACTGCTTGCGAATATTGGTGGTCGACCTGCACGGAGACACGAACGTGGGAGAGCGTCCACCGCCAGATATGGCAAATGAAAATGTTTTCGACATTCAGCAAGGAGTATCCATATCGGCCTTTTTGCGGTGGGTAAAGCGAGAGCGCAATTCCGCCCAACTCCTGCGCAGGGATGTCTGGGGTACTCGCCAGGAGAAATACAAGGTGCTGCGGGAATCGGTCGCTTACGCTGGTGCGCTCCCATTGACCATTTCCGAGCCATATTGGTTTTTCGCTTCGAAGGAGCTGGACACGCAGGGCGAGCAGGTTTCTTGGGTCAGCATCGATAAACTCTTTCGCATAAGCGGCATGGGTGTGAAATCGCGGCGAGACCACTTCTTGATAGATGAGACGAAAGAGGCGCTTCATTCGCGTATGCTCGGCTTGGCTTGTTGCAATGAAGTTGAGCGCCTTAGGGAGGTGTTGAAGGTCAAAGATAATTCGCAATGGACACTTTCGAAAATGCGAGACTTAGTGGCAAGGGAAGGTGTAGCGGATTGCATCTATCCGATCATGTACCGACCTTTTGACGTTCGATATATCTGGTACCACCGTGAGGCGATCGAGAGAGGCGATGCTCGCTGGCCAGTGATGAAGCACGTCCTGCCCGACGGGCTCTCGCTGCTAACCGCTCGTCAGTCGATGAACCACGACTTCACCGCAGCTTTCATCGCTCGCGGTTTATCGGAGATGAAAACTGCTGAGAGCACAAGGGGCTCGTACAGCTTTCCTGAGCGTCTTCAAGAGACATCGGGCAAAATTGGATTGGAAGCGGATGCGTCCAATATTCGTTCTGAGTTGCTAGGAAATTCGCTGCAGAAGCGCTCGCCGGACGGCGTCATCAGCTACATTTACGCCGTATTGCACTCTCCCGCGTACAGAAGTCGCTACGCGGGCGCGCTGCGTATAGAGTTTCCGAAAATTCCGACCACCTGTTCCCCCGAACTTGCACAACGACTTTGCGGCCTAGGCAGAGACCTGGTCAGCTTGCACCTGATGGAATCGGCAATTCTTGAGGAGTTCATTACCACCTACGCCGGTCCAAAGCACCCGGAAGTAGGCCGCGTGGGCTGGTCGGATGGAACTGTCTGGCTCGACGCGGGCAGGACCAGTGCCCGAGAAGGATATCGTGCTGCCGATGCGGGGGCCATTGGCTTTGTCGGCGTGCCTAAGGAAGTTTGGGATTTCCACATCGGAGGCTATCAGGTCTGCCACAAGTGGCTCAAGGACCGAAAGGGTCGTACCTTGTCGGACCAAGACATCACCCACTACCAAAAGATCATCGTCGCCATCAGCGAAACCATCCGCATCATGGGCGAGATCGACGAGGTCATTGAGGAGCATGGCGGCTGGCCCGGCGCCTTCGCAACGGGCAAGGCTGACGCCGACGCGGGCTGACCTCAGGCAGTGACTACGACGGAACAGGACGCTGCCGGTCCGCTCCACTACTTCGTCGACGAGGCCGGTGACCCGACGCTGTTCAACAGCAAGGGACGGGTCATCGTCGGCGACCAGGGCTGTTCGCGCTACTTCATCCTAGGCAAGCTGGAGATCGAAGACCCGGCAGGCCTGGACGCGGAACTGCGCCGGCTGCGTGCCGAGCTGTTGGCTGATCCCTATTTCAAGGGCGTCCCGTCCATGCAACCGGAGCAAGGCAAGACCGCGCTGGCCTTCCACGCCAAGGACGATGTCGCGGAGGTCCGCCGGGAGGTCTACCGCCTGCTGTGCAGCGCGCGGCTGCGCTTCTACGCGGTGGTGCGGGACAAGCTGCACCTCGCGAGCTACGTCCAGCAGCAGAACGCCCGCGAACCGAGCTATCGCTACCGTCAGAACGAGCAGTACGACCTCCTGGTCCGCGAGCTGTTCGGCAAGTTGCACCACATGGCCGACCAGGTGCACATCTGCTTCGCCCGACGCGGCACCAAGCCACGTAACGACGCTTTCCGCCGCGCCCTGGAGCAGGCCGGCGAGGAGTTCGCGCGCGGCTTCGGCTTCCAGCACCCGGCGGAGCAGGAGGTGATTTCGAGCACGCCCCAGCATTGCCCCGGTTTGCAGGCCGTGGATTACTACCTATGGGCGTTGCAGCGCTTCTATGAGCGCCGGGAGGATCGCTTCCTGAACCTGATCTGGCCGCAGGTCGGCGAGATCCACGATCTCGACCGGCTGGAGCAGGGCCGCCGAGGCGTGTTCTACACAAAACAAAAGCCGCTCAACATGGCGGCTTTCGGAGAGGAAGAGGGGCCGGGGGTATAGGACCCGCGGGCAGGCCCGCGAGTCACACGGCATGCAGCCGAATTTCGTCCCCGGCGCTCACCACTCTAGGTTCTACAACAGCGCAGGTCAAGGTGACAGATGACGAACCGCATCCGCAGCATCCTGGAACAACTGGAACAAACCCGCGAGGACCTGCTGGCCCTGTCGGATGACATCTGGCTCAGCATCGACCACAACGACGGCGATGCGCTGGACGCCGGCGTCGAGTTCAAGCGCCGCTACAACACCAAGATGGCGGAGTTCGACACCCTGGCCAGTGAATTGTCGGCGCTGGTGCAGGAATTCACCGCCATTAAGCTGGACGATGCCGAGAACGGCGGTAGCGAGAGCCCACTGGCCCGCGACCGCGTGGTGCGGGATCTCGACCAGCGCGAGCCCAATGGCATCGACCAAGACTTCACCTTCAAACGCCCCTATGGTTTCCAGCTCGGCGACAACGCCAAGTCCGGCATCAAGTCCTGGCGGCGGCTGTTCGAGCTGGTCTGCTTCCAACTCGCCGCCGAGCACCCGGAACGCTTCGCGGCCCTGCCTGACGAGCCAAGATTCACCAGCAGCCGTGGCCGGCCTTACATGACGCGCGACCCCCAGGCGGTACGGATGCCTGTCGCGCTGCCATCCGGCGTCTACGCTGAGGCCCACATGTCCGCGAACGGCCTTCGCGACCAGATCAAGGCCCTGCTCGATACGTTCGGCATCGACCGCTCGGCGCTGCGCATCTACCTGCGCCAGGACCGAGATGCCGAACCCAACCAGCACTGAATCCGCCGTGGAGACAGGTTGTATGGACCGACTCGCCCTCATGACGCCCCCCGGCTCGTCGCCAAGCACGCCAAAGGCGCCCCTGCGCGTGCTCGGTATCGACCTCGGCACGACCAACTCCACAATCGCGGAGATCCGCTGGGACCCCGGCGACGCGGACGCGCCCCAAGTGCGTTGCCTCGAGATCCCGCAGCCAACGCGGCAAGGGACCTTTACCGGCGAGCTGGTGCCGTCGGTGGTGGCCCTACATCAAGGTCAAGTGTGGGTCGGCGAAGGCGCGAAGGACCTGCGCACCCGTGTCAAAGAGTCCGATCTGGAGCTGTATCGCAACATCTTCTGGGACTGCAAGAACGACATCGGCGTCCGCCGAACCTACCAGAAGGCGCCGGCCGGGTTTCGGTCCGCCCGCGAGATCGCTGGCCACGTGTTGCGCTTCCTCGCCGAGGCCGCGTCGGCCGATGACCCGACGCCGATCCGCCAGACCGTGGTCACGGCGCCCGCGTCGTTTCAGGCACCGCAGCGGCAGGATACCGTTGAGGCTGCCGCGTTGGCGGGACTCGATCTGACCGTCGGCGGTGCGCTGCTCGATGAGCCGGTTGCTGCCTTTCTGGACTATCTGGTCACCAGCGGTCCGAGCGCCTTCGGTCAGCTCACCGAGCCCAGCACACTCCTGGTCTTCGACTTCGGCGGCGGCACCTGCGATGTGGCGCTGTTCCGGTTGCAGCGAGGCACCGCCAGTGCCCTGCTGACCATCGCGCCCTTGACCGTGTCGCGCTACCACCGGCTCGGCGGCGGCGACATCGATCGCGCCATAGCCGTCGATGTACTGATCCCGCAACTCCTGGATCAGAACGGCCTGGATGCGCATGCGCTCGACTACGAGGCCAAGGCCAGATACGTCATTCCAGCGCTGCTGGGGCTGGCAGAATCGTTGAAGATCGGCCTCTGCCGTGAGATCGCACGCCTGAAGCGCTTCGACCGGTACGACGACGAGGCCCGCGCGCAACTCGTCAAGAAGAATCCCGGCGCTTACAAGTGCGGGCTCGCGGATGGCACAGACTGGCTGTTGCAGTCGCCGACGCTGAGCGCGGAGCAGTTCGACCGCGTGCTGGAGCCCTTCCTGGACACCGACCTGCTCTATGCGCGCGAGACCGACTACGGGCTTACCTGCTCGATCTTCGCACCAATGACGGATGCGCTCGACCGAGCCAAGCTCACTCCCGAAGACATCGATCTGTGCCTGCTGGTCGGCGGCAGCAGCCTCATCCCGCAGGTGCCGGAGACGCTGGCGATCTACCTGCCGCGCGCCAAGCTCCTGAAGCTCGACGACGCGGATCTCACCCAGACCGCCATCGCCCGCGGGGCCGCTTGGCAGGCATTGTCGCTGGCTCTGTACGGGCGCGGCATCGTGCAGCCCGTCACATCCGACAGCATTCATCTGCGCACCGAGAGCGGCTCGATGGAGCTGATTGCCGCCGAGACCCGGCTACCCTATCCCAGCGCCGACGGCTGGGCCGAGAACCGCCGGTTGGTCGTACCGAAGACGAGCCTCGCCGAGCCGCTGCGGTTACGGCTGGAGCTGCGGGATTCGCAGGACGCGCTGCTCGCGAGCCCCTGTTGGGACATCGAATCCTTGGTGAACCAGGGTGACGAGTTGCTGCTGCGCTATCGAATGGATGCCAATCAGGTCCTGCACCTTCAGCTCAGCCTGGCCGAGGAAGTGGAGGCCACCTTCACCTACACGCTGGAGAACCCACTCAGCAATGTGGTGTCGCCCAACGCCAAGCGCGACCGCATCTTGGAGTTGGAGGAGAAAATGCGGACAAAGGCCGTTCCGAAGGACCAGCAGAAGGCGACCGTCGAGGAGATCGCATTGCTCTATTCAGAGCTTGGCCAGCGTGAGCGCGCACTGAGTCTGCTGGCCAAATTGCTGAAGCCGCAACCGGACGGCTACATCTTGAACAGGATGGGCATCATCTGCGGGCAGCTCCGCGACTTCAAGCGTCAGGAGAAGCTCTACCGGCAATCAGCGCTCGTATGGAACAGCAGTCTGCCGCTGTTCAATCTGGCCTTGTCGTTCAAGAACCAGGGCAAGCTCGAAGACGCCATGCAGACCATCGACGAGGCGATTAACCACTCCGCGGAGCCGCCGTACCATGTGCTGAAGGCCCTGCTGCACGACAAGCTGAAGCAACCGGCAGCGCGCGATGGCTCCCTGTCACTCGCGTTCGCGACCTTCGACCCGTTGCCGACACTCAGCGATTGGCAGCTTGGCTGGTTCCAAACCGCCGCCGAGCTGTCGGAGGATGCGGAACAACAGGCCGCAGCGGAGGCCGAGCAGAAGCGCCGGGGTGGGAGGGACAACCCAGTCGTTCCCGACGGTGCGCTGCCGGGCATGAAAAACGATTTGACCAGAGGCTAGATCATGACCTGGCTGGTACACCGAACCGAGCTGACCGTTGAGCAGGAACGTGCAACCACGTTGAGCCCGCGAGAGCATCGGGGCATTCTCGGCTCGCCCGGCTCAGGGAAGACCATGGTGCTGCTCCATCGTGCCCGGCATTTGATGGACGAGCATGGCATATCGCCGGAGCGGCTGCGCATCTTCGTCTTCACCCGCTCGCTCAAGGAGTACATCCGCTCCGCCCTGCATTTGCTCGACCTCCCGGACGATTCGGTGATGACCTTCGACGCCTGGTGCATAAAATGTGTGGACACCCAGCGCCCATACCGCGCATCGGGATTCGGCCCATCAATCCCGCAGTCTGGCGACTCGCAGCGCAGCCGAGCGGCAGACAGCAAGCGTCCAATCTCCCAAGCGTCTGCATCTCGCCCATAGGCGATGGTCTATGTGACAGCCTCGAATTCCTGGGCAAGGGTCTATGGATCTCAGCCCGTGAATCAGCGCCAACGCCGCACCAGCGGGCGATCATCCCTTGTCATCGCGGCAAGTCGGCGCCAAGCCTGCCAGCCCAGCGGTTGAACGATGGTCGAGCCAAGTCGTGCGGCCGATGAAATCTGTGACCCCACCGTGACCCCAGGACGACGAGTCGAGGCCGCGACTAGCAGACGCAAAAAAGCCGCTCGGAAGCGGCTGTTTTTGTTGACATTTCTGGTGGCTACGGCTAGATTCGAACTAGCGACATCGGCATTATGAGTGCCGCGCTCTAACCAACTGAGCTACGTAGCCAGTAAAGCCGCCGAATAATACGCGCGGAAGTGGCTTGCGTCAAGCGCCATCCCTGGGACTCAAACATTGAAGCGAAAGTGCACGACATCCCCGTCGCGCACGATGTAATCCTTTCCTTCGCTGCGCAGTTTGCCGGCTTCTCGGGCTCCTTGTTCGCCGTTACAGGCCACGAAATCATCGTATCCGATCACCTCGGCACGAATAAAGCCGCGCTCGAAATCCGTATGAATGACGCCGGCCGCGCGCGGTGCCGTGGCCTGCTTCGGGATGGTCCAGGCGCGCGCCTCCTTGGGACCGGCGGTGAAGTAGGTTTCGAGCCCAAGCAGGCGATAGCCGGCGCGCACGACGCGGTTCAGGCCCGGCTCGTCAAGCCCCAGATCGGCCAGGAACTCGGCACGTTCCGACTCGTCCAGTTCTACGATCTCAGCTTCGATGGCGGCACATACCGGCACCACGATGGCGCCTTCGGCATCGGCATGGACGCGAATACGCTCCAGCAGCGGGTTGTCTTTGAAGCCATCCTCGGCGACATTGGCCACATACATGCCCGGCTTGGCGGTGAGAAGGAATAAGTCCCGTAATTCGCCCTGCTCGTCTTCGCTGAGTTGCATCGCCCGCACCGGGTGCCCGCTGTCGAGATGGGCTGAAACGCGCTCCAACAGCGCCTTGCGGGCCAGCATCGACTTATCGCCGGTCTTGGATTGCTTGACAGCCTTGTCCAATGCCTTGCCGACGCTCTCCAGATCCGCCAGCGCCAGTTCGGTGTCGATGGTCTCGATGTCGCGCACCGGATCGACAGCGCCTGCCACATGCACCACATCGTCGTCGTCAAAACAACGCACCACATGAGCGATGGCGTCGGTCTCGCGAATATTGGCCAGAAACTTATTGCCGAGTCCCTCACCTTTGGATGCGCCTGCAACCAGTCCGGCAATATCCACGAATTGCATGCTGGTTGGCACGATTTTGGCCGACTTGGCAATATCGGCGATGACGTCCAGGCGGGCGTCCGGCAATGGCACCACGCCAATATTCGGATCGATGGTACAAAAAGGATAATTCTCTGCTGCGATGCCAGACTTGGTCAGCGCATTGAATAATGTGGACTTGCCGACGTTGGGCAGCCCAACGATGCCGCATTTGAATCCCATGGCTCTTCCACCCTCGACGCTCGTTAACAGCAAAAAAACAGATTCCGACAACGCGCCTACCTTGATTGTTGGCCGATCCGTTTCGGCCATGGCGGGCGCTGCGTCAGCCGTTGCCGGGTCTCGACCCGGCAATTGCGGCGGCATTCAGCAACCCTCGCTGGTATTACGATCGTAGCGGTCCTGCAAACGTACGATATCGTCTTCGGCCAAATAACCGCCGGAGCGCACTTCAATGATCTCCAGCGGAATCTTGCCGGGATTCTCGAGCTGATGCTGAGCGCCCACCGGGATATAGGTGGATTGGTTCTCCGACAGCAGGAAGCTGCGCTCGTCGCACGTGACGCGCGCGGTACCGGAGACGACTATCCAATGCTCAGCACGGTGATGATGCATCTGCAACGACAACGACTCGCCTGGGTTCACGTTCAGACGCTTGACCTGATAGCGTTCGCCGTCGCCGATCGATTCGAATGCGCCCCAAGGCCGATGCAGTCGTTGGTGATGGCGGTGCTCGTCGCGCTGTGAATCCTTTAGATACTGTGTGACCGCCTTGACTTCTTGGGCGCGGTCCTTGCTTGCCACCAACACCGCATCCGGTGTCTCGACGATAATCAAATTCTCCACCCCGACCGCCGCCACCATGCGCTGCTGGGCGATCACGAGATTGTTCGACGAATCGTGCACAAAGGCATCGCCGTCGAGCACGTTACCGACCGCATCCTGCTCGCGCACCTCCCAGAGTGCAGACCAGGCACCGACGTCGGACCAGCCGACGCTCAATGGGAGCACCAAGGCCGGATGTTCAGCGATGGCTTGATCGCCTGACAGCCGCTCCATCACCGCATAATCGATGGAGTCGCTGGGGCAGGCCCTGAACAGTTCCGCACTGAGACGCAGGAAGTCACCGTCAGCGCGGCCGTCGGCGATGGCGGATTGCACAGCCGCGAGGATATCGGCACGAAAACGACCAATCAGCCCCAGCCAGACCGAAGCTCGCATCATAAAGATGCCGCTGTTCCATAGATATTCGCGGGAAGCAAGATAGCGTTGCGCCGTTTCCAGATCGGGCTTTTCGACAAACGCATGCAGTCGATATGCGGGAACGTGGAGATCCTCGCGCTTCAGTTCCTCACCCTGGCAGATATAACCATAGCCGATTTCAGGTTTGTTCGGCACCACGCCAAAGGTAATGACGGCACCTTCCTCGGCCAGCAGGTAGCCATCGGCAACCGCATGGCGAAAACCGGCCTCGTCAGCAATGGTGTGATCCGCCGGCATCACCAACAGCACCGGGTCAGCAGCGGCCTGGGACGCGGTCAACGCGGCCAATGTCAGCGCCGGCGCGGTGTTGCGCCCAACCGGTTCGAGAATGATCGACGTGGTCGGGCGTCCGAGCATACGAAATTGCTCGGCCACCAGAAAACGGTGTTCCTCGTTGCAAACAACGATTGGATCAAACACATGCAGGCCTTGGCGCGGATGCTCTTCGACCAGATTATCGAGTCTGCGCGCGGTTTCCTGCAGCATGGTGTGCGGACCGGTCAAAGCTAGAAACTGCTTTGGATAGGCCTCCCGGGACAGCGGCCAAAGCCGGGTTCCGGAGCCACCGGACAGGATGACGGGTTGCAGTGACATGGTACGGCCTCGTGGCAAATGGATGATCTTTTATGGATTAGAACAACTGCCCGCAGAGCGGTCAAATGCCGTATGCCCGCCACTCCCGAGAAACCTTGCCCCAGAGGCCATGCGACTGACTTGCTGCGGCGCTTTCGGTATGGGTTCGCCTAGGCTGTCGAAATCTGCAGTCTCACTAAAACAAGCGCTTCCCGATTTATGGATGCTTAGTCGGTGTCGGGATCGGTGTCAAGGTCAACATTAGGGATTGGTATCGAGCTGGCTGCTTTGATCGATGAAAAGCGGATTCGATTCCGATTCCGATTCCGATAGCGACCCCGACACCGATTCGGCTTCCCCAGTGCGTTCGATGATGCAATCCAAGACCCGGAATCGGTTTGGCATCAAAACTCAGGACATTTCGACAGCCTAGGGTTCGCCCCGGTTTTCGTGTTGGCCTCGACATGTCATCATATCCCCCTTCACCGTGCTCAGGCAGCGTCGCACCAATAATTCGCGACGCCGGTCCGGCACAAGCTATTCGTGACTCGATGGTATGCCCTGATGAAAATCCTGATCGTCGGCAACGGTGGGCGCGAACATGCGCTTGCCTGGAAAGCAGCACAGTCGCCCCTTGCCGAGCGTATCTATGTCGCCCCCGGCAACGGCGGCACCGCTGAGGAACCTGGTGTAGAGAATGTCGCCATTGCCGCCACCGACAGCGAAGCGCTGCTTGCTTTCGCCCGCAACACCGGCATCGATCTGACCATTGTCGGACCAGAAGCGCCGCTGGTTGCCGGTGTTGTCGATTATTTTACAGCGGCCGGTTTGCGTTGCTTCGGGCCAACCCGTTCGGCCGCCAGATTGGAGGGCTCGAAAGGCTTCGCCAAGGATTTCCTGCAGCGACACAGCATCCCGACTGCGAGTTACCAAAGCTTTACCGCACTCGCTCCAGCGTTGGCGTATCTGCATCAGGTGGGGGCGCCGATCGTGATCAAAGCGGATGGACTGGCTGCCGGCAAGGGCGTCATCCTGGCCGACAATTTGGCCACGGCCGAGACCGCACTGCGCGACATGCTGAGCGAAGGCCGCTTTGGCGATGCCGGCCGTCGCGTGGTGATCGAGGAACTGCTGCGCGGCGAGGAGGCCAGCTTTATCGCCATGATTGACGGCGAGCACATTCTGCCGCTGGCCTCGTCGCAAGACCATAAAGCGCGCGACGATGGCGATCGCGGACCCAACACCGGCGGCATGGGGGCCTACTCGCCGGCGCCCGTCGTCACCCCGGAACTGCATGAGCGCATCATGGCCGATGTGATGCGCCCTACCCTGGCTGGGCTCGCCGCAGAAGGTATTCGCTACGTCGGCTTCCTGTACGCGGGGCTGATGATCGGAAACGACGGCGTGCCTCGCGTGCTCGAATACAACTGCCGGCTCGGCGACCCGGAAACACAGCCTATCCTGATGCGACTCGATTCCGATTTGGTACAATTGTGTATCGACGCGCTTGACTCTCGGCTGCATCGAAGCACCGCCGAATGGAATCAGCAGACGGCCCTGGGTGTCGTGCTCGCATCGGGGGGCTATCCTGGGGATTATCCCAAGGGTTTCCCCATCATCGGCGCAAACCGCATCTTGGACAGCGGGATCAAGGTATTCCACGCCGGCACTCGGCGTGATGGAGAGCAGTGCATAACGGACGGCGGTCGGGTGGTGTGCGTCACCGCACTGGGCGCGGATGTCACCGAGGCCCGTTCGCGGGCTTATCGCTCTGTTGACAAAATCCACTTCCAGGGCGCATTTTTTCGCTCCGACATCGGTCATAAGGCATTGCATCGCTGATGCCACAGCAGCCGAGCATGCCTGAAGTTCGGACCATCGGGATCGAAATCGAAAATCGAATCGTTCCCAAGGCGATTGCCGGAGTAAATAGATCAACTGGCGCCGGATGCTCGTTCGCCTTCGCAAAGGCGGACGAGAAGACTAGTGCTCTGCTGCGGAAATCGCGAGACCGTTTGCAGGCGTGGTCGTCATCGTGGTCGTCATCGATAATTTGCGATGAGCGATTACGACAACGATAAACAGCAGCAACGGTAGCGGGACATCCGCAGCGCTGCACCAGCCAGGTGGTCTGTTTCTCCACAGAAATCGCCTAAGCCAGTTGCTTGCCCATATGCCGGCCCAATTTGCGCAGCAAATGCAGGGTCAGCAAAACCGGCGGCATACGCAACCAATGCGAGCGCAGATAAAGCAGCCAGATGGCAATATGAGCGGGTCTGCGGGTCGGATAGCGAGGCTCGAGAACTCGCGGCACCAACCATTCCATCAGCCGACCGTTCAGCCGGCCTGGCGCAAAACGGCGCACCGTTTCCAGCGTATCCTTTGGTATCGGCGTCTGTAACAGCGAGGCACAAAAGAGTAAAGCGTAATACAACGGACGGCCGAGTTGCAGTCGCTCTGCCCGGTTTGGCAGTCGCTGCCAGAAGCCTTCCAGATCGGCAAACTCCAGTAATAATTGGTGCAGATCCAACAAACCGCCGAGGTCGCCGCTGATTTCACCATCCTGAAACAGATGCGTTGCGCTATGCAACAGCATGTCTTCGGGACAAAGCACGCGAAATGGATGCAAGGCCAGCGGCTGAGATGCGGCCCACAATAATGCAACATCGGGCCGCAGCCGACTCGTCAGCGGCAGCACATCGTGATGCAGATCCACCTCCAAGCTGCGCTGCCGATGCCGCAGTGGCGGCAGTTCGTGCATCCAGCGGCGATAATAGCGCTGGTCGTAGCGATCATGGGTTTCGCTGACCCAACCGCCCGCGGCGAGGGCTGTTTCCACCGCCTCCAGCTCGTCACGCCGCAGCAGGATGTCCAGATCGGCAAAATCCCGACCGCGCGCCAGACGCAAGCCCGATTGCATATAGGCGGCCCCTTTCAGCAAAATTACCGGCGCCTGCACCTCTGCCAGCGCCTTGCGCAAACTGCGCAATTCCAATCTCACCCGCGCCTGCGTGGCCTGGGCAAAATAGCGCTGCGCCCGCAACTCCTCCCAAGCCGGCGCCGGACAGGCGTCAACCAGACCCTGATCCTCGATGATCCAGCTCAAACGCCCGCCCAATCGAAGCGGGCGAATCTCCGCAAGCAAACGATTCCATTCGCCGATGCTAAGATCACCTAGGCTTTGCGGCCTGCGAATGACCCGCAACAGCACGCTCATGGCGCCGGTCGCGGTAATTCGTCCAAGGCCCTGAGGATCGAACTCAGGTCGCCGAATTCCGCACCCCAGCAACGGCTATCTCGCACCAATGCGCGCAAACCCAGGAATCCGCTGGCGCCAAGTAAACGATAATTAAAGGCATTCTGCGATAGACGGGCAAAGGCGACGCTTGGATGCAAGGCGCGCAGACGCAGTGGGCTTCCGGGAATAAAGCGGGGAAACACAACCCAGGCCGGGCGTGTGCGCTGGCATTGCCTTCGCAGACTGTCGGCGGGTGGGCGCAGATGCGCGACGTTGCCCTTGCGCGTTTTGGTGAAGGTCGGTCCAAGTTGCGCCTGGGCAGAAAAGGCGCGAATGACCTCGATGGAAGCATTTTTCAACGGGATCGCACGCGGCAACGGCTGCAACAGGTTCTGCTGATAATCGAGCAATCCGAACTCATCCGACAACAGCCGCCAGCCACTCAGTGCAAGCGCCGCCGACAATGTGCTCTTGCCGGAACCGGGAATGGCGGGCAGGATCAGCGCCAACCCGTCGCGCTCTAGCACACCGGCATGCAGCATCAGATACTGGTGGGCACGCATCGCGGTACACCAGTTCAAACCCCATTCGAACAATGGAAAAGCATGGTCAAGCGGAAAGGGCTGGAACGGCGTTTGGCCATCTGCTCGAAAAACCACCTGGGGGGCGAAAAGGCGGCGATAGAGTGGACCGGGCTCCACGCGTACATCAAACGAAATCAGGTCATCGTCGGCGGCAGGATGCGCGTCCTGGTAACACCAATGCACCAGTTCCATCAGCGGTCGTATGGGTGTATGCAAACGCACCACGAAAGGACCGATCCGGTATTGCATCCGAAACCAGCGAGCCCGGCCATGTTGGCGAGACCGCTGGGCTTTACCTAGCATCATCACTCCGCGAGGTACCGTTGTTCCACTAGATGAAGGGCGGCAAGTGCTCGTAATACGCTATCCACCTTGCTCGACCATCGATCATCGGCTATGGATTGGCATTGGGCGGCGGTGAGCGCGTATAAATCGGTGGTGGAGCGCGGCGATTCCAGCAAGACTTGCAACACCGCCGTTGGCAGATCGGCTAACAAATGCGTCTCGCCGGTCTCACCATGGAATAATGCATTCTCACTCTGCCAGAAGGACCACAACATGGTCTTGGGACTGATGGGTGTCCACAGGAGATTAGGCATGGATCGGGAGGATCTGGTCGTGATCGGTGCGACTGTTCATTGCTCCCGCTACAGAGAAAGCCTGCATCGTATGATCACTACAATGCCCCAGCCTTTGCAGCGTGAATGTCCAATCCTCATGGACTTAGGCGATTGCCGGAGAGAAACGTACCAACTGGCACCGGACGAGAAGACAAGCCAGGTAATCTGTTTCTCGCCGGAAATCGCCTTAGTGACAAGTTGTTCACAGCTGTGTTAAGTGCCGTTACATTGAGACTGTGAAAGTAGTCGTTCGACGGCCGCAATCAGGCTCGCTTATCCTTTTCGAGATGATCTAGTTAGAGATGAGCTGACCGATGAAAAATCAATGCGTTACGGACATCGGGATAGCGGGTACGCTGTGCTTATCCGGCCTTCAGTCAATAGTTTCACAATCTCATTGCATATCGAATCGGAAGGTTTTGCGAGGATTATTCGGTCTTGGGCTGAAAGCAGCCACTTCTTAATGACGAGTCACTGAAAGCTGGTCAGACAGCTTTGGGTCAGCGGGATGTTCCCCGGCGTATCCTGCGCAACCTGAACTGCCATCGGATAGACGCAATGCTGCGGCGACTGCGGGCCAGTTGGTGAAGTTGGCGGCCCGGGCCAAATTGGCGCGGTCATGTTGCAGCCTGTCGGCATTCCGGTACTTGCATCCACCGCGACATCGCTTTTATCTGTAATCGGTGCATTATTTGCGTCGTACAGAAGGAGGAAGCTGGCAGGGGTTGGACTGCCGATTGGAAACGGCGGTGGAGACACAGTGAGATCAAACCAGGTTCCCGGGGGCGCAGCACTGGAGTTCGTCGGATTATCGCCGACTACCAGAATAGTTTCGCCGTCCAGTTCGTAGCGGTAGACCAGAATGTTGCCTTGGCCTGCCCCGCCATCTTCCACCCTGACAAAGGATCGATAGAGTTGAGTTTGACCCGCCACTCGAAGGTAATTATCGGCCAGCGGAACGCCGACCCCGCTTGGGGGAGCTTTGGTGCCGTCTTGCTCTTTGACTACGCACTGAAGTGCGCTCGCGTTTGCCAATGCCTCGCCACCTGGTAGAGTTGCGATCAGCGGTCCGACAGAGATAGCGGCCTTTATTAGATCGCGCCGCCGGTTAGATGGCTGCTGACCCGCTGAACTTGCGGATCGATCCAGGTCTTCAGCAACCTCTACAAGGATTGCTGGCTTCAAATGGGTTTCATGGTGTTTTGGCATGTTGGGCATTTTGCGTCCTTTACACTCTGAAGGTCAATACAGAATCTGTTAGCACGATGTGCGCCAAAAATTTAAATTTTTGATTTTTATATATTTTTAACTTTCTCCTCGATGCAGTTGTCCACCGAGTGTAAAATCTAGGAATCGATCTTCGACTGTCTTCGCCCACATATCGCCGTAGTATACGATGCCTCTTCGGGGATTGCCGGAGAGAAACAGACCAACTGGCGCCGGATTCTCATTCGCCTTCGCGCAGCGGAAACTCGCCCATAGTCGCTCCATGGGCGGGTTGCCGCAACGTCGAGGCCGGACGAGAGGACAAGCCAGGTGGTCTGTTTCTCGACAGAAATCGACTTACCACATGGCATGTCGACAGCGACTGCATCACAGCTCGAGGATTGGCAAACGAACAGGCTGCGATGATCGAGACCGGGGAAAGCCCACATTAACCTGTCAGCATTTTTTACAAACTTCTAGCGATTTCCTGGGTTGACGAAACCAGAAAAGCGCTATAGAGCTGACAAATAAGAAATTTACTTTCCATGGCTCAAATATTGCTAGTAGATCCCAAAAACGACCCGTAGGTATCTGCGTTGTTAATCTTTGCATGCCGTCCATCTGCGTTCCTGCTGGAGCTATCTATGAATACGCGAGTCTCAATCGCCTTCGCAACCCTGTTAGTAGGTACCACAGTACCCGCGGCAGCTGTCTATCTGTATGAAATCGACAGCCTCGATAATGCAATATACGTTAGCTCTAGCACCAGTGGATATGATACGTGGGCCGCAACCTGCGCGAACGTAAGGAACGGCACTGGCTGCAACTATGATACGAATACCGGGTTTCCAGAGCCCAACAACAATAAAACTTTGTTTTTTTGGGGTAATTACGACGGAAGTGCAGCTTCGACTAATTCCCGAATCAACGTCACTTGGAATGGTAGCGCGCAAAGTGCAACGATTGAATCTGTTCGCCTGACCACGTTGCGTGATGATGATGGATCGATGCCGGCAATGGGGCCGATCGCCGGGCCGAGGGATCTGACTGATATCGGAATAAGCTATGGCCCTCCTACCCAAGGAGCGGGACTCTTCCTAACCTACGCGCGAGCTGGCGCTTTCAACGCTGGCGATATCAGTGCCACGATTCCCACTAGTCCGTTGCAGTATCGGTTAGATATACCCGATGCCGGTACCGAGCAGACCGTTACTGTGATGTCTGATCCATTCAACCTGTTTCAATACGATGGTACTTTAAACTATGACAAGGCAGTTGAATATCCGGTGGAACTGAATACTAGCCTGGCAGGCGCTGCTCGGGCACCATTACAGCCCGATCAGACAGCTTCGTTAGTCTTTTACAACGAAGGTCAGGGTTTGCAAAATGACGCACCCATTGCTTATATGAGCGACTTCCTGCTTCAATTCAATCCGCCCGATGCATCCGTGGGCGCCCAGGTCGGCATCGCCATCGACGGACTCCCATCCGACAATAGCGTCGAGATCGGCTACGACCGAACTCCCGGAGCGTTGACCACTACAATCGACCAGCGCGCCGGCACGCCTGAGATCGGCGATGTCACCTACCGCGTCTTCAATCAGGGTGCGAGCGGCAGCCTGGCCGGAGACGGATCGGATGGCAGCTATGGGCAAGCCAATGGGTCTGGCGATGGCCTCACCATCACAGATGGAGGAAGCCCGTCAGACAGTGCGGCACTCGAGGTCGGCGAGCGTACAGGGGAACGGAGTTTCAATTTTGCAGTACAGGGTCTCGACCTAAACGATACGGGTGGCAAAACCGCAACTTTGACGCAAACGATCTTTGGCGGCACCGACGGCGATCAAACCCAGATCATCGACCTGAACAGCGTTGGGCCGATCCTTGGCGTCAACGACGGGGCTGAGAACTTGGACTATGAGAGCGGCACAATTAACCTCGGCGAGGTGGACCTTGGTGGAACCGGCCCGTACACCCTCGAGAAAACGCTAACCATTGCGAACCTGTTTGGCGAGGATCTCGGCGAGCTGACCAATCTGACCATCGCCAACACCGGCATCGGCGGAGCAGGCGCGGGGGCTTTCAACATTCTGCGTCAGGACTACGCTAATGGCGATGTTGCCGCCGCGGGCGTCAGCCTCGGTGATCTGGAAATTCAGTTCGCTCCCGCCAACGTCGGTTGGTTCAATGCGTTGCTGTTCTTCGATACCGATATGAACCGTCTATTGGGAGATACCAGCAACCGATTGTCATTCGAACTGACCGGTCGCGCCATCAACTCCAGCGCTCCGACACCGACACCGACACCCGGCACATTCGCGTTGCTTGCATTTGGGCTTGCGGCATTCGCCGGTGTGCGCGGGGGTCGTATCGCGAGCGCATCATTGCGATCCTGAGGCCGGCAAGCCGGGCATCACGCGCTCCTCGACAAACTCGGCTAACCGCCCTAGCGGCGCATGCCGATGCCCGGCCTCGATCACATAGCCCAATGTTCGCGGCAAATCGCCCAGATAATCCAGCTTTGCATCGCGCAAGGCCAGCCGTGCAAAGATACCCGCGGCCTTCAGATGGCGCTGTATTCCCATCAAATCGAACCATCGGACGAAGTGCGACCTATGCTCGGTCCGTAAAATGGCGGACTGCACCGCCAGATCGAGGTAATCGTCAACCCAGTCTGCCACCCATGCTGCTGGCCAATCGACATAGCAGTCCTTCAACAGCGACACCAGATCATAGCTGATCGGCCCCAGTACCGCGTCCTGAAAATCCAGGATTCCAGGATTACTGCGATCACACAGCATCAGATTTCGACTGTGGAAATCCCGATGCACACACACCCTGGGCTGCTCGAGGGCGCTGGCAATCAAGCACTGGTAGGTCTCCTCCAGCATAGTGCGCTCGGCATCGGTGCAATGCAGGCCGAGCAACCCCTCGAGCAGCCATTGATCGAACAGACGCAATTCGCGGTCGAGAAAAGCTGCATCATACTCGGGAAGATCGTGCCTCGGGCCGGCGGTCTGCAAGACGAGCAACGCGGCCATCGCGTCACTGTACAGGCGCTCGACATCGGAGCGCTCGACATTTGCCCGCTTGAGACGCTCGAGATAAGGCCGCTCACCCAAATCGCTGACCAGCAAAAACCCGCGCGCTTGGTCCTCGGCCAAAATCAGCGGGACATTGAGGCCGATCTCACCCAATGCGCGAGCCATGCGCACAAACGCGGCATTGTTCTCGGTTTCTGGCGGTGCGTCCACCGCGATCAGGCTTTGACCATGATGAGCAAGCCGCCAATAACGACGGAAACTCGCGTCCGATGAGGCCGCCGAGAGTTCCGGCTGCTCCCCGCCCAACACCTGTCTCAGCCATTTGCGCAGTAAAACCTGACGTTCCGACAACAGTACACCCTCCGCCGCGATGATCCGGCACTGGTCAACACCTGGCGGAAGGCTAGCAGATTTCAGCGGAGAATTGATGCCCGGCCCGGAATATGCGACCTTAGCCATCCTGAAAATGAACCGCTGGAGTGCAACCTCGGATTGAGGCGCCGATCCAACGCAATCTGTTTGCCCTGATGCATGTTACCGATGGACCCTAAACTGCGCTGCCTACTGGCCCTGGCCGGCATCTTGCTCGGCGCCGGGGCGAGCGCCGAACCAACCGAACCGCTACCGAATGCACCACCGAGCGCATTATCGGTTGATGCAACGGACATGGCCGCGGGTACTCCGGCCATTGCGCCGCCGCCACCGAATGTGCTTGACCAACGCACCATACCGGCGGTCGTCAGCCCCTATGCCGCGCGATCTGCTGGCATCGGTGCTTTGGATTTGAGCGAACGCCTGACCCAGCCGGTCGCTCCCGCGTTCAGCCCCGACACCGGCGATGCACCCTTGTGGGTTCTGCCAACACATCTGATCTCAGAATCGACGCGCAGTGCACCAGGTGCCGACATGATCCGCGATCGCGGCTATTTGGATACCCCCGCCACCATCGGCGGGCTGTCGCGTGAAACCATTGAGCCAAACTCGGGCCGACTCGACGCTGGGCTGGGCTGGGACTATTGCGGTCCGCGACCACGCTCCATGGCACCCGCACTCAATAATGACCCTGGCGCCAGCCTTCCCGGGAGCGGCCCGATCGAACTTGATGCCGGCGGCGTCAGTTACCAGCGCAATACACAGATTATCAGCGCCGCGGGCGGAGTCAAGCTAGCGCGCACCGGACAGCAAATCGAGGCAGACCATATTCGCTACAACCGCGGTACGGGCGACCTGTCGACCCGCGGCGAGACCTATCTGGAGTATCCAGGATTGCGCATCCTGGGCGGCGAGGCGGAATTCAATCTGCAACGCAATACCGGACACATCGACAATGCGCGCTTTCGCCTGAGTGGACCGATCAACCTGCGCGGACGCGCGAGTGTGGCGCATGTGGACAGCCCCAAACAAACGCGCTATGAAGATCTGATTTACACCAGTTGCCCGCCAGGCAGCAATGCCTGGACGCTTCGCGCACGCAAGCTGCGCCTGGATCAAAACAGCGGTCGCGGCATCGCAAACCACGCGCGCCTGCGCATCCGCGGTATTCCCGTGCTGTATACGCCTTATCTCAATTTCCCCATCGACGATCGCCGCACAAGCGGCTTTCTAATGCCCTCCTTTGGCTCTTCCGACGACAACGGTTTCGAGCTGATCACCCCCTACTACTGGAATATCGCACCCAACCTGGATGCCACCTTCTTCCCTCGTTACATGAGCCAGCGCGGACTCATGCTTGGCGGCGAATTTCGCTATCTGACCAAACGCGATAAAGGCACGATCACCGGCGAGATCATCCCCTCGGATACCAAATATCAGGACGGTGGCACAAGAGGAGCCCTGAGTATCGATCAACAGGGCCGTTTCCTTCGCCGGCTGCTTACCGAAATCGACTACAGCATTGTCAGCGACGATCAATATCTGGAGGATCTGGGTAATAACATCGAGGCGACCAGCACCCGTCGTTTGACCCAACGCGGCGATGTCACCTATGTCGGCAAAGGCTGGTCGTTACTGACCAGCGTGCAGGCGTTCCAGGAACTGGACCAAACCACGCTCGAACAAGCGCGCCCCTATCAGCGTATGCCGCAGTTGCTGTTGCGGATCAACCCACGAACCTTCGGTTCTGGCCTGATCGCAAGCCTGGATGCCGAGTACGACTTTTTTGATCATCCAGCCAAAGTGTACGGCCATCGCTTTGCGACCTTACCCAGCCTGAGCTGGCCGCTGCGGCGCAGCTTCGGGCATTTGATTCCAAGCGCGCGGGTCCATCTTGCGAGCTATGACCTAAGCGACCCGGAAGGCGGCCAACCCGAGAATCCAAGTCACTCCATCCCAAGCTTCGACCTGGACAGCAAATTGATCTTCGAACGGTCTAGTTCATGGCTTGGCGAACCCGCGATCCAGACGCTGGAGCCGCGACTGTTCTATCTGTACACGCCGTACGTGGATCAAGAAGATACCCCTGTCTTCGACAGCTCCGAACTCAGCTTCAGTTTTTCCAACCTGTTCCGCAACAATCGTTTTACCGGCCGTGACCGCATCGGCGATGCCAATCAGGTGACAGCGGCCCTGACATCGCGGACACTGCGCAGCGCAACCGGTGAGGAATTGTTTCGGTTCAGCCTAGGACAAATATTTTATTTCTCCGATCGGCGGGTTCAAATCTTCGGCCCGGAGGAAACCACACAGCAATCGCCTTATACGGGCGAATTCTCGGCCAACCTATTCGAACATTGGTTTGGGCGCGCCAGCTTCGAATGGGATCCGCAGCTGGATCAAGATCAATGGCAGCGCCGCACTCTACAATTGGAGTACCGTCACCCGGATCATCGGCTGCTGAACATGGCGTATCGGGCCGACGATAGCGCCACGCCGGCCAATCGCTACGAGGATACCGATTTCTCATTCCGCCTGCCTGTCGGGCAGCGGGTCGAGTTGGTCGGACGCTGGCTGTACTCGATCCTGCATGGCGAAACCATGGACGCATTCGCTGGCATTGAATACGGCAAGTGCTGCTGGCGTATCCGCCTGCTCGGGCGCCATTTCAAACGCAGTCCTGATGATGTCGCCAGTAACTCGATTATGCTGCAACTGGAATTGGCCGGACTCGGCGCCATTGGTAATCCTGTCGGGAAACTCTTGGAACAAGAAGTCTATGGTTATCAAATCGACTAGTAGATTCAGATTTGCGTTCAGCGGGCGGCACCTGATGGTCATCCTCGCATGGCTGCTGCTCGGCGGCGCTGCTGACAGCGCCGAAATACAGCCGCTGGACTCGATCGTCGCCGTCGTCAACAAAGACGTCATTGTACAATCCGAACTCAATGCCGCGATCGATCTAGTATTGCCAGAGCTGGCATCCCGCGGTACGGCGATCCCATCGCGCGCTGTGCTGCAAAAACAGGTGTTGGAGCGACTGATCCTGAAACGATTGCAAATGCAGCAGGCCGAAAACCTGGGCATCGAAGTGGATGAGGCCGCGCTGACCGAGGCCATGACCAATATCGCCGCAAGGAACGGTCTGACACTAGAACAATTGCGCTCAACGCTGGAGGCAAGCGGCGTCTCATTCGAGAACTTCCGCGAGGACACACGCTTGCAGATCCTGACCGCACGGGTGCAGCAGCAGGAAGTTCTGCAAAATATCCGTGTCAGCGATGCCGAGATCGACCGCTTTCTGAAGCAGGAGGGAGACAGCCTGATCGAACGCCGCGAGGTGCGACTTCAGCACATCCTGGTGGCACTACCGGACAATCCGACCAACTCGCAGGTCGAAACGGCGCGCAACAAAGCCTCAACCCTGTTGAAACGAGTGCGCGGCGGCACCTCCTTTGCTGATGTTGCCGCCGCCAATTCAGATGGCCGCCGGGCTCTGGAAGGCGGCGACCTGGGTTGGTTCCCGATCAGCGAGGTGCCATCGTTGGCATTGGTACCGGCGCAGACCCTGGCAAAAGGAGAAACCTCGGAGCCGATTCAAAGCCCAAGCGGTTTTCATCTGATCCGCATTTCGGACATCAAGGGCGACGCTCCGGAGCCCATGTCACAGACCCATGCCCGCCATATTCTGATCCGCACCAACGAGATCGTTTCGGACGACGACGCCAAGCTGCGCCTGTCGCAGTTGCGACTCCGCATTGTCGGTGGCGATGACTTCGCCACTCTCGCGCGGGCGCATTCCGACGACACCGGGTCGGCGCTCAAGGGTGGCGACCTGGGCTGGGTCAATCGCGGAGATACGGTGCCGGAGTTCGAGGAAGCAATGGATAAGCTCGCTGCCAACGAAATCAGCCAACCCTTCCAGAGCCCGTTTGGCTGGCACATCGTGCAGGTGATCGAGCGTCGCAAACAGGATACCACCGATGAATTGATGCGCATGAAGGCGGAGGACGCGATTCGCCAACGCAAGGGCGAGGAAGCCACCGAGATCTGGCTGCGCCAGCTGCGCGACGAGGCCTATGTCGATCTGCGCATCGATACCGATTCATGACAATCCCCATATTGCGACCACCGCGCATTGCGTTGAGCCCCGGCGAACCTGCTGGCATCGGGCCGGATCTATGCGTATTGCTGGCACAGACCGCGCATGCGGCCGAACTGATCGCAATTTCGGATCCCAGGCTGCTCTACGAGCGCGCCGAGCACTTGCACCTGCCAATACAATTGCTGCCATTCGACCCGCAAAAACCACCCTGCTCACAGCCTCCAGGAACCCTGTACATCGACACCGGCACAGAACGACCAACAGACCCGCAGCCGACCTTAACCTCGGCCGTCGTCCCAGGCCAGCTGAATCCCGAGCATGCGGTTTACGTACTCGACACACTGACACGCGCTTGCGACGGCTGCCTCCAAGGGTACTTCGATGCCATGGTCACGGCACCGGTCCACAAGGCCATCATCAACGACGCTGGTCTAGACTTTATTGGCCACACCGAGTTTCTCGCCGAGCGCCTGCATGCCAACCCGGTGATGATGCTGACCGCACCCGGCCTGCGAGTGGCATTGGCCACTACCCACCTCCCATTGCGTAAAGTGGCCGACGCGCTGACCGGCGAGCGCCTGACGGATGTCATTGCAACCCTCGAACGCGAATTGCGCAGCCGCTTCGCTGTGCCGCGACCACGCATCCTGGTGTGCGGACTCAACCCGCATGCCGGCGAGGGCGGACACCTGGGTCGCGAAGAGATCGACATCATCATACCGGTACTGGATCGTTTGCGCGGACCTGGATTCAACTTCGATTTGCAAGGCCCACTGCCAGCAGATACCGCTTTCGTACCGGAACAGCTGGCGCAGGTCGACGCGGTGTTGGCCATGTATCACGACCAGGGTCTGCCGGTGCTCAAACATCTGGGATTCGGCCAGGCGGTCAATGTCACCCTTGGGCTGCCCATCATCCGTACATCCGTTGACCACGGCACCGCGCTGGATCTGGCTGGCAGCGGTCGCGCCCAAATCGGCAGCTTGGAGGCAGCAGTACAGATGGCAATTCAGCTGTTCAACGGCACATGTGCAGGCAGCAACCGCTTTAAGTGAGGTTGCAACAAGAATCGGCCTATTCCTAGGTCCAGTTTGGTAAAGCGAAGGCCGCTGCCGGGGGGGGGGGCGTCGAGATCAAAATCCAGATCGACAGTTCTTGGTTGTCAGCAAAGTCTTGTATGCAACACAAAGCCGCTGACGCAACATGGAGCCTGAGCACATCGCCTCGATACGAAGCCGCATAGAAAGGGGGTGACAAGTTTGGGAGGATGGAGCCATGCGTGCAGACGAGGCGGACAAGAATCCGGCGCCAGTTGGTCTGTTTCTCTCCGGCAATCGCCTTAGTAGCGGTTCATGAATAACCTATACAACGCTATCCAGACATCGGCGGAGTGCAATCGGGGTCGGGGTCGATCGGGGCCGGAATCGGAATCGGAATCGGAATCGAGAGAGAAAACGTCCTATGCCATTCGGTCATGAGAAGCGCGACGTCTAGCGTGCGGCCATCGAGTCTGTCGGCTGGGCCATAGCGCGACTGCGAGCATGTGAAAGGACAGCGTAACGCGAAGGATCAACGCCTGCGCGCATCGTAGGTTTGAAATCGCACGAGGCTCGGCGCTGGAGTGCGCCGCGATTCAGGACGTGCTCGCTGGTGTGCGATGGGTTGTCCGCAGACGACAACAGCAAGCAAAAGGCACTGCTCGATCGTCGTGTGGCCATGCTGACGAAGCGCGGACAGCGTGGCTAGGCGGTCAGCGAGGAGCTTGGCGGATAGCGGGTTGGTCAGTTCGATACCGATACCGATACCGGTAGCGAATGAGTCGGCAGGCGACACCCAAGCCAAAAACCTGTTTAGCCTTGTTTCTGCACCATCACTAAGCCCCGATGCACTTCCTAACCCGAAGCGCTACCTCCAGCGCCTTGAGACCAACAGCGCCATCCACCAACGGACGCTCCCGCCGACGCACGCAATGAACAAATGCTTCGATCTCGCGGTCGAGCGGCTTCACCGGCTCGACGGCGACTCGTTCGCGTCTGATCTCCGGGCGCTGCACATCCTCGCTCGCCACTGGCGCGGCAATATCGAGGGTTTGCGTAACGAAATCCAGGGACAAATAGCAGCGCGGCTGAAATACGCGAATGCGCCTAGTCGTTCTGTCCGAGACCCGGCTTGCGACGACGTTCGCGACGGTGCCGTTGATAAACTCCAGCCTGGCGTTGGCAATATCGACGTGTTCCGACAGCACCCGCGCGCCCACGGCGCGCACATCCGACAGATCGGATGCAACCAGCGACAGAATGATGTCGATATCATGGATCATCAGGTCGGAGACCACATCCACATCGGTGGCGCGCTCGCTGAAGCCACCCATGCGTTGAGCCTCAATGAAGCGCGGCGTATCGATGCGCTTGGCCAATTCCATGATACCGGCGTTGAAACGCTCCAGATGGCCGATCTGCAGCATGGCACCCGAGGCCTCTGCCAATTGCAGGATCTCGGATGCGCGGTGCATATCCTGCGCCATCGGTTTCTCCAACAGCATGTGCACGCCCTGCTGCAAGTACGGGCGCGCTACGTCCAGATGGACAGAGGTCGGCACCACAACGCTAACCGCATCCACAAGCCCCAGCAGCGCGAGAGGATCGCCGAACGCAACACATCCCACCTCTACGGCAACCTCGGCAGCGCGTACGGCATCCAGATCGGCAACGCCCACCAACTTCACATTCGGCAGGCGCGAATAGATTAATGCATGAAACCGTCCCAGATAGCCGACACCGATCACGCCGACTCGCAATTGCTTCTTCATTGGATACTCAGCCGCAAAAGCAGGTCTAACCGCCAACGACCGAATCCGCCGGGGACTCCTTGGCCATCGGCAGCGATGCCTTGCCATGATAGAGGCTGAACTGATAGGCCAGGGTCAATGACATTCCGATGACCAGAGCCGCGATGAGAAGCGCAAAGGGATCGAAACGACGGCCTCTGGAGCGATGGGACATAACGATGGGATAACCTCAGATGAGTAGACTTGAAGCAGATAAGAAAGATGATAGCGCATCTTCTTGATATGTTGAAGATACGGCACAATGAAAAAGCTCTCGGCCGGGAAATTGTGCCAACGCGGAACGCATTATCCACGCAACGGCCACGTCTGTCTCGACTCGACGCCGAATGAACAGCAGCATTTCAATCTGGTCTATCCATCATCCCATCGGTGTCGTCATGCTGACGCTCGCGGTAATGGTGCTCGGTGCCTTTACGCTGGTGGGTCTTAATGTCGATCTATTGCCACGTATCGTCTACCCCGATGTGCGCGTGCGCGTTCTCGACGCCGGCGTACCAGCCCGCATCATGGAGGACGAGGTTACGCGCCAACTCGAGGAACAACTCGCCATCACCGCCGGAGTAGTGGCCGTTCAGTCGCGCAGCAGCGAGGGCCGCAGCGCCGTGGACCTCTCATTCCGCTATGGAGAGGACATCGACCAGGCCATGCGCGATGCCAGTTCGCGGCTCGACCGCGCCAAGCGCTTCCTGCCCGACAGCATCGATCCGCCGGTGATCTACAAAAGAGATCCTTTCCAACTGCCGGTAGCCGAGTACGTCATAAGCTCGCGGCTGCTCGATCCGGTTGAGCTGCGCGGCTGGGTCGATTACGAACTCAGCCGCTCGCTGCTGACGCTGCCCGGTGTGGCCGCCGCCGAGGTCGGCGGCGGGCTCGATCGCGAGGTGCGTATCGTCGCCGATCAATATCGCCTGGCCGGACTCGGCCTGGATCTGCTCGATCTGGAACAAAGGCTGCGTGAGGCAAATCGCGACATACCGGCGGGCCGCCTGCTGATGCCGCGCGGCGAGATCAGCGGGCGCATCGACGGCCGTTTTACATCGGTTGCCGAGATCATGGATCTGTCGTTGTCGGCAGCAGACCGCAACGATCCCGTCAACCAGTTACGCCTGGGCGAGACCGCCCGTATCATTGATGGCGCTGCCGAGGAACGGCTGCGCATCCGCCTGGATGACGCCCCCGGTATCAAACTCTCGATCCAAAAGCAGCCATCGGCCAATACCGTCTCGGTGGTGGACACCGTGGACAACGCGTTGCAACGCCTGCAGCACCAGGGGCAAATCCCCGATGACATACGCATCCGCAAGGTCGATGACCAGGCCCGCTATATCCGCCAATCCCTCGGCAATGCGATCGCCGCGGCCATAAGCGGTGCGCTGCTGGCGATGCTGGTGGTGTATCTGTTCCTTGGCAGCCTGCGGCGCACGCTGATTATCGGCAGCGCCATTCCGGTCGCCATCCTGGTAACCTTTATCCTGATGGCAGGCTTCGGGCTCACCTTCAATATCATGACTCTGGGCGGGCTCGCCCTCGGCATCGGCATGCTGGTGGACAGCACCATCGTGATGTTGGAAAACGTCTATCGCCATCAGCGCCGCGGCGAATCCGCCGTCGCGGCCGCCAGTAACGCCGCCCGCGAGGTCACCGGCGCCATTGTCGCCTCCACCTCCACCAATCTGGCCGCGGTATTGCCATTTCTGTTCATCGGCGGTCTGGTGGGTTTGCTGTTCCGCGAGCTGATCTTCACCATCTCCGCGGCCATCCTGGCCTCCATGGTGGTGGCATTAACCCTGGTCTCGACCTTATCCGGACAGGTACCGGCCAGTCAGGAAGGACTGATCCGACGCGCCATCAACCGTGCCATGCAGGTACTGCAGGACGCCTATGCCTGGTTCATCGCCAGGCTGTTACGCGCTCATTGGCTCGTCATCGCAGTGTTCGTCGCAGGCTTGGCATTGACCTTGCCCGGATTGCTCAGCAGCAAGCAGGCGTTCCTGCCCACATTGGATGAAGGTGATGTGCGCATCAGCCTCACCGCCGACAGCAGCATCAATCTGGAGCAAATGGATGCTCTTACCCGCCGCGTCGAGGCCATTGTTGCGGCTCAGCCGGAGGTGCAGAGCGTCTTTACCACCGTCGGCGGCTTCGTCTTTGGACGCTCCAGCTTCGAGAGCAGTCATCGTGCCAGTCTTCAGGTACAGCTCGCACCCATCGACCAGCGCGGCGGCATCACATCCAAACAATGGATCGAGCGAGTCAAGCGCCAGATTGCCGACGCCAGCATCCCAGGTCTTAGGGTCTACCTGTACAGCCGTGGCTTGCGCGGCATCCGTTTCAACCGAGGCAACGACGATGTTACGTTGCATATCAAGGGCCCGGATCTGGACACCCTGGTACGTCTGGCAGACCAGATCAGCGAGCGTCTGGAGCCATTGCAGGAACTGGGCAATGTTCAGCATTCCAACCAGGACGTCAATCAGGAACTGGCGGTGCGGATCGACCGCCGCCGCGCTGCCAGCTATGGGCTGGACGCGGATGCGATTGGCCGGGTGCTGCGGTTTGCGCTGGAAGGGCAGATCGTCACCGAGTACATCGAAGGCGACCGCAGCATCGATGTGCGGTTACGACTGGATCGTGATGACATCGGCACCCCGGGAGATCTGGACTCAATCATTTTATTCAGTAAGACCGAGCCGCGCACGCCGATTCGCCTTGGCGATCTGGCTGAGGTTCAGATTCTGCCTCAGCCAACAGAAATCCTGCGCGACCGCCAACAGCGAATGGTGGAAATCTCCGCGTCGGTTGCGGGCGATACAACCTTGGAGCAGGCGATTGAAGCCGCGCTGAACGCCGCGGCGGACCTGGATCTGCCCCGCGGCTATGTGCTCTACGAGGCCGGTGGCCTGGACATGCTGAAACAGGGGCGCGACCTGAGCCGAATGTTGCTGATGCTGGCGCTGTTTCTGGTGCTGGTGGTGATGGCAGTACAGTATGAATCGCTGCGCAACCCGTTGATCATATTAATCTCGGTTCCCTTCACGTTAATCGGGGTCGCCATCGGGCTGCAATGGACCGAAACCTCGTTGTCGCTGCCAGTCTGGCTGGGTCTGATCATGCTAGCCGGCATCGTCGTCAACAATGCCATCGTGCTGGTGGAATTCATCGAACTGCGGCGTCGATCCGGCGACGACAAGATCACCGCCATCGTCGAGGCAGCGCGCCTGCGACTGCGTCCGATCCTGATGACCACGCTAACCACGGTGTTTGGCATGCTGCCCCTGGCGCTGGCCATCGGCGAAGGATCAGAAATGCTGCAACCGCTGGCATTGGTGATTGTTTGGGGCCTGAGCTTCTCGACCCTGGTGTCGCTGTTGCTGGTACCTATGACCTATCGACTGCTCGGGGCTGTTGACGTATCGGGACCGGAATCGGGATCGAAATCGCTTACGGCGCCGATCCCGATGTCCATGCAACCATAGTTGCCAGCCGTAGCTGGCCCTGGGGCGGAACGCGCTAACGATTCCGCCAACCCAGTCCGTGCTATTTGAGCGCTCCAGTGATATTGGCAAGATAAATTGCCTTATGCACATCCCCCAGCGTCAGCATGCCCTCCAATTTGCCCTCGGTGGCAACGGGTATGCGGCGAAAATTATGTCGCACCATCACCGTGGTGGCCCGCAGCAAATGCATCTGCGGATCCACGGCCACTGGATTCGAGGTCATTAAATCACCGACCGATTGTTCCAATACTTCGCTGTAGCGGCCCATTTCCCGGTCCAGATCGACCGTGGCCATGCCGTGGGCGATCATATCCTCGATCTTGGGAAACAGGCTATGCAGCACATCCTTCTCAGTGATCACACCCACCAGCATTCCGTCGTCGTCCACCACCGGCAGCCCATGGAAACGGTACAGACACATCAACGAGGCCACCTCCAGGATTTTGGTCTCGGGTTGCACCGTTCGCGTGTTAGTGCTCATGGCATCTTTGACTTGCATTGCTATCCTCCAACTCTTTGCGATGATCGCTGCCGTCACTGACAGGCATGCTGTCCGGTGCCCGGTCGCGAAATGATAAAGCCCTAGAGTATAGCCTCGACGGGCCTGGTGCGGCATGATTGCGATCTGGAAACCAGCGACGCACAACCTGTGGAAGGCGGCAACCGATCGGACAGCGTCACCCAAAACAAAGGCGCCATACACCAAAGGACGCACAATGTTTGCTCTCTAACGCATGGGAGAAATGAATCGATGAAAGACTACCGTAGCAGCGAATGGAATCGCCCTAATTCCGACATCACGAAGCTGGAAGCGCCACCACCACCGATGGCTCCATCGGTACCGACTGCATATGCACATCGGCATCGCTCGAGTCATCGCTCCTCCAGGAGCAGTAGGCGCAAGATCAGACAGCTCAAATTGCTTACGAGTATGCTGCTGATCTTGCTAGTAATCGTTTCGGTTGCCGCGGTGATGATCTTTTTCAGAATGGAGCAATACCGTGGCGATGCGGGACAACTTCGGATGGAGTTGCGCCAGGCCGAGGGCGAACTGGCCAGGTCGCGGGAGAAAATCATAGAAATGGAAAACGATCTGCGCGTCTTGCTGGCAAACCGCATTCCAGGGATCAAAGAGTTGATCATGAACCGCCAAATCGAAATCAACGATCAATACGTGCGTAACATTACTTTCGTGCAGTCGGGACTTGACGATAACAAGGGCATCGAGTTCAGCAGCGTGCTGCAGAATCAAAGATCCGGGCCGATTCTACCCGATGTCACCATCGTACTCTTCGATGAGTCGGGCTTGCAGACCGGCATCATCCAACTCGACAAGGAGCAGACTGTCAGTCCGGTCGACATCCCCGAGATGCAGCCGGGGGAGACGCGCACCTATTCCGGTCAGATTCCGATGCAGCGTCGAGTGCCATCAAAATACTTCGTCATCGACGTCAATTGATCGGGCAAGACCAGCGCAAGCATCAACCGTTCATCGGATAACCAACCGGCCATCACCGCCGCGACCCGCCGATCCAGACCCTTGCCAACAGCCCAACGGCAGATTTCATTGTCCACAGACAAAGCAGACAACGGCGCGGCTCGAGCCAGGATACGACCGCAGTTATGCACAGGTTTGACACGCCCTTTACAGGAGATCTCCACCCAGTTGAACACAATATATAGTGGTTGACAGCCTGCCAGCAGGATATATATTCCGTCTCAAGCCTAAATGCTGTCCGCCCGCGGCCAACCTTGACGAGCCCCAGAATGCGCCCGCTGACAGCAGCATCTTATCTCTTGCGACAGGAGTGACCCATGTCCCAGCGCCCCCTTGCGGACAACCAGAATCGGCCTGAGCAGCCCACAACCGCGACCCTATCCGTCCACCCATCGGCAGCGGCAAATAGCTCGGTCGAATCCACCGCGAACGAGGTCGCCGCACACCAACCAGGCAGCGTTCAAGTCATCCGCCGGAATGGCAAAGTCACCCACTTCGACCCAAACAAGGTCAAAGTTGCGATGACCAAAGCATTTCTTGCCGTCGAGGGTGGCAATGCGGCCGCCTCCAGCCGCATTCATCACCTGGTGGAGCAATTATCCGCGCAGGTCACCTCCGCGCTGACCCGGCGCCTGCCTGGTGGCGGCACGGTGCATATCGAAGACATCCAGGACCAGGTAGAACTGGCGCTGATGCGCGCCGGCGAGCACAAGGTGGCTCGCGACTATGTGCTCTACCGCGAGGCGCGCGCGCGCGAGCGCGCCGAGCGGGCTGCCCTTGCGGCTCCGGCCGAACAACATTGTCTCAATGTCAGGCTTGGCGACGGCAGTCTTCGCCCGCTGGATACCGACCGCCTCGCTCGCCTAGTGGACGAAGCTGCCCGCGACCTGGACGCTGTCGACCCCAAGGCGATCCTCGAGGACAGCCTGCGCAACCTGTTCGACGGCGTGAAAGAGGCCGACGTGGGCCAATCCCTCGTGTTGTCCGCCCGCGCCCTGATCGAACGCGAACCCGCCTACAGCCAGGCCGCGGCTCGACTGCTGCTCGACACCCTGCGCCGCGAGGCGCTGAGCCTGCTACACATGGCCGGCGGCGTCGAAACCCAGGCCGACATGCATGAGCGCTACGCCGATTACTTCATCGCCTACATCAAACGCGCCGGGGATCTGGAATTACTCGACAAACAGCTCGGACGCTACGACCTGGCCCGTCTCGGCGCCGCGCTGCATCCCGAGCGCGACCTCCAGTTTACCTATCTGGGCCTGCAAACGCTGTACGACCGCTACTTCATCCACACCACCGACGGTATTCGCTTCGAACTGCCCCAGGCGTTTTTTATGCGCGTCGCCATGGGACTAGCCATCAACGAAATCGACCGCGAAGAACGCGCCATCGAATTCTACGAATTGCTATCCTCTTTCGACTTCATGAGCAGCACGCCGACCTTATTCAATTCCGGCACCTTGCGTCCGCAACTCAGCTCCTGCTATCTGACCACCGTGCCGGACGACCTGGACGGCATTTATAGCGCGGTCAAGGACAATGCCCTGCTGAGCAAATTCGCCGGCGGCCTGGGCAACGACTGGTCGCGCGTACGCGGCATGGGCGCCCACATCAAAGGCACCAATGGCAAGAGCCAGGGCGTGGTGCCCTTCCTGAAGGTGGCTAACGATACCGCGGTCGCGGTAAACCAGGGAGGCAAGCGCCAGGGTGCCGTCTGCGCCTACCTGGAAACCTGGCATATCGATATCGAAGAATTCCTGGATTTGCGCAAAAACACCGGCGACGACCGCCGGCGTACCCACGACATGAACACCGCCAACTGGGTGCCGGATCTGTTCATGAAAAGAGTCGCTGAAGACCAGCACTGGACCCTGTTCTCTCCGGACGAAACGCCGGACCTGCACGATCTCACCGGCCAAGCCTTCGAACAGGCATATGTTGCCTACGAAGAACGCGCCCAGCGGCGCGAATTGCGCGTCAGCAAGCGCGTCCAGGCCGTCGATCTGTGGCGCAAAATGCTGGCCATGCTGTTCGAGACCGGCCATCCCTGGATCGCGTTCAAGGATCCCTGCAACCTGCGTTATACCAACCAGCATGCCGGATATGTGCACAGCTCCAACCTCTGCACTGAAATCACCCTGCATACCAACGACCAGGAGATCGCCGTTTGCAACCTCGGCTCGGTCAACCTGGCTAACCACGTCAGCGAGCGCGGCCTGGACAGCGCGAAGCTCGAGCGCACCATCGGCACCGCCATGCGCATGCTGGACAATGTCATCGACTACAACTTCTACAACGTACCCCAGGCACGCAAATCCAATCTACGCCATCGGCCGGTCGGGCTCGGCATCATGGGCTTTCAGGATGCGCTGTACAAACTCGGCATTGCCTACGCCAGCCCCGACGCGGTGCAGTTCGCCGACCAGAGTATGGAGATGTTGAGCTACTACGCCATCGAGGCCAGCACCAACCTGGCGCAAGAGCGCGGCCGTTATCAAAGCTTCGACGGCAGCCTGTGGAGCCAGGGAATCCTGCCCATCGACAGCATCCGCCTGCTCGCCGAAGGCCGCGGTGGCTATCTGGAAATGAATACCAGTAAAACGCTGGACTGGGAGCGCCTGCGCAAGCGCGTCACCATTGTCGGCATGCGTAACTCCAACTGCATGGCCATTGCCCCCACCGCCACCATCAGCAACATCGTCGGCGTCAGCCAGTCCATCGAACCGACCTATCAGAACCTATTCGTCAAATCCAACCTGTCCGGCGAGTTTACCGTGGTCAATCCCTACCTGGTCGCCGATCTGAAGGAACGCGGCATCTGGGACAGCGTTATGGTCAACGATCTCAAATACTATGACGGCAGCGTACAGCAGATCGACCGCGTTCCCGACGACCTCAAACAGACCTACGCCACCGCGTTTGAAATCGATCCGCGCTGGCTGGTGGAAGCAGGCAGCCGGCGCCAGAAATGGCTCGATCAGGCGCAGAGCCTGAATCTCTACATGAGCGAGCCAAACGGCAAAAAACTCGACAATCTGTACAAGCTCGCCTGGGTGCGGGGTCTCAAGACCACCTACTATCTGCGCTCCATGGGCGCCACCCATGTCGAGAAGTCGACCATGGACGATGCAGGCAAAGCGAATCGACTAGCGGCAGTTGGCGGCAGCTATGCCAGCATCGACAAAAGTAAATCGAACGGATCGGGCAGGCGCGACAGCGCGCCGGCAATCTGTTCCATCGATGATCCGGAATGCGAAAGCTGCCAATAACCGGCGGGTTTGCAGCAACAACCGTGCTATTCAGATGACAGAGGCCCAGATGACAGAAGACGGCAGCCGAGCAATGAAAAACACACCGGCAGCCATTGCTCGTTACCACTCCACGGCCTGGCTGCGCGCCGCTCGTTGCTCGGCAGTGGGAAAAAGGACCGTCCCGTTGGCATCCATCAGCAGGATCGATAGGGTGGGGCAGCCCTCGGCAATGAGCTGCAGCCGCTGTTGATCCGCAAGCATGCCGCCAGTGGCCGCCGCCTTGAGTTCGCCGTTCAGGCGATCTTCACGAAACAGCTCGGGATTCGTCACCCAACAGGTTCCACAGCCAATGCAGGACGGTTGGTCGATGTCAAGTTTGGTAATCATAAGGGTAACAATCCGAAAATAGCGGCGCTGCAAGCAATGGAAGTTCGAATTCTAGCCCAGTACACCCACACACCGACTATGACCGACCGCAACTTCAGCGCGATTCAGCATCGCCTGTTTCGCTGATCGCACCATCATCGACCACAAACGTCGCAACAGCAACACACCAAGCGGCCCCAACACTGACACCCAAGCCGCACCGGAGATCACATCATGCTCGACTGGGACGACCCCCTCGCAACGGCCAGACCGCAACACAACAGCAAACCAGCGCTGCTCAACGGCAACCTGTTCTCCGGTCTGGACAAAGACATCGACACGGACGACTTCGATCTGAGCACCGCTGCCAGCCAACCATCGCCCCACAACGGTCACTCCCAGCCGGCCCGCGCCGAGGGTCTGCACTCCAATGCGGCACCCTCGAACAGATCCAGTGACGCGCACAGCGTAAACCCAAATCCAATGCCGGTGCAGCGTTCGCTGCTCGACGACCCGCAACCAGGCCTGCCGGCAACCGCACACCCGACCGCGTCCATAAACCAGAGCCGGCGTTCGACGGAAGACGCCGCCAGCATCGCGCAGGGCGGATGCACCGGCCTGGAAACGCTGGAGATGGGAGCGGGTCGCGTGCGCGTGGACGACAAAAAGATCATCAACTGCCACGCCGATCTGAATCAACTGGTCCCGTTCAAATACGACTGGGCCTGGCAGAAATATCTTGACGGCTGCGCTAACCACTGGATGCCGCAAGAGATCAATATGAGCCCCGACGTCGCATTATGGAAAAACCCCGACGGCCTCACCGACGACGAGCGCACCATCATCAAGCGCAATCTCGGCTTTTTTTCCACCGCAGACTCCCTGGTCGCCAATAATCTGGTGTTGGCCGTCTATCGCCACATCACTAACCCCGAATGCCGACAATACCTGCTGCGCCAGGCGTTCGAGGAAGCACTGCACACCCACGCCTACCAATATGCCGTGGAGAGCCTGGGGCTGGACGAAGGCGAAATCTTCAACATGTACCGCGAAGTGCCCGCGGTAGCGCGCAAGGCCGAGTGGGCGCTGCCCTACACCCAGTCCCTGGCAGATCCGCACTTTCATACCGGCAGCACGGAAAATGATCAGCGGTTGCTGCGGGAACTGGTGGCCTTTTATGTGATCTTCGAAGGCATCTTTTTCTACGTCGGCTTCGTGCAAGTGCTCAGCATGGGCCGGCGCAACAAAATGACCGGCACCGCCGAGCAGTTTCAGTACATTCTGCGCGACGAGTCCATGCACATGAACTTCGGCATCGACGTGATCAACCAGATCAAGATCGAAAACCCGCATCTATGGACCGAAGCCTTCAAACAAGAACTCATCCTGATGATCCGCGAGGCGGTCGAACTGGAAGCGCTCTACGCCCACGAAACCATGCCCCGTGGCGTGCTCGGCCTGAACGCACCGATGTTCGATGATTACCTGCGCTTCATCGCCAATCGTCGCTGCGCGCAAATCGGCTTGGCGGAACAATACCCCGGCGCCACCAACCCCTTCCCGTGGATGTCCGAGGTACTGGATCTGCAAAAGGAAAAAAACTTTTTCGAGACCCGCGTCACCGAATATCAGACCGGCGGTACTTTGAGTTGGGATTAACGCCCAACGCGTAGGGACAAGGTTTTGCCATTCGGATGCCGGTGTTACATCGGCATCGAGATCAGCGTACCTGCGCAGGTCGCCGTCGCCGAACTGAACCGCGTTCTTGGCCGTCTGCACGCGTCAGCGGTGACCAACAAAGACATCGCACCGCTTTGCGGTACATGAACTTCGCGCAAGTCATCCCTCACGCCCCCCCGCAAGTTCCCGCCAAATCATCGAGCCGTACCATCAAATGCCATAAACCGCAGAGATGACATTGCATGTTGCCCCACCGGGATCGGTAGGCGCCCGCTTGCGGGCGACCTTGAGCCTGTGGCAACCGCAACGGTCGCCCGCAAGCGGGCTCCGACATAGAACCGCAGGCGATCGGTAGCCCGGACTCTCTGATGTACCCCAAATCATCGAACCATACCATCACATGCCATGAATCGCAGAGATGACATTGCATGTTGCCCCACCGGGATCGGTAGGAGCCCGCTTGCGGGCGACCTTGAGCCTGTGGCAACCGCAACGGTCGCCCGCAAGCGGGCTCCGACATAGAACCGCAGGCGATCGGTAGCCCGGACTCTCTGATGTGCCCCAAATCATCGAACCATACCATCACATGCCATGAATCGCAGAGATGACATTGCATGTTGCCCCACCGGGATCGGTAGGAGCCCGCTTGCGGGCGACCTTGAGCCTGTGGCAACCGCAACGGTCGCCCGCAAGCGGGCTCCGACATAGAACCGCAGGCGATCGGTAGCCCGGACTCTCTGATGTGCCCCAAATCATCGAACCATACCATCACATGCCATGAATCGCAGAGATGACATTGCATGTTGCCCCACCGGGATCGGTAGGAGCCCGCTTGCGGGCGACCTTGAGCCTGTGGCAACCGCAACGGTCGCCCGCAAGCGGGCTCCGACATAGAACCGCAGGCGATCGGTAGCCCGGACTCTCTGATGTGCCCCAAATCATCGAACCATACCATCACATGCCATGAATCGCAGAGATGACATTGCATGTTGCCCCACCGGGACCGGTAGGAGCCCGCTTGCGGGCGACCTTGAGCCTGTGGCAACCGCAACGGTCGCCCGCAAGCGGGCTCCTACTGGGTTGGCACCGATCCAGTCGAACATCGTGCGCTTGCCCCATCAGTTGCACACGCTGAACAAAGCCCTGGGAGGATCTGAACGATTCCCCTCAAAGGATATACTGTAATTTTGCTGCGTGTCGGCTCACAGGCGGACACATCACGACGGGATTCAAACTATCTCCGCAATACAATAATTTTTCATTTGGACACACAACTTGAGCATACTCACAATTGCCTGGTCCATGTGCACGGCGGCGAGCTTCATGCTTGCGCTGCTGCATCTCTTGTTGTGGTTCAAGGACCGCAGGGCCTACATCTATCTCCTTTCCGTGATGATGGCCGTGAGTGCCGGCGCCGGTGCCCTGACCGAACTGGCGCTGATGCACGCGACCTCCGTCGATGCCTATCGCAAGCTGATCCAGTGGGAGAATCTATTCGTTTATACCCTTCTGCTGCCCATGGTCTGGTTCGTTCGCGGGCGCCTGCCGTCGGCACGGCTCTGGCTGGCTATCCTGATCTCGATTCTGTGGACCCTTGCCATCCTGGTGAATTGGCTTTCGCCCTACAGCCTGATCTTCACAGAGATCAGAACCCTGAAGCAGATGCCGACCTTCTGGGGCGAGTGGTTCACCCTGGCCGAAGGCCCGGCGAACCCCTGGGTGCACCTGTCGAACCTGGCCTCTGTGCTGATCGTCATGTACGTGCTCGATGCGGCGATCCGGTCCTGGCGTGCAGGCGATCGACGCCAGGCTTCTCTCGTCGGAGGCAGCGTGGCTACCTTCATCGTACTCGGCGGTATCCATGCCCCACTGGTCGATGCCGGAGTGGTCGAGACCCCGTACATGGTCAGCTTCGCCTTTCTTGCTATTGTCCTGGCCCTAAGCTACGAACTCGTCTCGGATGCGGTGCTCGCCTCACGCTATGCGATAGAAATTCGCGCCAGCGAAGCGCGCTGGCGTTCACTGCTGACGGACGTGCAGCTCGCGGTGATCGGTGTCGATCCCGAATCGAAGATCAACTATGCGAATCCCTTTGTGGAACGTTTGACCGGGTATCGATCGGGCGATCTGATCGGAAGCCCACTGGCCTCGCTGATCCCGAAGACCGACCGGGCCGAGCTCGCTGAGCGCCTGGTCGCGGCTGCGCAGACGGGTCCGCGACCGCACAGCCGCTGGAACCTGATTTGCGCGTCGGGTGAGCGCCGGTCCTTAGCCTGGTCGAACGTGCGCCTGAACGACGCGAACGGCAAATACGCTGGGCTCTTGAGCATCGGCGAGGACATCACGGATCGGCTGGCGGCGGAGCGGAACCTCCAGCGTACGCGCCGGGAGCTGGAACGACTCGGCCGCGCCAACGTGCTCGGCGAGCTGGTCTCCGCGCTGGCGCACGAGCTGAACCAGCCGCTGGCGGCAATTCTGAGCAATGCCCAGGCCGCGCGACGCTTCATCGGCTCAGGCAGCCCAGATCTGGTTCAGCTGCGGGAGATCCTCGATGACATCGTGCGGGACGACAAACGTGCCGGAGAGGTCATTCAGCGGCTGCGGCTTATGTTGTGCAAGAGGAACCCGAAGCGCGAGCAATTCGACCTTCGGGATAGCATCCAGGAGACCTTGGCGATCGCAGGCGCCGAGCTGGAAGCCCAGGGAATCTCTGTCAAGCAGGAGTTCGCCCAAGGCTTGCCGCAGATCCTGGCCGATCAGGTCGAAATCCAGCAGATCCTCATGAACTTGCTGGTCAACGCGATGCGCGCGGTATCGGCATCGCCGGTCGAGCAGCGCGAGTTGCGCATCCTGGCGCGAAGCCATGGAGCAGACGCTCTTCTGATCAGCATCGATGACAGCGGACCCGGCATCTCCGCTGATGTGCTGCCCCACCTCTTCGAACCTTTCTTCACCACCAGATCCCAGGGCTTGGGGATGGGGCTATCGATCTGCCGGCGCATCGTCGAGGCTCACGGCGGATGCATCTGGGGAGAGAATACGGAGGTTGGCGCTCGGTTCTCCTTCACCTTGCCATTGGCCGCGCCGGAGGAGCGTCATGGCTGACGGTTCGGACAGAGTCTTCCTGGTCGAAGACGACGAGTCGGTTCGGAAAAGCCTGGCGCGTCTTTTCCGATCCGTGGGTCTGGCGGTCGAGTCCTTTGCCTCGGCCGGTGAGTTTCTGGTCCGGGGCCGCTACGATGGCGTCGGCTGCATCCTGCTCGACGTGCGAATGCCCGAGTTGGATGGCATGGGATTGCAGGCACGGCTGCTGGAACAGGCGTGCGATCTGCCGATCGTTTTCCTGACCGGTCACGGTGATATCCCCATGTCAGTTCGCGCGATCAAGAAGGGTGCATTCGATTTCCTCACCAAACCAGTAGACGAGGACGTCCTGCTGGGTACGGTGCGGCAGGCCTTGGTGCAGCACCGAGCCGACCGGGCGGTACGACTCGAGCTCGAGGCACTGCGCATGCGGTTGGATATGTTGACCCCGCGCGAGCAAGAGGTTCTTCGCGGCGTCATCACAGGGGCGCTGAACAAACAGATCGCTGCCAGCCTGGATATTGCCGAGAAGACGGTGAAAATCCACCGCGGGCGAGTGATGCAGAAGATCGGTGCATCCAACCTCGTGGAGCTCGTTCAAATCTGTCAGCAACTGGGGATCGAGCCGTCGCTGGACATGAAGCCATCGGGCTCCGAAAGTAGCGGTTCATGAATAACCTATACAACGCTATCCAGACATCGGCGAAGTGCAATCGGGGTCGGAGTCGCTATCGGAATCGGAATCGAGAGAGAAAACGCCCTATGCCATGCGGTCATGAGAAGCTCGACGTCTAGCGTGCGGCCATCGAGTCTGTCGGCTGGGCCTACCGCTACTGCGAGAGTTCGATACCGATGCCGATAGCGGTACCGAATGAGTCGGCAGGCGACTCGCCCGTAAGCGCACCTGCCTCCGCATAGGACCAAAGTCCTATATTGCCGTTCCCTCGTTGTTTGTAGACTACCCCTGGAAAACAAGAGGAGGAAGTAACGCCAAAACAGGAATCCTGAGAACTACCGGCGTCTTGACGTTACTGATTCTGTTTCTTGCCACCGCAGAAACTGGTGAGACCGATTTTTCCTGGCAGTCGAAGCGAGACCTCCACGAGCTCTGCTCGGCACCAAGCAAACATACGGACTTTGCCGCCGCTCGGAATCTGCTCTTATCGCAGAGCTGATTCCTGCATGCCATCACTGCAGATACCTTTCAGGACAAGGTCTTGAACGACGCTTGCGTACATTTACAAGTCTCGCTGCAGGGCGCCGCGACCAAGTAAAAGCCTATTGCAAGCAGAGGATGACGTACCGCGCGGCATAGAGAAAGACAGATCAGCAAAGATAATTTCAGATTTCTTCGATGGCGCCTTATCAGGAGACGAAGTTTAGTCATATGCCTCAGCAAAGCGTTTTGCCCCGTGGACGGGCGACAAGATTCATCCTGGGCTTCTTCACCGTCGCCTTGCTGTCCTCCTGCGGCTCAGCCCTGGCCGACGCAAGCGGCGGCGACCTGCGCGCCGCCGTCCAAAACCCCATCAGTTCCCTCTACAGCCTGCCGTTCAAGTTCCAATTCGATTACGGAGCCGACAACGGCGAGGCGAGCTTCCTGAACATCCAGCCGGTGCTGCCGGTGACGTTCGGCGAGTGGAATTTCGTCAACCGCATCATTGCGCCGCTGATCGACACGCCGGGACAGGTCACGGGCATCCCGAGCCTGCCGGACCCAATCCCAGGCGACGGCGCCACCGGCCTGGGTGATATCAACTACTCGCTGTTTCTATCGCCGGTGAAGACCGGCAAGGTCATCTGGGGCGCCGGCCCCTCCATCACCATGCCGACCGCGACCGACCGCCAGCTCGGCAGCGCGAAGTGGAGCGCCGGGCCGACCCTGGTCCTGCTGACCCAGCCCAAGTGGGGCTCCATGGGCATCCTCCTGCGCCAACTCTGGTCGTTTGCCGGCGACTCGGATCGCAACGAAGTCAGCCAGTTCCTGGTCGAGCCCTTCGTCAACTACAACCTCGACAACGGCTGGTTCCTGATCTCGGACTCGGTGCTGACCGCCAACTGGCGCGCCGACTCCGGTAATCAGTGGACGGTGCCCGTCGGCGGCGGCGTCGGCCGCGTGTTCAAGCTCGGCAATCAGGCGATCAATTCCCGGTTAGAGGCCTATTACAACGTCGTCCGCCCCGACGGCGCGCCGGACTGGCAGATCGCCTTTACCTGGCAGTTCTTGTTTCCGAAATAAGATAGCAATGGGCAGTCTTCGCCTTGCCCGTCCTACCCACCGACGACCGAGTTCTTAACAACCGAGAGGAGAACCAAGTGAAGAGGCTACTCACGAAATTCGCGCTCGTTATGGCAGTCACGCTGCCATGGCAGGCGTTCGCCGCGGCGGACAAGCCAAACATCCTGATGATCCATACCGACGACATCGGCATCACCAACCTCAGTGCCTACAGCCGAGGGCTGGCGGGCTATCAGACGCCGAACATCGACCGCATCGCCAATGAGGGCGTGCTGTTCACTGACTATTACAGCGAGCAGAGCTGCACGGCGGGACGTTCGGCCTTCATCACCGGCCAGTCGCCGATTCGTACCGGGCTGACCAAGGTCGGCTTCCCTGGCGCGTCCATCGGCCTGCAAAAGGAAGACCCGACCCTGGCGGAGATGCTCAAGCCGTTGGGCTACGCCACCGGCCAATTCGGTAAGAATCACCTCGGCGACCGCAACGAGTTCCTGCCCACGGTGCATGGCTTCGACGAGTTTTTCGGCAACCTCTATCATCTCAACGCCGAGGAAGAGCCGGAAAACCCGGACTATCCGAAGGACCCCGAATTCCGCGCCGAGTTCGGCCCGCGCGGCGTGCTGGACTGCAAGGCCACGGACACCCCGAGCGACGTCGATGATCCCCGCTTCGGGCCAATGGGCATGCAGGAATGCGAGGACACCGGGCCGCTGACCAGGAAGCGCATGGAGACCGTGGACGAGGAATTCATCGGCCGCGCCATGGACTTCATCAAGCGCAACACGGAGGCCGGCACACCCTGGTTCACCTGGCTCGCGACCTCGCGCATGCACTTCTACACCCACCTCAAGGAGGAGAGTGAGGGCGTGACCGGGCTCGGCATCTTCGCCGACGGTATGGTCGAGCACGACGGCCAGGTCGGCCAGGTGCTGGACCTGCTCGACGAGCTCGGCATCGCCGACGACACCATCGTCCTCTACACCGCCGACAACGGCCCCCACTACAACGAGTGGCCGGACGGTGGCCTGTCACCCTTCCGCGGCGAGAAGAACACCAACTGGGAAGGTGGCTACCGAGTGCCGATGCTGGTGCGCTGGCCGGCCAAGTTCCAAGCCGGCAGCATCATCAACGACACGACCTCTGCCGTCGACTGGGTGCCGACGCTGATGGCCGCGGCCGGCAACCCCGACATCAAGGAGCAACTGAAGCAGGGCACCAAGCTCGGCGACAAGGACTTCAAGGTCTACCTCGACGGCTATAACCTGCTGCCCAATCTGTCCGGCGAGGCAGGCGATGACGCCGCTTGGCCGCGCCGCGAGTTCTTCTATTGGAATGACGGCGGCGAGCTGGTAGCACTGCGCTACGACGACTGGAAATTGGTCTTCAAGGAGCAGCGCGCGCAGGGCTTCATGGTCTGGAGCGAGCCCTTCGTGTCGCTGCGCATTCCGAAGATCTTCAACCTACGCACCGACCCCTTCGAGCGCGCCGACACCGACGCCAACAACTACCAGCGCTGGTGGATCGAGCGTGTTTTCGCCCTGGTTCCGGCGCAGGTCTTCGTGAAGGAGTACATCGATACCTTCCAGGAGTTCCCGCCGCGCCAGAAGCCCGCGAAGTTCAACGTGGACGACGCGCTCCAGGCGCTGCAGAGCCCCGGCAGTACTTGATCCGACGCCGAGCGGGACGGTCTGCTCGCACCCTGTGGCGACGCCGAGCGGGTTGGCAGTCGAGCAGACCGTCCCCTTCGCAGATGCGGAAACATGCCGTCCCGGCATGTTTCCGCTCCCAAAGCGAAGATCTTTCGCTTTGCTCCATTCTTCACCTGCGCAGGCGGTTGAAACATGGCCGGGCATCCTGCTCGGCGGGAAACGCTGTATCCTTATGCGCTTCCCTTCGTTTTGCCTATCAGGAGTCCCGCGACAATGAAACGAAAGCTATTTCGCGTATTCATACTGGGTCTAGTTCTGTTCTTTGCTGGCCCGGTGAATGCTCAGACCGTTGATTCGCTGCCCTCTTGGAACGACGGCAAGGCCAAGCAGTCGATCATCGACTTCGTGACGAGGGTGACGGAGAACGGGTCGCCCGACTTTGTACCACCCGCGGAGCGCATCGCCGTGTTCGACAACGACGGCACGCTGTGGGCCGAGCGGCCTATGTATTTCCAGCTCCTCTTCGCGCTTGAGCGCGTCAAGGCGCTTGCGCCACAGCATCCAGAATGGAAGGACACCGAGCCCTTCGCCTCACTGCTCGAGGGTGACGTAGAAGGGGCGATGGCGGACGGCATGAAATCGGTGGTCGAGATCGTCATGGCCACGCACGCCGGCATGACCACCGCGGAGTTCGAGACGATCGTGAAGGACTGGATTGCAACGGCAAGACATCCCACGACGGGACGCCTCTACACCGAGATGGTCTATCAGCCGATGCTGGAGCTGCTCGCCTACCTGCGCGCCAACGACTTCAAGACCTTCATCGTCTCCGGCGGCGGCATCGAGTTCATGCGCCCGTGGGCCGAGCGGGTCTACGGCATCCCGCCCGAGCAGGTGATCGGCAGCAGCATCAAGGTGGAGTACGAGTTGCGCGACGGCGCACCGGTCCTCGTCCGTTTGCCCGAGATTGACTTCTATGACGACAAGGAAGCCAAACCGGTGGCCATCCACCAGCAGATCGGTCGGCGGCCCATTGCCGCGTTCGGCAACTCCGACGGCGACCTGCAAATGCTACAATGGACCACGGCCGGAGATGGGCCGCGATTTGCCCTCTATGTCCACCATACCGATGGCGAGCGCGAATGGGCCTATGACCGCGAGGCCAGCATGGGCCGCTTGGACAAGGGCCTCGACCAAGCACAGGCGCAAGGCTGGACATTAGTCGACATGAAACAGGACTGGAAGGTCATTTACCTTGATTAGAAATGATGGTGCGAGATGGCAAGAAATCTGACGTTTTGGTTTGCCTGGTCAGCCTTGATCGCTACCCAGGCGATAATACCGGTCCAGGCCGTAGAAGACCGCTGGCAAGCGCTCCGGTCGATGCCCTTTCCGGAGAACTACCCGACCAAAGAGGCGGCCGACCGTCTTCATGACGAGATGCTCTTTCACCGTGCCACCCAGGTCGTAGGCTGGTCATTACCCGCAATGACCCTTTGGTCTATGAAGAAGGGCTCGGAAGCGCAGTTCGGTGCCGGCTCCAACGTCCTGGTCATCTGGAAGGATCGGCTCAGTGCCGAGACCATTGTCAGCACGCCTAATTCGGACGTGATCTACGCCATGGGCTACGTCGACCTGAAGGCGGACGGCCCGACCGTAATCGAGGTCCCGCCCAAGCAGCAGGGCATCCTCGACGACTTCTGGCACCGGCCGCTGACCGATGTCGGCTATGTCGGTCCCGACAAAGGCGAGGGCGGGAAATACCTGCTCCTCCCGCCGGACTATGAAGGCGAGACGCCGGAGGGCTATTACACCTTCAAGAGCCCGACCTATAACGTGTTCGTGTTCTGGCGGGCGTTCCTCGACAAGGAAACCGGCGATGCGACCGAGGCCGTCGCGTTGATGGAACAGACCCGTATCTACCCACTGGCCGAGAAGGACAATCCACCCGAGATGCGCTTCCCCAACGGGTCCGGAAAGCCGGCCAACATGGTCTATCCGCGTGACTACAGCTACTTTGAGGGGTTGGCGGAGTTCGTGAACGCGGAGGCGGTGGACAAGGAAGACTGGTCCATGCGCGGGCTGATGGCTTCCCTTGGGATCGAAAAGGGTAAGCCTTTCAAGCCGGATGCGCGCATGAAGGAGATTCTCAGCGCCGGCGCTGAAGTCGGCATGAAGATGGCTGAGACACTTCGCTTCGGCGACAAGCTGCCGGACACCCAATATTGGCCGGACCGGCAATGGCACAATGTGCTGAATGTACTGGATGTCGAGTTCAAGACCGACTCCTACATCAATGTCGACGCGCGAATCGGCATGTTCATGATCGGCTACTCCATCAGCCCAGCCATGGTCATGAACATGGTCGGCAAGGGTTCGAAATACCCCTTCGCCTATCGCGACGCCGACGGCGACTACCTGTCGGGCGGCAGGACCTACAAACTGAACATTCCAGGGCCCGTTCCAGCGGCAAACTTTTGGAGCATCACGCTGTATGACGCGGCCAATGCATCCGGACTGCAGAATGGCCAGCCCTTTCCATCCATCGGCTCCCTGGACAAATTGAAGTACAACGATGACGAATCCGTCGATCTCTACTTCGGCCCCGAATTACCGGAAGGTGTCCCGGCATCGAATTGGCGTACGACCGTCCCGGGCAAGGGCTGGTTCGTGCTGTTCCGGCTCTACAGCCCGACCCAGCCGTTCTTCGACGGCTCCTGGCGGCCAGGCGACTTCGAGAAGATCAACTAACAGCCGCAGAGAGGAAAGTACAAAATGCTCGAGAAAACAACGCTGATCGCTGTAGCAATCGGAGCAATCTTCGCGAGCTCCGTACTGCAGGCAGAAACCATCGACACCCGCATCGGCAAGCTGCAATTCACCCATGATTTCGCCAACGGCTACCCGACCGATGCCACCGTCGAGAAGCTGTTCAATGAGATGGACTTCCAACGGGCTGTACAGGTCTATCTCTGGGCGATACCCTTTGCCAGCATGGCGCAGTGGCAATACGCGCACAGGGAGCAGCTCGGCGCCGAGAACGGCCAGGCCGTCTTTCTGGAGAGCTACAAGGATCGACTGGGCGGACTCACCTACAATGCGACCACGCCTTACGTACTGCCGTTCATCGACCTGGCCGAGGGACCCTGGGTGGTTGTGATGCCGGAGGCGGAGGTGCGTGGAGCGGCGCACGATATGTGGCAGATCGCCATTACCCGGATGACCGAGCCGGGCAAGTACCTCTTTGTGGGTCCCGGCCAGGGGGTGCCGAAAGATGCCGAGGCACAAGGCTACAGAGTGGCGAAATCGCCGTCCATGAATCTATTGGTCGGTATACGCTTGATGGCGACCGATGAGGCCCAGCGCCTGGCGGACCTCGAAGCCATTCAGGTCTACCCCTATGCCGAGCGAGACAATCCGAAGCCAAGAGGTTATATCCGTCCCAAGGGCAAGCCCTGGATGGCCGCTGCGCCTAAGGGTCTTGCCTATTTCGAGCGCTTGGCCGAGTGGCTGGAAAAGGAACCGGTCGCCGAACGCGATCGTTTTTTCATGGCCATGCTCGAGCCCCTTGGCATCGAGAAGGGCAAACCCTTCGAGCCAACGGCGGAGCAGAAGGCGATCCTGACCGAGGCGGCGCTGGTCGGCGAGGCCATGGCCAAGGCCAACGATTTCTCCAAGCGCCTCGAAGACGCGCACTACATGGACGGCTCGCAGTGGGAGTTCGCCACCGTCTCGCCGCCCGATCAGCGGCGCGAATACTACGACGAGCTGGACGGACGCGCCGCCTGGTTCTATGAAGCGGTCACCAACGACCCCGCCATGCACGGGCAGAAGACCGGGAAGGGCCAGGTCTATCTGGCGGCCTACAAGGACAAGGATGGCGATTGGCTGGACGGCGGGCGAAACTACAAGCTCAAGGTGCCGGCCGATGCGCCCGCCGAGACGTTCTGGTCGGTCACTGCGTATGAGGTCAGCACCCGCACACTGATCAACAACAAGTACGAGGTTGCTGATCGTTCCTCACGCATGGATCTCGACCTGAATCCGGACGGGTCGGTCGACATCTACTTCGGACCAGACGAGCCGGAGGGTGACAAGGCGAAGAACTGGATTCCTACCGAGGCAGGGCGCGCCTGGTTCCCCTATTTCCGGCTCTACTCGCCCAAGCCGGCTTTCTTGGATCGCAGTTGGGTGTTACCGGATATCGAGAAGGCCGAGTGAATGTTAAGCGAGGGGGACTGACATGACTCATTCAGGTGCTGACCGGGTAACGCTTTGGCGGCGGGAGGCGATCGCATTTGCCTTGGCTCGATCTGTGATCCCGGGGCTTCCCCTGCCTTCGTTCATCGGTCTCCTCGGCACCTGCCGAACGAGGTTGATCCAATGATTGAAACCTTCGGGATTCTTATCCCTTTTCTGATCGCAGACGTCCTCAACCCGGTGCTCTTCGCCTTCATGGTGTACGCGGCCGGCACCCAGCGGCCGGTGGTCACCAGCTCGGCGATGCTGCTCGGGCACACGGCCGCCTACTTCGGGGCCGGTATCGTCATCGCGCTCGGCCTGGAGAAGATCACCCACTACCTCGCCAACCCGAGCAGTATCGATTACCTCATCGCCCTGGTCGTCGGTCTGCTCCTGCTCTGGGTCGCCTTGCCGACGGCGAAGAAGCCCGAGACGAAGCGGCCGGAAGACAGCGGCTCGATGACGCCGCTTGCGGCCTTCTGGCTGGGCGCCGTGATCAACTTCATCGGCATCCCCTTCGCGTTGCCCTACTTCGCCGCGATCGACCAGATCCTCAAAGCCAACCTTACGACCGGCGACACCCTGGTGCTGTTGGTTGCGTATAACCTTGTCTATGCGCTGCCCTTCCTGGTCGTCCCCGTGCTGGTCGCGAGCCTCGGCGAGCGCAGCCGTCCCGTTCTGCAACGGATCAATAGGACTCTGGAGCGAGCCAGCGCCTTCCTGATGCCCGTTCTGCTGGGCCTGGCGGGCCTGGCGTTGGTCGCCGATGCGTTGCTCTACTTCACGATCGGCCAGGGTCTCTTTTGATTCGCACCTCTCTCGACGGCGCCCTGTGCTTGCTCGCCGCGTCGGGAGTCAAGGGCATGACGGCGCCTGGTCCCCAAACGGCGGTACCGGCATCGACCTCTGCGGCGCCTGGACCCGGACGGGCGACGATTGGTCCGTCTACCGGGGATTGCTCGCCGACGTCAAGACGCGCTTCGATGCCGCCGGCATCACCATCCCCTATCCTCAGAGAGACGTCCATGTGCACGGCGCCGGCGTTTGAGGAGGCCAGAGAGTGACCGGTCAGGCTCGATCACGGTCTGTTTTGCGATTCAGTCTCGTTGTTGCCGCCGTGCTTGTGGCGTTGGGGCTCATCGTGACCTTCGCGCCCAGCTACGCGGTGCGCTATCTGGTGGGGGCCGAGCTTGACGCACTGGGGATCGAGTACGACGGCCTGGAGACACTCGAAATCCGGCCCTGGACGCGCGAGCTCCGGCTCGGTCCGGTGCGGTTCGGACAGCAGGCATCGGCCCGCGGAGGCGTGGGCGACCTCGACCTGACGCTTCGTGTCAACCCGCTGCTTCGGCGGAGGGCCGCGATCGAACGCCTGGTCATCAGCGATATTGAGATCCTGGTGACGCATGGCACCGACGGCGCGCTGTCCCTGAACGGCATTGCCCTCGACGAGCTGCTGCCTGGAAGACCGCAGAGTGCTGAGCCCGACACGGAATCCGCTTCCTGGACGGCCGGCGTCGATGCCCTGGAACTGCGCGACTCCACGTTGATCTTCCAGCGCAGTGACGGTGGCACCCTGGACGTCGAGGTGGAGCGGCTGGCGATGACCGATTTTCGCGCCTGGGAACCGGATCAGCCGGGCCATTTCGAGCTCACCGCAGGGGTGAACGACATCCAGCTGAATTGGTCCGGGGAAGTCCGCCCATTCGCCGACAACATCACGCTCGATATCGACTCCCGCACCGCGCAGGCGGAGCTGCCCAAGTTGATCCGCTTCACCGGCCCCTTGGGCTTGGATTAGGGCGTCCAAAAGCCTAGAAATCCTTGACCGATTATTGAACCTGCCGAACGCCGCCTTTGTCTCGGTCGAATCCGCATGTCTCGCCCAGTAAAGGCGCACAAACCTAGGTTCGTTAGTCCGATCAATCGGTTACGAACAGACACGTCGATATACCGTCCTTCGAAATCAGTCCTAAAGCAAGCGGAACAAGCTGGAACTGGAGCTTGCTCATGCGCCAATTCAGGGTTCAGTATGATTTTCATAACACACGGATTTTTCTTTTGAAATCGGTGTTTTTTGACCGGCTTTCGAACCCAGGATCAGCTCGATCGTTTGGGGTTCACCCTGGTTGGCGAGTTTTTCGAGGTCACCACCATTCGTCAATACGTGACGGCGTTGCTTGGTCAGAGACGACGAGCAATCACTCCACTCGCGTTGCTCATCGACGCTAATCTGAAGACTGTTTTCGGCATCTTGCCGGGTGAGCGGACCACACAGAACCGGGATGCGTGGTGCAATCCGATTGGCATCCTTGATCTCTCCTGTGCCGTGGGTTTTGGCAACGCCGAATAACGATTCGATGGTGTCAGAGCTGATCGGCATGCCGGTCTCGCACAAACCGAGCAGGCTGGCAATCGCGAGCTGTTTCTCAATCCAGTCGGTCAAACCGCGGCGGATCGATGGCGTGGGAATTCGCTCGATCATGGGCCAGCATTCATTAGCGCTGTCTTGACTCAACCCTTTTGTCTTGAGTAGGGCCTGGCATTCCAGGATCGGCTCGACATCCTGTAGGAAGGCGTTGATGAAGGCACGACACTGTGGCAGTCGATCCAGACGCTCGCGCAGTTTCTGCAGTAACGAGCCGTTCGCTGCTCGGCCTCTGGGCGACTGTTGGAGTACCCGTGCTGCCCATTTGACCAAACGATGAAGATTCATGAAGCGCGCTTTTGTCGAGACCTTCGGTGGTGCCAGACAAGCCAGCACGGACTGCTTGAGCATGCTGGACACTTTGCCGCAGGTGCTGAGAAAGACATCGAACATGGGATGCGCGCGATACGCATGTTTTACCAAATTGGCAACCACATGAGAAAGATCGTCGATCGACACGCCGCCCAGCCCTTTTTCCTGCAACAGTCGTACGGCCTTGCCAAGATCGGTTCCGCCATCTTTCAGATAGGCAACGGGGCGGCCGATCGTGGCGATGACGCGCTGCAGCAAAGCCGCGATGCTTTCACCGGTCCAGGTATCGGCCACCGAGACAGCGACACAGCTCACATGCTGTAACGAAGGTGCACCGGCGTTGCACGCGTAATGCCTGGCATCCAGTGCGAGGACCGTCATGATCTTGCCCTGGCCGAATCCGATGGTGGCATCCAGAAGTAGGATAAAGCCTTGTGAAAACCGCTGCATACCAGTGTCAGGGTCAACACCAAACCGGTCCTCTTTCATCCTGGCGATAGCCAGTCGTGTCACCCAGTTGATGATGGTTTGTGGGCAGGGCGCTTGCGCTAATCCAAGCTGAGATGCCAGCACGCCCAAGACCCTGGAGATCGCCCGGAAGCCGATCCGGGCGACAACAAACAGTTGCAGTGCGAGAAACACGGTGGTGGTCTTGTCGCAAGCCGCTAACGCCGTGTTGCGTTGCTTCAGTTCGTCCAGCTCCTTTTTCGTATCGCGCCATGCCCGCCGATACGCATCGCGCTCCTTCTTGATCCGCTTGTTCTCCTTCTTGTGGTAACGCAAATCTGCCCCTGTTGCCACTGTTTTCTTTTTCCAGTGATCGCGCCGTTTCTTCATTTTGTTGTAGGTGCTCATCAACGCGCTCTTGCCAGGCTGTTGTTCATGTTCAGGTTGTGAAGACCGTCTCCCCGTGTCCTATCTCAGAGCGATGGCGTGTGGTTGCGTGTCAGCGCCTCATCCTCATCCTCATCCTGATCCTTGCCGAGGCGCTTCGCGGGATCGGGCACTTTCCGATACACTCGGCATCTGCCAGGAAAACAACCAACTCACACAGCAGGTGGATCTTGTGAACAGGCAACGACTGAAGCCAGAGAGGTTGCAATGACAGACAATCGGATGGAAGCCAAACCGATCCCAGGTGAGCGCTGTCGTTTTTGCTGCGACACGTCCTACCTTTCTGTCGCGGGGAAGGCTGTTGTCAGTTCGAGCACGAACAGCACAGCATCTGCCATTTCCATCATAATGAGCAGCACCAAGGAAGATAGCGGGGAAGATGGCAGGAGTGTAAAGCATGCCAGGACGTTTTTGGGCAAGAGGAATGCAACAGATTGGCCCAAGACCCGATGAATACGCCGCGCTACTCAGCATCGGGAATCTCAGGATGGCGGGGTGGGACGGCTGTTCGAATCCGCCCAATTCGCTGCTGATTCGCCATCGGGCAAGTAATCGTTTGGGCTGGTTGCGTCGTCGGGAAAAAGCGTTCCTTGCATGTTTCGCGGTTCAGAAAGCGGTCAAAAAAAGGGCGTGCCAGCACCCTGTGCTTGAGCTGTCATTGTATGCTTGATCGGGTGCGACTTTAAAAGGAAAAACAGGTGGTTGCAGGAGCTGCGCATGGAAATGGGGGCAGATCGAAAAAAGAGAGAAAAATGTGCGTTTGCCGATTAATATAACATATTGATTAGATTATTATTTTCTTCCTTGGGAGTCAGTTTGAGGGTAAAAACATCACGATGGGACTCAAAATGCTTTATGAATATCAATAAGTTATGATTTAGACACCCTAGGCTTGGATCGACGCGAGGGGACCTATGACGCGCGGCTCGAGTACGAGGTGATGATCGCCGAGTCGGGGCACCTGGACGTGCAGGTGTCGGGCACCATCGACATCAGCGGCGTCGACTATGCCCGCTCCGGCGTCTTTGCGCTCGCGCTCGATCAAGCCCAGCTCGAGTTGGATCTGCACTTCGCGTCCAGTGTTGGCGGCGACCGGGCGCTCGAGGGCGACATCGCCATCGACGTCGGACTGACCAGCGCCGACCTCGGCGATCAGACGCGGCTCGCCGCCCGGGGTAACTTGGCCGCGCAGTCGATCGACGCCGCTCTGACGCAGGCCGGCGCCCTGGAAATCGCCTTCCAACCGGATATCGACCTGACGGAACTGTCGTTCTCGGGTCCGCTGGAGATCTCGGTCGATGTCCTATTGGAGCTGCTGGTCCGCTTACAGTCGTTGTCCGCAGCAAAGACGCTGTCGACGGCACACACGGGATTGGACGACCTGACCGGCAAGACGCTGCAACTGCCGGCGTCGGAGGTCAGCATCGATCGGCTGGCCGCACGGGGCGAGCGTCTCACGCTGCGCTCGGAAGACGGCCATGCGAAGCTCGATTTGGAGGCAGCGATCGAGCTGGACGCGGTAGACATCGAAGGCGAGCAGCGGAGCATCCGTGTCAAGCAGGCCCGCGGTGCCATCGAGCGCCTGATCGCCACATCCGGCGACGGGTTGCTGCGCGTGGAGGCGAGCGCTGACGCGGCGCTTGCGGCCGGCGAAGCCCAGGGTCCGCGCGGCGAGCTGACCGTCGACGGCATCGAGGGCCAGGTCGACGATCTGAACCTCCAAGTCCGGGCGGGCGCCCTGGCGATGGAGCTCAGCGCCAGCGGCAAGGGCGATGCGTTCCAAGGACTGGCGTATGCCGCCAAGGGCCGACCGCAAATGCGGCTCAGCTCAGACAGCCTGAACGCGGTGTTGGCACGGTCATCGCTCGATATCGAGCCCGGCGTCCTCGGCTGGCAGGCCGCCGGCGACGCAGCCGTCGAGGCCGTTGCCATCCGTTTCGCGGACGGCGAGGCCGGGTCACTGGAGGTCGCGCGAGCTGAGATCAGCGCACTGCAGGCCGAGAGCCCGTTGCGTCTGACCGCGGATACCCTGACGCTCGCGGGCCTTGACCTATCGCTGTCGCGCTCGCTGCTGGTAGCGCTGATGCAGGGTGGCAGCGCGACAACGGAAGCCGGTGCAGATGCGTCAGTTGCCTCCACGGTGTCCCCAGGCCCTACCGCAGCCAGGGCCAAGGGCGGGCGAACGCCAGCCAGCGCCGATCCAGCCAGGCCAGCGATCGACGTGCGCCGCATTCAAGCCCTGCTCGCCGAGCTCGGCTACGACCCGGGCCCCATCGACGGCCTCGCGGGCCGTCGCACGGCGTCGGCGATCAGGAGCTTCCAAACGGCCGAGGGCCTATCCGTGGACGGCCGCATCGAAACGGGCCTGCTTGCCGCGTTGGAGCGACGCGCCGGACCGCCGGCTCGGATGGAGCCCCAGCCGCCTGCCAAAGCAGGGGCCGGCGCGTCGACTCCGGTAGAGTGGCGGCTCGGCCGCCTCAGCCTGCCGGGCAATCCGGTGGTTCTTTTTCGGGATGATCTGGTCTCCCCGAACGTCGTTGTCGACGCGAGGTTCAGTCGGCTGGAGGCGCAAGATCTGGGCAGTCATGAGCCGGGCCAACGCGCGCTCCTCGACGTCGCCGCTGAGATCAATGAGCGCACGCAGCTGACGCTCTCGGGTTGGATTGCCGGACTGGCGACCCCGTCCGAGCTGGAGATCCAGGCCGAGGTGGCGGACCTGCAGTTGGCGACCTATTCGCCTTATGCTGCGGCATTCGCCGGGGTGCCACTCGATGGCGGTCGGTTGGATGCCGCGACCGACCTCAAGGCCGTCGCGGGCAACCTCGAGGGCGAACTTCGCCTCGAGATCGATCAGATCACCCTTGGGTTGGCGGGCGAGACTGATCCGCAGGGCGTTCAGGCAACCGGCGGCGTGTCGCTGCAGACCGCCGTCGATCTATTGGACGACGCCGAAGGCCGGATCGCTCTCACGCTGCCGATCACCGGCACTGTCGCCAGCCCCGATATCGACATCGGGCCGGCCCTGAACAAGGCGATCGGCGGCGTCTTGAAGACGGTCTTCCCCCCAACCCTGGTCGCCTCGATCTTGGCGGACTTGACCAAGGGCGGTGGGCCGTCCCTCGATGCCATCGAGTTCGTGCCCGGCACGGCGACACTGATACAGGGGCATCGCCGATACGCGGACGACGTGGCGAAGCTCGCCAAGCAACGCCCACGTTTGTCGCTGAAGGTGTGCGGACGCGCGACCGCCAAGGACGTCGCGGCGCTCGGGTCGAAGAACCAGCCCACAATCCGCGACGCCGAGGGCCGGCAGCCGCTGCGAGCCGAGCCCGAACCAGCGCCGGTCGCGCTTGGCGCGCCGGATGAGCAGGCGCTACATGAGCTTGCAGTCGAGCGACAGCGTATACTCATCGCCTATCTGATCGAGCGAGGGAGCATCGACCCCGCCCGCATCATCGAATGCCGGGCCAATTTTGACCCGACAGATCAAGGCAATCCGCGCGTCGAGGTCCTGTTCTGATGTCTCAAAGACCCGTTGGAAAGGCGGCTCAACGGCTCGCAGTCGCGCTGATCTACGTGCTGCTGGCGGGCTGCGCCTCGGCCCCGTTGGACCGCACCGAGCTCATGCCAGCGCCAGCGGTGTTCGAAGACGGTCGCTTCGACCCCTTCGCGGGCGTGCCACCGCAGGGGCGCCGGGTCGAGACCGAGATCCTGTTCGCTACCGACCGCGACCCCGCGGCCGAGGGTGATCTGGAGCGCCACTATGCCAGCCGCCGCGGCTACCTGGTGCGGCTCGGCCGCGCGCGCATCCTGCACGGCGAGGGCAAGCTCGACTGGGACAGCGCGACGCGGTTGTCGCTGCAAGCGAAACGGAAACCGCCCTATCGGCTGCGCGTGGGCGCGGTGGAAGAGATCGGCATCCTCGCCCGCACCGCCTCGCCCTTCACGGACCCGGCGCTGCTCCACGCCGATCCAGATGCGCCCGCCGCGGCCTTCGCCGCGGCTGTCGATCGCAAGCTGGCACGCTCGCGGCAGCGCGACGTCATCGTCTACGTGCACGGCTTCAAGGTACCGTTCGAGAATCCGCTGTTGGTGGCCAGCGAGCTTTGGCACTTCCTCGGCTACGACGGCGTGCTCATTCCCTATTCGTGGCCGTCCACACCGCGGCTCCTGGCCTATTTCTCGGATGTGGAGACGACGGGGCTCAGCGCCCACTACCTGAAGGAGTTTATTCAGTTCCTGCGCCAGCGCACCAGCGCCGAGCGGGTGCACATTCTCGGCTACAGCGCCGGCACGCGGCTGGTGCTGGATGCGCTGTCCATGCTGGCCTTAACAGGTGACGCGGCTGGCGAGTCCGGTGGCACCGGTGCGCGCATCGGGGAGGTGATCCTCGTCGGCAGCGATGTGGACACGGGGCTCTTCGCCGCGGCGCTCGACAACGGCGTCCTCGACACCAGCGAGCGGCTGACCGTGTATTTGTCCGGTATCGACGGCGCGCTGCGCTTCGCGAATCTGGTGTTCGGCCGCGAACGGCTCGGGCAATTGCTGGATGGGGACATGCCCGGCTACGTCGCGGCGGCTCTGGATGCCGCTGAGGACTTAGTGCTCATCGACGTCACCGACGCCGAGGACGCCGGTGCCCGCAGCGGTCATTCCTATTTCCGAGAGAGCCCCTGGGTCAGCAGCGACATCCTGGCAACGCTGGCTACCGGGCTCGGTCCTGCCGAGCGCGGGCTGGAGCGCGCCAAGCCGGATCTGCCCGTCTGGAGCTACCCGCCGGACTTCATCCCACGGCTGGAGCTGGCGCTGGCCGCGACAGCGGCGGAGCGCGAAGCACTCGACTTGTCGCCAAGGCCCAGCCGATCGCCCGAATAGGAGCCGTCTCGTCGAGATTGTGCAAGTATTCAAAGCCGAGCGAACCCCCGAAAACTCGCCCGCAGGCATCGCCACAGCGCGCTTCAGCGGGCGCTGGGCACGCCGCGCGGCAAGGGGGTTGTGGTGAAGGGTCAGATTTCCGAAGGCGCAGACGGCTTCCCAGAGCGTTTGCGAAAGGCTGACTCGGTAGGCAAAAAAGCAGCGCTTTATCCCCTCTTGCTGCTCTGCAGCAGCGGCGCGCAGCTGCCGACAACGTTCGACAAAGCCCCTGATCCCAAAGAGGCTCAATACGCGTTTGAGATTGTAGCAGTGAGTCATCAAGCCTAGCTCGCCGCTGGCCTTCTCAAAGCCACGTACCAGAAAGTGGTCCCAACCCATCCATCGCTTAATGGTGCCGAACGGGTGTTCGCACAGCGCACTACGGTGGGCGATCTCGGCCTTGGCCTGGTCGCTGGCCATGTGTTGGCGGTGGCGATCGGCAGCGTCGGCGTGCTCGCTGCGGAAAAGCCTGCGCGTCTTATGCTTCGCTGGCAAGCACTGTTGACGTAGCGGACTGACGTAGCGCGGACTGACGTAGCGGACAGCCATCGCAGTCCTCGGACTGACGTAGCGGACAGCCATCGCAGTCCTCGCGACGACTGACATAAGCCTGACGTCGACTGCCGTTCTTCAGCGTGGGCTGACCTTGTGGGCTGAGTTCGCAGTCATTGAGACAGCGGTAGCTGTCGCCCTCGGCATCGTAGTGGAAGTCGCTGCCGGGGAAACGTCCTTCGCTCTTGGCACGGTTGCCCTTCTCGGGGACGGATATGTAGATGGGCACGCCTTGTGCCTCGCAGGTGGCGATGTCAGGGTTGGTACAGTAACCGCTGTCGGCTACATAAACGGTCTGCGCCGAAGCGGGTACCTTGGTGTCCGCCGAGACCTGCTCGCAGGCGGCTGTGTCAGGCTCCTCGACGCCGGGTCGAGGACTTGGCTCGGTAGCCACGGGTGTGGTGCTTGGCGTCGTCTCGTGCGTGGCTGGCGTGAGCAGCCAGATCAGCTCGATGTTGCGCTGGCATTCCTGCTCCAGCCGACGGCCGGAGCGAATGCGGTTCATGTCGCCGTACAGAGACAGCTTCAGCAGGTCGCGTGGGTCGTACGCCGGCTGTCCGCGACCCGCACCGCCGCTGAGTAAGTCAATCCCAGCCCGGCCAGATCGCAGCTGTCGACATAGGCGGCAATGGCGCGCACCGGGTTGTCCTGATCGACGAAGTCCTCGACGCGCGGCGGCAGCAGCATCTCCTGGCGTGGGTCGAATGCGCCACGCTGCTAGCGGCGACTGCCGCTCATCGCCTTGCCAACCGCGGCTGCGCACGCCGACGGCTTGCTCGCCGGTGGCGGCTTGGGCGACGGCGGCAGTTCCAGCAGCGGGATCTGTAATGGCTCGGTTTTCGGCTCGGTGCTCGGCATGATCATCGCGGTGGGTTCAGCGGTGGTGCTTGGCGGCTGTTGACGACTGATCGGCAGTATACCATCTGTGTCTGATTTGGGGCTTGAATAGTTTCACAATCTCAGAGTCCGTGAGCATCTGCCGAAGCTGCTGTTCATCAGAATCCGGAACCCGTTCCTCCATGCGTTCCATGTTCTTCTTGTTCGGATCGGCTTACATCAGACCCCGCAAAGAGTCCGCAACCGGCTTGATCAGGCTACGGGTTGTGTTCTGACAATGCCCTTTGACGCGCCCGGCAATGTCATCGAGCGGATTGGTGAGGGTATCGGTAGAAAACATTTGATTATTCATGAATAAATTTTCTTTATAGCCGAGCATTTGTTAATCATGAATATAGTAAAGTTACAGCTAGTATCAATCTAACAAAGTCGAATTATGTCATCTTGACAATATTTGTGCAGTAGTCTATACGATATTAATCAGCTTTTTACGATCGAGAGCACAATCACTCAGATTTACACTAAACCAATACCTTTGCCAAAAACGGGGATGAAGAAGACGGTTGCATGAAGTGTTAGGACTAAGGATTAGCCGATCCGATCCTGAACAACCAAGCCCAACCGCCCATGCCCGATATGATGCTGCTTTTGAGTTGTCTGGGCTATTGCCTTGATTGCACGGCATTATGTCCATTGACTAAGATAATCGAAGCGTTATTGTCGATGAAAGGACGCGTCACCATGCTAGGGATCTCCCGCTGGAGCGAGGCAGGAGTTCGTTACCGAAGGGTGTAGCGGTTTTTCAATACGACGGTGAGTTGGGGCAAAGTGCAATGGTTAATTATTGCGCATCACTTACGGGATAAGGGGGATATGGTGTTGCTGGCCGGTGATGAGGTGGTGGTGACCAAGTCAGGGAAGAAGACGCATGGCTTGGATCGGTTTTTTCCTCTTTGGGCCTTGTTCATATCTTCGACCAACTGACGAACGGGTGCGCGCTGCTTTTCCGTAGAAGGTTGATTTTTAATTTAAAATACCGGTGCGTTATGAGTTTTGGCCGAGCTTATGAACAAGGCCGAAAAAACGATTCCAATTCGAGTGGCACCATTTCCCCAGCATTACGCTTGCTAGCAACTGCTGAATTCCCTTACGCGTACGTTCTGCTGCGCTTTGCAAGACAAATAGAATTTCAATAAATCATGCGACGACTCGTTGAATTAAGGTGATGGGCCAGTTGTCTGAGAGTTTTCATATCGAAAAGGGACCCTGTTCATAATTCCGACCAAGTGACGAGCGAGTGCCTGGGGCTTTTCCGTAAAGGTTTGGTTTCAAAGTTAAAATACTGTGGCTTTCGAGGCTGCTCCAGGTCTTGGCCGAGCTTATGAACAAGGCCCGAAAAGGTTTGGACTCGCGCTCTCTAGTATTGAACAAGTCGGCTAGAACGTAAAATCCTGGCTTACAGTTTGGATGTTCTATTGAACCGGACCTTGGAACGTGATCCGCTACAGCTCGAAGGTTTGATAGCAACCTGAGAAGTCGAGCATCGCGTTAACAAAAGAATTCCATATGGAATGCATACAAAATAAGTTGCCCAACTGGCGCCGAACAATCGTTCATATTCAAGGCACGACAACAGGCGCGGAGCCGGGCCTCTGTAACTGTTGTCGCAACGCCGAAGATGGACGATAGAGCAAGCCAGACAGGGAAGTTATTTCGGGAGCATAATAAATAAGGGGGTACTTATGCTATTGCTTTCGCTATTTCATCCCAAATTACCTCATATTGTCATTCCTGCATTTATCCAAATGCTGGATTGGCTGATTATTATCAGAAATTCAATCCGTTTCGAAATCTTTGTCAAATTTGGCTCGAGTCAGTACTCTTTGCCATGAAAATAATACCGTGACTCGTAATCAGGTTGTTCTTCGATCTATTCCGTCCTAGGGTATCATTCAATGCAGAAAATAAATAACTTGATAGTGCCGCCACGTATTCTTGTCGTTCACCGAGATCGAGCGCTCAGCCAAGCATTAATGTGCGCGATTAAAAGCACGTTGGAAACCGACGAGGTTGCCGCGGTAGGTTGTGAAAATGCGGCAGAGATCGCCGCCCACGACCGCAACTTTCGACCCGACATCATTATACTGAACGCATCTGGCTTGGAATTTTCATTCATTATCAAATACTTACGAAATTCTTCACAGCATTCGCGGGTTATGGTGTGCGGCCTCCGCAACTGCGGCGCTGAAATCCTGGCGGTGATTGAGGCGGGTGCTGCAGCCTGCGAGACCATTGACGGGTCGCTCGAAGACTTGTTGGCGAACGTTCAGGCACTGTGTGATGGTGAGACCATCTGTTCACCAAGGGTGGCTCGCATTCTGTTCCCTGAAGTTGCCGCTAATGCCGGGGCCAAACTCTGCAGCGAAGAACGCCAGATCTCGCGGCTTACGCGACGCGAGCGACAGATTATTTCTCTGATCGAACTCGGACTTAGCAACAAGCAGATTGCGAATGAGCTTTCCATCGGGCTTCAGACCGCGAAGAACCATGTCCACAATATCCTGGAGAAGCTTCAGCTACGACGTCGTGCGGAGGCGGCCCGATACGCCCGCGAGAATGGTTTGCTGATTGATGCTGTTGGCACCAGTACCAGTACCAGTACGCCGACCCACAGATAACCAGTACCTCAGCACACTGCAGGCCAGTACGAGTACAACTGGTCATAGACCCTAATTGAACTCTTTGATCCATGGTCGCGTGGGCTTGCGCAGACTAGACTCTTTCATAAATCAAAGAGTGCACGGCCATGTCCGCAATCAAGATCCTAATGACTGATCAGACGCATAAACGATGGCGCACGCTCGAGGAGCAACTGAGTAATGACCCGGGCTTCAAGTTTGTTGGCCGCTCGAGCAGGCTCATCGAATTGCTATTGGAAGTACGCTTGACCGAAGCTGACGCGGTTGTTTTATTCGCCGAGACCAACGAGCGCGGAATTCTGAGTCATCTGTTCGCCGAGTACCCAGATTTAACTGTATTGACACTGTGCCCAACGGGAGAAGCGTTCATCGATGAATGCTGCCCGACCCGGCGGACAGTTATCGACTCTTCAGCTATCGGCATTGTAAAGGCGTTACGCGACGCTATTGCGCAACCGTGCGACAGTGCGAATCAACAGCGATCAGCACTGAACTAAAGCCTGATGTGTGACTGCAGAGAGACGATTACACTCGTGACACAGACCAAAACAGAATCGGCGCACGCCAAAGAACTCACGCCAGCTTTACGACGCGGAGCGTCAACCGCCACTGGCCAAACTATTGATAACGAGTATTGCAGTGGCTGATTTCCGCGCTATAGCCGCCGTGACCGAGGGCATAGTGCGGTTGTTGCGCGGCAACTGCGATGCCAACGATTTCCGCTCATAGAGGGTACAGGGTGAAGCAGCCAACAAGATTGAGAGAATCAATGTGTTGCATCACGCATTCACCTCAAAACCCATATGAGCGAAATTCGAAACTGGCAACCATAGAGAGATTCATGCATGGCTGACTACAGGGCGATTAGGGCGGTTGGTGAATCCCTTATGGGATTGCTTGAATCCAGTTATCGCCCGGAGGACTTCAACGATATCGTCGCAGATTTCCGCATGTTTACTTCAAGGGATTTCACCAACAACAACGCCATCACCAACGGTGCGTCGCTATTCATGTACCGGCTGTACTGCAACGGCGTCTACCGGACACCGCCGGGCCGCATCGGCGAAAACGGCATGCGCATGGACAGCCAGCTGCCGCTGGAACTACATTTCCTGATCACGGTGTGGGGCGGGGAGGCCTCATATCAGTACGAACTGGCGGGCTGGATCATGCGGGTACTGGAGGACAGCCCGATGTTTCCGTCGGCGGTGTTGAACTCAACGACACCAAACGTCTTCCGGTCCGACGAGACCGTGGACTTCACTCTTGCCGAGCTGAGTACCGAGGACCTGTTCCGCATCTGGGACGTTCTCGGGGTCAACGCCTACCAGTTGTCGATTCCCTACGTGGCGAGAGTGGTCAATATCGAATCCATTCAACCGCTGGCCGAAGAGTACGACCGGCGGGTGCAGGAGCGGGTGCAGCACGTGGCGGTGATTGATAAATGAGAGCTGCCAGTACAGAGCGATTCAAGGTGCCTTCAAATGCTTGATGTGGTACCGGAATACCGATTGATGGAGCGGGTGAAGCGGCGCACCCTGCTCGGCATCCGGTTCTGGGACCCGGCTCTGGATGCGCAGATCGCGGATGGCCTCAGGGTAACCCTGACACCGGTGGAGAATACCCGCAGGACCATCACCGCTTACCGCACCCGCAGCGGTATCTATGCCTTCGACAACATTCCGGGCTTGCACGTGCTGGAAACCGCCTGGGACGACGACAGTATCGGCAGCCCGCCCCCGACTCATTCCTATGTACTGGATATCGAGGATGCGAGCGGCCGGTTTTCCGGCGTCGCCCAGGTGGTGTATCTGCCGCTGCCCTATCCGGGGCTGTTTCTGATCGACAGCGATCCCGGCTCTCCAAACGATTCCACCAAAGGTTTCAGTCTGTATTCCTCGATCACCCGGACGCCGCCTGCGCAGTATGCCTGTGTCTGCGGCGACTTGGTCGATGCCCACAGCGGAATGCCCGCCGCCGACGCCCTGCTGCGGGTACGGACCGACGACGGTTCGAGTTGGTACGGCCTGTCGGACCGGGAGGGCAGGTTTTCAGTGCTGATGCCCTATCCGTACCTGCACGTCGCCTACGGCAGCTCGCCGCCACTCAGCGACGGGCTGCGCCTGTTTCAGCGCACCTGGAACATCACGCTGAGCGTGCAGTATTCGCCAGCCTCGCTGGATCCGGTACCGGGCAGTGACAAGCCGAGCTATATCAGTATTCTGAATCAGGGCCAGGCCCTGATATACCCGCAACTCCCCGGCAGCCCGGCCGGGGGATTCGACGAGCTGATCACGCAGCTCAACTACGGTCGGGACTTGGTGGTGAGTACCGACGGTGTTTCAGAACTCCATGTCAGTCCGATAGGATCGCCAACCTAATCGCGGAGGATGCATCATGCCCGAATACCTGGCCCCAGGAGTAGTGGTAGAAGAGACGAGTTTCCGGCAGAAGACCATCGAGGGCGTGAGCACCAGCACCACGGCCTATGTCGGACCGACGCGCTTCGGACCGCAGAGCGGGGAGCCGACCCTGCTGACCAGCTTCTCCGAGTTCGAACGCATCTACGGCGGTCTGGACCAGTTGCAGTTCACTGGCGAGACCGCGTCCCATAACTACCTCGCCCATGCCGTGCGTTGCTATTTCGAAGAGGGCGGCAAGCGTCTGTATGTGGCCCGGGTCGTCAACCAGACGATTGGCCAGGCCAGCGCCGATGTCGGCGATTCTCCCTCTGTGATGACGCTGCGCGCTCGCCATCCCGGGGACGCGGGCAACTTCACGGTCACCCTGATCTTCAAGCTGGGCGAGAACAAGCTCGGCGAGACCCCCCGCGATCCTACCCAGCCGCTGAGTCCCGATACGGTTCCGGTACTGCGTGGCTTGCGCGACGGCGACATCGTGCTGGCCCGCAGCGGATCCCCGGCGGGTGAACTGGAGCTGTACCAGGTGGAGGACTTCATCAGCGATGGCCGCAACACCCACCGACTCGTTTCCGCGGTTCCGGAATCGCCCGAACAACCGTTGGAACTGGACCAATTCGCAACGGTCCACCCGCTCACGGTCAGTGTCATCACCTCCGCCCTGGGACGGTTTGCCTCCGAGCTCTCCTGGGAGGACCTGAATTTCCGCAATGAGCACAGTCAGTCGTTCTTCTCCGTGTTCCGCGCGGAACCGGCGGATCTTCCGACCCAGCTGTATGCCCCGCTGGAGGTGCTCGTCGACCCCAACGCGCAACTGGAAGCCGTGGCGGACCTGGTGTCTCTGGCCAGCCTCGCCAACGCAGCCGTGGCCTCACCAGAGCGGAGCATCCTGGACGGTCTCAACGACCCGGACTCTACCGATACCGCACGCTCGGTGCGCATCCCCTTGACCGGCGGTAGCGACGGCGACCGGGTTACCGCGACGGAGTACGAGGGGGACGAAGACCATCCCAAGACCGGCCTGAAGTCCCTCGAAGATTTGGAAGAGATCTCCATCATCGCGGCCCCCGGATCGAGCCACAGCACTGGCGTGGACACCGGCACGGACGTCTGGCGCCTGCTGATCGCGCACTGCGAGCGCATGCGCTACCGTGTCGCGGTACTGGATTCGCAGAACGACCAGCTGATCACCGAGGTACGGGCAAACCGCTCCACCATCGACACCACCCGGGCCGGGCTCTACTACCCCTGGGTGCAGATTGCCGATCCGGTGACCGAACGCGACATCTACCTTCCGCCCAGCGGCTTCGTCACGGGTATTTTCGCCCGCAACGACATCGAGAGGGGCGTGCACAAGGCGCCGGCCAACGAGGTGCTGCGCTTGGCCAAGAGTCTGCAGATCAACATCAATACATCGCAGCAGGAGGTGCTCAACCCCGACGGCGTCAACGTGATCCGCTTTTTCGAGGGCCGGGGATTCCGCCTCTGGGGCGCGCGGACCACCACCTCGGATCCGGAGTGGAAATACATGAACGTGCGCCGCTATTTTGCGTACCTGGAGCGATCGATTGAGAAGGGCACCCAGTGGGCGGTGTTCGAAAACAATGGCAGGACCCTCTGGTCCAACGTCCGCTCCACGATCGAAGACTTCCTGTTCAATGAATGGAAGGAAGATCACCTGGCCGGAGCCACGCCGGAACAGGCCTTCTTCGTGCGCTGCGACCGCAGCACCATGACCCAAAACGACATCGACAATGGCCGGATGATCTGCCTGATCGGCGTCGCACCGTTGCGCCCGGCCGAATTCGTGATCTTCAGGATCGGCCAGAAGACCGCCGACAGCAGCGATTAACGCGGGTGGCGCAGCAGCGACCACAAGCCAGGCAGACTTTTGATTTCAATTCGGAGACATCAGCATGGCCAGACCAAAGAATTATCCCTACTCCCAGTTCAACTTTCTGGTGGAGTGGGACAACATCAAGGGCGAGACCAAGGATGCAGGTTTCCAGGAAGTGTCCGGCCTGGGCCTAGAGATCAATGTCACAGAGTATCGCGCCGGCAATCAGAAGACCAACGAGCCGATCAAGGTGACCACCACCGCCAAGGCCAGCGATGCCACCTTCAAGCGGGGCGTCATCGGCGCCCAGGACCTGTACGAGTGGACCGACGCGGTGCGCAACGGCAGCCAGGAGGATATCCGCAAGGTCACCGTCACGCTGTTGAGCGAGTCCCGGGAACCGGTCATGCGCTGGAAGTTGCTCGGTGCCCGCCCGATCAAGTACACCGCGCCTTCCTTCAACGGCAAGGGTACGGACTTGGCGATCGAAGAGCTGACCCTTTCCGTGGAAAGGATCGAGCAAGAGGCCGCGTAATGCCCATTGGTGCCCAGGCCAGCTTCCCTGGCATCTACTTCGAGGTGGCGGACCCGCCTCTGCGGGAGAGTCTACCGCGGATGGACATTGCCGCCTTCGTGGGCTATGCCGCTTCAGGACCCCTGCATGTCCCGGTGCCGGTCGCAGACGTGCAGCGTTTCCGGGAGCTGTTCGGCGCGGACCTGAAGCTGGCCTGGGACGAGGAACACAACACGACCGGCAACAGCTGTCTCGGCATGGCCGTAGACAGTTTCTTCCGCAACGGCGGCCGACGCTGCTGGGTGGTCAGGGTCGCCGAAGAGGAACTGGCGCAGACCGCCGGCTTCGAGCTTCCCGGGATCGTCAGGGTCGACGACAGTACGCTGGAAAAATGCCGGGCTCTGGCACGCAGCCCCGGCAGCTGGTCCCGGGATCTGGCCGTCAACACGGTGCTGCAGGTGACCAGGCTGCCTCTGTCGAAAGCCGATCCGGAGACCGCTTACCTGAGTCTGGGTGCCGGCGGTTGGTCTGCGCAGCTGGTGGCCGACGCCTCGGCGTTGCGGGCCGGCGACCTGTTGCGGGTGAAGCTGTTCGAAGGCGCCATGCTCTACCTCGTGGCCGGGTCGGTGGAGGCCACGAGCCAGGGTGTCGCCGTTGCGGGCACGACGGGCTACCTGTACGTCGATCAGGCCGACGGCTCGCCCCCATCCTTCGATTGCACACTGCGTATTACGCCGGGCGAGGATTTCGACGCCGACGCCGAAGACCTGCCGCTGCTGTTTTCCGCCGACAATTTCGATGCCCTCGGCATTTCCCGGGACTGGTTCGCCAGGCCGGGGAGCCCCGACGACGCGCTGCAATCGCTGGAACTGCTGCACTTTCAATGGCTGGTCAACGACACCCACAAACAGCGGTGGAAACTCGAGGGTCTCGGCTTTTGCGCCGACAACTCGCGATTCTGGGGCGCGCTGCCGTCGGACGAACTGCTGTTCGCCCACAGCGACGGCAAGGCCAACGAGGATATCGATGCGGACAGGCTGCAGCTCATCCAGCAGGCCGACCGTCCGCGGTTCCCGCTCTGCGCCGAATTCGCCGACTCCCTATCCAGCCATGACTGGATCTATCTTCCGCTTCAGGTGCCTACAATCCTCGACGAATCCCTGAGGACGGAGTCCGATATCCCCGCCTCCGCCAATCCGCTGTATCTGGACGGCATCGAAAATGCCGGATCGCGGGCGTTCGTGGATGAGCGGCTCGAGAGCGTGGGCAGCGACCTGCTGCGGCAGGAGGCCCGTCAGATCGCCTATCTGAGCGAAGGCGCCGCTCCGCTGAAAGGCATACACAGCCTGGTGAGGGTGGAAGAGGCGACCCTGGTGGCGGTGCCCGATGCGATACACCGACGCTGGGACAACCTGGCGCCCGACAGGGAGTTGCCGTTGGCCGCGCCGTTGCTCGAAGACATCGAGGCCGAGACCTGGCCCGGTGAATACCGCATTCGCTGGAGCGCCGTCGCTGAGGCCATGGAGTACCGCCTGCAGTGGAGCGAGAGCCCGGATTTCGATGCCGTGGAAAGCGTACTCGTGCAGGGCGACCGCCTGACCGTCATCGATGAGCCCGCCGACCTGATGCCGGCACCGGCAACGCAATACGTGGAGGAATTCGCCCAGGATTGTCCGCGCAACTACTACTTTCGGGTCCGCGCCGAAAACCGCAACGAGGTCAGTGCCTGGTCGAACCAGCTCGCGAGAACGATACCGGACGACGACTTCATCGATTGTGCGGAGGTCCCGCTGGAGCGGCTCGCCATCGCGCTGGACCGCGAGCCAGCCCTCGTGTCTGCGGTGGCCTCGCCGGAAGAGGACGGCGGCGACGAGGGCTATCGGTTGCGCCTGAGGCTGTTCAGTTCCGGATCGCCGATGCTCTCTGTCATGGACAGCTCATTCATCGAGCGGCTGGAAATCCAGCGCGCCCGAGAACACTCTTTCCTGGCCCCGGATCAGCTTTTCTTCGGCGATCGGGAGGAACTGGAGCTGGCTGCCGACGGGATCGCGGAATTCTTCGTCGAGGCATCCGAGGACACTACCTACTACTACCGCGCGCGGGGATTCGCCGGGCAGACCACGGGCCCTTGGTCCAACATCCTGATCATCGATCCGCGCAACCTCAGCCGGACCCTGTTGCAGCCCCTGGATGATTTCTCCGACAGAGACATCCTGGCGGTACACCGCGCGCTGCTGCGTCTGTGCTACGCCCGTGGCGACCTGTTCGGTGTGCTGGCGCTGCCGCGGCACTACAGCGCGCAGCAGGCCCGCGAGCATGTCTCCAAGCTCAACCCGTCGGCTTCCGACCGCCTGGACAGCGGGTTCACCGCCGATCCCTTGAGCGCCGACGTGCCTCCGCTGCGCCACGGCGAGATCCCGGTCTTGAGTCACGCCGGACTGTATTTCCCCTGGCTGGCCAGTCACACCGACAACCCGGCGTCCGGCAGGGTGGCGATCCGCTACCTGCCGCCGGACGGCGCTGTGGTCGGGAAGATCGCCGCGAAGAGCATCGAGCAGGGAGCCTGGATCGCACCGGCCAACTCGCCGATCAACAACGTCCTGGCCTTGGATACCCGTATCACCGATGCCCAATGGGCGGAGCTGAGGGCATCGCGTATCAATGTGGTCCGGCGGGGCGTCACCGGCTTTCTGGTACTAAGCGCCGACACCCTGAGCCGCAACCCGGAACTGTCGGAGATCAGCGTGCGCCGCCTGATGAGCCTTCTCGTCCGCCTGGCCCTGCGCGCAGGCAACCGCTACCTGTTCGAGCCCAACAATGCCGACCTGGCCTCCCGGATGCAGCTGCATTTCGAATCCCTGTTCGACCGCCTCTACGCCCGCGGTGCCTTCGCCGGAAAGAGCACGGCCGAGGCCTACCGCGTGGTGACCGACGCCAGCATCAACACCCGCCAGAGCATCGACGCCGGCCGCTTCAGGGTCGATCTGCAGGTCGCACCGTCACTGCCGTTGAAGTTCATCCGTATCCGCCTCGTACAATCCGGTCCCAATCAGCTCCAAGTGCAGGAGGTCAGTTGATGCGGCCCTTCACCACGTTCAATTTCCACGTCTCGTTCACCTTGCCCGAGCAGGAAAACGAGGTCTGCAAGGCGGAATTCTCCGAGTGCTCGGGCCTGGAGATGAACATGGAGGTTAACACCATCAAGGAGGGCGGCAACAACACCGAGCAAATCCACCTGGCCGGACCTCTGACCTACGGCCAGCTGACCCTGAAACGCGGCATGACCGCCAACTTCGACCTCTGGGACTGGTTCGAAAGCGTACAGAGCAACCGGAATATGCGGGTGGACGGCGAGGTGCAGATCCTCTCTTCGCACCAGAGTTCGGACGGCCAGGGCACGCCCGGTGCAAAGACCAAGAATGTCGTGTTCAAGCTCGCCGGCTGCCTGCCCGTGAAGCTCGTGGCACCGAGCCTGAACGGCAAGGACGGCGAGGTCGCGATCGAGGAAATGCAGCTGGTGTACGAGCGCCTGGAGCGCACCACCGATAAAGAGTCGACGGAGGCCACCTGATGCCCGCACAACCATCCATTGCCAAGGCGGTCCTGCAGCAGATCGGTTGGAACGAGGACGGCGACGTCAGCGAGCTGGGACCGGAGTTCGAGGTCCAGTTCAACCCCGAGACGCTGAACATCGCATTTTCCAACCAAGTCGCCGGCGGCGACCAGGCCGGAGGCTCAGCGATCCAGTTCAACTCCAAGGGGACCACCAAGCTGACCTTCGACCTCGTGTTTGACGTCACCGATCCCAAGATCGAGCAGCGCTTCAACAAGGACAACAAGCCGGAGTCGCGCACCGATGTCAGGAAGATCACCAAACTGGTGGCGGACTTCATGCAGACCGAGCAGGAGGGCAGCGGCGATGACGCCCGTTTCGTGCCCCCGGGCGTGCGCTTCAAGTGGGGCACGTTCCGCTTCGACGGCGTGGTCGACAAAATCACCGAGAAGATCGACTTCTTCTCCGAAGAGGGCGTGCCGTTGCGCTCCACGCTGAGCGTGGGCATCACCAAGCAGGACGTGGACGTCAATTTCCTCTCTCCCGACACCGACGCCCAGGGCAACCCAGCGCCGGGCACCTCGCAAAAGCCCACCGCCAAGGAAAACAGCTCCATGGCCGATGCCCTGGCCCAGACCGGCAACCCGGAGCAGTGGCAGGGCGATGCCCTGGCCAACGGTATCGAAAATCCCAGGGACCTGCCGCTGGGCCAACCCCTGGACCTGGGCAGCGACCTGGCCACTGGCATCAATGCCGGCCTGCAGGCGAGCGCGGGCGCGGGCGCGGGGTTCGGCGCATCGACGGGCCTGGGGGGCGGCATCAGCGGCAGCCTGGGCGGCAGTTTCGGTGTCGGGATCAGTGCCGGCGCGAGCCTGGAGGGCGGCATCGGCGGCGGTATCGGTGGGGGAATCAGCGGCGGAATCAGCAGCGGTATCGGTGGGGAAATCAGCGGCGGCATCGGCGGCGGAGTCAGCGCCGGTGTCGGTGGCGGCACCGGCATTGAGATCAGCGGCGGCACCGATTTCGAGATCGACGCCAGCGCCGAACTGGCGCTCAACGGGAGTGTCAGCGCCAGCGCCAGCGCCGACTTCGAGTTTTGATGATCGTGGGCGGGAGCCCGCGGCGGTGAGGAGCGGAAAATGAGTGTTATCATCGACCAGTTCGAAGTGATCGTGGATTCGCAGAATCCGCAGGACGAGACCCAGCCGTCCGCGGCCTTACCGGCGCAGCCGCCGCAGCCGGCACTGCAGCCCTACGCCATCGAAGGCGTGTTCGAGCAAATGCAGGAACGCGCCGACCGGGTCAGGGCCCACTGACCCCGGTAGGCACCACCCGTGACCATGCGGATACCGAACCATGCCTGAGCTCGCCACCACCCTGCCCCTGTACTCCTCCCGGCCCCGGATCAGGATCGACGGCCGGCAGGATGCGCGCATCGATGCGGGCCTGTTGAACCTGTGGGTGATGGAGGATGAGTCCGGTCTCTACCGCTGCGAGCTGACCTTCGGCAACTGGGGCAGTCACGACAACAGGCTGGACTACCTGTACTTCGACCGCTCGGTGTTTGATTTCGGCAAGCAGATCGATATCGAGGTCGGTGACGGTGCTGCCGCGGCGCCGCTGTTCAGCGGCCGCATCAGCGCCATGGAAGGACGCTTCATCGAGCAGCGCCCGCCGGAGATACAGATCCTGGCCGAAGACAGGCTGCAGGACCTGCGCATGGTGCGCCGCACCCGCACGTTCGAGGACGTGTCCCTCGACGACGTGCTCGACACGATCGCCTCGGATCACGGCCTGCAGCTGCAGATCGATATCGACAGCCCGCAATACAAGACCCTGACCCAGGTCAACCAGAGTGACCTCGCGTTCATCCGCGAACGGGCGCGCCTGATCGACGCCGAGGTGTGGGTGGAGGGCGACGACCTGTATGTGCAGGCGCGCTCGCGGCGCAAGGTGGCGTCCCTGGAACTGACCTACAAGCAGCGCCTGCACGCATTCTCGGTGCTGGCGGACATCGCCCACCAGCGCTCCACGCTGTCGGTCGGCGGCTGGGACGTCGGCGCCAAGGACAGGCTCGACTATTCCGCCGGCCGGGACTGCATCCAGTCGGAAGTCGGCGACGGCCTGGGCGGTGCACAGGTGCTCGACGACGCCTTCGGCAGCCGGCACGAGCGCGTCGTCCACCTGACGCCGATGTCGGACGAGGAAACGCAGAACCTGGCCGAGAGCCATTACCGTACCCTGGCCCGACGCTTCGTCACCGGCCGTGGCCTGGCCGAAGGCGATGCGCGCCTGAAGGCTGGTGCCCACGTGACCATCAACGGAGTCGGCGGCCTATTCAATGGCCTGTATTTCGTCAACAGCGTCCATCACCTGTTCTGCCAGGAAACCGGGTTTCGAACCCGGTTCAGCGTGGAACGCCCCTTCATCGGCAGGGGGATCTGAGCATGCAAGACACGATGCTGCAGAAGATGTTCGATTCACGGCTGCCCACCGGCTTTGGCGGCGGTTTCTACGGTGTGTACGTTGCCGAAGTGGTCGATATCGCCGACCCCGACGGCCAGGGCCGGGTCAGGATCAGGCTGCCCTGGTCCCCGGATAGTGACGGAAACGAGTACCAAGCCTGGGCCAGGCTCGCCACGATGATGGCCGGGAACGAGCGCGGAACCTGGTTCATACCCCACCAAGGAGACGAAGTGCTGGTGGCGTTCAATGCCGGTGACACCCGCCACCCCTATGTAATCGGCTGCCTCTGGAACGGCCAGGACAGCCCGCCGGAAAGCATGGACAGCGCCGGCAACAACTATGCGAAGACCATCTGCTCGAAAAACGGTGTCCGCGTCTCCCTGAACGATCAGGACGGGCAAGAGAGCCTTACCCTGGAAACCCCGGGCGGGCAGCGGGTGGTACTGAAGGACGGACCCGGTGCCATCGACATCGAGGATAGCAACGGCAACTCCGTGAAACTCGGCACTTCCGGCATCACGGTCGAGGCCTCGGTCAAGGTTACCGTGAACGCGACCTTGGTGCAGGTGTCAGCGTCGTCGATGACCGTGGACTGTCCGTTCACCAGCTTCAGCGGCGTGGTCAAGGTGGACACCCTGCTGAGCAACAGCGTGGTGAGCGCCTCCTATACACCGGGAGCTGGAAACATATGGTAGCCGCGATCACACAGCACGATACCAAGTGGGTCTCACCCTCGCCGCTCTGGCCCGGGTCTTCCTCCACCACTTTGGGGCGCGAAGACTTTCGGCGTCCGGCGATACTGCGTTTCAACACCGACGGCTTCATGGACGAGCTGTTGTCGGTGATGAACGACTACCCCGAGAATCTCGGAGAATGGAAGGCCCGGCCTGAGACCTGGCGCGAGCCGATGGCGACACCGCCGACGGCGGCCAAACTGCAGCCGAACCAGCCCCTATCGAAGTTCAAGCAGACCCAGACCCGGCAGCTCAAGCGATACACTGACGCCACTGCCCTGGCTGCCGCATCCGCGCTCGTCGCAACCGACAGCACGCAGAACCTGCCGCTCAAGCTCTACCAGCCGGCCCACCAGCGGTTCTACCTGGTGACCGCCTCCTTTGTCTGCCGCAAGGTCGGATTGCCGGATCGAAAGATCGATCTCGCCAAGCAGCAGAAGGTGAAGTTCGTGCTGCGCCGCCTGCTGCCCAAGGACATCTCCGATCGCATCGACCCGGAGGTCTGCGATCTCAGCCAGTGCGACGAGTACGCCTACGTGCTCGACGGCGACGCATACCGCTGGGAGAGGGTGGGAGAGGCGGAAAGCGCCGCAAACAAGGTGCTGAAGGACAACGAAGAGCGCCTGCCGATGTTCAACGTCGGCTACGAGGAGGACGTGGACAAGAAGCGCCGCATGCTGGCGGGCTACATACCGGTGGGCAAGCGCGAGGCGTATTTGAGCAAGGAGGTCGTGGAGAGCCCCGGGGCCGACGTTCTGCCCGCCGATGCGGATGCCGCCGCGGCCGAAGCCGCCGCGCAGAAAAGGCGCGAGGCGATCACGTACCTGTTCCAACTGCAAGTCGGCGGACCCTGGAAGCAGCTGATCGCGACGGCGGACAGTGAAAACGGCAAAAACAGCGATTGGAATGCCAATGCGCCGGAAATTGCCGAAGACTCCGGTACCCCCGCATCCGATGACGACAGCGCCAAGAGCGGACTGCGGGATGTTAGGGACAGAATCCAGACCATCTCCTGGTACATCCTGGTCGACCTGGTGCAGTTCCTGAAAGACTATGTGCCCAAGGTCTACAGCTATATCGCCGACGGTGCCGCACCCGCGGATCTTACCGTGGCGGAGAGCAATCTCTACGATGCCCTGGCGGACATTGGGCTGGACAGGGCGGACTACGAAGGTGCGGATTTCCGAGGGCTTTTTGCCAAAAGCGACATCTACGATTCACTGCTGGATGCTCTCGAGCACGTCATCGATCATCCCGGTCTCGCCACCGACCTGGACCTCGTCGAATACCCGTTTGAGCGCGCTACGGACAATTCATCGCAGGAGTATCAGTGGCCGTCCTTTCTTTTCCCCCTCGCCGACCCGGTCAACGACGCACCGCTGCCCGACCTGACCGTCGATGACCCGAGTACCACTGAACCGGAACAGTCCCAGGAGAAGATCGACGCCCTGGCGGAACTGGTCGGAGAGGCGATAGCCGAGGATACTGCAAAGCCGGCCCCGGAGGTGCATCCGCCGAAGGTACCCAAGCAGAGCAACACCCTGGGCTGGTTCTACATCCGCTGCGTGTTCGAGAGTCCCGAATGCGGGCCGTTTCACCCGGCCATCGTCAGCGAATCCACGGAGGCGTTTCAGCTGGCCTCGTTTTTCGATCCCGACGCGCCGGGGCGTCCCGTCAACATCCCGATGCCGCTGGACATCTCGCCGGCGGGACTGCGCAAGTTCAACAAGAATGCCAGATTCATGGTCTCGGACATGTTGTGCGGCAGGTTCAAGGGAGCGCGCAAGACCACCCTGGGCGACCTGGTGCTGTCGGTGCTGCCCTGGCCGTTTCACAAGGACCTGCCCGAGCCGGGGCAGACATCTTGCTCCAAGGGCGACCTCGGCTTCGGCATGATCTGTTCGCTGTCGATTCCGATCGTGACCCTCTGCGCGTTCATTCTGCTGATCATCATGGTGATCCTGTTCGACCTGTTCTTCCGCTGGCTGCCGTACCTGTTCCTGTGTCTGCCCATTCCCGGCCTGAAAGGTAAATCCTGATGCTTGACGACGGAAAACTGTTTGGCCGCGGAATCCATTTTCCGCCCCGGATCACCGAAAACGGCCGCTGGGCCTGGTCCTCCGGCGTGGAAAACATCCGCCAGTCGATCAGGATCATCCTGCAGACCGAGCCCCTGGAGCGGCAGCTGCTGCCCAACTTCGGATCGGGGCTGAAAAAGCTGCTGTTTCAACCCAATACGGTCGAGACCCACAGCCTGATCGAGGAGTTGATCACCCGCTCGCTGACCCGCTGGGAACGCCGCATCAAGGTCACCTCCATTGAGGTGATCGGCGATCCCAAGGAGCCAAACGTCGCCTGGGTCACCTTGCGTTACAAGCTGGTCGCCAACCAGGCGCCGGAACAGATGCAGTTGAAGCTGCAGTTGAATGGTTAGGGGCACACTTTCCCATACCCGGAACTGAACTGGCAGGCCGAATTCCATGTCACTACCGCAACCGAAATTCGAAACGCGCACCTACCGCGACCTGTACAATGAGGCGATCGCCCGGATTGCGGCCCACACGCCGGAGTGGACCAATCGCAGCGAGCCGGATCCGGGCGTCACCCTGTTGCAGCTGTTCGCGTTCATGACCGAGAGCCTGCTGTACCGGACCAACCTGATCCCCGAACGCAACCGGCAAAAGTTCCTGCGCCTGCTGCAGATCCCGATGCGCCCGGCCGCGGCGGCTTCCGGACTCGTGAGTTTTTCCAATCCCCGCGGTCCCTTCGACGTCTACATCCTGAATGCGAATCTGTCCCTGGCCGCCGGCAGCGTTTCCTTCCGGACCGACAGCGGACTGGCGGTGTTGCCTATCGAGTCGCGCATTTACTACAAGAAGCCCGTGAGCACGACGGACGACGGCACGGACCTGACCGAGCTTTACAACAATCTCTACGCCGCCTTCGACCTGCCGGACAAGCAGCTGGAGTTTTACGAGACCACGGTGTTCGAGCCGGCCGCCAGCGGTACCAATCTCAAGAGCATCGATATCGCCCGAGAGACCGTGGACGGCACGCTCTGGCTGGCGCTGCTGGCCAGGTCCAGCGAGTCCCCGGATCAGGCCAGGGAAAAGATCGCCAATACGGTGCTCTCGCTGGGACTGTTCCCGGCCATCGGCGAGGAGGGCTGCAGCGTCGAGCCGGTGCCGGCAATGGCGGATACGCCGCAGCCGCTGGTGTTCGAGCTGCCCAATGCCGCCGACCAGCGCATTCGTTACGAGCCGCTGGACTACTCTGCCGAACACGACCTGATGAAACAGCCTGGCGTGGTGAAGATCCGCCTGCCCGCTGCCAACAAGCTCACTACCTGGGCGGAAGAGGCGCTTACCGCGGGCGTCGACAACCGACCACCGTCGCTGGAAAACACCGACGACCAGGACCGCCTGATCACCTGGCTGCGCATCCGCGCGCCGCAGGTCGATACCACCGCCGACGTCGCCTCCCGGCAGCTGTCGATCAAGCTGGCGTGGTGCGGAATCAATGCCGCCGACATCGGGCAGCGCAGCAATGTGACCGGAGAGAAGCTCAGTGACGGCACCGGCAAGCCCGACCAGGTGGTGCGGTTGTTGAACCGGCCGGTCATCGACAGCAGTCTGCGCCTGTATGTCAACGGGGAGCTCTGGAAGGAGATCGACGACCTGGCGGCGGCTCCGTCGGAGCTCGACTGCGGTGCTGCCAGCAACCTGCGGCCCAATGCCGACGTTGGCTCCAACCGGGTCTATCAGCTGGACAGGGAGGCCGGAGAAATCCGCTTCGGCAACGGCACGTTCGGCGCCAGGCCGGCCAATGGGGCGCTGATCCAGGCCGCCTATTCCCATGGCGGCGGCCTGCAGGGCATGGTCGGCATCGGCACCATACAAAAGGCGCCGAGTCTTCCCTCGGGCCTCAAGGTGTCCAACCCGGTACCCACCTGGGGCGGCACCGCCGCGGAGAGTGTGGCGGACGCGGAACGCAATATCCCCCAGACGATCCGGCACGCAGAGCGGCTGATTTCCGAGCAGGACTTCAAGGACATCGTCCTGCGCACGCCGGGGGTCACGATCGGCCGTGTGGTCATCCGGCCCCTGTTGAACCCGCGCCTGCCCAGGCAGACCTCGGCCGGATCCGTGACGGTGCTGGTGATTCCGGAATTCGATGCGGTTCACCCGCACTCCCCGGAGCCGGACCAGTTCATGCTCGAAAACGTCTGCCGTTACCTGTCCCCGCGCCGCGTCCTCACCACCGAACTGCACGTGCGCGGCCCGGTTTACAAGGAGGTCTGGATCTCGGTGGGGCTCAACGTGGTGGCGGGATTCGATCCCTCACCGGTACGCGAAGCCGTCAAGAGCGAAATCCAGGCTTTCCTGTCGCCGCTGGTGGGCGGCTTTTCCGGCGCGGGATGGCCGCTGGAGAAGACCGTCGATGCCCTGGAGATCTCCGCCGCGGTGACCCGGGTCGACGGCGTATCCAAGGTGAACGGGCTGCTGATCGCCGAATCCACCGGACCGAACCTCCCCGAGATCTCCATGGAAGGGCTGAACCTGCCCCGGGTGATGAAAATTGCCGTGGTGGAGGGCGATCCACAGAGCATCGAGGATATCCGTGGCGACAACGAGGCCCTGGATAGCGGTACGGGTACGGATTCTGGTGCGGGTTCCGGTTCGGGTTCCGGTGCGGGTTCCGTGGTTCCGGTACCCGTGATACCGACGCAATGCTGATGGGTGCCGACGAGCGATGGACGCGAACAAGACCCGCTACCACTTGATTCTCGGCGAACGGGACTGGCTGCCGCTGCTGCTGGAGCAGACCCTTGTCGATGCCTGGTGGGACCGCAGCCGGCAGATGATCTCGCTGGCACCGGTCGTGAAACAGCTCGACGAGCTGTCCCGCGGTGAGCTGCTGGACACGAGCCGCCGCCGCGGTGCGTCCTATGATCACTACGGCAATATCTTCTGGATCAATGACACGGAAAACGCCGTCTGCTATCAGCCCGCGGCCACGCCTGGGGAAATCGGTGTCTACTGGCAGGCAGACCAACTCCATCGGTCTTCCGGGACCGCGCAACGCCAAGGCGATTTCGGGCCGTCGGAAGACGCTCGTGTTGAACCCGCGCCGCCGCGGTTGCGCGGACTCACGGTCACCGCCCACGCATACCTGGTGGTGGGGACCCTGAATCCGGGCGGCTTGTTGGCGTTCGACCTGCAGGGCGGCGGACCTCCGGCCTGGCTGATCTGGCCCGAAGCCGTCGGTCTGCAACCCTACGACCTGTGCAGTGCGCCGGAAGGGGGGCTGTGGGTCCTGGATACCGATTTCACCACCTTCGAGGCCAGGGTCTGGCACCTGGACAGGGAATTTCGGATCCTGCAATGCTCCGCGGAGCAAGTGACTCTGCCTACCGCCCTGAGTCACGATTTTCACGACGAGACAGCCGCCGCCGAGCCGGTCGAGAGCGGCGGCGGACGACGTTTTGTATCCGGCCTGCCGCTCAATGCCGCCAGCCCGCTGTTGGCGGAGCGGCCGGTCGCAATCGAGGCGATCGCCTCCAACAGCTTCATCGTCCTGGACAGCCCGCCCGGAGCAGCGGCGTCGTCGATTCATTATTTCGTGGACGGTGAGCGGGTCGATAGCCTGTCGCTGGACGCGTCCGTGACCGGTAAACTGCTGGGCCGAGCTGAGATCGTCGGCCACGATTTCGCCTTCGTGCCCGGCGGGATGGAGACCAGCGGCGGTGCGGCGGCCACAGCCCGGCACGCCGTCTTCGGGGACCTGTACGTCTCGGCAACCCACGCCCAACAGTCCTACAGATTCTCCCTGCGGGCCACCGGGAACTCGCTGAGATTGAGGCTGCAGCCGCGCCTGATCCCGATGCGCGCCCACGGCGGCAAGGCCCTGGTCGCGTCGGGGAAGAACGCCTACTACGACTATGAGGACCGCTGGCTGCCCCTGGCGGAACAACCGTTGCACAACTACCGCAACCAAGCCCGCATCGAGGGCATCGTGAAAGACGGGGAACAGCCCGACTGCGTCTGGCACCGGATCATCATCGATGCCTGCATTCCCGCCGGCACCAGCGTACGCTTCGAGACCCGTACCGCCAATCACGAGGCCGAGCTCGGGAATGCGCCCTGGCAATCGGAGCCGCCCCCGCAACTGCGCAGCGAGGGATCGGAGATTCCGTTTCACGAGCCCTTCGACGATCGGTGGCTGGCCACCGGCAACGCCGGAAGCTGGGACCTGCTGCTGCAGAACGCGGTGGGCCGCTTCATCGAACTGCGCATCATATTGCAGGGCAACCGACGCTCGACACCCCATATCCGCTCCTGCCGCATCTACTATCCGCGTTTTTCCTACCTCGACCGCTACCTGCCCGATGTCTACAGGCAGGACCGGGAGTCGGCCGCTTTCCTGGACCGTTTCCTGGCCAATGTGGAGGGCCTGTACACCGCCTTGGAGGACAAGATCGCGCGGGCCGAATCCCTGTTCGACGACCGCACTAGCCCCGCCGAATTTCTCGAGTGGCTGGGCGGTTGGCTGGGTGCCTTCATCGATCCCTCCTGGGACGAGGCACGCAAACGCCTGTTCATCGCCAACGCCTTCCTGCTGTTCAAGTGGCGCGGTACCGCTATCGGGCTGCGCGCCCTGCTGCGGCTGTCGATCGACAGCTGTCCCGACGACAGCATCTTCGACCCCCTGCGCAGTGGCGGCATCGATTGCATCGACGGCTGTTCGACGTCCACCCAGAGGCACATTGGCGGCGATATCCGCATCGTGGAGCAGTTCCTCACCCGCCGGGATCCGGGAATCGCCGTGGCGGCACTGCAGGACACCCGGGTAAGTCTGGAACTAGCCGGTTCCGACGCCCGCTGGTCTCCGCAGCAAGGCGCCGGACCGATACACCAAAGGTACCAGTCTTTCCTGGCGTCCACTTACGGCGATTCCATTGCCGAGGTCAATAAGCAATGGGCGAGGGAATACCTGCGTTTCGACGAGATCCGCTTTCCCGCGCTGATGCCAACGGCCGATCCGGAGAAGCGCGACTGGCAGCACTTCACCCGGGATTTCCTCGGTTTCAGCTACGCCGACGTGACCGACGAGGATCTGCCGAAATACCGGGAATTCCTGCAGCGCCGCTATCGGCAGATTTCGCAACTGAATACGGCCCACGGTTTGCTGGGCAGCACGCAGTTGAAAAGCTTTGACGCGGTCCTGATGCCGCAGGGGCTGCCGGTCAACCAGCGTGCCTTGACCGATTGGATCGAGTTCGCGTCGATCGCATTGCCGATCGACCGGCAGGCCCATTCCTTTACGGTACTGCTGCCGACCAGGCCCGGCGATCTGCCCGGCGAGCTCGAGCTGCGGAGGGCCCGGGTCGAGGCCATTGTGGAGCGGGAAAAGCCGGCTCACACCCGGTTCGAGGTCCAGTTCTTCTGGGCCATGTTTCAAGTGGGCAGTGCCAGGTTGGGTATCGACACCCTGGTCGGCGACAGCAGCCGTTTCGTCGCACTGGCACTGGGTGCGAATTTCCTCGGTGAGAGTTACCTGTCCGAATCACATCCCTGGAGTGTGGTCGACCGCGGCATCGTCGGAACAGAGCGTTTGGCAGGCTCGCACGAATGGAGGTTATGACATTGAACGATTTTTCACCTGTGTACCCCGAAGCCACGATTCTGGATTCCAACAAGCGCGTCAACTACGTGCACGGACTGGTGCTCGGCGTCGACGAATTCCGGCAGGAAGAATTTTACCTACTGGAAAAGGACCGCCTGCACAACCGTTCCCTGCACGGTTACGGTACCGTCTGCGGATTGAGTGTCGAGCAGGAAACGACCGCCGACGGCCTGGAAGTCAGGGTCAATCCCGGCATGGCGATCTGCGCCAACGGCCAGGTGGTAGAGGTTCCGCGAACCCAGTGTGCGCTGGTCAATGACTGGCTGGCGAGTCATGCGCAAGAGGTGCTGGAGCAGCTCGGCTCCCCGGCCACCTCGGAACTGCAGCTCTACCTGATGCTCTGTTACCGGGAGTGCAAGACCGATGTCGTGCCGGTTCCCACCGGCCCCTGCCAGTCTCTGGAAGAGTCGACCGCAGCGTCGCGGATCGCGGACAATTTCAGCCTCTCGTTGGAATTGACTGCGCCCGCGGAGATCTCGCTGCCCGGATCGCCCGCGCCGGCCGGGGAGGGGCCGTTGATCTTGCGCTTCATCGAGCTGTTGCGTTCCATCCCGGTGGAGCCAGGTGGAACCCTGACGGCTCACGACATCCGGGACTGGGTCAGATCGCTAGTGCAGGGCTCGCCTGCGGCGCTCCCGGAAATCAGCTCTCCTGCGCTGAGCGGTGCCATTGACCCGGCGAATCGGAGTGCACTGCTGCACGCCGCGCTATTGGGATGGGTAACTGAAGTGAAACCCTGCCTGATGAGCTCGTCCACGGAAGTGGTTCCGGCTGATCCCTATGTAAACTGCGTATTCCTGGCTGAACTGAATCTCGATATCACCATCGTCGCCGGTGTGCCGCAACTAACGCCCGGATCATCGATAGCCATTCTCGAAGATGCCCGGCGCTATTTGCTGGATACGCAAACGATACAGACGCTGCAAACCCACCTGCTGTCCAACCCAGCCTTGGGATCGGCGGCTGCACCGGTACGCCAGCGAATGGCCTTCCCTGCGATGAGTGGCCGCCCGGTATCAGGCGCGCGCTACGGCATATTGCTTGGCCGGATCCAGAGTATGCGTTTTAACGGATTCACCGGTGCCGGACGGATGTTGTTCAATCTGCCGATACCCGATGACATCGATTTAAACGAAGGCATGCAATTTCGTCTGGTGTGGGGCTATCAGACCAATACGGCGATTGCCTTCGACTGGCGGGTTGGGGCGCAGTTTTATTCTGCGGAAGATCCCATTACAGATGTCGAAACGGTGGATCTTTCTGTTTCCGAGCCCGCGTCTTCCCATAACTCCATCTTGATGAGCGAGTTTCACGACTTTAGCGCTGCCTTGGTTCTCGACAGCAGCAGGGAGTTCGCCGTGATCGAAGTGTCCATTGTTAATATAGGGGAATCGTTTACACAGGTGCACCTGTTACAGCTGGAGATCGAATACACCGCCAATTCGGCGGGGGAGATCTTGTAGCCATGGCCATAAAATCCCTGCTGGAGCCGATTCTCGAAGACGGCATCAAGAACACCTACTATTTCGAGGGTCGCCTGCTCAGTGCGAAAGACCTGCGGGAACAGCAGGAGGCCAATCGGCGCCATCACCGCCAGCTCGGTTCATTGGCCGGCTACGGCATCGTCGACGGGCTGGACGTGAGCATCGAAAACAAGGGTGGCAGTGGCGCCAACCCGGTAGTGAGGATCGCCGGCGGCAAGGCCGTCAACCTGCTCGGCGAAGTGGTGGAGCTGCCGCTGGACTACATCGACGTCGAGCTGTCCCGAATCCTGGAGCCCGTCGATCCGGCGGCAACGATATTCCGGGATTGTGACGTTGAGATATCGGAGTCCCTGGCGCCGAGCGGCGCCGGACTGTACGTGCTGGTGATTTCGCCGACCTCGCAGTACGAAGGATACGCCTTGAAGAGCGGGTTGCAAAATCGCGGCGTGGCGTACCAATGCGGCCGCGCCTATGTCGTCGAAGGGGTCCAGCTACGCCTGGTCCGATTCGATCCGCTTGCGATGCCGGATATCTCCTACCCCACCAGAGATTTGCTGCAAAACCAGGTATTGAATACAGGCAGTCCTGTCCTGTCGGATGACTACCAGAACCTGTCGAAACTGCAGAATGTGGTCGCGCACGTCTGCTTCGGAACGGAGACTTCCAAGCTATCGCAGACCGACCTGACCAGGACGGTATCCAATCCCGTCGCGGGGTTCGACGCCTTGCTGGGAGAGTCGATCGGACTGGAAAAATGCGACGTGCCGATTGCGATGATCTATTGGACGTTGGACGGCATCGGTTTCGTCGACAACTGGGCCGTGAAACGCAGGGCCTATCCCCATGTCGGAGTCAATGCGAGCTTGCCGTTGAGCCAGGATCGTTCCATCGCGATGTTCGAAGCCATGCTGTACCAATTTCAGGAGCAGATCGGCAATCTGTTGCTCGATAATCTGACGGTGACCGAGCTCATCTCGCTCAGCGCCTTCGATTACTTTCAGTACCTGCCGCCTGCGGGCGTGATACCGCAACACCGCGGCAGCTACAGCGGCTTTGCTGTGGACGCGTTTTTCAGCCGGCAACCCCATCGTTCTCCGGAATACGTGTCGCAAAGCCAGGCGCGGGAAATTCTTTTCCAATCGGCCAACTTTGCTCCCATTCCGATTGCGCAAAAGCAACTGGTCTGGTTGTACAAGACCTGGGAACGGGATTTTGAAGAGGTCCAGGGGAATACCAGTGCGCCCCACGTGATATTCACCTGTGGTTATGCGCCATACCAGGCGCAGGCAAAATTTGACCTGGCGCGCTGGGATTACAGCCATTACACGAGAATTTGATCGATTAACCATTTAGATCGAGGGCTGCCTCATGCCAAATCACAAAGTGCGTCCAGGGGAGATAATCTCATCAGAACTGATGAACTTTATTCTCGATAAACTGGAAGAGCTTGAGAATACCGTCAACAACCTTGGCCAGTTGAATCAAATCAAGATCGATCGAATCATACCGTTAGCCGGTGCGCCCGTGGATACCTTAATTCGTATCGAAGGCGCTAACTTTCTGCATCCGCCCGGCGACAACATCGTGCGCATTGCCGGCGAGCTGGTGGTGGAATTTGCTTCACCAAGCACCAGTGGCATCTTAACCTGCAGGGTCCCCGATACCATTGATGTAAACGACGATGACGGCGAACCCTTCGTGGTGCGTGTGGAGAACACGAAATATGGCGCCACCGAAGCCGACTATATACTATTCCCCGAATCCAGCCAGCCGGAGATCCTCATTAATACCGTGCTGACCGAGACAGGATCGACAACCCTGAATATGAGGGCTCCCGCTATTATTACGGGGGAGAACTTTTCGACCAATGCGGATTTGAATGAGATTCGGCTTGAATGGATAGGTCCTGCGGGTAGCACTACCGCGTTCGCAACCGAGAAAGAAATGATCTCAACCACGCCCGGAGACATGCAGATGCGCTTCACCGTGCCTGAAATCCCTAGATTCCCCAGCGGCCAAGTGCGACCGGTGGTCGTGAGATTGCGATTTGACGAAAGATCAGACGAGGAAACGGTTTCCGTGCGGGGTTCATAGCGATTTATAACAGAATGGCCAGAAGGTAGGTGGAAATCAGCGTCATTGCCGAATTGACTTTTTGGTTATTACGTGGTGAAAAAAACAGAGGGCATCATGGAAAATAGAAACCGCCGTATAATCGGCATTTCAATTTTGCGTTCAATCATATATTCGCTGTTCCTGGCGATTCTTCTTCCGCTGTTGGGTACGGGAGACGCCATAGGATCCACCACTTCCTTGGAAATTAAAATACCGAAGCGGGGAAGCGGCTCCGGCAGCATGGCGATTTATCAGGTTGAAGCGACCATGATTGTAGACGGTACTGGCACGGTGGAATTCCGCGTCACCGATCCGGAAAACAAGACGGCTGATTTTACACTGGATTCATCGACGGTATGCGTGGGTGGCGACCCGGCCACCGATCCCTGCGCCCACGAGTTTCCGTTCACGGGCAATGGCAACGATTCGGTCAAGTGGGAAGTACCTGCTGTCGGGGTATACAAACTTACAATTAATCCGAACTCGAATACAGAATTTTCGGGTGGCGAGTGTGTAGATACAATGCCAGTTGAGGTCGAGAAGTACCGCGTCAAAGTGTTGTCAGGTCCAGAAATCACCGATGCCTGTCTGGTTAGTTACGATTTATCCGCTTCCGGCTCCGAGTGTTTTGATCTCGGTCCTCCAATCCAAACAATTCCTTTGGCAACGATCAATATCGATCCTAACGACGGTTCCGCCTTGGATCAGTTTTGCCGTCCTGGCGTCGATTCCGCACTGGTGCTGGATAAGTCTGGCAGTATGAACAGTTCTCCGATGGCCGGTCCATCGGCGAAAAAAATAGATGCGCTAATAATCGCTGCCAATGGCTTCGTCAATCGCTGGAACTTGATACGCGAAGATGAGGGAACGTCGCCCGACGACAATATTGGTGTCATACTATTTGACAGCAATGAATCCTGGTTGGGCGACGCGAGCACGCTTGATTCCTTTGCCGAAGTAGCGCCGTCCATCTCAGGTGATATGGCACTGGTCGAGGCCGACGGCTCGACCTCTATCGGCGACGGTCTGTTCACCGCCAGTAGCGCCTTGTTTGACGGACCTCTGGCCACCAACGGCAATCGCAAGACCATCCTCTTGATGAGCGATGGTAAAGAGAATACCCATCGTCGGGTGCGCCTGTGGGATAACGACGCGAGCGCCGTGCTTCAGTGGTCTGATATTGGCACTATTGCCGCCGCCGATTTCCAGTCGCGCATCAAGATTCAACTGGGGTCCGATTCCACCAGCTGGACCGATTTGGCCAATGAATCCAACCTACGTATTTATGCGGTGACGGTCGGTAGTTCCACCGCGGTCAGTGCGGAGATCAACCAGGGCCTGGCCATGGCGACCGGCGGCTTTTACATCAACTCGGAAACCAACGCGGATATTCTGCCCGCTTATTTCATCGAACTGCTGCAGAACTTCGTTAAGTTCAACACCTGGAATGTGGTGGCTCTGCGCTCGGTGAGTATTGGAGTTGATGATAACGGCGTTGTTCAGACGGACTTCATCGATTTTCCCCTAGCCTCAACCAGCCAGGCCACGTCCATCGATTTATCCTGGAACGCGCAATTCGGTCACGTCTGTCTCGATGTGCTCGCCCCCGGTGCCAAAGAAGAAGAAAAGGAGACGGTGTGTAGCAATCAGGATGACCAGGCGGCGGGTACATTATCCTGGACCAAGAATCTCCTGACTGCTGATCCGCCGGTCGATACCAGCGGTAAATGGCGCGCGACTATCAGACCGATGAGCGGGGGCGCCCCATTTGGTCTCGTAAACCTGGTCGATTATGTTCCCGACGCTGTCGAGTTTCCCGTGTTCCTGACGATCATGGCGGAGGATAGCAACGTTGGATCGGACTACAGCATCGGCGTCGACGACTATGTGCCCGGCAGTGAAATTCCCCTGCACGTGAAGCTGAAAGAGTCCGGCAAGGCGCTGGTCGGTGGTGTTAGCGTTTCTGCTTTGGTTGCTTCACCCGACCAAAGCATCGGCGATCTGTTAGCCGCCAGTAGTGCCGGTACTAGCCAGCCCGGCAACTGTCCGGGCGGTTGCGACACCGACACCGATGCCGATACCAAACTGGCAAACGAGCTGAGCGAAAACGAAGAAGCGCTGGCGCGGGTCGAGAATACGGTAACCCTGTTGGATAACGGTAACTCTGAAAACGGCGACCAGGTGGCAGGGGACGGGATCTACAGTGCCCTTTATCAAGTCGATGCACCGGGGCACTACAACGTGCTGTTCAAGACTTCGGGTACAACCGAGCGCTCCGGCGATGTGATGCGCGAACAGCTGATGTCATTGGTCGTTCGCAATCAACCAGATGCCGATAAGACTGATATCGATACCCATATCAGCAGTGATCCCAAAAGCAGGCGACAGATCTTGAATATGACATTCAAGCCGGCCACCAAAGGCGGTCACTTGATGGGACCAGGATGGGCGAATTACTTCTGGTTCACGGGACCGGAAATCACGCCTTTCAAGGCCACTGACAACCTGGATGGAACCTATTCGGTGGCGGTCAGTTTCTACGGTTGGAAGATCCCCGATCTGACACTGCACTTCCTTGATGTCGCTCAGGCAATCGAAGATTCCACAACCCATGACAAGCTGCCGGCGCCGCTGGGCGACAGCACCGCGCTAAGTGACGTAACTGAACAGCCGCCCTGCAAGTGGTACGACCTCACCTGCGGCATGGCCCGGTTGAAATATCTGATTCTGATCATCCTCGTGTTGCTGATTGTCTTCCTGCTGTTCAGAAAGCATTCGGGCAACTGAGGCAACGTCGATCCAGCCAGCGATTCCCCACAGCGAGATGGGATTGTGATGCCTGACTCCGCCAGCGGCCAAATTCGAAAGCTGTTCATTCACTCCATGGTGAAAGACTCGCCGGCGTTGCGCATGGGCATTGCCCGCACGGTAAGCGCAGTCGACTTCAGACCCGTCGGGATGGCGCCTTCGGCACTTCTTTTCATCCGGAAACTGGTAGGAAGACTTCAGGGTGAAGTACTTGCGATCGGCGCAACGTCGCGCGGAAACGCGCAGTGGCTATCCACCGTGAAAAGCCAGTTGGACCAGGCTTACCGTAGGGCGGAGCGTCCCGTCAAGGGGCGGGTAAGCGCAAACGCCCATGCGGTGTTGTTCCGGGACCAGGGAGAGCTGTTGGCCTGTCTCTGTCGCGATGCGCTAGATGGTACGCTCACCGGTAAATGGTGGTGGAAACAAAGCCAGGGGGCGCTGTTTTCCTCCCTGCCGCGTTCAACGGCGATTCGCAGCTCACTGTTGAGCGCGCCGCAGGAGATACCGGCGGTGTTCGAGCAACTTGCGCGCTGGAGGCTTGCCATTCCCCTGATCGAGCTGTTTGACGACACCGATGCGGATGCGCTCACCCGTGCTTTCCTGGTTGAATTTTCATGCTCGCGGCTGATGCAGAAATTAGTCGAGCCAACTCGGTCGGGCGACGACGTTGGCGATACCGAGACAGTATCCGGCGATACTGCCGAGCGTTCGCCCACCTTTCGCAGTTGGTTTGCCGATGACTCGGACCGACGTTTTCTGCGGGAGCGGAATGTCCATCACATTGTCGCAGGTTCCGCGAAGTCGGCCGGAACATCGAAGCAAACCGCGTATCCTCCCTGGTTGACGCTGTTCAGCGATCAGGTATGGGAGAGTCGGCTGACGCGTTCACAAGCCTGTCTGCTGGGTCTGGCCCGAACAGCGTTCACTAATGCGGCGCTTTTGCGCAACACCGCATTCGAAAACCAGGTGGTGATTTGGTGGTCGGATGCACAATCCACTTATCCGCCGGGAGCGGAAGCCGATAATACGCCGCCGTTCCAAACCTCGTCAGCGGATTTCGATCACACGCCATCGTCGGACGCCGCAGCATCTGCACTGATACATCCTTTGATGGCCCAAGCGTCCACCGGTGATAAGAAATTGTCCACCGTGGACTCCGGTTTGGGCAAAGCCGGCGACAATCGCATTTACAACGCTTCGTCAAACCTCGTAGAAAGATCTCGCCCGAGTGATTCTGATAGCGCCTGGGGCGATATCTTGGTTGATTCGGTCTCTGATCTCGAATCCGGTACGCCTTGGTCGGCAAGCGAGGATGTCCGCAAACCCCCAGCGCGAGAAACCAGCGCCGGTTTAGAACCTCTTCACGTAGAAGGAAATGACAGTTCCGACAACGCTGCCGACGATTCCTTCAGCCACCTTGACGCTCAAGCGAATGCGGAGGTCGGCAATTGGGATGATACGGAGGAAGCTACGGAGGAAGCTTTAGATGAAGGCGTCGATGAGCTCCGGCCGAACTGGTTGACGGACAACTTTGTCGACACGGAACTGGGCGGCCTGCTCTATCTCATCAACCTGCTGGAACAACTCGAGTTGCCCGAAGCGATGGATGTGGACTGGCATTTCGACGCCAGACTGGGCCGCTGGGGATTCCTGGAACTGATAGCCCTCGGCCTGTTGAACGAATCCCTGGAGGGTTTGAAGGACGACCCGCTCTGGCATTTACTGGCGAAACTCTCCGGGCGTAAGCCAGGCTCGCCTATCGGGGAAAGATACCTGTCCGATTTCGTGCCGGACTTTCGGCTGCCCCCTGACTGGTGGAAACACCTGATATCCGCGGTCGATCGGTCCGTGCACCTGTGGTGGGCCGTGCAGGCCGATCGAATGCGGATTTGGTGTGATGAGTGCGTTTTGGTCGATCACGCCGTCGGTTCGGACGGTCCGCCGCATCCCGACGGATTGCTTGCCTCGGTGCAGGCCGAGCTGCGTCCCTATCAACAGGGCGGGGAAGCACTGCCTATCGGCTCTGGGCCGTTCGACCGGGCGCCATGGGAACGACCGTCCGACGCGCTCGTTCGAGCCGCGGGCGCTCCTCTATGCCGCTGGGTATCGATGGCCATGCCGTTTCTCCGATGGTTCCTGCAGCGGCAGTTGCATCTCGATTCGGCAACCGGCGACAGGCTGATGGAGACGTTGCTCGGGCTTCCCGCGCGAATCTACTTTACCCCGAGTCACGTCGACATGGTGGCGGACGTCAATCTGACTTCCCTCGCGATCCGACGATCCGGACTCGACCAGGATCCCGGCTGGCAGCCCCTGTACGGCCGGGTCCTGTTGTTCCATTTTGCCCAGGTGTAGCACCTGGCGGAGGAAATGCGGTGGATGCACTCGGCGAACGACTACTCCAAGAACCAGCAGCAGGGAAACCCCTGTCGTTGGTGCAGGACGACGCTACGGATACGTTCCGGGCACAGGACCACTACGCCCTGAACCTGTTCGCCGGTATCCACTGCCTGCTGGCCCATATCGACCGACTGTCCGGGGTCGGCGGTGAGAGTGTCGAACAGCATTTTTCCCGTTATCCGTTTCTGCGCGAATACCACCGCCAGATCCTCTTGGTCATGCCGGCCAGCCTGAGCTGGCCGGATGGCAGGCAATGGTGGCGTGCCAACCTGCGCGCTATCGCCGGGCAGAGCGGAAATCACCTGCCGCTTGAAGCGCTGGACGGACAGCTCCGTTTTCGCCACGAAACGATCATGGCGCTGATGCTGGCGGGGCTGGTCGAAGAAGATTCGCGGTTCGGCACCCTGTTCGCGGATTTGCAGCAGCCCCTCGGGTATCGAAGACCGATGCTGGAGACCCTGGGCCAGGTGGTGGCCGCTGAAGATGCGGTCACGCAGCTCAGCTCCTGGGATGTCTGCAGCCCCCTGCTGACCACCAGACTGGTGCAGGCGGACGATACCCGCCTGCCGCGGTCCGAGTGGGTGCTGAAGGTCGATCCCGTTCTCTGGGACCTGATCCGCACCGGCCAGCCCGAAGTCAGCGGTCAGCGGTTGAAATACCTTTCGCACCAGCAACTGACGCCAATGGATGGCGTCATCGTCGAGCACGAATTCCAACAGCGGCTCAAGGGTGTTCCGTCGCTGTTCCGTCAAGGCAGGGCCAGGATCCTGGTATTGCGTGCCCCGGAAGGCAGCCACAGTGTGGAGGTGTCGGGGGCGGTGGCGCAGGCGCTGGGCAAGAACCTGGTGGTACAAGGACCCGGGCCGGAAAAGCCCGAAGCGGACGAGACGCTGGGGATTTCCTGCACCTTGTTGAACGCAATGCCGGTGTACAAACTGGACTTGGCTCCCGGCGAAACGGCGCACTTGCCGGCGCTTGCGGGCTATGATGGTCCGATAATCGTCATCCTCGGCAAGGAAGGCGGACTCGATACCGCAGAGGCCGGACAGTTGATCAATCTGACGATGCCGGCCCCTGACTACCATCAGCGTATCCGTTTGTGGGAGCGGTATTTGAACGGCAGCCGCATCGAAAATCTCGCTGGTGTCGCTCGCCGGTTTCGACTGCCCGGCGCTTTCATCGAGCAGGTGGCCGGGATGACGATCAACGACGTGGCGCTGGAAGGCCGGCGGGTCGTCGGACTCGACGATATTCGCGGTGCGGCCCGCAACCTGAATCACCAGAGGCTGGACACGCTGGCCGATCCGCTTGACGCCAAAGGCTCATGGTCCCAGCTGATTTCCGCGGCGGCCACGTCCGATAAGCTGCAAGAACTGGAGCTGCGCTGCCTCTACCGGGAGCGCCTGCAGGACCACCTGGGGCCGGCGTTCGGGAATCCTGCCAATTGCGGGGTCAGGGCGCTGTTCACCGGGCGCAGCGGTACCGGAAAGACCCTGGCCGCAAGAATCCTCGCCGCCGAGCTCGGCATGGATATCTACCGCGTCGACCTGGCCTCCATCGTCAACAAGTACATCGGAGAGACCGAGAAAAACCTCAACAAGGTGCTGACCCGGGCCGAAGCGCTGGACGTGATCCTGCTGCTGGACGAGGGAGACTCATTGCTGGGGGGCCGCACCGAAGTCAAGAACGCCAACGACCGCTACGCTAACCTGGAGACCAATTATCTCCTGCAGCGTCTGGAGCACTACCAAGGGATCATCCTGATCACCACCAACCTTTCCGACAACATCGACAAGGCCTTTCAGCGCCGCATGGACATCGTGATCCCGTTCTTTCAGCCGCGGATCGAACAGCGCCTGGCCATCTTCCAACTGCATCTGCCATCGGAGCACCGGGTCGACGACCTGTTCCTGGAAAAGGCCGCCCAGCACTGCGCGTTGATGGGTGGACAGATCCGTAATGTCTGTCTGCATGCATCACTGGTGGCGCTGGATGAAGGGGCGGCTGTGACCGACGAACACCTGGAATTCGCGTTGCGCAGTGAATACCGGAAAAACGGGGGGATCTATCCGCTGACCCAACAGCATCCCGCCTCATTCAACGACGGTGGCATGGGCGCTTTTGCCAACGCACTGTCCCAACATTACTAAGGACTATCCTTGTGCCCAGACGGTTGATCCGCAGAAGGCGTCGAACCCGACACGGCAACGAAGTCGAGGAGCTGAGGCCTTCGACCGGGCGGATGGAAAGACCGCGGGCCGCTCAGGGGGCGTTTTACAAATCCGGGCCCATGCTGGCGATGCCCGACGTTTTCGACGGATCGGGTAGTGCTTCGAGAAAACACCAGGCCGGCGAGGCCGAGGCCGACAGCCTGCAGACGGTGCTTCCGGTCACTCTCCAGGTCAGCGGCAAAGGCGAGCCGTCCCGGGATTCCGCCAAGGCGACCACGATCAGACTGGAAGGTCGTACCGATGCCGATTTCGACGGTGGCAGCTTTGAAACACAGAATGTGCGCGTCAGTGCAGCCGAGGGCTGCGATGCCTGTACGGAAGGTGACCCCTGCGTTCGCGCCAGAGGCATCCTGGTGGCGCGTTACCAGGTCACCACGGACGTGGACCTGCCCAGCGCCGATGATTTCCCCGACCTGACGCCTTGCCAACGAGCCAGGGTACAGCAGGCGATCGATACCGTGCTGGCGCCCCATGAACAACAACACGTCGAGGCATTCGAGCAATACAACGGTGTCACCCGCACGCCCTTCGATCTCACCCTGTGCCGCAGCGAATTCGACTCGGCCATCCAGTCCATGTTCGACGACCAGGAGGCTGCTCGGCGTCAGGATGCGCAGGACGACAGTGATCGGCTGGACCCTTTCCATTTCGATGTCGACATCGATTGTGATGAGCCGCCGGAAGAGGGGGAGTCTTCGACCGATGAGGCCGCCACCTCGGAGGATGGCGGCAATCCGGAAGAGCCGGCCGAGACCCCCGAGGCGGAACCAGAAAGCAGCTGACAGAATGGCAAATGCGCGTCATTTGAAAGGTACGGTTGAGTCCCGAAACAAGCGTTCTTCGGGTTCCCACAAACCGTCCTCGTCGACTACCGCACCGGGCTCGGCCAGGGGATCTCACTATGCCCTTGGGGTGGCGCCTGGAATTGCCGTGCCCGCCTGCGCGCAGGTGGTCCAGTTCCAGCCCGAGCAGGAAGTCAGGGAGGAGGAGATCATCGAGGGGGCCGGTGCCGTGCAGATGATGTGCGCCGATTGCGAAGCGGAATTGGAGGAGCGGCAGGAAGAAGAATCGGAAGAGGTGATCCAGCAGAAACTGGGGACTGATGGTGCCGTGATCCCTCCGCCGGATGACAACGATGACTACGTTGCTCAACTCAAGTGTGCCCGGTGTGAAAATGGCGGAACTCCGAATCACGAGGGCGATGTCCAAGCCAAAAACACTCAATCTGCACCAGCACCGGTCAATGCTCGGGGCAGTAATGACGGTAGATCGATTCTCAGTCAAGCCAGGCAGGGACTGCGAAATGCCAGCAATCCCTTGCCACATCAGCGGCGTATTCAGGCGTCATTCGGCCACCACGACATTTCCGGTGTGCGCACGGAAACCGGAGGTGCTGCTGGCCGCACCAGTGAACGTATGGGTGCATTGGCCTTTACATCCGGAAACCGTATCGGTTTCAGGGCAGACCCCGATCTGCATTTGGCTGCCCATGAGGCCGCCCACGTAGTGCAGCAACGCCGCGGTGTGAGTTTGAAAAATACCGTCGGCAGTCCCGGTGATCCCTATGAACAACAGGCCGATGCAGCGGCTGATCGCGTGGTCAACGGCGGTTCGGCTGAAGAGTTGCTCGACGACCCGAATTTTCATGGTGGTGACACTGCAACCGCACAACGGAATACTGATGCCGCCAAAGGGAATTCCCAGGCAGAAGACGACAAGCCGCTTCAAATGGCGCTCGAAGTCAGCTCCAGGCGTCTATTTGAAGAGGATACTGGCGGTGCAGGGAACGAAACGGAGGGTGGGGAAGGCGGTGCAGGTGAGGCCGGAGAGGAAACGGGAGGCCAGGCCGAGTCTGAAAGCGAACTGCCCGCCGGGGACGGTGAAACCGAAGCGAACGGTGAGGCCGAAGAAAACGGTGAGGCCGAGACAGAAGACGCAGACAGTGAGTCCGCTTCCGCCGAGGGAGGGTCATCAGGCTCGGGAGGCGGTGGTGGCGGTGCAGGATCCGGCTCAGCACCGGCCCCGGCCCCGAGGGAATCGTCTCCGGCGGGCGGGGGAGGCGGATCGGCGTCGCCTGCGAGCAATTCCGCAACACCGGCAGCAACTTCGACACCAGCGGTGACAGAGGCCGGCGAGGGCGCGGGCGTAGGCGGTGCGCCGTCGGGGGAAAGCTGCACGCCGGAATGTTACGAGGGGCCGAGGGAGCAACCTACCACAGAGCCCAGCAGCAGACCGGCAGATCCGCCGCGGGGAGAAGTAGAGGCAGAAGCCAGCGAAGGCGACGAGGAGGAACTCCCGGAAGTCGACAATTGCCACAACAACGAAGCTGAAGCTGCCGGTAGCGCCGCGTCTCAAGCGACGGAAACGGCCACTGCGATGGAGTCCGGTCCAGCCGGTACGGAAACCGCTGCAGGTCAGGGAGCGGAAAGCGCCGGCGGCGAAGGTGCCAGCGGTGGTGAATCGGCAGTTGCAGGCAGTGGTGCGGGAGGCCCCGGCGCTGCCGCAAGCGAAAGCGGGATGGCGGAGGCATCACCCATTGAAGCTGTGATTGCCTCTGCTGAGGCGCAAAGAGCGATTTCGGTCGCCGCCTATGCCGATTCCTCCGCGGCACTCAACGGGGCATCGACCAGCGCGACGATGCTGCGCAATGGCGTTCGCTTCAATGTGCCCAACGGTGAGGACGCCCTGCAACAGCGGCAGCGTCGGGAGGCCGCGAGCCGGGCCGACGCCTTTTTTGCGTCGGTGGCGGACCGGCTCGATGAGGCCATTCGATATTCGCTGAACGATATTCCGGACCAGCTGGGGGCAGTCGCGGAATCGGCGAAGGCGCAAATAGGTTCCTCCATGGAACAACAAAAGTCCGCGATCTCCGGGCGCATTGAACGGGCACGCGGTGTGGCGCGGGCGGACGCGGCGCTGGCGCGAGCCGCCATAAGGGAACAGGCGGCCGCCTACATAGCCGATATAGAGTCCGCGACCGCGGAGGCCATCGATACGCTCACCGCCACCCATGCCGAGACGATGGCGAGCGTCGATGAACTGGAAACCTCTACGCTGGATCAACTAAACGAAATCTACGCCCAGGGGCGCACCGACCTCGAGGGCCTGGGCACGACTATTGGTGACGAGTGTACGGCAAAGGGCATGGAGTTTGCCACTCAGTACGAAGGATTTAGAAGTTGTACCGAGGATGGATTCTGGGACGGCAACCTTGCCGAGCGCCGTGCCAATGCCCAAGCCGAGGCAGCCTACGAGGTAGCCGGACGCTACTACGACAGAATGGTGGACGGCGCGCGCAAACGTGCGCGCGAGGTCACCCGCAACGGGCGCAAGACCGACCGCTGCGCGGTCATCGCCGCTGCGGGCCGCTCCCGCGATACGATCGATGAACAACTGCCAGCCCTGACAGGCGCGCTGGAGTCGGCTCGAGACTCCGCCATTCAGCAGGCAGGCGTCACGGAAACCAATTTGCTGGGGTCGATCGACTCCGCGCTCAATTCGACCCTCGGTCAGCTCGACCAACAGGAACGCACGCAACGCCAAGCGGTCAACGACACCGGCTACATGCAACAGGTGCTGCAGGAGCAGATCGCACACGGTGCTGCTGCTGCCGTTCAACAAGGGGTAAAGACGGCGTTCGGTTCGGTACAGCAATCGATGCGGGTCGTACAGGCTCGCTTTGCAGCTAACTATGCCCCGGATCCTGAAACCCTCGGATCCCTGTTGGCGTCGGTGGAGCAACGCGTCAACACGGCAATGGAGGGGTTACACACCAGTGCGGATACCGGCGCCGCCAATGCCGAGGTGCAACTGGCCGACGCACTGCAGCAGGCCATATCGTCCCTGCAGGGGATAACCCAGAGCAACGATGAACAGGCCGGCACGTTGAGCTCGGGCTTTACCTCGGCCATGAGCAATATTGCCGGTACGGATAATTTCGCCACCCAAAGGGCGACCGTAACGGCGCAGATAGATCAAGCCACGGCGTCCGGCAATGATGCATTGCGCCAGGCGTTGGATGGTCTGCAGCAGACCTGCGACGAAAAGACCGCGAGCGCCGCCACCAAGCTGGACGAGGCGCAGGCCAGCCTCGAGCAAAACCTCCGCCAGGGCAAGCGTAGTCTCGAATGCGAAATGACCCGCAAGGCCGATGAGGCCGCCGCCAAGGAGCGGCCCGCATGGAAGACGGCACTCGCGGTAGTGCTGGTGATCATCGTGATCATCATCGTCATCGCCGTCACGGTGGTGACCGCCGGTGCGGCGGGCCCGGTCATTGTGGCGGCCCTCGGCGGTCCGATCATGGCAGGCATCATCATCGGCGCCGCGGTTGGCGCGGTGACGTCGGCCTTGCTGGCAATGGCCAGCGATTTGTGGAACAACCGGGACATCAACTGGGGCAATGTTGGCAAGGCAGCGCTCATCGGCTTGGTGACAGGGGCGATCGGCGGCGGGATAGGCGCGGCTGCCGGCGCCGGCGCCGGAGCGCTGTTCAGCGGCGCATCGAGGGCGGTACAGACCGCGGCGCAATTCGGCGCGGCCATGATCTCCGCCAGCGGATTTGATGTTGTCACCCAATTCGTCATGGGTGGGTTCTCGTTCGACGACTTCTCCTGGGGTCAACTCGGTTTGACGTTTCTGATCACCGCGGTGACGTTTGGTATCGGACATGTTGCCGCAACGCGAGCCACGGCAAATGCGCCTCGTCCCACTGATGCACCGGAGCCGACGCCGGTGCCGACCCCAACTGAAACCCCGGAACCGACCATCGGCTTTGGTCGCACACCACGGACGCCCACGACATCGACACCAGAGCCCACCATTGGCTTCGGCCGTACACCGCGTACACCGGCCACACCGACACCGGAGCCCACTATCGGTTTCGGCCGTACACCACGGACGCCCACGACACCGACACCGGAGCCCACCATTGGCTTCGGTCGCACACCGCGAGCGCCGACCACGCCGACACCAGAGTCTACCATCGGCTTTGGCCGCACACCGAGGGGTCCTGGTGCAGCACTACCTGCGGGAGGTGGAGGAGTTCCCTCGGCACCAGTTGGCCCGGTTGGCCGTTCCGGAGGCGTAGTTCACTCCTCAGAGCCCCATATCGTTGGCGGCCGTCCTGGTAGCCCTGGCAGAAGCCCGATCATGGCCGGTGGCAGCGACCCCAATGCGCCGGTAATGAGCGGCAACCGCCGTCTACCGGGTGGACCGGCCAATGTGCCTGAGCCACCGACCACCAGGCCGATCGATACGCCGGAGCCGCCATCGCCCCGGCCTGTCGATACACCTGAACCTACGACCACCAGACCTGTCGATACGCCCGAACCACCGACAACCAGACCGGTGGACATGCCGGAACCGCCGTCTCCCAGACCAGTGGACACACCGGAGCCTACGACCGCAAGACCAAGCGATACGCCCGAATCACCAACATCGAGACCCACGGATACATCAGAACCTTCGTCTAGGCCCACGGACACCCCAGAGCCGTCCTCAAAACCGACGGATACGCCTGAGCAGACCGGCAGGCCGACAGACACACCGGAATTCGATGCGAGACTTCGCGCTGCCCGTGATCTCTCGGATGCCGAACTCAACACCCGCATCAAAGATACCCCGAAGACGAATGACCCGACGGATGAGAGTAATGTGCTGCGTTTCGAACGTTATCGAAGGGGCGGAGGCACCAACGAAGATTACGACAGCTGGTTTGGCGGCAGTCGCGGCGGTCGCCCGGGTAGTCCCGAGCACCAGGCGGATGTGGCGGCGAATAATGGTCCGCCCAATAACCTTGAACCTCAAGTTGTCGGTGATCGCGTGCCAGATGGTGTCGGTGAGCCGGGTCAAACGGTAGTTATTCGCGGCCAAGAAATTCAACCGCAGGGTAACGGCCGCGTCATTGTCGAATCAGATCACGTGGTACATAATGGCACGATGCCTAATTCGGAGGCCCGCGCCCAGATGCGTGGCATTAGGGCTGCAGATCCCGATGCAACATTAGTGGTTACGGACTTGAGCAACCCATCTGCGCCGCCGCTTGTCTATCCCCCTGGTACCCAGCCTCCACCACCCGGACACTTGCCGCCGGGGCAGGCACCGATCATTCCTTATCCATAAGTTCAGAGGTCCATAATTATACAGGCCTATGAAATCAATAGAGAAAAAACACAAATGCCTATAAATGTGACATTTTGGTGTATGCCCGAAGACGAAGCGGAAATTTTCGAATTCATTGAAAAAGATGATCGCGTCGCCGCACTGCTTCTGGAGTACGAAGCAACCGTTCAAGCGGAGGAGCTTTGTCCTCCACGTCAACTTATCGAAAGAACCAACTGCGAGCGCATGTTTCTTGTACTGAAATGCCATTTTGACGAAGTAAAGTTTGTTCAGTATGAGAAGGGCGGAAAAACTCTGTTCGGTATCGATGCAGTGAATTCACCAGTAGTCTCTTTTAAACGAAGCTTATTTCGCGAAAAGAATAAATTGGGCCAGGGTTCAGTATCGGCCTATCCTAAAAAACTGATTGCCAATAACCAAGAGCTGGTAGAAAAAAGTGACGAATTTAACAAATGGGCAAAGGGGATTGTTTCTCATATTCGCAAAAAGACACCTAACTGGCATGAGTACAAAAACTACCGCATATCAGAGCGAGGTTCCAAAGCACAAGAACAGGGTATGGAGTTAATCTTCTAGTGGAAAATGACCTTTCGCTTCAAATAGAGATCGACACCAATAAGCACCTGCGAGATATCGATTTGCGTAACAGAGATCTCTATGCTGCGGATCTTTCCGGCATGAAAGGCGACCGGATAGATTTCTGTGCCGCCAGACTCGACCAATCCAACTTCAGTGAAGGGCACCTCTGCAATTGTCAATTCGGCAGAGCCACTTTTGCAGGTGCGCAATTTTCCCGCGCCACAATCCGCATGTCAGTGTTTGACCAAGCCTGTGGTGTTGGTGCCAGTTTTGAAAATGCGCGACTTGAGGATTCCTCTCTGATTGGAGTTGATCTCAGCGCTGCAAATCTCAAACAGGCAAAACTGACCGAGAGCTCATTTGCCCGTGCTGCAATGGCCGGCGCCCAACTCGATGGTGCTGAGGGGGATGGCGTAGAGTTCTGCGGTACCGACCTACGTGGGGCGGTGTTAACACAATCTCGTTTTTACGACACCGATTTTCGAGGTGCCGATCTGCGGGGTGCCGACTTGTCAAACGGCAGTTTCAATGGTGCGGATTTTCGTGGTGCCTTGCTCAGCGACACAAAATTTGATGAGGCTGATTGTGAAGGCGCAGTGTTTGATGCCGGGTTCGAACCTACTGCCACAAATAAGGCGCCAGAGGAAGTAGCGGAAGCGGGCAGTGAAGATACGGTATCGGAGCTTTTGAACAAGGGATTGACAGGCCTATTCGCTGCTCATAATAAATGGCTAGATAGTGCGAGCGGTTATTTGCAAGGCGCGGCCGATTTGTTTCACACCACCTCGGAAAATTCCCCGAAGGAGCTTGAAATCTGGGCCGAGTCCTTGACTGCATTGACCCAGGGTGATCAACCACCGGATATTGATGTGTTGGTGAAGGCCTTGCTCAGCGGGCCGATCGATCTGCAAAGTCTACTGGTGAACGGCGAAGCGTCAGAAGAAGAAATAACCCACCGACTTCGATCATTGATTCAGGCGTTGAATTCGGACAGTGAACAGCCACCAGTAGAGGTCAAGGAATTGATTCAACGGTTACTGGACGAATTGGGAGCAAGCGGGATGGAATCGCTGCAGGAGGTTTTGGAAAGGCTTTTGAATCCAGGTCCTCATTGAAGTAATCCGGTGGATTACATGGAATCTGAAATCACACATGATCAAACTCGCGTAGAATCCGGTAACCTATGCAATGAAATGCCAAACTACATCCGCGCCTTCATTCCCGGCGATACCTTCTTTTTCACCGCCAACCTGTTGGAGCGGCGCCGGCGTTTGCTGACGGAGCTCGCGTAGGGCGGGAAAGCGCAGCTCGCGTAGGGCGGGAAAGCGCAGCGCATCCCGCCTTCAGAATCCGGAAACCTATGCAATCAAATGCCGGCCTTGTTCATAAGCTCGGCCAAGACTGAGAGTTAACCTCGAAAGCCACAGTATTTTAACATTAAAATCAAAATTTTACGGAAAAGCCCCGCGTACCCGCTGATCACTTGATCGGAGTTATGAACAAGGCCCAAATGCCAAACTACATCCGCGCCTTCATTCCCGGCGGTACCTTCTTTTTCACCGTCAACCTGTTGGAACGGCGCCGGCGTTTGCTGACGGAGTACATCGACGACTTGCGAACCGTCTTTGCCGATGCCCGTCGTCGCCGGCCATTCACCATCGATGCCATCGTGGTCTTACCCGACCACCTGCACTCGGTGTGGACCTTGCCTGAGGGGGATAGCGATTTTTCCACCCGTTGGCACGACATCAAGGCAAGGTTCTCGGCCCGGATTCCGAAACAGGAGAGGCTTTCGACTCGTCGTGTACGCAAAGGAGAACGCGGGATCTGGCAACGACGTTTTTGGGAGCATGCCATTCGCGATGAAGACGATTTGCAGCGGCATATCGATTACATCCATTACAATCCGATCAAACACGGTCATGTGTCGCGCCTTACGGATTGGCCCTTTTCGAGCTTTCACCGGTATGTGAAAGCGGGACTGTATCCACCAAACTGGGCGGCAGATGAAGTTGTAAGGGAATTGACTTTGGAATGACCGATGCGGCGGGATGCGCTGCGCTTTCCCGCCTTACGGCCCTTTGGGGTAGCGGCGGGATGCGCTGCGCTTTCCCGCCCTACGGCCCTACGGCCCTCCTGCCAACGACGGAGGTAAACCATAATGCGTGCGTCGGCTGCATCCATCACCGTCCCCACCAGCGACCTGGCAACAGACCTGCCGGCAACACTGGCGGGATATAAGGACCTTCACCGGGGCGAGACCATCGTCGTCTGCGGCTGCGGGGCGTCCCTGAATGATCTGCCCAATCCAGAGAACCTGATCACCATCGGTGTCAACGACGTGGGCCGATTGTTCGATCCGACCTACTTGGTTGTAGTCAACAGCCGCCACCAGTTCAGCGGCGATCGATTCCGTCATGTGGAGACCAGCCGCGCCCGGGCGCTGTTCTCGCATCTCGACCTCGGAATCCGTCATCCCCACCAGGTCCGCTTCCGGCTGGGCAAACGCGGTGGGACGGACTTCTCAGACCCGAGCGTGCTGCACTATACCCGTAACTCGCCCTACGTGGCCCTTTGCCTGGCCATTCACATGGGCGCGAGCCGCATCGGGCTGATCGGGGTCGACTTCACCGAGGATCACTTTTTCGGCGCCACCGGGACACATCATCTGACCAGGGAGCTTGCCGTCATCAACCGCGAGTATGCCGCACTGGCGAAAGCATGCAACGCGCACGGGGTGGAACTAGTCAACCTGAGCACGAGGAGCCGGCTCACGGCCCTGCCAAAGACGGGGATTGAGACCTTCCTGGCCGATGCCGCACCCGCTAACGGTGTACCGACACCGGCGGCTTCAATCCCACGGGTGTTCTTCGTCCACTACCGGTTTCTCTCCTGCGGCGAGGTCTTCACCGATGGTCTGCACCACGCTGCCCAAGACCTCGGCCTCGCCTACGCGGGGGCCTATTGGGACGACCCCGAACTCGCACGCAAGGTCCGCGCTTTCCGACCCGATCTGGTCTTCGTGGTCCACGGGCGGCGCTTTGCCCGGCGCTGGGCGTCCCGGTTTCAAGACCTCGAGACGGCCGTCTGGCTGGTGGACGAGCCCTATGAGGTGGACGACACGGCGCGCTGGTCGGGGCGGTTCAACACCGTGTTCGTCAATGATCCGGCGACCCTCGATCGGCACACCAACGCCCACTATCTTCCGGTGGCCTTCGACGACACCCTGTACCAGCCCGGGAGCGAGGAACGCGACTACGAGGTTGGTTTTATCGGGGGCCACAATGACCGGCGGGAGCGCATGCTGTGCGCCTTGGCGGAGGCGGGCCTCCTGTCCTACGTGGTCGGCGGGCCCTGGCGTGCGCCCGAGCTGCGGCGCCTATGTTTAGCCGAGAACCTGCCGGCCGCGGAGATTCCGGACCTGTATCGGCGTACGCGCATCGTGATCAACGTGTTCCGCGAGCGCCATCACTTCAACCGGCGGGGAACCTCGGCAACCTCATTGAATCCGCGCGTCTACGAGGCGCTGGCTTGCGGTGCCCTCGTGGTGTCGGAGCCCCGGCCCGAGGTCGCGGCCCTGTTCCCTGAGCTCCCGGTCTTTGCCGATCCCGCCGGTCTCGTCGAGTCCGTGCGCGGACTGCTGACCGAGTCCGGGCGCGTCGAGTCTTGCCTCTCGGTCTGTCGAGCTCGGCTTTCCGGTCACAGCTATCATGATCGGCTGCGGACTGTGCTGCGGGCAACCCTAGGCGCGGGCAGGGTTCCGGAGCCGTTACCGCTAGGAAAGTTGGAGGAGAACATGACAGGATCATCTACGCCGTCGGTTGCGATGGCGCCCGCGTCTGAAGAGGCACCCCGGCGTCTGCCGGCAGGCTGGCATGCCATCGGGCCGGTCGGCATCGGCGACGACGGCGTAATCGAGCTCTGCGCCTATGGCGAAGAGCGGGGGCTGGGTAGCGACCTTGCCCCGACCCAGGTGGAGCTCAGCTTTCGGCTCCGGCTCGATGCGAATGCCCGCTTCATCGCCAAGGTTCACCAGCAAGCAAGCGACGACCCGGCGAGCAACTCTTACCACCTCCTGTGCACTCCCGAGCGGGACTACCTGGCTAGACACAATCGGGTGCTGCGCGCCCTGCGCGTCCCCCGGGGGATATGGGTCGATGTCCGCATCCGCCGGGCGGATCACAGTCGAGTCGAGATCTTCATCAATGGCCGCCGGGCGGCTCGTGTCGTCGACCACTGCCTGCAAAGCGGATATTGCTTCGTGGGTATCGGCGGGGGGCGCGCGGAGGTTGCCGACTTGCGCCTAAGTGATTTGGCAGGTGAGGTACCCGTGCTGCGCTCGGTTCCGCGGCATGCAATACGCGCTACGGCCCGAGCGCCGGCCACACCGGAGCGGTCGCTGCCCTTCGAAGGCACACCGAGACGCAACCTGATCTACCACGTTTGGCCCGTACATGGCTCCATGTGGGGCTGGAACCTGGATCAGCTCCTGGCGCGAATCGATCTCTTCAACGGCAAGCGCGTCGTAGGCATTGTGGTCGACGATCACTCCGAGCCGGCGGATGCGGTGAGAACCCGCCTGGACGGGCATGGATGCGAGATCATCGAGGTGGCGAACCGCAAGGAAGGGGAATCCCTCACCTTCCCTCGGCTTCTGGATGCGGTCGCGTCGACCGACCCCAATGAGGTTACCTTCTATGCACACGCTAAGGGTGTGAAATACGAGCCGGCTGTTCCGGAGCCCGTGCGAGCTTGGTCCGAGGCCCTCTACCGCACCAACCTGGACAACTGGCCCGAGGTCCAGCGCCAGCTCGAGTCCAAGGCCCTGACCGGCTCCTTCCGTATGCTCGGGCGTTTCCGAACACATCGCAATCTGGGGGATTGGCATTACAGCGGCACCTTCTTCTGGATGCGCAACGCCCAGGTGTTCCGTAATGGGGTTCCGCGCGTGCATTGCTTCTACGGCGGCGTCGAGGCCTGGCCCGGAATGCATTTCTCCCAGGCAGAGACCGGCTGTCTATTCCTCGACCAACTCAGGCAGCTCCCCTACTACCCGGAGTTCTGGACCCAGCTGGGCAATCCTGCCCTGGAGCGTTGGGAGCGCATTCGCGCCAAGCTCGTGCCGCCCGCGGATCTGCTCCATCCGCGACCCATCGACGGCCACGCCTGGCCTCGGGTCGAACAGGTCCCGGAGGAGCTCGACTGGTTCGTCGGACACATGCTGGAGTCGGGCGCCTGCAGCCTGCTCACTATCGGGGCCATGCACGGAGGCGTGGAGTGGCATCTGGCGCGGCGCTTCCGGGAGGCCGGCAGGGATCTCGACATCACCACCGTGGACCTGTCCCCCACGAAGGAGGCGCAAGCCGCCTTCGCCGATGCGCGCGAGCGTTTCGGCCAGCGACTCGAACTCGTCGGCGGCAACTCCGCGTCCAACGCCGTTCGCGCCCGTCTGGCCGAGCACTACGACGCCGTCTTCATCGACGGCGACCATAGTTACCGCGGCGCGCGCTCCGACTGGCTGTTGGCACTATCTCTATCGCCTCGGCTGGTGGGCTTCCACGACATCGCCGATTCGAGCTGGCATGCCCAGGCCCACTGTTGTGTCTCGCGTCTGTGGGAGGAGATCCGCCGGGAGTACCGGTGTAAGCAGCGGATTACCACCGACTGGGGGGGCATCGGGGTCGTTTGGCCCACCGGAGCCTGAGGACTCACTAGTCGCCACGGAGAGGGGCCGGTAAAAAAGGACGGTAAAAAGGACGGTAAAAAGGACGGTAAAAAAGGACACCCGGTGGACGGTGACGGTAAAAAAGGACACCCGGTGGACGGTAAAAAATGGACGGTAAAAAAGGACACCCGGTAAAAAAGCGGTAAAAAAGGACACCCACTTTAATTGCGTTTCTCGTTAATTGCGAAATAAAATGGGTGTCCTTCTCCTTTCTCGCTCCTTTCTCGTCCTTTTCCTTTCTCGAAATCCAGCCGACCCGAAAAAACGCCGTTTCGATCTGCTTTTTTGAGCGGCTGATTTGAGCGTTATGCTGAGTGGGAGTCCAAATAAGCCTCGGTGGCTTTTACTATCAAAGCGCTGCGAGTAAGGTGGTTTTCTGAGGCGTACTTGTCCATCTAACACATATCGACCACTATCGGTTTAGGGCTACTATAGATCTCCAGAAAATAACTCTGGCATGCTGACCTAAAGTGATCTTTCGAAATAAGTACTCCAATAGAATAGATTGTATTAATAAGAATGATTTAAAATGATAATATCAATAAATCAAGTCAATAGTATCGAATTGAGAACTCATTCTTTCTTTTAATCAGTCTCTATTTTTCTGTTTCGATATAGCAAAATAGGGTAAAATGCAGTTTCCTTGAAAAACAAAAGTTCACTTCAGCACAATAGAAATCCGAATCAATCCGATGGAATACGCAAACATCGAGAATCGCACATTGTCTCAAAACGATATCGATCAACTCACGAATGTTCTCGATACATACGAAAATATGCCGGAGCAACCGTGCACCTACCCACTAAGCTGTGGGCTTCGAGGCAAGAAATCGGCCTCCGGCGTCTCGAATAGAACGATCCAGTCTCTGGGTGAAATGAATCTATTCCATAGAGTTAAACTCGATACGTCAGGAGTTCCGCAGCGGGCGAAGATCGCCTTCTAAGTGCAGGAGCAAGACAAGCGACCGCTGCTCGCGGCCGCCGATTCCAACACGAGGTTCGCAACGCCGCGCGTGTCGAGGTCGAGGAGCACAGAAGCCACGAGCTCGGCTTGCTCTACGGCCCGCACCACAATCTCGACGCGCACATCGTCAACGAGCAGTTTGCAACCTGATTTTAGCCAGTCGCGAGGCACAACCGATGGTTGGTATTACTTCTAAATTATCGCAGTCCGAGATCGTCGAAGAGTTCATGGGTTGGCTCGAGCAGCGCAATCCCGGGGAGACGGAGTTCCATCAGGCCGTATACGAGGTGGGCATCAACGTGTTGCCGTTCCTGCTCGAGAATCCCGAGTACATGGAAGCAGAGATCTTCAGACGGCTCACGGAGCCAGACCGCATCATTATCTTTCGCGTGGCCTGGCAGGACGACGCCGGCAACATCCAGGTGAATCGAGGTTATCGGGTCCAACACAACAATGCGATCGGCCCCTACAAGGGCGGCCTACGCTTCCATCCCAGCGTCAACCTGAGCATTCTCAAGTTCCTCGCGTTCGAGCAGACCTTCAAGAATAGCCTGACCGGGCTGCCGATGGGCGGTGGCAAGGGTGGGTCCGATTTCGACCCCAAGGGTAAATCGGACGCAGAGGTGATGCGCTTTTGCCAGAGCTTCATGTCCGAGCTGTACCGTCACATCGGCCCCCACACCGACGTGCCCGCCGGAGACATCGGCGTGGGCGCGCGCGAGATCAGTTACCTGTTCGGACAGTACAAGCGGATTGCCAACCAGTTCACGGGCGTACTGACGGGAAAGGGCCTGGCGTTCGGCGGCAGCGAGATGCGTGTCGAAGCGACTGGTTACGGCTGTGTCTACATGATGAAGGACATGCTGAAACATCGCGGTGATTCCATCGGCGGCAAAACGGCCATCGTATCCGGCTCCGGCAACGTGGCCCAGTACACGGTCGAGAAACTGATCGAGCTCGGCGCAAAACCCGTGACCATGTCCGACTCATCCGGGTTCATCTTCGATCCCGCCGGTATCGACGAGGAGAAGCTCGCCTGGATCAAGGAGCTGAAGCAGCAGCGCCGCGGTCGGATCTCCGAGTACGCAACCGCCTTCGGCGTCGAATACCACGAAGGCAAACGCCCCTGGGGCGTTCCCTGCCAACTGGCGTTTCCCTGCGCCACCCAGAACGAAATCAGTCGAGAGGACGCGCAGACCCTGCTGAACAACGGCTGCATGGGGGTGTCCGAGGGGGCCAACATGCCGTCCGAGCAGGCCGCGATCGACAGATTTCAAGACGCCAAGATCCTGTTCTCGCCAAGCAAGGCAGCCAATGCCGGCGGGGTGGCGGTCTCTGGTCTGGAGATGGCGCAGAACAGCATGCGCCTGTCGTGGAGCCGCGATGAGCTCAACCGCCATCTGCGCGAGATCATGCTGGATATCCACAATCGGTGCGCCGTGTACGGGACGGAAAGTGACCACTACGTCAATTATCTGAAAGGGGCGAACATTGCCGGCTTCATTAAAGTCGCCGATGCCATGCTCGCCTACGGTGTAATGTAGCTCATCCAGCGAAATCGCTCTTCCATAGCGAGAGGAATGATCACGAAACGAATCGAGGCAATGCGAGCGATTCTCGTCGGAATTAGGTGTAACCCGCCCTGCCCGCCCTGGAGAAAGTTTCACGATCAAACAGCACATCTTCTTAGAACGACGCAACACGAGAACGATGAAACACGCGGAAAAGGACGCTAGTTCGACCTGTTATCCCGCTCATTTTCGCGTTTTTCCTCATGCTACCTTGCCAACAGCGATGTTCATATTGCTCCGGGGCGGCCTGCGCAGAATATTCAGCGATTCACCCAGAATGAAGTTTGATTCACCGCAGAGATGCAGGGAACGCAGAGAAGAGGGACGCATTCGCCTTAGCCCCTCTGCGCACGCTGCGTCTCTGCGGTGAATCCTCATTTTCTTTGAAGGCAGCGCCCAGTCAACATCAGGTTTCTCACACCCTGATGTCCTGTCTTTTCGATCCCAGTCCCGATCCTGATCCCGATCCTGATCAAGTCGCGCTGGGCGGGTTGCACCCTGGGGTATCTTCAGTTCATTTGTCGAGAAGACAGTGGCCTACAGCCTTTCTCCTGGGAAAGGCGCGGCGCTCGCGTCCGCTCCGCTGGCATCATTTGCCGGGTCGCCCTAAGCGGGCTCCTACGCCGACCGGTTCCTACGGCGCGTAAAGGTCCGCTTGCTGGCAGTATCACTCGGTATCTTTGCTATCACCCCAGACGGATCGATGATGCCGGTCGCCATCGGCTCCATCGTCGATGGCCTTAAAACCCAAGTGGCCTTTGTACAGACGGCGATGGCTCTGCATTCGCTGGTGATGGCAGCGACCTAGGCTGTCGAAATCTGCCGTCTCACTACAACAAGAGCTTCCCGGTTTTTGGATGCTTAGTCGGGGTCGGGGTCGGGGTCGGGGTCGGTGTCAAGGTCGGAATTAGGGATTGGTATCGAGCTGGCTGCTTTGATCGATGAGCGGATTCGATTCCGATTCCGATAGCAACCCCGACACCGATTGCACTCCGCCGATGTCTGGATAGCGTGGTATAGGTTATTCATGAACCGCTACTAAGCGGACTGGTGAGCGTCTCCCTGAGCCGGGTTACTCTAGCAGCGTGTGCGCACGGAATTCGGTATCGGCGACCACGGCCGTCGCGAGTTTCTCCATCAGATCCTTGACGATGCGCTCGTTCTTCGTCAGGTCCGGCCAGGCCACGGACATCTTGTTCGAGACGCGGAAGGTGCGGCTCATCGTGATGCCGCGGCCGAGCTCATGCACACGCACCTCGGCGGCGGCCCCGCCGTCTGCGGCGTCGAGGAGCGCATCTATCGAGACGAAATGCAGCTCCAGCAGCTCAACCTCCACCAGGATCGGCACCCTGAGCGCATCCATTTCGGCCCCTGTGGCCGCCCGCGCCCGGCTGACATTGACTCCGCTGCGGTTCAGCTCGTTGCGAAACAGGACTTCCGCATAGGCGTCGATATCGCTCATCCGCATCGTCGCGAGGCCGATCGTGCCAACCACGTCGGGTTCCTCCCGGGCATCGATGATCCGCAGACCGATGGTCTGGGAGCCAGCGATGGGTCGATACGAATCGTCCACGCTCGGTACCGGCACCGACGCGCAGCCGGCCAACAATAGAACGATGACCCCTAAAACGCCTACACCGTATCTGTTCATTACCGACTCCACGGCTCGATTCGCCGCAACTGTCGCAGGTATTCCTGGCGGCTGATACCGCCCTCGTGATACCGCGCCATCAGCCGCCGCTGCTGTTCCTTGACCCTCGAGTCGGCAGAAACTGCTCCGTCCAGCCTGGAGCGAAGGCTCTCCGGCATTGGCTTCAGGCGCACATGCACCGAGTCGACATAGTCCTGGCTCTTGCCGGAGGCGGCATCGATGCCGAGCCCGATGACACCGCCGATGAGGATATTGCCCATCACCATCGGGTGCATGTGCTCCTCGAGCACAAAGGTTTCGGGATGGTAACCATCCTTTTCCAACCGCACCGTCACTGGCTGCGGACTGCGCATCACCGAGATCACTGCCGGTGTCGTGCCGCGCAGGGCCGAGTCCAGAAGGAGCCTCGCACCCGGCGGATCGGAGGTGAAGGTCACCGGTTGCTCCCAATCCCGCACCATCGTCGCGCAGGAACACATCAACAGGGCAGCGCCCATCACTGACACCGGCAAACAAGGCCGATCACTGAATCTCCGCTTCATGCTCCTGTACCTCTTCCGCAACTCGCAACCTCGGCTCGATAGCACCACAGTTCCGTCCGGACAATGGCGATGTGCCAACCCCGCCGACTGCCCCTTCGATGGCCGCAAAACCTTCTGGCTGATGACTGATTGGTCCCGAACGCTTGCCCTTCGCCGTGAGCGCACCCGCGATGGGCTCACTCCCTTTATTTTAAGTATAGACTGGGTTCTTCGCCCTGGTGATTTGCGGGAGCGGGCGGCGGCACGGCTTCCGCCGCAAGGAGCCGCAGGCGGACGAGGCTGCCGACCGGCGGTGGACCATGACGCGCCAATCGCGCGGCCATGCTCGGTTTGCTTGCGAGCGCAATGCCGGTTTTTCTTGTTCGTGCTCTTCGTGCTGACAACAATGGATTCACCGCAGAGACGCAGAGTGCGCAGAGGAGCTAGCGCGAATGCACCCTCTTCTCAGCGTACCCTGCGTCTCTGCGGTGAATCGAACTTCATCGCCGCCGGATGGGACTCAAGTCAATGGCCCTGGTCTCGGCGAGGGGGAACGAGTGGAACCCTCGGCCGGCCAAGCTCAGGGGCCGCTCCCACGGAGCTGTGGACCAGAAAACAGAAAGCAGAATTCAGAAAACAGGATTGGCCAGGGAGACTCGAGACACGCGAAATCCCAAATTGATGGTCCAGTCGAGGGGAATGAGCCCGAAGCGATAGGCGCACCGACAATCACGCGGCGCCAAAAAATAGGTCCCACCACGGATGATTCTCAAGTCCTCGCCACCAGGATCGTTGCGCCCATCGCCGGGATCGAGGGGCCAATAGTTGGCGGGATTTCCACAATCCGCCCCCCAGCGGGTCGCCGTCCACTCCCAGCAGTTGCCAGCCAGATCCCGCACCTTCTCGGCCGATCCATCCGGGAACAATCCCACCGCAGTGGTCGTCCCAAGACCGGCCTCGCTGGTATTGGCGATTCCGACGCACCACTCGTCTCCCCAGGGCCAGCGACGATGCGCGGGCTGCCCAGGGCGCTGCGGACCGCGGGCGGCGCGCTCCCACAGCACCTCGGTGGGCAGGCGGATATCCAGGTCCAACGCCAGCAGCTCGGCCCGCTGCCAGCGCAGTGTCAGCCAGCGGCAGAAGGCCATGGCCTCGAACCAGGACGTGCGGATCGCCGGATGGCCCGGCAGCCGATCCTCGGCCCGGTCGGCGTCGAGCCAATATTCAAGTCGTGCCGCGCCCCTTGAACGCCACCAGGCCACCGCAGCCTCCTCCGCCAGATTGGCAGGGGAGTCAGCACTGGGATCGGCCCGGGAATCGCGGGCAAACCGCCAGCACAGCGGCGGCTCCGCCGGGCCGGGCCGGCCGTAGCCATCGGCGGCGCGGGATCACAGTGTAACCGATCAACAGCTCTTGGCCGGATCGGGATCGGTCATACAAGGTATGATCGGTAAGAGAAGGTAATGCGGGCTCGATGCCCGCATTAGGGGATCTTGCGGGCGGAGCGACTTGGCAGGTTCTCTTTCGCATGTTCAGCTCGGGTGGGTTTGGCTTGGGGTTGATGGGTTTTCGCGATTTCCTACGTCTTTGGCACGGCATTGAGCCGTGCCAAAGACGGGCCGGCTGGAAAGCCGGCGATCCCAGTGCCGGCTGGAAAGCCGGCGGTCCCAGTGGGGCGCGCCAAAGCGAGCTTCTGCTCTCGGCATCCTATTTTCAGGGAGTTGGCTAGTTCGGCAAGAATCGGGAATTTGTTGGTGGACGGTTCTTGGGCAGTTGGCTCGGAGCCTGTCTGCTGGAGTTCAGGCGCCGCAGAGCGGTGCTGGAAGTGAACTGGAGGGCCGATTGGCGACACTGCCGCCGAGCAAAACGGCACACGGTGCAGCGAGCAGGTGGTCATGAGCCGAAGCACGCGGATGCTGATGATGGTTCGAATATGCTGTATGGTTTGTTGTTGAATCATGACCCAGGCGCTGCCTCCATCAATCAAGACCGCTGCAGGATAGATGCTTCCCGACACACCCTGGCTGAAATGGCTGATCGCCGCCTTCACCCTGCTCGCCACGCTGGGCAGTACCTTTGCGTTCTGGGGTTATCTGGTGGCCTTCATCGAAAACAAGACCGGCATCGTATTTGCCGAGCTGCCGCACGGCGAACTGCTGGAATACCTCTTCTTCTTCGCGTTTGTCCTGCTCATCGCCCTGCTGATTCGTTTGCTGACACGGCTGTCGAAAAAGGTCCACGAATCCAAAAGTCAGGAGATTACCCAATGGCCCAAGGGGTCGAGCCTGCATAAGGCCCCGGAGCAGGCGTCGCCAGCGACTGCGGTCGATACGCAGCCCGCCGCCATCCGGCCACCTCGCACGGCAGCAGCCGAGCGCCCGGTCAACCCCTACGACCCCTGGCACCCGGCATTGCCGCCGGCCTTCGTCGGCCGGCGGCGCATTCTGCGCAAGCTCGAAGAGGCGAGTTGGCAGGGTGCCGGCGTCTCGCTGGTGGGCGACTGGCGCACGGGCAAGTCGTCGATCCTCGCCACCTTCGCAGCCCATGCCGACACATTGGGCATCCCGGTGCGGCGAATCTCCGGCCAGGATGGGGCCGCCGCCGACCATCGCCAGTTCACCGCCGCCGTGCTCGGCGGAGCCCAGGTCTGGCTGCTGCCCCAGCACCTGCCGGCATCCGCCGACGCCACCGCCGACCGCCTGGATGCCTGGTGCCGCGACATCGGCAACGCCGGCAATGGCCGTCCGACAATTCTGCTCGACGAGGCCACGGCCTTCCTCGAACGCTGCGACCGCCGCTTCCTGGAGCGCCTGCGCGGCCTGCTGCAGGCCAGCCGGCTGGCGCTGGTGTTTGCCACCCGCGCACCCCTTGGCGCCATCCGCGACGGCCAGGGCCGGACCTCCCCGTTTGCCAACCAGATGGAACTGGAGCGCGTCGGCCTCCTGGACGCGCCGGCGGCCAAGGCGATTATCGCCCGCGGCGCGGCCCTGTGGCAGGCCGACGATCGCGATTGGCTGCTCCACTGGGCCGGTTTGCACGCCTTCTATCTGACCCTGCTGGCCGGCAACCTGTTCGAGGCGCGCCGCGACGGCGAGCCCCGCAATCAGGCCCTGGACCGCTTCCGCGACAAGGCCGCGGTCCAGCTCAACCTTCTCTGGACCCACCTCGACGCCCCCGACCGCGAGCGCCTGCGCCTCGCCGCCCGCGGCCAGCCCGTGATCCAGGACGCGCTGCGCCGACGCGGCCTGCTCACCGCGGATGGCCAACCCTTTGCATCAGTATTGAGCACATGGCTGAACGAGATCGACTAGACGAACTGCCCGGGGTGCTGGCGCTGGGATGGTGGATGCTGATGCGCCCGATCAGCCTGCATCGGCGGTTGGCACGGCTGGGAATCGAGTCGGAGAATCCAGTCTCCTGGCGGCAGCGTGGGCGAGAGCCATTGTATCGCGCTTATGTTCTTCGGGGCCTATGGCTGATGATTGCTGCCATTGGCGTATTGTCGTCGATGGCGCTGGGTTTGCTTTGGCTCATTGGCATGGAGGTCGATTTTGGAGCGTTCTTGACAGGCGTAGCCGGCGGAGTAGCCGGCGGAGTAGCCTTCGGAGTAGCCGTCGGAGTAGCCGGCGGAGTAGCCGGCGGAGTAGCCTGGGGAGTAGCCGGCGGAGTAGCCGTCGGAGTAGCCGTCGGAGTAGCCGGCGGAGTAGCCGTCGGAGTAGCCGGCGGAGTAGCCTGGGGAGTAGCCGGCGGAGTAGCCGGCGGAGTAGCCTGGGGAGTAGCCTTCGGAGTAGCCGTCGGAGTAGCCTACGGAGTAGCCGGCGGAGTAGCCTACGGAGTAGCCGGCGGAGTAGCCTACGGAGTAGCCGGCGGAGTAGCCTACGGAGTAGCCGTCGGAGTAGCCTACGGAGTAGCCGTCGGAGTAGCCTACGGAGTAGCCGTCGGAGTAGCCTACGGAGTAGCCGTCGGAGTAGCCTTCGGAGTAGCCTTCGAAGTAGCCTACTTGCGCCTCCCACTCTACCTCTTCGAACTTCCCCTCCAGCTCATCGCCTACGCCTGGCCAAGCTCCACCCGCACCCCGACCCTCGCCTGGAGCCCGGTCCTGCACCACGAGCTGAGCTATCTGCCATTGCCATTGTTGGCCCGGCATATTGTCGACACCGCCTCGCGCGACCCGGCGCTGGCCCGCCGCGCCCTGGATGCCTGCGCCATCGCCCCGGGCCAGCGCGGCAACGGCCGGCGGGCATTGGCCCTGCTGCGCGCGCGCGAACTCAGGGAGCTGGCCCAGGCCCGCAGGTTCCAGGCCCTGATGGACCTCGAGACCGACTGGCTGCCGGACCCGGACGCGGCCGATGCCAGGATATTGGCCTTCCGCGAGACCGCCCGCTTTCTGCGCTCGGCGACGCTGACCCTGATCCCCGGCCAGCGCCGGGCACAGCTCGAGGCCGCCCAGAATCGGCTGCGCGGCCTGGAGAACCGGCTGCTGGGCAGCCGCGACCTGGAGGCGCGCATCTATCGGCCCGTGGTCGGCGACTGGCAATGTCTGGTGGACGCCTGGCTCGCCGAAACCGCGGCCGAGGCCGCCCGCGAATTGCCGAACCCGTTTCGCGCCGGTAAGCCGCTGGACCCGGAATTCGGCCTGGAAGTCTTTCGCGGACGCGAGCCGCTGGTGGCGGAGCTGGAGAAGGCCCTGGGCGACCCGGACCAGGGCACCTCCATCGCATTGATCGGCCCGCGTCGCTGCGGCAAGACCTCGCTGATCAAAATGCTGCCGCTGAAATTGGCGGACGCCCAGGTGCTCTTTTTCGACCTGCAAGACCATCCGGTGGACTCCGCCGCGGCCTTCGTACGCGCCCTGGTCCGCGAGGCCAAGGACCAGGCCCGCCGCGACCGCCAATTGCAACTGCCGGATCTGCCCGAGGGACCGCCCATCGAGGCCCTGGCCGGCTGGCTCGATGCGCTGGAGGCCTTCGATCGGGTTCCGCATCTGTTGCTCTGCATCGACGAATACGAACGGCTGGATTCTCTCTACCCCGGCGATCGCCGCGCCCTATTGCAATTGCTGGGCCTGCTGCGCGCCACCATCCAGCATCGCCGCCGGGTGCGCCTGCTGATCGCCGGCACGGACTGGCTCGACGAGCTGGACCGAATCTGGAGCGACCACTTCATCAACCTCCATCACATCGGCATCGGCCATCTGGACCGCACCACCGTGCTGGAATTGCTGCAACGCCCGAGCGACGATTTTCCCGCCAACAGCATCCCGGAGAACCTGGCCGACTGGGTCTGGCAGCGCACCCGCGGCCAGCCCTACCTGACCCAGCTGTTCGGCCAATGTATTGTCAGCCGCCTGAACCAGGCCGAGCGCCGCACCGCCAGCATCGACGACGGCGCCGCCGTCGAGCCCGAGGTCATCGACAAGGCCAGCCAAACGTACCTGTGCTTCATCGCCCGCCCGGACTCCGAGCCGGCCCGCGCAGCCCTCGACAGCCTTGCTGCACAGGGCCATCTGGATCCAGCCACCCTCGATCGCGCCACCCGCCGCTATCTGCTGCGCCGCGGCCTGATCGAGACCGACGGCAGCCCGGGCATCCCGCTGCTACTGAGCTATCTGGCCGAGTACGGTTAGCCGCGGTTGCTCTGTAGGAAGACGAGGAAGTGCTGCTCTGATACGACCAAGCGCTTACACCGACCGCAGCGGATCGCTGAACCGCCCCATGATGTCGAATGATGTCGAGGAGGCTTGGATGGCCATTAGCGAGGGCTTTCGTGAAGGTCGGGTCTGTGCATGTGGTGAACCCGAGGTTGGTCAGTGGACGCGAACGGGAACCTCTGCGACGTGACCGGTTGTGCCGCTCGGTGGGACATAGGCACCAGCAAGTTGCTGGGCGATTCCAAAAGAGTGACTAAAAGGACACCCATTTAGCTTGCCCCCATTTAGCTTGCCTTGGTGGTACGTCCCCTATTTCCCCCGGATCGGTCTATTGGTTCCCGCTTTGCCGCTGAACCGCTGTGTCGAAGGCAAAGCCGTGCGCAACGCCGTAGTGCAGCGACCGTAAGACGGCGGATATCAAATGCCCACCGGCGCCATGTGATGCAGCAGCCATTGGGTCGCATTAGCGCGTGAATCTACATCCGCATGGCCGCCTTGCGCGAACGCATGGTGTGCAGGCGGGTTGTTCTCGTCATACGTCCACAATTGGTGCGCTATGTTGCCTGGCAATTGCTGGTCGAGCCGTTTCGAGCTCTCGGCAAATGGAACGACCCAATCGTTCCGATTATGGAAGATCGCCGTGGGAGGGAATTGATCGAGCGCCCCAAGGATCGTTTGGTTCAGAAAGCCGTAGAAGTCCAATAAAACGCCGACAGTTCCGAGGGGCTGCTGGACAGTATAGGTCATGGCGCTCGCGGCACCCAGCGAGAATCCAGCCAAGCCGAGTCGGCCAGCATCGGCGTCCGGGCGCTTAAAGACGTGGGCGATCACATCGGCGAGTATGGCTTCCTTGGTGTCCTGATCCAGCGGATGCGGTTCATGGTCCGTATAGTACGCCGGCACGGCGGTCAGATAACCATGCGCCGAGACGGCCTGTGCGAAGTCGTGAATTTGATCGCCGAATGGGGAGCCCAGTCCCCAGTTCCCATGGTAGAAGATCACTACCGGATACCGCTTGCCGTCATCCGGTGCCCCATATAAGGTGATGGCGTAGTTCTTGCCGCCGCTGCGGAAGGTTTGATTGGTCATGCCGGTGCTCCAGTCGTCAGTGTCGGTATCACTCGTCGAACAGCGTGGGGCGCGCCGGACGGTGCTGCACCGTCCGGGCTGCGCCGCCTCGCGGCCAAATCGGCCGCGGGTAAGCTCTATTCAAGACATGAAATAGTCGCGCGCACCGATCAGATAGGCGCGCGCGAGACCGGTCTCGCCTACCTCCAACATGCGGTCGCAATCGGAATCGCTGTCGCCAAAGAACGGCTCGGTGAGAATTGTGGGGTGGGCGGAGGCCCGCAACGATGTCGAGCCGCGGTCTCCGGAACGGCGCGCGCGGCTGCCGCGGTCGCGCATGTCAAGCTCGCCCAGGATGGCCTCCCTGACCGCATCCGCAAGCTTCTTGCCATTGCGCGACGAATGCCAGTACAGGGTCTCGGTCCCCGTACCGCCGCCCGCGTTGAAATGAAGCTCCATGATCGCTGCCGGATCCCAGGCGTCGATGGCGGCATAGGCGATGGCGATCTCGGTGGCATAGCCGCGCCTGTTGCGATCTCTGAAGAACACGCGCGGCTCCAGGCCGAACTCCGATGCGGCCGCCTGCATCTCGCGCGCTACCCGCTGATTGTAGTCCCATTCGGACACCAATAGATGCGGCGAAAATGCCCCTTTGGCAACATCGTTGTGACCGATCAGGATCGCTAAACGCGTCAACGCCGGCGCATTGATGCCGCTGAAGGCCGAGGCCAGGCCCAAGTCCTCGATCTGCTTGGTGACGGTAGGGACCACCGCCGCGACCTTTGCAACATAGCGCTGGTCGCCCGCGTAACCGGCCCGGTGCAGATGCCCGATGTAGCCCGATCGGGTCTGATCCGTAGGCCTCCCAGCCGTCGTACATGGAACCGTTCTTGACGAATGCCCAATAGCCGGCAATGAAATCGTCGAGGTTGGCGAATTTGCAATACGTATCTTCGCCATCGCTCGCGATGTAATCGACGGGGGTCGCTAATGGATGACCTTCGCGGCCGCGATTAACCCGCTCGCGATACTTCAGGCCTGCAAAGTTGTTGTGCTCCGTTGCTAAGGCGCTCGATCCATACCCGGATTCCAGCGCCCATTGCGCTACCGTGACGAGCTTCAATGCCGGGGCCTCGATGGATGCCTCCGCGTAGGTCCGAATCAGTTCTTGCCAAATCATGGACATTTCTCACCTCGATTAGCTGCGTGAGGTCAGGCTCGATGCGCCTGGCCGCGTATTGCCGATGAGATCGAGCACTCCGTGATTGATGCGAGTGAAGGTGCGGCTTCATCTTCGGCTTGACGTTAAACATAGGAGAAGCTTGCTTCTCGCGGAATATGGCAGTGGACATAGCCGATCCGGATAACGGCAGGCATCAGGGCATAGCCGGCTGGCCGCCTGACCAGTGAGGCGTGGGCCTGCGGACAACGCCGACCGGACCTAGACTGTCGAAATCTGCCGTCTCACTAAAACAAGCGCTTCCCGGTTTATGGATGCTTAGTCGGTTTCGGGGTCGGGGTCGGTGTCGGCGTCAAGGTCGGAAGGAGGGATTGGTATCGAGCTGGCTGCTTTGATCGATGAGCGGATTCGATTCCGATTCCGATAGCGACCCCGACACCGATGAGGCTTCCCCAGTGCGTTCGATGATGCAATCCAAGACCCGGAATCGGTTTGGCATCAAAACTCAGGACATTTCGACAGCCTGGACCGGACCTCGATCGCCGAGGGCGGCCGCATGAAGGCGAGGCCGCACCTGTTGCGCACGGCCGATGCCGCTCAGCCCCAGGAGGCAGACGGGGCCAGTTCTCGCGTTGTTGAGAGGCAGACGGAGTCTGGCGGGCGGCGTAAAGCGGCTGGCGTTTGTTAATGTTACTCGAGAGTACCGAGTTCTCCAACAATCTGGCAGCAATCTGTCCCTTGACGCAGTGCCATCCGTGCAAGTGAAAATCCAGTCGTTGCGGGGTTGGTGCTGCCGAGGTCCGTTGTGTCGATGAACTCATGGGTAGACATCCTGGAAGGATTGAGTCATAGCACTTATGGAGACTCTACTCGAGGTGTTTGTCATGCAATTGTGGTTCTATTGGTGGGATAGCATTTCGTTGCTACGGCCAGCGTTTTCCCGCGGGCACCCTGGCTTCGGCCGAACTGCGGGTACACGCTTTGGCGTTGCTCTGGAACTTTTGCCCTTCCTCGCCAATGACGGTTCGCAAACACCATGGCCAAGCGTGCCCGGCCGAACGGCTCAACGGGAAATGCTACGCCGACAATTGGTTGGAAAACCTGCTTGCTTCAGGCTCCATGAACGGCTTGAGGTGCTATCAAAAGAATCCGTTATACAATACCTTCGCCAAAAATTAGCGCCAAAAATTAGGTGGGCGACAGCCCGAGGTGATAGGTTATCCAGTTACTAATCCGAAGACCTATTCCCTCAGGAGGCTATCGCCCATGCCCGACATTATGCTGATCTTGAGCTGCTTAAGCCAGAGCGTAGATAAGACGAGCCTTGGCCGTTTGGGTTGCGTTGTGGAAGGGCTGTTGGCGATGACGGGGCGGGTAACGATGCGGGGGCTATCGCGCTGGACCGAGCGCGGGGGAAGCTATCGGACGCTGCAGCGGTTGTTCAACACCACGCTCAGTTGGGGCCAAGTGCATTGGCTGGTGATTCGCCAGCACCTGCTGGGCGACGAAACGCAATGGTTGCTGGCGGGCGATGAAGTGGTGGTGAGCAAATCGGGCAAGAAGACCCACGGTCTGGATCGTTTTTTCTCCTCGGTGGTTGGCAAGACGATCCCGGGGTTGTGTTTTCTGAGCCTGTCGTTGATTAGCGTGCAACGGCGCTGTTCGTACCCATTGCGCCTGGAGCCGATTCTCAAAGAGACGGCCGCGAGCTGCCCGAAAGCGTCCAAAGCGGGTCGGGGTAAGGACCGAGGGCGGCCGAAAGGTAGCCGCAATGGCAATCGCCGGGAGGTGAGTCTGTCGCCCTATTTGCAGTTCGTTCAAGACCTTCTGCGCCAGGTGCTGGCACTGGTGTGCCAGACGCTGACGGTGCGTTATTTCGTCTTCGACGGGGCCTTCGGCCATAATCAAGCGCTGCAAATGGTCCGTCGCACGGGCTTAGAGTTGATCAGCAAATTGCGCCACAACAGCGCGCTGTATCTGCCCTATGACGGCCCCTACGCCGGGCGCGGCCCGCGGCGCAAGTACGGCAGCAAGCTCGATTATCAACACTTGCCGCCGTGCTTTCTCAAAGCCACTTCCGTGGAAGGACACGTTCATACGGCCATCTACCAACTGCCCGTTTGGCACAAAAAATTCCCCGACCGGCTCAATGTCGTGATCCTTGTCAAGACCAACCAACGCACCGGTGCCCAGGCCCATGTCATCCTTTTCAGTAGTGATCTCGAGTTAGGCTACGAAGCGCTCATCGATTACTATCGCTTGCGCTTCCAAATCGAGTTCAACTTCCGAGACGCCAAACAGTACTGGGGCTTGGAAGACTTCATGGTGACCAAGCCAACGCCGGTCTACAACAGTGCCAACCTGGCGATGCTGATGATCAACCTGTCCCAGATCCTGATGCGACCGGTGCGCGAGCACTGTCCGAGCTTTAGCGTCAATGACCTCAAAGCCCACTTCCGCGGCCGGAAATACGTCCTGGAGGTGTTAAAAATGCTTCCGGAAATGCCCGAAGCGAATATTATTGACCAAGCCCTTGAGCAGGCTGCAAATCTGGGGCGGATTAATCAAGAACTTAGTGCAGCATGAGATCGGGTCATTTGGCGAAGGTATTGGTTATAACCAGAAATTATTTACCTGAAACACTATAGGTCGCAGGCTCGAGTCCTGCCCTGGCCCACCAACTCCCCCACCGAAATTGATTTCAATCATGGCTTTAGCAGCCTATGGCAGTGCACAATTATTGGCTTGTTGCAGTGCACAATTATTGCTGATCGAGCCATGGTTCACTTTCCTGCCTCGCCTCGCTCTATGTTGCTTTGAGTGCGGCTACCGTTGCCTGGCCTCGGTGCAACCTGAATATGCTAATCAATACCTGACAAACTTCTCCGTTTGGGCTTAACCATGTCTACCCAACCTCCTTTCAACCGCTGGTTCGTCGTGCTCGGCGCGATTCTGATTCAACTCAGCCTGGGCGCGATTTACGCCTGGTCGGTGTTCACCCCTGCTCTGAGCGAGGCCGGCTGGTCACGGCTCGAGACCCAGATGGTGTTTGCGGTCGGCCTGGCCACTTTTGCGCTGGTCATGGTCTTCGCTGGCAGGCTGTTGAGCACGCTGGGACCACGCAAACTGGCGATGCTTGGCGGCCTGACGTTGGGCTCCGGTTACGCGCTCGCCGGCTTGCTCGGCGCGACCCACTTCTGGGTGGTCTGCATTGGTGTCGGCCTGATTGGTGGAGCCGGTATTGGCCTAAGCTACGTGGTGCCGATCGCGGTCGGCATGCGCTGGTTTCCGGACAAGAAAGGCATGATTACCGGCCTCGCGGTGGCCGGGTTCGGTTTCGGCGCGATGGGCTGGGTGAAGATGGCCGGCTCATGGGGACACCTGATCGAGGACTACGGTCTGGCCAGCACATTCGTCGCATACGGTATCGCCTTCGCCACGTCTATTCTGGTCGGTAGTATCTGGATGAAGATGCCACCCAGCGGCTGGATGCCCGCCGGGTTCGAGGCTTCAACCCCCGCCGCGGCCAAGGGTCGCGAGGATTTCTCCATCGTCGAAATGCTCCGTACACCCCAATTTTACCTGATCTTCATCACCTTCGCGGTCAGCGCCGGGGCGGGCCTGATGTCGATCGGCCTGATGAAACTGTACCCGATGGAGGCATTGCAGGCTGTGGGTTACAGCGCCGTTGAGGCCAGCGCGATCGCCGGTACCGCGATGGCCGTATTCTTCAGCCTGGCCAACGGCATCGGACGCATCGCCTGGGGCACCATGAGTGACCACCTGGGACGCCGCCGCTCGGTGATCATCATGACCGCGTCGCAGGCGGTTTTCCTGTTCGCGTTTACCAGCATGGCAGGGAACCAGTACTTGCTCTATCTAGGCGCAGCCTTGATCGGTTTTAATTTCGGCGGCAATTTCGCGCTGTTCCCGACACTGACCGCCGATGTCTTCGGTAACAACCGCGTCGGCCAGAACTACCCCTTCATCTTCCTTTCGTACGGCGTGGGGGGTATTGCCGGACCAATACTCGGCGGGACGCTGGGCGATATGGGCAATTTTCCGCTGGCGTTTTCGATTTGTGCCGGCGCCTGCCTGGCGGGCGCCGCGTGCATGGCGCTGGTGCATCACCCGGACCACGACGCAACGCACCGTCCGGCGAGCGTTCATGGTTTTATGCACCAGATGCACTGGGAACTGTTCGAAGACGTGATTGACCACGCAATACACCCGGATCATTTCAAGCGGGTCGCGGGCTCGGATGACAACGTCAAACAGGATTCGCCCTGACTCAACGGAATTTGAACCACCGGGGGACTAGTGCAGCGGTGCGGATGTCCCGCTACCGTTTCTGCTGTTTGTCGTCATCGTGATCGCTCATCGTGGGTTATCGATGACGACCACGATGACGACTGCAAACGCGCTCGCGACTTCCGCAGCAGCGCACTGGTTGTTTTCCTCCGCTACTATTCAAATGGGATCGTCGGCCTCCCAGGCCACGGCTAGGCTGTCGAAATCTGCAGTCTCACTAAAACAAGCGCTTCCCGGTTGATGGATGCTGAGTCGGTGTCGGGATCGGTGTCAAGGTCGGAATTCGGGATTGGTATCGAGCTGGCTGCTTTGATCGATGAGCGGATTCGATTCCGATTCCGATAGCGACCCCGACACCGATGAGGCTTCCCCAGTGCGTTCGATGATGCAATCCAAGACCCGGAATCGGTTTGGCATCAAAACTCAGGACATTTCGACAGCCTAGGCCATGGCTCCGACGGCTTTTAACGCCGGTCGGATCGCCATGTCCCCCTCGTGCCGGCGGCGACCATCCACGCCCGTCTGGATCAGGGGATTGGGCGGCATTGTTGCCATCACCTGACGCTATAGATAAGCATCCGCTGTCGCAACAAGCATCTCGGGCTGGGGCCGGTTGCACGCAGCAAGGGCGGCAATGGGCGCGTCCAGCCATATTTCAGCCAGGCAGCACCCGGACAGCGACTCTCTACGATGCGAGGTCAGGATGCCCAAAAGGCTGTATCGACGTCTTTCGGATTGGACCAAATCCGTGGCGGTTATTCGCGAGCAAAACGATCCTAAGACCCTCTCAACCGATCCCCCCCGGAATCTCGGGAATCTCCGTGCATTTGCCGCGCGGGATCTCGCCGGCACGGTCATACATCGGCAATTCGCAGACTTGCCCATCGCGGGTTTGTCCATCGATGCATTCGACCTGCAGTGCTGTCCCTGGCGCAAGCCTCGCATCATGTAGGCGCACGATGGCGACACCGCATTGCAAAAAGGGGGACCAGGCGCTGCTGCAAACGCGGCCGGCCTGCTCGCCATTGAGGAAAAGCGTATCGCCATGACGGGCGACGCCACCAGTGCATTGCAATCCCCAGGTACGCCGGCTCTTGTCCGCCCTTGCCAGTGCTGTCCTGCCGATAAAATCAGCCTTGTCCAAATCCACCAATGCACCAAGTCCGGCGGCGAACGGAGTCACCCTGTGATCAAAATCGGTGCCTGAAAAAAGCAATCCCGCCTCAATGCGCCGAGCGTTCGTCGCCGCCGCCGGTATGGTATGAAGCCCATGGAGTTCGCCGGCTTTCAGGATGCGCTCCCCGACGACCTCGGCGTCAGCATCCGGTCCCAGGTAGAACTCCCAGCCCAGCTCGTTGGTAAATCCCGTACGGCTGATCACCAGGGGCTGGCCGGCGATGCGTATCTGGGCCAGATCAAAATAGCCGAAGCGCTCCGGTATACCCTGGTCAGCGACTTGCGCCAGCACATCCATGGAGCGCGGCCCCTGGACCTGGCTGATCCAGACATCGGCATCCACCACCTCGACATCGTAGCCCCGCGACTGGGCACGCAGCCAAATAGGGAACTCGCCATCGCCCTGAGCATACCAAAAGCGTTCGGGCGCGAGCCGCAGCAGGACTCCATCCATGAGCATTCCGCCATCGTCAAAGCAGGCGATTTGATAGCTGCAACGCCCCACGCGCACGCGCGTTACATCGCGCGTGAACACCTGATTGAGCATCGCCTCGGAATCCGGCCCGCGAATTTCCATCGCCAGCTCTCCGGTATGCGCCAGGCCGACCTGCCGGCGCAAACGCCAGTAGAGCTCTTCCGTATTCACCTTGCCGTATTCCAGGGATCGCAACCGTCGGTTGTAAATGCCAAAAGACGGATCATGCGGAAGTTCTTGATGTACCAGCGGGTGCGGCTGCATCGATTGCCGAAACTCGCCCGGCCCGGCGCCGGAGGTCACCGGCTTGATCACAAAGGCTGTATTGTTCTTCGATTGGGTCACGCTATCTCCGGAAATTGACGGCTTGCACTCAGGCGATTGCTGGAAAGAAACAGACCAACTGGCGCCGGATTCTCATTCGCCTTCGGCAAGCGGCAACCCGCCCATCGTCGCTCTATGGGCGGGTTGCCGCAGAGGCCGCACGAAAAAACAAGCCGGGTGGTAGGTTTCTCCACAGAAATCGCCCAAGCATAAACCACATGCCCGAGCGCTGATACTGCGGAAATGGCGCCGCGAGAAGATAGTCACAGATTGGCGATCGACAATTTGCGCAAGGTTGCCCGGCGCTTGATGTAATGCTCGTCCATGCGTCCGATGATGCCGCTGAGAAAACGGACGGTCTCGACGATGTTCGGTCCCTTGTTCAGCATTGCGCACTCGGCAAGGATGCTCATGGTCGCGTCCGAGACCTCGGCGCGCGACGGCGCTCCCCTCTTGGCCATGCCCTCGAGGATCTGGGTCGCCCAGATTACCGGCACATGGGCGGCCTCGCAGACCCACAGGATCTCCTGCTGCACCTCCGAGAGCCGCTCGAAGCCGACTTCGACGGCGAGGTCGCCACGAGCGATCATGACGCCGACCGGCGGCGAATGCAGACTGGCGAGCAGGATGCGCGGCAGGTTCTCGAACGCCTGCCGGTTTTCGATCTTCAGAATGACCCCAAGGTGACTGGCATCGAGCCGGTACAGTTCATCGTGCAGCCGTTGGACATCGCCGGGCTCGCGAACAAAGGACAGGGCAACCATGTCCACTAGAGGCGTGATGGCGGGAAGATCCACAAGATCCTTGTCGGTGAGCGCCGACATGCGCAGCAGCGTGTCGGGGAAATTAATGCCCTTTTCGGCGCGCAATTTGGCTCCCTGCGGTGGCGTCTGGGTGATTTCGACGTGGATGCGCTGACCATCGTTGTTGCGCACCAGACCGCCGATCTTGCCATCGTCGAACCAGACGGCGTGACCAGGCTCGACTTGCTCAAAGGCGGCTTCCAAAGTGCAATGGATGCGCGCCGCTTGGATAACTTTGCCCTCGGCATCGCGCTGAGCCGGAGTGCCCGGTCGTGCCTCGCGCATCAGATCCAGGCGATCGCCCGGCATGAGCAGGATGGGATTGATCACCTCGGGCACGCCGACGGCTCGCCCCGCGGCGATAACGACGCCGTTGCGTTCCGCTTTCAGGGTTGCACCTTCGGCCACATAGGCGGTGCGATCGATCTCGGCGAGCAGCGATGCACCGTCGGCTTCGACGACGCGCATCTCGTGCGCCTGCTCGCGCGCATCGGTCAAGGCGATTAGGTCGCCGCTTTTGGCGAGGCCGACCAGGTTGCCGGACACATTCAGGCTGAAATCGGCATCTTCCGGCGGCGAGAGCGGCGCATTGCCGTCCGGCCTGTGGTCGGTGATCCAAACCCGGCCGCCGATGACCACCCGCCCGTAGGTGTCACGCTGCGGCTTGATCTTGGTGACTCGACCGCTTGGGGCGATCGCACCGGTGCGCAGCTTGGGACCGCCGAGATCCGCTTGAATGCGGCAGCCGCGGCCCAGAGCCTTCTCTGCCATGCGTAGGTTTTCGACCATCGCCGCCCAGGCGTCGGGACCATCGTGGGCACAGTTGATGCGCATACAATCCATACCGGCAGCGAGCAAATCCTGCACCAGCTGCGGATTGCATGCCGCCTCGCTCGGCATGGTCACCATGATGCGCACGAAGCGCCCTTGCGGGTCTGGGCCAAGCAATGCCCGGGTATGATCCTTCAGCAACAAGGGTCCGGTCCAATGGTCGACGGGGAGCTCAGGGGTGTCTCCGTAGGACTTTCCGGTCAGTCGTCCAAGCACACCGATCACCGCGTTCAGACTCGCCATCACATGCGGCTCCAGGACGCCGAGGGACGACAACCCCAAGGAGGCCAGATCATGCTGCAGGTGTCGAATATCATGCTGTCGAATGCTGAGGTAATGCAGCAGATTACGGGCGCTTGCGCGATGACCCGGATCGATCTCGGCAAGCTGGTTCGCGTACTCCGACTCGAGTTCCAGCGCCCCCTCCCGGAGCTTGGCGAGCTGGACTTCAATACGCTCCAACTGCCGGGAAGTAAGGGTGTGTTGCTGCATCGTTTTTGTCTCGCCGAGGGGAAACGGCTATCAGGTTTGAGAGGTTGTGCGTCGGCAATTGTAGTGGGGAAACCGAGTGGAAGTCCAAGCACAAGCGCGAAAAAAGACCGGGCGTATGGGTGCTGCCTGCGTAGAATGTTCAGCGATTCAACCAGAATGAAGTTCCTCATATTCTTTGATGGCAGCGCCCAGCAAACGTCCGCACAATCAATATCCGCCCAGTCAATATCCGCCCAGTCAATATCCGCCCAGTCAACATCAGGTTTCTCACGCCCTGGTGTCATGTCTTTTCGATCCCGATCAAGTCGCGCTGGGCGGGTTGCGCCCTGGGGTAACTTCAGTTCATTTGTCGAGAAGACAGCGGCCTATAGCCTTGTCTTCCGGGAAAGGCGCGGCGCTCGCGTCCGCTCCGCTGGCGTCATTTGCCGGGTCGCCCTAAGCGGGCTCCTACGCCGACCGGCTGCCACGGCTGGTTAAGGTCCGCTTGCGGGCGAGGCGCCTTGGCCTAGCCTCGATTTCCGCGGTGCTGAGTTCACCTAACAGGTGGGCTTGGCTCATCCACCGCCGTGATCGGGAGCCATGCCGGAGCGGCCGAGCGATCCAAGCCCATGATGGTAAAAGGAGTTTCGCCTCCTCTGTTGAACTTGCGACGTAGCCCGAGGAACTCAGCATGCTGCCGCAGCACCATGCGCCAGCCCATCTTTCGTTATCAAATATCAGTACTGAAACCAGGTAGGCTGCAACCGCCAGATAGCGCTTGGGGCTTGGTTTTCATCCCAAAACATTGCATCTGATGAAAAACAAGCTATGCTGTGTACATGGGTACCAGTCATGGGAAACCACTAACATCTCACCCTGATGAGGCCCGGTTTTTCCTTGAGCCGGTCAATCCCCTCCATCGCCAGTACGAGGCCCTGCGGGCCTACTTCGTCGAGGACCTCCCGTCGGCCGAGGCGGCGCGTCGATTTGGATACACGCCGGGTGCCTTTCGGGTGCTCTGTCACCCATTTCGGCACGAGGAGAATCTTCAGGAGCGCTTCTTCCGCGAGGTCCGCCACGGCCCTCAGGCCGCGCCGGCTCGTGACCCGGTGCGCGAGCTCGTCGTCGCCTTGCGCAAGAAGAATCTCTCCGTCTACGACATCCAGCGAGAGCTCCATGCGCGCGGACATACGATCAGCATCAACTCGCTCTCGGTGCTGCTGCGCGAAGAGGGCTTCGAGCGCCTGCCGTGCCGAGGCGATGAGGAACGCCCGCACAGCGTGAAGCCGGAGCCGGCCGAGATCGCCGATGTCCGCCGGCTCGACCTCACGCCGCGCTCGTTTCGCACGCGCGTGGCCGGACTGTTCTTGTTCGTGCCGTTGATGCAGCACTTGGACCTCGGGCAGGTTGCTGAACAAGCGCAGCTGCCCGGCTCCAAGATGGTCCCGCCCGAGCAGGCTTTGCGCAGCCTCTTGGCGCTCAAGCTCATCGGCATGGAGCGCAAAAGTCACGTCATGAATCTGGTTTTCGACGAGGGCTTGGCGCTGTTTGCCGGGCTCAATGTGATTCCCAAGCGCAGCTACCTCGCCGACTACAGCTGCAGCATCGGGGAGCAAGGCATACGACGGTTGATGGAAACGTGGTTCGAGCAGGTGCAGACTCTCGGTCTGTCGCGCAGCGCTTCACTGGACCTCGATTTCCATTCGGTACCGGCCAACTCACAGCACGAGCCGTTGGAAAAACATTACGTGTCGCGTCGCAGCCGCAGTCAGAAGGGGGTGTTGGTGTTCTTGGCTCGCGACGCCGAACAGCGCGTGATGTGCTACGCCAACGCGCATATCCCGAAGTGCGAACAAGCCGATGAGATCCTGCGCTTCGTGGAATTCTGGAAGCAACAGACCGGCGCGCCGCCACAGGAGCTGGTCTTTGACTCCCAGCTCACCACCTATGCCAATCTCGCTCGCCTGGATCAGCAAGAGGTCCGCTTTCTGACCCTGCGCCGGCGTACCCGCAAGCTCTTGGCCGAGAGCTATGCGCGCCCCGGCTCCGCCTGGCGACGTGTGACGCTGCGCAGCCTCACGCGCAGCTACCGAACCCCCCGCGTATACGATGAGCGCATCGCGCTCGCGCGCTACGGCAAGAAACCGATTCGGCAACTTTCCATCCTGGACCTGGGTCATGAAGCACCGACCATCCTGTTGACCAATGACATGCAGGCAACCCCAGCCACGCTGATCACCCGCTACGCGCAGCGCATGCTCATCGAGAACGGCATCGCTGAGGCGATCCACTTTTTCCACATCGACGCGCTCTCCTCCATGGTCGGTCTCAAGGTGGATTTCGACTTCCAGCTCACCCTGATGGCGAGCTCCTTGTATCGCCTGTTCGCACGCCGCCTTCCCCGCAACTACCACCACGCCACGGCGAAGGTGCTCTTCGAGAGCTTGCTCGACGTCAGCGGACGAGTCGACATTGATGAGACCCGCATCCTCGTCACTCTCGACAAGCGTGCGCACAATCCCTACCTGGTCGACAGCGGGCTCGCCGACCAGCCCAACGCTATGCCCTGGCTCGACAACAGAGCGCTTGTGATTCAGTTCGCGTGAGCGGTTGAGCGGTTGAGCGGTTGAGCGGTTGAGCGGTTGAGCGGTTGAGCGGTTGAGCGGTTGAGCGGTTGAGCGGACACGATCCGGAGACTTCTATGTTAGGTCAACTCCCGTCCGCGGAAATCGAGGCTAGGCTGTCGAAATCTGCAGTCTCACTAAAACAAGCGCTTCCCGGTTTATGGATGCTTAGTCGGTGTCGGTGTCGAGGTCGGAAGGAGGGATTGGTATCGAGCTGGCTGCTTTGATCGATGAGCGGATTCGATTCCGATTCCGATAGCGACCCCGACAGCGATTAGGCTTCCCCAGTGCGTTCGATGATGCAATCCAAAATCCGGAATCGGTTTGGCATCAAAACTCAGGACATTTCGACAGCCTAGGCACTACCCGGCTCATTTTTGCGCTTTTCGTCATTTTAGGCGATTGTCAGAGAGACATCGTCTTATCTTGTCCGCGATGATCTTGATGTCAACGCATGCATCGAGCTGCGACCGGAAGGGAACAAAGGCGATCTGGGATGCTACAAGATCGGCTCGCAGAACGAACGCAGGCGGTATCCGATGCGAATAGTCCCGGATTCGGTCCGATTCGCGCTGATCGGGTAGATGGAGTTGTCGAGAATCGAGGTCACCAGTGCAGCGATCAGCGCCTCTGGCTCAACCTTTCTGTGGGTTCGCTCCAATCGGGTGCGCACATGCTCGATCAGGGTTGAATCGATATCGATGGTAAGGGTATTGATCGGCGTTGCGAGCTCGTCGCTCAGCTCGGCCGGATCGGACTGGACTGATTTCTCCGTCACGATGAAACCTCCGCAGCATTCCAATCACTTCGTGCCAGCTGCCAGCAAGCAAGGCCGGGATTGGCGGCAGCCTAGCCTGTTCGCCCAGCCCCTGTTCGTCCAGCCTATGGCCGATCTGGATCATCAGCTGCCGTAACTACTGGGTCTCAGTTAGATGATAGACCTCGGACAGGCCCGGATCGTTCATTATCGGTCATTGGCTTCATGTTCCACGCGGAAACAAGCCCAGGCGCTTTGCGCCGAGCGGTTGGCTGGGAGCCTGTCTGCTGGAGTTTACGCACCGCAGGGCAGTGCTTGGACGTCAGCGAAGAGGCTGTGCAAGCCATTGATCGTCGGCTTAGGCGATTTCTGTCGAGAAAGAGACCACCTGGCTTGTCTTCTCGTCCGGCCTCGACGTCGCGGCAACCCGCCCATGGAGCGACGATGGGCGAGTTGCCGCTTCGCGAAGGCGAACGAGAATTCGGCGCCAGTTGGTCTATTTCTCTGCGGCAATCGCCTTATGCTGTCGCCAACCCGAATCAGATCTCGACGATTGCCTGCCCGGACCGCTCGGCCCGGGTTTGCCTGTTTGCCAATGCCTCGTCGCCGCTAGCCACGGCGGGCTCTGTCACCCGGATCGCCTCGTCGACATACTCCAGGCCCGCGTCATCGCGGGTCTCTTTGCGGATGCGTTTATAGAGCCTCCAGACACGCCATGCGTAAACGAGCAGCTGCGAATAGGTGCTGGTGATTTCCAAAAAACGGCGCGGATGGAAGATCAGCGGATGCTCGATGGGGTAGCCCGGCCGGCGCTGCCGGCGGATCTTGCGGCGCACAAAGCCGCCCTGGAGCGGATGCACCCGCTCAAAACGAAAACAACCGTAGAACTCGAGCGCGATCTCCATGACCCGTTTCGGATTGCGATTGAAGGCCGCCGCGCGGCGCATCAGGGTCTCCAGATGTGCCATGGAATAATACTTGTCCCAGGCTTCGCGATACGCCCTGAGCCACTGCTCTTTGGTCATCTTTGGGTGTGCGGTGCAGACGTGCTCCAGGTCGTAGATGTTCATGTCCGGGTCCAATTCCACGCCCTGCTCCACAAGCGCCTTGTGATCCGCGGAGCCGGGCAGCGGCGTCAGGCAGAACAATTCCAGGATGTCCAGCGGAAGCTCGCGCTTGATGGTTTCGATATCGGCGGCGATGGACTCCGGGGTATCCGCCGGAAAGCCAAGAATATAGCCGCAATAGGTAGTTACGCGCTTGCGCTGCCAGGCGATCAGCATATCGCGATAGTTGGCGATGTTGTTCTGCTTTTTGTTCGCCGACTGGAGATTCTTCTGGTTAATGTTCTCCAGACCGATGAACACCCGCGACACGCCCGCCTCGCGCGCCTTGTCCACAAAGCCCGGCAATTGATGGCACAGGGTGTCCACCTGAATGGTGAAGTTGAATTTCACACCCAATTCGGCGCGCACCGCCGCGATGCGATCGAAGATCGGCTCCCAGTTGCGATTGCGGGCGAAATTGTCATCGGTAATAAAGTAATGCCGGATACCATGGGCGAGATTGGCCCGCAGCAGCTGCTCGATGTCGTCCGGGCTACGGTAGCGGGACTTGCGCCCCTGCACGTTGATAATGGTACAGAAACTGCACAAAAAGGGGCAACCTCGGCCGGCGTCGAAGGTGCCCGGCATCGGCGCATAGCGTCGCGCCACCTTCGCCGGCAGATAGGGCATGCGCTGATTCTGCATGCTCGGCAGATTGTCCATATAGTTATACAAGGGCTGCATGGCCCGATCGCGGGCAGCACACAGCAGGTCCGTGAAGCGGCCTTCGAGCTCTCCGGCGAACAGCGTAATACCCAGATCCAGAGCCTCTTGCAGATCCGCCGGCAACCGCGGCAACATGGCCAGGCAACCGCTAACATGGAAGCCGCCGATGGCCACCTGCAGCCCGGCGGCGCGCATCTCGCGGGCCATATCCATGGCGCGGGGGAACTGGTTGGACTGCACACCCACCATACACACCAGGCCATCGCCATCGGTCCCGCACATGCGTTTGATGATGCGTTTGACGGGGATCGGGGTATTGGTCTCGTCGTAGGCGCGCACGTGAATCTCGAGGTTTTCGCCGAGCGCATCCTGCTCGGCGGCCTCCAGCGTCAGCCCGTACAGGCTTGCCAGCGAGTTGGACGGAATCCAAGCCTTGACCCACTGGATCACATAGCCGTCGTCGTCATAGTGGGACGGTTTGATCAGTTCGACGTGAAAGGGCCGGCGTTTAGTGCGGGTCATGCTAGTGCTCCCGAGTCGGCGATGCGGTCGACTCTGACCATCAGTGGTGTTTAGGCGATTGCCGGAGAGAAACAGACTAACTGGCGCCGGATTCTCGTTCGCCTTCGCGCAGCGGCAACCCGCCCTTCGTCGCTCTCTGGGCGGGTTGCCGCAACGTCGATGCCGGACGAGAAGACAAGCCAGATGGTGGGTTTTTCCACAGAAATCGCCTTAATCGAGGGATTTCAGTCGACAGCCTGTGCTCTTCAGATAATCGCTTTGCGCGTCAGGTTACCGGTTTCTACCTGCACTTGACCATCTATTTCACACCATGCATGGGAAATACAACCGATCGGCGCGACTCGACTTCGGGGCGTCAATCCCGTACCAAGCCAATCCGAAACGAGCAGGCAAGCCAAGGCGATCTCGATCGCAGCGCACGATGGAGTACGGGCACCGCGCGCGACCTCTATACTCCCCGCGGGTGTTGACCGCGCATCCCGCCCCCGCTGATTTCCCGCCCCAAATCGATTTGGACGCCCAGGATGGCTTGGATCTCCTATCCGTGCTGACCTCTTATCCCGAACTAAATCTGGACGCTCTAGTGCTCTGCTGCGCAAGTCGCGAGACCGTTTGCGGTCGTTGTCGTCATCGGTGTCGTCGGACATCAGACGCAGCGCTGCCAGACCAAAAAAAAGTCGCTTCCCTGCCCGTCGACGGCAGCGACGAGCTGAAGCCCAGCAACGCATCACCGAAAGCAAGGCCATTGTGATTGGCGGTTCTTTCACGCAGAGCTTTGCCACGCATCTGGCGCCACTGTCCCGCGAATTGACATGGATGATGACGAATACCTGGTGTTGAGAATGGATGGGGGAAAGACTATCGACCAGTGTCGATGGTCTGGCGCCGGACGATCTGGTCTTTGTCGTCCATAGCAGGCGCGACCATGCCACAATACCCCATGCTACGGGATCTCTGAGCGAGACGAGCTATTTGCGCTATCGCCGATTTCGGTTGTCCGAGGCTTGCCACTCGCAAGCTGCCCCCATCCTCATCAGCATCGTCACCCTCGGCAGACTCGGCTGTATGAACTGCACCTGTTCGGCCCCGAACTGCACTTGATCGCCGATAATCAATCCCCGCAACTCGTGGAAGATATGCTATTCTGATGCACATCTGGAAACGGCCTTACCGGTATAAGAAATAACGAATCTTGGCTCGCCGGGTGGCGCCGCCCGCCTTCGTTTAAACGCACGTGGTTAAGTCGGGAGCGCTGCAAGCGCGGTTCCCGCCGAGCACTGCTGAATAAGCGCACGAACCAAACCATCTTTCGCTATGGAACCTACCCACGAGCTATTTCTGTCGATTGTCCTGGTAGCCAAGAATCAGGCGCAGCAGCTAGAACGATTCCTTACACAGGCGGCCGAGGTCGCCGCCCAGTGTGCCGCGGAATACGAGATTATCATTGTGGACAATTGCTCCACCGACGACTCGATCGCACTCTTGCAATCGTTTTGCGGAGAGCAAGGCATCGCGAATCTGCAGGTCTACTGCCTGGCTAAGACCGTGGAGCGGGATGTTGCGGCATGGGCCGGCGTTGAGAGCGCCCTTGGAGACTACGTGGCGGTCATGGATCCCACTGAGCACGATATCCGCGCGTTGCCGCAGATGCTAGAGGTATGCATCGAACGCGCTGATGTGGTGTTTGGCGTGAACAAGAATTCCTCTTCCGAACCCTTTTGGTACCGCCTCGTCTATGGTTGGTTTAGCGTCGCCGTTCAGCGCTGGCTGAAGATCAACGTCGAACAAGATATCGGGTTCTTCCGCATTCTCAGCCGCCGAATCATCAGCTATGTGACGCAGCAGAAGCCAACGGGACTCGCTTACCGGTGGTTGCCGGCAGCTACCGGTCTGCGCAAGGCGACGGTGACCTACGACGGTTTCGTCCAGCCGCCCGAGAGGCGAATCTTCAACGACATCGAACGCGGCATCAGGCTGTTGGTCTCCGGCAGCGTTGGACCGATGCGTGCCGTGACGCTGTTGTCGCTGTTTGGCGCCATGATGAATTTGCTCTACGCTTTCTACGTGGTTTGCGTCGCCATCTTCAAGGAGAATGTGGAGCCTGGCTGGATCACCCTGTCGCTGCAACTGTCCGGCATGTTTTTTTTGTTTTCGCTGGTGTTTCTGATGATTGGCGAGTATATCCTGCACATGTCCAAACTGGCGGCGAATATCCCTAGCTACTACATCTTCGAGGAGTTTACGAGCGCCGTTATCAGTCGTCGGCAGCGACTTAATGTCGACGTCAGCGTAGCTCAGGACACATCCGGTATCATCAACGATCCGCCGACGGCCAATAAGGGTCGTGAGCCATGATCGATGCTTTGGTGATTGGTGGAGGGTTCTATGGCGTCTGCATCGCCTGCTATTTGGTTCAGTACAGAGGTCTGCGCAGCGTAAGGATTATTGAGCGGGAGCCATGGCTGCTCTCGCGGGCTTCCTACAACAATCAAGCCCGCGTACATAACGGTTACCACTATCCCCGCAGTTATGTCACGGCCTATCGCAGCCGGGTCAATTTGCCAAAGTTCATCGCGGATTTCCCTTTTGCCGTCTATCGGGACTTCGTCAAACTCTACGCCATCGCCAGGCACAACTCCAAGATCAATGCTTGGCAGTTCCACCGGTTTTGTAAAGAGATTGGCGCGATGTTACAGCCGGCTTCGCGGGAATACACCGAACTTTTCGATCCGAGTCGCATCGAGGCCGTATTCTTGGTTCAGGAATACGCTTTCGATGCCGCGCAGTTGCAATCTTGGGCGAAAGAGAAGCTATCCGATTGCGGCATTGATGTCAGTTTGAGCCATTGTGTAACATCCTGTCATCCAATCACGGGCGCAACAGCGGTGGAGATCGTCCCAAACGATGCGCGGGTGAGCAGCGAAATCGTCGCAGCGCGTTATGTATTTAATTGCACCTACAGTGGCCTGAATCAGTTGGGTGGTGAGTTTCGGCCTGTCGCGGCATCGCTCAAGCAGGAAATCACCGAGTTAGGCCTAGTTGAGATGCCGTCGTCTTTGCGCGGTATCGGTATCACCGTCATGGACGGCCCCTTTTTTTCCGCCATGCCGTTTCCCGCGCGCAATCTTCATTCCATTTCCCATGTCCGCTACACCCCGCACCTGAGCTGGCTCGACAAGCCCGGAAAGGATCCCTACAGGCGGTTGGACTGTTACGATAAGGAATCGCGAGTAGACCGCATGATACGCGATGCCAGCCGCTATCTACCTGCGCTGCGGGATGTGTTATGCAAGGACTCGCTGTTCGAGGTGAAGACGGTTCTGGCCAAGAATGAGGGCAATGACGGGCGTCCCATCTTGTTCGAAAAGAGCAGAACCTTGCCGGGTTTCTATTCCGTGCTTGGAGGCAAGATCGACAACATCTACGACGTGCTCGAGAAGCTCTCCGCGGAAGATATCCATAGTAGACGCGGATGATGGGCCAAGTATTCATGTCTGATTTTCGCAGACTGGTGTGCCTTCGATCAGAAATTGCGACGCTTTGATCGGTTAGCAGCGGCTGCGTGCTCATCAGTACAGTGGATGTGTTCCGCGATTCCATTGGGGTCGACGAAAACAGCAGCGTTGCGGAATCGAGGCTGCACGCCTATGGGCTAGGCTGTCGAAATCTACCGTCTCACTAAAACAAGCGCTTCCCGGTTGATGGATGCTGAGTCGGTGTCGGGATCGGTGTCAAGGTCAACATTAGGGATTGGTATCGAGCTGGCTGTTTTGATCGATGAGCGGATTCGATACCGATTCCGATAGCGACCCCGACACCGATGAGGCTTCCCCAATGCGTTCGATGATGCAATCCAAGACCCGGAATCTGTTTGGCATCAAAACTCAGGACATTTCGACAGCCTACCTATGGGCTGCATCGCCGCCGGCTGGAACAGCTGGGTCAGAATCGCTTTGAGGAGGACTTGATCGTGCGTCTCCCCAGGTCGGTCGGACCCCGGATTGAAGAACAACCTGATCTGGGATTTTCTCAATAAAAACAAACCATATATGATCGACGCATGCGGCTGCTGCCTGCAAAGAATATAAGCATTCACCTAGAGGCCGCAGGACTGAAGCTCGTGCACCTGACGGCCGAGTTGATCCGTGTTGCCGGGTTGCACTGGAAGGCTGCAACATAGGCTTTGATTGCAAGCGCGGCCATGCGCCGGTCTGCTACGACTTCCGCAGCATTCATGCGGAGCTGTTCGGCGGGTACGGTGCCCACCAGTACAGCCGGCGAGAATTGCTTCAAGCGATCCGCGCTTCGGCGATTTCTATCGAGAAATTGATCACCTGGCTTGTCTTCTCGTCCGGCATCGACGTTGCGGCAACCCGCCCATAGGGCGACTACGGGCGAGTTGCCGCTTCGCGAAGGTGAACGAGAATCCGGCGCCAGTTGGTTTGTTTCTTCTCCGGCAATCGCCTAAAGTGCCACTGGACCAAGTGGTGAACTAAGTGGTGAACCAAGTGGTGAACCAAGTGGAAACAAGTGGGACATCCTGATCCAGCCCGCTTGCGCGGTAGGACTGCTTGAATTCTCCAGCGGCGGGCCGAACTTTTGAATCGCGAAGAAACTCGTGAATCGTTCGATTTTTTTGTTCGATGTTGAAGTGACATGAGCTTAAAAGAATTAACATGGAAATATCATAAAAATGCCGAGCGCCAAGCATTTGTTGAAGAACTCCTGAGTGGCATTTCGGAAGCACGCTACGCAACCTATCTTTTCAACCTCCACCTGACCTACGATGTGCTGGAGACACTAGCCATGTCAGTGGGATTGCTGGACGCCATACCCGAGCTCTGCAGGGCATCCAGGATTTACCAAGATTATCAAGAGCTTTGGCAGGCAAACGATCGCCAACCAGTCTCACTGAAGTGTGTCTGGAACTACACCGACTACTTACAAAGCATCCAGCACGATAGAGATGGTCTGATGGCCCATATCTATGTTCGGCACATGGGAGATCTGAGCGGCGGACAGTTGATCGCTAGCCGAGTGCCAGGCAAGGGCTTGATGTACCAGTTCGATCGCCCGATCCCCGAGTTGAAGGCTTACATTCGCGACCAATTGCACGACGGCATGGCAGATGAGGCCAAGTTATGCTTCAAGTACTCAACGCGACTGTTTCAGGAGATGTCCGAACTATCGCGATGAGCCTGGTTCAAAACTTCCCAGTGCTCTGCTGCGGAAGTCGCGAGACCATTTGCAGTCGTTATCGTAATCGTGGTTGTCATCGATCATCCACGATGAGATGGCAGAAGCGGTAGCGGGATATCCGCACCGCCGCACTCGTATTTATCTCGGTCAGTGAAACTCTATTACCGCCAACGAACGAGAGCTTTCGGTCTATGCACACTCCCCCCAGCGCCCTACCCTTCCTACTGCTTCTGCTGGTCGCAATCGTCGCCTCGGCTTCCGCTGCAGATCGCCTCCCCGGGCGCGGTAAACCAGTAGTCCAACATCGAATCGCAGCCAAACTGGACCCGGATAACCGGCGGCTGACCGTCACTGATCGCATTCAACTGCCAGTCAATGCCCCAGCATCAATCCAATTCCAACTCCATGCCGGATTCGAGCCAAAGCTGCTGAGCGACGGCGGCGAATTGGTGCTGGAGACCACCGCACAAAGCGGTGCCGTTCCCGTCGAGAACTACCGATTGACCCTAAAGTCCAATGTTAGGGAAATAACCTTGGAATACGCCGGGGAGATCGATCATCCTATTAAGGCGCTGGGCGAGGAATATGCGCGCAGCTTCAGCGTTTCGCCGGGCCTGATCGGGGACGAAGGTATCTTTCTGACCGGCAACAGTCACTGGCTGCCGAGTTTTGCCGCATTGCCGAACCTGACTTTCGAATTGACGGTGACATTACCCGATGGTTGGCGTGCGGTCAGTCAGGGACAGCGCACTGACCGCACCGAAGCAGACGGACGGGTTCAGGAGATCTGGAACGAGCAGCAGCCGCAGCAGGAGGTGTATCTGATCGCGGCCCCCTTCACCGAGTATCGACGGCCCGGCAGCGTTGCCGATGCGGTGGTCTTTCTACGCGATCCGGACGAAGCCCTAGCCGAGCGTTATCTAGATCTGACCGACCGCTACCTAGCCATGTATCAGAATCTGATCGGCCCCTACCCATATGCTAAATTCGCGCTGGTGGAGAACTTCTGGCAGACCGGCTACGGCATGCCGTCGTTTACCCTGCTGGGATCGCAGGTGATTCGATTGCCATTCATCCCCTACACCTCCTATCCCCACGAGATCCTGCACAACTGGTGGGGCAACAGCGTCTATATCGACTATGCCAACGGCAACTGGGCTGAGGGTCTGACCAGCTATCTGGCGGACCACCTGCTAAAGGCGCAGCGGGGAAGTGGCTCCGACTACCGCCGCGATGCCCTACAGAAATATGCCGATTATGTCGGTGACCATGAAGACTTCCCGCTGGTTGACTTCCGCGGCCGGCACAATGCCGTTACCCAGGCGGTGGGCTACGGCAAGACAATGATGGTGTTCCATATGCTGCGCGGGCAGCTGGGCGATGAGGCGTTCAAGGCCGGCCTGAAGCGACTGTATACGGATAACCAATTCCAAATCACCGGCTGGGACCAGGTGGCAGCGGCCTTCGAATCGGTGAGCGATGCGCCGCTGGACACCTTTTTTACCCAGTGGGTCGAGCAATCCGGGGCACCGCTGCTGGCGCTCGAGGAGGTGGCAGTGAATGAGACCGCATCCGGCTATCGACTCACCGCATCCATCGAGCAACGGCAAGACGGTCCCGTCTACCAACTCCAGGTGCCGGTAGCAATCATGCTGGAAGGCCAGGAGCAGGCAATGACGACGACCGTACCGATGGACGAGCGCAGACAAACTCTGGAGTTGACGCTGCCGGCCCGGCCATTGCGTCTGGATTTGGACCCAGCCTTCGATCTGTTCCGGCGCCTATATCGCGAGGAGATCCCTCCCGCCATCAGTCAGGCCTTCGGTGCCGAGCAGGTATTGATGGTCTTGCCCGCGGCAGCTCCGGAGCCCCTGCAAGCCGCCTACCGCCGGCTTGCCGAGGTCTGGCAGCGAGGCCGCTCGGCGCGGATCGAAATTGCCTTAGATACCGCGTTAGAGGCTCTTCCCAACGATCGTGCCGTCTGGCTGCTGGGCTGGGAGAATCGTTTCCGTCCGATGCTGGCCGAAGCCTTGGCCGGTTACGATGTGCGTGTCCAAGATGACGGCCTGCGTCTGGCGGGCCAGGCGCTGACGCCCGCCGACCACAGTGCCGTCGTGCTCGCTCGTCATCCCGGTAACCCGGAGCAGGCCCTCGGCTGGCTGGTCTCCGCTCGTCCTGCTGCATTGCCGGGACTCGCGCGTAAGTTGCCCCACTACGGTAAATATAGCTACCTCGGCTTTACTGGCGATGCACCGGAGAATCGGCTCAAGGGACAGTGGCCGCCCCAAGGCTCGCCACTATCGGTGGCCTTGGCCGGGGATCAGGTGCCACCCCTGGTGCTCGCACCACGCCCGCCGCTGGCCGTGCTGCCGCCAGCTTTCTCCGCAGACCGGATGCAGGACGATATCTCCACCTTGGCTGCCCCAAGTCTTCAGGGTCGTGGTCTTGGTAGCGACGGCCTGGAGACAGCGGCAGCCCATATCGCCGAGCAGTTCCAGGCCGCCGGCTTGATGCCGGCCGGGGATACCGGCGACACCTGGTTCCAGGTCTGGCAGACCCGCAGCGGCGAACCTGAGCAACTGATGACCCTGCGCAATATCATCGGCAAACTGCCGGGCAGCGATCCGGCCCTGGCTGACCGCCCCTTGGTGATTGGCGCTCACTATGATCACCTGGGCCTGGGCTGGCCCAAGGCCCGTGCGAAACAAGCCGGCCGCATCCATCCAGGTGCCGATGACAATGCCAGCGGCGTGGCGGTGATGCTTGAACTGGCGCGGGTGTTGGCCGCTGGCGGACCACCCCCACGGCCGATCCTGTTTATCGCATTCACCGGCGAGGAGGCCGGTCGGCTGGGCTCGCAACACTATGTCGAAACCCTGGGCGAGAATGCCGGAAAGGTTTTCGGGATGCTGAACCTCGACTCCGTCGGTCGCCTGGAGTCCAGGTCGCTGATGGTGCTGGGCGGCAATTCCGCGGCGGAATGGGCACATATCCTGCGTGGTGCCGGCTACATGGCCGGGGTTCAGGTGCAAATCGTCCGTGAGCCGCTGGACGCCAGTGATCAGACCAGCTTTATCGCCGCCGGCATCCCGGCGGTGCAGCTCTTCAGCGGCACCCATGGCGATTATCACCGACCCACCGATACCCCAGATAAAATCAATGCGGACGGCTTGGTCAAGGTCGCGACTGTTGCCAAGGCGGCGATCGATTACCTGACTGGCTCCGATGCCCGACTGACGGCAGCCGGCACGTCCGCCGAGCCGACGGCGCGGTCCAAACCGCGCCTGGTCGCGCTGGGCACGGTTCCCGACTTCGCCTTCGAAGGCAGTGGTGTCCGCCTCAGCGATGTCATGCCGGATTCACCAGCGGCGGGCGCCGGTCTGCGCGGAGGTGACGTCTTGCTGGCACTGAATGATCTTGACGTTGCTAATCTGCGTGCCTATGCAGATGCCCTGCGCCCCCTGCAACCGGGAGATCGAGTCGTGCTTCGGGTGCTGCGCGACGGGGAGCTGCTGCGGGTCGAGATGCAGGCCGCAGCACGTTGAGTGAAAGTTCAACAATCGCCGGGATACTGCATTGCTTGTCGTGAATCCTTTTATTCATCTCGCGGGGAACATCCATGATAAATCACATGATGCTGGTGGTCGTTGGACTGATGCTGGGCTCGGCGGCATTATGGGCCGCCGAAGAAGAGGCACCCGCTGGTATCCATTACCCAGGCGAGACCCATTTGGCCAACATCCGCCAGCTCACCTTCGGCGGCCAAAACGCCGAGGCCTACTTTTCTTTCGACGGCACACAGTTGATCTTCCAATCTACCCGTGATGGGCGCGGATGCGATGCGATCTATCGCATGCACACAGATGGCACCAATGTCCGCCAGCTGTCATCGGGAGAGGGAGCAACAACCTGCTCCTTCATCGCCCCTGATGGGGCCGCCATCATCTACGCCTCGACCCATCTCGGCGGCCCCGAATGTCCGCCCAAGCCGGACATGTCCCAGGGCTATGTTTGGTCACTGCATTCGAGCTATGACATCTTTCGCGCCGACCCCGACGGCGGCAACCTCGTCCGGCTGACCGACACGCCTGGCTATGACGCTGAGGGGGTCTACTCGCCCCAGGGTGACCAAATCGTCTTCACCTCGGTTCGCAGCGGAGACTTGGAACTATGGCTGATGAAACCGGACGGCAGTGGCCTCGAGCAATTGACCAATACTCCCGGCTACGATGGCGGTGCCTTTTTCTCCCGCGACGGCAACTGGATCGTCTGGCGCGCTTCGCGACCAACCGGCGAGGCCTTGGCCGATTATCGTAACCTGCTCGCCCAGGATCTCGTGCGCCCGAGTCGGCTGGAACTCTATACCATGCACCTTACGCACCGGGAGCCGATCCAGCTCACCGATAATGGTGCCGCTAATTTCGGTCCCTACTGGCATCCGAACGGGCGCCATGTCATCTTTGCCTCCAATGTCGATGATCCGAAGGGGCGCAACTTCGACCTGTACCTGATCGATATCGAGACCCGTGCCATCGAGCACGTCACCCGGTTCCCCGGCTTCGATGGCTTTCCGATGTTCTCCTACGACGGCAAACAACTGGTCTTTGCGTCCAACCGCAACAATAAAATCCGCGGCGAGACCAATGTGTTCATTGCCGATTGGGTCTGGTGAACGACGAACGCGATTGCCGGAGATAAATCGCCGAAACAGGCTGGAGGCGCAAACACCAAGGGTTTGTCGACCGGCGCCTTCCGCAGCCGCCTTCAGAAGATCAGCGAGCGGTGCGAAATGCCAACGCAAGTCCGCGGACAGCATCGTTGATCTGCCCACTCTCGTAGGCCACCTCGCCATTCACCATGGTCAGATCGATGCGCGCGTGAAAACGCCGTCCTTCGAACGGCGACCAACCGCATTTGTACAGCACCTGATCGCGTTCGCGGGTGTAGGGCTTGTTCGGGTCCACCAGGATCAGGTCCGCCCAATAGCCCTCGCGGATATAGCCGCGTTGTTCGATGCCAAAGCACTCCGCCACCGCATGGCTGGTCTTGTGCACCAGGGTTTCCAAACGCAGGCGGCCGGCCCGCACATGCTCGAACAACGATGGCAGCGCATCCTGCACCAGCGGCAATCCGGCCGGAGCTTTGAAATAGGTGCCGGCCTTCTCCTGCAGAGTATGCGGCGCATGGTCGGTGGCAATCACGTCAATGCGATCCGCGCTGACCGCGGCGAGAATGGCGGCACGATCCTGCGCGCGTTTGATGGCGGGATTGCATTTGATCAATGTGTCCTTTTCGGCATAATCCTCCTGATCGAAATACAAATGGTGCACGCAGGCCTCGGCCGTGATGCGCTTGTCCGCTACCGGGCCGGGCGCGAACAAGTCCAGCTCTCGCGCCGTGGTGATGTGCAATACGTGCAGGCGCGCGTCGTAACGGCGCGCCAATTCCACCGCCAGGGTGGATGAGCGCAGGCAGGCCAATTCGGAGCGAATCAGCGGATGCGCACTCATCGGTACCGCCTCGCCATAGCGTTGGCGGTATTCGGCCTCGTTGGCCTGGATGGTCGGCGTATCCTCGCAATGGGTCGCGATCAACAAGGGCGAATCGGCAAAGATCGCAGCCAAGGTCTGCTCGTCATCCACCAACATATTGCCGGTGGAAGCGCCCATGAACACTTTCACGCCGCAAGCCTGACCGGGCTGCACCGATCGGATGGCGGCGATGTTGTCGTTGCTTGCACCGAGATAGAAGCTGTAATTGGCCCGCGAGACCTGCGCCGCGCGGGCATATTTGGCTTGCAGGCGTTGCAGGTCCAGGGTTGGCGGGTTGGTGTTCGGCATTTCCATAAAGCTGGTGATACCGCCGGCGACCGCAGCGCGCGACTCGCTGGCCAGATCTGCTTTGTGAGTCAGCCCCGGTTCGCGAAAATGCACCTGATCGTCGATCATACCCGGCATCAATAACCGGCCCGCCGCATCGATCACCCGATCCGCGGCGCGCCCCTGCAAATCGCCGCCAATGGCCGCGATGCGGCCGTCCTTGACCAGCACATCGGCAGCGAAGCGACGGCCTTCATTGATGATTTCAGCATTGGTGATCAGCGCACTGGACATGATGTTGCCTCGCATACGAGTGAGTTTCCATTACCCTAAGGTTCAAATTCTGCATCAGTATCGAAATCTCCGCGGCGTTGCGCTAGGGCTCACCATGCTCCCAGAACCGCTCCAAGGTCGCGAAGGTCAGATCCGGTCGCTCCCAATGCGGTAGGCCCCAGTGCGGTTTTAGGGTTCGATGGTGCCAATTCGGCCGTGCCGCGGTAAATTCGGCCAGGCGTTCGAAGCCAACGTAAGGATCGCGGTCGGCAATGGCGAGCACCGGCAGGTGTGTGAGTTTGGCGTATAGCTGCTCCATTGCATGCGGGGTGAACAAGCTCGTGGATAAAAAACACAGCGGTGCATGACGGGCGCCAGGTTGATGGGCGCTTGCATAGGCATAATCGATCAAATCGCCGGGAGCAGCAGCGCAAAACGATTTGTTCAGGAAATAACGAATGCTGCGCCTGGATGCGACCAGATCGAATAATTTCTGGCCCCAGAGCGGCGCGCTCAGCGCACCATGGGCGATGCGACCGACCCGGGGAGACGGCAATGGGCGTTTGCTGAAGCCGGTCGGCGAGATCAATGCCAGCGAGCTGATCCGATCCGGCACCTCGAGTGCAGCGCGCGCCGCGAATTCTGCGCTCAGCGACAACGCGACCAGGTCCGTGGCCTGGCCGATGACCTGCTCCAGCAATTCCGCAATGGCACCGGCGAATAATTCCGGAGTATATCGGCGCTCGCCACGCTCGGACTGGCCAAATCCTGGCAGTTCAATGCTGTAGAGCGCCCGCCGGCCGCGGAAATGGTCAAACAAAGGCTTGACCTCATAGCTGCTCGGCGCGGCATTGATGCTGTGAATCAGCAACAGAGGACGAGTTCCGCTGGAATCCTTCGGTAAGTCGGCATAATAGGCGATACGTCCGCTGCGGTTACTCTCCAGATAATACAACGGCGCATTCAGGGCTGGTGCCAAACTCGATGCTGGTGAAGGCTGCGAGGCTACCGCAGAAGGCGGTGACTGAGGTTGGATCGGCATGGTTTTCCTGGTCGGGTTCGTCGGCAAATGGTCGTTGTGTGGATGCGGAGGAAAGGGTACAGCATTCAGGCGTGTGGTGCGCCTCTGCCCAGGTGCTGTCTGCCCAGGTGCTATCCGAGTAGAATGTTAACCTATTCAACCAGGATGAAGTTTGCTACCACGCAGAGTAAGCCGAGAAGATGGTGCAGTTGTCCTGGCCCCTCTGCGTCTCCGCGATGAATCCTTGCATTTTTTGAAGGCAGCACCCTACGCGTTCCTCGTGCGCTGCATGGTCAATCTCCTTTTCGTGGATTTCTGGCTCAGAGACTGTGCAATTATTTGGAATTCGACCTGAAAATGACGGGCTACCCGGGTCGGGCTGATGTGTTTTGGGGCGATATTCAGCCAGCTTCTCAAAAAATTTATAATAAAATAAATAAACTATATTTGAGTTATGTCAAGCTGCATTAAACAAGGGCAGCGCCCCTCCACCCGGACGGGTAGCGTTTTTGTTGCACTGCAACACTTGCAACTCGGATCTCGAACGCGGATCATGCGCCCTTGAGTCTGGTGTTCCCAGCCCAAAACCGGACCCGCATCATCCGTTGCCGGCTGTTCATGGTGCCGGCCTCAACCTTCAGACCCTGCCCCCCGGCCCTGCCTCAGCGGAGATCCCCAACGTGAATCCCGAAAAGGTCGTTTTTGGTTTTTTTATCCTGCTCGCCCTGACATTGAATTTCGGCTTCGTGCTCGGTGAGATCGATAATCCGATTCATCATCATGGATGGGAGTTCGCGGCGGTCTTCGTCGTCAACGCCATCGCCACGATCTTGAAGCTCGGCGATCGCACGCAGATGGGCGCCGTGCTGCTGGCCACTAGCCTGGTCGCCATGTTGCAGCTAATCGCCGCCACCCTGGTTTGGACCATTGCCATGCACGGCACGCAAAGCGGTATGACGCCTGGGGTAACTGCCAGCATCGTCTCATTGGCCGCCGGAGCGCTGGTGGCCAATGTGGTCTCGGTGGTGCTGTTGATCATCGAAACCGTCATGTTGCGGCGCTGATGCCCGCCATTGGGTCGTCTTTCGTTCAGCTCACGCCTGGCATTGCGTATGAACAATATTTTCTTCCTGGTTTTTCGGCGCATGCGCTGGCCATTGCTGGTTCTGGTCATTACCTACGCGGTTGCCATGTTGGGCATGGTTCTGATTCCAGGTCAGGATGCCGATGGCAATCCGTGGCACATGGATTTCTTTTACGCTTTTTATTTCGTCAGTTTCATGTCGACCACCATCGGCTTTGGCGAAATCCCGTTTGAGTTCAGTGACGCACAGCGCATCTGGGTTACCCTGTGTATCTACGTCACGGTCGTTGTTTGGCTCTACTCGATTGGCTCGCTGATCGCCTTGTTGCAGGAAAAGACCTTGCGCCGGGCTTTTGAAGAATTGCGTTTTACCAGGCGCGTCAATGCGATATGCGAACCCTTCTATTTGGTCTGCGGTTATGGCCAGACCGGCAGCGGTCTGGTGCGGGCACTGACCGATCGAGGTCAGCGCGCGGTCGTGCTGGATAACAACCCGGAGCGCATCGATCTGCTCAAGCTGGACAACCTGCGCGAATTCGTGCCAGCGCTGCGGGCGGACGTCGCTCAACCCGACAACCTATCGATGGCGGGGCTGCGCAATCCCCGCTGCGCGGGGGTATTGGCGCTGACCTCGTCCAACGAGGTGAATCTCAAGGTATCGCTGTCCGCCAAACTGATTCATCCGAACATCAAGGTGATCTGCCGCGCCGATTCTCATGATATCGAGGCGAACATGGCTTCGTTCGGTACCGATCATATCTACGATCCCTTCGATATCTTCGCCCTCTATTTATCCACCGCATTGCAGGCGCCTTGCCTGACACTGCTCTACGACTGGCTCGGCGGCATGCATGGCAGCGCGCTGACCGAACCTCTGTATCCGCCCGCCAAGGGACTCTGGGTGATCTGTGGCTACGGGCGCTTCGGTAAGGCGCTTTACGGGCACCTCGCCTCGCAAGACATCGAATTGATCGTGATCGAGGCAAAACCCGAGCGCACCGGGAAGCCGCCGGGCCACTGGATCAAGGGCCGCGGCACCGAGGCCGAAACCTTGGAGCAGGCGGACATTCGGCGCGCGGTTGGGCTGATTGCCGGCACCGACAATGATGCCAATAACCTGTCCATCGTCATGACCGCGCAGCAGCTGAACCCGCGCTTGTTTACCGTGATGCGCGAGAACCGCTTGATCAACGATGAATTGTTCAATGCGGTTGGCGCCAACATTCTGATGCATCCGAGTCTGATCGTGGCCAACCGCATCCGCGTCCTGCTCAGCACGCCGTTATTGACTGAATTCAGCAATTACGCACGTTATGAAGACGACGCCTGGGCCTGTCAATTGGCAAGCCGTATTATTGCTTTGGTCAACGATCGGGTGCCGGAGGTCTGGGAGGTGCGTATCGACGCCGAAAACGCCTACGCACTGGTGCAATCGCGCAGTCAGGGCGCGGTGCCGACGCTGGGTGACCTGTTGCGCGATCCCCGCGACCGTGGTCGCACGCTGCCGGCGATCGTGCTGATGCGCCGGCGCGAGAACGGTCGCACCTTGCTTCCGCCCCTCGAAGATCGCGTGCGCGATAACGACCAGCTTCTGTTTTGCGGCCGACCGGATGCCCATGCGAGCATGGGTTGGACATTGCAGAATATACACGCTCTGAACTATGTACTGTACGGCAGCAGTCCGCCACGCGGACTGATCTGGCGCTGGCTGACTGAATTCCTGCATGCTTATCGGAATCGCGCCGCACGACAGGGTTCCGCGGACAGCGGCGATCAGAGCAATGCCAACCGCAATGTGGTTTGAATCGACACCGCGATTGCCATATGGTCTTTTATTAACGTGACCGGCGCACCATCGCCTGCGCCGCCCCCGCCTGATGAGGTCGATCCGATGAGTGCTTTACTTAACCGTCTCGAAGAAGATCACCGGCGCCTGACGCAGATCATGGGGTTGCTGGAGGGGCTGCTAGATCGCTTTCACGATGGCGAGGAACCAGATTACGAACTGCTGGCTGAATTATTGGAATACATGACCGATTACGCCGATCAGGTACACCACCCCAGCGAAGACCTGATTTTCGAACAGCTGTTAGCGAAAACCGATCAAGGCCAGGAGGTATTACGCAGATTAATGCTTCAGCACCAGGCGCTGGCGCAGTTAAACCGGCGATTCCGGGAATCCCTGGAAGGCATCGTGCATGAAGAGGTTCTGCCTCGCGACGAGGTGGAAATCCAGGGTCGCGAACTGCTGGCAACGCTGCGTTCGCACATGCTATTGGAAGACAACGAAGGCTTTCCGCTTGCCGCCGAGCTATTGAGCGCAGAGGATTGGGCACAGATTGAAATGCGCGCCCCAGCCGCGGAAGATCCCGTATTTGGCCATGCCGATCCGGTGCGATTTCGCACCATCTATGCGCAACTCAAGAATGAACTGGAGCCGTGAAAGACGGCACTGAAACCGACGACGCCATGCGAACTCCGGGCACAGGCTTGCCCAATTGCTACAGCATGCGCCGAGCGAATCCGTTCCTTGGCCTGGTCGCTGTAGTACGCATTAACGGCGCGCGGGCGCTGAGCTTCGACGGGCTTCACTGGCAAATGCAGGTGGCGGCTCATCCCCCGCGCGGACTCTGGAGCGGTGGCGGTCACGACGAATCGCCACGCTATTTCCACTTTGGCGTCTGGTCGGCGGCTGACGGCTTGACCCACGTACCATTAAACCCAATTCTTAATATCGGACAAATGCTGGAAGCGTCGGAACGATTACAGCAAGCCACTGCGGAAGCATCGAAGAATTTGCCATTTCCATTGGCACCGGAATTGGAACTCTGGTTGCTGGATACTGATCATAAGCCGCTCGCATTGCTGGCCACCGCGCTCGACCTGCAGATGCATCCCGACGATTCCAATCCTCGAGAGTTAAACGCAGGACTGGAGGAGATCGGTCGGCCGGAATGGAATGCTGGTGGGCGTGGCGAGCGTGCCTTCTGCTCTCCAACGCTCCGCGCGCAGGGGATACCGGAGCATGCTGGCGGTGGCTCGGCAAATCACCCACAGGTGCTGGAACGTTGGATCATGCAGGCCGCCGGAAGCCAGCGGGTTTCGCAATGGTTTCGTCGCGATGCCGAGGGTGCCACCTGTATCGGCCTTGATACGCCTCGGTCGCTGATCGAGCATCGATTAGCCAACGCCGAGTTTCCTAGGTTCCACCTTCGCCACCAGTGGTCAGACGCGAAACTCAACGCGCTGGTAAACGATTATATGCAATGGCTGTCTCCTTACCTGCTGATGCTGCCCGACCTCGAGGACGCGCAACGAGCAGAGATGGAACAAGCCGCGGGTCAACATGCCATGGAGGTAGCAAAACTCTGGCGACTGTATCCCCGAGAAACCGACATGGAATTCGTGCGCCGGGCGCGGGTAGAAGCAGAAATTCGCCGCGCGCGCTCATAAAGCCAGTTTTCCTATATGCCGCCGTCCCCATCTCTTACAAAAATTAGGGTAACCCCGTAGCGTACTGACAATGAAGTATAAGAATGTGCCCGGATTCGAGCATGGAACACCGGAATCGCTTGGCGTACTACTGCTGAATCTTGGGACGCCGGATGCGCCCACGCCAACGGCCGTACGCCGCTATTTATCAGAGTTTCTGAAAGACCCGCGCGTGGTGGAAATCCCGCGTCCGATTTGGTGGCTGGTGCTACATGGCATCATCCTGCGCGTGCGACCAGGTCGCTCCGCGCGCGCTTACCAAGCCGTTTGGACTGAGCGTGGTTCGCCGCTACTCGATGTGGCACGGCGTCAGGCGATCGGACTGCAGGAGCGCATCACACAACGATTTGGACATAGCGTACGGGTCGAACTCGGTATGCGCTATGGCAATCCATCGGTTGCCGAGTCGCTAGGACGCATGAAAGAAGCCAACGTGCGCCGACTGCTCGTGCTGCCGCTATACCCGCAGTATTCGGGCACCACGACAGCGTCGGTATTCGATGCCGTAACCGATGAACTCAGCACCTGGCGCTGGTTACCGGAGCTGCGTTTCATCAATCAGTACCACGACAACATCGATTATATCAATGCCGTTACTGACAGCATCCGTGCTGCCTGGGCCGAAACAGGCGAACCCGAGCGCCTACTGTTCTCGTTCCACGGTATTCCCAAGCGCTATTTCATGGCCGGTGATCCATACCACTGCCATTGCCATAAAACCGCACGCATGGTAACCGAACGTTTGGGGCTGGCGGAAGACCGTTGGATGGTCTCATTCCAATCCCGCGTCGGTCGCGACGAATGGCTTCAGCCATACACGGATGAAACCCTTAAGCTATGGGCCAGCGATGGGGTAAAGAGCGTCAATGTGGTTGCACCTGGCTTCTCGGCGGATTGCCTCGAGACCCTGGAAGAAATCGACGTTGAGAATCGCGGCTATTTTCTCGAGGCTGGCGGCGAATCCTATAGCTACATTCCCTGCCTAAATGATGATCCAGCCCATATCGAAATGATGATGGGGCTGGTGGAACAGCATGCCGCCGGCTGGCCTGAGATGACTGGCGTGCTCGAAAGCTGGTAGCTCCCTCCGGCAACGGCTGGCCAGAGGCTGGGGTTTTGGTCCCTAATCGCAAATATCCATTGCCAAGCACTGTTCGGCGACCAGGACCAAACCCCTGCACAAGAGCTGGTTTCCGATTTGATCGCCTAGTGCTCTGCTGCAGAAGTTGCGAGACCGTTTGCAGTCGTTGTCGTTGTCGTCATCGATAACCCACGATGAGCGATGACGACAAACAGCAGAAACGGTAGCGGGACATCCGCACCGCTGCACTGGGTGGTCGGTTTCTCGACAGAAATCGCCTAAGGTCAAAAACTGCATGTCGGCGTTTTTCGTCCGAATCGTCAAAATCTCGAGGCTGGCGGTGAATCCTACAGCTGCATTCACCGCCTGAAACAACGATCCAGTCCATGTCGAGATGATAAAAGGGCAGGCAGAACAGCCGCTGGTTGGCCCAAGAAGATTGGCGTGCTCAGAAGCTGGCAGCTGCCCCCGACAATGGCCGGCTTTACCAGTGGGGAGCTTCGTTGCAAACCGATCGATCGACCGCAGTTTCGTTTACCATGATTTACCCATCCATACTAACCGACGGCACAACGACCCATGGATACAAAAGTTTTACCCACCGAGCTGAATCTACACCAGAAATCACGTGTGCTTGAAATTGCCTACGACAATGGTGCGCGGTTTAAATTGCCCTGCGAGTATCTTCGAGTCTACTCTCCTTCCGCCGAGGTACGCGGCCACACGCCGGATCAGGCAAAACTGCAGATCGGTAAAGAGCATGTCAATATCAAGGATATGCAGCAAATTGGCAGTTATGCCGTAAAAATCATCTTTGACGATGGCCATCAGTCAGGGCTCTATGACTGGCAGTATCTGTACAAACTCGGCCGCGCCTGGCAGCCCCTTTGGCTCGACTATCTGCAACGGCTCGAGACTGCTGGTCGCTCGCGCACCGCCCCGGATCCATTTGAAGAGTTGCAAGCGCGCGACGAGGCGCCGTCGTTCATTCCGCCGCTGGAAAAAATGACCGAGCCTTCTTGATCTGTCCGCACCCCGTCCGGCCGCATCGATTCGACGCCAATCGATAGCGTCACAACGAACTCCAGGATCGACGCTGCCTGCGAAGTCGAACATTTGGCAATATCAGACCGATTAACACGCCACCGCTCACTACGGCGGCGCCGATCAGAAACCAGCGTTGGTCCTTGAGATTCCCCAACTCGCGAGTCTTTTGCTCAAGATCGCCGATGCGCTCCCTCAGACCGGCATTTTGTTCCCGTAACTGTTGGCGCTCCTGATTGATGCGCACGGCATTGGCAGAGGCATATCGGACCTCGGCCAGCTCCTGTTCCAGTTTCTGTTTTGCCCGTTCCAGCGTTTTATACTCGGTTTGCAATGTGGCATTCTGTTGCTGCACTCTACTGAGCTTGGCCGCCAGTTGGTCGGGCGCCTGCTGCAACTCCTCGAGCCGTGCCGACATCTCCGCAAGGCGCTGGCGCGCGGCGGGTTCCTGCTGCAAATATCGGGTCAGGATGTAGCCGGTTCTGCCGTCCTCGGTACGCACATGTGCATAACCGCTTTTGGTATTCGTATCGATGACCTGCAACGGCGTGCCGCTCGGCAAAGTGCGAATGATCTTGTAGCGATTACTTTGACCAGCGCGGAGGTTGAAGTCGTACTGATCCGTGACATAGAGCGTCTCGGCCCGCGTGGAGTTGGTGATCAGCACACTAACGATCAGCAAAAGGAGAGAGACCAGAACGCGTGTCACGAAGAGAATCCTCTTAGGCCATGATCGCCCATCTCAAGACGCTAAGAACGGTTCAGAAACAACCTGAACCTTGCCGTGGACAGAACGAACTACGAAATACCCGAATCGGTTGGGCTGTTGGAGCGGCTGATGGACAGCATCAGCCTAGGCTGTCGAAATCTGCAGTCTCACTAAAACAAGCGCTTCCCGGTTGATGGATGCTGAGTCGGTGTCGGGGTCGGTGTCAAGGTCGGAATTAGGGATTGGTATCGAGCTGGCTGCTTTGATCGATGAGCGGATTCGATTCCGATTCCGATAGCGACCCCGACACCGATTAGGCTTCCCCAGTGCGTTCGATGAAGCAATCCAAGACCCGGAATCGGTTTGGCATCAAAACTCAGGACATTTCGACAGCCTAGCATCAGCCTAGCCTGGTTCGCCGACAATCAGCAATTCCAGCAAGGCTTTTTGTGCATGTAAGCGATTACATGCTTCATCCCAAACCACCGACAGCGGGCCGTCGATCACATCCGCGCTGACTTCATCGCCGCGGTGAGCAGGCAAGCAATGCATGAAAAGTACGTCTGGCTTGGCAAAGGCCATGACCTTGCTGTCGACGCAATAGTCAGCGAACACGGCAGCGCGTTCGTTCTGCTCGCTTTCTTGGCCCATGCTGGCCCAAACATCGGTCACCACCAGATCGGCACCTTGCGCCGCCACACGGGGATCGCGCACCAACGTGCAGTGATCGCGGGCACCAGCCAGCACGTCCTCGTCGGGGTCGAATCCTGGTGGACAGGCGATGCACAATTGGAAATCGAATAAGCGTGCCGCGTTGATATAAGAGTGGCACATGTTGTTTCCATCTCCAACAAAGGTGACTTTGCGCCCCTGGATACTGCCGCGATGCTCTTGGTAGGTTTGCATATCCGCTAGCAGTTGACAGGGATGAAAACGGTCGGTGAGGCCGTTGATCACCGGCACCTGGGAGTGTGCCGCAAAACGCTCGATTCTATCGTGATCGAAGGTGCGCAGCATCACCGCGTCGACCATGCGCGACAACACCCGAGCGCTGTCTTCGATGGGTTCGCCACGGCCAAGTTGGGTATCGCGCGGCGACAGAAACAGGGCATGTCCGCCAAACTGCGCCATGCCAACTTCGAACGAGACTCGCGTGCGCGTGGATGACTTCTCGAACACCATGGCCAACGTGCGCTGCGCAAGCGGCAGGTAAGTGACACCCTCAGCGACCATGCGTTTCAGCTCAATGGCCCGCTGCACCAAACGCCGCGCCTCGGCGGCGGTCAGGTCGAGCAGAGTCAACAGGTGGCGAGGCGTCTGCGACATAACGATCGATTCCCGGTTAGAACTCACCCGGCATCCTGGTGACGAGGGGCAAGAAATGAGCGGATCAGGCGCGAGACGGCATCGACGATGCAATCTGCCTGCTGATCATCGATAATCAATGGCGGAAGCAACCGAACCACGCGCTCGGCGGTGACGTTGATCAGCAGGCCTTGGTCCAGTGCGCGAGCGACCAGTTCCGCACAGGGCCGGTCGAGTTCAATACCGATCATCAGCCCGCGACCGCGCACCTGCAGCACGCCGGCGATGCCATCCAATGCATGGTGAAAGGCATCGAGCATACGACTGCCGAGTACGCCAGCACGCTCGGGGAGATGCTCCTTTTCCAGCACTTCCAGCACGGCGCATCCAGCGCGACAGGCGAGTGGATTGCCACCGAAGGTGGAACCATGGGTGCCTGGGCCAAGCACCTCCGCGGCCGCCCCTCGCGCCATACAGGCACCGATCGGCACCCCGTTGCCCAAGCCCTTGGCCAGGGTCATGACATCCGCCGCAATGCCTTCGTGAACATGCCCGAACAATGCGCCGGTGCGGCCCATGCCGGTCTGGATTTCATCCAGCATCAGCAACCAGCCGTGGCGTCTGCATTGCTCTTGCAAGCCCGCCAGATAGCCGTTGCTGGGCACGACCACACCACCCTCGCCCTGAATCGGCTCCACCAGTACAGCGACGATATTGGGGCGATTGGTCGCGGCGGTCTCGACCGCGGCGAGGTCGTCGTATGGAATGCGCACAAAGCCATGCACCAGGGGCTCGAAACCAGCCTGCGCCTTGCGGTTGCCGGTTGCCGTCAGCGTAGCCAGTGTACGGCCGTGGAAGCTGTTATCCATCACCAGCACTTCCGGTTTGTCGATGCCGTTTCGATGCGCGTGCAACCGGGCCAATTTGATCGCGGCTTCATTCGCCTCCGCTCCCGAGTTGCAGAAAAACACGCGATCCATGCCCGCACTGGCACAGAGTCGATCCCCGAGCGCTTCTTGGGCAGGAATCCGATAGAGATTGGAGGTATGAATCAGCGTGCCGGCCTGCTCGCAGAGCGCGTCGCGTACTGCCGGATGGGCATGCCCAAGACCGCATACGGCAATGCCGGAGAGTGCGTCGAGGTAGCGCTTGTCGTTACTGTCCCAGAGCCAAGCGCCCTCGCCACGGGTAAAGGCGACGGGCAATCGCGCGTAGTTCGCCATCAGATGGTCAGTCATGCAGGATGGTTTGGTATCGAAGAATTGCTGGGGGCTGTTGGCATTGAGCGACAAGCGATTGATGTTGCGACATGGAGACTATGTAACCCGCATGGGTCAGGCAGTGGCTGCATTAGCATATTGTATTGGCGTTCAATGACTCACCCTGACCGGTTCTGCAGGCACTCTCGATTTCAACAGACTTTAAGATCGCATGCACGGACTGCTTGGTCGTGTTACTCAAAAATGAAAAAGGCGGTCCACATCACTCGGGAGGCCGCCTTCAAATCGCTGGCAAGTCTGCCAGTCTATCAGTTCATCGAGCATTTCGCCAAGGGATAAAATTCGCCGGTCCCCACCTGTCGTTTAGGCGATTACCGGAGAGAAACCGATTAGCTGGCGCCGGATTCTCGTTCGCCTTCGTGACGTCGAGGCCAGACGAGAAGACAAACCAGGCGGTCTGTTTCTCGACAGAAATCGCCTTAGCCCTCGGATGTGTGATCGCAATGTTGATCCAGGCTATACTCCGCTGTGCGCCCAGGCGATAGAAACTGTCTGTGTAAAGTATACTTAGGTTTCCGGACCAGGAACACACCCTTACCCCCTCTGGGCGCGGCATCCTGCGCTCAAGGCTCGACTATTTTCACCATCTCGACATGCAAGCGCCGATAGGCCGCTTACAGACCAACATTTTGCTCTCGACACCACCGAACACCCATGAATCATAGGCCGCTTGTCTTCCTTCTGATCTTATTCATCCCCGGCATCCTATTCGCCCAATCCATGCTTGACACTATCAAGGAGCGCGCAACCGGCGCAACGCAGGCCGTTGGCCAGGCGGCCGACTCAGCGGTAGGCGCGGTGGGCGGCGCCGTCAACAACGCTGCTGACACGGCAGCTAGCACCGTGACCGGCACCCAACAGGCATTGCGGGACGAGGCGACGCCTGGTGAGACCCGCGCAAAGCTCGACGCGATGGCTGAGCAGACATTGCAACAGCTCTTCAAAGAACAGCCGGACAGCCGCTCGCTGTTCGAACAAAGCGCCGGCTTTGCGGTCTTCGATGCCCGCCAGGCAAGCTTCTATGTTGCCGCCGGGTATGGCCGTGGCGTTGCCGTCAATCGCAAGAGCGGCGCGAGAACCTACATGAAGATGGCCACCGGCGGCGCGAGCCTGGGTCTCGGCATCGGCGGATTCGAGCGACAGTTGGTCATCTTGTTTCAGAATCAGTCAAGTTTCGAGCAGTTCGTACGCCAGGGCTTCGATGCCACCGGCGGGGTCACGGCCATGGCAGGCGCCGAACGCGACGATCTGCAGGTGGCGTTCACGGATGGGCGAGCGGTGTTCATGCTGACCAAAAAAGGCTGGAAGATTTCCGCGAAGCTGACCGGTTCCCGCTACTGGCCCGATCAAGCGCTGAACCCCGGGCGCTAGCGCTGCCCTGAGGTAATAACTGCATTGCTCCTAACTCGCCGATCGGAGGAGCTTTTAGTTTTGCGGGCCGGTGAGGACGGGCATCAAGGCGCAATCGATCATCAAGCCGCGCTACAAAACAGCTTCCGCGGCTCGCAAGCCAAAGACAGGATCGCCCAGCTCTGCTCTAGGGTGCTGCCTGGAAAAGTGTAAGGCTTCACCGCAGAGACGCAGCGTGCGCAGGGGGCCAAGGCACGTCGCCCGCAAGCGGACCTCGACCAGCCGCGGCAGCCGCTCGGCGTAGGAGCCCGCTTGCGGGCGACCCGGCAAATGATGCCAGCGGAGCGGACGCCAGCGCCGCACCTTTCCCGGGAGGAAGGCTGTCGGCCACTGTCTTCTCGATAAATGAACTGAAGATACCCCAGGGTGCAACCCGCCCAGCGCGACTTGATCGGGATCGGGATCGGGATCGGGATCGGGATCGAAAAGACATGACCTTAGGGCGTGAGAAACCTGATGTTTACTGGACGGATGTTTGCTGGACGGATGTTTGTTGGGCGCTGCCTTCAAAGAATATGAGGAACTTCATTCTGGTTGAATAGCTGAACAGTCTACGCAGGCAGCACCCCCTGTCGACAAGGCCCTGTGGCTTGCGTCCGACCTGCCGGCGGCGTCGGCCTATTCGCCCGCAAGCGGGCTCCTAGGTCGGCCGTCCCCATCGGCTTGTAGGAGCCCGCTTGCGGGCGACGCGCCAGCCCGCTTGCGGGCGACGCGCCAGCTACACGACAAGAATCGACCGCGGGAAAACCCTCCAAATGCCAGAGTCGGTTTGTCGGGGTATCTCAGGGGCAGACCCCTATCCTGCTAGGGTACTGCCCTTTCAGGATGGGCATGCCGAAGACCTTGTGATCCAACCGGTCTCGTCCTTGGAAATTCGTTATCTCGTCTTTGACATCGCGCATCTCGTTCTTGAAAGCACATATCTCGTCTTTGAAAGCCTTGAATTCGCAATTCAATTGATTCTGCGAGAACATGCTTAAGCGTACCAAGACAGTTGACCTTCATCCTCAGGGCTGACTACGTCATTCTATTACGCCCACCATTTGATCGAAATCAGGCTCAGCCGGAAGTGCATCTGGATGCAGCCGGGCTGGTCGATGGCCTCGCCGGAGGCGCTGATGAACCCGGCATTGGCTCAGTTCACGAATGTCTTCAACATCGCGTTGGTCACTTCGGTCTCGAAATACGCCGGATCGAACTCATCGCCCAGCCATTCCAGAATTTCGTCATATTCCGGATGCGTTGGATCGTCCAAGATCTCCAGCAGCTCTTCATAGCCCCAGATCCCACCGCAGTCCTCGGGCGGGCAAGCGCGCCGGCCCGTGACGCAACGCGGCAGGCGCTCCTTCGGGTCGAAAGGCAGAATCTTCTCCAGCGTGATCTGGTGTTGCCAGTCATCGCCGAAGTCGTACTCATAGTGCAGTTTGTCTTTCTCCCCGCGCAGGACATGGTCTATGCGCCACTTGCGCTCGTCTTCCACATCCATATCCAAGCCGAAGTCGTTGTCATCCTGGACACCGATCAGAGTTCCCCCGACGACGAATTGGTGCATATGGCAGTTAAGCCAGCCCATCGCGGCCTGAATGACCTCATGCAGGGTGCCGAGATCGATGTCGCTCTTTACCAGTACTCGACGCCAGATCGGCGGCTTGGCCCCCTTCAGCGAAATTTTGAGTTGATAGATATGCGGTGCTGATGATCTGGGCATGCTGGTTCTCCGATCAATGAACGTTAGGCTTTAACTATCACGGTCTTGCGCCGGTCCCAGAGATGATGCCGAGCGCTGTTGAGCGAATAGGATATACCGAACCGCCCGTGACGAAAAATGATCGGCAGCGGATCGAGAAACCGGTGCAGGAACATCACAAATAGCGACGCCTTCCCAGCTTCAGCCAGCTTGTCGAGTGCTTAGGCGATTGCCGGAGAGAAACAGACCAACTGGCGCCGGATTCTCGTTCGCCTTTGCGAAGCGGCAACCCGCCCATAGTCGGTCCATGGGCGGGTTGCCGCGACGTCGAGGCCGGACCAGAAGACAAGCCAGGTGGTCTATTTCTCGACAGAAATCGCCTTAAGCCCCGCTGCGATGATCCGCCTTCAGGATATACCGCGCCTTGCCATCGTCCGTACTCTAGATTGGGCAGAGATTAGAGACCCGCTACAGATAACATGGGCCAAACCGCGGTCATTCTCGGCAACGTTGCCGGCGCCCGAGGGCAAAGACAGGGCTCAGAAAACGGACTTGGCTGCCTTAGTCGATTCTCCAGCCAGGTTGTCGCTGGGGCGGATCGGAATACTGGCAGCATTTTATTTCTTGGGCATTGCTGGATGGCCATGTCGTTGCCTGATTCGGTTCAAGGCGCTCTTCGGTGGGGAATTCCCAATGGTACAGATCGCATGAATTGGTTGTCGCTGGGAGACCCGGCCGGCTCGAGGGAATGGCCGGCAACCGCCATCTCGACACAACACCAGCGACAACGCCCCCAGCCTATCTATCGCAAGGGGCCGATAGAGTCGATCAAGTCCCGCTGTATCGCCAACAAGTGAGCTCCATTGTCCACCGGGTGCTGACTTAGAAGGGTGTAACTTAACAAGGCTGGGCGCCGAACTCATCGAGCTTGTTTGCTGCGCGGCCCAGCTTGCCCGCTGCGTCTGGATCGTCTTGCATGGCCGATCCGAAGAATATGCACCGCAGAGTGCGCAGAGGGCCAGGCGCATGCACCCTCTTCTCTGGGTTTTCTGCGTTTCCGCAGTGAATCAAACCTCGATGCAACCGCATAGCATTCGCATTTGCTAACCAAGTACATCGCTGCGCAAGCTCCGAGATTGTGACAGTATTCCAGAAATTCACAAATAAGATTAACCACGAAGGGTACCGAGAACACAATGTCCACCAATCCTCTTGTTATTGAAATCAACACCATTTCCGATCTCGCATTGCAGGTGATGCAGGCGATCCTGTGCCGGGAAGAGGAAGCCCGAGAGATCATTGGAGAGGATGACGGCGCGCTGATGCTGGCGCGGGCGCTGTCTGAATTCTTCGAGGTCGCAGGGGCCCTCGAGGCGGGTGCCGGCTATCTGGAAGCGGATGAATTCACCGAGTTCTGCGCCTACGGCCTAGACCTGATGGACCGCCTGGCTTTCCTGGTGCGCAAGCTCGAGATCATGGACAAGCGCAACATCGTCGCGCGAATGTTTGCCTCCATGGGGGTCTGGGTCGCGCGCAATGGCGCCACCATCGACAATCTCGAGGGTACCGCCGACGGCTTCGGCATGCTTGTGAACGGTACAAGCGAGACCGCTGAGCTGCATGTCATGTGCGGATTGATGGAGGAGGTCATTGAAGCGGCTTCGCGGCGGCTGCAGCTGGACGAGGAGCGAGGCAACGCCTGGCGCCCCTGGCGTGTCATCAATTTGAACGCAGGCATCGCCGCTACCCGCTCGCTGGACCCGGAACTGATGGAACAAACCTTCGAGACAATGGGTCGTCGGCTGCCCTATGACATGCCCGGCTTCCTTGCCGATGGCATGCGACAGGCCGCGGTTTCGAATGTGCCTGAAGCCGTTACCGAAGTGCTGCGCCGCCAGATCGAGAAATGGCCGACCCCACCACTCCACTAATGCTCTGCTGCGGAAATCGCGAGAGCGTTTGCTGTCGTGGTCGTCATCGTGGTCGTCATCATATTTCTTGCAACGGCGAAAAACGAAAAAGGAACGCCTCAGCGGCTCCCAGCATGATCTCGCACCCCGATTGCATCCTGCTGCAAATCCGTCGGTCATGCACGACTGCTGTGAATCATCAAGTCCAGCTCGTAACGCGTAGGGCGGGAAAGCGAAGCGCATCCCGCCATTCTCGTATTTCCATTCACGATATCATTGACACGCTGCCCGGGAGGCGCTCTGTGTGAGCCATTGAACTAGAGGCGACGGTTGGTAATCCATGGTCTGCTTGCCGCCAGCGCACAGGTGCAGGGCTTAACCCTGGCGAAGCGCAACGCGCGGGATGCGCTTCGCTTTCCCGCCCTACGTTGCTGCGCTCGCCTTCCTGCAGCATGGCAAATTGGTAACAAACGTCAATGAGGACCTGTTTTTGAGTACTTTGCGATCTTGGCTCCATGGGATGTGGAATATGCACATCCGCGCTCGCGCCGGACTCCCCGACAGCGGCCGGCTGATGGCGATTTTCATCGCGGAGCGGGCGGGTGCACCGATGCGCTCGTGCGATACAGCAAGAGCAGTGGTCGATGCCGGACTGGCCGAAGATCGCTATGCCGAGGGGCAAGGGTTTTGGCGGCTGACCGATGGCTGCCAGTTGACTCTGATCCATGCCGAGGATCTGGTGCGTGCCGAACGCCGCCACGCTGTACAGCTCGGTGCCGGTCAGCATCGACGCAACCTGGTCGTCCAAGGCCTGGCACGGGCCGATTTGCGCGGACGGGATGTACGCATCGGAGAGGCGCTGCTCGTCTGGCATCGGCTGCGGCCACCCTGCGGCTATCTTGATCGCGTCTCCGGCAAAGGGATGGCCAAGGCCTTGGGGCGCCATGCCGGCCATTGTTATCGGGTCCGCGAGGGCGGTCTGATCCGGGTTGGCGACAAAGTGATCCTGGTTGCGCGTTGACCAACGACCGAAGACGCAGCAAACTGCAGGCGGCAAACAGGGAAGCGGGCGATGGATCGACCGTTCGCATGCCGATGGACAGCGCGCACTCTGTGAAAGGATTTGCCGCGGGTTGCCGTGCAAGCGCCCTGCCCAATGAGCCAAACAAAATCCTCACGGGTAAGACCATGCTAACTGGGCCAAAGGGAAGCCTGATCGGCTGTCCCGACATGTCGAGAGGTCATAGGCCACTCCGACAATCCGCGGCGTTATTCTGGAGCAATGTTATTCTGGAGCAATGTTCAACGGGCACTGGGCGCAGTTCTAGGGTTATCGTCCAGGCAGCGCCACGGCAAACAGGGAGAAAGACGCCGACCTAACGCGCGATTTTGCTGCGGTGGAGGCTCCGGCCAAGGTGCGAGATTCCGGTGCATCGGTACTCTTGCGTCATTGACGACACCAATCAGGAATCTACTGGATGCCTGTGCCGACTGCTTTGTCCAAGGTAGCATCCGATTTTCGATGCTCGCACAATACCGGTTTTCCCTGGCAATTTTGCCCGTTTTTTGCTATAAGATACTGATATAAAAGACTTTTATTGGTTTGTAATTTTTCATTTTGTAGCCATGCAAATGCACTTCGTCGCTTGCAACATCATGCTGAACAAGGCGAAAATTAGCCATGCACTGGTTCAGCACTGCTTTACACTTTAAAATCAATAAATTACTAAGATACCAGTGCTCGCTGTAGCCATTCACGTGAAATTCTGGATTGGAGCTTAAGCCATTTAGATTAATGGGTTACGCGAATCTTGGCCAGGCAGATGCGACAATACAGATTGTCGCTATAGGCGTGATAAACGCGCCGAGTGAAGCCCGGCGTCTCTTGCCTGGTCACGAAGTGATGGTGCAGAAACAAGCTAAACAGGTTTTTGGCTTGGGTGTCGCCTGCCGACTCATTCGGTACCGCTATCGGCGTCGGCGTCGGTATCGAACTGACCAACCCGCTATCCGCCAAGCTCCTCGCTGACCGCGCAGCCACGCTGTCCGCGCTTCGTGAGCATGGCCACACGACGATCGAGCAGTGCCTTTTGCTTGCTGTTGTCGTCTGCGGACAACGCATCGCACACCAGCGAGCACGTCCTGAATCGCAGCGCACTCCAGCGCCGAGCCTCGTGCGATTTCAAACGACCGGCGTCGATCCCCGCTCGTCGCTTTGCCGTTACCCTCGGCAATCTTCAGCGCGATGGCCTGCGATGCGCGCCTAAGATGCGCACAGGCGTTGATCCTTCGCGTTACGCTGTCCTTTCACATGCTCGCAGTCGCGCTAGGCCGAGCCGACCTACTCGATGGCCGCACGCCAGACGTCGAGCTTCTCATGACCGAATGGCATAGGGCGTTTTCTCTCTCGATTCCGATTCCGATTCCGATAGCGACCCCGATCCCGATTGCACTCCGCCGACGTCTGGATAGCGTTGTATAGGTTATTCATGAACCGCGACTAAGCTCCATTTTCGTTACCTCAGCGAAGAAATTCCAGCGTCACACAGGCCATCTGCCACTGTCACTCGTTCGCGGCCTCAGCAAGCAGAATTCAGGCGATTTCTGTCGAGAAACAGACCATCTGGCTTGTCCTCTCGTCCGGCATCGACGTTGCGGCAAACCGCCCTTAGAGCGACTACGGGGGGCGGGTTGCCGCTTCGCGAAAGCGAACGAGAATCCGGCGCTAGTTAGTCTCTCTCTGGCAATCGCCTTGGTCGTGCGGATAACGCGGCTGGAGCCGCGTCACCAGAAAACGCAGACTTGCCCCATCGGCAATCTCGAAGATGCATCGATGGTCCTCGCGCTCACCCGCGCCAGAATTCTGGCATCAGCAACACCAAGATGGTAAAGATCTCCAATCGCCCGAGCAGCATTGCGGCGACGGCAACGAGCTTGCCCTGGTCGCTGACGCCCTGGAAGCTGTAGGCGACCTCGCCCAGACCCGGCCCCAGGTTATTGATGCTGGTGGCCACTGCGGAAAAGGCGGACACTGGCTCCAGGCCGGCATGGATCATTCATAGACCGCAGATGACGAAGGTGATCATATACAGCGCGAAATAGCCCCAGACGGATTGCATGAGCTGCGCGTCCACGACGCGGCGACCAATCCGCAGCTTGGTCATGGCACGGGGATGAATCAACCGCCGCACCTCGTAGAATCCTTGCTTGGCCAGCAGCATCGCCCGCATTACCTTCATACCTCCGGCGGTTGAACCGCCGCAGCCGCCGACAAAGGCCAGCAGCAACAGCAGCACCGGCAGGAAATCCGGCCAGTGGACATGGTCCACAGTGGCAAAGCCGGTGCTGGTTACCAGCGATACGACAGTAAAGGCAGCTTCGCGCACGCCGTGCCACGAAAAAGCGTGCCACGAAAAAGGACACCCACTTTTCTTGGCTACGAAAAAGGACACCTGGCTACGAAAAAGGATGGCTACGAAAAAGGACACCCACTTTTCTTCCCACTTTTCTTGGAACCGAGCAATGGCCACCGCCATAAGGCAGTGGGTGTTGTCTGTCCTTAAACGCTAGCGGTATTTCCGCGAGAACGACCCGCGGGTGGTCCGCATTGTGTTGCGGTTATTTCTTAGGCATCGTGCAGAAGGAATTGCTTAAGCGCTGCCCTGATGTGCCGCCGACTGCGCGCTTTGGTGCGGTCAGTTTCATGCGTCGCTTTGGCGCTGCCCTGAACGAACACATCCATGTTCACTGCTACGTCGTCGATGCGCTGTTCTCTCTCGACGATGACACCCTGCGCATCAGCGAGTTACCCGGGTTATCCGAGGCCGCTATCACCTCGATTCAAATACGCTGTTGCGCAACGGGTCGTGCGTTGGTTTGTGCCTCGAGGCTAGGCTGTCGAAATCTGCAGTCTCACTAAAACAAGCGCTTCCCGGTTTATGGATGCTGAGTCGGTGTCGGGATCGGTGTCAAGGTCAACATTAGGGATTGGTATCGAGCTGGCTGCTTTGATCGATGAGCGGATTCGATTCCGATTCCGATTCCGATAGCGACCCCGACCCCGATTGCACTCCGCCGATGTCTGGATAGCATTGTATAGGTTATTCATGAACCGCGACTAAGCGTCCTGCTTCTTCTATGATCAACTGGTTTCTCAGTCGATCCGTCTTTCTCTGTGTCGCATCGTACATTCAGTCGCTTTGCGTTCGGACCAATACACCGATCACCCTCTGATAGTCGACCTAAAAAGCTTCTCAGCGCTCTGCAACCACGCGTGTTAATGGGTTGTATTGCTAGCGGTCGACTTTATTGTAGTTAGCGTTTGTGATTGAATCTCCTACCAACCTTCTAGTATGAGTTCCGCGAAAGAGGGTCGTATGAAGTCCCAGCTCAGCCTTCGCAAGCAATGGCCATTCTGGATTAGTGGTGTCTTCGTTGGTCTCGCCGAAGTGATGCATTACGTCGCCTTCGGCAAGCCGATCCATCTCACAACCGGGCTGGTTCAGATGACGTCCGCATTGGAGCAAACGCTTGCACCCGGGCTAGATTGGTGGTCTCGTGCCTATCAGCCCGACGTTCATTGGGGTATTATCGGCATCGTCCTCGGCGCCTGGCTAGTAACCCGAATGGAACGGGAGTCGCGCAGCTGGCGACGCTATCCCAACGTTAATCTATGGCTGGCCTTCTGGGGTGGCTTGGTGTTCAGCCTAGGGACGCGATTGGCCGATGGCTGCACCACCCACCACTTCCTTGGCGGCATCTCCTCGATGTCGGTCGCATCCCTGATCTTTGTGGTGTCGATCCTGCCTGCCGGCTTCCTGACCTTTTACTGGATGACTAAGCTCGGCGTCGGTAATGCGTTCAAAGGTCAAGAGAACCGCGAGACGGCCCGGTACGGCTACGAGCACGGTGGCAAAATGTCACTGGACGGCATCGCCTGGGACATGAGTAAAGACTACAAGCCGGGCAGAAATTGGCTGCAGATCGGGATCATCGTGTTCGCGCTCCTATTCTTTGCCAACGCCATCGTCAGCTCCTTCCTGCACGACCCGCTCGAGGGTCAAGCGGGATGGCAGCACGCAATCGTCAACTTCGGCTGGGGCGCGGCCATTTGGCTTATCTCGATCGGCATCATCGCCGGGATCGGTATGGCCAAGACCGGGTTCGGCACCGAGTGCGCGATGATGACCCCCGAGATCTCTATGGGGCTGAAGCACGACCGCAAAAGCGGCTGCAGCCTGTTCGAAGGTCAGTTACGCATCTCTGGGGCGACCCGGTACATGTTCGGGTCGATGTCGCCGTTCACCGCTATTTTCATCGAGTTTGTCATTCTCTGGGTCGCGATCATGATCGGTTGGCAGATCTTCGGCAGGGAGCTCCCCTTTCAGAATACCGCCACTTGGGTCATGGTCTTGGGTGCACTGATGCAGGGGTTTGGCTCGGTCGCGATGATCGGCTGCGAGATTCGCACCTACATGCGGCTCGGGCTCGGGTACGCCACTGCGGTTGCGGCATTCCCCGGCTTCCTTTTCGGCTATCTTCCCTACACCCTGTGTGCAGAATGGTGGGAGGACCTGGCCAGCGCCACGGTAATAACCGACGTCAAGTCCGTGCCCGAGCTCTTTAGCCAAGATGCGACGACGCAGTTGCTGGTTGCCTTGGTCTATGGCGCCTTGCTCGTCTTACTCGTCGTATGGAGTGTCAGAAGGGGGATGCGTCTAACTGGGACCTCATTCAAAGCACTCGCCACGACCTCGAACGACGAGCTGTCGATCGATTTTTTCAAGCGGAACTTCCCCGAGGACCAAGGCAGCTACTCAGAGCACGTGAAAAAGGAAGACGTGCCCGCCTGAGGCACAGACATCGCTATGGTCGACCCAACCCCCGAACTGACACCCGATCCTATCGATGACCCGGCGCAGACGGCTTCCGCGATTGCTGGGCTCACCGCGGCCCTGCAACGCTTCGAGGCCTGCTACGAGACCGCTCGACGGGCCGAACGCCGCCTGCGTCTGGGCCTTTTTCTGTCCACATTGGTGATCCTCGGCGGTGCGGTAGTCGTGACCCTTGCGACCACCACCGGTTTTCTGGCGCAACTCGCGCCGCCTCGTATTGCGCAGTCGGACCCCGCTGCCGCTCAGGCGCGACACCAACGCCTGTTGGCGAGCCTGCCGGCCGAGGAGCACGCACGGCTCCAGAAGTTCGAAGCACAGATCAAGCTCGTGCGGGAGTATGTGGAGGTATCGCCCAACTTCGATACCGGAGCTGCGGTGGCGCTGGTGTTATCCCATATGAGCAGCTCCGTGGATGTCATGCCGGAACTCTACCGCGTCGTCGCAACCATGGCAGACGATATCCACGCGATCAACAGCCGGATGGCGGCGATGGACCGAAAAATGGACGCGCTGCCGGTACTGGCTACCGAAGTCCAGGGGATGCGCGGACAGATGGCGATCATGGCCGCTGGTGTGGATTCGAGCATGGGGCGCGCTGGACGCATGATGCCGTGGAACTGGTGACCGATTCGGCGTCGGCGCAATCGGCGTCGCCCAGTTTGGGCGACGCCAGCGAGCGCCGCGTGGTTCGGAAGCTCATAATCAGAAGCCTTGACCGCACGACTCAGGATGCCCAAGTTAACCGTGAGCCTTGACTTTTCAGAGCGGTTCTATCGCTCTCCTAGCAGCGCTGGCTGGCGGCGCACGACGACCGTCGTACCGCTGGCACTGGCACTGGCACTGGCACTGGCACTTGCCGGCTGCGAGCCGGCGACGCCGCCCCCGAGCGAGCCCGCCGAGGTCTCCCGCCCGGCTCAGATCCAGCTGGTCGCCCCGGCGACCCTGAGTAGCGACCTGCGCTTCCCGGGCCGGGTGCGGGCAGTGCAGCGGGTGGAGCTGGCCTTCAACGTGCCGGGGCAGATCGTCGAGTTCCCGGTCGCCGAGGGCAATGCGGTCAAGGCCGGCGCCCTGCTGGCGAGGTTGGACCCGACCACCTACCAGACGGCGCTAGATGTGGCCCGGACGGAGTTGGACGCAGCCACCTCCGAGTATGAGCGCGTCCGCCAGCTCTGGGAGCGGAGCAAGGCGGTGGCGCGCGCCGAGGTGGACCGCAAGCGAACGTCGATGGAGGTGGCGCGCTCGCGCTTCGCGGCGGCGCAGAAAGACCTGACCGATACCCGCTTGACGGCGCCCTTCGCCGGCATCATCGCCCGGCGGCTGGTCGAGAACTTCCAGAACATCCAGGCTAAGGAGCCGGTGGTGAGCCTGCAGAATCCGAATGCCCTGGAGATCGTTATCCATGTGCCGGAGCGGGTGATGCGCGGCGAGCCGCGGCGCGTCGCGGCCTTCGCGGTGTTCGACGACCTGCCGGAGCGGCGCCTGCCGGTGACCCTTAAGTCCTTCGCCACCGAGGCGGACCCGCAGACCCAGACCTACGAGGTGGTGCTCGGTCTGACGCCGCCGCCGGACCTGCGGGTCCTGCCGGGCATGGGCGTCGAGGTGCTACCGGATACCGCCGCCTTGCTGACCGACGGCGAGGACGCAAACGCGGCAGACGATACAGCTCCGGTGCTCGTCCCCATCGCTTCCGTCGTCGCCGCGGCGGACGGCACCCCGACCGTCTGGGTGGTGGACCCGGAGAGCGGCAAGGTCAGCCGCCGCAGTATCAAGACCGGTACCCTCCAGGGCGCGGACCTGGCCGTACTGAGCGGACTTAGGGCTGGCGAGCGCATCATCACAGCCGGCGCGCACAGCCTGCGCGAGGGCATGCGCGTGCATTCCCTCGACTCGGAGCCTAGGTCCAGGCAGTGACCCGGCCGTCATGAATTTCGCCGCCGCGACACTCGACAAGCGCACCATCGCCTGGCTCGGCTGCATCCTGCTGCTGGTGGGTGGCTGGATCAGCTACCAGCAGCTCGGTCGCTTCGAGGACCCGGAGTTCGTCATCCGCGAGGCCGTGATCTCCACGCCCTATCCCGGCGCGCTGCCGACGCAGGTGGCCGAGGAGGTCACGGACGTCATCGAGGGCGCCATGCAGCAGCTCCAGGAGGTCAAGGAGATCACCTCCGTGTCCGGCATGGGCCTGTCGCGGGTGAAGGTGGAGATCGACCTGCCCTTCGCGCGTGACCGCGATCAGTTGGAGCAGGTCTGGGACAAGCTCCGGCGCAAGGTCGCGGACGCCCAGCGCGAGCTTCCGCCGGGCGCCGGGCCGCCTGTGGTCAATGACGACTTCGGCGATGTCTACGCGCTCTTCTTCGCCGTCACCGGCGACGGTTACTCGCTGGAGCAGGTCCGCGACTACGTGGAGGTGCTGGAGCGCGAGTTGGTGCTGGTGCCGGGCGTGGCCCGGGTCGCGACCCTTGGCGCGCCCCAGGACGCCATCTATGTCGAGCTCGCCGCATCCAGGGCCGCGCAGCTCGGCATCACCCTGGCACAGATCGACGAGGCCCTGCGCCGGCAGAACCTGATCTCCGCTGCCGGCGACCTGATCGCCGGCCCGCAGCGCATCCGCATCTCCCCGCAGGGGCAGGTCGACTCCGTCGCAGCCATCGGCAACATCGTGCTCGGCGCCGGCGGCGAGCAGGTAATCTTCCTGAAGGACGTGGCCGATATCGGCCGCGGCCTCGTCGAGCCGCCGCAGGCGCTGGTGCGCTACGACGGCCGGCCGGCCATCGGCCTTGGCGTATCCAACGTCGCCGGCGGCAATGTGGTGGAGATGGGCGATGCGGTGCGCGCGCGGCTCGCGGCGCTGGAGTCCCAGCGGCCGGTGGGCATGGAGCTCAATGTCATCTCCTATCAGTCGGACTCGGTGCGGGCGGCGGTGGACGGCTTCGTCTGGAACCTGGTCGCCGCCGTGGTCATCGTGGTCGGCGTGCTAGTGCTCTTCATGGGGCTGCGCAGCGCCCTGGTGGTGGGCATCGTGCTGGTGCTCACGGTGGCCGGGACCCTGATCGCGATGAACCTCGACGGCATCGCCATGCAGCGCATCTCTCTGGGCGCGCTGATCATCGCGTTGGGCATGCTGGTGGACAACGCCATCGTCGTCACCGACGGCATCCTGGTGCGCCTGCAACGGGGTGAGGACCGGCGACAGGCAGCCATCGACGTGGTCCAGGCGACGCAGTGGCCACTCCTCGGCGGCACCGCCGTGGGCATCCTGGCCTTCAGCGCCATTGGGCTGTCGCCGACGGACATGGGCGAGTATGCGGGATCGCTGTTCTGGGTGATCCTGTACTCCATGCTGCTGAGCTGGGTGCTGGCGGTGACCATCACGCCGCTGCTCTGCGTCGTCTTGCTCAAGGTGAAGCTGGCGGCAGAGGCCGACGGCACCCGGCAACCGGTGCTGGACCGCTACCGGACCCTACTGCGCACGCTGCTGCGGCATCGGCTCGGCACCGGGCTCGCGCTGCTCGCGCTCCTGGCGGCGGGCGTCGTGGGCTTCGGCTTTGTGACGCCCGGCTTCATGCCGGAATCGGCGCGTCCGCAGTTCGTCGTGGACATATACCTGCCCCAGGGTACGGACATCGACATCACCGCGGCGGAGCTCGCCGAGATCGAGCAGACCGTCCGCACCAAGCCCGGCGTCACCCATGCCGCCAGCTTCGTCGGCCAGGGCGGCCTGCGCTTCATGTTGACCTATTCACCGGAGGAGCCGAACAGCGCCTACGGACAACTGCTGGTGGACGTGGACGACTTCCGGCGCATCGACCCGCTGGTTGCTGAGCTGCAGCAGGAATTGACCGCCGCGCACCCGGACGCCGCCATCAAGGTCTGGAAGTTCATGCTCGGGCGCGGCGGCGGCAAGAAGATCGAGGCCGCCTTCCGCGGACCGGACCCGGCCGTGCTGCGCCGGCTCGCCGACAAGGCCAAGGGCATCATGGCCGCGGACCCCGGCGCCGTCGCGGTGCAGGACGACTGGCGCGAGAAGGTCCCTGTGCTGCGCCCGGACGTGGACCCGGTGGCGGCCCAGCGCGCCGGTGTCGACATCACGCAGGTCAGCGCCGCGCTGAACCGCGTCTTCAGCGGCGAGCGCGTCGGCGCCTATCGCGAGGGCGACACCCTGGTGCCCATCATCGCGCGGGCGCCGCAGGCAGAGCGGGACCGGGCCGCGGCGCTGGACAATGTCCAGGTCTACAGCCCCACCGCCGGGCGCTATGTGCCGGTGGGCCAGTTGGTGACGGCGACCGAGCTTCAATGGGTGGACGCCATTGTCCGGCGCGAGGACCGCTTCCCGACCATCAAGGCGCAGGCGGACCCGGAACCCGGCGCGCTGTCCGGACCGGTGCTGGAGCGGCTCAAGCCCAAGGTCGAGTCCATTGCGCTGCCGCCCGGCTATACGCTGGAATGGCACGGCGAATACAAGGCCTCCCGCGAGGCCAATGCCGGACTCGCGGTCTCCGCCCCCTACGGCTTCGCGGCGATGGTGCTCGCCGTGGTGGTGATGTTCAACGCCGTGCGCCAGCCACTGGTGATCTGGCTCACGGTGCCGCTCGCCATCGTCGGCGTGGCCATTGGGCTGCTCCTGTTCCAGGTGCCCTTCGAGTTCATGGCCATCCTGGGTTTCTTAAGCTTGATCGGCATGCTAGTCAAGAACGCCATCGTGCTGGTGGACCAGGCCGACGCCGAGCGCAGGGCCGGCAAGCCGGGCCTGGCGCCGGTGCTGGATGCCGCCGCCAGCCGCGCTCGCCCGGTGGTGCTGGGCGCGCTCACCACCATCCTCGGCGTCGCGCCGCTTCTGTTCGACCCCTTCTTCAAGAGCATGGCGGTGACCATCATGTTCGGCCTCGCCTTCGCGACGCTCTTGACGCTCATCGTCGTGCCCCTGCTCTATGCCGTGCTGTTCCGGATTCGAGACCATGCGACTACCTGACTGGCCCACCGACGCCATGCCCGCCGCCGGCCCGATAGTGCCCTGCCCCCAAGCTAACCGCAGGACAGCGCTTACCGCGCCAGCCGCCGCAACGAAGACCCGTCCGGCCGGGCCGCGCTGGTATCGGGCCGCCGCTTCCGTGCTCGCGCTCCTCGTGCCGATGTTGCTCAGCGGCTGCGCCGCGGTGCCCGAGCGCCTGGAGTCGTTGCCGGCGGCGCTGTCCGCCGACGCGCGCCTCCCCGGCATCGCCGGCGGCCGCTATTGGGGAGACGTCCGCCCGGGGGAGCTCGACGCCTGGCTCGCCCAGCCCGAGGCGACGCTGCGCGAGCGCTACGGCGGCGTCATGGGCCGCCCGCACAACTACCTGGTGATCTCCGGCGGCGGCGGCGACGGCGCCTACGGCGCCGGTCTGCTGACGGGCTGGACCGAGGCGGGCACCCGGCCCGAGTTCCAGATTGTCACCGGCATCAGCACCGGCGCACTGATCGCCCCCTTCGCCTTCCTCGGGCCCGAGTACGACTCCGTGCTGCGCGAGGTCTACACCCAGTTCTCCACCGACGACCTGATGGAGCCCCGCGGCCCGCTGGAGATCCTGCGCGGCGACGCCGTCTCCAGCACCCGCCCGCTGCGCCAGAAGATCGCCGCCTATCTGAACAACGACGTGCTGGCGAAGATCGCCGCCGAGGGCCGCAAGGGCCGCAGCCTGCTGGTGGGCACCACCGACCTCGATGCCGGCCGGCCGGTGGTCTGGGACATCACCCGCCTGGCCGCGAGTGATGCCCCGAACGCGCCGGCGCTGATCCACGACGTGATCCTGGCCTCCGCGTCCATCCCCGGCATCTTCCCGCCGGTGCTGATCGAGGTCGAGGCCAACGGACGCCGCTTCGATGAGCTGCACGTGGACGGCGGCGTCACCGCGCAGCTTTTCTTCTCCCCGGCCGGCGCCGACTGGCAGCGCATCGCCGAGCGGCTCGATGCCCGCGGCAAGCCGCGGCTGTACGTCATCCGCAACGCGAAGCTGCGCCCGCACTGGCAGACCGTGAAGCGCCGGCTCGTGCCCATCATGAGCCGCAGCATCGACACCCTGATCGGCACCCAGAGCATCGGCAACCTCGTCGAGCTCTACATCGTCGCTCGCGAGCAGGGCCTCGACTACCGCCTCGCCTACATCCCCCAGAGCTTCCACGCCGTCGCGGACGAATCCTTCGACAAGGACTATATGAACAAGCTGTTCCGGCTCGGCCGCGAGCGTGCGCTCGCAGACCAGGCCTGGCTGACGCTCGACGAACTCGACTGATCCCACCGCCTGACACCGCACAGCCCGAACGGAGATCGGATCAACATGGTCAGCCCCGGAGAGCAGGGGCCGTATCCCTGCGCTGCATGGATCGATAAGGGCCGTCCTTTTGGGTAGCGTTTGCTACTAACCTAATAAGCACCTGCACGACGCCACGTACTTCAGCAGCAGTCGATGGAGAGGGCTTTTACGATCGGGTGAACGTTAGGCGTGAAGGTGCCTTTGATTCCTCGTGCATCCACCGAAGTGCAATGACCGAATCCAGCAATGAGAATCGCCGCGCTTGTTTCGGACGAGTATCTGCTATTTACCAGTCGCAATTCCTCCCCCAGCTCCCGAGGCTGGCATAACAAGCGCTACTCTGAACTCCCAGCGGCGGCACTATAGATATCGGCTTTTGGCCGAATCCTGTCGCTCGGAGCACTGGACCCGAGCGGCAGCATTGCGTCCTAACCTGCCGCTGAGGTCTGCGGACTGAGCCTCAGCAGTGGATCGATAGCGCCCGTTGCTGTAGATAGAGCTGTGCCGCCCGCTCGCTCGCAGAAGCACCTCGTTCCAGTCTTTCGTCTCCTGAAACGCCTTGGCCTCGTTTGAACCAAGATGAAAGTGGCTCAGCGCGATGGCGAGCAACTTTCCCACGCCGTTGTATCTGTTGTCGCTGTCGGCCTCGTCTTTTCGCGATCCTCTGCCAGCAATCGAGCTCGGCCCTTCGGGATTGAAGCGCAATGGGCGATAGGATTCGCGATTTGCCGACAGCTCGATGAGACGCATCGTAGGAGTCGTCTGTCAGGATTCAGGGAGACGGCTGTGACAGCAAACAGGATATCGATAGAGAGCACCCGAATAGAAAGCACCAGATCGTCAAATCCATGCATGGCCGGGAAGGTGCCATTGTGCATCTGGGAGTAGACCTCTTTCCACACTCATCGCTCTTGTCCAGGATCTGCCCTCGAAGCCGACAGGTCTGTACGTTGGCGTCAACGATGACTCGAGGCGGCTGGATTTCCAACGGCAGACATCAATACCGCGTTGTCTGCCATATCAGTTTCAAGCAATCGCCCGAGTATACGCAACATGTCGCCGCGGCAGGTCTCGCGACTGGGTTTCTGTATGGAACAACTTCCAAGCTGGTATCGGCTCCAGACCTGGGATTCAGATGCTCAATGGGCGGGGAAACCATGCAGAAAATGCAGAATGCATTGTAATTCTATATTTTGTCCAGATCTCGGTGACTGTAGACGGCAGTATGAACATGATGCGAACAGATATCGCTCGAATGGTTGTTCATACTTCACTTGCTGAACAGACAGCCAATTTAGGGTAACCATCATGAACAACGAACAGCAGCGCATTAATTACGGTCCCCTCATCGTCCTGAGCCTGACCATGGCCCTCGGCCCCCTGGCGGCCCTTTCCATCGGTAGCCGGTATGCCGACGAAGAAACCATTGCCCGAGCCAACGCCGCACGTTCTGCCGGAGCTATGAATAACCAAATTGCCATGAGTGATTCCTCTGGCACGACAGCTACCCCGAATTCCGCGTCCCTGTAAATGCAGTGCACAACCACCCCATAGGCACATCCTACCTATGGGACACCCACTAGATTTTCTTCGACCGAAACCAAACACCGAGATAACCATCATGAATACTGAACAGAAGCAAATCAACTATGGTCCTCTCATCGTCCTGAGCCTGACCATGGCCCTCGGTCCGCTAGCAGCTCTTTCCATCGGTAGCCGATATGCCGACGAAGAAACCTTCGCGCGAGCCAACGCTGCACGCACTGTCAGCGCCATGAATAATCAGATTGCTATGCGTAATGTCCCCGATGCGGCAGTAGCATCGAACTCTGCATCCTTATAAGCATACAACGCAATAACCTTGCGGGCGCATCCCGCTCGCAAGGCGTCCATCAGATCCTTTATAGATAGAGATCATAAACTTAGGTAATCACTATGAGCACCGAACAAAAGCGTACCAACCACGGTCCCCTCATCGTCCTCAGCTTGACCATGGCCCTCGGCCCGCTGACAGCCCTATCTGTTGGAAGCCGGTATGCCGACGAAGAAACCCTCGCGCGAGCCAATGCAGCACGCCTTGTCAGCGACAGGAATAACCAGATCGCTATGAGTGACGCACCCAGTACGGTAGTAGCGCCGAATTCTGCGGCTTTGTAAGTGCACAACACACTCACCTCGTAGGTATATTCTACTTATGAGGTACTTATCAGACTCCTTTCGAATAAAAACCAGACATTAAGGTGATTACCATGAACACCGAACAAAAGCGCACCAACCACGGTCCCCTCATCGTCCTCAGCTTGACCATGGCCCTCGGTCCGCTGACAGCCTTATCTGTCGGAAGCCGATATGCCGACGAGGAGACCCTCGCGCGAGCCAACGCCGCACGCATCGTCAGCGCCAGGAATAATCAGATCGCTATGAGTAATGACTTCAGTACGGTAGCAGCGCCGAACTCCGCGGCCTTGTAGGCGCACAACACGCTTACCTCATGAGTACATCTTACCCATGAGGTACTTACCAGACTTCTTTCGAATAAAAATCACATACTCAGGCAATCACTATGAGCACCGAACAGAAGCGTATCAATCACGGCCCCCTTATCGTCCTCAGCCTAGCCATGGCCCTCGGCCCGCTGACAGCCCTATCTGTCGGAAGCCGATATGCCGACGAAGAAACCTTGGCACGAGCAAATGCCGCGCGTACTGCCGCTGCAATGAGCAATCAAATCGCAATGAGCGAAACTCGAAGCAGTATCGTAACGGAACCAAATTCTGCATCACTTTGAGTATGACGTAAGGCCACCTTGTGGACCCATCCTATCCGCGAGGTAATCGATCTGCCGCAAAAAACAGCTAACCGAGGACTATCGACGTCGATATTCTTATCGGTTCAAGAAGTTTCGAAGGGTCCGACCGCATCTGCGGCCGGGCCCTTTTTTATTTACCGAACAGCTTCAATGGTTGCATTTCCGGCTGTGTTTGCTAGTGTCATGGTCATGACCACTATTCCATTCCGCGGAATTGCTCTGCCGAGCGATTCCAGCCTATCCCATCCCGGCCAGACAAACGGTTTTGTCCCAATGCAAAATTGCCGCCTGATCTATCGTAGTACCTGCGCTGCCTCGTTCCTGCCGAACGAAGACTTGCGCGAACTTGTCGAATACAGTGCGCAGCACAATCGCAATGCGGGAATCACTGGCTTGCTGTTACTGTCCGGGTCGCAGTTCCTGCAAGTGTTGGAGGGTCCTTCCGTCGCCGTTAATGAGCTGTTCGGGCGCATCATTCGCGATCCACGGCACCATGATGTGCAGTTGATCTCCTTCGAGCAAATCGGGCCGACTTACTTTGACGACTGGAATATGCATCTGGTCGACTTGTTCGACCTCTCCAAACATCCGCGCGAGCTGTTATCTGGAAAATACCAGACCAGTAACGGCGTGGTGCAGATCCCGGAACGTTTGCACGAGGTCTATTCATTATTGCTCGATGCCCGCGGCATTTGCCGTAACCGCCCTTGGGAAGAAACCTTATCGGCATCGACTGTCGGGTCGAATACTCGTCCAACTGGCTCTTCTACAGCAGGCAACTCCGACACTATGCTGAAGACCAGGTCCGCATCGGCGGCAAGCTAGGCGAGCATCAGGTCAATCGCATCAGCTCCTATGTCGCGACCGGCGCTGAAGCCATACCTCTAATCCTTGGGCGTTCAACTCTAGATCCACGTCCAACAAATCCATCATCCGGGCGTCGCTGAGCTCACAGCCCTGCTGGCGCGCGTCGGCTAACAGATGCGCTGTGATCCTGTCCTTGATGCGGCTTTGCCGGCCTTCGTCGGCATTCTCTTCTTCGGTCAAGGCAATATCGGCCAAAGCGCGGATGCTTTGGCGCAGGCTGTCGACTCGCTCTGCCGGCCGATCGATGCAGCCGTAATGCGTCAGATAAATTGCTTCGGGTTCGAAGGCCATCATATGGTCGAGGCTGGTCTGCCAGGCATCGGGATCGAACGCCACCGGCGTGGTGGGCGCGAACAGCCAAGGACCGGCGGCGCTGTCGAACTCGCGATAGGAGATACCGAAGGTGTCACCAGTGAACATGCCGGCGCTGCCCGCGTCGAAGATACAACCGTGGTGATTGGCGTGCCCTGGCGTGTGGATAAAGGTCAGGGTACGCCCGTTGAAATCGAATGTTTGCCCATCCTCGGCGGCGATGACGCGTGCTTCCGGTATCGGTAGGAGCGCACCGAAGTGTTGGTTAAACTCGGCTTCGCCGTAAACGGCGGTGGCACCGGAAATCAGTTTGGACGGATCGATCAGATGCGACGCTCCTTTGGGGTGCGCAATCAACGTAGCGTTAGGGCAAGCCGCCATCAGCGTGCCGGCACCGCCGGCATGATCCAGATGTACATGGGTTGGGATCACATAGTCCACCTGGGCTGGGGTCAAGCCTAGGTCCGCAATGACGCTCAGGATGCCGGGCACACTGTTGGCGCCGCCGGTTTCGACCAGGGCGAGCCGATCTTGGTTGCGCAGCAGATAGCAGGCGGCGAGCCCGTGTCGGTAGAGGCCGGTCTCGATGCAGTAGACGCCGTCACCGACGGCTTGGTATGGAACAGTAGACATGAGTGTTGGATATTGGCTCGGATAGGCACTAAATGAGTGCAGAATACACGCCTGTGGTAATGATCTGCTACAGCGTAGAATAAAGCTCTTCGATGACACAACCATGAGTATAAAATGGAACAATTCCACGGTACGACTATTCTCTGCGTACGCCGCGGCAACTCCGTGGCGATCGGCGGCGATGGCCAGGTTTCGTTAGGTCAGACGGTGATGAAGGGCAATGCGCGCAAGGTGCGGCGTCTGTACAAGGGCGAGGTCATCGCGGGCTTCGCCGGCGCCACCGCGGATGCCTTCACATTGTTCGAGCGCTTCGAGGGCAAACTGGAAAAACACCAGGGCCATCTGACCCGCTCCGCGGTGGAACTAGCCAAGGACTGGCGCACCGACCGCATGCTGCGCCGACTCGAGGCAATGCTCTGTGTCGCAAACCGCGAGGCATCCCTGATCATCTCCGGCACCGGCGATGTGTTGGAACCCGAAAACGATCTGATGGCGATCGGCTCCGGCGGGGCTTTTGCGCAGGCCGCGGCCACGGCGTTGCTAGAGCATACCGAACTCGGGCCACGCGCTATTGTCGAGCGCGCCTTGGGCATTGCCGCGGATATCTGCATCTATACCAATCATAACCTCACCCTCGAAGAACTGGAGACGGTTTGAGTTTAACCGCAGCATGACAGAATCTGTTCAGCAGGCCGCGGTGACGCAACCGCGTCCCCTTCCCATACCAATCATGACTGCTGGACCGCGGTCGGCTTCAGTCCCCTCAAGATAGATTTCCATGTCCGAAATTACTCCCCAACGCATCGTATCCGAGCTTGACAAACATATCATCGGTCAACAGGCCGCCAAACGCGCAGTCGCCATCGCGCTGCGCAACCGCTGGCGGCGGGCGCAGATTGCCGAGCCGATGCGCTCTGAGATCACACCGAAGAATATTCTGATGATCGGCCCCACCGGGGTCGGCAAAACGGAGATCGCCCGCCGCCTGGCCAGGCTCGCGGATGCGCCCTTTATCAAGATCGAGGCCACCAAGTTCACCGAGGTAGGCTATGTGGGCCGCGATGTGGAGTCCATTATCCGCGATCTGGCGGATATTGCCGTTAAGATGGAGCGCGAGAAAGAGATGGAGCGCAACGCCAGCCGCGCTGCGGCCGCTGCCGAAGAGCGCATTCTCGATGCCTTGCTGCCACCACCTTCTGGTTTTGAGGAGGACAGCAAGGGAGTTGGTGCGTCCTCGGCCACGCGCGAGAAATTCCGGCAGAAACTGCGTGATGCGCAACTCGACGAACGTGAGATCGAGATCGAGGTCAGCCAATCGGCGCTTGGGGTGGAAATCATGGCCCCGCCCGGGATGGAAGAAATGACCAATCAGCTGCAAGGTCTGTTTCAGAATCTGAACTCCAATCGGACCAAAAGGCGTCGGCTGCAAATCAAGGATGCGCGTAAAATGCTGCTCGATGAAGAGGCGGCCAAGTTAATCAACGAGGAAGAAATGAAATTGCGCGCAATGACCAATATGGAACAAAACGGGATCGTGTTTCTGGACGAACTCGACAAGGTGACTCGCCGTTCCGAGCAGGTGGGCGGTGCCGATGTATCGCGCGAGGGCGTACAGCGCGATTTGCTGCCATTGGTGGAAGGCAGCACGGTGTCCACCAAGCATGGTATGGTCAAAAGCGATCACATCCTGTTCATTGCTTCCGGCGCTTTCCATCTGGCCAAGCCGTCGGACCTGATACCGGAATTGCAGGGCCGATTGCCGATTCGCGTCGAACTGCAGGCGCTGACCACGGATGATTTTGTGCGCATCCTGACCGAGCCGAATGAATCCCTGACCGATCAATACCAGGCGCTGCTGGCCACCGAGGGGGTGCGGCTGGAGTTTGCCGAGGATGGCATCCGGCGCCTGGCCGAGATTGCGTTCCAGGTCAACGAGCGCACCGAAAACATCGGCGCTCGGCGGCTACACACGGTCATGGAGCGCTTGTTGGAAGACGTTTCCTTTAATGCATCCGAGCTGGATCGGGTGCCGATTACCATCAATGCGGCTTATGTGGACCAAAACCTGGGCGAACTGGCGGCGGACGAGGATCTGTCGCAGTACATTCTGTAAAGGGAAGTATTACAACCACTGCGACCCTGCCGCAAAAGGCAAGAACGCCCAACCGCGCGAACGCTGCGCAGAAATCCCGCCGCTCGTGCACATATCGTACATTCTGGCGTTTTTCATGGGTCAAAGACGAGGTACCGCTTGTTGTTGAGCCGTTGCTTAGTAGCGGTTCATGAATAACCTATACCACGCTATCCAAACATCGGCGGAGTGCAATCGGGGTCGGGGTCGCTATCGGAATCGGAATCGGAATCGAGAGATAAAACGCCCTATGCCATTCGGTCATGAGAAGCGCGACGTCTAGCGTGCGGCCATCGAGTCTGTTGGCTGGGCCTAGCGCTAATGCGAGCATGTGAAAGGACAGCGTAACGCGAGGGATCAACGCCTGTGCTCATCGTAGGTGCGCATCGTAGGCGCGCATCGCAGGCCATCGCGCTGAACATTGCCGAGGGTAACGGCACAGCGACGAGCGGGGATCGATGCCGGTCGTTTAAAAGCGCACGAGGCTCGGCGCTGGAGTGCGCTGCGATTGAGGACGTGCTCGCTGGTGTGCGATGCGTTGTCCGCAGACGACAACAGCAAGCAAAAGGCACTGCTCGATCGTCGTGTGGCCATGCTCACGACGCTCGGACAGCGTGGCTAGGCGGTCAGGGAGGAGCTTGGCGGATATCGGGTTGGTCAGTTCGATACCGACGCCGATACCGATACCGATAGCGGTACCGAATGAGTCGGCAGGCGACACCCAAGCCAAAAACCTGTTTAGCTTGTTTCTGCACCATCACTTACCCATTTTATTCCAGTGTTTCTACAGCGCGGCACTGGCCGCACAAGCCGCTATGGAGTTTCTCTATGCCGACCCCAACCGAATTGAATTTACACCGCACCTCGCGGGTACTCGAGATCACCTTTGACGACGGCGCCCATTACAATCTGCCGGTGGAACTTTTGCGTGTCTACTCGCCCTCCGCTGAGGTGCAGGGCCACGGTCCTGGCCAGCGCGTATTGCAGCTTGGTAAAGAGGATGTGAACATCGATAAGATCGAGCCAATTGGCAACTATGCGGTCTGCCTCTACTTTGACGACGAACACAACACCGGCATCTTCTCCTGGGAATACTTACATAATCTGGGCCAGCACCAGGAGGCTTTGTGGAAAGACTATCTGGATGAACTGGAGAAGGCGGGCCATAAGCGTAAAGTCCGCCCCTCCTGACCGCTCCTCCTCATCGTATCCGATGAGAATAGGATCTAATTAGCTTTAAGTGCATGGCGCCATCATACAAGACCATCACATAACGCCATCAAATAGCGTTAGAATGGCCCGGCCGGACCACCAGCGCCAGCACCAGATCAACCTCTGACCTATCACCGGCTCAAGCCAAACGGAGCATGCAGATCCATGTCCGATGACAAGACCACCCATTTCGGCTATCAGAAGGTCTCGGTCGAAGAGAAGCAACAACATGTGCGCGCGGTATTCGACTCCGTGGCGACGCGTTATGACCTAATGAACGACCTGATGTCGGCGGGAGTCCATCGACTGTGGAAAAGGCGGCTGGTGGAGATGGCCGGAGTACGCCGTGGGCAACGGGTGTTGGATCTGGCCGCGGGCACCGGCGATTTATCGGAAAAGTTCTCTCGTATCGTCGGCCCCGATGGCATTGTGGTGATGTCCGACATCAATGAAGCGATGCTGGAGCAAGGCCGAACGCGCCTGGTGAATGCAGGCCTCGTTGGTCATCTCGACTACAGCATCGCCAACGCCGAAGCCCTGCCCTTTGCCAACGACTGTTTCGATTGTGTAACCATCGGTTTCGGGTTGCGCAATGTTACCCACAAGCAATTTGCGTTGGATGAAATGTTTCGCGTGCTGAGGCCAGGCGGGCGGGCGCTGGTGCTGGAGTTTTCGCATCCCACCATCGCACCGCTGGCGCGCGTCTACGATCTGTATTCTTTTTCGGTGCTTCCGATGCTGGGCAAGTTGGTGGCTGGAGACGCCGACAGCTATCGTTACCTGGCCGAATCGATTCGTATGCATCCGGATCAACAGACATTGCTGTCGATGATGGAGCAGTCCGGTTTCGAGCGTTGTACCTTCCTCAATCTTACCGGTGGTGTGGTTGCAATCCACCGTGGCTATAAACTGTGAGTAACCCCGTGGACGAGAACGACGACATCACCACCGAGGGCATCCCAATCCCGGATGCATTACTGGCTTCGGCAGAAGGTGCATTAAATGCACTGTTGGCGCTGGATGCGGAGGGTGCAAGCCGATTGCAATCCATCCAGGGCCGGGTTCTGCTGCTGGAATTAGTCGGATTCGGCACGCGTATTTACGTGGTCACAGGGGAAACCGGGCTGTTGCTTTTCTCCACCTATGACAGCGAGCCGGATTGCGTCGTACGCGGCACTCCCGGGGCGCTGCTCGCCATGGCCTTGAGTGAACATCGCGAAGATGCCGTCTTTGAAGGTTCTCTCCAGATCGACGGCGACAATGGCGTCGCCCAGACTCTGGGCGAGGTCTTCAAAGGCCTGGATATCGACTGGGAAGAGTGGCTGTCGAAGGTACTTGGCGACAGCGTTGCTCACCGCCTTGGCATGCAAGCCCGATCCGCGGGACAATGGGCAAAGCGCAACAGCGACATGCTGACTCGGAATGTGCGCGAATATTTACAGGAAGAGAGCCATCTTCTGCCTGCCGACAACGAAATGCGCACATTTCTCGACGATGTCGACAGGGTGCGAGACGACGTCGAACGCCTCGAGGCGCGCGTAAATCGGCTCGCGGCTCGGTTACACAAACCCTAAGGATTCTTCAACGCCCCGCCATGCTTCGTTTCTCGCAGGCACTGCGCCTGCTGCATATCAATATCGTGCTGCTCAAGCACGGGCTGGACGAGGTGGTCATCGCGACACGACTGTTCCGCCCGCTGCGTTTCCTTCTCTATCTGGCGCCCTGGCACTGGATGCGACGAGACTTGCCGGCCTATCCAGTGCGGGTGCGGCTCGCATTGGAGGAATTGGGGCCGATTTTCATCAAGTTCGGTCAGTTGTTATCCACCCGCGTTGACCTACTGCCTGAGGATTTGGCCTTCGAATTGGCCAAGCTACAGGATCGCGTACCGCCTTTCCCGGGTTCAGATGCGCGGGCATTGATCGAAAACGCCTGGGGCAGGCCGGTGGAAGCGGTATTAGATGAGTTCAAAGAACAACCGCTGGCTTCTGCTTCCATTGCCCAGGTGCATACCGGGCGTCTGAAAACCGGCGAGGAAATCATCGTCAAGGTGCTTCGCCCAGGGATCGACAAGATCATCCGTCGTGATGTTGACTTGTTATACACCTTCGCCGGCTTGGTGCAGCGTTACTTTTCGGAGGGTCGCCGGCTACGCCCGGTGGAAGTCGTCAGGGAATACGAAAAGACCATCTTCGATGAGCTCAATCTGCTGCGCGAAGCGGCCAACGCCTCCCAGTTACGGCGCAATTTCAAGCACAGCCGCGATTTGTATATACCGGAGGTGTACTGGGACTGGACGCGCGTCAACGTGATGGTGATGGAGCGCATCTATGGCACCCCGGTTTCACAAGTCGCCGAACTCAAGGCCCAGGGCATCAGCATGCGCCAACTCGGCACACGCGGCGTGGAAATTTTTTTCACCCAGGTGTTCCGGGACAATTTCTTTCATGCGGACATGCACCCGGGCAACATTTTTGTCGAACCCAGCGGGCGCTACATTTCGGTGGATTTTGGCATCATCGGCACGCTGACCAAACAAGATCAACGTTATCTGGCGGAGAATCTGCTGGCCTTTTTCCACCGCGACTATCGACGCGTCGCGGAATTGCACCTGGAGTCCGGTTGGGTGCCTCAGGGAACCCGGGTGGAAGAGTTCGAATCCGCGATCCGTACCGTCTGCGAGCCCATTTTCGAAAAGCCCTTATCGGAAATTTCCTTTGGCGCTTTCCTGGTAAACCTGTTTCAGACCGCGCGGCGCTTCGATATGGAGATTCAGCCACAGCTGGTGTTGCTGGAAAAGACCTTGCTCAATATCGAGGGCATGGGCCGCCAGCTCTATCCCCAGTTGGATCTCTGGACCACCGCCAAGCCCTATATGGAGCACTGGATGCGTGATCAGATCGGTCTACGCACCTTGTTTCAGCGCAGCGTCGATAACTGGCCGGCCTTGGCAGAAAGGCTACCGGAACTCCCAGCGGCCGCCAGCCGTCTGATCGAACATTTCGACCGCCAGGCCAATCTCCATCCCAACAGCCCGTCTGTTGATCTGCAGGACATCCAGCGTGCGTTGCAGGCCAGTAATCGACGCCTGCTATCCACCTTGGCCGCCTCGGTTCTGGCGATCTGCGCAACCGTGCTGCTGCTATTGCCTGCACCTGAACCCAGGGTGCCTTTATTGCTTCCCGGCGTTGCGGTATTGCTGATTATTACTAGCCTCGGCTTGCTCTGGCGGGCGTTGCTGAGTCCCTATCGCGCCACCAGCTAGCTGTCGCGCCGATGCGCCAAATCCACCAGCTTGGCGCTGACGATGGCCCCGAGTCGCTCGAACAGATCGGTTCCCGTTTCCTGGGTAAAGCGCTTGGGATTGCTGCTGCCAATGGCCAGCACGCCAGTCTTATCCTGGGTTTTGATGGGAATGAGCGCGGCGGAATGGATGGTTGCAGCCGCATCACCGAACAGGACTTCGCTCTGCGGCGACAGCAGCGGGCCGCAGACACAGCGGTCCCGGTCGATAAAATCAACAAAGGCGTTGACCAAGGGGTCGGCAGCATGCTGATCGGGTTCCACGGAAAACAGCTTCAATGCCACCGCGTCGGCATTGAAATCCTCGCACAATGCCGTTTCCAGCACATGGCGGGCTTGCTTGATGTCGGGCGATTTGATCAGCTCGAGGGTAATTTCATGCAATTTACCGGACAGCCGGTCATAGTCGCGAGCGCGGGCGACTAGATGGTTGAGCCTGCCACGTTCGATGCCAAGTTGCTCGCGCAGCACCGCCACCTGATGCTCGATGAGCGACACCGCGCCGCCGACGCCATGCGGAATGTGCAGCTTAGCCAACACTTCGCCATGGCGCACCAAAAAGTCCGGATGCTGCAAGAGATAGGCCGCGACCGCCGCCTCGTTGTCGTTTTCGTTCTTGTCACCAGTTGTCTGAACGCTGGTCATGGCTCGATGACTCCATCATAGACTCGGGTTGCGGGGCCGGTCATGAGGACTTCGGCGCCCTCGCCGGGCCATTGTATTACGAGGTCTCCGCCGGGCAGTGTCACGCGCACGCGCTGGTCGAGCAGGCCCTGGAGATTGCCAATGACCACGGCGGCGCAGGCGCCGGTACCGCAGGCCATGGTCTCGCCGACGCCGCGTTCCCAGACGCGCAGCCGGAGGTGACCGGCATCGACGATTTGCATAAAGCCGACGTTGACGCGCTTTGGAAAACGCCTGTCCCGCTCAATGCGCGGGCCAAGCGTTGTCACTGGCGCATGTTCGATGTCATCGACCCGCAGCAGCGCATGCGGATTGCCCATCGACACGGCGCCGATCCGAACCATGTCGCCATCCAGGGATAGGTCATAGCACGCCGCCTGCCGCTGGGCGTCAAACGGGATATCCGCCGGTTCCAGTCGTGGTACGCCCATGGCCACGCTGATCTGCCCGTCTGGCTCGATGCGCAGCCGGATTACACCGGTCGCGGTGCCCACCAGAATCGTATCCTTGGCGGTCAGGCCCTGCTCACGGACGAAGCGGGCAAAGCAACGAGCGCCATTTCCGCATTGTTCCACCTCGGAGCCGTCGGCGTTGAAGATGCGATAGTGAAAGTCGGTGTCCGGCAGACGCGCGGGTTCCACCAGCAACACCTGATCGCAACCGATACCGAAACGTCGGTGGGCCAGGTTTCGGCTGAGTTCTGGGGTAATATTCACCGCTTGCCGGATGGCGTCGATAACCACGAAGTCGTTGCCGAGTCCATGCATTTTGGTGAAGTGCAAGGACATCAGTGCAACCGGCCCCAGACCGCCAGATGCCGATCACTGACCACCCCAACCTCCAGCTGGTCAGCGAGCCCAGCGTCCTCGAGTTGTGCGCTGACCTCGGCGGGCTCGAAGGCAGCAAACAGGGAGTTGCGGAAATCCCGTCTGAGCACCTCCGATTCGTTGCGGGCATAGCTTTCCACCAAGGCCGCAACCCAGCCGGCGGAAGCCGGTCTCATCAGATCCATGATCAGCACCAATGCGCCGGGCTTGGCGGCAATGCGCAGCGTGTCCCAGAGCACGCGCGGTTGATGCAGATGATGCAGTAGGCTATTGGATAAAATCAGGTCGTAGGCGTTGCGCTCCAGGGTTTGCGACGGCAATTGATCTTGGATCAGCCGCGCTCGCTTGGCTACCCCGGGCAGCGCATCGATGTGTGCCTGGGCCAGGGCGAGCATCGACGCACTGCCGTCGAGGGCGTCGCAACTGGCCTTGCTGTAACGGCGCAGAAAACGGATGACGATGTCCGCTGGACCGCAGCCCAAATCCAGCGCGCGTTTATCAATCAATTCGCCCGGATTTTGCTCTTCCAGCAGGCGCATGAACAGCGAATTGGACTCCGTGAAGTCTGCCCTATCGTAGGCAAGGGCTTGTTCGTCGGTATCCATCAACTCGGGTTCGAGGCGTCGTTTCATAGAGAATGTGTTCGGTTTGTCACTTCGGGCTCTGCTTTTCAAGGCAACAGCAACTCGTTGGCGAACAGGTCCGTCAATGCTTCGCGTCGGCGCACCAGATGTGCTTCGCCGCCGTCCACCAATACCTCGGCCGCCCGCGGTCGGCTGTTGTAGTTGGAACTCATCGTGAATCCATAAGCGCCACTGGAGCGCACCGCGAGCAGATCCCCGACGGCCAGCGCTAACCGACGGCTCTTGCCGAGGAAGTCGCCGGTTTCGCACACCGGGCCGACGATGTCCCAGTTCAGCATTTCAATGTCGTCGCGACGATGCACCGGCACGATTTCCTGCACGGCTTGGTACAGGGCAGGGCGCAACAGGTCATTCATGGCCGCGTCGACAATGGCGAAGCGGTGGGTATCCGTGGGCTTGAGGTATTCGACGCGAGTCAGCAGCAGTCCGGCATTGCCAGCAATGGCACGGCCGGGTTCTAGGATGATCTGGTACCGGCGCTCGCTGAGCCGCTCGCTCAGTGCCTCGGCATACACCGCCGGCTCCGGTGGTTGCTCATCGGTATAGCGGATGCCGAGGCCGCCGCCTAAATCCAGATGTGCGATGTCGATGCCCTGCTCCTGCAGCCGATCCGCCAGCGCCAGGATGCGGTCCAGCGCAGCCAGGAAAGGTGCCAGCTCGGTCAGCTGAGAGCCGATATGACAGTCGATGCCGAGCACTTGAATCCAGGGCATAGCCGCGGCGCGCCGGTATAGGATCTCCGCGGCCTGTCTATCGATGCCGAATTTATTCTCGCGCAGTCCAGTGGAGATGTAGGGATGAGAGCGAGCATCCACGTCTGGATTCACGCGTAGAGAAATCGGCGCCGGGATCTGCAGCTCGGCAGCCAGTGCGGCAATACGCTCCAATTCCGGTTCGGATTCCACATTGAAGCAGCAAATGCCGACTTGCAGCGCGCGGCGAATCTCATCGGCGCGCTTGCCGACTCCGGAGAAGATGACGCGGCGCGGATCGCCGCCGGCCGCCAACACACGCTCCAATTCGCCCACCGAGACGATGTCGAAACCGGAGCCGAGACGGGCCAGCAGGTTCAGTATGGCCAGATTGGAATTGGCCTTGACTGCGAAGCTTATTAGATGCGGGCGCTGCGCAAAGGCCTGGTCGAACACGTGCCAATGACGCTCCAGCGTGGCCCGGGAATAGACATAGCATGGAGTGCCAAAACGCTCCGCGATTGCAGCCAGGGGCAAGTCCTCGACAAACAGATGCTCACCACGATAGTTGAAATGGTCCATGGTCTCTGTCACAGCCCCTCAGCTGAAGGTGAGACTGGCCCCGGGGTTGCGTCTGGAATGTCTTCGATCGCCTCCAGTCCCTCGCCAAGGGGATCTGGCACCGGAGTCGATGGTACAGTCTGCGGCGCGGAGCCGGCAGCCTTATCCTCGGGCAGGTAGAGATCCCCTGTCTGACCGCAGGCCACCAGGATTTGGCCGATGGCCAGTACCGTTACGACGGCATAAAACAAAGAATTGGCCCAACAATGCATGATAAATGGAGCGAGTTGCTAGACGAGTTGTGCAAACTGCCCAGCATGTGCTGAGCCGTGTCGAAATGTTCTTTTCTTGCGTGCTCTCGGTCGATCGATCTCTTGGTTACTTCAATGTCTTGTCGCCGATTTGGGTTATGGATTCATGGTCTTTTTCGCCCCGCGGCCAGTGCAGATTGGGTCGCCTACCGAGGCGCTTTCTGTCGAAAAACAGACCGCCTGGCTTGTCTTCTCGTCCGGCCTTGAGCAAGGTTTGCACCGCTTCCCGCTCGAATGCCTGGTGTTCCGCACAGCGGACCTCAGCAATCAACAGCATAGCTGTAGAGACCGCTGTGCAGACCAGTCCTCTAGGCCGGTGATGATCAAGACCGCCATTTTCATGTCCAGCGGGCAGGCCGGCACATTGCGTGGGCAATGACCGCTTGAAAGCGCAAATGAACAAGTTTGTCTCTAACGTCCCCTGAGTGCTCTCATCACTCGGTCTTGAAGCGACTTGGCCCACTCGGGTTGCGGCAAATTCCAACCGATGATGATGCCCACGATGATCCAAAACAGAATCGTCCACATAGTACGTTACTCGATCGAGGCTGAACAAAATTTGACCTTGCACTGCTGATGGTGCAGGTGTCCGCATCCGTTATCGAGGCAGAGACCGATTCTGTGTGGTATCCCAGGATAGGATCTCGGGCGCAGCATGGTACGGTCAAGTGCGGTTACGCCAGGTCAAGGTAAAATACGAATCGGTGTGCCGTTGCGAACCAAGCGCCAGATTTCATCCATCTCCGGATTGGTGACGGCAATGCAGCCATCGGTCCAGTCGCGTCCGTCGTACTCCTTCGCGACCTTGGCCGAGGTCAGCCAGTTGGGACGCCCGTGAATCATGATCATGCCGCCTGGACTAAAGCCCATGGCGCGGGCAAAGGCGCGATCGCGTTCGTTCGGGTAGGACACATGAATCGACTTGTAGAAGCTGCTGCGCGGATTACGCCAGTCGAGAATATAGTCACCTTCCGGTGTACGCTCGTCACCCTCGGCCATCTTGTGGCCACGCGGGTTATCGCCGAGCGAGATGCTATAACTGCGATAAACCTCCCCGTCTTTGATCAATTCCATCTGGCGTTTGCCTTTGCGCACCACTACGCTGTCGATCATCCGACTCACCGTCGGCTCCGGCTTCGACGCACAACCTGTGAATGAAATCGCGCCAAAAACCAGCATTGATATTAGAACCAGCAGGCGAGTCATATTGTCACGGTCAGAGGCTCTATGGCTAGGATGTGTCTGGCCATCGGGTATGTTCTCGATCGCGCTCCAGTTACCGATCGTGGTAGCTTTTTGCGTCATCTGTGCTACTGATCTCGATGATTGAAAAATGGATTGCAGCTTCGCGCCCTCGGTCGAACCAATGCTGCGGATAGGAGTAAAGCATGCAAATTTTGCGATCTGAGATTAATAGTTTAAGAAAGTTTTTTCAAGTATTTTTACAATAATACACGGCAAATTGAAGCAATCTCTGCCATTAACGCCGCGGCGCCTTGTGGCGCAACACATTAGGACCAATACAACGCTCGATAAATCCCGATAGCCGCATATAGCCCTGTTTGACGGCAACGTCGAGCGCGCGTTCCAATGCGCTGCGTTGCAGGATCTCCGGCAGGCCGCCGATCCTAGGCATGTTGGCATTTGAGAACCTTCTGATCAATGGCTCAGCTTGTTATCGCCGAGACTTGAATGCTTTTCCCTCGTGGGCGCAGGAGCGCGAACGCCAGCGGACCAAGGGCGAGCAGCAGCCAGGTGGGTGGGTGGCTCCGACAGCAAGGCCCTTTGCGTCAGACGCAATATACCGGGCTCAATGGTCGAAAGACCTGTGGGGAAGGCAGTTGGGTCATCCGAGTCGAGCATTGCTGAGGCATCGATGCCGCGGATCTGGAAACGCTCCAGCCCGCTCGGGTCCAGCAGGCCGACTTCGAAGGTGATTCCTCCGACCAGATCGATTCCGCTGTCCGCGTAGTCACCGACAAGATCGTCATAGAGCCAAAGATCAAATAGGTTATCGCCGATTTGCGGCATTCCAACGGCAGGCCCCGGCAGGGTGATCAACCCGATTCGGGCGCCATCGGCGGCATACTCGTAGCCGCTCGCCCAGTCTGGATCGAACCAGATGGGGTCGAAAAGTCCCGGGTCGTGCTTCAAATTTGGATATTATACGGGCAGTCCAAATTCATACCGATTAATAAACAGGCCGATCACGATATCATGCATTTTCTCGAGTTTAGAGAAACAAATTGTTTTCGAGTCAAACGTTTAATTCGCGTCCGCAGTGTCAGATGCTCGCGTTTTATTTTGGCTCATATGGGACACAAGGTGAACAGATAATAGTCCCGTTGGAAATCAACGTGCTGTATCACGTCCTCACCTTAGAGCCCACATGAGCGACCTCCTTTATGTCCTACCCCAGAAAGGCCAGGGGGCGACCCAGCACTCGTGTCACCAGCCGCCACTTCACCGTCACTTACTGGTCGGTACCGACATATATGGTTTGCAGTATATTAGAAGCATGAAAGCAACCGAATTCTTCTCTGCCTTGGCGAACGACACGCGTCTTCGCTGCCTGGTGCTCTTGTCGCGCCACACCGAACTGTGCGTGTGCGAGCTGACTCACGCGCTCGGTGCGAGCCAGCCGCACATCTCGCGCCACCTGGCCCAGCTGCGCGAGCTGGGTATCGTGAGCGACCGTCGCGAGGGGCTCTGGGTCTACTACAGCATCAATCCGGCACTGCCGTCCTGGGCCAGGGTCGTGCTCGACGAGACGACGTCCGGAACCGCCGCTTCTTCTCCGTTCGCCGAGGACGAGGCCGGCCTCGCCGCGATGGTGAATCGACCCGGCGCTGCACGTTGCGCCTGATTGTCGCCATCCGTCCTTCTGCCTGAAAACAGGACATTCTCCTCGGCGGTAACACCCTCCAAGCTTCGCGCTTCGGCCGCTCGTTCGAGCGCGTCCCGAAGAGCGCCGATGGCGCAACGCTCTCGATTTCTCGCACTTGCCTGATCCGGGCGTGCGGCATCGCCCGCGACGATCGTCGGTGCCACCTCGCCGCGTGACCCCTGGCCGCATAGCCGCTTCGAACCGCCAACGTACCATCGCACGACATTCCGTAACACAAATATTCCGATAATCATATATACTGTGCTCCAGATTCAAGCTGAGCCTATCCGAGGAGCATCCATGAACTTGCGCGTTCCCCACCTTGTCGTCGTCTGCCTGGCCTCTGTGCTCGTTCTCGGCGGATGCGAACAGTCCGCCGAGAACGAGCCCACGGTTTCTGCCACCGACGATTCCCCCATGCACATCACCGGCGCCGGCTCGTCGTTCGCCGCGCCCATGTTCAACAAGTGGTTCGAGGTCTACACCGAGGATCACGCGGACCTATCGCTCAGCTACGACTCCGTGGGCAGCGGTGAGGGCATTGATCGCTTCCTCGCCGGCACCGTGGATATCGGTGCAACAGATGCGCCGCTGCGCGCGGACGAGGCCGCCACGGTCGGAGGTCCCTACCTGCAGCTCCCGGTCACCGCCGGCATGATCGCCATCGCTTACAACCTGCCCGATGTCGCCGGGCCGCTGAATCTGCCGCGCGATGTCTATGCGGATATCTTCCGCGGTGCTCTGCACCGTTGGGATGATCCGCGCATCGCCGCCGCCAACCCCGGCGTTGCGCTGCCCCACAAGCTGATCCAAGTGGTCGCCCGTCAGGACTCGAGCGGCACCACCTTCGCCTTCACCAACCACCTGGCCGCGATCAGCGACCAGTGGGACGCCGGGGTCGGCAAGCGGATCGACTGGCCCGGTGGGACCATGCTCGCGCGCGGTAACGAGGGCGTCGCAGGGCGGATTAAGCTCACCGAGGGCTCCATCGGTTATGTCGAGGCCGGCTTCGCCCAGCGCCTGCACCTGCCGCTGGCCTGGCTGGAGAACCGCGGCGGCGGCTTCGTCGCCCCGAACACTGAAACTGGTCAGCGCGCCTTGGCCGGAGGCTCGGACGCGATCCCGGAGGACCTCTCCGTCGTCATCATCGACCCGGCCAGTGCACGCTCCTATCCCATCGTCACCTACACCTGGGCGCTGCTGCGTTCCGGCAATGGTGACGACCCCGCCAAGGGCAAGGCCATCGAGGAGCTGATCCGCCGGGTCCTGACCGATTGGCAGTCCTACGCCGGTGCCCTCTGGTACGTCCCGCTGCCGTACAGCGTGGTCAAGGCCGCCTTGGCCGAGCTGCAAGACGCCGGTCGCTGATCGACAAGGCGCCCGCGCAAACAGGAGCCCCGAACCATGAAACGTTTTCTCATCATCGGCGGCAGCGACGCTGGCATCAGCGCGGCGTTGCGCGCCCGCGAGCTGGATCGCGAGGTCGAGCTGACGCTGGTGGTCGCCGACCGCTATCCGAACTTCAGCATCTGCGGCATCCCCTATTTCCTCAGTGGCGAGGTGGCCTCGGCCGATGACCTGGCCCATCGCAAGGCCGCCGATATCGAGGCCCATGGGATTCGGCTGCTGCTGGAGCACCGTGCAGTCCGGATCGACTCTGAACAGCACCGCGTCGATGTGCGCGGCCCGGATGGCGAAACCGAAACGCTGCCCTACGACAAGCTCTTGATCGGCACCGGCGCGGTCTCAATCCGCCCAAACCTGCCTGGGATCGACCTGCCCGGCGTCTTTCCGCTGCGCTGGATGGGCGACACCCTGGCGCTCGATGACCTCCTGCGCACCCGCGCACCGCGCCCAGCTCATCAAAGGGTCCTGATCATCGGCGGCGGCTATATCGGCATGGAGATGTCCGAGGCCCTGACCCGACGGGGCCTGAGCGTCACTGTGGTTGAGGCGATGCCGAGCGTGCTGACCACCGTCGATCCGGACCTTGGCGCGCGGGTCGGGGCCGAGCTTGGCCGGCACGGGGTCGAGGTCATCACCGAGACTCGGATCGAGGGCATCGACGCCGACGGGGACGCGCTCGCCGTGCGCGGCAGCGGCGGCTTTGCGCGGCGTGTCGACCTGGTGCTCGTCGTCATCGGCGCGCGCCCGGAGACGACGCTCGGCACCGACGCCGGGGTGGAGACCGGACTCAACGGCGCGTTCAAGGTCTCGCGGCGCATGGAAACCAACCTGGCGGATGTCTATGCCGCAGGCGACTGCGTCGAGACCTGGCACCGCATCACCGACCGCCACACCTACCTGCCGCTGGGGACCACCTCCCACAAACAGGGCCGCATTGCCGGAGAGAACGCGGTCGGCGGTCGCAGGGAGTTCCAGGGCAGCCTCGGCACCCAGTCGGTGCGCTTGTTCGACTCGGTGATCGCGCGCACTGGGCTGCACGACCGCGACGCCCGCGCGGCGGACATCGAGCCGTTCTCCGCGGACAGCACCCATTGGGACCACAAGGTCTACTATCCGGGCGCCAAGGAGATGCTGATCCGCATCACCGGCGAGCGCAGCACCGGCCGCCTGCTAGGCGCCCAGATCATCGGCCATTACGGCACCGAGGTCTCAAAGCGCGTGGATATCTTCGCCGCGGCACTGCACCACGGCATGACCGTGGAGGATCTGAACCACCTGGATCTCAGCTACACCCCGCCGCTCAGCAGCCCATGGGACCCGGTCCAGATGGCGGCCCAGGCGTGGGTCAAGGCCTGGCGGTTGGTCGGAGGTGAGGCATGAGCGCGCAATGCGAGGTCACGGCCAAGCAGGCCGCGGGCGCGAAGCTCGGCGTCTTCGAGCGTTGGCTCACCCTATGGGTCGCGCTCTGCATCGTCGCCGGGATCACCCTCGGGCACTTCCTCCCGAGTGTCTTCCAGTCCATCGGCGCGCTGGAGGTGGCCCAGGTCAACCTGCCCGTGGCGGTGCTGATCTGGCTGATGATCGTGCCGATGCTGCTCAAGATCGATTTCGCGGCCCTGCATCGGGTGCGCGAGCATTGGCGCGGCGTCGGCGTGACCCTGTTCGTCAACTGGGCGGTCAAGCCGTTCTCGATGGCCCTGCTGGGCTGGCTCTTCATCCGTCACATCTTCGCCCCCTACCTCCCGGCTTCGCTGCTCGACTCCTACGTGGCCGGGCTGATCATTCTGGCGGCGGCGCCCTGCACGGCAATGGTCTTCGTCTGGAGCAACCTCTCCAACGGCGAGCCTCACTTCACCTTGACCCAGGTGGCGCTCAACGACACCATCATGATCTTCGCCTTCGCGCCCATCGTCGGGTTGCTGCTGGGGCTGTCGGCGATCACCGTGCCCTGGGGCACCCTGTTCCTCTCCGTGGTGCTCTATATCGTCATTCCGGTCGCCTTCGCGCATTGGTGGCGCAAGCGACTGTTGGCAAAGGGCGGCGAGTCGGCGCTGCAACGGTTTCTGGAGCGCCTGCAACCGATCTCCCTGGTGGCCCTGCTGGCGACACTGGTGCTGTTGTTCGGCTTTCAGGGTGAGCAGATCTTGGCGCAACCCCTGATCATCGCGATGCTCGCGGTGCCGATCCTGATCCAGGTCTATTTCAACTCCGGTCTGGCCTATCTGCTCAACCGACAGGTCGGCGAGGCTCATTGCGTCGCGGCACCCTCGGCGTTGATCGGTGCCAGCAACTTCTTCGAGTTGGCGGTGGCCGCGGCCATCAGCCTATTCGGCTTCAACTCCGGCGCGGCGCTCGCCACCGTGGTGGGCGTGCTGGTGGAGGTGCCCGTCATGCTCTCGGTGGTCGCCATCGTCAACCGCAGCAAGGGCTGGTATGAACGTCGCACCGCGCAAACCTGATACACAGACGAGGACTCAACCATGGCACGCATGCATATTCACATCGCGGTCGATGACCTGGAGGCAAATATCCGCTTCTACTCCGCGCTGTTCGGCGCCGAGCCGAACGTGATCAAGAGCGACTACGCGAAGTGGAAGCTCGCCGACCCGGCAGTCAATTTTGCGATCTCCGATCGTGGCCGCACACCGGGCCTGGACCATGTCGGCATTCAAGCCGACAGCGATGAGGGGCTCGCGGCCCTGCGTGCGCGCCTAGAGGCCGGCGATATCAGCGGCGCCGAGCAGCAATCGGCCGGGTGCTGCTATGCACGCTCGGACAAGTACTGGTTGCAGGACCCCCAGGGCATCCCCTGGGAGGCATTCCACACCCTGGAGTCGATCCCGACCTTCGGCGACGACCAAGAACCTGCCCTTGCCAACCAGGATTGCGCGGGAAGCGCCTGCTGCGTGCCGATGATGCCGGTCCCGTTTACCCGTTGAATCCATGAGCGCATCCATGTTCCGATCGATTAACTTGCTACTACTTGTCGCCGTACTGGGCGCCGCCCCGGCCCATGCCGCCCCGGCCTACCTCGTCAATGCCGACTGGCTCGCCGAACACATCGAGGACGACAACCTGGTGGTGTTGGAGGTGCGCTATCACCCGCACCGCTATTTCACCGTCGGCCACATCCCCGGGGCGGTGCAGGTCCAGCGTTTCAAGGACCTCGGCGACAACACCGCCAATTTGTTGATGCGTTTTCCGTCCAAGGACGCCTTCCAGGCCACGCTGCGCCGCTGGGGCATCAGCGATGATTCCACGCTGGTGCTCTATGACGACTCGCGCACGGCGCTCGCCTCGCGCCTGTATTTCTTGCTCGCGCTGTACGGCTTCCCGATGGAGCAGGTCAAGCTGCTCGATGGCGGCACGGTGGAATGGAGCGCGTTCAACGAACTCAGTCAGGAGCCGGTTACGCGCGAGCCGGGCAACGTCACCCTCAAGGAGGCCGATGCCGCTCTGCTGGTGGAGTGGACCGACGTCTACGACGACGTCGTCTCCCGCCGCGATCCCGGCGTGGTCCTGCTCGATGCCCGCCCGCGCGACATGTACACCGGCAAGGCGATCCGCCACTCCATCTCCGGCGGCCACATCCCCGGCGCGGGCAATGTGGTCAGCCTCGACGGCACCGACGCCCAAGCCCAGATCTGGCGCGACGACGACGCCCTCGCCACGCTCTACGAAGATCTGTCCAAGGACAAGACCATCTACGTCTACTGCCACGACGGCTTCCGCATGAGCCTCGCCTGGATGCAGCTCCGGCACCTGGGCTACGAAGACGTGCGCCTCTACAACGGCGGCTGGTCCCACTTGGGCAACACGCTGACGCTGCCCGTGGTCGAGGGCGAGGAGCCGCTCGGTGGCGACTTCGCGCTTTGAGCCCGGCCAGCGATGCCTCGTGTCTTTCCACGATGATGTGTCGTTGGCCGGCACCGGCCAGCGAGAGGACAGCCCATCACAATGACAGCACATCCCTATGACGCCCTGGCCCTCGCCGACGGTGGCCAGCTGATCTTCACCCCCTGTCCAGGCACCAAGGGTGTGGGCCTTGCTGAATCCCTTGCGCAGCTGCGCCAGGCCGGCGCCGATGCCATCATCAGCATGACGCCCCGTGATGAGCTGGCAAAGCTCGAGGTTGCGGCCCTGCCCGAAGCGGTCGCCACGGCCGGCATGCGCTGGTTCCATTTCCCGGTCGAAGACGACGCGGCGCCGGGTCCAGCGTTCGAACAGGCCTGGGCAGCCAACCGCGATGCGGTGATGACGCTGGTGTCGCAACGGGGTTCCATCGCCATCCACTGCCGCGGAGGCTCAGGGCGAACCGGACTCATGGCGGCGCTGATCCTGCGCGAGATGGGCATGGACGGCGCGCAGGCCGACATGCAGGTCTTGCGGCTGCGTCCGAAGGCCCTGGCGCTGCCCGCACATACCGACTACTTGGCCGCGCGGGACGGTCAACAGCCTTAACAGGAGCAAACACAGTGACAATCAAGATCGGTATCAACGGCTTCGGCCGCATGGGCAGACTCGGCCTGCGGGCGGCGCTCGACCACGCCGGCGACGACGACGCGCCGGACCTGCACTTCGTCCAGATCAACGAGATCGCCTGCGACGCGGCGGGCTCCGCCCACCTGTTGCAGTTCGACTCCGTGCACGGACGTTGGGGGCATGCATGCAGCGGCGCCGGCGATCAGATGCGGATCGATGGCCAGGCCCTGCGCTACAGCAGCGACAAGACCATCCCCGAGACCGACTGGTCCGACTGCGACATCGTCATCGAGGCCACCGGCAAGCACCACAAGCAGCCCGAGTTGTTGCAGGCCTACTTCGAGCAGGGGGTGAAGAAGGTGGTCGTCGCCGCCCCAACCAAGGGCGCGCTGGATATGGTGTATGGCGTCAACCACCATCGCTACGATTCGGCCGAGCACCATCTGGTGACGGCGGCCTCCTGCACCACCAATTGCCTGGCGCCGGTAGTAAAGGTCATGCACGAGCAGATCGGCATCGTCCACGGCTGCATGACGACGATTCACAACATCACCAACACCCAGCACATTGTCGATCTCGGTCACAAGGATCTGCGCCGGGCGCGGGCCTGCGGCCAGTCCCTGATCCCGACCACCACCGGCTCGGCCAAGGCGATCACGAAAATCTTCCCGGAGCTCGAGGGCAAGCTCAACGGCCACGCGGTGCGGGTGCCGCTGCTCAACGCCTCGCTGACCGATTTCGTCTTCGAGGCCGCGCGCGAGGCTACCGCCGAAGACATCAACGCACTGTTTAAGACCGCCGCGGAGGGCGAGCTGGCCGGCATCCTCGGCTACGAGGAGCGTCCGCTGGTGTCGGTGGACTACCTCAACGACCCGCGCTCGTCCATCGTCGATGCCCTGTCGACCATGGTCATCGACGGCACGCAGGTGAAGGTCTACGCCTGGTACGACAACGAGTGGGGCTACGTGAACCGGATGATGGATATTGTGCGCATGCTCGCCAAAGGGCTGTAGAGCATGGACTGGAAGGTGCTGGACACTTTGGAAATAGCGCTGCTATGAACAGCAGTACCCGAAACTATCTGACCGTCACCGCCGGCTACTGGGCCTTCACAATCACCGACGGCGCCATCCGCATGCTGGTGGTGCTGTATTTCCACCAGCTCGGCTACTCGCCGTTCGAAGTGGCCATGCTGTTCCTCTTCTACGAGGTGTTCGGCATCGTCACCAACCTGGTCGGTGGCTGGCTCGGGGCACGGATCGGGCTCAATCTCACCATGCATATCGGCATGGGGTTGCAAGTGGCGGCGCTGCTAATGTTAACGGTACCGGACGCCTGGCTGTCGGTGGTCTATGTCATGGCAGCGCAGGCTCTTTCCGGCATCGCCAAGGACCTGAATAAGATGTCCGCGAAGGCGTCGGTCAAGTCGCTGACCGGCCAGGACGCGGCGGGGGAGTCCAAGCTCTTCAGGTACGTCGCGGTGCTGACGGGCTCGAAGAACGCGTTGAAGGGTGCCGGCTTCTTCGTCGGCGCCGCGCTGTTGCAGTGGACCGGCTTCCGCAACGCGTTGTTCGTGCTGGCGGCGGTACTTTTCGTGGTGCTGGTCATCACGGCGCTTCTGCTGCCGTCCGGCGTCGGCAAGCTCAAGGAGAAGGCCAAATTCACCCAGGTCTTCTCGAACACGCCGGCGGTCAACTGGCTGTCGGCGGCGCGCTTCTTCCTGTTCGGCGCCCGCGATGTCTGGTTCGTGGTCGCTCTGCCCGTCTTTCTGTACGAGGCGCTGGGCTGGTCCTTCACCGAGGTGGGCGGCTTCTTGGCGCTGTGGGTCATTGGTTACGGCTTTGTGCAGGCGGCGGCGCCGGGGCTGCTGCGCCGCGGCCGTCACGGAGCTGGACCAAGCGGCGGCATGGCGCGGACCTGGGCACTCGTACTGACAGTGATCCCGGCCAGTATCGCGCTGGGGATGGCGCACGGACCCTCGCTAGCGCCCGAGCTGGCCGCCTGGCTGGCCGATCTGACCGGGGCGGACTTTGGATGGCTCGCCGCGGCCTCGCCGAGCGAAGTACAGGGGTCCATATTGGTCGCCGGGCTGGTGCTGTTCGGGATCCTGTTTGCGATCAACTCCGCCGTGCACTCCTACCTGATCCTCGCCTACTCGGACTTCCAGAAGGTGTCCATGAACGTGGGCTTCTACTACATGGCTAATGCCGGCGGACGCCTCGCCGGCACGGTGCTGTCCGGGCTCATCTATCAGACCCAAGGACTGACCGGCTGCCTGTGGTGGTCCGCGGGCTTCGTGGCGGCGGCCTGGGTCTTGTCGTGGCCGCTGCCCGCGGTGGCGGTCGGTTCGGATAGCACGGACCCGAGAGCCGGCCATGTTTGAGCGCCTGGGGAACCTGGCCGCCTATGATCTGCTGGGCCTAGCGCCCGGATCGGCACCGGGTGACGCCGTCCAATTTTTCATCATGGACGTGGCCAAGATCTTCGTGCTGCTAGTGGCGGTGATCTACGTCATGGGGCTCCTGCGCGCCTTGTTGTCGCCGGAGCGAGTGCGGGCGTTCGTTTGCGGTCGCCCGGATTGGCAGGCGCGCGGACTGGCCGTCACCCTCGGCGCGCTGACGCCGTTCTGTTCCTGCTCCTCGGTTCCGCTGTTCATCGGGTTCGTCGAGGCCGGTATCCCGCTGGGGGTGACCTTCTCGTTTCTGATCGCGAGCCCGATGATCAACGAGGTGGCCGCCGTGATCCTGGTCGGCATCCTGGGCTGGAAGCTCGCCGCGCTCTATGTGGCGGCGGGCCTGCTCGTGGCCTGGTTCGGCGGCATCGCCATGCAGGCGTTCCGACCGGAGCGTTGGGTCGAAGACTATGTATGGAAGATTCGCATGGGACAGACTGGCGCAGTGGAGCGCGACAACTCCTTGCTGGGCCGCCACCGTTACGCCGTTGCAGAGGTCAAGGAGATCCTTGGACGGATCTGGAGATGGGTGCTGATCGGCATTGGCGTCGGTGCTCTGTTCCACGGCTTTGTTCCCGAGGACTGGGTGACGGCGCATCTGGGCGGTGATGCCTGGTACACGGTGCCAGCCGCCGTGCTGCTCGGTATTCCGCTGTACTCCAACGCTACCGGGGTGATTCCAGTGGCCGAGGCCATGCTCGGCAAGGGCGTGGCCGTCGGCACGACCCTGGCGCTAATGATGAGCGTCGCCGCACTCTCTCTGCCGGAAATGCTGATCCTGCGCAAGGTCATCCGCTGGCCAGCCCTCGCGCTGTTCGCTGGCGTGCTCGCGATCGCCTTCACTTTGGTCGGGTGGGGATTCAACCTGATCGCATGAGAGGCAAGCCAATGACTCCCGAGCTGCAATCGACCATCACCTGCCCCGAGTGCGGGTTCTCGCGTCAGGAGGCGATGCCCACGGACGCCTGTACCTGGCTTTGGGAGTGTCCCTCGTGCGGGGTCCTGCTGAAGCCGAAACCGGGAGACTGCTGTGTCTACTGTTCCTATGCAACTGTTCCTTGCCCGCCGGTTCAGCTTGCGGGCAAGGGTGGGTGTTGCACGTCTTAAGGTACAACGATGAAGAACATCAAAGTGTTGGGAAGTGGTTGTCGCAACTGCGAGATCACCGCCAAGGTGATCTCGCAGGCCGCGAAAGAGGCTGGCGTGGAGATCGAGCTCGAGAAGGTCACCGACATCGCCGAGATCATGGCATTCGGCGTCATGTCGACGCCCGGCGTCGTCGTTGACGGCAAGCTGGTGCACAGTGGCGGTATCCCCGGACCGGAGTCGGTACGTGCTTGGGTCAGGGACGCCGGGTAACAGCCGTCCCGCGATGATGGCTCATCTCTGAGCTTGGTCCTTAGCGGGTTTTTCGACGCCGTCGAAGGCCCTAGCCGTCGCCGTCCCCCCGGCAAATCGCCGCGCCAATTCGATCCGTGCAACGCTTTCTCGGTACGAGCGATGCAACAATCGCGTTGCCATCTAATGGCAGACTCGCGTCGATCTCTTGAGCCCGCCCTCAAGCTACTCGACGCTCACGGCGCAGTCGTGCGAGCGTGCTCTGGAAGCTGGAGAGCGTCAGGGAGAAGCCCTGATTGTGAAGCGTGTCGAGCACAGCGCTGTGGCTCGCCCCCGCGGAGAGCGCGTCCTCGACATCATCGAGGACCTCTCGCAGACGGGCGGTATCGGACCGCGGGACGCCCCGATGCTCGTCGGCTAGTTCTCGTAAGGCCGCGGACACCTTCTCCTTGTCGACCAATGTTTTCGCTTGCAGTGCGCGGTCAGTCTGCTCCTCGATGCTGTGGTCCATGGTCGGTGTCCTCAGTCGCCCAGATCGAAACGGGAAGTTCGGCTGAGATGCCAAGCGCTGGTCTGAGCCGGCGATGTCTCGACAGGCGCCGGCGCGCCGGCCTGTGTCCAGGTGTAGGAGCACGTCTCGACCAGATACCCATCCCCGTCGCCCTCCTCCCGACACTGTTCGTGGAGCGTCGGCGCATTGTAGGTCGTATAGCCGTGGTCGAAGAACGGCGCGCACATGCGCCACTCGTTCCCGGCCGGCTGGCAGTCGTCCGAGTCGTCCCAATTGCGGATCTCGCAGGAGCGGATTTGGGCGTTGAGCCAGGTGACCAGGGTGGCCGGCTGGCAGGTCGCGCCGTAGCGGGCGATCAGGGGGCGCACGTCTCCCGGCAGGTCGCTCGCGGGGCACAGGTTCAGGAAGTCGAGTCGGCGGTCGAACAGCTCCGTCGGATTCGGTGCCGTGATCGCGAAGTACCGGGCGAGGTAGGGCGCGCACTCGGGGTAGATGTCCCGAAAAGCGGGCGCCGGGCTGCGATGCTTTGCGGGCGGCTCTACGCTGTTTGCGGTCATTGCTAGCCGTTAGATCGATAGAGTCGGAGCGACCCAATCTGTCCACCGAGGCGCGCGTAACCAGCGGACGCTATCTGGTCGTTTCCGGTCATTGCCGAACAGAGGTTCTCTTACAATCACGGCTTCTCGACGTCGCGGAACCGAGAGACCGGTCCGCGCGATGGTCCCGACACCGGGGAAAAAAGGGGGGAAAAAGGGGACAGACCACGTTTTCTACATGCATTGGGTAGCCGGCGGCGATGATAAGTGCGCGTCTAGGCATGGATAACAGGATCTCAAAGACAATAGCAACTTATAGTTACTCAACATGATAACCAGATATGCGCTTTTGTTTTTGATGTGTAAGTGCTGGCCCTAAACGAAAGGGACAACCTTGATGTCACGTGAGAGGACTATAGCACCGAACCAAGTCTAGCAGAAAAACGTGGTCTGTCCCTGTTTTCCCTTTCAAGCTGTCTCCGGGTAGCGAGATGTCGAGTCCGTTATTGTAACCTTCAGCATCGCTTAGTCGGAAACAGTCTTCCAGGGCATTTCGCCAGCTCGTCAACAGAATCCGTTATAACCAGAATACTTGGACTTTATCGACATCTACGCCGGCTTGACCGAGGCCGAGCGCGAACAATACCGACGTGATTATCCCGAGGAGGCAAAGACCATGACGTCCTTCTTCCAAACACGTTTCGAGCAGATTGGCGAGCGACGTGGCGAGCAGCGCGGCGCGGCCACCATGCTGTTGCTGCTGCTTGAAGACAAGTTCGGGTTTGTTCCCGATCAGGTGAAGACCGAGGTCGAAGCGGCAAGTCCGGATACGCTGCTGCTGTGGTCTCGTAGGGTACTACGGGCGAACACCATCGAGGAGGTATTGGGTTAGGCGAATGCCCGTGCCGCTGTCGAGCGCCTCATTCCGATGCCGCGTGTTGAATCAGGCCGCGGTCTTGGTGAATATCCGCGACTTGTCTTTGAAGCCCGTGAGATAAGTAAACTGTCCCCGGAACAGGTTGCGACCACCTGAGCGTCGAACAACGGGGCAGCGCCTAAACCGGCGGCAAACCCAGCTCCTTAAGGTATCCGTTGTGGTCTTGTGCCGCCTCGGCGATGCGCCGCTCGATGCCCATCAGTGTCTTGTGGACCTCTGCGAGGTCGATCTCCGGCTCGGGCTCGGCGGTGCTGACGTAGCGGGAGATGTTCAGGTTGTAGTCGTTCTTCTCGATCTCCTGCATCGAGACGCGGCGGGCGTAGCGCTCCGCTTCCGTCCGGTACTGGTAGGTGTCGACGATTCGATCGATGTCCTCCGGCCGCAGGAAGTTCTGCCGTTTGCCCTTCTCGAACTGCTCGGCGGCGTTGATGAACAGCAGGTCGTCGGGCTTCTTGCAGCGCTTGAGCACTAGGATGCAGACCGGGATGCCGGTGGAGAAGAACAGGTTCGGCGGCAGCCCGATGACGGTGTCGATGTGGCCGTCCTTGAGCAGCTTGGTGCGGATGCGCGCCTCGGCACCGCCACGGAACAGCACGCCGTGGGGCAGGATGATGGCCATCACGCCCTCGTCGCTCAGAAAATGGAAGCCGTGCAGCAGGAAGGCGAAGTCGGCGGCGGACTTGGGCGCCAGGCCGTGGCTCTTGAAGCGGAAGTCCTGGGCCATGGCCTCGGTGGGCTGCCACCTGTAACTGAACGGCGGATTGGCGACGATGGCGTCGCACTTGAGCTTCTTGGCCGGGTTCATCTCCGAGAGCTTCGGCCAGTCGTTGGTCAGGGAGTCGCCGTGGTAGATCGCGAACTCGCTGTCCTTCAGCCCGTGCAGCAGCATGTTCATCCGCGCCAGGTTGTAGGTGGTGATGTTCTTCTCCTGGCCGTAGATCATGCCGATGCCGTGCTGCCCCATCTGCTGATAGACGTTGAGCAGCAGCGACGCCGAACCGCAGGCGAAGTCCATCACGCAGCTGAGCCGCTGCTTCTTGCCGGTGGCGGGCTCCTGGCTGTCGAGGGTGACGATGCGCGAGAGGATGGTGGAGATGGGCTGCGGCGTGTAGAACTCCCCGGCCTTCTTGCCGGAGCCGGCGGCGAACTGGCCGATGAGATACTCGTAGGCGTCGCCGAGCAGATCGCTGTCGGCGGAGAAGGCGGCGATGCCCTCGCCGATCTTGCTGATGATCTGACAGAGCTTCTTGTTGCGCTCCGCCGGCGTGCGCCCGAGCTTCTCGGAGTTCAGGTTGATCTCCGAGAAAAGCCCCCGGAAGCTGCTGGCGAAGGACTCGTTCTCGATGTACTCGAAGCCCCGTTCCAGGGTCTGCAGCAGCTCCGCGTCCTGGGTACGCGCCAGCTCGTAGATGCTGCTCCAGAGGTATCCCGGGGCGATCACATAGTGCACCTTGCGGCGCATCTGCTTCTCGAAGGCCGGCACGTCGTCGGCGTTGTCCGCGTACCAGACCGCCAGCGGCGCCCGGCGGTCGTCCACGGCCAGCGCCGGGTAGTCCGGCCCCAGCTCCTTGTGCGCCGCGCTCTCGTAGTTGTCCGACAGGTAGCGCAGGAACAGGAACGACAGCATGTAGTCGCGGAAGTCGTCGGCGTTCATCGCGCCGCGCAGATCGTCGGCGATGGCCCAGAGGGTCTTGCCGAGTTGGCTGAGTTGGTCTTGGGTCATGGTCTAAGGCTTCATGGCGACCGACGAGGTATTTAGACCCAGCCGGGAAAAGTCGCTGGTATTGCGGGTCACGACGGTCAAGTTATGCACCAGCGCGGTGGCGGCGATGATGGCGTCCGGGGTCTTGGTTCTGAACTGTTGCCGCAATCGGATGGTTTGCTCCGCGACCTGCTCGGAGAGATCGAACACATGCGCGTGGCCGATGAAGGTCCTTGCTTGATTGTGGAGCTCTGGATCGGTCGCAAATATCCCCCAACCAAGAAACTCGATCTTGCTGATCACGGAGATATTGAAGCTCTTGGAAACCATCTCGTGCAGCGCATCGTCGGCTGTCAGTCCGTTGAAGTAGTAGATGACGACATTGGTATCGAGGAGGTAGCTCATTCGTTCCAGCCTTCGCGGGCCGAGTCTAGGTACGCATCGACCTCTTGGCGCGAGTGTCGGGCGGCACCGAAGAACCGTTTGGGATCGAAGGGTTCTTTGGAGCCCGGGGCGAGTGCTTCCGATGCCGCATCTTCCTCGGCGAGTTGTTCGAGCACGACCTGCACCAGTCGGATCTTCTCCGCGTGAGACAGCCGGGTGATCGAAGGAATCAGTTCGTCGATGGTCATGATGTGGACACCTTGAGAGCAAGATGGGTTGTGAGTGATGAGTTTTGAGTGATGAGTTGTGAATGATGGATCTTGCCTGGCTAACCGCCTCGTTCTCTCGCTTCCATCTCGTTCCCACGCTCCGGCGTGGGAATGCAGTGCGGACGCTCCAGCGTCCCGAGTATGAGATGCGACGCTGGAGCGTCGGCCAGTGCTCCCACGCTGGAGCGTGGGAGCCAGGCTTAAATTCACCACTCATCATTCACAACTCAAAATTACTCAGCGTTCGTGCTTCTCGCTGGCTGCTGCCTCCCACGCGCCTTGCTCCTCGTTGATCAGCTCGGGAGCGACATACTGCTTCAGAGCGCCGCGAGAATTGGCTTCGGCGTCGCCGGCTTCGCGAAGCGTCGCCGCCGGGATGCGCACCAGCTCGCCGTCGCGCACGACCACGATCGCGGTGTTGGTCGCGATGGCCCTCTCCCTGGCCGATTTCGCGGATCGGCGCATGGCGATCAGGGACGTGGCCAAGTCGGGATGCTTGGCATTGGCGATATCGATTCTGCTCACGGGCCCTTCCTCGTTCCCACGCTCCGGCGTGGGAATGCAGCGCGGACGCTCCAGCGTCCCGAGTATGAGACGCGACGCTGGAGCGTCGGCCAGTGCTCCCACGCTGGAGCGTGGGATCCAGGGGTCTTGCCGAGTTGGCTGAGTTGTTCCTGGGTCATGCCGCGACGGCCTCCGGGCCGGGGAAGAGTTGTTGCATCAGTCCCTTCTTGTGGGTCTTGAGGGCGTCGAGTTTTTCGGCTTGGGTGGCGATGAGGGTGTCGAGGGAGGAGAGGCAGGCGGCGATTTTCTGCTGTTCTTCTAGAGCCGGAAATCGAAGCTGGAACCCTAGAAAGTCACTAAAATGCACTCGCCTCTTTTCGATTAGCGAGCCTATGGCGACATCATTATAATAGGCAATCATCCGTGGGCTTCTAAAATAGATCTCGCAAAATCTAGAATCGACAGAGCTGTCGCAATAGAAAATATTATAGTACTTCGAGACCGCCACAGGCTCGCTGCCAGAATGTCGTCCAATTGCCCCAAATCTTAAATTCATAGGGTTGTATGCAAAATCATTCGGCTGGACTATCTTATAAGCTTCTGCCTCGTTCTTGACTAGAAATGATCGCTCATATCTTTCCGTCTTTGGGGCTACCCCATCCTCGATTGATAGGCTGTACAGTGGGAGTTTTGCTTCAGGAAGCTGATTGCGCTCAGAAACAAAGGCATCCAAGGTTCGGTGGCACCACTCCCCCGCCTCCCGAAACTCGGGAAAGCGCAGGCGGGGGACGGTTTCGCCCTCGCGGGGGAAGAGCTGCTGCATCAGCCCTTTCTTGTGGGTCTTGAGGGCGTCGAGCTTGTCCGCCTGCGCGGCGATGAGGGTGTCGAGGGAGGAGAGGCAGGCGGCGATTTTTTGTTGTTCGTCCGAAGCGGGGAGAGCAATGCAGAAAGAGAGGAATGTTTCAGCATGGATCCGCCTCGCCTTTCGGCTGCCATCGGCAGTTTCACCCAGCCTTTCGTAAAAATCTTTCCGCTTAACGTACTCCAATAAGAATTTGGGGTTGAGTTGCTCATCAATGTCAAAGCATGGCAAGTCAACCGTTGACTCAAAGCTATCTAAGTGAGGGGGAATTACCCCAAAGGCTTGGTTTAGAAAGTCGAGTTTGCTGTATATGAACTGGCCAGCTTGCCGTCGGTAGTACTGAGTGTTCGCGCTTCCCTGAACGGCTTCTTTCTTCTCAAATACGCCATTTCCCCAGAGCTTGACGGTTATCTTTTTTGCAACGTCTCCCTTGCTGCCGGGTACTCGGCTCTCGCGTAAGAAGTCCCCAAGCTGTCTTTCCGGCCACTCCCCCGCCCCCCGAAACTCCGGAAACCGCAACCGCGGCACAAGTGAATTGTGAGTGGTGAATGGTGAATGGAGAGCCATATCGTCACGCTGATTCTTATCATTCATAATTCACCATTCACAATTCACAATTCACAATTCATACCCCGCCAACCCCGAGATCTCCCGCCCGCCGGCCTGCTTCTTGAGCAGCGGCACCAAGTCTTCCATCAACGCCAGCTCGGCCCTACCGCGGGCCTTCCAGCCCAGCTCCAGCGGCGCGAACAGGTCGCTGAGCTGCTCGCCGTCGAAGATGAGCCGGTCCAGCACGCCATCGACGAATCCCTGCAACGCCTCCCGCGGGATCTGGTGCTTGTCCGCGATGTCCGCCAGCTCGTCCTCGGCCTTTTGCGCCTTGAAAACCTCGTAGCGACCGCGGATGTCTTCGACGCCGAGGCCCTTGCCGGCCTCCAGGGTGTCGATGTAGGCGACGATCTCGTCGCGCTCCTCCATCAGGTTGCTGTTGGCGCTGAGCAGGTTGACGAGTTGGTCGCGGGTCATGGTCTCTTTGCCCGGCTGCTCCTGACTGAAACGGGCGATGAGGCCCATGATGTAGTCGTAGTCGATGAGGCTGGAGGCGAAGAGCACGAACTCGAATTCGAGCTGTTCGACGGTGTCGTCGCCGTTGCCGGGTTTGCCCCGCTGCTCCTTGAGGCGGCGGGCGGTCTCCAGGTACATGCCGCGGAAGCCGCGGTGGGCCTCCTCCGGCAGGCGCTGCTCGATCTCGGCTTGCTGGGCCGCGGTGAGGTCGGTGTACTGGTCGAGCTGGGTCTTGAGGCGCTGGACCTCTTTGAAGCGGTTGATGAACTCGGCGCGGGCGGTGTCGCCCTTGAGGTTGTTGACGGCCTCGGGGGTGCAGGGTTGGCCGTGGTCGTGCATGAAAGTTTCGAGCCGCGCGACGGCGGCGTCGAGTTTGTCGATGACCTCCGGGGCCGGGTCCACCAGCCAGATCTCGCGGGAGTTGCCGACGTCCTCGCCGGAGAACAGGGCGATGGCGGCATCGACGGCCTTTTCCTGGGCGCGGAAGTCGAGGATGTTGCCGTAGGGCTTGGTGTCGTTCAGCACCCGGTTGGTGCGCGAGAGGGCCTGGATCAGGCCGTGGTGCTTGAGGTTCTTGTCGACGTACAGGGTGTTGAGGTACTTCGAGTCGAAGCCGGTGAGCAGCATGTCGACGACGATGGTGACGTCGATCTTGTGCGCGTGGGGCAAGTCGCTGTTGGGGTATTGCTGGTCCTTGATGCGGTTCTGCACGTCTTGGTAGTAGGCATCGAACTCGCCGAGCTTGTGGTTGGTGCCGTAGCGGGCGTTGTAGTCGGCGATGATGGCCTGCAGCGCGGCCTTTTTGTGTGCCGGGTCTTGCTGGTTGTCGGCCTTTTCCTGCGGCAGGTCTTCCTGCAGTTGCTTGACGTCGCGGTTGCCCTCGGCTGGCGGCGAGAAGACGCAGGCGATGTTGAGCGGGCGGAAGCTGGGCGCCGAACCCTGGCGTTCCGCCTGCACCTGCTTGAACAGCGCGTAGTAGGCGATGGCATCGTTGATGGAGGCGGTGGCCAGCAGAGCGTTGAAGCGGCGCTGGTTGGTGGCGGCGTCGTGCTTGTCGAGGATGGCATCCACCACGGCGCGCTGGCTGAGGTTGCGCGTGGGTTTCGCGCCGGCCTTGGGCTTGGCGTTGTCGGCGTCGGCCGGGGCTGGGCTGGTGTCGAGGTCGGTCGGGTCGGCCGCGGCGGCATCGGTGGCCGGCTTGCCCTCGGGCCGGAAGTAGTCGATGTGGAAGCGCAGGACGTTGCGATCGTCGATGGCGTGGGTGATGGTGTAGGCGTGCAGTTGCTGCTGGAAGATGTCCTCGGTGGTGGTGTAGGTGCCGACGGTGCCGTCCACCTGGATGTAGCTGGCGTTCTGCTCGAAGATGGGCGTGCCGGTAAAGCCGAACAGCTGCGCCCTGGGGAAGAACGCCTTGATGGCCTGGTGGTTGTCGCCGAATTGGGAGCGGTGGCATTCGTCGAAGATGATCACCAGGCGCTTGTCGCGCAGGGGGGCGAGCCGCTCCTTGTAGGTGCGCTTGCCCCGCTCGCGGTGCTGCTGGGCCTGCTTGCCGGTCTCGTCCAGGGCCAGGCCGAGCTTCTGGATGGTGGTGACGATGACCTTGTCGGCGTAGTCCTCGGAGAGCAGGCGGCGCACCAGGGTCTCGGTGTTGGTGTTCTCCTCGACGCAGCCTTCTTGAAAGCGGTTGAATTCGTCGCGGGTCTGGCGGTCGAGGTCCTTGCGGTCGACCACGAACAGACATTTTTCGATGTCGGGGTTGTCCTTGAGCAGCGTGGAGGTCTTGAACGAGGTCAGCGTCTTGCCGCTGCCGGTGGTGTGCCAGATGTAGCCGTTGCCCCGGTTCTGATGGATGCAGTCGACGATGGCCTGCACGGCATAGATCTGGTACGGCCGCATGATCATGAGCTTTTGTTCGCCGGCCACCAGGACCATGTAGCGGCTGATCATCTCGCCGAGTCTGCACTTGGCGAGGAATTGCTCGGCGAAGGCGTCCAGGTGGGTGACCTTGCGGTTGTCGGGCTGCGCCCACTGGTAGATGGGCAGGAAGCGCTCGTCGGCGTTGAAGGCGAAGTGCCGCGCGTGGTTGTTGGCGAAGTAGTAGGTGTTGTCGCGGTTGCTGACGACGAACAGCTGCATGAAGCACAGCAGGGTGGTGCCGTAGCCGTTGCCGACGTCGTGCTTGTAGTCGACAATCTGCTCCATGGCCCGGCGCGGATTGATGCCGAGGGTCTTGAGCTCGATCTGCACCAGCGGCAGGCCGTTGATGAGCAGGATGACGTCGTAGCGGTGATGGCTGCTGTCGGTGTTGATGCGCAGCTGGTGGACGACCTCGAAGTGGTTCTTGCACCAGTCCTTGAGGTTGACCAGCATGTAGTGCAGCGGGGTGCCGTCCTCGCGCTGGAAGTAGCCGTATTCCCGCAGGGTGGTGGCGGCCTGGAAGACATCGGCGCTGATGATGTCGTCGCGCAGGCGGGCGAACTCGGCGTCGGTGAGCTGGACCTGGTTCAGCGCCTGGAACTTGGCGCGGAAGTTCTGCTCCAGCGCGGCCTTGTCGCGGATGTCGGCGCGGTAGCTGTATTTCTGGTCGTCGACCAGCTTGGCGATGAGCTGCTGCTCGATCTGGCTTTCCTTCAGGGTCATCCGATGCCCTCCGCATCTGTTGTGTCTGCGATTGACGGTGCGCCCGCGGTGCTGAGCCTGTGCTGGGACAGCACCGGGGTGGCAAGCGGGTGCTCGCTCCCTCCCAAGGAGGGCCGCGGGCGTAGAGCGCTGGTGCATGGCGAGCGGGTGCTCATGCGGCGCGCGGCAGTGGTGTTGCAGTGGCGCCGGCCGGATCGAGCGTCTCCGCGCCGGGCGGACTCCAGTCGCGGGTGGCGGCGCTCCAGCGCTCGGGTCAGGAAGTTGAACAGGATGCTGTAGTTGTATGTGCGTCCGTCCTCTACGATGTCTGGCCCGACCGTCCAGTCATCGTTGCAGGTGATACGAGGGGTGACAAGAACGGGCAGGATCATCAGGTCATATCCCCGCTCGAACACCGCGTCGGCGATCTTGGCATACAGTTCTTTGGCCGGTTCTTCCGCCTCTGCAAGCGGTGAATGTCAAGCTTCTTCGTACAACGCCTATCGTTTTAATGGAATAGCCACATCTTGTCTCTGGTGGCGCTCGAGAGGAGTAACGAATTCGAGGCCGCTGTGGCGATGGTGCGCATTGTACCCCTCGACGCTCGCGCCTGCACCGCCCCCGACGCCCGTCAGCCCCGCTGTTCGGTGTTGACCACAGATCCCGCCCTCGCTATCGCCCTCACCCTAGGAGGCTGTCCGAGAACTCAGAGCATGCATAACATGTAGCGCCTACAATCGAGTTGTGCACTCTCTATCTTGTGTCTTATTTTCATTCTCGGACAGCCTCCTAGCCCACCTGGACGCTCAGGGTGGCTTGGATTTCCTATCCGTCATTCTCGGACAGCCTCCTAGCCCACCTGGACGCTCAGGGTGGCTTGGATTTCCTATCCGTTGGCGGAACCGGTCCATGGTTCCGCCCTCCGATGTTCTTCTCGGATGGCTTGACCGCAACAATCCCATATCCTTACACTGAGCCGATAGTAAGCAATATAAGAATGAGTAAGAAATCGATGCAGGCGACCATCACCAGCAAAGGCCAGATCACCCTGCCCAAGGCCATTAGAGACCAGCTCGATCTGGCCGCCGGGGACCGGGTGGAATTCATCGTCGAGGCCGACAACGTCGTGCGCATGGTGCCACGGACGACCTCGATCAAACGCCTCAAGGGCATGCTGCCGCAGCCGGAGCACCCCGGGAAAACGGGGACAGACCACGTTTTCCACGTTTTACAGAATCGCGGTCATGCTGAAAAAAGTGGTCTGTCCCCGTTTTCTGCCGTGTCCCCGTTTTCTGCCGTTTTCTGCTTCCAGGTTCGTCTACCGAGCATAGCGGCGATCTGCCGCTCGAACTTTGGGCTGCCAAGTACGAAGCCGCCGTTGGTGCACTCGCGGAAACGTTGAAGCGACTCGGCGCTGAGCATATCCTCGAACAACTTGCGATACGCAGCAAAACGAGCCTGATCAGAGTCTGCCAAGCCGTGGTACAGCGGGTGCGGTGTGACTACGGAATCCTGGCGGCCAAGCGCATTGGCCCGATGGCTCGACCAGCGATAATCACCAGGCACACTGACCATTGAGGCACGGACCGGATTGAGCTCGATGTAACGCTGGCAGGCCAGCAGATAGGTGTCGGCCTCAATCAGCGATGAGCGGAACCGGCCCTCGAACAAGCCGCCCGTGCGACCATAGGTCCGGTTGACGTGCTGGACATACCGCTGCCCAACGCGCTTCATCACCGCCAACACGTCATCATCGCGTGCGGCGGTCATCAGCAGATGAAGGTGGTTGGTCATCAGCACATACGCGTGCACAGCAACCGATTCCTCCGCAGCCACCGCGGCCAGATGATCCAGGAAAAACTGGCGATCATCATCCTCGAAAAACACCGCAGCCCGGTCAATCCCGCGCAGGATCACATGCATTGGGTAGCCGGCGGCGATGATACGTGCGCGTCTAGGCATGGATCACAGGATCTCAAAGACAATAGCAACATAGCACCGAACCAAATCTAGCAGAAAAACATGGTCTGTCCCTGTTTTCCCTGGTCCCTGTTTTCCCGTCCCTGTTTTCCCTGCCGAATGAGTCGGCAGGCGACACCCAAGCCAAAAACCTGTTTAGCTTGTTTCTGCACCATCACTTACCTGCTCACCTGCTACCGCTACATCGAGCTCAATCCCGTCCGCCGGCGATGCTCGATGATCCGGCTGACTACGCTTGGTCGGGCGACGGCGCCAACGCCTTGGGTCAAGACAGCACGCTACTGCTTCCTCATCCTTTGTACCTGACGCTCGGAGCGTACGATTCAGCGCGCCGGGACAGCGACCGCCCGCTTTTCGCAGCCGAAATCGACGCCCGGAATCTCGAGCAACTGCGCGCCTGTTTGCAGACTGGGACGCCGTTGGGCAACGATTGGCTTCGTGAACAGAGCGAGCAGTCACTCAACGTCCGGGTGGGATACAGCTCCCGAGGTAGGCCAAAGAAGACGCCCGCGGAGAAGCGTTCGAACGAAGGGCAGATGGGCCTGGACCTAGAATAAGGGATTTGCCCCCTTTTCTCTTCCTTTTCTCTTCAAGTCCGGTCGAAGACGCTCCGATTCTGGATTCAGCCGATGTGCGTCATCTCATGGATGGTGAATGACTCCACCGCTCCTTCGGTGGCGGCAAGGTACTCCTTCAGATGTTGTGCGTCTATGTGAGTTTGCCACAATGCGCGCGATGCCCAGGTTTCATAAAACAGGAAGTGCGCCGGATCATCGTTGTCCTGGTGCAGGTCATACTTCAGGCAGCCTGCTTCGGCGCGGGTGATGGGGATCAATTTTTCGAGCTGCGCCTTTACCAGGTCAATCCGATCGGCTTTGGCGACGATGTTGGCGATGATGGTCAATGTGGTCATGGGCCTGTACTCGCTGTTGGATGGTCGGTCTGCGCTGGCAGGCCTGCTGGGATGATCTTTCCGATCGCTTGCCTGATTCCAGCTTCGCCTGTGTTGCTCCCGTAGGCTGCGGGCCAGATGCTACTCTTGGATTGGCGGCGCTGCTGGCGCCCGGGTGCTTGCCGACAGTGGTTCGCGAATGCCTTTGGTCGAGGAGGTCCGATATCCGGCTCAGCAACTGGCCGCGTTTGAGCAATGCCGGCGTTTGGCATCGGTAGAGCGGATACTGGGGCAGGATCGTCCCACGCGCAAGCAGGCACCGGGGCTGAGTATGCAGGGCGCAAACAGGCAGACTTCTTAGAATGACCACAACAGTCTTGCTACGCAGGATAGCTCGCCTTCTAGGGTCTGCGGCCAGGCGCGCCTCGACGCCCTCAGCGTCATTTGGGCTGTGTAGGCGATTTCTGTCGAGAAATAGACCGCCTGACTTGTCTTTGTCTTCTTGTCCGGCCTCGACGTTGCGAAGGCGAACGAGCATGCGTCGCTAGTGAGTAGGTTTCATTACGGCAATCGCCTGATTGTCGACTTCCCGATCAGACTTCGATAAACCACTGCCTCGTTAGGAAATAGATCGGCGGACCTTCTCAGGAAGCGCCAGCAGTAATATGCTTAGCCAAGATTACTCAAGTAGTTTCGACATACCGCAACGCAAGCCCAAGCTCGTTATCAAATACCCCGAGCTATCCACCGGACCTGTGGATAACCCTGTGGAGAATAACTGTAAAGGGACCCTAAATCCGCATGAATACTGAGCTGTTATCAAATTGACTCATTTCGAGACAATTCCTATAACTAATTGTTTTAAATGATTTTATTAAAATATTATAGGCGATCGATCTGAATTGGCGGTGCGGCGAGGCCCTGGATCGAATCCTTGTGTACAACTGTTGTTGTCCGTCCTCCCTTTCTAGTGGATATCCTGTTTTGTCAAGGATCTGATTCCCAATCGAAGTTTGTTGGGAATCAGCTGGGAATCAGCCAAGAATCAGGGAAATCTCTGGAAATCAGGGTACCCTAGAGTTCAACTGATGCTACACCTGGTCGGTCGGCGGCTCCTGTCGGGTGTTGTCCCTATCATCGGCTGGCGCATCGCTTTCTGGGCGATGCTCTGGGCGACGGCCGCGCAATGGCGATGAGGGCAATGTGAAGAGCCAGATGACGACGCCGATGAAAATGACAAACTCGATGGCGGCCAGGGGATTTTGCATGTTGGACTCTTTGGTTTGTTGAAGTGTCCATAAATAGATTGGCTTGCAATGACCAGGGATCAACAGTCGGCCTTGCGCTTCATCCCGTCTATCCTCGTTGCATCTTCAGCCAGCTCTCGAACAGCGCCGCGACCGCAAACCAGACAGAGTCTGGCTCGCCAAGCAATCGGCGTATCGCCAGCAGGCATCGCAATGCGCGGCTCCGTCAACCCCTAACAACGTTATATACTCTGTGCAGTACTCTGTACCGTCCGGCGTAACCCGAGGGGAACTCGGGCTTGCGAACAGATCAACATTGGATCGAAGAGCATTCGTTGTTTCAATCTAAGGATGCAAGCCAGCGCGCGTCGGTTCAGAGCTGCATAATCAACCAAAGAGTGAAGTGGCGCCAAGCAAGCGCCCGGAGGAATGAGGTGAGAGACAAAATCATTGCTTTTGTCATGGCCGGTGGTCAGGGCTCGCGCCTGCAACCGCTGACGACCGACCGTTCCCATGCGGCGGTACCATTCGGTTCCCGTTACCGCCTGGTCGACTTCGTATTGAGTAACCTGGTCAATTCAAGAATCCAGACGATCTATCTGCTGGTGCAGTACATGTCGCAATCTTTGATCGAGCATGTGCGCAAGGCCTGGACCATTTCGCCATTGTTCTATAACCAATTCGTGACCGTGGTGCCCCCGCAAATGCACTACAGCGAGTCCTGGTTCCAGGGCACGGCGGACGCCGTGCGTCAGAATATCAGCCTGGTTGAAGAGCAGATGCCGGATTATGTGCTGGTGTTTGGCGCCGATCATGTCTACCGCATGGATATTCAGCAAATGCTGGCCTTCCATCAGGAGCGCGATGCCGATGTGACTATCGCCGCATTGCCGGTGCCGCTGGAGGATGCCAAGCAGTTCGGCGTTATCGCGGCCGATGCCGACGGCTGCATCAGGGCGTTTCAGGAAAAGCCCGCCAATCCGTCGCCATTGCCCGATGATCCGGCGAATGCGTTTGCGTCGATGGGCAACTATGTGTTCAGCGGCAAGGTTCTGATCGAGGCGCTGAAGGCATCACAACAAGACAACGAAGCCGACTTCGGCCATCACGTATTGCCGCGCATGTTGGCGGATGGCAGCCGGCTGTTTGCCTACGACTTCACCACCAACGAGATCCCCGGTGTCAAGCCCTATGAATCACGCTTTTATTGGCGCGACCTTGGCAGTATCGATACGTACTTCAAGGCACACAAGGATGTATTGGGCGCACAGCCGACGTTCGATGCGTTTAATCCCCGCTGGCCAATTTACTCCAGCAACTACCAAGGGCCGGTGGCGAGAGTGTTGGGCGCGCGCTTAGATAATTCGCTGGTCGGGGCTGCCGCAGTCGTACACAAAAATGCCCGGCTGACGAATTCCATCCTGCGTCGCGAGACTGTCATTGAAGAGGATGCCGTGCTAGAGGACTGCATCATCATGGACTACTCGCGCATCGGCAAGGGCGCCCGGCTGCGTCGCGTCATCGTCGATTGCCACAATATCATCGAACCTGGTACAACCATTGGCTATGATCGCGAGGCCGACAGCAAGCTCTACACGGTCTCCGAGGGCGGCGTTACCGTCGTGTCGGCAGGCCCCTCCAGCTTCTTTGCTCGCGACAGCGGTTTAGGCGGCGGTTATTCCGAATAGCGCCTCCGACCCATCTTAACGGAGACCGCAACATGCCCAGCGACCTCGACCCAAACCAGGCTGTGCCAGTCGAATCGGCTGTTGATACGGCTGCAACGCAGGTGCGCCCGGACCGCCACCCGAATCCGCTGCCGGATCGACGATCGGAGCCAGTGCCAGACCCACTGCCGGCACCGGTGCATTTCGGACGTGCGATCTGCGGCGATCTGGAGCAGGCCGAGCGTCGCGAATGGTGGCTTACCAACGGCCTTGGCTCCTATGCGGCCGGAACCCTGGCCGGCTCGTTGACCCGCCGCTATCATGGGCTGCTGATTGCAAATCTGAAGCCGCCGCTGGGGCGCTTTCTGGTATTCGCCAAGGCCGATGCGACCTTGATAGACAGGGATCACGAATGGCCATTATTCAGCAATCGTTGGGCGGACGGCGCGCTCGACCCGGTCGGACATGTGCACATCGAGTCCTTTCATCTGGCAGGACGCGTACCCGTGTGGCGCTTCACCATCGGCGATCTGCGGATCGAACAACGGATCTGGATGGATGCGGGCGTCGATCGGGTGCATGTCGGCTGGCGTCTGCTGGCCGCAGCAGCCGGGCGCGCGCCGAGACTACGCGTGGCCTTGCTGATCAATGCGCGCGATCACCATGCGCTCAGCCATGTCGGTCACATCGAGCCGCAACTCGGCGCGCACGACAATCGTTTGCAGGTCGTCTACGAAGATTGGTTCCGGCTGCACATCCAGGCCCAGGGCGGCAGGATGCACCTGGACCCAGGTTGGATCGAGAACTTCGACCTGCCGTTGGAGCGTGAACGCGGCCTAGACGATCTTGACCATCATCTGTGCATCGGGCATGCCTCGCTGCTGCTCGAACCGGGCCTTTGGTGCGGTATCAGCGCCGCTGTCGGCGAGCTCGACGCGATGGATCTTGGCCAGTCATTACAGGCGCATCAGGATCGCGACCGGCATCTGCTCGCCCAAGCGCGGAACGCGGAGCATACCCCTCTGCTGCAGGCACCGGACTGGGTAATGCAACTGGTGCTTGCCGCCGACAGCTTTTATTCGCCCGTCCGCTGCCCGCGGTTGCGGATGGCGAATCGGTCATTGCGGGCTATCCCTGGTTCGGCGACTGGGGCCGCGACACCATGATCGCATTGCCGGGCCTGACGCTGGTCACCGGTCGTCTCGACAGCGCGCGGCGCATCCTGCAGACTTTCGCGAACTTTATCGAGCAGGGCATGCTGCCAAATATGTTTCCGGACAGCGGCGAGACACCGGAATACAACAGTGTGGATGCAGCCCTGTGGTTTATCGAGGCCTGGCGCGCCTACATCGATGCGAGTGGCGATCAGGCGGCGCTGGAAGAGGTCTTTCCGGTGCTCGAGTCGATTATTCGAAGCTATCGGGACGGAACCCGCTACGGCATCGCCATGGACCCGGCGGATGGACTGATTCGGGCCGGGAAACCAGGGGTTCAACTGACCTGGATGGATGCCAAGGTCAGCGACTGGGTGGTCACCCCGCGCATGGGCAAGCCGGTTGAGGTGAATGCCTTGTGGTTCAACGCGCTAGTCGCGATGCAGGCCTTCAGCACTAGGCTCGGGCTCGATGCAAGCCGCTATGCGGCGTTGGCCGAACGTACGGCAAGCGGTTTCAAGCGCTTTGTCCGAGCCGACGGAGACGGACTGCTGGACCTGCTGGACGGTCCCAACGGCGATGATACGAGTCTGCGTCCGAACCAAATCCTGGCCGTCAGCCTGCCGGCGACGCCATTGTCAGCAACCGATCAAGCCAGCGTCGTCGCCGCCTGTGGACGCCTGTTGCTGAGCTCCTACGGCCTGCGCTCATTGGCACCGGGACACGCCGACTATCGTGGACAGTATATTGGCGACATCTGGGCTCGCGACGGCAGCTATCACCAGGGCACGATCTGGGGCTGGCTGCTCGGGCATTATGCGCTCGCCGAGCACCGGGTGACCGGTAACGTCGAGCTCGCATTATCGCGATTGGCACCACTGGCAGATCATCTCTGCGATGCGGGCCTTGGAAGCATCAGCGAGATCTTTGACGGCGATGCACCGCACAAACCGCGCGGTACCCCGCTGCAGGCTTGGTCAGTGGCCTGTACGCTGGAGGCTTGGTGGCGATTGAGCAGCAGTAACGCTTCTCAACAGAGCAAAACCCGATGAATACCGATAGCTTGAACACCGAGCGCCAGCGCCTTGCGAACCAACATGCGGGCAGTGAGAATTGGCGCCTCTGGGGGCCGTACCTGGCCGAGCGCGCCTGGGGGAGCGTGCGCGAAGATTACAGCGAAGACGGCAATGCCTGGAGTTATCTGGGTCACGACCGCGCCCGCTCCCAGGCCTATCGCTGGAATGAGGATGGACTCGGCGGGATTTGCGATGAACAGCAACGCCTGTGCCTGGCACTGGCCCTGTGGAACGAGCGCGATCCGATCCTGAAGGAACGCGCCTTCGGACTCACCGGCGAGCAGGGCAATCGCGGGGAAGACGTCAAGGAATACTATTTTTATCGCGACGCCACGCCCAGCCACAGCTGGCTGCGCTATGTCTACAAATACCCACAGGCGGCTTATCCCTATGAGCTGCTAGCGCAGGAAAACGCCCGCCGCGACCGACTCGATCCGCCGTTTAACCTACTCGATACCGGGGTGTTTGCCCAATCGCGTTATTGGGATGTGGAAGTGTTCTACGCCAAAGCCTCGCCGACCGAGATCCACTGTCATATCCACGTCCATAACCGCGGCCCCGAGGAGGCCGACATCCATTTGTTGCCGACGCTATGGTTCCGCAACACCTGGACCTGGGGCGGCGAACGACCGCTGCTCGACAGCATGAATGCACCGGCCGGTGCAGCCTGGGCCGTCTCCGCACGTCACCCGACTCTGGGCGACTATGCTTTGTACGGTGCATACCCCTGTGAGTTGCTGTTCACCGAGAACGAATCCAACGCCGAGCGACTGTGGGGCACAACCAACCCGCAGCCCTATGTCAAGGATGCCTTTCATCGGCGACTGATCGACAATGAATTGGCGGCGGTCAACCCGGCTCGCAGCGGGACCAAGTTTGCCGCCTGGTCACAACATCGTATCGCCCCGGGACATGCCGTGCGCGTGGATCTGGTGCTCAGCGCTCTAGCCTTGCAGAAACCCTTTGCACGCCAGGCAACGCTGTTCTCCTCCCGGCAGTCGGAAGCCAATGTATTTTTTGACGAATTGCTGCCGGACGCCCCCCCCGAGGACCATCAGATCATGCGCCAGGCGTTCGCCGGCATGATCTGGTGCAAACAGTTTTATCATTATGATGTGGAGCGCTGGCTGGACGGCGATCAGGTGCCACCGCCCGAGGCGCGCCAGCACGGCCGCAATGCTACCTGGCGCCATCTGAAGGCTGCGGACATCATCTCGATGCCCGATACCTGGGAATATCCCTGGTTCGCGGCCTGGGATCTGGCATTTCACGCGGTGTCCCTGGCATTGATCGATGTGGATTTTGCCAAATGCCAGATGGAACTGATGCTCAGCGAGCGTTATCTGCATCCGAACGGCCAAATTCCCGCCTATGAATGGGCCTTTTCCGATGCCAACCCGCCGGTCCATGCCCTCGGCTGCCTAAAGGCGTTTCGCGCTGAGCGGGTGCAACGAGGCCAGGGCGATCATGGCTTTTTGACCAGGGTATTTCACAAATTATTGCTGAACTATGCCTGGTGGATCAATCGCAAGGACGCCGACGGCCACAACCTGTTCGAAGGCGGCTTTCTCGGGCTGGACAACATCTCGGTGTACGATCGCTCCCAGCCGTTGCCGCCCGGCTATCAGCTCAAGCAGGCCGACGCTACCGGCTGGATGGCCATGTTCGCGCTGAACATGATGGTAATGGCCCTGGAGCTCAGTGTCGATGATCCCAGCTTTGAGGACATCGCAATCCAGTGCTATCAGCAATTCTTTGCCATTGCCAACGCCATCCGCGGCCACGACACCGGCATGGTCTCGCTGTGGGATGCGGATGCGGGGTTTTTCAAAGACCTGCTGATGACGCCGGATGGCAATACTCATCGCATCGATGTCTATTCCTGGGTGGGCCTGATCCCGCTGTTCGCCGCCGAGGTCGTGGATCAACGGCTGTTAAGAGCCGCGCCGCGCTTCGCCCGGATGCTCGATGAACACAAGGGCGGCCTGTTTCAGGGCAGTGCCGTCTGTGCCTGTCCGGACTGGGAGAATGAGCGCGGGGAGCATCTGATCGCATTGGTCGACCACAGTATGTTGCCGCGCATCCTGACGCGCTTGCTGGACGAGGAACAATTTCTGTCTCCCTATGGCGTGCGCAGCGTGTCCAAATTGCATCAAAGCCAGCGCGATCTAGGTGTGATCCCAGGCATCGGTCAGGCGATGATCGAATACGTGCCGGGTGAATCCAATTCCTGGATGTTCGGCGGCAATTCCAACTGGCGTGGTCCGGTCTGGATGCCGACCAACTTCGCGCTGGTGCAGGCGCTGGAAAAATTTCATCGCTTTCTCGGCGACGGCTTCCGCTTTGCCGTACCCTGCCTTGGCGGGCAGGAATTGACGTTAAAGGAGATCGCGACCCTGCTCGCCGAGCGCTTGGTGGATCTCTACCGACGCGGCCCGGACGGCGAGGTGCCGGCATTGCGCCGCGACCCGCCGTTTCGCGACGACCCGCATTGGCGCGATCTGTGTTTGTTCTACGAATACTTCCACGGCGACACGGGCCTGGGTCTGGGAGCCGCGCATCAGACCGGCTGGACCGGACTCATCGCGAACCTGGTGATGCGCCGTCACCGCCGCGAAATCCCCGAATATTGGCGCCTGAAGGCCGATGGCAACAGGGCGGCCAAGCATCCGAACGAAGCGGCAGGCAAGACCCCGTAAATATTTTATTTTCAGCAACTTAAAAAGACTTGGTGCTTGCTTCGGGCGCTGCCTTCGTAGCAGGTTAATTAATTCGCCCAGGCTGCCAGGATTAGGAAACTGTCCACCAACAAATTCCCGATTCTTGCTGAACTGGGCAACTTCCTGGCAATAGGATTCTGAGAGTAAAAGCTGGCTTTGGCGCAGCTCACTGGGACCGCCGGCTTTCTAGGCGTTAAATCAACATTCGTGTCACCAGGTGCAGTTAGCCAGCAGAAAACTCGAAATCGGGGCTGATTTTTGACGATGGTCCAACCAGCCGCGGTGAGCGCGCCATCGTCTGACACCGAGAACGTCCCTGATACCGCTCCCGCTAGCCTGGCTAATGGCAGCAAACGGCCAAAAGCAGACGTTCGGAAGGATGCCGTCAGCGAGGGCGCCCGTTGCTTGCCTCCCGAGTTCATGTCTAATCGACGGGCTGGACATCCCTCTATTTAGCTCGATCAGTGGCAGCCTCGAACTCACTCTCAATGGGATTCCAGCTCGCCCGGTCCGGTTGCATGAATGACAATGCGCAGTTCTCTCGCCATTCGATCATGCTAGCATTCAACGTCCAACGGCGTGCGCCGATGCCGATCAACGCTCTGGCGTACAAAATGCGTGCCGGAGCGAGCGCGCATTTCTTGATGAAGGGGGGCATAAATGCAATTAATCACATCACGACATTGTGGCGACATGGTTTTCGAGACCAACGTCGGGGAGCACAAGATCCTAAACGACGTTCCTCCAACTCCCGATTGGGGCGGTAAGGGCCGGCACCCGACACCACCCGATTACTTCGTCGCGTCTTTGTCTTCATGCATCGCCGCGTTTGTAGTCCAGTACTGCAACCAAGTCGGCATCGATTCGTCAGACATGACGGTGGAAATCAGCTACGAAAAAGCCACCAACCCTGCCCATTTGAGGGACCTCGCGGTCAGCATCAACTTGCCGAATGCCGAAATCGGAGCCAGGGCCGAGGCAATCAAGCGCGTGTCCGGCAAATGCACGGTACACGAGACAATCTGCAAGATGAATACATTACCCATTAATGTGTACGACAAGTCTGCGGTTCGTGAAAAGCATGACGCTGACCTCAGAAGCAGTGCTTCTTGAACAGCTATTCCCGAAAGCAGGATAACTAATTGATATAAAAAGTTTTTCTTTCATGCCCTTTCGTGAACATTTTTTCTAGCCGGCCCGGCTTTGGCGCAGCTCACTGGGACCGCCGGCTTTCTAGCCGGCCCGGCTTTGGTGCAGCTCAATGCTGCGCCAAAGTCATAGGACATCGCGAAAGCCCCGAACCAAATCCATCCGAGCTGGATATGCGGAAGGTGGCGTGCCAAATCGCTCCGGCCGCAAGATCGGCTGATGCGGGCATCGAACCCGTATCAGGTGAAGCCGGCTAGAAAGCCGGCGCTCCCAGTAGGCCGGCTAGAAAGCTGGCGCTCCCAGTAGGCCGGCGCTCCACGACCTCGCTTGCTCGCGGCGGCGGAGCACAAGCCCGCCGCGTTGTTCGACCCACCGATGACCAAAGTAAGAGACTGCCCTTTCTAGACAGTCTCTAAGAAGACAGCGGTCGGCGTCAGGGATGCAGACATATGGGCTAAATTGCCTGGGATATGCCAGAGGACGTCCGACCTGGACCGGTGCCGGCTATGAGCAGGCCAACAATCGCATCGCCCGAGGCTTCACTCGCGAAGGGAGTAAACGCGCCCTTGCTCGAACCAGCGCTTAAAGCGCGGCTCTTCACCCTGCTCCAACAGCAGAAGACGGTATGTCAATGCATCCTTGATGCTGAGTAATCCCAGGGGCCGGTCGCCTTCCATCACCGGGAGGTGGCGGATCATTCGCTTGGTCATAGCGGAGATGGCAGAATCCAGCGAGGTATCCGGCGTGCACGCGATGACGTCTTTGGTCATCAGATCGGCCGCCTTAGCATCCAAACCTAGATTATCGGCCTGAGAAAGGTACCTGATAACGTCGCGCTCCGAAAGAATACCAGCGACTTTGCCGCTTTCCTCCAGCACCAGGATCGCGCCGACGTTCTTTTCGTTAAGCAAGCTGACCGCCTCGGACAAAGCGGCTTCTGGTCGTACGGCATTGATCGTGTCGACCTTGGCCGCTAGAACTGCTTTTACATCCACTGGAGCCTCCGTTGGCTGAAGCTGTATATTAAAGGTGCACGTCGCACAGCTCCGCTTGCGAAACTGGACAATGCAGCGCTCGATACGTAGCCATTTGTGAATATGGCCATTGCTGAGAAAGGCAAAGGCAGGCCGCGCCCGACACCCACAAGGAGACGAATACTAGTCGAACGTATGCAGTCCGGCTGGGTTTGTCCGCTGGGTCCTCATCGCACGACTGGGAGCGCGAATTGCGCACCATTCACCAAGAAGTGGACTAGGATGCTGGTGAAATACCCCAATGCAATGATCGGTGTCCACCGCAAGTGACTAAAAAAAGTGTACATGCCCCGGGCCTGCCCCATCAGGGCAACACCTGCGGCCGAGCCGATCGAGAGCATGCTCCCGCCTACCCCGGCAGTGAGAGTGACCAGCAGCCACTGGCCCGCGGACATGTCGGGATGCATGGTCAAAACAGCGAACATTACCGGGATGTTGTCAACGATGGCAGACAGGATGCCGACCATGATATTGGCCGCCGTTGCACCCCAGTCTACGTACATCACCTGAGATGTCAGGGCCAGGTAGCCGATGAAGCCCAATCCGCCGACACAGAGGATCACTCCATAGAAGAACATCAGGGTATCCCATTCTGCACGGGCGACATTCTTGAAAATGTCGAAGGGGACGATGTCACCGAGCTGCAGCTGGTTGAAATCGGTCTTACGCCGCTTTAGGGCAACCTCGGCATCGAAGGTCTTTTTCAAGTAGTAACCGAAGATCTTGAGGTATGCCAAGCCCGTCATCATGCCCAGCATCGGCGGTAGATGCAGGTAGTTGTGGAAGCTCACCGCGGTTGCGATGGTGCAGAGGAATAGGAGGATGACGCGTTTCGCCCCGCGCTTCATCACCACGATCTCGCAGGATGCGGCAGGCCGCTCCCCGGGCACTTCAAAACTCATGATCAAGGCCGGTACTAACCAGTTGACCAGAGACGGAACGAAAAGAAGGAAAAAGGTCCAGAAGTTCAGAATTCCCTTTTGCCACACCATCAGGGTAGTGATGTCGCCAAACGGGCTGAAGGCACCTCCAGCGTTTGCGGCCACCACGATATTGATACAGGCGATCGAGACAAAATGCACATTGTCTCGCCCCACCGCCAACACCACCGCGCACATCAGCAGGGCGGTCGTCAGGTTATCGGCCACCGGCGAGATGAAGAAGGCAAGCACGCCGGTGAGCCAGAAAAGCTGGCGGTAGGAAAAACCAGAGCGAACCAGCCAAGCCCGCAGGGAATCGAATACCAACCGCTCGTCCATAGCGTTGATATAGGTCATGGCGACCAGCAGGAACAAGAATAACTCGGCGAACTCGAGGACGTTGTGACGAACCGCGACTTCCGCGGCGTGGGGCATATCATGACTTGCGTAGACGTATGCGATCATTGCCCATATTGCACCGGCCGCCAGCAGCACAGGCTTGGACTTGCGCAGCTGCGTGTATTCCTCGGCCATCACAAAGCCATAGGCGACGACGAACAGAACGAGGGAAGCAAAACCCACATAATGCTGCGTTAGGTCGATCTGCTCCCCGCCTGTAGTCGAGGCAAAGGCCGCTGATGGAAACAATGCCGTGAGCGCAATCAACGCTAACAGCTTGGCCAGATTGATTTTCAAGCTCCCCCTCCTATTGTTTAATTTTGTTATGGTTTCGCGACTTACCGCGAACGATCACTTCAGTGCTGCCGCCGAAAGACCGAAGAGGAATGGATAGACGGATAGGAAATCCAACGGCGTCTGCGCATACAGCAACGACCGAGCGCTAAGGTTAGAGGAGGATCGAGGGTCGGTCAAGATGCCATGCGGGCGCTCTGTCGCCGCACGACGGAGTGGAAATCCGTTCCTGCCATCGCTCGCCAACATTCCCGCTGGATGCCCCAGTTGAGCGTTGCCAGTTGAGCGTTGGTAGACAGACAAGGACCGCTGGGAACGGACTATCGCCCATCGCGTTCATCCACATCATGGAGATTTTCGTGCGGACTTGCCCGCCAACGAGTACAACAGGCGACGCTGTCGATCCCTGCAGCTTCCCCTTCCCAACGACTCGCGACTCGTACTCCTTCCAAAGCACCGTTCGCGTATTCCCCTAAGTAGCGGTTCATGATTAACCCATACAACGCTATCCAGACATCGGCGGAGTGCAATCGGGGTCGGGGCCGCTATCGGAATCGGAATCGGAATCGAGAGAGAAAACGCCCTATGCCATTCGGTCATAAGAAGCTCGACGTCTAGCGTGCGGCCATCGAGTCTGTCGGCTGGGCCTAGCGCTATTGCGAGCATGTGAAAGGACAGCGTAACGCGAAGGATCAACGCCGGTCGTTTGAAATCGCACGAGGCTCGGCGCTGGACTGGGCTGCGATTCAGGACGTGCTCGCTGGTGTGCGATGCGTTGTGCGCAGACGACAACAGCAAGCAAAAGGCACTGCTCGATCGTCGTGTGGCCATGCTAACGAAGCGCGGACAGCGTGGCTACGCGGTCAGCGGGGAGCTTGGCGGATGGGTTGGTCGGTTCGATACCGACGCCGATACCGACGTTGATACCGATACCGATCCGACGCCGATAGCGGTACCGAATGAGTCGGCAGGCGACACCCAAGCCAAAAACCTGTTTAGGAATAGAAATTTATTAACTTGTGCACTCCTGAGAAGCAGCAGGAACGGCGCGATAATTCCATGCTGGCAAAAACGTATCAAAGAGGATGCGCATGTTTTGCTTGAAATCTGCCGCCACTTTTCGCCCCGTTTCATAGACCTTATCGATGACATGAACGAACGCCTTGAGTCCAGTTGAAGTGTGGGTGTTTTCCATGAGTTCCTTGACCAACTCGGTACTGGTGAAAATCACGCCTTGGCAGGCACGGGTCACATGGGGAAAGAGACGGTGTTCGATGGGATTGTACTTAGAACAGTAGGGCGGATAATGAGCAATGCGAATTTCGATCCCAAGCTCATCGGCGAGGCTCTGCAAGTCCTGTTTAAAGAGGTAGTGACGGGAACTGTTACTCCCGCCCCCATCGCACAGCACCAGGATGGAGGTAGCGCTGGGATAGTGTAGGCGACCGTGGTTACACCACCAATGCCGAAAACTGTCGCAGGCAAATTCACTGGTATCGTGGCTATTCCCGAGTTGGATGTAGCCGACATTATGCTTGATGTCATAGAAGCTATGCGGAATGATGACCCCTTCAGCAAAGCTGTTGAAATCATGGTCGTAGGTGTGCAGGGCTTCTAAGGTATACAACTGCCCGTCACGGTAAAAATTGCCAAGATTTTCTTTCTTCTTGGTATCCATGCTGACGATCGGATTGCCCGCGGCCTGATCGGCGGCTTTGAGTTGCGTGATCTTCTCAAATTGGGCATCGCGGTGTTTGATCTCGTCCTTCATGGTCGTTTTCTTCTGCGCTTTGCGGCGACGGTAGCCATGTTTTTTTAACAGCTTGCGCACGACCCATTGGCTGATCTGGATCTGATGATCTTCTCGCAATGCCGCGACAATCTCACCCAGGGTGAGGTTCGTCCAGCGGACCTTTTCATCCATCGGATCGCCCGCGGTATGATGGCGTAGAACCGCCAGGAACTTCTCGTCCAACGATGGCCCCCACGTCTGCTCATAGGGGCGACGACCACCACCAGGTTTGCGCACCCGGGGCTTGGTCCCGACTTTGTCCCCGCGAAGCTGCTCGTGTACCTCGCGCTCAGATAAACCGCTCATCTCGCGCGCGCCTTTGCTTACGGTGTTTCGGCTGCAACCCAGTACCTCCGCAATATACACGCGACCACCGCGACCATACTTCAAGGCTTCTAAGCCTGCATACAGACGGCGATCTTTCTCATTCAGGCCCATATAGAAACGACGCATCGATTCCTCTACTTGGGGGGAATAACGCTCCATTTAGGTCTCCAGAAGTTTGGCTTGGTTGCAGAGGCTAAAATGATACTATACCTTCTCCCTTCTGATAAGCTGCACAAGTTATCTAATTTCCGTTCCTTAGCTTGTTTCTACACCATCACTTAAGGATTTTCGCCCCGAGGAACGTCTTCGCGGCATTGCCGAAAGCCTCGCTCCGGTGATATCGTTACAGGCGTGCGGACTGTGATGCGACTGAATTGCTCATCTATCAAACTGCCTTCGGAGCCTCGCAGTCGGGAATCAAGCACCAATAACGACGCCTGCGCCGATGACAGAGCCCGATCCAAATGCTTTGCAAGCAACCATGGCCCCGGATACGCCAGAGCAGGAGCGCGTCCGACCGCACCCTCCCTGGTTGCGCTTATTGCTGCTGCCGATTGTCTTTTTGCTTCCGGCCCTCGTTTTCATCGGCCTGCTGCGCCAGTTCGAGTACCAGATCCCGCAATGGCTCGCGGAGAACCCACCAAAGGCTGATTCGGTGCTGGTGGATAAGTCTGAACGACGCTTGTATCTGATCCGCGAAGGCCAACCCTACCGCAGCTGGCGTGTGGCTCTCGGCGGTGTTCCGATCGGCCATAAGCAACGCGAGGGGGATCTGCGCACGCCGGAGGGCGAGTATGTTCTCGACTGGCGTAACCCGGGCAGCTGTTGCTACCGTTCCCTGCACGTCTCCTATCCGGATGCAAACGATATTGCGGCAGCAAAGGAGCGAGGCGATGATCCAGGTGGGCTGATCATGATCCACGGCCAGGTAAACGGTTGGGGTTGGCTTGGCTGGCTGATGCAGTACTTCGATCACACCCACGGCTGCATTGCTGTGCGCAATGTGCCGATGGAGGTCATCTGGCGTGCGGTGGACGATGGTACGCCGATTCGGATTCGACCCTGATTACGAACCGCCAAATCCGAGCCGCAGCCGCTGGCCATCCTGCGCGAGACCATCCGTGGCGACTAGAGCATTCTCAGCGAAAGCGTCCCGCACGACAAGGTCAATGCTGATAAGATCACTAGGTATAGGGTCAAACGGAAGCTCGATGTCTCCACCGAGAGCAAGACACTGTTGAGTTACCGGGTACGCGTGCGATTCTGATGCAGGCAGATTCTGCCCCGCGCAAGACTCTCAATATCCGCTGTTACTGGTCTTGGCCTGCTCCTGATCAAGAGCATCCGCAACATAGGCAAGCGCCAGACCCAATTCACGGGTCCAGCTGAGTTTTGGATGCCATCCCTGGGATAGAGGCCAAACATGTGCCGCATAACCCTCGCCGCGGCGGATGGCGATTTGCTTGCGTCCCGGGGTATGTGCCGTGGATGGGAAAGAGCTTTGGTCCGCACCTTCGCCATATTTGTTGCGCAGCAGTCGATAGAGTTCTTCATAGCGCAGCTGCGACGCGGTGCGGTAAATGCGAACAACCTTATATATTTTTCCGCCCCAGGCAAGCACATAGTCACGCTCGAGACCCTCATGGTAGATCAGCGCAATCCGCTCGCCTTGGTCTTGACGCATGGCCGGGGGCATTTGTTGGGCCATGTTGTCGATGTCGCCACCGAGGCAATAGCGATTAAAGACGAGCTTCAGGCAATCCGGCCGTGCGGCGCCCGTTTGCGGCACAAGGATCGTAAGCAACAAAATCAGGGCGGGCAGGATGCCATGCACTGTCGGATATTGCTTGCTCTGATATTGCATAATCCCCTTTTGTGCTTGTCTTGATGTGCAGAGTACAGCATAGCGCATCCGCGCGGACAATAGGACAATCGCTGGCGTGCACTTTGGGCGGTGCCCGCACTGAGGCATTCGCCCAAATTGTGAATGGCTTTTGCGCAAGCCTGCTGTTGCCCCTCAGTCGGCCTTGAAACCAGCGGCCTTGTGGCTGCCATCACAAAAGGGTTTCTTTTTCGATGCACCGCAGCGGCACAAAAAGGCCTTTTCGCCTTGCCAAGCAATACGTCCGCTTCCGGCACGAATAGTCAGGTTGCCCTCGACCATCAACGGGCCATTTGGCATGGATTTGATATTGAGCGGACCACCGGTGCTGCTGAGGCCCGGTCCTTTGTTGCCGAGCGCGCCAAAATCCTGAAAACCGGATTGCAGATGGCTATTGTCGCAAAATGGCTTGTTGTTCGATGCACCACAACGGCAGAGTGCCGCGCGATACTTCACGCCAGCCATGTCTGGCTCAGCCCCATCGATATTCAGCTGGCCGGTGGCATACACTGGTCCGTTATAGACCAGTGTCATCGTATTCTCGTCAGCAGCCTGCTCAGGCTCGCCATGCTTATCGGTGTAACTCAAGGCACCGCTTGGGCAGCGCTCGCAGACTTCGCGGACTTCGGCGCGACTGACTTCATCGGGTACACACCAGGGATCGCGATCACCTTGGAAGAGTGTGTTGTCGGCGTAACCGCATTCACCGATATGTATGCACAGGCGTTTATCCCAGTGCACATCGATCTCGTTGCCCGGGAAATCTTTGATCGGGTTGTCGCTCATGGTCAGCTCCGCTTAGTCGGTTGGGATGGGTGTCTACAGCTCATGCAGTGATACAGAGGCAGACTTTCATGATGGTGCCGGAAACTAGGGTGCTACTAGTGCTCTGCTGCGCAAGTCCCGAAACCATTTGCAGTCGTTGTCGTCATCGTGGTTTTCATCGATAACCCACGATGAGCGATCACGATTACGACAAACAGCAGAAGTGGTAGCGGGACATCCGCACCGCTGCATTAGAAAATAGGAACGCCTGGCTGCGAATTCACGCAAATAGCCCTGGTTCCATACGATCCGCACTGGCGTGCTGTCGGTTTCGGTCTCGGTTTCGGTTTCGATGGCAGCGGCAATGGCGATCCCGATAGAGACAACGGGGGTGCTGCCTTGATAAACTGTCAATCTGCTCGTGCAAGATGAAGTTTGATTCGCCGCAGGCACACGCAGCACGTTGGTGAAGAGGGTGCATTTGCCCTGACGACTCTGTGCGCGCCGCCTTTCCGGATGCCTGAAGAGATGCTCTCCAGGTGACGCTGTAACGAGTCATCAACAGGCGAAAGATAGTCTTTCAACAAAAGATCTTGGAACTACTTGATCGCAACCCATTGATTTCGACTGATCATTTTGGGTCAGCATGCCAGAATCATTTTCTGAAGATCTACAGATCTTCTGCAGAGTCAGCTCGGCAGTACCTCGAAGGTTTCCTTCCAACCCATCTCGCGGCCATGCTCGTAGGCCTTGCCCCATGGTAGATGTTCCTGATCGCGGGCCAGGTCGTAGGGATCCGGTGTGAGGCTCTGTTGCAGTCGCTCGGCATGGCCCAACACGCGCAGTGCCGCGATCATGCCGTTTGCATAGCCGCGGTTATACCAGAGCTGCGGGTCATCCTGACGGTCGAGGTAGCCCTCGGTTTCCTGATGGAGTTTCAGCAACAGCGTAAATAATTGTTCGATGAGTCCGGGATCTGACATCGTGGCAACATTGACTGAAGTGATCGTGGCACGGGACTGGACAATGCAGATTTGAGCGGAAAGGCTAGCATGTGCCACGATGGCACTCCAGCCCAAAGCCAACTTGGATTGCCGAAATTGCGATCGAGGCAGGTTAGTCTCAAGATGCGCTGTTTCTCTGCTATGCTTTGCCACCGAATCCAGCCAGCCCTGCCAACATTGCCGTGACCATCAGTGCTTTTTTCCTCATCGTTCTTGGCGTATTGCTGAACGCCACCGCGCAGTTCGCACTGAAGGCAAGTGTGCGCACGACGGGCAGCATCGAGCTGAATCTGTCCGCGGCCATGCCGACGATCATGCAGCTAGCGGCACAGCCCTGGCTGTATTTAGGGTTGGGCTGCTATGTGCTAAGCGTCGGCGTCTGGATAGTGGCGCTGTCCCGGGTCGATGTCAGCATTGCCTATCCGATGCTGTCGATCGGTTATATCGTCAATGCGTTGGCCGCCTGGGCCTGGCTCGGTGAGGAGATGAACCCGCTTAAAGTGCTCGGCATCGGAATCATCATGCTTGGCGTGTTGTTGTTGGCACGAGCCTGAATGGCTGAATCTATGAGCAACCGGCATTTTACTATGGATTTGCTGCCCTTTACCAAACCCACTATTACCCAAGACGAGCAGAACGCGGTACGCGCCGTGCTCGCTTCCGGCTGGCTTGCCAGTGGCCCACAGACCGCGGCGTTTGAGCAGGCATTGGCCGAGCGCATCGGAGGCGGTGTGCGGGTGTTGGCCTTCAACTCCGGCACCAGCGCGCTGGAGGCCGCATTGCTGGCGGCGGACATCGGCCCAGGCGATGAGGTAATCGTGCCGGCAATGAGCTTTACCGCAAGCGCAAACGTGGTGCTTCGTACCGGTGCCAGACCGCGCTTTGCAGATGTCGATCCGGTGTCGCGTAATCTGACCGCGGAGCTGGCATTGCGGGCGCTCTCGCCGCGAACGCGAGCGATCATGCCAGTGCATTTCGCCGGCCGTCCGGCAGCATTGGACGCGCTCTACGAGCTGGCCTGCGCGCATGGATTAACGGTGATTGAGGATGCCGCCCAGGCGATCGGCAGCCGCTATTTGGATCGTGAGATCGGCGCATCCGGCAATCCAGTTTGTTTCAGCTTCCATCCGAATAAGAACATAACCACGATCGAGGGCGGCGCATTAGCCCTGGCTGATCAGCAAATGGCGCGCCGGTTGCAGCGCATTCGCTTTCACGGTATCGAGAAGGATGCCGAGGGTAACGTTAATGTATCGGAATGGGGCGGCAAGATGAACATGCCGGACGTCAACGCGGCGCTGGGGCTAGCTCAATTGCGTAAGCTGGATGCCTTCAATGTCCGGCGGGCACAACTGGCGCGGCGCTATCTGGCCTTGCTGCGCCCGAGTCCGCTGCTCGGGCTGCCCAAGGACGCGCCAGGCCACAGCTGGCATATGTTTTGTATCTGTGTGGATTTTGCGGCACTTGGCAGCACGCGGGCGGCATTCCTGTGTGCATTGCGCGAGCGTGGCATCGCTGCCGGCATTCACTACCCTGCTATTCATCTGTTCGGGCTGTACCGACGCTTCGGCTACGCACCAGGGGATTTCCCGAACGCCGAGCGCATCGGCGAGCAGACCCTGACACTACCGCTGTTTCCAGGCATGACGGATGCCGATGTGGAGCGCGTCTGTGTTGCGCTGAACGAGCTGATCGGCGACCCCGCAGCAAAACCTGCCCTGGCAATACAACCGGGAGGCGTGTATGGCTGAAGTCATCGACCTGCCATCGGTCCGGCGCGGTCGCAACCTTTCGGTGGTGGTACCGGTCTATAACGAGCAGGCGGTGCTGGCGTTGCTGTTCGAACGGCTTTACCCGGTACTCGACCGGCTTGGCGTGCAATACGAGGTGGTATTCGTCGACGATGGCAGCCGCGACCACTCACCCGGCATGTTGCGCAAGCAATATCGGCAGCGGCCGGATGTCACTCGGGTGGTCTATCTGCGCACCAATGCCGGTCAGCATGCTGCCATTATTGCCGGTTTTGCCGCCGCTACCGGTGCGCGCATCGTCACCCTGGACGCCGACCTTCAAAATCCGCCGGAGGAGATACCGAAATTGCTCGCGGCAATGGATCAAGGCCACGACTATGTCGGCAGTATCCGTCGCAAACGCAAAGGTGATCCCTGGTGGCGCGATACCAGCTCACGTCTAATGAACCAGCTACGCGCGCGCATGACACCAATCCTAATGACGGACCAAGGCTGCATGCTGCGCGCCTACGATCGGGACATTGCGGACGCGGTGGTTGCATCGAACGAGTCCGGTAGCTTTATCCCGGCGCTCGCCTATCTGTTTTCCGCAAACCCGACGGAGGTGGTGGTCGAGCATGCCGAACGTGCCGGCGGCGAATCGAAATATTCACTGTTCAAGCTAACTCACCTGAACCTCAATCTGCTGACCGGCTTTTCCATCCTGCCGTTACAGTTGTTCTCATTGGTGGGGCTTGCTATTTCAGCGTTATCGTTTGTGTTTGTGGCTTATATGGCGCTGCGCCGACTCATCGTCGGGCCAGAGGTGGAGGGCGTCTTCACGCTGTTCGGCATTCTATTCTTCCTGATTGGCGTGATTCTATTCGGTATTGGATTGCTGGGCGAATATATCGGGCGTATCTTTGAGCAATCGCGCGGACGACCGCTGTATCTGGTGCGCGAAACCCTGGTTCCGGAGTCGGACTCGCACGCTGGGCCGGCACCGAGCGGAGGTGGGCGATGACCGCCTTGACCCAATCCGCGGTCGTGTTCGGCTACCACAGTGTTGGTACCCGAGCGTTGCTGGCCCTGCTGCACCTGGGCATTGAAGTACGACTGCTGGTCACCCACCATGACGACTCAGACGAAAACCAGTGGTTCGACAACATTCGCGAGGTTGCCGACTGGCAGGGCATCCGGTGGATTGCACCGCTGGACCCTAACGCCAGCGATGTCTTGGAGCAGGTCCGCGGATGTGCGCCGGATTGGATCTTTTCCTTCTATTATCGGCACATGCTGGGGCCGGAGTTGCTCGCGATCCCACGGCACGGCGGATATAACCTACACGGTTCATTATTGCCCAAGTACCGTGGCCGGGTTCCGGTCAACTGGGCCGTGCTGCGGGGCGAGCAACAGACAGGCATGAGCCTGCACCGCATGGAGCAACAGCCAGACGCCGGCGCGCTGGTGAACCAGCAGGCCGTACCGATCCTAGCTAACGACACCGCCCATCAGGTATTCCAGCGGCTGATTTGCGCCGGCGAGGCCCTATTGCTGCGGAGTCTGCCCTCCATGCTCGCCGGCAAGCATCGCGAAACACCGCTGGATTTGGCGAATGGCAGCTATTTCGGCGCACGCCGGCCCGAGGATGGGCGCATCGACTGGAGCCAAGACGCCTGGCAGATACACAACTTGATTCGCGCCGTCGCACCGCCCTATCCCGGCGCTTTTTTCGAACACGCGGGATTGCGCATTAATGTGCTCGGGAGTTGGTACAAAGAGGACCAGCGGGCCGCGGGTCAGGGTCCGCGCATCTATTGGGAAGGCGATCGGTGCTTTGCCGATTGCCTCGACGGTCGGCGCTTCCGGCTGACACGGGTTGAGTGCGGCGAGCAGCCGTTGACTCCGGCAATTGCGACGGAGTTGTTCGGGGCAGCGGAAATCGATTTGCTCGATTGACGATGCCTGGTGTGCTGGAACCCGAGCAGCAAGGGTGCTGCATCCAAAGAATGTAACTCGACTAGACTGGGCGCCGAACTTATCGATCTTGTCCCAGAACTGCGCCCTTGACGAAGCCAGTGCTCCGTTGAACTTTGCCCCGGAATGCAAGAATATGTATTTGACCTAGAGGCTCGATAGTTCTTGTTCGAGACGCAGAGGCCGATTCTTGCCTCGAAACCCACAGCTTAGTGGGCAGGTGCATGCTCCAGCACATTTGCGGCCGAATCGTCGCATTCAAAACTTCGCGGTGTCAGGAGTTCTGCATCGATGGAGAGCATAAGATTACGTGCCTTAGTAGCGGTTCATGAATAACTTATACAACGCTATCCAGACATCGGCGGGGAGTGAAATCGGGGTCGGGGTCGCTATCGGAATCGGAGTTGGTCAGTTCGATACCGACGCCGATAGCGGTACCGAATGAGTCGGCAGGCGACACCCAAGCCAAAAACCTGTTTAGCTTGTTTCTGCACCATCACTTATCGAAGTAGACGGCTTGTGGCAGGAAAATACTCGGACCCGTGACAAGGAACGTCGCGCGTCTCGTTGTAGAGTCCGGGGGGATTCTTCAAACGCCCGAGGCGTACGCCCGTGCGGTGCGCGGCGGCCTGGATTAGAGTGAGATCAATGAGTGCATCGTCCAGGGATGGCGTACCGTCGTACATATCCCCTGCCTTGCGAGCGATGATCTTTTGGTGCCGCGATGCTTCTCAGAAGTTCGCCCAAGCGCCCTTGCTGGCACTTGCGGAGGTTGTCAACACGACTTCGGCAAACGGCAACAACCCGATGCCCCAGGTTCGTTTCCAGGCGAGCAAAGACCAGCATAGCGTCTTGCTTAACAGAGCTTCTGTCATCAGGATCACAGGATAATACCTGTGACGATGACATTGCTGATGCCGTGGGTCGCCTCGGAAATCCTGCAAATCTAGAATCCGACAAACATCAGCTCCCGAACCGGTTGCCACCGCAACGGCTGTTAATACAGCGGAGCAATGCCGCTGGGTCCGGCTCGCGTCCATCGCGTTGCGCCTGCCACATGATTTCGGCCAGACAGTCCATGAGCCGGTGCTCCGCCTCGTGCACATCACCCAAGCAGTGTTGAATCATGCGCTGATACAGAGCACGGATACCGGGTGGACGGTCGGCGGTCACCTGCTCCAATACCGCACTGTGCAGACTCATGTGCAGAAACGGGTTGCTCTCCCCCTGTTCTGGCAACCAATCGCGATCGAGCGCATCAACGCCGGCATCAAGCAGCCCGTGATACTCGGGATGGCGTTGTATGATCTCCGTCAGTTGTTGCTCCAGTGGCTGGAGTGGCTCACCGGCCTGCGCCTTGCGCCAGGCATCGATGTAGACACGACGCAACGCTGTGCGATCTTGACTGAACATGAATGGAGGTTCCTGATCAATCCGGCGCCATGCCGGTCTTGATGACATGAATCATGTAGCTAAGCTAGATTCCGGTTGGAGTCATTTCGCCCAATCCCGGTAACAGTGCATCTCATCGACGGTTCGGCTTGGCAAGCCGATCCTCGACAACGACTTTGATCGGGAACCGGGGCCGATATCGAGGTTGCCGCGGGCGCTGTTTCCAGGGTGTGGTCAATTGATCCGCGATCCAGATCCCGAGCAGCCCCAGTAAAGCCAGCCAGGGCCATGCAGGTAATGGCAAACCCAGCAATGCCGGTCCACCGATCAGCGGAAGATTCAATAAATAGGCCGGACCGAACAGCTGATGGCTAGCCTGTGTCACCAGGCCGATGATAATAGTCGCTGCGGCTGGCAGCAGGATGCGGCTCCAGTTTCCATCGGCAAGGCCGGACAAAATTGTCGGTTGGCCACGCATCTGTTGCAATGATATCGCCAGCAGCAAAGGTGCGAGCAATGCCAGTGGGTAAATCCAATCCGACCATAAGGATGCGCCGAGCAATGCCGTGGCGGCAATGCCAAACAGCACGATACCCTGCCCCGGTGTCGTTTGAATATGCCGTGGACGGGCGCGGCTGGTGAGGTCAAGCAATAGAGGCCAGGAGGCCAACCACTGCCGCAGACTGAGCACAGCTGGCAACAACAGGGCATAGTACAGCGACTTTCCAAGCACGAACGGTACTGTCTCGGTGGCCGCCGGATAGGTCCATAGCTGTAGATAAAGATTAAGCCAATAGCAACACCAGCCGATGACGAAACTGGCTGCGAACAAACTCGAGAAATAGCCCGGTTGCTGCTGAATCAGACTATTACCGGTACGACGCTGGGTATCGGCATCAGCGAACAGAGTCAATGCGGCCAATATCAGCCCGATGGCAACATTGATTGCGCCGCCATCAATGGCCATTATGGCAGCAATCAAGGCGAAAAGACCAAACCAGGTAAAGCCTGGGAAGGAAAAAGCGATAGATGTCTCTTGCGGTGCGCGCCCAGCGCGAACAACAGGCCTTGCCAACCACAATACAGCGGCCAGCGCGAAACCTGTTAGTAACCATACGGCAGTAGTTACCGTTGGATCTGGCGGCAATGCATCCCAGCCAGGCTCAACCAATGGCAGCTTGATCAGCTCGCTCAACGATAGACCACCGAGCCATGCACCGATCGTCGGTAGCACGATTGTCAGCGTCAGGACGGCGAGTAATGGCAATACGGAACTGAGCATTGAGCGAAGTTTGCCGTTTTCGAGGAAAAATCTGGAGGGAAAGACTTCTTGACCATGCGCCCGGATAGATCGGCGGCTTGTTGGTCTCAGATTGCTTACTATGGATGCATTTTCATACGAGTACAACCGCTGACCTGGTACAAAAGCAGGCAAAAAGCTCGAGAACCCATGCGAAAACGGAGGATAGACTGCCACTTAGCCTACTTCCGCTGAAACAGCTGGAAGGCGGCACTGGCCACTGCGATGCCGGCCTTCATGGCTGACTAAAACAGCCAGACCCGAGCCACCGGCTTGTCCTCGCGGTCCAGCGCCAGGCTAATTGACACCAGTGTGAAGGTCGGCCGGCCCGCTCCATTCCTGCTGATCGCCCTTTTCCCCCACGCTGGGAACTGATCCTTGCCGAAAACCATTTCCGCGTTTAATCTTATACGTAATTTGACTTGCGTTGGATGAGGGAATGGATAATAAACGGAATGTCTCGAGGATCTCGCATATGAGCGGAAAGCAACTCAAGCTCATCGAATATTGTTTCAATCAGCTCCCGATCTCGCTGTTCGTCAATCCGATCAACGGGGTCATCCTCGTCGCATTATTGTGGGGCGCGATCCCAGGCTTATTGCTCGGCCTTTGGCTGCTGGCGCTGATGGTGGTGACGCTGGCCAGATATCGATTGCTGCGAGCCTTCAGACATCGGCACTCGAATGCGATCAATCGGATACCCTGGGAGGGCGCCTTTATCGCTGGAGCCGGTCTTTCCGGACTAGTCTGGGGTGCGTCTGGGGTACTGCTGATGCATCCACAGTCGTATCCTTATCAGGTGCTGATCGCTTTCGCGCTTGGCGGTATGATCGCCGGCGCGGTACCGATTCTGTCGTGTCTGCCGCAGGCCTACATCGCCTTTGCAGTCCCGACTATGCTGCCGGTCACCCTGAACATGCTGCTGGCAGGCGATCGCATCCATTTGAACATGGGACTGCTGCTGCTGGTCTTTAGCCTGGCGATGGTGCTGTCGTCGATGCGCATGAGCCAGACACTCCTGGAGTTGTGCGACTTGCGGCTGCATCGCGACCTGTCCAACAAGGAGCGCAAAACATTGGAACGGCTGCTACGGATCGACGAAATGACCGGTATCGCCAATCGACGCTGTTTCGATGAAACGATTAAGCTGGAATGGCGGCGCGGACAGCGCGAGGGCGGAAATATGGCGCTCATCAGCGCTGATATCGACAACTTCAAGGAGTACAACGATCTCTACGGGCATCCAGCCGGAGACAGTTGCCTGGCCCAGGTGGCCAAGGCGATGCAGGATGCGCTGAATCGTCCCGGGGATCTCGCTGCCCGCACCGGCGGCGAAGAATTCTCGTTCGTGCTGCCGAACACCTCTTTGCAAGGCGCCGGTTACATCGCCGAACGTTTGCGCAACAGCGTGCAGGCATTGAATATCCCCCACGCAGGCCAGCCGGATACCGGCAAGGTCACGATCAGTGTCGGGGTCGCTGCATGCGATCATCACAAAGTTGATACGCTGGACAGCTTGGTCCAATTGGCCGATGAAGCACTCTATCAGGCCAAGCGTCAGGGCCGCAATGGCGTGGTATTGGCAACCTAATGCACACCCGAAATGGGCCTATTCTGTCGAACCGCTGCTGATTTCAGGCTTGTGATAGAACAATCCCACGCTTAAAGCAATGGCGGCAAGCAGCATCGGCAGATACCATAGCTCGCTCCAACGGGTATTTGGTTCAACCGGCAGGATGAGTTTGCTGAACTCCAGCATATGCGGATCGGGTTCATGCACTCCGGACACTGGTGTCGCATACAGATAGAATTTGCCATTCGCTGGTGTGAACGCCATGGCCTGTACGCTACTGGAGTTGAAAATCGCCTGCGGAGGGTGAGCGTTGTCGAACATAATCTCGATAATGTCCGTCACTCTGGCCGGATTGTCGCCAGCGTTGAATCGCGCCAGGGACCGAAAGCGTTGCCATCGCAGAGTATCCTGGCTGTCGTAGCAATTACTTGGCGAGCGTGCCAGCACATAGCAATCGACGACCGCGATCTGCTCGGGTCTGTTCCAGGGATTGGACGCGCGATATCGGCTGCTGTCGGTACGTACCAGGGGGGGAGATGCGCGCGGCTGTTCCAGCACCTGCACCTCGATCTTATCTGCCATCAGGATATTGTGGCTGGAGGCATACTGCTTGCCGGTCAGTTGGGCGCGGGCGGCAGCAATCCGGCTGCTGGTTTCCAGCGCCCTGCGTATGGCAAAGAAGATGGCATGGTATGCGGCCGGATCGGAATCGGGTTGCCGCAACGGTGAATCCAGATGTGCCAAGAATAGTCCATGCTGATTGAAGCCGGACAGCATGCCGACATATCCAGCAAAGCCGATATTGGCAATGCCGCCACGCTGGTCCTGATAGACAGTGATGGCTTGCAGGCTACGCAATGACTCATCAGTGTACCAATCCACATTCCTACCGACGACCGGCGAACCAGATGCCGAGGTTGTCCCCCAAACACCGAATCCGGAACCCCTGGTGCGAAGCCCGATGTCCGCAAGCAGTTGCATCAGCCAATATTCATTCAATGACAGGTAGCCATCGCCCGGCTGGTCGCGGCTGGAGATTTGCCAGCGCGACGCGATGCCTTCCATCTCATCGCGATAGCGTTGATCGATATTGGGCAGCATGGCCTGGACCTGCTCTGCGATTCCTTGCTCGAAGCCTAGTCGATCGAATAGATGATGCAGATAAGTGTCGTAGCGTTTTTCGATATCGGGAAAACGCTGCTTGATTGCACCACCCAGGGTCCGGCCAATCTCGGTGCCGCTTTTGCCCTGCACATCCACATAGAATACCGGCGGGGTCTGGGATGCGGCACATGGCGCCAACAAGAACAGCAGGCAAACCAATGCGGCGCCGAAGCTCTGCGGCCGCGGGTGTTGCGGTTTCATTACTATGGTTACGTTTATACTGGGCGGGGTCGTGATATGTGGAATAGCAGTCTACCCTGATTGACCGCTGGGATGTGGTGAACTTGTGAGCCGCACCATTAGGATGCACACTTTAGGCTCTGGTTATGCCGATTCGGGATGTTATCTGCCCAGTCGAGGGTGAACCGATGGGAAGGGTAGGTTATCCCGCATCGGATTCCTGGGCGGAGGGACTAGTACAACGGTGCGGATGTTCCGCTACCGTTTCTGCTGTTTGTCGTTATCGTATTCGTTCATCATGGGTTATCGATGACGATTGCAAACGGTCTCGCGACTTCAGCAGCAGGGCACTAGACTTCGTACAGTTGGTCTTTCAAAATGGACGGCGCGAGCGGTGTGGATACCGAAGGCGCCGCCCAGGCAGGATGGACATGCATAAGGGTAAAGCGGATAGCATGACAGTTGATAGGAGCTACCTAAGAAGTCGTATGCGACTTGACAGTCAGAAGTGTGGCTAGTTTTCGCTTACCGCTTCCGATTAACAAGTCACTGACTATCGTTTGCTACCAGCAGCGAATTTCCAGATCGCATTCATGTCGTGGCAGGGTCAGCTTTTTCTCTTAGGGCAGCTTTTACACTGCTTGCCTTCCTTATATTTTTTACAGCATTTATCGGCCTTTTTACCCATTGAGGCCGATGCGGCATCAGCCGGTGACCTCATGCTGCCGCCCCTGAGTCTGCAGACGATGATTGACCCATCGTTTTGGCCGTCTCGGCAAGTTCGTTGTCAATCAACAACAGCCCCTGGCCCTGGTCGCCGAACAAGCGCAGGCGTCCGATAATATCATTGACGGTTGCTTCTTCTTCGATCTGCTCGGTGACGAACCATTGTAGAAAGACGTTGGTGGCATGATCTTTTTCCGTCAACGCCTGATCGACGAGTTCATTGATGGCGGCAGTGACCTGGCGTTCATGAGCCAATGTGGTTTCGAACATAGACATGACGCCGTTGTTCTGTGCTGGCGGAGCCGATACCTCGCTGAATTTCACATCCGCGTCCTGATCCACGAGGTAATGATACATTTTCAACGCATGGGTCATCTCTTCGCCATGTTTCGCCATGAACCAAGAGGCAGTTCCCTTCAGGTTAGCCGCTTCGGCTTGGGCCGCGAGAGCCAGGTAAAAGTAGGAGGAGTACAGCTCGCGGTTGATCTGGGCATTGATTTGCGTGCTCATCTGCGGGGAAATCATGGTATTGACCTATTCAGAATCAACTGAGTTTGAGATTGATTGGATGTGGTGATCGTTTTGCAAAGGGGCAAATCGAACATCAGTTGATTTAGCAAGATTGACAGCCTGAACCGATTTTTCAAGCGCCGCAATGCCACCGCGAACAAAATCAGTGCGCAAACCAGTCTACAAACAGGTGACTATTCAGATGTTGCTGGACCAGCAGCAGAGCCGGATTGCAGCAAATCCAACACCTCGAAACGGATTGCGCCGTCCGCGGTTAAGCCATTATCGCGCTGCAAAGCGCGGACTGCCGCCAGAGTTCTTGGCCCAATGATTCCATCCACAGGTCCCGGCTCGTAGCCATTTTCCGCCAGCGCTTGCTGTAACCGCCTGACCAATGCAGCGTCGATCTCCGGATAGATCAGGGGTTGGGCGTCGGCGTCGCACCGTCGCAGCTCAAGTGCTGCACCCATGATGCCAGCAGGCGCGAAGCGATATGGGGTGGGCGGATCGCAATCCGATGCCGGGTCCGACTCGATAGATTCCGCGCTGGACATGCTGGATGCTTCGCCGGCATCAAGCGGTTGCTCGGCGAGCGGCTCGGCTTGCCGGGCTGGTTCGGTTACCGAATCGGGCTTGAATCCGACCTCGAAAGCCGCTTTGCCCGCGCTTGGTTCAGATGTGGACTGCACGTTCGGCAACCGCGCCTGAGCAACCGCCTGAGCCGTTTCGTCAAGTTCATTCGTCGCCTCGGAATCAGATTCACCCGAAGCAATGATCGAAGCCGATCCGTTCGGTTGCCGATCGATGCCAGCGGTCGTTCGCTCATCAGGCCCGATTTCAGACTCGATATCGGATTTGATTTGATCCGGACGCCTTGCGTCCGAGCGGCTCTCGCTGGGTAACGAAGTTGTTGCTTCCACGACCAAATCGATGGTCGACGCCGGCGTTGTTGCGATGTCCGCCTTGTCAAGTTCGACCGGTGGCAGCCCTGCCAGTACGAACAGCAACAGCAGGGTGCCGAAGCCGACCCAAACACTGCCTGCCACCGGCCACTGGCGCAAGCCGCGCTCGGTATCGCGACCTGGCGCGGCGAAGATCTGCTCGAACAGATCGACGGCGCGTTGTTGCAATTCGGCACGCTGCGTCTGCCAGCGCTTCCCAAGCTGTTGCTGCCAGTGTTCAACACGCCGTTGCAGCGGTGTCAGTAGGGCGAGAATATCCCCAGGCGGCACGCGATCGATCAGGGGTTCAAGCAGCGGTGCAAGCACCTGGGGTCGCAACCGCACGGCGGCCAACACCAGCAGCCCCAAGGCCAGAGCCAAAGGCACGATCAGAAGATCCGTCAGCCAGGCCGACGGCGTACCTAATGCGAAAGTCAACATCAGCAATAGGCCGACCATGGCACCCCAGGCAACGCCGGGCCAGCGATAACCAGGTTCTGGGTGGGACTCGGTACGCGCCGTGATCCAGACAAAACGCACCATCAGCAAGGTCGTGCCAACAGTAGAGATGGCGACCACCATGCCGATCCAGGTCCAGTCAGCGGCATTCAGGATGGGCTTCAGCTCATATTTGGCCAGGGCACCACTAGTGAAGGGTGCACCAGCTAAAGCCAAGGCGAGAAAGATCACCGCGCCCAGCACCAAGGATTGCACCATCGGTGGCCGCGTGGCGGCATGCTTGCGCATACCGACGCTCAGGAACAATCCGCCCTTCACCAAGGCATGGTTGGCGGCGTAGAAGGCAATGCCGGCCACCGCCATCGGCGCCAGCGCCGGTTCGATCAACGCCAACCCGAGAATCAGCATCAGTAGACCCATTTTGCTGATGCTGGAGTAGGCGAGCACGACCTTAGGATCCGACTGAATCAAGCCGAGCGGCAATGCGAACAACAGTGTCAGTATCCCGATTGCCGAAAGCAGGCTGCCCCAATCCGGTAATGCCAGAGCACCAAGCGGCAGGAAGCGCATCCAGCCCAGCATCGCGGTCTTGATCATCACACCACTGAGGACTGCGCTGGCTGGTATCGGTGCAGCCGGATGTGCCAACGGCAGCCAGACGTGCATGGGCACCATGCCGGCCTTGACACCGAGGCCGAGCAGCAATAGCGCGATGGTCAGGCCATCGATCGATGTCAGATCCTCAGCACTCGGCAATGTCGTACCGGTCTGATTGGCAAGTAATACCAGCGCCGCGAACAGACAGACCTCGCCAAGCAGAGTCATGACCAGATAGACTTTGCCCGCGCGCAGGGATGCGAGCTGCCCATCGTGGATTACCAACCCATAGGAGGCAATGCCCATGATGGCAAAGCCAGCATAGAAGCTGAACAAATCCTGGCCGACAATCAGCCATAGATTGCCTGCCATTGCCAATAGGAACAGCAGGTTAAAACGACCGGCATGCGCCTCTCCACGGTGAACGAAGGCGGCATAGATGGCAGCAACCAGCCATAGAAGCGAGGTGAAGCCGAGATAGATTTGCGTCAGCTCGTTCATGGCCAGGGTTGTGCCAAGAAACAGCCAGGGCAATTCCAGCGTAGCATGCATCGGAACCAGCAAGGTCGCGAGCAGAGCGGGCAGGGCGGCAAGGGCCGGCAACCACCAAAGTCGCGCCGCCGGTGCCAGTGTTGCTAGCAGCAGGGGCCATACCCAACTCACCAGCAGAAGCCAGGTCATACTTGCCCCCAGGCTCCGTATGATGGCCAATTCGTTGCAGTTTGCCTGTCAGCATTGGGTTTGCGCTGATCGATCGTGCTCACAACCCATACTCCCGGTTCGCAATCAGTTCGGCCCAGCGCAACGGGCTGAGCGGTACCGATGCCAGCAGGCCGGCGATCAGGCACAGAACGGCGGTAATGATCGGTGGCCAGAGCAGCGCGCCCATGGTCTCGAAACGCCCGCCGGTGTAATGCTCTCTTGGCCACTCTGCCGGCGGCGGTCGGAACCAGACGCGGTACAAAATAGGCAAAAAATAGCCGGCATTCATCAGGGTGCTCGCGATCAATATCAGTAATACCCAGTACTGGCCGGCCTGCACGGCGCCGAGACCGATATACCATTTGCTGACGAACCCAGCGATGGGCGGGACACCGATCATACCCAACGCCCCAACACTGAAGGCCAAGCTGGTAGCGGGCATACGTTGGCCAAGGCCGTCCATCTGACTGACTTTGTACACGCCAAGCGTTTCAGCATAGTTGCCAGCGCAAAAAAACAATGTGATTTTCATAATGCCCTGATGCACCAGATGCACCAGGCCACCAATCGTGGCGATCGGGCCAAGGATCGAAGCGCCAAGGGCAATATAGGACACCTGACTGACGGTGGAATAGGCAAGGCGTGTCTTCAACCCATCTTGGAACAAGGCCTTGAAAGATCCATACAGGATGGTAACCGACGCGAGTACCGCGAGCAGCGTTAACAGGCCCAGCGAAGAGGCAAATTCGACCCCATAGACATCGTAGACCAGGCGCACGATACCGAAGGCGCCAGCCTTCACGACAGCTACTGCGTGCAGCAGCGAGCTGACCGGCGCCGGGGCCACCATCGATTGCGGCAGCCAGCCATGTAATGGCACCAGCGCAGCTTTGACACCAAGGCCGGCTAGTAACAGCACGAAAATAGCGATCAACTCTCCATGCATGGCATGCGGCATGCCGTTGAGAACGCCCCCCGCGACGAAATCCACCGGGCCGGTCAAGGATCTGAGCCAGATTGCCCCGACCAACAAAGCCAGGCCACCGCTCAGCGTATAGGCGAGGTAAATCTTGGCGCCCCGGGTGGCATCCGGGGTGCCGCGATGAGCCACCAGCGGGTAGGTAGCCATGGTCAGAATTTCGTAAAAAATCACGAAGGTAAGCAGATTGCCGGCCAATGCAATGCCGACCGTGGCAGAAACGCAGAGGCTGAAAAAGCCGAAAAAGCGGCTTCGATTCGGCGAATGCTCCAGATAACCGATGGCATAAATCGTGGTGATCAGCCAAAGCACCGTGGACAAGGTGACAAACAACACCGACAACGCATCGGCATGCAAGACCAATTCCAGCCCCGGCGCGATAACCAGGCGGCTCTCGTAGATCTGGCCCAAATAAACGCCCCAGATCATCACCACCACCAAGACCAGCTTGAGGATAGCGCCGAGCAGGTTCAGCAGGGTGCGCAGCCGATGGCTTTCTTCCCCGACCAGAAAGATGAATACACCCGGCAGCATCGAGCTCAATACGATGGCGCCCGGCAGCAGCGTCGACGACGGCAGCCAGTCGGTCATGCGCCACCTCCATGAGTAAAGCCAAGCAAGGTCCACAGCGGTCCGGCAGCAAGCCCGAGGACAGCCACCGAGATCAGGGCCAACAGCAATGCGGGCACCTCGATACGGGCGTCGGTGACAAAACGCATCGGCGTTGGCTCCAGACCGAAGGCATGGCTTAGAATGCGAAACACATAGGCACCGGCCAGCAGGGTGCCGATCACGATGATCGGTATCCATAACCACTGACCGGTTTCGATGGCACGCTGCATCAGCACCCATTTGCCGATAAAGCTGCCGCTCGGCGGCAAGCCGATCAACGACGAACCGGCAAGCGCGATGGCAAAGGTGGTGGCCGGCAGGTTTTGCGCTGTGCCGCCTAGATCGTCGATGCGATCATGGCCGGCCTGTTGCTGCACCAGCCCCGCGGCCAAGAAAAAGCCGGCCTTGGCAAAGCCGTGAGTGAGCGTCATTAACACCAGCGCGGCGATCAGGTTATCGCGTCCCGGTCCGTCCGGTGTGGCTGCCAGGAGCGGAAAGAACAGAAATAGATAGCCAATTTGAGCAACAGTGGAATAGGCTGCCAATAGTTTCAAGCGTGCCGCGCGCAATGCCCGCCACGAGCCCCAGATGATGGCGCCGGCGCCCAGCAATCCGAGCGCCAGGCTGGCACTGAAGGTCGCCAAGGGTGTAAAAAGCTCCAACCACAGACGTAAGATCAAATAAATCGCCCCCTTGACCACCAGTGCAGACAGCGCCGCGCTGACCGGGGCCGGCGCGTTGGCGTGCGCTGGCGGTAACCAGAAGTGCATTGGAAACAGCGCCGCCTTCAGTGCCAGGCCAGCTGTCATCAGCACCAGCGCCGCACCATCGATGGGATCTGGCTCGATGATGGCCGCAGCGAGAAGACTCAGATCCATCGTGCCATAGGCTGTGTAGAGCAATGCGACACCGAGTAGATAGGTCATTGAGCCCAACAGACCCACCAGCAGATAACGCAGATTAGCGGATATTGCATCGCGCGTGCCGGTCAGCGCGCCGAGGGCCGCGGCGGCAATGCCGAGCAATTCCAACATCACATAGAGATTAAATAGATCCGCGGCCAGAAACAGCCCATTGAGGGCCGTCCACAGTAAGAACCACAACGGCCAAAAGTGCAGCTTCTGCTGCGAAGATTTGAAATAGCCGGTGGCGTAGATGCTGATGGCCAGCGCCACCAGGTTAACCATGATCAGCATGGCCGCAGACAAGCCATCCGCGCGCAGCGCAATCCCCAGTGGCGCACCCCAGCCGCCGATGTCTAATTGCAGCGAGCCGTTATTCCATACCGCGGCAGCGATCGCGAGAGCACACAGGGTGGTCAATGCCGCCATCAGTAAAGCGAGCGTCACCAGCAGACGGCCAGGTGCCAAGCCACTGGCGCCACGGGTTACCATGACGATGGTCAAAACAGCGCCAAGCAGCGGCGTTGCGACCGCAAATGCAAGCAAATGAATTTCCATTACTGGCTAGACGCAGCTGGGTCGGTCGAATCGGCGTCGGTTGGTGCCTCCTCATCCAGGTTTCCCAGACGATTTATCAGCGCGATTGCCAATGCGGTGGCACTCACGGCAACCACGATGCCGGTGAGTACAAGCGCATGGGGAACCGGGTCCGGGGTAACATCGTCACCACGGTAGGCAATCGCGATCAGTACGTGAAATACGCCGGCACCCATGATGTTCAGTGCGATCAACTGGCGTAACAGGGGCTGATGCACCAGGAACGACCAAGCGCCGAGTACAAACAGCACCATACCGGCACCGCCATAAAGTAATTGAACTGTCATGCGCTATCGATATGCGATGTTCACTGTTGCGGCCTACCCCCCACATAGGCGGCTGCCAGGGTTGCGCCAATGGCGATGGCAGCAGCCGTCTCGATGGTCAGAATAAGCCACTTTGCGAGCGCCGGAGGATAAGTCAAAAAACCGTCGCCGAGCGGAATCAGTAGCAGCCCGACCAGCACAGCCACCAAGGTGCCGAGGACGACCAGCCAGCGTTGGCCGAGTTCGCTGGGAAGGCCAGCATTGGCATCTCCGGCCAAGCGCATGATGACACCCGCCCCGCCGAGCAAAGCGCCAGCCTGAAAAGCACCGCCCGGGGCGTGTCCGCCGACCCAGAGCATATAACCGCCAGCAAGAATCAGCAATGGCACAATCCAGGCAACCATCGCCCGCAGCACTTCCATCGCCTTCTGAAATGGGGGATTCGCCGGCCCCGCGGACCAGATCCCGATCAGTGCCGACAGTAACACCGCAAGCTCGAGTAGCGTATCGTAAGCGCGGAAATTGAGAAGCACGGCAGTTACCGGATTGGAAACTCCGGACAGGGGTAGATTGGCCTCGGCGAGCAACGCAAGGCGAGGACCATGATCGGCCGCAACGGCGACGTAAAAGACCCAGAGTAACAACAGGCCGATCAAGGCCAGCAGGATGCCGAGCAGCAGCTGCAAGTCTCGGGATCGCTCCTCGGAAGTGGGTGTTTCGGTGGTCATAGGGTCAAATGGATGAACGCTGTGTTTATTCTAGTCATTAGCGTTGGATTGCTCATTGGTGCGCGTTTCCCGTGCCGCTCGCCGTGCTGCCGCTAGCATCAACGCGCCGCCCATGCCGGCACCAATCGCCGCCTCGGCAAGTGCCACATCCGGCGCATGCAAGCGTGCCCAGACCAGCGATAACCAGAATCCGAAGCTGATGAACAGCATTGCCGCCCGGCGTGGTTCCGGGCTGGTGACGGCAGCGACGGCAAGCCCCAATAAAGTGATCAGCAAAACCAGATCGAACAAAAGCAACAGAGTTGACAGCGTCATGACTCGTCCTCGCCGTCGCCGCGAAGTGCCCGCTTCGCGATCAAATGCGACCCAGTGGCGCCGGAGAGCATAACGAGCAACCAGAGTAGGATCATTTTGGCACCATAGAAGAGATCGGGAACGAATGGCATCAGGCCCAGCATGATCAAACCAAGCCCCAGATTATCCGCCTTGGTCAGCGCATGCAGACGGCTGAACAAGTCCGGCAGCCGCAGCAGACCGACGGTGCCGGCAACAAAAAACAAACTGCCGGTGGACACCAACAGCGCGGATGCGATCTGCCAGCCGATATCAGGCATTGCGGCTTACATCGGTTGATTCCGCGCGACGGCGGGTAAAGGCCGTTACCGAGACCGCTGCCAGTAAGGCAAACACCAATGCAACATCAACCAACGCGGGGATCTGCAGTACCGGCGCCAGTAGCAGTAATGCACCGATGCCGGAGGTACCGAGCAATTGCGCGGCCATCATTCGGTCAGCTGGTGTCGGACCAATGACAACTCGTACCAATCCTACGGACATGCTGACGAGCAGCAACAGCGACAGGGCCAATAACAGCTCGATCATGATCATACTCCGTCTGCGACTTGAAATTCGAATTCGGTATCCTGCGAGCGCATATCTTACCCCCAGCCGGGCTCGCCAAACAGATCGGCAACACGTGCTTCCAGCTGTCGCAGGGATGTGTCGATTTCCTCGTCAACGTCGAGAACATGTACCTGAATGATACGTTCGGGCAGCAGATCGGCGCTCAAAGTGCCGGGCAGCAGGCTGATGGAATCCAGAAAAAAAACCAAAGCCCGTGGATTCTCGAGACGCGACCTGTAGCGGTGAAATCCTGGGTTGATGCGCAGGGTCGGACGCATGACGCGCGAGGCAACGTCGAGTCCGCCACAGATCGACTCGACCAAGAAGAAAGGCAGAAAGGCGAGCACGCGCACCAGCCGCGGTCGACCGGCATGCCGCTCGGCAAGCCTGAAAGAAGCGATGCTGGCCAGGATTACAGCAGGCACGCCGATGATCCAGGAGCTCGGGTCGATACCGGCCAGAATCAGCCAAACGATACCAAAGAGCCCAATGCGTGCGAGCAGGGAAATCGCGGATGGCCCAGATCGAAACTCGGCAAACACAGTGTAAAACCAGTGGGCGAGGTGATGGATATTGAACTCAGCAGATGGTGACGATTTCCACAATGCCCATCCGAAGATGCGTGTATCCTGGATTAAAGCCGGGAATTTTCCGATAGAAATCCCGACGCGCTCGCCCCGGAAATCCTGATTCTCGAGGGCGTCAGAGTGAAAACGACCCGAGCACGAATTATATCAGGGTAGGTCAACCAGGCGATCGCCGCCGAAAGCAACCAACAGTATACTGTAGTGTGGCAAGCATTTGTCGCGCTGGGTTTGGTGCAAAGCACCTTGCACCGAGCCAGATGGCATGACTCGGATGGCATGAGTGTCATAGTCGGATGTCATCGTAATAATGAGAGAGACCCTGTTGGCCATATTGAGCAGGCTTGTTTTCGAGGCTGGTGAGACTAGATCAAGCCTTAATTCTAAGGCGCTGTGCAGTAATGCCAGCATACACAAAACAGTAAAATCGACGATCAGAATGATGACCGATACTTTGAAGAATCCGAATCCGTTACCTATCGTTGAACCTCCAACGCCAACGGCGCCCTCCGAGCATTCAACAGATCCAGAAGAGAAACGCTTCGGCCTGTTCTCTAAAATACTTCTCGCCGTGATCTTCATTGCACTGGTGCTCGGCGGCCTTGGTATCTGGTGGTCGTTTCAGCCACCAAAATTCGATGTACTCGAAAACGCCCGAGCCTTGACCGGCAGCGACGCCGAACAGCAGCCGGTTGCCGGAGCGGTGACCGTGGCCACCGCAATCAAAGTGGCCGATACCTTGCTAAATAAACCAGGCGGCTATCTGCAAAATGATGTCATGCCACCGGGCGTGCTGATGGATAACATCACGAGCTGGGAATATGGCGTCCTGACCGAATTACGCGACTCGGTGCGCTCATTGCGAAATGACTTCAGTCGCTCGCAGAGCCAGTCGATCGAAAACCCATTTCTGAAGGACGCTGACTCTGAATTCAACTTCGACTCCGATGCCTGGTTCTTACCGTCCGCAGAAGAGGAATACCGGGATGGCGTTGTAGCACTGCAAGGCTTTCTCGACAGCCTGGTGTCGGCCAATGATCAATCCGCACGCTTCTCTGTACGCGCGGACAATCTGAGTGCTTACCTGGCAGTGGTGGAAAAACGCCTCGGCAGCTACGGTCAGCGTTTGACCGCAAGTGTCGGCGATCCCGAGCTAACGGCGGCATTGACGCCATCCGGCCCGGATTTACAGCCCATCGAAGGCACCCCTTGGAGTGAGATCGATAATACCTTCTTCGAGGCGCGCGGCTACACCTGGGCATTACTGCACATGATGAAGGCTTTGACGGTGGACTTCCAGAAGGTACTCGCCGACAAAAATGCACAGGTTTCGATGCAGCAGATCATTCGCGATCTCGAAAAGGCGTCGACGCGCAAATGGAACCCGTTCGTACTCAACGGCCACGGATTTGGCTGGGTTGCCAACCACTCCCTGGTACTGGCTTCCTACATGGCGAGAGCGAACGCCGCTGTCTTAGACCTGCGCCAGTTATTACTGAGTGGGTAATGGGGCGGATGCCGAATCTGGCTGTAGGGCTCGTAACTGTTCCTTAAGGCGATCTCTGTCGAACAACAGACCGCCTGGCTTTTCTTCTCGTCCGGCATCGACATAGCGTTAGCTCGCCCATAGCGCGTCTATGGGCGGGAATCCTGCACCGACAATCCCGGTCAAAGCGCGGGAATTACGGTGACACTTTACTATTTGCACCATTTCCCTGTCGGCTTATGCTAGGCGCACGTCTCGGCTCCTTCGAATGATCGTACCCGGCATCTCGCACCCTATGACGCAACGAGGGAACAGGCGCCAACGGATCTTCATGGAGGACGACGACGATGCGCTTTACTTCACAGAGATTGGCTAGCCCAGGCGTGTCGATCAAACGGCGTGGAAGTCTGGTCCTACTGCCTAATGCCGAACCATGTTCACTTGATTCTCGTACCCGCGGACGAGACCGGGCTGTCGCGCGCCGTCGGCGAAACATATCGTCGATAGCGTGGGTACATCAACGCACGATTGCGGGTCACTAGCCATTTGTTTCAAGGACGGTTCGGATGCGTGGCAATGGACGAATCTCACTTGATGGCGGCTTTCCGCTATGTGGCTTTGAATCCCGGCAAAGCGAAACTGGCTGCGACCGCTGCCGTTTGGCGTTGGTCCAGCACGCCAGCACATCTGCGGCGCCAAGACGATGGCTTGGTAACTGTTCGTCCCCTGCTAGATCGCGTCGATCATTTCGCGGAATGCTTGGAGAGACCAGCGGATGCTGAACGGGTTGCCGCTCTCACGAAGGGTCAAACCATCGGGCGGCCATTGATGGGTGACCAAGCGCTCGGCGAGCTCGAGAAACGACTTGGCCGAACGCTACGTCCTGGCAAGCGCGGCCGCCTCCCTCACAAAAGAATGATCCAAGACAACTAAAATTGGTGTAAATGGTAAAGTGTCACCGTCATCGCTGGGTGCCACAGCAGTCATCTGAAGCACAAATTGAAAATACAGTGAACATCGACCGCCGCGGTTGCTTTACCACCGGCGGGCAATAATGCTACGGCACAGAATCCATGAATTAACCGGAGGACGATTGTTCTTGCCCTGATCGCGGCAGGGAACTACCCAGGGCGCGGCTGGCGGGGCACAACATATGCGAATCGGTCTAACGGGAAAACTGTTGTTGGTGCTTGGCCTGACGAGCACCCTGTCTGTGGTGGGTATGGGTCTGGCTGCGCGTTGGAGTTTTCAGCACGGCTTTCTCGGCTATCTGGACCAGCAGGAATTGAAACGAATCGCACCCGTCGGGGATGCGCTGCTGCAAGCCTATCGGGAACGCGGCTCATGGGACTTCGTCACCCGTCACCCGGGTGTCTGGCCGCGGTTGGTCAATGAGGCGATGAGATCCAAGCTCGGCCATAGCGAGGACAGTGCGCAGGTGTCACCGGATAAACGCGATGCTGATCAGGCGCCACCATCGCATGGCTTACCAACGCGTCGGGAGTGGAGGCGCCCGCCACCCGACCCGCCCGATTTCCGCGCACCGGCTTTTGGTTCCCCAGACCGCTCCGGCATGCCGGGGCTCGGACCGCCCCCCGACCGTGAATTTGCATTTCCGCTTCCCGGTCCGGCCCATGAACCGCAATCCAGTCGCTTGGATGCAGCGCGACCCACACCTTTGGACAGACGCCCACCGGGCAACTCAGCGCGCAGGCCACGCTTCAGGCCGCCGCCCCCGAGGCACAAGCGCCTGCATGATCGGCTGCGTCTGCTGGATGCGGAACGTAACCAGATCGCCGGACAGCAGACCACCGGATTCAGGGTCGACGCAGCAAAAGACGAGGTGTTCAGTCCGCTGATTGCAGATGGTGAGCTGGTGGGATGGCTGGGACTGTCCCCTCCAGCCTGGCTGGAGGACAATCATCTGGCACAGAATTTCAACCGTCAGCACAATCGGTCGTTGCTCTGGATCAGCCTGATCGCATTGACCCTAGCGTTATCGCTGGGTGCGGTCCTGGCCGCAGCGATGCTGCGCCGTATCCGTGCCGTGGCCACGGGCGCTCGTCAATTGGCCAAAGGCGACTATCAGGCTCGGGTCGCCCTCAAAGGTCAGGATGAATTGACCGAGTTGGCACAAGACTTCAACCAACTGGCATTGACATTGGAGCGCGGCGAAACCTTGCGCCGCGTTGCCATGGCCGACATTTCCCACGAATTGCGCACACCGCTTGCGGTCGCTCGGGCGGAATTGGATGCGTTGATCGATGGCATCCGACCTTGCAATAAAGAGCATCTGGAGCAGTTGCACGGGCGTCTGCTCGCCCTGGGGCGATTGCTGGACGATCTCTACGATCTCGCCCTGTCGGACAGTGGCGCACTCAACTACCGCTTCGAGCCCGTCGACCTGAGCGGGCTTTTACGCTCCGTGATCGCCGACAGAGAGGCTCCCTGCGCGCACAAGCAGATCGCCTTGCGGTTACAGATCGAAGACGAACTGCAAATGGAGGGCGACGCGGGACGATTGCAGCAGGTGCTAGATAATCTGCTCGGCAACAGTCTGCGTTATACCGACGCCGGCGGATTCATCCGCATCATCGCCGCCCGCGCTGGCGACGCTATTCTGATCTCGATCGCGGACACACCGCCGGGCGTGGAACCCGCCGCATTGCAACGCCTGTTCGATCGCTTCTACCGGGTGGAAACCTCGCGTACACGAGCAAAGGGTGGCGCCGGACTCGGTCTGGCAATCTGCCGCTCCATCGTCGAAGCCCATCGCGGGACAATCGGTGCAAAACCTGCAGATTGCGGTGGACTCGAGATCCAGATGCGTTTTCCATCGGCTCCCGCTCGAGGCGCTAACCGACAACGCAAACGGACCGCATGATCGAATCGCACATTTTCTACACAGTCTGTTCCTGATGTCATGTCTTTGCGAGCCCGAGCCCGAGCTTGGCATTCCGGTGCTCCACCCGCCGATCTCCATGGGCATCGAGTCAGGTATACTGTTCTTTCTTTGCCCTATCCATCCTGTTTCCACCTAGATTAGGAGTAGAACCTATGCATCGCATTGCTCGAACAACAATCGCCTCTTGTCTGACCTTCGGATTGGCCGGTGCGGCCATCGCCGCCGACCTGAAACCGGAAGAGCAAATCCTGACCCGTCAGGCTGGCTATACCTTCATGTCGTGGAACATGGGCAAGATCAAAGCCAACCTGGACGGTGAATTCAACCAGACTCAAGTATCCGCGGCCGCCAATGCCATCGCCGGTATTGCCAATTCCGGCATGGGTGCACTGTTTGGCCCTGGTACCGATAAGGACATCGGTGATGTCAAGACGGCCGTGGAGCCGGCATTGTTCACCGAGCCCGAAGAAGTGGGCCGCGTCGCAAAGGCCTTCATCGAGGCGGCCAATAACATGGCCGAGGTCGCCGCAACGGGCGATGAGAACGAGGTGAAAACCGCGTTCGGCGAACTGGGCAAGTCCTGCAAGGCCTGCCATGACCAATTCCGCAAGGAGCAATGAGGCGATTTCTGCGGACCTTCATGCTATTTGACGTAGCTTGACGCCCGCGCCTTCTGCGCCGAGCCGGAACTCGCACAGCCCGAGCTGCTTGCGCCGGCCGTCATTGGTCGCGAGCGTCAATCCCGCGTCATCTGGTGGATCGATTGCCGGCGATCGTTCAGGGAGCTTGTCGGCCAAGGAGCGACCCGGTATGGGTTTAGGCGATCTCTGTCGAGAAACAGACCACCTGACTTGTCTTCTCGTCCGCCTTTTTTGTCGCGGCAACCCGCCCAGAGAGTGCCTTTGGGCGGGTTGCCGCTTCGCGAAGGCGAACGAAAATCCGGCGCCAGTTGGTCTGTTTCTCTCCGGCAATCGCCTTGGACGATTGCCGGACCCGTCCTCAACAGGATCAAACTCACCAGGCGGGCAGCGTCGTCGGTGGCGCTGGCGCTGGCGACAGCAGTCCGCCAGCTGCAATCCAGACCGCACCGCTGGCGATCGCAACGGCAAAAAGCAGCGCCCACAAGGACGCTCCGCGAGCCGCACGTGCATCCGGATCGGTAGACTCTTTATAGCCGGTAATCATCGGTTTGATCAGGTTGTTGCCGCGCACGAAGGTATAAAACAGCGCCGCCAGCACATGCAAGGTCACCAGCCCAACGATCAGCCAAAGCCCCTGACGGTGCAAACTGGTCAGCCAATGACTGGTGGACTTGCTGACCAGATCATACAGGGGTCCATCGAAGGCGATGTCGTCGTTACTGAACAGGCCGCTGCCGGCTTGCCAAAGCATCAACGCGAGCAAAGCAAACACCGACAAGGCACCTAACGGGTTATGTCCCAAACCATGCCAGCGACCACGCAGGTAGGCGACAATCCGGCTCGGTGTCGGCGCAAACTCCGCGAAGCGTGCATAGGTGGAACCGAGCACCCCCCAAACCAGCCGAAACACCAACAGTCCCAGCACCAGTAGGCCGAGCCGCCCGTGCCAATCCATCCAGTTGCCCCCTTCCAAGCCCGTCAACAGGGACGCGCTCACGGTGGCGAACAGCAACCAATGAAAAATTCGAGTTGGTAAGTCCCAGACTTTGATCTGCACGGCGAAAACTCCGGTTGAGGGTAAGCGAGTCGATAGCGATTCGTGACGCCGCTGTCGCAAGCCTCAATGTGGCAAGCGCATTGGGTCTTTGTGCCTCGGGTTGGCACGAAAATAGGTCGCCACATTACCGATGCGCTGGACCAGCTCGGCTCTGGTCTGCGCGGCGATGGCGGATGCCTCCGCATCGCGCTGATCAGCGTTCACACGCACCTTGATCAACTCGTGATGGTCAAGAGCCAGCTCGATCTCAGTCAGCACAGCCTCGCTGAGACCGGCCTGGCCGATCCATACAACAGGCTTCAAATGGTGCGCCTGCTGTTTCAGCCAGCGTCGCTGTTGGCTGCTGATTGGGAAGGTTGCAGTCATAGAATGATCGCTATCGATGTGTTGCGAGATTGACCCATCAACACGCATCAGAGCAGTGCATGCCGGGTGATCCCATCTGCGCGGACAGGCCTTAGTATAGCGATGCCGAAGTTCCACCAACAACCCAAAGGCCATGCGCAAGGCGGAAGGCGACAGCGGCTGTGCCAGGTCAGCCAAACAGCTGCATAGGTAAAATGGGTGCTGCCTTCGAAGAATGTAAGGATTCACCGCAGAGACGCAGCGTGCGCAGAGGGACCAAGGCGCCTCGCCTGCAGCGGACCTCGACCAGCCGTGGAAACCGCTCGGCGTAGGAGCCCGCTTGCGCGCGACCCGGCAAATGATGCCAGCGGAGCGGACGCGAGCGCCGCGCCTTTCCCGGGAGAAAGGCTGTCGGCCACTGTCTTCTACACAAACAAACCGAAGATACCCCAGGGTGCAACCTGCCCAGCACAACTTGATTAGGATTGGTATTGGAATCGAAAAGACATGGCATTGGGGCGTGAGAGTCTGTCTGGCAAAATTTCAGCCGCAATTTGCAAGCGTTTTCTTGAGCATGGCGATACGGATCATATTCTCGGCAGTCCCAGTCAGGATCTCGAAATCCTTGCTCAGCCTGCGAAATCGACCGAGCCAAGCGAAAGTGCGCTCAACCACCCAACGTTTCGGAAGGACAGCCCATCCGTCTTTGATTTTGGTGGAAATGTGCAAGACGAGTCCGAGTGTCTCGTCGACAAATTTCACGGCTGTCCCGCGATAACCCGCATCGCCGGAAAACGCCTCGATGCTCGGGTATTTCTCCGCCGCACGCGCCATCACGGGACCACCCGCCACGGTATCGCTGCAATTGGCTGCGTGGACCGACACATGCAACAGGTTGCCGAGGATATCGACTACGATATGGCGTTTATGCCCTTTGACCTTCTTGCCGCCGTCGATCCCGCGTTCTTCGCTCGCGTACTCGGTCTTGACGCTCTGCGAGTCGATAATCCCGTAACTCGGCGATGCCGAGCGACCGTTGTTTTGGCGATGGAGTGCATTTAGTTGATCCAGCGCGGTTTCCCATACACCGCGTTTGTTCCATCGGCTGAAGTGATCGTAAACCGTTTGCCAGGGGGGAAAATCGTTGGGTAGCATGCGCCATTGGCAACCGGACTTCACGACGTACAAAATGGCATCGACGATCCGTTTGCGCGGATGCAGGCTGGCACTGCCTCGTCGATCACGGGGTTGAAAATAGTGTTCGATCAGCGCCCATTCGGCGTCCGTCAGGTCACTCGGGTATCCCATAGCTTGTCCTCGAAGAAAAAGTATTTGACTTTGATAGACATTTTTTTGTCAGACAGGTTCTGAGAAACCTGATGCTTATAAGTGCTCTGCTGCGGAAGTCGCGAGACCGTTTGCAGTCGTTGTCGTCATCGTGGTCGTCATCGATAACCCACGATGAGCGATTACGCCCACGACAAACAGCAGAAATGCTAGCGGGACATCCGCACTGCTGCACTCGTTGGATGTTTACTGTGCGCCACCTTCAAAGAATCTGAATCAAACTTCATTCTGGTTAAATCGCTGAACATTCTACGTAGAGCACTGGGTAAAATCCCCGGCGGCCAGCGAGTCGCGCTGAATCTTCCCGAGCAACGGCCCGTCGTATCGCCATGGTCTTTGCCCTGATTGCCGCCACATCCTGAACAGCATTTGATGGCCGCCGCATGCAGCGGCGCGGAGTAGATTTAATGAGCGCGACACAAACAGCACATAACGCCCCACTGCGGGCACTTGAAAACAGTTATCTGGAGCTGCCGCCGGGATTTTACGCCCGAGTGGCGCCGACGCCAGTGGCGCGACCGCGCCTGTTACGGGTCAACCGGGATCTGGCCGAACAGCTCGGTCTGGACCCGAATGAACTGGCCAGCGAAGCAGGAACCGCCTTGCTGGCCGGCAATCAAGTGCCCGCTGGCGCCGAGCCGCTGGCGATGGCCTATGCCGGTCATCAATACGGCCAGTTCGTGCCCAGCCTGGGCGACGGCCGCGCGATTCTGCTCGGCGAGCGCATCGACCGCGACGGCCAACGTTTCGATATTCAGCTCAAGGGAGCCGGGCGCACGCCGTTTTCGCGCATGGGCGATGGTCGCGCGGTGCTCGGGCCGGTATTGCGCGAATATGTGCTCGGCGAGGCGATGGTCGGACTGGGTATTCCGACCACCCGTGCACTGGCGATGGTCGCCAGCGGCGAGGAGGTGTATCGCGAACGCATCGAGCAGGGGGCAGTCTTGACCCGGGTCGCCGCCAGCCATGTACGGGTTGGAACCTTTGAGTATTTTGCTCGCCGCGGCGATGTCGACTCGGTGCGTCAGCTTGCCGATTATGTCATCCAGCGACACTACCCGGATTGCCGACAGGCGGATAATCCCTATCAGGCACTGCTCGCAGCAAGCGCTGCCCGCCAGGGCGAGCTGATTGCCCGCTGGCTGCTGGTCGGCTTCATCCATGGCGTGATGAATACCGACAACATGACAATCTCCGGAGAAACCATCGATTACGGCCCCTGTGCGTTTATGGACACCTATCAGCCGGACGCCGTGTATAGCTCGATCGACCGCTTCGGTCGCTACGCCTATCAGCAGCAGCCCAGCATCGGCATGTGGAATCTGACCCAGCTTGCTCAGTGTCTGCTGCCGCTGTTGGACACTGACGACGATGTGGCACAGCAGCAGGCGCGGGCCGCCCTCAGTGCCTATGTGGAGCGCTTCGAGGAGACCTACGCCAGCGGTCTGCGCGCCAAGATCGGCCTAGCCGACGGGCAGGCTGGTGACCAGCGGGAGGACGACGCGTTGGTGCAGGATCTGCTCGCTCGCATGGCCGAGAATAACGTCGATTTCACCAACTGTTTTCGTCTGTTGTGCGAGCTGAAACGCGATGATCCGGTGGCCGATCCGCCCCTGCGCGCCCTGTTCGCCGAGCCGGACGCCTTCGACTCCTGGGCCGAGAAGTGGCGCGCACGTCTGGCGCGACAATCCGGCAACGATGCCGAACGCAGCGCCGCGATGCGCGCAGTCAATCCGGCCTACATTCCGCGCAACCACCGGGTGCAGCAGGTAATCGACGCGGCCGAGGAGAACGATTTCAAGCCTCTGGAAAACCTGCTGCAAGTCGTCTCGCATCCGTTCGAAGAACATGCGGCATTGGCAGAATATCGCCTGCCGCCACGGCCTGAGGAGGTTGTACGGCAAACCTTTTGCGGTACCTGATCTTAACCATCCGTGAGTGAAGAGCGGGTCAGAATCTTTGTTTCGTCACCCTCCGACGTGGCCCACGAGCGCGCCGCGGTCAAGGACGTAGTCGCGCGCCTGGGCCAAGAATATCTGCCCTATTTCCGCTTGACGGCGGTGCTTTGGGAGGAAGAAGCGCTGACCGCCGATCGCAGCTTCCAGGCCGGGCTGACCCAGCCGGAAGACTGCGACATCGTGCTGGTTATTCTGTGGACACGGCTCGGCTCGCCTTTGCCCGAAGAGCCCTACCGCGGCATGACCGGCACCGAATGGGAATTCGTCAATGCGGTGGAGGCATCCGCGCGCAAGGGCAGCCCCGAGGTTCTAGTCTACAAAAAGACCGCCCCCAAGCTGGTGGATATTACCGAGGCCGAGAGCGCGCAGGAAGCAATCGAGGATCGACGCCGGCTAGAGACCTTTTTCCAAGGCAATTTCTTCAATCAGGACAATACGTTCCGGCGCGCCTTCCGGACCTTCGACAATGCCGCATCATTCCGCGAACTGGTGGAAGTGCAGTTGCGTAAATTGCTCAACCGGCGCATCAGCGCCGAGCGGCGCGCGGCTGCTGGTGCACTACAATGGCACGGCAGCCCGTTTCGACCAGATCAACCCTTCGATATCGGCGACGAACGCGTGTTCACCGGTCGCGAGGCCGAGGTGCGCGCGCTGTTGGCACAGCTCTCGTCACGGCGCCCGGGTCAGCCAGGCTTCTTGCTGCTGAGTGGCGCGAGCGGCAGTGGCAAGACTTCACTGCTGCGGGCTGGTCTGGCGCCAAGGCTGACGCGTCCTTTTTTGTTCGAGCAGATCGCGCTGGTACGCTGCGCGCTGGTACACCCGGGCAGCGACGGTCCCACGCCGCTGGCGGCATTGGCATCCCGGCTCACCGCCGCCGACATGCTGGCCGAACCGCTGGCCCAGTTCGGGCTGGGGAGAGCGCAACTGGAGCGCCTGCTGGCCAGCGAACCCAAGGTCGCCGCCAACCAGCTCGCCAGCGCCCTGGCACAGGTCGCAAAGGTCAGCGATGGCGAGGCACGCGCCTGGCTGGTGCTGGTGATCGACCCGCTGGAGGCGCTGTTCCACTACCATGATGCAGCGCATCAGCAAACTTTTGCCGCGACCTTGCGCGGACTCGCCGCGCATGCCGATATCTGGGTGATCGCGGCCCTGCGCGGCGATGCATTGCATCGGCTGGCAGAACTGCCGGCATTGGCAGAACTGCCGGTCGCTGGCGCCTGGACCGACTTGGAGCCTCCGGCCACTGCACGCATTCGTCAGATCATCGAGATCCCGACGCGAATTGCCGGCCTGGAGCTGGAATCCAGCGGCGACCACACTGGCCATGGTCTGGTGGAACAGATCGAGGCGGAGGCAGCGCGGCTGCGGTTTTGGGCGGCACCGGTCCAGGGATTACTCGAGGAGGCCTACCGGAATGCGTTGCAGAGCGCTGGAATGCCGCGGCTATCGGTGGCACGGCCGCACACCGGCAATGCCATCGCGCGCCAACTGCTGGATCGCGCGGATGCGCTCTGGCATACGCTGGATGCTGACGCCCGTGCTGGATTGCCGCGCCTGTGCCGTGCTTTGATCGGCATCGATGGTCCGATCGACACTGGTGCCATCCCACGCCATGGCGATCTACGCATATTGCGCTCCGACCCAAACTGTACACGCCTGCTGGAGGCGATGATCGAGGCGCGCCTGATCGTCGCCGAGGGCACCCAGGATGCAGCATCGTTGAAGCCTTGCGAGGCGCCGGACTATCGCATCCTGAGCCTGATCCGCGATGCCTGGCATCAGGGCCGGTGGTACTGGCTGCAGCGCTGGTGGTGGCGATGGGCACGCCGACGCGGACAGGATAACGACAGCGACGATCTCGCGCCACCTGCCGAGCGCTTGCCGCAAAGCGATGCCGGAAAGGGCAAAGATCCGGCAGACGAAGAGCGGGCACAGAGAATTCGCTCATCCGGTCAAACCCCGGAGCTTGCAGACAAACCGTCAACCAGCCTGCCCACCAATCTGCCGGTCAAATTGCCGGCAGAGTCGGCCATGGCGGCCGCTGAACCAGATAATCCAGACAGTGACACAAGGCCGCAGGCAATCGACTGGCGCGACTATCTGCCGGTCGCCAGTTTCAGCCACCCGATCCTGATCAGCGACTGGGCGCCGATATGCCACTGGCTGCAACAGCCCGAGCATCGGCAACTGCTGCATCTACGCTCCAGGCTCACGCGCCAGGCGCGCTTATGGAGACGCACGGATTGCAACCGCGACTACCTGTACCGCGAGTCCGGCTACGCTGCTGCACAGGAGTTAGTGCGCGCCTGCGGTGACGAATTGGAGCCCATCGAGCGCGATTTTCTGGACCAATCCGCCGCCCATCTGTCTTTTTTGCGCCGACGCAATCGCTTTGTGCGTGGTGTCGGCCTGATGCTGATTCTGTTGCTGCTTGCCGTCACCGCTGCCGCCGTACTCGCATTGCAGGCCTCGCATGAGGCGCGCGTCAACCTGCACCGCAGCAAACTCAAGGAGGCCTACCTGCACATCAGCCTTGGCAATACGCCACAAGCGGTATCGGAGGCAATCGCTGCCGGCGAGGATCTGCCGTTGCAGGCAGTGCAGACTCTGAGCCGGGCGTTCGGCAACAATCGGCTGTTGGCGATGGAACGGTCCGCCGGGCCGTCGCTGGGACAGCCGCGCATTCCAGGTTTCAATGCCGACGGCACCTTACTTGCCACCATCGTGCCCGGTATCGGTCCACGGCTGTGGCGTAAAGTGCATGGCCGCTTCGTTGCCGACCGCGATCTGCAGGCCGAGGGTCTCGGATTGCATAGCCTGGTGATCGGCGATGACGAGCAACTGTTCGGCATCGGCGAACGAGGCATCTGGCGACTGCCGGCGGCTGCCGACGCCCTGCCGTTGTACGACTGCGGCAGTGCAGCGGGGGCGACCTTTCTGCTGGATGCAGCGCGTCGCTACCTGGCCGTTGCGCACAATCGCGGCGAGCAATACGGCGTCTGCATTGTCAACCTGTCCTTACCCGGCCGGGTGGTGTTTCAGCAGATGTTCGACGAGGGCGAGATCCGCGGCCTCGACTTCTCCCCGGAAGGCGATTTATTACTGACCGCATCCACCCTCGGACGCACCCATCTGATCGACCTGACAACCGCTGAAATCCGGCTGTCGTTACCAGCCGCCGAGGCCCTTGGAAGGCCGTTCAACCATGCCGTCTTCGACTCCACGGCAGAGCGCATCGCAATTGCCGCGGTCGACGAGCGGGTGCGACTGTATCGGGTCGACGGCACGCCCATCGGCGAATTGGCCAACACGACCATCGGCGGCCGGAACTACAAGATCCATCGCTCCGCGGTCCGCGATGTGGCATTTGCCCCGGACGGCGAATTTCTGGTGGCGGTGGACGACGAAGGCCAGGTCGTGCGCTGGTCGCTCGATGGCTCCAATCAGGCGGTGGTGCTGGGCAACCATCAGCTTAGCATCAGCGATGTCGAAATCGCGCCCAAGCGTACCTCGGATCTATCCGACGAGACCCTGGTCCTCAGCGCCTCCTTGGACAAGACCGCACGCCTATGGGGCCTGGAAACCGGCAAGGCGGTTGCCGTGCTCGGTCACGATGGCGCCTTGAGCACGAGCCGTTTCAGCCGAGATGCGCGGCGCGTGTTCACCTTTTCCGAGCGCGACGGCTCGGTGCGCCTTTGGAGCATCGAGCCGGTCTCGAATCTGGCGTACCTATTGCGCCACCCGGATCATGTGTGGAATCTGGATCTGGTGGCCGCACCCCCTGAATTGGCCCCGGATGGCAACGCACTGTTATTGGCCACCGCCGGGTTCGACGGCGGCGTGCGCGTTTGGCGCTATGATCGCGGCCGGCAGCAGGCCGCGCCGGAACTGCTGGCGATGTTTCAGGAGCATACCAGCCGGGTACGCCAGGCCAGCTTTTCCGCCTCGGGCCGATTGTTGGTTTCGGCCGGTTACGATGGCAAGGTGCATGTGCACGACCTGATCAGCAACGACGCCTGCAAACTACAGATCGAAACCGATTCCGGTGGCGAGCAGGTCTACAATGCGCTGTTCGGCCCTCCCGCGACAGCGCATACAGAGGGCGGCTCCAGCATTCCAACGGTTGCCGGACAAGATCTCAAAACGCGGCAGCAGTCCAGCGTTCAGCCAGGCATCGGATCAGCCGCAACCCCATCCTGGCTGCTGACCACATCCGATGACACGACACAGCCGGTGCGGCTGTTCTCGCTCCGGCACTGCGCGCCGATGCCCACCGGCGAGGCACTGCGGCACGGCAGCGTCGCGGTGAAATCGGCGGCATTGCGCAATCTGACTGACCGCACCCTGGTCAGTACCGGCGACGAGGCCGGCATCCTGCGCCTGTTGGAACGCAACGCCGCCGGCGACTGGAGCGAACGCTGTGAATTGAACGCTGGCGTCGGCGCCATCGGCAACATGGTGATATCCGCGGATGGCAGCTTGATCGGCGTTGCCGGCAGCAGCGAGCGTGCCGCTCTGATCGCAATCGACGATAAACAGTGCGGCGCGCCGCTGTATCTCATCGGTCACACCGAACGCCTCTACAGCATCGACATCACGCCGGACGGCACACAAATCCTGACCTCATCGCTGGACAAGACAGCGCGCGTCTGGACTCGCGACGGCGAGCCAAGGGCCGTTCTGACGGGACATCAGGATCGCATCTATCGCGCTATCTTCAGCCCTGGCGACGCACGCTGGATACTGAGCGCATCGCGCGACGGCAGCATGCGACTCTGGCGGACGCCGCAGGCTGGCGCGCCGCGCTCCGCGGCGGACGGCGTGGAATCTCTGAGCGCCTTTTTGCCGCTGAAAGCCGATTTGGGCGGCGTCGCCAACGCCGCGTTCAGCCCGGACGGACACCTGATAGCCGGCGCATACTGGGACAACGCCGCCCAGCTGTGGCGCATCTGGAGCGAAGACGAGTCGGCCCCGCCCGAGCGTATCCAGCGCTGGGGGGAAGATCGTGCGCGGCTGGCGCTGATCGGTGAAGCCTATCGGTTCCAGGCGAACAACCGGGTTGATAGCGATGATGCGATGGCGCAAGCGGAAATGCCCTGACCGAACATAGGCGATTGCCGGAGAGAAACCGAGTGATGGTGCAGAAATAAGCTAAACAGGTTTTGGCTCGGGTGTCGCCTGCCGACTCATCATGGGCGGGTTGCTGCGACAATGAAGGCGCACGAGAAGACAAGCCAGGTGGCAGGTTTCTCGACAGAAATCGCCATGATGCATCTTCACCACCAATCGCGACCCGGCAAAGGGTCGACGCCGATCGGCGGATAGCCCAGCGCATCCAGCAAATCGAGGGTGATGCGGGCACTCACCCCCCAGAGTCGCTCGCCCTCATGCTCGTCGAAGAAGATGACCTGGCGTGCCTGCGGATGCCCCGGTGCTGGCCAGACCTCCACACGATAGCGTTGCGGCGCGCAAAGCCAATCCAACGGGATGCTGAAGATATGCGCGACCTCCTGCGGATCGGCGCACAGGGACTGGGGCCAATGGATGTGGCCCACCACCGGCTGCACCAAAAAATTGCTGACGGTGCGCAGACCACGTAGCCGGCCCAGAATCCGGACCTGTTCGGCCGGCAAGGCAATCTCTTCCCCAGCCTCGCGCAGGGCCGTGGCATCCGCGTTCGTATCGCTGGACTCCACGCGCCCACCCGGAAAGCCCACCTGGCCGCTGTGCTGATCCCGCGGATGCTCGGCACGGCGTATCAATAACAATCGCCAGCGCTCCTCCAGCCGGAACAGCGGCAGCAGAACAGCGGCTGCTCGCGGTGCCGCAGCGGCCTGTCCTGGGAGTTCGTCGGCGGGAGCCGACGCGGGGCGGGTGCGCAGCCGCTCGGCGATCAGATCAGCATCGAGATGGTTGATGGCTGCCATCATGAAGCGGGCGATTGAAACAGTTGCCGGTCTGTGCCATCAGCGGGCAAATGCCTTGCAGATGGCATACACAAGAATTGCAGTTTGCCGCGGACAGAAATCACTCTGCTTGCGATTGCTTTAATGTCTCGACCTCATTACGTAAGACGGCCACCTCGCTCTCCAGCTGTGCGACGCGCGCTTCAAGTTCTGACGATACAGCCGCCCGAGCCGCTGCTCGGGGCGCCGCCGGTATCAGGTCTTCCGCCTTGGGCTCACCGCACAGCAGATGCACATAACGCTGTTCGCGCATACCGGCTTGTCGCGGCAGTTCGCGAATCAGCGGCGGGTCATGTTGTTCCAATTTTTGCAAGGTCTCCTGCAGGCTTGCCAGATCCGGAAACTCCGCGAGTCGAGCGCTGTTGGTGCGCAGTTCACCGGAAGTCTGCGCACCCCGCAACATCAGCACACACAGAATCGCCTGTTGACGTTTATCCAACATGAAGGTACCGGCCAGCTTATGATCATAGCGTTCCGCGCGGCCACTGAAGCTCGCGTGGATCAGGCCGCGATCGCGCAGCTGGTTGACGGTGTGTCCCACCTTGCCCATTTCCATATTCATCACCGGATTGCGGCTTGTCTTTTGATTACAGGCGGTCACCAGCGCGTTCAGTGTCAGCGGATACTGATCCGGCGTAGTGCGCTGCTTTTCCATCAGGCAGCCGAGGACGCGAGCCTCCCCGGCAGTGAGCATGGCTTCGTGTTGGTCGTCGGTCTGAGTCATGGACATGGCTTTGGAATGTCATCAAGTCCCGAGCCGAAGTGCAGGACGGCACGGGACTTGGTTTTAATCGATTACAAGTGCATTACCACCGCTATAAATTGGGTATTCAGGTCCATCCTGCAACCAGGTACAGCTGCGGTTCTGCGTCAGCTCGCATTGGCCACGCCGCATACCACCAAGGCCCTGCATGAAGATCTCGGCATGTCCGACGCACGCCGCATCGGGCTGAGATTTTCTGCGCGTGCTCTGCTGTGGAAATCGCGAGAGGGTTTGCAGTCGTGGTCGTCATCGATAACCCACGATGAGCGATCACGATGACGACATCGACAATGACAAACGGCAGAAACGGTAGCGGAGCATCCGCATCGCTGCACTAGAGCACAGCGCGCCGCGGCTCGTCGGCGCGACCGGCGAGATTGCCATAGCGATGATAGTCATAGCTGATACTTTGCTCGCGAACGTACCAAAGAAGTTCGATCCGCCCTTCGACCAGCACCGGTGCATCGGCGATGTAGATTCCGCTGTCACCGATTGCCCTGCGGACGATGGTCGGCACCCGCTCGCGGGATGCATAGCGTAAGCGATCGGTTTGGCGTTTGCGCACCACATCGGCCAACCTCTGGTCGCTCTCCTCGACATAGTCGATGGCATTAGCCCAGGGCTCGGTGAGCTGCCCGAGCAGACGCACCGCCGGCAATGCGCTGTCCGGCGGTGTGCTGATCCGGATATGGCAGCCAACCGTGCGCGCCGCACACACACGGGCGAAGATCTCGAACAGAGAATCAGCAACATCGACGCGTATGCAAAGCTTCGGAATCGGCAAATAACGGCGCAAGTTGTCCTGACCGACGAGTTGAAAATGATCGTGCGATTTACCGAATTCGGTATTGTAGTTGGCCGCATAACTGGCCATCGCCCTGCACAGACGCTCCAGCTCTGCGCTATCGGCGCCGATGTCCTCGTATCCGGAGTGCCGGCTTCCCGGTTGCTTGGCCGATTGACTTTGCACGCGTTGAGCATCCGATGGCAGCTCGCGTAAAGCCAACAGACGCTGGCGTAACATCTCCAAATCGGCATTCGCCAGCGGCTCGCCATCGGCGCTTGGCGCATGCGCGCGATCGACGAAATTCATCAATTGCGCCACATAATTGGGTCCCCCGGCCTTGATACCGGGGCCGAATGCAGACTTGCCCATACCGCCGAAGGGTTGACGCAGGACCACGGCACCGGTGGTGACCCGGTTGATATACAGGTTGCCGGCGCGAATCCCATCCTGCCACCTGGCCTGCTCGCGATCATCGAGGCTTTCCAGCCCCGAAGTCAGGCCATAACCGGTTTGGTTAACCATATCCATGGCTTGTTCGAGGTTCTCGGCCCGCATAACGGCCAACAACGGACCGAAAAACTCGGTCCGATGCGTATAGCTTCCAGGCGAAACCCCCCACTTGATACCTGGGGAATACAAAGCCGGATTATCGTCCTGCTGGCGCGGCATCAGCGCCCAGGACTCGCCGACCTCCAGCTCCTTGAATGCCCGGTCGAGATCGCCGGCAGGCGGCTGGATCAGCGGCCCGAGCCTGGTATTCAGATCCCAGGCTGAACCCACCCGGATACTCCGGACCGCATCGCAGAGCATCTGTTTAAACGCCGGATCATCGTACAGCTCCGCTTCCAGCACCAGTAACGAGGTTGCCGAGCACTTCTGGCCGCCGTGGCTGAAGGCCGAATGCAGCACATGCTTGATTGCCTGCTCGCGGTCCGACATGGCCGTCACGATGGTGGCGTTCTTGCCCCCGGTTTCGGCCAGCAACTGCAGGTCGGGGCGCACATCCAGCATGCGCAATGCGGTATCGGTACCGCCGGTGAGTATGACCAGGTCAACCTCAGGGGATGCGACCAATTCGGCGCCGCCGGTGGCACCGGTACAAGGCACGAATTGCACCACTTCCTTGGGGACACCTGCGCGCCAAAAACACCGGGCGAGTTGGTAGCCGACCAGCACCGAATGCGAGGCCGGCTTGAGCAGCACGCTGTTGCCGGCGGCGAGCGCCGCACAGACTCCGCCGCAGGGGATGGCGATGGGGAAGTTCCATGGCGGCACCACCGCCACCACCCCCTTGGGGCTGGCATCGACACCGGGCAGCGCCCGCAACGCCCGCGCGCTGGCCGGATACAACTCGGCAAAGTCGATCGCCTCCGAGACCTCGGGATCGGACTCGCTGATCAATTTGCCGGTATCGGCCAGGGCCGCACCGATCAGTTCGCCGCGGGCACGGCGCAGCTCATGCGCGACCCGCGCCAGAATCTCATCGCGCTCATTCTCCGGCATGTCGCGCCAGCCCTTGGGATCGCGGACGGCGCAATCGATGGCACGTTTCAGATCAGCGCCGTCGGCCTGGCGATAACGGGCGACGACCACATTCGGGCGCGATGGGTCGCGGCAATCCAGAAGCTCATGCCCCGAGCGGATCTCCTCGCCGGCGATGACCAACGGGATGTCGATGGCACTATCGTTACAACGCGGTTTCCACTGCTCGACGAGCTGCTGCACCCAGCGCAGGTTGGCAGGCAGGGCAAAGTCGGTATCAGGCTCATTGTTGAACTCGGCCAGCGTCATTGGACCGCGCGGTTGGTCGGCCACAGGCCGGTTTCGATCCTGGGTTCGGCGTGGCGTCGATTGCAGATTCCCGATCAATGCAAAGCTGTCTCTAAAGCCCTGCTCGAGCCGCTGCCATTCGTCGCTGTCGACCTCCAGCTTGAACGCATGCCGCAGGAAATTCTCAGGCCCGGTATTCTCGTCGAGTCGGCGAATCAGATAACCGATGGCGTTGACGAAATCCTCCTGTTTGGTGGCCGGAGCATACAACAACAGGTTATCGGTGAGTTCACACAGGGCTCGGCACTGGTGGTTGGCCATGCCTTCGAGCATTTCGAACTGAATGTGATCGAGCAATCCGCGCTCATGACCAAGCACCAACGCATAACAAACATCGAACAAATTGTGCGACGCAACCCCGAGTCGGACCGCGGCGATGTTATCGGCCTCGAGCCCCTGGTGCAGCATGCGCTTGAAGTTGGCGTCGGTCTCGGCCTTGACCTGATAGGTGGCCATGGGCCAACCGGCGAGCGACGCATCCACACGCTCCATCTCCCGATTGGCGCCCTTGACGATGCGAATCCCAACAGGCGCCCCACCATTGGCGACGCGTCGCCTGGCCCAGGCATTGATCTGCTGCTGGGCCAGGTAAGAATCCGGCAGATAAGCCTGCAACGCAATGCCGGCGCTGACCTGTTCCAACCCGGCCCGATCCAGGGTCGCCATAAACGCATCGACAGTGATGGACAGGTCGCCGTAGGCCTCCATGTCCAGATAGACGAATTTACTCTGTAAGGAACCATCGGCCCGCTTGAATTTCGCCTTGGCCGCGGCCCGGTACAGCAGCTCCAGGCGTTCGCACAGGATGCGCAGCGAACGCTCGCGGGCAAGGGACGAAATCTGCGAGTAAATGGTCGATATTTTGACCGAAATACACTCGATCTGCTCGAGCTGCAAGGCGGCCAGATAGGCGTCCACGCGCCGCTGGGCTTGCTCCTCGCCCAACAGAGCCTCGCCGAGATAATTGACGTTCATGCGCACGCCATCCTCGCGACGCCGCTGCAAATGCTTGATCAGATGCTTCGCTTCGGCGGGCAGAATAACGTTGGCTGTCTCCGCGCGCATGCGCTGCTTTACCGGGGGCACCGCAATTCCCGGCAGATAGCCGGCGAACGATTGGAAGCCCTTGAGCATGGCGCGCTCGAACAGGCTGAAAAAACGCGGCACGCCCTGCACGTCGAGAATATGGATCAGCTGGTCGGCAGCGCGTGCGGCCGGCTTGGAGCGAAATGCCTGATCGGTCATCTGGATCAGGGTCGCTTTATCCTCCGGGTTTGCCAGCATGCGTTCGAGTTCGCGCTGCTGGTGCTTTTCCTGCGGCTGCTGTAGTGCGCTGCCGCGCTGTTGAACTCTGCGCGCCAACCGCACGGCCTTATCGATCGGGTCCATTTCCGAACCATCGACAGTCATTTCGGACAGAATCCGGGCAAGCTCCGTGCCGGGATCGCGTAGTGTGGATTTGAGCATGGCAATCTTCCGACCTCGAGTACGATAAGAGTTTAGGCCGTTGCCGAAGATTTCCAAACCAGACCCATGTCGATTTGGTTCGCTTTACACGCCGGGTCAAAGAACAAAGCCTGACCTTATCTGCCAAGCAAAACTACCCCGAGGCGCTCTACTTGGGAATAACCGACGGGCAAGGCCGAGGACAAGCGCGCGCAATGGCAGCACGAGTATTGCAGCAAACTCAAACAGGATCGCGACGCGCTCGACCTGCTCATCGCTGAGGCGGCACGCCTCTCGCAGCGAACTGCCCTGCCGAAGAAGGTGCGCGCTGACGCCTACAGCGCTTGGACCTACTTCAACGACCATCGCCATCAGATGGACTACCCTGGGTTGCTTGCCGAGAACCTGCCGATCGGATCCGGCGTTACCGAGGCCGCCTGCAAGACCCTCGTCGAGCAGCGTCTATGCGCCTCGGGCAAGCGCTGGAAAAACAAAGGTGCCAAGATCATTCTCCGCCTACGTGCGCTGACCCAGACCAGCGGCCGCTGGGCTCAATTCTGGCAAAAGATCGATCAATTCGGTGCCGAATACTGCTGATAATGACATCATATCGAGGCCTTGCATAATAAGGATTCACCGCGGAGACACAGCATACGCAAAGGGGCCAAGCCGCCTCGCCCACAAGCGCACCCCCACCAGCCGAGAGAACCGCTCGACGTAGGAGCCCGCTTGCGGGCGACCAGGCCCGCGATGCCAACGGATCGAACGCAAGCGCTGCGTCTTACTCGGGAGAAGGCTGCTGCCTTCAATAAATGCAAGGATTCGCCGCAGAGACACAGCATGCGCAAAGGGGCCAAGCCGCCTCGCCCGCAAGCGCACCTCCACCAGCCGAGGGAACCGCTCGACGTAGGAGCCCGCTTGCGGGCGACCAGGCCCGCGATGCCAGCGGATCGAACGCAAGCGCTGCGTCTTACTCGGGAGAAGGCTGCTGCCTTCAATAAATGCAAGGATTCGCCGCAGAGACACAGCATGCGCAAAGGGGCCAAGCCGCCTCGCCCACAAGCGCACCTCCACCAGCCGAGAGAGCCGCTCGGCGTAGGAGCCCGCTTGCGGGCGACCAGGCCCGCGATGCCAACGGATCGAACGCAAGCGCTGCGTCTTACTCGGGAGAAAGCTGCTGCCTTCAATAAATGCAAGGATTCGCCGCAGAGACACAGCATGCGCAAAGGGGCCAAGCCGCCTCGCCCGCAAGCGCACCTCCACCAGCCGAGAGAGCCGCTCGACGTAGGAGCCCGCTTGCGGGCGACCAGGCCCGCGATGCCAACGGATCGAACGCAAGCGCTGCGTCTTACTCGGGAGAAAGCTGCTGCCTTCAATAAATGCAAGGATTCGCCGCAGAGACACAGCATGCGCAAAGGGGCCAAGCCGCCTCGCCCGCAAGCGCACCTCCACCAGCCGAGAGAGCCGCTCGACGTAGGAGCCCGCTTGCGGGCGACCAGGCCCGCGATGCCAACGGATCGAACGCAAGCGCTGCGTCTTACTCGGGAGAAGGCTGCTGCCTTCAATAAATGCAAGGATTCGCCGCAGAGACACAGCATGCGCAAAGGGGCCAAGCCGCCTCGCCCACAAGCGCACCTCCACCAGCCGAGAGAACCGCTCGACGTAGGAGCCCGCTTGCGGGCGACCAGGCCCGCGATGCCAGCGGATCGAACGCAAGCGCTGCGTCTTACTCGGGAGAAGGCTGCTGCCTTCAATAAGTGCAAGGATTCGCCGCAGAGACACAGCATGCGCAAAGGGGCCAAGCCGCCTCGCCCACAAGCGCACCTCCACCAGCCGAGGGAACCGCTCGGCGTAGGAGCCCGCTTGCGGGCGACCAGGCCCGCGATGCCAGCGGATCGAACGCAAGCGCTGCGTCTTACTCGGGAGAAGGCTGCTGCCTTCAATAAATGCAAGGATTCGCCGCAGAGACACAGCATGCGCAAAGGGGCCAAGCCGCCTCGCCCACAAGCGCACCTCCACCAGCCGAGAGAACCGCTCGACGTAGGAGCCCGCTTGCGGGCGACCAGGCCCGCGATGCCAGCGGATCGAACGCAAGCGCTGCGTCTTACTCGGGAGAAAGCTGCTGCCTTCAATTAATGCAAGGATTCGCCGCAGAGACACAGCATGCGCAAAGGGGCCAAGCCGCCTCGCCCACAAGCGCACCTCCACCAGCCGAGAGAGCCGCTCGGCGTAGGAGCCCGCTTGCGGGCGACCAGGCCCGCGATGCCAGCGGATCGAACGCAAGCGCTGCGTCTTACTCGGGAGAAGGCTGCTGCCTTCAATAAATGCAAGGATTCGCCGCAGAGACACAGCATGCGCAAAGGGGCCAAGCCGCCTCGCCCACAAGCGCACCTCCACCAGCCGAGAGAGCCGCTCGGCGTAGGAGCCCGCTTGCGGGCGACCAGGCCCGCGATGCCAGCGGATCGAACGCAAGCGCTGCGTCTTACTCGGGAGAAGGCTGCTGCCTTCAATAAATGCAAGGATTCGCCGCAGAGACACAGCATGCGCAAAGGGGCCAAGCCGCCTCGCCCACAAGCGCACCTCCACCAGCCGAGGGAACCGCTCGGCGTAGGAGCCCGCTTGCGGGCGACCAGGCCCGCGATGCCAGCGGATCGAACGCAAGCGCTGCGTCTTACTCGGGAGAAAGCTGCTGCCTTCAATAAATGCAAGGATTCGCCGCAAAGACACAGCATGCGCAAAGGAGCCAAGCCGCCTCGCCCACAAGCGCACCTCCACCAGCCGAGGGAACCGCTCGGCGTAGGAGCCCGCTTGCGGGCGACCAGGCCCGCGATGCCAGCGGATCGAACGCAAGCGCTGCGTCTTACTCGGGAGAAGGCTGCTGCCTTCAATAAATGCAAGGATTCGCCGCAGAGACACAGCATGCGCAAAGGGGCCAAGCCGCCTCGCCCACAAGCGCACCTCCACCAGCCGAGAGAACCGCTCGACGTAGGAGCCCGCTTGCGGGCGACCAGGCCCGCGATGCCAGCGGATCGAGCAAGCGCTGCAATTATTTCTACCAAGAAACAGAGCCCCCGGCTTGTCTTCTCGTCCAGCATCGACGCTGCGGCAACCTACCCATGGAGCGACCATGGGCGAGTTGCCGCAGCGCGAGGACGAACGAGAATCCGGCGCCAGTTGATCTGTTTCTCTCCGGCAATTGCATTGGTATCAGACCTGCTGCTGGAAAGGATTCTGTCGTTTGCGTAACCTATCCCTTCCTGATGCACAGCATTTTGAGGCCGTGCCTGATCGCGAATACGTCCATAATCTCATCAGGCTCGGCACCCATTGCATGACAAAACCCAAACCTTCGGATTCAATACCTTCGCCAAAAATTAGCGCCAAAAATTAGGTGGGCGACAGCCCGAGGTGATAGGTTATCCAGTTACTAATCCGAAGACCTATTCCCACAGGAGGCTATCGCCCATGCCCGACATTATGCTGATCTTGAGCTGCTTAAGCCAGAGCGTAGATAAGACGAGCCTTGGCCGTTTGGGTTGCGTTGTGGAAGGGCTGTTGGCGATGACGGGGCGGGTAACGATGCGGGGGCTATCGCGCTGGACCGAGCGCGGGGGAAGCTATCGGACGCTGCAGCGGTTGTTCAACACCACGCTCAGTTGGGGCCAAGTGCATTGGCTGGTGATTCGCCAGCACCTGCTGGGCGACGAAACGCAATGGTTGCTGGCGGGCGATGAAGTGGTGGTGAGCAAATCGGGCAAGAAGACCCACGGTCTGGATCGTTTTTTCTCCTCGGTGGTTGGCAAGACGATCCCGGGGTTGTGTTTTCTGAGCCTGTCGTTGATTAGCGTGCAACGGCGCTGTTCGTACCCATTGCGCCTGGAGCCGATTCTCAAAGAGACGGCCGCGAGCTGCCCGAAAGCGTCCAAAGCGGGTCGGGGTAAGGGCCGAGGGCGGCCGAAAGGTAGCCGCAATGGCAATCGCCGGGAGGTGAGTCTGTCGCCCTATTTGCAGTTCGTTCAAGACCTTCTGCGCCAGGTGCTGGCACTGGTGTGCCAGACGCTGACGGTGCGTTATTTCGTCTTCGACGGGGCCTTCGGCCATAATCAAGCGCTGCAAATGGTCCGTCGCACGGGCTTAGAGTTGATCAGCAAATTGCGCCACAACAGCGCGCTGTATCTGCCCTATGACGGCCCCTACGCCGGGCGCGGCCCGCGGCGCAAGTACGGCAGCAAGCTCGATTATCAACACTTGCCGCCGTGCTTTCTCAAAGCCACTTCCGTGGAAGGACAGGTTCATACGGCCATCTACCAACTGCCCGTTTGGCACAAAAAATTCCCCGACCGGCTCAATGTCGTGATCCTCGTCAAGACCAACCAACGCACCGGTGCCCAGGCCCATGTCATCCTTTTCAGTAGTGATCTCGAGTTAGGCTACGAAGCGCTCATCGATTACTATCGCTTGCGCTTCCAAATCGAGTTCAACTTCCGAGACGCCAAACAGTACTGGGGCTTGGAAGACTTCATGGTGACCAAGCCAACGCCGGTCTACAACAGTGCCAACCTGGCGATGCTGATGATCAACCTGTCCCAGATCCTGATGCGAACGGTGCGCGAGCACTGTCCGAGCTTTAGCGTCAATGACCTCAAAGCCCACTTCCGCGGCCGGAAATACGTCCTGGAGGTGTTAAAAATGCTTCCGGAAATGCCCGAAGCAAATATTATTGACCAAGCCCTTGAGCAGGCTGCAAATCTGGGGCGGATTAATCAAGAACTTAGTGCAGCATGAGATCGGGTCATTTGGCGAAGGTATTGTCGGATTACACAAATCCTGGATACACAGGGTCAGAGTATGCACCAGGACATTGCAGCGATTACTCACAATGATGAATTATTATGAATTGGATCATTCCAATCAGTAGTCATAATAACTCCTGTGCATAACGAGCTACGGATATTTTTTATAAGATTATTCAATATCTTAAGAATTTCCCAAACTGTGGACCTGAACACCTCGGTTATGTGAATAAGCTGTGGATGAATGGAGACCACCAAACAATGCACAGTTTATTCACAGTTCCTGAGGGCGATTGCCAACTCGCTACTCGAGGTCACCCTGAGCTTTTGGACGCCCCAGGGTAAGCTCATTGCTCTGTTAGAGCTACCCGCAATGGGGAACTCTCAGCGACACCTGAGCGCAAAAGGGCCAACAGCCCGTCATCGAGACTTCCGGCAAGCGCAAGGGTCAGCCAGCTTGCAGACGCGGATGCGTAGGCGTAGGCGTATGAGGCCACGGGCTCTTTCTATGCCGCCTTTGCGCTGTCCGCATCGGCGCGTGCGCAAATGCTGCAACGGATCGAGGCGATATCGGCCTCGGATCGCCTCGGTAACTAACCGATGCACAGGGCGTCGTCGTTGAGAAAGCGTTGAGATAGAAAAACGCATCGATGACGCAGCAGTGAAAGGGGATGTGTTCGTTTAGGGCGTCGCCAAAGTGCGCCAAAGCGGGTGTCCTTTTTCTGCGTTCTAGTCAGGATTCCGTCGTCTGCCTCTCGATGCAGGCTCTCATCCGCCAGGGCTGCAACCGGCGCGATCGGCGGGCTCGATCAGGCCGCTGCGGGCAAACCACCGCAGCACCCGCACGCGCACCTGCTCGGCGATGGCGGCGAGGGCCTGCGGTGTCAGCTCGGCGGCGGGGCGAAAGCGCACGGATTGCGGGACATCATCGGCCTCCTCGTCCGGCTCGAAGACCCCGTCGATGACGCAGCAGTGGTAATGGACGTGGCGGTTGAGGGACTTGCGCAAGCGCACCCCTTCATTGCTGGAGCGCAAGTTGAGCGCCCGAGTTGGCTGAGCGCGGAAACTGCCAGGGCAAACGCATCTAAATTTCCCATTTTAGGCCGCCTGTAGGACATCTAGTAACTGCTCAAGATAATCTGTATCCCAGCCGGCACGGAGTCGCTTTAATTTAATGCTTTTCTTTGAGGTCGTATCTTTCCTGAGAATATTGAGTGCAATGTGCCGTAGGATGGAATAGTTTTCAGGTGCATGACCTTTTCGCGTTCGATTGGCATCTTCGGAAAAGGACACATCCAGAACCCAATGCAGTGAATTCTCAATTCCCCAATGAGAGCGAACCGCTTGGGCAAATCGTTTAACATCGCCTGACAGGCTGGCAATGAAATAGCGCCGGTCCGTGGTTACTTTTTTTCCATCATCTCGAATCGACTCTACCATCCCGATACCCCGGAAACCTTTCCATTGTTCGGCGTAATGCCCTAAGGAATGATCAGTGAAATAATAATACCGACGCGTCTCCAGGCGACCATGTTTTTTCTCTTTCGTTTCAAGAAAAACACTCGCATCCCGGCAGCATTGGTCGAGATCGACCGATTCGAACCAAGCGATGACATCTTGATGAAAAGTGCTCTGGTTGCCTTTCAATGAAAAGGCTCTTCCGGATCTCGTGGGACTGTTGTATCATGTAAATCAACAACTTGAGAACCGCCTGTCGCTGAAACCCCATCTGGACGCTGTTGATAATGACATTTGATAAAGAGACCCTTCAGACGCTTTTAAATCTACCTGATATCGCCGTTGATCGCGTGGTGCTCGGCGAGCGCAAGACACTTAAAGTCTATGTGCATAGCACACTGGAGGGTACGAACTGTCATCGCTGTGGTCGGCCAATCGATCATGAGTATGGCCATGGTCAAGAGATAGAGTTACGCCATTTGCCATTATTCGCGTATACAGTTGTTCTTATTTTGAGGCCGAAGCGTTATCAATGCCACTTCTGCGAAGGGCGTCCGACAACGAGCCAAACGCTGTCATGGTACACGCAGCGCTCCCGGGTGACAAAAGCGTTCGAACAGCAGATGCTACTGGAGTTGATCAACAGTACGCTCGAGGATGTTAGTCGTAAGCATGCCATTGGTGTCGACGCACTGCAGGGTATTTTGGATCGAAACATAGCCTGTGATGTCGATTGGAACGCAATTGAACGCTTGGAGGTCATTGGCATTGATGAGATTGCGTTGAAAAAAGGTCATCGTGATTTTGTCGTCGTTGTCAGCGCTTACATTCACGAGACATTGCATGTCATCGGCCTGCTCGGCGACCGCACCAAGGCCAGCGTACAGGAGTTTTTTCTCAGCATTCCCAAGCGCTTGCGAAATACCGTCCAGAGTGTGTGCTCAGATCTTTATCAAGGCTTCATCGGTGCCGCTAAAGCCGTGTTCGGCAAGCGCATACACATTTGCGCGGATCGATTCCATGTTGCCAAGCTGTACCGAAATGGACTGGAAAACCTGCGCAAAAGCGAATGGAAACGGCTGTGCCATATCCTCTCCAAAGAAGAGCGCAAATCGTTCAAGAACGTGCATTGGCTGCTGCGTCAGCGTCGCGCCGATCTGAATGCAGATGAGCGACGCATGCTGAATCGGCTCTTTCGCTATTCACCAAAATTACAAGAAGCCTATGAGGCTTGCGAATCACTCACTGCCATCTATGAAAGCCGCCTATCAAAAGGTCAGGGTAAGCGCAAACTGCGTGGCTGGATGGAACGTGTCACCAACCGCAAGCTCAGTTGCTTTGATAGCTTCCTCGGTACGCTGAATACGCATTTTGAGGAAGTGACCAATTATTTTATTGGTCGACATACCAGCGGCTTTGTCGAGGGATTAAATAATAAGATCAAAGTCATCAAACGCCGCTGCGATGGCATCACCAACCTCGGGCACCTCTATCAAAGGGTATTCCTGGATCTCAACGGATATGACCGGTTCGGGGTCGATACATTATAAATCAATGAGTTACAGACTTTGTGCTCAACCACATTTTAATCTTAATGTGTACGAAAAAATGAGACTAAGTGGTTGTTTTTAAAATATTTATTGGTTCCCACAAAATCCAGGAGAGCCAATGAAAATACCCAATCTGCTTGTTTTTCAACAATTTTCTCCGCAATCTTCTTTTGGCATCCCATCGCGTCAATACTGACTACACAGCCTTTGATCTCCAGTAAATCCAACAATTTCGGTATCGCTGTAATTTCATTTGATTTTTCTTCGGTCTTGAGTTGACCCAATACGAGCGATGAGTGACAAGCCCACGCACTCACCATGTGAATTGCTTTATTTCCATTAGCTCTATCATGAGATCTGCGCACCGTTTTCCCATCGATCGGTATAAGTACTCCAATAGAATAGATTGTATTAATAAGAATGATTTAAAATGATAATATCAATAAATCAAGTCAATAGTATCGAATTGAGAACTAATTCTTTCTTTTAATCGGCCTCTATTTTTCTGTTTCGATATAGCAAAATAGGGTAAAATGCAGTTTCCTTGAAAAACAAAAGTTCACTTCAGCACAATAGAAATCCGAATCAATCCGATGGAATACGCAAACATCGAGAATCGCACATTGTCTCAAAACGATATCGATCAACTCACCAACATGATGAAAAGCGAAGCGCTTCCTCATGTGCGCAATCGCGCCCATGCGATTCTGCTTCTGTTCGAAGATCGCAAAAGGTTCGATGAAGTTGCAAAGATTTTAAGAGTACATACGAATACGGTTCGCAACTGGGCCGAGCGTTGGGTCGCCGAAGGAATCGACGGGCTATACGATCTCGAAGGACGCGGAGCCAAACCGCTCTTTTCCCGGGAAGAAGAAAACATCATATTGGAATGCCTCGAAAAGGAACCGCGTTCGCTACGCAAATTGGCCGAAGAGGTGGAAAAACGAACCGGTAAGAAGGCGCATGTCGAAACATTGCGAAAGATTCTGAAGAAACACGGTAAAGTATGGAAAAGACAAAGAAAAATACCGAAAGGGAAGCCCGATGAAGAGGAGCGCGAGCGGACGAAATCGGACCTGGAGGAGTTACGGAGCATGGCTTGCGAAGGCGAGTTCGACTTGTATTACTTCGACGAGTCCGGATTGAGCTTGGATCCGTATGTGCCATACGCTTGGCAAGATATCGGAAGAGACGGCACCTTGGGTATTCCCGCCTCCCGTTCGAAACGGATCAACATCTTGGGTTTCATGAATTCTACGGGTGATAAACTCGCAGCTTTCGAACAGGAAGGATCTGTGAATAGCGATGTCGTGATCGACATCATGGACGAATTCTGCGAGAGCCTCGAACGTCCCGCAGTTGTGGTTTTGGATAACGCTTCAATTCATAGAAGCAAGGCTGTAGCAGCTAAAATGGAGGAATGGGATCGCCGGGGCATGACGCTCTACTTTCTGTGCACATATTCACCGGAACTGAATTTGATCGAAATTTTGTGGAGAAAAATCAAATACGAATGGATACCCATTTCGGCTTATGAAAGCATATCCAATCTCAGGGCGGCCCTGAGAAATATCATTGATTCATTTGGACCGAATGAATATAGAATTGATTTTTCTAATTGAATTTTACAAATAATTCAATTGAGGTACTTAATATCCCCATCAAACTTCGGCTCTATCGACTTCACCCAGGAGATGAAACAGGTTCGGAATTGATCGGGGTCAATACGGGCAAATACACGATTGAACGTATCATGCGAGGGAATCCCATTGGGCAATTCCAAAAACTTCCGTAACCACTGTTCATGGGTTTGACCAAACTCCTCCATCGCATCCCAGCTCTCTCCCATACATAACGTCGAACAAATCGCTATCGCTATCGTTATGATATCAGCCAGCTTATGCCTTTTTGTCCTGTCGATACGGGGGTCGTTCAGATCGGAAAAATGACCGGCGATTGTCGTATCTTTTTCCTCTTCATTTATAGGTCTGATCATTCCCATTTTAATAACCCTCTATTAAATCATATGATCTTCAATTTTCGCCATCATAACACATTGTTTTCTAAATATTTTTAGATGCGTTTGCCCTGCGGAAACTGCGGCACACCCACTTTTTATTGGAGTTCCAAACTGCGGGACACCTACTTTTTACTGGAGTTCTGAGAAGTGGGTGTCCCGCTGTTGTCGCCCCGCTGTTGTCGCCTCCCGCTGTTGGTACGTCCCCCTATTTCCTCTGCTGTTTCCTCCGGCAAACCGTTGCCGTCTCCGCACGCGCACCTGCTCGGCGATGGTGGCGACTGACTGGCCCCCGGTGTCGATTCCGCGGCGGCACGAAAGCTCGCGGACAGCGTCGCGTGACCGCGATTCAAGGCAGGTGGCCATCATGACTGACGGCACCAGGACACGAGCATGACGTCCCAGCGACCTACCACACCGAAAGCCTTGCTGGGAGCGGTCTACTTCCGGTCCTGCCCATGCTTTGGACTGCGGTTTTGGTGTCGCACCACCAGAATCAAGATTTCGCTGTCCGTCTGACGATAGATAAGGGAGTAGGGGAAGCCTCGAACCGGAACGGATCGGCGGCCCTCCCCGGTTTGTCTGCCGATTTCCGGTCGCTCCGCAACGAGTTCTGCGGCTCGCTCAACCGCATCGACGAACCGCGCCGCAACGGAGCGGCCCGCCTGACGAACATAGAAAGCGATTGCATCGTGGAGATCGGTTTTCGCTCCTGGATGGAACCGGTAGCTCACCGCGATTTTTCGCTCGTCGCTGGTCCGGCATCGAGGTTGAATTCGGCACGCAGCCGGGCAATGGTCTCCGGGCCATCGACCGCCTCGATATGGGGCGACTCAAGCGCCCGCTCACGCTCTGCCGCGAGTCGATCCCAAGCGAGATCACACGCCTCGTCTTGGTCCAGGCTGGCGACCAAGCGATCCAGCAATTCGGTACGCTCAGCGTTCGGGAGATGCAGAATCTCGGCTGTCAGGGCTTCTAGTGGGCGGGACATCTTAGGGACCTCCTGGGGTGGGCTTAGTGGTGCCAGCGTTGGCTGTACATCGCCTTTCCTGATCAGCGTGTCAAGATCGGCGGAGCGCATCGCTTCGAGTTGGCGCAGTTTGTCTTGTTGGGAGGACAAACTGCAAGCAAACTGCGGGACACCCACTTTGTACTGGAGTTTTGAAAAGTGGGTGTCCCGCTGTTGTCTGTCCAAGCCGAACCTCTTCGCTGATGCGGATCAGGCGCTGGGCTTCCTCATAGGTGTCACGGTACAACTCGGACTCATGCTCCCGGTCGACGTAGACGCCCATCTCGTTGTTGTTGACCTGGCTGAAGTCGTACAGGTTCAAGGACGTGATGATGGCGGCGTGCTCGTTGAGGTAGCACTTGGCGTGTAGGTTCTGGCAGAAGCTGGTGCGGACGAAGGTGAGAGAACGCAGCCAGTTGATCTCATGCGGCGCCAACTCGCTCTTGCCGTAGACGATGCGCACGTCGATCTTCAGGCGGTCCTTGTCTTCCAACAGTTCGCGGATGCGATTGTTGAATTTGAGGAAGGGGCTGATGATGATTAGTCGCTCAGTCGTGTTCTTGATCAGCTCTTCGAGATAGTAGTTGGTCGCGCTGGTGTTTAGGAACTTCGCCATCAGTGCTTGTCCGGGTTGTCTTGGTTGGTGAAAACGTGCTGTGTTATTGGTGGGAGCCTAGCAAAGCTGCGGGGCGCTTGAAGGTGACTGGATGCTGCTCCAAAGCCTCGAGGGCCTTCGTTAGCCGAACGTAACGGAGCGGAAAGGTCTCATAGCGACCAAAAGTGGTTATGTCCTGATTCAAAACGTGACAAGGCTCATGCTAGGACTATCGTGTATCATAGCCAAAGACTTTATCTATGTCTCAGGTCAGTTCGACGGACATCTGCATCCGGGCTCCGTGGGTGGTGTTCCGCGGCTCTTCGTAGGAGCGGCAGCGGCTTGCAACCGCGATTAGGCGGCGTCGAGACCCGCTGTTATTACCGTCGTCGCGAGCGCAAATATCTCCCACGGGGATTGCAGCGGTGATGGTCGATGCCCGTAGCGCCCAGGAGGCTGTCCGAGAATAGGTTCTACAGCCGACTTAAACACCCACCCAATTCAGGGTAAAAGAATCGATATCTTTTCAGTCATCCGTTGGCGGTCGGTATTTGAGTAATATCATGGTCGATATTCCTCGTTTTTCGTCTCTTCAAGCAAAATGATCGTCCATCAGATCGGATTCGCAACCAGTTTCCCTGATTCCGGGCGCACAAATCCCTTGATGATCGCCTTGCTGATTTTCTTGATGTTATGCGCCGCGCAAACCAGCGAGAATTCCGCGGCCGCTTTTTCTTTCCCGCGCACACCGAAACCGCGAAAACCCGTATTCTTTACCTGACCGAAAATCGGTTCGACGATGCTCTTGCGTCTTTTATAAACGTGCTTGGCTTCCTGTTGTTCCATTTTGGCATTCATTCGTTGGCGTAGAGGTTCTTTGTCGTCCGTGTTGATCGTACGGGCTTCTCCCTTTTTCGATTGACAGCAACGGGATCGGTATGGGCAGGCGGCACAGGTGTCAGCGCGACCTTGATAGGCTTTTTCTCCGTTTTTCGTTTCTTGTACCAAAACCAAGATTTGTCCGCCCGGGCAAGCGAAACAGTCTTCCTTCGGGTCGTATTCGAAATCGGTGCCTATTCCGGTGAACGTGACCAGCCATTCCGGGGTCGTGACCGATCATTCCGGACCAACACCTGAAATCGGTCACGTCCAAACGGAATCGCCGGTCACGATGGCCCAAAATACGCAGCATCGGCTGATCGGGCATAATGTGCCATCAGTGCGCCCAAGTTATTTTGCGATGAGACCGCGGCGCGTGGTGGGACTAACAAGTCCACTGGAGGACGTATTCTAAATGTCTTGGCAAGAAAGGCCCTAGACGCCTAGAACAAAGCAATCAGTATCGAAGGACAAATTACACGCGTGCTTCGATTGGCGTGTCCATCAGTCTTGCCCATGAGGTTTTTCGGTGCTCGACCTGACCTACGAATACTATCAGCAACATGCTTCTATCTTCTTCGACGACACCGTCGAAGTCGATATGAACGCGCTATATCGGCGCTTCCTTCCGCGACTCCCGGATCAGGCGCACATCCTCGACGCCGGTTGCGGCTCCGCTCGCGACGCCAGTGCCTTTGCCAAGCTCGGTCATCGGGTGACCGCCTTCGATGCCTCTCCTGCATTGATCGCGTTGGCCGAGACCCACCTCGGCCAGCCCGTGCAGTGCCTTCGATTTCAAGACATCACCTGGCAGGAACAGTTCGACGGCATCTGGGCCTGTGCAAGTCTGCTGCATGTTCCAGCGGCCGAACTGGCGGACGTGATGCGACGGCTATGCAAGGCGCTGAAGCCGGACGGCGTCATCTATGCATCGTTCAAATACGGCAGTGGCGAGCGTGAGCACCACGGCCGGCACTTCACCGATCTGGACGAGCCGGGGCTGGCGGCACTGCTGCGTCAGGTTCTGGACCTGAAAGAGGTGGAGACCTGGACCACTAGCGACCTGCGCCCCGGCCGCGAGGCGGAGCGCTGGCTGAATACGCTGTTGCACAAGACGGAGTAGGCTTGGGCCAGTACCTGATCACGGGCGGTGCGTCGGACCCGTTTCGGCCACGGTTGCTGGAGGCGATCAGACGCGCCAACCGGATCGAGCTGGCCGTGGCCTTCATCAAGAGCAGTGGTCTCGAACTAATCTATCCAGCCCTGATCGATGCGGTCGAGACACCGGGCACGCACCTGCGTGTTCTGACCAGCGACTATCTAAGCGTGACCGATCCCCAGGCCCTGCGGCAACTGATGTTGTTGGCGGAGCGCGGCGCAGATATCCGGGTATTCGAGGTCGAGCGACAGAGTTTCCACCTGAAGGCGTATATCTGCATGCAGAGTTGCGAGGGCGAGACCGTCTGGGGTGCGGCTTTCGTCGGTTCCAGCAATCTCAGTCGCACGGCGCTGACCGACGGCCTGGAATGGAACCTGCGGGTCGAACCAACTGCAGATACCGATGCACTCGACAGCCGGCGTTTTTGGGAGATCCGTGCGCAATACGAGACGCTGTTCGCCCATCCGAATGTCCGCGAGCTGGATCACGACTGGATCGAGCAGTACGAGCAACGCCGACGACTGGTGCAGCACCTGCCCATTGCCGCCGGCTGCGAGGAACCGGAGGAACCGCCGCCGCAGCCGACCGAGGTGCAGCAGGAGGCGTTGATCGCGCTTGCGGCGAGTCGCGCCGAGGGCTACCGACGGGGCCTCGTGGTGATGGCCACCGGGCTCGGCAAGACTTACCTGGCCGCCTTCGACAGCCAGCAGATGCAGGCCAGGCGCGTGCTGTTCGTCGCCCACCGCGAGGAAATCCTGTTGCAGGCCGAGGCCAGCTTTCAGCGTGTGCATCCCGACGCGCGGGTCGGCCGCTACACCGGCGCCCGCAAGCAGACCGATGTCGATCTATTGTTCGCGTCGGTGCAGACCCTAGGCCAGGCGCAGCACCTGGAACACTTCGCACCGGATCACTTCGATTACGTCGTTATCGACGAATTCCACCACGCCGCGGCCCCCACCTACCGGCGCCTGCTGCAACACCTGCGCCCGCGCTTCCTGCTGGGGCTCACGGCAACGCCGGAGCGCACCGACCAGTCGGACATCCTCAGCCTGTGCGACGACAATCTGGTCTACAGCCGGTACCTGTTCGACGGCATCGAACTCGGTCTGCTCTGCCCCTTTCACTACTACGGTATCTACGACGAGACGATCGACTACCGAGAGATTCCTTGGCGGAATGGACGTTTCGACCCGCAGGCCCTGAGCAACAAGCTCGCCACCCAGGGCCGCGCTCGCCACGCACTGCGGCATTGGCGACAGCAGGGCCGGCAACGCACCCTGGCCTTCTGCGTATCGCGCAAGCATGCGGACTTCATGGCCGAGCGCTTCCGTCGCGCAGGCATCCGCGCCGAGGCCGTCTATCGGGGCTCGACGCTGGAGCGCAGCGCAGCTCTGGAACAGCTCGAGCAGGGCAGCCTGCAGGTGATCTTCTCGGTGGACCTGTTCAATGAGGGCGTCGACCTGCCCGCCATCGATACCGTGATGATGCTGCGCCCCACCGAGTCGAAGGTCTTGTTCCTGCAACAACTCGGTCGCGGGCTGCGCCTGCACCCGGACAAGGAGCGACTGGTGGTGCTGGACTTCATCGGCAACCACCAGGGCTTTCTGAACAAGCCCCAGGCGCTGTTCGAAGTAGGTAGCAGCTACCGTCAGCTCGCGGAATTCGGCCGCCGCGCCCGCGACGGCGAGCTTGCTCTACCGCCCGGCTGCTTCGCCAACTACGATCTGGCCATCATCGAGTTTCTGATCCGCTTACAGGGCAAGGGACCGGCCACTGACTATCAGGCCCTGCGCGACTCGCTCAGCCGGCGGCCGAGGCTGGCGGAGTTTTACCGCAGCGGGTCGAGCCTCCCGGATCTGCGGCGTCAGCATGGCCAGTGGTGGGCGCTGGTGGCAGACCAGGGCGACCTGACAGCTACCGAGACAGCTTGCTTGGATCGCCACGCGGACTTCTTTCGCGTGGTGGAAACCACCAGCATGACCAAGTGCTTCAAGGCCGTGCTGTTGGAGTCGCTGTTGGACCTGAACGGCTTCCACCAGCCGCCGACCCTCGAAGCCTTGGCCGCACAGGCGCTGGAGGTCTTCCGCCGTCGGCGTGGCTTTATCACCGATATCCGCAAGAACCTTCAGCAGATCGACCACATCGATGCCGGCAAATGGCTGAGTTACTGGAAGGGCAACCCGATCAATGCCTGGATCGGCGGTAATCGCGCAGGTGATGCAAAGCGCTGGTTCGAGGTGGTGCGAGGACGCTTTAAGCCGACCTTCCCGGTAACCGACGAGGAGCGAGCCACCTTCCAGGTGATGGTGCAGGAACTGGTCGAATACAGACTCGCCGCCTATGAACCCCGCCTACCCAAGACAGCGCCGGGCAATGCTGAACAGCCCATCGACGAGGGCGCGAAGATCCTGCCCTTTCCGCAGCCGGCAGCTATCGAAGAGACCGAAGGCACCGAGGTACCCTACTTCCCGGATCTGCGCATCGCCTGCGGCCACTTCCGCAGCGGTCGCACGGACATAGAAAGCAACTACCGCGTCCCGCCCGGCCATGGCAGCGTTGATCCGGACCGCCACTTCGTCGCCCGCGCCACCGGCAACTCCATGAACGGCGGCAAGAACCCGGTACGGGACGGCGACTACCTGCTGCTGGAGCTGGTAGACCCCAGCAAGGCCGGCTCCATCACCGGCGACGTGATGGTCATCGAACGCCAGGACGCCAGCGGCGATGACCAATACGTGTTACGCCTGATCACCAAGCAGCCGGATGGACGCTACGTGCTCGAGGCCGCCAACCCCGACTATCCGGACTTCGAAGCCAACGATGAAATGCGGCCATTGGCGCGATTGCGAGGGGTGTGGGATGGGGATAGCTAAGTGATGGTGCAGAAACAAGCTAAACAGGTTTTTGGCTTGGGTGTCGCCTGCCGACTCATTCGCTACCGCTATCGGCGTCGGTATCGGTATCAACGTCGGTATCGAACTGACCAACCCGATATCCGCCAAGTTCCTCGCTGACCGCCTAGCCACGCTGTCGGAGCTTCGTGAGCATGACCACACGACGAACGAGCAGTGCCTTTTGCTTGCTGTTGTCGTCTGCGCACAACGCATCGCATACCAGCGAGCACGTCCTGAATCGCAACGCACTCCAGCGCCGAGCCTTGTGCGATTTCAAACGACCGGCGTCGATCCCCGCTCGTCGCTGTGCCGTTATCCTCGGCAATGTTCAGCGCGATGGCTGGCCTTCGATGCGCACCTACGAAGCGCACCTACGATGCGCACAGGCGTTGATCCTTCGCGTTACGCTGTCCTTTCACATGCTCGCAGTCGCGCTATGGCCCAGCCGACAGACTCGATGGCCGCACGCTCTACGTCGAGCTTCTCATGACCGAATGGCATAGGGCGTTTTCTCTCTCGATTCCGATTCCGATAGCGACCCCGATTGCACTCCGCCGATGTCTGGATAGCGTGGTATAGGTTATTCATGAACCGCTACTAAGCGTTACCAGTTGGGACATGGCAGCGGGGACGCCGCTGCCAGGGAGAGACTTGGAGCGGATGCTGCCTGCAACAAATGTAAGGATTCACCGCAGCGACGCAGAGCGCGCAGAGGGGCCAAGGCGCCTCCTCCGCAAGTGAACCTTCACCAGCCGTGGGAGCCGGTCGACGTAGGAGCTCGCTTAGGGCGACCCGGCAAATGATGCCAGCGGAGCACAAGCGAGCGCCGCACCTTTCCCGGAAGAAAAACTGTAGGCCACGGTCTTGTCGACAAATGAACTGAAGATACCCCCAAGGTACAACCCGTCCAGCGCGACTTGATCGGCATTGGGATCGGGATCGAAAAGACATGACACCTCCACCCAAGCGATGAAACTGGGCAAGCATCCTCTGTATGCATAGCAATACCTTCGCCAAAAATTAGCGCCAAAAATTAGGTGGGCGACAGCCCGAGGTGATAGGTTATCCAGTTACTAATCCGAAGACCTATTCCCTCAGGAGGCTATCGCCCATGCCCGACATTATGCTGATCTTGAGCTGCTTAAGCCAGAGCGTAGATAAGACGAGCCTTGGCCGTTTGGGTTGCGTTGTGGAAGGGCTGTTGGCGATGACGGGGCGGGTAACGATGCGGGGGCTATCGCGCTGGACCGAGCGCGGGGGAAGCGATCGGACGCTGCAGCGGTTGTTCAACACCACGCTCAGTTGGGGCCAAGTGCATTGGCTGGTGATTCGCCAGCACCTGCTGGGCGACGAAACGCACTGGTTGCTGGCGGGCGATGAAGTGGTGGTGAGCAAATCGGGCAAGAAGACCCACGGTCTGGATCGTTTTTTCTCCTCGGTGGTTGGCAAGACGATCCCGGGGTTGTGTTTTCTGAGCCTGTCGTTGATTAGCGTGCAACGGCGCTGTTCGTACCCATTGCGCCTGGAGCCGATTCTCAAAGAGACGGCCGCGAGCTGCCCGAAAGCGTCCAAAGCGGGTCGGGGTAAGGACCGAGGGCGGCCGAAAGGTAGCCGCAATGGCAATCGCCGGGAGGTGAGTCTGTCGCCCTATTTGCAGTTCGTTCAAGACCTTCTGCGCCAGGTGCTGGCACTGGTGTGCCAGACGCTGACGGTGCGTTATTTCGTCTTCGACGGGGCCTTCGGCCATAATCAAGCGCTGCAAATGGTCCGTCGCACGGGCTTAGAGTTGATCAGCAAATTGCGCCACAACAGCGCGCTGTATCTGCCCTATGACGGCCCCTACGCCGGGCGCGGCCCGCGGCGCAAGTACGGCAGCAAGCTCGATTATCAACACTTGCCGCCGTGCTTTCTCAAAGCCACTTCCGTGGAAGGACAGGTTCATACGGCCATCTACCAACTGCCCGTTTGGCACAAAAAATTCCCCGACCGGCTCAATGTCGTGATCCTCGTCAAGACCAACCAACGCACCGGTGCCCAGGCCCATGTCATCCTTTTCAGTAGTGATCTTGAGTTAGGCTACGAAGCGCTCATCGATTACTATCGCTTGCGCTTCCAAATCGAGTTCAACTTCCGAGACGCCAAACAGTACTGGGGCTTGGAAGACTTCATGGTGATCAAGCCAACGCCGGTCTACAACAGTGCCAACCTGGCGATGCTGATGATCAACCTGTCCCAGATCCTGATGCGACCGGTGCGCGAGCACTGTCCGAGCTTTAGCGTCAATGACCTCAAAGCCCACTTCCGCGGCCGGAAATACGTCCTGGAGGTGTTAAAAATGCTTCCGGAAATGCCCGAAGCAAATATTATTGACCAAGCCCTTGAGCAGGCTGCAAATCTGGGGCGGATTAATCAAGAACTTAGTGCAGCATGAGATCGGGCTATTTGGCGAAGGTATTGTTTATTGGTTCGATCTTTTTATAACTCTCGACAAATACCAAGCAATGAAGTCCATCAATGACGTTGGCCGATGCAGGAGCCACTACAGCAGCCACTACAGCAGCCACTACAGCAGCCAATCTCTTCGGCATGTTCTGGGACTGCTTTTCTCGCCGGCCTTGCTCTGCTGCGCTGCAATGCCGGTTGCCGGTTCCGCGGACTTGCAAGGAAAGTTGGAAAATCAGCCCTCCGCAGACCTGTTCGATCTGTTGCCGACCCAGCTCGCCGAGATTTCGGTAGTCTCCGCGTCCCTGGCTCCACAGCGCCTCGCCGACTCCCCGGCTAGCGTTACCGTCATTACCCGTGAACAGATCCAGCGCATGGGCGCGCGCACGATCTATGATTTACTGCGCCATGTGCCGGGCCTGCGAGTCGATGTGACCAACCGCGGCCGGCCGCTGATCTCCGTGCGCGGAATACGACGTGACACCAGCAACCAGCTTCTGTTCCTGCTCGACGGACACAGCCTGAACGAGCCAACCAACGGCAGCGCCGCCTTCCTTGTTGAGTTATCCAATTTACCCCTAGAGAACATCGAGCGGATCGAGGTCATGCTGGGACCTGGCTCGGCGCTCTTTGGCTCCAATGCATTCCTGGGCTTGGTCAACATCATCACCCGCAACGCGGCCGAGATTGATGGCACCGAGCTCGCGTTGCACAGCGAGTGGGAAGCCGAAGGCTACATCGGCAGCGACATCAATCTGCTCTACGGCGAGGCGTTCCAAGCCGACCGCTCTCTGACATTCAACGCCAATCTGATCGACCGCGAGGGCGAGCGTATCCCAGTCACCGCGGATGCCAGCGGGCTGCCCGGGCTGGCCGAGCGGGACTTTGAACAGGTCGATCTGCAGGCACGGGGCCTGCTAGGGCAATACTCGGTACAGGCGCGCTATACGCAGCAAGATCGTGGCGAGTCCCACGGTGCCTTGTACCTGTTGAATCCGGATGATGGCGTATTCTTCAAAAGCGGCTTTGTCGAAATCGATGGCAAGTTGCAGCTGGGAGAGCATGTCCGGCTGCTCCCCCGTGCCTATTTCGATTACTATGATGTCGAGGCTTTCATTACCCAGTTTCGCAGGGGAACCATCCCGCCGGACTCCAGCTACTTCGCGTTCAACGAGACCGGACTGTATACGCACCTTGGGCAGAACAGCACCAAGGCCGGATTTGAACTGCGCGCGTCCGATTTCCGTTTTGATAGCCACCGAGTTACCTATGGACTACTCTGGGAGTATCAAGCACAGGATGATCTGCGCTCATTCGGCAACGACATCGGTATCGGCATCCCTGTGTATCCATTTCAAGATGTCAGCGATTTCAACAATTTCGGTCAGGATGCCAATCGTATTTTGATTGCCCCTTATGTGGAGGACATCTGGCAGATCACAGACGAGCTGATTCTGAACGCCGGGCTTCGACTGGATCACTACAGCGACTTCGGCAATTCCTGGAACCCAAGGCTGGGACTGACCTGGCGCCTGCACCCGAACTACAGGCTGCGAGCCCTCTATGGCACAGCCTTTCGCGCGCCGGATTTCCGCAGCCTGTTTCTCGTATCCCCCTTTTTCAATGGCAATTCGGATCTCAACGAGGAGCAGGTCCGCACCGTCGAGATTGGTCTCAGCGCCAATCCGGTGGATAACCTGAGCACGCGCATCACCCTGTTCCAAAACGATTTGGATCGGCTGATCACCATACCGCCCGGTGCGACCACATTCGAGAATGCAGGCTCCATGACCTCCCGCGGACTGGAATTCGACGTCAGCTATCAATGGAGCAATGGGGTCGGTCTTTCCGCAAATTACAGCTATGTGGATGTCACGCTCGATAACGGCGATCCCGCCCCGGACGAGCCGGCTCACACTGCGAGCGCCCTGGCCAAGATCCCCCTGGCAGATCGACTTCAGGCGGGCCTCAGTGTTTACTGGCAGAGTGCGAGTCCGCGGGCCGCCATCGATTCCCGCTCCGCTCTACCGGGCTACACCCTGCTGGATCTCAATCTGATCTACCGTTGGTCGCCACGCCTGGAGCTAGGACTTGCGGCCTACAACTTTCTCGACGAGGACTATGCGCAACCGGCACCTGTTGGAACTCTGAATGATGACTTTCGCGGTGCTGGACGCAGCATACGAGCAGAGCTGCGCTTCGCGTTTCCCTAGGCTGCGCATGCGCCTCGCGTACCCTGGTCGTCTTGGCACAATGGGCAAAATCGCCGCAGTTTGCCTGCTCGCCACGCTGATGGTGGCGCAGTACACCACGTCGGCAGCGGCGGACATGGAATATCGTGTCAAGGCGGCCTATCTGTATAATTTCCTGCGCTTCGTCGACTGGCCAGAACAGGCATTCTCCAGCGATGACGCAAGCTATGAACTCTGCCTCCTGGGTCATGATCCCTTTGGCTCAAGTCTAACCCCGGTGTCCAGCAAGCGGGCACGCAAGCGCTCCATCCACTTGCGCCACCTGCAGCCGAACGCCGACGCGAGCGGCTGCCACGTGCTATTCATCAGTGATTCGGAGGCAAAGCGCATGCCAAAGATTCTTCGCCGTCTCCGCACTGCGCCCGTGCTGACGGTCAGCGAACTCCCGGGCTTTGCCAAGCATGGCGGCATGGTCGGCTTTGTCATCGATCGAGGAAAGGTACGCCTCGAGGTGAATCTGGCCGCGGTCCGCCGCTCCCGACTGCGTATGAGCTCGAAGCTCTTGGAAGTCGCATCGGAGGTGCATCGATGATAGCCTGGCGCGCTTGGTTCAACGGTCTGCGGATCGGCACAAAGCTGTTAGTCGTCATCACTGCCATCACCTTGGTCATCCTGGTCGGCGCAACTGCCCTGAGTGTGGTCTACCAGTATCATGCGACCAAGACGCGCCTGACCGCCGAGCAACAAACCCTGGCTAGGCTTATCGCCGACCGATCCACCGCCGCGCTGGCATTCGCCGACCAGCAAGTCGCCACCGAAAACCTGGAGGCTCTCCACGCAAGCCCAAGCATCCAAACGGCTTGCATCTATGACGCATCCGGAGTGCTGTTCGCCTCGTATAGCCGCCCATCCGGCAACCTGCCGGGTTGCTGCCAGCTGTTGTCCGCCACGGCGGCAAGCCATAGCGAGAGCGCGTTCGACTTGGAACAACCCATTGAGGTGGACAACGAGCGAATTGGTACGCTGACACTGCGTACCAGCCTCGCGGTTCTGGAGAAGCAAACCCGGACCGATCTGTTTGTGGCGGTCTCGATTTTAATCGGCGCGGTTGCATTGGCGATCTTGTCGGCGAGCATCCTGCAGCGGCTGATCTCGGAACCGATCGTGCGCTTGGCAGATACCGCGGCACTGATCACGAGCAGTCAGGATTTCGCGATTGCGGCAGAGGGCGGCGGTGCTAACGAAATCGGCCAACTCGTAGATTCTTTTAATAACATGCTCAACGTCATTCGCGAGCGGGACAATTCCCTGCGACGCTCCGAGGCGCGTCTGCGCGACCTGGTCGAGGGCATCTCAGCGATCCTCTACACCATCGAGGTGGCATCGGATGGAGCCATTCTCTACATCAGCCCCCAGGTTGAACGCATCCTGGGCTATCCACCGGAGCAGTGGATCGAACACCCCGAGCTATTTGCCGAGCGCCTTCATTACGAAGACCGTCGGCACGTCCTGGACCTGATCGACAACAGCCAACGCAAGGGCATCGACCTCGTCTGCGAATACCGCATGCTTCATCGTGACGGACAGGTCGTCTGGATTCGCGACGAGGCTCGGCCAATCCGAGATGAACAAAACCAACCAGTGTTGATGCAGGGCCTGCGCTACGATATCAGCGAGCGCAAACGCACCGAGGCCGAGATCGAGCATCTCGCCTACCACGATGCACTCACCAACCTGCCGAACAGGCGTCTGTTTAAGGATCGGCTCGCTCTTGCAATCGCACGCTCGGCGCGCGGCCAGACCAGATTCGCGGTTCATTTTTTGGATCTGGACCATTTTAAGTACATCAACGACAGCCTTGGCCATCCGGTTGGTGACGCCCTGCTGTGCGAGGTCGCCGCGCGATTTCTGGCGATTTCGCGTCCATCGGACACCATCGCGCGCTTCGGCGGCGATGAATTCGCTGTTATTCAAGAGGGCATCCAGGACATGGAAGAGGCATCGATACTTGCCCGACGCTTCATCGATGTCCTGCAGGAGCCTTTCAGCCTGAGTACAAACAGGGTTAGGGTGGGAACCTGCGTGGGCGTCGTGATCGGCAATGACGATTCGCTCGAAGTGGATGTCTTGATGACGCAAGCAGATGTAGCCCTCTACAAGGCCAAGGAGGCGGGGTCCAACAGCCTGGCCTTCTTCGAGGACCAGATGACGACGCAACTGCAGCGTGAGATGACCTTGACAAGCGATCTAGTCCTTGCGATCGAACGCAACGAGCTGTCACTTGCCTACCAGCCCCAGATCGACTTGCACGATGGCCGCATCGTCGGTATGGAAGTCCTCGCCCGCTGGAAGCATGCCTCGCTTGGCGTCATCTCACCGGCGGAATTCATCCCCATTGCAGAAAAGCATGGGCTGATCGAGACGCTTGGGTATTGGGTTTTGGAGCAGGCTTGCCAACAGACGGCTGTCTGGCAGAGCCGGGGCATTGCGCCTGAGCGAATCGCCGTCAACGTCTCGCCGGTACAGCTGCGCTCGGATGGATTCTGTGAACAAGTCATCGGACTGCTGTCAAAACCCGGAATTTGCGGCGACCGGCTCGAACTGGAGTTCACCGAGAGCCTGTTTATGGGAGCCACCGACGAAAACCTCGCTGTCATCGCCCGGCTAGCGGGACATGGCATACAGTTCAGCATTGACGACTTCGGAACTGGCTTTTCGTCACTGGCCTATCTGCGCCGGTTTCAAGTAGACAAGATCAAAATCGACCGAACCTTTGTGCAGAACATGGTGGAAAATGCGAACGACGCCGAAATTGTCCGCGTCACCATCGCCCTTGGCAGCGCCCTCGGACTCGCGACCATCGCCGAGGGCGTGGAAACCGAAGCCCAAGCCAAGTTGCTAAGGAGCATGGGCTGCGACCAAGCCCAGGGTTACTATTTCGGCCGTCCGATGCAAACGTCGGCGATAACCGATGTTCTGGAAGCGGGCTTGACAGGGTAAAAAAATTGGCTAGACTTTTTAGCACTCATCAGCAGAGAGCGCTAACAACAACACGCAAGCACAAGCAGGAGTCAACTACAGGAGGCAAACTGTCATGAACACATGTCTCTTGCAACAGACGCGGCGAACGCTTCAGCCGGTCGGCATCAGCGCCGTCGCCAAACTACTTCAACTCATCCGATCGCGACGAGACCACCGTTCGTGGTTTCGCGCCAATCAGGCGCAACACCGCGCCCGGGCGTCGAGAACATTCAGCTTTTCCCCGGGCTCAAACGGTTGCTGCAACCGCCCGATTGAACCTACGCGCTTCCATCATCGCGAATTTTTTGGCTACGACCGACAGACTGCCGGACGTCTTCATCGGTGGTGCTTTAACGCTGTTGCTCTACCTGTGGTGAGAGGTACATTTAACTGAACTGTATTGATTGAACTTCGTTTCCAGTAACAGGAGACAAGGACGATGATCGTTCTCTGATCGGCGACCAATAGGCCGACCTGGGTGCGCGAGACGAGATTGCGGCCGTTAGGCTAACAATTGAAAACAGCGCAGCGGCAGGCAGCAAGATTCGCGGATTCCGGGAGCTCGCCGTGAGCTGGTTCCAGCAAGCATCTGGACAGGCCAGTGTCGTCGAGGAGGGGGTCAACAACAATGGTGCGACCGCATCTGCGCAAGACGCGGGGGCCAGAGACAACGAACAATTGAACTGATGACCAAACAAGCCCAGGGCGAATCGCAACGTCTCGCCATATACGCCCGGGGGCAGGCAGCCCTTCAGGGAATGGACCGGTAGTGGTTCAAGTGGCCAAGCCTAGCTCGGATTCGCCCTGGGCATCATTCACACATCCTGTGAGGAGGTATGACCATGTTCGCAAGCCTGACGAATTTTGACAGCAGCCTGCTCGACGACCTCAGGCGCGTGCAATATGACATGGATGAATTTTTCGGCCGCGGAAGTTGGCCAGCGGGTATCCGCTCCGTCGCGCGGGGAACCTTTCCACCCATCAACATCGGCTCCACCGGCGATGGCGTTGAGGTGTACATTTTCGTCGCCGGAATCGATCCCAAGACGCTGGATATTTCCATCCAGCAGAATCTGCTCACCGTTGCCGGAGAACGCAAGGTCGACATCCCGGAGAACGCCGAGTTTTACCGTCGCGAGCGATTCAGCGGAGCATTCCGTCGGGTCATCTCCCTGCCTGAAGATGTAGACCCGGACAAGGTCGATGCTCGTTACAACGACGGCATACTGCGAATTGCCGTGCAGCGAAGCGAAGCATCTAAGCCACGTCAGATCCAGGTCAAGTAACCGGGAGGATTTCAAGCTATGAACGACAAGACTGACATGATGAACCGCGAATCCACCAAAATGCAGAACAGTTCCGAGAACATCCAGGCACTGCGGCCTCCGGTGAATATCTACGAAGACGCAGAAGGCATTATCCTGGAAGCAGATATGCCCGGCGTATCCAAGGACCGGCTGCGCATCCAGGTGGACAATGATCAGCTGCTCGTCGAAGGCGATGTACAGTTTGCCATGCCGGAGGGAATAGAGGCTCTGTACGCGGACGTGCGCGCAACGCGCTACAGCCGCAATTTTTCGTTGAGCCGCGAGCTGGAAACTGAAAACATCGACGCCAGCCTGAACGACGGGGTACTTAAACTGCGTATTCCGAAGCGCGCGGAGGTGCGCCCGCGCAAGATCGAGGTACGCGTCGGATAACATCCCAACACGGGGACGACAAATAGGGCACGGCGCATCCGGCGCCGAGCCCTATGATTTGTTGTTTTCCTGTGCTGGTGTCGACCTGGTTTGCGCGCCCATCGTTAAGCACAGTACGCGCCAAACTGCGGCCTGAAGGACAGCGAAGGTCGCAGTCTGGCGTCGCGGCGGTCTAGCCGGCCCGGCTCACCGGGACCGCCGGCTTTCTAGCCGGCCCGTCCGCAAGCTCGCCTGCTACAGGCATTAAGCCCGCATCAGGCGAAGCCGGCTGGAAAGCCGGCGCTCCCAGTAGGTCGAAGGGACGGAGCCCTGCGTGGAGATGAGTAGGGCGGTTTCGAGTTCAGTCTCGATGGTGATTCCGATCCCGATGTGGATGAAGGCAAAACAGGTATTCTGGTAAGCGTCACGGGCAAGTTTTAGCAGCAGGCCTGGACGCAGAATACTGCTAAGTTTACGAGCAGGTTGCTTGCGAGGCTCTCCAGCAATACAGTTCCTGAGCGCCAGGCAGACACAGGTCGCAGCCACTACAGCGATCGTTGGCGGTGAGTCGCCGCACCTGTCCTTTGGCGATCCAACGTTCGAGCATGGCGCGGGCGACCTCGGGCTCCACCTCCAGATGCAATGCAATATCGGACAAGCTGGCCACGCAACGTTGGCTTAGATAACGCTTCAATTCGGATAGCATGCTCGTATCCTTCAGGTACTGGTCTGCACCGGCTGCATCAAACCGCTCCCACGGCGCGCCCAGATGCGCAGCCCCGCAAACACCGCGATCAGAACCAAGATCAGCACCAGTATCCAGGTCGTCGAGAACCAGGGATGGCGTTCAAAGGTAGCGGCCTGGTAGAACAGGGTCGAGGCAAGGTAGGCGATCCCGGTTGTCCAGATGGCGACAAATGTTGCCCAGGCGGCACCGGTCTCGCGCACGATAGCGGCAATGGTTGCCACGCACGGGAAGTACAGCAGCACGAACAACAAATAAGCGAAGGCGCCAGCGCGCCCATCGAAGCGTGCCTCCATGGTGCCGAACGTACCGCTGGCGACCGCCTGGTCCGCGGCTGCCGCCTCGCGATCTGCGAGATTGCCCACACGCAGTCCCAGCGGATCGCTCAGATTGCGACCGACAGCGGCCAGATTCTGGGGTATCGTGGCCGCCGCGGCAATCAATGCAGCGCCGAGTTCAAACGATTGCGCGGTTTGCGCCGGCTGGTTTTCAGTGGCGATGCGGCCATACACCGTGTCAAGCGTGCCAACGATGACCTCTTTGGCGAGCATACCGGAGAAGATGCCAAGCACCGCCGGCCAGTTATCTTGTTCGATACCCATGGGGGCGAACATCGGGGTGGCCACACGGCTCACGGCAGCCAGCACGGATGAGTCGCTGTCGCCGGAATCAAAGCTGCCATCGGTACCAATAGCCCCGAGCAAATTCAGCGCCAATACCATGATGACGATGATCCGGCCAGCCTCGCGCAGGAACAGGCCGACCCGGTCCCAGGTGCGCAATACTATGCCGCGCAGGGTCGGTAGATGATAGGGCGGCAATTCCATCATAAAACCGGTGCTGGTGCCGGCCAGCAATGTGCGCTTCATGACGAGCCCGGTCAGCAATGCGACCAGGATGCCGGTCAGATAGAGCGCGAACACCAGGTTTTGGCCCGAGTTGGGAAAAAACGCTGCCGCGAATAAGACGTATACCGGTAGCCGCGCACCGCAGGACATAAACGGATTCATTAAAATAGTCAGCTTGCGTTCGCGGTCATTTTCCAGCGTGCGCGTGGCCATGACTGCCGGCACATTGCAGCCGAAGCCGACGATCAACGGCACAAACGCCTTGCCGGGCAACCCGATGGAGCGCATGAATCGGTCCATGACAAAGGCGGCACGCGCCATGTAGCCGGAGTCCTCCAACGCCGACAGGAAGAGATATAGGCTGGCGATGATGGGGATGAATGTGGACACCACGGTCAGGCCGCCGCCGATTCCATCCGCGAGCACCAGCCGCAATAGATCGGGCGCGCCGAAATGAGTCAGAGCGGCACCCAGGCCATCGACGAGCAGGGCATTTGTCGCGCCGTCGAAAAAGTCGATAAAGGCGCCGCCGATATTAATAGTGAAGACGAACATCAGGTACATCACCGCGAGAAACAGCGGGATGCCCCAGATACGGCTCAATACTACCCGATCGATGGCATCTGATAACGTGCGCCCGGCACGTCCGCGTTGTTGCACAACGCGCCGGGCGAGCGCATGCGCATGGCCAAAGCGGGTATCGGCGATGTGGATGTCAGCATCCTCGCCGCTACGCTCGGCGATCGCCTGGCGCCAATGCTGGACTCGTTCGCGCAGCGGCTCGTCGATCCCGCCATCGATCAGAGCTTCGGCGGCCAGGTCTCCCTCCAGCAACTTCAACGCCAGCCAGCGGGCATTGCTGTCGCCATCGCAAGCGGCGAGCCTGGGTGCAAGGTCGGCGACCGCCTGGTCGACACATTCCTCGTGGGCCAGCGGAAAGCCGCCGCGTTCTTTGCCCGCCACCACCGCTAGAGCCCGCGCATTGAGTTCAGTGATCCCTTCTTTAGTGACGGCCACCACAGGCACCACCGGACAGCCGAGCTGCTCTGCCAGCAATGGGGTATCGATCTCGATGTCGCGCTTGCGCGCCACGTCCATCATATTCAGCGCAATGACGATCGGGACGCCCATCTCCAGTAATTGCACCGTCATGTATAGGTTGCGTTCCAAGTTGGACGCGTCTACCACGTTGACGATCAAATCGGCATCGCGAGACAACAAATAGTTACGCGTGACGAGTTCATCCATGGAATCGGTATCTAGCGAATAGATGCCTGGCAAATCGATCGCCCGCACCAGCCGGCCATCGAGCTCGAAGCGCCCCTCCTTGCGTTCCACCGTGACGCCTGGCCAGTTACCGGTGGTCTGGCGAATACCGGTCAAGGCATTAAACAAAGCCGACTTGCCGCAATTGGGATTGCCGGCCAAGGCCAACGTCAAGGGACGTTTGCTGCCCGCGGGGAGATCATGGGATGGGTCAGAGATGGTCATGGAAAGGGATACCAAACATTAAGGAACGCAAGGAATGCGCGCGGATCGTGCAGGGGTCAGGTGTCGCGATCACCGGTCGGATGATGTTGAAGCGAATCGCCAACATCCGCGTCGACATCGACCAGTGGCTGCACAAACAGCTTTTCGACAATGCCGCCACCAAGCGCGACCCGCGCAGCGCCGCTCGAAACGACCAAACCACGGCCCCGGTGGTGCTCCAGGCGCACCTCGCTGCCAATCCGCAATCCCAAAGCGAGCAACTTGCGTACCAATCCCCGGCCGCCGTGGATCTGGACAATACGCGCGCGCGCACCCACGGGCAGAACACTGAGTGGTACAGGTTTCATGACGGACTGCTGCATTGCCATACTCCTGAGTGAATTGGACAGGATCGAGACCGGGACTGGCGTGGGGGCTGGAGTGGGATCTGGCATGGAGATCGTGAATGCTGAATAAGAATTGTTTTCATTTAGATTAAATTATCACAGACGATGGAGACTGCGCAAGTATTGCGGGAATTGGCACGGCACGCTATTTTTACCACAGAGACACAGAGTACACAGACAAAGACTCGCATTGTGTTCTCTGTGGTGAATCACTTTTCGCCACAGATCGCGAATGCTTTCATAGTCTGTATCGCATCATCGCGAGCGAGCAGCCAACCATTGGCTCGATCCGCATTGAACTAGGGTGTGCAACATCGGTTCCAAACGCGCAAACCATGTTATGGATCAAATACTAGGCGAGCGGTTGTTTCGGTTCAACGCCAACTCTGCTCCGGGTTCTGTTGGCGACAGGTGCAGGCTAGGTTGTCGAAATGTCCTGAGTTTTGATGCCAAACCGATTCCGGGTCTTGGATTGCATCATCGAACGCACTGGGGAAGCCTCATCGGTGTCGGGGTCGCTATCGGAATCGAATCCGCTCATCGATCAAAGCAGCCAGCTCGATACCAATCCCGAATTCCGACCTTGACACCGATCCCGACACCGACTAAGCATCCATCAACCGGGAAGCGCTTGTTTTAGTGAGACTGCAGATTTCGACAGCCTAGGTGCAGGCCGGGGGCACGACCTCCTCGATCACCCGAACAGCGCGTTACTGCTGGCACAAGCCAGCACTAATCAGCACATAAGCAAATAATTGAGCTAGGATACAGCCCGAGTTCGGTACTGACATGGGCGCCCAACAGCAAAATTCAGCATCCGCCATCCTCCAATGCGCGGGCAAACGATACGGGAGAGAACATTTGTTATGCGTGCAATCCTGAGAAGCCTGTCGATCCGCAATCTGGCAGCACCAGCGTTCGCTGTGTTCGCGCTCGGGCTTTCGAGCCTGGTGCCCTCGGTGGAGATTGCATGGGTGATGGGCTTTTTGCTGTTGACAATTTATTTATTTGCATTCGAGGTGGTTGCTGTTGATGTGGCAGCACTGTCGGTCATGGTGTTGCTCGGATTGACTAGCCTGTTTGCGCCGTTCATGGGTTTGGAAACCGGTCTGGTGCCGGTTGCTCAGCTGTTCGACGGCTTTGCATCCAATGCGGTCATTTCCATCATCGCGGTAATGATTATCGGCGCAGGGCTAGATAAAACCGGCATCATGTCCAGGGTGGCGGCCTTCATCATGCGCGTTGGCGGCAGCGGCGAATCACGCATCATCCCGCTGATCTCTGGTACGGTGGGCGTGATCTCGTCGTTTATGCAAAATGTTGGCGCCGCGGCATTATTTCTGCCCGTGGTCAGCCGCATCTGCGCGCGCACCAAGTTGCCGATGTCGCGATTGCTGATGCCCATGGGCTTTTGCGCCATTCTCGGCGGCACCATCACCATGGTGGGCTCGAGCCCGTTGATTCTGCTCAACGATCTGATCCTGACTTCAAATCAGTCCTTGCCGCAGGACATGCCGCCAATGCAGACATTTCGGCTGTTCGATGTGGCGCCGATCGGTATCGCATTGCTCGCCACCGGCATTGTTTATTTCGTGTTGGCCGGGCGTTTTGTTCTACCTTCCCGCGGCACCGACAAGATCGAAGCCAAGGACACCATGTCTTATTACGCCGAAACCTACGGATTCAATCAATTCCTTGTTCACGAGTTTGCTGTAGCACAGGGCAGTAGTCTGATTGGAACCAGCGTCGACGAGATGGAACACCACTGGCATGTGCGCGTGGTGGCGATCGACAAGGGCGACGGTATACGCGTCGGAGCAGCCGGGGTTGATCGCAGTATCAGCATCGAAGCTGGCACCCTGATCGCCCTCCTGACCACGCGCGAGAACTTCCAAACCTTCACCGCCGAGACCGCAGCCAAGGCAAAACCTGAGGTGCAGGTTTTCTCCGAGGCGCTCTCCCAGTCCAAGGCAGGGATTGCGGAGATCGTGATCCCGCCAGGTTCCAATCTGATTGGCAAATCCGCCCGCGATGTTTGGATGCGCAAGGTCTATGGTCTTTCATTACTTGCGATTCATCGCGGCGACGAGACGCTGACCTACGAGACCGGCGGGGTACGCGACTTACCGTTCAAGCCTGGCGACACGCTGGTGGTCCACACCACATGGGTGGATCTGGCCCGGCTGGAACAAAACCGCGATTTTGTCATCGTCACCACCGAATACCCACACGAAGAGCTTCGCCCACACAAGGTGCCAATGGCGCTGTTGTTCTTCATCATCACGCTCGGGCTGGTGCTGCTGACCGACCTCAGATTGTCGGTTGCATTGCTGACCGGCGCCCTGGGCATGGTGCTGAGCGGCGTAATATCCATCGACGAAGCCTATGAAGCGGTCAGCTGGAAAACGGTGTTTCTGCTGGCATCACTGATCCCCCTGGGACTTGCGGTGGAGAGTACGGGCACCGCGGCCTGGATCGCGGATCAGACCCTGGCCGCGCTTGGCGACGTGCCGATCTGGGTGATTCAAGCAGCACTGGCGATATTGGCCACTTTTTTCACATTGGTCATGTCGAATGTCGGTGCAACCGTGCTGCTGGTACCACTGGCGGTAAATATGGCCATCGGTGCCGGCGCAAACCCCGCGGTGTTTGCATTGACGGTGGCAATTGCAACATCGAATTCCTTCCTGATTCCAACGCATCAGGTCAACGCATTGATCATGGGACCCGGCGGCTATCGGGTTCCGGACTACATGCGGGCAGGCGGCATCATGACGTTGTTGTTCCTATTGGTATCCTTGACGATGCTGAATCTTGTGTTCTGATCTCGAAACGGACCTCTCGGCATGCAGCCTCTCGGGATGAACTGATCCAGGCGCCCGCACTGCCAATCAAAGAAACGCCCCGCCGACTGCCGTATAACCGAACACGATGTCGCCGCGTGTGCCGTCGTTCATCTGCAAGACCCCGATGCCATTGCGTCCGCGTTGATCCAGCATGATATTGGCACTACCGCGCGAACCATCGTCACAGAAGACTTTGAACACCGCCTCGGTATCGCCGGCAAAGGCGTTGTATCGCCCGCGGCAAACATTGACCCCGTTACTGACGGTGAAAGCGGCAGCAAATGGCTGGGAAACATAGTTTCCGCGGTACAGGTCGTCTTGCAATACGACCACAAACGGACCGCTCACCACCTGCTCTGGGGTAAGCTCTTGATCGACCGTGTCGTGGTAATGCTGAATCACCGATGTCAGGCAGGTATGCCTGTCCTGCATACTAATGCGGCGGCACAGAATGCGCGCGTATTCCAGCGGATCGATATCCGTATACAGCATGTTGTAATCCCGGTTGGCAGGGTTAGTGCTACAACCCGATGATAACAACAGGATATAGCCCGAAAACAGGGCTCCAAGTCCAATCGCTGTGCTGTTCATTACCCCCTCGATACTGATCAATACGCGCCGTTCTAGTGGGTTCTCGGTCTCTACTATAAACCAGGAGCGGCGGGAATACCCCGGAGATGTATGGCCAAGGAGCTGAAGCAACCGGCCCAACCGATCTCTCCTCTAAAATAGTACCCTTTAAAAAGGACACGAAGCTCGGACAGCGTGGCTAGGCGGTCAGCGAGGAGCTTGGCGGATAGCGGGTTGGTCAGTTCGATACCGACGCCGATACCGACGTTGATACCGATACCGATACCGACGCCGATAGCGGTAGCGAATGAGTCGGCAGGCGACACCCAAGCCAAAAACCTGTTTAGCTTGTTTCTGCACCATCACTTAGTTTGACTCAAGCTGGCGGCACGCGGTCTGCGCCGGGTACTCGGGAGGGCAAAGCGCTGGAATCGGGGTGCCGGCCGGAGAGTCGGCACCTCTGCAAGCCCACCGTCTATTGACAGTCGGGACGCTCCAGCAGTCCGTCGTCCGAGGCGAAGACCCGATACCCCTCGCCGGGCAAGATCAGGTAGTCCATGCCGACCGGTTCCGGGACTGCGGGGTCATCCGACCAGGCGCAGGTGCCGTAGCGGCCGGTGACCGGATCGAAGCGGCCGATCGAGCGCACGATGTCAGGGTCGTTTGCAGCGAGCCAGCTGCGGCAGGTAAGGCCCGGCTGCGGGTGTGGATGTCCGACCAGGTTGAGCCCGGGCACGAGCGTGGCCGGCCCGCACTGGTCGCTCGGACTCGCGTCCACGATCAGCTCGTGTGCGGCCCCGAGCTCCGCTGCATAGCCCTCACCGGCGTTGAGCAGGAAGTCGGTGCCGTCGATGCCGGTGCAGCGCTCCAGCCGATCGCCAGCGGCCGTCGCACGCGCAAGGCTCGCCGCGCCGTTCCCCTCGCCGAGGGTGGTCAGCAGCGTGGCGCAGCTTGCATGCTCGGGCGCGGGTATGGCCGGAAAGGCCAGCAGGTTCAGCCCGGGACGCAGCCGGATGCGCACGCCCGGTCCGGCCAGCGTCGGGTCGGTGCCCGCCAGATACTCCTGTTCGTCCGTCGCGCCGTCGCCATCGGCATCGCCGGTACCGTCGCGGTCGAGATGGCCGAACCAGTGATACTCCCAGGCATCGCTGAGACCGTCGCAGTCGGTGTCCGCATCGGTGCACTCGGGCACCACGTCGTAGATCAGCGTGTAGCTGCCGGTGCTGTCGGTGTCGAACAGGTGGATCAGCTGCTCACGCACCGGCGCCTGCTGCACGCCGGGGAAGGTGCGGTCGGTCTGCCAGGCATTGGTGCCGATCGGCAGCGCTTGGCCGTCCGAGCGCACGACGCCAACGAGCCGATAGGCCCCGTCGGCCGGGTCGGCCAACCGAACATAGCGGTGCCCGGTGGCGCCGGGCAAGCCGAGCTCGATCTCGGCATCGTCAAGATCCGGTACGCCATCGAACGTCGCACCGCCGCTAAGCACCGCAACCGGAGCGACGCTGCCGTCGCTCAGGTGCAGCGTGTCGGGCAGGTCGTCCGGGTCCGGCTCGTCGTTGACCAGGAAGTCCGGCACGCCGTCGTCCAGTGCCCCGAGCGCCTGCACCGGCCGCAGCATCTCATGGATCCGCACCTCGCGGACCAACGGCGACAGGATGCCGAGCGGATCGATATGCGTGAAGGCGGCCTCGTAGGCGATGAAGTGGCCCTGGAGACTGGACTGGAGCAACCACTGGCCGAGCCGGACATCGCTCGGTCCGAGATCGCCGAAGTCCAGCGCCAGCGAGCGGCTCAGCGGCGCGCCGTCGAGCCGGGTTGCGATGAGATCGAAGTCGATGGCCAGGCCCTTGTCGTTGTCGATGATCTCGGGCTGACCGGATTCGATGCGCACGGCGCCCGCCGTGCCGGCTCCGGTGTTGCGCACGATCACGCCCAGCGCATAGGGGATGCTCGGCTCCACTTCGGGCGTGAAGGGATCATCGGCGTAGACATCGCGCTGATGGAAATAGTCGACCTCGATGGCCGCATTCGGCTGTACCTCGATCGGCACCGGCAGCAGATCCGTCGTCACGTCGAAACCGCCCTCCGTCCAGCTCAGGCTGCCGCTGACGTAGTAGGTCGTGGCGCCGCCGGCTGCCGCGGCGTCGTTGGGCGCCAGCGTCCATTCGACGGTGCCGGTCGTGCCGGCGGCCAGCATGCCGGTCCCGTCGATGGCATCCAGATTCGCAAGCAGCGGCTCCGTGATGCCGAAGCGGTCGCTCGCCGGCTGGCCCAGCGCATCGACGACCTGCAGCGTCACCTCGAGATCGGTTAGCGGCTCGTCGGTACCGTTCGCAAGATCCAGGCGCGCCTCGAAGCCCTGGCGGGTCAGGACCAGGTCTTGGCTCAGCTGGACGCGGACTTGGGCGCAGATGCCTTCGCTGCCGAAGTCGGTCTCTGCTACCTGAGTAGTCTCGGCCAACAATGCATCGGCGGGGCTGATGTAGCCGGCTTGCTCGGCCGCAGCCTGGGCATCGGCCATCTGCTGCATCGCTTGGTCGAGGGATGCTAGGTCGATGAAGTCCGTATTCCGGCCTGCCGGTACGTCGACGATCTCGAAGATACCTGCATCCCAATAAGCAACTGTTCGATTCCAGCGCTCAACGGAACGATCGATTGTGTCGACCGTGATACCGTCCGGGACTTTCGAGAGCAGGACCGATACCTCGGATTCCGAGATGGTCGGGCCCGCATCACTGTCGAGCGCCGTGGTCTCAGCAAACGCCAACAAATATCCGCCCAATCCTTGCAAGGCGTCAACATCGAGCCACGCGCTATGCCCGAGCAGCAGCGTCAAGAAGTCGGATTCGGCTGTCGCCCAGGTTGCCGCATCATAGAGCCCGGGAAGTACCGGAATCGAATCGCGGGAAGCCATCGCCCGTGAGGCCCGAGCGCCTTCTACTGAAAAACAGTACTCCTGATAATCCTGGATTATCTTCCGTCCACAGACAAAGTGGCCCGTCCCCGGAACATGGGCTTTGCCGGTACATCTCTGGTACGTGTTTATACAGGTGAGAAGCTCAAGAGCGTCGCGCGGGATACTACTCGTACAACTGACCGCCCCCGCCGCACAGGAGCTTGCAGGAGATAGCGTGAATATGCATTCGAAGAAAATATCGTACACAAGCCGCATGATGCATTCGTAGCAGACGGTGTCCTGCAGCACATCTGGTACATCTACGCGAGCGTTCGGGTAAGGTAATGGCTCCGGGTCGTTGATCGGCGGAGCTTTTCCGGGGAGTGGCCTTATGCTCTTCCTGCGCCCACCGGGCTTCGGTGTGCATTCCGGCCTGTCGCTATCGACAACCGGAATCTTCTCAAGACCTTCGATCTCGACATCCATCCCGCAGATGGTCAGCGTGGTCACTGTCGCGACCCATTCCGGGTCTGGACAGTCGGCGTCCGCGTCTTGGCGATCGTTGCTGGCACGCGCAATCGCGGGTGAAGAGGCGCCCTCGCGGGCGACCGAAATGGGCACCGTCAGCGAGCGACCAGCCGGAACGTCACCCAGAGATTCGGATGGGGTAGAGAGGCGGTAATCCGGTATGACCGGCAACGAGATGCTGGCGCGCAGTGCAGCGATGAGTCCGTAGTTGTGGATGGTCAGGTCGATTTGCTTGCTGCCGCCGGGCTCCAAACCCGCGAGATCAAGGAACGCAGGCTCCACCACAATGACGGGGGCCGGTACATCAGCCTCGAAGATCGGCGTCACACGGAGCTGGTAGCGATCCTCCAGCTCGATCTCTTGCACGTCCCAGATGTAGCGCACCGTCTGTCGACTCAGGAAGACCCGCTGCTCCAGGACATCACCTGGCGTAACGAGCAAGGCCCGACCGAAGTCGGTGTGGTCCTCTGCCGATACCTCCAGCAGATACCAGGCATGCGCCAGGTCCGCGAAGCTCACCAGCCCATCGGCACCGGTCGTCCCCTCGACGATCAGGTCTCCGGTGAAGTAGTCCTTCAGCAGCACCTCGGCACCTGCGAGCTTCGGCGCACCTTCGGCGAAATAGAAATACTCGTCCACGACGGTGACGGCGAGGTCACCGGTGGCGTCATCGGTCGCGCGCAGCTCGAACGGCAGCTCGATGCTGTTGTCGGCGCCGGCGATGACCAGGCTGCCGGTGTAGGGGCCGAGGGGCAGGTCCGCCGGCGGCGTCAGCACGATCACCAGCTCGCCGGTCTCGCCCGGACCGAGGGACGGCAGCGGGTTCGGCGTTGCCAAGGTCATCCAAGACACGTCCGGCAACGTCGTCAGGATCGGACCGCTCGGCGCGCCGCCGATGTTGGCAATGGGCAGCGTCAGCGTGCGCTGGCCGCCGACCAGCATGCTCGCATCCAACCGGTCGCGATCGATCCAAATGGACGACTCGGGCGGCACCACGGCAACATCCAGCTCGGCGACGACAAGCGCTTCCTCCGCCGATGCGATCTCGACATGGACGGTCGCCTCGGTCACCGCGGCGTCCAGCGCCTCGATGTCGATCTGCAAGCCGCCTTCGGCGAAGGGGCCGAGCGCATCGGTGTCCAGATGCGTCGTGACATTCAGATTGGCGGGTGCATCCAGCACGTTGGCCTGAAGCCCCGTCAGCGGCAGCTCACCGAGATTGGCAAGCCCAAGACTGGCGGTAACGGTATTACCCGCGATGACCCGCAAGGATTGGGAGACCGGCGTCACGCGCAGGCCGTAGAGCAGGAAGCTGTCCTGCACCGGGGCCGTGTCGAGCCCCGGATGCACCGCGCCGACCCGATACGCGCCGGCCTCGCCGGGCAGCGGGTCGAAGATCAGGTCGAAACGCCCCAGGTCGTCCGTGGTCGCCGACAGCACGCGCAGGATGTCACGGACCTCGATATGCACATCGACCGCGACATCGGCCGCCGGCGCGCCGGAGCCGCTCCAGAACGCCTCGCCGCTCAGCGGGATCGGCGTCCCTGACGGGGCCGCGTCGATCTCTGCCGAGACGCTGGCGCCGTAGGCCGCCTGCACGTCGATCGGCATCGCAGAGACGGCGACATTGTTGCCCTCTTCCGCCTCGAAGACCGTGTTGGCGCTGTCGATGGCGACGATGATCCACCAGCTGCCGGGCTGCTGCGGCATCGCGACGCTTAAGCTCCGGTCGAGCTGCTGGCCGGCCGCGAGGGTGCCGACATACTCGGCGCTGCCGAGCAAGCTGTCGTTGCCGAGCGCGGCATCCGGCGACAGCCAGACGCGGGTCTGCCAAGAGCCCGCAAAGCCGGAGGCCGGGTCCGCATTGTCGGACACGGCTCGCGCCGTGCCCTGGTTCAGCATTCGATAGCCGAGCTGGATGCTCTGCTCGGTGTCCGCCGTAAGGGGCACATCGACTTGGCTGACGACCAGATCGGGGAAGGCGCCGATGACCCGGGCGCTGTCCGTCACGGTCAGGCTCGCGCTGCCGTCGCTATAGCCGGCGGCAGAGGCGATCAGGGTCACGGGCCGGTCGCCGTCCACGCGCCCGTCCTCGATCGGATCGATGGTGAAATCGGCGCTCGCCGCATCCGCCGGGATGCTGATGACGGCCGGCACAATGACCTCGGTGGGATCGTCGGCGACCAGCGTCACGTCCAAGGGCGCGGCCGTTTCACCACTGCGGGTCACGGTCGCCGTCATCGGCACGCCGGCATTCTCGGCCAGGGTCGCTGCGGGCAGCGTCAGGGTCAGCACGGCGGGGACCTCGGTGGGTGTCTCGCTCAGCGCGGCATTGTTGCCGACAACCTCGTCCGGCAGTACGCCGTCGGGATCGACATCGACGCCGAGGTAGAGCCCGCCCGCGGCGCCCGGCGCGATCGGCAGCGTCACTTCGGCACTGCGCAGGATGCCGGCACCCGGCGGCAGGTCGTCATGGATCGTGATCGTCTGCAGCAGCAGGTCGTCGCCGAGCACGCCGTCCAGCGACAGGATGACGTGCTCGTCCCAAGGCGCAATGGCGAGCCCATCGCCCAGATTGCTCAGCGTCCACTCGACCTGGATCGTCTCCCCCGGCTCGCCCGCAAGCGGGCCGGAGATGCCGGTCACGGCCAGATCGACCGGCGGCGGTGCCTCGATGGCCAGCGCCGCGGCCAGTCGATTGTTCGCCTCGTTGCTCTCGCGATAGCGGCCTGCCGCATCGGCCTCGGCGGAGACCTCGTAGAGGCCCGCCTCCAGGTCCGAGGGCAGCGTCACGCGCACGGACTTGGCATAGGTCCCGTCCGGAGCCAGCGGCAGCACATCGCCGGCGGGCACCGATGCGAGCAGCAGGTCGCCGGCGGGCAGCCCAGCGCCGTCGAGCCGCAGCGTATCGACATAGGCGGCGGTCGCGACGGCGGTGCCGAGGTTCGTCACAGACCAGAACACCTCGAAGGCGTCGCCGGGCTCGGCGACGACGCTGCCGATGGGCGGCTGCAGCAGCCGCTGCGGTGCCAGGTCGGCGTCACCGCCACCGAGCAGGCCGTCGTTCGGATCGGCCGCGCGGTCCAGCGCCACCAGGCCCTCAGGCTCCTCGAAGGCCCAATAGCCGACCAGCCCGATCTCGCTGCCGTGCAGCCGGCGCGACAGGTCGCGCGCGATCACGGCCGGATCACGGGCATGATCCCAGAGCCGGACCTCGCTCACGATGCCCGCGAAGGCGCCGTCGCCGGCGACCCTGCTGTGCTGGCTGTTGCCGATGCGCAGCGCCGCCGGCCCTGTCGGCGGGCCGATCGGCTCCGGCAGCACCAGCTCGCTCGCCAATGCGCCGTCCAGGTACAGGCTCAGCACCGACCCGTCGAAGCTGGCCGCGACCCGATAGGGCTGGCCCGCGGCGAGCACATCCGAGTCGGTCCGATGCCGTGTGCCGGTCCCGGCGTCCTCGACCAGCGCGACGAAACGGCTGTCGGTCCAGGCCAGCGCGAAGTTGGTTGCATTGCCGCCGGCAACCGCGGGCTTCCAGACGATGGGGCCATCGCCGACAACGCCACCGGGGTCTTCGGCCAAGGGCTCGACGGTCGCCTCGATGGTCCAGGCGCCGAGGTCGTAGCGACCGTCGGTATTCGGCATCTCGACGAAATCATCCAGCCCGTCGAATTCGAGCCCGCGGTCCGGCGCGACGATCAGCTCGGTCAGCGCCAGCTCGACCCCTTCCGGCCGGGTCGGGTCGGTGCCGTCGCGGTACTCGTCCAGGTCGCTGATGCCGTCGCCGTCCAGGTCGTCGCTGCCGTCTCGGTCCAGGTCACCGAAATGGCTCCGTTCCCAGTCGTCGTCCATGCCGTCGCAGTCGGTGTCCCAGTCGGCGCAGAAGCCGGGGCCGTCGGCCGCCAGCTCGGCGCCGTCGTCGGCATAGACCAGGCCAAGCCGGGCCAGCTCGCCGAGCTGAAGGCCCGCGGCCGTCGCGAACTCGCCGACGCGGGTGGTGGCGTCAAGGATGCGCAGCCGGGTGCCGGCCTCGGGCATCCAGCCGTCGGCGGTCGCGACCGCCAGCCGGCCGTCCAGCGCCGCCGCCCCCTGCACCTGGAGCCGGTCGAAGGCGCCGGCCTGCGCGCCGGTCAGCGCGACGGCAAGCTCGCCCTGGGGGTCCTGCGCATAGTCCCCGCTCAGGCTCAGGCTGCCGGTGGGGCCGTCCGGGTCGCCAGGGTCGACGCTGCCGGCATTGATCAGATCGGCCGCGAGCAGGCCCCGGCCGGAGAGCCGCGCGCCGAGGCCCAGCTCCAGGCGCCCGGCCTCGGCGCTGCCGCCATCGCCCAAGTGCAGCGCCACATTGCGCCCGAGCCGGGTCCGATCGGCCCGCAGCACGAGGTGCCCGCCGTCGCTCGCCTCCAGCCGCGACTGGCCGTCGCCGCTGAATGCCTGAAACCGGGCCAGCGCCGGCAGCTCGACGCGGCTGCCGGCCCCGTCGGCGCGGACCTCCACCGCGTCCGCGCCCTGGGTCGAGATCGTCGTCAGCCCGGACAGGGCGACGACGCCGCCATCGGTCGCCTCGATCCGCAGCGGATCGGCCGCGACCGCGCTCGCCGCGAGCAACAACGCACCCAGTAGGCAGGGCAGGATGGCCGCGGAGGGATTTGTGCAGCGGCGCGCGTGCACCGGCAACGATGTGGCGGGATCACCGCCAGGTTGCCGAGGACGCCAAGGGACGCCAAGGGCTCCGGGCAGCGAGCGGCGTTCTGCGAATATCCGCATGCCCGGGCGAGCTTGGCGCCCGGGCGATGAGCCACGGCTGCCGGACTTGGGTGCGCGGGTCATTGGGCTCGCTGTCGGGATCATCGTCGTCGCTCCGTTGCCTGGTGGGTTGCTCCTGTCGGTTCTTGGTCGGCTCGGGTCCGGGCTAGGGCTGTGGCGCGGGGTTCACCGCATGGGCCTGGACCGTGAAATAGCCCGTCGGCAGCGCCCCCGTCGCGGTCCAGGTCGCCTGCTCGTAGGTGCCGGATTGTTGGATGGCATCGATGAAGAACGGATCGCCGTACTGGGGCGTGATGCGCACGCGCAGGCTCGCGTCCGGCTCGACGTAGGCGGTCTCAAGGACGATGGTTGACTCGTCGGTGAACGGGAGACTGACATCCTCCTGGCCGGGGTCGAAGCTCGGGCGAGGGTCGGCCGGCGCCACCGCGCCGTTGATCGAGACGACCCGCACCTCGGGGGCGCCCTCAGGCAGCCAGAGCTGCACCGGGTCGTCCGGGGCGACCGCCGTGGTGGACGGAATGATGTAGCAGGTTCCGTTGGCGTGCTCGGTCTCGATGCGGATGCGACCGTAGCCGGAGCTTCCGCTACATGCGCCATGACTTTGCCCCACGGCATACAGCAGGCCGTTGCATGTGAAGGTCTCTGCGATCAGGCGGATCCCGCCGCCTGACCCGGCGCCTGAACAAGTGTAAGGGTCCCAACTGTGTCTGCGAGTCTGGCCGACCCCGCCGTTTGCCCCTATGTACCCGTCGAGCGTCAAACTGCCCGCGACCGCCAACAAGAATGCCCCTGCGCCGGCCCCGCCGCCGTAGCTCTCATCCGAGTCTCCCCCGCCACCGGAACCGCCGATCAGGGGCAGGAGCCGAGCGGATCCGTAGGTTGGTGAGCCGTTGCTGTAACCAGTGGTAAGGTAGGAGCCTCCCGATGGACCGGTGCCACCGCCGCCGACCCCGAAGCCTCCACCCGCGCTTGCGCCCTGCACGCCGGAGTAATAGCCGAAGCCGCCGCCAAAGCCGCCTGGTCCCGGTTTGGCATTGCTCGGGCTGTACTGCATGCCTTGGCCATCCAAGCTCACCGCACCGGCGATATCGGCGTCGCCGCTCACCAGCCAGACAACGGGGGCACCGCTCGGATGATTTTGAAAGCTTACCGTGACACCGGAAGGGATGCTGACCGATGCGTACTTGAACACGACGGCCCATTTATCCGGATCATAGACGCCGTTGCCGCTACCGATGGAATCCCAGCCCGCGGTGGGCGCCAGCGAGAGATCGACGGTGACATCCGCGGTGGGCGCGAAGGTTCCGTCCGAGCCGTCCGCGCCGGGGATCGTCAGATCTGCTGCGGCAGTACCGGCGCAAAGCAGCGTGGCAGCGGATAACCGGATGATGTCTCTCGGGAGATTCGTCTTGCGCATGTGAAGACTCCTGGATCGGTGCATTGAGAAGGGGCAACCGCTGGGTTGGGACGTCGAAACATTGCCGTTCGCCTGAGCTCTGTAGGGTCCGCTGCGCGCACCGCGTCCCGCTCCCGCAACAACGGCTCACCCCGTCCGCGGCGCCTGGGCTGGGGTAGATCGCGTGGGTTGGGCCAACGCGGCAGGCCTCCCATTCAGGGCGTTGCAGCGGCCCATCCGTTGAGCTTCGTTGCTTGGCCCAACGATCATGATCAGGGGGCTCGCCCCCGACCGCGAGGGTGCCTTGCCCGTTGCGGGAGCGGCTCACAGCCGCGAACGGTCGCGCCGGTGAGCTACTGCGCCAGGGCCGTGGCGCTGCACCACGACGCGGCGCCAATCGCGGCGGCACGCCGCTCCCACATAGGATGGTGCGACTGCTTCGGTGACCTACAGGAGGTCTCTGTCGGGTTGCCATCGCTTATCAGGCCTCACTCCTGGCGCACGCCGACCGCCCGGGAGATACCCTCGCGGAGATCATCGAGCGGGTCTTCGCTATCGCTCGGGCCTTGATAGGCGGAGACGGCCCGGGAGATCCCCTCGCGCAGGTCGGCCAACGGCTCGGGGCTGTCGGCCGGGCCTTGGTAGACGGCGACCGCCCGCGAGATTCCCTCGCGGATATCGGTCAGCGGGTCCGGGGCATCCGCCGGTCCCTGGTAGACGGCGACCGCCCGCGAGATACCGTCGCGGATATCGGTCAGCGGGTCCGGGGCGTCCGCCGGGCCCTGGTAGACCGCGACCACGCGGGAGATACCGTCGCCCAGATCGTCGAGGGCCTCGGGGCTGTCGGCCGGCCCTTGGTAGACGGCGACGACTCGCGAGATGCCCTCGGTCAGCTCCGGGTCCGACGTCGGCGCGATGCCGACCGCGCCGAGATTGACCAGCTCGATGCGGCTGCTTGCCCCCCGGGCACTGATCAGGCCGCCGTCGCCACCCCGCCGGGTTGCGCCCGGCAGACTGATCCGCGCGCCGTCCAGCGCCAGCAGGTCGCCGCCCTCAAGGGCGGCATCGCCGGCGACATCGAGGCTCGCGTCCGGACCCTCGGCGACCAGGCCGGCGCCAGGTGCCAGCAGCAGGTTGCCGTCGATGATGGACGCCCTGGTCAGCGTCAGCGTCCCGCCGGTGAGCCGTAGGCTGCCGATCAGGCTGAGGCCGCGAATCCGGCTGTCACCGGACGCATGGGTGACGGTGACATCGGCCGCCACGACCACATCGTCGTCCGCACCGGGCAGCGCCCCGCTGCTCCAATTCGCCGGCTCGCCCCAGTCGCCGTCGCCGGGGGCGATCCAATGAACCGTCTCTGCAAAGGCGGCCTGTGCGCAGACGAGCAGCAGCAGACCGGCCAAGAGACCGCCGATGGCCCCCCCTTTGCGCAGACGGCGCAGGAATCCTGGGTAGGTTGGGCTGAGGAACGAACCCCAACGCGGCGGATCGTCTGGGCGCCGGATGGTTGGGCCTCCTGCGTCGGCCCAACCTGCGCCGGAGCCGCCGTTGCTGCTGGCTCCCACGCTCCAGCGTGGGAGCCCGGCCCGCGACGCTCTAGCGTCGCGTGTCCCGGGCCGCCGCAGCGGCCGGGGATGCATTCCCACGCTGGAGCATGGGAACGAGGGGGCGGATGGGTTGTTGGGGCCGCGAAGTCTCATGGCGCGGGATTGACGGCATGGGCCTGGACGGCGAAATGGCCCTCCGGCAGATGCCCGGTGGCGATCCAGGTCGCGAGGTCTCGGTTGCCGGATTGAAATTCGGCGTCGATCAAGGACGGCTGATAGGTCTCCTCCAACGGCACGATCTGAGGGGTGATGCGAACTTGCACCGTTGCGGCGGGATCGACGTTCGTTGTTTCCAGTACGATCTGCTCGGGCGCATCCAGGCCGATCGCCCCGTCCTCGTGCCCGACGTCGAAGCTCGCCCGCGGGTCCGCAGGAACGACCACCTCGCCGACCGAGACTACCCGCACCGATGGCGCGCCCTCCGGCGGCCAGAGCATGATCGGATCATCCGGCGTGCGCAGGGTCGTTACCGGGTTGATGTTCCAGCTTGCATCCGCGTTTGTTGCCTCGATGCGGATACGGCCAGCCCCCCCGACTCCATATTGGTGTGATCCCCCCATCGCGCGCAGAGCGCCGGCACCTGTAACCGCGTCGGCGATCAGTCGGATCGCTCCGCCGCCGCCAGGCCCTGAGAGGCCGCCGTATCCGCCCCCTCCGTTCGCGGTGACCTGGCCGTCTATCGCGAGGGTCCCAGGCACGGCCAGAACCAGCGCGCCTCCACCGCCCGCACCGCCGTATCCTGCGTACTGGTTATGCCCGCCGCCGCCGGAGCCCCCGATCAGCGGCAAGACTCGTTCCGTCCCATAGGTTGGCCACGCTTCGTTGCTGTGGCCGACGGTCGCATGATTGCCGCCATAAGCGCCGTCGCTATTACCGCCGCCGATCCCGAAGCCCCCACTCGGGTAATGCACCCAGCCGACAGAACCGATTGCTCCCCGGAAGCCACCGGGTCCGGGCTCTGCCATATCGGGTGGACTAACCCAGTCGTGGCCATTCAGATCAACAATGCCGGCGATACTCGCATCCCCATTCACCAACCAAACCACCGGCGCCCGGCTCGGATGATTCTTGAAGGTCACGGTGACGCCTTCGGGGATATCCACGGCGCTGTACTTGAACACGACTGCCCACTTGTCCGGGTCGTAGACGCCGTTGCCACTGCCGGGGCTGTCCCAGGCCGCGGTCGGGGCCAGGGACAGGTCCACCTCGATGCTCTCGGTCGGCGCAAAGGCGCCGTCGGAGCCGTCGGCGCCGGGGATGGCCAGGTCCGCGAGGGTGGTGGCTGATGGCAGCGAAAGCAGCGCTGCCAGGGCCAAGAGTCGCCATGGTTCGAATCGTTGCCGGTGTTGCATCGCTAAGTCTCCTGCCAAGACCGTAGAGATTGAGCGCGTCACATCGCTCCGCTGTCGTGCTGGCGTCATAGCGCTCTGCTTCTGCGTTCGCGACGCTGCTCAGAGATTGCGAAAGTTCTGCCGAGCCAGGTTTCGGGTGCACCGCGGTCAGCTTGCCTTCCGTGGGGCTCGTCGCGGCGGGACGCGGCTCCCACAGGGCCTCGCGGCCCGTGGCGGCGAGACGCCGCTCCCACAGGGACTCGGGGCTCGTCGCGGCGGGACGCCGCTCCCACAGGGCCTCGCGGCATTGTGGGAGCCTGCCTCCGGCCGCGACCGCGGCGCGCACTGGCTGCGCGGGCGTGCTCCTCGTGGCTCAGCGATATCGCACCTGTGCTTCGGCGCTCTGCGCCACGTCCGACCCGGTTGCATAACGCTGCCGAGTGGTGTCGCAGCATGATCATAGCGGCGGCTCCGGTGCTCCCCGCCGGATGCAGACCTCCCGCGAGACCGCTTCGGTGAGATCATCCAGCGGGTCTGCGCTGTCGAGCCGGCCGCGGTAGAACGACGCCTCCCGCGAGACCGCCTCGGTCAGGTCATTCAGCGGGTGTGCGCTGTCGAGCCGGCCGCGGAAGAACGACGCCTGCCGCGAGACCGCCTCGGTCAGGTCCTCGAGGATGTCCGAACTGTCAAGCTGGCCGCGGTAGAACGAGGCCTCGCGCGAGATGCCCTCGGTCAGCTCGGGGATGTCGGCCGGCGGGATACCGATTTGCGCCACGGCATCCATCAGGATGCGGCTGCCGGGGCCTTCGGCGCGGATCAGGCCGGCGCCGGCCTGGTGGGTCGTGCCGGGCAGCGCAATCAGGGCATCGTCACGGGCGATGAGGCTGCCTCCGTTGAGCTGCACCTCCCCGGACAGCGTCAGCGCCGCCGCGGCGCCTTCCGCAACCAGGGCCGCGCCCGGTGAGATGGCCAGCGTGCCGGTGATCGTCGACGTGGAATTGACGGTGATGGAGCCGCCGTCGAGCTGAAGGTTGCCCGACAGCGTCAGGCTGAGGATGCGGGTGTCACCCGATGCATGGGTGATCGTCGGCGGTTCGGTGATGTCGACGACGACCTGGTCCGCCGGTCCCGGCAGCACGCCGGTGCTCCAGTGCGAGGGCTCATCCCAGAGTCCGTCGCCGGGAGCGATCCAGGTGACGATCTCAGCGCGCAGATCGCGCACCGAGCTCAGGATGCAGAGGATCAGTACGCAGAGGGCTTCAGAGTATCTCGCAGCCATGAATACGACATCCCTGCTCGCCGAACGGCGCCCTTCGCGGCAAACCGCGCGGCCGAGCATCTGTTCCGAGGGAGATTGCTGGTCAGTTCATAATCATGAGTCTAGCAACGAAAGACGTTACTGATTTGACCTCCATCAAACGAAGAGCACCTTTTGTCGCGGGATTCTTGGTGCTGATCCGTTGCGAATTGACAATGCGCTCACGTAACGGTAGGGCGGCCCGTTGACTGATTGCTCGCTACAGCACGGTGCCGCATACTTGGCGAGGACTTCGGAGGTCGATGGCTAATAGCCGTCTTCCTCGACCGCACGAACCGCAATCCTGCGAAGAGAGTCCATCACCTCGTCCGGGATCAGGCGAGCATCGGACATCCGCTTCGGTTTCATGGTCGGCCCCGCAGATCGTTGACTCATATCAAGTGTCGTATTCTTGCGGGGCTCTCCAGGATTTGAGGGGAAAGCACGATATCTTTTAAATTAGCGGCTTAGGACAAATTTCGCCGTACACGCCAGCATCAGAACATGGTCCAGCGCGGAAACTTCAAGCTACTGATTCTACGTCATGCTCTGCCGAATCGAACGTATCCGTTGAGGTCCAGGTACACTCTCTGGCGAAGGTGTCTGAGGTTCGTGATTCCGTAGATGACCTCGAGCTTGTTGTTGAGACCCTCGACCAAGCCGCCGCTGTGCCGACCAACGAAATCGTTGGTGATCTCCTCGAAGTGTGTCTCGAACGTGCCGAGGAAGCGGTCGAAAACCATGATACTCCGCATCTTTCAGACCACGACTTAAGATAGGAGGCAACAGCAAAAGGCAAGGTGAAGCATGGCAAATGTGCGTAAACGACATACAGCGGAGTTCAAGGCCCAGGTGGCTGTGGAGGCGATCCGCCAGCAGAAGATCACCAACGAACTGACAGCGGAGTACAGCATCCATGCCACCCAGGTCAACACTTGGAGGAGGCAGGCACTGGCGGTGATCCCAGAGGCCTTTTCCAACCGCCGCTACACGTCGTGCGCTTCTCGGAAGTGGGCATGACCGAGGGGATCGACGAGCAAGACATCGAGGGTGTTCCCATGCGGGTTTCGAACGTGGCCCGGACTGTGACGGACTGCTTCGAGTACCGCAACAAGATCGGTCTCGACGTGGCGTTGGACGCCCTGAAGGAGGCGCCGGGGCAGGGCGGGCAGGATCGCCGGGTCAGCATCGACGAGCTGTGGCACCATGCGCGACTGGATCGGGTCGCGAACGTCATGCGACCCTATCTGGAGGCGCTGGCGTGACGGCATCGCCACTCACCGCCGTGATCGACACCAACGTCTTCGTCGGTGCCTGTCTCGGTGCGCGGGCTTCCAACGAGGTGATCGCCGGATGTCTTCGGGGCGAGATCGTGCCGCTCATGGGAACCGCGCTGCTTGCCGAGTACGAGGACGTTCTGGGTCGAGACGTCTTGTTCGAGCGGAGCAGGTTGGATTCCGCCGAGCGCGATGAGCTGCTCGACATCTTCCTGGCGCGTTGCCGCTGGACCAGGATCTACTATGGATGGCGTCCCAACGTCCCGAATGAAGGTGACAATCACCTGGTCGAGCTGGCCGTGGCCGGTGGAGCCGAGGTGATCGTGACACGAAACCTGCGCGATCTCGAACGGATGGACCTGCGATTTCCTGCTCTCAAACTGATGACACCCGAAGACTTACTGCGGGAGGTACGAAAATGACCGCGCTCACCCTGGATCTGCCAGAGGAAAAACTCCAGCGACTGAAGGTCGTCGCCCGAGCCCGTGGCACCAGTATCGCCCGGCTCTTCGAGGAAATGTCCAGCGTCATACTGGCCGAGGCCGACGCCGAGACCCGATTCCAGTTGCGTGTTCAGCGTGGAGCCGGAAAGGAGGCTCTTGGTCTGGAGTTGCTTGGAAAGGCCGCGAGTCGGACTCCAAGCCCCGACCCTCCGGCAGCGGTCTGATGCCGCCGCTAGGGTTGCGGGGAGATGCACGGCAACATGAACAGTTATTCCGAATAACAAAAGGGGACGCTTCTTGTCCGTTGCTGATAGTTCGATAACCAGGAAAGGGACCATAGCCCAGCCCTTTTAAGGTGTCGATAAATGTACGACCGCAACCGCATGATTTTGCCGTATTTGCTTTCCGAAAAGCTGGCAAGCGGCCGCGGATGCCTGCGAGCCCTTGACGCTAAGAGACTGATTCATAATTCTTGCGTCAGCTTTCGCGAATCCGCTCGCCGCTGGGTACCCAACGCGAGCAATGCGCTTTGATCAGGCGCCAACGCATCGGATAATCGCTGTCTCTTTCTGCAAGCGCCTACACCACATGCAGATGCTCCGGCAACACGACCCAAGCGACGATCTCGAACGGATGCACCTCGCGCACATCACGCACGACCTGCCGCAGATCATCGACCCGGTCCACCAGCAGGCGACTCCACCGTTCGCCAGGTCGACCGTGAAGAACTAGGTTGCGCCTTTGATCAGAGCCCGACGGTAACGCATGTCCTGCAATGCCGTTTTATGTTCGTGGTGGTTGGGTGGTGGAACGAAGCATAGAGAGACGTACACCGAGCGACTGTGTTGGGATTCGTTCCTCATCCCAACTTACGCGGGCTATAGATGATCATGGAGAAATTGGATTGTCCGCGCGGCAACCTGGTGCGGTTGTTCCAACACGAGCGCATGTCCTGCATCGGGGAGAATACAGAATTCGGACCCGGCGATACCATCGTGAATTTGGCGGCCGACAGCGGGTCCTTTGATCAGGTCGTGCTCGGCGGCAATCACCAGCGTGGGGCATTCAATGTGCTCGAGCTCGGCGCTCAGGTCGAGCTGTAGAAAAGCGTCCACCAATTGCTTGAAAGCAGCGCGGTATTCCGGTGGTTGGCGACTCATCGCTTGTTCCTGGGCAAGCAATTGTTGGCGGTTTTGTGCCAGATGCGTGTTGCTGTAAGCCCAGGGCAGCATGCAGCGGAAGAGGGCTATGGCGCCGCAGTCGGCAGCGATGGACCAGCTTTCCGCCGCAGCACGCATCAGATGATCTAGCTTGCTGGCGCAGGCAATCAGGGACAAGGTGGCGACGCGCTCGGGATGGGTGGCTGCGAAAAGTATGCCGATTTCTGCACCATATGAGGTTCCGACCAGGTGTACACGATTAACATTCAACCTGTCGAGCAGGGCCAAAAAATCCGCCATATGCAATTCGAAGCTGAAGGGTCTATGCAGAGATTTACCGCTGCGCAACTGGCCCCGGCAATCGTGTAATAGACAACGAAACCCTTTGTTGACAAACTGCTCGCGGACTGGCTGCCAGGATTGCACTGTCATCGCAATGCCGTTGATGAAGGCAACGGTATCGGCCTGTACGGCATCGCTTGCCTGTTTCGCATCCATCTTTTCTTCGCCATGAAGTTCGAAATACAATTCGATATCCGCGATGGTTAGCGTAGGCATGCTTTTGCTCCCGAATCTTGTTTGACAATCTATCTGGATCGAGTCCAATGCAAATCAACGCTCCTGAGTGCTATCGCAATGCCGCTGAAATCGATACCGTTGCCGAATTGATCGACCTGCGCGACGCCCGCGTGCTCGAACTCGGTTGTGGCGATGCCCGGACCACCCGCGCGTTGGTCGAGCGGCTGGGGGCGGCAGAGGTCATTGCCACCGAGGTGGACCGCATTCAGCATGACAAAAACTTGGCTCTGGGCCATTTACCCGGGGTGCATTTTGTACTCGGCGGCGCAGAGGCGATCGATGCACCCGAGGCGAGCTTCGATGCGGTATTGATGTTCAAGTCGCTGCACCATGTACCGACTGCGGCGATGCCGCGCGCTTTGCGCGAAATCCATCGCGTGCTTCGACCAGGTGGTCAGGCGTTGTTCTCTGAACCGGTCTACTGGGGCGAGTTCAATGCGCTGATATCTCTGATCCACGACGAGGAGCTGGTGCGTCAGGCAGCATTCGATACGCTCTGTCAGGCGGTCGAGACGGGCCTGTTCATCAGCCAGGCCGAGGTGTTTATCCAGGTGCCGGCTACCTATGCGAGTTGGGATGTATTCGCGTCGCGCTATTTGAACCCGACTCACACCCGACTCGATCTCGACGACAGGGATCGAGCCCGAATACGCCATGCCTTTGACGCACACAGCACACCAACCGGCGCGCATTTTCTCAAACCCCAGCGCATCGATGTATTGGTGAAGCCAGGCTAGAGCGAGGCTTTTCGATTGACTGATTATGTTGTCGTATCGAGTTCCCGCACCCACAAGGCGGTGGCACCGGCCACGGCTGCGGGCATGGCGATAAAATTCAGCACCGGGATCATGGTCAGGCTGACAGCGGCTGCGCCGAAGCCCATGCTGGTCAGGCGCCGTTGGCGTAAACGGGCGAGCATATCGCGGAATTCAAATCCATGGTTGCCCATTGGAAAATCGCTGTATTCGACTGCCAGCATCCACGCGGTAAACAAGAACCAAATGACCGGACCGACAACCGGTACCACCACGGCCAGAATCAGGAAGGGGATACTCCAGAAAATGACATACAGCATCTTACGCACTTCATCGATTAGGGTATTGGGTAGTTCACGCACCAGTTTGCTCATATCGCCGTTGTCCTGTAAGGACTGACCAGTCATCAGCGCCTCGGTTTTTTCTGCCAGTAAGCCGTTGAATGGCGATGCGATCAGATTTGCCACCAGCGTGAAGCTGTAGAACACCAGCACCAACAGGGTGAGCAGGAACAGCGGCCACAGCAGCCATTCTAGCCAGTTAAGCCAGTCTGGCAATAGGGACTGCAAGTAAGTCATTAACGTATCGAACTGTATGCTTCCATACCAGATCGCGCCGGAGAATACGAAGACGTTGATGAGCAGCGGAATCAATACGAAGCGCTTCAGTCCGGAACGGGTGATGAGGTGGATGCCTTGGAGCATGCAAGCGGCACCTTTGGCAGGGTTCGATAACATGGAGTGGTACTCGAATGATCAGGCACAGTTGGTGATGGCGGCACGAATTCCATGTGATCACATGGGTTCGGCCGCACACCGGCTTCAGTTATAGTCTAATCCAATGGTCCAACCCATGGACACCGCTGCTGCACACTCTCAGGAAATCCCATGCTTCCAATTGCCCGATTATCCACTGGTCCGGCAGCGCCGATGAAATTGCTCCAAACGGTGCTGATGCGGATCACCAGCGCCGGTTCTGGTGCGCGCAGCCTTGTCGGCAACAGGTTATTTGCGCCTCTGCGCAGCACGTCCGGATCGACCTGGACCGGTCAATTCGGCGCGGTTCGGACGGCTGCAGCCAAGATCGCGGCATTGCCGGCCTATCAGGTCGCGCTGTGGCCGGATGGCTGGCTGTTGGAAGCCGACGGTGGTGTGCGCGTTCGCGATACCCATGAGATGGCCGAGGCGCGGCGCTGGCTGACACTGGCCGCCCGCAACCGGCATGGTTGCGGACATTCACCGATGTACAATGCAGAGATCACACGCATGATGCGCCTGCATCGGGTATTTGTGCCACGTGCGATCATCGATCTGGCCGGCCACCGTTTTGCGTCCGAGCAGGTGGCATCGGTGGCGTTAACCATGATTGCTGGAGACTGGATTGTCGAACGCCGCCATACTTTGAGCCTGTTGCCGGATCAGGCGCTGGCAGTGCAGGGAGCGGCTTGGAGTGGATCGCGCCATCAGGGCGTGCTGAGCGCTGAGGCAATGCAACAACTGCTGCTTGAAGTTCTGGAGCATTGCATGGCAGAGCGCTTATTGCCGCGTGCGCACTATTTGATAGAGTCCAGAATTGATGATGGCTATGGCATCCGCGGCTGCCTGTGCCGCGTGCAGGTGGATCTTGACGCCGAAGCGCGTGCTCGTGTGCAGGATGTGCTGACTACTGCGCTGATTCCCTGGAATCGAGCCGTGATTCGCGATGGTGCCGCTATACCGGTAATCGCGGTGCGGGTTCGTTCACCTATCGATACGCGTACCTAAGTAGCGGTTCATGAATAACCTATACCACGCTATCCAGACATCGGCGGAGTGCAATCGGGGTCGGGGTCGGGGTCGGAATCGGAATCGGAATCGAGAGAGAAAACGCCCTATGCCATTCGGTCATGATCGTAGTGTGGCCATGCTCACGAAGCTCGGACAGCGTGGCTACGCGGTCAGCGAGGAGCTTGGCGGATAGCGGGTTGGTCAGTTCGATACCGATGCCAATACCGACGTTGATACCGATACCGATACCGATAGCGGTACCGAACGAGTCGGCAGGCGACACCCAAGCCAAAAACCTGTTTAGCTTGTTTCTGCACCATCACTTAGCGATTGTTAGCCAATTCCAGGTACAACGCCTCGGCCTCGGCCTTCTCCGGAAAGTTTTGTGCCTGGATTTGCAGCAGCACACGGCGTGCGCTCTTCTGATCACCGGTCGAGGCAAGGGTTTTGGCATAGCGAAAGGCAATACTTGGGTTTGTTGTGCCGGCATGCGCCTTGGCCAGCAGGTCGCGGGCTTGATCGATTTCGCCGAGCTCGATCAACACGCTGCCCATCGTATCGATGAACAAGGGATTTTCTGGGCGTAGCGCTAACGCACGTTCGGCATATTCACGGGCTTTTTGGGGAGATTCTTCGATTGTCAGCATGGCCAGGTTATTCAAAGCCAACGCATTGTTAGGCTCGTTGGCGATAACAGCCCGGTATTGCTCGCTTGCCGCGGAGGTATTGTCATTTCCAAGTTGCATCTGCGCCATCAGCAAACGTGAACGCGTTACCTCCGGGTGCGTTTCAATCCATTTCTGTAGGGTGGTAATTGCTTGTTGCGTGCTTCCGGCCGCGTCCAGCACCTCCGCGAGGCTTATCAGATAAAGCTCTGTATCAGGATACTCCCGATGCAAGCGCCGTAGATCGGTGATGGCCTGATCGAAATCCCGTTGTTGCAAGGCCTGACGAGCTTTAACGTAGATCACGGCCTGGTGATTCGGTGCAGTTTTGATCAGAGATGCGATGAGCTGCTCACGCTCGCCTCTGTCACTCAGCTCGCCGAGAATTCTGGAGAGCCGACCTGCTTGCAGTTCCTGGCGCTGGTCCATTGACAGTCCGTCATTCAGGTGAACTTGCGTGGCTCTAGCGTCGCCTGCAATGGCAGTCGCCGTAGCCTGCATGTAGCATATTTGCGCAGATTCAGGGGCGATTTCGGCGAGTTGTGCCAGTGTCAGCGAGGCTTGTTCGGGGCGTCCAGCTGATAACTCAGCCTGGGCTTTGAACGTCAGTAGCGATGGTTCTTTCGCTTGCACCGCGGGAGCATCCAGGGCTAGCTGCAGCGCCTTATCGCTCTCGCGTTGAGCTAGGTAAAAACGTCCTAGAATCAAGCGCAGCTGGAGGTTACCCGGGGCGGCCTCGAGCCCGGCACGGATTTGGTCGCCAAAGGCGGCCACGCCATCCTCGCGCTGCTGTATGGCGGCCAGGATCAATACCGCACTTGTGGTTCCTGGTTTTCGTGCAAGCAAACTGTTGAGTACTTCGCGCGCGGCATCATTGCGCTGTTCAGAGATTTCCAGCGCTGCTAAGGCCAGTGTGGCACGGATGTAGTCGGGATCGATCTCGATGGCTTGCTTTAAGGCAGCCCGCGCCCCTTCGGTATCGCCCTGCTGATTGAGCACGGCAGCATGGCCCGTAAGCGCAGCTGGCGAGTCTGGCGCCCGCTTGACGAAAGCTTCCGCCGCGGCCCTAGCCTCATCAAGATTACCGGCTGACAGTTCGGCCCGGATCAGCGACATCGGAGCTTCCTCGTTGTCAGGAAGCTGTTCGACGGCAGCACGCAGAAGGGGTAATGCCTCGCCCGGCTTGCCCTGCTGCTGCAAACTCCGCGCATAGGCGATCTGCGCCGATGGCGCATCTGGGTATTGCCTCGCGGCACGCTCTATTAGGGCGGTGGCCTCCTCGGCACGATCTTGTTTTACCAGAGCCTGTCGCATCAGCTCCAGTGTTACTAGCGATGCGTTGGGGCGATTGGCGAGAGGCGCCAGCAGTTCCTCGGCACCGATGGGATCTGCGTTTTCGAGTCGAACCTTGGCCAGCAGGATTGCGGCGCTGGGGTTATTGGGCTGGAGTGCCTGCAATCGGATCAGGTACTCCTCTGCTTGGGCATTGCGTCCGAGTCGATGCAGAGTCAGTGCGGCAAAATAGATCGCCCTTGGGTCCTTTGGAATAAATCGAAGATAGTATTCGAAATGATTGATCGCTTCCTCAAACTGATTATCGAGTAACGTCAGACGACCCATAACATAGAATCGGCCAGGAAACTGGGGCATGGATTCACGCAATGCAGTGACATCTTGCCATGCTCTAGTTGGGTTTTCGGTCTCCAGCAAGGCGAATGCCCGCTGCTGGTGTAATTGCCAAGTACTACGGGCATACTCCAATGCTTTATCGTAGGCGGCCACTGCCTCGGAGTAGTTGCCGATTCGATATTCCAACTCGCCAAGGGCGCGCCAGCCATCGGGCTGCTCAGGAGCAATCTCGATGACTTGTTGGATCAGCGCACGCGCACCCTCCTGATCATTTTCGCGCAAGGCAAAAGTAGCTAAGCCCAATAATGGCTTTATTGCTTGTGGGTTTGCCTCTCTGGCCTGCCGGAATGCTTCGTTTGCCGCGAGGGGGTCATCATTGAGCAATGCAATACCACGTAACGCGAGCACTTCGGACAGAAACTTCGGCTGCATTTCGAAATTGGTTTCGCTCAGTTCCAATGCCCGCGATATCTGCCGCTGTGCGATGAGCGCTTCCAGCAAGGGCGGCAGGGCATCGCTTTCCGCAGCGCCGTTAGACCGCGCACGCGCGATCTCCTGCTCGGCCGCAACCGCATCGCCACTCTCCAAATAGATGCGTCCAAGCAGTAGGCGTGCCGCGGCGTTGTCTGGGTCAGACTGCAATAGGGATTTGAGACGAATCACAGCGCTTTTAGCATTGCCGCTTGCCCACTCGTCGTTTGCGGTGTCGATTTCCGAGGCAGTCACAGGAATCGCCATGAGTAAGCACAGGATAACAATGCATTGTTTTAGGCTGCGAAGCCATGGTTGAAGAGCTGGGTGCAACATGGCGAAACCTCGTCAGGGGGTGAAAATCGGCGCTCAGCACCGTATTTATGATTCCAAAGACCAACGTGGGGATGCCAACAGCAGTTACCCCTTTACTGAAAACTAACCGCGCGCGTTTTGTAATGCTGCAATGCGCTCATCCAACGGCGGATGACTTGCGAATAGCTTTTTCAAACCATCGCCAATGTTACCGGAGATGCCGAAGGCGGCAAACTCGCCCGCCGGCAGATCCTGCGGTTCGTGGACGCGCTGCAATGCGCGTAATGCACTAATCATATTTTCGCGTCCCGCCAGGTTGGCGCCGCCGGCGTCGGCGTGGAACTCGCGATAACGGGAAAACCACATAACAATGATTGATGCCAGCACGCCGAGCACGATCTCGGCGATGATCGATACGACGAAATACCCAATGCCAGGGCCGCCTTGGTCATCTTGCCCGCGTAATGCAGAATCGACAATGCCGCCGATCACGCGCGCCAGAATAATAACGAAGGTATTCAATACGCCCTGAATCAACGAGAGCGTGACCATGTCGCCATTGGCCACGTGGCTGATCTCATGCCCTACTACGGCCTCGACCTCCTCTTTGGTCATGTGTTGCACCAGGCCGGTGCTGACCGCGACGAGCGCATCGTTGCGGTTCCAGCCGGTGGCGAAAGCGTTCGGCTCCGGCGAGTCAAACAGGCCGATTTCCGGCATTTTGATGCCACTCGAACGGGATTGCCGCTCCACGACTTCGAATAACCAATGTTCGAAGGGAGTAGACGGCTGCTCGATGATTTGCACCCCCATCGAGCGCTTTGCCATCCATTTGGAAATGAACAGCGATATCATCGAACCCCCAAAACCGAACAATAGTGCCATGATCAATAAACCGCTGCCTTGGGTACTGCTGATGCCCAGGATACTCAGCACGATATACAGTACGGCAAGAATCGCGAAGTTGGTCGCAACATAAAGCAATATTCTCAACATGTTCAATGAACTCCGATCGAGATTTTCAGGCGATTTAACATGGATGCCAGTATGGCTTTGCACAAGGCATCTTCGGGCATGTCTCTGGATGGGTCTATTTTACAACGCAGTATACGTGTAATCTGGGCGTTGCCGGTCAAGCCGCGTTGTATGGCGAGATGGACGCGGCTAAAAAATTGGCTGGACAAAATCGCGATTCATGCTTAATATGCCCAGCTTGCTGTTCGGGGCCATAGCTCAGCTGGGAGAGCGCAACACTGGCAGTGTTGAGGTCGGCGGTTCGATCCCGCCTGGCTCCACCAAACGCAAGGCTGTAGTATCTCCACATGCCCTATTCGCAAGTCGACACGTCAGGTTCGATATAGGTTAAAAATCTGTGAACCTACTGCGAATCAAGGCAGAGGATCTTAGGCAATTGCCGGAGAGAAACAGACCAACTGGCGCCGGATTCTCGTTCGCCTTCGCGACAATGAAGGCGGACGAGAAGACAAGCCAGGTGGTAGGTTTATCGACAGAAATCGCCTTAGCCAAAAAATCATAAGCCGCGTCTGATCAAGCTCATCATTGGTGCTTTGACCTTCAGACTCGCTTGAACCGGCCTTTTGTCCCCATCGTCTAGAGGCCTAGGACACCGCCCTTTCACGGCGGCAACCGGGGTTCGAATCCCCGTGGGGACGCCAATTCAATCAAGAGCTTTGACAAATACCCTCACCGGGTAACATGGCTGGGATCAGGCAGAAAGCCTCCCTCCATGTTGGCCAAGGCCATGGTCTCGTCTCAGAGGATCAGCTCTTTGCCTCGGCCACATTGGGCTTTGTATATGATCCCTCTGCTCGGCATAGCGCACTCAACCGTATGACCAAACGCGTCGATACTGTCAGCCAATAGTCCGCTCTTCCCTAATGATTACACAGCTGTCGCCAAAGGTGATCCCTGCAAATGAAAGGCTCATCTTTGCCCTTGACGTTCCCGACCTGAGTTCTGCCAAGCGAATGGTCGATGCGTTGGGTGAAGCGGTGACCTTCTATAAGATCGGTCTCGAACTATTTATGTCCGGCAGTTACTTCGAGCTAATCGACTGGCTAGGCACACAGAATAAGCGGATATTTTGCGATCTCAAATTTTTTGACGTGCCGGAGACCGTAGCGCGTGCCGTGCGCCAGTTGCAGAATCGCGGCGTCGATTTTGTTACCGTGCACGGAAACGACACAATGCTCGAGGCAGCCGCAGCGCAAAAGAACGGGCTGAGAATTTTAGCCGTTACGGTATTGACCAGCCTGGATCGCTCTGACCTAGATGCACTTGGCTTTCGCTGCGATGTGGAAGATTTAGTCCTGAGCCGCGCACGAAAAGCACTAAGACTTGGTTGCGATGGTGTGATTTCGTCGGGATTAGAGGCCAAACGACTCCGCGCTGACCTTGGGGATCGGTTCCTGGTCGTCTCCCCTGGCATTCGCCCCGTGGACAACCGTCCTGAAGACGATCAAAAACGGGTTGTCAGCGTAGAACAGGCGTTTTGCAACGGGGCGGATTATATCGTCGTTGGACGTCCGATCAAGCATGCCACTGACCCACGCGCCGCAGCGGAAAAAATTCAATCTACAATCAGCTCTTTATTCAAATCCTAGCCGGGTGCTGCCGGGGCAGAATGTTCAGCTATTCAACCGGAATGAAGTTTGATTCATATTCTTTGAAGGCAGCGCCCAGCAACTATCCACCCAGCAAACATCAGGTTTCTCACGCCCTGATGTGATGTCTTTTCGATCCCGATCCCGATCCCGATCAAGTAGCACTAGGTAGCGGTTCATGAATAACCTATACCACGCTATCCAGACATCGGCGGGGAGTGCAATCGGGGTCGGGGTCGCTATCGGAATCGGAGTTGGTCAGTTCGATACCGACGCCGATACCGATACCGGTACCGAATGAGTCGGCAGGCGACACCCAAGCCAAAAACCTGTTTAGCTTGTTTCTGCACCATCACTAGGCGGGTTGCACCCTGGGGTATCCTCAGTTAATTTGTCGGGAAGATAGTGGCCTACAGCCTTTCTCCTGGGAAAGGCGCGGCGCTCGCGTCCGCTCCGCTGGCATCTTCTGCCGAGTCGCCCGCAAGCGGGCTCCTACGCCGAGCGGCTGCCACGGCTGGTCAAGGTCTGCTTGCGGGCGAGGCACCTTGGCGTCTCTGCGGTGCATCCTTACGTTCTGTGAAGGCAGCATCCTTCTAGCCGCGTAGAGTTTCTATTTCGCGCCTAATTGATCACAACTTCGCAATGATCTAGTGTCCAGGTACATCGACAAAAATCGCCTCAGCCCATGGATTTCGAAGGCGCGGAATGCAGGATAAAGTGGACGCATACAGCTACATTCCTACCGTCAATTCTTGGCGATGTAGACGAGCGCTGGCGGCAACTCTTTCTCCCTGTAGTAAAAACCGTTTTTCCCGCCAACCCTTGGAAATATGTGCACAGTTTCATCTGCGACATTGATCCCGACCCGAGCTTGCAGCACCGGTTGCGGGCAACTGGCTGCGGCCGACCTAGGTGCTGACGAACCTGTTCGCCAACGCGAGCGAGTTCGCAGACCACGGCGAGGTGCGGCCCGGCGTGGCCGTGGTCGCGAACGAGGACGACTGCCGAGGTGGAATGCGCCCCGCAAACTGGCGAGAGCCCAACCACCGAGGGCACTGCTGGACCTTGGCTTCACGTTCAGGCTCGTTGTGCGCGATCTCTAGCCGGCAGGGCCTCGTTCCGCGCCCTGACCGCATTGCCCCAACGGCATTTCTGTTCGCTGCAATCTGTTGGCCGCAGCCGATCAGGCCGATGCGACCCTTGTGTGCTGCCAGCGTGCCTCGAGGGCCTCGGCGTAGAAAGACTGGTAGCGACGCGCGCTGGCTTCCCAGCTGAGATCCTGACGCATGCCAGCGAGGATCATTGCCCTCCAACGCTCCGGCTCGTTGCGAGACAAATGAACGGCCTTTTCGATTGCGTACCAGAGTCCGTCCGGGTTTGCGTCATTGAATAGGAGCCCATTCGCGGTACCGTTGGCCAGGGCTTGTTCGGTGGCATCGATCACTGTATCGGCGAGGCCGCCGGTATTATGCGCGATCGGTACGTTGCCATAGCGTAGACTGTACATCTGATTCAGACCGCAAGGCTCGAAGCGCGATGGCATCAAAAAGGCGTCGCTGCCCGCTTCGATCAGGTGAGCATACCTTTCGTCGTAACCGATATGCACGCTGACCCGGTCAGGGTTACTCGCAGCGATCTCGGCCAGGGTCCTTTCCATATCGCGGTCGCCGACGCCCTGCATAACCAGCTGGATGGAGGCTTCTTGCAACAATTGCGGCAGGATGTCGACAATCAGGTCGACGCCCTTTTGTTCCACAAATCTGCCCATGTAACCGAAAATGAAGGTGGATTCGTTACGGGGCAGGCTGAACAAGCTTTGGAGTGCCAGCTTATTCTCAGCTTTGAGATGAATGCGGTGCGCATCATACGTTTGCGGCAATGTCGAGTCCTGAGCGGGATTCCATTCTCGGTAGTCGATGCCATTTAGGATGCCGCAAAAGCGTCCGCCCAGTTGGCGTAACAGCCCGTCGAGGCCAAAGCCGTGCGCAGGTGTTTTGATTTCCTCAGCATGGCTCGGGCTGACTGTATTGATAAGATCAGCGAAGCTGATGCCACCCTTGATGAATGACATGCGATGATGAAACTCCAGTCCTGCCATCGACCAGAGTGCGGCCGGTAGGTGCAGCCGATCAAACGTTGCGCGATCAAACACCCCTTGGTACGCCAGGTTGTGAATGGTAAAGATGATGGCCGGGCGATCGGCTTGATCGCGCAGCAGCACAGGTACCAAGCCAGTTTGCCAATCGTTGCAGTGGAGGATGTCAGGGCGCCAGTCGAGTGTCGGCAAGCCCATAGCGAGGTGACCGACCACCCGGCAGAACAGTAGAAATCGTTCTGGGTTGTCGCCCCAATCATTGCCGCTCATATCGGTATAGGGGTTTCCTTCGCGGGAAAAATGATCTGGCGCGTCCACCAGGTAGACGGGTAGGTCGCGGTCGGGCAGGAAACCATGCAGAATCTGCACGGGCTTGGGGATGCCTGGCAGGCGCCATTCCATCAGCCGTCTGAGTTCGCGCACCATGCGCCTGGCTTGTGGGTAGGCCGGCACGACCAGACGCGCGTCATGGCCCAACTCGCGCAGTGCGCTGGGAAGGCTCGAGGCCACATCCGCGAGCTCGCCGGTTTTAATCAACGGATGCGCTTCGCTGCTCGCAACGAGAACGCTGTAGCCGGACGCCGATGGGGCTCGATCGAAATCTGGGTTTTTGTCCATTGCAATCGTGCGCGCGCAGGTTCGCTTTGTAAAGGCGATCGTTTTAATTATTCCTCACGGTATCACAAAGTGAAGATTTAGGAGAGAAGCATATGAATGAATCCTGCACGTTGGTGATTTTCGGTGCCACGGGTAATCTTTCTCAAATCAAATTGTTGCCCGCCCTCTATGAGCTGGAAAAGAACGAACACTTGGCGTCGTCACTCCGCGTCATCGGGTTTGGCCGCAGAGACTGGTCTGACGCACACTGGCGTGAAGAGGTGCGCCGTATCCTGACCGAGCGCATATCAGGGCAACTCGAGACCGCGGTTGTGGACCACTTGCTCGAGCGGCTGTATTTCGTTGAAGGCGATTTAGAAGACACCGCCGGCTATGAGCGGCTGGCTTCGCGCTTGCAGAGCGATCAGGGGTTTTCAGTCAATCTGGTATTTTATTTGGCAATCGCACCGACCTTCTATGGCATCACTGCCGAGCGACTTGCTGCAAGCGGACTCAATGCTCGGCAACATGGCTGGTCCCGGCTGGTGGTCGAGAAACCCTTTGGTTACGACCTCGAGAGCGCCGAGATATTGGATCAAAAGCTGCACCGTCATTTCAGCGAAAATCAGGTGTACCGTATCGATCATTACCTGGGTAAGAGTACGGTGCAAAACGTGTTGGTGTTTCGCTTTGCTAACTTATTGTTCGAACCGCTTTGGAATCGCAACTATATCGACCATGTACAGATCACTCATGCCGAGGCTCGCGGCATCGAGGGACGCGCGGGCTTCTATGACGGTGTCGGTGCGCTGCGCGACATGATTCAGAGCCATCTGTTGCAAATGCTGACATTGGTCGCCATGGAACCGCCGCCAAGTTTGGATGCTGAAGCGTTACGCGATGAAAAGGTCAAGGTGCTGCGCTCGATTCGCCCAATTCCGCGTCAAGCCGTCCATGCCCATGCTTTTCGTGCTCAGTATCGCGGTGGGCAAGTCGATGCTGTCGATCTTGCCAGCTATTTGGAGGAACCCGGCGTCGATCCACGCAGCAGTACCGAGACCTATGCTGCATTAAAGCTCTATATCGACAACTGGCGTTGGCGCGGTGTGCCCTTCTACCTGCGTACCGGCAAACGCATGGGAGCGACCACTTCGCTGATCAGCATTCGCTTTCGGCATCCGCCACAGCAGTTATTCAGCGATACTCCAATCGAGCAGTTTCGTCCTAACTGGCTGTTGCTCAACATTCAGCCCAACGAGTGTATGCGCCTGGAACTCCTGGTCAAGCAGCCTGGCCTGACCATGCGTACTCAGACCGAGCGCCTGGATGCGAGCACCTGCAGCATCGGCCGCGACCAGATCGATGCTTATGAAGCTTTGATCCTGGATGTTCTGCAAGGCGACCATTCGTTATTCCTACGCTATGACGAAGTCAATTATGCTTGGCGTGTCGTCGATCCAGTGCTGAAACTCTGGGTTACCGAGCGTGACTATATTTACACCTACCCCGCCGGCAGCTGGGGACCGATCGAGGCGAATCGGCTATTCGATAAAGAAAATCAGGATTGGCGCAACGGCATGGATGAATAGATCGGACGCGCGGGAAGCGGCTGATTTCGATTCCGTGGGCGTATTTTGGCGCCTGCCTTGCGATCGCTAGTGGAGATTGCGACTACCGCAGCAGAGCGTGGTTCGGCGCACGGGCGTACAATTCAAGGCAGAAAACCGGGGGATGCGTAAGGCTCGCCCAACCTCAATGTCGCAATCTAGGAGTCCAACCACGATGCCACTTATTACTACCACCCCAGAATGGCGTGCCCTTAAGCAGCATTGGCAGCAGATGTCAGGTGTACACATGCGTGAACTGTTTGCCAATGATCCTGGTCGTGCCGAGCGTATGACTCTGGACGCCGCCGGGCTGCATCTGGATTATTCTAAAAATATTGCCAATGAGCGGACTTTGGCGCTGTTATTCGATCTTGCCCGTTGCATCGATCTGGAGGCTTGGCGTGCACGGATGTTCGCAGGAGAGCCGATCAATAACACCGAGGAACGCGCCGTATTGCACGTGGCGCTGCGCAACCGCGCAAACCAGCCGATCCTGGTCGATGGTGTCGATGTGATGCCAGATGTAAACGCGGTACTTGCCCGCGTCGAAGAGTTCAGCGACCGCGTTCGCTCTGGCAACTGGAAGGGCTTCACGGGTAAGCCGATCACCGATGTTGTCAATATTGGTATCGGTGGGTCCAATCTGGGACCGAAGATGGTCTGCACCGCGCTGAAGCCCTATCAGTCCGATGCACTTCGGCCGCATTTCGTGTCCAATGTCGATGGCACGCATCTGATGGAAACACTGCGCGGCTTGGATGCAGAGACGACGCTGTTCATCGTTGCCTCCAAAACCTTCACTACGCAGGAGACCATGACGAATGCACAGAGTGCGCGACAATGGCTGGTGGCAGCTTTAGGCGACGAGGCAGCCGTGCGTAACCATTTCGTCGCTGTCTCCACCAACGCCGAAAAAGTGGCCGCGTTTGGGATCGACATCGACAATATGTTCGGTTTTTGGGACTGGGTCGGCGGGCGTTATTCGCTCTGGTCGGCAATTGGGTTGCCCATCGCGTTGGCCATTGGCTATCAGAATTTTGCTGAACTGCTGGCCGGCGCGCATGACATGGATGAGCATTTCCGCACTGCCCCGCTGGAACAGAATTTGCCCGTGATCTTGGCGCTGATCGGGGTCTGGTACGTTGATTTTGCCGGCGCCCGCACCCAGGCCATTCTGCCCTACGATCAATACTTGGAATATTTCTCTGCCTATTTCCAGCAGGGCGATATGGAGAGTAACGGCAAGCACGTGACCCGCGAGGGTGCGCGTGTCGACTATGCGACTGGACCCGTCGTATGGGGGCAACCTGGTACAGACGGCCAACATGCCTTTTATCAACTCATCCACCAGGGCACCGAGCTGATTCCATGCGATTTCATCGCTCCTATACATAGCCAAAATCCCCTCGGCGATCATCATGCAAAGCTGTTAGCCAATTGTTTTGCCCAAACCGAAGCGCTCATGGGCGGTCGCACGCTGGAGGAAGCAAAACAGGAGATGTCGGCCGCGGGCCTGCCGGACTCCGAGGTCGAACGCCTCGCCCCGCACCGACAGTTCGACGGCAATCGCCCGACCAACACGATCCTGGTTGACCGGTTCAAACCGCACACCCTGGGGTCTTTGATTGCGCTCTATGAGCATAAAATTTTTGTCCAGGGCATCATCTGGGACATCAATTCTTTCGACCAATGGGGAGTGGAACTAGGGAAAAAGCTGGCCGGGGTCATCTTGAATGAACTGACCGCAGGTAAGCTCTCCGGCGAACATGACGCTTCTACAAAAGCATTGCTCGAATACTACTTCAACTCGATGTAACGAAATCAAAAAAAAGCCCGGCGGGGAGCCGGGCTGGAAACGTCTCATAGGAGAGAGACGAGGAGGACAGGGGTTGCCTTGGGCCGGCTTGCCGATCGGCCCAAGGAGAATTAGATCAGACGGTATGTTATGAGTCCGCGGCTGCTGCTTTCGCGGGTACCCAGATCGGCGAATGCCAGTGCATCCTGCGGAGGATTTTTCCGTTAGTGGACGAAGAGCCCTCCGTTGACCTGCAAGTTAATACCAGTGACATAGCTGTTGTCGTCAGAAACCAAAAATGCGACGGCACTGGCGATCTCTTCTGGCCGCCCCATACGCCGCATGGGTACGGTCGCGACGATGGCCTCACGCACATCGTCACGCATGGCCAATGTCATTGGTGTCTCAATATAGCCAGGAGAAACGGTGTTGACGGTGATTCCCTTGGCCGCGCCCTCTTGTGCGAGACTCATTGTGACGCCGTGCATACCGGCCTTGGCAGCGGCGTAGTTCGATTGGCCGAATTGGCCACGCTGCCCATTGACAGAGGAGATGTTGACGATGCGGCCGTAGCTTGCCGCGAGCATGTCTTCCCAAACATTGCGGGTGATATTGAAGACACTGCTCAGGTTTACATCAATGACGGCGCGCCAACTGGAATTCTCCATCTTTTTAAACGTGCTATCGCGCGTGATGCCAGCGCAATTGACAAGCACCGAGACGGGTCCGTGAGATTCTTTCAAAGCAGCGATCATCTTCGCGCAGTCGTCAAACGACGAAACGTCTCCGGCAATCGTGTCAATTTCGAAACCGGCGCCTTTCCGGTCATTTTTCCAGGCAGTTGCTGCCTCCTGTTCGGACGGGTGATGGTTGGCAACGACGCTATACCCGTCGCTGGCCAAGCGCTGGCAGATGGCCGTGCCGATGCCGCCAATACCACCCGTTACCAGTGCCACTCGTGCTGAGGTGGTCATTGCTGGTTCACCTATGTTGTGCTTATGGGTTCATGGCACAGATGCCACCTCGCCAGCTCATGGGTAGGGTAGCATCTGTGCCCTGTTGCCAGTCCCTGGCCTCAATACCGCAGATTTCGCGGTGGGCGCCAGTCCGTTAGCGCCTCGTCTCTGCTATGCTTTAAACCTTAGGAGGTAACGGCATTGCGTACGGCGTTGCCGCCATCTTTTGCTTCGGCTACGGCTGTATCCATCCAGCTGCGATAGCCTTCACGCATCTCATTGACCAGTTTCACGTTGGCCTTGGATTCTTCCATCATGCGTTCGGCAATCTCCTTCGCCATATCCACTTGACCCTTGTACAGATCGTTATAACCTTTTGCCTCGGAAACCAGGTTCATCATGCGGACTCCCTGGTCCATCAGCATGTTCATGACTTCCATTTGCCGGCTGGCCATGGTTTCGGCGAGCTTGAGGTTTAACTCGCCCAGCGCATTGATGCGCTCTACACTCTTGTTGGTCAGCTCGTTATAGGTGTTTGCGACGTCTTTAGTGCTCATTGCTTTCTCCTGATTGTTGCAGTGCAGCAATTGTTGCATTGCACAATAGTAGGCGGAAACGGCCCTGTCAAGCAATAGAGATAAAGTTTTTGCTGCGGTGCAGCATAAAGTTGACACGGGCCAATTCGGCGCACCCGCGATCATGCCGAAACGCAACGCGTGAGCATCGCTCTTCCTGCCGCCCTGCAAGCTGCTCGGCCAGCGACAGTCAGGGCGGCTTCCGTCAACTTGATGCCCAGTCCCGCGGCACCAGGTAGCGGTCATAGAGTTCGGCCTCAGCGCTGCCGGGTTCGGGCTGCCAAGCGTAGCGCCAACTGACCTCCGGCGGCAGTGACATCAGGATCGACTCGGTGCGCCCGCCGGACTGTAGGCCAAACAGCGTGCCCCGGTCATAGACCAGGTTGAACTCCACGTAGCGCCCGCGGCGGTACTTCTGAAACTCACGTTCGGTCTCGCCGTAGTGCATGCCTTTGCGTCTTGCAACAATGGGACAATACCCGGGCAGGTAATGATCTGCAACACTGCGCATGAAAGCAAAGCATCGATCGAAGCCCCACTCGTTCAGATCGTCGAAGAACAGGCCGCCCACACCCCTGGGCTCGTTTCGATGTTTGAGGAAAAAGTAGCGGTCACACCAGGCTTTGAACCGGGCATACACCTCAGCACCATCGCCGGCACCGAAACCATTGCAGGCAGCACGCGCATTTCGATGCCAGTGGATCACGTCCTCATCGTTTCCGTAATAGGGCGTCAAGTCAAAACCGCCACCGAACCACCACACTGGTGCATATCCCTTTTTTTCGGCAATGAAGCAGCGCACGTTCATATGTGACGTGGGCACAAACGGGTTGCGTGGATGCATGACCAGCGACACGCCAACGGCTCTGAAGCGGCGACCGGCGAGTTGCGGACGATTGGCACTGGCCGAGACCGGCAGCGCGTCGCCCTGTACGTCGGAATAGTTAATGCCACCCTTCTCGAACAGGTCACCCTGCTCGAGAATGCGGCTGCGCCCACCGCCACCAGCAGGTCGAGTCCAAGTATCTTCCTGAAAATCGGCGCCGCCATCTTCCGCGGCAAGGACTCGACAGAGATGATCTTGCAGGTCGAGCAGATAATCGCGGACAGCATCGATATCGGGCTGGTCAGCCATGGCTGGGGCATCTCGGTTTTGGGTCTTCTACAAGGCTGGTTGCGCTTACACGCCATATTCCGATCGGCAAACGGCAACATGGGCGGCAATCCGTTGTATATCCTGCCAAGTCTAACCGCAGCGGGCTTGCCGTATTGGTCAACTCATTTCTGCGTGGCCGTGCATGATTGACGTCGCCGCCATATTTTAGCGGGTTACTTGGATTGATCTTCATGCTGCTGGCACTTGCCGGATGGTCTATGTCACTGGACAGCCTGCGATGGATTTCTGGTACGAAGCGGCATCTGGCACAATTTGTACACCCTTGATGTCCGCGTTTTCCTAACCATACTAATACGAAGGGTTTGCTCATCAACGGCTGTCGTCCGCTCAGCGCTGCTTGATCCGGATCGGGAATGGGATCGAAAAGACATGACATCAAGGCACCAGAAACTTGACGTCTACTGGCCGCTGCCTGCAAACGCTGGGACTCTTGAATCAAACTTCATGCTGAGTGAACAGGTGAACAGTCTACGAAGGACCTACCCGAGCAGCACGAGCATCGCTGTTGGCAGGATGGCATCAGGAAAAGCGGGAAAATGAGCTGGACAACAGGTCGAACCAGAGTCCTCTTTCGCACTTATTGCGCGTTTCATCGTTCTCATGTTTCTGCGTTTTGAGAAGATGCGCTGTTTGATTGTGAAACTTTCTCCAAGGCGCGCTGGGCGGATTGCATCCCTCGTCGACACCACATGCTTCCCCCGTCCGCGCGTCGCAACAGGCTCTGGTAACGCCCTACCAGGTGCAGGCTGTAGGTCAAAGCTTGCCAACATCTGCAAGTCCGATCGCCACCATTCGCACATGCCCCGCTTGATCGCGGACTCTGCAAGGGTATAACGTGCTGCTTGATCCAAGCGTACAGTGATAGCAAGAAACCGCCTGACCGGCCACTTTGCGCACCGTCGATCTACGTCGACGGTTGGACTTGCCAACGCCATCCGGCCGGTTCGACCCGGTTTCGGTCGGTCCCAGCAGCAGACGAAAGCAGTCTTACAAAAGCAGCCCCAGAAGCCCTAATGGACCCGCTTAACCACCGCCAACGGCGCATGAATACGCATCAAGAATCCAAGACCGATCGTTGGTCTGTGCCTGACCTGATCGATTTCGATTACTACGTCGACGAGGACGAGCGCCTTGCTCGGGAATCGTCAACAGAGCGAAAACGCATCGCAGAACGTGATCGACGCCTCTATCGCGATCACATCCAGCAAGCAAGCGCCGGCATCCCGGAGCACAGTCCAAGGCACCGCGCTCTGGCTCTGCGCTTGTGGCTCAGTGCCCGGCGCAGTGGCGAAGATCCTGATTTGCGCTCCCTGCTGCCTGGGGCCGCCTATGCCCGCGGACAGCGGTTGGTTTCTGCCGGGCTGCTGTTGCTCGGATTAGTACTTGGTATTGGTGTCGCTTCGGCACTGCTGAGTTACGATGGCAGGCACCCGATCAATGTTTCCTGGTACGTTTTTGTATTGGTGATCATGCAAATCCTGCTGGTGGGTACTACCGCGGGTATCTGGTACGCCCGCCGTTCAGCTCTCATGCAGACCACGGTGCAGGATATTTCCTTACTCGGACAACTCGTTAAACCGTTGTTTGCAACAGCCGCGCGCTGGGTACAGCGGCAACGTCTGGCGCACGTGCCGCGGGATGTAAGCGACCGTGCCAAAGCGCGACAGGGGTTACTCAAGTCGCATTACGCGTTATATGGACCGGCGATCTATCTCCCCATGCTGGTTCCGGCGCAATTATTTGGTATTGGATTCAACCTCGGCGCCATCTTCATCACGGTCGCTCTGGAATGGTTCACCGACCTGGCTTTCGGCTGGGGCTCCGCGCTCAATGTTGAACCGGGCACCATCCACACGATTGCTCAGGCCATTGCGTTGCCCTGGAGCTGGCTGTTTGGCGAAGGGATCGGGATACCAACATTAGAGCAGGTGGCAGGTACTCGCATCAATCTGAAAGATCCACTGTTTTTCCTGAATGCGGATCATCTACGTTCTTGGCGCTGGTTTTTGGTACTGGCGGTATTCACCTATGGCTTGCTGCCAAGACTGGTGCTGCTTGCATTGTCAGTGTTGAAGCAGCGCAGGACGCTGGCCGCGTTGCCATTCACGCACCAGCGCACACAAGCTCTGTATGCCCGCATGATTACGCCGATGCTAGAGACTGGCGGCAACACGGGTTCCGGACCGGCGATGCCGATACCCGCGCCATTGAAACCGCTGACAACGGCGCGAGCTGCACCGCAGGCCGACGAGGGGGCATCTGCACAACGGGTTGCAGAGCAGGAGTCCAAACTCGCTTCCGACTCGCAACCAAAAGTTCAACCGGCAGCGCCCAAGCCTAAACCTGCGCCCGAGCCCAAGCCTGAACCGGTGCCCGAACCAGCGCCCGAGCCCAAGCCTGAACCAGCGCCCGAGCCAACGCCTGAATCGGCGTCCGAGCCTGAACCAATATCAGTGCCTGCGCATGCACCGATGTCGGAAATGCCATCTGCACCAAGGTCTGAGCCATCGTCGGGGTTGGCCGCAAAGCCGGAACGAGAACCCAAGCAGGAATCATCTGTGGATGCGCGCTCCGGGACACCGCCGACAGGTACGGCGATCGCCGCCGATGCCTGCGTTCTGCTGATCCATGTCGATGTTGCAGACACGCTTGAAGAGGCCGATCACGGCCGTCTGCAATTGATGTTGCGCCAACTCTCCGGATGGCGGGTGGCTGCCTCTGCCACCTTCGGTGGCGGCAGCACGATGGCCACACAGGCCTTGTCGCTGGTTCACAACAGTCAATGGGAGTCGGCTCCAGCACGCGTGGCATTGCTTCAGGATGGCTCGCAACCGCCCATTACCGAAAGCCTGCGTTTTCTCCGTGCCGTACGCGCTGCGGCGGGCGATCAGGCGCAGATCCTGCTCGCTTTGGTGGGCGATCCGGAAGGCGATGATCCATTACCACCTTTGGCACTTTTCGATTTCACCGATTGGCAGAGCAAGATCGAGCAGATGGGCGACCCCTATTTGCGCTTGGAGATGTTGGCAGGCTCAGACCAGGAGACAGACTAATGGTGCCGCAGCACGACAACGAGATTCCAATCCTGGCCATCATGGGCCACCCTAACGCCGGAAAATCGTCGGTGGTTGCCACCCTGACTGAAAACGACCGCATCGACATCGACAAGCGCGCTGGCACGACGACCAGTTCCGACGGCTATCCGGTCATTATCGACGGCCGCACCATCATGGCCTTTATCGATACGCCGGGCTTTCAGAACCCGAGCGACATCCTGGAATGGTTCCAGGCGCATGCCGATGAGCGTGATCTTGCAGGCGCCTTCCTCGCCATGCATGGCGATGATCCACTGTTTAGTCATGATTGCGCATTATTGCGCCCGGTTGCCGATGGTGCGGGCATCATCCTGGTGGTGGACGGCTCTAAACGGATCAAGGAAAAGGATCGCACCGAGATGGAATTACTGCGTCTGACGGGGCGTCCACGCATGGCCATTCTGAACAACCTGACCACGACGGATAAGCACATGGCGTCCTGGCAGGACGCATTGAACAAGTCATTCAATGCCGTGCGCGAGTTCAATGCCCACCGGGCCACCTATGCCGAGCGCATTGCACTGCTTGGCGCACTGAAGACGATTGACCAGCGCTGGGAGCCGAGGTTGGATCAGACCATCCGCGCCTTCGAGGACGACTGGGAACGGCGCATGGAACAGTCCGCTGGCAGCATCGTAGAGCTCATGCGTGCGGCTCTCGTCTACAAGGTCACGCGCCTGATCAAGGTGACCGACATTGATTCCGACCGCGAGCGCGAGGCGATCAAAGACAAACTTTCCGCCGCTTTTCAAAACGGTTTGCGCAAACTGGAGGCGGATGCGAGGCAGCAGATTCGGGCCAATTTTCGCCATAACGTCTGGGATATGCCGCCAGATTCGATTTTGAGTCGGGATTTGTTCTCCGACGAAGTAGAACGCGCCTTGGGGCTGACCCAGCGTAAGCTTGCGCTGGCCGGAGCTGCTGCTGGTGCGGCTACCGGCGGTGCAATTGATCTCGGTTTCGGTTTTGTCACCCTTGGCGCTGCAGCCTTGATCGGCGCTGCTACCGGTGGTGTCATCGGCGTGCTCGGCGGCGCCGCGCTCGCCAAGGTCGACATGCAACGCACCCTGGGCGTGGAGCGCTTCACCATCGGACCGGTGACGAACCCGCGTTTTCCGTTCATATTACTTGATCGTGTCATTCTCTACTGCGCCCAAGCGATGAACTGGTCGCACGGGCGCAAGGCCGCGGACGAACATGCGGCCAATCGTGTTCCGGATAAAAAATTGAAAAAAAAGCGAGGCTACACCAACAGCCTGTCAGCCGATGATCACAAGACCTTGGCCAAATTTTTCGCCGCGGCACGCACCGGCAGGCAGAATCCCCACGAGGCAGCGGCGCGGGCGATTATTCGACAGATTTTGCGTGATTTATCCTACAACGGCGTTGACAATCGGTTGCACCCTTAACCGAGAGATTGTGTAAGGATTCACCGCAGAGACACAGAGTGCACGGAGGGGCAAAGGCGAATGCATCCTCTTCTCCGCGTTCTCTGCGTCTCTGCCGTGAATCAAACTTCATCCCGAATGAATAGGGGAACATTTTAATCAATACCTTCGCCAAAAATTAGCGCCAAAAATTAGGTGGGCGACAGCCCGAGGTGATAAGTTATTCAGGTAACAATCCGAAGACCTATTCCCACAGGAGGCTATCGCTCATGCCAGACATTATGCTGATCTTGAGCTGCTTAAGCCAGAGCGTAGATAAGACGAGCCTTGGCCGTTTGGGTTGCGTTGTGGAAGGGCTGTTGGCGATGACGGGGCGGGTAACGATGCGGGGGCTATCGCGCTGGACCGAGCGCGGGGGAAGCGATCGGACGCTGCAGCGGTTGTTCAACACCACGCTCAGTTGGGGCCAAGTGCATTGGCTGGTGATTCGCCAGCACCTGCTGGGCGATGAAACGCACTGGTTGCTGGCGGGCGATGAAGTGGTGGTGAGCAAATCGGGCAAGAAGACCCAGGGTCTGGATCGTTTTTTCTCCTCGGTGGTTGGCAAGACGATCCCGGGGTTGTGTTTTCTGAGCCTGTCGTTGATTAGCGTGCAACGGCGCCGTTCGTACCCATTGCGCCTGGAGCCGATTCTCAAAGAGACGGCGGCGAGCTGCCCGAAAGCGTCCAAAGCGGGTCGGGTAAGGACCGAGGGCGGCCGAAAGGTAGCCGCAATGGTAATCGCCGGGAGGTGAGTCTGTCGCCCTATTTGCAGTTCGTTCAAGACCTTCTGCGCCAGGTGCTGGCACTGGTGTGCCAGACGCTGAGGGTGCGTTATTTCGTCTTCGACGGGGCCTTCGGCCATCATCAAGCGCTGCAAATGGTCCGTCGCACGGGCTTGGAGTTGATCAGCAAATTGCGCCACAACAGCGCGCTGTATCTGCCCTATGACGGCCCCTACGCCGGGCGCGGCCCGCGGCGCAAGTACGGCAGCAAGCTCGATTATCAACACTTGCCGCCGTGCTTTCTCAAAGCCACTTCCGTGGAAGGACAGGTTCATACGGCCATCTACCAACTGCCCGTTTGGCACAAAAAATTCCCCGACCGGCTCAATGTCGTGATCCTCGTCAAGACCAACCAACGCACCGGCGCCCAGGCCCATGTCATCCTTTTCAGTAGTGATCTTGAGTTAGGCTACGAAGCGCTCATCGATTACTATCGCTTGCGCTTCCAAATCGAGTTCAACTTCCGAGATGCCAAACAGTACTGGGGCTTGGAAGACTTCATGGTGATCAAGCCAACGCCGGTCTACAACAGTGCCAACCTGGCGATGCTGATGATCAACCTGTCCCAGATCCTGATGCGACCGGTGCGCGAGCACTGTCCGAGCTTTAGCGTCAATGACCTCAAAGCCCACTTCCGCGGTCGGAAATACGTCCTGGAGGTGTTAAAAATGCTTCCGGAAATGCCCGAAGCGAATAGTATTGACCAAGCCCTTGAGCAGGCTGCAAATCTGGGGCGGATTAATCAAGAACTTAGTGCAGCATGAGATCGGGCTATTTGGCGAAGGTATTGTTTAATAAGACAGCACCCATTCAGGGAACGCCCAAATAGCGCGCTGAAGAGCCAATTCGTAGGTGGTTGGAAAGGGGGAGGTGCAGGCATCGACGCCATCGCCTGTTGCGCTCGTTGACGGGAAAGTCCGCTACCACTGGAGACGCTGGTCGAATTCGATCTCCGGTTCGAGTTGGGCGAGCGAATCATCATGCGGCACGGGCTCCAAAGCGCCCTGCGCGCGTTCCCCCGACGCTTTCCGCCAAGACGTTCGGCTTGGCGGCCTTGTCCACAGGCTCGCTCTGTTGGTATCGTCGCCATCGTACTGCCTGTGGTGCGGTTGGATCGCCTATCCTCAAGAGAAAGAGAAAATCATGTCCCCAGATACCACTACCCACGTCCAGACCTCCTGGGAGAAGATCAAGCCCATTTCCGAACAGGCCGCCCAGCTGTTCTACGGTCGCCTGTTCGAGGTATATCCGGAAGTGCGGCCCATGTTCAAGGGCGACATGAAGGCCCAGGGCCGGATGCTGATGGCCATACTCAGCAACGCCGTGGACTCGCTGAACAAACTGGAGGCCATCGTCCAGCCGGTGAAGAATATGGGGGCTCGCCACGCCGGGTACGGCGTCAACCCGGGCGACTACGACAAGGTCGCCGCTGCCCTGCTGTGGACCCTCGGCCAGGGCCTCGGGGATGACTTCACCCCCGAGGTGAAAGCCGCCTGGGTCGAGGTCTATACCCTGCTGGCGGATACCATGCAGGCTGGTGCGGCGGAGCAGGCTGTTTAGGGCGCATCAAGACCGAGCGAATAGACTCGGTTGCCGCAACGTCGATGCCTGACGAGCAGGGGTGCTGTCTTCGAAAGAAGGCAAGGATTCACCGCACAGACCCAGCGTGCGCAGAGGTGCCAAGGCATCTCGCCCGCAAGCAGACCTTTGCGACTCACAGGAGCCGCTCGGCGTAGGAGCCCGCTTGCGGGCGACCCGGCAGGCACAATGCCAGCGAATCCGACGCGAGCGCCTCACCTTTCCCGGGAGAAGGGTCCCGCCTTCAAAGAATATAAGGATTCACCGCAGAGACGCAGAGTGCCCAAGGCGCCTCGCCCCCAAACGGACCTTGACGACTCGTAAAAGCCGGCCGGCGTAGGAGCCCGCTTGCGGGCGACCCGGCAGGCACAATGCCAGCGAATCGGACGCGAGCGCCCCACCTTTCCCGGGAGAAGGGTCCCGCCTTCAAAGAATATAAGGATTCACCGCAGAGACGCAGAGTGCCCAAGGCGCCTCGCCCGCAAGCAGACCTTGACGACTCGTAAAAGCCCGCCGGCGTAGGAGCCCGCTTGCGGGCGACCCGGCAGGCACAATGCCAGCGAATCGGACGCGAGCGCCCCACCTTTCCCGGGAGTAGGGTCCCGCCTTCAAAGAATATAAGGATTCACCGCAGAGACGCAGAGTGCGCAGAGTGCCCAAGGCGCCTCGCCCCCAAACGGACCTTGACGACTCGTAAAAGCCGGCCGGCGTAGGAGCCCGCTTGCGGGCGACCCGGCAGGCACAATGCCAGCGAATCCGACGCGAGCGCCTCACCTTTCCCGGGAGAAGGGTCCCGCCTTCAAAGAAAGTCAGGATTCACCGCAGAGACGCAGAGTGCCCAGAGTGCCCAAAGCGCCTCGCCCTCAAACGGACCTTGACGACTCGTAAAAGCCGACCGGCGTAGGAGCCCGCTTGCGGGCGACCCGGCAGGCACAATGCCAGCGAATCGGACGCGAGCGCCCCACCTTTCCCGGGAGAAGGGTCCCGCCTTCAAAGAAAGTCAGGATTCACCGCAGAGACGCAGAGTGCCCAGAGTGCCCAAAGCGCCTCGCCCTCAAACGGACCTTGACAACTCGTAAAAGCCGGCCGGCGTAGGAGCCCGCTTGCGGGCGACCCGGCAGGCACAATGCCAGCGAATCGGACGCGAGCACCGCGCCCTTCCCGGGAGAAGGGTCCCGCCTTCAAAGAAAGTCAGGATTCACCGCAGAGACGCAGAGTGCGCAGAGAAAAGAACGAAAAGGAAACCCATTTAGCTCTCGGCACTCGAGGAGCCCCTCGCGCCCGTCCAGCGCCAGCACCAGGGCAATGTCGACCTCCTCATCACACCAGGGCTCGCCGGAGTTCTGCGGACACTCAGCCCAGGCGGCACCGAAGCCTCCGAGCCAAGCCCGCTGGGCAGCGCGATTGTCGAGGGGCGGGAAGTCAGCGGGATCGGTCGATCGCCAGAACACCGCCATGCCGGCGGCAAACCAATCATCGTACGAGTCTTCAGGTCGAGGCATCACATGAGTCTCGTCAGCGCCGAGTCGGCCGTTGTTGGTCAATCATCGGCCAATCCAACGTAAGCATTCGTATTGGCTGGAAATAGGCCCCTTCACAGCATGGTCATGGACAGGGTTGTCCACGCGAAATGTGGATAAATCCGCCTGGTCATGCGAACTCCGCAGCCGCTTCCAGTCGGTCGCAACCTCGATGACGGTGCAGCGCGGATCGAACGGCAGGCGCAGTAAAGTAAAGTCAATCCGTGTCGCCGAGCTCTCCACGCAACGCCGCCCAGGTCGACTCTTCGAGGCCCGCCTCCGGCCCGAGGGAGAGCAGGCGCTCCTGCATTTCTGTCTCGGTCCACTCGCCGGCCGACAGCAGGGCGCGGTAATTCCTAAATCCCGCAACCAGATGTGGGTGCCGGTGGCCGGTGTCGCGTGTGAAGGCGAGGAAGATCAGAACATGACGCCGTGATAACGGCTCAGCCTCGGACAGGCGGTTGGTGGCCTTGAGGAGCTGGGCCAGGTTGTTGAGCCGAATGGCCACCCTCGGATGTTCCGACCCGTAGCTGGCCTCGTCGATGGCCAGCGCGCGGCGCATCAGCGGCTCAGCCTCGGACAGGCGGTTGGTGGCCTTCAGGAGCTGGGCCAGGTTGTTGAGGTCAGCGGCCACCTCCGGATGCTCCGCCCCGTAGCTGGCCTCGTCGATGGCCAGCGCGCGGCGCATCAGCGGCTCAGCCTCGGACAGGCGGTTGGTTTCCTTCAGGAGCTGGGCCAGGTTGTTGAGGCGAATGGCCACATTCGGATGCTCCGCCCCGTAGCTGGCCTCGTCGATGGCCAGCGCACGGCGCATCAGCGGCTCTGCCTCGGACAGGCGGTTGGTGGCCTGAAGGAGCTGGGCCAGGTTGTTGAGGTCGCGGGCCACATTCGGATGCTCCGCCCCGTAGCTGGCCTCGTCGATGGCCAGCGCACGGCGCATCAGCGGCTCAGCCTCGGACAGGCGGTTAGTGTCCTGAAGGAGCTGGGCCAGGTTGTTGAGGCGAATGGCCACATTCGGATGCTCCGCCCCGTAGCTGGCCTCGTCGATGGCCAGCGCACGGCGCATCAGCGGCTCTGCCTCGGACAGGCGGTTGGTGGCCTGAAGGAGCTGGGCCAGGTTGTTGAGGGCGATGGCCACCTTCGGATGCTCCGCCCCATAGCTGGCCTCGTCGATGGCCAGCGCGCGGCGCATCAGCGGCTCGGCTTCGGACAGGCGGTTGGTGGCCTGAAGGAGCAAGGCCAGGTTGTTGAGGTCAATGGTCACCTTCGGATGCTCCGCCCCATAGCTGGCCTCGTCGATGGCCAGCGCACGGCGCATCAGCGGCTCGGCTTCGGACAGGCGGTTGGTTTCCTTCAGGAGCCAGGCCAGGTTGTTGAGGTCGCGGGCCACATTCGGATGCTCCGCCCCGTAGCTGACCTCGTCGATGGCCAGCGCGCGGCGCATCAGCGGCTCAGCCTCGGCCAGTTGGGCCTGGTGGAGATGGAGCACCGCAAGATCATTGAGGCTTCCGGCCACATCCGGATGCTCAGAACCCAGGTTCTGCTCCCGAATCGACAACGCCCGTTCCACCAACGGTTGCGCCTGCGCAAACCGCGCTGCACCGCTCCATGCCGAACCTGCCCGCATCAAATAACCCGCCAGCACCAAGGGCTCGCCGGGCGGCACCAGATCCGCGGCCTCTTGGAAGTGCCGAGCGGCACCCTCGTAGTCGAACTGGATCAGCCGCAATTCACCGCGCTTGGATCGCTTGGCTGCTGCACTGAGAAAGCGACGATTCGCCGCGGCAGTGGCTTGGGCCGCCAGTTCCTGCGCTTGCCGAGCAGCAGCCAGATCCTGTCCCTCGGCCTCCGCCAACAGCTGATCGGCGCGGTCATAGTCGCCGGCATCGATGGCGGCCTTGGCGGCATCGGTGAGCTTGCGGATCGCCGGATCATCGTCTTCTTCGAGGAGCGACCAGCGCTCGAGCAAGTCCAGATGGCGCCGGGCGATCTCCTCGAGCTTGGCGCCAAGGTCGTCGACCGGAATCTCCGCCTCGCCGAGCAGACGCAGGAAGTTCTCGACCACGGATTTGCGCACGCCGATCTCGGCGCTCAATGTCTCGACCTGCTGTGCCAACTCGGCGGCGCGCTGGGCGTTCAGGCTGTCCTTATTCAGCAGATCGGACATCATCTGCTGCACCTCGGCTGCTGTCAGGCCGGTGCGGCTGATGTTGACGTCCCCGTGCACGGTCTGTCGCCCACCCTCACCGATCGCAATGCCAACCTCGACCCTGGCATCCTCAGCCAAGCCGAGCGCATGCGCGCTGACCAGCAGGGCAATCAGTACAACCCTCGGTACAATCCTCGGCAGACTTGGACGAGCTTCGATCCTCATTGCGTCGGCTCCGGCATGGACGATGAGGCGTCGATGGTCACCGATCCATCGATCTCTTGCTCGCCGACATTCGCAATACCGACATCGGCCGAGGCGGTGCCTGCGGTGCTATCCGGTACCTGCCGCACGGCGCCGGCCGCACCGGTGATGTTCACATCGCCGTCGATGCGCTGCTCGCCGACGGTGGCGATGCCGGTGCCGACACTGGCAGCGCCGGGCGAATCGTTGGGCAGCCGCAATACGCCATACCAGGTGCCGACGACCCCGGCGATCGCCACGACGATGCCGACCAGGGTCAAGATCAATGTCCGGCGTGCGATGCCGTTCGCGGTGGTGTCATTCATCTTCGATGCGCCTCCTATCGATTGCGCTTCACTTCAGTCATTTCGCCAATAGGTTATGGATCGCCAGCAGGTACGACATGGCCAGATCCGGCGAAATCTCGTCCGGGAACAGGTCGTCGCGCCCAGGTACGCGCTGACCGACCGCATCCAGACAGCCGAACCCTTGGCGAACCACCCGGTTTTTTTCAGTCGGGGAAGCCTGACTCGACTTGGCTTGGTCAGGCAATTGAAACAAATGCTGCCGATGCTGTCATTAGTGCTGGTGCAGAAACAAGCTAAACAGGTTTTTGGCTTGGGTGTCGCCTGCCGACTCATTCGGTACCGCTATCGGCGTCGGTATCGGTATCGGTATTGGCGTCGGTATCGGTATCAACGTCGGCATCGGCGTCGGTATCGAACTGACCAACCCGATATCCGCCAAGCTCCTCGCTGACCCCCTAGCCACGCTGTCCGTGCTTCGTCAGCATGGCCACACGACGATCAAGCAGTGCCTTTTGCTTGCTGTTGTCGTCTGCGGATAACGCTTTGCACACCAGCGAGCACGTCCTGAATCGCAGCGCACTCCAGCGCCGAGCCTCGTGCGCTTTCAAACGACCGGCGTCGATCCCCGCTCGTCGCTTTGCCGTTACCCTCGGCACTGTTCAGCGCGATGGCCTGCGATGCGCGCCTACGATGCGCACCTAAGATGCGCACAGGCGTTGATTCTTCGCGTTACGCTGTCCTTTCACATGCTCGCAGTCGCGCTATGGCCCAGCCAACAGACTCGATGGCCGCACGCTAGACGTCGCGCTTCTCATGACCGAATGGCATAGGGCGTTTTCTCTCTCGATTCCGATTCCGATTCCGATAGCGACCCCGACACCGATTAGGCTTCCCCAGTGCGTTCGATGATGCAATCCAAGACCTGGAATCGGTTTGGCATCAAAACTCAGGACATTTCGACAGCCTAGCGCTACGCCCGCGCACCGCCCGACGCAATGCGTACGCAACGCTTGCACCTGGGCGTCGATGCAGGGCGTTGACGGCCATGGGGCGCCTGCTGGAAAAGCGCGAAGAACGCAGAGCCGAGGTTACCAACAAGCGGCGCGACCTGGGTGAAGACGCGTTGACACTTGTAACCCATCGGCTTATCTTTACGCCGTCATCATCAGACCCAGCGACCAATGCCAGACGCTTATGACAGCCCCTGGAAAGACATCCTAGACGGCTACTTCCCGGACTTCATGGCCTTCTTCTTTCCGCAAGCGGCCAGCGAGGTGGACTGGTCGCGGGGCTTCGTGCCACTGGACAAGGAACTGGCACAGGTCGTACAAGATGCCGAGCTGGGTCGGCGCTATGCCGACAAGCTGCTGAAGGTCAGGCGTCTGGATGGCACCGATGCCTGGGTGCTGGTCCACATCGAGGTTCAGGGCGAACCCGAGACTGGCTTCCCGCGGCGGATGTTCACCTACGCCTATCGCATCTACGATCGCTATGGCTGCGATCTGGCGAGCTTCGCCGTACTGGCGGACACTAAAGCGAATTGGCAACCCAGGCAATTCCAGATCGGCTGCTGGGGCACCCGACTCGCACTGGAATTCCCGAGCGTCAAGCTGCTCGCCTACGCCGGACGCGAAACCGAGCTGATGGCGGACCTCAACCCCTTCGCCACCGTCGTCCTGGCTCACCTGGCCGCTTTGGCGACCCGTGCAGACGCCAACGCCCGCTACCACCGCAAGCTCGCGCTGACCCGCCGACTTTACGAGCGTGGACTGTCCAAACAACAGATCATCGATCTCTATCGCTTCATCGACTGGGTGCTGAAGCTACCCGAGCCGCTAGAGCTGAAATACACCGATGCAATCTTCCAAATCGAGGAGCGCCTAAAGATGCCTTATGTCAGTTTTGTCGAACGCCGCGGCGAGGCGCGTGGCGAGGCGCGTGGCGAGGTCCGCGGCGCCAGCATGATTGTCCGCGGCCAGCTCGAGGAGCGGTTCGGTCCATTGCCGCAGTCCGTCGTGCGCCGGCTGGAGCAAGCCGACGCCGAGCGGCTACTGACCTGGGGGCGGCGCGTGCTCGATGCCGCAAGCCTCGAGGAGGTCTTTGGCGACGACGGCTGAGCCAGTCGTTCCGCCCTTGCTCCCACGCTGGAGAAATTGTGACAGTATTCAGGCCTTGTGCACAGGATGCCACGCCCAGAGGGCGAAGGATGCGTTTCTGGTCGGGATCGGGAAGCGCTGGGCGGGTTACAACCCAAGCGCTGAGACCGGGACAGTATTCCGGAAATCCATCATGAAGAAGATTCACCACGAAGTACGAAGGGGTGTTGCCTGCGTAGAATGTTCGGCTATTCAACCAGAATGAAGCTCGATTCATATTGTTTGAAAGCAGTGCCCAATAAATGTCCGCCCAGCAAAGATCCGCCCAGCAAACGTCCGCCCAACAAACATCAGGTTTTTCACGCCCTGATGTCATGTTTTTTCGATCCCGATCCCGATCCCGATCCCGATCAAGTCGCGCTGAGCGGGTTGCTCCCTGGGATATCTTCAGTTCATTTGTCGAGAAGGCTGTGGCCTAGGCTGTCGAAATGTCCTGAGTTTTGATGCCAAACCGATTCCGGGTCTTGGATTGCTTCATCGAACGCACTGGGGAAGCCTCATCGGTGTCCGGGTCGCTATCGAAATCGGAATCGAATCCGCTCATCGATCAAAACAGCCAGCTCGATACCAATCCCTGATTCCGACCTTGACACCGACCCCGACACCGACTATGCATCCATAAACCGGGAAGCGCTTGTTTTAGTGAGACTGCAGATTTCGACAGCCTAGCCAGCCTATAGCCCTTCTCTCGGTAAAGGCGCGGGGCTCGCGTCCAATCCGCTGGCATCTTTGCCGGGTCGCCCGCAAGCGGGCTCCTACGCCGTGCGGCTCCCGCGGCTGGTCAAGGTCCGCTTGTGGGCGAGGCGTCTTGGCCCCTCTGCGTACTCTGCGTCTCTACGGTGAATCCTTGCATTCTTTGAAGGCAGCACCCGGTTGCAACTTTCACCAAGCGCTAGAGACGGATTGAATTCAGCCCGCGTCGATTGGGATGAGGAACGCATCCCAACACAGTCACTCGATGTGCGTCTCTCTGTGCTTCGTTCCACCACCCAACCACCACGAACATAAAACGGCATTGCAGGACATGCGTTAGCGTCGGGCTCTGATCAAAGGCGCAACCTATTTCTTCACGGTCGACCTGGCGGAACGGTCGAGTCGCCTACCGGTGGACCGGGTCGATGATCTGCGGGAGGTCGTGCGTGATGTTCGCGAGGTGCATCCGTTCGAGATCGTCGCTTGGGTCACCTTCGCCGGAATAGGCACCTACGGGCTCTACGCCCGCGCACCGCCCGACGCAATGCGTATTCCGCAACGCTTGCACCTGGGCGTCGATGCAGGGCGTTGACGGCCATGGGGCGCCTGCTGGAAAAGCGCGAAGAACGCAGAGCCGAGGTTACCAACAAGCGGCGCGACCTGGGTGAAGACGCGTTGACACTTGTAACCCATCGGCTTATCTTTACGCCGTCATCATCAGACCCAGCGACCAATGCCAGACGCTTATGACAGCCCCTGGAAAGACATCCTAGACGGCTACTTCCCGGACTTCATGGCCTTCTTCTTTCCGCAAGCGGCCAGCGAGGTGGACTGGTCGCGGGGCTTCGTGCCACTGGACAAGGAACTGGCACAGGTCGTACAAGATGCCGAGCTGGGTCGGCGCTATGCCGACAAGCTGCTGAAGGTCAGGCGTCTGGATGGCACCGATGCCTGGGTGCTGGTCCACATCGAGGTCCAGGGCGAACCCGAGACTGGCTTCCCGCGGCGGATGTTCACCTACGCCTATCGCATCTACGATCGCTATGGCTGCGATCTGGCGAGCTTCGCCGTACTGGCGGACACTAAAGCGAATTGGCAACCCAGGCAATTCCAGATCGGCTGCTGGGGCACCCGACTCGCACTGGAATTCCCGAGCGTCAAGCTGCTCGCCTACGCCGGACGCGAAACCGAGCTGATGGCGGACCTCAACCCCTTCGCCACCGTCGTCCTGGCTCACCTGGCCGCTTTGGCGACCCGTGCAGACGCCAACGCCCGCTACCACCGCAAGCTCGCGCTGACCCGCCGACTTTACGAGCGTGGACTGTCCAAACAACAGATCATCGATCTCTATCGCTTCATCGACTGGGTGCTGAAGCTACCCGAGCCGCTGGAGCTGAAATACACCGATGCAATCTTCCAAATCGAGGAGCGCCTAAAGATGCCTTATGTCAGTTTTGTCGAACGCCGCGGCGAGGCGCGCGGCGCCAGCATGATTGTCCGCGGCCAGCTCGAGGAGCGGTTCGGTCCATTGCCGCAGTCCGTCGTGCGCCGGCTGGAGCAAGCCGACGCCGAGCGGCTACTGACCTGGGGGCGGCGCGTGCTCGATGCCGCAAGCCTCGAGGAGGTCTTTGGCGACGACGGCTGAGCCAGTCGTTCCGCCCTTGCTCCCACGCTGGAAAAATCGTGACAGTATTCAGGCCTTGTGCACAGGATGCCACGCCCAGAGGGCGAAGGATGCGTTTCTGGTCGGGATCGGGAAGCGCTGGGCGGGTTACAACCCAAGCGCTGAGACCGGGACAGTATTCCGGAAATCCATCATGAAGAAGATTCACCACGAAGTACGAAGGGGTGTTGCCTGCGTAGAATGTTCGGCTATTCAACCAGAATGAAGCTCGATTCATATTGTTTGAAAGCAGTGCCCAATAAATGTCCGCCCAGCAAAGATCCGCCCAGCAAACGTCCGCCCAACAAACATCAGGTTTTTCACGCCCTGATGTCATGTTTTTTCGATCCCGATCCCGATCCCGATCCCGATCAAGTCGCGCTGAGCGGGTTGCTCCCTGGGATATCTTCAGTTCATTTGTCGAGAAGGCTGTGGCCTAGGCTGTCGAAATGTCCTGAGTTTTGATGCCAAACCGATTCCGGGTCTTGGATTGCTTCATCGAACGCACTGGGGAAGCCTCATCGGTGTCCGGGTCGCTATCGGAATCGGAATCGAATCCGCTCATCGATCAAAACAGCCAGCTCGATACCAATCCCTGATTCCGACCTTGACACCGACCCCGACACCGACCCCGACACCGACTATGCATCCATAAACCGGGAAGCGCTTGTTTTAGTCTGAAGTTCCTAAATTGATCAGACGCAATTTCCTTATCTATCAGCGGGATATGAAAAAAAGAGCCTGTTGGTGCTGCCTACATCTGGATTTTCTGCAGCAGATCGAGGGCGCGTTGCTGGGTGTGGTCAGGGGTGGTGACGATGTCGAACGTCGCCGTATCGTCAAAGCTTCCCGGAACCCTGACGGTGTTGAGAACGATGCCGCTGAGTGCATTCAGCAGTGACTGGAAACTGTGTGCCGGGGTGCCGTCGGCGAGCGTCTTGGAATGGATTTTCTCCAGGGCCGCATCCGAACGTTCTGCGGGAACAACAGGGTCACGTTGCGCCTTGACTTCGATGTCTTCATCGCAGAACAGCAGAGGGCGCCATGCCTCGCGCATATGCCATTCGACGCAATAAGCGAGCATACAGAGAAAAATGTGCGCGCGCACCCTGTCCCCTAAGTGGTGATGAATGGGACGGACCTTGAGATCAACCGTCTTGAGCGAGTGGAAGGCACGCTCGACTTGGCTGAGGCTCTTGTAGCTGAGCACCGCTTGCGCGGTTGACATGCGGTTGCTATCGATGCTGGTGCGGATGATAGACATTCCATCGAGAGCCGCTTCCTCGGCAATTTTGCGCTCATCGCGTTGGAATGCAAAGCCATCCTCTCGGATGTCGAGGACGAAGTGCTTGCCGACCTTGTATTTGTCGATCACTTTGCCGAGGCGCACGCCGATCTTGTCGCGGCCGCCGTACTTGCCCTGCTCGACAAGGATGCGGATACGTTCGAGCGCTTGACGGAATCCGTCGACGGCCGCTGCAAGTGCCGTCTGCTGGTCGCTGATGTGATAGCTGAATCCAGCCTCACTGACGTCGAACAGCACATGGCTGTCGAGTTTGTATTGTTTGGCAATCGACCGCAGCCGCGCTTCAATCGCCTCCCAACCCGCGGGAAACAGTTCCGGATGCTGCCGATACAGCTCATCGAGTTGCATTCGGCAATAGGCGTTATCGCTCAGGAAGCGTTCGTAGGCGTCCTTCGCCAGCGGTAATCGGATGGTTCGGTATCCTCTTTTGGGAGAACCAGTACAGTATTCATGCTGTCTCCGGGTAGCGAGATGTCGAGTTCGTTATTGTAACCTTCAGCATCTCTTAGTCGGAAACAGTCTTCCAGGGCATTTCGCCAGCTCGTCAACAGAATCCGTTATGACCAGCAAGTTTCGAAAAAACAAGCGCGGGCCGAAAAAGCCAAAGCCCAAACCCATCTATGACCCCAAGCATCCACATGTCTCAACAGCGAAATTGCTTGGTGGGGCCACTACACCTTGAAAGGGCTGGACCTTGGTCCTATGCCGAATCGGTGCAGGACTGCAGCGGTGCGGCCTTGGACGCAGTCGCTGGGGAGCGCGGCGAGGATATCGCCGACCTCGGCCGAAGTCAGTTCGGGATGAAGGGGTGTGGATGAAAGGCTAGGAAATCCAACCGCGTCTGGTGAAGTATCGGCCGGTGCCTTCAAGGCGTCAAGGCCCTTCGCCACCGTCGAGATCGGCTCCAGAGGGTAAAATCTGGCTCCAGAGGGTAAAATCTGCCATCGAACCAAGGTCTGACGGGCGGAAAGATGCCGTTCACGCGGAAAAATCACGCACGGCTGCCGTCACCGGCGCAGTCGGTACCGTCACGGTCTCCGGGCGCAAGAAGCCGCGGTCACCATGAAACGCTTTGATCGTGGTCGTAATCGGGCTCGGGATCGACCGGAGGGGGTCCCCAGCTCGGATCCTCCCGGGTCGTCTCCTCGCTGTCCGAGCCGGGCGGGCCGCGGGCGGTGGCGAGCGGTGGTGGTGTGGAAGGCTCACCGATGTGGTCCAGGATCTTACCGGTCGTCGGGGTATCGGGGCAATGAACGCGATGATCCGCATCGGTGCCCCACATGACGGGCAGAGCAGCGGAAACACCTCGTACAGGCGCAGGACGCGGCGGCTAATGGTGGAATGCGCAGCGGCGACCGTCGACGCCTCCATGGCCGTGGCTTCGAAGAAGGCGATCGGTGAGTCGTCCTCCGCCCCTGCGAAGACGCCGTCGATGACGCGGAGGCATGGAAATGGGTGTGCTCGTTGAGGGAGGCGCCGAAGTGGTGGATGAAGGCGACGGCGCCGATCTGGGCGGTCGGACCGGACCCGGGGCTTCGCTCCTGAAGGGGCCTGTTCGATGACGCGCAGCACGATGCGCAGTGCGGCGCTGCGGACCGCCGGGTCGCGCTGCAGGAAGTAGCGCAAGCGCTTGGGAAACGAGATGACCCACTGGCGCACCGGCAGGGCGGGGAAGACGTGGTCCACGAGATGCGCCGCCGTCTCCGCCATGCGCCGCGCCATGCAGGACGGACAGACACCGCGCCCCTTGCAGGAGAAGGCGACGAGGAAATCGCGACCGCAGGCGTCGCCGTAGGCGCGCGCAAAACCGCAGGCGAGGATGCCGCATTCGAGGAAGCGGCGAAATTCGCGCTCGACGTACGGCGGAACGGCATCGCCGTCCCAATCCTCCTGCCGCGCCGGCTCCAGATACGTGGTCAGCCATTCCTGTACCACCTGATACAGGGGCGTGCGCTCCGGACGGCGACTGCGGTAGGGCGCGCTGGTGCCCGCTTGCGCCGCGGCGCTGGCCATCGCTCGGGTCCCGCGGGCAGCGACCCAGTGCCATGGCGCCAGGTCGCTCGGTTACTGGGTGGATCGACTCACGTGGGCAACTCTGTCGGGTGCGGCAGAGGAAGGATGTGATGGGGGTAACGGATCTGATCGGGCGCGGCGACAAGGCCCAGCTTCGCGCGGGAGCCCTCGCCGGCCACCCACCTGCCGTTCAGCCAGGTGGGGTGGGCAGGGGATGGCGAGACCGCCGACCTCGCCGCGGTCGATCAGCTCCCGGGCGACCAGGGCCTTCCTCCCGGATTATCGGGTATCCGCCATGGAGATCATCACCCCCGGGACCGACCTTTCCGAGCAGATCTCCACCGCCGGCAAGGAGGCATCGGCCACTGGGAAGGAGTGCCCGGGGATCGTCGAAGACCAGGCGTGCGGTCTCGAAGCGCACGCCGTGCTTGGCCCGGTATGCGTTGCTCTTCTGCTCGTCCCACTCGAAGCGCATGCCGTTATTGAAGTTACAGGCGATGGCCCGGGGGAATCCCGGCGTTCACGGGGCCGCTGTCGAGGTCGTCGCAGGCAAAGGGGCCAGGTAGTACATTCCGGTATTCAAGGCATCTTGAGGTAATGCGTGATTGCAAGACCTGACTCCTTCCTATGGACTGACATTATCCCGTCAGTCGCCCAAACAATCACTCGCTTCAATCACCCGCTTCAATCACCCGATACTTCGGCGCCGCCTTCAGGACATCGCGCTGAGGCTGACCGGTTTTGCCGTCAACCCCATCCATTAGCACAATCACCCCATCGCGTTCATCGATTTTTCGATCCCCATTTTTATCGAAGATCGCGAAGGGGATATCCAACGCGACACGTCCTTGCGGATCAGTGAAACCGCGAGGTTCGTGCCTGTCGGGGAAGCCGTTGCCGTTGGCGTCGAAGAATGCCAGTCCACCCACGAGCGGATTGTCCGCTGCGCTTCTGCCACCGCCAACCCAGTGCATTCCATCCTCATCAATGGTGAACAAGGGGAAGTAACCGATCGTGGTCTCCCACACCCGTTGCTCAAACATTTCTATGTAGGAATCGAATTCCACATACAAATCGAATTTGATACTGAAGGTTTCCTTAAGGCCTTTAGAGAGCTGATCCAGAAAATCATAGGCTCTTATGCGACCATCGTAGAATGGCTGTGGCACTCCCGGTTCTAACCAGGGTTGACAATCTTCCGGCGCGGTAGACTCACAGAGATCAGTCAGATCAATACCACCGCCCACGCCCGGGCCACCTTCAAAACCGCTACCGGCAACGCCCAAATCGACACCAGCACCAACCTTAAAATTAATGTCACCGGACAGTTCGTGCAGATCGAATACGGTCTTATCCGATAATTGACGCTCGATACCACTCCAGGGCTTGCTGCCGATGATGGTGTCGCCACCGGCCTGATAGCTGGTTGGCGTCCAATCCCGCATATAAATTGAATTCAACACCCTGCCCACACGCTCGCCGGGGGTCATATCTTTTTTGGCATCGGCACAATCCCAAACCGCATAGGGAGAATCCGTGCCACAGATTGATTCCATCAATCCTGCCGTGTCTACCCCAAACTCGATATCCGACAACAGTTCGAAGTAGCCTCCGACCTTGCCATAAAAGATCGGCACCTCGGGAATACGGAATTTTTTCTCGTAGATCGGAGCATCCAGACTAAAAGGCGGCGCATTGATCACAAACAACTCGGCGGGATCGCCAAAAAGGATTTGGAGCAAATTGAGCGGATTTTCCAGGATCGGAAAATAGACAACACCACTGTTTTGCCAGGATTGCATGCGGTTACGGGTTTTCTGCATGCTGCTATTGGGGACTTTGTTGGCATAGGTCTTTTCACCTTTTTCGGAATTGACCTCTCTCACCGTGCCCGAACTGACTGGAGGACCTCCCAGAGTTCTCGTGACCTGATACCCGAGTGTTGTACCCAGAATGATCGTGCCGTGGCTATCCACATAGGGGATCAGCTTGTTGGAGACCTTACCCAGCCCCGAATCGGATTGCACCGGCGCGACCCGAATATCCTCGGGTTTGATCACGTAGCCGTCGCTGGACATCACCGGATCCTGCAAGGCCTTGGCACCTGACAGTTCCTCGCCCAAGTCCACCGACATGTCGATTAAATGGAAAATGTCAGCGGCAAATGCCATCCAGTAATTAATCCGCTTGAGCATCTCGAGTTGTCGGTTTGCCTCCGGCGTATTCTTCTTCTCGAGATAGGGGGTCGGCACTTCCAGAATCGTCACTCTGCCGTCATTGTTGCTATCGAAGACCGGCTCCAGATTCAGCTCGCTGAATACCCTTAAGTCGGAATTGATCGCGTTGGCAACAGGACGTATAGGCTCAAAGATATTACTCACATGGGAGAGAGGCTTCATCAGTTGCTCCGTCACATAGCTTCCCAGATCAATACCAAAGTCATAGATACCGAAAATAAACTCTCCTCCGGCGCCCGCAACATCGGAGCGATCAGACACTTTCGCCCAGCGGGCAATCAAACCGAGTTTACCGACTACACCAGGCAGCGGAGTGTCAGTGGTTGCACCAAGCTTAGTCGAAATTTCCGCAAACATCGCGGCATCACCGCCTAGGGTAAAGCGGAGGTAACTTCTTTGCTTCTCTCTCTCTTCGCCATATAACCAGGTCAGACCATCCTGAATGTCATAAGGATCCGGAGTCGTTCTCTCCAGACTTCTGAGCGCCGCTTCAACGTAGGCCCGAATTTTGGCCATGGGTTGAATGTTGCTGGGCGAGGTTTCGTCAACAGTGGCAAGACCGTGAATAGCGAGAATCTTCCCACTCCAACTCTTGTTACTTGAATCGCCATTTAAATCACTCGCCAAAATAGATTCAAAATCTTTTTCACCGTCAATCTTCAGGCTAAACCCATCATCTGCTTCCAGCGTAATCATCACTTTCCTGAAGACCGAATCCCCTTTAGTCGCAATAAAAAACTCATCCCGGAACACTTCCGCAAGATCGGGGGGCACTTCAGGATCAGTTGAGCTCACGAAATCATAGAGCTCCTTCAGCCACTTGTTGTGGTTCAACTTGGGCGCGCTCTCCCATCCGGGAACCCCTTGTTCGGCATAGTCCAATGCCGATTCCAGACTCGGCACGCCTTTGCCTTTGAGGGTATCTTTGCTTTCATCGGACTGGGTGATTCGCCGCCCGAATACGGTACACGGACTGCCACTTTTAACCTCAGTCAGTTGGGGACAGGCAATGTAGTAACCCTGCGCATTGAATACCTCAGCGCTCACCCCGTCCCAATACAGCGGATCTGCATCTCGAATGAGCTCGCAAATCTGCAACTCCGCCGGACCCTGGGGCACTTGCTCCACCATGGCGGGCATATTGTCATCACTACAGTTCAATTCAAACCCACCCGTACCTGCATCAGGGTCGCCTTCAACCAGCAATTCCCGTCTCAAGACATAGGTAAAGCTCGCATCACTACCGATAAAGAGCGTGCCGTATTTGCCTGGAACCGCCTTGCCGGTGACTGCCCAGTCGCCATCGCCGGGCTCCCCGGAACCGCCCGTACCACCACCATCGGTATCTTCCGGTATCGCTACCACTTTATCCCGGGCCGAATAGTCCCCCACCAGTTCTTTGTACATTTTGGCGGGTTGGGTCTTCGGATCCACTTTGGTATAGGAGGGATCGTTGATCGGCTGGGTATAGGCCTGTTTAATCTCGCCTTTCATAACAAACAGCCTGATTTCCCCTTCAAAGAAGAAATCCCCCCATAGTTCACCGCTGATCTTGGTCACCGGATCAAAACCAATCGGTTTGGCAGGCGTTTTCTCTCCACGTTGAAACACCACGGGCCACTTACTGATCACATACCAGGACTCTTTGTTATTTTGGGTTCCTTCCTCCTCAATGCGCACTTTCGCCTTGGCAAACCCTTCCTTCCATTTCTGGTCATTGTTGTCTGTTTTGCTCTTCGCGTAATCCTCCAGCGAAGAGAATTTCCAACTCCATTTCACCATGTTCTGAGGCGTCGCTGATACCAATTCTCCGGTCAAGGTAATGGTTCCCACATCGGTCTCGATCGGGTAGGATACTTTCTTCTTGCCATCGAATACGGTGGACAATTCCCTGGTCGGCGGAAAGGACTTGCCTGCTCCGCCCTCGTTGGTCTTCACCGTCACCTGATTCTTTGGCTTACAGCGGTATTGCCCGCTTCTCACGCAATCAATTACGAGCGCATTGCTATCCGGATTTTGCATGGATTGACCGGCTCTTAGCATCGTCCAATTACCTCCTGTATCACCCAGCGCCAGCCAGGGTTCTATCTCTTTATCCGGTGTTGCGGAGACGATGTATACATCGGCCTCAAAGGTTTGTCGACTCAGAGAAAACGGGGTTGCATCGGTCTTCTTCTGTATGGTCACTTTAAAAGTCACATCCAGTGTATGACCACCGCCCTGTGAGCCACCATAGATACTGGAGCCGATTTTTCGGTTGTCAAAATCCATCTCCTGACCCAGTATACTCTCCAATACAGCCCTTACTGCCTTCGCTTTTTCACTGTTTCCCTTGCCTGGCATACTTAAAAGTTCTTCGGGATCAGCCCTTGCCGCAATATGTGTCATCACATCGCTGCTGGCCGCACCGATTCCACCCGGTTGTTCGATAGAAATGGTAATGAACCGGACTTCTTTGTCCTCATCACCGTAGCCAACGTAACCGTGGATTTCATTGAAGAAATTATCTTCCGGAATCTCCCAGCGGACATCAATTCCCTCAACCACGTAATTGAGATCAATTTCATTGTCCGGTGCGGGATAGGCCAAGGCACCAGGCGGCTCATCCAAATCAAAAGTCAATCCCGTTGGCCATATAGCCGCGCCTTCGAAGGTGGTCACCGGATAGAGGTCGACCGGGTCTGACTCGGGGCCTGAAGCCAGCACCGCCAAGGCCGCGCTATCCGTCACGACGAAGGGTTTGGGCTTCCACTTGTAGCTACCCGCTTCTTCGACGTAGGAGCGAAACTTGATGCCGAACACCGCATTCAGCGACACCCGCATGCCCGCTCGAAACTCGCCGGCAACTTCTCCGAACCCAGGCATACCCAGATCACTTTCAAAGTTTGTGTCGACAAACTCGAATCCCGAGGTAAAGCCTAATCTGAACGCGACTTTTTCGGTATCCAGCACCGGTACTGTCATCGGAATACCGGCCTCGCCAAAAAGCGTTTCGATGGATTTCCTGAAGGTTTCAATCAAACCATAAAGGCTAAGTTGAGGGGCGCCCGTAATCTCACTCTCGATAACCGCTAACAAGTCATCGGCGAAGGAAGGTACGTGGGATTGGTCGGAATTCCCAGAATCGGTTCCACTGCCGTCGCCCCCCATACGACCCAATACCGGCACGGAGGCATCGTAGTATCCGGCCTGAAGCGTGCTCAGAAGGATATCCAGCCCGTCGATAATAGCGGCTGGATCCAAGGGTGTGTCGAGCACCTGAACGCTGGGGTGAGACAGGCCTGAGTGAGTGACTGTGTATGAGTTTGAGCCATCCCCGGAAAGAGGAGACAGATCGCCGCTGGCATAAAAGGCTTCCGCTCCTGACGTATCGTCATAGGACGTATCCAGGGCTATGCCATCAGCCATAATAGAAGCTGTTCGGGTGTCGTAATCATAAACCGAGACGATTTCGACATAAGACTCATCCTCATTATTCAGATGATACTCAAAGCGGTCGTATAATTTACGTTCCTGGCCCGCTGCCAATCCATCCCTTAGGGCTGCCAGTGGGATACGGTATTCATAGTCACCGGATGCATCGAGGGTCAAGGTACCGTGATTGCCCTCAATGGCGGTATCCGTAGACACCGACAGTAAATCAGGCACGGTATTGAGATGATTGGTGGTGTATAGAGGGTTCGTCAGTATACGATTACTGCCAACCAAAAGATCAGCGCCGCCACTATCCTGCAAATACATACTCGTAACCACTGGCGTCAGTTGGCTGATACCGACCTGGCTAATCACCAATTCAGGCTGCCCTTCACCGGTGGGTGAGCCCAGTTCATTGCGTAGCACATTGCCACTACAGGTAGTGCCAGTCACCAAGTCACAGGTATTATTCTCCGGATTTGCCGGATCACCCGGTTCGGTGCCCTCGACGTAGGCTCGTTTCACATAGGCGCCGCCGCTATATTCCTGAATAACGGCGATTGTAAAGGTGTAGTAGGTATCTATCGCCTCACCAGCATTGGTCTCTGGTGTGTTGAGAACATAAAGGAAGGTATCCTGTACTTTCCAGGCCTCATTGGTCGGCAATGAAGATAAGGCGCCGGGATCGATCGTGTAGGTATAATTTCCGGAACCCTCCAGTTGAAGACGGCCATACTTACCGATCTTGGTGACCGAACCTTTCGCGGTATCTTCAAGCGTCACTCGATTAAGCGCCTGAATTTCCACCGCCAGCCTTTGGGATGTGCCATCTTTAAGCTCATACGCAAACACATCTTTCACGCGTCCAATTCCCGCCTGCAGGATGGCATCAATCAACTCACTGTCGGCAGCCATACTGGGTTGACGTTGGTAAGTAAAATCCCCCTTAAAGGCATCGGCTGCCTTGGTCAGGGTGAGTTGCCCATAGTTACCAGGAAACACCTTATTGCTATCGGAGACCGGAGACCCGTTAACGGTTTTAACAACAGTATCCAGTGTCTTTGGCTCAGTCTCACCACTATCGGGAAGTGTGAGATTCAACGCGCCTTTTTCCGTATTGTAAAAGGGCGTGCATTGGGTCACATCCGTACTGCAATAGGGCATCTCCGGGCTGGTAACGGTATAGTAAATGTCCCCATAGCGCGGTTCCAGGCTATCTCGGTTCATCACCATGTTGTCGAAGGCTCTCACCGTCACTTTTTGCCACTGGTTCCAGTTATGAGGGCCAAACAGAACATTGCTGTCGAATTCACCGGTACCCTGGTTCTCTGATCCCACCTGGATGAAAGAACCGTCGAACAGATGATTCGACAAGATATGATCGTTAAAGAAATCGATACTGATGTTTCCCTGAGGTTGAGATTTCAAGCCGATCTTAAAGCTATTGTAATGGCCTTCATCCACCAACAATCCATTGGCGGGCATCACCACTCTGAGTCCGACTTTCTCGTTATCGATAATACGAACGGCTGCCTCCTGATACTCCGGACGGCGTTGATCCAGCAAGTACATCCCGTTGTCGTCTGCCAGCACTTTAACCAGTACCTGTTCATAGCGCATTGCCAGTGACTCTTCCGGGGTCGGGTCATCGACGGGGAAGATCGGAAAACTGACCCGGGTTTGGCCATAGGGAATAAACAGCTTACCGGTTTTAAGTACTTCGGTAATTTGAAAATCCGGCCCCGGATCCTGACCACCCGCGGGAGGATCGCTCAACTCGGTGGTCACCCGCGGATCATCCGTACTGGTGCCAAATAATTGGTAGGACACCGGTAAGCCGCCGGGCAAGCCGACCGGGTCGCTTACGCTGAGCGTAAAGTATCCGGGGTGAGAGACTTCATCGCCCTGCAAATCAATACCGGCGCGGACCACCGGCAAGTCATCATCCTGAATGCTCACGGCAATGGGGTTTTGTAACAGCCCTACCTGAGCCGCCATATAAGCTGCGTCCAACTCCGCCAGGTCCATACCGGTCAGTGAATTGGCGCCCACCAGGTCCAGGTCTCCGGTGAAACGATGGACACCACTAACGGCTGTGGTATCTGTCATCAACGCAACAGCGTCAGCGCCGTCCACGGATGCCGCCACTGTGATCGATGGGTCAGTCAACTCATCATCATCGTCATCCACCAGCGTGATCGACAAATCCAGTGTGTGGTTGTTATCGGCATCATCGCTTTGGGTAAAGTAGAAACGACGCTCTTGGTGAACACCCACTTCAAGAGAGCTCGAAGCGGATAGGGTATATCTCAGAGAGCCATCGGGCTTCCACTCGAGAACACCAAAATCGCCGTACACCCCAAGGTCCGGATTGCTGAACAGAATATCGATCAGGGACTCATGGGTATACTCCACCTTGTCGTCGTCCACGGCAGCCACTGCTACGGTACGCTCCACATCCCAATCCCCTGGCGTAAACCTCAGTTCCATCACCTGACCAGCCAAATGACTGCCATTAGCCAAAATCGAACCGCTGCGAATAAAGGGATCACCCGCGGCTCTGGTGCTGGCCTTTTTGGCGCCGCCGGATCTGGCGTCGCCAGACAAGAATCCCGGCAAGCGAATGGTCAGGGCCTCTGTGCTGCGTTTGGCATAGCCATTGTCAACAATGAAAGCAAAACTCTCTTTTGCCCCGACAGCCGGAACAGTGACCGCCAGGTCTTGTCTATAGGTATAGAATCCGTCCGCCTGCCAACAGAGACTACCGTAGACACCCTGACTTAGGGTACCGTTATCCGTATCTCCTCCCGCCACCTGACAGTCACCGCTCCCCGGTGGCAGTACTTCTTTGACTTCGACGCTTCGCGACGTTCCCTTGATATGCACCTGAGAAAGAAGGCGCCTCTGGGGGAAGAAGGTCAGTTCATCATCCCGGGGGACCAAGCGCAGGGTGACCGGCCTTGATGGCTGGCTTGACAGCGCCACTTTCATGGTGTTGATCTCGCCTTCGTCGGTGTAGATTGCATTTGGAACCACCGCTGCACTGGGCAGCTTATCCATACCGATGCGCACGCCCGCCACATCGTCGTTGCCAATGGTATCGGCGCTTAACCCGAATACCTGGCCCATATATTCCGGGTCGTCGCTGTGGGTTGCGATACCAAAGTACACTGATTGGCCATCATCCGCGATAGCTTCGTCAACTGCCTTGAAATAGACGGGCCTGTCCGTGCTCCAGTTGTCGCCGGTGAAAACCAGCGTGTGCTGCTCCCGATAACCCGTTGGCGTATCCTGGAGGGCCACCAAAGCGTGAGCCGGGTTACTGCTGGCGACCCTGACAATCACATCACCCGCGGGCTCACTACGCAAGCGAATATTGAACATTTCGGCAATGCCGGTGGTTTCTGAAAGCTCGAATTCAGATAATGTGGCAACCGATGCGCCCAAACTATCGGTAATCACCAGCCCTGAGGTGTCGTTGTCCTGAATCTCGACGACTACCCGATCCGCACCCGCACTGGCTCTATAGCCCGAGGTGGCAATATTACCCTCAATAATGCGCAGTTGTAATGACTCCAGGGATTCCACCAAATCATCATCGTTCACCGATACGGTGACAGTCGCGTCGAGTGAACCGGCGGGGATCACGATTGAGTTTCCGGAGTCGAAGGTTCTTGCATGGACCTGGCCTTTAACATCACTTTGCAAGAGATCCACACGACCATCTCCATCGAGATCGGCCAACTGATAAAAGCCCACCCGGTCGTAGACATGGCGCAGGGCCAGATCACCATAGCGCGCCATTCGATCCAAGTCCCTTAAGCGGTAAGCAATCCGGCTGCGGGGCGCATGGACGAAGAAAGGCGTTTGCGCATCGCCATAGTTCTCATAAAAACGCTGACCGCCGACAGGCTGTCCAGGCTGAATGTCCAGGTAGTCCACGATAGCGTCCGGATCGCCGTCGCGGTCCAGATCCGCAAAGGTCACAAAATACCCCTTGTCCGATTGCGGTAACGCTGGCAGTAGCGGTTTTTCAAGCGCCCGCAGATTGTCGCCGTCAAGCCTATGATGTCTGACCACGCCCATCTCGTTAATGGTCACCAACTCGGCCCGCCCATCGCCATCGAGATCCACTAACACGGGGGACACTCTGGCAGAGGCTGCGCTCGACGCGGCTTCACTTTTCAGTCGTCTTGCTTTGGTAAATCCATTGCCGTCTCCCCGATTGCTCATGAGGAAAAATTCCCCTTCCCGACTCGCAAAAATCAAATCGGGGTAACCATCGCCGTCGACATCCCCTGCCGCCATAGATAGTTTTCTGGGAGACAGTCTTTCGGGCAATTTCTGTCGTAGACGGGACTCCGAGAAGTCAAGCTGTCTCGATTTATTCGCGCCTTTGTTATGCAACAAGCGCAATGAGCCGCTATCCTCCAAGGTCACAAGGTCTGGAACACCATTGCCATCAAAATCCGCTACGGCAAACGTTGGGCGATGAGCGTCAATTGCTCCGCCCATGATATTTCGCTGTTGGGTGGACAATGTACTCGTCGTATTGGAGAGAGTGAAATCCCCGGTACCGTCTGCCTGGTCATCCCAGGTTGCCTGACCGCGGGCAAACCACAACGCGGCACTGATAGCCGGATCGCTAACATCAATGACGGCATTACTCTCATCAGTCAAGGCCACCACCGTTGTGCTGTCCACCCGGTTATCCACATTAAGGTCATTGAAGTCCCAATAGCCAATCAGGCGGCCCTCAATATCCGCCTCATTGATGGCCAGGGCGCTGGCGTGTGCGTCGCGGATTTCGTTATCACTTCGAATATGGCTCCATACCCGCACATCGTCGATGATACCCTTGGCAAAGTACCCACCATTATCACGCCCGATAGCCAGCAGATGCGTCGGGAAAGGCTCACTCGTCGTATCCGCGGCCACTTTGTTGCCGTTCACATACAAGGCGTGATTGCCTCCGTCCACGGTATAGGCCACGTGTACCCATTGGTCGAGGCCGATACTTGTGGGGAAGGTATAGGTGAGAGCCCCACCCTGAGCAGCCAGCTCGCGATCAATCAGTCGCAGGAGGTTTTTCTTGCTGCCGTCCACCCTACCCATCAGTAAACCCTGGTGGCCATCGAACTCCGTAGCGCGAATGACCATTTCGACCGTCAGGGTTTCATCGCTTGTGTTTAAAGGCAATCCCCCTTCGATTTCCAGCGAGCGCGCCTGATCCAATCCCGGGGGGCTGGTGATAGTACTCAGGCTTAAACCGCGATTACCGGGATCGGCCCTATTGAAGGTATCGATATGATAGAAGACCTCGAGATCGTCTGAGTCATCCGTTCTCGAAAAGGTGATATCGACGCTACCGCCGTCTTCGCCGATTGACGCAGGCGCGGCCACCGATACAGCAGACGCATCCAAATCAGCCAACGCCATCTGGGCGGTGATTAAACGGGGCTGTGTGTTGTAGTTGGTCAGTGAAACCGACAGCGGTAAAGAATTGTCTTCTTCTGTTTTGATCACAAAATCCTGCGTACCCGGCTGAACCCGGGGATTGGGTTCGTAGCTCCATGCGTAGGTATCACTGCCTTTATCTTCGATACGCAAGACACCAAATTCCGTGACCATGGGCTCGTCAATGCGCCCAAGTATTTCGTTAGCGGCACCCGACGGGGTATAAGCGACCACGTTCGGTGTCTCTGCAGTAACCAGCTCTTCTCCCAGGGCATTTCGAAGCACGATGGAGGGCCGACCATTGCGAACGGTAATGGTCACTGCCGCTTTATCCTCACCATTAGCGACCAAATCAAAGCCCCTAATTTGATAGCTTGTTTTCCACGGCATGACTTGCGTGAAAAAGTCCTTACTCACCTCGACGCTGGCAAATAAGGGCAGAGGCTCCGCAACGGCGACAATTGGCCCAACAAAGCTGCCGTCCGCATAAGGAGAAACCCGGATAACTTCCGTCCCATCTACGGAACCGACCAAGTCTCCCGCCTCGTCTTGCCATGACCAGCCGTCAACCTCCACGGGCACACCGTCATCGTGCAACTGCAATACCTGGATCCCGGTCTCCGAAGGCTCATCGGCGAATGCAATTGTACTTACCTCCAGGCCATTGGGCCTGACCACATAGAGCGTATTGCTTTTGAGTTTCTGCGGAAAAGTCACAATGCTGATGCCGTCGGTTTCGTACCCGGACGCTTCCGCACTTATTTCCACGGTCGACGCCAGGGGATCGTAACTGTCGCTACCGGATTGATAGGCAACCTCCACGGCTTTGACGGTCACCGTTTGTGGCTTGCTCCAATGTGTCGAATCCGTCTCGGGGTCGCCGTCAGTAAAGTCCAGAGTATTTCCGGAGACAAAGTCGATGAAATCGGCATTTGCCCCTGTCGGGGTCAATGTGACGGTAGCCGATCCCCCGGCGGGAGGCGCATCCAGAGAGACACTTAAGACCGCTTCTTCTTCCACGGTGAGCACCATATCGGCGATATCCGCGGAAATGTTGAGCGGTGAAAGCTCTACCGTCGCCGCATTCTGTGTCTCTAACTCAGGGTCATAGGTGAGGGTGACATCCTGTCCGGTAATCTTGCCCATGAATCCAGAAGAAAAGGTCAATGCATTGGTCGTAAGGTCGCCCGAACCGGTATCGACTCCTTCCGCAGTTGTCCCGGAGGCCTTCATTGTGGCACTGACGACGCGATATTTACGCCCAAATAGCGGAATGACTGAATCGTCCAGCATCATCGGGGTGGCGGCGGGATCAATAGGCGCAAGGGCTTCCTGTACTTCCAAACGCAAAGGCAAATTGATGTGAGGAAAGCTCAGATTATCCGCCGTCAGCAATTCCAGACTGTCGCGTGAGGGCGGCTGCCAGGCCACTGACAGGTGACTCGTTTGCCGGGTGTTCACTTGCAGCGTTTGCAACAGATACTGCTTTCCGGCCTCCAGGTAGATCGGTTCCGACCGAGGGCGGGAACACCCGGCAGCGGTGTCGTCCCCACAGTTCGCGGTCTTATCCTGCCAGTTCCACTGCTGATCTTCGGGATAGTGAAGGCGCAAATCGTTGCCATCCAGCATGAAACTATCGGGGTCATAGCTCACGTCACCACCGGCTTGATCCTGAAAATAAAACTGAATCTTGGTTCCATCGTAGGGTGGAGATGGGTAGACTCCTCCGGGAGGGGTTCCCGAGCAACGAGCATCATCTATGGTGGGTACATTTTGAAGCCGAAGCGTATTTGTTGGCTGAGGATCATCCACGCCTGCGGAACCGACTACATTGGTACTGATGAACCTGTACTGATCACATACTTGAGGGATAAAGGTGGAATCGGTAAACAGATTTATTTTGCCGCTGTATCCCCAAGGCAAAGTACCCTCAACATTATCCGAGTATTGAAGTTCCCAGGACTGATCAGCTCCGCTCGACTCATAACGTATTAACGTCATATCAACATCAGTGTACTCGAAACCAGGGTGTTTTCTATATGAAGGAATCACTTCTCCATAAACCTCATCGCCATCAATCCAGGCCAGACGCTGGTTGAGTGAATTACCCTCAACAATACGTAATTCCGAATCCCCATCGGAACTGAGCGCAAAGCGGTAGTACCCGCTTTCCGGCGCCACCAGCATCGTGCTCACCCGTCGAGCGGATGCCTCGCCGCTGTCGTCTGACAGGTGCAAGGCACTGGTCAGCACGCGGGTATCATCTGGCGCCCTAGCATAGGCCGCACTGTTCACAAAGTCATCAATGGACGAGGTATCAAGATCACCCTCATTGTTGTTCCAGCTTTCCACTACAAAGCCCTTATCAATCGGCCAGGGTGTCAAGCTCTCCAACGGAATATCCACCATTCCGGCCCCTAAGTCCCATTGCACTTGCAAACTACCAAGACCATCGTTTCCTTCCGCACCTTCAAACAGTGCCTCAATAAAGTAAAACTGCCCTTCACTTAGCGTCAACAGGTAGGGAGGAATGGCAGGACTTGGTGGCTCAGCCACCTCCTCTCGTTCCGTTGTCCCTGGTTTGATCAACAGACCGGCATTTTGGGAGTTACTACCGGCGGGATTAATCCAAAGCTCTGCATCCCCTGCGGTCGCGGCCAGAGCAAATTCGACTGCTTTACCCAAGCCCGAACCCGCGGGTAAGGATAAAAGTCCCCGATATCGATAATATCTGGATTCACCCAATCCACTCAGATTAAAGCCGCTGATAACAGTTTGCGCCTCCTCAGACAACCCGGGAAATTGAATGAGGGGAGTATCAGTAAGCCCATCCGCCGCCGCCGTTTCAAGTAACAGCCCATGCACTTCGGTCTGCACATTAACCCCGTCCTCAACAGAGGCCAATATCACTTCACCGACTCGGGGATCGCCACTTTGGACGATGGGCACCTGATTGGCATCAAAGCCCAAGACCTCAATTTCAGAGACAAAATTCGTCATATCTCCGGGAATGGGAGCGGAGGGAAGGTTCTGCTTGATTTTGATCGTGGCGCGATCGTCATCGACAATCTCGAACTGAGCATTACCATCATTGATCAACTCCACGCCGACGGGAACGGAGTCCGAACAGATAGCCAGCAAGGCATCGCGATTACCGGATGCCGATGCATCATCTTCATAAGGGTAGGCCACACGAAGCGTTTGTGAGTAGGCGGGAATCGTCAGGCTTTGTGGCGTGTCGGCGCAATCGGCGACACTATCACTGCTGTCCAATACGTAATTCAGCGAAATATCGCGCGGCAGGGCTTGTCCCAGAACAAGGATAAATCCGGGCTCTTCCGGTGATGCTTCGGGGTAGGGGTCCATTACCGGAGTAGCCTTCAGGCTAACCGAACGTTGAGTCAAGTCGGGGATGTGGCCTTCGTGTATTTTTAATTTGCCATACCGATCGGCTAAAGCGAGACTCAGTTCGTCACCATAGCTCCCCCCGGAGGTCACTTTAATCACGCCATCACCGGGGACAGCCAGGTTCAGAACATCCTGATATCGGAACCAGTCAGTGGCGTCGAAGTTGAGAGCCGTGACCAATGGTGTACCGCCACCACCGCTTATGTTAACAGTCACTGCTGCTTGCGGCTGGCTGTTCAGTTTCACCCGGAAATGGATCTCGCCATTCTCATCCGGCACCAGAGCGTTACCCCCACTACCGACAACATCGACTTCCTCTTCACTAAGGGTATCGACGACAACCAGCTTTTCGGGAAACTCTCCACTGTCGTTAAGCGTAATCGTTGCCGTGTTTTCCCCGTCCCTTACCTGATAAAACTGATAAGTATCCGCGGGGGTGTTGCCGCCACAAAGCTGGTTGGTATCTCCCTTATCACAGGACTTATCCGTAAAATTTTCAAGGGTAAGCGTATAGTCGCCGGGGTCCTTCTGTACCGCATCGGGCAAGGCGGAGAAATAAATTCGCGCCTGGCCTGGCGGCGATAATGCCTGTTCATCGTTGTCTGCGGCATCGCTAATAGGAACCACCACCGCATGATAAACATCATCATCGTCAATACCATCGGTATACTTCTCTGGCTGATTGTAGTTGTATCGACTCGAAAAATACTCAACCCCATGGTCTGCTGCCCTGGTGATGGTATAGTGTACTGCTATCCCGGCGCCGGGAGCACCATTAAACAGCTGTCCATAGACCTTGGTATCGATGGTTTTACCGCTGCTGTAATATTGATCGGGGATTTTCGTGCCGCCGCTGGTCGACCACCCTGCATCGAACGCATCGGTCGCCCGCTCCAGCTGAATGGTGACATACCCCAATGCTTCCAAATCACCGACATCGATTTCCACCGCGGGATCAGGTTCACCGCCCAAGGCATCGGCGGCATCATTGATCACCAGCTTGCTATCCCCGAGGAGTACTTTTGCCTGATAGTTGGCGTCTTCGATAATCACGGTTTGAGAGTAATTATCACCCAGGCGATATCCGTTCCCGGACAGCAATTGCACGGTAAACTTTTCCTGTCCCTCTATGATTTCATCGATATAGGTAACGATACCTGAATCTTCCCCTGGATGATTGACATCACTTGAAGGGACACTAATAAAGAGCTCCTTGCTGCCTTTTCCGGGCAGGGAGTAGTAAAGTTGATCAGGCCAAGCAAAATCCGTTCCTTTGTTTTGTCCGACATTATCTGGGTTAACGCCACGGGTCGCTGTGGTATTGACTGGATCCAAGTAGAAGAAAATTCGGTCGTTGCTGTCCAGCACCTGATCACTGGTTATTTTTAAATAGGCGCGCTCCCCCTCGAAAACACGGTCGATGGGTTTGCCAGCCAGGTTTACCAACTGCAAATTAAGCGTGGGCCAACTGGACGGCTCGAATCCATTGGTGCCAATATTTACATCGGTCCGATTACCATTTGCCGTTTCTGGCTCTCTGACATCTCCTTCTGAATGGTAATAGCTTTCGTAGAAGAAATTCCCACCTTTTGCCGAACCATCCTTTCCTTTTGCCGAAATGGTTTCTGAACCGTGGCCTGCCGACTTACTTGCAGTCCCACCTGATCCGGCTTTGGCAGAATTTCCACCAGTAAAATCCGTGTTTACGATGGCCACATTGGCAGCGAGTCTGACAAAAATTGCTCCCCCCAGACCAGCGCCGCCACCGCCGCCACCGCCTGACCAGCCGCTAGCGTGGTCAATGGTATTATTATCAGTGTTCGACCAACCACCTCCACCACCACCTGCTCCTCCAAGAGCGCCTGCTGATCCACCATCTCCGTATCTACCCGGATCCCCGTCACCTGGGTCGTCATCGTCCCCACCGGCGCCGCCACCGCCACCGCCACCGGCTCCCCAGCCGCCGGTTCCGCCACTTCCTCCATTGCCGCCATGATCTCCTGACTTCCCGGAAGAACGAGAATGATGGGGAGCAGAGCCTCCGCCTCCGCCGCCACCGCCAGATCCCCACTCACCAGCCTTACCAGGATGGCCATCGCTTTCGGAATTGGACTGATCTGAGCCACCGCTTCCTGGATCAAATGGAGAATATGACGCGGAATGATTAAACCTTCCACCCGATCCACCCCGATGACCTGTGTAATTCGCCCCCTCGTGCCCACCGTGACCAGCCTGACCACTGGATGATCCTCCAATAGCGCGGTTTCCATCAAAATAGGACTGTTCAATAATTACCTGTCCCTGATTAACGAAAATCGCACCTCCGGCCCCAAGGCCACCGCCGCCGCCATCACTGCCGTCTTGACCTTTCGCATATCCATCCTCAAACTTCAGGCCGAATAAAGATAAGGTGCCGTCATCGTCGCTGTTAATACTCAGAATCTGCTGGTCACTACCACGAAATGTTACCCCATTCGCCGGATCGCCCACAATCCAGACGTTATCCTGCACACCACTCAAAGCGCCACCCATAAGAGAGGAATGGGAAATCGAAATGCTCCTGCCATTCAGCGCACGCAAATCGACTACGGTAGGTCGATCGTTTGCGAGTGCTTGATTAATCGCATCTTCCACATCCGACTTGTCGGCGCTACTGTCTACCGCGATATAGCCACTAGTCTTCAGGCTTTCATCGATACCTCTGGCAGTCGGACTACCTTCATCGGCCTGGGTTTGGGCGCTAACCGGCTGTATGAGACCCGTTGTGCCTGACGGGTTTTCCCGCATCACGTCAACAGCGATCAGAACGATCAGAAAGATGAGGGCGGTAAAAACAAGTCCAGACTTGGACAGTGATTGACGTTGCATATTAGTGTCACTTCATAATTATTGACATCCCCGTGTCCCGATAAAATTGCGCCATTAAAGCAACCTAACTTTGCATGTTGCCAACCATATGACAGTTATCGTAGCGCAATTTCGACGGGACATGGGGCATTGGTTATTCGATACCATCGCCACTTAGGCTGTGCTCAGGGTAGGGTTTATTCGACGCAATTCGGTTACTTTCGCGATGGCCTGTTCAATAAACATGGGCTCTGGCTAGGTAGTTCAACTTGGACGGTCCTGGCTTGGCCCGACTCACACAGTTTCCCTGCATCACCGACTGAACTGTATTCAGCTATATATCAACGCCTTACGCCCTCCGTCTATCCAGGCGCTGCACACAGATCTGCAGGAGCGAAAAGTGCGTGAAGAAGGCCAAATTGAACACCCTAGGCTCTGGCTTATTCGGAAGCAGTTTAAATGCTTCTGCTTCGATGACGTATTTTCTTGCCGCGGTAGCAGGCTTTCAAATCATTGACGCCGAACTGCGGGCAGTGATTTCGAAATTCACGGATGAGAACCTGAGATAGATTCACCATCAACATAGCCAGATCGACACTGTTGTAAACCGGGGTTGGGTTGACCGGAGGGAGTCCTTAGCGCATCTTCCGCCTGGATTAGGCTCATTTTTGCTCGCTAGGCCGCGTGGCTGCTGGCTTTTCCGCCCCGAGGCATTTTCATGATGTAGCCATGCATCTGAATTTTTCAATATTGACATGGATGGTAATAGCGCTAGCGATCAATTAAAAACTCAATTAATAAAATTAGTTATAACAATCTTTGCGGCTATGAAAATTTGGAATACACCAATCACGCGACACATTCCATCGAAAGCTCATTCTTATCATCGATTTACAGGACCGCCTTAATTATTAAGGTTAAGCTCCAGCAAAAAAACGATAGAATCATGTTGGCAAACATTTCCATCACTGGAGCCTAACCATTGAATGACTGTAAACGAATGCAATTGAGTACGCAAATCAAAAATCTCAAACGCAACTATTTAGGGGTACTTCGCTAGCGCGTAGGTAGTTCAATCTGGACGGTCCTGGCTTGGCCCGACTCACACAGTTTCCTTGCATCACCGACTGAACCGTATTCAGCTCTATATCAACGCCTTACGCCCTCCGTCTATCCAGGCGTTGCACACAGATCTGCAGGAGCGAAAAGTGCGTGAAGAAGGCCAAATTGAACACCCTAGCTAGCGCGTACTCTGGAACCAAGCCATCAACGCATCCCCCGAATCAGGAACCTTGCCTATATTCGCTCTTGACAGCATAGGACGGTCGGCCTATGCCATGGGCTACCTTCGGTGAAAGAACGGGATGCGGTCATGGGTCATGAGCAACGACTTCGGTTCCAAAGCGACGTCCGGTCTATGTCAGGCGATCATCGCTTTGATGCCGCCGCATGACACCTACATCGAGACCCATCTCGGGGGTGGGGCGATCATGCAGCGCAAGCCACCAGCGCGGCGGACTATTGCCATCGATATTGATCTTGCCCCACTGGCCCGGTTCGAGTGCCACTATCCAGTCGAGAAGGTGCATGGCTGCGCGCATCGGTTTCTCCGGGAGTTCGACTTCCACGGTCGTGAACTGCTCTACTGCGATCCGCCGTATCTGCACCAGACCCGCCGCTCCACGCGTCGTTACCGGTTCGACTATGAGGAACAGGATCACGTCGCGCTGCTGGATCTGCTCGAGTCATTGCCCTATTCTGTCATCCTCTCCGGTTACCCTTCGGCGCGCTAAGAAGAGCGGCTGGGACGAGTTGCTGGAGGGGTGGCGTAGCGCGCAGCTGCAGGTGATGAACCGCCGGGGTCAGAACTGAGAAGCTGTGGTTCAATTTTACCCCGGATCGAGTGCACTGGCCCGCCTATGCGGGGCGCAACTTCACCCATCGTCAAAGCATCAAGCGCAAGGCCGCGAGTTGGGGGCGACGCTATCAGGCCATGCCCCCTGCCGAACGCCTGGCTGTGCTCTCCGCGATCATGGCCGTAGAGGCGGGCGAGCACCTCGCTTAGGCCCGGCCCATGAAGATCGGACACATCGAGGTCAAACAGACCCTCGAACAGATCCTCGAACAGGTCGGGCAGCAGATCGAGCAGGAGCGCAACCTCTCTGCGACACTGCGAACAGCGTTGGAACTGTTGCTGACCCTGGTCACCTTGCTGTTGAACCGCTTGAGACTGAATAGCCGCAACAGTAGCAAACCCCCGTCCAGCGACCCCAACCGCATGCGCAAGACCAGGCGCAACACCACCAACAAGCCCGGCGCTCAGACAGGACATACCGGCAACCACCTGGAGCTGGTCGATGATCCGGACCAGAGAGCCACTCGAGGTGGATCGTGCCACGCTGCCCACCGATGGCACCTTTCAGCGCATCGGTGTCGAGCGCCGGCAGGTGTTCGATATCCAGATCTCCAGCGTGGTGACGGAGTATCAGGCCGAGATCCTGGAAGATGAACACGGGCGCCGAGTCGTCGCCCCTTTCCCGGAGCATGTGACGGTCAAGGCCCAATACGCCTCCGGAGTGAAGATCCACTCGGTCTACATGTCCAACTTCCAACTGCTCCCCTACAAGCGGATCGAAGAACACTTCGCCGATCAGTTCGCCATTGCGTTGAGTACCGGCAGCATCGACAACTTCAACAAAGAAGCCTATGAAAAGCTGGCCCCCTTTGAGGATTGGGTCAAGCAGCAGCTCGCCAAGGCGCCCCTCCTGCATGCCGACGAGACTGGGATCAACATCGGCGGACACCGCAAGTGGCTGCATGTGGCCTGCAGCCCCACGCTGACACTGCTGATGCCCCATGACAAGCGCGGCGGTGAAGCCATCGCGGCGATGGGTGTCCTTCCCGAGTACACTGGCACCTGAGTACATGATCATTGGAAACCCGACTACCAGCTGCGCTGTCGCCACGCCCTGTGCAACGCTCACCACCTGCGCGAGCTGCAGCGGACTTGGGAGCAGGACCAACAGCAGTGGGCTCAACACATGCAAGCGCTGTTGTTGGAGATCAACACGGCCGTTGAAGCCGCAGGCGGTATGCTCGACACCCCGCAAGCCGACGCCTTCAGAACGCGCTATCGACAACTCCTGAAAGAGGCCGAGATCGCCTGCCCCCCACCGCACGAGTCACAACGGAAAAAAGGCCAGCGCGGTCGACTGAAACGCTCCAAATCCAGAAACTTGCTGGATCGGTTGATTCAGTTCGAGGACGATGTGCTGCGCTTCATGGTGGAACTGGACGTGCCCTTTACCAACAATCAGAGCGAACGGGATCTGCGCATGAGCAAAGTTCAGCAGAAGATCTCCGGTTGCTTCCGTTCAAAGTTGGGGGCAAAATTCTTCTCCCGCATCCGCAGCTATCTCTCGACCTGCGCGAAGAATGGGGTCTCTTCAGCAGAGGCCCTGCGCCTCCTGTTCGAGGGCCAATGGCCCGCGTTTTTGGGCATGGCACCTGAATAGTTACGGCTCAGCAAGGATTTCGAGATCCTGACTGGGACTGCCGAGAATATGATCCGTATCGCCATGCTCAAGAAAACGCTTGCAAATTGCGGCTGAACTTTTGCCAGACAGACTCTCATCCCAACCTTGTCTATTCTTTTTCGTAAGGAGTTGACAGGGAGGAAGATAAATGGATTTTATGAAGAGTACCTGGGGAAGCCGTCCCAACCTGAAGCTTCGAGCTTGTACGTAGATTGGCTCCCCGCCCTCTTCGCCCATACCGAAGAGTATCCAAGGCCTTGGGCGGCTGCCCGTGAGCCTGCATTCGCAAGGTCGGTAGGCGAGGGTCCAGGGTCGGGAAACCAGGTCGTATTCTAACCGCCTCACTTTAGGAAGGAAAAGAAGATGAAAGTCGCCGGTATCGATGTCGATAGCAAGAAGACCGTCGTTGCGTGCCACCTTGATGACAAAAAGAAGAAACCGCAGAAGTTCGACAACACGCCGGATGGACATCTGTCGATCATCAAGGCGTTGCAAAAGGCAGGCGTCACCCGCGTCTGCTTGGAGGCCACCGGAACCTATCACTTGGACCTGGCCGTCGCGCTGCACGACGCAGGCTTTGAGGTGATGGTCATCAACCCCAAAGCAGCCAGACGCTTCTTCGATGCCTTGCAGAACCGCAGCAAGACCGACTCGGTGGATGCCACCATGTTGGCCGAGTTTGCACAGCGTATGCCTTTTGAGCCCTGGCAACGCCCGGAGGATGACGCCCTGAGACTGCGCGCCTACGCACGGCGTATCGCTGCCCTGAAAGCGACTCGCACCCAAGCCAAAAACCAGCTCCACGCAGCGACACAGACCGCCTTGACGCCGCCGGCGCTGATCGACGACATCAAGCTCAGGATTGCGCAGCTCGATGCGCAGATCGCCACCCTGCAAGCGCACGCCAAGGCATTGATCGACGCCGCGCAGGAGCTGCGCGAGGCGTTCGAACTGCTGGTGAGCGTTACCGGGATCGCTACGGCCAGCGCCCTCCAGATTCTGGCCGAACTCTGTGTTCTGCCACCCGAGCTCAGCGCCAAGCAGTGGGTGGCAATGGCCGGCTTGGATCCGCGCCACTTCCAGTCCGGTACCAGCGTTAACAAAAAACCACGCCTAGCCAAGGCCGGTAACCGCTATCTGCGCATGGCGCTGTTCATGCCTGCTTTGAGCGCCTCGCGTCACGATCCGAACATGCGTGCCTATTTCCTGCACCTGGTCGAGGACCGAGGGCTGAAGAAAATCCAGGCTATTTGTGCCGTGATGCGTCAGCTCCTACACGCCATCCACGGCATGCTCAAGACTCGTACACCATTCGACGGCGCGCGCTTCTACGGCGCTGCCGAAACAGTATCCTGATAGAAAAGTTTTATGGACCAGAAGGCAAATCGGCCTTGCATCGAAACAGAGTATCTACGGGCTATCGCTTCATCGACTGGGTGCTGAAGCTACCCGAGCCGCTGGAGCTGAAATACACCGATACAATCTTCCAAATCGAGGAGCGCCTAAAGATGCCTTATGTCAGTTTTGTCGAACGCCGCGGCGAGGCGCGTGGCGAGGTCCGCGGCGCCAGCATGATTGTCCGCGGCCAGCTCGAGGAGCGGTTCGGACCATTGCCGCAGTCCGTCGTGCGCCGGCTGGAGCAAGCCGACGCCGAGCGGCTACTGACCTGGGGGCGGCGCGTGCTCGATGCCGCAAGCCTCGAGGAGGTCTTTGGCGACGACGGCTGAGCCAGTCGTTCCGCCCTTGCTCCCACGCTGGAGAAATCGTGACAGTATTCAGGCCTTGTGCACAGGATGCCACGCGCAGAGGGCGAAGGATGCGTTTCTGGTCGGGATCGGGAAGCGCTGGGCGGGATACAACTCAAGCGCTGAGACCGGGACAGTATTCCGGAAATCCATCATGAAGAAGATTCACCACGAAGTACGAAGGGGTGTTGCCTGCGCAGAATGTTCGGCTATTCAGACGCTGTATGAAAACTATTTTCTTTAATGTTCGACCTAAACAACGCAATAAATTCGAATAGTCTACTCATAAGCTATTTGATTATTACAAATTTGACGAAGCAATAAACGTGACGATGCAAGATAGACCTGTGACTCACTTGATCTCGGTTCTCTTTCATAATCTTTACTCAGTCGACGAGACCGGCCAAGCCAAGCAAATGTGCGCTCCGCGACCCAGCGACGCGGCAATACATGAAAACCTTTCTTTCTTTTCTGCCTCTTTACAATCTCGAGGGTGCAATTAAATTCAGATAATACCCAATTAAAAAGCTCTTTGCCCATATAGCCGCAATCAGCCCAAATATGCTTTACACTCTGCAGGAGCACGAATAGACGCGTGAGAATTTCACGAGCTGCTTTACCGTCATACACATTAGCTGCATGCACGTAGACGACAAGCAGGCAACCTACTGTATCAGCGACGATATGTCGCTTCCGGCCCTTGACAAGCTTACCACCATCGAAGCCGGATTCGACCGATGACTCCGGTGTCCCTTTGACACTTTGGCTATCAATGATGGCGCCACTTGGATCGGGATTTCGGCCTTTCATTTGGCGCAAACGCGCCCGTAGCTCTGCATTGATCTGCTCCAGCAAACCACTGTGTGTCCACTTGTTATAGTAGTAATTGACAAGGGTGTAAGGAGGAAAATCTTTCGGTAAATAACGCCAAGGGCAGCCTGTCTTATTCAAATAGAAAATGGCATTCAGAATCTCGCGTAGATTCGAATCACGGCGGCGCCCTGTCTTATACGGGTCAAGTTCGTTCAAGACTTGCTCGATGATTGCCCATTCTTCGTCTGACAGGTCACTTGGATAGCGTACAGGTGTATGAACATTATCTGAAGTCATCTTGATTTCTCCGAATAAAAAAGGGAAAATCGTATTAAATCGTTTAGTTTTTCAGATTTTTTAGACGCCAAATCAGTGGTTTAGTTCCCATACAGTCTCTCAACCAGAATGAAGCTCGATTCATATTGTTTGAAAGCAGTGCCCAATAAACGTCCGCCCAGCAAAGATCCGCCCAGCAAAGATCCGCCCAGCAAACGTCCGCCCAACAAACATCAGGTTTTTCACGCCCTGATGTCATGTTTTTTTGATCCCGATCCCGATCAAGTCGCGCTGAGCAGGTTGCTCCCTGGGATATCTTCAGTTCATTTGTCGAGAAGGCTGTGGCCTAGGCTGTCGAAATGTCCTGAGTTTTGATGCCAAACCGATTCCGGGTCTTGGATTGCTTCATCGAACGCACTGGGGAAGCCTCATCGGTGTCCGGGTCGCTATCGGAATCGGCATCGAATCCGCTCATCGATCAAAACAGCCAGCTCGATACCAATCCCTGATTCCGACCTTGACACCGACCCCGACACCGACTATGCATCCATAAACCGGGAAGCGCTTGTTTTAGTGAGACTGCAGATTTCGACAGCCTAGCCAGCCTATAGCCCTTCTCTCGGTAAAGGCGCGGGGCTCGCGTCCAATCCGCTGGCATCTTTGCCGGGTCGCCCGCAAGCGGGCTCCTACGCCGTACGGCTCCCGCGGCGCGTAAAGGTCTGCTTACGAGCGAGGCATCTTGGCCCCTCTGCGTCTCTGCGTCTCTACGGTGAATCCTTACATTCTTTGAAGGCAGCACTTACTTCGACGTCGTTTGACCGACATGCCTGGGCGAGCCAATCTCTGTAAAGCGCAGAGTCGTCGTCCTCCAACAATATCCGTTGGCGCCTTTTTCCGCGCTGGGGCACATGGTGAGAGATACCCGGTACGTTGATTCGTGGAAGCCGAGACATGTATTCAGAAGAGACCGACAGGGAAATGTTGTAAATGGTAAAGCGTCACCGTAATCGCAGTGGGATTGCCTATCCTTAGAGGCTACTTCCACCGCTGATACAGCAGCAACAGCGGCAGACCGGCAACGAACAGCGCGAGAGGTGCCGGTATGGGCACCTGGATGCTGTACCAGGTAGTGCTCCCGCTCACCTCGTTGGCGACCAAGAGCCCGTGCATGCCGAAAGGGCTGTCCTCGGGGCGCACGAAGTACAGACCTTCCGGACCTAGATCGCCGGCGACGATGGTGTCGGCGGGCACGCCGAAATCCCGATCCAGCAAGTAGTCCAGGAAGATCGGGCTCGCAGGGTTGGTGATGTCGTATACCATGATGCCGCCGATGCGCTCCAGACCAACGAAGGCTAGAGTATTCGCGTTGATGCGACCCAGCACCAGTGCCTCGGGCTCCGGTCCCTTGGCGTCCGAGCGGCTATCGAAGCTGTTGTTATCATCGTTGTTGGAGTTGAAGTCGTCCGGATAGAGATTGGCGGTGATCTGCTCGAAGGCGTCGCCGCTGTCCCAAACCAGATTGCCGGCCTCATCGAAGATCGAGAACGAACGCGTGCCGTAGCTGTAGAGGGTGTCCGCAGGGTTGTCGGCAGTGCCGATCTCGGTGCCACTGAAATCGACGGTGCTGACCTCGAGCCGACCGAGGTTGTTTTGCTGCTTCAGCTCCGTGCGCTGCTCAGCGTCGCCGAAGGCATCGGAAAGCTCTAGGTTTTGGACTCGATTATCCTCGTTGCGCGCGTCGCCCTCATTCGCCGTCACGATGTAGGTTTGTCCGTTCGCTGCATAAGCGCCGATGGAATCCGGCATCGGCATGCCCTGGGTCTGCCAGTTCTTGATCCGGATCTCATCGTCGCGGTCGCTGGCGTCGAATCCATTGCCGGCGGCGTTGTGGTCCTTCGTGCCCAGGCCGCGTACCGCGGTGACTTCTCCGGACTGAAGGTCAACCTCCGCGATGGCGTTGTTTTCCTGCAGCGAGACATAGGCTTTGCTGCCATCCGGCGAGACGCTGATGTACTCCGGCTCGATGTCCTGCTGCGGGGTTGCCCCATTGTCCGGGAGGCGGACACCGCTTGCGAGCAGCACATCGCGGCTAAAGTCCGAAAAGTCAGCCGTGGTAACGGTGCCAGGTACCCCAAAGGCATCGACCGGGACAATCGACAGGCTGCCGACCGGGTTCACACCGGCGTCCGGTTCGCCCTCGTTCGCAACCACCGCCTTGGTTCCATCGGGGGTGAAGGTAACCATGTCCGGCAGTGCGCCAACCGTTGCCGAACCGGTCATCGATCCGCCATTGTCGATCTCCACGTCGGCCGCGTCGAAGAAGACGACGGAGCCGAGATCGGTGATGATGGGCGCTGCGACAGCAACGGCGACGCGACCGTTGCTTACCGCGACACTGTTCGGATCGCCGACGGCGGATACGTCGAGATAGCCGATCCAGTCGCCGCTGGCCGCATCGAGCACGTCCACCCGGTTCTTGAAGCCATTGACGACAAAGACACGCTGAGAGCCTGCATCCAGGGTGACGATCTCCGCGGCGCTCTCGTCAAAAAAATTTGCTTGATCGCCACCATCCGGCGCCTGCGAAGCGAAGTTCCGCCATTCTCGATCGAAACTCACGAAGGGCGAGGCGGTCAGGACCGGCGATGCGACAGCCGCGGCGGCGGCAACGGTGATGGACAACAGACGACGAGAGAAGTTTGGCATCAAAGTTCCTTATCTACTGGAGCGGGAGTGTAGGGAAACCATCGACAGGGTAAACGACCAATAAGACGGTTTGATGATAGTCGGGTCGCGCAACCTGCGTTGAGCGGAACCATGGACGGGCTCGATGTCGCGGCAACCCCGTCCATAAAGCGGCTATGGGCAGGTTGCCGCTTCGCGAAGGCGAACGAGAATCCCAACTCAACCGTCACTCGATGTACATATCTCTGTGCTTCGTTCCATCACCCAACCACCACGAACATAAAACGGCATTGCAGGACATGTGTTAGCGTCGGACCCTGATCAAAGGCGCGACCTCTTTCTTCACGGTCGACCTGGCGGAACGGTCGAGTCGCCTGCTGGTGGACCGAGTCGATAATCTGCGGGAGATCGTGCGTGATGTTCGCGAGGTGCATCCGTTCGAGATCGTCGCTTGGGTCGTGTTGCCGGAGCATCTGATCCGGGATGATTTGGATCGACAGCGGCATATCGACTCTGTGCATGACAATCCGCTCGAGCAGGGTGATGTCCAACGCGCCATCGATTGCAGGTTTTCATCCTTTCACCGGGATCTTCAGCATGGGTGACGGCCGAATGGGGCTGTGTGGATGATGTCGCAGGAGACTTTGGGGAATGGCGGTGACGTTGGGATGCGCTCCTCGGCCCAACCTACGGGCTATCGCTTCATCGACTGGGTGCTGAAGCTACCCGAGCCGCTGGAGCTGAAATACACCGATACAATCTTCCAAATCGAGGAGCGCCTAAAGATGCCTTATGTCAGTTTTGTCGAACGCCGCGGCGAGGCCCGTGGCGAGGTCCGCCGCACAGCGACGACGATCCTCCAGCAGCGGGCTACAGTACAGGCGCATCGCCTCCTCGTGGATCGCATCGTAGCCCGGAACTCGTTCATGGCGGATCACCCTCGAGTAGCGACAACCAACTATGATGCTCCCACCAAGTTGCAAAACTTGCAAGCGGACAAGTCAGCTTCTTCCCAAGCCACATTAGGTCAAGATGCTTTGGTTGTTAATGAACCGTTACTTGTTCCATCGTAGATTCTGGTGTGCTCAATAGGGATTATTGTGCTTGTTCTGCTTGTTCCCCCACCGTTTCCCAGAAAAGTAACTCATAGGCTTGCAATAGTCGTGCAGAGCGCTTGATCAAACGAGGTTTGGCTCCGTTTCTGAGACCTTCGGCGATCACGGCGATGGCTTCTTCATCGAAAGTAGGTACCGGGGTCGCAAAAAAGGTAAAGAATGCAACATCCTCGGCCGAAAAATTATAGGGAGGTTTCTGTAGTGCCTCTGCCATGCGTCCGGTATTCTCCCCGAAGATCGGAAAGTTCAGCAGAAATGCGGCAGCGACATCGGCTTGATTGCTGAAAGCTGCAAGTGAGGCCACATAAGCGGGAAAAGCCTGTGCACCCGCACGTGGCTCACACTGATCAAGGTTCCATTTGCTGAGTCCTAAAGCTGCGCTAAAGTCGATAATGAATTGTAATGCAATGATTTCGCCATCCAATATGCCCTTAAAGAAAGTACCGCTCGGACTTGCGCCGAAGCGACTCACCAACAGGGCATTGCTACGTAAATCACGATTAACGATATTGAATTCCTCGCAGGCGAATGCCTCCAGTTGCGCATTTGATACTTCACCTGCCTCTAGCGCCGTCAAAAAGGGAACATTGCGAATCTGGTCTTCAACCGGCGCTAACTCGTCACGCAGTTCTCTTACGATTCTTCGCGCCAGGCGAGTGGCCGGATCGCGACTAGTCTGTACATTACTCTCGAATAGTTCGTTAGCGGTGGCTGCTTTGATGCTGGGCCCGGTCTGTTCAAGTATGACCACTAACACCAATACTATTACTACAAACAAGTTCTTTTTCATTTAAGCCCTCCCCCTCTCTATCTGAAGTTTCGTGTTTTCGTCACGCCACCAGCCGCATGATGATCGTGATGAGTGGATTTCGGGCGGATTTGCCCGGCTCCCGGCAATCGATGTCGAAATCCCCGTCGGCAATGAGCTTAGCGAGTAATCGCCGCATGTCGGCGAAGGCGTATTTTGGTGGTATTGTCCGGAGCGAAACGCCGCTTCGGTGCTCGGCTCAACCCGGATTTGACACCTATACTCAAAATGTCTTTGTGAATCACTATTTTGAGATATCTTGATATGTCGTTATGGCACTACATAGTATCTAGACGGAAACTCATAACGGCGAAAAATACAATGGGTTACGCGACAATTTGACAACGAAGATTGTTGTGCTGTAGGAAAGCTAATTTTGCCCGAAAACGCGAAAAACCGTTGACTAGCACAAAGCGCAGACTGAAACGGGTAAAGCGCTCGGCAATGTTATCGAGTTGATTGGGTAGAGGTATCGGTAGATAAAATTTCATTATTCATGATGTTGCGCTATTTCGGCGAGGAATTCGCGGTGCAGGGGTGCAGGGACTGCCAGTCATCTGCGCAAATCTGCGGAATCTGCGCTTCAACTGCCCTTTGCGGGCTCATCCGTTCTCACCCGCATGCTCGATTCGTACCCGCAGCGGGGCTTGGCTGTCGACGTGTACGTCTCGTTGCGGGAAGGCGATGGTGATGCCGGCGGCGGTGAATTTTTCGTTGATCGCCTCGTTCAGCGCGCTGGCTGTCTTGAAGCGCAGGTCCACCGAGCCGACGAAGCAGCGCAGTACCAGGCCGAGGGCGTTGTCGCCGAAAGAATCGAAGGTCACCGTCGGGCCCGGATCATCGAGCACGTTGTGGTTCTCTTGCGCGGCCTGTTCCATGAGTTCCATTGCCTTGCGTATCGGGGAGCCGTAGGCGACGCCGACGGACAGGACCAGGCGGGTCGTCGGATCGGACAACGACCAGTTGAGCAGCCGCCCGGTGATGAACTCCTTGTTCGGCACCAGCAGCTCCTTTCCATCCCAGTTGCGGACGGTCGTCGCGCGGATCTTTATCTTGGTCACGATGCCGTCCGTGTCGCCGACCGTGACGGCATCGCCCAAACGGATCGGCCGCTCGAACAGGATGATCAAACCACTGACGAAGTTGGCAACGATCTCCTGCAGCCCGAAGCCAATGCCCACCGTAAGCGCGGCAACCAGCCATTGCAGCTGCGACCAGCGTGCGCCGAGAGTACTCAGCACCAGTAGGATGCCGATGGCGACGATGACATAGGTGGTCAGTGCCGTGACCGTGTAGCGGCTGGACGGGGCCATATCGAACCGGCGCAGCAGGGCGAGCTCGATCAGCGCCGGCATGCGCGTTGCGAGCAGCCAGGCAGCGATCCCATAGATCAGGGCCAGCGCTGCCGCTGCCAACGTCACCGGTTGTGCCTGCTCGGTGCCGTCCACAGTGACGCTGGAGTGCCAGAGCACGAAATCGTCGAGGATCCGGAGTGCAGGCAGCGCGTCCTCCCAGATCAGATACAGGCCGATCAGACCGGCGACGCTCACAACCGTGCGGATGAGCTCCCGGGTCTCGGCGCTCAGGGTCATCAGGTCGACCTGCGGCTCTTCAAACGGGAGCTCGACATCGTGGCCGTCGGGTGCATCCGCTTCCGCCCGCGCCGCCTCCTGCATCGCCCGCCGACGCTCCAGCGCCGCCTCGTAGGCGAGCCTCCGCCGCGTCACCATCAGCCAACGCAACGCCAGCGCGTTCGTCAGCACCATGCCGAGCATGAGCCACAGGGTGTTGAGGTACATAATCGCCTCGGTGACCACCGTGTGAATGTAGCCGGCGAGTCCGAGGAGGGCGAACGCCATCGGGATGAGCAACAACAATGGGTACCAGAGCCAATAGGTCCGCATCAGCAGCGGGTAGGTGTTGCTGTGGCGCGCCTGCGCCAGCACACCTCTGCGCGGATGGAAAAGTCGGAACAAGAACCAGACCAGCACTGCATAGAGCGGCAGCGCAAAGAGCCGCGCCGGGGTTCCACCGGTCGTGACCGGACTGAAGTCGATTGCCAAATGGAATGCGAGCCCCGCCGTCGGGAATAGCCAGATTAGCCAGGTCAGGTCGCGGCGCAGGGGAACAACGTTGGACTCGGGCCAGAGGAAGTGGACCCGGGCAAGGCCCCGCGGCAGGCAGATCGCGGCCAGAGCCAAGAGTGTGTACAAGATCATGGCGATGCGCAGCAGGCTGTCACCGACCGCCCGCGGCAGCTCCGTGCTCGCGTCGAGCAGCATGAGGTGCAGGCCGATCACCGCCATCAACAGCGGCAGCGGCGCCGCAATCAGCAGCGTCAGTCCCAGGGTGCGCAAGGTGAGCCCGAAACCATCCGTCGTTGGCTTACCGACCCGATTGGCAATGGCGTGGATCTGCTCGAGCAACCTGCGGCGGAGCCAGGTCAGCGCCACGGCGAGCACCAAGGCGAGCCAGAAGGCGGGACTCGGCGCGAGCTCCTGGAATGCGGTGTCGGCCAATCCGGACAGGTCCGCCGCGGCCAGCATCGTGCCCACCTCGGCAGGTAAGCGGCGCAGATCGTTGATGCCAGTCGGCGCCTCGCTGCGCAACCACAGCACGTTCTCCACCAGGAAGTCCTCGTACTCGACGGTGGCGGCGATCAGCTGGTCCTCGGAGGCGGCGAGTTCGCGCTGCTTGGTCAGGTACAACTCATGGGCCTGTAGGGCCTCGCCGATGAGTTTTCGGCGCTGCTGCACCAGGTTCCGTAGCGCTTCGCGCAGATACGGCGTCAGCGGCTGTTGCAGCGCGTCCTCCAGCGCCGCCACTTGCTCGTCCAGGTCGGCGGTGCGTCGCTCTTCCGCCCGATAGCGCAGTAGGTGCACGTTGCTCCCGGATATCTGGGCGCGGCGCTGCTTGCGTCGTTGCTTGATGGACAAGAGATCCGGCAAGGCCCGCCGCTGCTCGAGAAGCACGGTGCCCAGCTCGCCGGAGAGTTCGCCCGACTCGATGGTCTCGCGGGCGTCGGCGTAGTCGGCATCGATGCGCTCGATGAGCTGCGAGACGCCCGCCTGTGCCGAATCAAGCCCCTGCAGCTGATCGGTGATGGCGTTGATTTCCTTCGACAGGGCGGCGTTGCGCTCCGACAGACGTCCCAACAGGGGGTCCATACCCGCGGTCGCGCGCTGTGCTCGCTCCGCTTCGATACGGGCCTCGTCTGCCACCTGCTGGCGCTTGCGATTGACGACCTCGTTGATGGCCTCCACGCGGGTGGTTATCCAGGCGATGCTGGCCTCTTCGCGGTCCCGCTTTGCCTGCAGCAGCTTCATCCGTATCGGGCGGGTCAGCAGCTCCTGATCGAGCAGCTTGATCTCGGTGCTGAGCGCCTGGTACTCCGTTTCCAGGGCCCAACGCTTCGCCTGGATCGATACCAGGCTGGCCCCCTCCGCCGGCGGCAGCTGGAGCTGCGCCGCGACCGCTTCGCGCTGTTCCGTCGCCTCGGCGAGGCGCTGATTGATGACTGTCGGTCGGCCCTCGTTGTACCCCAGGCGCGCCTCAAAATCGGCCTTTCGGGCCGTCACCGCACCCAGGTCCGCCTGCTCCTTTTGCAGCAACGCCACCAGTTCCTCCAACGGCTGCTGCTGCGACAGCAACAGGTTCGCCAGCGGCGGTGGGATGTTTTCGGGGTCGGTCGCCTCACGCAGCGTCTCGAGCTGCGCGGGGGCGGTTTCGCCCGCCAGTCGATACTCTTCGATCGCATTTTCGTTCGCACGGGTCGTCTCGATCTGGTTCAACGCCTTGCGATACAGCTCGATAAGTTGGAGCTTCGCCTCGTCGGCGAGGTCGATCGCTGCCTCCACCTCCGCGATCTTCGACTCGAGCACCGCCGGCGTGACCGTCGATCCGGCACGGACGCCGTCCATGGTCTGGGCAGCGGCGGGCAGCCAGGGTAGCCAAAGCGTCGCGAGAACAAGGGCTGCAATGAGCGAGAGCGCGGACCGCGTCATCCGCAAACCACTGGACGATGCGCATGGGAAGGCGGTGAACGGCTTGGCGCAATCCTTCACCACGCATACCCCAGTTTGAGCCGCACTGTCGTGTCGGTGGTCTTGGCCTCCACCGCCGGATCGCTGTCGTACTCGATATCGTACTCGATGCCACCGACGATGCCGGAAATCAGAGGCACCCGCAAGCCTGTCCAAGAGCGCCAGAGCTGCTTGCTCGTGTCGTTGGTTGCCCAGAATGCGCGCTGGGTGTGATAGAGCTGTAGTTGGTCCTTCCAGACAACCTGATCGTAGTCGAGGTACCAGAAGGGACCCCAAAACCGGCGATCCTGGGTATCGTAGAAATCTTCGCTGATGTAACCCGGTCCAAGCTCAGTGCGTAGATTTCGCTGCGCACTGTCAGAAAAGCGGTAGCCCAGCGTCGAGGCGACGCCGACACGAAGGCGCTTATCGGCAAAGCGGTCGTGGCCTGCCAGCACCCAGCCGGCGGCATACCAGGGGCTTTCGAAGAGGCGGCTGTACTTGACGTCCAGCGACCAATTTTGGCTGGTCTTGACGCCGCTGCTGGTGTCGTACTCGAGGATTCCGGCGCTTTCGATGCGATGCCAGCGCCAACGATAGTCGAGGTGATAGTCGAAATCGAGCTCGTTCTGGTCGGTGTTGCCTGCCTGGCTCTTGCCGGCCAGATTCACGCCACCGCTCAGTTTGCCGCCCTCGCCGGACTCCCAGGGCTCGGGATCGATCACCCGAACCCGGTCGGGGACGACGCGGATGGGCTCGGACGAGGCGGATCTGCGCACGCTGATCCTTTCTGCCATGGGCGAGAACTCGCTGATACTGCCTTTCGTTTCGTCGTCCAGCAGCGCCAGGCGCGGCGCATCGAAGCGCACATTCTGCACCTTGGAAAGATTGATGTTCAGCGTGCCGGCATAGTCGGTCTGCAATTGCAGGGAGATCGGATCGATCCGCACGACCGAGCCGGTCAGGCGGTCGCCGTTGCTCATGATCACCTCGTCGGCGACGCTGCAGGAAAAGACGAGGAAACCGGCCAACAGGAGAATGCGTGCTATACGCGGGCGCCAGCAACAGGTTGCGCTGGAGCGACACATGATCCGGCAGGACGGTCTCGGCAAATGATCGTGCAGGGCTGTTGACCTTCGAGATCCGTAGTCCGCCACGCCGGCAATCGAGATCCGGGACGCCCGAGTCCCGCGCGACATCGGCCGCGGTTCACTCGGACGGCAGGTCGGGAACCTTGGCGAACTGCATGGACGAACCTCTTGGGAATAGCGCTTCACTCCTGTCGCCCCTCCATCCGAGAGCCGCAAGGGCATGGCCTGATTCCTTTCCCAACGCGTTGCGTTAGCTGGTGAGCGGCGCCTGCGCCCTCGGCTAGATCCTTGCCGAGTTGTCGGTAAAGCGCGGCCTGCAATCTGCCAAGCGCTCGCGTCAGCCAGCGATCGCTCAGCGCCAGTCCGATGATCTGGATCGTCATCCGCGTCGGCCCAGTTTGATGCCGCCCCAGACGGCGAGAAACAGCACAAACCCGATATAGCCGAACATCGGGACATAGGTGCTCGGCTGGGTCAGGTTCGCCATCGCACCGAGCGCTACCAGCGGCGCCTCCAGCCTGGCCACGTTCTTGAGTGCTGCGTCAAGCGCGGCAACCTCTTGCAGGGTCGGGTCGAGCGCCGCAACCTTGTGCAACGCAGGGTCCAGTGCCGCCGCACCTTCCAGAGACGCACGCAGTGCAGCGACGTTGCCAAGCGTCGGGCCGAGGCCGGCGACAGCGGTGAGTTGCACATCGAGTGCGGCAACGTCGGCCAGCGGCCGTTGCAAGTCGGCGATCCGTATCAGCGCCGGCGTCATCTCGGCCACGCGTCCGAGCGTCGGTGTCATCTCCGCCACGCGCTCCAGCGTGGGTTCCATTCCGGCCACCCGCTGCAGCGGGTTGCGCAACTCCCCGGCCGCGGTCAGCGGTGCCTGCAGCCCGGCGACGGTGACCATGGGTTGCTCCAGGCCGGTCAGCTGCTGCATTGGTTCGCGCAAATCTGCGACGGCCTCCATCGGGACCCGAAGTTCTGCCACTTGCTGCAGCGAGGGGCCGAGATCGGCTACGTCTTTCAGTTCCTGCGGCATCTCGACCAACAGACGCCTTGCGGCACAGCCGCCCAACAAGAGCGCAGCGGCCAGTGAAAGAAGCAGCGCCAGCCGCCAGCCCGAGCTCTCGCAGCAAGAGCACCGAACACTTGGCTGGCAGCTGGCCGGACCGCTCGAGGATCTGTTGATGTGCATGCCAAATCGTTCCTTCAGTCCGCGTAAGTCTTACTCGAAACGCTCAGTCTTTGGGAAACTTCCAGGTAATCTTCCCGGTCCGAATCAGCCGTCGCCCAGGCGCCCCGGGCGGAGTGCCATTTCGAACCAGCTCGATCAGGTCGGCGCTCACCCGTGGATTGCTCGTGAAATAGGCGTGCCCCCAGCGGTCGGTCCGCTTTTCATCATTGTCGATGATATCGATGGAGCCGACGCTGTCGTAGTAGTCCTGAGCGTGCTCCGGGATGTCGTCGGCCGTGAGTTGGCCGACGCGGTCCGCGCTGCGGAACAGAAACTGGGATAAGCGCAACGCCTTATCCTCCGACGAGGCGTAGATGGTGAAGCGCCCGCGGAAGAACTTCGGTAGGTGCGGCGAGGTCCAGTCGGTGATCATGTCCGGGTCCGAGGCAAAGATCTCCAACTGCTGCGAGGCCACGTCCTTGTCGATGTCTGGTGACATCAACACCCAGTTCTCGAACTTCAGCGCCTCGGCCGGACTCTGACCGGCGGCGATGGCCTCGATCGAGAGCTCCCGGATGGCATTCAGGAGAACCGCCGTCCCGCGGCTATGGGCCAACAGTTGAATCCCCTCCACACCGGACGTTTGCGCCAGCGTCCGAATGACCTTCTTCAGGTGGCCCACCGAGTACTGCCCCGACTCCGTGGTGCTGACGTAAGACGTTAGCGGATTGCCCGTGCTCGAGGCCGGCCAGGTGAAGAAGCTGCAGACGTGCACTCGGCCGAAGAAGTGGCACAGTTCGGCGGCGGTATAGGCCGCCGTCGCAAAGGTCTCGTTGAATCCGTGCACGTAGAGCATGACCTGCTTGGAGGGCGCCGATTCCAGACGCCGCTGCACCTCCGCTTGCAGCGCCTTGTTCGCGCGCCGATGTGCGGCCAGCGTGTCCGGGTCGCGTCTGAGGCCAGTTGCATCCGCTTGCAGCGGATAGGGCTCCATCGGGTAGCGGCCCAGCTCCTTGACAGCGCCGACCTCCAGCACGATCTGCTCGTCTCGGGGATCGGAGAGACTGTAGCGCTGCAAGTCCTTCCAGTCCATCCGTGGCAGCAACGCCACGTCCACCGACCCGAACACCAAGAATCGCGAGCGCTGTTGCCCATAGGGCAGCTCGGCCTCCGGGTCTTCCTCCGGGGCGCGATCGGTGATGTAGAGCAGGTCGACATTGCTCTTGCGGCGCTCGGGCGGAACCTCGTCGAAGATGGTCTGTGCCGCCGGGAGAGGGTAGATCTTCGGTGTCGGCATCAGTTCCCTGAGCTTAGTGGCGCAGCCGCCAAGAACGATCGTACCGGCCAAAATCAGCAGTATGGCGATAGCGCGCCAAGACCGGGTGTTTTCTCGCGAGGCCATGATCATCAGTGATTACCTATGCATGTGTACCTGGCGCATATCGCTCTGTAGTCGAGGACAGCGCATGAGTCTCCGAGCTATTGCAGGGCAGCCGGAGCGGGGACAGGTGCGGATTGTCTACCACTTTCGGTCCTGGTTCTGACCAGAACAGAGGCGGTGGTGCCGACGCGCAGCTTGACCTGGTCCGGCACCTGTTCGAGATGTACGCGCACCGGCACCCGTTGCGCCAGTCTGATCCACTCGAAGGTGGGGTTGACGTTCGGCAGCAGGTCCTGGCCGGTGCTGCCGTCCTGCTGGGCGATGCCCCAGCCGATGCTGTCGACGACGCCGGTGAGCGGGGCGTCCGGGTAGCTCATCAGCGTGATGACGGCCTGATCGCCGGGCTTGATTCGCCCGACCTCGGTCTCGCGGAAGAAGCCGTGCACCCAGTAGCTGTTGGCGTCGACCAGGGCCAGCGCCGGCTGGTTGGCCACCGCTTGGCTGCCCAGGCGCAGGTTCAGGTTGGTCACATAGCCGTCCACCGACGCCTTTACTTGGGTGAACTGCAGATTCAGCTGCGCGGTTTCCAGCGCGGCCTTGGCGCCGCGCAGCTGGGCGTTTTCCTCGCCAGGCGCACCCAGGTCCGCCTTGGCCCGCGCCAGCTCGGCCTGCGCCTGCAGCTTGGCGGACTGGGCCTGCATCAGCCGGGACTCGGCCTTGTCCAGATCGGCCTTGGCGACCTTGTTGGACGCCTCGGTCTGGTCGAATTGGCGCTTGGCGATGTCGCCCTTCTTAACCAGCTTGGTGGCGCGATCGAAGTCCGCCTGCGCCCGTACCGCCTCGGCCTGGGCGCTCTCGACGGCGGATTGGGCTTGCTCGATCTGGGAGCCGCTCTGCTCCAGGGCGGCCTGGGCGACGTTGACCTGCTGCTCGAGGTCTTTCAGGTCGTCACGGGTCTCGTCGAGCTTGGCGTGGGCCTGGTCGAGGGCCGCCTTGTAGGTGCGCGGGTCGATCTCGAACAGCAGATCGCCGGCGTTGACGAACTGGTTGTCCACCACCGCGAGCTTGACGATGGGGCCGGAGACCCGCGGGGCGACCTGGATGACGTTGGCCCGCACCTGGCCGTCGCGGGTCCAGGGGTTCTCGATGTAGTCCCAGTATTTGTAGGCGACGGCCGCCGCCGCGACCAGGACCACGGCGCCGGTGAGGAGGACTTTGACGGTTGCGCCCATGATGTTCAGCCCGGTATGACGAAGGTTGCGAGAAGGACGGTGTAGGTCACGGCCAGGGCCAGCAGCACCAGCGGCGGGTAGGCGAAGAAGCGCGAGAGCCGGTAGCGGTTGAGCAGGTGAGCGCTCAACCAAGCGGCAGCGGTGCCGAGGGTTGCGGCGATCAGCATCGGCGGGAAGTAGACGCCGCCGATGACGAATTCACTGGGGATCAGGTTCATAGCGTTCTCCTCAGACATCGATGCGATAGCAGGCGTGCTCAAAAACGCGACTCGCGCCAGGCCCCCCAAGGGATGCCCTCGGCGACGGTCGCATAGTTCAGGCCCGCCTCCGACAGGCCCCGATAGGCCCCGAGCAGCCGGTACAGCCGTTCCCGGTCGCCGTCGTCGAGCGCGCCCTCCGGGGCCCGGTTCATGGTCTCCGCCACCCGCTGCTCCAGCCGCGCGAGACGGGTATCCAGCCCGGCGCGCAGGCGCTCGGCGGGCTCGCTTGCGGTCTGCTTGGACCAGGCATCGACGACCTCCAGCACGCGCAGCCGCCAGGCACGCACGTCCGCAAGCAACTCGCGCTTGACCAGCGCCGCTTGGGGCGCCTCGCGGGCGTCGAGCAGCTCCAGCATGCGGTAGGACAGCGCCTGGAGACTGGTGGTCAGGGCCTGGATCTGCTCCGGCGTGGTCCCCGGCAGCGCCCGGGTATCCACGGCCGCGCCCCAGGCGGCGAGCTTATCGGGCAGGCTCGCGATCTCGCGAAGATGGTAGGCCCGGCGCCAGCGCGCGATGGGGCCCGGCGTCTCGGTGATGCCCCAGGGCATGGTGGTGAGCAGAAAGGCGATGCTGCGGAAGAAGCGCCTTTGCAGGCGCAGGAAGACCTTCTCGGCCGACGCGGGCGCCGGGACATTGGCCGTGATCGCGAGGATGATGAAGACCAGCGGGAACATCAGCGCCGTGTTGGCCACCGAGAGGAAGCTGTAGGTCTGCTCGTTGGAGATGCCGGCCACGAGGACGAACATCATCAGGCCAAAGGCGCGCCCCAGGGCCTGCTTCGGGGCGTGGAAGAGGTAGCAGACGGTGAAGGTCACCGCGAACAGCAGCGCCCCCAACGCGGCGAACCCGGCCAGATGGGGCATGACGAAGATGTAGAGGACGCCCGCGAAGCCGATGCTGACGATGGCCGGGATCAACACGGCCATCAGCGGCAGCATGGGCATGGTCGCCACCGCCATCCCGAACGGGGCCAGCATGATGACGAAGGCGCTGTTGCCGGGGATCTCGGTGTAGACCCAGAGCAGATAGGCCAGCCACAGGCCGAGCATGACCCTAAGCCCCGCCATCAGCCGGTCGCGATCGATGAGCAGGCGCGGCCCGGCGACCGCCGCGGGGGCCGGCGGCGCCTGTTCGGGGCCGAATCCTTTGATGTCGGCGATGGTCTCGAACAGGGCCCGCGTGGCCTCCTCCAGCTTCAAGGAGCGGTTGCGGATCACCGCCAGGGCGGCCTTCTGGAACTGGGTCAGGGCGCCGACGGCCTCCCGGTCCCAGGGCAGCGCGATGGCGCGGGGGGTGCGCTCGGGGGCCTCGCCTTCGAGCATGCGCTCGGTCTGCGCCATGCGCGCATCCAGCTCATCGGCCAGATCGTCGATGTTCGGCAACAGGTGCGTGAGCTTCAGCGTCTCGACCTCGGCAAAGCTCTCCCGCCACTTCTCCATCTGGTCCATGACCTCCGCCACCCAGGCTTGGACCTGCTGCCACTGCCGGCGCACCTCCCAGACCTCGTAGCTGTCGGTGCGCGCCGCGGCCAGCGCGGACTTAAAGCGGTTGAACTGTTGCAACTGCTGAATGCGCTGGGCATGGACATCCTCGGCATCATTCTCCCCCCGCAGTCGGCGCAGAAAGTGACGGAACAGCCCATGCTGGGTGGCTGTCAGCTCGCGGGCCGCCTGGATCATCTCGCCTTGGGTATTGCTCGGCCAGAGCAGGACCGTGACCAGGGTGTAGGAGAGGATGCCGACCCCGGTCTCCAGGATGCGCAGGATGGCGGTGTTGAAGACGTTCTCGGTGGGCGGGAGCGAGCCTAGGCAAATGACGGCGGCGACGAATCCGGCGGCGTTCCAGAAGTACTGATGCTCGCTCGCCGCCATACGATAGGTGCAGTAGCCGATGAAGACGGTCAGTACGGTGAAGAACCACCAGCGCTCCTGCGGAAACAGCGCGATCAGGGTCAACGAGAAGACCGCCGCCAGCAGCGTGCCGGCCATGCGCATGATGCCCTTGTTCAGGGACTGCCCGATGGTGGAGAGGCTGATGACGGCCACCGCAAAGCCGGCCCAGTGGGGGTTGGGCCAGTTCATCGACAGGGCCAGGTAGTAGGCGATGGTCATCGCCAATGCGGTCTTGATCGCCTCTTTGACGCGCTTGGACAACGGCATGGTCGTTTCCCGAAGGCCCGCGGGATCAGCGATCGGCCAGTAGCCGCTCGAGCTGATCGGCGCTGAACAGTCGGCCGACGGTCAGGCCCTGCACGATGATCGAGAAGGCGACGACGCCGTAGGTCATGTGCAGGATCACCGCCTTGTCCGGACTGTCGGGCAGCGACATGGCCATGGCGATGGCGAGCCCGCCGCGTAGACCACCCCAGGTGAGCAGGTTGGTCAGGCCCAAGCGATCCGCCTCGAGCGCACCGGCCGCGGTCAGGCCGCTCAGCGAGATGGTGACGCTGAGCCAGCGCGCTGCCAGGCAGACGAGCACGGCGATGGTCGCGGTCGGCAGCAGACCTTCGCTCGGCACCAGCACGATATGCAGGCCGATGACCACGAACAGCACGGCGTTGAGCACCTCGTCGACGGCCTGCCAGAAGGTGCCGAAAGGTGCGCGCTGAGTGTCCAACAGCCGCGGCAGGCTGAAGTTGCCCACCACCAGACCGGTCACGACCATGGCGATCAGTCCCGACACCTCCAGATGCTCCGCGAGACCATAGCCCAGGGAGACCACGGCCAGCGAGATCAGCAAGTGGGTTCCATAGTCGCTGGTTCTCGTCATCATATGATGCATGACCGCGGCGGCGACGACTCCGAGACCGACACCGCCGAGGACCTCGCGCAGGAACATGACCAGGGCATCCGCCAGAGTGGGCTGCTGGGTGCCGACGGCAACGGCAAGGAAGATGGTGAAGATGACTACGCCAACGCCATCGTTGAACAGAGATTCGCCGTTGATGATGGCTTCGAGACGCGGGGGCAGCCCGACTTTGCCTAGAATTGCCAGGGCGGCGATGGGATCCGTCGGCGAGATCAGGGCGCCGAAGACCAGAGCGAACATCAAGCCGAGAGTGATGCCAACCAGACCGAGTAGCCACCACAGCGCGAATCCAATCAGGACCGCGGCGATCAGCGTGGCACCGAGCGCCAGGGTAAGAATGACCCACTTCTCCTCGCCCAGGGTACGAATATTCACGTTGATGCTGCCCGCGAACAACATGAAGCAAAGCACGCCATTCAAAAGAGTTGCGTCTAGCGAGAGGCGGGTCACGAAGGCCTGCTCCTGCGCGAAGCCGTCGCTAATGCCGAGGGCGTTCAGGAGCATCAACACCAGCATGAGGCCGAGCGCCAGCAGCATGAGACCGATCATCTGCTGCAGGTGCAGAAACCGCTCGTTGATGTAACTGAACAGAGCGGTCAGTCCGAGGCTTGCCGCGACGGTCAAAAAGACTTGCATAGGCTGCTCCTTACGTGTGCACCGATTGTTGAAGGTCTTCTCTTGCGCAACTGCGAGCGATATCCGGTCGATTCTTCCCCTGGCAGTGGGGCAGTGGGCAAGATCGGGCGGAGGATCGCACGCATTCGTTACTGTCGCTTTCCTTAAGCTAAACAGGTTTTTGGCTTGGGTGTCGCCTGCCGACTCATTCGCTACCGCTATCGGCGTCGGTATCGGTAATCGGTATCGGCGTCGGTATCGAACTGACCAACCCGATACCGCCAAGCTCCTCGCTGACCGCGTAGCCACGCTGTCCGAGCTTCGTTGGCATGGCCACAATACCATCGAGCAGTGCCTTTTGCTTGCCGTTGTCGTCTGCGGACAACGCATCGCACACCAGCGAGCACGTCCTGAATCGCAGCGCACTCCAGCGCCGAGCCACGTGCGATTTCAAACGACCGGCGTCGATCCCCGCTCGTCGCTTTGCCGTTTCGATGGCCGCAGGGTATACGTCCAGCTTATCATGACCGAATGGCATATGGCGTGTTCTCTCTCGATTCCGATTCCGATAGCGACCCCGACCCCGATTGCACTCCGCCGATGTCTGGATAGCGTTGTATAGGTTATTCATGAACCGCTACTTATTGTCCGCGACGACCGTGGCCCAATCCCTTCCAGCAGCGCTGGAACACCGAGAACAGCAGTGCCGTCGTCCAGCCGACCAGGAGGATGCCGTTCAAGGCCTCGATCCCGCTGAGAATGCGCCATTCGTGGTCGATCAGGGTAATGTCTCCATAGCCCAGGGTGGTGAAGGTGACCACGGAGAAGTAGACCGCCTGCTCAAACGAGGCCAGTTGGTCCCCGGGCAGGACCAGGACATACGCCAGCGCCCAGATAACGACCTCGACCAGATGCAGTATCAGTAGAACGACCGCGGTCCAGGCCAGCGCGGGCAGGGCCGCGCCAACCCTGAAGTTACCGCTCGGATCGGCATAGCGCTGCACCAGGTGGCGAGCCCAGTAGACCGTCCCGAGGGCGTGAATCGAGACGGTTGCAGCGACCACAACGACCGTGGTCAATAACATTCCCAGCATCGATAACATTCCCAGCATCGCTTTCTGTTTCTCTGTCTTCGATCGTGAATGAGGGGCTCGACCTCGAGGAGGCCCGAGGCATCCTGGAGACGGCCCGCCGGTTGCGTTCGAGAATAAGGTCGGTCCCGCGAATACCCCGTGCAGCTTCGCGTCGTGGAGAAATCCATCGCCCTCCTGGGAGAATGGAATGCATCCACCCCGGTGTCGTCGCCACCGATATCCAGACTCATGTCCAAGCCGATCATGAGCGCGATCAGCGATTGCGCCGAACACCGCCAATCAGCGTGCTCCCGATGGCGCCGGCGGCGGCACCCTTGCCCGCATCGCCGGCGATACCGCCGATGACGGCGCCTTTCGCAGCGCCGCGTAAGGTATCGCCGCCGACGTCCCGCGCCGGCGAAGCGAGTGGCGCGATCAGTACCGCCGCCAGAACGCCTGAAAAGATGGCCCGTTTGTTCCTTGGAGAGTCCTTCGGATCTCGAGCTCTTTGCAACTCTATCTACCTCGGTACGTTAGAGTCAATGGCCTTTGTGCTTACTGAGGTATGCAGGAACCGATCCCTTCGCCGGACACCGGCAGGGTCAGCCTGCCGTTGCTCTTGCCGATGGTCGTGCTCCAGCCCGTCCCCTGGTCGACGCCGAGCAGCACCAGCGAGCCGCCTTCCGCATGTGTACTCAGAATCTCCGAGGTCCGCTGCTCGCCGTCCGCGCGAACGTTTTGCGCAACCTTGTTTTGCACACCGATCATTCGAGTCGGCACCCCGCACCTGATGTCAGGGGATTGCATTTGTCGGACGCGCCGACAAGCCCCTTGCTAGGCTGTCGAAATGACCTGAGTTTTGATGCCAAACCGATTCCGGGTCTTGCATTGCAACATCGAACGCACCGAGGAAGCCTAATCGGTGTCGGGGTCGCTATCGGAATCGGAATCGGAATCGGAATCGAATCCGCTCATCGATCAAAGCAGCCAGCTCGATACCAATCCCTAATTCCGACCCCGACACCAACACCGACTAAGCATCCATTAACCGGGAAGCCCTTGTTTTAGTGAGACTGCAGATTTCGACAGCCTAGATCGTAGCCCAACCTGATTATTCACTCGATACCGCACGTCGACTTGATCTGCTCGATGCGCGCATCGATGCGCTCGTTGTACTCACCGCTCGCGATCTCCTTGCTCTTTTGCTGCGTGCCGGTTAGCAGGTGGAGCACAGCGGTAGAAGGTATGATCGACGTCACTCCCTTTTCCATCTGTTCGAGCGAGCTCTTCTTCTCGGCCTCGAGCTTGGCGATCTCCTCCTTCGCCGTGTCGCAGTCGACCGAAGCTTCCTGTCCTAGACTTCCGCTAGACAGAGTCGCGAGAAGCAGGATCAAGCTAGGAAGGATGACAATTTTCATGGTTCGTTTCTCACTCTCGGCAAAGTTCATTGGAATCAGCGTTTAGCTGAAGACGCACACGAGGGATCGAGCGTCGTCCGGGCCAACTGTGCCCAGCTGCTGCGTTCCTCTCCCCTCGGGTCCGGATGCAACCCCGGCTCGACCGATCTGACTGAAGCTTCAGCGCAGAAAGCGTTGGCTCGTGTATCCTGTTAACGACATTGCCGCCTGCGCATGATTCAGGGTCGACAAGAAACGCAGAACTCATGGCTTGCGATTTCAATGCAAACGGCTCGGGCATGAATGCGAGGCATGGATCGAGCGCTCGGACGACGGATCGTACCTTAAGCGATGTTGTTACCCATTTCCTATGCAGATTGCGAAAACATCCTGGTAGGACGAGCTGCATGGAAAGAAATCGCACCCTTCGAAGCTGATGTCGAGCAGTTGGTCAGAGCCGCGGCCGTGATGTTTGCGACTCTTCATCTGCGCAAACCGGCGAGATGGCGTTTCTCCGCCGGGTATGGCCTCAACACAGTGCGCATCATGAAGAGGCACGTTACGCAAGCGACAGAGTCCCCTCGAGCAGCACGTCCGACACCAAGCACATGCTTTGGATACCGCACCCTGTCCACGCGAAATCTGCGACCAATCAGGTTCGATACACGAAAACGAATGCTCAAGAGTCCACATCGGTGGCGCGCTGAGGTACATCTCGCGCTGGGTGCGGGCCTGCTGAAGTCGGTATACCAACGAGTTGAAAAAGGTGGTCTGTCCCCGTTTTCCCCGTGTCCCCGTTTTCCCCGCTCCCCGCGTAGAACAGATGCGCTTCATCCATCACGACCGATCCGAAGCGCCCCTGCCACAAATGTCCCGTCGCTCTCGAGCGCGCATTGATATACCCGGTGTACCGGCGGTGAGCATCGGCAAAGGTCTGGCGCAGACCGTCTTTGTCGGAAGGCACAGCGACGAGGTGGACATGATTGGGCATAAGGCAGTAGCACCAGATTTCCGTCCCTGACCGTACCGCCGCCTCGCCGAGGAGATCGAGGTACAGCTCATAGTCTCCTTCCTCAAAAAAGACTTGGCTGCGCCGGTTCCCCCGTTGGGTGACATAGTGCGGGAGTCCGGGGATAACGATCCTGGGAAGTCGTGCCATGCTAGGAGAGTGCCATATTTAGTGTATTTAGTAAACTGTCACCGTAACTTTGTCACCGTAACTTAACTGTCACCGTAACTTGAGAGTTATTTGTCCGCCATTGATAGGGGTCAGCTAAATGGTGACCCCCTGACCTGTGACCCCGGCTGCCCTGCGGCCCCAGATGGCCTGACCCCGGCTGCCGCACGGCTGCCGCATGACCCCGCCTGCCGCACTCGTATGCGCTACGCGGGTTGCGAATTTCCCGGATCGTTGAGCGATTCAAGACGGGCGATCCATGCTGCGAAGCGTGGGCATTTTGCCGCGATGCCGGCAATGCCTATTGCCTGCGTCACGCGCGGGCCGTGCAAGACCTTATCCCAGCCCGGATAGATGCCTGCGAGACGTCGCGATGGACAGGATTCATAACCGTCGTCGATCTGCTCCGGGGGGCCGCATTGGGCGACAACATCCGCCAAGCGTTTAGCGATCTCGGGCACGGCAAGAATTTCCGCCGTCTTGTCCGGATCGGCGAACATCAACGCCTCCAGCTCGTATTGCTGGATATAACCTATGACGCGAGCCCTGGTGCCTTCCGGTGCCCGCTCGCCGATCGCCGTTGCCAATTCGTCCGGCGTCAACCCCGCCCGCCGCTGAAAGGCGTAGTAGTCGTAAAGCGTAGTGACCCGGTCGAAATTGGGCAGCAGACGCTTCAACTCATTCGCGATGCGATCAAGATTCGCAGGCCCTCGAAGATCGATCGGCGTTGTGAAGATTGCAAACTGCCGCAAGTGCGGAGCTAGTGTCGTGTTGACGAATTCTCGCTCGGTCGAGCCTTCCACGCTCACGGCCAGACGAATCAAACCGGAGCCCCTCCCAAGACGTTCTTCTCCCAGAGATCGCCCAGGCGATAGTCCTCGAGCCAACCTTCCAGGTTCGCCGCGGCCAGCCGCCTGAACTGGGTCGCATCGTCCTTCGTCTCGACAATTATCAAGTCCTCGGGCTGGAACTGACTTGCGAGCGTCGCCGACTGCGTTGCCACAACAATCTGTGACCGCGCCGCCGCGCTACGCATCATGCCTGCGAGTAGCTGGATTGCATAGGGATGCAGCCCAAGCTCTGGCTCGTCGAGGATGATGAGGGCCGGCAGGACGGGATGCAGCAGCAGCGTTGCCAGAGAGATGAAGCGCAACGTGCCATCGGAGAGCTGGGAGACATCGAATGGCGCATCAAGGCCGCGATGCCTCCACCGCAGGCGGATCAGATCGGTCGTACCCAGCTCGGGCTTCAGCTCGAAGTCGTGAAAAGGCGGGAAGACACGACGCACGGTATCGACGATCCGCCGATAATCATCCAGACGATGATGTTGAAGGTGGTATAGAACGGCTGCGAGATTCGCTGCATCGGACTCCAGAGGCGCAGCAGCGGACCCTCTATGTGTCTGCTTCACAGGGGCAGCCTCGGAGGTGTCGTCGAAATGATATTGCCGCCATGAATCAATGTGATTGTAGATGCGGTAACGCCAATCTCGATGTGATCTCCAGCTCCATCTCAGCTCTGATTCGTTGCTACCCGCTGTCGCGAGTCTTCTGACACCGACAGGGCTTCCGATACTGCCGATATCGATGCGTTCCCCCTCGAACACGAGCTCGCCCTTCTGCGTAGGCACAAGCTTGCAAATATAGCTGGCTTTTGAATAGCGCAGCGTGAAAGATAAGCAATTCGATACCTTGCGGCCAAAGTGCAGCACTGCGTCTGCTCCGCCAATCTGACGGACATGGAGCTGAAGGTCCTGGTGCACAAGCTTGCCGACGAATCTGAACAACTTGAGCAGGTTGGATTTGCCTGCGCCATTCGCCCCGATCAATATATTCAAAGGGCGCAGTCCGAGCCCCATTCGACGAACGGACAAGGCGCCTTCAAAACGGATACTTTCAAGGCGGTCGGGCTGCGCCATCGATAAGACTCTCTCGCGATGAGGAAAAAGTTCGGCCAGGCAGATTTTCCCGGACAGGTGACATGCCTCAGGGAAACGCTGAGATATTCGGCGTTTCCCCGAGGCAGGATGCCTGGACAGTTTTCAACTGCTTAAGCATTTCAAAAATAGAGCAAAGCCGCAATCGCATTTTCTGCCTTGCGAGCCGAAAAATGCCTGGACGGCATTTTTTGTATCTCCCAAGTGGCCGGATGCAAACCTTGAGTTTACCTCGAATGTCGTTACCGGGCATTCGGTCTCGGCTCCCGGTCCGCTTAGGGCGCATGCCCGATAGGGCGATCCGCGTGTGACCGGCATGTTAGCCCGTCTTCGCCTATTCAGCCGAAATTGCAGCGTAATCCATTGATCCGTCGTCTCCGGACCCGAAAGGTCGGCACTACAGGTCGTCTCGCCAACTCGCCAGGATCGTTGCTGCGGTGCTCTTTATTCCGCCAGTTTCGCGGTTCGAGACGCTTGGTGCAACGGGTAAGGTCGGCACTACAGCGGGTTTCGGCACTCGCCCGCCAATAAAAACAACGCGTTGAGCGTCTCATGAGGCCCAGAATCAAGAAATTCCGGGTCGAACAGTCGAAGTCGGGTTAGTCGGCTAGCTGGTGCAAGTCCAGCCATGACCCTTGGAAGAGGGGAACATGTAGGCGAAGGCAAGGGTGTCCGAAGAAACTCCCGTGCGCACTTCAAGGAAGAGGAGAACGGCAAGGTGGCTGCCGTGCGGGAGCCAATGAGGGATCTGAAAGAAGCCGGAGTCCAAATTCGCAGCTTAAGCGAAAGCGAACCTTTGCTGAGGCAGACAGGAGCGGGTGAGGTGCCGTGGACCACTGAAGCCCAAAACGCTCCACGTAAAGCTCCTGTAGCTGGCCCGCCGCCCGTTGCGGTGCAGCCAGCGTCAGCGGGGGCAGCGCAACGGGCGGTCGGGCCGAGCCTCTCTCTGGGCGGGCTAGTCACGCGACTTCGCTCAGGCAACTCCCGAGAAATAGCGCGGCAGAAGTCCTGACTTGAGAGTCCCGTTGTCGATATAGTTGAACCATGCTACCCAACCAAGCCAAGAACGACGAAAGAACCCAAGACACGCCTGAGCGCTGCGGTGATTGAAACGATCCGTGACGCCGCGAGCAAGCTGACTGGACCGAAACGACGGCAGTTCGAGGCGCAAGTGGCCTTGGACTACCTCGGTGGGAGTGCGAGAAAGGCGCAAACAGTGTTTGGTTGGTCGAGCAAGACGGTGGCGCTGGGGTTGAACGAGCTGCGCACCGGAATCACGTGCGTCGACAACTATTCGCAGCACGGTCGGCGCCCATGCGAGGAGACCCAACCGCACCTGTTGGAGGATATTCTCGCGCTGGTGCAGCCTCACAGCCAGAGCGATCCGAAGTTTCAGAGTCCCTTTTCAATACACCCGCATGACCGCCAAGGCGGTGCGTCAAGCCTTGATTGAGGAGAAGGGTTGGACGGATGAGCAACTCCCCCATGCGAACACCATTGGCGTGATCCTCAACCGACACGGCTATCGCTCGAGGCGGGTGCAGAAGAAGAAGCCGATCAAGCCTGTCGAGGAGACGGACGCCATCTTCGAGACCGTTCGCCAGGAGAACGCACAGTCCGATCAACGCCCGGATTCGCTGCGCATTTCCATCGGCACGAAGGCGAAAGTCAATGTGGGACCATTCTCCCGGCGCGGACAATCGCGCGGTGCCTGCGCAGCGGCGGCCGCCGATCATGACTTCAAGCCAGAGCACAAGCGCGTTCCCTTCGGCATCCTCGATGTCATGGGCGGTTGGCTGACGATCCTCTTCGGAACCTCGCGCGAGACCAGCGATTTCATCGTCGACTGTTTGCAACACTGGTGGCACGACAACCACGAGCGCTAGGCTCACATCACCCAATTGGTCATCAACCTCGACAATGGTCCCGAGCTACAGAGTCGGCGCACGCAGTTCATGGCGCGCATGGTCGCGTTTGCCGAACAGACAGGCTTGGAGATCGTTCTGGTCTACTACCCGCCCTATCACAGCAAATACAATCCGATCGAGCGGTGTTGGGGAATCCTGGAGATGCATTGGAACGGCGCCTTGCTCGATTCCATCGATACGGTCTGCGAGTGGGCTCGCAGCATGACATGGAAGTGCCTCGAACCGGCGATTCGCGTGTTGGATCAGGTCTACGAGACAGGTGTTCGCCTGACTAAACAGGCATTCAAGGCCGTCGAGAAGCGTCTTCAGCGCCATGCATCTCTACCCAAGTACCATGTGCTGATTCAGCCGACGCCTGCGTAATCCTGGCACGTTATTTTCCGGGAGTTGCCAAAGGACCAGGACGCGTTGGCAAGCCTGAATGAGATCGGTGTCCTACCCGAGACCGTTACGTCGATCCAGCAAGCCCAGACCGATACCGTAGACAGATTCGATCCCTTACCGCCATCCAAACCCAAAATGACGACCGATGAACACCAAAGAGCTGATTCAACAAGCGATCGCGTTGCCCGTGGAGGAGCGCGCCCTGGTGGTGGACTCTTTACTCCGGAGCTTGAATCCGCCCCAGTCGGAGATCGACGCTCAGTGGGTAGTCGAAGCCAAGCGCCGCTTGGCGGAACTGCGTTCCGGGAAGGTCGAGGCCATACCCGGCGAGGCCGTGTTCGAGCGGATCTGGGACCGCTTCAAGCGCTGAGCTATCGCTTCCATTCCGAGTCAGAGGTGGAACTGACTCTCTCGATCGACTACTACGAGTCCATCGCGGGCTTGGGCTACGACTTCGCGGTCGAGCTGTACGACACCATTCAACGCATCGTGGATTCCCCAAGGCCTGGACGATCGTCGAGAATGACGTTCGCCGGTCACCCTCAAGCGTTTTCCGTACGGCGTGCTGTACAGCGAAGAACCCGACGGCATCTTCATCCTGGCAGTGATGAACCTCCACCGTGTGCCGGACTACTGGAAGCATCGCGTGTGACCCAGCTGGGCCGGAGATCGCAGGCCGTCCGCGTCCCGCGTGATTTTGAACTGCTGGGGTAAAGCGGCGTTGATGGGATAGGTCGGGATTTGCGTGAGTTTGCCTCACTTCAGCTTCGGATTCGAGCAATCGAAGACCGGCGCGCACGACCTCCCTCGCCGAGGCGTAGCGACCGGCCTGGACGCGGGTATGGACAAAGGATCCGAAATGCTCACCGAGGGTGATGGTATCAGGAGACTCGAGGGCCAATCGCTCCCTATCGGCGGCCACCAACACACAGCGTTCATTCCACTCCTGCCGATGCCTCAGCGGCTAGCGGAAGTTGCTGAGCCACCCTCAGTTGCGGCGTGGATGCTACAAATGATGAGATTCTTCCAAATGGCGGGGTATTTCCCACCCAGCCGTGAGACTTCGAGCAGGTACAGAAAGCGTGCCAACGACCGTGTTGGGTCCCGCCGCCTTCGCTGCCGAAGTCGAGATCGACGTCGAAGCTCGATTCGATCGCAGCCTCACCGACCGGATCGTTCGACGCCTCGAACCGCATCGTCAACTCGCCTTTGTCGTCCAGACCCTTCACGCCGTTGGCGACGTCCGGTTTGGCGTGCACCTGCATGACGGAAGTCAGGCCTACGGAGTTGCCGTAGACCAGCGTCGCCTTCAGTCCCTGCTCCACTTCTTCCGGTGCCGGAATCGGGTAGTGGCTCCAGACGGGCTTTGTTGCCTCCTCCTTGAGAAAGCCGGTCGGCTCCCCGGTTTCAGGGTCCTTCATGATCTCGCCCAGCTCCGGGTCCGGCGTGTCGGCGGTGATACCCTCAGCCTCCAACGCCTTGGAATTCATCAGCCCCTCATGTTGGGTTTCCGACAGAATGTAGAATGGCCGGTCCTCGACGATGGCGTCGAGAAACTCTTTTTTGGGGTGATTGTCCGGAAACAGCGTATAAGGGAGATTCTCGGCAAACAAAAGTTCGGCGTCAGGATTCGCGTCCACGTATCGCCTGAGCACCTTTTCCAGTTCGTCGACGGATGTGATGCCCGATGGTATGAACAGAAGCTCACCTTTTAGTGCATCGGCCGTGTAGGCGTTTTGTATGTGCAGGTGGATGTCATGCAGCCCCGGCATAACAAAGCGACCGTTCAAATCGATCAATTTCGTGCCATTTCCCGCCATCGCGTTGATGTCGACGCTGGAGCCGACGGCAATGAACTTACCGTCTTTGATCGCCACGGCTTCGGCCCAGAGTTGGGCTTGGTTGACCGTATAGATTCTGCCATTGGTGTAGACCGTATCGGCGGCCTCGTCGACCGGCTGCTGGTCGCAGCCAATCAATAGGGCGACCGCGACGACGCAAGCAATCATGTAAATGGACTTCATAATGGACACACTCAGGCAATGAACCAGCCACCAATTCCATGGCGGCACAATTTGATCGGACTATGCAAAAACTGCCGCGTTCTGCACTTGTTGTCGGAGGATAGAGGCTCGCGCTGCCATCATCGTGCATCAGCGCTTGTGTGTCCAACGACAGAGAGTTGGGACCGGGGCGTATCGATCTCCTGGGGTCGGGCTTGTACGGGGCGAGCGTGTGACTCTGGATACTCGAAGGCTACAGAACTTCCTTCACTAGTCCGCTTGTGGCCGGGACCTGCCGTTAGCCGACCCGGCTTCAGCCGTGTCGGGAAATTTTACAGTGGCCTGCCAAGGGATGCTTCCTCGAAGGTCCGTTCCTGCAGTCATCAGACATGCCGCGCAGGTTCCATCCGCCCATGGAGCACTCGCACGATCTCGATCAAGCCTGGCGGATCGCCCAGGGCTCGAAAGTAGATCACGTGGCTCTGCTGCGGGTAGCTGTAGAGCCCCTCGGTGATATCCGGACGAGATTTCCACAGCTGAGGGTTATCGCACAGCCAGTCGAAGCGGCTCAACAGGGCATCGATGTACCGATCGGCCTGCTCGAGGTTCCATTGTTCGGCGGAGTAGACCCAGATCTCGGCGAGATCCGCCTCCGCCCGGACGGAAAGCCGAAAGATCACTTCTTCGCGAGTCGCTCGCGGCCAGCGGCCTTGATCCGCTCCGCGAGCTTCGGCAACTCGTCAGCCTCGTAATCGTTGTAGGCACCGCGCTCGAGGTCCGCGAGCCCCACGTTGATCTCCGCGCGGAGCTGCCGAAGCTTTATGTCGTTCAGCTCGTCATACTCCTCCTTGGAGAGCACGACAGCGACGGCGCGACCGTGGCGCTCAATGACCACCGGCTCGCGCCGGGCGGTGTCCAGCAGTTGGCCAAAGCGGGCTTTGGCGTCGTGTGCGGAGATGTTTTGCATGAAGCTTCTCGAGGGATTGGTCCAATTCAGTTAAATTAGACCAAACTGCATCGAACCACAAGCCGCGCAAGCCCGCCTCTCGGGCCGCAACTCAGCGCTCCCGACGCTCAAGCGCCTGCCGGTCCTCGGGAATCTCGGCGACAGACGCCTGCATCTGCTCCAGCGCGGAGCGGGGCAGTGAATCCGCCAAGTGGAACGTGACATGCTGCACCAGCCCCGCCACATCCAAATGCGGAAGATACCCGCGCGAGTACCAACCCCGATGTTTCCGCCGATCAGCCATGGCACGCTCCGCCCGGACCGCCGAGTTGCACTCGGCTCCTTCCGTCAGGATCGCCGAGTTGCACTCGGCCCTTCCCACCAGAGAACCTGCCCAGTTGCACTCGGCCCATCCGCCGATGCCGAGTGCAACTCGGCGGTCCCGGGCGTCCCGGCAGCGGGGGCTTGGTGGTGTCGAAGGTGCTCATGCTGGGCGTGGTCCTTATCTTCGGGGCGGGGCCGATGGGGGCGCGGAGGTGTCGGCGATCAAGTCGCCTGCTGGTATGGCGCGGCTTTCGCCGCCCCGGGACCGCCGAGTTGCACTCGGCCCATCCGCGGATGCCGAGTACAACTCGGCGATCCCGGACGACCGCTACACAGCAGCGAGCGCACATGCTCGTCGTCCCAGACCCAGCCGCGCTGGAAGTCCGGTAGTTGCAGTCGCCCTCGGTGATCTCGCGGATGATGTCCGGCAGCAGGGGCTTGGTGCAGCCCTTTCAAGGTGTAGTGGCCCCACCAAGCAATTTGGCTGTTGAGACATGTGGATGCTTGGGGTCATAGACGGGTTTGGGCTTTGGCTTTTTTCGGCCCGCGCTTGTTTTTTCGAAACTTGGCAAGGTTCACTTTAGCGGCTAACTGTTGCAGGGTTCTACGCCTTTTCGCATTCGCGGGGTCGCCGCTGGCGATCAGCTTGCCGATCTCGGTCTGCTGCAGCGGGCTGTCCGGGTCCAGCAGCAGCGGCATCATGCCCAGATACTCGGCGTGGTCGGTGACCGCGGCCCAGTCGTAGGGCGTGCGCTTCTGAATCATCTCCCCGGTCTGGGCGTTCTTGATCGCCTCGCCCTTGGCGTAGCGATAGGCGTCGTTGGCATCGTTGCGGGTGCCGAAGGCGAAGGCGTCGGGCGAGGCCGATGTGTGCAGATGCTGCTCGCCGAAGTAGACATTCTTCAGCGGGTTCTTGCCGTCCGCGCTGCGCTCCGGCTCGCCCATGGCATCCGCTGCGAAAACGGCACCGATGGCGAGCATGGCCGCGCAAATTACGGGGAATGCCAGGGTGCGGTTTCTCTTGCTCACAGCGTCATCCTCGAAATCCGTAAGGTGCAAAGGCGCAGGTGCGTGCCGATCGATGAACCAGCCGGCGACCATGTGCCCAGGTCGCGGAGTCGCGCCAGTGACTCGACGCAGCCTGTTTTGATATGAAGTTGCGGTCAGTGCGACAAAGCGCGTAATCACTCGCTATGCAATTTGCGAAAACATGATTCACTGATCAGCGCAAAGGCAAGCGCCAAGCGCTATTGATCCCGAGCAAATGACTCTGGCATATCGACCCAAAATAATCCTTCGATATCAACGAGTCCTGATTATCCAGCTCCGATTTAACCTTACAAATAACCCAAGGACTCAGCGCAGAGTGCGCACAGGGACCAAGGCGCCTCGCCCGCAAGCGGACCTTGACCAGCCGTGGGAGCCGCTCGACGTAGGAGCCCGCTTGCGGGCGACCCGACACATGATGCCAGCGGAGCGCACGCGAGCGCCGCGCCTTTTGCGGAAAACAGGCTGTCGGCCACTGTCTCGTCGACAAATGAACCGAGGATGCCCCAGGGTGCAACCCGCCCAACCCGACTCGATCGGGGATGCAGTCAGCACCCCCCAACTGCAAGATTTTGCTCAGTAGCGGTTCATGAATAACCTATACAACGCTATCCAGACATCGGCGGAGTGCAATCGGGGTCGGGGTTGGGGTCGCTATCGGAATCGGAATCGAGAGAGAAAACGCCATCTGCCATTCGGTTATGAGAAGCTCGACGTCTAGCGTGCGGCCATCGAGTCTATCGGCTGGGCCTAGCGCTAGCTGGCTGTTTTGATCGATGAGCGGATTCGATTCCGATTCCGATAGCGACCCCGACACCGATGAGGCTTCCCCAGTGCGTTCGATGATGCAATCCAAGACCCGGAATCGGTTTGGCATCAAAACTCAGGACATTTCGACAGCCTACCCCCCAGCTGCAAGATTTTGCTAACAGATGGTAGAAACTGCTGCGCCTACCCTGTGGGAAGGGGTTGCTCGGCCATCCGCATCCCAAAAACATATAGAAAAACCAGGGCGTTTAGACAACGCGCATCACCGGACCGAGATCGACTGCGTCGTTCCCGCCGGCAGCCAGCACGTGGTCGCGCTTGTGTCCGAAGACCGGGCGCGGGCCTATCTGGGAGAAGCGTTGGGATGCAAGCTATGGTCCAGGGAAGACCGCCACTTGATCTGTCACCCAAGCGTTAGCGAATCGCTCATCCAGCTGGTCCATCGTCTGGTCCGCAACTACTTCGAACGGCGTGAGTTACTGGCGGATCGGGAGATCTGTAAAGCCAGCGAATCCAAGCTGATGGAGACCTTCGTTCAGGCGGTCGACAGCATGGACAGCGGCGTGGGTTCCATCTCCGCCCGCAAGCGTCACCTGGCTTTTCTGCGGGCGATCGAATACGCGGAGCAGTTGCAACTTCCCATCGGCGTGTCGGAGTTCGCGTCGGCAGCCGGCGTAAGCCGGCGCGTCCTCGAGCTCGCTTTCCGGGAGACACTCGGCGTGACACCGGTAACCTATCTGAGGCTCAGCCGCATGCACGGCGTGCGCCGAAAACTCGCGGCGGCGGATTCAGACTCCGCGCGGGTCAAGGAAATTTGCGCCTGCTGGGGTTTTTCAGACCCCGGCCGTTTCGCAGTCGATTATGGTCGCATGTTCGGCGAGTCCCCCTCCACGACCCTGAGGAACTGCGGCAAGCGACCTCCCAAGCGCTTGGTGGATGCATTGCGCGGTTCAAGCATTGGATAAAGGGGTGCTGCCCGCAAAGACTGCAAGAGATGGTGCAGAAACAAGCTAAACAGGTTTTTGGCTTGGGTGTCGCCTGCCGAGTCATTCGGTACCGCTATCGGTATCGGTATCGAACTAACCGACCCGATATCCGCCAGGCGTTGATCCTTCGCGTTACGCTGTCCTTTCACATGCTCGCAGTAGCGCTAAGCCCAGCCGACCTACTCGATGGCCGCACGCTAGACGTCGAGCTTCTGATGACCGAATGGCATAGGGCGTTTTCTTTCTCGATTCCGATTCCGACCCCGACCCCGATTGCACTCCGCCGATGTCTGGATAGCCTTGTATAGGTTATTCATGAACCGCCACTAACGACGTAGGAGCCCGCTTGCGGGCGACTCAGCGGACTGCACGCGAGCGTGGCACCTCCCCCGAGCGACTTTCGTTTCACCGCAGAGACGCAGAGAACACAGAGAAGAAGGCTGCATCCGCCACGGCCCCTCTGCGCACTCTGCGTCTCTGCGGTGAATCCTGACCTTCTTCGAAGGCCGTACCTAGGCTGTCGAAATGTCCTGAGTTTTGATGCCAAACCGATTCCGGGTCTTGGATTGCATCATCGAACGCACTGGGGAAATCTAATCGGTGTCGGGGTCGCTATCGGAATCGGTATCGAATCCGCTCATCGATCAAAGCAGCCAGCTCGATACCAATCCCTCATTCCGACCTTGACACCGATCCCGACTAAGCATCCATCAACCGGGAAGCGCTTGTTGTAGTAAGACGGCAGATGTCGACAGCCTACCCAGAACCGCTGCCTGGGTTGATCCATCGATTCCGCATCCTGACAACTGGCGCATGCCGGATCGATGGAACTTGATCGAGCTGCGAGTTGACAATCGCCCCCAAGAACTGTGAATAACCTGTGCATTGTTCGATCGCCTGCATTCATCCACAGCTTATTCACATAACCGAGGTGTTCAGACCCACAGTTTGGAAAATTCGTAAGAGATTGAATAAACGCATAAAAGACATCCGTGGTTTGTTATGCACAGGAGTTATTGTTACTACTGAATGGAATGATCCAATTTGTGATCACTGATCATTGTGAGTAAGCGCTGGGCGACAGTGGCCTACAGCCTTTCTCCTGGGGAAGGCGGGGTGCTCGCGTCTGCTCCGCCGGCATTGCCTGGCGGGTCGCCCGCAAGCGGGCTCCTACGCGTCCTAAGGTCCGCTGGTGGGCGAGGCGCGTTGGCCCCTCTGCGCACTCTGCGTCTCTGGGGTGAAACTTTCTATTCTTTGCAAGCAGCACCTTTCTCCTGGGGAAGGCGGGGTGCTCGCGTCTGCTCCGCCGGCATTGCCTGGCGGGTCGCCCGCAAGCGGGCTCCTACGGTGCTAAAGGTCCGTTTGCGGTCGCGTCTTGGCCTCTCTGCGCACTCTGCGCCTCTGCGGTGAAACTTTCTATTCTTTGCAAGCAGCATCTTTCTCCTGGGGAAGGCGGGGTGCTCGCGTGCGCTCCGCTGGCATTGCCTGGCGGGTCGCCCGCAAGCGGGCTCCTACGCGTCCTAAGGTCCGCTGGTGGGCGAGGCGCGTTGGCCCCTCTGCGCACTCTGCGTCTCTGCGGTGTAACTTTACATTCTTTGCAAGCAGCATCTTTCTCCTGGGGAAGGCGGGGTGCTCGCGTCTGCTCCGCTGGCATTGCCTGGCGGGTCGCCCGCAAGCGGGCTCCTACGGCTCGTAAAGGTCCGTTTGCGGTCGCGTCTTGGCCTCTCTGCGCACTCTGCGTCTCTGGGGTGAAACTTTCTATTCTTTGCAAGCAGCACCTTTCTCCTGGGGAAGGCGGGGTGCTCGCGTGCGCTCCGCTGGCATTGCCTGGCGGGTCGCCCGCAAGCGGGCTCCTACGCGTCCTAAGGTCCGCTGGTGGGCGAGGCGCGTTGGCTCCTCTGCGCACTCTGCGTCTCTACGGTGAATCCTTGCATTCTTTGCAAGCAGCAGCCTCCGGGGGAAGGGGCCAAGCGGTCTATTTCTCGACAGAAATCGCCTGAATGGCAGCCTTTGTCCGCCCTAAGCGGTCTCTGGTGCGTCATTGCGCCTGCTAAACCTGCAATCGCTTCGGTTCCGGCATCGGTCCGAAGGTCTCCAGCGGCAGCGGCTGCGGCCAGCCGTCGGCGCCGGTGTCTACCCATGCGAGCCAGCGCCAGGCGTCGCCGGTGGCCTCGATGAGCCGGTTGTCGGCGGGCTCCCAGACGGCGTGGCCGCCTTCGAGACGACGCTGCGGTTGACCGGCGAGGCGGCGGCCGAAGCTGGCGTGGATGCGCAGGCACATGCCGGACTCGGCATCCCAGAGCCGCATTGTGCCGTCATCGCCCGCGGACAGCAGCCGGCGGCCATCCGTCGAGAAGGCGCAGGACTCGACCCAGCCCTGGTGACCCGAGAGCAGGCGCAGTGCCTGGCCGGACTCGGCATCCCAGAGCCGCACTGTGCCGTCCACGCCCGCGGACAGCAGCCGGCGGCCATCCGGCGAGAAGGCGCAGGACCAGACCCAGCCCTGGTGACCCGAGAGCATGCGCAGTGCCTCGCCGGACTCGGCATCCCAGAGCCGCACTGTGCCGTCATCGCCCGCGGACAGCAGCCGGCGGCCATCCGGGGAGAAGGCGCAGGACCGGACCAAGCCCTGGTGACCCGAGAGCATGCGCAGTGCCTGGCCGGACTCGGCATCCCAGAGCCGCACTGTGCCGTCTAAGCCTGCCGACAGCAGCCGGCGGCCATCCGGCGAGAAGGCGCAGGACAGGACCTCGCCCTGGTGATCCGAGAGCATGCGCAGTGCCTGGCTGGACCCGGCATCCCAGAGCCGCACTGTGCCGTCCTCGCCCGCGGACAGCAGCCGGCGGCCATCCGGCGAGAAGGCGCAGGACCAGACCAAGCCCTGGTGACCCAAGAGCATGCGCAGTGCCTGGCCGGACTCGGCATCCCAGAGCCGCACTGTGCCGTCCACGCCCGCGGACAGCAGCCGGCGGCCATCCGGCGAGAAGGCGCAGGACCAGACCAAGCCCTGGTGACCCGAGAGCATGCGCAGTGCCTGGCCGGACTCGGCATCCCAGAGCCGCACTGTGCCGTCATCGCCCGCGGACAGCAGCCGGCGGCCATCCGGGGAGAAGGCGCAGGACCGGACCAAGCCCTGGTGACCCGAGAGCATGCGCAGTGCCTGGCCGGACTCGGCATCCCAGAGCCGCACTGTGCCGTCCTCGCCCGCGGACAGCAGCCGGCGGCCATCCGGCGAGAAGGCGCAGGACCAGACCCAGCCCTGGTGACCCGAGAGCATGCGCAGTGCCTGGCCGGACTCGGCATCCCAGAGCCGCACTGTGCCGTCATCGCCCGCGGACAGCAGCCGGCGGCCATCCGGCGAGAAGGCGCAGGACTGGACCGAGCCCTGGTGACCCGAGAGCATGCGCAGTGCCTGGCCGGACTCGGCATCCCAGAGCCGCACTGTGCCGTCATCGCCCGCGGACAGCAGCCGGCGGCCATCCGGGGAGAAGGCGCAGGACCAGACCCAGCCCTGGTGACCCGAGAGCATGCGCAGTGCCTCGCCGGACTCGGCATCCCAGAGCCGCACTGTGCCGTCCACGCCCGCGGACAGCAGCCGGCGGCCATCCGGCGAGAAGGCGCAGGACCGGACCGAGCCCCGGTGACCCGAGAGCATGCGCAGTGCCTGGCCGGACTCGGCATCCCAGAGCCGCACTGTGCCGTCATCGCCCGCGGACAGCAGCCGGCGGCCATCCGGCGAGAAGGCGCAGGACCAGACCAAGCCCTGGTGACCCAAGAGCATGCGCAGTGCCTGGCCGGACTCGGCATCCCAGAGCCGCACTGTGCCGTCCTCGCCCGCGGACAGCAGCCGGCGGCCATCCGGCGAGAAGGCGCAGGACCAGACCCAGCCCTGGTGACCCAAGAGCATGCGCAGTGCCTGGCCGGACTCGGCATCCCAGAGCCGCACTGTGCCGTCCACGCCCGCGGACAGCAGCCGGCGGCCATCCGGCGAGAAGGCGCAGGCCCGGACCCAGCCCTGGTGACCCGAGAGCAGCCTCAGAGGTGGATGGGTACAGCCCGGCACGCTTTCCGAGGCCCTTGCCAATGGTGCGATGCGCAGGCCCGCGAAGTCCGGCAACTCGGGCTCGGCGGGCTGAGCTTGTCGGTCGGCCTGGTTTGCGAGCCGCGCCGCGTCGCAGCGAAGAAAGCTCGGCCCGGCACCGGTGGCCCCGTTCCAGCGACAGGCCTCGAGCCGGGTATCGCGAAACAGGGCCGCCGAGCAGCGCGTCTGGGACCAGTCGGCGCCGCGGGCATCGCAGCCGAGGAATTCCGTCTGCTCCAGGATTGCCGCGTTGAACCGGGCGCCGCGCAGCCGTACGCCGTTGAACAGCGCCCGGCGCAGATTGCAGCCGCTGAAATCCGCCTGGGAGAGATCCAGGGCGCCCTGCGCGGCCGATTCGCAGCGGAATTGCCATTCGTCCAGCCGGGCGCCGGTCAGCACGATGCCGCGCAATTCCGGCATCGGCCAGTCCTCGGCCTGGGCGCGCAGGGCGTAGGCAAGCAACAGCTCGCTGGTCTCGGGGCGGTAGCTGGTGCGCCAGTCTTGCAGGGTTTGGAGCAGGGCTGGAAGCCCATCGGCGCCGTCCTGCAGGCGCTGCTCGGCGAGCATCTGGCCGAGAAAGTCCAGCGTCTCCGGGCTCGGCCGGGGTATGGCCCAGCGCTGCGGCGCATTGTCGCGGATGGCGCCGAGCAGCGCGTCGGCGAGGAAAAACTCCAGCAATGAGGTGTGGGCGAAGCGAAAACTGCCGTCATCGCCGTCCCCGTTGCGATCCAGGCGGGTCAGAAAGGTGGCGGTGCGCAGGTCTTCTTCCAGTTGGTCCGGGTGCAGGTCGCGGTAACGGCGGTGCAAGCTGGGCTCGGACTCCAGCCAGGCGTGGAACCAGTCCTCGATGTCCTGCGCCGGCAGCAGGCCGGCACCGCGTCGCCACAGGTGCAGAGCCAGGTGGGCGGCCAGGCGCAATTTATGTTGCGGGCGGATGTGATGCTTGCCGCCGTCGCGCTCCAGCCAGCGCCGGACCATGCGCCGGTACAGCGTCACGCCGTAGACGGGGCGGCCGTCGATGCGGTCCTGCTCGATGTCCGGGATGAACTCCGCCACCAGCCGCAGGGTGTAGGGCCGCTGGGTCAGTTCGCCGAGGTTGTGCACCTGGGCGATCGTCTCCAGCAGAGCGTCGGCATCGGTGCCGGGCAGGAACTCGGTCAGATAGCGGCGCACCTGCTCGTCGGTCAGCGGCAGCAAGATCAGGGCGCGGTAGGCGTCGGCGTGCAGGCCGCCGCGCTCCTGGCCGGTGAAGTGGTTCTGCTGGTCGCGCAGGGTGCGGAAGTAATGGGTGCGGCAGGAGATCAGCAGCCTTGCCGGCGAGGCGCTTCGGTCGGAGCTGGAGTCGCTTCGAGAGTCGGCCTTGGTGGCGGCGGCGCGGACCAGCTCCGGCAGGCGCAATAGCTCGGCGGTGAACACCTGGCCGTCGGCCTCGCGCAATTTCACCAGCACCTCGTCCAGGCCGTCGAAAATGACGACGGCGCCGAGTCGCACCCAGTCCAGGAAGGTCGAAAACCCAGGTCGGCCGCCGTCGTCCCCCGCCGGCAGCTCCAGGCTGGCCTGGTCCCAGCCGCGGGCGATGCATTCGCTGACGATCTCGGGCAGGGTCGGCACGCGCTTGTCCAGGCCGGTGACATGGCGCAGATCCAGATACAGCGGCAGCGGCCGGGTCGGATCGCCGCGGCGGGCGTCGTCCAGGGCTTTGGCGAAGCGCTGGCAGGTGACGGTCTTGCCCATGCCGTATTCGCCGAGCAGCGCGAACAGGGCGGGCGCGTCGGCGTCGTCGAGCCAGTGCATCAGATAATCGAGGGTGTCCACCGCGTCGTCGGATTGGGCCGCGCCGGCTTGCCGGGCCTGTGCCAGATCGGCATCCTTGGCGAGGGTCGCCCGCTGGCCGCGCTGGTCTTCGATCAGCACCGGCAGGTCCGCCATCGCGCCCAGGCCCATCATGGCGGCCTGCGGGCAGTCTGGGGTCCAGTCCGGGGTCGAGTCTGGGCTCCAGTCTGAGCTCCGGGGCCGATTGGCATTCTGGTTTGCGTTCTGGTTTGCATGGGGGCCGGTATCGCGGTAGAGCCCGCCCATGTTCAGGGCCGCATGCACCACCATGGCCGCGTGCTTGGCGGCGAGCTGCTGGTCCTGATCCTTGCTCGTGCTGTGCTTGTTGCCGTCGCCCCAGTCGCAGATGGCCTTGACGATGATCCAGTGCACGTCGTGGCGCTGGGCGGCGAGCTGGATGCCGATGGCCTCCATTTCGCCGCCGATGGCCTCCTGCTCGATGGAGAGCAGAGAGCCCCGGTAGTCGATGTTGTCCACCAGTTTGTTGCCGGACAGCAGGCAGCCGATACGGATCATCGGCCAGCTCATGCAGGCATCCGGGTGCGCGCTGAGATTCTGCTTAAGGGTATCGAACCGATTGAGCAGCACCTGGGAGGCCGGCGGCTTGTCGCCGCGCGGGGTTATGCTGCCGTCCGCGTTGACCCGAGTCAACTCGTAGCCGCGGACGGTTTCGGACACCAACACGTCGCCGATGCGCTGTTTGCTGGGGTTGACTCCGAAGGCGATGCCGACGCCGATCAGCGCCCGCGGGCGCCAGGCGGCGATGGCATCATGGGCGGCGTTCTGCGCCTCGCCCTCGCCCTGGCGGCTGACGCGATGCAGCACGCGCAGGCCGCCGTGCACGCCCAGGTGGTTATAGGTGATGTCGTTGCGGGTCGCGGTGTCGGGCCGACCGCTTGGATGAAAGCGGCGGATGACGGCGTGGGTCTCGTGCTCGTTGAAGGTCAGCAGCACGACCACCGGCAGATCGCCGGCCGGGATGCCGCGGGTGTCCGTGACCAGCCGGCCCGGCGGGATGGCGTCCAGCTCGTCGGTGCGGGCCAGCGGTGGCGTTGGAGGCGGCCCCTCGAACCAGATCCAGCGCAGCTTGGCGCCGGCCTTTTTATCGCGGGTGATCTCGACGCGCAGTGTGAAGCCCTGCTTGGAAGCTGCCTGGTTGATCTCCCGCAGCAGCCGATTCAGCGCGGCGTTAGCGCTGGCGGTGGTGCTGTCGGGGTAGATCGCATCGTGCACGGCGGCGACGTTGATGCGCCCATCGGCGTCCATCAGCCCCAACAGCTCGGGGATACGCCGCTTCAGGCTGTCTTTGAGCCGGACCCGTTTCAGGGCTTGCTCTGCGAAGTAGGGCTCGAGGGGTTGCATGATCGGAAAACCTGTGGCCGTTTCGGAGGTGACGACAGGTTAAGCAAGCCCTGGCGATTGGTCAAGGACAATTTTGTTTGTTTTGCTTGATGAACGATTGATTGAGGCTAACTGCTTGGTTGCGGGGCATCGACTCAGGCGGCACCCCGCGTTCCTGATCGGACGACGTGCCCCCTCGTTGCCCATTCACCGGGAGCGCCGGCCTACTGGGAGCGCCGGCCTACTGGGAGCGCCGGCCTACTGGGAGCGCCGGCTTTCCAGCCGGCCTCGCCTGATGCGGGCTCGATGCCCGCATCAGGCGATCTTGCGGTCGGCACCACTTGGCGCGTCCTCTCCCGAATGTTCATCTCGGATCGAAGTGGCCCAGGTTTGAAGAGTTTCGCCATATCCTACGTCTTTGGCGCGGCATTGAGCCGTGCCAAACACGAGCCGGCTAGAAAGCCGGCGCTCCCAGTGCGCCGTGCCAAAGCCGAGCCGGCTAGAAAGCCGGCGATCCCAGTGCGCCGTGCCAAACACGAGCCGGCTAGAAAGCCGGCGCTCCCAGTGCGCGGTGCCAAACACGAGCCGGCTAGAAAGCCGGCGCTCCCAGTGCGCCGTGCCAAAGAAGAGCCGGCTAGAAAGCCGGCGATCCCAGTGCGGTCCGATCCGCGGCAATGCCGATATTCGCCAAGCCATCCGGCAGTTTCCACCGGGTTACCTATCCCTTCGACCTGAAATGCTCGACGTCCTGCTCGCCCAAACCCTGCTCTCTCGTTCGCCGCCCGGGGAAATTCCAACCCGAACAGCGCGTCTGCTCCGCTGGCATCTTGTGCCGGGTCGCCTGAAAGCGGGCTCCTACGCCGAGCGGCACCCACCGCTGGTCAAGATCCGCTTGCGGGCGCCTTGGCCCCTCCGCATCTCCGCGGTGAATCCTTTCTATCGAGAGAATTGAAAACCGCCCAGGAAACAACGCGGCAGGCCAAGACCGCAATCGAAGCCAGCAGACAAAAGATAGAGAAGCTGGAAGACACCATCGATGAAGAACGGCAGAAACGGGAGGCAGCCGACAAGGCCTTGGCAGACCTACGCGTCCAACTGGCCGCCGCCACCGAGCGAGCCAGCCATACCGATGATCTACGCCAACTGCTCGCAGGCCTCCAGCAGGCCGCGCCGGCAGAGGGGGAGGGCTGAGAAATGCAAACCGTCTACCTCGACCTGGAAACCACGGACCTGCATCCATCTGAAGATGAGATCGTCGAGATCGGCATCCTCGACGACCAGGGTCAGCCCCTGCTGGACACCCTGGTGCGGCCGATCCGGCATACCAGCTGGCCCGAAGCAGAATACATCAACGGCATCAGCCCCGAAGATGTGGCTTCAGCGCCAGTCCTATCCGATCTCCGATCCCAGATCATCGAGGCCGTCACCGGCACAAGGGTCGTTATCTACAACGCCGCTTTCGACAGCGCATTCCTTGCCTCGGAGTTACGGACTGCCGCGGAAATCGAATACGCGATGCTGGCGTTCGCCGAGGTCTATGGCGAGTGGAACCCCTACTACGAAGACTGGCGTTGGCAACGACTTTACGTCGCCGCCGCCCACGTTGGCTTCGAATGGCCCGGCTCCAGTCATCGTGCGATCCACGACTGTGCAGCCACGAGAGCAGTCTGGCGGTACATCAGTAATCGACGCCCGCGTGCAGGATAGTCTGAGTGAACTGCAGAACAACCACCGGGCCGTACGTCCCAGGGATCTCGCGCGGCTGCCCGACTTGACTGGCGCTGCATGCGACATGCGCCCAGCCGATCCGCCGCGCACACGAAGACCCCGGTTACCCCTCGGACATATCGAAGTACAGCAAGAGACCAATGATGATGGTAAATGACCAGCAACGGAAACCGTTGTCGCCTATTGCCGTAGCCTATCTGTTGAGCGATAAGTTAGTGCCACGCGAGCTGTATGACCAGGTGAAGGAACGACTAGGCAAATCGAGGTTGCCAGCCTAACCTTTCGCCCTGACGTGCTCCCAGGTGCTTCACTCAATCGGCCCCTGGTGACATTGCAGGAGTGTTCCGTGCCGGCGTTGCGGTCGAAAGCGCCTCGACCCGCGCACGGATAGCAGGCAACCCCGCCCGATCCGATGGGCTGATGTGCATTCCTGCCTGATCGAGAGCATCGAAGATTGCCAGCATGGCGCTCCAATGCTGGGCCAGAGCGTGTTGATCGCCGCGGGCATCGGCGACGGTTCCGAGCTTGTAATGGGATACAGCCAGATCCCGCTGCCACCCGGCATTGCCGGGCTCATCAGCAGCCAGGCGCTTGCGGATAGCCAGCGAGCCCTCGTAGTCCTGCTGCGCCCCATCCAGATCACCGCGGGCGACTTTGACATCACCGAGCTTCTCCAAGCTCACCGACAGATGCCGTTGCCACCCGGCATTGCGGGGCTCGGCGGCGACCAGGCGCTCGATGATACCTAGCGAGCCCTCGAAGTCCTGCTGCGCCCCATCCAGATCACCGCGGGCGACTTTGACATCGCCGAGCTTCTCCAGGCTCACCGACAGATCCCGCTGCCACCCGGCATTGCCGGGCTCATCAGCAGCCAGGCGCTTAGCGATAGCCAGCGAGCCCTCGTAGTCCTGCTGCGCCCCATCCAGATCACCGCGGGCGACTTTGACATCACCGAGCTTCTCCAAGCTCACCGACAGATGCCGTTGCCACCCGGCATTGCGGGGCTCGGCGGCGACCAGGCGCTCGATGATACCTAGCGAGCCCTCGAAGTCCTGCTGCGCCCCATCCAGATCACCGCGGGCGACTTTGACATCGCCGAGCTTCTCCAGGCTCACCGACAGATCCCGCTGCCACTCGGCATTGCCGGGCTCATCAGCAGCCAGGCGCTCGCGGATAGCCAGGGAGCCCTCGTAGTCCTGCTGCGCCCCATCCAGATCACCGCGCCTAACCTTGACATTGCCGAGCCTGTCCAAGCTCACCGACAGATCCCGCTGCCACTCGGCATTGCCGGGCTCATCAGCAGCCAGGCGCTCAGCGATAGCCAGATCGCGCTCATAGTCCTGCTGCGCCCCATCCAGATCACCGCGGGCGACTTTGACATCGCCGAGCTTCTCCAGGCTCACCGACAGATCCCGCTGCCACCCGGCATTGCCGGGCTCATCAGCAGCCAGGCGCTTAGCGATAGCCAGCGAGCCCTCGTAGTCCTGCTGCGCCCCATCCAGATCACCGCGGGCGACTTTGACATCACCGAGCTTCTCCAAGCTCACCGACAGATCCCGCTGCCACCCGGCATTGCCGGGCTCATCAGCAGCCAGGCGCTCAGCGATGGCCAGATCGCGCTCAAAGTCCTGCTGCGCCCCGTCCAGATCACCGCGGGCGACTTTGACATTGCCGAGCTTCTCCAGGCTCACCGACAGATCCCGCTGCCACCCGGCATTGCCGGGCTCATCAGCAGCCAGGCGCTCACGGATAGCCAGCGAGCCCTCGAAGTCCTGCTGCGCCCCATCCAGATCACCGCGGGCGACTTTGACATCGCCGAGCTTATTCAGGCTCACCGACAGATCCCGCTGCCACCCGGCATTGCCGGGCTCATCAGCAGCCAGGCGCTCACGGATAGCCAGCGAGCCCTCATAGTCCTGCTGCGCCCCATCCAGATCACCGCGGGCAACTTTGACATCGCCGAGCCTGTCCAGGCTCACCGACAGATCCCGCTGCCACCCGGCATTGCCGGGCTCATCAGCAGCCAGGCGCTCACGGATAGCCAGCGAGCCCTCGTAGTCCTGCTGCGCCCCATCCAGATCACCGCGGGCGACTTTGACATCACCGAGCCTGTCCAAGCTCACCGACAGATCCCGCTGCCACCCGGCATTGCCGGGCTCATCAGCAGCCAGGCGCTCGAGGATGGCGTGCGTACCCTCATAGTCCTGCTGCGCCCCATCTAGATCACCGCGGGCGACTTTGACATCGCCGAGCTTATTCAGGCTCACCGACAGATCCCGCTGCCACCCGGCATTGCCGGGCTCATCAGCAGCCAGGCGCTCACGGATAGCCAGCGAGCCCTCGAAGTCCTGCTGCGCCCCATCCAGATCACCGCGGGCGACTTTGACATCACCGAGCTTGTTCAGGCTCACCGACAGATCCCGCTGCCACCCGGCATTGCCGGGCTCATCAGCAGCCAGGCGCTCGAGGATGGCGTGCGTACCCTCATAGTCCTGCTGCGCCCCATCCAGATCACCGCGGGCGACTTTGACATCGCCGAGCTTCTCCAGGCTCACCGACAGATCCCGCTGCCACCCGGCATTGCCGGGCTCATCAGCAGCCAGGCGCTTAGCGATAGCCAGTGAGCCCTCGTAGTCCTGCTGCGCCCCATCCAGATCACCGCGGGCGACTTTGACATCGCCGAGCCTGTCCAGGCTCACCGACAGATCCCGCTGCCACCCGGCATTGCCGGGCTCATCAGCAGCCAGGCGCTTGCGGATAGCCAGCGAGCCCTCGAAGTCCTGCTGCGCCCCATCCAGATCACCGCGGGCGACTTTGACATCACCGAGCTTGTTCAGGCTCACCGACAGATCCCGCTGCCACCCGGCATTGCCGGGCTCATCAGCAGCCAGGCGCTCAGCGATAGCCAGATCGCCCTCGTAGTCCTGCTGCGCTCCGTCCAGATCACCGCGGGCGACTTTGACATCGCCGGTGCGATCAAAACAAAGCCCAAGATTGCGCTGCCAACGCGGCTCCTCGGGTTGGAGCGCGATCAATGTCTCCACACGCTGACGGGCCAGGGCAAAGTCCCGCTCGGCCGCATCAAGGGTGCCGCGGATCATCGCAAGATCGCCCTGATCGATCAGGAACCAGCGGTGGGCATCAAGGGCCTCGGGCCAGTCCGGCGCAAGCTCGACGATCTGGGCGTAGAGACCACGCGCCTGCTCAGCCTCGCCCTCGGAGGCATAGAGTCCGGCACTGGCGAGCAGCGGCTCCAGCTTGGCGAGGTTGGCGGCGCGGTCTGCAAGATAGCGCGCGACGATGTCCTCGCGCTGGGTCTCGATGTAGTCGAGGGCCTGGAACGGACCTTGCTCTTGCAGGATGCGGGTGAGCTTGCTGGCGATCGTATCGGCATCGGCACCGCTGGCAATGCGCTGAAACTCCTCAGCCAGCGCATGCATGCGCTGGAGCTGCGCATCGCGCTGTTTCAGGGCCGCCTCGAGCTGGCGCTCGCGCTCCTGCCAATCGCCGACAATCGCCTCGGCGGCTTCCTTCTGGCGCCGATAGGTTGCCTTGATCGAATCCAGCAGCTGGGCTTGCAATTTGGGAATGGTGATCGGGCCGACTCTGCGCTTTTGTTCGATATAGCCGACGATCGTGAAGATCGTCCCGATCACGCCGAAGGCAGCAGCCAATTTTTCCCAGTTCGAGAGCAACCAATCGCGCAAGGTATCGCGAAGCGACAGCGACTCGGGCTCGGATGCAGTCGGCACAGACTCAGCAGAAGGCTGCACGGATGGTGCTTCCTCGGCGCGTTGCAGCGGCTTGGATTCGGCTGCTTCCGATTCCACTGCTTCCGGTTCAGCGTCGGAGGGCGGTTGCCGGTCAGCAATAGCGGGCGCCGCTGGTTGCTCCGGCTCTGACCAGAAGGCTGCTGGCTCGGTTGCGACCGGCGCCGTATCGGAGGCAGGATGCGCTGGTGCTAGGGCTGGTGCTGGGGTGAGTTCGGCGGGCATCGCCTGTTGAACCGCTTGTGCTTCCGGCTGGCCATGATCGACAGCGCTGGCAATGCCAACGACTCCCAAGGCCAAAGCGAAGATAGAGAACGACAGGGTACGCAACAGGCAACGGCCCGAGCGCCACTGACTGTGCCGTAGGATGCATGCCTTGGAAACCGCCGGCGCCGAGTTGGCAGAATGCTCCATGGCTGCCGCTATGACATCGGGGCTGTGTTGGCCTGGATTCAAAACGAACATCTCGGATTCCTTTGGTGGCGTGTTTGCTTGCGGGTGGGTTTTGCAAATGCTGATAGTGTATTCGTTTTGCTGTGTGTCGGAAACGACCCTGCGCAGGATGACGTTGGGGCTGCGGGCGTGGCCGCACCGGTTTGCTTGCTGCTTGGGAATTGTTTATTCAGCGGTTGTAGGTGATGTCGTTGCGGGTCTTGGTGTCGGGCCGACCGCTTGGATGAAAGCGGCGGATGACGGCGTGGGTCTCGTGCTCGTTGAAGGTCAGCAGCACGACCACCGGCAGATCGCCGGCCGGGATGCCGCGGGTGTCCGTGACCAGCCGGCCTGGCGGGATGGCGTCCAGCTCGTCGGTGCGGGCCAGCGGTGGCGTTGGAGTCGGCCCCGCGAACCAGATCCAGCGCAGCTTGGCGCCGGCCTTTTTATCGCGGGTGATCTCGGCGCGCAGTGTGATGCCCTGCTTGGAAGCTGCCTGGTTGATCTCCCGCAGCAGCCGATTCAGCGCGGCGTTAGCGCTGGCGGTGGTGCTGTCGGGGTAGATCGCATCGTGCACGGCGGCGACGTTGATGCGCCCATCGGCGTCCATCAGCCCCAACAGCTCGGGGATACGCCGCTTCAGGCTGTCTTTGAGCCGGACCCGTTTCAGGGCTTGCTCTGCGAAGTAGGGCTCGAGGGGTTGCATGATCGGAAAACCTGTGGCCGTTTCGGAGATGACGACAGGTTAAGCAAGCCCTAGCGATTGGTCAAGGACAATTTTGTTTGTTTTGCTTGATGAGCGATTGATTGAGGCTAACTGCTTGGTTGCGGGGCATCGACTCAGGCGGCACCCCGCGTTCCTGATCGGACGACGTGCCCCTCGTTGCCCATTCACCGGGAGCGCCGGCCTACTGGGAGCGTCGGCCTACTGGGAGCGCCAGCCTACTGGGAGTGCCGGCCTACTGGGAGCGCCGGCTTTCCAGCCGGCCTCGCCTGATGCGGGCTCGATGCCCGCATCAGGCGATCTTGCGGTCGGCACCACTTGGCGCGTCCTCTCCCGCATGTTCATCTCGGATGGAAGTGGCCCAGGTTTGAAGAGTTTCGCCATATCCTACGTCTTTGGCACGGCATTGAGCCGTGCCAAAGCCGAGCCGGCTAGAAAGCCGGCGCTCCCAGTGCGCCGTGCCAAACACGAGCCGGCTAGAAAGCCGGCGCTCCCAGTGCGCTGTGCCAAAGACGAGCTACGATGCGCACAGGAGTTGGTCCTTCGCGTTACGCTGTCCTTTCACATGCTCGCAGTCGCGCTATGGCCCAGCCGACAGACTCGATGGCCGCACGCTAGACGTCGAGCTGCTCATGACCGAATGGCATAGGGCGTTTTCTCTCTCGATTTCGATTCCGATAGCGACCCCGACCCCGATTGCACTCCGCCGATGTCTGGATAACGTTGTATAGGTTATTCATGAACCGCTCCTAAGCAAGCCCTGGCGATTGGTCAAGGACAATTTTATTTGTTTTGCTTGATGAGTGATTGAAGCTGTCTGCTTGGCTGCGGGGCATCTACTCAGGTAGCACCCCGCGTTCCTGATCGTCCAACAAGAACCCCGCCTCAGACACCACCCGTGGCAGCAACCGACCGTCCTTGCCTGCCAGCATCCGCACCACCTGGCGCTTGTGCTCCGGCCCATGACTCACATGGATCGGCCGATCCGCGCCGTAGAAATACAGCCGGTCGAAGGGCGTATTTGCCACCACCCAGCGAGCCACCTCCAGCATGTCCTCGTTGTCGACAATAAAGTCTACCGCGGCGCCGAGGCGAGGGCAGACCGGGTTGCCACGCCGGTTCAGCTCGTGTGCCGCGTGCTGGTCGCGTTTCGGGTCGATGTGACCGCCGCCGCGAGCGCGGATGGCGCGCGCCAGCGCCGGGGAACAGAAGCCATAGGTCAGCCGCACCATGCCGAACCAATCGATCACCGGGTTCAGCACCTGCTCGGCCAGCTCGAACAGGGCGTTGTAGCTGTCCACCTGCGCCGGCAGGTTCGCCAGCCCCGTCTCGTCCTCTGACTGCGCCCGCAGCTCGGCCAGCGTCTCGCCGCACTCGATCAAGTCGCGAAAGCGCAGGAAGCGTCCGCAGGGCTCATCCAGGCTCGGCACCCGCCGGCTGCGGCGCAAGCGAAAGCCGTCGATGCGCAAGCGATGCCGCGCCAGGGCCTGCTGCAAAGTCTCCGGAGCAGGGCCGAACCCCGAGAGATCGAACAGCCCCAGCGCCGCCAGCTCCTCATCGAAGGCCTGCTGCTCCGGATAGTGCGGGTGCTCCTCGTTGATGAACCGCGATTTCAGGTACAGGTACGGCGGCTCGTACGGGTCGCCGTAGGCGAAATACTCGACATCCTGTTCGCGCAGCTTGATTTTCACCCGCTCCATCATCCGCGGCAGCGCCAGCGCGTCGAAATCGTCGAAACGCATCAGGGTGAGCTTGCCGGAACCAATGTGGATCTTCAGCAGATCGGCGTTGTGATAGTCGCCATAGGCCGCGGCGGCAGCGCCCACGTATGCCCGCAGCAGCGCCGGGAGTTGCTCCACCAGCCGCGCATCGAGTTGCAGGGATTTGGGTATCGCCGTCGCCGTCGAGCCCGGGTCTTCGGCATCCGGTTCGCCCTGCTGGGGTGCGCACTCAGGCGGCGCGAGTTCCAGCCAGCCCAAGCCGCGCTCGGCTGCGTCCTGGCACGCCTGCGCGATGGCCTCGGTGTCTGCGATCTGCATCAGCAAGCCCAGTCCTGCCGTCCGCGCTGCACCGTAATCGCCGAAGAAGTGCTTGATATCCAGGCGCAAGGTCGGCTCCAGGTGCTGATAGGGCTTGCGGCGCTCGAACTGATCCAGCGCGAAATACACCGTCAGATCCGCCCGCCGCGCCTGCTCCGCCGCCGCCAGCGTGCGGCTGACGGACTCCGCGTCCGTCTCGGCCGCCTTGCGCGCCTCGATGAAGCGCAGCGCCTTCGCCACCGATCCGAACGCCTCGGACAGCACCAGCTCGTCCGCGCTCTCTGACCTGTCCGGCTTGCGCCCCAGGTCCAGCCATTGCGCCCACAGCCGCTCCAGCGCATCGCGATGGGCCAGGTACTGTTCCTCGGCCCTGTTGCGGCGTTCGCGCTTGGGGCGTTCGCGCACCCTGACCGACGGCTCCCGCAACCGCGTGCGTCGGCTGCGATATCGATCCACTAGAAAACGCTGCTCCGCGTCCTTGTCCCGGAACACATAGAGCACCCCAGGTGCCACGGCAATCGGCTCCTCGTCCAGCACCTGCTGGACGAAGGCCTTGATCTCGCCTTGGCTGAAATACTTCTGGAAGGTTCCGCGCTTGGTCATCACCCCGTCGCGAAAGCGCTGGCCGCGGGGATCGTTCTGGTTGGCCAACATCACCGACACCACCAACAGCGTCCGCGCCAGCGACCAGGCCCGCGTCAAGGCCTCCAGGCGCTCGTCGAAATCCTCGATGACGTTGATCACAAAGCCGAGATTGACCAGATCGGCCGCTTGAACGGGGTTATCTGGCGCGTAGAAGGGGTCCCAGCCGGCCGCGTCGAGCCCGTTCTCCAGCAGGCCGCGCACATCGTCGCCACGACCACAGCCGTAGTCGAACAGGGTATGGCTGCCGTCGAGGAAGCCATGGCGAGCCAGGGATTGGACGGGCGCGGAGAAGCCATAGCGCGTCAGCGCCGTCAGGTGTCGCGCCGTCTCCCAAGCGCTGCACTCTGGCGCATCAGCACCTGCTGGGTCCGGGACGCTATCCGTGCCCTCGTCGTTCCCGATCGGCACCAGCGCGTGGTCGACGATGCGATACCCCCGCTCGCGCACCAGTTGCTCCCACTGGCGTTTGTAGCCGATGCGCCGCGGATCATCGAACAGCCCGATGGACTCGCAGGCCGCTGTCAACGCCGCCCAGGCCTCCCGCCGCGGATCATCCACCGGCAGCAACAGCTCCTTGCGGTGCAGGATGGGCGGGTTCAACGAATCGGCATAGGTGCGATGGCTCAGGGTACCGGCGGCCAGGTCCACCCGCCAACTCTGCGCGAGCGCCGGGAAGGGCTCATCGACGAAGCCTGGATAGTGAAGCAGTGCCAGCTCCGCGCCATCCGCGTCGATCCGCACCAGGTTGAAGTGCTCGCCTCGGCGGACGCCAGCGAGTTGCTCCGCCGTGGCGAGCTGCTCTGCGAGCCCGCGGTCGGCGTCCGCGCCCGAACCGGTGTGGAGGCTGTCAACATGGATATAGCGCTTGCGCCCGACGGTTTTGCCGAGGACGGTCCGAGCGGGATTATCTAGCGGGAGTTGCACGAATCTGGTCGCTCAACGTGTAAAGTAGCAACTGACGCCTCTCACCTCGCATGAACGGATTTGGGCGCCGATCGACGGCCGCCATCGCATGCGGCAGTCTTGAATGCTATCCAATCGATGTGCCGGAGTGCCCGTCTCTCGTATAAACAATGAAGGGGTGCTTGCCGCGTAACCGTTCACCCCCCTGAGATGCCACATTCTCAAGAGGAACAATCAAAGAGTTATGAGAGGAATGGGGTAAATATTCGGCCAAGTCATCCGTTCAGCCAGAAAATACGGGACACAAGAGAAGATTCCGTGTATGAGCTGGACCGTGCAAACCACGATACAACCCAAGCCGACGGCGTGCAAGGTGCAGCGTGCGGACACTTGCTCCGAGGCGGAACCACCGTGCCCGTTCTCGCAGCAATGGGTCAGGATCACGAAACAGGAGCACATTGATCTCACCGCCCGGGCAAGCGACTGGGAAGCGCAGCATGCAAGGGCAAAAGCCGAGATCGACAAGCTGCGTGAAGAGGTGGCGCTCGAGGATGCCAAGATCAAAGACCTTCAGAACCGGTTGTTCGGGAAGAAGAGCGAGAAGCAGCGCGCGCCGAGATCGCAACGGAGCGACCAAGGCAACCGCCCGTCCAAGCGCAAGCGCGGCCAGCAGCCCGGCAGTTCAGGGCACGGTCGCACCAAGCGCCCGGATCTCCCCATCGTTGCCGATGAGCATGATCTGGATGACGATCAAAAGCGCTGCTCGACCTGTGGCTTGCCGCGTCGCCCCAACCCGGCACTGGACGAGTACAGCGACGTCATCGAGGTCGAGGTCGAGGTCGAGGTCAAGGCGCACGTGCGCCGCATCCGACGCCCGGCCTATACCCGCAACCCCGGCTGCACCTGCGAGGACACCCCGGCCATCCTCAGCGCCGCGCCGCCGGCGCGATTGATTCCGCGCAGCGACTATGATGTTAGCTTTTGGGTCGAGATCATCCTGCGCCAATACCGCTACGGCCAACCTGTCCACCGCACTCTGCAGGACCTGAGCGACCAGGGGCTGGCGGTCTCGCCCGGCACGGTCGCCGGTGGCTTGCAGGCCATCGCGCCACTGTTCGAGCCCATCGTCGAGGAGCTGTACTGCAAGCAAATGAGCGAGCAGCTCTTCCAGAATGACGAGACGCGCTGGGAAGTCTTCGTGGAGCTGCCGGGCAAGGTCGGTACGCGCTGGACTCTGTGGGTGACGCGCTCACCGTCGGTGGTCTTCTACTGCATCGACCCCAGCCGCAGTGCCGCCGTCCCCGGCGCGCATTTTGCCGGGTTGCAGGCGCAGCAGGCCATCATCGTCTGCGATCGCTACAGTGCCTACAAGAAGCTGGCCCGGCTGGCGCTGAACATCCTGCTGGCGTTCTGCTGGGCACCTATGCGCCGCGACTTTCTGGATGCCGGTCGCGCCTTCGCCGAGCTTCAGGAGCGGGCGCTCGAATGGAAGGAGCGCATTGGTACGCTCTACCATCTCAATCAACTGCGCCTCGAGCAGTGGGCTCCCGAGCGCCCGATTGGTGAGCAATGCGCTGGCTTTCATCAACACCATGCGGCGCTGCTGGGGTGGATGCAGTGGGGCGGATGCAGGACATGCACGAGGAGGCAACTCGGGTCTTGGCGCAGACGGGTGCGCCTGGCGCCGGTTTGTCCAAGGGTGCACGCACGCAACAGAACAAGGTGCTCTCTAGTCTGCTCGAGCACTCTAGTCTGCTCGAGCACTGGTCCGGGCTCAGGGTATTCGTCGACCATCCCGAAGTTCCGATGGACCACAAGCGCGGTGAGAACAGCATCCGCACGCCGGTCACCGGGCGCAAGAATGACTACGGATCGGGCAGCATCTGGAGTGCAGAGCTTGCCGCCACGCTGTTTGCCATCCTGCAAACCCTGGTACTGTGGGGCATCAATCCCCGTCACTGGCTGCTCGAGTATCTCACGGCCTGCGCGGAAAACGGCGCCAGCCCACCAGCGCAGATCGATGCGTTTCTCCCCTGGGCGATGGATGACGCGCGCCGCGCCGACCTCACGCGTCCCTATGCCTGCCGAGCACCGCCCGCCGAGCTGCTTCCCATCGGCGAGGACACGTGAGCCATCGCTACTGTGGGCGCGAGTTCCACGCCGACGACATCGCGCTGATCCGCCGGCTCATCGCCGAAGACCCGGCGCGCACCCGTGCCGAACGCTCGCGATTGACCTGCCGAGCACTGCACTGGCACAAGCCCGACGGCGGACTGAAGGACATGTCCGCTCGGGTGGCCATGCTGCGCATGCACGACGACGGGCTCATCACACTGCCCCCGCCGCGTGGCAAGCGACCCGATCCAACGCTGTCCATCAGCGCGCTCAGCGATCCGGGAGAACCGCTCGACATGCCCGTCGGTGCGCTTGCGCCGCCGATGTTCCAACGCGTGTGCACATCAGGCGACTCGCGCCTCTGGAACGAAACCATCCAACGCTACCATTACTTTGGCTACACGCCTCTGCCCGGCGCGCAGTTGCGCTACACGGTCTACTCGGCAGGGCAACCCATCGCCCTGCTCGGCTTCGGCGCCGCGGCCTGGATGTGCGCACCGCGCGATCGCTACATCGGCTGGTCGCATGAACAACGTCGCCGACATCTGCACCTGGTCGTCAACAATGCCAGGTTCCTCATCCTGCCCTGGATACAGGTGCACAACCTGGCCTCCATGCTGCTGGCCAAGGCGGCCAAGCTGCTTCCCCAGCACTGGCAGGACGTCTACGCATACCGCCCGGTGCTGCTCGAGACCTGCGTCGAAAGATCGCGTTTCCGCGGCACCTGCTAGCACGCCGCCAACTGGCTCCGCCTCGGCCAGACCAAAGGTCGCGGCAAGCTCGGCCCTGCCGGGAAACCCAGTGTGCCAATCAAGGACTTATGGGTGTACCCCTTGGATCAACGCTTCCGCGAGACGCTGACTCGTTGATTCTTCGAGGAATGGGTAGACCGAATGTTTACGGAATGGGCCAAAATTGGGAGGGGGATCTGAACTGTTACCTTGCCGCCAGCTTGAAGTCCTCGATTTGTTTGCGGATATCCGAGGGCACCTTCCCTGCTTCGCGGATTCGTCGCGCAAGAAAGCCGCGATGTTCGTCGAAGCGCACCGGGCCGGCATGGGAGAGATATTTCAGCGCAGCCTTTCCATCCAGCATTCTGGTCAGGCGTTCCCACCGTTGTCGGGGTGATGCACTTGGTCGATCAAATGGCTCGATCTTTGCCCGTTCCTTATCCAATGCTGGTCCTGGATTCGGTATCCTGAGATTCGTTAGGTGACCAACGAGATCGGCCTTAAGTTGGCTGCTACGCTTCAACGGGTTACAGCCAAATCCGGGATTCGGCGAACGCTGGTTTGCCGTCTTGGCAACGACTGTTGCCGCAGACTTATCCTTCAGTTCGTCGGCACAGGCGAGACAGGTATCGACCATGCTGTCGCCAGTTTGGCTTGATGTCAGTGCATCGTCGTTCGCCACTTCCGCCATCGCTTCGGGATCAAGCAGGTAGTTTTCCAACTCCCAGCGTAACAGCACCCTAATGTTGTCTCCATGAGGCCGCGCTGCCAGAAACTCGTCGTCAGCTTCCTGCCACCAGAGCACCCAGTTGTGCCTGCCAAGCAGCAGGTCTCGATCGACCAGGCCGAATGCCGCGACCCCATCAGCCCGCGCCCCCTCGACCAAAGCGATCACGGCCTCGCAGCCTCCGCCCCCGGTGTCGGGCTCGTGACGGTCGGCTGGCTCGAACAGCACATCGGCTCCTTCATCGAAGAACCAGCGTTTGGCGATGATTTCGTAGTCGTCTTCCGATTCAAGAAAGACCACCGCGCCGCCGCGTTGCTTCCACAATAGGCGCTCCGGCGCCTTGACCTTCTTGAATGCACTCATCTTCCTATCTCTTTCTAACGCAGGCCAGGCTCGATGATCCAGCCACCCTTGACGAGATCCGGCTCGGCGATGTCGACCGGAAAGGCTTCCAGGATCTCCACCGAATGGGTTGCGGCGATGACCGTCGTACCCGGTTGACGACGCACCTGCGCCTTCATCAGGTTCAGCGCCTTGTGCTGCCAGCGGACATGCAGATGGACATCGAGTTCGTCCACGAGTACCCAGGTGTTGCGGGTGCTGTGAGCACCAATGCGCAAGAACAGCTGGGCGAGGTTCTTCTCTCCGCTGGAAAGCCGATCCAATCGATGGGTCTGCCCCGCACTGTGGACGATGGCCTCGGGCGGCACCCGCCGGATCTGGGTGTCGAGATACCTGTCGGGGGATTTGTCGAAGACGGTCTCGTTGACGGTCTTGACCGCGGCCTCAAAGCTGCCATCGCTTAACCAGGCGAGCCAGACGAGCAGGTTATCCAGAGACGCGGTCCAGTGCGTGCCATGCGGGGCAAACTCATGTGCCGTGTGATAGGCCCAATGCTCCGGCTGGACGATCGACCTCTCGGTGGCATCTTGCAGACGTGGAATGTCGCGATAGGCCGAGAAATACAGAGAGGTCGGCAGGCTCAGCGTAGCGTTGGCGAAGGCACCAGGCGTCAGGCCCATGGAATCGTCGAGCGTGCGCCGGAGATCCTGCACCAAGTCGTCTTGACGATCGATTTCCACCAGTCGCCCAGGAGCCCGCTGGCGAAAGCCGGTCCGATGCCATGCTTCCGCTGCGTATTGCGTCAGTGACTCGTCGTCCCATACTTTCAAAAAGGTGCCTTCTCCGAGATTGCCGGCCACCATGGACAGCACGATTCTGTGGTCTCGACCCTGCCAGAACAGCCGAGTCAGCACGTCGAGTTGGACTCGGCCCTTCCCATCGTCCAGGTCCTCGTGGCCAAAGTGCTGGGGACTCAGCGTTCCAAGCTGCCGCATCAGCAAGGCGAGACACTCCAGCACCGTCGTCTTGCCCTGCCCGTTCTCGGACATCAGCAGAAAGACGTTACATGGGCGGTCTTGATCGTCGGTGAAATCGATCTCGTACGGCGAACCCTGAAACGGACCGACGCGGTCCAGCGTCAGCCAAAGGGGTTGGAACTCGTAGACGGTTATGTCGCTCATCGCTGCTCACCGCGCAGGTGCCTCAGGCACTGTTTGATGTCGTCGCCGGTGACAAGCACCCCATGGGCACGGCGCAGCGGTGCGCCGGCGCGCGGCCGCAACAGCATGTCGCCGGCCCCAAGCAGCTTCTCGGCACCAACCTCATCAAGGATGATCTTGGATTCGGCTGCGGTGCGCACGGACAGCGCAATGCGTGCCGGGACGTTGCTGCGGAGCAGACCGGTGAAGGTCTCCGCGTCCGGGCGTTGCGTCGCGAGCAGCAGATGAATGCCGACCGCGCGGGCCTTCTGTGCCAAGCGCACCAGTGGCGTCTCGGCCTCGCGGGATTGGAACAGCAAGTCCGCCAACTCCTCGACCACGACGACGATATAGGGCAAGTCCATTCGGCCTTGAGCCCGGCCTTGGGCCAAGTTCGAGACACCTTGCTCACGCAGCAGACTGGTACGCCGCTCCATCTCTGCGACCAGCTCATCGAGGGTGTCCAATGCCTCACCCATATCCTCGAGCACATGCCCGTCGCGCAGGTGCGGGAGCCCGGTGTACTGGCCGAGTTCGACGCGCTTTGGATCGATCATGACCAAATGCAGGTCTTTGGGTTCCAGACGCCATAGCAGCGACAACAGCAGTGCATGCAAGCACACACTCTTGCCGCTGCCGGTGGTCCCGCCCAGCAGCAGATGCGGCGCCTCGGCCAAATCGAATGCCACCGGGGCGCCGAGCACGTCTACCCCTGGCCAAACCGTGAGCAGCGGTAAATCCTCTGCCGCGCGCGCCCAGTCACGCAGTCGCGCGCCGGGTACGCTTTGCCAGGTCTCGCGCGGTCTGGGCACATCCAGGGCCAGCACGCGAGCCTCGCGTTCGCGCTCCTCGTCCTCTTGCAGCAAGATCCCCTGACGCGTCGACAGGCCAAGGTAAAGCCCGAGTTTATCGAGCCCACGTTTGACCCGATCATAATGATTGACGTCGTCCAGATAGACCCGGTAACGACTGATGCGCGGTCCTTCCTCGACACCACGAATCTGGGCGATGACACCGATCTCGCGCAGTCCGGCAAGGATCTCCTGTGCTCGATCCACTCGGGCTGGGGCCGGTGACGCGGCCACGAACAGGTCTTGATACAAATAGCTGGCGAAGTCGTGTCCCGGTCGCCAGCTGGTTCTGATCTCGCGTAGACCCCGGCGCACATGACGCTGTAGATAGCGCTTGTAGCGCGGTTCGGCCTCGTCGTCCTGGAACATGTCCTCGCCGTGGTAAATGCTCAGCAGAGCACGGATGGCGAGATCGTAGTCCTGTCGACCGCGCTCGTCCGCCGCAAGACCGCTGCCGGTCACGCGCGTCAGCCAGTATTCGCCGCCCCCCGGACCGAGGGCGCTGCCGTCCAATTCCTCCGGCGGCGGCGTCGGTATCTGCAGAGAACGCGCCAGCGCGATGCGCAGCACACGCAGCTTTGGGGCACTTGGCGTGCCGAGGCCATGGGACAGCACCTCATTGATGGTCTGTTCGTCGGCCGCGTCGGTATAGATGTCTGGCATGGTTTATAGGCCGGCTGCCAGTTCGGCGACGTCAACAGGCATGGGAATCGTGTGCTCGCCATCGGGATTGATCAGGCGGAAAGCGGTGTACACATTCTCTGCTACGAGCCCAAGCTTGCGGGCATCCAACTCCGAGTCGGTCGGCAAGACGATGACCTGGGCGGCGGCATTCGGATAGTACTGCGTGAGTATCGCCTTCTGATTCCGGGCATCAATGCGCGCCAAGGGGGTATCGATGATGACAGGAACCTGCTTGCCAGATGCCTCGCTTAGCGCCCAGAGGAGGGCTGTGGCCATCAGCTGCTTCATGCCAGCGGAAAGGGCGCCCATCGCGATTGGGTGGCCATCGCGATCAAGGTAATGAAGGCCGAACTCGTCATCGACTTGAATCCTGTCGATCAGATGATGCGATGTCATCAAGAGCTTGAAGTGGCGGTTGATGGCACTCTCCAGTGTCTCCCGTTGCTCTTTCTTGCGGTGATCCTTTAGCTTGCTGAACAGGTTCCTGAGTCGTCGCGCCAACTCAATCTTGTCTCTTGCAATTCCGCCCGCTTGGACAACATTTTGAATCTCGATGATCCTTTTCTTCGTTTCATCGAGCTTCCGCTGCTGTTGGCCGAGCTCGCTCTGCAGCGCGCCGATGCGTTGTTGCTTGTCGGTCAATGCCCGCTCCAACTGCTCGCGTTCTTCAACGTAACGCTCAAACTGCTTGCGATCCTCTTCCGAGAGCGAGCCGACATTCAGCAGGTCCGCCTCCAGTTTCCGCAACTCGGCCGCCTGCTGCTGCAGACTCCGCAAGGCTTCGGCGCGCAACGAGCGCAGGCCTTCCGCCTCCGCGTAGGGGGCGAGCTGGTCGCGTGCACGCGCGCCGGCTTGAGGGTCCGGTGCGAAGTTTGCACCCATTGCCGAACCGGCATCGGTCATGTCCTGTTCCAGCAAGCGGACAAGCTTGTATTTGTAGAAGGCGCGCTGCCCCTCGCGGATGTCGGGATCGGGCCGGTCTGGACCGTCAAACAGACGCTTAGGCAGGGTCCGCGTCAGCGTCTCAAGCACCCGACCGCGGGCACCGGCGTCGCTGCGCAGTACCTGATCCAGGCGGTCGATCGCTCGGCGCACCAGGCTGGGGTTGGCCAAGAGCACGACATCGCGGGGCAGTTCCGCGGAGAGCCGCTCGCGCCCATCGGCAAACTCGGCCTGAACACGTCTGAGGGCCTCCTTCAGCTCGCCCTCGTTATGACGGTGCACGTAGGCGCTAACGCCCTCGATACGCCGTCGGACGCGACGCAGCGCCTCCTGATCGTCCTCGATCTCTTGCTCCAAGTTGGCCTGGTTGTCCTCCAAGGTCCGCAGTTCCTCGAAGATAGCTCGCGCGCTGCCCTCCAGACGTTGCAGCTCGGCCTTGGCCTCGGGCTTCAGCTCATTGCGTTGCCAGCCATTGTCAGCCTGTTTCAGGGCCTCCCGCAGGGCGTCTATCGCGCCGATACCAAGAATGCGCTCCATCTCGCGTTGTTGAGTGTCCCGGTTGGCCTCGGCCAGGGCCTGGATCTGCTCACCGTCGAAGAAGAAGAAGTCGACATAATCGGGGGGCAATCGGCGGTCCAGAAACTCCTGCGCGGCCTCGTCACCGAAGCGAGTCACGCCTGCCTGCACCTCTAACTGCTCCTGCCAGGTATCGCCTTCGATGGTCCAACTGCGCTCCGCAGTGACCGCCTGCCCGTTCTCCGTCCAGCGCAGTTCCACGGCGCAACGCGTCTCTCCGTCTGTGCGAGCGCGTCGGTTCATGATTCCCCACCAGTCGTCGCCTGCGCCGAGCACGTACTGCTGAACGGTGGGCATGCGCCTGCGCTGGACCGCTCGCCGCAGGGGTTCATTGCGCGACCCGGTGAACAAGAGCTTCAATGCGTTCAGGAAGCTGGTCTTACCGAATCCGTTTTGGCCCATGATCAGGCAGATGTTGCGTCCCGGTTCAGGCTGTCCGAGCTCAAAGCACTGCGGACCAAAATATCAATACCTTCGCCAAAAATTAGCGCCAAAAATTAGGTGGGCGACAGCCCGAGGTGATAGGTTATCCAGTTACTAATCCGAAGACCTATTCCCTCAGGAGGCTATCGCCCATGCCCGACATTATGCTGATCTTGAGCTGCTTAAGCCAGAGCGTAGATAAGACGAGCCTTGGCCGTTTGGGTTGCGTTGTGGAAGGGCTGTTGGCGATGACGGGGCGGGTAACGATGCGGGGGCTATCGCGCTGGACCGAGCGCGGGGGAAGCTATCGGACGCTGCAGCGGTTGTTCAACACCACGCTCAGTTGGGGCCAAGTGCATTGGCTGGTGATTCGCCAGCACCTGCTGGGCGACGAAACGCAATGGTTGCTGGCGGGCGATGAAGTGGTGGTGAGCAAATCGGGCAAGAAGACCCACGGTCTGGATCGTTTTTTCTCCTCGGTGGTTGGCAAGACGATCCCGGGGTTGTGTTTTCTGAGCCTGTCGTTGATTAGCGTGCAACGGCGCTGTTCGTACCCATTGCGCCTGGAGCCGATTCTCAAAGAGACGGCCGCGAGCTGCCCGAAAGCGTCCAAAGCGGGTCGGGGTAAGGACCGAGGGCGGCCGAAAGGTAGCCGCAATGGCAATCGCCGGGAGGTGAGTCTGTCGCCCTATTTGCAGTTCGTTCAAGACCTTCTGCGCCAGGTGCTGGCACTGGTGTGCCAGACGCTGACGGTGCGTTATTTCGTCTTCGACGGGGCCTTCGGCCATAATCAAGCGCTGCAAATGGTCCGTCGCACGGGCTTAGAGTTGATCAGCAAATTGCGCCACAACAGCGCGCTGTATCTGCCCTATGACGGCCCCTACGCCGGGCGCGGCCCGCGGCGCAAGTACGGCAGCAAGCTCGATTATCAACACTTGCCGCCGTGCTTTCTCAAAGCCACTTCCGTGGAAGGACAGGTTCATACGGCCATCTACCAACTGCCCGTTTGGCACAAAAAATTCCCCGACCGGCTCAATGTCGTGATCCTCGTCAAGACCAACCAACGCACCGGTGCCCAGGCCCATGTCATCCTTTTCAGTAGTGATCTTGAGTTAGGCTACGAAGCGCTCATCGATTACTATCGCTTGCGCTTCCAAATCGAGTTCAACTTCCGAGACGCCAAACAGTACTGGGGCTTGGAAGACTTCATGGTGATCAAGCCAACGCCGGTCTACAACAGTGCCAACCTGGCGATGCTGATGATCAACCTGTCCCAGATCCTGATGCGACCGGTGCGCGAGCACTGTCCGAGCTTTAGCGTCAATGACCTCAAAGCCCACTTCCGCGGCCGGAAATACGTCCTGGAGGTGTTAAAAATGCTTCCGGAAATGCCCGAAGCAAATATTATTGACCAAGCCCTTGAGCAGGCTGCAAATCTGGGGCGGATTAATCAAGAACTTAGTGCAGCATGAGATCGGGTCATTTGGCGAAGGTATTGAATAAAGCTATATCGCTAACATAGACCCTGAATGACATTTCATTGGCAAACTGGAAGAAGAGCTTCCCGTACCCGTACCCGTACCCGGTTCCCAAGCTGGGAGATAGTGCATGTGGTCGGAGTTTCTGTAAAACTGCAGCGCCCAGGGAGCAAAGGACGCGCTTCGGATCGAAATCGGGAGCGAGGTCGACGGTACTGCGTCTGCGCATTCTCGATTTGACGGGCAAGATGCCGATTTCGATCGCGAACCTCAGGTAAGGCGATTGCCGAAGAGAAACATGCCAACTGGCGCCGGATTCTCTTTCGCCTTCGCAAAGCGGCAACCCGCCCATCGTCGCTGTATGGGCGGGTTGCCGCAACGTCGATGCTGGACGAGAAGACAAGCCAGCTGGTAGGTTTCTTGACAGAAATCGCCTAAGCTCCATTGATTCAGTGACCTCGCTGGTGCAGTTCAATAGATTGCTCGCCTCGCCCTGGATGAATCGAGCCAGGTCCGCGGGCTGCATCGGCGGCCGGGCGCAGTCGTCGGTGTTCTGGCTGATGCCATTGAAGTGTAGCAGGATTTGATTCCAGGCTCGTCGGCCATGGCGGGATGTTCTCTTTGCCACCGAGATCGCCTCCGACCTGAACGATCGGATGGCGCTGGACCCGGCGCGGCAGCCTGTCCTGCGGCCAAGACTTGATTGAATCTATTCGATCATGACTGTCGCGATCGACTGCAGCGGTACGCTGATAGGATATTGGACTGCCCTGCGCTCGTCGGTACGGCTCAGGTGATGATCAAAAAAAGCCTGGATGAGACTCAGGCTAGTGGAGCGGTACAGAAATCCCGAGGCGGTTCGTTGTCGTTGTCGTAATCGTGGTCGTTATCGAACATCCGGCTAAGACGATTACAATTAGGATTACGATTACGACAACGACAACGACAACGACAACGACAACGACAACAACAACGACCGGAAACTGTCTCGGAACATCTGCACCGAAGCACTAGGCTGTCGAAATGTCCTGAGTTTTGATGCCAAACCGATTCCGGGTCTTGGACTGCATCATCGAACGCACTGGGGAAGTCTAATCGGTGTCGGGGTCGCTATCGAAATCGGAATCGAATCCGCTCATCGATCAAAGCAGTCAGCTCGATACCAACCCCTAATGTTGACCTTGACACCGATCCCGACTAAGCATCCATAAACCGGGAAGCGCTTGTTTTAGTGAGACTGCAGATTTCGACAGCCTAGACTCAGGCTTCTCAGCAGGCTTGCACACCTGGTATTAGTGCAATTTGAGATTGCTGTCTATCGTTTCGTCAAGTACAGTGAGAGTCGCCTATGGCGCGCTAGTTTATCTGCTTGGTGTCGCCGCCACAAAACGACTTGATGAGGAAGAAGATGACTCGATTTTATTTATTGATCGGGGCGCTCGGCTTGATCCTTGCGTTACCCGCTATGTCCCAGATGATGGAGGCGCCGGCACCGGTCGGCGAAGTTCAGGTTACTGAGCTGACGGCGACAGTCCAGAGTGTTAACATCGCCGATCGCCTAGTCACGCTGAAAGGACCGAGGGGTGGTACGGTTATTGTCGAGGCCGGCCCTGAAGTCAAGAATCTGGACCAAATCAAAGTCGGTGACGAGGTTGTCGTACGGCGCTATCTTGCGATCGTGGTCAGCGCGGTTAAGGTCGATGAAGACGCGAAGCGCAAAGAGAGCATTGTTGTCGGTGGGGCCGCCGCAGCCATGGACTATCCAGCAGGCGTTTATGGTCGCGAGGTGACAGAGACAATCGAGATCCTCGATATCGATCCCTACAAGAAGTCGATCGCATTCCGTGATGCTCGCGGTCACTACCGTGAAGTCTCGATGAAGGCCCCGCATTTGGAAGAGCGCATGGACGACTTCAAGAAGGGAGACATGGTCGAGATCGTCTATCGCGAGGGGCTGGCTATCGGGCTGGACCCGCAGTAGTTGCCCGCGTTTCGATGCCAGGGGGCGGATTTTCGCCCCCGCTGCCGGCCCTATCAGCCCAGGGTTGCAACCCGCCTAATGCACCCCCCCACCCCACCCAGCGCCCCCAACGCCCTCCTAAGTAGCGGCTCATGAATAACCTATACAACGCTATCCAGACATCGGCGGAGTGCAATCGGGGTCGGGGTCGGGGTCGGGGTCGGAATCGGAATCGAGAGAGAAAACGCCCTATGCCATTCGGTCATGAGAAGCTCGACGTCTAGCGTGCGGCCATCGAGTAGGTCGGCTGGGCCTAGCGCGACTGCGAGCATGTGAAAGGACAGCGTAACGCGAAAGATCAACGCCTGTGCGCATCCTAGGTGCGCATCGTAGGCGCGCATCGCAGGCCATCGCGCTGAACAGTGCCGAGGGTAACGGCAAAGCGACGAGCGCGGATCGACGCCGGTCGTTTGAAAGCGCACGAGGCTCGGCGCTGGAGTGCGCTGCGATTCAGGACGTGCTCGCTGGTGTGCGAAGCGTTGTCCGCAGACGACAACAGCAAGCAAAAGGCACTGCTCGATCGTCGTGTGGCCATGCTCACGAAGCGCGGACAGCGTGGCTAGGCGGTCAGCGAGGAGCTTGGCGGATGAGTTGGTCTGTTCGATACCGACGCCGACGCCGATAGCGGTACCGAATGAGTCGGCAGGCGACACCCAAGCCAAAAACCTGTTTCGCTTGTTTCTGCACCATCACTAAGAAAGTTCCAACAACAGCTGGTGCGGACCCCAGTATCCCCGCGATCTATCGCATCGGTCAGCTCGCCAGCACCGCGACCTATTGAGCGCGCCGGCTTGCAGTCGGCTCGCCGTATCTGGCTCAATGCCCGGCATACGCGCGCAGCATGGACTCCATATCCTCAGCCGGCACCGGGCGACCGAAAAAATAGCCCTGAGCTTGCGCGCATCCTTTGCTCTTCAGAAATTCTGCCTGCTCAGCAGTCTCGACGCCTTCGGCGATCACTTCTTTGTCCAGCGCTTTGCCCAACGCAATGACTGCCTCGGCGATGGCCTGGTCGTTGGCATCCGCAGGGATATCGCGAACAAAAGACTGGTCGATCTTGAGCTTATCGATCGGCAGTTGCTTCAGATAGCTCAGCGACGAGTACCCGGTTCCGAAGTCATCGATGGCGATCGCGATGCCAAGATCCCGAATTGCCTGGAGCTGGCCAACGCTGTCTTCTCTGCGTCGCATGACAAAGCTCTCCGTGACCTCCAATTCGAGGTACTCCGGCGGGAAACCTATTTCCTTGATGGTACTGATGACGCGCATGACAAAATCCGTCTGCTGGATCTGGGGGCCGGCCACATTGACCGCGATGCGCCCAATGTGCAGACCGCGATCAAGCCATTCGCGTCCCTGTCGGCATGCCGCGACCAAGACCCAGTCTCCGATCTCCTGTATCAGACCGCTGTGCTCCGCGATGGGGATGAAGAGTCCCGGCGGTATGTCACCCTGCATGGGATGCTGCCAGCGCAGCAGGGTCTCTATGCCAGTTAGGTGACCGGTGGCCAGATCCACCTGAGGCTGGAACACAAGCCGGAACTCCTCGTTCTGCAATGCTCCGCGAAGCGCGTTCTCGATGAACATGTGCTGAAAGGCCGCGTTGGTCAGCTCCTCGGTGTAGAACTTGTATGTGTTGCGACCGTCTTCCTTGGCGCGGTACATGGCGGAGTCAGCGTTGCGCAGCAGAGTCGCGGTCTCTGTGCCGTCTTGCGGATACAAACTCAGCCCCAGGCTTGCGGTAACATGCACCTCGTTACCATCGAGATCGAACGGGTCTTTGAAGACCCCCATGAGCTTCTCCACGACGCGTACATGGTCTGCAGTGCCGTCGATGTCTTCCAGTAGTACGATGAATTCGTCGCCGCCCAGGCGCGCGACGGTGTCGTCGCTTCGAACCACCGCAGCCAAACGCTGCGCGAGTTCGGCCAGCAGCCGATCGCCCGCTGGATGACCGAGGCTGTCATTGATGGTCTTGAAGCGATCCAGGTCGACGAAGACGACAGCGATCTTTCCCGCTTGTCGGGCGGCATGCTTGATGGCCCGCTCCAGTCGGGCGGTCAGGAGCAACCGGTTTGGTAGATCCGTGAGCGGGTCGTAATGCGCGAGGCGCTCGAGACGCTGCTCGGTCTGCTTTAGCGCGGTGATGTCTGCAAACACGCCGACGTAGCCTTCGGCTTGGCCGTTGGGGTCACGCACGGTACTGATGTTGAACAGCCCGGGGTAGACCGATCCGTCCTTACGACGGTTCCAGATCTCGCCGCTCCAGTTGCCGGTCTCGATCAGCGATTGCCACATGGCCTGGTAGAAGGAAAGGTCGTGTTGGCCGGACTTCAGTTTTCGGGGGTTTTCGCCGATGATCTCGTCAGGCGCATATCCGGTGATGTTCGAGAAGGCCTTGTTGATGTCGATGACGGTGCCGTCGAGGTCCGTGATCAGGACACCCTCGGCGGTGCTGCTGAATACCGCGGCGGACTGGCGGAGCTTGTCCTCTGCCTTGCGACGCTCCGTGATGTCTTCGCCAATCGCTTGATAGGCGATCAAGCCGCCTGATGTATCGAAGATCCCACGGTTGGTCCAGCGATGCCATCCAACCCCTTTGTCCGGCATGGCGACCTGATGCTCGTGGGTCTGCATCGGCTGTTCGACGCTCAGCGTCCGGATGTTGGCCATGACTTGTCTACGCTCCGATTTTGGCAGCAAACCCAGGAAATTGCGCCCGACCAGGTTCTCGCGGGCGACGCGGAAATAATCGCAATAGGCACGGTTGACATAGTCGATCGTACCATCCGCACGAAAGCGGCAGATCATGCTCGGGGTATCCTCGACGATACCCCGATATCGCTGCTCGCTGGCCGCAAGCTCGGCCGTGCGCTCGGCCACGCGCCGCTCCAGGGTCTGTTGCTCGTGGGCGAGGCGACGGTTCCAGATCATAACCAGCGCCAGCACGAGCAATGCGGCGCTCACCACCTGCCACAGCAGCTGATAGTCCACCGAGCGTTCGAATTCGATGCCCATCCAGCGGTTGTAGATGCTCTGATGCTCCTGTTCCGACAGGGTGTCCAGCGCCTTTTGCAAGATGCCGGCGAATAATGGCCAGTCGGAGCGCACCGCCATGGACTGATTATTCCTATAGGGCGTTTCGCCAGCTTCCTGCACATTCTGGAGATCGAGCTTTTTCCGATAGTAATTGACGGCCAATAGATTACCGACAACAGCGTCGACCTGGCCGTCGGAGAGCCGTCGCAACCCTTCCGCGATGGACTCCACCGGCACCAGGGTCAGATCCGGGTGATCAGCTGCCAGCCAATCCTCGATCGCATAGCCCGCTGCCACGGCAACACGCTGTCCGGACAGGTTGCCGAGATCGCCAAAATAGCCGCTGTCCTCGCGGGCGAAGATGCGGATCGGCAGATCGATGTAGGGTTGCGTAAAAAGAGCATAGGCGTCTCGCTCGGGGGTTCGTGCGACCGAAGCGAACATGTCCGCGGTGCGGCTCTGCACGGCGGTCAGGGCCTGTTTCCAGCTGAGATCCGGGACGACCTCCAGCTCGATGTCAAGCATGGCCTCCAGGCGCTCGAGGTAATCCAGGGAAATCCCGGTGTACCTGCCCGTTTCGTCTCGATATTCGATCGGCGCCCATTGCGGGTGGAGTGCCACGCGCACCACCGGGTGTGCGCTCAGCCAGGCTGTTTCCTCTTCCGTGAGCACTAGCGCAACCGGATAGTTGTCGTACCATTTGCGCAGGATGCGCGGCAGCTCGCGCGTCTCCAGGCTCTTCAGAGCCTTGTCGAGTATCGATCGCAGCAATGGCTGGTCATTGTGTACCAGCATCACGCCGTGCACCGGCTTAGGATGAGTGTAGAGTTCGCGAATGCCCCGATATTGGCGTTGATGCAGCAAGCGATGAACAATTTCACTGATCCCGACAAGATAATCGGCGCCTCCGGCGATCAGTATCTCGATTGCCTCGTCCAGCGAATCGACGCGGATGATCCTATTGCCCTCGGACAGGTCGGTCAGCAGACCCCCGTCCAAGCCCTTTGGAACCACGATGGTACTGTCCCGAACCTCTGTAATCGCCGCGATTGCCGGCTTCGATGACCTGCCGAACAGCACCAGGTGGCCCTGCAGAAAGCCGCGCGTCTGGAGGTAGGGCATATCCGGGTCCAGTGTATTTGCAGTCATCGCACCGAACAGCTGAAACCGGCCGCTCTGCAAACCTGAGATGGCCTCCGCACGGCCGTTGGCAATAACGCGAATTCGAATCCCAAGGCGCCGAGCGACGATGGCCATGATCTCGGGTACGATGCCGCTGGCCTGACCTGCCTCGGTCTTGAACTGGTAGGGCGCAGATTGATCGGTGGTGTGCAGATCGATGGTCGGATGTTCTCTCAGCCAGCGCTGTTCTGCTATCGTCAGTCCGAGCCCGCTGAGCGTGCCGATGTCCCGAGTGCTCTCGATCCAGCGGGACTCGATCGTCCATTTCTCCTCAGGGGTCAAGGTGGCTAACGTCTTATCCAGGATCGAGCGCAGAATCGTTGCGTCCTTGCGCACCATGACGGCGTCCAGTATAGGCTCCGGACCGAATCCGGCGATACGCAGGTCCTTGAGTCCTTGCTCCTGGATGAGGTATTCGGCGATCGGTAAATAGGTGAAAAGATAGTCGTGTTCGCCGCAAGCAACCTTGGTCAGACCATCCAGCGTGCTGACCACCTCTACCGCCTGAATCTCAGGATAGTGCTGCGCCAGAATCTCCGCTTCGGGCCAATCTTTGACCACCAAGACCTTGTTTCCGGCGAGGTCATCCAGTCTCACGGAACCGGCGATGCCCTGATGGGTGACGATGACGTCGTAAAAGCCGAGGTAGCTCTCGGTGAACAGAAACTCTTTCCGGAACGCGTCCGTGGGCACGTTGGCGCCGATGAGATCGGCCTCGCCGGTGCGCAGCGCATCGATCGCATCGGACCAGGTCTCGCGACGGACGACCTCCAACTCCACGCCAAGCCGCTCGGCGATCAGCCTCATGTAATCGGCGACCAGCCCCTGGTAACGGCCGTCGTTGTCAAAAAACTCCAGTGGAGGGAAGTTTGGGTCCGGTGCGATACGCAGCACCGGATGTTGTGCTAGCCAGGCCGTCTCCTTGCTGCTCAATCTCAGCTCGCTGGCGGAACTTGGAACGGGCAGGTCAACCCACTTGGCGAGCAGGCGCTGGCGTTCCCCCGCGGAGATATGGTCAAGGGCCTTGTCCAGGATATCCCGAAGGATCGGCCAGTCTTTGCGGGTGCCGATACTGAGTACCGAACCCTGTTTACGCAGCCGGCCCTGGATCTCCAGGTCCAGCATTAGCTCCTCCTTGAGCAGATAGCTGGCGACGGTACGGTTGCCGACATACGCATCCGCCCGACCGCGCACCACCGCATCCAGCGCCAACGCAGTGTTCGGGTAGAGCTGTCGCTGGACACCCGGATACCGGGTGCGGAAGTACTCGATGTTACCGAAGCCCTGCTCCAAAGCGAGCGTTTTACCAATCAGATCACCTTCGCTGGCAAGGAAGGGGCCATCCTTGCGCGCTACGATGATGTGCGGAATCTCCAGATACGGCCTGGTGAAGTTGAACAGTGACTCCCGGCTGGGTTTGGCCGTGATGTCAAGCACGGCCGGCAAGCGTCGCTCTGCCACCGCATTGTAGATCGCCTGCCATGCTCCACCGACAGGCACCAGCACCCCATCCAGGCGCTGGTTCAGCGCCTCTATCAGATCCACGCTGAATCCCACCAGGCCGTTATCGCCATCGACGAAACCGAACGGAGGCCAGGCATCGATCACGCCGATCTCAATACGCGGATGGCGCGCCAGCCATTCACGCTCGCGGATGGTTAGGTCCAGCCGCGACGGCGAGGATTTCGAGACCTGAGCAGATCCATCGAGCCACTTTGCTCGCAGACTGCTGAGCCCGTCGCTGCCGTAGGCGTTGAGCGCCTTGACCAGCGCCGAATGCAGCAGCGGCTTGTCTCTGGCCACAGCAAAACGCAGCTCTAGGAACCCGACTTCAGCCGCCGGCAGCTCGCCGGCGATCTTCAGGTCGCTGATCATCTGCTCGCGCAGCTTGAAACCGGCGTGGCTTGCATTATCGATATAGTAATCCGCATCGCCGGAGCGCAATGCCCGGTAGCCTTCGTCGATGGCCTCTACCGGGATGAGCGTTAGCGCCGGGTAGCGCTGCTGGAGCACCCGAGTTTGCCGGTAACCGTTGACCACGGCGACAGGTTTGCCCACCAGATCTGCAACTTGGCGCACAGGCGCAGCCGTGCTACGCCCGACCGCCACGAAAGGCACCGTTAGCAGCGACTTGGACTCGAGGCTGAACGCCCGTGCATCGTCCGAAGGTGAGTAGTCGTTGATGATGATGTCGACTGCACCACGTTGCAGTGCCACGAGCGAATCGGCATAGCTCATCCCACGCATCCACTCGAAGCGCATGCCAAGGGAGCCGGCGATCTCGGTGAACAGCTCGTTGAGGTAGCCCGCGGGCTGCTCGGATTCGATGAACGACAGCGGCGGCTGGCCTTGCATCAGCGGAACACGCAGCACCGCAAGGGAGTCGAGGTAAGCTCGTTCCTCGACCGTCAGTCTGGATCGAGCGCGCGCGTAGAAGAATTCTCGTGGAATGCGGGCACTGTTCGCAAGCCCAAGCCCGACGTAGGTCTCCGCGATCTCTTGCCAGCGTGACGGCTCGTAGCTGCCGATCTCGATGCCCGCGGGTGCCACGAATTTGCGGGTCGTGCGCGCCTGGTACTCCAGGTGCTCTCGGCTTAGCCCCTGGTCGTTGTATTTCTCGAGGATCAGTGCGGCAATCTCTTGCGGGTGATCTATTGCGTAGCGCCAGCCCTTCAGGGTTGCCCTGCGCATGCGCTCGACGCGTTGCGGATGCGCTTTGAGTTCCTCCCGAGAGGTAAACAGGTTATCGCCGTAGAAGTCGATCCCGTGGTCGCGCGGGTCGATGACATGAACAGCAAATCCGCGCTGTTTGAACCAGAACGCTTGATCGGTCAGGTGGCCCGCGAGGGCATCGGTCTTGCCCTCGATCAAGTCTCGGTAGCGAAAGCCGTAGGGTATGAGCTGGGCCTTGTTGCGATCGCCGAGCGTCTTGTCGAGCATCGTCATCACGGAGCTGTCGGTGATACCGCTGCCGTCGGCCGTCACGCGTTTGCCGACTAGGTCGTAAGCCGTACGCAGCTGGGAGCCGCCGCGCGTGAACAGCACCAGGGGCGAATGTTGAAAGAGCTGCGAAACCAGCACCACGGGGGCACCTTGCAGGGCGGCAAGTACCAGGCTCGCGTCGGTAATACCGTATTGCGCGCGCCCGGCGAGTACGTCGTCCACCGGGTTGTGCTCTGGGTCGCGCTCGCGCAGCTCCACCGAAAGACCTTGTTCGGCAAAAAAACCTTTCTCAATGGCCGCATAGCAGCCGGCAAACTGAAACTGATGGGACCATTTGAGCTGCAGGGTGACCCGTTCGAGTTCACCCGCCGAGGATGCTTGGCCAGATGCCGCAAGCAGGTAGAGCAACGCAAGACCGATCTTCCGGCTCAAAATCGACCGATTTTCGCCTCTAGCCCGCGTGATTGCTCGCTTTCTTGCTCCTGACTTTTTTCATTTTGTAGCCATGCAAATGCAATTATTTTGCACTTGATTTATCGTTTATTTGAGCTATTATTTAGCCATGCATACAGCACATGGCAATTTGCACCTTGAGATCCAGACCTCTCGCAAGAGTCCAGTTGGGATCGTGCGCACCACGTTTCGCGAGAACGGCAAAATGCGCCATACCCAGCACGGACGCATCACTGGCTGCTCACTGGAGCAACTCAAGCTCCTCCAGCTCGCCTTCCGCGAGCAAGTTGTCCCCATCGATGACCCGCAGGCGTTCCATATCCTCAACAGCAAGGAATACGGTGCCAGTTATGCGATCCTGACCATCGCCAGACAACTGGGGTTGCATCGGGTGCTCTATTCGCATCCAGAGCCTTGGGTAAATGGCGCCTTAGCAATGATCGTTGGTCGTCTGATCCATGCCGGAAGCAAGCTCGCCTTGTGCAACCACCATCCCAATACCTGCCTATGGGAGCTCTGCGGCATCGCCGAGCCGCCCGATGTCGATACCCATTGCTATGAGCCGATGGATCGACTGCTGCAACGTCAGAAAGCGATTCAAAGGAATCTGACGCGCCGTCATCTCAAAGACGGCCATCTGGTGCTCTACGATATCACCAGTATCTATTTCGAAGGCGAATACAAGGACAGCGAGCTGGTGAGGTTTGGTTACAATCGTGATGGCAAAAAGGGGCACGAGCAAATCGTGGTCGGGCTCATCTGTACAGCGCAGGGCTGTCCGGTTGGCGTGGAAGTCTTTGCGGGCAATACCAAAGATGAGACCACGGTGATCGACAAAGTGCATGAAATCAAAGTTGACTATGGTATCGAGAAGATCGTCTTTGTCGGCGATCGTGGAATGCTGACGCACAGTAACATCGCATCTCTCAAGGACGAGAAAGACTTGCAGACGATCAGCGCCTTGACGCATGGTGAGATGAGAAACTTGCTCAACAAACAAGTCATTGCCATGGACCTATTCGATGAGCGCAGTATCTGTGAGGTGACTGACCCCGCAGAGCCGATGCGACGTTACTGTCTCTGTCGCAACCCACAGACCGCGCACAACGAGCACGACACGCGTAAACGTCTTCTGAAATTAACCACGGACGCCTTAGCCGATATCGCAGCCTACAAACGCGCAGCAACTGTTGAGACCCTCGGCGCACGTGTCGGAAAGATCCTGGCGAAATATAAGGTGGGCAAGTTCATCCAATGGTCGATTGATGCTGACCCCGACCGTGCGAAATCCTCTCAGCATCGATTGGTCTGGTCAATCGATATGGACAAGGTGGCCGAGGAACAACAATTCGACGGCTGTTACATTATCGCCAGCGATGTCGACCAGGACGCGATGAATACCCTTGAGGTTGTCAACGCGTACAAGAGTTTGACGTTTGTCGAGCGCGCCTTTCGCAGTCTCAAGACCGTACAATTGGAGATCCGCCCTGTTTACCATAAGACGGATGAACGCATCCGTAGCCATGTCTTTCTCTGCATGCTGTCGTATTACCTGCAATGGCATATGGAACAGCGCCTGGCACCATTGTTCGCAGCGGATGGGCAGGGTTCGGAAAGGCGTTGGACCTTCCATGGTGTGATCGAGTGTTTAGCTCAGATCACCCGTAACAGAGTCGCGGTCAATGGTGTGGAGTTCGATCAGAACAGCATGCTGACACCAGAGCAGGAAGAGATACTGGGTCTTTTGCAGATCGCGATGTAGCCACCCGCGTGAAATCCTGAATTGGCGTTTAAATCAATTCAGTCAATGAGTTACGTGTTTCTCGAACAGGAAAATCAGGCAAGAACAGACCAGCAAGTTTTCATCGTCTTCTTTATCGAGCGAGAAAGAGCAGAAGCCGCCGCCCCGCCCTTTTCGTCACAACCCAGCCAGCAGCCCCGCCAATGCGGCGCCGATAAAGGTTCCCGCCGCATAGCCCAGCATCCCGACCATGGTGGCCGGCGCGATGAGCCCCGTCCAGCCCTTGGCGGCCGCCAAAGCAGCGGCCGTGGGCGGCGCTAGCACCGCGGCGTTGGAGGCGGTGACGATCTCGGCGAGGTCAAAGCGGAACAGCCACCCGAGCACCATCACCACCACGAAATGCACGGCGATCACCACCAGGCCTAGGCCAAAAATCCCCCACGAGGCATTGGCGAGCAGGCCGAGGTCGGCGCCCATGCCATTCGCGCAGAAGACCAGATACATCGCGAACAGACCCAGTGTGAATTCGCCGCGCATCTGGATGAACCGGTCGTGGCCAAGCCAGGCGAGCACCAGCGACAAGGCGGTGACCAGCAGCAATGCCCACTGTGGCTGGCCGATGGCCTTCGTGGTGGCAATACTGATGCCGCCGAGAAGCGCAGCCAAGGTCACCGCGACCAGCAGCGGTCCCCAGGTGATGGCGCGCAATTTGGGCATCGCGGTGATTGCGGCATCCTGATCGGACGCGCTGTGGTGAATCGGATAGAGCCGGCGCAGCGGTTTGATCTCCGGCAGGATGGCGAGCAGCATCATGTACAACACAGCACTCAGCAATGCCGCCCCGCCGATCGCGGCAAGCCGCGGGTCGGAGAGGATCCCGGTCACCTGGGCCACTGCCAGGAAGTTGGGGCTGCCGCCGATGGTGGCCGCCGTCATGCCGCTGCTCAGCCCGCTTGCGTTGTCGCCCAGCGGCAGGGTAAAAAAAGCGACCAGGCCGCCGAGAACGCTGCCGACGATTGCGGTGGCAAACACCAGCGCCATGCGACCGGCCTCGATGATGACACGGCCAACGTGCACCTTCAGCAGCAACAGCGGTACCGCCAGCGCAAGCAACAGGGACATCAGCGTTTTGAAGCCGGCCACCTCGGCCGGCGCCGGCAGCACATCAAGGGTTGCCAGGACCATGGCGAGCAGGATACTGACGACCACGCCGGGCAGCATGCGAGCCACCGGCGTGCGATCGATCAACAATCCGACAATGGCGATCAGGGACAGCGCTAACCACACCAGAAGGGGATTTGCGGCGGGGATGATGGAAGAGTTCATAAGCCGTATAGTGCAAGGAATAGAAGAAGTGGTGCAGACCCTGCTCCAAAACCCGCGCCCACAGGTGCAGCCAAGGCTTGCCAAATCGATACTGGGATCGATACTGGGATCAGGAGCGGGATTGAAAGCATTTTGCTCATCTCCGCCCATGGTATGCTGTCGCTCTGTCTTGCGTAACCAATCAATGCCAGGCAATCTTCGGCGCTGCCGTTCGGCGCGGTCTGATTCATAATGCGCCGATCCGCCGGCAGCGGATAGCCACCCTTCCTCATCCTCGGCAACCAACAAGCTCAGCCGCACAGCTTTGCTGCCTCGGCTGCGGCGCCCTGTTGGGCGGCATAGGCAGACCAGGGTCTGATTTCGCCAATACTGGTCCAATGGTGCGCTCTGCAATCTCGGTGTTATGGACATCCTGGGTGCGTAACCAATACCCATTTTAGGTACGCAGGTGAAGGAGGCCTGGTAGCCGCGCATACAGCTATGATCGCAACCGGGGCAGACCAGAAGCGTCACTCGATCGGCCCATATCGAATGCAGGCCGACGATATCGGACGAGCGCACATAACGCAACCGCACGCCTTTGTAGAGCGGCGGCGCCGACGCGATTGTGAAAATATTCAAGCCCCAAATCAGACACAGATGGTATACCGCCAACAGCCGCCAACAGCCGCCGAGCACCACCCGCGATGACCATGCCGAGCACCGAGCTATGACAGATCCCGCTGCTGGAACTGCCGCCGTCGCCCGAGCCGCCACCGGCGAGCAAGCCGTCGGCGTGCGCAGCCGCGGTTGGCAAGGCGATGAGCGGCAGTCGCCGCTACCAGCGTGGCGCATTCGACCCACGCCAGGAGATGCTGCTGCCGCAGCGCGTCGCGGACTTTGTCGATCAGGACAACCCGGTGCGCGCCATTGCCGCCTATGTCGACAGCTGCCAGTTCGGAATAGGGGGTGTCACATCGGCCTGGTTGCCATCGTCTGTCTGGTAACTCAGCGGCACATGCCCGTCCGCGGTGACGTTCAAGCCAAACAGGATCTGCTTGCAGTCCGGACGATGGTCCTTGTGATACCCATGGGTCATCTTCACCGCCTTCGGATCAGCGCACTCGTAGGCACCGAGAAACCTGATGCTGGTGGAGTCGTTATGTATGCTCTGCGTTTCCAGCTGGTGCACAACGATGGTCTGGGCGCTCAGCTCCGCCAGCAGGTTGTTCCGCTCGGCGGCGAGCAAGCGGTCCAGCGTCCGCCCCAAACGGTCATTGTTATACTTCCCCGCTTCCACGCGTCCCTCACTCACGCCATCAACCTTGATGTTGGTGTCCATCGTATGTTCAAACCTCTCTGACGGAGAGAGGTTCGTAATCTGCCTACGTTTGATGGGATTGTCTCGCTGGATTCGTCTATGCCCGCATCATGGTTTTCAATTCCAGTACCCGATGGCCTCAATGGCCTCGCTCTCGGATGCTGTGCCGGCTTTTGAACTGGTACTCTTGGTTAATTGCGAAGTCGCGGCAGGGCTCGCGCCGAATGTTGGTTACATACACTTTTTCGAGGATTCCAATACGGAGAATTTGGAGGTATTCAAGGCCCGTGTTACGAAGCATGACCGTCCCGCTATGATTGCCATTCCGTTCGGTCGGCAGCTGCCCGAGCGTGGCGTACCCCGTGGGTGGAAACTTCGGTCTCGGAAAACAGCATGTAAAGTTGAAATGGCCGAGCGCCCGCATGGCTGCTTGACCGATTCTCTGCCCTCCTCTAAGCTCCTTGCTCTGGCAAAGTCGGCAACGCGCAGACGCGCTCGGACTTCTATCCGTTTTGTGGTTTTCAATCCCTTTCGTGGTCTTCACCAGAAACACTGCATGCCAATGCGCGTGCCCATGCTTCATGCATTCGATTACTGTCAAGAAATGGCTCTACTGTCTTCTTCTGGTCATTGCTGCCATGGCGCTCAGCGGCTGCGGCGCCGGCAAGAACATCAATGCGGCGGACACCGTCGGCAGAGACACCCGCAACAAATTACTGGTGAGCGTCCGCGATCAACGCTTGCTGCTGCTGCGCGACAATAAGCCGGTAAAGAGCTATGTGGTCTCCACGTCCAAGTTCGGCCTCGGCTCACAGCCCGGGAGCTATCGAACGCCACTGGGCCGCATGCAGATCGCCAAGAAGATCGGCGATGGCTATCCGCCGGGCATGGTGTTCAAGGGTCGCCAGCCGACCGGCGAGATCGTCAAGGCGAATGCGCCGCTGCGCGATCCCATCGTCAGCCGCATCCTTTGGCTGGACGGTAGGGAACGACACAACAACAATACCTTCCAGCGGCTGATCTACATCCACGGCACCGCTGAGGAGTGGCGTCTCGGCAGCCCGGCCTCCTACGGCTGCATCCGTATGGGGATACGCGATGTGATCGATCTGTATCGCCGAGTCGGCGAGGGCGCCGAGGTGATCGTGATGCGGGATTCCCTGCTCGACAGCGCGCAAGGTCGAAAATACTTGAAAAAAGACCCTCGCCAGACACAGCCGGCGGGATTCAGCACCCTCTACTGACTTGGACCTCCTGCTCGGTCAAGGCGCTTTGCGCGCACGCTGGCTCTTTTGCGTATGCCTGAGGGGCAATCCGAACAGGCGATCCAGTTCCACCAGCCTCGCGGTATTCGGCCGCTAACCATAGCTGCCACTCTCGAGCACATGCGTTGAAGACCAAGGGTACGGTGAGGGGTACAACATTGGCGTAGCAGAGCACTAGTGGAGCGGTACAGAAATCCCGAGGCGGTTCGTTGTCGTTGTCGTTGTCGTAATCGTAGTCGTTATCGAGCATTCGGCTAAGACGATTATGACAACGACAATGACAACGACAACGATAACGACCGGAGACTGTCTTGGAACATCTGCACCGAGGCACTAGGAGGGAGGTTTCTCGACAAGAATCGCCTTAGCCCCTTGCATCCTGTTCGCAATCTCGATAGCCGACACTTTCCTTGCAGGTCGTCGCAAAGCAGCAGTGCATCACAAGACCATGGACTGTGAATTTGATCCATCAGTTCCGCGTGTCCGGCGAGGGCCTGTTCAGAATTCCTCCCAAACCCAATCAAATGTGGTTAAAATCGCCCCCGGCGCGCCGATCGACTTGGCGTCGCCGCTCCACAACCACGATGAGGAAGAAGAGGATGACAAAATTCTATTCGTTACTTGCCGCGCTGGGCCTGATCCTTGCGCTGCCCGCCATGTCCCAGATGATGGAGGCGCCGGCACCGGTCGGCGAGGTACAGGTCACTGAGCTGAGGGCAACTGTCGAAGACGTCGATCTTGCCGATCGCCTCGTGACGCTGAAGGGACCGAAGGGTGGCACGGTCGTCGTTGAGGCTGGCCCGGAAGTTCGGAACTTGGACCAGATCAAAGTCGGCGATGAGATTGTCGTGCGGCGCTATCTGGCGATCGTTGTCAGCGCGGTCAAGGTCGGTGACGACGCGAAGCGCAAAGAGACTGTCCTTGCCGAAGGAGCAGCCGTTGCCGTGGACTATCCAGCAGGTGTTTATGGTCGCGAGGTGGCAGAGACGATCGAGATCCTCGATGTTGACCCCTACAAGAAGTCCATCGCATTTCGCGACGCTCGCGGCCATTACCGCGAAGTCTCGATGAAGGCCCCGCATCTGGAGGGACGCATGGACGACTTCAAAAAAGGCGATAAGGTCAAGGTCGTCTACCGCGAGGGGCTGGCGGTCGGGCTGGACCCACAATAATTGCTTCTAGGTTGGTGTGAGGGGGCGGATTTCCCGCCCCCGCTGCCTTGCTCTGCACGCAACAGCATCAAGCAGCCCAGCCAGACGGTGCCGGTGGATACCAGCCGGCAGCGGCGCGACACAACGCTGTAGAATCGTTCGGGCATGCATAGGCGGACGACTCCGCGGGTTGCTTCCCCCCTGGTGCACCAACAAATCTTCGATATGTTCCGTTCGGCGCTGGATAATGCGTCTCAAGATATCGAATAATAAATACTTTTATCGGGAATGCCTCAGGGATAGACCAGCATGGCACTGATATAAGCGCTGAGTTCTCGAGCATTGAGTGAGTGCCGTCAGTCTTTATCGCCGGGCGCAGAACAGTGCCTTCCGATGCGCGCCTCTAGGCTCCGGCGTACCTCGTCGTGGCGCTGGCGCGTGATCGGAAATCCGATCAAAAACAGCATACCAGCGGCCATCATGAGGGCTGGGACCAGGCCATAGATCAGCATCAGCGATGTTTGCACCTCCGGTGAGATCAGATCGGCCGATGGGTTATAGCCGAGGGCTGACGGAAGTGCGGTTCCGAGTACCACGCCGAGCGCGAGCGAGAGTTTGATCGCCATGCCCCAAACGGCGAAGAACAGGCCCGAGCGCTGCTCACCCGTCTCCAGCGTATCGACATCGATTACGTCCGCCGCCATCGAATTGGACAGAAACAACATGGATGCAAAGCTCGCCCCACGCATCGCAATCAGGGCCATTAGTGCGAATGTGTCGCCTTCTCGCAACAGGATCAGCGGTAGACTCAGCAGCGCGAGCCAGAGCCCCGCCGTGATCAACGCGCGGTGCTTGCCGATGCGCACCGATAACCAAAGCCACAATGGAACAGCAGCCAGGGTCGCGATGTTCTCGATCAGGAGCATGGGTACGAACTGCGATGGTTCGCCGATGACGTCAGTCAGCACAAGGCGATGCAGCGTGCCCTGAATCGCGATGCCGGAGACGAACAGCACGACGCAGCCGATCATGCGCCCGAATGCCGGGTTGCGGGCCATGATACGCAGCCCGGACAGCATGCTGCGGGCATCGTGCGGGAAGGTCTCGGGCCTGCCTTCCGGCACCCTGAGCGTAGCGATAGCTACCAGCAGCGGTAACGCGACGATGGCCAGCCAGGCGAGCACATGCAGTTGCTCCGCGCCAGTCTCGACACCCCGTGTTCCGAGCAACAGCAGGAGTCCAAGCAGCCCGGCTTGACCAGCCGTGGAAAGGGCCTCGCGCAGCCCGGTGATGCGCGAGCGCTGGTCGTAATCCGTGGACAATTCGGCGCCCCAGGCGCGATGCGGCAGGTCGATCATCGTGAAGCCTAGATACAGCAGCGCCGACCAGAGCAGCAGGTCCGCCACGCTTGCTTGATCACTCGGCACGAATACCTGCCATAAAGCGACGCAGAATACCGGCACGCCGAGAACGATCAGGGGCTTGCGTCGTCCCCAGCGCGTTCGGAGTCGATCGCTTAAGCCGCCGATCAATGGATCGGTGACAACGTCGAGCAATCGGGAGGCGGCGATTGCGGCGCCCACCGCCGCCAGCGGCAGTCCAAGCTCGTCGGCATAGAATGCCGGAACGAACAAGGCCATCGGCAGCGCAGCAACCGAGGTTACCATCGAAGGCAGCGCGTAAAATAGGAGTGTTGTCAGAGATCAGATCCTCTGCAAGGCGGTCACCGGATCCTGTTGCATGCATTGAATCCGGATTTGCCTTGCTGCGGCAAGTGACTATAGGGGGATTCCAAACAAGAGCGCGCCATGTAGGAGAAGACAGGCCATGAGTCCGGCGATGACGTCGTCGAGCATGATGCCGAGGCCGCCACCTACATGCTGGTCCACCCAGCCGATCGGCCAGGGCTTCCAGATATCGAACAGGCGGAACAGGGCGAATCCTGCCAAAATGCTTGTCAAGCCGAGCGGTACGGCCGTCATGGTGACCAGCATGCCGACGATCTCATCCCAAACCACCGAGGGCGGATCCTTGCGCCCGAGCAGCTTGGCCGCCTGCCCGCACAGGGGTATGCCGAGCACCAGCAGGATTGCCGTGATACCGATATAGACAGGTAGCGGCACTGCGAACAGAGCCAATACCAGCGCCACCCCGGGGAGCGTTCCAACCGTACCAGGGGCGACGCGCGCTCTGCCGGTGCCGAATCCCTCGGCAATGAACAGCACCCCTCGCGCGAGTGCGCCGGCAGTGGACGCGGATGGAGATGTCACGGGCGCGATCTATAGACCATAGTCTTTGACCAAGCCTTCGAGTCCGGCGGAGTAGCCAGCACCGATCGCCTTGAACTTCCACTCCTCGTTGCGCCGATAGAGTTCGCCGAAGATAACGGTTGTTTCCGTGCTGTAGTCTTCGCTCAGGTCGAAGCGCATGACTTCTTGGTCGTTGCCGCTGTCGACCGCCCGGATGAAGGCATTATTGACCTGGCCGAAATTTTGACCGCGCGCCTGTCCCTCATAGATCGTGACCGCGAACACAACCTTTTCGGCGTTTGCCGGTAGTTTGGTCAGGTCCACGTTGATCACTTCGTCATCGCCTTCACCGGCACCCGTCAGGTTGTCCCCTGAATGCACGATGGACGCATCCGGGCTCTTGAGGTTGTTGTAGTAGATAAAGTGCTCTTTGGAGAGAACCTTGTTGTCGCCGCCGACCACCAGCGCACAGGCGTCCAGATCGAAGTCCGCACCATCGGTGGTTCGCGCGTCCCAACCCAGACCGAAGGCGACCTTTGTCATGCCCGGGGCCTCTTTGGTCAGGGAGACGTTGCCGCCTTTTGTTAGATTCACTGCCATTTTTTGATCTCCTGCCTCTGTGATGAAGAAGCGCCGGGCGAAATGCTCGGCGCTTGCTGTGAAAGACTGTTTCCACTCATTGGGTGGAAATACTGATTGTTAACAGGGCATCGCACCTAGACGTTGATGCCGTACTGCTTTGCCATCGCTGCCAGGCCGCCGGAGTAGCCCTGCCCGATGGCGTTGAACTTCCATTCGCTGCCATGCCGATAGATCTCGCCGAACACCATCGCTGTCTCGGTGGAATAGTCCTCGCCGAGGTCGAAGCGCAGCACCTCCTGACCATCGTCCTTGTTCACGAATCGAATAAAGGCATTGGCGACCTGGCCGAAATTTTGCCCGCGCGCTTCCGCCTCGTGAATGGTGACGGTAAAGACGATCTTGCTGACGTCCGCGCCGACCTTGTCGAGAAAGACATCGATGACCTCGTCGTCGCCCTCGCCGGAGCCGTCCAGGTTGTCGCCGGTGTGTTGAACGCTCTCATCGGCAGATTGGAGCTGATTGTAAAAGATGAAGTCAGCATCGGAGCGAACGCGCCCTCCCTCCCCTAACATGAAGGCAGAGGCATCCAAATCGAAGTCTGCACCATCGGTGACACGCGCATCCCATCCTAGACCCACGTGGATGTTCTTTAATCCAGGCGCTGCTTTATCTAGTGAAACGCGCCCACCTTTTTGTAACGAAACAGCCATAGTGTCGCTCCCCTAATCAATGTGTCCGCGCTGACGATCGCCAGCCGCGTCCGGCCTCTGTTGTCAGCATGCGGCGCCAGCCGGCATGGCGCTGCGCACGCGCCGGTCGCTACTTTCGCCCGGCAACCCACTTGAATCCGAACCCGAAGGCGCTATCCACTTCTTTGTGGCTCGGGAAATATTCCACGTGCTTGGTGACTTGGATGCGCCCACCGTCGTTATCGAGCATCGCGATCGCGCACATCGGCTTGCTGCTGGAATGTTCGTCGAGCGCGACCACAAGCTCCGGCTGACCAGGTGTCTTCAGTGTCACGACAGCATCTGCCTGTGCCCAGTTGGCAACCCCCTCGTAGATGAAGGCGAAGATGAGCACGCGGCGTATCTGACTCCAGTGCTTACCATTGATCAGTAGGGTCTCTCCTGCCGCCACGGCACCCGTGCGATCATCCCCAAGCAGTTTGACGAACGGCGGGCGATCAAGAGTGCCGAAATTCCCGCCGAGCGCCTGGATCACGCCTTTGTCGCCGTTGACCAGTTCCAGCATACAGCCCAGGTCCAGGTCAATGCCGGCCTTTTTGATACCGAAGAATCCCTGCTTGGCAGGGCCACTGTGCCAGTTTAGATTGACGCTGATCTCACCAAAACCCTCGGTTGGCTTTTCCAGCGAGATTGGCTTACGCTTCTCCAGGTTGATCCGCGCCGGGGTGGACGGCGGTTTAGGCGGCGCGGCTACCGGCGCTGGCCGCGGTTGCGTCGGCGTCGGCGGGGCGTCGGAAACGTCCACGCCATAGTTGCGTGCGAGGGGTTCGAGTCCGCCCGCAAAGCCCTGGCCGAGAGCGCGCAGTTTCCAGATGCCATTGCGCAGGTAGAACTCTCCCAGAATCAGCGCCCGTTCGCTCATGCCGGATGTCTGAATTGGAAAGCGCAGGTGGGTATCGTCGCCGACGACCTGCAAGCCGATCTGCGAGTATTCGGCGAAGGTCTGCACACCGGCAATGTCGGTGTCGATGCTCAACGCGATGACGACGCGCTGGGCCTGTTCACCCAAGCGACCGAGCTCACATTGTGCGCTGTGCTCCAGGGCGCGAAGTCGAATTGCGCCGCCGGGGGCATTTTCGTTGCCGTAGAAGACGAACCCTTGGTCACCGATAACTCGCCCGGCTGTATCCAATATGAAGAAACTGAGGTCCAGGCTGGTGGCTTTGGCAGCCGGTTGCGCGGTGATATTCAGGCTGAGGACAGCCGCAGAGACCGGCGCGTTTTGACCTGATTGCATGTCCATCGGAATCTCCAGTTATCTGTACGCATCAATCCCGACTGGCCTGTGCGCGGGCCATCCGGGTGCCAGCTCAGAGCGTTCTGGTGATGATGTCCTCCATCTCCTGAAAGGTGCGGCCATGGCCTTTGTCGCCGATGGCATGCAGATTCCAGGCACCATCCTTGCGATAGAGTTTCGCCATTACCATACCGGTGTGTCCTCCGCCGTCCAGGGTGAGGTCGAAGCGCGCGAGCTCCTGATCGGACTTCGCATCCAGCAGTCGACAACGCGCATTCGGGATGCCCTCGAAGCTGTCGTTGAGAAATGAGTTTACAGTAAAGATCAGTGCATCGACCTCTTTAGGCAAGCGGGTGAGATCGACGCGAATGATTTCATTGTCGGCACTGCCGCCTCCGGAACGATCGTCTCCGGTATGCACAACGGCGCCATCTTTGCTTCGCAGTTGCTGAAACCAGACCACGTCGATCAGGTTGCGATTCGCGAACAATAGGCATGAGGCATCGAGATCCACGTCAACCTGTTTGGTTCCTCCGAATAGCCCCTTTTTCTCCCGCTGACCCCATCCCAAGCCGAGAGCGACTTGTGACAGACCTGGTGCGCAATCTTTCTCCAGTGAAATCCGTTGTCCTTTGGTTAGGTTGATACTCATTGTTTTCTCTCCTGGGTCATTACATACCCTGCGCGCTTATCGGCGCACGAATTGCCCCTGTATGGGGATGGTTAGAATCATTTACCAGCCATCTGTACGACCACCAGACGCCCTCCCGCCTGTTTGGAGAAGAGCAATTGCAATCCATCGCGCAATTGTACACGGGCGTTGATCGGAATTGGTTTACCGGTGGTCGCATCAAGGCATTGCGGCATCGCTTCATTCACCAGCCACCACATATCCTGATGCAGGACGAAGTAGCCCACCCGTCGCTTCTGTGCATCGCTCAAGCGTTCGTTCGGGGTGATCTGTCGATCAACATGCCATGGGAACAGGGATTGTCCGGTGTAGACCATCAGACGCTGGCCGTCCGAACGATAGGAACCGCCCTGCCGTGATGAGTAGAAATTCAATACCGGCAGGAGCCCCCGATAAGGAGTTTGGCAAAATGGGCAGGCGGGAGCGCGCGAGTTGTCGAAAACATACCAGCCCTGCTGACAGTCGGGGTTCACGCAAGGCTGCAACAGGTCGGCGGTTTGCACCAGGGCGAATTCCCATTCCTCGGCCGTGGGGCGCGCCGCGGGATCGTGCAGACCCTCACCGAACGCCTGCTCGAACAGGCGTGACAGATGCGGGCCGGTGAGGGTGTAGGGCAACTTGTCGGTGTCGGCCCAGGGCAGGTCGCTCGGGCGCGCCTCGGCTACCCGGATACGGTTGCTGGCGTCGTGCTTGTCTTCGATGAACAAGGCATTCTGCCCCATGGCCAAGGTCTCATCTCGACTGGGGTCAGCAGCATGAATCTTGCCGCCGCGCAGCGGATGACGGAACAGCAGGTACATGTAGATGAGAACGGCCAACGCATGGCGATCCGTAGCGATGCAGGGTAGATGACGTTGTGCACTGTCGCGTGGCAGATGCGAGGTCGCGACCACTTCCGGTGCAATGAAATCGGGCGTACCCACGACCTCCGGCGGGTATTTGTCGGGCACCACCAGACCGTCGATATCGATGATGCAGGCGGCCCCGGTGGTCGGGTCGACCAGCGCATTCTTGTACGATAAATCGCTATGCGCCAGACCGGCCGCGTGCATGCGTCGTACGGCACGGGCAAGACGGATACAGATGCGCAGATAGTTCAACCAATGGCCTCGCTCGCGCGGATCAAGAAATCGGTTTTGATTACTCGCCGAGGCAAACCATTTGCCTTCCTTCTCCCGGCCCTTGATGCCGAGGGCATCGTCGTTGGTGGAGCCATATTCAAAGAAGAACTGACGCGGGTAAGCGGGCGCCACCACGCCCACCCGTCCGTCTAGCTCAACGACGCCGGTGGGCCAACAAAACAGATCTTGCCAATAGTCGCCCCCGGGGTGAGAAAAGATCCCCCGGCGGTGCTCGCCGCAGATGGCTTGCAGGCGCTCGAGGGTGGCGGGGGATTGCCGGTCGCGATAGAAGCCGACGACGTAGGAACGGTCTGGTGAAAAAAAGACATCCTTCATGGCCCCGGAGCCGATGATCTCGTCGGTAAATTCCACCGGTTCGCCGTCGAGTGTTTTCAGTCGGATGATCTGGGCGTTCATGCCAGCTTGGCCTAGTAGAGCACCACGATCGTTCGATCGTCGTGGTGGCCTTTGCGCCAGAATTTGAGCCAGGAGACCAGCTTCTCGGTTGCTGTATCGGTCTGGATCAATGGCATAAGTTGATCCTGAAGTTCTCGCCACCGGGCTGGGGAATGCAGTTCATTGTCGGATTCGAACAGCGGATCACTGACTCCATCGGTCATCAGCAGCAGGCTGTCCAGCGCCGGCGTGATCGCACAATGGATGCGCGACATGATCTCCTGACCGCTGTCCACGGCGCTGCGGTCGAGGAACCGGGTTTGGCCGGAGAATGCACCGCTGTCGGGCTGTCCGAGCAGCCTGGCGCCGCCCGCTTGATCACACAGGGCGATTGCGCCGTCGCCAACCCAGAATGTGCCGACTAGATCACCGATCTCGGTGTGCGTGTGCGTGGCGAGCAGCAGTGTTGTGGCATACTCGCGGATATCGGCATCATGGTAGCGCGCCTGCTCCTCGATCGCCTTTAACGCCTCCAGCGCCGCTGTACCAAGGGCCTGATAGAACATCACCCGCAACGCCCGCGTTGGCTCTTTATCACCAGAGACACGCCATTCATCTATGGCGGCCGGGCCAAGTGAGAGAAGCTGGGCCTGCGCCTGCTGCACGGCCACCTCGGTGGCAATCCGCGAGCCGATCCGCGACCGGCTGGCGCTGCCCGCTCCGTCGGCCACGGCGATGATGTTCCAACGTCCGTCGGTACTGGCTTGCAGAAGGAAATCATCTTCGCGAAAGCCTCCGGTGTGGGCGTGTGAACGACCGCGAATGCTCGCCCCAATGAGTCGACGACCACCAGCTCCCGAGGTGGCGAAGGCGCGCTCGTCCAGTTTCCAGCCCGGCGCGCAAGGATCCGATGGAATGTCTTTCCACAGCGTTTTGGGGTCATGATTCACGATCAGATCAGCGCTTGCCGTGAGCGGATATTCAATGTCTTCGCAGGCCCCGGTTACCTGGATGCGATACTCACCTGCCTCCGGCGTGGAGCCGACCAGTGCGCCGTCCTCGTAGCGCACTCCGGATTGCGTTGGGATATCACAATGCAGGATGCGCACCGGATGTCCGCTGTCCGTTCGCGCTTCGATTGCTGCTTGGTAGGGCTTCCCGGCGTTGGCGTTGGCCGCAATGGTTACGATTAGGCGCGGTAGCGCTGGCTCGGCACTTGGCAGACTGGCGGTGGGGATCGCGCCGGGCTTGCGGTGCGGATCGATGGTGGCGGAACGCTCAGGTGCCGCGTTACGGTCCGATGGGGCAATGGTGGGCTCTGATAGCTCCGGAGGATGCTCGCCAGAATCCTGGGGAGTGCTCGATGCGGCTTGTTTCAGTTGGTGATTGTCGGGGTGCGCGGCGCGGTCCGGTATCAACGACTCGGCTGGTTCCTCGCTGGCGTTCGCAACGGTGCTTGGCCGGATCTGTTCCTGCCGATGCTCGCTGGAGTCTGCGACGCCTGGCTCGGCCTGAATGCCTGCTCTGGCTTCGGTCACGGCCTGGTCGCTCTGGTCGGTTTGTCCATGCGCAGACTGTGCGGGCTGCTCTGTATTGTCTTCGGTGCATTCCCCCTCGGCAATGTCGTTCTGTCTGGCATGACAGGATGCCGCGCTCCGCGCCAATGCGATCAGATCCTGCGTTTGCGACCGGAGCCGCGTCTGGATGCCCGCATCGGAGCATGCCTGCGCGTCTGGCAGACGTTTGTAGATCTCCAGCAGAATTTCCTGAACGAGCTGGTCTTCGTTGGATGTGCTCATTCGTTGGATGTGCTCATTCGTCGGATGCGCTCATCTGATCATTTGCTCGCGCATGGCCAGCTACCCCTGCCCGCGCTCGACGCTGAAATCCTCCACACCGCCGCCTTGGAATTCGACCTCGGAACCACACCAAGGACAATCGGCCCGGCCTGGTCCGGTGATGCAGAACAGGTGGCCGCACCGGCATAGGGCGATGGTGATCGGGTTGCCGCAACAAGGGCATGCAGCAGCGCCCTCGAGATCAGCAGTGTTCGCCTGACCGCCGCTGGCACCCGGTTGGCTCCACTCGAAATACGTTTCGTTGAGCGGGTAGGCGCCGGAGATACGGTAGCCTTCAACGGGGATCTTGAGATACTCGGTGTTGATCGAGTCTCCTTTGTGACGGTCGTATTTGAGCAGGTAGGGCTGGGCATTGCGTTGGCAGCGGCCAATCATAACGACGCAGTCGGCATCCGCATGCGGCGCATGTAGGTCGTCTGGATCGGCCTGTACGATGATCCGCTCATCCACCTTCGCCAGAGACAGCTTTCGCCCACCTTCGGTCTCGCCCAGGCGCTGGCTCTGCAACGAGACCGACTCCGTCAGCCAGCGCATAAACACCTCGAAGCCACCAGGTACGCTCGGATCGAAGGCGAGGATGTGGTCGGTCAGGGTGGCCAGCACCGCTTGGTCGGCATAGTCCCCCAATGCGATCGCCACCAGGTCAACCCGTGCACGGTAATGCGACAGCCAGCGCTCACGGGCAGCAGAAATATCATCGGTGGGTTTGCCGTCGGTAAACAGGTAAACAATAGGGCGCCAATCACCCTTGCGCGAACGATCGCCGATGATCACTTGTCTATCGATTTCATCCATTACCAGGTCCAGCGCTGCACCGAGTGCGGTGCCGCCCCCGATCGGCAGAGGGGGCGCCCGAAAGGCAGGCAGCTCGCAGAGATCAACCAGGGTGCGCGCGATGCCCGCGAATGCGATCACGGAGAGATACACGGTATCGAGCGCCTGGGCATCCGTGCGTAGCGTGGCGACGATGGTGCCAATACCCTCTTCGAGCTGGTCGCGGTTGGTCCCGGCCATCGACTCTGAAACGTCGAGAACCAGGAAGATCGGAAGGCGGCGCATCTGGCTTAGCTCCTTTTTAGAATGCGATTCAGAATGCGATTTTGACCTCTCCAGGGAGGTCTGGAAGGGTGTCCGACTCCTGGATGCCGCCGCTTCGACCACCCTCGGCGATCGTGCTCGAGACCCATTGGAAGAACTGGGCAAAACCCGCGCCATCGAGGGTATCGAGCGCAACAACGGTATTGGTAAGCTCCAGCAATGCATCGCGTTTGGCGCGTGGCCCGGCGGCGCAGGCGATGATGCGGGCGAAATCGCGGCGCTTGATCTCGGCAATGCCTTCCTTGTAGGCCTGGATATCGGAGGGGCTGCCATCGGTCATCACGAATGCCAAGGGTCGCCAGTCACCGCGGCGACTCGAGTCGCCCTGTTTCAGATCTCGGTCGACGCATTCGGCAAGCATTTTCAGCGCTGCGCCAAGGAAGGTCGCTCCGGAGGACGGTACTTCAATGTTGGGGATACGGACTTGGTCGATAGGCGTCAGCGCGAACAGCTCTTTAGCCTGGATGTCGAAGGTGATCAGTGACAGATGCACGGTGTCCAGCGCGAAAGGATCCCGGCGCAGGGCCTGTTCCATTGTCTTCAAGCCGACATTGAGCGCCTGCACCGGCTCGCCGCGCATCGACCCGGAAGTATCCACAAGGATGTACACCGGTAATCGCCTGGTTGTCAATGTTAGACTCCGGCGACGTTGACTTCCGGTGGTGGTGGCGGGAGATCTCCGAGGCCGCTCAGGTTGCGCTTGGTCAAATCCACTTTTTGGCTGCTCATGGCAATTGACGCGGACACCCAGGCGAAAAATCGCTGTATGGTGTCGGCATCCGCCGTGTCCAGAGTGACCACCGCATCGGTTAGTTCGCGCAGCACGCTGGTGTCGGCATGTTGTCCGGCGGCGCAGGCGACCAATGTCGCCACGGGCTGCTGATCGAGATCCGCCTTGCCGCGGCGCCAATCGTCGGTCGGTGCACCATCGGTCATCAGAAAAATCAATGGTTTCCAGTCACCGCGGCGCTCTGCGCTGCCTTTGACGACATCGCGCTTGATCGCATTTGCCAGCAGCGTCAGTGCCGCACCAAGACTGGTGGTGCCGGATGCCGAGAGTGCCGGCGCCTTGAACGCGGATACCTCCATGAGCGGCGAGACTTCCTGCGCCTTGGAACCAAAGGTGATGACCGACAGATAGGCTGTCTCTAGCGCATGTGGATCTCGACGCAGTGCGGAGAGCAACAATTGCAGACCGGCCTGCACGGACTCTATGGGCTCCCCTTTCATTGAGGTCGAAATGTCGAGCAAGAGGTAAACGGGCAGTCTTCTGGACATTGGTCGAGTTCCCTGTGGTGCCGATGATGGTCGCGGCGGCCGTGGCCGGCGTTTGCCGGACGGCTGGTGGGTGACCTATCGCGCTGATTCGATCTGAGGTTGATTCGATTCAGGACGGCAGGAACTCTGCCGGATCTAGACTCAGCTCCTGGCACATCCGCGTTACGGCGGCGCGCTCATCTTCGTCGAAGTTGCCATCGGCGGCGGCAATGACGCAGCATGCACGGATCAGCAGCCGCGCATCCGCCGTTTTGTTCTTGATGCCGGATACCACCTTCAGTGCCTCGGCTTCGCCGATTTGCGCGTCGAACTCGTACTTGGCGCAGTGCGCCTCGAACGCCTTGATGACATCCCCGGTATCGTAGAGAGAGAGCACATCCGAGGTTTTCATGAAGCCCATCATCTTACGCTTTTCGTCCGCGGTGACAACTCCGTCGGCATTGGCGATGATGGCGCAGCCAGCTGTACACGCGTCCATGAACTTGCGGTTCATTGCACGCTTCGCCTCGTCACGCATACCTTCGCTCATGGTCTTCAGCTTGTCCATCATTCCAGCTAGCACGTTATTACCTCCGTCAGTAGTCTTCTTGACACGGGTGGGACTCGAACCTTAAGGTCATTGTATGAGATTGGTCGTGAGGTCTGGCAATAACCATTGGCACGAGTTATCGAGTGCCGACGAAATGTCGGCGTAGCTTCTGGATGGTATATAGTTCAGGCGGACATTTCAAGCCTATCCATTGTTTGTATCAATTGCCTCTCTAACTAGCTTTGTTGGCTTGTCCATCAATACCTTCGCCAAATGACCCGATCTCATGCTGCACTAAGTTCTTGATTAATCCGCCCCAGATTTGCAGCCTGCTCAAGGGCTTGGTCAATAATATTTGCTTCGGGCATTTCCGGAAGCATTTTTAACACCTCCAGGACGTATTTCCGGCCGCGGAAGTGGGCTTTGAGGTCATTGACGCTAAAGCTCGGACAGTGCTCGCGCACCGTTCGCATCAGGATCTGGGACAGGTTGATCATCAGCATCGCCAGGTTGGCACTGTTGTAGACCGGCGTTGGCTTGGTCACCATGAAGTCTTCCAAGCCCCAGTACTGTTTGGCGTCTCGGAAGTTGAACTCGATTTGGAAGCGCAAGCGATAGTAATCGATGAGCGCTTCGTAGCCTAACTCGAGATCACTACTGAAAAGGATGACATGGGCCTGGGCACCGGTGCGTTGGTTGGTCTTGACGAGGATCACGACATTGAGCCGGTCGGGGAATTTTTTGTGCCAAACGGGCAGTTGGTAGATGGCCGTATGAACCTGTCCTTCCACGGAAGTGGCTTTGAGAAAGCACGGCGGCAAGTGTTGATAATCGAGCTTGCTGCCGTACTTGCGCCGCGGGCCGCGCCCGGCGTAGGGGCCGTCATAGGGCAGATACAGCGCGCTGTTGTGGCGCAATTTGCTGATCAACTCTAAGCCCGTGCGACGGACCATTTGCAGCGCTTGATTATGGCCGAAGGCCCCGTCGAAGACGAAATAACGCACCGTCAGCGTCTGGCACACCAGTGCCAGCACCTGGCGCAGAAGGTCTTGAACGAACTGCAAATAGGGCGACAGACTCACCTCCCGGCGATTGCCATTGCGGCTACCTTTCGGCCGCCCTCGGCCCTTACCCCGACCCGCTTTGGACGCTTTCGGGCAGCTCGCGGCCGTCTCTTTGAGAATCGGCTCCAGGCGCAATGGGTACGAACAGCGCCGTTGCACGCTAATCAACGACAGGCTCAGAAAACACAACCCCGGGATCGTCTTGCCAACCACCGAGGAGAAAAAACGATCCAGACCGTGGGTCTTCTTGCCCGATTTGCTCACCACCACTTCATCGCCCGCCAGCAACCATTGCGTTTCGTCGCCCAGCAGGTGCTGGCGAATCACCAGCCAATGCACTTGGCCCCAACTGAGCGTGGTGTTGAACAACCGCTGCAGCGTCCGATAGCTTCCCCCGCGCTCGGTCCAGCGCGATAGCCCCCGCATCGTTACCCGCCCCGTCATCGCCAACAGCCCTTCCACAACGCAACCCAAACGGCCAAGGCTCGTCTTATCTACGCTCTGGCTTAAGCAGCTCAAGATCAGCATAATGTCGGGCATGGGCGATAGCCTCCTGTGGGAATAGGTCTTCGGATTAGTAACTGGATAACCTATCACCTCGGGCTGTCGCCCACCTAATTTTTGGCGCTAATTTTTGGCGAAGGTATTGGTCCATCATTACGATTTTTTTACTTTTCTGTCGCTGTCAACTGGTAGTGAATGATGAATGATCTGCAATCTAAAGACCAACGCGAGCGCCAATGTGTTGACCAACTCGGAACGCAATCGAGCCTGGGTTGAGCTGGTATCAGCTCACAGGTCGGCCCTGATGGCAGCTTGATGGCAGACCGACATCGAGATTTCGATATCGACTAAGGCGATTGCCAGGGAGAAACAGACCAACTGGCGCCGGATGCTCGTTCGCCTTCGCGAAGCGGTAACCGCCTGTGGTCGCTCTATGCACGGGTTGCTGCGACATCGAAGCCGGACGAGAAGGCAAGCCATGTGGTCTATTTCTCGACAGAAATCGCCTAAGCCTTGGTGTCCGACCAAGACCACCCTAGACTCAGGCGACAGCGCCCTTGTAAACGCAGAACTTCTCAGATGGAGGACTGCTCGATGGAGGACTTATCATAGTGGAGCGCGAGTTCCATTTTCCCGGCGGCTGTCTGCGCGTGACTGTCAGTCGCGAGCTGATGCCGCTGGAGACGCTGATTGGATTCGCCGCGCGTGCGAACCCAAAGCGCCCTTTCCTGTTCGTCTCGCGCGTGCTTGGGCGCCACATACCAGTACGACCAGCGACGATGCGCCAAACCTACCGCATGCTGGCAAAATCGCTGTGCGATCTGCCTGGACCGATCTGGGTGATCGGCATGGCGGAGACCGCCACCGGTCTCGGCTTGGGCGTTGCCGACAGCCTGGCCGAGATCGGCCTTCGCGACGACGTGTATGCGCAGCACACCACACGCTTCGATGGTGACAGCCCGCCGATGCTGCGCTTCCGCGAGAGCCACTCGCATGCGCCCATGCATCTCGTGCAACAACCAAGGCCCCGGCTCAGGGGCGCTTTCGATGCCGCGCGCTCGCTAGTGATCGTCGATGATGAGGTCTCCACCGGACGCTCCGTGGCGGCCCTGGCGAACTCCATCATGGCCCAAATGCCCAGCGTGGAGGTCGTCGCATTCGTCAATCTGGTCGACTGGCTGGAGCCGGAACGACGCGAGCAGATCAGTCGCGAACTGACCTCGCGCATGTTGGGCCGCAGGCCCGAGATACGCTGGCACAGCCTGCTCGAGGGTGCCTTCTCGTTCATCGACGAGCAGACGCCGGTTGACCCGCGCACATTGCCGGATAATGTCGAGCCGCGCGTACACGCCAGCGGCGTGCGTGGCGATCTTGGCCGCACCGGTCTGTGGATGCCCACGGTCGCACACATCAATCCCGAAGCGCCAAGCCTCGCTGACCAGCTTCCCGCCGCCGATACACCGGTGCGGGTGATCGGGACCGGAGAATGCGCTTTCGCGCCGTTTCTGCTAGCAGAAGCGCTTGAGAGATTGGGTTACGATGTCTACTTTCAGTGCGTTTCGCGCTCCCCCGTTAGACTCGGTGGCGCAATTCAGGCTACTCTCGAGTGCCAAGATCCCTATGGAGAAGGTGTCGGCTACTATCTGCATAATCCACCACCTGCGGGCCATGCCTGCATTGTCGTACTCGAGCACCCACTTGACGGGCCGGTTGCTAGCGCCGCTAGGCAGTGGCTCCATTTGATGATTCCGACGCCGGCCAAAGCGGGCGAGGCGACGATTGTCAGCCCCTGATCCTAGTGGAGCGGTACAGAAATCCCGAGGCGGTTCGTTGTCGTTGTCGTAATCGTAGTCGTTATCGAGCATTCGGCTAAGACGATTATGACAACGACAACGATAACGACCGGAGACTGTCTTGGAACATCTGCACCGAGGCACTAGCATTGCGCGAACCGATATCGATGTACAATAGCGCGAGCCGATGGTAAAGCAACCATGACGATACATTTGGGCGCAGCGCCGGTGACCAGCGCTTATCCATTGGTGGTTTTTACCGACCTGGACGATTCGCTGCTGCAGACGCGCACCAAGGCGCTTGCCCGACATGCCGCCGGCCTGCTGGTGCCCGCAGCCGACGACCGCAACGGCTCGGCGCTGTCGTTTCAAGCGCTTGACCAACTCGCGCTCCTGCATCTGCTGCGCGACACGCTACTGATCCCGGTGACAGGACGCAATCACCAAGCCTTGCGACGGGTGCATCGCCCGACGTTTCCCGACTACAAAATTACCGCGCATGGCAGTATGATCTACCGTCCAGACGATACGCCGCTGCCCGCTTGGCATGCACGCGTCAGTCAGCGCGCTAATCAACTGAACGCAGCCATGCAGGAGATGGCAATCGAGCTTCCCCGCCGCCTCGACAGCAGCGATGGCTTGCGTACCCGCGTGATTATGGATGCGGGCCTGCCCGTGTACGTTTCGTTGAAGTGGGAGGACGTTTCGCAGGTTCCTGCCGTTGCCGTGCTCGGCGCAGCGATGCGTTCTCTTGATCTAGGCGCGTCCTGGCGTGTGCACCACAATGGCGGTAACGTCGCTGTCCTGCCTGAATATGCCAACAAGGCGGAAGCAGTCCGGTGCGTCATGGAAATCAAGCGCCGTGAGCATCCGGATACGACATTCATCGGCGTTGGCGACAGTACAAGTGATACCGCTTTTCTCCAGCTCTGTCACTTTGCAGTGATCCCCAGCAACAGCCAGATCCAATCGGAATGGTCAGATGCCTGCACAACCATTGAGCCCGACCTGCCTGCAACGCCCTCAGACCAGGTCGAGAACGCCTGATCCGATGCGGGCGCGACGGCAACCGCCTTTCTGCGGCAGCTACCTCCGAGAGGATTGCCAGTTTTTGCTCAAGCCACTGCGCATGCAGTCAATAGAAATCGGCGACAAAGAGTCGCTGATCCAGTCGGGCGCCCGCCATTACTCCGAGCTGTTGACCCCCGAGCGCCTCCCCTCGGCGCGCTATATGGAGCTGTTTTTGCAGCTTACGGAGAAATATGCCATGCGCATGGCTGCGGATGTGCTGACGCTGGCGCGTCGGATTGCCGGGGCACGTTCGGGGCCGCTGACGATCGTATCGCTGGCGCGTGCAGGTACCCCGGTCGGCGCGCTGTTGACGCGCGCATTGCGCATGTGCTGTCAGCGCGAGGCAAGGCATTACTCCATCTCGATCATTCGCGATCGGGGGATCGACGAGAATGCGCTGCACTACATTCTGAGGGATGCCCACTGCCCTGCCGCCGGGGTCGTGTTCGTCGATGGGTGGACCGCCAAGGGGGTCATCAAGCGCGAGCTCGATCAAGCCATTGGAGGCTGGAATGCCCGCCACCCTGACATGCCGCTCGATGGCGCGCTGCATGTGCTTTGCGATATCGGCGGCGTTGCCGAGGTGGCCGCAAGCCGCGACGACTATGCAATCCCCTCCGGTGTGCTCAACGCGACGGTCTCCGGACTGGTGTCCCGATCTATTCTCAATGACCAGATCTTATCCACGGACTTTCACGGTTGCGTATTCTATCCTGAGTTCATTGTCGAAGATCGCTCCAACTGGTTCCTCGACCGGATAAGCCGTTGTTTCAGTGAGGTGAGCGAGCAGCGGCTGCCGTCGGCGGACAAGGCCGAGCGTGCCGAAGAGACCGCGGCTTGGGTCAAAGACTGCATGATCATGCATGGTCTTACCGACATCAATTTGATCAAGCCCGGCGTTGCCGAGGCGACGCGCGTGCTGTTACGCCGCGTCCCGGACCGGCTGATTGTGCGCGATCCGGCCGACGCCGATGTGCAACATCTGCTGAATCTGGCGGAATCGAGTCATATCCCTGTCACCCAAGACCCGGGGATGCCGTTTCGCGCGGTGTCGTTGATCCGCTCGCTGCGCAGTTCCGACACCACACCAGCGCCGCGAGGATCTCGGTGAGCACTGCCGACCCGATACCAGGCCAAATCTTGATCGAGGAGGCGGCTGGGAATGACCGCAAGCCGCGATCCCTGACTGTGAAAGGGCCGCGAGCGGGCTATCTTGCGCTTGGCGCATCCTTGTATACGCCAGCCAGCCGCACGGATCTGCGAGCGTTGTTCGCAGGCGAGAAATACCCGCGGTTGCGCTCCGTCGTTGCTTGCACCGAGGACGCAATCCACGCCAATAGCATCAAGCAGGCATTGGCCAACCTGGGCGATGCTCTGAGCGGGCTCGGAACCAAGGGACCGCTGCGCTTTGTCCGCCCCCGGGATCCGAGCGTGTTGGCAGAAATCCTCGCGCGCGATGCGGCCGCATGGCTCGATGGCGTCTGCCTGCCAAAGCTCGACCAAGCCAATGTTGGCGATTACCTCCAACTGCTGCACGCGGCGCCATCGTTGGCGCTGATGCCAATCATCGAGACCGAGGTTGCCTTTTCGGTGGATGCGTTGCATTCGTTGCGTCATCGACTCGACTGCGTCAGCGAGCGGATCATCTGCATCCGCATCGGCGGCAACGATCTGATGCAGCTGTTGGGGATGCGTAGACCGCGCCGATGGACCGCCTACGACACCCCGTTGCGCAGCGTGATTGACAACATGATCATGGCGTTTCGAACTGCCGGCTACGATCTCTCCTCGCCGGTTTTCGAGCACATCGACAGTACCGAGACTCTAAGGCGCGAGGTCGAGTTGGATGTGGAGCATGGACTGCTCGCAAAAACCGCCATCCACCCCAAGCAGATTCCAATCATCGAGGCTGCCTATGCCGTACATGAAGAAGATGCGTCGATGGCTCGGGCAATTATGGATCCCAATGCTGCCGCCGTTTTTCGCTTCAATGGCGCGATGGCCGAGCCGGCGACACATCGACGCTGGGCGGTGCGTACCATCGAGCGGGCGCACATCTATGGCCACCGCACGGATTCCTGTTAGCGAGCGCAACAGCTCGTCTTGGCCAGAGCCTCACGGACAACGCTCCCGATATCGATATCAGGAGCCACCCCCACGCATGCGTGCACAGTCTCGGGAGCCCGGACGCAACACAGGAGCGGATTGGGTTTGCTATAATCCAACACTGCTTCGCCACCGACGCCGACTGGTGCACAGCACCTTCATCGGCAGATCGTTATGATACAGAACCCATTGCCGAACGCGATCAACAGCAACCGGCGTATTCTGGAAATCCTGCATGCTGCACGCTTGCTGGGGCCTTGTTTGGCCGTCGCGCTGACTTTGATCGCAGCGCTGGCATTGCTGCTGCTGAATCTGCGCTTGCCGGGCCTGATTTGGCCCAAACTGGTTTGTCTGGGCTTTTTGCTGTTGGGCATCGGTGCCGCAGTATTGGTGACGATCCGGCTCAAGACGCAACTGTTGCAACCGCTGGTGAATTTGGAGGATTCGGTGGCCCGCGTCTGTCAAGGCGAGCCCGGCGCCAGCCGCGCGCTGCACAATGTCGGTGTGCTGGAGATCATGGCCCAGGGAATCGGTACATTGAATACCGAGTTGACCGACTTGTACGAAGACATGGATAGCCGCGTCGCGCGGCAAACCATGCGTTTGGCGCAAAAAACCGCATCGCTCAAGATCCTCTACGATGTTGCCGCGGAGATTACCCGCGCCGATACCCTCGAAGATTTGCTGTTGCACTTTCTGCGTGTGTTAAAGGAAATGGTCAACGGGCGTGCCGCGACGGTACGGCTGCTGGCCTCGGACGGAAGTGCGCGGCTGATCGGCTCCATCGGCCTTAATGATGACTTGATTCGCGAGCCGGACATGGCAGCAGTGGATCTTTGTCTGTGCGGCACCGTGCTCTGTCCTGGCGAGATCGTCTGCGGCAATGATCTGCGCTATTGCTCCAAAATTTACGGTCGGCGCATGTTCGATAACGAGCAACTCGAGGTTGTCACCGTGCCGCTGTTGCATCATGACGAACTGCTTGGCAGCTACAGTATCTTTGTCGAACGTCCCGGCGTGACCGCGCGCGAGGACATCATGGAATTGCTCTCCACGATCGGCCGGCATATCGGTGTGGCAGTAGCGAAGTACCGCTCTGATAACGAGGCGCGGCGCTTATCCATTGTTGAAGAACGCGCATCCCTGGCGCATGAATTGCACGACTCATTGGCACAAACTCTGGCCAGCCTGCGCCTGCAAGTGCGCATGCTGGATGAAGCCTTGCGTGGCGCCGAGATTCAGCCGCGGGCGCAAGTGGACCTGAACCGTATTCGCACTGGGATCGACGAGGCGCATGGCGAGCTGCGCGAGTTGATGTCGAGTTTCCGAGCGCCGATGGATCGGCGTGGCCTGGTGCCGGCGCTCGAGGATATGGCCCGGCGTTTCGGCAAACAGACGGGAACTCATTGCGTGTTCCAGATGAACTGCCGACCGTTCGATGTGGCACCAGTGGAGGAAATGCAGCTTGTGCGGATCGTGCAGGAGACGCTGACGAATATCCGCAAACATGCTTGTGCCCAGACCGTGCGCGTGCTTCTCACACGTGAACCCAAAGGTGAGTATGTGCTGTTGATAGAGGATGACGGCGTCGGCTTCAGTGAACCGCGTTGTAGCGGGCGGCCAGGCGAGCACATCGGATTGTCGATTTTGCAGGAACGAGCACGCCGGATTGGTGCGCGGCTTGAAGTCGACAGCGAGCCTGGCGAGGGCACTCGGGTGGAATTGCGTTTCGAGCCTGCGCGAGCGGGCCGCATCCCCATGACGGAACAAGCGGCATGATGCGTGTACTACTGATCGATGATCACGCCCTGTTCCGGATCGGGCTGCTGGAATTGCTGGAGCGGCGCGGTATCGAAGTGATCGATGCGGTTGGAGACTGTGATGTCGGTTTGCGCCTGGCGCGCGATTGTGCACCGGATGTGGTTTTGCTGGATCTGCGCATGCCGGGCATGGGCGGCCTTGATGTGCTCAAGCGTATGCGTGCCGATGGCAATGAGCGACGTGTGGCCATGCTCACCACCAGCATTGACGAGCCGGATGTGATTGCTTCGGTGCAAGCCGGCGCCAACGGTTATTTGCTCAAAGACATGGAGCCGGACGATTTGGTGCAGGCGTTGGAGGAGATTGTTGCCGGCAAAACGGTGGTTGCCAGCGAGCTGACCGATGTCCTTGCCCGCGCCCTGCGTCAGGAGCCGAGCGAGCCCCGGCAACAGAAGTCTTTCTCCGATCTCACCCCGCGCGAGATGGAGATCCTCGGCCACTTGGCAGCCGGCAAGAGCAACAAGGCGATTGCTCGTGACCTCGGTATTTCTGACGGCACCGTTAAGCTGCATGTCAAGGCTATCCTGCGCAAGCTCGAGGTGCATTCCCGCGTGGAGGCTGCCGTAATGGCCGTTGAGCGTGGCCTGTGCGTACGCGAATAGCGCCTCCAGCTGGACTGAGGCCCGGCTGTGGGTGATTTCAACTTCCGGCACTTCGGCAGATCTTCAGCATGGGCGCCCAACAATCCCGGTATTGATAATCCTCTTGGCATCGGATTCATCTCCCAGTATATAACTAGGGAATCCGGTATGCCCCTGAGAGGTGAAAAGATGAAGAATTTTTTAGAGCTGATTCGTGGTTGTCTGACCAACGTAACAGAGATCATGCCTTGGGATTTGGAGCAGCGACTGACTGAAAATCCCGATCTGTTGATCGTCGACGTGCGCGAGCCAGATGAGTATGCGGCCATGCACATTGCCGGCTCTTTGAATGTACCCCGCGGTATCCTCGAATCCGCCTGCGAATGGGATTACGAGGAGACTATTCCGGAATTGGTGCGGGCACGTGAGCGTGAAGTCGTGCTGGTCTGCCGCTCCGGCTACCGCAGTGTACTGGCGGCGAGTTCCATGCAGGTGCTTGGCTATCGGCAGGTTGCATCGCTTCAGACCGGCCTGCGCGGCTGGAAGGACTATGAACAGCCCTTGGTGGATGCCGCAGGCAGTGACGTGGATCTGGATGATGCAGATATCTATTTCACACCCAAATTGCGACCCGAGCAGCGCAAACCAGCGAGCGCACCGGTGGCGACATGAATGGCCGTGACCTGGGTCTAGGGATAGGTTGCTTGGGTGCTGCCCTCAAGGAATGTAAGGATTCACCGCAGAGACGTAGAGTGTGCAGATGGGCCAAGACGCCTCGCCCGCAAGCGGGCCTTTACCAGCGGTGGGGGTCGGTCGGCGTAGGAGCCCGCTTTGGGCGACCCGGCAAATGATGCCAGCGGAGCGGACGCGAGCGCCGCGCCTTTCCCGGGAGAAAGGCTGTAGGCCACTGTCTTCTCGACAAGTGAACTGAAAATACCCCAGGCTGTAACCTGCCCGCACAGGGCTATTTGATCGGGATCGGGATCGGGATCGAAAAGACATGACATCAGGGCGTGAGAAACCTGATGTTTGCTGGGCGGATATTTGCTGGGCGCTGCCTTCAAAGAATACGAGTCAAACTTCAAGCTGGTTGAATAGCGGAATATTCTACGCAGGCAGCACCCGGTTGCTTGGCCTGGGAACGGGTCGCACCGGATTGCATCTGTTGCATCCATTCAGGGTTTCATATTGCTCTGCAACGGGTGCGACCGCATGGCTTGATGGCTTTTACCGACAGGGCGGGATGCCGTCTCATGGCAGCTCACTCCACCGCTTCGGCGGCGGCCTCGCTGAGTAGCGCGGGGCGTGATTCGAGCAGTTGTCTGCGCGATTGCAGCGCTGGCAGCTGCAGCCTGCGCAGCAACGGATGTGGTTCCACCTCGTCCGGTATGCGCCATAGGCCAATTCGCGCAAGCAGCAGACCTAGAGCCGGCAGTGATGTGGTCACCGCGATGGGCACCGCCAGTAACGCACCGGCGAAGAACGGCGAGAACCAAAGCGCGTCGTTCGGTGTATAGCTTGCAAACCAGGTAAAGGCGGTGATTCCCACTAGGGTTTGCGGCCAAAAACGGCGCAATGCAGCGAATGGGCCGATCCAGTGCACCACGCGCCGCTGCGCTCCCCAAACCACCGCACGCCCGAAGAACAGTCCACTGATGAAGACGCTGTGCGCAATGGCCATCACTGGCGCGAGCAACATGGAGTACAGCAATTCCACAAAACTGCTCAGTAATAGGCGCGGGGTTCCGCCGAAGCCTTGGCGGCCGGTTGATGTGGCTAAAGCATCTACGATGCTGGCCAGCTTGGGTGCGAAGACCATGCTCATGATGGACCAGAATAAGATCTGAATCAGGAGCGGATCATAGATCGGAGTGGTCGAGTACATCATGCGTAGTGCGCCGATCACCATCAACGTCATCCATGCCGGCGACGATATGAACATCAGGATCGCAAGCAACAGTTGCACGCGGCTGATCGGCAACAGACCCGGCAATCGCAGCAATTTCAGATATTGCAGATTGCCCTGGCACCAGCGAAGGTCGCGGCGCACGAATTCCGGCAGCGTCGTCGGATTCTCTTCCCAGCTGCCACACTCGATGGGCATCACGCGCACCTCATAGCCGGCGCGGCGCATCAACACCGCCTCGGCTTGGTCGTGGCTCAATATCCATCCGCCGAGTGGGCCATCACCGGGCAGGATTGGCAACTCGCAGTGCTCGATGAAGGGCGCCGTGCGGATCAGCGCGTTATGACCCCAGTAAGGTCCGGCATCTGCTTGCCACCAAGCGCTGCCGATGCTGTAGCTTTTCATACCCAGGCGCATACCGAACTGAAACGGCCGTGCGAAGGCACTGGTGGTTGGCAACCCGACCACCAGGGTCTGCAGGATACCCAGACTAGGTGTTGTCTGCATGGTGCGTAACATGCGCAGAATCGTCTCGGGTGCCATTAGACTATCCGCGTCGAGCACCAGCATGAAGTCGAAGCTGGCACCCCAGCGATCGCAGAAATCGCGGATATTTCCAGCCTTGAAGCCGGGATTGTCTTTCCGGCGCCGATAGGTAATGTTCATCCGGCCATGCCAGCGTTCTACCAGCTCGGCAACCCGCTGCTCTTCGACAAGGATCGCCTCCGGCCAGCTCGAGTCGCTGAGTACAAATAGCTCGAACTGATCGGCAACTCCCGCGTCTGCTAGACCATCGATCATCAGGTCTAAATTGCGACATACTCTGTCTGCATCTTCATTACGGATACAGCTCAGTAATGCGGTGTGGCTGGTGATCGGCGTTTGATCGCTCGCGGCAACCAGTGGAGGGCACACGGCGGTTGCCGGGTCCGTCGTGGTGCGCATGAGGATCAGGCCAATAACGGCGTTCCAAAAGCCGATTGCGGTCCATGGCAAAGTCATTGTGAACATCAGGGTCAAGATGAGGTCGACGGTATCAAGGCCATCGACTGAAAACGCTAAGGTCATCAAGGCTGCGCCCGCCAGTATGGTGGACACGACCAGTATTGCAAACAATGATCGACGCAGGAAAACCGGCAGACGAAGCACGATGGCATCCGCCTTGGGCATGGCGACGGGTTTGGTGAACAGCTCAGTCATCGTGATGCTTCCATGGTGGCGATCAAGTGGCGGTCGCCACGAAATTTAAGGGGTGGATTTTAGTTGAACTATGGCGAGCAACATTGGGCAAACGTTGTTCGCCATCGTACGATATTAGGGAATGTCCTAATACGTCAAGTCCGGAAGTGAACAGATTTTACTTGCGCAGGACCGTCCAGCCAGCAGATTGGCCTTGTAGCTCATGCAGATAGACTTGGAATCCTGCCTTGGTCGCAGCTGTTTGGGTTGGGATAGGCGATTGCCGGAGAGAAACAGAGCAACTGGCGCCGGATGCTCGTTCGCCTTCGCGACAATGAAGGCGGACAAGAAGACAAGCCAGGTGGTAGGTTTATCGACAGCAATCGTCTAGTGATGGTGCAGAAACAAGCGAAACAGGTTTTTGGCTTAGGTATCGCCTGCCGACTCATTCGGTACCCCTATCGGCATCGGTATCGAACTGACCAACTCATCCGCCAAGCTCCTCGCTGACCGCGTAGCCACGCTGTCCGAGCTTCGTGAGCATGGCCACACGACGATCGAGCAGTGCCTTTTGCTTGTTGTTGTCGTCTGCGCACAACGCATCGCACACCAGCGAGCACGCCCTGAATCGCAGCGCACTCCAGCGCCGAGCCTCGTGCGCTTTCAAACGACCGGCGTCGATCCCCGCTCGTCGCTTTGCCGTTACCCTCGGCAATGTTCAGCGCGATGGCCTGCGATGCGCGCCTAAGATGCGCACCTAAGATGTGCGCAGGCGTTGATCCTTCGCGTTACGCTGTCCTTTCACATGCTCGCAGTCGCGCTAGGCCCAGCCGACAGACTCGATGGCCGCACGCTAGACGTCGAGCTGCTCATGACCGCATGGCATAGGGCGTTTTCTCTCTCGATTCCGATTCCGATAGCGACCCCGACACCGATGAGGCTTCCCCAGTGCGTTCGATGATGCAATCCAAGACCCGGAATCGGTTTGGCATCAAAACTCAGGACATTTCGACAGCCTAGCAATCGCCTCAATATTGCTCGGCGGAGAGATCCTCGATCGGAATCACGCGTGGTGGTATGTTGCGCAACTCGCCGTCGATCCATTGGGTGCCGTTCAGGTAGTGGCGGCGCAATCGTGTCTGCTCAGATGTGCCGGGTTTGATCTGTACCACATCGTCGGAGAGCAGAACCAAACCTTGCTGTTCAGCGTGCCAGGTAATATAAAGACGCACTGCCTTGATGGCTTCGCGCTTTTGAATCCAACCGATTTCGAGGATGCCATCAGCGGAAATCGACAGGTCGAACAGGGCCGATTCCCGTCCATGGCTCAACTTGCCGGAACAGCTGACACAGGGTAGCATTCCGGGTATCAGATAGCCGCGTCGCCAAGTTTTTGTTTCTTCATCTGTTTCGTTTTCTGCTTCGGTGCGGAACAAGACCAGAAGTGCCAATGAACCACGTTCGAAAGCCGGATCTTCGGGAGCATCGTACTTGCGTTCAAGCACGACGGCGAGATCTTCGAGGGAGTCATCGTTGAGCAGTCCGCTGGCAAACTGTACCGGTGACCACCATACGAGGGGTACCCAATCGTTGATGCGCGGTGGCTCGGCCAGTACGCTCGCTGAGATGAACAGAAAAACCAATCCCGGGGCCAATAGGCGCGTCTTTATTTGGCGCAACGGTCGGTATAATGCCGAAGGCAGAAGAGAACAACAGCAAATCGATGGGAAAAGGGTTGGAAACCGCCAGAACATTGATGGGTTGAGCCAAAAAAGTGCTGTTGTAGATGTCCTCAATTCGTGTTACCCAACATATGTAACTGCGCCAGGTTGGTGCGCAATTGCGCCAGCGGCCGATCAATGGCTGAAATGTCCACGGGGGCTTCCGCCAAGCGGGTTCGCAAAGTTTCGGCTTCATCAACAAGCCTGGCGAGGTGTTCGGGGTCGAAGATCTCGCATACTGCATCGATTTCTTCCGGGGTCGAGCTGAGCAGAGTCGGCGTCAATTCGTCGGGCAGAATTGGCGATTCCGGGTACAGCAAGTCTGCGATTAACGGCTGTTGCAGCAGTCGGAAGTGGATTTGCCGTGCTGTCTCCTCATCGGCGAGTTCGCGAGACGCCAAGGGGTCGTCGCCAGCGTGGCGATGGATTGTACGCATGATCACATCAAGCAATCGCCGGATGTCTGTCTGCTCCTGACTGTGGTCTTCTGCCAGCCCGGCGGAAATCTCGTAATGCTGCTCCAATCGCTGCTTCAATTCCAATAGGGTTTCACTGTCGGTCGCCTTGGGCATCTCCGCGATGTTGCTCACCAGATCAGTAAAGGATGCATGAAACGATTCCATTTCTTCCTGATCGGCCTGTTGCGCCCACTGTAATGCTTTGGGCGTTATCTGTTTCGCCGGCCAAGCAAATAATGGGTTGTTATGACGGCGGCGCAGATGCCGTTCGCGGCGGCCAGGCTGGTCCGTGAATTTGATGATAGGCTGGTTTTTCATGGGTCACAGAACTGGAGTATTGGATAAAGGATCGCATAGATCGATTCAATATCGCATGCGGCGAGCCGAGGTTAGGCCGTGATTCATGCCGAAACGATCGAGATCATATGAACAAGCCGATGCAGTCTATCCGGCGCGGCAGTAACCGATTGCGTCGTCAATTATCCGAATCTTGGTCGTCTTTCAGTGGCCGTTGCGGACTGGTCTTTGGACCCCGGGCATGCACCAGGGCCTCGTAGATTGCCGAATAATCCGCGTCGGCCAGGCCATCCGCGATGGCACCCGAGAATACTTCTTCCAGCGCCAGAAGCGGTGTGCTGTTAAAACTCATGCCTTGCGCAACCCTGCAGAATAGAGACAGATCCTTCTGCAAGTGCTTGAGAGGAAAGTTTGCACCGCGGTAGTCGTGGTTCAGGTATTTGTCGAGCTTTTTATCGAAGGTAGGGGCATACAAGGCGCTGCGCCGCAGCAGACTCATGAATTGTTCCACATTGACGTTCGCATCGCGCACCAGTCCAAGACTGTAGGCGAAGCTTGTGGTCAGGCCAGCGATGAGTTGATTCATCGCAAGCTTTACAGCTGCCCCCTGGCCGATCTCACCGATGCGCTGAGGCGCCTCGGACAGGGCCTGGAAAACCGGCAGGCAGCGTTGGTAGAGCGATTCATCACCACCAGCCATAACGATCAGTCGGCCCTCGCGCGCCTCCGGCAGGCTGCCGAGGACCGGCGCCTCCAGATAGGAACCACCAGCCCGCTCGATGCTGGCAGCAATATCGCGACTCTCTTCTGGGGCGATGGTGCCCATTTGCACGATCATGCGCCCGGCAAGGTTCGGTTTGCAGGCGGTGGTGAGCAGGGTTTCGCGAATGGCTGCTGCATCGCTCAGCAGCAGCAGCGTGCAGTCCGACGCTGCGATCGCCGTGCCCGCATCCTGTGCTTGCGCAATGCCAGCTTCAGCCAGGGATGCGGCCTTTTCAGGGCTGCGGTTCCAGGCCAGCACCTGAAAGCCGTGCGCAACGAGACGCATCGCGATTTCACGGCCGAGCAGGCCGATGCCGAGCACTGCCAACTGCATTGTTGCCTCCGTTTCGTTTGCGAATTGATCAGCGCTGCGCGCCGCCGCGCAGCTGCTTGATGACTGGTGCCGTATCCGGGCGTACGCCACGCCAGAGAGCGAAGGATTCTGCTGCCTGCTCCACCAACATGCCGAGTCCGTCCAGTACGCGCTTTGCGCCGCGGGCTTTGGCCCAGCAGCAAAATGGCGTGAGGTGGTCGGCGTAGAGCAGATCATAGGCCCAGGCGCCATCGGCGAGACAGTCGCTTGGAAGGGGTGGCACATGGCCGCCGAGACCGCTGGAGGTGGCGTTCACGATCAAGTCGAATTGCCGCCCGGCCAGTTTATCAAGTCCATGGCCGGTGACCCGATTGTCTGCTGTGTTGCGTGCCAGGTCCAGAGCCTTGGTCGCGGTGCGGTTGGCGATCAGCAGTTCTGCCGGGCCGGATTCCAGCAATGCACCAAGCACGCCGCGGGCCGCGCCCCCGGCGCCCAGCAACAACACCCGCTTGTTGCTGAAGTTGAAACCATGATTATCGGCAAGGTCATGGACCAGCCCAATGCCGTCGGTATTATCGCCACGCAGCAGTCCGCCGTCCTGCACGATGAGGGTGTTCACGGCACCCGCACGCTCTGCGCGCGCGCTGCGATTAGCCAATAATCTCCAGGCCTGCTCTTTGAATGGCACTGTCACGTTGAGGCCGCGACCGCCGGCTGCGACAAACCGGCGCACATCGCCGGAGAAGTCGTCCAGGCTACCGAGAATGCGACCGTAGTCCATATGCTGTCCGGTCTGATGGGCAAATGCGGCGTGGATGGCCGGTGATTTACTATGGGCGATGGGATTGCCGATGACGGCGTAGTGGTCAGTCACTGTCTTGTCTGCGAGCGTCAGGTTTCAAAGCCAGCGCGCGGCATCCTTGGCATAGTAAGTCAAGATGCCATCGGCACCAGCGCGTTTAATGCTGGTCAGGGCTTCTAGCACCACCGCAGGTTCATCCAGCCAGCCATTCTGACTGGCAGCTTTGAGCATGGCATACTCGCCGCTGACTTGATAAACAAATGTGGGCGCGCCGAAACGGTCCTTGACCCGACGTACTACGTCCAAATAAGGCATGCCGGGCTTGACCATGACCATGTCCGCGCCTTCCTGCAAATCCAGCGCCACCTCATGCAGGGCCTCGTCGGAGTTGGCCGGGTCCATTTGATAGCTGTATTTGTCGCCACCGCCGAGATGAGCCGCAGAACCCACGGCATCCCGGAATGGGCCGTAGAAGCTGGAGGCGTACTTAGCAGAGTATGCCATGATACGGGTATGGATGTGGCCTGCCTGTTCCAATGCTGTACGCACAGCGCCAATTCGCCCATCCATCATGTCCGATGGGGCGACGATATCCGCTCCGGCTTCAGCATGGGAAACAGCCTGTTTGACCAGAACCTCTACGGTTTCGTCGTTCATCACATAACCGGAGTCGTCGATCAGTCCATCCTGGCCGTGAGTCGTGAACGGATCCAGCGCAACATCGGTCATAATACCAAGTTCGGGCACCGCATCCTTCAAGCTTCGTACTGCGCGTTGGGCAAGGCCGTCCGGGTTGAATGCCTCACGCGCATCCAGCGACTTTGCGCTGATCGGTGTCACTGGAAAGAGAGCCATCGCTGGCACGCCCAGAGCGGCGATGGTCTGTGCTTCTTCTACCAGCAAATCAATACTCATGCGCTCTATGCCTGGCATTGATGGCACTGGCTCGCGTTCGCCACGACCTTCCAACACGAACACGGGATAGATGAAATCGTTCGGGGTAAGCAGGGTTTCACGCATCATTCGACGCGAGAATGCATCGCGGCGCATCCGGCGCATGCGGGTGGTTGGGTAAGGGGTGCGGTTGGGCAAAACGTCGGACATGGTGAAATCCGGTTAACTCTTGTCGCCAGAATAAACCGCTAAGATTAACCCAAGGCCGGCGCGGTCTCCAGTTCTAACGTCGGCTTATTGTCCGGGCGCTTTTGTCGGGAGAATGCCGACAGTATGCCCACATAATTCTCCGAAGATGGACTGCCACTAGCGATTCCAGCCTGGCCACTGTTAAACTTGGAGATTATTAATATCCCCAGCAGCGATACTGCCGATGCATTTCGAATCTCTCAGAGAGAATAGTTCATACGCCTTTGATGTCTGTCACGAGAATTTCGTCGCCGATGTCATCGATGCTTCTCACCAACATCCGATTTTGGTCGATTTCTGGGCCGAATGGTGTGCACCCTGCCGCCAGTTTACTCCACACCTGAACCGCGTCGTCGATGAGCATGCAGGCGCAGTCTTACTTGCTAAGGTTGAGGTGGATGAGGGCGACAACATGAAGCTTGCGGGCCGCTACCGGGTACGCGGTTTCCCGACGGTTATCCTATTTAACGGCGGCGAGGAACGTGGCCGTTTCAGCGGCTCCCGCTCCAGTCATCAATTACGTGCCTGGATCAACGAGCACCTTGACTCGGAATGCGCGCGAACTGCACATCGCGCGGCCTGAAGCTTTCGAGCGTTCGTATTTTCAGCTTCCATTCCAACTTTTGCATTCTTCAGCCGCAGCCGCAGCTCGATATAGACTTGGCTCAACCAAGGACATTCCCCGCGCTTGCCGAAGAATATCGATGCAAAGCCAAGGGGCAGGCGGAGGACCCAACATCTGACCAACATTTGATTGGAGGATCAGGCGTCGAAGTCAGATGTGAGTCCGTAGAATGAAGATCAGATCGAATCGGACCTGATCAGCCCAGCAGGCCCTGCACTCCTTCGCGCTCTTCTTTCAGTTCATTCAACGTGAAGTCCATGCGCTCTCTCGAGAATGCGTCGATCTCGAGATCTTTGATGACTTCGTACTTGCCTGGAGTACAGGTGCATGGAACACCATAGATGAAGCCTTCGGGGATACCATAGGAACCGTCAGAGACGACGCCCATGGTCACCCACTTGCCGTCGCTGCCCAACGCCCAGTCGTGCATATGGTCAATTGCCGCATTGGCCGCACTGGCGGCAGACGAGGCACCACGAGCGGCAATGATGGCCGCGCCGCGCTTGCCGACGGTGGGGATATAGGTGTCCTGATACCAGGTCTCATCTGCGACCAATGCCTTGGCATTCTGGCCAGCCACGGTTGCGAAGCGCAGATCCGGGTACATCGTTGGCGAGTGGTTACCCCAGACCACCATCTTTTCGATGTCCGAGACTGTCTTGCCGGTGCGCGTGGCCAATTGTGATACTGCCCGGTTGTGATCCAGCCGCATCATTGACGTGAAGTTGCCTGCCGGCAGGTCCGGTGCCGAATTCATCGCGATGTAGGCATTGGTGTTGGCCGGATTGCCGACCACGAGGACGCGTACGTCGCGCGATGCAACCGCGTTGAGTGATTTGCCCTGTTCGATGAAGATCTTGGCGTTGTCCATCAGCAGATCCTTGCGCTCCATTCCAGGACCGCGCGGCTTAGCGCCGACCAGCATTGCATAGTCGGCGTCCTTGAAGGCGACATCGGGATTACCGGTGCCGACCATATCGGCGAGCAGTGGGAACGCACAATCGTCGAGTTCCATCATGACGCCCTTCAGGGCGCTCTGTGGTTTCTCCATCGGCAATTCCAGCATTTGTAGGATGACCGGCTGATCCTTGCCCAGCATTTCGCCGGAAGCAATACGAAACAATAATGCATAGCCGATCTGACCAGCGGCGCCGGTGACTGCGATTCTGACAGGGGATTTTGCCATTTCAGTGAACCTCCTAATTTTGGTGGCCAGCGTTGCTGGCTCGCTTTGGTGGGTGAGTTTTTGTTACCGGCAGCCTTGACTCGTCATCGCGCGCGCCAACCGATACTGAATGTCTGGCCGGGACAAGCCATCCTGGCATGCAAGCGCAATCTCGCTGCCGGCTTTCGGAACCGTAGCATAGCCTCGCGTTCAGGTGTAGATCAATTATGTTTGCTAGAGGTTGGTAGCGCATGGATTCGCCTCGGCGCAATACACAAAATAGCGGTCAGCAGTCGTTGATCGTTCTCCAACGGCGTCCCGCTGGCTCCGCCTTGATAATGACTAGGGCGAAGGCAATTGACGCGAGGCAACGCGGTCTTGGACGCGAATAGGATGCTGCGCTAGCCCTACGTGTTCATTCAACAGCCCCCGAGCCTTAAGTAAAGTAAAGTGATTGTCCGAATCAGCGAAATGAGATTAAACCACGAATCGCACGAAGAGCGCGAAAAAAGAGAAAATGCTAAAGTAAATGTGCTTTTTCTTTATTTTTTCATGATCTTAGCATCGGAAGGCATCTCTTGAGGCTGTTTTCCGAATGCTTTCGCAGTCTCCTTGACGGCCCTCCACCACGTGCCAAAGCCTCATCAGCCAAGTAACTTCCGGCGACTTCTCTGTTGCGTTTGTCATCGTTCTGTCACAAAACTTCCTTATTTCAGCAATTCCCGCCAAAAATAATTCTGCTTTGAAAACAGCGCGTTGGCGAGACTTCGAAAATAGTTCTTCGTAAACTTCGTGGCCGAATCAGTAGACTGTTGCGCAGACTCAAGCTGCGAAGCAAGTGTTGAATGAGTGCTCCGATTTCACGCAAAACTCAGTGCCGCAAGGCTGCTGAACAAGGCGCGGCGGTTTTTTGCGAAGATCCCCGACCCGTGCGGTGGCGAGATTGCGCTGGTCAATCATCTGATGTCGGGGCTGGCGTTGTTTGGGCTGAAGTATCCTTCGCTTCTGCAGTTCGAGCACGACCGTCGGGAAAAGACAACGCGAGCGAATCTGCACGCCCTCTACGGGATCGAACGCGCGCCGAGCGACACGGCGCGTGCAAGAACGACTGCGAGCGCAACGCCGCCAAGCGCCTGCTGGCGGACTTGCGCCGCGCGCATCCGCATTTGAAGCCGATCGTCGTCGAAGACGGCCTCGCCTCCAATGCCCCGCACATCCGCCAGTTGCAGGCACTCGATCTGCGCTTCATCCTCGGCGCCAAGCAGAACGATCACGCCGACCAATTCGGCTGACCCCAACCATCTTTCCGCTTGCTTAGCAGGGTCCACATCCCAGGACCTCGCTATCAGTTAGTTGTCGACGCAAGACAGGGAGATGAGCGAGAATACATCCACAAGACTTCATACGATGTTTTAAAAGGGTACGCATACTCATCACTGATAGCGAATCTCGGAGGGTCGGCATGCAGCCAGCAGCGCGCAAAACCATGGTAGCAGTTCTTCTCATAGGTCTAGGGATGGCGCACAGCGATCTTATGGCGTCGCAGGCGTATCAGCCTAACCCGCTCGCGCACAAGTCGACCTCCGTTCGCATTGTGTGCGATGACTTTGGAGTACCGCACATCTATGCCCGATCGCAGCGAGGCATTTTTTACGGCTTCGGTTATGTGACTGCGCATGATCGCCTGTGGCAGGCGGAACTGAATCGGCGCATGGCATTGGGGCAGCTGTCTGAAATCTTCGGTAACCAAGCGTTTGCCAACGACGTTTTTGCCCGCGCCATGTTTGGTCCGGCCACGCATCGGGCAGAAATGTTGGCCGCTGCGGATAGCTGGACCCGGGTGGCTTTTGAGGCCTTCGCCGCAGGCATGAACGCCTGGATCGAGGAAGCCGAGCGAGAGGGTGATTTGCCTCTCGAGTTCGAAGCTTTCAACGTTCCAGTGCCCACCTGGACCGTGGATGACGTGGCAGCGAGCTTCATAGCCCAGAATGCCATGTTGAGTTGGGTTGGCTCGGACGAGCCCGAGCATGCACAGGCCTTGTTCTATCTCATAGACACCTTGGGGGACGAAGAGGGGCTGGCTGTGTTCCAAGATACCCACTGGCTCGATGACCCGAGTGCACCCACGACGGTACCGAGCGAAGCTGACAGCCCGGCGGGGATACGGACCGCTAGGTTGCGCTCTGATCTGACACTGGAACGAATGCGGAAAATCCGCGCTTGGGGCGAGGGGCTAGCCTCGTTGGCAGAGTTTTTCGCGCGGGTCAAGACCGGTCGCAAAACCCTTAACCTGCCTAGACCGCCTGGGTCCTTTGCGTTGGCCATCGGCCCTGGGCTTACGGGAGATGACAAGGCCTTGTTACTCGGTGGTCCGCAGGCCGATTTCACGGTGCCCCAGCTTTCCCTCGAAGTGGGTTTGCACGGCGTGGGCTACAAGGCCGTGGGCGTGGTCCCTCCAGGTTCGCCTTTTTTGGCGGTAGGTACCAGTGACTTTGCGTCCTGGACCTTGACCACGGCGGGCACAGATCATTGGGATACCTTCGTCGAAGTCGTCAATCCGGATAATGCTGACCAGTACCTGTATCGGGGGGATTGGTTGGACTTTAACTGCCGCACCGAGATTATCGAGGTCGCGAGTCAAGGCACTGCGCCTGTAGAACTCTGCGAGTCGGTACACGGCCCTGTACTGTTTCAAGACGAGAAGGTAGCCTTTGCCTCGGCCAACACGGTGCGCGGTCGGGGCTTAAGCTCGTTTAGTGGCTGGTCCCGGTTCGGTTTGGCCAATTCTTACCAAGAGTTTGCCGACTACGTGGCCGGGATTACCTACAATGTTAACTTTCTCTATGCCGATGTGAATGGCAACATTGCCTTTTGGCAACGAGGGTTGATTCCGATCCGGCCATCCGACGTTAATCCTTGGTTACCCATGTCGGGCACGGGCGAGTCTGACTGGCTCGGCTTTTTGCCCGTTGAAGCCATGCCGCATGCGTTGAATCCCAACCAGGGCTGGTTGGCGAATTGGAACAATAAACCGCAGGCGAATTGGCCCAACAGCACGGGCGGCTTTTTCGATTGGGGTCCGGTGCAGCGCGTACAGCGCTTGATGCAGCTGGTTGAAGAAGAGAAGAACCAAGTTTTTGATCTGCGTCCGCTCAAGACATTGACGGCGGTGCTAGGGCGCGTGGTCGATACCCCGAGCGGTGAGAGCCTATATGTCTTCGCACCCGGCTTGCTGGATATCATGCTTGCCCGGGTGAACGAAGACGCCGATTCGAGGCTGCCTGCGGTGGTCGATTTCCTACGACATTGGGCATCCGACTATGCACAGCAGGATGCCGATAACGATGGCTTTTTCGACAGCCCTGGGGTGGCTATTTTCAACACCTGGTATGCCACCGCGGTCGAACAGATCCTGCGTGATGAGTTGGGCCCTATCTTTGCGGACCTGCGTGGTGGCCTGGCTGTCGAGGCCCAAGTGCTGTACCGATTACTCGTGAAGACACCGGCAGTGCCCCTGTCAGGCGACTACTTGGACGGCAAAACCCCAGAGCAGGCGATGACAGAAGCCCTGATCGATAGCTTGGATGAGCTGTCACAAACCTTTGGATCGCAAGATCTCGGCGATTGGTTGCAGCCAGCTGTCGAGATCGTGTGGAATAAACAGGGTCTCGGGACCCTAACCAACTCGCCTTATGCCAATCGTGCGATTTATACCCAGCTCACCGAGCTCGGTAAACGCCGAGGGCAGGTGAAAGGCGCGAACGTGCTGCCACCGGGACAAAGTGGTGACATGCGTTCACCCCATTTCGCCGATCAGCTCGAGCTCTTCAACAATTTTGCTTATAAAGAGATGCGCTTGAGCCGAAGGCAATTGAAAGATCACATTGAGTCCGTCGAAAGGCTGAGGATGGGGTCTCACGGCACTGGACAGGATTACTGATCCAGCGGCCGCATTTCCCGCGAAAAAGGGGTCCAGCGAAAAAGGGGTCAGATCCCTTTTCTGCTCGAAAAGGGGTCCGAAAAACGAAAAAGAACGAAAAAGGGGTCAGATCCCTTTTCTGCTAGACTTGAGCCAATTAGATGTTGATTGACAGGCTCGACAATGCCCCGCAAGCTCCGTTGCTTCGTGCCGGACGTCCCCGTCCATGTGGTCCAGCGAGGTGCCTAAAAAAAGCTAAAAAAAGGCAATACCTTCGCCAAATGACCCGATCTCATGCTGCACTAAGTTCTTGACTTAAGAGTGCCGAGTTTCTTCTATTAAAATCAAAAGGGCAGGAGTCATCCTGGAATCGCTTCCAAACCAACTGTCGGCGCGATCGAAACGCGCCGTTAAGGCGGGGTCAGAGCTAAGCGGCGGCGCCAAGTAGCTTAGATCGATCCGGATCGAGCCTTTCGATGATGAATTTCGCCAGAATAGACCTCTGGCTCCAATCCAGGAGAAATTCCGGTAGGCTGTGGCGTAACGCCAGGGTGACCACGCGTTCGGATGGTGCCAGACCAGGGCGGATTGTGCGCAACCAGGAGGCATAAGGATTGCCAAACCAGCCGCGGATGGCATGCTGCCAGGTACTGAGCCAACCCTTGGGCAATGCACCCAGCTTGGACGAAGACATGGTAGGCATGCAGCTTGCGCTTCACGGCTTGACGGTAAGCCGCCGTTTCCCGGTGCAGGTATTGATCCCCATTACGCCGTTTCAGCGGCTTCATCGCCTTCATCCAGAAATGGTAGTGGAATGTCCCAAACACGTGGATCGCCTGCTTGAAGGTGACCTCGATCTTGAAACGCAGCCCATAGAGACGAATGATGTCGATGGCATCCAATGTGAGGTCTGTCGACATGAGGATGAAACGTCCTCGGTGCGGGTGAATCACAATGACGAAACGCACCAGCTGTCCGGCCGGTCGCCACAGCAGATCATGCACGGCATAGCGGAGTATGACCCCTTGTTCGTTATACACGGGGCTCGCTGCTTGCTCGTTCACCAGGCCCTCTTCGAACAACGAGCGCAGCTTGATCTTGCGGCCATACTTCCGCGGGCGCCCACGCCCACGAGGTTCTGTTGCGTCCTGAACGTAGGGCGTCCAAGCCACGGCATTCGAGCGCACGCGAACCACCAGATGATTGCCTTGCGCGAGCAGTCCCTTGACCATCTTCCGACACATGTCATAGCGATCGGCCACGAAGTAGTAGGATTGCTCCATGCCGAGCAGCCCGAGCAGAGCGATCATCTTGTCCATCAGCGTGCGCTTGTCTCGGTTCGTCTCCACAACGCCCTCATGAATCCGGGCAGTCAGTGGGAGCGCAAAGACGCTCTGTGCCGCCTGGATCAGAACCGCGACTGCCTGGAACGAATGGCCCATGATGTACTCGGGTTTGGTGTTCGACTCCGACTTCTGATGTAACGACTTCACTGCCGGCATCTTTCGGCCCTGCTTGCCGACCTTGATCCCATCGCCCACGAGCACCAACCGACCATTGACCTGAATCACCCCTGGGAACAGCTTCAGGACCACCTTGGTCCAGATTGCCAATCAGCGGTCCAGCTTCACTGCGCTGCTGTGAAAGCTGTCAAGCAGAGAATCGTAGCACTGCTCCTGCAGGCCAAGGGCGCGCACGATGCTCGTGACCCCAAGGTTGTCCGTGCGCACTGACAGACCGGCGACGCTGACAACGAACCAAAAGAACGTCTGATCGCGGGAAAACGCTGGCCGTAGCAACGAAATGATCTCCCACCAATAGAACCACAATTGCATGACAAACACCTCGAGTAGAGTCTACACAGGTGCTATAACTAGAGTCACTCAACACGATAACCAGATATGCCCTTTTGTTTTTGGTGTGTGAGTGCTGGCTCTAAACGAAAGGGACAGCTTTGATGTCACGTGAGATGACTATAGATCCTTCCAGGATGTCTACCCATTAGTTCATCGACACAACGGACCTCGGCAGCAGCAACCCCGCCACGACCGAATTTTCACTTGCACGGATGGGGCTGCTTCAAGGAACAGATTGCTGCCAGATTGCTGGAGAACTCGGTACTCTCAAGTTCATAACATCATGGTCTTAAATTTGAAACTGCTGACCGATCAAGAGACAGATTGCAAGCGGACAGATCGGAGTTGTATAGGACGAGCAACCGCGCAGAAATCAGTATACTATCGGCATGGACAGCCTCACCGCCGAAATCCGCCCCTCCACGACCCGCCGGTCGAATACGCCGCCGCAGCCTGAATGGCAGACGCCCGCACCATCGCCTTGCCGACGCCCCGCCCACGCAGGGATCTCCGCCCTGCGTGCACCACTGCCAAAGCGGTCTCGCAGCGCCTGCCCTTAGCCTCCAAGCCCCGGATGCGCACCCTAAACCCACCTGCCGACGCCCCCGATGTCGCCACGAAGCCACCAGCGCCTTCCACGGCGACCCGATGCGCAGCGTTGACAACCCCTCCGCAAATGGAGAAAAATCCATAGCTGACAGGACGACTGCCGTAGACGTTCAACATGAGCGCCGTCTCGTGGACAACCTCGCCGTGCTCGCCAAGATCAAGGCAGCAACGGGCTGTCGTGTTTTGATGGCGTTGAAGGCCTTCGCGATGCGCTCGACCTTTACGGCGATCGCCGCGCACCTGGACGGCTGCTGCGCGACGACCCCGGACGAGGCCCACCACGGCTGCCAGTACCTTGGCGGCGAGGTCCATGCCGGGGTCGTCGCGTTCAGCGATGAAGACATGGATCTGCTGGTCGAGGACTGCGCTCACATCGTCTTCAACTCATTCTCACTGTGGCAGCGGCACCGCGACCGATCAGCTGCGGCATCCGAGTGAATCCCGGCAAGACCCCGATCTATGACCCGTTGCGCCCCGGGTCACGGCTTGGGGTAGCGCGCGCCCAGTTTCGCCCGGACCTGCTCGACGGCATCGATGGGTTACACTTTCATGCGCTCTGTCAGCAGGATGCCGCCGATCTCGAGCAGGTGCTCGAAGCCTTTGAAGAAGGCTTTGGCGAGTTTCTCGACCGCATGCAATGGGTCAGCTTCGGCGGCGGACACGACATCACACGCCCGGACTACGATCGTGCCCGACTCTGCGACCTGATTCAATGGCTTCGTCGATTGGCATCGTCATCTGAGGGTTTATCTGGAACCGGGCGAGGCGGTGGTCTTCGATGCCGGCTTTCTGGTCGCAAGCGTGCTCGACATCGTCCCCGGGGATGCAGTGCCGACCGCCATCCTGGACACTTCGGCGACCTGTCATATGCCGGACGTGTTGGAGATGCCTTGCCGGCCCGACGTCCTCGGGGCCGGTCCGATCGGAGAGCGTGGCTGCGACTATGAGCTTGGTGGTTTGACCTGTCTCGCCGGCGACGTGATCGGCCAATACTCTTTCGATGCCCCGCTGCAGCCCGGCCAGCGGCTGGTATTCAGCGATATGGCCCAATATTCGGTGGCCAGGACCAACACCTTCAACGGCGTGCCTTTACCCTCCATCTAGCGCATCGACCGTGCCGGTGGCCTCCGCCTCGAGCGCAGCTTCGGCTATCAGGACTTCGCAGGGCGCTTGGGGTAAGCACCGATCCGCCCGATGCCAGGGCTTGCCGGTGGGGAGACCTCCACAATCCATTCGTTGACACTCACGTTGCCAGTATAGCCATGATGATTCGCGAACCGTCGGCCTATCCAATCGTCCGTTGGAGGACCGCATGATCATTCTCGGCGGGTTGATGACGGGCGGTCTGCTCTATTCCGGTGTCCGGGTACGCAGGCTGGTTACAAAGAACAGGATTGCGAGACTGAAACAGAAGAAGTCACCCAACGGCGGCCCCGATGGGAACCCGGGCGATAAGTACTACCCGATTGCCACGGCAACCCTGGGATTGACGATCGCCGGACGGGTTCTCTATGCGCCGCTGACCCTCGTCGGTGTTGCCGGCATGCTCTACCTGCTGTGGCCGACCTTCTTGCTCGCCTACCACGATCTGGCCCGCAGGCGACGTTTCACCAGCATCGTCCTCGAGGCGATCATCCTGCCGGGGACCGTCCTTTCCGGACATGTTCTCGCCGTCGCCTTTGCGTTCTGGGTTATGTTCTTCGCCCTCGATAATGTCGCCAAGGCCAAGTGGAAGGCGAACGAAAACCTCGCCAACCTGTTCGTGATGCCCTCGAGCCAAGTGGTCTACGTGCTGTGCGAGGGGGTGGAGCTGGAATCGACGCTCAAAGATCTTCAGGTCGGGGATATCCTGGTCATGGATGCAGGGCAGATCATCCCTGTCGACGGCACCATCATCCAAGGCAATGCCATCATCGATCAGCACATGCTAACGGGCGAATCGCAGCCGGTGGAAAGGCAGCAGAACGATCCCGTCTTGGCGGCCACCATGTTGCTCGAGGGTCGGATCAGGATTCGAGTGGAGCGGACCGGCAGGGAGACGCTTGCCAATCAGAGCATGCAGATCTTGCACCAGATGACCCGCTACACCGATGACCTCGAGCTTCGTGGCACAGACGCATCCGACCGTTTGGCGCTGCCATTCTTTCTGATCGGCTCGGCAACCGCGTTCTTCCTCGGGTCCGGTCGAGGCCTGGCGATTACCTGGTGCCCGCTCGATGACGCGCTCTATGTGGCAGGACCCCTGAACGTGCTCAATTTCCTGAACATCTCGCTGCGCCGTAATATTCTCGTCAAGGATGGCCGAGCGCTCGAGACCCTTAGGCACGTCGACACCTTCGTCTTCGACAAGACAGGCACGCTGACCACGGATACACCACGGGTCGTCGATATCCATGCATGCGCCAATTTCCGCCGAACCGACATCCTGCGTTACGCCGCCGGTGCCGAGCAGAAGCAGGTCCATCCGATCGCATTGGCGATCCTCGCCGCTGCATCCGCTGATGGGATCGAGCTACCGGTGGTCAAGGGAGATGCTTACAAGAGGGGCTTTGGCGTCACTGTGACAATCGCGGAGGAGACCGTCAATATCGGCAGCGCACGCTTCATGGACCTGTTGTCGCTGAATATCCCGGAGGCGTTGCAATCCATCCAGGAGCGATCGCAAGAGTTTGGCTATTCAATGATCTATGTCGCCATCGATCATGCGATCGTCGGGGCAATCGAGCTTCACGCCAGCCTGAGACCCGAGGCCGCGCAGACCATCGGCAGGCTCCGCGAGCAAGGATACCAGGTCTGCATCATCTCTGGAGACAACGAGAGACCGACTCGACATCTTGCCCGGCAACTCGAGGTCGAGTGCTGCTTCGCCGAGACATTGCCGCAGGACAAGGGCAAGCTGATTACCGCGATGCAGCAGGCGGGTCGGGTCGTCTGTTATGTCGGCGATGGTATCAACGATGCCATCGCGCTCAAGCAGGCCGAGGTCTCGGTGTCCTTGCGCGGGGCATCGACCATCGCCACCGATACCGCACAGATCGTGCTGATGAAACAGGATCTGAACCAGCTGTTGGATCTGATCGCAATCGCCAAAAGGCTCGACAGGAACTTCAAGACATCCGTGCTGTTCAGCGCGATCCCAACCCTCGGAATCATCGGCGGTGTGTATTTCTTCCAGCTCAGCTTGGCCTCGGCCGTCATGCTCTACCTGGCGGGTATGGGATTCAGCATCACCCAAGCGATGTTGCCATTGTTGAGCGAGCGCAGAGGGGCACGCAAATCGGAAGCGATTCGATTGCCTGGATAAGGCGCTTGCAGAAGGCGACAGCGATTATCCGATGCGTTGGCGCCTGATCAAAGCGAATTGCTCGCGTCGGATATCCAGCGGCGAGCGGATTCGCGGAAGCCGACGCAAGAAGGGCGAGCGGGGCATCTGGCAAAGGCGATTTTGGGAGCATCCGATCCGGGATGATTTGGATCGACAGCGGCATGTCGACTCTGTGCATGACAATCCGCTCGAGCAGGGTGATGTCCAACGCGCCATCGATGGGAGGTTTGCATCCTTTCACCGGGATCTTCAGCATGGGTGACGGCCGAATGGGGCTGTGTGGATGAGGTCGCAGGAGACGTTGGGGAACGGCGGTGACGTTGGGATTCGTTCCTCATCCCAACCTACGGGCTTGTCGGAAGCCTTGCGCCGGTGGTATTGTGATTACCGTACAGATTGTAATGCGGTTGAATCGCCTATTCTTTGGAAGCGCCGGGATCGCTGTGCTAGCGTACACCCGCGTCAAGCGTTATCCACCGAGGGCGCAAGGTAGGCTGTCGAAATCTGCAGTCTCACTAAAACAAGCGCTTCCCGGTTTATGGATGCTGAGTCGGTGTCGGGGTCGGGATCGGTGGCAAGGTCGGAATGAGGGATTGCTATCCGAGCTGGCTGCTTTGATCGATGAGCGGATTCGATTCCGATTCCGATTCCGATAGCGACCCCGACACCGATGAGGCTTCCCCAGTACGTTCGATGAAGCAATCCAAGACCCGGAATCGGTTTGATATCAAAACTCAGGACATTTCGGCAGCCTAGGCGCTAAGGTCAAATCGACAGCCTGTGATGCCAGGCCCCCATGCCTGCAGGAGAATCGCCCGGATGAACCAATCGGCACCGAGCCACCGCGCCTTCGGGTTGCCGCTCGGCAAGAACCTCGAGCGCCCGTTCCGTTCCGTCTCGTTCGGGCACGACGGCCTGCTGCGCAGCAGGCCGACGACAGAGCGCGCGATCCCGATCCTCTCCAGGCCCGTCAGCTCCTATCCAGTCGTCGCGGCATGCACGGTGTCGATTCTGGGACTCCTGCTCGTCGCAGCCATGCCGCAGGTCCGGGCCGAGCCCGCGCCCCTGTCCATCACGCTCGAGCCCGGTCTGAACCTGGTCGCGCCGATCCCGGCGGCGACTCCGCCCGCCAGTGTCGGCGCCCTGTTCGCCGGCTTCCTGCCGCTTCCCGATGCCCCAAGCCAGGGGCTGATCATCCGCTGGCTCGATCCCGCTGCGGGTGGCATGCGCAGCTGCTCGCTGCTCCCTGACCCACCCGGCAGCGACGACGGCTGCGCAGCGCCGGCGTCGCCCGGCCAGGCCTGGGCCGTGCACAGCCCGGACGCGTCGGCGCCGCGGGAATTCGCCGTGCCGTCGCCCTGCCCCAGCCAGCCCCTGAGCGCCGGCCCCAACCTGATCGGCCTGCCCTGCGCGGTTGCGGATTTGAGCGCCCGCGCCCTGCTGATCGGGATCGGCGTGCCCGGCAATGATCTCGGCTTCAGCGCCAACGGCGCCAGCGTCAGCGGCTATGACCCGGCTACCGGGCGCTGGCGCAGCGTCGCCCACCGCAACGGCCGCGTCATCGGCAACGACTTCCCGATCCGCCCCGAGCGCGGCTATCGGGTCGTGATGTACGCGGCCGAAGAGCTGGTCGACAGCGACGGCGACGGCATCCCCGATGCCAACGAGCAGGCCATCGGCCTCGATCCCGACAACCCCGACCAGGATGGCGACGGGCTCTCCGACGGCGCCGAGCTGGCCCGCGATCTAGACCCCGAGGACGCCGATAGCGATGACGACGGGCTGCGCGATGGCGCTGAGCTGTTCGTCCACGGCACCGACCCGCTGCATCCCGACAGTGACCGCGACGGCCTCGGCGACGGCCAAGAGGTGCTGAAGAAGGAGCACCCGGATGACCCCGAGGTGCGACCGGACTGGTTCTGCCTCGACGCGCTGCATCACGACAGCGACGGCGACGGCTTCAGCGACGGCGACGAGCATGCCGACGACTCCCTGCCTTGCGACCCGGCATCGATCCCGCCGTCGATCACGGCCGCGCCAGCCGTCGGGCCGGTCTTCTCGCTGTATAATCTGGCCGCTGGGGATGAGAACCTCGGGATGCCGGGCGGACCGATCTCCGGGCCGGTGGTCGCAGTCCACAACAGCGCGCCGCCGCCCCCGGCGGGCGGGATTGTGGGCGGTCAGCCGTTCTCGATTCACAACAGCGCGCCGCCGGAGCCATGGCCGTACGGTGCGCCACCTGAGGCACGGATCATGCTCGGCCAATCGTTCTCGCTAATGAACCTCGGACCGCCGCTGCCCTGGCCGATCGGTACACCGCCGGATGAGCAGGTTCTGCGCGGCCAAGGGTCCTCGCTTCAGAACCTGGGCGTTGATCGTCAGAGCCTCGGCCAGGTCGACCGCCCGATCTTCGCTACCGCCGTCGGTCTGTTCAACGCGGCCATCGATACCGGCTTTGCCGTTGGGCCGAACTTCTCGCTCTGCAATTCAGCCGGTTTGGCCGAGCCCTGCCCCATGGACGGGCCAGATCCATGAGCCCGGACAACCTCAGCGGTCTGCCGGCGGCCTGGGCGCTCGGGCGCCGTGCGGGCCGACCGCCGGCACAACGTCCCCAATCCAACGCCTCAACGCATCGACGATCCTCAGGGAGCCAGCCATGTTCCATTGCCTGACCAAATCAACCCATCAGCGTCCCTGCAACGCCTCGCCGGCGGGCACGGGACATTCGATCACGACCCTCATCCTTGTCCTGGCCTGCGCGCCGCTGGCCGCCGGCACTGTCGACAGCGGGTCCGACGGCTCCGACGGCGCCTTGGAGCTGACCCACTTCCAGCCGAAGACCATCGAACTCGACCCGCGCGACCCGACCGGCGAGCTCGGGGGCGCACTCGACGCGGATGGCGACAACCAGTACCACTTCACCAGCGTGCACATCGGCCCGAATATCACCCTCGAGCTCAGCTCGCGCTGGCTCGGTAGCACGCCGGTGGTCTGGCGGGTCAGCGGAGATGTGCTGATCGAGGGGACGATCGATCTGGACGGCGAGCCGGGCCACGATTACGGCGCGCCATCGCTGCCGTCCTTCGCCGGGGCCGGCGGCTACGGCGGCGGCAAGGGAGGCCGTCTCAGCGCACCCGGAACGGCTGGCAGCGGACCCGGCGCCGGTGGTTATGCGACTGTGAATTCTGGCGGGGTAATCGGTGGAGGTGCCGCAGCGCATGCCGCTAACGGGACCGATGCTCCTGCGTATGGCAATCGCTACTTGTTGCCGCTCATTGGGGGCTCGGGTGGTGGCGGCGGCTGGACCAATAGCAGTAACTATGGAGTCGGCGGCGCAGGGGGCGGTGCGGGTGGAGGTGCACTCTTGATCGTCAGCGAGACCAGGGTTGCTATAACGGGTGCCGTTACCGCAAAGGGTGGTGTCGGCGGTTCCACGGATTTTCGCAACTCGCTCTACGGGATTGGAGGGGGCGGTAGCGGCGGAGCGATCCGGATTGTTGCGCCGGTTATCGACGGCGATGGGGAGCTCTCCGTGGGCGGCAGCGCCAACGGCTTCTGCAGCTACTGCGCCACCGGCTCCGGCGGCCGCATCCGCCTGGAGGCCTTCGACTACCGGTTCAACGGCACTCAGACCGGCTCCGGCGACATGGTTCTCTCGACACCGGGCATCATCGACATGCCGGAGAGCGCCCCGATCCTGCGCGTCGTCAGCGTCGACGGCGTCCTGGTGCCGGCCAACCCGCGCGGCTACTTCGACCCGGCGGACCTCGAGATCGACGCCACCGACCCGGTGCCGTTCGAGATCGAGGCCCCGAATGTCCCCCTGGGCACGGTCGTCGATCTGGAGCTGGTCAGCGAGGTCGGCGAGACCACGACCTTCAGCGTCATGCTGGAAAACCGCAACGCTCAGGGCATCCCGGTGGCCACGGTGAATGCCCCGGTTCCCCACGGCTTCTCGCGGCTCCATATCCGGGCCGACTGGCTCGACTGAAGTCGCAATCCACGCCTGGGCCATTGTGCTCGCTCTGCCAGGCGTTTCTTGGTGTCGTTCTGGGTTGAATGGCGCAATGGTGGATTGCCTTGGCGGGCAGCCGCCCTAGGGTGCTCAGGTGTCCCCACGAATTTGCATTGGCTTCGGAGTGCTGTCGCTGTTGCCAACTGGGTATGCAAAGCCGGCCGGTCGCCCGCAAGCGGGCGCCTACGAGCCGTGGGAGCCGCTCAGCGTAGGAGCCCGCTTGCGGGCGACCCGGCAGGTGATGCCGGCGGATGCGGATGCGTTGCGTTAAGGCGATTACCGGAGAGAAACATACCGAAGCGGCAACCCGCTCATAGTGATGGTGCAGAAACAAGCTAAACAGGTTGTAACTATTCAGGTGCCATGCCCATAAACGCGGTCCATCGGCCCTCGAACAGGAGGCGCAGGGCCTCTGCAGAAGAGACCCCATTCTTCGCGCAGGTCGGGAGATAGCTGCGGATGCGGGAGAAGAACTTTGCCCCCAACTTCGAACGCAAGCAACCGGAGATCTTCTGCTGAACTTTGCTCATGCGCAGATCCCGTTCGTTCTGATTATGCCGCATCCTCAGTTATGCCGCGTGACGCGCTCAATCCCGCGTCCCTTACATCATTTGGGCTTTACCTGTTCGGCATAATGCCGTCGGCTATCAGGTCTGGCAACACCGCCAGATCAGTGGAGAGACGTCATGTTCGAGCAGCACGCATCCTCCGGGCCTTTCTGTGAGCCCGATCTTGATCACCATCTTGAGGCATTCCTCGCCTCCCTCGCCCAAGCCGGATATGCCGAGAACACCTTGCGCGGCAAGGCGCGTCGGATTGCGCCGTTTGTCCAATGGACCCGCACAGAGGGGATTCGCCTGTGCGAGGTTGACGACCTCGATGCCTGTATCGAGGCCTTCTTGGCTTGTCCCAGTCGCCGTCTTTACAAGCATCGCTGCGCGCTGCAAGCGTTCGTGGTCTACCTGTGCGAGGCCAAGGTCTTGCCGCAGCGCCCGGTGCAGCCCTCGGCCGCCGCCATCCTCTACCCAAGTGTCCTTGAGAACCTGCACAGCCAGCAAGGTCTCAGCGACCACTCGATAGCGGCTTACGCGGTTAGCGCACGCGACTGCATCGAAGCCATGCAGCTAGCGGAAGAGGCGGTCGGCGTGGACGCGCTGGCGATCCGCCGCTACATCCTGGATGTGAGCCAGCAGCATGCCGTTGCGACCGTGAAAGTGTACGCCGCTGGGCTGCGCTCGTTCCTGCGTTTCTGCCTCCTGAAATGCCTCATCAACCGGGATCTCTCGACGACCGTGCCCTGCATCGGACGCTGGCAGCCCAAGCCCATGCCGCCGGTCCTGACAGACGAGGCGATTGCGCGCGTGCTGGCGATGGTCGATCGCTCTTCTGTGCGTGGCTGTCGGGAGTTTGCCATCTTGCAACTCTTGGCAGGTTTGCGCCTACGAGCCAGCGAGGTCCTCGCGCTGCGCTTAGAGGATCTGCACTGGGAGCAAGGCGAAATTCTGGTACGCGGCAAAGGTGCCCAGTTCGATCGCCTGCCGTTGCTTCAAGACGTCGGCGAAGCGCTCGTGCAGTACCTGCGTGTTGCCCGAGGCACGAGTGACTCGCGCCACGTCTTTTTGCGCCGCAAGGCAGCGCGGATCGGTCTGCAAGCCCCCTCGACTGTCAGCGCGATGGCCCATCGCGCGCTCGAGCGTGCCGGACTGCTTCCAAGTGGTCGTGTTGGCGCGCCCATCTTTCGCGACAGCCTGGCGACACGGATGCTGCGCCATGGTGCCTCATTGAGCGAGATCGCTGAAGTCTTACGCCACCGCTGCATCAAGACCACCCAAGGAGATGCCAAAGTCGATCTGGAGCGCTTGCGTGACGTCGCCCAAGCCTGGCCGGGCACGCAGGAGGTGGTCTAATGACCGATCTGCACGTCGCTCTTGGTGAGTATCTGCACATGCGTCGGGCGTTGGGGACGCAATTGAAATGGCCAGAATTGGCGTTGCGCCAGTTTGTCGATTTCCTCATCGCACAGCACGCCGAGGTGGTGACGATCGCCTTGGCTCTGCGCTGGGCATGCCTGCCTGTCGGGCTGCAACCCGCCACCGATGCGCGTCGACTGGGGCTCGTGCGCGGGTTTGCCGGCTGGCTGCAGGCGAGCGAGCCGCGCACTGAGGTTCCGCCACTGCATCTACTGCCGACATTGCACCGGCGGCCAACACCCGACATCTACCGCCACGAGGAGGTCTTGGCTCTGATGGGCGCAGCGCGCCAACTCGACGGCGGCGTGTTGTGCAAGGCGCCACCTTCGAGACCCTGATCGGATTGCTCGCCGCCACTGGACTACGTCCTGGCGAGGCACTCGAGCTCAATGTGGATGACGTTGATCTGCACGCGCAGGTGCTGATGATTCAAGGTTCGAAAGGCGGCAAATCGCGGCTGGTTCCGATCACGCCATCGGCGGCTGCCGGCTTAGCGCAGTATGCCGAGCAACGTGATCGCCTCCTGGCGCATCGCAAGACATCCGCTGTTCTGCTCACTCCCAAGGGTTTGCGCATCCCCGGTGATCGGGCGCGGAAGACCTTTGCACGGCTGTGCCAGCCACTTGGTTTGCGCCCGTGTCAGCCTGGGCGCAGCGGACGGGGTCCTCGGCTCCAAGAGTTTAGGCACACCTTCGCCACGCGCCAGCTGATCGCTTGGTACCGCGCCGGAAAGGATGTGAACCGGCTTATGCCGCAGTTAACGACCGAGCTCGGGCATGGCAGCCCGAGCGAAACCTCTTGGTATCTGCAAGCTGTTCCAGAGCTGCTCGCACTCGCCTCCGAGCGTTTGCTGGCTCCTCGAGGAGGTGCGCGGCCATGAGTGCAACGCCACTGCCGGCGCTCATTCAGCGCTTCTTCATCGGGCGGTTACAAACGCAGCTTGGGGCGAGCCGGCATAGCATCGCCGGCACTCGGGAAGCGGCACTCGGGAAGGACACCCATCGCCGCGATGGCTTCACCGCCGCGCTTGTCATGGGGCATCAGCAGTGTCAGCGTGGGGCTGCAGGCCACATGCAGCCACTTGCGGTGTCCGCCGATGTTGATCCCAGTCTCGTCGGCGCGCAGGAGGGGCGCCTTGGCGAGCTGCTGCTTGACCCAATCCTCGAAGGGGGCCAGCTTTTCATAGGCTTGTTTGTTGAAGTTGTCGAGGCTGCCGGTACTCAACGCAATGGCGAACTGATCGGCGAAGTGTTCTTCGATCCGCTTGTAGGGGAGCAGTTGGAAGTTGGACATGTAGACCGAGTGGATCTTCACTCCGGAGGCGTATTGGGCCTTGACCGTCACATGCTCCGGGAAAGGGGCGACGACTCGGCGCCCGTGTTCATCTTCCAGGATCTCGGCCTGATACTCCGTCACCACGCTGGAGATCTGGATATCGAACACCTGCCGGCGCTCGACACCGATGCGCTGAAAGGTGCCATCGGTGGGCAGCGTGGCACGATCCACCTCGAGTGGCTCTCTGGTCCGGATCATCGACCAGCTCCAGGTGGTTGCCGGTATGTCCTGTCTGAGCGCCGGGTTTGTTGTTGGTGGTGTTGCGCCTGGTCTTGCGCATGCGGTTGGGGTCGCTGGACGGGGGTTTGCTACTGTTGCGGCTATTCAGTCTCAAGCGGTTCAACAGCAAGGTGACCAGGGTCAGCAACAGTTCCAACGCTGTTCGCAGTGTCGCAGAGAGGTTGCGCTCCTGCTCGATCTGCTGCCCGACCTGTTCAAGGATCTGTTCGAGGGTCTGTTCGACCTCGATGTGTCCGATCTTCATGGGCCGGGCCTAAGCGAGGTGCTCGCCCGCCTCTACGGCCATGATCGCGGCGAGCACAGCCAGGCGTTCGGCAGGGGGCATGGCCTGATAGCGTCGCCCCCAACTCGCGGCCTTGCGCTCGATGCTTTAACGATGGGTGAAGTTGCGCCCCGCATAGGCGGGCCAGTGCACTCGATCCGGGGTAAAATTGAACCACAGCTTCTCGGTTCTGACCCCGGCCTGGTTCATCACCTGCAGCTCCGTGCTACGCCACCCCTCCAGCAACTCGTCCCAGCCGCTCTTCTTAGCGCGCCGAAGGGTAACCGGAGAGGATGACAGAATAGGGCAATGACTCGAGCAGATCCAGCAGCGCGACGTGATCCTGTTCCTCATAGTCGAACCGGTAACGACGCGTGGAGCGGCGGGTCTGGTGCAGATACGGCGGATCGCAGTAGAGCAGTTCACGACCGTGGAAGTCGAACTCCCGGAGAAACCGATGCGCGCAGCCATGTACCTTCTCGACTGGATAGTGGCACTCGAACCGGACCAGTGGGGCAAGATCAATATCGATGGCAATAGTCCGCCGCGCTGGTGGCTTGCGCTGCATGATCGCCCCACCCCCGAGATGGGTCTCGATGTAGGTGTCATGCGGCGGCATCAAAGCGATGATCGCCTGACATAGACCGGACGTCGCTTTGGAACCGAAGTCGTTGCTCATGACCCATGACCGCATCCCGTTCTTTCACCGAAGGTAGCCCGTAGCATAGGCCGACCGTCCTATAGTCCTCTCACGTGACATCAAATCTGCCCCTTTCGTTTAGGGCCAGCACTCACGCACCAAAAACAAAAGGGCATATCTGGTTATCATGTTGAGTGACTATATGATGTCAAGAGCGAATATAGGCAAGGTTCCTGGTTCGGCGGATGTGTTAATGGCTTGGTGCCGGAGTACGCGCTAGCGAAGTACCCCTGAATAGTTACCTTTCCGTAAGAACTAAGGAACGTCGTTGAGATCTGACGGCAGTTGCGCCTCTAGGTGTGCCGTCACTAGCATTGCAGTCCGCGCGGTCCTTGCCTATGCAATTTGCGCAAATTTCTCTGTCCTTGGCGGAGCAAACGGTGAAACCGCAACCACAAACCACGGGGTCAAACCACGGGGTCACAAACTACGAGGTCAGGTCTCACATGTAACATCGAACAAAGCAATGTGCATTGTGAAATCTGACCCCACGTGTTTGCGTGTATGACCTGACCCCATATGTTTGACCCCACGTGTTTGTATAATCTAGCCCCACGTGTTTTTAGCACGGCGTTCCGGAACCCTGGAAGCGACAGCGCCGCCCCGGCTGAGTGCGGAACCTTGATCCCACACGGGGCAGGAGCCCCGCCATTTTCAAGGTAACTTCTCATTCTCCCCCGGCAAAATTCTGTTGCTATCTGGAGAAATGCGGATAGACTCAGCGCTATGAGCAAGCCGACGATCAAGCTGCCGGAGATCCCCGAAGCGGAGCAGACACCGCTGGTGCAGGCATTGCTGCGGCTGATTGTGGAGCAACAGGAGCGGATTGAGGAGTTGGAAGCCGAGGTCAAGCGGCTAAAGGAGCTCAAGGGCAAGCCCAAACTGAAGCCGAGCCGGATGGATGCGGAGACCGACAAGGCCGGGGAAGGCGGCACGGAAAAGAAGCCCAAACCCGGCCCGAAACGCGCAAAAACCGGGGAATTGGAGGTCCACGAAGAGCAGAAAATCGTCCCGGAAGGGCTGCCGGTTCCGTCATGCGCTGTGCTGGATGCACGCCGAGCGCAACATCAACAAGCTCGTGCCGCTCAATCCAACCCACGCCAAGCACATCGATTGGGTGCGTTGCCAGATTTGGGATCTGTATGCCGACCTGAAAGCGTACAAGATCGAGGAAGCTTTCCAAACGCCGCAATTCCGCGAAGAAATCCGCAGCCGGTTCGACGAACTGTGCCGGACCCGCACGAATTACGAGACGCTCAACGGGCACCTCAAACGTTTGGCGCGCAACAAAGAAGAGTTGCTTGGAGTGCTCGACGACCCCGACCTGCCGTTACACAACAACCTCAGCGAAAGCGATATCCGCGAATATGTCAGTCGACGCAAAACCAGCGGTTCGACCCGCAGCGAAGACGGGCGACGCTGTCGGGATACCTTCACCAGCCTGAAGAAAACCTGCGCAAACTGGGCATCTCGTTCTGGCACTACCTGCACGACAGGCTGGCGCGGGTGAACGCTATTCCGCCTTTGGCCGAGGTCGTTCGTGCGGCGGCTGCCGGAGGAAAGTGAGAAGTTACTTTTCAAGCACGCAAGTGCTTGAAAATGCAGGAGCACGGAAACCGCGTTTTCGTGCTCCGTGCCGAGTTTGGCCATGGATGGCCAATAATCGGCATCGCCAATAATCGGCATCTCCTTAGGTCACGCGCGGTCAGTTATGCTGGGGCGTTTGCATCATCTTCAAAGCATCGCCGACACTGAAGCTGGCGGGAGCGCCACGCGGGGGGAAGTCCTTGAAGGACTGGACGAATTTTCCGACGATGCCCTGCGCGGGAACGAGCACGTAAATGCGCCGGAACGACCAATCCTGCCATCCCATGGTTGCGCCGGCCTGCTGGGCGTTTTCGAAGGGATCTCTCCGCAGGTTCGCAATGCGCGGGAAGCGATGTTGCTTGTAGGTGCAGTCCCACACGTCCATACCGTTGCACTCCTGGGTCAGGAACGAGATCTTCCAATCCTCGTAGCGGAATGCGCCAAGGTCACCATCATCCGACACATAGAAAAACTCTTTGCGTGCGCCCGGGCCTTCGCCCTTGAGAAGCCCCGTCTGGTCATAACCGTCCAGGTGGACCTTGTAGCTCTTGCCGCCGGCCTCATGGCCCTTGAGCAGTTTTTCCTTGATCCCGGGCTCGCCGGCCGCGGCCATGAGGGTCGGTAGCCAGTCGTTGTGGGCGAAGAGGTCATTGATGACGGTGCCGGGCTTGACGACGCCCGGCCAGCGCACCATGGCCGGCACACGAACGCCCCCTTCCCAGGTGGTGGCCTTCTCGTTGTGGAAAGGCGAGGTGCCGCCGTCAGGCCAGCTGAACTTCATAGCGCCGTTGTCTGACAAGAACACGACGATCGTGTTGTCGGCAACGCCCAGGTCCTCGAGCTCCTTCAACAACGCGCCCACCGTATCATCCAGCTCGGTCAAGGCGGCGCCATAGAGTCCTTTCTCGGGGATCATGTCGGCGTACTCTTTCCGCAGGTGGGTAAAAGAGTGCGTACGGGTGGTGTTGTGCCAGACAAAGAAGGGCTTGCCATCCTTGACGGCCCGCTCCATGAAATCGATCGATTGCGCGAGCGTCTCGTCATCATAGGTCTTCATGCGCTCGATGGTCATCTTGTCGAGGTCTTCGATCGTCTGCTTGCCGACGACGCCGAAGCGCGGATCCTCGGTGTTGTCAAACGTGTCGCTGGCCCGGGTATAGATGACGTTGCGGGGTCCGAATTTCTCCAAGAACTCGGGATCCTGCGGGTAGTCGACGTTCTCCGGCTCCTCCAGTGCGTTGAGGTGGTAGAGCACGCCGGCGTACTCGTCGAAGCCATGCACCGTGGGCAGGTACTCGTTGCGGTCGCCGAGGTGGTTCTTGCCGAACTGGCCGGAGACATAACCGTGGGGCTTCAGCAACTGCGCGAGCGTCGGGTCCTTGTCGCTGATGCCCTGCTTGGCGCCGGGCATGCCGACCTTGGTCAGGCCGACGCGGAAGGGGCTCTGGCCGGTGATGAAGGCTGCACGCCCGGCCGTGCAGCTCTGCTCGCCGTAGTAGTCGGTGAACATGGCGCCCTGCTCGGCGAGCTGGTCGATGTTGGGCGTTTGCCCCATCATGCCGTGGCCGTAGGCACTGATGTTGGTGATGCCGATGTCATCGCCCATGATGACGAGGATGTTCGGCTTCTCGGTTTGCGCCAGGGCCAGGGCCACGGGAATGGGAATGGTCAGCAGCGCAAGCGCAGCGATCGCAGCGCGGCTTAGGGACGTCGTTATCATCGGTCGATCTCCGTTTGAGTTGCTAGGCTCTTCTGGGGTAGCGCGAAGCGCCGGATGCCCACCTGGGCCGTCGATGCGATGCCCTCGACAGACGCGCCGGACGGGAGGTCACGCCCCGCCGCCAGCCGTGCCGCCGATGCGTCGCTGAGCGAGCGTGACGGCCGGTGCCTTCGCGCCAGAGCGGCCAGGTTCGGAGCCGAAATCCTAGAGGGGAACCGCCCGGGCGCCTATGCGGTTTGCGCAAGATTGTGTAACATTACGAGGAGCCACGTTCAGCAGTCGGATAGGGGACAAACCGACCTTACCAGGTGACACTGCGATGACGACGAAAGCCGATGCCGGCAAGATCGAAGTACAAGACATTGAAGAGCTCAACTACGCGGTCTGGCCCTGGGACCTGCGCATGCGACAGCTCTCGTCGGGACGCATGCTCGCCAACCTGGACTTCGCCCAGGTCAACGGCATTCTCCTGACTCACGAACGTTGGTCCAAGCGTGTTTTTGCGACGGGTGCGACGCCTCGAGGCTATCTCGCACTGGCCGGTCTCTGCGCCGATCGCGAATTCACATGGTGTGGTGCGAGTGTTTGCCAGGGCGTTGTTTCTTGCGGACTCGACGGCACCGCCATCGAGTTTGGAACGCCGGACAATGCGAACCATTGGGTGATACTCGTTCCGACGGGTATGCTCACAGGCTACCTCGGCGCGGAGCTGACCGCGGACCTGCTACCCAAGGAAAGATCCTTGACCAGCCCGCCGCAGTTGGTTCGTCAGCTTGGCTCTTTGGTTTTGCATATCATTACGCTGTTACGTAGCAACAGCTCATATCGCAGCAACCGCCTTCTGCTGGACGCTTTCCAGTTACAACTGCTGGCCGCCGTCACCGCGCTGCTAGCCTGTGCTGACGAGACAGGAAGACTCGCCACAACACGCACGCAGTACGCGGCATGCCGACGCGCACTCCACATTGCGGAGACGCTCCGTCAACCCACTCGCATTGATGAACTGGCCGCGGCCGTCGGCATCAGCCGACGCGGGTTGGAGCTCGGCTTCCGGGAGGCATTCGACATCTCGCCGCAGCGATACTTGCACCGCATTCGCATGAATGGTCTGCATCGGGATCTGCGGCGCGCGATGCCGGGGCGGGAGACCGTCACGGAAGCTGCTGGCCGTTGGGGTTTCGTGGAGCTCGGTCGCACCGCCGTCGAGTACCGGCAGCTTTTCGACGAATCCCCGTCGACGACGCTCGCGCGGGAAGCTCGGCTCGATTGCCGCCGGCTTTCCGATGCCCTAACCCTCCGGGCCTGAGCTCCCCGCGAGGTCACGCGCCAGCTTGTCGACCTGTGTCACCAGATGGTGGTTGATCATATCGTTCAGCCGGTCCTGTACATCCGGGTTCTTTTTCTTGTATCGCCGGATGTCGGCGACCTACCACGAGATGTAGCGCGAGTCTTCGGCGAACTCCGTACTGTACAGTACTTCGAGCTGACTGAGCAAGAAAAGCCAAACCCGCAGCGCTTCTCCCCGACGTACGGCTCCCTCTACATGTTCCACATCCGGGATATCAACCGGAAACTGTACAACTCACTGGCGTCCCTCGCCTCGCGGTACTCAGATCGAACCTATCTGCCACGTAAGAAGGAAGCGGTCACGGAGACACTGCTGCGCAAGCTCCGGTTGCCCGAAGAGGTGCTGCGCGATGAGCGGGTTCGATCTGCTCTGACGACGGCTTTGAGTAGGGCGAACGAAGTCTACCCGGCACCGACACCGGCGCCTTCGAGCTTGCCGTGCGCGACTTTCTCCAGCATGAGTTCGGCGACCGTGACCACCTCTTTGCTTTCCACGACGACACCGCCCACTACCACGCTCACGTCGTCGTCGGCCTCCAGAGCCGAGCGGATCACTGGCTCAACCCCCGCTGCGAGCACCTGCGCGCCTGGCGACAGCACTTCGCCCAGGCGCTCGAACGCCACGGCATCGAAGCCTCCGCCACCCCCAGCTACAGCCGTGGTCAGGGCAAGCAGGGCTATCGCCGCGACCTCGACGAGCTGACCCGCCGCAGCACCCGACAACGGCCCGACGGCTCACCGACCTACGACGCCGAGATCGAACACAATGCCATCCAAAAACGCGCCGACGCCTGGACCCGCATCGCCGAGCACTACGCCGCCGCCGGCGACCATGAAGCCGCCCAGACCATCCGCGACTACGTCGCTGACCACTACGACCAGCATCAGCTGCCCAAGGCGCCGAAAGAGCGCCGCGCCAGCGAGGGATGGGAACGCTGATCTGGCATAACGCGGCGATTCACGAGCACTCCGGATAATCACGGCCAAGAAAGCGGCCACGAACGCTTCATAAAGATCAGTAACACCATGATATAATGAGACTCATGGCAGAAAAGAAAGCGGACACACAAGCGGACGCCGATCGACCAGACCGAGGCGAACCCATCACCCTGATGGAACCGCTCCTCATCCCCGAGGGTGCCCGCCAACGCGGAGCGCTCGTCGACCGCGCCCTGACCCTGGCTCAGAAAGCCGCAAGCCTCCGCAGTGCCCTACCCGCCAGCCTGCTCGCAGCCCTGGCGACCCTGGTCCGGTCCATGAACTGCTACTACAGCAACCTCATCGAGGGCCACGACACCCATCCCATCGACATCGAGCGCGCCCTACAGCAGGACTACAGCGCCGATCCACACCAGCGCGATCTACAACTTGAAGCCCAGGCCCATATCGCAGTACAGCGCTGGATCGACCAAGGCGGACTCCAGGGACGCGCCCTGACCATCGAGGGCCTGCGCGAGATCCACCGTCGCTTCTGCGAGCAGCTCCCCGACGACCTGCTGTGGGTCAAAACCCGCAAAGGCGGCGCCCCCGAGCGCGTGATCCCCGGCGCCTGGCGGACCCGAGACGTCGAGGTAGGCCGACACGTCGCCATCAGCGCCGGTGCCATCCCGCGCTTCCTGAACCGCTTCGAGAGCGCCTATGGCAACCTCGGCCCAACTAACGCCATCCTCGCCGCGGCCTGCGCCCATCACCGTCTCCTCTGGGTCCACCCCTTCACCGATGGCAACGGCCGGGTCGCACGGCTCATGTCCCACGCGACCCTGCTGGAGACCCTCGACACCGGTGCCGTCTGGTCAGTCGCACGCGGACTCGCGCGCAATGCCGAGACCTACAAGCGCCACCTCGCCGCCTGCGACCAGCCACGGCGCAATGACCTTGACGGTCGCGGCCACCTGAGCCAGGAGGCCTTGGCCGACTTCACCGCCTTCTTCCTCGACGTCTGCATCGACCAGGTTGACTTCATGGAAGGACTGATCCAGCCCGAACAGCTGCGCACGCGCATCCAAAGCTGGACCGAGGACGCGATCCGACAAGGCACCTTGCCCGCACGGGCCGATGCGCTACTCGGAGCCCTGCTCTATCGCGGCACCCTTCCCCGCCGAGAAGTCCCGGCCATCCTCGGTGTCAGCGAGCGTCAGGCCAGGCGCGTCCTGTCCGCCCTGACGAGCGAAGGCGTCATCACCGCCGAGACGACCCGAGCGCCGCTGCAACTGGCCTTCCCTGCTCGGCTCGCCAGTCGTTGGATGCCGGGACTGTTTCCGGAGCAAGCAGCTCGGTAATCTGGTCCGGCAAGAGAGTGTTGCTTCGAGATGCAAACATGCCATCTTCCGTGTCGCCCGGCGATTTTGGACTTGCGTGCCATTCTCTCGACCAAGGACATCGCGGATCTGGCCAAGAGCCCCGCGCTCGCTGTCATCAACGCCGCGCCTCCGCGAGGACATCTTGCGGATCAAGCGGCTGATGCCATACGGGGCTCTGGACTGGAAGTTGCCTCCGTCGGGATCTCCCAGCGAGCGGCGTTTGCAGAGCGGTACGGGACACCAGAGCGGTACGCGAGCGGTACGGGACGGAGCGGTACCGGAGCGGTACCGGAGCGGTACGGGCGGAGCGGTACGGCGGAGCGGTACGGGAGCGGTACGGGGTACAGCGGTACGCGGCAGCGGTACGCAGCGGTACGGGATACGCAGCGGTACAGCAGCGGTACGGGACACCCAGCAGCGGTACGGGACAGCGGTACGGACAGCGGTACGGGAGACCGGACAGCGGTACGGGACACCCATATTTCGGAGCGGTACGGGACACCCATATTTCGGAGCAGCGGTACGGCAGCAGCGGTACGGGAAGCGGTACGAGACACCCATATTTCGGAGCGGTACGGCGGTACGGCGGAGCGGTACGGGAGGGGAGCGGTACGGGACACCCATATTTCAGCACTGACGAGTATTTGAGCGGTACGAGAGCGGTACGGGACGAGAGCGGTACGGGAGCGGTACGGGACACCCATATTTCAGCGCCCATATTTCAGCGGAGCGGTACGGAGCGGAGCGGTACGGGACACCCATATTTCAGTGGAGCGAAAAGTGAGCGGAGCGGAAAGTGGGTGTCCTTTTTTTGCTCTGTTTTTTGCTCTTTTTTTGCTGTCCTTTTTTTGCTGTTGGTGTCCTTTTTTTGCTGTTCTGCCTGCTTCCCGTACGTTTGCCCCATCGCCTTGACGCGGTCGAAATCCTTGCTAACCTCTCAATTAACTCTGCCGCAATAGGAGATTCCCCTTCAAACGAGCACACAATCAGAGATATGATTATCAAGTTCACAATCCGACGCTTGATCTGCCCCGCGCACGGCGACAGCGGCAATAAACGCTCGCTCCAAGCATGCCTGATCCCTCTTTTGGCGTGCTGCTTGACCCTGCCTCAAGTCAATCCTTGCTTCGGCCAAGAGCGTTCTTCTTCTTGGACGGCTACGAACTCGTTTACTCTCCGAGGCGGCGCCGCCCCGGTGCTCGTCAGGAGCACGCAAACAGACTCTCAAGAAATTATTCTAGACTACTCTTTGCCAAGCCCCACCATATCTCCGACGGGCAATACCTACCGAGCGAAAAAAGTCGACCGCATCGACCTAAGCAGTGCACCCAAGACTGCACGTTCGGGACATCCCAGAATGCCGGTAATTCCCGTTAGGGCCGCGATCCCGGCAGGCAGAACCGTAGACCTCGCCAAAATCTCGGTTCTGTCCTCCGGACATCACTCATTCAACGGTTCGCATTTCGTCGAATTCTCCGAAGGATTTTACCCTCTGAGCCAACCCCAGTCGCCTACACCCGCAGAACCGGACCAGTCTATATACACGGCATCCCAGCCTTATCCAGCGTCACGGATTGAGGTCGTCGGAAAGCAGTACAAACACGGCCATTTGATCGTCTATGCGAACCTCTACCCGGTTTCCTATTCTCCGAAGACGGGCACCGTCTCTTGGGCCGACCGAATGACAGTCCATATCCCCACCGAGCCGGAGCAAAAACCACTACCCTACGTAGTGCCCAAGCGTGCATCACTTGCCTGGGTGCAGGACCTGCAAATTGAAAATCCGCAGCTCATTGAGCATGAAGCGCACCTTTCCGCCAGTCTGCGCTCCGAACGGCCTATGGCCTCCGGTCTATGCGATCCCGACGCAGATTATCAATATGTCATCGTCACGAGCCAAGAGATGGCGAACGCCGCCACGGACCTCACCATCCACGACCTTATCGCCCATCGACAAGCAAAGGGTCTAACGGCCACCATTGTGCTCGTGGAGGATATCTTCACCACCTACCCGGGAGCCGACGATGCAGAAAAGCTGCGAAACTTCATCATCGACGCCTACACCAATTGGGGCACGACGCACGTATTGCTCGGCGGCGATACCAATGTCGTACCGATGCGCAAGCTCTGGGTCCAGGCATGGCCCGGCAGCCAATATATCGAGCAGGTGCCCAGTGATCTCTATTATCAATGCCTCGATGGAAACTACAATTTCGACGGCGACGATCTATGGGGCGAGCCAACTGATGGGCCCGACGGGGAGGATGTTGATCTCCTCTCTGAGGTTGTGATCGGCAGGGCCTCGGCCGAGGATGCCGAGGAGATGTCGAATTTCATCTACAAGACGCTCTATTACGAAACTGCACCCTCTTCTGCCCGCTTCCTTCGCAATGCATTGATGGTCGGCGAATATCTGGGCTTCGGCGGCATAGCAGATTACGCCAAGTCGTCGATGGAAGAAATCCGGCTTGGCTCCGACCTTCACGGTTACGTCACCTCAGGTTTTGCCCAGGCGCCCCTGTTTGCCGTCAGCACCCTGTATGACCAGGAGGGAGAATGGCAAAAGGACGCGATTACCAGTGCCTTAAATAATGATCAACTCGGTATCATCAATCATCTCGGTCACGCGAACATCGATTACGTGATGAAATTTCGCAATCCGGATGGCGATGCCCTGCACAACAGGGACCCGCTATTTGCCTACTCGCAGGGCTGTCTGCCCGGCAATTTCGAGGCCGATTGCATTGCCGAGCATCTCACGACATCGAATCGCAGCGGGATGTTCGCCGTGGTCTTCAACTCACGCTACGGGTGGGGCATGCAAAACAGCACCGATGGCCCGAGCCAGCGTTTCAACCGCCAGTTTTGGGATGCGTTTATCGAAGAACGGCTGGCCTCGCTCGGAGCGATCAACGCCGATAGCCATGAGGATAATCTCTGGGCCATCAACGACCCTTGTATTCGCTGGTGCTATTATGAAACCAATCTGCTCGGAGATCCCGCAGTCAATCTCCGCGGCTTGATCGACGGGCCGGAAATTACCTTCGACTCCTCGACCGCCGTCGACGACGGCACCGGCAACGGCGACCGAATCTTGAATCCCGGCGAGAACGTCGAAATCAACTGCTCACTTACAAATATCGGCACCGAAGAGTCAGTAGCCGTCACGGCCGCAATCTCTTCCGACGATCCGTATATCACAATCACCGACAGCACGGCTGACTACGGCACCATACCAAGCTACGGCGGCACCGCACAGGGCTTGGACAATTATCAGGTAACCATCTCCGCGGACTGTCCCGTACCGCATACGGTCGACTTTGATCTCGCAATCAGCGACGCGCAGGATAATTCTTGGATTCACCGGTTTTCCGCGGTCGTTGACGACACCCAGCACATCAGCGGGAACGTAAGCGCGTTAACCGGTTCGGCACCAATCCAAGACGCCACTATCGTATATTCCGGCCCCATGTCCGGCGAAGCCTACACCGATTCCGCGGGTACCTTCACCACCAACGTGGTCCGCGGAACTTACGAACTGCAGGCGAGTGCTGATGGCTATATGGCGTCCGCGGCGCAGTCCGTTACTGTTCCGCCTGAAGTATCCAATATCGACTTCGCATTAAAGCTTCCGCCCATTCTGAATCTAAGCCCCGTTGAAATCGCTGAGACGGTTGAAACCGGTAGCACGCTTTGCCGGGAAATATCCGTTCGAAACCAAGGCGATTTAGAACTTACCTTCAGCGGGACCATTTCCCAGACGGGAAACACAGCGCAAACGACCTCGGATTTGTTCGGATACACCTGGACCAGTTCCGACGACCCGGAAGGCCCAGACTATACTTGGGAAGACATTCGATCGACCGGGACCTGTGTCGCGTTAGCCCGACACGATTACGAGCAAGTTCCCTTGAGCTTTGCTTTTCCCTACTACGAGAATACGTATTCGGCACTATTTATCAACGCCAACGGCAGAATCTCTTTCAACAAAGGCATTGACGGCTACTTGGTGCAGCATCCGATCCCGCACTGGGCCGAGCCGAATAATTACATCTCCGCCTACTCCGACGACTGGTTCGACCCAAGCGCCGGAGGTAGTGTTTGTTGGTACGACGACGGCAGCAAGTTTACCGTGCAGTTTTCTAATGTGCCGAATTTGTTTTCCCATGAACTGATATTTCAGACGACACTCTACGCAAACGGCAACATCGAGCTCAACTACTACAACATTGGTCCCGCCACTCCATACGCGGCCGTTGGAATCGAGAATGCGCTAGGCTCTGATGGACTTGAAATCGCGTTCAATTACCGCGGCGTCGAGCTTCATGACCAACTGCTTATTCATATTGACCGCCCCCGCACCCTGTTGACGCTGAACCCACCATCGGGGAGCGTCCCGCCTCGGGATACCGTTGCCGTTAATGCCTGTTTCAACGCCACTGAGCTCGAACCAGGGCCAAGGACGGGGATCATATTTATACATCACGACGATCCGTATCGGGATACTCCCGCTGATATCCCGTGGGCAATCGATATCGTTCCGGTAGTCGACACGGACGAGGACGGTTTATCGGACTCTGTCGAGGCTCGGTACGGCACAGACCCACACAATCCGGATACCGACGCCGACGGGTTGCTGGATGGACAGGAGGATCGGAATCACAACGGTGTCTTCGACCCCGGAGAAACGGATGCGCGTGATGACGACACCGATGATGACGGTTACAGCGACGGTTACGAACTGGCCGAATTCTCCGATCCCTTAAATCCCGATTCCGTTCCTTCGTTCAAGCCAAATCTTGCTGCAGGAAGCTTTCACACGGTATTGGCGAGACTCGATGGAGCGACGATTGCGATCGGCAAGAACGATAAATCTCAGTGTCATGTCGAAACCTGGCGGGATGTCGTGCACGTTGCAGCTGGATACCAGCACACTCTTGGTCTTAGACCCGATGGCACCGTGCTGGCGGCAGGTGACAATAGTATCGGGCAATGTAATGTGGGAACCTGGGACGATATTATTCGGCTTGCAGCCGGCCGAGACGGGTCCGTCGGGTTGAAGTCGGACGGCATGGTGGTGGCGACCCGCTACGACGTTTCCACATGGTGGGGCATACGGCAGATTGCGGCCGGCTACACTATCGTTGCCGGCCTGAAATACGACGGCACGGTTCAGGTCACTGGCGATACATTTTCTTCCGATTTGACGGCGATCGCACAGGAGGTTTCCACATGGACGGACATCGAGCATGTCGCTGTGGGAAGCGATGGCCATGTCGTTGGCCTGAGAAAGGACGGGACCGTTGTCGCTGCTGGGCCAAATACCTACGGACAATGCGATACCGCGGCCCTTTCGGGCATTGTGCAAATTGCGGCAGGGGGCCGGCATACCGTAGCCCTTCGGTCGGATGGGACTACAATTGCCATAGGAGACAACAGCGAGGGTCAGTGCGATGTCGGCAGTTGGACAGAGGTTGTGCAACTGGCTGCTGGGGACCTGCATACCGCCGGGTTGAGGTCGGACGGCTCGCTGTTCGGGGCCGGCAGCAATTCCTACTGGCAGCGAAATTTCAAGTCGTGGCGCGACATCGTACAGATTGCGGGATACGGTGCATCGACAGAGTCGGTAACGATCGCGCTCCTGGCGGATGGAACTGTCCTAGCACAGGGTGACAACAGCTATGGTCTATGCGATGCCGAATCCTGGCAAGATATCATCCAGGTGGCAGTGGGGCCGTTTCACGCACTTGGGCTTAAGAGCGATGGAACCGTCGTCGCTGTCGGCAATCCGAGCGGGGGGATTACAGATGTTTCCTCTTGGACGAACATTGCCTATGTCGCGGCGGGTACCAGTCACTCCCTCGGTGTGAAAAAAGACGGAACGGTGGTTGCGACGGGATGGTGCTACCAAAATGAGTGCGATGTATCCTCCTGGACGAGTATTGTCCAGGTTGATACGGGATACATGCACTCCGTGGGATTGCAAAGCGATGGTACTGTGCTGGCGGTCGGGTACAACTGGGACGGTCAATGCGATGTCCAGACATGGAGCAGCATATCGCGAGTTTCCGCCGGCAATAGTCACTCGGTTGGGCTCAAAACGGATGGGACTGTGCTTGCGGTCGGCGACAATTCGGTTGGCCAGTGTAATGTTGACTCGTGGACAGATATTGTATGGGTCGAGGCACTGCAGGATCGGACCATCGGGATCAAAAAGGACGGCACGGTCCTGAGCACCCGCAGCTCCGACGATTTTTCCGACTTGCAGAACGTCGTTCAAATGTCGAAAAATTTGGTCGGCCTGCAGGGTAATGGTGTGCCCGCGACGAATGAGGATAGCGTGTCGTGGTGGAACGATCTTGGACAAGCTAGCCTGCATGACTGGGATTATTCCCCGGCGCCGTATTGGCCATTGAGAATTGCCCCCGAGAACGAGGCGGAAGCGATCCCGCTTGACGCATCCTTTAACTGGGGGGCCTCACCGAACGTCACTGGGTACGGTCTGCAAGTTTCACGAACACCCGACTTCTCCGCGTTGGTCGTTGATGAGCCGGAGATTGCCGATACGTTTTTCGAGGTCGCCGATGCTTTTGCGGATAACGCGGTATTCTATTGGCGCATGAGGGCTCAGAATGAATTCGGGGCGAGTACGTGGTCCCCGGCATGGACGTTTACAACAACTAGTCAGCAACCCTTTTCTCTTATTCTCAAGAAGGGTCTGAATCTTTTTGCCTATCCGGTTCAGGTAGCGCCGGAACATGGCACTTGCAGCGCATTGCTGAGCAGTATAGGCACAAGCGACGAGATCTCAAGCATTTCTCGACTCAACAGCGTTGCACAGCGATGGGAAAGCTGCGACCATAACGGCGGCGTAGATTTTGCCATCACGGCTGGTGGCGCCTATGCTGCTCAAATGACTTCCCGAAAGACGGTCGTTTTGACGGGAGAGCCATCCTGTGAAGCCGAGGCGTTGTCTGCAGGGATGAATCTCATCGGGTTCCCGGCGCCGTCCGAAGGGTTGGGTTGTTTAGCGCTGTCGGAACAGCTCTCCGCAAACGATGTCGGCGTTATTCAGCGATACAATCGCGAGAGTTGCCGTTTTGAGAGTTGCGCAGCATACACGAGGGCGGACGGGTCATGGAGCGTTGTGGGGGTAGATTTCCCGATCGTCTCCGGCGAGGGCTACCTGGTAGGCAGGAGAGGCGAGGGCATCGTCGTGCTGCCTGACTGTAACCGTTAACCCTCCCATTGTCTTCTGTGTCGCGATAGCGCGTCGTCAGGTCGGCGGCGCAGGCAGAAGCGGCGCCGAAAGGTTGCAACCCCCCGCCCGCGCCCGCTACGCGGCGAGTGGTTGGCTGAAATCGTGGTCGTCGGCGGCATATCCCGAAGGATAGGAAGTTCAACCGCACGAACCTGAGTATGCAGGGCTGACCGCCAGAAGGATAGGAAGTTCAACCGCACGAACCTGAGTATGCAGGGCTGACCGCCAGCAATGCACCCCATCAACACGCGTGGTTGAAGAGCGCTGAAAAGCCTTTTTGGTCGACTATCAGAGGGTGATCGGTCTATTGGTGCGAACGGAAAGCGGCTGAATGCACGATGAGACACAGAGAAAGACGGATCGACTGAGAAACCAGTCGATCATAGAGGAAGAAAGACGCTCAGGTTGTCTACCAGCTGACTTCCTGGTCGAACTCGTACTCGGGTTCTGGTTGAACGAGTTCTTGCGTATCGCCGCTTTGCGCAGCCGTATCGTCCCAGGATGGAGGCCCACGGGCTTAGCGTGATCGGTGGTGGCTTGACGGGCTCGCCGACACAGTCGAGGATCGCTCGCACCGTCGGGGCTTCGGTGATAAAGGCGATGATCCGGACCTCGGCACCGCAGTGCGGGCAGGTCAGTGGAAGGGTTTCGAAGATGCGCGCGAGCAACATGGCCCAGATGGAGTGAGCCGGTGAACGTTTTGGTTCGGCAGGTGGCGGTTCTACCGGTAGGGGTTGGCTGGGTGGCGGTTCGCTCGCCGTCGCTGGTTGCGGTGTCGACGCTGTCGCCTGCGCCAATGCGACGACCGATGCCCGCAGAGGCGAATTGGGTGCCAACACCCCGTGGTAGCGGTGACGATGGATGCGTGGTGGAGGGATCAGTGCGGCGATCCGATCAATCAGCTCGAGTGGGGTGAGTCGCAGATCCCAGACCCCATCGGGCTGAGGCTTGGAGAGGTGATAGATCAGGTGCGCTTCGTCGATGGCTTCAAGACGCTCGAGCGCGAAGGGTGGTCGGGCACAGTAGCGTATCAGGTGTTCCAGCCCGGCGCGGTCGTCGGCCGCGATGCGCACGTTGGCGTCGAGCGAAAACCCACCGTCTTGTTGCCACTCGAGCATGGCGCGACCATCGTCACCGTCAAGATAGCCGCGACGCATAAACCAACGCACGACCCGTTGCGCGATGCGTGTTTGAATCGAGGCGATATCGGCCTCGGATAACCCGGGTAACTCGCTGATGCGCAAGGTGTCTTCGTCGAGATAGAACAGCGCATCGATGACGCAGCAGTGAACATGGATGTGTTCGTTCAGGGCATCGCCAAAGCGATGGATGAAACTGACCGATGCATGCGCGCGCAGTCGGCGGCACATCAGGGCAGCGCTTAAGCAATTCCTCCTGCACGATGCGCATGAAAATCCGCAACACGACGCTGACCACCCGTGGGTCGTTCTTGAGGAAATACCGCAGGCGTTTAGGGACAGACAACACCCACTGCCGTACCGGAAGAGGAGGAAAGACGTGATCGACCAGGTGGGCAGCGGCGGTCCCCGAAGAAACGCCGAACGCAACGCTATATCGCTGACTATAAAGGCATTATGCTGCGCCGCCGCCGCCCGATTCCTGGCAGGCCACGCCTTCCGCGCTAGTGCAGATTTTTGACGGTTTGGGCCAAAAACCCCTTTCCTAGGATCGCTATCCTCCTTGATCCGTGTGAGACACCCCTCAGCGTCTCATCTCAGATAGGTCGGGACGCGTTCCCGGAGATAGCGTGGGACGTAACATCAATCGGTCGCTGCAAGTGATGGAGCGCGTCCAAACGGCTTCAGAAAAACGGAGGTGAGACGCCTGCGAATTTCGGAATCGACATCGGCGCTCGACCGTCCGTCCGATCCAAGCCTCCGGTTTCGAGACAAATCTGGCCAACCGTCATGGTTCCTCTTCCTTCTGCCATGCCGGTTGCCGACCCGACAGCTACACCCTCCGCGCGAAGTGCGGATGGCAGCAATTCCCGGCGAACTCTAACCCATTGAAAATAATGGTTTCTTTTCTGTCAACTTTGTTGAGAGCACAGAGCTGATTATCGATGAATCAGGCGGTTAGGCTGCGTTCGCCGGGAATTGCTGTGCGGATGGCGGGAGCGTCGCTCCCGCCATCCCATTCACTTTCTTCCTAGAGCGCTCCGAATTGAGGCAAATCGCCGTCTTCTATGCACAAGCAAGTGCGGTGTCGGGTGTCACCCACCGCCAAGTGTTGGACTCTGCCAGCTAGGTCGGCCACCACATGCACGAAAGGTTGTGGGGCCTTGTCGGATCGGGTGCAACCGAGCCGTATCCCCAAAGGTGATCATTGAAGGGACTCGTCTGCCCGCTCTTGCTTGCCCACATCACGCCGACGTAGATGCGCGGTCCGTTCGGTGCTCCATAGCCGTTCTCCGCCGGCTGGATTTCCTGCGCCGTTCGACGCCACGCCTCGGCAAGGGTCTTTCCCTGCCGTGCATATTTGATCAGCGTCTTGCCCTCGCTTTGATTATCGAAAGTAACGGCGCCGTAGCCCATGAGCAGATGCAGTCCGTCAAATGCACCTCCCCAGCGATTGAGGACGTTGCCACCACCTGGTGACAGGAGGTCGTCCTGTAGCGGACCGCACGCCGCTACCACCACCCACTCCAAATCCTGTCGACCCCACCGATCGTTGGGCTCATTGACTTCTGTCCAGTGCAATGAATCGGCATTTGTGGTCCCGGGATCGTACAGCATCCAACCGTTGCCGTCGGCATGTCCGGTATAGAACACGAAATCGGCGTCATCGACGTACTGGTCATCGTTCTCGTGCCAATCATCCTCCCAGGCGTTGTAATCACCCCAATTGAAGCGAATGTTCCAGCCGGCGTTCTTCAGGCCGTCGACAAAGCCTTGGGCATTCTTCTTGCTCCCCGAAAGACCGCCCGAGGTGCCTATCCAATGCGTACCAGCTTCGTAACCACTAGAAGCCCGAGGGCCGCGTCCGAGCATCGGAATCTTCGACCCTTCTGGCTTTACGTGCTTGACCCGAGGCAGATGGTATTCCATCGGTTGCGGCTGAGGCCCGAACTCCGTTGCCGGCAGAGTGATGATGCGGAGCGGCATGGCGCGCCCCCTGACATTGGCCGTGGCCCGGTAAGCCCAAACAGGATAAAGGTATCGCTGTCCGGTCCAATCCTGCCCCACTGCATAGGCTAGGTCGGCATCAAATGACTGAACATCAAGCCAAGAAGTCATCTGCTTGAAGCTGTCGTCGACGACCTCGCGCGGCATGTACGGAGCCTCAATGTCAGCGGTTTCAATCGGTCGCCAACCGCCATTGTAGGCGATCACTTGTCCGCGATGTCCGACCACAACGTTGATCTTGCCGCTGCCATCGACAACAGGCACTGGACGAATGGCGTCTGCCTCAGGGTCCTTCACCATCATGCGCACGCTGTAGGCCACGTTATAATCCAAATTCCGGTCGGTGCGTTTGCCCGTCTCCTGGTCATAGGTGGCAACGAAGCTGCTGGCGGCTCCCAGTGGCTGTACGGTTATACGATCGTCTCGCTCGGTTCTCGGCAAGAGTTCATGGCGCGACACGAACTTCTGGGCGATGATCGGCGCTTCATTCCGATCGGGCAACTCCACTTCAGCGTCGGGTTGCAAAAAGCGGTCATAGTCGACAGCCCACATGGTGCCGGTTTCGCGGCCGATCTCGATGACCTTGTTGGCCGACTGCAGAACACGGCCGTCGTCTGTCTCCTGCAGCGAAAAATCGTCAAGGTCGAACATCTGCGCCGCTAGATCGTTCATTCGGTCGATACTGGGCTCGACTGTCGCAACGCGGTAAATTGGAAGATTTTTCATTGGATTATTACCTCTCTGCATTAACTCCACGGTCATAAGAGGGGTCTGACAATCAATGGAACGGAAACTTACGCTAAGGCGCAACCCTCTGTCTTGCTGGCTTATTTTTAGCCAGCCCGTTGATACCGCAAAAGACCCGAAAATCCACTTTCTCTTGCCTCAAAAACCCGTCTCGACAATCAAAATCCCGGAAACCCATGTCGCGGCACGGTTCCTGAGAAGCCCCCAGCGTGCTTATCGTATGTTTTCGTTCGGATGATCGTCAGACCCCTAAGATTCCTGAGAACTCAACATCTAGAGCGGAGGAGTCTGTTGCGACTGCGACGCGGGGCCTAAACCTACCCGGTTGCTTGTTGACTCAATTGCCGCCCGGCCATAGCCGAACATACCTCCTTGATCCTACCGAAGCTCGACACCTCACCATGCTCTAAGGCCGAGTCACCCGTGGACAACCCCTTACCCGCCTTTTCTGGATTCGGCTCAATACTTCTGTACAATCATAAAAAACGTAGCACAAATTGCTACGGCGTCAATCTTCGGTTGGGCGACGGGGTGCAGCCTCGACATGATGTCGTTTCGAGGAGTATGCTTTAACCTCCTGTAGCGGCTCGGTAAGGCGAGGCCATGGCAAAGGTGATTAGCAGGTCGGGTAAGGAGGTCACGGTGGCGGTAACAGTGCGCCTCGCGGGCAGCTTGGGGGTGTAAGCCCAATACCCCGAAAATTCCTGCACGCTGGCCTTGATCATAACTCCGTCCACCCCCGTCACGCAGCCAGCGCAGGCACGGGCGTCAGTAGGGCGCCTTGGGCATCCGCGGGCGTCGTCGGCGCGGCGACGGCGGCAGCGGGACGCGCTGGACGATCTGCTCGAACAGCGGCGGCGGGGTGCGCGGCCGAAGAGGCGCTCGGCGGCGGTGGAGCAGGGCGGCGAGGACAACCAGAGCAGTGACACCGATGAGGATCAAGACCATTTCAGGACATCCAGCGCGATAAGGTCGGTTCAAGCCGAGCGGTACGGCGAGCGGTACGGAGCCGAGCGGTACGGAGCCGAGCGGTACGGAGCCGAGCGGTACGAGCGGTACGAGCGGTACGGGACACCCATATTTGGCGAGCGGTACGGGCGAGCGGTACGGGAGCGGTACGCGGGAGCGGTACGAGCGGTACGGGACACCTACAGCGGTACAGCGGTACGGGACACCCATATTTCGACGGCGCCCATATTTCGACGGCGGAGCAGTACGGCACCGAGCAGTACGCGAGCAGTACGGGAAGAGCAGTACGGGACACCCATATTTCGACGGAGCGATACGGCGGAGCGATACGCGAGCGATACAGGACACCCGAGCGATACAGGAGAGCGATACAGGACACCCATATTTCAGAGCGATACAGGACACCCATATTTCAGCGGAGCGAAAAGTAAGCGGAGCAGAAAGTGGGTGTCCTTTTTTTGCCTCTTTTTTTGTCCCTTTTTTTGTCCTCCTTTTTTTGTCCTTCCTTTTTTTGTCCTTTTTTTGCTAGCGGGTGTCCTTTTTTTGCTTTTTTTGCGTCCCCTCATCGAAGGCCGAAGGTGCGAAGGCGCTGGCGCCTGCAGGCTGGCGAACGAGCCGGTCAGCAGATGTTTGGGTGCTGACGTCGCGCGAGTGGATTGACGAAGCCCGGTCGACATACGCGATTCGCAAGTGTGACAAAGCGCCCGACCCGTCGCTATGCAGTTAGCGAAAACCTGATGGACCACTGCCATTTCGTTGACGAATAGCCGGCGCAGCACCGACGATGCTCGCGCTCATTGGGGGCAGCACCGACAGGACCGCGGAGAAACCCCGACCCCCGGCGGTATACTGCATCGGGAAGTCGCTGCCCCAAAACCCCCAACCCCAGTCTTCAAGCGTGCGATGCCCGAAGCCACCCGAGCCCGATCGACGCCGACGAACGCCCCCGGCCGACCGGTCCCGTTCGAGACGCTGCTCTCGGGGCTCGCGGTGCGGCTGATCAACCTGGGGGCCGAGGAGGTGCAGGCGGCCATCGAGGAGGGACTGCGGCTGACCGGCAGATTCGCGGGTGCCGACGAGGTCCGGCTGCTGACCGTCGAGGGCGGCAGCCTTGGACATGAGCTGGCCTATGCCTGGTTGGGCGAGGGTGCGCGCGGGGACCTGGCCTGCTCCACGCCGGACTTCTTCGAGCGGTTTCCGGTGGCGGCGCGGATGCTGCGCGCGGGCCGGCCGATGGTCTACGCAGGTCTGCACGAGCTGCCGCCGGAGGCGCAGGCGGAGCGGGACTATCTGGCCGACATCGGCCTGCTCGCGGCCATCGCCCAGCCGATCATGGTCGATGGCAGGCTGATTGCAGTGCTGTTCATCCACTGTTTTCGCGAGACCCGCTGGCCGCCGGAGTTGCTCGCGCAGTTGCCCCAGGTCGCGTCCATCTTCGGCAACGCTTTGGCCCGACGACGGGCCGAGACCAGGCTGCAGGCGCAGCTGCGATTCGAGACCCTGCTCGCGGAGGTCTCGGCGGGCTTCGTCAACCCGTCGCCGGAAGACATCGACGCCGAGATCGACGGCGCGCTGGCCAAGATCGGCACCCTGTTCGCGGCCGACAGGGTCTTCATCGTGCGCTTCTCCCGGGCGCCGACCGGCACCGAGGGCGCGCTGACCCTGGGCTGGGCCGCCCCCGGCGTGCCTCGGACCGACCCGCACCTCAACGGGCGCTTGTTCGATGAGAGCTTCCCGTGGATCACGGCACGCCTGCGCGAGGGCCGGGTGTTCGTGCTGCCCATGGATGAATTCCCGGCGCAGGCGGTCGCGGAGCGCAACTATGTGCGCAAGGCCGGTATCGCCTCATCCATCCTGCTGCCGCTGACGGTGGGCGGTATCGTCGGCGGGGCGGTGATCCTCGACTCCTTCGACCGCCATCGGCGCTGGGACCGGCTGCTGGCCCAGCGCCTGCGCGTGCTCGGCGAGATCATCGCCAGCGCACTGCAGCGCAAGCAGGACATGGCCGCGCGCCAGGCCGCCGAGCAGGACCTGACCCGCGCCCTTGCCCAGGTGCGCCAGCTCAAGGAACGGCTGGAGGCGGAGAACCTGCTGCTGCGCGAGGAGATCGAGCTGCATCAGTCCCACGAAGCGCTCACCGGCGACGGCCAGGCCATGCGCCAGCTCAAGTCGCGCATCGAGCGCGTGGCGCCCACCGGCTCCACCGTGCTCATCCTCGGCGAGACCGGCAGCGGCAAGGAGCTGGTGGCCAATGCCCTGCACCGGCTCAGCGGTCGCCGCGACCGACCGCTGATCAAGGTCAACTGCGCCGCCCTGCCCGAGACCCTGATCGAGGCCGAGCTGTTCGGCCGCGAGAAGGGCGCCTACACCGGCGCGCTGACCCGCCAGATCGGCCGCTTCGAGGTCGCCGACGGCGCCACCCTGTTCCTCGACGAGATCGGCGAGCTGCCGCCGGCGCTGCAGGGCAAGCTGCTGCGGGTACTTCAGGACGGCGGCTTCGAGCGCCTGGGCAGCACGCGCACCCAACACGTGGACGTGCGCCTGATCGCCGCCACCAACCGCGACCTGGACCGCGCCGTGGCCGAGGGCCGCTTTCGCGAAGACCTCTACTACCGGCTCAACGTCTTCCCGATCCGCGTGCCGCCGCTGCGCGAGCGGAGAATTACGGTGACACTTTACCATTTACACTATTTTGTTCTGGGCTTATGCTAAGCGTATGTCTCGGCTTCCACGCATCATCGTTCCCGGCATCCCCACCATGTGACGCAGCGTGGGAACAGACGCCAACAAGTTTTCATGAAGGAAGACGACTATGCGCTTTATAGAGATTGGCTAGCGAACGAGTGTCGATCAAACGGCGTGGAAGTCTGGTCCTACTGCCTGATGCCGAACCATGTGCACTTGATTCTCGCACCCTCCAACGAGACCGGCCTGTCCCGCGCCGTCGGGGAGACGCATCGTCGATATAGCGGCTACATCAACGCGCGATTGCGGGTAACCGGCCACCTGTTTCAAGGGCGGTTTGGCTGCGTGGCAATGGATGAAGCTCACTTGATGGCAGCCTGCCGCTACCTGGCTTTGAATCCCGTGAAGGCCAAACGAGCTGCGACGCCTGCCGACTGGCCCTGGTCCAGCACGCCAGCACATTTCCGGCGCGAAGACGATGGATTAGTCACTGTTCGACCCCTGCTGGATCGCGTCGATAATTTAGCGGAATTCTTGGAGATGCCGGAAGATCCTGAACACTTGGCAGCTCTCACCAAGGGCCAAACCATCGGACGTCCACTGATGGACGATCAAAAGCTTGGCGAGCTTGAAAAGCAACTTGGCCGAGCGCTACGTCAAGGCAAGCGAGGTCGGCCCGCTTCGCAAAAGAATGACCCGAAACAACGAAAATTGGTGTAAATGGTAAAGTGTCACCGTAATTCCGGTAAAGTGTCACCGTAATTCCGTAATTCGATCGTCGCACGCTCGAATCCCCCCAAATGCCGCCCGCGCCGTCTATGAAAACCCGATGCAAGGTATTGACAACACCTCCGATGCTGGAGAAAAATCCATAGCCAACGCGTCGCCAGCGTCAGCCGTCCAACAAATGCATCAGCCGGACGCCCGCGGTCCGTCGTAATTTGCAATTTCAGTGTATGACGCGAGCACAGTCGTGGCGGCTCGTCTTATGCGAGACAGCGCGGGCGCCGGCTATGCCTAACGTTAGGCACCGATTCGCCATCACGCACTCATGGGTAAAGCCGAGAAGACGCTGAGCATTGTCCTTCGCGGAACTTCGGACGCCAACATCCCGTTCAAGGACCTTTGCTCGCTTATGCTGAAGCTCGGGTTTGCGGAGCGCGTCCGAGGCGATCACTACATCTACTCAAGAGAAGGTGTCGAAGAGATCCTGAACTTGCAACCAGTCGGTGCTAAGGCGAAAGCGTATCAGGTCAAGCAGGTTCGAACCGTCATCCTTAAGTACAAACTCTGAGAGAAGCGATGCAGCCGAAATACGAGATCTTGATCTATTGGAGCACAGAGGATACCGCGTACCTCGCTGAGGTACCGGAATTGCCGGGGTGCATGGCCGACGGGGCTTCCTATCAGGAAGCGCTCAAGAACGCCGAGTTAATCATCCGCGAATGGATCGAGACCGCGCAGGAACTTGGGCGCCCCATTCCCGAGCCTCGCGGGAAGCTAATGTATGCCTAACGAGTCCGCCAGCCCGACGCCAAACTGCGGCGGGCGCTTCGCGCGTCGCCGCAGTTTGGCGCGGGCTGCGGTTGACGTTGGGCGGCAAAAAGATTGAGGTTTCCTGTGAACGAAACTGTTTACGTTGAAACTTCGGTTATCAGCTATTTGACAGCTCGGCCGAGCAATGACTTGCGTGCGACGGCGAATCAAAATACGACTGCTGAGTGGTGGGAAGCACGGAGACCGAACTACAGAGTCTTCGTGTCTGATCTCGTCATATTAGAAGCCAGCAAAGGCCATCCGGAGGCCGCGCAACGTCGCTTGGTTGCTATCGCGGATCTTCCTTTGCTTCAAGTCTCTGACCATGTAAGGGCGTTAGCGCAAGCCCTAATCGACAACCATGCTCTCCCAAAGATGGCCGAAGCGGATGCGTATCACGTAGCGATAGCGGCGGCGAACGGCGTCGCGTATTTGCTTACTTGGAACTGTACGCATATCGCAAATGCGCACACCCGGCCCAAGATTGATACCACCTGCAGATCTAATGGGTACGAACCGCCGGTTATCTGCACTCCTATTGAACTCATGGAGCCTTAACTATGTGGCAAGACCCAATCGTCGCGGAAACACGAGCTCTTCGAGACGAGTACGCCCGCCAGTTCAATTACAGCATTGACGACATATTTGAGGACTTGATGACGAAGCAAGCCGCACACCCCGAGCGCGTTATCTCCCTCCCGCCACGCAAACCGGCAGCCAGCACTGTTGCGGCCCAACAAACGCACAAGCCCGACCGCTTGCTGGCCAGCCGCCGCTGACGCGGGCGGCTGGCCAGCAAGCGGCGGGCTGTGCTTGACGTTGGCCTCCGCAAGGCACCGCCGAATCCGCCCGACTGAGTGAACCAGCCTCAGCAGGCAATGGCCAGCCGCCGGGCTGAATGATCAAGTCTCAAAAGGCAGCGTCCTGCCGCCGGGCTGAATGAACAAGCCTCAAAAAGGCAGCGCCCTGCCGCCGGGCTGAATGAGCATGACTTTAATAGTGACTTTAATAGAGTGACTTTAATGGACTTTAATAGGACACCTTTAATAGGAGGACACCTTTAATAGAGACACCTTTAATAGGACACCCACTTAGCTTGACTTTAATGGACTTTAATAGGAGGACTTTAATAGGACAGGACTTTAATAGGACACCCACTTAGCTTGACTTTCCTTCCATACCTGGGCTAGGCTTTCCTTAAACCACGCAACATCTGGAACCTCGCCATGACCAGCCCCCGCGCAACGCTCGTCTCTCTTGAAGACACCCCCTGGTATCACTGCGTCAGTCGCTGCGTGCGGCGCGCCTTCCTCTGTGGCGAGGACCACTTCTCCGGCAACAACTACGATCACCGTCGCGGGTGGATCGCCGAGCGCATCATGCAGCTCGCCGCGATCTTCGCGATCGACGTAGCCGCCTATGCCGTCATGAGCAACCACTATCACGTTGTTGTCCGCATCGACCAGCAGCGGGCCCTGGATTGGTCGGTCGAGGAGGTGCTGCAACGCTGGACAAAGCTGTTCACAGGCCCGCTGTTGGTGACGCGTTACCTGTCCGAGGCGCGCGCCGAGATGTGCGACGCGGAGATCGCCAAGGTGGAGGCGCTGGCCGAGACCTACCGGGCGCGGCTGCACGACCTGTCCTGGTTCATGCGCACGCTGAACGAGCACATTGCCCGGCAGGCGAATGCCGAGGACGGCGTGAAGGGCCGCTTCTGGGAAGGTCGCTTCAAGAGCCAGGCGTTGCTGGATGAGCAGGCACTGCTGGCAGCGATGGCCTATGTCGATCTCAACCCGGTGCGCGCCGGGATCGCCGAGACGCTGGAGGACTCGGACTACAGCTCCATCCAAGAGCGCATCGAAGCGGTGCCGGACAAGGTTGATTCCGAGATCACCGCAACAGAGAGCCCGCCGGTCAGCCTGTCTCCTCCCGCGCTGGAGGGCGAAACCTTGCGCTCAGAGGAAGAGACACAGGCCTTGCCGAAAATCCCGCTGATGCCGTTCGACGCGACCGCCCGGACGCCTTGGGCGGTGCCCTTCGCGTTCGAGGACTACCTGGAACTGGTCGACTGGACGGGCCGGGCGTTGCGCTCGGACAAGCGCGGTCATATTGCGGGGCAGCATCCACGCATCCTTGATCGGCTGAACATCGACAGCGAACGCTTCCTCAGCCACGCCGACCGGCTTCTCGATGCATTCGGTACCGCGATCGGTGCGCCAGAAGCAATGACCAGTTTGTGTGCTCGGCGACAGACGAAATACTTACGGGGCATTCGTGCTGCACGCGGCCTGTTCGCGCCCCAATTAGCTGCTTGAAGCGGGTATAGAGGAAAGGGAATCTTACCTTCCCTGGGAACGTCGAGCTATATGAGCAAGCTAAATGGGGAGCAAGCTAAATGGGTGTCCCTTTAACTCGCCTCTTTAACTCGCCTTCCCTTTAGGAACGGAAATTAGATAACTTGTGCAGCTCATCAGAAGGGAGAAGGTATAGTATCATTTTAGCCTCTGCAACCAAGCCAAACTTCTGGAGACCTAAATGGAGCGTTATTCCCCCCAAGTAGAGGAATCGATGCGTCGTTTCTATATGGGCCTGAATGAGAAAGATCGCCGTCTGTATGCAGGCTTAGAAGCCTTGAAGTATGGTCGCGGTGGTCGCGTGTATATTGCGGAGGTACTGGGTTGCAGCCGAAACACCGTAAGCAAAGGCGCGCGCGAGATGAGCGGTTTATCTGAGCGCGAGGTACACGAGCAGCTTCGCGGGGACAAAGTCGGGACCAAGCCCCGGGTGCGCAAACCTGGTGGTGGTCGTCGCCCCTATGAGCAGACGTGGGGGCCATCGTTGGACGAGAAGTTCCTGGCGGTTCTACGCCATCATACCGCGGGCGATCCGATGGATGAAAAGGTCCGCTGGACGAACCTCACCCTGGGTGAGATTGTCGCGGCATTGCGAGAAGATCATCAGATCCAGATCAGCCAATGGGTCGTGCGCAAGCTGTTAAAAAAACATGGCTACCGTCGCCGCAAAGCGCAGAAGAAAACGACCATGAAGGACGAGATCAAACACCGCGATGCCCAATTTGAGAAGATCACGCAACTCAAAGCCGCCGATCAGGCCGCGGGCAATCCGATCGTCAGCATGGATACCAAGAAGAAAGAAAATCTTGGCAATTTTTACCGTGACGGGCAGTTGTATACCTTAGAAGCCCTGCACACCTACGACCATGATTTCAACAGCTTTGCTGAAGGGGTCATCATTCCGCATAGCTTCTATGACATCAAGCATAATGTCGGCTACATCCAACTCGGGAATAGCCACGATACCAGTGAATTTGCCTGCGACAGTTTTCGGCATTGGTGGTATAACCACGGTCGCCTACACTATCCCAGCGCTACCTCCATCCTGGTGCTGTGCGATGGGGGCGGGAGTAACAGTTCCCGTCACGACCTCTTTAAACAGGACTTGCAGAGCCTCGCCGATGAGCTTGGGATCGAAATTCGCATTGCGCATTATCCGCCCTACTGTTCTAAGTACAATCCCATCGAACACCGTCTCTTTCCCCATGTGACCCGTGCCTGCCAAGGCGTGATTTTCACCAGTACCGAGTTGGTCAAGGAACTCATGGAAAACACCCACACTTCAACGGGACTCAAGGCGTTCGTTCATGTCATCGATAAGGTCTATGAAACGGGGCGAAAAGTGGCGGCAGATTTCAAGCAAAACATGCGCATCCTCTTTGATACGTTTTTGCCAGCATGGAATTATCGCGCCGTTCCTGCTGCTTCTCAGGAGTGCACAAGTTAATAAATTTCTATTCCTTAACTCGCCTTTAACTCGATTACCTTTAACTCGATTATGGCATCCTGGCCAACGGTCACCGCAAGGACAAGCTCACCACCTGCCGCGCCCGCCTCGGTCTCGACGACCCCCATCTGCCCTTCATCGCCGACATGGATGCCTTTCTCACCAAACAAGGCATCGACTACAGCCTCTGTCCCAAGTGCGGGGAAGGCAAGCTGCGCCAGGTCTACGTCCTCCTGTCGTTTCACGACCCACCGCCCTGTTACCTCGAGGCCGCGTGACATGAATGCTTGCCAATCCGTGCACAGCCGCGGAGCTATCCCCCTGTCTCAGACACCGGAAAACACCCCGTCAAAGCCGCACAAACCCGATTCTCCGCACGCCGACCCGCGGCAAAACGCCCAAAAAGCGTGCTGTACACCCGAAACTGCCGCACGCATCCCGCCCCATCCCTCCTTGACACTCACCAGCCGATCCACTGAAATTCCATAGACCGGCACGTCGTCTGAAAGGCCCAGGTCCAACAAGAGCGTTCGAGCTGACAACCGGCGGTCCGTACCATCTGCACCGCCGTGCCACAGGCCAGCCTCGGTGGTGCGGGTACCGCCGTGCCAGTCATGCCGGTTGCAACTCAACGCTAACGTTAGCCGGTGAAGGCCGAACAACGGGCAGACAATGCACCAAAGCGTGAAACGATAATGCGACTTTATCTTGACAACTGCGCATTTAATCGACCCTTCGACGACCAAAGTCACATTCGCATTCGCTTGGAAACCGAAGCGAAACTTTATATCCAGGAGCGAATTAAGGAAGGAAAAGTGGATCTCGTGTGGTCTTATATCCTAGATATCGAGAACGACCAAAATCCATTTGAAGAAAAGAGAAGCGCGATAGAAAGATGGAAAAAGCTCGCAGTCGTTGACATTGAGGAAACCGAGACACTGAAGGAAAGGGCAAACTCGTTTGTAGCGTATGGTATCAAGGCCAAGGATGCTCTCCATGTGGCAGCGGCAATCGAAGGAAATGCAGACTTCTTTATCACGACTGATGACAGACTGCTAAAGAAGCTGGCCGAAATCGCAAAGATCCAAGCCGCGAATCCAATAGATATCGTAGGAGATATCGATGACAACCATAACTGATACTGAAGTCCGGATAAAGGGCATGGAGGCGCTCATCACTGCACTGGGAGAAGTGCACGCCGAGAGATTCATTACGCTCATGATGCGCGAACCATTTGATTATACTGAATGGCAAAAAACTCTATGGAACGACAAGAGTGTTGAAGAGATCAGCAGGATGGCGATGGAGCGGCGGCGAAGAAAAAACGGCTAACAAGGCAAATCCAGCCGACGCTCGTACCTCGCGCGGCTGATTTGCGGCGATATCGCGCCGCGCAAAGCTCGGCGCCTCTTGCCGGGTGAAAGTCCCGGTCGGGTAAGGGCTAGCCACCCACCCGTATCGAGTGTTGGTCCTGCTGCGGAGCTTTGTGCCCCGCGAACAAAGTGAATTGCAGGGCAAGCGTACACAGAGAATCCTGTAGGCCGTAGGGGAGATCGCGCTCCCTGAAGTGCGCCTGTTTGGATCAGGGCAGCTTCGAGAAAGCAAAGTAAGCGGATGACGACATGTTAACGTCCTGGAAGTCAACATGAAGCACGCGCTATTTGGCAAGTGTGTGGATGTCCGCCGGAGTCCTGTGAAGCACGCGCTATTTGGCAAGTGTGTGGATGTCCGCCGGAGTCCTGATGTCCGCCGGAGTCATCAGGCTTATGTATGCAGGAAGAGAGGCGTCAGAAAACTCGGGAAGCCCCGAAGGCTCCTGTTTGATGCGAAACCATGAAACCGACAGCGTTGGGACACGAACGGGTGAAGAGCCCACTTGTTCACAGGCTGGCGGCGTGGGCGCGGGTAGAGTTGTCGAACAGGGAGCGTGCAGGCAGGCGGGAGACCGCCGTATGCCAACGGGGTGTCTTATCGGGCAGAGTAGTCGGAGGTCGGGAAAGCCGGCCAGCGGGCGTAAGGACCTGACGGAAGCACGCAGCTCGCAAAGGAAACTCGTGCCGGACATGCAGGATCGGGTATACACGAGCAAACCTCACTGCGGGGACTAAACAACTGGACCGTGGAATGGGCAACTGCGACGGTCCGCTTGATAAGCGAGTGCAACCGAGGAACCGGATGCGAGAAAACCGCACGTCCGGGTCTGTGGCGGGGGCTCCGGGTAACCGGAGTCCCTACGCCGGAGGCCACAAAGTGCAGCAATCGCGGCAACTTGATTCCAATCTCGAAGCATCGTGAGCGTTCTCAGCACAATTCAGCAACGAATCGTAGACCGCGACTATTACCTATCCTCGCATGCAGAAGAAGAGATGATGGATGACGGGTTCGAGCGCGCTGATGTCGAGAACGCCATTCTGAAAGGGTTCCTCGAAAAGAAAATGACGCACGACACAAGGGGAACTCGGTATCGTATTGCAGGTTCATCGCTTTCAGGTCGAAGCATGCACGTCGTTTGCCGGTTCCGAGAGGAAGCTAGCCTAATCATCATCACCGTATACGCAATCTAGGTGTATTTATGCAGTGTGAATTCTGCGGCGGGGAAACCCGATCCAAAAAGGTCAAACGGTCTCACTGGTTTCAGCAACAACTGTACATCGTTGAGGACGTAGAAGCCGAAGTGTGCACAGAATGCGGTGAAAGGTATTTTCACGCAACGACTTTGGACAACCTCGATGCATTGCTGAAAAGGCAGCATCCCGTGCGTGCGCGATTGAATGTAGAGGTCGTCAACATGGCGCAGGCACTGGCCCAACAAGCGAAATAACAGCGACCCAAAAGCCGCGGCCAGCTTTGTGCCGAATTCTAGCGTCCTGCCGCGCGGCTTTTGGGCGCGTTATTCGTAACAATATCGCCCGGCGGATGCGCAAAATGGTGCACAGAGAGAAAAGGGGCCAGGCTCAATAACATCACTGCTGATAAATGAAATCGCCCAACTAGCCCGCCAGCCCGACGCCAAACTGCGGCGGGCGCTTCGCGCGTCGCTGCAGTTTGGCGCGGGCTGCGATTGACGTTATCGCGCCGAGCAAAGCTCGTCGCTTCTTGCCGGGTGGGAAGAAAACGGGGACGGGAGAGAACGGGGACAGACCACCTTTTTCAGCATGACCGCGATTCTGTAAAACATGGAAAACGTGGTCTGTCCCCGTTTTCCGCGCTTCCCCGTTTTCCGCGCTATCGGAATCGGAATCGAATCCGCTCATCGATCAAAGCAGCCAGCTCGATACCAATCCCTCATTCCGACCTTGACACCGATCTTGACACCGACTATGCATCCATAAACCGGGAAGCGCTTGTTTTAGTAAAACTGCAGGTTTCGACAGCCTGCGCACGACCTCCCGCAGATCATCGACCCCACCATCGACCCGGTCCACCAGCATGCGACTCGACCGTTCCGCCAGGTCGACCGTGAAAAAATTGGTTGCGCCTTTGATCAGAGCCCGACGCTAACGCATGTCCTGCAATGCCGTTTTATGTTCGTGGTGGTTGGGTGGTGGAACGAAGCACGGAGAGCCGTACACCGAGTGACCGTGTTGGGATTCGTTCCTCATCCTAACCTACGCGGGCCGGGCGCTGGCCTCGATAAATGCAAGGATGCACCACAGAGTGCGCAGATGGACCAATGCGAAATATATCCCTCTTCTCTGCGTCTCTGCGTCTCTGTGGTGAATAGGAGAATAGGAGAATAGGAGAATATCTACGCAGGCAGCACCCGAGCAGCATGCAAATTCATAGATTAGTCGCATTGCCGGAAACGGGCTCGATGCGCAACATAACGCCTGACTCGGATGCGTAGACCCGGCGCAGCGGCGAGCTTGTGGGAAAGCTAAGCTGCCATCCCCAAATCCAGAGTCCGCTTTAATCGAAGATCTGACCAGGAGTACCTACCCCTTGGAGACAAGTTCCCCCAACGCGTTCTCTACCCGCAAGCCACTCTGGATCGGGATGACGATTGTCGTTGCGTTTGCAGCCGGCGTTATCGCCATCTTGTATGGTCCTTTGCTGCAGGCGCGCTTCGAGCTTGCCCTGCGAGGCATTTCGTCTGCGGATATGCCACGGGTTCTGCACGCCGCCAGCGCTAGCAACGATGTGCAGACCTTGGCATTGCTGCACACAGCTCGCGTCGGGCTCGAGCAGCGCAACGCCGCGGGCGCCACACCGCTACATACCGCGGTCGATGCCGGCGCTGCTGCAGCGGTCGCGATATTGCTGCAATCCGGTGCCGACGTCAGTAGCACCAATGCCGATGGTTACCCGCCACTCAGTCTGGCGTTGCGTCGTGACGACCTCTCGATCGCCAGACTACTGCTGGCGGGTGGTGCAGACCCGCTTGTGCCGCTCGGCACAGACCGCCGGCCGGCTCCGTTCGAGGCCGTCGCAACGGGGAATCAGGAGCTGCTCAGCCTGCTGTTGGACTTCGGTCTGGACGCCGACCTGACCGATTCGGATGCTGTTGCACTGTTGGCGCATGCGGTGCAAGCCCAAGATCAAGATCTGGCCCGGGTACTGCTCGAGCATGGGGCGAGTGCCGATCCGCGGACTGCGTCGGGAATCCATGTGCTGACGCAAGCGGCAGCGGCGGGCGATGTCGAGCTTGCCGAGCTTCTTCTCGAGCACGGCGCCGACCTGAACGCCGCCGACAACGCTGAGAAGACGGCGCTCGCCTGGGCGGTCGAGGGCGGACATGCAGACGTCGTTCGGCTGTTGTTGCAACAGGGCGCATCGCTGCCCGCGACGCCCCAGGGGGAACCTAGCCTGCTGCAGCGCGCCGCCGAGCAGAACGACCTCGCCATCGCGCAACTGTTGCTCGAACATGGCGGCGACATCGAGGCCCCCCTATCCAACGGCCAGCGCCTGATCGAGTACGCGGTCGATACCGATCGAGCGGGCCTCTTGCGTCTGCTCATTGCTCATGGCGCCCAGGCCGAAGACGTTTTGGGCCGCGCGCTCCGACAGGGTAATGCCGGCATCCTGGCCGATCTGCTCGAACTCGGTGCATCGATCGACGCCCAGATCGATAACCAGCCACTCATCGAGTGGGCCGTGCGCAGCGCCTCTCCTGCACTGGTGAGCACCCTACTCGATCACGGCGCCGACCCCGACCTGGTCGCAGGCGAAGGACAGCCACTGCTTGCTCTGGCAGTCGCCCTCGACCGACCCGAGGTAGTCGCCACCCTCGCCGACCATGGTGCCGATATCGACGCACGGGTCGCCTCGCCCGCGTCCGAAGCGTTCACCAAGCTCTTCCCGACACGCTATGCACGCTTCTATTTGACCAAGGACCGCGGCCTAACGCCGCTGATGCTGGCCGTGCTCAGGGGACGCCAGGATACGGTGCGCGTGCTGCTCGAGCGCGAGGCCCGGCTCGACACACCCACCGGCGAGCACGGTACCTGGCCGATCGGCCTCGCAGCATGGCAAGAAGACGTGGAAATGATGCAGCTCCTCCTCGGCCGAGACCCGGACCCTGCGAAACAGCGCAGACGGGTATTGGTCTCTTTGGCGGACCAGAAGGCAGGCCTGTATGTCGATGGCAAAGCGACCTTGACTACCCGCGTCTCCACCGGGCGCTCGGGCTATGAGACACCGCCCGGCAAGTACGTGATCACAAACAAACATCGCCAGTGGACATCCACCATTTATGACGCACAGATGCCCTATTTCCTGCGGCTCAACGCGGGCGCTATTGGCCTGCACCAAGGCGCCGTGCCGAATCGCCCCGCATCTCACGGCTGCATTCGTGTGCCGCAGGGCACTGCCCGGCGACTGTTCACATCCACCCGGGTAGGAGATCTGGTGACCATCGTGCAGGGATCCCTGGCGAGTGCCGAGGCGGAATACTTCAGTTCAATCAAGCAGTCGGAGGAATGAGGACGGGGTCACAGAGGTGGGAAGCGGACAGAAGACGGGATCTACCTTTGGCATGGCAACCCAAACGGCATGCTTTCATGATCTGCTCGTTTGCTCGCTGCACCTTGTTCATGCCCTGCTTAGAGCATCAGCGCCAGCATCAGAATCAGCCCGCCCAGCAGCAGCCGATAGATGACGAAGGGTAGCATGCCGATGCGCTCGATAAAGCGCAGGAAGAGGTGGATGCTGATATAGGCCAGGACGAACGACAGCAACGCACCCAGACCGAGCGAAAGCCAATTCACCGGCTCGGCGGTTTCCAGCAGGTGTCTGATCGCGATCAGCGCGGCCAACAGGATGCTGGGGATCGCCAGCAGGAACGCGAAGCGCGAGGTCGCCTGGCGGGTCAGGCCCAGGAACAGCCCTGCGGTCATGCTGGCACCGGAGCGAGAAGTGCCGGGAATCATGGCGAAGGCCTGAAAGCAGCCGATGATCAGCGCCGCGCGCCAGTTCAGCGCATATTCGTCGCGCCGGCGCGTGCCGATGAGGTCGGCGAACCACAGCAGCAGCCCAAAGCCGATGGTAGGTCCGGCGATCATCACCGCGAGGATCTGCGGGTCTTGGCGCAGCAGCTCCAACAGCAGCTTCAATGGCAGGCCCAGCACCAGCAGTGGCAATGTCGCGATGACGATCATCCAGCCGAGCCGGGCGTGGCGGTCCATGCCCTTGCCGGCGACGGCGCGCAGCATGGAGCCGGTGATGGCAAGCAGCTCGCGGCGGAAGTAGAAGATCACCGCCGCCAGCGTGCCCAGGCGCACCGCGACATCGAAGGCCAGATCCTGCGGCTCGAGGCCGAACAGCAGAGGGATGAGGATCAGATGGGCCGAGCTGGAGATCGGCAAGAATTCGGCCAGGCCCTGGACGCAGGCGAGCAGGGCAATCTGTAGGCTGTCCACGAAGGCGGCTCCTGGTTGGGGGCAAAGAATGCGACACCGCTACGCTGGGGTCTTGGGCGTGTTCGGCCGCGGATAGGGCGCCAGATTAGCACCAGTTCAGCACCAGTTCAGCTGCGAGATTGCCCTGTCGGTATCGAGATCCAGCCGCGATTCGCTGCTCGCAGCAGAAATTAGGCGATTTCTGTCGAGAAACAGACCACCTGGCTTGCCTTCTCGTCCGGCCTCGACGTTGCGGCAACCCGCCCATGGAGCAACTATGGGCGGGTTGCCGCTGCGCGCACGAGAATCCGGCGCCGGTTGGCACGTATCTCTCCGGCAAGCGCCATATCGATCTCTGCCTGAATCGACTCCGCATTCAGTCTTCGTCCTTGTTGCAGTCATCCACCGGTAGGATGCCGAATAACTCCGGCGGTGTCAGTCAGTCGAGTCAGCGTGCCAACGCCTAATCCGCCGGAGGTGTCGCCGGGGGTGTATACCATTGTTCCTTCGGCACTAGCTTGGGCTGGTCCGGGTCGGCCACGTAGGACGGGGTCATGATCGCCACTCCGTATTCGTTAAAGACGTCGAGGATGTTGCGATGCAGCGCGGAGTAGATCTGCGCCATGTTGTTGGCGTCATTGCAGTAGGCGTTGATTTCGTAGGTCACCGCATAGTCGCCGAGGGCCTGCTGTAGCACGAACGGCTTGGGCGTGCGCATCAGCCCGCCGGTCCGCTCGGCTGCCTGCTTGAGCATCGCCTCGACTTGGCGCCACGGGGTCTCGTAGCCGATGCCGACGCTGGTGTGCAGAATAAGCCCCTGTTCCTGTGCCCGGGTGCTGTAGTTGACGACCTCGCCGTTGAGCACGGTGGTGTTGGGGATGACGACCTCTTCGTTCTTCAGCGAGCGCAGCCTTGTGGTCAGGACGCGGATGTCGGTGACTTCGCCGACGATCTGGTTGATCTTGACCCGGTCTCCAACTTTGAACGGGCGCCGATAGATCAGACTGTAGCCGGCGATGATGTTGCCGATGATGGACGAGGAACCAAGGGAGATGACCAGGCCGAGCAGCACCGAGATGCCCTTGAAGGCATCTGAGTCGGAGCCCGGGATGTAGGGATAGGCCATGACCAGCGCAAAGATCACTACCACGAAGCGCACAATGCGGTAGGTCGGCCAGGCCAGCTCTCGCTCGAACGTCGCCAGCTTGATGTTGCCGCTGTCGATTCCGGCAAAGAAACCGCGGATCATGTCCAGGATATAGCGGGTGACCAGGTACAGGATGACCAGCCGAATCAGGTTCGGAATCGAGGCCAACGCGCCCACACCCATCTCGGTGAGCGGATCCAGGACTAAGCCAAAGAGCTGGTCGGCGGTGCCCCTTGTCCAAGGGAACAGGCCCAGGATAAAGTTGATGGCGATGTAGAGGGTCAGCACAACAAGGCCGAGGTAGACCAACCGGCTCAGACCATGCAGCAGCCGGGTGAGGCTGCGCGCACGCACCAGACGTGCGGACTTTGCCTCCAGCTGCTTGATCTGGCGCTGCAGGCGCCGGTCCAGCAGCTCGGTCAGGCGGTTCGAGCCCCACCATGACAGCAGGATCAGGGCCATCGCCAAGCCGACGGCCCCAAGGGCGTAGGCGCCTTTCTCCAACAGCACCTCCGGGCTGCGGTCGTTCCGGTAGGCGGCGATCACCTCTTCAACGCGTGCTTTGATCGTTTCCGCGAGCAGCTGTCGGCTGATCTCCTCGAGCGCCGCATCGGTATCGAACAGGTCGAGCATGAGCTGATCGTCGATGAACAGCTCCGTGCGCTCGTCCTGATCCTTGATGACGACAGTCGTATCCCGAATGCTCCGGTCGCCAGCAACCGCGATGATGCGCTGCTCGATCTCGTCGGCGCGGCGCGCGGCGGGGAAGGATACTGTTCCGCGTACCTGCATGACCAGCTGCCCATCGACGAGAACATCGGCCAGCTCTACATGAGTGGTCCCGGCGCCTTTGGCTGGGGCTGGGGCTGGGGCTTGGGCTGGGGCTTGGGCTGGGGCTTGGGCTGGGGCTGGGGCTGGGGCTGGGGCTGGGGCTTGGGCTTGGGCTGGCTTCTGCTCCGCTGCTTCATTCAGCTCCAGATCCGGAGCCTTTTCCTGGGTCGAGGCAGCGGCTGCGCCCGAGATGGCAACCTCGGTGGACGTGGCGTCATCGGCGGTGGCGTCGCCACAGAGGATGGAAAGCAGCAATAATCCGATCAGTGGAATAATCCGGAGCTGCTTGCGGCCAAGAATCGAACAAGGGTGATATTGCATCGTAGATTCACCAACGAACTGTTTTCAGATACCGCTGCGCCTGGGTTCTTTCAGCGGAAGGGGTGCTGCCTGCGTAGCATGTTCAGCTATTCAACCAGAATGAAGTTTGATGCATATTGTTTGAAGGCAGCGTCCGTTAAACATTGGGTTTCTCACGCCCTGATGTCATGTCTTTGTCGCCCGCAAGCGGGCTCCTACGCCGACCGGCTCCCACGGCACGGAAAGGTCCGCTTGCGGGCGAGGCGCCTTGGCCCCTCTGCGCACTCTACCTCTCTGCGGTGAATCCTGACATTCTTTGAAGGCAGCGCCCAGCGGCAGTGAATGCAGCTTATCGATAACACCCATCAGGTTCATTCGCGTTGCGCTTGGTGCCGCAGAGTGCGCCGATAAGGCAACACCAGATAGACAAGTGCCGCATAGCTTAACGCGAAGATGGAGAGTAATCGCAACGGCAGCGTGGCGGCAGCATAGCCGCCGTTGTCGAACCATAGCGACACTGCCATGCTCGCAGCAATGGCAATCAGGATAAGATGTAAGCTGCTATTGTGGATACCCCATGTACTGCGCCCGGCGAGCCAAACCCCGATCAGGGCGGCGAGTACACCGCCAGCCAGCCCGGCGGCAACGTCGACTGGCCAATGCACGCCGACCGCGATGCGGCTCAGGCCAGCGAGCACGGCCAGCGACACGAAGAGCAGGCGCCAGGACAGCCATTTGGCGTAGTAGACGAGTACGGCAAAGAATACCGCCGCGGTGACACTGTGACCGGATGGAAAGCTCTGATTATGATGTCCGGGGCCGATTAGATGAAAACTTTCCGGCGCCAGCACGGCTGGGGGTCTGGGCTGATCGAGCAATGGCTTTAAGCCCCTGGAATAGGCGATGGCCAACAGTGCCGCGCAGATCAGTGTCCAGAATACCCGTGGATGCTGGCGCGCGAACAAGAGGGTCAATGCGAAAGCAACGCGCTCGTCGCCAAGCAGGGTCAGCCATTCCCAGGGCCAATCTGGCCCCTGGGCGGCAAGGCCATTGAAATACAAAAATCCGGCCTGGTAACCGCCCACCAGGTAAAGCAGGATTCCGACCAGCATCGCGCACAGCGCCCAGCGCGACAGCCAGATTACACCGATCCGGGAGTAGTTCGGATCGCGCTCGGCGTTCGCCTCGAGTGCCGCGCGCAGCTCCTGATGCAGCGAGGCAATGAGATTCCGGTTCATATCAGCGGTGAACCTATTCGAGTTTAAGCAAGACCACAGGCCCGCGTCGATACAGTTCAACGAGCGGACCCTTGATGAATGGACCTTTGGCAAGCTGATTGCCGGTCTGTTCGATCCCAGCCTGTTGAATCAAGGTTTGCAACTTGTCCAGGCGCAGAAATACCAGCTGCCCTGGGGCCGGCAGCGCGACCTCCGGCGTAATCGCCTGGCGGTAAACGCTGAAGCTGGGCATGTTGGTCTGATATACGACGGTGGGCAATGCCAGTTCACGGGCGATGTATGCGGCCTCCTTCACCGGTGCCTGCATCACCTCGAACACCCGCGGCACCAGCGCGCCGAACACCACCAGGGTTTGAATCACACCGGCCGCTACCAGGCGTTGCCAAAGCGCTGGAGTCGGCATCCACAGCAGCCCGAGCAATGCGAGCAGACCGCCAAGGGCAGCGAGCTGGTAAGTCCAGTCCAGCACATGGTCGGCGGAGGCAAACATCGCCTGCTCATGCAACCGGTGCGCCTGGGCCGCAATCGGCTCCAGCAGATGGGGTAATGCCGCCAGCAGCAGCATGAACAGGATCGGCGGCAGAAACGCCAGCCAGCGGTTGCGCAGCCGCTCGCGATGGCGTGCCATCAGGATGAACAGGGGCGTAATACCATAGACCAGATAATGCGGCAGTTTGGTTTCAGAAAATGAGAAAAATGCAAATACGGTGACAAACCAGAGCACCAGGAAGCGATCCAGCGGTTCATTCCAGAGCGCCTTCACGGCAGGCAGCAGGCTCAGGAACCAGCCGCTGAAGGGTAACAGCACCAGCGGCAACATCACGAAGTAATAGCCTGGAAAGCCGTCGTGGCCATGTTTGATGCCACCAAAACGCCCGACATTATGATCCAGAAAAAAGGCGTTAAAAAAACCGAGGCCGTCTTGGAGAAAGATGGCCAGATACCAGGGCCCGGCAACAGCGATAAAGACCAACCAACCAAGCGGCGCAAACACTGCCCGCGCCCAGCGCCGCAGGTCACGCAGGGAGGCAAAATAGAGAAAGCTGCCCAGAAGCGGAAAGAACACGGCCACGGGGCCTTTGGTAAGGAAACCCAGCCCCAACCAGGCATAAATCCGCAACAAGGTGGCACTTGTCGGTTTCAGCCGCCAGCGGTAAATATCGAAAAATGCCAGCGCGATGAACAGATTCAACACGGCATCGGCAACCGCGGCCTTGCCGATGATAGCGACTTGCAGGCCCAAGGCCATGGTCAATCCAGCCAGCGTGGCGGTGCTGGTATCGACCTGCCGGCGCACGAACAGCCAGAGCGCCAGCAGCCACAGCGTGGCGGCAATGGCGGATGGTAGGCGTAGGGCGAATTCGTTTAAACCAAGCGCTTTGACCGAGATTGCTTGTAGCCAGTAGATTAGGATCGGTTTATCGTAGCGGGGCTCGCCGTCTTTGTGCGGAGTAATGTAGTTGCCGCTTGCGAGCATCTCGCGGGTGGCCTCGGTGAAAGCGCCCTCGTCAAGATCGTACAAGGGCACGGCCCCGAGCTGCCAATAAAATGCCAGCCAGACTGTAGCGATCAGGAACCAGGGCGAGCCGATGATCGCCTGCCAATCCGACCCGCGGGCTTGACCTGGGCTAGGCGCGCCTAGCAGACCCAGGGAGCGGTTCAAACCGGCCGTTTCCAACTCGCCGAAGCAGGCTCGGATTGCCAGCCGATACGGTGATGGGTGCGCTCGCCGGAGGCGAACAGGGTGCGCGTCATCACCTCTGCCAGAATCCCGGTTGTCAACAATTGCAATCCGGCGAGCATGCACAAAATCGCGATGAACAAGAGCGGTCGTTGGCCGATGTCCTCACCGAGCACAAACTTGACCACCAAGAGCCAGCTCATCATCAGGCCACCGGCACTGCCGACCAGCAAGCCGATGGAGCCGAAGAAATGTCCCGGACGTGCGCCGAAGCGCAGGAAAAAGAATGCCGCAAGCAGATCCAGCAGCACGCGAAAGGTGCGTGATATACCATATTTCGACTTACCGAATTGCCGTGCGCGGTGCGCGACGACGGTCTCGCCCATGCGCTCGGCGGCGGTTACGCCAGCTACCCAGATCGGGATGAATCGATGCATTTCGCCGAACAGGCGAATCTCTTTGATGACATCGGCACGATACACCTTCAGACTGCATCCATAGTCGTGTAAACGGACACCAGTCACCCGGCCAATCAATCGATTGGCGATGCGCGACGGAATCTTGCGCATGAGCAGAGCATCCTGGCGATCGCGGCGCCAACCCTGCAGCAGGTCTAGATCGCGTTCGACCAATTCATCGACCATGCGCGGGAGGTCAGCGGGATCGTTTTGCAGGTCACCATCCAGGGTTGCGATCAAGTGGCCGCGCGCGGCATCGAATCCGGCTTGCATGGCGGCGGTCTGGCCGAAGTTACGGCGGAACCGGATCACGCGCACATGCGGCCCGTAGTCTTGTGCCTGTTGTGTCAGTCGCTGGCCGGTGCCGTCGCGGCTGCCGTCGTCGATCAGGATCAGCTCCCAGGGATGCTGAAAGCCAGCCAGGCCCTCGTGTATGCGGGCCAATAAGGGCTCCACATTGTCGATTTCCTGATACATCGGAATCACGATGGATAGGTCGCGGGCATCGGCCGGCATGGCAGGATGCGAATCGATTGTTGTGCTGAAATCAGAATCTGTCACAACAGGGTTCATGGCTTGGTTGAATCAGGTTCGAGTGGGTTCGATCATTATCGGTCAACCGGACGAATGGGCGATTCAGGTCAACTTTACAGACCCATGACTCGATCTGCACGCCCGCCTTCCTTTGCTCGGGCCGACGCCCGCGATGTTTGCACTGCTTACGCCGTCCCTGCTCGAGAGCGGGCGCCTATGCCGCGTCGCCCAGCAAGTAGGTTAACGGCAAGCGCCTAATCAATCAGGATGTTGCGGATTGATGGCGTTACGCTTTATTCAGCGTGATAACCCTGAATGCGCTCCACCTCATTGCGTGAGCCGAGGATGACCGGCACCCGCTGATGCAGGGATTCCGGCTGCAAATCCATGATGCGCTGGTTGCCGGTGATTGAGCCGCCGCCGGCCTGTTCGACGATGAACGACATCGGATTGGCCTCGTACAGCAGGCGCAGTTTACCGCCCAGGCCCTTGTCCTTTATTTTCGTATCCATCGGATACATGAATACGCCTCCGCGTGTCAGAATGCGGTGAACCTCGGCAACCATGGAGGCAATCCAGCGCATGTTGAAGTCCTTACCGCGCGGGCCTTCCTTGCCGGCAAGGCATTCTTCTACATAACGCTGAACCGGTGGCTCCCAAAAGCGCATGTTGGAAGAATTGATGGCGAATTCCTCGGTGTCCGCCGGGATGGTCATGTTCGGATGGGTCAGGATGAACTCACCTATGTTCTGATCCAGAGTGAAGCCGTTTACGCCTTTACCAGTGGTCAGTACCATCATGGTCGATGGCCCATAAAGCGCATAGCCCGCTGCTACCTGTTGTGTTCCGGCCTGCAAAAAATCGCGCACCGCGGGAGCCTCCGTGCCGCCTGGGCAACGCAGGATGGAGAAGATCGTGCCGACCGATACGTTCACGTCGATGTTTGACGAACCATCCAGTGGATCGAATGTAATCAGATACTTACCGCGCGGATACTCGCTCGGTATCTGGTAAACATCATCCATCTCCTCGGAGGCCATGGCTGCCAGGTGGCCGGCCCACTCGTTACATTGGATGAACATTTCGTTGGACAGGATGTCGAGCTTTTTTTGCGTTTCTCCCTGCACATTTTCGCTGCCGGCACTTCCCAGCGCCCCCACCAGCGCGCCATGGTTGACTTGATTCGAAATCATCTTGCATGCGGTGACGATATCGTTGAGCAATGCGGTGAATTCGCCAGTTGCGCCTGGTGCGTGACGCTGCTCTTCACTAAAAAATTGGGTGATTGTGGTGCCGTGTTGCATGGAAGATCCTCGTTGAAGTAAGCGCATCCGACCTTGTATTCGGCGATGAATGCGCGAAAAGGCAAACAAGTTGAAAAATTTTCCGCCACGAAGAATATAAGGACATCAAGGTGTGGATTCGACGCGCTTTCGCAATATCTTTAGGATGGATCTACCTGTCCATCAGGGCTGATAACTTGCTTGGTCAAACCCCTATGCCAGCATGACCAAATTGACGGCAAGCTTTCATATCCATTTGAAAATTGCAGGAATTAGGGTGGAGACTTTGCGTTGGAACGCGTATCATTACCGGCTTTTTACAGGCCTGGACACTGCCTTGCCGGCATCGCGTGTAATGAGGATGACCGGGGCGATTCCCGGAAACTGGCTGACCAAAACGCCTGAAATAGATCTAAACGCCCGGTCCTATTAACATAGAGTCGTTCCTCGAACGCTTATTGATCCCTTCGGAGTTCCAATCCATGGCAGATCAGCCACAGATTCCCCAAGCCCTGCTGCACAAGCTGAAGCGCTTTACGACCTCCTTGCTACCCGTGGACTCCGGTCGGCGCGGTGAGTGCAATCGCTGTGGCGAATGCTGCAAACTACCGTTTCCATGCCCGTTTCTGCGTTATGACGAGCAAGGTTTGAGCACTTGCGCAGTATACTATGCGCGTCCGCCAAGCTGTCGTAAATACCCGCGGGTGGCCTCCGAGAATCTGACCCAGGAGACTTGTGGCTACTATTTCGTCGACGTTCAGGATATCGGCATGAATCCTCAGCCGGAGCAGGCCGGGGGCTGAGCAACAGCGCATCGCTGGTCGGAGAGCCTTGGTCATTTTCGTTATGGCCCGGCTCGTGATGCCGAATTGCGACTGTTGACGAGGGCACGGCCGCAAAATACCGTGCATCAGGAAGAGGCACGTCATGCAAGCGACAGAATTCCTTTAGGTGATCGTACAGAAACAAGCTAAACAGGTTTTTGGCTTAGGTGTCGCCTGCCGACTCATTCGGTACCGTTATCGGCATCGGTATCGAACCGACCAACCCGCTATCCGCCAAGCTCCTCGCTGACCGCCTAGCCACGCTGTCCGAGCTTCGTGAGCATGGTCACAAGACGATCGAGCAGTGCCTTTTGCTTGCTGTTGTCGTCTGCGGACAACGCTTCGCACACCAGCAAGCACGTCCTGAATCGCAGTGCACTCCAGCGCCGAGCCTCGTGCGCTTTCAAACGACCGGCGTCGATCCGCGCTCGTCGCTTTGCCGTTACCCTCGGCAATCTTCAGCGCGATGGCCTGCGATGCGCGCCTAAGATGCGCATGGGCGTTGATCCTTCGCGTTACGCTGTCCTTTCACATGCTCGCAGTCGCGCTATGGCCCAGCCGACAGACTCGATGGCCGCACGGTCGACGTCGAGCTTCTCATGACCGCATGGCATAGGGCGTTTTCTCTCTCGATTCCGATTCCGATAGCGACCCCGACCCCGATTGCACTCCGCCGATGGCTGGATAGTGTTGTATAGGTTATTCATGAACCGCTACTAAGCAGCAAATCTGGCGCCGGATTCTCGTTCGCCTTCGCGCAGCAGCAACCCGCTTACGCATGCTCTGCTGCGGAAGTCGCGAGAGCGTTTGCAGTCGTTGTCGTAATCGTGGTCCTCATCGATAACCCACGACGAGCGATTACGACAATGACAAACAGCAGAAACGGCGGCGGGACATCCGTACCGCTGCACTCGTCGCTCCATGGGCAGGTTACCGCAACGTCGATACCGGACGAGAAGATAAGCCAGGTGATCTGTTTCTTGACAGAAAATCGCCCTAAACAAAGACATTGCGCTGGTTACGTCGAAGACTTCTATTGCTTCCTTCCCTTTGCGTCTCTGCGCGTGCTTCCTCTTCCCCTCGCTTTTGCATCTGCGCGCGAGCTTTTTTCTTGGTGCCTCTGTGCGAGCCTATTCCTGCCGCGTCGCAACAGAGTACGACCTCGACATCGCGTTAATCAGGAAGAGCCAGGCAACGCAGGCGACACAATCCATTCAAACAGCACATCCGATAGCAATCACATTATTTTGAGGTCTAACCCGTTGAAGATCGAATTGAGCATGGCTTCACGATATGAAGTGCGCCTCAGCATTGCGCCGCTATGTAGCGCTCGATGCCGGTTGCTTCCAACAGTCCCAGCTGCTGCTCATACCAGTAGATGTGCTTTTCTTCTACTTCCGCCAGGATCGTACCCAGCAGCGCGCCGGTTTGATAGTCGTTCTCTTCGTGGCAGCAGGCGATGGCCGTGCGCAGCTGCTCATTCAAGCGATACTGAGCATCGAGCTCTTTGCGCAACATATCGGGCACGTTGCTCGCCGTGCTGAACGAGTGACGCTGGCTTATGTCCGGTGTAGTGCCGAGAAAGAGTACGCGTCGTAATAATCGGTTGAGCCCGTCGCGCGCGGCTTGCAATGTCCCATCGGCATGCTCAGAGAGTTTCGCCAAACCGCGATCCTCATAGATGCGCGCGTGCAATAATGTGATGTCTACAACGCCAAGCAGAGTCTTGATCAGGCGCTGAAGATGAGCCGTGACGCGGGAGTTGCCTTTCATGGTGATGCATGCTCCAAGAACTCGTGCAGCGGTGCGGATGTCCTGCTACCGTTTCTGCTGTTTGTCATTATCATTGCCGTTGTCGTAATCGCTCATCGTGGGTTATCGATTATCGATGAGGACCACGATTACGACAACGACTGCAAACGCTCTCGCGACTTCCGCAGCAGAGCACTAGCTGCATGGTATGGGTGGCTCAGCTGGGGTCAGCTCGCGCTGATGCGCCATAATTCAGCGCCGCTTTGCCGCATGTGGCGCTCGGGCGATTAGTGTGATTTATATACTTGTTTGCTTGTTTGAGTTCGTGCTGGGTTACCAACGTGGCCATACGGCGGCCAATGGCTGCGTCTCGATCCCGAGGTGTTCCACGGCCATTAGCACCGGCGTCGGGTCGGGCGAGAGACTGATCAGCACATAAAATAGACCGAGCAGACATAACGAAGCGGGCCAGGCATTCAGACTTAGGGGCTTCATCGCGGTGCCAAACGAGCGTTTCAGGCGGCGATCGAGCAAATCCACGCTGGCGGCTTCGTCCAGTACTAGGTGCGTGACATAGCCCAACAGCGTAAAGCCGCCCACCAGCCAGGCGGAGAGCGGTTCCAGCTGCAGCCATCGACTCGCAGCCACCGTGCTGCACAGCGATAGCACCAGCGCCATGAGCAGGCTATGCCAGATGCCCCGGTGCACGGTGAAATGAGCGAACAGCATACGCACCGGAAAGCGCACCGCAAGCCATACGGCACCCCAGATGAGCATCAATTCGACGATCTTGAGCCGATCGGCAAATCTGAATGCGACAAGAAAACCAGCAAAAATGCCGCCCAATTCGAACACAGCGCGCGTTGGCTTGGAATCGTCGGCGTCGATGTCCGGCAGCAGGCTTGCCGCCACGCCCACCATAAACAGCGCCTGGGTCTCCTCGGCATTGCTCAGGCCTTGACCGAAGCTGGCAAAGGCGCCGACGCTGGAAATGACTGCACCGCCGATTAAATGCGTCTTGAAATTGGCCATGATGAGCCCTGTGCGCTGGAAACAGTCCCCCCGAGGAGAGCAGATTAATCATCGTACAGCTGCGGTCCCCATCCGAGTTCCTTCGCGCGTACAATCGCATTGTCGTAGATGCGCCGGTGCCGCTCGCGCAATGTATCCGGTAATTTCGACGCCATGTGGCCATAAGGACGCCAGGCGTCGGTGACTTGATCATATAGATGCTGAATCGCTGCGACGCTCCAGCCGGCGCAGGTCTGTTCTTCGGGAATCAAGCCGAATACCTGCGCATCGCGGACAATATTGCCGGTTGGTGTCATTCCGCCATAGGCGTCCTGATCCAGACCAACATAGGTTTTCTGATTGGACATGCTATTAGTTTATGATGCTGAGGATCGTCAATTGGCATTGTCCTGCACAATGTGCTCAAAACACAACTTGGGTGCTTTCCCTGCCCTGTATCAAGATCGAAATCGGTCCGGTGTTGCTGCCGGCGCCAACAGGCCGCGGCTCGCATCCCCTCGTTTGGCCCAGCCGCCCGCCAGGGTTCCAAATCATGATCAGGCCGGCATCAGCGCCAGCAGCAACCGTCAGGAGCGGCTATCCAGATGCAAGAAACCATCGTTGATCTGATCCGTCATGGAGAACCGGTGGGCGGGCGCATGTTTCGCGGCAGCGGCTGCGACCATCCGTTGAACGCGCATGGTTGGCAACAGATGCGCGCGGCGCTCGGCGATGCGGCGCCCTGGGATCAGATCCTGACCTCGCCGATGGCGCGTTGTCGCGAATTTGCGTTGGAATTGGCCGTGCGCCATCATTTGCCGCTGGCGGTGGAACCCCAGCTGTGCGAGGTTGGCATGGGGCGCTGGGAAGGCCGTCGTCCAACCGAGGTCGCCGCTGCCGAGCCGGATGCGTTTGCCGATTTTCTGCGCGATCCGCTCATGCACCGCCCCCCCGAAGGCGAGCGCCTGGAACATCTGCGTGCGCGTATCGGTAATGCCTACGACCGCCAGTTGGCGGCCTGGCCGGGCCGTCATCTGCTGATTGTCTGTCACGCCGGGGTTACCCGCGCCCTGATGGGCCATTTGTTGAATGCCGATGCGCTCGGGTGGTGGCGAATGCGGGTCGATTATGCCGGGCTTGCTCGCATTCGCCACGGACAGCACGGTGCGAGCATCGAATATTTCAATGCCGAGCGCATACGCCCGTTGAATGGCTGATCGATGATGTAGAGCATTGCAAGCTGGGCTATACTGCATCGCGTTGCCCGGGCCGCGCTCGCTGGCCACCTTCTGATTTTCCACACTTTATTTTATTGTCTGCCCGCGTCCGATGACGCGCGAGGAGCTGTTTTTGTGATCGAGACCCTGCGCAACATTGCGATTATCGCCCATGTGGACCATGGTAAGACGACTCTGGTCGACAAATTGCTGCAGCAGTCCGGCACCCTGGGCGAGCGCTTCGGGCCGGTGGAACGGGTGATGGATTCCAATGACCTGGAGAAGGAGCGTGGCATCACCATCCTGTCCAAGAATACAGCCCTGCGCATTGGACTGAGTGGACAGGAATACCGTATCAACATCGTCGATACTCCCGGACATGCGGACTTCGGCGGCGAGGTGGAGCGCGTGCTGTCCATGGTAGATTCGGTATTGTTGCTGGTAGATGCCCAAGAAGGTCCGATGCCGCAGACGCGCTTCGTAACCAGCAAAGCCTTCGAGCATGGGCTGCGGCCGATCGTTGTCGTCAACAAAATCGACAAGCCCGGCGCACGGCCAAACTGGGTGATCGACCAGGTGTTCGATTTGTTCGATCGCCTTGGGGCCAACGATGAGCAGCTGGATTTTCCAATCATCTATGCTTCCGCCATCCATGGTTATGCGGGCCTGGAGGACAGCGTAAGCGAAGGCGACATGACCCCGTTGTTCGAGGCCATCGTCGAACATTGCCCAGCGCCGGATGTGGATCCGGAAGGGCCGTTTCAGATGCAGATTTCGACGCTCGATTACAGCTCTTTTGTCGGCGCCATCGCGGTGGGGCGTATCCAGCGCGGCAGCGTGCGCTCGAACCAGCAGGTGGTGCTGGTCAAGCGCGACGGCGTGACACATCGGGCCAAGATTGGCCTTGTCTATGGCTACATGGGGTTGGAGCGTACCGAAGTGCCATCGGCGCGTGCTGGCGACATTGTGGCATTGACCGGTATCGAGGCTCCGAATGTCTCCGACACCCTATGCGATCCAGATATGGTCGAAGCGCTGCCCGCGCTGACCGTCGACGAGCCCACCGTGACCATGACGTTTCAGGTCAACACCTCTCCGTTCGCCGGCAAGGACGGTAAGTACCTGACATCGCGTCAGCTCAAAGAACGGCTGGAACGCGAATTGATCCACAATGTCGCGTTGCGCGTGGAGGGTGGGAACGATCCGGAAAAATTCCGCGTGTCCGGGCGCGGCGAATTGCATCTATCGATCCTGCTCGAAAACATGCGCCGCGAGGGCTACGAGATGGCCGTTTCCAGGCCGGAGGTCATTTTCCGCGAGATCGACGGTAGGATCTGTGAACCCTACGAACAGCTCACCGTGGATCTCGACGAAACCAACCAGGGCGCTATCATGCAGGCTCTCGGCGAGCGCCGCGGCGAACTCAAAGACATGTTGCCCGACGGTCGAGGCCGGGTGCGGCTCGACTATCAGATCCCATCCCGCGGCCTGATTGGCTTTCAGACCGAGTTCATGACGCTAACTTCCGGTACCGGTCTGAAGTACCATGTCTTTGACCACTATGGTCCGGCCAACCAGAGCGGCATCGCGCCTCGGCGCAACGGCGCGATGATTTCCAATTCCCAGGGCAAGGTTCTGGGGTATGCCCTGTTCAATCTGCAAGAGCGTGGCCGTATGCTGGTGTCGCCGGGGGAAGAGGTCTATGAAGGTCAGATTGTCGGCATCCATTCCCGCGACAACGATCTGGTCGTGAATCCGCTCAAGGCCAAGCAATTAACCAATATCCGCGCTGCTGGCTCAGACGAGAACATCCTGCTGACGCCGCCCGTGCGTTTCTCGCTGGAGCAGGCGCTGGAATTCATCGAGGATGACGAATTGGTGGAGATCACACCCAGCGCGATCCGCATCCGCAAGCGTTACCTGAAGGAGCACGAGCGCAAGCGCGCCGCACGCGGTTGACTCAATCTGGGACCGCCGGCTTTGCGGCCGGCGCGTGGCCAGTCAGGAGAATTTGGCGCGGCTCAATGCTGCGCCAGAGACCTAGGCAATCGCGAAAATCCTTCAAACCCGAGCCAAATCCATACGAGCTGAACATGCGCAAGGAGACGTGCCAAGTCGCTCTGGCCGCAAGATCGCCTGATGCGGGCATCGAGCCCGCATCAGGCGAGGCCGGCTGGAAAGCCGGCGCTCCCAGTAGCCGGCCGCACCCTGGGGTATCTTCAGTTAATGTGTCGAGAAGACAGTGGCCTACAGCCTTGCTCCCGGGAAAGGCGCGGCGCTCGCGTCCGCTCCGCTGGCATCGCCTGAAGGGTCGCCCGCAAGCGGGCTCCTACGCCGACCGGCTCCCATGGCGCGTAAAAGTCCGCTTGCGGGCGAGACGCCTTGGCGCCCCTCTGCGCACTCTGCGGTGAACCCTTACATTCTTTGACGGCAGCACCCCGAAAAGGTACCGGTCCGGCACCGCAAGGGTCGGCTATTGCAGATAAGGGTGAACAAGGCTCAGTCCGAGTCCAGGTCGTTGCCCCACCGTACTGAGAGTGCTCGACCTACTCGAAACTCCGCATCAACGGCCGTCATAACCCTCTGGGCTCATAGCTTCTGCATGCGCAAACAATTGATAGGCCGGATTATCGCTCTCGTCCCAAAACGGATAGCCGAGACCGACCAGCATGTGGTTCAGCTCCGCATGATCCTTGTCGGCTACCTGGATGCCGATCAGCACGCGACCGTAGGCAGCGCCATGGTTGCGATAATGAAACAAGGAGATGTTCCAACGCCGACCCAGGCCGCTGAGGAAATTCAACAATGCACCTGGCCGCTCGGGAAACTCGAAGCGAATCAGGCGCTCGTCGTTGACCCCGAGGGCACGCCCGCCGACCATGAAGCGGATATGCAGTTTTGCCGTTTCGTTGTCGCTCATATCGATAACCGAGAATCCCTTGCCGCGTAACCGCTCGGCGAGTTCTTCGCGCTCCGCCGTGCCGCCGCTAGTTTGCACACCAACAAAGACCTGCGCCTGCTCCGGATCGGAATAGCGATAGTTGAACTCGGTGATCTGGCGCTTGCCCAATGCCCGACAGAAGGCGAGGAAACTGCCTGGTCGCTCCGGCACGCCAACCGCGAACAAGGCTTCCCGCCGCTCACCGAGTTCGGCGCGCTCGGCCACATGGCGTAGCCGGTCGAAGTTGATGTTGGCTCCGCTCTCGATGGCGATCAGGGCTTGGTTCACGACGCCCTCGCGCTCTACCCAACGCTTGAGCCCAGCCACTGCTAGGGCGCCAGCGGGCTCGGCGATGCCGCGGGTGTCGTCGAAAATGTCTTTAATGGCGGCGCAGATTTCGTCGGTGCCCACAAGCACCACTTCATCGACCATGTCGCGGGCAATACGGAAGGTCTCCTTGCCAATCTGTTTGACCGCGACTCCGTCGGCGAATAAACCCACCTCCTTCAGCGTCACGCGCCTGCCGGCAGCCAGCGCCGCATGCAGGGTGGGCGCCTCTTCTGGCTCGACGCCGATGATCTTGATCTCGGGGCGAACGTACTTGACATAGGCCGCGATCCCAGCAATGAGCCCGCCGCCGCCCACCGGCACGAAGATGGCGGTGGGCGGCTCTGGATGCTGACGCAGGATTTCCATACCGATGGTGCCCTGGCCCGCGATCACATCCGGATCGTCAAACGGATGGATGAAGGTCAGCCCGCGCGTCTCGGACAATTCCAGAGCATGGCTATAGGCTTCGTCAAAAGAATCGCCATGCAGGATTGCTTTGGCACCCCAGCCGCGCACCGCATCCACTTTGATCCCAGGGGTGGTCCGCGGCATAACGATTAACGCTTCGATGCCGAGCCGCGAGGCCCCCATCGATACCCCTTGGGCGTGGTTACCGGCGGAGGCTGCAATGACACCGCGCGATAGAGCCACTTGACTTAAATGCCGCAGTTTGTTGTAGGCCCCGCGTAGCTTGAACGAGAATACCGGCTGCAGATCCTCGCGTTTCAGGAAGACCTGGTTGTCAAGTCGATGCGACAGGCTTTTGGCCAGGGTTAAGGGAGATTCGGAGGCCACGTCATAAACCCGGGCCCGGAGGATGCGCTCGATGTAGGACTGCAACATGAAAATGGTATTCGTTGGCAAACAAAAGTTACAGCATGTGCCGGATGAGGATGGCCGGGCTTTGCTATCATTGCGATCTTTGCAACTATCCCAGAAGAGGCCCGAATATGGATCAGGACGCATTGAAGAAACAGGCTGCGGAGGCCGCGCTTGACTACGTCGAAGGTGGCATTGTTGGTGTTGGTACCGGCTCCACGGTGAATCACTTTATCGACTATCTTGCCACCATCAAGGGGAAAGTCGAAGGCGCTGTGTCGAGTTCCGAGGTTTCCACCGAACGCATGCGCCAACATGGCATCCCAATAATGGATCTCAATGCGGCCGGTGATCTGGCGTTGTATGTGGACGGCGCGGATGAGTCCAACCAAGATCTACAACTGATTAAGGGTGGTGGCGGCGCGCTGACACGCGAGAAGATCATCGCCGCAGCCAGCGCAAAATTCGTCTGCATTGCCGACCAAAGCAAGCTGGTTGATCTGCTCGGCAATTTCCCGCTTCCGGTGGAAGTCATCCCGATGGCGCGCAGCTATGTGGCGCGCGAGCTGGTCAAGCTCGGCGGCACGCCGATTTGGCGCGAGGGCTTCATCACCGACAATGGCAACCTGATCCTCGACGTACAGGGTATGCAAATCCGCGAGCCCGCCAAGCTGGAGCAGCAGATCAATAATCTTGCGGGCGTGGTCACGGTCGGTATCTTTGCATTACGCCCGGCAGATGTGTTGATCCTGGGGTCAGAGCAGGGGCCGCAAATCATCACTGCCTGAGCATCGGCTTAGGCCATCAGCCGCTCGTCAGCTTTTGTTTCAGAAGCTGGTTGACCTGCTGCGGATTGGCCTTGCCCTGACTCTGCTGCATGACCTGGCCCACGAAAAAGCCGAACAATTTGTCTTTACCGGCTCGATACTGTTCCACCTGTGTAGGATTGGCCAAGATGATGGCGTCGATCATCTGCTCGATTGCGCTGCTGTCGGTGATCTGTTTCAGGCCCCTAGCCTCGATCACCGCGTCGGCGTTACCCCCGCCTTCGCCGGCCCACAGAGCGTCGAATACCTGTTTGGCAATCTTGCCGGAAAGTGTGTCATCCTGGATGCGAGCAAGCAGCCCGGCGAGCTGATCTGCGGTCACCGGGCTGTCAGCGATGTCTCGGTCATCCCTATTCAGCGCCGCGGCAAGTGTTCCATTGACCCAGTTGGCAGCCAGCTTGGCATCTTCACATTGCGCTGCAACGCGCTCGAAATAGATTGCCATGGGAAGGCTCGCGGTCAGCAGCGCTGCATCGTAGTCGGTCAGGCCATATTGCGCGCTGAAACGACGGCGCATTGCGTCCGGTAATTCGGGTAGATCGACGGTGGCCGCGTCGATGAATGCATCATCGATCTCCAGCGGTAACAGATCCGGGTCTGGGAAGTAGCGGTAGTCGTTTGCCTCCTCCTTGCCGCGCATGGAGCGGGTCTCGTCTTTGTTGGCGTCATATAGGCGCGTCTCCTGCCGCACCTTGCCGCCATCTTCGAGGATGTCGGCTTGGCGTTCGATCTCGAACTCAATGGCTTTTTGCAAAAACCGAAAGGAGTTGATGTTTTTGATCTCGGCGCGGGTACCGAAGGCCTCGGCTCCGCTCGGCCGTAATGAGATATTTGCATCGACGCGGAATGAACCCTCCTGCATGTTGCCGTCGCTGATGCCGATCCAGCGTACTAACTGATGAATCTTGCGCGCGTAGGCGACTGCTTCCTCGGGCGAGCGCATGTCCGGCTCGGAGACGATTTCCAATAGCGGGGTACCAGCCCGGTTCAGATCGATACCAGTCATGCCGCTTTGCCCTGAGGAAAGATCTTCATGCAGTGATTTGCCGGCGTCTTCTTCTAAATGCGCCCGGGTCACTCCGACACATTTTACGCGACCGTCGTCGAGCACGATTTCCACCTTTCCTCGGCCCACCACCGGCAATTCGTATTGGCTGATTTGATATCCTTTGGGAAGATCTGGATAAAAATAATTCTTACGAGCAAAGACCGAACGCGGCGCGATCTCGGCACCAATGGCACGGCCGAAGCGCACCGCGCGTTGCACCGCGCCCAGATTCAGCACCGGCAACACGCCAGGCAAACCCAAATCGATGGCACAGGCCTGAGTGTTGGGCTCGGCGCCGAAGGCGGTCGAAGCGCCGGAGAAGATCTTTGATTTAGTAGCGAGCTGGGTGTGAATTTCCAGCCCAATCACGGGTTCCCACTGCATCTTGGTTGCCACCTAAGTTGGTCGAAATAAACGGCGAGGCTATGCAATTGGCCTGGGGGATATGCATCGAGCGATGTTGTTCTGTGTTGGGCAAACCACGCTCATACATGCGATTGGATTCGCAATCCTTCTTCCGCCGGGGTCCGTGTGCGGCTGCACAAGGCCGAGAGGAGGTCAGGAATGTAAGCTCTCGAGGTCCACTATGATAATGCAGCTTCAGCCGCATGACCAAGGGTAAGCGAGCCTCATCTTCACCTGAGAGACTGGCTCAGGTACTGGTTCAGGTACTGGCTCAGGTACTGGCTCAGGTACTGGTTCAGTTGCTGGCTCCGGTGCTGGCGAAGGTAGTTGGGTCTAGGGCTAGGCTGTCGAAATGTCCTGAGTTTTGATGCCAAACCGATTCCGGGTCTTGGATTGCTTGATCGAACGCACTGGGGAAGCCTCATCGGTGTCGGGGTCGCTATCGGAATCGGAATCGAATCCGCTCATCGATTAAAGCAGCCAGCTCGATTCTAATCCCTAATGTTGACCTCGACACCGATCCCGACACCGACTAAGCATCCAACAACCGGGAAGCGCTTTTTTTAGTGAGACTGCAGATTTCGACAGCCTAGTCTGGGGCTTTATCAACCGGGTGCTGTCTTTACACGGTACAAGTCGTGTTCGAACGATATGCCTCGGCATGTCAAGAAACAAGATAACACTTGAAACACGCAATAATGATAGATCGATATTAGGCGATTTCTGTCGAGAAATAGATCATCTGGCTTATCTTCTCGTCTGGCCTTGACATCGCGAAGGCGAGCGAGAACCCGGCGCGAGTGCAGCGGTGCGGATGTTCCGCCACCGTTTCTGCTGTTTATCTTTATCGTTGTCGGAATCGCACATCTTGGGTTATCGATGACGCTCACGATTACGACAACGACTGCAAACGCTCTCGCGACTTCTGCAGCAAAGCACTAGTAGGTCTATTTCTCTCCGGCAATTGCCTTGAATCATTGGCTCTGCCGCGCGATGGTTCGGAAAGTCTCAGGGCCTTGGATCGGACCCCACAATCCTCATTACCCCCACAACCACGAAAAAGATATGGCCGCCATTGCCTAACCTGGGTCCGAGCCTCATCTGTCGAGCAAACCAAAAGAAACCGTTGAACACCATACGTAAACCCTCGATCCCTTATCCGAGGGTTCGCTTGCGAGAAGTAAATTCCCGTCATTTCCAGTTTTCTGGCGACTTTTGCCAGGACATTGAACTAACTCAAGACGCTCCTTGTTGGTGGAACCTATGACCGAACCGACCAAGCCGCTGATTACGCTGAGTATCAACGGTAGAGACATTTCAGCTCCGGAGTCCCTATCTGTCATACAGGCACTATGGTATGCCGGATATCCACGTGTCAAAGGTGTCGGCTGCATGCAAGGTGTTTGCGGCTCTTGCCGGATACTCGTACGCCGAGGAGACAGCAATGAAGTTTCCACCGAATTGGCATGCGAACTTCTGATCGAAGAGGGCATGGATGTTCATTTCTTGAATTTCCCCATCCCTGCCCATCATCGCTATCAGCTCGACGATATCCCGAGCTCTTGGGAGGTGCAGGCAAAATTCCACGATATCTTCCCCGAGGCGTCAGAGTGTCGTCATTGCGGTGGCTGCGATTCCACTTGCCCCAAGGGACTTGACGTTCAGAAGGGCGTAGAACTGGCCGTGCAAGGCCGTTTCGAAGAAGCGGGTGAACAATTCGTCGAGTGCGTAATGTGCAATCTCTGTCAAACGGCTTGTCCGGAGAAGATCACACCAAACCATGTGGCGCAATTTTCCCGACGGGTCACCGCACACTTTGGTATTAGGCCGCCTAACTTGATCCATCGCCTGGAAAAAATGCGAAAGGGCGAACTGCAGATTGTCGAATAACTAGGCTATCGGGTGACTTCTGCCAAAATTCATGCCGTCCGACCTACATTGACCTCTATCTTCTGGACGAAACCGACTCGCGCCTTATGCTCCTCTGGCTGTGCAGTCGCCTCTGCAACGCAGATGCGGAATCAGAGGCTGTCCGGCATGAGTCGATAATCGCCCTGGGCTAATATCACTAGAATCAAGCGCACCATGTCTACAAAAATTCCGTATGTCGAAGCTATAAAGCACTATCGTGCGGTCACGGAGCGGCCTCTTCCGGCATCAGCAGATGCCGGCGACGAGATCCTGCAAACTTATCATCCAGATTACATCAAAGATCGCTGCATCCCGCTGACGGTTGGCGCCAACGCTGGCGACCCTTGCCACCATCAGCTTGCCGACCTACTACAAAGTGACTCTCGTATTGACGAGGCTGACTTAGCTGCTTGCTCGGAAAAAGAAACCGATGTTCTGGTGATCGGCGGCGGTGGGGCCGGCTGCGCCGCAGCTATTGAGGCTTCGCGCGCGGGAGCACGTGTCATCCTTGCAACCAAGCTGCGTCTTGGCGACAGCAATACCGTTATGGCCGAGGGTGGTATCCAGGCATCCGTGGATCGGAACGATACTCCGCAGATGCATTATGACGATACCGTAAGGTCTGCGCATGGCCAGCTTGATCGGGGTCTGGCTGCACAGATGGCAATGGACGGACCAGACGTAATTCGCTGGCTGATCCAACAGGGCATGCACTTCGATCTGGACCAGAACGGAGACTTGATCAGCCGGCGGGCAGGTGGGTCGACAGCCCCCAGGGTATTGCATTTTCGCGACTATACAGGCCTGGAGATGATGCGCGTGTTACGCGAGGCTGTCTTCAACAGCGCGGTCAAGGTCCGGGATTATTGCCCGGCCGTTGAACTCCTGTCCGATCAATCCGGGCACTGCGCCGGAGCAGTCCTATCGTCTTTGAAGTTTTACCAATATAGCCTTGTGAAGGCCAAGTCGGTCATTATCGCAACCGGCGGCATCGGCCGGCTGCACCTAAATGGATTTCCGACTTCGAACCACTTTGGGGCCGTGGGTGACGGACTTGTTCTTGCCTATCGTCTAGGCGCCAAATTGCGAGACCTGGACACCTTCCAGTACCACCCGTCCGGTTTAGCCTATCCCCTGCACCTCGCCGGCACACTGATTACCGAAGGAATCCGCTCGGCTGGCGGCTACTTGTTGAATGCACAAAGCGAACGCTTTATCGATGAATTAAAGCCGCGCGATCATGTCGCGGCGGCCATCATTCGCGAATGCAGAGAGGGTCGTGGCATCGATGCCGGAGACGGCACCTGCGGAGTCTGGCTAGATACCCCTGGTTTGGAATTACGCAATCCGGGAATGATCGAAGCGAAATTCCCCAAATTACTCCACCTGGGAACAAAGTGTGGTATTGACCCCCGCACACAGCCCATGCTCATTCACCCAACCCTGCATTATCAAAATGGCGGGGTCGTCATCAACAAAGAAGGTGCCAGCACAGTCCCGGGGCTGTTTTGCGTCGGCGAAGCCTGTGGTGGCGTACACGGCCGCAACCGACTGATGGGGAATTCTCTGCTGGATATCATCAGCTTCGGACGCAGGGCTGGGATAGCAGCAGCGAAGCGCGCGCGTACCTTTGCGCGGAGCCAGACGAAAGTATCCATTGATCATCTCAGTACCTTCAGGCGCGAACTCATGTTGGCCGAAATGCCGCTGAACCAGAAGGGGCCGATCTTATTCCCCGAATATGCCAAATTCGAAAATGACTCGGATTACAGCGGTCTACGCAAGAATTCGGGGGCGGTTACGCAATGAATAAACACGTATTGAATCAAGTGCTGCTTCAACCGGCTTGTAAAGTCGGTACTGACTATGATGCTTGGATGTGGGATGTCGGAGGCAAGGGACTAGAGCGGGCATTGGAAAACCCCGAGGTCCTAATCGATATGGTGAAAGCTGCTGACCTGCGGGGACTCGGGGGAAGCGGTTTTCCAACCTGGTTCAAATGGGATGCAATTGCCAAGGAATCCGGCGAAAAGTATCTGATCTGCAACGGTAATGAAGATGAACCGGGTACGTTTAAAGATCGGATGCTAATGGAGCGATGCCCGCACCAACTTATTGAAGGGGCGACCATCACGGCGCTTGCCTGCGGCATCAGTCATATTATCTTTTATTTAAACCCAGATTTCACCGCCGGCATCACCGCTCTGAGTCGTGCATTGGAACAATGGCAGACATCAGAATGGCCCGGTCGCATTCGGGAAAAGCACGGGTTACGAATCGACTATAAAGTTCATCCAAGTTCCGGACATTACATCGGTGGAGAGGAAACCGCGGCAATCGAATCCGTGGAAGGTAAATTTCCCTTTCCCCGAAAAAAACCACCCTACCCATCTAGCTATGGCGTGTTCGGCCATCCAACGCTAATTAATAATGTCGAAACCCTTTCCAATGTTCCTCACATCGTCAGTAATGGCGTTGAATGGTTCAGAAATCGAGGGCTGGGCAAGGCCACCGGCACAAAAATATATTGCCTAAGCGGTGATGTGCTGAAACCCGGTGTTTACGAGCTACCAATGGGTACGCCACTTTCAGAACTTTTGTACGGCTATGGCGAAGGCATGTTGGTTGGTAAGGAATTAAAGGCGATCTTTACCGGAGGGCCTTCAAACACGATTCTTACTCCCAAGGATATCGACGTGCCAATGGATTTTGAATCGGTGGCAGCTCGCCGATCCGCGCTTGGTACAGGAGCGATGATCGCTGTGTCACAGGGTACCGGCATCGTAAGAAAAGTCGCAGAATACGTCGGCTTCTTTGCCGAATCCTCCTGTGGTCAATGCCCGTCTTGCAAGACTGGTACCTACAACATGTCACAACTGTTGAACCGCATCGGTACTGGGGAAGGTCGTCGATCAGATCTTGACAGTCTGATCAATCTTTGCAAAATCTTACCGGGTTCCGGTCGCTGCGCTCTGGTCAACGGTGCCGTCAAGGTGCTGGATAGTTCCCTTTATCATTTCATGGACGAATATGAACAAGCGCTGAGAGACTCCTGATCAATCACATGGGTGCAGCAATAAGGCGATTTCTGCCGAGAATTCTGTCGCCCGGTATGCCTTATTGTGCGGCCTCTTTGCTGCGACAACCCGCCCCATAGAACGATTATAGGCGGGTTGCCGCTCCGCGAAGACGAACCAAAATCCGGCGCCAGCCGATCTGTTTCTCTCCGGAGATCGCCTTCGTACCGAACATCTTGCTTGAAGGGATTCTGTTGCTTGCATAACACACTTCTTCCTGATGTACAGTATTCTGAGGCCGCACCCTCGTAGAATATTCACCTCATTCGTCCGTGATGAAGCTACTCAGGATGCAGTTCGGATTCACCGTAGTGACCAGAGAAGAGGGATGCATTCGCCTCGGCCTCTCTGCGTCTCTGCGGTGAATCAAACTCCACTCTGGTTGAATAGCTGAACAATCTACACGAGCAGCGCCGGGCCAATCCAACCTAAGTTGCTGATTTTTAGCTTTCCACCGTAGATTTTTTCGAGGAGTATTTGGGCATTGAGAACTCATCCGGCTCGATCCTGGATCTTACGCATTTCGCTGACCAACTCATCTTGTCGCATGCATCGACGATTCCTGTGCCACGGACCCCAACCCGCTGCACAGAGTTCCGTTTTCGAAAACCGGTTTTCATTCCGAACAGTTAGACAGGGCCTGTTGTTGAATCTTGCATGCACAAATTTCGTGCAAAAGGACGATGGAGCAATTTACCTGTATCATGCATCGCTTCGAGCGTGGCGCACCTGTGTATGCGCATTTTTTCATGTTTTTTTGGCCTAACGCAAATCGTTGACTTTGGCGCCCGTCTCACCGATGATTCGGATCAAACAATAGCGACCAGCACTGGAAGGGTCCAGGCTGGTATCCTAGCCAAGGCATACGTGCATATCTGCCCTCTGCCGGGCCGGCAACCTGTTCCCAAAGTAAGATGCCCATCTTCCGATAGGTCAGCAACCGGAAAACGCGTTTCCATTGCCCAGGTTGGCATTATGGATTATGCGTTAGCCAAGTATCAGGCGCGAGACCTCGAACGATCAACAACAGCGTAACCACAAACGGAGAGTTCCAATGTCAGTAAGAGTTTTTATCAAGCGCCACGTACCCAGGAACGAGGCCCCGAAGCTAACCGAATTATTAAAACGGATGCGCAGCTTCTCGTTGGCTCAGCCGGGCTACGTTTATGGCGAAACCCTTGCGCGGCACGATCAACCTGAAGAATATCTGGTGATCAGCACTTGGCGCTCGATCGAGGATTGGAACAACTGGATGAACAATCCACAACGAGCGGAGGTACAGCAGGAAATCGATCTATTGCTTGGCGAAGAAACCGAATATGCCGTGTATGAGCATGTTTAGAATATTCCAATTTAATGATACAGAGCTTGGATGACTCGAGCCCAGCTGCGCCATGCCCAAATGATTCGAGCCGTGATCCGAGCCTTGATCCAAGCCGGACAGCATGCGAGCCGGCATGATCCAAGATGTGATACGTTCGCAAACAATCATCGGCCGCACCCATTCTCCCGGTGCGCGCTGTTGTCTTTTTAAACCATCATGATGCTTTGCCAGGAGACCGCGCAACATGCCTTTCGAAAAACTCGAGCTCCTTCGCTCTAAGAAACAAAAACTTTCTGTTGGAGGTGGTCTCGACAAGATCGAGAAACAGCATGCGAAAGGCAAGCTGTCCGCTCGCGAACGGCTTCTGCTCCTATTCGACGATCAAACCTTCGTCGAGTTAGACGCATTCATTAAATGCCGATGCACCGACTTTGGTCTCGGCGAGCTCGATATGGACGGCGAATCCGTGGTCACGGGTTATGGCAAGGTCGACGGCCGCATTGTTTACGCTTTTTCGCAGGACTTCACCGTGACCGGCGGCGCGCTCGGAGAAATGCATTCAAAAAAGATCGCCAAGGCCATGGATGCGGCGGTCAAGGTAGGCGCCCCAGTCGTTGGGCTGAATGATTCCGGTGGAGCACGCATACAAGAAGCAGTCGACGCACTTTCCGGATATGGCGATCTATTCTATCGCAATTCGATTTTCTCAGGCGTCATACCGCAGATTTCCGCTATCATGGGGCCTTGTGCGGGCGGTGCGGTTTATTCTCCGGCTCTAACCGATTTCGTGTTCATGGTCGATCAAACATCACAGATGTTCATCACCGGCCCGCAGGTCATCAAAACGGTTACCGGGGAGCAAGTATCGGCCGAAGCTCTCGGTGGCGCTATGACGCATAACAGCGTCAGCGGTAATGCACACTTCATCGCCGATACAGATCAAGCCTGCATCAAGGAAATCAGACGCTTACTCGGTTATCTGCCATCCAATAATCTGGAAAAGGCGCCTACCTATCCGGTCAACGACGACCCGAACCGGTATATCGAAGATTTCAATACGCTGATACCAGACGAAGCAAACAAGCCATATGACATACGTGAGGTGATTCTACCCATGGTCGATCATGGCGAGTTCATGGAATGTCAGCCGTATTTTGCAAAAAATCTAATTACCGGATACGCAAGGATCAATGGACAATCCATTGGCATCATTGCCAACCAACCATTGGTGATGGCCGGTTGTCTTGACATCAACGCCGGCGACAAGGCCGCTCGTTTCATCCGCACCTGCAATGCATTCAATATTCCGTTGCTGACCCTGGTGGACGTTCCCGGATTTCTCCCGGGGACAACCCAGGAATATGGCGGAATCATTCGCCACGGCGCCAAGATTCTCTACGCTTACAGCGAAGCAACCGTACCCAAAGTGACCTTGATCACGCGCAAGGCCTATGGCGGCGCCTATGTTGCGATGTGTTCTAAATCGCTTGGCGCCGATATGGTATTCGCCTGGCCATCCGCAGAGATTGCGGTAATGGGGTCAGAAGGCGCTGTCAATATTATTTTTAGACAAGCCATTGCCGCAGCGGAAAACAGCGCGGAGACGAAAGCGAAGTTCGTCGCGGAGTATGAGGCTGAATTTGCAACGCCATACAAAGCCGCGGAACGCGGATTCGTCGATGACGTGATCGAGCCTTATACCACAAGGCAAAGAGTCATCGACGCGTTCAATATGCTGGAAAGCAAACGCGAAACCCGCCCGGCCAAGAAAAACGGCAATATCCCGCTTTGATTCGATGAGGTTCAAATGCAGATCGTAGAATTACTCGCCTTGATGTCAGATCCCGAAACGATCAAGAGCCTCAGCTTAAACCAGCGTTTGATGGCCGGTTTGTATACCACGTTGCTGGGAATGGGGATTACATTTCTGGCCCTGATCGTGCTGATGTTTTTAACGAGCCTGATGGATAAGGTCGGAGGAAAAGAAAAAACTCCGACAACCGCTCCGCGCGCGTCCAAGAAGGCACGATCCAGTAAGAAGAAAGCAGAAGTTAGTCAGCAAGCGTCGGATGACGAGGAGATCGCGGCAGCCATCACAACGGCTCTTGCAATCATGTTGGAAACTTCAACAAGCAACTTCGTGGTAAAGAGCATAAGAAGAGTCGAAGACTCATCTACATCCTGGAGCCGAGCCGGGCTTGCCGATCAATTGCAAAGAAAATTCTAAATCTCAAGGGGGCAGAAGCAAATGAGAACCTTTAAAGTCATTGTCAATGGCAACGAGTACGAAGTTGGTGTCGAAGAGCTGAGAGGCGGATCGGCTGTCGCCCAAGCTCCAGTCACCCAAGCTCCAGCCGTTGCGCCAACTTCTCAAGCACCAGCGCCACAGGCTGCACCGGCGCCACAGGCCGCACCAGCGGCCAGCAAGCCATCGCCGCCGCCGAGCAGTGGAGGCGGTGGGGAAACCATTACCGCGCAGATGCCTGGAACAATTGTAGATATCCTAGTCAAGGAAGGCGAAAACGTGACACGGGGGCAAAGCCTGCTGGTACTGGAAGCGATGAAAATGGCTAATCAGATCGTCGCGCACCAAGACGGCACGGTAGCTGAGATCGCGGTGGGTCCCGGCGATTTAGTCAATGCCGGTGACGTCTTGGTCGTCTTGTCCTAACGCCGTTGGTTTAAACGAGGAGATTCCTTCCATGTTGGAAGCGCTCTTGGATTTTGCGTACTCCACCGGGTTTCCCGGCCTGGACTGGCGCGTATTTACCATGATGGCGATCGCTTTCGTCTTGCTGTACCTTGCGATCGTTCACCAGTTCGAACCCCTGTTGCTGGTACCAATCGCCTTTGGCGTGATCCTGACCAATCTTCCCAGCGCCGGTCTGATGAGTCCACCCGTGCTGGAAATTACCGAGCATACTTTCCATACACAGGAACCTGGCGGTCTGCTGTATTACTTGTTTCTGGGGGATGAGCTCGGCATCTTTCCACCGCTGATTTTCCTCGGCGTCGGCGCGATGACGGATTTCGGCCCACTGATTGCTAACCCAAGAGCATTATTATTGGGTGCCGCCGCACAATTTGGCATTTTCATCACCTTTATCGGGGCGATCGCGTCCGGTCTGTTCAATGCGCAACAGGCCGCTGCCATTGGTATTATCGGTGGAGCGGATGGGCCTACCGCCATTTTTCTATCATCGAAGCTTGCGCCGGAGCTGATGGGCGCCATCGCCGTTGCAGCTTATTCCTACATGGCATTGGTACCCATCATTCAGCCTCCGATCATGAAACTGTTGACCACCAAGAAGGAACGTGGGATCAAGATGAGTCAACTTCGTACCGTGACGCAGCGCGAGAAAATCTTCTTCCCGATCATCGTTACCATTGTCGTGTCTTTGATCGTTCCACCCGCCGCCACATTGGTCGGTATGTTGATGTTGGGAAATCTGTTCAGGGAGTGTGGAGTTGTCGCCCGACTGGAGGACACCGCAAAGAACGCGCTGATCAACATCATCACGATCTTCCTCGGGGTTACCGTCGGTGCCACCGCAACGGCTGAGAATTTTCTGCAAGTTGAAACGCTGTCGATCCTGGGGCTCGGAATCGTTGCGTTTGCGATTGGTACTGCCTCGGGCGTATTGCTGGCTAAGCTGATGAATATAACCCTGGGTACCGGGATCAACCCTTTGATCGGCTCTGCCGGAGTATCCGCGGTACCGATGGCCGCACGGGTATCTCAAGTGGTCGGCAGCAAGGAAGATCCAACCAACTTCCTTCTGATGCACGCGATGGGTCCGAATGTTGCCGGGGTGATCGGTTCGGCAGTCACCGCTGGGGTATTCTTATCCATGTTTGGTAGTTGATCGGGTCGTAGGAAGCGGGCCGAACCAAATGCGACCCGCTGCGCTCCAAATGCGCGTACCACCTGATTCGCTTAACCCACTTACCTAACCAAAAATTGGAGGAGAAACATGCAGGTTCTCAAGATTGACCATCTTGGTATTGCAGTTGACAGTATCGACCAGGGCAAGAATTTCTGGACTGATGTACTGGGCCTTGAATTTGCCGGTGATGAAACGGTTGATGAGCAAAAAGTCACGACTGCCTTCTTCCCCGTTGGCGAAAGCGAGGTCGAACTTCTGGAGTCCACCGCACCGGACGGGCCGGTCGCGAAGTTTATCGAAAAGAAAGGTCAAGGCTTCCAGCACGTTGCCTTTCGAGTGCCAAACATCGACGAGGCGCTGGCCGAATTAAAAGCAAAGAACATTCGCCTGATCGACGAACAACCACGTATTGGCGCGGGCGGTGCACGCATCGCGTTCCTTCATCCCAAAGCAACGGGTGGAATCTTGGTCGAATTATGCGAGCGTTCATAGCTGTCGTCATAACAGCTCGAGTCTGACCTGCCTGCCCGCCATGGGATTCTAAATTTGACACCTGCCACTCAGTGGGTGATCGCGGCTTGGCCGCATCACCCGGTGAGCGGCAAAGGTGGGCAGTATGAACCCTCGTTGATGCCCTGGATGTCGATCCGGAGCGCTTCGCGAGTCCAACAGCGCACAAACTCCAAGGCAATCGCAGCAAGCCTTATCTGCTCGCAAGAGCTGATACCGATGCACTGATGCCTGATATCGGACCTGACACTGGGTTTAGTTATGGGCCTGGCTATGGGCTTTTTTCAGCCCAATCGCGATTCGCCGGAGGCTTGAATGACCACATCTCCATGCAATCAGGTCAGGTGCAACCCCTTGACGCGTTATTGCCAGTACCCTAGCTTTTAGCCGGTGCCGTAATTCGCTCGCGTAACCTTAAGGATGCGCGAATGCGCCTTAGCCTTGCGCCGTCGTCCCTTTGAGGAGGTTGGCGGCAACCTATAACCTGCTCAGAGCCAAGTAACCAAACGGGACCTTTATGACCAATCACGTGAATTTTACCGAAGAATTCTCGCCGCCGAGTTACGAAGAGTGGCGTGGCGAGGTGGACAAGGCGCTGAAGGGCGCCCCCTTCGACAAGAAAATGACCAACAAGACCTACGAGGGGATTACCCTTCAACCGGTCTATACGCGCCGGGACTGGCAGCAGCAGGGCGACCCGTCCGGCTTCCCCGGCGCAATGCCGTTTACACGCGGCCAGAGCGCATCCGGGAATCGGGTTGCGGATTGGCAGGTTCGGCAGGTGGTCACCTATCCGGAACCGAAAGATGCCAACGAAATCATCCTCCGAGACCTACAGCGAGGCGTCAGCGCACTGACCTTACGCTTCGATCAAGCGGCGCGCAACGGCTTGGATGCAGACAACAGCGCGGCAGAGGGGGCTGTCGCCATGGACGGAATCGCGGCGTACTCGGTGGATGATTTAGACCTGTTACTGACCGAAGTACACCTGAATCTAGTACCAATTACTTTGCAGGCGGGCGCCCAGTTCCTTCCGGCGTCGGCCTGTCTGATGGCCTTGTGGAACCGGCGGGGTGTCGCGAACGATCAGGCTCTGGGCTCTTTTAACGCTGATCCCCTGGGGGCTCTGGCGGCTACCGGTCAGCTCCCGGTATCGGTGGACCAAGCGCTGGCTGCGGTGGGCGAACTTGCGGTTCATACAGCAGCGACCTACCCGCATGTGGCAGCCGTTGGTGTGGATACTTCTCCTTATCATAATGCCGGCAGTGACGATGCTTACGATCTGGCAGCCGGCATGGCAACCGCGGTCGCCTACCTGCGGGCGATGACGGACGCGGGGCTCGGCATCGACGCGGCTTGCCGGCAGATTTACTTCACCTTCCCGGTCGGCTGCGATCAGTTCCTGTCGATCGCCAAAGTGCGAGCGGCACGCAAGCTGTGGGCTCGAGTAGCCGAGGCCTGTGGCGCATCCGAAGAAGCCCGCGCCATGCGTCTGAATGTCGTATCGGCAATGCGCATGATGACCCGCCGCGACCCTTGGGTGAATATCCTGAGAACAACCGTTGCCTGCTTTGCCGGTGCGGTTGGCGGCGCCGACAGCGTGACGGTGTTACCCTACGACGTGGCGTTCGGGGAGACGGACGAACTCGGCCGCCGCATTGCCCGCAATACTCAGATTATTCTCGCTGAAGAATCCAATCTGGCCAAGGTCATCGATCCGGGCGGAGGTTCCTGGTACGTGGAAAGTCGCACGGACGAGTTAGCGCGGGTGGCTTGGACCGCATTTCAAGGCATCGAGCGGGCGGGTGGAATCGCCGCGTCACTGGCGGATGGTTCGGTCGCCGCAACCATTGCTGCTTCCTACGCGGAGCGAGAGAAGAACCTGGCCAAGCGCAAAGATCCGCTCACCGGCGTAACCGAGTTTCCGAATATCGCCGAGACCCTGCCCGATCATGAACAGCCCGACCCGGCCGCGATTGCCAGTATCGCAACAGAACGGCTGTCAACCACCCGTGCGGCCGGAAACGCGGAACCCTTGGTCAGTGCTTTGAGCGCCTCAGGCAATATCGCGGCATTGGTCGATGCTGCAGCAGCGGGAGCGAGCATCGGGCAACTGGCCACCCAGCTGGCCAAGGCATCAGGCAGCACCAGTGCTTCGGTCGATGCGTTACCGACCCATCGATTTTCGGAACAGTTCGAAGCGTTGCGGGATGACAGCGATGGCCATCTAGCCCAGACCGGCAAGCGCCCGTCGATCTTCCTAGCCAACCTCGGCCCGATTGCCCAGCACACCGCGCGCGCCTCCTTTGCCAAGAACTTTTTCGAAGTCGGTGGCATCGAGGGGCTCACCAATACCGGCTTCGCCGACGTCGACGAGTGCGTTCAAGCCTATAAGGAGAGCGGCACCACAACAGCGGTCATCTGTTCTGCCGATGCCATTTATTCAGAAATGGTCCCGAGTTTGGCACCGGCACTGAAGCAAGCAGGCTGCAAGTACCTTTTCCTTGCTGGTCACCCCGGAGACAAGCGCGACCTGTACACTAGCGCAGGGGTCGACGACTTCATTTTCCTCGGCGCCGATGTGTTGGCGGCCACGCAAACCACCCTTCGCCAACTGGGGGTAATCTAAGTCATGAGCATCATTCCCAATTTTTCCGAGATCGACCTGGAAACCCAGGATTCGTCGCCAAGCGGTGGCAACGGCAGTGCAACCTGGGCGCAACGCTTCCAAGCAGAGACGGGCAAGAAACCGGAGGAGTTCTCGTGGACGACGCCAGAACAGCTGGAGGTGAAGCCGCTGTATTCAGCTGAGGATCTGGAGGGTCTTGATCACCTCGATACCATGGCAGGGATTCCACCCTATGTCCGCGGTCCGTATTCAACCATGTATGTGACTCGGCCATGGACGATCCGGCAATATGCCGGGTTTTCGACGGCAAAGGACTCGAATGCGTTTTACCGTCGGAATCTGGCGGCAGGGCAAAAAGGTCTGTCGGTGGCGTTCGACCTGGCGACCCACCGCGGTTACGATTCCGACAACCCGCGGGTTGCTGGCGACGTTGGCATGGCTGGCGTCGCCATTGATTCGATCATGGACATGCGGGTGCTCTTCGATAAGATTCCGCTCGATGAGATGACTGTTTCGATGACGATGAACGGAGCCGTGCTGCCGATCATGGCTAATTACATCGTCGCGGCGGAAGAGCAGGGGGTCAAGCCCGAACAGCTCGCTGGGACCATTCAGAACGATATCCTCAAGGAATTCATGGTCCGCAACACCTACATCTACCCCCCAGAGCCGTCGATGCGGATCATCTCCGACATCTTCGCCTACACATCGAAGAATATGCCCAAGTTCAACTCGATCTCCATCTCGGGTTACCACATGCAGGAAGCCGGGGCAACAGCGGACTTGGAAATGGCCTACACATTAGCCGATGGCGTGGAGTACGCACGCGCGGGATTGAAGGCTGGTCTCACCATCGATCAGTTTGCCCCTAGATTGTCGTTCTTCTGGGCAATCGGCATGAATTTCTATATGGAAATTGCCAAAATGCGTGCCGCCCGCATGCTTTGGGCAAAGCTGATCAAGCAATTCAATCCGCAGAGCAATAAGTCCCTTGCGTTGAGAACCCACTCGCAGACATCCGGATGGAGTCTGACGGCACAGGATGTCTACAACAACGTGGTGCGCACCTGTATCGAAGCGATGGCTTCAACGCAGGGCCACACGCAGTCTCTGCATACCAACTCGTTCGACGAAGCCTTGGCCCTGCCAACGGACTTCTCGGCGCGTATCGCCCGCAACACGCAGCTTTTCCTGCAACAGGAAAGCAATACGAACCAAGTGATCGATCCTTGGGGCGGGAGCTACTACGTGGAGCGCTTGACCCGCATGCTGGCAGAGAAAGCCTGGTCACACATCCAGGAAGTGGAAGAAACCGGCGGCATGGCGAAAGCCATTGAAGCCGGCATCCCGAAGTTGCGCATCGAGGAAGCGGCTGCTCGCACCCAAGCGCGCATCGATTCCGGTCGCCAAACCGTGGTTGGCGTCAACAAGTTCATCCTCGATCAGGCCGAAAACATTGATGTTCTGAAGGTCGAGAATGCGCAGGTCCGCCGTCAACAAATCGCTCAGCTCGAACAATTGCGTCGTGAGCGCAACGCCAAGGAGGCCGAGGAGAAATTGCAGGCGCTGACCAAAGCGGCAGAAACCAACCAGGGAAATCTATTAGAACTGGCCGTGGAGGCCGCGCGCGCAAAATGCTCGGTTGGTGAAATCTCAGATGCGGTCGAGAAAGTCGTCGGTCGGCACAAGGCCGAAATTCGCAAGATTTCTGGAGTCTATCGCAGTGAAGTCGGGGAAACGTCCGATATGATCGACACACTGAAGAAAAAAGTCGAAGCCTTTGAGCAAAACGACGGGCGGCGCCCGCGTATTCTGATCGCTAAGATGGGCCAAGATGGACATGACCGCGGACAAAAAGTGATCGCCAGTGCCTTCGCCGATCTCGGATTCGACGTCGATATTGGCCCTCTTTTCCAAACGCCGGCAGAAGTCGCCCGGCAAGCGGTCGAGAACGATGTACACATTGTCGGCGCCAGCTCGCTGGCTGCCGGGCATCTGACCTTGGTTCCGGAACTCAAGTCCGAATTGGCCAAGCTGGATCGCCCGGATATTCTGGTTGTCGTCGGCGGGGTAATCCCGCCGCAAGACTATGACGCGCTGTACAAGGCAGGTGCTGAGGCGATCTTCCCTCCGGGAACTGTGCTCGGCAAAGCAGCCTCCTCTCTGATCGACAAGCTGAACCTGACCTTGGGTTACGCTCCAAGCGAGGCAGCGTAATCGATGTCTAGCCCAGAGGCAGCAGCAAATGCCCGCGCACCGGCGCGGGCAGTGGGGCTGACCGTCGATGACTACGTGGATGGCGTGTTATCCGGCAACCGCACGATGGTCGGGCGCACGATCACGATCATCGAAAGCCGAAGCCCGAGGCATCAGGAACTGGCGCAACAGATTCTGCTGAAATTACTGGCGCATCTCGGTGAGCGCAGCGAGTCGGACTGGGCGCACCGAATCGGTATCACCGGTGTGCCCGGCGTCGGCAAAAGCACCTTCATCGAGAGCTTCGGCATGCGGCTGGTTGAAGCGGGGCAAAAGGTTGCCGTGCTTGCGGTCGACCCGTCCAGCACGGTCAGCGGTGGCAGCATCCTCGGCGATAAGACGCGCATGACCGAATTGGCGCATCATCCCAATTCATTTATTCGCCCGTCCCCCTCTTCGGGCACGCTGGGGGGCGTGGCGCGTGCAACCCGGGCCACGATGGTGGTTTGCGAGGCCGCAGGTTTTGACGTCATTCTGGTGGAAACCGTCGGCGCCGGTCAGAACGAGGTGGCTGTCGCGGCCATGACCGATTTTTTTCTGGTGCTGATGTTGCCAGGTGCCGGGGACGAATTGCAGGGCATCAAGAAAGGCGTGCTGGAAATCGCCGACATGCTCGTGATTAACAAGGCGGATGGTGATAACGAAATCAAGGCGCGTCAGGCGGCCGTGCAGTACCAAAACGCTTTACACATTATGAAGCCGGCAAGCCCGAACTGGACGCCCCCAGTGTTGATGTGCAGCTCGCTGAAGGCGGTCGGCATCGACGAGGTGTGGCAGAAGTTGCGCGACCATCGCGACATCCTGACGGCCACCGGAGAATTTCAAGAAAAGCGTCGCCAACAGCGGGTGCGTTGGATGTGGAGCATGCTGGAAAATCAGCTCCTGGATTCATTGATGACCCACCCGAAGGTCTTGCAGATCACCCCTGGCGTCGAGCACGACGTGGCCGAGGGGCGATTGACAGTGAGTCTTGCGGTGAAAAGAATCCTGGATGCCTACAGAGGAATAGATGATGCATCGGGTGTCGGGCCTGTCGCGGAGTAAGGTAATCGCCTGAGTCTTCAATACGGGTTACGCGTCGGCAATTTCATCCGGGTCGAGACCGGCATGCCGGGCGATGTGCTCCTAGGGAAACGCCGTCGGCCTTTATGCCGAGGACGATCACAAGTGCGCTCCCCAGGCCCTTCCTCAGACACCTTGAACTTGCCGAGACGATGGTGATAAGTGATGGTGCAGAAACAAGCTAAACAGGTTTTTGGCTTGGGTGTCGCCTGCCGACTCATTCGCTACCGCTATCGGCGTCGGTATCGGTATCGAACTGACCAACCCGCTATCCGCCAAGCTCCTCGCTGACCGCGTCGCCACGCTTTCTGAGCTTCGTGAGCATGGCCACAAGACGATCGAGCAGTGCCTTTTGCTTGCTGTTGTCGTCTGCGGACAACGCTTCGCACACCAGCGAGCACGTCCTGAATCGCAGCGTACTCCAGCGCCGAGCCTCGTGCGATTTCAAACGACCGGCGTCGATCCCCGCTCGTCGCTTTGCCGTTACCCTCGGCAATGTTCAGCGCGATGGCCTGCGATGCGCGCCTACCATGCGCACCTAGGATGCGCACAGGCGTTGATCCTTCGCGTTACGCTGTCCTTTCACATGCTCGCAGTCGCGCTATGGCCCAGCCGACAGACTCGATGGCCGCACGCTAGACGTCGAGCTTCTCATGAGCGAATGGCATAGGGCGTTTTCTCTCTCGATTCCGATTCCGATTCCGATAGCGGCCCCGACCCCAATTGCACTCCGCCGATGTCTGGATAGCGTGGTATAGGTTATTCATGAACCGCTACTAAGCAGCCATGCAGGTGCAGACCGTGTTGCCCGTGAGCATAGGGGCACCCACGGCCGGCAGCAATCTGAGCTTTTTGACTGAGAAAAACTCCGGCAATAGCTCATAGGACGCAGTCCAACCCGAAACTATCCTGCGCTGGTTGGGATCGAACGCAAGCTCATCGTGCTTGTTCGAGCCGATTGAGCTTGCGTGTTGGCATGCTTTGTCTTCTTGGGCTGGGCAAAGTCATGGGAACGCATGGCAGCCCGATGCGGCCGGTGAAATCTCCATCGCTCACAGGACGATTTTATCGTCCTCGACTATTCAAACTCCACAATCGGCTGGTCGACGGCAAGGGTTTCACCTGGCCAGGCATGAATAGTCAGAACCTTGCCGTCGCGAACAGCACGCAATGTATTCTGCATCTTCATGGCTTCAACCACCGCGATTTCCTCGCCTGTCTTCACTTCCTGCTCGGGCTTCACCGCCAATGAGGTCAGCAGGCCAGGCATTGGCGAGAGCATGAACTTGGTCATGTCCGGGGGCTGTTTGATCGGCATGTATTTCCACAGCTCGGCAATCCGCGGGATAACGACGGCAACCTTGGACTCCGATCCGCTGTGATAAAGGTGGTAATACAGATCGCGACGTTCCACCTGGATACACAACGGAGCGCCATTGAAAGTGCCGCGGAACAAGGGTTGACCAAATTGCCAATCACTGCGCACCGCATTGAGTTGCCCTTGGAATTCAACATCGTGACCACGATCTGTCACCGCGACTTTGACCGGATAGAATTCACCGTCCAACAGCACCACCCAGTCCGAGGGCACGTTGTATTCATGACCTGGCAACTGGTCAGAAATTTGCGCGGCACGTTGGCGATAGCGATAGTTGATCGCCGAGGCCACGGAAATGATCATCGCCGGATCATCATGAATCACATCTGCGGCGCTGAAGCCATCGGGGTATTCCTCGGCGATCATGTTGGTGGTGATGCGCCCTGCTCTGAAACGGGGATGATCCATCAGTGCCGCCACAAAGGCGATATTGTTGGCAACACCCCGGATGTAGAATCTGTCCAACGCGGTGCGCATCTGCTGGATTGCTTCCTCCCGGGTTGCACCATGGGTGATCAACTTGGCGATCATCGGATCGTAATGCATCGATACCTCGCCGCCTTCGAATACACCGGTATCGACTCGAACCTGGTCGCTGACATCTGGCGGAATGTAACGTACCAGCCGCCCGGTGGAGGGGAGAAAGTTGCGCAACGGATCTTCAGCATAGATTCGGCTTTCAATCGCCCAGCCGGATAATCTGACGTCGTCCTGTGTAAACGGCAATTTCTCGCCATCAGCCACGCGAATCATCAGTTCGACCAGATCCAACCCGGTAACGAATTCAGTCACCGGATGTTCGACCTGTAGACGCGTGTTCATCTCCAGGAAGTAAAAATGCTTGTTTGCATCGACGATGAATTCGACCGTTCCCGCGGAGTGATACTCGACAGCGTTTGCCAAGGCTACCGCTTGTTGACCCATCGCCTTGCGCATCTCCTGGTCGACGAGAGGCGCAGGTGCCTCCTCGATCACTTTTTGATGGCGTCGCTGGATTGAACATTCACGCTCACTGAGGTAAACACGGTTACCGTGGCGATCCGCGATGAGTTGAATTTCGATGTGTCGCGGCTGTTCAATGAACTTTTCGATAAAGACCCGATCGTCTCCGAAGCTTGAGCGCGCTTCATTGGTGGCACGCTCGAAACCGTCGCGGCATTCGGCATCGTTATGGGCCACACGCATGCCTTTGCCGCCACCGCCGGCACTCGCCTTGAGCATGACGGGATAGCCGACTTCATTGGCGATCTTCAACGCATGTTCCGTGTCTTCGATAATTCCATCAAAGCCAGGAATGGTGTTGACGCCGGCATCGTCGGCGAGGCGCTTGGATGTGATCTTATCCCCCATCGCTTCGATGGCATGCGATCCGGGTCCGATGAAGACGATGCCGGCGTCTTCCAACGCGCTGGCAAATTGACGATTCTCCGACAGAAATCCATAACCCGGATGCACAGCCTGCACACCGGTGTCTTTGCAGGCTTGCAGGATGCGCTCAATGACAAGATAACTTTCTGTGCTTGGTGGAGGACCGACGCATACGGCTTCATCCGCCATCTGCACATGCAGTGCACGCCGATCCGCCTCGGAATAGACGGCGACCGTTTTGATGCCCATGCGAGCCGCGGTCTTGAACACCCGACAGGCGATTTCACCTCGGTTCGCGACCAGTATTTTATCAAACATGTTGAACTCTTAACTGAAGTTGGTCGTTGCGAAGGGGCACTGAAATGGGCGAGCACCTTGTTCAGGACTGCGAAACCGTTTCAAGTGGTCATCTTAACGAAAAGTGGTCGCAGGCCAAGCCATGCTGCCAGAGCGTTTGTTGCATATGCTGTTACAGCGGATGGCACTGCTGGGGATGGCTTCGGTTGGATAGCTTCAGTTGTTACAAGGGAATGTTACCGTGTTTGCGCCACGGATTTTCCAGTTTCTTATCTCGTAACATATTCAGCGAACGACAGATTCGCTTGCGCGTCTTGTGCGGGGCAATGACATCGTCAATGTAGCCGCGGTGTCCGGCAACGAACGGATTGGCAAACTTTTGCCGGTATTCTTCAGTACGCTCCACGACCTTTTGTTCATCATTCGATTCATCGCGGAAGATAATTTTCACGGCCCCGGCTGGCCCCATAACCGCAATTTCGGCGGTGGGCCAGGCGAAATTGACGTCTCCCCGCAGATGCTTTGAACTCATGACATCATAGGCCCCGCCATAGGCTTTGCGGGTGATGACCGTGATCTTGGGAATGGTGGCCTCGGCATAAGCGAAAAGAAGCTTGGCGCCGTGTTTGATGATGCCACCGTACTCCTGAGCAGTGCCGGGCATAAAGCCGGGTACGTCGACGAAGGTGATGATCGGAATGTTGAACGAATCGCAAAATCGCACAAATCTGCCGGCCTTGATCGACGACTTGATATCCAGGCAGCCGGCAAGAACCAGGGGCTGGTTGGCGACCATACCGACCACATGACCCTCCATGCGTGCAAAGCCGACAATGATGTTCTGCGCGTGCTCCGGTTGCAATTCAAAAAAGTCGTTGTCATCCACGACTTTGTAAATCAACTCCTTCATGTCGTAGGGGACATTCGGGTTGTCCGGAATCAAGGTATCCAACGACATCTCGATGCGATCCGCGCGGTCAGGCGTGGGTCGAAATGGCGCTTTTTTCTTGTTGTTCGCTGGCAGGTAATTGATCAGGGAACGGACCATCAACAGGGTCTCGACATCATTCTCGAATGCGCGATCGCAGACACCAGAGACAGTCGAGTGGGTGATCGCACCACCGAGTTGTTCAGCGGTCACGGTTTCATGCGTCACGGACTTGACGACATCGGGACCGGTCACGAACATGTAGGAGGTGTCTTTCACCATGAAGTTGAAATCGGTCATTGCCGGTGAATACACCGCGCCACCAGCGCAGGGCCCCATAATGACAGAAATCTGCGGTATGACTCCGGATGCCATCACGTTGCGCTGGAACACTTCGGCATATCCGCCAAGCGAGGCCACTCCCTCCTGAATCCGCGCGCCACCGGAATCATTGAGCCCGATCACCGGGGCTCCCACGCGGATGGCGTGGTCCATGATCTTGCAGATCTTTTCCGCATGGGCCTCGGATAGCGATCCGCCGAACACGGTGAAGTCCTGGCTGAAAACGAATACGACCCGACCATTGATCATTCCATATCCCGTCACGACGCCGTCGCCGGGAATCTTGTTGTCAGCCATGCCAAAGTCAACGCAGCGATGCTCCACGAACATGTCCCACTCTTCGAAGCTTCCCTGGTCGAGCAGCAGTTCGATCCGCTCGCGGGCGGTCAATTTGCCTTTGCTGTGGTGGCTCTCGATGCGCTTGCTGCCTCCGCCGAGGAGTGCGGCATCACGTGTTGCTGCGAGTTGTTGAATGATGTCCTGCATTGGTCTTTCCACCTGTGGGCAATGTTGATGGTGCGCATGACGTCTTAGCGATGCAGCCCATCAACAGACCCGTATCGTCGAAAGGATTCCCGGCGGGAATCCGGAATTGGCGCATGAGGCCGAGCAGCTTGTCGCCGAGCCTGGGCAGATTGCTCCTGAAGCCCGAGCTGTTGTGCTCGCATCTGGGCCAGCTATTATCGAAGCCTTACGGAAAAAAAACCATTTATACAAGTTATATCTTTCTATCCTTGGGGCTCTGATTTCAGCCTGGGTTCATGATGATCCAGGCGACGCCAGGCGTAGACAAGATGAACAATCAGCGCAGGTGGGATGCCACTTAGATAAGAATTTAAGCGATGAAAAACAAATATTTACGCCCCGAAAGCCAGGCGCCATAGGATCTCGTCGCCGCCATGATCTCGAATAAACCGAGATGCTGGATCTTCTGATGGGTTAGCTTCGAGCGTCAGCAGGGTGCTGCCTGCGTAGAAAGTTCAGCTATTCAACTAGAATGCAGTTTGCTTCATATGCCTTGAAGGCAGCGCCCAGCAAACATCCGCCCAGCAAACATCCGCCCAGCCAACGTCAGGCTTCTCACGCCCTGATGTCATGTCTTTTCGATTCCGATCCCGATCTCGATCCCGATTAGGTAGCGCTGAGCGGGTTGCACCCTAGGGTATCTTCAGTCCATTTGTCGAGAAGACAGCGGCCTACAGCCTTTCTCCCGGGAAAGGCGCGGCGCTCGCATCCGATCCGCTGGCATCACCTGCCAGGTCGCCCGCAAGCGGGCTCCTACGCCGACCGGCCCCATGGCTGGTAAAGGTCCGCTTGCGGGCGAGGCGCCTTGGCCCCTCTGCGCGCTCTGCGTCTCTGCGATGAATCTTTACATTCTTTGCAGGCAGCACCCTGTCAGTAAACCCCTAAGCCATTGTTTACATAGAGCGTGCGTTTACCTGAGCGCCATTCGACGCAGGAGGCATTTCCCGATCGATGCGGATGCGCGCTTTTCATCGGGCATCCCCTTCCGGTAGTATGCCCGGATATCTTCAGAGTAGATTCCTCCCGGGATCGACATCAATCATATTTATTTGCGGTTGCGGTTGCGGCTGGCAATAGACAGAAATTGCTCATTCACAGATGAGTCATCTTGTCAAGTAGGATCGACCATAAAGGCCAAAGAAAACGGGCCGGAGAAAACGGGCCGGAGAAAACGGGTTGGATAAAGCACAGCTCAAAAAGGCGGGACTCAAGGTCACCTTGCCGCGGATCAAAATTCTCAACATACTTGAAGCCAGCGATGAAAACCACCTGAGTGCCGAAGATATTTACAAATCCTTATTGCTGAATTCGGAGCAAATCGGTCTCGCCACCGTCTATCGGGTGCTGACCCAGTTCGAAGCAGCTGGTATAGTAAATCGCCACCATTTTGACGGTGGCCAATCCCTGTTCGAGCTCAATCGCGGCGGTCACCATGACCACCTGGTATGCGTCGAATGCGGCAAGATCGTGGAGTTCGTCGAGGAGATCATCGAAGAACGCCAGAAGTCCGTTGCTCTAGAGCATGGGTTCACATTGGTACACCATTCCTTGACGATTTATGGGATATGCCCGGACTGCCAGCCGTAACGGCCGACGCCAAGGAAATTACACGTTTCACAGAGTATCTTCCGAAAACAGAGTATCTTTCAAAACAAGAGGAAATTCCCATGCCCTTCCCACTCGTTCCATTACTCGTTGGTGCCGCTGCCGGTGCCTTTGCAACCTACCTCTTGACCAACAAGCTGGGAGCCAAAAAATCGAGTGCTGATCAGGCTCCAGCCGAGCCGATCGATGCAAAGCCCGATGCAACCCCTTTGAGCGACTAGAATCAACGCCAACTTTGATCTTAAGCCAGTTCTGCTCCGAATAGGCCGCGACACGACAGGTCGCGGCACAAAAACGATAATTCCATCGAATAAAGCGCAACGGCCGGATTGACCCGCTGTATTGACTCAGGCGAGAAACACCCTCTCTAGGGCACCACGGCTGACATTGCCGAACCGATCCTCGGCCTGGATGAAATAGCGAACATCGCCGAGGCCCTCGGGAAGCTCGACGGTGAAATAGTTGGCGGTGGTGCGGGCGCCGGTCTGACAGGGATAGGGACCATGGTCAGTCATCGTCAAGGTCTGTTGATGATGTTCGCCGCGCAATTGCAGAGTCACGCTCGCCAGGCCGGACAGGTCATAAATGAAGCTGTGTACGCAGGCTGTGCGCGGCGCATCCATCAAGCCTCCTTGTCCCCACTGTTTCCCGCCGGGGTTCTCGGGGGTGACCCAGGGCGGAAAAATAGTCGGGCCGGTACCATGGGAGCGGTCGGCGGCGAGTCGTTCGAATTCAGCTCCTGCAAGCGACCAGGCGTGGTTTGCGGCCTTGGTTACCTGCTGATCCCAGACCGATTGTCCGGTCCAATACCAGTAGTCACTGGCCTCGGCAGTGAGCAGTAAGCGCATCACATCGGCCAGAAGTGGATGTGCGGGTTCGGCATCCTCCAGCGTATGCACGGCATTCTGCAACGCGGTCAAAACGGCCCAGGAATTCAAGTCTGGAGAATACGGCTCGCGGTAGCGGCTGAACCACTTCATGAATTGCGGGTCGCCGTTGTCAGCGCCACTCCAGGAGCCCGCCTCCAGATGCACGGCCTGGTTCGGATCGGGAGGGAAGCGCTGTAGATAATCGGCGATACCTATCAGCTCGAAGCGCGGATCATCGTACAACCAATCGATCATGGCAGCCGTATTGTGACGATAATAGCTTTCGGCCCCACCGCCGTGATTATCGCCATCTGAATGCAACAGCAAAAAGGGCGGATGCTTAGGATCGAAGCCCCCATGGTCCAGCAAATGCTGATAGAGTTGATCGAATACGTCAGGGTATTGCAATGCCCCGAAACCGCCGCGCGCGTCCTCATTGCCGATATAGCGCTCAGCCGGCACGCCGATGATCTTGTGCGTCTCTCCATCCGGATCGGTGTAGGCTAAGTACTCGGGACGCAACAGGCTCGGGGCGATTTCCGATCCCGTCCAAACATTGTGCAAACGCAGCCAGTCGCTGACCGCAGGGTTGACCTGATCGGCCTGGTTCGGCGGCAGCATGCCTTCGCTGGTACCGCCGTAGGGGTAGTCGCGGCAGGCACGATAGCGATGAATGGAATCGTACAGCACCGCCTCGATCCCCGCCTCGTTCAACGCCGGGATGATGCGCGGATGGAAGGCGGTTTCGGGCGGAAAGAGGATAGTGGATGCGGGGGCGCCGAAAGTGCGTGGAATGAGTTCGCGATGCCATTGGATCTGGCGCACGATATCACGTGCCGGAATCAGTGGCATCAGCGGGTGATAGAAACCGAAGGCGCTGAGATCCAGGCGCGGATTGCCCAAAGTCGTTTTCAGCTCCGCCACTTGTCGTAATTGCCGAGTCCAATCATGAAACCGTCCATCACAGCGGCCCTGTTCTGCGCACAGATCGAGCTGCTCGATCAGCGAGCCGCTCCAACTGCAAGTCAGCCCGCCATGCGGCAGCCCGGCTTCTTCGTATTGGCTGATGGCAGCGGCAACAAAATCGGTATAGGGACCGCCGCGCGAGCCAAAAATCTCTTCCTTTTCGCCATCCCAATAGTTGGGATCGGCGGCATCGTAATAGGGCTGATGCATGTGCTTGTGGATGCCGAAGTACAATTTTGGCTGATCCGCGCCCTGCTTTTGCTGAACCATGACGCGGGGCGCGCGCTTCAGCTCCAATGCACGCATGCTTTTGATCCAATCGCCGCCGCCGGCCTGCTGAATGTCGGCCTTGCGGCAGCCCTCGATCTGCACCTCGATCTGGCCCGCGCCGAACAGCCCTGGCGGGATATCGGCTCGATATCGATGCGTGCCATCGGCCTCGGTGGCGACCAACAGGATCTGCTCTCGATTGACCAGGTGCTCGCGACCATGGTCGCGGAAGACGATCTGCGGAAAAGGAACGGCCCCGTCGGCAAGCAGTTCTACCGAGAATCCAGGGTTTTTGTTGTTTGACTCGCAGTTGAGTCGATCGGGGATGGTGATCTCGAGGAAACGTGTAAAAGCGGTGCTCATGGTTCAGGTACCCAGCATGCGGATGGGAAAAGGCAATCTCATAGGCAAAGCCCAAGCATGCCTGCTCCGGGTGGCTGCTGGCAAGGCGGAAGGAAGCAGGCACCCGGCATTGCCGATACGGTCGCCTCTCCTGATGACAGATGTTGCCGCCGTCGCTGAAGCTCTCCACAGCCAGTGCGCGCGCGATAACAAGCCGGGTTGTGCAACGGACTATTCAGCAGCGGGTATCAGAAACGTCTGGCCTGCGATGATCTCCGTGCCGGTGATCTCATTCTCTTCCTGAATAGCCTGAACCGCGGTGCCGAATCGGCGGCTGATCTCCAGCAGGTCGTCGCCCGGCGCGATGGTATGAACGCCGGTTTCTGGGTTGAAATACCGGTCGCATGTGTCGGCGGGATGTAGATGGCAGTGACCACAGTGATTGCGTCGGCCTCGGGGCCGTTGCTATTGTGCTCTCCGATAACTGGATTTGAAGTCGGGCGAAAAACGAGAGCAAAAAGTGGCTGCCGACTCCGGCTAGCCTCCATATGCAGAAACCTCCACTGATGGTCAGGTTCGAGTCTTAGCGGCGGAGCTGAGGCACGTGTCGTTTAACGACTGCCAAACGGGTCCGTGACCTTCGCGCCCGTCAGCTCCAGGAGTGGGGCTAGACCTGCCCCCAGAGCGCCTGGGGGCGATCAGCTCGTGTGGACGTCGGTGGGCGAATGAGAACGGATCATTCGGTTAGCGTTGCAGCTCGATCTCGCCCGGCCGCCAGGTCTGATCGAACCAAGGTTCCAATGGGCCGTAGAGGCGCAGGATCATGAACCAGCCCTTGCCGGGGATGGTCTGTATCCAGTTGTTTTCCTTACCCTTGGGCGCTTCGGGCGCAAACCAGACGTCCACCGAGCCGTCGGCGTTGGTCTGCAGGTTCTCGTCCTGGCTGCTGACGCTCGGGAAGCGCTGGTCGGTCTGCAGCATGGAGCGGGTCTGGGTATCGTAGACGATCACCGACCAGAAATCCTTGACGGGGATGTTCGGCGGCAGATGCAGCTTGTAGGTCTTGGCACCGTCGAAGGGATTGCCGTCGGCATCGAGCGGCGTCCAGGGATACTGCGAGCCCTTGCCGACCATCTTCTCGGCCATCGCCGGGGTCACGCCGGTGGCGATGTAATAGAAGAAAATGGCCCCGTCCAGGTTGCTCACACCGGGCGCGAGCTCGAACTTGTAGCCGCCGAAGAAGGGCTTGCGCCAGGTGCTGTCCGGGTAGACGAAGGCATCCGTATCGCGGATCTGGTAAGCGATGGCCCGCGCCGTGGCGGCGCCGATCTTGGCGGTATCCGTAAGGATTGCTTTCATCCGCGCATCAGGCTCGAAAGGCTTGCCTTTCTGGATGCCGATGGACGCGAACAGCCCCAGCGTGGTGGGGTCCGAGCCCGCGGCCGGCTCCTCCTGCACGACCTCGTTGAGCATCTCCCAGAAGCGGTAGTCGCCGGGAAAGACGAAATTCGACGGCATGCCCGAGGCATTGGCAAACTTCACCGGCTGGGCGTCGGCCTCGGCGCCGAGGCGGTAGATCTTCAGGTGCTGCTTGACCAGCTCGACGCCGGGCTTTGGTGAACCGTCCACCAGGAAGGACCGAAACGGCATCCAGATCCCGTAGGTGCTCGGTCGCACGACGAAGTAGCCATCCGGTACCTCCCCCTCGTAGCTGGGCGGCAGAATCAGGTACTTGCCTCCCTTGCCCTTGTCCGGGCCGGTGATGCCGACGTCGGCCACCCACTTGTACCAGAAGTCGTCGATCAGCCCGAGCACCTTCGGCGGCACCTCGACCACCAGCGGGCCGTCTTTGGTATCGAGCCAGATGAAGCTGTAGATGGTGTTGTCGTTGGGGGTCAGCTCCACGGTCTTGGAGTCGACCAGGTCCTCCCAGATCACGTCGGTCTGGTTGACCGGGCCGAAGGACTTCAGGGACGCCCGCATGCTGGCCTGGTTGACGATGGGGATGCCGAGCAGATAGGCCTGCAGCGCACGCGAGCGATCCAGGTTGTCATAGAGGGTCTCGATGCTCTCGGCCGTCGGCACCCCGTCGCGCAGCTCCAGGGTGCCGATGGAGGTGTCGAGTCTGTCGGCGATGGCGACGCCCGGCGCGATGTCGGTCGTCATTGTGTATCGGGCTTTGGATGCCGCGTCGGGCGCAGGCGTATCGGCGGCCACCTGCAAGGTTTGACCCGCCTTGATCGCGTCGGACGAGAGTCCGTTCCAGGCCTTCAGCTCGGTCACCGAGACGCCGAAGCGCTCGCCGATTCCCAGCAGATCGTCGCCCGGGGCGACCACGTAGCCGGCGCTCGCCGGGTCGTACTGGCCTTCAGCATGCCGGCGCGGCCCCTGGTCGGAGGCCATGACGCTGCCGACGGCAACGCAGAGGCTCAATGCGACGGTGAGCGCGCACAAGTGTTTGTACCGCCGTGGGCGTTGGATGTTCATACGTTTCTCTGTTTCCGATGGGGATGTGCATAGGTTCTCTGTTGCCGCTGGACAGGCGGGCCGACCGGCCGCCGGCACAGGTCCGGCGCCGGTCGGCCCATGGGGGTCAAACAGGCATCAGTCCTCGCCGTAGATCTCTTCCTGCTGCATCGGCTCGCCGCGGACGTCGGCCTTTTTGATATCCGCTTCCTCCTGCAGCTTCTCGGCCTGCTCCTCGGCAACGGCCTCTGCCGCCCTTGCCTCGGCCTCCGCGGCTTCGTCGGCCATGGTCGTGGCGTCCTCGAGCGTTTCCGCCGACTGCGCATAGACCGCGCCGCCGCACAGTGCAAGGGAGGCGCACATCGCGCCGGAGGTCAGGATGTTTCGAATGTTCATGGATCGGTTCCCCGTGGTTGGGATATGGTTGCTAGTCGGCGCCGGGAATCAGCAACGTATTACCCGCGATGATCTCGGTGCCGTCGAGGTCATTCTCCTCCTGGATGGCCTCTACCGTGGTGGGGTTGCGAAGGTCAGGTAGTCCCAGATGTCGAGCTGGAATCCGAGCATAGCGCGAAGTCTCTCAAATGATGTTTGTTGGAAATCTGCCGGCGGCACGCGGAAGACGCGGACTGCCAAGCACCCTGCCCGGCCGACCCTTGGAGTTCCCGGCAGGCGACGCGTCCGCAAGTAGGCAGACAGCAGCCTATCAGGACGCTGAGAACCATCCTGTTTCCGACGAATGCCGTCATGCTGTTGGCGGCGTTTTTTCCATACCCGTCTTGCGGAACAGACGAAGCGTCCGTCCGCTAATACCGCGATAGACCACCTCGATGACGAGAGAGGCCGAAATCATGCCCGCAAGGATATAGAGGTGGTTGCGCGTAGCGGGGTTCTCCGAGCGGATAACGAGTCGGGTGCCGAAGATGTTGACGACGGCCAAGCCCAGGATCACCGCGCTGCTCAGCACATGGAGCCACAGACTTCGGTCCTCCGCGGGTAGGAATGCCGTGCCCTAGCTTACGAATGCATAGGCGTAGACGGCCACCAGAACGACGTAGATGAGCAGGAGCAGGATGCTGGCAGCCCCGGCGGCAACACCGTCGCCGAACGCCTGATTCAGGAACGCAACCGTGCCGCCCTCGCCGGGCAATTTCAGGGTCAGCTCGAGATACGAGTAGCTGGTGAGCAACGCCAGGATCCCGGCGATCAGAAAGGCAACCTGAGCTGCGCCCTTGGTCACCTCCACCGTGAGTCCGGTCACGGCGAAGATGCCGCCGCCCACCATTCCGCCGATACCGATCGACATGATGGAAAAGGTAACTGACCATAACGATACTCCTTCAGGCAAGTCGTGGCTTGAAAACGAGTTCAGGGCGACGCTGTTCGCCTCGGTTTTCAAGATGTGTGTGGCGAAGACCGTCGCCGATGAACAGCATCGATGCTGCGCGACCATGAGAACGTTCCGAGTTCCCTCTGATCTAGTGGTGGAAGCCGGATGCCTCCTCTTCGCTCAGCGATTGTTGGATGGGATGCGCCTCGATATGCGCGAGGGCGGCCTTGATATTGTCGATGAGCAGCGTGGCCAGGTCGCGACTGACGCCATTGCGCACCAGGATGCGCTGGATCGCCTGCTTTTCGCAGTTCGCCGGCAGCGTATAGGCCGGCACCTGCCACCCGCGTACCCGCAGCCGATCGGCGAGATCGAACAGGCTGAAGCCGGGTTCGGTGCCGTCCTCGAGCTTCCACGAGACCGCCGGGATGCCGCGCGCCATGTCGCCGGCGTAGACGATCTCGAATGGGCCCATCGCCGCGATCTCGTCGGCGAGGTATTGGGCGGTCTCGTAGCAGGCGGTGTGCACCTTGCGGTAACCCTCCCGCCCGAGCCTCAGGAAGTTGTAGTACTGGCAGACGATCTGCCCGCCTGGCCGGGAGAAATTCAGTGCGATGTCGCGCATGTTGCCGCCCAGATAGTTCACCCAGAACACCATGTTCTCCGGCAGGTCTTGCTCCTCGCGCCACAGCACCCAGCCGACACCCAGCGGGGCGAGGCCGAACTTGTGGCCAGAGGCGTTGATGGAGCGCACCCGCGGAAGCAGAAAATCCCACTCCAGTTCCGGGGCGCAAAACGGCGCGAGGAAACCGCCGCTGGCACCGTCCACATGGATCGGAATATCGAGCCCCGTGTCGGCTTCCAGCTTGTCCAGCGCATCGCTGACGGCCTTGACCGGCTCGTACTCGCCGGTGAAGGTCACGCCCAACGTCGGCACCACGCCGATGGTGTTCTCGTCGCAACGGCTGAGCACCTGGTCAGGGGTCATCAACAGCCGCGCCTGTTCCATCGGGATCTCGCGATGCTCGATGTCCCAATAGCGGGTCAGCTTGTGCCAGCAGATCTGCACCGGACCGGTGATCAGGTTGGGCCTGTCGATGGGCTTGCCCTCGGCCTTGCGACGGGCCTCCCAGCGACGCTTCATCGCCAGTCCCGCCAGCATCGCTGCCTCGCTGGAGCCGGTGGTGGAGCAGCCGGCGGTGTGCTCGGGGGTCGGTGCATGCCAGAGGTCGCCGAGCATGCGCACACAGCGGGCTTCGATCTCCGCCGTTTGTGGATATTCGTCCTTATCGACCATGTTCTTGTCGATGCAGGTATCCATCAGCTGATGGATCTCGTCTTCCTCCCAGGTCTGGCAGAAGGTCGCCAGGTTCTGACGGGCGTTGCCGTCGAGCATCAGTTCATCCCGGACCGCGGCAAATACCCGCCGGGGATGCTTCTCGGCATCGGGAAAGCCCGACTGCGGCAGAGCTGCAGCGAGCTCGCCCGCGCCGTAGGTCTCATCGATCGGGTTCTCTTGGGTGCTTGCGCCCGTTTGCTGGGCGCGGTCTCGGTTGGACATCATTGGATTCTCCTCTGAGTTGTGATCGGAAGGTTCAGGCCGCCGAAATGGCGCATTTGTCGGCAATGATCCGCGAAGAGCGAACCCATGGCACTGAACTTGGCGCATGCGGCGCTGAAAAATCATCGCCAACGGAACATCGCAGGCTGCCCTGTCAGAACAAGGCCGTGGCACGCAGGGACAGAATCCATGCGCTGTCATTGCCGCTGTCCTTCTTCGGATTGCTGATGTACTGCACGTCCGGCGTGAGCAGCAATCCGCCGAAGATCTCCCCATTCCAGTAAGCCTCCACGATGGTCTGGTCTCCCGTGCCCGGTGGGTTGGTCGGCTGGTCCGCCGCCGCCGCGTACCCAATCGCCAATCCGATCTGGTCCGCCTTGCTTCGACCGAGGGGATTGTTCATTGCCCCGCCCACCACATAGGAACGCTCTGTCGGCGTCTGGTAACCCCAGGCGCCGTTTGCGCGGGCGAACACCGCCCACCTGTGGTTCAGATTCTGGACGGCGTTCACCGACCAGCCGGTGCTGCGGCTCGGCTGCTCCGGTACCGCGGCCACAGCGTAACAGGTGAACCCGTATCGCGCGTCACCGAGACCAAGAAACTTCGGCGTCCATTGCGCATACCCGAACCAGGCGATGCTCTCTTCGCTGAAGTCATCGCTGGAGAGATTCGTGCCGCCGATGTCGGTGGCGTTCTGTAGGCCCGCGGCAAGTTGCACGGTACTGGTGAGGTTGGCTTGCGCATACGTGCCGAGTCCGGCGATCGGGTAGGTCGAGCTGCCGTTCTGGGCCAAGACCAGATTAATGAAATTCTGCTGTTGGTCTGCCAAATACTGGTTGTCGTCGAAGTCGTAGAACGGATATTACCCGATGGCGAGCAGAAGCTTGTTACCAGGCAAGGCATGAGTATAGGTCAGCTGAGCAAAGGAATCCTCCCCATTGCCCGGTAAGTCGTTGATCGGCGCGATGACCCCGAGGTTTTCGGCGATATCGGCGGCTGTTTGTCGCCACGGGTAGTCCACCAGGGTGTAGGACACCTGTAGGGAGCCCGTTCCGAGGCGCTCGCTATGGAACAGCTCCCAATCGAGCCCCGGGGTTGCCAAGAATTGCCCGGCAGACCAACCACCGTCTGGCAGTCCCCATTGCTGCAGATAACTGACCGGCATGCTCCAAGACAGTCCGATCTCCTTCTTGATCTTGTGCTTGAACCGAGCATAGTCGCTGTATACGCCTTTGGCATCGCGGTTCAGCGCTTCCCACCGGCTACTGCGGGTGATGCGCCGATGCAGACGACCAATTTTCGGCATCGTCTCGACGTCCCGTGGTACCAAGCAAAGGCTTGCTCTCATCGTCCTCCCGCGCCAGGTTCTGTGCCTGTGTCGCGCCCATCAGCAAGATCAGGGCAGATGCAAGGATCATCTGTTTCAGTTTCATTGCGCGCTCCGATCGATGTTGGTTAGCAAGCGGGCAATATCCTGGCGATGCCGCAGCCGCGATCAGCGACCACGGGCGTCGATCCATCGGTCAGCAATCTTCCTGGCAAATCGATGCCTCGGTCTCGCAGTCGCCGATGCACTTCGGTACCGAGACGTCCGCTTCGTCGAAGTGCCGAACATCCCCGCGCGCCGTCGCATCCCGGCAGCGCTGTTTGCATGCCAAGCGCGTCGTCTCGCACCTCGTCGAGCAGTCCGGACCGGTGTTTTCTCCGGTCAGACCAAGCACCTGCAGCTCAGTAGGATCATCGTCGGCGAAGGCTCCAAGCGGCAGCAGAAACAAGCAGGCTAGGACGAGGAATTTCATGGCAGCACCCTTCGGGCAAGTAAATTGGGAGAGCGCGCCGGCCCGATCGAGGTGAGCGCGTCGTCTTGGGCGTCGGTCTTTGCACTTGCGCGGCCGACAAAGCGATGCTCCCAGGTAGAGCAGCTGACCGCTTCGTGCCGTTCGCAAGCTCCGGGCTGGGTGAGGGTCGCTGAGGCGGTCCAACTGCTCTATCTGAAGATGACCCGGCCAGCCGCTCGGGTCAGATCGTTTCGACTTCAGCGAGCCGGCCCAATCCGGGTTCGGCATCTCAGACGCCATGGAAATGCGCGCGCAGCGCCTGCTGCCCCGCGCCGTCGATTCCCAATCCCTCGGAGAAATACCGTTCAACCAAGCCATATCGCTTCTGCATCTCATCGAGTGATTCCTCCAGGTATTCCTGCTTGACACCGAGCACGGCGACGGCGAGCGAGCGCTCGCCGCCGCCAGCAACGAAGGCATCGATCACGTGCTTGAACCGAGGCAGCCTGTAGTCGTTGCTGCGCAGGTAGTCGGCTATCACCGTCTCCTTTGGAACCCCGAGCAGGGTCAGCAGCGCGGCCGCGGCCCAACCGGTGCGGTCCTTGCCGGTGGTGCAGTGAAAGACAGCCGGCGTCATGTTCGGATCGGCCAGGTCCCGGAACAGCCTGCGATAGGACTGTTTCGCGCTCGGCAGGGTGACGAACGCGCGGTAGACCTCCTTGAACATCGCATCGATCCTGCCGTCGCCGAGGGCCTTGTTGGCCTTCTTCGGTTGCTGCAGCAGCGCCTCGATCCGTGCGGCGGCGGCGCCCTTGTCGTTCGCCAGCACGTTCAGCAAGTGGTACTTGACCCCCGACGGGATTTGGTCGGGCCGCGCCTTGACCTCTGCGGTGGTGCGCAGGTCGTAGTCGTTCTTCAATGCGAGCAGCTCGAGCTTGTCGATCTCGGCGTCGCTCATCGGGTTGAAGGTGTCGGAGCGATAGGCGATGCCGCGTGCCACGGTCTTGCCGTCTGCGGTCTGGTAGCCGCCGACGTCGCGCAGGTTGGGCACGGTCTGCATGCCGAGCGCGAGGCCGAGGCTGGCGCCGGGCGCCAGCCCCGGCAGCCTGCCGACCGGGGTCTTCGCATAGCCGGACGACATCATCAGCGTGGCGGCGGCGAACGCCCCGCAGGACAGCGTGCGTTGCATTCAATCTTCCCCTTGTGGAGTTGTCTCGCGGCCTGTATCGAGGTCCGAGAGCGGCCCGCTCCCTCACGGGAGCGATCCGCGCCGGTTCAGGGCGAACACCACTTCGCCCGTTTGCCGGCTAGATCAGTTCGGCCCGGCCTGCAGACTATGGACCGGGGTCCCATCCAGCGCCGCCGCTTGCGCCTTCTCCAGCTTCTCGATGTCCTCCGGCGAGAGCTGCGGACGGTCGATCTTGATGGTCAGCTTGTTCAGCTCGGCCGTCAGCGGAAACGGCGGCAGGTAGTCGGCGTCGTCGATACCGGTGAGGGTGTCGGAGCCGATGTCGAAGCTCTCATCCCATTGCAGGATGATCGGGATGGTCTTCTCCATGCGCTGTTCGGCGACCACCTTGCCATCCACCTCGAGCCTGCCCTTGCCGCCCTTGCCGACGCCGGCGAAGCTGTTGTAGGCGATGGTGCCGAGGCCCAGACCGTCGTACTCGAAGTTGAATTCGACAGTGTGCTGGCCAGGCGTCAGGGCGTCCGGGCCTTCCCACCTCACCCATTCCAGGTTCAGCAGGTTCCAGTTGAACACCGGCTTGCCGTCGAGCAGATAGAAGCCCCAGCCGGCGAAGCGCCCGCCGGAGGTGGCGATCATGCCCTCGGCGCCGCCCTCCGGCACCCTGATGTCCGCGGTGATGGTGTAGGAGGTGTTGAGCAGGTAGGGGGCGTCGCCCTGGGGCACACCGGTCATGGGCCGGGTGTAGACCAGCTCGTTGAGGCCCGCGGTGAGGCTCGGGCGCGGCGCGGCGACCCTGGCGGCCACCGAGGCATTGAGCGGCAGCACCTGGTACTTCTTGGCCTCCTCCAGGAACATCGCGCGCATCTCCTTGACCTTCTCCGGATGCTCGGCGGCGATGTCCTCTGACTGGTTGAAGTTCTCTTCCAGGTTGTAGAGCTGGAATATCTGGTTGTCGAGCGGGTTCTCGTTGGCGGCCTGGAAGGCCTGCCAGGGCGCGCGGTTGACCTTGGTGCTCAACAGCCAGCCGTCGTGGTACAGGACCCATTGGCCCATCATTTCGAAGTACTGGGTCGTATGGCGCGACGGGGCGTCGGCGTTTTCGGCGTCGAAGGTGTAGGCGAAGCTGGTGCCCTCGATGGGCTTCTGCTCGATGCCGTCGACGTACTCCGGTGCCGGGATGCCGGTGACCTCCAGCAGCGTCGGCGTGACGTCGATCACGTGCATGAACTGCTCGCGCAGGCCGCCCTTGTCCTTGATGCGCTTGGGCCAGGAGATGACCATGTTCTGGTTGACGCCGCCAAGCCGCGAGGCGTTTTGCTTGAACCAGTCGAACGGGGTGTCGAAGGCCCAGGACCAGCCGGCGGACATGTGGTTGTAGGCGTACTCGGTGCCCCAGGCCTCGTAGTACTTCATCTGCACGTCCACCGGCGGGCGCACGTCGTTGAAGAAGGCGACCTCGCTGAAGGTGCCTTCCGGCCCGCCCTCGGCGCTGGTGCCGTTGTCGCCATTGATGTAGATGACCAGCGTGTTGTCGAGCTTGCCGAGATCCTCGAAGGCCTGGATCACGCGGCCGATCTCGTGGTCGTTGTAGGCCACATAGGCGGCGAAGACCTCGACCTGGCGGATGTAGAGCTTCTTGGCCGCGTCGCTGAGCTTGTCCCAGGGCGTGAGGATGTCCGCGGGCCAGGGCGTCAGCTCCTCGTCCTCTGGGATGACGCCGAGCTTCTTCTGGTTCTCGAAGATGCGCTCGCGCAGCTTCTCGTAGCCGTCGTCGAACAGGTGCATGGCATGGATCTTGTCCACCCACTCCTTGGTCGGGTGATGCGGGGCGTGCGACGAGCCCGGAACGTAGTGCAGAAAGATGGGCTGGTCGGGATTGGTCTGATGGATGCGAGTCATCCAGTCGATGGCGTCATCCGCCATGGCGGTGATCAGGTTCTAAGAAGGTTCTTCGCCGGTCACCGGCCAGATCTCGGCCTTCGGGTCCGAGCGGTCCATCTTCAGTGTGCCCTCTTGCCCGACCCAGGGGTAGATCTGGGTGGTGTTGCGGAACAGATTCGGCTGCCACTGGTTGGCATCGCCGCCGACGAAACCGTAGAAATAGTCGAAGCCCAGACCGGTGGGCCACTGGTAGAAGGGTCCGGCCTGACTGGCCTGGTAGGTGGGCGTGTTGTGGTCCTTGCCGAACCAGCTCGTGGCGTAACCGTTATCGCGCAGGATGCGGCCGATGGTGGCGTTGTCGACGCCGATGACGCTGTCGTAGCCGGGGAAGCCGGTGGCCTGCTCGGCGATGACGCCGAAGCCCACCGAGTGGTGGTTGCGCCCGGTGATGAGCGCGGCGCGGGTCGGCGAGCACAACGAGGTGGACATGATGCGGTTGTAGCGCAGGCCCGCATTGGCGATGCGGTCCATGCTCGGCGTCGGGATGACGCCGCCGAAGGTGCTGGGTACGGCGAAGCCGGCGTCGTCGGTGAGGATCAGCAGGATGTTCGGGGCGTCCTTTGGCGGGACCACGGTCGGCGGCCACCAGGGGGTGGATTCCAAAGCGTCATCTTTGATGACACCGCTGAAAGGGGGCGCGGGCGGAAGTTGGAGCGATCGATGGCCCGATAGCCTGCGGTCAGCGTCCAGACTGTCGTGCTGAGGTCTGTTCGGGCGTTGCGCTCGTGTCAAGGCTCAGGGGACCGGCCACACCGCGTATCTTCGTGGCTTTGTTGCCGAAGTCGGCATACACCAGGTCGGTGTAGAGAGACCATGATCCCTTGCGTGCCTCGCCCATGAGCATGAAGGCTATGTCCAAGTTGCTTAAATAGTCATCTGGCGATGTCTCCGCGCTGACACTCAGCGGGCCTCGTTCGATGCCGCGCGGACTGATGACAGTCAGATCCGCGCTGGCGTCGAGGGCAGGCAGCCAAAGATAGGGAACGGCGCGGAAGTGCCAACGGTCTTCGTCGGTCGCCGCCGTCGCCACCATGGGTCCGAAGCAAAGGCCGAGCGCGGCCAAGAATGTGGCAAAAGGAATTCGGGACTTGAACTCGGGCATCGGTTTGTCGACAACTTCAAGCTAAGTTATGGCTGATCAAGGCACTGTTGTGCGGGAAATCAACTTGGCCAAACCACAGCGCTCTTGTGGTCGATGGAGGCGCCGCGGGGGCAATCATGCCAGCACCTACTGGCAAACTCGGAAAGGGCGATAAAACCTTGTCGATTGGCCGGGCACTTTACACTGTCTGGACGGAGCCTGCTTGATAATTCGCGACAAAATCGGGATCGGCATCTTAGCGTCAGATCGAAAATGCGCAGATGGGATACAGTCGCCTTCGATCTCAATACCGATCCCGATTTCGATTCAGAGCGCATCGTTTGCTCTCCAGGCACGGCAACCTGTACGCGAGCCTTGAATACTTGCACAGTCTCATTGCCCGAACCGCGAGCGCCAGGCGGTCGCCGTGCTGCTGGACCAGCGACGAAAGGCGTGGCCGAAGGACGCGGTTTCCGCATAGCCCAGAAGCGCCGCGATGGCGTCGATGGGGAGCCTGGTATCGCGGAGCAACTCGCGAGCGATGGCATAACGGCTCTCGGCCAAGCGCCCCGCAAAGGTCGACCCCTCTGCACGCAGTCGACGGTTCAAACTTCTTGGGTGAAGACCCATCAGCCGGGCTATTGCTGCCCGATCGGGAGCCAAATCGGACAGGAAGGCACCCGCCACCATCAAGCGCATCAAGAGCCGACGGACCTTGTGCGTGAGCCCGCCGCCGAAGGCAGCATCGAGCGATTCCAGATCGCGAAGAGCAAGGACAAAACGATCTGCATCAGCATCAACGCACGGCCGGCTGAGATCTGCCTTGGGAAAAACGATCGCGGCCTGCGGCGCCGCGAATCGGAGTTGGGTACGAAAATGCGCTCGATAGGGCGTGATATCCTCGGGCGCTTCCCGGAATAGGCGAATCTCGGTTGCGCACCAATCTGGACCGGCAAGCTCGCGGATGATGTTGTTAGAGATCGCCAAGGCTCCATCATAAATATGACCGGCGCCCACAATATCCGAACAATACAAGGCATAGCCGAACAAGGCCTGGTCGCCGCTGGTCCAAAGATAAGGAATCGCCCCCCGATCGTGCAGATGCAGGTTCAACGTCACTACACGAAGCGCGCTGCCAATGTTGGGCGCCAGGCGCGCGGCTCGGCCGACCGCACCTATAACATTCAGGCCCTTGGACCGCCCGAGTTCGATTCCGGGGCAGCGACAGCCGGTTGCCACCGCCGCGTGCTCCAGCAGGCGGCCGACCGCGCTGAACGCGATGGTGTTGTCCGCATCCTGGAACAGCGCTGGATCACATCCCATTGCGCGGATGACGGCATCCGGATGCAAGTCATGGTCTGATAGCAGGTCCGGCAAGTCGAGCAGCACCGCCATGCGCACCGCGCCTTCCGTGGCCAGACCGAGAGCGGCAAGGCGGCATTGCGAGTTTCTATCCAGCGTTAACATAGGCTGGTCGATGTTGCTTGCTATTGCGGTAATTGCGACGGGTTAGGCCTCAGAATATTCTGATTGCTATCGGATGTGCTATTTGACTGGATTGTATTGTCTGCGTTATCCGGCTCTTCCTGATCAGCGCGATGTTGAGTCTGTACTCTGTTGCGACGCGGCAAGAAAAGGCTCGCACAGAGGCACCTAGAAAAAAGCTCGCACGCAGATGCAAAGACGAGGGGAAGAGAAGAGGAAGCTCGCGCAGAGGCGCAGAGGAAAGCAAGAGAAGTCGTCGACGTAACCAACGCAATGCCCTCTTCTAAGGCGATTTCTGTCGAGAAATAGACCACCTGGCTTGTCTTCTTATCCGGCATCGACGTTGCGGCAACCGGCCCAATAGAGCGACTAGAGGCGGGTTGCCGCTTCACGAAGGCGAACGCGCATCCGGCGCCAGTTGGTCTGTTTCTCTCCGGCAATCGCCCAACGGCAAACGCTTTCTCAGTCTCTTGGCAACAACAGGGTATTACACCTGCATCCGAAGGCTGCCCAGAAGGCTGCCCAGCGCCCGAATGACGCCTCAGGGCGAGCACGTATAAATCCTCAGCCGAAGATGACCTTAGCGCGGTAGTCATCATCCCAAGCGGCCTTGCGGCGCTTCTGTGACATGCGCAGTTTGGAAGGCTCCCGTTCGAACAGATTCATGCACAGGTGGCGCATCGCGGTTAGGATCGCCGGCGCGTTGCCTTTGTGGACGCGGCTGGCGTTTTCGGCGAAGACGACATCTAGACGCCAGTGCAAACGGTTCTCCACGCCCCAGTGATCGCGTACGGCGTGAGCGAAGCGCTTGGCGTCGGCGGGGATCGAGTTGATGAACAAGCGCCGCTCCACGCTGTGGCGATCCTCGATCCAGCACTCACGCTTGACCAGACCGATGCTGTACAATCGCTTCCAGCGCTCGGTTTCGGACAAGGTGCCCAGTTCTTCGGTGATCCAGTAGCGGCGCACTTCTAGACGCTCGTGATGCTTGTTGGTCTCCTCGGTGTCGTCGTGCAGGACATCGGCGAAATCAGCCTCGGCCGCCGTAGTGAAGAACTCATCGACCTCCTCGTGCAGCGTGCTCTGATTGCCTTTGAGTCCGAGGACGTAGTCGCCGCCCTGATCGATGATCTGCGCGGCGATCTTGGTCTGACAGCCCATCGCATCACTGGTTACGATGCAGCCCTTGAGTTCCAGCAGTTCCAGCAGCTTGGGGATGGCCGCACGCTAGACATCGAGCTTCTCATGACCGAATGGCATAGGGCGTTTTCTCTCTCGATTCCGATTCCGATTCCGATAGCGACCCGACCCCGATTGCACTCCGCCGATGTCTGGATGGCGTTATATAGGTTATTCATGAAAAGAAGATCGAAAAGGACAACCACCGCGAACTGGCAGCAAAAGAATGGGAAGAGCGCCATCGTGCAAAGTACTGACAAACACCTCGTCCTCGATAGCAGCGCCATTCTCGATCTTTGGCTGGACAAAGACATCGCGACCAACGCCACCGGAAAACTGTTGGACATGACCCGTGGCAGTGCGATCCGAATTTGGATTAGTGCGTCCACGCTGAACACGCTCGACTGTATCGCGGTCAGCCGCTTCAAGCAGGCCGGAATTCCAGCAGTCGATGCGCGCCTTATCGTTAAGCGGCTTATAGCAGCGCTGTTCGAGCAGGTCGAGATACTGACCTGCTACGGGTTCGAACAGAAAGATCTGTATCACGCGGCCAGCGATTTCGAAGACGCACAGATCGTCGCGAGCGCAAGGTGTTTGCACGGCTGTCAAGTCCGTATCGTCTCCGTAGATCAGAGCTTCGACGCCTTGGGAGAGATCCAAGTGCTCACACCCGCAGAAGCAATCGACTGGATAGAGAGCCCGGTGGAGCCTGTCATCACAGCCGCCATCCCATTCGTTAACCTTCCCCTTCAGCAAACCCTGATTCGCTCCCGGCTGGAGCGAAACCTCGAAACCGTGCTTCGCCACGGCCAATACATCCTCGGCCCCGAGGTGCGGGAACTCGAAACACGCCTCGCTGCCTACACCGGCGCCAAGCACTGCATCACCGTCGCCAGCGGCACCGAGGCCCTGCTAATCAGCCTGATGGCGCTCGGCATCGGCCCCGGCGACGAAGTCATCACCACGCCGTTCACGTTCGTTGCCACCGTCGAGGTCATCGCCCTGCTCGGCGCAACGCCGGTGTTCGTCGACATCGAGCCCGACACCTGCAACATCGACGCACGGCTGATCGAGACCAAGATCACCGACAAGACCAAGGCGATCATGCCGGTCAGTCTCTACGGGCAGCCGGCGGACATGGACGCCATCAACGCCATCGCCGCCCGCCATGACCAAATCCCGGTCATTGAAGACGCCGCCCAGAGCTTCGGCGCCACCTACAAGGGCAACAAGAGCTGCAATCTCAGCACCATCGGCTGCACCAGCTTCTTCCCCAGCAAGCCGCTCGGCTGCTACGGCGACGGCGGTGCCATCTTCACCAGCGACGACGCCCTCGCCCAAGCCTGCCGGGAGATCCGCGTACATGGCCAGAGTCAGCGCTATGTGCACACCCGCGTTGGCGTCGGCGGACGCATGGATACCCTACAATGCGCTGTTGTCTTGGCCAAACTCGATCGTTTCCAGCACGAGGTCGTCCAGCGTCAGGCGGTCGCCTGGCGCTACCACGAATTGCTCAGTGCAAGGCAACAACGGGTCGCGACGGCGACACCCGTAACCCAACAGATCCGGCTGCTGCCCTGGCCCGCCGAGGAACGCACCAGTGTCTTCGCCCAGTACACGTTGCTCGTGGACGATCGACCGGCCATCCAAGACAAGCTTAAAGCCGCCGGCATCCCAACGGCGGTGCACTACCCGGTGGCGCTGAACCAACAACCTGCCTACGCCCATCTATGCTGCCCGCATTGCACACCGATTGCGCAACGACTTGCAGATCAGGTCGTCAGCCTGCCGATGCATGCCGATCTCGCGGCGCAGGATCAGATGCGTATTATCGATGCCTTGCTCACAGCAGACGCCTGAAGCTGGGTTGGCAACGGCGCGTGGCAGCGATGCCCATCGCCTACCTGCTCGAATACCACCCGGTTGAACCGATTAACCATCATGCATCCTTTGCCCGCGTGAGCCCAGATGGACTAAGAACCTGTCTGGCAAAAAATGTCTATCAACGTCAAGTACTTTTTCTTCGAGGACAAGCCATGGGATATCCGATTGACCTGACGGACGCCGAAAGGGCACGGATCGAACAGCATTTTCAACCCCGTGATCGACGTGGCAGTGCCAGCCTGCATGCGCGCTAACAGTCGCTCGGCATCGCCGAGTCATGGGATGATCGACTCGCAATTCGTCGACGAGACACGCGGACTCGTCTTGCACATTTCCACCAAAGTCAAACACGTATAGGCTATCCTTCCGAAACCTTGGATGGTTGAGCGCGGTTTCGCTTGGCTCGGTCGATTTCGCAGGCTCAACAAGGATTTCGAGATCCTGACGGGTACTGCTGAGAATATGATCCATATCGCCATGCTCGAGAAAACGCCTGCAAATTGCGGCTGAACTTTTGCCAGACAGACTCTGAAAGGACGGAGGACAAGTTTAGAGCGAATTGAACTATCCAACCTGACGCCTTGCGTCAAACAAGCCCGTCAACCCGGCCAGGTACTGGTCGGAACGAACGAAAACCGAGAGGCCTGGAATGTTGCAAACGATTGGCAAAGCACTGCTTGTGTTCATGCTGCTCGGCGTCGCCTTTGTCGTGCTGCTTTTCCTAGCCTATCCCATGGACGCTAGGATACCCGCTCAACCAGCAGCAAGCTATCAAGAGGCCATCCTGCGCTTCGAGGCAGTCAAGGCGGCGGAGTCCGGGCTGCCGCTACATCCCGGCTGCGAATCACAACTGCTGACAAATGGCGCGGCGACCGAGCGGGTTGCCGTGCTCTTTCATGGTTACCGCAGTTGTCCGCTCCAGTTTCGGATGCTGGGCGAACAGCTGCACAAGATGGGCTACACTGTGCTGCTGCCACGCATGCCGCAGATGGGCTTCGAATCCCGGCCAAACGACAACCACGGCACACTTGGCATTGATGAATTGCTCCAGTACAGCACAGAAACACTGGATATTGCCCAGGGATTGGGCGGCCAGGTAACGGTGGTCGGCTTCTCGGCTGGAGGGCTGTTGGCCGCCTGGGCCGCGCAATATCGTGACGACCTGGATCGCGCCGTGATGATCTCACCTTTCCTGGAACCAGAATTTCTACCGGACGCCATCGCCCGGCCTGCGGCCAATCTCTTGCGTGTCATGCCCAACCTCTATGTATGGCAGGATGCAGATCTCAAGGAGAATGTGCCGAACCCAACCCATGTCTATCCGCGCAACGCAACGCGCCCGATCAGCGAGTTCATGCGGCTGGGGTTTGCGCTGCGCAAAGCAGCAAAGCAGAATGCACCAGCACCAGATAGGGTCGTGTTTATCACCAATGCGGCCGATGATGCCGTCGACCCGGACCCGATAAACGAGTTGATCGACGCGTGGCATAGCCAGGGCTATGAATCCATCACCAGATTCCAATTCGAGGCAGTACTCGAACTGGATCATGACTTGATCGATCCGCGACATCCAAGGGCGAAGACCGCTGTCAGTCATCCTATTCTGATCGACTCTATTGTGGCCGGACTGGAATAAGACGCCTGAAAGCGGGAGCCTATGCCGCATCTTGGGTTTCCTAAGTAGCGGTTCATGAATAACCTATACCACGCTATCCAGCCATCGGCGGAGTGCAATCGGGGTCGGGGTCGCTATCGGAATCGGAATCGAGAGAGAAAACGCCCTATGCCATGCGGTCATGAGAAGCTCGACGTCTAGCGTGCGGCCATCGAGTCTGTCGGCTGGGCCTAGCGCTAATGAGAGCATGTGAAAGGACAGCGTAACGCGAAGGATCAACGCCTGCGCTCATCTTAGGCGCGCATCGCAGGCCATCGCGCTGAAGATTGCCGAGGGTAACGGCAAAGCGACGAGCGGGGATCGACGCCGGTCGTTTGAAATCGCACCAGGCTCGGCGCTGGAGTGCGCTGCGATTCAGGACGTGCTCGCTGGTGTGCGATGCGTTGTGCGCAGACGACAACAGCAAGCAAAAGGCACTGCTCGATCGTCTTGTGGTCATGCTCACGAAGCTCGGACAGCGTGGCTAGGCGGTCAGCGAGGAGCTTGGCGGATAGCGGGTTGGTCAGTTCGATACCTTCGCTGATACCTTCGCCGATACCGATACCGATACCGACGCCGATAGCGGTAGCGAATGAGTCGGCAGGCGACACCCAAGCCAACAACCTGTTTAGCTTGTTTCTGCACCATCACTAACTGTTGCCGGCGCCGCGGCTGTCCGTCAGCAGCCAGCAGATCGTCCAGAATGGGTTAAGGCGATTGCTGTGGAGAAACAGGCCACCTGGCTTGTCTTTTCGTCCGGCATCGACGTTGTAGCAACCTGCCCATAGAACGGCTATGGGCGGGCCGGCGTTTGCGAAGGCGAACGAGAATCCGCCGCCAGCTGGTCTGTTTCTCTCCGGCAATCGCCTAAAGCATCAGCAGAGCCCGGCGCTTTGCGTCATGAGGCGGCGCGGCCGCAACAAGCTATCTGTTGTCTTCCGATTTCATTCAGGGCGCGTTGACCATCGCTCGGTTCCTGGTCGATCGGATGTCGTTTGCCCTCGGCAGTGATGGTACCGAGGAAAGTCAGAAATGAAAATTCGCCGTCCCGCGCGAACTTCAGTTGGCCTAATTTGTTGTCCGCTGTATGGGTGGACGCATTGGCCGACAAGGAGAGCTGGTGCGATAGCCAGTCTTTTGGCAGGCCTGCTTCGGCTCCGGTGACCAGCCACCATCCCTGCTCGGTAACCAGGCGGATCTGGTACAGCTCGGTCGGGGATGTGCCGACGCCATACAGGCCGGGCGCAATGGTTAGTCGATCCTCGGCGCAATGTGCCGCGACAGCATCGCCAATGGCTTGGTAACCGGCGGCGAGTGGATGGCCGTCGGTGTCCTTAGCGTACAGGTTGGTCGCCATCCTGGCATTGGCCAATAATGCAGTGGTCACATCGACGTAACGCCCATAACGGAGCCTGGAAAGCCGTTCTGCAAAGGCTTGGATGCGGGCAGCCTCATCTTGCACCAGTGCGAGGTATTCAGAAGGAGGCATCATGCCATCCGTGGCCAGCGCGTTGGACATCGCGTACTCTTTGGTCGGTATCAATGTGATCATGAGATCTGTATCGGACTGCTCGTATAGGGTCGCCAAACGCTCCGCGGCGCGCACCATGATCTCCCAACCAGCATCCACGGCCGGGTGAGACATGCTGTTGGCATGGCGCAGAGCAGGTGTGAGTGCCATGCTGCTGTCATCCGCCAGCGTTGCTTGCCAAATTTCATTTGGCGGTGCCGGAAAGTTAACTTTCGGTGCATCGCCCGGGTTGAGATCAGGATCGACTCGATAATCTGCCCAGATCGGATTACCGTAGGCCTGCATAAAGGCCTCCAGTGGGTCATTGCCAGCATAAAAGGCAATGATCAGCGTTTTTGGCTGCAATGCGCGGGCTTTGTCCGCGATATACAAATAATCGAGTGCCGACCAGCCGCCAGTGGACATATTGTAAACAGCCGCCGGTGGCAAACCGAGACGCCTTGCCAACACGCTGGGCCAGTTCTGTTCCAATGCGGCATTGTTGCCATAGGTTTGACTGTCGCCGATGGTAATGATCTTGGGGCGTACCGCAATGGCGCGGTTGCGAAAGCCAAGCAGATCATTGGGACCCATGACACCGAGGTCCGCAACCAGCGGCTTTGCGCGCTTGACATGCGGGTCTTTCAGGATGAAATCGCGCGAGTTCAGGTCTTGGACACGAAACACATTTTGATAGAAGGGCGGGACACGCTGGTCGCTCTGAACCAATTGCAGATCAGCAGGCACGCCGAGCAGACCAGGAGCCAGCCAGCGGATCAGGCCAATGCCGAGAGCCAGCGTCAACAGGCTGCTGAACACAAGCAACAGGAATTCCTTACGCATCGTCTCCAGAGGGCTCCTTAATGTCGAAATTTGGTGTTGAAAATTGAGATTCCACCACAGCAATTTTTCTTAGGAGAAGTTTGCTGGGTGCATTGTCATCCAACCCCAGTCCTACTGGGTCCAATGCCCAGCGGTAGCTCATGCGGTCATACGCGCCAGCAAGGCATAGGTCAGCCCGATGCCAACCAGCATGCCCAAAAGCGCCGCGCCAAACGCATGCAGGCGCAATCGAGCGATGAGTGCCTGCTCGTCCTCGGTGGAAACGATAAATGGCTGGCGAGCATCACCGCCTTTGGCGACGCGTGACAGGGTCGGTTCGGAATTGATCCGTTGTTCGGCGCGCTCTGCCAACTGCTCGGCCTGGGCGCGGACCCGATCCCATTCGGCCTGATCCACTTCGCCATCCTGGTCGAGGTCGAAGGAGCGCATGCGTTCAGGATCGCGTTTCCATTGCGCCAGCAACTGCCGGGTGAGCTGTTGTCGTTCACACACGCCGCGACGCGGGGTTTCGAAGTGGCCGAGCACATAGACAGGCTCGCCCTCGACAATACGCTCCTCGGTTTTGCGGTAGCGTCGACGCTGACTAAACAGCGCGCCGAGGCCGCTGCGCCTGCGCACCCCGGAGTCGTACCACACATCCATGTAACGGCATTTGAGCGCGGCTCTAGCCGGGTCCACCAAGCAGCGGCCGGTGCCGTCGTCGAGGATGAACGGACGCTCGGCATCGCCCCGCTCGATGGTCACCCAGTTCTCGTTGCGGCCCGAGCGGCGGCGCTCCTGAATGCGGTAGCGATACCAAACGCAGGCAATGCCTGTCAATTTGGCGGCAATGGGTTCGCGCTGCGGATGCGCCAGGCCCTGTAATTCCAGGTATCCCTGGGACGCCGAGCGGATGCGTGCGGTCGGGGTGTCTACGACCAGCCGGAGTTTCCAAAATGCGCCAAGACTCAGCCGCAGCAGGAAAAAAGTCATCCCAGCGGCGAACAGGCTGGCGATCCAGAAGCCGACCGGATCGGCGTGGCGGGCGGTTTCGGCGAGAAGGTCCAACATGGGATGGATGGCTCGCTACACGGCGGCAGTCACTGCTCCCGATCCGGGCTTGTTGTCGCGCTACTCAAGCGAACAGTCCGGCAATGTCGACATCCTTGCGCGCGTCCTTGAACTCCAGCAGCTCGAAGGGCTTGAATGCGAACAGGCGAGCAATGAACAGATCCGGGATTTGCTGTAAGCGCATGTTGTTCAGATTGGCGCTCTCATTGTACAGCTCGCGCCGGTCGGCAATGGTTTCTTCCAGCTGGGAGATGCGCCGGGAGAGCTGCTGAAAGCCCTGATTCGCCTTCAATTCCGGATAATTCTCGGCCAAAGCGAATAACCGGCCAAGCCCGTCGCGCAGCGCGCTTTCGGCATTCCCCAGACCGCGCAGATCGCCGCGCGCCTGGGCATTGGATACCTGGGCGCGCGCGTGCACAACGCGTTCCAGCGTTTCCTGTTCGTAGTGCATGTATTGCTTGCACACGGCGACCAGTTTGGGCAACTCGTCATGGCGTTGTTTCAACGCCACATCGATATTGGCCCAGGCCTTGGCCACCGCGTGTTTCAGGCGCACCAGATTGTTGTACATGGCTGTTGCATACAACGCCAGTACCACCAGCGTTGTCGCAATGATGATCAATGTCAGGCTCATGATTCTGCTCCAATGGCTCACATCTGCGGGCATGCTGCGCAGCGCTCAGTCCAGCCGGTCCACGTCCACCGACACCGCCAGTTGATGTTCCCCGCCACCATAAAATACGCCGCGCACCGGGGTTACGTCCTGATAGTCACGTCCCACCGCGGTGGTGACATGCTGTTCGTGGATCAGGCAATCGTTGGTGGGGTCGAAATCGACCCAGCCGCCGGTCTGCGTCAGACCCGGTACGAATACCGAGAACCAGGCGTGGGATGCATCGGCACCGCGCAATTTGGGCTGCCCCGGCGGCGGCAGGGTTTCAAGGTAGCCGCTCACGTAGCGAGCCGGCAAGCCCAGCCCGCGCAGACAGGCAATGCCGACATGGGCGAAGTCCTGGCAAACCCCGCGCCGATGCGCTAAGGCATCGGCCAACGGCGTTGCCACCGTCGTGAAGTTCGGGTCGTATTCAAACTCGGCAAAGATACGGTTCATCAGATCGTAGGCCGCCTCCAGAATGGGCCGCCCGGGGGTGAACGATAGCTTGGCATAGTCCAGCGCCGAAGCATCCTGGGGAATTGCCGGGGACGGCATGGTGAAAATCCGTGCAGCGATGTTGGCCCGGTCGCGCTTTTCGGTCAGCTGGTCGCGCACTTGCTCCCAAGCCGGGGTCTGTGCCAGATCCGGCTGCCAGGGGTGGTGGACCTTGACTTCGCTGACGGCGCTGACCTCCAATGCCGAATGCGACTGCTGAATGGAGAAGTAGTTGACCTGATTGCCGAAGATGTCGCGGTGCTCACGCGACACCGAGGGCCAGGGTAGAACGCGCACCTGGCTGCTATTGCACTGCTGGAATGGGGTCTCGCGGGGTTTTAGGTGCGCAATGCTGTGACATAGCGACACCGGATCGCCATAGGTGTAGCGCGTAACATGACTAATACGATAGCGCATGCTGAACTCACCCGGCTCGACGCAATGGCGGCAATGTGTGTTCGATCATATGATGCGGCTGCTCCTCATGGCGAAAATACTGAGCGGTCAAAGCGTCGGAAAGCGCCGCCATGCCGGCTTCCAGCGAGTTTAGCAGGTCGTCCAGAGCATGCCGGGTCAGGCTGTCGCCATCGATCTTGGCAAGCTGGTCGAGTTCGGCCAGCCGCAGCTCGGTCAACAGCCGCAGGACGCGCTTTTGCGCGACGCTGCGGACCGGCGCCATGGTGTCGCGCGGCATGTCCTCGATCAGATGCTCCAGTTGCACCACCTGATAGGCCAGCGAGCGCGGGTTGAGTTCGTCCTGAAACACCAGATCCAGCAAGGCGCCGACCCGTGTGCCTGCCTGATAGCGTCGGCGATAGGTGATCAGGCTGTCGGTGACGCCGAGCACTGCCTCGACGATCGTACCTTCCTCATGGTCCGGCCCTGTAGAGACCAGCGTCGAGCGGAGCAATGTGGCAAGATTGATGCCGCGCTCCAGTCGCCGCCCGGCCTCCAGAAAGTGCCAGCCCTCGTTATGGGTCATGTTCTCGTGGGTCAACGCCGAGAAGGCCACCAGCGAAGTGATCAGTGGATCCAGCACATCCAGCGCCCCGCCCAGGGCGCGTGGCGGCCGGCGTGTCAATGCATTCAGGTGCCGGTCGATGTCGTTGACCACGCGCCAAGTGTCGTTGGACAGGCGGTCGCGTACCGACCAGGCCGCTTGGCCCAAGGCTTGCAGTGTCTGTGGCAAGCCGCCGATGCGCTCGAGGTCGGTGATCAATGACAACATCTCCGGCTGCGGTGCCGCCAGCAATGCCGCGGCCCCTTCGCCGATAAATCCCGGATAGGTCTGGCTCTGATGCGTGAGCGCTTTCAGCAGCGAATGCATACAGGCTCCGGTGTCCTCGGCGGCGGCAAAACTGGCCCGCTCGGTGAGCTTGATGACGGCTACACGCAAGAGTCGCACCAGGCCCTCCGCACGCTCGGCATAACGGCCGATCCAGAATAAATTATCTGCCACCCGCGAGGAAACCTCGCTTTCGCGGATGACCGCAGGTGCCAGGTGATCGCCGGTCACCAGCAAGCTTTCCTGGCGTTCCGGTTCGCTGGCCAGCACCCAGGTATCCTTGCCCAGACCGCCAAGCTGGCTTGACACCATCGGCGTCTCCTGATCCAGCGCAACCCGACTCAAGCCGCCCGGCATGACCGCGTAGCCTTCTTCCTCGGCGACCAGGAAGCTGCGCAGCACGAAGGCTCGCGGTGCGATCCGACCGTCCATATAAACCGGCGCCGTGGACGGCGTGACCTCCTCCTGTGCCACATAGCCGAAGGGTTCGTCGCGGATCGCGGCGACCAGGCGATCGCGCTCTTCAGCGCTGAGTTTGCGCCCAAACAAGACCCGCGGACCGGCCGCCATGCCGGCGCGGGTGCGGGCAGGTTTAATCACCAGGCTGTCGAGGTTGGCGATGACAAAGTCGCGGTCTTCGCGCCGACCGCACCACCAGGTGTGCAGATGCGGCACCAACAGCTCCTCGCCGAGCAGATGCTGGCACAATTGCGGCAAAAAGGTCATCATTCCCGGGTGCTCTAAAATCCCGCTGCCCAGGGCGTTGGCAATGGTGACATTGCCGGCGCGCACCGCCTGCACCAGCCCCGGCACACCGAGCAGCGAGTCCTCGCGCAATTCCAGCGGATCGCACAAGCAATCGTCGACGCGCCGCAAGACCGCATCGATGCGTTCCAGCCGGCCCAAGGTGCGCAGCCACAAGGCGCCGTCACGAACGGATAGATCAGCGCCTTGTACCAGCGTGAAACCAAGATAATTGGCCAAATACGAATGTTCGAAATAGGCCGCGTTGATTGGGCCTGGCGTCATCAGAGCGACCCTGGCCTGGGCGTCCGTCCGTGGTGACAGCCGGGTCATGGCGCGGCGCACAGAACGATAAAAACCGGCCAGCCGATGCACATGGGAATCGCGAAACAAACTCGGCACCACGCGCGAGAGAACCACGCGGTTCTCCAGCGCATAGCCGGAACCGGATGGAGTCTGGGTGCGATCGCCAATGACGCGCCAGTGCCCATCGGAGTCGCGGGTCAGATCGACGCCATAATGCACCAGCGGACGCTGGCCGGCGACCTCGACGCCCTGGCAGGGCAGCAAATAGCCGCCGCAACCGTCCACCAGCTCCACTGGCAGCAGACCTTTTTCGATCAATTGGCGCGGACCATACAGATCCAGCAGCACCGCGTTGAGAAGCTCCGCGCGCTGAATCAGGCCGCGTTCGAGACTGGTCCATTCCTCGCCACGGATCAGCAATGGCAGCGGGTCCAGCTCCCAGGCGCGGGACATATTGCGTGGATCGCCATAGAGATTATAGGTGACGCCGTTGTCGCGCATCAGCCTGCGCGCCTCGCGCCAGCGGCTGTCAATGCCAGTGGGACCGAGTTGGCGCAAGGTATCGAGGAGGTATTGCCAATGCGGTCGCAGCGAGCCATCGGCCGCGCGCATTTCGTCGAAGCCGCCGGGCGGCGGCAAATAGGCATCTTCAAGGCGCGGGTCGTCGAGTGGAGCGACCTGGGTGGAGGCGGACATGTAGACTGGTATCCGGGGGAGACGAACTGATCCATGATTACACACGCACCTGGACCGGACCGCAAGGCCATCCAGCGGTTTCATGCGATTATCGGAAATTTAATCCAATAGATCACCCGGGGTTGACATCTGCTCTCAAACAGGAGCGGTCCTGCGGCGCAGACAGCTTGCGCGCCAATTTCGTGCGCCAGGCGAACGCTTAAGCGATCAGACACTAAGGTAATTGATAAAAATCACCTTGAAGTCAGACGCAGAGACTGCGAAAGGTTTGGGGCTCGGGCACGAATTGCCGCGGCGAGTAAGCGAAAGCGAAAGGGGAAGCAAAGAATGCGGCCGGGTGCTGCCTTCAAAGAAGGTAAGGATTCACCGCAGAGACGCAGAGTGCGCAGAGTGCGCAGAGGGGCCAAGGCTAGGCTGTCGAAATCTGCAGTCTCGCTAAAACAAGCGCTTCCCGGTTGTTGGATGCTTAGTCGGTGTCGGGATCGGTGTCGAGGTCGAAATTTGGGATTGGTATCGAGCTGGCTGCTTTGATCGATGAGCGGATTCGATTCCGATTCCAGTAGCGACCCCGACACCGATGAGGCTTCCCCAGTGCGTTCGATGATGCAATCCAAGACCCGGAATCGGTTTGGCATCAAAACTCAGGGCATTTCGACGGCCTAGGCCAAGGCGCCTCGCCCGCAAGCGGACCTTGACCAGCCGTGGGAGCCGGTCGACCTAGGAACCCGCTTGTGGGCGACCCGGCAAATGATGCCAGCGGAGCGGAGGCAAGCGCCGCGCCTTCCCCGGGAGAAAGGCTCTAGGCCGCTGTCTTCTCGACAAATGAACTGAAGATACCCCAGGGTGTAACCCACCCAGCGCGACCTGATCGGGATCGGGATCGGGATCGAAAAGACACGACATCAAGGCGTGACAAACCGGATGTTTGCTGGACGGATGTTGGCTGGACGGATGTTTGTTGGGCGCCGCCTCCGAAGAATATGAATTAAACTTTATTCTGATTGAATAGCTGAACATGCTACGCAAGCAGCCCCCATGCGCCCTGAGTCGATATCGGATCAGTATACCCAGGGGACAAATTTGTGCACGCGTCGTGCATAGTCGGCATATTCCGGATGACGCTGGGTCAGCCAGGCTTCTTCTCTGTTTGCCTTGAAGTCGAAAAACAAAAAACAAACCCCGAGGGCCAGCAAATGCGACAGACTCAGGTTATAAAGCGTCCAGGCTAACCCGGCCAGCAGCAGGCTGGCATAGAGCGGGTGGCGCACGATGGCATAAACGCCGCGCTGCACAAGTTGGCTATGATCCACCGGATAGGGTAGGGGCGTTAAATAATCGCGGATATGGTGTGAGCCCAGAGCGCCGAATGCCAGGCTGAGTAAAGCGAACGCCAGGGCCGCGGCGCTGCGCCAGGCCCAGCTTGCATCCATAATCCCGGGGCTGATGCCGGGGTGCCAGACCGGTAACAGTGCAAAGCCGATCATCAGGGCAAACTGAATGGCCACCAGATACTCTCCGCGGCTGCCAAAACCGGGGCGATTTTGTTCTTTCACATTCATGATTGATACCAGCTCTCTACATGGGTTGTCTGAGGCTGTGGAGATATTCCAGGCTCGTGTATGAATTACCGCATCTGGGGGCGAGCAATGCGCTCTGGGTCGGGATTAACTATGGAGCGTCTGCGCATCTCCGAAACGGTAGCGAGACATCCGCACCGCCGCACTAGAGCCTACCTTCAGACGATACGCTGAGGTTGCTCTGGTCCGCTCGGTATCAGCATTCTGTACTGGCCTCGAAAGAGTGCAGCGGCGCTTGAGTTTGACCGATAGGTTGTCAAGCGAGCACGAGGTAAAAACTGATCATGGTTCCGCCGCACGAGTAATTCAGCCATACTAATTGAAGGCTACTTTAGCCAGATACAAATTGGGGCTAAACCGCAGCGCGCAAGCCAAACTGGAAGTCTGCTGGTCTAACCTTAGTATGTACATCGCATGTACATCGCATGTACATCTCGACCCATCCTTAACCTCGAACCAGTACCAGGACTCTAATGAGCATCGCTGAGATCGCGCCATGACCACCGTGATCGTCGCCGAAAAACCCAGTGTCGCTCGGGACATCGCCGCCGTGCTCGGTGCGCGCAAGAAGGCCGAAGGATTCTTGCACGGCAATGGCTACCAGGTTACCTGGGCGCTGGGACATTTGGTGCATTTTGCCGAGCCGGACGACTACGATACCCGCTGGGCCGGACGCTGGTCGATGGCTCAATTGCCGATGATCCCAGAGCACTGGAAACTGCGCACTGACCGACGGACTGTCAAGCAATTCAATATCGTCAAAGCATTGCTCAAGCACGCGGACACCGAGCGGGTGGTCTGCGCCACTGACGCCGGGCGCGAGGGCGAGCTGATCTTTCGCCTAATTTTGGAACATGCCCGCTGTCGCAAACCGGTGCAACGGCTGTGGATTTCGAGCCTGACCGAGGAGGCAATCCGCGCCGGATTGCAACATCTGCGCCCAGGCAGCGACTATGATCCCCTGGCCGCCGCCGCCCGCGCCCGTGCACAGGCCGATTGGCTGGTGGGAATGAACCTGACCCGCGCCTACAGCGTGCACAACCGGCTGTTGTGCACCATTGGCCGGGTGCAGACCCCGACCTTGGCGATGATCGTCGAACGCGATGCGCTGATCGCCAATTTCACCAAGGTCTATTTCTACGAGTTGGTTGCCCATCTGGCGGAGGGCTTCGATGCCCGTTACAGCCTGCAAGGCGAGATCCGCATCGATCGCAAGGAACAGGCCGAACGGTTGCAGCGCAGCATCGCTCAGGCAATCGAGCCACATCGCACTGGCAAGGTCACCGCGGTGGAGAAAAAGATCCGCAACAATCGCCCGCCACCATTGTACGACCTGACCAATCTGCAACGCGACGCAAACCGGCGTTTTGGCTTGACCGCCGCCAAGGTGTTGGAACTTGCCCAGAGCCTGTATGAGACGCACAAACTGATCAGCTATCCGCGCACCGAAAGCCGCCATATCGGAGAGGACATGTTGCCGCAATTGCCGCGCATCCTGAGCAACCTCGAGCATCCGCTGGCAGCCGAGGCCAGCGCCCGGCTGGCCGCTGGTCACCGCCTGGGCAAGGCCTATGTCGACAAGACCAAGCTTACCGATCACCACGCGATTCTGCCCACCGCCAAGACCGTGCCAGCCCATCTGTCGGAGCCCCTGCGCAGGATCTACGATCTGGTGGTCGAACGTTTCGTCGGTGTGTTCCTGCCGGATCAAAAGGTCGAAGAGACGCTGGTGCGACTCGACATCGGTGGCGAGACCTTCATCGCCAGAGGCTCGGTGGAGTTAGAGCCGGGCTGGAAACGGGTCGATCCGCGGCGGCGCAAAGCCGAGGCGCAACCAATCCCGGGCCGGGTTGGCGCCGACCCCGGAGCGGCCAAACCTGACCCAAGCGCCGAGCATCGGGCATTGCCGCCGTTACAGAAGGGCCAAATTGTGCATGTCGACGGTCTGGAGGTGGTGGAAAAGGAGACTCAGCCACCGCGGCCGTTCGACGATGCCACCTTGCTGAATGCGATGAAACAGGCTGGCCGCAACATCGACGACGACGCGCTGGCCGCGGCGATAAAATCCTGCGGTCTCGGCACCTCGGCGACGCGCGCCGAGATTATCGAAAAACTGCTGCGCACCGGCTACATCGAACGCCAGCGCAAGCAATTGCGCGCTACCGACAAGGGCAAGGCGTTGATCGGCATGGTGGCCGCGCCATTGCGCAGCGTCGAGACCACCGCGGCCTGGGAACAGCGGCTGCAGGATGTCGAGCAGGGCAGCGCCGATGCCGATGCCTTTTATCGCGACATCTGCAAGCTGATCGGCGAACTGATTCCGCAGGTGGAACAGGGGCCGGCCATGACCGCCGAGCAGATTGCCGCCGCGCGCGCCGTCAGCTCGAAGCATGCGGCCAGTGCTGGTCGGGGAGCTGGCCGCGGCAAGTCCAAGGGCGCCAGGCGCTCGGGCAGCAGTGGCTCCAAGCTCGGCGGCACGGGCAACGCAAGCAACATCGACCAGCAACAGGCTCACAACGAGGCAGCCGATCAACCCGTCAACCCGGCCGCATCTGCCGGTCTCGGCATCTGCCCGATCTGCAAACAGGGCGCGATCGTCGAGAATCCGAAAGCCTACGGCTGCGAGCATTGGCGCGACGGCTGCGGATTCACCATCTGGAAGACCGTATGCGGACAGCGTCTGACCAAAACTCAGGTCAAGCAACTGATCGATAAAGGCAAAACCGACCTGATCGAAGGTTTTCTGTCCAAGTCCGGGAACCGGTTCAAGGCAAGACTGCGGCTGGATGCCAATGGTAGGGTCGGCTTCGACTTTGAACAGAAAACGGAAACAGAGGCCAAGGCTTCCGCCTCGCAAGCGCCACGCCCGGGCGCGGGGCGGCGTGCATCCAGATCTGCCCAAGCCGCGAACACGGGAGCCAAGGCCGCGCAACCTGACGCGCTCCCTGGCGATCCAATGCCTAATACCGATCCGCCAGCAACCGCCCAATCCCTGCGCGATAATCCGCTGCAATGTCCGCAGTGCCATATCGGTTTTTTGATTGAAGGTCGCCGCGCCTTTGGCTGCAACCGCTGGCGCGAGGGCTGCAATTTCGTCGTCCCCAAACAGACCGACGGCCATCTGCTGTCCGAGCGCGAACTACGCAATCTGGTCGAGCGTGCACGGGAGCATCCGGTTCAGCCCTAGCTGTCGGGCTTACTGATGCCTGTCCAACATCATAGGAAACACTTGGCGGTCTGCGCTTGGCTGGTGAAGCACTCGGTTGATGGGTTGCATCCCGCGCCGCAACACCTTACCGAAGCTCCAGCTTCCTGCGAGAAACCACCGACAGACGAAAGAAGCGCGACCTTGCCGTCAAACAGTCTCAGCGCAGGGGCCGCTCAGGCAGAACGGCAAACGGCGTTTTATCCGATCTATTTTTAGGGTTATTCCCGCAGGAGCACTCTATGCCCAAGAGCGACGTCCTTATCTTCGACATCATTGCGCTGGAGTGGCTGATCGCGCTGCTGGCGATCGCGCTCCTCGTGCTTGTCGGCGGCTTTGTTGCTCGCAACAGCCGCCGCGACAGGCGCACCCTGGTGGAGCAGGACAAGCCCAGCGGCGAACCTGCATGGCACAATCTGCCCGCCGAGGAGGTACTGGAACAGGTCGGCGGCGGCCACCAAGGCCTGAGTTCCGAGGAGGCGCACCAACGCCTCCAGAGCCATGGCCCGAACCGGCTTCCGGAGGCCAAGCCGCGCAGCCCGCTGCTGCGCTTTCTGGCCCAATTTCATAATGTTCTAATCTATGTGCTGCTCGCCGCCGGCCTGGTGACCGCGCTGCTCCAGCACTGGCTCGACGCCGGCGTCATACTCGGCGTCGTGCTGGTGAATGCCGCCATCGGCTTTATTCAGGAGGGCAAGGCCGAGGATGCGCTGCGGGCGATCCGCGACATGCTCTCGCCCCACGCGATGGTCTGGCGCGACAGCCGGCTGGTGACCGTCGATGCCGCGGATCTGGTGCCCGGCGATCTGGTGCAATTGCAGTCTGGCGACAAGGTGCCGGCGGACCTGCGGCTGCTGCGCGCTAAGGGGCTGCAAATCGAGGAGGCGCCGCTGACAGGCGAGTCAGTGCCGGTGGAGAAGCAGGTCGCACCGGCAGACCTGGAGACGCCGCTGGCCGAGCGCCGCTCAATGGCTTATTCCGGCACCCTGGTAACCCACGGGCAGAGCACCGGCATCGTCGTCGCCACCGGTCCCGCGACAGAGATCGGCCGCATCAGCGCGATGGTCGCAAGCGTGCAGCAACTCACGACGCCGCTGCTGCGGCAGATGGCTCAATTCGGACGCTGGCTGACCGCGGCGATCCTGGTATTGGCTGCGATCAGCTTTGCGTTCGGCGTGCTGGTGCGCGACTACACGGCCTCCGAGATGTTCCTTGCCTCCGTCGGCCTGGCGGTGGCCGCGATTCCGGAGGGCCTGCCGGCGATCATGACCATTACGCTGGCCATCGGCGTGCAGCGCATGGCCGGGCGCAATGCGATCATCCGCCGCTTGCCGGCCGTCGAGACGCTGGGCACCGTAGGCGTCATCTGCTCGGACAAGACCGGTACATTGACGCGCAACGCGATGACGGTGGCCGTTGTGCACACCGCTAGCCGGCTGTTGACGGTGACCGGCACCGGCTATGCTCCCGATGGTGCCTTCATGCTCGACGGCGATACCCTGCTGCCAGAGGACGATGTGTTGCTGAATCAGGCGTTGCGTGCTGCCGCGCTCTGCAACGATGCAACATTGGTACAGGACGCAGACAGCGGCTGGCAGGCGCATGGCGATCCCATGGAGAGCGCGCTGCTGGTCGCCGCAGTCAAGGCTGGGCTGGATCTGGACGCGACAATCAGGCAATGGCCGCGCACAGACCTGATCCCATTCGAGTCTGCGCATAAGTTCATGGCGACGTTGCACCAGGGTCAAGGCGAGTCGTTTATCGTCGTCAAGGGGGCGCTGGAGGCGGTGCTCGACATGTGCGCAAGCGAACGCGGACCGGACGGCGATGTGCCGATCGATACCGGCCAGTGGCTCGAGCGCATGGAGGCGATGGCCGCGGACGGTCAGCGCGTATTGGCCATCGCCATGAAGCCGGCCGAGCCGCACCGAGCCGAGCTAGACTTCGTCGATGTGGAAAGCAACCTGACGCTGCTCGGTCTGTTCGGGCTGATGGACCCGCCGCGGGAAGAGGCGATCACGGCCGTGCGCGTCTGCCAAGAAGCCGGCATCCGCGTCAAGATGATCACCGGCGACCATGCCGCAACGGCGCGGGCCATCGCCGCCCGCGTCGGCCTCGCGAATCCGGACGAAGCCCTGACCGGCCGCGATCTGGATGCCCTCGACGATGAGGCGCTGCGGCAGCGCGTCGGCAGCTGCGATCTCTATGCACGGGTCACCCCTGAGCACAAGCTGCGCCTGGTGCAGTTGCTCCAGCGCGACGGGGCGATCGTCGCGATGACTGGCGACGGCGTTAATGACGCGCCGGCGCTGAAACGTGCCGATGTCGGCATCGCGATGGGCATCAATGGCACCGAGGCGGCCAAAGAGGCGGCCGAGATGGTTCTGGCCGACGACAACTTCGCCTCCATTGCCAATGCCGTCGAGGAAGGCCGCACCGTCTACGACAACCTGAAGAAGGCGATCCTGTTCATCCTGCCGACCAACGGCGGCGAGGCTCTGGTGGTGCTCGGCGCAATCCTGTTCGGCTTCCGCCAGTTCCCGCTGACGCCGGTGCAGATCCTGTGGGTCAATATGATCACCGCCGTGACGCTGGCCCTGGCCCTGGCCTTCGAGCCGCCGGAGCCCGGCGTCATGAAGCGGCCGCCGCGCAATGCCCGCGAGCCGGTGCTGACACCGCTGTTTTTGTGGCGCATCGGCTATGTATCGCTGATCCTGATGGTCGGCACCTTCGGCCTGTTTCTATGGGAGCAGCAGCGAGGCACGTCAATCGAGCAGGCGCGTACCGTGGCCGTGAACACGCTGGTCATGTTCGAGATCTTCTATTTGTTCAATTCCCGCTTTATGACCGCCTCGGTGCTGAACTACAAGGGGTTTTTTGGCAATCGGTACGTACTCTATGCTGCCGGCTTGCTGCTTCTGTTCCAGCTCGCGTTCACATACCTGCCGCCGATCCAGACCCTGTTTGGCACCGCGGCCATCGGCGCCGGCGTCTGGCTGCGGATCATTCTGGTTGCCTCCTCGGTGCTGTTCATCGTCGAGCTGGAGAAATTCCTGGGGCGCTGCGGCTCCAGATCAGGAAAACGTCGATGAGCGCGAGTCGCGGGAAATCAGCGTCAAGGGCTCGCTGATGCTCAGGCCCTGGTAATCGCGCATGCCGGTGCATGCGCCTGGCGGTCACCACGCATATTCAGCCTCGATCGATCACAAAAACACACAGCAGGAATTGCCGGCCTCAGCCGCCTCTGCCAAGCACCATCGCGGCGCGGACCAGGTCGATGGAATTGTCGACGCCGAGCTTGTGCATGATGCGGCGCCGATACGTTTCCACGGTCTTGACGCTGATGCCCAACAAGGTCGCGATCTCGGCGGTTCCCTTAGCAGCCGCAATCAAACGCAGCAGCTCCTGTTCGCGTGGCGACAGCGGTCCCTTATCGCCCCCGGAACGGCCAGCAGATACCGCTTGCAGATAGCTGCCGCCGTCCAGCACGGTGCGGATTGCAATCAGCAGTTCCGCTCCAGCCTGGCTTTTCAATACGTAGCCGCGAGCGCCGGCTTCGATCATTTTGTCGACCAGATAATTGTCATCGTAGGCCGACAAGGCGATGATCCGGCAGCTGGGCACGGCCTGGGTCAATTTTGCCGTCACCTCCAAGCCGTTTACCTTCGGCATACAAATGTCTACCAGCGCCAGGTCGGGCTTGTGCAGCGACGCGACCTGGACCGCCTTCGACGGGTCCGCGAGGTGCTCGAGCAGCTTGAATTCCGGTGCTTGAGCCAAGACCGCGGCAACGCCTTCGTAGGTGAGCTGTAGGTCGTCGATCAGTAGAATTTTTTTTGCATCGGCCATGGGCTCGAGTCTGTTGCTTGTGCTATCGATGGCGACCGTCGCTGCGCATCGCGATCCGGTTTGCCATCGCGAGCAAATGGCCGCATTGAGTTAATCCATAGGCATTGGTTTGCGATCGCTTCCCATGCGGTGCACAACCAGGTCAGATCCTGCGACAACGCCACAGGGCTGATCCAGGCGCTGGACGCCTGCGGCCTATGCTAACGGATGCCAAGCGGCAACAGTAGCCGCGCCTCGGTGCCGCACGGATCGCATCGCCGTAATATCAAAGATCCGCCAAGGAGTTCGACGCGTGAACGCAGACTGAGCAGACCAAAACCACCTTCGGCATCCATGCCGGCTCGTGCATGGTTGGCCGGGCTGATTCCAACACCGTCATCGCGAACAATCAACGACAGGAGATCCGGCTCGATGGTCAAGTGCAGCTCGCCGTGTGCTGCGGCTGCATGCTTGCCGATGTTATTCAGCAATTCGCGAACCGCCTGATACATGGTCTCCAGGATTTGTTCGTCGAGTCCTGTGTCATCGCCCTGGGTCTTGATCGCACATGCGAACCCCCACTGCTCCGCGGTGCGCAGCGCCAATGCCTGTACCGCGACGGTAAGCCCGGCCTGGTGCAGCAATGGCCTTCCGAGATCAAAGCACAGAGTGCGCAGCTCACTCAAGGTTTCAGCGAGGAGCTGTAAAGAACGATCCAATGGCGGTATCAGGGAGGAAGACATCGCTTGGCAGTCTGCCGGCTCAGTCGCCTTCAGGCGTGCTTGCGTGGTGTCGAGCAGCGTTTTCACCAGACTCAGTTTTTGTAACGGGCTGTCGTGCAGCGCCTGCGCGAGTTCGCGCTGATGGCGTTGCTCGGCCAGCGCCATGCGTGCATTCAGTTCGCGCATGCGTCGCAACAATCGGTCACGCTCGACGCTGCTCGCGTCCAGCCCCCGACGCATTTGTCGGGACAAATGGCCTAGTCGACAATGTGTGGCGACACGGGCCAGCAAAACTGCGGACTTGAATGGTTTGACGACATAATCGACTGCGCCGGCATCAAAGGCATCGACGATGGTTTCACTGTCGCTTTGGGCGGTCAGAATCAGAATCGGAACCGCCTGTAGCGCGGTTTGCGTTCTAAGCCGCCGGCACAGGCTGAGTCCGTCCATATCCGGCAGGCCAATGTCGAGCAGAATCAGCGTCGGTGCAACCGCCAGCGCCAGCCGGTAGCCATCGCGCGCATTGGCGGCAGTATGCACCGGATAGCCGGCCCGTGACAGCACGCGGTCGATGAACAAGCGCTGGGTGGGCTCGTCTTCGACGACGATTATCTGGTCTTCCGAGGCAACTTCATCCAGCATCAGCGATCACCTGGGTCGGGCAAGAGTAGCATTGTGGTCGGTGCTTTGCTTGGCACGCTACAAGGTAATCAACAGTTAGGCTGGAACTGCGAGCAGACGGCTGGCGATGTCATGCACTCGCAAAAACAGCAGGTCCGGGCGTTGATGAGCCAGCGTCTGGGCCGGATTGCAGCCCCAAGCGACCGCGCCTGCCGCGGTGCCGGCTCGACGTGCCGCATCGATATCGCGGATTTCGTCGCCAATGTAGATGGCATGCTGCGGTTGTACACGCGCCCGTCGCAACAGGCGAGTCAGCCGCCGATGCTTACCGGCGATGCCCGCTCCACATTCGGTGTAGTGCAGTAATCCCCATAGCCGCGCGCCCAACACCTGTTTGATATTGCCTGTTGCGTTGGAGCTGACGATGCCGAGGCGTGGACCGGCAGCGGCAAGTTGCTCCAACATGGAGGCGACGCCGGGGAAGAGCTGGATGACATGGATATCCCTCGACATACGCCGGCGCATATCGGCGGCAATGAGCGGGATCTTCCAGCCAGGCACGCCGAGATAGCGCAACAGGGCGTCCGTCCTCATCTGGCGCAGCGCCTGATCATCGCCAGCGGACAGCGGGCGAAAGCCCCAACGCCGGGCAACGTCGTCAAACACGGAACGAACCCAGGGCAGGCTGTCTGCCAGGGTGCCGTCAAAGTCGAAAATCACCAGTTGTGGTTGCATCATCAGGCTATGTCATATGGCTTAACAACAGGGATCGAGCCTCGAACAGCGGGATTTTGCGGCCAGATCATGGCTTGCCGGCAGGCAATTTGCCTGGGGCAACACTGGGTTCAACATGGGAGCATGGTCATTGGAAATCATCGAAATCGCCCCGCTGCTGTTCATCCTAGCGCTGTTGGCAGGGCTGGTGGATGCAGTCGCTGGCGGCGGCGGGCTGATCACGGTGCCCGCCCTGTTATGGGTCGGGCTTGCGCCGGTGGCGGCGCTGGCAACCAATAAAGCACAGGGTGTATTTGGCACGCTGGCATCCACTCTGCATTTTGTTCGCCAAGGCGCAATCGACTTGTCTACGGTCGCATCCGCAGTTGCCTGTACCTTCGCAGGCGCCAGCGCAGGCGCCATCGCCGTGCACTTTCTGGCCACGGATGTGCTCTCCAGGCTTGTACCGCTGCTGCTGATTGGTTTTGCGCTATATTTTCTGTTCTCGCCACGGGTTGCGGATATCGACGCACGCCAGCGCATCGGGCACAGGGCGTTCGGCCTGCTGATCGGCACCGGCGTTGGCTTTTATGATGGTTTTTTCGGCCCCGGTACCGGAACGTTTTTTGCGATCGGCTATGTCGCGCTATTGGGGTACAACCTGCGCAGCGCCACCGCCCATGCGAAGCTGCTCAATTTCACCAGCAATTTGGCGGCCTGCTTGTTCTTTATTACCGCCGGTCATGTACTCTGGGGCATTGCCATCATTATGGCCGCGGGGCAGTTCCTGGGCGGCTGGCTGGGAGCGCATCTAGTCATTCGCCACGGCACCCGGCTGGTGCGGCCGGTGCTGGTCGCGGTTTCCCTTCTGATCTCTCTGAAGCTGCTGCTGCAAGCCGGCGGATAACCGCCGATGCGGGCCGACAGCGCGCCCTGAAACGCGCCTCTGCGAGCCATTGATTTTGCTTGTGATCCAATTTTTTTGCTGACCTGAGTCAAGGGGCCGCAATCCATGAACTACACTAAATGTAGCGTCTTATATAATGACAACCACAATATCTAGTGCCTATACCAATCCTGCACTTAACTGAGGTCAGCCTGATGGACAAGCCCTTGTCGACACTTCTCACCCTGCCTCACCGCGTGCTCAAGCGCGATGGTCAACAGGTGCCTTTCGACGCGACAAAAATCGAGACCGCCATCCACAAGGCAGGCCGCGCCACCGGTGAGTTCGGCGCCGCGGAGGCAGCATTGCTGACAGCCCAGGTGGTCAAGGTATTGGCCCATCGCTTCGGCAGGAATGCAGATCGGGACAGCATCCCGGACATCGAGGGCATTCAGGATGTGGTGGAGCAGACACTGATCAGCGCCAACCACTTCGAGACCGCTCGCTCCTATATTGTCTATCGCGAGCAGCGTGCGCGATTGCGTAAGGACCGCCACACTCTGGTGGATGTGGCCAGCTCCATCAACGAATATCTGGATCGTTCTGACTGGCGCGTCGCTGCCAATGCCAATCAGGGCTATTCCCTGGGTGGGCTGATCCTGAACACATCCGGAAAGATGATCGCCAACTACTGGCTGAGTCATGTCTATTCACCGGAAATTGGCCAGGCGCATCGCGCTGGCGACATCCATATTCACGATCTTGACATGTTGGCTGGCTATTGTGCAGGTTGGTCATTGCGTACCTTACTGACGGAAGGTCTGAATGGGGTGCCGGGCAAGGTGGAGGCCGGTCCGCCGCGGCATATGTCCAGCGCCATTGGCCAAATCGTGAACTTCCTCGGCACGTTACAGAACGAATGGGCCGGCGCCCAGGCATTCTCCAGCTTCGATACATACATGGCGCCGTACGTGCGCATCGATGGGCTCGACTATGCCCGAGTCAAACAATACATCCAGGAGCTGATTTACAACCTGAACGTGCCAAGCCGTTGGGGTTGTCAGACACCTTTTACCAATCTCACCTTCGATTGGATTTGCCCCGAGGATTTGCGCACCCAGGTGCCGATCATCGGCGGTCAAGAACAGCCTTTTTGTTATGGTGATCTGCAAGCCGAGATGGACCTGATCAATCGCGCCTACATCGAGGTAATGACCGAGGGTGATGCCAAGGGCCGTATTTTTACCTTCCCCATACCGACTTACAACATCACCGAAGATTTCCCTTGGGACAGTGACAATGCCGAACGGCTGTTCGAAATGACGGCCAAGTATGGCTTGCCCTATTTCCAAAACTTCATCAACTCAGAACTCAGCCCAAACATGGTGCGCAGCATGTGTTGCCGCTTACAGCTCGACCTGCGCGAGCTGCTCAAACGCGGTAATGGACTGTTCGGCTCCGCGGAGCAAACCGGCTCCTTGGGGGTTGTCACCATCAACTGCGCGCGCCTGGGCTACACCCACCGCGGCGATGAACGGGGTTTGTTCGCACGCCTCGACGAATTGATGGATTTAGCCAAAAAGAGTCTGGAGCTGAAGCGCAAGGTGATCCAGCGACATATGGATGCCGGGCTTTTCCCGTACACCAAGCGCTATCTGGGCACATTGCGCAACCACTTCAGCACCATCGGCATCAACGGGATCAACGAGCTGATCCGCAATTTCACCCAGGATGCCGAGGATATCACCAGCGAATCAGGCCTGGCCTTTGCCAGCGATCTGCTGGACCATGTCCGAGCGCGCATGCTGCAGTTCCAGGAAGAAACCGGGCATATGTACAACCTGGAGGCGACTCCGGCCGAGGGCACCACCTACCGCTTCGCCCGCGAGGACAAAAAGCGCTTCCCCGACATTCTGCAAGCCGGCAGCGACGCGGCGCCCTACTACACCAACTCCTCGCAATTGCCGGTGGGCTATACCGATGACCCATTCCAGGCCTTGAGCATGCAGCATGAATTGCAGTCCAAATACACCGGCGGCACCGTGCTGCATTTGTATATGAATGAGCAGATCAGTTCCAGCGAAGCCTGCAAACGCCTGGTGCGCCGCTCGTTGACCAACTTCCGACTGCCCTACATCACCGTGACCCCGATTTTCTCCATCTGCCCTCAGCATGGCTATATTGCCGGCGAGCATGAATTCTGCCCCAAATGCGATCAGGAATTGATTGCAAGAAAGCGCGTGCAGCGGATTGCCGAGAGTCGGAATCCCGATGTCGACATCGCGCCGGCGGACGCGGCATAAACCACTGGCGAGCAGATTCGGACAGGCTCTGTGTTCCGAATCTCTGCCCTGGTCTTTGCCGAATGTGAACTAAACCCAACCACAGGAACAAAACGGATGAACATCACCAAGACAATCGACCAACCGGAACTGAAAGACGAAGAACGCACTCGCTGCGAGATTTGGACTCGAGTCATGGGCTATCACCGTCCGGTATCCGCTTTCAATGCCGGCAAACGCTCCGAGCATGCGGACAGAGCCTATTTCTGCGAGCATCCCAGGGCGGCCGCGGATTGTACACACCCATTGGCAGCCGCCTGATCCAGTCCAGCTGCGATTCCAGCCAGGCAATCTGGGCCAGACCACCCTCGATGATGCGATGCTGACTACCCTACAAACCGAAGCGAAGCGGCTGCGTATCGGCGGTGTTACCGCCCTGAGCACCATTGACTATCCCGGAGAGCTGGCCGCGGTGGTCTATTGCCAGGGCTGCCCTTGGCGCTGCCGATATTGTCACAACGGGCATCTGTTGACGGCAGAGGCAGACGCCCCGATTGCCTGGGACCAGTTGCGGGGCTTGCTCGAACGTCGCCAGGGACTGCTCGACGGCGTTGTCTTCAGCGGCGGCGAACCTACCGCACAACGGGCTTTGCCGGCAGCCATGCGCGAGATTCGCGCGCTGGGCTATAAGATCGGTCTGCACACCAGCGGGGCCTACCCCGAGCGCCTACATCCCTTGCTGCCCTTGGTCGATTGGGTCGGCCTTGACATCAAGGCTCTGCCGGAGGATTACCCACTGGTCACTGGCGCATCGGATTCCGGCAACAAGGCTTGGCACAGCCTGCGCCTGCTGCTTGACGCCGATATCGCATTGGAAGTTCGCACCACACCGATGCCGGGCCTGGATGACACCGATTATCTCAATCGGCTGTTACAGCGTCTTGCTGGGGAGGGCGTCGGTGATTACGCATTGCAGCAATGCCGGACAGCCTATGCGCTGGATCGGCAATTGCCCGACGCGCGTGAACTGCAGGTGGCCGACTGGGCACACCAGCCGTTTAAACATTTCAAGCTTCGGCAGGGCTGAAGCTGGCGCTACATCGCCCGCGAATGCCGGGTATTGCAACAATCCCAGCCCATGCCGAGCAGGCATTCCCCAGCCTGTTCAGGTTCTCTGGTAGAAACCGATCTCACCGATACAAAGATCCGCGCGCATCACACGACCGATGGCAACCACCCCCAGGCGCTTCAGTCGGCTGCGGTCCAGGGCCGGCACCAGCCGATGGGGTTCGAACTGCGAGAACGGTAAATACACCTCTCGCCATTGGCCATCGGCAATAAACTCGGCCCGGTAGGACTGCCAGGGCATGCTGGTGGCGGAAGTCTTCAGATGTAAGTTGTAGGTTTCTCCGTTGCCGCGCACCAGCAGCCGTACTCCGTCGAAACCACTGGCATCGAACAGGCCGCCGCGGGCCAGATCAATATTGACCTGAACAAAACCTCCGTTGTTGTCGAGACTCACATCCCCTTGCATGCACAGGGCGGGATGTCCATCGATCTCACGCCGAGAAAGACTGGCACTGGAGACGCCACCCATGACGCGATCGGTGACCAACCGCCAGGCTGTGCCAAGACGCGAGTAATCACTAGCGGAAGAGAAATCGTCAATCAGACCATCGTTCTGGCCAGTAAAAGCAACAGTGGATGTCATTAGGGCAAACAGTGCAAGAAAAGTAATTGGCATCCGCACAGTGTGCCGGAAACCCACAGCCGCTGTCACGCCATCGGGATTGTTATTGCCGGCACTGGGCGCAATTGTGTTTTCACAACGTATATCGAACATCGATAAGCTCCTTGAACATCCACTAAGAGGTTTTTGCTATGTATGGATTTTCCACCAAGGTCAGTACCGGCTTCGATGAGACGATCGCACGCGTAACCGAAGAACTCAAAGCAGAAGGCTTTGGCGTGCTCAGCGACATCGACGTCAGTGCAACCCTGAAGACCAAGCTCGGTATTAGCCATCGGCCCTATCGCATCCTCGGCGCCTGCAATCCGCAGTTTGCCTATCAGGCCCTGAATGCCGAACCGGACATCGGTTTACTGCTACCCTGCAATGTCGTCGTACGCGAAGACCAGGATGGTGGCATCAGTGTGCTGTTCATGGACCCTGCGGCAGTGCTGGAACTGGTCGATAACACCGATATACCGGAATTGGCGGCACAAGTGCGTGCGCGCCTCGATCGCGTGGCCAGCGCGCTGGAGCAGGGTTGATTGGCATTTGCTATTTCGAAGCTGATCAGGCTGCCGGTCAGCCGCACCGCGCTTGCCAATAGGATCTGTTGCCGCATCGGCACAGTCCACTCTGCGAGTGATCATGGGACAATGCTGGGCTTGATGACAATCCTATCCTGGTCAGTGCGACTTATCTGAACTGAGCATCGACAGTGCGGCTCCGGCTCGCAGGCGTTTCGCCGACTCATATTCTTCGTCGGTCATCTGACTACCAACGATATTACGCAGTAAGTCAGCATCCTGATCTCCCTGATCGATGGCAAGAGACAGCCAGAAGTGCGCTTGGGCCAGATCGATCTCCACCCCTCGCCCCTCGGCATAAATTAGCCCCAGCGCATACTGTGCGTCGACCTCGCCGCGCAACGCGGCTTCGCGCACGACTTCAACCTTACTCGGATCATTGCGTAGCAGAATCAGGTCTTTGAGATAATTACCGCTGGACATTGGTCGAATCCCGTTGCATGACTAGTGATGAAAAGATGCGTACGATCGGGTTAGATCAACAGAGGGCCAAGCAGCGGATCATTGCACTTCTTGCTCGTACTGCCTCAACAAATCGTCGTAAGCGTCGAAACCAACAAGATTGCGGAGGGTAGCAAAGTCCACGCGCCGAGATGGGGTTTCGCCGGCCTTCAATGCGTCCAACGCCGTATTCATCGCTTGCACAGCGCAGGAAATCAGCGTCAATGGATAGGCTGCCACGCGATAGCCGATTTGCCCGAGACGCTGCGGCGAAACCATCGGAGTAATACCGTCCTCCAGCATATTCGCCATGTGCACACCGGGCACTTCGCGGCAAAACCGCTCCATCTCCTTTTCGTCCCGGGGAGCCTCGAGGAACAGCAAGTCTGCGCCCAGATCAGCAAACGCCTGCATACGCCAGATCGCCTCATCCAGCGCGGCATCCGCACCCAAACCCGATTCCAGCGCACTGCGCGCATCGGTGCGGGCAACCACCACCAGGCCGCAGCCGGCATTCCGGGCGGCGATCGCTGCGCGCATGCGGCGCATGGCCTCGCCGCGATCGACCACCTCTTTGACACCGGTATGACCACAACGTTTGGGCGCCAGTTGATCCTCGATCATAATGCCGGCAAACCCGGCATTCGCATACTGCTCGACAGTTCGATGCACATTGGCCGGATTGCCGTGACCGGTATCTCCGTCGCCAATCACCGGTATCGACACCGAGTCGCAAATGTAGCGTCCTTGATCGACCATCTCGGTCACGGACAACAGACCCGCGTCCGGCATTGCGGCGCGCGCTGCCGACACCGCAAAGCCACTCATGAAAGTCAGCGGAAAACCGGCCTGCTCGATCAGACGCGCGGACAATGCATCGAAGCAGCACGGCATGATCAAGCAAGCATCACCCTGCAGCAGATCGCGAAGGCGCTGTATGCGAAGTGTGGAGTTGGACATACGCAAAGATCCGTTGAAGCTAAACTTATTAGCCCGCGCCAAACGACGGGCTGAGTAACAGCGAAGTCGGCAGTCCAGCGCATTGTGCGCGACAAACCGGCAGAATCACCACGCCACAGATCCCACCCGCTGGACAGCAGATCCAAATTCAAGACCACAATATCATGTAGGACTTTTCAGAGCGTACAGGAGATTCTCTTGGTCCTGGAGCCAAAGTCCAAGCCTGTGAAGTAGACCATGACGTTATTGGTTGCCGCGATTCGCCAAATGCTGTGCGCCTTGCCGGATGTGCGCAAGGGCGGCAACTGGGCGCTATACCATGGGCGATGCCGGATTGGGGGGAAACAGGGGTAAAAACAGCAGGGAAAACAGGGACACAGGGAAAACAGGGACAGACCACGTTTTTCTGCTAGGCTTGGTTCGGTGCTATGTTGCTATTGTCTTTGAGATCCTGTTATCCATGCCTAGACGCGCACGGATCATCGCCGCCGGCTACCCAATGCATGTGATCCTGCGCGGGATCGACCGGGCTGCGGTGTTTTTCGAGGATGACGATCGCCAGTTTTTCCTGGATCATCTGGTCGCGGTGGCTGCGGAGGAATCGGTTGCTGTGCACGCATACGTGCTGATGACCAACCACCTTCATCTGCCGATGACCGCCGCACGCGATGATGGCGTGACGGCGGTGATGAAGCGCGTTGGGCAGCGGTATGTCCAGCATGTCAACCGGACCTCTCGTCGCACGGGCGGCTTGTTCGAGGGCCGGTTCCGCTCATCGCTGATTGAAGCCGACACCTAATCTGCTGGCCTGCCAGCGCTACATCGAGCTCAATCCGGTTCGTGCCTCAATGGTCAGTGTGCCTGGTGATTATCGCTGGTCGAGCCATCGGGCCAATGCGCTTGGCCGCCAGGATTCCGTAGTCACACCGCACCCGCTGTACCAAGGCTTGGCAGACTCTAATCAGGCTCGTTTTGCTGCGTGTCGCAGGTTGTTCGAGGATATACTCAGCGCCGAGTTGCTTCAACGTTTCCGCGAGTGCACCAACGGCGGCTTCGTGCTTAGCAGCGCAGAGTTCGAGCGGCAGATCGCCGCTATGCTCGGTAGACGAACCTGGAAGGGGGCACCGGGACGGCCGCTAAAGAAAATCGATGCGGATGCGCAAGGTGAGCTTGCATTGTAGAAAATGTGGTCTGTCCCCTTTTTCCCATTTTTCGCAAATCCAGCAAGTCATTATTTGTGAACATAAATAGAACCTGTCGAGCTGTCTTCACTGCTGCAGCGCTAGGATTGATCTATGGCTGCGCAACCATCGTCAATGATCCAAACATACCGTTCGTAGTTACCTTTTCTGATGGCTCTGCCGGGCATTGCAAGTTCAAGAACAAGCGCGGTCAATGGGAATCATATATACCAACTAGCGGTGTTTACATTCGACGGTCCGATGATGCACTCATCTACGATTGCGAGACGAAGGATGGCAGAGAAGTTAGCGGTTCCGTTAGAAGTGAGATGGAGGGTGGCAAGTTCGCCGCTAGTGTAATTTTTTGGGACCTCGGAATCACCGATGCAATAACCGACATGCATAGGACCTATCAAGGAAATATCGTCATTCCAGTGCCAACGAAAGACGATTAGTGGGGGCTCCTCCCATGTCCATATTCTCTGGGTTCAATATGTGAGAACGACTAACTGGAAAAGGTGGTCTGTCCCCGTTTTCCCGTTGTAGAAAACGTGGTCTGTCTCCCTTCTTTTCCCGCCTCGTACAGCGTGAACCTGAACCGACCGACCTCACCTTCCACTCGGTCGTCGGACTGACGCTCCCGCAGGTCGAGCTCCGCGCTCAGGCGCGCGGTTTCCCGCTGGAGTTTTTTTTTCCTGCCTCCGCCAAATGCCCCGACAGCGCCTCGCGTAACGCCGGGAACGACACATCCAGCGCCGCTCGATCCAGCGCCGAGATAGTCAGCTCATCGGCTTCCGGTAACACCAGACTGAACGAGCCATCGGCCTGTTCTTCCGGGTGACGGTCCGACGACACGTCCTCCTCGGTTTCGACGAACTCCACCTTGATCCGCAACTTCAGGTTCTTGGCCATGGCTCTACCCTCGTTCGATGCTTACAACACAGCGGTCTCTGTCCGTTATACTCCTGTAGCCCTATTCAAGGCGAGTCAGTTTCAATGGTATAGGCCGCAGTTTTGGGCCGGGCAGCCTTCACGTTAGGCGTCGGCCATTCATGCGGCACTTCGAACGGTAACAGAATGCCCACCATTCTACTTTTCCTCGGATGGCGACTTTTCTTCTATGCAAACGAAGGCAGCGAGCCGGTCCACATTCATTGCAAAGAGGGCGACATGGAGTGCAAGTTTTGGCTCAATCCTAAGAAATTTGACATATCGCTCGCATACGCTTTCAATATGTCGCCGCGTGCTATGCGAGAGATTAGAAGAATCATCTTCCAGCATTTCGACTACATCGTCGAGCAATGGGAAGAATTTCAGGTGAGGCGCAAGTCATGAGTAGGTATCACGAGGTCGAACAGGTAATCGTTTTGCGGGGAGTGCTTTCCGCCGTCGTCGATGGCCAAGCCCTCACGGCTAATCTGCGCGAGTTGTCGCCATTACTGAAGGCTGCTCCTGACGTGCACCTCGAAGTTTTCGAGGTGTCTCCGTCTGGCTATGGCATACATTGGCCACTCGTTGACGAAGACATTTCAGTCGATGGCTTACTTGGTATCGTTCACCAACCCGACGAACTCAGACAATCCGCCTAACCAATCCGCTAGCCCGACGCCAAACTGCGACCTTCGCAGTCGCTCAGGCCGCAGTTTGGCGCGGGCTGCGGTTGACGTTATCGCGCCGAGCAAAGCTCGGCGCCTCTTGCCGGGTGAAAGTCCCGGTCGGGTAAGGGCTAGCCACCCACCCGTATCGAGTGTTGGTCCTACTGCGGAGCTTTGTGCCTCGCGAACAAAGTGAAGTGCAGGGCAAGCGTACACAGAGAATCCTGTAGGCCGTAGGGGAGATCGCGCTCCCTGAAGTGCGCCTGTTTGGATCAGGGCAGCTTCGAGAAAGCAAAGTAAGCGGATGACGACAGTGTTAACGTCCTGGAAGTCAACATGAAGCACGCGCTACGAGGCAAGTGTGTGGATGTCCGCCGGAGTCCTCAGGCTTATGTATGCAGGAAGAGAGGCGTCAGAGAACTCGGGAAGCCCCGAAGGCTCCTGTTTGATGCGAAACCATGAAACCGACAGCGTTGGGACACGAACGGGTGAAGAGCCCACTTGTTCACAGGCTGGCGGCGTGGGCGCGGGTAGAGTTGTCGAACAGGGAGCGTGCAGGCAGGCGGGAGACCGCCGTATGCCAACGAGGTGTCTTATCGGGCATCGTAGTCGGAGGTCGGGAAAGCCGGCCAGCAGGCGTAAGGACCTGACGGAAGCACGCAGCTCGCAAAGGAAACTCGTGCCGGACATGCAGGATCGGGTATACACGAGCAAACCTCACTGCGGGGACTAAACAACTGGACCGTGGAATGGGCAACTGTGACGGTCCGCTTGATAAGCGAGTGCAACCGAGGAACCGGATGCGAGAAAACCGCGCGTCCGGGTCTGTGGCGGGGGCTCCGGGTAACCGGAGTCCCTACGCCGGAGGCGCCCGATAAGAGGAGTCCGTAGTTGCGGACAATTTCAATGTTCTACGGCATCCTGGTTCGGATGTTCTTCTTTGACACGGACAAGCATAAGGCGCCACAGGTCCATGCTGAATTCCAGGGCAATGTTGCAGTTTATTCCATTCCAGAGGGAGAGCTGCTCGCAGGCAAGCTACCGGCCAAGAAACACGAAATGGTCGTCGCCTGGATCGCAATCCATGAAGATGAGCTGATGGCAGATTGGGAACTCGCAGTAAACGGCAAGAAACCGTTCCAGATTCGAGGACTAGACCAATGATCCTGAACGAAGTTATCCCCCTACATGACCATTTGCTCTTTGTGCAGATTCAGGATGGCATCGAAGGCGTCTTTGACGTCAAGCCCTACCTGAAGAGCGAAGCGTTCCTCCCTCTCCAGGATAACGAAGAATTTTCCTCCGTTCACAACGGCGGGTACTTCGTAGAGTGGCCATGCGGTGCCGATCTCTCAGCGGACACAATTCAAGCGCGCATGCAATCCGCATTGCCAGCCATCGCCCAACAAGCGCGCAAGCCCGACGTTGGGCTCACGGTCAAAATGGTGAACTAGGTCTTTCTCAGCTCCGAGTTCATCGCAAGATTCAGTTATGAGGTTGCGCATGACAACTGTTCGGTACGTTTATTGGAAAGATGAAGAGATGTGGCTGGGCTATTTCGAAGAGTTCCCCGATTACATGACACAAGGCGAAGATTTAGAAGATCTGAAGGAAAACCTTAAGGACATTTATGCCACACTAATAAGTGGCGAACTACCCATCGTCCGTCGCGTCGGCGAACTTGCCGTCGCATGAAGCGCAGAGACTTGATCAAAAAGCTCGAGAGCATGGGTTGCGTATTACTTAGACATGGGAACCGGCATGACTGGTATCACAATCCTGAAACCAAAGAGTCTCAACCAGTTCCAAGACATCGCGAGATCAAGGAGCATCTAGCGAGAAATATCATCCGCAAACTGAGTTGATGCCCAACGAGTCCGCCAGCCCGACGCCAAACTGCGACCGGCGCTTCGCGCGTGGCCGCAGTTTGGCGCGGGCTGCGGTTGACGTCGGGCACTGAAACCAAACCAACCGAGTATCGCGGAACTCCGTGAAGATCTCAGAAATACTCAGCTTACTCAAAGAAGACGGTTGATACTTGGTAGCCACGAGAGGAAGTCACAGGCAGTTCAAGCACCCCAGTAAACCCGGACGCGTTACCGTGCCAGGCAAACCAAGCGATGAGAACGCGCCGGGCACCAAGAACAGCATCTTCAAACAAGCCGGTTGGAAATGACACCATGCGCTACGCAGTCGTCATCGAGAAATCAGAAAACAACGTTTCGGCCTACGTGCCTGATTTGCCCGGATGTATCGCAACAGGCGGTACAATCGCCGAAGTCAAATCAGATATTCAAGAAGCAATCGCCTTCCACTTGGAAGGCATGCGGGAGGATGGCCTTTCCCCGCCCGTCCCCCAAAGCCAGGTCGAGTACGTTGAAGTCGCCGCCTAACGAGAGGCTCGGCCCGACCGCCCGTTGCCGCGCCGCCGCTGGCGCGGGCGGCGTGGCAACGGAAGAATAAAAAGGAACAACCATTTTACTTGACCCTGGTACGGCCTGAACAAGGGCGCGGCCAGCGGCGTCGACGGGGTGACGGCGAAGGAGTACGCCGTTGACCTCTACGCCAACATCACCGACCTGGCCGAGCGCGTGAAGGCCGGGCGCTACCGGGCCAAGCTGGTGCGGCGCATCGACATTCCCAAAGAGAACGGAAAACAGCGACCGCCGGTCTTGCCGGCCCTGGATGACAAGCTCGTGCAGCTGGCCTGCGCCAAGCTGCTGAGCGCGATCCCCCTGTCCGATCGGGGAACAGGACTTCTGCGAATGCAGCCACGGCTAGCGGCCGGGCCGCAGCGCCATGGAGGCAGTGATCGGGCTTGCGCATGAGCTTCAGTACGGCGGCTACCAGCATGTGGTGGAGGCCGACATCCGGGGCTTCTTCGACCACATGGACCACGACTGGGTGATCAAGATGCTGAGGCGTAGGATCGATGATCGGGCCTTTCTCGGGCTGATCCGCAAATGGCTCAGAGCCGGTAGACTCGACACCGACGGAGCGGTTCGGTATCCCGGCGAAGGGACACCGTAGGGCGGGATCGTCTCGCCCGTGTTGGCGAACGTCTACCTACACGATGCGCTGGATCTGTGGGTTGAGCGCGTGGTCAAGCCCACAGCCTGTCACTGGAAGAAAGCGTGACTGGCAGAAAGTCTTGATCTGGAACAATTACCTCGGGTGCCCAATCATGTTGGGTGTTCGTTCGCTGATTTTCTGGTATCTTTAGAAATTAGCCCCGAGGTTATTCTTCGACCAACGCGTTGCCGGCGACAGCGTCCGCTGTCATTGATGCTGCGCGCCGTTGTCAGCGTTTTTCTTTCATGTATTGATGGTGCCGGCCTGCGCGCTGGGCCAGCGTTTATTTCTGGAGTATTCAATGGCTCGTATCACTGTCGAGGATTGTCTTGATCATGTCGACAACCGCTTCGAACTCGTATTGATTGGGGCTAAACGCGCACGCCAGCTTGCGAATGGCGTCGAGCCGCTATTGCCTTGGGAGAACGATAAACCAACCGTTATGGCATTGCGCGAGATCGCCGGTGGGCTGATTAAACCCGAGATGCTGGCGGAGGCGGATCGAGCAGCCGAAGATGCTGCCGAGGCATTGGAGAAGGCGCTTGCAGCCGAGTTTGGTATGAACGATCTGGATGACGATGGCCTTAAGCCAAGCGCGAATAGGGGATGAACCAAACGTCCATCCAGTGGCGATGCTTCTGCACTACACCGGGTGCTGAATACCCGTGGCGCACACTCTCGCTGGCCGGGTCGACTCATCGGCTGCGCTTATCAGCCCGTGCTTTATTTAGGTGATCATCATGACCGCGGCGGTCGTAACCGTTGACCCAGAGGATCGGTCGCAAACCGATCTGAACCCTCATCCCTCGAGCGGTCTGACATCCGATCATTTTCTTCAGGAGCCGACACCAGATGACTCCACCGACTTGATGCGACCACGCTTTTTGATCAGTGATCTTTGTGCTTCACTCGAAAGTTATCTCCCGCCATCACAGATCAGCGAGGTGTATCGCGCTTATCTGTTCAGTGCTGAGGCGCATCATGGTCAACAGCGCAAATCCGGCGAGCCCTACATTTATCATCCGATTGCTGTAGCGCGTATCCTTGCCGAGATGCGCATGGACTATAAGTGCCTGATGGCGGCCATTTTGCACGATGTTCTCGAAGATACCGACATGCCCAAGGACGAACTGGCGCGCCAGTTCGACGATGAGATCGCCGAATTGGTCGATGGCGTCAGTAAGCTCACGCAGATCGACTTCAAATCTCGCGCAGAGGCCCAGGCCGCCAGCTTCCGCAAGATGATGCTGGCCATGACGCGCGACATTCGCGTGATTCTGATCAAGCTTGCCGATCGCTTGCACAATATGCGCACCCTTGGTGTCATGGCTCCGGATAAGCGCCGCCGCATTTCCCGTGAAACGCTCGAGATCTATGCGCCCATCGCCAATCGCCTCGGTATCAACAGCGTGCGACTGGAATTGGAGGAGCTGGGGTTTCGTCATCAATGGCCCTGGCGGTATTTGGTTCTGGAGCGTGCCGTCTGTCGGGCGCGCCAGAATCAGCGCGAATTGGTCGCCAATGTCGAAGTCGTCATTCGCCAGCGGCTTCGCGAGGAGGCGATTGATGGAGAAGTCTCCGGTCGCGAGAAGCATCTCTACAGCATCTATCTCAAGATGCAGCAGAAAACGCGCGCTTTCGATGATGTAGTCGACGTATTTGCTTTCCGTGTAGTGGTCGATCGGGTCGATACCTGTTACCGCGTTCTGGGGCAAGTGCATAACCTGTATAAACCCGTGCCAGGGCGCTTCAAGGACTATATCGCCATTCCCAAGTCCAATGGCTACCAGTCCTTGCACACGGTATTGTTCGGTCCTCAGGGCGCACCCATCGAGGTGCAAATTCGAACTCGCGATATGCAACGCATCGCGGAATCCGGTATTGCTGCTCATTGGCTGTATAAGGATTTCGGCCAGCGCGGTGCCAGCGGCGGTGCTACTGCCCTGGCCAATGCTTGGCTGCAGGATCTACTGGAAATGCAGCGCGATTCCGGTGACTCACAGGAGTTCCTGGAGCATGTCAAAATCGACTTGTTTCCAGACGAGGTCTATGTGTTCACGCCCAAGGGACGCATTATGGTTTTGCCCAAGGAAGCCACGGTGGTGGATTTTGCCTATGCGATTCATTCCGATGTTGGCAATACCTGCGTTGCGGCACGCATTGATCGGCGGTTGGCGCCATTGCGCAGTGCATTGCGCAGCGGCCAGACGGTGGAAATCATTAATGTTCCGGGCGCAAAGCCGAATGCCGCTTGGCTTAATTTCGTCGTGACGGGCAAGGCTCGCGCCAATATTCGCGGCTATTTGAAGAATCTACAGCATCAAGAGGCTGAGGCGCTTGGTCGGCGCATGCTCAATGCCGAACTGGCGGGTTTCGGGCTCAATATCGACAGCATTGGCGAGGTTGCCATTGAAGCGCAGGCCAAGAAGGTCGGATTTTCCAACGCAGGGCAGTTGTTTGCTGACATTGGGTTGGGCAACCGTCTGCCGCTTCTGGTGGCGCGGTCTTTGGCTGGCGCTGACGCAGATACCAGCGAGCAGACCTCATTGCAGACCACTGAGCATGGAGGTTCGCGGCGCTTGGCGATTCGCGGTACCGAGGGCATGGTGGTGCATTTCGCCCGTTGCTGCCGACCCATCCCGGGGGATCAGATTACCGGTCTGTTCAGTTCTGGCAAAGGCATTGTGGTGCATCGCTGCGAGTGCCGTAATCTCGGCGAGTTTCAGACCAAGCGCGACAAATGGCTAGAGGTGGAGTGGGCTGAGGATCTCAAGGCTGAATTTGCCACTGAGATCCGCGTCGAGGCCGGCAACCGCCCTGGTGCGCTCGCGACGATTGCCGCGGCCATTGCGGAGCAGGGGTCCAATATCGAGAATGTCCAGTCCCGCGAGAAAGACGGTATAACCACCACATTGGATTTCACCATCAATGTCAAGGGCCGCCGGCATTTGGCGTTGATCATGCGCCGATTGCGTCAGATCCCGCTCGTATTACGTATTGGACGCCTAGCGCGCTGATAGGCAATAGCTAGTCGTTGACATCGACGCTCAGGTTAGACGCTGTGGCATTTACGCTGATGATCCGGTCCGGGTCTCTTGGCGCACCAGAGGTACGGCGCGAAGTTATAGCGGTCGTAGCGGGAGCGTCAGAAGTTTCATTGGGCCTTGCGAGTCGGGTCCTTGGTAGGCTCCGATGCCGAATTGGATGTCATCATAGCGTCTACGCGTACGATAGGTGCCAAACAGACGGTCCCAGAATGAAAAAAGGGTTCCGTAATTGGAGTTGGTCTCATCGGTTAGGTGCGAATGGTGCACGCGGTGCAAGGATGGCGGTACGATAATCCGGCGTAGTCTTCGGTCCAGGCCGTCGGCCACTCGCAGATTGCTGTGATGGAACAGAATGACCGCGATCATAGCTGACTTATAGAAGATCAGCATGCTCAGGCTCATGCCGAGCAGGATGAGGATCAGGCAGTTCAGCAATGTGGAAAACAGGATTTCGCCAGGGTGAAAGCGCAATGCAGTGGTGCTATCCATGGCCGGGTCCGAGTGGTGCACGCGATGGAAACGCCACAAAAATCCGACCTCATGATTGGCGCGATGCCATGCGTACATCCAAAGGTCAAACAGTATAAAGGCGAGGACGGCACAGAAGATCGGTTGGCTGTCGATGCGGTGGCAAAGCCCGATATTATGTTCTGCAGCGAATCTTATGGAAAAGAGTAACAAAGGCGCCATCAATGCCCCAAGGGCACCGGCCGCCCCGGCGAGAACCAAATTACGTAGCGCATGACGGTAGCGGTTGCCGTCATTATGGTAGAACGGTAGGGCACCTTCTAGCGCGAATAGGGCGGTCAGTACAATGAGGCCGATGAGGGTGTCGATCGTCATGTCGCGTTCTGTATGGTTTCTGAATTTGGTCTGGAGCAGTAGGTCTGAAGTGTGGTCAGTCAGTCATTTCCGACAGGTTTATGTTCGTAGCGTTCCACCAGGGTTTCTGCCTTCGCACCCAAAAGATATCGCAGCATCAGATTGGCATTGAGCATTTGTTGGCCAATCATACCGTTGCGCTCGAAACGTACTGCTGAGGTTGTAACCGTTGAGCGCAGCTTGACGATGCGGGAGCACCGTCGAATGCGGCGGGCCAGTTCGACATCTTCGAACAAAGGCCAATCCGGAAAGCCTCCCAGCGTATCGAATAGCTTCCGACGGATTACTAGGCCCTGATCGCCAAAGGTGGTGAATATGGATTCATAATGTGAAAATGCGGCATAGACGCGTAGTAACCAATGGTCACGGTCAAAGCGCAGCCGAAAACAAGCTGCTTCGACCTTGGGATCGCTGAAGACTTGACCAATATGCTGCATGGCATCCACCGGCAGTTCTGTATCATCATGCAGGAATAGCAATAGTTCGCCTGTGGCGGCACGGGCACCGACGTTGCATTGGGTTCCGCGTCCCCTTGCGGCACGTAGCAGGCGAAACTGTTCTGGGAGTACAGTTGGAGTGTCGATGAAGCCGGTCGATGTAGATTCGGCAACCTCAACGGCCGAGTGATCCTCGGGTTCGACAATGATGATTTCCCGATCCGGCCATTGGTGTGTGCTTGCCCGGATACGTTCCACCAGGGTTTGCTCGAATCGGCGGGTCGGGATAACGATTGAGAGTTTAGGCATTGGTCGCTGGATTCCGGAATAGGCTGCCAGTAAGACAGCAATCGCCTAGGGTTATTTCAGTAACAGAAAATATCAGGTAGGACTGCATCATGAGTCTCTTTGGTTTTGCGAAAGAAATCGGCCGTAAGGTCATCGGTAAGGAATCCGAGGCCAGTCAGAAAGTGCGTGAGTTTCTCGAGAGCGACAATCCGGGGATTCAGGATCTCGACGTCAACTACAGCGACGGCGTCGTGGAGCTTTCCGGCAAAGCGGATGATCCAATTGCAGTGGAAAAAGCGGTGCTGATGACCGGCAACATTGCCGGTGTCAACGAAGTGCGGATCAATGAGTTGCAGTCGCCGCCGCTGGCAACCGACGTTGAGTATTACGAGATTGCACCTGGTGACACGTTATCGAAGATTGCTAAGGAGTTCTATGGCGATGCCAATCATTACTCGGCGATCTTTGAAGCTAACCGAGAGGTAATCAAGAATCCTGATCTCATCTTTGTTGGACAAAAGATTCGCATCCCGAAGATGGTTCCTTGAACCGAGTGAATTTCATCATGCAGAAGGCTGATTGGCATTAGGTAGCTGTTGCGCCGAGCGCAGGGACGGTGATGGAGTAGAGTATACGGGCACCGGTCTTGATTTATCATTGTCGGGCACCCGGGTGGATGGCGAAGCCGCGGGTGATTCCAACGGAATATCCTGCCCAGCCGGTGCGCTGGCGTTGGTTTTTGGCTGGCTTGTGTTGTCCATCGCAGCGTCAGTTGGATTGACTTCGCTAGCTGTTGTCTGACTTGCTGACGCTTGGGGTTCCGATACCGACGGTATGGATGATAGATCTCTTTCTTCTGGTTGTGACGTCGTCATGCGAGTAGTTGCCCGCCCCTCTACATCGTCACCGTTTTTGCTTTGGGCGGCGTTTTGAGCCTTACCCTGGGCTTCTTTGATAACCGCAATTTCGGCGTCAAGTGCGTCCAACGCTGAGCCATCAGCGGCGGCTGCTGCGGCAGCACGACGAGCGCGCTGTTCGGCTTGTTGCCGGGCGATACGTTCTCCGTAGTTACCATAGTCTGGTCCATTACCAATCACGGTAACCGCGGTACCATTCTCGATGTGATCGAATGCGATTGCCGCGATGGTTTTAGGCATGCGGATACAGCCATGTGATGCTGGACTTCCCGGGCGCGGGATTGGACCGGCGTGCATGCCGATGCCATCATAGGTCATACGCATAAAATGAGGCATGCTGGCTCCGACAAAGCGTGCTCCAGAAGGTATGGAATCCTTGCTGGTAGCGCTGCCTTTGATGACTTTACCTTGCCTGTTGACGATTTTACCGTAGAGGTTCGAGCGCTTATCCTTCACTTTTTCGAGAATCGTGAATTCGCCGCGGGGAGTAGGATGTTTCGCGACCCCGGAAGCAATCGTAGTCCAGCCGATTTGTTCGTTGCCGTCGTAGAAACGTGCTTTCTGTTCATTGGTATCGATAATGACACGTGTGACATTACGCCCATCTCCGCTCCAGTCGTATAACTTACCCGGCGTTGGTTTCTCTTCCTGAGGCTCGGGCAGGCTGACCGGAGCATCTGCCTGCTGCCCGGACAGAGTCGATTGTTGATTTGGGTCTCTGCCGGCTAGTTCCTGGTCGGACTGCGCATCAGCACTCTCCGCGCCGATCTCGGCACCCTCTGCGTTGGTTTGCGCGTTTTGGCTTAGATGGCTTAGATTCAGTGAAGATAGATCAAATTGTGCACATGCACTGAGCCCTGCCAGTGCTGCAGCTGTGATGATCAGCCGGATGATTAGGGGAGAAATCTGTTGACGGAGCATTCGATTTTCTTCGTTCATTAGCTTTTGGTTTCGCTCATGTGGGCTCTAAGGTGAGGACGTGATACAGCACGTTGATTTCCAACGGGACTATTATCTGTTTCACCTTGTGTCCCATATGAGCCTTTGGTTTTCTATTTGGTCTAGATTGCATGTCACGCAACCTTACGTAAAGTAACTGATTAAGTACCAGTAAATCAAAGTAGTATATCAGTTCATTGAAGAAACAAGCTGTATTGATCGGCGCAAATCACCGCCCAGCTGAGCCAGCAGACTCGGTGCAAATTCCAGGTGACCGTTTAGATCGCTTAGCGCAGTTATTGGCGGCGCGGCATGTCGGCGCTTTTGACCGAGTGGATCTGGTCCGCAATCCAAATCGTCAAGCTCTGATCGATACTTTGGAATCCGCTTGTGTCGCGCTTCAAAGGCACGATCTGATTCTCGTGTATGTCGCCGGTTTTTGCGTTACCGATGACCGCGGAAGCCTCTGTCTGGCGACTGCCGATGCCGACAACCCCGCTGTATTGACCGATACTCTGCCGCTTGCCTCGCTGGCTCTAATGATGAATCTGAGTGCTTCCCAGCAGCAGGTATTATTGCTGGATTGCGCCCATGAGAATACGAGGCCAGTCGGAGTTCAGGGCTCCCAGACTTTGCCCACAGCTGATCTAGGGGCGCCCTTCCGATCCGTAGTCACAGCCCGGGCGCCCTTTCTGCCTCTGCCAGCCATTAACCCCATCAGGATGGACAAGGGCGATGCAGGCGAACCGGCCGGCAAGGTTTCGTTTCCCCTGGCTGATTCACTGATTGATCTGCTGGAAAAGGGCGATCCATCCGGCTCCAGGCGCTATTTAAGTTTGAGTCGGCTGTGCGAATTGCTTGGTCGTGGCAACGTCGAAGCGGCGCCGGGCCAAACCATGCCATCTCTATCGGTTTACCACGCTGACCCATCGCTGCAGGACCAGCCAGTCGCGCACAATCGAGCCTATGTCTCGTTGTCCAGGGCGTGTGCGCGGCAACTATCCCGGGGCGAAACGTCTAATAAAAATACCGCTCGCGCCGATCATGGGCAGGCATGCGGCCGACAACCCCGAACCGAATGGTTCAAGTACGCGGTCGGTCTGGGCGTGGTGCTGTTTACCTTTCTGGCGCTGCTGGCCGTAAGTGGTTGGTCCCTGCGGCCGGTCCAGGTCATGGTTTGGAACAATAGCCAAGGTATTTTGAATTTCGTCACCGCCGTTGTGCAGACCGATCCCGCAAGCCGACCTTTTCATGATCTGCTGCTGACGGGCGGACATGGACCTGTGATGATCGCGTTGCCGCCGGGCAATTTGCTCATGGGCTCCTCGGATAGTGAGGCAGAGCGATTTCCCTCGGAGGCACCTCAACGGAAAATCCAGTTGGAGCGATTTGCCGTGAGCATTGGTGAAATCAGCTTCGACGACTATGGCCGCTTCGTGTCGGCGACCGGACGCAGGTTACCTGAAGACGAGGGTTGGGGTCGCGGTGAGCGACCAGTGATCCACGTGAGTTGGCACGATGCGGTCAATTACACGCGCTGGCTGAGTGCTCAGACTGGGCAGCGCTATCGTTTACCTTCCGAGGTGGAATGGGAATATCTGGCTCGGGCCGGCTCGACCACGCCGTTTTCAACTGGCAGTTGTATTCATACCGATCTAGCGAACTACAACGGCAAATTCGATTATGCTCGATGTGGTGCGCGTACCGGCGTCCAGCGAGGGCAAACGCTGCCGACGTCCGCTCTGCCAGCTAACCCCTGGGGTCTTTATCATGTGCATGGCAATGTCTGGGAATGGGTCGAGGACTGTTGGCATACGAACTATCAGCAGGCCGTAGCAAGCGCGGCTGCCTGGACCCAGGGCCAGGGCGGCCAGTGCGAACGACGCGTGATCCGGGGTGGTAGCTGGCGTTTCAAGCCCGGCTATCTGCGCTCGGCAGCACGTCTGTGGTCGGAGACCGACGAATCCAGCCAAGATATCGGCTTTCGCGTCGTCCGCGATCTTTAGGCCCGTTGCATCTTGACCATGCACCATCCTGTGGTCGCCAGGACTTGCTAGGGTACGGTATCCTTATGCGTTGAATCTTCGCCAACAGGCTCCCTTCAGCAGTCCAGAGACCGATCCAATGCAGACCGAGTATGACCCACGCGCTGTCGAGGCCGCAGCCCAACGGGATTGGGAAGAAAACCATAGCTTCAGAGCGGTCGAGGATCCGACGCGGGAAAAATTCTATTGCCTGTCGATGTTTCCCTACCCATCCGGGCGTTTACACATGGGGCACGTGCGCAACTACACCATCGGCGACGTCATTGCCCGCTATCAACGCATGCAGGGCAAGAACGTGCTTCAGCCCATGGGATGGGACGCGTTTGGTCTGCCAGCCGAAAACGCCGCGATTAAACAGGGTATTCCGCCGTCGCGTTGGACGCGGGCTAACGTCGCTTATATGAAAGGTCAGCTGAAACAACTCGGGTTCGGCTACGATTGGGAGCGTGAACTGGCTACCTGCGATCCGGACTACTATCGTTGGGAACAATGGTTGTTTACCCGACTGATGCAAAAAGGGCTGGCGTATCGCGCCAGCGCCACCGTCAACTGGGATCCGATCGATCAAACCGTGCTCGCCAACGAGCAGGTCATTGATGGCAAGGGTTGGCGCTCCGGTGCGCCAGTCGAAAAGCGCGAGATCGAGCAATGGTTCCTACGCATTACTGATTATGCCCAGGAACTGCTCGACGCCACCGAGGGCCTCGATGGCTGGCCAGAGCAGGTGCGCACCATGCAGCGCAACTGGATCGGCCGCTCCGAAGGTGTCTACATGAAGTTCGGTATTCAGGGCCGTGACGATGTACTGGGCATTTATACCACGCGCCCGGATACCCTGATGGGTGTCACCTATGTGGCGGTGGCCGCCGAACATCCGCTTGCAAGAGATACCGCGAAGCATGATCCGGCGCTCGCCGCGTTCATTGATGAATGTCGCATGGGCGGCACCTCCGAGGCGGAATTGGAGACGATGGAAAAGAAAGGCTACCGTTTGGGTCTTGATGCGCTGCATCCCGTCACCGGCGAGCCAGTGCCGATGTTCGCGGCAAATTTCGTCCTGATGGGTTATGGCACAGGTGCGATTATGGCGGTGCCGGCACACGATCAGCGCGACTGGGAGTTCGCCGAGCGTTATGACATCCCAAAGAAGCAGGTCATCGTGGCTGCCGATGGCGGCGCCTGCGGTATCGATGCCGGCGCCTACATCGACAAAGGCGTCCTGGTCGAGTCCGGCCCATTTACCGGTTTGTCCAGCGAACAGGCGTTTACCGCGATTGCCGATTGGCTGTCACGGCACGACAAGGGCGAGAAGCGCGTGAACTTCAGGCTGCGTGATTGGGGCGTATCGCGCCAGCGCTATTGGGGGTGTCCGATACCGGTTGTGCACACTGCCGACGGTGAATTATATGCGGAAACCGAGCTCCCGGTGCGCCTGCCGGAAGATGTTGTGGTGGATGGTTCCGGCTCGCCGCTGAGCAAGATATCTGCCTTTTCGCAACTCCCTGGAGGCGCGGTTCGAGAAACAGATACCTTCGACACGTTTTTCGAGTCCAGTTGGTATTACGCCCGCTTTTGCTGTACCGATTGCAACGACGCAATGCTTGATCAACGCGCCAATTACTGGCTGCCCGTAGACCAATACATCGGCGGTATCGAACATGCGGTATTGCACCTGCTGTATGCGCGCTTTTTTCATCGCTTGATGCGCGATGAGGGCCTGCTGAATTGTGACGAGCCTTTTGCCAATCTCCTCACCCAGGGCATGGTGGTTGCCGAAACCTGGTACCGCGAGGATGCGGACGGACGTAAGCGCTGGTTCAATCCCTCCGAGGTGGAAGCGGTTCGCGATGATAAGGGCAAATTGCTGAGCGCGGTTCTGCAGTCTGATGGCCAGCCGGTGCACTTTGGTGGCGTTGAAAAAATGTCCAAGTCCAAGAACAATGGTGTCGATCCGGAGGCGCTGATCGAACGCTATGGTGCCGATACCGTGCGCCTCTACACCATGTTCACGTCGCCGCCGGATCAATCTCTGGAGTGGAATGATGAGGGCGTCGAGGGTGCCTCACGCTTCCTCAAGCGCCTGTGGGCATTGGCCGCGCGCGTTGGACCGGACGCTGTCGACTCGAGCGCTGCTCGTGATGAGAGCGTGAGCATTGCTCGCCGCGATATCCACGCGGCACTGAATAAGGCGCTGTTCGACTATCGGCGGAATCAGTTCAATACCGTAGTATCAGGTTGCATGACCATGGTCAATGCGCTGTATAAGCTGGATGACTCAGCTGCCGGCGCAAATGCAGCGTTGCGCGAAGGGCTTGGCATCGTGCTGCGATTATTGGCGCCGATCGCACCGCATATCACCCACCATCTGTGGCGCGAGCTTGGTTTTGGTGCCGATATCCTGGCGTCGAACTGGCCGCAGGTCGACCAGACCGCGTTGCAGCAGGACAGCGTGGCCTATGTGGTACAGGTCAACGGTAAGGTACGCGCCAAAGTACAGTTACCCGCCGATGCAGATCGGGCCGCGATCGAAGCGGCAGCTCTGGCCAACGATAACGTACAGCGTTTTCTGCTGGGAAAAACCCCGCATAAGATCATTGTCGTTCCAAACAAGCTTGTGAACCTGGTAGCGAAATGACCACCCATTGCCGCTGGCGTGGCAGGCTTGCGCCTGTCTTGGGTATCCTATGCCGTACCAGCCTGCTGGTCTGTCTGTTGATCGCGGGCTGCGGATTTCATCTGCGCGGTGCCGTCGATATTCCCCCGGAACTCAGCCCTTTGTTCATTCAGTCTGGCGGCCTCGTCGGTGATGCCATCCAGGCGCGCCTCGCCGGCAGCAGGGTGGCGCTGACATCGAATCCGGCTGAAGCCGGCATGCTGCTGAGGATTCTGTCCCAGAGCCGCACATCGCGGGTTGTTGCCGTGGATGTCAACGGCAAAGCGCTGGCCTACCAGCTCAGCTACCGCATCCGCTTCGATGCGCAAGACAGCGCCGGCAAGCAACTGGTGCCGTCGCAGTCACTGACCCTGGTGCGCCTATTCGATGACAACCCGGATGTTGCCGTTCTTGGCAAACAGCTGGAATCGGACATCATCTATCAAGATCTTGCCAGCGATGCGGCCGATCAGGTGTTGCTGCGTTTGCGCGCGGCGTTAACAAAGCCCAGCTCCGGTTGATTCATGCGCTGCGCACCACAACAACTTCCACGGCTGCTGCAGGATGGGCTCGCGCCGATCTACCTGTTATTTGGAGATGAGCCATTTCAGCTTGGAGAAGCCGCCGATCTGATCCGCCGCAGCGCACGGGAGCGCGGTTTCAACGAGCGTATTTGTCTAGAGCAAACAGCCCAGTTCGACTGGTCGAGCCTGGCTGGCGAGGCGGGTTCCCTATCATTGTTCGCCGAGCGCCGCCTGATCGAACTGCGTATCAGCAGCGATGGCATTGGACGCGAGGGAGCCGACGCCATACGCGACTATTGCAAGCGCATCAGTGACGACCTGCTGCTGTTGATCCTGGCTCCGAAGATGGACTGGAAGAGCTTGAAATTGAAATGGGTGCAATTAATTGACAGCCGGGGGATGATCCTGCAAAGCCGCCAATTGCAGGGCCGCCACCTGTTGTATTGGCTGCGACAGCGACTGGTGGATCGCGGCTTTCAGCCGACAGCAGAGGCCCTCGCATTGCTCGCTGAGCGGGTTGAGGGCAACCTATTGGCCGCAGACCAGGAAATCGCCAAGCTCGGGCTGCTATGCGAGTCCGGTCCACTGGGCGCCAAAGCCCTCCTGTCCGCGGTGCACGACAGCGCCCGCTATGACCTATTCGACCTCACCGACGCCGCGCTTGCCGGTGATCGCGCGCGGGTCAGTAAGATCGCGCGAGGGCTCGCCGCGGAGGGTGCCGCGGAACCATTGGTACTATGGGTACTGGCGCGTGAGATTCGCAAGCTTTGCGCTGTCTCATTCGCTCTTAACCAGAGTCAGAATGTCGCCGCGGTGCTGCAAGCACACCAGGTATCGGAATCGCGGCGCAATTCGGTGCTGACAGCCGCCAAACGTTATTCTCTGCCATTTCTTTGGTCGTTGCTGGAACGCTGCGCCGAGGCCGACCTAGCGATCAAAGGCCATATGCAAGCGAACCCTTGGATGCTGTTGACAAGGATTGCCGAGGACTTGGCGCATCCTCCCGTCTCGGCCGGCGGCTATCCCTGAGATCGCAACTTTCTTGCTGGAAATAAGCAAGGTTTTGGTGGGCCTGAGATCGAGGCCAGAACATGCATTAATCAGGTATGAGAATCTGAATAGGAATCCAGCGGTTAAGCAAGCCGGCAAGCTTCCCGGAGCGGCGCCAGGCGCGGATAATCGTATTGGCGTTGCGTTGCAGCAGTTGGTCCTCAGTGCGCATTATCCATGCCAGGCGCTCTTTGGTAAGCGGATGAAAGAGACCGATCAATTGCGTTTCCCTTGGATCGGTGGCGATCATCCAAACCGTGGTCGCATCATGAATAAAGAGGTCAATGTCGCCGGCACGCAACGCCGCGATACCCCAGACCGGGCCGATCACTGGTATCCTCTGGGCCTTTGGAAGATTAGCCTGCACAAAGCGTGCTCCAGCTGATCCGCGTTGGTAACCAACCCGGCTGCTGGTGGTGATGATGTCCAGCGGGCGCGCGTAGGTGGTCACGTCATCGGCACGGATCAGTGCCATCTGGCCGGTATTCAGCAAAGGTTCGCTGGCGATCAGCCCAAGCGTGTCCAGATCCGTCTCAGGCAAGGTCGATAGCATCAGATCGATACGACCGCCGCGCACGGCGTCGATCAGCCGCGGTTGCGGCATCTCGTGCAGTTGCAATTGCATGTCCATTGCGTCAGCTAATGCCTGTGCTAGGTCGATGTCCAGCCCGCGCAGCACACCATGTTCAAAAAAGGCCATGGGAGCACCTCCGACATAGACACCGACGCCTAGTGTCGGCGCATCGTCATCGAGCGGATTTGCGCCGGCACAGATGCCGCTGACGCCGATAAATAACAGCGTAACCATCATCAACAGAGGATTTGGGAAACGCGCCATGCGTAGGTAGGGCAGCGTAACTGCCATAGAGTATTGCGGTAATTTAACTGCCAATAATGCTGAGGAAACAGATGCCGGATTCTGACCTTGAGGTGATCGATATGCAGGCTGCCGATCTACCGGACAGTGCCACCCTGCTGCCAATGCTTGCGCGGGCGTTGCGTTTTGCGGCAACCAAGCATCGCCTGCAGCGGCGCAAGGATGCCGATGCTTCACCTTATATCAATCATCCAATCGATTTGCTGTCAATCTTGAGCGAAGAGGCTGGCATCGACTGCCCGGTGGTGCTCTGCGCGGCCTTGCTTCATGACACGATTGAGGATACCGAAACCAGCGTCGAAGAATTGCGGACTCATTTCGGCGGTGATGTTTGTGACGTTGTGCTGGCGGTAACCGACGACAAGACCCTGCCCAAAGTCGAGCGCAAGCGCCGCCAGATCTTGCATGCCGCGTCTGCTTGTCACGAGGCGCGTTTGGTCAAGCTGGCAGATAAGATCGCAAACCTGCGGGATCTGTTGGAGCATCCCCCGCATGGCTGGGACGCTGAGCGCCGCCTCGCCTACTGTCACTGGGCGCGCCAGGTAATTGATCAGCTGCGCGGCACGCATGCTGATTTGGAACAACTGTTCGATCTTGCCCATGCACGTTGTGTGGCGGCATTTGCGACAGAAGCCAGTGGCTGACAGACGGAAAGCGTCTCGGGCGATTGCCGGAGAACAATAGACCAACTGGCGCCGGATTCGCATTCGCCTTCGCGAAGCAGCAACCTGTCCATGGTCGCTCTATGAGCCGGTTGGCGCAACGTCGATGCCGGACGAGAAGACAAGCCAGGTGGTCTGTTGCTCGACAGAAATCGCCTCAGTCCCCGGGCAGCAGAGGGGTCGTCGCTCCTTGATTCGGGTCTGGTATCGTGCTGAACCAGGCCAATTTATCGCGCAGTTGGACAACTTTGCCAACAATGACAAGAGTTGGCGGCGCAGGCGGATCTGCCTGGACTTGACCTAAAATGCTGCGCAATGTACCAGCATAGACCTTCTGCATGTGGGTTGTACCTTGCTGCACCAGCGCGATGGGCATGTCTGCCGGGACGCCATGCTCGATCAGGTTGGAGATGATGATCGGTAAGCCCACCAATCCCATGTAAAAGACCAGTGTCTGCTGCGGCTGAGCAAGCTGTTCCCAGTTCAAGTTCATGCTGCCGTCCTTTAGATGGCCGGTTACGAAGGTAACGGATTGTGCATAGTCGCGATGGGTCAGCGGTATGCCGCCATAACAAGCACAACCATTGGCCGCGGTAATGCCGGGCACGACCTGAAATGGCACGCCTTCTGCTGCCAGCGTGTCGATCTCCTCGCCACCACGACCAAAAATGAACGGGTCGCCGCCTTTTAAACGGAGCACCCGGTGTCCTTGTTTGGCGAGTCGAGCAAGCAGCGCGTTGATTTGTTCCTGGCGCATGGTGTGCTGATTACGCTGCTTACCGACGTAAATATGCTCAGCGTCACGTCGTACCATATCGATGATGGGCTTGGCGACCAGGCGGTCATATACCACGACATCCGCCTGTTGCATCAAACGCAGTGCGCGAAAGGTGAGAAGATCAGGATCGCCCGGTCCGGCGCCAACCAGATAGACCTCGCCCACGTCCGAAGGACTGCCGCCGGCGGCCAACTCTCGCTCCATGGCAGCATCGGCCTCATCGTCGTGCCCGGAGAAGATACGCTCGGCGACGCCGCCCTGTAATACCCGATCCCAAAACCGGCGCCGATCGCGCTGTTGGTCGAAGCGCTCTTTGACGCGGTTTCGATAGCGGGCGCAGAGTTCGGCGAGGCGCCCATAGCCCGCAGGTACCAGAGATTCGAGTCGTGCGCGAATCATGCGCGCAAGGACCGGCGAGGCACTGCCGGTCGAGACTGCTACAACCACCGGTGAGCGGTCAATAATGGAGGGCATGATGAAACTGCAGTCCTCGGGCTGATCGGCGACATTGACCGGGATGCCTGCGGCCTTGGCCAAATCGGCAATCTGGCGGTTGACTCCACGATCATCAGTGGCGGCAATAACCAATCGGGCGCCTTGAAGGTCTGCGTCCTGAAATCGGCGTTGATGCCAGATGATGTTAGGGGCATCAATGCGCGCAGCAAGCTCTGGAACCAATGTTGGCGAGACGATTCGCACCATGGCCCCGGCACGGAGCAAATTTTCCAGTTTGCGGAGCGCGATCGGCCCGCCGCCTGCGACCAGGCAGGTCTGCTGTTTGATGTCGACAAAAATCGGAAGATATTCCATGGCTAGATTATCAAGGTCAGCGCACGTACATAGGATGGAATCGGAACATTGGGTATTCCTTGCGCGGTCCGAGCAAGTGGCCAAGTAGCCGCTCGATGCAGACTCCGGCATAGAGACAGATCAAGGTTTTGCTCTCGCGGTGGTCTGTCGATGGATGCTGCCGAGTGACCTACTGGCTTGTCGGATGCGTCATCAGTCATTAATATACTTAAATACTTAGATTGGGGGTAGAGGCCAACGTGGTGAACGAGATCGATTCCGAAACCTTACAGTCGCGACTGGGTGACAATGAGGAACTATTGCTGTTGGATATTCGCACGCCCTCGGAGGTAGCCCAGGGTGCGATACCGAATGCCACGCATATGCCGATGCACTTGTTACCGCTGCGCGCTTCGGAATTGCCCAGGGATAAGGCGCTGGTGCTGTACTGCCGAAGCGGCGCACGCTCCTATCATGCCTGTCAGTTCCTTGCTCAAAATGGCTTCGACAATATGCTGAACCTGCGCGGAGGCATTATCGCCTGGGTCCGCCATGGTTACGAAATCGACCGGTTGCAGCGATATTAAGTACCCATGTATTCCCGCCTCGGCCGCGCTTGGGGCTTTACGGCGGGATCGACCTTGCGTTCAGCGTCAGTTTAGCCTATAAATCAGAATCTTCGTGGATGCTGAAATACTAACGCAGCATCGGCAGCAAACCAGTCATAAATTTCCGGAGGTTATACACAATGGCAGATTTTGATACAGAATTGGACGCCAGCGGCCTGAATTGTCCACTACCGATCTTACGTGCAAAGAAAACCCTGAACGGTATGCAGTCGGGGCAGGTGTTACACATCATTGCTACAGATCCTGGTTCGGTCAAAGACTTCGATGCGTTTGCCAAGCAGACTGGCAACGAATTGATGGAGTCCAGGGAAGATGGCGGCAAGTTCCATTTTCTAGTTAAAAAGGCCTGACCTTCGACTACTCAGGATGTCGGCCCAGAAACATCGGCCCAGAAACATCGGCCCAGAAACGTCGGCCCAGAAAGGCCAGCCCAAAAAGGCCAACCAAGCGTTGCCGGTGGCCAGCTGATCATACATGGCCGATAATGACACCTGAACCAACAACCCGGCACTTGCTTCCCGTTTTTGCCTCGTGCCTAATCAGGCTGAATGCCTCAGATATCAATCACTAGGCCATCCATACCTGAGGTATCGATACCTGGGGCATTGATAACCATGCAGCTTGTTGTCACTTGGATAGTGCGAAAATTCTGCGCGCGCTCAACACTCACAACCAAACCGAACTTCATCCGAATGATGTTCGATAGGAGGAAACGATGGACGAAAAAAAGCTGGCGATCATTGCGACCAAGGGCTCACTCGACTGGGCCTATCCACCCTTCATCCTCGCGTCCACAGCAGCCGCACTCGGCTACGAAACGCAAATCTTTTTCACCTTCTATGGTTTACAGCTACTGAAGAAAAAGCTTTCGCTCCAGGTTACGCCGCTCGGTAATCCGGGCATGCCCATGCCTATGGGTATGGACAAGTGGTTTCCGGTGCTCGGCATGGCCCTACCCGGTATGCAAGGTGTGATGACTTCGATGATGAAGCAAAAGATGAAGTCGAAGGGTGTGGCCAGCATCGACGAACTGCGCGAATTATGCGAAGAAGCGGAAGTCAAATTAATTGCCTGCCAGATGACCGTTGATCTATTCGATATGGAACGCAGCGATTTCATCGACGGTATCGAATATGCCGGGGCTGCGGCATTCTTCGAATTTGCCGGGGAAAGCGATATCTGTCTCTACATCTGATATCGGCCAGCGGGGGCGCGGCGGGGAAGAAGCTATCCCCCCGACGTCTTCCCTGAGCGTCAAAACCCTTCTCTGAGGCGATTGCTGTCAAGAAACCCACCATCTGGCTTGTCTCCTCGCCCGGCCTCGGCGTCGTGGCAACTCGCCCAGAGCGACTATGGGCGAATTGCTGCTTCGCGAAGGCAAACGAGAATCCGGCGCCAGTTGGTATGTTTTCTCCGGCAATCGCTTGGGCAGCTCGAAGACAAACCCATTGTCGCGCACGGGCCTTGTTCATAAGCTCGGATAAGACTTAGGATTAACCTAGGCTGTCGAAATCTGCAGTCCCACTAACACAAGCGCTTCCCGGTTGATGGATGCTGAGTCGGTGTCGGGATCGGTGTCAAGGTCAACATGAGGGATTGGTATCGAGCTGGCTGCTTTGATCGATGAGCGGATTCGATTCCGATTCCGATAGCGACCCCGACACCGATGAGGCTTCCCCAGTGCGTTCGATGAAGCAACCCAAGACCCGGAATCGGTTTGGCATCAAAACTCAGGACATTTCGACAACCTAGGGTTAACCTCCAGCGCAACAGTATTTTACACTTAAAAACAAAGTTTTACGTAAAGGTCTCAAGCACATGCCGGTCAGTTGGTCGGAGTTGTAAATGAGGCCCGCGCACGAGACCAGCTAGGAAATATAGCAACACGCGGAAGAGAGTAGTCTCTTCTGCATAGATTGAGTATTTCCGCGTTTTACCGCATCCTTTGTAGCACAGAGATCATGCACCGACTGTTGCTGATTTCTTACTTATGACATAAGGCGCTTATAAAAAAAAGGCCGTCCCAATCCGGGCGGCCTTGGGGTGCGCGACGGCGCCGCGCAGTTGGGGGAATCGTCGAGTCGGTTTCAGAGGGCGTTGAAGGTCTTGCTGATTTCGATGCCAAGTAAGTTGGCGTTGGCTTCGTAATTTCCTGCAATGGCGGTGGTACCGTTGATTTCCGCTCCACCCGTATAAGGACGTGCGCCACTGTAGTCACGGTCTTTGAACATCACATACATGTATCCAGCCTCGAATTGCCAGCCATGGTCGAGTGCATGACTGATACCGATGCTGAATAAGTTGCGATCGTTACTGGGCACACGGGCGCTGAAATATTCATCATCTTGTGCAGTTTCGTCATAGGAATAGCCGAAACGCAGTTGCGTACGATCTAATAATTGGTAAGTTACACCGAGCCGATAGGCATTCGCATCCTTCCAGTTGAGCACGTCATTGGCCAGAACGGCGCCGGTCCGCTCACTGGTCACCTCGGTATTGGTAAACTCGCTCCAACCGTTGCGCGCCCAATCGAACTCCACCGCCAGCTTTGGATTCACCTGATAGCGTGCGCCAAGCGTGAGGCGCCAAGGAAGATCAAGATCCAGCTGCGCGGATTGCGTCGGGGGGGTACCGCGTAAGCCGTTACTGGCTGCGTAGATCGCGACCAGCGTGTTATTCAACGCCCTGTAGGTGCCGTCGATCTGAACTGTTGCGCGCGAGTGAAAATTGAGACCCAGGCTCAAGGCGTCCTTGGTATAGAGCGCGCTGAGGTTAAATCCCCACCCGCTCCCATCGCCCTTCAATTGTGTGATTGATGAGTCAAGCTGTGCTGACTTCGCCCAATAAAAGTCGGCACCCGCGGAAAACGCCAGGTGTTCGCCGATGCGATAGGTTGCGGTTGGCGTGAAGTTCAGGATTTCCAGCTTGCTGCGGGTTGGCTGTGGGCTCAGCGGGATGGTCGTGCCTGCTGCGAAGGGCGGGCTGGGTAGTATTGCGATGCCGGTGAGTGGCTGGAACGTACCCGTTTTCCATCGAGTTTCCAAGCCAAACGGGGCGTTGATGCTGAGCCCACCGGACCAGCGTTCGTTGATGCGGATTGCGGCCTGAAATAATGGCGCCGCAATCCAGTCCACGCCGCTGCTGTCATGCTTACCGGTGGTTGTTCGCACCGAAAAGTTTGGGTTAATGAATAGAGATCCGACGGCCAACGAACTTTGCTGGTGGAAGGCCATTGCCGCCGGATTATAGGCGAAGGCGCCACGCTCCTCGGGGTTCGCAACCATCGCATTAGCGGTACCGAGGCCGGCCACCGACAATTCCGGCACCGCGAAGCCCTCCGCCAAGGCGATGCGAGCACTAAGCAGTGAGCATGCGGCAGCTGTAAGCACGATCGGGATGAACGACTTTATCTTCATCAAGCGGGCCTCTTCGGTCGACTTCGTGTGGTTTTAGTAGCGTCGCCAATTGCATTGTCCGTGGTAATAATACGCCAGTTTGTTGCTCTTTGGTAGTGCTGATTGGCGAAAGAGCAAAAAATAGCCAATTTACAACAAGCATCTCCTCGCGATGCCTTGGCTGAATTTCACTCTAGACTTCAGGGAATAGGGGGTATTACTCCTTACTGTTCGGTCGGCATATGCTATAAATTTGACTTATTGATAGCCGAGCGAGGTTTGGCCCATGGCTGACCGACGATTGCAGGTTTTTCACACGGTGGCACGATTATTGAGCTTCACCAAAGCGGCAGAAATGCTGCACATGACGCAGCCCGCGGTGACCTTTCAGATCAGGCAGCTCGAGGAGCAGTTCAACACACGGTTGTTTGACCGTGCCCATAATCGCATCAACTTGACTGAGGCAGGTAGTCGTGTATTCGAGTATGCCGACCGCATTTTTGAACTGTACGCCGAGATGGAGAACGGCGTACGCGAGATCACAGGCGAGATCAGTGGCGCCCTGACCATCGGTGCCAGCACCACCATTGCGGAGTACATGCTGCCAACCCTGCTCGGCGACTTCAATGCTCGCTATCCTGAAGTCTCGATTCACCTCAAGGTTTCCAACAGCGAGGGCATTGTCTCTATGGTAGAGGGTAATACCATAGATCTTGGTGTCGTCGAATCGCCATTGGTTAACAAGAATCTGGTTGTGGAGATTTGCAGACAGGATCAACTGGTGGCGATCGTTCCGCCAAATCATCCCTTAGCGAAGGGTAAATCGGTGGCATTCCGTGATCTGCTGGATTATCCGTTCATTTGTCGCGAGGAGGGTTCCGGTACTCGCGAGGTCATCAACGACTATCTTAGCGGCCTTCCAGGCTGCGCCGCCGGACTCAAGGTTGCCATGGAATTAGGCAGTCCGGAGGCGGTCAAGGGTGCAGTGGAGGCGGGCATGGGCGTTTCGGTGGTATCGAAGGCCACGATACAGAAGGAATTGCGCTTGGCGACGCTCGTTACCTTGACGCTGGAACCACCGTTATTTCGGCCTTTCTCCTTTGTTCACCAAAAGCAGAAATTTCGGCTGCGCGTAATGGAAGAGTTGTTGGAGTTTGCGCGTGCTTACTGCAAGAGCCAGCCGGACTGAGTCCTCGCAGCAAGGCATTTCTTTGTTAGTGTCCAACCATGATTATTTTGAGAGCTTATCAACAATGCAACCGCCCATTGCACCACTGACGCCGCCTAGCTCGCGATCGGCCGATGAACGTAAGCTAAGTCGATTGTTTCGGGCGCTCGATGGTCAGTCGCGGCAGACTTTACTAGATTTTGCCGAGTTCTTGGCCGCGCGCTCTGGCGATATCGAAACGACAACTGAAACGCCGACAGAGCTCACCTCGCAGGATCTCGGTATCCCAAAGCCATCCATTTTAGAGCAATCTGTCCGCGAACCGCGTCCGGCACAAGAAAGTGTTATTGCCGCGATCAAACGCTTGCGGCGTACCTATCCCATGCTTGATGCAAGCAGTTTGTTGAATCATACGTCATCGCTCATGGCCGCGCACGTACTGAAAGGGCGTGCCGCCAAGGCTGTTATTGATGATCTCGAAGCTTTGTTTGCTGCGCATTTCGATAAATACCGCGGTAACCTGCAATGAAGCTGACGCGCTCCAAGCCAGCGTTACCTAATGCTCAGTGAGTCCTTCATCAACCGTCACAAGAAAAGCCACCCCTATGCAGTTTCTGGCCCAGTGGTTCCAGCGCTATTTCTCGGATCCTCAGATTGTCTTTTTGTCAGTTTTCCTATTGACGCTGTTTGCCATTGTCTTGATTTGGGGACAAATGCTGACACCAGTGCTAGCAAGTATTGTCATCGCTTATTTGCTGGAAGGTATTGTTGCCACGCTCGAGCGCCGCGGCCTACCGCGTTTATTCAGCGTGCTATTCGTCTTTATTCTATTCTTATTGTTTGTTGCTTCCGTGTTGCTTGTCGTACTGCCTCTGCTTTCGCGCCAGGTGTCGGATCTAGTGCAGCAACTACCTACCATGCTGACGCAGGGTCAGCAAGCACTCATGCGGCTTCCTGAACGTTATCCGGAGTTGATCACGATCGCTCAAATCGAAGAAATGATTGGCGCGATCCGCAGCGAGATCGGCAACTTTGGCCAGCAGATCCTGTCACTGTCGTTATCCTCGGTCGTTGGCATGATCACCATCCTGATCTATCTGATTTTAATGCCCATGCTCGTATTCTTCTTCCTTAAGGATAAAGAGCTGATCATGGCCTGGTTTCGGCATTATCTGCCACGCCATAGGGCGATTGCCAGCACCGTATGGCACGATATGGATCGTCAGATCTCCAATTATGTGCGGGGAAAGTTTTGGGAGATTCTTATTATATGGGCGGTCAGCTATGTAACCTTCGTTGCCTTTGGTCTGAACTATGCCATGCTGCTGGCAGTTCTGGTTGGTCTATCCGTGATCGTACCTTACATCGGAGCTTCGGTAGTAACGATTCCAGTTATGCTGATTGCCTGGTTTCAGTGGGGATGGGGTTCAGAATTTATTTGGTTGACCGCCGCCTACCTGATCATCCAGGCGTTGGATGGCAATGTACTCGTACCACTGCTATTCTCTGAGGTTGTAAATTTACATCCAGTCGCGATTATTGTTGCGATCCTATTTTTCGGCGGTATGTGGGGCTTCTGGGGAGTATTCTTCGCAATTCCGCTCGCTACCCTGGTAAAGGCAATTTTAACTGCTTGGCCTCGTGAGGAGGTAAACTTTACGTCAACCTAGGAAGTGCCAACGGAAATTTCAAAGAGAAACTCATCATCTTTATCTCATTAGACGTGCATGAGACCATCTCCATGAGATCCGCAAAGTTGAGAACCCTCATCGTGCTTATATCTAAAAAATAAACTACGGGGCACCTAACCCCAGCCACGGCTGTCGTGCGCAAGCGGAAATTTGCATCCATTCAACGTATAAATAACCAATGATAGCTCAACATTGTGACAAACTGAATCGAACATCAGCCCCGGTCGGCCTAAAGGAAGTCCAAGAGTTATAGTTAATTATCTTACTGGAGCCATCCTAATGTTATTACTGATTACTGGCCTTATCCTATTTCTCAGCGCACATTCTACGGTTTTTGCCGCCGCTGGCTGGCGCCAGCGCGTGATAAGCCGCATCGGTGAGCCCCTCTGGAAACTCTTATACAGCCTTATATCTTTACTCGGACTCATACTCATCATATTCGGTTATGGAGCTGCTCGGCAAAGCCCGGATTTGACATTACTGTATGCTGCGCCGATCTGGACGAGACATCTGGCCCTGCTGCTAATGGTACCAGTATTCATACTTTTATCAGCAGCCTACCTACCAGGTCGAATTCAGCGCGTGGTTAGGCATCCAATGTTGCTTGCAGTCATTCTGTGGGCCATAACACACCTGCTGGCCAACGGAACCTCGGCAGACATTCTATTATTCGGTAGTTTTTTAATCTGGGCGCTTGCTGACCTGATTTCCCTAAGTTGGCGTCAAGTGCCAGTCGTTCCAGGGGCGCCGTATTCACCCTGGAACGACCTCATTGCAATCATTGCCGGGCTCGTAATCTACACAGCCTTTGTGCTATGGCTGCACCGTGCTTTGATAGGCGTACCGGTAATCACTTAGGCAATAGCCGGAGAGAAATAGACCGACTGGCGCCGAGTCCTCGTTCGCCTCAGCGAAGCGGCAAACCGCCCATGGACACTTGATGAGAGGATTACCGCGACGTTGAGGCCGGACGAAAAGACAAACCAGGGAGTCTATTTCTTGACAACAATCACCTTGAGCCTTTGTCATAACGCCGACCATCCGCCCGGGGGGCCTTATTCACAACTCCGACCAACTGACCAGCATGTGCCTGAGGCTTTTCCATAAGACTCTGTTTTTAAATTCAAATACTGTCGGGTTAGAGGTTGACTCCAGGTCTTGACCGAGCTTACTAACAAGGGCTTAGCTTCGACTCAGTACTGAGACAATTGCTACGCTCGACTACGAAGAATGCAAAAAAACTGTAGATGGCCGTCAGCAGCTGATTTCATTCACGTGATCTAGATAGAGTTATTCCCACATGTTGCAATTCAAAGAAATTTTTGAACCACTCCCAACGACAACTTTATGATACAGGGCGAGATAGACGGCGAGCGCGAAACTTATCCAGCATATATAGCAGACTAAGTATAGGGTAACGCATCATCATGTGCGAGCTAACGCGATGCATGACCCGCATACTCTGCGCTCGCATTTTAGAGCTGTAACAATTCGTGGCGCACTGATCGCACGGCGACTTGAGTTCGCCAAAAGCGCAGTTATCCAACCGCTGATGAGCATAGCGTAGAAAATTCTGACATTCAGCGCACAGATCATTACTCAAATGCCCACCTTGACGCTCGCTTTGATGATTGGCACCGTGCCGATGGTGATTCCAGCAATATAGACTGAGCATCACTTTGATAGTTCTTTTCTCACGCTGAATGCGCCTACCCTTGTTGGCCGGCCGCAGCCGGTATACCTGATTTTGTTCGGTACGTATTTGCATGGGCGCTATTATGCGAGTCCTTGGGATGAGCGGGTTGACATTCGTCAATAAAAATTGACATCAGACTGCATTGACACGATTACATACCTACGGGTTTTTGCCTTTCCCCGACATCTCCATATCGCCTATAAAAGCACTTTACTTTGGTGTGCGGGGTGCAGGTTTGGATAAAATCAGGTTTTTCCGGATTCCATCGGACAAATTAACGGTTCACCATACTATTCAATATGCATAGGCATTGCGTAATGACGATAAATCCACTGTTCAGTGCTGGTATAGCCAGTGCCTGCCTTCTATTGCTCTCTGGTTGCGCTCACCAACCTTACCCGCCACTAGCGGAAGATCTGGCCCTGAACACTCGCTCTACCTATGCAGCACCGATTCCGGGCACGGTAACGACCGCAAACTCCAAGTTACAAGTCAATCCTGAGGTCGCCACGGATGCGGCCAATGCAGCTGATTCGGGTACGAACATAGCAACTGTGGCTCGGCATGATGTCGCCAAAACGACGGTTTCGCAGAAAGTGATTCCACCACCACCGAACCCGGAGACGCTGCCATCGGCGCAAACAAGGCAGCTGGATATCTTGCTCGACTCGCAAACATTCAACTACTACGAAGACGGTGAACTGCTCTGGTCCGGACGCATCAGTGCCGGTACTGCTGAGCATCCGACGCCAACCGGTAATTTTCGCGTACGGGCGAAGAATAAGAATAAGCGCTCTGGCAGCTACACTAACTCTTTTAACATGCCTACACCAATGCCTTATGCGCTGCAATTCTTAGGGCCTTACTGGGTACATGAGGGTTACGTACCTAACGAGCCGGCTTCCCACGGCTGTGTTCGCCTGCGCTACGAGGATGCGAAGTTCGTGTACTCCCGCATCCGTGTGGGCGACCCCATCAACGTTAGTCATTGATCCATTTTTGTCCAAAATGTCAATTCAGCGCTGGCCGGCAGCGAAAAATCGACTTACGCTAATTTGCCTAGGCCCCTCAACCAGATCAGCCGATACAGATCGATCGGATCTGAAGAGTGCGACGGTGCGGATGTCCCGCTACCATTTCTGCTGTTTGACGTTGTCGTAATCGCTCATCGTGGGTTATCGATGACGACTGCAAACGGTCTCGCGACTTCCGCAGTAGCGCATTAGCCGACTCAGATCAGTTCAGGCGATAGCCGGAGAAAAATATAACAACTGGCGCCAAATTCTCGTTCGTCTTCGCAAAGCGGCAATCCGCCCATAATCGCTCTGTGGGTGGATTGCCGCGAGATTGAGGCCGGACGAGAAGCCAATGCAGGTTGGTCTATTTCTCGACAGAAATCGCTGAGCAAAGTCATATACGATTTCATACTGGCTTAGCCGATCTTCTGCTCTTCTCACGCCTTGAAGCAGCCCTCAGCGGATAAAACCCGCTATAATCACTTGGGTTACAGCAGCAAAACCTGAAGAATCGACGTTGATTTCGTGTATTCAAGACCGCTGCCGCCTCTGTCGATGACGCTGATCAATCAACCCAGCCGACGACACCGACCGATACGACGCGACCGAATACCATTTACCTCAGCCGGAGCTCACTGATGTTTGCAACCAACTTAATCCTTCTCCTAGCCCTCATCGCAATGGTGGGTCTCGCAATCTGGTTATTTAAAGATGGAGAAGGCGTTGGTCCGACGCCAGTGAGCAGCATCGCGGACGCAAAAAAAGACGGCCCAGCGCAGGCTGATGCCCAACCTCAAGTCAGAGTCGTTGTTAATGATTTTGATTCGGAAACTTCCATTGACCGGAAACTCGACCAATCCGATCATACTTGAACCGATACTGCTACCTGATCTCAGCTACGTGGCACCCGCGCATTCGGGCACTCGATGATTTCGGTCTATAAGGAAAGAGCCGAGAAACTGCACTACCGCTGCGTGTTCTGCTCGGTTAGAATCGCACCGCTATGGATCTCAACTTCCTCCCTTTCGAACAACCGGTCGCTGAACTCGAGGCGAAGATCGAAGAGCTGCGTCATGTCGGCGACGACAACGAGCTCAACATTGCCGAAGAAATCGAGCGACTCAAGACCAAAAGCCGCGCGCTGACGCAAAATATCTTCTCAGCGCTGACGCCCTGGCAGGTATCGCAGCTGTCTCGTCATCCGCTGCGGCCTTATTTCCTTGATTACGTGTGCCGTGTATTTGATGATTTTCAGGAGTTGCACGGTGATCGGGCCTATGCTGACGATCTGGCGATTGTCGGCGGCTTGGCCCGTCTCGATGATCGTCCAGTTATCGTCATGGGCCATCAGAAAGGTCGTGATACCAAGGAAAAGATACAGCGTAATTTCGGCATGCCGAGACCGGAAGGTTATCGCAAGGCGCTGCGTTTGATGCAGATGGCGGAACGCTTCGGGTTGCCGATCTATACTTTTATCGATACCCCTGGGGCTTATCCTGGCGTAGGCGCCGAAGAACGCGGTCAGAGCGAGGCCATCGCACGCAATTTGCAAGTCATGGCCGGGTTGCGGGTGCCCATCATCGTCACCGTTACCGGAGAGGGCGGTTCTGGCGGCGCCCTTGCCATCGGTGTCGGCGATCGCCTGATCATGTTGCAGTACAGCACCTATTCGGTGATTTCTCCGGAGGGTTGCGCGTCGATTTTGTGGAAGAGTGCTGATAAGGCCCAGCTGGCGGCGGACACCATGGCGATCACCTCTGATAAATTGCACGATTTTGGCCTAGTGGATGCCGTGGTTCCGGAGCCCCTGGGTGGTGCGCATCGCGATGTCGACAGCATGTCCGATGTACTGAAAAGCACATTGCTGGAGAGCTTCGAGCAGCTTCAATCCCAATCGATCGAGGAACTGCTTGATGCCCGTTATGAGCGTATTCGTGGGATTGGCTGTTTTAAGGGTTGAATGCCCAGCAGCAGCGCGCGCGCATGCGTTTAAACTCGGCTGAGTCGAGCTGGAACAGAACCAGGTGACGCAGCGATTCACGAGCTTCTCGGCAAAGGCCCTGCATTGCAGCCTAACTAGACTGCTCGATTCGCCGCGGCCAGACAGCAGGCGACTCTGGATCGCCTACAGCGGCGGTCTCGATTCCAGCGCCTTACTGCACGCCGCTGCGAGCCTGTTGAAGACAAAGGCTTATTCGCCGGTGGCGAGCGAATTGCGAGCAATCCACATCGACCATGGGCTGCAAGCTCAATCCGCTCGTTGGGCCACGCATTGCCGTAATCAGTGCAATCAGTTAGGTATACCCTGTAGTGTGCGCCATCTGCGGTTGCGCCGGCAATCAGGTGAGAGTCTGGAGGCAGTTGCTCGCAACGCGCGTTATGAGGTCTTCGCTGAACTGCTCCAAACTGGCGATGCCCTGGCGACCGCCCAACATCGCGATGATCAAGCCGAGACCCTACTGTTGGCCTTACTGCGCGGCAGCGGGGTGCACGGTCTGGCATCGATGCCTGCACGCGCAAGTCTCGGCGCCGGCTGGCTACTGCGCCCACTGCTTCAGTTTGGCCGCGCCGAGCTTGAAGCCTATGCCCAGCGCGTCGGCTTGTGCTGGCTCGAGGATTCCAGCAATGCCGATCTTCGTTTTGACCGCAACCGATTGCGACATCAAATTCTTTCCCCCATGCGATCGCGCTGGCCAGCGTTGGATGTTACCTTTGCGCGCTCTGCAGCGCACTGCGCCGAGGCCGCTTGGTTGCTTGATGGGTTTGCCGATGAGCTGTTGGTGGCATGCAATGGGACGCGTGCCGGCACCCTGTCCATCCAAGCCCTGACCGGTTTGCCGGATGCGCGTCGCCGGCTGGTTTTGCGCCGATGGTTAGCTCGAGAAGGCTTTCAGCTTCCGAACAGCGACCGACTGCGCAGTATCGTTGATACGTTGATGTTCGCGGCCGCGGATCGCGTACCGCTGGTCGCCTGGCGTGGCTGCGAAGTGCGCCGCTATCGAGACGACCTTTATGCCCTGGCGCCGTTGCCACCACCGCCGGACGCCAATCTTCCTTTAAACCCGAATCTGCCGTTGGTTTTACCTGGATCGCTTGGTCGGCTCTATCTGCCGCATGGGTTCGATGCCGAGGGGGCGCTCAGCGTCTGCTTTCGCCAGCCAAGCCTAAGCTGCCGCATCCTTTCCGGTGCGGGTTCAGCTCATGCACGCAGCCTAAAATATCTGTTCCAGCAGGCGGGTGTACCGGCCTGGATCAGGCCGTATGTGCCGCTGGTCATGATCGATGGGGAACTCGCAGCCGTGGCTGGTTTGTCGCTCTGCGATGGACGTTTGGCTGGCGTTATTTGGGAAGGCCATCCTTGGGAGCGATTTGGATTCTTGCGCGGTGAGCGATCAACATCCGCAATTGCAGCAGGCGCCTTTGGACAATCGCCTTAAATCTATTCAGTTGTTCAGAATTCTCAATACAATCCGCGAAAGGTCTTGGCGCATTGAATACACGGTGATTTTGCCGTTCCAATTTTGAACGACTGAACAACCGATGAGACAAGGTAAGATACGAGATCAGAGTCTGAACAAGCTGGCGCCTGCTGAACAATATGATCCATGTCAACATCCCGTTGCACTCAGCGGTTGAGATTATTGGTTCTTATGCGGCAATCATAACTGCGATCATCCTTGTCTTGCTGCAAAACCGGCGCCGATCCATGTCGCAGAACTCGTGGGTGGCTTATGGATTACTCGTGGGTGGCGGGCTAGTGGAGCGGTACAGAAATCCCGAGGCAGTTCGTTGTCGTTGTCGTAATCGTGGTCGCTATCGAGCATCCGGCTAAGACGATTACGATTACGAATACGACAACGACAACGACAACGATCGGAAACTGTCTCGGAACATCTGCACCGAAGCACTAGGTAGGGAAATTATTATTTAGGTTTGCTTAAGCCTGCGCAAACCAGCGTCAATATGCCACCCCCAAGTAACCGCCCTGCTTGCGATTTTCAGAAATCAGGAAACTTCAGCAAATCAATATACTCGCTCTGAATGCCACCCTCGAGGCGGTTCGCGCGGGTTAGAATGGTTAAGGGCTCGCGGTGGTGGCAGCCGAAATCCGGAAGTTAGCTGTTGAAAGCCGGCAAGCTGCAAAACAGGCTGCGGTCGTGATTGTCAATGTACAAAAGCAGCCAATAACGCGGTTGGAACAACGCAGGCAGGCCTGTAGAGCATCGACTAAGGTAAAATAGACACGTTCGACAAGGTTGCGGCATTGTTCGACGAATTATCCATGAATGCCACCAGGGTTGAAAAAACACCCAGGCAGTCCTGTCAAACGCTCAACAGCAGTCTGCTGCTTTCGCCCGAATTACTGAGGCTACACATTGGATCGCGAGTGGCACCAGGGAAACTTCCTCGGGAATCAGTCAGACTAGTGCAACGGTGCGGATGTCCCGCTACCGTTTCTTCCGTTTGTCATAATCGCTCATCGTGGGTTATCGATGACGACCACGACAACGACTGTAAACGGTCTCGCGACTTCCGCAGCAGAGCACTAGGGCGTGAGTCAGCGAGCTGAATCTGTTGCTGGGGCGTCTTCGAGCGGTCGTCTGATTCGCAGACAGATCAAGGGCATTGCGCCGCAAAACCTTAGTGGAACCCGCGCGCAGTCTACGCCTGCATGAGCAGTTACCCTAAATCAAGACAATATCGGTTCGGTCGAACCCTTGAAACCATCCGTGGCCGAAATGATCTAGTGACGATCAAGACAGATTTGCTGATTAACAATCCCACCAGGGTAGGGCTTGTTTCTCAGTAAAGCTGTCGTACAATAACCAAGTAAAATACTCTGTTAAATCGGAGACAGCCAGATAGGAGCCTACGATGAGCGCAACCCCTGAAAATGTCGTCCACGAAGATACGTCGAAAGAATACGACGACATCGTCGCGTCTGAGTATGAACACGGTTTCGTAACTGAAATCGAATCCGACACTCTACCGCCAGGTCTCGACGAAAACATCATCCAGGCTATATCCGAACGCAAAGGCGAGCCGGATTTCATGCGTGAGTGGCGCCTGAGTGCCTATCGTAAGTGGCTGGAGATGCCAACGCCAAAATGGGCATCAGTACATTATCCAGCCATTGATTATCAGGCGATCTCGTATTTCTCGGCGCCCAAGAAAAAGCAGCTCGAAAGCCTGGATGAAGTCGATCCCATCCTTCTTGAAACCTATCAAAAACTCGGCATCCCAATCGAAGAACAAAAAGCGCTAGCTGGAGTTGCAGTAGACGCGGTCTTCGATAGTGTCTCTGTGGCGACTACATTTCGCGAGACATTAGCAGAAGCTGGCGTCATCTTCTGTTCGATATCCGAAGCACTACAAGATTACCCAGAATTGGTGAAGAAATACCTCGGCACCGTAGTTCCGCCTACCGACAATTTCTACGCCGGGTTGAACTGTGCCGTATTTACCGATGGTACTTTTGTTTATGTACCCAAGAATACCCGTTGTCCGATGGAGCTCAGTACCTATTTCCGTATTAATACGGCAAATACTGGTCAGTTTGAGCGTACTCTGATCATTGCTGATGAGGGTAGCTATGTTAGCTATCTAGAAGGATGTACAGCTCCTCAGCGCGATGAAAATCAGCTCCACGCAGCAGTTGTAGAGTTGATCGCAATGGAAGATGCAGAGATCAAATACTCCACGGTACAGAACTGGTATCCAGGTGATGAAAACGGCGTTGGTGGAATCTACAACTTCGTAACGAAGCGAGGCGACTGCCGCGGCGCACGCTCCAAGATATCCTGGACTCAGGTCGAAACCGGTTCAGCCATTACCTGGAAGTATCCGAGCTGCATTCTGCGCGGAGACGATTCGGTCGGTGAATTCTACTCGGTTGCCGTGACTAAAGGCCGTCAGCAGGCGGATACCGGCACAAAAATGATCCACCTAGGCCGCAATACCCGCTCCACCATCGTCAGCAAAGGTATTTCAGCACAGAACGGCCAGCAGTCTTACCGTGGTTTGGTCCGCATCGCCGGTAAAGCCGAAGGAGCCCGTAACCATACCCAGTGTGACAGCCTACTAATCGGTGATCAATGTACTGCGAATACCTTTCCTTACATCGAGGTCAAGAACCCGACCGCAAAGATGGAACATGAGGCAACGACTTCGAAGATCAGCGACGATCAACTCTTCTATTGTCGCTCCCGTGGGCTATCGGAGGAAGATGCGGTATCAATGATCGTCAACGGCTTTTGTAAAGAGGTATTCAACGAGTTACCAATGGAATTTGCCGTAGAGGCACAAAAACTGCTCAGTATCAGTCTCGAGGGTGCCGTCGGTTAGGTCTTCAGCCGGCCTATTCCAAGGTACGACCAGGCCAGCAGCTGCGATCTCATCTTCCAGCAACCGCTAAAACCTAGACGGATGCCGTTGACAGACCCCTCCCTGCTGGCCTCCATTCACCATATTGATGCAGAGCCCGATTTACAACAAATAAACCAGCCGTCGGCGGCGGTCTATACAAGGCATTTTGGAGTCATACTATGTTATCTGTAAAAAATCTCAGGGCCAACGTTGGAGAGAGAGAAATCCTCAATGGCCTTGATTTGGAAGTAAAAGCCGGCGAAGTGCACGCCATTATGGGTCCAAACGGTTCTGGTAAGAGCACCTTTGCTCACGTACTGTCCGGCCGTGAGGGCTATACAGTTACCGGCGGCGAGGTCGACTTCGATGGCATAGACTTATTAGATCTGGAACCCGAAGAACGTGCCCGCGTCGGCCTGTTCCTAGCCTTTCAATATCCAGTGGAACTGCCTGGGGTCAATAATACCTATTTCCTTAAATCCGCCGTAAACGCGATCCGTAAATACCGCGGCGAGCCAGAGCTGGATGCCGTTTCCTTCATGCGTCTGATCAAGGAGCGATTAAAGGTGCTTCATCTTGACGACAGTCTATTAAAACGACCGGTTAACGTGGGTTTCTCGGGGGGAGAAAAGAAACGCAACGAAATCTTCCAGATGGCTATGTTAGAGCCGAAGCTTGCCATTCTGGACGAAACCGACTCCGGTCTCGATATCGACGCCTTGCGCATTGTTGCTGATGGCGTTAACGCACTGCGCAGCCCAGAACGCTCTGTGGTCGTAGTTACGCACTACCAGCGCTTACTCGATTACATCCAACCAGATCATGTTCATGTGCTGGCCAAGGGCCGCATCATTCGCTCTGGTGGTAAAGAACTGGCACTGGAACTCGAGCAAAAAGGCTATGGCTGGATCACTGATGAGGAGGCTGCATGAGCATGACCGCCAGCTTGCCTGAATCCAGTTCGTCCGCATCCGCTCCATCAGCCTCCCTGTCAGGTGGCCAAACCAGCCATCCACCGGGGAAATCTGCAATCGGCGATGCCCTTGCGAGCTGGCTGCGCACCTCCGACGAAAACTTCAACGGCGCGCCGTCCTGGTTGCAAACCGAACGCGACCGCGCATTACAACGAATTGCAGAACAGGGTATTCCAGATGCTAAGTCCGAGGCCTGGCGCTACACCGGTTTACGCACATTAATGCAGCAAAACTTCCAGCCAGTGGGCGAGCTGACCGCAATCCCATTGCCGCAGGAAGAAATCAACCACCTATTGATCCCCGGCCTCGATGCGCACCGCATCATAATGGTAAATGGCCGCTTTGCAGTAACACTCTCGAACCTCAGCGAACTACCTTCTGGTGTGCGCATAGCCAGCCTAAGGGACACTCTGACACAGGATCCGGATGCCCTTGACGGCTTGCTCACTCGAATTGCCGGTGAGGGCAGTCATGTGTTTGCCTCACTGAACACTGCTGGCATGGATGATGGTCTTGTGCTGCTGGTCGATCGTGGTGTCCTGTTGGACCGACCAATCGAGCTGATACACCTTTCCGTCGGTACAGACAAGCCTCATGTGGCGCAGCCTAGGCACCTGGTACATCTTAATGATGGGGCACAGGCCGAGCTGATTGAGCGCAGTATCGGTCTCAATGAGTCCACATATTGCTCCAATTCTCTGCTGGAAATCAGCTTAGGACGGGATGCAAGATTGAAGCACCGACGTATTCAAATGGAATCTGAGAATGCCTTCCACATTTGCGGTCTCCACCTGCTACAGGGGCAGGGTAGCCACTACGCAGGCGTCAATGTCAGCCTAGGTGGGGCTTGGGCACGCAACGATTTGGTGGTGCGTTTCAGCGGCGAGCATGCCGAATGCGATCTAAACGGCCTATACCTGGCTGGCGACAAGCAACTGGTGGATTTCCACCTGGATGTACGTCACAACTTACCGAATTGCACGAGTCGTGAGAACTTCAAAGGCATTGTCCACGGCAAGGGTAAAGCTGTCTTCGACGGCCTGGTGTACGTTGCCCGGAATGCGCAGAAAACTGATGCGGATATGTCGAATCGAAATCTGATTCTGTCGCAGAACGCAGAGGTCGATACCAAGCCCCAACTGGAAATCTACGCGGATGATGTCAAGTGCAGTCATGGCACGACAGTTGGCCAAATAGAGCCTGAGATGCTGTTTTACCTGCGCTCGCGCGGCATCTCCGCCTTACTGGCTCGGCGCATGCTATGCCTCGGTTTTGCCGGCGAGATCATCGATGCGCTTGGTAACGAAGCGCTACAAGACCATGCGGCAGAACACGTGGGCTCACGGCTGGAGCGCTCGCCGTTGTAGTTGGCGCGTCCTTAGATACCATCCATTGCTTTAAATCATTCTGCCAGGCCCATCGAGTCCGGCAGCTGTAAGGGTAGTCATGCCATGAATAGACTAGCGCGATTCGCCGGTTTCGGCAGCGGAGAGGAACAGATCGTCGATCGGGACGACCCAAACCCATCAGTCGGCAATGGCGATGCAGTGGTGGAAAAAATGTCCGCCGAGGAACTGCGAGAGCCGATCATTGCCGCATTGCGTCAAGTGCACGATCCAGAGATTCCGGTCAATATCTACGACCTGGGTCTCATTTATACCATTGACATTGCTGACAATGGGAACGTCAATATCGATATGACCTTAACTGCCCCCGCTTGCCCAGTAGCCGGCATGATGCCGGTCATGGTCAAAGATGCCGTACAAAAGGTCGAAGGAGTTGGCGAGATCAAGGTCGAACTTGTCTGGGATCCACCTTGGACCCAGGAGAAGATGTCAGAGGAAGCCTTACTGAGCCTAGGAATGCTCTAAGGCCGACAAGATATGACACCGATCATAACTGGACAATCGACGCTTATCGATGCCATCTCCTTGGACAGTGCCACTCCCTGGTGAGGTAATCACTGATCATGATTCAGGATTTGCCTCACCCTTGATTTCATCTTCCTGCATGTCAATATCGTTATCCTGACCCTGTTGCCTGCCTTCCCCGGTTTCAACTGCATCGGCATCCTGTGCCGTCAGCACTTCTGTTTCGACACCAGTCCGTTGATCGTCGTCAGGGCCGCTGATGGAACCTACGGCTGGCAATATGTCTCTGAAAGCGACACCGTAAATCTCCCACATAGTCAAAAACAGGGAGGCGATGAGCGGACCTATCAACAACCCGCTCATACCGAACATGAACAGACCGCCAAGGGTTCCAAAGAAAATCATCAGTTCATGCATGTTAGTGTCTTTTCCCACCAACACAGGTCGCAGCAGATTATCGACGCTACCCACCACCAGGGCGCAGAATGCAAACAAACCGATGCCAGCGCCGATATTACCCTGGAACATAAGCATCAGCGCTGCCGGTATCCAGACTACCGCTGAACCAATCCCGGGTATGATGGAAAGAACGGCCATGACTGTTCCCCAAAAGACCGCATTGCTAACCCCAGCAATGGCGAAGGCAATGCCGGCAAGACAGCCCTGCAACAAGCCAATCAGCAATGTACCTTTCACCATCGCTCGGGTGACTGACGTAAACTTATCCAGAATCAGGCGTTCGTCGCGATTCTCGAGTGGCGAATAGTAGAGGATGGCATAGACCACCTTATGGCCATCCAACAGAAAGAAAAACAGGGTGTAACAAAATACCAGCGACATGAACAGAAAGTTGGCAGTGCCGATCGCAACCGAGGACAATCCACCCACCAAGAGAGAACCCACGGCCTCAAAGGACTGAGCTGCCTTGTCGCGCAGTTGCGCCTCATAGGGCATCACCTTATCCCAGTGCGGTAGACTATGCAGCCAATCGGCAAGGGTGTTCGGTTGCTTGACGAACTGCACAACCGATGGCACCAGAGACTGACCAACGTCTATTGCCTGACCGACAAAGACACTGGTCAGCAGCAACAGCGGAATTAACACCATAAACAGCGACAGCATCAGGGTAACGAAGGATGCAAGATAGCGATTGCCACCAAAGGCATTGCTCAGACGGTGATACAAAGGATAAACCATGGCCGCAAACAGGGCTGCCATGAAGATAGCGAGTAGAAAATGCCTGATCATGATCAGAAACAGCAGTGAGATTGCCGCCACTAAGATCAGCAGTACGGACTTGTTGATGATCCCCGTCGTCATGGTTGGACTCCATTGCTCCGTTGGTTTGTGCGTCGCAGTGCATTGGTGAAGCTAGACATATGCGTGAAAGACCTTGGCGATGATATGGGGCGGACCGCAGAGTGGATGCAGTAGGCCAGATGTAATAGCCTACAATGATGACGGCACGGTGCACAGGTCGGATCGGGTCGCCGTTGCTGCTGCCTTGAAGTACCGATCCGAGTAAATCTAACTCCAACCATCCAAATGAGGAGATTTGACTATGAACAGCCGCGACGAGTATCTGGAAAAACTCAAATCCAAGCTCGACGAATGGGACAAAGACATCGACCGTTTCGAGGCCAAGGCGCGGGACGCACAGGCAGAAGTCGGCGACCAGTACCACAAGCAGCTCGAGACCATGCGCGAGATGCGTAACGAGGCCATGGCTCGCTACAGCGAGATGCAAGGCGCTGCGGTCGATGCCTGGGAAAGCCTTGCCAAGGCGACCGAGCAAACTTGGAGTACTTGGCTTACGGCCTTCGAAGACGCGCGCACGAAATTCATCAAGAACCAAAAGAACTGATATAACGGGGGAACTTGCCGCGGTGCCTCAGTTGTGCATGCTTAGAATCATGACGCGGTGGTGCCGCGGTCTACTTTTTTACTGTCCATAAGGTATATCCAATAGAGCTAATTTTAGCTCGAATGATGGCTTGATCTGGCTTCATGAGCCGGGCCGAGCTTTGGTCGATTCGCAGAGTTGCGCTTTTTCATGGCGCCAAGCCCGGGTCGTGAGCAAAGCTAAAGCGATTATTGCGGCTGATTCGCCGCTTGAGTCATCTTTACCAAAGTGCATACCGATGGATAGTTTTACCCGCAACTACACAATCATACTCGGCTTCATTCTCTTCGGCCTGTTTGCCTGGTGGATTTCCTCAGCCTGGCAGCCGCGGATTTGGGAAATCAATGAACAGCTCGAATCCGATCCGATGCTCAGCAATTATGCCTACCAGTTTCGCCTGTTGGACCTGCAGGACAACGTTGCGACGCTCTCGAGTCCCCGCTCCTTCGATGTGCCGGCGATGCGCTTTCTCGAGATCGTGCAGCCTGACCTTGCCGGCAAAACACAGGATGATCCAGCGATGATCCAGGCACAGCAGGATCTGATTGATCACCAAAAGCGCGCTCAAGGTCTGGTGCTGGCGTTACCGGATGTCAAGCGCGTAGATTGGCGGTTGGACGTACAATGGCTCGCTGATCATGGTGTGCATGTTAACAGCGGTGGTTTATGATGAATGTTGCGCGCTACACAGGTGGATTCCCTACTCCGGTGACCGCAAATTCAACCATGGAGATTAAGGTAAGGTTACCTGATTTCCGTCTTTGTTCGGTTTGTATCCAAGCCTGTCGCAAAATCATCATCCACCATCTCCAGAACGCTTCTCGCTGGCATTGATGCGTTTGGGCGCCGCGCGATGACCTTAGGCGACATGAATCAGAATCTCAGCAGATAAGAGGAATTAACCTTGAGTAAAGCAACATCCTGGCTCGGCCCACTTGCCTCCGCAGACATTGGTAGTTTGATTGTCAAAGGAGTAGCCATACTTTTAATCATCGGCACGTTGTACGTTTTACTGGGAGATCGCGGCGGCACGGCAGCGCCAGTAACTCCAGATGATGTGGCCGCGAATTTGGAGCCAATAGGGAGTATCGCGGTGGTGCCGCCGCCGAACTCCGCGGAGCCGGAACCTGCCACTGAACCAGAGCCCGCCGCTACTGCCGCTAAGCCGGAACCTGCCACTGAACCAGAGCCCGCCGCTACTGCCGCTAAGCCGGAGCCTGCCACTGAGCCAGAGCCTGCCGCCACCGACGCTGAGCCGGAGCCTGCCATTGAGCCAAAGCTTGTCGCTGATCCGAACAGTGGCGATGCTCAACCCGTTGCCAGTGAAGACACATCTGACGCGAATACCATGGCGCCCGAGCAAGCAGCCGACTCCAACAGGGACCAGATCGCGGCACCTGTAAGCTCGCCCGATCCAACATCCACCAATGCCGAGATAGAGCCTGTTACTGCAGGGCAGGCCAAGCCCTCCACGATGCCCGCGGCCGAAGCCAGTGGGCCAACGGCCGCTGCGCAACAGCAGCAGCCATCTAGCCTGCCGCCGTCCAAGCTTTCGTCGCCGAGCAATACATATAGTGTACCCATAGCACCTCGGAGCCTGGCACCAAGTCGTCCAATCCCAACTTGGGGTCCCCAGTTTTCACCGATGCCACCGACTCGATAAAGAACGATTCAATAGCGAGGGGTTTACAGTATTTGAACTACGAAAACGCGAAAATCTTCAATATCTGCTGGATGTGCAGCTATCTTTCGCGTTTTTCGCCATCATTTCCTCTCGCGGCAACGCTCGAGTCATTTCTGAATCCTCCTAAAGCATTCCTGTGCGTTATATTCCACTGCATTCCGGGCTGCGGCCTGAGAAAAAACCTCAGGTTGATGCCAAGCTGAACCCAAGCGCTTCGCCATAGCGCACTAGGCAACTCGGACCCAGCCGCGAAAGCCATCGTGCATTGCCTTGTGGCAGCAATAAAATCACCGTTGAACCCATATTGAAGCGTCCGAATTCAGTACCGCGATGTAACTCCGGTTTGCCTTGGGTTGGCGGGATCTGGGCAATCGAACGTCCCGGACGCGGTGTGATTTGTCCTGTCCAAATGGTTTCGATGCTACCGACAAAAATGGCTCCAATCAGCACCAAAGCCATCGGACCGAGCTTTGTCTCGAACAGGCAGACCACGCGCTCATTGCGCGCGAACAACCGCGGAACCATCGCGGCAGTGGTTTGATTTACACTGAACAAACGTCCGGGGATATACAGAATTGACACTAAGCTGCCATCCAGCGGCATGTGCACGCGATGGTAGTCCTTGGGAGACAGATACAGGGTTGCAAACAAGCCATCATCGAAGCATGCGGCAAGATTGCTGTCGCCGCCCAAGAGCTCCTCGCAGGCAAAATCTCTGTTTTTGGCTTGGACTATCCGTCCAGACTGAATCTTACCGAGTTGGCTGATACACCCATCCACCGGTGAGACGATGGCATCGGTGTTCGGCTCCAGCGGTCTCGCTTCCGGACGTAATGCCCGCGTGAAGAATGTATTGAAATTCGGGTAAGCGGCTAGGTCTGGTTGCATTGCGTCATCCATATCAACGCGAAAGGCACGGATGAAGCCACGGACCAGCAGCCTTGTTATCGGCCCCAAACGCAAGCGGGTTAGACGAAACATCAACTTGGACAGCAGATGTTGTGGCAGCGAATATTGCAGTACAACAAAGAGTCGCTGGCTGATCGTGACGCGGTGATTATCTGTCATGCTCGCCGCCGGTTCTTGGATCAGGCCAATCGGATAGCGCTTTGATGTCAGTGGCGATTTGCTCAGCGGATTGCGATGCGGGGAAAAAGGCAAGGAGCCGGGATTTGGGGTCAATGAGAAACAAGGGCGGCAAGGCTTCATGCTCGCGCTCCGATTGAGTACCCAAAGCGGCCCGTAAGTTGGACAATGTGGAGGCATCCGCAGCGAGTAAATCGATGATTGGGAGCAATCCTTCAAGCTCTGCTGCCAGTTTTGGCATGTTGTCGTTACTGACCAGCAGCAGCCGTAAAAGGCGTTGCAGTCGAGGCCGATCCGCCAAGCGGTTATGAATCTCGACCAAGCGCGCGATGTCGCGCCGCGCGCTCTCATCCCCGAGGTTGGTGAAAACTATCAGGCTCCAGCGATCAGACAGCTCGGTTCGTCCGAATGGGTTGCCTTGGCTATCCTTCAGCACCAGGTCCGGTAGCGTTTGTGGCGGGTGAATCAAAATACCTGACAACACCGGCGTGCGAGCATCGCCATGCCTGTATTGGCTGCCCCATTGATAACTGATTAGAAATAGTCCGACCGTGGCCAGGGCAATGACCAATCGTGGCAACAGGTTACGGTCGCGCTGTCGGGCTCTGGTGGGAAAAATGTTCAGTTGCGTAGTCGGCTGCCGATGATGAGGTGGCTGAGGGATGATTGATGCAATACCACAAGCAAGCGCATCTGGACATCGCTGGAGGCAAGCCCCATAACTGCTGGTAGAGAGCTTAAGACTGGTACTGAGCTGTAGGCTCGTATATCGAACTAAAGATACAGGTGACAACGATGCAGGACAAGCATGAAAATAACGAAAAATCTGACGCCGAGTGGCGCCAGCAGCTGACACCGGAGCAGTACCGCGTCTGTCGTCAGCACGGTACCGAGCCGGCCTTCACCGGAGCCTATTTTGACACCAAAACACCAGGTCGCTACCTCTGTGTAGGCTGTGGTGCGGAACTATTCGATTCGGAGCATAAATACGACTCAGGCAGCGGCTGGCCGAGCTTCTGGCAGCCAGCACGACTGGAAAACATCGAAACCCAAGAAGATAGAAGTTTCGGCATGCTGCGTGTCGAAGTACATTGCAGTCGCTGTGGTTCACATCTTGGCCATGTGTTTCCAGATGGACCGAAACCCACTGGGCAACGCTATTGCATCAACTCCATATCATTGCGGCTGGAACCAACCACGGATGATTAAAGCGATTGCCGGAGAGAAATAGACCAACTGGCGCCGGATGCTCGTTCGACTTCGCGCAATGGCAACCCGCCCACTTGCTTTCCATAGGCGGGATGCCGCGACGCCGAGGCCGGACGAGAAGAAAAGCCAGGTGGCATGTCTCTCGACAGAAACCGCCTAAGCCGCTACCCGCCAGTAGCTTCAGCGAAATGGTGGGGTGACTGAATCCACCTGCCAGCCCCAGACGCCTATTTCACGCGTACGGGCGATGCGCTCGAGTGCATGATATTCGAAAGGGGCATTGGGAAGTGCCAGCGCCCAACCGCGTTCAAGCAGGTATGCGGCCAAATCGATGCCGGGATCGAAACTGTTGCGGCCCTGATAACACACCGCGCTAATGCTGCCGTCCGTATTCCGATTCTGCTCGAAACAGGTAATAAAGCCCTTGACTAGAAAGTCCAGCGCCAATATGCCGCGTTCGCCGCAGCGAAGCGGGCTGATTCGAGACCGGCATTGTCGATTCGTAGATGGCATATAGATTCCATGAAGATGCACAACACGATTTTTGATCAGCAGCGAGCCATCATCCTGAACAATGGCGTGGCCTTCGAATTCACGAGCACCAACAGTTTCAACAGCGAATAGAACGAGCAACAGCACGACGAGATTTAGCAAACGCCGCATAAGCCACCTCGAGGACAATTGCCTCTTGACGGAAAAAAAGCTATCCAAGCACAGATCTTGGCAGTTGCAAACCCCCGTGCGCGCTGGTAAGCAATGTCACGGCACAGCTGGCAACCGACCGGATTGCTTTCCCGGAAAACATGAAACCACGCCATGAACGAACTAAATCCACTCAATGCACCGTCGCGCCGAACACCTGATAGCCATCAGCGTGGTTTGGATAAAGTGTCGCGAATTCCAATCAAGGTGGAGCGTTCGGCACAAATGCCGCACAAACCTGCATGGATTCGCGCCAAAGCGCCAACTGGCCCGGGCGTTGCCCGCATCAAGCGCCTCTTGCGCGAGACCGGCTTGAGCACGGTGTGCGAGGAAGCGCAGTGCCCTAACCTGGGCGAATGCTTTGACCAAGGCAGCGCAACCTTCATGATTTTAGGTGATGTCTGCACAAGGCGCTGCCCATTCTGCGATGTCGCACACGGCCGTCCGCAAGCAGTAAATGCGGCGGAACCAGAGCAATTAGCCAAGTCTATTCAGCGCTTACGCCTGCGTTACGTCGTCATCACATCGGTGGATCGTGACGATCTACGCGATGGCGGTGCCGGCCACTTTGCCGCATGTTTGAGCGCCGTGCGAGCACGTTGTCCCAAGACTCGACTGGAAGTGCTGGTACCGGACTTTCGTGGTCGCGAACAGATTGCGCTGGCTTGTTTCGTTGGAACCTCAGTGCCGGACGTCTTCAATCACAATGTAGAAACCGTGCCGCGACTCTATCCCGAGGCTCGCCCCGGTGCCGACTTCGCAGGTTCGCTGCGTCTGCTGCATGAATTCAAGCGCCTAAACCCCTCGGTGCCGACGAAATCCGGCCTGATGCTTGGGCTTGGCGAAACGCAACAGGAAGTCATTGCCGTGATGAGTGAACTGCGCCAACACGGCTGTGACATGCTGACCCTGGGCCAGTACCTGCAGCCAAGCCGTGATCACCTTCCGGTGCGTCGCTTCTGGACGCCGGATGAGTTCGATGCCCTACGCCGCGTCGGTGAATCCATGGGCTTTGCCAATCTGGCCAGTGGTCCGATGGTGCGTTCTTCATATCATGCCGATCAGCAGGCGATCGACATGATCGGCGATTGAGCAGGTTGAGTGACCACTCGCTTCAGGCGAACAACAGAAACTGCCCTCCACTAGCGCTGCCCGGAGATTTCTACCATGGCGTTATCATAGCGCTCGCGCAGGCTCTCCGGCAGCCGTTCCTGTTTGGCAGCGGCACAGCCTCCGATATCACGCAGGCGCTGCAGAAAATCTTGTCGCATACGTGCTTGAGCATCTCGATAATAACCTTCGGGAAAAAAGTCGTCCTGCACGTCCAGCACGGTCATACGGTAGCGGCTGACCAGTTCCTTGTTGACGTTCTCGGTGCGACGACCTGACTGGTCACTGCGGCAGCGATTATTGTAAAGATCCAGCTCAAAAGCCGCCTCAACCGCATTGACGAGTTGCTGCTGAGTCTGCTCGTCGAGCAGTTCAGCGGCCCGGATGTTGGCCGTGCTGAGCAGGATGCAGAGAAAAATGCCGGCGGATCGGGCCGGTTGTTGCGGTAATAAATAGTGCACGATATTCAGCTACGCCCGTAGACAGGTATGGCAGCGCCAGTAACGCAGCGCGCCGCGTCCGAGGCCAGGAACAGAATGACATCAGCAAGCGCTGCCGGTGGAACCCAGGTGTCATGATCCTGGTCAGGCATGGCCTCGCGATTTTGTGGTGTGTCGACGGTGCCGGGCAATATACAATTGACGTTGATACCCTGGTGCTTGTTTTCCTCGGCCAAGGACTCGGTGAGGGCGATCACCGCGGCTTTGGATGCGCAATAGGGGCCCATATTACCTTGGCCATTTCGTGCTGCCCGGGCCGAGACGTTGACAATGCGTCCGGCACCCGCCTCGTGCATGATGGGTAGTACGGCGCGGCACATATTGAACAGGCTGCGTGCGTTGAGATCCATCATCAAATTCCAGGTGTCGTCATCCGTTTGTTGCAGCGGAGGTCCCATGCGGAAGCCGCCAGCGATGTTGGCCAGCAGATCAATGCGACCAAACCGCTCGCGTACCGCGCGCACTGTCCGCTGCACGGAGACCGGATCGATGAGATCGGTTGGGAAAGCCTCGCTGTGCGTACCTGGAGGCAAGCGTTTACGCTGTTCCGTGAGCGCGCTTTGGTTCATATCCAGCAGAGCGACGCGGGCGCCTCGATCTGCAAGTGCTTGACACAGCACCGCTCCGAGATTGCCGGCGGCGCCCGTGACAATGGCAACTTGATCCTGAAATTCACTCATTTGCAGAATTCTCCCATGGGGTTTCAGCTTATACGAACTTGAGGGCGGTGATACTTGCAATAAACGGCTCATGCAAGACAGCAGGCCGATATCATTTACTGTTAATGGCTCCTCGAGCCCAAAGCAAGCGGGCAGCGCGATGCGGCCGATCGCTTGAAGCTGTATCATACCTTCCATGTACCGCGGCTACACTTCACTCGCCGACAGCTGCTTGCCATCGTCGCAGTTACGCACGCGAGCCATGCTGGTTATGATACGCGACCGGAACAGCTGGTTTGGGTTTGCAAACGTGCTCGTCCTATCGCGCGCGCCCTACCCTATTGCGCCGAGGCACAGATGATGGAGCTGTTGTTTTTGTTATTGCCGGTAGCTGCCGCATCCGGCTGGTGGATTGCCCGCCGCTCGGCTAAATGGAGCTCGAGTGAACGCTGTGAACGAGCGCCGACATTTTTTCGTGGTCTGAACTATCTCCTGAACGAACAGCCGGACAAGGCCATAGATGTTTTTCTGAAGCTGGCGGAGATGGACAGTGAGACGGTCGAGACCCATCTGGCGCTGGGCTCGTTGTTCCGGCGACGGGGCGAGGTTGACCGTGCCATCCGCATCCACCAGAATTTAGTTGCACGCCAGTCGTTGAGTTTGAGTCAGCGTGGCTTTGCGTTATATGAGCTCGGCCGCGACTACATGCTTGCCGGATTGTTCGACCGCGCGGAGAGCTTATTCAATGAGCTGGTCGAGATGGAGTTGCAACAACAACGCGCATTGCGTGGCCTGATCGAAATCTACCAGGCTGAAAAGGAATGGCCGCGCTGTTTGGAGATGGCGGAGCGTCTGCAGCGGATTTCCGACGAACCGCTGTCCACCGAGATCGCCCAGTATCACTGTGAAATGGCGGAAGAATGTCTGCGCACGGGCGAGACCGACAGCGCGCGGGCTCATCTGCTGGACGCCCAGTCGGTGGACGCGGACTGCATCCGCGCCAGCATGCTGCAAGCGCAGATGGAAATGACCGCTGGCGATGCCGAAACCGCCGCGCTGCTGTACCGTCGAGTTGTTGAGCGCGGGCCTCGCTATCTGCCAGCCATGCTGCCTGGCCTGCTCGAGTGCTGGCGGCGTCTCGGCCGAAAGCAGGTGGCGGGGGAATTGCAATCGTTTTTTGATATGCATCCATCGCCGCCACTGATGTTGGAATTGTCCGAGGCGATCGAGCGTGAACAGGGCATTGATGCGGCCTTGGTTTTCCTGGAGGATTATTTATGTGAGCATGCGGATCTGGCTGGTGCCGAACGTCTGCTGGAGCTGCGCATGCGCCTGCGCAACAGTGCCGGACAGGGCGATGCGATACTTCTGCAGGTGCTCCGCCAGCTGCTCGCATTGCAGCCGGTTCATCAATGCGAACACTGTGGGTTCGAGGCTCGAGCATTGCACTGGCAGTGCCCGAGTTGTAAGCGCTGGGGTAGCATCAAAGCGGTCGAGCCCTATCCAATCGCGAATCCGGCGGTATTAAAACAGCGCAGAATTTCCTGACATGGCCTGTATGACCTGCTGAAAAAACATTCGATAATAGCGCGGCAGAATTCGCTGTTGCGCGCTTCAAAAACCCCGTCTATTGGCGGGCCAACCATAACCAAGACAACCGAGTTCAAATGGCGAAGATTCGCAAAGCCGTATTCCCAGTCGCGGGCCTTGGAACGCGTTTCCTGCCGGCCACCAAGGCTAGCCCCAAAGAGATGTTGCCAGTGGTGGACAAACCGCTGATCCAGTATGCCGCCGAGGAGGCGGAGGCAGGCGGTGCCACGGAATTGGTGTTCATCACCGGGCGCCACAAACGTTCCATCGAGGACCACTTCGATAAAGCCTACGAGTTAGAGGCGGAACTCGAGAATGACGGTAAGACCAAGCTGCTCGAAATCGTGCAAACCATTCTGCCGCCCCGGGTCAGCTGTATTTATCTGCGCCAACCCGAGGCTTTGGGGCTCGGGCACGCGGTTCTTTGCGCGAAGCCGGTGGTCGGCAACGAACCCTTCGCCATCCTGCTGGCAGACGATCTGATCCGTAACGATCACAAGGGCGTGGTCGAGCAAATGGCGGAGGTACACGAGCGTACCGGCTCCAGCGTGCTGAGCGTGCAAGAGGTGCCGCACAACGAGACCGCTAAATACGGCATCGTCGAGACGGAAAAGCAATCAGACGGCATGCTGCGGGTGGTCTCCATTGTCGAAAAGCCAGCACCCGAGGTAGCGCCGTCCAACCTTGCCGTGGTCGGTCGCTATCTGCTCACGTCGACGATCTTCGACAAGATCGAACAGACCGCCCCGGGCGCTGGAGGCGAAATCCAACTTACCGACGCGATCGCCGCACTGCTGAAGGAGGAAACGGTCATCGCCCATCCATTCGAAGGCAAGCGTTATGATTGCGGCAGCAAAGAGGGCTACCTCGAAGCTACCGTCGAATACGCCCTATTGCACCCGGAGTTGGGCGAGTCCTTCCGTGCCTATCTAAAGGAACTCGAGTACTGAGGCAATTTCTGTCGAGCAATAGACCACCTGGCTTGTCTGCATTGTCCGCCTTGTTTGTCGCGGCAACCCGCCCATAGTCGCTCTATGGGCGGGTTGCCACTTCGCGAAGGCGAACGAGAATCCGGCGCCAGTTGGTACGTTTCTCTGCGGCAATCGCCTGAGGTCGAGTACGAAGGTCACATTCGGCAATCGATCAAGACCTTCATCACGCCGGGCTCGGCGGCCCGCTCCAACGCAAGCTCGGCCTGTGCCAGCGGGAAGCTTGCAGCAATCAGCGGAGTCGGGTCCACCAGTCCGGCGGCCAACAGACGCAGGGCAGCCGGGAATGGACCGCAGCGCGAGCCGACCAAACTGATTTCATCCACCACCAGCGAAGAAAAGTCGACTTGCAGCAGCCCAGGGTAAGTGCTTTTCAATAGGATCGTTCCGCCTGGGCGTACCGCGCGCCTTGCCAATGCAAAAGCATCTGGCGAGCCTGTTGCTTCCACCACCAGCTCTGCGCGGGCTGCCGGCACTGCATCCTCGCTGATCCAGGGAATTCCGACTGTCTCCAGCAGCGCCCGCTGTGCGCGGTGGCGGGCGACCACGGCAAGCTCGCAACCGCTCAGGTGCAATACCCGCGCGATCAACTGGCCCAGACGGCCCGCGCCGACCAGGAGTACCGATTGCCTTGGGGCAATCGGTATCTGTTGCATGATCTCCAATGCCGCTGCCAGCGGCTCCACAAACACGGCCATCCGGTCTGCGACCGTCTCTGGTACCTGGTGCAGATTCCGCAACGGCAAGCAAACAAACTCCGCGAAAACACCATCATGGTCTCGGATACCGGCCACCCGCCGCTGTTCACAGTGGCTGGAGCGCCCGGCGCGGCATTCGTGACACTGACCACAGGCGATATTGATCTCCCCCACCACACGCTTGCCGACACGCTCCGGCGCATCCGCTGCCGCGACGATTTCACCAACGAATTCATGCCCCAGTATGCCCCGAAAAGGCTGATAACCGCGCAGCAGCGCAAGATCCGTTGCACAAACGCCGGCCAGGCGCACACGCACCAGAGCTTCGCCTGTCGAAGGTATCGGCAGTGGCACATCCATGCGCAAACCTGGTTGTTGATTCAGCCAAAGTGCTTTCATGAGGGGTCAGCGCAAATCAGAACTTGCGCAAAGATCGTATGAATTAGTGGACATACTCGGTATCTTCGGTGAGACGATGTTCCGCAATGCGCAGCAATAGCGACACCAGTTGCCGGAAGACTAGTATTCAAGGTATTGCAAATACTTATCAGATGCATTTTCTCCGGAATGCGTCAGCTGTTTCAATCTACGCCGTTCCGGCACATCATACCATCGGGTTTCGTTCCTCCAGCGATTGCTGCTGAACTCGTCGGATCGTATTGCACGCTCCAAATAGCAATGCAAAAAGGGTACGACCTCAAAATACTGTGCATCAGGAAGCGGCATGTTACGTAAGCGACAGAATCCCTTCAAGCAGCACGTCCGACAGGAAGGCGATTGTCGGAGAGAAACAGACCAACTGGCGCCGGATACAAGCCAGATGGTTTGTTTCTCGACAGAAATCGCCCTAAACCCGGCCCAGCCTACTGCTCAACTTCGGCGCCGCGCGGATGCAGGACGGCAGCGTTGGCTGCGTCAACGCCTTGTAAGAATGACGCATGCACAGCTGGGAGCAAGAGATCTCGCGCAGAGACGCCAAGGCGCAGAGAAAAAAGAACAAGAGAAAAAAGACAGAAAGGAGGCGAATGAAATACAAACAGCAGAGACTGAGAAGAGGGCATTGCGCTGGATACGTCAACGACTTCTCTTTCTTTCTTCCCTTTGCGCCTCTGCGTCTCTGCGCGACCCTCTTCTTGCCGCGTCGCAACAGCGCGGAAAACGGGGACACGGGAAAACGGGGACAGACCACGTTTTCCACGTTTTACAGAATCGCGGCCATGCTGAAAAAAGCGGTCTGTCCCCGTTTTCTTCGGATCACATGCATTGGGTAGCCGGCGGCGATGATACGTGCGCGTCTAGGAGGCTGTCCGAGAATGAAAATAAGACACAAGATATAGAGTGCACAACTCGATTGTAGGCGCTATATGTTGTGCGTGCTCTGAGTTCTCGGACAGCCTTCTAGGAATGGATAACAGGACCTCAAAGACAATAGCACCGGACCAAGTCTAGCAGAAAAACATGGTCCGTCCCTGTTTTCCCCCGAGAACGCACACACTCCAGCATCGCCCATCGTGTAGCGCTGGTTGTTGCCGCCCTTGCGCGCATCCAGCAGGGCGCAAAGCGCCTCGCGAATCCTGGCAACCAGCGGTGTCATGGCCCAGGGCAAACGCATCTAAATTTCCCATTTTAGGCCGCCTGTAGGACATCTAGTAACTGCTCAAGATAATCTGTATCCCAGCCGGCACGGAGTCGCTTTAATTTAATGCTTTTCTTTGAGGTCGTATCTTTCCTGAGAATATTGAGTGCAATGTGCCGTAGGATGGAATAGTTTTCAGGTGCATGACCTTTTCGCGTTCGATTGGCATCTTCGGAAAAGGACACATCCAGAACCCAATGCAGTGAATTCTCAATTCCCCAATGAGAGCGAACCGCTTGGGCAAATCGTTTAACATCGCCTGACAGGCTGGCAATGAAATAGCGCCGGTCCGTGGTTACTTTTTTTCCATCATCTCGAATCGACTCTACCATCCCGATACCCCGGAAACCTTTCCATTGTTCGGCGTAATGCCCTAAGGAATGATCAGTGAAATAATAATACCGACGCGTCTCCAGGCGACCATGGTTTTTCTCTTTCGTTTCAAGAAAAACACTCGCATCCCGGCAGCATTGGTCGAGATCGACCGATTCGAACCAAGCGATGACATCTTGATGAAAAGTGCTCTGGTTGCCTTTCAATGAAAATACCCAATCTGCTTGTTTTTCAACAATTTTCTCCGCAATCTTCTTTTGGCATCCCATCGCGTCGATACTGACTACACAGCCTTTGATCTCCAGTAAATCCAACAATTTCGGTATCGCTGTAATTTCATTTGATTTTTCTTCGGTCTTGAGTTGACCCAATACGAGCGATGAGTGACAAGCCCACGCACTCACCATGTGAATTGCCTTATTTCCATTAGCTCTATCATGCGATCTGCGCACCGTTTTCCCATCGATCGGTATAATATCCCCATCAAACTTCGGCTCTATCGACTTCACCCAGGAGATGAAACAGGTTCGGAATTGATCGGGGTCAATACGGGCAAATACACGATTGAACGTGTCATGCGAGGGAATCCCATTGGGCAATTCCAAAAACTTCCGTAACCACTGTTCATGGGTTTGACCAAACTCCTCCATCGCATCCCAGCTCTCTCCCATACATAACGTCGAACAAATCGCTATCGTTATGATATCAGCCAGCTTATGCCTTTTTGTCCTGTCGATACGGGGGTCGTTCAGATCGGAAAAATGACCGGCGATTGTCGTATCTTTTTCCTCTTCATTTATAGGTCTGATCATTCCCATTTTAATAACCCTCTATTAAATCATATGATCTTCAATTTTCGCCATCATAACACATTGTTTTCTAAATATTTTTAGATGCGTTTGCCCTGTGTCATGGCCCACTTCGCAGGCGCGGCCTTCGGCTTGAGTACCAAGAGACTTTCCAAATAGGTTCTAAAGTGTCCTTCATAACCAATCATAGGTGTTCGGGATTTTTTTATCCACCTTCTAATAATAATCTGTGTATGCGCGCCAATGATGTCTCTCTTTGATTATAATTTGGATCAAAAATTTCGTTCGCAAACAACTTTATCTTATTCACTAGGATTTTAAAATATTCTTGTGATGAATGTAACAAAAACATGATGAAATCGCGCGCCAGTACAACCGCTACTTTAGCGATTCTTTGAAACGAAATAGCTAAATTTTGCTCATCATCCAACTGTTCCCTACCGATCTGAAATACAGTGTGCGTACTCAGATGAGCCACGATAGAGGCCAGTAGTAAGTTTTCAATTATATTGGCGTTGTAAGAGGTAATTTGGTTCGCATTCAGGGAATTCTTACACGCTTTGAAAATAAGTTCTATTTGCCATCTCAGCCGATACAAAGGATAAATCAAATAGGCGGCTGCGGTTAAATTCGTAATATACCAATGATAATCCTTTTCGACCGGGTTCCAAAACCCGATCGCCCGGTAGCTTAAGGTACTACCTTGATGAATTTTTTCGATAATCACTTCAATGATGTTGCCTTTTTTACGGCTCAAATCCAGCGAGAGCAGCGATTGCCCGATAGCCTCTTTGCTGAGCCCTTGAATAACTTTTTTGATTTTAATCACAGCATTGGATTTCACGCGTAAAAGAAAAAAACCTTCAGCTTTTTCAATGGCATGCAAGACAGCATAGTCCCAATAAGGCTCTCCCGGATTTCATGGGAACCAATAAAAATTTGAAAAACAACTACTTAAGCTCATTTTTTCGTACACATCAAGGTTAAAATGTAGTCGAGCGCAAACTCTGTAACTCATTGATTTATAATGTGTCAACCCCGAACCGGTCATATCCGTTGAGATCCAAGCATATCCTTTGATAGAGGTGTCCAAGGTTGGTGATGCCATAGCAGCGGCGTTTGATGACTTTGATCTTATTATTTAACCCCTCGACAAAGCCGCTGGTGTGTCGACCAATAAAATAATTCGTCACTTCCTCAAAGTGAGTATTCAGTGTCCCGAGGAAGCTATCGAAGCAACTGAGCTTGCGGTTGGTGACACGTTCCATCCAGCCACGCAGTTTGCGCTTACCCTGACCTTTTGATAGGCGGCTTTCATAGATGGCAGTGAGTGATTCGCAAGCCTCATAAGCTTCTTGTAATTTTGGTGAATAGCGAAAGAGCCGATTCAGCATGCGTCGCTCATCTGCATTCAGATCGGCGCGACGCTGACGCAGCAGCCAATGCACGTTCTTGAACGACTTGCGCTCTTCTTTGGAGAGTATATGGCACAGCCGTTTCCATTCGCTTTTGCGCAGGTTTTCCAGTCCATTTCGGTACAGCTTGGCAACATGGAATCGATCCGCGCAAATGTGTATGCGCTTGCCGAACACGGCTTTAGCGGCACCGATGAAGCCTTGATAAGGCTCTCCTGGATTTTGTGGGAACCAATAAATATTTTAAAAACAACCACTTAGTCTCATTTTTTCGTACACATTAAGATTAAAATGTGGTTGAGCACAAAGTCTGTAACTCATTGATTTATAATGTATCGACCCCGAACCGGTCATATCCGTTGAGATCCAGGAATACCTTTTGATAGAGGTGCCCGAGGTTGGTGATGCCATAGCAGCGGCGTTTGATGACTTTGATCTTATTATTTAATCCCTCGACAAAGCCGCTGGTATGTCGACCAATAAAATAATTGGTCACTTCCTCAAAATGCGTATTCAGCGTACCGAGGAAGCTATCAAAGCAACTGAGCTTGCGGTTGGTGACACGTTCCATCCAGCCACGCAGTTTGCGCTTACCCTGACCTTTTGATAGGCGGCTTTCATAGATGGCAGTGAGTGATTCGCAAGCCTCATAGGCTTCTTGTAATTTTGGGGCCTTGTTCATAACTTCGACCAACTGACGAGCGGGTGCTTGTGGCGTTTCCGTAAGACGTTGGTTATAAAGTTAAAATACTGGGGCGTTCGAGGCTAACCCCAAGCCTTGGCCGAGCTTATGAACAAGGCCAATTTTGGTGAATAGCGAAAGAGCCGATTCAGCATGCGTCGCTCATCTGCATTCAGATCGGCGCGACGCTGACGCAGCAGCCAATGCACGTTCTTGAACGACTTGCGCTCTTCTTTGGAGAGGATATGGCACAGCCGTTTCCATTCGCTTTTGCGCAGGTTTTCCAGTCCATTTCGGTACAGCTTGGCAACATGGAATCGATCCGCGCAAATGTGTATGCGCTTGCCGAACACGGCTTTAGCGGCACCGATGAAGCCTTGATAAAGATCTGAGCACACACTCTGGACGGTATTTCGCAAGCGCTTGGGAATGCTGAGAAAAAACTCCTGTACGCTGGCCTTGGTGCGGTCGCCGAGCAGGCCGATGACATGCAATGTCTCGTTAATGTAAGCGCTGACAACGACGACAAAATCACGATGACCTTTTTTCAACGCAATCTCATCAATGCCAATGACCTCCAAGCGTTCAATTGCGTTCCAATCGACATCGCACGCCATGTTTCGATCCAAAATACCCTGCAGTGCGTCGACACCAATGGCATGCTTACGACTGACATCCTCGAGCGTACTGTTGATCAACTCCAGTAGCATCTGCTGTTCGAACGCTTTTGTCACCCGGGAGCGCTGCGTGTACCATGACAGCGTTTGGCTCGTTGTTGGACGCCCTTCGCAGAAAGGGCATTGATAACGTTTCGGCCTCAAAACAAGAACAACTCTATAATCCCCGAATGGCAAATGGCGTAACTCAAGTTCTCGACCATGGCCATACTCATGATCGATTGGCCGACCACAGCGATGACAGTTCGTACCCTCCAGGGTGCTATGCACATAGACTTTAAGACGCTGTATGAAAACTATTTTCTTTAATGTTCGACCTAAACAACGCAATAAATTCGAATAGTCTACTCATAAGCTATTTGATTATTACAAATTTGACGAAGCAATAAACGTGACGATGCAAGATAGACCTGTGACTCACTTGATCTCGGTGGCCTTGTTCATAATTCCGGCCACCGCTGTCAAGCCGCGGCCGGCGTTAGGTAGGCCGGTTTCGGCGGGCGCGTTCGGCGTCGTCGCGGTCGCGGCGGCAAAGGCACGCGTAGTAGGAGTCGCTCGAACAGGGCGGGGTGCGCTCGCCCAAAGAAACGCTCGGCGGCCGTCGTGCCGTCGGCGCGGCAGATGTGGAAGTTGTGCACGGCCGTGAGCGCGGCGAGCTTGCGGTCACTCAGACGATGACGGCCGTGATGATGCAACGACAGTTGGCCGTTGCGTCCTTCCACACAGGAACTGCTGCGTTGGAACACATCGGCGCAGGCGCCGGCAACCTGTTCGACCTGTGCACGCGTCTCGGGCGCCAGACTTTGCAGCGGATGATCGGGTTGACGCAGCGCGTCGAGCAATGCGTTACTCGATGCGTGCACGCGTTGTCGGGTCTCGGCCGTCGTGCTGCGTGCAGCGACGCGCTCGAGGTACAGGGCGGGGATGAGCTGCTCGAGGACCGCCGCTTCCTGTTCCGTGGGAAGTTCAAGGGCCTCGACCCTGGCAGTCACGGTGGCGAAGAAGAACGCGATGGTGGCCAGCCATTGCACGGTCAGGCGTTCGGCTTTGGCCAGGCGTTCGCAGGCGCGCTGAAGTAGATCAGCCGCTTCGGCCAGCGCCTTCAAGCGCGACCAGACGGCCTGGAAGCGTTCAGCTACGCGCTCTACCGGCTGCGTCTGTCCCTGCTGCAAATCATAGGGGTGATAGAGCACACCGAGTTCACGGATTAGCTCGCGCGCCTCGCTCTGGCGCGCTTGCGCCTGGGCGAGCTCGGCTTCAGCTGCGACCAGTACATTCAGGGCCGCGTCAATGCGCGCCTTGAAGTCCGGCGGACGCCCGAGTGGGCGTGGCACGCGCGCTTCGAACTGCTGCTGCGCGGCGCGCTCGGCCTGCCATTGCGCCTGTGCGGCCAGCACTCGGCCCTCGGCCTGTCGAACGTCGCGCGCCAACGCCAAGGAGGTGGCTTTCGACACCTCGTGTTGGCCGTGAAAGAGATCCGGAGAATGATGCGCACCGAGATCCGTTTCGGCATGCCGGCGCAGGGCCTTGGCTTCGTCGGCGGTGCTCTGGATCACCTCCACGGCGAGGCCCGTGCAGGCCTCTTCCAGCGCCGCCGTCCAGGTCGCCGCAGAGCGATCCGCGGCGTACCCCTCCAACAGAATGAAGTTCGACACCGGCTCGATGGCCACCAAGCAGGCCCCCGGATGGAACGTTTCGTCCTCGCACACCGTCACTTGCCGAGGCGCCATGCCCTCGCCAAGTGTCGTGCGCTGCGCCTCAGCCTCCGTGACCAAGGCCGCTTCCAGGGCCGCATTGAGCTTGTGTTGCGCGCCGTCGCTCACCCCGACAAAGGCTGAAAGCCCACTCAGCTCTAGAAATTCACTCACCAGCCGGGTGCCGCCCGCCGCCCGCAACGTGATACTGAAGTGCGCCGCTATCACCATCCGGTGCAACCACGACATCCCCTCCGGGGTGCGTACGAACGCCACCAGACCGGCTGGCGCATCCCCAAGCGGTTGCTCATGGCACCACTCCAGCAGGGTGCTGCGCGCCACGCCCAAAGCGGCAGCCACCTCGCGTTGCGTCTCGCCGGCTGCCAACCGTGACTCGGCAGCAGCGATGTGTTCGGCTTGCTCCAAGCGCGTGCGTCGCGTCACGACCCGATTCCTCGCCCGGGTAGCGCAGCGCCGATGTATGGTCTATAGTCAAGCCTGGCAGAACCTTCGTACATTTTTCCGAATCCTCGGTGAATTTGCACCTCCAAGGGTACGAGATTATGAGGGTTCTGCCAAATACCTTCACACCGATTACCAAGCTTTAGGCTCGGACTTGGCCGGAATTACGAGCAAGGCCATCTCGGTTCTCTTTCATAATCTTTACTCAGTCGACGAGACCGGCCAAGCCAAGCAAATGTGCGCTCCACGACCCAGCGACGCGGCAATACATGAAAACCTTTCTTTCTTTTCTGCCTCTTTACAATCTCGAGGGTGCAATTAAATTCAGATAATACCCAATTAAAAAGCTCTTTGCCCATATAGCCGCAATCAGCCCAAATATGCTTTACACTCTGCAGGAGCACGAATAGACGCGTGAGAATTTCACGAGCTGCTTTTCCGTCATACACATTAGCTGCATGCACGTAGACGACAAGCAGGCAACCTATTGTATCAACGACGATATGTCGCTTCCGGCCCTTGACAAGCTTACCACCATCGAAGCCGGATTCGACCGATGACTCCGGTGTCCCTTTGACACTTTGGCTATCAATGATGGCGCCACTTGGATCGGGATTTCGGCCTTTCATTTGGCGCAAACGCGCCCGTAGCTCTGCATTGATCTGCTCCAGCAAACCACTGTGTGTCCACTTGTTATAGTAGTAATTGACAAGGGTGTAAGGAGGAAAATCTTTCGGTAAATAACGCCAAGGGCAGCCTGTCTTATTCAAATAGAAAATGGCATTCAGAATCTCGCGTAGATTCGAATCACGGCGGCGCCCTGTCTTATACGGGTCAAGTTCGTTCAAGACTTGCTCGATGATTGCCCATTCTTCGTCTGACAGGTCACTTGGATAGCGTACAGGTGTATGAACATTATCTGAAGTCATCTTGATTTCTCCGAATAAAAAAGGGAAAATCGTATTAAATCCTTTAGTTTTTCAGATTTTTTAGACGCCAAATCAGTGGTTTAGTTCCCATACAGTCTCTAAGTGTCTTGCGCTCGCCGAGCACCACGCGATCAACGGCGATATCAGGAAGATTTAAAAGTGTCTGAAGGGTCTCTTTATCAAATGTCATTATCAACAACGTCCAGATGGGGTTTCAGTGACAGGCGGTTCTCAAGTTGTTGATTTACATGATACAACAGTCCCACGAGATCCGGAAGAGCCCCACGAGATCCGGAAGAGCCAAAAATGCTCAACTAAGACGGCCTTTTTGCTGCTATTACCAAATCCTGATAAGTCAAGAAGGTATCTCGTTTACACCAAGATCCATAGTGAATTGGTAGAGAAATTTGCAGTCCATATTTTTTGAACAGTCTAAAAATGAATTCTTCACTGTAAGCGATAGCTCTCTCTGGATCATTTTCACTAATCGTCATACAACCCTGCATCTTGTGATTGAAATTAAGACTACTACTACCTGAGCGGACAAGATTTTCTGACTCTTCATTTAGAATAAAAAAGGTAATTAGGCACTTACCTTCATGTTTGAGCACTCGTGAAATCTCACTTAGGTAGTTTTCCAAATCTGATGGAAGCATGTGTGTAAACACTGATGTTAGAAAAACAAAATCAAAGGATTCATCGTCAAAAGGAAATCGGTAATTCTGAGCTTGGATCTTTCCGTTTGGATTGTAGTGCTTGTTGTAAACATCACTGTGCTGAAAGTAAAAATTGCTGAATTTTGGAGAAATACGACTTTGACACCACTTAATCCCATTCTTGCCTATATCAAAGCCACAGTACTCTCCGTCTCTAGACAAATAATTTGTTAAAGGAATTGCCATGCGTCCGATTCCGCAACCAACATCCAAAACCCGATCACTTGATTGTAAATTTGCTAATTCGATGAAATACTTCTTGAATTCTTCCCCAATTTTCTCGAAATCACCATCGCCAACGAAAATCATCGATCTCGGTGGAATCATACTATTCCTAGGCTTTAATCTATCAATAACATCAAGTGTAAAATAGTAGATCTTTCTTATTATCGGTTTTGAGAAATTAGGGGTAAGTCTTACTAAATGCTCTTTCATCGATGATCTCCTCACGTATTAAAGGCCTAACGTTAAGGCTGGCCCGCCGCCCGTTGCGTTGCCGCCCGCGTCAGCGGCGGCAACGCAACGGGCGGCGGGCCAAGCCTCTTGTTAGCCAACAACTGATTCAGCCATGCCGACACCCACATTCCCTCTTATGATCGGCGACCAAGAATTGCGGGCTATCGGGCATGTCGCAGCGCAATGGGCTCATCTCGAAGTACAGATTGATGCGATTACGCAAATCCTGTGCAACCAACCGTCGGTCCTTGAGAGCGGGCTGCGTCAAGAACAGTCATTTAAGAAGCGAATGGCGAACTTGAGAAAAGCCGCATCAATCGCCCTGAGGGACCACGAACCAGTACGGGTCGAAATTGAGCAGATTGCAAACGAAGCTTCGTCGCTCAGGGGTCTCCGGGACGAAATTGTGCACGGTTGCTGGCGTTACGTCGAGACGAACCGTGAAAAGAACGGAATACCCCAGGTCGGAACGGGAGTTGATCTCATTCGCCAATACCCTTCGTTTCGATCACGAACTAGGCCCATCACTGCAGAACGCGCGGAAACTATAGCTTGCAAGATATCTGAGCTAAATTTTCGCCTCGTCATGTGGTCGGTAGCGAATATTCCCACAGCACCTCAAAACAATGGCTAACAAGCGCACCAGCCCGAGCGCATGCTGCCGAGCCGCCGCTGACGCGGGCGGCTCGGCAGCATGCGCCGGGCTGTGCTTGACGTTGGACGCCTGCTGCGTGCGGGCGCCCGAACTTGTGCCGGCTGCCGAGGACCACGCCTGGAGGCTGTTGCCGGCGGCGCTTCGGCATTGTGCCGCGCTTGACCGTGCGACGCCAAGCCTGCGGGCGGCGTCTGGCCTTGCCGGAGCCGCGGAGGTTGCTTTGCCGCGGATGGCGGCGCCTTTGCATTGCTCTGCGGCTTTGCCAATAGCGTGTCCGTTGCGGGCTGGCCGGTGCTTTCGCTGGGTGGCCCGGCCTTCTTCCTTCTTGCTCCGCGGATGGCTGTGGATGGATTGCCGCGTCCAACGCCAAGCCTCAGCGGCGCGCGCCTTTGGCGCGTCCGCTGTAGGCGCATGTTAGGCAATTTTTCACCTTTGTTTCGCATCCCGATATTGCTTTATTCTAGCTCCGAATTTGTTTTCAAAACCTGCCGGATCGAAATACTCTAATATCATTTCATTACCTTTGAAAAAATGAGCAGTCAAGTCAAGCCATCGCTCTATATCAATATCACCATCAATTCGAAATAATTTAATATAGTTATTGCAGCGCGCTTCGGTCGGTAGTTGAGTGGAGAATCGATCAGCATAGTTATTTGTGTATACTTTTACTGCGCCATCCAAATGACGTAAGACGCCCTTCTCTATATCTCTCTCGCAATGTGCGTATCTGTTAATATTGTAGCCTTCATAGGTAAAGTCAGAATTAGATACCTCCTCAATAGTGTTTTTATTGAGTCTCTATAACTCCAATAAAGTTCAGTTCTATCTAGATTATTCGTTAAATCAAAAATAGATGGCTTGATCCTCTTCTTTACAGTCAAACCCACTTCATTTATATCTTCGAGTTTTCTTCTATCGAAATCTGGGCCAAACCATGCGTCAAATTCAGCTATATGCTGAAAATACTCTTTCGGCATCAGACGAAGCGGGTCAATCGCGATACGAAAGGTATTGCCACCGTTTGTTTCTCTGTAATAATTGATAAACCGCCCTAAGAAATCGAAGTTTGGATTAGACGTAAAACCTCTCCGTAAGAATTGATGGTAATGCAACACATGATCTTTATATATTATTCCTCCGTCGTGTAATTCGAAATCATCATCCAGAGAAAGCAGCCCTTTCTTATCAATTTTAATTTGCAACTCAGGATAATATTCAAAGGCTTTTGCGCCAATATTATTTTTTCTTATAATCTCCTTGAAACTCAGATAAGACTTGGTTGATTCATTTACATAAATAGATAGTCTTTCAAGGAAGCTCTTTTCTGTAACGTCCGTTAAGTCGTCAAAATCAATAAACATTGAGACCCCTTGAGGGAGTCCATTTATCAATTCCTTTATTTCCTCCACCCTCATACAAGAAAGATATTCTAAGCACTCGGCAACTAATTTTCTTAATACTTCTGATACGGGATTTCCATCCGTATTATGGAAATAATTTGGCAGGTAAATTGGGAATACGTTTAAATGCCTGCATTGGCGATTTAAGCTCTCAATATCAGCACGATTTAACGGTATCTGGTGCACTCATAACCTCATTGTGCAATGCCTAACGACCAAGCTCAGGGGCGCGACGTAAGGAGCGTCCCCTGGAGCGTCGTGTTAGGCAATAACGGCCTTGCTCGTAATTCCGGCCAAGTCCGAGCCTAAAGCTTGGTAATCGGTGTGAAGGTATTTGGCAGAACCCTCATAATCTCGTACCCTTGGAGGTGCAAATTCACCGAGGATTCGGAAAAATGTACGAAGGTTCTGCCAGGCTTGACTATAGACCATACATCGGCGCTGCGCTACCCGGGCGAGGAATCGGGTCGTGACGCGACGCACGCGCTTGGAGCAAGCCGAACACATCGCTGCTGCCGAGTCACGGTTGGCAGCCGGCGAGACGCAACGCGAGGTGGCTGCCGCTATCCGATGTCAATTATCTTGTCCGGTCAGCGACAACTATCTTGGCCGGTTAGTTGTCGCTGTTCTTTGGGGTGGGAGCCTCCTGTGTTGTGGGGTGGTTTGGGGCGCCCCTGGCGGGTCCGAGCACGGGAAGGAGCCCGAAGGGCGACTGGACGTGCTCGGACCCGCCAGGGGCGCGGCGCCGCGCCGTGGGGTTGTCGTCGCGCGCCGTGCGGGCGCGCTCGCGACGACGATTACTCGGCCTCGGGGTTGATGGCCGACGCGCGCGGTTCGTTACGCCGCGCGCTGTCAGCGCTGCTTGTCATCGACCTGGTGGCTGGTGCCGGACGTGCGCTCGCCGGCTCGCTGCCGCGCTGGCCGAGGGCGTGCTTGCGCCGGTAGCTATCGCTTACGATCTCGATGATGCTCGCGTGATGGACCAGGCGGTCGACGGCGGCCACCGTCATCATCTGGTCGGGGAAGATCTGATCCCAGTCGGCGAACGCCTGGTTGGAGGTGATGATCAGGCTGGCGCGCTCGTAGCGATGGGCGATGAGTTCGAACAGCACCTGTGTTTCCTGTTGGCTTTTCTTGACGTAGCCGAAATCGTCCAAGATCAGTAGCGGGTACTTGTCGAGCTTGTGCAACGCGTCTTCCAGGCGCAGTTGCTCGCGGGCGAGTTGCAACTGCTGCACCAACGCGGTGGTGTTGGCGTAGCGCACGCGCACGTTGCGCTCGGTGAGCGCATGGCCGATGGCGGCGGCCAGGTGGGTCTTGCCGACGCCGCTGGCACCGAACAGCAGCAGGTTGCGCGCTTGGCGGGTCCAGTCGCTGGAGCCGGCCAGGGCCTGGATCTGCGCGCGGGTCGCCTCTGGCAGTTCGGCGAAATCGAAGCTGGCCAGGCTTTTGCCCGGGGGCAACTGGGATTCCTTGCTGTAACGCGAAATGCGTCGGCTGTGACGATCGGCCAGCTCTTGCTCGCATCGCGCACTGAGGTAGCGCGCGCCGTCCCAGCCGTTGCGCTCGGCTGTCTCGAGCTGCGTCTGCCAGTGGCGGGCGATGCTGGTGAGGTTCAGTTGCTTGAGCATCAGCGCTAATGTGGCGGTCTGGACCATGTCAGTGCAGCTCCATGGATTGGCCCTGCGCGGGCAACAGGTGGTCGTAGCTCGCAAGCGCGTGCTGGGTACTGGGCCGGTCGCGCAGCTCAGCCTGCTGTGTGGCTGCGTCGCGGGCGTCGAAACGGCTTTCCAGCGCCGTCAGCGTGGGCACGCTACCCGCGGCGATGCGCTCGAGCAGATACGCGCCCAGCGCCTGCTCACAGTCGGCGCGCGCGGCCAGGGCGAGGATGCCGACGATGCGTTTGCATGCCGCGCGTGCTTCTAGGTGGCTGTCCAGATGCTGCCAGATCGCGCGGTAGGTGGCGTTGGGCAGCAGGTCGTCGCGCAGCTGCGAGTAGCGAAAGGCCTGCGGCTTGCGTGCCAGCACGCCGATGAGGTGGCGGTAGTCGATGCGCCGTGCCCGCTCGTGGTTGACGCTGTACACCCGCGGCAGCGTGAGCGCCAAGGTGGCGCCGACGTACGCCTCGATGCGGTCGTCGAAGAGATGCAGGCGTAGCCGCTCGCCGACCAGGCGTGCGGGCACGCTGTAGAGCACGCGCTTGACATCAATGGTGGCGAAGGTGGTGACCACGACCACCTGCTCGCTGTAGTCGCCGGTGCGCCGCCGTGGTAGGGCTTGCAGCTGCGCGCGCTCAATGGCGAGCGCCTCGCTGCAACGCCGGTTGAAACGCACCAGCAGCGCGTCGAGCCACTCTCGGTAGTCCTGCAAGCTGGCGAAATCGGCCGAGTCACGCAGCAACAACGCCTGCCCAATGCGCCGCTTGATGTGCCCGTGCGGCGATTCCACGGCGCCGTTCTCGTGACTGACGCCACGGTTGTTGCGCGTGGCCGTCATGCCGTAATGCGCGCAGAGCTGCGTGTAGCGCTCGGTGAGGTCCGCTTGTGCTTCGCTGCTGAGGTTCTTGTAGGCCGCCGAGAGGCTGTCGGTGCGGTGCTCCAACGGTGCCCCACCAAGCCGCCACAGCGCCTCCTGTAGCCCTTCGGCCAGCGCACTGTAGGATTCCCCTCCAAGCACGACCTTGACGTGGCTCCAGCCGCTGTAGGCGAGGCGAAAGTGGTACAGCCGGTGGTCCAGCTCCTCGCCAGCGATCGTCACGACCAGCCCTTTGAGTTCGGTGAAATCCGATAACCCCTGCCGACCTGGTTCCTGCACCTGGCGGAACATCACCTCCTTGTCCGCTCCGTGCAGCGCCTTCCACGCCTTCACCCGACGCTGGAAGGTGCGCTTCTTGCCGTTGCCGTACTCTCCCGGATGGCGTTCCTGCAAGTCTTCAAACAGGGTCGTCGCATCCAGGCGCGGCTGGCGCTCCAGACGACTGACGATCTCCTCCTCCCAGACCCCTGCAAACGGGTCCGCGCGCGTTCGCCAGTGCCGCTCCTTGCGCTGTAATACGCCGACCTCCCCGTGTTCGATCCGCCGTGCACTGCGCTCGGATACGCCCGTCTTGGCACTCGCCTGCGCCTGCGTGCGACTTTGCTTTCTGTTGCTCATGTAGAACTTGACCTGCTCAATGGTGATCCGCTTGCCTGACATTCACGCGCCGTTTGGTTGCGAAAATGCCAGCTACCTTAGCCTCTAAAATCGGCCAAGTTAGTTGTCGTCGACCGGCCAAGTTAATTGTCACCTAACATGCCGCTTTGGGCGTGGCGCGCAGCACCCTGCTGGAGTGGTGCCATGAGCAACCGCTTGGGGATGCGCCAGCCGGTCTGGTGGCGTTCGTACGCACCCCGGAGGGGATGTCGTGGTTGCACCGGATGGTGATAGCGGCGCACTTCAGTATCACGTTGCGGGCGGCGGGCGGCACCCGGCTGGTGAGTGAATTTCTAGAGCTGAGTGGGCTTTCAGCCTTTGTCGGGGTGAGCGACGGCGCGCAACACAAGCTCAATGCGGCCCTGGAAGCGGCCTTGGTCACGGAGGCTGAGGCGCAGCGCACGACACTTGGCGAGGGCATGGCGCCTCGGCAAGTGACGGTGTGCGAGGACGAAACGTTCCATCCGGGGGCCTGCTTGGTGGCCATCGAGCCGGTGTCGAACTTCATTCTGTTGGAGGGGTACGCCGCGGATCGCTCTGCGGCGACCTGGACGGCGGCGCTGGAAGAGGCCTGCACGGGCCTCGCCGTGGAGGTGATCCAGAGCACCGCCGACGAAGCCAAGGCCCTGCGCCGGCATGCCGAAACGGATCTCGGTGCGCATCATTCTCCGGATCTCTTTCACGGCCAACACGAGGTGTCGAAAGCCACCTCCTTGGCGTTGGCGCGCGACGTTCGACAGGCCGAGGAACGAGTGCTGGCCGCACAGGCGCAATGGGAGGCCGAGCGCGCCGCGCAGCAGCAGTTCGAAGCGCGTGTGCCACGCCCACTCGGGCGTCCGCCGGACTTCAAGGCGCGCATTGACGCGGCCCTGAATGCGCTGGTCGCAGCCGAAGCCGAGCTCGCCCAGGCGCAAGCGCGCCAGAGCGAGGCGCGCGAGCTGATCCGTGAGCTCGGTGTGCTCTATCGATAAAAACCGGGGACACGATAAAAACCGGGGACAGACCACGGTTTTGCGTTAGACTAGCCAAGAACGAACGTTCACGCAAGCGGATTCTTATGCCCCGACACGCACGCATCGTCGCAGCCGGCTTTCCGTTGCACGCCATTCTGCGCGGTATCGACCGGTCCGCGATCTTCTTCGACGACGCCGATTATCGGGCGCTCCTCGGCATGCTGGTCGAGCGAGCGGCAGCGGAGTCGGTGTGGGTCCATGCCTACGTGCTCATGACCAATCATCTGCACTTGCTCATGACACCGGCAACCGATCGGGGACCGTCGCTGCTTATGAAGGGACTGGGACAACGCTACGTGCAATACATCAACCGGACCTACCGTCGGACCGGCACGCTTTTCGAAGGGCGCTTTCGCTCGTCTGTCATCGAGGCGGACAGCTATCTGCTCGCCTGCCAACGGTACATCGAGCTGAACCCGGTTCGCGCGCACATGGTACAAGCCCCGGGCGATTATCCTTGGTCGAGCTACCGTTGCAACGCTTTGGGCGTCGGCGATCCGGTCGTCGTTCCGCACTCTATTTATTGCGCCCTCGCCGAGGGCGAGGAAGCGCGCCGCGCTCGCTACCTGAGCCTCTTCGCCGATGAGATCCCGGAGGGCGATCTTACAGCCATTCGGGATGCGACCAACGGCGGGTTCGCGCTCGGCAGCGAGCGTTTCCAGCGGCAAATCGCCTCGATGGTCGGCCGCCGTACCTGGCCCGGCAAGTCCGGACGACCGAGGAAAGAGGCACCCGACGACGATCAGCTCAAGTTGCCAATCTAACGTGGAAATAAAAAAACTGTGGTCTGTCCCCGGTTTTTGTTCGGCTAACGTTAAGCCTGGCCCGCCGCCCGTTGCCGCGCCGTAGCGAAGCGACGGCGCGGCAACGGGCGGTCGGGCCGAGGCGCTAGTTGGGCGAATGATGAAGCCTGTGGCCGATCATAATTGAGCCTGGCCCCAATTCTCTATCAATCTTGCCTCTTTATCTATGGCTACTAAGCGACCGTTATCCGCCAGCGGCGGCACCGATAATCGTGATGACCTCAGCCCAAGGCACGTCCTTGAGCTTGTCCGTCCAAGACTTCCCGCCAGCCCCACAGGTTTCTAGCTGTTGGGCTAGCTGCGGCGTCAGGTGCCAGCAGCAGTTTGGAGCGTTGTACGGGTCGTGGCCGCGCATGCAGGATGCCCAGATGCGAAGGCTAATCTCAGCGGGGACCGGGTTCCCGGCTTTTGAAAGTGGGTAACACTTGCCGTCCGGAAAACTGCCGAGAGCCGGATCACACTCGTAGGCGTGTGCTGTTGCGAACGCGAAGGTGAAGGCGATGAGTGCCGGCGATAATGTCAAAGAGAGCTTGTTTGCCATGAGTACATCTTTCCTCTTGCGATTTCTCAGGTTGAGAAGCTGACGAATGCGGGCTTTGTTCGAGCGTCTGCCGGAGGATTGAGATGACGCTGTCTTGCGGCCCAACGTCACCCGCAGCCCGCGCCAAACTGCGGCGACGCGCGAAGCGTCGGCCGCAGTTTGGCGTCGGGTTGGCGGGCTAGTTGGGCATTCTTCTCATTCACTGACCCCTATTTCTCTAAATCGGGCCTGCCCCTTTAATCTCTTTAATCTTGGCCCTTTTCATTTTCGTACGATTGCGCCAACGCGCGAGTCCGAGGCCAGCCAAGGCGGTGCCAAACAGCGGCAGCGTCGCAGGCAGCGGTACGACCGTGGTTTTCAGAACGACGTTGTCAAGGTAGGCGAATTCGGGGCCATTATTCACGTCGGGCTGAATGTAGAGAGCCGTCAGGCTTCCCAACACCTGCTGAAGCTGTGCGTCCGTCGCGGTCGGCCCGGTCCTCGCGTTCACGTTGAACGAAGCACCTATCAGGTCAACGCCGAAGGTCTCCCAAGCTTCAGTCGGTACGTTCCCTGCACCCCCAAGAAGCGTTAGGCCGCCACCGACCATCATGACCGCCGCCCCTACCTGGCCGACGCCCGTCTGCAGTCTCATGTCATAAGAAAAGGTCGTCCCGAAGGCACTCGACGCGTCACCGAGGAACTTGGCAGGAGCCATGAAAAAGGTGGCGTTGGGAGAGACGTCTGCGGTCGCGATCGAGCCTGCGGGGTTCCCCTCTGCGGTCTCATAGATGACGCTGCCACCACCAATAATCGTCGGAGGGTTGGCGATTGGTTGGAAGATGTCGGCGAGCGTCCAGCCCTCGCTGCCCACCTCAAAGTTGCTAATCACCGAGGCCCGCGCCAGCGATGAAGCGAGCAAGAAGACGCTAAACGCCAATCCTACTGAACAATACCTTCGCCAAATAGCCCGATCTCATGCTGCACTAAGTTCTTGATTAATCCGCCCCAGATTTGCAGCCTGCTCAAGGGCTTGGTCAATAATATTTGCTTCGGGCATTTCCGGAAGCATTTTTAACACCTCCAGGACGTATTTCCGGCCGCGGAAGTGGGCTTTGAGGTCATTGACGCTAAAGCTCGGACAGTGCTCGCGCACCGGTCGCATCAGGATCTGGGACAGGTTGATCATCAGCATCGCCAGGTTGGCACTGTTGTAGACCGGCGTTGGCTTGATCACCATGAAGTCTTCCAAGCCCCAGTACTGTTTGGCGTCTCGGAAGTTGAACTCGATTTGGAAGCGCAAGCGATAGTAATCGATGAGCGCTTCGTAGCCTAACTCAAGATCACTACTGAAAAGGATGACATGGGCCTGGGCACCGGTGCGTTGGTTGGTCTTGACGAGGATCACGACATTGAGCCGGTCGGGGAATTTTTTGTGCCAAACGGGCAGTTGGTAGATGGCCGTATGAACCTGTCCTTCCACGGAAGTGGCTTTGAGAAAGCACGGCGGCAAGTGTTGATAATCGAGCTTGCTGCCGTACTTGCGCCGCGGGCCGCGCCCGGCGTAGGGGCCGTCATAGGGCAGATACAGCGCGCTGTTGTGGCGCAATTTGCTGATCAACTCTAAGCCCGTGCGACGGACCATTTGCAGCGCTTGATTATGGCCGAAGGCCCCGTCGAAGACGAAATAACGCACCGTCAGCGTCTGGCACACCAGTGCCAGCACCTGGCGCAGAAGGTCTTGAACGAACTGCAAATAGGGCGACAGACTCACCTCCCGGCGATTGCCATTGCGGCTACCTTTCGGCCGCCCTCGGTCCTTACCCCGACCCGCTTTGGACGCTTTCGGGCAGCTCGCGGCCGTCTCTTTGAGAATCGGCTCCAGGCGCAATGGGTACGAACAGCGCCGTTGCACGCTAATCAACGACAGGCTCAGAAAACACAACCCCGGGATCGTCTTGCCAACCACCGAGGAGAAAAAACGATCCAGACCGTGGGTCTTCTTGCCCGATTTGCTCACCACCACTTCATCGCCCGCCAGCAACCATTGCGTTTCGTCGCCCAGCAGGTGCTGGCGAATCACCAGCCAATGCACTTGGCCCCAACTGAGCGTGGTGTTGAACAACCGCTGTAGCGTCCGATAGCTTCCCCCGCGCTCGGTCCAGCGCGATAGCCCCCGCATCGTTACCCGCCCCGTCATCGCCAACAGCCCTTCCACAACGCAACCCAAACGGCCAAGGCTCGTCTTATCTACGCTCTGGCTTAAGCAGCTCAAGATCAGCATAATGTCGGGCATGGGCGATAGCCTCCTGAGGGAATAGGTCTTCGGATTGTTACCTGGATAACCTATCACCTCGGGCTGTCGCCCACCTAATTTTTGGCGCTAATTTTTGGCGAAGGTATTGACTGAAGGGATCGCTTTCATAATTTTCATCCCAAATATGGAAACAACTGTGGAATTGTGTTTGACGATGATCGCCGCCCTTGCTGCCCCGATCGTGGTGAGTGCGGAATTTGTAAAGGAGCTTCGGTGTCCCTTCCCAGTTGAAAGTCGTTCATAGAATTCTCCGACCACCGCTAGATGTTCAGCATGGGCATGCAAGTGCGGCGAAAATGCGCCCAACGTTTAGTTAAAACGTTTAGTTAACCTGCCGAGCCCGCGCCGGTCGGGCCGCGAGCGCGAAGCGCCGCGGTGCCCGACCGGCGCGGGCTCGGCAGGTTCAACGCCCTGTTAGATTAAAACATTTTTTTGTTCGCTTCAGTGTCCGTCTCAGCGAACCGCTATGTGGATTCTACAACAGTCAAGCCCTGGGTGGGGCCTGGAAACTCCCGCTGATGTTGGCGCAGTTGCACGAGCAAGGCTCCGTTGCGCGCGCTCGGTCCCGCGGGCGCAGCGATTTCGCATGGAGCACAACGGTTTTTCGCTCACCGCGGTCGCGTCGCAACATAGCAGCACTGTCCCGAGCCGATGCGGATCGAGTGGAGGAGATGTGCATCAGGCCGCCTCGCACGCAAGCGGCGGGTCTTGGCCGCGAGCGGGTCCAATGGTGGGCGCAAGGTCGCGCTGACGTCGTAGCCGTCCGCCGCAGCTCGGGCAGACGTGGATGTCTTTGCCGGTCAGGCGTTGCAGCAAGACGTCGTAGGGCTCGCGCACTTTGGTCGTCGTCACCGGCGCTAGGCCAAGCAGCGCTTTGGCACGATTGAGCTTGGTCGCGCGGTGTCCGCAGGCGAGCAGTCCGTAGTGGCGGATGCGGGTGAAGCGCGGCGGCAGGATGTGCAGCGTGAACCGCCGGATGAATTCGTTGGCGTCCAGCGTCATCACTTTGGTCTTGGCGCCGTCTTTATAGTCTTTCCAGGTGAAGGTGACTTTGCCGTCGGCAAGATTGAGGATGCGGTGGTTGCTGATGGCAATGCGGTGGGTGTATCGCCCGAGGTAGTCGATGATCTGTTGCGGTCCGCCGAACGGGGGTTTGGCGTAGACCACCCAGTCGTGCTCGCGCAGTGCCTTGCGCAACGCGGCGAAGTGCGTGCCCGGCGGTGTCTTCAGCTCGCCTGTGGTATGCGCGTGCTCCAGGCGCTCGAGGTAGTTTCCGCGGAAGACCTTGGACAGCGCTTTGACCGGGAATAACCAGTCACGATGCGGGCAGGGCTTGAACTGTTCGCCATCGAACGTTAAAGCTCCGCCTGGGACGATGCAGTGCAGATGGATGTGGCGCTCCATCGTCTGGCCCCAGGTGTGCAGCACGGCGGTGATGCCGAGGGTTCCGTTCCAATGACGAGCGGCAAAGGCTTGCAGGGTGTCCGTTGCGCTGGCGAACAGCAGGTCGTAAATCAGTTTGTCGTTCCACCCCACCCAGTCGTTGATCGCATGCGGCAGCGTGAAGACGGTATGAAAATAGGGCACCGGCAGCAGTTCGTCTTTGCGCGCTTCGATCCAGCGCGCTTTCTCCAGCCCTTGACATTTCGGGCAGTGGCGGTCGCGACAGGAGTTGTAGCTGTTGTAAAGGGTGCCGCAGTCAGTGCAGTAGTCGATGTGCCCGCCCAGCGCCGCGGTGCGGCAGTTTTGGATGGCACTGAGTACCTTGTGCACGTGCAGCGGATGGGAGTGCTCGTGCAGGGAGTCGGGCAAATGCGCGCGCAGGATGTCGGCGACTTCGAACGTCGGTCTCTGCTTGGAGCCGGAGTGCGTGTGTCCCGCTCTGTGATGGGGAGTTGGAGAGGAAAGGAATGGCGATGCCATTGCGTGTGCTCATTCCTTTTCTTGTTGATTGTTTATTTCAGCGCCGGTGCTGCTTTGTCTCGGGTGTGGTCTCTTCCAACGCGATAGCGTTTTAATCTAACGTCAAGCATCAGCCGCCGCAAAAAGCAGAGCGAGGAACGAGCGGCGCTTTTTGCGGTCGGCTGAATGCGCTCGTTAGGCTAAAGTCCTATGATTTCTATTTGATCTATTGCTGCGCCAACACATGAAACATCTTATTGTCGAAAGGACCCTTCGAGCATGTTCTTATCCGCTGCTCTTTATCTGAAACCAAAATCCCGTTTTCTCGGACAGTTACGGCTCGAACGCGCGTGTCACAGAAACGACTGGTTGGCAGAGGATAAGATGATGCAATAAGCAGAGTTGGACCAAGGTCAGTATTTACCGTTTGCGGTTGCCCGTCTCTATCAACGATGAAACGACAACTAACTGGAAGTTTAACCCTATGCGTAGAAACGGAACTGCCTGTTTCTACACTTAGATCGCATTCCTTAAGACGGAGGGTTGAATTACCAACAGTCGCAACTTTATCTCCCTGACGGATCGCGTGTTCTTGATCCATCGCCATTGGCTTGACATTGCTTGCATCTCCTGCGCAACTGATGCTTGTAGTTGCGACTAAGACCAACATGTAGCACCGCAATTTGTGGAATATGACCTTATAGGATCTGCGAGAATACATATCGCTGTGCTCAACCAATTGACCAAAACCACGTTTCCTTGCAATCATCGAAATACTCTCCTGTCATCGTCGCATTCTTGTCCCACAAATCAATGTGATCGCCAAGCCCGCCTCGAAATCCAGCAATATTCTTAAATGATATGATTCCCGTCTTGGACTTTGTGCGCGATTTGCCTTTGGCAGCAGTATCAGAAACAAATGGAGGACCAGCTTGTTTCCACAAGTAGTTTGCTAACGATTTTGCACCACGGGCGTGCCCATGTTTGCACAACGGATCTTTGTAATCGATTAATTTGAAGCCTGTGTCTACTAAAGCAATACTCATACGAATGGCGCACTGGTTTCCCCATCCCTGATCACAAGGTGCCGTTTCGTCTGGGTAACTGTCTAGCAATTTCTGAAAACGCGGAAATGAACGTTTTGCCATCAGTAGCGCCTCTGCTTTTTAATCAAGTTGTCGGTAAGTAGTTTGCCGTCACAGCCTAACGTCACGCCTGGCCCGCCGCCCGTTGCCGCGCCGGAGCGCAGCGACGGCGCGGCAACGGGCGCCGGGCCGAGGCGCTAGTTGGGCGATTTGTTTGCCTGGCGAATTAATCGTGGTCTGTCCCCATTTTTCCCATCGTGGTCTGTCCCCATTTTTCCCATTTTTCCCCAATCGTGGTCTGTCCCCATTTTTCCCCACTGCCGAGCCGCCCGCGTCAGCGGCGGCTCGGCAGCATGCGCTCGGGCTGGTGCTCTGGTTGGGCGTCTTCTCATTTGTCCGATGATGCGCTTATTGAGCCTGGCCCCTTTTCCTCTGGCCCCTTTTCCTCCCTTTTTCAGACCCCTTTTTCAGACCCCTTTTTCAAGTAAAGCTAACCCTGCTATCTCTCAAAAACCCCAACCAGCAACACTCTGTTAAGGGTCTGCGCGCATCCCTGTGCAAAGCTGGAGGATCAAGTGCCGCGGCAACCCGAACATCAACTCGGGTCATGATGCACATGAACAATAAAATGCCTCTCAGCGATCAGATCAGCCGACGCCAAGAAGCAGAGCGAAGCGGTGCTTCTTGGCGTCGGCTGGATCTGAATGTTAGGCGATCTTATTGATTAGCTTCGGTCGAAATAAACGAAAAAGGGATCTGACCCCTTTTCTCATGACCCCTTTTCTCAAAATAGGCTGTAGGGTTAATAACGGTGCTAATGTTGCCGCTGAGCCGCGCGCGCCTTTGGCGCGTCGGCTGAAGCGGCATTGTTAGCAGCTTTTATGGCTTGACAATCATATCTCTCTTCATAAGCAACACCATGGGCACATCTGTAGTTGCTTGCGCCACCTCATATGCTTCCGACAGCGGATTTCCGCGAGCCAACAGATCATAAAAGGAATCTTGCCAAACAACCATTCTTTTTGTTTCGACTGTGCCTGAAGCTGCCACAACATTAACAAAAGGTGCCAGCTTTGCCGCAAGAAAAAGAGAGTCGCATGTAGCCAAAAATGCCAACTTTGCTCCGCAGAGTTTCAAGAGCTTTAATAAACCTTCTGGAGAAAGTAATTCATCTTCTGCGAATCTTAGGTAACCAGTTTGCGAATCAACAAACCCTAAGACATGAACAATCTCAAACTTATTTGTTGATAATTTTTTACGGAATTCATTCAGATCCATTTTTCTGTGTAACGTCACATCACCGAATGCTTTTATTAATATTTCCGCATCTTGATCTATTCCTAAATGGTCGTACTCTGGAGTAGAGACGCAAATTATGTTCTCTATACTAAATGGCTCAACCCTAGATTGTGTGTCGTTTTGCCTACGTTGTGTTGGTCTTCTTCCCTGCAAGGCTTCCGGGCGTTTATAAGCCATGAACGATACTATAGCCACCAATGAAGTGATTAATGCAAGCATTCCATAAACTGCAATCGCCTGCGTAGATTGATCACTTGAACTCGCAACTATCCCAAGGATGGCCTCAACGACCAATACAACAAGAACGAAAAACCCAAGAGGAGTTTGAACGGTTTCAATAATCTTGGCCCGATGCGGCAAACCGTTCTTTTCTATGTTCTTTGTAGTCATTCTTTTTCCATCTTTTCGCGGCTAACGTTATGAATAACGCGACGCAAAAGCGCGGTTGCGCCATGGCTCGAATCAAACGCCTTAGCTCGGCGCGCGCTTTTGACTTCGCGTTGATTCAATTGTTATGTCTTAATTGAAATGCTTCGCGAAGTATTCAATCAACTCCCCTGCCTGAGTGCCACGGCGGAATTCCTTATCCTCTTCAAAGTTAAGGGAAGGGACCATATGAATGAACTGCTCGTCGGAGTATAGGCCCAGTAACTCTTCAGCGTCGCCGTGCGACGAACTCAAACCAGCCAGGGAATTTGCTGCCTCGATGGCGGCGCCAATGAGTATATCGGCAATTTGTACGGAAGGGCTATCTTTCGAATCTACCTGACTAACACTCGAAAGTTTTAACGGGAACTTTATGCTTGTAATTTCAGTTTGCTTAAACACTATGTTCTGATCATGGCTTATGAGTTGCTGAAGTAGTGAATGGTATTGTTTCAGGTTCTCCGACCTATCATGTTCGACTTGGTAGACACCGTCCGCCATTACTTCCATTCTGCTTATCAACGACTGCAAGACCACAATTGCTGCATCTGTGTTAACACCCGGCCGAGTTATTTCTGCCAAGCACTCTGGCGCTTCGTATGCCAATGGACCAAGAGCCTCTGGCAACTCTTTCCAATGAAGTCCTTGTAACATCTGAACGAGAGAATTTGTAGCATTCTGAGTTTTTTCTCTGACTGCCCGCTGAAAACGACTCATTAGTTCATGAAACGCGTTCTGACCAAATAACGTTGGACCAACACGATAGAGTAAAGAGGCTAAAGCGTAATTCTGACCATCTTTATAAAAATCAAAACCTCTCTCATAATAAAAAGGCTCCACGGCAATATCTAGGAAAAACAGTGTCAACAAGTAACGTTTGTCACATACGTATGTAACGCACTTATTTTGAGATAGGACATCCCTTTGAAGATCGACAAGACGTTCACGGTTCGAGCTGCGACGTGCGAGGGTTTTATACTTTAGCTCCGGCGCCTGTAACTTAGGGAAATATTCTTTTATAAAAGTCGATGCGTCTTCGTCTGTTATTGAAATAGAAGACGCCCCTTGGAAACGTTGATCTGGGTTCAATAAATCGAATCCCGTGTAACCGCTTTCATCTATCGAAAATCGTTCTATCTTCAAACCCCGTTCTCTAGCCTCACCGCTTCTATGTCGCGATGTTCGCTAAGGCAACATTTTCGTGGCTGTCTTTGAGACATAACGTTTAGTTAACCTGCCGAGCCCGCGCCGGTCGGGCCGCGAGCGCGAAGCGCCGCGGTGCCCGACCGGCGCGGGCTCGGCAGGTTCAACGCCCTGTTAGATTAAAACATTTTTTTGGTTCGCTTCAGTGTCCGTCTCAGCGAACCGCTATGTGGATTCTACAACAGTCAAGCCCTGGGTGGGGCCTGGAAACTCCCGCTGATGTTGGCGCAGTTGCACGAACAAGGGTCGGTTGCGCGCGCTCGGTCCCGCGGGCGCAGCGATTTCGCATGGAGCACAACGGTTTTTCGCTCACCGCGGTCGCGTCGCAACACAGCAGCACTGTCCCGAGCCGTTGCGGATCGAGTGGTTGAGGTGTTCATCAGGCCGCCTCGTGCATGAGCGGCGGATCTTGGCCGCGCGAGGGTCCGATGGTGGGCGCAAGGTCTTGATGACGCCGCAGCCGTCCGCCGCAGAATGGGCAGACGTGGATGTCTTTTCCGCTCAGGCGTTGCAGTAAGACGTCGTAGGGCTCGCGCTCTTTGTTCGTCGTCACGCGCGCTAGGCCGAGCAGCGCTTTGACGCGGTTGAGCTTGCTGGCGCGGTGTCCGCAGGCGAGCAGTCCATCGTGGCGGATGCGGGTGAAACGCGGCGGTAGGATGTGCAGGATGAACCGCCGGATGAATTCGTGGGCGTCCAGCGTCATGTCCTTGCTCTTGGCGCCGTCTTTGTCGTCTTTCCAGGTGAAGGTGACTTTGCCGTCGGCAACAGTCAGGATGCGGTGGTTGCTGATGGCAATGCGGTGGGTGTATCGCCCGAGGTAGTCGATGAGCTGTTGCGGTCCGCCGAATGGGGGTTTGGCGTAGACCACCCAGTCGTGTTCCCGCAGTGCCTTGCGCAACGCGGCGAAGTGCACCCCCGGCGGGCTCTTCAGCTCGCCCGCGGCTTGCGCGCGCTCCAGGCGTTCGAGGTAGTTTCCGCGGAAGACCTTGGACAGCGCTTTGACCGGGAATAACCAGTCACGATGCGGGCAGGGTTTGAACTGTTCGCCATCGAACGTTAAAGCTCCGCCTGGGACGATGCAGTGCAGATGGATGTGGCGCTCCATCGTCTGGCCCCAGGTGTGCAGCACGGCGGTGATGCCGAGGGTTCCGTTCCAATGACGAGCGGCAAAGGCTTGCAGGGTGTCCGTTGCGCTGGCGAACAGCAGGTCGTAAATCAGTTTGTCGTTCCACCCCACCCAGTCGTTGATCGCATGCGGCAGCGTGAAGACGGTATGAAAATAGGGCACCGGCAGCAGTTCGTCTTTGCGCGCTTCGATCCAGCGCGCTTTCTCCAGCCCTTGACATTTCGGGCAGTGGCGGTCGCGACAGGAGTTGTAGCTGTTGTAAAGGGTGCCGCAGTCAGTGCAGTAGTCGATGTGCCCGCCCAGCGCCGCGGTGCGGCAGTTTTGGATGGCACTGAGTACCTTGTGCACGTGCAGCGGATGGGAGTGCTCGTGCAGGGAGTCGGGCAAATGCGCGCGCAGGATGTCGGCGACTTCGAACGTCGGTCTCTGCTTGGAGCCGGAGTGCGTGTGTCCCGCTCTGTGATGGGGAGTTGGAGAGGGAAGGAATGGCGATGCCATTGCGTGTGCTTATTCTTTTTCTTATTTATTGTTTATTTCAGCGCCGGTGCTGCTTTGTCTCGGGTGTGGTCTCTTCCAACGCGATAGCGTTTTAATCTAACGTTTCGGGTAACCCGAGCCGGTCGCTGTTTGGCCGGCTTCAGAGTTTACCCGTGTGTTAGAGCCGACCTAACCAGTACTGGGGGCGACGACGGTTGTGCGCTACTGCCAGTACCTGTACGGTATTCGCGTTCTCTCGGTACAGAACTGTAAACGGAAATCGTTTCATTCTCATGCGCCTTACGTCAGGGCGTCTTTCGACAGGGTTTCTGTGCGGAGCTTCACAGATCGCATCCATTACTCTTTCGAACTCACCCAGATACGTAGCCCCAAGCCCTGGGCGTTTTGACTCATAATAGGCGATAGATTCCAAATACTCTGCTTCAGCAGCGGGATGAAAGAAATAGCTCATCTCAGGAGAGACATCGCTTTTCGCCTGACCTCTTCCGAAGAGACCGGCTGTACAAGACCTTCATCCAACTCGCGTGCCCTCCGGCTTGCTTCCGTTAGCCAGTCCTCGGAAATTTCACTTTCAGACGGAGAATCGAGACTTAGCAGAAGTTTTTGAGCAAGTGCTGCTCTCTCTTCCTCGGACAGGTGCAGAGCTTCACGCTCAATCTCTGTGAGCTTCATATTCGTTCACCGAAGTTATGTATCTACGTGGCTCTAACGCAAAGCTCAGCCGACGAGGGGAGCGGTAGCGACCCGAAGGTCGGCTGCAGCGAAATGTTATGCGAAAGATTACGCATACATTAACCTACGCCCTTTTGGCTCAGGAATAGGATCACCAAACTCTTGGGCTGTGTCTATCCAAAGCTGAATTGCTTCCTTTGCATTAGCTAGTGCTGATTCATAGGAATCGCCGTGAGCCATACACCCAGGAAGCTCTGGTACTTCAGCAAGATATGCGTTGTCTTCTTCACTCCAAAAAATAATTGTTTCATATTTAAACATCATTCTTCTCCAACAATCTTATATCTTAGAAGTATAGACCGAATCTGGCGAACTTGATATGGTTTTGCTTTTGAGCCGTCTTTTTGAATATTTATCTTTTCTTCTATCCCTTTCTTTCTATATGTATGATGGCTGCCTCTTATTCTTTCTTCAAAACCAAGAGCCTGCAATAACTCGTAACTCTTCAAATTTAATATTAGTATCAGAGGTTCCGCGGAGAATTTTAAATATTAACTTTTCTTGCTTCCCCATTGGTATCCTCCTAGATTAAGTGGTTTGTCTTTTTTTGCATAACGCCAAACTCAGCGGCCAAGTGCCGCCTGCACTAAATTTGAATCTACCAAAACGGCTCCGCGGCAGTTGGTCTGCTGGAGTGCCATGTTAGTCCTTAGGATGCATCAGATTACGCGAAAAGTCTGGCGATCCATTCAGAATTAAATATTTTGTCCTTGGACCAGCCCATTTAATTTAGCGATCTAGACCATACGGGTTAAACCGGCGATACTCGTCTCGCTTCTCTTCTTTCTTTATTAGAGGTTCCTTTACTGCCGTTGGGTCATCTTTGAATTGAGACAAAGTAATCTCCTCTCCTTCGCCGGATCCTCCTGGGCCTTCAAGAATGTATGCTGGTGGCTCGTTTACTGAGACGTACTCAAGGTGCTTCTTGTTGATCATAACGCAGAGATCTATAGGAAGGCTACCCCGGAGTTGGCTTTGATATTCTCGTTTAAAGAGCGTTTCCCAGTGGAATTCGTATCTGTTTCTCTTAAAACCAAAGCCGCAAACTACGACCCGTTCTGGTAGAGCGCGAGCCACTTGATAATAACGGTGTACGGAAAAGAGCAAGTTCTCGAACGAATCTCTGGCAAATTCTTCGGTGGCGGTTCTTGGTGCCACGGTGTCGCTGTAACCAAACCAATTACACTGCCTAGCCAGGACCCAATAACCTTGAGCCTCTGAGTATGGTCCGGCCTCGTGTCGAGTTTCTCCCCCTGAAAATACTAGGAGTGAGTCTTGATTGTAGTCCCTAGCTGTGATGGAGACCGCTGTACGAACGTGCTCGTAGTAAAGGTCGACCTCGTCGTCGTTCTAATATCCAGGAAATGTTCCTTCCCAATGAGCAGCATGGCGTGCATGGCTGCACTCGGAACCAACGTAGATCGCGTGCCCCGGGACCACGATTAGCTTAGTGTATTTCTGAGGTTTTTCGTGTTGATCGTTCATGTTCATCGTTCCTCCTGAGGGCTAACGTTAGCGTTGAGTTGCAACCGGCATGACTGGCACGGCGGTACCCGCACCACCGAGGCTGGCCTGTGGCACGGCGGTGCAGATGGTACGGACCGCCGGTTGTCAGCTCGAACGCGCTTGTTGGACCTGGGCCTTTCAGACGACGTGCCGGTCTATGGAATTTCAGCGGATCGGCTGGTGAGTGTCAAGGAGGGATGGGGCGGGATGCGTGCGGCAGTTTCGGGTGTACAGCACGCTTTTTGGGCGTTTTGTCGCGGGTCGGCGTGCGGAGAATCGGGTTTTTGCGGCTTTGACGGGGTGTTTTCCGGTGTCTGAGACAGGGGGATAGCTCCGCGGCTGTGCACGGATTGGCAAGCATTCATGTCACGCGGCCTCGAGGTAACAGGGCGGTGGGTCGTGAAACGACAGGAGGACGTAGACCTGGCGCAGCTTGCCTTCCCCGCACTTGGGACAGAGGCTGTAGTCGATGCCTTGTTTGGTAAGAAAGGCATCCATGTCGGCGATGAAGGGCAGATGGGGGGCGTCGAGACCGAGGCGGGCGCGGCAGGTGGTGAGCTTGTCCTTGCGGTGACCGTTGGCCAGGATGCCGTAATAGCGAATGCGACGGAATTGCGGCGGCGGGATATGGGCCAGGAAACGGCGGATGAATTCGTCGGCGGGCAGCGCCATGATCTTCTCGACCGGCGCGCCGGGTTCTCGGTTGTCAAGATACTTGAAGGTGATCGTCCCCTCGTCGATGCTGAGAATCCGGTGATTGGCGATGGCGATGCGGTTGACGTAGCGCCCCAGATAGCGAATCAGGTGGGCGGGGTCGTCAAAGGGTTGCTTGGCATAGACCACCCAGTCGTGGCTGCACAGCGCCTGAAGCAACGCCTCCCAGCCGGCTTTGGTGGCAAGCACCGGCTGTCCGCTCAAGCACAGCTTGCCTTGATCGTAGAGTGCTTGCAGGGCAGCGAGGAACTTGCCCCGGAAGACCTTGGACAGCGCTTCGACGCGAAACAGGAAGTGCTTGGGGGCGCGCACGAAGGCGCTGCCGTCGTTCTTGAGCGCTCCGCCGGTGACGATGCAGTGGACGTGCGGGTGGTCGTTCAGCGTCTGGCCCCAGGTATGCAGGACCATGATGATGCCCAGTTTGCCGTCCCACAGGTTCTGGGCAAAGGTTTGGAGGGTCTCGGCGGCGAGCGTGAACAACAGGCCGTAGACCCGCTCGGGGTTGTAGCGCGCCAGGGGGATCAGGTCATGCGGCAGGGTGAAGACGATGTGGAAGTATTGGATCGGCAACAGCTCAAGCTCGCGGGCGTCGACCCAGGCCGCTCGTTGACTCCCGCGGCACTTGGGGCAGTTGCGGTTGCGACAGCTGTTGTAGCTGATCTCGGTGTGTCCGCAATGGTCGCATTCATCGACGTGACCACCGAGTGCCGTGGTCCGGCATTTCTCGATGTCCGACATGGCCTTGTGTTGTTGGGGGGTGAGGATGTGCGTCTGCCGATAGTCGTCGCCATAGGCGCGGAAGACATCGGCGACCTCGAACTGGATGTCCGGCGGCTCGGGTGGGAATTCCCGCTTGATTTCACGGCTCAAACAAGTTTGGGCGTCCATGCCGAGAGATTATAGTCTAGCGACGTGAATGCTGTATACCCCTACAGGTATTGATGGGAGTGCCTTTTGGTTCGCTCCGGGCTTTCTATTTATTTAGTCCAACAGTGTATTCGTTTGCATGCAAATCGAACAGTTCGCCTGACTTGCTAGACAAACACATCGATTTGCTTTCAAAAAGAACCATTCAACATGCGTGCATGCAAAATGGCTCGATGTGCAAAGCATGCAAAAACTAGTAGTATTGCGCCCATTGTCATCAAGAGCGCGCAATCATGTCAAGAAGAAATACCCCGTCCGGCTCGCCCCGGCGCGAGCATGGCACTCCGTCACGCTGGGATCAGTATTGGGCGCTGCTGGTGGCCAAGCGGATACCTCAACAGGCACAGCGCTGGTACGTGACACATGTGCAGGACTTCTTGGATGCGGTGCAGCCAAACTCTCTCAAAGATCTTTCCCGAGAGGAGATGACTGGATATCTCCAGCAGACGTCGAGCCAGGGCAAGTGGCAAGACTGGCAGTTCCGCCAGGTGGTGGATGCGCTGCAGCTGCTGCTCGTGGACCTCGCCGGCGTGAAAGCGGCCCAGTTGGTCGATTGGGACTACTGGCGTGAAGCTGGGGCGGTGCTGCCGGCGGATCACCCGACCATTGCGCGGGAGCAGGTACCGGAGGCGCGGCTGGCGGAACCGAAGTTTGCCGCGTCCGCCGAGGTGTTCCCGGTCTTGACGAGTCTGGCGCGGACGCTGCGCACGAAGCAGTACTCGATTCGCACCGAGCAAACGTTGGAGGCGGGTTACGACATCCGCACCGTGCAAGAGCTTCTGGGTAGGGTGTTCAATTTGGCCTTCTTCACGCACTTTTTGCTCCTGCAGATCTGTTTGCAGCGCCTGGAAAGACGGAGAGCGTAAGGTGTTGATATATAGCTGAATACAGTTCAGTTGGTGATGCAAGGAAACTGTGTGAGTCGGGCCAAGCCAGGACCGTCCAGATTGAACTACCTAGCTTCTGGGTCATGCGGATGTGTCGACCACGATGATCTATACCCATGTGATGAACCGGCCGGGTGTGCTGCCGGTCAACAGTCCGGTGGATGAGCTTGGGGATTGACGGATACGCGTGCTGAGCCAGCAGCAGGGGCTTGAAAAAACTTGACTTGTTTTGTTAGACCTGATTGCGTCGCTCGCGTTATCCCGTCGCTGAAGATTCTCAACGGGATCTGGCATCGTTCAATAAGACTTTAAGACGCTCAATCTCTGCAAGGGCTGCTTCTTTTTCTGCTCGTTCGCGCTCTGTCTCGTCGCCTTCGCGTTGTTTGGATGCAAGCGCTTGCTCCTTCTCTGCGCGTTCACGTTCCTTTTCGGTGCGTTCGCGCTGTTCGGACACAAGCGCCTGCTCTTTCTCCGCACGCTCACGCTTCTTCTCCGCGCGCTCGCGCATTCGCTCGGCCTCAATGACTTGGATATGCCGTGCGCTGCTCTTCTGCTGGCGGAGATAGTTTTGGCGCGCCTGGTAGGTATGATAGGCACGGTCCTTTTCGGAAAACTGTTCAACGATGCTCATAACCTGTTGCATCTCCGGGGTTTGTATCCGCTCCGGCGGGTTCGCCGGGTCGAGATGCTCGCCCTCGATAAAGCATGTCAGCACAATTACCAGGACAGTTTACTTAATTACTCGAACGGCGCAGAATGTTTGCCGAGCAAGACCAACGGATCAGCCGGGCTTGAGGGTTGAGGCCTGCAGAATGGCATGGCAAGACTTCCCAGAGTGGTTGCGCCGGGGTTGCCCCAACATGTGACGCAACGGGGCAATCGCCGCCAGCAGACGTTCTTTGCGGACGAGGACTACGGAGTACCGCGAGCTGCTCGCCGAATCCTGCCGCAGTTGCGCAACGGACGTGCTGGCCTATTGCCTCACGCCGAATCATGTACATCTCATCCTGGTTCCGGCGGACGAATTGGGTTTACGGGACGCGCTGGGCGAAGCCCATCGCCGGGTCACGCGAATGGTCAACTTCCGCGGGGGCTGGAAAGGGCATCTTTGGCAGGAGCGCTTCCACTCGTTCGTCACGGATGAGCGACACTTGCTTGCGGTTGCCAGGTACGTTGAACGGAACCCTGTGAGAGCGCGCCTCTGCGCCCGTGCGCAGGATTGGCCGCGGACGAGCGCCGCAGCCCACTTTGCGGGACGCGACGATGCCTTGGTCACCGTGCGACCTCTGTTGGCGTTGATCCCCGACTGGGAGGCTTTTATCGGCGAGGGCGAGGACGAAGGCTTCAACGAATTGCTGCGTGCCCACGCCAGTACCGGTCGGCCGCTCGGTTCCGACACCTTCGTAGAGTCGTTGGAGCGGCAATTGGCCCGGACCTTGAAGCGGAAGAAGCCAGGTCCGAAACGCCAAGAGCGAGATCCCTTTACAGGCGGCCTATTCGGGGAGGAAGGGCGCAATTAAGTAAACTGTCCCCGGAATTGTGCGTAGCTGCCAAATTCCAGGGTTGAGTATTCTCGATTAATTCAGTGGCGGCGAGCCCGGAGCAGATCGCGGTACCGATGCTTATGAGTAGGATCAGCACTTTAAAAGCGATGTCCCAATTTTGATTATATTTGGATATCCCTTCCCATTCGGGGATTCGCCCATCCAGCTCTTGCTTCAGCCCATCTTTTTCATCGACAGTGAACTTGCCCACTTCTAAACTCCTTAGGTTGCCGTGGGAGGTTTGGGATACGGCCTAACGTCAACCGCAGCCCGACGCCAAACTGCGGCCTTCGCTGTCGCTCAGGCCGCAGTTTGGCGTCGGGCTGGCGGACTTGTTGGGCATGTGATGAGGTTAACGGAAAACTGCCGAACATACCCGGCGAAACGCCGATGTTACATGTGAGACCTGATGGTAGACCCCGTCCTTCCTCTCTCAGCCGATGGATTTGTACATATCCATCACGTTACCGGTCGACAGCGGCAGGTAGAACACTCGGTAGAGCCCCGGATGTAGGGAGGCGGCGACCTTGCGGCAGACCGTCGTCTTACCGGACCCGGCCTCACCGGTGACGAGGCCTGTTGTCCCTGACCCCGTTCTTCCTTCAAAGAAGACGATGCAGGAAACTCACTTGGCTATGGACATCGCAACATTCGGGCTTTCTGGATTGACGATGAGCGCTTGTTTGGCAGGTGATATCAACACATCCATATCTTCCATGGGAACTGCACCCAAGAGCACTTCATCCCCCAACACCAAAGCACCAGTAAAGCAGCCACGGTTCTCGAACTTAATCGATACCGGTCCCATGTAAAGCACAAGGCGCTTCTTGCCGTCCGCTGTTGTCACTTCGCGCTTGTATAGTTCTTCAAGGTCAAGCTGAATGGCAACATGCTCCGGAATACACAAATGCAACGAGCCAGTATCCACCAAAGCCCTAACTTGAAGTGGCTTGATGTTTTTATCTCTCGGATTCGACAGCTCAATCTGCGCACTAATCAGACCCACAGTATTCTCCCAAGAATATCGTAAATTTGTTGGCATCAGGGTAACGCTGGCGCGCCACAGGTTGCCGGCCCGGAAGCCATCCGACGTCGCGGGAATGCGCGGTCGCTGCCGAGCCACTCTTTGGAGTCGATTGTGCGAGAAATCACCAGGCGAGGCAACGCGAAACGCACCTGGTGGGCTGGTATGAAAATCCTGATACAGTTTGGAAGCTATCAACGGTATCGTTATATATGATTTTATTTCATGATGATGCAAGTCAACGACGATGCCACTCTGCACCCCAGACCCTATCCTCCTCACCGATCGAGAACGCATACGGCTACAGGCTTTGGTTCGTCAGCACAAAACGCCGCAACAGCTCGCCGCCCGGGCGCGGATTATTCTTGAAGCCGACGCCGGTCGTGGCGTGAGCGAGACGGCTGCGGCATTGCAGGTGAGTCGCTCACTGGTTCAACGCTGGCGCCGACGTTGGCGCGAGCGTGCCGATCAACCGCTGGAGCAGCGGCTCAGCGATGCGCCGCGCCCAGGCACGCCAGCGACCTTCACCCCCGAGCAGATCTGCGCCCTCATCGCCCTCGCCTGCGAGATGCCGGTTCGCGAGGGGGTGACACTGACGCGCTGGACCTATCCGGACTTGGCCGCCGAGGCGATCGCACGCGGGATCGTTGAGCGTATCTCTCCACACTCCATCGGGCGCGTCCTACGCGAGGCCGATCTCAAGCCCCATCGTGTGGAAGGGTGAATCAATACCCCGCGCGACGGCGACTTCACCGAGCGCTGTCACGATGTCTGCGAGACCTACCGGCTCGCCCCGGAGCGCGCCGCCGAGGGCATCGAGACGTGCAGCATCGACGAGATGACCGGCGTGCAGGCCCTGGAGCGGGCAGCGCCAACCAAGCCCGTGCGTTGCGGATACCCCGAACGCCAGGAATTCGAGTACATCCGCCAGGGTACGCTGACGCTGATCGCCACCTTCTGCGTGGTCACCGGACAGGTCTTCCACCACATCGGCCCGACCCGCACGGCGGAGGATTTCGCTGCCTACCTCGCCGCTCTGTTCGCCCAGCGCTCGGCCGCAACACCGCGACACTTGGTCATGGACAACCTCAACATCCATTGCGCCGAGGAAGTCGTGCGCCTCGTCGCAGAGGCGATCGGCTTTACTGGCGATCTCGGCGTCAAGGGCCGCAGCGGCATCCTCAAATCGATGGCCACGCGCACCGCGTTCCTCAGCGACCCAAGTCACCGCATCATCTTCCACTTCACCCCCAAGCATGCCTCTTGGCTCAACCAGATCGAGATGTGGTTCTCCATCCTGGCACGCAAAGTCCTACGCCGCGGCAACTTTACCTCCGTTGAGGGTCTCGAAAAACGCATCAACGATTTCATCGACTTCTTCAATCGTACGCTGGCCAAGCCGTTTCGCAGGACCTATGAAGGCAAGCCACTCGCAGCCTGCATGAACAACTGTCTCAGAACTTTCACTCCGGACCACTAGCTATCGGTTCATCTCAGCCGTGCATCGCCGTGCCCGGAATGGGAAACGCGGGGTATCCGAACTCCCCGTTTGCTTTGGTACAGGGCGATAATCGTTGTGCGCCGCTCCACTCTGCGATCTTGGCAGAGCGCTAAACGCCCACCTGTCCGGGAGGATGGCGATCGTACCCGTTCGCTCGGTTCTGGGACAGCCTCCTAGGCTGTCGAAATCTGCCGTCTTACTCAAACAAGTGCTTCCCGGTTTGTGGATGCTTACGGTATCGGGGTCGGTGTCGGTGTCAAGGTCGGAATTAGGGATTGGTATCGAGCTAGCTGCTTTGATCGATGAGCGGATTCGATTCCGATTTCGATAGCGACGCCGACACCGATTCGGCTTCACCAGTGCGTTGGATGATGCAATCCAAGACCCGGAATCGGTTTGGCATCAAAACTCAGGACATTTCGACAGCCTATAGCTGCCCTACTCGATCTTCCGATGGCCATCGTCGTCGATCCTATCGCGGCCGATCCCACCATTGTCGATCCCATCGCTGTCGATCCCATCGCTGTCGATCCCATCGCTGTCGATCAAGGTGACTTTCGTACCTGAGTCAAGACCAAGGAAACCACGCGTAATGACTTTGTCACCGGGTTCCAAACCCTGCAGGATTTCGATCCGATCAGCAATGCGCAGGCCGCTCTGCACGCGGCATTTGGCGGCCGTGTCGTCGCTGTCGATCAGCCATACGAACTGACCTTCGCGATCCTGGCGCAATGCACTGAACGGAATCAGCAACCGCGGCACCGCGGCGGTGACCAGGGTTGCGCGGATGAACTGGCCGGCGCGGGCTCCGTCCGGGATCTGCTTGAAGCGCATCTCGACCTTGGCCTGGCGGTTGACTTCCGACAACGTCGGGTGGATGCGCAGGATGTTGCCGTCAAAATCTCGATCACCAAGGGCGTCGATGCGAATCCGAACCGGATCGCCGACCGCCACATGCGGCAAGACCAGCTCGGAGACGGAGACCTCGGCGAGCATCGATGCCGGGTCGGCTAATGTCAACAGATGGGTGTTCTTAGTGACAAAGTCGCCCGGCTCCACCAGGCGCTCGATAATGATGCCGGCGAACGGTGCCTGAATGCGCGTGTAGGTGAGACGGGTTTGCAGCAGACGCAGTTCGGCATCGGCGATGGCAAGAGCGGTGCGCGCCTGGGCCAGCTCGGCGTTGGATGCGGCGCGGCGCTCGATCAGACTCATCAACCGCTCTAATTCCAAATCCGCTTGGTCACGGCTGGCGCGCGCCTTGTCCAGCTCCGCCCGCAGCAGATCGTCCTCCAGTCGCATCAAGGTCTGGTCACGCGCGACGCGATCGCCTTCGAACAGATCAAACTTGGTGATGCGGCCCTCCTCCAGGCTGTAAATGCGTACCAACCTGCGTAGCCGTAATGTGCCCGGACGCTCATAACGGGCGGAAACCAGGGCGCGTTCGGTCGTGATACTGGTGACCAGATGCGACTTGGGGCGACGCTCGCCGCCAGCGGATGCAGCGGTGGCGCTAATCTGGTTCGGTTCTGTGTTCTCACCACAGCCGCCAAACCAGAGCACGATGCTCAGCAGTAGGAATAGGCGCGCGAGTTCCCGCGGGCTGGTCATGTGCCGGTGATGTCCAGCGCATTGATCGCGGGCTGGGCGGAAAAGCTGGAATCCTCGACCCCAGCATAGTCATAGTGTTTGATGTTGCGCCGGATATTGCGCTGGATAATCACCCCGAGCACCTTCCACTCCAGCTGTGTCACCTCAATCTGTGGAAATGTCGGGTCGAGCGCAATTAGCCATTCGCGGTTATCGGCATCGCGGCGATATTGACGAAACCAGCGCACACCCTCCACCTCGGCGAACACGTACATGCCGTCGCGGCAAAAGTTGGTTGGTTCGATGATGACAATACACTTATCCGGAAACTCCGGCTGCATGTCCGGACCAAGCACCTGCAGGGCGAAGGGTTCTTGCATTGCACAGCCGGTGCCTTCGAGCATGGGTTCTATCATGATGGGGCTCCATCGTTAAGAGAGGGGCATCGTCCAGCCGCGGCCGCACGACGCATGGATTTTGATGCCCAGGGAGGTTGGGACCTCCTGTTCAGCAGTCAACAAAATTATGATTCCAATCAAAGCCACTGAGCATATCCATAAAGACCGTCGCGACTGGCATAACCTGCGCGGTATGTTGCCCTTTCTGTGGGAATTCCGCGGCCGGGCATTGCTCGCGCTCGGTTGCCTGGTGTTGGCCAAGATGGCGAATGTCGGTGTGCCGCTGGTACTCAAGGACATTGTCGATACCTTCGAGCGTACTGATACGCAAGTGCTGGTCTTGCCGGTGAGCCTGCTTTTAGCCTATGGGTTGCTCAAACTGTCCGGCTCGTTGTTCAACGAACTGCGCGATATCGTGTTCGCCCGCGTACGCTTCCGTGCCATGCGGCGCCTGTCCACACGCGTACTGGAACACCTGCATCGGCTGTCACTGCGTTATCACCTGGAGCGCCAAAGCGGCGCAGTCAGCCGCGATCTGGAACGTGGCACACGCTCGGTATCAACCATCCTGAATTACATGGTCTTCAGCGTCATCCCAGTGGTGGTGGAATTCACGTTGGTAGCTTTGGTGCTGCTGACCAAGTATCAACTGGTATTCTCGCTGATCACTTTTGGTACGGTTGCCATCTATGTTGGCTTCACCTTTGCGATCACCGAGTGGCGTATGGACTATCGTCGACAGATGAATGTGCTTGATTCGCGTGGTAACTCGCAGGCCTTTGACAGTCTGCTGAACTATGAGACAGTCAAATACTTCGGCAACGAGCGCATGGAGTTGCAGCGCTATGACAACACATTGACCGACTGGGAAAATGTCGCGGTCAAAAGCCAAAGTTCCATGTCGTTGCTCAACCTGGGTCAGGGCAGCATCATTGCGCTGGGGGTGACGCTGATCATGTTCTTTGCGGCGCGCGGCGTGGTGGCCGGCAACATGAGTGTCGGCGACCTGGTGCTGGTGAACACCTTCATGCTGCAGCTGTTCATTCCGCTCAGCTTTCTCGGCATTGTGTATCGACAGATCAAGTACGCCCTGGCGGACATGGATCTGGTATTCAAATTGCTCGAGCGGGAGCCGGAGATCGAAGATGCGCCCGCTGCCCCCGCGTTGCGATTACGCCAAGGCGCGTTGCGCTTCGAGCATGTGGACTTTCATTATCAACCGGAGCGTCCGATCCTGCGTGACGTGAATTTTCACATCGGCCCCGGCGAGAAGCTGGCGGTGGTCGGCCACAGCGGTGCCGGCAAGTCGACACTGGCCAGATTGCTGTTTCGCTCCTATGACGTGCACGCTGGTCGCATTCTGATCGACGATCAGGACATCCGCACTGTGACCCAGCAGAGTCTGCGAGCGACCATCGGCATCGTGCCCCAGGATACGGTGCTATTCAACGACAGCATCTACTATAACCTGGCCTATGGCCGTCCCGATGCCAGCCGCGAGGAAATCGAGCGGGCCGCCGAGCTGGCACACATCCGCGGCTTCATCGAATCGCTGCCTGACGGTTGGGACACGGTGGTCGGCGAGCGCGGGCTCAAGTTGTCTGGCGGCGAGAAGCAGCGTGTGGCAATTGCCCGCACTATCCTCAAGCGTCCGCGCCTGCTGGTGTTCGACGAGGCAACCTCGTCGCTGGACAGTCATACCGAGCAGGCCATTCAGCAGACCCTGGCAGAGGTGGCGGAGGACCATACAACGCTGGTGATCGCCCACCGTCTATCCACGGTCGTGGATGCCAATCGTATCCTGGTCATGGATGCCGGGCGCATCATCGAACAAGGGGAGCACCGCAAGCTGCTCGCCGACGGCGGTGCTTATGCGGCCATGTGGGAGTTGCAGCAGCGCGAGCGGGAGGACGGCCCAACGATGATCTAGGTGATGGTGCAGAAACAAGCTAAACAGGTTTTTGGCTTGGGTGTCGCCTGCCGACTCATTCGGTATCGAACTGACCAACCCGATATCCGCCACGCTCCTCGCTGAGCGCCTTGTGCAGCGGTGCGAATGTCCCGCTACCGTTTCTGCTGTTTGTTGTTGTCTTGATCGTTGTCTTAATCGCTCGTCAGGGCAAACGCATCAAAATCTATTTTTATGAATTACTAGGATGATCAGAATCTATAGCTGAGATAGCCAGAAAAAAGAGGCACTTTCAACGGCTCGTTTAAGTAAAGTTCATGAAATGAGTCGATCACGCAGAAAACATGCAGGATTTAGATACATTTGCCCTGAATCGCTCGTCGTGTGTTATCGATGACGACCACGACAACGACTGCAAACGGTCTCGCGACTTCCGAGCAGAGCACTGGGCTGTCGGAATGTCCTGAGTTTTGATGCCAAACCGATTCCGGGTCTTGGATTGCTTCATCGAACGCACTGGGGAAGCCTCATCGGTGTCGGGGTCGCTATCGGAATCGGAATCGAATCCGCTCATCGACCAAAACAGCCAGCTCGATACCAATCCCTAATGTTGACCTTGACACCGACCCCGACCCCGACTAAGCATCCATGAACCGGGAAGCGCTTGTTTTAGTGAGACTGCAGATTTCGACAGCCTATCTACAAGCTAACGGCTACGGCCGACGTAGGAGCCCGCTTGCGGGCGAACAGGCCGCAATGCCGGCAGGTCGGACGCAAGGTACAGGGCCTTGCCGATAGAGCAGGAAAGGGTAGCGGGACATCCGCACCGCTGCACGAATACAATGAAACATGCCACTAAGCGCGAAGCTCGATCCTTGCCGGGTAGCCGGCACATCGCCCGCAAGCGGGCTCCTACAAACTAACGGCTACGGCCGACGTAGGAGCCCGCTTGCGGGCGAACAAGCCGCGATGCCGGCAGATCGGACGCAAGGTATAGCGCCTTGCCGATAGAGCAGGAAAGGGTAGCGGGACATCCGCACCGCTGCACTAGCACGATAAAACATGCCACTAAGCGCGAAGCTCGATCCTTGTCGGGTAGCCGGCACATCGCCCGCAAGCGGGCTCCTACAAGCTAACGGGTACGGCCGACGTAGGAGCCCGCTTGCGGGCGAACAAGCCGCGATGCCGGCAGATCGGACGCAAGGTATAGCGCCTTGCCGATAGAGCAGGAAAGGGTAGCGGGACATCCGCACCGCTGCACTAGCACGATAAAACATGCCACTAAGCGCGAAGCTCGATCCTTGTCGGGTAGCCGGCACATCGCCCGCAAGCGGGCTCCTACAAGCTAACGGGTACGGCCGACGTAGGAGCCCGCTTGCGGGCGAACAAGCCGCGATGCCGGCAGGTCGGACGCAAGGTACAGTGCCTTGCCGATAGAGCAGGAGAGGGTAGCGGGACATCCGCACCGCCGCACGAATACAATGAAACATGCCACTAAGCGCGAAGCTCGATCCTTGCCGGGTAGCCGGCACATCGCCCGCAAGCGGGCTCCTACAAGCTAACGGCTACGGCCGACGTAGGAGCCCGCTTGCGGGCGAACAAGCCGCGATGCCGGCAGATCGGACGCAAGGTACAGGGCCTTGCCGATAGAGCAGGAAAGGGTAGCGGGACATCCGCACCGCTGCACTAGCACGATAAAACATGCCACTAAGCGCGAAGCTCGATCTTTGTCGGGTAGCCGGTACATCGCCCGCAAGCGGGCTCCTACAAGCTAACGGGTACAGCCGACGTAGGAGCCCGCTTGCGGGCGAACAGGCCGCGATGCCGGCAGGTCGGACGCAAGGTACAGGGCCTTGCCGATAGAGCAGGAAAGGGTAACGGGACATCCGCACTGCTGCACTAACACAATAAAACATGCCACTAAGCGCGAAGCTCGATCCTTGCCGGGTAGACGGCACATCGCCCGCAAGCGGGCTCCTACAAGCAGCCCTTTCAAGGTGCGCAAAAACAACATTATGAATCAGTCTTTTAGCGTCAAGGGCTCGCAGGCATCCGCAGCCGCTTGCCAGCTTGTCGGAAAGCAAACACCGCAAAATCGTGCGGTTGCTGTCGTACACGTATCAACACCTTGAAAGGGCTGGCTCCTACAAGCTAACGGGTACGGCCGACGTAGGAGCCCGCTTGCGGGCGAACAGGCCGCGATGCCGGCAGGTCGGACGCAAGGTACAGGGCCTTGCCGATAGAGCAGGAGAGGGTAGCGGGACATCCGCACCGCTGCACGAATACATGCCACTAAGCGCGAAGCTCGATCCTTGCCGTGTAGCCGGCACATCGCCCGCAAGCGGGCTCCTACAAGCTAACGGGTACAGCCGACGTAGGAGCCCGCTTGCGGGCGAACAGGCCGCGATGCCGGCAGGTCGGACGCAAGGTACAGGGCCTTGCCGATAGAGCAGGAGAGGGTAGCGGGACATCCGCACCGCTGCACGAATACAATGAAACATGCCACTAAGCGCGAAGCTCGATCCTTGCCGGGTAGCCGGCACATCGCCCGCAAGCGGGCTCCTACAAACTAATGGGTACGGCCGACGTAGGAGCCCGCTTGCGGGCGAACAGGCCGCGATGCCGGCAGATCGGACGCAAGGTACAGTGCCTTGCCGATAGAGCAGGAAAGGGTAGCGGGACATCCGCACCGCTGCACGAATACAATGAAACATGCCACTAAGCGCGAAGCTCGATCCTTGCCGTGTAGCCGGCACATCGCCCGCAAGCGGGCTCCTACAAACTAACGGCTACGGCCAACGTAGGAGCCCGCTTGCGGGCGAACAGGCCGCGATGCCGGCAGGTCGGACGCAAGGTACAGTGCCTTGCCGATAGAGCAGGAAAGGGTAGCGGGACATCCGCACCGCTGCACGAATACAATGAAACATGCCACTAAGCGCGAAGCTCGATCCTTGCCGTGTAGCCGGCACATCGCCCGCAAGCGGGCTCCTACAAACTAACGGCTACGGCCGACGTAGGAGCCCGCTTGCGGGCGAACAGGCCGCGATGCCGGCAGGTCGGACGCAAGGTACAGAGCCTTGCCGATAGAGCAGGAGAGGGTAGCGGGACATCCGCACCGCTGCACGAATACAATAAAACATGCCACTAAGCGCGAAGCTCGATCCTTGCCGTGTAGCCGGCACATCGCCCGCAAGCGGGCTCCTACAAGCTAACGGGTACGGCCGACGTAGGAGCCCGCTTGCGGGCGAACAGGCCGCGATGCCGGCAGATCGGATGCAAGACAGGGCCTTGCCGATAGAGCAGGAAAGGGTAACGGGACATCCGCACTGCTGCACTAGCCACGCTGTCCGAGCTTCGTGAGCATGGCCACGATACGATAGCGCAGTGCCTTTTGCTTGCTGTTGTCGTCTGCGGACAACGCATCGCACACCAGCAAGCACGTCCTGAACTAGAGGAGTGATTTTCGACAGCCTAGCATAGGGCATTTTCTCTCTCGATTCCGATAGCGACCCCGATTGCACTCCGCCGATGTCTGGATAGCATTGTATTGGTTATTCATGAACCGCTACAAACGGCTTGGCAACGAATCGAAACCGAGTCAGCGCGCCAAAGGCGGCAAGCTGTTGTCCAGCCCCAGAGCCTGGGATATGAACAAACGCTTCAGCGGCCCAATATGCTCGGTGACCGCAAGACCCAGATTACGGGCTGCCACCAAAGGTAGGGTGCGATTGCTGAACAGACGTTTGAACAGGTCCATGGCATTGAGCATGATCAGATTTTCACCGCGCCGGGCACGCTCGTAACGACGCAATGCCGCGAGATTGCCAATGTCGCGTCCCTTAGCGCGGACCTGCGCCAGTACGTCGGTGAGCGCCGCGACATCCAACAGACCGAGGTTGACGCCCTGACCTGCCAGCGGATGAATGGCATGGGCGGCATCGCCAATCAATGCCGCACGCGGCTGGACATAGCGCAGCGCATGTTGCATTTGCAAGGGGAATTCCGCCCGTGGCCCAACGGATAGGATCGGCCCAAGGCGCTGCTGGAAAGCTTCTTCGAGCGCCAGCATGAAAGCAGCGTCGTCCATGGCCATCAGCTCGTCGGCACGCTGGTTCTCGGCGGACCAGACTATAGAACAACGACCATCCGCCAACGGCAGAAAGGCGAGCGGCCCGGTGGGCAAGAAACGCTGCCAGGCAGTTTCCCGGTGCCAATGGCCAACTTCTACGTTGGCGACGATTGCACGCTGGTCGTAGGCCCAGCCGCCGGTCTCGATACCCAGGGTCTCGCGCACGAACGAGCGACTGCCATCGGCGCCGATCAGCAATTTGGCGGTCAGCTCGCGGCCATCGGCGAGGCTTGCCCTAGCAACATGCTGATCGATGGATAGGGCCTCGATCGCTGCTGGACAGAGCAATTCCACGTTGGCTGACTGTTCCAATTGTTCCCACAAGGCCAGACGCATGACGCGGTTTTCGACAATGTGGCCAAGATCGGGTTGACCGAGGTCGGCACTGTCGAAATGGATACCGGCACCGCCGAGCGCGTCCCAGACCTGCATCTCGCGGTAGGGGCTGGCACCAAGCTGTTCGATACGCTGCCAGGCGCCGAGCCGCTCGAGGATGCGCTGGCTGGCACGGCTTAGCGCTGAGACGCGCAGATCCACCTCGCCAGCAGGCCATTCACGCTGCGGTGGCTGGCCGTCGATGACGGCAACAGAGTAGCCCTGGCCGTGGCAGGCAGCGGCCATGGCGGCACCGACCATGCCGCCGCCGACGATGACGACATCAAAGGAGGTTGATTGGCTGGGCATCTTGTTTTCGCTTAATTCGTCAGGGTTAGGGGCAGTACAGGTGGCACGTACTAGGGGTAGCACTGCGCTATGAACATCAGCCGAGGGGCAATCCACGCTGCAAGCGCGTCAAGCGCCCGCTGGTGCCCATAAAGCGCCGAGCAAGCAAATGCCGAGCCGTAGGCAACAGGTCGATTCCGAGCATGCCCAGATTGCGCGCGATGCGCACCGGCGCGAATGGATTGACAAAGAGTCGCGCCAGGCAATCGGTAAACAGGGCGGCGCTGTACTGGTCCGGCCTACGGCGTTTATGGTAGGCATTGACTACGCTGTTGCCGCCTGGGTCTTGTCCGGTGCGCTGGGCCTCGGCGAGCAATTCGGCAAGTAGTGCGACATCGCGCAGGCCCAGGTTGAAGCCCTGGCCGGCAACCGGATGCAATGTATGCGCGGCATTGCCGAGCAATGCCAAGCGCGGCTGGGTGAGCTGCTTGGCCAAAACCAGCCGTAGCGGATAGGCAATACGCCGGCCAGGTCGGCCGAGGCGACCCAGCCGGTAGCCGAAGCGCTGTTGCAGCCGATGGACGAAGCCTTTGTCGTCCATGGCTAGAATGTCCGCAGTGTCGCTGTCGCGGGCGGTCCAGACCACTGAGTAGCGACCACCGGTCATCGGCAGCATTGCCAAGGGTCCGCTATCGGTGAAACGCTCAAAAGCGGTGCCGACATCAGGCCGTTCGGCGGTGACCGTGGAAATAATGGCGTCATAGCCATAGGTGCGTTCGTGCACGCCGAGGCCAAGCCGGCGGCGCACGGCCGAATCACCGCCGTCGGCGGCCAACAGCAGCCGCGCCTCGAGTAGCCGGGAATCGCCGTTCATGGCCACCTCCAGCTGCCAACCGCGCGCGCCTGCGTGCAGACCCACGAGCCGAGCCGGGCGTAACAGTTCGATGTTGTCAGCGCCGGCCAATCCCGCCTCGATGCCACGGCCAATGGCGCGTGCTGGAGTCACGTAGCCGAGGGCGTCTACGCCCTCGTCCTCAGCGTCCAAATGGGCAAACCCGAAATGGCCGCGGTCGGAGACATGGACATGACGGATTGGTTCGGCATCTGCGGCCATCTGCGGCCAGATGCCAATGCCGTCGAAAATGCGCTGACTGCCAAGGGATAACGCAATCACGCGCTCGTCGTAGCTGGGATGGTCCGGGTTGGGATGGTCCGGCGCACTCGCGGGCGCTGCGTCCACCACCAGGATAGCGAGCCCAGTGTCGCGCAGGGCGCACGCCAGGCTGCCGCCGACCAGGCCGCCGCCGACGATGACAACGTCGTATTCAAGCACTGATTAGGTCTCCTCCGGTTGCGGGTGCGTCCTGGCCATCAGCCGCTCGATCTGGTCGATTTCCTTGGGCGCATCGCGGGATAACACCTGGTTGCCGTCATTGGTGACCAGCACATCGTCTTCAATACGGATGCCGATGCCGCGATAATGCTGCGGAACATCTGCGTCCGGCGCAACATACAGCCCAGGTTCGACGGTCAGTACCATGCCGGGTTCGAATGTGCGCCACTTGCCGTCGACTTTATAATCACCGACGTCATGCACGTCCATGCCCAGCCAATGGCCGGTACGGTGCATATAATAGGGTTTATATTTTTCTTCCTTCAGTAATGTCGGCAAATCTCTGCCGTCCCCCTGCAAAAAACCAAGATCCAGCAGGCCACGGGTCAACACCCGTAATGCGGTCTCGTGGGGAGCATTCCAGCGATTGCCGGGCCGCACTGCGTTGATGGCGGATTTTTGTGCAACCAGTACCAACTCGTAAAGTGCACGTTGCGCGGGGCTGAAGCGACCGTTGACCGGAAAGGTACGGGTGATATCAGAGGCGTATCCGTTCAGCTCGCAGCCGGCATCCACCAACACCAGGTCGCCGTCATGCAGCACGGCGTTATTGTCCACATAATGTAACACGCAGGCGTTATGCCCACTGCCAACGATCGGCGAGTAAGCCTGGAAGCGAGCGCCTCGCTCAGTGCAGGCATGCAAAAATAGGGCTTCGAGCTGCTGTTCGTTCATACCGGGCCGGCATTTTTGCAGCAGCCGTCGGTGACCCGCCGCGGAAATGGCAGCGGCCTGGCGCATGATCTGCTGCTCCGATTTGCTTTTGATCAAGCGTTGTTCATGCACGACGCGATCGGACAGAATCAGCTCCGAAGGTGCGCTCACCCCGGCACGCGCCTTGGCGCGCAGGGCGCGCAGCCAATTCATTACCGCCAGATCGAACTTTGCATCATTGCCGACGGGGTAATAGATGCGACTGCGATCTGCGAGCAGTTCGGTAAGCTTTTCATCGAGTTGTTCGAGGGGATAAGCCTGGTTGGCGGCAAAGTTGGCGATGGCACCGTCGACGCCTTGGCGCTGACCATCCCATTGCTCGCGTTCTGGATCGCGCGGACGACAGAACAATACGAATTCGCCGTCCTTATGCTTGGGCGCAATCACCGCCACCGCATCCGGCTCGGGAAAGCCAGTCATATAGTAGAAATCGCTATGCTGACGGAAAGGATAGTGCACATCACGATTACGAATGACTTCCGTCGCGGCTGGCAGGATCAATACGCCGTCGGCACCGACTGCCTTCGCGGCCGTGCGACGCCGACGTTTGAGTTCGTTTGCGGATGGGCCATGACTCATTGACAGCATTTCCTATCACCTGGTTCTGCTGGTGGCTGGTCTGTTATCATCACCGCCTCCTCGTACAGCAGTATGGACGCGATACGGATGAACTCAACCACGTCGCTGAACGCTTGTTCGTTGCTTTCATCGTCGTCGAGATCGTTCAAATCCATGCGCGTGACTTCCAACAAATCATCGAATGCCTCGCGCGCTTGAGCTGGCATGCGTGCGGTATCAAGACCGCTCAGCGCGAGCCCGAACAGGAAGCCGCGCGTCCAATCATGCAATGCCACAGCGCGTTCGCGCAGGCTGCGCTCGTCGTCCGGCAGCAACAAATCCAAGCCCGAGACCGGGTCGGCAAATTGTCCGCGGGTGTGCTCGGCGAGGATCTCCAGCAGAGCACGGCAATGGGCGCTGGCTGCATCATCGGCAACGTCGGTGGGCAAGAGTTCGGCAAGCCAGCGCTGAAGGGGTTCTGGAGCGGCCGCGGCAAGCAGGCCGCAGTAGATGCCGTGCGCCTCCGCGGCGCTCGGCGACAGCTCGCTGACCGCCAGCGCATGGCCCAGTTCGTCGTAATCGGGGGCGGCAGATGGCATTGGATTGTAGCTCCGGCAATTGCCCATGATCATAGCATGTCGATGACCAGGATTCGCGCATACGATCGGGCGTGCCCAAGGATCAATTGATCAAGGTGCGATTGACCCAAAAACAGCGCGAATCTATAGTGCAGAGTTAAATTGGTTGGTGGGGCCTTCATCATGGCTGAGTTTAATCTCGACACCTTAGAGAGCAAGGTGGACAATTTGATCCGTATCTGCGAGCGTTTGAGGGACGAAAACATGTCACTGCGTGCCAGCCGGGAGCATCTGGTGAGCGAGCGTGCCGAACTGATCGAAAAGACCGAGCTGGCGCGCAGCAAGGTCGAGGCCATGGTGGCACGTCTCAAATCGATGGAGGAAGAACTATGAACGAGCAACAAATGCCGGTGACGGTCCAGATCCTCGACAAGGACTATCGAATCATCTGCTCCCGCGAAGAGCAGGCTGGCCTGATGGATTGCGCCCGCATGCTTGACCAGCGCATGCGCGAAGTGCGTCAAAACGGGCGTGTGATCGGCGCCGACCGGATCGCCGTGATGGCGGCGCTGAACCTGCTGTATGAAACCATGCAGCAGGGCGGACAGGGCGGCATCGACGTTAACCGATTGCAGGCATTGCAGGAGCGCGTTTCCGCCGCGCTGGTCAGCGAGGCCGAAGAGGACAAGGGGCATGCGCCGACAGCTGGGGTAGACTCCGCGGGAAAATCGGTATAGTCTCGATCCTAAGACATCCCCTGCAGTGTGCGACAGCGGCCTGGGTATTTTCTTGAGCCTAATGCATACCCCGGGGACACTCAAACTGGGCCGTTGTGCATGTCCGCCCCGAGCGGGAAGCCTGAAGCCCCATCGAGAGTCCCCACTTGAACCGCTTGGTTCAAGAACGAAGGATCGCATCGGCACAGGCGGGGGATGTCCCTTCCCTATGCTTGCCTGCCTTGCAGGGGCTTTCAATTGATCACCCTGATTCAATCCCCGATCGTCAAGTGAGTCCAAGGCGACGCCTGCGTGCCGCCCGGCGCGCTCTGAGCGCATCGCAGCAGCGTACACATGCCGCCCGCGCCGTCGCACTGCTGATGCGCGAGCCGCTGTTGCGAGGCGCCCCCCATGTCGCGCTCTACCGCGCGAGCGACGGCGAGCTTGATCCCAGTCTTCTACTGCATCAGACATGGCCTGCCGGCCGACGCTGGTATCTACCTGTGCTGCATCCGTATCTGGCGGGACGCCTGTGGTTCGTCGGCTACCAGCCGGATCGACAGATGCGGCCGAATCGGTTCGGCATACTCGAGCCAATGTGTCGTGGTCGTCATTTGTGTCCGGCAAAAAATCTGAACCTGGTCTTCTTACCCCTGGTGGGCTTCGACGAGCATTGCAATCGGATCGGTATGGGGGGAGGATTCTACGATCGCAGCTTCGCATTTCTGCGACAGCGGCGATGCTGGCGGCGACCGCTGCTGGTCGGTCTGGCCCACGAATGTCAACGCCTGGATCGGATCGAACCAAAGCCCTGGGACCTGCCATTGAACGCCGTGGTAACCGAACGCCGAATCTATTGGCGGTCCACCTGAAGGTATGCGCCCTGTCCGTGACCGCTGCGCACAGCAATAGCAGGCCCTAAATCACCAAATCGACGGGATATTCATTGCGGTCATGATCGGCAACAGTCAACGTCGCTTGACACTCGCCCTCGACACCTGGAGCAAAGCGCGGCTTGCAAGCGCTGCTATCTTCCGCAGCGCAACAGAACCATTATCAGGATGCGTGTCTGGATGCCAGTTCCAGCAATGCACCCCGGTCCAACTTGCCCGAGGCAAGCAATGGCAAATCGGCACAGTGGACGAAGATGCGCGGTCGCTCGGCGCTTGGCAGATGCCTTCGACACCAGGCGTCAATATCGGATCGGGCACTGTCACCGGTGTAGCAGGCGGCCAGAGTCTGCCCCCAGATCGGATGCGACAGGCCGACCACCGCCACGCTGTGCACGCCAGGTGCCCGGGCGAGGCGTTCCTCCACCAAGGCCGGTAGAATATTCATGCCGCCGATGACCAGCACATCGTCGGCGCGGCCTTGCACATGCAATGCGCCGTCGACATCGAGACAGGCCAGGTCGGCGGTTTCCAGCCAGCCATCGCACAAACCATCCCCAGGCCGCCGCGCCGGATTTGCATAGCCAGCCATCAGCATGGGTCCGCGCAGGCGCAGCGCGCGCGGGCTGGATGTGCACCGAGGGCAGTCCAGTTCGACACCGGGAAGCGGTGGCCCAATTCGGGTCGACGGCTCATGGGTCAGCGTGTAGGCTGCGGTGGCGACCTGAGAAAAGGTCTCGGACATGCCGTAGGTGATATACAGCGGCCAGCCGGCCTCGACGGCGCCGCGGGCCAGCGACGAGTGCAATGCTTGCCCGCCGAGTAACAGAACGCGCAGCGATGGCGGCGGCTCGATCCCGGCGTGCAGCAGCCGTTCCAGCATCGGCGGTACCAAGGAGAGATGCGTGACCCTGCCCCGCGCCAGATCCGTCGCCACCGCTGCCAGGTCGAAGCCGCCGGCCAGCCCAGTCTGCAGGCGCATTGTCGCACCGGCCAATGCGCAGCGATAGCCGATTGCCAGACCGCTGACATGCTGCAACGGCAGACAGCAGAGCCATTCGTCGTTTGACCCAAGTGTTAGAACCGAGTTGATCAGAGCACAGGAAGCGAGCACTGCCCGGGTTGTCAGCATCACGGCTTTGGCCGCGCCGCTGCTGCCGCTGGTCTGGATCAAGACCGCTAGTCGATCCGATGTTGCATTGGTCAGCATGCCGCTGGCCGCATTGTCCAGTGCTGCCTGGCTAGTCGGCAGCAAACCATCGACGCCAGTTCCTGGCAGCCAACGCCATTCGGCGCCGGTTTGCCGGATCAGTGCCTGTACTGCTGCCGCGTCCAAATCCGGTCGCACCGGCAGCAGCGCCGCGCCCATGCGCGCCAGCGCGTGTTGCATCAGCAGCAGATCCAGCCCAGGTCTGGCGTTGCACACCACCACTGGGTTAAGGTTGACAATTTGCTTTGTATCGTCGCCGAGACCCAGCCGGCGCAAGGTCTGTACCCGTTCTGCGACCAACTGTTGAAGTTCGGCGTAGCTCCAGCAAGACTCGCCGATGCAGAGTGCTGGTGCAGTATCGACAGACCAAGGGGCATCGGCAAAATCGGGCTCGGCGGTTTTAGTCGGCATGGCTTCTCGTTGGTGAGGGTTGCTGCATGTCCTGGCAGCTCATCAAGCATTGGGTTGGAACAGATATTCATGCTGGGCAAGGTCGGTTGGTCGTTCCCGTTCCGGCTGGCCGCTTTGGCCACCTGCCGATGTCCTTACTTCTGCGCTGGCGCAATGAAAACCGCGGTTTGGCTTGACCTTGTAAACACAAGGGCGATAGTTTCCGCGGTTATCCTTACAGTCGGTCTCGGTCGCGCGCGCCAACTGATCCCGGGCGCCGCAGGTCGGCAAAGGATCGATCGAACATCCAGCCCGCGGGCAGGATGCATAAGTCCGGCAGGCAGCGGAACGCGCAACAGAGCGTCGTCTCCAAACTGGCCTGTCATCACATCATCGCACCCTGATAGCCTGATAGGAATTTCTGCATATGCCGGTCGCATTCCCGTTCTCCGCCATTGTCGCCCAAGACGAGATGAAGCTCGCGATCCTGATCGCGGCGATCGATCAGAGTATCGGCGGCGTGCTGGTATTTGGTGACCGCGGCACTGGAAAGTCCACCGCCATCCGTGCGCTGGCGGCATTATTGCCGACCATGCGCGTGGTGGAAAACTGTGTCTACAATTGCGATCCGGACGCCCTCGAAACCGCGCTCTGCGATGCCTGTCGCGAGTGCAAGGCGTCCAATGGCAAGCTCAAGGTACGCAAGGGCAATGTGCCGGTCGTGGACCTGCCGCTTGGCGCCACCGAAGACCGCGTCATCGGTGCGCTGGATCTGGAAAGCGCACTGACCCGGGGCGAAAAACGCTTCGAACCCGGCCTGCTGGCTCGTGCGCACCGCGGTTTCCTGTACATCGACGAGGCCAATCTGCTGGAAGATCATCTGGTCGACGCCTTGCTGGATGTGGCCGCATCCGGCGAGAACGTGGTCGAACGCGAGGGTCTCAGCGTGCGTCACCCGGCGCGTTTCGTGCTGGTGGGCAGCGGCAATCCGGAGGAGGGCGAATTGCGCCCGCAGCTGCTGGACCGTTTTGGGCTGTCCGTCGAAGTCAGCACCCCGCAGGATCTCGAAAGCCGTATGAAGGTGGTACGGCTGCGCGACGAGTTCGAGCGCGATCCGTCCGCGTTTATCGGCAAGTGGAAGCGTAAGGACGCCAAGATCCGTCGTAAGATCCTGAACGCCAAGGACAAGCTGGCGCAGGTCGAGGTGCCGGACGCGACATTGCAGCGCGCAACCGAACTCTGCATGAAACTAGGCACCGACGGTCTGCGCGGCGAGCTGACATTGATCCGCGCCGCCCGCGCGTTTGCCGCATTGGAGGGCGACCCAAGCGTCGGCGACAAACACCTGAAACGGGTCGCGCCGCCAGCGTTGCGGCATCGATTGCGGCGCAATGTGCTCGACGATGCCGGCTCCACCACGCGCGTCCAGCGGGCGATCGAAGAGTTGTTTGACCAGGAGTCGGCCGACGCATGAGCGACGCTGACGGCGCCACATCCAGCGAGGCCCCGGCCAGCAGCACAACTGGCGCGAAATCCAAGCCTGCCGTCGATTCCAGCCCAATGGCAGATGCCGGGCAAACCCAGACCGAGTCCTCGGCGCCGCGCATCTCGCCTTGGGAGCATGCCTGTCAGGCGGCTGCCCTGTTCGCCGTCGATCCCATCGGCAGTGCCGGCATCTCGGTGCGTGCTCTGCCGGGACCGGTACGGGATCTGTGGCTGGACCTGTTGCGCGAACTGCTGCCCGCGGACAAACCCTTCCGGCGCATCCCGTTGCATATCGCCGATGGCCGCCTGCTCGGCGGTCTGGACTTATCCGCCACCTTGCGCGCCGGGCGGCCGATCGCCGAGCGCGGCTTGCTGGCGGAGGCCGATGGTGGGGTCGTTTTGCTGGCCATGGCCGAGCGTGTCGCGGCCTCCACCGCGGCGCATCTGAGCGCCGCGTTGGACAACCATGAGGTGCTGGTGGAGCGTGACGGCATCACGGCACGCACGCCGACCCGCTTCGGCGTCATCGCGCTGGACGAGGGCGCCAACGACGAGGAACAACTGCCCCACACTCTGGTCGACCGTTTTGCGATGCTGTTGGACCTCAACGCCATCGCCTGGCGCGACGCGCTGCCCCCCGACTATGTGCCGGAAGACATCCTCGCCGCCGGCAAGCGTCTGGCCGAAGTGCAGGTTCCAGAAACGATGCTCGAAGCCATTTGTGGCACCGCACTGGCGCTGGGCGTGGACTCCCTGCGCGCATCGCTGGCCGCGTTGCGGGTGGCGCGTGCCGCTGCCGCGCTGGCGCAACGCGACCAGGTGGAGGTAGAGGACGTCAGCGCCGCCGCGCGCCTGGTGTTGGCACCGCGCGCCACGCGTCTGCCGATGCCCGATCAACCCGACGAACAACCCCCGGAGGAACCGCCGCCCCCGGAGGAAAATCAGGACGACAATCAGGACAATCAGAGCCCGGAGCAAGAGATCGACAAACCGCTGGAAGATGTCGTGCTGGAATCTGCCGAGGCGGCGATACCGGCCAATCTGCTCGCCATGCTGCAGATGGGCGCCTTGCGCAGCCGCAGCCGCACCAGCGGCAAGTCAGGCGCCAGCCAAAGCGGTTCATTGCGCGGTCGGCCCGCCGGCACCCGGCGCGGCGCGCCCGGCGCCGGTGCCCGGCTCAGCATCATCGAGACCCTGCGCGCCGCCGCCCCCTGGCAGCGGCTGCGGCGCAGCGAGCGCGAATCTGCCGGCAAGGGTACCGATGTTCTGGTCGAAGTCCGCCACGATGACTTCCGCGTAACCCGCTACAAGCAGCGCTCCGAAACCACCACCATCTTTGTCGTCGATGCCTCCGGCTCCGCCGCATTGCATCGACTGGCGGAGGCCAAGGGCGCGGTGGAATTGTTATTGGCGGATTGCTACGTGCGGCGCGATCGGGTCGCGATGATCGCCTTTCGCGGTCCGCGCGCCGAATTGTTGTTGCCGCCCACCCGATCTTTGGTGCGCGCCAAGCGCGGTCTGGCCGGCTTGCCCGGTGGTGGCGGCACCCCGTTGGCCTGCGGCATCGATGCTGCGGTGGACCTTGCCGATGGAGTGCAGCGCCGCGGTGGCACACCGGTGGTAGTGTTGCTCACCGATGGGCGCGCCAATGTCACCCGCGAGGGCATCGGCGGACGTGCCCAAGCCACCGAGGATGCGATTGCCTCGGCGCGCGCCTTTCGGGTTGCCGAACTCAAGGCGCTGGTGGTGGACGTGTCACCGCGCCCGCGCCCCGACGCCGAGAAGCTCGCCCAGGAGATGGGCGCAGTCTATCTGCCATTGCCGCGTGCAGACGCGGCAGCACTGTCGAATGCCGTACAGGCTGTTTCTTGACATCAGATGAACCCGGGAGCAACCAACCGACCATGACCTCCGCCCGCGTGCTCGAAGACAAGCTGGTCTGGGATCGTGACGGCCAGAACTGGCCGAATCGGGACAAGAGCCGATTCATCGACGCTGGTGGATTACGCTGGCATGTGCAAATTGCCGGCAGCGGCCCGACCATGCTGTTGGTTCACGGCACCTCGGCGGCAACACATTCCTGGGGCGGACTGCTGCCACTGTTGGCACAGCGTTACCACGTCGTCGCCCCGGATCTTCCGGGGCACGGCTTTACTTCCACACCAGACCCCAAACAGATCTGCCTGCAAGGCATGGCGGATGGTCTCGGCGCCTTGCTGTCGACACTCGCTGTACAGCCCGGCATCGTCATTGGCCACTCCGCCGGCGCCGCGATCCTGGCGCGCATGTGTTTGGATCACCGTATCGATCCCCGCCTACTGATCAGCCTTAGCGGCGCCTTGCTGCCATTGCGCGGTTTTGCCGGAAAATGGTTCTCGCCGGCGGCCAAATTGATGGCCCGCAACTCTCTGGTGCCGCGCTTTGTTTCCAATGGTGCTAAAAAAGATCCCAAGGGCGTGCAGCGCCTGATCGACAGCACCGGGTCAGTGCTGTCCCGAGCCGGGATCGATCTCTACCGCCTGCTGATTGCAAGCCCCGGCCACCTTGCGGCCGCATTGAACATGATGGCCAACTGGGATCTGGAGCCATTGCAGCGCGAACTGCCGAAATTACAGCCCGACCTGTTGCTGGTGGCCTTCGCCAACGACAAGACCGTGCCACCGGAAGAGGCCGAGCGTGTCACCGCGCTGCTGCCGAACGCCCGCCTGCGCATCGTCGGCGGCTATGGACATCTGGCCCATGAGGAATCGCCGGCGAGTATCGCCGAGTTGATCTTCGAAGAGGCGGCTAGTGGGTAGCGGGGATGACAAGCACTATGCTCAAGCACTATTACTAGATAGTCTAAGGCCCGTCTGGAAATCGCGCGGCTCGGGGTTGGGGAGAAATGAATTGATGAAGCGATGCAGTCTTGCAGTGTTCGGCTTACTGGCGCTTGCCGTCGGCGCTGTCCGAGCCGAGCAGGTGACTGTGTTCGGCCCTTGGCTGGGCGAAGACCAAGAGCACGTCGAGGCGGTGTTGGAAGCCTTTGCGCAGCGTTCCGGGCATGACGTGCGCTATGTGGGCTCCGATGCCTTCGAGCAGCAGATCATGGTCGACATGGAGGCCGGCTCCGGACCCAGTGTTGCCGTGTTCCCGCAGCCCGGACTCGCCGCCGGCATGGCCGCGCGCGGCTTTCTGACGCCGCTGGCCACCAGCAGCGCGGACTGGATTCGCGAGCACTATGCCGCCGGTGACTCCTGGGTCGACCTGGGCAGCTTCCCGGATCCCGACGGCGTCGAGCGGCTGTTCGGTTTCTTCTTCAAGGTCGATGTAAAATCCCTGGTCTGGTACTCTCCGGAGAACTTCGCCGACGCCGGCTATGCGGTGCCGCGCACCATGGAAGAGCTCGAGGCCCTGTCGGAGCGCATCGTCCGCGAAGGCTATACCCCCTGGTGCATCGGGCTTGGCTCGGGCAGCGCCACGGGCTGGCCGGCGACCGACTGGGTCGAGGATCTGCTGCTGCGCACTCAGCCGCCGGAGGTCTACGATGGCTGGGTCGACAACAGCATTCCGTTCGATGATCCGCGCATCGTCGGCGCCATCGAGAAATTCGGCACCTTTGCCCGCAACGACGCCTGGGTCACCGGCGGCGCAGGTGCCGTTGCCTCCACCGACTTCCGCGACAGCCCCAAGGCCCTGTTCAGCTCGCCGCCCCAGTGCTATATGCACCATCAGGGCAGCTTCATTCCGTCGTTCTTTCCGAACTGGGCGAAGGTCGGCCTGGATGCGGATGTTTTCTACTTCCCGGCCTACGCCAACAAGGATCTGGGCAAGCCGGTGCTCGGGGCCGGCGCGCTCTGGGCGATCACCAAGCCCAGCCAGGGCGCACATGATCTGATTCGCTTTTTGCGCGACCCACGGGCGCATGAGATCTGGATGGCGCGCAAGGGCTTTCTGACGCCGCACAAGGGCGTCGATCCGAACAAGTTCAGCGATGCGACATTGCGCAAGATGAACGATATCCTGCGCAACGCGACCACCTTTCGCTTCGACGGCTCGGACCTGATGCCAGGTGGCGTTGGCTCCGGGGCCTTTTGGACCGGGATGGTGGACTACGCTGCCGGTAAGCCGGCAGATGACGTAGCGCGCGCCATTCAACAGGCATGGGATGCGCTGAAGTGATGCACGCGGTTGGGTGCAACCCGCCCAGCGCTACTTGATTGGGATCGGGATCGGAACGACAAAACATCAGAAGGCGAGAAACCTGATATTTACTGGGCGCATCCTCACCGGGTGCATCTCCACCGGGTGCTGCCTTCAATAAATGCAAGGAATTCACCGCAGAGTGCGCAGACGGACTTAGTAGCGGTTCATGAATAACCTATACCACGCTATCCAGACATCGGCGGAGTGCAATCGGGGTCGGGGTCGCTATCGGAATCGGAATCGGAATCGAGAGAAAAAACGCCCTATGCCATTCGGTCATGAGAAGCTCGACGTCTAGCGTGCGGCCATCGAGTCTGTCGGCTGGGCCTAGCGCGACTGCGAGCATGTGAAAGGACAGCGTAACGCGAAGGATCAACGCCTGTGAGCATCGCAGGTGCGCATCGTAGGTGCGCATCGCAGGCGCGCATCGCAGGCCATCGCGCTGAACATTGCCGAGGGTAACGGCAAAGCGACGAGCGCGGATCGACGCCGGTCGTTTGAAATCGCACAAGGCTTTGCGCTGGAGTGCGCTGCGATTCAGGACGTGCTCGCTGGTGTGCGAAGCGTTGTGCGCAGACGACAACAGCAAGCAAAAGGCACTGCTCGATGGTCGTGTGGCCGTGCTCACGAAGCTCGGACAGCGTGGCTAAGCGGTCAGCGAGGAGCTTGGCGGATAGCGGGTTGGTCAGTGCGATACCGACGCCGATACCGATACCGACGCCGATAGCGGTACCGAATGAGTTGGCAGGCGACACCCGAGCCAAAACCTGTTTAGCTTATTTCTGCACCATCGCTAAGAGCCAAGCTTGTGCTGAAGGCACAGGACTGGCGCTGGTGGAGTGTCGCCGCCCATCTCTCGGGCAAGGACGAGAAACTGGTAAAGGTTGCACCGATTCTGGAACGCTTTGGTAACTTTGCCGCCCTGCTTGGTTCGCCGGAGGACGAGGCGGCGTTCGAGAGCCTGTGCCAATCAGAAACAACGGGGCGACCATTGGATCGAGCAACTCGAGAAATCGACGGGCAAGGCGCGAAAACCGCAAAAGCGCGGGCCTGAGACAAACGAGCGCGACGATAAGTAAGTTTATTTAGTAAACTGTCACCGTGATTCTGCACCGTAATTCCGCATTTCCGTCGCGCTAGCGACGGGCTACAGTGACGCCTGTTGCCAGCGACAATACCGAGGTCCTGACATGCCATCCCAAGCCGCAGTCGAGAAAGCAACGGCATTCACCTGGGCGGACTACCGCGCCTGGCGCGGAGACGAGCGATGGGAGCTTATCGACGGTGCCGCCCATGCCATGTCGCCGGCGCCGAGCATTCGGCATCAGACCGTCGTCGGCAACCTGTTCGCGCGCATTGAGCAACACCTGCGCGGGCAACCCTGCCGGCCCTTCGTCGCACCCACCGACGTCAAGCTCTCGGAGCAAGACGTGGTGCAGCCCGATATTCTCGTCGTCTGCAACGCCGGCATGATCACCGAAACCCACATCGACGGTGCACCGGATCTGATCGTCGAGGTCCTCTCCCCCGGCAGCGCCGCCCGGGATCTGCGCCAAAAGAAAGCCCTGTACGAACGCGCCGACGTGCGCGAATACCTGCTCATCGACCCGCTCGAGCACTATGCGCTGCGCTTCCTGCTCGGCGCGGACGGCTTCGATCGCGGCACGGTGATCGCCGCGGACGAGCCGCTGACCTTCGCCACCCTGGATGAGCTCGCGATTCCGCTGTGGGAGATCCTCGACCTGCCGACACCAGACCCGGTAGCACCGGCTCCCGACGGCTAAATTATGGTGACAGTTTACAAAATCCACTAAATGGCATCCTCCCGGCATGGCACGGCTACCCAAAGGATCGTTATCCCCGGACTCCCTCAGCATGTAACCCAACGAGGAAACAGGCGCAGCCAAGTCTTTTTCGAGGAAAGAGATCATGAGCTATACCTCGATCTTCTCGGGGAGGCGGCGGTAGGGTCGGCGACTGAAATCTGGTGCTACTGCCTGATGCCCAATCATGTCCACCTCGTCGCTGTGCCTTCCGATAAGTAGCGGTTCATGAATAACCTATACCACGCTATCCAGACATCGGCGGAGTGCAATCGGGGTCGGGGTCGCTATCGGAATCGGAATCGGAATCGAGAGAGAACAAGAGCCTGCGCCAATCAAAGACAACGGGGCGACCATTGGGCAGCGAACATTGGATCGAGCAACTCGAGAAATTGACGGGCAAGGCACGAAAACCGCAAAAGCGCGGACCTGAGACAAGCGCGCACGATGATAAGTAAGTGTATTTAGTAAACTGTCACCGTAATTCACCGTAATTCGTTTTCAGCTGTACAGCGTATTGAAATAAATCGCTAACAAAAACCCTGCCAGTGTCGATAATCCCACCACGCCGCCGCCCTTGTGGAACGCCTCCGGCAGCATGGTCTCGGCCACCATGGTCAGCATGGCGCCGGCGGCGACGCCCTCGATCAGCGCAAACAGCAGATCGGGAGCATCCTCGAGCAATAATGCGCCGATGGCGGCGCCGACGCCGGTCATCAGCATCAATGTGGTCCACATGAACAGGATGCGCGCCACTTTCATCCCCTGATCCTTCATGCCGGCGGCGCTGGACAGGGCCTCGGGCAGGTTGGCAAGGAGCAGGCCAGCCAGCAGGGATAAACTGATGGTTCCTGTTTCCAACACATTGGCGCCGATCACAAGCGACTCCGGGATACTGTCCAATGCCATGCCGAGAAACATGGCCACCGCGGCACCCTTGTGGCTCGCTACCTGGCGCGTCATTTCCGCCAGGGATGGGAACACCCGGCCATCGGCGAGCTGGCGGGCGGCCCGCTCGGCCCAGCCGGCGGCGCGGCGGGCGTCCAGGTGCTGATGCTTGATCAGATAAGCATTGACTTGGCGCCGGCGCAAATAGCGGGCGAGCCGGTCGCGCAGTTCAGGGCACTCTTCGAGCAGGTCATCGAAGTCCTCGCGCCGCAATTCCGAGACCTCGGTCGGCCCTTGACCGACGGCAGTGACCGCATGCGTACCAGCAGTCAGGAATGAAAAGCCGCCGAAGACGGCACCGCGCTCGATGCGGATCGGCTCCGCGGCCCGCGCGTCCGGATCCAGCAGATTGACCGACCCGTGGCGCAACAGGAACAGCCGGTCCGCCTCCCTGCCCTGGTGATAATAGCTCCAGCCCGCCGGATGAGACTTGTGTACCAACCGCCCGGCAATCTGCGCCAGCAACGACTCCGGGAGCTCGTGGAAGAAGCCCAGGCGTTCATCGCCGCGCAACAGTTCGATGGGGTCCGCGACCTCCGGTCGTTGGCGAGGCGGGGAGGCGTAATTTCCGGTCTCGGCCAGCGTTTGGTGCGCCTCGTCGCACCAGCGCGTCGCGGCGGCGGCGGCGACGCCATAACGCTCGATCAGATAACGGGCCGTCTCCGGACTTGCCAGCAATGCCTGGACCGCCCCGCGTAGCTCGACGGATGCCGGCAGCAGAGCCATGAAGGCATCCCGGGGAATGGTCAGCAGCCGGACCTGGCTCGCGGTATGCGCCTCGGTAGCGCGTGGCATGCCAGTGATAAAGCTCATGCGACCGAAGGCATCGTGGGTGGTCAGCCGCTCGAACACACGGCCACGCTCCATCGGATCGGTCAGCTCCACCTGGCCATCGAGGATGATGTAGACATTTTTGGCCGGATCTTGGGCGCGATACAGGCAGGTTCCGGCGGGCACGTCGCGAACCTTCGCGATCGACAGCAACAGGTCCAGCGCCGCATCGCTGAGTCCGCCCAACGGATTAGCCCGGCGCATCTGACCGAGCACCTTCCTCAGCCGCTGCCGTGCCTGATTTCGCCAATAGGTCAGGGCCGTGGATGGCTTGCGCAGGTAGCCGCCCTGGCGGTTGACCAGCCAGTCCAGGAGCTTGAACGCGACGCCACCAACAATGGCCCCCAGCGCCAACTCCTCGAAATGTCCATGATCCACCCCCGGTGCCACCAGATCAATGGTCAAGGCCGCGAGCAATGCACCGCCGCCGAAGGCCAGCAGTAGAGCGATGATCCGATCGGGCGGACGCCAGACGACCCCAATCCCGGCCCCGATTGGCAGGGTCACGGCGCTGAGCAGACCGAACAGCAGGGCAGAAAGGATAACGGATTCGAGCACGGTGGATGTCTCCCTTGGGCTTGAGCCGCCAGCGGCGAGCATTGGGCTGACATGATGACAGACCGCAAGGCGCCTGGATGTTACGGTGGGATGACGCCAACCGCCGCATGCTGATTAGCTAGCGGGTCGTGCTGGAGTCGAAGTTGGTTCAGCCCGCTGCGGCGGCGATCTGGCAAACGGCAAGAAACATCGGTGATGGCTTCTGGCGGTCGCCGAGGCAGTCCGGCAAGGGCTTTCGGGTAGCTTGGACGGGGCTGCTCGCACCACTTCGCCTGGCAATTACGGTAACAGTTTACTAAATCCACTAAATATGGCATCTTCCCGGCATGGCACGACGACCCAGGATCGTTATCCCCGGACTCTCTCACTATGTAACCCAACGAGGAAACCGGCGCAGCCCAGTCTTTTTCGAGGAAGGAGATGATGAGCAATACCTCGATCTTCTCGGCGAGGCGGCGGTAGGGTCGGCGACCGAAATCTGGTGCTACTGCCTGATGCACAATCATGTCCACCTCGTCGCTGTGCCTTCCGAGAAAGACGGTCTACCTGAGACCTTTGCCGATGCTCACCGCCGCTATACTGGTTATATCAATGCGCGCTCAACAGCGATGGGACACTTGTGGCAGGGGCGCTTTGGATCGGTCGTGATTCGAGCAACTCGAGAAATTGACAGGCAAGGCACTAAAACCTCAAAAGCGCGGACCTGAGACAAGCGAGCGCGACGACAAGTAAGCGCATTTAGCAAATTGTCGCCGTAATTCGTATTTAGTAAACTGTCACCGTAATTCCTGTCACCGTAATTCCGATTATAACCGTTATGCCAGAAACACAGAGGTGAGCCATGTCTGCCGTCAAAGAAAGAATGGTTGATGTAATCCAGAATCAGCCTGAAGATGCAACGTATGAAGAAATCCTCAGAGAACTCGCCTTTGAGAAAATGATTGCGTCGGGATTAAAAGACTCAAGAGAGGGGAAAACAATTTCAAATGATGAAATGAAGCGCAGGCTTGGCGCATGGCAGAAATAAGATGGACAGAAGAAGCCTTGAAATGGTTTCGAAATATCTACGACTACATATCGGAAGACAATTCTATTGCCGCTCAGAAGGTAATAGAAGGAATATATGAAAAAACGCAACTTCTAGCAAACTTCCCAGAAATTGGCTACAAATACCGTGATGAAACAGATGGACAGGTCAGAATTCTTCTTTACGGTCACTACAGAATTGCCTATCTCATCAAACAAGATGATGTTGAAATTTTAGGTATTTTCCACGGTTCAATGGAAATTGGAGAGTACATAAAATAGCCAAGACACAACAAGGTAAATTCAGCCGACGCCATAAAGCGGCTCAGCTGATTTGCGCCGTTGAAATTACGGTAAAACAAATGGACACCCACTTTACTTCCTTGAACGTAAAACAAATGAAAAACAAATGGACACCCACTTTACTTCCTTGAACGGGTTGTGGTGCAACCAAAATGGGTGTCCTATTTTCTTCTCCAAAAAACAAATGGACACCCACTTCAAAAAAACAAATGCAAAAAAACAAATGGACACCCACTTTACTTCCTTGAACGGGTTGTGGTGCAACCAAAATGGGTGTCCTATTTTCTTCTCAATTTTCTTCTCATCCTATTTTCTTCTTCTATTTTCTTCTATTTTCTTTTGAAAATGGGTGTCCTATTTTCTTGATTTTCTTTTTCTGGTGTCCTTTTTTCTCTGTTCACATCAACCGCTCCATTCCTGCCGCATCAGATGCTCCACATCCCGGCGTGACAGTACGGTCGCACAATCGCGCCAGGCGTCGTCGCTGGGCTTGATGCTGTCGTTGTAGCGCAGGTCGAAGCCGGTCGCCTGGCGGCGCTCCTCGATGTATTGGTCCATTTTCTCGCCCAGGGTTTCCAGGTCGTCGATCCAGTCGTCGCGGATGGTATCTGGCAGGCCGCCGAACAGGTCGTAGCGGTTGCGCATGCGCTCGGATAGGCGCGCATAGACCTTCTCGTCCACCGTGCCCTGATGCACCAGATTCAGCATATCCACGGCCGGGCGCGCCTGGCCGAAGCGCTTGATGCGCCCGATACGCTGCTCCAGCCGGGTCGGATTCCAGGGCAGATCGACGTTGATCAGCGTGCCGAGCATTTGCAGATTCAGCCCCTCGCAGGCGGCATCGGTGGCCACCATCAGGCGGACCTCGCGATCGGCAACCATGCGTTTGAGTGCCCCACGCTGGATACCGACCACCTGCCCATTGCGATGGAGGCGGCTGCGATCGGCGCCGGCGTAGAGGCCGATGGTCTGCTCCGGAAACTCGCCAGCCAGCGCATCCGCCACCCAGCGCGCGGTGTCGTAATACTGGCTGAAGATGATGCAGCCGAGTGCCAGCCAGCCCTCGTCTTTGAGGTAGAAGCGGATTGCGGCGAGTTTCGGATCATCGTTCATGCCTTCCAGCGCGGTGATCAGGCTCGCCAGCGCCGCGCGTTCGGCATCGGTTTGTACGGCCAATTCCAGCTCCAGGTCTTCAATCTGTTCCTGCACCTCACGCCCGGCCAGCAGGGTCTGCGCGGTACTGAGACCGGCGACGCTGCTGGAGCAGACGCGCTGCTCCATCAAATTGCGCATGAATCCGCCGCCTTTGCCGCGCTTAGCCAGTACGCGGCCGAAGGCGCGCGCTTCCTGGTAGGCGCGGTCGAAGTCCGGCATGGTACGCAGCGCATCGTCCTGGAACAATGCGTTGAACCGGTGTGGCGCCTGCACCAAGCCCCGGTCCGGATGGACATGAACGGCGATGCATTCCAGCAGGCCGCGCTCCTCCAAGGTCGTGCGCTTGCGCAACACCACATGGCGCACGATGGGGTTCTCGCGCTGGAAGAAGGTCGCGCCGTCAATGTCGCGCTCCAGTTCGGTCTCCAGGTCGTCGCGCAGGTCGAGCGGCAGATCGCTCAACGCGCCGGCCAGGTACGCCGCAGGCGCCATAGCCAGTTCCTCGCGCAGGTTGCGGAACAGCCGCCGGGCATTCGGTTCATTGCTGGAGTCCATGGTCGGCAATGGCGAGCGCAACAGCCGCCAGCCGCAATCGAGCCCGTCGACCCGCTCCTCGCCGCACAGGATCGGCAACACGCGCTCGGGGTTATGCCAGGGCGAGAGGTCGTTGCCGAGCACGAACCCGGTGCTGCCGCGATGCAGCACGCGCACCAGGTCCCATAGGTCCTCGGGCTTGGTCTGGATCGGTGTCGCGGTCCCCAGCAAGACATGCTCGGCCCGCTCCGCGACGGCAAGCATAAAGGCCAGCAGGGCGTTCGGCTCCCCGGCGTCCGGACCGAAGCCCTGCCGCGAGCGGGCCTTGTGCGCCTCGTCGAGAATGACCAGCATGAAGCTGATGCCGGCCAACATCTGTTTCTCCCGCGACGGCTGTACCATCAGCCCGGTGGAGACGATACCGATACGCAGCGGGCAGCGGGCAATGTGCTGCGGTCCGCTCGGGGAGATTGCCCGCTCCTCCGGGTCGAGCCAGACCTTGCGGCTGGAGTGCCAGCGCGCGCAGGGGATGCCGAGCTTGTCCAGCATCTCGGTCTGCCATTGCTCGCACAGGGTCGCCGGGGCGAAGATGACGATGGGCTTGCGCCGCTTCCGCGTCTTTTCCGCAAGCAGGCATAGGGTCAGCGCCGCGCTGCCGAGCGACAAGGTCTTGCCGAGCCCGACCTCATCGGCCAGCAGCAGGCGCACCTGCCCGTGGTCGTTGTAATGGCGCAGGCACTCGGTGACGAAGCCCTGCTGCCAGGATTGCAGGGCCATGCCCTCGCGATACAGCGGGGATTCGATCAGCGCCGCCGGAGTCAGCGTCTCCTCTTTGTCGAGGTCTGGGAGCTGCACCTCGACGCGCCGACCGCGGCGGGCGACCTCGCGGCAGACTGCCTCCGGCAGCGGTCGCGCGGCGTTCCACAGGTACTCAAACTCGGCCTCGATCCAGGCCACGCCTTCCGGCGAGTCGTCCTGCCAGAGGATCTCGTAGTGGCGTTGCCAGCCGTGGCGGGTCTCGTTCATCGAGCCGATGAAGCCGAGCTTGCGCCCGTCGGCGCGCTCGATGACGCCGGCCTTGCCGTGCACGAAGCCGCAGACGCTGTCCGGCGCGACGCGAATCACCTGCCCGCGCTTGGCCAGGAAGGCATCCAGGCGCTGGTAGCGGTCGCGGTTGAGCAGGGATTCCGCCTCGATGGAGCGCTCGTTCCAGCGCCCGAGCATGCGCGCCTCACGCAGCTGGGCGACCTTCAGGTCTTCCGGTGCCAGGTCTACGTTGCAGACGATGCGCACGTCCGGGATCGGCTCCAGCCACTCGTGGGCGATCTCGAACAGGGAGCTGGTGAAGTAGCCGGCGATGCGCCGATAGCTGCGCGCGCCTTCGAGCTGCTCGGCCAGAAAGCTACGGTCGAGCGGGTGGGTGCGGGAAGATAATCGCCTGATCGCCATCAGCTAACCAGGCGCCCGGGCTGCTCGTGGGTACGGCGGATCAGGCATAGATGGCGGTGAGCGGTAGTTCGAGACCGATCGAAGAGAGCCCCAACGAGGCATCCAAAGCGTCACAAAGGCTGCGTTTCCAACCCGTCTCCATACGTGTCAGCAGCTCGATCCGGGGGCTGTCCTGGGAGACCAAAACGTATTGTTGCAGGCTTTCCAGGCTCTGATAGGCCAGGCTCTGATAGGCCAACCATTTGTCTCCTCGGTCGTAGCGCTGCGTATTCGGCGAGAGCACTTCAACGACCAGCACCGGATCGGTCTTGAAATAGGGGTCGCCACGCTCCTTGGCGCAACGCACGAAGAGATCGGGATAGAAAAAATCGTCGCCGACGCGAATCTTGAGATTGGCGCCGTAGACCCTGCAGCCACTGCCAACGAGATGCGCATGGATCAGCGCCAGCAGATTGGCCGCAATCTCCTCGTGCCGGTCGCTGGCGCCGGTCATGGCGTAGAGATAGCCGTCGACCAGCTCATGCCGACACTCACTCTCCTGCTCGTAAGCCAGATAGGCCTCGGCCGACAAACGAGGCAAGGTCTGCGCTGCGATCATGACAATTCGCCCTCAACCAAAACCCGCTGGACTATCCTGGCACCGTAGAACATGCCCATGTTTGCAATGAAGATGGTCGGGTAAGACGACGACCGCATCGATTGTAAAGGGGCGCCGGTCGCGCTGTGCCTGCTCATTAGTCAGATCTTTGAATACCAACATATCACTGACGCGATCGTTGAAAAGAATGAGATAGCCGACTATCGGAACGGAAAGCGCGATTTTGGGTATCCAGTCATCGATGTAACCGACATAGTCTGACCACCGGTAATTGTATACGACTCTCTGCCACTTATACTGAATCGGATTCATATGGTCTCCTGGGACATGTAACGGTCCCTACTGCAACCGCTGATTGCGCATGCGGCTGGCGATCGCCTCGGCGGCGCGGCGCGTGTCCAGTTGGCGGGCCTTGAAGGCGATGAAGCTGGTTATGTCCACCAGTTTCGGGCGCAGACCGAGATAGTCGGCGACGGCGTCGCGGAGGTTGGCCATGACCACCTCCGGCTCCTTGTCCGCCAGAAACTCCTGGATGGCGACGATCAGGGCGCCGAGGGGGGTTGGGCCGAGCTCGGTGCGGTCGGTGAGGTCGCGCGGTTTGAACTCGGTGACGGACTTCAGGCGCGCGGCGTTGGGCTTGATGCTGGCCATGATGGCGGCGTAGTCCTGCACGCGAAAGGCCTTGGCGAAGTTCTGGTAGTTGTCGAGCTTGGCGGCGCCCGTGGTCTCCATGTCGAGCATGCGCAGATAGAAGCGTTGGATGCCGCTGATGGCGGCCCAGGTCTCGGGCTCCAGGCCGTCCGGCACCAGCAGGCCGTTGGCGGTCTCGGCGGCCTGCTCGACGATCTCGTCGACGACGGTGGTCTCGCCCTTGCGGCGCGGGCGCAGCGCGAAGCTGGTCACGTCCTCGCCGCCGATGCTGGTGAAGCCGGTCAGCACCTTCAGCGCCGCCGCGTAGCCGGCCATCTGCAGGTCCGAGTCGTTGAACACCGGCGCGCCCATCTTCGCCTCGGTCTCGCTGTTGAGGTGCAGCATCTGCTGGATCTGGGCGTCCACCTCGCGCTTGACCGCCGGCAGGATGCGCTGCTTGAAGCCGGGGCGGTCGCCGGGCGGGCGTTTGCGCAGCATCAGGATCACGGTGCCCTGCACATAGCCGCCCTTTTTCAGCTCCGAGGTGGTCTCGGTGGCGATGTACCAGGCGCTCACCACCTGCAGGCCCGCGGCCCAGAAGATGCTGACCATGTCGGACCAGACGCCGGTGTCCTGGTGGGTGAACATCACGCATTGGATGCCGTTGTCCGGCATGTGCTCGGTCATGGCCTTGTAGGCGTCCACCATGCCGCGGCGGAAGTCGTCGCCGGAGCCCTTGATGGCGAGGTCGCGGCGGGAATCCCAGGTCCATTGGTCGAAGGGTGGGGGTGGGTTTTTGCGGAGCCAGGCGATGAAGAATTCGGTGATTTCGTGGTAGTGGACAGCGTCGGCGTATGGCGGGTCGGTAACAAAGATATGGTTCCCATCGAGTCGCCCTGTTGCAGCGTGGGGCGCAACCTGACTATCTCCGATCAGGGCGACAGCACCGGGATAGTCGTATCGCAGCACGTTCATGGCAGACCACCATGACCGTACCGAGAAAGTGTAGAGCGTGTTCAGCGCTTGGTTTTGAAAGACATGCGCCGGGATGTCTCTGCCGCCGCCTGTATTGTGAGGCGACGTGGAGTGCCACTGTACAAGTCTTCCTGAATTATCGAGCAGCGTGTTGACATTGAATTTGTCTGCGGCGCGATGTCCCACTCGATTGAGTAGCGCTGCCGACAATAGCGTCCTGGGATCGAACAACTGATGCCAATACATCCAGCCGCGTTCACGAATCGGCTGATCCGTGTTATAGCCAGGCTCGATCGCCATATCCGGCACCAATCCAGCTTCTTGCCAGGCGGCAAGGTTCTTCGCGACGATACTCTCGATCTTGCGCTCCTGCCCCAGGTCCGCTTCGGTCACGCCGGCGAAGAAGGTTGCGGGCCGATGTGAATCCAGAGTCTCGCGCGTCATCCACTGGATGCAGTAGAGCCGTTCCTGAAAGATGTCGTCCGGCCGAGGCTTGAAGTCGTGCTGTTCCCAGCGGCGCAGCCGGTTCGCGGTATTGCCGTCGGCGTCGCGATAATCGCCGCGGATGGTCTTGATGGGCGTCAGATAGGTCTTGCCGTCCAGCGCGTAGACCAGATTGCCGTCGCGTACCGTGCCCCGCTGCGCGGCCTGCATCTCGGCCGCCGAAACACCGCTCAGTATGTCGATGTCAAAGCGCTTGTTCGCATGATCCGGCAATAGCTTTGCGACGACGTTGCGGTTCTTCGAGATCACCCAACTCGGCGCCATCGGCACCATCCAGCCGGTCTCCGGGCAGCGCGTCTCCAGACAATAGAGATAGGCCTTGGCGCGATTACCCTGGCTGTCGTGTTCGATGCCGAGTTCAGTGATCTCCCGATCCACCGCCTCGGCCACCGCGCGCTGCGCCCGCTCGATCTCGGCGCGCTTTTCGGGCGGCGCGCCGATGATGTTCAGCGCCCCCCAGGTCAGCATGCAGGCGATGGGATTGAGGTCCGAGGCGTAGACATCGCAGCCTAGGCGCGCGGCCTCGAACGGGATCGAACCGCCGCCGCAGAAGGTGTCGCCGACCTTGGGCCGCTGGCCGTAGCGCAGGATGCCGAGCTGTTCGACCAGCTCCTGATGCGAATGCGCGTCGATGCCGAAGCGGCGCAGATGGGCGTTCACCGCGGGCCAGATCGGGGCATAGAGTGCGGTCTGGTCCAGTTCCTCGGGGCGTTTGCAGCGGCCGGCGCGTGCCTCGTAGGTGGGGAAGGTCGCCAGGGCCTTGGCCAGCAGGTCCAGCTTGTCCGTCGGGTCGATGTCGCGGCGCCAGCGTAGATTGAGCCCCGGATAGTCAGCAAGCTCGATCGGAAACTGCAGCTGATCGATTTCCTCGGCGCTGTGCGCCGGCCCTTTGAGGCTGTAGCTGAACCAGCGCCAGGGCTGCGCCAGTGCGACCCGCTCGGCGATGTCGGCGGGCTTGAGCTTGGGCTCGCGCCGCGCCAGTCCGCCTTCGTCGAAGGCCATCAGTTGCTCGAAAATTTCCAGGTCCTGCTGCGGATCATCGGTTTGCGGCAGCAGGCTGCCCAACAGGATGGCCCGGACCAGGATCAGCGGTTTGCGGCCCTTCCAGTAGGAGCCCAATGCGGTCAGCGTCTGCCCGGCACCGGCCTTGCGCTCGCGCTGCGCCTCGAACGAGACCTTCTGGGCCGGGAACACCGCCTCGATCAGCGCCGGGGCGTCTCGCAGCGCGAAGGGCTCGAGCCCGGGATGGGTTGGTACGGCGGTTGGGTGGTTCATGCCGAGGTATCGCTTCGGGCGGCGGGGTCGGGCGGCGGCTGGCGAATCCAGTCCTCCAGGGGCAGATCGGGAAAGCGGCGGAAGTGTCGGAGGTTGCCGGTGGCCAGCTCGGCGCCATGGATAAGGGCGATGGCCGCGATCATCAGATCCGCGTCGGCCAGGGTCTCGCCGTCGCGGCGCAAGGCCGCCTTGTGCTGGCCGAACTGCCGTGCGGCGGCTCGGTCCAGCCCCAGGATGTCGAGCGTGCTGAGGAGGTCCGAGACCAGTGCGCGGGCCTGCTGGGGGTGCGCCGACTTGGCGGCGCCATATTCTAGCTCGCAGGCCGTGACCCAGGTGGTGACAACCCGCACTTGGGTGTGCCGGCGCCACTGCAACACCCGCGGGTTGCCACGCAGGATCTCGATGCAGACGTCCGTGTCCAGCACCTTCACAGATCGACCTCGCGGCCTTCGGTGCGAGCCTCGACGATGTCCGAAATCAGGGTATTCAGCGCCGCGTCGCCGCCGGGCCAGCGGCCCCCCAATCGTTCCCAGGCGGCAAGCTGCGCGTTGCGTTCGGTTTCGACGACGCTTGCGGGCGGCGCCAGGGCGTCCGCGGCCAATGCCTTTTCCAGCAGCATGATGGCCTCGTTGTTCAGGCTGCGGCGCTGCTCCCGTGCACGCTGGCGGAGACTCTCCAGCAGATCATCGGGCATGTTCTTCAGGGTCAATGATGACATGGGCGAAAACCTCGGGGCGAAAACCTCATCTGGGTGCGTGCAACCATTTTGGTTGCCAATGTCGCGGGCGTCAATTCGGCGCGCGCGGCTGTGGGCCGCGCTGGTGGCGGGATGCGCTTCGCTTTCCCGCCCTACGGCGCTCAAGAGGTCCGCGACCAACGCGCGGGCTCGCTCGGGGTGCTCGGACTTGGCGGCGCCATATTCCAACTCGCAGGCGGTGATCCAGGTTGTCACGACAGGGGCGTGCGTGTGCCGGCGCCATTGCAGCACCCGCGGGTTGCCACGCAGGATCTCGATACAGACGTCCGTGTCCAGCACCTTCACCAATCGACCTCGCGGCCTTCGGTGCGAGCCTCGTAGATGTCCGAAACAAGGGTATCCAACGCCGCGTCGCCGCCGGGCCAGAGGCCCCCCAATCGCTCCCAGGCGGCAAGCTGCGCGTTGCGTTCGGTTTCGACAACGCTCGCAGGCGCTGCGAGGGCGTCCGCGGCCAGTGCCTTTTCCAGCAGGATGATGGCCTCGCTGTTCAGGCTGCGGCGCTGCTCCCGGGCACGCTGGCGGAGACTCTCCAGCAGATCATCGGGCATGTTCTTCAGGGTCAAGGATGTCATGAGCGAAAACCTCGTCTCGGTGCCTGCAACCATTTTGGTTGCAAGCGTCGCGGAGGTCAACTCGGCGCGCGCGGTCCGGGTTGGCGCTCATGGCGGGATGCGCTTCGCTTTCGGCGGGATGCGCTTCGCTTTCGGCGGGATGCGCTTCGCTTTCGGCGGGATGCGCTTCGCTTTCGGCGGGATGCGCTTCGCTTTCGGCGGGATGCGCTTTGCTTTCGGCGGGATGCGCTTCGCTTTCGGCGGGATGCGCTTCGCTTTCGGCGGGATGCGCTTTGCTTTCGGCGGGATGCGCTTCGCTTTCCCGCCCTACCGCACTGCGGTTCTCAGCATCGATTCTACGGCGGATTGCGAGCTCGACAACTGCTGATCGCTTCACGTTGTGCTTGCAGGTCTTCGAGCAGCACTTTCAACTCGTCATCGGTCTTGCGCCCTCGCGGGCGGGTTGTTGACGGAACACAGGCCATCCGTATTTGCCCGGTAAGGGTAGCCTGCACCTGGCTGCGGCGCTGCAACTTGCCGCCCGACAGCACCTAGACAACGAATCAATCGAATAGCCCAAGTTTACCCTGAGGGCCGTCGTCGCCGCGAGGAGGGCGACGCAGCTCGCGCGCCTTGAGCAGTTCGTTCTGCGCCACATCGCCGAGGGCATATCTCAGCGCGACCCGCCAGCCGCGATCGCTGTCTTGAACGCCACCGGTGGCGATCGCCGTCATACCGAACAGCCACCAGCGTTCTTCTGGGCGCAGCGCCAGCCAGTTGCGCACGGCGATGCGGATCTTCTCGGGTTCGAGCTTCTCCACCGCCCAGGCCAACACGCAGAGTTCCTTGCCGAGCAGGCGATCCACCGGGTTGTCGCCGACCTTCCAGGTGCCGGTGGCGAGGTTGCGCTCCTTCAGGCGGGCGTTGAAGGCGCGCTGCACCTGGGCGCGGATGGCAGTCCAGCGGGGGCGCGCAAGCATCACGCGATCGAGGATTTGCTCCGGCGCGGCGCCGGCGCTCATGCCCAAGTGCTCGCTGATCAGCACGGCCGCGGTGTTGCCGCGCGGGATGGTGACGAGGAAGTGGTGCGGGTCGGAGGTGGCCGGCTTGCCAAAGCCCAGCGTGGGATGGGCATAGGCAGCGGGCCGGGAAGCCCTGGGTGGTCGTTTGGCGCTGGTGCCAGCAGAGGTTGTCATGGGTCCTGAACCACATCACCGGCCGCGAGCCCGATACGCGCCCGTTCGGCAAATTGTTTGAGGGCGAAGCCGTCGCCGAAGTCGATGCCGCCGCGCACGGTCACCTGCACGCCGGCCTGCTCATCGCCAATGGCACTGCGTACGCCGCGGATGGCGGTCTCGATGGCGGCGGCGGTCAGCGCGCGTTCGTTGAAGCGGATCTGCACCGCGTGCTCGCCCTCGCCAATGATGATCTGCACGCCGCGCAGCAAGATATCGGCACGCTCGCGAAAATCATCGATGACGCCGAAGACCCGGTCGGTGGTGTCGATGGAAATCTTCTTGTGGCCAGGGATCGAGGCCGGCGTGTCGTCGTTGATGATAACGCGATCGTCGCCGTCGGCCGGGATCTGAATCTTGGCCAGCTTCTCCACCTCGCCCGCCTTGGCGGCGACCAGCAGGGTGCAGGCCGTGGCCGGCACTGTAAAGGGTGCGCTGTAGAGCGTCCCTTGCTTGGGATTGGTCCCATCCAGGCTGTAGCGCAACTCGGCCGCGGGCGTGCAGCGCAGTTCCAGCTTGCGGCCGTCGGCGACCTTGTGCAGTTCGTGACGGATGCTGAGGTCCGCGCTCCAGCGGGTCGGCTCGCCAGTCTGGTATTTGCCGCTGCTGTCGACGGCGATGAAGTACAGCGTCGCCTTGGTGGTGCGATAGTTCTCCAGATCCTGCACCTGCTCGTCCTGCTCACCGACCGCATTGGTCTCGAGCACGTAGACGCGTGGGCTGTCGCCGGCATTGCGCGGGGTCAGCGAGAGCCTGGTCTCGCCGCTCTCGCGGTCGGTGCCGAGGGCGATGACGTTGACCGAGGTCTTCTCCGCCGGGAAGGGTCCCTTCTCGATCTGGCCGTCGGCGTGCTGCCGCCAGCGGCCTTGCTTGAGCGCCTCGTCGCGCAGGACTTCCAGACCGCGGGCGCCGGGCAGCCAGGGCCAGGTGGGATCGGTTTTGGCGCGCATGAGCAGATCGCGCCAGGGCACGCGCCGCTCCGAGGCGGGCCAGAGGTAGGTCTCGGCCATGGACCAGTAGTTCGGCAGCTGGTCTAGCATGTCGAGGGCGAGCTTGTTGTCGCAGCGTCCGCTGGCGAGCAGTTTCTCGATCTGCGTCTCGGCGGCGTACTCGCCGTCACCGAAACTGAGACCGTTGTCGATGGTGGCCATGATCAGCTCGCCTTCCCCGAATGCGCCCGAGCCCGGAAGGAACAGCCGGTTGTAGGCGCCGGAGACGGCTTTGGTGAAACGTTCTTCCAGCTCTTCGAGCTTGTCGCGGGCCTCATCGTAAAGGGTATCGCCGGGCTTGAGGCCGGCATGGATCTTTTCGATGGCGTAGAGCTCGCGCAGTCGCGCCTCGACTTCGTTGGCCAGATGGCTGTCGTTGCCGGACAGGATCAGGACGTTGTTCTTTTCCTGCTGGAACTCGTAGAAGTTGCGGATCGCCTCCGGTGGCGTGCGCCCGTCGGGTTGCACCACCAGCAGGATGCGGCTGCCGGACAATTTCAGGTCGTCCAGCCGCGGCATGATCTGGACTTCTTGATAGGCGGCTCGGGATTTGCTTTGCGCCCTGAACAGACCGCTCAGGCGGTTGATCAGGGCCTGTTCGAGCTTGGGCGCCGGCACCTGCCGGGCATCGCGCTCGATGCGCCGGCCGAGGTTCTCGGTTTCCTTGAAATAGAATTGCTCGCCCTCGCGGTGCAGGTACCAGGCGCGATCGCGCAGGCGCGCCAGTCCGGCCAGGAATTCGTCGGCCTTGCGGTTGGGGGCGGCCAAGTATTCGATGATCTCGGCCTGGGTCAGGCCGCTGTGGGCGCCGACCGCACGCGACAACGAGGCGGAAAGGATCAGTTTGGCGACCTGACTGACGGCATCGCTGCCGAGATCGGCGTCGATCTCCTCGGCGCGGGCGTTGCCATGGTCGGCGATGTCGTTGACCACCGCCGGCAGCAGGGCCGAATTGACGCGCTGAACCTCGTCGCGCACCTCGACGTCGTTGAGATCCAGGTGCTGGGTGCCGATGAGGAAGACGTCGTTAATGTCGCGGTTCCAGACGCTGCGCAGCAGCCGGGCGGTGAACTGCATCAGGCCGCGGGTTTGGCGAAAGCCTTCGTTTTCCTTGAACAAGGCCACCAGGTTCTTGAAGGACGGATGAAACGGATAGGTCTCGCGAACCTCCTCGGCCACCTCTTCCATGGCGCGCGCGGTGATATAGCCGCCGTCTTCGGCTGCCTTGACCTGCTCGGCGAAGGCTTCGGCCACCGAGTCGACGACGGACGCATCCGGCAGGTCGGTGAACAGGCGTTTCTTCAGGATCTGGTAGATCTCGTTGCCGGCCAGCTGTACCGGCGTGATGGTCTGCGCCTGACGGCGGGACTCCTGTTGCAGGTTGGACATGACCCGCGCGAGATCCCTGGTCTGTGCGTCGTAGCTGCCGGCAAGATTGCCGATGACCACGCAGCAGCGCGGCAATTTGATCGCCGCGGTGAGCAGGTTGCTCAGGCTGTAGGTGACGACATCGGCCAGCGAGCCTTTGCCGACGCTGCGGGTGCTGGCGTGAAGCAGGTAGGGCGGCAGTTCGTCGAGCAGGATCAGGGTCGGTGTCTCGCCAATGAGCTCGATCCACTTGGCCTGGTCGACCCCGCGCGGGCCGTCGACCCAGTGCGGGCGAATCCGTTCCGCTTGACCCAGCTGCTCGGCGATCTCGCCCCATAGGTAGTGGTCTGGGTCGTTGCGGCCATTGAAGGCGGCGATGCGCGTCGGGCCGAAGTCGAGCCGCGCGGCCAGCTCCGCCGGCAGCACCTCGGCGCGCAGATGCGGATATTTCGCCAGCAGGCCGAAGGCGATCATCATGTGCGTCTTGCCGCCGCCCATCGCCTGGGCGAGTTCGAAGGCGGCCTGATCGGACTTGCCGGCGAGACGCAGCAGGCCCTCGCGGAACAGCGCCTCCATGCCGGCGGTGATGTAGTTGCGGGCGAAGAAGGCGCGCCCGTCGCCTTCGTCGGTGATGAGATCCGAGAGGTTTTCGATGGCCTCGGTCATCCGGTAGTCGTTGACCATCGGATGAATCCGGCAGGCGTCACGAACGGTTGCGAGCACGGCGATCCCCTTTTTTCATCAGCAGGTGCGGCAGCTTGTTACGTCAACGTGCGTCACTCTTCCTCAGGTGAGCCGCCGTTTTGGCGCTGTGTTCCGAGACCTGTCTGTGTTGGTGTCAGTCGGCCGACCTGGATGTCTGAACGCGCTCGCGCCTTGGACTTGGCGCGGCGACGTCGGCGGTCTCGACCCAGCAGCGAATTGTCATCGCCAGCATATCGGCGAGGCTGCGATGTTGCCGCGCTGCGGCCTCGCCTTGACCTCCGGCGACAGGCGTAGGGCTAGACTCACGGTCTTGGTGGCTGAAATTTCGTAATGTGGTTGGTGTCAGGGCGCGACCTGTCCTTTGCGCTTTAGTGGAATGTATACATCTTCGTCATGCACGCGGAAAGTGAGAGAGATGACGTGGATCAGGGATCTCGTGCTTTCGCTTCCTTCGATCGGTGTGTAATCTGGCCTGGTATGAACCGTCCATGAAGTCGGCTCGGCGATCATCGCCAAGCAATGCCGTTTCAAGCACTCGCGTTCGCTGAACTCTTGTGGCGCTCGGCGGCGAATCATCACAGTCGGCGAAGAATGTCCAACGAGGCGGCTGACCTGACGCCGAATCTGTTCGGCGATGGAGAATGCAAATCGGGTTCGGCTAAGCTCTCCGGGTAGCCTGCCAATGGTATCTAGGCGCAGGGTACGGTTGCTGGCCTACGCAGTCTCGAGCGCCCATGGTTGGCGGGCGAACGGTGGATGGCGTCATTGAACGGAGCTTAAGGACTCAAGGATTCTGGGCAAGAAGATTCTGGGCAAGAAATGTGCCGGCTTTATTGGCACTGGTGTAGAAGCATCTTCTTGGGTGAAGAACGAGGTTGGCCCAGCAAATCACTGGGCCACTCTGGAATTATGTTTCTCCCGAGAGCCGGATTGTTCGGACTCTTAATGTCCGTTTCGGAGCCATTTCGGGAAGCAATACAGGCGCATCGAATTAGCCGTAATTGGCTGCGACGAAGTCCCAATTGATCTTATCCCAGATCGCTTCTAGATATTTTGGCCGAGCGTTGCGGTAATCGACATAATAGGCATGCTCCCAGACATCGACGGTGAGTAGCGCAGTCTTACCCTCGGATAATGGCGTTCCGGCATTGGATGTGTTCATCAGATCGACGCTTCCGTCGGCGTTTTTGATCAGCCAGGTCCAGCCGGAGCCGAAATTGGTGGCGGCGGATTGGCTAAAGGCTTTCTTGAACTCGTCAAAAGAACCGAATTTTGCATCAATGGCTTTGGCCAACGCGCCGCTGGGCTGACCACCGCCGTTCGGGCTGAGGCAGTTCCAGTAGAAGGTATGGTTCCAGACCTGGGCAGCATTGTTGAAGATGCCACCGGATGCCTTTTGAACGATCTCCTCCAGCGACATGTTCTCGAACTCGGTGCCTGGAATCAGATTGTTCAGGTTTGTCACATAGGTCTGATGATGCTTACCATAGTGATAGTCGATGGTCTCTGCGGAAATGACCGGCGCGAGGGCATTTTTATCATAGGGCAGCGCGGGTAGTTCATGAGTCATTGGATGAGCCTCCTGGTCGTTGATGAAATGCTTTGATTCCTGCCGCAAGTTTGTGCCCAAGCCGCGAGAACTCAAGGCTGTTCCGGTACGGCTTGGATACATATTACCCGGGCTGTTACTTTGCAGTCGGGCCATTCGCGCGGGACTGTGCGCGGCATCCCGGGTATCATCTGCTTCACCAAAGTCGGTACATGAATCATGCAGGTTCAAGAGGGTTTTGACGCCATTGCGCTCAGTCTGTTTGTGAGCCGCTTGGAGGCGGTTTGTGATGAAATGGGCGTGGTACTTCGCAATGCTGCGTTGTCCACGAACATTCGGGATCGCCTCGACTTCTCCTGTGCGGTGTTCGACAATACGGGGGCGTTGTGCGCACAGGCGGCGCATATCCCGGTGCATCTAGGTAGTATGGCCTTCGCGATGGCTGACCTGGTAGGCAATATCGATTGGGTCGATGGCGATATGATCATCGTCAACGATCCTTACCTCGGCGGTACGCATTTACCTGATGTGACGATCATCGCGCCGGTATATGCTGCGGGCGAACTGGTCGCTTTCGTTGCCAATCGAGCGCATCATGCCGACATCGGGGCCAGTTCTCCGGGATCGATGCCCATCTCGCAAACTCTGGCGGAGGAGGGGCTGGTCATTGAGCCCTGTCATCTGCTGCGTGGCGACCAAATACAGCAGAACCAACTGACAAGGATTATCGACGGAACGCGCAACCCGGATCATACTCGCGGCGATTTTTTCGCTCAGATCAGCGCTAATCGAACCGGCCGCACACGACTCTCGGAATTCGTTCGGCGCATGGGCGTGGAGGCATTCCGCGATGGTCTGATTGCCCTCAACGATTATGGTGAGCGCCTGGCACGGGCTGCCTTGGCCGAGATTCCGGATGGCACCTATAGTTTCACTGATCTGATGGACGATGATGGCCAGGGCAATTTCGATCTTGCCATTTGCGTAACATTACGGGTGTGTGACGGCAACGTGGAATGTGATTTTTCCGGTACTGCTGCGGCGGTGGACGGCAACATCAACTGCCCGCTTGCGGTGGCAGCCGCTGCGACCTTTTACTGCTTTCGCTGCCTGATGCCGCCGCACACTCCGGCTTGCGCCGGGAGTTTGAGACCCATCAAGCTGCACGCACCCGAGGGCTGTCTGGTCAATGCACGGCGCCCATCCGCAGTGGCTGCCGGCAATGTCGAGACCAGCACACGTATCGTAGATGTTGTGCTTGGTGCGCTGGCTTCGGTCCTTCCGATGCGCATTCCTGCCGCCAGCCAGGGCAGTATGAACAATCTGGCCATTGGCGGCTTGCTGAGCGTTGCTGGGGAACAGCACGCCTGGGATTATTACGAAACCATCGGTGGCGGTATGGGGGCTGGCGCGAGCGGGGGCGGCCTCTCGGGAGTTCAGACTCATATGACCAATACCTTGAACACACCAGTTGAAGTCATTGAATCGCGTTTTCCGCTGCGGGTGGTCCGCTATGCATTACGGCGCAATTCCGGCGGCTCCGGCCATCGAAGCGGCGGCGACGGATTGATACGCGAGTTCGAATGTCTCGCGCCGGCCAAGGTCACGCTGATCGGTGAACGTCGGCTGCATGCCCCCTGGGGTCTTGCCGGTGGCAGCCAGGGCAGCTGCGGTGTGGCATGGCTCAATGAGAAACGGTTGCCAGGCAAGATATCACTGGAGCTGGCCGTGGGCGACCAACTGCGTATCGAAACGCCGGGCGGTGGCGGCTGGGGCGAAACAGACAGTGGCGGCACAACTGCTGATCACGCATCGGCACCGCGCACCGATGCCAATCCTTCAAAGAGACCATAGCAATGTGTGGAATTTGTGGCGAACTTCGCTTGGACGGCGCTCCGGCTGACCTGGACGCGATAGCGCGCATGATGTCGCGACTGGTAAGGCGTGGGCCGGATCACGGCGGCAGTTATAGCGATGGGCCGTTGGGCTTCGGCCATCGGCGCCTGTCGATCATCGATTTATCGACGCGCTCCAACCAACCCATGGTGGATCAGCAATTGGGCCTCGCCTTGGTGTTCAATGGCACGATTTATAATTACCCTGAACTTCGCCGGGAACTGCAAGGACTAGGCTACCATTTCTTTTCCGATGGAGACACCGAGGTCATTTTGAAGGCCTGGCATGCCTGGGGCGAAGACTGCGTTGGACGGCTGCATGGGATGTTCGCTTTTGCCATTTGGGATGCGAACAAACATCTGCTGTTTCTGGCTCGCGACCGTTTTGGTATCAAGCCGCTCTACTGGACTGACGATGGCCTGAGATTGCGCTTCGCTTCCAGCCCCCAGGCTTTGCTCGCGGCCGGTGGCGTCGATACCGGAATCGATCCGGTGGCGTTACATCATTTGTTTACATTGCACGCGGTAGTGCCAGCACCACGCACCATTCTACAAGGCGTTCGCAAGCTTCCTCCTGCGCATTGGCTACGCATCGATGCTGACGGTCAACGTACCGAGCGCTCCTACTGGCAACTGGATGCCACCCGTCCCACCCGGCCGATGACAGACGGCGAATGGATCGAAGCCATCCATGATGCATTGCAGACCGCCGTGCGCAAGCGCCGCGAAATCGCCGACGTTCCGGTTGGTGTGTTACTCTCCGGCGGGCTCGACTCTAGTTTACTGGTGGCATTACTGGCTGAAAACGGCGTCAGTGACCTGCATACTTTCTCGGTGGGCTTCGAGGATACGCCGGAGGAAGCCGGCAGCGAGTTTGAGTATTCAACGCCTGTGGCCGAACGTTATCAAACTCTCCACCATCGACTGCGTGTACCCAATAGCGATGTGCTCGCACGCCTTCCAGAGGCAATTGATGCCATGGCCGAACCCATGTTTGGCCAGGACGCCGTCGCTTTTTATCTGCTCGCCGAGCGTGTCTCCCAAGAAATCAAAGTGGTGCAGTCGGGCCAAGGTGCGGACGAGGTGTTTGGCGGCTATTTTTGGTACCCGCGGATAGCGGCCGAGACCACTGGGACACCTGTGGATCGCTTGCGCAAGCATTATTTCGATCGCGATCACGACGAATATCTACGCATGATCTCGGCTGACTATGCTGGAGCCGACCATACAGCTGAGTATGTTGCGGCTCGCCTCGCCGAGCCGTTGGCGACAGAATTGATTGATGCGGTCATGCGTCTGGATGTGACCACGCTGATCGTCGATGATCCGGTCAAGCGTGTGGACAACATGACCATGGCTTGGGGTCTGGAAGCACGAGTGCCATTTCTCGATCATCACTTGGTCGAGATCGCGGCTCGTTGTCCGCCATCGCTGAAACTGCGCGACGGCGGCAAGTACCCATTGAAAATGATCGCGCGTGGACGATTGCCGGATGCGGTCATTGACCGACCCAAGGGCTATTTTCCGATGCCGGCGCTGAAGTTTGTGCGTGGAGAGTTCCTGGAGTTCATGCGTGATATCCTCACCTCTTCCGCATGCTGTAAACGTGGTGTGTTTTCCCGTCACTATGTCGATCAACTGTTGGCGGCACCGGACATGCACCACACTCGCATTCAGGGCAGCAAGCTTTGGCACTTGGCATTGTTGGAATTCTGGCTGCAGCGACAGGTTGACCCAATGACCCAATGACCCAGTGACCCAGCAGCGACTTGAGAAGCACAGCAGATACCCCGATTTCTTCTTCTAAATAGGGCAATCATCCTGACTTTATCCGCTTGCCCAATTGACCAGCAAAATTGTGCGGTCCAACTATCCAGCCCAATCGCCTAAATGTAATTGAGGAGTCGTAATGGACGTCATCGAACGTATAGACCAGCAGGTAAAAGGTAACCCGGTTGTCATCTACATGAAGGGTACACCCAAACTCCCCCAGTGCGGATTCTCCATGCGGGCAGCCCAAGCGCTCAGCGAAACCGCCGTACCATTTGCCTACGTCAATGTTCTCCAAGATCCAGAAATTTTCGAGCATCTTCCTCGCTATGCTGATTGGCCGACCTTCCCACAAATCTATATTGACGGTGAACTCGTCGGTGGATGCGACATCACCCTCGAGCTTAGCGCCAGTGGGGAACTGAAGACCATGATGGCAGCAGCCGCTGCCAAGGCTGCCGAACAGAATCCGACCCAGTAAAGCGACCCAGTAAAGCGACCCGGTAAAGCGACCCAGTAAAGCGGGCTGATTCAGTAACGTAGCAATTCATCCTCAGTCCAAGTCGAGCCTTTTTTCCGGTCAGTAGTGAGGAGACTGTTTCCCGCTGGGCCTGCGATATGAGGATGAATTTCCATCATCCACACATATCGTCCTGGCATGTATTCCAAGAGTAAATTCTGGAAAGACTAAAGTGATCTTTGTCGAGAAACATATCACCTGACTTATCTTATCGTGCGGTCTCGAGACTGCGGCAACCCGCCCGTAGAGCAACTATAGGCGGGATGCTGCCTCGCGAAGACGAACGAGCATTTGGCACTAATCGGTACGTTTCTCGCTTTCAATCTCTAAGTTGATGAACTGCTGCCGGCCTCGAGTACGCGCCACTTATTCACTAGGTTACAAAACAGTTCGGCAGTCTTTTCAGCATCATAGATAGCCGAATGCGCCTGACTATCGTCCCATTCCAATCCAGCAGCTCTTACCGCCTTGGCCAGCACGGTTTGACCATAGATCAGACCTGCAAGCGATACTGTATCGAAGACGCTGAATGAGTGAAATGGATTTCGCTTGTAGTCGTTTCGGTCTACAGCGGCTTTCATAAACCCGAGATCGAAATGCGCATTATGCCCAACTAAAATTGCACGGTTACACAGATTATGAGTCACGGCTTTTTGAATCGGTGACAAAATCCGTCTCAATGCTTCCTGCTCCGAGACTGCGTCCCGAAAAGGATGATCGGGGTCAATCTTATTGAATGCCAAGGCACGCGGATCGAGCTCTGCGCCGGGGAATGGTGATATGTGACAAGCGAGCGTTGTACCGGGATAGAGCCAGCCGTCAGTGTCCATATAAATGATAATCGCTGCAATCTCGAGTAGTGCGTGACGCTGGCAGTCAAAGCCCGCAGTCTCTACATCCACTACTACGGGAAGGAAACCTCGGAAACGGTCAGCAATGCGCGATGGCTGATTTAATTTGTCAAACATTGGTGTAGCATAAAAGCCTCGTCGAAAAATGCCAAATCATTTCGCTGACTCCACTCCCAATGCCATCCATCAATGCCAGACCTTGATCATGAGTCCGGCCAAAACCCCGTTCGAGTGTTTGGATAGCCTGCGGCTTCCTTGAATAAACATAGGGTTAGCGAAGATTCCGACAAACCTTCCGGTCAGGTGGCCAAAATGATGACCAAGGCCCAATGCCATCGATACAGTAAACTAAGTCCACAGACCTACAAACAATCGCGTTGCTGACTTCTCGTACCTTTGACATTTCTACCATTGTGAACAATTACGATGATACTCATGGACGATTGCCGCGGTTGTGTTACCATGCGCAGTGGTTAAGCTTCGGCAAGAGAGGGGACCAGGGGAGCGAGTCAATGCAGAGCAAGCGCAGCCGTGTTATGGGCTTATCAGTGCCCTCTCTAGCGGCAGGAACGGCAGTTGAGTCGTCCAAAAAACTAGCGATCCTACTGGCAATCGTGATACTTGTCAGTGGATGTGTGTCCGTGCCACCAGAAAGTCGCGATAAACGCGATCCCTGGCAAGGCTTTAACCGCGCTGTATTCAAGTTCAACACAGATTTCGACAACGCCTTCATCAAGCCCGCTGCAATAGGTTACCAGTACATTACACCAGAACCGGTGAATCGAGGCGTTACCAACTTTTTCAATAATGTTGCCGACGCCACATCTGCCGTCAATAATGTGATGCAATTCAAGCTCATGCGAGCTGGCAGCGATGTCGGACGAGTTGTAGTAAATAGTACCGTCGGTATTGGCGGGCTATTTGACGTAGCCTCTAATATGGGCCTCGCCAGTTATAAAGAAGACTTCGGCCAGACGCTGGGTTACTGGGGCTTTGAATCTGGTCCCTACTTCGTCATGCCGATTTTGGGGCCGAGCAGTCTGCGCGATGCCTTCGGGTTTGCTGGAGACGTGGTAATAGATCCGTTTTTCAGTATCAATAGAAACGAAATTTATTGGGGCTTTATCGCGCTGAGAGTCATCGACCGGCGCGCAGATCTGCTGGCGGTGGGCGATATCCTGGACAGTGCAGCAATCGACCCCTATGCTTTCATACGAGATGCCTACCTACAGCGGCGGCGTAACCAAGTTTACGACGGCAATCCCCCACAGGCCGACGAAGAGGATTTTTTCTGGGATGACGAGATCCCACAGTAGATATCTCTGATGCATTCAACAATAATTTCATTTGGGCGATTGCCGGAGAGAAACCGATCAACTGGCGCTGGGTTTTCGTTTCCCTTCGCGAAGCGGCAATTTGCCCAAAGTCGCTCTGTAGGCGGATTGCCACAGGGTCGATGCCGGACGAGAAGACAAGCCAGATGGTCTGTTTCTTCACAGAAATCGTCTGGGTACGAGCCTGACTCCGTGGCTGGATTCAAGCTGGTGCCCTGCTGCGGAAGTTGCGGGACTGTTTGCAATCGTTGTCGTTGTCCTAATCACGGTCATCATCGATAACCCACGATGAGTGATCACGATTACGAAAACGACAAACAGCAGAAACGGTAGCGGGACATCCGCATCGCTGCACTAGGGCACTCACGACAACGCGAATCGTGTTAAAGTTCATCCTGCTGATATCCGGATCTGTTGTCAGTTTTTTTTACAATCTGCGTGACGTGCATCGTTTACTAAACTTCCGATGTTGATCATGCAGGCGATGTGGAGAGAGATAGGGTTAAGAAAATACCATCAAAATCAAATAGGTTACTCAATCTCCACACTCGCGCAAACCCTGTTTGGCATGAACAGTGCTTGCTAATTACAATCAAGCCCCAGATAAGCGAAATTTGTAAGAATACTGGATTTAGGTTTTTGAGGATTCCACACATGTCAAGCCACTCTTTACTACTACTACGACAGCATGCATTAGGGCTGATAGCCTTGCTCATACTGGTGTGCGCAGGATCTGCTGAAGCGAGAATGGGGAAAACTGAAGAGGCAGTCAGGAATTTTCGAATTTACGGCGACAGTATTGCTTATGACTTGCCGACACTCGGTAATGCAAGTATGTCGTTGTCATCAGACAATAAGCTCGAAATCCAGCAGACTGTCAGTGAGTTGAAATCCCGAGTTTCCCCGGCAAATGTGAGAGTAAATCCGAATGAAGCGAGAGCAAGCAGACGCGCTTACGCCTCTAATCGTCAACAGTTTCTCGCTTACGGCAGTCTTCCGATGTTGAATAAAGTCAGCACTCAGGAGATAGTCAAGGAAACGCTGGAAGCAATGCAAGCGGAAGCAGATGGAAACACGCTGGGCTTCTTGTTCGATGACAAAAACGTAACTGGATCTGAAGGACTAGAACTCCAAGGTACAGGTGTCTACACAGTAGTCGCTGGTATAAATCTGCAGACTTGGGTTGAAAGCTATGGGAACGGGTCGATGGCGAGTCTTGCCGCAGAACTCGATGCACTTCCTGCCAGCGCAGACTCTGCTATGACATCGGCTGCTCCGGCCCCTGCTACTGCTCTGCTCCTCCTAGCAGGATTGCTCGGCCTGCGATTTCGGCGGCCACGAGTCACGATCGAGATGAGTAAGAGATAAGCTCTCATCTCGATTTCAGCTATCCTGTACCTGAATATCCCTGCAATCTTAAACTCGATCAACTTCAGCTGACCCAGAGGTTTCTAACAGCGATTTCTACTAAGGATTTCTACCGGCGATTGCTGCTCTTAGCGATTGTTTCTTCCAAAGGTTTCTCCCAGATGCCTCGAGCCTAAGACCATCTCCTCGGACAGTTCTTTCTGTCTCCTCCTCAAAGTCTCCCTTATCCCTTGAATTTTTTTCTCTATCCCCGCCAACCCGTCCAGCTATTTGAGCTACTTGCACATTCTTGCTCCTAGTGCTCTGCTGCGGAAGTCGGGAGACCGTTTGCAGTCGTTGTCGTCATCGTGGTCGTCATCGATAACCCACGATGAGTGATTATGACAACGACAAACAGCAGAAACGGTAGCGGGACATCTGCACCGCTGCACTCGTCCGATGTTCCAGCCCGAGGGGGTACTGCCTTCAAAGAATGTCAGGATTCACCGCAGAGACGCAGGGTGCGCAGAGGGGCCGAGGCGCCTCGCCCGCAAGCAAACCTTTAAGAGCTGCAGAAGCCGGTCGGCGTAGGAGCCCGCTTAGGTGAGCCGTCAGACGATGTCGGCGGAGCAGCGGACACGAGCGCCACGCCTTTCCCGGGAGAAAGGCTTTAGGCCACCGTCTTCTCGACAAATGAACTGAAGAAACCCCAGGGTGCAACCCACCTAGCGCGACTTGATTAGAATTGGGTTCGGAATCGAAAAGATATGACATCAGGGCGTGAGAAACCTGATGCTTGCTGGGCGGATGCTTGCTGGGCGCTGCCTTCAAAGAATGGGAGGATTCACCGCAAAGACGTAGAGTGCGCAGAGAGGCTAAAGCTAGGCTGTCGAAATCTGCCGTCTCACTAAAACAAGCGCTTCCCGGTTTTTGGATGCTTAGTCGGTGTCGGTGTCGAGGTCGGAATTAGGGATTGGTATCGAGCTGGCTGCTTTGATCGATGAGCGGATTCGATTCCGATTCCGATAGCGACCCCGACACCGATTAGGTTTCCCCAGTGCGTTCGATGATGCAATCCAAGACCCGGAATCGGTTTGGCATCAAAACTCAGGACATTTCGACAGCCTAGGCTAAGGCCAAAGCATTCCTCTTCTCTGCATTCCCTGCGTCTCTGCGGTGAATCAAACCTCATTCTGGTTGAATAGCTGAACATTCTACTCGGGCAGCACCCCTGTATTTCGAATCTAACCACTTATAATAATCAGTAAAAATTGAAATTTTGGCCGTTAGAATGCAGGCATGTCAATTGGATTTTTGGGCAAAATGTGATTTATGCTTCCATTTTAAAATCAAACAGTTAGACGCAGCAAAAGCAATAAATCATAAAAATTTTTAATTAGTTTATTGATTTTAATAATAAGAGTCTGAAATGCATCCAGGAACTTCAGCCTAGACCAGTTCGCCCGCAGCGCTGGGGTCGTCTTTTATCGTTGATCTGAGGGGGCCATTTACCGCAGAGACGCTGAGCGCGCAATGGAGTCGGGACGAATGCGCCCTCTTCCCTGGGTGTTGCATGCCTCTGCGGTGAAATAAGGCGATTTCTGTCGAGAAATTTGCCACCGGACTTGTCTTCTCGTCTGGCCTCGACGTTGCGGCAACCCGCCCATTGTGGGACTTTGGGCGGGTTGCCGCTTCGCGAAGGCGAAGGAGAATCCGGTGCCAGTTGGTACGTTTCTCTCCGGCAATCGCCTAATCTGAATCCTGGGGCAACAGATTGACATTCTAAGTAGCGGTTCATGAATAACCTATACAACGCTATCCAGACATCGGCGGAGTACAATCGGGGTCGGGGTCGGGGTCGGGATCGCTATCGGAATCGGAATCGAGAGAGAAAACGCCCTATGCCATTCGGTCTTGAGAAGCTCGACGTATCGCGTGCGGCCATCGAGTCTGTCGGCTGGGCCTAGCGCGACTGCAAGCATGTGAAAGGACAGCGTAACGCGAAGGATCAACGCCTGCGCACATCGTAGGTGCGCATCGTAGGTGCGCATCGCAGGCGCACATCGCAGGCCATCGCGCTGAACATTGCCGAGGGTAACGGCAAAGCGACGAGCGGGGATCGCCGCCGGTCGTTTGAAATCGCACGGGGCTCGGCGCTGGAGTGCGCTGCGATTCAGGACGTGCTGTAGGTGTGCGAAGGGTTGTCCGCAGACGACAACAGCAAGCAAAAGGCACTGCTCGATCGTCTTGTGGCCATGCTAGCGAAGCACGGACAGCGTGGCGACGCGGTCAGCGAGGAGCTTGGCGGGTGGGTTGGTCGGTTCGATACCGACGCCGATACCGACGCCGATACCGATGCCGATACCGACGCCGATAGCGGTACCGAATGAGTCAGCAGGCGACACCCAAGCCAAAAACCTGTTTAGCTTGTTTCTGCACCATCACTAAGGAGGCAACATGCCGCCCGCTGACTCAGCAGCCTCATTTCCGATTCGATACCAGAGTTGCTGGTTCGAGTCAGATGACTCGGTTTCAGGTTCCGGATTCCTCGCTGGAGCTCTTGCTCTTCGGTTTTTGACTCTCGGATTGTTGGCTTTCAGACTGCTTGCTGCTGCTGGACTTCTTTCCGCCTTTGCCGCGGCAATAGCCATCTACTTTTATTCCATCCTTACGTTGATAGCTGTCCACCCAGGTGCAATTTGCATTGCTCTCGCACTGTTTCTTCTCCATGCCCTTGCAATCGGTTGCGGAGGCTGGGGCTTGAAGGATCGCCAGCGCGGCTGCGGTGGCAGCGACGACGACCCACTGTCGGGTTGAGCGCTGTATCTTCATAGTAACGATCTCCTAAAACGATTTATTGAGTAAACGGCCGGGGATAGGGACTGGACCCGACAACCGCAATCCGACCATAGCCTTAATTCCACTCTGGTTTCAAGGGCGAGAGCGCTTTTCTTGTTGCACGAATCGGGCACTTCGAGTTTGTATGTCCAGCAGTACGTCGAAAATGGATTTTTGGCCTCGAATCAGGCGGGTGATGAGTTCGGCACAGGCCACGGCTACCATGCCGGGCAAGATAATGTTGGAATTAGCAGTGAGTTCCAATAGAGCGGTAAGAGCGGCGAGTGGTGCACGCAGAGTCGCGCCCATCATCGCAACCATGCCAATGATTGCGTAAAAGCCTGATGAGTCGGTATTGATGAGTGAATATTGCGCCATGGCAAGCCCCACAGCCGCTCCTGCGGCGCCGCCGATGAACAAAGACGGACCAATCAGACCGCCAGGAATGCGCAGCCCGATGGCACAACTGGTTGCAATGAGCTTTGCCAACAATAACGTAACGACGAGCAGCAAATCACCCTCTCCTCGCAATAAATGCTCGAGTGTATCGTAACTGGTACCCATGATCTGGGGCACCCACAGCGCAATCATTCCGGTGATGAGCCCAGCAAGCGGAAAACTCAGCACGCATCGCCAATGTATGGTGCGGGATGCCACTATTCCGGTTAGACTAATGAAGCTTATGGCCAGTAGGCCAGTAACAGTACCCAAAATGATCAGTGTCGTGTATTCCCAGTTCGGACTCAAATACTCCGGCGAAATGGCGAATCCTGGCTGGGTCAGCGACAAGGCTCTGCTTACCATCGCACCGATCACCGCTGCAACAATCACGGGCAAATATCGACTCACCTGGTAGCGGATACGCAGCACCTCGATGACAAAGATCACACCCGCCAACGGAGTGTCAAAGGCTGCGGCAATGGCGGCAGCTGCACCGCAGGCTGCAAGCGTGATCTCCTCTTCGGCAGTCAGATGCAGCCGTTGGCCAACAAAGCTGGCGCTGGCAGCGCCGATGTGTGCTGCTGGACCCTCGCGATCCACGGAATGACCGCCAACAATGGCGAGCACGGCGCCAGCGAATTGGGTCAACATATTGGCTGGCGGCAAGCGCTCTTGGCCTGGTGCCTGCAAGCGCCTCAGCACATGGGTGATTCCTACCTCGCGGAGTTCCCGCGGCAATGTGTCGAATACGAGCCCCAGCAGCAAACCTACACCGACTGGCAATAGAATACGAGGCAGCAGCGGCAGGTCTTCGTAGTCACCGTTGCCCGGTAGCAACAAGTATTGGCCCCAACTGATAGCGTCGCGAAAGGCCAGCACTATACAGCCCGCGAGCACTCCGCTGAGCAAGCCCAGTAAGGTTAATCGTAGCCATTTACCCCGATTGTCGTCCATTTGTCCGACTTCGTTTATTTCGGCTTGGACTACCTGAACCAGGCCGTCGTGCAATGCTTGCCCGGATGGCCCGCGAATTTTCAGGGAGCAAGTTCCCCACGCTGTTCATCAATTTGCACCTCAGTCGCTTTCAGGTGAGGCATTGTCTGAATCGATTAGGATGGATTACGGTAACAATTTACCAAATACTCTCAGTTAACGTTCCGATCATTCTGAATGATGAAGTGCGCAACGATAACGAGCGCAACCAGTGTCTTCGACCAGAGAAAAAGTGTGGCAGGATGCCCGATCCTATGTGTCAGCAAGTGCAGCAGGTCAACCTAGACGCCCTGCCGCGGTGTCTGGCGTATCCTTACCTGACACAGCATCGATGCTGTGAATCCGAATGCTGACCGCAGTCGCGCAACGATTCTGACTCAGCCGTGGCCTTAGGCGATTTCTGTTGTGAAACAAACCACCTGGCTTGTCTTCTCTTCTCTTCCAGCATCGACGTTGCGGCAAACTGCCCATAGAGCGACGATGGGCGGATTGCCGCTTCGCAAAGGCGAACGAGAATCCGGCGCCAGTTGGTAGGTTTCTCTCCGGCAATCGCCTTATTCATACGCCACCCACCTTGCTTTACCGTCCAGGACACTTGCGCTCAAGCTGTTGACTATTCCTGTGAGGTACAGCGATAAATCTGATAAAACAAGTATTTAGCCAGATAGTGATAAAAACTTCGGCGATCAATGCTGGCGGCCACCGAAACGCTTTGCTGTGGCTCTGTCGTACGCAGTAGCTGACAAGTTCTAATCCGTAGCGGGGGATATTGGTCTCAGAGCCGGATCAGACCAGGAGGCTTCACTGCTCTCGGGTATTGCCAGGCCGGCACAGCGGTTGGATTGCCCGTTCGTCTGCGTGCTCTCTGCAACTCTGCGGTTGATCGGCTCTGGCACTGGCTCTGGCATTGGCACTGGCACTGGCACTGGCATCGAAATGATTATATTGATGTAACAAGCCTTGCTCTGAGTCCCCCCAAGAGCCGTATGGGCTCACTGCACCGGCGAGACGAATCCAGAGGGCTTCAGAGCCAAGACAGAAGTCTGCGCGCCGTAGAGTAGGTCCTCGGCCGTGGTGCCGATGAACAGCCCAGGCTCGCGGGGTCGGCTGAGCGTGGCGAGCACGAGCAGGTCGCTGGCCAGGGTGCGGGCGCATTCGAGCACTTTCTTGGCGGGTTCTCCGCGCAGCAGATGGGTGCAGACGTCGTTGGCGCGCGCGCTGTACTCGGCGCCGAGTGTCTCCAGGGCTGAGGCGTGGTGTTGCTCGATGGCTGCCAGTGCCTCGGTCATGTTGGTGTCTTGGGCTGGTTGAGGGGCAGTACCCGATAGGACGGGCTCGAAGGGCGTCTGCCAGACATGCACGATATCCAGCGCGCCACCGCGCTCGATAGCGGCCGCCGTGGCAGCGTCAAGGATACGCCGATTGATCGACTCGCCGCCGGGAAGCGCCGCATCCACTGCGGCGAGTACGCGTTTGCCGAGCACTGGCATTTGCTGAGCTTCCACCGTCGCCCCAGCGACGGCCTCGCCCTTCGTTGGCTCCTGTTCCATCCAGACCGGGCAGGGACATTTGCGCAGCAAATGCATGTCGGTGCTGGTGAAGATGCTTTGCGCATCGGGGCGATTGCGCACGGGTTTCAGCAGCAGATCGTGCCCATTGTGCTGGACGGTGCGAATCACCTCAATGAAGGGCGTACCAATGGAGACACGAAACATCGGCTGCTGGCCGGACACGCATGTCTCGGCCAGATGGGTCAGGGCGGCGAGGCGTTGCTCGCATTGCTGGACGTCGTCGGCGAGCCCGAAACGCTTGATCAGGTCAGCGCTGAGATTCGACTCCACGGTGATATCCATCAGCGTGAGCTGCGCCTGATGCTTCTGTGCCAGGGCGACTGCGCGCTGCAATGCCCTTGTGGGACTGAAGTCGCCGTCGGCGAAATAGAGTATATGGTCGAGCGATTGCATTGCATTGTCCTCAATCGGTAATGAGCAAACTGGTTTGCGGCCGCCCGCGTCCAGCGGCTGTCGGGTCGAACTTAGCGATTTCCGTCGAGCAACAGACCACCTGGCTTGTCTTCTGGCCCGGCATCGACGTTGCGACAACCCGCCTATAGAGCGATCATGGGCGGGTTGCCGCTTTGCCGAGACGAACGAGAATCTGGCGCTCGTTGGTAGGTTTCTCTCCGGCAATCACCTTACTTAGTGATGGTGCAGAAACAAGCTAAACAGGTTTTTGGCTTGGGTGTCGCCTGCCGACTCATTCGGTATCGGTATCAACGACGGTATCGGCATCGGCGTCGGTATCGAACTGACCAACCCGCTATCCGCCAAGCTCCTCGCTGACCGCATAGCCACGCTGTCCGAGCTTCGTGAGCATAGCCACACGACGATCGAGCAGTGCCTTTTGTTTGCTGTTGTCGTCTGCGGACAACGCATCGCACACCAGCGAGCACGTCCTGAATCGCAGCGCACTCCAGCGCCGAGCCTCGTGCGCTTTCAAACGACCGGCGTCGATCTCCGCTCGTCACTTTGCCGTTACCCTCGGCAATGTTCAGCGCGATGGCCTGCGATGCGCGCCTACGATGCGCGCCTACGATGCGCGCCTAAGATGCACACAGGCGTTGATCCTTCGCGTTACGCTGTCCTTTCACATGCTCGCAGTCGCGCTAGGCCAGCCGACAGACTCGATGCCCGCACGCTATAGGTCGAGCTTCTCATGACCGAATGGCATAGGGCGTTTTCTCTCTCGATTCCGATTCCGATTCCGATAGCTACCCCGATTGCACTCCGCCGATGTCTGGGTAGCGTTGTATGGGTTATTCATGAACCGCTACTTAGGATACAAGTGGAGCGATCCGCCGCCGACCGCCTATTCAGAGCCCAAGCGGCATGCTGCCGAGGGTTCCTATAGCGGTTGCCTGCTCGATCCCTGGGCTGGCTTGTACAGCCGGTGGCGTCTGTTCGGATGTAGTTGCGCATGACATGCCGGTGCCCAGCCAAAAATCCAGGTCTTTTTCCAGTAATTCGTCCCAGCGCATGTAGTGCGAGCCGTCGCAGCTGAAGTTGAGGGCGACAATACCGTTAAAGATATTCAGCGAGCCGGAGCGCAGGTAGATGTTCTCGTCCATAAAGCGCAGCGCCTTGAACGCCTGGAAAACTTCGGTGACGCGCTGCGCCGGGATCTCGGCCTCGGCCGGGTAGCCTCGCCGCGGGTAGGCGAGCAGGGTGTCGGGGCCGCTCAAATCCTCGAAGTCGAGCACGCGGTAGCGAAATGGGTCTTCCAGCGACCAGATGGTCGCCCGCGAGCTGGAGAAGTGCAGCTTGCCGTGGAAGATGCCGTGCTCGGCCAGCAGTTCGGTGACCAACGCCAGCACGGTGTCGATACGGCTGTCCATCAGGCTCTCGACCCGCTGCTGATAAAACAGCCCGCCACGGATGGCCGGATCACCTTTGAGCTGTAACCAGTCGTCGGATTGGCGGTAAAGCTCGCGGGTCACCGGCAGCTCGCGCAGGTCGAAGTCCGCGCCGAGGAAGCCGACCAGGCCCGCGTCTGCGCCTATGATGCGCTGGATGGCGGTCAGCGACGGCCGCTGACGGTTGCAGCTGAGATAGGCATGGGATAATGAAAAATCGGCTCCGGAAAGCGCCTCGGCCAGATAGGGCCGTTGGCTGCGGTCGCGGCCAAAGTGCTCGATCAGCGGACCCTTAGGTGAGATGTTGGCAGTGACTTGCCGTGCCTGATCGTCGAGCAGGTAGAGGTATTTACAGCCGGGCAACTCGGCCAACGCCGCGTCGAGCAAATCCTCCAGCGCGGCCCGATTGCCCCAGGCGTCGCAGCAGGGGGTGACCAGACGATCCAGCTGCCCGGCGAGCCGGCCCTGGAGGAGCATGCGCTGGCGGGCGATGGCGGTTTGCAGTGCTTCGCTCATGACAGTTACCTCGATGTGGTGGGCAACAATGGCCTTATGGTTTGTGTTGTGGACGAAAATGCTCGATGATGATTGCGAGCTGATGCTTAGTGTAGGATTCCTGGTTAGGGGGTGGAAGGTTAGCCTTTGGCCCCTCAATCGCCCGCCCGGGCAGCCGGTCAATGCGGTCAGCCCAAGCAGGAAACCGCCTCAAGCGGCTTCGTCGAGCACCTCCGAGCCGACCGGCTGCCAACCGCTGCCCGGTACGCGCCGGTGCATACCGCCATCATCGTCCATGCGCAGCAAATGCATCCAGCCATTGTCGAGCATCTGCCGCACCAGCTCGTGGCGGGCGATGATGTCGTCTATGGGCGCCTGCGGGGCCGCCAGGAAGACCGACAGGCGCATGGGCTCGTGCATCCAGCGCTTGCCGTCGTGCAGTGACTGCATCGGCAGGCCGACGCGCAGATCCCCGGCATTGCCTTCGAGCACGCCGATGGCGCCGCCGACAACGTTGTGCAACACCTTGTTGCCGCTGCCGAAGCGCCGATTGTCGGTGGTTGAGCCGTAGTATTGTAGATTGATCCATCCAGCCACCACCATGGGCGCGGTCATGATTAGCTCCAGCACGCCGAAGCCATCGTCTTGCTGCCACTGGTAGTCGTGCAAGAAGGTGCGCCCGCCCAGGTCAAGCCCGCGGGTGCGCTTGCGCGGCGCAGCGATGAAAGCAGCACAGCCGGCTAGCGCCCACTCGGGGCGCACCTGCGCCCAGTCGCGGCTGCGTTGGCGTAGGTTGGTGTTAATGGCCTGCAATGAGCGCCCTTCTAGCCCCAGCCGGGCGGCCCGCTGCAACCGAGTCACCTCGCCGGCCTGCTCCAGCCAACTTTTGAGCTCGGCGAGCTCTTCAGCGTAGCGCGCCGGCAGCCGGTCAGTATCATAGAGCCGGACTTCATCGACGCAGGTGTCGTGCAGGGCGCCGATGAACCAGGTGTCCGCCGGAATGGCGATGCCGCGCTCGACAAGTCCTTTGCGCACCGCCGAATCATTGAGCAATGCCGCGGTGACACGCGCGCTGGCCTCACCGCTCATGCCGCCGCAAGCGCCGCAGTCGAGCCCGGTGGCATGGGGGTTATTGACAACGGTACTGCCATGGCCCACCAGCAACACCAGGCGCGCAAAGTTGTCGGTCATGGACATAGCGCGCAGGATGCCCTCGGCCAGCGGCAAGCGCTCGGCCTCGGGGATGCCGATGTTGGTATGGTCGTGGTGGTGCGCGCAGGCGCCATGCTGCGGTGCATCCAGACTCGGCGCGACGCGACGCTCGGTGGACGCGTCCAGGTGCAGGTTGTCCGGCGCCGCCACCGGACGGCTCCAGCCGAAACTGTCAGTGATAATCTTTGGCGCGTAGAGCAGGATGCCGGCGGCTTCGACGAAGCTGAAGCAGGACGAGGCGCCCATTTTAAACGCCTTCCAAGACTTGGCCAGCCCAGTGCGGCGACGCTGTGTGGCCAGCGCCATCTCGGCCTGCTGTTGGTCGGCGCCTTGGAGCGTCGAGCAGACCTTATACTTAGGTGTCAGCAGCACCGGTAGATGGGCGCGGGGCTCGACGGCGCCCAGGGGTACGTGCTCCAACGGCACGCCGAAGAAACCGGCGAAGCCGATGGTTTGCGAGCGCGGGCAGACGGTCTCGAAGGCGCGGCGGATGATCTCCGAGCGCACGTCGATACAAAAGGCTGCCTGCACTGCCGGGCGGTCGTCGACGGCCTGGTTATCGCCAGTGCGGGAGAGGTCGGCGATGAGCCGGCGTTGGTAGCCCTGCTCCAGCGCGGTGAGCAGCACCTGCTCAACCTCTGCATCGGCGTTGCCGCCGTCGGCATTCGCGCTAACGCCAGCATTGTTCTCGCCGCGACCCAGGCGCGCGCAGATCTCACGCCAGCGCGGGCGCAGCGTCGGCGTTGACTTATGCTCGTAGAGCAGCACGTCCCAGGCGAGACGAATTGCCAGCAGCTCGACGATGGTATCGTCGCTGCCGCCGCCGAGCTCCTGCTCCCAGCGCAATAGCCGGGTCCAGGCCGCCCAGCCGCCGATATCCATCAGCGCCGCATGCATGTAGTCCAGCGCGGCGCTGTCCGGGATACCGAGCCGGCCGAGGGCTGAGGCGATGCAGGCCCGCGGTGAGTCGGGCAGCGCCTTGACCCGCGCGCGCATGGCGTCCTGCCCCATCATGGTCAGGCTGTAGTCCAGCGCCGCGAAGCGTCGCCAAGAGGCGTACAGCGAAAGGCCTTCCCAAGGGCGCTTCCAGGTCGCTTGCCCCATATCGAAGTAGGCCGCGCAGTGATGGCTGATGCGCTCGACGACAAAGCTCGACCAATCGTCTGCATCCAGCTCGTCCACCAGCGCGGTGAGCAGCGGCACGCCGCCGGCTGGCGCCCGGTGCTCGCTGGCTGCTGCCGCGCGCAATTGCTCCGGCGTCAGCGCGCTGGCGCACAGGTCGGCGGCCTCGCGCAGGTCGGCATTAGTGATTCGCCCACTCTGTATTTGCTCATGATACCAGCCACGGGTCATATACATGCGTGCATCGGCGATGCGCCGCAGGGTGGCCGCGGCTTCCTCGAAACGCTGGCTTACCAGGCCGTGAAAGGGGTTCACGGCAACAAAGCGATCCAGCGGCCAGACCGGTGCAATGCGGTTGCAGGCAGCATCGATCTGTTGCGCTAGTTCAGGAGTTACCGGGTCTGCATCGACCGGAGTCAGAGTTGCATAGCCTTCTGCGGCGGCAGCCTGGAGGTGTTGTTCCAGATTATGCTCGTCGAAGTGCAGGTCATTAGGATTCATGGTTGCTATCCTCAGTTGTTCGGTTTGAAGCATAGGATCAGACCACGGCATGAGCCGTTCGGTTAGGTGCGACAGGACGACGTATCGGCCACAGGCGCACGATCAGCCGAGTCACTAGCACGTCGACATAGAGTTCATTGTAGAGGTGCACCTGAATCGCTTGGCGCAGCGGGCCGCGGATGCGGGTGAACAGGTGTTGTAGGGTGATTAGGCCAAGGAACACGGCAACGATGGCGACACTCAACCCAAGGTCGAGCACGCCGCCGCCCTGCACTGGTCGTACGCTGCCGACCAGGGCATGCTCGAAGGCCGCATGCAGCCCGAAATAGCCAAAGCAGACGAATGCGCCTAGGGCGGTGGCGCGCAGCAACAGCCGGGCATTATTCTCCAGAATCAACGCCTGTAGTAGCAGCTGGGCGGTGGCAATGGCGACGATGGCGCCGGTGACGATCAGCGCCGGTTGCTCGCTTGGGTTGATGCCAAACACAAAGCCGGCAATTAGCGCCATTAGGATCGCGCCTTGGAAAGCCACCAGCCAGTGCCAGGGCTCCGGTGCACCGCCATTGAAATGTAGCATCGGGGCGCGGAAGGCATCCACGCTGCTGCCAGATGCGAGAAAGGCATGGGCCTTATACAGCGAGTGTGCGACCAGATGCAGCAGCGCCAGACTGTAGAGCCCGAGACCTGCCTCCAACAGCATAAAGCCCATTTGTGCCGACGTGGACCAGGCAAGCGACACCTTAATACTGGTTTGAGTCAGCATGACCAGCGAAGCTACAGCTAGGGTTCCAAGCCCAATAACAACCAGTGCGTCCATCGCCGGGCCGGCCACGGACATTACCGGGCTCATACGGATCACTAGGAAGGCACCGGCGTTGACAATACCTGCGTGCAACAAGGCGGAGACCGGCGTCGGCGCTTCCATCACCTGCATCAGCCAGCCGTGAAACGGGAATTGGGCGCATTTGATGACGGTCGCCAGCACGATCAGCCAGGCGGCGATCTGCAATCCCAGCGGCAGCGGCCCCTGAATGCTTTGCATAGCCGTGAATAGCGTCTCGAAGTCCAAGGTCTGCCCAGATGCGCCGATCAGCAACACGGCGGCGAACAAACTGGCGTCACCAATGCGGCTGAAGACGAATTTTTTGTGCGCGGCGAGCTGTGCGGCCGGTCGCTGAGGATAGAACAGCAGCAGCCGGTGCAGATTAAGACTGGTGATCATCCAGGCCAGCGCGAACATCAACAGATTACTAGAGACGATCAGGGTCATGATCGCCGCTAGGGTCAGCATCAGCCATTTGTGGAAATAGCCCTCGCGGTCCTCGCCGGCCATGTAGTTACGTGCATAGGTGGTGACCACGGCTCCGACCAGCGAGACTAGGGTCAACATGATTACCGTGACGGCATTGACGAACACACCGATGGCGAAATCACCGATGCCGAACGGTAGCGGCAAGGCAAACAGTCGCAGGGTATCGCCGTTGCCGAAGCCTGGCCCCATGGCGTAGCCGGCAAAGGCCATCAGCGACAGCGCGAAGGCGCTCCAGGCGACCATGGTGGCGAGCTTCGCCATGGCGGCGTTGCGCTCGGTAACGGCCCGCGGCAGGGCGCCGGCGAGCCAAAAGAGAGTTGGTACCGCCAGGGCGGCAGCGGTGCCTAGGGTCAAGACGTTTGCGGACATGATCTTCTCCTCTCAAAAATCCCATTGACGGGGATCGGCACTAAGTGATGGTGCAGAAACAAGCTAAACAGGTTTTTGGCTTGGGTGTCGCCTGCCGACTCATTCGGTACCGCTATCGGCGTCGGTATCGGTATCGGCGTCGGTATCGAACTGACCAACCCCGATTCCGATAGCGACCCCGACCCCTACCCCGATTGCACTCCCCGCCGATGTCTGGATAGCGTTGTATGGGTTATTCATGAACCGCTACTAAGTATTGGCAGCCATCTCCTAGATAAAATCTAAGTTTTCGAACTTTTTCATCGTTTATTATCTATGTATGAGCGATGCAATGCTGGCGCCTGGGCGATAAGGCTGTGCAAATGGACCGTCGAACTTTCGCCGTGAGAGCATCCCTGTGGCGCAGGGCTGGTCTGATCCCGCCGCAGATTCAGGTTGCGGATTAATCGTATCGCCATGCTTGCACGGACTGACTTGGTAGGCTCAGACGCTGTTGCCGAGCATCTGGGTGCACGCCTTGCGCGCAATCCCTGCATAAGCCGAGATGCTGATAACGGCCGCAACTGTCGCGGAATGCAGTACGCTGTTACGCTGACGGAGGGATTGGATCGCGTCTGCATGACCCAAGGCCCATCTGCCCACCGAGGACGCCCGGGGATTGCTGGCTCGGTTCAAAAATTCGCCCAGAGCGCACCAGGTATATTGGCTGAAGCGCGCTGTCGACGCAGGGGCTTAGCAGCTGCTGACGCCCGTCAACGCATTCGAAGAGTGCGAATTTCTGACCTTGAAAGTATTCGAAGATCTGGACGACGAGATCGTCGACCGAGAGCGCAAATGTGATCAGGTGCGCCTAAACCCAGATAAGAACCCGGACAAGAACCCGGACAAGAACCGCGATAAAACCGAGACCCGGCTCTCGGCCATGACCGCCCTTTTAAAGACCGTCACTCTGGCTCCCAACTTGCTGCAATTATTCCAATCAGGCATTCGACAGGACAAACGAGCGGCTTGCCGAGCTGGTCGAGTCGATTGATCGGCTGGAGGAGATGATCATCGGCTATTTGAAGGCATCGATCACGACGCTCCGCTATCGGAATGCCGATCCCCTGGCTATCCGGCGCATCCACCTGGACGGCGAGGGGCGATTCGCAGCTATTCCAGTAGGGTTTAGCAAGAGCCTCGTGCTAGGCTGTCGAAATGTCCTGAGTTTTGATGCCAAACCGATTCCGGGTCTTGGATTGCTTCATCGAACGCCCTGGGGAAGCCTAATCGGGGTCGGGGTCGCTATCGGAATCGGAATCGGAATCGAATCCGCTCATCGATCAAAGCAGCCAGCTCGATACCAATCCCGAATTCCGACCTTGACACCGATCCCGACACCGACTAAGCATCCATAAACCGGGAAGCGCTTGTTTTAGTGAGACTGCGGATTTCGACAGCCTAGCCTCGTGCTCTGCTGCGGAAGTCGCGAGACCGTTTGCAGTCGTCATCGATAACCCACGATGAGCGATCAAGACAACGATAAACAGCAGAAACGGTAGCGGGACATCCGCACCGCTGCACTAGGGATTTAGCCAGAGCCGATACCACTCCACCAGCGAATCTGCCAGAGAAGCTGTGCGGCGAATCTCCTCGGCGAACAGCTCGGAACCTGGCATGTGGATAAACGCTCAATGCAGATAAACCGGTTGTTCGTCGTAGATCAGGTCTTCCATCCGGCTTAGAGCGGCCTCGCGCCCCGGGCGGTTCAGTAGAACCAGCAGCACGATCCATTTGAGTTCGTCGACGGAGACCAGGTGTTGCTCGATGGCCACCGCGCGATCGATCACCAATTCGCGGCTCAGTGGGTCAAGGATGCCACTTTGCTCCAGGAAGAGCAGCAGACCACGGGCGTCAAGATCGAGCCGTTGGCACTCCGACTCGGTGTAGATGCGCATTGCGTCGACGCCACGGGGCGCATGTCCCGTATTCGCCATGCGCTTGGCAAGATCGTCGAGCCAGGTCAGCGCCTGTGCGATCTCGCTACTGGAGAAACCGGCTTCGGACAGCTCGTTTTCAAGTTCGTCTTGGCCGATTGACGGACGGGACTCGTTGTCCATGTAGTTTTCGTACAGGTAAATGAGAACGTCGACCATGTTTTCGTACATGCACCAACCTCGGGGCGGCCATGAGCCGGGTTTAGCATCGACTGTTCTTGGTCCGCGACCGTTGGACGTGAAACAAAACAGCCAGGATTAAGGAAATTTCCGTCGAGACATTATTTTAGTCCATTTTTGTACCCGTGAGGCTTTCTTTTCGCCCTCTTCATTCACAGAGCATTCATAACCCCAGCCAAGCATTAGAATTCGCTGGTATCGGCGGTTAGCGGGGCGCGTAAAAAATGCAAAAAGGAAAATTGCAAGAACCAGGGACTTGGTTCCTGCTTCATCATTTTTTCCGAGAGTTGCCTATTGCTTGCCATTGCCTCTACCCTGCACGCACCGGCTGAAGCGGCCACCTGGGTGGGATGATACATGTCCCTGTAGCTCCAGCAACAGGAGCATGGAGGAAACCACTTGCGCCGAGAGTCCGGAACGACCGATCAGTTCGTCTGGTGCAATCGGATCATGCCCCATACAATCGAGTAACAGGCGATAATCGGGATCGAAGGCATCGTCCGATTGTGCCGGTCCGGGCTGCACTGCTGTGGCGCCTTGTTCGGCTGGTGCGGGTGACTCCGCGATCAACCGTCGTAGTTGCGGATCGAGTTCTTCGAGTATCTGCTCGGCGCTGTCCACCAGTTTCGCACCCTGACGGATCAATTCATGGCAGCCGCGGGCAAGCGGATTGTGGATCGAGCCCGGAATTGCGAATACCTCACGTCCCTGCTCGGCGGCATAGCGGGCAGTGATCAGCGAGCCGCTGCGCGGCGCGGCTTCGACCACCAGGGTGCCCAAGCTCAGGCCGCTGATGACGCGATTGCGGCGCGGAAAATGGCTGGCTTTTGGGCCGGTTCCCGGTGGGAACTCGGTGACCAATGCTCCAGATGCACCGATCCGCCATGCGAGATCACGGTGTGATGCCGGGTAGACGCGATCCGGTCCAGTGCCGAGCACTGCGATGGTACGACCGCTTTGCAAAGCGCCGGTATGCGCAGCCCCGTCGATACCAATGGCCAAACCGCTGGTGATGGTCAGGCCGAGTCCAGCCAGATAACTGGCAAACTCGCGGCTGGCGTCGATACCGCCTCGGGTTGGATTGCGGCTGCCGACGATGGCCAGCTGAGGTTCGCACAGCAGGTCCGGATCGCCGCGTAAGAACAACACTGGAGGTGGTGCGTCCAGGGTCGCAAGCAATGGCGGATAGCGGCGATCGTCGAACGTCAGGATGCAGGTTGCGTCTTGCTCGGTCCAGGCGAGTGCGGTATCGATCGTAGTCTGATCCGGAGCCTGTATAGCTGCAATTGCGCTGTTGGACAGCCCCACATCCAGCAGTGATTTATGCTCGGCCGAACGCGCCGATGCGGCACTGCCGAAGCGTTCTATCAAACGCAAGATAGTGCGTGGGCCGACACCGGGGGCTAAGGTCAGCGCCAACCAGTGCGTGAGCCGATCGCGTTCGGCCGGCGTCATGGAGCAGGCATCCTGTCAGGCAAAGGCATTTCTCTTACAGATCGCGCGGTGCCGCCACGATCTCACCGATATGCATCGCCTGGGTTGCATACATCACCAAAGCGAAGCTTACCTTGGGAAAGACCCGAAACACCATGATGATACCGGAGCGAGAGTCCGGCACGATGTACTGATCGGACTTGCGTGAGGCCCTGCGATGCAGTGGCAATGGCGCATTCGGATCGGGCCTGTCGCGCTCCCAGCCGTCGAGTTCCCAGTCGCCATACCAGAACGAGGTATCCAACGGCGTCTCGTTACGCCAGTTCCAGGCGGTCCGGTTGGAGCGAACCTGATCCCGCCGCAGGTCGCCTCCGCGATAAACCGCGAATACCTGGCCTAATTTTACGCCTTGGCGTGAGCCGCGATTCAGCACCACGGTGTCGAATTGGCCAATTTGCGACACGCCGTTCAGCACGGCGATGATTTTACCTTCTAAACCGGCTGGCGCCGGCTCCGGAAAAAAGCTGCGGATTGGTTTCTCCTCGCGCGCCGGGCGCACGCGATCACCAACTGCGACCTCCTTGTGTGCGCGGGTCACCATCAATGTCGCTGGATCGCCGAGTCGGTCTAGCCGCGCCGATGCGACATAGGCTGCCTCGTAGCCGAGCACCTCATCGGTGTCTGGATCTTTGTATTCTTGCCCAGGCCGTAATACGTCGTAGAGGTCATTGTCGGCGGTAAGAATGCTGCGAACAAAGAACAGGCCGCCGGTGCCAGCCAAGATACGCCGCTCGGGAAAGCCGACCACATAGGGTGCCTGATCGATTTTCCGAGCCGCAGTGACGATGGGACGCGACAGAAACGGAGCCACGGTGTTGATCGGAATGGCCGGTATGGCCCGATCGAGTTCAGTCACGCGTATCCGCGGGGAGAGCTTGACGGTGCGCATACCGCCGCCGCCGCGAGCGGTTCGGATGCGTGGACGTCCATCATCGGAGATGAGCTCCAACACATCGCCCGGGTAGATAAGGTTAGGATTCGCGACACTGGGATTTTCTTGCCAAACTTCCGGCCATAGCCAGGGATCGCGCAGGAAACGGCCCGCGATATTCCATAGGGTGTCGCCGGGCTGCACCACATAGGTGCGCGGCGCATCCGGGGCCAGCTGCACCTGGGCCGCCAGCGGCATGCTGGACGCCAACAGGGTGAATACCAGCAACCGTATCGACATCGGTGTTGACGCCAACAGGGCCGTCGCTGTAGCCAGTGCTCTGCTGCGGAAGTCGCGAGACCGTTTGCAGTCGTTGTCGTTGCCGTAATCGTGGTCGTTATCGATAACCCAGGATGAGTGATCAGGATTACGAAAATGATGACGACAACGACAAACAGCAAAAACCGTAGCGGAACATCGGCACCGCTGCACTAGGTTGTACAATACAATCCGAAGCCTGGTCGAAGTTCTGCGCAGGCCGCTCGCGCGGCTATCGGGATAGATCATCATGATTGCTATTCATTACTCCTCATTATGCGAGCTGGAGTTTGGCCCGGGTAATCTGCAGGTCCTCGAGCGCAAACAACTGGTGCCGCCGCATGGATCAACCCGGGCGCGTAACTTCGGAGCGGCCTTGCGTGATAGTGTATCATCACGATATTAACGCAAAGCGCCGGCATCAGACGATAAAGCAGCTTCAATTCTTAAGACGAGCAAGCAGCTTCGATTCTTAAGACGAGCCAGATCCAGCGCGATCTTCGTTACCTGAATTCTGTGCATTCCCATGGCCATTCGAGACATCCTCACCTTTCCCGACCCACGCCTACGACAAAACGCCAGACCGATCGAGCAGGTGGACAACAGCATACGACAATTAGTAGACGATCTATTCGAAACCATGTACGCGGCCCCCGGTATCGGCCTCGCCGCGACCCAGGTCAATGTCGATAAGCGCGCCGTCGTCATCGATATCTCGCAGAGCAGAGACCAGCCGCTTTGCCTGATCAACCCGCGCATTCTGACCAGCAGTGGCGAAGAGCAAACAGATGAGGGCTGCCTGTCGGTGCCCGGATTCTTCGAGAGCGTGACCCGAGCCGAGCGAGTCATGGTGCACGCGCTCGATCGCGAGGGCAATTCTATCGAGCTTGAAACCGATGGCCTGCTTGCGGTCTGCATACAGCACGAGATCGATCATCTCGATGGTCGCTTGTTTGTTGATCATATATCATCGTTAAAACGTCAACGCATTCGCAAAAAGCTGGAAAAAGACCAGCGTCAGACGCAGCCGGATAGAATCTCCGGAGGGCGCAGAAGAGCGATTTGATCATCCGAACCTACCGAGATCGCAATTCTTTACCCCACAGTGTTGGCTTAACGCATCGGCGACGACAATGGATGCGCCGATGCAATCCTCCGAAGTCTTTTCGCCGCCTGCGCTCTGCAAACTGCCATGCACACGACCAAACCCCGCATCATCTATGCTGGCACGCCTGAGTTTGCGGTCCCTCCGCTGCAAGCGCTGATTGCCGCGGAGTACAATATCGTCGATATTTATACTCAGCCGGATCGGCCTGCCGGACGTGGGCGCAAGCTGATGCCCTCGCCGGTCAAGCAGATGGCAATGCAGGCTGGAATTACCGTTAGGCAGCCAACCTCGTTGAACGAACCGCAGGAATTGGCAAGAATGCGGGCATTGAATGCCGACCTAATGGTGGTTGCAGCCTACGGTTTGTTGCTGCCACCAGCAGCACTCGATGCCACGCGTCTCGGATGTATCAACATCCATGCCTCATTACTGCCGCGTTGGCGCGGTGCAGCGCCAATCCAGCGCGCCATTCTCGCGGGAGATACGCAAACCGGCATTTGCATCATGCAGATGGAAGCCGGCCTGGATACCGGCCCAGTGTACACCTCGACAGCCCTGATGATCGCCGATGACGAGACCGGTGGGAGCCTGCATGACCGCCTCGCATTGCTCGGTGCCGAAGCACTGATAAGCGCGCTGCCAGGCATCCTAGACGGGAGTCTGATGCCGAAGCCGCAGAACGAGACGCTGAGCACTTATGCAACAAAACTCAGCAAGCAGGAAGCCCGGATCGACTGGAGCAACACAGCCATCGAGATCGAACGCCAGGTGCGCGCATTCAACCCATGGCCGGTCGCAGAGACCAGGCTGAACGGCGATTTGCTGCGTCTATGGGCAGCTCGAGCCCTGGAACAGACCGCGCCTGGCCGGCCTGGCCAAGTGTTTGCTACGGGCCGAGACGGGATCGATGTGGTCACCGGAGCAGGATTGCTGCGTATCACCCGGCTGCAGGCCGCGGGCAAACGGCCGATATCGGCGTTCGACTTTGTCAATGCCCATGACCTGGACGGTGTCTTGCTTGGCTGACGCAAAGCGACCACCCAAGATCAGTCCGGCCGGTGTTCAGGTGCGCGCCGCGGCTGCCCGCTCGGTGCATGCAGTGCGCGCTGAGGGGCGCTCCCTAACAGACCTGATCGCCCAAAACGCGGCGGAATTCGACCAACGCGATGCCGCGCTTTACCAAGCGCTCTGCTTTGGAACCCTGCGCCTGCTGCCGCGTCTTGATGCGCTCACAGCGCTCTTGCTGAGCCGTTCCCTGCAGCCCGGCGACCTCATCCTGAAGGATTTAATCGCCGTGGGCTTGTACCAATTAACCAGCATGCGCATACCGGAACATGCGGTTGTAGCGAGCACAGTCGCCGCAAGCCGTACTTTGGGCAAAGCGCGAGCGACCGGGTTGGTGAATGCCACCTTACGTCGCTTTCAACGCGAGCGCCCGGCACTGCTGGCATGTATTGCGGATGACCCTGATGCGCGCTGGCTGTTCCCGCACTGGCTGCTGACACGCTTGCAGGCCGCCTGGCCCGACTCTTGGCAGACCATTGTCGACGCCTGCAATAAGCAGGCGCCGATGGCATTGCGTGTCAATCGACTCCGCACCAGCCGTCGCGAATATGCCGCTCTGCTTGCAGCCCAGGGCTTGTCCGCACGGCCGTTGCCAGTGGCGAAACCTGAACCGGGGAGGCTTGATGAGCGCGGCACAATGCCGACGTTCATGCTGGCCCCGGAGTTAGAATTGGAGCATGCGCTGATCCTTGATCAGGCGTTGCCGACGCATGCATTGCCGGGGTATATGGACGGACTCGTGTCGGTGCAGGATGCATCCGCCCAATGGGCCGCGGCTTTGCTGGATGCCCGTGTCGGAGACCAGGTTCTTGACGCCTGCGCGGCGCCTGGCGGCAAAACCGCCCACCTTCTCGAACGCGGTGCGGCTGGGATCAATGTCACCGCCATCGACATCGACCCCGAGCGCTTAAAGACCTTGCAGCAGAATCTCGATCGGCTTGGCTTGAGCGCACGCGTGCAGGTCGCCGATGCATCCAGGGCAAACGCGGATTGGCGCGGGGCGCCTTACCAACGCATTCTGCTGGATGCGCCCTGCTCGGCTACCGGTGTCATCCGGCGACATCCGGATATCAAATGGCTCAGACGCGACGCCGACATCGCCGTATTGGTCTCGACGCAGCGCGCAATGCTCGATGCCCTTTGGCCATTGTTGGCGACAGGCGGGCGGCTGGTCTATGCGACCTGCTCCCTATTACCGGAAGAAAATGACGTTCAGGTGCGCGGTTTTCTGCAACGCCATGCGGATGCTAGCGAACGTCCGATCGTCGCTGCCCGGGGGCTAGCGCGGAATCCGGGCTGGCAATTACTGCCTGAATCCGGCAGCGGCGACGGTTTCTACTATGCCGTGCTGGAGAAATCGTCATGATTTCCCCAGATGCACATCGAACCTGGCGAGCGATCGTGGCCATCAGCCTGTTGCTCTGCACCCTGGTCGCGTTTGCCGCAAAGGAATTCGACGTTATCGACGTCAGTACCCGCCTGGTGGACGACGCTTTTCTGATGGACGCCCAGATCGACTACGAATTCAGCGAGCGCGCCCTCGAGGCCCTTGATAACGGCGTGCCGCTGACGCTCGAGGTGCATATACAAGTACGTCCAGAAGACGCCTGGCTTTGGGAAGCCAGTCTGGTGGATCAGCGCCTGCGTTACCGGATTCGCTATAAACCACTGTCCGAGCGCTATCTCGTTTCGCGTTTGCCCGGCGAGAGCGGACGCACCTATGTTACGCGCGAGGCGGCGATTGAGGCGCTAAGCGAAATTAAAGACTTACAGATTATCAAGTGGCCGCGCCTCGATCCCGATCGGGTCTACCAGATTCATATCCGAGCAGCCCTTGACATCGAGGAATTACCACTGCCTCTGCGGCCCATGGCTTATCTCTACCCGTCCTGGAAACAATCCAGCGCATGGACTAAATGGCCGCTCATCCCCTGAAACCATTACGCCGCTGGCTCGCCCATCCCGGCGCCATCGGCGTTGGACTACTGCTGATTGCCCTGATGGTTGCATTGCACCTGATGAGCAATGCAGTACAGAACTCGGAGTTCCTGAGCCGCGCCTTTGTTCCGCTGCTGACGGTGGTATTGTTTGGCCTATTTGCGTTGGCGCTGATGGTGGGCGTAAATGTGATCCGGCTGGTCTTGAACTATCGGCATCAAACAGTCGGCTCGCGACTCACGGCACGGGTGGTGCTGTTGTTTGCGCTGATCGCACTGCTGCCGCTGGGGGTGGTTTATTACTACTCGCTGGGCTTTCTGCTGCGCGGCATCGACAGCTGGTTCGACGTGGAAATCGACAGCGCCATGGAAGATGCCCTAAAACTGAACCGGGCTTCGCTCGACCTGAACCAACGCGTGTTGATGAAATACAGTGCGCAGCTGCTGGCTGGCGTTGAGGATCGCTCCGCCACCGCGCTGACACTGGCCCTCGACGACTTACGCCGCCAGGCTGGCGCATTGGAGCTGACCGTGTTCGAGCCCAACGGCCAAGTCATCGGCACCGCCATTGATGATCCGACGCAACTGGTGCCCAATCATCCCGAGCGCAAAGTCATGCAGGGGCTGCGCCTGGGTGCTGACTATGTGGGCCTGGAAACCAGCGAGGATGGTGAACTGATCGTGCGCGTATTGGTAAACGACCCGCGTTCGCGACCTTTGCTGCTGCAGGCGATTTTCCCAACTTCGACACGTATCAGCGAACTCGCCGCAAAGCTCGAGGACGCCTACAACCGCTACAGGGAGCTTTCTTTCCTGCGCCGATCCTTGAAATTCAGCTTCTCGCTGACATTGTCGCTGGTACTGGTGTTCGGACTCATGGCGGCACTGCTCGCAGCATTCGCCACCGCACGCCGTCTGGCTGCGCCAGTGGCGGATATTGCACGCGGTACCCGAGAAGTGGCCGCCGGAAATTACGAGCAGCAACTCCCGCTGCCGGCGTATGACGACGAGCTGGCATTTCTGGTCGCCTCGTTCAACGCTATGACTCGTCGCATTGCCCAGGCGCGAGATCATGCTGCAAGCAGCCAGCGGGTGGTAGAGGAACAGCGCAGTTACCTGGAAACCGTGCTGGGCCGACTCTCCAGCGGTGTGATCGCCTTCGATGATGCACTTAATCTGGGTACCCTTAACCACGCATCACGCCAGATCCTGCGCCTGCCCGACATTGGCGACGCGCAACTCTCGCTGGAGGCGCTGGAGGCGGCCCATCCAAGACTCACTCACTGGGGCGAGACGGTGCGTCGACGAATCAAGGCCGGTCAGGAATGGCGAGAGGAGGTGACACTGATCGGCAATGAAGGTCGCCAGGTGCTGATGTGCCGAGGGAGTCCACTGCCCAGCACCGGTGCTCAATCGGTCGGCCATGTGGTAGTGTTCGACGACATCACCAAGCTCATCCGTGCCCAGCGAGACGCGGCTTGGGGAGAGGTTGCACGCCGCCTGGCACATGAGATCAAGAATCCGCTAACGCCTATCCAATTGTCCGCAGAGCGGTTGCGCCATAAACTCTTGCCCAAGCTTCAGGACATGGATGCGCGTCTGGTCGATCGCGCGACTCACACCATCGTGCAGCAGGTGGAAGCGATGAAGGCGATGGTCAATGACTTCGCCGATTATGCGCGCACACCGCAGATGCAAGACGAACCTTTCACGCTGGATACACTGGTCGGCGAGGTCATCGAACTGTACCGCGCCAGCGCCCATCAAATCAGGCTGAATCTCAATGCACCTGGCGCCTTGGTGCGCGGTGATTCAAAGCGCCTGCGTCAGGTGGTACACAATTTGATCAAGAATGCGAGCGAGGCGTTGGAGGGACGGCGCAACGGCTGCATACAGGTGAGTACGAGGCTGATCCAAGGCGATGATGCACCGGCAATCGAACTCAGTCTGGAAGATAATGGCGGCGGCATTCCTAACGAGTTGATCGATCGGCTGTTTGAACCCTATGTAACCTCGAAGGACAAAGGCACCGGCCTAGGATTGTCCATCGTCAAGAAGATTATTGAAGAGCACGGCGGTATCATCGTCGCGGACAATGCGGAACATGGCGCGCGCTTTACGGCACGATTGCCAGTTTGGCGCGCAGATCCGCCCGTATCTGAACCGCCGCCCCGGCAAATAGGAGCATCATGAGCGCGACCCATATTCTCGTTGTGGACGACGAGCCAGACATTCGTGAAACGGTGCAGGATATCCTCGAGGATGAAGGCTACATCGTAAGCAACGCCGAGAACGGCGGAGCAGCCCGGCACGCCCTGCGCGAGCGCCGGCCCAATCTAATGCTGCTCGATATCTGGATGCCCGACCTCGACGGCATCAGCCTGCTCAAAGAATGGGCGGAAGAAGAAGGCCTACCATGCCCGGTGATCATGATGTCCGGCCACGGGAGCGTGGAAACGGCGGTAGAGGCAACGCGCTTGGGAGCCTACGACTTCCTCGAAAAACCGCTGTCCATGGCCAAGCTGCTTCTCACTGTGGAGCGTGCGCTGGAGGCGGACAAACTGGAGCGCGAGAACATCGGTCTGCGCCGGCGCACGCCGCTGGTGCAGGAGCCTGCTGGGCGTTCTGCGGCAATGCAAAGGCTACGCGAGCAGGTCAAGCGCATCGCTCAACATGATACCTGGGTCTTGATCACCGGTGAGGCCGGTGCCGGTCGCGAGACTTTCGCGCGTTTTTTACACTCGCAGAGTGCCCGCAAGGATCGGCCGTTCGTAGATCTCGGTGTTTCCGCCATCGCCCGTGGCAACGCCGCCCGTGAACTCCTGGGCAGCGAGCAAGACGGCCATGTCCACTACGGCAGCCTGGAACAGGCCGCTGGCGGCACTTTATTGCTCGACGAGGTCGCCGATATGGATCTTGAAGCCCAAGGCCAACTGCTTGGCGCACTGGATACCGGCTCATTTCTGCGCGTAGGCGGCAGCAATCCGGTCGCCATTGATGTGCGCATCGTCGCAATCACCCAGCGCGACCTGAAGGAGGAAGTTCGCGCTGGCAGCTTTCGAGAGGATCTTTTCTATCATCTCAACGTGGTGCCATTACATATCCCCCCGTTACGAGAGCATGCCGAGGATATTCCGGAACTCCTGACCTATTATGTTGATTACTTTGCCACCCACGATAAGCTGCCATATCGGCGCTTCAGCGTCGGTGCACAAAATTATCTGCGTAACTACAACTGGCCCGGCAACATCCGTGAGCTGAAAAATCTGGTACAGCGGGTGCTCATCCTTGGTGCTGGCGACGAGGTGACGCAGAGCGAGGTCGAGTCTGCATTAGGCTCGACGCTGCCGGTGCCGACACAGCCCCCGGAGGGTCTGGTTTCCTTCGACCAACCGCTGCGGCAGGCTCGCGAGCAGTTCGAAAAAGCTTATCTGGAGTACCAGCTCGCAAAACACGTTGGCAATGTTAGTAAGATGGCAAAGGAAGCCGGTATGGAGCGCACTCATCTTTATCGCAAGCTCCGCTCGCTAGGCATCGAAATCAAGGAACGCCGTTGATTACCAACCCTGTATCCAAGCTCGAGCAACAGGCGCGACCCAGCCTCGATCCTATGTTCTGCGACACGGCCGGCGCATGAAAATTCTTATTCTTGGTGCTGGACAGGTCGGCCATTCAGTGGCAGAGAACCTGGTCAGCGAGTCCAACGACATCACGGTTGTGGACGTCCAAAACGAACGCCTGCGCGAGCTTGCCGATCGTTTCGATCTGCGCACTGTTCAGGGTCACGGTGCCCATCCTGATGTTCTCCAGCGCGCTGGCGCCGAGGATGCCGACATGATCATCGCGGTGACCAACAGTGATGAAACCAACATGGTCGCATGCCAGGTGGCTTACACGCTGTTCCATACTCCAACCAAGATCGCTCGGGTCCGCGCACCGAGCTTTTTGGAACAACAAAACCTGTTTGGCCCCGATGCCTTACCCATTGATGTGCGTATCAGCCCAGAGCAGCTGGTTACTGATTATATCCTGCGCTTGATCGAGAACCCCGGCACCCTACAGGTTACTGACTTTGCGAACGATCGCGTGCGGCTGGTAGCGGTACGCGCCTACTATGGCGGTCTGCTAGTGGGTCACGAACTGCGTACGCTGTATGAGCACATGCCTCAGGTGGATGTGCGGGTGGCTGCCATCTATCGTCACGATCGCGCCATTCAACCGGATGGCGACACGGTTATCGAGGCCGATGACGAGGTTTTTTTCATCGCCGCCCCGCAGCACATCCGCTCGGTCATGGGCGAGCTCAGGCGTTTGGAAAAGCCCTACAAGCGATTGACTTTTGCTGGCGGCGGCAATATTGGTACAAGGCTGGCGCGCGCCACTGAGCGCGACTACCGAGTCAAGGTCATCGAGCACAATTTAGGACGCTGTAAGCAAATCGCCGAGGTGCTGGAGCGCAGTATCGTATTACACGGCGATGCCGCCGATGAGGAGCTGTTATTGGAGGAAAATATCGAGGATACGGATGTATTCTGTGCCGTGACCAACGATGATGAGGCGAACATCTTATCGGCCATGCTGGCCAAGCGCCTTGGTGCGCGCAAGGTAATGGCATTGATCAATCGTACGGCATACGTGGATTTGGTTCAGAGCGGTCCTATCGATATTGCCATCTCGCCGCAGCAGGCCACGATTGGCAGCTTACTCAAGCACATCCGTCGCGGCGATGTGGTGGTAGTACACTCATTGCGTCGTGGCGCTGCCGAGGCCATCGAGGCCATCGCCCACGGCGATCAAAGCTCGAGCAAGGTGGTCGGGCGCCCGATTGAGGCCATCAGCCTACCCAAAGGGACTGACATCGGCGCCATCGTGCGCGGCGATGAGGTCATTATTGCCCACCACGACGTCATCATCGAGTCAGAGGATCATGTAATCTTGTTCCTGCAAGATAAACTCAAGGTACCCCAGGTGGAGAAACTGTTCCAAGTCGGAGTCACATTCTTCTGATGGACAGAAGACGGCAATCGATCCCGTTGCCGAGCATTGCCGGTCGCATCAACCAAAGTCTTCCTCCCGCGGCACCCAGCGCCAAGCCATGAAACGATTCATCGCCGTCCAGACCGTGCTGGGCCTGTTGCTGATGGTCTTCAGCATCACCATGTTACCGCCGGCATTGGTGGCTTTAGCCTATGGCGACGGTTCTGGCATGCCATTCGTCTACGCCTTTTTGGTCATTCTTGGTATAGGTATGCTGATCTGGCTGCCGGTGGCGCATAGACGCCAGGAATTGCGTATACGCGATGGCTTCTTAGTGGTGGTGCTGTTTTGGGTTGCGCTCGGCTTATCTGGCGCGCTGCCATTCTGGATTTCACCGGAACCGGATTTGTCCCTGACGGATTCCATATTCGAGTCCTTATCCGGCCTGACGACCACCGGAGCGACGGTGATCCTCGGCATTGATGAATTGCCGCATTCGATGCTCTGGTATCGCCAGCAACTGCAATGGTTCGGCGGCATGGGTATCATCGTGTTGGCGGTAGCAGTGCTGCCGATGCTCGGTGTCGGCGGCATGCAGTTATATCGTGCAGAAACCCCAGGGCCAATCAAAGATACCAAACTGACCCCTCGCATCACCGAAACGGCTAAGGCCCTGTGGTACATTTACCTCGGTCTTACCATCGCCTGCGGCTTAGCCTATTGGGCCGCCGGTATGAACGCCTTCGACGCCATCGGCCACGCCTTCTCCACTGTTGCCATCGGCGGCTTCTCCACCCATGATGCCAGTATCGGCTACTACGAGAGCAGGCTGATCGAGATGATCGCGGTGGTGTTCATGCTCCTCTCTGGGGTGAACTTTGCGTTACATTTCATCGTTGTTCGCGACAAAAACCCTCTGGTTTATGTTCGCGACAGCGAATTTCGCTTCTATCTCTTCATGATGGTGTTGGCGACCGCAATCGTCACCGTTGCGTTATTCCGGACCGATACGTATATCAGCTGGGGAGATTCCTTCATCAAAGGGCTGTTTCAAGTCGTCTCCATCGGCACCACCACTGGTTTCACCACCGCCGAGTTCTATTATTGGCCGCCTTTCACCGGGATCCTGCTGCTATTCCTTGCTTTCGTCGGCGGCTGTGCAGGCTCCACAGGTGGCGGAATCAAGGTGATCCGTTTCCTGCTATTGATCAAGCAGGGCATGCGCGAGATCGAACGCCTAATTCATCCCAACGCACAATTGCCAGTTCGCGTCGGTGGCAAGGTTGTCAACCATCGCATCGTCGACGCGGTCTGGGGTTTTTTCTCCCTGTACGTTGCGGCATTTACGTTTATGTATCTTGCATTAGCCGCCACCGGGCTGGATCTATTAACCGCATTCTCGGCGGTTGCTGCTTGCATCAATAACCTGGGTCCCGGGCTGTCCACCGTTGGTGCCGACTATCACGATATGCATGATGCCGGCATCTGGATTTTGTGCTTTGCTATGTTACTCGGCCGCCTGGAGATCTTTACGTTGTTGGTGCTGTTAGCGCCGGCCTTTTGGAAGCGATGATTGCGCAACCTAAGCGGAGGTGATGCACATGAACGCAATACCGAGCAGCTATCTGAATCTGATCAATCCGCTCATCGAAGCTGCCCGTGGCTTTGTTGAAAGCGGCGATCACCTAGCGCCCTTTGCGTTCATCGGCAACCTGTCTGGAGGCGGTACCTTTCCTGTCATCTTGGCTACCGGCAGCACGCTGGAGAAGGACAAATCGGCACGCGCCGTCAAGCAGTTGGCCGAGTTGCATCAGGCGGATTTCATCTTCACAATCATGGAGGCCTGGTTGCTGCCACCGGAGCACGCCGACCATTTCAATCAGATCATCAAGCAGTTTGGCTCCATTGCGGCTACCCCTTTCCGGCTCGACGTGGTGTCGCTGACCTTGCAGACAAGGCATGGGCTTTGGGCTGCTCAGATTCCGATCGAAAAACTGCCCTCGAAGAGCGGAAGAACGTTCGGGGAGCCCGATTTTCACCATTTCAGTTCCGCTGAAGGCCGCTTTGCCGATTTACTGCCGATCTGTGCAGATGGTGCAGGCCCCACCGGTACGTTGCATTGACCTGCGAACAGCCGCGGGCCTTAGAAGCTGTTTGGAAATTGCTGTATCAATGACTTACGCGACCCGGTCAGGTGTCCGAATGCCGAATGTCGCCCGAAACTGCGCCGTTCGCCTACTGACGACGGCCGTGACACCCTAGGGGCAGGCGTTTCCAAGAGTTTCCAAACAGCTTCTTGGGCGATTGCCGGAGAGAAACAGACCAGCTGGCGCCGGATTCTCGTTCGCCTTCTTCGACGCGGCAACCCGCCCATAGTCGCTCTATGGGCGGGTTGCCGCAACCTCGATGCCGGACGAGAAGGGGTACTGCCTTCAAAGAATGTAAGGATTCACCGCAGAGTGCGCAGAAAGGCTAAGGCGAATGCATCCCTTTACTCTGCGTTTTCTGCGTCTCCGCGGTGAATCAAACTTCATCATGGTTGAATAGCTGAACATCCTACGCAGGCAGCACCCACGAGAAGACAAGCCAAGTGGTAGGTTTCTCGACAGAAATCGGCTTATGCCCACTGGTGTAAGCAAGACCTTCGCATCAGGAAAAACGGGCCTTGATCATCATCGGGCGATGGTCGAAATCGCGGAACTCACAATTCATCCCCAGGCCATTCCTAGTCGGATTTGTTGCTGCTCCGGGTCACGGGAAGTACCGACAGCTCCGAGCGCACCAGCGCGTAATCTTCGTCGCGGGCGCCGCTGAGGGTGGTTGCGGTCTGTTGCTCTGAGATTCCGAGTCCATTCAGCGTCTCGGCTGCAAGACGCAAGCTGGCTTCCACCGCCTCCGGCAGCGCCTTGCTGGCACCGGCACGATACAGCGCATCGCAGATGGTCAGATCGCGGGCGCGCGCAATGATCTTGGCGTTCGGTGTGCGGGCGCGGATCAGAGCAGTCGCATTGACAGCAGCTTGGGCGTCATCGATGGTGATCACCACCAGTTCAGCACGCTCTACATCCGCCACATCCAATAAATGTGGGTCGCAAATATTGCCGAAATAAACTGGATAGCCATCGTTGCGCCAACTCGCAACCAGTTCGGCATTCGCGTCGAAGGCGATGTAACGAATGCCGTATGTGGACAGAATGGCGCCGATCGTATGCCCAACGCGTCCGTAACCAGAGATGATCACGCGTGGGGATGAGGCCGGGTCGGCCTGGTATTTGAACTCATCCTGTACGCCAACATCGTTTTGCGGCAGGCGGCTGGCCAGTAAATTGCCGAGTTTGACCAACAGCGGTGTTAGCAGCATGCTCAGCGAAATCACCGATACGGCCATCAAAAACACCCGATCATCAATGATCTGCAATGCCTTGGCAGCCCCAAACAGCACAAAGCCGAATTCTCCTGCCTGGGACAGCAAAAAGGCAACGCGCAACGCCGTCGCCTGTGATTTGCCAAACCCAAGACACAGCAGATAAAGCAATATCAGCTTGATGGCCAACAATGCCAGCACATGTTGCGTAAACAGCCATGGATGATCGGCGAGCACGGTAAGATCTACGGACATGCCGACGGCAACGAAAAACAGGCTCATCAACAAACCTTTGTGAGGCTCGACGCTGGCCCCGATCTGCACACTGTAGCGTGAACCAGACAGCATGATCCCCATTAAGAATGCGCCCAGCGCCATGGACATACCAGCCATATCCATAGCCCAGGCGGCGATGAAAACCGACGACATGACCACCAGGAAAAATGCCTCCTGGTTATGTTTTCGTGCCATCAGGTCGAGCACATAGGGGACCAGATAGCGACCGCAAAGCAGCACCAGGCCAAGCATCAGACCAATGACGCCCAGCTGTTCCCAGAATGATGGACCGGATGGCAGCGGACCATGCTCGACAAGCACAGGCATCAGCGCGATCATGGGAACCACCGCCAGATCCTGCATCAACAAGACCGCAAAAGATGTTTGACCATGATGGGTCGCAATCTCTCCTTGGTCATGGAGGAGTTGCAGCACCAAGGCCGTGGATGATAGCGCAAGGCTCAGCCCAATCAGGATCGCAATCGGCCAATCATCGACGAACAGGCGAAAATAAAACGCCAGGGCTAGGCCTGCGGTCAGAATTTGTAATGTTCCAAGCCCGAACAGGGCACGGCGCATTTCCCAGAGGCGACGTGGATACATCTCCAGACCGATCACGAACAATAGCAGTACAACACCTAATTCGGTGAAGTGGCGCAGATCCTCGACGTGACTGGTGATCGAAGGTCCAATGGCGTTGATCAGTATGCCAGCAACCAGCAGGCCAAGAATCGAGCCAAGCCCGAAGTGCCGGAACAGCGCGACGGCGATCGCGGAGACGACCAGCAGGAGGGTGGCGGAATAGACGAAAGATTTGGGATCCATTGCGTTTAGATAAGATGATCGCGTCAATGATCGAAACGTACAGCAAGAGGCCCTTCCTGCATGGCCGCAATCTGTTCGCGCAGGGCCAGCAGGTGGTCTTGCCAATAGCGCTGTTCGTCAAACCAGGGGAACGCGGCCGGAAATGCCGGGTCAGCCCAGCGGCGTGCTATCCAGGCGGCGTAGTGGATTTGGCGCAAGGTACGCAGTGCCTCGAGCAGATGCAATTCGCGCAGATCGAAATCGCGGAACTGGCAGTAGCCTTCCAGTACGTGGTTCAGTTGCTGTGTCATGTCATCGCGATCACCGGACAACAGCATCCATAGGTCTTGCACCGCGGGGCCAGTGCAAGCGTCGTCCAGGTCGACGAAGTGAGCTCCGTCGTCGGTCCAAAGCAGATTGCCGCGGTGGCAGTCGCCATGCAAGCGGATCGGGCAGCAGCGACCAGCACGTTGGAAGCAGGCACGGATTTCGTCCAACGCATGTGCGAGAACGCCACGGTAAGGCAGTTCCAAGTCGCTTGGGATCCAGCCCGCATCGAGCAAATAGGCGCCGGGCTCCTCACCAAAGCTCTGGATGTCCAGAGTTGGGCGACAGTGGAATGGCTTGGTCTCGCCGATCAGGTGCATGCGACCCAGCAGGAGCCCGATTCGTCGCAGCACGCTCGGGTCATCGAGTTCCGGGGTGCGTCCGCCTCGGCGCTGGGTAAGCGAGAAGCGATATCCGGCACAGCGCAGCAAGGTCTGTCCGTCCAACACCAAAGGCGGGACGGCTGGGATCTCCTGTGCGGCAAGTTCCAACGTGAAGTCATGCTCTTCGAGAATCGCCGCATCGCTCCAGCGCCCGGCGCGGTAGAACTTGGCGATCAGCGGTGCGCTCTCTTCGATACCGACCTGATAGACGCGGTTCTCATAGCTGTTCAAGGCCAGTAAGCGACCGTCCACCCGATATCCCACTGACTCGACGGCATCCAGCACTCGGTCCGGGGTCAGGCCAGCATAAGGCGTTTCGCTGGCGTCTTGTGTGTCAAGAGTGGACATGCCTTAGTCGCGCAGCGCTCGGCCAAGGGAAAGCAACAGCAATTCGGCATCCGAAAGCTTGGCGCGTTCGGTGATCATTGCGCGCAGCTGGGCTGGTTCGTCGGTGATCAGGTTATCGACACCGTAGTCGAGCATACGCGCCATGTCGGCCGGATCATTGACGGTCCAAACATGGGTCTGCAATCCTGCCCGGCGATTTGCTCGCACCCGTTTCGCCGTGACCTGGTGGAGATTCATGCTCAACAGGTCGACATCGAGTTTCCTTGTGTCGCCCACCGCCACCGATACGATCTGTCCGATGCGCAGCTCCGGCGCCAGTTCGCGTACTCGCGCCAGACCTTGTTGACTGAGCGATGTGATGATGCAGCGTTCGGCAAAATCCGCCTGCTGCACCAAATCGACGACACGCTCTGCAAGCTGTTGGTCATGGCCGTTGAACTTGAGTTCAATGTTAAGATCAATTCTACGTCCGGCGGCGATCAGCGCTTCCTCGAGGGTTAGAATCCGCTCACCGAAAAAGTCCTCTGAAAACCAGCGTCCAACATCGACACGGCGTAGGTCTTGGTATTTGGCATTCCAAATCTTGGTCGGCAATCCGGCGACGCGCATCAGATCGGTGTCGTGCAGCAACACGACCACTCCGTCGGCGGTCTCCTGCACATCGATCTCGGCATAGTCCGCGCCATCGGTGATTGCCCGGTGTATCGCCGACAATGAATTTTCAGGAGCATACCTGGAACTGCCGCGGTGTGCGGTCACCTTGACATCTTGGCCGATGCGCAGATCCTGGAGTTTGTTTTGCGCAATCAACAAGGCTCCTCCCAGCAGAACGGCAAGCAGTACGATGATCGTCCAACGCGGCATGCGCGCGGCCTTTGCCGCACGCTCCCAGCGCTCCGCTGGCAGGCCATCGACGCCGAGAATTTTAAGATAAAGATGAACGATCAGCACGGCGTAGACGGTCAGCACCAGGAAGGACATCAATGCGGTCAATGCCAACAGCAAAGCGAGGGACAGCGCACTGGCGAAGATCAGGGCTCGGATACCCTGTATAGCGCCGAGTAATTTCTCGACCAGCTGGTCGGAAAGCCAGAGCACTGCTGCCGATATCACCAGGGCCAGCATGAGATTGATGACCAACAAGGCCAATGCACGCAAACGATGTCCGCGTATCAATTCCTGGGCACGGCGCAAGGCAGACCGGCCAGTTTCGCCCTCGTACAGGCAGACTGGAATCGTCAACGCCCATTCCACCAGATAGCGACATATCACGCCAGCCGCGATGCAGCCAAGTAGCCCCCCGATGAGCAGAGCATACCGCAATTCCGGCGGACGATTGGTCAGATACCAGCTGATGTCATGATCATTGAGCAACGTCAGATAGGTGAATGCGGCAATGGCCGCGAGCGGCAGCAGCCAGGCGAGCAGAATGCCGGCCTGCCACAGCGCCAGAAGCAACAGCCGCGGCAATGCCGACAGCACTGTGGCAAGGGCGTCCATCCATCTGGTCGAGCGCCCACCGCTGGCGCCGGAGGCAATATGCATCAGACCGGCCTGTTCGGCGTAAATACTGGTGAGCGTAAAGGTCAAGGCCAACAGCGCGAACAGCAGCCCTGGTATTGACAGGGCGAATTCCACGATTGCCTCGTTGGCGATGCTAAGGCTGCCGCTGCTCAGAATCAGCCGACTTAGCACGAAGGCCATGAGCGGCACCAGCATTGCAGCTCCCAGAGCCTTGTATACCAGGTCATAGATTAGAGCGGAGCGAATCGAGCGGCCGAACAGCGCCTGCGCGTAGACGTCGTACCAGGTATCGGAGAAGCTCATCGCGATGCCGTCGACCCGCGTCCGGGCTCAGGTCGAAGTCCAGTATCCGCATTGACTTCGGATTGCGAATCAGGTTCTGAACCAAGCAGAAAAACAGACGAATCGGCGCGCTTCATCTCGATTTCCGCGCGCTGGGCATTGGCGCGGACGACCGGAGCCAGGGTCAGCCCTTGAGCCAGGATGGAAAACACCACGACGATATAGGTAACCGTGACCAACAGGTCGCGAACTTCGCCTTCCGGCAACGATAGAGCGAGCGCCACCGAGATACCGCCGCGCAACCCGCCCCAAGTGAGGATGGTAATCACCGCGGGCGAAAAATTGCGAAAGCGATGCAGCAGAGCAATCGGGATGCCGGTGCTGATGGCACGGGCGATCAGCACGAGTGCAATCGCCAGCAGACCGGCCGTCAGATACTGAGCATTGAACGTCAACACCAGAACCTCCAGCCCAATGAGTACGAACAACACGGCATTCAATATCTCATCGACCAGTTCCCAAAAAGTATCCAGGTGTTGACGGGTGGTGTCGGACATGGCTCCTTTGCGGCCCTGGTTGCCGATCAGCAGACCGGCGACGACCACGGTAATGGGCGCCGAGAGATGAAAATGCTCCGCCAACGCATAGCTGCCCGTGGCAAGAGCCAGGGTCACCAAGACCTCGACTTGATAATGATCCACATGACGCAGCATCAGATAGGCAAGTCCGCCGATAGCCAGTCCAAACAGAAGACCACCAATGGCCTCGAACGCGAATAGCTCGAATACATCCATAATGGTGACTTGCTCGCCACCGCTGGCGATCTCGAATAGCACCAGGAAAACAACGACCGCGACGCCGTCGTTGAACAAAGATTCTCCGGTAATCTTGGTCTCGAGGCTCTTGGGAGCGCCAGCGCTTTTCAAAATGCCAAGTACGGCGATTGGATCGGTCGGGGCGATCAATGCACCGAACAATAGGCAATAGATGAATGGAACATCAAGCCCTAGCAGGAGAAAAATCGCATAGGCGCCAACGCCCACTAAGACTGTCGAACAGAGTACGCCAAGGCTAGCCAGTAAGGCGATGGCCCATTTTTGCGACGCCAGATCCGACAATTTGACATGCAAAGCTCCAGCAAACAGCAGAAAGCTCAACATGCCGTGCAGGACGGTTGCATCAAAATCGATGTCGTTCAGCATCTGTTGGGCATCCGACTCGAGTCCGTCGCTAAAGGGCAGCGGCAGTAGCAGGAACAGCGATAACAGCAGGGCGATCAGCATCAGGCCGATTGCCGTCGGCATCTTCAGAAAACGCACGTTGAACCAACTGAACAGGGCCGACAAGCTGATCAAAATCGCAATAATGTCGGTCAGTTGCATGAGATTTGATGCTCCTTTGCGGCGGATGTTCGGTGAAGATGACGCCATGTGTCGATGATCAAGCCAGCTGCCGATTATGCCGATCTTAAAGGCGAGCCGCTGCGTGGGCGTTGGTCTGCACTGGCGCGTAACTCATATGCTGATGGTTGCCCGCCCAGCTTGACAAAGATTAAATCAGGAACTAAAACTATTACTTATAATATCTTAAAGAACTTTTGGAATAATTCACTTTAATGTTTTTCCGCGGTCTGCTCTACACTTTGATTCTCGCCATGACCTGCTATGGCTGTGCCAGCTCTACATCGCGGACCTACAGGGTAGCCGGCGAGCAGTTCGACCTCAGCAAACTTGGCAAACAGCGGGCGAACGTGGTCATGGCCGCATTGTCGCAGGTGGGTACTCCTTATGTTTACAGTGGCGCGACTCCGGGGCAAGCGCTTGATTGCAGCGCGCTCACTCAATACGCATACAGCGCGGCCGGGATCAGCATTCCGCGCGTATCCACCGCGCAGAAAGCTTCCGCAAGGCCAGTGGAGCAACAGCCCGAACCCGGCGATTTGGTGTTCTTCAAGACTGGCCCTAATCAGTATCATGTGGGCATGATGGTTGATCACGATCGCTTCGTGCACGCATCAACGTCGAAAAAACGAGTTCGGTTGTCGCATCTCGAGCAACACTATTGGCAACAGCGCTATCTTGGCGCCGGCACTTATCTGCATTAGCAATTTCGCCCCTTGTTGAAACGTTGTCGATCGGCTGCTGTCTCATTGCTCGCAGATGGTACGCTGGAATGCGGCGACAAAGCCAGTCCTTGGTGCTCGCGTTTTTCACGGCCATCGTGCACAATGTGCGGCGGTCCGGAGGGTGAAGTTACCCTGCGGTACCTCCAACTCGATCACTATTCCACGTCAGAAGGAGACGTCAGAATGTCTGAAAATAAGCCGATGAATAAGAGCCGTCGAGAGGCGATGAAGGTGATGCTGGGCGGGTTGGCAACCGTGCCGCTGATGAACCTCGTAGGTATGGCCGCTGCCCAAGCCGAGGAGCTGCCGCGTGTCGACGCCGCAACTGATCCAACTGCAAAGGCGCTGAAATATTCTGAGGATGCAACCAAGGCGGACCGCGCTGCCGCGGCACGGCCAGGCTTGGCGCCAGAAGAGCAGCATTGCGCCAACTGTCAGTTCGTGCTCGCCGATGCAGGCGAGTGGCGTCCATGCAGCCTATTCCCGGGCAAGGCCGTCAATGAGAATGGTTGGTGCGCCTCCTGGACGCTCAAAGCCGGCTAAGGAACATGCCGGAGGGTAATCTACCAACTGGCGCCAGATTCTCGTTCGCCTATGCGAAGCGGCAACCTGCTGATAGTTATTCTATAGGCGGGTTGCCACAACATCGATGCCGGACGAGAGGACAAGCCTGGTAGTCTAATTCTCCGGAGAAATCGCCTAAGGTACACGGAAGCTGCCTCGATGCTGCGGGGCAATTCTGCCCCGCGCCATGCCTCCATCCGGGAGAAAAGTAGCCTTCGGCAAGCTGAGTCCAAAGCTGGATCCAGAGTTGGGTCCAGAAAAAATCTATCATTCAAATGACTACCCCTGATGTACATCGGTGAGGCAAATCGTCGCGATTGGGTTCTACCTATGTAACGCTCGATCGTCCGAACAACCCGTTTCTCTACCACCCCAGCTCAATCCGAGTCTCTACCGCTTACCATGCCCGCGTAGAGCACTCGAAAGACATTGCTTCATCTAGCAATTGTTTCAATCTCAGCTTAGATTAATACATAGATCAGCGGCGACATCATTTTCCTTAGGACTTTGGCGATTGCCGGAAAGAAATAGACTAACTGGCGCCGAATTCTCGTTCGCCTTCGCGAAGTGGCAACCCGCCCATGATCGCTCTACAGGCGGGTTGGCCTTGTTCATAAGCTCGGCCAAGGCTTGGGGTTAGCCTCGAACGCCCCAGTATTTTAACTTTATAACCAACGTCTTACGGAAACGCCACAAGCACCCGCTCGTCAGTTGGTCGAAGTTATGAACAAGGCCGGCGGGTTGCCGCAATGTCGAGGTCGCAGAGAAGACAAACTAGGTGGTCTATTCCTCGACAGAAATCACCTTGGTCTCGGTCGTTGTCAAGTGCTATCAACGAACGCATATGCCTAAACCTAAGTCGAGTAGCCGCCGATGGCTTGACCGCCACACGAAAGATCCTTACGTTCAGCGAGCCCAACGGGAAGGCTATCGGTCCCGGGCTGCCTACAAACTGCTCGAATTGCAGCGGCGTGACAAATTGATCCGCCCTGATATGCGGGTAGTCGATCTCGGCGCAGCCCCGGGTAGCTGGTCACAAGTCATCCTGCCCTTGGTGGGCCGGAGGGGGCGAGTGATCGCGCTGGATCGACTGGCGCTAGATCCGATTCCTGGCGTGGAAATCATCCAAGGCGATTTTCACACCGATGAAGTGTTATCACATCTCATTGACATGCTGAACGGTGAGTCCTTGGACCTTGTGCTTTCCGACATGGCCCCAAACGTTACTGGTATGAAAGCAATAGATCAGCCACGTCTGATCCTCCTTGCCGAGCTGGTTCTAGAATTTACTCAATCGATGCTGAAACCTGGCGGCTCCATGGTAGTCAAAGTCTTTCACGGCGAAGGATTCGATGAATATCTCGCTGCAACGAGGCGATCCTTTCGCCAAGTTGTCAGCCGGAAGCCGGAAGCATCGCGATCACAAAGCCGTGAGCTTTACTTGGTAGCAAAGGGACTTCGCGTAGAACCGACATAACGGGCGTGGGTTATCTGGAATCTAGGCCATCCTTCATCAGACGAAAACAGATAATATAGTATGCTGGTGAAATCATATGTCGATGCCATGTTATTAACCATGTTCATCGCCGTCATCCATCCTGAGGCGATTTTACTCTACCGCTCGGATAATAATGATCACGCTTCGGCGGGAACGCCGGGTACGGTCCTAATCTTATGAGGCTAATGCCGTGAGTGACATGGCGAAAAATCTAATCCTTTGGATAGTCATCGCAATTGTCTTGATGTCTATCTTCAACAATTTCACCGCAACGCAAACTGCACCTCGCACCCTCGCCTATTCTGACTTCATCGACCAAGTCCGCGAAGGCCAGGTGAAGGAAGTCACAGTGCAAGGTAAAACGATCGAAGGTGTCGGCGAAAACGGCCAACGATTCACTACCTATAGTCCTGGCGACGACGGCATGGTTGGGGATTTACTCAACAATAATGTCGAAATCAAGGCGGCACCGCCAGAGAAGCCCTCGATGCTGATGCAAATTCTCATCAACTGGTTCCCGCTATTTATCTTAATTGGCCTATGGATCTTCTTTATGCGCCAGATGCAAGGTGGTGCTGGAGGTAGAGGTGCCATGTCCTTCGCTAAGAGTCGGGCGCGAATGCTGAGCGAAGATCAGGTCAAGGTTACCTTTGCCGATATGGCTGGGGCTGAAGAGGCTAAGGAAGAGGTTGTTGAAGTCGTCGACTTCCTGCGCGATCCTTCGAAATTTCAGAAGCTCGGCGGTAAAATTCCCAAGGGAGTTTTGATGGTGGGGCCACCAGGTACTGGTAAGACCCTGCTTGCCCGCGCAATTGCTGGAGAGGCCAAGGTTCCCTTTTTCACGATTTCCGGCTCTGATTTCGTTGAAATGTTTGTCGGAGTAGGTGCATCGCGCGTACGAGACATGTTCGAGCAAGCGAAAAAACATGCTCCGTGCATCATATTCATCGACGAAATCGACGCCGTAGGACGACACCGTGGTGCTGGCCTGGGCGGTGGTCACGATGAGCGTGAGCAGACTCTAAACCAACTGCTAGTGGAGATGGACGGCTTTGAAGGTAATGAAGGCGTCATCGTCATTGCTGCAACCAATCGACCTGACGTACTCGATCCTGCGCTTCTGCGGCCGGGGCGTTTTGATCGTCAAGTCGTCGTGCCGTTACCAGACGTGCGCGGTCGTGAGCAAATCCTGAAAGTTCACATGCGTAAGGTACCTACGGCAGAAGATGTCATCGCTTCAGTCATCGCTCGTGGCACCCCAGGCTTCTCGGGTGCCGATCTAGCTAATCTGGTGAACGAGGCAGCACTTTTTGCCGCTCGGTCGAACAAGAGACTGGTCGACATGGAAGATCTGGAAAAGGCCAAGGATAAGATCATGATGGGTACCGAGCGACGCTCCATGGTCATGTCCGACGACGAGAAAAAGTTAACTGCTTACCATGAGTCAGGTCACGCTATTGTCGGTCGGCTAGTTCCGCAACACGATCCAGTGCACAAGGTGAGTATTATTCCGCGCGGTAGAGCGCTGGGTGTTACGCTGTTTCTTCCAGAGGACGACCGCTTTAGCTACAGTAAGCAACGACTGGAAAGTTCAATCTCCAGTCTATTCGGTGGGCGTATTGCCGAAGAACTGATCTTCGGCCTCGACATGGTGACGACTGGTGCATCCAATGACATACAGCGAGCAACGGAAATCGCTCGAAACATGGTTACGCGCTGGGGTCTATCTGACAAGCTAGGTCCGCTGACCTACAGTGAAGACGAACAAGAAGTCTTCCTTGGTCATTCGGTAACTCAGCACAAATCGGTGTCTGACGAGACCTCGCACCTAATCGATAAGGAAGTACGCAACGTCATCGATCGCAATTTCGAACGTGCCAAGACTATCCTCACAGAACATATGGACGAACTGCACGCGATGGCCAATGCACTCATAAAGTACGAAACCATCGACGCAGACCAGATCCAAGACATTATGGAAGGTAAAGAGCCGCGCCCACCGAAACAGTGGACCAGCGATATCTCCCCACCAGGTGCAGGAGGTGAAACGCCAACACCTGGAGGCGATGGCAAAACCGCTGGCGGCAAATCAGCCGGTGGCCCAATCGGTGGCCCTGCCAGCGAGCATTGAATCCAAGCATTGACTGGCTCGGAGTAATAGAAAATCAGGTACCTTCGGTGGGCTAAGAAAAAATCATCTTAGCCCACCTTCGTCGCCTGCATCGGCCATCAATAAACACCCTCGTTAGCACAGCAAGCGCAACCCATGCTGCTCAATAGCAGGACTCAATCCTTGGATCTGAGCGTCCCTCGCATCATGGGTATCCTAAATGTCACCCCCGATTCGTTTTCGGACGGGGGTGATTTTTTTCTATTCGATGCGGCTCTGCGACATGCCGAGCAAATGCTTGCTGAAGGCGCCGACATCATTGATGTGGGCGGTGAATCCACAAGGCCTGGTTCTGCCAGCGTACCAACCGACGAAGAATTGCGCCGCGTGATTCCAGTAATTGACGCTATCGTGCGGCGCTTCGGTGCCCTAGTGTCGGTAGACACCTCGAAGCCTGAAGTAATGCGTGCGGCTGCCGACGTCGGCGCTGGAATGATCAATGACGTACGCGCGCTTCAGGCTGATGGGGCGCTTGACGCGGCTCGCTATGCCGAGGTCCCTATTTGTCTGATGCACATGCAAGGGCAGCCGCGGACCATGCAACATGATCCCCGCTACGATGACGTCATGACCGATATAAAACGGTTTTTTCATCAGCGGATATCAGCCTGTGCCGAGGCAGGTATTCAGCAAAACCGGCTTCTCATCGATCCTGGGTTTGGTTTTGGCAAGACCTTGGCGCATAATCTACAGATCCTTGGTAACCTGCACCGTTTCGTCGATCTATGCGCACCGATAGTTGTCGGCTTTTCGCGCAAATCGATGCTTGGAGCACTCACGGGGCGAGCACCCGGCGATCGCCTTGCCGCAAGTTTAGGTGCCGCCCTGTTGGCTGTTCAGCGCGGCGCGGCCATTGTTCGGGTACACGACGTGGCGCCAACTGTTGATGTCCTCTCCGTGTTGCGCGCCATAGCCGACTCGGATGCTGGCATTGCACAGGCCCAACATGTTGAACAGCATTCGACCCCGATGTGAATACACCGCGAAGAGTTTGTGATGTACGGAGTAGTAGGTGAAGCGTAAATATTTCGGCACAGATGGAATCCGAGGGCGAGTCGGAGAACCGGCCATCAGCCCTGATTTCGTTGTCAAGCTGGGCTGGGCCGCAGGGCGAGTGCTCGGCGGGGAACGCGGAGGTAAAGTCTTGATCGGAAAAGATACAAGAATCTCCGGCTATATGTTCGAGTCAGCCCTGCAAGCGGGTCTGGTGGCCGCTGGGGTGGACATTCGCCTGCTTGGCCCGATGCCAACCCCCGGGGTTGCCTACTTGACACGCACCTTCCGGGCTGTCGCAGGCATCGTAATTACCGCCTCGCATAATCCCTATGATGACAATGGGATCAAATTCTTTTCCGCCGATGGCGATAAACTGCCTGACGCAATCGAACTGGAAATAGAAGCCGAAATCGATCGGCCACTGGTTACGGTGGAGGCAGCACAGCTTGGCAAGGTGCGCCGCATCGAGGATGCCGCCGGGCGTTACATCGAGTTCTGCAAAGGCAGCATTCCTGCATCCATGTCCTTGTCCGATTTGAAAATCGTCATCGACTGCGCGCATGGCGCGACGTATAACATCGCTCCGTACGTATTCGAAGAGCTGGGCGCGCAGGTTGTGACCATCGGAACGGCACCAGATGGCTTTAATATCAATCGCGAGGTCGGCTCTACCAAGCCAGATGCGTTGGCGCAACGGGTTTTGGCTGAACAGGCCGACCTCGGCATTGCCTTTGACGGTGACGGCGACCGCCTGATGATGGTGGATGCTCTCGGACGGGTTGTCGATGGCGATGCGCTGATTTACATCATCGCTAAGGCACGCCTCATGGCGGGTGTCTTACAGGGGCCTGTGGTCGGCACTTTAATGACCAACCTCGGGCTGGAGCTCGCCTTGCGTCAGATTAATGTCCCCTTCCAACGAACCCAGGTCGGTGACCGCTACATCATGGAGGAGTTAAAACGCAACGATGGCATACTTGGTGGAGAGCCCTCGGGACACATCATCTGTCGCGACCGGACCTCTACCGGGGATGGCATTATCGCTGCATTGCAGGTTCTAGCAGCGCTCTCGGAACTCGGCTCCAGCCTGGCCGACGCAGCGGGTGCCGTCGAGCGTTACCCGCAAGTCCTGGTCAATGTTCGGTTGCAGCGGCGCATCGACGTGCTGTCGCTGCCGGCAGTGCAGGACGCGGTGCGCACCGCCGAGAGTGAACTTGGCGAGCAGGGAAGGGTACTATTACGACCATCCGGAACAGAGCCGGTAGTTCGCGTGATGGTGGAAGGCATGCATCCAGCACAGGTGCAGCGACTCGCGGAGGCATTAGCCGAAAGCGTTCGATCCGAGGTCGGCGCCTGAGCGGGCGATGCCGACAATTTGCTTGATAACACCGCGGCGTTTCCGCGCTCATCGCGGTTGTCCGAAAATGGCAATCAGCACGAAACCCCAGTCTCAGTAGGAGCCATTAATGTCATCGACGACCTCGATACACGGTATGTGGTCATCTCGCCTGGCGTTTATCCTGGCCGCAACCGGTTCCGCCGTCGGTCTTGGCAATATTTGGCGGTTTCCCTACACTGCGGGGGAGTTCGGAGGTGGCGCTTTTGTACTGGTCTATCTGCTCTGCGTCGCTGCCATCGGGATACCCATTATGATGGCGGAAATCATGTTGGGGCGACGCGGACGCCAAAGTCCGATCAATACCATGTGCACGCTGGCCAAGCGCGAGGGTGCAACTCCGGCCTGGCAGCTCTTGGGCTGGGTGGGTATTCTTGCCGGTTTTTTGATTCTGTCGTTCTACAGCGTTATTGCTGGTTGGACACTGGCGTATGTCGTTCAAGCCGGCTCCGGCGATTTCAGTGGCATCAATGCCGATGCTTCTGCGGCGTTCTTTGGCGACCTGGTGGGCGACCCGGCACGGCTGCTGACTTGGCATACTCTTTTTATGATCATGACGGTATTGGTTGTGGCCCGAGGCGTCGCCAGCGGATTGGAAAAGGCGGTTCAGTTCCTAATGCCGGCGCTGTTCCTGCTGCTCCTTATCATGGTCATTTATGCTTGGCAGGCTGGCGATTTTGGGGCTGCCTGGGTTTACATGTTCCAGCCTGACTTTGCCAAGCTGGAAGCACACGCGGGAGAGGCAATGCTAAGCGCGATGGGACAAGCATTTTTCAGTCTCAGTCTCGGCATGGGCGCGATTATGATCTACGGTTCCTACCTGAGCAGTCAGGCGTCGATCGGTCGGAATGTGGTGATCATAGCGGGGATGGATACCTTGGTGGCGTTGCTTGCCGGCATGGCGATTTTCCCGATCGTGTTTGCCAACGGCTTGGAGCCTGGCAGCGGTCCGGGGCTCATTTTTCAGACTCTTCCCATCGCCTTCGGACAGATGCCCGGAGGTAGTTTATTCGGCACTCTTTTCTTTGTGTTGCTGGTGTTTGCTGCCTGGACATCCGGCATCTCGCTGCTCGAACCGATGGTTGCATGGCTGGTCGAAAGTCGCGAGTTCGGTCGCCCGCTTGCCGCGATTCTGGCCGGTATCGCGGTTTGGTTGCTCGGCATTGCCTGTCTATTGTCGCTGAACCTCTGGTCCGAGTTCACTGTTTGGGGTATGGGCATCCTCGATCTGTTCGACTACATTACGGCAAATGTGCTGCTGCCGCTTGGAGGTGTCGCGATCGCCCTGTTTGCGGGTTGGGTCATGCATCGCCAGTCGTCTGAACAAGAATTCAACCTGAAGCCCGGCTCTCCGTTTTACCTACTCTGGCGTTTGCTGATCCGCTATCTGGCTCCAATCAGCGTCATCCTGGTATTTCTGGATGCGGTCGGCTTTCTCGACATCATCATCGAGTGGATCTAACGTGGCTGTTGTCAAGAAGAGCGCCCTGGTCCGTCACTCTGCCGAGCAGATGTTTCAGCTCGTTGCGGATGTAGAAGGCTATCCAAGATTTCTGCCCTGGTGTCATGCCACCGAACTGCTGTCACGCACCGAAGACCAATTGTGTGGACAAATCGAGGTCGCACGCATGGGCGTTCGACAGGTTTTCTCCACCTGCAACCGGATCGACCCGCCGCACCGGATGCAGATCGATCTGATGGACGGCCCATTCCGCAAACTCACCGGAGCCTGGACCTTCAAGGCGCTGCGAGAGGATGCTTGCAAAGTAGAACTGGAACTCGACTTCGAATTCTCCGGCCGGATGATCGACAAGGCGTTTGGCGGTGTCTTTGGCCAGATCGCCAACTCTTTGGTCGACGCCTTTTGTAAACGTGCTGACGAGGTGTACGGTGACTGACGAGCAAATTCATGTAGAGGTAGCCTATGCGCGCGAACATGCACAGGCGCTGCTGACAGTAAAGGGACCAAGCGGATTATCAGTGGCCGAGGCGGTTGAACGTTCCGGCATTCTGGATCGATTCCCTGAGATCGACTTGAAGGTAAATAAGCTAGGTATCTTTGGCAAATTGGTGCGCCTGGAGCACGTCTTGCAAAGTGGCGATCGGGTCGAGATCTATACGCCGCTGATCGCAGACCCCAAGCAAGCACGCAAGGAACGCGCGGGCGGGGCAGCAAAGTCCGGCCGCGCAAAAGAATCAGCCGAGGCGGGATCGACCTAAGTAGCGGTTCATGAATAACCTATACAACGCTATCCAGACATCGGCGGAGTGCAATCGGGGTCGGGGCCACTATCGGAATCGGAATCGGAATCGGAATCGAGAGAGAAAACGCCCTATGCCATTCGGTCATGAGCAGCGCGACGTCGAGCGTGCGGCCATCGAGTCTGTCGGCTGGGCCTAGCGCGACTGCGAGCATGTGAAAGGACAGCGTAACGCGAAGGATCAACGCCTGCGCACATCGTAGGTGCGCATCTTAGGCCATCGCGCTGAAGATTGCCGAGGGTAACGGCAAAGCGACGAGCGGGGATCGACGCCGGTCGTTTGAAAGCGCACGAGGCTCGGCGCTGGAGTGCGCTGCGATTCAGGACGTGCTTGCTGGTGTGCGATGCGTTGTCCGCAGACGACAACAGCAAGCAAAAGGCACTGCTCGATCGTCGTGTTGCCATGCTCACGCAGCTCGGACAGCGTGGCGACGCGGTCAGCGAGGAGCTTGGCGGATAGCGGGTTGGTCAGTTCGATACCGACGCCGATAGCGGTACCGAATGAGTCGTCAGGCGACACCCAAGCCAAAAACCTGTTTAGCTTGTTTCTGCACCATCACTAAGGCGGTTACCGGAGAGAAACAGACCAACTGGCGCCAAATTCTCGTTCGCCTTCGCGAAGCAACAACCGGCGACAAAGAAGGCGGACGAGAAGACAATCCAGTAGTCTGTTTCTCGACAGAAATCGCCTTAGTCTTGGGGCTCCAGACCGATCGTTGTCAAAGTGCGATTGATCAAACCACGATTATCGCGCCAATCAGGAACCTTGATCACTACTTCAGGTTCATCCTGTGCCGCTAGCGCCCGTTCCGGGTTTGGCTGCATCGCGCCATCAATGCGGCTCAGCGCGTCATCCTGGAAATAGACTGTCAGGCGCTTGATCACCATCGGTTCATGGCCACGCTCGATAGTGTAGGTGTAATCCCAGCGATTGGTATGGAACATATCCGCCAACAGCGGCGTCCCAAGCAAGTAACGCACTTGGCTTTTGGTCATACCGAATTGCAATTGATCCACCATCTCTTCGGTAATTAGATTTCCCTGTTGCACCGTCATCTTATACACAAACGGAAGGTCCGATAGTACCGAGCTGCGGTATTCGTCATCCTTCTTATCGCGCGCGCAGCCGGCTGTCGTTGCGATTCCCAGAGCGACAGACAGAATGACAGACAGAATGAGAAGCTTTCGCATCTATTTGGTATAACGTATTTTAATCACGAATGTGGACGACATCGGATATGGTACCGCAGTATCAGGCCGAGGTTCACCAAAGAAGCGTCGAAATACAGTATGGTCGTCGAGTGTATCGACAAACGCATCAAACAGCGCCGCGGGCGAACCATCCTATGTCCGATCCTGGAGTCATCGTTGATCTCAACAGCCAGCGTCTGTACCTTACCGACGAATCGGGAACACAGCACTGCTATTCGGTTTCAACCGCTGCCAATGGTGCTGGAGAGGGCAACGACAGCGGTTGCACGCCACGTGGGCTGCACCGTGTGCGGATCAAAATCGGCGCCGGCTGCCCCATTGGGGCGGTATTCCGCGCTCGCCGCTGGACTGGAGAAATCTACTGTGAAGAGTTGGCCCTCGCCCAACCGGACCGCGACTGGATTCTGACCCGTATCCTTTGGCTGACTGGGCTCGAGCCTGGCTGCAATCGTGGTGGCGAAGTCGATACATTGCGCCGATACATCTACATCCACGGCTGCCCCGACCACGAACCGATGGGAGTACCCCGCTCCCATGGCTGCATCCGCATGCGCAACACAGACCTGATCGAGCTGTTCGATTGCGTTCCCGTGGGTGCCCGCATACAAATCCGCTGAGGCGCCGTTTCGTGCTTCAATCAATTGCCTCTCGCCTGGGTTCAGCTTTGCTGGTCATGCTCGGCGTCTGTACCCTCGTGTTCCTGTTGATTCATCTAATTCCTGGAGATCCGGTCACAGCCATGTTGGGCGAGAGTGCGCGACCGGCAGACCAGCAGGCATTGCGCCTCGCCCTGGGGCTGGATCGGCCGCTTGCCGAGCAGTACGCAAGCTACCTCACCGGCTTGCTGCAATTGGATCTCGGATATTCGTTCCAGGACCAACGCCCTGTGGCCGGGATTCTTGGCGAGCGTCTGCCGGCAACCTTGCAATTGGCAGGCGCTTCGCTGCTGTTGGCGCTGATGTTGGCGGTGCCCCTCGGATTACTCGCGGCCTATCGAAACGGCAGCCCATGGGATGCCGGTGCAATGACCTTCTCGCTGCTCGGCATCTCCATACCGAATTTCTGGCTTGGACCCTTATTGATCATGGTGTTCTCCTTGTGGTTGGGCTGGACCCCGGTCAGCGGCAATGACCAGCCGCTGAGTCTGCTGTTACCGGCGGTTACGCTGGGCACCGCGTTGTCTGCCGTTCTTGCGCGCATGGTGCGCGCCAGTGTACTGGAAGTGCTCGGTGAGGACTATGTGCGTACGGCTCGCGCCAAGGGTCTGTCAGAGTTCGCCGTGCTGCGCCGGCATGCGCTGCGCAATGCCTGGCTGCCAGTTCTAACGCTGGTGGGCCTGCAACTCGGCGGTTTGCTCGGCGGCGCTGTCATCACCGAGACGGTATTTGCCTGGCCCGGGGTCGGCAGCCTGCTGGTGGAGTCGATTCAGGCCCGGGATTTCCCGCTGGTTCAGGGCTGCGTGCTGCTGATCAGTCTGGTCTACGTTTTTGTCAATATGCTGACCGACCTGGCTTATACCTGGATCGATCCGCGCATTGCATTGCGCTGATGCCCATGGCTCGCGGCATTGTTGAGTCTTGCATTGGGCTGTTCCGAACATTGCCATCAGCCCTGGTTTTGCTTTGGGCTCTGGCGGCATTGCTCGCGCCGATGCTCGGGCTGTCACCAAATCGGGTCGATCTGCCGCAGATACTGGCAGCGCCGTCCTGGAGCCTCCCGCTCGGCGCCGACGATCTGGGCAGGCCGGTGCTGGATCGCCTGTTAGTCGGCGCTCGTACATCCTTTGTTGTTGCTGTCGGAGTGGTCGTCCTGTCTGCCTCGATTGGCGCCCTGATCGGCGGTATCGCCGGTTATGCCGGTGGCTGGCTGGACTTGGTCATCGTGCGCATCATCGACGTGTTTCTTGCTTTCCCAGGCATTCTACTGGCAATCGCACTGGCTGGTGTGCTCGGACCGGGCATCGGCAACGTTATCATCGCTCTGTCGGTAGTTGGTTGGGTCGGTTATGCACGTCTGATGCGCGCCCAGATCCTCTCGCTGGCCACGCGCGAGCATGTCATCGCCGCGCACGCACTTGGTGTACGACCCGCGCGAATGCTGTTACGCCATTTGTTGCCGCTGGCTATAGCGCCGTTGATTGTCGAGGCCACGTTCGGCATTGCCGGCGCCATTCTTGCTGAGGCCGGACTCTCGTTCCTTGGGCTTGGCGTGCAGCCTCCGGCTGCTTCCTGGGGCAGCATGATCCGCGATGGTGTTGCCTATATGTTGGTCTCTCCGCACCTGGTCATCGCACCCGGATTGGCGATAATGCTCGTGGTGCTTGCAATCAATCTGCTTGGCGATCGCCTGCGCGACCGGCTGGATGTGCGTCATCAAAGGAATTGATGCCGTTGGCCTAACTGTCCAAGCCAGATTGTCAAGCCAGCTTGCCAAGCAAGACAGCATAGGCAAGCTATGTTAAAAAGGCCTGCAAATGCAGCGACCATAGGCTTGCACGCTAGGTGATTCTGCATGGCATATTATGTACCCTGGCTGGCCAGCCAAGGCATCCGGTATGCCGCGCAACACTGTAAGGAGATGCGAATGAACAAAATGACCCCACAGCAGTACCAGGGCGTTCGCGATCGCGCCGATCTGCTCATTCAGCCGGCCGATGTCGAGGCCGCCCTTGACCGCATGGCGGCTCAGATCACAGCGCATTTTGCCGACAAAGATCCATTGATTCTCTGCGTTATGACCGGCGGCATCGTGACCACAGGTCTGTTACTACCCAGACTCGACTTTGCGTTGCGGCTGGACTACATTCACGCAAGCCGCTACCGCGGTGACACCAGCGGCGGCGAATTGCGCTGGAATTACCGGCCAAGCGAGTCCATTCGAGGCGAGCACGTGATTGTTGTTGACGACATCTTCGACGAAGGAATCACCATGACCGCCATCGTTGACGCCTGCAAGGAAGACGGTGCCGCAAGCCTGTACAGCGCTGTCTTGACAGCAAAAGACCGCGATCGCGCGACTGAATATCGGCCAGACGTCGTCGGCTTGACCTTACCGGATCGCTACGTGATGGGCTATGGTCTCGACTACAAGGGCTACTTCCGCAATGCATCCGGCATTTTTGCGGCGTCCGGCAAAGATATATGACCCTATTGATTTGGCTCTGTTCTTCCGGTAATGCAGAAAAAACTAATATTATTAACAATACCTTCGCCAAATGACCCGATCTCATGCTGCACTAAGTTCTTGATTAATCCGCCCCAGATTTGCAGCCTGCTCAAGGGCTTGGTCAATAATATTTGCTTCGGGCATTTCCGGAAGCATTTTTAACACCTCCAGGACGTATTTCCGGCCGCGGAAGTGGGCTTTGAGGTCATTGACGCTAAAGCTCGGACAGTGCTCGCGCACCGTTCGCATCAGGATCTGGGACAGGTTGATCATCAGCATCGCCAGGTTGGCACTGTTGTAGACCGGCGTTGGCTTGGTCACCATGAAGTCTTCCAAGCCCCAGTACTGTTTGGCGTCTCGGAAGTTGAACTCGATTTGGAAGCGCAAGCGATAGTAATCGATGAGCGCTTCGTAGCCTAACTCGAGATCACTACTGAAAAGGATGACATGGGCCTGGGCACCGGTGCGTTGGTTGGTCTTGACGAGGATCACGACATTGAGCCGGTCGGGGAATTTTTTGTGCCAAACGGGCAGTTGGTAGATGGCCGTATGAACCTGTCCTTCCACGGAAGTGGCTTTGAGAAAGCACGGCGGCAAGTGTTGATAATCGAGCTTGCTGCCGTACTTGCGCCGCGGGCCGCGCCCGGCGTAGGGGCCGTCATAGGGCAGATACAGCGCGCTGTTGTGGCGCAATTTGCTGATCAACTCTAAGCCCGTGCGACGGACCATTTGCAGCGCTTGATTATGGCCGAAGGCCCCGTCGAAGACGAAATAACGCACCGTCAGCGTCTGGCACACCAGTGCCAGCACCTGGCGCAGAAGGTCTTGAACGAACTGCAAATAGGGCGACAGACTCACCTCCCGGCGATTGCCATTGCGGCTACCTTTCGGCCGCCCTCGGCCCTTACCCCGACCCGCTTTGGACGCTTTCGGGCAGCTCGCGGCCGTCTCTTTGAGAATCGGCTCCAGGCGCAATGGGTACGAACAGCGCCGTTGCACGCTAATCAACGACAGGCTCAGAAAACACAACCCCGGGATCGTCTTGCCAACCACCGAGGAGAAAAAACGATCCAGACCGTGGGTCTTCTTGCCCGATTTGCTCACCACCACTTCATCGCCCGCCAGCAACCATTGCGTTTCGTCGCCCAGCAGGTGCTGGCGAATCACCAGCCAATGCACTTGGCCCCAACTGAGCGTGGTGTTGAACAACCGCTGCAGCGTCCGATAGCTTCCCCCGCGCTCGGTCCAGCGCGATAGCCCCCGCATCGTTACCCGCCCCGTCATCGCCAACAGCCCTTCCACAACGCAACCCAAACGGCCAAGGCTCGTCTTATCTACGCTCTGGCTTAAGCAGCTCAAGATCAGCATAATGTCGGGCATGGGCGATAGCCTCCTGTGGGAATAGGTCTTCGGATTAGTAACTGGATAACCTATCACCTCGGGCTGTCGCCCACCTAATTTTTGGCGCTAATTTTTGGCGAAGGTATTGTATTAATCAATCTTTGACATACTGGTGAGGTTAGGCAAGAATAGAGTTTATGCAAAGCAGAGGGTTTTCTCATTTTGCCCTCGCCTTGCCTGGTCACGTTTTCTGCCCCTGTGCTGCAACGCCGCCCAACTTCGGCGAATTAGCGTGGCCAAAAGCCCTTGACGGGGAGGATGGTAATGCAAACACTCGATGGCTACCGTAATAGCCACACTGAACTGCGCCAGATGATCGACCAGCTGCGCTCGATCATGACGGTTGATCTGCTCAAGATTCGACCGAACGCAAAAGTCGCCCGAAAGCTGATGTGCGACCTATCACAGAAAGTAAAGGAGCATTTGGCGGAGGAAGACCGCCAGCTGTATCCGAGCTTGCTGATACATGAGGATCCCAAGGTCAAATCCATCGCTTGGGGCTTTATCAGTGGCGAAAAGCCACTGCGTCGTACCTTTGACGAATATCACAAAAAATGGCTTAAGGACTGTAATTTCGATTTCTCGGACGACTTCCTGCAGGAAACCGACGAGATCTTCGACATGCTGATCTACCGAATCGACCGCGAGGAACAGGTACTGCTCCCCAAACTGGTCGAGATCGGCATGCTTGCGAGTCAGCGCATCTAGTCGCTCCTTCGGGTCAATACCGACATCGATTTTGGCCGGCGTCTCATGGCGCCGGTTTTTTTCGTTTATTCCCTTGCCTTTATTCAGTAAAATGATCGCCTCGCTTGTTTATCTTAGGATCATGCATGGGCCATCTGGCAATTATCGGAGGTTCAGGTTTCGCCAACATGGCGGGCCTTGAAATCAATGCTTCGTATGCGGTTGAAACCGACTACGGGCGCCCGTCCGCACAACTGATCCAAGGCCGTCTGGCCGGGCGCGAACTGGTGTTTTTGCCTCGGCACGGGACCGAGCACGGAATTGCGCCGCATCAGATCAACTACAGGGCCAACATTCAGGCATTGCACAACGCCGGCGTAGAACAGATCGTTGCGCTCGCTGCGGTCGGTGGCATTGCAGAGGACTGCGCACCACTGACACTCTGTGTACCGGATCAGCTTATTGATTATACCCACGGACGCGACAACAGCTTCCACGACCTGGACGGTGCCGCGGTGACACACATTGATTTCAGCTTTCCATACAGCGCATCGCTGCGTATTCAGCTGTTGGAGGCGGCACAGGGTGTGAGTCTGGCGATTCGCGATGGTGGTACCTATGGCGTCACGCAGGGGCCGCGGCTTGAAACCATTGCCGAAATCTCGCGTATGCAGCGCGACGGCTGCGACCTAGTGGGTATGACCGCGATGCCGGAAGCGGCCCTGGCACGCGAACGCGGAATACACTATGCAACACTGGCGTTTGTGGTTAACTGGGCTGCCGGCAAGTCCGAGGATCTGATCGGAATGGACCAGATCAATGCCAATGTCGATCATTGCAGCGCTGATATTCAGCGCCTGTTGGTCAGCCTGGCGTCAAGGCTTCCGTCCAGCTGACGCCGTCAATGCCGCGGGCCAAAACCCGCGGTGAGCAGATAAACCCTTATTCATTTCACGGCATCCGGAGAGGTAATGATGATGGCCGATACACAGACAAAAACCGCGGCCCGCGGGCTCGGATTCATACCCACCCTGTTACTGGCGAGCCTGGCAGCGCTGTTTGTCTATCTCTATATAGGCGCTGACAATCGGTATGGCGCTTCCATCGGCGAAGCCACCGCGACATCCAGCGATACGGCCACGCTCGCCGATGCCGACCCTGCCGCACCCAAGCAAGCTCGACCAGCCGAACTTCAGCCCTTGGAGCCAGGCGCTGCAGGCAACATGTCGGCGGCCGCTAAAGCGGCATTGGCTGGTCCAAAGGTGCGGATTGCTCCGCAGGAAACGACTGCCGCGGCCGCAGGCTCAGAATCTGAATCCGACTCGAGCGAAGCTCCTGCCACCGCAAGCGCGCAGCCAGCCGTTACTTCGACTGAATCTCAGCCCGTTACCCCCCCGGTTTCCAAACCAAGCCCTATAGCAGCTGTCAAGCCGTCGATGCCAACCACTGCACGTCCCGCATCAGAAAATGCGGCTGCAACGGTCACTGCAGTAACGCCCCCCACTGCGAAGCAACCGATGAGCCAGGCGGAAGCACAGGCATTTGCGCGTGCGGTGGTGCAAAGCAAAAAGCCGATATCGCAGGAATTGCAGCAAGCCGCGGACAATACTGCACCATCGGAGGCTGAAGCTGGCGCCAGCATGCCGATGAATACCCAAGCTGGTTCAAGCCCGACTCAACCGTCAGAAACGGCTCCGGCCTCTACCTCGACTGCGCGAACACCTGCGGCTGCCAATGCTATGACAGCGAGAAGTCGGTATGAAACCATGCGCCGCCAGGCGATGGAAGATGCGCGTCGGCGCTGGGAACAAGCTTATCGAATGCGCCCGCCTATGCCGGTGCCGCCCTACTACGGATATCCCGGCAGCTACCAAGGATATCCCGGCAGCTACCAAAGGCCAGTGGCGCCGCAAGCTCCTGCTGCGGCTGAATGATAGGCTGATCCTAAGGCGATTTCTGTCGAGGAACAGACCAACTGGCTTGCCCTCGAGTAGGTGCTGCCCGGGTAAAATATTCAGCTAGTCAACTAGAATGAAATTTGATTCACCGCAGAGAAGAGGAATGCATTGGCCTCGGTCTCTCTTTGCACTCTGCGTCTCTGCGGAGAATCCTTATATTCTTCCAAGGCAGCACCCCTTCTAGTCCGGCCTCGACATCACGAAGGCGAACGAGAATCCGGCGCCAGTTGGTAGGCTTCTCTCCGGCAATCGCCTAAACGCGCTGCCAGGCATGCAGGACGCGTCGCCGCAGCACTGTTCCTGCCGTTCGAAACAGCGCCCAATGACAAATACTGCCGCGCTGGCGGCCGGCATATCAGCCCTGGCTCAGGCCCATCTCCAATTGCACGCGATACTTTGCCTCCAGCAAGAAAGCATGCGGGACGTACAATAGATCCGATATCTTACGCACGAGATACTCTTCGTATTTGCTGAGCCGGTGATCGGCATAGGCCACCCGCCACATCGCCTCGATCAGGCGCTCCTTTTGCACCAAGTCAAAATGCTCGTTGATCAGGTATGTGAACTGAAAATAATCAGTCGACTCCTCACGTTCAGCCTCGGCGCAAGCCAGCAGACGTTCTGCCTCCACCGAGTCCAGATGGAAACACTCCCGCATTAAATTGCTGACCATGTCCCGCTCCAGCGGCTGGGCTTCATTGTCCATATGAGTCATCTCCAGCAAGAGTGCAGCAGCCGCCCTGCGCAGAGCCCGTTCGACATCTTCCTTCCCGGCCTCTGGCGTCGTCAATACATGCTCATGAAAGAAGTCTCGGATGCTATCCAGCATGGTCATAACCCTCGCTCGGAATCAAGATCTCAATCACGGATCAGGTGTGCTGCAATGGAGTGCCGGCCCTGCCCTCAGAGGTTCGCCGCAGCGTCGGCACAGGTAGCGGGTACCGCGGCAAATCCGGTTGTGTCGAATGCTGGATAAGGCATGCTCACCGCAGCGACAATGATAGGCAAACCAACGTGTGCGGCGCGCACGCAAACCCTCCGTATCGTACTCGTGGCAGCGCGCTCGGTCGCCCCCTAGCGCCTGTACCAGTTGTTGCCATTCGGGTCCATGCGGTTTGATCCTCCGTCCATAACAGAGAAAGGCCGCGTAATGCGCAACCTCGTGGGGTACGGTGCGAGCAACAAAATTCTCTTCATATCGCAATAACAGCGCCGCATTGTAGCGGATTCTGGCTTGGCCACCAGGCTCGATGCGCAGTTGGCCCGCGGTTTGGCCGCGCAGGTCGAAATGCACGGCAGGCAGCGGAAGTTTCCTACCGGTGAGATGGCCCGCCTTGGCGACCAATGTCTGCGTATGTGCAATTACGCGCTCCCGCCAAAGCTTCAGTCGCGCTTGTTGCGTATCGTTTCGCTTCATCTGATGGTTGCTCTGCCGTTCGAGATGATATTCAATTCCTGACGGACCGACTGTCGATGGTCTGTGCGCGCATCGTAACGGCTTGCTAACCCCTGGGCCATTCCGCACAGCTCCTATGCAAAAGGAGATACGCCGCAAACCTTGGATAACAAACCCCAATGCGGACGCTTGCATGAAGCACTTGTACAAGGGTTCGCAAGCCCACCCCACATCGCCTGCTTTATGTTCCGCATTGAGTTCTGCCTTCGTAAAATGTAAATCTATCTGCTAAGAAATCCAGCTGATTAGCTGGAATAACCAGCTGCAATGGAGCCAGCGAAGTATTTATTCATGAGCAAGAACAACGTCATCGTCGTCAATCCGCGCTCCGGTGGTGCCGGGCATCACAGCCCGCGGCTGGGGCAAGACCTCGCCAACCAGCTCAGGGCTTTAGGGCATGACAGCACTCAGGTTCAGTTCCCGACGTCCCATCAGGATTCTGCTTGGCCCCAGCGCCTCCACGCGGCGCTGGATGAGGAGGTCCGCGCGGTCTATGCGCTGGGCGGTGATGGCACCGTGCTCGCGATGGCGCGGGAAATGCTGGGCCGGAATGTGCCGCTCGGCATTATACCGCTTGGCACGGCGAACCTGCTGGCGCGCGACCTGGGCATCCCGCTGAAACTCGAAGCAGCCATCGACGCGCTGGCGCCGGGACGGGTGGAGCGCATCGATGTGGCCCGCTGCAACGAACTGCCGTTCCTGTGCGCAGCCATGTTCGGCATGCCGACGGACTTGGGGCGTGCCCGCGAGGCGGCCCGCAGCATCGGCGCCTGGCGCATGCTGCCGCGGATGATCCGCAAGCTGGTCTGGCTGCTGAAACGCTACCCCTTCTACCCCATCCGCTTGCAGCTCGATGATCGGGCGGAAAGCCTGTCCACCCGGGTGATGATCGTTTCGAACAATGCCGTCGACCCTCACAGCTACGGCATCAACCCCGTGCGCCCGTCACTCACCGATGGTCGCCTCGGTGTCTACGGCGTGCGCGAAGGCCCCTTGTACGAGCTGCCGCGACTGGCCCTGACTCTGCTCAACGGCACCTGGCAGCAGGAGCCTCGGATGTTCTACGACATCTGCGAGCACGCCCGCATCTTCACCAAGAAGCCCATGCGGACGACAGCGCTATTGGACGGCGAGCGGGAGCTATTGCAGACTCCCTTGCGCTTCGATATCTTGCCGAAGGCTTTACCGGTATTATTGCCGAACAGCCACTGATGCCAACCCATGCCACGCATCCTGCACCTATCGGACATACATTTCGGCCGCGAGCGCCCGGCGCTGGCCCGTCACCTGTTGGCGCAAGCCGCAGAGATGGTTCCCGACCTGATCGCCATCAGCGGCGACCTGACGCAAAGGGCTCGTCGCCATCAGCTCGCCGCTGCCCGCGCCTTCGTCGATGCACTGCCCGCGCCGGTGCTGGTGGTTCCGGGTAACCACGACATCCCCGGTATCTCGATCCGCCGTCTCCTCGACCCATGGCGGCGTTGGCGCAGTGACTTCTTTGCGGAAACCGAGCCTACATTCCGCGGTGCCGGTATGACCGTGCTCGGTGCAAACAGCGTGCGCATCGGCGGCCCTTACCTGGACTGGTCACGCGGCAAACTGAAACCGGCGCAGATAGACGCCCTTGCGGCGAAGTTCTCGGCCGCGTCTGCAGACGACTTGCGGGTGTTGGTCATGCATCACCCGCTTTTGCTGACCGAAGCGGCGCGGCATCGTGGCTTGGTCGGCAGCGCGGCCCAGGCCCTGCAGCGGCTCGCAGCGGTCGGACTCGATCTCGCGCTGGGGGGGCATGTCCACCTGCCATATGCTGCGAGCGAGGCCGGCGTGGTCATCGCACACGCAGGTACCGGTATCTCCGACCGCCTGGTCGGCGCCCCCAATGGCTTCAATCTGATCAATGCCGACCGACACTTCATCGAGGTCGAGCAATGGACGGCGAGATCAGGCAGATTCGAGCCGGAGCAGCAGCAGCGGTTTCCGCGGCGACGCGTTAATGTGGACAAGGCATGAATCGATGAACACCTCATTCAGATCTGCGCTTATCTCTACCAATACCTTCGCCAAATAGCCCGATCTCATGCTGCACTAAGTTCTTGATTAATCCGCCCCAGATTTGCAGCCTGCTCAAGGGCTTGGTCAATACTATTCGCTTCGGGCATTTCCGGAAGCATTTTTAACACCTCCAGGACGTATTTCCGACCGCGGAAGTGGGCTTTGAGGTCATTGACGCTAAAGCTCGGACAGTGCTCGCGCACCGGTCGCATCAGGATCTGGGACAGGTTGATCATCAGCATCGCCAGGTTGGCACTGTTGTAGACCGGCGTTGGCTTGATCACCATGAAGTCTTCCAAGCCCCAGTACTGTTTGGCATCTCGGAAGTTGAACTCGATTTGGAAGCGCAAGCGATAGTAATCGATGAGCGCTTCGTAGCCTAACTCAAGATCACTACTGAAAAGGATGACATGGGCCTGGGCGCCGGTGCGTTGGTTGGTCTTGACGAGGATCACGACATTGAGCCGGTCGGGGAATTTTTTGTGCCAAACGGGCAGTTGGTAGATGGCCGTATGAACCTGTCCTTCCACGGAAGTGGCTTTGAGAAAGCACGGCGGCAAGTGTTGATAATCGAGCTTGCTGCCGTACTTGCGCCGCGGGCCGCGCCCGGCGTAGGGGCCGTCATAGGGCAGATACAGCGCGCTGTTGTGGCGCAATTTGCTGATCAACTCCAAGCCCGTGCGACGGACCATTTGCAGCGCTTGATGATGGCCGAAGGCCCCGTCGAAGACGAAATAACGCACCCTCAGCGTCTGGCACACCAGTGCCAGCACCTGGCGCAGAAGGTCTTGAACGAACTGCAAATAGGGCGACAGACTCACCTCCCGGCGATTACCATTGCGGCTACCTTTCGGCCGCCCTCGGTCCTTACCCGACCCGCTTTGGACGCTTTCGGGCAGCTCGCCGCCGTCTCTTTGAGAATCGGCTCCAGGCGCAATGGGTACGAACGGCGCCGTTGCACGCTAATCAACGACAGGCTCAGAAAACACAACCCCGGGATCGTCTTGCCAACCACCGAGGAGAAAAAACGATCCAGACCCTGGGTCTTCTTGCCCGATTTGCTCACCACCACTTCATCGCCCGCCAGCAACCAGTGCGTTTCATCGCCCAGCAGGTGCTGGCGAATCACCAGCCAATGCACTTGGCCCCAACTGAGCGTGGTGTTGAACAACCGCTGCAGCGTCCGATCGCTTCCCCCGCGCTCGGTCCAGCGCGATAGCCCCCGCATCGTTACCCGCCCCGTCATCGCCAACAGCCCTTCCACAACGCAACCCAAACGGCCAAGGCTCGTCTTATCTACGCTCTGGCTTAAGCAGCTCAAGATCAGCATAATGTCTGGCATGAGCGATAGCCTCCTGTGGGAATAGGTCTTCGGATTGTTACCTGAATAACTTATCACCTCGGGCTGTCGCCCACCTAATTTTTGGCGCTAATTTTTGGCGAAGGTATTGCTCTACAGACCTGGACTTTTTTCACTCCTGAAGTGACAGTCGAGTTCATGCGGCTAAAAAAACAAAAAAAGAAAAAATAAACCCACATTCCGCGCGCTCGGAGAAAGCAAAAAAAGCAAAAAACAAAGCATCTGCTCAGATGCCGGCGTGCAGGCATCGGTCGACTACGTGCCCGGCGGCCACAAGGACGGCAATGCCGGCAGGGGCGCTACTTCATCCCGAGGGACTACGACAACGCCTTGGGGTTCATCTCACGAGGACTGTGACGGCGATCAATAGCATTGCTCCCCTCGGGTGCACCGAACCCCGTCGGCAACTCCGAGGCCGTGGACTTCAGCCCGTAGGATGGGTAGAGCGCAGCAAAACTCATCCGCGGCGCCACTGAAGCACCGATTGATCCTAGAAGGAGTGGCTGAACAGCCTCCAAGTTGCCTCCAGCAGGGTCCGTAGCTAGGCACAACGAGGCGGAATGGTCGACTCATTTCAACGAGTTGTTAGGAACCGCGCGGGATGTGCCGTGGAAATCGTAGCGGTCCTCACCCAGCTGGCGACCTTGATCGATGGTAGAAATTCAAGGCACATCCAGGACTTGCCTTACGCACAGAGCAGTCAACCGCCCTTCCGATGCTGTTCCACAGCGTGCTTGGCGATATGGACCAAAAGCTCAGGGGGTTCGAGGCCGGCTGCGTGAACTGCATCACCAAGCCCTTCGATTCGCGCGAGGTTCTCGCCGGCGTTAGCGCACACCTGCAACAGCGCTACCCACCACCGACCTGCAGATCAAGCAGATCGCCGCCGACGTCGGCTTCACCGGCAGCTACCAAGGCCGCCTGAAGGCCGACTACTGGCCCAACCCCGCGGCATCGCCAGCACGCCGCAGGATCAGGTGCAGTTCTCCAACGCCCTGGTCCTGGACCTGCCGACCACTGTCAGCCCCGGCTTCGAGCTGCTGCTGCGCTTCGCCTGGTAGCTCGTCGGCGAGCAAGCCCCACCAGACGAGGACGTACAGATCGACCTCAACGACGGCAGCGATTTCTATGGTGCCGACGCCACCCAGCAGCAGCCTCTGGTGGTGGTCGTCCAGTCCGCCACCAAGATCCGCGCCGGTAGCGTTCAGAAGCTCAGCGCCGTGGCCAGCGGCGGCGACGGCCACTGCACTGGGGACTGAAAGATGCCGGTCGCTTCATCCCCCGACCCCGACTTCCGGCAACCGCCTTACGACTCATTCCGTCGCCAACGTGCTCGCGCCCGCGAACAGCCGAAAAAAGTTATCCGTAGTGACCTCTGCAACGGCCTCAGGCTGCATACCGCGCACCTCGGCGATCTTGTCCGCCACATACGTGACATAGCGTGGCTGGTTTTTCTTGCCGCGATGTGGAGTTGGCGCAAGATAGGGCGAATCGGTCTCGATCAATAGGCGGTCCAGCGGCACTTGACGCGCCACGTCGCGCAATGCTTCGGCATTCCTGAAAGTGAGGATGCCAGAAAAAGAGATGTAAAATCCCAGATCCAGAGCCTGTTTTGCCATCTCCCAAGTTTCGGTGAAGCAGTGCATCACGCCGCCAGCGTCCTCTGCACCAGCATCGCGCAAGATCGCGATGGTGTCTTCCCGGGCATCTCGGGTATGCACGATCAAAGGTTTTCGGCAGCGGCGCGCGGCTTCGATGTGAACGCGAAAGCGTGCACGCTGCTGTTGTTGGTTATTTTCGCCATAGTGGTAGTCAAGCCCCGTTTCGCCAATCGCAACTACCTGCGGATCATCGGCGATCCGCAGCAAGTCTTCCACATCTGGTTCACGGACATGGGTCTCATTCGTACCCTCGTTGGGATGAACACCGACCGACACCGACACATCATCGTAGTCGGCAACCAGGGCGCGCATTGCGGGGTAGCATTCAAGATTTATGCAAACACATAGTATGTGCCCGATTCCGTCGGATCGGGTTTGTCGCATCAGCAAATCAAAACAGTTGTCATATGGCGCAAGGTCGACGCGATCCAGATGACAGTGTGAATCCACAAGCATAGGCCTGTCCGAAGTTGGTGGCATGAACATAAAACCTGCCACAGGATATGATTGGACAGGCTATAGACTATCTGGACGACAACTGATAACTATATCGTATTCGTGGGACGATCCGCCTCAATGCCGCCGGCGAGGTATTCCTCGATCCTACGCCTTGCTGCTCCCTTGTCTTGATCGGCGAATTGGATGCCGACACCGACCTGACGGTTCCCTTCTGCCCCCTCCGGCGTGATCCAGACTACCTTGCCGGCTACCGGGATGCGCTCTGTCTCGCCCATCAATTGCAACAGCAGGAAAAGCTCATCCCCAAGGTTGTAGCGCTTGTTGGTGGGAATGAACAAACCACCATTCTTGACAAAAGACATGTAGGCGGCATACAGCGCTGGTTTGTCTTTGATGACAAAGCTGAGAATACGCTGGCGTCCACCGCCCTTACGTTCAGTTTCCATTTAAATCAATCCCCGCCGAAAGCCGCGCCCAACGCACGAGCAATGATTCGAACAATAAGAGTTTATTGATTGGTAACGCGGATAGCGCTTTCGCTTTGAGTACTTGCTGTAAATAGAGATGGACATCCAGCGGCACCAGCCGTAAGGCCAAAATAGTCAGTTCGGTACGTCGATCAGGATTATTCAGATAGGCGCAGTCGCCGTTTTGACCAATGCGAAGCAAGTCGCTGACCCAACCTGCCAGCCACTCCAATAGTAACTCCACATCCAATTGCTGCCAAGCGCTTGCTGCGGCAAGCGGATCTTGGTCGCCCATCGCGATGGCCTGAAACCGGCGGAAGCAGTCATCCCGAAGCGTCAGCCAGTGATCGTTGGAAATGACCAGCGCTCGCAGCGGAGCATCCTGTGCCAGTCGCAACAAGAGTCGAGTTTCGATCTCAGGGTTGTTCAGTTTGGCTGATAACCAGCGTTCGGCGTTTTCAGCATCGGGCGGCAGCATGGTCAAAGGCTGACAACGACTGATCACCGTGGAGGGTAAGCCACCCGGATTCTCGGAAATCAGTATCAATAAGGTCGAATCGGCAGGTTCTTCGAGAGTCTTCAATAGGCTGTTGGCCGCAAACCTGTTCATTGCCTCGGCCGGTGCAATCCGCAGCACCGTGCGCGGGCCACGATTCGCGGTCAGTGACTGGCGGTTGCACAACTCGCGCACCGCGTCGATTTTTATCTCGTTGCTCTTCGACTCGGGATCCGGATCAAGATGGATCAGATCTGGATGGGTGCCAGCACTCAACAGTACACAATCGGCACAGACACCACAGGGTTGGCCTTCTGCACCCGTATTTGTGCACATTAACGCGGCGGCAAACCGGTCGGCAAAGTGGCGCTTGCCGATGCCCGCTGGGCCAATCAGAATCAACGCATGGGGAAGTCGGTCATTGCAATGTGCATCCCATAGCCGCTGCCAGTGTGACTGCAGCCAAGGGAGCGGCTCAAATGGTCGTAAGGGTGTTGCAGCAGCAACCGGGCTCATGGAGTTCTCATAAACGGCGATTGAAATAGGCAGCTGGGGCGATATCTGTCAACCGTTACAGCGCATGGCTTACCTTGAACTTCCCGTCTTTTAAGTCGGCCCGGCCTCAGAGGATTTATACTGTTCGCTTCAGCCTTCCTTGAAAGGCGAATGTTAAGGCGATCTCTGTCGAGAAATAGACCACCTGGCTTGTCTTCTCGTCCGCCTTTTTTGTCACGGCAAACCGCCTGTAGAGTGATTATGGGCGGGTCGCTGCTTCGCGAGGGCAAACGAGGATCCGGCGCTAGTTGGTCTGTTTCTCTCGAGCAATCGCCTAACGCTGTGTTATCTGTTAAGCAGGTTTCCGGCAATCGCCTAGGACGAGCCGAGCGCTGCAACATAGTCACCTACAATGCGACGTACATCCGCGGCGACGGTCATACTGTCACGCCCAGCATCAATCTGCCGCACCCGCTCAGGCTCGCAATGCGCAATGCGCAAGTAATCCGAGCGAACGCGCTCGAAGAATACCAGAGCCTCGCTCTCAAAGCGGTCCGGATCGGACCTGCTGTGGACCCGGGCCAACCCAGCAGCAGGCGCTAAATCAAAAAGCAACGTTAGATCTGGGCGCAACGATCCTTGTACAAAGGTTTCAAGCATCGCAATGCGTGCCCGGTCTAGCCCCCTGCCAGCACCTTGATAGGCGTAGGTAGCATCGGTAAAACGATCGCACAGTACCCATTGTCCAACCTCCAATGCGGGCAGGATACGCTTGTGCAAATGCTCCGCGCGAGCCGCGAACAGCAGCAACAACTCGGCATCGGCGTGCATCCCCTGATTACTTTTGTCGAGTAATAATGCGCGCATGCGCTCAGCGATCTCAGACCCCCCCGGTTCGCGCGTCAACAACGGGTCTAGGCCAGCCTGAATCAACACCTCCCGGACGACATCGCGTTGGGTCGATTTCCCAGCTCCCTCAATACCTTCCAGTGTGATAAAGCGTCCGCGCGAAGTCCTCAAGGTGTTATTGCTCTGTCAATTTTGGGCATGGGATGTTCAGTTGGTACTGGCGCACAGCACAATTGTGCTCATCCAGGGTTGCCGAGAAGTGATGACTGCCATCGCCACGGGCCACAAAATAAAGCGAATCACCAGCAGCTGGATGCAGCACCGCATTGATCGCTTCGCGACCGGGCAACGCGATAGGTGTCGGCGGCAATCCTTTGATCACATAAGTATTATAAGGGGTGGGTTTGGTTAGGTCATCGCGACGGATGTTGCCATCATACTCTTCGCCCATGCCATAGATCACGGTGGGGTCAGTCTGTAATTTCATACCTTGCTGCAACCGCCGTGTAAATACCCCAGCGATACGAGGACGCTCGGCAGCCAGACCGGTTTCTTTTTCGACAATAGACGCCAGAATCAACGCCTGGTAGGGCGTATTAATCGGTAAGCCATCCTCGCGTTTTGTCCACTCCTGTTCCAACACCGAGCGCATCCGCTGGTAAGCGCGTTTTAAGATCTCGGTGTCGGTGGTGCCGCGGTCAAATAGGTAGGTATCCGGAAACAACCAGCCTTCTGGGTGCTCCGCATCGAGTCCGATGCGTTGCATGATCTCCGCGTCCGGAAGACCAGCCAGTTCGATCTTAAAAACATCTGAATCGGAGACGCGCTGAACCGCCTCTCCGAAGGTAATACCTGGAATTAATGTAACTGGAAACTGAACTGATTTACCACTGGTGAATAGATCCAGCAACTGCGGCGGATGCATACCAGCGGTGATCGCATATTCGCCAGCTTTAAGTGCCTCCTCTTGATTGGTTTGGTAGGCCAGCATCGTAAAGAGGAAGCGACTCGATATCAAACCCCGGTCCGCTAACTTATGTGCAACGCTGCGCACTGTGGCACCAGGTGACACGGTGAACAGCATTTGCTCTTTCTCCAGCACAACGGGCTCTTCCAGAAACCGTTGATACCAAGATAAACCCGCGCTGAGCATGGCCGTGGCAACCAAGCCCAGAATCATCAGAGTTACCAAGATATTCTTCATGTTGGCATCTCCGGCTGAAATACGCCTTGGTTCACCCGCGCCAGCAATGGGGCTGGTACTGCACGGTCATCATATTCCCAGGATTCCAGCCGCGCTACCGGAAGCATACCAAGCAGCGAGTTGGTGACGAACAAGGCCTGGGCTCGCCACAGTTCGGCGCTGGGAACCTCGCGCTCGGCCAGCGGAATACCAAGTACCGCCGCGCATTCAAACACCAGAGAACGAGTGGTACCGACAACCCCGCAGCGATCCAGAGCCGGTGTCACGATGCCGTCGTCGAATACCAGAAATACATTTGTCATGGTTCCACAAATCAGATGTCCCTGGTAATCAGTCATCAAACCATCTGTGATCTCAGGGCGCTGCCATTCCGAACGTGCCAACACTTGCTCCAGCCGATTGAGGTGCTTAATTCCGGCTAGCAGAGGGTTCTCGCCAAGCCGTGTGTGACAAAGCCGGAGCTGAACGGCACTGTTATTCGGACCGACTTCAGGTGCGGGACTCGGATACAGCGCCAAAATCCGGGTAGGTAACTGCACATCAGGCGCTCGGTAACCTCGCCCGCCCCCACCTCGTGTCAGCGTTAGTCTCAGGACAGCATGCTCAATGCCGTCCACCAAGGCATCCACTTCGCTGCGAATTAACTGGGCATCCGGACAAGGAATCCCTAGCCGTTCGGCACCGCGGGCCATGCGCGCAAAATGTGCCGACCAGCGACAGGGAGCGCCGCCGCGCACGGCGATTGTCTCGAACAGCCCGTCACCATACAATAAACCTCGGTCTTCGATGCTGACCACCGCGCGTTCTTGGCCATTGACCAAAGCAACCTTCACAATAATAAAACAATGATCGACTGCTGAGTCGCCAAGAGTTGCCGACCCCTCGACTAAAGCTTCTTAAAGATCAAAGTGCCGTTGGTACCGCCGAAACCGAAGGAATTGGTGAGGGCATAGTCGATTTTCATGTTCCGAGCTGTATTGGGCACACAATCAAGATCGCATTCCGGGTCTGGGGTCTGATAATTGATGGTGGGCGGCGCGACCTGATCGCGAATCGCCAACAGGCTGAAGATTGCCTCGGCACTACCAGCAGCACCCAGCATGTGTCCGGTCATGGATTTGGTGGAACTGACGGCTAATTTATATGCATGCTCACCAAACGCGAGTTTGATGGCCCTGACCTCGGCAATGTCGCCAGCTGGAGTCGATGTTCCGTGAGTATTGATGTAGTCGATCGACTCAGGATTCAGACCCGCATCTTGCAGCGCTATCTGCATACAGTCACAGGCCCCTTCACCGTCCTCCAACGGGGCTGTCATATGATAGGCATCAGAGTTCATGCCAACACCAACCACTTCGGCGTAAATCGTTGCATTGCGAGCCTTCGCCAACTCGTATTCTTCCAACACCACGACACCTGCTCCATCACTGAGGACGAAACCGTCCCGATCCTTATCGAATGGTCGACTGGCGCCTTCCGGATCATCATTACGAGTAGACAGCGCACGTGCTGCGGAAAAACCACCCAAGCCCACTGGGGAGGTGGCCATTTCAGAGCCGCCAGCTACCATCGCATCCACAATGCCGTGACGAATCATGTGGACAGCTTCGCCGATATTATGTGTTCCCGTGGCGCAAGCAGAAACGATCGAGAAATTTGGCCCCTTGAGTCCATACTTGATAGAAAGATCCCCTGCGACCATATTGACGATATTAGCTGGAACAAAGAATGGAGATATCCTTCGTGGCCCGCTGTCTCGATAAATCGCATAGTTATTTTCAATCCCGGTAATACCACCGATACCTGAGCCAATAGCTACCCCAATACGCTTACGTGTTTCATCGTTAATCGGAAGACCAGAATCTTCGATGGCCTGAGTACCTGCCGCTACTCCATAATGGATAAAAGCATCCATCTTTTTAACTTCTTTTTTCGACACGTAAAGACTAGGATCGAAGCCATATATTGGTCCGCCAAAGCGCGTACTGAAGCGCTCAACATCGAAGTGTGTAATGCGCTGAATCCCACTGCGGCCAGCGAGAATACTGTCCCACGCGGACTTTATGTCGAGCCCAACCGGCGCGACGATTCCTATACCGGTGACGACGACTCTTCTAGCTGACATGACTTAACCTCTCAATTGAGTCTAGATGCAATTCTGCGGAGGTCGAACGCGTTAGCGACTCCGCCAGCGCCGAGCTATCGGCAACCAAGCGGAGTTCAGGCCGTTGTTTCCGCTGAATAGCGTCAATTATTGATATGCTCGTTGATATAATCGATTGCCTGCTTTACTGTCGTGATCTTCTCAGCATCTTCATCCGGAATCTCGGTATCGAACTCTTCCTCCAACGCCATGACGAGTTCGACAGTATCCAGCGAATCAGCACCGAGATCGTCGACGAATGACGACTCTAGGCTCACTTCTTTTTCCTTAACGCCCAATTGTTCGACGACGATTTTGCGGACTCGATCTTCAATGCTGCTCATTATGTTGTAACCCTCTGGTTATGGGCGGATCGCAGGAGCTGTAGTAACCGCCGTATTTTAGAGACAAAGCTCGCTTGGTGAAAGCTCGAATAATAACCAAACATCAAGCTGACGCCTTTGTATTTAAATACACTGCTTGCGCACAACTCACACCATGTGCATGCCACCATTGACATGGAGTGTCTCACCGGTAATGTAGCCAGCCGCAGATGAGGCCAAAAAGATAACGGCAGCGGAGATTTCCTCGGGCTTCCCCATTCGACCAAGCGGTATATTGCCTAACAATGTGTCACGTTGTTCTTTAGACAATTCCTTGGTCATGTCCGTATCAATAAAGCCAGGCGCAATACAATTGACCGTGATGCCACGTGAACCTACTTCCCGGGCAAGGGACTTGGAGAAGCCGATCATTCCGGCCTTGCTTGCGGCATAGTTGACCTGTCCGGCATTCCCAGATGCGGCAATCACGGAAGTGATGTTGATGATGCGCCCCTTGCGCGCCTTGGACATTGGTCGTATGCACGCCTTACATAGGCGATAGATCGAGTTCAAATTCGTATCAATAACTTCATCCCATTCGCTGTCCTTCATACGCGGTAACAGATTGTCGCGCGTAATACCCGCATTATTGACCAGGATACTGGGTGCTCTACCGAACTCCTGCACGATCGTCTTCAGCGTTGCTGCGATGGAATTAGTATCCTGGACATCGAGTTGGATACCGATCACAGGGAGGCCTTCACCGGCAAGTTCCTCCGAAATACGCTCCGCACCAGCGGCGGTAGTCGCGGTTCCAGCAACGGCTATTCCCTCGGCAAGCAGCGCCTTTGCGATAGCGCGGCCAATGCCTCGGCTCGCTCCCGTCACAAGGGCAATTTCATCATTCTGCATTTGCGATTGCCTCCATTGCCTTCTCCATCCCAGCCCGGTCGAATACCGGCAAAGCGTTGATTTGTCTATTAATCCGTTTGCCCAGCCCCGTCAATACCTTGCCGGGACCAGATTCGATCATCGTGGAAATTCCGCGCGCGGCCATGGCCTGAACAGTCTCGACCCAACGTACCGGGCTATGAAGTTGACGTGTGAGCAACATACGTAAATCGTCTGGGTCGCTTGGTGAGGTGACTGTTACGTTGAGCAGTATTTCCGCGGATGGCATCGAGAAATGCGTATCGGCAAGACTCTGCGCAAGTTCGTCGGCAGCAGCGCGCAGTAATGACGAATGACAGGGTACGCTGATTGGCAGCTGAATAGCTCGTTTGGCCCCAGCCTCCTTGGCCGCCGCAATTCCGCGCTTGATCGCATCCCGATCGCCAGCAATCACCACCTGCATGGGAGCATTGAAGTTGACCGCCTCCAGCACTTGCCCTTGCGCTTGCTCACGACACAAATCAACTACTTGCTGGTTGTCCAGTCCAAGCACAGCCGCCATGGCACCTTCGCCCTCTGGGACCGCGCGCTGCATCAGCCGCGAACGCACCTCAATAAGTCTGACTGCGTCGGCAAAGGTCACCGCGTCCGCACAAACCAAAGCAGAGTATTCGCCGAGGCTATGGCCTGCCATCATCGCCGGCAGTGGACCACCAAGTTCTTGCCAACAACGCCAAATAGCGACACCCGCCGCGAGCATTACCGGCTGCGTGACCTGGGTCTGGTCAAGTGTGGATTTTGGACCCTCCGTGACCAATGACCAAAGATCTCTTTCAAGCACATCCGAGGCTTCGGCAAAAGTATCGCGGACGACCGCGAAGCCGTCTGCCAGGTCGTCCAACATGCCGACCGATTGCGAACCCTGACCTGGAAAGACAATAGCAAGGTTAGTGACTTTCATTGTGTGGAAACTTCAATAGTAACGATTCAGAAACAACTTGCGCATTTTTTACCAGCCGGAAGCTTGGGCAATAGACCGCCCCGAGAAAGCATCAATCACTCGCTTTGAACTGTTACCAGCTCAGAGTCATTAATAGCGTAGTAACACTGAACCCCAGGTGAAACCACCGCCAAATGCTTCCATTAAAACAACCTGGCCACGCTGAATGCGACCGTCACGCACGGCTTGATCAAAGGCAAGCGGCACCGAAGCCGCGGACGTATTTCCATGCGTATCTACCGTGACCACCACCTGCTCCATCGGCAAATCAAGCTTGCGTGCAGTAGCCTGAATGATGCGCATATTCGCTTGATGCGGTACCAACCAATCGATATCCGAGCGCTCCATCCCATTGGCTGTCAGCACTTCATCGACGATGCGTCCAAGCGTGGTTACGGCCACACGAAATACCTCATTACCCTTCATCTCTACAAAAAGGGCACCGTTGTAGCCGTTGCCCACTCCAGCTGGTACATGCAACAATTCACGATAAGCGCCATCGGCATGCAGGCATGAAGTGATGATGCCGGGCTCATGATCCGCTCCAATCACGACTGCACCGGCTCCGTCACCAAAGATGATACAGGTGCCGCGATCGGTCCAATCAATGATCCGCGAAAAGGCTTCGGCGCCAACTACTAGGGCTTTGGATGCACTACCGGTACGGATGAATTTGTCCGCTACGCCAAGCGCGTAGACAAATCCGGTGCAGACCGCCTGAATATCAAAGGCCGGACAGCCATGGATGTCGAGCCGATTTTGCAGAGCACAGGCACTGCTTGGAAAGATCTGATCGGGCGTAGTTGTCGCCATAACAATCAGATCTATCTCCCCAGGCGTGATGCCGGCCGCATCAATGGCGCGACGAGCAGCTGGCTCCGCGAGATCGACGCAGGTCTCCCCGTCGCTGACTACGTGGCGCTGCTTGATTCCGGTGCGTTCCTGTATCCAGGTATCGGTCGTATCCAGCATGCGCTCGAGATCGCGGTTGGTCACAACCTTTTTCGGCAAAAATCCGCCAGTACCGAGAATGCGCGAATAAATGCTCACGCCATAACCTTTACGTGCTGCTCTTCCAGATGAGCGCTTACCTCATGCTCTATACGTTTAATCACGCGGGCATGTATCTCTTGTTCAGCGATATGAATCGCATGTTCGAAAGCAATCTGATCGGCACTGCCGTGACTTTTTATGACAATACCACGTAGTCCAACAAGACTGGCACCATTGTAAGCGCGTGGGTCTACCTGGCGTTTAAAAGCCCGCAATACAGGCATCGCGACAATCCCGGCCAAACGCGTGGCCAAATTCTTACGAAAGTGTTGCCCTAACATATGCGATACGAGTTTGGCCACGCCTTCGCTGCTCTTTAATGCGACATTGCCGACAAAGCCGTCGGCAACGATCACGTCAATTCCGCCCATATAGATATCGTCACCTTCGACATAGCCGACATAGTTCAGCGAGCTGGCAGCGATCAGTTCATGCGCTTTGCGCACCTGATCATTGCCTTTGATCTCTTCGGCGCCGATGTTGAGCAGCCCAACTCTGGGCTGTTCGATACCCTGAACAGCACGAACCAATTCACTACCCATGACTGCAAACTGAAACAATTGCTCCGCGCTGCAGTCTACGTTGGCGCCCAAGTCCAGCATATGCGTCATGCCATTTAAAGATGGCATGGAGGAAATGATCGCGGGCCGGTCGACTTGGGGTAGGGTCTTGAGTACAAAGCGCGCTGTTGCCATCAGGGCGCCGGTGTTGCCGGCGCTGACGCAAGCGTGCGCTTGGCCGGATTTGACCAAGTCTATTGCGACGCGCATTGATGAGTCTTTCTTGGTGCGCAATGCTTTGGACGGTAGTTCGTCCATTTCGACCACCTGGGACGCATGCTGCACCCGTAACCTGGAGCGATCCGCTACTATTGAAGAGAGGGCGGCAAGCCGTGACTCGATAACATCTTGCCTGCCCACTAAGATCAAGTCTACATCGGGAGAACGGTTGGCAAATGCCAGGGCCGCGGGAATGACAGTGTGCACACCATGATCTCCGCCCATGGCATCCAGCGCAATGGTCAGACGTTGACCCATTACCGCGCTCCTACTCGAAAAGTGGTTATGTCAACACCCTGGCACCTTTGTTTCAACGCGAGTTGCCGACTTTCAAGTTCCATGATTAACCGAGCCATCTGAGTGCTTTGCCAGGCGTGAGGTAGATTGCCAAAAGCCTGGTAAAGCTCGTGGCAGTGCCCTTGGACACCAACGGCTGCCGCGAAGCGGAACCCGAGCAGCGGGTTGGATTTCTAGCATGCGCCAAAAAAAAGCGATGAAAAGGCATCGTGCAGCGATGTTCATCGACGCGAGTTGCGCAAATACCAAGGTTTTGCCAGTTCGCATGGACCGCTCGACAATCGGGAACATTATCCATTAAATTTTGGCAGATTCTAGCGAGATTCAGGCCAGAGTTTGAGTGGGAGTTTGGTTGCAGGTCAGATACTTATAAGCCCATGCTGTAAAATCAAGCCAAGCCGGCATGATTTCACTCGGCCTTGTCGAGGATTTCACTCGGCGGCTTTGTCGAGAATTTTTCGGCCTCGATAAAAACCATCCGGTGTCAGGTGATGCCGTCGATGGATTTCGCCCGTCGTCTGATCCTCCGATAGAGTGGGGGAGGACAGCGCATCATGAGAGCGGCGCATACCACGCTTCGATGGCGTTTTTCTATTCTGTTGAACGGCCATGATATTCTCTGGATTGCTCTCTCGGTTAAGTCCACAGGTGGTAGGAAGTTCTCCGCTGCCAAGACTGCGCCGATGTCGACTATGTACGCCGTTTAAGGTCGATCAGCTTGGCGAATGGGTGTTGTATCTGAGTAGAGTCTGTTACTTGTTTGCGATTCTGGTCGGGTTTGTGTCGATTGGGCTTCTGTCGGTCAGGCTCCCTTTGACTTGCAGCATTCAATACCTTCGTATCGATGCAATCGCCATGCGACCCTAAGTGATCTGAGCGAAGTTCGGTATGCAATAGCAATTCAGGTCGGGAGATCTCGCAACTGCCTTCAGTGTGTCGAGGAATCAGCGGCACAGATAGGATTAGCTCGTCTTCGATCAGGTCCCCAGGATGCAGTAGCCGATCATCGATTAAGACCGGATCATAATGCTCCGGCAGCAATGAGCACTGGTCAATACTTTCAATTAGGGCCAAACTCAAATTTGTATGAACGGGCTGCGATAATTTACCGTTACAGCGTTGACAGCAAAGTATCAGTTCTGTATTGATGGTACCGGATATTACCGACAAACCAGCCGCATCACGACAGAAATGAAGCCTATAACTCACCAATCCATCAGTATTCAATAGCATCGGGCCGAGCCGCTCGAAATGGGCGAGCGGAATACTGCCCTCGAAGCATGAATGCAGCGCAACCGATTGAAATGGGTCTAGCAGTTCTGGCAGTGGGTTGCACATAAGCCGCCTAGTCTAGAGCAAAGTCAGCAGTACTGTCAATGGATTGCAGTTAAGCCAAAACCTAAAGAGTATCGCCTGAAAACACCGATGGGGCCTGATTAGGCGCTGGTTCCGTTTAAGCATTTCCGGTTGGAGCCAAAAGAATACCGGCAGCGACAGCTGATCCTATTACCCCCTATCACCCCGGCAACTTTCAGCCCCATGGCATGCATCAGCAAAAAATGATACTTGTCCGCCTCGAGTCCAACTTTATTGACAACCCTGGCTGCCATGGGCATAGCAGACATGTCCGCGGCACCAATCAAGGGATGGATCTTACCCCGACGCTCTTACCCGGACTCAGGCGATGCATGGTTTTTGGTGATTTCTGTGGAGAAACAGACCACCTGGCTTGTCTTCTCATCCGGCCTCGACGTGGCGGTAACCCACCCATAGAGCGGCTATGGGAGGGTTGTCGTTTCGGGCCTTGTTCATAAGCTCGGCCAAGCCTTGAGAGTTAACCTCGAACGGCGCAGTATTTTAACCTTAAAACCAAAACCTTACGGAAAAGCCCCACGCATCCGCTCGTCACTTGGTCGGAGTTATGAACAAGGCCTCGTTTCGCGATGGCGAACGAGAATCCGGCGCCAGTTGGTCTGTTTCTCTCCGGCAATCGCCTTACCATTACCACGCCAGCCGCGGTACCGATATAAAACGCCAACGCACCCAGTACCAGAACGCCCCGGGTCTCCAATACCAGAAAGTATCAGAAAGGTATCCGCGGATAACTTGGAGCCAACAGCCAAGCCGAGCATGGTAGTAGTAACATTGATCATTTCATTTTGCGCCGTCCGGCTCAGACGCTCGACAACACCGCCCACGCAGCAGATTGCTGCAAGTCAGCATGCCGATGCGCCTTGTGCGTCGGACCGGTATGCACACAATCTGCTATGCTCACATGGTCATCTCGGCGAGGCGAGCGTCAATTCCACGTCGTCTGACAGATCGACCGCTGGAGATCAGCAAGCTACCAGCGGTGATCATGACCAGACGGACTCGGGAGATCCGATGCATGGCGCGATCAAGTGCTGAACGGATGCCGAACGATCAGTGTCTGCGCTCGATCTGGCCCGGTGGAAACGATATCAATCGGCACACCACCTAATTCTTCGATTTTATTCAAATAATCCCGCGCACGTTTCGGCAGCGCGTCGAGAGACTCCGCACCAAGTGTTGACTCGCTCCAACCAGGCATATCAATGAACCGGGGTTTACAGCGTGCCAACTCCTCGACATCGATTGGTGGCACATCGAGCACTTGACCGTCCAACTCATATGCCGTGCAGATGCGCAAATTTTGCATGCCGTCAAGCACATCGAGCTTGGTAATACAGAGACCCGACAAGCTGTTTATCGAGAACGAGCGCCGCAATGCGACCATGTCCAGCCAGCCACAACGACGCTTACGGCCGGTGGTAGCGCCAAACTCATGGCCTTTCTTACCAAGACGGTCACCGTCAGCATCGAACAATTCGGTAGGAAACGGCCCGCTGCCAACGCGTGTGGTATAAGCCTTCACAATGCCGAGAATGTAATCGATATCAAGCGGCCCAACGCCACTTCCGCTGGCGGCTCCACCGGCGGTGGTGGTAGACGACGTCACATAGGGATAAGTACCATGGTCAATGTCGAGCAGCGCACCCTGCGCGCCTTCGAATAAAATGTTGTCGCCATTCTGTAGGCATTCATGCAGCAGACCGGCGACGTCAGCCAGCATGGGTGCAATCCGCTCACCCTGCCGTAGCGCCTCATCAAGCATCGCGGAGACATCCAGCGGCGCAGCGTGAAAGTAATGCTGCAGTGCGAAATTGTGATAATCCGCTATCTCACGCAACCGCTGTTCGAAGCGGTCAGCGTCCAGCAGCTCGCCGACACGGATACCGCGCCGGGCAATCTTGTCTTCGTATGCCGGCCCGATGCCGCGGCCGGTGGTGCCGATGGCCTGACCACCGCGCGCGCGCTCCCGCGCTTGATCCAGTGCGATGTGAAGGGGAAGAATCAATGCACAAGCAGGACTGATGAACAGTCGCTCACGCACTGGCAAACCTGTCCCCTCTAGCGACTCCAATTCCGACAACAGCGCAGGCATCGACAACACCACTCCGTTACCGATCATGCAGCGCACATCGTCGTGCAGGATGCCGGAAGGTATTAGATGCAGAATCGTCTGCTTCCCATCAATGACCAACGTATGGCCGGCATTGTGGCCACCCTGAAAACGCACCACTGCATCGGCTTGTTCCGTCAGCAGATCAACGACCTTACCCTTACCCTCGTCGCCCCACTGGGCGCCGATAACGACTAGGTTAGTACCCATTCAGCCCTCACAATGCAACTATCAGAGTTTCGTAAGGCGCCGTCCACAATGGGCGCCCTCGACGCTTGCTTAGGCGATTTCTGTCGAGAAATAAACTACCTGGCTTGTCTTCTCGTCAGGCATCGGTTGCGATAACCCGCCCATAGAGCGGCTGTGGGCGGGCTGCCGCTTCGCGAAGGCGAACGAGAATCCGGCGCCAGTTAGCCTATTTCTCTCCGACGATCGCCTTACCGTTCATCGCTTCGTATCCAGCACTTGCCAAGCGCCATCCATTAGAGCCAAGTACCGTGAACAACCCGGCACCAGATCGCTGCCTACATCATCCGGTAATTGTTGCACTACTCGCCGCCCGGAGGCCCGCAGGCGATCAACTTCTGCTTGCAACGCTGGGTCTGGATTCCAAGGTGCCGAGATCGCATCTGCGTCCGGATCATATGGCGCGGGACTGCCGCTTAGGGCGATCAAACCCTTCAAATCACTGCTGAAGCCAACTGCTGGTCGCGCACGACCGAATACGCGACCGATATCATCGTAACGTCCACCGCGTGCGATCTCCAAGCCCCAGCCGGGAGCAAAGGCAGCGAAAACAATACCTGTCTTGTAGGTGTAGCCGCGCAATTCTGCCAAATCGAAATGCACGGGCAATTCGGGTAGCCAGCGCCGGACTTCTTCTGCAACATGACGCAAGCGTGCCACGGCTGCCTTCACTGAAGCATCGGCCGCAGACAGCACGGACTCCGCACGCTCCAAGGCATCGGCGCCATCCAGATTCGGCAACGCCAGCAACATGTTACCAATTTCTTGGCGCAAGCCGAACTGACCTACCAGATCGGCAATCTCTGCAACCGCCTTGCGTTGCAGTGCGTCGAACAGCGCCATTTCGCGGGTATGATCCAGACCAGCCTGGCGGGCAAGCCCACGATAGATTCCGACATGGCCAAGATCCAGGTAGGCTGAGTTGATTCCAGCGGTCTGCAACGTTGCGACCATCAGGCGCAAGATCTCGACATCGCTTTGCAAACCGTCGTGCCCGTAAATCTCCGCGCCGATCTGCATGGGGCAGCGACTGCCAGCAAAACCATCTGTACGAGTATGCAGTATGGTGCCTAGATAGCAAAGCCGGGTCGGTAGGTCGCGTCGCAAATGATGGGCGTCAATTCTTGCGACCTGCGGTGTCATGTCCGCGCGCACACCGAGCATGCGGCCGCTGAGTTGATCAGTCAGCTTGAAGGTCTGCAAATCCAGATCATGGCCAGTTCCCGTCAGCAGGCTTTCGAGGAAATCAATAATCGGGGGAATGACCAGATCATAGCCCCAGCTCGCATACAGATCCAGCAATGCCCGCCGCAGCCGCTCCAGTTCAGCAGCTTCGGCGGGAAGAACCTCTTCGATTCCAGCGGGCAATAGCCAGCGCTCGTCATTCATACCTATGTTGGATCGTTCGTATTCGGCTGCCTAAACATGAGTTTGCCAGCCATTTAGTTGATCAGATGAAGCAGACCCACTCCGCAGGCCATACTCACGAGTCCAGCGATTCGCAAACTGCGGTTATCCTGGCGTGCCATCTCAATCAGAATTCGCCGCATCTTGTCCGGCGCCAGAAATGGCACGATGCCTTCAATAACGAAGAGCAGCGCTAGTGCCACCAGAAAATCATGCCACATGGTGCGAATTCCCGGAATGCATGTTCACCGCCCACTCGGATAAGGCGATCACAAAGTGACAAATGATTGCAGAAGGCGGACGGATTGTCTATCACGGAACGCTATACGGTAGCGACTGATGACAGGCAGATAGGATAGACCGCTGATCAGCATTGAGCTGATGAAGCAGGTGGGTGGCCCAGGGTGTGCGGCACCTTCGCGAAGCGGCAGCTCAACCATGGTCGCTCTACGTGCGGGTTATCGCAACCTCGATGCCGGATAAGAAGGCAGGCCAGTAGTCTGTTTCTCGATGGAAATCGCCTCGGATTGTCGACTTGGATCGGTACGACGGGATCACCGGCGCGTTCCGCTTCGCTCATTATTCGTGTACAGGTGACTTAACTACAGGGTTTCAACTCGATTGTACTTGATCGGATGCTGAGTTTTGCCCGGAGGCTGGGGCTAGTGCAGGTAATTGTGAGCTGGCCTGCTAAGTAGCGGTTCATGAATAACCGATACAACGCTATCCAGCCATCGGCGGAGTGCAATCGGGGTCGGGGTCGCTATCGGAATCGGAATCGGAATCGAGAGAGAAAACGCCCTATGCCATTCGGTCATGAGCAGCTCGACGTCGAGCGTGCGGCCATCGAGTCTGTCGGTTGTGGGCCTAGCGCTACTGCGAGCATGTGAAAGGACAGCGTAACGCGAAGGATCAACGCCTGTGCGCATCTTAGGCGCGCATTGCAGGCCATCGCGCTGAACATTGCCGAGGGTAACGGCACAGCGACGAGTGGGGATCGACGCCGGTCGTTTGAAAGCGCACGAGGCTCGGCGCTGGAGTGCGCTGCGATTCAGGACGTGCTCACGCTGGTGTGCGAAGCGTTGTCCGCAGACGACAACAGCCAGCAAAAGGCACTGCTCGATCGTCTTGTGGCCATGCTCACGGAGCTCGGACAGGGTGGCGATGCGGTCAGCGAGGAGCTTGGCGGATATCGGGTTGGTCAGTTCGATACCGATGCCGACGCCGATAGCGGTAGCGAATGAGCCGGCAGGCGGCACCCAAGCCAAAAACCTGTTTAGCTTGTTTTTGTACCATCACTAAGGCTCTACCGGTGACTGCGCTTTCGCATCTACTGGTAATGGCGCTGGTGTTGGTGAAGACTCTACTGGCGTCTGCGCCTGCTTAACTGCTTGCACTTGTGGTGCTGGCGGCTTTACCAGCGCCTGCACTTCTTCCTTTACCGGTGTTTGTATTTGCACTGGCTCTTCCAGGATAGTCACCGAGGATTGTGCTGGTATTTGACTCTGCGCGTCGGACGAGGAGAGCTGAGGAGGATAACTCGCGAACTGTTGGTTGAAAAATTTGAAGAAGTCTGAGTCTGGTGCCAACACTAAGGTGCTACCTGATTCTAAAAACGAGCGCCGATAAGCATTTAAGCTGCGATAGAATGCATAGAATTCGGGGTCTGCTTGGAATGCCTTAGCAAAAATTTCTGATGCCTTCGCATCACCCATACCGCGGGTTTCTTCAGCTTCACGATAGGCGTCGGCAAGCGTAACAGTTCGTTGGCGGTCGGCGTCGGCACGGATGCGCTCTGCGGCCTCCGAACCCTTGGCTCGTAGATCACGGGCTACGCGTTCACGTTCAGCGCGCATGCGATTGTAGACTGACTCACTGACCTCAGGGGGGAGATCGATCTTCTTTACCCGAACATCGACGACCTCAACGCCAAGTTCCGCTGCTTGCGTATCTACTAGTTTAGTTAATACCTGCATAAGCTCTAAGCGATCTTCGGATACGACCTCCTTGATTGTGCGCCGGCCGAACTCGTCCCGCAAACTGGTATCGATGCGCTCTGACAGTAAGCGGGCAGTTCGCGCGCTGTCACCACCGGTAGAACGGAAGAATTGGGCTGCATTGTTAATACGCCATTTTGCGTACGAGTCGACGATAACATCCTTCTTTTCGATGGTCAGGAAGCGCTCTGGTCGTGAGTCCAGAGTCTGAATACGCGCGTCGAACTTAATGATGCTATTTAAAATTGGCACCTTGAAGTGCAGTCCCGGTTTGTAGTCGCTGCCAACGATTTCACCAAGACGCAGTTTGATTGCTGTTTCGTATTGCTGCACGGTGAATGTGGACATATAGACCAACAAAACCAGAAGGGCAATAGCAATTGGTATCAAAACCTTTTTAGTATCATCCATCTTAACGGCTCCTGCGCTCTCTCAGCGTGTCACGGGATCGGGCGGTCGACTTCGGCGTAACGTCACTAGCAGTGTCCGCGGCGTCCAGCATGGAAGTTCGAGGAGGTTGTGACGGCTTTTTCTTCATCAGTTGATCTAGGGGCAGATACATTAGGCTATTACCACTTGGGATATCGAGTAATACCTTATTGCTCTCTCCCAGCACTTCTTCCATTGTCTCCAGATAGATTCTTTCCCGGGTAACGATGGGTGCCTTCTGATATTCGCCAAGCACAGCGGTGAAGCGTGATGTTTCGCCTTGCGCCTCGGCAATCACTCGGTCGCGATAAGCCTTCGCATCAGCAATAGTACGTGCTGCCTCGCCACGTGCTTGCGGCAGAATTTCGTTCGCATAGGCCTCGGCTTTATTTTCCAGCCGTTCCTTATCCTCTCGCGCTTTGATGGCGTCGTCGAAGGCTTCTTTAACTTGCTCTGGAGGCTTAGCTGGTTGCATATTGACCGAAGTGACTTCTAAGCCGGTTTTATAGATATCCATTAGGTTCTGGACGCGCCCGCGGATCATCGCAGATACTTCGCTACGGCCTTCGGTGAGGATAAAATCCAACTCTTCTCCGCCGATGGTTTTGCGAACCACGGTTTCTGTTGCATCGCGAAGCGTTTTCATCGGCGCTTGGTCCTGATACAGGAAGTTCGCCGCGTCCTGAATCTTGGACTGTACCGTTAGTTCAACATCAACGATATTCTCATCTTTTGTCAGCATGAGCGCCTTATGGCTGAATGACTTGATTTCGTCGACATTGACAATCTCCACCGCATCGATTGGCCAGGGAATACGCCAATGCGGCCCGGGATCGGTCATTTTGATGTAAGCACCGAAGCGGGTAACGACACCGCGTTCAGCGGGAGCGACGATGTAGATTCCGGTAGCGAGCCAGCCTATCAATAGTACACTGACGATGATCCCGATACTGCGTTTGCTTAAGTCTGGACCACCGCCACTGTTCCCCCCGGAGCCTTTACCACCAAGCAAGCCGCTTGCGCGTTCCTGTAGTTTACGCACGATTTCATCGAGGTCGGGTGGTCCTTGATTGCCCGAATTTCCACCCCAGGGGTCTTTGTTGCCGCCTCCCGGCTCGTTCCAGGCCATAGTTACTCCGCAACTGGTGTTGGTTAATACTCAAAATCAGCTCGTTTTGTGACACGAGCGCTATTAGTTTGGAAGTGCCGCCATGGCGCCCCGATATCAAGAAGCTCAAGTCAGTGCCATCCGCTAAGGTTCAGCGCGACAAGTCGACTCGACAAGATCGCAAGCCGACCATCGCGAATTCCGCCAACTCGGGTCAAGCGGAGTTTTCAGAGTCCCGATTCGCACCGGCTGGCGCAGGACATTGGCTCACCAGCCGGCCTGCCCAGCGCTCGGGATCGAGTAGATAACGGTCGTGCTGGGCGCGCGAAATCTGTACCTCGATATCCCAACCGCCCTGCTCCGTGGGCGATTCGGATACAACGATGGCGTGGTCGAACAACCACGCACGTAAGCTGCCATCCGCTGGACCAAGCCGCAGCTGCTGGCGCAGGCTCTCTCCGCAAAAATAATCTGCCAAGACCTGCGGCAACAGCTCGACGCCTGCGCCGGTTGCCGCCGACAGCCAGACCCGATTCACAAGGCCATCTTCGCCACGGTCAATACGAGGCTCGCTCACCGGCAACATATCGATTTTATTGAACACGGAAATCACCGGTATGTCTCGCGCTCCGATCTCCTCGAGCACCGTATCGACATCCGCAATACGCCGATCACGTTGGTCATTGCTTGCATCTACTACATGCAGCAGCAAATCTGCCGAACGCGTTTCTTGCAGCGTTGAGCGAAATGCCGCAACCAGTTCATGGGGTAGCTGATTAACAAAACCAACGGTATCGGCAAGCACGATAGCCGGCGCATTTGGCAGTGCCAACCGACGCAATGTCGGATCCAAGGTAGCAAACAGTTGGTCGGCCTGAAACACGCCAGCCTCGGTCAGCTGATTGAACAGGGTTGATTTACCTGCATTGGTGTAGCCAACCAGCGCGACTGTCGATACGTCTGCTCGCTCGCGCGCTCTACGTGCTTGGGCTTGACGCGTCTCGATCCGGCTCAGGCGCGCCTTCAGCTGCGTAATCCGCTGCCCTAGCAGACGGCGGTCAGTCTCGAGCTGAGTCTCGCCGGGTCCGCGCAGGCCGATACCACCTTTTTGCCGTTCAAGATGAGTCCAGCCGCGTACCAGCCTGGTGGACAGATGACGCAATTGCGCCAGCTCTACTTGTAGTTTGCCCTCGAACGAACGTGCCCGCTGCGCAAAGATATCCAGGATCAGTCCGCTGCGTTCCACGACCCGACACTGCAATAAGCGTTCCAGGTTACGTTCCTGAGCCGGACTCAAGGCATGATCGAAGATGGCGAGCTCGGCCCGCGTTGCCTCGATCAGCGACCTCAGTTCGTCGGCCTTGCCGCTGCCGATGAACAACCGCGGATCGGGCCTGTCCCGGTTACCTGTCAAGTAACCGACTTCAAGCGCACCGGCCGCTTTCGCGAGGAGCCTGAATTCGAGCATCGCATCATCGTCTGCTGCATGCCCGATGGCAAGCTGGACCAAAATGGCCCGTTCACCGGAACCTGGACGCTCAAACATGCCAGCGATTAGTTATGACACTTCGGGCACGGACAGAACAGAGCACGATGGCATACGGAACATATTGGCACATAAGTACAGGATGGTGCATAAATTCAGGCATTACCCTGGTGTTCAGAGTCTAATTCCTGGCTCGGCGGCAATTTGACATTACGCGCCGGCACGACGGTGGAGATCGCATGTTTGTAGATCATCTGGCTGACATTGTTCTTGAGCAACACCACAAACTGATCGAAAGACTCGATCTGCCCCTGGAGTTTGATTCCGTTCACTAGGAAGATCGAAACAGGGATGCGCTCCTTACGAAGCGCATTGAGAAAAGGGTCTTGCAGGCTCTGGCCCTTGGACATGGATTGCGCTCCTTGTTGATCTTTTTTTGCGGTCGGTTTTTCCGCGACCGGCAGTCTCGGAATACCATATGGACGAAGAGCAACAAAATAGCACAGAGTTGGCCTGCTCGCGCGACCTGCGAGCGGGTTTCAAGAAGCCTTGACCCGCAGAGTCGACGGCCAATCGCTGGCAAGGTGAGATGTCTACGCCCCATTACAACCAGTTCACAACAGCAGACAATGCGCGCCCTAGGACCGGCTCGTCATCCTGTATCCAGAGACAATCCGGTTCCGCTCGCAACCAGGTGTATTGGCGTTTCGCCAGTTGGCGTGTTGCGATGATCGCCCGCTCCTTCATTTCATCGAAGCTGCATTGTCCATTCAGATAGTACAACATCTGTCGATAGCCAACGCAACGCATTGAAGGCAGCTCCGGATGCAAATCAGTACGCTGCCATAACCTACGCACCTCGTCCTCGAATCCGGCGCTCAGCATCTCCTCGAAGCGTCGGGCGATACGCCGGTGCAATTCGTCCCGACGCGACGGTGCACGCACCAACTTCAGGCTGCGATAACCGAATGCCGACTTCGGCTGCGCATGCCAAAGATCAGTTATGCATTGACCACTGAGCAAATATACCTCAAGTGCACGCTGCACTCGTTGCGGATCGTTTGGATGAATTCGCGCCGCGGCTTCCCGATCGACCTGGGCAAGCCAACGGTGCATGGTCTGAGCACCACGCTGCCGTGCATACTCGGTCAGCGCGGTGCGCAGGTCCGGATCGGTTTCCGGCAATGGCGAGAGCCCCTGCTGCAAGACACGAAAATAGAGCATAGTGCCGCCAACCAACAATGGAATACGGCCTTCAGCAGTAATCTCGGCCATGGCGGTGAGTGCATCGTTGCGAAAACGAGCCGCCGAATAGCTCTCGGCGGGATCGCAGATATCCACCAGCCGGTGTGGACAGCGCGCCAGTATGTCTGGCGACGGCTTCGAGGTACCTATATCCATACCCCGATACACCAGCGCCGAATCGACGCTGACGATATCCAAGGGTAATGCATCCGCCAGCGACAGTGCGAGAGCGGTCTTGCCAGCAGCCGTCGGCCCCAGCAGCAGCAGTGCCGGCGGCAAGCTGGAGTCGGAAGGGTACAGGCCGGTCGGGGTGGAGAATTCGAACACTCAGCGCCCGCGCAGAAAAAGAGCGTCCAACTCCCGTTGCGAGAGTTTGACCCAGGTAGGGCGGCCGTGATTACACTGATCTGAACGTTCGGTGCGTTCCATATCTCGCAACAGCGCGTTCATTTCCGCAATCGTCAGGCGCCGATTGGCGCGTACCGCGCCGTGGCAAGCCATCGTAGCCAGTACTTGATTGATTTCACCATGCACCCGCTCGCTGGAAGCACCGGCGTTCAGATCCGCGAGCACGTCCCGCAACAGCCGTTCCGCATCCGCACCCTGTAGCAGGGCCGGAATCTCGCGAACCGCCAGCTTGCTCTCGCCAAGCCGGTTGACCACCAGGCTGAAGCGAGCCAACATCTGGGCATGCTCTTCAGCCAGATCAGCCTCCGCCGGGCTTACATGCACCATGACCGGCACCAACAGCGGCTGGCCGCGGAGCTTGCCAGACGCGGCCAGGTCTTTCAGCCGCTCGTAGCCGATGCGCTCATGGGCCGCATGCATATCGACGATAATCAGTCCATCCGCAGCCTGGGACAGCACATAGACGCCGCCGAGCTGACCAAGGGCGAAGCCTAGGGGCGGCATCTCGTCAATCCTGCCGGATGCCGGATTCGTCAGTTTCTCCCGACCTTGGCCGGCAAACTCCCATTCCATCGGCGAAACTTTCCCCGCCCCATCGCCATCCTCATCTCGCAGCGGCGGACGCTGAAACTCGAGCCCCGCGTTATAAGTCGCACGACCGTCATTGATGCCCGGCGGCCGACCGGATACGGTAAACGGCTTCGAGCCGGATGGCGGAACGGCTTGCCCGGTTGCCGCATCCACACCTGCCAAGCTGGCTGCTGCCTCTGGCTCAGACTCGGCATCCTGCACCGTTGTTGATCCTCTGACACCTTCCGCAAGACAGCGATGCAATGCACGAAAAATAAAATCATGCACCTGCCGCCCATCCCGAAAGCGCACCTCCTGCTTGCTCGGATGCACGTTCACATCCACCTGCCGCGGTACTAGCTCGAGAAACAACACAAAGGCTGGATGCCGGCTGTGATGCAGCACATCCTGGTAGGATTGCCGCACCGCATGTGCGACTAACTTGTCCCGCACCAGGCGACCGTTGACATAGAAAAACTGCATATCGCTTTGGCCACGAGCGAATGCCGGGCGTGCAATCCAGCCCCATAGGCGCAGCCCCGTTGCAGATTGATCAAGTTTCAGACTGGCATCCATGAAGGACTCGCCGAGCAGCGAGCGCAGACGCGGCGCACATGCTCCCTGCGCACCTGCCGGCAGTTCCATCAGGGTGCGACCGTTGTGTCGCAGACGCAGCGTGACCTTAGCATGCGCCAAGGCCATACGCCGCAGCAATTGCTCAACATGATTGAATTCGGTTTTGTCGGTGCGCAAAAACTTACGCCGGGCCGGCACGTTATAGAATAGGTCATGAACTTCCACTGTGGTACCGATGGCATGGGGCGCGGGCTGCGGCGGATCGACTCGGTCACTGCCGTCGGCTGATACGCGCCAGCCGTGGGGCTCGTCTGCCGTACGCGAGACAATTTGCAACCGCGACACCGCGGCAATGCTGGGCAATGCCTCTCCCCGAAATCCCAGTGTAGCCACTTCTTCTAGATCGTCCAGGCTTGCGATCTTGCTGGTTGCATGGCGGGATAATGCCAGCGCAAGCTGATCACAGCTGATTCCCAGGCCATCATCCCGGATGCGGATCAGCTTCGATCCGCCGCGCTCCACGTCAATATCGATGCGACGGGCGCCGGCATCGAGACTGTTTTCCACCAGTTCTTTGACGACCGATGCGGGTCGTTCCACCACTTCGCCAGCGGCGATCTGATTGATCAGTCGAGGCGGCAGCGTACGGATGATCGGCATACCTTAAAGAGAGAAGGATAACGTTCAGAAATCCAGGCCCAGCGCAAGCAAGCTCTGCGTGCTCTCATCTTGATGCACACGAGAATCCGAGGTGGTATCGTCGCCTACCCCACCTCGTTGGCGGGCAAAACGGGTTCCCGGTGGCGGGTAATCGCGAAAATAGTCCAAAATCCCCTGCAGCAGCGAATGGGCCAACTTTTTTTGATAGTGCTCGCTGCGCAGTCGTCGTTCTTCGCTGGGATTGGAGATGAAGGCCGTCTCTACCAGCATGGATGGGATGTCCGGCGATTTGAGCACGGCAAAGCCGGCCTGCTGAATGCGGGTCTGATGCACATGTCCGAGGGAGCGCAATTTCTCCAACACGTGAGTGGCGGCAATACTACTATGCTCAATGGTTGCATTTTGGGTCATGTCCAGCAAGACGCTTGCAAGCACCTCGTTGCGCTCCGCCAGTTTCACACCACCGATGAGATCAGCGCGATTCTCCCGTGCAGCCAACCACTTCGCGGCCTCGCTGGTGGCGCCACCATTAGACAAAGTGTACACTGATGAGCCACGCACATTCGGGTCAGTAAAGGCATCGGCATGAATCGATACAAATAAATCTGCCTTCCGCTTACGTGCCTTGGCAATGCGCTGGCGCAGCGGCACAAAATAGTCGCCGTCGCGAATCATTACCGCGCGCATGCCCTGTTGCTTGTCGATCAGGGCCGCGAGCTTGCGTGAAATGGCCAGGGTGACATCCTTTTCACGCGTACCGTTGCGCCCGATCGCGCCCGGATCTTCTCCACCATGTCCGGCATCCACGGCGATGATCACATCGCGTTGCCCACCCCTCTTGGGCTGCACGGACAAAAACGATGGAGCAGAACGATCGTGCCTGGAGGTCGCCGCCGCCGAGGACTCTGCCGCGGCGAGCACAGCATCGCCGCTGGGTTTGGGCATTTTATCGGCTGCTCTTCCACGCCGCCGATGCTTAGGACTGAGGTCAATCACCAATCGATGCCCATAGGCGTCGCTTGGTTCCAATTCGAAACTCTTGACTTTGACCGGCTGTTTCAGATCCACGACCACTCGCAGATCGTCGCCATCGCGAACGCCGCTACGCAGATCAGAGACGAGCAGGTCGCCGGGATTGGCATCTGGTAGCTTGCCTTTCAAGCTGGCGTCGGATAGATCGACGACAAGGCGATCAGGCTTATCCAGGGCAAAGATCCGATGGCGAATAGGTGCGGCGGTATCGAGAACGACACGCGTATGGTCCGGCGCATTCCAAATCCGAGCGCCATGCACAACCGTTTGCCCGGCTTGAACCAAGTCGGGAGAGAGGGCAAATATGAAGACGAGCCAGATCACTTGCGGGATAACGCCTGATAAGCTGGCAAAAAGTTTGGAAACTGTTGCGATTTTTGTCCTCATCGCGGGAATCCTCCTCCGCTTCGAGTCCAGGATTGGCACCGATCATTGCTAATAAGGATAGCACTTGCAGGTGAAAATTCTCAAACTATAATCGACGCTTGCAACGGTTTCTTGAGCATTTTCCGCAGTCGGCGTTGGGAATTTGCAACAATCTCGGCATAAATCCAAATAGAATCAGCAGGGTCTGCATTCACCGCTTGATGTCCGCGGTATTTGTTGCACATTCCGAGTCATTGCACCGCTATACTCATCTTGCAAAAGCCCAATACTCAACCACTACTCAAGATCGCCAGACTCCGCTGGGATTGGCGGAATCTACTGGAGAAGGCTATATAATGTATCGTATCACTCATCAAGAGAAACTCTCCGACGTCGTGTTCCAATGGGACGTACACGCGCCGGATGTCGCCAATGCCGCACAGCCCGGCCAGTTCGTCATGCTGCGCTTGCACGAGGGAAGCGAGCGCATCCCTCTCACGGTCGCCGATTATGACCGGGAGGCGGGCACCATCACGATGGTCATCCAGGCATTAGGCAAGACCACCAAGGAAATGATGACACACTACTCGACTGGCGATACGTTCAAGGATTTTGTCGGTCCGGTGGGTCGTCCACAACACATTTCTAACCTGGGTCATGTGGTATTAGTAGGTGGCGGGTTAGGCATCGCACCGATTTATCCGCAGCTACGTGCTTTTAAAGAGGCTGGCAACCGCGTGACCGCGATTGTTGGCTTCCGCAATCGCGACCTGATGTTCTGGCTCGAGCGTTTCGAACGCTATGCCGATGATCTCATCGTCTGCACCGACGATGGAAGCTATGGCCGTCCAGGTTTTGTCACCGAGGCGCTGCAGGAACTGTTAGAGAATGATAAGCCCGACCTGGTGGTGGCCATCGGCCCATTGCCAATGATGCATGCCTGTACCAATACCACGCGACCGTTCAAAGTCAAAACCATGGTTTCGCTGAACGCGATTATGGTCGACGGAACTGGCATGTGCGGCTCCTGCCGCGTCACAGTCGATGGCAAAGTGCGCTTTGCGTGTGTCGAAGGACCGGATTTCGACGGCCATCTGGTTGATTTTCCTGAACTAATCGCTCGTCAAAGGCGCTTCAAAGCACAGGAAGCCAAGGCTAACGAGGACTATTCGCATGTATGTGACATCGAGCGTATCTTGTTCGAAGAAGAAAAGCGAAGCTATAAAAAACTAAAAACCCTGCTGCCAGAACAGGTGCCTATGCCGGAGCGCTCCGCAAAGAGTCGCATGACAAACTTCAAGGAAGTCAATCTGGGCTATTCTATCGAAGACGCCATCGAAGAAGCCGAGCGCTGCATTCAATGTAAGAATCCGACCTGCATCGCCGGCTGCCCGGTGCAGATCGATATCCCCCGCTTCATTCGCTACCTACTGGTTCGCGATATCAATGGCGCCCGCGATGTTATTAACGAAAATAATCTATTCCCATCCATTTGCGGCCGCGTTTGTCCGCAGGAAAGCCAGTGCGAAAGCCAGTGCGTGCTGATTAAAAAAATGGAACCGGTCGCCATCGGCCGCCTGGAGCGCTTTGTTGGCGACAACGCCAAGCCAAAAGTCCTGCAACGACCACGATTCGAACTGAGCCTCGGCCGCGTGGCCATCGTCGGCTCTGGACCAGCTGGGCTGGCCGCGGCTGCAGATCTGGTGCGCTGCGGCGCCGAGGTGACGGTATTCGAGGCATTGCATGTGATCGGCGGCGTATTGCAATACGGTATCCCGTCGTTCCGATTGCCACGCGAGATCATCTCTCGCGAAGTCAAAACCTTGCGAGACATGGGCGTACGCTTCGAAACCAATAAGGTGGTCGGCAAGACATTCACCGTTGACCAACTTCTCGCCGAGCGCGGCTTCGATGCAGTCTTTCTCGGCGTCGGTGCTGGCGCACCGAGCTTTCTCGGCATTCCAGGTGAATCCGCCGGCCAGGTCTATTCCGCCAACGAGTTCCTGACCCGGGTCAACTTGATGGGCGGCAACCAGTTCCCCTACCGCGATACGCCAGTAGCGCTCGGCGACAGCGTGGTTGTGATCGGGGCTGGCAATACTGCAATGGACTGCCTACGGGTAGCCAAGCGTTTGGGGGTGCCGCGGGTGCGCTGCGTCTATCGTAGAACCGAGGCCGAAGCCACGGCGCGGGACGAAGAATTACGCCATGCCAAAGAAGAGGGCATCGAATTTTTCTTCCTGCATTCGCCAGTGGCGGTGCTGACCGACGAACCAGGCGATGTCACGGGCCTAAAGGTCGAGCGGATGGAGCTCGGAGAACCTGATGAGCGCGGACGTCGTCGGCCGGTGGGTACCGGGGAAATCAGCGAAATCGACTGTAATACCGTCATTATCGCGCTAGGTACCCAGGCTAACCCGATTATTCCGGAAACCACGCCAGATCTGGGATGCAATAAATGGGGCTATGTGGTCGCCGACGACAAACTGCAGACCACCACCAAGCGAGCGGTATTCGCCGGTGGTGACATTGTCACCGGAGGTGCCACAGTCATCCTCGCCATGGGGGCGGGACGCCGCGCGGCGCGCTCCATCGCCTGTTGGCTGTCAGGCAATTGCGCTGCCTGGCCTCCGACGCGGGAGGAGGTGGATGCGTATGTGCCTCCGCATCCATTGCCCAATCTTCCAGAGCCGCCAGAGGAGGCAGTCGCTCGGGTGCTGGAAGCCGAGCATCGATTCGGAGAAACACAATCCCCAGTTCATCTTGGCGATCAGACCGTGCACTGGGAATGCAACGATTGCGGCAAGGTCAGCGAAGGCATCGCGATGCCCTATGGCCGATGCGCGCTTTGTGGCGGCAAGCTCTCGATGGTCGAACCGGAAACCCTGGAAAATGCCGCGGCAATCGCGACGGTGCGCGCCGCGTTCGAGATCCAACTCGGTGCACATGCCTTCTATTCCCGAGCGGCAAGCAAGGCCGAGGATCCGATCCTGCGCGCCATGTTCACCCATTTCGCCGAGTTGGAACATGCGCAGATGACCACGTTGGCAAAGCGCTTTCACACCACCCCGCCGGACGACTCGGCCGAGATCAAGCTCACCCGAGCAGCGCAATTTGCGCACTTCGAGCAGCACCCAGAAGATCCCCTCAACCTGCTGCGGCTCGCCATCGCCTTCGAACAGCGCGCGTTGGAGAAGGTCGACGAACGCCTTGCCACCACGGAGCATGGATCAGAAGAGCGTAAGGTGCTGAAAATGCTGCGCGCCGAGGAACATGCTCATATCGGTATGCTGATGACCGAGCTGGAGCGCTGGAACATGGGTAAGCCAGGTATGACTTTTGGCGTAGCCGCCGGTCAGTAGCCATTCAACCGAATGCAGTAACCGCGCGCTTTTCACCGGTCAGCAAGGATGCTGCAATCTTGTAGAATAGAGGCTGGTTGTGATGTTCGACCTCAGCTTGGAGATGAGGTCTGTTAGAGGACTATGATCGATGCCGGTAAAGACCATCCTACTGCCTTTATGCGAGAACGATACGCCGGGTCCGGTGTTGGAGACAGCACTGGGTCTCGCGCGACGTTTCGAAGCCCACCTGGACATCCTTTACGTGCTGCGCAATCCGCGCCACCATCTGTCCATGGCCAACCTTGGACTATCGAAACACATGCGCGAGGAAATCCTGAGGGTAGCAGAGCAAAACAGCAGTATCCGAGCTGAACAAGCGCACCAGCTCTTCTCTCACGCATGCGCAAGCGCCAACATACCTGTCGTTGAAAGTCGGGTTGGCGGCGGTGTATCCGCCGCCTGGCAAGAAATTGCCGGCCAGGAGGACAGCATTCTGGCAGTGCGCGGACGGCTGTCAGACCTGATCGTGCTGCCGGGGCCGATCCCGGTCGCGCCGCCCTCGGCGGTTGCCGAGGCAGCGCTGAAATCCACCGGGCGCCCGGTGCTGATCGCGCCACCAAGCCCGCAGCCAACCATTGGCACCCGGGTCGGCATCGGCTGGAACGGCAGCGCCGAAGCAGCACACGCTGTTGCCACCGCTATGGCCTATCTGCAGGGCGCCAAAGCTGTCTACGTCTATAGTTGCCAGCGCCACCAGCACACCGAGCCAACACCGGAGGATCTGGTAAAGTATCTCGGTTGGCATGGCGTCAATGCGCAGGTGAAGACCATGGAAGCACAGGATCCGCATGTTGGCGAAGCGCTGCTCGCGGCGGCTGCCGAGGATAAAGTCAATCTCTTGGTGGTGGGCGCTTACAGCCGCAGCCGCCTGCGCGAGATGATTTTCGGCGGCGTCACCGAACATGTGCTGACCTCGGCTGAAATACCCGTGTTCATGCTGCATTGAGATCCAGAGGAGAAGGGTAGGCCGCGATGATCAGTCAGATAGTGCGGCCTTCCCAGGCCCCAGATCCGCATCCATGGAGCCTGTAAAGCCCGACCGCGGGAAAGCACAAAGGCTAGTGCTCTGCTGCACAAGTCGCGACACCGTTTGCAGTCGTTGTCATGGTTGTAATCGTGGTGGTCATTGATAATCCACGATGAGCGATCACGATTACGACAAACAGCAGAAACGGTACGGAACATCCGCACCGCTGCACTGGTATCAATCGCAACTGAACAACGACGCCACCGGCCTGTGCGGATCGTCGATAGAGTCACCGACACTAGCTATAGATCGGTTTACCCAATGCTGGTTGCGAATTTTCCTGACCACAGGGGCGGATTCCGTAACAGCGACGCCCAATCACCCTGCGCCAACCAGCGCAACTGACGCCCGGGTGGCGCATGCTCCAGATCGATAATCAGATCCGGGCATGGCAGCACACCGGCACCGCGTTCCGGCCATTCCACCAGCAATAATGCCTCGCCATCGAGCAAATCGCGCAGCCCTAGGTACTCCAGCTCCTCCGCATCGCCGAGGCGATACAAGTCCAGATGATAAATCTGTTGACCACCGATTTCGTAGGGTTCGATCAACGTATAGCTGGGGCTGCGCACCGCACCCGGGTAGCCGAGACCACGCAACAATCCACGCACCAAGGTGGTCTTGCCGACGCCCAGATCGCCACGCAAAAAGACCAGGCCGCTTTGTCCGCGCAAGCGCTCCGCGAGGGTCCGACCGCAATCGAGCTGTGCCGCTTCCGATGCCAGGTAGAAGCCGTGCATCAAGCGCCCTCCTCAGCCTGTGCCAGCGTGGCGCGCAATGCCGCGATCAGATCGCTGGCCAGCAGCCCGCGCTGGCCGTGCAAAGCCGCTTGATCGCCAGCAGCAGCATGCAGGCAGACAGCGGCGCTAGCGGCCTGCTCCGGCGCTAGCCCCATCCGCTGCCCTTGCGCCAGCAACGCAGCGATGATACCCGTCAGCGTATCCCCCATGCCGGCACTGGCCATGCCGGGATTGCCATCGCTACATAGTCCGATGGGGCGATGCCCGGGACCACGAATCAGTGTGCCTGCGCCCTTGAGTACCGCAACCCCGTCAAAGCGCCGTTGTAATGCCTGCACCGCGGCAAAGCGATCTTGCTCGATCTGCTCGATGGTACAAGCCAGCAGCCGCGCCGCCTCGCCAGGATGTGGGGTCAGCACCCAGTCTGCTGACTGGCGCGGCGCGGCAGCCAGCAGATTCAACGCGTCGGCATCCACTACCATGGGCTTATTCAGCGCCATTGCCTGCTCAAAGCATTCCCGCGACCAGGCGCTCTGCCCTAGACCTGGACCAAGAGCAATCACGTCTGCGCGGCTAGCGACCTGGGCTAATACGGCATCGGTATGCAGCGCGGAGGCATCGGCAAGCGCCCGCACCATGAGTTCTGGACAATTCAGATTCAGCCATGCCGCATGGTCCGGATGGGTGACGACGGTCACCAGTCCGGCACCGGCGCGCAATGCCGCCTCACCAGCCAGACGTGCCGCGCCAGACATTCCCGGGGCACCGCCAATCACCATCACATGACCGCAGTCGCCCTTGTGGGCAGAACGCCAACGGGGCGGTAACAGCTCGCGCTCCTTGGCCCAATCCAGCCGCCGGGCGGACAGAATCTGGCTAGCATACACGGCGCCTGGTACACGCAGGGATTCGAAGCGGATCAGACCACAATGATCCGGCCCACGCGCGGTAAACATACCTTGCTTCAAGCCGATAAAACTCACGGTTAGATCCGCCCGCACCGCATTGCCAAGCACGCGACCGGTATCCGCATGCAGGCCGGAGGGGATGTCAACGGCTAGCACCGGCGCTGGCGAAGCATTGATCTGGGCAATCGCCTGATCCCAAATACCGGTCACCGGTCGTTCCAGCCCAGTACCCAGTAAGGCATCGACAATCAGATCGACATCCGGCGGCAACCGCCGAAACGGCTCCACGGCGCCGCCAGCCGCGACAAAAGCCGCCGCCGCTTCGGCCGCCTCGCCATGTAATGCCGAATGATCGCCAAGGCTCTGCAAACGCACTGGCCAGCCCTGCTCCTGGGCCAATCGGGCCATGACATAGCCGTCGCCGCCGTTGTTACCGGCGCCGGCCAACACCAGCAGACGCCGCGCCTTGGGCCAGCAGGTGCACAGATGCCGGAACGCAGCGAGCCCGGCGCGTTGCATCAATTCATAGCCGGGAATTGCGTGCTGTTCGATGGCATTGCGGTCAAGGGCGCGCACCTGTTCGGCGCTATACAGCGCGTACGGAAGCGAATGGATGTCCGACTTTGAAAATTGCACGGTACGCACCTCGCGGGCAATTGGGAATCTTTGTCAACACTAGTTCTCGAACTTGAAGAAGATATCCGCTCCCTGGCCTTCACTACTGGATTCGGTCTGTAGTTCGATGCGTTTGGTCAGTTCATAACGCATTTTGACCTTGTCGGCCTGGTCGCCAATGCTGCTTTCATATTCCATGAACAATTTTGGCGCCACATAGGTACCCACCGACAATGCACGATCGTCATCCGCGGCATTGCGCTTGGGTGGTATTCCGGTGACTAGATATTTGGTGATTTCCGCTTGGGTCAAATTCGGGTCAGACTCCGAGAAAAAGGCCAGTTTCGGATTCTGCAGGGTACCGAGTACGCGTACGCCCGCGGTCACATCGCCACCCTCGCGCTGCGCATTCAGAATCATGCCCGGATTGTCGAGGGGTGTCTTGGCAAAGACGATGATGCCCTGCTCAATGGTCAGCGGCTTACCGATCGACGCGACCAATCCCATGCCAGGTATGGAGACACGATAGCTGCCATCGACGACCTCGAGTTGGCCGTCACCGACCAGTTCTCTGTTTGGTAATTTCAGCACGCGCACACTGCCGCGCAGCTTTGTGCGCAGGCCGAAGGCATCGATACTGACCGCGTCTCCTAGCTTGGCCAACAGGTCGATATGCAACGGCAGAGCGTCTTTTTGCTCGACCGATTCGGTGACTACATCCGGTGACGGCTGAATCGCACCAGCGCTGATGGTACTCGGTATGATACGCGCTTCGGGTATCGAAATTTCACCCTTGACAGCACCTCCGCCAGGCCCGACGCCAGCCTGAATATCCAACGAAACCAGCGCAAAATATTCCTTTGTGTCCGCCACTTTCAGGCGCGTGCCGGAGACGCCGACCTTGGCATTGATACCCGAGTCGGTCAGGTTGGCATTGCCATTGAGATTGAGCCGGCCGCCACCGATCAGGCTGCTGCCGCTAATCGTCAGCGCGTCTGCGGCACGCGACTCGATGGTCACGTTGGTCTCGGATACCTTGAGTCCGATCAGCGGCATCTGCAAACCGATCTGCCGCAACACCAGGCTAGCACGGATTTCCGGTTTGCCTAGACTGCCGGCGAGGTCGATGTCGCCGTCGATGCCACCGGTCACGTTAGTGATATCAGGCATCAGATTGGAGATGCGCGCAAGGTTTGTCAGCCGGATGTCGAGCCCACCGCGCAAACTGGGATCAGCGCCACCTGGTACACCGAAGCCTGGAACGGAAACTTTGCCGTCAACCCGACCGACGCCTTGCAACGGCAATCTCAACGCAGCCTCCAGGCTGGATGGCTGCAGGCGCAGTTCAGCGCCGCTGCCCGAAAAGACCAATTTGTCTTTGGCATCTTCAAGCGCGACCTGGAGTTCGCCGGTGGGCAATTGCACCCGCGCGCTGCCGGTAATGACATTGGCCTGGCCACGGAATCTGGCATCAGCCCGTACAAAGCCGTTCAGCACTGTCAATTCCGGCAATAAAGGGTTTAGGATCTCCAGGCCGATGCGAGGAATATCCAGCGTTGCATCGAAAGTACCCGGCCGCTGTTGTTGAAATTCAATACAACCGCCGGATTCTTTGTTATTACCGATGCACAACGGCCCGGCCGAGATGCGGCCCTGATCGATGCTGTAGCGAGCTGGCCGCTGTAGGCTCCAGTTACCGAACTCGGTGCTGCTCAGCGCCAGCTTGTCGAGCCCCCCGCGGTAGGCACCGGTATCGCTCAGGCCACCATCGGCGCTGAATTGCGCAGAAACCAGATTGCCATCAATCCTCGCATCGAGCTGGTGCGAGGCCATGCTGCCACGCCCATCTACTCGCAGTGCTTCAAAGCGCTGGCCTGCGGCGATCAGATTGGCTCCATCGATGTCGATCATAAAGGCAGCGCTTTCGCCAAGCCCGATGGAAGCGCTTCCAGAAATCTGTTCGATGCCCTGCGCCGCCAATCCCACATCGCGGCCATCTAGGTTCAACCTCAGCGCCGGAGCCTCGAGATTGCCACCGATACTGCCGTTCGCGGAAAGCCGGCCCTTGGCATTCGGCAGCAGGCTGCCGAGATCGGGTGAGTTGAAATCGAATCGGAAATCCAGCGGTCGTGGCGGTTGCGCGCTTGGCGATTGGCCATCGGCTGGCCCCAGACCCTCGATGCGCCCGTCAGCACTCAAACGCGTTGCGCCGGAATTGGCTTGCAGTCGCCGGAGTTCCAGGCTGCCCTCGCGCATCGTGCTGTCTGCGTTGACACGCACAGGATAGCCACGCAGTTCACCGCCCAAGTCGCTGATGCGTGCGTTCAGATCTGGCCCGCTATCGGTGAGCTTGCCACTGCTTTCGATTCGGCCGCCGATGCGCCCAGGCCAATCGGCTGCCAATTTGCCGGGATCGATCTCCGTCAATGTCAGGGTCGTATTCCAGTTCAACTCCGGCGCCCAGCCGATCTGAGCCGTGCCATTAATGCGGCCGCCCAGCAGCTCGACTAACAGAGTTTCGATGCGCGTGGCATCGGCAGTGCCGGTGCCGGCGATGTCCAATACCACCGGCGGATAGGCGGTGAGCGCAGCGCTGCCCTTGGCGGAATAGGCGAAACCTTGCTGCAATCCGCCGTCACTGTCGAGAGCGAAAACGATGCGGCCTTCCAGATCCTGATTCCAGCTACCCGGGTTGAGATCGTTGGCTTGTAGTTGGACCTTCCAGCTGAGATCCGGTGTCCAGGAGACCTGCCCCTTACCCTGGATCAGGCCATTGAGGGTCTCAATGGTGAGGGATTCCAGCTCGGCGCTCTCCATACTGCCCTGGCCGGACAGGGTAACGACCGCCGGCGGATAAGCCGTGAGCTCGCCATTGAGCTTGAGTTGGTAGCGAAAACCAGCGTCAAGCCCGCCCCGGCTCTCTGCCTTCAATGCAAGCTTGCCATCCAGACCGGGGTATTGCAGGCCCGGGTCGATCGCGTTTGCATTCAGCGCCAGATCCCATGTCACCGCCGGCGCCCATAGGGCGCGACCTTTGGCCTCAATACGCCCGCCCAGGGTCTCGATCAGCAGGCTTTGCAGCTCTGTGCCAGCATGGTCGCCACTGCCAGTCAGCGTCAGGCTGGTTTCTGGAATTTGCTCGCCGCGCGCGTCAAAGTTCATCTGATAGCTAAAAGCGTCGAGATCGCCGTTCAGATCGAGCGTACCGCGCGGCATTTCGACCAACGGCACACCGACCAAAGGCCAGCGCAGGCTTTGCCACACGCCATTCAGCTCGAAAGCTGGCTGCTGGCCGTTGAGATCAAGCCTACCGTTCAGGTCGATCAGGGCATCCGACTCGCTCTGCGCGAGCTGTAAGGCACGAATGGCGAGGATCTTTGCAGCCCAACCTAGATCCAGCTCCGCGTGCAGCGCGCCAAAGTCCGGCAGATCCGGTGCACGGCCAGCAAGGCTACCGGTGACACGGGCATCATCCAGATTGCCTTGGGTATCGAGTTCCGCGGTCAATTCAACGGCTGGTGCATCGGCGACAATTTCCGGCAGACTCACCTGATCGATGCGGATGTTGCCATCCCAGGCTGGCGCTTGCACGAGTTCGCGGACCTGGGCCTGCAACTCGGCATCGATGGAACCGGAGAGGCGGTGATTGATCTGGAGCGCCGCGAGATCGCCGCCGATCCTGCCCTGGCCGCGCAATTCCAGGGCAGGCGCCTGCTTGAATTGCCAGCTTAGATTCAGATCGAGTGGATAGTGAGCAGTCAGGCGGGCGCTACCGGTCGCATCCAAGATAGCCTCCGGCTGCGCCATACGAACATCGAGCCGGCGCAAATCGACCCGGTCACCAAGGACGCTGGCGGAAAGCTCGGCACGTTGCAAGCGGATCGCAGCTGCCGGCGGTGCATCGCTCTGATTGAAACTGAGCCGTTCGATCAGCACGCGACCAATGTCGATGCTTATGGGCAATTCGATCTGCGGCAGTTCGAACGGCTGCTCCGGTGGCGTCTTCTCAGGCTCGGCACCGGGCTCACTGACGATGTCGATATCGCTCGCTCTGAGTTCAGCGATTTCCAGGGTGCCACCGAGCAGCGAGCCTGGACTCCAATCCAGATGCAATTGCCCGAGATTCAAGGCCAGGCCGGGCAGGTTCAGATGCAGACCCTGCAGATACAGTTTTCCCAAGATGCGGCCCTCGACCTGCTCGACCTGAATCCTGTCAGGTGCCAGTTTCTCCGCCAGCGCGATGGTCATGCGTAAGCCGGTTTGAGTACCGAGCACAAAACCGAGCAGCAACAGAATCAGGAATAGCAGAGTGACCAGAAAACGCCACAGCAGACGCAATAGGCGGAAACGTTGTCGGCGCGGTGGCGGTGTCGGTTGTTCACTCGTTTCTCCGCCGACTTTCCCGTCAGCCGGCGGGACTGGGGGTGCGGCAGACTTGGTATCCTGGGTGCCTGTGTTTGATGCGGACATGTTCGGCTCGTTCATATCGCCAACCGATTTAAGATTGCGCTGGGTTTTCGTCACCAGGTCGGTATCGAAAGATGAGTCGCGCGAGCGTGACGAATCATTCATCATGCTCAGCTAAAGGTCCGGCCCCAACCCGATGATCAGTCGAAAGCCGGCTGGGTCTTTGGTGATTGCATAGGCTACGCCAACCCGAACAGGCCCGATCGGCGTACCATATCGAAGGCCGGCGCCAAGGCTCTGCTCCCATTCACTGGTGTAAGAAGGATCGAAGGCATTGCCAAAATCGGTATAAAGGGCAGCGCTCCAATTGCCCTTGATCTTACGCTCCAGTTCCAGGCTGCCGACCGCCAGATAGCGCCCACCGAGGGTCTCACCGGTGACCGGATCATCCGGACCAAGGGCATCCAGCGCCCAGCCGCGGATGCTTTGATCGCCACCGGCAAAAAAACGTTGACTGCCGGGCACATCTTCCAGGCTGCTGGCCCAGATTGCCCCGAGGTCGGCACGGCCGATGAAGCGAAAGCGCTCGCCGAAGCTCTTCACCTGCTTATAGCTGACAGACCCGCTGAGCCAGCTCGTCTCGGCCAACAGGCCAGCGGCAGTACCCTGCAACAGATACTTGAGCCGGTAGCCGTTGCGCGGATTGAGAGGATCATCCGCGTCGGTCTTGGACCAGGAAATATTCGGCACCAGGCCATTGAAGACGCCGTCGTCACCTTGCCCGACCTCGTAGTCCTCATAGCGGTAATCAACGCCGATGTTGCGCCGCCAGCCGCCCGGTGTCACCATCGATTGCGCCGCGGTCAACCTGAAGGACGTGCCCTGCCGGCTCGCGGTGTCGTAAGCGAAGTACTCCGGGCGGATCAAGAAATAATCCTGCACCGGGTTGCGAAACGGCATGCGGTACTCGGCGACAACCGATTGTAATGCCTGCGAGACCTCGATCTCGGACTTCAGTTTGTGCCCATGGCGACCGATGTAGCGGCGCCGATATTCCAGCAATAGCCGCGGCCCCACGTCGGTACCAAAACCGAGCCCGAGCCGATATTTATTCGCCTTGTTGCGACTGGCCACCACCTCGATCGGAACCACATTGTCGCTACTCGCCTGGTCGATCAATGGTACGACCTCGACTTTGTCGTAATACTCCATGCCAAGCAATCTACCCTGCAATGCTAACAAAAGGTCTGGATCGTAGACATCGCCGGGCTTGAAGCGAACGAATTTGCTCAAATAACGCTCGTCGAGCAGATCCTGCTTAAATTGTACCTTCCCCAGGTAATACCGCGGCCCTGTATCCAGATGAAAGTCGACCATTGCCTGGTAAGCCACCGGATCGATCAGCACCTGATGGCGCAATAATTCCGCATTCAGATACCCCTCCGCGGAGGCGATCGATGTGATCTGGTTCTTCGCCTTCTCATAGGCCGAATGCAGCAATACATCACCGACCTGCATCGGAAACTGCTTGGGAAGGGCTGGATTCGACGCGCCTGCCCCAGTGATCTGATAGTCGATGCTGGCAATCTTGACTGGTTCGCCCGGGTCGATCTTGTAGTTCGCAATCCATGTGCCGCCCTCCGCGGTCGGCTCGGTCAGGGTCTCCTGGATCTCGACCCGATACAAACCGAAGGGTGCCAGCGCATCGCGGATCTGGTCCGGCGCCCGCCGGTGCAATGCAAGCAAGCGGGCGATCGACAGTTCCTGATCTTCTTGTTCCTGATAGATGCCGAGCATCGCGAGCACATTCTTTTGCTCCTCACCTTCAACCCCCTCTACCTCGACCTCGAGCTTCAGGGCCGAGGCGGACCCTGGCAGCAGCGCAAGCAACAGCCACAAGCTAGGCAGCAACTGGCCGGCCAGCTGCCGCCAACCTTGGATGACCCGACGGCGGGTATCCACACACTGTGCGGGAACGCACATCACGAGATCCGTTTCCTAATCAATACACACATATCAACACTAGATATAAATAATTCATAGCTATAGCGCTATTATATAATAGACCACTTTAATCTAAATTGGTGAATAAACTACCTGAAATTTCAACCGGGCGGGTTGCGCAAGGACAATCAGGACTCTGGATCATTTGTCTGGCTAGGCTTTCCCGCTATGGCGGCGTTAGCCATGTACAGATGGACGCCCGGTCAGTCCGGTCGCTGTTGTTGCTCCAAACATGCGCGCAACAATGCAATCTCGGAACGCAGGCTATCGAGTTCGGCAAGAACACGCTTGGTATCGCCATGCACGGTGCCCTCGATCTGTTCCCGGTCGGCCTCATGCTCGGCCCCATGCATCGCCTGCATGGTATCCACGATGATACCAATGAACAAATTCAGCATGGTGAAGGTGGCGATCAGGATGAAGGGGATAAAAAACGCCCAGGCCCAGGGGTAGGTATCCATTACCGGACGCACGATGCCCATGGACCAGCTTTCCAGGGTCATGATCTGAAACAGGGTGTACATGGACGCGCCGACGCTGCCGAACCAGTCCGGAAAGCCAGCTCCGAATAGGTTGGTCGCCATGACCGCAAACACGTAGAAAAGCAGCAACATCAGCGCGGCAATGGACGAGATGCCCGGCACCGCGTGCAGTAATGCTTCCACCACAAAACGCAACCTCGGTACGCTCGAGATCAGCCGCAGCACTCGCAATACGCGCAGGGCGCGCAATACTGTCAGCGGACCGCTGGTCGGAATCAGCGCGACTGCAACGATGACGAAGTCGAACAGATTCCAAGCATTGCGGAAAAAGCTCAGCCGAAAGGCAAACAACTTGGCGCCAATCTCCAGCACGAACACCGCCAGCACCAACGTGTCGAACGCTCTGAGCTCGGCTGCGAAATGCGCCATCACCGCTGGCGATGTTTCCAGCCCCAGGGTCACCGCATTGGCGATGATCAGCACAATGATGAAGCGCTGCACAGGCATCGATTCGACCCATGTACCAACTTGACTAGGATTCAGCATTGGATGCTCTCTGCAAGCGAAAATGACTCCGGAGGAAACCCCTAGGCCGTCGAAATGTCCTGAGTTTTGATGCCAAACCGATTCCAGGTCTTGGATTGCATCATCGAACGCACTGGGGAAGCCTAATCGGTGTCGGGGTCGCTATCGGAATCGGAATCGAATCCGCTCATCGATCAAAACAGCCAGCTCGATACCAATCCCTCATTCCGACCTCGACACCGACTAAGCATCCAAAAACCGGGAAGCGCTTGTTTTAGTGAGACGGCAAATTTCGACAGCCTAGGAAACCCCTCAAAGGAATCAGTACAGCAGGAATCGAGCTGCCCCCAACAGCGGTGCATGCTGGTTTAAGATCACTTGCACCGGCATCCGCTGCAGCAACGGACGCATGCGGCCCTTGTCGAGAAAGCCCTGCAGGAAGCCGCCGCGCTGGAGGAGTTGCAGATTCTTCGGCGCGATGCCGCCGGCAAGATACACGCCGCCTAGGGCTAGATGCTTGAGCGCCATGTTGCCAGCTTCGCGCCCATAAAGCAGCGCAAACCATTCCATGGTCTCGGTGCAAACTGGGCAACCGGCCGCGGCGGATGCTGCCACCGCGGCAGCCAGATCGCCATCGGACTCCAACGCGTTGGCAACCAGGGGCGGATGCTCGACCTGCCCTGCTTGCGCCAAAAAGCCATACAGATTGCCGATGCCCATGCCGGAGACGACTCGCTCCCAGCTAACACGCCCATAGCGCTGTTGCAGGTAACGCAGCAGCGCAAATTCGCGCTCGTCGGTGGCAGCAAAATCGGTATGTCCACCCTCGGTGGCAAAGGCGCGATGCCGATCGCCATCCCAATACAGGCCGGCCTCGCCGAGCCCGGTACCCGCGGCCACCACACAGGCATTCCGGCTGCCGGCAGCAGCCGCGGATGCATCGGCTTGAGCGGGTTGCAGGGTCGCCAGGTCATCCGGGGCAAGCGCTGCCACCCCCCAGGCCACCGCTTCCAGATCGTTCAACAAGCGCACCCGACGCCAACCGAAACGCTTCGTCAGCTCTCGGGCATCCACAAGCCAGGGCAGGTTGGTCGCCTTACTGCGTTCATCCAGCACCGGTCCGGCGATGGCGAAGCTGCCGCATTCGCAGTTTGCCCCGGTCTCCTGAATAAAATTCTCAACAAGGTCGCCAAGGGATGCAAACTCGGCACTTGGATAACGCCGTTCAGATTGCAATAGAACCCGGTCAGCATCTGCTTCTGCCACCGCCAGGCCGGTTTTGGTGCCTCCGATGTCGCCTACCAATATGGACATGCTGCATCTCCTCGTCGTTTTTAGTTCAGCGATTGACTCAACGAATCATACCAGCGAACCGCTTAACAGATTGCTGATACCTCGCCTTGATGGATAACTGGGGTCTCAGAGGATTTCTCTCCGGCAATCGCCTTGGCCGAAGACGACATCAATACGTCGTTTGTGGCTGTGTTCGTTTCGCGCTACCATGCTTGTCTATACCAACGCTATCGTGACCAAGGAGTGGCATCAGTTTGTCGTTGTCGTAATCGCTCATCGTGGGTTATCGATGACGACCACGACTGCAAACGGTTTCGCGACTTCCGCAGCAGAGCACTAGTTGATTCATGAGCTAGTTGCCATGGCCAGGCACGCGAGCATCTTACGGCCTTTGTATCCGCCGCGTCCTAATGAGACTCTACGCAATCAGCGATCTGCACCTGGACTACGCCGACAATCGGGCCGCGCTGTTCCAGCTTCCCGATTGCCCGAACGACTGGTTGGCCCTGGTCGGCGACATCGCGAACACGCCGGAGGGCCTGGAATCGGCGCTGCTTATCCTCGAGAAAAAGTTCGCGCAATTGATTTGGGTACCAGGAAACCACGAGTTGTGGTCGATTTCGCCAGAGCGGAAACTGGCTGGCTGCGCCCGTTATGCAAGCCTAGTCGACTTGTGCCGCCGACATGGCGTGATTACCCCAGAAGATGCATTCCCAATCTGGCAGGGCGACGGCGGGCCGCATCTGCTGGCTCCTCTCTTCTTGTTGTACGACTACAGCTTTCGCCCCGACGATGTACCGTTTGAGCAAGCGATCGGCTGGGCGGCCGAATCCGGCGTGTCGTGCGTCGACGAGGCGCTGCTTCACCCCGATCCGTACGCCACCCGCTCCGATTGGTGCCACGCTCGCTGCGAGATCAGCGAGAAACGACTTGATGCCGCTGTGTCTGCTCATGCATTGCCGGTCATCCTGATTGCGCACTACCCGCTGAAGCGGCAACTCGCAAGGCTTCCTCTCATTCCGCGTTTCTCCATCTGGTGCGGCTCGCGCCGCACCGAGGATTGGCACCTGCACTATCGCGCCCGCGTCGTGGTTTCAGGACACCTGCACATACCGAGCACAAGGTACCTTGATGGGGTACGCTTCGAAGAGGTCTCCCTTGGATATCCTCGCCAGTGGCGTGTCCGCCAGCGGATGCGCGGCTGGGGGATCGCGGACCACCTACGGCAAATCCTGCCCACACCCGAGAGGGATGCCGGCGATCCGCTGGATGATCTGAACGGAACCGCATCTGGCTTAGGAATAGAAATTTATTAACTTGTGCACTCCTGAGAAGCAGCAGGAACCAGGGCAAACGCATCTAAATTTCCCATTTTAGGCCGCCTGTAGGACATCTAGTAACTGCTCAAGATAATCTGTATCCCAGCCGGCACGGAGTCGCTTTAATTTAATGCTTTTCTTTGAGGTCGTATCTTTCCTGAGAATATTGAGTGCAATGTGCCGTAGGATGGAATAGTTTTCAGGTGCATGACCTTTTCGCGTTCGATTGGCATCTTCGGAAAAGGACACATCCAGAACCCAATGCAGTGAATTCTCAATTCCCCAATGAGAGCGAACCGCTTGGGCAAATCGTTTAACATCGCCTGACAGGCTGGCAATGAAATAGCGCCGGTCCGTGGTTACTTTTTTTCCATCATCTCGAATCGACTCTACCATCCCGATCCCCCGGAAACCTTTCCATTGTTCGGCGTAATGCCATAAGGAATGATCAGTGAAATAATAATACCGACGCGTCTCCAGGCGACCATGTTTTTTCTCTTTCGTTTCAAGAAAAACACTCGCATCCCGGCAGCATTGGTCGAGATCGACCGATTCGAACCAAGCGATGACATCTTGATGAAAAGTGCTCTGGTTTCCTTTCAAAGAAAAGGCTCTTCCGGATCTCGTGGGACTGTTGTATCATGTAAATCAACAACTTGAGAACCGCCTGTCGCTGAAACCCCATCTGGACGCTGTTGATAATGACATTTGATAAAGAGACCCTTCAGACGCTTTTAAATCTACCTGATATCGCCGTTGATCGCGTGGTGCTCGGCGAGCGCAAGACACTTAAAGTCTATGTGCATAGCACACTGGAGGGTACGAACTGTCATTGCTGTGGTCGGCCAATCGATCATGAGTATGGCCATGGTCGAGAACTTGAGTTACGCCATTTGCCATTCGGGGATTATAGAGTTGTTCTTGTTTTGAGGCCGAAACGTTATCAATGCCCTTTCTGCGAAGGGCGTCCAACAACGAGCCAAACGCTGTCATGGTACACGCAGCGCTCCCGGGTGACAAAAGCGTTCGAACAGCAGATGCTACTGGAGTTGATCAACAGTACGCTCGAGGATGTTAGTCGTAAGCATGCCATTGGTGTCGACGCACTGCAGGGTATTTTGGATCGAAACATAGCCTGTGATGTCGATTGGAACGCAATTGAACGCTTGGAGGTCATTGGCATTGATGAGATTGCGTTGAAAAAAGGTCATCGTGATTTTGTCGTCGTTGTCAGCGCTTACATTCACGAGACATTGCATGTCATCGGCCTGCTCGGCGACCGCACCAAGGCCAGCGTACAGGAGTTTTTTCTCAGCATTCCCAAGCGCTTGCGAAATACCGTCCAGAGTGTGTGCTCAGATCTTTATCAAGGCTTCATCGGTGCCGCTAAAGCCGTGTTCGGCAAGCGCATACACATTTGCGCGGATCGATTCCATGTTGCCAAGCTGTACCGAAATGGACTGGAAAACCTGCGCAAAAGCGAATGGAAACGGCTGTGCCATATACTCTCCAAAGAAGAGCGCAAGTCGTTCAAGAACGTGCATTGGCTGCTGCGTCAGCGTCGCGCCGATCTGAATGCCGATGAGCGACGCATGCTGAATCGGCTCTTTCGCTATTCACCAAAATTACAAGAAGCCTATGAGGCTTGCGAATCACTCACTGCCATCTATGAAAGCCGCCTATCAAAAGGTCAGGGTAAGCGCAAACTGCGTGGCTGGATGGAACGTGTCACCAACCGCAAGCTCAGTTGCTTTGATAGCTTCCTCGGTACGCTGAATACGCATTTTGAGGAAGTGACCAATTATTTTATTGGTCGACATACCAGCGGCTTTGTCGAGGGATTAAATAATAAGATCAAAGTCATCAAACGCCGCTGCTATGGCATCACCAACCTCGGGCACCTCTATCAAAGGGTATTCCTGGATCTCAACGGATATGACCGGTTCGGGGTCGATACATTATAAATCAATGAGTTACAGACTTTGTGCTCAACCACATTTTAATCTTAATGTGTACGAAAAAATGAGACTAAGTGGTTGTTTTTAAAATATTTATTGGTTCCCACAAAATCCAGGAGAGCCAAAGAAAATACCCAATCTGCTTGTTTTTCAACAATTTTCCCCGCAATCTTCTTTTGGCATCCCATCGCGTCAATACTGACTACACAGCCTTTGATCTCCAGTAAATCCAACAATTTCGGTATCGCTGTAATTTCATTTGATTTTTCTTCGGTCTTGAGTTGACCCAATACGAGCGATGAGTGACAAGCCCACGCACTCACCATGTGAATTGCCTTATTTCCATTAGCTCTATCATGCGATCTGCGCACCGTTTTCCCATCGATCGGTATAATATCCCCATCAAACTTCGGCTCTATCGACTTCACCCAGGAGATGAAACAGGTTCGGAATTGATCGGGGTCAATACGGGCAAATACACGATTGAACGTGTCATGCGAGGGAATCCCATTGGGCAATTCCAAAAACTTCCGTAACCACTGTTCATGGGTTTGACCAAACTCCTCCATCGCATCCCAGCTCTCTCCCATACATAACGTCGAACAAATCGCTATCGTTATGATATCAGCCAGCTTATGCCTTTTTGTCCTGTCGATACGGGGGTCGTTCAGATCGGAAAAATGACCGGCGATTGTCGTATCTTTTTCCTCTTCATTTATAGGTCTGATCATTCCCATTTTAATAACCCTCTATTAAATCATATGATCTTCAATTTTTGCCATCATAACACATTGTTTTCTATATATTTTTAGATGCGTTTGCCCTGCAGCAGGAACGGCGCGATAATTCCATGCTGGCAAAAACGCATCAAAGAGGATGCGCATGTTTTGCTTGAAATCTGCCGCCACTTTTCGCCCCGTTTCATAGACCTTATCGATGACATGAACGAACGCCTTGAGTCCCGTTGAAGTGTGGGTGTTTTCCATGAGTTCCTTGACCAACTCGGTACTGGTGAAAATCACGCCTTGGCAGGCACGGGTCACATGGGGAAAGAGACGGTGTTCGATGGGATTGTACTTAGAACAGTAGGGCGGATAATGAGCAATGCGAATTTCGATCCCAAGCTCATCGGCGAGGCTCTGCAAGTCCTGTTTAAAGAGGTAGTGACGGGAACTGTTACTCCCGCCCCCATCGCACAGCACCAGGATGGAGGTAGCGCTGGGATAGTGTAGGCGACCGTGGTTACACCACCAATGCCGAAAACTGTCGCAGGCAAATTCACTGGTATCGTGGCTATTCCCGAGTTGGATGTAGCCGACATTATGCTTGATGTCATAGAAGCTATGCGGAATGATGACCCCTTCAGCAAAGCTGTTGAAATCATGGTCGTAGGTGTGCAGGGCTTCTAAGGTATACAACTGCCCGTCACGGTAAAAATTGCCAAGATTTTCTTTCTTCTTGGTATCCATGCTGACGATCGGATTGCCCGCGGCCTGATCGGCGGCTTTGAGTTGCGTGATCTTCTCAAATTGGGCATCGCGGTGTTTGATCTCGTCCTTCATGGTCGTTTTCTTCTGCGCTTTGCGGCGACGGTAGCCATGTTTTTTTAACAGCTTGCGCACGACCCATTGGCTGATCTGGATCTGATGATCTTCTCGCAATGCCGCGACAATCTCACCCAGGGTGAGGTTCGTCCAGCGGACCTTTTCATCCATCGGATCGCCCGCGGTATGATGGCGTAGAACCGCCAGGAACTTCTCGTCCAACGACGGCCCCCACGTCTGCTCATAGGGGCGACGACCACCACCACGTTTGCGCACCCGGGGCTTGGTCCCGACTTTGTCCCCGCGAAGCTGCTCGTGTACCTCGTGCTCAGATAAACCGCTCATCTCGCGCGCGCCTTTGCTTACGGTGTTTCGGCTGCAACCCAGCACCTTCGCAATATACACGCGACCACCGCGACCATACTTCAAGGCTTCTAAGCCTGCATACAGACGGCGATCTTTCTCATTCAGGCCCATATAGAAACGACGCATCGATTCTTCTACTTGGGGGGAATAACGCTCCATTTAGGTCTCCAGAAGTTTGGCTTGGTTGCAGAGGCAAAAATGATACTATACCTTCTCCCTTCTGATGAACTGCGCAAGTTATCTAATTTCCGTTCCTTAACGGCGGCGCAGAGCAAGACGCGCTTGTGGCGCAAACTGCGCGCTCGCTTCGATCTCTGCCTGATTCCCGATTGGGACACGCTCTATCGCTCCATTATCCAGCCGCCTCTGCTGCCCTTGCCGCCTGACACCTCCTAGTTGACGGCCGTGAACGAATGTACTTGAAGAACATCACGAGGGTAACCAAAAAGCCAGTCAGAACAACAGCGTCGTCTCGTGGCGAAGCCCGTGTTTGCCTGTGCGGTTTCCACACGCGCTCGCGCCGCGCTCGGGCGATCGTGCTCGTACACAGCGGGAATTGCTGCTTTTATTCTTTTATTCTTTTATTCTTTCTGGTATCCTTTTATTTATTCTTTCTGGTATCCTTTTATTTATTCTTTCTGGTATCCTTTTATTCTATCTGGAGCTGTTGCCGATGCAGTGCTTCCACCTCGTCTTCGCCCTGCCGCGTGCCCTGATACCCAGGGCAAACGCATCTAAAAATATTTAGAAAACAATGTGTTATGATGGCGAAAATTGAAGATCATATGATTTAATAGAGGGTTATTAAAATGGGAATGATCAGACCTATAAATGAAGAGGAAAAAGATACGACAATCGCCGGTCATTTTTCCGATCTGAACGACCCCCGTATCGACAGGACAAAAAGGCATAAGCTGGCTGATATCATAACGATAGCGATTTGTTCGACGTTATGTATGGGAGAGAGCTGGGATGCGATGGAGGAGTTTGGTCAAACCCATGAACAGTGGTTACGGAAGTTTTTGGAATTGCCCAATGGGATTCCCTCGCATGATACGTTCAATCGTGTATTTGCCCGTATTGACCCCGATCAATTCCGAACCTGTTTCATCTCCTGGGTGAAGTCGATAGAGCCGAAGTTTGATGGGGATATTATACCGATCGATGGGAAAACGGTGCGCAGATCGCATGATAGAGCTAATGGAAATAAGGCAATTCACATGGTGAGTGCGTGGGCTTGTCACTCATCGCTCGTATTGGGTCAACTCAAGACCGAAGAAAAATCAAATGAAATTACAGCGATACCGAAATTGTTGGATTTACTGGAGATCAAAGGCTGTGTAGTCAGTATTGACGCGATGGGATGCCAAAAGAAGATTGCGGAGAAAATTGTTGAAAAACAAGCAGATTGGGTATTTTCATTGAAAGGCAACCAGAGCACTTTTCATCAAGATGTCATCGCTTGGTTCGAATCGGTCGATCTCGACCAATGCTGCCGGGATGCGAGTGTTTTTCTTGAAACGAAAGAGAAAAAACATGGTCGCCTGGAGACGCGTCGGTATTATTATTTCACTGATCATTCCTTAGGGCATTACGCCGAACAATGGAAAGGTTTCCGGGGGATCGGGATGGTAGAGTCGATTCGAGATGATGGAAAAAAAGTGACCACGGACCGGCGCTATTTTATTGCTAGCCTGTCAGGCGATGTTAAACGATTTGCCCAAGCGGTTCGCTCTCATTGGGGAATTGAGAATTCACTGCATTGGGTTCTGGATGTGTCCTTTTCCGAAGATGCCAATCGAACGCGAAAAGGTCATGCACCTGAAAACTATTCCATCCTACGGCACATTGCACTCAATATTCTCAGGAAAGATACGACCTCAAACAATACCTTCGCCAAATGACCCGATCTCATGCTGCACTAAGTTCTTGATTAATCCGCCCCAGATTTGCAGCCTGCTCAAGGGCTTGGTCAATACTATTTGCTTCGGGCATTTCCGGAAGCATTTTTAACACCTCCAGGACGTATTTCCGGCCGCGGAAGTGGGCTTTGAGGTCATTGACGCTAAAGCTCGGACAGTGCTCGCGCACCGTTCGCATCAGGATCTGGGACAGGTTGATCATCAGCATCGCCAGGTTGGCACTGTTGTAGACCGGCGTTGGCTTGGTCACCATGAAGTCTTCCAAGCCCCAGTACTGTTTGGCGTCTCGGAAGTTGAACTCGATTTGGAAGCGCAAGCGATAGTAATCGATGAGCGCTTCGTAGCCTAACTCGAGATCACTACTGAAAAGGATGACATGGGCCTGGGCACCGGTGCGTTGGTTGGTCTTGACAAGGATCACGACATTGAGCCGGTCGGGGAATTTTTTGTGCCAAACGGGCAGTTGGTAGATGGCCGTATGAACCTGTCCTTCCACGGAAGTGGCTTTGAGAAAGCACGGCGGCAAGTGTTGATAATCGAGCTTGCTGCCGTACTTGCGCCGCGGGCCGCGCCCGGCGTAGGGGCCGTCATAGGGCAGATACAGCGCGCTGTTGTGGCGCAATTTGCTGATCAACTCTAAGCCCGTGCGACGGACCATTTGCAGCGCTTGATGATGGCCGAAGGCCCCGTCGAAGACGAAATAACGCACCGTCAGCGTCTGGCACACCAGTGCCAGCACCTGGCGCAGAAGGTTTTGAACGAACTGCAAATAGGGCGACAGACTCACCTCCCGGCGATTGCCATTGCGGCTACCTTTCGGCCGCCCTCGGTCCTTACCCCGACCCGCTTTGGACGCTTTCGGGCAGCTCGCGGCCGTCTCTTTGAGAATCGGCTCCAGGCGCAATGGGTACGAACAGCGCCGTTGCACGCTAATCAACGACAGGCTCAGAAAACACAACCCCGGGATCGTCTTGCCAACCACCGAGGAGAAAAAACGATCCAGACCGTGGGTCTTCTTGCCCGATTTGCTCACCACCACTTCATCGCCCGCCAGCAACCAGTGCGTTTCGTCGCCCAGCAGGTGCTGGCGAATCACCAGCCAATGCACTTGGCCCCAACTGAGCGTGGTGTTGAACAACCGCTGCAGCGTCCGATCGCTTCCCCCGCGCTCGGTCCAGCGCGATAGCCCCCGCATCGTTACCCGCCCCGTCATCGCCAACAGCCCTTCCACAACGCAACCCAAACGGCCAAGGCTCGTCTTATCTACGCTCTGGCTTAAGCAGCTCAAGATCAGCATAATGTCGGGCATGGGCGATAGCCTCCTGAGGGAATAGGTCTTCGGATTAGTAACTGGATAACCTATCACCTCGGGCTGTCGCCCACCTAATTTTTGGCGCTAATTTTTGGCGAAGGTATTGCTCAAAGAAAAGCATTAAATTAAAGCGACTCCGTGCCGGCTGGGATACAGATTATCTTGAGCAGTTACTAGATGTCCTACAGGCGGCCTAAAATGGGAAATTTAGATGCGTTTGCCCTGCCCTGATACCCCTGGCGCGCTACAACCGCGAGTTGGCCTACGGCCTGTTGTTCACGCTCGCCGCCGAGATCCTCCAGACCTTCTTCCAGAATTGGTGGGACGGCAAGCTCGGCATCATCATGGTCCTGCATACCCGGGGACAGATCCTCAACGACCACCCGCACGTCCATTGCATCATCGCCGGTGGGGCGCTCACGAACGACTGCAGTGCCTTCGTGCGCGCACCCAAGAGCTTCCTGTGCCACGTGCGGCCCTGTCCAAGATCTTCCGGGGCGTTCATCGCCGCGCTGCAGCGGCTCCAGGACCAAGGCAAGCTCACCCTGAGCAGAAAACCGGCGCTTGCTACCGCGGCCGGTTGGGAGTCCTTTAGCAAGGCACTGCGCGGCCACGACTGGCCGTATACCGCCGACATGGACACCTTTCTGACGAAGCAAGGGTTCGTCAAGGCAGCAGGGCAACGCTCCGGGACGGTGTGACGAGACTATTATGATTTTATTTCGATAGGTTATAGTCCAAAGTCAGCAGGAAGTGTTACCCTGACTTGAACCATGCTGCTTTATCTGGGCCAAGCCAAAGCCCGTGGAAAACTGAGGCCGACCGGAAAACCGATTGCCCCATTGAGGACTTATGGGTTTGTCCATTGGACCAACACCTCAGGCCGTTGCCAGTTCGCTGATCTTTATGGGTAATAGGGTAGTCGAATATTTACGACAGACTGGGGTTGGTATATGCGATGAGCCACTTTTCCGATTATACAGACACAGTTGTCGCCAGTATCGGTAACAAGTTGGCCGAACGTCTCAAAGCGTGTAAGGCGCTCGCCGGCCTGTTGGAAACCACCGAACTGTCGGCGTTGCATCAGCAAACCCCAGCCGTCTTCGTCGCCATGGCCGGAACGGGTGAAATGACCTACGTGGAAACCGAAGAGCAAGATACCGTCGTACGGATGGTCGCGTACTTGCTGGTCGTGAATTCCAACGCCCGAGAACGAGAGTTCGCTGCACAGGAGCTTATTCCCCGCTTGCTCGTACATATCGCCGGGCAACAATGGGGCTTGAGCTATGCGCATCCAGCTTCGGCGATAGAATCCCAGGATCTGCATGGCTTGGCCCAGGGATTCAAGTCGGACACCTCGAGCTGGCGGACCGGCGTGTCAGTTCTCGCGAGAGCCGCCGACTTGTATGGTGGTGATAGCCTTATAAAGAATTTAGCCATCTGGGCGGTCACGTGGGAGCAGAAGCTCAGAATCGGTACGGACGCGTTTGCGGCCGAGCCGGCTGTGCCCACGCCGACGGAAGTGTTTTCGACGATGCACGGTAAGACCAGTCTGGTCATTACACAAGCAACCACCGAAGGATAAGCATGCCTGAAGAGCGAGAAGACCAACTCGAGCAACCCATCGAAGACATCCGACCTGACGATGCCGTCGCTGGCCATATTGCAAAGCATGACTTCATGCTGAGCAACACCGTGCAAATTGGGAAAATCGTCGCGCCGGAGAAAGGCGACCCTCCCAAACCGGCAGCCGGTGCCTGCGTGTTGGTTCACATTGGCGGGGAGAAGCCCAAAACCTATACACGCAGTTGGATGCCATGGCTGACACGTCGCGCTGGGCGCGATGCCGAATGGTGGAAGCCAGATCTGCATGAGCAGGTACTTGTCTTGGCGCCATCGGGAAATCTAGCACTCGGAGTCGTCGCGGGATCGATTTATCGAGGCTCCCGTGTGTATTTCCCAGAGGAAGCGGATTTGACCCAATCGCTCACTGATACGTCCGCGCCTGAGCATCTGCCCGCGGAATCTGCCGAACATGTCCACAGGCAAATCTACCGTGATGGGACGACTATGGAATACGACTCGAACAGCCACAGCGTTACCTGCCGCATTAAGCGGACACACGATGATAAGGAACCGAGCGTCTCGGTTCGCGCGGCACTCACGGACAACGGAGGAAGTGTTGATATCACCATCGACGAGACCGTGATTCAGGTGGCGGACAAGTTCGTTAAGATCACCGGTACAAAGAAAAGCACTCTTGAAATCAGCGATGATGGAATCACGCTCACATCGCCCAAAATCGTACTGATGGGCGGAACAACGACCGTGACGGTGGATGACAATGGCGCCGACGTGACCTGACAGCTGTGCGCAGGGGATTTCTTAGACGATAAATGGGGGCTGAGAGTGACGAAATCGGTAGCCGTAGACGGCCAGGTCGAAGCGACCCCAGGCACGATACCCCACCCACCGGCAGACGCAGGCGAATGGAAAGCCGGGCTGGTGGTGTATGAAACCCACGCCAAACTGAAGGTCGACGGGGAGCTGGCAATAGAGAAAGCGGAGTGTACGTTTAGCTTTTTTGGCACAAACTCGCAAGCGGTGGGCGCACTGGTCACAGCGAGCAGCACGGTAGAATTGGTAGCCGGGTCAACCAAGCTTAAGGAAAGTGGCAGGGGGATGCTGCTCGCCGAGGACTACGCCGAAGACCACTGGGGCAATAAGCTGGCAGCGCAAACCACGAACATATTAAAGACCGCCTAGAGAGCAGAGCACAGGATACCCATCATGATCGGCATGAACGCACAAACCGGGGAGCCAATCGAAGGCGTGGCGCATTTGGAACAATCGATTCGCGATATCTTGACGACGCCGATCGGATCGCGAGTCATGCGGCGCGACTATGGCTCGCGGGTGATCGGTCTGGTCGATCGGCCGCTCAATGCATCCACGATCGCCGAGATCCAGGCGGCGATAGCCATGGCCCTCACGACCCAAGAGCCGCGCATCCGACTCACCAAGATACAGGTCGATCTCAGCAACGATGACCTGGGCAGCAATATTGACGATGCCGGCCAAGGGAAGATTGCGGTCCGGATCGAAGGCTATTCCGCAACGAGCAATAGCCTGCTAACGCTGGGGAATATAACACTGCCCTAGCAGGTATGGCGATCATTCCATTAATTAGAGCAAGGGTAAAGTAATGGCTTTTCTACACGGGGTCGAAATTCAGGAAGTCGATAAGGGACCGCAGCCGATCGGCGGGGTCAAGGCCTCGGTGATCGGTCTGGTGGGCACCGCCACTTCCGGCAGTGCGCCAACGAACGAGCCAGTGCTGATCTCCGGGTCACGCAAAGATGCGGAAGAACGGTTTGGGGCGGTTGGGACAGACAAGACGGTCCCGGAGATCCCGGAGGTCCCGGAGGACAACACCCTGCCGTATGCCTTGAACGCCATTCTCGATCAGACCGCGGCCCGGGTGATCGTGGTCAAGGTGGCGGATGGTTCCCTTGAAAATGTCAAATCCGGGGTGCAAGCATTGTTGGGGGCGGAAAGCGTGGTCCATCAGACGCCACGGATTCTGATCGCGCCGGGCTTCAGCGACGAAGCAGGGGTGGTCGATAAACTGAACAGTGCCGCCGAACGCCTGCGCGGGGTGGCCGTGGTTGATGTGCCGTCGACCGTCGAAGACCCACCCACAGTCACCGACCCAATTGCCGCGGCGATTACGAACGGGAATATACTCACGCCAAGTTCCCGCCTCTACGCGGTATATCCGTTCGTCAAAGTCGGTCTAGGGGGCGATTCATTCCGACTCGAGCCGGCGTCGGCCCGAGTCGCCGGCGTAATCGCCAAATCCGATGACGAGCGCGGATTCTGGTGGAGCCCGTCGAATCGACCAATTGTGGGTATTGTCGGCACCGCACGGCCGATCGACTTTTCCCTGGGCGACAGGCTCTCGAGTGCCAACCGGCTGAACGAAGCCAAGGTAGCAACGATCATCCATCAAGGGGGGTACCGGCTATGGGGCAATCGCAGCCTGTCAGGCGACCCCAAATGGGTATTCGTCAACGTCAGGCGCACGGCTGACTTGATCAATGACGCGCTGCAGCGGGCCCACCTGTGGGCAATCGATCGCAATATCACCAAAACCTACGTGGAGGAGGTGACTGAGGGGGTCAACGCCTATCTGCGCCATCTAAAATCGCAAGGCGCGATCATCAACGGCACCTGTTGGGCCGATCCGGAACTGAACACCTGGGACCAGGTTCAGCAAGGCAAGGTGACCTTCGATTTTGACTTTACCCCCCCCTATCCGGCTGAGCACATCATTTTCCGCAGCACCTTGGTCAACGACTATCTGGAGGAGGTCTTCGCATGATTCCGAAAGTCCTAAAGAACTTCAATCTGTTTGTCGATGGCCGCGGTTATGCCGGCCGCGTAGACGAAGTGACTGTACCCAAGCTAGGGCTGAAGACTGAAGAGCATCGTGCCGGCGGCATGGACACGCCCATCGAGTTTGAATTGGGCATGAACAAGCTCGAGTGCGATTTCACCCTCTCCGAGTACGATCCGGAGATTCTGAAAATGTTCGGCTTGAGTAATGGGGCGCAAGTGGGGCTGAGTATGCGCGGAGCCCTCGACGGCGAAGCCGGGGTGACGCCTGTCACGGTAACCCTGAGAGGTGCATGGCGAGAGCTCGACTTCGGCAACTGGAAGGCCGGCGAGCGCGCCCCACTCAAGGTCATGGTGGCCTTGCGCTACTACCGCCTCAACATCGGTGGTGACGATATCATCGAGGTCGACGCCGAGAATATGGTGCGCAAGATCGCTGGGGTGGATCAGTTGGCGGAGATGCGCGGGGCCATCGGACTCTAATCTGCTGCGAGGAGACTGACACCCGATGGAGAAGACAACCATCAAGCTTCGATATCCTCTTCGCGTGAATGGCCAGGAGGTGACCGAGATCCAGCTTCGGCGTCCGAAAGTTCGCGATCGCTTGGCCGTAGAGAAGATGTCCGCGAGCCAGGCCGAAAAAGAAGTGCGGTTTATTGCGAATTTGTGTGAGATGGCTCCCGATGAGATCGAGGAGTTGGATATGGCCGACTACACCAAGATTCAGGAGACCGTTACCGGTTTTTTATCCTAGACCCTCCCACGCTGCGCGAGGCGGTTTTCGTCCTCGCTCAACAGAGTGGGTGGGGATTGAACGATCTACTCGATCTCGAGGAAGCCGAGGTCATCACCTGGCTCGACGTGAGCGAACGCATTCGCCGTCGACGAACCTAATCGGCAGCATGACGCGCCGCCGCATCTGAGCACAGAGAGCTGGTCAAGAGATACAGAACTTATGACACCCAGGGGCAAAGTCCGCGACCATTCACATCAAGATCCTCTGGCACTCAGCCTGAAACGGCTGAGCTTGGCGCCGGACAGTCCCTGGGTAAAACTACCCGCGTTTGTCTGCCTCGAGCCCCTGTTTGGCCGCGGACTGTTGCCGAAGTGGGAACTCTTTGCCGGTGAACGACATCAGGAATTCATCGGCCAGTCGGCTGATAACGAAGAGCCGGATGGAAGAGAAAAAAGATGGATCTCCACGGCGTCAAGCGCGTCCACCTCCCTCATGATTCCTCTGGGCTTTCTCCTGACCCGAACCGATCAGCACATCCGGCAATCAATGCAGCGCAACCTGTGGCGGTTGAGCTGGACCATCCGGAACCTGTTCAACGGAGTCGGCCGCCATGTTCGCGATGCATCGGACCGCCAAGCCGAGATCGCCCCCGACGAGAGGTCGAACGAGCATGCGCTGGCAGCAGTGTCGCGTGATCGTCTGTCTTTTCCGGTTTTGGGAAGACTCATCGAAACCTCCGTGAATGTCCCGGTTCTGCCCGTGCCCAACCATCTCGAGGAGAAAGGGAATCGCTCTGTTGAGTTCCCATCCCCCCGGGAAAAGAGCCGGGTCGGGCAAGGGCTTGATCGCATCGATGAAACGCCGGAACACGCGCGTGATGCCATCTTTTCTTATCGCCTCTTCGGCAAGACCATTGAGCGGTTGGTCGCAACGGAAACCCCGGGGTGGGGAACAACAGCAAAGTCGGACGGCGTTTCGACACGGCGGGGTATCCTGCAACCGCCCCAGATCCAATATGGGCGTCACACGGGTGGGCGGAGCACGGAAATCAGCGAAACCCAGAAAACCATAACGCGGCTGCTCTCTATGGCTAATGAGACAACGGAAGCCCAAACCAACCAAAAGCATCACCAAGCGCTGAAAGACCTGGAAACCAAGATAGAGGGCATGCAAGACCTGAACAGGTCTGACCTGCAGATGCTACGCCATATGGTGCAGACGCTTGCTGAAAAGCTCGACCGGCAACCACGGATACAGCCGGTCCCGCGAATGAAACGATGGTCGTTTTATGGGCCGTTGTAAATCCATAGCGATGGGATCGAGCTCGTGTCCCTTCCGCCCTGGCGGGGAAAGGTTAGTATGGGAGATGACTATACGATGATCGAAGGGCGACTCACGGCGGCTGACTTGGCCAAACTCCCTGCGCCCGACATCGTCGAGCGTTTGGACTTCGAGCAGATACTTTCGAGCTGTAAGGATGATCTGCAGGCTGAGCTGGACAAAGAATATCCCACACTAAGCGTCAAGGTGCATGCGCTGCCAGAGAGCGATTCCATCAACAAGGTCCTGGAGATTTTGGCGTATCGAGAACTGTATATTCGGCAACGCATCAACGAAGCCATACGAAATTGCTTGTTGGCATCGGCGACCGGCGGCGGATTGCGAAACCTCGCATCTTGGCTCATTGGTTGGCAGGATGAAGCGCCCGAGGAAATGCGCCGCCGAGTCCTCAAGGAGTTTGACGCCTACCAGACCGCCGGCACAGCCGCGGCCTATATCCACTTTGCCAAGGCCGTGGCGCCGCACCAAATCAAAGACGTGCATGTGGCAAGTCCTCGGCAAGAGGCCGAGGTCAACATCAGCCTGTTGCCCTGGCCCGATCACGCCGGTCTTGCTGATCAGCCGGAGCGCGCGGAGGAGTCTCGGCAGTTGGTGGCAGAGGTCCAAGCCAGGCTTGACGAGGATACGATTCGGCCGATCGGCCACCGGGTCATTGTCAAAATGGCGACGATCCATCGCTATGCGGTCAAAGCCCGGATCGGGGTGCGCGATATGCCGGGCGTTGGTGAAGTCGCCAGTGCAGGCCAGGAGGCCGTGACGCGCTATGTGAAAGAGCAATATAGGCTGGGCAGACCCGTCTTGATATCCGCGCTACTGGCGGCGGTTTTCAGGCCTGGTGTCAGATACGCCATTCTCGATGAGCCAAAGACAGACCCTCCAGTTGCTACCGATGAAGCGGCCTTTTGCGACGATGTCCAGGTGACCATCAACAAAGACGTGCCAGAGGAGCTGGTGAAAGGCGTCACCCTTCAAGACGTCACCGTGACCAAGACAGATTCCAATCGACGCCTGTTGTCCGGGGAGCTGGTGTTTGAGCCACCCGAGCACGAGGTTCGGCTCGAATACTATGGCGTGTACTGGGCCGATGATGACGGCAATCGCCTTCAGGGCCACCCATCGATTACCGCGCTGCGAGCCGGCGGCAAGCGCGGTTACACATTTCAGAATGTTTCAATACCCAAAGAGGCTAGAAAGATCGTGGTGTACAGCGGCAATGAAAACGGCGAGATGGCGAAAGGCATCGCCATGGAGATTCCCGGGCCTGGCGATTCTGCTCAATGATCAATATCTCGCAAATTCCATTTCCCGAGCTCGCGAAGGGCGAGCCTCTGGAGCAGATCATGGCGGACCTGGAGCAACGCTGTCGTACAGCAATGACTGCCCGCCTACCAGCAGGAACACCGCCCACTGACCTGGGAAAGCCGTTGATACAGGCATTGTTCAAGACCATGGCCCGGCGTGAACAGCAGATACAGGCCAGAATCAATACCGCTGCTCGAGCTGTGATGCTGGCCACCGCCAATGGCTCGGACTTGGATCAGGTTGCCGCTTTACACGGGGTGAAGCGGCTCGTGATAGGTCCCAGCGACGAGGTAAGCTCAGAGATGGAGTTGGAAGATGACGAGCGGCTCCGCGGCCGCGCCCGACTGGCCATGGATGCCTTGAGCCAGTCTGGAACGGAAGGCGAGTATCGCTTCCATGCCCTGTCGGCGAGTGCACAGATCAAGGATGTGAGCGTCTTTGCCTCTGACCAGGAATTGGGAAAGGTTCACGTGCATGTGTTGTCGCGAAACGGACGCGGGGACGGTACGGAGAAAAGCGATGAAGGTGTTCTCCAGGCTGTCCAGGAGGCGCTGCAATCCGTTCAGTCGATCACTGACAACGTAGAGGTCGACTGGGCCAAGATCTATCCCTATCACGTCAAGGCCAATCTGACGCTGAAGCCAGGCGCGGTGCCGGAACAGGTCCGCCTCGAGGTGCTTGCGGCCCTCACACAATTGATTCACGACAATCACCGGCTCGGCAAAGAATTGCTCCGCGACGAGCTCTTTGCCGCCATCTACCAGGCTGGTGTCGCCGAGGTCATTCTCGAAGAGCCAGCAACGGATCGTACCCTGGATTTGGATACCGCACCCTTCAACGCCGCCGATCCCGAGGCAGATGCTGAGGCAGATGCTGAGGACAAAGACATCACCCTGTTGCAGATTTCGATTGTAGAGTCATGAAATGAGCCATACCGACAACAGCCTGGCATCAGAGCCGGAACAGGATCTGCTCCCGCCCAACGCAACCTCACTCGAGCGTGGGCTTTCGATAAGCACCGCCCGCATCGGGGAGATTCCATTGAAGATGCTCGACATCTGGCACCTTGATCGATGTCCGCGGGACTTTCTGCCATGGTTGGCATGGGCCATGTCGTTGGTTATCTGGCAAGAACAGTGGCCCGAAGGGGTCAGGCGCACTTTACTGTCCCAAGCTGTGCAGATGCAAAAGGGCAAGGGCACGAGAGAGGCGATCAAAGAAGCCGTGCGCCGAGCCCTGGCATTGACCATTGATCCGAAGCGGGAGAACCTGGACGGCATCGACCGGTTGGATGGCACCTTTGTCATTCGCGAGTGGTGGGAGCAACCGGAAGGTGACCCGAAAAGGACGCCGTTTTCGTTTGAGGTCCGGCTCCTTACGGGGGCCCTGTCGTCCACGGCGGGCGTATTGGGGGCAAAGCTCTATCGGAATCTTCGGCGCGCCGTTGATGCCGTCAAGCCGGTGACGAGCCGCTACACGCTGACGGTCGGGGGGCTGCAGTTGGAAAATAAAATGAGCATCGGGAGCATGGCCCGTGCCGTGCACCTGGCCAGATTCACGGTCAATCTCGACACGCCCTCCCTGCCACTTGCAAAAGCCTAGGATTGGCCATGGCCAGACGATAGAAGCAATGAGCTCGTTGGTGACCGCAAAAGACACGCAATACCCATCATGAGGAATGCACTTTGGATACCGTATTGACACCGATCTTTACCGATGAGGGCCGCCGACGCCTTCTCGAGGGCATCGGCTCGGCCAAGAACTTCCGCATCACTCATGTTCAAGTCGGAAGCGGGGACGACAACAATGGTTATGTGCCCACCGCCGAGATGACCGTTCTGAAGGCGCGCGTGCAAAGTGCCAACGCCACCGGGGAGGTCACGCAAGATGGCAAACGCGTGCATGTGGCCGCCGTCGTGGGTCCGCCCACGGCCGAGGAAGAGCTAGACACGCCCGGCGTCACCCAAGACGTGTACGAGATCTACGAAATCGGATTCTTAGTCACGGATGTGACGGGTGGTGTAGCCAACGGTGAGCCGGTATTGTTTGCCATTTATGCGCGCGAGCCCGACGAAGGGCCGCTCTTGTCCAAAACGCCGACCACGGATCTTCTATTAGCCTTTGATCTGCTGCTCCCCGATCTCCCCGAGGACCACACCATCGACATAGCCGCAGACACCTATTTCGATTTTCCGTTGGCTACCGAGACCCAGCCGGGGGTATTGTGCCTGGCAACCTCTCAGGAGGTGACCGATGGCAGCAATGGCGAGAAAGCGATTACCCCCGCGACCCTCAGGCGCGCCCACTCCTTGGCATCGGCTGATGGCACCAATGAATCGGCCGTGATCGTGGATGCGGCGGGCAAGGTCGGCATCGGGACGTCGGAGCCCCTTCGCACTGAATTAGATACAGGGACAGGCGTACTCAGCGGGGCCGCCAATGACTACATCAAAGCCCAGTTCACGCTCAGCGGCGGAGGAACCGTGACCTGGGGCGGTCCCGGCGGACGGCTCAAATGGACGCGGCGATTTATCGCGATATCAATGGAGCGGGGCGCATCGTTTTCTGAGGGACATGTAAACATAGTGCAGCCGACCAGCGATATCCCCGCGGCAAACGTGTATGACGGAAAGGATCGCGCCGCCACGAGTGATGATGGTGTTCTGCTGAAAGACTGGGAAGCGTTATATGCGGTGCACAGGGTTGGTGGGAGTTATGACGCAGTAGAATTTCAGATAGTGCGCTACCACAGTGACTTCTATGCCCCCAGCAATTGGATCCTTGTGGCCGTGGTTAACAAAGATGATCAGACGGTGAAACTGGGAACCGGCGTTACTCTTGGCAAGAATAGTTCGTCGACCAACGGCAGTCCGATTCCTCGGGGAGTGATAATGATGTGGCACAGGGCTGTGGATACCATTCCCGATGGCTGGGCGCTTTGTGATGGAAGCAATGATACACCTAATTTGTCAGGTAGGTTCATAGTTGGGTTTAAACAGGGCGATAGCTCTTATGGAACACCGGGAGAAAAGGGTGGTGCTGAAACAGTGAACCTAAGTGTAAATCAAATACCACCACACTCTCATACAGGTTCGACTTCTAGCTCAGAAAACCACAGGCACTGGATAGAAGGGACAGATGCACCTGGTTTATCTTTCGGATATCGAACAATTGAAGAGGATACAACTGTGGATATGGCTTGGGGTGGAGGCGATAATGCTGATCCAAAAGATAGAAGGCGGCGAGGCAAAGTCAACACAGACTATCAAGGTGCCCACAAGCATTCACTTTCTATTGATAATACGGGTGGAGGTCAGCCCCATGAAAACCGGCCGCCCTATTATGCCTTGTGCTACATCATGAAACTGTAGCGGACGAGACATGGGAACGGCGCTATCTCGAGATGCAAACGCATATCAACACCGTCAAAGAACGCTATCGGCCTCTGCGCGCCAAGGTTGAACAAGAGCTAACCGCCACCTAGCAGTTCGAGGCGGAGGCTCAGTCAACGGCCAACACCAAGACCACGGGCACCACCGAACCGAAACCCTATGACAAGGGAGACGCCTGATGCCAGCGCCATTCATGATGATGCTCGGTCCGATCCGCTTCTACATCGGCGGACCGGCCTACGAACAACTGCAACGCAGCACTCAGTACACCTGGGCCACGCAGCAACGCTTGGGCGATCCTGCCCTCAAATACCTCGGCGTCGGGGGACCGGCCCTGCAATTCATCGGACCTGGGGGGGATAGCCTGACGCTCAATGGAACCATGTATCCGCCATCGCACGGCGGCTCACTCCACCTCACCCTCATGCGCCTCTCGGGAGGCTTGGGCGTGGCCTTGCCCCTCATCGATGGATCGGGCATGGTGTGGGGGCGATGGATCATCGAGAGCATCAGTGACACCAAGAGCGTGTTTTTCTCAGACGGCGCGGCCCGCAAGATCGAGTTCACCCTGAGTCTGAAACGCTACTTGGAAGACCTCATACCGACCCTGTAGGACTTCGCGATGGCAACCCATTACACGGCCAAAGACGGCGACATGCTGGATGCGATCTGCTGGCAGCATTACGGCCAGGGCGCAAAGCTCATGCAAGCCGCCTATGCCTTGGACCCGCGCCTGGCGGAGGCGAGCAGCGGCCTGACCGAGCAGCTGTTGTCGCTGGCACAATTCGGGAGCTCACGCCTGGAACTTGTGGTCGAACAGGTGCTGGACGCCAATCCCGGCCTGGCCAACCGCGGGCTGGTGCTCAGCGCCGGCACCCGTGTCTATTTGCCGGACATCACCCCGGAAGTCAAGGATACCCGGATCGTACGCCTGTGGGATGAGTGAATGGTTGCGCTACTCGCCCCCTATGGTGCGCCGAGCTATGACCTGACCGTCGATGGCCTGCTCCCCAGCGTGGTCTTGCGCGATCGCCTAATCTCGCTGAGTGTCACCTATCGCGGCGGTCTGGAGAGCGACCAGCTATCCCTGACATTCGATGATCGACCGTCGCCGACCGGGGGCTCGATGCGCATTCCACCCCGGGGCAAGGCGATCACCGTGTGGATGGGCTACCAGTTCCGCTTGGTCAAGATGGGGACCTTCGAGGTCACCCAGGTGAGTCTCAGCGGCTCCGGCGGGGGGCGTACCCTCTCGGTCAGCGGCGTTCCGCGCCTATTGCTGGACGAATCCACCCGCACCTGGGCCAACACCACCCTCGCGGACATCGTCACCACGATCGCAGATGAAAACGGTCTGAGCCCGAGAGTCAGTCGGGGACTGGGCAGCACCGAGATCGCAGTGGAGAACCAGGTCCGCGAATCCGATCTCAGCTTCCTCACCCGCCTGGCGGAGAAATATGATGCGGTGGCGAAGCCGGCGGGCGAGTCCCTGCTGTTTCTCGAAAAGGGCGAGGCGCTCACGGCCTCGGGCCGGCCGGTAGGCCCGGTGGTGCTCGGCCCGCTGGATATCTCGAGCTGGTCCTATCAGACATCTGAACAAACCGAATACGCGGCTGTGGTCGCGCTCTGGCACGACTTGGAGCATGGCCTGCAACGCGAGGTGCGCAGTCGCGGCAGCCCGCGCTCAGACGGGGTCTATCGCATGGCGCACCTGTTTATCAGTGAAGCGGAAGCACAGGCCGCGGCAGACGCCAAGTTCAAGGAATTGACACGCGATACCGGCACGCTGTCCCTGACCGCGATCGGCAATCCCGAATTGACCGCCGAAGGCAGAATATCGGTGCAAGGTCTGCGCGATGGCGTGGATGGAGAATGGATACCCGCGAGTGTTACGCATACCTACAGCAGCGGCGGCTATCAGTGCAGCCTGTCCGCTTATAGACCGTCTTAAATCGAGGTTGGCCATGAACAACGCGCCGTCGTGGAATCAGATCTATTGTCGTCTGGCCTTGGACGAAGTGCGCGATGCGCTGCGCGCCCGCGTCGACCTTCAGGGCGATGACGCGGGTGCACGAACGGCAGGCCCTGCGCGCACGGATCGGGCCGATGTGGAGGCGTCCTTCGGTGACCCGGAGGTTGTACCTGCGTTGGAGCGATTGTGTGCGTGTTTTCAGCTGACGCCATTCGAACGCCGGCTGCTACTCCTCTGCGCCGGACATGCCATGGATGCCGAGTTTGCGACCCTCTGCGGGCAGATCAGCGGCGACCCGGACCGCCATACGCCCACCTTCGACCTCGCGCTGACCCTCTTCAATGGTGGACACTGGATGCCCTTCCATGCCCATTCCACCCTGCGCTATTGGGAGCTCATCGAGCTCGACGACCCGAAGCCGCCCAACCTCAGCCCGCTGCGCATCAATGCGCCGGTCCTGCAATATCTGACCGACTATCCCTGTCACGACCCGAATCTGGACGCCCTGCTCATCCTCGCACCCGACAGTGGCGCGCTGGTGCCGTCGCACGACGCCTGCGCGCAGGAAATTCGCGCGCTGTTGTTGGAGGATCAAGATGGAACCCCGCCACCCATCGTCCAGCTCACCGGCCCGGAAGACGATGCCAAGCTGGCCGTATGCCAGCACGCGGTCCGCCCCCTGGGGCTCAGTGTGTCGTGCATCGATACGCGCGTGCTGCCCCAGGAGATTCAGAGCCTGCAAACGCTCTACCGCCGACTCGAACGTCAGGCCATCCTGGCGCCCTGCGCCTACGTCTTCCAGGCCGACGTTCACGAGAGCGAACGGGTGGCCGCCGAGCGCGCCCTGCGTTACCTGTTACAGCGCCTGTCCTGCCCCTGCATCGTAACCGGCGATCTCGCCTTGCACGTGCCGGACCGGCAGGTGGTGAAAGTCGAGGTCAAACGGCCGACCGACGAAGAGCAACGCACGGTGTGGACCGACGCCCTGGCGCGGCATGCGCCAAAGCCGATTGCCGATCGCGACCTGCACCGCCTCTTGGATCAGTTCGATATGAATGAAACCCAAATCCGCACCGTCTGCCGCAACTGGCGCGCGACCTCCCAGGCGCATGGCGGCAGCGCCGAGACCAGCGCCACGCCCTTCGAGCGATTATGGCGTCAGTGTCGAACCCAGTCGCGCACGCCCGTGTCGGGTCTGGCGCGTGTTCTCGAACCGACCCCCATCGAATGGGACGTGCTGATTCTTCCCGATCGGGAAAAACGGATTCTGCACACCATCGTCGAGCAGGTTCGCCATCGACGCCAGGTCTACCGCGAGTGGGGTTTTGCCGAGCAGGGCGCGGCCGGGCTCGGCATCAGCGCCCTGTTTGCCGGAACAAGCGGCACCGGCAAGACCCTGGCCGCGCGCATCATCGGCAGCGCATTGCAGCTCGACGTGTATCATGTCGATCTCAGCGCCATCGTCAGCAAATACATCGGGGAGACCGAGAAAAACCTGGAAGCCATCTTTCGCACCGCGGAAACCAGCGGCGCCATCTTGCTGTTCGACGAAGCCGACGCGTTGTTTGGCAAGCGCACCAAGGTCCAAGAGAGCAAAGATCGCTGGGCCAACATGGAGATCAGCTACCTGCTGCAGCGTATGGAAGCCTATACCGGTCTCTCCATTTTGACCACTAACCTGCAGAGCAGCATGGACGAGGCCTTTACCCGGCGGTTGCGCTTCATCGTGCAATTCCCCTTTCCCCAGCACCAGCAGCGCGCGAGCATCTGGCAGGGCGTGTTTCCCAAACAGACGCCCACCGGTACCCTGGATTACGCCAAGCTGGCGCGACCGGAGATCTCCGGCGGCGTGATCCGCAGCATTGCGCTGAACGCCGCCTTTCACGCGGCCCGTGACGGGGGCGTGGTGGAGATGCAGCACCTGGCCCAAGCCACCCGCGAAGAATTCGCCAAGACCGAAAAGACATTGTTACCTCAACTCGTCGCCGATTGGGTGGAGACGAGCACTGAGGTTACGCAAGCCGAGGAGTTGATGTGATGAGCGATGTTTATGCTGACAAGATGGAGCGCAAAGCGCACGAGGGGGAGACTGAGCAGAAGCAGACTGGAGAGCAATTGGCTCAGCCTGCCGGCTCGGTTGTGCAACAGAAGGAAACTGGGAAAGCTGCTCCGCGGGTGACCAGCGTGTTTCGGCCCAATGCGAATCCTAATGGTTTGCCGGAGGGTCTCAGAGGCGGCGTGGAGCGGCTCTCGGGGCTGTCGATGCATGATGTGCGGGTGCATTATCGGTCGCCGAGGCCGGCCGCTGTGAACGCGTTGGCTTATACCCAGGGGAGTGACATTCATATCGGGCCTGGGCAGGAGAGGCATCTGGCGCATGAAGCCTGGCATGTGGTTCAGCAGAAGCAGGGGCGGGTGAGGCCGACGATGCAGGCCAAGGGTGTGGCGATGAATGATGATTGGGGGTTGGAGCGGGAGGCGGATGTGATGGGGCTCAAGGCATGGAATTTGGTGCTACAAGATGCGAAATATAGTCGACTGGCAGTAAACAGCAACGACTTTTCGGAAAGAGTAAGGAAGATAGCAGCAACAACGAAGAACCATCCGGAGATTACACAAAGAGTCGGCGCGAAGAATGGAAAAATTGAGTGGAGGAAAATTAGAGGGAGGAGTGGTTACATAACAATAGCCGTAGACTCACGTAATTTTGGACATACATATATCATAGGAGAGTCGAGTTCCGGCGTATGGATGTATCACTTCCGGGCGGAAGCAAAAGGTGCTAGTGAGAAATTGGCCAAAATAATAGCATGGAAAGGGGTGTTTGAGGAGATTATGGAGACAAACGGCGTTGGAAAAAGTCCGGAAGATTTTGTGAAAAACAGGCCCATGTTGTTTCACGAGCTAAAAGTGCGCAATGATAAGGTAGAAAGGGTAAAGGCTATTTGCGAAGCGTATAGGGGCGAAGGTAACTTTTCCCTAGCAGGCGGATCAGTGGGTGCAAGCCGGTTTGCTGGAGCAGACAACTGCTTTACTAAAGTGTACAAAATAATCAAACTAGCAGGATTTGAAATTTCATGGTCAACTTGGCTAGCTTCTGCGTTCTCGCCCCGATTAGCATTAACTCTAGGAGGGGGGTTTTATGAGAAAAAGAACCAATGGAAGACATCGACATTTAGTGAAAAGAGTAGTACGTGACAGAAAACGGCGTTCAATTCGCCAGTGCGACCACCTGGGGGAGCCCGGCGCGCCAAGGCAAGGGGTCAGGTCTAGACTTGTAGTCTCGTCTTCACCGGACTATTCTTGAAACCATGTCCACATGTCCACAAAAAGGAAGAGGGTCAGGTCTCACACGTAACACCACGCCCGGACATTCCAGCATGCACCGTTTTCGCTTAACGTCATTAGCTGCTCAACCAGTTCGCCAGCCCGACGCCAAACTGCGACCGGCGCTTCGCGCGTGGCCGCAGTTTGGCGCGGGCTGCGGTTGACGTTAGCCTTCGCAGCGTCGAGGAAAAGGGGTCAGATCCCTTTTCGATGAGGCCGAAGTAAGAAAGTCACCGATTCAATGACCGTCGATGAATGAAAATGCCAACAATTGCGGAACCTCCGACGCTCTGCTGGCTGCGGGCGCAGTAGCGCCCGCAGCCAGCAGAGCGCGGGGTCCGGTAGACGTCAGCCCCAACGATGCAGCCGATATCGAGCCTTGAACGTCCGCGACCACATCGATCCTAAAAACTGGCTGCCGCACATCTATAGGCACAATGTCTCATGTCTCTGAGGACGAAGTCGAGCAAGCGTTGAGTCAGCCCGATGAGGATCGGCCGGGCAGAGAAGGTTCTCGGGTCGCTATTGGTAGCAAGAGGAATGGCAAGAGGAATGTGAAGGACTGGGGTCATGAAGGACTGGGTTCTCACATGTAACACCGGCTTCTCGCCGGGCAAGTTCCGCAGTTTTGCGTTGAACTCATCAGATGCCCAACGAGTCCTCCAACCCGACGCCGCAGTGCGTCTTTCGCGATCGCTCAGGCTGCAGTTTGGCGCAGGCTGCGGAAGACTTTGGCCGCAGCGACCCAAAGCGCAGTGCCAAGGCAAAATGCACGGGGCCGGGGCTGGAATCCAAGTCCGAAGCGGCAACGAAGCGCCGGGGCAGCAAGCCGCAAGCTCCACACGAGCCAGAAAGGGCTGGGGTGTTCAGATCTAGCCGTGAGGAAAAGGGTTCTGACCCTGACCTATCCCCGAGCCTGACCCCGAGCCCAGACCTGCCCCCAAACACCCTGGCTGGACTTGACCCCGCACCGCGCGGTCCAACTGCCGCTCTTGGGATCGTCAACGCCCAATCGACAGCACCAAGCCAATGCAAGCCAAGACTCGCTTATGGCCGGCATTGACAGGGCTCGGGCGCCCGGATACTGTCGTCAACACGCCCGGCCACTCAAAAGCCCGAAAATACAGCAGTTTATTCACTGTCCTATGCACTCTCCAAAGGGGAAATGACATGCCCGAGCATCAAAAAAGAATGGGGTCAGGTCTTGCAATCAAGCATGTCAGAATGTTGTATTGCATGACCTGAACATCCCGTTTGCTTTCTGCCCAGCGAAAACGGTAATCCGTTGGATTGGCCAGCGGATCTTTCATCGCAAGTTGCCGGTTACTTCTCTGCGCCTTTGCGTCTCTGCGCGAGATCTTCCTTTTCGCGGATGTGCACACGCTATTCCACATCGTGCGGAGGCCGCACCCCCGCAGGGAGGCAGATCCGTGGGCTTTTTCACCAGAATGTCGGTCGCCCCAACAAGGCGTTGATACACGCCACCTGCCCGGGCATGCCGGCAACCCGCTTCTTCAGCTCAAACGCAACCCGCTCGCCGCTGGAGAAGGAAAGCACAAGCTTCTTCTTGAAGTACTCGCCGGGTTTGAGACGCTCAACGCGTGCATCGATCTGATTGCGCTCCCAGCATTCAATGTGCTCGTGCTCGAGAAGCGGTCGGAAAGCGCCTACCCGGCCCGGTTTGCCCCAAAGGAAAAACGCGCGCGCTTCGCTCAGTGCGATAAAGCAAGCACGCTGCCGTGCGGCTGTCCGGAATGCCGAGACGCCTTCCAGGACGGCCACGATTGCGTTGGAAATCCTTCGATCGCTCAAATCTACTGTCTCGGTGAGATAAGCGAAATGCCGTATCGATTCGCCGGCCTGCAGCAACGGCTCCACTTGGTTGACGACGAATTGGTCCGCTTCGGCCATGACTCAACAAACCCCCTGTGGCTGGCAAAGAGACTTAAGATACGGTAAGCGACGGATAGGAAATCCAACCGCATGAGTTGAGGTAGCGGCCTCGCTCGCCGGCGCGTCAAGGCCCTTCGCCGCCGTCGAGATCGGCGCCAGAGGGTGAAATCCGCCATCAAACAGCGCTTCGATCGGAGGAAAAATACCGCACGGCTGCCGCGACCGGCGGCGCAGCCGGTACCGTCACGGTGTGCAGGCGCAAGAAGCCGCGGTCACCATGAAACGCTTTGATCGTGGTCGTCATCGGGCGCCGGATCGACCGGAGGAAATGCGAAGCTCAGATCCTCTTGGGTCGTCTCCTCGCTGTCACAGCCGGGGGACTGCGGGCGCTGCCGAGCGGTGGCGGAGTGGAAGGTTCACCGATGTGGTCCAGGTTCCGGCGGATCGCCGGGGCATCGGTGATGAACGCGATGATCCGCATCGGTGCCCCACACGACGGGCAGGTCAGCGGCAGCGACGCAAACAGGCGCTGCCGGCGACCTCAACAATGGCGTTGCAACGCTGGCTAGCCATCGGTCAATTCCAACCGGCGCTCAATGCGCTCGACGCGACGCTTCAGGCCGGTGAGCTCGTCGCGATCGGAGGCAGAGAGCGCGAGCATGCTGGCTATGCCTTGTTCAAGGACCCCCAGACGGATCTCGACGCGGTGAAGACTGTCGCGGACTTCCGTGCGGAAGTCGTTCATGTCGTTGCGCATTTGCCGAAGCAACTCCAGCACCAGGTTGTCTGTCGGGTCTGCCATCTGTCGTATCCTGTTGGCTCGGTCGATCTCGCGAGTATATACGCAACCCCGAGACAAAGGAAAGGGAATTACGGTGACAGTTTACTAAATTCACTTAATTCATCCGGCAGTTTCCATGGTATGCTCGCGCCAGATGGTAAGCCAGTTAACGGTCAGTCGTACCGAGTCTTGCCGAAGCCAATCGCCGAACCATCGCGCCAGCCAGAGCGCATGCTGATCGGGTCAGAGGGGCCGAAGCCCCGTCTGCCCACAGAACCGTGCGTACGGGTCCGTACACGGCTCCTCACGCAAGGCGTATCCACTGATTGACATCAAACCAATGCCCTAGCTTCCGGTCGGAACGCATTGCTTGACCCATCACTGCGATGAACCAGTCGTTGGAATATGCCTTATTCACCGCGCGGGTGTTAGACAAGGCCCATCGACCACGGTGGGAGTACGAGCCGATGCCTCTGACCGCGTGGCACGCCACGCTTAATCAGTTTGCGATAGAGATTGCGCTGGTTCTTTTGTTGGTCCACCAAGCGAGACCGCCAAGCGAGACCACAAGCGTCGCCGTATATGGGCTTCGATCTTGCGTAGTTGCGCGGGATAGTTGGTCAGGGCGAAGTAACCCGCCCAGCCGATAGACCAGCGGTTGATCTGCTTGATGCTGTCTTCCGGCCTCAAATGGGTGCCGCGCGGGGTCAGCTCCTTGACCTTGGCCATCGCCCTTTGCAGGGCAAAGTGGGCGATTGCAATCGTCTCGCCCACGTAGGTATTGCCGAGAAATTTGACCCGCTCGGAGCGGGCCACCTGGCTCTTTTCCCGGTTGATCACCAATTTGAGTCTCGTCTCGATGTATTTACTTATGCTCGCCATCACCCGCTCGGCCGCCTTCGGCGTCTTCACGAAGATATTGCAATCATCAGCAAATCGGCAAAATGCTAGACCGCGCCGTTCCAGCTCCCTATCCAGCTCGTCGAGGACGCTATTGCTGAGTAGAGGGCTTAGTGGGCTGCCTTGCACGGTTCCTTCTGTCGTTACGCTCTTCAGGCCGTCAGCCATCACTCCGCTACGCAGGGTGATCCCGATCACGCGCAAGATGCGTTTGTCCGGAATCTGATTGCCCATGCGGGCGATGAGCCGGTCGTGGTGGATTCGGTCGAAATAATTGTTCCAGATCCAAATCGACCACATAGGGCTTGCCTCCGGCCACGATCCCAGGTGCCGCTTCCACTGCCTGTTGCTGGGCCCTACGGGGCGGAAGCCATAGCTGTTGTCGGAAAACGTCGGCTCCCTCGATGAGATCGATCAGGAGTCCAGTAATTGCTTAAGGGTCGCTTGCACGACCCGGTCACGCACCGAAGGCAGCCCAAGCTTGCGGGTGCCGCGCCCACCGGGTTTGGGGATTTCAACCCGCCGCACCGGTGAGGGTTTGCCAATGGGGTTGAGGGTTCCAGCGCATGAGCTCCGCTTGTAGCCGGCCTAGCTCTTCATCCAGGCGTGATTCAAACTCTTCTTCGATCTGCACGGCCGCTGTTCGGCCGGTGTCTACGTCTCGGCCTAGCGTACGGCTCCTCTTCGGGCTGATCTCGACCCCGCGGTCTTTCCTATTTCTCCAGAACCGCTTACGTGTTCCGCCCTTCACCTCCGGCCTTCCTGCCACTGGCCCGATGTTTTACCCTCAAGACGTCACCGCCGGATCACAGGCACCGGGCTTTACGATTACTACGGCTTCATCTGCTTATCCCCCGTCCCATATTCAGATCCCTCATTGGCTCGCGCACGGCAGCCACCTTGCCGTTCTCCTCTTCCTTGAAGTGCGCACGGGAGTTTCTTCGGGCACCCTTGCCTTCGCCTACATGTTCCCCGCTCCCAGGGCCATGGCTGGACTTTCACCAGCTAGCCGACTAACATGCCGGTCACACATCGGGTCAGAGGGACCGAAGCCCCGTCTGCCCACAGAACCGTGCGTACGGGTCCGTACACGGCTCCTCACGCAAGGCGTATCCACTGATTGACATCAAACCAATGCCCTAGCTTCCGGTCGGAACGAATTGCTTGACCCATCACTGCGATGAACCAGTCGTTGGAATATGCCTTATTCACCGCGCGGGTGTTAGACAAAGCCCATCGACCACGGTGGGAGTACACCGCCGATGCCGCCTGACCGCGTGGCACGCCCCGCTTAGTCAGTTTGCGATAGAGATTGCGCTGGTTCTTTTGTTGGTCCACCAAGCGAGACCGCAAGCGTCGCCGTATATGGGCTTCGATCTTGCGTAGTTGCGCGGGATAGTTGGTCAGGGCGAAGTAACCCGCCCAGCCGACATACCAGCGGTTGATCTGCTCGATGCTATCTTCCAGCCTCAAATGGGTGCCGCGCGGGGTCAGCTCCTTGACCTTGGCCATCGCCCTTTGCAGGGCAAAGTGGGCGATTGCAATCGTCTCGCCCACGTAGGTATTGCCGAGAAATTTGACCCGCTCGGAGCGGGCCACCTGGCTCTTTTCCCGGTTGATCACCAATTTGAGTCTCGTCTCGATGTATTTACTTATGCTCGCCATCACCCGCTCGGCCGCCTTCGGCGTCTTCACGAAGATATTGCAATCATCAGCAAATCGGCAAAATGCTAGACCGCGCCGTTCCAGCTCCCTATCCAGCTCGTCGAGGACGATGTTGCTGAGTAGAGGATTTAGTGGGCTGCCTTGCACGGTTCCTTCTGTCGTTACGCTCTTCAGGCCGTCAGCCATCACTCCGCTACGCAGGGTGATCCCGATCACGCGCAAGATGCGCTTGTCCGGAATCTGATTGCCCATGCGGGCGATGAGCCGGTCGTGGTGAATTCGATCGAAGAATTGCTCCAGATCCAAATCGACCACATAGGGCTTGCCTCCGGCCACGATCCCACGTGCCGCTTCCACCGCCTGTTGCTGACTCCGCCCGGGGCGGAAGCCATAGCTGTTGTCGGAGAACGTCGGCTCGAAGATCGGCTCCAGTAATTGCTTAAGGGTCGCTTGCACGACCCGGTCGCGCACCGTTGGCACCCCAAGCTTGCGGGTGCCGCGCCCACCGGGTTTGGGGATTTCAACCCGCCGCACCGGTGAGGGTTTGTAGGTCCAGCTCATTAGCTCCGCTTGTAGCCGGCCTAGCTCTTCATCCAGGCGTGATTCAAACTCCGCGATGGTCACCCCGTCAACACCCGGGCTTCCGTCGTTCTTCTTCACGCTGAGAAAGCCCTTACGCAACCATTCGATTGCGCACAGCTCCTCGAAGAGTCTTTGCTCGTCAGTCAATAGGTCTAGTTGATACATGTCACTCTCTTTGCACGAGGTCTTCTTCGATCTGCGCGGCCGCTGTTCGGCCGGTGTCTACGTCTCGGCCTAGCGTACGGCTCCTCTTCGGGCTGATCTCGACCTCACGGTCTTTCATGTTTCTCCAGAACCGCTTACGTGTTCCGCCCTTCACCTCCGGCCTTCCTGCCACTGACCCGATGTTTTACCCTCACCGACGTCACCGCCGGATCACAGGCACCGGGCTTTACGATTACTACGGCTTCATCTGCTTATCCCCCGTCCCATAACGTGTCACGTCTCCGCGCCGTTTAGGGCTTAAAGTGTCGTAGTTACACCGACCAACCCTTTCAAGGTCAGAAATTATCCACACAATCAGCAGATAATATGCGTGGCGGTTGACCGCATCGTAACGCATCGAATTTCAGTGGAGAAACGGAGCGGACTGGACATAGACCCGCCGAACCGAGATCATCGACCCCATTTATCGTATTCTTGGGGTAGAGGTCATGATGTTCAGCCAGATCTTCCAGCGGTTCATGGAACAAAGGCCCGTGCCGGTGATGGTTCAGGCCCTATTGGAACGGGTACTCAGCCCCAGCAAGCTCGATGCCTGGTTTGCGCGCACGGCGGTGGATCAATATACCCGGGAGTTGTTGTTCTCAACGATTTTCAATTTGATGAGCGCAGTGGTCTTCAAAACCCACCCATCCATAAACGCCGCCTACAAAGAGCAAGGCGAGTCGATCGGGGTTTCGATCACCTCGGTGTACAACAAACTCAACGGCCTGGAAAGTACGACCTCGGCGGCGTTGGTTCGAGACACGGCGCGGGAACAGGCCGCGATCGTCGAACAGATGGGCGGACAGTGCGCACCTTGGCTGCCCGGCTATCGGATCAAAGTCCTCGACGGCAACTGCATCGAGGCCACGGAGCATCGCTTGGAGGTGCTCAGAGAGACCAAGGCCGGAGCCTTGCCGGGAAAATCGCTGGTCGTTTACGATCCGTTGTTGGAGATGGCCACGGATGTGTTTCCTTGCGAAGACGGTCACGCCCAAGCGCGCTCGCTGTTCGCAGATGTGTTGCCGACGGTGCGGGAACATGACGTCTGGATCATGGATCGCAACTTCTGCGTGCGCAGCTTTCTGCTCGGGATTGCCGACCGGAAAGGTTATTTCGTTTGTCGCGAACATAAGGGACTGGCCTTTAGCATGCAGAGTCCGTGGCGAAAGATCGGCAGTACCGAGTCCGGAAAGGTCTACGAGCAGCGCATCGAGCTCGTCGACGACGAAGGCGAAGTCCAGCGCTATCCTCGCATCAAAGTCTGCCTGAAACAGGCCACGCGCGACGGGGAAACCGAACGCTTGCTGCTGACGAATCTGCCGAAATCGGCGGCCGATGCCAAGCTCGTCGCCGACATGTACCGCAAGCGCTGGCGTATCGAAACCATGTTCCAAGAGCTCGAGGCGCATCTGCATTCCGAGATCAATACGCTGGGCTACCCGAAAGCCGCACTGTTCGGTTTTTGCGTTGCGCTGGTCGCCTACAACGCATTGGCCGTGGTCAAAGCCGCGTTACGCACGATACACGGTGAAGAAACCATCGCCAACGACCTTTCCGGCTACTATTTAGCCGGGAATATCGCTCGAACCTATGACGGCATGACGGTTGCCATTCCGGAACAGGAATGGACCGTCTTTCGAACCATGTCGCTCGCCGAATTCGCGCAGATGTACTTGCAATTGGCCTCCAACGTCAATCTGGCAAAGTTCAAAAAGAGCCGTCGGGGACCGAAAAAACCACCGCCGAAGCGAAATCGATAGTCCAACCACCCTCAGGTTTCGACAGCGAAATTGCTCAAGGGGAAGACACCGCGTGAGTAGTCACCTTGAAAGGGTTGGTTACACCGACCCAGGATCGGCGGCCATTCACCGGGTAAGTCAATCGCCTATTTCTTCGCCCACCTACCTTCTCTACCTACAGGAGCTTTACGTGGAGCGTTTTGGGCTTCGGTGGTCCACGGCACCTCACCCGCTCCTGTCTGCCTCAGCAAAGGTTCGCTTTCGCTTAGGTGGCGAATTTGGACTCCGGCTTCTTTCAGATCCCTCATTGGCTCCCGCACGGCAGCCACCTTGCCGTTCTCCTCTTCCTTGAAGTGCGCACGGGAGTTTCTTCGGGTACCCTTGCCTTCGCCTACATGTTCCCCGCTCCCAGGGCCATGGCTGGACTTTCACCAGCTAGCCGACTAACATGCCGGTCACACGCGGGATGCGCTAAGCTGTCCCGCCTACGGCAGTCGATCTGCAAGCTGCTCCAATTGGATGCATACTTCACGACAGCTTCCGCCAACCACGTCGCCGCGGCATCATGCGCATCGCCAACCCCATCTACGACACGGTCTTCAAGTACCTCATGGACGACGAGCCGCTCGCCCGGCTGCTGCTCTCGACCATCCTCGACGAGGAGGTCGTCGAGGTCGCGCTCAAGCCGCAGGAGCGCACCACCGAGATCGGCGCGCGCTTCCTCACCATCTACCGGCTCGACTTCGCCGCCACCATCAAGAACGCCGCCGGGGAGCGGCGCCAGGTTTTGATCGAGATCCAGAAGGCCAAGCTCGCCTCGGACATCATGCGCTTTCGCCGCTATCTCGGCGAGCAGTATCGCGATCCGGCGAATGTGCACGAGGTCGCAGGCGTTAGCGGAGACCGGGTGCGGATCGCGCTGCCGATCCTGACCATCTACTTCCTCGGTCACGCCCTGGATCACACGCGCGCGCCGGTCATCCGGGTGCGCCGCGAGAGCACCGACGTCACCACCGGCGAGCGGCTCGCGAAGAAGGAGCCCTTCATCGAGAGCCTGACCCACGACAGCTACGTGATCCAGATCCCGCACCTGCGCACCGAGCACCAGACCGAGATCGAGCAGCTCCTGCAGATCTTCGACCAGCGTCTGGTCGTCGCCGAGGACCGTCACGTTCTGGAGATCGACGAATCGGAGGTCCCGGCGCGCTATCGCCCCTTCCTGCAGCGCCTGCAGCGGGCCATGGCCGAGCCCGAGGTCGCCGAGGCGATGGCGGTGGAAGACGAGGTGCTGCTGGATCTGCAAGACCTCGAGCGCAGGATCGAGCACGAGCGGGCTGAGAAGGAGCGAGAGCGGGCTGAGAAGGAGCGAGAGCGGGCTGAGAAGGAGCGAGAGCGCGCCGAGCGTTTGGCCGCCGAGACGCGCGCCGGACAAGCCGCGGATCTCGCGGAGCGCGAGCGGACCGAACGTCTGGCCGCCGAGACGCGCGCCGGGCAAGCCGCGGATCTCGCGGAGCGCGAGCGGGCTGAGAAGGAGCGACTGCTTGAGCGCCTCAGGCAAGCGGGCCTCGAGCCATAGGGCAGCTGTTGGCGCTGGACGAGCCGAGGCCGGCAATTACGGTGCAATTACGGTGACAGATGCAATTACGGTGCAATTACGGGAATTACGGTGACAGTTTACTAGAATTACGGTGACAGAATTACGAGAATTACGGAATTACGGAATTACGGTGACAGTTTACTAAATGCACTTATTTGTCTTCTTGCTCGCTTTTCTTTGGTCCGCGCTTTTGAGGTTTGAGTGCCCTGCCCGTCACTTTCTCAAGTTGCTCAATCCATTGTTCGCTGCCCAATGGTCTGCCCGTTGTTTCTGATTGGCGCAGGCTCTTGAACGCCGTTTCGTCCTCCGGCGAACCGAGCAGGGCAGCAAAGAAAAAATAGGGACAGACCACGTTTTCTGAACCAGAATAAGAGAAAACGTGGTCTATCCTTGATTTCTCCCTGATTTCTCCCCGACTAAGCATCCATAAACCGAATTACGGTGACAGTTTACTAAATTTACTTAATTCATCCGGCAGTTTCCATGGTATGCTCGCGCCAGATGGCAAGCCAGTTAACGGTCAGTCGTTTCCATGGTATGCTCGCGCCAGATGGCAAGCCAGTTAACGGTCAGTCGTACCGAGTCTTGCCGAAGCCAATCGCCTAACCATCGCGCCAGCACGGTGGGAGTACGAGCCGATGCCTCTGACGGCGTGGCACGCCACGCTTAATCAGTTTGCGATAGAGATTGCGCTGGTTCTTTTGTTGGTCCACCAAGCGAGACCACAAGCGTCGCCGAATATGGGCTTCGATCTTGCTTAGGAATAGAAATTTATTAACTTGTGCACTCCTGAGAAGCAGCAGGAACGGCGCGATAATTCCATGCTGGCAAAAACGCATCAAAGAGGATGCGCATGTTTTGCTTGAAATCTGCCGCCACTTTTCGCCCCGTTTCATAGACCTTATCGATGACATGAACGAACGCCTTGAGTCCCGTTGAAGTGTGGGTGTTTTCCATGAGTTCCTTGACCAACTCGGTACTGGTGAAAATCACGCCTTGGCAGGCACGGGTCACATGGGGAAAGAGACGGTGTTCGATGGGATTGTACTTAGAACAGTAGGGCGGATAATGCGCAATGCGAATTTCGATCCCAAGCTCATCGGCGAGGCTCTGCAAGTCCTGTTTAAAGAGGTAGTGACGGAAACTGTTACTCCCGCCCCCATCGCACAGCACCAGGATGGAGGTAGCGCTGGGATAGTGTAGGCGACCGTGGTTATACCACCAATGCCGAAAACTGTCGCAGGCAAATTCACTGGTATCGTGGCTATTCCCGAGTTGGATGTAGCCGACATTATGCTTGATGTCATAGAAGCTATGCGGAATGATGACCCCTTCAGCAAAGCTGTTGAAATCATGGTCGTAGGTGTGCAGGGCTTCTAAGGTATACAACTGCCCGTCACGGTAAAAATTGCCAAGATTTTCTTTCTTCTTGGTATCCATGCTGACGATCGGATTGCCCGCGGCCTGATCGGCGGCTTTGAGTTGCGTGATCTTCTCAAATTGGGCATCGCGGTGTTTGATCTCGTCCTTCATGGTCGTTTTCTTCTGCGCTTTGCGGCGACGGTAGCCATGTTTTTTTAACAGCTTGCGCACGACCCATTGGCTGATCTGGATCTGATGATCTTCTCGCAATGCCGCGACAATCTCACCCAGGGTGAGGTTCGTCCAGCGGACCTTTTCATCCATCGGATCGCCCGCGGTATGATGGCGTAGAACCGCCAGGAACTTCTCGTCCAACGACGGCCCCCACGTCTGCTCATAGGGGCGACGACCACCACCAGGTTTGCGCACCCGGGGCTTGGTCCCGACTTTGTCCCCGCGAAGCTGCTCGTGTACCTCGCGCTCAGATAAACCGCTCATCTCGCGCGCGCCTTTGCTTACGGTGTTTCGGCTGCAACCCAGTACCTCCGCAATATACACGCGACCACCGCGACCATACTTCAAGGCTTCTAAGCCTGCATACAGACGGCGATCTTTCTCATTCAGGCCCATATAGAAACGACGCATCGATTCCTCTACTTGGGGGGAATAACGCTCCATTTAGGTCTCCAGAAGTTTGGCTTGGTTGCAGAGGCTAAAATGATACTATACCTTCTCCCTTCTGATGAGCTGCACAAGTTATCTAATTTCCGTTCCTTATCGGACTAGCGCTCTGCTGCGGCAGTCGCGAGACCGTTTGCAGTCGTTGTCTTTGTCGTCATCGATAACCCACGATGAGCGATTACGACAACGACAAACAGCAGAAACGGCAGCGGGACATCCGCGCCGCTGCACTAGCGCCTGGTCTCGAACCGAAACGGTGCAGCCAGCACGACGTCCGGCAGTTCAATCAGAACACGCGCCTCCCAGTCCATTCGACTACGAACACATATTGGCAACATGCCGCTGCCGGCATAGTTACCAGCCTGATCCGCCGCGGACAGGGTCACGCGGTTGTAACCCATGTCCATGTCCAGGCCAGCAAAATCGACTTGCACGCGACGTGCTTTGGGTAGGGACTTCAATTGCACCCGGATCTGCAAAGGACGCAGCACGGTAATCGCGCGCGGGCGAATGTCGAGCTGCACAGAGCCGCCGGAGGAAAAATGGACGCTGCAGCTGCTGTGGCTGATATCGCAGTGCGGATTCAGTGGCGCGCGTTCGGCGATCGGCGAATCCAACAACGGCCAGGCCTTATATGCCACCACGCCGATCGCACTGACGCTCAGCAGCGCCACCGCCAGCCAAAGCCCGATTAAACCAGGATTCTGCATTAGGCTCACCGGAGTTTCAGCATATACTTCGAAATCGAGATGGGAATTCAAACGAATATCGGAACAGGATCGATCAACGCCTCTGCGTTTTTCTGCTGGGCAATAAGACTAATTCGCGTATGCTCATGGTCTGCCCGCTGATGCTTGCCGGCTGCTGGCTTTTCCTGCACCGTACGCTCATCTATAGGAGAATCGCTGTTCCGGCATCGGCCGGACGCGAACCCAAACCATCGAATACTAGAGGAAATAATGTCCGAGCCTCTAATCTGGCGTGACGACTGGCAACTAAAGATCGATTTGCTCGATGACGAACACCGCGAAATGGTACGACTGATCAATTGCCTATTCGACGAAGCCGCCACCAACCCATTGATCGAGCGACTCGACGCGCTGATTGATCACTTGCGCCAGCATTTCCATGCCGAAGAAGCTTTTCTGCGAGAAATCGACTATCCAGATGTGGAATCCCATTGCCGGGAGCACAGCATGCAGATGGCAGAGTTCGTCGATCTGCAGCGCAGCATCAGACGCAGCCAGGTGGCCGTGCTCAACGCGGTCGATCGGCAGTCTATTCGTCACTGGTTTTTCAACCACGTCATCTCTCAGGATCAGCGCTTCGGCCAATTCTACCGTGATGTCGTCTGCGGTTACCAGGAAACAGATTAGGCGGGTGCCAGAGACAATTTTGCTCGTTTTCGGGGGGGGCGAACCTAGGCTGTCGAAATCTGCAGTCTCACTCAAACAAGCGCTTCCCGGTTTATGGATGCTTAGTCGGTGTCGGGATCGGTGTCAAAGTCGGAATTAGGGATTGGTATCGAGCTGGTTGCTTTGATCGATGAGCGGATTCGATTCCGATTCCGATTCCGATAGCGACCCCGACACCGATGAGGCTTCCCCAGTGCGTTCGATGAAGCAATCCAAGACCCGGAATCGGTTTGGCATCAAAACTCAGGACATTTCGACAGCCTAGGGCGAACCTGCATTGGCGAAGAGCTTCACTATGAAGATGACGAAATTTTCGGCTTCACCGCAGTCGCCAACACATAATCTAGACCGCCATAGACGCTGGCGGCATCGAATAACAATGTGAAGCGCGCCGGCAACCGAACCAAGGGATGCAGGCGCCGCAGTATCGGCAGGTGTTGCGCCAAAAATTGGTGCAGCGGAGCATACACCTGATCGCGAATCGAATCGACGCGGATGCTTGTAAAACCGACCATCGCAAGCTTGGCGTGGTAGGTTGGTCGGGTATACGCATTCTCGGACGGGACCGCAAACTTGCCTGCAACCAGCCCCCAAGACAGGCGCTGTTTGAGCCTTCCCGACAGGCCGCTGACGGTTGGCATCGGGATGATGTCGGCGGTTACCAGACGACCGCCGGGGCGTAGCACACGCCAGGCCTCGCGAAAGAACTGCTCCCGAGTGTTAAAGTGAAAGGCACATTCCATCGCGACCACCTTATCCACTGACTCGTTTGCCAAGGGCATGTCGGTGGCGGAGCCATAGCGCAGGTCAATCTGCTGGTCGAGGCCCAGTTCGGCTACTCGGCGACGCGCCACATTGACCTGGGAGCGGGTGATATTTAGCCCAATAATGCGCTCTGGCTTGAGTGTTTGCGCCCATAGGATATCCTGGTCGGCAAAACCGAAGCCGCAATCGAGCACCTGGTCACCGGGCTGCATGTCTGCCTGCTCGCCGACCAAGGTCGCGAGCGCCACGCTCGCTTGATCGAGGTCGGTGGCTTCCGGCCAATAGCCCAGGTTTAGATAGAGCGCATGCTCAGTCGGCGAGCTAGTGGATAGCATATCGTAGATGGCAGGCACATCCAGGGTCTGGAATGGGTTGTAGAGCCAGTTAAGATAGTTCAGGGATCGACGTAACGATCGCTTATCAGCGGTTTGTTCGGGCATGATTGACTCCGTTATTCGGATTGCGGAAATTGACGGCAATGTCACATGAGCAGGGTCATATAACATTCAAGAATCTGTTGTTTCCGGGCAGAAAGCCTAAGCAGGCACTTGCGTCCCGGCATGGTTTGACCACAAATGCGTGAGTACCGACCGGCTAGAGCATAAGTGATGCCCACCCTACCGGTCGGCACCGATTTCAACCTGCCCCGTTTCAATCCACACGGAGAAGATGATGACAACGACCCGCTACACGCTCACACAGCGCTCGCTGCACTGGCTGATCGCATTGCTGGTATTTGGCCTACTGGCCATCGGCTTGATTTTCATGACCCTCGGCTACGACGGCACCAAAGAGATGTTTGGCGATGCGATAACTAACGACCTGTATAAATATCACAAGACCTTCGGTATAATTTTGTTTTTATTAATGATTCTGCGCGTAGGATTGCGCTTCAAGAGTCCGCCGCCGGCCTATGAGCAAGCGTTGACGGGAGCGGAACGAGTTATCGGCGGCGGTACGCACCTACTGTTGTACGTGCTGCTGCTCGGTTTACCTATTGGCGGCGCGCTGGCCACCGCTCTCAGCGGCTATCCAGTAGAATTCTTTAACTGGAATCTGCCGGCACTGGTCGGCGAGAACAAGGCCCTCGGCGAGCAGCTATTCAAGCTTCACGGCATCGCCGGCCTAATCGTACTGGCCTTGGTGGTGGTGCATATTGCCGCGGCAATCAAGCATTGGTGGCTTAAGGACGGTATTATGCAACGCATCACCCTGCCCTAAGCACTCAGTCTACCGGCTCGGCCTTCGAATGACCGAACCGGTGCTGCCTTGGGCTGTTGGCGTCGGCGCCGCTCCAGCGGGAGTAGTACGTCGGGTTGTACGCCTAAGCTCTGTCGTTTCCCTGTTGCTGTCGCTTCCAATCAGGGTCGGTCGATCATTTGCTGGCGGTGCGCCGCCCGCGATTGGGCAAACTCCGGCGGGCTGATGACACCATCAGCATTGCTGTCCACAGCCTCAAAGGTTGGTGCATTTGCCGCGTTGGACATCGGAAAACCCAGCTGGGCGCGTTCGCGCATGCGTTGGGCGCGCACATCGTAAAATTCCTGCTTGGTCAGACCGCCATCGCCATTTAGGTCGAATTCCGCAAAAGTTGGCGCACGCCTACCCGCCGCGCCACCCGCTCCCATGCCCGGCCCAGGGCGTGCGCGTATGCCCGAGCGACTCTGCATGCGTGCCTCCCGTCCAGCGGCGAACTCATCCGCGCTCATGCGACCGTCGCCATCGGTGTCGAAATCGGAAAACGCCGGAGCCTTGGCCGCGCCGCGCATCGGCGCGTTCTGGGCGGCGCGGGTTGCCATACGCTCGGCGCGGGCAGCGGCAAACTCCTGCTCGGTAACTGCGCCGTCGCCGTTTTGATCCAAGACACTGAAGGTCATCGGCCCAGGGCGTGGTGGCTGCGCACTCAATGCATTTGCCGCGCAGAGGGCACAGCAGATTGCAACAATAAAGGGCAACGCCAATGCTGAAGAAACATATTCTGTGTGTGTTTGCATGCTTAATCTCGGAGTTCAGTTTAACTACCTAGTCCTGGCATCGCGACCGATGCCGCTTAATGATCGTCATAGGTGGCCACTCCCTCAAGGCGATTTCTCTCCGGCAATCGCCTAGTGAGGGGAGCGAAAAGCAACGCGGGAGCGCCCGCTCGGCGGCTGAAGTTCAATCATCAGGCTCAGATCACAACAGTGTTGGGCGATTCCGGTCGATTTTTATACCCTATGGCTTGTCTTGTCCCGCCTTCCGCATCGGGTCAGCACACATTATCACCTGCTATACTGGCGTCAGTCCCATCTAGGAGCTCGCTTGACTTAGGTTATCCTTCCGCGGAACAACATTTGCCGGCCCAGTTTTTTGCGATCTCGTCAAGATCTCGTCAAATAGAGGTGGCTATTTCCCTCAATCGGGGGAAAACTTGGTCTCCGCCTCGCTGTTCCTCGCGATGGACCTCTAAGTTGGACAGGCGCTGAGGTACCCCCAGATAATCCACTGCTGTAACAACGCCTTATACTGTCCTGTCGGCAAGGCCCAGGCCCGATGCCTTGCGTCCGACCTGCCGGCGTCGTCGACCCATGCGCCGGCTACACGACAAGGATCGACCATGGGAAAACCGTCCAAATGCCAGGGCCGGTTTGTGGGGATACCTCTAGGCTGTCGAAATGTCCTGAGTTTTGATGCCAAACCGATTCCGGGTCTTGGATTGCATCATCGAACGCACTGAGGAAGCCGAATCGGTGTCGGGCTCGCTATCGGAATCGGAATCGAATCCGCTCATCGATCAAAGCAGCTAGCTCGATACCAATCCCTAATTCCGCCCTTGACACCGACCCCGACACCGATTAAGCATCCATAAACCGGGAAGCGCTTGTTTTAGCGAGACGGCAGATTTCGACAGCCTGGGATACCTCAGGGACAGGCCCCGAAAAGCGGGAACGACAGTGCTGCGTCACCTGGTACGTAAAGTATCCGCTAATCGTCTCAATCAGGTCTACTTTGTGTCCTGAGCAGAACGCCGAAACCCGCGAAAATTGACGATTCCCACAGAAAATCACCACAGCAAATCACCACAGAAAATCACCACAGAAAATCAAATGGTCGCTTATTCCACCCTGCGCACTATACTACCCGCTTTATTGCTTGCTGGCGGCATGCCGCTGCATGGCTGCACTGGCGCCCCAAAGCCGACGGGGTTAGTGCTCGCCAGTTGGAATATCGAACACCTGGCCGCCGCCAACGGTGCCGGCTGCCGAGCGCGTACCGAGGCAGATTATGCGGCATTGCGCGACGTAGCCGAGCGCCTGGGTGCCGATATCATCGCATTGCAGGAAGTCGAGAATTCGGCGGCGGTGGCACGCGTTTTCGATCCGGCCATCTATGCAATCCTTGTTTCTCCACGCGATGAGCGTGCACGCGGTGACTGCCGCGAAAAGCCGGGACAGCGGATCACCGCGCAGCGCACCGGCTTTGCAATCCACCGTGAACGGCTGGCCGCATCGGGACTGCGCTGGCGCGAATTGCCAGCGTTCGAAGACGTCGGAATCGAGGGCCGCCGCTGGGGCACGCGCATTCGCATCGAGCCGCTGGTCACCACTGGAGACGATACCGACGGGCTCGAGCTGATGTCCCTGCATCTCAAATCCGGCTGCGCCTGGGGCCGCCTGGATGTGCGCGATGTCCAACGTGAGCAATGTTTGGTCTTACGCCGCCAGCGAGGCATTCTGGAGGAATGGTTGGATAGGCTTGCTACCATCGACCAGCCATTTATTGTGATCGGCGACTTCAACCGCCAATTGGACCAGCCACAGGATGATTTCTGGAATGCGATCAACGATGGCGAGGTTTGCACCTGGCGCCGCGACCGGCTGCTGGGACGCACTTGCCTGCCCGGCAGCGGGATTGCAAATGCGAATGCGGATCTGACCCTTGCTAATGCCGGCATCCCTTTCCCCTACGCCTACAATCCGAAATATCCCTATGCCGTCGATTATTTCGTGTTGAGTGGTAATGCGGCGCCTTGGCTTATCGCCGGCAGCTATCGGGCGTTGGACTACGATCTCGATCCAGCGCCTTCGGATCATCACCCGATCCGTATCACCTTGCAGCTGCCGTTTGCGCGCCCGGCAACTCTTCCTGAAAACGGTTGATTTCGCTTCTGATTACAATTGGTCGTAACATGGTTTGGACTTAGTCTCCATGCATTCATTCTGCTGTATCCAACCTTGTTGCGATTAACCCCTTGCAGTCAACGTGCTGCATCTACTGACGAGCATTCATTCATGAGTATCGACTGGACGAGCTACCCTTGCGAGGCATTCTACGACGAGTTATTGCAAGCTCCAGCACAGGCACGCGAGGTCGGCGAGGTGATGGCCACCGACCTCGCCGAACTTGGCATCGAAGAACTGACCGCTCGTCAGGAGGCCGCCAATGTCTCGATTAAAGAAATGGGCATCACCTTCACGGTGTATTCGGAAGAAGGCGGCACCATCGACCGCACCTGGCCATTCGATGTGATCCCACGCTTGATTTCGGAGCCGGAATGGCGCCGGGTCGAGGCCGGGCTGAAACAGCGGGTACAGGCCCTGAATCTGTTCATCGACGATCTCTATCACGACCAAAAAATCATCAAGGACAAGATCTTGCCACAGCAGATCCTGGATAAATCAGTGAATTTTCGGCCACAATGCGTGGACGTCGATCCGCCTCTAGGTATTTGGGCGCACATCTGCGGTTCCGACCTGGTGCGCGACTCCGACGGCACTCTTTATGTGCTGGAGGACAATCTGCGCGTACCCTCGGGCGTCTCTTATATGCTCGAAAACCGGCTCGTGACCAAACGCGTCTTCCCGGAATTGTTCGAGCATTATGCGCCGCTGCCGGTGGATGACTACCCTAGCCAGTTGTTCGACACCCTAGCAGCGCTGTCGCCACGCCCGGCCGAATATCCGGAGGTGGCGGTGCTGACACCCGGCATCTACAACTCGGCCTATTTCGAGCACTCCTACCTGGCGCAACAGATGGGCGCGGAATTGGTGGAAGGACGCGATCTGTTTGTCGACGATGACGACTGCTGCTATATGCGCACTGTCGATGGCCCGGAGCGGGTGGACGTGATCTATCGTCGCGTCGATGACCTGTTTCTCGATCCGGAGGCGTTCAATCCAGAATCGGCACTGGGCGTGCCCGGTTTGATGCGCGCCTGGAAAGCAGGCAATGTGGCACTGGCCAACGCCCCGGGAGCCGGGGTCGCAGACGACAAGGTAGTCTACGCCTTTGTACCAGAAATTATTCAATACTACCTGGATCAAGAACCGATCATTCCAAATGTGCCCACCTTCCGCTGCATGGAGCCCGATGCATTGCAATACGTGATCGAAAACATCGCCGAACTGGTGGTGAAACCGGCCAACGAATCCGGCGGTTACGGCATGCTGGTGGGGCCAGCGTCAAGTCAGGCCGAGCGCGATAAATTTGTGTCCCTGGTGAAAAAAGACCCACGTAATTACATTGCGCAGCCGACTCTGAAATTATCCACCGTGCCGACGGTCATCAAGCACAGCGTCGAACCGCGCCATGTCGACCTGCGCCCGTTCATCCTTTCCGCCGACCGCCAGCAGGTCACCATGGGCGGACTGACTCGCGTCGCCCTACGTAAGGGATCCCTAGTGGTCAACTCGTCGCAGGGTGGTGGCAGCAAAGATACTTGGATCGTACCCCAGAGTGTCGGTGAGAGTCAGACGCAATCGCAGTAACAAGCTCGATCAGGAGTATATCCATGCTTTCCCGTGTTGCAGAGAACACCTATTGGCTCGCCCGCTACATCGAGCGTGCCGAAAACACCGCGCGCATCGTGTCGGTGAACGCCAACCTGCTGATGGATCTACCCAAAGGAATCGCGCCGGGTTGGCGACCGTTGGTCGACATCACCGGCGCCAACAACCTGTTCGAAGAACACTTTCGAGACTATGGCGAGCGTCAGGTGGTGCGCTTCCTGCTCGGCGACGAGCGCCATTCCGGCTCCACCATGTCCGCGCTGGCGGCCGCACGCGAGAACTGCCGCACCATCCGCGACATCGTACCGCGCGAGGCCTGGGAGCAGATCAACGGCCTGTACCTGTTTGCCGGCGAGCAACTGCAAAAGGGTCTGACCAAGACCGGACGCCACGCCTATCTGCGCGCGCTGATCAATAGTTGCCAGGCCATCACCGGCCTGATCGATGGCACCATGCTGCATGACCAGGGCTACGATTTTATGCGCCTGGGCCGCTACCTGGAACGCGCCGACATGACCACGCGCATCGCCGACGTGCGCTCCGCGACGCTGCTGCCGAATGCCGATGAACTACGCCCTTACGATAATATTCAATGGGTTAGCGTACTCAAGTCCATGACCGCCTACCAAATGTACCGGCGCAGCGAGCAGATCAGCGTGCAGCGCGGGCCGGTACTGCGCTTTATTTTTCAAAATGCGCTGTTTCCGCGCTCGGTGCGCTATTGCATCGAGCATGCACGCATGTGTTTGGAGCGCCTGCCGCGCAACGAATCCTCATTACGCGTCATTGGCCGTCTGGCACGCGGGCTTGACGCGGCCGAGCTGGCGATTCTGAGCCAGGTGGAACTGCACGAATTTGTTGATGATCTGCAGCTTGGCATCGCGGAATTGCACACCGAGGTGGCCGACACCTGGTTCCCGCCGCCGATACAGGTCGACGAGGCGGCTTGACTGCTCGACCCGAACTCGCACAGTCTCTTCCGCAATCGCCTTAATCGTAGCCTTCGCAGGCCTGGAACAATGCATCGACGGCGTCAGCGTCAGAGCCGAAGCGGCAGGTCGTAACCCTACGACGCTCATAATAACGGCCGGTTTCTCCAGTCAGCCCGGGATCGGTGGCAAGCCATGCCGGAGTGTCGGCTGCCTGCTCTGGGGTCTCGTGACCACCAAAGCCCAGGTTGCGGCTGAGCGTCGAGGACAGATCGCCGGGGTGGCAGGCGTTTACGTCGATACCGTCGCCCCGCAGTCGCTCGGCGAAGGCGACCGTCAACATTCGATCAGCCTGCTTCGACTGGCGATAAGCGCTGTCGTTGTCGTAGTGGCGAAGCCGAAACTCCAGATCGCGCAGGTGGAGCCCACCCGCCCAGTAGCTGGCGACATTCACCACCCGCGACGGCGCTGCCGCGGCAAGCCGATCGCGAAAGGCTTGGATCATCCGGAAGTAGCCGAGCACATTGGTGGCAAATTGCAGCTCGATGCCCTCCGGCGTCTCGCTGCGTTGGCGCGCTGTAATGGCAGCGTTATTGACCAGCACATGGACCGGACCTTGCCAGCGCATGGCCAGCTCGGCGATGGATGCCCGGCGTGAAAGATCGACGATCTCGTGGCTGACCCCGGCATTGCCGGTGCGCTCGCGGATTTCGGTCACCGCAGCCTCGGCCTTGGTCGCATCGCGGCACAGCAAGACGACCTCGAAACCGGGTGTCGTGGCAATGCGCTCAGCGATCGCTTTGCCGATCACTCCGGTTGCGCCGGTGACGAGTGCAATGCGTTTTTCCCCTCTATCTGTCATTTTATCGAGTCTGTCATTTGAGGCGATTGCCGGAGAGGAATCGCCTTATTGGTCGAGAATATCCAATCAGCGTAAGACCTGAATCCTCACCGCATACGCACGCTGACGCCATCTCCCTCGACCCAGAAGCGGACTGCCTCTGATGGCCAGGGAGCCTCCGGCACCACGCCGAGCCTGCGCGTGGCCAGGTAACGCCCATCACCGTCGCCGAGCAAGCGGTGCTGTGGGTCTGCAATCAGCCAGCGCGCATGTACCAGCACCTCGGCCCAATTATGCAGACCGGCGGCGCTGGGTCGCTGCGTCGGGCCAAGGACGTAGCCTGCCATTGTGCGGGCGGGCAGATCGGCAGCGCGGGCCAACGCGATAAAGAGATGCGCGAACTCGGTACAGTCGCCCTGGCGATGGTTCAATGCGGCCAGCGCACCGATCGCATTGCGCCGGTAACCGCTGTATTGTAGATGGTTGGAGACCCAGTCATTGATAGCGCTTGCGGTTGCCATGGGATTTGCTTCTTTCAGAAGCATGGCGATGTGTTGAATCTGTTCCGAATCGACCTCGATCAAGGGCTCGGCAGCCAACAGCAACCGCATCGACTTGATCGACGCCCGTGCGCGATACCCCGGATTCGCCTGCGCGTTGCTTTGGTGCTGCAGGGTCGCGGTCAAGCGAATCATCCGCGCGGCGTGGGGCGGCAGCGGAGGCAGCCGAAACCGCATCGCCTGGTTGCCGAGGGCATCGGTCAGAAGCTCATAGGCCATGGATGCCTCGATCTGCTGACAGCATTGCTGACGCACCGCCGCCGCAACCGGTAGAAAGACCCCAACCGCAATCGCCGTTGCCAGCTCAGCGCTTTGGTTGCGCACCTCCAGTACCATCGGCACCCGACGCTGCATGCCGGCGGTGGCGAGCGGCGCAGTCGCTGCCACGCCATCAGTGGCTGCGATCCGCGCGTTTGCAGTCCCTGCTGACGCCGGCTCGGTTGCCAGATCAGTCGCCAACTCGGCACAAAGGGCGGTATGTGAGCCGGAGCCCAGCAGGATACCCATTCCCAAGGCAGCAAGCCGGAGCCGGCCAATCAGGTCAAAGCCCGCAGGCACCTGAGCGCTCCGGCGGCTTGGCTCGTTGCGCCCACATGGCCGCCAAGCGGCGCTGTTCGCGCCCCCAGGCCATCAGCCCGCCGTCGAGCACGAACAGATTCCAGGGTGCCTCCTCAGCAAACGAGTGCAATAATTCCCGTCCGATCCTGCCGTCCGCATCCACGATCAGCACCAGCGGTGTCAGACCATCCTCCGCTGGCTGTGACAAGCTGTCGATCGTTGCAGGCAGCCGTTCCAGCTCCGTCGCCGAGAGCTGCGCCGCAGGTATAGGGAGCTGCATCGGCAAACTCGACCCATCGACCGCGGGCCAAGGCGGCAATCGAACGCCCGATGCCTCTCCGGCGATCTCTGTCGTGGCGGTCTCGGAAGGCTTCGCAGCCACCCACAGTAGCTTCCAATGCGGAAACGCCGCCTCCGCCAGCACATCCGCCGGCGACAATTGCCGGGAAGGGCTCTCCGCCATCGGCCCCAGCAGCGGACCGCCGGCGGCATGCCAGGCATGCAGTCCGCCTTCGATGATCTGCACCTCGTCAAATCCTGCCTTGTCCAGCTCCGCCGCGGTACGTTCTGCCGGCCCATGACGATACCCGGCATCCGCCAGTAACAGCCGCTTGCCACGCAGAAACGCCTTTGTCTTGACTTGATGTGGCGGGATATTCAGCGCGCCGGCGATGCGCAATGCGGCGACCTCCGCCGGTCGGCGCAGATCCACAACGACGCTGTCCATCTCAGCTTGGCGCATCAGGGCTTCGTGAGCCGAGACATAGCGTGTCGCAGAATGCGATTGCGGCGACCGCCCAAGCGCACCATGAAGACCCTCAGCGGGCTTGGAAAGTGGATCGGCAATGCCGGTTTGGTCGCAGTTCGAACGCGCTGTGATTGCTGGATTCTCGTTGCCCTCTGCAAGCATGGCGAGAGCCGCCAGCAGAATCGCAACAAAGAGTTGCCCGGATCGATGGGGTAAGAACCGCCTGATCAATAAATGCTGTAACGCAGTCACGCTCTCCTCGCCGAGTTTCAATGCTGACTGACGCCGGATTCTCGTTCGCCTTCGCGACCTCGAGGCCGCGCGAGAAGATAAGCCAGGTGGTCTGTTTCTCGACAGAAGTCACCTAGGCTTCGCCAAGACTGCCACGTTCTCACATGGCTCGCTTTAGTCTTTTGGTTTCTGTCTGCCGTTGCAGACAGCAACATCTCAACCCCCCCTTCGACCTGCTCCCAATCAAGATCAGCAGCCCGGGCAACAACAGCAGCAATACCGGCGGTATCGGAACGAGCTGGGCGGCGAACAGTCCGAACTCGCGATGGCCGGCTCGGGTGACATGCACGCCGTCCCAATAAAGGTAGCTGTCCGGATTGTCCGTCATCGATGTGCTGAGATAGCTTTGGGTGACGTTGTCGAAGCCGAAGCCTGCCGGATCGGCGAGCATGTCCTGAATGATCGAGTAGACATCGAAATAGTAAAAATCAACACCGGCATGCGTTGCTTGCAGCTCGCTGACCGCGGACTGGTATGTCGCATCAAAGCCGGTGGAAAATTGGTCTGCGGCAGCTTGCGCGGTGGAGCCCCGGGCGATGAATTCAGGTGTCTGATCGATTGGCGGCAAATTCGGTAACAGCAATGATTCGGCGCCGAGTCCGATGAGCCTTTCGATCAGTGCCACCAGATTATTGACTGAATCCATCGGGTTTATAGGCTGCGGCGGATTCGCCTGGATGGCGTTGAAGAAATCGTTGGCGCCACCAAAGACGACCACCAGCGAATCGGAGAGCCCGCCAGTCAATTCAGCATCGGCCTCGAGCTGATCGATCTGCCATGGCATGTCGGTGCGCAGAGGTGCCGAAGATTGCGCGTAGGTTGTCGCACCCCCCTGGGCAAAGTTGGTTTGGCCGCTGGTGGACGGGCCGAAATAGGCCGCTGGATTCGGCATGCCCAATTCCGATGCCAGCACCTCGACCCAAACCGGACCGTTCGAGTAGCGCCCTTGCCAGTTGGGGATATTGGGAAACGCGCCGTTGGTCCGGGCATAGAGATTGCCGGTATCGGATACGCTGTCGCCAATGACGACGAGCTGTAGAAGCGGAGAGGCACCGAGCGGGGCCGCGGTAACCAGGAGTGCCGCAACGGCGAGGATGCGGGTGAGCCCAAGGTGCTTGAGCAGCTGCATATGTTGGTCCTATTGTCGATGGTCTGAGGTAGCAGGCGAACGGACGAGCGCCTGGCCACACCGCAGCATGATCGACGAAGCCGGGGCCGAAAACCATACCAGACATTGGTTGTGGATAGGCAAACTGGGCTTGGCTTGATCTGAGTCAGGGCTGACGCTGAACCCGGGGGCGGCTGCTGTGCGCCCCCCGCTTGCCGTTTATTGTTCGGCAGCCCATGCGCTCAACCTCAGGCTGCCTTGACACGCCAGCTTCCAGTGACATCCGCGGCGCGGTTCAGCGCCGACAATACCGCTTTCAGCGAGGCGCCGACGGTATCCCGATCAATGGCCGCACCAGCGATCTGCTGGTTATCGATGTCGAGCTGCACATAGGCAACGGCCTCGGCGTCGGTGCCGGCTCCGATGGCGTGCTCCTGGTAGTCGAGCACATTTACCGGTTGGCCGCTAAAGCGCCTCCAGGCATCCGCAAACGCGGCGATTGCGCCATCTCCGGTACCCTCGATGCGCTGCTCGACCCCTTCGACCTGCACTCGCGCCTGGATCTGGTCGCGACCGTTACGATTGAGCCGGTAACCGAGCAGCTGTACCGGGGCGTTGTCGCGAATAAAGTGTTGCTTAAGCAGATCGTGGATGCTGTCGGCGTCAATGATACCGCCGCGCTCCTCGCTGACCCGTTGCACAATGGGCGCCAGATCCTGTTGTAACCAGCGCGGCAGGTTCAAGCCGAATTCGCGTTCCAACACAAAGGCGATGCCGCCCTTGCCGGATTGACTGTTCACGCGGATGACCGCCTCGTAGCTGCGGCCCAAATCGCTTGGATCGATGGGGAGGTAAGCCACTTGCCAGGGTTTGCCTTGTTGGGCCGCGGATCGCTGTTGCTTCAACGATTTGTTGATCGCGTCCTGATGACTACCGGAGAATGCGGTATAGACCAATTCCCCAACCCAGGGGTGGCGCGGATGGCAGGCCATTCCGGTGCAGGTCTCGACCACATCGATGATCCGATCCGGGTTGCTCAGGTCCAGACGCGGGTCGACGCCTTGGCTGTATAGATTCATGGCCAGCGTGACCAGATCCATGTTGCCGGTGCGCTCACCGTTGCCAAGCAGAGTGCCCTCGACTCGGTCGGCGCCGGCCAGCAAACCCAACTCAGCCGCGGCGACCGCGCCTCCGCGATCATTGTGGGTGTGCAATGAAACGATGACCGCGTCGCGAGCGTGCCGGTTTTGTACAAGCGCTCGGCAAAACCACTCCACCTGATCGGCGAATACATTCGGGCTCGCGGATTCCACCGTCGCCGGCAGATTCAGAATGCACGGATGGTTCGGCGTCGGCTGCCAGACATCCAGCACGGCATTGCAGACTTCGATGGCGTAATCCGGCTCGGTTTGGGAGAAACTTTCCGGCGAATACTGAAAGGTCCAGTCCGTGCCCGGATAGCGCGCCGCCTCGGCGGCGAGTAGTTCTGCACCGCGCACGGCGATGGTCTTGATCACTTCGCGATCGGCGCCGAATACCCATTCCCGCTGTATAGGTGAAGTTGAATTATAAACGTGCACAATGGCCCGTGGTACGCCATCCAAGGACGCGAAGGTGCGCTGAATCAGATCCTCTCGGGCCTGCACCAGAACCTGTACCGTCACGTCGGCGGGAATTTGTCGCTCCTCGATGAGCCAACGCACAAAGTCGTAGTCCGGTTGACTTGCGGACGGGAAGCCAACCTCGATTTCTTTGACGCCAAGTTCCACCAGCAAGGTCCATAGCTGACGCTTTTGTTGAACGCTCATCGGCGAGCGCAGCGCCTGGTTGCCGTCGCGCAGGTCAACGCTGGCCCAGCGCGGGGCCTGCTTGATACTGCGGTTGGGCCATTGACGGTCCGGCAGATGCACTGTCGGGGCGGGGCGGTATTTGCGGTGATCAAAAGACATGGCTGCGAGTCGTGCATGCTGGTGAATGAATTGCTGGAGGGCGGCCCGGGACCGGCATCGGGTTGCGCGTACCGGCCCGTCGGGCCACAAAAGTCGGGGTTTGGCCTTGTGAACGTTCCCCGGCTGTCGGCTTGTGATCGACAGCTATAGAATGCGCTCAGGAGCGGGGTATATGATTGCAAAGATACTGGGCATTTGGCTATTAATGGCAATATTCTTGCGAATATGAGAAAAAATCAGCAATTTTTATTTTCTGCTGCAAACAGCTGCTTCGGTTTGACTTGTTCAGTTCGAATAACAGACGCATCGATACACGCCCATGATCGACAAATACGATAAGCGCATCCTGGAGATCCTCCAGCACGAAGGCCGTATCAGCAATCAGGAACTGGCCGATCGCATCGGCCTGTCTCCTTCTCCTTGCCTGCGCCGGGTACGAGCGTTGGAGGACAGCGGCATCATTGAAGGCTACTGTGCGCTGCTGGACGCGAAGAAGCTAGGCTTGAATCTGATGGCGTTCCTGAGCATTTCGCTGGATCGCCATACGCCGGAGCGCTTTGCCAATTTCGATGCGATCGTCACAGACCTGCCCGAGGTGCTGGAATGCTCGCTGATCACCGGCCGCGATGCCGACTATCAGCTGAAAGTGGTGGTGCGCGACATGGATGCCTATCAGCACCTGTTGCTGAACAAGCTGACTCGCATCGAAGGGGTGAGCGGCGTCCATTCCAGCTTTGTGTTACGACAGGTGGTGGAGCGCACGGCGTTGCCGGTTGCCTAGCGCCGAATCAGGGCGATTTCTCTCCGACAATTACCCAGTGGTCTGGTATGGAAATCCTAGTACAGTTTTTGAGAAATTTTCTGCATGACGCTAAGCTGGCTGGAGTTTTATGATGATACAGGTCAGCGACGATGCCGCTTTGTACTTCAGATCCTATCTTCCTCAGTGATCGAGACCGTACGCGGCTCCAGACGTTAGTTCGTCAGCACAAGACGCCGTAACAGATCGCCATGCAGAAAAAAGGACAAGAAAAAGGACAAGAAAAAAGGACACCCACTTTACTTACCCCAAAGCACCTGACGGCGTGAGCGACCGGCTTCACATCAAGGTTTGATACTAGGCTCGCGGCGTACGATTTCGCAGGCGCGACTCGCACCCGTTAGAGCACGCGGCCTTGCTAGGCAGCACTGGCTAACTTTCCTCCCGAGCCTCTTGCTTCTTATGCTATCTACCCGCTTCACGCAGCTAGTTTGGGCGCAAACAACTCGCGTGCGGCACGTATGCCACGCAGGTATTTGGTCCGGCGCCGAGCGCACAGACTGGTCATGGCTTGCGGTGCACCGATCGCCGTGCCAAACGCCTCCAGAAGCCGGTTGGCGTAACCGAGGAAGCGCTCGCCGTCGATGTTCAGCCGATCGAGGATGCGCGGCAACCGTGCCTCGATATGGCCGCGTTTGTCCGAGCGCACCGCCCGGCCCGCCCAGTCGACCAGTTCTAGGTAGTCTTCCTAGCCCTTACCCGACCGGGACTTTCACCCGGCAAGAGGCGCCGAGCTTTGCTCGGCGCGATAACGTAAGCCTCAGCCGCCGCCAAAAGTGGCGCAAGCGAAGCGAGCGGCACTTTTGGCGGTCGGCTGTAGGCTTTTGGTGCGACCCGAAGTCGCACATTTGATCTCTGCTGCGTGGTCAAGGAGCGACAAACGATAGCAGCCCGTGTTTCGCCACGGAATCCTACCGGAGCGTGCATTGGGAGTAACCCCTTTGTGCGGAGCCTCTGGGAGAAACGTAGTCCTTGGTGAAGTATGCCACAAGAACGAACCGCGAGGGGAGTTCAAGTCTGCCAGCCTCAGGCGGAGGGATGCGGGATACGCGATATGATGAACTTAGGTGAATCGTTGTAACCATCGTCATACAGGACAAGCCAAAGGGGCTGTCAGGCTTGGGCCAAACGGCACGGGGGCAGGACGGGAGACTCAGTGGTTGCCCGCGCGGACGACGTCCCCCCGGTGGAAAGACGGCATCTAAGTCGCGTGCTTGGTCAATGTGCGGAACGGGGTAAGCCCGTTGTCCTCTTCAAGGAGAGAAGTAGTACCGCCGTGAGGCGCCTTCGACGGGGCAGCGGGTAGAGGATGCAGGAAGAAGCGAATGCCGCACCGTAATGGTGCGGATAGAGGTTAAAGGTCTGTTTAGCTGGTGTATACACGGAAAGGCGAAGCAGATCCAACAGGATCTCGCCCGAAAGGGTTGCTGACTTCCGGGGAACAGGCAAGATCGCTGCCTGATCCGGCAGGTCTTGAATCACGAGAGAATTTGTCAGAATGCAAGAGGAATTCAGCAAGTGACTTTAGCCTTGGCTACTGACGCGGATTCCCGCGTAACAGATTGGCACGGCGTCGATTGGCGTCGTGCGATACGTTATGTGCGCAGGCTTCAAGTGCGTATCGTGAAGGCTGTCAAAGAGGGCAAATGGCGCTTGGTAAAAGCCTTGCAACGTTTGCTCAGTCACTCCGTAAGCGGTCGCCTGCTCGCTGTCAGGCGAGTGACTGAAAACCGAGGGAAGAAGACTCCGGGTGTGGACGGCATTGTATGGGACACGCCGGAAAAGAAGATGAACGCGGTACAACGGTTGCTGCAAAGGAGATATCGAGCTGCACCATTGCGCCGGATTTATATCCCGAAAAAGAATGGAAAGAAACGGCCACTTGGCATTCCAACACTGTTCGACCGAGCACAACAAGCCTTATGTAAATTGGGTTTGGAACCGGTTGCGGAATGTACAGGTGATACCAATTCTTACGGCTTTCGCCCGGAACGCTCCGCGCATGACGCCGCGGAACAGGTATTCAACGCGTTAAGACTCAAATCGTCAGCGCAATGGATACTCGAAGGAGATATTAAAGCCTGTTTCGATGAAATCAGTCACAACTGGATGTTGAAGAATATACCAACGCAAAAACGGACGTTGAGGAAATGGCTGAAAGCGGGATACATGGAGAAAAACGTCTTTCATGACACGGAGAAAGGAACGCCACAAGGTGGCATAGCTTCGCCACTCTTGGCGAATATGTGTCTCGACGGACTCGAGGCTTGTGTTGTGAACAATATAACGGAAAAGCGCCAACACAAGGTGAATGTGGTTCGATACGCTGATGATTTTATCATCACTGGCGATTCCAAGGAATGGCTGGAGCAAGTTGCAAAGCCACGGGTGATTCGCTTTCTCGTAGAACGTGGATTGCGACTCTCCGAGGAGAAGACCCATATCACGCATGTCACGAAAGGCTTTGATTTCCTTGGGTGGAATATCAGAAAGTATCCAAACGGAAAACTTCTGATCAAACCGTCAGAGTCGAGCATCAAGACGCTGGCAGAGAAAACAGGGGAAATCCTCCGAAATAACCGGCAAGCCAAGACCACGAATCTGTTGAAACAGCTCAATCCAATCATTCGGGGCTGGGCGAATTATCACAAACACGCGGTGGCAAAGCTGGTGTTTCAACGAGTGGATACGTTCATCTTCAAACAGTTATGGCACTGGGCAAAAAGACGACACCCGAGAAAACCTTCCCACTGGGTTAAAGATCAATACTTCAAAACGGTGGGAGGCAATCACTGGGTGTTTACAGGTGTTGACGATCAAGGAGATCCGATACGTCTGTTCAAGGCCGATCTTGTGCCCGTCACAAGGCACGTGAAAATCCAAGGTGAAGCCAACCCTTATGACCCCGATTGGGAAAACTACTTCGAACAGAGGTATCTACAAAAGTGGAAATGCCGAAAATGGGGGAAAACCAAGCTACGGAGCATCTGGAAGCAACAGGGTGGTTTTTGTCCGATGTGTAGCCAAGGCTTCAATGGTGATACAAGTATTCATACGCATCACATCATCGAACGCTGCAAAGGGGGAGATGATAACCTGGATAACCTGGTCCTGCTCCATCCTAACTGTCATCGTCAGGTTCATCACCTGATGAAACTCGGTGCGAACATGCAGTTCGTGTTCGCTCATTCGACAGCCGGCCCTGGCTAACGGGGCTTTGAAAGGCTTGAGCCGGATGCGGGGAAACTCGCACGTCCGGTTCTTAGGGGGCCTCCCGGCTGTGAAGCGGGGCGGCTACCCGACTTACGCGATTTGCTTTATTGATACACTTGGATGATATTCGTCTTCTGTTGTTCGTACATTACACAAGAACGTATGTTGTGTTTTGGTGCCGTACCGATGGAATTCTCGTTTTAGCTTAGCCGTAGCTTCTATGGCAATGTCTTCGTTTGACGCAAGGGGAACATTGCTGTTTAGTAATTTCCAATAAAAATTCCATGGGTTACGCCCTTGAAGGAACAATTTAGTTTCCACAACATCTGGCAACTCGGGTAATAAACCGGTTACCTTCTTTTTGATGTTGTATTTTATCGTGTCAATTTCTTTTGCAGACAAACCAGTTGAAACGTCAAACTTATACATTTTTAACTGCAATATGTGATGCCGGTTTATAAATCAAAGGCCCAATTAGAACTTGACAGTAATAAAATACGTCGCGTTCGAATAATCAGTAATTAACGCCACTATGCCTTCCCTTTTTTGATTATAATTATTAATCATGTACTTCAGTTTCGCTTGAGTTGGCGGAGCATCGAATACCTCAAGCATTTCTTCATATGTTCTGTAGTGATGTTTTTTTGGTCCGTTTCTATTAATTACGTCGCTAGCATATACCATTACAGCGCCTTTTCCTGACGATAAATAGCATTCTTTGAATAATTTCGAAAGTTCTGGAAGTTTGGAATCAAGAATTCCAAGCGCTTGATCTCTTTGATTCTCTGCGTTCACTGATCTTCAATATCCGGCGTTAGTCCACGCATTCAACAGTCTTTGGCTTCGGGCTGGCGGACTTGTTGGGGCTGGTCAATGCGTCGCCGATTCAATTAGCTGCTCAAGTCCGACGTCTCGATCCGCGCGCAAGTCAAATATCTCAGCCCCTGAATGTCGGAAGGCAACTCCGCTCCCCCGGCCCTCACAGGAATGATGCGCTTGCCACGTCCCTCCGCCAGCCCCAGTTCGAACGCAACATTCGGAGACGGCTCATCGCCGATGAAGACCAGAACAGTATCGGCGTCTTCCATCGCGCGTGTGCAATCTCCGAGCGCCAGTCTTGACCTGGTTTCAACCGTTCCTGATCCAGCCAGACTTGCGCTCCGCGCCTTCGAAGTAACTCAGCGATAGCTTTTACTTCAAGCGTCAGCGCTGCTGGATAAAACAAAAACACGCGAGGGGAACCCATCAGGGTCTTCACCCTCGTCGCAAGGCGAGCGCTAAAGACACCTGCAAGGAACGCGACAAGAGCAGAAATCACGGAAATCAGTAGGTCGCGCGAAATGTCGAGCCAGGAAACGATGGCGAGTACTAGACCGGTTGTCGATGCCACTGCTCCAAGGATGGCTAGCACATCAGAAAACTTTGTTTTTACAGGAATGTTCATCGAACGGCGCTCGCCATTACCCCGATCACTGCCAACATGCCATATAGGAGCGGAATTGCTATTCCGACCACTGGTTTGAGTTTCGTTTCCGATTGCCAGCCCCATCTGCGCACCACCGCTGACGTTGCGCCAAGCCCGAGAAAAAGTATGGCTATGATCCATCCCGCTGTTGCAATTTGAGATGACACCGCTTGTGCTTCGGCTTGGAGCTTGCCAGCCAGAATACCATCAATCGGATTCTGCGCCAGAACTTCCGCCAGTCTCTTGTTTGCTTGAATAAGAGTTGCTTCATCGAACGTACTGGGGAAGCCTAATCGGTGTCGGGGTCGCTATCGGAATCGGAATCGAATCCGCTCATCGATCAAAGCAGCCAGCTCGATACCAATCCCTAATGTTGACCTTGACACCGATCCCGACACCGACTAAGCATCCATCAACCGGGAAGCGCTTGTTTTCGTGAGACTGCAGATTTCGATAGCCTAGTGCTCTGCTGCGGAGGTCGCGAAACCGTTTGCAGTCGTGGTCGTCATCGATAACGCGCGATGAGCGAGCACGATTACGACAACGACAATGACAAACAGCAGAGGCGGTGGCGGGACATCCGCACCGCTTCACTAGGGTATTTCGGGTGCATCCCGTTCGTTGGTTGCCGGACATCGCGCAAGGGCTCGCCGGCGTATGCTTCGGCTCAGGCAGGATTTATTCGGGGCGGCAGTCAGCATGAATGCAGCACCGCCGCGACACCGATGACAGGATGATCAGGCAGGCCTCCTGGAGGAGAGCCTGCCCGATTTTCCGCTCCCGGACAACACCGGCAGCTTGGTCCGGACCGCGCAAACCGCTACAGTGCGCTAAGCGGGGCCGGCTCTATCGAATCCAGCTTCCAGATGTCCCGATTATATTCGGCGATGGTGCGATCGGACGAAAAATAGCCGCTGTGGGCGGTGTTCAGAATACTCATGCGCAACCAGCGATCGCGATTCTGATAGGTCTCGGCGGCCAACTGCTGAGCGCGCCGATAGCTGTCGAAATCCGCGGCCGTGAGCCAGGGATCCCAGGGGCTGCGGATGCCATGGATGATGGGATCGAAGATACCCGCCTCGAACTGGTTGAAGTGCCCGGACTCGAGCAGATGCATGACGTCGCGCAGCGCTTGATCATTCTCGATGATGGCGTTGGGATCATACTGGCCACGCGTTCGTTCAACCTCTTCCGCCGTGCATCCGAACAGGAAAAAGTTCTCGTCGCCGACCTGCTCGCGGATTTCGATGTTGGCACCATCAAGGGTACCGATGGTGACCGCACCGTTCATCATGAATTTCATATTGCCGGTGCCGGAGGCTTCCTTACCGGCGGTGGAGATCTGTTCGGACAGATCCGCACCGGGAGCAAGAATTTCCATTACGGACACGCGATAATCTGGAATAAAGGCGACCCGCACTTTCTGACTGACCATCTCATCGGCATTCACCACCTTCGCCACGTTATTGATCAGCTTGATAATCAGTTTGGCCATCTCGTAGCCGGGCGCGGCTTTGCCGCCGATCAGCACACAGCGTGGTGCGCCTATGTCGCCATCGCCATTCTTGATGCGGTAATAGAGATGAATCACATGCAGAATGTTCAATAACTGGCGCTTATACTCATGGATGCGCTTGACCTGCACATCGAACATGAACTCCAGCGGGAACTCCACCTGGCAGGTCTTTAACACCAGATCGGCCAGGCGCTCCTTGTTGGCTGTCTTGATGCCATCCCAGCGCTTGCGGAAATCGGCATCGTCGGCAAAGGGAGCCAAACGCTCCAGTTGCGACAGGTCGTTCACCCAGTCGTTACCGATGCTCTCGTCGAGCAGTTCGCGCAGGCCGCGATTGCACATGGCGAGCCAACGACGGGGTGTGACGCCATTGGTTTTGTTGTTGAATTTTTCCGGCCAGAGTTCGTACCAGTCGCGGAACAGGCCCTGCGTAAGCAGATCCGAGTGCAGAGCCGCGACGCCATTGACCGAATAACTACCAACAATGGCCAGATAGGCCATACGCACCTGCGGGTCGTCGCCTTCCTCGATCAGCGACATGCGCCGCTGACGGTCCATATCGCCAGGCCAACGCGTGGCGACCTCGGACAGGAAGCGGGCGTTGATTTCGAAGATGACTTCCAGAATCCGAGGCAACAGCAGACGAAACAGCCGCACCGGCCATCGCTCCAATGCCTCGGGCAGCAGGGTATGGTTGGTGTAGGCCATGGTGCGGGTAGTGATATCCCAGGCCTGATCCCAGTTCAGGTCATGATCGTCGATCAGCTGGCGCATCAATTCAGCAACGGACACTGCCGGGTGCGTGTCGTTGAGCTGAAAACAATTGCGGTCTGCGAACTTGGAAAAGTCGTGCCCATGCATCCTGATCCAGTCGCGCATCACATCCTTGATGCTGGCGCTGGCGAGGAAATATTGCTGGCGCAAGCGCAGTTCCTTGCCGCATTCGTTGGCATCGTTCGGGTAGAGCACCATGGTGATGTGCTCAGCATCGTTCTTCGCCGCAACCGACTCTGGGTAGCTGCCGGCGTTGAACTCGTCAAGGTCGAATTCGTCAGTGGCCTGCGCGGACCACAGGCGCAGGGTATTGATCGTATCGTTGCGATAGCCGGGGATTGGAATGTCGTAGGGCACGGCGAGAACATCATGTGTATTCACCCAGCGTCGGCGCGGCCGTCCTTCCTGGTCCTTGAATTCCTCGGTATGACCAAAGAATTGTATGCGCTGGGTGTACTCCGGGCGCTCCAATTCCCAGGGGTTGCCATCACGCAGCCAGTGATCGGGTTCTTCTACCTGGCGGCCATTATCGAGCAATTGACGGAACATGCCGAATTCATAGCGCAGACCATAGCCTTTGACCGGCAATTGCAGCGTCGCGCAGCTATCCAGAAAACAAGCCGCGAGCCGGCCTAGTCCGCCATTGCCGAGCCCGGCGTCCATCTCCGCTTCTTCGATCTCCTCATACAGCAGCCCCATGTTGTACAGGCTTTCACGCGCCTCCTGGTCGATGCCGAGGTTCAGCAAGGCATTGCTCATTGCGCGCCCCATCAAGAACTCCAGCGATAGATAGTAGGCGCGTTTGCAGTCGGCCTTTTCTTGGGCGTGCCGACTGCGTTTCCAGCGCTCTGTCAGGCGATCGCGCAATGTAATTGCCAACGCCTTGTACGGATAATACGCGGACCGACAGCTGCGATCGCGGCCGAGGGTGTAGGCGTAGTAGTGTTGAAAGTCCCGTGCGATCCCTTCCCTGTCCATTGGTAATGGTGTCAACCTGAACAGGTTCTCGTTCGGGTGGCTTTGGCTCAGGTCTTTGAATGGAGACATAAAATTACTCTGGGATTGGATGTAGTTGATAACCCGGCCCCGGAACAGGTCGTAACCGACGACTTAACCGCGCCCCGGTATTTGATGGTTTTAGGGCCGCTAAGATAACCCGAGCGACCCGATGACGCACCTGGTCTTTCGCACCAGCACATGCCTGGCAAGCAAGCTCTTGCTGATGTGCAAGGGTTTCTGGATGAACTATGCATAGGCCACGGGGGCGATTTTTTCACTTCGAACAAACTGGGTTGCGTCGGACCCTGTTGCCCTCCGGTGCTTAGATTGGTCAATAGTGGACGGCCACAACCCGCCAGCCGAGTAAGCCTAACTCCATTCGCAAATACAGCGACGTGTAATCAGGCTTGTCGACTCGAACCAGAAAGCCGTTTAGGGAATCAAAAAAAGCATAATCGACTGCGGATAGAAAGCCGCGCTCACCCACGGCTTGATTGGACAGCAACCCATGCAGCCACTCCAGCGATACGCTCTGCTGCAGGGTCTCGTTGCCGGGTGTGCGTATACTCTGCTCGATCCATCCGATAAAGTGGTCGGAGACCACGCCGATGTTGCTGTGTGCGTCCTTATTCAGACGTCGCAGCACCTGGTCGCGGATGCTGTCGATGTCCACCAGAGGACCAAGCGCCGACGGTGGCTGGTCGCGTATCAGTTCATTCAAGCGCCAAAGCGTGACGTAGGGCCAAAGCAGAAACAGCGCGCAGGCGAATATCAGCAATAGCGCAAGCCGGCGCAGCGCCGGCGAGGTGCGGCGCAGTCGATGCAGCAGCGGTAACGATTGCAATCGAGTCATGGCGTAGACTGCTGTTGACGGCGTTCCAATTCTTCTCCAACGCTGAGCCATTCGAGCTCGACCGCCTCGAGTTCAGTATCTACGCGCTGTTTGTCGGCAAGCAAATGCAGCAATCTGGGTTTGGTGTCGGTGGCATAGAGCGTCGGATCGGCCAGCGTCTGTTCCAACTCGCGCTGGCTGGCTGTCAGCCGCTCCAGATGTTGTTCGAGGTGATGCAAGCGTTCGCGCAGCGGTTGCAGCCGGGCGCGCTGCTCCGCCTCGCGGCGGCGCTGCTGCTTACGCGAGTTCGCGTTGGCCGCGCCGTCGGCGGCTTGGTCTCCAGCATCGGCATTAGCGCGCGCCGCGCCTCGTTGCTGCGCCTGCGCCGCAAGCCAGGTCGGATAGTCGTCCAGGCTGCCGTCAAAGGGTTCGAGACCCCCACGATGCACCAACAACAAAGAATCGCAGGTGATGCGCAGTAAGTGGCGATCGTGAGATACCAGCACGAGCGCACCGTCGAATTCCTGCAGGGCCTCGCTGAGCGCATGGCGCATTTCGAGATCCAGGTGATTGGTGGGTTCGTCGAGTAATAATAGATTCGGGCGCTGGTAGATGATCAAAGCCAACGCGAGCCGCGCCTTTTCGCCACCGGAGAACGGTGCCACCGGCGCGCTGGCACGATCACCACCGAAGTCGAAGCCGCCCAGATAGTCGCGCAGTTGCTGTTCGGGGCGCCCCGGGTCTAAGCGTATCAGATGTGCCAGAGGCGAATCGTGCGCGCTGAGCTGATCCATCTGGTGCTGGGCGAAATAGCCGATTTTCAGACCTGGGGACGGCGCGTGAACCCCAGAAAGCGGCGGCAACGCGCCAGCGAATAATTTGATCAGCGTGGATTTGCCGGCGCCGTTGGGTCCGAGCAATGCAATGCGCTCGCCGCGTGTCAGGCTCAACGTGAGGTCACTCAGGATCGGCTTGCCCTGGTAACCTGCCGAGACCTCTTCCAGTCGCAATAACGGATGCGGCTGGCTCTCGGGTGGCGCAAAGCGGAACCGAAACGGCGAGTCCACATGCGCTGGCGCAATCAGTTGCATGCGTTCCAGCGCCTTGAGACGGCTCTGCGCCTGGCGCGCCTTGGTTGCCTTGGCCCGAAAGCGGTCGATAAACCCTTTAACGTGGGCTATTTCACGCTGTTGGCGCTGGAAGGCGGCCTGCTGTTGGGCGAGTTGTTCGGCGCGCTGACGCTCGAAGGCGGAATAGGTGCCGGTATAGAGTCGCAGCCGCGCCTGGTCGAGATGACAAATGTGCGCGACCACGGCGTCGAGGAAGTCGCGGTCGTGCGAGATTAGCAGCAGTGTGCCGGCGTAATCTCGCAGCCAGGACTCGAGCCAGATCACCGCGTCCAGATCCAAATGGTTGGTCGGCTCGTCCAACAGTAGCAGGTCAGAGCGGCACATCAGAGCCTGGGCCAGGGCCAGGCGCATGCGCCAGCCGCCGGAGTACTCGGCGATCGACCGGCGTTCGTCGCCAACTGCAAAACCCAGTCCGTGCAATAGGCGTGCCGCCCGGCTCTCAGCCTGGTAGCCGCCGATGGCGTCGAGACGACCGTGCAATTGCGCCTGCTGTACGCCATCCTCTGCATGCTCGGCCTGCTGCAATGCCTGTTGGGTTTGTCGCAGCTCTCTGTCTCCGTCGATCACGAATTCGATGGCCGGGCGCTTACCGGATGGCGTGTGCTGAGCGACATGGGCAATCTCCCAGCCGGATGGAATAGAGATCTCGCCGGCATCCGGCGTCAATTCGCCCCGCAGCAATGCAAACAGACTCGATTTGCCGCAGCCGTTGGCGCCGACCAGACCGACTTTCTGCCCCGGATGTACACGCAGATCGGCATGATCGATCAGCAGCTTGCTGCCGCGGCGCAGGGCCAGCCCGGTTAGCTGGAGCATGCTTAACCGGCCCTACCAGCAGCCGAGTTGCGACCGGACCCGATGGTGCCCAAACCGGAACTGGCACCAGGCAAGGCGCGGTCCAGCCTGCGGTAACCCACCGCTTCGCTCAGGTGCTGCGTGTCAAGCGTATCGCTGTCGGCGAGGTCGGCGATGGTGCGAGCCACCTTGAGTATCCGATGGTATGCCCGGGCAGACAGGGCTAAACGCTGCAATGCCTGGGTCAATAGCGCACGCCCGGCGTCATCCAGAAGGCAATCGCGCTCGATCTCCGGAACGCCGAGGGCGGCATTGGGCTTGTTGGCACGTGTCTGCTGACGCGCGCGAGCGGCGGCCACTCGGTCGCGTACGCACACGCTTGGTTCGCCAGCATGATCAGCCGCGGCGGCGAGTCGTTCCGGCGCCAACCGCGGTACTTCCACCTGGAGATCGATGCGGTCCAGCAATGGGCCGGAGATGCGCGCGCGATAGCGCAGCACCTGCTCCGCCGTACACCGACAACGCCCGTTCTCATCGCCGAGGTAGCCGCACGGACAGGGGTTCATCGCCGCGACCAACTGAAAGCGGGCGGGAAACTCGGCTTGGCGCGCCGCGCGGGAGATATGGATATGACCGGATTCCAGGGGCTCGCGTAACACCTCCAGCACACGCCGGTCGAATTCCGGTAGTTCGTCCAAGAACAATACGCCCAAATGTGCCAGCGAAATCTCGCCGGGTCGTGGATTGCTGCCACCCCCCACCAGGGCAACACCGGAGGCGGTATGATGTGGAGAACGGAATGGACGTTCTCGCCAACGCGCCGGGTCCAGCGGCTCCCGACCGCTGACTGAGCGGATGGCAGCGGTCTCCAGAGCCTCGCCCTCGGATAGTTCCGGCAGAATACCCGGCAGTCGAGTGGCCAGCATGGACTTGCCGGTGCCCGGTGGGCCGATGAACAGCAGGCTATGGCCGCCAGCGGCGGCGATCTCCAGCGCGCGCTTCGCCTGCTCTTGGCCGCGCACGTCAGCAAGGTCGGCATACTCCGGGCGCTGTCTGCGCAGATTTGGTGCTGAAAATGGTCGCAATGGCGTTTGGCCATTCAGATGATCGCAGACCTCCAGCAGGTGCTCCGCCGGCAGAATCTCCAGCCCGCCAACCAATGCGGCTTCCTCCGCATTCAGCCGAGGTAAGACCAAAGCTCGCCCCGCTTCTCGAGCTGCCAGAGCCGCGGGCAGCACCGCGGATACTGGCCGCAACGCACCGGTTAGCGCCAGTTCGCCGATGAATTCGTGGCGCGCTAGCGGCTCCGCCCGTATCTGCCCGGAGGCCCCGAGGATACCGAGCGCGATCGGTAAGTCAAAGCGTCCTCCCTCCTTGGGTAGGTCCGCCGGCGCCAGGTTGATGGTGACGCGCCCGGCTGGAAAGTGGAAATGGGCGTTGAGCAAGGCACCACGCACCCGGTCTTTACTCTCCTTGACGGCCATTTCGGGTAAGCCGACGATGGATAGCGCAGGCAAGCCGCTGGCGGTGTGCACTTCGACGACCACCTCCGGGGCATGAATGCCAACGCGGGCTCGGCTATGCAGGACGCAAAGACCCACGCTCGGCGTTCCAGTGCGTCAACCGGACAGGTCGGTCCCGGTGCCAGACGGATCAGCCGGATCAGAGCTGGTTTCCAATTCGGCGACACGCTGCTGCAGGGCTTCTAGCTTTGCCCGCGTGCGCGCCAACACTGCGGTCTGGACATCGAACTCCTCCCGGGTCACCAAGTCGAGTTTGCCTAGACCGGCTTCGACCGAGGCCCTGAACGTTCGATTCCAGTCTTCCTGTAACGCTTGTATACCCTTGGGTAGATTAGCCGCCATGCGGCGTGCGAGATCGTCGATTTGTTTTGGGTCCAACATGAAGCAATTCCCCAACTGAGCTGATTGCGTGGCTTAGATAGTATAAAGGCTGCGAGTCCTTATCGTGCACCGGAAGAATGCACGGTTTTAGTGCATTCTTCCCGCATCAAAGGCGGGGATATGCGTTGTGCTGGTGCGAATCGCAGTGGCATTTTTGCCTTTTTTTTAGCGACTTTCGTTGATTTGGCAGCGTGAGCGGCTCTTGGCATGAGTCGTGCTGAACTTCTTTTCATTGTGAATTCAAGCGGGATGAATTCTCGGCGATACGGCCGCCAACTACTTCCAAACCTGCCCCAGAAATATGGCTATAACGATGAATCACAATATTTTTCGCTCCGTGGCTTCCACGACCACCCTGGTCGCTACCCTGGTCGCATTACCCCTGTTTGGAGCAGGCCGGGCCATGGCAGATTCTGAGCCGGACCATGTTTTCAGCGCCAATGTTGCACTTACCACGAATTACATGTTTCGCGGGGTAAGTCAAACCAATAATGGCCCGGCAGTTCAAGGCGGCTTTGACTACGAGTACAGCCCCTGGGGTTTGTACGCGGGAGTCTGGGCATCGAACGTGGATAGTTCCTCCGGTTCTAGTATTTACGTTGATGTAAACAACCGGAACATGATCGTGCCTGCTGGCGCGCCGAATGCTGAAGAAATTGTCCTGGAGCCCGCGGGCTATGATGGCGCCAGTATGGAACTGGATCTATACGCCGGCTGGGTACCGAACTGGCAGGCCATGGGCATCAACGGACTGGATGCGTTGACAGTCGACATCGGCTATTTACGCTATCAATATCCGGGAACCGATACCAACGACAATAATACGAATGAATGGTATATCGGGCTGAGTTACGACGTGTTTGGCTATGTTACGCCCTCCTACACCGCAAATTACAGTGAGGATTTTTTTGGCCTTGATGCGGCTTGGTATCACAATTTTGGAGTGGAAGTTCCTCTGCCTTACGACCTGACATTGCATGGACACTATGGCTTAACCCGCTATAACAATAGCCCCAACAATGGCGGCGGCGACAGCTACGACGACTACAGCGCGGGTTTGGCTTACAGCTACGGTGGTTTCGACTTCGATTTGTCGTGGATTAGCCGGAACAAAACCGATTTATGCTCTGCCCCATTCCAGTGTGGCGACACCGCGGTGTTCACTCTATCTAAAGCCTTCTAACGGCTAATTCTGAACATTAATCCCCAGTGTGGGTAGATGGCACAGGTTAACGTCCGGCAGCTAACACAAGGTGACCCTTCATGCCTTTAAAGATTAATATCCAAAACCCGGAGAAATCATCATGAAACTGATCGCAGCCATCATCAAACCCTTTAAGCTCGATGACGTCCGCGAAGCGCTGAGCGAAATCGGCGTGTCCGGCATAACCGTTATCGAGGTCAAGGGTTTTGGCCGCCAAAAAGGTCATACCGAACTCTATCGCGGCGCCGAGTATGTGGTCGATTTTCTGCCCAAGATTAAGGTTGAGATCGCGGTCGACGATACATTGGTGGAACAGGTCATCGAGTCAATCACGAATGCGGCCCGCACCGGCAAGATCGGTGATGGCAAAATTTTTGTCTTCGATGTTGAGCAGGTGATTCGAATCCGTACCGGCGAAACTGGTCCTGACGCCCTCTGACGCATTCCTAAAAATAGAGGTACCTTAACAGTGGCAGAACCGATCGCTCAACTCGCATACGCACTGGATACATTCTATTTGCTCATTTCCGGCGCCCTGGTCATGTGGATGGCCGCCGGATTTGCGATGCTCGAGGCAGGCTTGGTCCGCGCCAAGAATACCGCCGAGATTCTGACCAAGAATGTTGCTCTCTATGCGGTTGCATGCATTATGTACATGCTCATCGGCTATGGCATCATGTATCCAACTGGCAGCAGCACCATCCTTCCGAACGTCATACCAGACATCAGCTGGAATTTCATGTTTGGCGGCGACCACAGCGTCGAACAGGTACTCGACAGCAACGGCGATACCACCTATTCGAAAATGGCCGATTTTTTCTTTCAGGTGGTATTCGTTGCAACTGCCATGTCCATTGTCTCAGGCGCGGTTGCCGAGCGCATGAAACTCTGGGCCTTTTTGCTATTCGCCGTGATCATGACCGGCTTGATCTATCCAGTGCAGGGTTACTGGAAATGGGGCGGTGGATTTCTGGACCAACTCGGCTTTAGTGATTTCGCCGGCTCTGGCGTCGTGCATTTATGTGGTGCCTCCGCGGCCTTGGCCGGCGTACTACTGCTCGGCGCCCGCAAGGGCAAATACAGCAAGGACGGTTCGATTAATGCCATCCCTGGTGCCAATTTGCCCCTCGCGACCCTGGGTACATTCATCCTTTGGCTTGGATGGTTCGGTTTCAACGGTGGCTCCGAGTTGAAGGTTTCCGACATCGGCGAAGCAAATGCCGTTGCTGCCGTGTTTGTCAATACCAACATGGCCGCGGCCGGCGGTTTAGTGCTGGCACTGATCACCGCCCGACTTTTGTTCGGCAAAGCCGACCTAACCATGGCCTTGAATGGTGCATTGGCGGGCCTGGTGGCCATCACCGCGGAACCTTTGACTCCAACTCCGTTAGCCGCGACGCTGATCGGCGGCGTTGGTGGAGTGATCGTGGTATTTTCAATCCTTTCCATCGATAAATTGCGCATTGATGATCCGGTTGGAGCAATCTCGGTGCATGGGGTGGTGGGTATGTGGGGACTGATGGCGGTGCCTATCACTAACTCCGAGACGAGCTTCGTGTATCAGGCCATCGGCTTGGGTACTATTTTCGCCTGGGTGTTTATTACGGCCCTGCTCGCCTGGCTGCTGATCAAGCTCATCATCGGTATTCGCGTCAGCGAAGAAGAGGAATACGAGGGCTGCGATGTCGGCGAATGCGGCATGGAGGCCTATCCCGAGTTTGTCGGCTCACGTGGCGGAGGCTGATCGTTCAACCTGAACGATCTGTCTCGCATTCACCGGGGCCATTAGGCCCCATTTTTGCTTTTTTGATTCGCGCAGCGGTGCGGATGTCCCGCTACCGCTTCTGCTGTTTATCCTTGTCGTTGTCATTGTCGAGATCGTGATCGCTCATCGTGGGTTATCGATGACGACAACGACTGCAAACAGTCGCGCGACTTGTGCAGCAGAGCACTAACAATAAGGACATCAAACCCTAGCCAGCACTGAGCAAGAGCTGAATTTCCGCTAATGCTGATTTCCTATTAGAGATCCCCTTAAGACGCTTCATCCTAAATGCCCGATCTGGACCATTACCTGTGCCAGTTGTTCCGCTCTCCAACCGCCTTTCCTGGCTGATACCCTTTATGGCTTGGCTGCCCGGTGTGCGCCGTGGTGACGTCAAGGCCGATCTGATCGCCGCGTTGACCGGCGCCATTATTGTTCTGCCTCAGGGGGTTGCCTTTGCCACCATCGCTGGCATGCCGCCGCAGTATGGGCTGTATGCGGGCATGGTACCGGCCATTGTAGCGGCGCTGTTCGGCTCTTCTAGGCACTTGGTCTCCGGGCCGACAACCGCGGCGTCAGTGGTGCTGTTCTCCTCGCTGTCGCTGTTGGCTGTGCCAGGCACGCCGGACTATGTTGCGTTGGCGCTGACGCTGACTTTTATGGTCGGGGTGATGGAATTAGCGCTTGGTCTGGCGCGCATGGGCGCGCTAGTCAACTTTATTTCGCACTCGGTGGTGGTCGGTTTCACGGCCGGTGCCGCATTGCTGATCGCGGCCAAGCAGCTGAAGCACTTTTTCGGCGTCGAAATCGACAGCGGCGGGCATCTCCACGACATCTTGATCGAATTCGGTCGACATATCGTGGATATCAATCCCTTCGCCACCGCAGTGGCGCTTATGACTTTAGCCATTGGTATCGGCGTCAAGCTCTGGTTACCGCGTTTTCCCTACATGATCGCAGCCATGGTTGGCGGCAGTCTGTTTGCGCTGCTGCTGGACTGGCTGTTTGGGCCGGAGGTCACGCACATTGCTACGGTTGGCGCATTGCCGGCCAATCTGCCACCCTTATCGGCGCCGACGCTGACACTGGATAACATTCGCCACTTGGCGCCATCGGCGTTGGCGGTGACATTGTTCGCGCTGACCGAGGCGGTGTCCATCGGTCGTTCGCTGGCAGTCCGCGGCGGTTATCGTATCGATGGTAATCAAGAGTTCATTGGCCAAGGTTTATCGAATATTGCAGGCGCCTTTTTCTCCGGCTATGTGGCGACTGGTTCTTTTAATCGCAGCGGGGTTAATTTCGAAGCGGGTGCGCGCACGCCACTAGCAGCCGTGCTTGCCGGCCTGCTGTTGATGGCAGTTGTTTTGCTGGTCGCGCCGCTGGCCAGCTATCTGCCCAAGGCTGCGATGGCAGGGGTGCTGTTTCTGGTCGCCTACGGTTTGATCGGAATGAAAGAAATTCACCATATTGTCACCGCCTCTCGGCGCGAGACCTCGGTGTTAATAGTGACTTTCCTGTCAGCTTTATTTTTGGACCTGGAGTTCGCAATTTTCGCTGGCGTATTGCTCTCGCTGGTATTGTACTTGGAGCGCACGTCCAAGCCGCGTTTGGTCACCCTGAGCCCTGATCCACGCCTGCCGCAGCATGCCTTTTCCAGCGATCCGCTCGTGCAGCAATGCCCGCAATTGCACTTTTTGCGCATCGACGGCTCGCTCTTTTTCGGCTCCGTCGCGCATGTGGAGCAAGCTTTCGATCACATGCACGAACAAACTCCAAAGCAAAAACACCTGGCTATCCTGGCCGACGGCATTAATTTTGTCGATCTACAGGGCGGTGAGTGTCTGGTCCGGGAGGCCGAGCGGCGTAAGGCCGACGGCGGCGGATTTTATCTGATCAACGTCAAACAAGGCCTATGGGAAGCACTGGAACGCTGCCATTGCATGGAGACCACGGGTGCACGTAATGTTTTTCAATCCAAGCAAGCAGCGATTAGGGCGATTTTCCAAAAATTGGACAAAAGTGTCTGCGCCAACTGCGACAAGCGTATCTTCCAAGAATGCAAAACGGTACCCGGGCCGGCCTGAGGCTTAGGAGCTGTTCATGGATAACCTATACAACGCTATCCAGACATTGGCGGAGTGCAATCGGGGTCGGGGTCGCTATCGGAATCGGAATCGAGAGAGAAAACGCCCTATGCCATTCGGTCATGAGAAGCTCGACGTCTTGCGTGCGGCCATCGAGTCTGTCGGCTGGGCCTAGCGCGACTGCGAGCATGTGAAAGGACGGCGTGGCTACGCGGTCAGCGAGGAGCTTGGCGGATATCGGGTTGGTCAGTTCGATACCGACGCCGATGCCGATGCCGATACCGACGCCGAATGAGTCGGCAGGCGACACCCAAGCCAAAAACCTGTTTAGCTTGTTTCTGCACCATCACTTATACCGAATACTACGGCAACTGTACTAGGTTGGTGCAAATTATCCAAGCAATCCTGGCATATAGCGTTGGAGCGGATCGTGGAAGGGAATCAAGGCGATTTCTGTCGAGAAACCTACCACCGGGCTTATCTTCTCGTGCGCCTTCATTGTCGCGGCAACCCGACCATGGAGCGGCTGTGAGCGGGTTGGCGCTTTGCAAAGGCGAACGAGAATCCGGCACCAGTTGGTCTGTTTCTCTCCACCGATTGCCTTCGTGTCGGACCTGCTTCTTTTAAGGAATTCTGTCGCTTGCGTAACGCGCCCTTGACTGATGTACGGTGTTCGAGGCCGCAGCCGTTAGTAACAGTTCAACCACATGCATTGGCCAGCATCATGGCTGATCGTAGCGCCCGCTCAGCACCGCCGCCAAGTCCATATGAAAATTGATCTCGATATTCATATGGTGCCAGGCACCCGGAACCGAGATGTGTGCCAGATGGAGGCTCGAGTTCATGCCGCCAAACCAGTCCAGTTCACCCAGGTATTGGCGCAGCCGGTTCAGACCAGCCGGAAATTCCACTACTGCGCCAGTAGTGATGACATCGATATCAACGGCGCGCTGGAAGTCAGCCTTGTCCGCGCGCAACGCGAGGGCGCCTAGTGCATAAGCGATGCTCAAGCAGCCCTTGGAATGCCCGAGCATGGTTTCGATTTGACGCTCCTTCTCGCCGAGCAGCCGGATCAGGGTTTGCGTATCTGGACTTCGCACGCCTTCTAGCACCGTCCCGACTGATTCTTGGTGCTTGCGTTCACGGTCTTGCGCGGGCAACTTGGACTGGCTTTGCAATTGATTGAATCTTCCGATCGCCCGGTTGATGCTACCGAAAAAAAACCAGCCTCCCAATGCCTCGCTGAGCAGGTCGGACAAGCCGTAACCCGCCACGATCGCTCCCACCGGAGCATCCAGGTGATTTGCCAGGGTCCTTGCCAGGGCTGCCGCCCCGAGATCGGAACTACCTACACCCGCCACCGTGAAATGGCGCAACAGATCGCCAGGCTCGCTGCGAAACGCATCGAAGGTATCGAATTTCTGCACTCGAATCGAGGCTTTATCGGCACAGGGTTCGACGACTAGGATCGCCCCTTCGATATTGGTCTGGGCCATCAGCACTTGTCTCGGCCTCAGTCAGCCCGCCGACGTTGTAGAATAACTGGTCGGCCAGCGCATTGCGTGCCTGGATAGCAGGCCTCATCAAATCGAAAAATGGGTTATTTACAGGCGAGGTTGGCATAGTGACCTCTTGTTGGAGTGAACTTGCAAGCCCTGATAATCGACCGCCCAGGATGCGCTGGAGGTCAAAGGTTCGTTCTTAACTCCACCTGACGCGGGATTCCTTGCACGGTTCTATCGTGGGATCAGTATAGTGATATCTAAGGAATCGCGCGTGGATGGTTGGCGGAGAGGGTGGGATTCGAACCCACGGTGGGCTACTAACCCACGCCGGTTTTCAAGACCGGTGCATTCAACCGCTCTGCCACCTCTCCCAAAGCTCAGCCTTTCGACTGATTATACATTGAACTGACACGGCTTGGACCAATCTAATTTTCTAAAATACCGCCAAGTCGTGCTTGCCAGCGAGATCTACATACCGAAGATCCGCTTTATCTATGCACTGTTCCCCGACTACGGTATGCTTTAGGCAGGTCGATATCCTTGTACATACCGACCAACAATCATTTTTCTTCGGAGGTACTGTCTACCATGGCAAACCAATATTCCGTGAGCCGCGGTTTCGATCGCGCACTTGAAACCAATAAGGTTCTCAAAAATACTTATCTGCTACTAGCCGCAACTCTCGGCTTCAGCGCCCTGACGGCCATGCTGTCCATGGCTCTCGCTATGCCGCCCTGGGTCTATCTGGTGTCGATAATCGGCGCAATGATCCTAGGTATGTTTGTATTGCCCAAAGCAGCCCAATCCGCTAGCGGAATCGGCATAATCTTTCTGATCACAGGACTGCTTGGCTTCGGCTTAGGCTCGATCCTATCGATGTACCTAGCCCTCGCGAATGGTCCACAGATCATAGCAACCGCTTTTGCAGGTACTGCGCTGATCTTCTTGGGCCTGTCTGGCTATGCGCTCGTATCGAAGACTGATTTCAGTTTCATGGGAGGATTTTTGTTCGCTGGTATGCTAGTTGTCATTGCGGCAATGCTTGCGAACATCTTCCTGAATATTCCGGCATTGTCCCTGGCTATTTCCGGTGCCATCATCCTGATCATGAGCGGCTTCATTCTATTCGATACCAGCCGCATCAAAAATGGTGAGGAAACCAACTACATCATGGCTACCTTCGGCATCTACCTGAGCATCTTCAATATCTTTGTCAATCTATTGGTGATTCTCGGCATCATGGATGAATAATCTTCGATCGCCCGGTTTTCTCATAGCAGAAATCCGCCGGTTTAACCGGCAGTAGAGCGGTCTACAACCCCGCAAGGGGATTGGCCCCGAGGTTCGGTAAACTACCACCCGGGGCCTTTTGCATTTCAGACGGAGACATCTCGAAGACAAGCCAAGATAAGACTTGGGCGATTGCTGTCGAGAATCAGATCACCTGACTTATCTTCTCGTCCAGCATCGACGTTGCGGCAACCCGCCCATCCAGCGACTATGGGCAGGTTGCCACTGCGCGAAGGCGAACGAGAATCCGACACCCGTTGGTACGCTTCTCTCCAGCGATCACCTCAGTGTTCAGCTAACGAGCCCCATGATGTCACATTGGCCTGCCATCCCCTAACTAACCGGAGACACGGTTTTCCGTTATGAATCTTTTTCTGCAGATCGCCGCCGCGGCATTTCTAATCATGATGCTCGTCTACCTTTGGCCCGCATTCAAGAACTGGCAAGAGCATGGTCCCAAGGCTGAAAAGGGCGACTGGCAGGCGGCGATTCTGCCTCTCGTCGCTGTGGTGGGCGTCGTCGTCCTGCTGGTGATGCTGGTACGCTGATCTACCTGGTGCCCTACTCAGCCGGCAATGGCCTAACTTCCAACCAGTTCAACATATAACGATGTGTGGTATAGCCGGCATTTTGACTCTGCGCCAGCTGCAGCCGGCTGAATTCCTCCCGTCAAGATTCGACCCGGTAGAGCCGGCTTCCGCAGAGCAGCAGCTGGATGAGCAGATGGATGCCATGCTTGCGCTATTGCAACACCGGGGTCCTGACAATACCGGGCGTATCCTTCGCGCCGGGGTCGCCCTAGGCCATACAAGGCTCAGTATCATTGATGTCGATCAGGCAGCCGATCAGCCGATGATCAGCCCTGATGGACGTTATGCCATCGTCTACAACGGCGAGATATATAACTTTCCACTGTTGCGCGAGGAACTCCAAACAGCCGGAGTCAAGTTCCATACCCATGGTGACACGGAGGTGCTGTTGCAGGCCCATCTTCATTGGGGCTGGGATGCCCTGCATCGTTTGAATGGGATGTTTGCGTTCGCCATCTATGATTTCGAGCGCCATTCGCTGTTTGCCGCCCGTGATCGTTTTGGTATCAAGCCGTTCCATTATGTCCTCACCGACCGGCACTTTTTATTCGCCTCCGAGATCAAATCCCTGATCGCAGCGTTACCGCATCGCCCGCGCTTCAACGCCTGCAAGTTGGCCGAACTCCTGCTGTATCGCGAGGCAATCGAACAAGATCTGCTGACAGGAATCCATTGCCTGGAGCCCGGGCACGCCATTGAACTGCATCGCCAGGATGCAAGTGGCCTGCATATCCGACGCTGGTTCCATGTCTCGGAACTGCCAGAGCGCGAGCACGGCGGCTGGTTGCGCAAGCAAAAACGCGCTGAGCGCCTGAACGCGCTGGATCGGCTGCTGAATCAAGCGGTCGAACGTCATCTCATCAGCGATGTGCCGGTGGGTAGCCTATGTTCCGGTGGCGTTGACAGCTCCCTGATCACGGCCATGGCCTGTCGTTTAAGGCCAGATGTGACCGTCTTCCACGTGGACGTCAAAGACTGCTCCGAGGCACGCTGGGCGGAACTTGTTGCTCGGCATCTGGACATTGACATCCAGTATTCCCCATTGGATAGAGACAACTATCTTGCCAACTACATCGAGTGTATCTGGTACAACGATGCTCCATTGACACATCCACAGAATGTACCGATCTATCATGTCAGCGAGTTGGCACGGCGCAACGGCTGCAAAGTACTGATTACCGGTGAGGGCGCCGACGAGGGCTTTGGCGGCTATGATTGGCGCTATCGCATGCGTTGGAACTGGCTGCGCTTGGAGCGCATGACTGGGCTGCTGAGGCGCTTGTACCGCAAATTCGTTTTCAGCACGACCGGTTTGTGGTTACAACGTCCACGGCACGACTTTGTGTTTCGCGCTTGGTCCAACCCGACCGATGTGCTTGATGTGGTGGCTGACCGGGGCTTTCGTTCCAGATTGGAGCAGGACTGCCGCGCTGCATATGCCCACCTCGAGGACAGCAGCGAGCGCGAGGTGGCTGCCGCGATGACAGCGGATCTGCGCGACTACATCGGCGCCATCCTGCACCAGCAGGATCGCGCCAGCATGCAGGCCGGGATCGAATCGCGGGTACCCTTTCTGGATTATGAAGTCGCACGCTTTGCGGCGAATCTGCCTTTGTCCGACAAGATCGACCGCCGTCATTCCAAATTGTTGATCAAGGATCTTGCCCTGCGCTATCTACCCAAGGACATCGTCAATCGAACCAAGATTGGATTTGCGAGTCCTGCCAGCGAGTACGTCCTGTCATTGGGGGCGCGCTGTTTTCATAATGGATTCCTCGCCCGGGAGGGCGGTCTCAGCCCGGCACAAACTGCGGCACTGCTTGACAAGGATGCGGCAAACTTTACCCATGTACTTTACGGACTGGAGTTCTGGGGACGCATGTTCATTTATGGCGAGTCCGCTAAGGAGCTGACCGAGCGCTACCTGGCTTGAAAAAATTCCTCCCCTTGCCAGCTCAGGATGGCGCCCTCTGCAAGCACCTTCTCTAGCCGCAGTCCCTCTTTGCTCTGCTGCTTTTCCGTCAGCTTTTGGCCATTGATATAAACGAACCGACGCGCTGGGTTTTGGTCGTATATGTGTACGGCCATATGGAAATCCGGCAGTTTTGAGCGCAAGGTCAACGATGGTTCCGGCGGCACTGCGGTTCTGTCCTGCGGTTCGGGTGTAGCCAGTGACTGTGCCACCGCGGCTGCGGCTGTTGGCAGCGGTGAGGGTTGTGGCTTTGGCGCAGTTGCCGCAACCGTTTTTTTAAAGGCTTCAATATCCGCAATCAGGTCTGGCGGAACAGGCGCCGTGTCGCGTGGCGGTGATGCCGGTTCAGCAGACTCGGTGGTCGGGGTGGGGATGTCGGTGGCGATTGTCGGGATGTCCACGGACACAGAACTGCCTGTGCCCAGGGCCGCTCGTCGCAATTCAGCGGCGCCGCGGGGAAGCTCTTGTCCTGGTTTCGGTGGGGCTGGCACGATCAATATTTCCGGTTGCACGCTCAGGCTTTCCGGCGCCGCCAGCGGTGCTGCCCTGTCGAAGTTCGCAAGCGAGGAATCATCAGTGGATTCGAGCTTGGACCCTGCGCTGACAGCGGCGCCTTGTTGGTTAGAGATCGGCTCGATCTCTTGTGCGTCTGCAGTCGAGCTGGCTGAAGTGGCGGTCGATGCCTGAGGATACGCTGGAATTGGCTCCGGCGAGCTTGCAGCCGCCTGACTTGGACTTTCCGCTGGCAGGGCAAGCTGCGTAGCTGGTGGCACCTGCTGTGTACCGCGCAGCACCGCGTATACGGCGATTGCCACCGCGCAGAGAGCCAACAATAACGCGGCATACAGCCAAAGCTGAGATGTTGGGTGCGGCGGCGTTTCATCGAAGCTGACCGCTTGTATCCGGGGTACGCTTCCCAGCTCGCGCTCTTGCTGCGATTTCTTCAGGGCCTCTAAGATGTACGACATGGATGGTGGCTATAGAATGTCTGCATTCGAATCCTGCTTATGATCATGGCGACTGCGTGAGCCTTGGCACATCCGCCATGGCCAATGCGTTATTCAGCAAGATCAATGTTTGAGGGCCAGCCACTCCATCGACTGAAAGTCCAGACCGTGCTTGAAAGCGCTTGACCTCGGCAAGAAGAGCGTCGTCATAGCGCGCTGGCTCAGCGCTGATTTCGGCGCCGGGTAATGAGGCCAGCCGCTCCCGCAACCAGCTCACGACCTCGGGACCGGAGCCACGGCCAATCACCTTTGCCGCGAGCGGTGGCAAGCGCCAAAGCATGAAATACTCACCTGACCAACGTTCGTCAAGCACCGCGATGGGCAGCTTGAACAGCAGACCATCTTGCTCGATCGTTGCGTGTTCTTCATCCAGATCGCTGATGACGGCATACCCACTGCGATCATCCTCGAGGGTCAGCTCCAATGCCACCGGACGATCGAAGAGTCGCAGATCGCTCCACCGTCCTTGTCCAAATTCGCAATCCAGGCCGAAGGCTGCGACGGCTCGACAATCAAGACCGCTGACAACCGCGTCGGTGGTAACGCCCCAGAGTCGCAACAATTCGTCGACGGCGCCGGTGTCCGACAATAACAGTTCGGGCAATTGATCGGCATCCGCCTGCACCGCCACGGGCGCAGAGCGTGCCATTGAGATGCGGGGGATTGCCGGCGTTGGCGCTGATGCCAGCGTGGACTCCAGCATAGACTCTGATGCATTCGGCGGAACTCTGGAATCCTCCGCCGCCGGCACTGGCGGCAACAGTGCCATTTCTGCTCCCCGCACCGGAGCTTCCTGTATTGGCGCTTCCTGTGCTGGTATGGGGTGCTGCAGCTCGGCAGGCGCTCGAGGCTCTGGCGCAAACGCGATCTCCGGCTCTTTATCCGCTGCCGGTGTAGGCAAGGTTTCCTCTGGCAGCTGTGGTCCCTCAGCTTGCCGTTCCCGTTCCACCCATGCTATCAGATGCTCGGACCAGGTGGGCAGCATACCGGACGAGCCAATCCAGACCCCAATCGCAGCAGCAATCAGTACCGATGCCGCGAATGCAAGCCCCCAACCCCGGCGTGGCTGGATGCCATCCTGGCTACCATGCACCTCGCGGGCTGCCTGGTTGACAATGGCCGGCGTTACCTGCATGCGGCGCGAAACAGCGGCACCGAGTAGAGAGCGATCGCAGAGGAGATTGATCAGTCTTGGCACGCCACCTGAGCAGCGATGCACGCGACGCAGGGCAGCAGCCGTAAACAACGGTCGGTCGACCCCGGCGACGGCAATGCGATGATCGACATAACCGGCTGTCTCGCGTGCATTGAGTGGCTTTAGATGAAAGCGAGCCGTGATACGCTGATTCAGCTGGCGCAGATCTGGTGAGTTCAGAGTCGTGCGCAGTTCTGGTTGGCCGATCAAAAAGATTTGCAGCAGCTTCTGCTTGGGAGTTTCGAGGTTGGTCAGCAGACGGATCTGTTCCATGACCTTCGGGCGTAAATTCTGTGCCTCGTCGATGATCAGTACCGGGCGACGACCGCGCGCATGGGCATCGAGCAGAAATTGATTGAGTCGGTCCACCAGGGCCTTTGCGGATTGTTCCGCACTCGGCACCTGGACGCGGAATTCATCGCAAATGGCATGCAACAGTTCCACCGCGGTCATCGCCGGATTCAACACCAAGGCAACGTCTACGCCCTGTGGTAACTGCTCCAGGAAGGCGCGGCACACGGTCGTTTTGCCGGTGCCCACCTCCCCCGTCAGCAGCACGAAACCGCCGCTGTCGCCGGCGCCATAAAGTAGGTGCGCCAACGCCTCACGATGCTGTTCGCTCAGGAACAGATACTGAGGGTCCGGAGTAATGGAAAAGCTCGCTTCTTTAAGACCAAAGTAGTTAGGATACACGATTCGATATTGGCGGTGCCTTGCGACCGCGGTTATTCTCAAACGCGAAAGATGGGGCGGCGCCTCTGGCTGACACCTGGGCGCATCCCCGGGGCAAATCCCTGGGCGAATCAGGTACAAGTAGAATCATAGAGAAAACCGGGCGCGAGTGCATCAACTGACAGTTTGGCGCGGTTGGCCGCGGGACGGACCGGGCTTCCAGGAATAGGTTATGCTGGTCGATAATAGACGCATTGGGAGGCGGATCTGCTGTTGTGGCGGACCGACGCGAATGGACGCTGGAAATGCCCCGTCAGCATGTCGCTGCTAACAGCCGCGGCGAGTAACTGGTCGACCACTGATAACATAACACCGATCCGCTCATCATGACTGCATCCGACTCTCTGCTGCTGACCGCCTGCGGCGATATCATGTTACATGGTCGTTACCAGGATCTCGCCGATTCTGGTCTGGCCGCATCCGTGTTCGACGCTTTCGCCGCTCTGAGCGCGGATGCTGATCTGATCGTCGGCAACCTCGAAACACCCGTGACGGCACATTGCCAGCCGCGCGACGACAAATTGTGCCTGCGCGGCGACCCGGTTTATGCGCGCGCCCTGGCCGATGCGCGCGTGAGTCTACTCAATCTTGCCAATAATCACTGTATGGACTTTGGGGCCGAGGGGCTTGACGACACGATTCGGCATTTGCGTCATGCCGGAGTCCATTCGATCGGCGCGGGTGCCGATCTTCGGCAAGCCGGCGCTCCCGTGGTACTCGAGTCGAACGGTCTGCGGCTGGGTTTTCTGGCCGCCTGCGATCCGCTGACCAAGCCGGCGCCAGCCGCTACCGCCAGCAGACCCGGTGTCATGCCGTTGGATACGGATCTGCTGTTGCCGGCAATCGATGCACTCGAGCCAGACGTTGATCATGTTGTCTTGTTATTGCATTGGGGGCTGGAATACAGCCCGATGCCGACGCCCGAACAGGTTGCATTTGCCCATGCCGCCTGCGACCGAGGCGTTTCGGTGATCCTCGGTCACCACAGTCATTGCATTCAAGGCATTGAGCACTACAACGGCGCGATTATTGCGTACAGCCTCGCCAACCTGACCGACGACGCGGTAGACTGGCAGGGTACCACACGTCACTATCAAGCGCCGCTGACCGACGTGGACCGCGAATCTTTGCTGCTGCGTTTACGTTTTTTCAGAGAGCGGGTGGAAACTCTGGAGCCAGTGCCGTTATGGCTCGCCGCGGATGGGCGACCGACACTGGCCTGCGGCGATCGGGCAGCGAAAATTCTAACCCTGATCGCCGAGCGCACGGAACAGATCCGCAACACTCGGAATCTCAATGCCTACTGGGAGCACAGCGTCATCGAACGCAGGGTTTCGGCACCGTTGTTGTCCTGGTGGCAAGACGGTAACCTGTTGGACAAAATCAAGCGGTTTCGCCCTGGCCAAATCATTTCGGCCTGGCTGTTGTTAAGTACTTATCTCAAGGTCAAATGGTCCCGATCCAGTTCGCGTTGGCTGCTGTTCAACGAGCGCAACGATACCCGCCCGATGCCCGCGGTACGTGCGCCAAAAGACAACGACTGAGCAGTCATGAACTGAACGGTCCCGAATTTAGCATGCTTTAACCGAGCAGGTTTTTTGGCTCCACTGATCAGCATAATCGTCCCTGCCCATAACACGGCACCGTACATCGGCGCCTGTTTGGATAGTATCTTGGCGCAGCGTGGGCCGTTTCAGCTGGAGGTGGTCGTGGTCGATGATGGCTCCGATGACGACAGCGCGGCGATTGCCGCCGCCAAAGCCGGTGTACGCGTGTTACACCAGCGCAATGCAGGTCCGTCGGCGGCGCGCAATCGGGGTGTTGAATCCGCACGCGGGGACTATATCAGCTTTCTGGATAGCGACGACCTCTGGCCGCCGGGAAGCCTGCGGCATCGGGTTGAAGTGCTTGAAAAACATTCTAAAATCGATCTGGTTTTTGGTGACTGCGCGGTGTTTGACCATACCGGGAGCCGCATTGCATCCTTCTTTGCCGAAGCCAAGCTGGATGATGCCTTTTGGGGCGATGCATTGTTGGTCCGCGATCCTTACCCGAAGCTGTTTCGGCTCAACTATATCCCCACCGGCGCAGTTCTGATGCGCCCGGCATGCCTACGCTCGGCGGGTGGATTCAATGAGAACAGACGCCTGGTGGAAGACCTGGATCTCTGGCTGCGGCTTGCCCGGAATTGCCGTTTTGCCCATATCCCGGCGATCTGTCAACTTAAGCGCGAGCGCGGCGACGGTCTATCCGCCGACCGAGAGGCCATGGCGTTGGCCAATCTCGATGTGCTTAGCTGGCACTGGTCCCGCCACAAACGCGAACTGCTGAGCAAGGCAGTGCGCTTTCGACCCTATGCAGCCTACGAATATTGCCTGCTGGGAGATCATTGCCGGCGGCGAGGTCGCATTGACCAAGCGCGCCGGTGGTATTTGCGCGCACTGATCACCTGGCCTTCACCACGAGCGCTCTATCATTGGCTGCGCAGCCTAGCGCCGATACGCAAGCCTGCAGCCGGCCAATGAACTACAGCTTTACGACGGCCGACGGATTGCTTGGCTGTAAGGATTTAAGTTCCAGCGCATCAGCGCGACTACAGCACTGGCTCGGGCAAAGCGCGGGGCAAGTGCAATGCAGTGACGATGCATTGCAGATTTGGGTGTTCGGTACGCCGATTGGCGGCTTGACCCGAGTCAGCGACGACACCCTCTCATGCTGGCTGCTGGGTGATCTGTTTGTACCCTGGCCGCAACAGTTGAAAGCACGCGGTCGCGCCATCCTAAAGGCGTATCATGGCAAAGGCCATGGCTGGGTCTGGGATGCGAGCGGTCAATTCGCACTCGTCTTATGGGACAAACAACGGCAGGAATTGGCGCTGTACCGTGACGATACATCCGCCCGCACCCTGTACTATCACCAGTTGCCTGGTGGCGGTTTGATCTTTTCCGATCGGCTGGACCTACTCGCGCCCTGCCCGCTGTTGCCGCGCCGGCTGTCGCAGACAGGTTTGCACGAATATTTACGCTTTCTGGACATCTCTACGCCAAACACGATCTACGACGGCATCTTCTCGACCGAGCCCGGCCAGCTCCATGTGCACGGACGCCATGGTTTGCATGCCTATCCGCCGCCATGTCCGGACTCCGCAGAACCCATGCCGCAGACTCTGGAAACGGCTGCGCGGGAGTTCGATCAACGGCTTGCCGACGCGGTGGCAGCGCGCATCCACAGCGCCGACCGCCTGGTCGTTTTCCTCAGCGGTGGCGTCGATTCGGCTTATCTTTGTGCGCTTGCTGCACAAAGGGCCGCACACGGAGATCCTCTGCGTGTGCAGGCTTTGACTGTCGGTTTTGTCGAGCCACAACTCGATGAATCCAGCGTGGCCGAAGCGGTGGCCGCAGGGCTCGGTGTGCAGCACCGAGTGTTGCGCTTTTCCATGGCCGCCTACCGTAATGCCTTTGAGGAATTGGCAGCAAGCGCCGAGTATCCATTCGCAGACCCGGCCGCTGGCGCATCCCTGCTCGCTTTCCAACATGCCCGAGACCACGCCGACCTAGCCCTGGACGGAACCGGTGCGGATACCTTGTTCGGTATCATGCCGGCACGTCATCAACGCTTCGCCGTTCAGTATGCTGCAAGGCTGCCATATCGGTTGCGCCGGCTCCTAACCGCCCTGATGGCCATGCTGCCAGGCATTCGCGAGTATCGAGCGCTTTTCGAATTCGGCGATCCCGAGGAGGTATTGATCCGCTGGGGCGGCTGGTCTCGCCGCGAACTCATGGCTCTCTGCGGATGCCAGGTGCGGCTGGATCAAACCCGCTTCTATCGTCTCTTTCGCACCTATACGCGCGCCGCCCATTACCAGCGCTATAGCGCCCTGCTCGGCAATCTGCCGGATGATCGTCTGCATGTGGCGTCTCAGTTGACCGGATTGACCGTGCGCTACCCCTTCTTCGATCCTGGCGTTGGGCAACTGGTCCGCGCACTTGATCAAACGCTGTGCTACGCTGAGGGTGAGCACAAGCGAATACTCAAGCTGGGCTTGTCTTGGTATGTTCCCAAACATCTCTGGAATGTTCCAAAGCATGGCTTTAATTTTCCCTTTGACGCCTTGCTCGAGCACAGGGACCACGCGCTGGTGCACGAGTACTTGCGCGCCGATTACCTGCGCCGGCTTGGTTGCGCGAACAACGGCGAATTGGAGCGAGTCGTGCGCAACTTTATTCACGGAGATCGCAGCCAACGTTTTCGTGTTTGGGCGCTGGCGGTACTAACTGCCTGGCTGGTGCGGCATGACTTGTCGGCCTGATTGCAAGATTGATCGAGCCCTGGCCAATGTTGTTGGCTTGCAGAATCCTGTAGTATCGCATATCCGCCGATCGCTCTATTGGACTGACCCGCGAGTCTGCTGTTGAAACCCGTCCGTGTTTTGATGTTCGCGCGCTACCTCCCGCCGGAGTACAGTGGCGCAGCCGCGCAAGCCTTTTTACTGGCAGAGCGTTTGCGTGCACGCGGACATCATATTGAGTTCACCACTCATTCTTGGAGCGGCCAGCGCCGCGATTATGTAATCGAGGGCTTTGCGGTCACCGCGTTGCCGATGCGCGTTGCCGCGCGCCACCAGGAATTCAGCATTTGGCACAATCTGTTCAAACATCTCTGGCAACGTCGCCGGCATGTCGACATCCTGCATGGTCATGGCGCCTACTATATCCAAGGGATTCTTGGTCCTTTTGGCCAGCTCCTGGGCAAACCGTCGCTGGTCAAGGCCAGCATGTCGCAGAACGACCTGCTCAGTCTCACTTGCTCCACCATTGCACCAGTGCATCGACGCTTTCTAAAGCTTGTGGATGCCTATGTCGCCATTAGCGACGATCTGAACCGGGAATTTCTCGAAGTGGGGCTCGCCCCAGAGCGGATCTGGCAGATCCCCAATGGCGTTGATAGCGAACGCTTCCATCCGGTCGACCGGGAACAGCAGCGCCAAATCGGCGCAGAATTGGGACTGCCTGTCGATCGACCGATGGCGCTTTTTGTCGGCGTATTCGATCAGCGCAAGCGCATCGCCTGGCTGGTGCAGCAGTGGATCGCGAACCAAGGATTTGGCACCGGGGCACATCTGGTCGCGGTCGGACCCGTGAGCCGCGATAGCTATGGTAAGGCACTTAGCGATGAACTACATGCATATGCCCGGGGACACCCCGATCTGGTAACGATCCGAGACTTTACGCCACGAATCAAACTGTATTATCAGGCGGCTACGTTATTGGTTTTCCCATCGAGCAAGGAGGGCCTGCCTAACACGGTGTTGGAGGCCATGGCCTGTGGCTTGCCGTGCGTCGTTGCCCGGGCGCCAGGTTCTCGGCAGCTCGTCGAAGATGGCGTCAATGGAGCATTGTTCGCTGTGGATGATGCGGATGACCTTGCCCAGGCCCTGGGCAAGGTGATTGGCGAAGAATCCGTACTCGGAGCACGCAGCCGACAGATTGCGGTGGCAAAGTACGACATCGAGAAGGTCGCCGATCAGTACGAATGTCTCTACGACCAACTGCTGTCGACGCACGAGCGCTAGTAAGGCGATTGCCGGAGAGAAATAGACCAACTGGCGTCGGATTCTCGTTCGCCTTCGAAGCGGAAACTTGCCCATAGTCTCTCTATGGGCGGGTTGCCGCAACAAAGAAGACAAGCCAAGTGGTCTATTTCTCGACAGCAATCGCCTAAAGAAATCATTGGTTGTCGAATCGCTGCTCAGGCGATTGCCGGGGAGAAATCGCTTCATCCTCGGCACTGGCCGGCGCAAGCAGTCCCGGCTGCTGGAACGGCCGGCCGGACATTGCATCAATCCAGATCGTTCGCCAGGGATTGACATGTTGCGGGAGTGAGTTCGCTCTGATAGCCATATTCTTTATGATCGCTTCCCATCTGTACCGGGCTTCCTGCCTTGACCGCATCGACCATGGCTGCAGTCAGTTCGAAGCGAACGAAATGAACTGCGGAGGTCTTATCCCCAGTGCTGCGTGTCAGATCCTCGTCGGCAATGGCATAGACTTTTCGATGATCCGCGACCTGCACCCAGATCTTATGCTCAATGCCGACCAGTCGTACTAAGGCGTCGCGACGTTCATCGGCGTCATCGAACTCGATCATAAAAGTCGCCTTCCAGTTACTGCCATCCGGGATCAACGGATTATAGGCATCGAGTTCGTCCTGAATGCCGGCCGCGTCAAAAATGCGCTCGGCACGCAGCATCTCCTGAATCTGATAGTGCATGGTCAGGCGATCTTCGAAGTAGAGCGTTGCATGTGCGCCAATGGGCACCTGACGATCCTTCTTGTGCGCCATCACGCGAGCGCGAAACTCGCTGCGTTGCTCGGCATACTTCTCCAGACTGAATAAATCGTTGCGGGTCAGTAATAACATGATATGTCTCCGGTATTTGTTGGGTGAAGGGATCAGATGCCATAAGCAGCTCGAATCAGAGACAGCGGATGCTCCTGCTTACCATCCTGATTCAATGCGTGCGCGATGTGCGCGCCAGCCATGGGGCAATCGCTGCCGAAGTGATCTGCGTCGGCTTGCTGCACACGTTTTGCGACGGGCCCTACGATTTTCATCGATGCCGCGTGGAATTCCGTTTTGACCGCATAGGTTCCATCGTGGCCCGAGCAACGCTCAATGATCTCCACTGTCGTGTTTGGCACCAGGGCCAACAGTTCCCGGGTCTTCTGCCCGATGTTTTGCACCCGTTGATGACAGGATGCCTGATAGATGACTTTACCCAATGACTGCTTGAAAGCGGTATTCAGCTTGGCATGTTTGTGCCTGAGCATCAGGTATTCGAATGGATCGAAAAAGTGTTCTCTAACTGCTTGTACGTCGGCATCGTCTGGAAACATCAGCGGTAATTCCTGTTTGAACATCAGCACACAGGAGGGCACCGGTGCCACCAGATCCCAACCCTCGTCAACCAGCGCCTTGAGCAACGGGATATTCGCCTGTTTCGCCTTCTCCACCGCATTCAGATCGCCCAGTTCCAACTTGGGCATGCCGCAACATCGCTCCTTGAGCGCCAGCGTCACCGGGATCCGGTTATGCTCGAACACGGCAATCAGGTCCTCGCTGATGTCGGGTTCGTTGTAATTACCGTAACACGTGGCAAACAGCGCGACTTTCCCGGTCGTGGGACCGGCGGCCTCGGCGTGAAGGCCAGACTTGCACGAGCCTTTGCGGCGCCTGCGCAACGTATCGCTATGATATACGGGCAATCGCGCCCCATGCTCCACCCCCAGAGTCGCCTGCAACAGCTTGCGACCGGCACGCGCACTCAGCGTGGTATTGACCAGACCGCTGATTACCGGAATGCTCGCTAACGAGCCGACCAAATCGGTGCTGGTGAGGAGTTTGTCACGGGTTTTGACGTTCCTGGAGCGATAGTTCACTGCCTTGGCCCGCAGCATCAGATGCGGGAAGTCCAGACCCCACTCGTGTGGCGGAACATAGGGGCATTTGGTCATATAACATAGATCGCAGAGATAGCAGTGGTCGACAACCTTGAAAAAATCCTTCTTATCGACGCTGTCGATTTCCATGCTCTCCGATTCGTCCACCAAATCGAACAGGGTTGGAAACGCCTGACACAGGCTCACGCAGCGCCTGCAACCATGGCAGATATCAAAGACGCGCTCTAACTCCCGATTCAATGCATCTTGGTCGTAGAATTCAGTGCTGCGCCAATCCAGGGGATACCTTATGGGTGCTTCGAGACTGCCTTCGCGAGGAATGCTGGACATGTTTACGCCTTGTCGTACTGGGTTGTGTTGTGTAACGGATCTTGTCGTGTGCTGGCGCTGCGTTCAGCAGCCTGAAGCCAAGGCTTTTTGGCTCGAGGATTCGTGAGCCCCGCCGGCCATGGCTCGGGTTCTACTCAGCAAGGTAAAGAAGTCAAGAACAACAGTACTTTTGCAGCAATTCCCGCTGTGTACGAGCGGGATCGCCCGAGCGCGGCGCGAGCGTGTGTGGAAACCGCACAGGCGAACACAGGCTTCGCCACGAGACGACGCTGTTGTTCTGGCTGGCTGTTTGGTTACCCTCAAGACGTTCTTCAAGCACATTCGTTCACGGCCGTCGACTAGGAGGTGTCAGGCGGCAAGGGCAGCAGTGGCGGCTGGATAATGGAGCGATAGAGCGTGTCCCAATCGGGAATCAGGCAGAGATCGAAGCGCGCACGCAGTTTGCGCCACAAGCGCGTCTTGCTCTGCGCCGCCGTTAAGGCGGCCTGGAACAGCCGGCAGCCGCGCTGTTGGATCTGATCGATCAGAAACGCCAGCATCATCAGATGCATGAGCACGGTGCTGAGGTTGTTGTTGCCGTGACCGAAGTTGTGCTCGAAGTGATAGCCTTGGTTCTTGAGGGTGTTGAAGGTTTCGTTTTCGACTTTCCAGCGTGCGCGGGCTCCTCGCATCAGCGTCATGAGGTTGCTGTCATCAATGGTGAAATCGGTGACCCAGGAGAAGTGGGTGACCTTGCCGTCCGGGGTGTGTTCCCAGTACTCGAGGAAATTGACCTCGAGGTCGAAGTTGGACTCGTTCAGCGGTGCGCCGTTGAGATAGCGGAAACGGTGACGTACCCCCTCGGCGTCGGTGAACTCGACCTCGCGCGTCTCGGGCGTGGCGGCTACCCAATCGAACAAGTAGGTGTGATCGTTCTGCTTGGCGCCGAGGATGAAGCGCAGATCGAGTGCCTGCAACTGGCGGATGTGCGGGGCATTGGAAGCGAGGCCGTCTTCGACGACGATCAGCTTCAGATGCGGATGCGCGCGGCGCAGGTCCGCCAGCAGGCGCTTGGCGGCGTTGCGCTCGCAGTCATTCTTGCGCGCGCCGTCTTGCTTGAGGATCGGCTCGGGCGCCAGCGGGAACACCTCGCTGTGATCGGGGTGTACCAGCACCGCCCCGAGCATCTGGTGGTAGTAGGTGGTGGTGCCATTGCGGTGGTGCTTCTCCCCGCACTGCGGGCAATGCACGTTGGAGGAGGAGAAATACTCGGTGCCATCGAGTGAGAGCAGGTAATGGCCGTCAAGGTATTCAAACCCCTCCAGCCCCTTGCCGCGTTGCAGGTCTGCAAACAGCGCCTTGTACAGCGGGAGCAACTGGCTCGGATCGAATGCATCGAGACGTTCGCGAAAGCGCGTGTCGCTTGGTGCCCGTTCGATCCCGTAGAGCGCGTGCAGATTCGCCCGCGTGGTCTCTTCCCGACTGTCCTGCTCGAATTGCAGCAGCGAAGGATACTTCAGCCCGAACAACGCCAGTCCCGACATCAGATAATCGACCAGCGTAATCTTGCCATCGCACGGGTCGGGAATCTTCGCAAAAAACCGCCGCGCCTTGTTCAGCAGCCCGGCGGCGCTGAGTTGTTTGCGTGAAATCGGAGCACTCATCAACATCTGCCTCTCAGCCTCGAGTATGTGCGACATTATACCGATTCAGCCACGAAGTTTACGAAGAACTATTTTCGAAGCTTCGCCAACACGATGTTTTCAAAGCAGAATTTTTTTCATCGGGAATTGCTGGTACTTTTGCACCTTCAAGAGCCTAGTCCATGCTGCCGTCATCGTTCCAATGGCTGAAACAGATCAGTACAGTAGGTTTTGGCAATCAATACTCGCCCCTCGGCATGTGCCACAAACCAGGCACATCGACTCGCAGAACACCAATATCGCACGGTTACCCATTCGGCGCACGTTGCTTATCCAAGGTCGGGCCAAGGTCGGGAACTGACGAAACGTACAATTACCCGACCAGTCGTTGTTTCATTGGAGGCCGATGAGACTCCGATCACAACAGCCGGGGGGCTAAGAGATTACTCTTTAATCATGATCCCAAGCGGCGGGCTAGCTGGCATTGACGCATCAGTATCTACTGCCCGGCGCCCGTCCCATGACAACGAGACTCGACATGGCGCAGCAGCATACATCAGCTTTTCCGTTCGTGTGCACCAGCACAAGTGTGGGCGCTGAAACTGTAAGCACGGAACTAGAGAGGTTTCCGCATCGCTCCCCGTGCCTCGCCCGGCCACTTCAGGCATATAACGCAAGCTCAGACGTGGCGTTAGTTCCTGAACGGCTGGGCGCTCCGGCTGTTGCCTGGAGAGACCAATGCCGCGGTTTTACGTTGATCGAAATGATGGCGACCATGGCGATAGCCATGGTGTTGATGACAATGGCCGTGCCGAACTTTGTGCCCATTATTAACGATAATAGGCTGGCCGTGCAGGCTAACGACCTGGTGGCAGCGCTGGCCCTGGCCCGCAGCCAGGCCTACAGCCGCCGCTGCAATGTTGTCGTCTGTAAGAGCAGTGACCAGGAGAACTGCAGCACCAACCAGGTAGTCGAGTGGGAAGATGGCTGGATCGTCTTTGTCGACCAAAACAACAATAGAACCAAACAAGACAACGAGATCATCTTACGCAGATCCAGCGGACTGCATGGCGAAAATACCTTGCGTCCGGATGCTGTCTTTTCGAACTACATCGCCTTTGTGGCGGATGGACGCAGCATTGGCAACGGCAGCACGGAGCCGCCAACCCAGGGACGTTTCACGCTGTGCGATTCGCGTGGTGCCGAGCATGCGCGCGTGGTTGAGATTTCGCCGATCGGCCGTGCGCGGGCTGACCCGGATGCGATTGGCACCTGTCCGCAAAACTAGCGGCCCGGATCCCAGAGCAGGCCAGATCCGCGCCAAGTCCAAGATGCATTCAATATCATGACCGGCTATCGAGTAACTGGCTTTTCGATGCTTGAAACCATGGTGGCTGCGATGGTGTTCGCATTCGGCGCCATCGGCGCGACCGGCATGCAGATTCTGGCCACTGAGGCAAACCATGAGGCCATGTATCGCACCCGGGCCGTCTATCTCGCCACCGACCTGATTGAAAGGCTGCGCGACAATCCGGAGGGACTGGAGACCTACGACAGCTCCGCGGACAACCTTTGGCGGATCGTTGGCAGCCACAGCATCAGCAAGGAGCCGGAACCGGATTGCGTCAGCACCTCTTGTACACCGCAGCAACTCGCGACACACGACCTCTGGGCATGGGAGCAAGTGCTTGACGGCAAAGACGTATACCGCGAAGGCGTAAGCGCCACGGGCGGGCTACCCAGCCCGACAGGCTGCATTCGTTACCTCGGCGACGGTCAGGTCGAACTGGCAATCGCATGGTTTGGCCGACGCAGCATGTCGAATGCAATCTTAGCCACGAGCTGCACGGTAGCGGATCGTTATGGCAATCAAGATGAATATCGCCGAGTGTTATATCTGCGTACCTACCTATCACAATGAAGCTCGCAAACCGACATCGTCCGTTTTATTCCCGGCGCGTGAAAGAACGCCCACCAACGCGAGGCTTCTCGATCGCTGAGATACTGGTTGCGGTGGCGCTTGGATTGCTCGTACTGGTTGGCATTGTCGGCCTGTTTGTTACCAATAAGCGAGTTTATTCCAATACGGTGCAAACTTCCGAGTTACAAGAAAACGGACGGTTCGCAATAGAGTACCTGTTGCAGGACTTGCGTCACGCTTATTTTTTTGGCGAAAAGCATTACGACACCATCGAAACCGACGCTGATCCAAGCGCCCCGAAAAACGCGGATGTCTATGAAGATGCGGATTATCATAACTGCGACGGACCGGACGCGATCTACATCTTCAATGATAAGTCGGCTCCAGTCTCGGCGCCGGTGCGTGGTGTCGCAAGGTTGCCCCTAGCGTATAACAATACGACATCGGAAGCGATTGGCTGCATCAGCGACGCGGCGACCAAGCCTGATATTCCATCCGATATCCTGATACTCAAATCGGTCAAAAGCAGACCTCTTGATCGTATCGAAGATTTGACCTATGGCACCGTCTACATTGCGTCCAATCGTTCCAGCGGCGTAATGCGACTGTATACCGCTGGCACGGTCATGCCATCGAACTCCGAAAGTTGTACCGGCCGAGCAGAAGAATGCTTGCCCTATGGCTCGTATTGGCCCTATCACTTTGCTGCCTATTATGTACGTGATCCCGGTGGTAATGCTCCATTCATGCTTGCGCGTAAGATCATGCAATGGGACGATGGCCAGGGTATGAAGGTGGTCACCCAAGACCTGATCGAAGGCGTTGAAGGCATGCGCTTCCTGTATGGCATCGAAGGCGACAATGGGGTGCTGACATTTCAGACTGCGGATAATGTGACAAATTGGGCCGATGTGGTTGCGGTCAGGCTTTACCTATTGCTAAGCACATTAGAACCAGACGCCAGCTATAGAGATGAAAACAGCTATACGATGGGAGATACGACCGTCACCTCGACGCGAGGGTCGCATTATCGCCGTATTCTTCTGACCACAACCGTCATGTTACGCAACCAACCCATGGGCGATTCCTGAGCATCGACGATGAACATCCAGCCACATGCTGTACATGGGGCGCCGAGGACGCGCTTGCGGGGAGTCGCCTTGGTGATCAGCCTGATCATCCTGTTTGTGCTGGCGCTCCTCGGCGTATCGACAATGAGCACGACAACCATGCAACTGCGCATTGCAAGCGATACGGAAATGCAGGCACGATCGTTCCAAGCGGCGGAAGCCGGTGTGGCTGCCGCGATGACCCTGGCTTTTGACGACCCCGGCATGCTGATCTTCGAAGACGACAGCGCGGTGGTGAATTTTGCCGCTATGGATCCGAATCCATTGAGTCACATGGGGCAGGATATCCCGGCGGTTACCGTGGTTGTGTCCGGTGACCGGGTAGGCAGCTGCGAACGCTCCGAGCGGGCATCCAGCAGCGATATCATCGGCTGTAGTGCGTTCGATCTTGTCAGCACCCATGCATCCGGAGGCGCCGATGTCGCCCGGAATGCGGCGACAACCACGCTGCGCCTCGGCATCTCACAACAGATTATCGCCGAGAATTGAAATGACCGTTGCCTGATCAATTTGTATTTCAAGCGCAGTTCGGTCACCCGGCGCTTGTCTGTTCTACGCTGCCCCATGGGTAGACCAGCACAAGGGTCCACGTGCGTCGACCACCGCGCTTGTTGGCTTCCCGCTCGGCATTGTTGACCGAGGTATGCCCCGATGACAAAACCTGTCTCTCTTCTCCTTACCCAGGGCAAACGCATCTAAATTTCCCATTTTAGGCCGCCTGTAGGACATCTAGTAACTGCTCAAGATAATCTGTATCCCAGCCGGCACGGAGTCGCTTTAATTTAATGCTTTTCTTTGAGGTCGTATCTTTCCTGAGAATATTGAGTGCAATGTGCCGTAGGATGGAATAGTTTTCAGGTGCATGACCTTTTCGCGTTCGATTGGCATCTTCGGAAAAGGACACATCCAGAACCCAATGCAGTGAATTCTCAATTCCCCAATGAGAGCGAACCGCTTGGGCAAATCGTTTAACATCGCCTGACAGGCTGGCAATGAAATAGCGCCGGTCCGTGGTTACTTTTTTTCCATCATCTCGAATCGACTCTACCATCCCGATACCCCGGAAACCTTTCCATTGTTCGGCGTAATGCCCTAAGGAATGATCAGTGAAATAATAATACCGACGCGTCTCCAGGCGACCATGGTTTTTCTCTTTCGTTTCAAGAAAAACACTCGCATCCCGGCAGCATTGGTCGAGATCGACCGATTCGAACCAAGCGATGACATCTTGATGAAAAGTGCTCTGGTTGCCTTTCAATGAAAATACCCAATCTGCTTGTTTTTCAACAATTTTCTCCGCAATCTTCTTTTGGCATCCCATCGCGTCGATACTGACTACACAGCCTTTGATCTCCAGTAAATCCAACAATTTCGGTATCGCTGTAATTTCATTTGATTTTTCTTCGGTCTTGAGTTGACCCAATACGAGCGATGAGTGACAAGCCCACGCACTCACCATGTGAATTGCCTTATTTCCATTAGCTCTATCATGCGATCTGCGCACCGTTTTCCCATCGATCGGTATAATATCCCCATCAAACTTCGGCTCTATCGACTTCACCCAGGAGATGAAACAGGTTCGGAATTGATCGGGGTCAATACGGGCAAATACACGATTGAACGTGTCATGCGAGGGAATCCCATTGGGCAATTCCAAAAACTTCCGTAACCACTGTTCATGGGTTTGACCAAACTCCTCCATCGCATCCCAGCTCTCTCCCATACATAACGTCGAACAAATCGCTATCGTTATGATATCAGCCAGCTTATGCCTTTTTGTCCTGTCGATACGGGGGTCGTTCAGATCGGAAAAATGACCGGCGATTGTCGTATCTTTTTCCTCTTCATTTATAGGTCTGATCATTCCCATTTTAATAACCCTCTATTAAATCATATGATCTTCAATTTTCGCCATCATAACACATTGTTTTCTAAATATTTTTAGATGCGTTTGCCCTGTCTCCTTACCCTAGGTCTCGCACTGGCCATGCTGTTCCCGGTTGCAGTTGCCGACGACACAGAGATCTTTCTGACTCAATTCAGCGGTACTGGAGCCAGCAGCGGTCGACCCAAAGTTTTAATTGTGTTTGATAATTCCGGCAGCATGCGCAACGGGGTGCCGCAATCCAAACCGGATTACGACCCGAATATCGATTGGAGCGACCGTAACGTCTATCCAGGAGCTCCGATCAACTTCCGACAGGACAGAATCTATTGGTCGTTCGATGGCACACCACCCATTATCGATACGGATCGATACGTACCGACCACGTCCAACCGATGCCAGACATCAATCACACCCCTGGGGGTGACCGGCCGATATACCGATTTCCTCCGGGTTTGGCGTGAAGGGATCGGTATAATTGAAACGGAATCGGTGTCGGAATGCGAATGTCAGTATCGTTATTATTACGATAATAGTTGGCGTCGGTCATATTGGCAAATCGGTGAAAACGACTGTCAAAGTCGCGATTATTGGAAGGTCAGCTACAGATGGCAGTGCACCATCACCGAAAAAGATGTGTATGGCGAAATCGATATTTGGCGAACTGTCGAGGATAACAATGACACCCGCAATACAACGCATTTGGAATGTGCCGCAGACATCGATAATGAAGACCCATCCAATCCGAATACCGACGACGGTTGGGCAGTCGACCGAAATGGGCCATTCCAGGACAATCGTGCAGGCGACCCCTGGGATACCTGGGAAAAGCGACATGATAGCGAACTTCTGCGCACCCTGTTTACCGGCAATTATCTTGCCTGGTACTACAACGATGATCTTGTCGAGAATCGGAGCAAAATGGAGATTGCCCAGGATGTTGTCACCGAATTGGTCACAAACAATCCGCAGATCGATTTTGGATTGATGCTGTTTAATTATAATGACGGAAATAATAGGAACGGCGGTCGCGTCGTACGACATCTGTCGCGGATGGACGAAGACGATCGCAACAGCCTCGTCCAACTGATCGATTCTCTGACACCTGAGACCTGGACTCCGCTCTGCGAAACCTTCTATGAAGCCTATCGTTACATTGCTAAACCTGGAAATAATTCGCAAACGGTCTATTTTGGCAACGATGACAGCAGCCGTGTGCCATATCGGGACGCGTGCGCGGAGTGGGATAACGGTACAAGTTGCACCCTGGACGGAACCTATAATTCGCCGATGGGAGATTGCGAAAACATCTACACCATCGTCATGACGGATGGCAGGCCCACCTATGATACCGATGCCAATTATTTGGCTCGAAGCTTACCCGGTATCTCCAGCTGTGGCCGATACGAATTCGACAGCAATCAGGGCACCTTGGAAAACTGCATGCCGATGCTGGCCAAATACATGTTCGAGACCGATCTCGATGGACAGTGGGAAAATGGAAATCAACGCGCGGTTACCTACACGATCGGCTTTTTGACGGACCAGGCACTGTTGAGCGATACCGCGGAGTTTGGTGGCGGAACCTATTATACTGCCTACAATGCCCACGAGCTGGCCGATGCCTTTCAGGCCACATTGACGGAAATCCTGTCCAGCAACACCTCGTTTGCCGCACCCGCGGTGGCCGTGGATGCCTATAACCGAACCAAGAGCTTGAAGGCCGAGTACATCGCGATGTTTCGGCCCATGTCGCGCCCGCGCTGGCCGGGAAATCTGAAAAAACTGGAAATGCGCAATATTGGCGACGGCTTCGAGGTGGTGGTGGATAAGCTGGGTGTGCGGGCGGTCGACCCGGTAACCGGAAATATAAAGGATACCGCAACCACATTCTGGACCACACTGGGCGTAGACGGCATGGAGGTCGACGAGGGCGGGGCGGGCGAACGCTTGATCCTGCGCGACCCAAGAACCCGAACATTACTGACCAACACCGGCGACCTGAATACCCTGGAAACCTTTGATACCAACAACGACGCATTGACTGAAGCTATGTTCGGTGCCGCGGACTCCAGCACCCGCGATCGCTACATCGACTGGATGCGAGGGATTGATGTACAGGATGAGGACAGTGATGACGATCGCACCGATACGCGTCCCTGGATCATCGGCGATGTGATGCATTCGACCCCCGAGGCAATTAATTTCGGCAATCCCGATGATCCGAATTCTCCTGATGTTCGCGTCGTCTTTGGCACCAACGCCGGCTTCCTGCATATGATCGAAAGCGATACCGGGGATGAAAGCTGGGCCTTTTTCCCCAAGGAATTGGCCCCGATCGTGCGCATCCTTTACGACAACGATCCCGCGGATGTGCATCCCTACGGCGTCGACGGAGCGCCAGCGGTTTGGATAGAAGATCAAAACGGCGACGGCGATATCGTTGCCGACGACGGCGATCGTGTCTATCTCTACTTTGGCTTGCGTCGTGGAAGTGTGGATGCCGAGCGGCTTGGGGGCGCCTATTTCGCGCTTGACATCAGCGATCCGGATCAGCCAGCCAGTTTGTGGCAGATCGATCAAACCGACTTGCCGGAGCTTGGCCAGAGCTGGTCCAAACCAGCGCCGACGCGTGTGCCTGGATATGCCAACCCAGTGGTTATCATCGGCGCCGGCTACGATACCAACAAGGATGACCTGGGTGTTGGCACCAGCGACCTGGCCGGCCGGGGCATCTATGTATTAGACGCTCTTAATGGAAGCTTGGTGTGGGGTATAACGCCGGGTGCCAGCAGCGACACGAACCTGGAGGAAACCGGTCTGCAGGACTCTGTTCCAATGCCGGTGACGACGCTCGACAGCAATGGCGATCATGTGACCGATCGCATCTATTTTGCCGACACCGGGGGGAACGTTTGGCGTGTCGATCTCATCGATGATAATCCGAATAACTGGTCGATTTTCAAATTCGCTTCCCTGGGTGGCAACACGCAGGCCAATGACCGGCGTTTTACGGATCGGATCGATGTTGTCATCACCAGATACAGCGGCCTATCTTATGACGCCCTGCTGCTTGGCAGCGGGAATCGCGCACACCCACTGGAGCGGAATGTGAATGACCGTTTTTACATGCTGCGCGATTTCGATACCCAGAGTTTGCTGCATGTGCCGGACGATGGCGACCCTGATACCAATGCTTGCAATAACCCGGATCTCAATCCAGATTTACTGCCCTGCACGGAGATACCGCCGGTGATCACCGAGAACGAACTGTTCGATGCCACCGCAAATCTGATTCAGGATGGCAGCGACGATCAAAAAACCGCGGCGCGCGCGCAATTGGCCTCATCGCAGACCAAGGGTTGGTTCATCACGTTAGAAAAAACGGGAGAGAAGAACCTCTCACGTGCGATCACATTGCAAGGCCGTGTGTTTTTTACCACTTTTGTGCCGTCCGATCCTCTCGACCCGGAATTCGAGTATGTATGCCGACCGCGGGAGGGCACAGGCTTCCTCTACGCTGTTGGATTGCACGATGCGATTGCAATGTATGATTGGTCGGCACCCTTTGATAACGCCTTGAACAAGACCGACCGCAGCAAAGCGATCAAGGATCATATCCCCGACTACCCGGTAGCCTACTTTGGCGATGCCGAGATCGGTCTGGTTGGCGTCGGTGCCGGTACCGATGGCTCGGGCATTGAGCGTACCGAATTGTCGCTTTCCCCGAAGCCGGTCTACTGGATGGAGGAGGAAGACTAATGGATCGGTTTGTGCCTTCTCCCGTCCTTTGCCATCGCCACACAGGATCTCGCAGCAATCGACAGTTTGACACCCGATAACCAGATTCAAACCAATGCAAGACAATCATCATCATGGCATCCTTGTTCGCCCCGATGGCAGCGGCGCTGATGATCGTTGCCGCCAGCCCATTATTTGCACAACTATCCACCGCGACACCGGAGTACAAATGTTACGCCAGCATGATGGATAACACACGCACCGTGTTATTTTTCTACCAACAAGGCAACCTCCCGGAGCGCTTCTCCGACCAGGCAAACATTGCTCGAGCGGACATCCCGGATTCCATGCGCAAACAGTTGGTCATGGTGCATGAATGCGTGCTGCGGCAATTGGAGTTCTCCGATCCGGCCGCTGGCGAGCTTGAAGCGATGTTGCCACAATGACCAGCAATAACATTGCAGTGAACGAATCCCAGCGCAGGCTCAGCTATTGGCATGACGGCCCAACGATGGCCTTGTCCCGACCGTTGCGGCGGATCTGTATCCAGGTTACGCTGAAGCGCTCCATGGCGTTCTCTCGGCAATCCCCGGTTCGAGGACTCCTAAAGCCCAGCTTGGCTGCCGGCTTCACAATCACGGAACTACTGATTGCCGTGGCGATCCTGAGCATTTTGATCGCGGTGGCGCTGCCCAGCTATCAAAGCCATATGTTGAAGGCTCGCCGCAATGAAGGACAATCGCTATTATTGGACGTCGCCGCACGCCAGGAGCAGTATTACGGCGACAACAGAACTTTTACCGAGGACATGACGCAGCTCGGCTATGCGGCCGATCCGGTGATCAGCGAGAACGGAAATTATGCCATCGACGCGGTGGCGGGAACGACCAACTCAATTGCCACCAGTTTTCTGGCCACCGCAACCCGGATCGGCAAGCAACTTTATGACACTGCTTGCGGCGATTTCACCATCGATTCCGATGGTCGTACTCGAGTCGTCAACTATGCGGGCTATGACAGCGATCCGCCCGCGGATGCGCCGATCAATTGTTGGTGATTTGGTGCATCTATGCGACCATTTCCGAAGCCCCTGCTGTTTGATATTCATGCTTCAGCCTCGGTATCGACGGCAGGCCAATCATTGAACCAGCAGTCCAGCCGGCGGTCGAGCGGTTGCATGCAAGCTCCGCACGCTTCGGTGCGGATCGATAAGCATGGGATCGCAGGTCAAGCCATCCCTTGCAACCCAAGGCTATATAAGGATAGAGTAATACTCTTCGCCAAGCTTTCCCGAATTCGCAGAAACTTCAGCGGTACCATCATGAACGAGATTCAACGCACGATGCGCTCCATCATCCAGCGCATCGCCACCGGCCCGGAACTATCAAAAGATATCTCGCTGGAAGAGGCGCGGATCGGTATGCAAGCCATCCTCGACGCGGAGGTCGATCCGGTGCAGGCCGGCATCTTTATGATTGCATTGCGCATGAAGCGCGAGACCGATGACGAGCAGCGCGGTGTGTTGGATGCAGCACGCGCAGCCACCCAGCACGTAGTCGCCGAGGTGGACGACGTAGTGGACATCGCCGATCCCTACGATGGATACAATCGTTGTCTGCCGGCATCCCCATTTTTGCCATTGGTGTTGGCCGAATGTGGCGTACCAGCCGTAAGCCATGGCCTGAATGAAGTGGGGCCGAAGTTCGGCGTCACCCATCGACACGTGCTGCAGGCGGCTGGCATCAATGTGGATCTGTCGCCAGAGGATGCCGCGGCGCGCCTGTCGAACCCGGACATTGGCTGGACCTATGTCGATCAGCGCGCCTTCGCGCCCAAACTGCACAATCTTGTGCCGTTGCGCGGCACCGTCGTCAAGCGCCAGGTTCTGACCACGGTGGAAGTGCTGTTACGCCCGATCCACGGTCGCAAGAAAACGCATCTCGTGACCGGCTATGTGCACAAGCCCTATCCGCGGATCTACGCCCTACTGGCCCGGCACGCGGGGTTCGACTCGGCATTGCTGGTGCGTGGCGTCGAGGGGGGCGTGGTGCCATCCTTGCGTCAAACCGGAGTTTGCTTCAATTACCAACACCTGAGCGAGGAACAATCCTTCGACATCGATCCCGTCGCTATCGGCATCGAGCAGAATATACGTGCGGTTCCGCTGCCGGATGATCTACCCACGACCAATCGGCCGGGAGATGACATCGCCGTCGCCGTTGACGTTCAGGCCACTGCCGCGGCTGCTGCGCAGGCCGGCATGGCCGCGCTCAAGGGTACCCGTGGGCCGAGCTACGACAGCCTGGTGTTTGCTGGTGCGCTGGTGCTTTGGCATCTGGGCCGGGAGAGCACATTGCAGGCTGGCGCCGACCGCATTCGCGCGGCATTGGACTCGGGTGCCGCAGCCCAGCGACTGCAATGAGGTAATGCAACAATGGACAAACCTTTTGTTGCGGTGGCCACTGTCGATGAAATCGCGACCGGCAAATTCGTCAAAGTCGAAGTCGACCGACGCGACTTCATCATTGCCCGCGTTGATGATAATTATTATGCGGTTGAAGACAACTGCAGCCACGAGGACTATCCGCTGTCCTACGGTTGCCTGGACGGCAAGCGCATTAAATGTTCGTTACACGGCAGCCGTTTCAGCCTTGAAACCGGTATTCCGGAGGACGAACCGGCAGATCAACCCATTGCCACCTATCGGGTACAAGTTGCCGATGGCAAAATCTGGCTTGACCCGAGCAGGCCGTTAACGAGTTAGCGCAATAACTCGCTCAGCGGTGAATGGGTATATGCCGGTCGTCAACCGCATCCGGCTCCTGCATTGATGCAGCCAATGAAGCCAAGAGAGCCTCTTCATCAGCGGCGGGATGTTCCTGCTTTGCAATCCGGGTAATCTGCACCTCGGCGGCATTGATCGCTTTGAGCAAGCCTTGGCGAATCTCGGTGAGTTCATAGTGATCTTTAAGCTCCAGCTCGATCAGTGGCAATCCGGCGGTTGCACAGATAGTCTTGATTCCAGCTAGGTTCTTCCGCCTGGCCTTTGCATGCGGCTCCCTGCTCGCCAATACCGCGCACAAGGGATAACCATCCACTGCTGAGCAGATCAGAAAGTCCAGCACTTTACCCAGCAATTGACCCATGGCTTTGCGCTCCTGGCGCCATCCCAGGTCCGGCTCAGGCTGTACTACCTGCGACAAATTCACCTTGACCAATACGCGAAAGTTGTCGCCTACGGCCTCTTCGATGGTTGCAAGACACAGCCGCTCTTCAACAGATAGGAAGATCTCGCGGCGTTCGAATGGAAGCGTCGCGGCACCGATCTGAAGCGCACGTAGGCCGCTTAACAGCAAATGCGCAATCATTAAACCGGCCATAAAAACAAGCAAATAGAAAGGTTGCAATGGGCGGCTCCGACAGTAGGGAGAGTAGGGCAGATGGCTTCCAATTTTAGCCGCAAATGGGCTTGAGTGCTAAGACTGTGCAAATAGTCGAGCCTTATGCTCAGGGTGCCGCGCCCAAGGAGAGGTCTATATTCTTGGTCGGGATCGGGATCGACAATTCCGCATTTACAAACCCATGGTTTTTGGCTCGAAACGCCAACATCAACGGCGGTTCCGGTCTCCGCGAGTGCTTGTATTGTCTTGCTGCGCCGACTCCTGCCCTCTATGTTGATCGGCAGTTCCAAATAATACGCCGGCGATTTTGTGCGCTAAAAATTTCTAAACAACTGAATACATGAGTATAGTATTTAGGATTTAGAATTGCTGCCCATTGACGGCGGTCGCCCTATTTGCCCCATCTGGTGGCGCCTTGCCTAATGCGCGTTTGGCTGGCTTGCGTGGTTCGTCCGCCGTGATCCACCGACCTGTTGTAGAAGCAGCAACAACAGCGTATCGTGCAGCGAGCGTCAATGCGACCTGCTTTTCACCCATTGTTTCACTGCCCCAGGTTTCTTTTACTCCATGCTCGAGGTTGCGGCCTTAGCTTGTCGACGTGGCGACCGGCGTCTGTTCGTGGATCTTAGCTTTACGCTCGAGCCGCAGACCTTACTCCACGTGCGCGGGCGCAACGGTAGCGGTAAGACGACGCTACTGCGTGTATTGTGCGGACTGTTACGACCAGATTTGGGTACCATTCGCTGGCGTGGGCAGGATATTGATCAATTGGCCGAAGACTATCGGCGCGATCTGCTCTACTTCGGGCATCTGAATGGCATTAAAGGGGATCTGACCGGCTTGGAGAATCTGCGCATCGCGGCTGTTCTCGATCAGGATCCGGTCGACAACCGGGAGATCTTCCAGGCGCTGCACCGCATTGGGCTCGATGGTTTCGAAGACCTGCCCACTCGCATGCTGTCTCAGGGACAAAAAAAGCGGGTTGCCCTGGCGCGCCTGATGCTGAGCAAGGCGCCACTGTGGATCTTGGATGAGCCCTTCACCGCGTTGGACACCGATGCCGTGGAATTACTGCAGCAATTGATCGCGGATCGGGTCGCGGCCGGAGGGGCGGTCGTACTGACCACCCACCAGCAGGTTGCCTTGACGCGTGGTGCAATCCAGCGCCTGACACTGGGCCTTGATGACACCGCGTCCTGTGCTTGAGCTGCTGACATGTTGAGAGTATTTGCCTGCATTCTCTATCGCGATCTGACGCTCGCGCTACGTCGACGCACCGACGTGCTCACGACATTATTCTTTTTCATTATCGTTGTCAGCCTATTCCCTCTCGGCGTCGGCAGCGAGCGCGAGACCTTGCGCCAGCTTGGCCCTGGCGTGGTCTGGGTGGCAGCATTGCTCGCCTCGATGCTGGCGCTGGAACGCTTGTTTGCGGCAGACTTCGACGATGGCACCTTGGAGCAGATGCTGCTCACCGGCCAGCCATTGTCGCTGTTAGTGCTTGCCAAGGTGCTGGCCCACTGGCTGCTGACCGGTCTGCCGCTGGTGATCGTCGCGCCCTTGGTGGCGATGCAATATCACCTGACTGACGCCGCTGTTTGGGTCATGATGGCATCGCTAGCGATCGGCACCCCCATTCTGAGCTTGCTCGGAGCCATTGGCGCCGCGCTGACGCTAGGCTTGCGCGGCGGAGGTATCCTGCTGTCATTGTTGATTCTTCCGCTGTACATTCCCGTGTTGGTTTATGGATCGGGCGCCGTGAGCGTCAGCATGATCGAAATTGCCGATATCCAGCCCTACTTTTCGTTGCTTGGAGCCTTTCTGCTTGTCGCATTGATTTTTGCACCGCTTGCCTCGGCAGCAGCATTGCATATTTCGATTGAGTGACGACAACCATCCTGGTTCACCCTAGGCTGTTTTTATTCGCCTTTCAGAACAACATAGAATCTATTCCATCGGGCTTGAGATACAGCCGATTCAAACGCGATAAGACGCGCTATACTGTTTGGCTCGATCAAGATCATTAAGATGCACTGGTTCAAATTCGCCTCTCCTAACACCTTCTACCCGCTTGCCGGTCGCCTCCTGCCTTGGCTTGCCGGTGCGGCATTGCTGTTGATCCTGTTCTCGCTCTACTGGGGCTTTTTCGAAACGCCGGAGCGCCTCGGCGGCAGCAACCCGCAAAAGGAGTATTACCGCATTATCGTTATCCATGTGCCGGCGGCCTGGATGTCCATGTGGTTATATCTGGTACTTGCGGCCTGGTCCGCCATCGGTCTGGTGTTCAATACCCGACTCAGTTTCATGATGGCTAACGCAATCGCCCCCACCGGCGCAATTTTTACCTTCATCGCCTTGTGGACCGGCGCTTTCTGGGGGCGGCCGAGCTGGGGCACCTACTGGGATTGGGATCCGCGCCTCACTTCAGAATTGATTCTATTCTTTCTTTACATCGGCTACATCGCGTTGCACTCGGCCATTGACGACACCCGCCGCGCGGACCGTGCCGCGGCATTGTTGGCCATCGTCGGCCTGGTGATGCTGCCGGTCATTTTCTGGTCCATCAATTGCCCAGATCCGAACCAGTGCGCGGCATTGCACCAACGCTCGTCATTGTCGAAGATCGAGAGCAATATCCTGGCCGCAATGCTGACCATGACCCTGGGGTTCTGGCTGTACTCCTTTGCAACAGCATTTTCGCGATTGCGCGGCATCATTTTGATGCGCGAGGCGGACAGCACCTGGGTACGGGACATCATCGCCCAGGAGGCACCTGCCCGGGAGGAACCCGTATAATGGCCAGCATGATCGAGTCCGGCATCGAATTCTTCCGCCAGGGCGGCTATGCTTTTTACGTCTGGAGTGCGTTCGGGCTGACCTTTGTGCTGTTGATCGCCGAGACTCTGCAATTACGCCAAAATCGTAGAACCATTTTGTCTCGCATCGGTCGATTAGTGCAGTTGCGTAACTCACACACCGGGATGGCTGACATCCCATCTACCAGAGTCAATGCCAGCGATGATTCAGCCGCGAGGCAGCCCGCGGCCGATTCCGCGAACCGATCTGGAAAACAATCTCCGAGAGCTTGAACATGAGAGCAAGACAAAAACGTATGCTGTTCGTTGGCACTGCCATAGTCGGTGTCGGTATTGCCGCGGCCCTAGCGCTTAACGCATTGCAGAGTAACATCGCATACTTTTTCAGTCCGAGCCAGGTAATGGCCAGTGAACATCCTCAGGACGCAGTATTTCGAGTGGGCGGACTAGTAGTCAAGGATTCATTACAGCGCCAGCCGGATGGTTTGACCGTACGCTTCGATGTCACCGATAATGCGGCCATCGTACCCATCGTCTACACCGGCATCTTGCCCGACCTGTTCAGCGAGGGCCAGGGTGTGGTCGCTAAGGGGCGTATCGGTGAGAACGGCACCTTCCGCGCTGACGAAGTGCTAGCCAAACATGACGAATCGTACATGCCGCCAGAGGTAGCTGATACGCTGAAAACCGCCCATGTGGATGGCGCGGTCGAGGCGACTGCCTCATCCCTGCAAGGGGAGAAAATCAGCCAATGATCCCCGAACTCGGACAGGTCGCGCTCATCCTGGCGTTGCTTCTGGCAATCGCTCAGGCGTCTCTCCCCCTGGCTGGCTCATTATCCGGCAACCGGCCCTGGATGCATATGGCGCGACCGCTGGCCTACGGACAATTCACCTTTCTGATTCTCGCCTTTGCCTGTCTGGTACAGGCTTTCCTGACCAGCGACTTTTCTGTGCTCTATGTCGCCCAACAGTCCAACACCCTGTTGCCGGTCATATATAAGATCTCGGCGGTATGGGGAGGGCACGAGGGTTCTCTACTGCTGTGGGTGCTGTTTATGGCGGCCTGGGGCGCCGCGCTTGCCCTATTCAGTAAAAACCTGCCGCTCAAGGTAATTGCACAAGTGCTCTCGGTGCAGGGAATGATCGCCATCGGTTTCCTGCTCTTCATGCTGCTCACATCCGGTCCGTTCGAACGCCTGTTTCCGGTTCCTCCAGAAGGCCGGGATTTGAACCCACTGCTGCAGGACTTCGGGCTCGCCATTCACCCGCCCATGCTCTACATGGGCTATGTTGGATTTTCGGTTGCCTTCGCCTTCGCCATCGCCGCGCTGATCGGTGGCCGTCTGGATGCCGCTTGGGCGCGCTGGTCGCGACCCTGGACCACGGTCGCCTGGGTATTCTTGACCATCGGTATCGCACTTGGCTCCTGGTGGGCCTACTATGAGCTCGGCTGGGGCGGCTGGTGGTTTTGGGATCCGGTCGAAAACGCCTCATTGATGCCCTGGCTAGTGGGCACCGCACTGATCCATTCCCTGGCGGTGACCGAAAAGCGCGGCGCATTCAAGAGCTGGACCGTGCTATTGGCCATTTTTGCTTTCTCTCTCAGCCTGCTCGGAACCTTCCTAGTGCGCTCTGGCGTGCTCACTTCAGTGCATGCCTTCGCCACCGATCCCGAGCGTGGTCTCTTTATTCTGATCTTCTTATGCATTGTGATCGGTGGCTCCCTGGCACTCTATGCCTGGCGCGCCCCCGAGGTTTCCGGTGGCGGACGCTTTGACATGATTTCCCGTGAAAGCGCATTACTGGGTAACAACCTGCTATTTGTTGCCTTTACTGTGTTGGTCTTATTCGGCACCCTGGCACCACTGATCTATGAAGCCTTCGACTGGGGAAAGATCTCGGTTGGTTTTCCCTGGTTCAATAAAATGTTCATCGCCCTGGCACCCTTTCTAGCCTTGCTGCTCGGCCTTGGTCCAGCCCTGCGCTGGAAACATGACGAGCCGGCGCGCATCGTGAAAATGCTGTGGATTGCCTTCGCCCTGAGCATGCTGGTTTTAGCGCTTTCGGCACTACCGATCTTCAGCGGCGGGCATCTCTGGGTGCCCATCGGCCTGGCGCTAGCCGCCTGGCTGTTGTTTTCCCATCTACGCATCGTCAGCGAACGTCTGAAGAACAAGCAAGGCTTAGCTGCGTTGATTGCCGATCTGCGCGGCAGTGGACGCAGCTTTTACGGCATGGTCACGGCCCATCTGGGAGTCGCAATCTTCATCGTCGGCGTCACCATGGTATCCAACTTTCAGACTGAGCAGGATGTACGTATGTCCCCGGGGGACAGTCACACAATAGCCGGTTATCGGTTCGAGTTCCTTGGCGCCGTAATGGCCTCGGGTCCGAATTATCGCGCAAACCGCGGTCGTTTTCTGGTGTATAAAGACGATCGGCAAATTGCCGAACTGTTCCCGGAAAAACGCAGCTATCTGGGCGGCGGCATGCCCATGACCGAGGCGGCTATCGATGCCGGCCTGTTCCGCGACATCTACGTCTCCCTTGGTGAGCCGGTCGGCGGCGGCGACTGGGCATTGCGACTGTATTACAAGCCCTATGTGCGTTGGATTTGGCTCGGCGCCATCTTCATGGCCATTGGCGGTCTGCTCGCGGTGACCGATCCACGCTACCGCACTGCCCGTGTCCGCTCCATGACACCGATCGGCAGCGCCACGGCGAGGGCCTGAGCCATGGACACATCGACAACCACCGCTTCCACACCCCATTCCCGCCGGATCATTATTGCATTGGTTCCGCTGATCTTGTTTGCCGCCTTGGTCGCACTGTTGATTTTCGGATTGCAAACCGACCCGCGCAAGGTACCCTCGCCGCTAGTGGGTAAGCCGGTACCACAATTCACCCTGCCTGAACTGACCGATCCGGGCCGCAATGTCAGTGACGCCGATCTCAAGGGCAAGATTTCGCTGGTCAATGTTTGGGCTTCCTGGTGCAGCTCCTGCCGTGCCGAGCATCAAGCCCTGATGGCCTTATCGGACATACCGGATTTTCAGATCGTCGGGCTGAACTGGAAAGACGACGTAACCAATGCAATGCAAGTGCTGCGTTTAACTGGAAACCCCTATGATATGAATGGTTACGACCCGGACAACGAGGTCGGTATCGACTGGGGCGTCTACGGCGCTCCAGAAACTTTCGTCGTCGACAAAAACGGCATGATTCGCTACAAGCATATCGGACCAATTGACCGAACCGTATGGGAAAAGACCCTACAGCCACTTGTAGCCCAATTGAAAGCGGAAGATTAATCTACTTGGCATGCCCTCGGTAATTCGCATCCTTCTCCTATCCGTCCTCCTATTGACCGGCTCCCTGGTTGGCTCCTACACATTGGAGGAATTCACCTTTGACAGTCCAGAGCAGCAGGCGCAGTTCCGCGAATTGATCGGCAAGCTGCGCTGCCTGGTCTGTCAAAACGAGTCGCTGGCGGGTTCCCAGGCGGAACTTGCGCAGGATCTCCGTAATGAAGTCTATAGCATGCTGCGCGCGGGTCAGTCTCAGGACGAGGTGCTTGACTTCCTGGTCTCCCGCTATGGCGATTTTGTACTCTATGATCCGCCGCTGAAGCCCTCGACCTACATACTCTGGTTTGGCCCTTTCATACTGATTGGCATCGGCTTGCTGGTCTACCTGCTCACATTGGCGCGTAACAAGGCAACCCCGGAACAAGGGCTCAGCACAGAGGAACGCGAGCGCCTGGCAGCCATGCTCGCCGAACGAGGGAATAAAACGGGACCACATACATGATTGTTTTCTGGATTTTGGTTGCCGGTCTTGCGGGCCTGGCATTGCTGTTTGCGCTTGCCCCCCTGCTGGGCACCTCGGCAGCCGCCGAGGACCAAAACGAGATCAATCTGGACGAGATCAACCTCCAGTTATTCAAACAGAAGGTCGCCGAATTAGATGCCGATCTAACGACCGGCAAGCTGGATCAGAGCCAATACGACGCAGCCAGGCAGGATCTGGAGCGGGAAGCGCTGAACAACATCCGCGGCGACCAGCCCAAGCCCGCACAAGCCACTGCAACCGCAGCCGAATCCAATGCAAAACTCACGGCACGGCTGCTGCTCGTGATACTGCCTCTACTCACCGTAGGACTGTATTTGCTGCTCGGCAATCGGGACATCATACCTATGCTTGCGACCAGTGCAGCAGACCAGAGCCTCGCTGCTCGAGGCCATAGCGGTACGGCAGAAGGCATGCCAGCGCTGGACGTACTGGTCAAGCGGCTCGAGGAGCGAATGCAGCAGACCCCGAACGACGTTGAAGGCTGGGTTATGCTCGGGCGCACCTACTTCACTATGCGCGATACGACAAAAGCCGAAGCCGCGTTGGCAAAAGCGCACGAGTTAATGCCGACAGACAGCCAAGTGCTATTGACCTATGCCGAGGCAATCGCCGCCAATCAGGATAATAATCTGCAAGGTCGCCCATCGGAGTTGATTGCCCAGGCGTTGAAACTGAATCCGGAAGACGTGACCGCGCGCTGGTTATCTGGCATGTCCGCATTTCAGCGCGGGCAATACAACGCTGCCGTGGTCACATGGAAGAACGTGCTTGCCGAGCTCGACCCGAACAGCGAAGACGCCAACCAACTGCGCAGCTCCATCGCCAATGCCGAGCAACGCGCCGGAGTGCCGCCAGAGGCGCGCCAGGCCGCGCCCAGGGCGGCCCAGACGCAGAATGACAATGCCCGGAATCCAGCGGACCCCAGGCCCAACTCCCAACAGACCGCCGAGCTGATCAGCGATCAGCCAACCGAGGTCGCAACAGACACGCCAACCGCAGAACCCAATACGACAGACCAGGCCGCTGCCGGCATTCAAGTGACCGTCTCCTTGTCGCCTTCCATTGCCGACAACGCCGCTCCGGAAAGCACCGTCTTTATCTATGCCAAGGCCGCCGAAGGTCCGCCGATGCCATTGGCAGTGCAGCGGATCGGCGTTGCCGCGTTGCCCGCAACCGTAAGGCTTGATGACAGCATGGCGATGATGCCGACGCTGAAACTGTCGAGCTTTCCGCAGGTGATTGTCGGCGCCCGCGTCTCCTCCAGTGGCCAGGCTTTGCCGCAATCCGGGGACCTACAGGGCGAGACCGGACCAATCCCCAGCAACAGCGCGGAGCCGGTGTCCATCAGCATCGACCAGGTGCTCCCATAGGTGGAGGCTGCCTGAAGCCCAGCTACTTGATAACGGCAGCGATGACGCTGAATTAACGCTCTCTGCAAGGGGTGCTGCCTTCAAAGGAATGTAAGGATTTACCGCAGAGTCGCAGAGTGCGCAGAGGAGCCAAGGCGCCTCGCCCGCAAGCAGACCTTGACCAGCCGTGGGAGCCAGTCGGCGTAGGAGCCCGCTTGCGGGCGACCCGGCAAATGATGCCAGCGGAGCGGACGCGAGCGCCGCGCGTTTCCCGGGAGAAAGGCTGTAGGCCGCTGTCTTCTCGACAAATGAACTGAGGATACCCCAGGGTGCAACCCGCCCAGCGCGACTTGATTGGGATCAGGATCGGAATACACAGGCATGACATCAGGGCGTGAGAAACTGATGTTGACTGGGCGCTGCCTTCAAAGAATAAGAAGAACTGCATTCTGGTTGAATAGCTGAACATTCTACGCAGACAGCACCCTCTGAAGGTATGCCTGGTGCTTCACCCTGATCTCTTGTCTTGTCCGGCCAAGCGGCATCGATCGTAGGGTCAGAAAGGCCGGCCTGCGATCATTCTGCCAACCCCGGATCAACAGCCCGCTTCCACCCGATCAGATAGGCATCCAGCACCCACCAGCCCACGCCAGACACACCAGTGTGCCGCACAAGCGGCAGCCGGCGAGCATAGGTTCCAGGCCAGGGCCGATTATCGAAATTCTGCTCCGCAATGGCCAGCCAACCGCGGTCTTTAGCCACCTCGACGACCACGGCCACATGGCCAGTGCCCCGATAGCCGCGCCCGTATACGAACAGATCGCCTGGCTTTGGTGGTAACGGCGAACCATTCGGGTGACTCGTCACCAACCATTCGCGACCGTCTTCAAGGTCGCGATACACCTGCACCTCGTCCCAAATGTCCGCAGCGGTGGCGACACTTGCGAAGTCCAGCCCGCGTCGCTCGACGAGCCAGCGACGGGCGAATTCCACACATTGCCATTTCAGGCCCATAAAGCTTCCGCCAATGCGGTGTGACTGAAGCACGACGCAGCCTGGGCTGCAATTGGAGAAGGCCACGACACCCCCCGTCGTCGCCCCAAGCCTTGTGCCAAACGGGGTGACACAGCTGGTTGAGCAGGCACTCATCGCCTCTGGACGCCACGGCAGCCATGAAAACGCCAGCGCCGAGAGCAGGATAACAAGTGCAAACGAGGCAGCGAGGTGCAGAATCAAACGTTGTTTGGAGCGCATCACCAGTTCTGGACAGGGGAGCTTTGACATCGAGAATCTTGACACAATAGGTTAGGCTGGTGGGCTATCATCCACCAAACGGAGAATGCCGATGAAGCCTGTCCCGTTGCGTCTCAAAAAAGATCAGGATCGCCGCCTGCTGGCCGGGCATTGCTGGGTTTACAGCAACGAGGTGGATATTGGCGCGACACCGCTGAAGGGTCTGGAACCAGGCCAGCCGGTGGAATTGTTCGCCCAACATGGACGCTGGATCGGGCATGGCTATGCCAATCCGAATTCGCTGATCTGCGCCCGATTGGTCAGTCGGCAGCGCAACCGCCCTTTTGGCATAGCATTGCTGGTGCATCGCATTCGTACCGCCTTGGCATTGCGCAAACGGCTGTATGCTCTGCCATTTTATCGTTTGGTGCATGGTGAGAGCGACGCTCTGCCGGGCTTGATCGTCGACCGATACGGCGATCTGCTGGCGGTGCAATTGACCACCGCCGGGATGGAACGCGCGCGCGCGGACGTGATCGTGGCGCTAGAGCAGGTGCTGCGACCAACCTCTATCGTGCTACGCAACGACACCGCGGTACGAGAACAAGAAGGACTGTCCCAACAGATTGAGTGGGTGCTTGGCGAAAACCCCGGTGAAATCGAATTAACCGAGGGCAAGCTGCGCTTCGGTATCCTGCCGGCCAGCGGGCAAAAGACCGGTTGGTTTTTCGACCAGGCGGACAATCGGCTCGCACTGGCACGTTTTGGCCAGCCTGGCAGAGTGTTGGACTGCTGTTGTTACCTTGGCGCCTGGGGCCTGCAGGCAGCCGCTGCCGGTGCCGAATCCGTGACCTTTGTGGACAGCTCCAATTCGGCATTGGAGCAGGTCGCACAGAACGCGGCGCGCAATGCATTGGACCGCCATGTGCGCATTTGCCATGGCGATGCCTTTGACGTGCTGCGGGCGCTGCGTGCGGAGCAAGCGCGCTTTGATCTCGTGGTGCTGGACCCGCCAGCCTTTATCAAACGCCGCAAGGATCAACGCGAGGGCACCCGTGCCTATGAGCGTCTGAACCGTCTCGGTTTGGAGCTGCTGCAACCTGGCGGATATTTGGTGACCTCGTCCTGTTCCTTTCATATGAGCCGGGAGGCCTTTCTGCTCACTGTGCAAGCTGCCGCCAGGCGCACCGGGCAGGAACTGCAATTGCTGTTGACTGGCGCGCAGGGATTGGATCACCCGGTGCATCCGGCGATTGCCGAAACGGCCTATCTGAAGACCTTTTTTTTGCGCACGTTGCCTGCCGATTGAGCCCTATGCACTGCTTTGGCGTTCTCAGCCTAAACGCGAGGGACCAGATCCGGACTCCAGCGCGGGGCCTGCTGTCGGACAGATTGGCGGAACAGTCCAAATGATTGGCATGCAAACCGATCCTGCGCCCTGAACGCCGCCGCCTAGACTGAAGTTCCTTCTGGAATCGTCCTAATTTGGATGCTGCCTTCAAAAAATGTAGGGACTCACCGCAGAGATGCAGAGCGCGCGCAGGGGCCAAGGCGCCTCGCCCGTAAGCGGACCTTGACCAGCCGTGGGAGCCGGTCGGCGTAGGAGCCCGCTTGCGGCGACCCGGCAAATGATGCCAGCGGAACTGAAGATACCCCAGGGTGCAACCCGCACAGCGCGACTTGAGCGGGATTGGGTTTGGGATCGAGATCGAAAAGACATGACATCAGGGCGCGAGAAACCTGATGTTTGCTGGGCGGATGTTTGTTGGGCCATAAAATGCAATAAGCAAGAAAGCCAGTAACCAAACGGGCTGGCGGCGAAAATGAGTGAAATCTGAGTTAGAAGATCCAACAAGAGCCCATGGCAGTGCTTATCTCTTGGCTCAGTGACCGATCAATCCCACGCTGCATGACGGTGAAAATCGTAAAGTCGAGGGAGAAGTTTTTCGACCGCTTCTACCGCCTCGAGGCCTCGCGCTCGCGCGTTAGGGCAGCACCAAGTCGGGCTTAGCGGCCTGCCACAACATCGTCGATGCCTATCACGACAGCATCCAGGTCAGGGCCAGGGACACAACATTTCGTTTTTCCCCTCATCGGACAGAGATGCCCAACCTGTATGCCAGCCCTTGGTTATCTGTAGCGACCTGCAAACATTGCCATTTCGTCCCTGAGCAGAGAGCTGGAGTCTGACGTGTCGGCTGCGAATCACCGCACCGACAACAAAGTATAAGGTCAACAGCAGAGGGCGAATCAGGATGAGCAGTTAGTCGAGCTGCCCGCGCAGCTCGATCAGCTTAAGTGCGTTGTAGCTCTCCACGTTGGCGCGGATGAGTTGAGTGAAAATGCCGCGGCTCTTGTTCCGCAACTTCGTATCACCCAAATGATCAAGGCCACAGCCGCCCCATCCGGCCAGCCCCGAGCCCCAGCAAGCCCAGTGCCATCAGCATCGCCGTGCCTGGCAGCGGGGCGGCGGCGACTTGTCCGGGGCGAACTGCCCAAACGTAAACCTGGTTACCCTTACTAAAGTTGGACTGGTCGCCAACGTCAGTGCCGAAGTACCACGCGTCGCTCACAGAGAACTCCGTATCGGACCAGTAAACGTTATCCTGCATATTCGTGAAGACGTCGGTCAGGACGGTGCTGCTGGTGATCATATCGGACGCGCTTAGCCCGCCCTCGATGTAAAATAGGTGCCCCAGCTCGCTGTCGGTGCAGTCGAATTCAGAGCATGGGCCACTGCCGTTGCGGTTCAGCGCCGACCATAACCGCCAATCGTTGACGCCGGCGTAGTTGGCCATGTTCATGGCGTCGATCCACTCCAACGCCTTGTCCCAGGTCATGATGCCGTTGGCGTCGATGCCAGTCACTCCGAAGGTTTCGCTCGCCGCTAGGTTCGCATCCGCTGTCCAGGTCAGCCCGGGAGCACTAGCCCCCGTTGGGGTATAGTCATCATCGTAGACCAGGTCAACGCCGTTCGCCTGATAGGCCATCAGCCCAGCGTGGGCGCCGACGGTGAGCAAGAGAAGCCCTGCCGCTGCCACTATTCTAATGCCTGTTATGCCTTGTATCATCATTTCGTGCGTGCCTCGCTGTCGTTCGCAAATCTTTACAATATTTGGTGACATCTGCGTTGTACCGATACTGAAGTTTCCTGAAAATTTCTATATGTCCCTAATGAATAGGTGGCTAATACCACTCCTATTGGTATTTCTTATTGGTATTTCTTATTGGGCCTGCAAGGAATAATTCCGCATTTATCATGCCAAGTAGTGGCAGCATCACGTACAAATAGCCAATAATTTATTTAAATCAATAAGATAATGGGTGATCAGAGTGTGCTCTTTTGCTTATAATTCTGGGTGCCAACTATGAATTCGACTTTGTTAGATTAATACGAGCTGTAACTTTCTGATATTAGTATACTATCCGTCTCAATGCTCGGCTATAAAGAAAATTTATTCTTGAATAATCACATTTTTAACTATTCAGGGTTACCCTTCGGCGCTCTAAGAAGAGCGGCTGGGACGAGCTGCTGGAGGGGTGGCGTAGCGCGCAGCTGCAGGTGATGAACCAGGCCGGGGTCAGAACTGAGAAGCTGTGGTTCAATTCGCCTGGCCGTGCCCGCCGCGATCATGGCCGTAGAGGCGGGCGAGCACCTCGCTTAGGCCCGGCCCGTGAAGATCGGGCACATCGAGGTCGAACAGACCCTCGAACAGATCCTCGAACAGATCCTCGAACAGGTCGGGCAGCAGATCGAGCAGGAGCGCAACCTCTCTGGGACACTGCGTACAGCGTTGGAACTGTTGCTGACCCTGGTCACCTTGCTGTTGAACCGCTTGGGACTGAATAGCCGCAACAGTAGCAAGCCCCCGTCCAGCGACCCCAACCGCATGCGCAAGACCAGGCGCAACACCGCCAACAACAAGCCCGGCGCTCAGACAGGGCATACCGGCAACCACCTGGAGCTAGTCGATGATCCGGACCAGAGAGCCGCTCGAGGTGGATCGTGCCACGCTGCCCACCGATGGCACCTTTCAGCGCATCGGTGGCGAGTGCTGGCAGGTGTTCGATATCTAGACTTGCGGTAGTAGCGTCATCGCCATACACGCTGTGGTGCGGTTGAATTTCCTATCCTCTATCCTCCATTTCGCTTAGCTCTAACCGATGGCAGCGTGACGGAAGGCTGGAACGATGATCAAGGCCCGTGAGGAGAAGCGCGACTTCCGACCACGGCAAGCAAATCTGGTACGTTCCTTTCCGTCTCCTGCCCAAAACACCGGCGCTCAATATCTCCTCATTATCCTCTTGACCAATGTAGGCGAAAGCCTCATTAGCGGCTTCAAAAGCCGAGCCTTTCCGACATAAATTTCTGGTTTTCCATGTTTGACTCCTCTAATAATCTGCCGAGCAGCTTCATGAGCCGATAATTTATCGCCGCCTCTCCCTGCTGTCATTGGAGTATCAACCAAAGGCAAAATTGCTTCGCAGATCTGGACATTGGTTCCGGCCAGTTGGTATCGAAGGCTCTGGGATATGCTATGTATTGCGGCTTTCGTAGCACAATAAACGGCAGATCCTGTCTTAGGTGCAAACGCAAGACCAGATGATATGTTCACGATTGCAGCCGGAGCTGTCTGCTTGATCAAGGTCGGTAAGAGCAAATATGAAATCCACACTGGAGCCACGAAATTGACCTTGATCTCGAATTCAACAGAGTCGAGATCGAAGTCTTGGTCGAGCAGCATGGGTGTGTACTGAACACCAGCATTATTAATCACAACACTCAGTTCTGGATGACTTTTTTTAATCGTTTCTATCAACGATTCCGTTTGCTGTCTTGAAGAAAGATCGCAAGCATATGTTGCGACCTGCTCACTATTTTCCTTCAAGCGCGATAGTGTGTCACTGCTACGTGAAACGACGATCAATTGGTGCCCCTGTTCCAGCAACTGTTCGACCATGGCGAGCCCGATGCCAGATGTGCCGCCGGTCAGCAATATAGTTCGCGGTTGTGTTAACATCAAAAAGCCTTTAACCTATTTCGATTGTCAGATTAAACGACGCGGTATAAGGGATTGTATGCAGCTCCACTCTCGGCTTTTCGACCGGAAACTACTTCGCCATTGCAGCTACATACAAGTACAGGGCCTTGCTCATAAGCTCGGCCGGGACTTAGGGTTAGCCTCGAATGCCCCAGTATTTTAACTTTAATACCAACGTCTTACGGAGAAATCTAACGCACCCGCTCGTCGGTTGGTCAAAGTAATGAAGAAGGCCCAAGTAAAGTACAGCGCCTGTTCCCAGGAAATAATAGAAGAACCTACATTCCGCAACTTTGAAATCAATCAATTAAGCTTCTCTCCAGCTGATTGATGCGCTGTAATTCAGTGATTTTTTTGATATTGACTTGAAGCTATCTGTCTTCGCACGTAGTCTATTGATTATGTGTTGACAATATAGAATTTCGAAGTCGCGATCAATTAGGCGCGAAATGTAGGAAATAAGTCAGTTAAATCCTGACTTAACCAGTCTGGTTCAAAACCAATCGTACAGCCAGCAGATCAAATTTCGAAGAGATCGACATATTCATGTGTCTAACATTTTTGTGCTTGCTGTCGGCTACGCCGTTCCTTCTCTATTTTCAGGGGTACCTGCTTGTAGAATCGACTTAAATCAACGTTGGAAATCTTCCCGCAACCCAGGGTAAGGGAAGAACGCGTACAATGATCGCGTCCAGCAAAAGCGCTGGAAGTTGCAAATACACCACAAGCGATACTCATCGCAGCCGTTTCAAGAAAACCTCTACGTGTAAGCTTCATAGTCACTTCATCTCAATACAGACCAAAAGATAGTGGCGGGTGGCTTGTTTAAGATACGCGCCACGAGTGTTTACGAGACGCTCTTTTCCTCCTTACAACCTCGTTTATCAAGCACCACTCCGCATGGCGAGTGGTATGAAGATGCCCCCTGAGGAGCGGTTTCGTAAAGATGGCCCGCTTGGAGCCTGGGGTGTTCAATTTTGCCTTCTTCACGCACTTTTCGCTCCCGCAGATCTATGTGCAGCGCCTGGATAGATGGAGGGTGTAAGGCGTTGATATATAGCCCAATACAGTTCAGTCGGTGACGCAAGAAAACTGCGTCAGTCGGGCTAAGCCAGGACCGTCCAGATTGAACTACCTGCTTGGAGCCTGAGGTTCAAAAGAGACCGCCCGGGGCTAGGGTGTTCAATTTGGCCTTCGTCGCGCACTATTGGCTCCCGCAGATCTGTGTGCAGCGCCTGGATAGATGGAGGGCGTAAAGCGTTGATATATAGCTCAATACAACTTCAGTCGGTGATGCAAGGAAACTGTGTGAGTCGGGCCAAGCCAGGACCCTCCAGATTGAACTACCTACCTACCTACTTACCTACATGGCATCTAAGCTACTGCTTTGTATGCGACTCCAAAATCTTGTCTGCTACCAGGTATCCTGACAAGGCTGCCGCTCCAGCATGTTCACCAGGTGGGTAAACTGTATGGCCGGCAAAATACAGGCCCTGTTCTTGCCCAATATTCGACGGCTTATAAGGATACGAGATATATGGCATGACCCGACTGGATAAATCATGGATTTCTTTGAATCGCTCTGGCGTAATAATCTCTGTGTATCTAATTGCTTTGTTAATGCCTGGCAACATGTACTCGACGCGATTCAATAAGTATTCTTTATAAGACTCCGAGTCCTGAGATGTCAGAGAATTCTGGCCTCTAGGCAGATAGAAGTATACATTTAAAGTATAGTAATCGACAGCTTGATTTAAGTCACTAGAAAATACATGAAAACCAAATTCTCTTGGTTTTTTCCCCTGATCTAAATCACGGAACCACTCAGAGATATTCGATTCATAATAGCATAGGGTATGGACATTTTCAGGATAGGAGAAGTCGCTGTCTACAACGACGCACATCATTGATAAGGGCAGCCCTCTTTTGGTATCGTCAGGGTAAGCCTCGCTCTGTTCAGCAGTATTCACTAGATTATCTGCAAGAATGCATTGTTGTTGCCCATTGTGCGACACGTCGACAACAAAGCCTTGGTCTTTTCGATGACCTAGATACGCGCTATCAAGTAGGATAATACCACCTTGCCGTGTGAGCTCCTCAGCAATGGCATCAACAAGTTTCTGCGGTCCGCCGACAGGACATGCCATCCGGTTGTACCCGTAGCCATATTCTTTGTCTAGCCCGAAAAAGCTCGTCATCATGTCATAGGGAGGCGCTCCCATAAAATAGCAAAAGACCTTGGCCAAGTCGTTGACTGGCCCTTGCTGAGTGTGTAGATCGATAAAATCTTCTATTGTTACGGGCTCGCTGCTTGAAAATATGCGTCGAGCAATAGCTGTTGCTAGAGAAAGGAGATCGCGCCAATGGTGACGAAGATGCCAAACCGTAGCTAAACTGGGTGCTGCATCGTAAAACTGGTTTTTGTAGTAGATAAGCGTTTTTTTGTGTATGAACTCCACCCCCACGCCCAGCGACCGCAGTAAATCGATTAACCCAGATCCAAAATCATTACAAGCAATGACAAATTCATAATCATCAAGCTGAAACGTTCCACATAATCCACCAACTTGCCGCCGTTTGTCCACAATCATCACTTGCCGCCCCATGCGTTGCAGCTTGAGACCCGCTGTCAGCCCAGCTAGGCCAGCTCCTATAATCAGCACATCACATTGCTTCACATTTAGTGAATTGTTCATCTATGATTCTCTTCGGAATATTTAATTTCTGTTGGTGAGTGGCGCATATTAATGCTGCATCTATGACTTACTTTTTCCGCGAAACTAGCAACTAGGAAGGATGTCCTAGTCATCGTATTCGCTGCGATGCATAATCACCGTAGATATTGGGACTTAGGAGAAGCGATGATTGAACCATGACGGCATCTCATTAGGGTGACCCATTATTGCTTCGCCGCCACATCAGCGAAATGATTTTTGCCGAACGTAACGCTAATGCATGGATTGTCAACGTGGGATTAACGGAGCTACCTGTGACGAATAAACAGCCACCACCAATCAATAGATTAGGCACACCATGGACGCGTCCATAACGATCTGTAGCAGATGTTTGGGCATGATTTCCCATACGCATCGAGCCCATCGGATGGCTTTCGAAGATATCTGATATATGTACCTCATCAGAACCGACAGCGTCGAGCACCTCGGTCATCTTCTCCTTGGCATGTTGGTAGGCCAGTAAATCGTTTGGATGCCAGTCGTAATGCACACTGGGTATTGGCACACCATATTTATCCAACAGAGTCTCGTTGATGCTGATGCGATTGCTTTCGACCGGCAGCGCCTCGATAAACGAAATAAGCACCACAGCACTGTTGTAACGCTTCATCCTTTGATGCAACTCCAAGCCATTCAGTTTGCTCAACGGAAAAGCCGCGATCGCACCAGCCCCAGCGCCATGCAACGACAATAAAGAGAAACCGCCTGCGTAATCAGCGCGCTCGGTATTACGGCATGTATCCAATGACATGATGTTGCACATATTGTGACCAATTGATGTGCGCAGATCTTCATTGGTGAATCCCAAGCCGATGCAAGTCGCATGAGAGAAGAAGTTTCGCCCTATTTGATCATATTGATTTCCAATACCATTCGGATGATCCGTATTCGCGGAAGCCAATAGTAAGCGCGGTATTTCAATGGGGTTATTGCATAATACGATAAACTGCCCTCTTGCCGACCGCTCTTCACCTGTATTGATATCTTTATAGTCAATGTAATCGGCTCTCGTTCCACCGCGACTCGTTGTCACGCGGGTGACAACAGAGCCTGTCACGAGTGTCAAGTTACCAGTTGCCAAAGCAGGCTTGATCAACGCCTCGTCTGCTTGATATTTTGCATCAATGCGGCAGCCGGAACGGCAGAAGCCGCAGTTCAAACATTCCCTGCGGCCTTGGTAAACTGCCGAATTCGTAGCAACACGGCCAGCGCTGTGCTGCAATCCGACGCTTTCAAACGCCTGCTGTAGCAACCTTGACGCTCGATATAGAGGTAGGCTCGGGTTCGGCGGCAAGGTCGCGCCATTTTCATCCCAAGGTGTTGCCGCTCCTGATACGCCCATCTGAGACTCGGCTGCTGCATAGTACCGATTCAGCGTATGTTTCGACAAAGGCCAGTCTCTGACAGATGACCCCCCTGGGCGTCCCCAAGTAGATTCGAAGCGAAAATCCCGCTCGAAAAATCGTAATGCGGTTGCTGTCCACGGCAGGGTACCGCCTCCGACATTGGCTCCCAGGTTTGGTCCACCATCGAATGCATCTCCGCTGACTTCTGTATCATTGTAGTCCCAGACTAGAGGAAACAGCCCTAACTCGTTTTCAGTCAAGTCCTGTTCATGGTCTTGCAAGAATCTTCCCTTCTCGATCATTAAGACTCGCATGCCCACTTTTGTCAGTTCATAACCAAAGACAGCGCCTGCCGCACCGGCACCTACGACGATAGCATCGTATACTTGATCTGTGCTCATCTGTTCGACTCTCCAGCAGGCATACCATCTGCATCAAATCCACCGGTATCTAGGTTCGGTCCCGGAAGTCCAATAGCCTCGTAAGCAGACGGGAGGCCGTAATAATTGAGAGCGATAAGCGATCTAAACGGCCCCCAAAAAGGAATGAAATTCTCGTCTCGAGCGATCATCTCGATAAACTCCGCGAGTGACTGATCATCGAGATTCTGCACTGTGACCCCATAAATTGACCAGGAAATGTTGTTTATGAGATCTAATGAGTTACCAAAAATCATTCGTGTCTCCTCGGGCCAAGTACTGGCGACCTCAAGAAACATTTCTGTTACTGGTAAATCGCCTGCACTCGGGATGTTTTCGTCGCTGGGGAAAATTCCAGCCGCCAACGCTTGTATCGTTAGAGTCTGTTCTTCGCTAAAGTCCATATCTATTGTCTCTGCGCTAGGATAATTTTCATTGCACTTGGTCGGTGGTTTCTCGGCGGGCCTTGTTCATAAGCTCGGCCAAGACTTAGAGTTAGCCGCGAATTGAAGTTTCCTGATTCTTAGGTGGATGGCGGGCCAGGCAAGGGCATAATTATTTGGGTTTGCTTAAGCCTGCGTAAACCAGCATCAATATGCCACCCCAAAGTAGCCGCCCTCCTTGCGATTTTCAGGAATCAGGAAATTTAAGTCTCGAACGCCCCAATATTTTAATTTAAAACCAACGTTTTACAGAAAAGCCCCAGCACCTGCTCGTCAGTTGGTCGGAGTGATGTACAAAGCCTCTTGGCGCAACTCGCTAAGGGTTGTGGCTAGCGCATCCACCGTGAATCGGATTTGATCCGGGCTATGCAGGGTTGTGATGAAAAAGCGCAGACGCGCTTTATGCTCCTCGACGGCTGGATACGAGATCGCATGGACATTGATACCCTGCTCAAATAGCCTATCGGCCAAGCGCAGGCTCAGCGCCGAATCACCGATAATCACTGGTATTACTGCGGAACCGCGGCTGAGTCCAGTATCGAGACCCCGCTGTGTAGCAAGTTCGAGGAACAGTCGCGCACGTTCCTGCAAGCGTGCGACCCGGGCTGGCTCACGCCTTAAGACGCGAATCGCGCTTAGCGCTGAGGCGGCGTCGGGTGGTGAGAGACCAACGGAGTAGACGAAGCCGGGAGCGCTATATTTGAGATAGTCGATGATGGCCTTCGAGCCGGCGATGTATCCTCCGCAACTGGCAAATGCCTTGCTCAAGGTTCCCATCCAGAGATCCACGGCGGTAGGATCGATTCCGAAATGTTCGCCGATACCGAAACCGCGTGGTCCAAGCACGCCGATGGAATGCGCCTCATCGACCATGAGCAGCGCCTTGTGCCGGCGCTTGATCTCAATCAACTGCGGCAAATTGGGAATATCGCCATCCATGCTGTATACGCCCTCAATCAAAATGAGAACGCGCTCATGATCGTGGCGATGCTCGCTCAGTATCTGGTCGAGTTGCTGCAGGTCGTTGTGGGGATACGCTAAGCGCGGAGCGCCGGACAGCTGACAGCCCATCAGGACACTGTTGTGAACCAAGCTGTCACAGATAGCCAGATCCTTAGGGCTGAGCAGATGACCCAAGGTGCTGATGTTCGTGCTATAGCCGCTGTTGAAGATAATTGCATCTTCCACGCCGAGCATATCGGCAACCTCACGCTCGAGCGCACCATGTAGTGGTATTTCGCCTGAGACAATGCGGCTGGCCGAAGACGAGGTTCCGAAACGGTCGATCGCTGCCTTGGCGTCCGCCGAGACCTGGGGATGTCCAGACAAGCCGAGGTAATTGTAGCCGGAGAAGTTGATGTACTCGCGTCCGTCGATTGATGTGGTCGCGGCGCTGAGAGACTCGTGCGGCCTGAAGTACGGATTGGCGTGCGTCAGGTGAAGCATTTCGTCCAAGTGTCGGCGCATTTGAACTGCGTCGGACAAATTGTCCAGGCTTTGGAATTCTGCCGAAATATGTATCGAGGGCTTGGTTCCGACATCAAGCGCGTCTGCTTCTACCTCGGACACCATCGTCCCGACGACGCGCTTCTGCAACAAGCGCTTGGCAATCTCCCGCTTTTCTGCCGGTGTCATCTCTGTCAAGCGTGTTCGATCAATCTTCATCTCAGTCTTCCTCCACCATCAACTCATCAAGTAATGCATCAATCTCAACCTCGGTTAATGCATCAATTTCAACCTCGGTCATCAGGTCGACCTGATGCGGCTGATCTGCTTCCCGAGGAGCCTTTGCGCGATCGCCATCAAGACCGAGCCTGGTCAGGAGTGTCTTGCCGATCTGCTCGATATCACCGCCCTGCAGAAGCTCCATGGTCGAATAGTCAACGCCGAATCCGTCTTTGATCTTCATCTGCAGCTCGGCAGTCATGAGGGAATCGAGCCCCATGCTTGTAAGCGATTGCTCAAAGACAATCTTGTCGACGGGCAAGCGCAAGGTTTCGGCCAGCAGATCGGCAAGCAGGAAATTGACCATCTCACCACGCTCTTGCGGCTCAAGCTCTCGCAGCGCCTGCACCAGATCATATTCGTCATCCGCATCGTCGCCCTGAGCCTGGGCTGCCAGGAGACGTTCAAAGCGTGGATCTGTCATGGCGGTAGGATTGACCGCCGCCCATTGCGTCCAATCGACGTCCATCACGCCGATCTGCGCCAGGCCGATTTGCAGAACTGGCGCGATGACTCCAGCAGCCAGCTCGGGCTCCATGGCCCGAATCCCTTGACGCGCCAAGTGTTGGAGCAGGTTCTGATCGCGTGCTGCCATGCCGACGCGGTTAATTGCACCCCAGTTGATGCTGGTTCCCGAGAGGCCTTGGACCCGGCGATGTCGTGCCAAGGCATCGAGGAAGCTATTGGCCGCCACATAATTCGCCTGTCCAGGATTGCCAACCAGTGCTGAAATCGATGAAAACAGGACGAAGAAGTCGAGCTCCCGGTGACGGCTCGCCTGATGCAGATGCCACGCTCCCAGCGCTTTGGGATGCATGACGCGGTTCATCCGCACCTCGCTTTGTTCCATGAGCGGGGCATCATCGAGCACACCTGCCGCATGCATGATGCCCCTGAGAGGCGGCATCGAACCGTCGATCTCGGCGAATATTCGCTGCACGTCGTCCGCATTAGCAACATCCGCCGCGATTGCCCGCACATGCGCTCCAGAGACCTGCATCTCGTCAATCGCTTGGATAGCTTCTTGGGTCGTTGCCGCGCGCCGGCCAACCAGGACCAGGTGCCGTGCCCCCTGTTTGATCAACCACTTGCTTACTTCCAGGCCGAAACCGCGAAGGCCGCCAGTAATCAGGTAAGAGTACTGCGGCGAGCACAGGGGTTTGCTGTCACGTACTGGCAGAACCTGCACGGGGTTGGGGGTCCGCATGGACACGACAATCTTCCCGATATTCTTCGATTCGGCCATGTGACGGAATGCATCCACCGTCTGGTCAGCCGGGAAAACGGTAATCGGCGGTGCCACCAGGACATTAGCCCGGAACAGCTCGGAGAGTTCGCAGAGCGAGCGCCGAAAGGTCTCGGGACGCTCGCCCATCATACGATCGATGTCCAGGGCGAAATAGGAGAGGCCCCGATTGAAAGGCCGCATCTCCAAGCGCTGGTTATTGATGAAATCGCGCTTACCGATCTCGATGAACCTACCCCATGGCGCGAGCAAATCCATGCTCTTCAGTGCCGTTTCACCAGCCAACGAATTGAGCACCACGTCAACTCCGACACCATCGGTTAGCGTCTGGACCTCATCTGCAAATTCGAGAGAGCGCGAGTCCATTACGTGTTGGACTCCCTGCTCGCGCAGCAAGGCTCGCTTCTCATCGTTGCCCGCAGTGGCGAAAATTTCGGCGCCAAGCCAGCGGGCAATCTGAATGGCGGCTTGCCCGACCCCGCCAGCACCAGCATGAATCAAGACCCTCTCGCAAGGCTGCAGCTTTGCCAGCTCGTGCAAGCCGTACCAAGCAGTCACAAACGTTATGGGCAGGCTAGCCGTCTGTGCGTGACTCATCCCGGATGGCCTAGGCATCCAGTAGAAGGCATCGACCGACTCCGTGACATAGCTGCTGAAGCTATTACGCAACAGAGCAACAATTTCCATGCCAGGTTGTAACGTTGTAACATCAGCGCCGACGCGCGCGACGATCGCCGCGACTTCCATACCTATCGTGTCACCGTAATAGGTATTTTCCAATGCCTCGTCCGCGATCATGTCCATGGTCTTCAGGACATCTTTGAAATTGAGCGCCACCGCTTGGATTTCCAGCTCGACTTCACCCAGCCCAGGCGCGCGTCGTTGCACCTCACGGAAGTGCAGGCCTTCTAACGAGCCGTTTCTATCCCGCTCTAAGGTCATTGGCGTCTTCCCTGGCACTTTGGCCACAGGTTTCTGATGGCTATCGGTGTCCTCCAAAGACTCCGGGGTCAAACGCGGAATGAAGCGTTGCGTACCGCGCAGGGCGACTTCCGTGGCTGGGCCATCGGCAAGGAGCTCTGTTGTCAAGGTCTGAACTTGCAGTGAGTCTGGCTCGGATTCCAGCGGTCCAAGATCGATGCGGGTACAACGTAGCTGCGCATGCTCGGAGGCGATGACGCGGCCCATTCCAATAACGGTCGCTTGGGCTGGCGCGTCCAGCGGCTCGTCAGGGTGGATCTGCTGGGCTCCGCGGGTGATCAGGTACAGCCGTGGCGCAGAGGGCTGAAGGCGTCGTGCCAAGGTCTGAACCAGATGCAACACGGCGGTTGCGGCTTGGCTGCCGATGGGGTCGGCATCTGTGCACTGGGTATCGAGAGCCCGCAGATCGACGATGGCGCGATAGGTTTCCCCGGCCTGCGCCAAGATGGTATCGAGGTCACAGGCCGCATCAGGACGGACCTGACAAGCGCCTGGCCCCAGCGCGTCGCGGCCGGCACCAGGTCCTAATCCTGTAACCTCGACGCCACGCGCCAAAAGCGCACTGCTGAGGCTGTCGCCCACACCGCCGGCGTCATGCAGCACCAGCCATTTGCCTGCTGCGCTGCCCGCTTCTGACACCGGCATCTGTTCCCAATCAAGGATATAGCTCCAGCGCTTGGCATCGCTCTGCGTCTGCGCCTTGCCGCGAGCCAACGCTCGACACTCGAGCCCACGCACCTCGGCCAGCACGATTCCAGCTCCATCGCACAGCGCGATGTCTCCATGGAACTCATCGGCAGTACGCTCAGTTACTCGGCCATAGGCCCAGACCATCCCGGAGGGCGGAACATAGAGCCGGATCTGGCGGATTCGAACGGGCACATAGAGTTGGTCATCCCAATCGCCGCGATCGCTGTTGAGCGCCGCAAGCATTGATTGGAAGCAGCCGTCAAGAAGGGTGGGGTGCAGTTGATAATGGCGATCCTGATCTGTGGTCCGACCAGCCTGCACGGTAATCTGCGCTAGAACCTCACCCGGCCAACGCCGCAGACAGCGGATGGTCTGGAACATCGGGCCATATTGCAAGCCCCGTTCCTGGAGCTCGCGATACAGGTCTTGTCCTGCGACCTCGTGCTGGGAACGCTGCTGAAGCGCGGCGAGATCAATAGCCGCCGGCTGCCTGATCTTGCCGAACGATAGACGTCCCCGGGCATGGCATTGCCAGGCGTTGCGCTCATCGGCGGAACGGCTGTAGATCAGGTAGTCTCTACTCTGTGCATCATAGTCGACGCGCACATGCGGATCATTGGAGGGATCGATCACCAAGCCCTTAAGGAACTCAAGATCCTCCACGAGACAGATATCGGTTTGCCCTAATGCGCGGTGAATAGCAAGGCCGATCTCGGCATATCCCGCGCCCGGAAACACCGTCGCGCCATCGACTTGATGATCGTCAAGATAGGGTATCCGGCCGCGGCATAGATCATCTTCCCAGCCCTTGCCGGGTCCGTTGAGGGGTCTACCCAGCAGCGGATGGGTATCCCAACCGCGACGATCCAAGAGGCTCTCCTCGGACTCGATCCAGAAATCCTGGCGTTGCCACGGGTAGTTAGGCAATCGCACGAACTGTCCGCCCTGAGGTATCAGGCTGCGCCAATCGAGGTTGCAACCGGCGACATGCAGCTTGGCAGCGGTCTCGAGCAGCGTTTGCTGTTCCGGATTGCCCCGATAAAGCGATGGGTGAACCTCCCCCGCGACCCCGTGTTGGCCGAGATGCTCCTTGATGGAGGCCGCTAATACGGGATGCGGCCCGACCTCTAGGAACAGACGGTAGCCATCGGCAATCAGGCAGTTCATAGCCTGGGAGAAATGGACCGTTTGGCACATGTTACGGCACCAGTATTCAGCGTCATAACCCGACTCCATGAACCGCGCTCCAGTGACTGTCGAGTACAAGGGCGTTGTCGGCAGGGCGGGAGAGAGTCCATCCAAGGCAGTGGCCAGGTTGTCCCAGAGCGGGGCCATATGCGGACTGTGGTAGGCCACCTCCACCTGCAAGAAGCGGTAGAACACACCCTGTTCCTCCGCGCGGGCGGCGATCGACTCCAGGGGCGCGGGGTCGCCGGCGAGCGTCACCGTGGAGGGACCGTTAATGGCGGCAAGGGAGACGCTGTGCTCCAGTCCGACGAGCAGCTCTTCGGCTTCTGCCGCCGACATGCCAAGGGCAAGCATCTTGCCCTTGCCAGCCGCCATTTTTTGCACCTGGCTGCGGTGGTAAGCGACGGTCATACACTGTTCTTGAGTCAGCATGCCTGAAGCATAGGCGGCTCCCACTTCACCGACACTATGGCCGATAATGGCCGCGGGCTCGACGCCCCAGGAGCGCCACAAGGCAGTGAGGGCGATCTGCAAGAGGACATTCGCCGGTTGTGCAATGCGGGTATCGGCAATGTTCGATGCATGCTCTTCCGCCGTCATTTCGGCCAAGATCGACCAGCCGGCCACGCCTTGAAAGGCCGCGTCGCAGGCTTCCGCAGTCGCGCGAAATACCGGCTCACGCACTAACAGCTGGCGCCCCATTGCCCACCATTGCGGACCCATTCCGGTAAATACGAAGACAGGAGAATGGCTTTGGCTGCTGCTGGCGCGGTTGGTGATGAACGACGGGCCGACGCCCTGTTCAATGAATGCATCGAGTTGTTCAACCATGGCGCCGGCGGTCGCCGCCACGAACGCCACGCGATGCTCAAGATGGCTGCGACGCACTGCGGCGCTATGACAGACATCAGCTAGCGCTGGCGCCGATTCCTTGCGTAGAAGTTGCCGATAGCCGCGGGCAAGCGGGACCAATGCGGCCTGATCGCGCGTGGAAAGCGCAAGTATCAATGGGCGTTCGATTGCAGGGGCTGCCGTTTGATCTGGGTGCGCCTGCATTTCGCTAGGACGCGCTGGCATGCGCTCCAGGATGACATGTGCATTCGTTCCGCCATAGCCAAACGAGTTGATGGCGGCACACACTGAACCTTCCCCCTCCGGCAGCGTTTCAAGCTGCTGCGGAACTTTGAGGCGCAGATCAGCGAACGGAATCGCTGGATTGAGCGCTTGCAGATTGGCCTGAGGCGGGATTTGACCGTGCTCAAGACAGAGCGCGGCCTTGATCACCCCAGCGATTCCTGCTGCAGCCTCGAGATGACCGAAATTGGCTTTGACTGAACCGATGACAAGCGGCAGCATGTCGTCGGGCCGGTTCTTGCCGAGGACAGTCCCGATTGCTGTAGCCTCGATGGGATCACCGACCGCGGTGCCGGTACCGTGCGCCTCGACATAGCCGATCTGCTGTGCAGCGATGTTGGCCTGATCGAGAACAGAACGGATCAGGGCCGCCTGAGACTCACCATTGGGTAACGAGATGCCGTTAGTTCGACCGTCCTGATTCACCCCCGTGCCGCGCACGATGGCATAGATCCTGTCACCGTCCTTGCGGGCTGCTTCCAAGGGCTTGAGTACGACTATCGCCGCGCCTTCCGCTCGCGCATAGCCGTCGGCACGCTCGTCGAAGCTCTTGCAGTGGCCATCTGGCGCCAAGAATTGTCCCTTGCACATGGTCAGGGAGTATTCAGGCCGAAACATGACGTTGACACCACCGGTAAGCGCCAACGAGCACTCGCCGTTCCAGATCGCCTGGCAGGCATGATGAAACGCAACAAGCGACGACGAGCAGGCCGTATCCATGGTCACACTCGGACCGCGCAAGTCGAACAGATAGGAGATGCGGTTCGACAGGACGGTCATAGTCATCCCGGTTGCGGTATGGCTATTGACCAGCCGCCGGTTGAGCGGGCTCAACTGAGTGAGCAAGCTATCCAAATTAAATCCGCCGACATAGACGCCGGTGGCACTGCCCGCCAGCGCCTCCGGCACGATGCCGGCATCTTCAAACGCTTCCCAGGTGGTCTCCAGCAGGAGCCTCTGCTGCGGATCAATCGTGTCGGCTTGACGCGGCGGGATGCCGAAAAAGGCGGCATCGAATGCCTCCAGGCGGTGTTTGAGAAAGCCGCCATGCTTAATGTAGATTTTGCCAGTCTTATCTGGATCGGGATCGAAAAAGCGATCTGTGCTCCATCGATCTTGCGGCACGTCCACGATACAGTCCTGGCCAGCCACCAGCATATTCCAATAGCTTTCCGTATCGAAAACGTCGCCAGGGAACCGGCAGCCTACACCAACGATTGCGATTGGATCACGAGCCCGTCGCATTATCTCCGGCGTCCGTCCAAATTGTTCAGATGTGTTTGGCATAATCACAAGCTCCTAGAGTACATTTGGTAGAAAACACTATCTATTATCGAGACCCTATACCGCAGGAACGTCGCGACATGAATCCGAGTCCTCGCGAGTGCTGGAAGCGATGACCTCGCGGACCGATTTGAATACGGAAATAATTCGTTGCAGATCATCCCCAGTCAGATAAGCATGGAGACTAAGACGAATCCCAGAAAAATCTTCCGGTACAATAGGTGGAGTTAGGGATGTCACCATTAAATTTTGATCAAAACAGTATTTCTTGACACTGAGAGCTAACATTGGATCACCGAGAACCAGGCTTATGACCGGATAGTGATGGAAGACAACTTCGTAACCCAGGGTCTGCAATTGCATGGCTAGATAGCGGGCTTTTTCGCATAGCTCGGAGCCACTATCCGCTCGTCCCCTGCATAGATCCAGCGCTGCTGTAATCATGACTACGGTCGCTGTCGGCAGTCTATTCGAAAATAGCAAGGGCGAGCTATTATGCTTGATGTAGTCCATGATCCGTGCCCCCCCGGCCACAAAGCCTCCCTCCAAACCGATAGCATGGCTAAACGTTCCCGCGATGATATCCACATCGTCTTGCCTGCCTTCAGCAATGCAAAGCCCTGCGCCCTGCGGCCCACAAATCCCATAACTCAATGATTCATCGATGTAAAGCCGTGCTTTGGCGGAATTCTTGATCTCACAGAGAACATCGATATCGGCGCGATCGCCAAATAACGAAAATATGGCCTGAGAAACAATGAGCGCTGGACGCCCTGTATGATTCTCCAACGCTTTCTTCAATTGAGCATAGTCACCATGTGAATAGGCAACGACTTGCGCGCCTCCCAGTTTGACAGCGTCCCATAATACTGGGCTATTCTGTTCATCCATGAAAACTGTAACCTTATCATGGGCGATTATGCTCAAAGCACCCAGATGAGCAAGATAACCGTTTGCAAAGATGATCGATGCGTGCTGTTGTAGATGTGCCGCAACGCTTTCCGCCAAAACGGCTTCTTCCTTGCTGACACCAGAGAAAAATGCCGCGGGCTGTACTGCCGCATGATGCAGCGTAAAAGCATTGTTGGAAGCCTGTGAAGCATGCAATTGCCCGAGCAAGCCCAGATCGTTGTTTCCGCTAAGCTGAAGCTGATCTTCATGCTCGTGCAGGGGCGGATGAAAGGTATATAGACCGCCCAGCCGCAGGATATCGACATCGTAGAATTGCTCTAATGGATGAAGACAATCATTTTCCTGATATTCAGACTGCAACTGACGCAACTTCAATTTATATTCGGACTGGGTCAGGGACGGTTGAGACCAGACATCAGACACGTTGAAGTAGTTCAATGGTTCTGGCTGTTGAATGGCATCGGTCATCATCCGCGCGAGCGCACGAGAAAAGCTGGCATCCTCTCGGTGCTTGACAAAGTAGATCAGCGGTTGAAATTGTGCACCTAATAACTTCTTGGGTGTGTAGTTGGTCATCCCCAACTGCATCCGATCCTTATTCAATTCCAATGCACGGCGCATAGAAAAGACAGAAGCTGCGCGATATAAATTAGCTTCTCGATACTGAGGGAAGCCATAATCTACTCCCCAATCCGCCATGTGATAGTCTTCGGTTCCAATCAAATTCCACATAAACGCTACCAGCTTTCCAGCGTGGAAGAAGGCGACAATTTCGCTGTCGCCGCGGTTCAGCTGAGCGGCTGTGCGGAAGAACGCTTCATCCAGTTGCTCACGACTATATTCTTTTGCTGATTCATTAACATTTTTCCATAATCGGGCCATCTCCGGCGCTAGATGTTCATAGTCCTGGATAATTTCGACGCTGATATTGAATTTTTCTTCTAGGTGCAGACTCGTTTTCAGCTTATACCGGTTTTTGCTGTTCAGTTCGGAGAAGAATTCATCCAAGCTCTCCCAGTGCAGATCGATGACGGAATTGGTAAAGCCAGGAACGGGATAGAATCCTTTAGGTGAGAGTGTGTTGTAGTAATATTCGAAACGATCAAGCGGGACATCTCGAACGATCAGCAAATCCAAGAGATTTCTATCCGCGATTAATTGCATTTGCTTGGTCGTTTCATGGATGACATCGGCGAGCAATTCGGAGTTTGGGCAGACCAGACCATCACCATTCATGGCAAATAAGCCACACTCGATCATGGAAAGGTTGAGGAAATCAGGGTGCCATTGCCTGAGGGTATGACGAGCGGTGGCGCTCAGAGTTGGATCAAGTGTCGTAAAATCCATTCCAACCTGGTAGAGATTGGCCTTCGCTTGTGGTCGGCCAATTGCGTCTGTAAATAGGAGATACTGGCAGGTTAGGTTATTGATTCCGGAGTATTCGAAAATCTTTAATACATTATGTCGAAGTCCAGTGGCACTAGGTACTAAACTATCCCATTTTGTTGGATCGATTTCCTCGGTGCTATCGTAAACTTCGCAGTCAATACGCATACTTTGTATTATCATGATTATTTCCAAGCTAGGCTATTAAATCTTCTATCGAAAAGCCGCAAGCCGCTCATGTAGTTTTTGTGACGGTTAGTTTTTGTGACGGTTTTCAGGGCGCGCGAATGGCGTGCGAGCATGGATATCCGGAGATGCGTATCGACCCACTGCTCAACATCAATCGCATGCACTGATTCCATCGCCTCGCGGATGACCTGGGCGCTTAACTCCTAGAGGAAAGCCGGGATCAGCAAGACCAGCTTGACTACCTTCTTAGCGCGTACCAAGGGTTTTGAAGGCTTCATAAATAATGATCAAAGACCGACTGCGCTTAAATTCGCGAATCAAACCTGTGCCGCATGCAAGCACTTCTACCGCTCCAGGGCTTTGGAGTTCCAGCTTCGCGGTATCACGAACAAACGCAACAGCCGGAGGTCTTTAGGTCATGTGCATCGAAACTTTCGATCCGCTGCCTAAACACCGGGTCGCCCAGGGCTAACCCTCGGTCTTGGCTAGGCCTATGAATCAGACTCCCCATTGCAACTACGGTTTAAAGTATAAGGAGTGATTGGCGAAGCTGTATGTGAACTATTTAACAGCAGACGGGCGGCCGCACTAACTTTTAACGAAGAGAAAAAGGACACCCACCAGGGCGAGCACAGCAGGACGGAGAGAAAAAGCGGAGAGAAAAAGGACACCAACGGAGAGAAAAAGGACACCCACCAGGACGCCCCCACCAGGACGCCCACCAGGACGGAGAGAAAAAGGACACCCGGAGAGAAAAACGAAGAGAAAAAGGACACCCACCAGGGCGAGCACGTATAAAGCCTTAGCCGAAGATGACCTTAGCGCGGTCGTCATCATCCTAAGCAGCCTTGCGGCGCTTCTGTGACATGCGCAGGTTGGAAGGTTCCCGTTCGAATAGATTCATGCACAGGGGCGCATCGCGGTCAGGATCGCCGGCGTGTTGCCTTTGCGGATGCGGCTGGCGTCTTCGGTGAAGACGATATCTAAACGCCAGTACAAAGGGTTCTCCACGTCCTAGTGATCGCGTACGGCGTGAGCGAAGCGACTGGCGTCGGCCGGGATCGAGTTGATGAACAAGCGCCGCTCCGCGCTGTGGCGATCCTCGATCCAGCACTCACGCTCGACCAGACCGATGCTGCACAATCGCTTCCAGCGCTCGGTTTCGGACAAGGTGCACAGTGCTTCGGTGATTCAGTAGCGGCGCACTTCTAGGCGCCCGTGACCCTTGTCGGTCTCCTCGGTGTCGTCGTGCACGACAGCGGCGAAGTCATCCTCGGCCGCCGTGGTGAAGAACGCATCGACCTCCTCATGCAGCGTGATCGGTTGGCATTTGCTCGGTTTGCACCTCCATCCAGAAACTGAAGTTTCCTGATTTCTGATAATCGCAAGGAGGGCAGTTACTTGGGGGTGGCATATTTAGGTTGGTTTGCACAGGCTTGAGCAAACCCCAATAATAGTGCCCCTACCTAGCCTGCCACCCATCTAAGAATCAGAAAACGTCAGTTCAGAAATATCCGGCTGGTATTGGCCGACAATCAATCGATCCGCAGTCAATAACGCTCTGCCCGATCGACAAAACCATAGGCTGCAAGCCAGCCCAATGCCGCCATCAAGGATGCGGCAACAAAGGTCATCGTCGGTCCGGCAGAGGACCAGAGTCCGCCGCTGATCAGGCTGCCTAGGGCGCCGCCAACGCCGAAGCCGATGCTGTTATAAAGGGCCTGTCCGCGCCCCTGGGTTGGGCCAGGGAAATAATGATGAGTCAGATGAATGGCGGCGGCATGGAAGGTGGCAAAGCTGAATGCATGTAATGATTGCGCCAGGAGCTGCAATACAAGAACATCTACGAAGAATCCGATCAGCAGCCATCGAAGAATCGCCAGCAGCAGGCTCGCCAACAGCATGCGCCGGGCACCAAAACGCTCCAGAAACCGATGCATGATCAGAAAGACGATAACCTCGACGCTGACACCGAGTGCCCATAGAGCGCCGATGACGCTGCTGCTGTAGTCATGGGATTCGAGATAGATCGAGTAGAAGGCATAGTAGGCGCCATGGCTTGCCTGCATCAGCAGGCAAGTGACGAAAAAGTACAGTATCTCCGGGCGGCGTATCAGGCTGCGCAATGACAGCTGCGTCTGCTGCCCACCGGCATGGCCGCGATCGGGTATGACCAGACAACTCAGCCAGACGCCGATCAGCAGCATCAGCACCACGATCGGGATGATGGCGCTGCCGGCATGCTCCTGCCACCAGCCGAGCAGGCCGACAATCAGGATGAAGCCGATACTGCCCCAAACGCGAACGCTGGCATAGCGGTTCACGCGCGCGCCCAGATGATTGAAGGTGACCGATTCCATCAAAGGCAATGGAGCATTCCAAAAAAAGCTGAACACAATCATGACCATGGCCATGGACCAGAAGTCCCCAGCCCAGAACACGCCGACAAAGCCCATTGCGGCTAATCCGGCACCCAGGCGCACAATGGGCATCCGTTGCCCGACCCGGTCCGCGAGCAGGCCCCAGAGGTTCGGCGAGACGATCTTGGTGCCCACCAGAATCGCCATCAATACGCCGATGGCAGCCGGCTGAAAGCCACGCTCCAATAGATACGGCCCCCAAAACGGCAGCAGCGCACCGAGGGCGGCGAAGTAAAAGAAATAGTAGCTGGAGAGCCGAGCGTATGGCATGGAGACTGGTTGGGTTGAAGACATGGCGCTTGATCGATTCCGAGATCAGACCCGAGCTTGGCGCCGGGCTCGGCTGTTGGAATAACCAGTGCGCATCATCGGGAGCACTCTTTGCGCGCCATCCAAGAGGACGCCAGATAGGGGGGCAGAGTATGCGGGAAGCGCGTGCTGCTGAGGACTCGGCTGAAGAGAGCGGACTTCAACAGGCCTGATGAACCAAAGCCGATCGACGACAGAGCCCTGTGCGCCACTGCGCTTCGATGCGATCCAAGGGCATTGTTGCGCGCTCCGCGACCGCCGACAGATCAACTGACAAAGGGCGGAATTGGCGCTAGCGGCGGCTGTACGTCGGCGTTCTGGCCGCGATGGCGCAGCAGGTGGTCGGCCAATACCATGGCGAGCATGGCCTCGGCAATGGGCGTCGCGCGGATGCCAACGCAGGGATCGTGGCGTCCCTCGGTGACGACCTCGACGGGATTGCCGTGCAGATCCAGGCTGCGTCCCGGCAGGCGGATACTGGACGTGGGCTTCAATGCCAGGCGCGCGACGATATGCTGGCCGGTGGAGATGCCGCCGAGCACGCCTCCGGCATGGTTGCCAAGGAAGCCCTCGGGGCTGATCTCATCGCGATGCTCGGTGCCCTTTTGTTCGACACAAGCGAAACCGACGCCAATCTCGACGCCCTTGACGGCATTGATGCTCATCAGCGCATGGGCGATATCGGCGTCCAGACGGTCAAAGATGGGCTCGCCCAAGCCTGGCGGCAGCCCCTCGGCGATGACGGTAACTTCGGCGCCAATGGAATTGCCCTCCTTGCGCAATGCGTCCATGTAGGCCTCCAATTCCGCAACCTTTGCCCGCTCCGGGCAGAAGAACGGATTCTGCTCCACCACCTCCCAAGCGAAGCCGGGAGCACCGGGATTGCAGGTTCGGATCGGACCCAGCCGCGACAGATAGCCACGGATACAAACCCCAGCCTGTGCAGCGAGAACCACCTTGGCTACAGCGCCGGCGGCGACCCGGATCGCGGTCTCGCGCGCTGAGGAACGACCGCCGCCGCGGTAATCGCGCCGTCCATACTTCATTGTATAGCTGTAATCGGCATGTCCAGGGCGGAACTTGACGGCGATTTCGGAATAATCTTTTGATCGTTGATCCTGGTTGTGGATCAGTAGTCCAATCGGAACGCCGGTGGTCAGCCCGTCGAAGACGCCGGAGAGGATCTGCACCTGATCGGGCTCACGGCGCTGCGTCGTATGGCGGGACTTGCCCGGCGCGCGCCGGTCCAGATCCCGTTGCAGGTCTGCTTCGTTTAACGGCAGACCCGGCGGACAGCCATCGACGATGCCGCCGATGGCGGGTCCGTGGCTTTCGCCAAAGGTCGTGACAACAAAGGATTTGCCGAAGCTGTTACCTGACATGATCGTGACGCAAATGCAGTTGGGCTGATCCTTGGCTCAGCAATGCCATGCATGGCTGTCGACCACGGCGATGCAGTGGAGATTGCACAACTGGCCGCGGTTTGGGTTGACTGACTAATAGGATGGCGGCGGCACCATATCGGACTGCGTGAGCCAGGCGTTGCCCCTGGCCAGCACATCGCGGGTCAGGGTGCTGGTGGCCTGGTGCAACAGAACGCCGTTGATAATATAGTTGTAACGTGCGGCCAGATATTGGAACTCGGCCTCGAACAACGCGCGTTGGGCATCAAGCACGTCCACCTGGGTCCGGGTGCCGACTTCAAGTCCCGCCTGGGTGGATTCCAGCGAACTGCGCGCGGAAACAATGGCTGCCTGGCGCGCCTGAACATCGCTGATACTGGAAAGAATACCGCGGAAGGCATCTTTGACCTGATTTATGACACCTCGGCGCTCCTGGTCGAGCCGATCCTGAGCGGCGCGGAATTGATGTCCCGCTTCACGCGTGCGGGAGGCCACCGCGCCACCTTGATAGATAGGCACATTGACATTCAGCCCGATAAAGGCACTGTCCGTATCGCTGCCAAATTCTGCCCCCGTGCGGCTGAGGTCATAGCCTGCTTCCATGTCCAACGATGGGAAATAGCCTGAACGTGCAATCTCGATGTTCTTGCGCGCCGCCTCGGCGGCTTGCTTAAAGGCAACGATACCGAAGTTGTTCGCCAACGCGGTCTCCGCCCAGATATTGATATCGTTCGGTTCCGGCGGCGCCAAGGGCAGACGATCGCCAAGACGCGCCAGGGGTACGGATACGGGGCCGATGATACGCCGCAGGGCCTCCCATTGATTGTCGAGATCGTTCTCCGCGGTGATCAACTCTGCCCGCGAGCTGTCGAATGCGGCCTGACTGTCGTTGACATCGGTGATCGCCACCAGCCCGACCTCGAAGCGCTGCTTCGACTGCTCCAGTTGGCGCTCCTCGGCAGCCACCAACGCCTGCCTCACGCGCACACGATCGGCCGCTTCCAGCACGCCGAAGTAGGCTTGCGTGGTGCGCACCATCAGATCAATTTCGGAGTTGCGGTACTCGGCCTCGGCCTGAGCAATGGTGTTGTTCGACTGACTCAATCGGACCCAATCTTCACGATTGTATACAGATTGGGAAAGCCGTGCCGCGACGCCCGATGTCTGGAACGTATCATTGCGGTTCACATTGCCGGCAACGCTTGTTCCGCGCGACTTGACATTATTATAATCGGCATCTGCGGTAACCCCGAACTGTGGCAATAACAAAGCACGGGCCTGGGGTTTGACCTCACGCGTGGCATATAGCGTCTGCTCCGCCCTGCGCAAGGTTGGATCGCTTTTGACGGCAAGGTCGTAAATACCGAGCAGGTCCTCCGCTTGCGATACCCTGGGGAACGCAAGCATCTGCGCCGAGAGCAGTAGAACACAGGTGGCGATCAGGATTGCCGGCAACGGTTTAGTCATGTTTTCGAACATCCTGGGGAAACGGCGAAAGCGAAAGTGAGAGTTCAATGGAGTTGTTCAATGCCGCGCCAGTATAGGCGATGCTGTAGGTTCATCACAATCGTGCAGTCACCCCGCAATCGTTGCAGGGGGCAACCGCCGCAGAGCGCATCGAGCGCAAGTCATGATTTGTAACCCAAGCTTTGTGCTGTTGCAGTCTTTTGCCAAGCCGCACATTCTAGGCTATGGATGCAACCGGCCTGGCATCGCCCGATCAGGATCGAAATCGAAAAGACGTGACATCAGGGCAACATCCAAAGCACAAGGAACCTGACGTTTAGCATCTCTCCGTCCGCATCTCTCGGCCTGCGCTATCTCCTGGGTTTACAAGCAGAACGGCATGAACGCAACTTTCTTGCCCTAATCCGTCTTTCGGCACCGACAGCGTCGCCAGGCTGCTCGGGCCGGCAGACCTGCCGGACCCGCTGAAACCTACGCTGACCCGAGCCAGCAAGCAGCCCGATTCACGCCAAGTCTGCCCCTGATCACAGAACATGCAGAGCTTGTCTCCGAACCGGGATCAAGCGCCAATGCGAACTGGCGTCAGGCACTGCCGGCAACACTCCTGTCCAGTTGGAATTTCACCGGTCCGCGAACCATCGCGCCATTCGCGTCCTTGAACTCGCCGTTGACTGGAGCACGCTTGCTGTGCGGACTGGTCAGGATTGCCACATGCCCGCCGTGAAATGCGACCGATTCGACGATACCAGTGCCTTCGAGATGCCGATTGGCGGCGGTCGCACAGCGCGGCGTGACCAGATCGTCCTTGATTGCATAGTCCTGGTACCAAGGCACCTTGAGATCGGCCAGGGTTTTCACATTCAGAGGTTTGCCATACAGGGTGACGGGCAAGGTGCCATCATCGCCGATCGGCTCGTGGAAGGTCTTGGAACTTGCGTTGGCGATGGCGAGCGGCAGATGCACCCGCTCCTTCAACAACCAGCGAAACAGTGCCGCGGGAGTCTTGCCCGGATTCATTTCCGTCGCCCGGTGCAGCGAGACCTGATCGAGCACCTTGACCAGCGGCGTTTCCCGGTCAATCGCCACAAACCGCATGCCCAGACTCAGCAGGTAGCCATTCGCCACCTTGTTGCCGCTTGGCAAGGTCGTCGTCACGAAATCGTGATGCATGTTGGGCATACCGCTGATTGCCTCACTGAAGGTGCCATCGATCGGTGCCACATTCGTGATCAGGCTGTCGCATACATCCGTCAATTTTTCCGACAGGATGTTCATTAGCGCGATGTAACCGCCTTGGCAGGTTCCGTTCAGAGTGACTTTTTTACCATGAATGTCCTTGATCTTGGTGCAGAGTTCCAGGGTCTGGTCGCAATCATCTTCCGGGGTTGCATTCTGCACCGCCTCGTTGGTCATAATGTCCTTTACCACCCGCACGTAGGTTGGAATCCCTTCGTTGGCGAATGCATGCGAATAGCTCTTCCCCTCGTAGGGCAAGAACGAAAGAATGTGGACGCCAAGCATATAGGGCGGTATCAACAATACCGGCTGCAGGTCGTCGCGCACTTTGACGCCAGACTTGACCGGTAACACCTGATAGAGTTCGAACGCATCGGTTTCATGCACCAGCTTATAGTGCGGGGTGTTGAAATGAAAACCGAACTCGTCTTTGATCTTCTCTATCTGCTCATTAAAATTAGCCACTGACTCCATGATCTCGGCTTCGCGTTTAACAAAGCCGGTTACGGTTTCACCCTCACGCGAGAGCAGGGTATTGAAGTAAGCTTCCATTCCCTCGCGGCTTGTATCTTTGATAAAGTCGACCAGCTTTTCCTGCGCGCCCAGGGTTCCCTTACGCAGTAAAGCCGCGTTGTGCTCCAATACCTCGAGCGCCTCGATCGCGCTCATGGGGTTGTCCTTCGCGGCCTGTAATGCAATCTGTGCCGCAATCAGGTTGCTGTCAGCAAACTCCATGATCTCCCGATTGGTCGCGCGCATCATCGCCACGTAATATCGCCACCAACTGGTGCCGATGTCGGGTAGATCGGTCAGCATATTCGACATTGCTTTGTACATGGTTTCTCCGTTTTCGGTAAGAGCCGCTGCCGGCTAGAAAGAGGTTTGGCGGTGTTTTGATGTCACTGCAAAAGGATCGTCCTGCACAACAGCAGCAACCGAAATCAGCCGTTCCCGGCCGGATCGGACCAAAACATTCCAGTGCATGATACTACGGTCGAGATCGGCCGGGATAACCTCTTGCCAACAAGTAGGCCGAATCCAAGCCGCAGGTGTGTAGGGCTTGCAATCCCGCTGGCTGCTTCACCCTGCTGGGCAGGGTAAATGGCTGGCCGAATTCCGGAATTCCGAATCGAGTTCCCCGGCGATCTGCGAGCATGGTGCGTGCTGCTCGGGCGGCTGCCTGTAGCGCTGGCCGGACAGACCGACCAGGCGCACGTCGATGCCGTCGGCGCTATGCTGGACGCCTGCGATATCGATTCCGCCGTCGATGCCCCGCCGATGGCAACCCATTCCAGTGATCACCGGGAGAACAACAATGATTAAGCACCATGACCGGCCGAACGCGCCGATCCAGTACGACAACCGGACGAACCTGGGGCTTCGCATTTTATCTCTGGTCATCCTGGCCGGGACCGCACTGGCCTGGTGGCTGATGCCAAGGCTACTGGAGGCGGCCTACGCAGGCACGGCCGGCCCGCTGCTGAGCGGGCTGATCGGCGGGCGCGACATTCACCCGCTGGAATTCTATGCCGAGCAGTTGCGGCTCCTGCTGATTTTGGCCACGCTGGTCGCCGTGCCGGCAGGGCTGCTGATCGGCAGCTCGAGCTTCGAGCGCGCTCGCGCACGGATCGGCACAGGCATCACTGCGGTCGCGGCAGCGGCACCGCTGCTGTTGGCGTTGCTCGCCGGTAGCTGGCTGCTGTTGCGTATCACCGGCAGCCTGCAGCTGCCGTTGTTTGGCGATGCCGCGGAAAAAGTCGTTGCCGCCTGGATGCTGTCGACCGGGGGCCGGCTGTACGCCGACATCTATGCTAATCATGGTCCGTTGAGCTATCTGCTTGCACATACTGTGTATATGCTGAGCGGAGCAACCGAGATGGCCCCGTATCGGCTCGCGCAATGGGCGTTAATCATCCTCACAGTGGCCGCCCTGGGCGCCAGTCATGCACTTGGAAGCCGGCGCCAGCGGCTATTGGCGATGGCCTTGCTGACCTTCATTATCGCCACGCTCTACCCGACATGGAAGGCGCATGAGCCGCTCTACAGCATCAACGCCGGCCTGTTCTTTAGCATCGCGCTCAGCCTTTGGCTGTTGCCGTTGTTGCTGGGCCGGCCAAACTCGGCCAGTGCGGTGGCGATCGGCGCTGCGATGTTGCCCTGCATGGTCGCCCTAGGGTACCCCTTTGCCGTGCCGTTGGCGTTGTTCATCGCCGGCGTCATCTTGGTGCTGTATGGGCGCGGTCAATTGCGCGCGCAGTTGGCGAGCATGGCACGACCTATCCTGATCGGCATCGCTGGCGCGGCCCTGCTGCTGCTCGGGTGGCTGCTGGCATTTGCCGATCTGCTGGGCTATGTCGCCTACCATCTCTACCTGAACCAGGTTCATTATGCCGCGATCACGCGCTTCAATGCCCTGCATGGGCTGGGTCAACTGACGCATCTGATGGACCCGCGCCTGGGTTGGGCCTTACTCGCGGTTCTGCTGCTACCGTTTTGGCTGCGGCGTGCGGCCCATCGCCCCCTGGGCAAACAATCGAGTCGAAGGCGCAGGATCGCGACCACCTGTGGAATGTTGCTGTTGATCGTAGGAATGCTCTACCTCAACCCGCGTGGCGATGAGGGATTCAAGGTTGCCTCATTGCAGGTGCCGGCGGCGGCGCTGCTGGCCATCATGCTGGCGCGCTGGCTCGCGCCGATGGGCGGATCGAAGCCTGGGCAGCGCGAGCGCGCGGGGCTCATCGGTGTGCTGTTGGCAATGATTTTGTCAATCAGCGTTGTCGGCTTTACCCCTTTTGCCGGCCCTTTGTCGGAGAGCTCTCTGCTGCAACGTCGGCAACTCGCCCAAGCAGAGCAGGCCGCCGCGCGGCCGCTGATCGAGCACATCGACGCCCGGCTCGACCCCGGCGAGCCGATCCAGGTCTTGACCTTCCTGCCGCGCTGGTATTTGCTCGCCAACCGGCTCCCTGCCGCAGGACAGTATTATTATCTGCCGGCACAGGCCGACTATGAGCGTGCGCCGATGTGGGGCCATGAGCGCGAGCGGATGAACCTGTGTGTCAACCTGGCTGAACGACGCGTTGAGGTCGTGCTGCTGCACGACTATCCCATCCACGGCATCTATCGGTTGCAGGACTACGCACCCTGTGTCGCAAGGCTGCTCGAGACCGACTACAATCCGGCCTACTTTCCAAGCCCGCAAGCGGACATTCCGATGCCGCTGCTGCTGATACGGAAACCGCAATAGCGCAAGCGCCATCAACGCCCAACAATCATGCACAGTGGGCTTGCGGCCATCCGCTGCGAACGCGCACCAGCCTGTGCATCATGGGCCAGCGCAACAGCTAGGCTCGACGCCTGGCTGTGGCAATTCCAGATCGTCCTAACCTACTCAGCATGATCATGACTGTCATCGCCCAGACACGAGAAGCGCTCGACGCGATCTTATTCCACGATCCGGCAACCAACATCCAACGGCGGATACATAGCGCGCTGTTGCTGCTGCTGTTTTTGACCGGGATCGCGCATTGGGTGGGCTTCTTCAATGGCGGCGAGCTGGCGCTGACGGCTTATGACTGGATCAAAGAAGACGCCTATCTCGATACCCTGCGTGCTGCCCAAGTCAATGCCGAGATCCCCTGGCGCTGGAATACTGCCTTTTACCACGATACGCGCGACTTCCTCGCCAACCCCGAGACGATTCTCACCCCAGATATCCTGTTGCTGCGCTGGCTCCCGAACGGCCTGTTCATTCTGCTGCATGTCCTGCTGTTCTACTCGATCGGATTCCTTGCCTGTATGCTAATCGCCAACCGGCTCAACATCAGCCTGGCTCCCTTTAGCGCGTTTTGGCTGTTATTCAATTTCAATGGCCACCTGACCGCACACCTCGGTGTTGGCCATCTGCAGTGGGCTGGCTATTTCTTGCTTCCGGTGTTCTTCCTCGTGCTCAGCGGGCTCATACAGGCGCAACGAGGACCGCGCAGCAAGGCGGGCATCTACCCGCTAACCATGGGTCTCTTACTCGGTCTGCTGTTTCTGAATGGTTCCTTCCACTTTGCCATTTTTTGTACGATGTTCATGCTGATCGCATTGTGCTGGCGAATGACCATGGCCCCGGGCGTCGCGATCGCAATACTGATCGGTGGCCTTCTCGGTTTCGGCCGTCTACTGCCTGCGCTACTCTGGATACCGAGCCGCGATCTGCTTTATGCCGGCTATCCAAGCTTCGGCACGCTCATCGACGCGATGACCATGCTGCGTGGACATGAACTTATGGTGCCTGACGAGCTCTACACGCCGTCCACCTGGTGGGAATTGGATCTTTATCTGGGATTCACCGGCACCACCATCTCCATTATCGCCCTCATCGCCGTATCGAGACGCAAGGCACCGAGCGATCTGTTGCCCATCTTCGCCGCGGCAGCAGTTCTGTTATTGTTCTCCCTGGGCCATGTTTACACCCTGATCCAGCAATTGCCCGTGCCGTTCGCCGACGTCGAGCGCGTGCCGACGCGGTTTATCGTCATGCCTCTGGTCCTGGCTCTGATCCTGGTCATGAAGGGCCTCGACGAGCTGCTGTGTGCCTGGCCCAAGATCACCAAGCCTGGGCTGCTGATTGCCTTACCCTTCATCGGCTATGAGCTCTATCTGCACTCGAGCTACTGGCGTGTTGGCCGTATCGAAAGCACCCATGCGCAGGTTACCAAACCGATTTTGTCCATCGCTTCCGATCCAGATACGGCCTATGCGCTGAGCATTGGCCTCGGTTGGCTGGTTTCCGTCGTAGTGTTGGTGGGGGTTGTCGCCTATTTAGTGCACATGCGACGGCATCGTGATGAGCGCAACGCTCCTGCTCGCTAGCGTGCATGAACGACCACTTCCGGCGCAAAGGCACCAAAACACCTAGCGTATTACGGTGACACTTTACCATTTACACCAATTCTAGTTGTCTTCGGTCGTTCTTTTGTCAAGGGAGTCGGCCACGCTTGCTTAGACGTAGCGTTCGGCCAAGTCATATGTTTCGCCGACGGCGCGCGACAGCCCGGTCTCGTCCGCGGGTACGAGAATCAAGTAAACATGGTTCGGCATCAGGGACTTGTTCATAACTCCGACCAACTGACGAGCGGGTGCGCGGGGCTTTTTCGTAATACGTTGGTTTTAAAGTTAAAATAATGGGGCGTATGAGGCTAGCCCTAGGCTGTCGAAATCTGCCGTCTCACTAAAACAAGCGCTTCCCGGTTTTTGGATGCTTAGGAACGGAAATTAGATAACTTGTGCAGCTCATCAGAAGGGAGAAGGTATAGTATCATTTTAGCCTCTGCAACCAAGCCAAACTTCTGGAGACCTAAATGGAGCGTTATTCCCCCCAAGTAGAGGAATCGATGCGTCGTTTCTATATGGGCCTGAATGAGAAAGATCGCCGTCTGTATGCAGGCTTAGAAGCCTTGAAGTATGGTCGCGGTGGTCGCGTGTATATTGCGGAGGTACTGGGTTGCAGCCGAAACACCGTAAGCAAAGGCGCGCGCGAGATGAGCGGTTTATCTGAGCACGAGGTACACGAGCAGCTTCGCGGGGACAAAGTCGGGACCAAGCCCCGAGTGCGCAAACCTGGTGGTGGTCGTTGCCCCTATGAGCAGACGTGGGGGCCGTCGTTGGACGAGAAGTTCCTGGCGGTTCTACGCCATCATACCGCGGGCGATCCGATGGATGAAAAGGTCCGCTGGACGAACCTCACCCTGGGTGAGATTGTCGCGGCATTGCGAGAAGATCATCAGATCCAGATCAGCCAATGGGTCGTGCGCAAGCTGTTAAAAAAACATGGCTACCGTCGCCGCAAAGCGCAGAAGAAAACGACCATGAAGGACGAGATCAAACACCGCGATGCCCAATTTGAGAAGATCACGCAACTCAAAGCCGCCGATCAGGCCGCGGGTAATCCGATCGTCAGCATGGATACCAAGAAGAAAGAAAATCTTGGCAATTTTTACCGTGACGGGCAGTTGTATACCTTAGAAGCCCTGCACACCTACGACCATGATTTCAACAGCTTTGCTGAAGGGGTCATCATTCCGCATAGCTTCTATGACATCAAGCATAATGTCGGCTACATCCAACTCGGGAATAGCCACGATACCAGTGAATTTGCCTGCGACAGTTTTCGGCATTGGTGGTATAACCACGGTCGCCTACACTATCCCAGCGCTACCTCCATCCTGGTGCTGTGCGATGGGGGCGGGAGTAACAGTTTCCGTCACGACCTCTTTAAACAGGACTTGCAGAGCCTCGCCGATGAGCTTGGGATCGAAATTCGCATTGCTCATTATCCGCCCTACTGTTCTAAGTACAATCCCATCGAACACCGTCTCTTTCCCCATGTGACCCGTGCCTGCCAAGGCGTGATTTTCACCAGTACCGAGTTGGTCAAGGAACTCATGGAAAACACCCACACTTCAACGGGACTCAAGGCGTTCGTTCATGTCATCGATAAGGTCTATGAAACGGGACGAAAAGTGGCGGCAGATTTCAAGCAAAACATGCGCATCCTCTTTGATACGTTTTTGCCAGCATGGAATTATCGCGCCGTTCCTGCTGCTTCTCAGGAGTGCACAAGTTAATAAATTTCTATTTCTTAGCGCTGGCTTGGGCCTGCGTTCGGCCTTAGTTTCTGCTGCTCATGTATAACTTGACCTGTTGTAGATTGATCCGCTTGCCCGACATTTCCTCGCCTTCTCGTTGCGAAAATGCCGGCTACTTTAGCCTCGACAACCCGCCAAGATAGTTGTCGTCGATGCGTCAAGTTAATTGTCGCTAAACAGCGCTCGGCGTGAAGTCAAAATTCCTCCAGCTTTATGGCCTGGATGCTCACGAATCTGTTCCCCATTTCTTAAAGCACAGGGCCATTGGAACACTCCTTTCGATGAACGACCGATGAGCTGCTGAGTCGGGAAAAATACACCCGGAGTCGAGATCCACAACAATGCTGCCCGCGCAAGCCTCACCAGATATTCGGCCCAGGCTGAAGACAGCGCTGAGGTGTCCTAGATCCGAAGTGCCCAAGGTCTGAGCGCAGTTGCGCGATAGCTGAGTACAGGCAATGCGTACCTGCGATCCAAGTTGCCTTCGCAGGTCTCTGACCAGTTCCGGCCTTGGATTCTCAAATTTGTTGCGCCCGATGGAGAAGACGACAAATGCAGGCCTGACAGCGCTGCACAAGTCTGATACGAAGGAATCTCCCTTGCTTCCTGGATTGCTTCCATGGTGAGGCCACACCAAGGTGTCGCAGGAAAGGTCCACTTGATGGCGCAACGCATCGTCCAAGCCTACTCGATCCAAGTCACCCGGCAGCAAAACCCGATTTCCAGCCCCGATGACGCGAACCACGGCGCTCAACGAGTTGGTGACGATCCGCCGGTTTTCGCGGTCGCGTCCCCCAGCACCCTTGCTCACCAAGTACGCGCTTGGACTCAACACCTCCACCGAAATGTCCCCGAGGCGGTAGTCATGGGCGGAGCCTGGAGTCAAACCTGGTTGAAAGTCAACGCCTTCATTCGCGTCCGCTTCATAGATTAGATCGTCCCAGGCAACTGTCCTCTTCGTAGAGTCCGGGTTGGCGCGTAATCGATGCACCCGAAATCTGCCATCGGCCAACAACGCAACGGCTCCGCCGATGTGATCTTGATCGGCATGCGACAACAGTAACCAGTCGATCTCGCGGACTTCCAGCTCATTCAGCAGCTTGATAAGCGCAGGTCCTGGGCCGGCGTCAATAATTCCGACGCCTTCCGGGGTAAGCAGCACAGCAGCGTTGCCATGACCGATATCCAGCACCACCAGCGCACGCGTTGGGAGCCGGTCTCTCATCAACCAAGCTCCCAGTCCTTGAAATACAGTTCTTCCATCCGTGTTGCCCCAATGTTGACTTTGGCATGGAATCGCCGATCCGGTGCCGCAGCCGCCCATACAGCTGACGGTACGGCAACCTTGAGCAGATCGATCGCAGTTGACGGCTCGTACCATCCCGGCACTTGCACATACATCGCGCGCTCATCCCGATCGATCACCCTGACCAATGTCCGAAACGGCTCGCGGGTAAGCCGATACTCACCACGAAACTCTTTCAGGCAAGCACGAATCCCGTCGATGAAGGCATCGGAATCAAACTCGTCCGGCCGCATCAAAACCGGAATCTGGTGTCGCCAACGTCTCATCTCGTCGACCTGGGCCTTTTCGAAATTGGTACACAAAAGTGCTGGAGTCGATCGCTCGTACCATCGCGCCACGGCTGATGCCCCGTCGAACGAGGCGTAGTTGCGAACGCTAAGGTGGAAATCACAGACAATGGCCTGGGCACTTGCATCATCGGCCGTTTTCAAGAGCTGTTCAACCGAGTTATAGCGTTCTTCTGCAAGCACGGGCTCCAGTCGTGCGTCTTCAACGTATGCCGCATACAGCTCCCGCGCTTCAGGATCATCATCAACGATGAGGACACGGTCAATATCTCTACCCTCTAAGCTAAGCATGTTCGACGCCCTCCAATGTCACTTCAATGGTAAACGATGCGCCTCCGAGCTCCCCATTTACCTCTGCCGTCACCCGACCGGAAAGGTCCGAAACCGCATCGCGAACGATGGTCAATCCCAACCCGGTGCCCGCCCGCTTCGTCGTCTTGCCGGGCAGCCAGATATCCTTGAGCGGAATATCCTGAATTCCTGAGCCATTGTCTGCGAACACCATGCGCATCAACAGTTTGTCATCAATCGCGGTGCGAACCAAGATACGCCTGCGATCTCGCTGGACCTGATCGAAGGCTACCGTACTATTGTTAAGCAGATTGGTGACGATCGACTCCAAGGCCGCCTCGCTTCCGAAGAGGAATGGTTCGCCGTTGGCAAACTGGAGGTCGTAGTCGATCCCTCTGTTCTCGAGAAAGGGCTGGTAGGTGGCAAACACCTCGCGAATCACCGCATAGGGGTAAACCTTTCCTTGGCGTCGCTTCTGATGCTCCAATAGTCGCAAGGTCGCCGTACCTAAGACGCCAAGCCCTTGCAGAGACTCCTTAAGGCGCGCCAAGTGCGCCTCATATCGTTGCGTATAAGTCGCCGGCTGCAGGTCTTCCTGCAGGCGACGATCAAGCAGGTTGGCAGTCATGGCGATCCGCTTGAGGCTGCCACCCTCGGATTCGTGCGCCAAGGTCGCTGCGCTGATCCCGGCGGTTGCAAGAGTGCGATAGAGCTGCACCTCCTCGGTGAGCCGTTTGACCTGCTGTAGGTGAGCCCTTTCGTATCGATCAAACGCCTGGCTTACATTCGCCTTCTCGTTTGCGGGAAGCCCTTCAATCGCATCTCGAAGCTTTTGTTTCCGCTTCTCCGAGACTATAGGTGTCTGCTGCCGATCCCTTGATCGCTTGCGCTCTCGCATTTCAAGACGGCGATCATGCATCCAGTCGAGTGCGTCTTGGGCAAACTCCCGTAGCTCCCGGAAGGCATCGGTCTCTATGAAGCCGGTACGATCGGTCTTCTGTACCAAGACTTGCTGATCGCCGACGATGCGAACCCGGCCGATCGAGGTGTTTGTAGAGGGACGCAGCTCGGGGTCTCGCGAACGCTTGAGGTTCATATCGAGCCAATCGTTCCCCGGGTCCCCATAGGGTGTTACGCGCAGTACGTCTTGGTAAAGGTGCACGCCGCCGAAGTGCGAGAGCCATTCCTTCACCGCACCCAGACTCGTACGCCGCGTCGAGAATTCGGTCGCGGAGAGGAGGTATACCCAGAGGTCGAACCTCGCCTTGGGTGCGCGATACCCGCGCGTCTTGTGGTCGGGCCTTGCCACCTCCTCGTGATTGCCCAGGAACAGGGTTTGGCCCCGCCAGTCCTTCAGCTCCGCGGAGATTTGCCCGGCGTCGTCGAGTCTGGCGGTCAATTGGAATTCGGCATCCTCGAAATAGCGGGACTTGACCAGTCGCTCCAGGTCCCGGAAGGCCGGGACCTCCAGTTGCGGCTGAAACCCGGAGGGATCGTCTCCGAATGGGTCGGCAAGCAACAGCATCATGCGCGCCAGCCGCTTCACGACAACGCGTCCGAGCTTTTCATGCAGCTTGCAGAGGCGGACGCGGGTGCCGGGTGATCGGTCCGGCGTCTCTTGGATATTGATGGGGAGTGGGACGGTGCCGACGCTATCCGCAGTTGCGAAATCGCGCCATCGTAGCTCGACCGAGCGCGTAATCTCCGGTGAACCGATGTGCCGGGTCTTCAACTCGGCGATCTCCCCGAGGCGCAGGGCAGCCAGTCGCCCGAGCCCCTTATCTCCCGCGGGCGTCCTACCGCGCCTGGTCTTCTTGCTTGGGTCTTTGCGTGAACGGCCCAGCAACAGCCAGCCTTGGGTGATCCCTTCGTGGTCCATGCCGTCACCGTCATCGACAACGGTGATGGTTCCGCCGGGCGAATCCGTAGCATCCAAGGTCACCGTGCAATGGAGCGCATCGGCGTCGTAGCTGTTCTTGATCAGCTCGATGAGCCCATGCTCGGGATTGGCATTCAGCTCCTCGCCGAGGCGGGCGAGGATGCTGGGCGAAAACTCCAGATGGGCTGTGCGTTCTTCTTGCGTCATGGGCTATTCCCAGGGGATTCCAGCAACGGCAGCAACCGTCAGATGTCGGCATCGGATGGTCTCATTGAGCCATAGACTGCTGGCCGGACGACGAAGGAGGGCGACGAGCTGCTTGCAGCGGGAAAGGCTCTTGTCCCTTGGGATCGCCACGAGCAGATGGTTCTCGATCGCAAACGTTTGCGGGCCGTTGACGATCAGTGTTGGAACCGCTCGGTACCGATCCTCGGGTCTCGACGTCCGTCTCACGACGACGAAGGGGGCTGCGAATGTCGTACCTGAAAACGCCCGCGTTTCGGAGACACTATCCAAGGTACCCCAACGAGGACAGTTTCCCGGGTGAAGATAGGGGAGACGTGGAACATCGCCGTCCGTATGCCGGAACGGCACCAGCGGCCCGACTTTGACCGCAAACAGATCGCCAACGATCGCTCGCTGGGATGCGACTTCGGAGGACAGGCCGACGGCAGGCTGCGACCGGCGGACGAAATCCAGCAGCGCGGTGTGAACGTCGGTCGCCTCGTCGAACCGGTCGTGGACAACGGGGAAGGACAAGTCCCCGCATGCACGGATCGCGCTGCGAAAGCGCCGATATCTGGTGCCGCTTCGCAGGACATCGGGGATGACGGCGACGAGGCGCGCGGACGGCCGCATGCCGGTGATCGCCGTCCAGATAAAGAGCGCCGCGCGATTGATCATGCCGGTTGCCCATGGCAGATCAAGCGGCGCCGGCACCTGGCCGAACGGCGGGTTCATGACGATGTGGGTAGCGGCAGGATAGTGCCCCTCCTCCAAGCCGGAGCCGACGCGCAGACCGTTCAGCAAGGAAGCGGGGGAATCCGCCGGCGACGGAGAGTCGCTGGAGAGGGACCTCGCGAGAATCAGGATTCGGGCACGGGCGGCATCGATGAACTCGCTATGCAGATCAAGGCCCTGAAGCCGCCGCCCCCACGACCGGATGCGGGCATCCAGACTCGACTCCGGCGGCAGCTCAAGCGCCGCCGCAAGCAGTAGATCGCCTGCGCCGCAGGCCGGGTCGAGGATGACCGAAGTATGGCTCAACGTCCCCCTGAGGCGCGAACGTACGGTCGCAACGACGTGGGGAGGCGTGAAGAAGGCACCTGCCTCCCGCCGCTTGGCCAATGAGACCGCCCTTCGAAGCTCGATCGCCGGCTGTCCGTTCAGCGCAGCCAAGACGCTCGCCGCGCCGGGACTCAGGCTATCGGCCCGCGCCAGTGCTTCTAGGTCTCTGACGTATTTGCGAAATGCGAGCATGCTTGGGCGTAGATTGATGGCCTGACCATGCGCCCGAAGGATACCCGAAACAGGCAGGCAGCGCGTCGGATGCGGCAAACGCTCGCGGGGGCGACTATTTGAACAGGTCGTCAGCAAGCCAGAACAGCCCGAAAACGGCGCCGACGGTGCTGATGATTTAGATGCTCTGGCGATGGATCGCGATAAGCAGCCGTGTCTCGATCGAGCGGGTCTCCACGGGCGCCTCCTCAATCTCCCTGCGCAGTCGCCCTTGAGAAGGATAATAAGGATAGGAAATCCAACCGAACGGCACGGAGTATGCACGACTGAGCGGGCTTAACGCAACCTATAGACGCACATGGTTTCTACGCGCCAAGAGGTGTGTTGGGGCGAGAATCAGTGGGTCGTTAGCCCGACTTCGACTATTCGGTCGGGATTTCGGCGAAATCCAAGCCGTTTCGTCCTGCAAATCCCTGATTTTGCTGAGCCGAGGTGTGCGCAGTCGCGTGTAGTGCCGACCTAGGTCGTTGTTTCGAAGCAGTTAGGGATGTGGAAACACTTGATCTACGCAGGTCCGCCCAGGACCACCAAAATCCAAGCGGTCTATCGGATTGAATTTTAGAATATTTCTTGGGTGGTAAGTGATGCTTTCATTGGCGGGAGGTGGTGTAGATTAACGACTACCACGTCCCTTATTTGCCGATACTATCGGCATGTTTCTGCGCTCGAAAAACCGCTTCAAAGACGGCAAGCAACACCGGTACTGGAGTATCGTTGAGAACCGCCGCGTCGCCGACGGGCGTGTAGTGCAACACCAAGTGCTCTACCTCGGGGAGATCAACGATTCGCAGAAGGCGTCGTGGTGCAAGGCGATCGAGGTGCTCGACGAGGACGAGGGGGCACCAACGCAAGTGGCGTTGTTTCCGGAAGATCGCACAGCACCCACGCTGGATTGCGATGTGGTGCAGGTCAGGTTGAGCGGGTTGCAATTGCACCGGCCGCGTCAATGGAGTGCGTACTGGCTCGCTTGCGAGCTTTGGGGTCAGCTTCGTTTGGATGCTTTCTGGCAGCCTCATCTGCCCCCGAGTCGCAAGGGGACGCGCTGGCTGAACGTGCTGAAAACCCTGGTCGCCTATCGGCTCATTGATCCGGGCAGCGAGTGGCGATTGCACCGCGATTGGTTCGATCGCAGCGCCATGGGAGATCTGCTCGGCGAGGACTTCGCCATCGCCCAAAGCCAGACCCTTTATCGCTGTCTGGACAAGCTGCTGGCGCACAACAAGGCGCTATTCTCCTCTCTGCAGGAGCGCTGGCGGATGCTGTTCGATGTCCGCTTCGATGTGCTGCTCTACGATCTGACCAGCACCTATTTCGAAAGCGAGCCTCCGGAGTACGGCAAACGCAAGTACGGCTACAGTCGTGACAAGCGCCCCGATTGCGTCCAGGTTGTCATCGCCCTGATCGTGACCCCGGAGGGCTTTCCCCTGGCCTACGAGGTCCTGCCGGGTAACACCAGCGACAAGACCACGTTGGAGGACTTCCTCGCCAAGATCGAACAGCAGTACGGCAAGGCCGAGCGCATTTGGATCATGGACCGCGGTATCCCGACCGAGGACAGTCTCGCCGCGATGCGTGGCGCTGACACACCGGTGCGCTACCTCGTCGGGACACCCAAGGGGCGGTTGAGCAAGTTGGAGAAAGTGCACAGAAATGCACAGAAACACCCACAGAAAAGCACCCACAGAAAAGCACCCACAGAAAAGGACACCCACCCATAGAAAAGGACACAGAAAAGGACACCCACTCTCCGCCCCGCTGAAATGTGGGTGTCCTATACCGCTGCTCCGCCCCGCTGAAATGTGGGTGTCCTATACCGCTGGTGTCCTATACCGCTTAAAGGGTCACTGGCTTTAAGCCCGTTGCATCTCAGTACAGAACATCCATCGCGCAGATTTCGGTGGCCATCAGGAAGTCGTTGAAGCGCGATTCATCCCGAATGGTATGTACTTCGGTGAACTTGTCCCCTTCACCATTACAGTAAAACAGGAAATCGGCCGCGAAATTACCCGAGTCATCACCGCAAACGTTGGTGATTCGCAATCTAAAGGTCGCTTTGGCCCAGTTGGCGCCATAAAACTCCCTAACATTGGAGAAGCTCCACGAGGAGATGAGGAGAGATTCCAGAGATAGTTGAGAGGCGAATTCAGCAAAGCTGTCCTCATAACGACAGGCTCCCTGAGTGCAGTATCTCGAGAAATGAATCGGATCGACGACTGTCGCTAATCTCTCGATTACCTCTTGAGGCGACGAACCTGCCTGAGTAAAGGGTATGGCGGCAAGAAAGTTTTTCACATCTCCGCAGTTGGAGTCCTCGGGTGAGCCGATTCTGACATTCGCCGCGGCTGCGGTCTGGGAGAGTAACCCAATACTTAATAGAATAATGAACCAAGTGATGAGTCGAATTGCTTTCATAGTAGGAACCTGTAAGTTTTAGTCAGATTTATCAGGATGTCAGATTAACTTCCGAAAAAGCCAGTATTAAATACCAGAGTATGAGTTTTAAAGTCGGGTAAAAATATTAGACCGTCATGGGGCTGTTTCAAGCCCTGCGCGGAATCTTGGCTGAGGACGGGTTCAGAAACAATCTGAACGTTGCAGCGAACAGAATTAACTACGAAAAGCGGAAAATACGCGATGGCACTATTCTCCAGAGCTTCTTGCTCCATGTTGCCCTGTGACGGCCTTGTTCATAAGCTCGGCCAAGGCTTGGGGTTAGCCTCGAACGCCCCAGTATTTTATCTTTATAACCAAGGTCTTACGGAAACGCCACAAGCACCCGCTCATCAGTTGGTCGGAGTTATGAACAAGGCCTCTGTGACCAACAGCCAGGTAACCCCGGGCATGAGACGCTGAAACCTTCATCTGTCCTTCGAAGAGCGACTTTGTATTTCATGTGTTTCTCAATAACTTGAGAGTACCGAGTTCTCCAGCAATCTGGCAGCAATCTGTTCCTTGAAGCAGCCCCATCCGTGCAAGTGAAAATACGGTCGTGGCGGGGTTGCTGCTGCCGATGTCCGTCATATCGATAAACCAATGGGTAGATATCCTGGAAGGATCTATAGTCCTCTCACGTGACATCAAAGCTGTCCCTTTCGTTTAGAGCCAGCACTCACACACCAAAAACAAAAGGGCATATCTGGTTATCGCGTTGAGTGACTCTAGTTATAGCACCTGTGTAGACTCTACTCGAGGTGTTTGTCATGCAATTGTGGTTCTATTGGTGGGAGATCATTTCGTTGCTACGGCCAGCGTTTTCCCGCGATCAGACGTTCTTTTGGTTCGTTGTCAGCGTCGCCGGTCTGTCAGTGCGCACGGATAACCTTGGGGTCACGAGCATCGTGCGCGCCCTTGGCCTGCAGGAGCAGTGCTACGATTCTCTGCTTGACAGCTTTCACAGCAGCGCAGTGAAGCTGGACCGCTGATTGGCAATCTGGACCAAGGTGGTCCTGAAGCTGTTCCCAGGGGTGATTCAGGTCAATGGTCGGTTGGTGCTCGTGGGCGATGGGATCAAGGTCGGCAAGCAGGGCCGAAAGATGCCGGCAGTGAAGTCGTTACATCAGGAGTCGGAGTCGAACACCAAACCCGAGTACATCATGGGCCATTCGTTCCAGGCAGTCGCGGTTCTGATCCAGGCGGCACAGAGCGTCTTTGCGCTCCCACTGACTGCCCGGATTCATGAGGGCGTTGTGGAGACGAACCGAGACAAGCGCACGCTGATGGACAAGATGATCGCTCTGCTCGGGCTGCTCGGCATGGAGCAATCCTACTACTTCGTGGCCGATCGCTATGACATGTGTCGGAAGATGGTCAAGGGCCTGCTCGCGCAAGGCAATCATCTGGTGGTTCGCGTGCGCTCGAATGCCGTGGCTTGGACGCCCTACGTTCAGGACGCAACAGAACCTCGTAGGCGTGGGCGCCCGCGGAAGTATGGCCGCAAGATCAAGCTGCGCTCGTTGTTCGAAGAGGGCCTGGTGAACGAGCAAGCAGCGAGCCCCGTGTATAACGAACAAGGGGTCATACTCCGCTATGCCGTGCATGATCTGCTGTGGCGACCGGCCGGACAGCTGGTGCGTTTCGTCATTGTGATTCACCCGCACCGAGGACGTTTCATCCTCATGTCGACAGACCTCACATTGGATGCCATCGACATCATTCGTCTCTATGGGCTGCGTTTCAAGATCGAGGTCACCTTCAAGCAGGCGATCCACGTGTTTGGGACATTCCACTACCATTTCTGGATGAAGGCGATGAAGCCGCTGAAACGGCGTAATGGGGATCAATACCTGCACCGAGAAACGGCGGCTTACCGTCAAGCCGTGAAGCGCAAGCTGCATGCCTACCATGTCTTCGTCCAAGCTGGATGCATTGCCCAAGGGTTGGCTCAGTATCTGGCAGCATGCCATCCGCGGCTGGTTTGGCAATCCTTATGCCTCCTGGTTGCGCACAATCCGCCCTGGTCTGGCACCATCCGAACGCGTGGTCACCCTGGCGTTACGCCACAGCCTACCGGAATTTCTCCTGGATTGGAGCCAGAGGTCTATTCTGGCGAAATTCATCATCGAAAGGCTCGATCCGGATCGATCTAAGCTACTTGGCGCCGCCGCTTAGCTCTGACTCGGCCTTAACGGCGCGTTTCGATCGCGCCGACAGTTGGTTTGGAAGCGATTCCAGGATGACTCTTGCCCTTTTGATTTTAATAGAAGAAACTCGGCACTCTTGAGGACCTCCAATTCCCCGGTTTTTGCGCGTTTCGGGCCGGGTTTGGGCTTCTTTTCCGTGCCGCCTTCCCCGGCCTTGTCGGTCTCCGCATCCATCCGGCTCGGCTTCAGTTTGGGCTTGCCCTTGAGCTCCTTTAGCCGCTTGACCTCGGCTTCCAACTCCTCAATCCGCTCCTGTTGCTCCACAATCAGCCGCAGCAATGCCTGCACCAGCGGTGTCTGCTCCGCTTCGGGGATCTCCGGCAGCTTGATCGTCGGCTTGCTCATGGCGCTGAGTCTATCCGCATTTCTCCAGATAGCAACAGAATTTTGCCGGGGGAGAATGAGAAGTTACCACCGCGTCGGCTACCAGCCGCACCCGCTGACAGCGTATAGTCCTCTCACGTGACATCAAAACTGTCCCTTTCGTTTAAGGCCTGCACTCACACACCAAAAACAAAAGGGCATATCTGGTTATCATGTTGAGTGACTATATCCCTTGCTTGCTCGAACTCGGCGTCTTGCCGCACAACACGTACCCTTCCTCCCAACCCGCGGGAAACAGTTCCGAATGCTGCCGACACAGCTCATCGAGTTGCATTCGGCAATAGGCGTTATCGCTCAGGAAGCGTTCGTAGGCGTCCTTCGCCAGCGGTAAGCGGATGGTTCGGTATCCTCTCTCGAGAGAACCAGGTACAGTCGTCATGCTGTCTCCGGGTAGCGAGATGTCGAGTTCGTTATTGTAACCTTCAGCATCGCTTAGTCGGAGACAGTCTTCCAGGGCATTTCGCCAGCTCGTCAACAGAATCCGTTATAACCAGGAATTTTTCAAGGTGCCCTTATATCGTCTTGCGGAGTACGGTAACAAACTCTCCAGTGCATCGGTGCAGACGTTCCGGGACTGTCTCTGATCAACCTCTACAGCCGTCGTTTTCGCAACATAAGCCAGGGCCTGGGCGACAGGAACCGGGCTAGCGGCACATTGATCCTGTATGCCACTGCGCCCGGCAAGTTCCCCGCCGACTTCATGTATTCTCCTTCGATGATAAGGTGTCAGCCTGGAGGCCGACACTCCCAGGCGATGGCCGCTCCGGCCGGGAGTGTCGGCCTCCAGGCCGACACACCTTCGCGTCAGGCGAAAAACGCTATCGGAATGCCAGCACCGCTGCATTCGTGCAAGCCCCGAACACGACCCACGCCGACCTGTGTGATGGATAGTAGGGTTCGCGCTCGAGTAAAACGCTGGGCTGGAGAAAATCAATCAGGAACAAGGCGTCGCGACGGCGCTATGAAAAGGTCATCCACCGATCATGATTTCGTCATGCGTCGAAGATACACTATGTTGCAGTGCAGCATGTTGGCATCCAGTCGACCTGCGCACTGGTCAAACGACTCGAAGTGAGAACCTCAATGGCCTCTGAATTCATTGAAAATCGGATCTTTGCAGAGATTCTGCCCGGACAGACCGCGGAATTGCAGCGCACCCTGACCCGGGACGACGTTGCCATGTTCGGCAAGGTCTCGGGGGATTTGAATCCGACCCATATGGACGAGGAATACGCCCGTAGTATCGGTGCCAAAGGCATCGTCGGGCACAGTCTTTGGGCGACCAGTCTGATCTCCAGTCTGCTGGCGAATGTGCTGCCCGGTCCGGGTACCCGCTATGTCAGCCAGATTTCCAATTTTCACCGGCAGGTGGATCTGGGCGACACCCTGACAGCACTGATCCGCGTGTCCGATCGACGCGACGGAGGGCTGGTGGTGTTCGATTGCAGGGTGCGCAATCAACGCGACGAGCCGGTCATGGATGGGGTCGCCGAGGTCATCGCTCCCTCCGAACATGTCCGTGTGCGCCGGATCGAGACGCCGAATGTCTCGGTGCACCATCATGACAGTTTTGCTGCCCTGTTCGACGCGGTGGCGCGTCTGGAGCCGGTCACCACCGCGGTTGTGCATCCGGTGGATCAGGTTTCATTGCAGGGCGCCATGGAGGCGGCGCGCGACGGATTCGTTCGGCCAGTCCTGATCGGCCCGGAAAAGCGTATTCGCGCCACCGCCGAACAGTTCAACGTCGATCTGAGCGGCACCGAAGTCGTCGATGTGGAGCACAGCCATGCCGCGGCCGAGCGTGCGGTGGCCTTGATCCGCGAGGGCGGCGCCGAGATCCTGATGAAGGGCAGCCTGCATACCGACGAGCTGTTGTCGGCGGTGCTCGACAAGGTGCATGGCATCCGCACGGCCAGGCGTATCAGCCATGTGTTCGTGATGGATGTTCCCACCTATCCGAAGCTGCTGCTGGTGTCCGATGCCGCGGTCAACATCGCCCCGGACCTGGACGCCAAGGCGGATATCTGCCAGAACGCCATCGATGTGGCCCATACCCTGGGTATCGCCTGTCCCAAGGTGGCCATTCTGTCCGCTGTCGAGACCATCCGTCCGAAGATTCAATCCACGTTGGATGCCGCCGCATTGTGCAAGATGGCCGATCGCGGCCAGATCCAGGGCGGTCTGCTCGATGGTCCCCTGGCGATGGACAATGCCATCAATCCGGAAGCGGCTCGCATCAAAAAGATCGAGTCCGACGTGGCGGGGGTAGCGGACATCCTGATCGTACCGGACCTCGAGTCTGGCAATATTCTCACCAAGCAGCTGATCTTCCTGGCCAACGCGGAGGCCGCGGGGATGTTGCTCGGCGCGCGCGTACCGCTCGTGCTCACCAGCCGTGCCGACAGCATTCGCACCCGCCATGCCAGTGCTGCGGTTGCGGTATTGCATGCGCACAGATTGCGCCAGGGCCTGACCCCGAAAGACTTGCCCAAGGAATTGCCGGACGACAAGATCCCTGCCAGTAACCCGTCGGGAGATGCCTGAGGCAGGAACCATGAACGAGCTGATCCTAACCCTGAATGCCGGCTCTTCCAGTATCAAATTTGCATTGTACGAGGTCGATGGAAATGTGCCACGCCCAAGTGTCAAAGGCCAGGTCGAAGGCATCGGCACCAGCCCGCGTTTTATTGCCAAGGAACCTGCCGGGCAGTTGCTGGCGGAGAGCTACTGGGAGCCAGTCCAATCCGGCCAGGGGCATGCGCGCGCCTTTCAGCAGATCTGGAGTTGGCTGACAGAGGCTGCCGAAGGGCGCAAGATTCTGGCCGTCGGGCACCGGGTTGGTCATGGCGGCGATCGCTACGGCGAGCCGGTATTGATCGATGACGAAGTGCTGGCTCAGCTACAACGCCTGGTGCCATTGGTGCCATTGCACCAGCCACACAATCTGGCCGCGATCCGGGCGGTGGCGGCGGACCATCCGAGTCTGCCTCAGGTGGCCTGCTTCGATACCGGCTTTCATCATGGGCGAGCGCGGGTCACCGAGCAGTTCGGATTGCCCCGATCATTACTGGAGCGTGGCGTCAAGCGCTACGGATTCCATGGATTGTCATACGAGTATGTCAGTGGCCGTCTCGGGGAGCTGGCTCCAGAGGTGGCGAATGGCCGGGTCGTGATTGCCCATCTCGGCAGCGGCTGCAGCATGGCGGCGATCCGCAATGGACGTTGCGTCGACACCACCATGAGCTTTTCCGCCCTCGATGGTCTGCCCATGGGTACGCGTTGCGGAGTCCTGGATGCTGGCGTGATCCTATTCCTGTTACGCGAAGATGGCTTGAACGTCGAGGAATTGGAGAACCTGCTCTATAAGCGCTCTGGGCTGCTGGGTCTTTCCGGAGTCAGCAACGACCTGCGCGATCTGCATGCCAGCGACGATCCGCATGCGGATGAAGCGATCGACTATTTTTGCTACCGCATCACCCAGACCCTGGGTTCTCTTTGTGCATCCCTTGGCGGGCTCGATGCGCTGGTATTCACCGCCGGGGTCGGCGAAAACGACATCGAGGTGCGCGAGCGCATCTGTCAGGATGCCGCCTGGCTCGGCGTCGAACTGGATGCCGAAGCCAATCGTACCGGCGGCCCTCGCATCAGTCTGGAGGGTTCGGCCCCGTCGGCTTGGGTCATCCCCACCGACGAGGAGGCGATGATTGCCAGGCATACCTTGCGCCTAGTACACGGAGACTGAATCCACGGAGACTACCTGAGCCGCCCGAATCAGTGGCCGGGCAGTCCGGGAGTTCAACATTGCCACGATGGCCTTTACCCGGAGTTTATCCGATGCGCGAGCTTTCCAAATTCTCGACAAAAAACGGCATGGCCGATCCCATCGCCGCGTTCAAGCATGCATTCGACAATCAAGGCGACGCCTACACGGGTTTTGCCCAAGGACTGGGTACCATTGTGCAGGCGCATGTCTCGAGCGCGCAGCAGGCGCTCGGGCATCACCTGGAGCACAATCAGAAAGGCTTGGGCAAGCTCTCGTCGGCTTTCATGTCACCCGTACTCTATCCGCAATGGCTGGAATACCTTAGCGATGCCGGTCAGCGCGCGGTGCTGTTCACGGACGCCATGCGCCAGTGCGGTAACTACTTTGTCGAGCATGAGAATAACGCCAACAAGACCGTGCTGAGTTGGGATCACGAGGTTGTCGTGGATGGCAGCAAACTCGATCGACCGGTGAACTACTCATTGGTGCGGATCATCGCGTCGGAAGACATCAGAGTACGCGAGGACGGCCGCCCCTACATCATTATCGACCCGCGCGCCGGCCATGGTTCCGGAATCGGCGGCTTCAAACACGAAAGCGAGGTCGGTGCCGCCATTCACGAGGGTCATCCGGTCTATTTCGTCACCTTCACCAGATTACCTCAACCAAATCAGACCGTGGTCGATGTCACTGCCGCGGAGGCAGAGTTCGTGCGCGAGGTGCGGCGCCGTCATCCGGATTCACCCAAGCCGATCATCATCGGCAACTGTCAGGGTGGCTGGGCTGCCATGCTGCTGGCAGCAACCAATCCAGATATCACCGGTCCGATCGTTGCTAACGGGGCGCCTCTGTCGTATTGGGCTGGGCAAAAAGGGAAGAACCCGATGCGCTATCTCGGTGGCCTGGTCGGTGGCGGTGCGATGAGCATCAAGCTGATGAGCGACCTGGGCAACGGGCTGTTCGATGGCGCCAACCTGGTAGCCAACTTCGAGCGTTTGAGCCCAAGCACCACCTGGTGGAGCAAGTATTACGACCTTTGGCGGGAAGTGGATACGGAAGTGCCGCGTTTTGTCGGCTTCGAGCGCTGGTGGACCAGCCTTTACTATATGACCGAGCAGGAGATCTCCTGGATCGTCGAGAACCTGTTCGTCGGCAACCGACTGGCTCGCGGTCGCTGTAATTTGGACGAGCGCACCCATGTCGACCTGCGCAATATCAATTCCCCGATCATCATCTTTGCCTCCCACGGGGACAACATCACTCCGCCACAGCAGGCTCTGGGCTGGATCGCAGACAATTACAAGGATGTCGAGGAGATCAGGGCGCGTGGCCAGCGCATCCTCTATACTTTGCATGAGAATGTCGGGCATTTGGGCATCTTCGTCTCCTCGTCCATCGCCAACAAGGAACACCAGGAGATCGTCTCCACGTTGAAGGCGATTGAAGCATTGTCTCCCGGGCTCTACGAAATGGTGATCGAGGATGCGATCGGTGAAGGCGTGGACAAACGCTTTCATGTCGCTTTCCGGGAGCGTGGCATCCCGGACGTGACCGCCCAGTGCGGGGGCGATGACTCCGACCTGCCGTTTGCGGCCGTGGCTCGCTATTCCGAAGACTGCACCGAAGCCTATGAACTGACCGTCCGCCCAATGGTCAGGGCCATGAGCAATCAGGCCAGTGCTGAATTGATGGCAGCAACCAATCCATTACGCCTTCAGCGTTTATTTCAAAGCGATCGTAATCCCTTGATGCAGCCTGTCGCGGGCTTGGCCGAGCAGGTGCGTGCGGCACGGCAACCGGCACCCGCCGACAATCCATTCCGCCAACTGGAACAATTCAATGCTGGACTGGTGGCCCAATGGCTGGATGGCCTCCGGGATCTGCAGAGCGCGATGATCGAAACCGGCTTTCACCTGCTCTGGACCGCGCCGCCGGTCGCGGCGCTGGGTCAGCCGACAGCGCGACGCGTCAGCGAAGCGCCGCAGGAGGATCTGCGCTCCCTGGTGAGTGTGCAGGATGCCCTGGACCGCATCGATCAGGGCGGTTTTGCAGAAGGTCTGGTCCGCATGCTGATCATCCTGGCACAGTCCCGCAAAGAGGTGCGCCGCTCGCGGCTAGAGCGTGCCAACCAGATGCTGGTGTCCACCGAACCCTTTGCCAGCATGAAGCCGAAGCATCGAACCCGATTGATTCATCGGGAGTCCCTGATCGTTGGCTTCGAACCGGAAGAGGCGATGGCCGCCCTGCCGCGTCTGCTGCGTCATGACGAAGATCGGCGACGCGCGCTGGATCTGTGCCTCGAGATCGCCGGGCCGCGGGAAGAGATGACCAGCGAATCCATTGCGATGATGACGCGCTTGGCATTGGTGTTGGAGAGCGAGCCGTTGGCTTTGACAGAATCCGAGTATGACCCGCGATGCGACACCACTGATGTGACTGTTCAAACAGCCTGAGATTGCGACGGATTGGCAGTGCCTCGTCGCGGCCAGGTCAGGTTGCGTCGTTTCGATCGAACCAAGTTGTACGGGCAGCCAGGCGATCGCACCGGTCGGTCGCCCTGGCCCCGAGCCGGAACCAGTTTATGCCCGCGGCCCGACTGCGGTGTTGCCGAATCTCGGCCCGATCGGATCGATGCAGCCGCAATCCGCCATGGGTATCCCCTGCCCGTCAATCACACTGCGAGGTCTGTGATGCATCGCGAATATCATCGTTGGCACAGCGACCGGCTCGGCCGCGACATGGAGCTTCTGATCTTCGGCCATGCCGGCGCTAAAGTGCTGGTCTTTCCCACGCGCGACGGCCGTTTTCACGAGTACGAAAACCTGCGGATGGTCGATTCTCTTCGACCCAAGCTCGACGCCGGCCACTTGCAACTTTGGTGCATCGACAGTATCGACTGGGAGAGTTTCTATTGCTTCTGGTGCCATCCAGCAGACCGCATCCGTCGACACGTTGCCTTCGAGGAGTATGTCCTCAACGAGGTGATGCCGCTGATGCGGCAGAAGAACCCGCATCCTTGCACGATTTCCCATGGACTCAGCCTGGGGGCTTTCCATGCCGCCAACATCGCATTTCGGCATCCGCATCTGTTCCAGAAACTGGTCGCTTTCTCCGGTCGCTATGATTTGACCCTGAACGTCGAGTATTTCAGGGATTTGTTCGACGGCTGGCGCGACGAGAATATCTACTATCACACACCGGCTCTCTACCTTCCGAATCTAGGCTGTCCCTGGCGTCTCGACCATCTCCGACGCATGGATATGGTCTTCGTCATTGGTAAGGAAGACCCATTCCTGGACAATAACCGCTGGCTGAGTCAAGTGCTTTGGGACAAGGGTATTTGGCACGCGCGCCATGAGTGGGATGGCAGGGCTCACAGCGGCTCTGCCTGGCGCCGTATGGCTCCACTGTATGTTTGAATCGCCGAGGGTGTCCATCGAGATCCCAAGTAGCGGTTCATGAATAACCCATACAACGCTATCCAGACATCGGCGGAGTGCAATCGGGGTCGGGGTCGCTATCGGAATCGGAATCGAATCCGCTCATCGATCAAAGCAGCCAGCTCGATACCAATCCCTAATTCCGACCTTGACCCCGACACCGACCCCGACACCGACTAGGCATCCATAAACCGGGAAGCTCTTGTTTTAGTGAGACTGCAGATTTCGACAGCCTACGCACGACCTCCCGCAGATCATCGACCCCACCATCGACCCGGTCCACCAGCAGGCGACTCGACCGTTCCGCCAGGTCGACCGTGAAAAAATAGGTTGCGCCTTTGATCAGAGCCCGACGCTAACGCATGTCCTACAATGCCGTTTTATGTTCGTGGTGGTTGGGTGGTGGAACGAAGCACAGAGAGACGTACACTAGCAGGCTGTCCGAGAACTCAGAGCACGCACAACATATAGCGCCTACAATCGAGTTGTGCACGCTATATCTTGTGTCTTAATTTCATTCTCGGACAGCCTCCTAGGATGTTCAGTCTGCCACAAAATAGGGCAAAAATGGGCTAAATTTGGTCACACAAAAAGCCTGTCGTCTAAACTAGGCTCTGGTTGGGCGTGTCTAACTATCCCCTCCCAAGTAGGTGTCCAAGGATGCCCGAGTCGATCGAACTCGCACAGTATGGATTGTACTCTCTCTTATGCCGAGATCCGCAAGTGATGAAGTCGAGTTTCAAAAGCCCCGTAAGCCGTCTGGCCCGGCTGTTCAAGAAATCGCGCGACGCCTGGAAAGAGAAAGCGATTGCAAGGCAGGAGCGTTTACGCGCCTCGTAGGTGAAGATCCGTGATTTGGAAGAAAGCCGGAGGCGTTGGAAGGAGCGGGCGTTAGCAGCCGAGCAGGCACTGAGCGAAGCCAATTCGCCACCGGAAGGGAAAAAACAAGCCGGTTCGGCACCGGATCAGCAAGCGGATGAGGCCAGCTTAGTAGAGGAGCGGAAATACAGAGAAAACAGGGACAGACCACGTTTTTCTGCTAGATTTGGTTCGGTGCTATGTTGCTATTGTCTTTGAGATCCTGTGATCCATGCCTAGACGCGCACGTATCATCGCCGCCGGCTACCCAATGCATGTGATCCTGCGCGGGATCGACCGGGCTGCGGTGTTTTTCGAGGAGGATGATCGCCAGTTTTTCCTGGATCATCTGGCTGCGGTGGCTGCGGAGGAATCGGTTGCTGTGCACGCGTACGTGCTGATGACCAACCACCTTCATCTGCTATGACCGCCGCACGCGATGATGGCGTATCGGCGGTGATGAAGCGCGTTGGGCAGCGGTATGTCCAGCACGTCAACCGGACCTCTCGTCGCACGGGCGGCTTGTTCGAGGGCCGGTTCCGCTCATCGCTGATTGAGACCAACACCTATCTGCTGGCCTGCCAGCGCTACATCGAGCTCAATCCGGTTCGTGCCTCAATGGTCAGTGTGCCTGGTGATTATCGCTGGTCGAGCCATCGGGCCAATGCGCTTGGCCGCCAGGATTCCGTGGTCACACCGCACCCGCTGTACCAAGGCTTGGCAGACTCTGATCAGGCTCGTTTTGCTGCGTATCGCAAGTTGTTCGAGGATATGCTCAGCGCCGAGTTGCTTCATCGTTTCCGCGAGTGCACCAACGGCGGCTTCGTGCTTGGCAGCCCAAAGTTCGAGCGGCAGATCGCCGCTATGCTCGGTAGACGAACCTGGAAGGGGGCACCGGGACGGCCGCTAAAGGAAATCGATGCGGATGCGCAAGGTGAGCTTGCATTGTAGAAAACCTGGTCTGTCCCCTCTTTCCCGCTTTTTCCCGAGGGCATCGGCCAGCCTGGCTCTTGGGGTCAGTTGAAGCAACACAGGTCTTTTTCGGGTCAGACGCGTTCGTTGGCGAGCTCAGCCGCTGAGTGCCGAAGGACCGGGACTTAAGCGAAGCCCCCCCCCTCGCACAGCGTCGCTTACCCGCCAAGCCGCCGATCGAGTACGTCAGCCTTTACCCCGTTCGAGATCGGGCCATTGCAGCAGCCTACGCCAGCGGCGGGTACACTCTGAAAGAAATCGGGAACCACTTTGACCTGCATTATGCGCGAATCAGACGTAACGTTCGCGCAGCCGAAGAGGAAAAAGGCAAGGTCTGACACCGACTGCTTTGCGATTAAAGTCGGAAAGCAATTGATGGGCAGTTTCTAAGACATTGAACAGCAATGTATCTGTTACTCATGCTGGGCGTCTTACACAGTCTCGACATGGCAAAACCTACCGCTTATCGCTGAATTGCTGCATCCTGTAGCGTCATATCGGCTTATCGTGTATAAACCTCTCGGCTTATGAGCAAGCCCCATGCCGATGGGGCGTGGCAAATCATCATCGTTGTTAGATTTATGTCCGAGGAGAAACCCTATGTCAATCCATCCTGCAGTTTACTGGATCGCCACATGCTTAACGGCGACACCTATCGCCGTTTCCATCGCTGGCGAGCAATCGTTATATGAAGACATCGGCAAAGCCAGCTTTTCCAAGCCGACGCAAATCGATAATCCTTGGTTTCCATTGACGCCCGGAACCCGCTATACCTGGAAGGGTACGACCCAAGATGAGGAAGGCGTGGTTGAGCCGCATACCGTCGTATTGGTTGTCACCGATCTCACCAAGGTCATCATGGATGGCGTTCCGACCAGAGTCTGCTTGGACAGAGACTATAAGGACGAACAATTGGAGGAGGCCGAGATCGTATTCTTTGCGCAGGACGATAATGGCTATGTTTGGCATTTCGGCCAATACCCCGAGGAATATGAAGATGGGCAGGTCGTTGCAACGCCCGGTTGGCTGCATGGCATCAATGGCTACGCGGGAATCATCATGCCGGCGGACCCGAAACTCGGCGATCCGGAATTTTCACAAGGCTATGCCCCGGATGTCCCTTGGACGGATCGGGCGATGGTGCATCAGGTCGGACAGACCGTCGAGGTACCCTTTGGCACATTCAATGACGTGATTGTCTTTGCCGAGTATGACCGCGAAGAGCCAAACGCACGCCAATACAAATACTATGCCCAAGGTGTCGGCGAGGTAAAGATCGATTACTCCGGAGACGACGCTAGTCGCGAGCGGATGGACCTGATCAGCGTTGAAACCTTGAGCCCGGAAGAAATCGCGACCGCGCGCGCGGAGGCGCTGCGGTTGAACAGCAATGCCATGGCAAATCTCCCGGAAGTGTTCGGCAATACCTCGGCGATGGCTCCGCCCACCCCGGTTCATGCCCTAGGTGAATTGCCAACCAGTCTGGCGAAGAGCGATTGATGTGCGGTCGATTCGACGGATTGTTGACCTTGTCCGGCGAGCAGGCGCAAACCGACCGGGTGCATTTCGGCAAGTTCGTCATCAGCAATGCCGAACGCAGCCTGATAGCCAAATGCAGTGCCACCTTAGCGAATGGACGATCAAGACCTTCGACAAGATAGAACAGGCGAAACGAGAAGCCGGATACTGAGTCCGCAAACGAGAAGGCGCCAGCCTCGCCGCCGTCGATTGATCGACGCTGGCGCCACACCGCTCACTCGGTTTCGGCTGTTTCAAATGAAATCTCGTCAAAAAAAAGGAAAAAGAAAAAGGCAAAGAAAAAGGCAAGAAAAAGGGACAGGCAAGAAAAAGGGACACCCACTTCACCCACTTAGGCAAGAAAAAGGGACACCCACTTCACCCACTTTACTTCACAATCAAAGTGGGTATCCGTTTTTTTCCACGGTTTGAACTTCAGCAGGTCTTCGGCAGCCTTCAGCGGGCGGCCGGCGCTGAGCAAAAACAGCTTGGTGGCATGGCAATACACCTGCCATGGCTGTGCTCGTCGACCGCGCGATCAGGAGCTGCTGCCGGCCGCCGTATCCTTTGCCATCCGGCCGTACAGGTACATTCCGACCAAAACTGCGACATAAACTACCAGGTAAAGCTGGCCGATGACGCCTTCGAGGACAGAAAGGGTCTGTGCCAGGTGCGAGATGGGCACGATGTCGCCATAGCCGATGGTCAACAAGAAAAACAAGAAGAAAGAGGAAACAAGAAAAAAGAGGACACCAACAAGAAGGCCTTGTTCATAAGCTCGGCCAAGACCTAAGGTTAGCCTCGAACGCTCCAGTATTTTTACTTTAAAACCAATGCTTTACGGAAAAGCCAATGCACCCGCTCGTCAGTTGGTCGGAGTTATGAACAAGGCCAACAAGAAGAAAGAGCAAGAAGAAAGAAGAAGAAAGAAGAAGAAAGAGGACACCTAAGAAGAAAGAGGACACCCACTTTACTTTGCAACCAAAGTGGGTGTCCGTTTTTACTTTTTACTAGTTCGTTTTTACTAGTTTTTACTAGTTTTTACTACTGTGTTTTTACTACTGAAACATGCTGCTGCTGGTTATACCTCATCATTTTCTAAATGCTCCAGTAAAGCCCGTTAGAATTCGTGAGCCCGCTTCGACGTCGTTATCTTTAAAGTATTTATCCTGTAAATTTTCGATTACGACAACAATTGCAACCGCGAAGCGACACGAGCTTGGATTATAGCCACATGCATTACCTGATCTTCATCCTGATCATTCCCATCATTGCAGCCGTGATGCTGCGTATCTGGACGCACCGGTTGACTTGGCAGTTCTTCTCCAGACCTACGCATCTGCCGTCGGCCGGGTGCGAACCGGTTTCTATTTTGGTGCCGGTGCGTGGCCTCGACCAGCAAGCAGAAGCAAACTATCGGAGCTATTGTGAGCAGGAATATGGTGCTACCCATGAGGTCATTTTTGCCTTGGAAGAAGAAGATGATCCTGCCGCGGCAGTGATTGAGGCTTTGGCGGCGTCTTATCCGCCCGAATCCGTGAGGCTCATCATCAGCCGAGACGCCGAAGGTATCGGCAAGATCAGGAATCAGATCGCAGCCGCACGTCAATGTCGACACGATCTCTGGATACTGGTGGATTCTGACGTGCGCCTGCCGCCCGATTTCCTGCATACCCAAGCAATACGCCTACTGAGCGAAAAGGGGGTTGGTTTAGCCTACGCGGCGCCCTGCCCTACCGGCAGTGAAGACTGGGTAGCAGCGCTGCACAATCTATCCGTGTGCAATTCGATCCTCACGTACGGCAGCGCGGCGATGCGCGGGAATTTGAACGCGGCAGTGGGTTCTTGCATCCTGACCAGGCGAGATGTCATTGCTGCCATTGGCGGGCTGGAGCGCCTGGCGAATCGCGTGGTCGGGCTGGATGTCGCCCTGGGACGGGCAGTGGTTGAAGCCGGATACAAAATCGAACTCCTCCCTCAACCTGCTCGAATCCATCACGCTCGGGATCGATTCATGCGCTTCTGGTGGCAATCCCATCGCTGGCTGGCAACAATCAACCTGGCAGTGCCTGGGATATGGATTGCCATCCTCATGCTGGGCCTACCCCTTTGGTGGGCACTCGCATTTGTCGGCCTGGCAGTCGCCAACAGCAACCACCAAGTCATCGGATTGAGTCTGGTCATTCTCGTCTTGTTAATGGATGTCGTTTCGGCTGCCGTCATCAATCTGCGGCTTGCACGGGATGCCAAGCTGTGGAAATTCCTCTGGGTGGCACTGCTGCAACAGCTCTTCCTGCTACCCAATTTGGTCCTGGCCGTGACGATGAAAAAGGTGCAGTGGCGCGGTCGCTGGCTATCCCTAAACGCGTCTGCGTGATGCGCAGACGTTTACTCCCATACAAGCTCGATATGCCGTCGGTAGTTCGCCTCGGCCGTCTTGCCGTTACCCTCGACGATCTTCAGCAGCATTGACCGACTCGCCCGGGATTGAGAGAAACCCACTGCATGGAACAGGTGGATTTCATCCATCATCACTGAGCCGGGGCGCCCGCGGCTGAGGGCGAAATATGAGCGGATCGATAACGCGGAAGTAGAAGGCTCCCTGAGCCCGCAGGCCAAACTCGCCGATCAGGTCTACCGTCTCGGCACCAGCCTCTGCGTGGACGGCTGTAACAGCTGCCGGCACACCTCGGTAGAGCACGCAGAGCTGGCGAGCCGGAGATTGCTCGATGCATTCGTCCTCTTGGTCGAGCGCGGATGGCAGCCGCTGATGGAGAACGTTACCTGGGCAGCGTCGTGCGCGTATCGTAAATCGACGAGCACACTGGCATCGATGAGGGCATCAACGGCGGGCGGCGTCACGGCTCAATCGCTCCGCGGCCCGCAACCCCCTGGCCTTGTTCATGGCCGCAAACAGCCTGGTATTGGCCAGGTGAACCTCCCCAGCAGCCAGCGACTGCAGATAGCCTCTGACCAGGGCGCTGACGCTCGTGCTACGCTTGGCCGCATCGATGCACGCCCTGCAATACACATCTTCATCCACCGCTATGGTGATCTTCTGCATGGCAGTCTCCACCGCTTCACAATGACAAATGCCCATAGCCTACTCCAGCTGCGAGCCCGCAAACCGTCACGCCGACGCTTACCGCATAGTTTCGGCGGTTTGGACCAAGAACCCCTGATGCGCAGCCGGTCAGCATTCGCCTGGATGGTGCGCAACGGCAATCGGGACAATGCTTCACGCATCATCCGCGAGCTGATCGACCAGGCACGGGAGGCATCCAAATGAGCAACATCGCCTTCTGCGCCAACAAGGGCGGCACTGAGAAGAGCGCAGAAGAGCGCCTCGGCGCATCTGCTAGCGTGTGCGGCTTGGCGTATGCGGCTGCCCTCCAGACCACCCGACGCTGCCCAATCGACTGCTAGGATGCTGGGATCGCACAGGACGACCTCTAAACGCTTTCCAGCTCCTAGATCGTTCTGAACCACTGGACCATGACGCCGAAGCATCCAAGATCGGTGACGGCCGATGCCCAGATCGCGAATCTCTCGGCCGGGCCTGTCCTCTAGCGGCTCGGTGAGTCGGCCGGAGCGGATGGGTTTGGATGAGTTTGCCGAGCCGGATACGGCGCTCAGGGGGCACACCCAGTGCGATGATCAATGATACTGTTCGGTCTCTCGGTGTGGGCGTGACGTCTGCGCTACACTCGCCTGAAGTTCTTGGGCGCATGTTACACTTTTCTTATTTAAATCAATAAATTAAAAAATTTTATGGTTCATCGCTATGCCTACATCTAACTGTCCGATTTCTTTACGACAGCATAAATCTAGTTTGTGCAAAAATCCAATTTACATGCCTACATTTTGACCGTCCAAATGTGGTTCTTTATTAACGATTTCGAATGATTAGATGTGAAATTGGGGCGATTCCAGGGGGGACTTCAGACTAGGGGTCGTTTGGTGTGAGCCGCGTAGCCTACGCAGTTTCGGACCGACTGCTGGTGCAACGAACTCTCGTCAGGGAGTTATCCGGACATCATACAATCACTGGTTCCATCGACAACCCACTGACCATGTTAAGGAAAAATTGACAAAGGCGCAGAAATATGCTGAAGAGCGTACCCGCTGTCGCGAACACGCACAACCTGCGTTAATGCGGATTCGCGACAGCGGGTACGCAGCTCGATTCGATCTATTTCTGCGCCTTTGTCAATTTGGCTATTGCAATCAGTAGGATTGCGATAGAATATGAGGCTCCACGCTGACTCCACTTCGCTCCTCCGGTGAGCTTCCTGTTAGACGACAGCGACGTAAAACTGTACGAGATCCCTTAAACAAAATGGCAAGTAAGAGAAAAACCTGGATGCCCGCTTCCCCGAGGCGGGCAAAACCTCAGGTGCCGGATTCTACAAAGCGTATTCTTAAAGAAAAAGCTGATGAGCTCATCGAAAATGTTCTTAAACCAGAGCATATAAAACCACCACCTACTGATAAAGATTTCAATTATCTCGTTGATATATACTCGAAATGGTATCGAAATTATTTTTACTTCTGTGCCAAGTATCATTGTCCCAGTCCACATGCAATTGCTCCTTCCTTTGAAACGAAGTTTGCAAGGATGGAGTATATGGGGAATGAAAAATTTAATCTTGCATATATGAGACATACCGAAAAATGGTGGGAAATATATCAGGAACTGACTATGCCCGAATGTTTAAAATTGATTGTTGAGGAACCACACTTTATGCCGTGAATCGTCTAGCATGGCACTCCAGAAGACCAATTCAGTTGCTGATTGATAAAGTTATGAACGTTAAAGTTGAGGTAGAACTGTGCGATCATCCAGGGAAAAAAGATAAAGAACAGATGTATGAGGCTGCTGAAAACTTGACGAACGATATCAAAAGCATTGTTGTATCCGAACCTAAAAGAAAGGGTAATATACTGATCGCAGAGTTTACGATCAATGATGCAAAACAAATAGATGTTGTTGACAAGATAGGAGACAAATTTAGTGACATTATGGAAAATTACGATGCCTCGTCAATTAATTTTCCAAAACGAAGAACGACCACCCGTAAAAGTCAACCTATTGAGAAGCATACGCGAAGCAAGGTCAATACTTAGCTTTCATTTTTTATTACACCAAGCTGAATGGTTATACTCCGACGGAATATGATCTACAATAATACTTTCAAATAATGCCGCCTACCGTACATATATAAAGGACACTCTGTACTATAAAGGACACTCACTTTGGTTACGGCCAGGCCTTGTTCCATCACTCCAACCAAGTGACGAGTGGGTGCATAGGACTTTTCCGTAAGGTTTTGTTTTTAAGGTTAAAATACTGTGGCGTTGGAGGTTAACTCTTAAGTCTTGGCCGAGCTTATGAACAAGGCCTGCGCAAAGAACCTGGCCAGGATATTTCGTGGAAAGTGGCTTGCGGCCATGGTCGAGGAAGGGCTCGTGCTCCGCCCGACTTTACTGAAAGACTGGATCGTCGATTGCCGGCACGTCGGGCACGGCGAGAAGGCGCTTACGTATCTCGGCAATACCTCTACCCGGAGGTCCTGCGCGAGAAGGCTATTCTTCGCTGCGAGAACGGGCAGGTGCCCTTCCGCTACATCGACAACAAGAAAAACGTCCGCAGGCGCACCCTGCCCGGAGGGGACTTCCCGTAGCCGTTGCTCCGGCATGTTCTGCCCAAGGGGTTTCGCCGCGTGCGTGACTCTGGTTTGTTGCACTCCAACAGCAAGCCGTTGATTCAGCTGCTGCGCTAGATCTTTCCTATCATTGGCGAACGACCGTACGAAAAAACCGCAACGTCCGCTGATCCGGTGCCCGGCGTGTGGTGGGGTGATAGTGATTACCGCCACCCGATGTCGTGCATTACCCACAGCACAACCGACATGAGGTCTGCGATGGCCTATGGAGGGTAATGTTTGACGCAGTCGCTGCCCCTTGGATTTCCATGTTGGACATCGGTGAATAACGACCGAGGGGATTGCTTGCCCCAAAAAACGAAAATTTCTATGATTCTCCTCCACTTCCGGTCCGAAAGGCGCTCCGGTTCGACGCCGCCCGAACCACCATCCGGCATGCGTCGATGATCAGGATCTGGGTGGCCCTCCCCCGACCGCAGATGACTGAGACATATTTTCTACAGACCGGGCCCGGGCTCCCCGACGGGCTTGTCCAACAATAAGGATGAATCGTTGAAAGCACGGCTTCGCTCACTTTCACGATTTATCCTTATTCGTTAGGTTTTATATCTCAATACGCTTTGGAAAACCAGGGACCAAAGTTGAATCTTCAAGTTCTCGATCTGCATTGAAAAATTTCATGCTACCTTTTTCTGTGCATATCCAAAATTCTTTCGCACCTTGCTCGAAGTAGAGCTTTCTTTTTTCCTCCATTTCCCTTTTTGTATTACTTGAGGAAAAAACCTCCACACATATTTCTGGGCAAATTGAACACTCTACTTCATCTTTTATTTTTTCAAAAATCTTATCTGAAGCCCATGCAACATCAACAACTTTTGTTCCTTCTCTTGTAAAAATTGCACACTCAGGAAGTGTTTTTCCTGAGTTCAAAAGAGAGCGTAAAAGGAACTCCAGCTCTCCCTGCAATGCTGAATGACATACCTTAACAGGAGTCATAAGTATTTTTCCATCTCGATTAAGCTCAATTTTAAATGGTAAATCCTTAAGGCTTGGATGTTCACAAACTTCCTGCCATTTCATGACATACCCTCACAAAACTCTGATTGCAACATTTCTGTAAAAGCCTAACAACCGTAGCCCGCGCCAAACTGCGGCCCGAGCGCTAGCGAAGGCCGCAGTTTGGCGTCGGGGTAGCGTGCTTGTTAGCGAAATAGCAGACACTCGACTCTGTTCCTCAGTCGCATGAAAAGTACCGGAGCTCTTTGTTGTAAGACGCATTTGGGCACCACTTATCGAGGTCGACAACATACACATCCGGCCGCAATTTTTCTTTATGCACTTGGAGGTATTGGGCTGCAAGTGCTCTGGTCTCGAAAGGTAAAGACACCGTTCTGTATCTACTCTTTCGGAAATACAACTGCGCGTCCTTAATCCCTGCTCGAGATAGCTTTTCTAGCTCGGACTTGGCAGGGCCAATTTCCCTGTCGCTCGTGAAGACAACTGCGTGTCTACCTGCAGACGTTTCCACCAAACTTCTATCTAATGAAGCCTTCTGTTGTTGTATCTTGTTGAGTTCTTGTTGGTCTTCTGGTGCTAGTTCCCGATCTTTCTCCTCACTCAGCAGTTCGTTCTCACGTGCCTCAAGTGACTTAAATTTATCGTAATCCGGCTTCAAGAGCGTTTTGTATTCGGTCCATCTTTCCCGCAGACGTTCAGTTGGTGTCACCGCAGAAAAATACTCTGCGAGCTTCCATCTAGATTCGATATTGTCTGCCTCCAGAATCTTCGCAACATATTTATCATAGAGCTGCATCTCCTTGATCCCGGTTTCACGTTCGGTAAATCCGGACTCGATAATCTTCGCCGCGAAGACTATAGACACGGTTACCAAATACCACTTACTAATCTCAACGACTTTCGCAAAGTTAGCTTCTGATATGCGCTTGCCAGAGACATAAAAGAGAAAAGCAACGAGCAAGGCGGCAAGCGGAATCGCCGCGTATATCAACGCAAGCCAATTTGTAATTGTGACAATTGAATTCACGATGGTGCCCGAATTCGCTAACAGGGAGCTCACCGGCGGAGCGAAGCAGAGTCCGCGTGGATCTTCGGGTTCTATCGCAATCCCACTGATTGCAATAGCCAAATTGACAAAGGCGCAGAAATAGATCGCATCGAGCTGCATACTCGCTGCCGTAAATCCGCATCAACGCAGGTTGTGCGTGTTCGCGACAGCGACTACGCCTCGTAGCACATTTCTGCTCCTTTTTCAATTTTTCTTTAGTATTATCAGTGGTTTATCGATGGAACGTCAGCCATCAACGGCGCGGATTGTCTGCGTCCGAGTGCATGGCATGGTTAGCTGTTTCCTTCGTAGGGCCACAACTATTCAAGACCCATCTATATCGCAACTTTATACGCGCCTTCGGAGGGTAGAATTCCACATAAGGCGAGTGCTCTCCAATCTCAGTGGTTCCAACACATGTTGATCCTATCTGTTCCAAAGTCTTCTTTGAGGCAATATTGCCGGTGTTACCGGTCAGCCAAACTATCTTTAGGCACAAAAAGTTCAAGAACGGCCTAAGGAGCAAGCAACTTCTTCCGGCGAAATGGTGACCCCTGTATAGCTCGTACACCGTGAATCCAATGTTGCCCCTGTATTGCTGGATATTTTCAGTGAAACCAGCCCGAAGATTGATCCCGCCCATTTCCTTTCCTGAATCGGTGTTGATCATTCGAAACTTGTAGACAGGAACTTCACTGTCTGGTGTCGATGTCATCCCTTTTTCGATGAGCGTCAGTTGCAGATCGTCATCTGTCATTTCTGCTGAATTCAGGTAATCAATATCTTGACTTTTCCCGATCGGCCTTGTTCATAAGCTCGGCCAAGACTTAGGGTTAACCTCGAACGCCATAGTATTTTAAATTTAAAAACAAAGTCTTACTGAAAATTCCACGCACCCGCTCGTCAGTTGGTTGGAGTTATGAACAAGGCCTCACGATCGATTTCTTCGGCTAACGACTATGCTCAGCGGCGCGCCCCTTTGGCGCGTCCGCTGGAGCATTTTGTTATCGCATTGTCATCGTATAAACTTCGAGCTCCGTATCTGCACTTCACACAATTTGTGGATACGTAGTATTTCATCTCTCTTATGTGACAAATTTACCGTATACGGCTTCATATTGCATCCGAAGGGAATCCTGATGTCCCCAACCTTCACAGGAATTTTCAACAATGGTATGGGCTCTCAGCTTAAACCTGTTTTCTAAATGATGTTTTTTTATTAAAGCCAATGCCTGTTCAAACATATCTTCTGGCTTTGTATAAAATTCTTCAGCATCAGGAGCATATTCTGAATTAAACCATGAAATGCTTTCCACGTATGTCAGCATCATGTCAGCAATAAGGGAGGGATCACTTGTCAATCTCTTGAAATCGGTTAGCGCCTTTCGGGCGACTGAAAATCGTGCCTTCGGAAGTCCGCGTGTTTTTCCCTCAATAAATTCATTTTCAATAACTGCTTTATATTTTTTGACAAGCTCCTGAACATCGCTGCTTTGTGCCTTGTAGTATTCTTTTACTTGGGGAAATGTTTGGCATAAACTGGAAATCTCTTGAATAAGTTCTTCTTTTGTCTTTTGAGTTAGTTCTTTCTTCAGGCTGGTAAGAGTAAATTTCGCCATGATTACTGTTAAGTTTCTGCTCGCGCTAATGTTGTGCGCAGCCCGCCGCCAACTGGCCAGCCGCCCGCGTCAGCGGCGGCTAGCCAGTTGGCGGTCGGGCTTGCGCTAGGGTGTTCAATTTGGCCTTCTTCACGCACTTTTTGCTCCTGCAGATCTGTTTGCAGCGCCTGGATAGACGGAGGGCGTAAGGCGTTGATATATAGCTGAATACAGTTCAGTTGGTGATGCAAGGAAACTGTGTGAGTCGGGCCAAGCCAGGACTGTCCAGATTAAACTACCTCGTGGTCTGGTATGAAAATCCTGATACAGTTTGTGAGCGATCTAAGGATATCATTATCCACTAGTTTATGTTTCATGATGATGCGAATCCCCGACGATGCCACTTTGTACTCCAGAACCTGTCTCCCTCACCGATCGAGAACGGACGCAACTGCAGGCGTTGGTTCGTCAGCACAAAACACCGCAACAGCCCGCTTAGATACTCTGTTCCGATGCAAGGCCGATTTGCCTCCTGGTCCATAAAACTTTTCTATCAGGATACTGTTTCGGCAGCGCCGTAGAAGCGCGCGCTGTCGAATGGTGTACGAGTCTTGAGCATGCCGTGGATGGCGTGTAGGAGCTGACGCATCACGGCACAAATAGCCTGGATTTTCTTCAGCCCTCGGTCCTCGACCAGGTGCAGGAAATAGGCACGCATGTTCGGATCGTGACGCGAGGCGCTCAAAGCAGGCATGAACAGCGCCATGCGCAGATAGCGGTTACCGGCCTTGGCTAGGCGTGGTTTTTTGTTAACGCTGGTACCGGACTGGAAATGGCGCGGATCCAAGCCGGCCATTGCCACCCACTGCTTGGCGCTGAGCTCGGGTGGCAGAACACAGAGTTCGGCCAGAATCTGGAGGGCGCTGGCCGTAGCGATCCCGGTAACGCTCACCAGCAGTTCGAACGCCTCGCGCAGCTCCTGCGCGGCGTCGATCAATGCCTTGGCGTGCGCTTGCAGGGTGGCGATCTGCGCATCGAGCTGCGCAATCCTGAGCTTGATGTCGTCGATCAGCGCCGGCGGCGTCAAGGCGGTCTGTGTCGCTGCGTGGAGCTGGTTTTTGGCTTGGGTGCGAGTCGCTTTCAGGGCAGCGATACGCCGTGCGTAGGCGCGCAGTCTCAGGGCGTCATCCTCCGGGCGTTGCCAGGGCTCAAAAGGCATACGCTGTGCAAACTCGGCCAACATGGTGGCATCCACCGAGTCGGTCTTGCTGCGGTTCTGCAAGGCATCGAAGAAGCGTCTGGCTGCTTTGGGGTTGATGACCATCACCTCAAAGCCTGCGTCGTGCAGCGCGACGGCCAGGTCCAAGTGATAGGTTCCGGTGGCCTCCAAGCAGACGCGGGTGACGCCTGCCTTTTGCAACGCCTTGATGATCGACAGATGTCCATCCGGCGTGTTGTCGAACTTCTGCGGTTTCTTCTTTTTGTCATCAAGGTGGCACGCAACGACGGTCTTCTTGCTATCGACATCGATACCGGCGACTTTCATCTTCTTTTCCTTCCTAAAGTGAGGCGGTTAGAATATGACCTGGTTTCCCGACCCTGGACCCTCGCCTACCGACCTTGCGAATGCAGGCTCACGGGCAGCCGCCCAAGGCGTTGGATACTCTTCGGTATGGGCGAAGAGGGCGGGGAGCCAATCTTGTATATTCTTTTTCGTAAGGAGTTGACAGGGAGGAAGATAAATGGATTTTATGAAGAGTACCTGGGGAAGCCGTCCCAACCTACGGGCTTTATGCGGGCGGTCGTCGCCGGTCTCGCCGACCTAGATGCCGGTCGGGAAGTATCGCTTGCCGAGGCCAAGTTCCGGCTCGGCTTGTCCCAAGCGGATGACTGACATTCGAGTCACGCTTTCCGAATCAGCTCTCGGTGACTTGGAGGGCATTCGGGAATGGTACGAGGAGGCTGTCCGAGAACGGAGCGAACAGGTACAATCGCCATCCCTCCCGGACAGGTGGGCGTTTAGCGCTCTGCCAAGATCGCAGAGTGGAGCGTCGCACAACGATTATCGCCCTGTGCCAAGGCAAACGGGGAGTTCGGATATCCCGTTTCCCATCCCGGGCACGGCGACGCACGGCTGAGATGAACCGATAACTAGGGTGATCATGAGCAAGCAGACCATCCCATTCAAAAAAAGCCCGATCGAACATGATCCGGACACCTTGTCCCCGAGCAATCTATTCGATCTGCTCCCGAAGGATCATGACTGCTACATCTATAAAGAGATCTTACAGCAACTCGACACGACCGAGGTCGAACGCAAGTACAGTCCTAAAGGACAGCATGCTTACCATCCGAAACTGCTTGTCTCCATCCTGATCTATGCGTACAGCCACGGAGTATTCAGCGCTCGGGAGATTGAAAGACGCTGCGGCCAAGACCTCGCCTTCATGTATATCTCTGAGATGAATTGCCCGAATTTTCGCGTATTAAGCGATTTCAGGAAAGACAATTCGGAGTTTTTTCATGATTGTTTCAAACAAACGGTGCAATTGGCGATCGAGATGAAGCTCGCCTGGTTGGGGCATATCAGTCTCGACGGCTCGAAATTCAAAGCGAACAGCTCCGAACACAAGGCGATGAGCTACAAACGCTTGAAAGAGAAAGAAGCGGAGTTGACGGCGGAGATCGAGGAGCTGGTCGAGCAGGCGGCACGGTGCGATCGAGAAGAAGACGCAGCTTATTAGGAGCAAAAGCGAATATCTTTTCAGGCCCAACCAAAGGCGCTGAAACAGACGCTTTATATTGGTCAGGCCGTAGCAACGTCGCTTGATTACTTTTATTTTGTTATTCAGTCCCTCGACAAACCCGCTATTGTTCTGATCGATAAAATAGTTTGTGATTTCCTCCATCCAATTGCTAAGCGTCTTCAGAAAAGCGTCGAAGCAAGTTAATCCGCTGTTCTTGACACGCCTCATCCAACCCTTGATTTTTCTTTTCGCTTGACTAGGATTGATGTCGCTATCGAATATCTTCGTCAAATCGAAACACAAATCGTAAGCCTCCTTCAATCGAGGAGAATGCTTGAAGATCAACTTCATCGTTTTCAGTTCCTCCTCGGTCATTTCCACGATCGGCTTCCGCAAAATCCACATCGCATTTTTCAGTTTCTCATAGTCCTTCTCGGACAATTCTTCCTTCAATCTCTTCATTTCCTTTTTACGCAGTCCGTCCAGACCTTTCCGGTATAGTTTCGCAACATGAAATCGATCTGCAACAATCGGTACTTTCTTTCCGAAGACCTCCTTTGCAGCATTAATATAACCTTTGTATAGATCCGAACAAACTGCTTTGACGGTTTTGCGTAACCTCTTCGGAATACTCATGAAAAATTCTTTGACCGTCGCCTTCTCGCGGTCCTTAAGCACTGCGATTACCCGGAGCTTCCCATCGATATAAGCGGTAACAATCGCCAAGAAGTCTTTGTGCCCTTTCCTATTCGATATTTCATCGATACCTATAATATCCAGTTTTTCAATCTTCTCCCAATCCGCAGCGGTACGGATGTTTCGATCCAATATCCCCTCGATCACATCATAACCAATCCCTTCCCGGATGCTCACATCTCGAATCGTACTGTTTATCAACGACAAGAGAATGTGGTCTTCATACGCGTTGGTCCCGCTGTGCCGCAATTCATACCAATCCAACTTCTGCGTGGTCGTCGGGTTTCCATCACAATGTTCACATTGATATCGAAGGGGTGCGATCAGGATGTAGGTCGGATATCCACAGACAGGTAAATGCCGCAATCTGACTTCCTTACCGGGATAATACGGCTTGTTAATCCGTCGACCACAGTTGTGACAGACTGCTCCTTTGGTAATACTTTTCACTCGGATTTCCAGTTCGCCCGCAGAGTTGAGCGAAACGGATTCTACTTAATATTCGATAATCCCAGGATAGTAAGTAGTAATTCGGGGCTGATTCCCATATTCGTGTATCCTCGTGTCAATGTTGGAGTCGATAACGTGTTGTTTTTATTGTACTATACTTCGAAATGAAATCCGAAAGAGCCAAAAAAGGTTTAAATCGAACAAGCCATTAAACCTGCCAAGCCCGCGCCAGTCGAGCATCGCGGCCCGACCGCCGCCGACTTCGCAAGTTAACTAAACGTCGGCCGTTGATAGACAGACGCCGCCAAGCAACGCAAGCCCACGGCTGAAGCTGAGAGTTGTCCAACAGCGGCGCCATCTAACGGGCAACCGCGGAAGCTGACAGAAATGATGTCGTTATCCCGGAAAACACCACCGCCACAGGTCTCGCAACATAAAAAAGTTCTGATCATGCGCTTGCTGAGACACTGATTTTTCAACGATTCCCAAAGCGATCGAACTGCCGAGTACACAAGGGCATTCAATCGTTTTCTCCGGGCACAAACCAGGGATCTCCCGCAAGTACCCGTTGTCGGCCCAAACGGAATAGCTTGTTCATGTAGACCTTGTCGAAGGGTTCGCTGGAGACTGCGTTGAAGCTTTGGGGAATGTATGCGAGCCGATATTCCAGGCCCTGTTCACGGGTAATGATATACAGTTCAGCGAGGTTGCCGATGCTCTGCGTGGCAATCAGCGTGTCGATGGAGCGGCTCATGATGGGGAGTATCCGTCGTTCCACATGCTGCCAATTCGAGCGTAGTTTGGCGTTGCGGATGACATAAAGCCTTGGCTTGCCCTGGATTTGCAGCCGCCGGGAGATGCGCCCCCAGTCCGCGCTGGCAGGTGAGAAGAAGAGTTGTGCGGTGACGCCGCCATCCACATGCAACTCCTCGTAGCGGCGGCCATCGGCCTCCACCTCGATCAGCACCGGTGGAAAGACGCCGGGGATGGACGCCGAGGCAAGGATCACGTCGTGAATCAACTCCCGCGCGTTCGGTGCGTCGCTCGCCGCTATGCGGGTGATATCCCAGATCACCGGGCGACCGGCGTCCAGGTTGGTGGTGCCCACCAGCAGGCTACGGCCCTTGCGACCCTCGGCGGCAATCTCCGCAAGCAAGTCATCGTTCAGATAATCGGCGATCTTCTGCCGCAGCGGGCGGGCGCTGGTGACGGCGTCGCCACGGATGATCTGGTATGGCCCGCGCGGCTCCGCGAGATCCCTGGTCGAGAACTTGGTATAGACCTCCCTCAACACCGGGTCGTAGTCGGGCCCCAGGAAGGCAAAGGGTGCGATGAGAGCGCCGGTGCTGATGCCGGTTACGATCTGAAACTCGGGCCGGTTGCCCGCCTCGGTCCAACCCGTGATCAGACCAGCGCCGAAGGCCCCATTGCTGCCGCCGCCGGAAATGATCAGATAGTTGTGACCACGGCCCATGATGCCGCCATAGCGCTCACGCAGCGTTGCCTCGGGCAAGGATAGCCAGGCTTGCAGTTCTGCTGGGCGCTCGTCGCCCCAGTAGCGACCGCCAGAAATGCCGGGGATGCGCACCTTGGTCGCTAGCGCTGCTGGCAATGGGTGATGGCGCTCGGGAACAGCGGTGCAACCGGCCACCAAGAAAAGGCTCAACAGCACGAATCCGAGGGCGGCGAATGAAGCGATGAATTGCCCGCCCTGGTGTGCTGACCAGGGGCAACAGACTGGATCGACGCTCAGTTGGATAGCGGATGGAAATCTCGATTGATGTAGGATCATCTATGCGGCTCGGACGGCTGACAGCCGATAACAGTGATTTGACTTCCCGCACGCCGCACCAGCGATCGACATCTGCCGGACGCTACAGTTGGTTGGCGTGCGCGGTCGGGATGAAGATGTTGACTAGCATGATAAGGACAACCCGTCCGATTCCGACGGCGCAATTCGTTGCAGGCTGACCGGATGATGCCGATAATGCAATACTCAAACCGCCCAATATGGGTGAGAGAGGTTGCATCCTATGAAGAAATTCGACCAAGCAAGCCTGCATCAGGTGTTCGGCCGCATCTGGCCCGCTCACAACGACGCCTTCAGCGAGTTGCTGGTCAGGCTGCGTCGGCAGTTCTGAGAAAGGGGTCTGAGAAAAGGGGTTAGTGCGGCCTGGCAAGGCCGCGTGTTCTAGCGGGTGAGGAAAGAGGAAAAAGGGGACAGGCCACGTTTTCTACAATGCAAGCTCACCTTGCTCATCCGCATCGATTTCCTTTAGCGGCCGTCCCGGTGCCCCCTTCCAGGTTCGTCTACCGAGCATAGCGGCGATCTGCCGCTCGAACTTTGGGCTGCCAAGCACGAAGCCGCCGTTGGTGCACTCGCGGAAACGTTGAAGCAACTCGGCGCTGAGCATATCCTCGAACAACCTGCGATACGCAGCAAAACGAGCCTGATCAGAGTCTGCCAAGTCTTGGTACAGCGGGTGCGGTGTGACCACGGAATCCCGGCGGCCAAGCGCATTGGCCCGATGGCTCGACCAGCGATAATCACCAGGCACACTGACCATCGAGGCACGAACCGGATTGAGCTCGATGTAACGCTGGCAGGCCAGCAGATAGGTGTCGGCCTCAATCAGCGATGAGCGGAACCGGCCCTCGAACAAGCCGCCCGTGCGACGAGAGGTCCGGTTGACGTGCTGGACATACCGCTGCCCAACGCGCTTCATTACCGCCGACACGCCATCATCGCGTGCGGCGGTCATCAGCAGATGAAGGTGGTTGGTCATCAGCACATACGCGTGCACAGCAACCGATTCCTCCGCAGCCACCGCGGCCAGATGATCCAGGAAAAACTGGCGATCAGCATCCTCGAAAAACACCGCAGCCCGGTCGATCCCGCGCAGGATCACATGCATTGGGTAGCCGGCGGTGATGATACGTGCGCGTCTAGGCATGGATCACAGGATCTCAAAGACAATAGCAACATATAGTCACTCAACATGATAACCAGATATGCCCTTTTGTTTTTGGTGCGTGAGTGCTGGCCCTAAACGAAAGGGACAGTTTTAATGTCACGTAAGAGGACTATAGCACCGAACCAAGTCTAGCAGAAAAACGTGGTCTATCCCTGTTTTCTGCCACTGTTTTCTGCCACCGCCGGCGCCTACCTGCGGCTCCCGGCGGGCAATCGGACCGTGCTGCCGCCGACCGACTGGCCGCACCGGGTCGGCATCTACTGGGCCGGCAGCCCGACCCACGTTCAGGATGCCCTCCGCTCCTCGCGACTGGCCGATTGGCAGTCGCTGCTCGAGCTGGCCAGTCCCTCTACGTTGGCGCGAATCTCTGCGGTCAGCTGCGAGGTTCGTCGTTCGGCTCCGGTGGCGGGCGGGTTGCCCTGAACAATGGTCGATCAGCCCCTGTTTGGTTACGGCTTCGTCGGTTTGGGCACCGACGCAAGGCTTACAAATGTTCATTTGCTTGATTATCCCAGCACCCGTAACGCATCCGCCATGAAATGACCACGCAACGGCAGTCTTCCCGAAATCGCCGGGCAAACTGCGCTTGCTATCATGCGCGGACCTTCGATAGCTAGCACTGCCGTCAACGGATTCATCCATAGCGGAGAACCCCATGCACACCCAAAGGCGAGGCGCGTTGCTTTTGACTGCTGCTCTGGCAGCGGCGCTGTACGCTCCATCCATTGGCTTGGCGCAGGTCTCGCCGAGCGCCTACACCCTCGAACTCCTGCACGCGGCCGACCAGGAAGCTGCCGCCGCTGCCGTGGTGGACGCACCCAATTTCTCAGGCGTACTGAACGCGCTCAAGGACCAGGATCTCGGCGGCGACGGCGTGTCCGACAACACGCTGGTCCTGTCCTCGGGTGATGCCTTCATCCCCGGGCTGTTCTACGACGCATCAGAACCGGTACTCGGCAGCGCCGGCATCGCGGACATCCAGATCCAGAACGAGCTGGGGTTCCAGGCGATCGCCTTCGGCAACCACGAGTTCGATTTCGGTACCGCGGACCTTGCGGCGCTGCTGGACGGCTCCGCCCCCGGCGATTTCTCCGCGCTGGTCGGATCGTCTCTGGAAGGCCTTGACTTCGAGGGTGCCGCATTCCCGTACCTGTCGACCAACCTGGACTTCTCGACGGACACCAACCTGGCGCCGCTGGAGGTCGTCGGCGGGCTGGCCCCGATGCCCGCGGTGGTCACGGCATCGACGGTCATCGATCTGCCAGTGGACGGCGGGGCGTTGGAGCCGATCGGGGTCGTCGGCGCGACGACGCCGAGGCTGGGCAGCATCTCCAGCCCGGGCGGTGTCACCGTCTCGCCGTCGCCGTTCGACGCGAATCCGACGCCGGCGCAGTTAGACGCCTTGGCGGCCGAGATCCAGGCGGAGGTAGATGCCCTGCTGGCCGACAACCCTGCCATGAACAAAGTCATCCTGCTCACCCACATGCAGCAGCTCGACATCGAGCGGGCATTGGCCCAGCGCCTGCGTCATGTGGACATCATCGTCGGCGGCGGCTCCAACACCCGGCTGTTCGATGCCGACGACCGCCCCCGCGCCGGCGACAGCGTCCAGGGCACCTATCCGGAGGTCTACACCAACGCGGGCGGCAGCAGCACCCTGCTGGTCAACACCGACGGCTCCTACAAGTACGTCGGGCGCCTGGTCATCGACTTCGACGCCGCCGGCGACATCGACCCAAGCAGCTACGACCCCGCCGTCTCCGGCGCCTATGCGACCGACCAGCAGGGGGTTGAAGACCTGGGCGCGACCGGCCTGATCGACCCCGAGATCCAGGCCATCGCCGATGCCATCGAGGCCCAAATTCAGGCCACCGAGGGCAACTGGTTCGGCATCGCGGACGTCTTCCTGAACGCTAACCGGTCCGGGGTCGACAGCGCGAGCGATCCGGACGGCGTGCGCACCCAGGAGACCAACCTGGGCAACCTGACCGCCGATGCCAACCTGGTCGCGGCCCGGGCCGCCGATGCCGACGTGGTGATTTCGCTCAAGAACGGCGGCGGCATCCGCGCCTCCATCGGCCGCACCCTGGTGCTGCCCGGCGGCAGCGGCTACTCCCGCGTGCCGACCGAGACGGTGATCGACAGCGAGACCGGGGCCGTGATCAAGCCCGAGGGCGGCATCAGCCAGAACGACATCCAGACGACCCTGGCCTTCAACAACGGCCTGGTGCTGATGACCCTGACCAAGTCCGAGATCGTCGCGCTGTTGGAGCATGGCGTCAGCGCCATTCCGAGCGTCGATGGCCGCTTCCCGCAGATCGGCGGCCTGAAGTTTTCCTACAACCCGACGCTGCCTCCGGGCGGCCGCATCATCAATGCGGCCATCGTCGATGACGCGGGCGCGGTCCTGTCCACGCTGGTCGAGGGCGGCGCCATCGCGGGCAACCCGGCGGAAACCTTCCGCATCGTCACCCTGGACTTCCTCTCCGCGCCTCGCTTCGACGACAACGGCAACTTCATCGGCGCGGGCGACGGCTACCCGTTCCCGAACACCAATACCGACCCTCAAGTGGGCGAGGTCGGCGACGCCGCTGTGATTGCCCGCGTCAACAAGGTCTTCCTAGAGCAGGAGGGCACGCGCAGTGGAGAAGCGACCTTCGCCGATGACGGCACCGAGCAGGACGCCCTGGCGGAGTACCTGTTCGACAACTTCCAGGCCACGCCGTACGCCATGTCGGACACCGGCCGGGACGCCGACGCGCGCATCCAGAACCTGGTGTTCCAAGCCGACAGGATCTTTCCGGCCCCCGCCGGCGATCTGAATAACGACGGCTGCGTGGACCGCATCGACTACCGACTGCTGCTGATGGCCATCCGCGACGGCGGCACGGACCCGAACCTGCACGACAGCAACGGCGACGGCGCCGTCAGCTTCGCCGATGCCCGATCGCTAGTCCTGCTGTTCGACAACCCCCGTGGAGCGCCTTGCGGGCCTTGATCGCATCCATCCCGCAATGGGCAAGGAGGCCCGACCTGTCTTCCTCGCATCCATGGCCCTACTTACCTCACGGCCATGCATCACGCTAGCCCCAAGGGCTCAGGAGCACCGACATGAACAAGTCCCATCTCTCGCTGCTGGCGCCGCTCGGCATCTTGGCGGCCTTCTCCGGCACGGCCGATGCCGCCAGCCTGTCGTTCGCGCCGTCGGCGCAGCGCGGCCTCGAGGTTGGCGGTAGGGTCACCGCCGACCTGGTGGTGTCCGATCTCGGCGAGACGGGCGCCCCATCACTGGGCGGCTTCTCGGTCGAGATCCTGTTCGACGAGGCTGTACTCGGCTTCAACTCGGCCAGCTTCGGCGGCAGTCTGGGCGCCATCGTCTCCGATGACCCCTTCGATTTCACCGCCGACGCCTACGGCGAGGTCACGCCAGGTACAGGTGACGTAGCCCTGCTGGAGACCTCCTATCTCTTACCCGCGGAATTGGACGCCCTGCAATCCGACAGCTTCGTCCTGGCCACGCTGGCATTCGATGTTGCAAGCCTGGGCAGCACCACCCTGTCCTTCGGCGCCGTGGAACTGACCAACGCGTTCGGCAATGTCATCGCGGACCCGAAGCTGAACAACGGCTTCGTCCCGATCCCGGCGACCGCGAGCCTGATGGTCCCGGGGCTCGGACTGATGGGCTGGCTCCGGCGACGCCGCAAGGCGCGGGCGAGCGCCTGATCCATCCTGAAGCAGTCCTTGGCGGCTTGCCCCTGGCAGTGCGATGACGCGCGTCGTCGCGCGCCGGCCCGTACCCAAACCCCGCGCCAGATTCCGATTCGAACACACGAGGTGCCCGATGCCCAATACCCTCCATGGCCGCACCGCGTCGGCGGCCTGCATGCTGCTGACGACAGCCGCGCTCGCTTGTGCCCCGCTCGCTGCCGAGGCCGATGTGACCATTACCGGCATCATCGACGGCGACCTCTCCGGCGGTGCGCCGAAGGCGATCGAGCTCTATGTCTCGGGCACCGAGAACCTGGCCTTCTATGAGCTGCAGCGATCGGCGAACGGCGGCGCCTTCGCATCACTTGGAACCTTGCCGGACGCGGAGTACACCGACGCCTTCGTCTATCTGGTCGGCACCGCCGGCAATGGGCAGGCGGACTTCGAGGCACTGTTCGGCAGCGCCGGGGACTTTGCCAACGTGGCGCTGGTCTCCAGCATCATCTCCGGCAACGGCGACGACGGCTTCAGGTTGCTCGACAACGGCACGGTGGTTGACCAGGTCTGGACCGAGGACACCAGCGACGCCTACCGCGACAGCTATCTCTATCGCAACAACGGCACCGGCCCGGATGGCGGCTGGGTCGCGGCCAACTGGACCATCCCCGGTAACAGCGTCCTGGACGGCCTGAGCGCGGCCGAGCAGGGCGCCGCGGTCCCGTTCGGCAGCTACCTGCCAACCGCCGCTGCCACCGGCCCGACCCTTGCCGGCAGCAGCCCGGCGAACAACAGCACCGATGTGGCCATCGGCCTCGGCAGCATGGCCCTGACCTTCGATCAGGCACTCGACAGGGACCTCTCTGACCCGACACTCTGGACCCTGGTCTGCGGCGGCAGTGGCGTACTGTCGGGACTGCCCACGATCGACTATGCCGCCGGCACGGCAGAACTGCCCCTGGACACCCTGCCGGCCGGCGAGGTCTGCACCGCGACCATTCCCGCCGGCAGCGTGACCGGCAGTGACCTCGGCGAGGCAAACAGCGCCGATCTGACCGTCGTCTTTACCACCGAGGAGATCTTCGTCGCCTGCGGCGAGTCCTTCACGGCCATCCCAAGCATCCAGGGCAGCGGCGCCGCGTCGCCGATGGTCGGCGACAGCGTCGCCACTGAGGGCGTGGTGGTCGCTGACTATGCCGGCGCCGATGAGCTCGGCGGCTTCTACCTGCAGGACTCCTTCGGGGATGGCGATGCGACCACTTCAGACGGGCTCTTCGTCTTCACGGGCGGCAGCTTCGAGGTGACCATCGGCGATCGCGTGCGGGTCGATGGTCAGGTTCAGGAGTACTTCGGCCAGACCCAGATCGGCAGCCTTGGCTCAGTCCAGATCTGCGCGACCGACCAACCTCTGCCGCTGGTCCAGATTGCGCAGATGCCGTTCCCGGCGGCCGTCGGCGGCGTGGACTACCTGGAGCGCTACGAGGGCATGTACGTCCAGTTCCCGCAACAACTCCATGTGACCGAGCTCTTCCAGCTCGGGCGCTTCGGCCAACTGAGCCTGTCCGCGGGTGGGCGGCTGTACCAGTTCACCCATGACAGCACCCCGGATGCCGCGAGCTTCGCGGCCCACCAGGAGGCGGTGGCGCTCAACAGCATCATCCTCGACGACCTGCTGCAGACGCAGAACCCGGATGCGATCATCTACCCGTTCCCGCAGCTGACGGCGGCGCCCGAGGACGCCCTGCGCGGCGGCATGACCGTCACCGGACTCACCGGGGTGCTCACCTGGACCTGGAGCGGCAACAGCGCCAGCGGCAACGCCTGGCGGCTGCGCCCGATCTCCACCGCCGAGGTAGACCTGCCGGTGTTCGACCGCGCCGCCAACCCGCGGCCGCTCGATCCGCCGGCGGTCAACGGGGAGATCAAGGTTGCGAGCTTCAACGTCCAGAACTACTTCGTCACGCTGCGCAGCACCGGCGCGCTGACCGGCCCCAACCTCGATCTGCAGCCCCGCGGCGCCTGGGATCAGCAAGAGCTCGACCGCCAGACCGCGAAGACCGTCAATGCCATCCTTGCGATCGACGCCGACGTCTATGCCCTCTCCGAACTGGAGAACAACGGTACCGGCCCGGGCAGCGCCGCCGCCGCGCTGGTGGATGCGCTGAACAGCGCCGCCGGCGAAACCCGCTTCGCCAGCGTTCAGCTACCGGCGGGGCGTGTCTCGGGCGTCAGTGACATGGGCTATGTGGACACCGGAGACGCCATCAGCGTTGGCATCATCTACCAGCCTAGCAGCGTGCGCCCGGCGCCCGGCACCCAGGTTGCGGTGCTCGATGACGCTGCGACCGAGGTGTTGCCCGACGCCGACATGCTGGACTTCCCAATCTTCGACGGGTTCGCCACGAATCGGGCGTCTATGGCCGCGAGCTTCGAGGTCATCGCCACCGGCGAGGTCTTTACCGTGGTCGCCAATCACTTCAAGTCCAAAGGTGACTCGGACCTGGCCGACGACGCCGTCTGCCAAACGACGCCATCGGCCAACGCCAACTGCGATCAGGCCGATGGCCAGGGCTACTGGAACGCGCGGCGTACCGATGCCGCCCACGCCGTCGCGGAGTGGATTCAGCGGCGGCCCACCGGGACCGCAGACCCGGACGTCCTGATCCTGGGCGATCTGAACGCCTACGCCAAGGAAGACCCGATCACCGCGTTGACCGCTGCCGACTACACGGACCTGTTCGCCGATGACCCGGGCGCCTACTCCTTTGTCTTCAATGGCCAGTGGGGCTACCTGGACTACGCGCTGGCCAACGCCGCCGCAATTGGCCAGGTCAGCGATGCGGTGGAATGGCACAACAACGCCGACGAGCCATCGGTGCTCGGCTACAGCACCGCCTTCAAGAGCGAGAGTCAGATCGCGCTGCTGTTCAGCCCCGAGGCCTACCGCTCCTCCGACCACGATCCGCTGATCGTCGGCCTGACGCTCGGCGACGTCGACACCCCGACCCCCGGCGACCTGAACGAGGACGGCTGCGTCGATCGTACGGACTTTGCCTTGCTGCTCACGACGATCCGCGCCGGCAACGGGGACTTGGACCTGCATGACCTGAACGCCGACGGCATCGTCAGCTACGCCGACGCCCGGGCGGTGGTGCTGCTGTTCGACAACCCGCGCGGCTTGGCCTGCGGCCTTTGAACGGGCCAATTTCCCGGCGCGGGCGGGCTTCGGCGCCCATCTCGCTGCGGCCCGCAGCCCGCAGCGCGCTGGGGCGGATGCCCGATAGGGCGATCCGCCAGCCCCACCCATCAAAGCGTTGTCGCCAACTCAAAGGGTGCATCGGCATGCGCGGTCAGCGTCGAGGTCATCCGCAGGTAGCGGAACCGCTATCGCGTTCCGCCCTACGTGGGCTCCTCCTGGCGGCCTTTGTAGGTTGCGCACCTAACTTCAAGGCCGGCCCGCCGCCCGTTGCGGTGCAGCCAGCGTCAGCGGGGGCAGCGCAACGGGCGGTCGTGCCGAGCCTCTCTCTGGGTGGGCTAGTCACGCGACTTCGCTCATAGGACGAACTCGCGGTGAGGGCAGAGGACGACCCTCTTCAGCGAAGTGATTGATGACATCCTCGACTACAGAGCAGAGCTAGGGTGTTCAATTCATAAAAAAGGACACCCACTTAAAAACATAAAAAACATAAAAAAGAAAAAACATAAAAACATAAAAAAGGACACCCACTTTGATAAAAACATAAAAAAGGACACCCACTTTGATTGCGAAGTAAAGTGGGCGAAGTAAAGTGGGTGTCCTTTTTCTTTCCTGGGCGAAGTAAAGTGGGTGTCCTTTTTCTTTCCTAACTTCAAGGCTGGCCCGCCGCCCGTTGCGGTGCAGCCAGCGTCAGCGGGGGCAGCGCAACGGGCGGTCGTGCCGAGCCTCTCTCTTGGTGGGCCAGTCACGCGACTTCGCTCATAGGTCGAACTCGCGGTGAGGGCAGAGGACGACCCTCTTCAGCGAAGTGATTGATGACATCCTCGACTACAGAGCAGAGCTAGGATGTTCAATTTGGCCTTCTTCACGCACTTTTCGCTCCCGCAGATCGATGTGCAGCGCCTGGATAGACGGAGGGTGTAAGGCGTTGATATATCACTTCATAAAAAAGCACTTCATAAAAAAGGACACCCACTTTGATTGCGAAGTAAAGTGGGCGAAGTAAAGTGGGTGTCCTTTTTCTTTGGTGTCCTTTTTCTTTTTTCTTGTTTTGGTGTCCTTTTTCTTGTTTTTCTTTAAGTATCCTTTTTCTTTAAGTAGGTGTCCTTTTTCTTTTTTATGAATTGCCCGCCCTGGTGTGCTGACCAGGGGCAACAGACTGGATCGACGCTCGGTTGGACAGCGGATGGAAATCTCGATCGATGTAGGATCATCTATGCGGCTCGGACGGCTGACAGCCGATAACAGTGACTTGACTTTCCGCACGCCGCACCGGCGATCGACATCTGCCGGACGCTACTGTTGGTTAAAACATAAAAAAGGACACCTAAAACATAAAAAAGGACACCTAAAACATAAAAAAGGACACCTAAAACATAAAAAAGGACACCTAAAACATAAAAAAGGACACCTAAAACATAAAAAAGGACACCTAAAACATAAAAAAGGACACCTAAAACATAAAAAAGGACACCTAAAACATAAAAAAGGACACCTAAAACATAAAAAAGGACACCTAAAACATAAAAAAGGACACCTAAAACATAAAAAAGGACACCTAAAACATAAAAAAGGACACCTAAAACATAAAAAAGGACACCCACTTTGATTGCGAAGTAAAGTGGGCGAAGTAAAGTGGGCGAAGTAAAGTGGGTGTCCTTTTTCTTTTTTTTCTTCCTTTTTCTTTTTTTTCTTTCCTTTCCGCACCAGAACATAAAAAAGCAGAACATAAAAAAGGACACCCACTTTGATTGCGAAGTAAAGTGGGCGAAGTAAAGTGGGCGAAGTAAAGTGGGCGAAGTAAAGTGGGCGAAGTAAAGTGGGTGTCCTTTTTCTTATCCTTTTTCTTAGCGTTTTTCTTTGGCGAAGTAAAGTGGGTGTCCTTTTTCTTTTCCTTTTTCTTTTTTTTCTTCCTTTTTCTTTTTTTTCTTTCCTTTCCGCACCAGCGATCGACATCTGCCGGACGCTACAGTTGGTTGGCGTGCGCGGTCGGGATGAAGATGTTGACAAGCGTGATAAGGACAACCCGTCCGATTCCGACGGCGCAATTCGTTGCAGGCTGACCGGATGATGCCGATAATGCAATACTCAAACCGCCCAATATGGGTGAGAGAGGTTGCATCCTATGAAGAAATTCGACCAAGCAAGCCTGCATCAGGTGTTCGGCCGCATCTGGCCCGCTCACAACGACGCCTTCAGCGAGTTGCTGGTCAGGTTGCGTCGGCAGTTCGGTGGCGACCTGGATCGCATGCTGGTGCTCGCCATCATCGGCTCGCGGACTCTCTCCCGGGGCCGCATCGACGACATGTGCTACGACCGCTTCATGCATGAGGAACGAACCGACGAGCCTGCTCCGATCAATCTCCAGTCCATTTCGGACTACAGCGGCATTCCCAGGGAGACCGTTCGTCGCAAGCTCCATGACCTGGAGCGGCTGGGCTGGATCACGCGCCGCGACAGGGGCTATCTGGTCGCCACCGCCAAGGCCGCGGAGGATCTCGAGCCCGCCACTCAGGCGACCATGCATTATCTGCTCACGGTCATCAACGCCTGGAGAGAGGCCATATCCGACCAAGAGCCTGGATCTTAGCAGTTCATCCCAGTCGTTCATTTCTCCAGCCGCCGCAGTGATCAACACGGCGAGCCTTCCACGACCAACAGGCGAACCATGGCCGGCGCGCTGTTGGCCGCAATTGCCAGGACAGTCTGGTCCATCGGCCCTGCTCAGCCTGACATTCCAACCTAGACTTGGTGTTTGCGGTTGTCGCCCATTTTGAGCGACTGGACGATTTTTTTTCAGGTTTGCGGCCTTATCCTCATGGTGGTTCGGCATGGGCTCCATCAAACCCTTTCGCGAAACTCCATTGCGCAAGATCCAAACGAGCATCGACCCGGGATAGCTCGCTGCACCATCATCGAACCATCTCGCATCTGCCCATGGCTCAACATTCATCCTCGTGCTGTTGCTATCCCAGTCGCAAACCATCCTGATGAAAAAATGCCATGAATATCAATCGTATATTGACTAATCCAAAGTCAGTTCTCGCAGCCGTGGCGGGCGGTTTTGCGATTGGGCTGTTGGCCAAGCCGGTCGGCAATGCCCTGTATCCGATCGGCAGCATCTACATCGCTTTTCTATCTATGTGCCTAATCCCGATTTTGATCACAGCGATCGTGATCGGCATCGCCGGACTGCTCAAAGACGATAATACCCGACCACTGTTCAAGCCCATGGTGGGTCTGTACCTCGTTGGCCTGATCCTGCCCTGTGTGATCGGGATTGGCGCTGCTGTCCTTCTCGCTCCTGGCAGCGGGCTGGGTTCCGATGCCGAAGCAAGTATTGGCTCGCTGATTCTCGAATCGCCAGCGGTAGCAAGGGCTGATGGCGGTATCCTCGGTTTTTTGGCTCAGATCATTCCAACCAACCCATTCGAAGCATTGAGCGCCAACCAGGTTATGAGCATCGTATTCCTCAGCGTTTGCCTCGGCCTGGCGCTGGGTCTCATCGAGGGTGATTCGGCCGCACCGGCGCTCGGTTTTTTCAAATCGATCTACGACGCCTTCATGCAGCTGTTCCGCTGGGCAATCCTTTTGCTGGCGCCAGGGCTGCTGCTCTTCATCTCGGGCGTGGTAGCGCAGATCGACGCCAAGGTGTTGTTAGCGCTGACCAAGTTCGTCGTCATCTTCTATGTCGGTGGCGTGACTTTGATGATCGTCTATTTGCTGTTCTTCTGGATCGCCGTGCGCGGCCCTATCGTTGCGACCTTATCCAAGCTCAACAACCCGAATATCCTGGCCTTCATGACGAATAACCCGATCGTCGCACTGCCGGCAACACTGGACATGCTGGAGCAGGATTATGGCGTCGATCGTCGGGTTCCAGACCTAGTCATCCCCTTCGGAATTTTCGCTAACCAGCATGGCGCGGTATTTTTATTATCCTTTCTGACCGTGTTTCTGGCGCAGATTTACGTCATCGACCTGGGTGCCCAGGATTACGTCGTTATCGCGATCGGCTCGATCATCGCGGGTGCCACCGCCGTCGGCGGAGGTGCTGTGCTGATCCCAACCGTCGCACCGATCCTCGGGTCGGTGGGTATCCCAACCTCATTGGCATTGGTCGTGCTCGCCACCACGGATAACATCATCGGCCCAATGCGTACGGTGTTGACCTTGCAAGCCAACGTCACGTTGACGGTCATGACAGCAAGGCGCGGTCTGGAGATTCCCGAGCAGCCCGCGCTCTCGACAGAACATCATCAACCGCAAACGCCATGAACTCCATGCATTCACGACTTCTCGCCATAGGACTCGGGCTCATGCTCAGCCTGACGTCACTGGTTCATCCTGCTGCGGCAGCCGAACCCGCGATCTTCCCGGACATCCAACGCATCCTCGATGCGGGTCTGATCCGGGTCGCAATTCGCGCTAAGGACGCAGCGCCGATGATCATGACCAATGCGGACGGCTCCTTGACGGGCTCCGAACCCGATCTGGCGCGCGATCTTGCCAAGAAACTGGGCGTTGCGGCGGAGTTCGTGCGTACCGCCGAAACCTATGACGGCGTTGTCGAGCTGGTTGCTCGCAAACAGGCGGACATTGCTGTTTCCTACTTGTCAGGTGGGATGCAGCGTGCGCGCTACGTCTTTTTCTCGCGACCTTATATCCAGCAGAGCGGGTACTTCTTTTATAACCGCGCTCAGTTTGCAAGAATCAGGCACGACTATGGAGTTGAGAACGTACGCGCCATCGAGGAGATTGCCAATGCGCCCGAGCTCTATGTCGGCGTGATCGGTGGCAGCGTTTACGAAACCAAGCGCAAACGGGATTTCCCGGAGTCGCTACTGAGGCAGTTCGACACGCTGGATGAGATGGTCAAAGCCGTCAGGGCAGGCGATATCTTTGCCGCGATCAGCGGCGGGCTACAGGTCGATTACTATATGCGCAGCCATCCTGCGACCGCGATCTACGTCGCCATAGACCAGGACATTCGCCAGCCGGATGATATTCGCATCGCCGTGCGCGCGGATTCCCCCAATCTGCTGCGTTGGATCAATCTCTATCTCGAGAATCATGTGGGCATGCTCGACGATGCGGAGATCGTCCGCCGTTATCTGAATCGGAAGAAGGAAGTGCAGTGATGGATAACCGCTGTCGAGCCGGGGTTTTAGTTTTCATCCTGTCTCCCATCGGCTCCTTGTACCTGCAAGCGGCACTCGGCGACGAGGTCGTCATGAGCAACGGCGACCGTCTGACCGGCACGATCGTTCGGGAAACCAAACAAACCATCCTGCTGAAGACGGCCTACCTCGGCATTGTTGAAATCGATCGCAGCGGGGTGCAATCGCACTCACGCAGGCCCATGCAGGCCGGTAACAGGATCGAAGAGCCGCCCCATGCCGAGCCGGATGCAGTCACGAACGTGCCACAGTCGAGCGACCAACAAGACATCGCGTCAGAACCCGAGAACAAAGCCTCCCAATCTGCGCGCACTGCACTCGCCGGACCTCCCCCTGTCACGCCAAAGCCCGAGTTCAGCGGACGCGTCAATTTTGCCCTCAGCGACGAAAAGGGCAATACCGACAAAAGCGAAATCGACTTCGACTACCGGCTAGACTATCGCCAAGGCTGGCATCGTGCTCACAGCTTCGGTGCGCTCGAGTTCGATACCAATCATTCGGAAAAGACCACCGATAAATGGTCGACTTTCAACCAATACAGTCGCCTGTTGCCGTCTCGCTGGTACGGTGCTGCATGGTTCGTGCTAGAGCACGACCGCTTTGCGCAGATCCGCTTGCGGACGCTTGGTGGACCAGTCCTTGGTTATCTTGCCTTCGAGAGCGACGCCCTGAATCTGAGCATGCAGGCCGGTCCCGCACCGTTGTACGAAGATTACTACGATCAGCCCGATCAGAACTATTGGGGTATGAGTTGGCTGCTGCGCTACGATCAACTCGTTTGGCAGAACCGACTGCAGCCCTACCATCGGCAGTTCGGTTATGTTGCCCTCGATGGCGAGAACAAATTTCTGTGGCAATCGTGGACAGGGCTCCGGCTACCCTTGGCCGGCGGTTTCTCCGGAAGCGTTGAATTCGAATACGACTATGACAGCAACCCGGCGATCCAAGCCAAGACCACGGATACGACAGTGCGCCTCAAGTTGGGCTATGAATGGTGAACTCGTGCGTCAGCAAACCATGACAAATTCCTTTTGTCGGGGTCTTCTGGCGATCTGCCTGTGGCTGCTCGCGTTCGCCTCCCAGATCGCGGTTGCCCAAACCGCGCCGGTCAACGCAGCCCCTGTGCCGAACGCGGAGATCCTCGAAGCCAAGATCGCCGAGGCCGAGTCGGCCGCCGATCCATCGGACGAACACAAGAATCAGCTGCTGTCCCTCTACCAACAGGCACTGAGCTATTTGCAAGAAACCGCTGCGAACGAGGCGGCCGCGCAGGCTTTTCGCGAGGCCTTGCAAACAGCGCCTGGCGAAGCGTTGGCGATCAGGGAAAAGACTGCCGCGTCGAGCGCCGCGGAGGCGGAAATCACCTTGCCCTTGGATCGTTCCTCGTCGCTGCAAGACCTCGAGACATTTCTGCTTCAGGACAAGGGCGATCTCGCGCTCGCTAACAACCTGTTGGCAGACCTGTCGCGGCGGCTGGAAGAGGAAGCCGCCCGCCCCGCGCTGATCCGACAGCGATTACAGTCAGTCGAAGAGGAACTGACCGAGAACCAAGCCCAGCAGCAGCTGTTGAGCGCTGCCGAGGACGAATCCATGGATACCCAGGCAAGAAGATGGTTGCTCGAGGCCCAAGCGCAGGCGCTGCGCACCGAAAACGAGATGCTCGATCAAGAGTTGTCGAGCCATTCGGCCCGAGTGGACCTGCTGGAGGCGAAGCGAGAAGCGGCAGGGCAACGCTCAGCAGCGATCGGGCGACGCATCGCTTTGCTGGAGGAACTGATCAGAACCCGGCGCCAAGCAGATGCGGAGCGCGCCATGCTGGCAGCGGAGACACGTCGCCTGGAGGCTGAAGGCCAACACCCGCTGGTGGTGCGTCTGGCGGGGGGCAATGCCAGCCTGTCGAATCAGATCGCACAAACTGTCGCACAACTCGACGACATCGCCAGGCGAAAAGAAGCGACCGAACTACTGGAAAGACAGCTCGACGGCGATTTCAACAGCGCGCGGGAAATCATCGCCATCGGCGGGTCCAACCTAAGCGGTGAACTCGGAAACCTGCTGAGACAGCAGCGGCAGAACTTGCCTGAACTGCGCCTATTCGAACGCAAGGCACGGGAACGCGAGGCGCTGGCGAGTCAGACCGGGATCAAGCGCGTGCTGCATCGACGCGAGCAGCAGCGACTGATGGATACCGAAGCCCATGTCTCGAGGTTGCTTGCCGAAGCCGGGGTCGATGAGGCGAGCGAGTCCATGCGGACACGACTCGTCGAACTCGTCGACGAGCGCCGGGCACTATTGCAGCAGGCCATCGAATCCGAAGACCTGCTGCTGCTCGAGCTCGGCGAACTCGAAGCCAGCCAAACCGACCTGCTGAAGACCATCAAGCGGTTCGACGAACTGCTCGATGTGAACCTATTGTGGGTGCGCAGCGCCTCGCGCAATGAGCTTGCGGAATTGGGAGCCTTACCCGAGCAGATTTGGCGGATCATCTCGCCGAGCGGCTGGTATGGTGCTGCCAGCGTTCTCGCCCACCAGGCCACGCACTCCGCCGTTTTCATCCTGCTCGGCTCTGCGCTCATTGCGTTTCTGTGGGGCCGAAAGTACCTGGTCCGCTTCGTCGAGGAGACCAGCAACAAGCTCGGCAAGCCCATCACCGATCGATTCGCATACACCCTCCAGGTACTGATCGTTAGTCTCGTCGCCGCTGCCGCCTGGCCCTTACTGGCCGCGGTCGTGGGCTGGCAGCTGCAGGTCTCCGAGGCGGCGACCGAATTCTCGGCGGCCGTGGGCATCGCGCTGGTCTTGCTGGCAATGCAATTCTACCTGCTGCGCGCTTTCCGCTTCATCTGTATTCCGCGCGGGCTCGCGGCGGCACATTTCCGCTGGCCGGAGCCCAGCCTTCAGCTGCTGCGGCGCGAATTGGACCGATTATCCTGGACCTATTTGCCGGCCGCCGGGGTGACAGCGGTCATCGTTGCCCTCGACCCGCTGAACGCCGGCTGGGCGGTCGGGCGCATCGCGTTGGTTATCCTCGTGGTATCGCTAGCAATCGCGCTCTACCGCTTATTTCACCCGAGGTCCGGCGTGCTGGCGTTCATGCCAAGCCACGGGTCCGAGCGAAGGCTTCCGTTCCTACACGCGATTTGGTATCCACTGTGCATCAGCGCTCCGCTGGCGTTTGGAATGCTGGCCGTGCTGGGCTTCATCTATACGGCGGCGACCCTTATCGGTCGTTATGTCAACAGTATCTGGTTGATCGTGATTCTGACACTCCTGGCAGCACTGGCACAACGCTGGGTCAGGGTCACGCGTCGGCGTATCGCTTATCAAAAGGCGATGGAGCGGCGCCAGGCGCTGCGTGCAGCCCGGGAGCAGGCGGCGGTACAGGACGGTGCGGATGACCTATCCGGATTGATCGAGGTGGACGAGCCGGAGGTCGATCTGGAATCGCTGAGCGATACCAGCGATGACCTGATCAAGACTGGCGTCATCGTCGCTGGTCTGATTGGGGTTTGGATCATCTGGTCCGATGTGATTCCCGCATTGCGCATCCTCGACAACATCACACTCTGGCGTCATATCGTCACAGTCGACGGCGAAGACCGGATCGACCCGGTTACCCTGGCCGATCTCGGGCTGACACTTGTCTTTGCCGTTGCCACCTTCGTGCTGGCAAAACAACTGCCTGCCGTGTTGGAAATGCTCTTGCTGCGCCGCGCCGATATCAGCGCCGGTGGTCGCTATACCATCATCACTCTGACGACCTATGCCATCATCACGTTTGGACTTCTGCTCGTCTTCGGCACCATCGGTGTCCAGTGGTCGCAATTGCAATGGCTGGTGGCGGCTCTCGGCGTGGGTATCGGCTTCGGCCTGCAGGAAATCGTCGCCAACTTCATTAGCGGCCTGATCATCTTGTTCGAGCGTCCTATCCGAGTGGGAGACATCGTCACCGTCGGCGATACCGATGGCGTCGTGACCAGGATTCAGATTCGCGCAACCACGATCCGCAATTGGGATCGTAAAGAACTGCTGGTACCAAATAAAGAATTCGTCACCGGGCGCCTGCTCAACTGGTCGCTCTCCGACAAGATGACCCGGGTGGTGGTGGTCGCCGGAGTCGCCTATGGCAGCGATGTCGACCGGGCCTTATCGCTGATGCGCGAGGCGGCCCAGGAGCACGAGTATGTCCTCGATGATCCGGCCCCGATCCTCAGCTTCGAAGGTTTCGGCGACAACTCCCTCACGTTGATTCTCCGCGCCTACCTGAGCTCGATTGAATACCGCATCGCCACCATCACCGATCTGCACAAGGCGATCAACCGCAAGTTTGCCGAGGCCGGCATCGTGATTGCCTTCCCGCAGCGGGATCTTCACCTGGATATGAAGGGGCCGCTGCAGGTACAGCTGCAGCACGCGGTCGACCCAGGGAATTCCGCTATGCCCAAGAGCGAGCGTTAGCGCGCAAAGCGGTTTGGCCGAGCCGGAGCTCCAAATCGGTAGAGGGTGCCGAAGCCCGCCGGCCGTCGCTCGCGTCCGCCTTTTCCCAGGACTTTCCACCTTGTGCGGTGTCGAGCAGGGAATCCCGCATCGAGATCACCTCCGCAACGATTCTCCGTCTGCAAACAAGTGCACCTTCTGCGGATCGGCCGTCAGTCGGCAGTTGCGATTGCGCAGGTCGGCATGGATGCCTGGCAGCTTGGCGACGACCCCGCTCTGCTCCTCCGGCGTCGCGGCGAAGTACAGCAATGTGACCTCGCCGAGGGCTTCGGTGATGTCAACGCGACCGGCATGAAGATACCGCGCTGTCCCTTCGCTCAGGCGCAGATCTTCAGGACGCACGCCGACGTTGACCCGGCGATCGAGCGCATCTGCAGGTGTCGATACCGCGCTTTCGGCCTCGCCGCCGCCATCCAAGGCGATGCGGGTCGACGCCCCGGTGGCGGTGATCCTGCCCGGCAACAGATTCATTGCCGGCGAGCCGATGAACTGGGCGACAAACTCGTTGCGCGGTCGCTCATAGAGCTCCAGCGGCGCGCCGACCTGGGCGATGCCCCGGTTGGCCAGCACGACAATACGGCTGGCCAGGGTCATCGCCTCGACCTGATCATGGGTGACATAGATCATGGTGCGCTCGGGCATGGCCTCCTTGAGTCGGGCGATCTCGATGCGGGTGGCGACGCGCAAGGCAGCGTCCAGGTTCGATAGCGGCTCGTCGAACAAAAAGACCTTCGGATCGCGGACGATGGCCCGACCGATGGCGACACGCTGGCGCTGGCCGCCGGACAGGGCCTTGGGCAGGCGATCGAGATAGGGATCGAGCTGCAGGATCGCCGCCGCCTTGGCCACCGCGGCATCGATGTCGGCCCTTGGCTTCTTTGCGAGCTCGAGCGCAAAGGACATGTTTTTGCGTACCGTCATGTGCGGATACAGCGCATAGGACTGGAACACCATCGCGATCCCGCGCTGTGCCGGGGGCAAGGAACCGATATAGGACACCCACTTTTCAAGCGATACAGCGATACAGCAGCGATACGGCCTTGTTCATAAGCTCGGCCAAGCCTTGAGAGTTAACCTCGAACGGCGCAGTATTTTAACCTTAAAACCAAAACCTTACGGAAAAGCCCCACGCACCTGCTCGTCACTTGGTCGGAGTTATGAACAAGGCCAGCGATACAGAGAGCGATATAGGACACCCACTTTTCAAGAAAGCGATATAGCGATACAGGACACCCACCTTTCAAGCGATACCACGAAGCGATATAGGACACCCACGGAGCGATATGGCAGCGATATAGGACACCCACTTTTCAAGCGATACAGCGATACAGCAGCGATACAGCAGCGATACAGGACACCCAGCGATACAGGACACCCAGCGATACAGCACCCAGCGATACAGGACACCCAGCGATACAAGACACCCACTTTTCGGCGACCCACTTTTCGGCGCCCACTTTTCGGCGGGGCAGAGAGTGGGCGTCTTTCCTTTTCTTGTTCTTTTTGGGTGTCCTTTTCTCGTCTCTCCTTTTCTCGTCTCTTTCTCTCGGGTGTCCTTTTCTCGTCTCTCTTTTCTCGTCTCTTTTTTCGTCTTCTTTTTGGGTGTCCTTTTCTCGTCTTTTCTTTTCTCGTCTTTTGGGTGTCCTTTTCTCGTTTTCTCGTTTCTTTTTGGGTGTCCTTTTCTCGCTTTTCAAGCCCGCAGGAACACCCCTGCCGCCCCGGAGAACCGCCCCGCCACCCGTCCGATCGGCCCCGCAGCACCGTGCACTCCGTCGCAGAATCCCCCTTGCAGCGGTTGACAGGGCCGCCCCGCAAACAGCAAAATGCATAGCACCGCCGCGCCGACCCGCCGCGGGCGCAAACCGAGCATCCCATCAGTCCAACAAGTGGATCAGCCTGACGCCCGCGGACCGTCGCTGTCGGCACGCTCGGTAGGACACGCCGGCTCGGCAGGTTCTGCGAGGTTGGTGCCGGCCAGCGGGCGCAGGCTATCCAAAACGTTGCAGGCTATCCAAAACGTTTAAAAGTAGAGGCTATTCTTGCGATCAGTACAGATGAGTCTAGAGCTGCCAAACCCAGACAGCACTCCCAAGAAAGTGCGGGCAGCGGTAGATCATTTGGCTTTGAATGCTGAGGCCAATACTCGGGGGGCAATCTTCACGCGGCCCGAAGTGGTAGATTTTATTCTTGATCTGGTTGGCTACACGAAAGATCAACCGCTCCATGAAAAGAGCCTATTAGAGCCATCGTTTGGTGGCGGTGACTTCTTGCTCCCGATTGTCAAACGGTTGTTGGATGCATGGCGAGTCACGAGGCCAAACGGTTCCGCGCTGGACGATCTGAGCAGCGCGATCAAAGCATTCGAACTGCACCACGATACTTTTGGTAGTACCTACAAAGCGGTCATTTCTCTTCTCGATCGAGAGGGGATAGCAGGGACTACCGCGACGGCGTTGGCAAGCTGTTGGCTGTCGCAAGGAGATTTCTTGTTAGAACCGCTGGAAGGTAAGTTCGACTTCGTTGTCGGCAACCCGCCCTATATCCGTCAGGAACTGATACCGGCCCCTTTGCTTGCCGAGTATCGCAGTCGCTACCAAGCGATGTACGACCGAGCTGACATCTATATTCCTTTCATCGAGCGGTCGCTTTCGGTCTTGTCAGGCGGCGGGATTCTGGGATTCATCTGCGCGGATCGTTGGATGAAGAACCGCTATGGCGGGCCACTTCGGAGTCTTGTTGCTGAGGTGTTTCACCTGAAAGTCTACGTCGATATGGTCGACACGCCAGCCTTCCACTCTGACGTGATTGCCTACCCCGCGATCACAATAATCAGCCGTGAAGCGCCGGCAGCAACTCGTATTGCGTGTCGTCCGGCCATTGACCGAGAGACGCTGTCTACACTTGCGGATTTACTCCGCAGCCCGGTGTTACCAAAAGAAACCGACGCAGTGCGCGAACTTGCAAGAGTCACGAATGGCGCCGAACCCTGGCTATTAGAGTCGTTCGATCAGATGGCGCTCATTCGTCGTCTGGAGGCGTGCTTCCCCTCGCTCGAAGAGGTGGGATGTAAGGTCGGAATTGGTGTAGCTACCGGCGCGGACAAGGCTTTCATTGGTGACTTGGATGGACTCGATGTCGAACCAGACCGAAAACTTCCACTGGTGACGACAAAGGATATCCTGTCGGGTGAGGTAAGGTGGCGCGGACAAGGTGTCATCAATCCTTTTGTTGACTCGGGCGGGTTGGTTGATCTAAACGAGTATCCGCGCCTGCGACACTACCTAGAGGTTCGCCGAGACGTGATCGCGGGGCGTCACTGTGCGCAGAAGGCTCCGGCCACCTGGTATCGGACAATTGATCGCATCACCCCGGCTCTGGCCAAGAGGCCGAAGCTACTGATCCCGGACATCAAGGGAGAAGCTCATATAGTTTTCGAAGGTGGCGAGCTGTATCCCCACCACAATCTCTACTATGTCATATCCTACGACTGGGATTTACGAGCCTTGCAAGCTGTGCTGCTCTCCGCTGTTACTCGTCTGTTCGTGGCGACCTATTCAACGAAAATGCGAGGTGGTTTTCTGCGCTTCCAAGCGCAGTACCTACGCCGAATTCGCATTCCGCGCTGGGCGGACGTTCCTGAACCGGTGCGCTGTGAGTTGGCTGAGGCAGCCATCAAGCGAGACATACACGCCTGCAACCGGGCTGCGTTCAAGCTCTACGGCCTGAGCCACGAAGAACGATCGTCCCTTGGAGGCAATAGAGAATAGATGGCGCTCGATCTCGTCGATTACGAACAGAAAGCCCGTGAAGCCGTGAAGGCATTTTGGGGCAACCGCGAAGCGGCAAGGCAGAAGCAGATTGAGTCGGGCAAGGCCGACCAAGGTGAACGTGCAGGCGTAACTGCCGGCAAGAACATGGATGGGTTCTTGGCCTTAGTGCTTGACCTTATCAAGGCCAATGGGCTTGCTCATGCCGAGATACACCAGAACAGGGCAATGCTGACCTTGCCCGGCTACTTCCGCCCAACGAAGTTGTGGGATCTCTTGGTGCTCTACAAAGGGGAGCTGATCGCTGCCATCGAGCTGAAAAGCCAAGTAGGCCCGTCGTTCGGAAACAACTTCAATAATCGAACTGAGGAAGCCATCGGAACGGCCCATGATCTTTGGACGGCCTTCCGCGAAGAGGCTTTCGGCAAGCAGCCGCGCCCCTTTGTCGGGTGGCTGATGATGGTCGAGGATGCGCCGGAGTCGCGCAGGCTCGTCCGCGACTCATCGCCACACTTTGCTGTGTTCGAGGAGTTCAAAGGCGCGTCCTACCTCAAGCGGTACGACTTGCTATGTCAGCGATTGGTGCAAGAGCAACTATATACAGCGGCCACGGTTATTGCGGCAGAACGGAGTGCAGTGGACTCTGGCAATTATTCCCAACTTTCGCCCATGACTGGAATCAAATCATTTGTGACAGCATTCGCCGGGCATATAGCGGCAGAAGCAGCACGCCTTGACTGAATCCGCTAACAAGGCGCTGCACTCGGACGGCAATTCCGCTGCGAATTACGGTGACACTTTACCATTTAGGAATTACGGTGACACTTTACCATTTACACTATTTTGTTCTGGGCTTATGCTAAGCGTATGTCTCGGCTCCCACGCATCATCGTTCCCGGCATCCCCCACCATGTGACGCAGCGTGGGAACAGACGCCAACAAGTTTTCATGAAGGAAGACGACTATGCGCTATAGAGATTGGCTAGCGAACGAGTGTCGATCAAACGGCGTGGACGTCTGGTCCTACTGCCTGATGCCGAACCATGTGCACTTGATTCTCGCACCCTCCAACGAGACCGGCCTGTCCCGCGCCGTCGGGGAGACGCATCGTCGATATAGCGGCTACATCAACGCGCGATTGCGGGTAACCGGCCACCTGTTTCAAGGGCGGTTTGGCTGCGTGGCAATGGATGAAGCTCACTTGATGGCAGCCTGCCGCTACGTGGCTTTGAATCCCGTGAAGGCCAAACGAGCTGCGACGCCTGCCGACTGGCCCTGGTCCAGCACGCCAGCACATTTCCGGCGCGAAGACGATGGATTAGTCACTGTTCGACCCCTGCTGGATCGCGTCGATAATTTAGCGGAATTCTTGGAGATGCCGGAAGATCCTGAACACTTGGCAGCTCTCACCAAGGGCCAAACCATCGGACGTCCACGGATGGACGATCAAAAGCTTGGCGAGCTTGAAAAGCAACTTGGCCGAGCGCTACGTCAAGGCAAGCGAGGTCGGCCCGCTTCGCAAAAGAATGACCCGAAACAACGAAAATTGGTGTAAATGGTAAAGTGTCACCGTAATTCCTGCACGTCTTCTCCTTCCAGGCGCCCCCGGCGCCGTTCAATGCGCCGCCGCCCTCGCGCGCCCCGCCGCTGCCGGCCCCCGCCGCGCTGCCCGAGGCCGCCTGAGATGGCCGCCCGCTCCACCACCGCCCGCTCCATGCGCTGCGCCGGTCCCGCCGTGCCTGCCGTGGCCGAAGTCGCCCCGCAATGCCGGTCCAAGCCCGCAGGAACACCCCTGCCGCCCCGGAGAACCGCCCCGCCACCCGTCCGATCGGCCCCGCAGCACCGTGCACTCCGTCGCAGAATCCCCCTTGCAGCGGTTGACAGGGCCGCCCCGCAAACAGCAAAATGCATAGCACCGCCGCGCCGACCCGCCGCGGGCGCAAACCGAGCATCCCATCAGTCCAACAAGTGGATCAGCCTGACGCCCGCGGACCGTCGCTGTCGGCACGCTCGGTAGGACACGCCGGCTCGGCAGGTTCTGCGAGGTTGGTGCCGGCCAGCGGGCGCAGGCTATCCAAAACGTTTTAGCACGCGTGACGCACTGAAGTCCGCTTCTCCGTCCCTCGCAAGAGCTGTTGACCTGAGAACGCTCAACTGCGATTTTCCTTTTCCGTAAATCGAATAGCTGGCTCAGCAGCTACCTGCACAACTGGTGCTAATCATGGCAAGAATCACACTTGAGATTGTTGGAATTTACTTCTCGTCTACTCAGAACATTGCTATCGATCCAGCAAATCCGCCCACTGTGGCAGAGGTGATGAACGAGTTCATCGATATTGTTGGTACGTCCAACCAAGTTGGCGGGTTCGACTACATGACCAGCCCTAGTTCGAATCCAATGTTTATGATTCAGCACAATTACCCAGGCGGAGTAACGCGGTCTGGCAATCGACGGGTCGCGGGCCTTTACTCGCTGCAAGAGACCTCCTCAGAAGACGGGAAGATTGCCTATGCGTGGCAGTACTACATCGTCGATGCTACCGGTGCAAGAGTCTCTCGGACAAACCCAGGCGAAGGTTTCTCCAGCTTTCAGCAAGCCAGATTTGCTTTCGATGACGATTGGCGGATCATATGGCGCTTAGTTGGGATTGTTCGGCGTCCGTAATTCTGGCTGCCCGCTGCGACCCAATAGTGAAATAGTGAACCGCTAACAAACCCGCCAGCCCGACGCCAAACTGCGGCCGGCGCTTCGCGCGCGGCCGCAGTTTGGCGCGGGCTGCGGTTGACGTTAGATTAAAACGCTATCGCGTTGGAAGAGACCACACCCGAGACAAAGCAGCACCGGCGCTGAAATAAACAATCAACAAGAAAAAGAATAAGCACACGCAATGGCATCGCCATTCCTTTCCTCTCCAACTCCCCATCACAGAGCGGGACACACGCACTCCGGCTCCAAGCAGAGACCGACGTTCGAAGTCGCCGACATCCTGCGCGCGCATTTGCCCGACTCCCTGCACGAGCACTCCCATCCGCTGCACGTGCACAAGGTACTCAGTGCCATCCAAAACTGCCGCACCGCGGCGCTGGGCGGGCACATCGACTACTGCACTGACTGCGGCACCCTTTACAACAGCTACAACGCCTGTCGCGACCGCCACTGCCCGAAATGTCAAGGGCTGGAGAAAGCGCGCTGGATCGAAGCGCGCAAAGACGAACTGCTGCCGGTGCCCTATTTTCATACCGTCTTCACGCTGCCGCATGCGATCAACGACTGGGTGGGGTGGAACGACAAACTGATTTACGACCTGCTGTTCGCCAGCGCAACGGACACCCTGCAAGCCTTTGCCGCTCGTCATTGGAACGGAACCCTCGGCATCACCGCCGTGCTGCACACCTGGGGCCAGACGATGGAGCGCCACATCCATCTGCACTGCATCGTCCCAGGCGGAGCTTTAACGTTCGATGGCGAACAGTTCAAACCCTGCCCGCATCGTGACTGGTTATTCCCGGTCAAAGCGCTGTCCAAGGTCTTCCGCGGAAACTACCTCGAGCGCCTGGAGCACGCGCATACCATAGGCGAGCTGAAGACACCGCCGGGCGCGCACTTCGCCGCGTTGCGCAAGGCACTGCGCGAGCACGACTGGGTGGTCTACGCCAAACCCCCGTTCGGCGGACCGCAACAGATCATCGACTACCTCGGGCGATACACCCACCGCATTGCCATCAGCAACCACCGCATCCTCAATCTTGCCGACGGCAAAGTCACCTTCACCTGGAAAGACTATAAAGACGGCGCCAAGACCAAAGTGATGACGCTGGACGCCAACGAATTCATCCGGCGGTTCACGCTGCACATCCTGCCGCCGCGCTTCACCCGCATCCGCCACTACGGACTGCTCGCCTGCGGACACCGCGCGACCAAGCTCAATCGTGCCAAAGCGCTGCTTGGCCTAGCGCCGGTGACGACGACCAAAGTGCGCGAGCCCTACGACGTCTTGCTGCAACACCTGACCGGCAAAGACATCCACGTCTGCCCGAGCTGCGGCGGACGGCTACGACGTCAGCGCGACCTTGCGCCCACCATTGGACCCGCTCGCGGCCAAGACCCGCCGCTTGCGTGCGAGGCGGCCTGATGCACATCTCCTCCACTCGATCCGCATCGGCTCGGGACAGTGCTGCTATGTTGCGACGCGACCGCGGTGAGCGAAAAACCGTTGTGCTCCATGCGAAATCGCTGCGCCCGCGGGACCGAGCGCGCGCAACGGAGCCTTGCTCGTGCAACTGCGCCAACATCAGCGGGAGTTTCCAGGCCCCACCCAGGGCTTGACTGTTGTAGAATCCACATAGCGGTTCGCTGAGACGGACACTGAAGCGAACAAAAAAATGTTTTAATCTAACAGGGCGTTGAACCTGCCGAGCCCGCGCCGGTCGGGCACCGCGGCGCTTCGCGCTCGCGGCCCGACCGGCGCGGGCTCGGCAGGTTAACTAAACGTTGGGCGACAAAAAGGAGCACGTAGTCACCTTAATGTCAGAGGTACCCACGAAGCGTACATGGGTTCGACTCACTCGGCCTTGGTCATCTTTTCGGCCAACAGGATCGCAGAGGCAAGCCGACTTCACTCTGAACTTTTTGCCGGGCGACTTCAGTTGCCCTTACGCGCTGGCACTGGAGACTGAAGTCCGCTGCCCTGGGGACCGGATGAATCGTGCGTACCCGACGGGCTGGTCGGACTGATGCTCAAGGCCCCGTGAACGCAACGCCGGGCATTGAGCACCGTCATGTAGTACGTGAACCTGAGCGGGACACCGCTGATTTTTCGGGGCTCTAATGTGCAACCGGCGCCGGCCCATCCCTGGCCCGGACGGAGAACGCTAATGAGTCAGCGTTTCCCTTTCACAACGGCCTTTTTTTTCCATTCGAGAGCAGTCATGAAGACGGAGCAGCACAGCAGCGAACCCGAGTCGAATTCGGGCAACCCGAAGCGGGCAGCCATCGTTCTGATCCGCGGCTGGTCCAATTCGAGAAAGAAGCGCGTTCGAGCGCAAATGGTTGACGGCTTCCCCGCGGCCTTTCTCAAGTTCGTTCGCGAACTTTTCCCCGCAGCCGAGATCATCCACCCGCGCTTGCCACTAGGGGTCTTCTCCACGGCCGAACCCAACGACCTGGTAGACCTCATCATCACCGATGTGACGGCCCGGTTCGCGGCGAAACCCTTCGACGAGCTGATCATAATCGGTTTCAGCGCAGGTACGATTTTGGCGCGGAGTGTATATGCCACCGCCTGCGGTGCAGTAGCGAAAGCGAACGATACGCTGAACCCCGAGGCGGCAGCTCCCTGGGCATCAAAGGTCAGTCGGATGGTACTGCTGGCCGGCGTGACGCGGGGTTGGGAGCTGTCCTCGGCCACGCCCGCCGGTCTGCGGTTCATCGCGAAGTTGGGGCTGCTGTGGCTGAACCGTTGGGCGCGTTTGCGGCATGGTCGTGCCTCCTTTATCGAGCAGATCAAACGCGGCGCCCCGTTCGTCGTCGAGACCCGGTTGAAACTACTGCAGGTGGAATTGGCGGTGGCGGCGGGAACCTGGGCATCGTTGCCGCACACCGTCCTCCTGCTGGGCTCCCAAGACGAGTTCGTCTCACCGGCGGACGCCATGGACCTCGGGCCGCGGGATGATTGCAGCTACATTGAAGTGCCGCAGAGCAGCCACATGAGCATCTTCGATATCTGTGCAAACATGCTCAGCGGCAGCGATAGCAAGTTGTCCGCGAATGCTCGCGCCGATGCTGCTCGGCGTCGCGCGAGCCTCATCCGCCGTGCATTGATCGACGACCCTGATGACCTCGCGGATGTCGCGATGCACGCTGACGATATAGACGACTACAGCGATCCGATGGATCGCTTGGGCCAATCCGGATTCAGCGCGCCGCTCGGCAGCCGCAGGGACATCGACCAAGTGGTGTTCGTCATCCACGGTATCCGCGACAGTGGGTTCTGGACCAAGCGGATCGCAAGAGAGATCAAGCAACTCGGTCATCAGCGGACCCTGGTAATCCGTGCGCCTTCGCCGAGCTACGGGTTCTTTTCCATGTGGGACTTCGTCAATCCTTGGGGTCGGCGTGACGCGACCTATTGGTTCCTGGAGCGCTACGCGGAGGTCAAGCGGCTTTGGCCGGAGGCGCAGGTCAGCTATATCGGCCACAGCAATGGCACCTATCTGGCGGCGAACGCCCTGGAGATCTGCTCCATGGTGGCCTTCGAGCGGGTGGTGTTCGCCGGCAGCGTTGTGCGCACGGACTATGCTTGGTCGGACCGGGGCGAGCGCGTCGGCAAGGTGCTGAACCTGATTGCGACGGCGGATATGGTCGTGGCCGCATTGCCAGGGGCCTTCGAGCGGCTCGGCCTGCGCAGGCTCAATGTCGGCGGTGCCGGTGTCGAGGGCTTCAGCGATCTTCACCCTGGAGACCAAGGCACCCGTGTCGACAATTTCAAGTTCGTCGCCGGCGGGCACGGCGCGGCTATAGAGGAGCCCATGTGGCAGGATCTGGCGCGATACGTTGTGGACGGGACGAGACCCGCTCAACACGAGCAGAACACTAAGAGTCTGTCTGGCAAAATTTCAGCCGCAATTTGCAAGCGTTTTCTTGAGCATGGCGATACGGATCATATTCTCGGCAGTCCCAGTCAGGATCTCGAAATCCTTGCTCAGCCTGCGAAATCGACCGAGCCAAGCGAAAGTGCGCTCAACCACCCAACGTTTCGGAAGGACAGCCCATCCGTCTTTGATTTTGGTGGAAATGTGCAAGACGAGTCCGAGTGTCTCGTCGACAAATTTCACGGCTGTCCCGCGATAACCCGCATCGCCGGAAAACGCCTCGATGCTCGGGTATTTCTCCGCCGCACGCGCCATCACGGGACCACCCGCCACGGTATCGCTGCAATTGGCTGCGTGGACCGACACATGCAACAGGTTGCCGAGGATATCGACTACGATATGGCGTTTATGCCCTTTGACCTTCTTGCCGCCGTCGATCCCGCGTTCTTCGCTCGCGTACTCGGTCTTGACGCTCTGCGAGTCGATAATCCCGTAACTCGGCGATGCCGAGCGACCGTTGTTTTGGCGATGGAGTGCATTTAGTTGATCCAGCGCGGTTTCCCATACACCGCGTTTGTTCCATCGGCTGAAGTGATCGTAAACCGTTTGCCAGGGGGGAAAATCGTTGGGTAGCATGCGCCATTGGCAACCGGACTTCACGACGTACAAAATGGCATCGACGATCCGTTTGCGCGGATGCAGGCTGGCACTGCCTCGTCGATCACGGGGTTGAAAATAGTGTTCGATCAGCGCCCATTCGGCGTCCGTCAGGTCACTCGGGTATCCCATAGCTTGTCCTCGAAGAAAAAGTATTTGACTTTGATAGACATTTTTTTGTCAGACAGGTTCTAAGCGCCCCAAGGTCCGCACGGGCTGGCAGAAATTCCGCATGCAAGCGGCTGTCCTGTTGCCCGTGCTCGGCGCGGCGATCCTGGGGGGCCTGGTGTTCGCGGTCCTCGTCTTTCTGCACGGGCTGGGTCTGTCCTACCTGAGCGGCGCACTGCTGTTGGCCGTGCTCGCCGCAGTGGTGGTCTTGATCAGCAACTTCGTCCGCTTCTTCTGAAGGAAACGCTCATTTATGAGGCGTCGATCATCGTATGGGAGTAGGGGCCAGGCTCAATTATCGTCGGCGGGAATGAATGAAATTGCCCAACAATGAAATTGCCCAATAAGTCCGCCAGCCCGACGCCAAACTGCGGCGGGCGCTTCGCGCGTCGCCGCAGTTGGGCGCGGGCTGCGGCGAACGTTGACTTACCTCGCCGTGAACATGGTTGGTGTTGGCGGCGGTGTAACACCGAAACTGCTGGGCCACATCGAAACTGCTGGCGACACCGAGACCGCTGGCGACATCGAGACCGCTGGCGACATCGAAAAGCTTGACTAGAGCAACACAGTTGACTAGATTGGCAACATTCAGACACACCGCTGAATGTGGTCGCGAGATACAAACATCGGCGAAATTAGCTGAGTCAACTAGGCGATCCAGCGGGCGGAGCCGCTCAGCGCGGTGTTGAGTCCCTTGTCGCAACCCTTTCAAGGTCAGAAATTATCCACACAATCAGCAGATAATATGCGTGGCGGTGGACCGCATCGTAACGCATCGAATTTCAGTGGAGAAACGGAGCGGACTGGACATAGACCCGCCGAACCGAGATCATCGACCCCATTTATCGTATTCTTGGGGTAGAGGTCATGATGTTCAGCCAGATCTTCCAGCGGTTCATGGAACAAAGGCCCGTGCCGGTGATGGTTCAGGCCCTATTGGAACGGGTACTCAGCCCCAGCAAGCTCGATGCCTGGTTTGCGCGCACGGCGGTGGATCAATATACCCGGGAGTTGTTGTTCTCAACGATTTTCAATTTGATGAGCGCAGTGGTCTTCAAAACCCACCCATCCATAAACGCCGCCTACAAAGAGCAAGGCGAGTCGATCGGGGTTTCGATCACCTCGGTGTACAACAAACTCAACGGCCTGGAAAGTACGACCTCGGCGGCGTTGGTTCGAGACACGGGGCGGGAACAGGCCGCGATCGTCGAACAGATGGGCGGACAGTGCGCACCTTGGCTGCCCGGCTATCGGATCAAAGTCCTCGACGGCAACTGCATCGAGGCCACGGAGCATCGCTTGGAGGTGCTCAGAGAGACCAAGGCCGGAGCCTTGCCGGGAAAATCGCTGGTCGTTTACGATCCGTTGTTGGAGATGGCCACGGATGTGTTTCCTTGCGAAGACGGTCACGCCCAAGCGCGCTCGCTGTTCGCAGATGTGTTGCCGACGGTGCGGGAACATGACGTCTGGATCATGGATCGCAACTTCTGCGTGCGCAGCTTTCTGCTCGGGATTGCCGACCGGAAAGGTTATTTCGTTTGTCGCGAACATAAGGGACTGGCCTTTAGCATGCAGAGTCCGTGGCGAAAGATCGGCAGTACCGAGTCCGGAAAGGTCTACGAGCAGCGCATCGAGCTCGTCGACGACGAAGGCGAAGTCCAGCGCTATCCTCGCATCAAAGTCTGCCTGAAACAGGCCACGCGCGACGGGGAAACCGAACGCTTGCTGCTGACGAATCTGCCGAAATCGGCGGCCGATGCCAAGCTCGTCGCCGACATGTACCGCAAGCGCTGGCGTATCGAAACCATGTTCCAAGAGCTCGAGGCGCATCTGCATTCCGAGATCAATACGCTGGGCTACCCGAAAGCCGCACTGTTCGGTTTTTGCGTTGCGCTGGTCGCCTACAACGCATTGGCCGTGGTCAAAGCCGCGTTACGCACGATACACGGTGAAGAAACCATCGCCAACGACCTTTCCGGCTACTATTTAGCCGGGAATATCGCTCGAACCTATGACGGCATGACGGTTGCCATTCCGGAACAGGAATGGACCGTCTTTCGAACCATGTCGCTCGCCGAATTCGCGCAGATGTACTTGCAATTGGCCTCCAACGTCAATCTGGCAAAGTTCAAAAAGAGCCGTCGGGGACCGAAAAAACCACCGCCGAAGCGAAATCGATAGTCCAACCACCCTCAGGTTTCGACAGCGAAATTGCTCAAGGGGAAGACACCGCGTGAGTAGTCACCTTGAAAGGGTTGGTCGCTGAAGCGCAGCGTCAGCCACGAAAAAAAGACATCGCTCAGGCACTCTCGCACCCGCGGCGGCAGCGGCGCGGCTTCGATCCGCGCCAGCGCCTCGGGGCCTTCCCGGCGCAGCCGCTGGCGGTCGGCCACCCGATAGGGCAGAAACACCGCCAACAGCGGGTGCTCCGGGTCGCGCCGCTCCAGGGCCTCCAGGATCGGCAGCAGATAGGCCACGCGCAGCGGCGCGTTCGGATGCATGAGTGCTTTCTGGACGAACTGGCCGTCGCCGGCGGCCTGGACCCGCTGGCCATACGCCTGGCGCTGACCGCCGACTACCCATTCGCTCAAGCCGTGCTGGAGGCCGTCGGCGAGCTGAGCCGCTGGGGTACGCCGCTATCCGCGGACGATGGCCGCCGCCGCGGTCGCGGACTGGCGATGAGCCACTCCTTCGGCAGCACCGTGGCGCAGGTGATCGAAGTCAGCGCTGGCGATGATCCGGACCGAGACGGCATCCGTATCGAGCAGGTGTATTGTGTCGCCGATGTCGGTCTGGCGCGGGACCCAGGCATCGTCACGGCGCAGATGCAATCCGGCATCCTCTATGGTCTGTCCGCCGCGGTGATGGGGGAGATCAGCTTCCGGGGCGGCCGCGTCGAGCAGTCCAATTTTCACAACTACGGCGCGCTGCGGCTGGCGCAATGTCCGGAGATCCAGGTGCGCATCCTCGAGAGCGGCGATGCGCCCACCGGCGTTGGCGAGCCAGCACCTGGAGACCTATCTGCAGGACTGGGTGGAACAGGCCAAACTGCTGCCGAAGCACCTCACCTACTGACTCGCCGGCCTCACTGGACCGCCGGCAACTGGGCCGGCCGGCGGTCCCCGGCGCGGAGCAGGTAGCGCGTCGCCTGCTGCGGCAGCAGGCGGGGATAGTCGAGCTTACTGACGGCAGGCGTCACGATGCTCACCGACATTCCTGTCGGAGAAACTCGGACCACGGAATCATGGCTATACTGCATATCAATACAGCTACCGATCTCGTCGCCAAACGGATGCCGACATGGCCGCCGCGTCACCGGGATGTCGGCCGGTCCGGTACTGCCGCCGCCATCCCGAGCAAACCGTCCTCTACCAAGTTGTCCAGCAGCACCTGGAGACCTATCTGACGCTCGCGGGGGAAGACGACTGGGGCGGGCAGCGCGTGCCGGCCTACGTGGAGCGTGAGTTCCGCCACTACCTCGAATGCGGCATCCTCGCCTACGGTTTTGCGAGGGCCAGATGCCCGGGCTGCGGGCATGACTTCATGGTCGCCTTCTCGTGCAAAGGTCGCGGCCTGTGTCCGTCGTGCAACGCCCGGCGCATGGCGGAGACCGCGGCGCACCTGGTCGATCACGTCATCCCGCCGCTGCCGGTGCGCCAGTGGGTCCTCTCGGTGCCCAAACGGCTGCGCTGGCCGAGTTGAGATCAGGCGGAGCGCGAGCCGCGGGCGATCAGCGCCGTGCTGCACATCCTGCTGCGCGTCATCGAGGCTCATCTGCGCCGGAGCAGCGCTGCCAGCTCACAGGCCCGCCTCAAAGCGGTGAGCTTCATCCACCGCTTCGGTGCCTCGCTCAACCGCCATGTTCACTACCATTGCTGCATCATCGACGGGGTCTTCGAGCCGGTCGAGGAGGCTGGTGATGGCCCGCAATCCGTGCGCTTTCGCGCCGCCGCCGAGCTGACACCGGAGGCCGTCGCCGCCATCGCAGAGCAGGTCCGCGTCCGGGTGCTGCGCTGGTTTGCCCGCAGCGGGCTGATCGAGCGTGATGACGTCCGCGAGATGCTCACCTGGGAGAACAGCGGCTTCTCGCTGGATGCCGCGGTGCGCGTGGGCGCCCACGATCGCGCCGGTCTGGAGCGGCTGCTGCGCTATTGTGCCCGCCCGCCGTTCGCGCTGGAGCGTCTGGAACTGCTTGACGCCGACCATGTCGTCTACCGCTTGCCCAAACCACAACGTGACGGCACCACGGCGCTGACGCTCACCCCACTGGAGCTGATCGACCATCTCGCGGCACTCATCCCGCCGCCCCGGCGCCACCGCCATCGTTACCACGGCGTGCTCGCGCCCAACGCGCCGCTGCGTGCCGTTGCCATCGCCTTCGGCCGTGAGGTGGCGGAGGCAACAGACTCACCGAGCGCGGCCAGTCCGCCGCCTCCAACGCCGGCCTCCAATGCCCGCTCCCCGGCGCGTTATCTCTGGGTCATGCTGCCTGATGGGATCAAGCTCCGGTTGTTCGAGTCGCAGCCCCGAACCTGTCCCAACTGCGGCGCAGACATGCGCCTGATTGCATTCATCACCGAGGCCGCGCCCGTCGAGCGGATTCTTACCCACATCGGTGAGCCGCCGCGTCCACCGCTGATCTCGCCCGCCCGCGGCCCGCCCGCCTGGGACGAGGCACCCGAGCCGATGCCGGACTGGGATCTCCTGCAGCAGCCCGAGCCCGACGTCGAGTTCGATCAGCGCGTCTCCTGGTAGCCGGCGTCTCTCTCGCAGGGAACGGTGCAGCCCCTCTCGTCTCTCGGTGGCACGCTGCCCCGCAGATGCCGCTGCCTGCCCCCCGGAACGCGCGCGCCCGCACCGCCCCGACGCCCGTCAGCCCCTCAGTTGGGCGTTGACCGGGCACTCCACCCCCGCTAACCTCCTTCCTCGGGCCAACCTGGACGCTCAGGGTGGCTTGGATTTCCTATCCGTACTCGACATTGGCTCGCGGGCTCTGACCAATTACCAAAATTCCAGAACACGAGCCGTTGAGCAGTCGCTCCAGCGGAAAGGCCGGATACGCCAATAACCGGCTTTTCGTTCAGGCACTATATAGGCGCCAGAAGCGGACATCAACGGCGTCTCGCTGCAATGACAGCGATATTCATGACACATGATCAATACCTTCGCCAAATGACCCGATCTCATGCTGCACTAAGTTCTTGATTAATCCGCCCCAGATTTGCAGCCTGCTCAAGGGCTTGGTCAATAATATTTGCTTCGGGCATTTCCGGAAGCATTTTTAACACCTCCAGGACGTATTTCCGGCCGCGGAAGTGGGCTTTGAGGTCATTGACGCTAAAGCTCGGACAGTGCTCGCGCACCGGTCGCATCAGGATCTGGGACAGGTTGATCATCAGCATCGCCAGGTTGGCACTGTTGTAGACCGGCGTTGGCTTGATCACCATGAAGTCTTCCAAGCCCCAGTACTGTTTGGCGTCTCGGAAGTTGAACTCGATTTGGAAGCGCAAGCGATAGTAATCGATGAGCGCTTCGTAGCCTAACTCAAGATCACTACTGAAAAGGATGACATGGGCCTGGGCACCGGTGCGTTGGTTGGTCTTGACGAGGATCACGACATTGAGCCGGTCGGGGAATTTTTTGTGCCAAACGGGCAGTTGGTAGATGGCCGTATGAACCTGTCCTTCCACGGAAGTGGCTTTGAGAAAGCACGGCGGCAAGTGTTGATAATCGAGCTTGCTGCCGTACTTGCGCCGCGGGCCGCGCCCGGCGTAGGGGCCGTCATAGGGCAGATACAGCGCGCTGTTGTGGCGCAATTTGCTGATCAACTCTAAGCCCGTGCGACGGACCATTTGCAGCGCTTGATTATGGCCGAAGGCCCCGTCGAAGACGAAATAACGCACCGTCAGCGTCTGGCACACCAGTGCCAGCACCTGGCGCAGAAGGTCTTGAACGAACTGCAAATAGGGCGACAGACTCACCTCCCGGCGATTGCCATTGCGGCTACCTTTCGGCCGCCCTCGGTCCTTACCCCGACCCGCTTTGGACGCTTTCGGGCAGCTCGCGGCCGTCTCTTTGAGAATCGGCTCCAGGCGCAATGGGTACGAACAGCGCCGTTGCACGCTAATCAACGACAGGCTCAGAAAACACAACCCCGGGATCGTCTTGCCAACCACCGAGGAGAAAAAACGATCCAGACCGTGGGTCTTCTTGCCCGATTTGCTCACCACCACTTCATCGCCCGCCAGCAACCATTGCGTTTCGTCGCCCAGCAGGTGCTGGCGAATTACCAGCCAATGCACTTGGCCCCAACTGAGCGTGGTGTTGAACAACCGCTGCAGCGTCCGATAGCTTCCCCCGCGCTCGGTCCAGCGCGATAGCCCCCGCATCGTTACCCGCCCCGTCATCGCCAACAGCCCTTCCACAACGCAACCCAAACGGCCAAGGCTCGTCTTATCTACGCTCTGGCTTAAGCAGCTCAAGATCAGCATAATGTCGGGCATGGGCGATAGCCTCCTGAGGGAATAGGTCTTCGGATTAGTAACTGGATAACCTATCACCTCGGGCTGTCGCCCACCTAATTTTTGGCGCTAATTTTTGGCGAAGGTATTGATGATGCCTGTATTTTTTATATTCTTGCGAGGCTCCCAAGGCGAATTGAGTATCTTGATTGGCAAATACAGCGGAAAAAATGATCGAGCGTATCAACCAAACGATCTCATCCGATTTACTTCTCCAGAAAGCTACTTTTGTGATCAAAAAAGTCTAGTAAGAGCTAAAGGACAATGACAATTAACGAGAAACGCACCAACGCCATACTTTTTGCAGACTGCCCCGGAAGGAGGCGGGCTGTATTGATTGCGCCAGCGCTTCCCTTAGGCTTCGTTTTCCTAGCTGCAGTCCTAACGCAGTACATCCAGGAAGATGCCTTCATCTATTTTCGCACTGCTTCTAACCTCGCGCTATATGGTGAGTATTCCTTTAACATCGGTGAAAACTACCCCGCCGCTACGAGTACGCTATATGCTTTTCTGCTGGCGGCGCACAAAGTACTTTTTGGGGATTTCTTCGCACTTACTGCGCAAGTCATGAACATCTTTGCAGCGGCGCTTGGCACATGGCTCCTTGCATGCACGTTGCCGCGCAGCACCGATGAGGGAGGGGCATGTATCCCCTTCGTATTCTGGGTAGTCGCGGTCTCACCGCCGCTCGTTACCCTAGCGACCTCAGGGATGGAAACGGCGCTCCTCTTTCTATCTCTGGCCACACTCGTGAATGGATTTCATACGCGAGCCGCGCCCTTAATTGTGGTCGCTGCGTTGCTGCTGCCGTTGATGCGGGTTGAGGCGACGATCGCTGCCGTGCTAGTAGCCATACTCGCTGCTTTCCAAAGGGACTGGCGTATTGTAATGTGGACCGTAGTCGGCATAGGCACCGGTGTGCTCGCGGTCCTTGTTACAAACATTTTGCTCACTGGAGAGGCCATACCACAGACGATAACCGCAAAGAATGCGGCTTATCAGCCATTGCGTTCTATCGAGGCACTCCTGGGACGTGCATGGCAGATATTCTTCGAAAGCAGCTTCTTCTTAGGGATAAATTCAAAATTCGTCCCTTTACCCGTGTACTATTTGGTTGGTGCGTCTGCTCTCGCGGTTTGCACGTTGGTCACCGTCCGTTACATTTCGGCGCTTTTGACCGGGCGAAAGGAAATGACCAATGAGTACGCAACGGCGGTTCTTTCCGTTGGAATCATCGTCACTTTTCCTCTCGGCTACGTCTACGGTGGCGTTATCTTCTCATGGTATTTGTGGCCGTCGAGCGTCTTTGCCTACTATCTTTTCGCCCGAATACTGGCGACGGCTTTAGCGGCGCGAATCTTTGTTTTATGGGGTATAGCGGCGCTTGTAACTTTGCTTTCACTAATGAATCTGGTTCTCCTGATCAACTACGGCTACCAGGAAGCGCAGTATCGCGCTGCAGTAGGCCGCTTCATTGCGTCAGTTGCCGAACCGGGAGACACGCTTTTCCTTGAGCCAGCAGGCTACATCCCTTACTATGCGGGTCTAAAGACCTGGGACACGGTCGGCCTCGTTAGTCCCGAGATTCTCGACTACCGAGGCCGCGGTGATTCTGCTTGGTGGATTGATTTCGTGCGGGACAAGCGTCCGACGTGGATCGTGGAGCGTAGCCCTATTCACCGAACGGGACGTCCGGACGCCACGGTTGTAGATGGCTTCAATGAAAAAGACCGGAGCGAGTTCAAAGCAGCTTACGAACTAGTTCATCATTTTGTTTACGACGATTTTCTTGATCGAAATCGTAGCATCATGACTCCGGTCTACCGCCTCGGCGGCCACTCCGATTACTGGGTATATCGGCAGAAATGATTTTGACGGCTATCTTGATGGTAGGGTTTCACCGTAATGGTATGACCCGTTTCCCTTGCCGCTGACTATTACCCATACGGGACACAGCAACTAAGGCCCGTTAGAAAGCGGGGTGGAAGACCTGGAAGGCTTCGGTGATGACAGACAATTTATCGAGCCCACGCCACAGAACGTCGGCCCCTGGGTGTCCGTCGGACTTACGCCCGAGGAAGCCGCCGATCTTGGCGACCATGCGCATGGCTACTCCCAGCGGCGGTGGTTCTTCCGGTGGGTTCAGGGTCTTGTCATGGTAGGCGCACAGCGCCTTCCATTCGTGTGGTTCCGGCAGCCGTGCGTGATCCATTGACACCGGCTTGATTACGATGCCTGCGGTGAGAATCAATCACTGGAGGCATGATGACCGTACCCAACCGATCCGCATTGACGCTCGAAGCCGTGGCCGAGCATTTCGCCCAATGGCGCGACAATAAAACCACAGGGGCACGGATACCCGAGAGGTTATGGCGAGAAGCCATTGCATTAGTGAATACCTATCGCATCTCGCAAATCACCCGCACATTGCGCCTGAGTGGCAGCGACCTGAATAAACGTCGACGCCAGCTCACGTCACCGCCACCGACTGATGCGCAGGAAGGCCGGCACACCTTTGTAGAGCTGGACGCACCGCTACGGATACGGATAGGAAATCCAAGCCACCCTGAGCGTCCAGGTTGGCCGAGGGAAGAAGGCTAGCGGGGACGGGACGCGCCGTCAACGCCCGACCGCGGGGTTGACGGACGTCGCGCGCGGTGTGGGCGCGCGCGTTTCCGGGTGCTGGGGTGAGCACCTGCGCCGCAACGCGCCGCCGGCAGACGAGCGGGGCTGCACCCTTTCCCGCAGGAGAGAGACGGCGGTTACCAAGCAATGCGCTGATCAAACTCGAAGTCGGACTCGGGCTGTTGGAGGAGGTCCCAGTCGGGCACCGACTCGGGAGTATCGTCCCAGGCGGGCGGTCCGCGTGCCGGTGTGATCGGCGGCGGACGCGGCGGCTCACCGATGTGGGTGAGGATGCGCTCGACAGGCGCGGCCTCGGTGATGAAGGCGATGCGGCGCTTAGCCGCGCCGCAGTTGGGACAGACCAGGGGCAGCGATTCGAACAGCCGTGGCTTGATCCGATCAGGGCAGCATGGCCCAGAGATAGCGCGCCGGGGAGCGGGCATTGGAGGCCGGCGCCCGGGGCGGCGAACCGACCGCGGTTGCTGCGCCGGTTGCGTCCGCCACCTCACGCCCGAAGGTGATGGCAGCCGCACGCAGCGGCGCGTTTGGCGCAAGCACGCCATGGTAGCGATGGCGATGCCGCCTGGGCGGGGGCCAATCTGTGAACAAGCTGCGCTGCGAGATAGTCGATCAGCTCCAGTGGGGTGAACGTCAGCGCCGTGGTGCCGTCACGCTGTTGCTTTGGCAACCGATAGACTACGCGTTCGGCGTCGAGCAGTTCCAGCCGCTTAAGCGCGAACGGCGGGCGAGCACAATAGCGCAGCAGCCGCTCCAGGCCGGCGCGATCCTGTGCGCCCATGCGCACCGCGGCATCCAGCGAGAAGCCGCTGTTCGGTTGGGTGGGGCTCGAAAGGCTCGCATCTCGCGGACATCCTCCGGCTCGATCAGGCCGCTGCGGGCAAACCGTTGCCGCCCCCGCACGCGTACCTGATCGGCGATGGCGGCGAGGGCCTCCGGTGTCAGCTCGGCGGCGGGGCGAAAGCGCACGGATTGCGGGACATCATCGGTCTCCTCGACCGGCTCGAAGACCCCGTCGATGACACAGCAGTGGTAATGCACATGGCGGTTGAGGGACGCACCGAAGCGGTGGATGAAGCTCACCGCCCCGAATCGGGCACGTGCGCTGGCGCCACTGCTCCGGCGCAGATGGGCCTCGATGACGCGCAGGAGGATTCGCAGGACGGCGCTGAGGGCCTGCGGCTCGCGCTCCAGGGATTGGCGCTGCCGATTGAGTTCTGCGGTGGAAACCTTCCCTGGTGCGGGAGCCCAGTCCGGACATCCTGTCCGGCCGTTCGGAGCGCTGCGATTGTCCACTGGACAATCGGTCGCTCCTCACCCCACTGGCGCACCGGTAGCGGTGGAATGACGTGATCGACCAGGTGCGCCGCAGTCTTACGCCTTAGGCCGGGCGTTGCACGACGGGCACAGCCCGCGCCCGCAAGCACCGAGAAGGCGACCAGGAAGTCATGCCCGCAGTCCGGGCATCTGGCCCGGGCGAAGCCATAGGCGAGGATGCCGCATTGCAGATAGCGCCGAAATTCCCGTTCCACATAGGCCGGGACGCGCTGCCCGTCCCAGTCGTCCTCGCCCGCGAGTGCGAGCTAGGTCTCCAGGTGCTGCTGGACGACTTGGTAGAGGGCGGATCGCGAGGGGTGGCGACGGCAGTGCGGGACCGGCCGACATCCCGGTGACGCGGCGGCCATGTGGGCATCCATGTGGCGGCGAGATCGGGGACTGCTTTTATATACAGTATATCCAGGATTCCATGTTCTGCCTCGCTGCGGCAGCTCAGCGCTTGACGGCACCGGTGCCGCCTGCGGTCCTGCGGCGCGGCGATGCCTGTCGCCGTCTCCGCGCCGTGAGCCGTCTAAGACGCTTTCCCGGTCACCGATGAAGCAGCTCGGTCGTGCGGAACCCCTCAGCTGCTAGCCAAGGGGACAGGTCAATACCGCCGCCAACTATCTGGCGACCGCGCTTCACGGGCTTGCCCACTCGACAGGCCACCCCGGCCGCCTGGACCGGGACCTGGCCCACCCCTTCGGCAGCGTCGGCTACGCCAAGGAGGAGCTTCGCGCCGAGATCGCGTCCCTGACGATCGGCGACCAGCTCGGCATCGGCCACGACCTCGGCCAGCACGCCGCCTACGTCAGGCGCTGGGTCCAGGTCATCAAGGAGGGCCCCAAGGAGATCCTGCGGGCGTCACGGGATGCGGACAAGATCACCGGATCTGCGCTGGGCTTGGAGACGTCACTGACGCCGCCGATCACGCCCGCGCGCGGCCCGCCCGCCTGGGACGAGGCACCCGAGCCGATGCCGGACTGGGATCTCCTCCAACAGCCCGACCCGGACTTCGAGTTCGATCAGCGCATTGTGTGGTAGCCGCCGTCTCTCGCAGGGAACGGTGCAGCCCCTCTCGTCTGCCGGTGTCACCCTACCCCGAAGATGCACGCGCCAGCACCTCGGACCGCGCGCGCCTGCACCGCTCCGACGTCCATCAGCCCCGCAGTTGGGCGTTGACAGCCCACCCCACCCCCGCAAACTTCCTTCCGCGGGTCAACCTGGACGCTCAGGGTGGCTTGGATTCCCTATCCGTAAGCGCGGCCTGTACCCGGAGCCGGCCTACGGAACGCCTTAGGGGAAGCGCACCGCCGCTATACGCGCATGATCAACTTTCGGGAGGGTTGGCGAGGCCACCTTTGGCAGGAGCGGCTCGAAATCAGACGCACTTTCGCGGGGGTCCTGCACGGTCATACGTGTGGGTCTGTTGCTTCATTCCATGCTTTTCCGGACCTCGACCAAAGCTTGGTCGAAGGCGTCCACCCTGATCATGCCGAGCCGGGGGTACTCGAGATCGACGATGATGTACACGGTCAGCGCCATCACCGCCGCGAACCCGCTCACATGCAGCCAGCTTGTCGAGCGGCTGCCCGACATGCCGTATCCGGCGAGCAACGCGCTCGCCAGCGCGAGGAAGACCAGCATGCCGAAGATCGCGACGGGTGGGTGCATCTCCGTCGCCAAGGTCCGGGTGGTGGTGATGTCGATCATGTCGTTCAGCGCCGGAAGGAGCAGCATGGGTGCCCCGCTGGCGGCGCTGTTCTCCTGCGTCGCAGACAGCGCCTGATTCCAGATCTCGAGCTGCAATGCGTTTACGCCCGCGAGCGTACCGCGATACGATTCCAAATCCTGGGTGGCCAGGCGATAAGTTGCAAGCCGGGCGTCCACGTATCGCCGGAAAGACTCGCGCAGGACACGCCGATGCGCCTCCGCAACCAGATCAAGCCTCAGGTAGGCGGTACCGATGGCGTTCGCTTCCGTCACGATCAGGTCCCGGCGCTCGTCGAACTTGGATGCGGCGTTGGAAAACGTGAAGGCGACGAGCAGGCCCAGCAGGGCGAAGACGGCACCTTCGACGGCCCCTGTGCCAGCTTTGCCGGCCTCTCCCTCCCGCGCAAGGCGCCGGGCGCCGATGCGCCGTCCAACCGCTAACAGAAGCAGCATGCCGAAGAATAGGCCGAGAGCGAGAAGCAGGGCGGCGAGGATTGGGTGCACATTGGCCTCCGATGGTGAGCTGATTCTAGGGGTGGTTTGACCTGAGGACCCGTTCTTATCGTGAGGACCCTCAGGTTAGACCGGTATCGTCCTCGGCTTGATCAAGTTTCGAACGGGACTTGGTCCCCAGGATGGCCGGAGGGAATTTTTCCGGTCTGGCAAACAGCCACCTGTCCGACCCTGCGCGCGCTCGTTCGCTGCACCTCATCGCCTGCTCTCATCTATTCGACGGCTTGGGCACTCGGGAACGTCCAGCTTCCATCCACGATCTCTTCCCTCGGCTGATACAGCCTTACGATGTAATTCCATCCCGGTACGATCGGCAGGAAGTTGGGCTGCTTGGGGTCACCACCGAAGTGAATGGTGATACTGCCGTCTTCGTTTTTCTTTGCCGTGATGTTGTTGAAGGAGTAGGCGTTGTATTCGTTGACCGGCATCCAGCCCTTGTCGTCGTAGAGGGTCACTGACCAGAATGCGTCCACCGGCACCTCCCTCACGGTGAGCGTGTACGCCGTCTTGCCGTCGTTCTTCTCGGGGACCACGTTCACGTATGTGGCGGCCTCTGCCGGCAGTCCGCCCCAGCCGAGTGCGGCGCCCAGCATCCAGTAGACCGGGTCCAGTTCCTCTTTCCTGCCGAACATCTTTGTCGAGTCCGTGACCGTGGCGGCGACCACATTGATCGTGTCGCGCATTTGCTCCACCTCTTCCGTCTTCCAGTGCGGCACCTCGAACTGTCCGCTATCAGCCTGCTCGACTTTCACCGCATCCTGGAGCTTGTGCGCCTCCTTCACATCTTGCTCATCGTTCGGATCCATGAAGGTTCGAATGGTCAGGAGGGCATAGCGCGTGCCCACCTTGTCTTCTGTCAGCGTGACCGTCGTGGGACTATAGGCAGCCGCAAGCGAATGATCCTGATTCACGACCATCAGTGACTGATAGCGCCCTTTGGTCTCCGGCAACGTGATTGTGAGAGGAGACGTCAGGTCGAACACGCCAAACGAGTAAAGGGTGTCCCGGTTGCCGCGCACGGTAACTTGGTTGTTTACGTCGTAAGGCGCGCGATTATGGTGAAACTTGCCAAAACAGTCGAGCTTCTCGATGTAGCCCTTCATCTGAAAGTCCGACTCGGCACGGACGTAGTTGTCCGCAGTGACCCTGGCGGGTTCCGCAGCGTGGGAAGGCAAGACGGCAAACACGGAAATCCCCGAGATCAACAAGGCTTGCAGGGTTCGCTCTAAAGCGGATGGTGTGTTCATGCTCGATTCTCCTGCTAGAAAAGATCTCGTACTCAATCAACCAGTTCTATTTCGCCAGGCTGCCATTCCTTGTCGAACCAGGGATCCAACGGCCCATAAAGACGCAGGCCAACAAACCAGCCTTTGCCGGGCACCGTCTGGATCCAGTTGGCCTCCCTGCCGCTGGGCGCCTTCGGCGCAAAATACAGATCCACCGAACCATCCTCGTTGACGTCCAGTTCGTGCCGCTGGTTGTTTTTCCCGGGAAAGGGCTGGCTGGTCTGCAACTGCGATCGTGTTTGCGGGTCATAGGCGACGATGGACCAGAAATCCTTTGCGGGTACATCAGCCGGGATGTTCAGCTTGTAGGTTTTCGAGCCGTCCATGTAGTCGTCGTTCTTGTCGACGTTGAGCAGTGCATATTGCGAACCAGCGCCCACCATCTTGTTGACCATGGCCGGGGTGATCACCGTGGCCATGTAGTGAAATAGGACGCGTGCATCGAGATTGCGCCCACCGGCACCGCCGTTCTTGAGGAACTCGTGGTTGCCGCCGACAAAACCGGTGTACCAGCGGGAATCATCGAAGAAATAGGCTTCTTCGTCACGGGAGTGGATCCAGATCGCCCTGGCCGTGGCGTTGCCGACAGCAACCGCGTCCTCCAGGATCTTGCGCATGCGATCATCGGGCGCGAATTTCCTGCCCTTCTCGATACCGATCGAGGCAAACAGGCCGCGCAATTCAGGATCGATGAAGCCTATCGGTTCTCTAGCGATGACCTGGGCCAGCTCGTGATAGAACTCGAAATTGTTGGCATGGACGGTGTTGAACGCGTGCTTGGAACCGTTGAGAAACTGCATCGCCGGCGGATTGGTTGCTTCGGCCAATGGATAGATCCTGAGGCCATTGCGAAACATGGCGGCCGCGGCATCGGGCTTTCCATCGACCAGGAAGCCACGGAGGATCAGCCAGTTCACATAGCTGGGCGATCGGGTGACAAACAGCTTTTCGCTCGATCCATTGACCTCAACGTCCTGCTCTTTGCCGCTGATCGGCGCTTGGAGCGGCCCGTCATATTCGGGCGGAAGGATCAGGTATTTTCCCCCCATGCCTTTGTCGGGGCCGGGCGCACCCATATCGATGACAAAGCGAAAGAAGGCGTCATTCACGGTGCCGGGTCCGGAACCTTCGGGGACCTCGACCACGATCGGTCCATCCTTGTTCAGGTCGAAAAAGGCCAGCGCATAGACCGTGTCGGTATTTCCAGTCAGAAAAATCGGGTCGGAATCCATCAAGTCGTCGAAGATGACCACATGGTTGGAATCGGTCGCGCCCAGTTCGGCCTGACCGCGCCGCAGACCCTCGATCGACGCCGCCGGCATGCCATTGAGGAATGTCTCCACGCCTCTCATGAAATCAAGATTGTCGTAGACGAGGTCGACCGTATCGCTGGTTGGACTGCCGTCAAAGAACTTCAGCGTGCCAATCCGGGTCTCGACCCTAGCCGGCGTCAGAATGCTGTCCGGTATCTTGTTGTTGTAACCGGGGGTGTCTTGCGCAAGACCTGTCGTGCTGACGCCAAGGAGTAGAAGACTCGGCAATAACCGCGCATAGAGTTTCGAAGAAATTTTCATATTCGTTCTTCCCGGTGATTCATTGTCGGACCAGATCCGAGGATCCCTTCCCGAGCCACTCGGCGCCGTAGAGTGTGGAGATCCAAATCCGGGCCAACGCTTCCCGGACCGGTTCGGGTCGACTCCTCGGGTGCTGCCCGAACGAGTCGATGAGCGTACAGGCATCGAGACGGTTGAGCGCGATCGCAATCGGGCGCGCATCGAAGTGCGCAATCAGGCCCTGCTCCTGGTCGGCCTGGATCCTGGCGCTGGCCGCATCGTCGAAGCGACCGAGGAACTGCCTCCAGGCCTCCTCGAAGCGTCTCTCGGTGGCAGCGGCATCGGTGATGGCCCGCAGGAACGGACCTCGCTCGTAGCCAACCTGGACCAGTCCGGCCAGTGCCTCTTCCATCAGGGCGACCGGATCTCCGACGCCTGTGACCCAGGGTGAGCAAGCGTCGAAGATCTCCTCCTGCACCATGTCCAGCAGGGTCTCCATCAACGTGTGCAGGTCGCTGAAGTACTGGTAGAACGCCGCGCGGCTTGCGCCCGCCGAGGCCATCACCGCGTTGACGGTCATGTCGCGAAACGGCTGCGACCAGAGAAAATCCAGTGCTGCGTTCAGAATCGCGGCGCGCGTGCGCTCGGATTTCGGGATCTTGAGCACCGGCTGCGGACTCACCCGCAGCGGCGACAACGACTTCTGACGATCTGACATGGCGTCAGATTACACTCGCGCAAAGTCAGATTGTCAAGCGCTCCTCAACGTGGCCCCTCCCGGAGCAACCCGTGCGTCACGCGACACCCGGAACTGACTCCATCGCGAGACGAAAAATTGTCCCCATGGTCTGGGTCGCTGCCTGGGTTAGCGAATAGACAGCGCTTGGGACAGACTTGTGACCTAGACAAAGAGAACGAGTGTCAGCGTCCATCTTCGCCAGCTTGCTTGGACTCCTGCTCGTTGGTGTGGGGGTCTCGGCGTTCACCTGCCGCTGCAGCGCTGCTAGTTGACCTGCAGATCCTGGGACTCAGGAGTCGGTCTACATGGCGAGTCGATGATCAACCGTGGATGGGGAGAGCCCGTCGCGACGAGCCACCTCTTCCGGTCGGGTGTGGCCGATCTGATACACCTCTCGGGGAAGACGGTGATGTCCGCAACGAGTCGGGACCTCCCGCGAGACGCCAGCCGGGGGACGTCAGCAGAGGGTCAGCAAGCGGACCCTCACGGGCAGGGCGGCGTTCGGCAGCAGACGGCCAATTCCGGACATTGACGCATCCGGCCCAGGACGGCAGGATTCGGCCACAACCGTACATTGACCCGCGACTTGTGCGAGGGCAGGATTCGGCCAGAAGCGGTCCTGGCCGGTTACGATGATCGGCGACCGCAAGACGCCGGAACCGGTCGTCCGAGGCCAGCTGCAGCGGACGGCTGAAACTCTCGGTGTCGAAGCTCTTGTGCCGCAGCTGCATGGTCCGCACGACGACCCAAAGGCGACGTTCGATATGAGCGACGGCGGTTTGATCCTGTCGCGGTCCCGCGAGCCTCAAGACGGCCCACAGGCCAATTTCCGCAGGTGCGGTGATCTTCGTTGCCCAGTTTTCGGTGATGCCTGTGGACCGCGGGAAATGCTGACATCCCGCCCCCAGTTTGTCCGAAACTGCATAGTCGTCTAAACCGCAAGAATGTATGGTGCCAGGGATTCTGCTGATCGAGTCTCGCGAGCAAGAGCACACATACCCAACGACTGGAAGCGGCGCCAATACTGGCGTGGGTAAGGTAATCCGAATCAAGGCACCAGCATCCGAGAGATCAATGCGGTTGATTCTTGAATGTTATCCACAGGATGCCGCCTGGGCACATACTTCGCCAAAACCCGCTGTTGTTGTTGTTTTCTGAACACCCAAATGACCGTTTCTTGTGACATTGACAGCCTGAACGAGATGGCCGCCACGTCGGGGTGGGACTGTTTGTACCAGCAGATGCGCCCCGGTCGCCTTGCCGCTCGCAGCACATTTCGTCAGGTGGGCCAGAGCTTTCTGCTCCGTGAGCAGGTGTCTCACAGCGTCCAGTTCCGCGGAGCGCCAAGCTCAAGCCTTGTCGCGTTTATGCTCGTCTCTCAGCATCAAGGGGCACGCATAGCGGGCACCGATCCAGGCACCGCCGATCTTTGGTTCATCCCGCCAGGGTACGACTTGTCAATGATCAGTGGGGATGTTGTCGATATCTGGACGATCTCCATTCCTCTCGTTGCCTTGACGTCGAACCAAACACAGGAAGATTCGGAGCGAACCATCGTTCGGCAATCAGCGCCACGGCCCTTGCCTTTGTCCCGTCAGGACAGGGCAAACCTGATGTCTCGCATTGGCGCATGCCTCGCCGTACCATCCGACGAATCAATGCTCGCCATTCTTGAGCAAGTCTTGATCGACACGCTTCGTGAGCTTTTACGTCAACGGAACGACACGTCTGGACTGGAATCCAATCGGCAGCATCGGTGTCACAAACGCCTATTGCAAGTAATCGATCACCTGAACGCACAGCATCATCGGCTTGTCTCGGTTCCGGAGATGGCAAGCATCGCCGGACTAACTGAGCGAACGCTGAGACGCTATTTCCGCGAGCATTTTGACCTGTCTCCATTGCAGTATGACCGCGCGCGACGCCTGAATTGCGCGCGCCGCATGCTTGCGAACGGATCGACGATCAATGGAACCATCACGGAGGCTGCGCTCGACGCCGGATTCGAGCAACTGGGGCGATTCTCAAGGGACTTTCGCGGTCTTTTCGGCGTGTCCCCCAGCGTGTTCGTTGCCGAGAATGCGCGCAAGACGAAATCCGTCGGAGAAACAGGCCTCTTCCACGATCACTGGCATCCGATTTGACGTTCTTTCGTAGCGAAACTCCAGCGCTTTTCCACAGGATGCGCTCGCTCGACGAGAGCGTAAACGCTTCAGTGGACGAATCGATCCCAATCTGCGCTTGAGCCGCTGCGAACTGCCACGGATAACGCCAAGCATCTTCCCACATCAACATCGGAGACCCTCCCCATGTCATCAACATTCGTCGTCAGCAATGTCCCGGCGGAAACGACACCTGACGAATTGCTCGCCCATTGGGCGAAGACCGGGGCACCCATTCTCAGCATCGAGCCAATCGAAGGCGGCGATCCGGATAATCTCGCATTCAAGGTCGAGATCGACGTCGATGCGAAAACCCTCAAGATGATGGCCGATCGGTTCGGGGGTTCGTGGTTCAAGGGACGACAGCTGCGCAGCTTCGTTCCGACCCAACACGGGTGAAAACCGGGACGCGAGTAGGAGTCGAACGTGACCAGTGAGTCTTCGAAGGCCCCCGACGGCGACACCAAGCCTGACGATGCCGTGACCAACGCCGAGTCGACAACGAGCCGGCAGCGAGACCCGGTCAAGTCGCTCACCTGGCTTGTCTTCGGGATCATTATGCTGCTCGCCCTCTGGTACTTTTTCGCCGACCGTTATGCACCCTGGACCGATCAAGCGCGCGTTCAGGCCTGGGTCGTCCCCATCGCCCCGAAGGTCTCCGGCAAGGTAGTAAAGGTCGACGTGGTCCAGGATCAGGCGGTCGGGGCCGGGGCCCTGCTTGTCGAGATCGATCCCCGCGAGTACGAGCTCGCGGTCGCGCAGGCGGAAGCAGACCTCGAGGTCGCCGGCCAGAACGTGGGCGCCAGCACGGAGCAGGTGGCGGTTGCCGAGGCGAGCCTGTCCGAGGCGAGAACACAGCTCGCGCTCGTCGAGGCCCAGGCAGCGCGTTTTCTGACGCTCGCGGAAAAAGGAACCGTATCCAGGGCCGAAGCGGATAGCGCGCGTGCCGAGGTGGCCAAGGCAGAATCGCGTGTCGCAAGCGCCATCGCGGAGCTCGAGCAGGCGAAGGAGCAGCTCGGTGCACGGGGCAACGACAATGCCGCGGTGCGCTCCGCGCTTGCGGCCCTGGAGCGGGCTCGCATCGATCTCGCGGAAACGCGCATTGTTGCGCCAACAGGCGGTGGGATCACCAACCTGAAGATCCAAAAAGGCTACTACGCCAACGCGGGTACGCCGATCATGACCTTCGTGTCAGATCAGGACGTTTGGATACAGGCCAACTTCAGAGAGAACAGCCTCGCCCACATCGACCCTGGAGATCCGGTGGAGATCGCGCTGGACATGGCGCCGGGACGCATCTTCAAAGGAAGGGTCTTCAGCCGGGGATTCGCGGTCGCGGTTGGCAACGACGCGGCAGCCGGACAGACAGCGACTGTCAAGAGCGAGAGTGGCTGGCTGCGCGACGCGCAACGCTTCCCGGTCATCATCAACTTCGATGACGACAGCGCTCGGGGGTTGAGACTGGTCGGCGGACAAGCCGACGTCCAGGTCTACACTGGCGATCACAGCGTCCTGAACGCTCTGGGTTGGATCTGGATTCGCCTGATGAGCGGCTTTTCTTTTGTCTACTGAGACCGTGGGCCAAATCCCTGCTTCGGCCCGCCGACGGGGCCAACTATTGGACCTGCGCGCGATTCGCGTGCTCCGCTTCGCGCTCGGTGTCACCTTGGCGGCAGGCATCTCCTTTGCCTTCGAGTGGCCCCTCTACTTTCTCTGCCCGATCTTCACCGCCGTCTTCCTCGCCCAGGCCCTGCCCAATCCAGCATCGACGTTCAAAGACGCGCTGCTGAATAGTTGGTACGTCATCGAGGGCTTCGCACTGGGCCTGGTCTTCACCTTGTTTCTCATCCCGTTCCCGGGCCTCTATATCCTCGCGCTCGGTCTGGTGCTGTTTCACATCTTCTATCGGCTAAATCGCGGCGAGTCATTCTGGCGGGTTCTGATGCACCTGCTCGCGGTCCTAATCCTGCCGATGCTCGGCCAAATGCACGAGGGCATGTCGATCGGATTCGCGGCCAACTTTGCCGTCAGCGGGATACTCGCGATCTTGTTTGTCATGGTCGCGTACGCCCTGTTCCCGGACCCGCCACGGCAGGCCGATGCGCCACGACGACCACCAGCGACGACGGGGTATGTACCGACGGCGGCGGTCGCCGCCTTGAAGACAGCGCTGGTGGTCGTGCCGCTTGCGGTCTTCATGATTGCGTTGGAGTGGACCAGCGAAGTGCTGGTGATGACATTTGTCGCGGTATTTGCGCTTTCACCCCGCCTCGAACATGGGCTCAGTGAGGGTTTGAACTCCCTGAAGTCCACGCTCTTGGGGGGAATTGCCGCGCTTGTCGTCTACTGGCTGCTGGTCGCGGTTCCGGAGTTCCATTTCTTCCTGGCCTTGATGCTCTTCGTCGCCTTGATATTCGGGCAGGGGATCTTCTCCGAGCACCCGCTGGCGCGGTACCTGGCGTCGGCACTGATCGTGGTCTTGGTCCTCGTCGGCGGCAGCACGGGCGAGGGCAAGGACATTGTCGAGAAACTGATGACCAGATTTCTGTTGATCAGCACCGCCGTCATTTACATCGTGTCTGCCTTCTACGTGCTGGAGCGTTTCGTGTTCCGATCCACGCGCTAGTCTCCGCCGCTCGGAATCGTCGAAAACGATTGCCGCAGGCGCGATCAACGCCGGCAAGCGCACGAGACCCGCCGATTCCGATCGGCAGGCGGCGGGACTCGATGGTGCTAGACACCAGCGGGTCGCGTGACCACGCGCGCGTCATTTTGTCCGAATCTGAATAGCGCAGGGCGCATCCAGCCCAGCATGGTTGTATCTCGCCGACGGAGGCTCTGACACGCCACAGCGCGTTGATCGAGACATCCATCTCACCCGAACTGCCTCAAACAACGGAGTCACCGTGAACCCTGTAAGAGACGACTTGACCCGAGCACTCTCGGACGCCTTTTCTGCGTCGTTGATTCGCTTCGCCCTGGTCGCATTCGTGGTCTTTGTCTGTGCTTGGGCGTTCTTCCCGTTCCTGCCCATCATGTTGTGGTCGCTGGTGCTCGCGGTGGCGCTCTACCCCGTTCATCAGTTCCTGGTCGGCAAGTTTCGCTGGCGGCCCGGACGGGGCGCAACCCTCATTGCCCTTGCTGGGATCGCACTGATCGGCGCCCCGACCGCCATCATTGGCTATTCGTTCACGACCAACGTTCTAGGAACCTACGAAGCGTTTGAGGCCGGAACGCTCGTGGTTCCCGAGCCATCCGCCGAGGTTGCCGACTGGCCGATCATCGGCGCCGATCTGCACGACGATTGGAGCGCGGCAGCCGCGGATCTGCCGGCGTTTCTCGAGACCCGCCAGCCGGAATTGAAGCGTCTGGCGACCTGGTTCATCGACAGGGCGAGGGGTGCGGCGGGCAGCGTGTTCCTGTTGATCGGCGCGCTCATCATCGCCGGGATCATGCTGGCATGGGCGGAACCGGGCGGCCGATCCATGCGCCGTATCTTCTCCCGTTTTTCCGATAACGAACGTGGACCCGAGTTGCATGACCTTGCGACCAAGACCATTCGGCAGGTGGCCGTCGGGATTATCGGCATTGCCTTCGTCACGGCCATGGCACTTGGCGCCGTCATGACCTTGGGTGGTGTACCGGCAGCCGCGTTACTGACGGTCGTCGCTCTGATCCTGGCCATCATGCAAGTTCCCGTCACGTTGGTGGCGATCCTCGCCGCTGTCCTTCTCTGGACGGGGGAAGATACGTCCGTACTACACAACAGCATCTTCACGGTCCTGCTCATCGCGGCCAGTCTGACCGACAACATCCTCAAGCCACTCGTCCTGGGCCGTGGACTCGACGTACCGATGCCGGTGGTTCTGATCGGGGCTCTCGGCGGGATGATGTCCGGCGGGATACTCGGGATGTTCATCGGCGCGACGTTTCTGGCAGCCGGATATCAGGTCTTTATGCGGTGGGTCGAGATAGACGACGAAGAGGCCGTTGCCAAAACAGAGAGCGCCACTCAAGAACAACCGAACTGAGCCAGAATAGCAGAGGAGGGAGAGAACATGGATACAGCCACTGCCGCAGGGGTTTACACCGATTTGAACCTGCCCTCCATCAGTATCGCCGTTACGGCGATGATCCTCTTCGTGTCGCTACCGGTTTGCGCGGTCCTCGGCTTCGCGATCGGTCACCGCGTCAGAAAACGACTGCTTCGGGCACGGAGAGATATCGATGTGATGGTTGCAGAGACGACCCTCGGTGCCTTTCTGGCTTTGCTAGGGTTGTTGCTTGCGTTCACGTTCGGCAACTCCCTGAACTACTTCAACGATCGCAAAGTCGCAATGACGACCGAGGCCAATGCGATTGGCACGGCATTCTTGCGCGCAGATCTCTTGGCCGAGCCCCAGCAACTGGAGTTGAAGGATGCGTTGCTGGATTACGCAAGGACGCGCGTTTCATCGGGTTCAGGAACAATGCCCGGTCAGGAATCGGCGCTGAGGAAGCTTGATCGTAGCCTCCAGCTACAGGCACAGCTCTGGCCGTTGGCGTTGGAAGCCACCGCAGAGCCCATGCCCCCCGCAACCAGATCATTTGTTCTCGCGGCGATCAACGACGTTCTCGACGCGCACACGGTCAGGATCGCCAAGCTATCGCTTCCGGTTTCCAAGTATGCGAATGCCATGATGTTTGTCTCGGCGCTCGCCGCCGTTTTTCTGCTTGGCAATCGCGCTGGAATGGTGGGTCGTAAGCTGACCTGGCGAACGTTCTTCTTCTCGGGCTTCTTGTTCGTCGTCATGATTACGATCGTCGACACCCAGCGCGCGACCGAGGGTCTGATTGTTATCGATCAGACCCCCTTGAAAGCCGTCATCTTCGACATGGAGACGACCATTCGTTGACGGGTCACCTGCAGAACAGCGGGTGCCGGACCAGGGAGCCGCCACGGCTGTTGGACTCGCCGGGAGCAAGAAAAGGTGTTGAGCCTTTTGTCGGGCTTGCCAGTCCTGAAGCCCGCGCCCGGGCTGGCGGGCGGGGGCAACGCGTTTCGTAGAGATCTCTCGTCGCAAGAATGTCACGGACTTGAGATTGTTCAGCTTACCGACCCAGTCCGGACATTCGGCTTGGGGATTGGGCAGATGGGCTGAGCGCTATGAGCGATTCAGCAATGCCGATACACGAGGTCCGCATTGCGACAGGAGCAGAAATTCCTCTACGACAGCTTGGGCGACTGCTATGGGTCGGGACCTCCCGCGAGACGCCAGCCGGGGGACGTCAGCAGAGGGTCAGCAAGCGGACCCTCACGGGCAGGGCGGCGTTCGGCAGCAGACGGCCACAAGCGGACATTGACGCCACCAGTCCAGGGCGGCAGGATGCGGCCATGAACGGACATGGACGGAGCCGGTCCGTAACCCATGTTGTGGCAAGAAGGCTACGCACTTCCGTGTGGATCATCGGCTGCAGAGTCCGTCCAACCTACCCCAACACTGACCGATGCTCACCGACAGCTCGACGCTGGTACCGGTCAGCGGGGATCGAGTTCTCAAGCGACGGGTGGACACCTGCCGCGGAGCCGCCGCTGGACGACAGGCAGCTCATGGGATAGCGCTGACACAGAGGAAGCGAGCTTGGTCCTCCCCAACGCTTTGTTCGTGTCGGCAGAATCAGGAGCCCGATCCGAACATCAGCTCAGGCGCGTGACAGATCTGAGCGCAATGCGAAACACCGAGCTAGCCGGCGTCCCCGCGCGTCAAGGCTAAACTGACGACGAAGCAACTACCGCCACCGGCGCGCGGCTGGCAGCTGACTTGGCCCTCGTGCTGCTCGGCGATCTGGCGCGCTATTGCGAGCCCAAGCCCGGTGCCCCCGGTCCGGTACTCTCGGGTTCTCGCTGGCCGGTAGAAGGCCTCGAAGATGCGTTCGCGTTCATCCTCGGATACGCCTGGCCCACGATCACAGATCCGGACTTCTATCCGTCCATCCCGTTCGCCTAAACCCACCTCGACCTCGCCGCCACCGTGGCGCCGGGCGTTCTCCAGCAGATTGCGGAACAGTCGTCGCAGCAGGTCCGGATCACCCCTCAGATGAGCCGGTTCGCCCGTGAGCTCGGCCCCCGCGCGGGCACATTCCTCCGCCAACAGCGCGAGCAGGTCCACGCTCTCCCGCTGTCTTGTCCCGACGCCCGCATCGAGCCGGCTGGCCAGCAGGATTTCGCTCACGAGCTGATCCACCTCGGCAATGTCCCGGGCCGCCTCTGCGCGTTGGACAGGGCTTACCGCTTCCGCGAGCAGATCCACGTGCATGCGCAGGCGCGCCAGCGGTGTGCGCAGTTCGTGAGAGGTATTCGCCAGCAGCGTCTTGTGCGCGCTGACCAAGGTCTCGATGCGTGCCGCCGCGTCATTGAAGCTCAGTGCCAGGGCCGCGACCTCGTCCCGCCCTTCGACCTGGACCCGGGCGGTCAGATCGCCGCCGCCCAGGTCTTCCACCCGCCGCTGAAGACGTTCCAATCTGCGGGTCGTTCTCCGCACCAGCGGATACGAGGCCAAGGCCACGGCGATCCCCAGCAGTCCGATCAGAACGAGCGCCCGGACCAGGGGCGGCGCCCCGGGATGCGACGGGCGCACGTGCAGCCGACGGCCATCTGCCAACGCGATCGACCAGACCGGTCCGAAGCCCCGCACGTGGAAACGCCCGCTCGACGTTCGGTCGGCGAGAAGCGCGGGCATCTCGCCACCGGCGACAGCCAGGCGGCGTCCCGATGCGTCGTCCACGGCGAGCACCAAGGGCAGCTTCGCCTGAACTTCCTCTAAGGCACCTCGCAGTGTCGGGAGCGGTTGCTCGGGGCCGGGGAGCAGCTCCAGCGCGATCGCACCGACGCCGTCGAGCAGATCGCGAGTGTCCGCTCGCTCGGAGACCAGCATCCAGAGGACCGAGACCAACGCGCCGAACACGAGCAGGCTCGCCGCCACCGTCAGGTAGATCTGGAGGTAAAGTCGGCGCATTAGGGCCCGGACGCCTCGTCCTGCAGGCGGGCGAACACGTAGCCGACGCCGCGGACCGTGATGATTCGCCGGGGATGGCGCGGGTCGTCCTCGATCGCATTGCGGATGCGCGAGATGTGCACGTCGATACTCCGGTCGAACGCCTCCAGTTCCTCACCCTTCAGCGCATCCATCAACTGGTCCCTCGACATGACGCGTCCGGCATGGCGGGCCAAGGCCAGGAGCAGATCGAACTGGTAGCCGGTCAGGGAGCGCCGATGGCCATCGATCCGTACCGCCCGCGCATCGGCGTCGATCTCCAACCGGCCAAAGCGCAACGCATCGCCACTGCCCGCCGAATTCGCGCGGCGCAGAACGGCCCGCAGTCGGGCCAGCAGTTCTCGGGGCTCGAAGGGTTTCGGGAGATAGTCGTCGGCCCCTAGCTCCAGGCCGACGACGCGATCCATGGCATCGCCCTTGGCAGTCAGCATCAGGATGGGGATGCGGGACTCCATTCGTACCAGCCGGCAGACCTCCAGGCCATCGAGGTCGGGCAGCATCAGATCCAGGATGAGGGCGTCGAACGCACTGCGCCGCAGCGTTGCGAGCCCGCTCGCGGCGTCGTGCTCAGCGCTGACGGTGAACCCTGACCGAAGCAGGTAATCCGATACCATCGCCGCCAGGCGCCGGTCGTCCTCGATCATCAGGATGCGTTCGGTCATGCGCGTGTCGTCGCCGCGGAGCAGCGCCGGTTGGGTGCGAGGCGCGGGGCCGGCAATCCCGACGCACCCATGCGTTGGCGCTGGGTCATCACCGAGACATCGCCTGCAGTTCGATGGGCGTCACGCGCCCGTCGCCATCGCCGTCAACCCGTTTGAAGGCTAGGCCATGCATGCCACTCGCGCTGATCCGAGCCGCTCTGCCCAGACCGTCCGCCGCGTTCAGATCGATGAAGTTTACGAACTCGGCCTCAACCAACACGCCGTCGCCATTCGCGTCCGCTTGTCGGTAGTTTTCCCGAGCGAGATCTGCGCTTTGTGCGAGGACCTGCGTCGGAGCCAGCAGGGTGAAGCCGAGCAAGGAACCGATGATAGAGTGGGCCATTTGCGTCATGTCCTGATGTCTCCCAGCGTTTGGAGCCATGAAGAGCCGATTGTGCCGGCCGCTGCCCCTCCTCAGGGGCCGCGGCCGGCCTGCGGCTATCGGCGGAGTTCGGCGATCCGGGACGCCAGCGCCGAGCGCTGCTCCGGCGTCAGCACATCCGCCACATCGGCGAGCGTGGTCACGAGCGCACGGGAGATTGCGTCGACCTGATCGATCTGCTCTGTGCGCAGCACCTCCATTGCGGCGCGATCGGTCTCGGGCGCCAGGAGCAATCGCGCCATCGACTCGCGGTTCGCGACGAAGGCCTCGCGCAGGGGCTGCAACTCGTCGGCGAGCGGCTCGAGGATAGCCTTAACCTCGGCCTTCTGCGCGTCGGAGGCCTCGATCTTGGTAAGCATGCGCTCGACGGCGAAGCCCACCCATGCCCGCTGCACCTCGGCGGCCTCCGGTCCGCCAGCGGACCAGGGACCATGGCCGAGGTGGCCCAAGCCCGGTCCGTAACCCGCGTGGCTAAGGGCCCCCACGCCGGATGCGCCCAGGACCACGCCGAGCATCCCGGCAGCGATGGGGTTACGCCACCACCGGCTCCGCGTGCGGGTCTTGGCGTAGTCAGTCTTGATCGATTGCATGTGTTTGGCTTGATTGCCTGTCATGTCGTTTCTCCGAGCGTTGGGTTGAGAGCCAGTCATCCGGCTCGGAAATGATTGTCCAACCTGCGCGTTTCTTGGATTTCTCCGGCGTGTAAAGTTTTGTGAAGCCAACGAGCTTGTCTTGGCGTTCGCGTACCAGCGGGGAGGGGACCCACTGAGCGTCGGCTCTCTGGCGTACACCGGGCGCTCGCGCCTACCGCTTCGAGGGCCGCACCTGGGATACAGCGCCCGCTCGCCGCGATAGATCGGGTGTCCGCTTGTTCGCCCCAGACCCACTCACGTCAGCTGTCGGCCATGAGCGGACCTAGCGGATCGATCCGGGATCACGTGTTGTTGCGGAACGGGCACATCTTCCGGATTTCACACGAGATCCAGAGAGTCCGTATCACCAACTCGCGCTCCGGAGATTCCAAGTAACCGCCCGCTGATCACGGACGTCCACGAGTCGTTGGTCTCGCGTCGGATGTGGGTCTGTTGCTTCATTCCATGCTTTTCCGGACCTCGACCAAAGCTTGGTCGAAGGCGTCCACCCGGATCATGCCGAGCCGGGGGTACTCGAGATCGACGATGATGTACACGGTCAGCGCCATCACCGCCGCGAACCCGGTCACATGCAGCCAGCTTGTCGAGCGGCTGCCCGACATGCCGTATCCGGCGAGCAACGCGCTCGCCAGCGCGAGGAAGACCAGCATGCCGAAGATCGCGACCGGTGGGTGCATCTCCGTCGCCAAGGTCCGGGTGGTGGTGATGTCGATCATGTCGTTCAGCGCCGGAAGGAGCAGCATGGGTGCCCCGCTGGCGGCGCTGTTCTCCTGCGTCGCAGACAGCGCCTGATTCCAGATCTCGAGCTGCAATGCGTTTACGCCCGCGAGCGTACCGCGATACGATTCCAAATCCTGGGTGGCCAGGCGATAAGTTGCAAGCCGGGCGTCCACGTATCGCCGGAAAGACTCGCGCAGGACACGCCGATGCGCCTCCGCAACCAGATCAAGCCTCAGGTAGGCGGTACCGATGGCGTTCGCTTCCGTCACGATCAGGTCCCGGCGCTCGTCGAACTTGGATGCGGCGTTGGAAAACGTGAAGGCGATGAGCAGGCCCAGCAGGGCGAAGACGGCACCTTCGACGGGCCCCGTGCCGGCTTTGCTGCCCTCTCCCTCCCGCGCAAGGCGCCGGGCGCCGATGCGCCGTCCAACCGCTAACAGAAGCAGCATGCCGAAGAATAGGCCGAGAGCGAGAAGCAGGGCGGCGAGGATTGGGTGCACATTGGCCTCCGATGGTGAGCTGATTTTAGGGGTGGTTTGACCTGAGGACCCGTTCTTATCGTGAGGACCCTCAGGTTAGTCCGGTGACGTCCTCGGCTTGTTCCTATTTCGAATAGGAGTTGATCCGCAGGATGGCCGGAGGGAATTTTGTCGGTCTGGCAAACAGGCACCTGCGCGACCATCCCCGATAAAGAGAGTGGCATTGTCGGCGCACGCCAAAGCGGCCACAGAGCCCGTGCTGGCACGCGGAGCGAATGACGGCTCAGGGTATGCCGCCTTTTCGCGTCGCCGGCCATGGCAGCCGCCCTCGACTGCAATGCGGGCGTCCGATCTCGAGACCGGGAATGCCTCATCGCGCACCCGGAGAGACGGTCGCTCGGCGCAGGCAACCAACCCTGGTCGTTGCACGAGGGCGGCATTTCGGTCGACACGCCCTATCCGGCTCAATCCTGCCCCACCCTGCGCGCGCTCGTTCGCCGCACCTCATCGCCTGCTCTCCTCTATTTGACAGATTGGGCACGCGGGAACGTCCAGCTTCCATCTAGGATCTCTTCCCTCGGCTGATATAGCCTTACGATGTAATTCCATCCCGGTACGATCGGCACCAAACGGGTGATCGGGACCCTCCGTCGAGAGTACTTGGACAACGTCATTGTCCTTCACGAGCGGCACCTGCGCAGCGTTCTCGGTTCCTACATCGATTTCGACCATCGGTGGCGAGTCCATCAGTCCCAGGAGATGGACGCGCCAGAGCATCGCTCCGTGCAACCGCACACGTGCGGGGAGGTCGTCGAGTTTCCTGACGTCGGCAGCCTCTAGCGACACCACGAGCGGCGCGCCGCCTGACTGACAAGCAGTGCGGCCACGTCCACTATCCCGTCCTTAGCGCGGTGGGTCTCCCTGTGACAATCAGGCCCTGATCGTCCGTTGTGAGCCGCGTGCAATGCCGCTGCTTACCCTCCGGGGTTGCCTTATAGAGGCACGGAATACGATCGACCAAGCATTGCCGTTGGCGTGGCGAACCGGTTACCTGCGTGCTGCGGGGATCTTCGGGACCCACACCAATCCCCCGTCAGCCAAGTAGATAACATCCTACTTTTCAAAAACGGAACTTGACCCCGATCATCGGTCCGCTGAAGTTCAGGTTTTCGAACGTGTCGCCGTCGTCAGTCTCCCACGCGAGGTGGCGGTAACCCGCAACCGCATCAACCTTTTCAAACCGGTAGCCGACTCCGGGCCATGCCTGCCAGGTCAACTTGCTGTCTCCAGCCCCCACATCTCCATAGAAGAACAGATACCACCGATCAGTAAGCGATATCAGCGCCTGGCCACCAATGATGCCGTCCAGGGCGTCCCCGGAATCGGAATACTTGATTCTTCCCGCCCCAAAATCCGCATCGAAATCGACATCCAAGTTGATGTAGCGCGCGCCAGCCAGCAGATCGAGGCTGGTTATGTCATCGTCGATGACACGATAGGCAACCCCGAGAGTAGAAACGAAGCCTCTCAGCTTCACGTCGACATCAAGCTTTACCGGGAGACCGATGAGATTCGCAGTGGAACCGGTTTCTTGATGGATACTCAGGTAGAGAATGTCCCCGATCAGTGTCCACCTGCCTTTTCGGGCTGCCAGTATGCCCATGATCCCGCCGTCAAGACCGTCCAGGAGGTCAGTAAACGAAATATCGATTTCATCGCCTGCTGCCGACGTCCCTTCAACCCCCGCAGCCCAAAGATATGCCGAACCGGAAAATTTCCAGCCGTCGTCGCCAGAACCGCTATCGGCCTTAACAGGCAACGTCGTCGCCAGGAGGCAACACCATACGAGGGTGAGTCTGCTTGTCAACCGCCGTAAATGGCGGGCCATAGCCAATTGACTCGGTGCAAATTGAAAAACCAGCACGAGAAGCATTGGGTTCCGGGTCTTTTCGAGCCAACCCTCAAGCGGAGCCGTTGTTGGAGCCAGGCCACGCACGCGCACGCTACTCAACGGCTTGCGGATTCGGGAACGTCCAGCTTCCATCCATAATCTCCTTCCTGGGCTGATACAGCCTCACGATGTAATTCCATCCCGGTACGATCGGCAGGAAGTTGGGCTGCTTGGTGTCACCCCCGAAGTGGATGGTGATACTGCCGTCTTCGTTTTTCTTTGCCGTGATGTTGTTGAAGGAGTAGGCGTTGTATTCGTTGACCGGCATCCAGCCCTTGTCGTCGTAGAGGGTCACTGACCAGAATGCGTCCACCGGCACATCCCCCACGGTGAGCGTGTACGCCGTCTTGCCGTCGTTCTTCTCGGGGACCACGTTCATGTATGTGGCGGCCTCTGCCGGCAGTCCGCCCCAGCCGAGTGCGGCGCCCAGCATCCAGTAGACCGGGTCCAGTTCCTCTTTCCTGCCGAACATCTTTGTCGAGTCCGTGACCGTGGCGGCGACCACATTGATCGTGTCGCGCATTTGCTCCACCTCTTCCGTCTTCCAGTCCGGCACCTCGAACTGTCCGCTATCGGCCTGCTCGACTTTCACCGCATCCTGGAGCTTGTGCGCCTCCTTCACATCTTGCTCATCGTTCGGATCCATGAAGGTTCGAACGGTCAGGAGGGCATAGCGCGTGCCCACCTTGTCTTCTGTCAGCGTGACCGTCGCGGGACTGTAGGCGGCCGCCAGCGAATGATCCTGGTTTACGACCATCAGTGACTGATAACGCCCCCCGGTCTCCGGCAGCGTGATCGTGAGCGGAGACGTCAGGTCGAACACACCGAAGGAGTAAAGGGTGTCCCGGTTGCCGCGCACGGTGACCTGGCTGTTTACGTCGTAAGGCTTGCGGCTATGGTACAACTTGCCAAAGCAGTCGAGCTTCTCGACGTAGCCCCGCATCTGAAAGTCAGACTCGGCACGGACGTAGTTGTCCGCAGTGACCCGGGCGGGTTCCGCAGCGTGGGAAGGCAAGACGGCAAACACGGAAATCCCCGAGATCAACAAGGCTTGCAGGGTTCGCTCTAAAGCGGATGGTGTGTTCATGCTCGATTCTCCTGCTAGAAAAGATCTCGTACTCAATCAACCAGTTCTATTTCGCCAGGCTGCCATTCCTTGTCGAACCAGGGATCCAACGGCCCATAAAGACGCAGGCCAACAAACCAGCCTTTGCCGGGCACCGTCTGGATCCAGTTGGCCTCCCTGCCGCTGGGCGCCTTCGGCGCAAAATACAGATCCACCGAACCATCCTCGTTGACGTCCAGTTCGTGCCGCTGGTTGTTTTTCCCGGGAAAGGGCTGGCTGGTCTGCAACTGCGATCGTGTTTGCGGGTCATAGGCGACGATGGACCAGAAATCCTTTGCGGGTACATCAGCCGGGATGTTCAGCTTGTAGGTTTTCGAGCCGTCCATGTAGTCGTCGTTCTTGTCGACGTTGAGCAGTGCATATTGCGAACCAGCGCCCACCATCTTGTTGACCATGGCCGGGGTGATCACCGTGGCCATGTAGTGAAATAGGACGCGTGCATCGAGATTGCGCCCACCGGCACCGCCGTTCTTGAGGAACTCGTGGTTGCCGCCGACAAAACCGGTGTACCAGCGGGAATCATCGAAGAAATAGGCTTCTTCGTCACGGGAGTGGATCCAGATCGCCCTGGCCGTGGCGTTGCCGACAGCAACCGCGTCCTCCAGGATCTTGCGCATGCGATCATCGGGCGCGAATTTCCTGCCCTTCTCGATACCGATCGAGGCAAACAGGCCGCGCAATTCAGGATCGATGAAGCCTATCGGTTCTCTAGCGATGACCTGGGCCAGCTCGTGATAGAACTCGAAATTGTTGGCATGGACGGTGTTGAACGCGTGCTTGGAACCGTTGAGAAACTGCATCGCCGGCGGATTGGTTGCTTCGGCCAATGGATAGATCCTGAGGCCATTGCGAAACATGGCGGCCGCGGCATCGGGCTTTCCATCGACCAGGAAGCCACGGAGGATCAGCCAGTTCACATAGCTGGGCGATCGGGTGACAAACAGCTTTTCGCTCGATCCATTGACCTCAACGTCCTGCTCTTTGCCGCTGATCGGCGCTTGGAGCGGCCCGTCATATTCGGGCGGAAGGATCAGGTATTTTCCCCCCATGCCTTTGTCGGGGCCGGGCGCACCCATATCGATGACAAAGCGAAAGAAGGCGTCATTCACGGTGCCGGGTCCGGAACCTTCGGGGACCTCGACCACGATCGGTCCATCCTTGTTCAGGTCGAAAAAGGCCAGCGCATAGACCGTGTCGGTATTTCCAGTCAGAAAAATCGGGTCGGAATCCATCAAGTCGTCGAAGATGACCACATGGTTGGAATCGGTCGCGCCCAGTTCGGCCTGACCGCGCCGCAGACCCTCGATCGACGCCGCCGGCATGCCATTGAGGAATGTCTCCACGCCTCTCATGAAATCAAGATTGTCGTAGACGAGGTCGACCGTATCGCTGGTTGGACTGCCGTCAAAGAACTTCAGCGTGCCAATCCGGGTCTCGACCCTAGCCGGCGTCAGAATGCTGTCCGGTATCTTGTTGTTGTAACCGGGGGTGTCTTGCGCAAGACCTGTCGTGCTGACGCCAAGGAGTAGAAGACTCGGCAATAACCGCGCATAGAGTTTCGAAGAAATTTTCATATTCGTTCTTCCCGGTGATTCATTGTCGGACCAGATCCGAGGATCCCTTCCCGAGCCACTCGGCGCCGTAGAGTGTGGAGATCCAAATCCGGGCCAACGCTTCCCGGACCGGTTCGGGTCGACTCCTCGGGTGCTGCCCGAACGAGTCGATGAGCGTACAGGCATCGAGACGGTTGAGCGCGATCGCAATCGGGCGCGCATCGAAGTGCGCAATCAGGCCCTGCTCCTGGTCGGCCTGGATCCTGGCGCTGGCCGCATCGTCGAAGCGACCGAGGAACTGCCTCCAGGCCTCCTCGAAGCGTCTCTCGGTGGCAGCGGCATCGGTGATGGCCCGCAGGAACGGACCTCGCTCGTAGCCAACCTGGACCAGTCCGGCCAGTGCCTCTTCCATCAGGGCGACCGGATCTCCGACGCCTGTGACCCAGGGTGAGCAAGCGTCGAAGATCTCCTCCTGCACCATGTCCAGCAGGGTCTCCATCAACGTGTGCAGGTCGCTGAAGTACTGGTAGAACGCCGCGCGGCTTGCGCCCGCCGAGGCCATCACCGCGTTGACGGTCATGTCGCGAAACGGCTGCGACCAGAGAAAATCCAGTGCTGCGTTCAGAATCGCGGCGCGCGTGCGCTCGGATTTCGGGACCTTGAGCACCGGCTGCGGGCTCACCCGCAGCGGCGACAACGATTTCTTGTTATCTGACATGCCGTCAATTTATACTGGCGTGGCGTCGGCTTGTCAACCTTATTGAGCCCGAGCGAGCGCTGCGCCCGCGCGGCTTCTTCCGCCAGTTCGAGGCCTACTATGTCGTCGCCGACGAGCGCGACCTGATCACACTACGCGGGAACCACCGCGGCGAACGGGTCGAGCTATACCGCACGGCAGCCTCGCCAGCAGATCCCGCGCTGCTGTTCGACCATGCGTGCGAGATGACCACGCTGGCCGAGAAGCCGCGCTGGTGCAACGCGCTGACCCACAACTGCACCACGACCATCTGGCATCACCAGAAGGCGGTTGGGTCCGGTGCCCCGTTGGACTGGCGGCTGCTCGCGAACGGCTACCTCGTCGATCTCGCCTACGAGCGGGGCTCGGTGTGCACATTTCTTTCAGCGAAAAAATGGAGAACCAAAGATGCAATATCCCTTACTGACGGGGTCTCCGTGGCCCAAATCCATGCTAGGACTGGTGTTTGTCCTCGGCGTCGCGCTGGTCGCAGGCTGTGCCAGCAAGGGACGGCTGCTGATGCCCACCCCCGCGCTGTATCAGCAGGAGCCAGGGGCGAGCGCGCTGTTTGCCGATACGGTGCCCGAGCGTCGAACACCCGGCGTTGAGCTGCTCTTCCTCACCGACCGCTCCCCGGAAACCAACCCGGAAAGCAATCAGCCCTACGGCGAGGGGCGTTCGCGCTCCCTGACCTTCGGGACGGCGGTGGTCGAGATGGTTCCGGGCCTCGGTTGGTCTGACCTGGAATACCAGAGCCGTGTCCCCGAGCGCACGATGGACGTCCTCTTGGAACTGGGCAGGGTAACCGAGGTCGGACGCTTTCCGCAGGAGCCCTATGATTTCGAGGCGACCGCCTCCGGCGCGGTGCGATCTCCCACCGTGCTCAAGGAGCACCGCAGGGTCAAGACCCAGTTCCAGGACCTCATGGGCGAGCAGCTGCGCCAGTCCCCGCGCAAAGAGGTCGTCCTCTACGTGCATGGCTTCAACGAGACCTTCGCCAGCGCCGCCTTCACCATGGGGGAGCTTTGCCATTTCTTTGGCCGCGAGCACGTCTGCGCCATCTTTACCTGGCCCGCTTCGGCGTCCGGGGGTTTCCTGACGTCGTATACCACGACAACGGAGTCCGCGACCTATGCCGTCGCTCACCTGGCGAAAACCATCCGGATGATCGCTCAGACGCCGGGCGTGGATGCTGTGCACCTGATGGCTCACAGCAGGGGCTCGGCGGTACTGCTCAACGCCCTGCGTGAGCTGGGGATCGAGTCCATCGCCGCCGGCGTCGAGCCGCTGAAGGCATTCAAGATCGACAACGTCGTTCTCCTGGCGCCGGACATCGATCTGGATATCGCCGAACAGCAGATGCAACTCTTCGTGTCCAATCCGGACATGATCACCCGCTGGTCCGGCCAGCAGATCCCGCGATTCATGCGTGGCCGCTGGAGCATCTACGCCTCGCCGCAGGATCGGGCCTTGCTCGTTTCGCGGTTTCTGTTTCGCAGCCGAAGGCGGGTCGGGCAGCTGAGTCTCGCCGAGCTGACGGATGAGTCCACGAGGCCATATGCGAAGTGGGGCAAGATGGACATCATCGTCTACCAAGGCGAGCGCACCGATCTGTTCGGGCACGCCTACTTCGCCACCAATCCGCGGGTCAGCTCCGATCTGATACAACTCATCCGCTACGGCGCAAGTCCCGGAGATCCGAGGCGCGGACTTGAGAGGATAGGACCGGTGGCCTGGACTTTTCCGGGGAGCGACTTGGTCTCATCGAAGTCGAGCGACGGGCGGTGAACTGCGCATGATCAGGCGCAACAGGCAGCCCCTTCTCCGCGTATCTTCAGCCATCGGCCTCTTGCTGGTGACCTTGGCCGGATCGCTCCCGGCAGCCGAGGAAGCCGCACCCGGCACGCACTCGCCGGCATTGGTTACCGCGGAGACACTCGAGTCCAAGATCGCCGAGGTCGAGGCCACGGCAGGGATTGACGAGAAGCTCAAGAGCGGGTTGGTCGAGCTCTACCGCAAGGCGCTGAGCAATCTGCAAGCAGCGAGCTCCAACAGGTACGCCGCCCAGGCCTTCCAAGAGGCGGCGCAGAGCGCACCCGTCGAGACGCGAGCAATCCGTGAGGCAAAGGACGAATCGACGATCGCCGCACCCGTAGACGCCCTCGCAGCAGATCGATCGACGCCGTTGCCCGAGCTCGAGTCGCTGCTGCAGAAAGAAAAGGCGGATCTCGCCGCCGCGGATGCACGTCGCGCGGATTTCGCCAAGCGGCTCGACGACGAGGCGAACCGACCGGCGCAGGTCCGGCAGCGTCTCGCCGAGGCAAAGACCGAGCGGGACGAAGTCCCGACCCAGCTCAAGCCGCCAGCCCCGGCCGACGCGGGTCCGGAACAAACGGAGGCGAGGCGCTGGGAGCTGGAAACCCGCTACGAGGCCCTGAGCGCCGAGATCAAGATGCTCGACCAGGAGCTGCTGAGCCAGCCGGCTCGGGTCGAGCTACTTGAGGCCAAGCGTGACAAGGCGCTCGCAAGCATCGAGTGGGCGGGCAAGCGGATCAAGCTTCTTGAGGAACTGGTCACCCAAGAGCGTCAGGCGGAGGCGGAAGAGGCCAAGACTACGGCGGAGGCGACCCGCCGGGAGGCCGAGGGCGGGCACCCGCTGGTCGTGCGCCTCGCCGAGCAGAACGCAGCGCTTACACAGAACATCGCCGACACCGCATCCGAGCTGGGCGAGCTCGCGGAGCGGACGGAAACGGCGGACAGATTGGCGCGCCAACTCGATGCGGACTTCAAGATCGCGCAAGAAACCGTCGCCATCGGGGTTCACGGCCTGAGCGAGGAGATGGGACACATGCTGCGGGAGCAGCGCCAGTCCATGCCGGACGTGAGAGCCTTCCAGCGGCAGGCCGAGGAACGGGACGAGAAGGCCGGGGCGGTGGGCGCGCGGCGCCTGCTCCACCGGCGCGAGCACAAACGGCTGCGCGATCCGGATGCCTACGTGGCCGAGATGCTGTCCGAGGCGGCGGCCGAAGAGACGCCCGCGATGCGTAAGCGGCTTCTCGATCTGGCCACCGAGCGCAAGGCGTTGCTCGAGAAGGCCGTCGAGTCCGACGAGTTCTATCTGCGCAAGCTCGCGGAGCTGGAATCGGCCCAGAAAAAGCTCCTGGACGCGATCGAACGCTTCGATGCCTTCCTGGACGAACACCTGCTGTGGGTGCGCAGCGCCTCGCGCACCCAGCTCCAGGAGCTGGGGGCCCTGCCCGAGCAGGTGTGGCGGATTCTCTCCCCCGCCGGTTGGCTGGAGGTCGTCGCGGTGCTGGTTCATCAGGCCACGCACTCGCCCGTATTCGTGCTGCTCGCCCTGGCGCTCGGCGTCCTGCTGTGGCGGCGCAGAGACCTGATCGGCGGCATCGCGGCCATCAGCGACAAGCTCGGCAAGCCCACCACCGATCGATTCGGCTACAGCCTGCAGGTTCTCATCCTGACCCTGATCGCCGCCGCCGCTTGGCCGCTGGTGGTGGCTGTCACCGGTTGGCAGCTCAGAACCTCACCGGAGGCCACGGACTTCTCGAACGCCGTCGGTGAGGCACTGCTCACCGTGGCGGCGAACTTCTATTTCCTGCGGGCATTTTTTCTGATCTGCATGCCCCGGGGGCTCGCGGCGGTGCACTTCCGATGGACCGAATCCAGCCTGGGACCCCTGCGGAGCGCATTGAATCAGCTCAGCTGGGTCTTTCTGCCTGCGTCGGCGGTCGCCATCGTTGCCTTCCTGTTGGACCCGCTCAACGCCGGCTGGGCGGTCGGACGGACGTCCTTCGTGATCATGGTTGCCTCCCTGGCATTCGCCCTGTACCGACTGCTGCACGCGAAATCCGGCGTGCTCGCCGCGTACCTCGGCCGACCCGACAACCGAATATTCAGGCGTCTACACCGGCTCTGGTATCCGGCACTCGTCATCGCCCCGCTGGCGCTCGGGGTGTTGTCGGTCATGGGCTACCTCTACACCGCGGGCACCTTGCTCGCGCTCCTGGTCGAGACGCTTTGGCTCGTCGCTGGTCTGCTCATCCTCGCAGCACTGGCCCAACGCTGGCTGCGCGTCACGCGCCGGCGCCTGGCCTACGAGGCGGCGATGGAGCGGCGACAGACCCTGTTGGAGAGCAAACAGCAACAGGGAGACGGACAGGGGACCGAAGAGTCCGGCGCCCTCGACGTCGAGGAGGAGGTCGACCTGGAGGAGTTGACCGACACCAGCAGCGACCTGTTCAACACCGCCATCGTCGTCGCCGGTCTGGTCGGCCTGTGGATGATCTGGTCCGAGGTGTTCCCGGCCTTTCGCATCTTCGGGGACTTCACGCTCTGGCATCAAACAGTCACGGCGGAGGGGGAGGAGCAGGTCCGCCCCATCACCCTGGCCGACCTCGTCCTGGCCCTGTTCTACGGCATCATCACCGTCGTGCTCGCGAAACAGCTGCCGGCGGTGCTGGAGATGATCCTCCTGAAGAGCTTCGATATGCCGTCGGCCAGCCGCTACACGATCACGACCCTGACCACCTACGCTGTGGTCATCGGCGGCGTCCTGCTCGTGTTCAATACCATCGGCGCCCAGTGGTCCCAGCTCCAATGGCTGGTGGCGGCGCTGGGCGTGGGCATCGGCTTCGGGCTGCAGGAGATCGTGGCCAACTTCATCAGCGGCCTGATCATCCTGTTCGAGCGCCCGGTCCGGGTCGGCGACATCGTCACCGTCGGCGATACGGATGGCGTGGTGACCAAGATCCGCATCCGCGCCACCACCATCCGCAACTGGGACCGCAAGGAGCTCCTGGTGCCGAATAAGGAGTTCGTCACCGGTCGATTGCTCAACTGGTCCCTGTCCGACCAGGTGACGCGGATCGTGATCGTCGTCGGTGCGGCCTACGGGTCCGACGTGGACAAGGCACATGAGCTCATGCGGGAGGCGGCGGTGGAGAACGAGCACGTGCTGGACGATCCCAAGCCGGTCGTGAGCTTCGAGGGCTTCGGCGACAATTCCCTCACACTCCTGCTGCGCGCCTACATCGACGACCTCGACCTGCGCGTCCCGACCATCACGGCACTGCACAAGGCGATCAACCAGAAATTCAACGAGGCGGGCATCGTCATCGCCTTCCCGCAGCGGGACCTGCATCTGGATACCAACGGGCCGTTGCACGTGACCATCGACGGCGTCGCTCGGGCGCCGTCCGGTGAAGTCACGTAGACCAGGCACGCCCCTCGGAGGCAATCCCGTGTTCTCACGACTGAAAAACTCGAAAAGGGGCCCACGAAAACCACACGAAAAGGGGTCAGGCTCCACACGAAAACACGAAAAGGGGCCCCTTTTCCTCCACCCCTGACCTCGGTCAGCCCGTCCGACATGAGGAGTCCCTGCCGATGATCAACCGAATGCTCGAAGTCCGGTCTGTTTGCGCCTTGGTGGCGCTGCTGGCGGCCACAAACGCGGCGTATGGCGCGGGCTTCTACAGCCCGTCGGTCGGCAGCCCGGGGAGCCTGGGCACCGCCGGTGTTGCCAACCCGACGAACACCCGGGGCGCGGACGCATCCTGGACGAACCCCGCGGGCATGACCGGGATCGACGGCCAACATATCCTGTCCGGGCTGCAGTTCATCGTTCCCAGCGTCAAGTTCAAGACGAAGAGCGCCGAGAACGACGCCATCCTGCCCAGGCGCCAAGGACCGGTCGTGGGCGACAACGGCGGCAACGCGGCTGAGGTCGCGCCGGTGCCGAGCTTCTTCTACGTGCGACCGCTGTCCGATCGCCTTCGCTTCGGAATCGCCTCGACCGCCCCCCTTGGCGGCGGCGTGGACTATGGCAAAGACTTCGTCGGCCGCTACGCGATCCAGGACGTGACGCTGGCGGGGCTGGCCTTGACCCCGTCGCTCGCCTATCGGGTGACCGACCGTCTCTCCATCGGTGCCGGCGCCTCGGTGATCTACACGACCCTCGACCAAAGCATCGCCATTCGCCAGGGGGCCCCGAGCCCAGCATCCGACGGTCGCATCAAGTTCGAGGACCTGGACGACTGGGGGGTGCAGGCCGTCCTGGGCCTGACCTATGCGTTTTCCGACGACCTGCTGCTGGGCATCGTCTACCGCAGCGAGATGGACACCAACCTGGAAGGCAAGGTCAAGTACGAGGGGCTGCGCAACCCGCAGCTGGCGGCATTCCTGCCCCGGAAGGTCAAGATCAGCTGGACCAACCCGCAGTGGATCGAGGCGGGCCTGCGGTATCGTTTGGACGACAAGACCCAGCTCTATGCCAACGCCGGCTGGCAGGAATGGTCCAAGTTCAGCAAGAACGAGCTCGGCTTCCGCAACGACCGGGTCGTCGTCTCGGACAGGAACTGGGACGATACCTGGCATGCCGGCGTCGCCGCCGTGCGGGCGTTGAGCCCCAAGGCCTTTGTGTCCGTTGGCGTTTCCTACGAGAGCTCCCCAGTCAAGGACCAGTACCGGACCCTCGACTTCCCGGTGGACGAGCAGTGGAAGCTCTCGGCCTCTTATGCCTGGAGGCACAACGACAACCTGGCCTTCTCGCTCGGCGCCACCCTTGCGTTCGTCGGCAACGCGGCGCTCGAACAGACCGCCCAGGGCGTGACGGTGCGCGGCGACTACGACACCAACATGCTTGCGATACTGGGCGGGACACTACGCTACGACTTCTGACGATGCCGCCCGGTCGAGTCCGGCGAACAGCGGCGGCGATCCTCCTGTGGGCGCTGGCGGCGCTGCCGCTGGACGCGGGGGCTGAGACCGGCAGCGAGGTACCGCCGTCGCCGCTGGTCACCGCGGCCGTGCTGAAGGCGCGCTTGGCAGAGGTGCAGGAGGCGACCGATGGAGGAGTTGCTGCCCGAGCATCGCGAACGGCCCCTGGTCGCAAACGGGGCCGCCGACCGAGACGCTCTCGCTGTTCATGGCGCAGGCACTCTCGTCGGACGGCAGTTGTAGAGCGGTGGTCAATGACGCCAGGGTCAAGCGCTTGATCGCAGGCCTGCCTGAATGCAGCAGCAACACGGCGGGCTACTGTAAGGCCCGTGCACGGTTGCCGCAGACCATGATCAGCACCTTGGCGCTGCGCGCGGGCGGGCTGGTGGCCGATGGCGTCTGCGATGCCTGGCTGTGGCGAGGCCGGCGGGTCTTGTTGGCCGATGGCACGACGACGACCCTGCCCGACATCGAGGAGAACCAAGCCGTCTATCCGCAGCCGGCGAGCCAACGCGAGGGCTTGGGTTTCCCGATCATGCGCCTGGTGGTCCTGCTGTGTCTGGCCAGCGGCGCGTTGCTCGATGCGGCCGAGGGGGCCTGCAAGGGCAAGGGCGGCGACGAGCAGACGCTGTTCCGCGGTTTGCTCGGCACCCTGAGGCACGGGGATGTGCTGCTCGGCGACGCCTACTTTCCGACCTATTTCCTGCTCTGCGCGCTGGCGGGCTTGGGCGTTGACGGCGTGTTCGAGCAGTACGGTGCGCGTCGGCGCAGCACCGACTTCCGTCTCGGCAAGCGACTCGGCAGCAAGGATCATCTGATCGTCTGGACCAAACCGAAGCGCCCGGACTGGATGAGCCCGCAACAGTACGCCGAGGTGCCCGATACCTTGACGGTGCGCGAGCTCAACGTCGGCGGCAAGACCCTGGTCACCACCTTCCTTTGCCCGAAGGACACCCCGAAGCGCGTGCTCAAGGCCCTGTATTGGCGTCGTTGGAACGTCGAGCTCGACGTGCGCAACATCAAAACGACTCTCGGCATGGAGACGCTGCGCTGCCGGACGCCCGAGATGGCGCGCAAGGAGCTTTGGGCCTACCTGTTGGCCTACAACCTGATCCGGCTGCTCATGGCCCAAGCCGCCCTGCTCGCCGACCAGGTGCCCCGCCAACTTAGCTTCAAGCAGACGGTGCAGGTCTGGATCAGTTGGCATGCGCGCGGCGGCGCCAGCCATGACGGAGCGGCGATCCACGGCCTGCTGCTGCTCATCGCCGAGCCGCGGGTCGGGCTCAGGCCCGGGCGAATCGAGCCGCGTCGGCGAAAGCGCCGGCCCAAGTCGTTCCCGTTGATGACAAAGCCGCGGGCCGAGGCGCGTGAGGAGGTGCGACTCAACGGCCACCCGAAGAAGCAGCGCTGAGTCGGCAAGGCGGATGATAAGCCAATGATTCGTAGTGCTTTCCGCTTAAGTTAGCGCCATTCGGGCCAGGCTCAATTTCCGATGAATTGAGCCTGGCCCCTTTTCCTTTCTTCGACAACAACGACAGCCGCGGCCTGTTCAAGGACGGCTGGTTCGCCAGCACCTTCGGCCCCCTGACCCCCTGGCTGACCGTGAGCCCGGGGCTTGCGACCTGGGATTCGAGCGAGGACGTCTGGGAGCTCTACGACCTGCGCGGCGACTTCTACCAGGCGGAGAACCTGGCCGACCGGGAACCGGAGCGCCTCGCCGCGATGAAGACCGAGTTCCTCAAGGTCGCCGAGGCGAACAAGGCCTTCCCCATCGGTGCCGGCATCTGGCTGCGCATCCACCCGGAGGACCGCATCAAGACCCCCTACACCCTGTGGCAGTTCGACGCCACCACCACCCGGATGCCCGAGTTCACCGGAGGGAAAAAGGGGACAGACCACGTTTTCTACAATGCAACCTCACCTTGCTCATCCGCATCGATTTCCTTTAGCCTGAAGTTCCTGACCAGCACTTGCACTTTTCTTATGCAAATCAGTCAATTAGGAAATTTTATGGTTCGCCGTTTTGCCTACATCTAAGTTACTGATTTGTTCTTTGAATTATAAACCCACCTTGGGCAAAAACCGAATTTACATGCCTACATTTGTCGGCGTCAATTTCTCTTATTTATTATATTTTTCAGATGTTTAACTGAAAAATTCGGCAGAATCGGCCAGGAACTTCAGTTTAGCGGCCGTCCCGGTGCCCCTTCCAGGTTCGTCTACCGAGCATAGCGGCGATCTGCCGCTTCGAACTTTGGGCTGCCGAGCACGAAGCCGCCGTTGGTGGACTCGCGGAAACGTTGAAGCAACTCGGCGCTGAACATATCCTCGAACAACCTGCGACACGCAGCAAAACGAGCCTGATTAGAGTCTGCCAAGCCTTGGTAAAGCGGGTACGGTGTGACCACGGAATCCTGGCAGCCAAGCGCATTGGCCCGATGGCTCGACCAGCGATAATCACCAGGCACACTGACCATTGAGGCACGAACCGGATTGAGCTCGATGTAACGCTGGCAGGCCAGCAGATAGGTGTCGGCCTCAATCAGCGATGAGCGGAACCGGCCCTCGAACAAGCCGCCCGTGCGACGAGAGGTCCGGTTGACGTGCTGGACAGACCGCTGCCCAACGCGCTTCATCACCGCCGACACGCCATCATCGCGTGCGGCGGTCATCAGCAGATGAAGGTGGTTGGTCATCAGCACATACGCGTGCACAGCAACCGATTCCTCCGCAGCCACCGCGACCAGATGATCCAGGAAAAACTGGCGATCATCATCCTCGAAAAACACCGCAGCCCGGTCGATCCCGCGCAGGATCACATGCATTGGGTAGCCGGCGGCGATGATACGTGCGCATCTAGGCATGGATCACAGGATCTCGAAGACAATAGCAACATATAGTCACTCAACATGATAACCAGATATGCCCTTTTGTTTTTGGTGCGTGAGTGCTGGCCCTAAAAGAAAAGGGGCAGCTTTGATGTCACGTGAGAGGACTATCGCACCGAACCAAGTCTAGCAGAAAAACGTGGTCTCTCCCTGTTTTCTGTCCAGCTGCTGCGGCGCGAATTGGACCGATTATCCTGGACCTATTTGCCGGCCGCCGGGGTGACAGCGGTCATCGTTGCCCTCGACCCGCTGAACGCCGGCTGGGCGGTCGGGCGCATCGCGTTGGTTATCCTCGTGGTATCGCTAGCAATCGCGCTCTACCGCTTATTTCACCCGAGGTCCGGCGTGCTGGCGTTCATGCCAAGCCACGGGTCCGAGCGAAGGCTTCCGTTCCTACACGCGATTTGGTATCCACTGTGCATCAGCGCTCCGCTGGCGTTTGGAATGCTGGCCGTGCTGGGCTTCATCTATACGGCGGCGACCCTTATCGGTCGTTATGTCAACAGTATCTGGTTGATCGTGATTCTGACACTCCTGGCAGCACTGGCACAACGCTGGGTCAGGGTCACGCGTCGGCGTATCGCTTATCAAAAGGCGATGGAGCGGCGCCAGGCGCTGCGTGCAGCCCGGGAGCAGGCGGCGGTACAGGACGGTGCGGATGACCTATCCGGATTGATCGAGGTGGACGAGCCGGAGGTCGATCTGGAATCGCTGAGCGATACCAGCGATGACCTGATCAAGACTGGCGTCATCGTCGCTGGTCTGATTGGGGTTTGGATCATCTGGTCCGATGTGATTCCCGCATTGCGCATCCTCGACAACATCACACTCTGGCGTCATATCGTCACAGTCGACGGCGAAGACCGGATCGACCCGGTTACCCTGGCCGATCTCGGGCTGACACTTGTCTTTGCCGTTGCCACCTTCGTGCTGGCAAAACAACTGCCTGCCGTGTTGGAAATGCTCTTGCTGCGCCGCGCCGATATCAGCGCCGGTGGTCGCTATACCATCATCACTCTGACGACCTATGCCATCGTCACGTTTGGACTTCTGCTCGTCTTCGGCACCATCGGTGTCCAGTGGTCGCAATTGCAATGGCTGGTGGCGGCTCTCGGCGTGGGTATCGGCTTCGGCCTGCAGGAAATCGTCGCCAACTTCATTAGCGGCCTGATCATCTTGTTCGAGCGTCCTATCCGAGTGGGAGACATCGTCACCGTCGGCGATACCGATGGCGTCGTGACCAGGATTCAGATTCGCGCAACCACGATCCGCAATTGGGATCGTAAAGAACTGCTGGTACCAAATAAAGAATTCGTCACCGGGCGCCTGCTCAACTGGTCGCTCTCCGACAAGATGACCCGGGTGGTGGTGGTCGCCGGAGTCGCCTATGGCAGCGATGTCGACCGGGCCTTATCGCTGATGCGCGAGGCGGCCCAGGAGCACGAGTATGTCCTCGATGATCCGGCCCCGATCCTCAGCTTCGAAGGTTTCGGCGACAACTCCCTCACGTTGATTCTCCGCGCCTACCTGAGCTCGATTGAATACCGCATCGCCACCATCACCGATCTGCACAAGGCGATCAACCGCAAGTTTGCCGAGGCCGGCATCGTGATTGCCTTCCCGCAGCGGGATCTTCACCTGGATATGAAGGGGCCGCTGCAGGTACAGCTGCAGCACGCGGTCGACCCAGGGAATTCCGCTATGCCCAAGAGCGAGCGTTAGCGCGCAAAGCGGTTTGGCCGAGCCGGAGCTCCAAATCGGTAGAGGGTGCCGAAGCCCGCCGGCCGTCGCTCGCGTCCGCCTTTTCCCAGGACTTTCCACCTTGTGCGGTGTCGAGCAGGGAATCCCGCATCGAGATCACCTCCGCAACGATTCTCCGTCTGCAAACAAGTGCACCTTCTGCGGATCGGCCGTCAGTCGGCAGTTGCGATTGCGCAGGTCGGCATGGATGCCTGGCAGCTTGGCGACGACCCCGCTCTGCTCCTCCGGCGTCGCGGCGAAGTACAGCAATGTGACCTCGCCGAGGGCTTCGGTGATGTCAACGCGACCGGCATGAAGATACCGCGCTGTCCCTTCGCTCAGGCGCAGATCTTCAGGACGCACGCCGACGTTGACCCGGCGATCGAGCGCATCTGCAGGTGTCGATACCGCGCTTTCGGCCTCGCCGCCGCCATCCAAGGCGATGCGGGTCGACGCCCCGGTGGCGGTGATCCTGCCCGGCAACAGATTCATTGCCGGCGAGCCGATGAACTGGGCGACAAACTCGTTGCGCGGTCGCTCATAGAGCTCCAGCGGCGCGCCGACCTGGGCGATGCCCCGGTTGGCCAGCACGACAATACGGCTGGCCAGGGTCATCGCCTCGACCTGATCATGGGTGACATAGATCATGGTGCGCTCGGGCATGGCCTCCTTGAGTCGGGCGATCTCGATGCGGGTGGCGACGCGCAAGGCAGCGTCCAGGTTCGATAGCGGCTCGTCGAACAAAAAGACCTTCGGATCGCGGACGATGGCCCGACCGATGGCGACACGCTGGCGCTGGCCGCCGGACAGGGCCTTGGGCAGGCGATCGAGATAGGGATCGAGCTGCAGGATCGCCGCCGCCTTGGCCACCGCGGCATCGATGTCGGCCCTTGGCTTCTTTGCGAGCTCGAGCGCAAAGGACATGTTTTTGCGTACCGTCATGTGCGGATACAGCGCATAGGACTGGAACACCATCGCGATCCCGCGCTGTGCCGGGGGCACGTCGTTTACCCGCGTGCCGTCGATCTCCAGCGTCCCGCCCGAGATCTGCTCCAGCCCGGCGATCATGCGCAGCAGGGTCGATTTACCACAGCCGGACGGGCCGACGAAGACGACCAGCTCGCCACGCTGGATATCGAGATTGATGCCCTTGAGCACGCTGATGCCACCGGGGTAGGTCTTGTCGATGTTGCTGAGCTTCAGGTCTGCCACGAAGAGGACTCCCGTTGGATTATTTCACCGACCCCGCCAGCAGCCCTCGCACCAGATACCGCTGCATCAGGAAAAACACCCCAAGCGGCACGGCAATGGATACGAAGGCGGCCGTTGCCAGGATCTCCCAGTTGCCGCCGCGGGTGCCGAGCAGTTCGACGATTTGGTTGGTCATCACCGTGGTCTCGCTGGTGGCGTCGATCAGGAACACCTTGGCGATGAGCAGATCATTCCAGGTCCACAGGAACTGGAAGATGGCAAAGGAGGCCAATGCTGGATAGGACAGCGGCAGAATGATCTTGGTGAAGATCTGAAATTCCGTCGCGCCGTCGACGCGGGCGTTCTCGATGATATCGCGGGGCAGACCAACCATGTAGCCGCGCAGCAGGTAGATGGCCAACGGCAGGCCGAAGGCCGTGTGCGCGAGCCAAATGCCGAGGTAGCCCTTGCCGATGCCGATGGCCAGATGCAGTTTCAACAACGGGATCAGGGCCAGATGCAAGGGCACCACCAACAGCCCGACGACCGCGGCGATCAACAGCGTCCGGCCCGGAAATGCCATCCAGGCCAGGGCATAGGCCGCAAATGCGGCGATGACGATGGGAATGATGGTGGCCGGGATGGTCACCGTCAATGTATTGATAAACGCCCGGGCCATGCCCTCGACATTGCTCGGGTCGAGCAGCATGTGCTGGTAGTTGGCGACGCTGAGTCGGGGCGGCATGGTCGCGGTCACGAACACCCGTTGCCCTGGGCCGGTCATGCGCGCCGGCGGTCCTGACCACAGGTAATTGCCTGCCGCATCGACGCTGATGGTCTCGTTGTTGCCAAGCTCGGCAATGTCGCCGGGCAGATAGCGATCGATCGCTCGCGACGAGGTGCCCCAGACGCGAATCTCGGCCTGTTCTTCGGTGTCCAGCAGCCGGCCCTCGACCACCAGACGCCCGTCGCGCTCGACGCCGAACCGGTCCGGATCGGCGGCGCGCCGGATCAGGTTCTGTTCCACTGGACCCAGAGCTTGCCACCAGCCGCTGGTGGCGATCTGATCGGCACTGCGCATCGATGACACAAACAGCCCGACGGTCGGGAACAGCCACAGCAAAACCAATAGCAGCACCGACAGATGGACCGTCCAGGTGAGAGCGGATCGAGTTCCGGCAATCGCTTGCATGGAGGGGCTCCTAGCGCATCTCTTTGCGCGCGTTGGCGACGTTCCAGACCAGGATCGGCAATACCAACAGCATCAGGACCATGGCGCTGGCCGAGCCGATGCCCCAGTCGTTGGCGCGGAATAATTTGTCATACATGTAGTTGGCCAGCACCTGCGTCTGCCACTGGCCATTGGTCATGGCATAGATGATATCGAACACCTTGAGCACGGTCAGCGTGATGGTGGTCCAGACGACCAGGATGGTGCCCATGATCTGCGGTACCTTGATGCGGAAAAAGACCTGCAATGGATTGGCCCCATCGACAATGGCCGCCTCCACCGTCTCCTCGGGAATACCGCGCAAGGCCGCCGATAGGATCACCATTGCGAAGCCGGTCTGAATCCAGACCAGCACCGCCATCAGGAAGAAGTTATTCCAGAACGGCAATGTCAGCCAGGTCTGCGGCTGGCCATAGGGGATCTCGGCGCTGAACACGCGCACAAGGCTCCACAGCGCCATGGCACCAAGGTACAGCCCCAGGCCGGACAACGCCAATTGCACTAATTTCGCCAGCCAGGCTCGTGGTGACCCACCGCCGAGGATGGGCCGCAACACCAGCCAGACGGCATACAACAGCATGCCGGCACAGCCGAGCAGCACCAGCCCAGGCAGCAATCGCAGAACCAGGAACGAGCCCAGGCCGCCGTCGAATTGCATCCAGACGGCATTCAGCACGCCGATCTGCGGCTGGCTCGCGGGACGTGCATCGTAGATCAATTTGAAGATCACCGATGCGCCGACGAAGGAGATGGCCATCGGCATGAAGATCAGCGACTTGGCGAGGTTGCCCCAGGGGATACGATCGGTCAGCTGCGCCGCCAGCAGACCGAAGGCGGTGGAGACCGCCGGCACCACGATCAGCCACAGCAGGTTGTTGCGCATCGCTTCCCAGAATTTGGGCTCGCTCAGCATCTGCTGGTAGTTGGCCAGCCCGACGAAGGCCCCGCCGAGGGAGCGATCGGTCAATGATAGACGCAGGGTCTCGAACACCGGATAGGCGAGATAGAGCCCGAGCGCAAACAAGGCCGGGAACAGAAACAGCCAGGGCCGCACCAGATTAGCGCGATTGATGTTGCGCCCGGCATTAGCGCCTTGCGCAGGGACCAGCACCTTGTCCAGAACCAGGTTCGCCAGGTAGAAGTAGGCCAGGCAGCCCCCGACACCGAGAACGACGGTGATCAGACCTTGCAGTGCTGGATGCATACCCGTTTCACTCCAGTCAGAAACAAGTCAGTTGGGATGGACAGAGCGTAGCGCAACCCATCGTTTAGTTAACCTGCTTGTTATGGAACATTATTTGGTTCGCTTCAGTTTCCGTCTCAGCCAACCGCTCTATGGATTCTACAACATTCGATCTCTGAGTGAAGCGTGGAAACACGTGCTTCTGTCGGAGGAGACGATGCAATAAGGGTTCGTTGTTCGCGCTTGGCCCCGCGGGCACAGCGATGTTGCCCAGGGTACCGCGGGTTTTCGCTTCCCTCGCTCGCATCGCAACACAGCAATGCTGTCCCGAGCCGATGCGCATCGAGTGGTTGCGGTGGTCATCAGGCCGCCTCGCGCGCAAACGGCGGATCCTACCCGCGCGAGGGTCCGAGTTGAGCTTGGTGGCGCGCTGGCCGCAGGCCAGCAGCCCGTAGTGGCGGATGCGGGTAAAGCGCGGTGGTAGGATGTGCAGGATGAACCTAGGCTGTCGAAATGTCCTGAGTTTTGATGCCAAACCGATTCCGGGTCTTGGATTGCATCATCGAACGCACTGGGGAAGCCTCATCGGTGTCGGGGTCGCTATCGGAATCGGAGGCCTTGCTCGTAATTCCGGCCAAGTCCGAGCCTAAAGCTTGGTAATCGATGTGCAGGTATTTGGCAGAACCCTCATCATCTCGTACCCTTGGAGGTGCAAATTCACGGAGGATTCGGAAAGATGTACAAAGGTTCTGCCCCCGTCTTTCCAGTCTTTCCGTTGTGACCCCCGTCTTTCCGAGTGACCCCATCTTTCCGCAAGACCTAATCCCGTCTTTCCAGGACAGCTGACCGCAACGCCGCCATTGCAACAGCTTATGCGACCGGCGCCTACAGCTACGCAACCATCACCGCGCATTTCGGCGCCCATGTCTCAACGGTCGGGCGGAGGATAGGTAGTTCAATCTGGACGGTCCTGGCTTGGCCCGACTCACACAGTTTCCTTGCATCACCAACTGAACTTTATTCAGCTATATATCAACGCCTTACGCCCTCCGTCTATCCAGGCGCTGCAAACAGATCTGCAGGAGCAAAAAGTGCGTGAACAAGGCCAAATTGAACACCCCAGGCGGAGGGTCCGCGCCTCGATACAACGATGCGAGAACTGACCCCATCCGCGCCTATCGCTGGAAGCGGCATGAGCCGTTCCAGAACCTGCTCTTTGAGCCCCATTGCCATCAAACTTAGTGCATTGGTGCAGATGCTCCGAGACAGTCCCTGCTCGGTGTCGTTGCCCTGGTCGTAATCGTAATCGTGGTCGTCGTACGGAAATTCGATAACGACAACGACTCATGAGTCAAACCCGTCTCGGCATTTCCGCGACGAAGCACTAGCCCGCGTAGGTCGGGATGAGCAGTCCTTTCAAGGTGCGCAAAAACAACATTATGAATCAGTCTTTTGGCGTCAAGAGCTCGCAGGCGTCCGCAGCCGCTTGCCAGCTTGTCGGATGGCAAACATGGCAAAATCATGCGGTTGCGATCGCACACGTAACGACACCTAAAAAGGGCTGGTTGGGATGAGGAACGAATCCCAACACAGTCACTCGATGTACGTCTCTCTGTGCTTCGTTCCACCACCCAACCACCACGAACATAAAACGGCATTGCAGGACATGCGTTACCGTCGGGCTCTGATCAAAGGCGCAACCTCTTTCTTCATGGTCGACCTGGCGGAACGGTCGAGTCGCCTGCTGCTGGACCGGGTCGATGGTGGGGTCGATGATCTGCGGGAGGTCGTGCGTGATGTTCGCCAGGTGCATCTGTTCGAGATCGTCGCTTGGATCCTGTTGCCGCAGCATCTGCATGCGATGTGGGCGCTTGCAGAAAGAGACAGCGATTATCCGATGCGTTGGCGCCTGATCGAAGCGAATTTCTCGCATCGAGTACCCAGCCGCGAGCGGGTTTGCGAACGCCGACGCAAGAAGAAAAAAACAGAAAAAACAGGGACAAAAAAACAGGGACAGACCACGTTTTCTGAACCAGAATAAGAGAAAACGTGGTCTGTCCCTGATTTCTCTGCTGATTTCTCTAGGCTTTTGGACACCCTACTGCGAGCTGGAGCAGCGAAAACGGGGACAGACCATCTTTTTCAGCATGAGCGCGATTCCGCGATTCTGTAAAACGTGGAAAACGTGGTCTGTCCCCGTTTCCCCCCATCACGGATTCATCCCGTTGCCGGATTCGCCGACGAAGCTGTTCTTGCCCTTGGCGACGGTGCGCTCATAGCGTTGTCCCCTCGTGCGAGCGGTATGTCACCGATCACCGAGCCAGAACAGGTCGAGCAGCGCATGGGCCACCGGTCGTACCGTCCCCGTGACGAGATCGACGCCGTGCTCCGCGAGCCCGCCGGTGCCGAATTGCCCCTTCAACTCTGCGATCGACCAGTCACGCAGATCTTCGCTCAAGCCCGCAGCGGCAACCAGCAGGCCGGGGATGCTTGCCTTGGCGTTGGCCTGGGGCTTATCAAGCAAGTGATCCAGGTAGCCGTCCCTTGCCTCCTTGTTCTCACGCAGTCGGCGCACGATCGGCGGCGCGCAGTGGCGCGGGAGATCCCAAACGCTGCCGGTGAGCCGCGACAGGGTTTGAAGCGAGACCTCAACGAATCGGTCGGTGGGAAGCTGATCGGCGGCGACGTGGAAGTACGTCGGCGTGTGAAGGTGAGGCTGCTCCTGGCGATAACGCGCGATGGCCTCGCTGGTGGACTCCGCGTGCGGCCATCCCGTGCAGAGGGCGATGAGCGCGGCCTCGTTGGCGTAATCGGACTCCCGCAGCATCGAAGCCAATCGTTCCAGCAAATCGTCGTTCCCGGCGAATTGAGCGCCGAGCAAGCTTGCGGCGCCGAACCTGTCATCCAGGTCCGGCAAGGCCATGCGGTCATGAAAAGATGTAATAGCGAACAGGCACAGTTGCCTGAGCTTCGCCGATCCCGGTCGCGCCCGCGCCAACATGGCGAGTATGCCGCCCGGCAGCGGCTTGTCCTCCGCAGCTTCAATGGCACGGATCGTCTCGCGTTCGAGGGCAGATCCCTCTGCAGCATAGGTTGCCAGACCACCGAACCGAGTAAACCCGCCCCCTTGGATGCCCAGCCGAGCCCAGTCTTCATCGCCAAACGCTTCTGCGAGCTGCTCGAACCGTGCCGCCAACCGGCGCAGGAAAACCGAATTGTCCCGCCACCCTTGCCGTACCAGCAGCTTCACGAGCCCGTCCCCGTATCTCGCCTTCTCTCCAAGGAAAACGTCGAGCCGGCGCAAGCTCAACAGCGCGGCAAAGGTCGCTTGGCGACCTCCCTCGTAGTCCGACCCGACGCCATGCAGCCCGTCGCGCAACTTTTCGACCATCGCCTCTGTGGCACCTTGGCGTGCGGCGATCACGTCGAAGTAACCGATTGCCGCCGTGGTCTTGGCCCCGTCATCTCCGTCTTCTTCGTACGACGAAAGCGCAGCAAGCGCGAATTCATCCTCGTGGGCCGTCGCCGCAAGCCGCTCCGCCAGGAGTTGGCGAAGCTCGGGCGGCAAGGGGCTTAGGGCCTCGCAGATGTCCTGCCGCATCGATGCATCGCAGGCATACGCAGACGCGACAGAAGCGATGAAATCATGGTCGCCCCAATGTGCCAGCTCCTTCTTGGCCAGCACCCTGACTCGGGGATCGTCCGGGAAGAGGCGCATCAATGTGGGCAATGGCGATTCGAACCACCGCACAGGTCCGTCGAGATCGAGATCGAGCAGTGCGTCCAGCAGTTCCCCGTCCGTTTCCGGGATTTCGAGCCGCTTCAGGCCCGTTGCGACGAGGTGAAACCCCCTGCGGCACTCTGGGTGTCGGACAAGGTCCAACAGACGCTGCCGACACTCGTCCCGATCAGGCAGGATGTCGGCCATCCGCGGCACTGCGGGTAGGGCCGCGATACCTGATGCCCTCGCAATCTGCGTCAAGGCCGCCGCGACCTCCGCGTCTTCCATGCCCCAGCCATCCAGCAGGGCGCCAACAAACCAGGAGCTGGATCTGGTGCGCTCCGCCAGGCCGGCGAGCAACCGGGCCTTGGTGGCCGGCGTTCGAATGGCAAGGCTGGCGTAAGCGATATCGTTCTCCCTGAATGTCTTGTCGGCGATCCATTGCTCGATGGCCTGTTCCAAGACGTCGCTGGCGTTCGGGAAGATGTTGGGGAGGAGGTGCGTCGCAAGTGAAAGCGTGGTGAGGTGCTCCTCCTTCTTGAAGATGAAAGCCAACCTGTCGATCACATCAGTGCTCTTGGGGTAGCCCCGCAGTAAGACCGCCGTAGCGATGCTGTGATCGATGTCCCGCCGATAGATTCCCCAGGATTTCAGGCATTGCTCCTTAATCCGCGTATCCCCCGGCCAACCCACCACCAAGGCATCTGCGAGTGCATCCTTGCGATGGTATGAAAGGTCGCTTCGAAGGGTTGCGAGTGCAAGCAATTCATCGCGATCTTCCAAGCTGTGACGCCCGGCGGCAATGAGCGCCCGAATCGCGACCAACCGCAGGTCCGGAATGATCGATTCCCTGGCGTCGGCAATCAGTCCCTCAATCCCCGGCCAGCTTGGCCATCCCAGGGTGAGTGCCTGAAGTGCGGCGGCGTGGATGTCCGAGTCCGCCGGACATCGCAGCAACCGGTCGAGTCGTTTCCCCACTTGCTCTTGTTCGCCGAAGACCGTGGCAAGTGAGCTGGCTGCCGCGATCCGGTCCGAATCGCTGCCGTTCAGGATTCCATCCCACAGCAGCTCCAGCGTCTCCGGTGCCGACGGCCAACCGCCCACCGCCTCATAGACACCGGACCGATAGCGATGGCGATCCGGGAACCAGCGTTGAATCCTGCTCTCGACGACGGTGCGCAAGGCGTCGGATTGCAGACCATCCACGGCCAGCGACAACAAGGAGCGTCGCAGCGGCATCCAGGTGCCGGTCTCGATCTCCGTGAAGGCGTCCCGTGCGAGGCGCTTCGCGAGCTTGGGCGGCAGCCGGAAGTCGCCGAACGCGATCTCGGCAAGCAGCCGTTGACGCAGCGGTGCCCCGACGTCGTCGGCTTCGGTACGCTCGATGGCCTCCACCAAGGCGGCGGCGTCGCTTGGTCTGCGGGTCAAATAGAGCACCGAAAGAAGCGTATCGAACCATTGCGGGTCCCCGCAGTGACCGGAGAACACCGTCGACTGTTCGGCGAGATCAAGCTGGACGACGTGGCGCGCGGCGAGAAACTCCAGAAAGGCGCGATGCAGAAAGCCGAGATGCCGAGAGGCCTTGCGGATCAGGACGCCAGCCGCCTCGGCGCCGACGTCGAGCAGTTCTTCGGTCCGGGCCAACGCATCATGTCTCGGCAGGTCCAGGTGCTCGCGCAGGAACGCAACCAGCGTGTCCTTGGCCCGGGACTCATCGAGGGCGGCCTCCTCGCCATCTTCCAGCGCGCTATGGGCGAGGCGGGCCAGGGCATCGTCCTGAGTCCCCGGCGATAGCCCCGCACGGCGCGTGCGGGCGAGGGCGGCCTCGCGGCGCTTGTTAGGGTGCTGATGCAGCAGCAGCTCGGTCAGCAGCTCATAGGCCGCGAATCGATTGCGCGGCAATTGGGCGTGGGAAGCCCGCAGGGCGATCAGTCCCCACAGCAGGAGCGGGATGCCAGCGAGTGCGCTGAGTGCTGGGTGGCGATTCAGGTCGGCCACCAGCGCGCACGACTGCGACTTTGCGGCAGACTCGGCCTGCGGTTCGGGCGCGGCGGAGGTCCCCTGTTCCAGATGGGCGAACCACCGATACGCGAGCTGCTGCTGCTGAGGCTGGGAGAGTGGCGCAAGCTCGACCCGTTGCCAGCGGTCGTCGAAGGCCGCGAGCCGCTGGAACCCGAGGGGTCGACTGGTGACGATGGCGGCGACGGGATGTTGATCGACGAATGCCCGCAGCAGGCCCACGGCCGTGCGCCCCGCCGTTTCGTCGGTCCACTCGTCCAGACCATCGATCAACAGCAGGAGCCGTCCATCCCGCAAGGCCCGCTCCACCAGTATCTGGAGCCGTTCGGGGGCTTCCAGTTCTCGAAGGTAGCGAGCCAGCGTTGCGCCTGGGCCGCGTTGCTGCTGTGTCGAGGCGATGGATTCGGTCCAGAACGAGAACGGTAGCCAGATCGGCAGGTAGCCGGCCCAGCGGGCCTGGATGGCCCGACAGCGGGGGGCCTCGGCGAGGATCTCCATGGCCAGCACCCGAAGCAAGGTCGACTTGCCGGAGCCGGCATCGCCGAGCACGACGCACCAGTCTTGCTTCGCGATCCAGCCGAACGCGGGCGCACGGCTCTTCAGAACCTCCGTTTGTGCCGAGGTTGAACTCCGATGGCGACGCTCGGCAGTCCGCTCATCCGAGCTGGGTTTAGCTGGCGTCTCGGGTCGCTCGGCTTCGCCGTAGCCGTGGGAGATCGCCCTCTTGTCGTAGATATCCGGCTCGATGAACCGCTCTATCAACGGCAACTGACGGGGCAGCCCGTCGTGGGATGCGGCGGGAAGCTGGGCACCCGAGTCCCAGATATGAAAGTGGGTGAGATAAAGGGTGCGGAGGGCTTGCCGCAGTTCCTGAGCCTCTTCCGCCGGAAGCCGCTCGGCGAGTGCTTCAGCGATGTCCTCGCCGCAGAACTCCTTGACCCAAACCCGTCCGAAGAAATCGTCGATGATCTCCGGTAAGGCCTTGAGACGCGCAGAGAGCCCTTCGCCATCCAAGGCAATCAACGCGATGTTGCGACCGGCGAGTATCTGCGCCTGGCGCTCGATCTCGTCTTGTACTTCGGTATCCTGCAGGGACGCCTTGACACATAGGGTGAAGGTTTCCGTTGTCTTCACCCATTTGCCATCTAGGAACGTGTTGACGGCCTTCTTGACCTTGTCGGCGCTGTACTTTTCGTAGCGCTTGGACTGCCACACGGCGTACTTGCCGGAGCGTAGGCGCACGTAGACGTCGATGCCGTCCTGTTTCTGCCCGGCGCGACCATAGAGTCTGGCGTAGCGGGCATCCACATCTTGGGCCGCGACGCGAAGACAGAGCCGTTCGAAGGTCTCCCAACTGAGTTGACCCAGGGGCAAGGCCGGTTGGCGCGGGGTGATCGGCGGCGATGCCTCGATGGTCGCAGGCGGGGCGTACAGGGCCGCGTGGATCTCCGGGAGTTCGTCTGTTTCTTCCATCAGTGATCTGGCACGCGGATTATGGCGAAAAGGGCATCGATTCCTGGTCAGGACAGAGGGATAGGTTCCTTTACGGATCGGCCTCGGCTGGTAGCGCGCACCTGAAACGCGCGTTAGCTGGCCGGATGGCATCACCAGATATCGGAAGCGTAGTCTGGTATTTCGGAGCCTAGGATCAGCGGAAGGCTGGAGTAAACCAAGGGAACCCAGGGTCGGCAAACCGCACGCCAGCTCCCTTACCGTTGCCCCAAAGGCGGGGAGGATTCTCGCATCGTTGCGTGCGGAGACGCAAGGGATTTGGCGGCTCGAGCGCCGCCTCATGCTCCCAAGCGCAACAGCCAAGCGCATCAAGTTGCAATTCGTCAGCCAGCCAAACCAAGAAGGGACGATGTCTGCTCTGGGTCGGAACCGGCCAGTCCGGCCGGCGACGACCGATGTCTGTTGTGGGTGGGAAGCGGCCAGTGTAGCCACCGGCGCTGGATGTCTCCTTCGAGTAGATCGCAGTCAGTGCGCTTGACCGCGCCAAAGAAGTCGGACGTCAAGACCAGTCAACTGTTGTGGTTTTCGCCGCGACCGCCCGGTGACTTGGGATCAAGAAAAGGACACCGGATCAAGAAAGGATCAAGAAAAGGACACCCACTCTCCGAACAAGAAAAGGAAAGAAAAGGACACCCACTCTAAAGGAAAGAAAGGAAAGAAAAGGACACCCACTCTAAAGGAAAGAAAAGAGAAAGAAAACGAAAGAAAAGGACACCCACTCTCCGAAAACGAAAGAAAAGAACGAAAGAAAAGGACACCCACTCTCCAGAACAAGAAAACACTCTCCGCCCCGCTTCAGTCAAGAAAAGGACACCCACTCTCCGAACAAGAAAAGGAAAGAAAAGGACACCCACTCTAAAGAAAAGGAAAGAAAAGGACACCCACTCTAAAGGAAAGAAAAGAGAAAGAAAACGAAAGAAAAGGACACCCACTCTCCAGAACAAGAAAACACTCTCCGCCCCGCTTCAGCGCAGTGCGCCGCCGAGGACCAAGAAAAGGGACCAAGAAAAGGAAGGGACCAAGAAAAGGACACCGGGACCAAGAAAAGGGACCAAGAAAAGGACACCCATTCTCCGCCCCCCACTCTCCGCTCCGCCGAAATGTGGGTGTCCCGTACCTCGCGTACCTCGCGTACCTCGGTGTCCCGTACCTCGGTGCTCCCCGAAATGTGGGTGTCCCGTACCTCGGTACCTCGGTGTCCCGTACCTCGGTGTCCCCGTACCTCGGTGTCCCGTACCTCGGTGTCTTTACGCACCTTGAAAGGGCTGGTGTCCCGTACCTCTCCCGCGGTCACATGCAGCCAGCTTGTCGAGCGGCTGCCCGACATGCCGTATCCGGCGAGCAACGCGCTCGCCAGCGCGAGGAAGACCAGCATGCCGAAGATCGCGACCGGTGGGTGCATCTCCGTTGCCAAGGTCCGGGTGGTGGTGATGTCGATCATGTCGTTCAGCGCCGGAGGGAGCAGCATGGGTGCGCCGCTGGCGGCGCTGCTCTCCTGCGTCGCAGACAGCGCTTGATTCCAGATCTCGAGCTGCAATGCGTTTACGCCTGCGAGCGTACCGCGATACGCTTCCAAATCCTGGGTGGCCAGGCGATAAGTTGCAAGCCGGGCGTCCACGTATCGCCGGAAAGACTCGCGCAGGACACGCCGATGCGCCTCCGCAACCAGATCCAGCCTCGAACAAGAAAAGGACACCCACTCTCCAGAACAAGAAAACACTCTCCGCCCCGCTTCAGCGCAGTGCGCCGCCGAGGACCAAGAAAAGGGACCAAGAAAAGGACACCCATTCTCCGCCCATTCTCCGCCCCCCACTCTCCGCTCCGCCGAAATGTGGGTGTCCCGTACCTCTGCCGCAGCACCGACAGATGGACCGTCCAGGTGAGAGCGGATCGAGTTCCGGCAATCGCTTGCATGGAGGGGCTCCTAGCGCATCTCTTTGCGCGCGTTGGCGACGTTCCAGACCAGGATCGGCAATACCAACAGCATCAGGACCATGGCGCTGGCCGAGCCGATGCCCCAGTCGTTGGCGCGGAATAATTTGTCATACATGTAGTTGGCCAGCACCTGCGTCTGCCACTGGCCATTGGTCATGGCATAGATGATATCGAACACCTTGAGCACGGTCAGCGTGATGGTGGTCCAGACGACCAGGATGGTGCCCATGATCTGCGGTACCTTGATGCGGAAAAAGACCTGCAATGGATTGGCCCCATCGACAATGGCCGCCTCCACCGTCTCCTCGGGAATACCGCGCAAGGCCGCCGATAGGATCACCATTGCGAAGCCGGTCTGAATCCAGACCAGCACCGCCATCAGGAAGAAGTTATTCCAGAACGGCAATGTCAGCCAGGTCTGCGGCTGGCCATAGGGGATCTCGGCGCTGAACACGCGCACAAGGCTCCACAGCGCCATGGCACCAAGGTACAGCCCCAGGCCGGACAACGCCAATTGCACTAATTTCGCCAGCCAGGCTCGTGGTGACCCACCGCCGAGGATGGGCCGCAACACCAGCCAGACGGCATACAACAGCATGCCGGCACAGCCGAGCAGCACCAGCCCAGGCAGCAATCGCAGAACCAGGAACGAGCCCAGGCCGCCGTCGAATTGCATCCAGACGGCATTCAGCACGCCGATCTGCGGCTGGCTCGCGGGACGTGCATCGTAGATCAATTTGAAGATCACCGATGCGCCGACGAAGGAGATGGCCATCGGCATGAAGATCAGCGACTTGGCGAGGTTGCCCCAGGGGATACGATCGGTCAGCTGCGCCGCCAGCAGACCGAAGGCGGTGGAGACCGCCGGCACCACGATCAGCCACAGCAGGTTGTTGCGCATCGCTTCCCAGAATTTGGGCTCGCTCAGCATCTGCTGGTAGTTGGCCAGCCCGACGAAGGCCCCGCCGAGGGAGCGATCGGTCAATGATAGACGCAGGGTCTCGAACACCGGATAGGCGAGATAGAGCCCGAGCGCAAACAAGGCCGGGAACAGAAACAGCCAGGGCCGCACCAGATTAGCGCGATTGATGTTGCGCCCGGCATTAGCGCCTTGCGCAGGGACCAGCACCTTGTCCAGAACCAGGTTCGCCAGGTAGAAGTAGGCCAGGCAGCCCCCGACACCGAGAACGACGGTGATCAGACCTTGCAGTGCTGGATGCATACCCGTTTCACTCCAGTCAGAAACAAGTCAGTTGGGATGGACAGAGCGTAGCGCAACCCATCGTTTAGTTAACCTGCTTGTTATGGAACATTATTTGGTTCGCTTCAGTTTCCGTCTCAGCCAACCGCTCTATGGATTCTACAACATTCGATCTCTGAGTGAAGCGTGGAAACACGTGCTTCTGTCGGAGGAGACGATGCAATAAGGGTTCGTTGTTCGCGCTTGGCCCCGCGGGCACAGCGATGTTGCCCAGGGTACCGCGGGTTTTCGCTTCCCTCGCTCGCATCGCAACACAGCAATGCTGTCCCGAGCCGATGCGCATCGAGTGGTTGCGGTGGTCATCAGGCCGCCTCGCGCGCAAACGGCGGATCCTACCCGCGCGAGGGTCCGAGTTGAGCTTGGTGGCGCGCTGGCCGCAGGCCAGCAGCCCGTAGTGGCGGATGCGGGTAAAGCGCGGTGGTAGGATGTGCAGGATGAACCTAGGCTGTCGAAATGTCCTGAGTTTTGATGCCAAACCGATTCCGGGTCTTGGATTGCATCATCGAACGCACTGGGGAAGCCTCATCGGTGTCGGGGTCGCTATCGGAATCGGAGGCCTTGCTCGTAATTCCGGCCAAGTCCGAGCCTAAAGCTTGGTAATCGATGTGCAGGTATTTGGCAGAACCCTCATCATCTCGTACCCTTGGAGGTGCAAATTCACGGAGGATTCGGAAAGATGTACAAAGGTTCTGCCCCCGTCTTTCCAGTCTTTCCGTTGTGACCCCCGTCTTTCCGAGTGACCCCATCTTTCCGCAAGACCTAATCCCGTCTTTCCAGGACAGCTGACCGCAACGCCGCCATTGCAACAGCTTATGCGACCGGCGCCTACAGCTACGCAACCATCACCGCGCATTTCGGCGCCCATGTCTCAACGGTCGGGCGGAGGATAGGTAGTTCAATCTGGACGGTCCTGGCTTGGCCCGACTCACACAGTTTCCTTGCATCACCAACTGAACTTTATTCAGCTATATATCAACGCCTTACGCCCTCCGTCTATCCAGGCGCTGCAAACAGATCTGCAGGAGCAAAAAGTGCGTGAACAAGGCCAAATTGAACACCCCAGGCGGAGGGTCCGCGCCTCGATACAACGATGCGAGAACTGACCCCATCCGCGCCTATCGCTGGAAGCGGCATGAGCCGTTCCAGAACCTGCTCTTTGAGCCCCATTGCCATCAAACTTAGTGCATTGGTGCAGATGCTCCGAGACAGTCCCTACTCGGTGTCGTTGCCCTGGTCGTAATCGTAATCGTGGTCGTCGTACGGAAATTCGATAACGACAACGACTCATGAGTCAAACCCGTCTCGGCATTTCCGCGGCGAAGCACTAGCCCGCGTAGGTCGGGATGAGCAGTCCTTTCAAGGTGCGCAAAAACAACATTATGAATCAGTCTTTTGGCGTCAAGAGCTCGCAGGCGTCCGCAGCCGCTTGCCAGCTTGTCGGATGGCAAACATGGCAAAATCATGCGGTTGCGATCGTACACGTAACGACACCTAAAAAGGGCTGGTTGGGATGAGGAACGAATCCCAACACAGTCACTCGATGTACGTCTCTCTGTGCTTCGTTCCACCACCCAACCACCACGAACATAAAACGGCATTGCAGGACATGCGTTACCGTCGGGCTCTGATCAAAGGCGCAACCTCTTTCTTCATGGTCGACCTGGCGGAACGGTCGAGTCGCCTGCTGCTGGACCGGGTCGATGGTGGGGTCGATGATCTGCGGGAGGTCGTGCGTGATGTTCGCCAGGTGCATCTGTTCGAGATCGTCGCTTGGATCCTGTTGCCGCAGCATCTGCATGCGATGTGGGCGCTTGCAGAAAGAGACAGCGATTATCCGATGCGTTGGCGCCTGATCGAAGCGAATTTCTCGCATCGAGTACCCAGCCGCGAGCGGGTTTGCGAACGCCGACGCAAGAAGAAAAAAACAGAAAAAACAGGGACAAAAAAACAGGGACAGACCACGTTTTCTGAACCAGAATAAGAGAAAACGTGGTCTGTCCCTGATTTCTCTGCTGATTTCTCTAGGCTTTTGGACACCCTACTGCGAGCTGGAGCAGCGAAAACGGGGACAGACCATCTTTTTCAGCATGAGCGCGATTCCGCGATTCTGTAAAACGTGGAAAACGTGGTCTGCCCCCGTTTTCCCCCGTTTTTCCGGTCCCCGTTTTTCCGAGCCGAGACCACCGCGCCGAGCGGCGCGCGGCCAAGCTGCGGGCGGCGGGTCTGGCTCCCGCCGTCCGGGGCGACTGGCCGCCGACGCGACGAGGTCGAAGACGATCTGCACGTAAGCTATCTGCAACGATGATCCGGGAGTCGTGACGTGGAAGCAATCTGGGGCGTTGTAGATTCGGCGTTGCGCTGGGTCTCCAGCCAAAAGGGGTGAATCTTCTCGGGCATCGGCCTCTCCGTCCTGGCCGCTCCCATCCTGATCTTTCGAACCCTGCGGACCAGGCGAGGCGAGATCGGGCAAGCGCACAAGACCGGCTCCGCCGAGGACGAGATGGAACAGTCGATACGCCAATCGTCGGAATCTGTAGCCGCCATGGGCGAGGGCGAGCCCGGCGAGCCCCTGGCCAAACTGCTGGACCACGATGCGCAGCTAAGCAAGATTCGCCGTCTGCTTAAGAAACCAGAGCGACGACCGCTTGCTGCTGATGGTCGAGGCATCCGGCGGCGACGACTGGCCCGAGTACCTGGCCGATCACCTGCTTTTCGACCTGTCCGGAGGACGTTGCCGCGGCACCGGTGCACGAGCCGCTGGTGATCGATCACCTGGACGGGGACGGATTCAGCACAAAGGAGCCAGGCTCAATTGTCGCGAGAGCGCGGTGAGGCGGCTGAGGAAGCACTCGGCGTCCCCGCCGCCACACGGGCGTTGGATCAGCTTGGGGTGTCAGGTACGCTCGGACAAGCAGGCGACCCGGTGTCGATGCCGGCGGAGCCCCGCCACACCGAGCAGCCCGACCGCCAGCAGTGCCGCGGATGCCGGTGCCGGCACCGGCGCGGCGCGGGCGGCGAACGCGCCGCCGCTGGTCGCCACCGAGATATTGATGGTCCGCTCTTCTCCGGCGGGGACAGTCACCCCGAAGAAATCGAACTCATCGATATCGAAGCCTCCGGTCGCGGTGGTGATGAGCAAGGACTCGTCAAGGGCGATGATCGTCTCCGCAACGAGATCGCCGGTGACATCGATCAGGATTTCGACTGCGGCTTGAGCAAAACCGCTCGCCGAGTCGTTCAGCCCGGTCAAGCTCAATGTGGCCGCGCCGGACAGGCTGTAGTCGAATTCGAACGCCTCCTCGGTATTGCTCTGATTGTTGATAACGATGGTTCCGAGGCTCTCGGAAGCGGCGTTTGCGCCACTGCTCGCACTACCGCTGTCGGCGCCCGCTTCGCCGGAGTCGGAGTGGCCCTGGGTAGTGAGATCACCGGGCTGCATCGGTTCTGGCTGGTCGGGCAGCGCCAACGGGTCACTGAAGAAGCTCGACTGGCTGCCGGTTGTCGTGCCGCCCGAGGACGTCACCTCCGCGACATAGGTAACGAACACGGTGGGCGGGATCGGGCCACTGAGCAGACTCACATCCGCATCGAGCTGGACGTCGAATGTGGCGAGCGCGGCCTGGGCCTGGTTGTGAAGGAGGTCGGTGGCGAGCAACAGGGGGGCGAGCAGCACTGCACCCCGAGTAGCGGCCGCAAAAGGGCGACGAGCGAAGAATGTGTTCATGGTTGCTTCCGAAATCTATGGATTGATGTGGTCGGTTGACGGCGATAGCCGGGCGTCGGCACGCGACCAGCTGCCGGCATTGCGCCGGCAGCGGGGCCGGCCATGCCCGCCGCGGGCGATGCCGAAGCGCGAGCGCCTGAGGGTCCGCACCCTGGCACATGGCCGGGTCGCGAGCGCCGCCTGAATTGTTTGTCCGGCCGCCCGCTACGGCGATACGGCGCAGTCGTCCGCAAGCACTTGCTCGGCCTCCGCGAGCAAGGAGTCATGCCGCCCGGCGATGTCGCCCAAGACCACCTTCTCCAACGGCGTCAGGTCGGCGGCGAGGTAATCCTTGCCGTCCAGCAACCGCTGCGCGCTGGTCAGATCCCGACGCAGAGAGCGCAGCTCGGACCGCGACAGGTCGGGCAATCGGGTCAACAGGCCGAACTCGTGCCGCCAAGCGCGGAACGCCGCCTCCAGATACTCGTCGTAGACGACGGGGCCGGATGTGTAGCTCGCCAGTTCCTCCATCACGTCCAGGAAGTCCGCAATCTCCGGCAGGGCGAAGCAATGCCGCGGCGCCGGCGTACCCACAACCGGCTTGGCCTTGAGAACACCCGCCGCGACGCCGATGAAGAAGGTCTCGTTGTCCGGCGACAACGACAACTGGGCATACCAGTTGTTGTAGCTCGGCGAGGTGCTGCCGGCGAGCAGGCTCCAGCGCTGATTTGTCGGATCATCGGCATCCACCGCGGTCAGGTACCAGCCGTCGCGTTGCTTGTTGTAGGTGTAGAGCGCGTTCGACACGATGCTGCCCTTGGAGACAACGGAGGGGATGCGCAGTTGGACATTCGGGGTCAGCACGGTCAGATCGCCGTTGCCGTCGACCTCGACGCCGCCGAAGCCGGGGCGCGTCACCAATGGCCCCGCGGTGGAGATGAGCCGGTTGTTTCCCCAGTTGTTCTCGGCGTAGATCCGGGCGGTGCCGTTGCCGTCGTCGGTGAAGGCGATCAGGGAGTTCTCATTGCTGACCCGGGTATCTTGGCCGAATGGGGCGCCTTGGGCAAAGAGCCGCGCCTCGTCGTCTTCCAACCGATCCTCGGCGCGATAGATGTTGATCTTCGGCAGGGTCGCGTTGTCCATGATGGCGACGAACTCCCGCTCGCCGATCTTGAAGAAGCTGGGCGAAGTACCGGAGCCCCGGCTGGTCTGCCCCGGCTTGACCTCGGTGCCGCGGTCATAGTCGATCTCCCAGGTGATAGAGGGCGTACCGTCCGCCTCCATGTCGAATCGATACATCTTGTAGTCGGTCTGCTGATACATGGCGTTCAGGTTGACCGAGTGGGATTCGGAGATCTTCTGGAACCCGCCGTCCGGTTGCGGGGCGCGGTTGCCGTCGCCGTCCGGGTCATTCACGTCCAGCCAGCGTACGCAGTCCGAGAAGCAGGTTGTGGGGGCGACGGTTCCGACGCCACCGCCCGTGGTGGTAAACCAGATGTATCCGTTCTCCGCCGGCACCAGCGCGTAGAGGTCTCCGACCAGGAGCGGGTTCAGCGGTCCGCCCGTGCCGGTAATGTTGATCGCCCGGACATCCCGCCACAGGTCGACATCGCTGACGTCGGAGTCCTCCCGGGCGAAGACGCGGATGAAGCCGTCCGGCATGCCCAGCACCATGTTCTCGTCGGCGTCCAAATAGAAGTATCCGATGCCGCCGAAGGACTTGATCGCGTCGGCGAGGGAGCCGCTGTAGGGGGCCTCATAGCTGCGATAGGCCAGCAGGTCGCCATCCGGGCTCAGGGCGACGATGTGTCGAATGAAGGCCCCGGCTGACTGGTTCGGGGGCCTTGTTCATAACTCCAACCAACTGACGAGCGGGTGCGTGGAATTTTCAGTAAGACTTTGTTTTTAAATTTAAAATACTATGGCGTTCGAGGTTAACCCTAAGTCTTGGCCGAGCTTATGAACAAGGCCGGGTTCGGGTAGCCGGAACAGACCGCGATCAGGTTGCCCGAGCTGTCGTAGGTCTGGGCGGCGCAGTTGCCGAGCGTGATGTCGGTTTCGGCGCCGCTGTCCGGATCGAGAAAACTCAACTTGGAGATCAGCAGCCTCTGCACCGCGCTTGCGTTCTCAGGCCCCGCGTCCTCGTAGGTATCGGTGAACCAGGCGTTGTTGTGGATGTTGTTGTACGGGTTCGGCGCCATGAAGGGGTTTTGCCAGGGACCGTCCTGCGCCGCTGCGCCCGATGCGCCGAGGCCCGCAGTCGCCGTGGCGAGGGCCAGCAGCGCCGCCTTGGCGAGGCTGCGGTGCGCCGGCGGCGCGGTGTTTCGCTCTCTCATCGATGCTGCTCCGGTGGTAGTGAAGAAGGAAGCCATGCTATCACGTCGCCGTGATTGAATCGATTCATGGTCGTGCTAGTGACGACATTTTCAACGGCGTCAATTCGACAGCCACTAGAAAATCCTGTCCGGAAAGCTCTGGAGAATCGCCACGCGGAAGCTCGATCAACTCGATTCGGGCACGGACGATAGCCTGGTCAAGGTCGCACCGATTCTGGAACGCCTTGGTGACTTTGCTGCCCTGCTCGGTTCGCCCGAGGACGAAACGGCATTCAAGAGCCTCCGCCAATCAGAAACAACGGGCAGACCATTGGGCAGCGAACATTGGATTGCGCAAGGTGAAAAGTTGACCGGCAGGGTACTAAAACCGCAAAAGCGCGGCCCAAAGCCAAGCGAGCGCTAAGATAAGGCGGTAGATGCTCAATTGGCGCAGGGTCACCGCGGGCAGCCGCAACCGGTCCAACCATTCGCCGATGCGCCCGAACACCCTGCCCTGGCCGGCCACCTCGTCCACCCCCGATTACGCCCGCGCGCCCCTGCGCCGCGCGATCCTGCTTCGCTTGGGTACCAGCCCGAACCATCCTGGTTCGGTCGTTCGCTGCTTCAGCGCAGCTCATCCCCCTGCCTGGGACGATGCTCCCGAGCCGATGCCGGACTGGGAGCTCCTGCAACAGCCCGCCCCGGACTTCGCGTTCGATCAGCGCATGGCGTGGTAGCCGCCGGCTCTCTCAGGAGACGGTGAAGCCCCGCTTGTGTTCCGGCGCCACGCTGCACCGCAGCTGAGAGCCCCAATATCCCACAGCGCCTGCACCGCCCCGACACCCGTCAGCCTCGCTGTTCGGTGTTGACCACAGATCACGCCCCCGCTAACGTCCTCTTCCGAGCCTACTTGGACGCTTGGGGTGGCTTGGATTTCCTATCCGTCTGCCGGGCACTATGTAGTAAACCGTAACCGTAATCTGCTAGGTTTCAGCACCGAAATCATTTACACGTAACACAGGAGAACCAGCTATGCAAATACGACCCAAATCGCCGCGCAACTCTCTCTTCGTGTCGGCCTGCTTAATCGTCGGCATGGCCTTCGCCGGCGGTGCGCAAGGTGCGTTCGTCTACAGCTTTTCGGGGACCGCGGGCACCAACAGCACACTCGACTTGGGCGGCGGCCCAGTCGATGTCGGCGGGGCCGAGTTCACGGCAAGCGGCAGGGTGGAGAACGACACGGATCTTTTACCCTCTGATCCCGAAGCCGGCCTTTTCGCCGCAACCACGACCTATGACTTCGGCCTTTTCGGCACCTTCGTGACGGACCCAGGGACGGACTACTATGTCCAGCAGTCGGACGGGGTGGCGTCGTTCCTTGGTTTGGTGGACGTTACGCTTACCGGCGGATTTACTCCGATCGGTTCCTTTTCGATTACCGATCCAAACCTGCCGGCGGTGCTGGGTACGGTGACGTTTTCCGTTAATTCGGCCAACTCTTTTCCCCGTGTGCAGCAGAATGCCGCCGGGTATGAGTTGGACCTTCGGCCGACCGTTAATATTGGCGCCGCGACCACGGCAATTCCCTTACCAACATCCCTGGCTCTCCTCGGTCTCGGGCTGCTCGGTTTGCGCCTTAGCCGTCGATCCCCCTGTCCCGCGCGCAACGCCGGAGAGGTTGACGGCGTACCCTCTTCGGGATTGGGATGGTCCGGGACCGGACTTGGGCGGAAAAAGGGGAAAAAGGGGCCAGGCTCGAATGGCGCTAACTTAAGCGCAACTGCCTGAAAATATCGGGGAGATAGGCCGGCCGGGATGCCATATCGTGGCGGTGCCTAAACCAGCCACCCCGGAGCCGACCTGCCATGCAGGCTAACTCCGCCACCGTCGCGCGGCAACGCCGTCGCGTGCAGATGCGCATCGACAACGCCGACGCCTACGGTTTATTCAACCTGTTGACCGGACCGCAGCTGCTGGACGAGGTGGAATCGGAACTCCCCGAGCACCGCGAGCGGCTGTTTCCGCCCACCGAGACCTTGCCCGATACCGCGGAGAATCAGGAGGCGTATCCGCAGCCGGGCAGCCAGCGCCCAAGCTTGGGCTTCCCGCAGATGCGCTTGGTGGCACTGTTGTGTCTGGCCAGCGGGGCGTTGCTCGACGCACTGCCGCCAAGTCGATGGTCCTGCTGGGAATATCGCTTAAGCTAGCGCCATTCGAGCCTGGCCACTTTTCACCTCAATGTGGGGTGCTAAATGGAACCTACAATTAGAGAACGAAGATTCTGGCGCGCGGTCGCGTCGATGCTCGGATTGCTCCTATCTGTTTTTGTTGTTGCTAATTCGGTGCATGCTGAAACCGTTCCCTCGGAGGTCACGTTACTGCTTTTCGGCATGCTCGTTGCCATAGGGATTGGGAATGCGATCGCGAACCCGAGGTCGTCGCCAGTCATTCTAACCGAGGCCAAAGAAGCCCAGCTTCGGCTCAGGCAGCATGCCTTCGGCTTCGCAGTCAGCTTGATTCTGATTGTCTTAATGATGCTGACCGAACAGCACAGCTCTGGTTTGGCTTTTCTGTTTTCGCCCATCATTGCGTTGCCATTCGTTTTGCTTCTTCGGGCACGGTTGATTAAGGGCAAAGTGTCAAGGTAATTGGCCTTGATCATCGTTCCGGCCAGTAGGGTGGACGAGCGATAGCGAAGTCCACCGGTCTTCGCGCCGCCGCGGGTGGACTGCGCTTCGCTTGTCCACCCTACAAGCCTGCGATGCGCTCGCTGGCCGGAACCATGATCAAGTCTCGGTAATTCAAATGGTAGAGTGTCACCGTAGTTCAGGCTGGGACAACATCATGCGAAAAGAGTATGGGAAGGCGCTGCGCGATGCGTTCGATCGACAAATGAAAGCGAAACTGCCCGCGTTTCGGCCACTCAAGACCGAGTCAATGTACATTTTTCCTGGTGAACAGGTGTACTATCGAATGCCAAGGGAACCGATCAATTGCATCATCATCTTGGTACCCAGCCGAACGGACACGGACGAATTCACGATCGAGATCGGCTGGTCGAAGCTGGGCCGATTTCCCGAGTGTATGCGTCCGTGCTTGGAGCCACCCACCTCGGCGAGGGCTGAATTCGAGCAGCCTGAGTACATCTGCCGGCTGAGTCATCTTTGGGGCCGGGAAGACGTTTGGTGGCGGGTTGGGAGCGCCGCAAAGCTCGATCTTCTGAATCCTGAAGACCAAGTCAAGGCGCTGATGGCCCGAGTGCGGTCGGTTTCGCCTGAAGAGGCGAAAGCGGCCGTCCGGGGTCCGGTTGATGAAGCGATCTCCCAGATCACAGCATACGCCGTTCCATACCTTGATGAGTTTGCACGTTCCCAGGGAGCGGTTTAGGGAAGAAGTGACCGCGTTGCAAAGCTGAGCATGCCGTAGTATGTCTCAGCCTTGATCCGATGAAAGGGCCGGGAGTTTCGATGGCTCGGAGCGCACCGAGCGCGCGGCTGAGCACGTTTTGGGCACCGCCTCCGCAACACCGAGGGTCTGCATGATGGCAAAGTCAAGGTCGTGGCGCCGGGGTACTCGGCGGCTGTCGGTCTACAACGACGGTCCTTGGGGCTTCTTGTACGATGCCGTGTATGCCGCGGAGCTGGCCGGCATGCGCGCCGCGGACCATTTGATCGGGGGGGGCTGCCAACGCCGCTGCGGTCGCAACCCTAAGGTCCGGCGGTCTGCTGCTGGCCTGGGAGCTGTTCCAGGATGATCCGATCGAGGTCGAGGTGGCCGTCGCCGGGCGTGGACTGACCAAGAAGGAAAAGGCCGGCCAGCCGTTTCTGCCGATCCGCGAGGGCTGGCTCGATCTGCCGAGCGGGCGACTACGGCTCGAATCTTTGAACAGCCTGGCGATTCAAGGCGAGCAGACCACGGATCGGGGGGCCGAGATCGTCGTCGAGCCGGGGCGCTACCGCGTGTGCGTCGAGACCCTCAACCATGGCGATGCCGACCTGGATGGCATCGAAGGCGAGCTGCCATCGGACTTCATCCGGCTGGTGCGCCTTGCCGATGCGGCGAGCCCTGACCTGGACCCGCTGCTGCGGCTGCCCGATGCAACTGTCACCGAAGCGGCTGCGCCGATCATTGTCGGCGATGTCTTGACGACCGAGACGGTCCGAAGCGCAGCCAGCACCACCGCACTACTGCTGCGCTGCGACCCTGCGCAGACCGAAGCGCTCGGGCTTGGGCTCGGCGACCGTGTGGCTATCGCGATCGGCGACGGCGAGATCGAGGCGGCCTTCAGCGGGTTCTTGACCCCGACCGCATTGGAGCGTCTCCTCGGCCTTCCGCGACCGCTCGGCAGCGGCGGCATGCTACCCAATTGGCTTGCCCACTTCGCCTTTCTCGACGGCGCGGCGCCGATCGTCATCGAGCTGGAGCGCCGGGAGGCACCCCGACCTGCCGAGGAGGCACCGACCACGGGCAGCGAAGCGTCGTTGCGCAGGCTCGGCGGCGACGGCCTTCCCGCGTTTGCCGGCGACCTGGTGGACAAGGCGCGGATGCAGGGCGGACAACTCCATGCCCATGCCCTCTTCGCCGCCCCGGGGACGCTGCTGTTGAACGTGGCGTTCAAGCATCTACGCAAGCTGGGCATCACGGCGATGAGGCCCGACGAGGCCCCGCTCATGCTCAAGATCGGTGCTCAGGCACGGACCATCCGACTCGATCTGCGCAGGCGTCCCGACGCGCTTTCACAGGCCCAGGAGACCTATTTCGCGGAGCTTGCGCACGGAGAAGCACTGCATGCCAAGCTGACGCTCAGCGTGGCTTGGATTTCCTATCCGTATCCGTATCCGTATCCGTTATCCGTTCCGTTATCCGTATCCGTCGGGCAGGCTGCTGATCTGGGCCAGGGCGGCGGTGAGGTCCGCCTCGAGGCCGCTGATGCGGGCGGTGTCGTTGTAGACCGCGGAGGCCTGCCCCGTGTTCTGGTCGACGATGTCTTGCCACGCGTCCAGCGTGGAGTCGTTCGTGTACATCGTCCCGGCGAAGGGGACGCCGCCGGAGGTGCGCTCGTCGGCCTGAATGCCGTCGATCGCGATGTCGCCGACATAGCCCTTGGTGGCGCCTTGGAGATTGGCGTCGCCGCGACCGTCGGCGATGAAGATGTGGTAATCGGTGAGGCTGCCGAGATCGACGCCGCCGATCACCGCCGCCTGCGCCCCATGCAGCGGCAGCACGGCCGCGAGGATGCCGCCCAGCAGCAGTCGGCCGATGCCGCGGCCGCGTCGCGTCGGACGCTTGCCCGTCGTGCTCATGTGTGGTTCCTCACTGGGGCCTGTGCGCCCCGAGAAGATGCCTGTCAGCGTGCGCAGGACGCCGGGCTTGCGATCGATCATATTGGTCTTGTTCATGTCCAGCCCCGTCCCTAAGGCGCCGTCACGACGGTGGTGACGATGGTGATGGTGGCCGTGCCCAAGGCTGGGACGTTGCCCAGGCTGCAGGTCACCACGCCGCCGGTCTGGCCGCAGGAGCCTGGTGTCGCGTTCGCGGACACGAAGCTGACCTCCGCCGGCAGGGTGTCGGTGACGACCACGCCGGTGGCGTCGTCGGGGCCGTTGTTGACCACCGCCAGGGTGTAGGTGAGGGTCTCGCCGACGACCGGTGAGGCCGGGTCGGCCGTCTTGGTGACCTGGAGATCCGCATCGATGGCAGGCTCGGTCGCGGTACAGAGGTGGTCGAAGTTATTCGACGGGTCGTTATCGACCTCGTTCTGGGTCAAGATCACCACGTTATGGATGTTGTCGACCGGGCAGGAGATGGCACTCGCGGTGGCGCTATCGTTGCCCGAGTCCGGATCGTTCTGGTCGGCCGACACGCTCGCCGTGTTCTCGAGGAGCGCGCTGTCGCCCAGCTCCGCATCGACGGTGGCGGTGATGGTGACCGTGGCGTCGGCGTTGTCGGCGAGGGTACCGATGGCGCATGTGATGGTGCCGGAGCCCGAGCAGGTGCCCTGGGTGGACTCCGCATCCACCAGCGTCAGTCCGGCCGGCAACGTATCGACGACCGAGACATTGGTTGCGGCCGCGTCGCCATTGTTGGTGGCGACCACGGTGAAGACGACGGTGTCGCCTTCGTTGGGATAGGGGGTGTCCACCGTCTTGGTGACAGCGAGATCGGCGTCCTGGACGGTGACGTCGACCGTGTCGAGGACCTCGGAGGTCTCGTTGGAGACAGTTGCCGCCGAGTTGGCATAGACGCCGCCGACCGTGCCCGCCGCGACATCGGCGCTGTAGTCGATGGTGAGGGACGCGCCGGCATCGATGTTCCACAGGCCCCAGGCCGGGGTCGCGGTTCCAACCGTCGGGTCGACGGTGCTGGTGCGCGTCACGGTGCCGCTGCTGCTGATGCTGCTGCTGGCGTAGGTGAAGCCGGTGGGCAGCTGGTCGCTGACTTCGACGTCGGTGGCGGTGGCGCCGCCGACGTTAGTAACGGTCACGCTGTAGCTGGCCTGGTCGCCGGCATCGACGGTGGGCGTCGAGGTGGTCTTGTCGATCTCGAGTTCGACCTGCTGGGGCAGCAGGACGACGGTGACGGCGCGCCAATCCTTATCCGCGCCGGTAGAGAAGGCGCCGGTGCCGGTGCTGCCGCTGGCCGATTGGGTCGCATCGGACACACCGAGGATCACCGCGTTGTCGGCGCTGAGGGCGACCCGCCCGACCGTGCAGGGCACGACGGCGTAGGTGTCGAAGTCGCTATTCTCCTGGGCGAAGATGCGAACGACTCTGGTGTTGGTGTAAGTGGCGGCGTCTGCGGCTGGAGCGGTCGGGGTCTCGCTCTTGTTCCCCGCGCCAGCGCTGTCGGCGATTGGCGTGTTCTGATCGACCCCGGTGTAACGCTCGATGGAGCCGGCGATCTCGTCGCCTGCTAAACCCGTCGTGAAGACGTACGGTCCTTCCTCGTTGGCCCCGGCGAGCTTGTAGAAAACCGCTAGGGTCACGGCGCCATCGCGTTGGCCCTGATTGACTTCGGTCCAACCGCTCGGCGCAGAGATGTTCCTGGCGTCGTTGACGACAGCAATGCTGGCCAGCAGCAGATCGCCCTCGGCCGTGTCGATCGGCTTGCCCAGAGAGACACTATCGACGTCTTTATCCAGCTCGGTCGCTTCCTGCAGAGAGCCGAAGGATACGGTCGATTCGCCATTGTTGGCGATGCCGCCCTGAGGCACCAGGGCGATGGTGAGTCCGCGCCAGTCCTTGTCCTGCGAGACCGTGAACTCCTCGGCCCCTGTGGCCCCGAGAAGCGCTTGCGTACTGTCACCGACGAACAGGAGCACGTTGTCATCGGACGTAATATCGACCCGCCCGGTCACGCCACCGAGGCTCGAGGTGCTCAGCTCTCCATCGGCCTGGCCGAAGGTCCGAACGACGAGGGTGTCGTCGTAGCTCGTGGTGACGCACGGGGCGGTCGGCCCGTCGTCGCCGGCCGTCTTGCCCTTGCCGTTCTGGGCGCCCGAGGTATCGACGGGGTTGGTTGCGTCGACCCCCGTATAACGCGCGATGGACCCGGCCATCTCCTCGCCATCCGCATTTTGCGTGAAGGTGTAGCCAGCGGGCTCCGAGCCGCCGGCGATCTTGTAATAGGCCGTGAGCGTGACATTGCCCGCCTGCTCGCCCTCGTCGATCAGGGTCCAGCCCGTCGGCGCCTGGATGCTGCGCGCGTCCGTCTTGGACGCGATGGTCGCGAGGAGGAAATCGCCGGAGGCTGTACTGCTCGGCCGACTGATGGTGAGGCTGTCGACATCCTTATCGGTCTCGACGGCGGTCGCCACCGAGCCGAAGGCCGGCGGGGCGGCAGACGCCTGGACCTGGAACAGTGCGAGGCAGAAGAACACGAAGAGCCCCGCGAGCAGGGTCCCGGTGCTGCGGCCGGCGTCCGTCATGGCAGTGCCGGCGACTTGGTGCGTTCGATTCATGATCTTGCTCTCGGGCGGGAGCCAATGCGTGTTCTTCATGTCGCTCCGCTCCTCAGTTGACCGTCACGACGACGGTGACGGTGGCGCTACCCGGGAAACCGAGGGTCCCGAGCTCGCAGACGACGCCATCGGGGTCGGAGCAGCTGCCCTGGCTCGGTGTCGTCGAGACATGGGTGACGCCGGCCGGCAGACTGTCATTGATGGTGACACCGGTCGCCGCGCCCGGGCCGTTGTTGGTGACCGTTATGGTATAGGTCAGGTTCTCGCCGATCCTGACCGGATCGGGACTCCCGGACTTGGTCACCTGTAGGTCGCTGCCAGCGTTGAGCACGACGCGATAGTCTTCGACCTCGCCGTCGCCGGCCTCGGCCCCGGTCAGGAAATCGTCTTCCGACGGCAGGTTCTGCTCGGTACTGTAGCGGAAACGCGCATAGGTCGGACCCGCGGCGGTCGTCGGCGGGATGGTCACCGGGACGTTGATGGTTCCCCCCGAGGTACCGGCCAGGTTGGCCGCGATCTGCTCCCCGGCGTCGTCGAAATCGCCGTCGGCGTTGAGGTCGAACCAGGCGTTCAGGTAACCGCTGTCGGTGCCGTTGGTCGCGACCACCAGAGTGTAGCTGCTACCGAGGTTGAGGTTTTGGTCCTGCAAACTGGTGCCTGTCAGAGTGACGCCGTCCTCGTCGTTGCCGGAGCCGTTCGGCTCGGTGGCGGTATTGTCATCGCCATCGGCACCGGCGCCCGATTGGCTGACGGGATCGGCGTCGTTATCCGGGCGCAGGGGGCCGAGGTGGACCGGGCTGGGGGTCGCATCGAACACCGGGATCGAATGCACCGCGACGCCGTAGCTCGTCGGGGCGTCGCCGAAGTCGCTGCGCTCCGGGTCGTTACAGGCGATGGACTCGTAGTCCCGCGCGGTGACATTGTAGTCGGTGATGATCGCAGACGGAGTGGTGCCGAAGGGCGGCGAAACCTGATCGATCTCGTGGATGTAGGGAATGCCAAAGTCAGAGAAGTCGGCCTCGTCCTCCATGTACTGCTTACCGTCGGCGCCGAACGCGTAGCCCTCGCCGTCGATCTCGTCCTCGACACTCCCGAGCAGGACAGTCGCTCCGGTGGTCAGGTTGATGCTGTAGATGCGCGGATTAATGCCACCGGTCAGGTTGATCGCGCCGTAGAAGCTGTCGCTGGCAGACTCGTAGGCGAGGCCGGTGAGGAAGGATGCGGCACCGGTGATATTGATCGGATAGCCCGTCTCCACAGCCCAGCTGTTGTTCGGATCCCACTTGTAGATCTGTCCCTGGATGCTACCGCCATCGGACTCGCCGACCGCGGCATAGAGAAATTCGGTGCCGTCGGCCTGGGTCTCGAAGATAGCGCCCTCGACCGCACCAACAGCGCCCGACGGCACGATATCGGCCTGGACCAGAACCGTAGTGGCGGTCGGGTTCGGGCTGGTGCTGAAATCGACCGTCGCCTCGTAGAGATCACAGGGTGCGGCGTTGTCTGCGGCGCACTGGAACAGATACATCTTCTGATTGGACGGACGATAGGCCGAGCCCTCGCCGTTGAAGCTCGTGCGGGCGCCTGTCAAGGTCACATCCAAGTAGCTTGGCAACGGCGAGATACCGGAGTTCGGGACCACATAGATCAGGCGGCCGGGGCTGGTATCCGTCATCGCAAAGCATTTGGCGACACCGGCCGCGGCCTGTCTCGGCGCCAAGGGTGCGGCCACGGCCAAGATCACTGCCAACGCAAACATCGCGCGAGACATGGAGACGGCGATGCCTCGGCGACCGGCATGCGCTTTCGCGTTCGGGGCTGCGTCTTGTGGCCGGAGAGAGTCCATAGCGTGCCTCATGGGAACGTCTGCCGCAGCCCGCGGCGCGTGGGTTGAGCCTGTCTGATATCGACCTCTAGGAGGCTGTCCGAAAACGGAGCGAACGGGTACAATCGCCATCCCTCCCGGACAGGTGGGCGTTTAGCGCTCTGCCAAGATCGCAGAGTGGAGCGGCGCACAACGATTATTGCCCTGTGCCAAGGCAAACGGGGCGCTCGGATACTCCGTTTCCCATTCCGTGCACGGCTGATATGAATTGATAACTAGGGTGATCATGAGCAAGCAGACCATCCCATTCAAAAAAAGCCCGATCGAACATGATCCGGACATCTTGTCCCCGAGCAATCTATTCGATCTGCTCCCGAAGGATCATGACTGCTCTATCTCTAAAGAGATCTTACGGCAACTCGACATGACCGAGGTCGAACGCAAGTACAGTCCTGAAGGACAGCATGCTTAGCATCCGAAACTGCTTGTCTCCATCCTGATCTATGCGTACAGCCACGGAGTATTCAGCGCTCGGGAGATTGAAAGACGCTGCGGCCAAGACCTCGCCTTCATGTCTATCTGCGAGATGCATTGCCCGAATTTTCGCGTATTAAGCGATTTCAGGAAAGACAATTCGGAGTTTTTTCATGATTGTTTCAAACAAACGGTGCGATTGGCGATCGAGCTGAAGCTCGCCTCGTTGGGGCATATCAGTCTCGACGGTTCGAAATTCAAAGCGAACAGCTCCAAACACAAGGCGATGAGCTACAAACGTTTGAAAGAGAAAGAAGCGGAGTTGACGGCGGAGATCGAGGAGCTGGTCGAGCAGGCGGCACGGTGCGATCGAGAAGAAGACGCAGCTTACCAGGAGCGAACCGGCTACGAGATACCTGAGGACTTAAAACATAAGGAAAAAAGACTGGAGACTGTCCAAGCGGCCAAGCAAGCGCTGGAGGAACGCGAGGAAGCGCTGAATCCCGGCAAGACGATCGAAGAGAAAAAACAAATCAGCTTTGCCGACAAAGACGCCAGGATCATGGGCAAGCAAGGCAACTTCGACTACCGTTACAACGCTCAGATCAGTGTGGACAGCGACCATCAAATCAGCGTCGGGCAACACCTGAGCCAACATGCCAACGATAAACAGGAAGTTGCGCCGGCATTGGAAAACGTCCGAGCTGCCACGGACGGACGGTTGCCGGAGAAAATGAGCGCCGATAACGGCTATCTATCGGGAGACAACCTCGAGGCATTGGAAGACAGTGGAGTGGATTGTTACATCGCGACGAGTAAAGGTGAAAAAAAGGACGAAACGCCACTGGACGAATCAGCGCGAAAGCTGGTGAAAGCCGATTTCGAATACGATCCGAAGGAAGACTGTTTCACTTGCCCGGGCGGACAAATCTTGGTTGTGGTAGGAGAAACGAAAAACGGAGAAAAAACCGACCAAGGTCGCGCTGAAACCTGTGCCGCCTGCCCATACCGATCGCGTTGCTGTCAATCGAAAAAGGGAGAAGCCCGTACGATCAATACGGACGACAAAGAACCTCTACGCCAACGAATGCATGTCAAAATGGAACAACAGGAAGCCAAGGACGTTGATAAAAAACGCAAGAGCATCGTCGAATCGGTTTTCGGTCAGATAAAGAATACGGGTTTTCGCGGTTTCGGTGTGCGCGGGAAAGAAAAAGCGGCCGGGGAATTCTCGCTGGTTTGCGCGGCGCATAACATCAAGAAAATCAGCAAGGCGATCATCAAGGGGTTTGTGCGCCCGGAATCAGGGAAACTGGTTGCGAATCCGATCTGATGGACGATCATTTTGCTTGAAGAGACGAAAAACGAGGAATATCGACCATGATATTACTCAAATACCAACCGCCAACGGATGACTGACAAGATATCGATTCTTTTACCCTGAATTGGGTAGGTGTTTAAGTCGGCTGTAGAACCTATTCTCGGACAGCCTCCTAGGCAAACCATCGACGAATTGCACGCAATGGCCGTGGACGACGGCGCCGGTTTCGCTAGGGTATGTCATATTTGCCCGTCCCGGTCGCTGGTCGCGATCACAGTGTCGATTCGGCTGGCACCGGTAGCGATGGCGCCGAGCTCGCAAGTCGCGCCATGGGGCATGGAGCAGGCAGAGCCGACCAAATTACCCATCTTGAAGCCCCAGCCGGACGTCCCGGTCAGGCTGAAGTTCTCGTCGCAGGGCTGCACCGTGCGGCTGTCGCCGTCGATGATCGCGTCGAAGCAGCTCGATGAAAGATGGGTAAAACCGGAGAGGCCGCAGCCGCCGCCACTTACCGGACCTGGCACCTGCGATGGCGGGTCCAAATCACAGAAACTATCGACCGTACAGCCAGCGCCGGGCATGCCGTTGTCGACGCCGCACATGTCCGCCTTCGCGTGCACGTCCGAGGCAAACAGCCCTGAGACGATCAGCGCCGTGAGGCTGACCGCCGAGAGGCTGATCAGGTGCCCTCGGGAGCTAAGACCTTGCTTGTCGCGGATTTTCTTTATCTCTGGGTTCCGGCGGTGGCGGGCGGTGTCGAGCGCCCGTGTGTCTAGCTTGCTGTGTCGTCGATCGTAGGCGCTGTGCGAAAGCATGGCCCACGGCCCAAGTCGGTTCGGGCGCCGAGGCGTCCGATGAACGAGTTCTTCTCCGGGGGCGCTTCAGGTGCGCGACGCCGGTCACTGGTCGGGATGTGCCAGCAATGACGCCGCGGCGACAGCGTGGCCGCGACCGTTATCAGGTCCGGAACGTCCCGATGCCTTTGGGTCCTTCTACTTTGTCTGAGTCGGCAGCCGTCGGACACGGCGCCGTGGGGGTGGGTGAGTAAGTCTCTGATCGACCGAGTTTTTTTGGCCGATCACGGCTGCGCGCCCACACCCTTCTTCGCATTGTTTATGGTCGCTCGTGTGCGGTCTGTTGAAGTCTGCGCACGCCGACGAGGGGAGCCCTGCGGCTCACCTTTCGATAGTTTAGACCCTTGCCTGATTTCTGACAAGTATAACCTCAACCGGCGCGGATGGCAGCATGAAATCTGACCATGCCGCTCGGTTTGTGTCGCGCTTTCCGTTACAAAGAGGCCATCGTCTTACGAGATCCCGTTCTCGGGAGGGGTCGCGGCGAGCCATGGCTTGCTTCGGGTCGGCTGCAGGGCTTGCGCGGCGCGCGCGCCCGCGCGCATGCTTTGGTGCATTTTGGGATAGGAGAAACCGCCCTGCCGCCCGGTGCTTACGATGGGGGTTGTCCGATGCAGCCAGGACAGCACCTGCTCCAGATGCGCCTCGAAGCCGAGGGAGAACATCGGGTAGGCGTGGCGATCGGTCTGGATGTAGGTCGATACCACCTCGCTCGGCGTACACAAGCCCTCGGCGGCCACCGCTCGGAGCGTCTCCGCGATGGCCTCGGGACTGCCCTGCCAGACGGCGTCGCCGAACGCACACATGCGTTCCACGAGCAGCAATGTATGACCTTCGGGCTCGATGATCACACCGGCGTTCTTCGGCTCCGAGATGCGATGGAAACAGCGCTCGCGGTAGTAGGTGTAGAGCGGTTGCATGCAGCGCTCGCGTTTCACCAGCAGGCCGTACACGGCCATGGGCCGATACTCTAGGCAGGCGGCAGCGGCCTGGACCGCCGCCGGCGCCTGATCGCCCAAGAGCTCGACCAGGCTCGTCAGCGGGATGGTGGATACCGCGACCGCGAAGGGCCGTTGCCGCCGCTCGCCGCCGGCTAGATTGTAGGTGACCCGGGGCTGGCCCTGCGCGGCGAGGTCGATGGCCTCGACCTCCACAGCGGTCAGCACCTTTGCGCCCAGGCGGATGAGCTCTCCGGCCAATGCCCGCGCCAGGGTGCCGGCGCCGCGGCGGGAGTAGTAGAGGGTCTCCTCCGCCAGGGCGCTCTCGACGCGCGGCGCCGGCAGCTTGATGCCGAGGTTGCCGAGCAACTGCCGCACGGCGTCCAGCGCCGTGAGCCGCGGCATCTTGCGGGCGACGAAATCCGCCGACAGGAGCCGGGGAGGCTTGCCCCAGTAGCGCCCGGTGAAGTCTTCGAAAAAGGAGCGATAGAGCGGCGCCCCGTAGAGCGCGATCAACGCCTCCTCGGCGTTCGCCGGGTTGCGGGGACCGCCGAAGGCGTTGCGCATGCCGACCCACAGCAGCCCCAGCATGCCCGAGGCCAGCTCCGCCGGCGGCATGGCGCGGAGCAGGTCCGCGAAGCGCAGGGGGTAGCGGAAGTCGTGCCCGCGCCAGCGGATGCGCGCATCCAGGGCCACCTCGATGGCTTCCCCCCCCATCAGGGTCAGCAGGTCATCGCGCAGCGCGGTATCGAAGCCGTGCAGCATGTGCACGCCGAAGTCGTGGGGGTTGCCGTTGTGCTCGACGCTGGCGGCCAAACCCCCGACCCGGGGTCTGCGCTCCAGCAGCAGCACGGGCCGGCCCTCGCGCGCCAGGGTCAGCGCGGCATAGAGCCCGCAGACGCCGGCGCCGAGAACCAGATGCGTCGGCGCCTCGCTCATGCGCCGGCCTGGCGCGCGAGCAGCGCCAGCAGACCCTCACTCAACAGGGTTGGATTGTCGCGCCTGATGACCTCGCCACGGCGCACGGGCCGGCGCAGCACGCCGCCCGGCTCGTCGTGGATGCAGCCGATGGGCAGGGCATCGACCGCGTCCTCCGCACACAGCAACTCCCCACGCACGTCGGCACTGCCGATGGCGTGGACGAGGCGGTGCCCGGCGGGGAGGTCGCGCTTCGCCACCGCGACCACCTGGTTGAGGGGCGCTCCCCGGCGCAGCACGGCGCGCCCGTTCAACGCCGCGGAGGCGATGGCCAGCGGCGTTTCGACGTGACAAAGGTGGCAGGGGCGGTAGTGGAGGTAGTAGGGTCCGGGGCCGAGCTTGTAGTAGTCGAGCAGGAAGCGCTCGTCCGGATCATCCATATGGCCAATGGCATACACCCCGCCGCCGGGCTCGGCGCCGAGCAGATAGTCTACCTGCGGGCGCGCCAGGGCGGCATCCAGATCGAACAGGCGCAGGGCGTCCTTCACATTGCCGGCCGCGGGCCCGCGCATGCCGCCGGGCGGCGCCCGCAGGCCCCTGGCATCGCCGATGAGCGCCATCTCGATGGCGAGCTTGGTGCCGTCGGTGTAGGCGCAGCAGGACCCTGGGTCCAACCGGCGCTTGGCGGCCTCCTGCGCCAAGCCGGACGGCGTCGCATGCCGATCCAGAAAGCCCTTGATGTTGCCGGCCTGCACGATGCGCCAGCCCCAAAGCTCGATCTCGTCCAGCAGGCGCGCGAGGACGCCGTGCTGGTCGCCGGCGTCGCTGGTCGCGATCAGACCGGCGGATTGCGCCGCGGCGTCTACCAGGCGACCGAACAGCAGATCGGCCTCGGCATTCATCCAGACGACGTGCGCCCCGCACTCGACAGCCCCGAGGGCGACCTCTGTGGCGGCGACAATGGCCGTGCTCGCCTCGACGAGCACATCCACCGGGTGCGAGTCGAGCAACGCCAGCGCGTCCGCGCCCCAATGCCCGGCGGCGCCAACGCCGGCCGCCCGCTCTGCCCGCTCGGGCAATAGGTCGGCCGCCCAGCACAGGGCCATGCCCGGCGTTCGGCGCACCGCGGCGGCGATGCCGAGGCCCATGGCCCCAGCACCATTGATGCCGACCCGGATGCGGCTCCCCTCCCCCTCGCGTCGGCGCAGCCGCTCGATCATTGCGGCGCATCCATATAGTGGCGCGCCCAGATCTCCAGGATCAGCAGCGCCGCCCATTGCTTGGCAGCGATCAGCGAGCCGGCGCGGGCGCGACGGCGCAGGGACGCAATCCCCGCCGGTAGGAACCAGCCTCGACGGCGCAGGCTGTCGGGGCTCAAATAACCGGCATCCAGCGCGCCGAAGGTGGGGTCGCGGACGGTCGCGACGGCCGGGGGCGAGAACGCCTGTTTCGGCCGTGCCGAGGCGCGCAGGCCCTGTTTGCGCGCCATCTCGCGCCAGGCGATCTTGTCGCGCCAGCCGTTGCAGCGCCGGGTCATGGGCAGGCCCCCTGCGTAGTCTCTGAGCGATCTGTCCAACAGCGGCATGCGTACCTCGACAGCTCGGGCCATGGCGATCTTTTCGTGGCGTCCGATGACCCATCCCGGCAGCCAGCCCTGGCATTGGGCATTGAGGATTTCAGGGAGTCGGTCTGATGTCAATGGCTCCAGATCGGCCAGATCCCGATGCCACTCGGCGCGGAGATCGGGATGCACCAGACCGGTCATCTCAGCAGGCGTGAACAGCCGGCGCAGTCCATCGGCGCGCTCTCGCGGGCTGGACGCCTGCCAACCGCGCAGCCAAGCGGCGATGCGCCGCAGCTCTTCCCGGCCGAGGGCCTGCCCGAGCCCGGCGCAGCGCGAGGCCAAGGGCCCGGCGCGTCCCATAGCGGCCGCCAACAGGGGCAAGCCCCAAGGCACGGCGCTGAGGCGTCCGGCCCACAGGTGGGCGCGGTGAAAGCTGTAACCGCAGAACCATTCGTCCGGGCCTTCGCCGGACAGGACGGCGCGCAGGCCGAGGCCGGCGGCGCACTCGGCCAGCAGGTCGAATGCGACGATGATGATATCGCCCACGGGGTTCTCCGCACCTGGTGCTGATGGCCTTTTTGCAGCGGGTTGTCAATGCCGAGGGGACCATCGAGTGCGAATATGCCATCGGCCGCGGCCGCATGGATCTGTGCCTGCGTTACCGCGACCTGACTTTGGGATTGGAACTGAAGGTCTGGCGTAACGGCATGTCCGATCCGCTGGCCCAGGGCCTGACACAACTCGACAACTATCTGGCAGGCCTCGGTGTCGACAGCGGTTGGCTGGTGATTTTCGACCGCCGCGATGCACAGCCGCCGCTGGCCGAGCGGCTTGCAACCGAACATTGCCGCAGCCCGCAAGGCCGCTCTGTGCAGCTCATACGGGCCTGACCATCGCTATCCAGTGCTCCGCTGCGAAAATGCCGAGACCCATTCCAGGATGGTTTGCCTTGCCGATTCCGTGTCGGCCTGGAGGCCGACACTCCCGGGCGCGGGCCGCTCCAGCCGGGAGTGTCGGCCTCCAGGCCGACAGGTCTTAACGTTAAGGTGATGAACGGTATCGGAGTTCCTGCACCGCGGCACTAGTGCAGTGCCGGGGCCGGCCACTTGGCGATCTGGCGGCGCAATACCTCGGTCACGGCCTCGGGCACGCTCGATACCGCGGCCTGGCGCATGCCATCGGCAAGAAAACCGGGCATGTCGTAGGGCAGTCGACGGCCCATCAATTCGAAGGTATGTTCCATCAGCTCAGCATCCAGCGAACGGGTGGCCGCGATGCCGGCATTCAGATTGATGACACGCCAGGGACGCTAGGCGTTGCCCCGGTCCTCATCCAGCCGCAGGCGCTGCGATGCAGCTTCAATGACCTCCTCCATCAGCCCGCCAATGCCCGGTCGCATAAGAGATCGTCTTGGCCAGAAAAACACTGCCGCTGCTCTCGGGACCACAGATAACCCAGCTATTCTTCATCACGGTAAGGACCTCATGATTTGGACAAACAAGCTTCGCAGCACGTGCTCACCGGCGACTCGGAGAGCTTGCGGGCCATACCCGACGATCGGTTCGGGGACACGCCAAGGGAACGTGCCAACGGCAGCAGCATCAGCCCGCCGTCCGACGCAGGTCCGCGGGCGGGTGCCCGCGCCCTGCGCGCGGCGCGGTCCGGCCCGGCGGCAGCCTCGGCACCCGGCCTGATAACGCACCCTCGACCACGTCCCGCGTCGACATGATATCCGGGACTTGGGCAGTCTGCGTATACTGGCTGATAATGCCCGCCCCCCCTTCAGGCAAGCCCGACCGATGACCGACACCCCCAAACGCGACATCCTGATCACCAGCGCCCTGCCCTACGCGAACGGGCCCATCCACATCGGCCATCTGGTGGAGTATATCCAGACCGACATCTGGTCGCGCTTCCAGAAGATGCGCGGCCACAACTGTTGGTATGTCTGTGCCGACGACGCCCACGGCACGCCGATCATGCTCAAGGCCCGCGCCGAGGGGATCACCCCGGAGCAGCTGATCGCGCGGGTCGCCGAGGAGCACAAGGCCGACTTCGCCGCGTTCCGGGTCGGCTTCGACAACTACCACTCGACCCATTCGCCGGAGAACGAGCAGTGCGCGACGCTGATCTATGAGCGCAACCGCGATGCCGGCCACATCGCGCGGCGCACCATCGATCAGGCCTATGACCCGGTCGAGCAGATGTTCCTGCCCGACCGCTTCATCAAGGGCGAGTGCCCGAAGTGCGGCGCGCCGGATCAGTACGGCGACAACTGCGAGGCCTGCGGTGCCAGCTACTCGCCGGCGGAGCTGAAGAACCCGCGCTCGGCGGTCTCCGGCGCGGTGCCGGAGAACCGCGAGTCCGATCACTACTTCTTCAAGCTCGGCGATTTCGAGGCGATGCTGAAGGCCTGGACCCGCGGCGGCAGCCTCCAAGATCAGGTGGCGAACAAGCTCGACGAGTGGTTCGAGGCTCGCCCCGCCGCCGAGCTGACACCGCAGGCCCTCGCCGCCATCGCCGAGCAGGTGCGCGTGCGGGTGCTGCGGTGGTTTGCCCGCAGCGGCCTGATCGAGCCCGCCGATCGCGCCGGTTGCAGCCCTGGCGGATGAGAGCCTGCATCGAGAGGCAGACGACGGAATCCTGACTATACTGTATATAAAAATAGCCCATGATTTCGCCGCCAAACGGATGCCGACATGGCCGCCGCGTCACCGGGATGCGGACCTGCCCCGTACTGCCGCCGCCATCCCGAGCAAACCGTCCTCTACCAAGTCGTCCAGCAGCACCTGGAAACCTATCTGGCGCTCGCGGGGGAAGACGACTGGGACGGGCAGCGCGTGCCGGCCTACGTGGAGCGCGAGTTCCGCCACTACCTCGAATGCGGCATCCTCGCCTACGGTTTCGCCCGCGCCCGCTGCCCGGACTGCGGGCATGACTTCCTGGTCGCCTTCTCTTGCAAGGGGCGCGGACTGTGTCCGTCGTGCAACGCCCGGCGGATGGCGGAGACCGCGGCGCACCTGGTCGACCACGTCATCCCGCCGCTGCCGGTGCGTCAGTGGGTCCTCTCCGTGCCCAAACGGCTGCGCTGGCCTAGTTGAGATCAGGTGGAGCGCGAGCCGCGGGCGATCAGCGCCGTACTGCATATCCTGCTGCGCGTCATCGAGGCCCATCTGCGCCAGGGCAGCGGCGCCGGCGCGCAGGCCCGCTTCGGGGCGGTGAGCTTCATCCACCGCTTCGGTGCCTCCCTCAACCGGCACGTCCATTACCACTGCTGCGTTATCGACGGGGTCTTCGAACCGGTCGAGGAGGCCGATGATGTCCCGCAATCCGTGCGCTTTCGCCCCGCCGCCGAGCTGACACCGGAGGCCCTCGCCGCCATCGCCGAGCAGGTACGCGTCCGGGTGCTGCGGTGGTTTGCCCGCAGCGGGCTGATCGAGGCGGACGACGTGCACGAGATGCTCGCGTGGGAGAACAGCGGGTTCTCGCTGGATGCCGCGGTGCGCGTGGGCGCGCATGATCGCGCCGGTCTGGAGCGGCTGCTGCGCTATTGTGCCCGCCCGCCGTTCGCGCTGGAGCGTCTGGAACTGCTCGACGCCGAACGGGTCGTCTACCGGTTGCCCAAACCACAGCGTGACGGCACCACGGCGCTGACGCTCACCCCGCTGGAGTTGATCGACCATCTCGCGGCACTGATCCCGCCGCCCAGGCGCCACCGCCATCGCTACCACGGCGTGCTCGCGCCAAACGCGCCGCTGCGGGCGGCTGCCATCGCCTTCGGGCGCGAGGTGGCGGACGCGACCGGCGCACCGACCGAGGTCGGTTCACCGCCTGCAACGCCGGTCTCCAGGACGCGTTCGCCGGCGCGCTACCTCTGGGCCATGTTGCTGGCCCGGCTGTTCGAGTCGCTGCCGCTGGTCTGCCCCAACTGCGGCGCGGACATGCGCATCATTGCCTTCATCACCGAGGCCGTGCCCGTCGAGCAGATCCTCACCCACATCGGTGAGCCACCGCGTCCACCCCCGATCTCGCCCGCCCGCGGACCGCCCGCCTGGGACGAGGCACCCGAGCCGATGCCGGACTGGGACCTCCTCCAGCAGCCCGAGCCCGACTTCGAGTTCGATCAGCGCGTCTCCTGGTAGCCGCCGTCTCTCTCGCAGGGAACGGTGCAGCCCCGCTCGTCTGCCGGAGGCACGCTGCCCCGCAGATGCGCGCGCCAGCACCCCAGAACGCGCGCGCCTGCAACGCCCCGACGCCCGTCAGCCCCGCAGTTGGGCATTGACCCCGCACCCCACCCCTGCTAACCTCCTTACCTTGGGCCAACCTGGACGCTCAGGGTGGCTTGGATTTCCTATCCGTAACCTTGGGCCAACCTGGACGCTCAGGGTGGCTTGGATTTCCTATCCGTAGGCGCTGAGCCCGGAGCGGGTGGAGATCATTCAGCGGTTTGATCCGACCATGGGGAGGTTTGCTGGGTGTGGATTGAGCCCAGGCGGCAATATCGTCAAAAGCGGTCCCGATCAGATCGGCGTAAGTTCTAGGGATGGCTTCCTTCTTCACGCATTATCTCCGTCGCTTCTGGAGGCGAGGTGTCCATGACGGTCGACGCACATGGTTTTCGAGCCAGTAATTCTATTTTCGATGGGGAACGCCTGGGCCATCAGCGCACCGCTCCGTTCAACTTTGCTGAGACGTTCACAAGGCGAAGAGGCACGTTTTTGGCATTCGGCATCGCCTTGAGCATCGCTTGGGCGGCAGAATGCATCGCTATCGAAGACAGCCCTACGGTGGAATCGCAAGTGTTGAAAGGAATTGCTTCCAGCGGAAAGAGCGTTCTGGAGATAGAGGTGAGCGAACCCTTCAATGATTTCGGGATTCCCGCCAGCGCTGATGATTGTGATCACGGATGCCCGACGAGCGATTTTTGCGCCTTCCCGGACTCGAGTCAAGACCATATGCCCCTTACAACAATATCATCGCGCGGGGCAGGATTCATCGCTGACTACGAAAGTCTGTGCTTGACCGCGTATTACGCAACGTGTGAGGAAAAGGAAGATGGCAAAACGACAATTGGATGGGGGCACCTAGAGGACCCGAAGGATCTTGATGGAGAGAGACGATTCCCTATCGGTACCCGCATCAATTGTGAGCAAGCGCGAGAACTCTGGCTAGGTGATATACAATACTTTGTGGACCATGTGCATTCGAAATGGGATGAGAAAGCGATCACGATTACGCAACATCAATTCGATGCGCTTGTCTCCTGGTCATTTCAAACGGGCGGAGGGGATTCCTTGGTTTGGGATGCACTCAATGATGGTGACGTTTGGCTTGCTATATATGAAATATCACAGTGGAGAGATTACGGAAAGCAATCCTATCCTGGCGTTCTTTCTCGGCGCAGTGATGAGTATGAGCTATTTATGGGTGGGGATGCCACCAGGGATTTTCCTCCAGAGGGAGGGAGTCCCATTGACTACTATGCAAAGGTCGAAAACGGTGAAGGGTATCTGCTCGTAGAGCATATCAGTAACGCGATAGCTAACGGCCTAACAGCGGGGACACTTTCTGATGCCGACCTGATGCTGATGAAGAATCAGGCGCTTGCAGGTGGTCGCAGCAGAACGGACAACGAGTACTACGAGGCGATCGCAAGAGGAGAGCTGGTTGCTCGCCCCAATGAGGACAACACGGTAATCGGAACTGACGGCGACGATTCGGTTGACGCTCGGGACGGCGATGATACGGTTTTGTACAAGTTCCCTTTTCTGGAGTATCAACGCATTTGGAAGCTAGGCTCAGTAATTCTGGTTGAAGGGCCGGAGGGAGTCGATTTCTGGGGAAGAATAGAGTGGCTCCTGTTCCATCGACCGTCAGGTGTATTCGATCTACTATTCAGTACCACGGTCCTCGATCCGTACGACGATGTAGTGTTGCAGGATCTTTCTGCGACGAACAACACCTATCACGACGGATTAGGAAATGTTTGGTACACGAATGCTAACTCCACACCTGCGATGATAACTACACCCGCAGATTTGGATATCCAAACCTTAGAACTCAGCATTACGCCGAGCTACTCGGGGTCATGGATGGCGGAAAACGTCGGCGCGGCAATCCCTATCCAAACGCTCGGCGCGCACAGTGCCGCTAGGTCGTTGTGGGACGCATTCACGGCGTTGTGGAGTGTGGATGTAGTTCACGCGGCGGAAGGGTTGGACTTCGCCGTGTTCATGCTCCGCGACGGCGGCACTCGCTCCATCGGCATCCAAACGAATACAGAAAGCATCGACTTCGGAGACGCCGGGAGTCTTTCGCTGCAAAACTTGATCGACGGCATACCGCCGGAGGACGGCGGCGGCACATCCGGTGCCAGTAACCCAAGACTCTCCGTGACGCCGAGAAACAAGACGGTGCAGCCCGGCGAGTCGGTCGCGGTGCCTTCGCTGTTCCCGATCTATCTATGGACGGACTCGGACGGGGCGTTCGATCTTACGTCCTTCGCGATTCAGGATCGCAGTGTTGGCGGCGGCTACCTTGAATACGCGGGCGCTCGGGCACTGGAGCAGACCATCTATGAGCAGCCGCTCTCGGAGCTGACGAGCTGGCGATTTGTCGCCGCCGACGGGTCGGCGGTGGACGAGATCGGCTTCAACATCATCCAGGCCGACGGCGACTTCAGCCCGGCGCTTTCACCGGGTGCTAGGGTGACCACAGTCTCCGCGAACGACCCCGATCCGCCGACGGAGCCGCCGGTCTACGCCGACACCATCGATATCGACAACGGCGACGACGGCGATGAGCCTTTGGAGAGTGATTTTGCCGAGTTCTACATCGAGCGCAGGGGCGACCTCATCGGCGACGTGGTGCTCTCCTGGCGGGTGTTCGGTATCGGCAACGATCCGGCCTCGTCGCTCGACTTTGAGAGAGACAGTGGGCGCGTAACCATCCGCGACGGCGATGACCATGAGCGGATCACCATCATCTTCAACGACGACTCCCTATACGAGCCCGACGAGGAGTTCAAGATCGACTTCGACATCGTCAGCGGCAACGCCGTCTTCTCGGACGACGACGAGACCGCGACCATCGTGAACGACGACGAGGTCTTACCCTGGGATACGAACAGCGACGACCACGCGGACAACCGCAGCGACGCCACCTTCGTCGAGGGAGAATCCTGGGCGCAAGGCTTCATCGAGCGCCTCGGCGACATTGACTGGTTCGAATTCGACCTGCGCGGTGGCGGGCGCTACCTGATCAAAGTCTACGGTGATAACGATACCTCCTTCTTAGATGGCAACAGGGACTACAATGCACCCGCGCTGGGAGAGGCGAAGGCTTATCTCTATCGCGCGAATGGGAGTTTGATTGCCCAACTGGACAACGATACCGGCTCGGTGATTACTAGCTCGGCCAGAAGCAAGTTTGAACTAGAACTTGAAGGGCAACCCGATCAGACCGTTTATCTGTCTGTTCGAAAGATGGGCGATAACGACGTTGGTCAGTATTTCGTACAAGCCCAGGTCCGCACAGAGCCGGACGATCTGCCGGGCGATACCGCGACACACGCGCGGCTTTCTCTGGACGAGCCATTTCTCGCGTTTCACGAGCGTGAGCTTGATGACGACTGGTTTGCGGTCGAGTTGGAGCAAGGCCGGACCTACCGTTTCATGGCATTTTACAAGGACCGGCTGGAGTTGCGTGGGTCCGATCTCTACGATTCCGGTCGATACTTCTTCGGTTGGGATAACCCTATCCTGAGTATCCATGACGCGGAAGGGCAAGAACTCGTATCCACCGATCCGGACGTTCAAGCACCCAGCTCGAACCTACTCACCTTCACAGCAACTGCGGACGGTACACACTACTTTTCGGTCGATGCGGGCGAACGGGGCCAAATGTACCGGTACTACGCCCTGTTCCAAGAGATCACCGACGCGCCGGACGGCGTCCCGGTGATACTCCAGCCAGGCCCGGCAGACGGTGTTGACATCAGTTTCACCAATGGACGCGTGCCAGATCAAACAGGCGTTGATGACGATTTTTTGCGCGCCAACGGCGGTGCGGAATTTGCGTTGCGCTTTGACCTGAGCGGTCTCCCCGCAACCGCGACCCACGCGGACATCGAGGTATTTCTCTCGGCAACGGCCAGCAGCAACGGCACGACGGCGGATCTGGTTATCGATGTCCCAGCGTCCGCCTGGAACGAGAGCTCGACGTTCGCAGACTTGGGAGATCTCCGATTCCATACGGCGATTTCTTCGCCAGTCGTCGGCGAATGGATCAGTATCGACGTGACCACTCTGTACAACCAGTGGCAGTCCGGTGAGCTTGAGAATAACGGCATCGTCATCGGCGACGTCGAGTTCGGCTCGCGTCGTTTGACCTTCTACTCATCAGACTACAGCGACAATCCTTCGTTGCGGCCCCGCTTGGCTGTCTACGGCAGGGAGGCCGAGGCGACCGTCACCGGAACCTTCTTGGCAACCCTGTCGGAGGATGATGCTGCCGTGTATGGAGACCTCGCGATCGCAGGCGCCGGCGCGCCGCCACCCACCTTCGCCGGAGCCGAGGCGTCCGGCGCCCTCGGCGACATCGTGGTCGATGCCAGCGGCACCCAGTGGACCTATACCTTGAACGACACGGCCCAAGCCCTAGACTCCGGGGATATCGTGGTCGACAGCTTGTTCCTGGTCGCCAGCAACGGACTGGTCCAGGAGATCAACATTGAGGTGCAGGGAGTGGACGATTCGCCCAACGCCATCGGCACAACGGAGCGCACCCTGGCCCGCAAGATCGACCGTGTAAACGGCAGCCTCCGACTGGTGGACCCCGACGCCGACGACCCGAACCCCATCCTTCCCTCCGGAACCTCGGAGACGACGCTTGGAACCCTGGAGGTTTTCGGCGATGGCACCTGGACCTACCTTGCCGACCGCGACGAGCGGACATCGGATGTCGCCGCGGTAGACCGTCACGCCATTCAAGCATCGGACGGCTCGACGATCGACTTCAGCTTCACCCTCGACCCAGTGAACTTCTCGCCGCAGGCGTCAGTGGATAGTTACACCCTCGCGGAAGGCACGGAACTAACCGTTGATTCCGCATCCGGCGTGCTCGCGAACGACACGGACCCGGATGGAGACTTGCTTACAGCAGTTCTGGCTAGCGATGTCAGTCACGGTACGCTGACGCTGCGTACGGACGGAGCATTTCAGTACGCGCCTACCCCTCTTTGGGCTGGTAACGACAGCTTCTCCTACACGGTGTCTGATGGCATCCGTGCGCATACGGCGATGGTCTCGCTGACGGTCAACCCGGTGAGCGACGCAGCGCGTATCCTACTCGCACCCGGCCTCAATCTGTTCGGCTACATGATGGAAGTTCCGGAGGCCCATGCCAGTTGCTCAGGCCTGCTCGCTGCGTTGGGGGGTGCGGATGCTGTAGCGGAGCTGGCAAGGATCGATCCGGCGACTGCACAGCTGCAGTCCTGCACCGCCACCGGTGGTGACGATTTCCAGATTGTCGCCGCAGAAGCCTACGTCGTGCGTGCGCATAGGGACGTGTACCTAACGCTGACGACTGAACCGCCTTGCACCGATTTGACCCTGAGCGCCGGCATCAATCTTCGGGGCCACCAAGGTCCAACGGATGGGATGACCTGCTTTAGCTGGTTGCGGCAGCTCGGTCCGGAGCTGGTCGAATCGATCCGCCGGCTCGACCGACCTACCGCGCGCATGCAGAGTTGCGTATGGGGCTCGGACGGCCAGCCCGCAGGGATCGATTTCCCGATTCAACCGAGTGCGGGTTACTGGCTGAGTTCGCCTGCGGGCGGTATACAGGGCTCGCAGTGCCCATAGCTACCGGCCTGATGTTGGGCGCGTATGCGAAGCGCGAGGGCATGTTGCCGGTGATCCGTCGGCCCGACGCCGACATCCACCGCTAAGAGACCTGTGCGCTCCATCACTCGGTGCAGGCGCCCGCACCTGCCGGCGTGGACTTCCCGATCCAGGTGGGAGAAGGCTATCTGCTGGATCTGCGGCAGCCGACCGATCTGTCGCTTGGGGTGTGCCCATAACCTCGCGTTGCAGCGGCCATGCGGTGGAATGAACCTCGGATATACTGCGGTTCGAGTCCTGAAAGAGCGGCGAAGCTGCGGCTGTATACGACCGGTTTTCCCTGGCAATTTTGCCCATTTTTTGCTATAAAACAATGATATAAAAGACTTTTATTGGTTTTTAATTTTTCATTTTGTAGCCATGCAAATGCACTTCGACGCTTGCAACATCATGCTGAACAAGGCGATAATTAGCCATGCACCGGTTCAGCACTGCTTTGCACTTTAAAATCAATAAATTACTTAGATTACTTAGACACCAGTGCTCGCTGTAGCCATTCACGTGAAATTCTGGACCGGGGCTTAAGCCAGTTAGATCAATGGGTTACGTGAATCTTGGCCAGGAAGATGCGATACGACATGAACCTGACCATCTCCATCCGCGACGAGATCTTTGCGCGGGCTGACCGCGAGGCTCAGCGACAAGGTTTGCCGACCGATGAGCTCTTGGTCCAGGTGTTGGCGGAGCATTTCTTGGCGCCGGAGGACGAGTCGATCCCCGCGGGGCTCGATGCGGTCTGCGGCGAGGCGGACCACTCTGACGACGAAAAGAGATTCCTGCGTCGCGCTGCCGGCAAGGCTGCCAGCGCCATCGAGTGGTAACGCACGATATGTTGCGGCAGGGCAAGGTCTGGTGGGCGGATCTCGGTGATCCCATCGGCTCCGAGCCGGGCTATCGCCGACCAGTCGTCGTCGTGCAGTGCGATGCCTTCAACGCCATTCGCAGCCCGGTCGATCAACGCGGGTAGGGCAGGGCGCGATAACAGGCTCGCGGCACCTCGGTGGTACACCGCGGGGGATAGAGTGAAGCTGACAATCACGGCAACGGCCTGCATCACTGCTCCTGTGCGCCCCAACCACACCCGCCGACACCGTCACCTACCAATACGACGCCCTGCACCGGCTGACCTCGGTCGAGTACGCCGACGGCGCGCGCATCAGCTATACCTACGACCCCGCCGGCAACATCCTCACCACGTTGCGCACCAGCCCGCTGGACAGCGACGGCGACGGCCTGAGCGACCACGACGAGACCCACCGCCACGGCACCGACCCGAGGCGCTACGACACCGACGGCGACGGGCTGGGCGACGGCATCGAGCTCGGCCTCGCCGACCTCGACGCGGACCCGAGCACCACCACCGACCCGCTCGACCCGGACAGCGACGGCGACGGCGCGCTGGATGGTTTCAACGGCACCGACCCCTGCGAGGACTGCAACAACAACGGCCTGGTGGATGCCGACGAGTCCTCGCCGACGGCGCCGGAGGCGTTCATCGCCTTCCGGCCCGGCTTCAACCTGTTCGCCTACCCGTCGGCGGTGCCCGCCGATCACGGCGACTGTCGGGGCCTCGCCGCCGCGCTCGGCGGTTTCGACGGCGCCATCCGCAGCATCTCCCGCCTGAACCCGGCCACCGGCGCCTTCGATCTGTGCGACGCCGACGGCGGCGACTTCGCCATCGTCGCCGGGGAGGGCGTCCTGATCGAATCCGGCGCGGCACCGAGTCAGGTCTGGCCCTGGACCCCGACCTGCCCGCAGCGCACCCTGAGCCTGGGGCAGCAGCTCGTCGGCCACCCGGCCACACCGCGGGACCTGACCTGCTTCGCCTGGATCGAGGCCCAGGCCCCCGGTCTGGTCAGCGCCATCCAACGCCTCGACACCCGCACAGGCCGCTTCGAGTCCTGCGCCATGGCCGAGCCGGGAGGCGGCACGCCCGGCGCCGCCGGCATCGACTACCCGATCCGCGCCGGCCAAGGCTACCTCTTCCACGCCAACGCGGCCGGCCCGCTGGTGCTGCCGGGTTGCCCCTAGTGGACGGCATCCCCGCGCGACCCGGGATGGTCCGCCGCCTTGGCGCGCTGCTGCTGGCGGCACTCGCCCCGCTGGCCTGCGTGATCGGCGCGACGGACGCGACCGCACAGCAACGGCTGCCGGCGGCGCAGATGCAGATCGCCGCGCCGGTGGCGCCGGTCGAGGCCGCGCGGATTTTGGGAGAACGGTCGCCGGGGCCGCGCCGGGCACGCGCAGACCTGTCCGCGACCGTCTCGACCCGGGCCACCGCGGCGAGTGCCGACGCCGACCCCCCGGACCCGGAGATCACCGCGCTCGCCCGCGCCCTCGGCCACGACCCGGACCGCATCTACCAATACGTCCACGACCGCATCGCCTTCGAGCCCACCTACGGGCTGCAGAAGGGCGCGCTCGGCACCCTGCTCGACCGGCGCGGCAACGCCTTCGATCAGGCGGCGCTGCTGGTGGCGCTGCTGCGGGCGAGCGACATCGCCGCGACCTTCGTGCACGGCGAGCTGCGCCTCGAGCCGCAACCCGCCGCCGATCTCCTCGGCGTCGCGCCCACCAGCGCTGCCGTCGGCTGGGCGCTCGGCTCGGGTGGCATACCTGCGCAGTCGTGGGTCTAAGCCGACGACTCGCTGGCCTACGTCGACATCGCCCATGTCTGGGTCGAAGCCGAAATCGACGGCACGCTCTGGACCTTCGACCCGGCGCTCAAGCGCCACGAGCGCGGTGACGGCATCGACGCGGCGGCGCTCACCGACTATGACGCGGACACACTGCTGGCAGCGGCAGGCGTCGGCACCGAAGGCGGCACCAGCGCCATCGACGGCCTATTTCTCCGTCGCACGCGCCATCACGGGACCGCCCGCCACGGTATCGCTGCAATTGGCTGCGTGGACCGACACATGCAACAGGTTGCCGAGGATATCGACTACGCTATGGCGTTTATGCCCTTTGACCTTCTTGCCGCCATCGATCCCGCGTTCTTCGCTCGCGTACTCGGTCTTGACGCTTTGCGAGTCGATAATCCCGTAACTCGGCGATGCCGAGCGACCGTTGTTTTGGCGATGGAGTGCATTCAGTTGATTCAGCGCGGCTTCCCATACACCGCGTTTGTTCCATCGGCTGAAGTGATCGTAAACCGTTTGCCAGGGGGGAAAATCGTTGGGTAGCATGCGCCATTGGCAACCGGACTTCACGACGTAAAAAATGGCATCGACGATCCGTTTGCGCGGATGCAGGCTGGCACTGCCTCGTCGATCACGGGGTTGAAAATAGTGTTCGATCAGCGCCCATTCGGCGTCCGTCAGGTCACTCGGGTATCCCATAATTTGTCCTCGAAGAAAAAGTAGTTGACTTTGATAGACATTTTTTTGGCAGACAGGTTCTGACTATACTGTATATAAAAATAGCCCATGATTTCGCCGCCAAACGGATGCCGACATGGCCGCCGCGTCACCGGGATGCGGACCTGCCCCGTACTGCCGCCGCCATCCCGAGCAAACCGTCCTCTACCAAGTCGTCCAGCAGCACCTGGAAACCTATCTGGCGCTCGCGGGGGAAGACGACTGGGACGGGCAGCGCGTGCCGGTCTACGTGGAGCGCGAGTTCCGCCACTACCTCGAATGCGGCATCCTCGCCTACGGTTTCGCCCGCGCCCGCTGCCCGGACTGCGGGCATGACTTCCTGGTCGCCTTCTCTTGCAAGGGGCGCGGACTGTGTCCGTCGTGCAACGCCCGGCGGATGGCGGAGACCGCGGCGCACCTGGTCGACCACGTCATCCCGCCGCTGCCGGTGCGTCAGTGGGTCCTCTCCGTGCCCAAACGGCTGCGCTGGCCTAGTTGAGATCAGGTGGAGCGCGAGCCGCGGGCGATCAGCGCCGTACTGCATATCCTGCTGCGCGTCATCGAGGCCCATCTGCGCCAGGGCAGCGGCGCCGGCGCGCAGGCCCGCTTCGGGGCGGTGAGCTTCATCCACCGCTTCGGTGCCTCCCTCAACCGGCACGTCCATTACCACTGCTGCGTTATCGACGGGGTCTTCGAACCGGTCGAGGAGGCCGATGATGTCCCGCAATCCGTGCGCTTTCGCCCCGCCGCCGAGCTGACACCGGAGGCCCTCGCCGCCATCGCCGAGCAGGTACGCGTCCGGGTGCTGCGGTGGTTTGCCCGCAGCGGGCTGATCGAGGCGGACGACGTGCACGAGATGCTCGCGTGGGAGAACAGCGGGTTCTCGCTGGATGCCGCGGTGCGCGTGGGCGCGCATGATCGCGCCGGTCTGGAGCGGCTGCTGCGCTATTGTGCCCGCCCGCCGTTCGCGCTGGAGCGTCTGGAACTGCTCGACGCCGAACGGGTCGTCTACCGGTTGCCCAAACCACAGCGTGACGGCACCACGGCGCTGACGCTCACCCCGCTGGAGTTGATCGACCATCTCGCGGCACTGATCCCGCCGCCCAGGCGCCACCGCCATCGCTACCACGGCGTGCTCGCGCCAAACGCGCCGCTGCGGGCGGCTGCCATCGCCTTCGGGCGCGAGGTGGCGGACGCGACCGGCGCACCGACCGAGGTCGGTTCACCGCCTGCAACGCCGGTCTCCAGGACGCGTTCGCCGGCGCGCTACCTCTGGGCCATGTTGCTGGCCCGGCTGTTCGAGTCGCTGCCGCTGGTCTGCCCCAACTGCGGCGCGGACATGCGCATCATTGCCTTCATCACCGAGGCCGTGCCCGTCGAGCAGATCCTCACCCACATCGGTGAGCCACCGCGTCCACCCCCGATCTCGCCCGCCCGCGGACCGCCCGCCTGGGACGAGGCACCCGAGCCGATGCCGGACTGGGACCTCCTCCAGCAGCCCGAGCCCGACTTCGAGTTCGATCAGCGCGTCTCCTGGTAGCCGCCGTCTCTCTCGCAGGGAACGGTGCAGCCCCGCTCGTCTGCCGGAGGCACGCTGCCCCGCAGATGCACGCCCCAGCACCCCGGAACGCGCGCGCCTGCACCGCCCCGACGTCCGTCAGCCCCGCAGTTGGGCTTTGACAGCCCACCCCACCCCCGCTAACCTCCTTCCTCGGGCCAACCTGGACGCTCAGGGTGGCTTGGATTTCCTATCCGTATCCGTATCCGTGGATCTCCAGGCCAACCGGGCGCGGCGCGGCATGGTGGTCGCGCTGGATGCGGCGCAGTGGGCGACCTTCGCAGAACGGGTGTGGGTGCAGACGGGGATGGTGCTAACTGCCGGGCCGGGCTGACCGGGCCTGCGTTGAGGTGCCTGGTTGCGGGCCGCGTTTTGCGATCAACTCCGTCGCCGTGCCTGCCCGCTGTGTCAGGATAGTTGTCGCCTCCACCTTTAGAGACTGTAACGCCAACAGGGCGGCGGATCGGATCAGCGATTTCGTTGGGATCGGGATTCTGGACGAGGATGGCGAGGTCCTTCTCGAAACGCTGGTCTGGCCTGAGCGGCACCAAAGCTTGCTGGATGCTCAACGGGTCCATGGCGTCAGCTTCGCGCTTCTTGGCTCTATGAGAGCAGTGCGTCGAGATCCTGTTGCCGTTTCCACCAGATCATGCAGAGCACCTCGTCATCGGTTTTGATCGAATCTTCCCAGACATCGTGCCTGTAGGCGCTTCGGTGGTCCAACCACTCGGATGCACGAGTTTGCAAAGGTCGGTTAAAGGCCGTTCCGCCGTAGAGGAGTTCGAATGCCTGTGTTTCGTGACTTAGCTCAGTACGAGGCCAGATCATGCCTTCGAGTTGCGGAGATGGCTTGAACCACTTCCGTCTTCCATCGCGTCCATAAGCTACCAAGACGACTGGAAAAGAACTGTACTGCACAAGCCGGATAGCTGTTGCGGGTCGGCTGGTCTTGAACGTTTTTGCCAACCCGCGAACGGTATCGAAAGATGGTTGCTGGTTGTGAGCCCTGGGCTTGAACATCGAAACCGGCATCAAGAGATCGGCAGCGTAGGCATTTGCGAGTGACTCGGAGTCAGACCGGTCCCACCTGGCCTTCAAGTCACTTTTCTGGCATAGGTGGCCTGATTTGCCTCGATCCCGCATCCAGTGGCCCAGCTCATGCCCGATGGAAAACCGCTTGCGTCCGGGGCTCGCAAACTCGTCGACCGTGATCACTGCACGGTTTCCGCTTCCTACGATACGCGCCGCACAACCATCGAGCGTCCGGTATCGTACGACGGCGCCACAGTGAAAGGCGATCGCCTCAAGGTCGATTTCCTCAGGCTCTTCGACACTAAGCGTGTCCAGTAGGGTTTCCGGAGACGCATAGCTCACTGTGAATCTTCCGGGTCCAAAAAGCCCAGATCTGCTAGGTCTTCCAACAGGCTGGTGACATCTCTGTCGGTGATCTCTTTGCCTTCGCGGAAGGCCAGAGTTAGCTCTGCCGGTAGTTGTGTTTCTGCGGACATGATCCGTTCGAGTAGCCCTCTGCGCTCCCGCGGGTCGGCCGGCAACGAGCGGACCGCGGACCGCTGACCTACGGCGCGCAGATATCCTTGTCGGGCAGTCGCGAGGCGTTGTTTCCGCTCGGCATTCAGCTGTCTCCGGATCAGTGCCATAGCGCTCGACGCTATCTGGGCAGGGTCTTGGCCGTTGCTACGGAAATCTTCAACAATCTCCTCGTCGGATGCTGAGAGGATCGAGTCGTCTATCGACTCGATGAGGTACTCCAAACGCTCTTCGTCATTTTTTGGACCTGTCATGACTGCGGACCTGTAAGCCCTTCTTTCAAAAACCGTCGCCGTATCTTCTTTGATGCACTGGCGTACTCGGTTTTTGTCATGTTGAATTCTTTCTGTATTTCTTCTGGACTCCATCCCTCTGCCCTGCCAAGTACCACTTGCTGGGCAAGTTCGTCGTCGTTGAAGAGGTCTTCGACTCTCAGGAGTTTTTCCTGGGCCGAGATAGCTCGCTCCTGAGCGGATAGCTCGGGATCGTCCTGCGTGCTGCGCTCTAGGAGCCCCTCATCTGAAGGATCAGCTCCAGGTATATCGCTTTCCGGGATGACGAGAGATGCCGCTCGCCGTTTTAGAAGCTCGTCAGAGATGCTTTTCATGACACCGAAGATGAAGGGCACCGTGTCCATATCTCGTCGCCAGTTACGCCGGCCACTCAGGATTCGCGATACGGATTCCGATAGCAGCTCCTCCATCGGCGCGAGAGTTCCAGATTTGTAGAGTCGTGCATGCGCAAGTTCGAGCAACTTGAGGATGTCCGGCTCTTGCAGCTGAGAGATCCTCTCACGCACTTCTTCGGGCGACAGATTGTCGGTCGCGGGAGTCTCGTCCACGTTCCTCGTCTCTTGTCTCATGTTCTTAGGCGGTCAGGAAGCCTGTCAACGGACATCCCCGGAAGCCGAAGAAGCCTGCTGCCGCCAGCCCCATGTCATGGAACACAATATATACCATATTTGGCGGGCCGTTGCACAACATGTCGTATTTTCCCGCGAAAATTTCCTCTGGCAAGTGTCCGCAGACCGGGTTGCGGTGCGCCTATCCTCGTGACAGGCCGAGTTTGGCCTGACGTTCAACCTCGGCACACAGGAGGAACCATCCATGGCGAAGAACCTGAAACCAGGGCAAACCGCTCCTCGTTCCGGACAGTATGAAATCCGTGGCCCGCGCGGTGGACATACGGGGAACGAGCGCACAGTGACTCGCGGGGAGCCGATGCCGCCGACGCCTGGGCGTGGACAGTCCTACACGCTGGTCGATCCGACAAAGCACGGCGGAAAGCGCCGATAGCTGGCGTCAATCCAGCCCTTCCTTCGGGAAGGGCGCCTCCAAAGGAGAAAACATCATGCTCGATGTCCGGTTCGAGATTAACGGCCGCCGCGTGGACCCGAAGCGCATCGGCAATGCGTTGGAGCAGGTCGTCTACGAGAAGATCGTTGCAGACATCAGGAGAAAGGTTGGTGCGGTGCGAGATCCGGAGACGGGACGTCCGCCGAAGATCACCGTGAAGGGCAGAAGCCTGAACAACCTATCGATCGAGGTTCAGGGTTCGGAGGAAGTCATCAACACAGTCAAACGGCGTCTGGCCTAGGCTGGCGGGGAGATATGCCGATGAAGTTTCAAGGTGCTGTCGTCAAAGAGCAGGGCGTAACCTTTGCCGTCGTTGTCGTCAAGAAGTACGTTCTAAGCGTGAGATCCAAAGCGCAGGAGGTCGCGCAGTCATTTTCGAGGGTGTTTCCGGGAGTGCCGGTCATCCTCATGGCGCAGGACAGCCGGGGCGTTCCGACCTACCGTGGGCGTAGAGATATCGTTCGGTTCCTCGCCAATATCGATTTTCGGCGCCTTCCCTGGAAGGAATACACGGTATCGGCGTGATCGCGTACGGTGGCTAAATCCCGATCCGCTCGACCTCATCGAGCGACACCTGGTCGCTGCGACGGTCGTAGAGCCGTGTGGTCTTCGGGTCCGAGTGTGCAGCCATCTGCTGGGCGTGCTCCAGCTTGGCCTCGGGGTTCTCCAGGTAGGCCGTGATGCCGGTACCCCGGAAGGTGTGGTTGCAGATGCCGGGCGTGTCGATGCCGGCCTTCTTCGCCCGGCGCTTGACCATGGCCCAGGCGCGCTGTCGGTCGAGGCGGTTGGCGCCGAACTGCTTGGTCTTGCGGTCCACGGACCGGAACAGCGGCCCGTTCGGGTCCTCGGCGAGCCCTGCGGCCTCGATGTACTCCTGGAGCCACTCCTTTAGATTATGTTGGCAGGGCATCTCGTGGTGCTTGCCGCCTTTCTCGTGCAGACGCACCCACAGGTTCTCCTGCTTGCGGTACACGTCCTTGACGTTCATGGTCACCGCGGCCGAGACTCGCGCGAAGGTGTAGATCATGAGCCCGATCAGCGCCCGGTCCCGCAGGCCGACCAGGGTATCGGTCGGGATCGACCGGATCAGTTTCCGGGCCTCGGTCGGCGTCAGGATCGGCGTCTTGCCCTTGGTGTAGGAGAACTTCGGCCCACGGACGAAGGATGCCGGGTTTGTATGCAGGACATGGCCCGTGACAAGCCAGTCGAACAGATGGCGCAGCGCCGCGAGCTGCTGCTTGACGCTCTGGGCCTCGTAGGTCTGGGTCTTGATCTCGACCCAGGCCGCGACATGCAACGGCTCGATGTCGAGCAGGTTCTCGATCCCGGCCTCGGTCTCGGCCCAGTCGAGGAAGTCACGGACGGCGCGCAGATACGCCTCGCGCGTGTTGCGGTTCCGGATCTGCGCCGCGAAGAACTCGAGGTACCGCCGCTTGGCATCGCCGCCCGCTAGACATTTTTTTGGCAGACAGGTTCTGACTAGGCTGTCGAAAATCGCCTGTTTCCTGCCGTTTTCATCCCCTCGCATTTGTGTCGCACATGAGGTCTTCATATTATTGATTTTAAAGGGGATTCGGTATGCCGAGTGACAGGGGAACTGGGTGCACTTTAAATAGGAAGGCTGAGGGATATTCAACAGCCTAGGTTCTGACTATACTGTATATAAAAATAGCCCATGATTTCGCCGCCAAACGGATGCCGACATGGCCGCCGCGTCACCGGGATGCGGACCTGCCCCGTACTGCCGCCGCCATCCCGAGCAAACCGTCCTCTACCAAGTCGTCCAGCAGCACCTGGAAACCTATCTGGCGCTCGCGGGGGAAGACGACTGGGACGGGCAGCGCGTGCCGGCCTACGTGGAGCGCGAGTTCCGCCACTACCTCGAATGCGGCATCCTCGCCTACGGTTTCGCCCGCGCCCGCTGCCCGGACTGCGGGCATGACTTCCTGGTCGCCTTCTCTTGCAAGGGGCGCGGACTGTGTCCGTCGTGCAACGCCCGGCGGATGGCGGAGACCGCGGCGCACCTGGTCGACCACGTCATCCCGCCGCTGCCGGTGCGTCAGTGGGTCCTCTCCGTGCCCAAACGGCTGCGCTGGCCTAGTTGAGATCAGGTGGAGCGCGAGCCGCGGGCGATCAGCGCCGTACTGCATATCCTGCTGCGCGTCATCGAGGCCCATCTGCGCCAGGGCAGTGGCGCCGGCGCGCAGGCCCGCTTCGGGGCGGTGAGCTTCATCCACCGCTTCGGTGCCTCCCTCAACCGGCACGTCCATTACCACTGCTGCGTTATCGACGGGGTCTTCGAACCGGTCGAGGAGGCCGATGATGTCCCGCAATCCGTGCGCTTTCGCCCCGCCGCCGAGCTGACACCGGAGGCCCTCGCCGCCATCGCCGAGCAGGTACGCGTCCGGGTGCTGCGGTGGTTTGCCCGCAGCGGGCTGATCGAGGCGGACGACGTGCACGAGATGCTCGCGTGGGAGAACAGCGGGTTCTCGCTGGATGCCGCGGTGCGCGTGGGCGCGCATGATCGCGCCGGTCTGGAGCGGCTGCTGCGCTATTGTGCCCGCCCGCCGTTCGCGCTGGAGCGTCTGGAACTGCTCGACGCCGAACGGGTCGTCTACCGGTTGCCCAAACCACAGCGTGACGGCACCACGGCGCTGACGCTCACCCCGCTGGAGTTGATCGACCATCTCGCGGCACTGATCCCGCCGCCCAGGCGCCACCGCCATCGCTACCACGGCGTGCTCGCGCCAAACGCGCCGCTGCGGGCGGCTGCCATCGCCTTCGGGCGCGAGGTGGCGGACGCGACCGGCGCACCGACCAGGGCAAACGCATCTAAATTTCCCATTTTAGGCCGCTTGTAGGACATCAAGTAACTGCTCAAGATAATCCGTATCCCAGCCGGCACGGAGTCGCTTTAATTTAATGCTTTTCTTTGAGGTCGTATCTTTCCTGAGAATATTGAGTGCAATATGTCGTAGGATGGCATAGTTTTCAGGTGCATGACCTTTTCGCGTTCGATTGGCATCTTCGGAAAAGGACACATCCAGAACCCAATGCAGTGAATTCTCAATTCCCCAATGAGAGCGAACCGCTTGGGCAAATCGTTTAACATCGCCTGACAGGCTAGCAATAAAATAGCGCCGGTCCGTGGTCACTTTTTTTCCATCATCTCGAATCGACTCTACCATCCCGATACCCCGGAAACCTTTCCATTGTTCGGCGTAATGCCCTAAGGAATGATCAGTGAAATAATAATACCGACGCGTCTCCAGGCGACCATGGTTTTTCTCTTTCGTTTCAAGAAAAACACTCGCATCCCGGCAGCATTGGTCGAGATCGACCGATTCGAACCAAGCGATGACATCTTGATGAAAAGTGCTCTGGTTGCCTTTCAATGAAAATACCCAATCTGCTTGTTTTTCAACAATTTTCTCCGCAATCTTCTTTTGGCATCCCATCGCGTCGATACTGACTACACAGCCTTTGATCTCCAGTAAATCCAACAATTTCGGTATCGCTGTAATTTCATTTGATTTTTCTTCGGTCTTGAGTTGACCCAATACGAGCGATGAGTGACAAGCCCACGCACTCACCATGTGAATTGCCTTATTTCCATTAGCTCTATCATGAGATCTGCGCACCGTTTTCCCATCGATCGGTATAATATCCCCATCAAACTTCGGCTCTATCGACTTCACCCAGGAGATGAAACAGGTTCGGAATTGATCGGGGTCAATACGGGCAAATACACGATTGAACGTGTCATGCGAGGGAATCCCATTGGGCAATTCCAAAAACTTCCGCAACCACTGTTCATGGGTTTGACCAAACTCCTCCATCGCATCCCAGCTCTCTCCCATACATAACGTCGAACAAATCGCTATCGTTATGATATCAGCCAGCTTATGCCTTTTTGTCCTGTCGATACGGGGGTCGTTCAGATCGGAAAAATGACCGGCGATTGTCGTGTCTTTTTCCTCTTCATTTATAGGTCTGATCATTCCCATTTTAATAACCCTCTATTAAATCATATGATCTTCAATTTTCGCCATCATAACACATTGTTTTCTAAATATTTTTAGATGCGTTTGCCCTGGCGCACCGACCGAGGTCGGTTCACCGCCTGCAACGCCGGTCTCCAGGACGCGTTCGCCGGCGCGCTACCTCTGGGCCATGTTGCTGGCCCGGCTGTTCGAGTCGCTGCCGCTGGTCTGCCCCAACTGCGGCGCGGACATGCGCATCATTGCCTTCATCACCGAGGCCGTGCCCGTCGAGCAGATCCTCACCCACATCGGTGAGCCACCGCGTCCACCCCCGATCTCGCCCGCCCGCGGACCGCCCGCCTGGGACGAGGCACCCGAGCCGATGCCGGACTGGGACCTCCTCCAGCAGCCCGAGCCCGACTTCGAGTTCGATCAGCGCGTCTCCTGGTAGCCGCCGTCTCTCTCGCAGGGAACGGTGCAGCCCCGCTCGTCTGCCGGAGGCACGCTGCCCCGCAGATGCGCGCGCCAGCACCCCAGAACGCGCGCGCCTGCAACGCCCCGACGCCCGTCAGCCCCGCAGTTGGGCATTGACCCCGCACCCCACCCCTGCTAACCTCCTTACCTTGGGCCAACCTGGACGCTCAGGGTGGCTTGGATTTCCTATCCGTAAGCGCAAACCGCCGGAGCTGATCAGCGACTGTTCTTTAGGATCATCCATACTAGTGATGCGCCCAAGAGCGCAACGTCCGCATCAATTCAATCACGCGAGCCAGAGCGTTGAGTGGATGGTACACCTGCCCCATCCCGCTTCCTGAGCACCCTCGCAGGATTACCTGCGGCGACACTCATAGGGGGGATATCCTTCGTGACTACGGCATTCGCACCGATCACCGAGCCGTCGCCGATGGACACACCGCCCTTCACAAAGACCCCGCGCCCCAACCAGCAATCACACCCGATGCGAATAGGGGCGCCGACGTATCCCTGCTCTTGGATTGGCACATCGGGGTCTTGCCAGCCATGGTCGTAGTCACGGAGACTGACGTACTCAGCAATCGACGTCCTCGCCCCAATGGAGATACCGAAAAGGGAGGTGACATAGGCCCCGTCGTTCAATGTGACGCCATCGCCGATATCGATCACGGCTCCGGGGAAGCCCTGAAATACGCAGCGCCGACCTACGCGGACCCGGTTGCCGAGACGAATATCCGCACAGGGCCACACAAACTGAACCCAGCCATCCAGCACAACGCCGCTGCCCATTCGGCGAAACCCGTAACGACCCAGTGTTCTAAAGTACAGGAGCAGGGCCTTTTGCCGAAGGAATCTGCCGACGTACCAAAGGAGAGCGAGGGGCATGCAGGTTCCGAATCGCTGAAGACGAGCAGCATAGGTCCCGCCGACACGTTCGGTGACATGCCTAGCCGACCCGCTCATGATTCGAGTGAGAGATGCGGCGTCAACGCCGAGACCAGCGTCTCACCATATCGTTCCCATGTGAACTCACGGGCTCGTTGACTGGCGCTATTTGACATACGCAGCCACATGTCTTCGTCCTCCATCAAGCGAGTCACCGCCGAGCAAATGGCATCAGGGGACCGGATTGGAATCAACCAGCCGTCGATTCCATCTCTCACCACAGAGCCGCAGTTGGGAGTGGTGATGACCGGTAGCCCCGCCGCCAAAGCCTCGTAGCTCGCCAAACTAGACCCTTCAAAGATGGTAGGAAACACAAATGCGTCGGCCCAGCGGAGCATTGACGGCACCTCTCGATAGGGCAGGTGCCCAACATGTTCGATATTCCCACCCCAGTACTGCTTCTGTAACCGCTCCGGGAGCTCGTTGCCGCCCAAGAGTCGCACCTCGACAGAGTTCCCAAGTTGCTGCGCCGCCGCCAGTAAGTCGAGGGTTCCCTTCCTGAGCCCCAGCTTGCCGACGGAGATAATCCTGAATGGTCTCTGGCGGCGATGGCGCCTCTCGAAATGAAACCCGCTTCTCGCGTCTTTCTGAGTGTAGAGACTCAGGTCGACGCCCGACGGATTCAACAGAACCATATTCTTAGCAATACCATTCTGGACAAGAGAATCGATAACGAACTCTGACCCTGCAACGATCAAATTCGCCAGATCGAGCTCCTCTGTCATCTCAACATCGAACCGGTCGGCATCCCAAGGATATGGCTCAGCGTAGTCGCGCTCCATCCCCCAACGCGCGTATTCATCATGCATTAGCCGCCGCCCCAAACACCAGTGGCAGATAGGCATCGTCAGGAATCGCGGGAGGCCCAGCTCCTTTGCGCGCCGCATGCTGTAAAGACTACTGGTTAGATAGCCGTAATACCCCGAATATGACGACGAAAGCACTCCTGACACGAAGCGGTCAAACGTGCGGAACCCCCAGTGGCGATCCGGTCGATTCGAGAATTTCAGATAGAGCCGGTTCGCGAGTTCGATGAGCGGAAACTCTTTAATGAGATCTTCGGGTATCGCGGCCCGTCGGCGCCGGAGGAGTTTGCGATGCAGCGCAGTAGCTACCTTCGCCGGCATCATGTGGACAAATTTTTCTACCCCTCCCCCCGACCGATAATGAAAACTTGTCACATAGAGCTGAAGCAGGCCGGCGCCATGTAGCACATTTGCTGTATAGGGAGAGTGGCCGGTCGTCGGATGCGCGAGCAAGATACCCATTACGCAAGTAGTCTCTAAGCAGCATACACGAACATTAGCAGCGGCCCCGCCGCTTCAGCGGGAAGCGGCGCGCCGGCCTCTGCCGCCAATCCGGTCGGAGGCATCCGAGACTCTTAGGCCCGCGTTCACCCACCAAATCAGCGGCCCGACCAACACCAACATATAGAGAAAGCGAACGAGCAAACCACTCTGGTCCGTCAAAAAAGAGTACAGGGCCGGCACAACCGTCGCCGCGTAAAGCACTTGACTCCACAAATCCCCTGCGACCGCCTTCTTCCATACCATTGCCATGAAATAACCAATTGCGCCAAACACGAAAAGTCCGAAATACCAAAATTGCTCGAACACGACGGCAGGTCCATAAGGAAAGGAGTAGAAGGCGCGCTTCCAGCCGTAAACGCGCTCCGTTGTTTCATCGCGCTGGTCAGCTGCAATCATTAGGCTGCGTTTAGGAATAGAAATTTATTAACTTGTGCACTCCTGAGAAGCAGCAGGAACGGCGCGATAATTCCATGCTGGCAAAAACGTATCAAAGAGGATGCGCATGTTTTGCTTGAAATCTGCCGCCACTTTTCGCCCCGTTTCATAGACCTTATCGATGACATGAACGAACGCCTTGAGTCCCGTTGAAGTGTGGGTGTTTTCCATGAGTTCCTTGACCAACTCGGTACTGGTGAAAATCACGCCTTGGCAGGCACGGGTCACATGGGGAAAGAGACGGTGTTCGATGGGATTGTACTTAGAACAGTAGGGCGGATAATGCGCAATGCGAATTTCGATCCCAAGCTCATCGGCGAGGCTCTGCAAGTCCTGTTTAAAGAGGTCGTGACGGGAACTGTTACTCCCGCCCCCATCGCACAGCACCAGGATGGAGGTAGCGCTGGGATAGTGTAGGCGACCGTGGTTATACCACCAATGCCGAAAACTGTCGCAGGCAAATTCACTGGTATCGTGGCTATTCCCGAGTTGGATGTAGCCGACATTATGCTTGATGTCATAGAAGCTATGCGGAATGATGACCCCTTCAGCAAAGCTGTTGAAATCATGGTCGTAGGTGTGCAGGGCTTCTAAGGTATACAACTGCCCGTCACGGTAAAAATTGCCAAGATTTTCTTTCTTCTTGGTATCCATGCTGACGATCGGATTGCCCGCGGCCTGATCGGCGGCTTTGAGTTGCGTGATCTTCTCAAATTGGGCATCGCGGTGTTTGATCTCGTCCTTCATGGTCGTTTTCTTCTGCGCTTTGCGGCGACGGTAGCCATGTTTTTTTAACAGCTTGCGCACGACCCATTGGCTGATCTGGATCTGATGATCTTCTCGCAATGCCGCGACAATCTCACCCAGGGTGAGGTTCGTCCAGCGAACCTTTTCATCCATCGGATCGCCCGCGGTATGATGGCGTAGAACCGCCAGGAACTTCTCGTCCAACGATGGCTCCCACGTCTGCTCATAGGGGCGACGACCACCACCAGGTTTGCGCACCCGGGGCTTGGTCCCGACTTTGTCCCCGCGAAGCTGCTCGTGTACCTCGCGCTCAGATAAACCGCTCATCTCGCGCGCGCCTTTGCTTACGGTGTTTCGGCTGCAACCCAGTACCTCCGCAATATACACGCGACCACCGCGACCATACTTCAAGGCTTCTAAGCCTGCATACAGACGGCGATCTTTCTCATTCAGGCCCATATAGAAACGACGCATCGATTCCTCTACTTGGGGGGAATAACGCTCCATTTAGGTCTCCAGAAGTTTGGCTTGGTTGCAGAGGCTAAAATGATACTATACCTTCTCCCTTCTGATGAGCTGCACAAGTTATCTAATTTCCGTTCCTTAACGTCAGCTCCAACGATGAACCGGGGCACAAAGTTTCGTACAACGCCGTTGTAGTAGCTCGCCCCCCATTGCAGCACCATCTCCCGGTCGGTTGCCCCGATAATGTAGACCCCGTTACGCACCTCCGTCGCTCCCTCGGATGTGAAATGGGAAAACTGTTCCGCAACGTCAACGTCGATCGCTTTCGAAAAGTCGCCCCCGATCTGACTATGCTTGCGATACTCGGGTGCCACAAGAACAATTACCAGAATCACCGGAATCGCGAGAATCAACGCAAGCCTCGGAACAAGCATCCTCCGCTCGAAGAAGAGAGTCAAAGCGATCGTCAACAGCAACGAAATCGTTTCCGAACGACGTCCCAGCAACACCGCCACCGCAATCGGGATAACCAGCGCGCCGATGACAGCCAAGAGCGCTGGTGTGCTTCGCCCGCGTAGCCAGGCGATCAGGCACAGCATCAATCCGATCTGGCCGAAGCTCGCAAGCGCCTTGAACAAGACGAGCGGGCCTTCCATGAGTTGGGAATAGGCACCTTCTGTGGTGAAGAAGCCTACCGCTGATCCTGCGGTCAGCTGTCCCAGCTTGGCGTAGGACGCCGCGCTGATCAGCGACAACGCGACTCCGACGACGAGCATGCGGTCCGTATGTCCCGGCCGACCGATCGATACACGGCCTGTCAGACCGAGACCGTATCCCTTCCACAGCGCCACCAAACACAGAAGTGTCATCAAGATTGTCTTGGCGATGGCGTCTTCAGGCAGCCCATTCATGAGGCTGCCGTTGAACGACGGCACGATAAATACCAGCACCAGCGCTGAGCTAAGCGCGGGAAGTTGGTAGAACTGCAGCGCGCCTTTGGATACACCCCATAGCACGCCGCCGACAGCGGTCATCAGCAGAGCGAGATTGAGCAACTCAATCACAGCAAAGGCCTCGTCCCGGCGACCTGCTCCAACGCGGTCCCGCTAGATGCAATTTGCATTCACCACAACATAAATAACGAGAAGTCATAGTTCAAGGCATTTCACTTGCATCAATGTAGCCGGTTAGTGAACTCTTGATCTAAACGCATCTAGCCCCGAGAAACACATCGTGTGGTTTCTTGAAAAGCATGGCATCACAATTCCTAAACATCCAAATGACAGCACCTATTAGCGTGATCGCTACTGTCGTTTCGATGAATTTGGCCGGTTTGTCCAATATTCGGGCATGCCACAACCCCTCAATTCGTACCAGCAACCGATTTCTGACCAGAAGGACATTCGCCAAGGCAAACAGCACTTGGCACTGGGCATGGTTCTTCTTCATTCCCTTGTAGCGCACCTTCTTCAAGCCGAACAGGTTCTTGCTGACATGGAAGGGATGTCCAACGCGGGCGCGCACCTTGGCCTGTAGCTCGTGGCCTCGGTGGCCGACTTAAAAACGCGGGTACTGCAGCAGGTCGAGCACGAGGCAGCCAAGCTTCCAACCGGTGCCACCTGGCTGGCGTCCTCCGACATCATCGAATCGGTTTTCGGTCAACATACGGCCTTCACTGCCCGCAGCCCGCTCAAGGAAATCGGCAGGCTGGTGCTGCGGATTACGGCCTACATCTCGGACTTGACCGCCCCGGTCATCCGCAAGGCGATGGCCTAGGTGCGGAATATTGACGTGCAGCATTGGGTCGACACGCATCTCGCGCCCTCAATACTTGCACGCCGCCGCAGAGCCCTAAGGTCAGACATGAACACTGGATGAACGCTTCGCGGCTTTGCGAGCGGAAATTGAGCAGCCTACCCTCGCGCAGAGTTAATCATAAGCTGCCGGCTTCCACAGTTCCATCCATGCGCTGAAAACGATCACCTTAAAAAGTAGATTAGTTCGATACACCTTTCGCTGAGCGTGAGCATTCCACATAGCCTCTACGCCCTCAAAATTAAACCACTCGCCCCATTCACCGTTCCGCCCAGATTTCAACCATTCTATACCCTCTGCATGGGCATTGACCAACAGCTCCCGATTGAACGTCGACAGCCCGCGAGCCGGAGCTTCGACAATCTGCTTTGGCAGTTCCGCCGCAAACGCGTCACGCAAGGCTTGCTTGCGCATACCTCGCTCGGCCATAGGAATACTCTTGACTGCTTCGATGAACGCGGGCGCTGTTAGCGGCGCAAAGCCCAGCGCACCGATCTGGTCCAGCAACCTCCAGGTTTTAGCGTATACGCCTTCCGGTCCCCACCAGAATAGCAACGAAGTCGTGAACACAGACTCTCCTTCGATTCGAGTCATCTGCGCAAAATGCGAAATACGTTCACCAATAAGGTGTTTGGAAAAGTATCGCAGGAATTCGGGGCGCCAGACAAGCGCCGACTCCGTCTCCGTTATGGGACTTTTCCGTGCGACCAATTCTGCCGCCGTCTGCCAACTCGAAAGCTCTTTCCAGTAGAAGACCTTTCGCCCGAAATCATTCCGCATTGCGAACGCATAGTAGAGTGATTCGATTGCCCCAAAAGGGATTTTACGCCCAAACAACTCCAAAACGCGGCCGAGCTGTCGAGCAGGTGTCGCAGGTCGATGGTAGGCATGACCAAACGCCTCACCACCGCCATCTCCGGTATACAGGACCGCGTTCGTCGGAACCGCACAGAGCAAATCCATCATCGAAGTGACCGACGAGTGACCATAGGGCTGACCCCATACCTCCGCGATCCTTCGCGCTGCGGCAATGAGATCTGCGTCATCTCCCGTCGCCACGTGCAAGGGGACGCCGAAGTGCGCGGCCGTGCGACCCGCCAACTCTGACTCGTCCGAATCCCCTGCACTCTTAAACGTGATCGCGAGCTCCGGCTTTCGTCCCAGGATGTTGCACGCCGCGAACACTACCGAAGAATCAACGCCTGCGCTGAGCAAGTTCATGGGCGGCTGTTCGTGCAATGCCAAACACGCCTCGGTCACTTCGAGCACCTGTCGTCGCAAGAACGTGGACCGAGGCCAACGCTTCTCATAGACCCCAGCGCTTCGGCTTCCCGGCACGTACAACTGCGCGTAGCGAGGGGCATCTGCCGCCCGCAGGCTCAGCTCCGCGCGATGCCCGTTCGGCACGGCGCGGATATCACGCCACACCGTTCTCGGTGGAAAACAGTAATCGGTAAACCAGTACTCGTTGAGCGCGTTGATGTCGACGGCCCGTGATACTTGTTCAAATTGCAAGAGTAATGGCACACTGTCACTAATGAGGTAGCCATTCGGTAACTTAACAAAGAAAGCCGCCATCAAGCCAGCCGGATCACGCGTAACCGCTATAAAATCCTTGGCTGACACAAGTTGAGTCTGAATCCAAGCGCCAGACGCAAGACCGGTCGCATCACGAACCTGAGCGCCGAGGATCAGCTCTAGATCGCCCTGAGAATAAACTCGTGGGTTAAACCGCAGTGATTCATCGCAAACAAGAGCTAAGTGGTAAACGCCCACTCGAAAATGATTCTCGGCAACTCCAGAACCCCTCGCCTTCCAAAAACTCTCGACTTTTCTCCGAACGTCAAAAGTTTTCTCTTGGTAAATCGCAATCACGTACATTTGCCATTCCTCACGAGAACAACTGCTGATTCTTGCATCATGAATTATCAACGCGGCGCAACTCAGCTGCGACCGCGATAAAAGCAGTACTGCACGAACAGGAGCGATGCATAGCCTGCCAACAAACTTAACGCCAGCCCAACGCCAAGATACTTCGGTATTAACCAGACTCCACATAGGATGACTGAGGTCGCCATAGCAAGATGCGCTACAATCAAGGTCCATGCATAGCCATGTGCTATCGCAGTATTCCGAAGTACGAGATTTCCTATGTCGAACACCGGAATGACTGCAACCACCACCAAAATTGGCCAGAAAGCCGTGAACGCTTCACCGTATAATCGCATAAGCCATGGCGCAAAAAAGATTATGGGTAACGCAAGTACCAACGTCAGTATTGTCAGGGAGGCGAAAATCCGATTTTGCAACTGACGCAAACCCAGCCGGTCGGAGTTAAGCAATGTAGACAGAATGGGTAAGTAAGCGGCAATAAGTAGAGTCGGCAAAAACGCCACCATCGTTCTCCACTGATTCGAAGCCTGATAGGCGCCCATGTGATCATATCCGCCCGGTTGCTGTACCAACAGAATCTGCGCAAACCAAGTAGACGCCATCACTATTCCGCCGGCTACACCCAAAGGAAGAGCAAAGTCTCTAATACATTTCCATTCTTCCCAACAGTTTACAAATGTTACAGAAATTCCAGCTCGGTGTATCTGCCTATGCGCTCGCCAAGCAAATGCGCCACTCATAAGTATTTGCGTCGCCAGCAGCCCGAGGACCGCTCCATCAACCCCCCAACGGAACGCAGCTGGAACCACAAAGGCTAGTCCACCCGCAGTGGATAATCCTCGGATAGCCGCGGCCTCTTTGAAAAGTTCAAAACCGGATAAAAGTGCAGCATATAAGTACCTCAATTGAATTATTTGTAAAATTCAATTAGAAAAATCAATTCTATATTCATTCGGTCCAAATGAATCAATGATATTTCTCAGGGCCGCCCTGAGATTGGATATGCTTTCATAAGCCGAAATGGGTATCCATTCGTATTTGATTTTTCTCCACAAAATTTCGATCAAATTCAGTTCCGGTGAATATGTGCACAGAAAGTAGAGCGTCATGCCCCGGCGATCCCATTCCTCCATTTTAGCTGCTACAGCCTTGCTTCTATGAATTGAAGCGTTATCCAAAACCACAACTGCGGGACGTTCGAGGCTCTCGCAGAATTCGTCCATGATGTCAGGGCAAACGCATCTAAATTTCCCATTTTAGGCCGCCTGTAGGACATCTAGTAACTGCTCAAGATAATCTGTATCCCAGCCGGCACGGAGTCGCTTTAATTTAATGCTTTTCTTTGAGGTCGTATCTTTCCTGAGAATATTGAGTGCAATGTGCCGTAGGATGGAATAGTTTTCAGGTGCATGACCTTTTCGCGTTCGATTGGCATCTTCGGAAAAGGACACATCCAGAACCCAATGCAGTGAATTCTCAATTCCCCAATGAGAGCGAACCGCTTGGGCAAATCGTTTAACATCGCCTGACAGGCTGGCAATGAAATAGCGCCGGTCCGTGGTTACTTTTTTTCCATCATCTCGAATCGACTCTACCATCCCGATACCCCGGAAACCTTTCCATTGTTCGGCGTAATGCCCTAAGGAATGATCAGTGAAATAATAATACCGACGCGTCTCCAGGCGACCATGGTTTTTCTCTTTCGTTTCAAGAAAAACACTCGCATCCCGGCAGCATTGGTCGAGATCGACCGATTCGAACCAAGCGATGACATCTTGATGAAAAGTGCTCTGGTTGCCTTTCAATGAAAATACCCAATCTGCTTGTTTTTCAACAATTTTCTCCGCAATCTTCTTTTGGCATCCCATCGCGTCGATACTGACTACACAGCCTTTGATCTCCAGTAAATCCAACAATTTCGGTATCGCTGTAATTTCATTTGATTTTTCTTCGGTCTTGAGTTGACCCAATACGAGCGATGAGTGACAAGCCCACGCACTCACCATGTGAATTGCCTTATTTCCATTAGCTCTATCATGCGATCTGCGCACCGTTTTCCCATCGATCGGTATAATATCCCCATCAAACTTCGGCTCTATCGACTTCACCCAGGAGATGAAACAGGTTCGGAATTGATCGGGGTCAATACGGGCAAATACACGATTGAACGTGTCATGCGAGGGAATCCCATTGGGCAATTCCAAAAACTTCCGTAACCACTGTTCATGGGTTTGACCAAACTCCTCCATCGCATCCCAGCTCTCTCCCATACATAACGTCGAACAAATCGCTATCGTTATGATATCAGCCAGCTTATGCCTTTTTGTCCTGTCGATACGGGGGTCGTTCAGATCGGAAAAATGACCGGCGATTGTCGTATCTTTTTCCTCTTCATTTATAGGTCTGATCATTCCCATTTTAATAACCCTCTATTAAATCATATGATCTTCAATTTTCGCCATCATAACACATTGTTTTCTAAATATTTTTAGATGCGTTTGCCCTGTCCATGATGTCGATCACGACATCGCTATTCACAGATCCTTCCTGTTCGAAAGCTGCGAGTTTATCACCCGTAGAATTCATGAAACCCAAGATGTTGATCCGTTTCGAACGGGAGGCGGGAATACCCAAGGTGCCGTCTCTTCCGATATCTTGCCAAGCGTATGGCACATACGGATCCAAGCTCAATCCGGACTCGTCGAAGTAATACAAGTCGAACTCGCCTTCGCAAGCCATGCTCCGTAACTCCTCCAGGTCCGATTTCGTCCGCTCGCGCTCCTCTTCATCGGGCTTCCCTTTCGGTATTTTTCTTTGTCTTTTCCATACTTTACCGTGTTTCTTCAGAATCTTTCGCAATGTTTCGACATGCGCCTTCTTACCGGTTCGTTTTTCCACCTCTTCGGCCAATTTGCGTAGCGAACGCGGTTCCTTTTCGAGGCATTCCAATATGATGTTTTCTTCTTCCCGGGAAAAGAGCGGTTTGGCTCCGCGTCCTTCGAGATCGTATAGCCCGTCGATTCCTTCGGCGACCCAACGCTCGGCCCAGTTGCGAACCGTATTCGTATGTACTCTTAAAATCTTTGCAACTTCATCGAACCTTTTGCGATCTTCGAACAGAAGCAGAATCGCATGGGCGCGATTGCGCACATGAGGAAGCGCTTCGCTTTTCATCATGTTGGTGAGTTGATCGATATCGTTTTGAGACAATGTGCGATTCTCGATGTTTGCGTATTCCATCGGATTGATTCGGATTTCTATTGTGCTGAAGTGAACTTTTGTTTTTCAAGGAAACTGCATTTTACCCTATTTTGCTATATCGAAACAGAAAAATAGGGACCGATTAAAAGAAAGAATTAGTTCTCAATTTGATACTATTGACTTGATTTATTGATATTATCATTTTAAATCATTCTTATTAATACAATCTATTCTATTGGAGTACTTACTCCGGATACGGGCGTCAAGAAAACTATGATGCCAATCACCACCAACGGCGCTGCTAACTGTGGTGCGTCAAGCAACTTCTCCGCTATCGGCTTTGCGGCCAAGACTAAGCTACATCCGGCCGCCAACCCAAGGACAAAAGCCGCCGATTGTAATAATCCCAACAATCGACCGAGACGCTTCTTCTCTGTATCTTTTAGCCGCGCCACGTGTGTAGTGATTGTGGGGCCAAGACCGAAAGAAGCGAACATTGAAACCGTCGCGCTAGTGCTGAGAAGAACGCCCCACTCACCGAAACCAGTGACGCCCAAAATCCGCGCCAGTATTATTGCCTGGATGAGGGCTAACGACTTGATCGACAGCGCATTGATTAGAGACCAAAAAGAGCCACGGGCTAGCCGCTTTCCAATATCAGAAGCAACTAAACGCTGATAGACAAATGACGGCAGCAGAGCTTTCGCAAATGATGTAAGCGTCAGTGCCACTTTTCTACTCGGCGGACGAAGTTTCTCGGGCTAAGTGGAAGCGAGAAATTCAAGCGGAGGAGGCCGCCACAGCTTGCGAAGGCCAGGAGAAATCTATTGGAAAAAATTCGTAAGTGAACTTTCGTCGTTTTGGCTTCAACCTGATGGGCATGTCGACGCTCAACTCTTTGAAATGTAGGATAGTTGTAATGCCATGGAAGAAGGCAAGCCCAACGCTGATGGGCGATGGCTTTTGGGTCTAAAGTCGCGTTTTGCGACGCGGTCGAACTCTGCCGCGCGGAAGGAGTTAACCTCACCGGTACGAAGCTCGGTCCGGACGCACAACTAGAAGATTACTAACAGGACCAGAAACACCGAATACCGCAGGCTTTCACTCTAATTAAGAGCTTGGTTCGGCAGTTCTGGTCGATTCCTGCGCGAGGTAGAATACAGTTGCTTCTATTTGGTGGTGAGACCCGACCATAGAAATCAATTGTGATAATACCCATTTCGCAACCTTCCCCTTAATGCTCCTCGCCGAGATTGGCCTGCTTATTATTCTTTTTACTTTAAAGCCTCCATAGGTAAGCTGTTCCTCAACTTGGCCTACCGTATATTCAGTAACGTGAAACTTTGACAGGAATTTTACAGGCTTCCCCATAATTACGTTCACCATATTACCCAGTCGGTACCGGCTTGGAGTCGACACAATTAAATAGCCACCAGGTTTGATGACTTGTTTAACCCTATTTAGAAGAAATAGTGGATCAGGAACGTGCTCCCAAAGATTATTGCAGACGACTACGTCAAAAAACTGCCTTGCATACGGGCTATCATATGCGTCACCAACCGCGAAATCGATTTGAGGAAAATTCTTATGGGCATATTCAACTGCGGAAACAGAGTAATCAAGACCAGATATCTGGGCAGCATTCACTGCTTGGCGGATTCTTTCGGTAATGTGACCTTGTCCACACCCTAAATCGAGAATCTGTGGCGAATCCTTTATCGAAGAAACTGCCTCAGTTACAAGATCGAGTGTAAGTTCTACCCTCCGTCTATGAAAATCACTTTCTATGTCACTTTCTAATGTATACGGGTCGGATTCCGAATATTCATCGCTTGCATCAAGTTTATCTGGAGGCAAGAAAATGTTAAAGCCTTTGGGATGTCGGGCAAATCGAAAGTCTTCGTATAGTCGACCCCACTCAGCTAAATCACAACCATCTTGTTCTATATTGATTGGCTGATTCTTCGTGTAGTCAAAATATTTTGGTTTTGACATGCTGTTGCTCCTAATTCTTTTGGCTAACCTTGCTCGAGACTATACGGGCGGTCAATGTCGTACGCTTATATTACGGTGACAGTTTACCAAATGCACTGATCGTTCAAGTCGATCGCTCGCGATCAATGCCAATTCGGTGTCAGCCTGCCATATCGATCGCCACGGCTGCACTTCCGACCACCGCTGAGGGAAGCACTCTAGCACACTCACCACGCTCACGCCGACGCCGATGGTGATCCCGAACGACCAGCGCATGAATGTGTGTTCATGCGTTCCCGCGGCTCGATCTCGTAGACAAACCGCGGCTTGGAGAGGGCAAGTATTACCTCACCAAGCTCGGGCGCCGCGTGCTTTTCACCGCCCTTGTCCTGCGCGAGTTGTTCGTGCAGCCAAGCCTGGTGAGGTGTGCATTTTGAGGTCACGTACGATTTGTTCAAAATTTCTTGGGAAAGGACTGCCGCGCCCGCGAGAGTGGTGTGGGTGCGACTTTAGTTGCATGAAACGGCGAAACGGATGCGGCTGAAGCCGCACCTACGGACATCCGGGGTATTGGCTTTGTCTGCCGAGGGCTCGCTGGTTGTTGGTCGGGTTGCGCCTTGCTAACCCGACCTGCGGCGGCCTTGGAGAATTGGGCTCAGGGTCGGTCGCGGTTGTGCGTGTCGGGCTCGGTGCCGATCAGGGCATCGAGGCTTTGGGTATCGAAGACGCCATCGAGCCAGGTGTCGAGTTGTTCGATGGAGGCTGAGTCGATCCGCTGCGCTGCCCATGCGTGTGGTGTGCCGAAGCGACGGCTGAGCAGGCGCTTGAGACTGGCGGCCTTGTCCTTGGCTTCGCCTTCGGCCTCACCTTCGGCTTCGTCTTCAGCTTTGCCTTCGGCAAAGATCGATTGATACGCCTTCGTCTCCTGGATAGGGGTGACCGGGTTGCGCATTGCCCAGATCTCCTTCGCGGTGAGGCCGCGAAATCGGTCGAAAAACCAGTATTCGAGCACCTGCGCGAGGATGTCGCGCACGTCGTCGACCAGCGGTGCCGTTTGCACGGTGCGCCAGAGGGCCGGCGCTTGGTCGCGCAGTTGCTCGTCGTCTTCGATCAGCAGAGGCGCGAATACTGCCACGTACGGGTTGTCCGGCTCGCGCGCCAGCCAGTCCGGCAGTACGTCGCGCGGCGCGATGCTGAGAAGGGGGCCGCGGGCTCGTTGGACCAAGGTCGGAACGCTGGGGATATCCTGCTCGCGAAGAAAGACCCCGACGCCGATGACATTGCGCTGGGGATGCTCCTCGCCGTAGAGCCCGATCTTGGTGAGCAGGTTGTACCATGCCTTGTCCGCATGCTGGCCTTGAAATTCGATGATGTAGGCCGGTCCGTCGTGCCCGTCCGGCTCCAGGAGGCCGTCGATCCGCCGTTCCAGGGCTTTGAGCGTGAGCGAGCAGAAGCGGTAGTCGCCGTTGAACTCTTGCCCGCCGGTGAGCACCCGGAATGCCTCCGCGCCGGCGGAGAGGAAGAGGTAGATGGGGTGGTCGGTCTTCATCAGGCGGACGGGCGGCGGGTGGACTGCGCTTCGCTTGTTCACCCTCCGTCGCCAACGACGGTGCTGTAGTTGCGACTTTAGTCGCATCAAACGGCGACACGGATGCGGCTGAAGCCGCACCCACGGACGTCCGCGGTATTGGCTTTGTCTGTCGAGGTCCCGCTGGTTGATGGTCGGATTACGCTTTGCTAACCCGACCTACCGTGGCCTTGCAGGATTGGGCCTTGATCATCGTTCCGGCCAAATGTGCGACCGAATGCATAGCCGGGCCATCTTGGCCCGGGTGATTCGGGGCTGGACGCCCCGACTACGCGGAATCCCGTGACCCGTGACCGGAACGATGATCAAGGCCGTTTCCGGCAAGCGCCTAACGTCCTCTTGCTTTCGATTGCAGGATCAACCCTTCCGCTTCGGCCTCGGCTGTGAGCTGCTCGAGCTCAACTTGCAACGCGTCGTACTTTGCCTCCTTGCGTGTGATAAAGCGCGCCAGGAGGCGTGCCTTCTGCTCGATGCCTTCGGGCGTGAGCAGGTAGGCGTAGGCGCGTTTGTTGTTGCTGCGGCGGAAGCTCTGCGCTCTGACCCAGCCGCGCTCGATGAAGGCGCGTACGCAGTAGTTGGTCCGCCCGAGGCTGATGCCGAGCGCGTGGGCGAGCTCGCGCTGACTGGCCTTGGGGTTGGCTTGCAGGTGCTTGAGGACGCGGTAGTGGAGTTCGTCGTTCAACGCGCGGTGCGGGCTTGACGGCATCGGCCGATGGCGCCCGTGGTGCTTGTCATGGGGTGCGTCTGGGGTCAGCGGCTGCGCGCCCGCCCGGGCATGTGGGTTGCCCGCTGAGGCCGGAGTGCCGGAGATTCACGCCGGCACGCTACCACCCTACCCGGTCATTGGAGGGCATTGGCAGGGGAAGCGTCTTGTCTGTTGTTGTGATCGTGCCGGGTGCGTTCCAAGGTTGAACGACACATCCGGGAATTGAAGCGCAGTTTCACCGCGTTCGTCAAGGGGAGGAGGAGAAGTTCAGCAATTCCCGCTGTGTACGAGCGGGATCGCCCGAGCGCGGCGCGAGCGCGTGTGGAAACCGCACAGGCGAACACAGGCTTCGCCACGAGACGACGCTGTTGTTCTGGCTGGCTGTTTGGTTACCCTCAAGACGTTCTTCAAGCACATTCGTTCACGGCCGTCGACTAGGAGGTGTCAGGCGGCAAGGGCAGCAGTGGCGGCTGGATAATGGAGCGATAGAGCGTGTCCCAATCGGGAATCAGGCAGAGATCGAAGCGCGCACGCAGTTTGCGCCACAAGCGCGTCTTGCTCTGCGCCGCCGTTAAGGCGGCCTGGAACAGCCGGCAGCCGCGCTGTTGGATCTGATCGATCAGAAACGCCAGCATCATCAGATGCATGAGCACGGTGCTGAGGTTGTTGTTGCCGTGACCGAAGTTGTGCTCGAAGTGATAGCCTTGGTTCTCGAGGGTGTTGAAGGTTTCGTTTTCGACTTTCCAGCGTGCGCGGGCTCCTCGCATCAGCGTCATGAGGTTGCTGTCATCAATGGTGAAATCGGTGACCCAGGAGAAGTGGGTGACCTTGCCGTCCGGGGTGTGTTCCCAGTACTCGAGGAAATTGACCTCGAGGTCGAAGTTGGACTCGTTCAGCGGTGCGCCGTTGAGATAGCGGAAACGGTGACGTACCCCCTTGGCGTCGGTGAACTCGACCTCGCGCGTCTCGGGCGTGGCCGCCACCCAAGCGAACAAGTGGGTGTGATCGCTCGGCTTGGCGCCGAGGATGAAGCGCAGATTCAGTTCCTGCAACTGGCGGATGTGCGGGGCATTGGAGGCGAGGGCGTCTTCGACGACGATCAGCTTCAGATGCGGATGCGCGCGGCGCAGATCCGCCAGCAGGCGCTTGGCGGCGTTGCGCTCGCAGTCATTCTTGCGCGCGCCGTCTTGCTTGAGGATCGGCTCGGGCGCCAGCGGGAACACCTCGCTGTGATCGGGGTGTACCAGCACCGCCCCGAGCATCTGGTGATAGTAGGTCGTGGTGCCGTTGCGGTGGTGCTTCTCCCCGCACTGCGGGCAATGCACCTTGGTCGAGGAGAAATACCCGGTGCCGTCGAGTGAGAGCAGGTAATGGCCATCAAGGTATTCAAACCCCTCCAGCCCCTTGCCGCGCTGCAGGTCTGCAAACAGCGCCTTGTACAGCGGGAGCAACTGGCTCGGATCGAATGCATCGAGACGTTCGCGAAAGCGGGTGTCGCTTGGGACGTTCGCGAAAGCGGGTGTCGCTTGGTGCCCGTTCGATCCCGTAGAGCGCGTGCAGATTCGCCCGCGTGGTCTCTTCCCGACTGTCGTGCTCGAATTGCAGCAGCGAAGGATACTTCAGCCCGAACAACGCCAGTCCCGACATCAGATAATCGACCAGCGTAATCTTGCCATCGCACGGGTCGGGAATCTTCGCAAAAAACCGCCGCGCCTTGTTCAGCAGCCCGGCGGCGCTGAGTTGTTTGCGTGAAATCGGAGCACTCATCAGTATCTGCCTCGCAACTTCAAGTCTGCGCGACAGTATACCGATTCAGAGACGAAAGTTTACGAAGAACTATTTTCGAAGACTCGCCAACACGCGGTTTTTAAAGCAGAATTATTTTCGGCGGGAATTGCTGGGAGAAGTTGAAAGTTGGAAGTGCGAACGTGGACGTTTGCGAATTTGGGGTGTTGCCGGTTCGGAGCGGCTTTGACCATGCTGGGGGGTTGGCTGCCCCGGGGACGTCCGCCAGGGCGTCGCTAGGCGCTGCAATCGGGTCGGCGCAGCCTGTCTGAGTCCGCTTCTTGCGGGTCCCGCAGAGGTGACCGCCGACTAAGTGCCTTCGACAGAGTAGCGCCGCAGGGATTCCAGGATCTTGAGGGCGGTGTCGCGATGCGAGGGGCTCAATCGCTCAGTTCGTCGCGGACCTCTTCGGGCTCGCCGTAGGTCTCGATGCCCAGGCGCTCGGCGACTGCGAGGGCACGGGAGTCGATCATCGGGGAGATGGCGATGAGCCGGTCGGCCTTGCGTTGGTGGCGCCGCTCGTAGAAGCGGGCCTTGCGCTCGAAGCTGTACATCGCGGGCTTCTCGATGGATGACTTCAGCTCGCAGAGGATCAGCAGGCCGTTCTTGATGATGACGTCGAGCTCGATCTGGTCCGGGCGGCCGAACACCTCGCCGTCGTCGTCGAATTCGTTGACCTTGAGCACCTGCACGCCGAAGGTCTTCTCGAGGATGGCCGCCAGGGCGTCGCGGAAGGCCTTCTCCGAGCGCAGTCCCCAACGCGCTCCCAGTGCACCGATGCTGCGGTCCAGGCGTTTGCCGAGGGACAGGCTTTCCTGGTGCAGGGCCTTCAGCTCGGCTTGATTGGCTTCCCACTTGCGGTCCTGTTCTTCCCAGCGCTGTTGGGATTCGCGCCGCTCGCGCTCGAGGCGCTCTTCGTTCTTTTGCCACAGCGCGTCTTGGCGCTCGCGCTCGCGGCGCATCTCGTCAAGAGTTTGCTGAAACCGGTCGTTGGTCTCTTCCCGGCGGGCATAGAGCTTGGCGGTGATGCCGAGGATGGCCTCGCGGAACGACGGGTCGGATTCCATCCATGCGGGCAGCTCACGTCGGACGGTCTCTTTTAGGGTGCCCAGGCTGGTCATCGGTGCGGTATGGGGGGTTAAGGGTTGAGGGGCCTTGATCATCGTTCCGGCGACCCTCAACCGGCACGTCCATTACCACTGCTGCGTTATCGACGGGGTCTTCGAACCGGTCGAGGAGGCCGATGATGTCCCGCAATCCGTGCGCTTTCGCCCCGCCGCCGAGCTGACACCGGAGGCCCTCGCCGCCATCGCCGAGCAGGTACGCGTCCGGGTGCTGCGGTGGTTTGCCCGCAGCGGGCTGATCGAGGCGGACGACGTGCACGAGATGCTCGCGTGGGAGAACAGCGGGTTCTCGCTGGATGCCGCGGTGCGCGTGGGCGCGCATGATCGCGCCGGTCTGGAGCGGCTGCTGCGCTATTGTGCCCGCCCGCCGTTCGCGCTGGAGCGTCTGGAACTGCTCGACGCCGAACGGGTCGTCTACCGGTTGCCCAAACCACAGCGTGACGGCACCACGGCGCTGACGCTCACCCCGCTGGAGTTGATCGACCATCTCGCGGCACTGATCCCGCCGCCCAGGCGCCACCGCCATCGCTACCACGGCGTGCTCGCGCCAAACGCGCCGCTGCGGGCGGCTGCCATCGCCTTCGGGCGCGAGGTGGCGGACGCGACCGGCGCACCGACCGAGGTCGGTTCACCGCCTGCAACGCCGGTCTCCAGGACGCGTTCGCCGGCGCGCTACCTCTGGGCCATGTTGCTGGCCCGGCTGTTCGAGTCGCTGCCGCTGGTCTGCCCCAACTGCGGCGCGGACATGCGCATCATTGCCTTCATCACCGAGGCCGTGCCCGTCGAGCAGATCCTCACCCACATCGGTGAGCCACCGCGTCCACCCCCGATCTCGCCCGCCCGCGGACCGCCCGCCTGGGACGAGGCACCCGAGCCGATGCCGGACTGGGACCTCCTCCAGCAGCCCGAGCCCGACTTCGAGTTCGATCAGCGCGTCTCCTGGTAGCCGCCGTCTCTCTCGCAGGGAACGGTGCAGCCCCGCTCGTCTGCCGGAGGCACGCTGCCCCGCAGATGCGCGCGCCAGCACCCCAGAACGCGCGCGCCTGCAACGCCCCGACGCCCGTCAGCCCCGCAGTTGGGCATTGACCCCGCACCCCACCCCTGCTAACCTCCTTACCTTGGGCCAACCTGGACGCTCAGGGTGGCTTGGATTTCCTATCCGTAACCCGTCATACTACTTAAAAGTGACGGGGAGTGCCGACCCATCTCGCGGTGCTTCAACGGCGAATTCGAAACACTGGTATGACCACCAACAAGGCCGCACGGAAGTCACTATGATGAGGCTTCTGCACCGCCACTCGTGGCATGACCCCCAGGTGTTGAACACTTCCTGAAGTGCCAAGCCACTCATTAACTCTGAAGCCCAATTTTGACCGTTCTAAATTGCACAAAATACACAATTGCCGCATATTGCGCGCGTCGTACTTCTACCCGACACCTTCTAGTCTGTTTCAATCTGAGCCTGGTCGAAAGGGTTGTTAAAATCTCTTCTCCGAACAAGCTTAGAGTCTTTTGCCTTTTCGTACTCGGCGTAAAGCATAACATCGCGGGTATCGCTTAAGCACATTTTAATGTATCGATCCAGCCGTTCCTCATCTCCTTTCGCCAAGTAAAGGATGGATCGCAGATGGCGTGGGCGCGTGCCATTTGCCAGGCCATTTGGAATTCTTTCCAGCAAGTAACGGTAAATGTCATCAGCACGCTGCGGGCCAAAATCACTAACGACGCGCTGCCAAATATCGCCCGGAATTTCGGTAGACATGGTTTTTGGTTCTCTAGGGGCGTTCACGCTTTCAAAATATCCTTCGGTAATCTCTTTGGTTTCTTCCATATCACTCGTCCTTTCTGTGGTAGATGAAGATCTTTGCCAAATATAGTAATTCATATCATCCGAACCAGACGACTTAAAATTCATATATTGTCCATTAATTAAAGCGAACGTTAACGTAAAATCTTTACCCTTCCTATTCCCAACAACTATGGCTGATGTTGAGGTTGCTTCTTTAGTGTTGAAAGAAATTGCAGATGACCCACTCCCCCAACGATAAACCATCTTATTTGTATCTATTTCGACAGTCATCATCTTCATCAGCTCGACAAAACCCCTCATTTCTTCTTCATCTCCAGGCTTGTATTTAAAACTATTCTTTGAGTTTTCCAGCGTCAATTCTGGATTTACTGACCATTTACCGACAAAAGGAAAAAGATCACTAGCATATGAGAAGTCAACAAAAAGTATAAATGTAATCGTAAATAAGGTGGTTATGATCATGATATTTCCATTGTTGTGTATCAAGACCTAAGTTCAATGGACCCCACCCCACAGGGGTGGAGGCCAGTTGCAATGCAATAGCATTAAGTTAAGCCCAATGTCATTAAGTTAAGCCGTAACTCACCGAGTGCGCTTATAATTTTCTTGGAACGCAGGAACTCTGACCTTCTTCATGTCTCTGGGAAAAGAACGGTCAGGTCGCACCGGCTCAACGGCGAACACCATGTTTTCCAGTATTCGCCAACACAGCACTGTCGGGGAAATATGAAGAAACAGTCGAATGATTTGGTTTTTCATCTTCGATAGCGCGTTGGCAAAGTTGATGCGATAAGCGGGTTTTAAGAACATTCATGTAAAAATGAGGTGGTGTTTGGTCCATAAATCGCAGCGCGATACCTCAGGCAGCTTCGCGATGATAATAACTTAGCATGCCACCCAGTCGTTCTCTGCGCTGAACCGGATTCGTTGGGAAGGCGACCACATTGGACGGTTCGAGCAGCTGATTGTCGACACCCTGATGGTTTCGCTCCCGCAGATAATGCGCACTGTATTCTCGAAGGGCACGACGCAGTGATCGTTCACCGAGAAGTATCATGCGCTCAAGACACTCTTCTTTTATGGAACGAACAAACCTTTCCGCGTAGGCATTACACTTCGGCGCCCGTGGCGGACATCGCACCGGCTCAACGCCTTCTCGATCGAGGATGTTTCTGAAGGCCTCGGTGAACTTTGTGTCTCGGTCCATGATGAGATAATGGTGGTTCCTGAGAAAGCCGTCGAACTCACCGGTGAGATTGCGTGCGATCTGCATCATGAACTCACCGTTGGGATTAACCGTCGCGCCTGCAATTGTAATTTTGCGTGTCGCCAAGTGGATGACAAACAACACGTAACAAGTGACAAGTTGATCGCTACAAGACGAGACCCGCGTATAGTATCGGCATCATTCTCTCATCGTTTACCGTAAGTTGGGCCTTGATCATCGTTCGGCCCACCTGGTGCGTGCCTCGTCGATTGGCCCGCACCCGGCCCGACCGAGAAAGCAGGCGCTTTCTCGGTTGGGGACGTTCCGGGGGCAGACCACGTCGACGAGGCATGCACCAGGTGGGCCGAACGATGATCAAGGCCGTAAGTTGTAAGCACTCATCGCCATACGAACAAGCTCAGCAACAGTTCCGGTGCGAGGGAAGAATTCCTGGGCCGAATAGCGTTGCGTCGAATACTTGTAAATCGCAAAGTCCCAAATCTCGGTATCTCCACGATACCCCAATCGGCAGAGGGGGCTTCCTCCATGACGTACGTAACAGAACTTGCCCGCTTTCCAGATCTCCAGATACGGATCCCCGAGACGCTCTAGTTCACGCGCGAGAGCATTCAGCGCTTCGGGGGGAATTGCATCCCCCTTCTTGCCTTTTCTCATCTCTTCAGTTAGTCCTTTGGTAGAACCGATTTTTTAAAACCAAAGGGGTCTCCAATGGGCTTGGTTCACGAAGAGCAACAAGAAGGGGTCAGGTCTTGCAATCCAGCATCCGTTCAAGAAGGGGTCACCATTTAGCTGACCCCGATCAATGGGACGGCCTTTCCCTTCGTGTCCGCGCCACGATTTTCGTCCGCAAAGCGTCGGATGCAGCTTGGTCCGCCCTTTGACCCTTTTCTCCAACAGCTCGATCACGCCCGCCTGTGTCCGCATGACCGCCAGGTTGCCCTTGACCGCCAACGCTACGTCCGCATCCGGCAACAGCCGGTCTACTTCGTCGTCTGTGAGCCGCTTGACCTGATTGGCGCTCAGCGAGCAGCCACGGCTGCGCGTCAATAGGTTCTGGATCGACTGCAGGTTGGCACTGTGCTGCTGCACCAACTTGCTCCGACGCCGCAGCAGATCGCGCACCGCGCGCTCTTGCCTGGGGTAGATGTACCCCTCCGGAAGCAACCCTAAGCGAAGCAGCTTTGCCAGCCAGCGGGCGTCAGACTCGTCGTCTGCATACTTGAGCCCTTCGTACTGGACGATCGCCGCCGTGTTCGCCAGGTGGACGCTGAAGCCGACGTCCATCAGACCGTCCACCAGCCAGTACCAGTTGTAGGTCGACTCGACCACGAGCCCCTCAATGTCTTGACGAAAGGCCCCCAGCTCCGCCAGCACCACCCCAGTGTCGTTCGGCAGCCGCCGCCGATACACAACCTTGTCTTCCTCGTCTGACAGCACTACCACATTGTTGCTGGAATGTAGATCGATTCCGCCGTATAGTTTCATTGTCCTAGAGTCATGTCTCGGCTCCCACGCATCATGGTACCCGGCATTCCACACCACGTGACGCAACGTGGGAACAGACAGCATCGAGAACGCCTACGGCATCGCGTTTTCGAACCCGTCCGACGATGCTGACCGAGCAGAAGCACCTCCGCGCCGATGCGCCATGAACTCGTTGACTGCATGTCGCCACAGCGCGGCGTCTTTGGATAGGTAGGATTCGTGGCCGCTGTGCTCGAAGAGCTAAGGCCGCGGCGCACCTGGTCGACCACGTCATCCCGCCGCTGCCGGTGCGCCAGTGGGTCCTCTCGGTGCCCAAACGCCTGCGCTGGTACCTTGAGCGAGAGCCTCAGGCCGTCAGCGCCGTGCTGCATATCCTGCTGCGCGTCATCGAGGCCCATCTGCGCCGGAGCAGCGACGCCAGCGCGCAGGCCCGCTTCGGGGCGGTGAGCCTCATCCACCGCTTCGGTGCCTCCCTCAACCGCCACGTCCATTACCACTGCTGCGTCATCGACGGGGTCTTCGAGCCGGACGAGGAGGCCGATGATGTCCCGCAATCCGTGCGCTTTCGCCCCGCCGCCGAGCTGACACCGCAGGCCCTCGCCGCCATCGCCGAGCAGGTGCGCGTGCGGGTGCTGCGGTGGTTTGCCCGCAGCGGCCTGATCGAGCCCGCCGATCGCGCCGGTTGCAGCCCTGGCGGATGAGAGCCTGCATCGAGAGGCAGACGACGGAATCCTGACTATACTGTATATAAAAATAGCCCATGATTTCGCCGCCAAACGGATGCCGACATGGCCGCCGCGTCACCGGGATGCGGACCTGCCCCGTACCGGACAAGAAAAGGACACCCGGACAAGAAAAGGACACCCACTCTCCGCCCCGCCGAAATGTGGACGACAAGAAAACGCCGAAATGTGGGTGTCCCGTACCTCCGGGTGTCCCGTACCTCCGGGTGCCGTACCTCCGGGTGCCGTACCTCCGGGTGCGTATCCCGTACCTCCGGGTGCGTACCTCCGGGTGTCCCGTACCTCCGCGTACGTACCTCCCCCGTACCTCCCTCCCCGTACCTCCATCCCGAAATGTGGGTGTCCCGTACCTTCCCGCGAAATGTGGGTGTCCCGTACCTTCCCGTACCTTCCGGGTGTCCCGTACCTTCCGGTACCTTCCGCCGTACCTTCCGCGCGTACCTTCCGCGCCCGAAATGTGGGTGCCCCGTACCTTCCGTACCTTCCGTACCTTCCGCGCCTACCGCCGTACCTTCCGTACCTTCCTGCCGTACCTTCCTGAAATGTGGGTGTCCCGTACCTCGCCCTCCCGTACCTCGCCCTGCCGTACCTCTGCTGCCGTACCTCTGCTCTTCCCGTACCTCTGGCTGGGTGTCCCGTACCTCGCGTACCTCTGTACCTCTACCGGGTGTCCCGTACCTCTACCGTACCTCTACCTCCCGTAGTACCTCCCGTACCTCCGCCGTACCTCCGCCGTACCTCCGCCGTACCTCCGCGTACCTCCGCTCCGCCCCGCCGAAATGTAATGTGCGAAATATAATGTGGGTGTTCCGTACCGCTGGCCGTTACCCTGAATTGGGTGGGTGCTCGAGTCGGCTGTAGAACCTATTCTCGGACAGCCCCCAGCCCCCTCGACCGACCATTACTGGGCGATGGAATAAGGCGTACCCTGATGCGCCGGAGCGGCTGGCAAGCCAAGATGTAGCGCCTCGAGGTCGGCGCCGGCGCGACCGGCAAACAGCTCCAGGTCGGCGGCGATCAGTGACCAGCAGTCGGCATCGATACGCTCTACATGACCGTTGATCTCGGTTTCCACACAGATGTGTGTATTGCGCAGGAAGAGACGGATGCAGAGGGTCACGGTTGCAGTCTGCCAGGGCTCCGGCACGCGGATGATCAGCCGATGGCTTGCTGACGCAGTCGCATCAGCATTGGTCTGCAACTCGGGGTAGAGTGTCACGCTCAGCTCCACCAGATTGGTGGCGATGCGCGGGGTACCGGTCTCGATCCATTGCAGAGTGCACCTGGGATCCCGACAGCGCTCGCGCAAGGCATAGGCGAACTCGCGTTCGAAAAAGACGTGGAAGACATGCTCCAGCTCATTGAGCTGGCGCTGCACCTGCAGCAGTCGGCGCGGGTTCGGCTCATGCTCGCGCATTTCACGATTCAGAATACGGCGCAGCCGGTCGAAGCTCTTGGGCAAAGCGCCGGCATGAAAGCCCCGCGCCATCAAGGCGCGCACGCGCTCGCCATGGTGGCCGACCACGGCTGGTTCCACCGGCGGTGCCACGCTGCCATCTGGAACCGGCAAGGCCTCGGCCTCCTGTTTAGCGGCTGCGATTCTCTCGTGGTGGTTGGCCTGATAGAGCTTCCAGTTCTCCTTCAGTTCCCAAACGAGAAAGCCGAACAGACCCGGCAGCAGCACGATGGTCAGGGTGACCAATGGATAGGCGACCACCTTCGGCAATACCGATGCGCTGATATCGATAAAGGCGGTGGTAATGGCGGGTAAGAAAGGCAGCAACAGTTTGTGGCCGATGCTGACAATGGGAAAGTGCTTGACGGGATTGACCTGGGGCTCCACCAGCACGGTCACGTAAAACTGGATCAATTCCTCGGCAAGGCGCCATACCGGCGTCACCAGGGCTTTGAACAGCGTGGACTCGAAACGCTCGCCCAAATGGTGAACCAAAGCCTCATCCACCCGATGCAGCAACTGCGAAAAGCCACGGGTGATCTCCTTGAAGAAAGTCAGCAGCCACTGAATCAGGCCAATCACCAGGGTCTGATTAATGCGCCTGAGATAGACGCCGATGCGAGTACTGAGATTATCCAGAAAACGCCGCCCGGCCGGTGTGTTGCGGGCCAGGGTACCGAGCGCAAAGGCGAGCATCCCCAGCCACAGCCCGGGCTCGATGGGAACCTCCTCCACGAATACCGCCAACAAAACGATCGGAATCAGCGGCAAAACGCCTATCAGCAGCGGTTGCACCAGATTGCGGCCAAGAGCCCGCACCAGCCCGGTGCTGAGCAGCTCCGCCATGGGCCGCCAGCGCAGCAATCGATTCAGGCCATCGAAAAACACAAAGCGCAGCACGGAAACCGTTCCGTGCCACAGCACCAGCGCCAGATAGCGGCCAATGCCAGTGTGCATGACCAGGCTGATCAACCCTCCCAACAGCAGCACGTCGGTGAAAGTGGCCAGCTCCAACGCCTGGTTGAAGCCCGGCAGCATAGCCAACAGCAAATCCAGGCTTTTCAGTACCAAATAGGCGCCCCCGAAGGGCACTAGTAGATAGCGCGAAATAATGCGCCCGAGCGGTGTGCCAAACAGCGGTGCGCTCGCCTGTTGCAAACCCTTGATGTAGATCTCGCCGCGCTGGTAGACGCCGGGCAGCGCGCGCGCCGCGGTGTGGTCGAAGCGTGCCAACCGATCGCCGCGGAAGAACTCTGCCAGAGTCGGATCGGGTAGTCGGAGAATATTGCGCGCGACGATATCGCGCACATCGGTGAACTTGAGATTCCGGCGCTGCTCGATAATATCTAGCAACTCTAGTTTCATCTTGTGTGCGGCGACCCGCTCGCGGTGATTTCGAGGCAAAAAATCAGCCTCGCGCATGGCTTGCCCCAGACAGGGTAGGATTTGTTCCTCCAGCCGCCTGGTCACCTGCGCCTGCAACCGATCGAGGATCTCGCCGAAACGCTCCAGGTCAGCAATCGACCAGGGCATCTCATCTAATCGGGTACGCGCGGTATCGATGCCCCGTAGCGCCTTCAGCAGCATCTGAAACGGCAGCGGTTGCACCAGCCGTTGGCGCCCGAGGCTAATCAACCAACGCCCGAAGTGCAATTGGTAGTAGTCGTTGCGCGCCTCGGACAAAACCTGCTCCAAATTACTGAGCAGCATGCGCGCCGGTGGCAAACCGCCTCGGCGACGATCCTCGGCGGCAAGTTGATGGATCAGCTCCTCCAACCCTACCCTGGTGTCAGGCGTCAGCTTCCATTTGGCCGCGAGCAGACTGGCCAAATGTAGCTCCGCGGCAGCCTCGCGTTCGGCAATGGCGTCTTCGACAGTGGCAGGCGCGCGGCCGACCGGCTGGCTCAAGCGCTGCGCGAGCCAGCGCGCATCCCCCAGGTGACGCAGCGCCGCGGCAAAGCGACCCTCGAACTCCGCGCGCTGAGCACAGCCGATGGCATGCTCGAATAATAATAGCCCCAGGCTGCGCCCATGGCGGACCCAGCCCGGCACGGGGGCAAGGCCGAGATCGTCGAAGCCGGGTAACATGATAAAGCGCGCCACCAGCCGTTGCGCACCACCAACCAGGTCGTCCCGTATCCGCCGCAGCCAGCCCTTGCTGCGGCGAATCCGCGAACCCCGCTGCAGAGCATCCTGATATAGCTGCTCCAGGGACGCTGGCACTTCCCTCTTCGGAAACCGCGAGCGCGAGACCGACTTGGCAGCCGTGTCCTCGGCATACATCGTTGCATGTTGCGTAGACCAAGCACGGGCGGCATCGGCGCGCACCCGCGGCAGGTCCGGATCGGAGCGGCCGAAAGGCAAGCCTGTCGGTAGCGGCGGCGGCGACGTCGGCAATGCACCGCTGCCGGGCCGGCTCTTCAGCAGCAGCGGCGGCATGCGATTTTGACGGCATGGCTCCGGCAGATCCAAACCGCTGGCCTCCAGCCAACTGTCCAACTCTGGCCAAACATCGATGGCCGGGAAAAAGAAGCCGCGGGCACCGGGTGAGAAGTAGCGCAACCGAACCACCATGGCGGCAAAGCTGCGCGTCACCAGATCATCGTCCCAGACCGACAGCGCGATGTCGTCGCGATGCAGCACATCGCGCACCTCGGCAAAGGCATGGGTGCCAATAAGTGCATGCAGCGCCGCGGCGCCGAAGCGATGCAGATCGCCCTGAGCGTCACGGGCATTTTGCCAGGCCCGGGCCACCTCCGCCTCGAAGCTGCGCGACCAATAGTCGAGCCGCGCCCGAACGAAACTGCGCTCATCAACGATCGGCGACGACGGGCTCGGCAGTAGAATCACATAGTTGGGCAGCCGTAGACCCTCGATGACCGACAGCGCTTCAGCATTCTCGGTCTCGAGGCCCTCCAGAAAGTCATCCCGCGACATCAAATAATAGGGTAGGTCAGGGATAGGTACACCGCGTGCGGCGACGCCGAGTTGCTCCTCGATAAGCCGCTCGACAGCGCGGGCGTGGAATAAAAAAATGCCCTCGGCGGGTCGGAGAATCTGTTGGCGGAAAACCTTGGCGCTAGGTGTTGGCATATGCCTTCGATGTTGCGTCTATTATCCGCTGTTCAAAGCGGCGTCGGCTGGTACTTGGTCAGAGCGGTTTCTCGACACACCCGCAGCCGCATTTCACCTTCGCATTCGGGCATGATCATCTTCGCGTTCGGGCATGATCTCAACCTGATGAACGCAAAACTATACAGCATGACCAAAAATAGTTTAGATTCTTCTCCTACGCCAAACCAAGCAAATGAGGTAAATCGCTATGGCAACAAAGATCGTCTGGGGCTATGTCGACGAGGACGGCAATGTGCAGTCTGGCTCCGGTGACTTCACCGTGTCGGAAGAGTCGGAGCCCGGCTTCTACGATATCTTCTTCAACCCGGGTACCTTCAGCTCTCAGCCCGCCATCACCGGAAGTTGCGTCAGCAGCAGCCGAGAGGCGCCGGTGTTTCAGGTCTATCAGCTGAATGGCAACAAGGGCTTCATTGTCGAGACGCGCGATGCGCACTCAGGTGATCGCGACGCCCGCGCCTTTATGTTCACAGCCGTCGGCGGCGACTGATCGGCCGCGTGGTTGGCTGTCTGGATAGATCAGCATCAGCTCGCGGTCGGTTGCAGGCCGATCAGCATCCAGAGCGCGACCAAGATCGCAAACCATTGCGCTGCATTGATCAAAACGCTCATGCTATGGAGGCGCTTAAAGCGTTTCCCGGCGCCCGCATCGCCGGCCAGCTCGGCGTCCCGCGCCTGGTTGATCCTTGGCATCAACACCTGTCTTGCCATCACGAAGCCGATCAATGCGAGCATACTCAGGGCAGCGGGCCAGCCGACGCCTGCCCCGATTCCAGGCAGCAAAAACAGCACCGCCAGCAGCGTCGTCAGCCCCATGGCAAGGTAGTACCAGGGGAATATTTCACGGATGAACGCACCAGCCGTCTTGATTGGCAGCTTGGTAAACACAAGCGGGGCCATGACCGCGGAAAAAAAGGTCATGCCGCCCCAGGTCAGAGCGAGCGCAAGGCCCGCCAACAGAGTAAAAGCTGGGATAAGATTCATCATTACAGAGCTCTAGTCAGTGGTTGTGGATAGCCCCTAAATGGATACTCCGAGCGCCGAAGCGAACCCCAGGGCCGCTCATTCGAGCGGCTTATGCCTGAATGCGGAGGGCGTCAGCCTGTTCGCCTGGGCTACATCAGTAGGCGCTCCAGTCGTTCACTGGCGCCACTGCTGACACCTCCTTTGTCCATGTTTTAAAGATGGTTGGAGCCTGAGGTAACCCAACAAACCGACCCTGACATTTGGAGGGTTTTCCCGCGGTCGATCCTCGTTATGTAGCCGGCACGTCGCCCGCAAGCGGGCTCCTACAAGCCGACCGGGACGGCCGACGTAGGAGACCGCTTGCGGGCGAATAGGCCGACGACGCCGGCAGGACGGACGCAAGCCTCAGGGCCTTGCCGACAGGGGCGCCGCCTGCAAAAAATGCAAGGTCACCGCAGAGACGCAGCGTGCGCAGAGGGGCCAAGGCGCCTCGCCCGCGAGCGGACCTTGACCAGCCGAGGGAGCCGCTCGGCGTAGGAGCTCGCTTAGGGCGACCCGGCAAATGATGCCAGCGGAGCGGACGCGAGCGCCGCGCCTTTCTCCGGGAGAAAAGCTGTCGGCCACTGTCTTCTCGACAAATGAACGGACAGATACCCCAGGGTGCAACCTGCCCAGCGCGACTTGATCGGGATTAGGATTGGAATCAGGATCGGGATCGAAAAGACATGACATCAGGGCGTGAGAAACCTGATGTTTACTGGGCGGATGTTTGCTGGGGCTCGCATCGCCCGAGGGCAGCGCTTGCCTGTCACTCCTTGGCATGTCACCTTCTAGCAGTAAGAATAGTTCTCGATTATGGTGCACCATCGTCGCCCCATTGTTGCTCTCGAGCGCTTTGCACGCTCAGGTGCGAGGCCCCGCTAGCCAGCGAGCTCATGCGGCGCAGACCACAGGCAGACGAAATCAGCGACAGCGCACATGTCTCCAGGTAGCGACCTGTTGCAATTGGCCGACCGCCGCGCTATTATTAGCGTTTGCTGCAAACCGCAATGTGTTCTAACTTTGCAATATAGGATATTGCGTGCCATTACGCAGCGCTAGGGTGCGGCAGGTTCGGCAAGTATCGTGCGTTCGCCCGCATTTTTTTACTAAAGATAGCCTGACCTTGGATTTGGGCGGGAGTATGTCGTGTGGTTTCAGTCCGAACAACAGAATTCCTTGAAGCTCAGTAAACTCCAAGAAAACATTGACAAACTCACAAACGCACTAGAGTCGTATAACCAGAAGTTCGATCAACTCCAAAAATCGATCGATGTTCTTGAGCGCTCTAGTAGTAAACAAAGACAGTGCCTTGAGGACATTCTGCAATCCATGGACCGCGTCGAGCACCGAATCACCAGCCTGGAGACCGAATCCACATTCCACCGCTACACAGCGTTCTGTAGGTCGAGCTTACATACGCCCGAATTCGTTCCGAATGGCAAGGAGCTACATGCCCCGCAGCGTCGGTGGCGGAAGCTGGTGCGTGGACGTGACTAGCTTGGCTGCGATCAATACAGACCAATCGGATGCGCGTCGCCACCGTAGTGGTTGCGATACATAGGTTTTATCAATCGTTAGGGTCCATTGAGAAGTCGGCAGTGTCGTATAACCAGAGTTGGTGCAATCAGCGGTCACGCATCGGCAGGCTGCTAGTTCGGGTGCTTCGCCCGGTCAGGAGTTGCTGTGTTGCGCGCTAACTTTCTTTCATACCCTTTGAAACTGTTCAATTCCAGGCAAGGCGAGGGGCTTAAAAGAAAGCGATCAATCCCTCTGAAGCGAATTCTTGCCGCTGCCCGGCGATGGCGATGGCGACTTCACCTTCGTATCAAAGACCGGCCCCTGAGGCCTTCCCATCCCTTCACCCTAATCCGCTACGAGGAGCTCGATCCTTCCGCGCAGCGACCACGGCTTGCTCATCCATCATGCGCCGGCGGTGGCAAGGTCGTCCGCTATTTCCTATGGCCGGACGACCTGCGACTGTATTTTGTCATCGCGGGCGTCTTGGGTGCGCTGCCATGCTTTTTCAGCCCTGAAGGAGGTTTTTGGTGCTGCTTCTTCTTATTGTTCATCGCTGTTTTCTTCATCCCTTGGCTTCTCTATCACCCCTGCTGTCGGTTTTCCGACCACCAGCGTGTACTGAGCTGCCTGCGGGAGCTTCCCGAGCAAGTCGGCGGGATACCAATGGCAACGCTATTCGATCCGTCGCGCTGCTTCGGCAGCCAGCCTAATGCGCGCATGAGCGGCTTGTTGAACCTGCGCCTGTTCGTGCCTCGCCTCTTCAAGCCACGAGATACGCGTCTCGCGGACCCCCGCCTCAGTGCCCGCTCGCGCTTAGTCGTGCTGGGTATCGCCGACTTTTTCAGCGACAAGAGCGGGGGGGACAGGCATTGTCAAAGAAGCGTCAGTCGTTGGTGGATCTATTGGATCGGGTTTTCCTGGACTGGGTATCTTCTGTTTCTGATCGACTACTTCTTGCTACCCAACGACAGGAACACGGTGCTCGGCTTCGCCATCCTATGGTCTGTGCTGTCCACCTTCTTTATCTATCGGCAAGCCTGCATCTGGTTACATCTGGGGCAACTCGAACAAGCTGAATACTGGCGTGAAGAAACCAACGGGTTATTGTCGCGGGTCCGAGTCCAATTCGATGACTGTGGTATGCGGCTGCACTTTCCCAAGCTGGACCCACTCGTGGTGCAGGGTGCGAATCTTCTCCCTGCTGTGGTGATCGCGATCCTGACGCTGCTTGCCACGCTGTCATCCGGCAAATCGAAGACGGACGAAACACCCTGCGATCCCTGCCAGCAATACCTGGTCTCGCACCAGATGCAGGCCGCAGACGATCTCGGCGGCTAAGCGGCCGGTTCAGGCGGAACAGCAAGCACAACCCACAGATGCTCGACAGCGGTGAACAATTCCAAGCCTTACCAAGACTTCAAGCCTTATCAAGACCCACACGAGCTACTTTCGCTGCTGGCCTGGGTCGATGCCCATGACCGCCTCGACATCCTGATCCTCGAGATCCGCCATATCCAAACCAATCTCGTCCACGCATTGCGCGTACCGGTGCTCTATCGGCCGCTGCGCTTCGAGGAAAGGTGTATCTGGTTCAGCGACAAGGACATGGGCGGTGTGCACGCCGATTGGGAAAACACCAGCAATTCCCGATGAAAAAAATTCTGCTTTGAAAACATCGTGTTGGCGAAGCTTCGAAAATAGTTCTTCGTAAACTTCGTGGCTGAATCGGTATAATGTCGCACATACTCGAGGCTGAGAGGCAGATGTTGATGAGTGCTCCGATTTCACGCAAACAACTCAGCGCCGCCGGGCTGCTGAACAAGGCGCGGCGGTTTTTTGCGAAGATTCCCGACCCGTGCGATGGCAAGATTACGCTGGTCGATTATCTGATGTCGGGACTGGCGTTGTTCGGGCTGAAGTATCCTTCGCTGCTGCAATTCGAGCAGGACAGTCGGGAAGAGACCACGCGGGCGAATCTGCACGCGCTCTACGGGATCGAACGGGCACCAAGCGACACGCGCTTTCGCGAACGTCTCGATGCATTCGATCCGAGCCAGTTGCTCCCGCTGTACAAGGCGCTGTTTGCAGACCTGCAACGCGGCAAGGGGCTGGAGGGGTTTGAATACCTTGACGGCCATTACCTGCTCTCACTCGATGGCACCGAGTATTTCTCCTCCTCCAACGTGCATTGCCCGCAGTGCGGGGAGAAGCACCACCGCAATGGCACCACCACCTACTACCACCAGATGCTCGGGGCGGTGCTGGTACACCCCGATCACAGCGAGGTGTTCCCGCTGGCGCCCGAGCCGATCCTCAAGCAAGACGGCGCGCGCAAGAATGACTGCGAGCGCAACGCCGCCAAGCGCCTGCTGGCGGACCTGCGCCGCGCGCATCCGCATCTGAAGCTGATCGTCGTCGAAGACGGCCTCGCTTCCAATGCCCCGCACATCCGCCAGTTGCAGGCACTCGATCTGCGCTTCATCCTCGGCGCCAAGCAGAACGATCACACCTACTTGTTCGATTGGGTAGCCGCCACGCCCGAGACGCGCGAGGTCGAGTTCACCGACGCCGAGGGGGTACGTCACCGTTTCCGCTATCTCAACGGCGCACCGCTGAACGAGTCCAACTTCGACCTCGAGGTCAATTTCCTCGAGTACTGGGAACACACCCCGGACGGCAAGGTCACCCACTTCTCCTGGGTCACCGATTTCACCATTGATGACAGCAACCTCATGACGCTGATGCGAGGAGCCCGCGCACGCTGGAAAGTCGAAAACGAAACCTTCAACACCCTCAAGAACCAAGGCTATCACTTCGAGCACAACTTCGGTCACGGCAACAACAACCTCAGCACCGTGCTCATGCATCTGATGATGCTGGCGTTTCTGATCGATCAGATCCAACAGCGCGGCTGCCGGCTGTTCCAGGCCGCCTTAACGGCGGCGCAGAGCAAGACGCGCTTGTGGCGCAAACTGCGTGCGCGCTTCGATCTCTGCCTGATTCCCGATTGGGACACGCTCTATCGCTCCATTATCCAGCCGCCACTGCTGCCCTTGCCGCCTGACACCTCCTAGTCGACGGCCGTGAACGAATGTGCTTGAAGAACGTCTTGAGGGTAACCAAACAGCCAGCCAGAACAACAGCGTCGTCTCGTGGCGAAGCCTGTGTTCGCCTGTGCGGTTTCCACACACGCTCGCGCCGCGCTCGGGCGATCCCGCTCGTACACAGCGGGAATTGCTGGGAAAACACCCTGATGCAAGACATGGACGGACCGTCTGTGCTTGCGGATGCCGCCATCATCCCCTATCCGCGCCCGGATTCCGATCGCCCCAGTACCGGCAAGGCCACATGCACCCAGGAATGCCGTGAAAAAATCGACGACCAGTGCGCAGAGGCGGTCCGCGACGCCTGGCGCATCTGGAACCTGGACCAAAAGCGTTACTTTCATGGGCTTACAGCGCTCCAGCGGATCAAGGGCAGCATACTGCGGGACAAGCTCTTTCTGACCAAGCATGCGCTGAAGGCGTTCGTACCTCCGTACAAGTTCGGCGGTGACCAAGGTGCTGTCAGCACGTGGAGCCGATTCCTGCTGGTGCGCGGAGCGGTCTTGGCCCGAGCAACGGAGTATGTCGAATTCGTCGGCGACCTGCAGGCGCAGTTCGGCCGGAGCATGGACATCGCCCTTCAGGACGGTCCGAGACCTCAGCTGGAGCGGCGCCGGGAACAGGGGCTCTACACCTCGTTTCTGGCCGACCGCTGCCGAGACCTCAACGACGAGATCGCGCGCTTGCTGGTCGACGGCTATCAGGTGGCGCCCAAGGACGTCGAGACGGTCCGCCAGCAGTTAACGATGCACCGCTGGAGCCACGACTTCAGCTCCCGCGTGCGTGTGTTCCACGATTCCCCCAGCGCCGATGCTGCCCATACCGAGCGCAGCAGGTCTGTCACTTTTATCAACACCTCCTACTGGATGACCGACCGACCCGATCTGCAGAGCGTGATCAGCCATGAGGTTGCCCACGGCGCGATGGAGAGCGTGTACGCGGAGTTTCGCCCCGACAGCCTGCTTGAGAGAGGAGATGCGTTTGCGCTGATGATGAGCGATCTGGGAACGGCGTTACATATATTCGGCGTCGAGCACAGGAAACGCCCCCTAAGCCAGCAAAACCGCCCTTCCCACCTGCTGCCCGAGATCGGTGCGGACCTTCTTGCGGCTGCCGTCCAAGGGCATGAGTACCTGACCGCGCTGTTCCTTGAACTCTTCGGTCAGGGTCTGGAACACCTGTTCAAGGCGGACACCGAGGAAATCAATCTCGGCCGCGCCGAACTGCTGCAGGGGCGGGTTGGGCTTGTGGATCTCGAACAGTCCTGGTACCTGCGTCTGCACCTGCTGTGCACCTGGGTCGAACAGGTGCATCACCATGACCCGCACTCGGCCCTGGACACGGCTGTGGTGAAGGGGGTGCGCAGCGTGCTGGATGGGTTCATGGACTACCTGGAATCGCTTCAGTACCAGGATCCGTATGACGGCAGGGAACACGACCTCTACCGCGTTCTGACCCGCCGCATGTGCGATATCGTGCGCGACTCGAAGGCCGCGGGTGCCACTAAGAGGTGGCGCAAGGCGCGCGCCGACGACGCGCAACCGGGCGGTCCGCGGCTGCTGCCGCGTCACACCCGGCGGCTGGATGAGCAGGCGCGCGACTTCCTGTTTCGCAAGATGCTGGCCGGCAAGAAGTTGCGAGTCCCCACGCTGCGAAGCACTGCGACGCGCACCGATCTGATTGAGGCTTTCGATCATCTGTATCTCGGCCCTTCCGACCATGGGAAAGGATTCTCGACGCCAGCATGTAATGACACGCCATGGCTCGGAAGACGTCCATTATTCTATCACTACTACGACATCCCTTGGCAATGTGCGCTGATGCGGATGCAGGAGTTCCGGGAGCAGCTTCCTAGGGAGGGCTGGAACGAGCAGCCGAAAGCCCACGATCTGCTCGAGCACCTGTGTTGCGACACCGCGCTGGGCCGCGAACTCTACCACATTGCGATCGAGCTGTACTTCCATAACAGCCGATCCGCACTCTGGCGGATGGAACTGGCGATTCGCTTCCTATCCGAAGCGATTGATAACTTTAGACAGCCGAAAACGCACGATCTGGAAGACCTGGTGTCGGCGATAGATCGGTGGCTGAGGGGGAGTCCCGGGCAGAACACCGAGGTGATGGACGAGGCGGTCGCTACGCTGACGAAGCGCTACGTCGAAGCGGACAATGCGATTCGCGCGGAGTTTTACGAGCTGTCATGGGAATGCGTCCATCAATTCTCGGCGGAGGCCTGGCTCGCCAAGCATGCGAGCAGCGGCAAGATGATAGAGGACAGATGGCGGGCCAATCGAACTCGTGTCGTCGAGAAGCTGCAGGGCTACAAGCTGAAGCAGCTGCAAGATCTGCTCGACAAGCAGCTGCCGAGTTGCCGGGGACTCTGTTCTAGGGAACAGGATCTGGTTGCCACCTTGCGGATCATCTGCGGCTTCTTGAGAACCCGGCCGCTGCATGAGCCAATAATGCGCACGCTGACCGGAGCCTTGACGCCTTCGCGTAGTCAGGAGAATGACCTCGTCAACCACGAGCTGATGGTGGTGGGCCGTATCTCGGCGTCGGGTTCGTACCATTTGCGCGCTCTATCCCAACAGGAACAAGAACCGAGTCTCTCGCGCCTGTGGGCGTTACCGCACGGGCAAGGCCCCTGGAACATACGGCCGACGATCTGCAGGCAGCGTCGAGCCCCCGTGTCGTCGAAGGAGCCCGTAAGCGATCCCCCGCAGAGCGGCGAGTTGCGGACGCGGTACAAGTTGCTGCATGGTATTCTCGGTCGCTACGACATCGTGTCGCTGTTGTTTGCGAAGCCCATGTGCCGGTATGATCTGCCAGTGTTCGGTCGCGCAGAGAATAACGGCAGCAACGGGGTCCAGGTCCCGACGGCAGACGATGAGTGTTTTCCAAGTTTTTTCGTACGCCGTGAGCTGGCCATCCCGGTGCGGCTCGATTTGAACAAGGATTCGGACCTGGACAATGGAGATAATGACAACCCGCGCCCCATCATCGGTGTGCTGGCGGTATCGCTGACGCATCGGCAGGCACGTCTCGATATGATCTATCGCCTGGTCAGCGCGGTAACCAAGTATCACGAAGAACATAGCGACGTCGCGGCGACCCACACCAGCGACAGCGGCGCGCGTGTACCGACGATCGACGATGTCGCCAGGGACTTTTGCCCCGATGATTGCCTGCTCCTGACCGATGGCTGGGGCGATTTGCTGATCTTTTTCGGCCGCGAGATGGCCGACAAGGGGACGCTTACGGATGAGCAGCAGAAGAGCGAGCAGCAGAAGCTAGACAAACAGCGACTTGAGCAAGCGTTCCGCATCAAAAACGCACTCTTGCACGACATCCTCGTAGATCGCACGGAGCTGGTACTGGCGCCGAGCATGCTTGCGGTTGCCGCGAGGAATTCGGAATATCGCATCGAAATGCGGGTGCGGCTCGTCGAGCAACGCTCCTTCCGGTACACTATGACAAGTTTAATGGACAGGATTCGGGAGAATGGGAAGGACGAGCGCTGGCAGCCTGCGGCGTCGCCCAATCCGCCCAGCGAGCCCGCCTTCGTGGTGCTGCAAACACCGGGGCGAACAGACGTTACCATCAAATTTGCGGATCTTTCCAAATACAAGATCGCAGAATACGACCTCGGGCTCGAAGACATTGCGCAGCAGTTGTTCGAACTGAAAGTGCAAGGCACTGCGGACCTGCAGGCGGACATCGACCTGACGATCACTACCATCGGGCAGGTGCATAGTTAACCTTCGGTCTACTTCTTGGAATCTAGATCCCAGGCAGCAAGACTGTGAAAGATCGGGAACTTTAAATAAAAAAGGTGGCTCATGTGGAACACAAGGTGAAACAGATAATAGTTTCGTTGGAAATCAACGTGCTGTATCACGTCCTCACCTTAGAGCCCACATGAGCGAAAAAGGTAATCCTCCGGCTTTGCCGGGGTGACAGTAGCAGTTTGACAGCTGCGGGAGTCCATCGGAGACACTCCGTTCGTGAGCCGCCAAGCAAACGACTGTGGAGAGTCCCGATGGACAAGGCCGCAAGCCTAAGTCACTCCAAATGGGAGTGCAACTATCGCGTTGTTTTCATTAAGAAATGCTGGCGTCGCGCGCTGTATAGCCAGCTCCGCAGGCATCTTGGTGGTGTGTTTCGCGAACTGGCCCGGCACAAGGACGGCCGGATTGAGGAAAGGCACCTGATGCCAGATCATGTGCATATGCCGATCTCGATCCCGCCGAAAGATGCGGTGTCTCAGGTGGTGGGCTACATCAGGGGTAAGAGCGCCATCCACCTGGCCCGCGTGTACAGCGAGCGCAAGCGCAACTTCGCTGGCCAGCATTGCCGGGCGCGTGGCTGCTTCGTGTCGACGGTTGGGCGAGACGAGGCCACACGATCCGAGCCTACATCCAGCACCAGTAACGTGAAAATCAAAGACTCGATCAACTGAGACTGTGGAGCTGATCTGACGCCTTTAGGCGGCTCATGAACTGGGGCCGCGTTAGCGTCCCCTCTGCCGCTTTGAGCGGCTCACGAATTCAAAGCCCCCGGCTTTGCCGGGGGATGGTTACTGAGGGGCGGTAAGCAGGTCAATCGAGGGCGGCACGCGGATGAACAAGTACTCAACGCCAATGGTTGTCGTCTACATGACCAATGGGGAATAATATAAAGGCTTATGATTCACTGCGGCAAGCGAATTAGGCAAGATACCATGTCCGCAGCATCGAGGACGAGCAAAGATGAGCGTGCCCGCCGTGTCGAGGGAAGACCGCAGGACGAGGAGCATCCAGTTGTTGAGAGAGCCCTGACAGAAGGCAGGCAAACCAGCTGGTATCGGGCGCATCAAGCTCGAGACCTGGGATCATGAAAGCCAGCAAGTGATCCCAGCAATCGAAGTAGAAGTAACGGGTCAACGCGCGCAAATCATCGAAAAAGGTCTTGCGCGGCAGGAACTGGCGGACAGGGCTGTAGCTGAAATCGTAGAGTTCGAGCAGCCTGTGAAACAGCATGGTGAGCCGGTTGAACATCGCCAAGAAGGCTTAGAGTCTGTCTGGCAAAATTTCAGCCGCAATTTGCAAGCGTTTTCTTGAGCATGGCGATACGGATCATATTCTCGGCAGTCCCAGTCAGGATCTCGAAATCCTTGCTCAGCCTGCGAAATCGACCGAGCCAAGCGAAAGTGCGCTCAACCACCCAACGTTTCGGAAGGACAGCCCATCCGTCTTTGATTTTGGTGGAAATGTGCAAGACGAGTCCGAGTGTCTCGTCGACAAATTTCACGGCTGTCCCGCGATAACCCGCATCGCCGGAAAACGCCTCGATGCTCGGGTATTTCTCCGCCGCACGCGCCATCACGGGACCACCCGCCACGGTATCGCTGCAATTGGCTGCGTGGACCGACACATGCAACAGGTTGCCGAGGATATCGACTACGCTATGGCGTTTATGCCCTTTGACCTTCTTGCCGCCATCGATCCCGCGTTCTTCGCTCGCGTACTCGGTCTTGACGCTCTGCGAGTCGATAATCCCGTAACTCGGCGATGCCGAGCGACCGTTGTTTTGGCGATGGAGTGCATTCAGTTGATCCAGCGCGGTTTCCCATACACTGCGTTTGTTCCATCGGCTGAAGTGATCGTAAACCGTTTGCCAGGGGGGAAAATCGTTGGGTAGCATGCGCCATTGGCAACCGGACTTCACGACGTACAAAATGGCATCGACGATCCGTTTGCGCGGATGCAGGCTGGCACTGCCTCGTCGATCACGGGGTTGAAAATAGTGTTCGATCAGCGCCCATTCGGCGTCCGTCAGGTCACTCGGGTATCCCATAGCTTGTCCTCGAAGAAAAAGTATTTGACTTTGATAGACATTTTTTTGTCAGACAGGTTCTTAAAGGTGCTGCTTGCCGTGGCCAACATTGTGGGTGAGGTTGTGGTCCTTGGTCTCCAGGGTATTGTTATTCTCTTTCTCGATCTTCCAGTGGGTACGGCCGCCTCGAATTATTTCGGTAACGTTGCCAGCGCGATCTCGTGATTGGTGGCAAAAGCGTTTTCGTAAACCACCTTGCCATCTTCTTGGGTAGTGGTCAGTTCACACCAATTCACCGTCATGGCATTGACCCCGTCGCGCTCATCTGCACAGAGCAGGGTTTTCCGGTTGGTGTGGAGGTCTGCGGGCAACACCAAAGACGAAACCAAGGCGATCGACAAAGTGCATGAAATCAAGGATAACGACGGCATCGAAAAGGGTGCTGTCTTCAAAGTAATGTGAGGATTCACCGCAGAGACGCAGAGGGCGCAGAGGACGCAGAGGGACCAAGGCGCCTCGCACGCGAGCGGACCTTGACCAGCCGAGGGAGCCGCTCGGCGTAGGAGTTCGATCAGGGCGACCCGCAGCCCTTTCAAGGTGCGCAAAAACAACATTATGAATCAGTCTCTTAGCGTCAAGGGATCGCAGGCATCCGCAGCCGCTTGCCAGCTTGTCGGAAAGTAAACACCGCAAAATCATGCGGTTGTTGTCGTACACGTATCAACACCTTGAAAGGGCTGGGGCGACCCGGCAAATGATGCCAGCGGAGCGGACGCGAGCGCCGCGCCTTTCTCCGGGAGAAAAGCTGTCGGCCACTGTCTTCTCGACAAGTGAACGGACAGATACCCCAGGGTGCAACCTGCCCAGCGCGACTTGATCGGGATTAGGATTGGAATCAGGATCGGGATCGAAAAGACATGACATCAGGGCGTGAGAAACCTGACGTTGACTGGGCGGATGTTGACTGGGTGGATGTTGACTGGGTGGATGTTGACTGGGTGGATGTTGACTGGGCGGATGTTGACTGGGCGGATGTTGACTGGGCGCTGCCTTCAAAGAATATGAGGATTCACCGCAGAGGCGCAGAGTGCGCAGAGAAGCTAAGGCCAATGCAGAACGCCTGACACCGCGAAGTTTTGCATGCGACGATTCGGCCGGAAATATGCCGGAGCAACCCTGCACCCACCCACTAAGCCGTTGGCTTCGAGGCAAAAAATCGGCCTGCTGCGTCTCGAACAGAAATATCGATCCTCTAGTGCTCTGCTGCGGAAGTCGCAAGATCGTTTGCAGTCGTTGTCGTCATCGTGGTCGTCATCGATAACCCACGAAGAGCGATTACGACAACGATTATGACAAAGACAAACAGCAGAAAGGGTAGCGGGACATCCGAGGGTAGCGGGACATCCGCACCGCCGCACTAGTTTAAATACATATATTAAATATATAGTTAAGCTCGATGCGTCAGGAGTTCTGCAATGCATCCCTCTTCTCTGCGCTCTCTGCGTCTCTGCGGTGAATCAAACTCTATTCTTGTTGAATAGCTGAACGTTCTACCCAGGCAGTACCTCCGACAGGGCAGTATGAGGCATTGTTAAAGCAGCGGATTATCTGGGGATACCCAGGGTCAAACCAGAGTCCTTTTCGCGCCTTTCCCCTGTTGCATGGCGCTAAGACGCTGTATGAAAACTATTTTCTTTAATGTTCGACCTAAACAACGCAATAAATTCGAATAGTCTACTCATAAGCTATTTGATTATTACAAATTTGACGAAGCAATAAACGTGACGATGCAAGATAGACCTGTGACTCACTTGATCTCGGTTCTCTTTCATAATCTTTACTCAGTCGACGAGACCGGCCAAGCCAAGCAAATGTGCGCTCCACGACCCAGCGACGCGGCAATACATGAAAACCTTTCTTTCTTTTCTGCCTCTTTACAATCTCGAGGGTGCAATTAAATTCAGATAATACCCAATTAAAAAGCTCTTTGCCCATATAGCCGCAATCAGCCCAAATATGCTTTACACTCTGCAGGAGCACGAATAGACGCGTGAGAATTTCACGAGCTGCTTTTCCGTCATACACATTAGCTGCATGCACGTAGACGACAAGGCTCTTCCGGATCTCGTGGGACTGTTGTATCATGTAAATCAACAACTTGAGAACCGCCTGTCACTGAAACCCCATCTGGACGTTGTTGATAATGACATTTGATAAAGAGACCCTTCAGACACTTTTAAATCTTCCTGATATCGCCGTTGATCGCGTGGTGCTCGGCGAGCGCAAGACACTTAAAGTCTATGTGCATAGCACACTGGAGGGTACGAACTGTCATCGCTGTGGTCGGCCAATCGATCATGAGTATGGCCATGGTCAAGAGATAGAGTTACGCCATTTGCCATTATTCGCGTATACAGTTGTTCTTATTTTGAGGCCGAAGCGTTATCAATGCCACTTCTGCGAAGGGCGTCCGACAACGAGCCAAACGCTGTCATGGTACACGCGGCGCTCCCGAGTGACAAAAGCATTCGAACAGCAGATGCTGCTGGAGTTGATCAACAGTACGCTCGAGGATGTCAGTCGCAAGCATGCCATTGGTGTCGACGCACTGCAGGGTATTTTGGATCGAAACATGGCGTGCGATGTCGATTGGAACGCAATTGAACGCTTGGAGGTCATTGGCATTGATGAGATTGCGTTGAAAAAGGGTCATCGTGATTTTGTCGTCGTGATCAGCGCTTACATTAACGAGACATTGCATGTCATCGGTCTGCTCGGCGGGCCTTGTTCACAAGCTCATCCAAGACCTAGAGTTAGCCTCGAACGCTCCAGTATTTAACCTTAAAACCAACGTTTTACGGAAAAGCTCAACGCACCGGTTCGACAGTTGGTTCGGAGTTGTGAACAAGGCCTGCTCGGCGACCGCACCAAGGCCAGCGTACAGGAGTTTTTTCTCAGCATTCCCAAGCGCTTGCGACGCACCGTCCAGAGTGTTTGCTCGGATCTTTATCAAGGTTTCATCGGTGCCGCTAAAGCCGTGTTCGGCAAGCGCGTACACATTTGCGCGGATCGGTTCCATGTTGCCAAGCTGTACCGAAATGGACTGGAAAACCTGCGCAAAAGCGAATGGAAACGGCTGTGTCATATCCTCTCCGAAGAAGAGCGCAAGTCATTCAAGAACGTGCATTGGCTGCTGCGTCAGCGTCGCGCCGATCTGAATGCAGATGAGCGACGCATGCTGAATCGGCTCTTTCGCTATTCACCAAAATTACAAGAAGCTTATGAGGCTTGCGAATCACTCACTGCCATCTATGAAAGCCGCCTATCAAAAGGTCAGGGTAAGCGCAAACTGCGTGGCTGGATGGAACGTGTCACCAACCGCAAGCTCAGTTGCTTCGATAGCTTCCTCGGGACACTGAATACTCACTTTGAGGAAGTGACGAATTATTTTATTGGTCGACATACCAGCGGCTTTGTCGAGGGGTTAAATAATAAGATCAAAGTCATCAAACGCCGCTGCGATGGCATCACCAACCTCGGGCACCTCTATCAAAGGGTATTCCTGGATCTCAACGGATATGACCGGTTCGGGGTCGATACATTATAAATCAATGAGTTACAGACTTTGTGCTCAACCACATTTTAATCTTAATGTGTACGAAAAAATGAGACTAAGTGGTTGTTTTTAAAATATTTATTGGTTCCCACAAAATCCAGGAGAGCCGACGACAAGCAGGCAACCTATTGTATCAACGACGATATGTCGCTTCCGGCCCTTGACAAGCTTACCACCATCGAAGCCGGATTCGACCGATGACTCCGGTGTCCCTTTGACACTTTGGCTATCAATGATGGCGCCACTTGGATCGGGATTTCGGCCTTTCATTTGGCGCAAACGCGCCCGTAGCTCTGCATTGATCTGCTCCAGCAAACCACTGTGTGTCCACTTGTTATAGTAGTAATTGACAAGGGTGTAAGGAGGAAAATCTTTCGGCAAATAACGCCAAGGGCAGCCTGTCTTATTCAAATAGAAAATGGCATTCAGAATCTCGCGTAGATTCGAATCACGGCGGCGCCCTGTCTTATACGGGTCAAGTTCGTTCAAGACTTGCTCGATGATTGCCCATTCTTCGTCTGACAGGTCACTTGGATAGCGTACAGGTGTATGAACATTATCTGAAGTCATCTTGATTTCTCCGAATAAAAAAGGGAAAATCGTATTAAATCGTTTAGTTTTTCAGATTTTTTAGAGGCCAAATCAGTGGTTTAGTTCCCATACAGTCTCTAACCTCTCGAGTTCCAAGAAGAGGTGCTGTTTGCTTGTGAAGCGGTCTCCAGGGCATGCTGGGCGGGCTGCACACTTACGGAGTTGCGATCCGGAATTTTCTCGAGCTCGCAGACCATGATGCACGGGTTCCGGCTGCTGTTCTCCAGCGCCCATCAGCGATACAGGCTCGGCCGTTGGCTCGCTGATCTGTGGAATTCTTCACTATCCAGTAACTGTTTTTATTGCTCTAATGCCGCACACTTTCCGGGTCTGGCCTATTGCCCTTGATTCGTAGGGTTCAAGTCGCTGACGAATTCCGGTTCTCATAATGGACGGCTGGCAATATGATTCAATTCAATCGGCTTTCCCATTTTATTTGTATTGATATGGATGCTGAATTGGTAGCTGATGGGTACCGATTCCGGCCTTGGATTCGCCGTGTTGGCTGGTGCGAACACATTGTGCCGGAGATAGTCGCCATGTTCTTCGGCTGTTTCGTGACCGCTGGTCCTCCGGACCTGGTGCTAATCGCCTTGTTATCGGTTCTGATGCGCGCCCTGTTGCTTGGCTCCATTGTGCTACACGAATCGGCGCACGCGCTGATTGCGGGCCGCTTTGTTGACAACTGGCCTCTGCTGCAAGCGCGAGCGCTGCCGGCGTTCAGCGTGCTGCCGCTCCAGGCGATTCATTTACCCGGGCTCAGCAATACTGCCACCATGCCGCGGGTTGACATCGTCGGCCTCGACCCGCTTAGGCGACGCTGGGCGGGCTTAGCCGGGCCGGCGGCGAATGCCGCGCTGGTGCTGGTTTCGCTGCCGATGCTGCTGACATCCCCATCGCTGACATTGCACTGGTTTTCCACCGCAGTCGAGTTGGATCTTTTCGTATGGGGATCGCTCTGTCTGATCAACCTCTGGATGCTGGCGACTTGCTGGAGCGACTATGCGGTGTTGCTGGGTGCTCCGGCAGATGCTCTTTACTGCGGCAATTTCGGTATTCTGGCAAAGCGCAATCCCCACGAGCGAGGCTTCTTCCCGCGTCGGTTTCGCGCGCTGACCAAGCAACTTGGACGCGAGACGGACATTCGCGGCCAGCAGGCCGGTGGACTCGCCATCATGGGCGCGGGTGGGCGATTCGTCGGACACAAAATCGTCAACGACAAACGCGGCGATCTCACGCGGGATCTGTTGGCTTCCTTCGGTCGCCGTGTCCTGCTGCGTCGGCTCAGCGGGGCGAAACCGATGCCCAGCCTGTTTCATCTGGTGGCGCATTATCGGTACGGTACCTCCAGCGGACCGTCGGTGTTGGAGACACATTGGCATCGCTGGTGCCGCCCGCGACGGGTCGCGATCTGGTCGGTGGCGGGAAGGGAGCTGGTGCGCAGTCGCCGTATGGTCGAAAACCTGATTACGCACAATGGCGATTTCGATGCCTGGAACGCGCCTTGGGGCCGGATTGAGCAGGCCACGCTAGGCGACTGGCTGGCCGCGGTAATGGGTGAGAGCAATCGGGCGAAGGGCGATTCGCCCAAGATCGCCGGCATGCTCGATCTGCTCCACACCCAGGGCTGCTGGGCGGCCTGCATCCGACTCGCCTATGCGATGCAGGCCGGCGAAGCACTGCCGGCCTGGGGATTGAAAGAGCTGACACGCGTCTTCGAACAGGTGTTCGAACGTTGGGTTCGTGCGGCGAGCCTGCCGGGAGAAGATCAGGCCAACGCTGCCAGCGAGCACCTATCCATTGTCGGCTGCACGTCGCTGGCGGAGCTGGCGGCGCGCAATCGACCCCTGTTGCAGACTCTAGTGGATGATCTATGGCAGGCTTCCCTGTCGGTGATGCGCACCTGGCCGAGCGCGGTCAAACGGCGTGGTCGGCAGATCGTTGGCCAGGCCGTGCATGCCTTTTTTTATAACGATCTATACCGGGCGGCACAGCTGTTCATGGCGGGTGCGGAGGGCACCTTCGGCCTGGTGATGACGTCCAGCCTGCAACCCGGCGCGGTCGCCTTGGCGGCGGATCGTCAGCCCATGTTCATCGCTGCCGATCCACACGCCGGTCTGCTGGCCTATGCGTCTGAGGCCGCAGCATTGACTGCGGCCTTAGGGGAGAATTCCGAGGTTGCGAGCAAGGAGACTCGCGCCCCAGCGGTGTACCGGTTCGATCTGCAAGACGGCGATGTTGCGCTGTTACAGGTGCGTGAAGGCACCGCGGACAACAGCCTGACGTTGATGAATCGACAGACCGGTAATGCACCGGTGCCACAAGAGATCACGTTGGAGCGGTTGGCCGCCTCGGCGCGCACCGATCAGCAGCAAGGCTGGATCGCATTAGGCAACAATCCCTACCTGCGCCCGACACTGTGGTCATCATCCGTGGACCACTACAAGGATCGCGTCCTGGCGGAGATGACCTCGATACCGATCGTACTCGACCGCGTGCAATGCGAATGGGATTATCCGGCCTCGCTGAATCGGCGCACGGCGCACGCCTTCAACGGCTTTTTCCTGTCCAGCGCCAGACGCTGGATGGAGCAGCAACGGGTGCACTCCGACGCCTGGTTGAACTCCACGCTGGACTTACTGGTATTGGGGGTGGAAAACAGCCTGTATGTCGGACAACGCTTCTGCGAGGATCTGCAGCGGCTGTTGCCCTATGTGCACGTCCGCGCCGTGGATGCAGTCGCCTATTGCGAAGATCCCGGTCGGTTCGCATTGGGTCCGGAGACCATCACTCTGGCGCTGAGTCACTCCGGCCAGACCTTCAACACCCTGGACGCGGTCAAGTTCATCCAGGCCCTGCATGAGCGGAGCAAAGCGGGGCCAGTGTTCGTGATGACCGGTGCAATCGACAGCCTGATGGGTGTCGCCGTGGGGCAGAGGATCAACATGCATGCGCCCTGGGGTGAGCGCGTCTTTTGGACCTGTGGCGGCTGGCGCACGGCGGAGCCGGCCACGGTCAGCAGCGCAGCGATGCATGCTTCGCTGACGCAACTGTTGCTGCGATTGGCGCAGGATCTGCGTGCGCAGACCGGATCAATTCCCGCTGCGGGCGCTGGTACCGAAATGCGGCCATTCGGTCTGGCTGCAACCGATGACGATCTGGCCAAGCTCGACTCCCTGGCTCGCTTGTCGGTATCGCGCGCTGAGGCAATGCTTGGAGTTACCGCCGAGGGTTGGCAGACCGAAACCCACGAACGTGCCGGACTGCTGCGTCAGGGACACGCCATTGCGCGGCTGATCACCGAGCCGGCACTGGCCTTTATTGCCACGGCATTGCACCTGTTCATCATGCTCTGGTTGGGATGGAACCCAGTCATCGGCATCCAGGAGCTGGCGCACTCGGCCACCGGTTGGGCAGCATTCGATGCCGCGACCAGCGTGGGGCTGTTTCTGCGGGTATTGTTCAAGACGGCCTATTTTTTGTTTGCTGGCGTCGCCTTTATGCTGATATTGCGCTGGCTGCAGCAGCGGCCACTGTGGGATCGGGTGTTTGTCGGCCGAGCCCTAGTGATCGGCGATGAGCCCTACGTCAAGGATCTGTTGTCGCAATACGTCAGCAAGCTTTTTTCTCTGGCCTATGAGTTCGCCGGCTTTGCCGGCATTCATGCGGCAAATACGCGTTCCGGCGAGATGCTGCATACCTATGGTCATCGTATCACCCGCGGTCTGCTGTTCTATTTAGGTATGCCCGATGGGCGCTGGCCCGATCGTGAGCGCGCCGAGGCGGCCATCTGTATGACATCCAACCAGGCGCGTGGCGTGCAGAGCATGGGCACCGGCGCATTGGTGTTCGGCATCGGTCACAATCCGGCATCGGCCTGCAAGGTGGATCGCTTTATCCAGCTCGGGCTGTGCGCGCGCGATGCCGAGGCGCTGCCCTGGGTGTTGCGTGGGGACTGGTCCGACTTGGCGCTGGCCTTGCAGGAGTCGCGCTTTGCCTCTTTTGAGCGTCTGCTCGGCTCCTATGTGGTATTTCACAGCGCCGCGGCTGCCACCCGCGATCTGATGAACCGCCTGGTGCCGCTAGCCAGTTTGCTTTGGACCCCGGTCTTTTTCAGCGTGAAGCTGCTTACCGGTGGGCATGTGCGCGTACGCTTCGGCTATTGGGATCTCTCTCGCACACAAAGCGGCACGCGCATCGCCACGACCGCGGCGCCGGTGCCGGCAACCATCCTGGACCCTGATGACTATCTCACCCCGGCGGAACGCCACGCGGCCGAGACGCTGCCATCTGTAGTATGCTTCGATTCCAGGGTTGCCGTACCCGAGCCTCTTGCGGCACCCGTGGTGGCCCTCTGCGCGCCACGGACAACCGGTACAGACAAGCGATTGTTGCGGGTTGCGTCATGATCCGGTGGCTGGCGCAGACATCACCCCTGTGCAGCCGCACTGTAGGTCAAGGGGTGCAACCCGTCCAGCGCTACTTGATCGGGATCGGGATCGGGACCGGGATCGGGATCGGGATCGGGATCAGGATCAGGATCGTAAATTCATGACATTAGGACATGAGCAACTGGGCATTTGCTGAGTGCCACCTCAAAATAATGTAACTTTATCACCGCAGAGACGCAGAGTGCGCAGAGGGGCCAAGGCGCATGCATTCTCTTCTCTGGGGTGATTCAAACTTCAGCCTGGGTGAAGTGGGTAAACCTTCTGCGAAGGCAGCGCCTGTTCAGCATGCACATCGCTGTTGCCAAGGTAGCATTAGGAAAAGCACGAAAATGCGCGGGATAACAGATCAAACCAAGGTCTTATTTCACTCTCTTCGCGTGTTTCAGCGTTCTGAGAAGATGCGCTGCTTGCTGGTGCAACTTTCCCCCGGGCGTACCGAGCAGATTACACCATAAGTAGCGGTACATGAATAACCGATACAACGCTATCCAGACATCGGCGGAGTGCAATCGGGGTCGGGGTCGCTATCGGAATCGGAATCGAGAGAGAAAACGCCCTATGCCATTCGATCATGAGAAGCTCGACGTCTAGCGTGCGGCCATCGAGTCTGTCGGCTGGGCCATAGCGCGACTGCGAGCATGTGAAAGGACAGCGTAACGCGAAGGATCAACGCCTGTGCGCATCTTAGGCGCGCATCGCAGGCCATCGCGCTGCACATTGCCGCGGGTAACGGCAAAGCGACGAGCGGGGATCGACGCCGGTCGTTGGAAAGCGCACGAGGCTCGGCGCTGGAGTGCGCTGCGATTCAGGACGTGCTCGCTGGTGTGCGATGCGTTGTCCGCAAACGACAACAGCAAGCAAAAGGCACTGCTCGATCGTCGTGTGGCCATGCTGACGAAGCTCGGACAGCGTGGCGACGCGGTCAGCGAGGAGCTTGGCGGATAGCGGGTTGGTCAGTTCGATACCGATGCCGATACCGATACCGATAGCGGTACCGAATGAGTCGGCAGGCGACACCCAAGCCAAAAACCTGTTCAGCTTGTTTCTGCACCATCACTAAGGATTCTCGATGCTGAGCCCGGTTCGTTGCGCGAGATCAACGGACCTTCGAATGTCGCACGAATGTCACATGCGCTCAACAAAACCCTCATCTGCGGGATGTTAAATCGCGTTCGGCCGAACTCCGCACACCACGAACATTGCGCATAGCGGTCGGTTCGACTGACTCAAAAACCTGGGCAGACGCAGGATGCGTATCTCAGCCTCCGCACAATGACCTAACAAGGTGATAAAGTGAAGAAAAGGTGCATGAATATAACCGCGTTTTCAGCGTTGCTGTCGGTTTCAATCGGTTTGACCGGAATCACTTCGGCCATCGCGAATAACGACAAGGACGACAAGTTCGCCTATCTGCCTGGCGACTTTCATCAGCACTCGCTGTACACCGACGGCGGAAGGCCGTTCTTCGAATTGAACCGTCAAAACTTCAATTACGGTTTGGATTGGTGGGCCAACTCGGAGCACGGCGGGGAGCGCAACCGTGACGGCGTGGGCCATTACTGGAGTGACCCTAAATGGTACCCAGACAACCCGATTCAGGGCGACGTGGAGTACAGTGGCTCCAGTGGCTCTTGCGTTGACCTTGACGGCGGCAACCGTTGCCAGGAAATGTGGCGCTGGCAGAGCCTGCGCGACTATGTCTATCCCGATATTGAAATCGTCCGTGCGACCTTCCCGGACAACACCGTCATCAGCGGCCTCGAGTGGAACGTGCCCGGGCACGAACACTGCTCCACCGCCATCTACCAGTACAACAACACCGCGACCGCCATCAGCGAGTTCGAATTCCGTTTCGACCGCTCCGATGATGACACAAGCCGCAATGGCGAGCCTAGCTTGCTGAATACGCCTGAGTTGGGCAACGTTCTGAGCAAGACCAACGACGACGAGGATGACGCGATCCTGGGCGTGAAGTGGATGCAGGCCATGAAGGACGCTGGCATCGGTGATGCGTGGGTGGTTCCCGCCCATGTCGAGCGTGCCTGGTCCTACACGATCGAGGACTTCCGCAACTGGCAGGACGCCGGCCCCGACGTGGTCCTCGGCGCCGAGTTCGCGCCCGGACATCAGACCTCCAGCGACCGCGGGTTCGGCCGTACCTCCCTAGGCGGAGGCACCTACGGCGGCACCGGCTTCTACGCCGCCACGGTCGGCGGCCTCTGGGACGGCCTCCTGGCTGAAGGCCGAAAATTCTACAACTTCGTCAGTTCCGACTATCACTGGCACTGGGGCGATGGCGGCAGCGACTTCTGGCCTGGCGAATACCAGAAGACCTACACCTATATCAACACCAAGGCCAAGGACAAGATCAAAGCCGTGTTCAAAGGCATCCGCTCGGGCAACTCTTGGAATGTCCAGGGCGACCTGATCGATTCGCTGGAGTTTACCGCCTCGAGCAAGGGCGAAACCGCAATGATGGGCCAGACCCTGAAGGTCCAGAAGGGTAAGCCGGTCAGAATCAAGATCAAGGTTCGCGATCCCGAGACGCCCAACAACTGCCCCTTCGAGCTCAACAACCCCTCCCTGGAGCAGATCGGCATTAAGCAGCCCCTGAACATGCCGGAGCTCGACCATATCGACGTGATCGCCGGCAGCATCACGGGTAACGTGCCTGAGACCAGCTTTGATGCAAACGGACGGCCGGACCCTGACGCGACGGACTACGGGACAAATGCCCAGGTGATTCAAACCTTCTATCGCGAATACGGAAAAGACAAGAAAGGCTATCTGGTCTTCGTGATGAAGATCTGGCCGAAGGAAGACATGTTCATTCGTCTGCGCGGCACCAACCTCCCGGCCAATGTCCCTTACGAGACCGATGCAGCCGGTAACCCGCTGGCCGATAGCGAAGCCAACGACAATATTTACCAGCTGATGGAGACAGAGGCGGAGGGCTATAACGGCCTCACCAACAAGCTTCTCAACCTGCATTTGATGGACGATCTCAGGATCAGCACCATCGACAAGCTTGATGATGTTCTCGAGGCCTATGCCGATCTGTGGTTCTACTCGAACCCGATCTTCATCAAAGTGAAATAGGACATCCCGCCGCTTCGTTATCAAGCACGAAGCACGGCCCCCAGGGATGGGGGCGCTTGCGACGGCGTCCACTGCTCGCACTTGCCCGCCGCACTCCGATCGCGACCAGATACCGCGTCGGGGCCCTTGCCTCCCCGAGCTGAGTTCCGTCCCATGACCCGATCCTCTCGCCGATTTGACCCACCCTCAGCTCCAGTCCTCCTCCTCATGGTCGCTGTCGGCTCGGGCCTTGCCGGGCTGGGCTACGAGATCGTCTGGACGCAGGCGTTGGTCGGGACGCTGGGGCACGAGATCGTCTCCGTGCTCGGGGTCTTGGCCGCCTTCTTCTGCGGTATGGCGCTCGGCGCATGGGTCCTGCACCCCCAGCTGAGTCGAACGCAGCGCCCCGCCGCCTGGTATGCGGGCCTCGAAGTGCTGATCGGCCTCTGGGCCCTGGCACTGGCCTTTTTGCTGCCGAGTGCCGGGAATTGGGTTGCCCTGCGCCTCGGGCCATCGCCTGCACCGCTGGCGCATTGGCTCTTCGCCTTCGGCTGGCCGCTGTTGTGTCTGCTGCCCGCCACCTTCGCCATGGGCGCGACCCTTCCTGCCTTGGAGCGATGGATGTCCCGGCTCCGCGAGGACGGATGGGTCGTTGGAGGCGTCTATGGGGCGAACACCCTCGGGGCCGCGCTCGGCGTCTTGTTGACGACCTTCCTGCTTGCCCCGGCAATCGGCTACGCCAAGACGGCGATGCTGATGGCGCTGCTGAATCTCGCCTGCGCGGCAGCGGCCTTGTACCTGGGGCGGGTGGTATCGACGCCGCTGGCCGAATCGCCGTTACGCGCCCCAGCACCCCTTCACATCGACAGGCCCTCACCCGGAGCAGCGTATCGTCGAGCCCTACTGTTTGTGTTGTTCGCCACCGGGCTGCTCGGGATTGGCCTCGAGGTGCTCGTGATCCGGGTCCTAAGCCAGGTGCTGGAGAACACCGTCTTTACCTTTGCCCTGCTATTGCTCGTCTTCTTAGCCGGGACTTCGATCGGCGCCGGGCTCTACCACCGCTTCGCCCGCGGCAGGGATTTCGCCTCCACTGCCGGCCTTCTCCTGACGCTGGCCGCGGTTGGTACATTGGCATCGGCCGGCGTCCTCCTCGTCGCCCCATCGATCTACCAAGGGATACGACTTGCCGAGGGGCTCGGCCCAGAGGGTAGGTTCACGGCCGAATTCTTCTTGGCGGCCACCGTCTTCCTCCTGCCAACCCTGGCGATGGGCGCCCTGTTCAGCCATTTTTCGCAGGTCCTCAGGGGGCCGCGGAACGGTATCGGGGCCGCGGTGGCCGCCAACACCTTGGGCGGTGCCCTTGCGCCACTGATCTTTGGGGTCATGCTCCTGCCCTGGTTGGGGGCGAAAGTGACGATCGTGCTCATCGCAATTGGATACCTGGCCCTTATCCTGCCTTTGAATTCGAGGCTTCCGAGGATCGCCGCCGTACCGGCTGGAGCCGCGGCAGTCCTGCTGCTCGCGCCACTGTCCCTGCGTGTCGTGACGATTCCAAGCGGCGGTGAGCTGTTGGCCCACCGCGAAGGGGTGATGGCGTCGGTCTCCGTGGTCAGTGACCGCAGCGGCCATCGCCACCTGAAGGTCAACGATCGCTTTCAAATGGGCGGGACATCCTCGGTCTACTCAGACCGCCGGGAGGGGCATATCCCGCTGTTGCTGCACCCCGCGCCAAGGCGGGCCCTGTTCCTCGGCCTCGGGGCCGGCGTGACCTTCGCCGCCGCCTTGGACCACCCAGGGCTGGAGGCCGAGGCCGTTGAGCTGGTACCGGAGGTGGTCGAGCTACTGCCGTACTTCGCCGAGGTGACCGGACCCATTGAGTCGAGTGAGCGCCTGAGGATTCAGGTGGCCGATGCCAGGAGGTTCGTCGCCGCGGCAAGGGCCCCGTACGATGTCGTCATCGCCGACCTGTTTCATCCCGCCAGAGACGGGGCTGCAAGTCTCTACACCCGCGAGCATTTCCGGACAATACGGGCACGATTGACCGAAAATGGCCTCTTCTGTCAGTGGCTGCCGCTCTATCAAATGGATCGAGCGACGCTGACTACCATCGTGCGCACCTTTTTAGAGGCCTTTCCCAATGCGAGCGCGTGGCTTGCCCACTACAGCATCGACGCGCCGATCCTCGGACTGATTGGCAGCAGAGGTAAGATCCAACTGGCACCGCATTGGTTAGCAGACCGCGTGCAAACCAACTCGCTCCACCAAGCCCTACGCCACGTACACCTGCATGAGCCCCTGGCACTGCCGGGCGGATTTCTGGGCCGGGGCGCAGCGCTCGCCGCCTTCGCTGGCCCGGGTGTCATCAATACCGACGATCATCCGGTCGTGCGTTTTCAGGCCCCAGCCTTTGCCTATGGCAAGCAGCACAGGGCGGCCGACTTGCTGCTGGAGGTGATTGACGGCATAGCGGCCGAGCCCAGTGACGTCCTGCCCCGGATGCCAGAAGAGCAAGCGGCGCTGGCATCTGAGCGCTTGGGCGCCTACTGGTCCGCCCGCGACCGATTCATCGTGGTCGGAACGACAACGCGCCCGACACGCGACCCACGCCTGCTGCTCGACCAGGTGGAAGGGTCCTTGCTCGCCATACTCCGGACAAGTCCCGACTTCTCGCCGGCCTACCGTCCGTTGCTCGGCGTTGCCGCGCGCCTGCGCAAGAGCGAGCCCAATCTAGCTTGGGATCTGTTGCAGCGCCTGGAGCGGGTCGCTCCAGAAAGGGCGGAGGCGCAGAACTTGAGGCGCCGCCTGTTCAACTGAGACAGCGGGAGTGACGTGGCGACCCGAGGTCAGGGGTAATTCGGGGGGTAATTCGGGGACAGACCACATTTCTTGCATTTCTCGAGGCATCCTGCGGAAACCTGACCTTTCCCTCTTTTTCCGCCTATTTTTCTCCGGCTTGGCTAGGGCGCATGGTCCCTATTTCCAGCCGTTTCCCGTAGCGGAGCTGTCTTCTCGTCGTTATGAATCCTTCCTAGCGGTATCATGTTCCTCTGCTGAAATACCCTCGCTCGGTTGATGGCAATCGCGTGCGTGCAGTTGTTGACATCCGGCGAATGGCCTTTGCGAGCATTGTTCCATCTGCCGGGCAATCGCACAGCGCTTCGGTGTTTCGCGGCTGGAACGAGGGGTTTGACAAGGATCATTTCAGCTCGCAAAGCAGCTGTGGCCACGATGATCGGCGCCAGCTGCCAGCGTGCAATGCCAGCGCCGCACCCCCAGCCCACCCCGGTCCTCCGGCCGACCGCATTCTTGGCAAATCTAATTCGTGCCTGGCCGAGACGTCTCTTTCCTCATTAGGAACAGACTAATAATCGAATCTCGCACGGCAAGATGGGCCATCGGGACGGGCGGTCGAGCGCAGATCGATCGCCAAGTGCCTTCTCTGCATTTTTTGCGTCTCTGCGGTGATTCAAACATCAGCCTGGGTGAAGTGGATGAACCTTCTGCGAGGGCAGCACCTGTGCAGCATGCACATCGCTGTTGGCAAGGTAGCATTAGGAAAAGCGCGAAAATGCGCGGGATAACAGATCAAACCAAGGTCTTATTTCACTCTCTTCGCGTGTTTCATCGTTCTATGAAGATGCGCTGCTTGCTGGTGCAGCTTTCTCCTGGTCGTGTCGGGCAGATTGCACCCGAAGTCAAGCATGCAAGCACTCGGGTTTAAGTATGCAGTCACTGAGAGCCAGCTCGGCTGATGCATTCGTTGTGAATGAATGTGGATATGAAGCCTGAATGGCGCCTTGACTCGATCTTGAGCGGCAGCTAGCCTTGGCGCTCCATTCTTGCTCGAAACGTAGAAGCAGCTGCTTTTCCCGCTCTGTCTATTGTCGTCTGCCGGTACGATCATCCCGCCCGATTCGTCATCCCAACGAGGAACTTTACCGTGAACGCATTCATTGGCCGACTTGGCCTGCTGCTCGCAACTCTGCTGATTGCCGCCGCGTCCCCCGGCTGTTCGCGCAACGACGGGCCGCCGGCCGAGCCTCCGATCCGGCCGGTCAAGAGCATGATCGTCAAGCCACCCGAGCTGGCCGGGGAGCGCAAGTTTCCGGGTCGAGTGGATGCCGAAAAGAAGGCCGAACTGGCCTTCCGCGTGCCCGGAACCGTCCAGGAGATCCTGGTCAAAGAGGGCGATCCCGTCACCCAGGACCAAGTGCTGATCAGGCTCGATCCAACCGACTACGAAATCGCCATGCGCGACGCCAAGGCGACCTTCGAGCGCACCCAGAACGACTTCCAGCGTGCTCAAGAGCTGGTCGATAAAGGATTCATCTCGCGCTCGGACTTCGACACCAAGGAGGCCGAGTTCAAAAACGCGCGGGCGGCGCTGGAGCGTGCCGAGCAGGATCTGAAGTACACGACCCTGCGCGCGTCTTTCGACGGCACCATCAGCAAGCGCTATGTCGAACCCTTCGAAGAGGTGCAGGCCAAACAGGAGGTGCTGGCGATGCAGGACAACAACACGCTTCAGGTCAAGGTGGATGTGCCGGAGAGCATCCTCATCGGCATTCGGCCGAGCGACAAGGACCGACCGGACCCGGATCGCATCCCCACCTGGGCCTCGTTCGACGGCCAGTCGGGCAAGACCTTTGCGCTGCGCATGCGCGAGGTTTCCACCCGCGCCGATCCAGCCACTCAGACCTTCGAAGTGACCTACACCATGCAGGCTCCGGAGGACTTCATTGTCTTCCCGGGCATGACCGCAACGGTGACGGCGGACCTGGGTAAGCTCGAGGAGGCCGAGACCTTGATCGTCCTGCCCGCATCCGCGGTGACTGCCGATGAGAATCTGAAGCCCTTCGTCTGGGCCATCGACGAGCCGGCGATGACCGTGCGCAAGGTACCGGTCGAGGTCGGACGCCTGAGCGGCAGCTCACTCGAGATCGAGGGCGGCTTGGAAGCGGGCGAGCGCGTGGTCGTGGCTGGCGTCGGCTATCTGGCCGAGGGCATGCAGGTGCGCCTGCTGCCGCAGCGCGAAGAGGCGGAACCGCGGCGCGACGAGGCGCCGAATCCGGCCGACATCCCCGGCGTCTCCGACGGGATCGATACCAGCAGCAGCGATGCCGCACGCCGAGCAGGAGCGGCTGAATCGTGAACATTGCCGAATATTCGGTCAAGACGCCGGTTATCTCCTGGCTGTTGGTCATCATCCTGGTGGGCGGCGGCATCTGGGGCTTCCAGAGCATGGGCAAGCTCGAGGATCCGGCCTTCACTGTCAAGCTCGCCAAGGTCATCACCTACTACCCCGGCGCCTCGGCGCAGCAGGTCCAGGACGAAGTCACCTATCACGTCGAGGAGGCGATCCAGCTGATGGAGCAGGTCAAATGGATCAAGCGCTCGATTTCCCGCCCCGGCATGTCCGACGTGACCATCGAGTTCAAGGACAGCTACCGCGGCGACGACTTCCCGAATATCTACGACGAGCTGCGCCGCAAGATCGCCGACATGCAGCAAAAATTGCCGCCCGGCGCCCAGCCGCCGATTGTCGTCGACAGCTTCGCCGATGTCTACGGTATCTATCTGACATTGACCGGCGAAGGCTACAGCTGGCGCGATCTCTGGGATACGGCGGACTATCTGAAGCGCGAGCTGGTCCTGGTGCCGGGTATCCGCAAGATCGTCATCGGCGGCGAGCAGCAGGAAGTGGCCTATCTGGAAATTTCCCGCGCCCGGCTCAGCGAACTCGGTATCCCGGTTCAGCGCATCGCCGATGTATTGCAGTCGCAGAACCTGGTCTCGGACGCCGGCAATGTCGCCGTTGGCGAACAGTATCTGCGCATCTGGCCGACCGGCGAATCGAAATCGGTGCAGTCCATCGGCGATGTATTGCTCAGCTCCGACGATAAGCGCCTGTTGCGCCTGAGCGACATCGCCGAGATCCGCCGTGCCTATATCGAGGTGCCGCAGATCTACAACTATCAGGACGGCAAGCCGGCGCTGACGCTGGGCGTGTCAGCGATGGCGGGCGAGAACGTCGTCGAGGTCGGCCGCGCGCTGGACGCCCGCATCGCTGAGCTGCAAGGGAACATCCCGCTCGGCATGGAGCTCGGCGCCATCTACGACCAGCCGAAGGAGGTCGACAAATCGGTGAACGGCTTCATCGTCAGCGTTGGCCAGGCAGTTGCCATCGTCATTGCCGTGCTGCTGTTGTTCATGGGGCTGCGGGTCGGCTTCATCATCGGAGCCGTGCTGTTGATCACCGTCGCCGGCACGCTATTCATCATGGCCATCGCCGGCATCGAGCTGCAGCGCATCTCCCTGGGCGCGCTGGTCATCGCGCTGGGCATGCTGGTGGACAATGCCATCGTTGTCGCCGAAGGCATGCTGGTGCGCATGAATGGCGGCATGCCGGCCGACAAAGCCGCCAGCGAGACCGTCGGCAACACCATCTGGGCGCTGCTCGGCGGGACCATCATCGGCATCCTCGCCTTTGCCGGCATCGGCTTTTCCCAGGACAGCACCGGCGAATTCACCAACTCCTTGTTCTACGTGATCCTGATCTCGCTGACGCTCTCCTGGATCACCGCCATCAGCACCACGCCGGTGCTCTGCGCCCTGCTGCTCGAGACCGGCACGGGCGATGAGGAGCAGAGCGATGCCTACAGGGCGGCGCCGTTTCGCATCTATCGCGGACTATTGACCCAGGCGCTGCGCCTGCGCTGGCTGACCGTCGGCAGCGTGGTCGTCCTGTTCGTGATTGCGCTTTGGGGCTTCGGATTCGTCAAGCAGGCATTCTTTCCAAACGCCAACACGCCGCTCTTTTTCGTCGACATCTGGGAGCCGCAGGGCACCGATGTGCGCAAGACCCGGGACGACACGCTTGCCGTCTCCGCCTATCTGCGCACGCTCGAGGGCGTGGTCCAGACCAGCAGCGCGGTCGGCGGTCCGCACCAGCGCTTCACCCTGGTGTATGACTCGAAAGATCTCAGCGCCGCCTATGCCCAGATCATCGTCCAGACCGATACGCGCGAACGCATCCAAGAGGTCTGGGAAAAGGTCGAGGCCTACATGCGCGAAGAGCTGTACTGGACCGATCCGATCATCAAAAGCATGCTGATCGGTCCAGGGCGCGACAGCAAGATCGAAGCGCGCTTCCATGGGCCGGATGCTGCGGTGCTGCGGGAACTGGCCGAGGAGGCCAAGGCGCTGATGCGTGCCGACGCCGATGCCAAGGAGATCCGCGACGATTGGCGCGAGCCGGTCAAGGTGGTCCGCCCGGTGTTCAATGAACAGGTCGGGCGCCAGCTCGGCATCAGCCGCGAACAACTAGCCGCGGCGATGCAATACGCCTTCGACGGCGTTCAGGTCGGCCTCTACCGCGATGGCGAGCGCCTGCTGCCCATCCTGGTCCGCGCGCCGCTCGGGGAGCGCGCCGATGTCGACAACATCCGCGACGTGCAAGTCTGGAGCCCGGTGCTGCAGCGCGCCGTGCCGGTCGCTCAGGTCGTGACCGGGTTCGAGACCGTCTGGGAGAATCAGGTGATTGGCGGACGCGACCGCCAGCTTACCATCATCGCCTCCTGCAACCCACGTGGCCCGCTTGCATCGCCGCTGTTCGAGCGTTTGCGCCCGCAGATCGAGGCGATTGAACTGCCGCCCGGCTACAGTCTGTCCTGGGGCGGCGAATACGAAGACCAGCAAAAGGCCCAAAGTGCACTGTTCGGCGTCCTGCCGCCGAGCTTTCTGGCCATGATCTTGGTCAGCATTCTGCTGTTCGGCAAGATTCGCCAGCCGTTGATCATCTGGCTCACCGTCCCGCTGGCCGTCATCGGCATCACCGCCGGTCTACTCGGCGCCGACGCCGCCTTCGACTTCATGTCCCTGCTCGGCGCCCTAGCCCTAGTCGGCCTGTTGATCAAAAATGCCATTGTGCTGATCGAAGAGATCGACCAGCAGATCGACAGCGGCAAGGTTCCATACCGAGCTATCCTCGACTCCGGCGTCAGCCGCATGCGCCCGGTGGTGCTCGCCGCCAGCACCACCATCCTTGGCCTGATCCCGCTGTTGCCGGACGTATTCTTCGTCAACATGGCCATCACCATGATGGCGGGCCTTGGCTTTGCCACCGTGCTCACCCTCATCATCGTGCCGACGCTGTACGCGATTTTGTTTCGCGTCAAGGAGTCGCGCGCGGGAGCGGGGTGAACGGTAAGGGCATGTCAATGACCTGCGGCGGCAAGGTCACGGTAGATGGCGGCATCGTCATCGCTGAAACAGCAAGCGATGATGCGACGGCAATGGTTTTGGTGGTCGCGCATCGCCTGCAATGCAATGCCGGCGGCTCGATCCTTCGGAAAGCCGTAGACACCGGTGCTGATGGCCGGGAAAGCGATGCTCTGGAGCCCATGTTCGACGGCCAGTGCAAAACTCGCGTCGTAGCAGGCGCGCAGCAGAGCCTCTTCATGATCGCGTCCGCCATGCCAGACCGGCCCGACAGTATGGATCACATAGCGGGCTGGTAGACGAAAGCCCGGCGTGATGCGCGCTTCACCTGTAGGACAGCCGCCGATGGCACGGCAGGCTTCCAACAATTCCCCGCCAGCCGCGCGATGGATCGCGCCATCTACGCCGCCACCGCCAAGGAGCTTCTGATTGGCGGCGTTGACGATGGCATCAATGGGCAGACGGGTAATATCGTCGACAATGATCTCGATGCTAGACATAAGGGGTATTCCCGAGCAAACTCAGCGATGCATTCACCTCATCGCCAACGAGGTTTGGGACAAGGATTGGATATTCTAATCTGTTTGCCGAATGACCTGAAAGCGATAGGATTGGGAATACGCACGGCTTCCGCCGCGGCACAGAGTATTCCGCGCACCGCCGCCACAAGCTCGGACAGGCCGAGGGCGTGAAACGCGCGAACGTCGTTGTCACGGACTTCAGTCCTCTCGATGTAGGGCCTTGTTTCACTCTTGCGTTATCTTGGGTGCGTTATCTCGGGCCGCCACCGGCAATGCTGACCGCGCATTACCGGGCGTCACAGCTCGTCTGGGTGGCTCCGACTGCCATACACCACCGCCCGCGTCCTTGCTTTTTTGCACTTGTTCGCGGGTGCCCGCCTCCAGCGGACCGATGGGCATCTCCCTGGTTACCGCGTATTCTCGATGTCAGGTTAGACAGGGCCTAGAACCCGGGGTAGTACCCGTGCCGCTCACCAGAGCGCGACACGGATTGTTGCCTAGCGGCGGGGTGCGGCCTCAAAACCGATCCGTTTTTCCGAAGGGAGATTCAGCGCAGAGACGCAGGGGTACTGCCTTCAAAGAATGTAAGGATTCACCGCAGAGTGCGCAGTGGGGCCAAGACGCCTTGCCCGCAAGCGGATCTTGACCAGCCGTGGGAGCCGCTCGGCGTAGGAGTCCGCTTAGGGCGACCCGGCACATGATGCCAGCAGAGCGGGCGCGAGTGCCGCACCTTTCCCGGGAGAAAGGCTGTAGGCCACTGCCTTATCGACAAATTAACCGAAGATACCCCAGGGTGCAAACCGCCCAGCGCGACTTGATCGGGATCGGGATCGGGATCGGGATCGAAAAGACATGACATCAGGGCGTGAGAAACCTAATGTTGACTGGGCGGATGTTGACTGGGCGGATGTTTGCTAGTGGAGCGGTACAGAAATCCCGAGGCGGTTCGTTGTCGTTGTCGTTGTCGTAATCGTAGTCGTTATCGAGCATTCGGCTAAGACGATTATGACAACGACAACGACAACGATAACGACCGGAGACTGTCTTGGAACATCTGCACCGAGGCACTAGGCGCCGCCTTCAAAGAATATGAATCAAACTTCATTCTGGTTGAATAGCTGAACATTCTACGCAGGCAGCGCCCGTGCGCAGAACGACAAAATTCTGCTCAACCCTCCGCCGGCTTCTTGAATATCATAAAGTGCTGCGAGGGCAGGAAGTCCCTGGTTTCCAGGTGCACCAGCCCCACCGCTGCCATTTCTCGCCGTGCTTGTGCCTCGGTCATCTTATGCAGCGGCTTGATCGGCACCCTCGCATCCTCACCCCGGTATTCCACTAAAAAGACCTTACCGCCGGGCCGCAGGGCCGTCACGATCGCCTGCATCATTTCCCATGGGTAGGCGAATTCGTGATATGCGTCCACCAGCAGCACCGCGTCGATGCTCGTCGGTGCCAGGCGCGGATCATTCTCATTGCCCAGAACCAGGGTTAGGTTGGCGATGCCCTCGCGGCGCATGCGTTGGCGCATGCGCTCCAGCATCTCCGGCTGGATGTCGACGGCGAAGACTTGGCCGTCCGGCACCTGAGCGGCGAGGCGGAAGCTGAAGTAGCCGGTGCCGGCACCGATGTCGGCCACTTCGGCGTCTGGCGCCAGGGCCATTTCCTGTACCACGCGATTGGGCTGCTCCTCATACAGGCGGCGGCTGCGCTCGAGCCAGCCTGCTCCGCGATGACCCATGACATGCGAGATTTCCCTACCCATGTAAATCTTGCCGATGCCGTCGCGACTTGCTGCTTGCAACCGATAGTCAGGAGCGCTCTCGGCGAGTACGATTGCGGCGGGCAAGAGAGCGCAGAGCACAATGAAAGCGAAACGTTGCAGTATCATGGTTGTTCTATGGTTGTTCTATGGTTGTTCTATGGTTGGATCTAGGTTAAGCCCTAGTGCGGCGGCTCTGATTGCGATCGAGCGCCTAGTACAGGTCCATAAGTACACATCCATCGGTGCACATCCATCGGGCGAATTCACATAGCCTACTTGCAGTAGCTCTTTAGGCTTCCTGACAGTGCGGCTGCAAACGCGGAAAACCAAAGATGTGCACACGCAAACGCGGGTATATGATTCGTAGGGCTTTGTTCATAACTCCGAACCAACTGACGAGCCGGTGCGTTGAGCTTTTCCGTAAAATTTTGTTTTTAATAGAGAAAAGGACACCCACTTTACTTCGCCACACTTTACTTCGCCATCAAAGTGGATGTCCTGTTTTACATGGTTCTGTTTTACATGGTTGTTTTACATGGTTTTACATGAAAAACGACTCTATTTATTTAATCTCTTTGAGTCATGTTGCAACTTCATCTTCATTCAGATCGTCATTAGAGCCTTAAGCGCCCGTTCCAGACTAGGAGACCTCATCGCTGCGCGTTCCGGCTCCCATGAGCTGGTAACCAAGTTACACAGGATTTCATTATATCTTGGGCCAATGTGAGCTGTACCTTTAGGTAACATCTCGCGATGTATCTTTTTCTTGCCTTTTCTGCGGATCACATTTAAAAGGTGTTGCTTTGGATTGTCCAGTTGATCTGGTTGCATCGAAAAGTTTACCGCAGGAATTCCAATGAATGCAGCCCATGCTTCATGATCTGCAATAATCCAGGATTCTATCTCTCTAACAGCTACTCTGAATATACATTGAGGCGGAAGTAGGACTTCATCATTTTTCGGGATAGAAAACCAACTCCTTATCAGTGAACAAGCGCATTCGGTAGCATCAAGATCAGTCAATATGAACGAATGAATACCACTTTTCGCCAAGTTCAAAAATGCTTCACATTTGTTTTTGATAGCATCACATCCACCCATTACTGTTGGGAAACCGTTTCGAAAGACGAGAGAATGCTCCATTCGGGCATTCCGAGTAGCAACTAGCTTGTGGGCCACGGCGGCGCTGGGAGCATCTTCAACGTATGAGAAACAGAATACATCCTCCATTTCAAATCCTCTGTACTGTTGTCCCTGTCTGTGGAAGAAGAATGTCGGCGGCTGAGAGTCCGGCCTGCATTGCCTGTATATCAGCATCTGAAGGTGGGACAATCGTTGTAGCTTCGCCGCCTTGTCCAGGTTGGAGCATCAGGAAATTGCCTTCAAGGCTCTTGCTCGATAGCATAATTTCACTGTGGGTACTCACAAGAATCTGACCGCCTGACTTTTTTCTTCTCTGTCTCGTCTTGTAAAGTAAGTCCGGTATTTGTTCGACAATAGCCTTGTGCAGGGATAACTCAGGCTCTTCCAAGAGAATCATGCGATTAGAAGCAAGAAGCGTCCACAGCATCGCGAGCAGCCGTAGTGTTCCGTCTGAAAACTGGTCTTCTCGTTGCCATCCGGCATTAGGCCGCCAATGATTATATAGCATTTCGAGATGAGGCCTACCTGTTGCCTCGTCCTTTATAAAACGCAACTGTTCAAAATTTGGAATTACCTTCAGAAGGATATTCTCAATTGAGCGAAGACGAAAGTTACGTGTCCGCTTTTGTGTTTGTGCAATTTCATCCAGAAGTCCTTGGCCAAAGGGATCTGATTCCAAATGTCGTAAAGAAAGCTGGTCACTGAATTTTAAGAGCTGAGGTACAAGATGCAGATAGAGGACATCAGAAAAAAAGTTAAATACCTCACGAAACTCGCTATTCATGTTAATCTGTTCTAAATGTGTTTGTATTTTTCTTTCAGGATCAGACTCATCATCTTTATCAGGACGCTCTAATAATTTACTATGCTTTTTCCACACCTCTTCTTTAAAAACTATTGGTCGATGCTTTCCTCTGTCTTCGTGGTTGATCCTTAGCAAATAGCGCCATTCTGGCGGCCCTTCGATGGTCTGTAAATCCTCTCGAAATTCGAACTCTAACTCTACCCACGGTGTTTTACGGGCTGCTAAACTTCGAATCTTTTTTAGCCCACCACGTGTGTCGATTGCCTGCCAAAGACCGCCACCTTTGGGATTAACGATTTCTCTCATAAATCGGAAGACATCCAACAGGTTGGATTTTCCCGAGGCGTTAGGACCGATAACATAGACTATTTCATTGAGGTTGACATCGACATTAGTAAAGTTCCGCCAATTTCGCAGTTTCAATCTCGATATGTACATTATTATTCTCCGGAGATAATAAAAGACTCTTTTTTATCCCCTGTGCATGCCAGCCACGGATTTTGGAAGGTATTTGTCCTTACTTATTCGCCTTCTCGCGCAAGGGGCGCAGGCGTCGCGCAACGCCCGGCCTAAGGTGTGTAAGATCACGGCGCACCTGATCGATCACGCCATTCCACCGTTGCTGGTGCGCTAGTGGGTCCTTTCCATGCCTAAACGCCTGCGCCAGTACCTGGAGCGAGAGCCGCAGGCCGTCAGCGCTGCCCTGCACATTTTACTGCGCATCATCGAGGCCCATCTGCGCTGGAGCAGCGGCAGTAGGCTCGCATGTCCGCATCGAAGCGGTGAGCCTCATCCACCGCTTCGGTGCCTGCCTCAGCCGCCATGTTCATTACCATTGCTGCATCATCGACGGGGTCTTCAAGCCAGTCGAAGATGCCGATGATGTTCCGCAATCGGTGCACTTTCGCGCCGCCGCTCAACTGACACCAAGTGCCGTCGCCGCTGTCAACGAGCGGGCGCGCGTACGGGAGCGGCAACGGTTCCCATGCAGCGGGCCTTACCACTCTGGGGCTGTTCGACGCGCAGACGCGTCTGAATCAACTATCCGTTATCCGTTAACGCCGCGGCGCCGTGCGGTGCAACGCGCTATGCTCGATGCGACGATCAATATACTCCAGCAGCCGCGCATAATCCTGGCTGCCGACAGCGCCGAGCGCGCGTTCCAATGCGCCGCGTTGCATGCCCTCCGGCAGGCCATCGATCCTGGGCATGATGGCATCTTCATGAAAACCGACCCGAGCCAGAAGTTGCACATGACGCGCGCCGACCGCGGAGTTGGTGGCAAGTTCAGCAAAGCGGATACCGGCGCGGTTTGCGGTAAGGTCTGCAAAACTGAAACCGCTGCCGCCTTGCGCATCGCTTAATTCCTTGGTTAATCCCAGCAGATGCGATAGCGCCGAGCCACCTTCTGCTGCCAACGCGGCAGATGCCATGAAATGTTGGGCCAGATCGCGTCTTGCGCGCAGATACACGGGTCTTGGATGGGCGAAGCGAGCTTGGTTCGCCGGTGTTAATCCATTGCCGTTGACATAGGCAGCCAACACGAGCAATGCGGCGCGATTTTCGCCGGCAGCGTCTACCCCCGGTGCTGATGCATCCGCACCACGGGCCAACAATTCGGACAGCAGCAAGGCCAGCTCCAGGCGGTCGGCGCGCGCCTGCATGGCAATGATTTCTGCCAATTGCGCTTGGCGCAGCCACAGCCGACGCCGCTCCACATCAGACAGCCTACTGGTGGACAGGCTGTCGAATCCAAGCAACGCGCGCCGGCCATAAAGCCGCGCACCATCCGGCGACAGCTCGATCCGCTGCAGCGATCTCGACCAGACCAGCGAGTCGAAGCCGCGGCGCAGAAACCGCTGCACCAGCACCGCCGGTAGCGCCACTCCACCGACCTGGACCGCCGTCAACACCGGCATGGCTGGGGTCTGATGCCAACGCAGGCGAACATTGGCGTAGCCTCCGCGCCGCCATCTGAGCGGGAATGACGCCAGCAATTCAGCGGTACCGTCCTGGAGAAGTACCCGAGCACGGCCGCCGCCAATACGCCGCGCAGCTCGATCCACTAACAGATCGATCTGTCGCGACGATAATGCGAGTTGTCCGGAAGAAACCGATTCGGCCAGTGCAGGCTGTTTGCCATCCAGCTGGTTCTCGAGCCAGCGGACCTCGCTGTTGTTCGGCTCGAGCCCTCTGTCGATCTGCGGCGCCTGATCACTGGCCAGCAATAGCCCGCCGACCGCAGCGATCGCGCCGAACAAGACGAGGTCAACCAACAGCGTAATGAATTTCAACGTCAAGGTTCGGAACAGATGATCGCCGGGAAAACAGCAGCTGGATACGTCAAAATGCCACGCCGACGCCACCGCCGCCCCAGCCGCGGCCGCCACCAACTCCAATGCTGACCCACGGGCGCGCTGCGCGGCGGCCAGCAGCATCGCGCTTGCTCCACACCCTGGGGTTAGCGTCTTCCAGCACCGGAAAACGGTAGTCGGCTGCGCCGATAAGGCCGTCGCTGGTGGCGATGATGCGGCCACTAGCGGTGAGTTCGCGGCCAGGTTTCAGGTCTGCGGTTTCCAGATAACCCGGACGGCGTACGATGAAGCGACCAAGCGGATCATGACCGGTACGCGGCCGGCCGCAACGATCCAGCGGATAGGCCAGCACTTCCAGTTCGGTGAAGTCTGACAGGTTGCGGCTACCAACCAGTGTACCGCCCCATGTGACAGCCTGGCCGACAACACCGGCGCGGCGCGCGGCGGCGATCGGCGTCAAACCAGGTTCGCCGATCGGCTTGCGGCAATCGTTCGGGCTGCTGGCACACCCGCCAAGCAGCAACAGCGAGAGTCCAATCGGTGCGAGGATGCGCATGGTGAGAGTTTGCTCCGAGGGGGCAATGATTGCTGGTTGAAGATTGTATTGTAGCCCGCGGCGAAAGGCCGGAGCACGCATTCGCTGCTCTATCGGCCGTATTATGCTTCCCAGCAGAGACCCTGGCTGCATTTTTGACTAGATTTCAGACCAATTTGCTTGTTTTTGCCGGTCTTTGACGTTTCCCCAGCCATTGCATCCTGATCGTAATCGGGATCGAAATGAAAAAGACAGGGTATCAGGGCACGAGAAATTTGACGCTTACTGGTGCTGCCTTTACTGGGTACTGCCTTCTAAGAATGTCAGTAGCGGTTCATGAATAACCTATACAACGCTATCCAGACATCGGCGGAATGCAATCGGGGTCGGGATCGATCGGGGTCGGGGTCGCTATCGGAATCGGAATCGGAATCGAGAGAGAAAACGCCCTATGCCATTCGGTCATGAGAAGTATGTCGGCTGGGCCTAGCACGACTGCGAGCATGTGAAAGGACCGCGTAACGCGAAGGAACAACTCCTGTGCGCATCGTAGGCGCGCATCAAAGGCGCGCATCGCAGGCCATCGCGCTGAACATTGCCGAGGGTAACAGCAAAGCGACGAGCGCGGATCGACGCCGGTCGTTTGAAAGCGCACGAGGTTCGGCGCTGGAGTGCGCTGCGATTCAGGACGTGCTCGCTGGTGTGCGATGCGTTGTCCGCAAACGACAACAGCAAGCAAAAGGCACTGCTCGATCGTCTTGTGGCCATGCTCACGAAGCTCGGACAGCGTGGCTAGGCGGTCAGCGAGGAGCTTGGCGGATAGCGGGTTGGTCAGTTCGATACCGACGCCGATGCCGATACCGATACCGACGCCGATAGCGGTAGCGAATGAGTCGGCAGGCGACACCCAAGCCAAAAACCTGTTTAGCTTGTTTCTGCACCATCACTAAGGATTCACCGCAAAGACGCAGGGTGCGCGGAGGGGCCAAAGCGAATGCATCCTCTTCTCCGCGTTCTCTGCGATGAGCCAAACTCCGTCCGGAGTCAACAGATGAACACTCTACAGCAGGCGGCACCCAAGCAGCATGAACACCGCTGTTGGCAAGGTAGCATCAGGGAAAGCGCGAAAAATGCGAAAATGGGTGGATTAATACGTCAAACCAAAGCCTTTTTTCGCGCTTTTCGCATGTTTCATCGTTCTGGAAAATGTGCTGTTTGATTATAAAACTTTCTCCAGGGCGCGCTGGGCCGGTTGCGCCCTCTTATGGCAATCCTGTGGCAATGCGTCCAGGGAGATTTCTTGCTGAAATTTTCAGACAGCACCCAGTATGAAAATTTCCGCCAATCGCCTAAGCTTTCCATAGGCTGGCATGGTGTCGGCCAATTGCCGCCAATTTCCAAGAGAACATAACATCATGGCACCAAATCCAATACGCATATGCCCTTCAATCGCTGTCCCGTTGCTGCAACGGATACTTCCTGTGCTATTTGTATGGGGCTGCGGTAGCGGATTGGCCACGACCGCCGAGGCGGCGCAAGTGGATGTGGCGGAGGAGTTGGAGCGGCTCGCGTCGGTGCATGGGTTTGAGGTGAGGGGCGAGGAACACGTGCAGGATGCCATCGGGCGTGCCGAGGGCGATACTCCCTATCAGCAGGTTCGGCTGCTGCTGGAGAATTTTGATCATATTATCTTACAGGGGCCGCAAGGCGAAATTGAACGCGTCATCGTACTCGGTATGGCGATGCCCGGGCAGGCCCCGCCCAAGACCGTGATTCATGTCGATGAACCAACCGATGAAGAACAGGCCGAAGCCGAGCCTATACCAGGTCAGATCGAGTTGCCCACGGTGCGAAACGGTAATCAACATTCGGTACGGGTTTCGCTGGAGACCAGCAACGGGAAGCGCGTGGAACGCGCTCTGCTGATTGATACCGGCGCCGATACCCTGGTGCTGCCGGGGTCGATGATCGCGGCCTTGGGCATTGCAGAAAGCGGACTGCGCAAGCGCCGGGTACAGACGGCCAACGGCCAAGTACAGGCACGTATCGGCAAATTGCCCGGCCTATGGCTGGGGGATCAGAAGGTCGCGGATGTGGAGGTGGCTTTCCTTGAGGACGACAAACTCGGCTCGAGCGGCTTGTTGGGTATGAATGTGCTCAGCCGATATCAGATGACCATCGACGATGAGCATGACAAGCTGACCTTGATCCGGCGCTGATGAGACGATGCTTCTGTGGTCTGTCCGATCACTGGACAGGCGTTAATCTGGTGGCCGGCTCTTGCCGATAGAACGCGCTCAAGCGTCGATAAACCCGTGGATATTCACAGCGCAACTGATGCGGCAGTTCGAAAAACATCTCGCTGCAAACGGCAAAAAACTCCGCCGGCGACTCGCTGCCGTAGGGGTCGATTGAAAACTCGTCTTTAGGCCAGCGGCCAGCCTGCGTGCGCCGACACAGGTCGGCGTAAGCGCTGCCCAGATCTTCAGCCCAACCCGCGTCGCTGATACCGGCATGCAGTGGCGGATGGCCGTTGGCATATCCGCTGCGCATATCGAGTTTGTGTGCCAGTTCGTGGATGACGATATTGTAGCCATCACGTTTGTGGCCTGCCGCAACATCGGCCAATGACAGGATCACCGGTCCATGCTGCCATGCTTCTCCGCTTCTTGGCTTATGGTCGACCCACACGACGCCGTCTTCCCCGACAACCTCCCGCGCTGGAACGAATACATCCGGATAGAGGATCAGCGCATGCCAGCCTCGGTACCAGGAAAGGCCCAGATTCAGAATCGGCAGACAGGCCTGAAGTGCCAACTCCAGGCCTGCGCTTGCACTGAGTTCAGCGCCCTGTGCCAGCTCCAACGCCTTGTCTTGCAGGAACAGGGCAGATAGGTCCAGCAGCCGCAGCAAGGCCGATTCGTCAAGCCCTTCAAGCAATGGCAACGCCCGAATGGCTGCGGGCCAGAGTTCCGGGTCGATATTGGCATGCGCCCGACGCAGCGCGCGCCGATGCCACCAGCGGGCGATCAGATTATCTGTCAGGCTATCTAATGTCGGGCTTTTCAATACTGACCTCTGCAAATAACCTGGCGCAATGGCGCGTGCGATTGGCGCGGATCAACGCCGAATTATCGCACGGCAGTATGATGGAGATATTCATCGATTCGTCTTGAGCCTTCGCCATGTCAGTTCCTGCTACCTCCCCGAGAACCGGTGCCGCCGTTCTGTTCGATGTGCTGCGCGATCTCGGTGTGGAGGTGATTTTTGGCCATACCGGTGGTGCCGTGATCCCGCTGCATGTGGAGCTGAACAAGCGCATGCGTCGCGGCGAGCCGGTGCCGCGCTTCATCATGTGTCGACAGGAAGGGGGCGCAGGGCATGCGGCGGAAGGTTATGCGCGGGCCAGCGGGCGTGTCGGCCTGGCGCTGGCCACATCCGGACCGGGTTCCACCAATTTGGTCACCCCCATCGCCGATGCTTATAAGGATTCGGTACCGACGGTGTTTATCACCGGTCAGGTGCCGAGTTTTGCCATCGGCAGCGATGCTTTTCAGGAAGTCGATACCGTCGGCATCACACGCCCGATCTCCAAGCACAACTATTTGGTCAAGGATGTGGCCGACCTGGAGTGGACTTTGCGCGAGGCTTTCGCTCTCGCCATCGGTGGCAGACCGGGTCCTGTGGTGGTGGATATCTGCAAAGATGTGCAAATGGCGGTGCTTGCAGAAACTCATCAACCGCCTGCGCGCCATCATACATCACCAGCCTTTGACCCAGCGCGCGCGGATGCGATCCTCAGCGCGATCGCCGCGGCTCAGCGGCCGGTGATCAAGGCCGGCGGTGGGGTGATCCATGCGGATGCCGGCACTGCGCTGTGTCGTTTTGCCGAGCGTATGGATGTGCCGGTGACCACCACGTTTAACGCCCTCGGGGCAGTTCCATTCGACTTTCCATACAATTTAGGCATGCCCGGCATGCATGGTACCATTCCAGCCAATTACGCTCTGCGCGAGGCAGACTTGATTCTGACCTTGGGTGGACGCTTCGACGATCGTGTCGCAGTCAACGGCTTTGCTGCCGGCAAGCGGATCGCCCATGTCGACATCGATGCAAGCGAGATCGACAAATCGGTAAAGGCCGATCTGGCACTGGTCGCGCCTATGGATCAATTCCTGGACTATGCGTTAGAGCATGCCTCCGGTGCACATCACGCGGACTGGAACAACCGCGTCGAGGGCTGGCGGGCGCAGATGCCATTGCCCTACAGTAATGGCAGCTATATCAAGCCCCAGGCGGTGATTGAACTGCTGTCGGAACTGACCGGCGGGGTTGCGACCCTGGTCACCGGCGTTGGCCAGCACCAGATGTGGGCCGCCCAATATTACCGATTCCGGCGTTCACGTCAGTGGATCAGTTCCGGCGGGTTGGGTACCATGGGCTTTGGCCTGCCCGCCGCATTGGGTGCCTGGTATGCAAACCCGAACCATCCGCTGCTGCTGGTGGACGGAGACGGTAGCTTCCAGATGAACATCCAGGAGTTGGCGACCGTGGTTGCGAACCGGATTCCGCTTAAGATGTTCGTGCTGAACAACAGCTTCCTCGGCATGGTGCGGCAGTGGGAAGATATGATGGATGCAGGCCATCACTACGAGACCTGCCTCGCACGTCAGTACGACTGCGACCCTGACTGTATCGAGCTCGACCAATCCTGTCGGCGCCAGTTGCCAAACCTGACCGGTCTGCGACTGGTTTATCCACGTTTGAAAACTATTCGGGTCCGCCAGCCCGGCGATCTGCGCTCGGCACTGACCGAGGCACTGGCAAGCGAAGGCCCAGTCTTAACGGATGTCTGGGTGGATAAGGCCGAAAATGTGTTACCGATGGTGCCGCCCGGGCAGCGACTGGAGGCCATGATCGAGTCGTGATCTTGGTTGCAAGGAGGTGCCATGCCAGATTTTTCCGCACCCAACCTGAATGCTGCATTACCAGGAAGAATTTAGGCGATTGCTGTCGACTTTGATGCTACGGATTTGTCTTGACGCCCGCTTGCTGCATCATCTGGTCGAATAATTTTCGGCAATCGCCCTATGAACTCCCCGGGATTGCTCGACAGTTTGGCAGCGCACAGACAGAGCAAAAAGCTGGCGCTTGCTTGAGACAGTGCGGCTGTTGTGGTAATCCTATCTTTTCACTCTGCGATGGGCGGAGCAATGAACAGGTGAGGCTCAGCTCTCCCTGACAAGCTGGTCTCAACAGTCGAAAGATGCCGGGTTCGACAACTTCGCAGAAGCCTTCGTCATCCTGACGACAAACGAATGCCTTAGGAGCATGCCGCGAAATGACTGCCTTCTCGAAACTTCACGCTCAAAATCACAAAATTACTGAACTATCCAACGTCTTTTTGTATCTGGTACAAAACCGCGAGATCTGCGATACCCAAACGGCTTGCGATGTGTTTTTCGAGTATAGCGCCAAGGTCAAAGAGCATATTGAACTGGTCGATCGCGAGCTTTGCAGCAAGCTGATTTCTTATCCGGATCAATCTGTCAAGAATACGGCAGACCGTTTTCTATCCGGCTCCAACGAGATTAAACGCATCTTTAATCAATATCTGCGGGATTGGTGCAACGAATCTCGTCGTCAGCTGACAATCCGCAATCACGAGGCGTTTTTGACAGAGACCGAGCAGATGTTTGCGTTGGTGCTCGACCGCATCCAGCGGGAAACCGAACATCTCTACCCGCTGATGCGCAAGGTACAGGATAAGGATGCGGCGGCAGCCTAGTATGAATGCGCCGAAGCGCGACCGGCGACGGCATCCGGGTTCAAGCTGCACACTTTGGATAGTAAAGGAATTGGCTGTTGGTCAGGGTGAGATGTGAACCCTGACATCAGCGCCGCAGTAAACGGCTGGTTGCTGGCGTTCGCAGGCTCACCTCGGCCTTCATATGCGGCGGTTATGGTGCAGAATCGCAAAAATTCGAAAAAGCGCGATTGCGCTCGATCCGCACCCGCTTGCCTTGCTTGGCTGCCTTGCTCAGCACTGCTGATTGCCCTTGAAGGGCAAGCGAAGCGCATTCTTCAACGTGGATAGCGATCGTCAAGATTGGCCGGACAGAGTACTTCGCGCATGATGCCGATTAATTCCAATAATTGATGGTTCCGGATGCGGTAGTAGATTCGGTTCGCCTCTTTACGCGCAACGACGATATTTTTGTTCCGCAATTGCTCCAAATGCTGTGAAATATTACTTTGCGATGTGCCGGTTCGCTCGACAATTTCACCAACGGAGAGTTCATGATTGCCCAGGGAGCACAGGATCTTCCAGCGCAATGGATGGGCCATCGCTTTTAAAGCCATTGCTGTCAGCGCGGTATCTTCCTCCTGTTTTTCGGGGGGCTCGGGGAGATGACTGGGGGTCTGTTCGCTCATGATCGATCTGCTCGCATGGTCTTGGAAAACGGCCGATTTGGTTCGGTCTTATTTCGATCTGTCATTTCGATCTGTCAGAGAGTCGATAAGCCGCGGTCTCGACCCGCACATAGCCGCTCATGTCTTTGGCGATGCAGATGATATCGGTGATCGCGCCGTCGGCATCCTTGAGTGCGGTTCGCGAAAATAGGATCGGTACCCGCACTCCATCCTGAGTGATGAAGCGTGCCTCGATCTTGGCCAAGGCGCCGGTGCGGATCAGAGCTTCGAGCCAGGTGCCCATGAAGGCGCCGGCCTCTTCGTCAGCCTCTTCCTCGAATACATCGCCAATCGGCAGTCCGACCAGCTCCTGCTCAGCGTAGCCGAGCATGCGGCAGGCGGCTGGATTGGTCGTTTTGATCAAGCCACGAGGATCGAGCACCAACAGTGCCTCACCCATATGACTGATGATATTTGCAAGATATCCCCGAGCCTGCTCCAGCGCCGCCGTGCGCTCGGCGACCTTTTGCTCCAGCGAACGGTTCAGCATACGCTCCTTTTCGATTAATCGAAAATAAGTGCTGATCTTGTTGATCAGAAGATTATCGTCAATGGGTTTTAGCAGATAGTCAACCGCACCGACTGCGAACCCTCGCTGTTGGAACTCCTCGGACTTAAAGGCGGCGGTGAGAAAAATGATGGGCACATCGCGCGTGCGCTTGCGCAGCTTCAATAGGGAGGCTGTCTGAAAACCATCCATTTCTGGCATCTGTACATCAAGAATGATCAGATCGATAGCGCGTTGCTCGAGGGTTAAGTCGATGGCTGCCCGGCCTGAGGATGCCTCGAGCACCAGGGCGTCCAGGTGCCTATGGATCAAGGTGCGCAGAGTATACAAATTGTGCGCGTGATCGTCGACGATAAGGATCTTGTACTCGGGTGCGCCGGTCATTCGATCAATCGCTCTACTGGTTTGGAAATGCCGTGTGATGGGGAACCCATGCATACCCTGGCCATGGTGTTGCTTTGATTGTTCGCCCCAGGATCTTTGGTTGATCGCCTCAGGAGCGTGCGACCTGCAAAGTCGTGTCGTCCATTGCACACGCGGAAGGCTCACGACGACCGGCCAGCGCCGCATCGAGCATCGCTTCCAGCGATTCGATGACAATGGGTTTCTCGAGGAAGCCACTGGCGCCTGCTTCCAAGCACTGTTGACGCTGCGCTTGATCCATATCACCAAGCATGACGATGGGCAGATTCCCCAAGCCCAACTGGGTCCGCACGGCTGTGATCGTATCACAGCTTTGTTGCTGCGAAACCGGCGTCGCCAACAGTAGCAGGGCGCAATCGCGTTCATCTTGAAGAGTCTCCAGCGCCTCCTCGCCATCGGCAGCGGTTTGTACCCGAACCCCTAATGCCTCCAATTGCGCAGCGATGGTGACTAAACTATGCACATCCCTCTCCAGCAGCAGTACCCAGTGTTCTCCGCGCCCACGCCCTGTTGGATTGTCAGCGCAAGTCTTACCTGGATCCAGGCTTTGGACGGGCAGTACCGATGTGGGCGCGGATTCACCCCCCTGATCCCGTTCCTGTATGATCTCGACCGCGTCCAGCTCCTCCGGGTCAAGTGACAATGGCAAATACAACGTGAAGCGCGAACCTTGCCCAAACATGCTCTCAACCTCGATGCGACCACCAAGCAGATGCGCGAGTTCGCGGCTGATGGATAGGCCAAGGCCAGTGCCACCGTAACGTCGGCGAGTGGAGCCGTCTGCCTGCTGAAAGGCGTTGAAAATGACATCCTCTTTTCCCGGGGCAATGCCGATTCCAGTATCGGCGACCGCGATTGCCAGAGGGCACGTGGAGTCGCCCGGGGCAAGCGAGACCACCACGCCGCCGGTCTCGGTGAACTTAGCCGCGTTCGACAAAAAGTTTTTTACAATCTGTCGCAGCTTATCACGATCGCTATAAATGCGCGGGGGAGCCATTGGGTCGGTCTCGACACGTAGATTCAGCCCTTTGTCATTAAAAATAGGGCCGACCATGGCAACCAGTTCGGCCAGCATGGGCCGCAGTTCCACCCATTCCAGGCAAACAGTGACTGGACCTGCTTCGAGGCGAGAAATGTCGAGCACGTTATCGATCATTGCTCGCAGATCGCGCCCGGCTTCGTGAATGATTTGAGCCTGTCGTCGCTGCTCGGCATCCAGCTTCGATTCCCGTGCGGCCAGCATCTTCGAAAGCAGCAGGATGGAGTTCAGCGGAGTGCGGAGTTCATGACTGACATTGGCCAGGAACTCGGACTTGTACCGGTTGGATTGTTCCAATTGGCGGGTGTGCTGGCGATCGGTGGCAATATGCTCAGCATGCGTGCGTGCCAAAGCGTTGAGTTGATTGCCCAGTTCGTGTACCTCGCGTGGGCCGCTCCAAGCGAAGCGTTTCGGCTCGCCATCGCCAAGGATGGTTGCAATACCGCTGATGAGTTCATGGCCGAAACGCTCGGCGCGGCTGGCCAGCCAGCGCGCGATCAGTAGCACCACCACGACCAACAGTAAGACGATCGTCAACACGCGTGCAATGAGTGCATTGCGGAATTCTTCCAGCGGCGACGGATCCACCTGTCGTCCTACCCATAGAGGTTCCGCATCTTCAGTCAAGAACATTGGCACCCACAACAGTTGCTGACCATCGTTGCCCTTCCACAGCGCCAGCTTGGCGTCGGCGAAGATCTGCTCCAATCCCGGGAAATCCTGAAACGCCCCCGGTTCTTCGCCGAATGGTTTCCCGGGTCGCAGATAACTGCCATTGTTGTTAACCCAGAGCGTATCGCGATAGAACTGCGCTAGGCCACCAACGTCGATGCTCATCAGCAACAGTCCCCGTCGTCGACCTCCTGCACGCGTTATTTCGCCAATCGGGCTCGCCAACTGCAAGGTCATGAGTTGGCGCGGATCTTCGCTGGCCGCGTAGGGATTGATGCGGATACGGCTGACTATGACCTCGCCCGCTTGCAATTTCATGCCGGCGTTGACGAAGCCACGATTTGGAGGCTCCGGCGGCAGTTCGGTAGGGCGCCATTCCTTGCTGTCGCGATCACGGCGCAGCCAGAAGCGCTCGTTACCAATGTCATCCAAAAAAAGAATTTGGATCACGTCGGCCTGATCGGCAAGCATTTGATTGATCCAGCCGGTGTAGCGGGCACGCGCCATGTCCACCTCGTCCTCGCTGCCGCCCTCGCCAAGGATGACGCCGGGCTCCGGCAACTTTGCAAGCATGCGGATCATCTCGTCGCGACTGGCCAGGTGTTGGTCCAGGTCGCGAAAATCCGCGCGCAAGTTCTGCAGGTAGGCTTTCTGGTAGAACATTGCGGTGCGATCAAGTACCAATGGCAGGTTAATTAACACCGCCAGAAGCAATGGCGTAAGGCCAAACAGCAGCAGCAGAATCAGAATGTAGTAGCGTAGCTTCACGACAAAATAAAAAAACCGGTCGGGATCGACCCGGCCGGTCTTTCAGGTACGGCTTAATGCCGAGACAAAACGGCGCAAGCGATCAGCTATCGGTCTTGGTAATGACCACGCGACGCTGGAGCACGGAGAACGGATCGACATCCGGCAGCAGGTCGCGCTTGCCCTCGGTCTCAGCAGGGGCGAGATTACGCTCTGGATAGCCTTGGGCGATAAAGTAATTACGTACGGCGTCCGCGCGCCGCAAACCGAGCTGCATGTTGTATTCGTCGGAGCCCTTGGCGTCCGTATGACCGACGATGGTGACATACTCTTCAACCGGAGTCGCCTTGACCTGATCGATATACTCGTCGATTTTGACCAGTTCTTCGGGATTCACCACGGTATCCGGAACGATAAATTCGTCGAATTCAAAGTTCAGATTCACGGTGATTTCGGCGGGTACCTCAACCTGACAAGGCGGCAGGTTGGTTGGGCCATCGGGATAGGAACTTTGCCAGCACTCGCCGGCGCTGTTGACCCAAAGCTGGCCATTCGGCACGGTCGGATCGCCGGCGGCATACCAGTAAGACTCACCAAACTCGTCGGCGAAGCTACTGTGGGCGCTTAGGCCAAGGCCAAGTGCGGCGGCGAGGGCCAGCGCGGCGGTGCGGGAAGATGAGATAGTGCTCATGGGTGGCTCCTGTCTGCTGAGAAAACTGAAAGTCGGACTGGGTTTCAGTGGCGGTTTTGTGTTCGGAACCAACGCACCTGCGCGGTTCTCGACGACTGCCATTGACATATGATAGCGCGTTGTCGGGAAAATGAAACAAAAAAATGATACTTGGCGCCACATTGTTCCATTGCCAGCAGAAATCTGTGGTGTAGATGCGGACTTTTCAGGCTAGTTGCATATTCGCAACAAAGGGCTACAGGTTGTACACAAGATCTAGGACGCGCCCCGCGTGCCCCTTGGGTTTCACGTCGTAGATGGCATGGCGAATGATGCCATCATCAGTAATGACAAAGGTGGAACGAACGATGCCCATGCGTTTTTCGCCGTTTTTTTCCTTTTCTTGCCACACCCCGTAGGCATCGCAGACTTCGCCATCCGTATCGGCGAGCAACCGGACGCTCAGACCATATTTGTCGCGAAATGCCCCGTGGCTGGCGCAGGTGTCGCGGCTGATACCCACGATGTCCGTACCCGCGGCCTCGAATTCCGATTGCAGGTCGGTGAATTCCAGCGCCTCCATGGTGCATCCAGGCGTATCGTCCTTAGGATAGAAACAGATCACTAGGTTGCGATCCTGAATGAGTTGCTCCAGATCGACTCGCTCCATATCCGAGTCAGGTAGTGAAAAAGCAGGTGCCATGTCGCCGGCTTGTAGCATGAGATGATCCTCTCGATGGTGATGGCATTGATTTCCCCAGGGCGGACGGTCAACATCACTCGCATTATCGTCAGCAAGGGCATGATCTTGCATTTCGGGGCAGTTTTATTTTTCTAGGCTGCAATTTAGGTTGCAAGCCGGCGGGCGTCAACCAGAGTTGTTGTCATGGCGATGGTTGCATGGGGCGGTTGCTTCGGTTGGTACCGGACAGTGGGGCGCCGATGCAGTCGTGACTTAGGCGATTTCTGTCGAGAAATAGACCACCTGGCTTGTCTTCTCGTCCGGCATCGACGTTGCGGCTCCGCATAGAGCGACGATGGTCGGGTTGCCGCTTCGCGAAGGCGGACGCAAATCCGGCGCCAGTTGGTCTATTTCTCTCCGGCAATCGCCTTATGTGTTTAAACCGCCGAACACTCCAGTTGAATCTTCGTCTTCAGGCGGCAGCAGTCGCACGCTGACCACGGTGCCACCACCGATACGGTCGCTGAGGTCGAGCTCGATGTTGTTTGAAATTGCCAATTGGCGCGCGACCGCCAGCCCAAGGCCGGCACCGCCTGTACCACGATTACGGGAATGTTCCAACCGATAGAAGGGCCGAAAAACCGCCTCGCGCTCTGCCTCCGGAATGCCGTTACCACGGTCAAGCACCAGGATGATGGCCTGTTGGTGCTGACAATCGATGCGTATCTCCACGGCCGCCGCGCTGTAACGTAGAGCGTTTTCGATCAGATTGCCAAGAATACGGCGGAGTGCAAACGCATTAATGGATTGTATACAGCGACCAATCGGCAGCCAAATGATGCGCGGGCGATTGCCAACGACCTCGCTGATGAGCACAACGAGATCCGTTCTCTGCCGTTCTCCGGAACCCAGTGAACGACCCATTTCGACAGCCTGGCTAATCTGCACATTCATTTCGGCGATGTCACGCTCCATGCGTGTTCGAAGCGTGCAATCCGTGTCGTCCGGGAGCATTTCAATTGCCAGCCGCAGCCGGGTCAGCGGAGTTCTTAAATCGTGGGAAATACCAGCCAGCAGTGCAGTCCGATCGGCCAATAATTCATGCACCTGCTGGCTGATGGCATTGAACTGTCGCGCCAGGCTGGCCAACTCGCGCGGGCCGATTTCTGGCAGCGGTTGCGGGGAACGACCCTTTGCCACCTCTTCGGCAGCCCGCGACAATAGGGTCAGTGGCGATGTCACCCTGCGAGCGAGGATTGCCGCCGTAACCACCGTTAACAATAGCGCGAGACTGAAGACGACGAACATGCCTTCCAAGGGGCGTGTATGAATGCGATTGCGCGGAAAGCCCACCCAAACGATGCCCCGCGGAGTGTTCAGATCGATCCAAAACCAGCGTTCGCCGTCGATGACGTTGCTCCGCATCTGCACCTTCTGGCCCAGCCTCTGGCTCAGGGCCTGACTCATACGCAGCACGTAAGGAAAGAAATAGGGCTGCAATCGACGCGGTGATTCATCCCCCGTTAACAGCCAGAGTTGATACTCGTTGCGCAGCTTTTCGCGATACTTGATGCGCTGCTCTTCGGGTAGTTGCACTAGCGTAAGGGCGGAGACTTCCATGAAGGCTGCCAGGTCGGTGGTGGAACGCTGTACGACCGGAAACAAAGCATAGTGAATGACGGCAGCAAAGCTGATCAGGGCGAAGCTACCGAAGGTGAGAACTAGCGTCAGCAGCGCCCTGCCGAACAGCGACGCCGGCAGCAGTGAAAGCAAGCGCGTCAGACCTCTGTGCTGGGTGTGAACATATAACCGCGGCCCCAAACGGTCCGAATATAGCGGGGCTTTTTCGTATTTGGTTCGATTTTGGCCCGAAGCCTCGCAACTTGCACGTCAATACTGCGATCGAATGGGTTGCGTTCATAACCCTTGAGCAGATCCAACAGCCGATCGCGGTCGAGTGTCCGATTTGGATGTTCAATGAAGATGCGTAGCAAATCAAATTCGCTGCCGGTTAGAGTCACAGGCGTTCCGTCACGTTGCAGCTGTCGCGCCGCGAGGTCGAGCCGATAGGGGCCGAACTCGGCAATATCGTTGCCCTGTCGCTCGGTTGCAGCAGGGGCATGCCGACGCAGCACCGCGCGCATACGCGCCAGCAGTTCACGCGGATTGAACGGCTTGACAAGGTAGTCATCGGCGCCTACCTCGAGGCCAACAATACGATCGATATCCTCGCCACGGGCAGACAACATGATAATGGGAATATCCGTGTGTGTACGCAGGCGTCGTGCCAACGTCAGACCATCCTCGCCGGGCAGCATGAGATCCAGGATGAGCAGGTCTGCTTGGTGACTCGCCAGCCATTCAAACATTGCGCTGCCATCCTCGACTCCGTTCACTTCAAACCCCTCGCGGCGGAGATAGCCTATTAATAGCTCGCGCAGGGAGGCGTCATCGTCGACGACCAGCACACGGGTCCGCTCATCTGCTGTAGAAGGGTGCATGGCGTCGTTTCATCTAGCCTGTTGCCGGCAATCGTCACTGGCGTTGTAGTTCTTGATCGGCCTGGGAGAAATCCGCTCAGGGAATCGTTGCTGAAAGCACCCCATAGACAGAACAGGTACTCTTATCCCCTATGGGCAGGTTCGAACAAGTTAGGAACAGCGAGGGGCACAAGTATGCAACGCTGCACGGTAGCAGCATGCCCAAATCCCGGGCAAGCTGATTGCCGAGCGGAAAGCCGGCTCAGCGAGCCGACCGATGAAATAATGATCTGACCTGTCGATTTCGCACGCGGCACAGGAGCCGAACTCCGATGCTCGACCCTGATGTTCGGGCATCAGCCCGCGCGCACCTCGAACAAGGGCTGGAATGCGGGCAAAATCGGCAGCCGGATCAGCGATGCTCGGCCGGCAAGGCATCGGTCAATAATTGCAATACCTGCTCCATCGTACGACGTACCTCGCGAGTGATTGCGAGCGCATCGATCGCGCCGGTTTCAGGTAGATCGCCGTGGGCGACCAGCTCTTGATCAATCAGATCCATGGCTCCCTGCAGGAGATCCGGCGAGAGTCCGAGAGCGTTGAGATCATTGGCACCGAGGGTCTTAAGATGGATGCCGCGTGTCATGACGATGTGCCTCCAGCTCGAATGAGCTTGTTAGGGATGGACTGCTGATGGTTGAATCCTAACCCAAGCTTGCGACCTTGTCTGTCCGATTTGTGCGACCGAGTATGGCGGTATAATCTGACAGTTGCGCTAAACCCTTGATAAAGCTCTTTAGCCACATGGGAGAATCGATTAAGGGCATGTAACGATACTGTATTCGGTGCCCATGGCTCAAGCGTATGTGGCCGCAACGCGCCTGTGCCAGTCCGTTTCACGCTGAAATCGATGCGCCAGGTTTAGCAATCGCCCTTCCTCGAAGTAATTTCCAATGATTTGCAAACCGGCCGGCAGTCCCGCCCCGGTGGGCGCAACCGGAATGGATAATCCCGGCAAGCCGGCGAGGTTGGTCGCGATGGTGTAGATGTCATTTAAATACATTGCTATCGGATCGTTGCTGTTGGCGCCAAGCTCGAATGCAGTGCTCGGTGTCGTCGGCCCCATGATCACGTCTACTTGCTCAAAGGCATTACGGAAATCATCCGAGATCAGATGCCGTATTTGCTGCGCCTTGAGATAGTAAGCATCGTAATAGCCAGCGGACAGCGCATAGGCGCCGATCATGATGCGGCGCTTTACCTCCGCGCCAAAACCCTCGGCGCGGCTGCGCTTGTAGAGATCCTCCAGATCGCGGGGATCATCGCAACGATGGCCATAGCGGACGCCGTCGAAACGGGCTAGGTTGGATGAACATTCGGCTGGTGCGACCACATAATAAACTGGCACCGAGAGTGGAGAATTGGGTAGGCTGATATCGACGATGCGGGCACCGAGTCGTTCGTACTCTTCGAGAGCGGCTTGGATTGATGCGGCGACGCCGGCATCGAGCCCATCGCCGAAGTATTCACGCGGCAGGCCAATCTTAACACCCGCAATATCGGCATTGAGCATGGCGCTGTAATCCGGCACCGATACGTCGGCACTGGTGGAGTCGCGCGGGTCGAAGCCGGCCATTGCGGCAAGCAGCGCAGCAGCATCCTCGGCCGAGCGAGCCAGAGCGCCGGCCTGATCGAGACTGGACGCGAACGCAATCATGCCCCAGCGCGAGCAGCGTCCGTAGGTAGGCTTGATGCCGGTAATGCCGCAAAAGGCCGCGGGCTGGCGAATCGAGCCGCCGGTGTCGGTGCCGGTGGCCGCGGCACAGAGCCGTGCCGCGACCGCTGCTGCCGAGCCGCCTGACGACCCGCCCGGGACCCGGGTGTCGTCCCAGGGGTTACGGACCGGGCCGTAAAAACTGGTCTCGTTGGACGAGCCCATGGCGAATTCATCCATGTTGGTCTTACCCAGCATGACGGCACCGGCACAGCTCAATTTCTCAACCACGGTAGCATCGTAGGGTGCAGTAAACTTATCCAGCATGCGCGAGCCGCAACTTGTTTTGATCCCGTTTGTACAGAAAATGTCTTTGTGGGCGATCGGGATACCGGTAAGTGGGCCAACATTGCCAGCAGCAATGCGAAGATCGGCAGCATCTGCAGCAGCCAAGGCGCTTTCGGCGGCAACCGTGATATAGCTGTTCAGCCGTGGGTCAAGGCGCGCGATACGCTCCAGGTAGTGCTGGGTTAATTCGCGGCTAGAGAAATCCTTTGCGCGCAGCCCGATCGCGAGTTCAGCAATGGTTTGTTCGTGCATGGAGACGCTACTCGCTCGCAGCAGAATTCTTGGTCAAAACGATGAGGTGATGACCTGGATCATTCCTCAAGATCGGATGGCGCTGAGGCCAGGTTGCTGCGTCGCTGGCTTGGCTGTTCATTCAATCACCCTCGGCACCAGGTACAATCCATCTTGGACAACCGGCGCGATGCGCTGGAAGTGTTGGCGTTGGTCCGGCTCGCTGACCTGATCCGCACGCAGCCGCTGAGCCATGTGCAGCGGATGCGCCATGGGCTCGACACCTGCGGTATCGATGCCGTTCATTTGCGCGACCAAATCAAGAATGCTGCTGAGCTCGCTGGCATAATGCTCTAGCTCGTCATCGCCAACCGCAAGCCGCGCGAGATGTGCGATCTTGGCGACATCGCCTTTGTCCAATACCATAATGGTGGCCCCTCCTGCTCTATGAACTAAAGCGCGAAAACTACCACATCAGCCTTCCGCTCGTCATGGTGCCTTGCCGACAACCCGTTGCATTGCTACAGTAGTGGGCTGGTTTTTTAAGGAGATATTCGCGGGCTGGTTTTTTCGTTCGGAGAAACTGTCCGACTGGTTGAGTGCGAGCCCGCGTGTGTGCGGAGATGGCATCCGCGCTGCCGGTCGCGGTGCTGAACTCGAGTGCCTGGGCGGATTGCCTGTAGCGATGGCACAGGCTGCCCACGACGAACACGCCACCACCCCTGCATGCCTCCTCGCTACAGGGCGCGCCCCTAAGACTGCCGCAAAGACGGCCTTCGGAGCGGGCTAACGAAGTCACTAAATTAGGTGAAACACCGATGTTCTTCAGACGCATCCGGGGGATGTTTTCGAATGACCTGTCGATCGATCTCGGCACCGCGAATACGCTGATCTACACGCGCGGGCAAGGAATCGTGCTCAACGAGCCGTCGGTCGTGGCGATTCGCCAGGAAGGTGACGGTGGCCGCAAAACAGTGGTAGCCGTTGGCGATGAGGCAAAGATGATGCTTGGGCGCACGCCGCAGAGCATCACCGCCATTCGGCCGATGAAAGACGGCGTCATCGCTGATTTCACGGTCACCGAGAAAATGCTCCAGTACTTCCTGCATAAGGTACACGAGACGCGCATCATTCGTCCGAGTCCGCGTATTTTGGTGTGTGTGCCCTGCGGTTCCACCCAGGTGGAGCGACGCGCGATCAAAGACTCCGCCGCGGGTGCCGGCGCGCGTGATGTGTATCTGATCGACGAGCCCATGGCCGCAGCCATCGGCGCTGGCCTGCCGGTACACGAGGCACGCGGTTCGATGGTGCTGGATATCGGTGGTGGCACCTCGGAGGTGGCAGTGATCTCATTGAATGGCATCGTTTTCTCCAACTCGGTTCGCATTGGCGGCGATACCTTCGATGATGCCATCGTCAGCTATGTGCGGCGCAACTATGGCACCTTTATCGGCGAGGCAACCGCTGAGCGCATTAAACATGCCATCGGTTCTGCCTTCCCCGGCAACGAGGTATTGGAAATCGAGGTCAAGGGCCGTAACCTCGCCGAGGGCATGCCCCGCGGTTTTACGTTGAACAGCAACGAAATCTTGGAAGCGATGCAGGAGCCGCTGGCGGGTATTTTGAGCGCGGTCAGGCAGGCTTTGGAGCAGACCCCACCGGAACTGGGTGCAGATGTTGCCGAGCGCGGCATCGTGCTGACTGGCGGTGGCGCCTTGCTGCGCGATATCGATCGCCTGGTCGCGGAAGAGACCGGCCTCCCGGTGGTCATCGCCGATGATCCGCTTACCTGCGTCGCCCGCGGTGGCGGTCGGGCGCTGGAGATGCTCGATGAGCGCAGCTTGGAACTGTTCTCCAGCGAGTAGCCACCGTGGTCGTCGAGCGCCGGTGAGCGTTGGACGAGGCGCAATCAACAGGTAACGCGCTATCAAGCCACTGTTCGTCACCGGCCCTTCCCCTGCGGTGCGATTGACCATCGCCGTTGCCTTGTCGTTGGCGCTGATCGTTGCTGACAGCCATTTCCCACATCTGGAAGCGCTGCGCGCAACATTATCCACCGCGCTCTATCCGATCCACTATCTGGCAGCGCTGCCGAGCCGCCTGAACCGCACCGTCAATGCCCGGCTTGCCGCAGAAGCGCAGCTGCGCGAGCAAAATAGGCTGCTAGAGCGCGAGAATTTGGAGTTGAAGGGCCGCATGCAGACATTCGAAGCTCTGTTTGCTGAAAATCGCCGGTTGCGGGATCTACTTGGTTCGTCGATCACCTTGCGCGACCGGGTGCTGGTGGCGAAGTTGCTGGAAGTGGATCTGGACCCTTACCGTCAACAGGTGCTGGTGGACAAGGGCTCGTCATCCGGCATCTTCGTTGGCCAACCGGTGCTGGATGCCGACGCGGTCATGGGCCAGGTTATACGCACCAGCCCGTTGACGGCTACGGTGCTGCTGATTACCGATGCTTCGCACTCGTTGCCAGTTCAGATCAATCGTAACGGTCTGCGCAGCGTCGCCATCGGCAGCGGCCTGATCAATCGTCTCAATCTATTACATTTGCCGAAGAACGCCGATGTGCGTGCCGGCGATCTGCTGGTCACCTCGGGCCTAGGTGGCGTGTTCCCCCCCGGATATCCGGTAGCCCGCATCGTCGCTGTCGATGATGACCCTGGCAGCCACTTTGCGACCGTGGTCGCCGAGCCCACCGCCCGACTTGATCGCAGTCACGAGGTGTTGTTGGTGTGGAGCTTGGATTCGCCTGCTGCCGCGGCTCTCAGGGCGCGTGATGCAGAGGACGCGTTCGCGACCAGGCCCGCGAGCGAGGATGGCAGGTCCTTACGATGAGCAGCCGAACGCGCAGCGACTCCGTCGCCATCATCGCCTCGCTGCTGCTGGCTCTGTTTCTTACCGTCTTGCCGCTTCCGCACTGGGCTATTCATTATCGCCCACAATGGGTGGCATTGGTGCTGATCTTCTGGGCCATGAACGTACCGCAACGCGTGGGCGTGTTTTGGGGATTCGGTGTTGGCATCATGCTGGATGTCATCTCGGGTTCAGTGCTGGGGAAAAATGCCCTTGGGTTGTCCGTGGTCTGTTTCCTGGCCTTGGTCCTGCATCAGCGTATTCTGCCATTTCCTCCCCTGCAGCAGGCGTTCTCAGTTTGGCTGCTGCTGCTTGTGGAGCGCTTGCTGTCGCTCTGGACAATGGGCGCCATCGGCCAGCCGACACCCTCCCCGCTCTATTGGATGCCCACTTTTGTCGGTATGGCCATATGGCCATGGCTATCGGTTGTCATGCAATGGGTGCGTGAGCGGCCGGAAGGATGAGGGCAACATGTCAAGGCTTGCACAATTCGTGCATCCAATTCGCCCGCTGCAAAGTCCGACTTCGTTTAATAAAGCCACAAGGCACAAAACCAGACCATGATCGAAGCAAGTTTTAAGGATCGTCTCGGTGAACGTGAATTGTTCGCACGCAGGGCGCTGTTGGCTGCCTTGTTGGCTCTGCTCTGCCTGACATTGGTCGGGGTGCGCTTGTTCAAGTTGCAGGTGGTCGAGCACGATCATTTTTCCACGTTGTCCGAGGACAACCGCATCAAAATTCAGCCATTACCGCCAAGCCGAGGACTCATCTACGATACCAATGGCCTGTTGTTGGCGGACAACCTGCCGTCCTATGCGTTGGAGATCACGCCGGAGAATATCCAGAACTTGGACGCAACCATCGACGCGTTGGCGCAAATCGTCCGCATCAGCGATGCCGACCGTGAGCGCTTCGCGCGCCTGCTGTCCAGGCGCAGGCGCTTCGAGGGCGTGCCGATCCGGCTCGATCTGAACGAGCGCGAGCGAGCCCGGATTGCCGTGCATGGCCATCGTTTTCCAGGGGTCGACATCCGCGCGGAATTGCTTAGATACTACCCGCTGGGAGCAGTCACAGCCCATGTGCTGGGCTATGTCGGGCGCATAAACGAACAGGAAATGGAGAGCATCGATGTCTCTGATTATGCAGGCACCAGCCATATTGGCAAGCTCGGTGTCGAGAAAGCGCATGAGGAATGGCTGCATGGCCACGTCGGTCACGAGCAAGCCGTGGTCAATGCCCGCGGGCGTGTGCTGGAGCGGCGTGAGGAGAAGCCTCCAGTGCCTGGGCGTGATCTACACTTGTTCCTGGATGCTGCCTTGCAACAGGATGCCATCGCGGCGCTCGGCAAACACCGCGGGGCTCTGGTGGCGATTGAGCCGGAGACCGGTGGCGTGCTCGCGCTGGCAAGCACACCGACCTACGATCCCAATCCATTCGTCAGCGGGATCGGCCACGCCGAATATGCGGCGTTGCGCGATGACATCGACCATCCGTTATATAACCGCGCTGTGCGCGGCCAGTATCCACCGGGTTCCACGATCAAACCGTTTGTTGCCCTTGCCGGCCTCGCCCTAGGCGCGGTCAGCACATTTGACCACAAATACTGTGGCGGTTACTTCCAACTGCCAGGACAAAGCCATCGCTACCGCTGCTGGCGGCGCGGCGGGCATGGCTCCCTCGCCTTGGAAGATGCCATTGTGCAATCCTGTGACGTGTATTTTTATCGCCTCGCGAACGATCTTGGCATTCAGCGGATGACCGGCTTTTTGCAGGAGTTTGGTTTTGGACGGCGCAGCGGTATCGACATTGCCGGCGAGCTGGGCGGTTTGCTGCCATCACCTGAGTGGAAGCAACGTGTGCGTCATCAGATCTGGTATCCTGGTGAAACCCTGATCGTCGGCATTGGCCAAGGCTCATTCCTGGCAACGCCATTGCAGTTGGCAGCAGCCACCGCGGCCATGGCCAACCGTGGTCGCTACCTTAAGCCGCGTATGGTCAAGGCGACCGGTACGCGTGTCGGCAAGCCACTCCAACTCACCGAGCCCGAGGTGCATCAAATACCGGTCAATGGCCCGCGCAAATGGCAGGATGTAATTGATGCCATGAGCGAGGTTGTCGAGGGGAGCCGCGGCACTGCCCGACGCATCCGCAACGACAGTTACCGTATCGCCGGCAAAACCGGCACTGCCCAGGTATTCACGGTGGGGCAGAACGAGTTCTACAATGAGGCCGAGGTCGCTGAACGAATGCGTGATCACGCGTTGTTCGTCGCTTTCGCCCCGGTGGAACAGCCGCGCATCGCGCTGGCGGTGATCGTCGAAAACGGCGGTCACGGCGGATCGGTGGCCGCACCGATCGCGCGCGCGGTAATGGACAGTTATTTGCTTGGCGAGCGTGTGCAGGCATCCATCCATCCCGCGGTACGCGGACTTGGGCAAGCAGGCTCAGCAACGAACACGGGTCGGTAAGCATGCTGGACTCAGAACTGAGCCAACACCCGAACACCAAAGTCGCGGGCACACTGACGCGCTTTCACCTGGACCTGCCTCTGCTGTTGAGCCTGATGGTGCTGTCCGGATTTGGGTTGACGATGCTGTTTAGCGCGACGGATGCGTCATCCGGCCAGTTCGAACGGCAGATGCTTCGGCTCGGGCTTGCTTTTATTGTCATGATTGCGGTAGCCCAGATACCGCCGGCACTCCTGCGGCGTTGGTCTTTGCCCTTATTCGGTCTGGGTGTGATGCTATTGCTGGCGGTGCTGCTGATCGGCGATATCGGCAAAGGCGCGCAACGTTGGCTTGATCTTGGTTTCATGCGCTTTCAGCCATCGGAACTGCTCAAATTGGCGGTACCCATGGCGCTGGCCTGGTTTCTGTCGCTGCGACCTTTGCCGCCGGGAACCCTCAGGGTACTGGCAGCAATGCTTTTAATTGCCATACCGGTGTTGCTGATTGCTAAGCAACCAGACCTGGGAACGGCATTATTGGTGGCCAGCGCGGGCCTGACAGTGCTCTTTCTGGGCGGCATGGGATGGCGCCTCATCATCACTCTCGTGCTGCTGGCGGCAGCGGCTGCACCGGCGCTTTGGACCTTGATGCGCCCTTATCAACGCCAGCGGGTGCTGACCCTGCTTGACCCCAGCTCAGACCCGCTCGGTGCCGGCTATCATACGATTCAGTCACAGATCGCAATTGGTTCGGGTGGGATGTACGGCAAGGGCTGGCTGAATGGTACCCAATCGCATCTGGAGTTCTTGCCAGAGCGCTCCACCGATTTCATCTTTGCCGTTATCGGCGAGGAATTCGGCCTGATGGGTATCCTGTTGCTGATGGTACTTTACCTGTTCATCATCCTGCGCGGCCTGTACATCGCCTGTCAATTGCCGGACAGCTACAGCCGGCTGCTGGCCGGATCGTTGACGATGGTGTTCTTTGTTTACCTGTTTGTCAATACCGCAATGGTGGTGGGGTTACTGCCGGTAGTGGGCGTACCACTGCCGCTGATCAGCTACGGTGGCACCTCGCTGGTGACCATTATGGCTGGATTCGGCATGATCATGTCACTGCATACAAATAAGAAAATACTTTAAGTTTAAGCATTTTGTGCTTATACTTTATGCATCTTTTTATTTATGCAGGCCACCAAGCGACCTGAATCAGGCACCCCCGCGTTCGCCACCAACGCCGAAACGAATCGCCGCATGCATCTATCCCACTTTATTTTGATCCTCTTGCCGCTGCTGGTGTTGAGTCAAAGTCCGGTTGCCGCACCCGCGCCGATCTCTTATCAAGCCGGCAGTCGCGCCTTTATTGAAGAAATGGCGCGCAACCATGACTTCACTCGCGCGCAGGTGGCCACATTGATGTCTAGCGCACGCTATCGGCAAAGCATCATTGACGCAATTAGCCGTCCCTACGAGGCCAAACCCTGGCGCGACTATCGGCCGATTTTCGTTACCGCAGAGCGTGCCCAACGCGGCGTCGCTTTTTGGCGCGATAACGCCGCATTGCTGGCACGCGCGCAAGCCGCCTTCGGCGTACCCCCACAGATCGTGGTCGCGATCATCGGCATCGAGACCAACTACGGTAACAATCTTGGCACCCATCGCGTCATTGATGCGTTGAGCACCCTGGGTTTTTCCTTTCCATCTCGGGCAGACTTCTTCCGTGGAGAACTGGAGGCATTCTTGCTGCTTGCCCGCGAAGAGGATCTAGATCCACTGACTGTCAAGGGGTCGTATGCCGGTGCCATGGGCAAGCCGCAGTTCATTGCATCCAGTTATCGCGCCTATGCGGTGGATTTCGACGACGACGGCCGCCGCGACCTATGGGCCAGCAATGCCGACGTCATCGGCAGTGTCAGCAACTATCTTGCCATGCATGGGTGGCAACGAGGCCAGCCGATCGCGGCAACCGCGGTGCTGAATAACAGCTATCCAGCGAATGTCGCCATCACTGAGAAACGCCCGGTCAGGCCTGATACAACGCTTGCGAGCTTTGCTGCCGCCGGCGTCGCACCAGTCGCGGACTTCCCCGAACCAGACATCAGTGGCCAAACTCGAGCAACGCTGATGGAGTTCGACGGAGCTTCCACCGAGCATTGGCTCGGGTTCGATAATTTCTACGCCATCACGCGCTATAACCACAGCAATCTATACGCTATGGCCGTGTTCCAACTAAGCCAGGAGATTGCACGGCGTTATCGCGAGGCCGAGGGCCACTGATATGCAACAGCCCCTGCCATCTCTCGGACTTGCCCCCCTTCCAGGGGCTTTGCTGGCAATCCTGATCCTATTGCTTTGCGGCTGTGGCAATGCGCCAAAGCAGATAGAAACCGGCAGCATTGACGGTCCGCCGAATGCCGTGCCGCGAGTCGAACCCAAGGCGCGATTCGGCAATATGAAATCCTACGTGGTGTATGGAAAGACCTACTACCCCAAACAGAGCAGCCGAGGTCATGTGGAGCGTGGCGTTGCATCCTGGTATGGAAAAAAATTTCATGGCCGCAAGACGTCCAGCGGCGAGCGCTATGATATGTACCAGATGACAGCCGCCCACAAAACGCTGCCGCTGCCCACCTATGCGTTGGTAAACAACTTGGAAAATGGCCGCAGCGTGGTTGTCAAGGTAAACGATCGTGGGCCATTCATCGGCAATCGCATCATCGACCTGTCCTATGCCGCGGCCAAAAAGCTCGGCCTCGACAAACAGGGAACGGGGCGAGTGGAGGTGATCTCCATCGATCCGCGCGATCATGATGGTAAGGTGCCAAAACTGCATCGCGTCGCGGCACAACGGCAGGGGTCTCGATCTCGGCCGTCGTGGCCTACCTCGCGATCCGTCAATCTCGCCAGCGATGCACGCATCGCTGATTCTGCCGGCGGCCGCTCGCATCTCGAAAACCGGCCAGCAATCACCAGCGCACAGCCGTTTAAGCCAGCACCAAAACCAGCAATCGCGCAGGCATCCGCCACGACCTCTAGCGCGGAATCGCCGCTCTATTTGCAGGTTGGGGCTTTCGGCACGCGAAATAATGCAGAACAACTGCGCCGTCGTCTCAAGAGCCTTTTGCAGAGTCCAATCTCGATTCGCAAGCCAGACAAGGACTCAAAATCCGCGATGCCCAGCCTGTATAGGGTTCGGGTCGGGCCAGTCGCCTCGCGTGCTGATGCCGATGCGATTGCTCACAAACTTACATCCCTCGGTATCGCCCGCCCATTGATGATCGATAACTGAAGCTCGTAGACTATCCGCTGAATCGAGCATGGTATCGCGAGACTTGATCATCTTCGAATATGTTGGTATCAGCAGATTTCAGATCCCAAGTCGTCACCTGTGTGCCATAAGGTATGCCCCTAGCTCCTCCAAGGCATACATCCGCCCATCTGTCAGGCTCGAGGCTCAGTACAACCTGTCTACGACCGACCTTGATTCATCTCCGGATCTCAGGTACTTTCGATCTTACGATTGCTTCGGGGAGGAGTTAAGCTTCTTGATCTTCCCACTCTTATTGTAACTTCTGGTTCTACTCAGCTATGACAACCAACGGTCAGAGTGCCTATATCTTACTCATCAGCATCCATGGCCTTATTCGTGGAACCAATCTGGAACTGGGCCGTGACGCCGATACAGGTGGGCAAACCAAGTATGTCGTGGAGTTAGCCCGAGCTCTCGGAGAGCAACCCGAAGTGGGCCGTGTCGACCTGCTAACCCGACGTGTCGTGGATCCCTCGGTGAGCGAAGACTACGCTGAACCCTTCGAGCAACTATCTGATAATGCACAAATTGTGCGAATCGATTGCGGCGAGGAAGGCTACATCGCAAAAGAGCAGTTATGGGACAGCCTGGATAATTTTGCCGACTCCGCGATGGAATACATCAGGGCGCAGCCTGAATTACCTTCAATAATTCATGGCCACTACGCCGATGCTGGTTATGTCGGTACGAGATTATCCCTTCTTTTAGGTATTCCGCTGGTCTTCACTGGTCACTCGCTCGGCCGCAGTAAACGACGCCAGCTTCTTGCCGCTGGCTTTAGTAGAGAAACTCTGGAGGATCGCTATAACATCACCACACGCATCGAAGCGGAAGAAACGACATTGGGTGTGGCCGAATGCGTCATCTCGAGTACCCGGCAAGAAGTCGAGGAGCAATATGCCGCCTACGATCACTATCAACCCGAACGTATGCACGTGGTTCCCCCCGGCACCGATCTGAAACAATTCAATACCCGAGGAGATTCCAAAAGCAATTCCAGTATTGCGGATGAAATCAACCGCTTTCTGAGGGAGCCGGATAAACCCATCATCCTAGCGTTATCTCGACCAGACCCACGAAAGAATATACTGCAACTGATCTCCGCCTATGGCGAATCAGAGCAGTTGCAAGAGCTTGCCAATTTGGTTGTGGTAGTCGGTAATCGTGACGATATCGGCGAGATGAACGACGATGCCAGGGAAGTCTTACAAGAAATATTACTACATGTCGATCTGTATGACTTATATGGTCGGGTCGCCTATCCCAAACATCACACATCCACCGATGTGCCAATTATTTATCGTATGGCTGCCCTCAGCGGTGGGGTCTTTATCAACCCGGCATTGACAGAGCCATTTGGCCTAACCTTGATTGAAGCTGCGGCCTGCGGCGTGCCGGTGGTTGCGACCGAAGATGGTGGCCCGATTGATATTATTGGCAACTGTCAGAATGGCTATTTGATCGATCCACTCGACCGTGAAGATATCATCAATAAGCTGATCTCTGTATTATCCGATCGCGAGCGCTGGGAGGAATTTTCCAGCAAAGGCCTGTCGGGTGTTGAAAAATACTACTCCTGGCAGGCACATGCGAAAAAATTCATTGACGTGATACAGCCTCTTGTTTCAAGGAAACAAATCACACCGCCATTTCAAGCGAAACCCCGCAAATACCTGCACCACGACCGGGCATTGTTTTCTGATCTGGATCAAAACTTACTTGGTAATCCGGACGCTCTGCAGCCGTTCGTCGCTACCCTGAAGCAAAACCGCAAGAGCGTACTCTTTGCTATCGCCACCGGCAGAAGGCGCGATTCCGCCATGCAGGCGCTGAAGAAACACAACATTCCGATGCCGAATCTGCTGATCACCAGCGTAGGCACCGAGATTTACTATAATCCGAATCTGGTGGAAGACACGGCCTGGAAGTTACATATCGATCACCTATGGAATCCTCCAATCATTCGCCGCGTCCTGCGGGATCTCCCAGGTATGAAACTCCAGCCACGCTCGGAGCAGACGCGATTTAAAATCGGATATTACATCGATCCACAAATTGCCCCAGACACCCAGTACATCAATAAACTTCTGCATCAGGAAGGCCAAGCAGCAAATGTGATACTGTCTTTTGGACAATTCCTTGACATTATCCCAGTCCGTGCATCTAAAGGCCTCGCCATGCGTTGGGTGGCAGAACGGTTCGATATTCCTCTAGACAGAATATTGGCTGCTGGAGGCTCCGGCTCCGACGAGGACATGATACGCGGTAACATGCTTGCCGTCGTCGTTGCCAACAGGCATAACGAAGAGTTATCCGAGCTGATCGAAATAGACGATATTTTCTTTGCTTCCCGCCCGCACGCTGAGGGTATTCTGGAAGCCATTGATCATTTTGATTTCTTCGAAACTGCTGACGCCCAGGAAACCTGAACATGCGCTTACTCATCTGCACTGATTTAGACCGGACACTGTTACCCAATGGTGAGCAACCGGAATCCCCACAGGCTCGCACCTGGTTCCAACGACTGGTGGGGTTACCGGAAGTTCAGTTGGCCTATGTTACCGGTCGGGACCAAGGCTTGGTGCGCGAAGCGATCCAAAAATACCAGCTGCCAATACCAGATTTTGTTTTGGCGGATGTGGGCGTATCGATCTACCTCTGCAATGGCGAATCCTGGACCGCCAGCTCTGATTGGGAAGCCCACATTGCCGAAGACTGGCATGGTGCGAAGCGCGAGGATCTCACATTGCTGCTTGACGACCTCGCCATGCTTCGATTGCAAGAGCCTGAAAAACAAAAGCACTTTAAGCTCAGCTACTATGCTCCGATGGATCTGGGCGATGAGCAATTTCTCAGCATGCTGCGCAAGCGTTTTGATGACAAAGGTATCGCGGTCAGTCTCATTTGGAGCCTGGACGAAGCTGAAAACGTGGGATTGTTGGATATCCTGCCCTCCCGAGCCAGCAAACGCCATGCGATAGAATTCTTAATTCAGAATCAGGGTTTTACACTTGATAACACCGTCTTCTCCGGAGACAGTGGTAACGATCTTCCGGTATTGGTCAGCCCGATATCGTCAATCCTGGTACGCAATTCCAGCACTGATGTGCAACAAGAAGCGCTTCAGATGGCGAAAAAGCTTGGCACGGAGCAATCATTGTACATAGCGCAGGGTGGTTTCGAGGGCACGAATGGGAATTATGCATCAGGGATTATGGAAGGTGTGTGTCATTATCATCCGGAAATTCGTTCGCTGTTAGATAAATAGCCGATGTACGAACAAGTATCACATTCACTGCTAAACGACATACTTACGGATCTAAAGCCAGAAATTCACAAACAGGATCTGCGTCACTTCTATACGCGCCTGGGCGCAAATTTCTACTCCATTTATTCGCTATTTTTTACCCTCTACGGTAAACGCGATGACGTCGATCAGCAGATGCAGAAACTCGTGGAAACCATGGCGCGGCAATATATAGGCCGCCCAGAACCTCTGCGAGAAAGTGATATTGCGAGAGAGAAAGACCACAACTGGTTCCTGAGCCAAGAATGGGTCGGCATGGCGCAATACGCCGATGGCTACGCACAAAATTTGTCTGAGCTGCGGCAGCGCATGCACTACTTCCTGGAGCTTGGTGTAAACATGGTGCATCTGATGCCCATGATGCAATGCCCAAGCGGAGCGAGTGACGGCGGCTATGCGGTAAGCGATTTTCGTCAAATCAATAAACGCTTCGGAAGCCTGGAGGATTTACAGCAGCTGGCGGAAGAATTCCACAAATATGGCATCTTACTGACCTTGGATGTGGTACTCAACCATACATCGAACGAGCATGAATGGGCGCAAAAAGCGCGGAGCGGGGATCCCAAGTTCCAAGACTATTACTATATTTTCGACAATCGGGAAGTGCCCGAAATGTTCGAAGCAACCATGCCGGAAGTCTTCCCGGAAACTGCCCCCGGAAATTTCACCTGGGATGAGAGCATGGGCAAGTGGGTGATGACCGTATTCAATGACTATCAGTGGGATCTAAATTATGGAAACCCTGCGGTATTCATTGAAATGCTGGACATTATCCTATACTGGGCAAATCAAGGGGCAGACATTCTGCGCTTGGATGCAGTAGCCTTCCTGTGGAAAAAGATTGGTAGTCTCTGTCAGAACGAGCGCGAAGCCCATTTATTACTGCAATTACTGAAAGATTGCTGCCAGGTGACAGCTCCGGGAGTCTTATTCATTGCCGAGGCCATCGTTGCCCCGGTTGAGATCATCAAATATTTTGGTGAAGACGCAATTAATGCTAAGGAGTGCGAAATTGCATACAATGCCAGCCTAATGGCGCTGCTTTGGGATGCAATTGCGACTAAGAATGCGAAGCTCCTCAATCAAGGCATACAGAATCTGCCAGATAAACTCGAGCGTGCGACTTGGCTCAATTACATACGTTGTCACGACGATATCGGCCTCGGATATGACGATAACGATATCCGGGCAGTCAATTACGAACCCTACGCTCATCGGCAATTCTTGATCGATTACTACACCGGAAAATATAAGGGTTCCTCGTCACGAGGTTTGCCATTTGGATACAATGACAAAACTGGCGACTCCCGCATTTCCGGATCACTTGCGTCACTCGTTGGGTTGGAGGCAGCATTAGAATCCGGAGACCAGAAAGAGATCGATGATGCGGTGAAGATTATCTTATTGCTGCATGGAATTACCATGTCATTCGGCGGCATGCCTCTTCTCTATTACGGAGATGAGATCGGCACACTGAACGACAGAAGCTATATCGAAGATCCGGCCAAAGCCAATGACAGCCGATGGACACACCGACCGCGGATCAAATGGGAGAATGTCGAACTGCGCAATACGCCAGGTACAATCGAGCATCAACTATTTTCTGCACTGAAGAAAATGATCGCGGTGCGTAAGGAAATACCGGCTTTCGCAGACTTCAATAACCGAAAGCTGTTACAGGTATCAAACCCTCATTTGTTTGTTTTTTCTCGATTTCAGTATGACCAGCCCGCAAACAGAGTGCTTGTAATCGCGAATTTCGATCATGCGCCACAGTATCTCGGGCTGGAGGATCTGGGTCGTGAAGCTTATTTCCGTACGGGCACATTGCGCGATCTTTATTCTGGGGAGAGCCCGATTATGCACAAGGAAGATCTGATCATCCCCTCGCATACTTTTTATTGGCTGTCAGATCAGCTGTCCTAACTTCGAGGAACAGTCAAGCAGGTTTTGCGGCACAACAGTCATTCTTTAGTCAGTCGCCCCGGCATTTCGTCACCTCACGGAGTGTGCAACAGATCCGAGGAATCTTCCACTTGCTGTGATGATCTCCCGCAGATCTTCCAATTAGATAGTAGAGCGTACTATTCGTAATGAAAGAATACATAATTGCAGGCATTGGCGAGCTTCTTTGGGATGTGTTGGGTTCAGTCGAGGAACTGGGCGGTGCGCCCGTGAATTTTGCTTATCATACAAACAGCTTAGGTGCAACCGGCTATGCAATTTCAGTCGTCGGAGACGACCCGCGTGGGCGCGCCGCACTGAAGGCTCTTGAACAACGGAATATGTCGGTTTCTTATATCGATGTCCGCGCAGGAGCAACCACCGGTTACGTCCTTGCGAATGTGGACGACCAAGGAGTTGCCTCTTACTCATTTCCAGACGATGTCGCCTGGGATCACCTCAGTATGAATGAAAAGAATCTTGCTTTGGCGAGCAAAGTGGATGCAGTTTGTTTCGGTAGTCTCGCACAACGTTCAGCCGAATCGCGCGCGGCAATTCAGGCTTTTCTTCAGGCCACCCGGCCCTCGGCGTTAAAAATTCTCGATCTCAATCTCAGACAACATTTCTACACACACGAAACCATAAGGAACTCATTACAACTTGCCGACGTATTAAAGTTAAATGACGATGAACTTAAGGTATTGCAAGAAATGGACAATCTGCAGGGAAATGAACAGCAAATGCTGACAAAGATGATAGGCGACTACAGGCTGCAATTGGTAGTGCTCACCCGAGGTGGAAAAGGCAGCCTTCTTGTCTCGCGTACGGAAATTTCCGATCACCCTGGTTATCAGGCAGAAATTGTGAATACAATCGGCGCTGGCGACTCTTTCACCGCCACAACCGCACTGGGATTGCTGCGGGGAGAGCGCTTGTCAATCATCAATGAACGTGCAAATCGAGTTGCCGCCTTTGTCTGTTCGCAAAAAGGGGCGATGCCTGATCTGGCACCCGACCTGCGGGCCTAACAGCCTGCAGACATACCACATAGACAGTTCGGCAAGTGCAAGGCCCCAAGGCAACCGATCTCCATAGATCATGTATGAACTACAGGATCCCACCAACCACAATCATGTCTGGTTCCCACCTCCAATCGTATGAACTGCCCACTAAGATCCGTTGCAGACCTCAATGCGTCGGACAAGAGTTAGAATCCAACGTATGCTCGATTTCTGGGCGGCTATCCTTCGCAATCTGACGCCTACTCATGATTCCACGCATGCCCTCCATCTTCAAGCTGTTGCCGGCTTACTTGCTGACAGTCTGCCTACAGATCCCATCATTTACTGCTCATGCGCAAGAAGTGCCGGTACCGGCAGCACCGCAGCTTGATGCTCGCGGATATCTGCTGGTCGATCATAACAGTGGTGCGATTCTCGCCGAGAGTAACGCAGATGAGCGCCTCGAGCCAGCCAGCTTAACCAAGATCATGACTGCCTACGTGGTGTTTCGTGAGCTGGCCAAGGGTAAATTGTCCCTCGATGATGAGGTATTGATCAGCGAAAAAGCCTGGCGCACTGGCGGTTCGAAAATGTTCATCGAGGTTGGCAAGCGCGTCACGATCAGCGACCTACTGCACGGCATGATCGTACAATCTGGTAATGATGCGAGCGTCGCATTGGCCGAGCATATTGCCGGAACCGAGGCGACCTTTGCCGAATTAATGAACAGTCATGCTGAACGACTTGGCATGAACGACACCCATTTCGTCAATGCCACCGGTCTTCCGGACCCCGAGCATTACATTACCCCGCGCGATATCGTTAAAGTCACCACCGCCACCATTCGCGAGTTTCCAGAATACTATGCCTGGTATGCGCTCCCAGATTTCACCTACAACAACATCAAACAAGCCAATCGCAACCGATTGCTTGGGCAAGATCCCAGCGTAGACGGCGTTAAGACCGGACACACCCAAGCGGCCGGTTACTGCCTGGTAGCCTCCGCGCTGCGCGAAGGCCAAAGACTGACATCTGTGGTGATGGGCACCAACAGCGAATCTTCCCGCGCCCGCGACAGCCTGGCATTGCTCAACTACGGATATCGTTTTTTTGAAACCCATAACCCCTACCCGGGCGGCCTGCCGCTGGAGCAACTGCGCATCTGGTCTGGTGATACCACTGAACTTCCAGTTGGGCCATTGCGGGATCTCTTTATCACCATTCCCCGCGGAAAATACGCAGAACTGACCGCTGAACTGCAACCAGCCGGTACGATCAATGCACCAGTAGCCTGGGGGGACATGGTCGGTGAAATCGTATTCAAGCTCGGTGACACCGAGATCAAGCGTGAGCCAGCGGTAGCCCTCGCGGATGTCGGCAGGGGTGGCATCTTGCGTCGCGCCCTGGACTCCGTGCTGCAGCTGTTCTGATTAGGAGCAGGTTGCGAGCCTCGACCTTGGCGATTGTCGGAGAAAAATAGACCAATTGCCGGATTCTTGCTCGCCTTCGCGCAGCGGCAATCCGCCCATAGCCGCTCTATGGGCGGGTTGCCGCAACAAAGGGGCCGGACGAGAAGACAAGCCAGGCGGTCTATTTCGCGACAGAAATCGCCTGAGGTCCGATGTCCCGCCCGCGAAAACACAGAGCCACAAACGCAAGATGGAACTCGAGCGCACGGCCGCAAAGCTGAGCCGTTTGCAGCAGGGTCCACACCACTTGTTTTATCATTTTCTTTATCAAGACCCCGCTTTCGAGAATAAGATGCCCGACTTCAATCCGCATAATGACGGCCAACCAAAACAGGATCAGGTAGATCCTACTTCAGCGCGGGAATCCTGTCTCGAGTTTCCCTGTATCTTTCCGATCAAAGCCATGGGCCGGGCCGACAGCTGTCTCGAGGCTGTGGTCATGGAGATCCTGCAACGCCATGCCCCAGGATTCGCTGGCAACAATCTCGAATCCCGTCTGAGCAGCGGTGGCAAGTGGCTCTCGGTGACGGCGCGTATTGAAGCCACCAGCAAGTCACAGCTCGACGCCATCTATTATGAGCTGAGCGCGCATGAACTCGTGGTTTATACCCTCTAACGAAGGCTCGGGGACGGTCGGGTCGCTACGAGTTCGCTTTCTCGGTTTAGCCGATTACCACAAGACATGGCGCGCAATGCGCCGATTCACCGATCAGCGAGATTCCAGGAGCGACGACCAACTTTGGCTGCTGGAGCATCCTCCGGTGTTCACCTTGGGCCAGGCCGGCCGCCTCGAGCATGTGCGATCACCCGGCGACATACCGGTGCTGCAAACCGATCGCGGAGGGCAGGTAACCTATCATGGTCCCGGTCAACTGGTTGCCTATTTGTTACTCGACCTGCGGCGTGCTGGGATTGGTGTCAAGCGATTGGTACACCTGTTGGAAGAATCGGTGATTACCCTGCTTGCAGAACAAGGCATTGATGCCAGCACGCGTCTTGGTGCACCTGGTGTCTATGTAAACTCTGCCAAGATTGCCTCGATCGGCTTGCGTGTACGACGCGGCTGTTGCTACCACGGCATCGCACTCAACGTCGATCTAGACCTGGAGCCATTCCAACGCATCAATCCCTGCGGTTACCCGGGTCTGCAAGTGACCCGGCTGATCGATCTGTTGCCACATTTGATGCCAGATCTGGAACGGGAAAAAATCGCGGTACAACTGGCGCGCATGGTTGCCGACAGGCTCGGATTGCAGTTTGCCCAATCGCAGCAGCAGGTGTGATGGAAGCGACATGCAATGGTTGTCAATAGGGAAAAGTGTGAACCGCCTCGTAACGTCAAGCGCAGCCCGCGCCTTGGAGCAGGCCGAGCGATAGCGAGGGCTGCTCCAAGGCGTCGGGCTGGCGCGCTAGTTAGCCGCTATTTGCCACAAAACCAAACCAGTACATTGGAAAAACAATTGCCGCAATAGTGCAACAGATGCCAAACGCTGCGAGCAACCTTTTGTAGAAATACCAGCTATGCTTTTCGTCGTTGCATTCGTCGTCGATAAACTTATCGACAGCATCTTCGGAATCAATGTCTTCAAGAAACCCGCAATTTATTAAGTCTTGATTCCAAGGATGTTCAGGCACAGCGCCCGCTGCTTTGTGTAATCTTGCAGAGTAAATGTAGTTTGATGCGTATATCTTGTAATAGCGCCGGACGATCTTTGTGGAGACAATAGAGATTGGCAGTACTGCGAACAAAAGAACTGACGATACTACGACGGCAAGATTGGCGTATTCGCCTTCTCTTAGACCGAAGCTTGCAAGTGCCAAGGCTACGGCAATGATCGAGGTCATCAGCGTTACGGTGTATTTAAGATGTTCGAGGAACATCCCCAAAGCCGTGAGCATCTCAGTTCGGACGAGACTGAGTTCCTCCATGCTGACGTGTTCCGCGTTGATGTCACTCATGCCTTTTCAGCGGCTAACGTTTAGCCTGGCCCGCCGCCCGTTGCCGCGCCGGAGCGCAGCGACGGCGCGGCAACGGGCGGCGGGCCGAGGCGCTTGTTGGGCGTTTCATTGGCTCAGGGAAAAGAAACGTGGTCTGTCCCCTATTATTCCTTCCCTATTATTCCTTCAAAGCCGGCCGCTTGCTGGACAGGCGGAGCGATAGCGACGACTGGCCAGCAAGCAGTCGGGCTATTGCAATTGTTAGCTCTCGCCGTCTCATATCAGGATTAGGTTACGGTTCCGCTTGAAAGCCCGCCGATAATCGCTGCGACGACGGGATATTCTAGAAACTGTTTCAGCCTGCTCTTCGCTTCCGCCTTTTGCTCATCGCTAGCATCGGATTGATCGATCCTTTGCTCCAGGTCTCGAAGTGAGATGTTAGCAACCGGCGAGGAAATGGTCTTGCCTGCTACATTGACTTGGCCGGAGACGGGGGCGTTGAAGTTTACTTGAGACAATGCTTGCTCCGAAGAAAGGATGGAGTAGTATTCGCATTCTGAGTAGTGCAAGGGCTCGATCCACTGATATTTCCATCGCCAATCTTTTTCTTTCTTCACTCCTTCTTTGCTCAGTTGCTTGAATCGGGATTCTTGATCGATCGAGTCGAAAAACCGGATAACAACGCCTGCAAAGACTCCGAATGTTCCGAATGAGACTTCTGGGCAGAAATTGAAGTAACAGTTAGGGATGCTTCCTCCGGACACGGAAGTGAATTCGTCGTAATTCGTCGGCCATAGGTCACTAGCCTCCCATTTTTGTGCCAATGCGTCGTCAAGAGATTTGTCCATCATTTTCCCAGCGTTTTGTTTAGAGAGGCACCATAGCGATTGGTAGTATCTGGGGCACTTATGTGCGGTCGCGAATGGGCAGCGAGGCGTCGCTAACCCTCTTTCTCGTGATCTCGATGTGTACCAGTGGAGGTCGGGTTGATCGTCCATGGGATACTCTGAGGTTGGGATGAGCTAACGTCAAGCACAGCCCGGCGCAGGCTGCCGAGCCGCCCGCGTCAGCGGCGGCTCGGCAGCATGCGCTCGGGCTGGTGCTCTAGTTGGGCGTCTTTCCATTGGTTGAGAGTGTCAGTTATTGAGCCTGGCCCTTTTCTGCTGTTTGTTGACCGCACGCCGCTGCGACCTTTGGATGATACATATACGGTTTGTTGTGACAACAGAAATAGTCAGGTTGTGTAGAAAGACAGGAACAGAGGTTAGTCATACGTTCGAGATTTCGGCCTAGGTACTTTTGGCCTTCAAGACCGCAAACCGAACTTATACTCTGAAACCTCTTTCGGGGAAAGCTGCTCGACATAAAAGATTTCACATCTGCATAATCTGTTCTCGAGAGGCCTTCTTCATCGATGCAGCGCATAAGCATCGCGTGGTATTTCCTGCAATTCGGGTTTCGCTTGTCTAGCGCTCGCGCCGGAACTATAAGCCCTCTAGGGTCCGTGTAAGCACGTGGAAGGCGATTCGTAGAGCATGTGCATTTTTCTTGCGGTGCGGTTTTCCTTTTCATCTCGTGAACGCAGTCGTCGCGCCTTGAAGCATACCCCCCAGGGCTTCCTACGCTTGCCGCATAAGCGCAGTGATCGACAATTTGGCTGTAAGTCAGCTTTTGGCCTGGAACTGTCTTGCAAGAGTACTGGCCACCGGAGTTCGCGCAGCGTTCCTGAGGGGACGAACATGCAGCAACAGTCAGCAAAAGCGCCACGAACGGGGAAATCTTCATCATTCGACCCAGATTTTTCATATTGACATTCCCCATAATCATCGAAGACAAAGATTCGGATATCTTTGGCGAAGTGGTGCGCGTGTCGTTGCCCAACTGTATTCACAGGTGCTGGACCATCGGTTGCATATTGACTTAGCGCAACGACAGCAAAGGATCTGGGGTGTAACAAAGTCACTCTACCCTGCGGTGTTTGCGCAGACCTCGAGCTCAAATAATGCAATGGCTTCAACAAGGCCTTTTAGATGCATCCCGATGACAGCTCCGCAACCCCTCTCGACGTTATCGCACCATTGCTTTGGCAATCTCCGCTCATGCTAGTGCTCTGCAGCAGAAGTCGCGAGACCGTTTGCAGTCGTGGTCATCATCGTGGTCGTCATCGATAACCCAGCATGAGCGATCACGACAACGGCAAACAGCAGAAACGGTAACGAGACATCCGCACCGCTGCACTGGGTTCAAGCCCAGTATGAGCAAGACCGCGGCCGCTCTGTTATTCGACGGTCACCGACTTGGCTAGATTGCGTGGCTGATCGACATCGGTGCCTTTCAGCACGGCGACATGGTAAGCGAGCAATTGCAACGGTAATGTGAAGATCAGCGGATCGATCAAGTCATCGGTCTGGGGTAGTCGAATGACACTGATGTCTGGCTCTTCCTGCATTGCGACCTGATCGTCGGCAAAGACGACCAGCTGGCCGCCACGGGCACGGACTTCTTCGAGGTTAGACTTGAGCTTTTCCAACAGCGCGTTGTTGGGGGCGACGGCGACTACCGGCATGTCTTCGTCGATCAATGCGAGCGGTCCGTGCTTGAGTTCGCCGGCGGGGTAGGCTTCGGCATGGATATAGGAAATCTCTTTGAGCTTCAATGCGCCTTCCATCGCAATCGGATACTGCTCGCCACGGCCGAGAAACAGGGTATGGTGTTTTTCAACAAAACCTTCGGCCAATTCGGATATGCGATCATCCAGCGCGAGCGCTTTTTCCATTTGTTTGGGCAACGAGCGCAATAGTGCCACCGCGCTGGCCTCGGCGTCCGCATCCATACCATGGTAGCGGGCCAAATTGATGGTGAGTAACAGCAATGCCACGAGTTGGGTGGTAAATGCCTTGGTTGATGCGACGCCGATCTCGGGACCGGCATGGGTCAGCAACACCAGCTCGGATTCACGCACAAGCGAACTTTCGGGCACGTTGCAAATGGCCAGAGTCGTCATGTAGCCGAGTTCTTTGGCGATACGCAGCGCGGCAAGAGTATCGGCAGTCTCGCCCGACTGAGACACGGTCACAAAAAGCGAGTCTGGGAGCACCACGTGTTTGCGATAACGGTATTCGCTGGCAACCTCAATGTCGCAATGTAGTCCGACCAGAGATTCGATCCAATACTTGGCCACCAGGCCGGCGTGATAGCTGGTTCCGCAAGCGACAATGGTGACGGCCTTGGTTGCCGACATCACTGCCTCGGCATCAATGCCGAATGCCTCGGGCAGTACGCGGCTGACACCAAGACGACCTTCGAGGGTGTCGGCGACTGCGCGCGGCTGCTCGAAGATTTCCTTTTGCATAAAATGCCGATATTCGCCGCGCTCGGCCGCATTAGCGGCAACTGAAGACTGCCGAATACCGCGCTCGACCGGCTCACCATGCAGATTCCAGATCTGTAAGCCATCGCAACGCAGTTCGGCAAGGTCACCTTCCTCGAGGAAGATAAAGCGGTTGGTCACCGGCAGCAGCGCGAACACATCGGAGGCGATGAAATACTCTTGGAAGCCGACGCCAATCACCAACGGGCTGCCCTGACGGGCTGCGAGCAGGCGCCGTGGATCCTGACTGTCAATGACCCCCAGGGCATAGGCGCCGTCGAGGCGCGCGGTCGTGGAGCGCACCGCCTCGGTCAGCGAATGTCCAGCGGCCAACTCGTCGTGAATGGCATGCACCACGACTTCGGTATCGGTCTGCGATGTGAATCGGTGCCCCGCAGCCATTTGTTCGCGGCGCAGGGTCTCATGGTTTTCGATAATACCGTTGTGGACAATCGCGCAGCGCTCGCCACAAATGTGTGGATGCGCGTTCTCGGTGGAGGGCTCCCCATGGGTCGCCCAACGTGTGTGTGCGATGCCGATAAAGCCGTCGATGGGCTTCGTTTGAATCGCCTTTTCGAGCCGCGATACCTTACCCAGGGCGCGCAAGCGATGCAGTTGGCCATTGGGGTCGAGTAACGCAATACCAGCGGAATCATAGCCTCGATATTCGAGCCGCTTCAGGCCCTCCAGCAGGATCGCAGAGACTGGTCTCTGGGCGATGGCGCCGACAATTCCGCACATAGCATTAAACCTCCTGCTTCGACTGGGGCCGTTTGACTGGGCGTTGCCAGTGCTCAACGGTCACTTGTTCGGCGCGCGTCAGCGTCAATTTTTCCGCTGGGGCATCGCGAGCAATGACCGAACCGGCGCCGATTGTGGCGCCAGGCGCGATCTCGACCGGGGCCACCAGCGAGGTATTCGAGCCGATGAACGCATTGGCTCCGATCCGAGTACGATGCTTGTTGACACCATCGTAGTTGCAAGTAATGGTGCCGGCTCCGATATTGACGCCGGAGTCGATATCGCAATCACCGATATAACTCAAATGATTCACCTTGCTGCCATCGGCCACCAGGGATTTTTTTATCTCGACAAAGTTACCGATATGGCAGCCAGCACCGACCTGCGCTCCGGGGCGCAGCCGCGCAAAGGGTCCGATTCGTGCTCCAGCACCGACCTTGGCCCGCTCCACGACGCTGTTGGCAAAAATCTCCGCGCCTGCGCCGATCTCGCAGTCGATCAGCAGGCAATTCGGCCCAATGCGAGCCTCGGCGCCAATGCGCACCCGACCCTCGCAGATCAGATTCACGTCGATCAGCACGTCACGCTCGCACTCGAGACTGCCGCGCACATCAAGCCGGGCAGGGTCCATCAGAGTAACGCCGCTGCGCATCAGATTCTCCGCAATGCGAAGCTGTTGGTAGCGTTCAAGTTGGGCAAGCTGAATACGGTCGTTGATACCAGCCACTTCCTCGATGTGTTCCGGCTGGGCGGTTCTGACCTCGACCCCGTCATCGGTGGCAAGCCCGATCACGTCGGTAAGGTAATACTCGTTCTGTATATTATTGTTGTCGATTCGTTCAAGCCAGTGCTGAAGTTGAGCGCGATCGGCAACGATGATCCCAGTATTGATCTCGGTAATGCCAAGTTCCGCCTCGCTAGCATCTTTGTGTTCGACAACCCGCAGCACATGACCCTGTTTGCAGCGGACAATACGGCCGTAGCCGGTCGGATCAGGGAGTGTCATGGTCAGCACGCCAAGCCCCGTATCTGTGCTGTCGGTGACCAGACGACTCAGCGTCTCGGGTTCGATCAGCGGTACATCGCCGTATAATACTAGTACGCGATCCATCCCTTGCATGGCCGGCATTGCCTGCTGCACGGCATGTCCAGTGCCAAGACGCTCGCGTTGCTCCACCCAACTGCACTGAACATCTGCCAGCGCTGTTGGCACCTGTTCACCGCCATGGCCGTAAACGACACAGATTTCCGCCGCGCCGATCGCCTCCGCGGCATCAAGCACATGGCGCAACAGCGGACGTCCGGCGAGCGGGTGCAGCACTTTCGGCAATGCCGAGCGCATGCGCGTGCCCTTGCCCGCCGCAAGGATAACGACACCAAGTTTCATATCGTAGGTTCTATTGTTTGAGGGTCCGATGGATTGCGATTGCTGAATGACGATGGCCGATGTGCATCATCGAACGTATTTGCGGCTTTCAGTGCAGGGTTGGGCCTTGCTGTGCTCCGCGGTCCTGCAGGCGCTCTTGCGGCGTTGGATCGCGCACATCGCGAATACGAATACGGACAAACAAGCGTTTGCCCGCCAGCGGATGGTTGCCGTCTAGGGTCAAGAGACCATTGCTGATCCTTGTGACGTAAAAGATGCGTGTATCGCCGCTCTCACTTTGCATGGTTACCTCGGCGCCAACGTGGCGAAACTCGGGCGGCACATTGTCGATATCGTCGGTGAAGGTCAGAAGCGAATCATGCGTACCAAAACCGCTGTTTTCCGGGGTCAGTTCTAATTCCACCTCGTCACCGGCCTGCTTGCCTTGCACGGCTTGGTCCATACCGCCAATGAGTTCGTTGTTGCCACCATGGATGTAGGATACTGGCAGGTCACTCTGTTCCAGTATGTTATCCGCATTGTCGCGGATACTGTAGATTAAAGACACCAATTTGCCATTACGGATAATTTCAGACATCGGAAACCTGGTCGGATAGCCAAGGGTCGATCAACAAGCATAACGCAAGCGGGGGTTTCTGCGAACTGGCTGTGCTTAAGCTGCAGCCCAAAAATGGGCTGCAGACCGAAATGGGTTACAGACCGAAATGGCGCTCCACCTCAGCTAAGCGCTCATCGGCGGACAGGACTAGGCTGCGCGGGAAGCAAATGAACTGCACCACACGGCCAGGCTGATCCAGCCGCCGACCGCGCACCAGCTCGATTTCATTCGCGTCAGCGTGATATCGGTCACGAACGATATTCATATGGTCCAGCCACAGATGCATGCGCTGCAGGCCGATATGTCGTTCCGGATGATCCAACAGCGCGATCAAGCGCTGCAGGTACTCTTCAATATCACCTAGACCGCGGCTGGCATCGGCCAAATCACGTTCGCTTTCCCGCAGCCGTTTACGCAGGCGATCGCGTTCCGCCAAATGTTCGCCGCTATTACTAAGCGTCAGATCGACGGCACCAGCACGCGGGTTGATCACTTTCAGCTTCAGTCGCAGCATGCGCACCGCTTGCTCCAGCGCCGCAATGCGCTCCTCCTGGGCAACGATATCGGCGATGGCGAGGGAAGCGATCAGATCGACCACCTGTGCACGCAATGCTTGGCGTGTCGCGTCCAGGGTGTCGGTGACGGCATGCAGCTCGTGATCTTTGAAACTCAGCGTAGTTTGCTTGACATCGCGCTGTACCTGGTCGCGGATCAGCTCCATTCCGAGTTGACTCCGCTCCACTGGATGGACGGCAAGCAGTGCGTACAGGTTGTCACCACTTGACACTGGATGTTGCTTGAGCCAGTTGCGTACAACCCTTCCGGAAACCGTATGGCGGATGCGCTGCACATCGCCAAACAGCGCATTTACCAGCGGATCTGACGACCAGCTATCGGGATCGATCATGGTCGGCCCGGGTATTTGCATGACCAACTCGTCGCTGTAATGCAGCAAGTATTCCACGACCCTGGACAATTTATGCCGATAACCGCCAAATCCGCGCAAAGCCGGGTTGGCCTGGTCGACGATACGCTCGATGGCCAGATCAAGCTCGCGCTGGTGCAAACGTTGTTCAGCGCCGCGTACCTTCAGACGCGACCAGAGGGTCTGCAGCCAAAGCGACAACCGAAGCAAGAGTTTATTCATCACTGTGGTTCGCGCCTTCAATGATTTCAGTCGATGTTGCAAGCTATCCCAAGCGCAGGCTCGCATCGGTCCCGATCAGCCATGATGCGTAATCACAGGGCGTTCCGCCCCACTCAGATGTTCCACCGCCGCGACGGCTGCGGCACCCGCCTCATCCACGTCCGCCTCACTGCCGGACAACGTCAAGCGCCCGAACGCGCCAACTGCGCGCACATCAATTAGCGTGATATTGGCGGCTTTTTCGGCCTGATTGGCGGCATAGACGATGTAACCCGCCGGATCGGTTTCCAGAATAAACATGCTTTGACCAGGTAGGATCATCGAGCCGCGCCGATTTTGGCGGTTGATCAACACACTATGGTCTGGGGTAAGAGCGCGAATGATCTCTTTCCAGGCCACCCGGCATCTTTGTCGGTCATCCTGCTTTGCCCCCAAATTCTCCAGCAACATCCGCCCAGCCTCAAGCACATCACTCTGATCGCGCTGATGAATCACCATGGAACCAAACGCGCGCTCAACTACCTGTTGCGCTAAATGTACCCGGGTCGCTTTCAGCGCCATATCGGTAAGTCGGTGTACCGCCATGCCGGGAGACACCTCGACCCACAGGCAGGCATCGCCAGGAATCGGCAGGAAACCCTGCGATACGGTTGCCATGTATTCCGCAAGCTGTGGCTGCAATGAGTCGATAAAGACGTAGGTTCTGAGTTTAATCATGAGGATGAGGCGCCTTTGGCGACTTGCTCCAGTTTTAGGTTCCAGCAGCTCCGTGTGCAGCCGCGAGTTATTCGGTTGATCGGTATATGGTGAAGGCGCGTCGATGTGCGTGATTTTTCGCGATTTCGATGCCGACGGATGGTGTTACGGTCTCGTTGAGCGGGCAATCGCCAAGACGCGATTGAATCGGCAAATGGCCCGGCACAAGAGCAGCGCAAGCAGTTATGGGTGAATATGAGCAGATACCCGCTCGGTGTCCGCGTCCGACGCACTGATTATGTATCACGAAGACGAATTCTAAACCCCTTGCTCGAGCCCTGGCACGCTGCCTCGGGATGTCCGCGCTGGTATCCAGGTCCGATTCATCGGATCAAACAGCCCACCCCCTGCTGAGCCTGCCATTATCCTGGATTACGGGGTTGTCGTGTGAGTCGATCATTGCCCATCGTTGCTGCCAGGCAGTACTGCAAGGTCATTGTGGATTCGGCCGCATGTTACGCGGAAACACCTGCGCGCCAGCGCATACCAACCTTGAATTAGGGTTTGCTGATACCAGTTCCGATTTCATCGCCAATGCCGCCAGCGTCCGTACCGAAAACCGCGGCGATCATAGACAACGGAGTACAACCATGTCCGAGTTAACGAAAGAAGCCGTCGAGGCTACCATTAAAGAATACATCGAGCCACACCTGAACCGGGATTTGATTTCGACCAAACTGGTCAAAGAAATCAATATCGAAGGCGATCAGGTTCGAGTAAAGGTGACGCTCGGCTTTCCGGCCAACGGCATCCTAGAAACCATCAGCGCGGCACTAAAAGAGAAAATCGAAGCCATGCCTGGAGTGGCCATGGCACAAGTCGATATCTCCTGGGAGATCAAAGCACATTCGGTACAGAAGTCGCTCAAACCCATCGACAATATTAAAAATATCATCGCAGTCGCATCTGGCAAAGGCGGTGTCGGAAAATCCACCACTGCGGTCAATTTAGCACTCGCCTTGTCCGCTGAGGGCGCCAAAGTAGGTGTACTGGATGCCGATATTTACGGTCCATCGCAACCGCGCATGCTTGGCATCACCGGTAAGCCCGAATCCAAGGACGGCAAAAGCCTGGAGCCGATGAATAGTTATCATCTGCAAGCCATGTCGATTGGCTTCTTGATTGATGAAGAAACCCCGATGATCTGGCGCGGTCCGATGGTCACCCAGGCATTGGAACAGCTACTCAACGATACCAACTGGTCTAACCTCGATTATCTAGTAATCGACCTTCCCCCTGGCACCGGCGACACCCAGCTGACACTAGCACAGAAGGTGCCGGTATCCGGTGCGGTAATCGTCACCACACCGCAAGACATTGCCCTACTCGACGCCCGTAAAGGCCTAAAGATGTTCCAGAAGGTCGAGGTCCCAGTACTGGGGGTTGTCGAGAATATGAGCATCCATATCTGTTCCAAATGTGGCCATGAGGAACACATCTTCGGCGAGGGTGGCGGCTCTGCCATGTCGGATCAGTTCGGTATCGATTTACTTGGTGCATTGCCGCTCGACATCACCATCCGTCAGGAGACTGACAGCGGAAAACCGAGCGTGGTTGCCGATCCGGATTCCCGTATCAGTCAAATTTATCGCGAGATTGCGCGTAAGACAGCGGCGAAGCTTTCATTACAAGCCAAGGACTATGCTGCAAAATTCCCGCGCATCGTCATTCAGAATAACTGATACAGACTGATGTTCATGCGGACATCTCTCCGCGCGATGGGGTTCATAACCCCTTCGCCGACGTCAGATTGAAAACGCTTTGGTTGATGAAAATTGGCCATGTTTGCAAGCTCGGCCAAGACTTAGAGTCAACCTCTAACCCCACAGTATTTAAATTTAAAAACAGAGTCCTACGGAAAAGCCCCAGGCACATGCTGGTCAGTTAGTCGGAGTTATGAACAAGGCCTGAAAATTAATTCTGACAACTATGACTACACAGTAGAATTCTTCATCATTACATCCCTCTACCACAGTAGGATGTAAACTACCCAGCCCCTTCCTGAGCCTGCCCCGGCTTCTGCGGCCCCAGGGCCTGACCTGGAAAACCTTGCACAATCAAACAAAGCATCTTCAAAGGACACTGAAATATAAGGCGATTGCCGCAGAGAAATGTACCAACTGGCGCCGCGGTTCTTGGTTCAACTCCGCGAAGCGGTAAGCTGCCCTACTCTGTGGGCGAGCCTCCGCGACGTCGAGGCGGATCAGAAGACAAGCCAAGTGGTCTCGGGTGGTCTCAAACGGTCTATTTCTCAATAGAAATCGCTTAAGAATGATGAAATGCGCGAGAAGTGCAAAGACGGGCTCTGGTTTGACAGAGCTCATCTTCGCGTTTTGCCTAATTCTATTTTGCCAACAGCATTGTTCATGCTGCTCGGGTAGGCTGTCGAAATCTGCCGTCTCACTAAAACAAGCGCTTCCCGGTTTATGGATGCTTAGTCGGTGTCGGGATCGGTGTCAAGGTCAACATTAGGGATTGGTATCGAGCTAGGTAGTTCAATTTGGCCGGTCCTGGCTTGGCCCGACTCACACAGTTTCCCTGCATCACCGACTGAACTGTATTCAGCTATATATCAACGCCTTACGCCCTCCGTCTATCCATGCGCTGCACACAGATCTGCAGGAGCGAAAAGTGCGTGAAGAAGGCCAAATTGGACACCCTAGTATCGAGCTGGCTGCTTTGATTGATGAGCGGATTCGATTCCGATTCCGATAGCGACCCCGACACCGATGAGGCTTCCCCAGGGCGTTCGATGAAGCAATCTAAGACCCGGAATCGGTTTGGCATCAAAACTCAGCACAATTCGACAGCCTACTGCTCGGGTGCTGCCTTCATAGACTGTTCACTTTACTCGTCCAAATGCTTACTGAAAGAAGTTTGATTCACCGCAGAGAGGCAGAGAACCCGGAAAAATCGATGCACTCGCTTTCGCGCACTCTACGTCTCTGCGCTAGGCGGCATCATTCTTTAAAGGCAGCATGTAGTTAAGGACAGCGCATAGTGAACGTCAAATTTTTTGTGCTCTGACGTCATGTCTTTATCATCCCGATTCCGCCTCCCGATCCCAGTTCTCTATCCCAGTTCTCCATCCCAGTTCTCTATCAGGTAGTGCTGGGCGGGTTACACCCAGCTTTTGAGAGTGTACATCGACATTTACCATCCCGTATTTTGTGCTTTATCTCTTAGATTTAGGCGATTGCCAGAGAGAAATATACCAAATGGCGCCAGATTGACGAGCGAGTGAGGAGGCGCGGATGTTCCGCCACCGTTTCTGCTGTTTGTCATTGTCGTCTTCGAAATCCTGATCGCTCATCGTGGGTTATCGATGACGAGCGCGACTGCAAACCGCCTCAGGACTAAGAACGGCGTAAAAACTTTCCGAGAAAATATGTCAGGCGAAGTGACAGCCTTCTGCGTCTTCGCGGCTAGAGGCATGGCATTTGGCACGGCAATTCGAAGTGATCTGCAAAAGCCTGTCAAACGTATTCGTAAGATGATGGTTAAGAAATTCGCTTTATCACGCCTAAGGGCCTTGTTCGTAACTCCGACCAACTGACCGGCATGTGCTTGGGGATTGTCCGTAAGACTTGGTTTTTAAATTTAAAATACGGTTGCTCTGGAGGTTAACCCTGAGTCTTGGCCGAGCTTATGAACAAGGCCTGTCCAGGGCAAATAAAAGGCCCAGGTGTTATTACACCTAGGCCTTGAGAATTTTACTCTTGTACGAGTTGAGTATCGATTGTGAGGCTAATTAGACCTATACCACCGTATGAATCGTTACCGGATGACGCGATCCACGACGTGCACGATACCATTTGATGCAAGCAGATCAGTCTTGATGACTTCTGCACCGCCAATTCCTACATGTCCATTGTAGCGAGTGGAAGGGCCAACATCGATTGAAGCTCCTGCCAGGGTCTGTGCTTCTCGCATATTGATAAGGTCGGTAGCTGTGTAGCGACCTGGGATGACGTGACTGTCAAGAAATGTTGCCAGCGCCTTCGGATCTGTCAATATTGCATTTCGCTCTTCTTCGGGCATATGAGCAAATGCTTCATCACTCGGTACGAATAAGGTGTATCCGCTAGAGTCCGCGAGCTTGGAATCTAGACCTGCTGCTCTCACCGCTTGTTCGAAGGTTTGGAATACGCCGGCGCTGGCCAGTAGATCCATTACATTCTTATTTTTTGCATATTCAGGAATTGCTAGGTTCTCACCGGACGGACCATATTCGGCTAAGGGTTTTGCCGGTTCGTAGCTCTCCAGACCTGCATTGGCGCGCTCCCAGGTCTCTTCATCCGCATAGCGCGTACCAAAGCTGAGAGCAGCCAGGGGGCCCAAAGCCATTGCGAGCCCGAAGAAGGCAATAGGACCATAGTTTGTACGCTTCACTGGATCGGACATTGGTCTTTCCTCGCTAGTTTAGGAAATTGTCAGCAGGACTATCCGAGGCTGGTAGGATGTATAGCTTGTCAACACCAACCACAGATTCACACGCTGACCTAGATCAAGGCAAGACAAAAATTAACAATGGAAACTTTATTTTATACGTGGTATTCAAAAGCCTCGCAGCAGCAGGATGAACCCTGAAGTGCCACGAAGTGAATAGGTTCCAGGTCAATGTTTTGGTCCAGGGCATCTCTGTATCACTTGCGCGTGACGAGCAGAATCGCGCATGACGCTCATTTTCAGAGACTGGATCAGAGACTGGATCAGAGACTGTGGAGCGGAGACTGGACAGCAGAGACTGGACAACCATGGGTCGTCATCGAAGGCTTGTCATCGAAATCACCATCTTCTAGATACCCAGATCAGAGATTTCGCAGACGCGCTACAGCCGATTTTGATCCCTAATTCTATCCTTACCACCCGTCTCCGCTCTCCAGCGAATCAGACGATATCTGTCAGTCGCTAGAACGTTTACGACGCGCCCTCGGATGCGCCTGGTCATAGACCTGGGCCAGATGTTGGAAGTCCAGATGGGTGTAGATCTGGGTTGTACCGATGTCGGCATGGCCGAGCAATTCTTGCACCGCGCGTAAATCCCCGGACGATTCCAGCAAATGACTGGCAAAGGAATGGCGCAATAAGTGTGGATGCAGATCGCGACTGGCGCCGCGCACCTGCGCCCATTGCTGGAGGCGCATTTGTACGGTACGAGGATGAATACGGTTGCCGCGAGAACTTACGAACAGAGCTGTTTCATCGTCGTTGGCGAGCAAACCGCGCACTGCGAGCCAGGCATGGATTGCCTGCAGGGCCGCCGAACCCACCGGTACGCGGCGAGTCTTTGCCCCTTTGCCGATGACTGTCAACATAGCATCGGCAGGATCGATGTCGCCCAGATTCACCGCAATCAGCTCCGCCAAGCGCAATCCAGAAGAATAGAACAGTTCCACCATGGCCGTATCGCGCAAACTCAGCGGATTGCGATCGCCGCCCTGGTCCGGACCGGCATCAATCAATGCGTTGATTTGGTCGGCGTCGAAGGTATCAGGCAGAGTACGACTACTCTTCGGCGCGCGCACGTCGCGGGCGGGATTTTGTTTGGCTAGGCCCTCGCGCAGTAAATACTCGAATAGGCTGCGTAGAGAAGATAACTCACGACTTAGGCTGCGGCCAGCCAAACCGGCTTGGTGCCGCTCGGCGAGATGGCGACGCACATCGGCCTCGCGCAAGTCTGCCCAATGTGTTAGGCCATGATTGCGCAAAAAGTCGACCATTCGCGACAAGTCCCGCCGATAATTGCTGATAGTATGAGGCGATACGCGTCGTTCGCAAGCTAAATGCTCTAAAAAGGCATCCATGATGTGATCGATATCCTGCGTGTCGGTTGGCCTGGAATCTTGTTTGCATGTGGAGTCGGGAGACATATCAAGCTCTTATAAAGTGCTCTATCGATGTGTGAATCGGTTGCTGCGGAGACTGGTAAGCGTGCTTCAAAGGGTTTAGATTTCAGCGCTTGCAATCTATAGTCCCTAAGTCGGCAAGGAAGCCGCCGCCGACAATACTAACCACCACCATCTTAGGAGACAAAACGTGTCCGATTCGAAAATCTATCCTATCCCTGCCAACATCGCCGCCAAAGCGCACATCGACGAGGAAACTTATCTGCGCATGTATCAGCGGTCGGTCGATGATCCGGAGGGATTCTGGGGTGAGTATGCCGATGAATTCGTTACCTGGTTCAAGAAATGGGACAAGGTGGCTGACTATAGCTACGATGCGGACGATCTTCACATCCGCTGGTTCGAGGGCGGTAAACTCAACGTCTCCTATAATTGTCTAGACCGACACCTGAACACACGCGGCGACCAAATCGCGCTGATCTGGGAAGGCGATGATCCTAACGAAGATCGAAAAATCACCTATCGCGAACTGCACACCGAGGTATGTAAGCTGGCGAATGTGATGAAAGCGCGGGGAATCGAGAAAGGTGACCGCGTCTGCATCTACATGCCGATGATTTTGGAGGCCAGTGTGGCGATGCTTGCCTGCACCCGCATCGGCGCGGTTCACTCCATCGTCTTCGGTGGTTTCTCGCCGGACTCGCTGCGCGACCGGGTGAACGATTCTGACTGCAAGATGCTGATCACCGCTGACGAGAGCGTGCGCGGTGGCCGCCATGTGCCGTTGAAGAAAAATGCCGATAAAGCATTGCAAGAATGTCCAAGCGTCGAGACCTGTATCGTGATACGTCGCACCGGTGGTGACGTGGCCTGGACCGAAGGTCGTGATGTCTGGTATCACGAGGCTATGGCCGGTGCAGCCGCCGAGTGTGAGCCGGAGCCAATGGATGCCGAAGATCCTCTGTTCATCCTCTACACATCCGGTTCCACCGGCACCCCGAAAGGCGTATTGCACACTACCGGAGGCTATCTGGTATTCGCCGCGATGACGCATAAATACACCTTCGACTATCAGGAAGGCGAAGTATACTGGTGTACTGCCGACGTAGGCTGGGTCACCGGCCATACCTACATCGTCTATGGGCCTTTGGCAAACGGCGCCATCTCGCTGATGTTCGAGGGCATTCCAAACTACCCGGATATGTCGCGTTTCTGGCAGGTGGTTGACAAACACAATGTGTCGATCTTTTATACGGCACCCACGGCAATCCGCTCACTGATGCGTGCTGGAGATGAGCCGGTCAAGCAAACCTCGCGCAGTTCGCTGCGCATACTGGGTTCAGTTGGCGAGCCGATTAATCCAGAAGCCTGGGAATGGTATTACAATGTCGTCGGTGATGGCCGCTGTCCAATCGTCGATACCTGGTGGCAAACTGAGACCGGCGGGCATCTGATCACACCGCTGCCAGGTGCAATTCCACTCAAGCCAGGCTCGGCGACAAGGCCATTTTTCGGTGTCGTACCGGCACTGGTGGATGCTGCCGAGGGCACCCTGTTGGAAGGTGAAAACGAGGGAGCACTGGTGATCACGCGACCTTGGCCAGCGCAGATGCGCACCGTGTATGGCGATCACCAGCGCTTCATCGACACCTACTTCAAACAGTATCCAGGCTATTATTTTTCCGGTGATGGCGCGCGCCGCGATGCCGATGGATATTACTGGATCACGGGTCGCATCGATGACGTGCTCAACGTTTCCGGCCACCGCTTGGGAACGGCCGAAATCGAATCCGCATTGGTATTGCATGCGGCGGTCGCTGAAGCCGCGGTAGTTGGTTATGCACACGACATCAAAGGCCAAGGCATCTATGCCTATGTCACACCGATGGCTGGTGTCGAGCCGAGCGATGAGTTGAAAAAGGAACTTATCAATCTGGTGCGCACCGAAATCGGCCCGATCGCAAGCATTGATATCATTCAATGGGCCCCCGGGCTGCCCAAGACTCGCTCCGGTAAGATTATGCGTCGTATTTTGCGTAAGATTGCTGTCAACGAGGTAGACGCCCTCGGCGATACCTCCACGTTGGCAGATCCTACCGTAGTGGAAGATTTGATCCGCAACCGTGCCATCCGGTAGGTTAGGCCAGCAAATCAAGCCGGTAAATCAAGCCGGTAAATTAAGTTGGTAGACATCCAACAGGCGGTGGACCTCATTTCAGGTCAGCCGCCTTCCATTGTTACCCACGCTCTACTCATCGGTTTTGTGCCAAATCGTCGACACCCCTACCTTGGTTCATACTACCGGCGTTGAAGCACGTGACTATGGCAGACGCGGCTCTGAATATAACGCACCTGTTGTCTGGAACGTTTTTACAGGCGCATCATCAGGATACAACTATCATTCCCCAGCATTCGAGAGGCTTTAGTTTTGCCATCCATGCAGAGAGTCGGCGTGTATGTCGACGCCGAGAATATTCGTTACAACGGCGGTTATCAGATGCGCTACGATGTACTGAGGCGCTTCGCGGCCCGCGAGAATGGAATCCTACAACGACTGAACACCTACATCGCCTATGATTCCGAGCGTGCACGTGATGATTTCGAGTACGCCAAGAAATCCAAAACCTACCAACAAATGGTGCGTGATTTCGGCTGGAAGGTAACGATGAAAATCGTTCGCCGCTACACTGACGAAATCGGTAATATCTCCACCAAGGCCAATGCAGACTTGGACATGGCGGTGGACGCAATGCTTCAGTCCGAAAAACTGGATTTGGTGATTCTGGTCACCGGCGATGGCGATTTCCTTCAGGTCGTTAATGCGTTACAGAACCGCGGCTGTCGCGTCGAGCTAATCGCATTCAAAAATATCTCGCGTCAACTGCAACAGGAAGTGGACGAGTTCTGGTCTGGCTATTTGATTCCGGATTTACTGCCGGTCTCCTACGAGCCGCGCAACGAATGGGGTAAGGCAGGCTCCTGCGTTCGTGGCGTTTGTACGAAATGGTTCCCAGATAAGGGCTATGGTTTCCTTCGATTCATCGACAAGCTGTCGCCGGACCTTTGGATTACCGATCCTCGTGAGCCGGATTCACCCTACGTCAGCGTGTTCTGTCACGCCAATGAACTGGCCGAAGAGGTCACCGAAGAGGTGCTGTTGAACCGCGAGACGATCCTGGAATTCTACCTCAGCGAAAGTGAACAAAAGGATAATGGACTGGTCGCAAATAACGTTCGACTTGCCTTCGGCGTGAATCGTTGAGGGATCAGTTGAAATACCATTCATGGCCGGAACAGCATGACGCGAAGACCACCCCTCGAGGACAGCCCCTCAAGGACAACCTCAGGTAAAACGCGATGGCAAGCGAAACACGACAGATCCAACCGACTGGGCTTGCACGCAGATTAGTCGTCGACAAGCTGCTCAGCGAGCAACAGGCACAAAGTGCCTCCATGGAGGCTGCACGCAAGCGGCAACCATTCGTTCAATACCTGGTTCAGGAGAAGCTGGTCGACAGCCACAACATCGCCGTATCGGCTGCGCTGGAATTCGGCATCCCGCTGCTGGATCTGGATGCCGTGGACTTGATGAGCTTGCCGTCTAACCTGGTCGATGAAAAGCTGATCCGCAAGCATCGCGTACTCCCCCTCCACCGGCGTGGCAATCGGCTATTCATTGCCGTCTCGGATCCGACCAACGATCAGGCGCTGGACGAAATCCGCTTCAATACCGGAAACGCGACGGATGCGATCCTGGTGGAAGAGTCCAAGCTCAGCATCGCGATTGACAAGGTATTAGAGGCTCAGGACACCACCATGAGCGAGATCATGGACTCCGATCTCGACAACATCGATATTTCATCCGATGACGATATGGATCAAGCGGGCGACGGATCAGACTTGAACATCGATGATGCCCCAGTGGTGAAATACGTGAACAAGGTACTGGTCGATGCCATCACCGCCTCGGCTTCGGACGTTCACTTCGAACCCTACGAAAAGTCCTTTCGCGTTCGCTTCCGGCAGGACGGCATACTGCGGGAAATCGCGAATCCACCGCTGGGCATTGCTGCACGACTGGTGGCCCGGCTCAAAGTCATGTCACGCATGAATATCGCAGAAAGGCGGGTACCCCAGGATGGGCGCATCAAACTGAAGTTATCACGCTCTCGCGACATTGATTTTCGCGTAAACACGTTGCCCACATTGCATGGCGAGAAGGTCGTATTGCGTATCCTCGATGCGAATGCGGCGAATGTGGGCATCGATATGCTCGGCATGAATCAAAAGCAGAAAGAGGATTTTCTCGAATGCATCGGCAGGCCTTATGGCATGGTCCTCGTGACCGGCCCGACGGGCTCCGGCAAGACCGTGACACTGTACTCGGCGTTGAACATCCTGAACAAACCGGATATCAATATCTCCACGGTCGAGGATCCGGTGGAGATTCAGGTTCCCGGCATCAATCAGGTCAACATGAATCAAAAGACCGGCCTGACCTTCGCAGCCGCTCTCCGCGCCTTCCTGCGGCAGGATCCAGACATCGTCATGGTTGGCGAGATCCGGGATCTTGAAACGGCCGAGATTGCGGTCAAGGCCGCACAAACCGGCCATTTGGTGCTGTCGACCCTGCACACCAACGACGCTCCGCAGGCGCTGACCCGTCTGGCCAATATGGGCATACCGCCTTTCAACATTGCCTCATCGGTACTTTTGATCATGGCCCAGCGTTTGGCGCGCCGACTCTGTCTGCATTGTCGGGAGGTGGACAATGTGCCCCGAGAAGCGCTGTTGGAAGAAGGCTTCGGCGAAGACGAGATCGCCGAGGGCGTGACCATCTACAAACCGGTCGGCTGTGAGCGTTGCGTGAACGGTTACAAAGGCCGCGTCGGCGTTTATCAGGTGATCAAGGTCTCGGAGGAGATGGGACGCTTGATCATGGAGGGTGGTAATTCCCTGCAACTGGCGGATCGAGCCGAAAGCGAGGGCTACACCGATTTGCGCAGATCGGGCCTGCAAAAAGTCAAGCTTGGCTTGACCAGCCTGCAGGAACTCAACCGTATCACTAAGGACTGATTATGGCCATAGCAGCAGCTCAGAAAGTCAAACCCAAGGCAGGCAAAGCCTACGAATTCACCTGGGAGGGTATTGACCGACGCGGGAATCGGGTCAAGGGCGAATTGCGCGCAAGCAGCATCGCGCTGGCTCGTGCCGATCTGCGTCGGCAGGGTGTCAACCCAAAGAAGGTGCGCAAGAAGTCACAGCCACTGTTCGGCGGCGGCAAAAAAAAGATCACACCGCTCGATATCTCGATTTTCACCCGCCAGTTGGCAACCATGATGTCCGCTGGCGTACCACTGGTACAGTCCTTCGACATCGTCGGCCGTGGCCACGAAAACCCCTCGATGCAAGAACTCTTGCTGGCGATCAAGCAGGACATCGAAAACGGCACCGCCATGGCCGATGCGCTCGGCAAATTCCCCGACTATTTCGACGACCTGGTCTGCAGTCTGGTTGCCGCCGGCGAGGCAGCCGGTGTCCTCGATATCTTGCTGGATAAGATCGCGACCTACAAGGAAAAGACCGAATCGATCAAGGGAAAAATCAAAAAGGCCCTGTTCTATCCAGCCGCTGTCATCATCGTCGCCATCCTTGTCACCGTGGTGATCCTGCTGTTCGTTATTCCACAGTTTAAGGTCCTGTTCAACAGCTTTGGCGCGGATCTGCCCGCCTTCACGTTGTTGGTCATCGGACTGTCAGACTTTGTGCGCAAATGGTGGTGGGCCATAGGCGTAGGTGTGATCGGTGTCGTGTACGGAATCGGGAAGCTACACCAAAAGTCGCGAAAATTCAGAGAACTGATCGACCGTGCAGCACTCAATATGCCAATTATCGGCAGCATCCTGCATAAGGCTTCTGTGGCCCGATTCGCCCGCACCCTGTCCACCATGTTCGCTGCCGGCGTGCCGTTGGTGGATGCGCTGGATTCGGTTTCCGGGGCTACCGGCAACATCGTCTATTCCGATGCAGTACAAGGCATGCGCGAAGAGGTTGCAACCGGTCAAACCCTGCAATTCACAATGCTTCAAGCACGCCTATTTCCACATATGGTGGTTCAGATGACTGCTATCGGCGAGGAATCCGGGGCTCTGGACGACATGCTGGGTAAGGTTGCCGACTTCTACGAGGAGGAGGTGGACAATGCCGTGGACGCGCTGAGCAGCCTGTTGGAACCCCTGATCATGGTGGTTATCGGCGGCCTGGTGGGTAGTCTGGTAATCGCGATGTATCTACCGATCTTCAAATTGGCCGCGGTGGTTTGAACCCGCCTCAACCCTTGGCGATATCTTCACCGATCGGCAATAACGATGAATAATGTCGAGATGTTGACCCAGATCCTGGCACAGATGCCAGCACTGTTGTATGGCGGAACCATGGCGCTGGGCCTGGTCATCGGCAGCTTCCTCAACGTCGTCATTCTACGGCTACCGCACATCATGGAACGTGAATGGCAACAAGAGTGCAGACAACTGCTGGCGCATGCCGATGATACAGAGGCGACGGGTTCGGATGATACCGCGGTAATGACGCTGTCGCGACCCGGCTCGCACTGCCCGGATTGTGGGCATCACATCCGGCCCTGGGAAAACATTCCAGTGCTCAGTTTTCTGTTGCTGCGCGGTCGTTGCAGCCAATGTGCAAAGCCGATCTCCTGGCGCTACCCCACGATCGAAGCCCTGACTGCGCTCCTGTCGCTGATCGTAATCTGGCAATTTGGCCCAACCCTGCCGGGTGCCTGCGCCTTACTACTAACCTGGGGACTGATTGCGCTGGCTGTAATCGACGCCGATACCCAGCTTTTACCGGATAACATCACGTTGCCTCTGCTTTGGTTCGGCCTGCTACTGAGTCTCTGGAATGTCTTCGTCGACAGCAAAACCGCGATTATTGGCGCTGTTTCCGGCTATCTGTCGCTGTGGCTGATCTTTCACCTATTCCGACTGCTGACAGGCAAGGAAGGCATGGGCCATGGTGATTTCAAATTACTGGCCCTGTTTGGCGCCTGGATCGGCTGGCAATCGCTGCCCCAAATCCTGTTGCTGTCCACGATCCCGGGAGCCTTGTTCGGCATCGCATTGATCGTCAGTGGCCGTAATCAACGCCAAACGCCCATTGCCTTTGGTCCCTTCTTAGCCATTGCCGGCTGGATCAGCCTGGTCTGGGGCGATGTGATTACTACGACTTACTTGCGCTGGAGTGGCATCGCTTGACTGCGTTCACCGTCGCCCTGACCGGAGGAATCGGCAGCGGCAAAAGCACGGTCTCGGCGCTGTTTGGCCAACTCGGGATTCCAATCATTGATGCCGATCAGATCTCTCACGCCCTGACCGCGCCCAATGCAACCGCGCTGGCTGATATTGCGGCGCTGTTCGGTGACCACCTGATCGACAGCCAAGGCGCTCTTGACCGCCGCGCACTCCGCAGTCTGGTATTCGACGACCCGGATGCACGCAAGCGTCTCGAGAATATCCTGCATCCACGCATCCGCACTGAAATGCAACGGCAGCTAGAGCAGAGTCAGGGCGCCTACGCCATCCTTGCTATTCCATTGTTGTTCGAGACCGGCCAAGTGCACCTCGCCGACCGCATATTGGTCATCGACATTCCGGAGTCACACCAAATCGAACGGGTCAAAAGACGCAGCGGCTTAGACGATGCACAGATCCGTGACATCATGGCCAGCCAGGTCACACGCGCGACCCGACTCGCCGGCGCCGACGATATCATCGACAACCGTGGGTCCGTTGCAGACCTAAAGCCTCTGGTAGAACAACTGCACCGACGCTATCTCCAATACGCCGCGCAAAAGGCTTCAGAAACGTCGTAATCCTATTTTATTTTTTATTGGGATCGGCTTTTATAAGACGGGTGCTGCCTTCAAAAAATGTACGGATTCAGCGCAGAAGGGCCAAGGCGCCTCGCCCGCACACGGACCTTAACCAGCCATGGGAGCCGCTCGGCGTAGGAGCCCGCTTGCGGGCGACCCGGCAAGTGATGCCAGCAGAGCGCAGGCAACCGCCGCACCTTTCCCGGAAGCAGAGTGCTGCCTTCAAAGCATGTAAAGATTCACCGCAGAGACGCAGAGTACGCAGAGGGGCCAAGGCGAGGCTGTGGAAATGTCCTGAATTTTGATGCCAAACCGATTCCGGGTCTTGGATTGCATCATCGAACGCACTGGGGAAGCCTAATCGGTGTCGGGGTCGCTATCGGAATCGAATCCGCTCATCGATCAAAACAGCCAGCTCGATACCAATCCCTCGTTCCGACCTTGACACCGACTAAGCATCCATAAACCGGGAAGCGCTTGTTTTCGTGAGACTGCAGATTTCGACAGCCTAGGCCAAGGCGCCTCGCCCGCAAACGGACCTTAACCAGCCGTGGAAGCCGCTCGGCGTAGGAGCCCGCTTGCGGGCGACCCGGCAAGTGATGCCAGCGTAGCGCACGCAAGCGCCGCGCCTTTCCCGGTAGAAAGGCTGTAGGCCACTGTTCATCAGGACGTGAGAAACCTGATGTTGACTGGCCGGATGTTTGCTGGACGACTATTTGCCGGACGCAACCTTCAAAGAATATGAATCAAACTTCATGCTGGTTGAATAACTGAACGTTTTGCGCAGGCAGCACCCTATAAGATCAGGTCTCGATCCAAAAAGTGACCGGTCCGTCGTTGATCAGATGCACCTGCATATCCGCACCGAAGCGTCCGCTCGCCACCTCGCAGTGCTCGGCGCGGGCGCGTTGCACCAGCAGATCGTATAGATGCTCGCCTTGCGCTGGCGGGGCCGCGGAGGTGAAGCTGGCACGGGTGCCCTTGCGGGTGTCCGCCGCCAATGTGAACTGCGGTACCAGCAGTAGCCCGCCGTCGCGAATGTTGCGCAGGCTCAGGTTCATTCGGCCATTATCGTCGGCAAACACACGATAGCTCAGCAAGCGTTGCAATAGGCGTTCGGCCCGGGTCTCGTCATCGCCCTTCTGCACTCCGACCAACACAAGCAGTCCCTGGCCAATGGCGCCGATGGTGACGCCGTCGACCTCCACATGCGCCGCGCTGACACGTTGCAATAGGCCGATCATGCCAGGTCAATGCTGCCGAGCGGGTTGCGACCAAGCCGGCCCAGCAAGCACAATGGTTTACAGTGCATCGGCAAAACGATCCGTTGCCGCCACCAGCGCCTTGGCGATGCCTGGTTCGAAGGCAGCATGCCCAGCATCCGGGATAATCTGAAAATCCGCCTGCGGCCAGGCCTGATGTAGTTCCCAGGCTGATTGCAGCGGGCAAATCAGATCATAGCGGCCGTGCACGATGACCCCGGGAATGTCCTGCAGTCGAGCCGCGTCACGCAGCAATTGATCAGGTTCCAGGAAGGCTTGGTTGACAAAATAATGGCATTCGATGCGGGCCAAACTGAGAGCCGTGTGCGCATCGGCAAAATTGGCGCGGATTTCGGCATTTGGCAGCAGCGTCGCACAGCGCGCTTCCCAGATGGACCAAGCGATAGCGGCTTCGAGCTTCACCGCCTTCTGGTCACCGGTCAGGCGCTGATGGTAGGCATGCAGCAGATCGCCATGCTCGGCTTTTGGGATGGGCGCCAGAAATGCCTGCCAATGGTCCGGAAAGATCCAGCTCGCACCTTGTTGGTAAAACCAGTCGATCTCCCACGGTCGGCACAAAAAGATGCCGCGCAGAACCAACGCGGTTACCCGCTGCGGATAGGTCTCGGCATAGGCGAGGCCAAGGGTTGAGCCCCAGGAACCGCCGAACACCAACCAGCGGTCGATACCAAGCAACTCGCGCACGCGCTCGATGTCTTCCACCAGATCCTGGGTCCTGTTGTGCTGCAAACCCGCATGTGGTCGAGAACGACCGCTGCCGCGCTGGTCGAACAGTACGATCCGATAGCGCGCGGGGTCGAAAAAGCGCCGGTGCGATGATCCGCAGCCCGCCCCCGGGCCACCATGCAGAAACAGCGCCGGGATGCCGGCAGCATGGCCGGATTCTTCAATATAGAGTTCATGGCCACCAGGTACCGGCAGGCGATGCGTGGAAAAGGGCTCAATGGCCGGATAAAGCGGATTTTCGGATTGCGGAGGGGTCATGAGTGTCGACTTCCTGACGAAGCGAAAACAGGTAACAATGCGTGGCGCATCAATACATCCAAGTATTAGTTGAGGCATTGATTGCTCGAGGATTGCTCGAGCTTGCTTGTTTGAGCGTAGAACATCTGCCGGCGCATCGACAGGCGGCAGATCAATAATGCGGCGGCAGACTCTCCGGGGCTGGTTCGCCCTGGCTTCGGAGCAGCGAGGCCAGCAGCCCCTGTAGCGCATCCATCTGTGTTCTGTGCTGATCGAGCAGCACGCGCTGCTTCTCCAGTACCTGGTTCAAATGCTGGATCTCGTCCTCCAGGTAGGTGATTCGCATCTGCAATTCAGCGATGGCATCGACATCTGTTTCTGCTGCTGTTTGGGTAACCATTGGGCGTGGATCAATCATCGGCTAATCATACAGCGCTATGAGCGCAAGGTCAGGTTTTCGGCCAAAGGCCATGTCCGATTATGCCCTTATACGATGCCGGGTACATAGGCTCATGCATTCAAGCTATGCTAGATCTATCGCAAATGCCGACCAATCGACATCTGCTGTGGCAACAAGCTCAGGCGAATTCCGGTATGTTTCTCTCATAACCTATACAACGCTATCCAGACATCGGCACAGTGCAATCGGGGTCGGGGTCGCTATCGGAATCGGAATCGAGAGAGAAAACGCCCTATGCCATTCGGTCATGATTGATTCTGGCTGAATAGCCGCACATTCTACGCAGGCAGCACCAGGTCGAAGTACAAATCACCCGCTGGAGACGATGATGTCCACTTACCACCACCTCGGCCTGATGTTTCCGCCTGGCCCCCCTGGCGCCTGGGATGACGAGCGGGTGTCGGGACCTCGGGTCAGGTCGCTACCCGACGGCACCTGGCGGATGTGGTACTACGGGCGCGATCGCAGTTTTGATCGGGAGATTAATTTACCCACTGGCCGTGTCGGGCTGGCCCGCTCCAATGACGGTCTGCATTGGCAGCGCGTGTTGGGACCGCTCACCGGCGGTGCCGTGTTCGAGCCGCATGCCGATCCGGCGCGCTTTGACTCGGCGCACGTCGGCGTCGGTGATGTAACCTTGACGGACGGAACCTATCGGCTTTGGTACTTCGGCGGCGATCATACGCGGCAGCGCTTCGGCCGCTTCGAGGCCAAGGGCCTACAATTACGCATCGGCTGCGCCCTGTCGACCGATGGCGTGCACTGGCAGCGCCAGGATGGCGCCCATCGAGGCGCGCTGTTGGATCTCGGCGCTCCTGGAACCTTCGACTCGGCAACCTGCGCCTGGCCACAGGTGCTTGCGCTGGACGATGGGCGCTGGCGGATGTATTACCACAGTCTGGATGCAAAGCGCATGCTGTTCGTGGTCGGCGTTGCCGAATCTGCCGACCAGCTGGAATGGACCCGGCGCGGCGAGGTCTTCGGACCAGGGGAAGCCGGCGCCTTCGACGCCCTCGGCGTCGGCACTCGCCATGTCCTGCGTCACCAAGGGCGCTGGTTGATGTTCTACGAAGGCGTGCGCGCCGATGGCTATCGTTCCATCGGTCTTGCCGAGTCCGAGGATGGCCTGCGCTGGACGCGGATACCGGGCCATGAGAGCGACGGTTCGGTATTTGCCCACGCCCCCCGCGGCTCCGGTCGGTGGGATGCATTCGCGGTCGGCACTCCCTGTGCAGTTCCCATGTCGGACGGCAGCTGGCGCCTTTACTATGTCGGGGCTAACGAAACACCAGGCGGCTATGCTGACGAGCTGGCCATGCGACATCAGATTGGCGTCGCCGTTAGCGACGGAGCGAATCTGATGCGCTGGATTCGTTGCGACCTCGGTTGAGACCGATGGCCGATGCAGCTCATAACAGTCGCTCCGCAACGACCTGTAGTTCGCTGGCGGCTGGACTGATCAGCCAATACCCCGGAGCGCCTGCAGGCTTTCGGCTGTTCATTTCAGCGCTGTCCGCAACCGCCTGTCAAATCCACGGCGTCGGCCTAGGGCATTCCCGTTGCCGATGGCATTTGCATACAGCGAGGAGACGATATCAACGTCTCCGGCCGCATCGCTGAACACGCCATCTCGCGTTCGCATCAGAGCCAAATGCTCAGATTTTTGCCAACTCGTCGAGTGACCTGAGCGGCGCCTCGCAGTGCAGGCCGCGGCAATGATAAGCACATACGCCATCGCCCGCGTGCATCGCCGACAATGTGCCAGGCAAGTCCGGCTCATCGGCGGGAATGGCCAACACCAGCCGACGCGGTCGGTAGCCTTGCTGAGCCGTCGTCTGCCAGGTGCGCAGGGATTCGTCGTTGCCACGAATGATGATGATCTCAGGGGGATTCAGATATTCATCCAGCGCCATCAGCAGGCTGGCATGGGCATCGGGGATGCGTCGTATCGGTACCGCGGCGAATCTCAGGGTTGCATGCACCGCATCCAGATAGCGGCTTTCACCGAGCAAATGACCCAGCCGTTGCAATGCCCGAGCGGCAACGCCGTTGCCAGAAGGCATGGCCTCGTCACCCAAGGGTTTCGGGCGCTGGATCAGGGTCTCATGATCGGCGGAGGTGAAGAAAAAGCCGCCCTGTTCGACATCCGAGAATTGCGCCAGCAAGCGCTCGGCCAACGCAATGGCCAGATCCAGATCCGCCCTCTTCCAGCGTGTCTGCAATAACTCCAGCAGAGCATCGAGCAGCAGAGCATAGTCGTCCAGATAGGCGTTCAGATGCGCCTTATGGTCTTTGTATGTGGCCAGCAAGCGGCCGTCGGCCAGCTTGTCGGACTGCCATAGCCGGGTGCGGATAAACTCGAGCGCCTGCTCGGCGGAAGCAAGACAGTCATCCCGGCCCAGCACCCGCGCGCTGCGAGCCATCGCCTTGATCATCAGCGCATTCCACGAGGTCAGTATCTTGTCGTCGCGCGCTGGGCGCACGCGCTGCTCGCGCGCGAGCAATAATTTCGCCTTGGCGCTGGCAAGCAGCGTATACGCCTGCTCCAGGGGCAGCTGCTGTTCGGCTGCGCTCTCCTCCAGACGACGGTAGCCGTGCAGATGCCATTTACCCTCGAAGTTCGGCGTTTGATCCAAGCCGTACAATGGCGCAATCAAGTCGTACTCGGCCGGTTCCAGCAGTGCTGCAACCTCGGCCCGATCCCAGACGTAGAAACGTCCTTCCTCGCCTTCGCTGTCGGCATCCAGGGTGCTGTAATAGCCACCTTCCGGCGATTGCATCTCGGCCATGACCCAATCCGCGGTGGCCTCGGCGGCGTCACGGAAGAGTCGAGCATCGTCTGCCGGTTGACTGATTTGCCAGGCGTCACAGCACAGGCAAAGCAAGGGGCCGTTGTCATAGAGCATCTTTTCGAAATGCGGGATCATCCAGTAATCGTCCACCGAGTAGCGACAGAAGCCGCCGCGCAGCTGGTCATTAATGCCGCCGCGGATCATACGCTCCAGCGTGAAGCGCGCCATGTGCAATGCCTTGACATCGCCAGGATTCGGCGCATAGACGCTGGATTGGTCAGCAGCCGGGTTGTCTTCAGGATCATCCACTAGGGTCGCCGCCCAGTGCCGGAACAGAAACTCCAGATTGGTCGGATGCGGGAACTTCGGCGCCCGTCCAAAGCCGCCGTTGGTTGCATCGAAGCTGCCGGCGAGCTGGCGCCGCGCGCCCTCCAGCGGTGCCGCATCTGGAATCCTGTCGTCAGGAATGGGTTCCAGTTGCTCGAGCGCGTCCATCAGCGCCGTGTTTTGCCTACGGATGGAGTCGCGCTGCTCACGGTAGGCGAGTTCGACACTGGCGATCAGCTGAGCAAATGCGGGCAGCCCATGGCGGGGTTGGTTTGGAAAATAGGTGCCAGCGAAAAAGGGTTTCTGATCGTCCGGAGTCAAAAAAACCGTCAGCGGCCAGCCGCCGGGACGCTGGGCCAGCAATTGGTGAGCGGTTTGGTAGATCTTATCGATATCCGGGCGCTCTTCCCGGTCAACCTTGATGTTGACGAACAGCCGATTCATGACCTCGGCGGTGGCGGCATCCTCGAAAGATTCGTGAGCCATGACATGACACCAGTGGCAGGCCGAGTAGCCCACGGACAGCAAAATCGGTTTGTCCTGCTCGCGCGCGAGGGCTAAGGCTTCCTCGCACCAGGGCCACCAGTCGACTGGATTAGAGGCATGCTGTTGTAAATAGGGGCTCGTGGTGTCAGCCAGTCGATTCGCCCTGTGGCCTGCAGATTGGCTGGAATCATGATTGGCTCGAACGGTGGCGTCCTGCTCCTTAACAGTCGTCTTGGTCATCGCAGAGGCTCCAGAATGCGCGGATATGGTCAGAGAGTGACGGCGAGTACATCGGATTTCCAATCAGCTGCACCGCGTTCGATTCGAAGCACGCCGATTTGGAACCTGACACAGTCGGTTCCGATCGCAGCGCTGGCGCCAGCCAGGGCATCAGGGTTTGCGGATACGCTGCAATGCCGCCGGATGCGAGCGCAAATAGGCATCCAGATCGCGCCGTAATCTGGCGAGCTGTCCGTCCAGGGTGCTTGCCTGCAACCGGACACCGACCGCTCCGCCGCCCTGCATAGGATTGGAGGCGCAATCGCGCCCGAGCAGACCTGCCAGCATACGCTCGCCATAAGCCGCGCGATAATGGGCCGGCTCCCAGAACCAACGCAGCATGGAGCGACGATCCCCAGGCAATGGCGGCGGCTCGGTGGTATCCGGACTGATGACATTGAAATCCCATAAGGCAACCGAGTGCCTATCGGCAAGACGCAGCAGGGTGCGCTTCCAGTTCTCCAGATCAGACCAATGACCGGTCTCGCGCATCGCCGTCAGATAATCCAAATGATAAGGGTTGATGAACAAAACCACCTGAATTCCGCGCGCTTTGGCACGTTCGAGAAATCGGTCCAGGGTCTCGAATGTCGCCGACCAGGCCAGACCGCGCTGATAGATGGTAGCGCTCGATCGGGCCAGCCGCTGGACCAGTTCCCGGTTCTTTTGCTGAAATAAAACCGCTTGTCCCTCGGTACGGATGATGCGTAGATAGTCGCGCGCCGGATTGAAGCCGTCGGCGCGGCGGGTCGGCGCCTGCTTAGCCTGCTGTTGCAACAAGGTCATCACCGAATCCGACAAGGTGCTCAATGAGAATAAGGCTTGCAGTCGATCCTGAAACTTGCGGCCGGCATAAGCGGGATTCGGCAAGCCATTGCCCAACACCCGCAGGTTGACCTGGTTGAAAGGTCCGATGTACACATGGGTCGGATCAGCGTCCGGATGAACCAGAAAATCCAACAGGTCGAGCCCCAGCAGAATGCGCTCCAGGTCGCCGCCGGCCGCCGCATGTTCGGCATTTGCGATCTGCAATGCAACACTGGCTCCCGGCACCGCGGCATTGAACACCGGCCGTTGCGCCTGTAGCCAGCAGGGACTGGACGGGTCCAAACCCAACTCCGGGCGCGAGTTGCCGCTGATGACCGTGCGCGGACGTAGCCGCTCGGCAAAATAGGGCTTGGTGAAGCGAATGCGATCAGCCGCCGCTGGCTTGACCGCATTGATACCGGCGATGCGCGGGCTAGCAAACATTCCATAAGGATCCAGCAGCCAATTGAACGCCGCCGCCAATGCGAGCATAGCGGCCAGGCTGAACGCAGCGGTACCGAGAAAGCGACGAAAAACAGTGCGCATATCCATTTCAACGGTCCGCTCAGAATTGAAAGTACAAGAATTCAGACAGACTGCTGAGGGCGAGAAACCCAAGCGCAGCGACACCGGCGGTGGCGATCGCAAAACCACGACTCGGCCGCCACAGGATCGGCCGCCAGCGCCGGGGCAGCAGCCGCAACTCATGCTCGGGGCGGCCCGAATAGAGCGTCAGCACCGGCCGAAAGCGGGCCATGATCTGCTGCGAATTCGGTGCCATCAGTACCAATGGCGACAGCGCGATCACCCAGATCCAGGTCATCGTGAAAGTCTGGCCGCCGCCAAGATAGCTGGTCACACCCCAGGCAGACAGCAGGCCCCAGAAATCGCCCAGGCGGACCGCGACGGCATTTGGCAAGGCCACGCCATTGAAACCAAACATAGCCGTCAACATCGCCAGCGCCGCATCCACATCCGCGGCGCGGAAAAACACCCAGCCGATCACCACCGCAATAAAGGTCAGCAGCCAAGCGAGGCAATGGGCGAAAAAACGCGCTGGGCCTGGCAGATTCAACGTTTCCGGCGCAAGCCGGCGCCAAGCCTGCTCCCAGGCATGATTGATCGCAAGATAGGCACCGTGCAATGCCCCCCAGAGTATAAAAGTCCAGCCGGCACCGTGCCAAAGCCCGCCAAGCAGCATGGTGAGCAGCAGATTACGGTAGCGATTGATCGACCCGTGTCGATTACCGCCAAGCGGAATGTACAGATAATCGCGTAAAAAGCGGGATAATGTCATATGCCAGCGGCGCCAGAACTCGACGATATTGACCGCCTTGTACGGCGAGTGAAAGTTCTGCGGCAGGCGGATGCCGAACAGCCGAGCAGCACCGATGGCCATGTCCGAATAGCCGGAAAAATCGAAATACAGCTGCCAGGTATAGGCCAGGGCTCCGCCCCAAGCCTGCAACAAAGTCAGATGGCTGCCGGCATCGGCAGCAGCGAACACCGGGGTCGCGTACACGGCGACCCCATCGGCGAGCACCGTCTTTTTGAACAAGCCGATGGCAAAGATGGTCGATCCGATGGCGAGGTCTCGCAGGCGCGGCCGCAATGCATTCGGACGCATGAACTGAGGCAACATTTCCTGATGATGCACAATCGGCCCGGCGATCAGCTGCGGGAAGAAAGTCACAAACAGCAAATAGTGCGTAAAACGATACTCTCGCGTAATGCCCTGATAGGCATCCGCCAGATAAGCGATCTGTTGAAAGGTAAAAAACGAGATTGCCAATGGCAACAGAATCGCATGCAGCTGCAACTCGGTACCGACCAACGCGTTGAAAGTATCGACCCCGAAGTTTGCGTATTTATACCAACCGAGCAGCCCGAGGTTGGCGGCCACACCGAGCACCAGCCACAAACACGCGCTGACAGTGCGCCGACGCTGATGATCCTGACCCAAGCGTCGGCCAATGCCGAAATTCACCAGCATTGAAGCAACGATGAGCCAGACATAGACTGGATTCCACCAGCCATAGAAAAACAGCGATGCCAACACCAGCCAACCGATTGCCGCTTCGCGCCCGAACCGGCCGATCCAGAAAAAGCCGATCAATGCGATCGGCAGAAACAACAAGATAAACTGATAGGAATTGAACAGCATGATGCCGGTGACGGATCCCGCGGCCATGTTGCGCACGGTTTCTGTACCGAGCGCGGATGAGGGAGAGAGCCGGCTGCGCACGGCCACGCCGCACTCGCCGCCCCATGATCGAACGCGGCGAACGCTACACCGCGTGCCGTACCAAGGCAAGCATGGCTTGCGCCGGCTGTTCCCGATCCCGACCCTGGAAACTGGGTTGGTATTCAGAATCCCGTTCGCATCCTTGCACATCTCCAGGCCCGAACGACAACCAACGCTGCGCTGAGCTGCGCAGACAGCTTAGTAGCGGTTCATGAATAACTGATGCAACGCTATCCAGACATCGGCGGGGAGTGCAATCGGGGTCGCTATCGGAATCGGAGTTGGTCAGTTCGATACCGACGCCGATACCGATAGCGACGCCGATAGCGGTACCGAATGAGTCGGCAGGCAACACCCGAGCCAAAAACCGGTTTAGCTTGTTTCTGCACCATCACTTAGAGATCGCCCCTGCCCATGCGCCGAAACAACCCTGAATCCAAACAGCCAGGTCGCCATCGAACGCGGGGCTTACTGCTGAACCTGCTCATCATTGTATGCATCTACTTCGCGGTTCAGTGGTACCAGGCTCGCCCATTGGCCAGCGGCAATGCGCCCGAGCTGCGGGCACAGACCACGGGCGCACGCTCGTTCGACTTGTCCGACTGGCGCGGCCAGCCGGTTCTGGTCCATTTCTGGGCCATTTGGTGCAGGATCTGCACATTGGAGCAGAACAGCATCGAGGCATTGAGTGCCGACCACCGGGTCATCACCATCGCCATGCAGTCCGGCGACGACCTGGCGATTCATCGGTACCTGCAACAGCAGGGTCTGTCGTTCGACAACATTGCCGATCCCTACGGCGAAATTGCGACGGAATGGGGCGTGCGCGGCGTGCCCGCCAGCTTTGTGTTGGATGGCGCCGGGCGCATCCGCTTTGCAGAGATCGGCTACAGCACCGGCATAGGTCTGCGCGGAAAGCTCTGGGCGGCCGAGCAATTGCACTGAGGACCGATTCAACAGCACCGCGAATTCCAGGCCACGCCCAAGTTCCGGGGCGGTGCGGCAGCGAATAACGAGCTAGGTCCTCCGCCGGCAGGATGCCAGTCGGTCAGCGCCCATGCAGCCCACTTTGCATATTGCGTTGTCATCGCGACTGGCTATAATTCATGCATCTTCGAATTTGCTCGATATCAGGAGCCAAGTACAATGCCTACTTACGATTATCGTTGCGAAGCCAACGGCCGCGTGGTCGAGGTCAGCCACCGCATGAGCGAGAAAATCGACACCTGGGGCGAACTTTGCGAGCGCGCCAATCTATCCAGCGGCGACACCGCCCTCGACACCCCAGTGCAACGCATGGCCAACGGTGGCAATTTAGTCTCCAGCAACAACCTTGGCAGCGGCACAGCACCAGCATGCGGCACCGGCGGCTGCTGCCCCACCGGCGTTTGCGGCCTGAATTAAAGCGATTTCTATCGAGAAATAGACCACCTGGCCCATCTTCTCGTCCGGCGTCCCTATTGTCACTTTTCACCGCGGAGAGCGCAGAGGGTGGATTCGCGTTGCCCCCTCTGCGCTCTCTGCGTCTCTGCGGTGAATCCCCCTCGAATCAGCCATGCAAGAAGACCCGAGCGCAGCGGACTGGCATTTGGACGGTTTTTCCATGGTCGATGCTTGCCGTATAGCCGGCACGTCGCCCGCAAGCGGGCTCCTACGAGCCGACCCGGTCGGCCGACGTAGGAGCCCGCTTGCGGGCGAACAGCTGCTTTCACGATCTCAGCGCCTCGGCATCAGCAGAAGACTGTCACTTTTCACTGCAGAGACGCAGCGTGCGCAGAGAGCCCAAGCGGATGCACCCTCTTCTCGGCGTTCTCTGCGTCTCTGCGGTGCATCATTTGTTTTTCTTGCTGAAGCCGAGGCGGGGTTTCGCCATCCGCATCCACAAGATCGGTCGGTGAAGACGGCCGCGGTCGCAGCCGGCATCGCGGCGGATGGTAGAACCAGCAAGACTGGGTGCCGAAGCAGAGAAATCGTGCAAGCCGGCGCGTCGCCCGCAAGCGGGCTCCTGCGAGCCGACCGGGTCGGCCGACGTAGGAGCCCGCTTGCGGGCGAACAGCTGCTTTCACGATCTCAGCGCCTCGGCATCAGCAGAAGACTGTCACTTTTCACCGCAGAGATGCGGCGTGCGCAGAGAGGCCCAATCGGATGCACCCTCTTCTCTGCGTCTCTGCGGTGAACCGATTGTTTTTCTTGCTGAAGCCGAGGCGGGGTTTCGCCATCCGCATCCACAAGATCGGTCGGTGAAGACGGCCGCGGTCGCAGCCGGCATTGCGGCGGATGGTAGAACCAGCAAGACTGGGTGCCGAAGCAGAGAAATCGTGCAAGCCGGCGCGTCGCCCGCAAGCGGGCTCCTACGAGCTGACCGGGTGGACGACGTAGGAGCCCGCTTGCGGGCGAACAGCTGCTTTCTCGATCTCAGCGCCTCGGCATCAGCAGAAGACTGTCACTTTTCACCGCAGAGATGCGGCGTGCGCAGAGAGGCCCAATCGGATGCACCCTCTTCTCTGCGTTCTCTGCGTCTCTGCGGTGCATCATTTGTTTTTCTTGCTGAAGCCGAGGCGGGGTTTCGCCATCCGTATCCGCAAGATCGGTCGGTGAAGACGGCCGCGGTCGCAGCCGGCATCGCGGCGGATGGTAGAACCAGCAAGACTGGGTGCCGAAGCAGAGAAATCGTGCAAGCCGGCGCGTCGCCCGCAAGCGGGCTCCTACGAGCCGACCGGGTGGACGACGTAGGAGCCCGCTTGCGGGCGAACAGTTGCGCAGAGGTGCCAGGCGCATGCACCCTCTTCTCTGCGTTCTCTGCGGCGAATCTTTTGTTTTGCCGATCGATGCCGAGATAACGCGCTTTACCCCCGCTGCCGCTACCGAACGCTACATATCCCGGGGCCATTCCTGCGGGATGATCGATGTTATCATCGAGAACCGCAACGACAACGAGCGCAATGCATCTCGGCACTTCCGCAACTCTGCGGTAATTTTAGAATTTCCCATGGGTTTTCCGCATACTGACATGGCCTCGAGGCGCCCTACCGCGATTCGCCAGGTTTCCCGATGGCCTCGGCGGCCATCCGATTTCGACCGCTGGCTGGGATGGCTGCTACTGCTCGGACTGCTTCCCGGCCTTGCGCTCGGTTGGCTGGCAATACAAAGCACCATCGCCACCAGCCTGCTGATTCTGCTGCTGATCTCTTCGGGTTTGCCTTCGCGAAGCGGCAACCCGCCTATAGTCACTTTATGGACGGGTTGCCGCAACGTCGATGCCGGACGAAAAGACAAGCCAGGTGATAGGTTTCTCGATAGAAATCGCCTAAACAATGGTCCAAATGCCGACATGAAGATCCTGTACCACGATCTGAGCGAAGACCAATTCGAACGTCTGGTGCTCGTCATCTGCACCTGGCTGCTCGGCCCAGCCGTTCAGGGGTTCAGCAAGGGACCGGACGGCGGCAAAGATGCCCGATTCTGCGGTCGAGCGGAGCGGTTCCCGAGCACCACCGGGCCTTGGGACGGCCGCATTGTGATCCAGGCGAAGCACACGGACCTGATCAACCGCAAGTTCTCCGAGCCGGACTTTGCCAGCGATGCGAACAGCTCGATCTTGTCCGAGGAGCTGCCACGCATTAAACGGCTTCGCGCTGCCGGCGAGCTTGACTACTACATGCTGTTCTCCAATCGCCGCCTTGCCGGCGTCGCGGAGGAGCGCCTGCGCAAGCGCATCGCCATCGCCGCAGGGATAGACGACACGGCCGTCTATCTGGCCGGCACGGAGGATATCGACAAGTATCTGGACTTGGAGCCAGACCTAAGGCGCCGCGCCGGGATCGACCGCCTCTTCGACATCGACCCATTCATCGACCCCGGCGATCTTGCCCGTGTGATTCAGGGTCTTGCCGAAGCCCGCGGATGCCTCGCAGCGGTCCCCGGCAGCGACATCCCACCCCCGGAGCAGCGTGTCGGCTTCGCTGAGAAGAACCTGATCAACGGGCTCAGCGCAGACTATGCGGCGCTCGTCAAGACCTACCTCAAGGACTTCGCGCCCGTACAGGGATTTCTTGCTGCACCGGAAAACGCGGAGCATCTTGGCTGGTACACGGATACCGTCGATGACCTCAACGGCCTGATTCAGTCCCAGCGCCGGCCCGGCCAGCCGTTCGATGAGATCTTGGATCGAACCTTGCGCAAGCTGTTCGATCGCGACTACGATCTCAGGAACCGCAAACGCCTGACCCGAACCCTGCTTTACTACATGTATTGGAATTGCGATTTAGGCCGCGACAGCCATGCTTAGTCCATCCAAGCACGCTCACCCCGACAAGACCGTTGTTGCAGTTGCCACGATTTTGCTCGAGCGCCTGCGACAGCGGCGAACGCAAGGGTTCGATGATCTTCGCCGCCACCTCGCAAGCACCGGCAACGGTGGCGACACCCTGTACCTGCCGGCGCTCGATCTGCTGTTCCTGCTCGGTCTGGTGGAATATCACCCGAAGACGGACGCCTTCGAGTACCTGGGACGCTGACCATGCGCCTGTCCCAGCTCTACAGCAACCGGCGGGAGGCGTTCGGACCGATTCGCTTCAGCAACGGCTTCAACGTCGTGCTTGCGCAGATTCGTGTACCGGAGAACAGAAACAAGGACACCCACTGCCTCGGCAAGACCACGCTCGCACACCTGCTCGATTTCTGTCTGCTCAAAGGCCGCAGCAAGACGTTCTTTCTATTCAAGCACGAGCAGGTCTTCTCCCACTTTGTCTTTTTCCTGGAGATCGAGACCATCGCCGGTGGTTACCTGACGGTGCGCCGGTCCGTCGCCAAGAATACACGTATCGCCATCAAGCGGCATTCAGCACCCCTTCGCACCCTCAGCGACCTGCCTCCTGAGCCATGGGATCATTGGGACCTTCCCATCGAAGCGGCCCGACAGGTCTTGGACGGGCTGCTCGACCTGCGGGCAGTCAAGCCTTGGTCCTATCGGATGCCAATCAGCTATGCCTTGCGCACGCAGTCGGACTTCAACGACGTCTTTCAGCTCGGCAAGTTTCGCGGCAAACATGCCGAGTGGAAACCCTACATCGCGCATATGGTCGGCTTCGACGCCGAGCTGGTCAAAGACAGCTTCGCCCTCGCGCAACAGATCGAGGACAGCAAACAATCGGTCACCCTGCTGCACACGGAATTGCTTGGGGTGGATACCGACCTGGACACCGTCGAAGGTCTCCTCAGCCTTCGGCAACAAGAGGTGGACGCGCTCGAAAGTCAGATCAGCGCATTCGATTTTCGCCTGGCGGACGCGGGCGTCAACAAGGCGTTGATCGAAGAATGGGACACCCGGATCGCCGAGGCCAACCAACAACGCTATTACCTCTCCGTCAACCGCAAGAAGATTTTGGGCTCGTTGGAGGAGCACCGGATCTCCTTCGACCCGGAGCTGGCGAAGCGCCTGTTCGAAGAGGCAGGTCAAGTCTTCCCGGGCCAGCTGCACAAAGGGTTCGACGACCTGATTCGGTTCAACCAGGCCATCACCGATGAGCGCAAGGGCTACCTGACCGCGGAGCTGAAGGGGCTCGATACCGAGATGCGCCGAATCGAGCAGACCCTGGAGGAGCTCAACCGGAAGCGCGCCGCCGAGCTCGCCTTCCTCACCGACGCCAGCGCCATGGACAAATATCGCGCCCTCAACAACCGCCTGGTCGAGCTTCGCGCCGAGGTCGCGCAGCTCAAAGACCAGCGCAGCGCCTTCCTGAGACTGCGCGACCGCCGGCGCGAGCAGGCCCAACTGCAGGAGCAGCGTACCCAGGTCCAACAACGGCTCGAAGACAACATCGAGGCTGCGGCGAGCGACGAGCAGAGCCGCTACCAGAGCATCCGCCGTTACCTCAACGAGTTCACGCGCGACGTGCTCGACCGCAACGCATTGCTCAGCACCCGCATCAACAAGGAAGGCAACATCGAATTCGCCGCCGAATACCTCGGCGCCGACGGCCGCCCGAGCAGCGAAGATCAAGGCAAGACCTACCGCCAACTGCTGTGCGCCGCATTTGACCTCGCCGTCGCCCGCGCCATGCTCGACCGGCCCTACATCCGCTTCCTCTACCACGACGGCCTGCTGGAAGGCCTGGACAACCGCAAGAAGCGCAACCTGATCAACAGCATCCGCGGCTTCGCCGCCCTTGGCATTCAGCAAATCGTCACCTTGATCGACTCGGACCTGCCCATCGAAGACGACGGCGAGCGCTTCGCGTTCCACGACGACGAGATCGTGCTGGTACTGCACGACCAGGACGACAGCGGGCGTCTGTTTCGCATGGCGCGGTGGTAGGCACAACGGAGTACCACCGCATAGATCAACGCCTGCGTCATCGCATTCGCTACCGCCTCGGAATGCTGCAATCCGACGGCGACCAGCGGCTGTTCGAACAGGTTGCTCGCCGAGGCACGAGACCACTAGTTGCGAATTCTGGCGGCGCATAAGGGCGACTGCAACCTGGACCTGACCCGCTGCGTTCACGAACCCCAACTGGCATTTGGACGGTTTTTCCATGGTCGATGCTTGCCGTATAGCCGGCGCGTCGCCCGCAAGCGGGCTCCTACGAGCTGACCGGGTGGACGACGTAGGAGTCCGCTTGCGGGCGAACAGTTGCTTTCTCGATCTCAGCGCCTCGGCATCGGCAGAAGACTGTCACTTTTCACCGCAGAGACGCAGCGTGCGCAGAGAGGCCCAAGCGCATGCACCCTCTTCTCGGCGTTCTCTGCGTCTCTGCGGTGAATCATTGGTTTTTCCTGCTGAAGCCGAGGCGGGGTTTCGCCATCCGCATCCACAAGATCGGTCGGTGAAGACGGCCGCGGTCGCAGCCGGCATCGCGGCGAATGGTAGAACCAGCAAGACTGGGTGCCGAAGCAGAGAAATCGTGCAAGCCGGCGCGTCGCCCGCAAGCGGGCTCCTACGAGCCGACCGGGTGGACGACGTAGGAGCCCGCCTGCGGGCGAACAGCTGCTTTCACGATCTCAGCGCCTCAGTATCAGCAGAAGACTATGACTTTTCACCGCAGAAACGCAGCGTGCGCAGAGAGGCCCAAGCGGATGCACCCTCTTCTCTGCGTTCTCTGCGTCTCTGCGGTGCATCATTTGTTTTTCTTGCTGATGCCGAGGCGGGGTTTCGCCATCCGTATCCACAAGATCGGTCGGTGAAGACGGCCGCGGCCGCAGCCGGCATCGCGGCGGATGGTAGAACCAGCAAGACTGGGTGCCGAGGCAGAGAAATCGTGCAAGCCGGCGCGTCGCCCGCAAGCGGGCTCCTACGAGCTGACCGGGTGGACGACGTAGGAGCCCGCTTGCGGGCGAACAGCTGCTTTCACGATCTCAGCGCCTCGGCATCAGCAGAAGACTGTCACTTTTCACTGCAGAGACGCAGCGTGCGCAGAGAGCCCAAGCGGATGCACCCTCTTCTCTGCGGTGAATCGATTGTTTTACTTGCTGATGTCGAGACTCGATGCCGAGGCAGAGAAATCGTGCAAGCCGGCGCGTCGCCCGCAAGCTACAAGCCGCCTGGGTCGGCCAACGTAGGAGCCCGCTTGCGGGCGAACAGCTTTTTCACGATTACAGAGCCTCGCCATCAGCAGAAGACTGTGACTTTTCACCGCAGAGACGCAAAGTGCGCAGAGTGGCCCAAGCGGATGCACCCTCTTCTCTGCATCTCTGCGGCAAATCGATTGTTTTACTTGCTGATGTCGAGACGGGATGAAGGGTAACGCAGGGGTTCAAACGCAGGGAGCAGACCTCACGTGCACCATGGGCGCAGATGTTCGTTATTAGACCTAACCCCTTGCTGCTATTGCCCCTGGTCGATGCCGGTTCGTACTCGCTAGTTTACGCCTTCACAAATCACTTCGCCATTGTATTTGCTCCACTTTTGCTTAATCCTGTAGGGAGCATTCACACCGACATTACGAAACATCACATCACCACAGATCACGCCAACGCTCGAGCAATTGTCGCGACTGGATTGATCGTAGATCTTTTTTACCCTGCCGCTTCGCGTCAAAGTGAACTTGAGAAAACTTGGAGCTTCGTTGCTGTAGCCTTCCATGCAGAGATTAGTCTGGTATTCGCAACGGTAAGCATCACAGTCCACATCTCCGTGGGCAGGGAATGCCGCCCCCAAGGCCAATGCTAAACCGGCAACGGCAACAGATGCCTTACTGATAATTTGTGCTTGGGGCCTTATTCTATCTTGAGTATTCATATCGAACCTTGTGGTGTTTTCAATCTTATAATAGGCGATAAAACGAATTGAGCATGTCGCTTTATCATAGTTCAGTATCCAAATCATTCGATACGCACAGCATACGACGCAAACATACCTTGATGGCACGCATTGAATGCTGTATGGAAAACCGAACCCGGTATAAATAAGTATAGACAGCAGATGCAAAAAATCTAGCTGAAAATATATTATCCTATATTTTAATTATTTTTTAACTCTAACAGATACAAACCAATCTTGTTTAGCTTGTTATTTGATTTTTCCTCTTTAACATTTTGAATACGTTGTATACCGGCAGCCGCCGATGGGTGCAACCTGCCCATCGTGACCGGATCGATCGGGGAATCGGAATCGGGATTGAAAAGACATGACATCAAGTATGAGAAACTTGATGTTTCCTGAGCGCTACCTTTACTGAATGCCACCTTCCATGAATGTCACTTTTCACCGCAGAGACGCGGCGTGCGCAGAGAGGCCCAATCGGATGCACCCTCTTCTCTGCGTCTCTGCGGTGCATCATTTGTTTTTCTTGCTGAAGCCGAGGCGGGGTTTCGCCATCCGTATCCGCAAGATCGGTCGGTGAAGACGGCCGCGGTCGCAGCCGGCATCGCGGCGGATGGTAGAACCAGCAAGACTGGGTGCCGAAGCAGAGAAATCGTGCAAGCCGGCGCGTCGCCCGCAAGCGGGCTCCTGCGAGCCGACCGGGTGGACGACGTAGGAGCCCGCTTGCGGGCGAACAGTTGCGCAGAGGTGCCAGGCGCACGCACCCTCTTCTCTGCGTTCTCTGCGGCAAATCTTTTGTTTTGCTGATTGATGCCGAGATACCGCGCGTTACCCCCGCTGCTGCTGCCGAACGCTCCGCGTCCCGGGGCCATTCCTGCGGGATGATCGATGTTATCATCGAGAACCACAACGACAACGAGCGCAATGCATCTCGGCACTTCCGCAACTCTGCGGTAATTTTAGAATTTCCCATGGGTTTTCCGCATACTGACATGGCCTCGAGGCGCTCTACCGCGATTCGCCAGGTTTCCCGATGGCCGCGGCGGCCATCCGATTTCGACCGCTGGCCCGGATGGCTGCTGCTACTGCTCGGACTGCTTCCCGGCCTTGCGCTCGGTTGGCTGGCAATACAAAGCACCATCGCCACCGGCCTGCTGATTCTGCTGCTGATCCCAGCGGCCGGGCGCGCCGGGTGGCGCCCGCGCCTGGTTTGGGACGAACATAGCTTGCCGGTCGGGTTGCAGCCAGACAGCGATGGCGGGCAATCTCTGCCCGAGTCGCCGACACCGCCTTATCCCATCCAAGACCAGATGATCGAGCTGATGGCCTTGCCGGCTGGACGGTTCTGGATGGGCTCGGATCAACGGCTTGATCCCGATTCCTATGCAGACGAGCGACCGCGACATCGGGTCCGGCTCAGTGCGTTTGCGATCGCTCGTAGGCCGGTCACCCGGGGGCTCTATCGTCAGGTGATGTCGGATGCGCCATCGTCTTGGTCAACAGACGATTCGGATGACGACCTGCCCGCGAACGCTCTGGACTGGGAACAGGCATTGCTCTGTTGCAATGCGCTGTCGGTCCAGGCCGGATTGCAACCATGCTATCGACGGCGCCTCTGGAGATGGGTCTGCAACTGGCGGGCATCCGGCTATCGATTGCCGACCGAGGCGGAATGGGAATATGCCTGCCGCGCCGGCACCGAATCGCGTTGGTTTTGGGGGGACTATGCATCGAAGGCCGACACGTTTGCCTGGTTTAACGCCAATTCAGATGGCAAGCCCCACCCGGTTGGCGAGAAAGCGCCCAATCCCTGGGGATTGTTCGACATGTCGGGCAACGTCTGGGAATGGTGTTGGGATCGGTGGCAGGGACACTACTTGCTCGCGGGCCGTCGCAATCCGCATGGGCCGCTGTTGGGTGTCGGGAGGCGGGTGCTCCGCGGCGGTTCGTTCGTCCTCCAGCCCAGGTACCTGCGCTCTGCGGCCCGGCTCTGGGACCTGCCCGAGGGCCGGCTCGCGCTCATCGGGTTCCGTTGCGTTCGCGGTTCGGTCCGCCAGCATGACCATTGAATCATTGAACCATTGATTATTACTCCCAACCTGACATATCCAATGGCCTTGATGGGAAGCAGGAAATAACGTTCATCCCCGTCTGCATTGCAAGCTTCTCCTCCCCTCGGATCAGAACCGCAGCATCCCGCGATAGGACACCAATGTCTGCCGCAACGCCGCCGGCCCGCGGCCGGCGGCGTTGCGGATGCGTTCGCGCATTCTTCGGCGCAGCCGCCGGCTCGGCCCCAGCCCACTGCTGCTGATGCGATAGCCGAGAAAGACCGCCGGGGTTGAAGCCGGCTCGATCTGCCAATGTTTCGGGTTCAATGTCAGACCGCGGTGCTCGGCGAGCCACTGCCGAATCGCACCGCGAGCGTCTTCCAGCACCGCGGCCTGCTCGGCGAACAACACAAAATCGTCCATATAGCGCAGATAGCCGCCGGGTTTGAGTTGTCTGGTCACATAATGATCCAGCCCGTCGAGATAATAGGCCCCGGCCCATTGGCTGAACCAGGAACCGAGGGGCAGTCCGGTGCGCGGCGGGCGCGGCAGCAGCGAGGGCGCCAGCGTCTTGCGCGCCAAGGCGCTGCGATAGACGCGCTCGCCGGATTCCAGCACGCGCCGGATCAACCAGCGCACGCGCCGGTCGCGGATTTGTGGAAACAGCAGGGCCTCGAGCCGTTGATGCGAAACGCTCGGGAAATAATGCCGAATGTCAAGATGCATCCGCCAGCCCCAGCGCCGATTGTCGGCGAGAAAGGCCAGCACCGCCTGGTGCACGCCGGTGCCGGGTCCGCGGGTGAAATGGCGATGGATAAAGCGGCGCTCGAAGTGTGGACCGATCTCATCGAGCAGGGCGCGATGAACAATACGATCGCGGACTGCCGGGGCGGCGATCAGCCGCGGTTTGGAATCATGCACCAGGCGCAGTTGCCAAGGGCGCGGCCGGTAACTGCCGGTGGCAAGCTCATGCGCCAGTATCAGCACGCTGCGGTCGGCATTCAGCTCGAAGTCAGCCATCACGGGTCCGCGCCGTTTGCCGCTGCGCACCGCCAGATAGGCGTGCCACAGCGCCTCTGGTGAACTCAGACGCGCGTAGGCGCCGCGACGGATAGAACGCATCGGGACAATGGCGGATAGGTGGCCCGCCCGGACGTTCGGCGCAATGACCTACCGGAACGGGCGGGCCGGGGAAGGAGCGCGGAGCGCCCCAGCGGGACTGCATGGCCAATACTGGCTGGTTGCGAAGGCCATGTTGGCGGACCGAACCGCGAACGCAACGGAACCCGATGTTCTCGTTCCGGTTCTCGGGCTGGTTCCTGTTCCGGTCCGCAGAGCGCAGGTTCCTGGGCTGGTTGTCGAACGAACCGCCGCGGAGCACCCGCCTCCCGTCTTAATGCCCGCCTGTCTCTCATTGTTCCTTATGCATGGCTTTTAGCAAAGCCCCAATTTGCCTGCCGATGTCATTCGCCAGGCCAAGCCCATGGAGCATCGCGCGATCGTCAATGCGGCCGATCTGTGCGGCCAGCCGCAATCGGTTGCGCAATCCGACCAATAGTTCGTCGGCTTCGTCAAGGCGTTGTCCGTAGTCGCGGTTCTGCAATGCCAGCGCAATGAGATCGAGCAACTGCATCGCCTGGGTGCACAGGCTATGGCCCAATGCGTCGCCGGGTTCGTCGAAGCGTTGCAGTATCCAGGCGGCAAGATCGAACGAGCGTACATAGATCGGTGCCGGTAGCTTCATTCTCGTGTACTCCGCTCGGTGCGCCGCAACAGCCCGGCGATGGAGGGGATCAGGGTCTGCTCCAGACGCTCGATCAGCGGCTCGGCGGCATTGTGCGGCTCCACCATCAACGCGCAAACCGCGAGGCTGGCGCGATCGCGAGCACGGGAATAGGCATCGGCCTTGGTGCGATAGCCGAAGCGATGACAGCCGACGGCGAGATCGTCGAGGCATTCGCGGATCAATGCAAGCGCGGCATGGTCTTGCGGCAGGCTGTTGCGGCCCGATTCAAAGATCGCGAGGGCTTCGCGGAAGGCGTTCAGGTCGCGCAGCGAATAGCGCGTGCGCGGTGCCACCTGTTGCAATACCTCGTCGGCCACGCCATGCAATGCGGACGCCTTGCGTTCGCGCGCCTGGCGTTGGCCGGGGCTCAGAGGCAATTCGGCGTCGTCAATGACCCAGCGCGTGCCGACCTTGCGGGCGGTCAGACGGCCGGTCTTGATCAGATACTCGACCTGGCGACGGGTCTTGCCGAGCAAGGCGGCGGCTTGGGTCAACGAGAGTTCCATTGGGGTGGCTTGGGGGCAAATCCGACAACAAGTTTAACAATCTTGGTTAATTCATGTGTCGTTGTCGATTAATTTGTGTTTTATATTATTATATTGTCTGATTTTTATCACAATTGTTCAACATTTTTTCGCCAAGAATCAGCTAATTCTTCTTTCTTATTGCGGATCAATGCGGTGATTGTTTACTCATCAATAACAAAATGTCAATAAATCAACGCATCAATGTTCGCTGGCGGACCGAACCGCGAACGCAACGGAACCCGACGCGCACGTGCCGGAGCCCGGGCTGGATCCAGTCCCGGACCGCAGAGCGCAGGAAACCGGGCTGGTTGACGAACGAACCGCCGCGGAGCACCCGCCTCCCGCAATCTCCCCCCTGGCCGGACGGATCTGCCACTGGGTCGCGGCCTCGCTTGCCGTAGCGTTCGGCATCCCAGCAGTCGAGCGTCCATTCCCAAAGATTGCCATGCATGTCGTACAGCCCCGCGGGATTCGCCGGAAACCTGCCCACCGGCGCACTCCGGGCATAGCCATCGGAGCATGCGCTGTTTCCCAAAGATGAATCGAATGCTGAGTTATAGTCGGAGTCCGCACCATTCGCATAACGACACAGCGTTTCCAGCTTCGACGCAAAGGGATAGGGGTTCTGATCGCCCCCCCGGGCGGCATATTCCCATTGGCTCTCGGTCGGCAGATCGGCTCCCAAGGCTTGGCAGAGTTTCCGCGCGCTTTTCCAGTCGATGTCGTCAGCCGGCATTTGCCGCTGATTCGCCGCGGGAATCGGTTGGCCCAGCATCCGCGCGACCTGGCCGCGGGTCAGCTCGGTGCGGGCGATGTCAAAGCCATGGATCAGCACCGGGTGGGCCGGCAGTTCGTCATCAAAGGGCCGCACATGCTCGGGCGTCCCGCTGTCGGCCGGTGCCGAGCCCATGGTAAAGGTACCGGGGCAGATACGAACCCAGTCGATTCCCTGGTCATCGGCCTGATACGCCGGACCGGCCCAGAGTCGCGGCTGGCCGGCCAGCACCTCGACCTGGGCCAGCCGGGCAGGCAATGCGGTCGGCTCGGCGAGCTGCAATGCGCCCTGCACCCGAGCGCGGCGCAGATGACGCGCCAATGCGGCATAGTCGGCGGTGATATGGGCGCGGTGTTTGCCCAGGGATGGGATGGATGCGTGCCCGGATCTGCCCGGCGGCGAGAAAAACAACCATTGGCTCTGGCTGCGGAAGGCCCAGCGCTGGGCCAGCTGTGCCAGGGTCCGATCCGCTTCCGGAAGCTTGACCGGGCCGATCAGCGCCAGATCCACCGCGCCGCTGTCCAGCAAGCGGATCGCAAGCTGCAAAGCGGCGCGGTTGCGCTCCGGGCGGCGATGCCAGGGTTGTGCCAGCGGGGCTGGTGTGGCGCCCTCGCCGGCTTGCCTGTCATCTGCTTCAGGCCAGTCCCAGGGGTCGCCGGCAATCACCGCGATCGACGCTGCCGGCCAGGGTGCCTCCGGCGGCGGGGTGCAGGCGCGGATCGGCTCGGCCAGGGTGCCGGCGCGCAATAACAGGCTGTCGCCGAGGCGCACCGGGTTGATGCGGCGCGGGTCATCGCGATCGCGCAACAGGGGCTCGCAGGCGCGCCGGGCGCGCTGGTGGATCAGGCACTTGCCGCTTGCATGCTCGGTGCAGGGCGCGAACAGCGTCTGGTCGGCCTGCCCGGTCCAGCACCAATGCACATGCAGACCGATGCCGGGCAACCGCTCGCGGGTCGCAACCTGCTTATGCGACGCGGCATACAGCAGATTGCCGGCGGTCTGCACCTGGGCCATTTGCTGAAACAATTCGCCTTGGTAGAGCTTGGCGTCATACAGGATCGGGCCCTCGGAAAGGTGCATGATCCGCTCGCCGATGCCGACCGCTGCGGCCAATGCCAGGCCGAGCATCAGGCCGATGCCCCAGCGGGTCTCGGCCGCGGATCGCGGCTTCGCGCCCGGCTTGGCGCCGGCAAAGCCCATCCGCAACAGGCGCTGGCGGGCAGTGCCCCGAGGCTCCGGACGGCCGCGGGTGGCGGTTGCGATGCTTGCGGCTGCCCGAGCTGGCTCGGGCTCGGGCGCATTGGCGGGCCGGCGCTGGATCGCCCAGCCGGGCAGATGCAGGCCAGTGGGTCGGCGCGGCGCCTCGGGCAGGGACGGCCAAAGCCAGGGCAGACGGATGCGCGCATCCTTGCCGGGCGCTGTTTGCGCACCTGACCAATGGCTGCTCAGCTCGTTCAGCCGCGCGCGAATCAGCGGAGCCAGTTGGTCCGTCTGCTGGTACAGATCCCAAAGCCCCTGCACCGCGCCGGCGGTGCGCAGATCGCCCCACCAGAGATCCAGCAGCAGGCGTTCAATGGTCTGTTCGTAATCCCCGCGGCCCTGCTTCCAGGCCTTGACCTCGGGGGCATGCTCGGCCAGTTCACCGTGTGCCTCGGCCGCCGCGGCGAACTGCCGATGCCAGAAGTCGATGGCAAGCCGAAGCCAGCGCTCGGCCTGGTCGTTGCGCTGTCTGCGGCGGTCATCCCAGACCCAGTCGGCGAGATCGGCCAACAAGGCGCGGCGCTCGGCCTCACTCGGCGCGGCCCTGCCGGGGTCGGTTTCGGCGGCAAGCGCGATCGGCAATGCGCTCGGGTCGATTGCAAGCCGGTCGGCGAGCGCGCGCACCTGCGGCAGGGTCGGCGGCAGACCCGGCAAGGCGCAGACGGCGGCCCAGCAGCGCGACAGCCATGCGCTGGATGGCGCCCTGGATGGGCCATTGTCGACACCGGGCAGAGAGCGGGAGAGCAAGGGTAGTTGGCGCTCGGCGAGCCAGGCCGGCAGCCATGCGGGCCGGATGCAGGTCAGGTGGAACTGGCGCGCGAGGCTCGGCAGGTCGTCTTCCTCGGTGCCATAGTCCACCAGGCAGAGGCGCGGCCAGCCGGCCAATTCGCGCAGGGCGCGGCGCAATCCCGGCTCCCTGTCCGGTCGGCCGAGGGCGCGGCCGATGGAGATGCCGTCGGTGAAGATCGCGACCAGGGCCTGACGCGCGGCATCGCCGAGGTCGCGCACCTCGGCGCGCTCGCGGTTATGGTAGCGGATGCGTTCCGGCAATCCGCGGAAATTGCCCAATCGCACCCTGAGCCCGGCGCGTTCCAGGCGCCGGGCGATCTCCTCGGCCAGGGCCTGGGCGGCGGGGTCCGTCAGGCGCTGATCGAGCCAGAGCCAGACCTCGCGCTCGTAGCGCAGTGGCTCGAAGCGCAGGCTCGGCAGGCCGCCGGCGGCGCTGGCCTGCACCGTGCCTGGGACATCCAGGCTGGTCGTGGTCTGCTCGCTGTCGAAGCGCTGCACGCCCCAGATCAATTCGCGCCGGGCGGCGCCATCGAGCTGGGACGGCAGGCGCAATGCGTTCTCGGTCCAGGTCAACAATGGTTCGGCGTCGGGGTCGAGCTCGGTCCGCCGAAAGCGCGGATGGCGCAATGCGTGGTTGCGCTCGATCAGCCAGCCGAGGCCGAGCAAGGCCGCGACCAACAAGGCGATGGGCGGCAGCCAGGCCTGGATCAGCTCGGCCGGTGCGACCGGCTCCATCACCGCGACCCAGTCGTGGAAGCGCGGGATCGGGATGGCCGGCAGAGCGTCCGGGGCATTTGCCATCGGCTGCCCGGTCTTGTCGTCGAGGATGATCGGCTGGTCCAGCGTTTCCGGCGGGGGGCTCAGCATCCACCAGGCAACCGCGACGATGAGCGCGGAAAGCAGCAGCGCCAGCCACCAGATGGACAGGCGCTGGCCGGGCCGGGTGCGGATCGGCTTGGCTTTGCCGCGCACCGCCTCGGTCTGGCGGCTGCCGGAGCGCGGGCGTTCCGAAGTCTGGCGGGAGCCTGCGGCGTTGTTGGGCGATGGCGGTACAAGACTCTGATCGGAGCCAGCATCGGTTTCGGGCTCAGGCGGGAAGTAGTCCCGAAACAAGCGGCGCACCAGACGACGTTGGGTCTGGTCCTTGGCCAGCAGGCTGACCAGCAGTTCCCGGGTCGCCTCCCAGGACAACCGATGGCCGGCCGGCATTGCCAGCGCGATGCGCTGATAATCCAGCGGCAACACCGGGACGCCGACATCCGGCAGGCGCCGCAACAGCCGGGCCAAGCGCGGGTCTTCGCCGGGAATCAGGCTGGGTGTCTGGGTCTGGGGTGGAGTGATCATGATGCGAGGGAAGCTGCCGCCGGCGAGGAATGGCAAAGATAATGCAAGCGTTGGTTGGCATCAAATTCGGGGTTCAGCTCGCCCGCTGCGTCCGGGTCGTCGTGCATGGCTGATGCGAGGGAGATTCAGGGGCGTGCCTCGCCACAACCTGCTCAGCTGTTCGCCCGCAAGCGGGCTCCTACGTCGGCCGTCCCGTCGGCTTGTAGGAGCCCGCTTGCGGGCGACGCGCGGACTACAGGGCAAGGATCGACCGCGGGTAAACCGTCCGCATGCCTGCGCAGCTCAGGATTCAGCTCGCCCGCTGCGTCCGGGTCGTCGTGCATGGCTGATCCAGGGAGATTCAGGGTCATGCCTCGCCACAACCTGCCCAGCTGTTCGCCCGCAAGCGGGCTCCTACGTCGGCCGTCCCGTCGGCTTGTAGGAGCCCGCTTGCGGGCGACGCGCGGACTACAGGGCAAGGATCGACCGCGGGTAAACCGTCCGCATGCCTGCGCAGCTCAGGATTCAGCTCGCCCGCTGCGTCCGGTCGTCGTGCATGGCTGATGCGAGGGAGATTCAGGGTCGTGCCTCGCCACAACCTGCCCAGCTGTTCGCCCGCAAGCGGGCTCCTACGTCGGCCGTCCCATCGGCTTGTAGGAGCCCGCTTGCGGGCGACGCGCGGGCTACAGGGCAAGGATCGACCGCGGGAAAACCGTCCGCATGCCTGCGCAGCTCAGGATTCAGCTCGCCCGCTGCGTCCGGGTCGTCGTGCATGGCTGATCCAGGGAGATTCAGGGTCGTGCCTCGCCACAACCTGCCCAGCTGTTCGCCCGCAAGCGGGCTCCTACGTCGGCCGTCCCGTCGGCTTGTAGGAGCCCGCTTGCGGGCGACGCGCGGGCTACTCGATAAGGATCGACCGCGGGAAAACCGTCCGCATGCCTACGCAGCTCAGGATTCAGCTCGCCCGCTGCGTCCGGTCGTCGTGCATGGCTGATCCGAGGAAGATTCAGGGTCATGCCTCGCCACAGCCTGCCCAGCTGTTCGCCCGCAAGCGGGCTCCTACGTCGGCCGTCCCGTCGGCTTGTAGGAGCCCGCTTGCGGGCGACGCGCGGGCTACAGGGCAAGGATCGACCGCGGGAAAACCGTCCGCATGCCTACGCAGCTCCGGATTCAGCTCGCCCGCTGCGTCCGGGTCGTCGTGCATGGCTGATGCGAGGGAGATTCAGGGGCGTGCCTCGCCACAACCTGCCCAGCTGTTCGCCCGCAAGCGGGCTCCTACGTCGGCCGTCCCGTCGGCTTGTAGGAGCCCGCTTGCGGGCGACGCGCGGGCTACAGGGCAAGGATCGACCGCGGGAAAACCGTCCGCATGCCTACGCAGCTCCGGATTCAGCTCGCCCGCTGCGTCCGGGTCGTCGTGCATGGCTGATGCGAGGGAGATTCAGGGGCGTGCCTCGCCACAGCCTGCCCAGCTGTTCGCCCGCAAGCGGGCTCCTACGTCGGCCGCCCCGTCGGCTTGTAGGAGCCCGCTTGCGGGCGACACGCGGGCTACAGGGCAAGGATCGACCGCGGGAAAACCGTCCACATGCCTAGTCTCGTCAGCGCAGATGCTGCTGGTCTTCATGGTCCTTGATCAAACATTCCAGACTGGGCAAGGCCTGCAATGGAGCCTCAGCAATCCGTTTTTCCGAGGTGCCGCGGGCGGCGAGCACGGTGAGCCAGATCAACAGCTCGGCGGCACCAGGGGGGCGCGAGCGCGTCTCCAGCCGCCGGCGGATCTCATTGAATCGAACCAGGGCGGCACGGCGGGCGTCGGCGCTCAGGCCCTCGGCGAATTCGTCGGCCCAGGCGTCGAGGATGCGCTCGAGCAGTTGGTCGTCCAGCTCGATGTGATGGACGATACAGCGGCGCAGAAAGGGATCGGGCAAACGCCGCTCGCCGTTGCTAGTGATGATGACGATCGGCGGCGGCAGATGCTCGAGGCGGGCAATGGGCTCGGCCGGCGGGAAGGGATGATCGAAGCGGTAGTCGGCCAATTCCAGCAGCAGGTCATTCGGGAAGTCGCGCGGGGCCTTGTCGATCTCGTCGATCAGCAATACGCATTCGTTCTTGTGCTCATAGGCCTGCCAGAGCTTGCCGGGCTGCAAGTAGCGCGGGTCGGTGCGCAACGGAATGACCGGGGTGTCGTCCGCGCGCTTTTGCACCGACGCGAGATAGGCATCGCGCAAATAGGCGACCGCGTCGAAGTCGTAGCGCAGATCGCGGGCGCTGCTGTCGGAGTGGACCTGGTAATGGAATAGCTCGATGCCGAAATAGCGGCTGAGGAAATAGGCCACCTGGGTTTTGCCGGTGCCGGGGTCGCCGGTCAGCAATAAGGGAGCGCGGGCGGCGATGGCGGCATTGATGGCATTGATCAGATGCTCGGACGGCACGAAGCGCGCCGCACCGGTCTGCAGCCGACGATGGCTCGCGACCTTTGCGCTGGCGGCCAGCCGGGCTTGGGCGGCTTTCGGATCATGACGCGACCAGTCGATCTTGCCAAAGCCGCCATCTGAGTTGCTGCGGATGAAATCGGCTTTGCTGTTCATGGCTTTTGCGCCTGCTGAGGGGTCTGCTGGTCGGCTCTGAAATCGGCATAGCCGTTCTTCCATTCGCTGTAGATCAGGTTGGCGGCGGGTTCGAAACGCCCGTCGGTTTTGCGCACGATATAGTCCACCAGGTCGTCCTCGTTGCCATTGTGCTGATAAAGAGCTTTGGTCAAAAGCTGGCGCAAATCGTTATCCGGGGTGGCATAGAATTCGAGCAGATCGTCCGCGGACAATACCCCGAACGGGTCGCGCAGACTGATATGCTGGACATGGCCGGAATTGCCGCGCCGCAGCACGCTGGAGATATTGCCGTACAGCTGTTTGGCCGTGGGGGCATGCGCGCCTTCGAACCATGCCGCGGGCCATTCGATGCAGGCCCCGGCCAGCAGCCGATAGCCGTGCGGGATCTCCTCGGGCTGGAACAGTTCGGTCAGGGCTTCCTTCCAGCGGCGCATCCAGTCGGCAAGCTGCGTTGGTTCGATCGCCGGGTTCAGTTCCGGGTCCAATTCCGGCTCGGGGTCCGCGCGCAGCAGCCAGCAAAGCGCGATCACCGGCGCGTCCTCGTGCGCCGGGCGCACCACGGGCAGCCCGAGCAGGGCCTGCTCCACCGTCCGGCCGGGGCCGATGCTGAGATCCCTTTTCAGGCGATCCAGCAGATTGTCGGCGCTGTCGCTGGGGCGCATCGAGCAGGGCAAGGGCCGGTTGACGAGCTGCAAGGCGTTGTCGTGGTCGTCGATGAATTGGCGCAACTGCTCCGGAAAGTCGTGCACACAGGCGTCGCGATCGCCGCAGGCGGCGTAGAGCAGCAATGTGCCAGCCGGTCGCTGGGTCAGTTCGTGATGCAGGCGCAATTTTTCGTCGGTCCGGCCGAGCAGGATGCGCACCAGCGCCTGCCTGATCCGCACGCGGATCGGCGCGTCCGGTTCCGGGCGCAGGCGAATGCTGTCGCGATTCAGCCAGCAGCGCAGATGCCGGTCGCCCGTGCGGGCGATGGCCGCGGCCGGCTCGCCGCCCTGCTCGGCGATGGCCTGTATCAGATCGCCGGTGTTCTTGGCGCTGCGCTCCCGGTTGGCCGGGCTGGCGCTTTGGACGATCAAAAGCTGGGTGCGTGTCCGCAGCTGGAGCAATAAGGCGCGATCGAGCTTGTGCCCAGGGCGTTCGAGTAGGTGCAGCCACAGGATCGGTCGGTTGCTCGGGTCTGGATCTGGCCCCGCGCTCGACGCCAGCAGTTCGTCGACGGCGATCTGGTCGCGGCCGAGGTCGAGCTGACCGTCGGCACTGACCTCGGCGAAGCAGTAGATCAGGTCTGGTGTCGGCCTGCGGGCCAGTTCGGCCTGGATCTCGCGCCGGCGGCTGACCCAGGGAACCAGGGTGCGCTGGTCGGCGAGCAGTCGGCGCAGATGGATGCGCACATCGGCCGCGTGCATGCGGGCGCCGAGGGTTGCCTTCTCGTCTTCCGGGACGATGACCAGCGGATTGTCCAGCGCGATGCTGCGCTCGACGCCGTCGGACTCGACCACCTGCTCGATGATCCATCCCTGCGCGCCGAGTCGGCGCCCGCTCTGGCTCAGGCAATGCCAGGGCAGGTCGTTGAGTTCCGCGTCGTGGCAGATGAGCCGCAGCCGCAGGGCGCTTTGGGTGGGGTCCGCGGCGCTCGGATCAGTGGCCGCGGCCGCCGGGCCGAGACGCGCTGCCAAGGCCGCCGGGGTGTCGAACAGGACCGAAAACAAGGCATCCGGACCCTGCTGCTCCAGGCGTTGGCGCAGCTCGCTGAGGCTCGCATTGCTTGGCTCTTGGTGCGGGCTGGGCCAGGTGCCGATCTGCATTGCGTCGCCATTGCGATCGAGTCTAAGGCTCAGGATGGGCGGGCCGTCTTGTCGTGCTGGTTTAGGATCTGGCGGGTTGGGCACCGGGGCGTCGGCCGGCTCGGGAACGTTGGTTGCAAGCTCGGACGGGTTGCGTTCGGGTTGGCCCTGCACCTGCACCACGACATTGACATGCTGCTCCGAGCGATGCTGCCAGTGCTGGCCCGCTGCCTGGCTGTCGCTGCGCGGCAATTCGGTCCAGCGGGCATTGGCATCGAGCCCGGGCCAAGCCTGCCGCAGGATCTCCACCGGGATGACGTAGGACAGCGGATACCATTGATGGCGGGCGACGACCATGCCGATCACGCATTGCTGGCTGGCATCCAGGAAGGGTCCGCCGCTGAAGCCGGGCCGGATGAAGGGTTCGCCTTGATCCTGGATCTGGCGCCAGCCTTTGGCTTGATGACCGCTCAGCTTGCCCTCGGCCCAGACGCCGGTGCTGCCATGCTCGGGAAAGCCGTAGGCATGGCCGATGCTCGCCGGTGGCGGGCTCGCAGCGGGTCGCACCAGCGCCGGAATCTCCATGTCGGGCGGCAGGGGCGGGTCGAGGGCGAGCACGGCGATATCGGCCGGACCGCCGGCGGCATCGGCGGCGGCCGGCGGGCACCAGTGCAGAACCCTGGCTTGGCTGCGGCCGATGCCAAGCGGCGGCAGATCCCAGGCAATGGATTCCTGCGGCCAGTCGCCTGTATCGCGATCACGGTCCAGGCTGGCGTTCACCGCATGGGCGCAGGTCAACGCGAGTCCCGGCGCGATCAGGATGGCCGCGCCGCAGGGCAGAGGCGGTTGCGATGTGGTGACCAGCAGGCGCGCAATCGCGCGCTCGGCGCGCGCTTGGGTGGCGGTGATGGACATGCTGTTCAGCCGGCTCGGGGTCGATCCTGCGCAGCCGGGTCTTCCGATATCCGGCATGGATGCTGTGCGTCTGCCATTGCCTTTGGCTTGGCCGGAAGGCTCCGGCGCTGGATGTCGACCCAGAAGGTATTGTCGGGCTGAAACGGGGCTGAACCGGGGTTGGATGGCATTGTTGGGGTGCTCCTTGGGCTGAGACGGGTCTGAGCTGGGGCTGATTTGGGGCTGGTGTGGGTCGAACCTCGAGGCCCTGTTGTCGGCCGACCGCCGCGCAATCCGGTATAGGATAACCCAGACCGCGCTCGGAAGGTGCGCGCGCAAACCGTTCTTGAATCCACCGCAAGATGCCTCTGCGTCCTGTGCGTCTGTGCGGCGCATCCAGGTGCTGCCTGCGGAGCACCAGCAGGAAGTTCGATTCACCGCAGAGACGCAGAGAACGCAGAGAAGAGGAATGCATTGGCTTTAGCCTAGGCTGTCGAAATGTCCTGAGTTTTGATGCCAAACCGATTCCGGGTCTTGGATTGCTTCATCGAACGCACTGGGGAAGCCTAATCAATGTCGGGGTCGCTATCGGAATCGGAATCGAATCTGCTCATCGATCAAAACAGCCAGCTCGATACCAATCCCTCATTCCGACCTCGGCACCGACACCGACTCAGCATCCAAAAACCGGGAAGCGCTTGTTTTACTGAGACGGCAGATTTCGACAGCCTAGGTTCACCCTGGTTGGCGAGTTCTTCGAGATCACCACCATTCGTCAATACGTCACGGCGTTGCTTGGTCAGAGACGACGAGCAATCACTCCACTCGCGTTGCTCATCGACGCTGATCTGAAGACTGTTTTCGGCATCTTGCCGGGTGAGCGGACCACACAGAACCGGGATGCGTGGTGCAATCCGATTGGCATCCTTGATCTCTCCTGTGCCGTGGGTTTTGGCAACGCCGAACAACGATTCGATGGTGTCTAAACAGGTTTTTGGCTTGGGTGTCGCCTGCCGACTCATTCGGTGCCGCTATCGGCGTCGGTATCGGCGTCGGTATCGAACTGACCAACCCGCTATCCGCCAAGCTCCTCGCTGACCGCGTAGCCAGGCTGTCCGAGCTTCGTGAGCATGGCCACACGACGATCGAGCAGTGCCTTTTGCTTGCCGTTGTCGTCTGCGGACAACGCATCGCACACCAGCAAGCACGTCCTGAATCGCAGCGTACTCCAGCGCCGAGCCTCGTGCGATTTCAAACGACCGGCGGCGATCCGCGCTCGTCGCTTTGTCGTTACCCTCGGCACTGTTCAGCGCGATGGCCTGCGATGCGCGCCTACGATGCGCACCTAAGATGCGCACCTAAGATGCGCACAGGCGTTGATCCTTCGCGTTACGCTGTCCTTTCACATGCTCGCAGTAGCAGTAGGCCCAGCCGACAGACTCGATGGCCTGGGCGATGGCCGAAATAATGGCTAGCAGCGGTTTGCGCTGGAGTAAAATCGCTGGACTGGAGAGAAATCGGTCGATAGTATTTCGCGCATGGTTTCACTGAGCGCGCGGAATCCAGGATTGAATCGACACTCAGCTGTCGGGGTCTCCGCAGCATACGGAATCGATGGATTAATCGCTGATCTCGACGCCAAACTCACGCTCGCCCTTGTCCTGTCCTCCATTCTGATTGGCATCCAACACGCCATAGCCGAAGCGATACGGTCGTCAGCCGACGCCCGGTTCCTTTTGTATGCTGAACGCTGTCCAGTGCCAAGTATTTTAGGATCAACAGCCTGCATCCGATGCCCGCCCGACTCTCCCGCCCCGAAACCCTGTCTGAACGTTGGCAGCAGCGCGCGCCGGAGCGGCAATTGCTGGCCTGGGCGCTGGTGGCGATCGCGCTGGGCTTTTTGATGTTGCTCGGCGCTGGACCCAAGGATGGTCATCTGGTGCGTTGGTTGGACCTATTACCGTTGTTGGTGCTGATGGCCAGCTTTGGCACGGCGCATTTGATCTTTGCCGCTTTGGGTTTTCGCGGCGATCAGCTGATTCTAGCGGTCGTTGCCTTGCTATGTGGAATCGGCCTGCTCGCCCAGTATCGCATGGGTGCGTTCACTGGCGAGCAGGTCAAGCCAATCACCTTTCTGATCCTGCCCGCCGGTGTCGCGCTGATGACCGCGGCCATGGCTTTAACGATGAACGGTCGCTATCGCATGCTGGCGTCCATGATCTGGTTTTGGGCGCTGCTGTCGCTGGTTTTGGTTGGCTTGTTGCTGGTCATCGGTCAACGTTTTCGTGGCGGCGTCTACGCTGTTGGCTTTATGACACCCACCGAGCCGCTCAAATTGACCGTGGTTTTGTTTGCGGCGGCCTTTGTCGACCGCCATGTCAAGGCGCTTTCCAACTGGCCAGGGCTGATCCCATATCCGCCGTTACCGACACTTTGGCCGCTGCTCGCCTTCGCCGGCCTATTGTTGACCCTGCTGTTATGGCAGCGGGATTTGGGCATGATCGTCATTCTCGGCATGGCGTTACTGGCGCTGTTGCTGGCTGGTACTCGCCAGAGCGGCTATTTGATTTACAGCGCGCTGATCGCCGGCATCGGTGGCTATGCATTGTTGGCATTGTTCAGCCATGGTCAGCGGCGTATCGCCGCCTGGCTCGATCCGTTTCAGGACCCCACCGGCAGCGGCTGGCAGATCTTGCAGGGGCTGTCGGGCATGTACGCTGGTGGACTCTGGGGCGAGGGCTTTGGCCAGGCACGACCGCGTTATGCTCCCATTGCCGAGTCCGACTTCATCTACGCCGTTATCGCCGAGGAACTCGGATTTGCCGGCAGTGTCTTGCTGCTCGGCTTTTTTCTGCTGCTGATCGCGCGCCTGTTCAATATCGCAGCCCGTGCTCGCGGTGGCTTCGGCATGCTCACCGCTACCGGCATCGCCACCGTATTTGCGATCCAGACCTTTCTCAATGTTGGTGGTGTGACGAAATTCATTCCGCTCACCGGCATCACATTGCCCTTTATCAGCCAAGGAGGCAGCAGCCTGGTGACCGCCTTTCTGAGCTTGGGTTTGGTGATGGCTATCTCTGATGGCGAGCCGAAGCCAATTCGGGGAAAAACTTCCGCACGGCGATCGCCTGCAAAGGCGACCAGGAAGACGACGACAACTCGCAAGCGAGCCAAGACCGCATTGAATCATCAGAAGTAATCGGCGAGAGGACACTGCTCGTCCGGCATCGACGTTTCGGCAACCTGCCCATACAGCGACTTTGGGCAGGTTGCCGCTTCGCGAAGGCGAACCAGAATCCGGCGCCAGTTGGTCTGTTGCTCTCCGACAATCACCCAACCGGCCAAGATGATTGTCGCTGATCGGATAAAAGAATTGACACCGGACATTCTCAACCTCCAATCAGGGCACAGCTCGGAACATCCTCTCTATCAGGGGTATGCTCGGCGGTTTGCGAAGGGGTGCAGCAAGGCTCTGACCTTGTTCGGGGTCGTATCGTAGATCGGATTGGCAATGGGCATTGGGACGGCTCAGGTGCTTGCACACACCGCTAAGAAGCTGTTTGGAAACTCTTGAAAACGCCTATCCCTGGGGTGTCACGCTGTCGTCAGTAGGCGAATGTCGCCGTTTCGGGCGACATTCAGCATTCGGACACCTGACCGGAGTCGCTTAAGTCATTGATACAGGAATTTCCAAACGGCTTCTAAGGTTCAAGTCCGGCTTCGCGGAGGCGCTCCAGCAGGCGTTCCTTCTCCGCGCGCTCTTGTTCCTTCTCTGCGCGTTCACGCTCCTTCTCCGCGCGCTCGTACTCGACCCAGCGTTCGAGATCCTGCAGATCCTCGAGAACCTCGTCCTCGACTGCCATCGCCTCGGCCAGCTCAGGCTCGGCGATCGCCCGTTGCAAGCGGCGCAACAACGGCCGATAGCGCTCGGGTACCTCGGATTCGTCGATCTCCAGCACATGCCGATCGTCGACAACCAGCCCCTGATCGAAAATCTGCAGCATTGCCTCGATCTCCGTGCGACGCTCGCGGCCCAGGTGCGGGATCTGGATGATCGTGCTGTCGTGGGTCAGACCCTCGATGAAAGGCTCCTTTCTGCTCAGCCGCTCGCCCGTGGTGGCGTCGATGCATTCCCGGCGCACGCGGATCACCGGTGCCTTGGTATATTCCAGGCCGTGACCGAGAAAGTCGATCGTCAGCAGCGGTAGCGCCCGGCGCTTGCTGTATCCGCGCGCCGCATCGACCAGCTCCTGGACATTACGCGGATTGCGATACTGATCCCCCAGGTAACGCCGGAATCGCATGATATCGGATGCGAGCTTCGCCTTCTGGATCTCGATCAGAACCTGGCGGCGCTCGCCCTGGGCATTCTCCACAGTGGCGGCGAAATCGAGCCGATAAACCGTCAGGGAGCGGAGTGCAACGGTGGTGGTATGCTCCTGGGGCTTGAAGTCCAGCTCCACGATCTCCTCCCCGAGGATGGTCGACAACAGCAGCTTGGCGAGCTGGTTGTCTTCCATCAGGTATTTAAAGACGGTGTCGTAGATCGGATTGGCAATGCGCATTGGAACGTCTCAGGTGCTCGCACACACCGCTAAGGTTCAAGTCCGGCTTCGCGGAGGCGCTCCTTCTCCGCGCGCTCTTGTTCCTTCTCTACGCATTCATATTCGACCGAACGCTCGAGGTGCCGATAGAGAGCTTCAGAAAATGACTCTGGCATGTCGACCCAAAATGATCATTTGAAATTAATGAGTTGCGATTATGCAGTTCCAAGAGCTTTTTCTGGAAGACGATAGATCCTCAAGAGCCTCATCCTCGACCGCGGTGGCCTCGACCAGCTCAAGCTCGGCAATCATCTGCTGCAGCCGGCGGAGCAGGGGCCGATGGCGCTCGGGCACCTTGGATGCATCGTCGGATAGGGCATCCAATCGTCCCCATGCATCCAGCAATGCCTATTGAGCAATCGTAGTCCCGTGTCAACGACCGGTCAATGCGCCACTTGAGCACTCGCAAGGCGAATTCGTTCTCGCTGGAATGCGAATTCACCACGAAGAGTACAAAGAAAATAAAAATGCTTGTAACGATTCAGGGGTACTTCGCTAGCGCGTACTCTGGAACCAAGCCATCAACACATCCGCCGAATCAGGAACCTTGACTACGTTCGCTCTTAACAGCATAGGACGATCGGCCTATGCTATGGGCCACCTTCAGTGAAAGAACGGGATGCGGTCCATGAGCAACGACTTCGGTTCCAAAGCGACGTCCGGTCTGTGCCAGGCGATCATCGCCCTGATGCCGCCGCATGACACCTACATCAAGACCCATCTCGGGGGTGGGGCGATCATGCAGCGCAAGCCATCAGCGCGGCGGACTCTTGCCATCGATGTTGATCTTGCCCCACTGGCCCGGTTCGAGTGCCACTATCCGGTCGAGAAGGTGCATGGCTGCGCGCATCGGTTTCTCCGGGAGTTCGACTTCCACGGTCGTGAACTGCTCTACTGCGATCCGCCGTATCCGAACTAACAGAACACCCATTTTGGTTCAACTCGCCGTTGCGCACCCAACTCACCGCCCTTGACCAAGAGACCATCGAGGAGACGGCACATCGGAGGCAGACTAGAACGATGGTCCGAACGCGCTGGTGCGTTCCCCGGCGGACTATCTATGGGCGACGCTGATCGCCCGCCTGTTCGAGATCTCCTGTCCGCATTGCGGCACCGAAGTGAGAATCATTTTCTTCATCACCGAAAGCCCGACACGCCAATTTCGATACCCATACCAACAGCAATCCCGATAGCGATCCCGATGAATGCTTGCATCATCTCGGAGCGCGGGAGCTGGAAGGCACCAGAAATCGGTCAGGATGGGCCGGACTATGCGGCCGCGTCCTTCGCTGGTTCATCCGCTTCCCCTTGCAGCGCCCCAATCGCGCCAAAATCGTCCAAAATCGCATAGACCGCCGGCACCAGAAACAGGGCCGCAATGGTCGCGGTGGTCAATCCGAAGGCGATGCTGGCCGCCAGCGGAATCAGAATCTGCGCTTGCAGGCTCTTTTCCAGCAGCAACGGCGTCAGGCCTGCAACGGTGGTGATGGAGGTCAGCAGGATCGGACGAAAGCGGGCGCGCCCGGCCTGCTTGGCCGCATCCAGAGTCGGCAAGCCGCGCAAGCGCGCCTGGCGGATGAACACCACCAGCAAAATGCTGTCGTTGACGACCACGCCGAACAGCGAGGCCATGCCGACGATGCTCGGCATGGTCATATCCAAACCCAGGGCCAAATGGCCGAACACAACGCCGATCAACGCGGTGGGGATCACCAGCATGACCGTGATCGGCACCAGATAGCCACGGAATTGCAACGCCAGTAACATGTAGACGCCAATCAGCCCGAGCAGCACATTGCGACCAATGGATTGGCCGGTCTCGGCGGATTCCTTGCTTTCGCCCTCCACGTCCAATTGCACACCCGGGAAGCGCTGCAATAATTCGGGGATGAACTCCTGGCGCGCGAGGCCAAGCAGTTCCTGGGCGTTGGCAACTGCCCGATCCACATCCCCCTGCACCGTTACCGCGCGCTGACCGTCCACCCGGTTGATCCGCGCCCAGCCGCGCACCGGCTCGATGTCGACCACCGCGGCAAGCGGGATCAGGACACCATCAGGGCCGGTGACGGTGAAGGTTTCCAGATCCGCCGGGCCGCTGCGATCGCCGGCGGCAAGGCGCAGGTTGACTTCGTAAGTTTCTGCACCCAGCGGAAATTCATCGACCTTTACCCCTTGGTAGGCAGCGCGCAGTTGCTCGGAGACCAGGCGCGCGTCCAGCCCCAACACGCCGGCATCGGGCTTTAGGCGCAGGCGGTATTCGCGCTTGCCGGGGCGTAGATCGTCACTGAGATCCTGTACCCCGGCAAAGCTGTTCAGGTAGGCCTGCAATTCCCCGGAGGCGGCCTTGAGCCGGTCCAGATCCGGACCCACCAGGCGCAGATCGATCGGGCGTCCGCCAGGACCGAAGGCGGGCTCGGTGTATTTGATAGCGATCACATCCGGCAATTCACCGACCGCGGCGCGCCAACTGTTGCGCACCGCATCCAGCGCCGCATTGCGCTGTTCGGCCCCGAGCAGGTCCACGATCACCCGCGCCACATGCGGGCCGGTCTCGTAGGCATCCGGGTTTTCGCCATAGATCAGGGTCACCGATTGCACCAGGTCTTGCTGATCGGGCTGTTGCTCGCGAAAGTCGGCATTGACCTGATCCAGCGCTCCTGCGACCCGTGCCACGATCGCTTCGGTACGCGCAAGCGCAGTACCCTGGGGCAGCAGGATGCGTGCCTCCAGCACATCACCGTCCAGATCCGGGAATCCGACGAACTTGAGCTTGCCGCCCGCCGGCATGGCGATGGCGAGAATGAACAACATGAGTACCAGACCGACGGTCAGATAACGATAGTCCAGCGCGCGGTCCAGCAGCCGGCCGAAGTGGCCGTCGCGCAATGCGTCGAAGCGACCTTCGAAGCCCTGGCGAAAACGCGACGAACGCTCGCCCCGCTGATGCGTCATTTTTGTCGTTTAGCGTCGTCCCTAGAAGGGCAGAAGGTGCTGCATCCATTTCGAAGCCTCGCGACTACAAGCAGGACCCGCACCTACTTGGTCACTTGGTCAGCCCACCTACAATCGAAGAGATGCGCGCAATCTCGTCATCCGGAATCTTTTGGACGACAGCGACCACATGCTCGCCGAACCCAGTCAGGTTGCCAGCGAATGCCTCGATACGCCCCCGTGTCTCGGTGGACATGGCCGCACTCGTCCCCTCCAGCGATTGAATCCAAGCAACGGCGGTCTCCAGCCAGCGCCGAGCCCGTTGCTCCTGCTCGCCATCCCTGGCATCGCAAGCGCCTGGCACTTCGCTACCGAGCTTGGATTCGACGGCAGCTTTCAGGATCGACTGGAGTCTTGCGGTATGGAAGAACACCAGAGAACCAAAAAAGATCCGTCCGGCCTCGTCGATGGGCGCGCGCTCCAGCAGGCTCGAGCGCCAGCCCCAGCTCGCGCGGAAGAGATCGAAGCCCAGCCGGTCCGCCTCCTGCTCCGCATCCAGATAGCCTGGATCGCCCGGCTGCGCGTGCTCGGCATGACCGGCGAGACGATGGCCAAGCTCGTGACTCAGAGACCAGTCGAAGAGCACATAACCGATGTCCTCGTCGAAAGCTGTGAGTTCCTCCGGGGGACGCAGACCCGCCGCGCGCCGGAAGCTCGGCAGTTTGGCAGCGATCACCGCCGCAGCGTCCGTGCGATCCACTTCCAGATCCTTCGCAGGATCGGCGAAGTGACGCGCGATCAGCTCCAGCAACGCCGGGCTCGGTTCTGCTTCGGGCGCGGGCACGCCAGAAGAGTGTCGGCGAGAGGTCACCGCAAGCCATGGATCGACATCGGTGGCATCCCCACCGGCACACCAACAGTAGACGGCCCACCACGCGAGCTGAGACCAATCCGCAAAGCCGATCGGCACGACGATAAAGTGGATACCCTGGCGCGGCAGATAACGCGGGCTCATCATGTCGTAGCGGCTCGTCAAGGAGCCCCGAACCACCACATCGCCCATCGGCGGCAGTCGCATCCCCACACCCTTGTAGATCCGATACAGCGCAGAGAGCTGCTGAAGGACGCGCATTTGAAGGTATGCCTCGTTGCCCGCCCCGTACGCCCTCGGCTCGAAGACCCAACGATAATCGTGGTCCGACAGAAATTCCCGAAATTCTTCGATGTGCTCATACAGCCAGTCGATGGCCGACTGGATCTTGGGCGCCTCGGCGGCTTGATCGTAGATGCGCTCGAGGACGCCCGGGGCCGATCCGTAGGCATCGGCAGGAAACCGCAGCGACTCCCAAACGCTGACAATGCGCTCGGCGGTCAATCTTTCCACGCTTCGGCACAGAGCTTGCGAAGCCCGAGACGTACGACCAAGGCGCCCACCAGGAAAGCGTTCACCGCCGCGCCGATGACACCCGCGACCAGCGACGCGACGATCGCTGCTAGCGCGATGCCGTCCGCCTTATCGTCATCCACAAGTGCACGGAGCGCTGCGTTTCCGCAAAGCGGACCGCGAATACGCGGCAGCAGGCGCTCGAAGAGCTGCCGGCCATTGCCGCTCGCATCCTCACCCAGTGCCCCAGCACCTAGGGCTTGACGAGCGAGCTCCACGTAGAGATCGTCCAAGTCCAACGCGTGCAGCCAGCGCTCGAGCTGCTCGCGGTCCTCTTCTTCCAAACCATCGACCTCGCGATGAGCGTGCGCGAGCAGATCCTCTTTGGTATTGCTATCTTTTGCCATGGAAGCCCTCTAGCAGCGACGGGTACTTGAACCCGACCTGTGTGCATAAAAGAAAGGTCGATGATATTCCAGCGATACCAGACGCGGCCTACCGCCGCCGCCGCAACCACGGCACCACACAGACTTCGTTGGAATCTCCGGACATGGCGCCATCCGCATCCCGCCACCGTACCACGTAGCAGTGCGTCAAATTATGCGACACCGAGCGGTCCGCGAACGCGGTCAAGCCGGCCGGACGATCAATGCCGTAAAGCACATAGTCTCCGTTGGTTCGCCGATACAGGTTGTAGCTGACCGCATTCGGCATCGGTGACCATACCAAATCAACACGGCCTGGCTTGGCGCGACCGTACAGATCGCCGATGGGGCTCAGGCTCTGCTGTACCTCGATCAGCACGTTGTCAGATGCGGTGTCCTCTCCGTCCGACACATCCAGACGCAGCACATACTGCCCTTCCACATCCGGCGTGAAGCTCGCCAGTATGGCGTTCGCGTTCGAGAGATCGTCGTTGGCCAACGCACTGCCGAGCGGCACCGACACGAAGTACCAGGAGAGCGCCAAGGTCTCCGCACCGCCGCCGTCCGGGTCATGGCTGGCGCCGGCGTCCACCGTGACGGTCTGCCCCAGCGCGACGCTCTGATCCGCACCGGCCTCGGCAACCGGCGGCACGTTCGGGATCAGCGCGATGATGACCACCTGGTCGTCATCCGTCGCCGCGCCGTCATCCACGCGCAGGTTCACCTCGTACTCACCCTCGGCGTCCGGCACGAAGTCCGCCTCGGCCTGATCCGGCGTGCCGATGTTGGCCTCGGTCAGAGCACTGTCCGCCGGCACCCGCACGAACGACCACAAATAATCGAGCAGCGCCGGCCCGTCATCCGGGTCCGTGCTACCAGTGCCGTCTAGCGGGACCAGATCTCCGACATGCACCTGCCGGTCCTCGCCAGCGTCGGCATTCGGCGCGACGTTGAGCGTCGCCGCCGTCACGGTCACCTCGTCCGGCAGGCTGTCGCGCCCGCCGGAACTGACGATCAGCGCGAAGACATAGTCCCCGTCCGCATCCGGCACGAAGCTCGGCTGCACGGTATCCAGGCCCGTGATATCGCTCTGCGTCAGCAGGCTCGCGGCGGGCACCGACACCAGGCCCCAGGCGTAGCTCAACAGCTCGCCCTGCGGATCGAAGGACGCGCTGCCGTCCAGCGTCACCGTGGTCCCGGTCTCGACGTTCCGGTCGTCGCCGGCGCTGGCAACCGGCGTGTCGTCCACCACCGTGATGGTGATCTCGTCGGTGGCCGCCGAATCACCGTCGCTAACGGTCAGCGACAGCCGATACTCACCCTCCACGTCCGGCGTGAAGAAGGCGTTCATCTGATCCGCCTGGTACAGGTCCGCGGCCAGCAGCGCGCTATCGCCGGGCACCGAGACAAAGGCCCAGGCGTAGCCGAGCGGCGATGGCAGCCCGTCCGGATCGGCGCTGCCGCTGCCATCCAGCTGCACCGCCTGACCGAGGTTCGCCTGTCGATCCCCGCCGGCATCGGCGATCGGCGTCTGGTTCGCGGTGATCAGGTTCAGCGTCGCCTCGGTGTTCACCGACGGGTCGGTGTCGGAGGTGATCCGCACCGTCACCGTGCCGCTGCCGAAGGCGCTCATGTCGCCCGTCGTCAAGATGCCGCCCGTCGCCAGGCCCGGCAGTCGGAAGCCCTCGATGGACTGCGTCGCCTCGCCGCGCAGCCCGGTCATGGTCGCGCCGTCCAGGCCGCCGACGGATGTAATTGTGGCGGTGAACCCATCCTCGATATTCCCGGTGTTCTCCACCGCCAAGATCGACGAGCCCGAGCCCGGCGCATCGAGCACCACGGTCGCCGGCTCGAAGGCCGCCATGATGCCGCTGGTCTCGGGCACCGCCACCTCGGCCAAGGCGCGGTCGGATATCGCCGAGTCGCTCCGCGCCGTCGCGATGGCATAGAGCTCCAGCCGGCCCGGCAGCGCTGCGCCCACATCGGGCAGATCGATGGCCACCGTCGTCGAGGCCCCCGGCGCCAGCGTCACCGACTCCGCCGCCGGTACCGCGAACGGCCCGAGCATGCCGGCCATGGCCAGGTCGAAGGTCTCCTCGACAGCGCCGGTGTTGGTCACGGTCAGCGCGACCGCCTCGCCGGGCGCCAGCAGCGCCGGTGTAAGCTCCGCATCGACGCCGATGGCGGACACCGAAAGGGTGCCGCCGACCTGATCTGTCGTGTCCGGGTCCCCGGTCGAGGTGGCCGTTACGGTGAAGGGTACGTCACCCGCCGCGGTACCCGGTGCTGGCGTCAGCTCCAGTTGCACGTAACGGCCGTTGCTGGTGCCGGGCGGGACGCTGACCGAGTCCATGCCCAGCGTGGCGGTGATGCCCGCCGGCACGTCCACGGACAGGTCGAAGGTGTCTGTGTCATCGCCGACATTGGTCAACTGGATGCTGAACACAGCAGTCGTCCCCTGTCCGGCCGTCGCGCTCGCCGGCGTCAGCGCCAGATTGACGCCGACCGCCGGGTCTGCGCCCGCCGGCTCCATGGTCCCGCGCTGGAGCAACACCTCACCTGCCACTTCGCTGGTCGCGCCACCCCCCGTGACGGCGGCAATCACAAAGCCGTAGCCGTTGGACTCGGCATCTCCGGCAACGGTGATGGAAAGCGGCACGTCCAGCGACGACTGCGCGGGGATACTGACCTGCGGAGACATGCTCACCCAGCCAGCAGGCACGCCTTGGAGCAACAAGGTGTAATCGACGGCCTGGTCCGACGGGTTGTCGATGCGCAGCATGTAGTCGGCCTGCCCGCCTGGAACGACAGTCCGCGTGGCCGGCGTCAGCCCGACGGTCTGCTCGCTTGCCAACTTGGTAGCCGGCAAGGTCACGACACCGGTGTCGTCCTGTGAGGTCGTGAAGTCGATCTGCGATGCCAGCGTCACCGCCCTTACTTCCGCGGGCGCCAGATCGGCAGCGGCCATGGACCAGGTGATGGTCTCCTCGGGCCGGTCCGTGTTCAAAGCCCGTTCCCAGATCAGCGTATCGAAGTCGCCACCGGACTCGATCCGCGTCGGCGGGATGTCGAAGGAATCGCTCACGACGGCGACACTGCCGTCGTTCGGCACCCGGACCTGTGCAGAGTAGGTCAGGCCCAAGACCTCACCGATGTCATAAAAGCCGAGGCCGTCGCTGCTCGGCGTAAACATAATGTTTCCGCGTCGACGCATCTCGGCAACACCGGCTGTCACATCGAAATGGCTGATGTTCGGCTGAAGCGGGTCGTTGATGTCCACAACTGTCAGGGCCGGTTGGCCTTCGAACTTCAGCCCACCGAGGGCAGCGAAGCCATTGCCCAGATCGACCAGGGTCGCGGTGGAAAGCGTGGCGCCTTCAATCGGTGTCGAGCTGATCCACTGCAACGCGCTCGGATCGGACGCGTCGTAGGCGCTGATGGAGACATTCGGATAGTCGAATGGTGGCCACTCGAGATCGGGATGGTTGGTTCCAACGACCCAGAGCGTGTCACCGACCAACAGTAGCTCTGTGACGTACTTGGTATCAGGCACGAGAGCTACGCCAACGGCCTCCATCGCGGTTGGATCGCTGGTATCCAGGATACCGATCCGGCCTGCGACCGACGTATCATCACCACCTGAGGCCCCCAGTGCCAAGAGGGCGTGATCGTTTGGTCCAGCGATCGCATCCCAAACCAAGTCCGGCCCCGCCCCGTCCAGCCCCGAGAATCCCCAGAACGAGCTGATCAATGTCGGATTCGTGGGGTCGCTGAAGTCGAACGCGGCGAAGTTCCCTTGCTGGCTGATCGAGAAAAAGAAGCTGCGCCTGAGGGTCCCGAACGCCATGAACACCGTATCACCCTCCCCGTACCAGCTCTGCAAGAAGCGGTAGGGCAGTGTTTGGCTCCCGAGCAACCTGGGTGACAACGGGTCGTCGAGGCTGAACACAAAGCTGCGCAGCGAGCTCGCGTTCTCACGTTCCTGCGCGTTGATGACCAGTTGATCATCGACGATTCGGCAGTAGGAAACACTGAAGTTCTCGATCAAGTCTTCCGCCACCACCGCCGCGACAACCGCATTGCGCGGATCACTGACATCGACAACGGTGACGTCCTCGGTACCGCAGACGTAAGCATAGTCACCTCGAACCACGAGGCTACGGGCCGTCGAGGTCGTATCGATCTGCCCCAGCAGGGTGATCTCCGCGTCGTCGATGACGGTCTGATTGCTGACGCTCAGGGTCGCTTCGGTCACCGCATCGCCCGGCGGCACCAGCGCCGGGTCCAGCGTCAGCTCGGCGAGCAGCGGCAAGCCGACGAACAGGCTGCCCTCCTCGGTTGCACCCGGCACCGGAGTCCCGTCGGCGTCGGAGAGCGAGACCAGAAGACGGTATTGCCCCTCGGCGAAGCCGGTAGTGTCCAACCGCCCGAGATCGATCGGCGTTAAGGTATCCGTCACCGAGGTCGTTACGGTAACAGGCGTCGACCTGAGTACGGCATTGCCCTCGGCGTCCGTCACGCTGTAGCCGGCCTGCAGGGTCTGCTCATGATTGACGGCACTCAGCACGTCCGCGGACACCTGCACCGACCCGCCCGGGTCCGTGAAGCCCGGCGTCGCCTTGACGTTCAAGACCTGCAGCGTCTCCGACCGCGCGAGCACCTGCCCCCGCGCCGTCTTCTCCTGCGCGGAGCCGCTCGGCTTCGCCGTGACCGTCAGCTCGAAGGTCTCGATCCGGTCCGGTGCCGGCGTCACCGTCAGCACCAGCGGCGTGCCGCCCTCCACCGAGGTCGCCTCACCCGGCGCCAATGTCACGGCCTCCATGCTGAGACCAGCGCTCACGCCGTCGGGCACGTCGGACAGACTCAGGTCATAGGTCAGCGTCTCGGTGCCGGTGTTGGCAAGTTGCACGGAAAACCGCGCCGCATTGCCCGGCTGCGCCGTCACCGACGTCGGCCACATGTCCAACTCGAAAGGAACCGCCGACGGATCGTTCCGCAGGAAGCTGCCCAGCGCGCCGACATCCGTCTGCAACTGCGCCAGTACATCCGGGATATCGGCGATTTCCGCGCCCTCCAGGGCATCTCGCGTCGCGATCAACGCGGTCTCCAGATCGACCACGGCAGGGCCGTTCAACTGCGCCAGCAGCCGATCCAGCAGTGCCAGCAATCGATCCCGGTGCTGGCTGTTCTCCGGCTCGCCGGCGAGCGAGTTCACCGCATCGCCTAGGTCCGACAAGCTGCCGGTCAGATTCGGGCGCCCGACGTCGGCCGCCGCGACCGCGGCTTCATAGGCCGACTTGGCCGCCTCCGTGGACGCAATCACGGACACCGCCGCATTCACCTCCAGCGGGTCGCCGGCCAGGTCCTCGCCAAAGCGGGCGGTGACGAGCGCGCTGAGGCTGGTGTTGACCGGGGTGTCGACGGTCGGGGTCAGGGTCAGGGGCGAGGTTAGGGTCTCGCCGATGGCCAGCGAGACCGGGCTCGTGATGCCCTCGACGGTCAGGCCAGCGGACGGGTCCACGATGATCTCGGCATCGTCGATGGGGCCGCTGCCGACGGAGCGCAGCGTCAGCGTCGTCTGCACCGGCACGCCGGGCTCGGTGGCCAGCACCTGCGGGCCGAACGCCAGCGCTAGGCCCTCCACCGCCGTGACCGTGATGCCGCCGGTGGTGGTCAGCGAGACCGACGGGTCCGCGCTGCTGGTGGCGGTGACATCGAAGGCCAGATCCGTGCCCACCGGCGGCACCGCGTCGATGGGCTCCAGGCAGACCCCGACCTCGCCGGTCTGGCCGGACTCCAGCGTGATCGACGGGACGCTGGTGCGGGCGGTGAAGCCGTCGGGGATGTTGTCTAGGGCGAGGGTGAAGGTGTCGGTGTCGGGGCCGAGGTTCTTGATTTGGGTGCGGAAGGCGAATGGAAATAGCAAATCGCGAACCTTAACGCTCACGAGTCTGTCAGCATTGATTCGAATATCAATTTCAGGATGCTCGCCGATTGCACCGTTTAGAGGTGGATCTGAAGCCGTGGATAGTACGATGAACTCAGGAGCAGGAGGATCCAACAGCGCGGCTATGAGCCCATAAAAAACCCCTTGCGAGGCGACGAACGAAAATGTGAACGTTAGAAAATCGTCGGGAATGAGGAGAACTGCCTTTGCTTCCATCGTCACCCCATAGGCCATTGCGCTCATCAAAGATAACGCCAGAAACTTAATCGTCGCTGCGCATTCGCTTTTAATGAAGCACACTATCGGTTCGGCGAGGCTGACTCGAACGAAAGCCATGGATGCCGTTAAAGCCCCGGCTATCCAGCCCAAATTTGCGGCGGAAATCTTGTTCCCCAGCTTATTGATCAGCATATATTCGATCATCCCAAAGTGCTGCCCGCTTGGGGAGAATCCCTGGGTTTCTCCAGTTTGCGGATCGACCTCAAACCAAGCAAATTCCGACACGCCACCGACGGACACATAGGCTGAAGGAGCGATAACAACTTTGCCGCTCATGATCGACGAGAAAATTCTGGTGATAATCTCCGACGAGTAATTTGCTTCGGAAAGCAGGGCTGTATTTCCAGAATGCCAAAGGGATATAGCGACATTTTGCTCTTCAGCTAGCTGAAAAACCGTCACCGGACTGACAATTTTCAGCGCTTCTGGGTTCTCGGCGCGACTGATAATGCTGCTCAATATCTCATGTTCTGCTACCTTAATGACAAGGCCCCGCATCAAGTTGAAATCGAAAAGAACCCTCGCTGTCTGCTCCGGCGAAAGAAGCGGGGCGAGTTGCATCAGTACTCCGTCAATAGAAAAATGCAGTTTCGGGGGGATGTTGTTTGATTCCAAAACATTGTGATCAAGCTTTGCTGTAACGGAAACAATCTGCGGGCTCCGATAATACGCTCTGAGATTATAAGATTCAGCCATAGGTATCAATTCTTGTTCGGAGCGCAGAGCAAATGCATAAGCTTGCGCGCGGCCTGAAGCGGCTAGATATCTGCTTGTAAGCCGCTCTGCTTTAGATATCAACTCAGCTTGATAAGGCTTACTCTGGGTATCTATAGACGCGAATTCCGCTAGTAAACCTGCGCGTTCGGCCTCAATCCGACGAGCGATCTGAATTTGCCCAGGCAACGCGCTTTCGCCTTGCAGGTTGCCGTAAATATATAGAGTTGTCACTGCGTGCTCGGAAAGTGTAGGATTCCGCGAATCGGTAGAAACGCTGATTGACCCGCCGTGCAGTCGAACGCTGTGCCCAATCTGGTCTACCAACCACCGCTCATATGCTTCAGACCCCCCACCCGGCGCAATCACATCCATCTCCAACAGCACCCCGGTCAGCACCTGACTGCCGAACGGGAAGTTGGTGAACTGCTCGAAGTAGTCGTCGCCGCGGATGATCGGGTCGTCGCTGAGGTCGGTGTCGTTCTGGCCGATCAGCAGGTAGGGCGAGTAGGTGTAGCGGGTGAGCGTGAAAGCCGTGGCCTGGTGGTTCCAGGTATCGACGAAATGCCCGATGCTGACCGGCTTACCCACCAGCTCGACGGCCGCAAAGGTATGCTCCAGCACCGTCTCCGGCTCGATCTCATAGGCCCCGCCGAAGGCGAACAGGCTGGAAAGCTGCCCGCGCAGCTCGGCCTTCAGGCGCACCGTGACCTTGTGGCGCAGCGCGTCCGGCACCTCGGCGAAGGTCTCGGCGGCAGTGGCGAAGGTGTCGCCGGGCAGGGCCTCCGGGAAGGACGGGTCGAGGGGGGTCAGGGCGTCGCCGTACTCCACCCAGTAGTGTTGGCTGGCCTCGGCGATCAGCTCCGGGTCGTTCACCGGGTCGGCGCGCTCGGCATCGTCCGGCGGGCAGCCGAGGATGACGGTGGGGTTCGGGAACATGGACGCGATGAGCCGCTGGGCGTCCGGGGTGCCCAGGGTGCCGCCGACATAGCGCGCCGGGATGCCCGAGATACGCAACAGCCCCACCAGCAGGCTGGCGCGGTCCAGGGCGTTGCCGGCGCGGCTCCACAGCGTGCCACGGGCACCCCGCAGCGAGCCGTCGTAGGTCTCGAAGCCGATCTCGTCGCGGACGAAGGCGAAGATGGCCTCCGCGTCGTAGCCCAGCGCCGCGGCCTGCTCCATCAGGAAGGGGTCGTTCAGGTCCGCCTCGGGCGTCGAGAAGATCAGCGGATCGGCCCCCTGCGCCAGCACCGGCGGTGCCAGCAGATCGAGCGGGCTCCAAGCGGGTTGCGGCAGCAGAGCGGGATGAATGAGCGGCGGCGGTGCCGATGCCCACCGTGGGAAGGCCTGGGCGACACCGAGGGCCGCGGACCAGATGCCTTGCAGAATGAAGGTCAGCACCAGCGTGCCGACCAGACCCTTACACCAACGCGATGCTGTCCAGCGCATAGCAGCCCTCCGGCCGTGGTTGTGTGTCAAATATCAAGCCGGCGCGGCGCATCAACAGGCGTTTGCCGACCCTGTGAAATCAAAAAAGTAAAAATCGTGATCCGCTGTATGGGATCCCACTCAGTGCCGCTCTGCCGGCAGCATTCGATGACCGAAGAGCCTTGCGAGGGTTGCGAACTTAACGTTTGCCATCGCCGCCAGCGCAAGACTCAATAGAATCAGACCCCAAGGGGAAGGAGTTGGAATTGGCCTGGCATTTGCCGGCACGACGCTAACGGAGCCGTTCATAGAGAAGCCGTCGCCGTTGCTGGCCGAAACCTGACGCAGGCCGCCGATGTCGTTCTCGCTGATTACGAAACTGGCGTTGAGCTTGTCGCCGACGCCAAGCCCAGCGATCTCGAAGCCGAGCGCGAGACCCACATCGTCCTCGCTACCCAAGGGTACAGCATTGTTATCGCTCAGGGTGCCGATCAGCAGTTTGTCCAGCAGGCCTCCAGCACCGTAGGGCTCGGCGATTTCCCAGCTGTCCGGACGTGGATCATTGGCACCGGAGCCGTCGACGGCGATCAGCTCACCATATTCGTTGAAGAAGGGCACACCGACATCGGCGTCCAGATAGCCGAAGAACCAGAAGGTCTCGAGCGCGAAGGTGTTGCGGTTGGTTAAGCTGTAGGAGACTTCCCCGAATCCGTCGGCATCGAGTCCGTTTTGGAATTCGACCTCGAGGTTCGCGGACTCGAATTCGTTATAGCCGGAACCGATGCCGGTCTCCTGGAGGCTGTTGTAGCTCGAGTCGCGCGGGTCCGGGTCCAGCTCCGCTGCTGTCAGAAAGGCGGCAAATTCGGTGATGGACAGTGAGGCTGCATGCGTTATCGCACAATGGGCAAGCAGTGCAATAGACAACCCGATCCGGTTGAGTTGTGACATTTTCATGACGAGTTCGGGCAATCCAATTCAAAAACTCAGTGATTTTGAGTAGGATAACCTCGGCGGTTAGGATCGAGCAAGCGCGATTGCGAATCGGCCACCTGGGCAACTCTATCGGGGACTTGAATGATAGGGACTTGACCGTGCCGCGTTACACTTAAAGATCAGCATTGACTAGAAGCACTCTCATGATACGGACGCGAAGCGCGGTTAGGATAGACCAGCGCTGCTTGAATGCTGCTCTATGGCCAAATTAGCGACGCTCTAGACCTTCAAGGAACGTAAAGCTCTGCTGTTTTTCGGTAGGGTCTTTTTCCCGTACGGATTCGCATGTCCACCATCCGTTTCTTTCTCGAATGCGGCGGACGGATTCAGGGAATAGTGCGTTGAGAAGCCCGCGTTGAGCGTTCAATACCTTCCGATCCTGCTCGATGTCAGCAAAGCGTCGGACGATGTCGTCCATCGGGCCGATCTCGACCCCGAGCCAATGCCGCCGCTTCAACTCGGCGGCCATGTAGGTCGTGCCAGCCCCTCCGAACGGGTCAAAGACGAGATCGCCCTCGTCGGTAGAGAGCTCGATGACTCGATCCAAGACCTTGAGTGGAAGCTCATTGGCGCCGTTGCGCCGCTTGTATTTGGCGTGGCGGACCGGCGCGATGTCCCACCAAACGTCGGTCAGGTTGACGCCCTTGGGATTCATCTTCGCCTTGTAGCCGCCGTAGTCGCGCAAGTCCCCAGCGCAGTGGGGGCAGACTTGCATCGGGAGGCGGTCCGGGTGGAAAACGCGTGCCTGGGGTCCTTTGACGAAATAGAGCAGCGAGTAATGGGAGGGATAGAGGCGACCCTGTATAGGCAAGCTGTACTTGATATCGACGGCAATCCAGTGGACAAAAGTGAGGCGTCCGCTGAGGAAAGCGGCGATTTCAGCGTTCCAGCGCGGGAGGTTCCATAAGAATAGCGCCCCTCCCGGCTTGAGGATGCGGATGCACTCCGACAGCCAGGCCTCGCACCAATCCAAGTAGCGTTCGGTCTTTAGATTGTCGTTGATGCTGGACGGGTACAGCTTGTTCAAATTGAAGGGTGGATCGGCAAAGATGGTGTCGACTGAATCGCTGTTCTGCACGCGCATGAGGTCTATGCAGTCACCGCGGTAGAGCCGACCCAGGTCGGTCTCGAGCACTAGCTGAGGAGCTTGCGCCTGCTCTTGTGCCGTCGCTTGCGAGGATTTGCGGCCTTCTAGGAGATCGGCAATGCGGCCCGCATGGGCTTGGATTGCACCCAAGGTCTCCCGATCCAACCTGCCCATGGCAAGCATCAACTCGAGCTCGCTCGAGCCCGCCAAGTCAAGTACAGGCGCCAAGTCCTCGCCAGAGGGCAAGATGTTGGCATCGTTGTAATAGCGCAGTCGGGCGACCGGGATGCCACTGCGTTTGGCGGCGGCGGTAAGCTGACGGCGGTCGCCGGGATCGATGCCGAGGGCACGAAAGAACAGGTCAGAAACGCTCATGGATGATCCTCTGAGATTCACCGCCGCATGTTAGCACGCATCGGGACGGATTGACGACTATAGTCCGTCGACCATTGTCCGAGTAGGGGCTAGCCTTGTGCCTTCGATACCTGCGGAGCTAAGCATGCGTCCTGAACAAGCCTTTGGAATCGTGCTGCGCGACATACGGCAAACAACGGGCCTATCGCAGGAGCGACTGGCGTTGGAGAGCGAGCTTGACCGGACCTTTATCTCGCTGTTGGAACGCGGTCTGCGTCAGCCTTCGCTATCGACGATCCTGCAGCTCGCCGGTCCGCTCGGCATCCCGGCGGGGCAATTGGTGGCCGCCGTTGTCGAGGTGCTGGGCCAACAAGGGGATGATCGTGAAGCTTCTCGAGTATCACGACATCCTTAACCCAGTCCTGTTCAGCCGCTCCCCGGCCCTACAGCAAGCCTGGGTCGATGTGCAACAGGCCGTAGCTGCCACAGACTGGCCGCACGGGACGGGTAGCTTCTCCATTTATCCGGAGAGCGGTAAGAAGAGTAGAGAGGGCAACGGGGTCAAACTGATCAAGGTGCCCTGCATCCGGGCCTTGCATGCGCGAGGCTGGATGACCGAGCGTCTTCCCGATGTCGGCTCCAGCGTCCTGCGCACCGAAGACCTTGACGCGCTGAAATCCACGCCTGATGGGTGGATCGCCTTCGAGGGGGAGACGGGCAATATCTCGTCGAGTCACCGCGCCCTTAACAAGCTGTTTCTGACCATGAAGGAGACCAACACGATCGGGAGTTTTCTGGTCGTGCCGAGCAATCGCCTGAAGCTGTTTCTGACCGATCGTATCGGCAACATCGGTGAGCTTGAGCCCTATTTCAGCCTGTGGCGCGACTTGACCGGAATCGACGGTGCGTTGCGCATCCTTGTCGTCGAGCATGATGCCGAGAGTTTCGACGTGCCGAAGATCCCCAAAGGCACCGATGGTCGGGCATTGCGGTAATCGCCGCCGTTCGACCGGCGCTAGCGCTCTCGTGATCCCTGCGTCGATCATGGGCCAGCTCACCCTTTACGCAGAAATAGGATGTATTCGTCGCGCATGGTATTGGCAATGCCTTTTATCGATCGCGGGATGTGTGTGGCGTATGAAAAGCCAATGGCCTCGGCTTGCTCGCGGAGTGTCTGATGCAGACCCATAACCTCTGTCGCGGAAACTCCAAGGATCTTGCTCAACTGATTGATATTGGTTCCGATCACAACGACGCAGTACCGCCCAGCTCGTAACACGCGCATGCACTCCTGTAGCACAGTCTCCATGTCTTCCAGGTAGCAGGCATACTTGTCCGCCTGCTTTCGCCCTCCGCGTAGCCCGATCATCGCGTTCTCCAGTTCAGCTCGGTCGACGTTCAAGGCTGAGAGATGAAAGGCGTCATTTTCCACGTAGTCAATGGCAAAGCTGTAGGGTGGCGAGAATAGAATCGCATCTATCGATGCGTCGGCAATATCCATTCGGCGCGCATCACCTTGCCTCGCATCCACGTCGCCGAGCGCGAAACCCTGTGCCGCGCGAACGTGCTGAAATTTCCCGCAACTGTGCAAATACCGTCCCAATATGCCTCGGAATTGCTCCATGGGCGGTCGACGCCGCGAGCGTTGCGAATATCCCATGGCATCGAGAAATGCGAGCAGCAGCAGCGAGTAGGTTTCAGCAGTCTCCGCATCCCGCAGCCTGTGTCCCGCTACGATGTACTGCGCCCCCTCTTCCAAGATACGGTCTATTTCAGGAACGTTCCTTTCAACATGCATACTGCCCTGCTTAGCAACACCATAGCGTTGCGCAAAAAACCGGAAAGACGTCTCGATATTCTGGAGTGCAAACTCGGCGCGCTGCAATGACATGCTTAGTAACGGTTCACTAACAAGTTAAACAACGCCATAGCGTGACTAGGATTCGCTGCCGCTGTCGTTGCTTTCGTTGTCGTTGTCGTTGTCGTAATCGTCATCGCCATCGAACACAGAAGTCTCTCGAATCTCGTGCTCTCTCAGCCCGAGTTGTGTGCGCATGGAGACGATCCGAATCAACATCGTCTTGCCTTGCTTGTCTTGAGCAACAGTCAGCACTTCACAGGCTTTCAGGCAGTCCAGAATCGATGCGCATGCCAACGCCGAACCACGCGCAATCTCGACATAGCGGCGCCGATCAGCATTGGTTCCCTTGCCGTTGCCTTCGGCGATAGTCAGAGGAATCGACTGCGAGGCGCGCAGCCAACTGGTCCCGAGCATGGCGATCGATGCCGTTCAGACGCTTGGCCACCTTGTACGCCCAAGCCACGTACTGGATCGACACCCTAAGAACACCGAGTTGCTCATGTCCGAATTGCATTTTGTATTCGATTACGACAACGACAACGATAACGATAACAAGAACGAGTTGACATGTTCACGTTATTTCTGAATTGTTCCTTAGAGGCTGTCCGAGAATCAAAATAAGACACAAGATATAGAGTGCAAAACTCGATTGTAGGCGCCACATATTGTGCGTGCTCTGAGTTCTCGGACAGCCTTCTAGTGCTTCGGTGCAGATGTTCCGAGACAGTTTCCGGTCGTTGTCGTTATCGTTGTCGTTGTCGTTGTCATAATCGTCTTAGCCGAATGCTCGATAACGACTACGATTACGACAACGACAACGACAACGACAACGACAACGAACCGCCTCGGGATTTCTGTACCGCTCCACTAGACCGATGGTCCGGACGCTCTGGCGCGTTCCCCGGCGGATTATCTATGGGCGACGCTGATCGCCCGCCTGTTCGAGATCTCCTGTCCGCATTGCGGCACCGAGATGAGAATCATTTTCTTCATCACCGAAAGCCCGACACGCCAATTTCGATACCCATACCAACAGCAATCCCGATAGCGATCCCGATGAATGCTTGCATCATCTCGGAGCGCGGGAGCTGGAAGGCACCAGAAATCGGTCAGGATGGGCCGGACTATGCGGCCGCGTCCTTCGCTGGTTCATCCGCTTCCCCTTGCAGCGCCCCAATCGCGCCAAAATCGTCCAAAATCGCATAGACCGCCGGCACCAGAAACAGGGCCGCAATGGTCGCGGTGGTCAATCCGAAGGCGATGCTGGCCGCCAGCGGAATCAGAATCTGCGCTTGCAGGCTCTTTTCCAGCAGCAACGGCGTCAGGCCTGCAACGGTGGTGATGGAGGTCAGCAGGATCGGACGAAAGCGGGCGCGCCCGGCCTGCTTGGCCGCATCCAGAGTCGGCAAGCCGCGCAAGCGCGCCTGGCGGATGAACACCACCAGCAAAATGCTGTCGTTGACGACCACGCCGAACAGCGAGGCCATGCCGACGATGCTCGGCATGGTCATATCCAAACCCAGGGCCAAATGGCCGAACACAACGCCGATCAACGCGGTGGGGATCACCAGCATGACCGTGATCGGCACCAGATAGCCACGGAATTGCAACGCCAGTAACATGTAGACGCCAATCAGCCCGAGCAGCACATTGCGACCAATGGATTGGCCGGTCTCGGCGGATTCCTTGCTTTCGCCCTCCACGTCCAATTGCACACCCGGGAAGCGCTGCAATAATTCGGGGATGAACTCCTGGCGCGCGAGGCCAAGCAGTTCCTGGGCGTTGGCAACTGCCCGATCCACATCCCCCTGCACCGTTACCGCGCGCTGACCGTCCACCCGGTTGATCCGCGCCCAGCCGCGCACCGGCTCGATGTCGACCACCGCGGCAAGCGGGATCAGGACACCATCAGGGCCGGTGACGGTGAAGGTTTCCAGATCCGCCGGGCCGCTGCGATCGCCGGCGGCAAGGCGCAGGTTGACTTCGTAAGTTTCTGCACCCAGCGGAAATTCATCGACCTTTACCCCTTGGTAGGCAGCGCGCAGTTGCTCGGAGACCAGGCGCGCGTCCAGCCCCAACACGCCGGCATCGGGCTTTAGGCGCAGGCGGTATTCGCGCTTGCCGGGGCGTAGATCGTCACTGAGATCCTGTACCCCGGCAAAGCTGTTCAGGTAGGCCTGCAATTCCCCGGAGGCGGCCTTGAGCCGGTCCAGATCCGGACCCACCAGGCGCAGATCGATCGGGCGTCCGCCAGGACCGAAGGCGGGCTCGGTGTATTTGATAGCGATCACATCCGGCAATTCACCGACCGCGGCGCGCCAACTGTTGCGCACCGCATCCAGCGCCGCATTGCGCTGTTCGGCCCCGAGCAGGTCCACGATCACCCGCGCCACATGCGGGCCGGTCTCGTAGGCATCCGGGTTTTCGCCATAGATCAGGGTCACCGATTGCACCAGGTCTTGCTGATCGGGCTGTTGCTCGCGAAAGTCGGCATTGACCTGATCCAGCGCTCCTGCGACCCGTGCCACGATCGCTTCGGTACGCGCAAGCGCAGTACCCTGGGGCAGCAGGATGCGTGCCTCCAGCACATCACCGTCCAGATCCGGGAATCCGACGAACTTGAGCTTGCCGCCCGCCGGCATGGCGATGGCGAGAATGAACAACATGAGTACCAGACCGACGGTCAGATAACGATAGTCCAGCGCGCGGTCCAGCAGCCGGCCGAAGTGGCCGTCGCGCAATGCGTCGAAGCGACCTTCGAAGCCCTGGCGAAAACGCGACGAACGCTCGCCCCGCTGATGCGCCAGAGAATGATTCAGATGATGCGGCAGAATCAGGAAGGCCTCCAGCAGACTCACCGAAATCACCAAAATCAACACAATGGGCATGATACGCAGGATCTGGCCAATCTCCCCGGAAATGAACGCCAACGAGCCGAACACCAACAACGTGGTCGCAAATGACGATAGGATGCCAGGCAATACCTCGCGCGAGCCCTCGATGGCGGCCTGGGCCGGGCTGTCGCCACGGGACATATGGGTGGCGACGTTCTCGGCAATGACGATGGCATCGTCCATCAGCAGTCCGACGCCGATCAACAATCCGACCATCGAGATCATATTGATGGTGATATCGAACAGGGGCAGCAGAAACAAAGCGCCGAGAAAGGACACCGGCAAGCCCATCGCAACCCAAAAGCTGTAGCGCAACCCGAAGAACAGCCAGAGTACCAGAAACACCAATATCAGCCCCTGGGCACCGTTGCGTACCAGCATATCGAGCCGATCCTGCACGACGGAGGCGCGATCCTGGGTCAGATACAAGCCGATGCCGGACGGAGTGGCATCCTGCTCTCCTTGGACAAAATCCTTTACCTGCGCAAGTAGGTCCAGCACGTCCTGATCGCGGGTCTTGGCGATGTCCAGCACCGCGGCGCGTCGGCCATCGATCAGGATTTTCTCCTCGTCAAGGTCGAAGCGATCGCTGATGACGGCGATCTCGCCGAGACGGATATTGGCACCGCTTTCCCCGGAAATGACCACCAGATCGCGAAAGTCTCCGGCGCGCTTGCGCTGGTCGTCAAAGCGCAGCAATAGATCCTCGGCATCGCCCTGCAATCGGCCGGCCGGACTGCTCAGGCTTTGCCGGCCCACCGCATCGGCAATATCCTGAGCGGACAGGCCATATTCGCGCAGCCGCCAGGCCGGGATCTCGATCCGGATGTGATGGTCGGAAAAGCCCACCACCGTCACCTCGGCCACATCGGTGCCGGCCAACAGCCGATCCTTCAGATCTTCGGCATAGGCCTTCAGATCGACGACGTCCTCGACCCCGGTGACGGCCAGCGAGATCACGGGCTCGGTGCGGCCGAGTTCGGTGATTACCGGCGGCTCGATCTGGTCCGGGAAGTCGTCGATGGCGTCCACCTCGGACTTGACATCGTCGAGGAAGCGCATCATGTCAGCCCCCTCGCGCATCACCGCGGTGGCGGTGCCGATGCCCTCGCGCGACTCGCAGCGCAGCTCGTCCAGATCGGTGATGCCCTCGATGGCGTCTTCCAGCCGGCGGCAAACCGCGTCTTCTACCTCCTCGGCGGTGGCGCCGCGATAGATCAACTGCACCTGGACCTGGTCGTTCTGGATCTCCGGCAAGGTTTCGCGTTGCAAGCCAGGCAGGGCGGTGAGGCCGAGAATCATGATGGCGGCCATCAGCAGGTTGGCCGCGGTTTGATGACGGGCGAACCAGGCAATCATGGCGCGTCCTTCAGGGCTTGCAGTTGTGCCGCAAGCTCGATATCCGGTTGCGGGTCGAGCAGCATGCCGTCCACCGCGGGCACCAGATCTGACAACACCACTAGCTGGCCCGCCTCCAGCCCGGCGCCGATGACGCTGTAATCGCCCTGATCGAACAAGACCTGCACCGGTTGACGGCGCAAACGCCGGTCATCATCCACCAGATACAGGGCCCCATCGCGTACCGCGGAGCGCGGCACCACCACCCGCGGACCATGACTGTACCCGCGCAACAAGACCTGCACGAACATTCCCTTGGACAACGGCGGACGCAGGCCGGGGATGATTTTCTCGAAGGGCCGGTCCACCGCCACGACCACGCCCATGGTGCGGGTGCGTGGGTCCACCTGATCGGCCATGCGCACGAATTGCGCATCCCATTCGGCCACCGCATCGCCCAGGTCGAGCCGCACCAGCGGATCCAATCCGGCCAATTCCGGCAACATCTCGCTGAGCCGGGTCGGGTCCAACACCGTTGGCGGACGATCCAGGAACAGGCGCCGCAGGCTATGCAATGGCACCTGGACATCCATCTCCACCCGGTCCACCGAATCGCCCTCGAACAGAACCTGGCCGACGCCGACATATTGATCTGCCTCCACGGCCAGATTGGCGATGCGCAGTTCGAACGGGGCGCGCACTCGGGTGCGCTCCAGATCGCGCTCGGCGCGCGCCACCCGGCTCTCCAATAGTCGCCGCTGGGTCGGGATCAAGGTCAAGGTATTGCGCAGATTTTGCACCGAGCTGTTGCTGGTCAATTCGGTACGCTCGGCCTTATCCACATCGCTGGCGGACGCAGTGCCCTTGTCCGCCAGCTTTCGCAGCCGCTCCAACTCCTGTTTGGCCAGATCCCGATTGCGCTCCTCGATCTTCAATGATGCGCGCGCGTTCTGTTCCTGCACATCCAGCTCCGCCAGCTCGGCCTGCGCCTGGGCCAGCGCCAGCTCATAGTCGATCGGGTCGATTCTGAGCAATTCGGTACCGGCGGCCAGAATTTCCCCGTCGCGCAAGCGCGGATGTATCTCAACGATACGCCCCGCCACCTGGGCGACCGCCTTCCAGACCCGCGCCGGGCGCACGGGACCATAGCCCTCGGCAATGGGCGCCAATTCCACCGCCTGCGCCTCGACCACCCGCACCGGCCGCGCCGTCTCGCCCAGATCCGTCTGCACCGGCGGCTGCCGGCTCAGGACCATCCAAGCCAGAATGGCAATGCCGATGGCAATGGGTGGCAAAATCAGCCAGGGGTAATTTGGTTTCGATCGTTCGGCGTTCATCACGGGACTCCGGTTTGCTGGTGATTTCCATCTGCGGCAAGGTTCGGGTTTTTTTGACCGCCACCTATCCTAGCAGTCCATCCTGAAGCGCAGGTTCTAAACCAACAACTTCATGGTTTCTTCACGCTCTCTGTCCAGTTTCTCCATGTTGCTCGCGCAGACTGTGTTTGTACCGAGCATGTTTGCCGAAAGACAAGGCCGGTACCAAACCGAGTCCATTTCGCGATTAACCTGGAGTATTGAACCATGATGAACAACACCGCCCTGATCACCACCGCTTTTTCTCTGACTCTGATCGGCGCCACCCTGATCGGCACGGACAGCATTGCCCGCGGACCCGGCGGGTATGGCGGCTGCCAGCAGGGCCGAGGCGGACCACCTCGGACCGAGCGCATGACCCTGCTGGAGCGTCTGGACACCGATGGCGACGGTGTTATGAATATGCAGGAATTCATCGACGGCCATACGGATAAAGCCGAGCGTCATTTCGATCGCAAGGACCGCGATGACAACGGCCTATTGTCGCTGGAAGAGTTCACTACCAGCGGACGCCGCTATGGTCGTGGTCCGGATATGGACGAGTTGGACCAGCAAGTCCTGCAGGCCTGCATGGAGGAAATCCTGGGCTACGAATTACCCGTTCGCCCAAACTCGGAAGCTGCCTTCGCCAGCACCGACAGCGATCTGAACGCATCGGTGGATCTGGATGAATTTCAGACCGCCGGACTGTTGCGGGCCGAGAAGCGCTTTGCGCAGATCGATACGGATAGCAATGGTTTGCTGACCAATGCGGAATTGCAGGCCTTCCGGGCAGAACGGCAGCAGCATCGAAATGCCCATCATCGCTGCGTAATCGAGCAATTGAACATGGAGGATCTGCTGAACCAGCCGGCATAGGTTTGATTATCCGCGGAGAACGCCGAGAAGCGGGCACTGTTGTTCTGGCATCTTTGTGCTCTCCGCGTCTCTATTTGGCCAGTTGGTCATGGTTATTCACAAAGATGCATCATTACGAATTTAATTGTTCTAACTAGTAGTAACAATAACTCCTGTGCAAAATCGCTCAAAGGAGTTTTTTTCAAATTTATTCAGGATGTTGCGAGCTTTTTAAGCTGTGGGTCTGGAAGCCTCGGTTGTGTGGGTAATCTGTGGATACATTTGGATCATCGAACGTTGCACAGCTTGTCCACAGTGCTCGGGGGTAGTTGTCAACCCCGCTTTTTGCCAGGGTTGCAACCCGCCCAGCGCTACTTGACCGGGATCGGGATGGAAAAGACATGACATCGGGGCATGAGAAACTTGACGTTTACTGGGTGCCGCCTTCCAAAGATGTAAGGATTCACCACACAGATGCAGCGTGCGCAGAGGGGTCAAGGCTAATGCAGCTCTCTTGGTGATGGTGCAGAAACAAGCTAAACAGGTTTTTGGCTTGGGTGTCGCCTGCCGACTCATTCGGTACCGCTATCGACGTCGATATCGAATTGACTAACCCAATATCCTCGAGCTCCTCGCTGAGCGCGTCGCCAGGCTGTGCGAGCTTCGTGAGCATGACCACGCGACCATCGAGCAGTGCCTTTTGCTTGCTGTTGTCGTCTGCGCACAACGCATCGCACACCAGCAAGCAGGTCCTGAATCACAGCGCACTCCAGCGCCGAGCCTCATGCGATTTCAAACGACCGGTGTCGATCCCCGCTGGTCGCTTTGCCGTTACCCTTGGCCATGTTCAGCGCGATGGCCTAGGATGCGCACCTACGATGTGCACAGAAGTCGATCCTTCGCGTTACGCTGTCCTCTCATATGCTCGCAGTCGCGCTATGGCCCAGCCGACAGACTCGATGGCCGCACGCGAAACGTCGAGCTTCTCATGACCGAATGGCATAGGGCGTTTTCTCTCTCGATTGCGATTCCGATTCCGATTCCGATAGCGACCCCGACCCCGATTGCACTCTGGATGACTGGGTCTTTGGTCATCCACAGTGATGTACTATTGCGAGCTCAACATTTTCAACCACTACTGAAATGCCCCCCTTTACCTGAGGTATGCCCAGATAATCTGCTGTTGTAACAACACCTTGTAATGCCCTATCGGTAAGGCTCTGTTCCTTGCGTTCGACTGTCGGCGGCGTCGGCCTAGTGCTTCGGTGCAGATGTTCCGAGACAGTTTCCGGTCGTTGTCGTTGTCGTAATCGTAATCCTAATTGTAATCGTCTTAGCCGGATGTTCGATAACGACCACGACAACGACAACGACAACGAACTGCCCCGGGATTTCTGTACCGATCCACTAGTCGCCCGAAGCGGGCTTCCACGTTGGTCGTACCCATCTGCTTGTAGGAGCCCGCTTGCGGGCGACATGCCGGCTACACGACAAGGATCGACCACGGGAAAACCGTCCAAGTGCCAGGGCCGGTTCGTGGGATTGCTTCAGCTCCTGTGCACAATGCAAAAAAAGCAAATTTTTACCTTTATATTCAATATTTTGCCAAAATTCCAGAGGATGGATCTAGACGCCTTGCCACATGGTTGATCTGTGAATGAATTTAACTACTCTAAGGTTGTACGGCTCATCCACGGTTTGTTGGAGCGATTGCCGATCTTGATGGCGTTGGCGTTGTTTGCCGTAGTTGCCTCGCAACTGGTATCACGTGAACTCGATCTGGTGGTGTACTGGCAGGGGGCGCAGCAAGTATTCATCCATGGGGTGGAGCCCTACACCCGCCCTGATGGCGAGGGCTTGCCATTCACTTATCCGCCGACGGCGTTGTTTTTGTTCTGGCCGCTGCATGAACTGTCATTAGAACAAGCCGGCCAGTTGCTGTGGACATTGAATCTGGCGCTGGCTCTGGTTGTGTTGTTTTGGTTGCCGAGGGATCTGGCCTGGACCGGCACTGCCGATCCGTCGTCGCGGATGGCTGGGGATCGGCTTCGACGTTGGGGGCCTTTGTATGTGGCCAGCTTCGGCGGGCTGTACTTGACACTGCATTTTCATCAGTTGAATCTGCTGCTGTTGCTATGCCTGTGGATGTACTGGCGGGTTTTGCGACGTGCTAATGCAATGCCAGGAGCGCTGTCCGCGTCCCATTGGCTTGGCCAGCTCGGTGCCGGTGCGGCGTTGGCATTCGGTAGCGTTGCCAAACCGCATTATGGATTGTTGTTATTGGGCGCTTTTGGTTGTCTGCGTCGGCCCAGTAGGCTCGGCCCGAGCGTCAATCTGCTGATCGGTGCGGTCGTCGGCGGTGCCCTGTTGCTGATCCTCAGCCTGGCTCTAGTACCTTCCGGGAGTTGGTCCGAATGGCTGGCCCAGGTGCCAGGCAGCACCAGCTATACGGCCTTGCCTCCCGGACACAGCAGCATCGCTGCGCCCTGGAACCGCAGCATCGCCGGCGAGGTGGCGCGCTGGCTGGTGCCGAACAAGTTCACCAAACCCCTGGCGCCGAATCCGGAGCTGGCGGCCTTATTGACTACGGCAGCAGTGCTGCTGTTGACCGTTACCACGGGCTGGGCTCTGTTGGGCTCGCTGCGGACGCGCGCGCGTCGCTGCGCTGCCGGCCTGGGTCCGGACCCCATAGCCGTCGATTTGGAATTGTCGTTATTGTCGCTGTGGGTCTTCCTCGCCGCGCCGGCGAGCTGGACACATCATTTGGTGATGTTGTTGCCGGCGGCTCTGGTGCTGCTCCGCGATGCGGTGCTGGATGCGCGCGCCAGCGGCCTCGGTCGTTGGGCGGCCGGTCTGGTGCTGATGGTATTGGCATTGACCCTGGACGATCTGATTGGGCGCGATCTGCGTATCGGGTCACCGGCCCTGCTGGCATTGATGACGATCGCGGTGTTCGGGCTCTGGCTGTTGTTGCTCGAGCGGCTACTGCGGCATCGGGCGCAGTAGGTCCGCTATGGCTTTTCACAAGGTGCGCAAGTGTGCATTTGAAACTTTCTCCAGGGCGTGTTGGGCGGGTTGCATCCAACGATAGACGAGAATTTCAATTCGCAATGTTAATTAAACCAATGCTGACCACAGCTTTGTCCGCGGAGTTAACAACGCGGTCACCACAAACAAAGCCACGAAGCATCCGTGCGGTCCCTTCCGCGCCGATCAACTGCACATGGCAGGGCAACCGAGTGGCATGCAACAGGCGCTGCTCGCTATGTCAGGTCCCAATGGCTTGGTGTTGAAGGTAGGCCAGCGGCAATCCATCGGTTTCTGTAACGATGCGCAACTGCTCCAGTATTGGCCGCGCGGTGTTGCGCTTGATTCATTGGGAAAAGCGCTGGAGCACGAATCGGCCCTGCGAACGATCAGGAGCAATGAGGGTTTCAGGAAGGCGGCGCATCGAACAGATCCGGCATCCGCGCATCCTCCGCGGATCGCGGCGGGCGCAGCCCGAAGTGTTCGTAGGCAAGCGTGGTTGCAACTCGTCCGCGCGGCGTGCGCATCAGGAAGCCCTGCTGAATCAGAAAGGGTTCGAGTACATCTTCGATAGTGCCGCGCTCCTCGCCAATGGCCGCGGCCAGGCTCTCGACACCGACCGGGCCGCCATCGAATTTCTGCATCACGGCTTGCAGCAGGCGCCGGTCCATGTGATCGAAGCCGAGGCCGTCCACCTTCAGCATGCCGAGGGCCTGGTCGGCGACGTCGCAGGTGATCTTGCCGTCCGCTCTGACCTGCGCATAGTCGCGTACCCGGCGCAGCAAGCGGTTGGCGATGCGTGGCGTGCCGCGAGAGCGGCGCGCGATCTCCGCGGCGCCGTCCGCGTCGGTCTCGATGGCAAGGATACGCGCGGAACGCCGCACGATGGTGGCCAGATCCTCGGCCGAATAATACTCCAGCCGTTGTACGATGCCGAAACGGTCGCGCAATGGCGAAGTCAGCAGTCCTGCCCTGGTGGTTGCGCCGACCAGAGTGAATGGCGGTAAGTCCAGCTTGATGGAACGCGCCGCCGGGCCGTCGCCGATCATGATGTCGAGTTGAAAATCTTCCAATGCCGGATACAGTACTTCTTCTACCACTGGGCTCAGGCGATGGATCTCGTCGACGAACAGCACATCGCCGGATTCCAGATTAGTCAGCAATGCCGCCAGGTCGCCGGGTTTTTCCAGCACCGGACCCGAGGTCTGGCGCAGATTGACCTGCATTTCGTGGGCGATGATGTGCGACAGCGTCGTCTTGCCCAGACCGGGCGGGCCGAATACCAGGGTATGGTCCAGCGGTTCACTGCGACCGCGGGCGGCGTTGATGAAGATTTCCATTTGTTCGCGCACCGTCGGCTGGCCCACATAGTCGGCGAGCCGGCGCGGGCGGATGGCGCGGTCCAGCGCGTTTTCTTCATCCGCTGGGGCTGGGCTGATCAGGCGATCCGGGTCGCTCATGCCGGGGTCGAGCGCGTTGTGCAGATCGCCCGCGCGGTCTTTGGTCGGCACATGGCGCGAGTTCTCGATATGGACATCGGAACATTCGCAACGGATGGGGAGAAAACCGGGGTGTCAAAGGTTGATTTTATCATTGGTGGCTGTTGTTACCTGGTGCTGCCGTGTCGATTGAAGCATAACTTGGCTGGCTCCCTGCAACCTGAACGCGCTAGGATGCAACCCGATTCGCGCGCCAGCGCCATCGGCAGATTGTAACCGGCATCAGCCGACATCACCCAGCAGGATTCCGAAACCCATGACTAAACCCGCCGACGGACCCGCCACCGCCCCGATCGATGCCAGTCGCCGCATGGCCGATTCCGCGCCCGACGAGACCGGCGGGCGTTGGAGTCGCGCCTGGATCGCATTGCGCGATCGGCGCGTGGTGACCATGTTATTTCTCGGCTTTTCTGCCGGTATTCCGCTGTTGCTGATTTTTTCGTCTTTGTCATTGTGGCTGCGCGAGGCTGGCATCGAGCGCAACGCGGTGACTTTTTTCAGCTGGGCCGCGCTTGGCTATTCGTTCAAGTTCGTCTGGGCACCGCTTGTGGACCGATTGCCGTTGCCATGGCTGACGAAACGCTATGGGCGCCGTCGTAGTTGGTTATTGCTGGCGCAGATCAGTATCATCACCGCCATCGTGCTGATGGCATCGGTGGACCCGGCATCGGGATCGGACAGCCTGTTGCGCATGGCGCTGGCGGCGGCGATGCTCGGTTTCTCAGCGGCAACTCAGGATATCTGCATCGATGCCTATCGCATCGAGTCCGCTCCACCGCGCATGCAGGCGATGCTGTCGTCAGCCTATATCGCGGGTTATCGCATCGGCATGGTCACCAGCGGCGCCGGGGCCTTGTTTTTGGCCTCTCTGTTCCTGTCGTCGCCGGAGCAGTATTCGTATACCGCCTGGAGCCTGACCTACACTCTGATGGCGGGCACCATGCTGGTGGGCGTGATCACAACGCTGATCGTGCCAGAGCCCGATGTGAAGCGTGATCTTGCCTATCGCTACGCGGGTGCCGACTATGCGCGGCTGGTAGCGGTATTCGCCTGTGCGGCGGCGGCCTTTGCCGGCAGCTTCTTTTTCAGCAGCGTTACCTTCAGTGCTGCCGGCGAGGCGATCGGAGGCGGTGCGTTGACAAGCTTTTTGCTGGAGGCGGTGCATTTTGCATTAGCCATCGCCTGCGCTGTCGCTGTCGGTTGGGCGCTGGTGCTGGCCGGCCTAGTGAACAAGGATATGGCACGCGAGACCTGGGTGGCGCCGGTGCTGGATTTTTTTCGCCGTTACGGTCTCTCGACGGCATGGCTGCTGTTGGCGCTGATCGGATTGTATCGGATATCGGATATCGTGCTTGGCGTGATCGCCAATGTGTTTTATCAGGATCTGGGCTTCTCCAAGCCGCAGATTGCTCAAGCGGTGAATACCTTCGGCGTGGTGGTTAGCATCGCCGGCGGTTTCCTCGGGGGGTTATTGGCAACCCGCTTCGGGGTGATGCGCATTCTGATGTTGGGTGCCGTTTTGTCCGCGGCGACTAATCTATTATTCGTTGTTCTGGCCAATGTCGGGCTTAGCCTGCCGCTGATGTATTTGACGGTGGCGGCTGACAATCTGGCCGCCGGGCTTGCCAGCGCGGCTTTTGTGGCATTTTTGTCCAGCTTGACTAATGTGTCGTTCACGGCCGTACAATATGCCATCTTCAGCTCGCTGATGACCTTGCTGCCAAAGGTGCTTGGAGGTTATTCCGGCAGTATTGTCAATCATCTTGGTTATCCTGGTTTTTTTGTCTTCACCACCCTGATCGGAGTGCCGGTGGTGTTTTTGGTGTGGCTGGCTGGGCGCAAATTGGCCCTGCGCGAGGCCGAAACCCTGGTTTAACGGATTCTGCCAAGGTTCCAGATCATTCGTATGGTTTTGCCGTTAGCATGGGCTTTAGCTGCGCATATTAGCGCGGATAGTGGCCAATAGTGCGTCTTGGCCTTGCTGATACTGTGCTTATTCACCGGTCTTTTTCTCCTTATAACAACAGTTGGGTTTTCGTAAGTGTTCGGACAGCGTAGGCTATAGGGCCTGCGCTCTTCGGCGCAGGGTCGGCAAGCGTCGCCTTGGAGGGCGCGATGTCGGCGTTCATCGATTACCACCCTACCACCCTAACGCCATTTGTCAGGAGTACTATCTGATGTTCCTTGGTTTGATCTTCGCCGTACTTTGCGGCCTCGCTGCAATCGGCTATGGCTTTGTGTCCATCAAGTGGATACTTGGCCAAGCCGAAGGCAATGAACGTATGAAGGAAATCGCTGGTGCGATTCAGGAAGGCGCAACCGCGTATCTGAACCGCCAGTATCTGACCATCACCGCCGTCGGCCTGGTGTTGATGGTCGTGCTCATCTACACCCTCGATTTGGCTACCGGTATCGGTTTCCTGATCGGGGCCGTGCTGTCCGGCGCCGCCGGCTACATCGGAATGAATATTTCGGTGCGCTCCAATCTGCGTACTGCCGAAGCCGCTCACCAGGGCATGAATGCGGCATTGCAAGTGGCGTTCCGCGGCGGTGCGATCACCGGCTTGCTGGTGGTTGGCTTGGCGTTGCTGGGAGTCGCCGGCTATTACATCGTGTTGGTGCCGTCCGATCCATCCGATATCGAGGCGCAGCAGCATGCCCTGCATGCCCTGGTGGGTCTTGCTTTCGGCGGTTCGTTGATCTCGATTTTTGCCCGACTCGGCGGCGGTATCTTTACCAAGGGTGCCGACGTAGGGGCGGATATCGTCGGTAAGGTCGAGGCCGGTATCCCGGAAGATGATCCCCGCAATCCAGCGGTTATCGCCGATAATGTCGGCGACAATGTCGGCGATTGCGCCGGCATGGCTGCCGATCTGTTCGAGACCTATGCGGTCACCGTGGTGGCCACGATGCTGCTTGGTGGCCTGTTACTGGGCGAAAATGCCGGGAATGCCATCGTCTATCCGCTGGTGCTGGGCGGGGTGTCGATCATTGCATCGATTATCGGTACTTACTTCGTCAAGATGAAGGAAGGCGATACCAGTGTTATGGGCGCTTTGTACAAGGGCCTGATCGTAGCCGGCGGCATTGCCTTTGTGTTGTTTATTCCAGTGACCTGGATATTCTTGCCGGAGTCCATGCCGATCACCGGCTCTGACGAAGTTCTAACCCGCCCGGGCCTGCTGGGTGCCGCCAGCATCGGGCTGATTCTGACCGGCCTGATGGTGATCATCACCGAGTATTACACCGGAACCGACTATGCGCCGGTCAAAACCATCGCCAAGGCCTCTACCACGGGTGACGGCACCAATGTCATTGCCGGGCTGGGCGTATCGATGAAGGCGACCGCCGCACCGGTGTTGGCGATCTGTGCCGCTATCTTTGGTTCCTATGAACTGGCTGGCCTGTACGGCATCGCCATTGCCGCTACCTCCATGCTGTCGATGACCGGTATCATCGTTGCGCTGGATGCCTATGGACCCATCACCGATAATGCCGGCGGTATTGCCGAGATGGCTGAGCTGGATGAGAAGATCCGCAATATCACCGATCCGCTGGATGCGGTAGGCAATACCACCAAGGCTGTCACCAAGGGTTATGCCATCGGTTCTGCCGGTTTGGCGGCCTTGGTTCTGTTCGCCGATTTCACCCATGCATTGTCTGCCGAGGGCAGGATGCTGTCGTTCGAACTCAACGACCCGGCGGTATTGATCGGCCTGTTTATCGGCGGCCTGGTGCCCTATCTGTTCGGAGCCTTGGCCATGGAGGCCGTTGGGCGCGCCGCTGGCGGTATTGTTGAAGAGGTTCGCCGCCAGTTCCGTGAAAAACCCGGCATTATGGATTACACCGACAAGCCGGATTACTCCAAGGCCGTGGACATGTTGACCAAGGCCGCCATCAAGGAGATGATCATTCCATCATTACTGCCGGTCATGGCACCCATCGCGGTGGGCTTTGGCATGCAATGGCTGATGGGGGGCGATGCCGGCGCGTTAGCGCTGGGTGGCATGCTGATCGGTACCATCGTCACCGGCATCTTCGTGGCCATCTCGATGACCGCCGGCGGCGGCGCCTGGGACAATGCCAAAAAGTATATTGAGGACGGCAATTTCGGCGGCAAGGGTTCCGATGCACACAAGGCGGCGGTTACCGGCGATACCGTCGGCGATCCCTACAAGGACACCGCTGGCCCGGCCGTGAACCCGCTCATCAAAATCATCAACATCGTTGCGTTGTTGATTGTCCCTCTGTTGTGATGAGCCAGTGATCAGACCAGTGATCAGGGCGCTATGATAAAAACCTTGTGATCAGAGTCTGATCCGGCTGTAATCGACAACCCCGGTTGCGGCATTGAGCCGCATCGCCGGGCGGCGATGCGGTAACACCGCGGCTGGGGTTGCTGCCAACGAATCACGCCACCAAGCCCGCGCAGCGGGCTTTTTCGTTTCCTTGCGATCTCCGCCTTTTCAATCTTCCAATACGAGGAACCGCACCATGGATTTGCGCAATATGCCCCGGGGCGATAATGTCCCTGGCGAAATCAATGTCATTATCGAGATCCCGTCTCATGCTGAGCCGGTCAAGTACGAGATGGACAAGGACACCGGCGCCATGTTCGTCGATCGCTTCATGTCCACGGCCATGCATTACCCGTGCAATTACGGCTATGTGCCGCATACGTTATCGAAGGATGGCGATCCGGTGGATGTGATGGTGGTGACGCCCTATCCGTTGATTCCGGGCTCGGTGATCAAGTGTCGGCCGGTAGGCGTGCTGAAGATGACCGACGAGTCCGGTGACGATGCCAAGATCCTGGCTCTACCCATCGATCAATTGTTCAAGGGCTATCGCAACATCGAGAGCTTCCGCGATCTGCCCGCCCACCTGCTCGATCAGATCGCGCACTTTTTCGAGCATTATAAGGATCTGGACGAAGGCAAATGGGTGCGGGTGGTCGGTTGGGGCGGTCGCGAAGATGCCCGACAGGAGATCATGGACAGCGTTGCAATGTTCGAGAATGCACCGGAAAAACCCAAGTTCTGAAGCGGGTTCGAACGCGCGCGGCAAGCGATACCGTGCTGGTTCGGCGCATGCTGACATGCCTTGGTGCGCGGGCCTTGCAGGTGCTCCCGCGCTGCTGCCTCGAACAGGTCGCTCAAGCTGATTTCACCGTCGGCTGCATTTCCACCGGACAGTTCAGCGAGCGCGCGATCAAACAGAGTTTGTGGGCTTTGTTCAAAACCCGTTCTGCTTGCGTTTCCTTGCCGGCTTCCACGGTCAGTTCGGGGCGGATCAGAATGCGCTTGAAGCGGTAACCGGCCTTGTCTTCTTGCATCAATTCACCCGCTGCGGTGGAGCGGTATGCCTTGACCTCGAGCTTCGACAGCCCAGAGATGACCATCACGTAATTTGCCAGACAGGTCTCGGCGGCTACCACCAGCAGGTGTTCCGGGCTGTAGCGTTCCTGGCTGTGCGGCGAGCCTACCGCAAGCGGTGGTGGTCCTTCGATGATGGTCTCGCCTGCCTCGGCATTTCCGCTCCATGTGTAGGCGGTGTGATATTCCAATGGCAGATCGCTCATGCTGTGCTCCCGGTGGGCTGATTGAGAAAATGGAAGAGTCGGCTCATGCAAAGGTATCCCTGTAAGTTTCGCGCAGGATGTTCTTTTGTACCTTGCCCATGCTGTTGCGTGGCAGTTGGTCGACCATCATCACCCGCTTGGGCTGCTTGAAGCGGGCAAGGCGATCTTGCAGTCCGGCGATCAGCGATGCCTCGCTGATGTCAGCGGTACTGTCCGCGACTACCACCGCGGTCACTGCCTCGCCAAGATCCGGATGCGGCACGCCGATCACCGCGGATTCCTTCACCCCCGGCAAGGCATCGATTTCGGTCTCGATTTCTTTCGGATACAGATTAAAGCCGCCGGAGATGATCAGATCCTTGGCACGACCGACGATGGTCACTCGACCGTCTTCTGCCATGGTCACGATGTCTCCGGTAATGAACCAGCCATCGGGTCGGAATTCCTGCATGGTCTTTTCCGGCATCTGCCAGTAGCCTTTGAATACATTCGGGCCGGTGATTTCAAGCACCCCAGTTTGTCCGGCAGGCAGCACCTTGCCTTGCTCGTCGGCAACCCGCGCGCTAATGCCGGGCAGGGGGAATCCCACCGTGCCGGCGATACGCTTTCCGTCAACCGGGTTCGAGGTGATCATGCCGGCCTCGGTCATGCCGTAGCGCTCGAGAATGCGATGGCCGGATCGCCGCTCGAATTCAGCATGGATCGCCGCGGGCAATGGCGCCGAACCGGAGATGAACAGCCGCATATGGGCACAGAGGTCAGGCTGGAAGTCGCTGTGTTCCAGCAATCTGGTGTAAAAGGTCGGCACGCCCATCATGACCGTTGCCCGGGTCAGGTTGGCGATGACCTGATCGGTATCGAAACGCGGCATAAACAGAACCCGCGATCCACCCAGCAATGCGCAGTGCAGGGCGACGAACAGGCCATGCACATGAAAGATCGGCAATGCATGCAACAGCACGTCATCTTGCTGCCAGTGCCAGTGTTCGAACAGAACCTGGGCATTGGTCGCGAGATTGGCATGGCTGAGCATCGCACCCTTCGAGCGTCCGGTGGTACCCGAGGTATACAGGATCGCGGCCAGGTCATCGCCATCCAGCTCGGCGATCGGTTCATATGCCGGGAGTGCCCGCGCCTGATCGAGCCATTCGCCGCCGCCATCGGCATCCATGCTGAGTACCTTGGGCACCTGACAATCGGCCGCCAGCGCCGCCAGTTCGGCCTGCTTCGCCGATGCGCAGACAAACAGCCTTGGCATGGAGTCGCGCAGGAAATAGCCGACCTCGCTGGCGGTGTAGGCGGTATTCAGTGGAATGAAAATCGCCCCAGCGCGCAGACAGGCCAAATACAGCATCACCGCATGGATGGATTTGTCCACCTGCACCACCACCCGATCAGCTTTCTGGACTCCGAGTTGCCGCAGCAAGGCCACCATCTGTGCGGTCTGCTCGGACACTTCGGCATAATGCAAACGACCTGCGTCGGCAGCGTCCAGGAACAGTGCGTTTGGATCATTGGGAAAACGGTCGCGAAACAGCGCGTAGAGATTGGCATTGCTCATGCTCGTCGAGACCTCGTTATACAGTGAGCGACTTTCGGGAGATAGCATCCCGTTAAAGAAATTGGTAAGCCATGCGTCCAGCAAGGCAGCATAAAAACACCGCAAACAGGCGGCGCAGAAGCTTATCAGGCAGTTTATGCGCGACGGTTGCGCCGATCGGGGCAAATACCAGGCTGGCCGCCACCACACCGCCAAACACCGGCAGGTTGACATAGCCGAAGCTGCCCGAGGGCAAATCGGCTTTGTCTTGGCCACCGAGAATGTAGCCGATTGTCCCACTCACCGCGATCGGCAAGCCAACCGCGGCCGCGGTTGCAATCGCACGCTTGACCGCGACCCCGCAATAGCTGAGCAAGGGTACATTCAAGGCGCCGCCGCCGATACCCATCAGCGCCGAGATGATGCCAACCCCGATCGACAATGCCGCCAGGGCAGGATTTCCGGGTAGTTCACGGTGAGCCGATAGACGCCCGAAGGCCATCTGTATCGACACCAGGAACAAAAAGAGCGTAAAGGCGGCATACAGCGCATTGCCGGGAATGGTGGCCGCGGCCCAGGCGCCAAGTAAGGAGCCGATGAACGCCGCCGGCCCCATAACCGAAAACAGCATCCAGTCCACCGCGCCTTTGCGGTGATGCGTGTAGATGCTGGCGATCGCGGTGACGACGATGGTTGCCAATGAGGTGCCCAGGGCCATCTTGATCGCCAGGCCATGTTCGACGCCCTGCCCCTCGAATAGCCAGAGCACGATCGGCACGATGATCACACCGCCACCAATTCCGAGCAGACCCGCCATGGTACCCGCGATCGCGCCGGACAGCAGCAGCACGGGCAGATCCATCAGGATCTCCCCGCCAGATGTTGGCAAGGCTTCATCGGCTTGGTCACAGGTCAACCATAGGTACTTTCCATAAAGGTCAGAGCCTTTTCCTTGGTCTTGAAGAAGTTGTCCCGGCTCAGCATATCAAAGAACTTGCCGCGCGCCAGGGATTGATAGATCTGAGACTTGAGGCTGGAGAAATAAATTTCGACGCCGCTTTCGCGGAAGTTATCGATCACATCACGCAGGCGCTCCTCGCCGGTCACGTCGATGTCGTTGATGCCGCTGCCAATGACCAACACCGCCTTGGCCTGTGGATTCTGTGCCCGCGCTTCCAGCAGTACGTCTTCAAAACGCGAGGCATTGACAAAATTCAATGAGCCATCGAAGCGCACGGCGATGAAGTTCTTTCCAAGCGGTTGCAATCCGCTGCTGCTGATGCCGACCAAGGTGCCATCGGGCTCGCGGCCGATAATGTCCGTGCGCGGTGCCATGGTGCGCACCAGGAACAGCACGATAGCGAGTCCGGCGCCGAGCAGAATGCCATTGGCCAGTTGTGGCGCCATCGCCAGGGTTGCGATGAAGGTGATGATGCCGACGATGGCCTCCTGGCGTTCGATATACCAGGCGCGGATCAGAGCACGCACATTGATCAGCCCAAACACCGCCATCATCACGATCACCGCTAGCACCGCCTGCGGCAGGTGATAAAGCAGCGGGGTGAGATAAAGCAAGACCAATACCACCGCGACCGCGCTGATGATCGCGAACAATCCGGTCTTGGCGCCACTCTTGGCTGCCACCGCAGAGCGCGAGAACGAACCGCTGACCGTGTAGGAGCTGAAAAAGCTGCCGACCATGTTCGCAAGTCCCTGGCCGACCAATTCCTTGCTGGTGTCGACCCGCTCGCGGGTCTGCGCCGCGATCGCCTTGGAGATCGACGTTGCCTCCATGAAACCGATCAGTGCCATGACCAGGGCCGAGGGCAGCATCACCCAGAACATGCCCATGTCCAGGTGCGGCACGTTCAGGCTCGGCAAGCCTGCGGGGATTTCGCCAACCACTGCTCCGCCGCCCATCAAGGTCAGGGTTTCGCCCTGCACCTTGGCGATACGCCAGTTACGGCCATCTGTCGCCAACTCCTCGGGCGTTGCGCCCTTGCGGAAAAACAAGTCCTCACCGTCCGCGGTGACAACATGCTCAAAACGCAAATTATGCAATGACACCTGACGCTCATTGTTAGCCAACTTGCGCTGCGCCATCTCGCGATTTAGCACACGCAGGTCGGCCTCCAGCAAGGCCTGCTCGGAAAAGCGAGCCTCATCCTTGGCGGCAGCCACGGCACGGATTTCCTGATTGATGCGCGCCGTTGTGTTGGCCAGCGAATCGATCGCGCGTGCGGTGGAGGCATAGTCTTTCGCCAAGACCCTCGCCTCGGCATCCTGGATGCTGTCGACATTGACGGTCTGATTGCGCTCGAAACTGATCGCCCAGCTGACGGCCGTGGTCACTACCACCGCTAGCAATACACCAGGCAGTTTCGGTGCGAAGCGTTTAGTGCCAAAAATGATGGCGAAGGTGGCAAGGGCAAACAATAAAGTCGGGATGTGTGCGTGTTGCAGCTGTGCAAATACAGTCCATAGATCTGCGACGAAATGATCGGTGCGTGGAAACGGCACATTCAAAATCTTGCTCAACTGCGACAGTCCGATGATCAAGGCCGCGGCATTGGTGAAACCAATAATGACCGGGCTGGACAGGAAATTGACCAAAATGCCCATGCGCAGCAGCCCAAGCACCAGGCGCAACACACCCACCATCAATGCCAACATGACCGACAGGTTGATAAAGGCCTCGCTGCCCAACGGAGCCAGCGGCAATACCGCCGCCGCCGACATCAATGACAACATCGCCACCGGACCGGTGTGCAACTGTGGCAGGGAGCCCCAGAGCGAGGCCACGATCACCGGCAGAAAAGATGCATATAGGCCATACACCACCGGCAATCCAGCGAGCTGGGCATAGGCCATACTCTGGGGGATGAGCACCAATGCCACGGTGATACCGGCGATCAGATCTGCCCGCAGCGTGGCGCCGCTCATCGGGAACCAGCGAACAAAAGGAAACAGGTTAGTTAACAGCGCAGGGTACATCGGATTCTGGCAATTTGAGTTTGGACTGAGTGAAAAGCCATACAGTTTACCTGATAAAAGCCATTTATCCGATAGGCGTATTCAGCTAGGTGTATCCAGCTTTTGAATCGAAGATCGTTTCTGCTGAAGACAAGCGGCTGGTAAAGAAACGCCGATCACGACCCCATATAACCCATATGAATGGCGACCTCCCAAGCACCAACGACCTACCTTCGCTGCTCGGCAAGGCAATGCTGATCGCAGCCTGGATCGTAGGTCTTGCATTGCTGGTGCTGTTCTTCAGCAACTTGTTGGAACATCAGCGTAATCCAAATCCAAATCCGGCTTTGGAAATCAATGCTGCTGGTCTGCCGCAAGTCGTGTTGCAACAAAACCGCATGGGCCATTATGTGGCACGCGGCAGTATCAACGGCAAAGCCGTGACTTTTTTGCTGGATACCGGCGCCACATCCGTGGCCTTGCCGTTACAGCTCGCCCGTCGGTTGGATTTACCCATGCGTCCCGGTGGCATCAGCAAGACTGCCAATGGTCTCGTCCAAACCTGGTCCACGCGACTGGACAACGTCGATCTGGGCGGTCTCAGCGCAACAAACGTGCGTGCGGCAGTCATGCCGAACATGCCCGGCGACGAGGTATTGTTAGGAATGAGTTACCTGAAACGTTTCGAGATGATTCAGCGTGGGGATACGCTGACGTTGCGGGTTTACCGGTAAGGTAAAAATCGCTAGGGCAACATCTGATTGAACGATCTGATTTCACATCATGACAATGATCATTCTCGAGCTTTCATGATCGTTGGCGCAATGTGCGAGCGGTAATGCGTTGCCGTACATCGCCCAGTCGAAAAAGTCATCACAGCCTTGTCATGCGCTACCTTACCCTGGTTGCTACCTTCAAAGTAAGGATTCACCGCAGAGACGCAGGGTGCGTAGAGGTGGCAAGGCGCCTTGCCCGCAAGCGGACCTTGACGAGTTGTGGCAGCCGGTCGGCGTAGGAGCCCGCTTGCGGGCGACATGGCAGGAAATGCCGGCGGATCGGATGCGAACGCCACGCCTTTCCTGGGTGAAAGGTTGTAGGTAGGCTGTCGAAATGTCGTGAGTTTTGATGCCAAACCGATTCCGGGTCTTGGATTGCTTCATCGAACGCACTGGGGAAGCCGAATCGGTGTCGGGGTCGCTATCGGAATCGAATCCGCTCATCGATCAAAGCAGCCAGCTCGATACCAATTCCTAATTCCGACCTCGACACCGACTAAGCATCTAAGAACCGGGAAGCGCTTGTTTTAGTGACACGGCAGATTTCGACAGCCTAGGTTGTAGGCTACTTGGACGATGTCCTATTGGTAATATAAGCCGAACTTGCCGAAGATGGCTAACCTTCGCCGAGAATCTCGATAGCAGCGACGAGTAATGGCTTGACTGGTTATGATCAGGATTGAATCAGTCAAGGAGTTGGTCGACAACCTCAACCGCCGACGCACCGATTGCACCGCCCGCGGCGCCAGCCAGACCGCCGGCCAAACCTCCACCGAAAAGCCCGCCGAAAAAGCCGCCGATCGCTCCTTTGAGGTCGGATTTACCCACATCGCCCCAATTGATTCTGCCCGCTGGTACTGGATCGTTGCCACTGCCTGGACCGCCGAGCCAGCGATTCGTGGGGTCATTGGCAACGCTGGCCCAGTAAACCGCGCTGCTGCGTGCTACGGAGGTGGCGACCAAGATAGCCGCACGCTCGCGCTGATTCATCCGCTCGCCAAGCGCCTCTTCTTCAATGGTATTGATCTTCAACACCGCCAGGTCGAAGTTAGGCTGCCCGAGGCCTATGGCATCAAACACCTCGAAGAGTCGCGCAAGATAGAATGCCTGTCTGTTGGTGAATGCCGGGTCAGCCAGAAACTCGTCGTCGGTCATTTCCACTGAGAGTATACCGTCGAGTGCGCCCCTGCTTGCACTACTTTCGCACTTGCTGTTCGGCTTGTCATAGCATAGGAACTCTATGGTTAGACGTTGGATGCCTGCTGCGCTAAACACCGGATTCTCGCTGATAGAGTCCAGGTTATCCGCGATGAACTCTAGCCCTTCGATATGCTGCTCGCCGACGTTGTCAAAACGGGATGGATCTCCTGGCCTGGGCTGTGCGCTTGCCGTGAAATAAGCAAAGATCAGGGCGACGGACAGTCCAACTACGAGAATTAATCTTGGGTTCATCATGTGGTTCCTCTTGGGGCGATGTGGGTCATAGTGTGTATCCTTCACCTCTCGTGGTATTCGCTCTCTTCTGAAACTCGACTTGGTGGTATTAAAGCCCCGGGCAATCTATTGCAAGGTCCGCGATGAAAAAATAATTCAAGGTTGACAGATGATGGCGAGCATCAGCAAGCTGATCGAGACGAGATTCGAGTTGATGATCAACCGCAAGGAAGCCAGATAGTCGGATGCTGCTTGCGTAATAGGTCAATCTATTTGTCCAGGATGAAGTGTGATTCACTGTAGAGACGCGGAGCACGCAGAGAAAAGGCTGCATTCGTCTTGGCACCTTTGCGCTCTCTGCGTCTCTGCGTCTCTGCGGTGAATAGCTACATTCTCCGGCTAAGACCGCGACCGTCTTCACCGTGACTCTGGCGCAGCGGGCGAGATGGCCTGCGCGGCCAGACTGTGCAAGTCGATCGAAGGTTTGGCGGGGAAAACGGTTTTCACCACATAAACGCAGATAGAGTATTTTATTCCTTTCATAACGAGTCACGACTTGGAAGCTCTATGTCCAGGCCGTCACTCATACGTCCGCCGTTAGTGCTCTGCTGCGGAAGTCGCGAGACCGTTTGCAGTCGTTGTCGTCATCGATCACCCGCAATGAGCGATGACGACCACGATTAGGACAACGACAAACAGCAGAAACGCTAGCGGGGCATCCGCACCGTTGCACCAGGGTGTAGATAACGGGCAATTGACGGTAGAGAGCTGTATATTGCCCGTATCCGCCGTGATCGGCGTCTCATTCCGGGTCAGCGCCCGCGAGCGTGCTCTCGCCGCAGCGTCATCCGGCCGCAATTCGAGTTTGTCGACGATCAGGGCGGACATGATCTTGGGTTTACGAGCAGTACGGCATGAATATTGCTACTGGCAAGATAAAGCGACGAAAAACGCGAAAATGAGCGGATTTTGTGAATAAGGCGGCCTTGTGCGTATGGACCGATCCTGTTCAGGACGCGGGCCTGCGCATCACTGCGCTGTCGCTGTTTCTGGCGCCTGTCGGGGTTGCGATCGGACTCGCGCTGTTATGGATCGGCTGGTTGATGGCTTGCTTTAGACCCGGCTCGCGATCCTTGCCGATGTCCGCTGGAGTTTGGCTCGGCTTGGCGTTTGGTGTCTATATTGTCCTGCATGGCTTGGCCTGGACCGATCCCGTCAACGGGCTTGCCGAACGGACGGAGGCTACGTTGGATTGGCTTCAGCTTTGTGTGTTCGTGCCCTTTGCCTACGCATTGCGTGCCGATCAGTCCAAATTGTTGCACTTGTTTCTGCTCATCTTGGCCGGTTTGCTGGCCGGCATGTGTTGGCGCTTGGATTGGGCTTTGCTGCTGTCCGACCCAAGCGGTTTTGTTCGATCGCGCCCCGGGTTTGGATTTCCAACCATTGTGTTTGGCTTGTTCAGCGGTACCGTCCTGCTTGGATTGCTCGCGTTACGCTGTCGATGGTGGCGTTGTGTTGAAGGTCGGCCTGGTATTTGGCGCTTTTTGCTTTGGTTGCTGAGCATCGCCTTGGTGGCCCAGGGCTTTATCCTGACCTTGGCGCGCGGGGCGAGTATCGCTTTGTTGGTTACATTGGCGATCGGCAGCCGGTTTCGTGATCGATGCGTGCATCCGGCGGGCTTGGTCGTTGAGCGCTCGCGACCGATGCTGCTGGTTGTCGCCGTGCTGGTCTTGGGCCTGCTGGCGTTGAACGCAAAGCCGGTCGTCGACCGTATGGGGGAGGAATGGGACTTGGTGGCCGCTATGCTGTCGGGCGAGATCGCCTATTCGCAGGCGTCATCGTTCAGTCAGCGCTGGCACGTGCTGAGGTTTGGCATCGATGCCTGGTTGCTGCGCCCTTGGTTCGGCTGGGGGCCTGGTTCCAGCAAGAGCTTGATCGAACTCAGCGGCGAACCCGCGTTGCGCATGCCCGATGGTGCGCCGTTAGTGCATGTGCACAACACCTATGTCGAAATTCTGGTGCAACTGGGCTGGGTCGGGTTGCTGTTGTGGTTGGCGATTTTGTTTGCGTTGCTGGCCTCCCTGCGCAGGGGATTGCAGATGGGCAGGTTGAGCCCGGATGTGGCGGGTTTTCTGATGTTGGCGATTCTTTATCTTGGGTTATGGTCGTTGTTTGATTTTCATGCGGTGCATCAAGATTGGCGGGGCTTTTGGGCTGTCCTGGCCGGATCGGCTTTGAGTTTTGGCTTGTTCGGTCGCGTCCGGTGAGCCAGCCTGGGGAACCTGGCCTTGCGCTGGCCTTGCCGGCAGATGCGCGCGTTCTGGTCGTCAGGCTCAGCGCCATTGGCGATATCCTGTTCGCTTCGCCACTGGTCTCGAGTTTTCGTCGCGCCTGGCCGGATGCGCATATCTGTTGGCTTGTGCAGCCGGAATGCGCGCCCTTACTGCGCCATCATCCGGACCTGGACGAAGTCATCGAATGGCCCTATGGACGCTTGCGCCGGCACTGGCGGGAGCGTCGCTTGCTGACCTTGTTGCGCGAGACGCGTGCCCTGGTCGCGGGGTTGCAGGCGCGGCATTTCGATCTGGCGCTGGATCTGCAGGGGTTGCTGAAGAGTGCCTTGCCGGTGCGGTTGTCCGGGGCGGCCGTGCGCGTCGGGCTCGCTTCCCGCGAGGGCAGTTGGCTGTTCATGACTCGGGTAGTCGACAGCGGCCCGGACAGCAATCGCATCGGCTCGGAGTATTTTCATCTGGCGTGCTGTTTGGATCTGCCGCGGGACGCGTTTGCCATGGCCGTTCATTATGCGGCCGAGGATGCCGCGGCAGCGGCGGCATTGATTGCCGAGCGCGGGCTGGATGGCGGCTATGTGGCGATTTGTCCGTTTACCACCCGAGCGCAAAAACACTGGTTTGCGGAACGCTGGGTGCTGCTAGTCCAGCGCCTGAAGGCGGAAACCGGCTTGCCCGTGGCGATGCTCGGCGCTTCTGAAGATCGCGACAAGGCGGCGCAGATCGCCGCCGGCGCCGGCGATGCCTTGGTCGATTTGACCGGTGCCACCTCATTGCTGGTCGCCGCGGCATTGATCGAGCGCAGCCGTGCATTGATCGGGGTCGATACCGGTCTCAGCCATATGGGGATCGCGTTTCGGCGCCCGAGCATATTGTTATTCGGTTCCACCTGTCCGTATTTGGACAGCACTCGTCCCGACGCGCGCGTGCTCTATCATCGCCGGCATTGCTCCCCCTGTCGGCGCCGGCCTACCTGCGACGGCGCGTATTTTTGCATGCGCGACATCGGCGTCGATGAGGTATTGCAGGCGCTGTATGCATTGCCGGGAATCCAATGGTGAGAATTCTGCATGTAGAAGGTGGCGCGAATCTGTACGGCGGTGCGCAGCAGGTGTTGTATCTGTTGCAGGGGCTGGTCGGGCAGGGCGTGGATAACCTGCTGGCCTGCCGCATTGGTTGCGAACTGGCCGAGCGCGCCGCCGGCTTTGCCGAGGTGCATACGCTGCCCATGAGCGGCGATCTGGATGTTGCGATGATTCGACGCCTGGGGGATTTGATCCGGAGCAGCGCGCCGGATCTGGTGCATCTGCATAGCCGCATCGGAGCCGATGTCATGGGCGCGATTGCCGCCCGCCGGGCCGGTGTGCCGGTGATTCATACCCGCCGCGTGGATAATCCCGAGCCGCGCTGGATGGTGGCGATCAAGTATCGGCTGCATGACCGCGTGATCGCGATCTCCGAGGCGATTGGCGATGTGTTGCTGAGCGAGGGACTGCCTGCGCACAAACTGCGCGTGGTGCGCAGCGCCGTGGTGGCCGATGATTTTCAACGTCCCTGTTCCCGACGGCGCCTGTTCGCCGGGCTCGGCCTGCCTGCGGATGCGGTGCTGATCGGGGTGGTTGCTCAGTTGATTGAGCGCAAGGGGCACCGCTTTGTGCTCGATGCATTGCCAACATTGATTCGGCAGCATCCAAGCGTACAGCTGGTGCTGTTCGGCAAGGGGCCGCTGGCGGGACAATTGCAGGAGAGAATCGACGCCGAGGGTCTGGCCGGGCATGCTCGGCTGGCGGGCTTTCGCGATGATTTGTCCTCCGTGCTGCCCTGTTTGGATCTGCTTGTGCATCCGGCGCTGATGGAGGGGCTGGGTGTGTCGTTATTACAGGCTGCGGCGGCCGGGGTGCCGGTTGTTGCCAGCGCGGTTGGTGGTATTCCGGAGGCGGTGCGCGATGGCGTCACTGGTCTGCTTGTGCCGCCGGCAGATGTGCCCGCATTGACGCAGGCGATCTCCGGCCTGCTTGCCGATGCAGACCGGCGCAGTCGCTTGGGCGCGGCGGGCCGGGAACGCATACAACAGGAGTTTTCGCCGGATGCAATGGTGGCGGGTAACCTCGCGGTCTATCGGGAACTGTTGCCGGGATGAGCGGCGCCGATTGGCCATCGAGCCTGCATCTGGTTGGCAGCAAGGCCCTCGGCGGTGCCGAACGTTGGGTGCAGCGGTTTGCCGCGGCGCTTGCCGAATGCGGTGCCTCTGCCGCGGTCGGCGTGCGTCGGGGCAGCGCGGTCGCCGAACTCCACATGGGTGGTCTGCCAGTGCATCCGTTGCCGTTCTGGAGCGTTTGGGATCCGATTTCCCGGCAGGCGATCACGCGCTTGGTGCGTGCAATGCGCCCGGACCTGGTGCAGACCTATATGGGGCGCGCCACGCGGCTGACGCGGCTATCCGGAGCCCGGCGTCCATTGCACATCGCGCGGCTGGGCGGTTATTACAAGCTGGCGCCCTATCGCCATGCCGATGCCTGGATCGGCAACACCCGCGGGCTGTGCGATTGGATGATCGGCCAAGGTCTGCCGGCCGCGCAGGTGCACCATATTTATAACTTTGTCGATCGGGCAGAGGCCTATCCGGCTGGCGACATCGAAGTATTGCGGCAGCGTCTGCATTTGCGCGAGGACACCTGGGTCATGCTGACCCTGGGCCGCTTGATTGCGGTAAAAGGCCATGGCTGCCTGCTGGATGCATTGGCGCGGCTGCCAGCGCACATCGGTGGCCGACCTTGGTGTTTGGTGCTGGTGGGCGAGGGTCCGCTGCGCGCGGCACTGGAGCACCAAGCGATGGCGTTGGGTATTGCGGAGCGGCTGGTCTGGGTCGGCTGGCAGCCGGAGCCGGGGCCGTATCTCCAACTGGCGGATCTGGTGGTGTTTCCATCGCGCGATGCCGAAACCCTGGGCAATGTGATTCTGGAAGCCTGGGCCTGGCGGCGCGCGCTGCTGACCACGCGTTTTCGAGGTGCCCGCGAGATCGCGCGCCACGGAGAAGATGCCTGGTGCGTTGCCTGCGATGATGCCTCGGCGCTGGCCGAGGGCATGCAGCAACTGCTGCGGGATGACGGATTGCGGGCGGAATTGGTCCGACAGGGCACTCGGCGAGTCGAAGCCGAATTCAGCAAGGAGGTGATTTTGGCGCATTATCTGGACTGCTATCGGAGTGTATTGCGCTCGTGAACCAAGGCTTGATGAAGCAATCCGTGCTGTCGATTCTGATGTACCATCAGATCGGTCATTTTGCTCCCATGCGTGCGCACCGCGCGAATTATTGCGATGCCGGGCGTTTTCGTCGTCAGATGAGGTTTCTGGCCCGGGGCGGCTTCAATGTGCTGGATCTGGATCAGGCTCTGGCTTGCCTGCGCGGGAAGCGGGCGATGCCAGCGCGGGCGCTGGTGCTGACCTTCGACGATGCCTATCTGAATTTTTTGCAATATGCGTTGCCGGTCTTGCGGATGCACGGCTTCCCGGCGGTGGTCTATGCCATCAGCGGCTGGCTTGGTCGGCGCATGCAATGGGCCGATCCATCGCCGCAACGCCCGCGACCGCAATTGATGAGCGCGGCCCATCTGCGCGAGATCCATGCCGCGGGGATCAGAGTCGGTTCCCACGGCCTGAGCCATGCGAAGCTCGGCGAGCTGGAGGTCGAGCGCCAGCGTCGCGAACTCGGCGACAGCCGCGCGGCATTGCAGGATGTGTTGGGAGCGGACGTTGTCCATTTGTGTTATCCGTTCGGCAGCTTTACTCGTGGTCTGGTGGATGTGGCCGCCGAGACCGGCTACCTGAGCGCCAGCACCTGTCTGCGCGGTGCCGCGACTGCTGCAGACCATCCGCTGGTGTTGCCACGCAAGGCCATTTCCTATGGTGACAATCTGCTCGGCTTCGGCTGGAAACTGCTGGTCAAACATGCGCCCAAACCGGAGCTGGTGGAATGGCGTAGGCGTATGCGGCAGATGCATGCTGACGAGTCATTCCGCGGCTGAAAGCCTGCTCTGCGCGCGCCTCTTCTTGCCGCGTCGCAACAGAGTAAGACCTCGACATCGCGTCAAACAGCATATCCGACAGCGATCACATTGTTATGAGGTTTAACCCGTTTACCAAGGCAGCACCCGGTACACCGGCGATCATGAGTCCGTTATGGATCGTTCAGATACTCCCTTCGCCCACCAACCATCTCAGGCCGTAGGATTGCAGGTGGATGCGGCCGGCGTGCAGGATGGGGTCGTTCGGCGCTAGCAGGTCGGCGACCGGGCCGTCGATGCCGGCGTGGTGGGGAAGATCGGGCTGGACCGACTGCGGGTGCTCGCTGAAGTTGCCGAGCACCAGCAGGTGGCCGTCGTGGCGGCGGCGGGCGAAAGCGAGGATATGGGGGTTGTCGCTCCACAGGGCCTGAAATAGGCCGAAGTTGTGGAAGTGCGGGTGCGTGCGGCGGGTCTCGATGAGCTTGACCAGGCCGCCGAACAGCCGCCCTTCGATGGTGTTCGGGTCGTGGCGGCGACTGGCCTTGTGCCAGTCCATGACCGGGCGATGCAGCCAGCGGCTGTCCTGCGCATACTCCGGATGGTCCTTATAGCTCGGGTCGTTCAGCAGGCCCAGCTCGTCGCCCATGTAGATCAACGGAATGCCGGCTCGCCCCAGGATCAGGCCGTACAGCAGCAGAATGCGGCGGATGGCCAGGTCGATCTCGGCCGTGTCCCCGCCCTGCATCGAGTTCTCCAACGCCTGCTCCAGCCCCGCCAGCGAGGCGGTGGTTCCGCTGATGCGGGCATCGCCAGTGCGGGGGTTGAACTGGAAGAACTCGCCGCGCGCAAAGGAGCCAGGAAAGCGGCCAGTGTAGAAGTCGTTGAGAAACTGCCTGTGGGCGTGGGGGTCTTCGCCGATTTGGAGGAGCATCTGGTCGGTCATCGCCCAGCCAATGTCGTCGTGGCAGCGCACGTAGTGCAGCGCGCACGAGCCGAGCAGCAGGCGCGGCGCCATGTGCATGGCGGCGGTGGCGAGGCTCGCCTTGCGCGTCGCCAGTCCGCTCCAGATGTTGACCATGAACTGGTTATTGTAGGCCAGCTCGCTGCGCTTGCCGACGCTGGCCTTGACGCCGATGTATTGCAACAGGTCGTCCGGCGGCACGATGGCTTCGGCCTTGAAGATGACGCCGGGGGCGATGATGCGCATCAGCGCGCGGTAGGCCTGGATCAGCAGGTGCACCTCGGGTTGGTTCTGGCAATTGGTGCCCTGACGCTTCCACAGGAAGGGCGCCGCGTCCAGGCGCAGCACGTCCACGCCCTGGTTGGCCAGGAAACACATGATCGAGAGCATCTCGCGGAACACCGCCGGGTTGGCGTAATTGAGATCCCACTGATACTCATAAAAGGTGGTCCAGACCCAGCGTCCGCCGGCTGCCATGTCTGGTACAAAGGTAAAGTTGCCGGGGGCCTCGTCCGGGAAGATCTCGGGCAGGGTCTGCTCGAAGGCGTCCGGCAGCTCGCGGTCGGGGAAGGTCAGATAGTAGTCGAGATACTCGGGCTCTCCTGCCCGCGCCCGCCGCGCCCAGTCATGCTCGCGTGCGGTGTGGTTGAGCACCAGATCGATACACAGCGAAATGCCGCGCTCGCGCAGCGCCGTCGCCAGCGCCCGCAGATCTTCCAGCGTGCCGAGCTCCGGGGCGACGGCCCGGTAGTCCATGATGGCGTAGCCGCCGTCGTTCTTGCCAGGGCGCGGCTTCAGCAGTGACATGATGTGCAGGTAGCTGATGTGCAGCTCGTCCAGATAGTCCAGCCTGTCCTGCACGTCGCTCAAGGTTCCGGCAAAGCGCTGCGGATAGAGCACGTAGCCGATCATGTTCGACCGCTCGAACCAGTCCGGCGTCATCTGCCGTTCCAGATCCAGCAGCCGCAGCGGCGCGGGCCGCGACAAGTAGCCGTCGACGACGCAGTCGAAGATCGCATCCCCCTGTTCCGTGGCGTCGAGGCGCTCTCCGTAGAGCGCCAGCAAGGGCGAGCGTGCATCCTCGAACCAGCGCTCCAGCCGCAGCCAGAAAACGTCTGCATCGAGTGGCTCGAAGCGCTTCGCGACTCTGTGCGCGTGACGTTCCCGGAAACGCTCGAATGCGGTACGGTTCTCCGCCGACATCTGCAACAGGTTGTGCATTTTCAATACCTTGGCTGACAATCAGTGGCAATGGATCAGTTGGACGGCAGTCCCAGGCGATCGGTTATTTGGATACCACCTCGAAGACCTGCTCTGTCAGGACGCCATCTGAATCTGCTTGCCGCAGGACGCGGGGTCGACACGCTTGGCATCGTCCTGCCAGCGTAGGTTGATTGAGCGATAGAACCAGATCCTGCCAGCCACCTCTTCGCTCCATGCGCTGCGGCCGGGGCGTTCCAAGCGCAGCCGGTGTTGCTCCAGGATGCCGGCAAGCTCCGGATAGTCGTGCTCGCGGCAGCGACATGCCGGAAACAGCGTGAGGTTATGAACCTGAACCGATTCTGCGGGGCAGGGGACAGCCTGTGCCATGCTGGCAGACGGACAGCAGGCGATGCCGGGGCGCCAACGAGGGCGAGCGACGCGAGCCGATACTGGGTTGACATAAGGGACTTGTTCCGGGTTGATCGTCTGAGCCTTCTAAGTTGGAGCGGCCGTATTGGAATTTCTGTCCGTCACCCCAAGAAAGTTAAGTTTAAAGCCTTCAGCTGACTGTTTTGATGATAATGCGCATCGAGCACCAGCGTGCCTCCTGAGTTAGGATTTTATAGCATGAACGACCTGAATATCATCGAGGCCATCGCCCAATCCAGCCTTGGTCCCGAACTCGACCCCGACGAATGCAAGGCGCTCGCCGCCGTTATGGACGTAGAGTCGATACCTGGCGGGAGCACTTTGGTACGCGAGGGAGAGCCTCGGCGTACTCTCTTCGTGCTCGCCTCTGGAAAACTCGATGTCTGCAAGGAAATCGATGGCAGCGAGGAGAAGGTCTACCAGATGCGCCTGGGCGAATGCGCCGGCACTCGCGCCTTTATCGATGGCTCGCCCCGACACGCGGCGCTGCGTTGCGACATCGACAGCCAGGTACTGACGTTGGAGCCCGAGGCCTTCGAGGGGCTGATCGATAAAGAGCCGCGTTTGGTCTATAAGGTCATGCGCGCCATTTTCCGCATCACCCACTCCAACCTGATGCGCGTTAATCATGAAAGCGCGGAGATGCGCAACTATGTGATGAAGTCCGGGGGGCGCTATTAAGGCGATTTCTGTCGAGAAACCTACCACTTGGCCTGTCTTTTCGTCCGCGTTATTCGTCACTTCGCGAAGGCGAACGAGAATCCGGCGCCAGTCGGTAGGTTTCTCTCCGGCAATCGCCTGAAACCGCACAATCGGGCGCTCGAATGTCGATTACCCTCATCAATTGCCCATGGCTGCGCCCCATCAGAAGCCCAAGTCAGATCCAGGCCAACACAGACTGAGGAGAAAACCACTATGTTCCGTTTTGCCACGACCGCGCTCGTCGAGATCTGCATCATACTCACCGTCTTGCCCGTTTTCGCCGCCGAAATCGAGCGGACGCCGGCTCCCGAGGGCGCCAAGGTCTATTTCATCGAGCCCGTCGACGGCGCCAGGGTAGCGCAGACCTTCACGGTCAAATTCGGCCTCGAGAATATGGGCGTTGCTCCGGCCGGAACCGACCTGCCGGCCACCGGTCACCACCACCTGCTCATCGATCAGGAACTGCCGCCCTTCGATCAGCCCATGGGTGGCGATATCAAGCACTTCGGCGGGGGCCAAACCCAGACCGAGGTGACACTCGCCCCGGGCACCCACAAGCTTCGGCTGATCCTTGGCGACATGAAGCATGTGCCTCATGATCCACCCGTTTACTCCGAGGAGATCACCGTAACCGTCGAGTGATTCCCTCGTGGCGCTGACAAAGTCATCGTGCCAGATCAGCTAACCAGGCAGATCTTGCGACCGAATCGACATGGCATACCGCCGCTGCGCCCTGGTCGCTGAGGCAGAATATCGACACTGCATAGCATATCCGCACCAGACTCAAAGATAATTCGTGGAGCCAGGCAGAACGACTCTGGATTAGATCATAGCCTATGGAGATGCGTTTCTGGAGCACAGCGATGCGCGCGCATGGTTGCGAAAGGAATCAAGACTGCCGCGGATAATCGGCTCGACTCGGTATGATATTACGAATCCCGCCTTTTGGATCATCCACATCTCCATAATAGCGCGGCAGCAGAATCACATGTAAATGATCGATGCTTCTTCCTGCGGCTCTTCCATCATTATTCCCAACGGTGAATGCATCCGGTTTCTTTCCCAAAAAACTCAGCTTCAGAACCGTCTTGATGAGATCCTTGGGTCTGTCTTTCAGGTCATCGCGGTTAAGCATGTTTTGGTACAGCATGATCAGATCCGTGTTCTCGATGACTTTTTTAACGCCACCGACTGCTGCAAAATAATCTGCCTGCTCTGCATCGTTAAGATCGAAAATCGACAGCAGGTGCCGTCTTGGAATCACCAATGCATGCCCGGGATTCACCGGATGGGTATCGAAGACCCCTACAAAAGACCGATTTTCGAAAATGAGCGGATCTGCTTCGCCTCTCGAGACTTTGCAAAAGTAGCATTCTTTCATTGTTGCATTTGTTTCGTTTTTCGAAATTCAAAGACGCTGCAGCGCAAACAAATCCAGACCGATCTGCGCCTGACCTGACCGGCCTCGAGCTCGGCCTACTGCTCGAGTTCAGCGCCGCGCTGATGAAGGATGGCGTCGTTCGTTGCGTCAACGCCTTGGAAGAATGGCGCGTGCACAGCTGGGAGAAAGAGATCTCGCGCAGAGACGCAAAGGCGCAGAGAAAAAAGAACAAGAGAAGAAGGGAGAAAGGAGGCAAATACAGTACAAGCAGCAGAGACTGAGAAGGGGGCATTGCGCTGGTTGCGTCGACTGCTTCTCTTGCTTTCTTCCCCTTGCGCCTTTGAGCGAGCTTCCTCTTCCCCTCGCCTACGCATCTGCGCGCGAGCTTTTTTCTTGGTGCCTCTGCGTGGGCCTGTTCTTGACGCATCGTGACAGATTATGACCTCGACATCGCGTTGATCAGGAAGATAACGCAGGCGACACAATCCATTCAAACAGCAAGCACATCCGATAGCAATCACATTATACTGAGGCATAGCCAGGTCGTGGCTACCGACACGGGCATGCAAGCAGCGCTCTCGTGGCTTCCCGCTTAAGTAGCTTTGCTATGGAGCAACCTAGTGGAGCGGTACAGAAATCCCGAGGCGGTTCGTTGTCGTTGTCGTAATCGTGGTCGTTATCGAACATCCGGCTAAGACGATTACAATTAGGATTACGATTACGACAACGACAACGACAACGACCGGAAACTGTCTCGGAACATCTGCACCGAAGCACTAGCCGCTTCGCGGTTTCGCCAATCTTGGCTAAGGCGATTTCTGTCAAGAAACATACAGCCTGGCTTGTCTTCTCGTCCGGCCTCGACGTCGCGGCAACCCGCCCATAGAGCGACCATGGACGGGTTGCCGCTTCGCGAAGGCGAACGAGAATCCGACGCCAGTCGGTATGTTCCTTTCCGGCAATCACCTAATCTCTTTTCCATCGCTGTGGATTAATGTATATCGTCTAGGAAATAAAGGAGCAGTTAGGAGCCCTTGCATTTCTTGGGCTGTAGGCGATGTTACCGGTATGGCGCAGCTTCAGGAAATCGTGTACAAAACACCCCGTTTTTGGTGAAATAGGCATGCTCTGGGCAGGATCATGAAGAGCTTGCCTACGCTTCTCTCTTCAGAGTAAGTCCGCGCTGACGTAACGGCACGATACCACAGGATACCTGTTTCCCACTTCCGTCCGCGCCCTCGTCCAATAAATACCCCGACCACGAATTGGTACAGCTTGCTGCGAGCGCGAACAGAATTGCTGAAGACTATCGCTGACATGCGCATTTGGATTCCATACATCGACGGTGGCAGTGGCTCGGACCGTTCGACCTTGGAAGTGGCTGATGGATTCAGGCGGGCGGGCGATGAAATCGTTTTGCAGCGCTTCGCTCGCAATTATCAATTCGCGCCCTGGTTGTTACGGCGAGTCCCGGCACCCCGAGGAAGCTCGATCGTCCTGACCAACAACTGGAACGGATTTGCATTTGCGCGTCCCGGTATTTGCCTGGTCACGGTCGATCGCTACTTCCCGAACGACCACAGCTTGTCCAAATACAAAGGGCTGTTGCAGCAGCTTTATCACCAACACCTGATCCGTCGCTACATCATCGCCAGCGCGCGATGTGCTGACCGTGTCGTAGCAGTCAGCCAATACACAGCTGCGGCTTATGCTCAGGCGCTGGATCTTCCAAAACCTTTGGTCATCCTCAACGCTGTGGACACAGAGTTCTACACACCTGATGTGGTCGGCAAACCCCCATTGGCCAACCGACCATTCAAGCTGCTGTTTGTCGGTAACCTTTCAATGCGTAAGGGGGCTGATCTCCTCGCTCCGATCATGCAACGGCTGGGGGCAGGATTCGAGCTGACCTATACCAGCGGTATTCGCAAATCACGCTTGAAGCAAAGCGCCCCGAATATGATCCCGCTGGTTACGCAGAATGCGGAGCGGATGCGCGAGTCCTATCGTCAGGCCGACATGCTCCTGTTCCCGTCTCGCGGAGAGGGTTTGTCTCGTGCGTTGATGGAATCGCTTGCCTGCGGAACGCCGGTGGTTGCAGCCGATGCCAGCTCCAATGGCGAGGCAGTCGATGACAGCGTCGGAGCGCTTTGTCCAGTGGACGATGTCGATGCCTTTGCAGCAGCGATCGTCCGCCTATCCGAGCGGCCGCAGGCATTACGACAGATGGGTCGGTCTGCCCGCGTTCGTGCGATACAGCGCTTTGCGTTGACGCGGTTGGTTACAGAATATCGCCAACTCTTCGAGGAGCTCGTTGCGTGTCAGAGCCATCGATTGCACTGATTATGCCGCGCCTCGATGGAGGCGGCATCGAGCGGGTTTTCCTCAACCTTGCGACCGAATTTTGCCGGCGTGGATTAGCAGTCGACTTGATCGTGGGAGAACGCACCGGTGAACTGGCCGACAAAGTGCCAAAGGCAATTCGATGTATCGAGATCGCCCGGGGACACCCAGCGCTGTTTTTGATCGGGCTGCTGCGCTATTGGCGGCATATGCGGCCATCACACGTCTTGAGTGCGTTCGATGACGTCAACGCCATGACGATGTTCGCACGTTTAGCTGTTAAGCCGCGCTCGACACTTGCCATCGGCATTCACAACTCCAGCCTGTCTAAGCAATCCTCTGCAAATGGGTGGAGACGAGTACGGGATTATACCTCGCACTGGTCCGCTCGCCTGCTCTGCTCGCCGCAGGTTCTGGTCGTAACTCCGTCGGCGGGCATTGCGGACGAGGCTGCCCTGATCCTTGGTCGAGCGCGTAATCAGATCCGGGTAATCCCGAATCCGGTATTCGACCACCGCTTCAGAGAAGCGGCCGATAGACCGATCATGCCGCAGCAGACGTCCAGCCCTCGATATTTCATCGCAGTCGGCCGCCTCCATCCTCAGAAGCGCATCGACCTGCTGCTGCGGGCCTTTGCCATCGCCACCGCCGAGACCAACATTCGTCTTAGGATCCTGGGGAGCGGGACGCTGGAGCCTGAGCTTCGCTCTCTCGCCGATCGACTCGGCATAAGGGCGCGGGTCGATTGGGAGGGATTCGTCTCGAATCCGGCGGCCTGGCTGCAATCGGCAACCGCATTGGTGCTCACATCCGACTATGAGGGCTTTGGCAACGTGCTGGTCGAAGCGATGGCCTGTGGAACGCAAGTCATCGCCACCGACTGTCCCAGCGGCCCAGCCGAGATCTTGGAGGGGGGACGCTGGGGCCAACTGGTACCGGTCGGATCGGTCGAAGCCATCGCCACGGCCATGCGCCGCTGCTTGAACAGAGAGAGCTGGATCGAGCCGCAGAAGCTCCGCAAGCGAGCAACAGCGTTCAGTGTCGAGGTGATTGCCAATCGGTATCTCAGTATGCTGGGGTTGGCGGAGAACTGCCGTGGCGTGACTAACGATGATATTGCCGTCGGCCGATCAGGAACCCGAGATAGCGGCTAGCTAAACAGACCATTTCCCGGGCGCTGCGCAGTGTTTGCAGCCTAGCGACGACGAGGGTTGCGTGAGGCACGGCTTGCCCTTTCTCGCTGACCACCGATGGGAGGCCCGAACGTCCGCGTGCTCGGCCTGCCATGAATGACCGCCGAACCGCGGTCCCGAACACAAAATTCGACGCAAGTGGTCGATGCTCGACATGAGCGGATGCCACATACAGTCTATCCTTGGCCACTGGATCGCTGACTGTCATGCCGAAACAGGATTCATCCCCGACCGGCGAGGAGGTACCAGGTCCAATCGTCTCTGGAAAAGGCTTGGCACATCCGGCAAGTGCATCCTTTCGTACCGCCATATTCGGGCCGATCGGGTATTGACAGGGGGGATAGACGCGGTCGGTATCGCCTAGATCATATCTGGCCGCCAACAGACCGCTGAGGTTGAACGAGCGAGCCACCCAGCGCGGTAGTCGATCCTCCGCGACCCGGATCGGGCCGCCAAACAAACGTACCTCCGGCCAATCAAGCGCGGCCTTCCATAGCTTCGCCAGCCAGTCGGCCGCAGGTACGACATCATCGTCAGTGAACACAAGCAGCTCGCCGACAGCGAGCCGCAAGGCCTGATTGAGTGCTCGAGATTTGCCTGGTTGCGGTACCGACAGGATCTGCAGCGAGAGTGCGTCATCGAAGCCTCGGGCAATTTGTGCGGTATCGTCCGTGCTGCCGTTGTTGGCGACGATGACCTCGAAGTCCGGTGTATCCTGCTGCGCTGCCAATGCCTGCAACAGGTTGCTCAGGGACTCGCTGCGGTTCTTGGTAGCCACCAAGACACTGAGCTTGATACGGCTTGATCTCGTTGTGCTGTGGGTCATTTCAGCGACGAACTCTCGACTCATCGATGCCTCCGGTTTTCGAGCCGTGCGCAATGCTCTCGAGCCTGTCGGCAAACTCCGCCACTGGGTCGAGCGGCAATAGACGCCTTATGGCTGCGCCTGCACGGCTACCTATCTGCGGCCACTCGTTGCGCACCTGCCAAGCCCTCTCCAATGCGTCGTCCAAACAGCGTACACAGGGCGCAGCGGCGACAAAGCCGGTGATTCCGTCCTCGATGACTTCCGCATTGCCGCCAACGTCGGTAACCACGCAGACGCGTCGGCAGAGCAGGGCCTCCAGCAATGCCAAAGGCATACCTTCATAGCGCGAGGCAAGCAGCAAGAGATGATTGTCGCGCCAGATCTTCTCGATATCTGGCTCGAAGCCCACGAAACGGACATGCGCTCCAAGCTGCAATTCCGAAGCCAACGCCTGCAATGTATCGGCGTTTGGGCCGTCTCCGTAGAACGTCAGCCGGATGGGCCTGTGGCGCCATTTCTTTTCCGCCATCAGGCGCAGCAGCAGGTCTTGTCCTTTGGCGCGCGCTTCGAGCCTCGCAACGCAGGCGATAAGGATCTGGCCATCCGGATACTCCGGCCAGGCAGAATCCGCGTTCCGAGAAACCTGATACGGGTTCCATACCACCTCGGCGTTCGTCAGGCGCGAGCCGATCTGCGCTTCTGCCATGGCCTGATTGGCGCGAGAGACGAAGCAGCAGCGTTCGGCGCCGCGCAACGCCATGCGGTATTGTTCCGCCAATGTATCGGTGGGCCAAAGTCCCTCCCAGTTGGCCTGCCCCAAAGACAAGTACGGAATGCCTGCCGCGGCCAGCGCATTCATCAGCAGCGGACTGCCGGCGAATCCACCATCGGAGATACAAGCCAGATCAGGTCGTTTTGCGACGATTCTACGCATCATGACCCAATGTCCAAGCAACCGGCCCCGGCGCCCGGAAATCCGGTCAGCGACAAAGCTCAGTCCATCGCGCAGACCCAGACGCCGCTCCTGAACGTCGATGCCTGCTTGTTGCAAGTCGAGGATGCGTGCGTGAGTCCGTTTCCAACCGCGGACCGAGGCGAGCACATAATGGCCCCGGCCTACGAGATGCAATGCGGATCTGGACCAAAGCTCCTCTGAGCCACCCCAGGGCAGGCCCTCCATGGTGCTGATGAAAAAGAACCGAAATTTCCTCCTCATATGATTTTCGAAACACCTCGTAAACCCTGTTTTGCGCCTGATGATCAAAAACGCTGCGGTGTTTGCAGTGGCGGTGGCAGCAATCGGCGCTTCAGGTCGGCAGACCGTCGCAATCCGACATCAGCAAGATAGCCTGCACACTCCGTGACGTTAAAGTCTCAGAGAAACTAGCTGATTTAGGACAATCTCGACCTATTCACGCCGCCTGTTCAGGTCGTCCTAGACCTGCCGCCCAAGCGGTCTCGCAGTCCTCGTGCGTGCGTTGCAAGATCCGGCTGAAACCTGTCCAGACCCAGACCCAGGATGTTCTTGACAAGCTTCAGATCGCGATCCATCCCATTGCCGTAAGCGCACTCCATCGTTCGCCTGCTGAGCGGCATACTGTGTTTGACCGTATTCGGAACTGGTTTTGCTGCTGAGCTCAAAGCGCCCGATCACAGCGAATTGTACGCCGCGCAGCTGCGCATTGTACTCGGTCATGCGCCTGAGCGTTCCGAATCCAGCCTCTTCATACCGTCTTCCTCGAGTGCGCGAGCCGTTGCAGAACTCCTGACACTATGCAGTGTTGAATGCGACGATTCGGCCGGAAATCTTTCCTGCTCTATCGGCAAGGCACTATACCTTGCGTCCGATCTGCTGGCATCGCGGCCTGTTCGCCCGCAAGCGGGCTCCTACGTCGGCCGTAGCCGTTAGCTTGTAGGAGCCCGCTTGCGGGCGATGTGCCGGCTACACGGCAAGGATCGAGCTTCGCGCTGAGTGGCATGTTTTATTGGGTTAGTGCAGCGGTGCGGATGTCCCGTTACCCTTTCTTGCTCTATCGGCAAGGCACTTTACCTTGCGTCCGATCTGCCGGCATCACGGCCTGTTCGCCCGCAAGCGGGCTCCTACGTCGGCCGTAGCCGTTAGCTTGTAGGAGCCCGCTTGCGGGCGATGTGCCGGCTACACGGCAAGGATCGAGCTTCGCGCTGAGTGGCATGTTTTATTGGGTTAGTGCAGCGGTGCGGATGTCCCGTTACCCTTTCTTGCTCTATCGGCAAGGCACTTTACCTTGCGTCCGATCTGCCGGCATCACGGCCTGTTCGCCCGCAAGCGGGCTCCTACGTCGGCCGTAGCCGTTAGCTTGTAGGAGCCCGCTTGCGGGCGATGTGCCGGCTACACGGCAAGGATCGAGCTTCGCGCTGAGTGGCATGTTTTATTGGGTTAGTGCAGCGGTGCGGATGTCCCGTTACCCTTTCTTGCTCTATCGGCAAGGCACTTTACCTTGCGTCCGATCTGCCGGCATCACGGCCTGTTCGCCCGCAAGCGGGCTCCTACGTCGGCCGTAGCCGTTAGCTTGTAGGAGCCCGCTTGCGGGCGATGTGCCGGCTACACGGCAAGGATCGAGCTTCGCGCTGAGTGGCATGCTTTATTGGGTTAGTGCAGCGGTGCGGATGTCCCGTTACCCTTTCTTGCTCTATCGGCAAGGCACTTTACCTTGCGTCCGATCTGCCGGCATCACGGCCTGTTCGCCCGCAAGCGGGCTCCTACGTCGGCCGTAGCCGTTAGCTTGTAGGAGCCCGCTTGCGGGCGATGTGCCGGCTACACGGCAAGGATCGAGCTTCGCGCTGAGTGGCATGTTTTATTGGGTTAGTGCAGCGGTGCGGATGTCCCGTTACCCTTTCTTGCTCTATCGGCAAGGCACTTTACCTTGCGTCCGATCTGCCGGCATCACGGCCTGTTCGCCCGCAAGCGGGCTCCTACGTCGGCCGTAGCCGTTAGCTTGTAGGAGCCCGCTTGCGGGCGATGTGCCGGCTACACGGCAAGGATCGAGCTTCGCGCTGAGTGGCATGCTTTATTGGGTTAGTGCAGCGGTGCGGATGTCCCGTTACCCTTTCTTGCTCTATCGGCAAGGCACTTTACCTTGCGTCCGATCTGCCGGCATCACGGCCTGTTCGCCCGCAAGCGGGCTCCTACGTCGGCCGTAGCCGTTAGCTTGTAGGAGCCCGCTTGCGGGCGATGTGCCGGCTACACGGCAAGGATCGAGCTTCGCGCTGAGTGGCATGTTTTATTGGGTTAGTGCAGCGGTGCGGATGTCCCGTTACCCTTTCTTGCTCTATCGGCAAGGCACTTTACCTTGCGTCCGATCTGCCGGCATCACGGCCTGTTCGCCCGCAAGCGGGCTCCTACGTCGGCCGTAGCCGTTAGCTTGTAGGAGCCCGCTTGCGGGCGATGTGCCGGCTACACGGCAAGGATCGAGCTTCGCGCTGAGTGGCATGCTTTATTGGGTTAGTGCAGCGGTGCGGATGTCCCGTTACCCTTTCTTGCTCTATCGGCAAGGCACTTTACCTTGCGTCCGATCTGCCGGCATCACGGCCTGTTCGCCCGCAAGCGGGCTCCTACGTCGGCCGTAGCCGTTAGCTTGTAGGAGCCCGCTTGCGGGCGATGTGCCGGCTACACGGCAAGGATCGAGCTTCGCGCTGAGTGGCGTGTTTTATTGTGTTAGTCACGGTGCAAAAACAACCTGGACAGGTAGGGTGGAACAAGCGCAGCGGTTCCACCTCTTCCACGAACAGCCCGTTCACGTTGTTTTTGAACTGTTACTTAGTGCAGCGGTGCGGATGTCCCGCGACCCTTTCTTGCTCTATCGGCAAGGCACTTTACCTTGCGTCCGATCTGCTGGCATCGCGGCCTGTTCGCCCGCAAGCGGGCTCCTACGTCGGCCGTAGCCGTTAGCTTGTAGATAGGCTGTCGAAATCTGCAGTCTCACTTAAACAAGCGCTTCCCGGTTTATGGATGCTAGTGGAGCGGTACAGAAATCCCGAGGCGGTTCGTTGTCGTTGTCGTTGTCGTTGTCGTAATCGTAGTCGTTATCGAGCATTCGGCCAAGACGATTATGACAACAACAACGACAACGACAACGACAACGACAACGACAACGATAACGACCGGAGACTGTCTTGGAACATCTGCACCGAGGCACTAGTCGGGGTCGTTGTCGGGATCGGTGTCAAGGTCGGAATGAGGGATTCGTATCGAGCTGGCTGCTTCGATCGATGAGCGGATTCGATTCCGATTCCGATAGCGACCCCGACACCGATGAGGCTTCCCCAGTGCGTTCGATGTTGCAATCCAAGACCCGGAATCGGTTTGGCATCAAAACTCAGGACATTTCGACAGCCTGGTGCTCTGCTGCGGAAGTCGCGAGACCGTTTGCAGTCGTTGTCGTGATCGTCATCGATAACCCACGACGAGCGATTCAGGGCAAACGCATCTAAATCCTGCGTTCTTTCTGCAAGATCGACTCAATTTCATGAATTTTACTCAAACAAGCCGTTGAAAGTGCCTCATTTTTCTGGCCATCACAGCTATAGATTCTGATTATCCTACTGATTTATAAAAATAGATATTGATGCGTTTGCCCTGACGAGCGATTACGACAACGATCAAGACAACGACAAACAGCAGAAACGGTAGCGGGACATTCGCACCGCTGCACGAGTGTGGTCATGCTCACGAAGCTCGGACAGCCTGGCTACGCGGCCAGCGAGGAGCTTGGCGGATATCGGGTTGGTGAGTTCGATACCGATGCCGATACCGACGTTGATACCGATACCGACGCCGATAGCGGTAGCCAATGAGTCAGCAGACGAGACCCAAGCCAAAAACCTGTTTAGTCACGGTGCAAAAACAACCTGGACAGGTAGGGTGGAACAAGCACAGCGGTTCCACCTCTTCCACGAACAGCCCGTTCACGTTGTTTTTGAACTGTTACTTAGCTTGTTTCTGCACCATCCCTAGGCAGTAGTCACTCGCGCGAATTCCTGCAACATAACCAAGACCCTCGTTTGCGCATCCAGCGGCGCGTTGCACGCAAGGACGCTCTGAGTCTCAGAGCAATGAGCAATTGAATGATCTCGCTGATGCGAGGCTCGACTTGCGGATACATATGAAGCACGACAATGAGATTCGCGCGTTCACGCACACCCAGTTTCCCGATTTTGGCAGTGAGATACTCGTGCGCTTGGCGAAGCCGCGCCTCCCTGCCACTGGAAATGCGATCACAGGCGCTGAGTTCGTCGATGACATAGCTGGTACGGTTGATGTTCAGAAGATCGCCGTAGGCGCGAGTCATGCGCAGCCAGAGATCCCAATCCTGCCACGCAGGCATGAGTGGATCGAAGAGACCAGCGCAACGATAATGCGCCACAGGAGCAAAAACCTGAGAGCCCACTGCGTTGCAATTGCGCAAATCCAGATGCGAGACTGACGGCCTGGTATTGAAGACGAACTCCCCACGACTTGTCAGCGCACGAACGCTATCGAACAAGCCTGCCAGGTTCCGGTTGCCCCTCTGCTCTTTCCAGATCGCTACGAATGATGCGATCCGACCAGGTTCAAAATAGTCATCGTCATCCAATCCGGTGACACATTCGCCGCGAGCTGCTTCTATCGCCGCATTTCGCGCTTGGCTTGCACCCTGGGAGCGAGGATAAAAGATCGCCCGGATCCTGCCCTGTCTGACAAGCTCACGCAGATAATCAACGCTGCCATCGCTCGATCCGTCGTCGACTACGATAATCTCGATGTCCGAATAATCCTGCTCCAACACGGAAGTGAGCGCGCGCCGCAACAAGTGCAGGCGGTTTTTGGTCGGGATGTACACCGTGACGAGCATCAGTGTCTCGAGCTTGTTTCTTGAATGTGCGGCAATGCGGCTTTGCTGAATAGCACAACGTCGGAAAGGACTTGTTTTGCGATCATTGCATCAGCTTGGTCTCGATCATGCGTGTTAGATCACGTATGTGTCGATCGAGGGTAAAATAATGCAGCGCTCGCAATCGTGCCGCCTCGCCTAAGCGAGCGGCCAGCTCTGGAGATTCCGCCAGTCGCTGCATGGCCTCGGCCATGCCTTGGATATCCCCCTCTTCGACAAGAAAGCCTGTCTCGTTTTCGAGTACCACTTGCGGGATACCAGCATGGCGGGTACTCACGACCGGGAGTCCAGTCATTTGAGCCTCGATCACGGCTACCGGCGTACCTTCGCAATCGCCGTTTTCGGCCATCAATGAGTGCTGGACGAAAGCACGGGCATCCTGCATTTCATGTGCGACCCGTTCTGGAGTCTGGTTCCCGAGAAAGGACACGGCTTGCCCCAGCCCGAGCGCTGCCGACAAGCGCTTGCAGGAACCGAGCAGGGGGCCTGTTCCGATCATCGTCAGAGTGACTGCTGGGTTGGATTCGTAGATCTTCGCGAACGCAAGCAAAGTCAGATAGGGTGCCTTCTTTTCAACGAATCGGCCCACCGCAAGAAACCGCGGCGGTTGTCTCGCCGGTTGAGCGCCCGCGAATAGCTCAGGCTTTACACCACAGGGGCTCGAGGAGATCTGGTCCGGCGTGGCGCCAAGACTAATTACTTGGTCGCGCATCGGCTCAGAGACGACGATTATTCCGTCGGCGATCTCGAACATGCGCCGGTAAGACGAGCGATGGGCTTCGAGAACATCCGCCCTCCATGCATCGTAGCCATGAAAGTGCACGAACAGCGGTACATTCACCCTGGCACATGCAGGGGCCAGCCAGGCCCCCGTCGTACCGTACTCGGCCAGCACTGCGTCCGCCTTAGTCGATTTCAAATGCCATGCCAGGAAGAATGCCGAGACGGCAGCGTTCATCTTGGGCGCCAATCGGCGGGTCGCTGCCCGAAACCACCATCCCCACCACCAAATCCTGTGACCATTGGAATCGGTCAGGTCGGTTTGCATGCCATACCAGGCGATCGTTTGAAACGGCAATCGCTCAATATGCGCCCGGATAAAAGTCTCGGAAGACACACCTTGAACAGGCGCGACAACGACAACTTTCAACGGCTTGTTTGGACGTCGAAACCGGGAACTCTTCACCTGTTAATTGCTCTCGCTCCCCTGTTGCGTGGAACAAACGGGCACGATGTCCCGCTGCCACTGGCCGCTCATCGGCGGGTGCAGCGGTGATAATTCGTTGGGCCAGCCAGTGCGATCTTGGTAGATAGAGGTATGCAAGAGATCCGGCGCCTGGGAGGAATGCAGGAGTTCGACCTGCGCATACTGAGGTGTTCCAGTACTCGGTGTTACCTTGCGAAGGGGACTGCGATAGGCGCAGAGCGGACACTCGAAGCGTGGCGCAAACGGGTGCAGAGCGGGGAAAAGCCACTGCCCCTCCAGCTTGATGGCTGTCCGTCCAAGACGGCTGAGAGTCTCACGCATGCGGCAACTGCTCTTTCGAAGTCGCCCAATCGTGCCTAGGCAGGCTGCTGCGACCCTGACGCTGCCGATGCCAGCCCCAGGCCGACTCCAAGATTGCCTGAAGCGACGCATGACGCGGTTCCCATGCCAGCGCCTGCCGCGCCCGAGACGCGTCTGCGACCAACCGCGGCGGGTCGCCGGCGCGTCTCGGGCCGCGCACGACCGGGATCTCGTGACCGGTGATTTGGCGTGCGAGGGCAATGACCTCCTGCACGGAGAAACCCTGCCCGTTGCCCAGATTGTAGGCAGCGCTGGCTGCGCCTTTCTGCAATGAGCGCAATGCCAGCACATGGGCATCGGCCAGGTCGGAGACGTGGATGTAGTCGCGGATGCAGGTGCCGTCCGGTGTCTCGTAGTCGTCGCCGTAGATGGTGATCGACGGGCGGGCGCTAGCGGCGACATCCAGCGCCAGCGGGATCAGATGGGTCTCGGGGTCGTGCTGCTCGCCGATCTCGCTGTTCGGGTCGGCACCGGCGGCATTGAAGTAGCGCAGCGCGATCCAGCCCAGCCCATGCGCAGCCGCGAAATCCCCGAGCATGCGCTCGATCATCTGTTTGGAGGCGCCATAGGGGTTGATCGGGCGCTGCGGGTGGTCCTCGTCGATCGGAACCCGCTCCGGTTCGCCGTAGGTGGCGCAGGTGCTGGAGAAGACCACATGACCGACGCCATGATCGCGCATTGCCTCCAGCAGCGTCAGGGTTCCGGCAACGTTGTTGCGGTAATACTTGCCGGGATCGAGCACCGATTCGCCGACATAGGCGTAGGCGGCAAAGTGCATCACGGCGGCAGGCCGGTAGCGCTCGAGCACGGCATCCAGCCGGGCGCGGTCGCCGATATCGCCCTCCTCCAGCGGTCCCCAACGCACCGCCCAGCGATGACCATAGACCAGATTGTCGTAGCTGACCGGCGTGAAGCCGGCCTGGGCCAGTGCCTTGCAGGTATGGCTGCCGATGTAGCCAGCGCCGCCGGTGACCAGGATGTTGTTATTCGAATCCATCGCGAATTTCCCTCGGCTGAAGCCGCAGCAGCTGTTCGAAGTAGGCGATGGTCAGCTTCAGACCCTCCCGCAACTGCACCTTGGGCTCCCAGTCGAGCGCGGAGCGCGCCAGGCTGATATCCGGCTGGCGCTTCCTAGGGTCGTCGTCCGGCAGCGGCGCATGCACCAGCGACGAGCGCGAACCGGTCAGATCGCGGATGGTCTCGGCCAGCTCGATCATGGTGAATTCGCCCGGATTGCCCAGATTCATCGGGCCGGCGATTTCATCCGGGCTGTCCATTAACCGCGTGAAGCCCTCGATCAGATCATCGACATAGCAGAAAGAGCGCGTCTGGAAGCCGTTACCATAGAGAGTGATCGGCTCGCCGCGCAGCGCCTGGACGATGAAGTTCGAGACCACTCGCCCGTCGTTGGGGTGCATGCGCGGGCCATAGGTGTTGAAGATGCGCGCCACCTTGACCCGCAGACCGTGCTGGCGGCGATAGTCGAGGCAGAGCGTCTCGGCGCAGCGCTTGCCCTCATCGTAGCAGGCGCGCGGGCCTATGGGGTTGACATTGCCCCAGTAGCCCTCGGGCTGCGGATGGATGGCCGGATCGCCATACACCTCGCTGGTCGATGCCTGGAAGATTTTGGCCTTGACCCGCTTGGCCAGCCCCAGCATATTGATGGCGCCATGCACGCTGGTCTTGGTCGTTTGTACCGGGTCGAACTGGTAGTGGATCGGCGAGGCCGGACAGGCCAGATTGTAGATCTCGTCGACTTCCACATAGAGCGGAAAGGTGACGTCGTGACGCATCAGCTCGAAATAAGGATTGTCGAGCAGATGCGCGATGTTGTCCTTGGTACCGGTAAAGAAATTGTCGACACAGAGCACGTCATGACCGTCGGCAAGCAGACGCTCGCACAGGTGGCTGCCAAGGAAGCCGGCGCCGCCGGTGACGAGAATGCGTTTGCGCAGCGAATAGGTCATTGAGGATGAAGTGAAAGATAGAGGGCCAAGGGTTGTTCGGAACGGCGTGTTACGGGGCCGCCGCGCTGATCGAGGCTGTGCGCCCAGGCATGTCGTCTGCGAGCAAACTCATGCCTGAGCGTCATTCCGCTGCCGCTTGCTGCATCGAGGGAGGCTCGCTCTTTTGCTTTCCTGGCTTGACAGCCGTTCCCCACAGTCCGGTCAGCATCTGGCTTTCCGTGAATTCCACCGCCGCCCGACCATCCGCCTGCACCAGCCAGCGATACAGCGGATAGACCAGCAGCGAGAGCAACGCCCGTCGCAGTCGGCCCATCGGCCGACGCCTGACCCAGAGCCCCAGCATCTGCGCCAGGCTGGCATCCCAGCCGCCCATCGCCTGGATCTGGATCGACCCGAAGCCCGCCTTGGTCAGGTGACGACGCAAAGCGAACGGCGTGTAACGATAGTGGTCGTAGGGTACCTCGTGCAGAGGCCAAAGAAAAGGCACGCTGAAGAGCAAGCAACCGCCTGGGCGGAGTACCCGCGCCACCTCAGACAGCACGGCATCGGGATCGGGGCAATGCTCCAGCACCTCGGTGCATAGCGCCGAGTCGACGCTGGCGTCTGCCAGCGGGATGCGGCCGTTTTCCCAGCAGAGGTCCGGCTGGTTGTCGTGGATCGGGTTCACGGCGAAGTCCAGGCCAAGATAGCCTGTAACCTGTCCATCCGGGCCCGTCAGAATGGATCTGTAGGGCATCTGGCCACAACCGACATCGAGCAATGTACCCCGCAGGCGGTCGCGCTGCGAGAGAAGTGCGCAAAGGATCGCGCGACGGATCAGATAGCGATCCAGTCCCTGGACATCACAGCGTGGTGCAAGAAAGCTGGCCATTGGGTCCGTTGCCGGGTGGGATTTTTGCATCATCCGACGTGACGGCAGCTGCCAGCGAGCCCCGCTCGAGAACCGGCGCAAAAACGAGCGTTCAAGGCCTGAGAATCCTGGCAGCCGGTGCAGTGCCGCAAGAACAATCTTTTTTATCTGCCCGAGCGGTGCTCCGCCAGCATCCCCTCCCGTCTCGGCCTCTTGCAGCGGGAGCGCCCACTTCTTGTTGGCATCGAGTGCTGCTCTGTAGCGAGCGAGATGATCTCGAAGGAGAGGGTCATCGCCTGCTTCGATGCCACGGATAGTACTCGCGGTAAAATGGATAAAGACGAGAGGAAATCCATTGATAGTGATGACCCCTGGTTGGTTTTCTTCCCTCTGACATTCGATTTGATTCCAGTTGGCGACATTGCACCCCCGGTGGCGCAGGATTTTTACACTCTCGAAGTAAATCGGCAGCAAGTCGAGATACGCTTGGTCGACGAACAAGCCTCTTTCCGGAGCTTTCACACATTCGTGTAAGCAAACACGGGCCCACCATTCAAGCCCGCGCAAACCGGCCTCGGTGGCACCAACGCAACCCGCATTGAAAAGGCCACTGGTCTGCAAAATAGCGAAATTAACGCGATCGCGATCCGGATCAGAACTCCGCCAGTGAGGAGTCAGCAAAATACCTTGGTTCCCGAGTTCCTCCAGTAAGATACGTGGTGAAGAATAAAAATACAGGTCCGGATCGAGAAAAAACGCCTGATCATATCCCCTACTGATCAAGTAGCTCAGGAACACGGGCTTCAATGACCATCGAGTACAATCGGCACTCGCTCCACCATACTTTTTCAAGATTGCGGCTCCGAGTCCGTGGCCGCAGATCGTTTCGCAGAAATGAATCGTTAGATTTGGATAGGTCTCGCACAGACCCGGATACTCTACGTAGTCCCGGTCCACCACCAACACGTGAAAATCGACCGCCGGTTCGTACTCGCGTAGAGAATGATAGAGGGTAACGGCATATTCCATATAGTTCCAAGTAATGATGGTGCAGAATGCCGTGCTTTGATCGGCATGGTTTGCCCCTACTGCATTGCCGTCAGCAGAACTCATTGCCGATTCCGAGCACGCCCTAGCCAAGATAACTTTTGTGAAAACCTATCCAACGGCTTGCTACACGTCCTCAAAATTGCTCGACTGTAGCCCATGCGTATCGAATCCCCCTCCCATCCGTCGTAATGTTGTTTTTGGATTAATCTATTTGCCACCCAATCGTCGATGATGTGCTGGCTTTTCCACGGATGGATTTGCCTGATCATGGCTGATATTTTATCAAGACGAAGCTCACCGGTCGCAATAAGATGCAGCGCTTCAATCAAAAATGGCGTCTGTGGAACATTCGGGCTTGACAGATAGAAATGCCAGATCAGCGCATCCTTGACAACAGAAGGATTGCCCCAGAACTGCCCGTTGAATCGGTCTGCCAAGAGATGAAACCTCGCGCCGGAACGTTCTAAAGCGTAGTTCAACGCAGTCTGGTCCCGATATTTGCCAAGCTTTCTGTAAGCGCCCAACCAGAGTTCGTGCCAACACCGCCCAAACTCATGGGCACCCCTCGTGTCGTTATAGAAAAGCACACCCCCATTGATATAGAATCCCCTAGTCAGACTCCACTGAAGCTGATCCAGCACCTCGCGATCTACTGCTCCGATCTGACCTTGTAATGATGATCTGGAATGGTTGACTGCCCCAGCCACATCTGCCTGCGTTGCAAAAACGGTCGATAGATCCCCTCGCACAAGGATGTCGCTGTCAAGAAATAAAAAATTTCCTGACAGCCGGCCTCTGAGGCTGGTCTTCAAGAAGCGATTCCGTACGACCGGCGAGCCTTCCAAGGTCATGAACGGCCGCCACTCGTCCACCTCGCTGATGATTTGGTTTTCCTGTGACTTCAACGTTCGGTGCGTGACGTGATCACAGGCGACCAGGATACGCAAACCCGGATTCGTAAGGCGTAGGGAGGCTATTGCAATACGGGTCATCGCCCAGTATATGTCGCTTCCATTCGATGTCAGTACAAACACTGCTTGATTCGAACAGGTCATCTTGGCCAACACCAGACTCGACGTGAATGCGCTCGAGAACCAAGTTCGAGAAAGGCAATCTTCGTACTGTACCTTGCCTCAACAGACAGATTCCCAGAGAAACTCCTTTTTTCCCCAGGCTCTGTAACGACTGTCAATGAGTTTGCACTGTTGCGCATGCTCGCGCGCGGCAGATGCCAGGCGCTCACGTATTTCCACGTCTGCCGCCAGACGTTGGATCGCGGCGACGAAAGACGCGCCCCGGTCACTCACCATCAGCCCCGTTTTTTCGTGCCGCACTGACTCGCGCACAACCCAGGGAATATCCACCTCCGCTCGCACGGGAATCCTGTTTCCGCGCGATCAATACCACCTCGCGAAACATCGTTCGCCGCCAGCAGCGCAGCCACTGCCGTAGCGCTGGGACCAGCCCGTCAATTCTGCGCCGCGATACGGACCGTGAAGCAGTTTGACACGACACATGGCTTTCGAATCCGGCAGCGCGCAGTGTCCCGATGATCTCCGACACCGGGCGATAGAAGGTCTTCGCGTCGAGATAGGCATGGAACACCCTCAGGCGTTCGCCCAGAGACAGGGCCTCGTGGTCCTTCCAAAGCGGCAAGCGCCAGCTCAAAGATCTCAGCCACCAATAGCGCACCCTGGTCTTAGGGAGCCAGTGAACGAAGGGGACAAACACATGTGGCTCCACAACGCGCCATTTTGCGGGAAAGGTATGGATGCCTCGCGCGTCTGCGCGCGTTACACGGGCCATCTCCGTCGCCACATCGAGCAAATTGGCAACATGCTCGAACACCTGGTCCGATAGGATGAGATCGAAGAACTCATCGGGAAACGGCAAGGGCTCCGTGGTAGCCTGAATCCGCAGTCGATCCATTGGCGCAATCGGCGCGCCGAAACCTGCAAGAAGGGGCAATCCATTGCGAATCGGCTCGGCATCGATATCCACGCCATAGGCATCGAAACCGAGCTGTAACAACTTGATCACCGTCGCACCACGCCCGCAGCCAAGATCCAGGATGCGAATCTGACCCGGCTCACGACCGCGTGCGACCAGCGTAGTCAGGGTGTCCAGCATGACCGGGCGCAGTTGCGTTGCTTGGACGTCCTGCCAGGTCAATAGATCATGCTTGGTGCTCATCTCTCTGCTTCAGGATGCATTAGCCTGCCCGCATTCTCCTGGACCTCATGTCTTTATCCACATCTTTGGCAACACTGCGTCCCCACGTTCGTCAGTGTCTGTCCAGCGGTCTTTCCGATGCTTTGAAGATCCTTGATCAGTCGAGAACGAGCGGCGTAAATCATTGATCTGGTAAATCCTGGGGAATCATAGTGATAGCATGGGATCACAACCTGTCAATCACGAATCCAGTGCGCGCCCCATCTTGCATAACAGCGCACCGAATGACGCAACGCTCCCGCCTAACAAGCCTCGTTTGCGTACGCGGTGAACCACGGAGCCACGCAAGCCGGAAGGCACCGGCTCTTGCGGCTTGTCGTAAATGGCCATCGGCGGAAGTTCATAATTCTGCGTTGCATCAGCAACAAAGCACTCAAAATTCCGCATGAAAATCTCCGTGTTCAGCGGCTCCTTTTCCGTAAGACCCAGCTCGCTAAGGGCCATCTCACCCTTATCGATGAATAGCCTCCGGTCGATCGACACCTCATCGCTCATGGTCAAACCGTCCCAGAGTCCCTTGAGCATGACAAGAAAATCTGGATCATCGGCAAGGTTATCCCGGCAACGCTCCAACATGGAGCCGACGAGCCAAGCATGCTTGCGAGCATGTACGAACGCCTTGCGATACAGATCGCAATAAAACTGCTCGAAATCGTGCAGCGCGAAAACATCCGGTACGAACCGCGACGGATGTCCCAAGCGCTCCATAGCCTGAAGTGTCTCGTATTCGGGACGTATCGCCTGCCCAGAGGCCGGAATCAAATGCAGCGCCTGCTCCAATAGATCAGTGCGGTAGATGCGAGGCCCGGCGGATCGATAAACGCCGGTGATCTTGTCGAAGATCCGGCCTTGTAGCTGCACATGACTCGAGGTTTGCTCCGCTGCCGCCCGCAGCAACCCTTCAATGGCCCCTCGAAGAAGCATGAGATCCGCGTCGATCATAATCGTCCAATCACGGCCCGCCTCCAGACCAGCCCGATAACAGGCTTGCAGCGCCTTCTCAAACGGCTGCTCATCGATCAACGTCAGCTCGACATCGGACGGGCACTGCGCCTTGATCAATGCCTCAGAAACGGACGCAGTACGCTCACCCGCCGCGCGCAGCACTAGTTGCGCCGACCAGGATCGATGCTTGAGTTCTAGGGTCGCTAAATCACTCATTTCATAGCGCATCTTGTGCGCGTTAAATAGTCACTCAACATGATAACCAGATATGCCCTTTTGTTTTTGGTGCGTGAGTGCTGGCCTTGAACGAAAGGGATAGTTTTGATGTCACGTGAGAGGACTTTATATGTTCTCATAGGAAAATATCGCATCCGACCCGCCTCGTAATTCTAGTGTCCCTTTGATAATTCTCCGGTAAACTGTGCAATTGACGCGCGCTCTTCGAGCACCCACCGCCGATACCAAAATTCGGCACTGATCAATGTCATCTGCATTCTAGCAGCCAGATCCTCATAGTTAGCAGAAAGGCATCCACCGCAGATCAGCCCATTACCAACTAGCGCCCCATCCAGCAGATATGATTTGCCGCCAGCGCTTAAACCTTTTGCTAGCCATTCCGTGATCGGACTGCTAAATCCTTTCTTTCGCTCAACATCCATTGCGGGGGGAAGGAAGTCAGCCATCGTTCGCTTCAAAATTGCTTTGAGCCGACTCTCATGAAAAACAAGGGAATGATCGATCGAGAATACCGCCTCCAGTAAATCGACATCCAAAAACGGAACTCGTACCTCGAGGCCATGAGCCATACTCGCTCGGTCAACTTTCGTCAGGCAATGATCGACCAAGAAGCAATTGAAGTCCATGAACTGAGCCGCCAAGACCGCTGGTTTATCGGCGTCCCACAACGTATCCAGCACGCGATATACGGAATCTTCCCCCTTAGCCGCAGGGCAGAGGCCAAGCCAGTCACATTGTTGCCGATCATTGAAAAAGCCATTATAGCGGAAGAACAGATGCGAAGCCGAGATGGGTTTCCGAGCAAGTCCAAACGTCAGAATCTCTAACAACCTGCCACCAAGAGATCGCGGTTTCCTTTTCAGATCGCCCTGAAAGGCTTCATACCAAAGATATCCCCCAAACACCTCGTCGGCTCCGTCTCCTCCCAGAACAACCTTGACATCATGTGAGCGCACGAGTTTCGCGAGGCTGTAATATGAGAAAAGTCCATTCAGATCAAAAGGCTCATCAACTGCGTCGATGAGCCCAGCAAGCGTCTCGCAGGCTGATTCATAGGTTAGCCGCCGTGACCTATGGTTCGTCTGGAAATGATCCGCGACCAATTGCGCAAATTGGCTTTCATCACTTGCTTCTTCATCGAATCCAAGGTTAAAGGTGAAAAGTTCATTCTGAACATGCTGCAATGAAAGTGCAGTAATCACAGTTGAATCGATACCGCCACTGAGCAAGACACCAATCGGCACATCACTGACCAACTGGCTCCGAACTGCTTCCTCGACCTTGGACCGAACCAGTGACTCCGCTTCCACCTGATTCTTGATCACCGGATTGTAAGCTAGTTGCCAATAGCGCCGAATCTCGACTTTCCCATCCTTCAGGTACAGCCAATGTCCAGGCGGTAGCTTCCGAACGCCGTCAAAAATACAAGCGTTGCCTGGAACATTGCCATAACCGAGATAGAGTCTAAATGCGACCGGATCTATCTTGCGATGAAATCCCGGCGCGGCCAGTATGGCTCTCGCGAGCGATGCGAAAACGAACCGGCTTGGCTGAGCCAGATAATAAAGCGGCTTCACCCCAACATGATCACGGGCAAGAAAGAGTGCCCGCTGGCGGGTATCGTAGATTCCGAATGCAAAAATACCGCGAAATCGGAGCACACAGTCAACACCCCATTCTTCATAGGCGTGGATAATGACTTCGGAATCACTCTGCGAACGGAAACAGTGGCCTTGGCGCTCCAGTTCACCCCGCAGTTTGCGGTAGTTATAAATCTCCCCATTGAAGGTCAACCAAATAGTGCCATCTTCGTTCGTCATCGGCTGGCTTCCCGCCTCGCTAAGATCGATGATCGACAGTCTGCGATGTCCCAACAGCAGGTGGCCTCTGTCGAGTACGCGGATTCCACATCCGTCTGGCCCACGCGCGGCTAACGAGTCGATCATCACGGCGAAGCGATCGACCTCGACTGGCTCAGCGTCCGTCCAAATCCCGGCAATTCCGCACATGCCCGTTACTAGATCTCCGAGTTAACGGACGCGCCGAGCCGTCGCGTAGACGGGCGAAGGCAAGCTGTCTTCCAAGTGCTCGATCACAAATCCTTCCGATTCGAGAATTCTTGTCATGTCCTGAGTTGCCATTGGATAATCGAACTTGGGTGTTAGGGCATCAAAGGTGACCATGCGTCCCAACTCGATCGCTTCACCCTTATCCAGATCGCTGCAATAGCCGCTGCGCTCGATGCGGTAAAAGGGGATATAGCAATACGCAAAACGTCGTGGTCTATGGCCAAGCCGATTCAACCAACCGACGAGATGATGCATTGGCCAGCCTAGTAGACGCACATAACCATAGACCAGTACCTTAGGGACTCTTGTCGTCAGCCAGCGGTACTTGTATCGCCATTCAGCCATATACTCCGGCGATCTCTTGTAGGAATGGATAAAAAGGATGCCATTCGGTTTTACCTTCTTGCAGATGGCCCGTAAACTCTTCTCCGGGTCTGGCGTGTGCTGCAATACCCGATGACAGAACACGAAATCAAACGATTGATCTGGGTAAGGGATCGCATAGATCGAAGCCTGTGACAACACCAAACGCTCGTCCTGTAAATGCCGCGCAGCGCGCTCAACAGCTGTGCTCAGGTCAAAACTGTGTATCTCGCGGAAGGGCAGTGAGAGAAGGACTTCCGTATCATCACCGCCCCCCATACCGCACTCTAGGATCGTCTTGCCGGTCAGGTCATAGTCCAAGAAATGCGTTCTGTCCAAGACGACTTGCCGATGTCTGATCTTTGCGCCTCTAGATTCGCTCAGATTGTCAGCCCAATGCTTCCATTGCCAACCGAAGGACTCAGCATAATTCTCGCGGCAAGAGACAAATCGAGGGATTCCTGCCTTCAAGACTGCCACCGGAGTGCTTAATAAGCTGTCGATCAATGCGTCGTCTTTCTCCGTGAGCGGATGAAATGTTTCCGGGTTGACGAAGCCAACGTGCTTACCCATCAGCTCCTCCATCGGCAAGATAATAAAGTGCGATGTATTACACCATATTTCCTAGACCATCGAATACCTGAACACACTAGCTGGAATGATATCGGCGACATCGTTGCTATGGACCAGAGTAACCGGTGAGTCCTCGAGAAATAGGAGTGGAATCGCTTGATAATATACCTTTTATTGGACAGAAAAAACCGTGCATCCAATAATTGCTCTAAGCCATAGTAAAACTGTATCTTCTCTTTAATGGCGGAGCCGTAGCCATAGTCCAAGAACCTGTTCAAACAATCGTACATCATAAATACATTGACGAACCAGGTGTTTAGCAATGTTTCATCTCGCTCGATGCGCTCTGTCCAAGAACCGAGAGCCTTGAAGCGATAGGTGCAGGCAACCATAGGTAAGAAAAGCGCTCCTCCCGGTGACGACCCGATCACCTGGATCGGGATGTCGCCAATCGGTGCGTTCGGTGTGGCGTCGAAGAAATGCATTACCCTTGTCATTGCATCAGAGCGAATCATGATCGATGAGGTCGGCATAAAGCCCCCACCACCTCGAATGACATCTTGCGGAGGTATGATTCGAATTTCATAGCTATGGTTACAGATTGTTTCCGATTGGTCTCCGGCAATGTTCTTAACGGCCGGATGGAAGGAAATGTCACATTCTGTATGCAGTTCTAGAGCCTCGACCTGTTCTTGCAATTTCTCCTCGACGATCCAGCAATCATCGCCGTCACAAATCGCAATGTACTGGCCGCGCGCAGCAGGGAAAACAAAAGTCCTCGGCTTGATGCCTTGTGACCACTGGTTTTCGCTTTGCAGTATCAGGCGAAAAAGTTGCGGGTATTCCGCTGCGTATCTCTGTACGATTTCTTTTGTACCATCATTTGAAGCGTCGTCGTGAACAACGATCTCTACGGGAAAAGTCGTTCGTTGAGCTAGTATGCCGTCAAGACAGTCTCTAATGAAGCGTTCATGATTGAATGTGATACAGCATACGCTGACCACAGGCAAAGTATCTTTTGGCCATCGTTGGGTAGCGATGGCCATAGGGGCCGGTAACTGCTGGAAGCCATGCTTTTCATTCATTATCAAGACAGTGCTGTTCCGGAATCAAAATGGACGCAACTCTTGCTCTTATAACAACAACTTTTAGTGACTGTTCCTGCCAATTATTGGCATAATGGAAAATCTATCTAATCTAGATCGATAACCGGAATATTGCTCAGGCTTTTAACGTCTGGTTGCTGAACATACGCATTGCTGATGCCTATTGCATCACCTGAAATAAACACTGATTACTCGGTTATTGTGTGCGCTTTTTTCGCCCCTTGTCATTAATGAAAACAGACCCGAAGCAGTTGCATGGCAATCAGTGGTCTGACTCGCATCGACTATACACAGGATGGCGTTCAAGATGATCGCGGCTCAGGGTCTGTTAGCTTAGGCGCCAGCAACGGTTCGTAGAGAAACTGCTCCAGTCGAGTGCCTCGTAGGTCTGCGTAGATCTCCTCTACGATCTCTTCGGGCATTTCTTCTCGCCATTTCACCGCCACCGATGCATTCTTGTAGACTGCGTAGTAGCTCTCGTGATGGGATGACGTGCTTTCCTCGACAAATGCTGCCACCTCAGGCGCATAGTCGAGGCCGCAGAACCGCAACATGGCCTCGCTGCCAGCGGCGGGATTCTCGACCAAGTCCTCGTAGCGCTGCACGAGAACCCGGTCGGGAAACTGATCTGCGAGGTCAAGATACAGGTGGCTTACTTCCTTCCATCGGTAGTAGCCGAAATAATCCTCGGGGCCAGAATTCTTGCACATGCCATGACGCCATTCTTTCTGGAAATCCGCTCCTGCCGGAAACTCTTTCGTGTTCTTCCGCCACGAATTGAGCACGGCACAGGGATGACGGACGAGACCAATCAGTCGCAGTTCGGCCACCTTGCGGAGCATGGGCGCAATTAGGCTCTGGTACCGATTCTCCTTGAAGGCGAGTATTGTCTCATCACCGCTTTCGTAACGCGCCGGGTATTCGCCTGAGGCCATTTTGTCCTCCTGCCGCAAGAATCTTCCCGCAGACATCCCCATATCCCTGAATAACCGACCGAAATCCTCCTTCGAAGAGTCCTCGTCGACTCGCCCCTTGAATTCGTAGGCGAAGAGAGGTTGAAAGCGAAAGCAGACCTGCGGATGGGATGCGAGAATCTGACCCACCCAGCTCGATCCCGAACGAGCCACCCCAGCTAAAAAAAGGATGCGTTCAATCGATTTCATCGGGTGAGTACCGCTTCGTACCGAAAGTCGTGATAAATCATGTGGTCAGGTTGCTCGATGATCCGCACCTGAGAAAATCCCGCGTAGAGGCCGAGATTCCGCAGCCATTCAGGCTCAAACCAAGTACCTACGATGGCCTCACCGTTGCGCACATTGCGAAAGTAGGTTGCATGACGCTCGTCGTTGTTGAAGAAATTCCACAGTCGCGTGCGGTCTGGGACATCGCCCACATACAAGATCCCGCCTGGTTCGAGCCAAACCGCCATGCGCTCGAATAACTGTATTGTCTCTGCGGGCGTGAGGTATTGCACCGCCGCATAGAATAGAATACGGTCGAATGTGTCTTCTGGGAAATCCACGACACGCATGTCGGATTGCAAACTATCTACCCCATCGAGCTCGAGTTCATCGAGGCTGCGCAATAGGTCGGGAGAAATGTCCACCGCCAATATGCGGTCGCAATCGCGGGCAAAATGGCGAGTAAACAATCCGTTGCCGCAGCAAAGGTCCAGCATCCGGTGCCCCCCCTTCATCCTCATCTCCTCGCGAACAGTGCCGAGGGTGGAGATCCATCGTTCCTCATCGATCGGTTGCTTGGCAAGGGTGCGTAGAACCTGGCTCTGGGCATCGGCATCCCTGCTATTGGCGCCGTGGTCGCGCCAGAATGTCGTCCAGTAGTCCTCTTTCATCTGATGTATTCCAGTAAAGCCGTAGCTAAGCGCAGCATGTCTTCAGATTGATATCGATGATCGATCGGTAATGGGAGGAGGTCTTTGCTCAACTTGCGTTCGAGGTGGAAACCATCTTCTTCGCGTCGCTCTATATCTGGCCAGAAAGTTGGAATGAAGAGCTTTTGCGCAAAAAGGCTAGAGCGCGGAATCGATGCTGGTGGGAGGAAGGGGTAACAGAACGCGGATTCGGCCTGGACGAAGTTCGCGGGTGCAAAGATGTTGTATTCAGCGAGCCGCTCGACGAGGATCTCGAGGTTGCAGGCTCTGGCTGCCTGTACCGATTCCATGTCGACTCCTGCCATCACCCTTTCTGTAAACACCGAGATCCGCTGCAGGGAGCAATCGAGGGCGGACTCGGCAGTCTGGTAGAGGCCGAAGGCATCTTCCGCGGCCCTTGTGTATCGGGCAACGAGATGGTGCGCAGAGGCCGGCAGGAGACGCTCGACCTCCGGAGGTGTAGCGTCTCCATCCGGTCTGTAACAGTACGCACCGTCTGACACTCCGAAATACTTGCGCGCGGAAGTGAAGGACCAGAGCCCGGGTTCATGGGCCTCGAAGAAGGCGTGGGTGTTGTCAACGAGTATCCGCCCTCCCCAAACCTCTGCCAACGGTTCCAGCCGATTTGCCAGCAGGCCAAAAAAGTTCGTCCAGACCAGCCACTCGTCGTTCTCAGGGTTCTGCGGTAGCCTGATCGGATGTAACTGATCATCGATCGCATAGAATTCAAAGGGAATTCTCGCCGCTAGGAGTGGCTGAATCAGGGCGTTGCAGCAGTAGAAGGGTACATAGCAACGCGCTGGACGAACCTCTCGTATCCACAATGCCATGCAGGCCCTCCCAGTCGACAACGCCACCGCCCCTGGATGCGGACCCGAACCCGGTGGCGGGAGTTCTAGATCGAAAAATCCACCGATTGGTTTCATGCGCGGAGTTTCCCGAGGACGATCCGGATCTCCAGCAGCATTCGGTCGATCCTATCCGCGGTCATGTCCTGGTGGATCGGTAAATTCAGGATATGATCCGATACCTGGAAGGATTGCGGGAAGTGTTCTCGCGTCAATGCATGGTGCAGGCGATAATAAAGGGCTGTTGTGGGCACATCCCGTTCTATAAGACCAAAATAGAGCTTTTCCCGCATGTTCTCCCCTTCCACCCATACAGGTAGGGACTGGGGCGCCAGTGGTATTTTGGTACGCAGGGGTTGCAGCCCTTCGATCGTGGCGAGTCCATCAAGCGCCCGCGCAAGGTTTTCCCGGCGCTTATTCGCGATGGCATTCAGGTCTGCCCGCGCTAGCAGATCCAGAACCATGGGGTCGATTAGCTCTCCTCTGGGCTCCATGGTGGCTGGATAATCCCGGTTAACAGCATGAAGCAGGCCGCCGGTTCCGGATGCCAAATATTTGTGGATCGAATAAAAGGCAAAATCACCGGTAATTCCTAGGCTGGGTTCGGCCTGCCCCCACTGAAACGCATGGGCACAGTCCTCGATCAATACGCAGCCAGCTGCGTCACATACCGAGCGGATGGTAGAGACATTTCCGCCTGGCCAGCCGAAATAATGGATAAGCAGCAGCACGTCGATGTCCCGCTCACGGGCAAGGCATTTTTCGATGACATCCGAATCTGCGAGTAATTCACGGCTGATCGGGTAGAACGAGAAGGGTATCTGAAGCTCTATGACCGGATCGAACACCCCTGACCCTTCTCTGTCAGTGTAGCCGATATAGGCAGGTAGCAGGATGCGTCGAGGATTTAGGCCTCGTAAGCAGGCGCGCCAAGCTCTGCGGGCCGCGGGAAAGAAACGCGCCTGGCGCAGGCCGTTCTCGGGATCAGTGGCACTCTTGGGGATCAAGTGCTTGCCCCCAGCAGACAATACCCATTCAGTAACTCGCGCAGGGCTTCGGGAGAGTTGAACATCATCACATCGATAATCGATAACCCTGAAACAAAGCCATCTCTTCTCTGCGAATAAGGCGCAAGCATGGGCTGCAGAAAAGTCAGTTTCACGCCTGCGCTTTCAAACTCCTTCCGATTGAAAATATCTATTCCACCGAGCGGATTGATGTATTCTCCAGCGCCAACTGCCTGTGAAATTCTCAACGCCCATTGCCCTGGGTGCTCGATCTTTCCCAGCTTTAGATCCATGTCGGATTGAATTTCAATTGGCGTTTGAATGCCAATGCACTCTGACGTCATTTTCAGAGATCTGATGACGAATCTGGCGAGGTTATTTTCATGCGTGTCAAAACAGCTATGCACGAAGTCTATTGTTTGCTTGTAATAAGGCGCTTTCTTCTTGTATGCAGTCAGCTTCCCCAGAATTTGAGCGTGCCAGTCGAAGTCTGACTTGATGCGAATATCACGGATCTTGTCGAACTGGCCCCGCTTTGCCAGCGGCAACGTGATGAACTGCCACTCCTTCGCTGGCTCAGGATGCAGTATTCGATTGCGGTTGATCCAACCCTTGTCAATGAATTGGGTATCATCAAATGCTATCCAGAGATCGACTGTATCGAGTAACTGGAAATACCCGATGTAGGGAAAGAAATAGGGCTGCATGATACCCAACTTCACAGGCTTCTCGCTCCAGAGTCGTTGATGATTTCTATAACTCGATCTTGGTCATTTGCTTGCAGATTCGGATAAATCGGCAAGCAGATCACCCGCGCAGCTGCGTCGCTCGCCACTGGCAGGTCGCTGGCTTGGGCGGAAGGCAAGCCGCGATACATTGGAAAGTCCGAAATCAGCGGGTAAAAATAGCGACGACCGTTGATGCCCTGGGCCATGAGCTTTGCGAAGAGGGCGTCGCGGCTGAGTGGATAATCGTCGCCGACCAGGATCGGAAAGTAGGCATGGTTGGCGACGCGCTGGCCAGCTCCGGGCACATAGGACAACCCCGGGATGGCATCGATAGCGTCGCGATAGCGCGCGGCGATCTCGGCGCGACGGGCGAGCGCTTGATCGATGTGCTGCAGCTGCAGCAGCCCGATCGCGGCCTGCAATTCGTTCATCTTGCCATTGATGCCGGTGGCGACGACGGTGGTTTGGTTGACGAAGCCGAAGTTCTTCAGGTGATCGATATGCAGCTTGCGCTTGGCGTCGGGGCACACGATGGCGCCCCCCTCGAATGTGGTGAAGACCTTCGTAGCGTGGAAGCTCAGTACCGAGAGGTCGCCATGTGCGAGGACATTGCCCTGCTGGCATTGAACACCGAAGGCATGAGCGGCGTCGTAGATTACCTTGAGGTTGTAGTTGTCGGCAATGGTCTGGATAGCATCGACGTCGCAGGGGTTGCCGTAGCAATGTACAGGCAAGATAGCCGTGGTCTGCGGGGTGATAGCCGCTTCGATCCTGGCCGGGTCCAGGTTGAGAGTGCGCGGCTCGATATCCACAAAGACCGGGGTGATGTTATTCCAGAGCAGAGAGTGCGCGGTGGCGACAAAAGAGTATGGTGTCGTGATGACTTCTCCGGTGATGCGCAGGGCCTCGAGCGCAGTGACCAGCGCGAGAGTGCCGTTGGCGAAGAGCGCTAAGTGCTTGACGCCGAGGTGGTCGCATAATGCTTGTTCAAGCTGTTTGTGGAACGGCCCGTTGTTGGTCAGTACCTTGCTGTCCCAGATCTGCTGCAACAGGGGGATGAACTCCTCTATGGGAGGCAGATAGGGCTGGGTGACATAGATGGGTTTTTCAGACATCACACGCCCTCACTATCCCCCACCGAGCTTGGGGTCTCGCGCAATTCGATGGAATTCGATCCTATTGGCGCGTCGATATAGGCCGGCCGCACGATCTTCGCCCAGTAGCTCCTCTCTGCGAAAACGCGAAACGGGCTGAGTCCTTCGACTCTCAACAGAATATCCTTGGTGTACGCGTCGATGACGCCAAGCATCAGGCTATATTTGCCACTATTCAACTCGATGATTCCAAGCGGTACAACAAGATGGATGTTCGGTCCGGCCAGCTGCGCATGCGAACCGTCCTCCTCGCAAATCGGCACGCCAAGAACGGGAGTCATCGCTTCATCCAGGACGTATAGGCTGACGACTACTCGCGCATTCATGCGCGCAACGTTGATTGCAAGGCGAACTTTCGCTGACGCGCCCCTTGGAATCACCAAATCTGAACATGGTTCCGGCATGGCTGCGGCCAAGGAGCGATCATTTACCAGGAATTCGATCTCCTCGATCTGGGCTTCACCGCTGCCGCTAACCTTACGCTCGCTTTTCATCAGGCCGAAATAGCGGTCTATCCCGTCAGCAGGGTTGGTGGCATCGAGCAGCATGCCACCGTGGTCCAGCACCATGACCCGCGTACAGAAGATCGAGATGTACTGCATGTTGTGCGAGACGAAGACAACCGCCGAGCGCTGGGTGAGTCCACGAATCACGTTGAGACATTTGATGGTGAAGCCGATGTCGCCCACTGCCAGCACTTCATCGAGGAAGAGGATGTCCGGCTCAATGAGGATCGCCGCGACCGAGAAGCCAAGCCGAACGTTCATTCCCGAGCTGTAGCTTTGGACCGGCATGTCGATAAACTCGTCGATTTCTGCGAAATCGATGATCTCATCGAGCTTGCGATCGACATCCGCCTTGCTGAGCCCCAAGATAGCGGCGTTGACATAGATATTTTCTCGCCCTGTAAGGATCGGATTGAACCCCGCCCCCAGCGCGATCAAGGCCCCTACCCGCCCGCACAGCTCGATCCGCCCCTGATCCGGCTTGATGAGCCCATTGAGCATCCGCAGCAGGGTCGTCTTGCCCGCCCCGTTTCGCCCGATCAGCCCCATGCATTCACCTCGTTTCAACTCGAAGCCGATGTCCTTGACCGCCCAGAACTCATCAGGACGCAACACGCCATCGCCACCGTGACGCCGGCCGATCAGCTCGTTGCCAAGGTCTTGCATTCCGTACCACAGCGATTTCTTCAGACTGCGGCAGAATTTCTTGGAGATGCTGTCGACGGTGATGAGGGTTTCGGACATTGGAGGAGGCTTTAGAGCGATGGCTCTGCATGTGAGTTTGTTCGGCCCGATAAGGGCCTGAAGCTGGTCTGTGCGTGTCTTGAAGAAGCCGGTAAGTCAAACGTCGCGCTTTGCTCATGGTGGGCAACCAGTGCCGGCTCATCCCAACTTGCATTGCTCAGGGGTTCCGGATGAGGCTGCTTGCGTGCCCGGATCAACGCGGTACCTCATCAGGGCTGGGTGCGTCCAGAATCCGCTCGGACCCTATCGAAGGTGTCGCGGAATCGGCTTTGCTCATGCGCTGATGAATCGTCTCGCTGCGGGGATCGCCGCACTTGCGCTCGATCCGGCGCAGAAGCATCTTGGCTTCGCCGCGTTGCTCACCAGGCTTTTTGCCTTGGGCGATGTCTCTGTCGATGCAGGTTTCCATCAGGGTCTCTCCGGAGCGGGCATATTGACGGTCGGGTGAGCTCGTTAGCCGCCGCAGATCGGGCTCCGCGAACAGTGCTCGATTGTAACTGTTGGTTCCCCAATCTGCCTCATGCGCTCATTCGCTCGATGAGGATCGGCATCGCCAAGCGATAGACAACCCAAACGACCAGCAGCAGCACGACCGTGACAAGGTTGACCAGCAGAAAAGCACCAAGAAGTCCCGTCGGCTGGGCGGTGAGCCAGTCGCGCGTGGTGACGATGACCGAGGTGAGCGGGTTGAGGTTGAATAAGGTCGCGGCCAGGCCCTCCTTGGGCATCGGGAAGACGACCGGGGTGACGTACATCAGGAACTGCAGCACCAAAGGTAGCCCGCGGCCGATGTCGGTGTAGAGGATGCCGACCGGGGTGAGCAGCAAGCCGATGGCGGTACCGACCAGGATCAGCGACAGGATGCCGATCGGGAACAACAGCAGGCTCCAGTCAGGATAGACGCCAAGCCAGAGCAAGACGGCGAGCAGCAGGGCGATCTTGATGCCGGCGTTGAAGAGCGTCTGATAGATTCCGGAGAGGATCAGCGCCTCGCGCGGAAAGTTGAGCTTGGCCAGCATGGCCTTGGCGGCCGTTGTCTGCTGCAGCGGGGCGTTCAGCGCATCCATGAAGATGGCCCAGAGCATGGTGCCGGTGAAGACATAGATCGGGTAGGGCAACGCGGTGTCGCCGACGGCCACGACCCCCGAGCCATTGAGGAAAATCCACGTCAGGGTGTTGGCGATAGGCAGGATGAAGGCCCACAGGATGCCGAGTATGGCTTGGCGGTATTGGGCGCTGATATCGCGCACGGCGAGCCGCCAGGCCAATTCCCGCGACCCGGCGAGGTCGCCGAGCATCTGCCGCAGCAGCGTCGCCGGACTGGCGAGCGACGAATCCGGGGTATATAGGGTAACCGGCAAGCCGTTGGAATCAGCCATCGATTTGCCTCATTAATGGCATTTCAGGCGCGCCGGGGGCGGCACCATCGCTTGACCGATGTTCGTGCGGGATTGGGTGCGGACCCTTTACCTGATTGAATCGATCGGGGTTGAAACGGTCAGGTGCCGCATCTCCATTATTGCGCCAAAGCACCAACTGGGGCCGCTGCTCCAGCTTTGGGCGCAGGGACTCGTATTCACTGCGGGTCAAGCACAGCGTTCTGATTTTCCGATCGATATACTTGGCTGTCTTGCGTACGAGATCGATCAGGTGCCGCTCGTCGATGTCGCCGACGAGCAGCAGGTCGATAATGCCCGAGTCCTTGCCCTCGGCATAGTCATCCAGCAGCAATGCCAGCTCCAGGTCGCCGAGGCGCTCGACGATGCTGTCGAGGATACGGTCCATACCGAGCGACTTCTGGACCATCGAGCGCAACTCCGGAAACAAGGCGTGCTCAGGGTTGGCTCGATAGCGATGCTGGCGGCCCTTCGGCTCCACGCGCAGAAAGCCGGCTTCTGTCAATTGTTTGAGTTCACTGCTCACCTGGCCGGTAGAGACCCCGAGCTCCGTGGCCAGTTCGCGCAGGTAAGCGCCGCGCTCGGCGTTCAGGAACAGACGCATGATGATGGCGACGCGGGTCTTGGAGGTGATGAGACCACTGAAAACGGAGGGCACGGCGGATGTGCTCTTGTGTTCTGAATATATGAACAGTTTAGCAGGCATTGCGATTTGAGCAAGGCGCAGATGGGTACTGCCTGCAAAGAATGTTCTGCTATTCGACCAGAACGAAGTTTAATTCATCGTCTTAGAAGCTGTTTGGAAATTCCTGTATCAATGACTTAGGCGACCCCGGTCAGGTGTCCGAGTGCTGAATGTCGCCCGAAACGGCGACGTTCGCCCACTGACGATGGCCATGACACCCCAGGGACAGGGGTTTTCAAGGGTTTCCAAACAGCTTCTTAGAAGGCGGTGCCCAGGAAACATCAGGTTTCTCACGCCCTGATGTCATGTCTTTTCGATCCCGATCCCGATCCCGATCAAGTCGCGCTGGGCGGTTTGCACCCTGGGGTATCTTCAGTTCATTTATCGAGAAAACAGTGGCCTACAGCCTTTCTCCCGGGAAAGGCGTGGCGCTCGCGTCCGATTCGCTAGCATTACCTGCTGGGTCGCCCGCAAGCGGGCTCCTACGTCGAGCGGCTGCCACGGCTGGTAAAGGTTCACTTGCGGGCGAGGTGCCTTGATCCCTCTGCGCACTCTGCGTCTCTGCGGTGAATCCTTACTTTCTTTGAAGACAGCGTCCTTCTCCCGGGAAAGGCGTGGCGCTTGCGTCCGATCCGCTAGCATTACCTGCTGGGTCGCCCGCAAGCGGGCTCCTACGTCGAGCGGCTGCCACGGCTGGTAAAGGTTCGCTTGCGGGCGAGGTGCCTTGGTCCCTCTGCGCACTCTGCGTCTCTGCGGTGAATCCTTACTTTCTTTGAAGACAGCGTCCTTCTCCCGGGAAAGGCGTGGCGCTTGCGTCCGATCCGCTAGCATTACCTGCTGGGTCGCCCGCAAGCGGGCTCCTACGTCGAGCGGCTGCCACGGTTGGTAAAGGTTCGCTTGCGGGCGAGGTGCTTTGGTCTCTCTGCGCACTCTGCGTCTCTGCGGTGAATACCCCTTGGTCAGCCATGCAGGACGACCCGAGCGCAGCTGGCGAGTTGGCCTGCGCAGCAAGACTGTTTTCGTCGTTCGAACAAGCCCGCATCGACATTGCCCTGGCCGAGCAGGTCATGCAGGCGTGTCTGCGGTTGACAATGGGCAGCGGTTGCGGTGCGCTTGCTCGCCCGGGTACAGGCGCCCGCCGATCTGGATGAAAACACTCGGCAAGCCGTTCGGCTCGGTGCGGGCGAAGTCGCGCTGCAGCGGATCGCCGAAGCTGACATGGCGGTAGTTCGTACCGAGCTTATGGCGCAGGAGGGTGATTTTGCCGCCCTGGCGCGGGTTGCGAGCACGGCCGGGAAGGCGCCAGTTGGTAGGTTTCTCTCCGGCAATCGCCTTACGCCCTGCAACCAGGGATGCGGATCAAAACCCGTCGACCCGCCGCCGAGGGTGCCAGTTCTGCTGTACTCTAATGCACCAAGCCGAACCGCATCCCATCTCCCGCACCGATCAATCCGGGGACCACCAACTCGATGAACAGCATTCGCATTCGCGGCGCCCGCACCCATAACCTGAAGAACATCGATCTCGACCTGCCGCGCAACCGGCTGATCGTACTCACCGGATTGTCCGGTTCGGGCAAGTCGTCATTGGCCTTTGATACCATCTATGCCGAGGGCCAGCGTCGCTATGTCGAGTCGCTGTCCGCCTATGCTCGCCAGTTTCTTTCGGTCATGGACAAGCCCGATGTGGACGAGATTGCCGGGCTGTCGCCGGCTATCGCCATCGAGCAGAAGACCACCTCACACAATCCGCGCTCCACCGTCGGCACCATCACCGAGGTGCATGATTATCTGCGCCTGCTCTACGCCCGCGTCGGCACGCCTCATTGCCCCGAGCATGGCGAGCCGCTGGAGGCGCAGACGATCACCCAGATGGTCGATCAGGTGCTGGCCTTGCCCGAGGGCGAGCGTCTGATGCTGCTGGCACCGGTGGTGGACAAGCGCAAAGGCGAGTACCAGCAGATGCTTGCCGAGCTGAACGCCCAGGGCTTCATCCGCGCGCGCATCGACGGCGATCTCTATGAACTGGATGACGCGCCCAAGCTGGATCTGCACAAGAAGCATGATATCGAGGTGGTGGTCGACCGGTTTCGGGTCCGCCCAGACCTGCAATTGCGCCTGGCCGAGTCCATCGAGACGGCGCTGGGACTCTCCGGCGGCACTCTGCGGGTCGCCTGGATGGACCACCCGCAGCGCCCGGCGCTGACCTTCTCGGCCAACTATGCCTGTCCGGTCTGCGGCTGGAGCATCGCCGAGCTGGAGCCGCGGCTGTTCTCGTTCAACAACCCGGCCGGGGCCTGCCCGAGCTGCGATGGGCTCGGCATCGAGCCCTACTTCGACCCGGCCAAGGTCGTTGTTCAGCCCGAGGCGAGCCTGGCCGACGGCGCCATCCGCGGCTGGGACCAGCGCAATCGCTATTACCATCGGATGCTGCAGGCCCTGGCCGCGCACGCCGGCTTCGACTTGGAGCAGCCCTGGCGCGAGTTGCCGGAATCGGCCCGCACGCTGGTGCTGTACGGCAGCGGCGACCAGCGGATCAAGCTGCTCCTGCCCCACGAGCGCGGCAGCGGCAAGCAGCGCCCGTTCGAGGGCATCCTGCCGATGCTCCAGACCCGCTACCGGGAGACCGACTCAACGGCAGTGCGTGAGGAGCTGGCCCGCTATCTGTCCAACCACCCCTGTCCGGACTGTGGCGGCACCCGGCTGAATCAGGCCGCCCGCCATGTGCTGGTGGGCGGTCGTGGCCTGGCAGCGGTCTCGGAGTTGCCAGTGGGCGAGTCGTTGCGCTGGTTCGAGTCGCTCGAGCTGGCCGGCAACCGCGCCGAGATCGGTGCCAAGATTATCCGCGAGATCGCCGCCAGACTGCGCTTTCTGGTCGATGTCGGCCTGGATTATCTGACGCTGACGCGCAGCGCCGAGACCCTGTCCGGCGGCGAAGCCCAGCGGATTCGCCTGGCCAGTCAGATCGGCGCAGGCCTGGTCGGCGTCATGTACATCCTCGACGAGCCCTCCATTGGCCTGCACCAACGTGACAACGCCCGGCTGCTGAGCACGCTGACCCGGCTGCGGGATCTTGGCAACAGCGTGATCGTCGTCGAGCACGACGAGGAGGCGATCCGCGCCGCCGACTATGTCGTCGACCTGGGTCCCGGCGCAGGTGCCCAAGGTGGGGCCATCGTCGCTGCCGGCAGCGCCGAGCAGATCGCCGCCGAGCCTGCCTCAGTGACCGGGCAATATCTGCTCGGCGCGCAGCGCATCGACATCCCGAGCAAACGCCATGCCGATCCGAACGGGCGCTTGCTGCACATTCAGGGCGCCAGCGGCAACAATCTGCGCGACATCCATGTTGCCATACCCATCGGCGCCTTCTGTGTCATCACTGGCGTTTCCGGCTCCGGCAAGTCCACGCTGATCAACGACACCCTTTACCCCGCCGCTGCCAACCGACTGAATGGTGCCGCACGGCAGATCGCAATGCATCGCGCCATCGACGGCCTGGAGCATTTCGACAAGGTCATCGACATCGACCAGAGCCCCATTGGCCGCACCCCGCGCTCCAACCCGGCAACTTACACCGGATTGTTCAACCCCATCCGCGAGCTGTTCGCCAACGTGCCGGAGGCGCGCTCGCGCGGCTATGGCCCCGGGCGCTTCAGCTTCAACGTCAAGGGCGGGCGCTGCGAAGCCTGCAAGGGCGACGGGCTGATCCGCGTGGAGATGCATTTTCTGCCCGATGTCTACGTCCAGTGCGACGCCTGCCTGGGGCGCCGCTACAACCGCGAGACCCTGGAGATCCGCTACAAGGGCAAGACCATCGACCAGGTGCTGGCGCTGACTGTCGACGAGGCGCGCGAATTCTTTGCCCCGGTCCCGGTGCTGCGCCGCAAGCTCCAGACCCTGCTTGACGTTGGCCTGGGCTACGTTAAGCTGGGCCAAAGCGCCACCACGCTGTCCGGCGGCGAGGCCCAGCGCATCAAGCTCAGCCGCGAACTTTCCAAGCGCGACACCGGCCGCACCCTCTATATCCTGGATGAGCCCACTACCGGCCTGCATTTCCACGATGTCAAGCACCTGCTCGCCGTGCTGCACCGCTTCCGCGATCAGGGCAACACCGTCATCGTGATCGAGCACAACCTCGACGTGGTCAAGACCGCCGACTGGATTATCGATCTCGGCCCCGATGGCGGCGACAAGGGCGGCCAGGTCGTCGCCACCGGCACGCCGGAGCAGATTGCGCGCTGTGCCGAGTCGCATACCGGGCGGTTCCTGGCGCCGTTGCTCGAGCGGGGCTGGTGAGGTAACCGCTGAGCGCAGCAGCTCCGGTCCTCAAACGTCGGGGCAGCACCGGGGCGGGCGCAGCAATTCACCGATTCCGATGCTTGATGCTCGCGTTGCATTTGTTCTCGGGAGCGCGAATCCGGCGCCAGTTGGTCTGTTTCTCTCCCGCAATCGCCTCGGGAGAAGGCGTTGATCTCGTGCGCAGCTTGCATCTGGATCTCGACAAGACCAGAGCGTCGAGCCGAAGGCGTCGGCCTCAGCCGGCCCTCGGCTTGGTCATTAACCAATTTGGCACGCTCAGGTTCCAGTGAATGGTGGCGGCACGCAGCGCGAAGATCAGCGCGATGCAGGCGAGTGCCCCGATGGATTCCTGGTTCGGCACCCAGGCCAACAGCATCACGTAGAGAGTACAGCCGATCAGCACCGGCGTTGCGTACAATTCACGCGTCATGAACAGCGTCGGCCTGCCGGCAAGCACGTCTCGGAGCAGTCCGCCTCCGATGGCAGTGACGATGCCGAGGATGACCGGCACCAGGGGTAAACCGAAGTTCAGCCGCCAGCACTTGTCGACGGTTTGAATCGCGAACAGAGCGGCACCGAGCCCGTCGAGATACAGCATCAGGCGAAAGATCGCCCTGCGCGTGAGCAGCGCATCGGCATAGAATGTGATCAGGCTGGCGCCGATCGCGACCCAAAGATAGTTCAGATCCAGCGACCAGAACACCGGCACATCCAGGATCAGGTCGCGGATGGTGCCGCCGCCGACGGCGGTGATGATCCCCAACACAACGGCGCTGAACAGGTCGATCCCGCGCGGCGCCAATACCAGGACTGCCGTGACGGCAAACGCCGTGATGCCCATCATGCCGATCCAATAGCTCAATGATGCCAATGGCTTGCTCCGAGACCGGCCTGGGGATCAGCGCGTGCAGCGAGCCGGCATGCTAGACATAGATGAGCTGATCTGGCTTGCAAGGACAATGCGCGCGGACGGCATGCTTTATTAGGGTGAATAGGGCTGAGCTGGCGGTGATGATCGCTATTACCAATGTATGGTCGTGTACGGCTCAATCACCTTCGAGACTCGCCAACCGATTCTCCAGGGCCTGGATATGCAGCCGCAGGTTGTAGAGCTGGTCGGTATAGGACAGCGGCACGTCCACCTGGGCGACTTCGCGCTGGATCTGCTCCAGGCGCTCCCCGAGTTTGGCCAGATCGTGCGCGCCGCGCGCGCCGGTCTCCAGCTCCAGATCAATTCGCCGCAGGGCCACGTACCAGCGGATGATGCGCCGGCGGATACGCCAGGCATAGGCCGGCGGCAGCACTTTGATCAGCGGCAGCAACAGCGCCAGCAGCGGCACGATCATCACCTTGGTGCGATCGATCCAGGTCGCCGCCCAGAATGGCAGATAGCGCTGCAGGAATGGCGGGCCGTTCTTGTAGTGGCGGACGGCGTCGCTGCTGAGCGGAAAATCGCTGTGCAGCGGGCTTGGAAAGGTTCCTGGATCGGCGAACAGGCCGCTCTGACCATGCACCTCCGCCGCTGCCGCGAGCAACAGATCCACCAGGGCTGGATGAATATCCGGATGCGCCACCAGGTTTGCGGTGGCCGCCACCATCGATACATCAGCGCGCGGCACCCCGCGCGCCAGATCCAGCACCCCGGCGGGCAGCGTCAGAGGGGTCAGCGAGGGGTCGATGCGAGCATAGGCAACGGCGTGGGGCAGCTCACGCACGCGGATGCGCTGATCGGCGGTCAGCCTGCGCAGCAGCGGAGCGTCCGTTGCGCTGACCAGAAACAGCAAATCCAACTCGCCGGCTTGCAGCTGATCCGCGGCGGCGGTCATGTCGGTGCTGGAAAAATCGTTGTTACTCTTGCTGATCCCGCTGCGCGAGAGCATCCGCAATGCCAGGAATTGGGTGCCGCTGTCCGGTGGACCGATGCCGATACGCTTGCCGCGCAGCTGATTTAACGGACCTTGGTGCTCGCCTTGCGGCGCCAGCAGCCAGACCGGTTCGTAGAACATACTGCCGAGGCCCATCAGAGCGTCTTTTTGCTCGTCGGTTGCGATCCCGCCCTGCACCAGCGCCAGTTCAGGCGCGTCCTCTGGCGCCAGCAGGCGCTTCAGGTTGTCCACCGAACCGTTGGTTTCCAGCACTCTGAGCTCGATCCCGCTGCGCGCCAGGATTGCCGCATAACGCTGGGCGTAGCGATAATAGGCCCCGTCCTTCGCCCCGGCGGCGATGCTGATCTGTCGCGGCGGCGCCGGCTGCACGAATTGCAGTGCGACCAGCGTGACCAACAGCACCAGCAGGGCACTGCCGCCATAGAGACCCCAAAGATCGAGGCGGCGGGTTCTGCGGGGTTTATCGGGAGAGGCTTCAGAAGACATCGCGGTTCATAAGGGCTTCTAGGACTGGCTTTCAGCGGCGGTCATTATACTCAACCTTCGGGGGGATGTTGCTCCCAAAGAACCGCTGCAAACCTGTAAACGGCTGAGGCTCTGGTTCGGCGGGCCGTTCAGGATGTGGAAATGTGCATGCGCGTTCAGCAGCCACTGGATCGGAGTGCGGAGCTGATCGAGCACTTGCTCCCAGTGGCCGGCTGGAAAGCCGGCGCTCCCAGTGGCCCGATGCAGCTTAGGACGGCCGCGAGGTGCGCATCGTCGGGGATGTCATGGTCGAAGTAGTCGCCGCGCCCGCAGGTAGCTTTGCGCTCCAGCAGTGCATTTGCCCCGGGTCGTGAAGCTTTGCCGGGATTGCACCTCGTCTTGCAGCGGAAAGCCCGGTAGCATGACAGGGAAAGGAATCACGCCAGCAATTCACCTGTTTGGGCCGTGCCTATGAGAAAGGGGTATCTCCGGCGAAGCAAGCTCGCGAGGCAATCGAGCAATGCTTTCAGCGCAATGCGGGTTTAATCGAGTATCCGGTTGTGAGTCCATCGGCGGCTGCGTGGAACTGGTAACCTATTTTCCAGGAGCTGCCTTGTCCAGAAGCAACCGCAATCGCGCTTGCGCATCGGTCCAGCACCTGGGTCCATGGATGCAAGTGCTCAGCAACCCGGTAGTGATCAGGACTGATTGATGGAATTGGTGGGCCGTCTAGGATTCGAACCTAGGACCAAGGGATTATGAGTCCCCTGCTCTAACCGCTGAGCTAACGGCCCGGGGGGTCGCAGATTGTAGACTAGTTGGTGGGCTTGGTGGTGGGCTGGGTGATCATTTTGTCTTTAGCATCGTCTCGGGCGATGACCTGTCATTCTGAATCGAGAAAGCTGCGCAGCTTTTCCGACCGGGTCGGATGGCGCAATTTGCGTAGTGCCTTGGCCTCGATCTGGCGGATGCGTTCGCGGGTGACGTCGAATTGCTTGCCGACTTCTTCCAGGGTGTGGTCAGTGTTCATGTCGATGCCAAAGCGCATACGTAATACTTTGGCCTCGCGCGAGGTCAGGCTGGCGAGCATGTTTTGGGTGGCCTCGCGCAAGCCTTCGGCAGTCGCCGAGTCGACCGGTGAGATGACGCCGGCATCTTCGATGAAATCGCCCAGATGCGAGTCTTCGTCGTCGCCGATCGGAGTCTCCATGGAAATGGGTTCCTTGGCGATTTTCAGTACTTTGCGCACCTTTTCCTCTGGCATTTCCATGCGTTCCGCCAGTTCTTCCGGTGTCGCCTCGCGCCCCATTTCCTGAATCATCTGGCGCGAAATGCGATTGAGTTTATTGATGGTTTCGATCATATGCACTGGAATGCGGATGGTGCGCGCCTGATCCGCAATGGAGCGTGTAATGGCTTGTCGAATCCACCAGGTCGCATAGGTCGAAAATTTATAGCCACGGCGGTATTCGAACTTATCGACTGCCTTCATCAGGCCGATATTGCCCTCTTGGATAAGATCCAGAAATTGAAGCCCCCGATTTGTGTATTTCTTTGCGATGGAGATCACCAGCCGTAGATTGGCTTCGACCATTTCCTTTTTGGCGCGCCGAGCCTTGGCCTCGCCAATGGACATTTTACGGTTGATTTCTTTGATTTCACCGATGGTGAGCACGTTCTCGCGTTCCAGATCCTGCAGGCGGCGTTGGGCGCGGCGCACCTCGCCTTCCACTGCTGCCAAGCGAGCGGAGTAGGGTTTACCTGCATCAATCAGATTCCGAACCCATTCAGGGTTGGTTTCATTGTCGGGAAATGAATTGATGAATTCCTTGCGCGGCATGCTGGCGCTGTCGATGCACAGACTCATGATCAGACGTTCCTGACTGCGAATGCGTTCGATGGTGCCGCGCAGTAATTCCACTAGCACATGGAATACATTCGCCACGAGCTTGAATTGCAGAAATTCCTCTGAGACACGGACCATCGCGGCGCGAGAGCGTTCGTCATCGCGACCGTACTCCCTGAGCAGTTCAATGAATTCATTAAAGTGTTTGCGCAATGACTCCACCCGCTGAGCGACTTCGACCGGATCGGGGCCGGTGTCGACCACGGTATCGTCGTCGTCATCGCTGTTACTATCGGTGGTATTGCTCGCCGTGCTGGCCGCCGGGGTTGCTGAAGCCGGTTCTTCATCGTCATCATTGAATCCGGAAATGGCATCGGATAGGCGACGCTGTTCGTTCTCGACTTGCGCAAAAATCGTCAGCAATCCTTCGATTGCGCGAGGATAGATGGATAATGCCGCGAGCACCTGGTTGAGACCGTCTTCGATGCGTTTGGCAATACGCAGTTCTCCCTCCCGGGTCAGCAATTCGACGGTACCCATCTCGCGCATGTACATTCTGACCGGATCGGTGGTGCGACCAAACTCGCTATCCACTGAAGCCAGAGCCGCGGCGGCGGCTTCGGCGGCTTCGTCGTCAGCCACCGCGGAGTCATCGCTCAAGGGGTCGATCTCGGCCGGGGCACTCTCGTGCACCATGATGCCCATGTCATTGATCATGCGCACGATATCTTCGATCTGCTCGGGCTCGATGATGCCGTCGGGGAGATGGTCATTGACCTCGATGTAGGTCAGAAAGCCCTGCTCTTTACCCCTTGCGATCAGTTGCTTGAGCTGCGAAGCCTGGTGCTGGTCTTGATCCATGCGGATACCTGCTGAGAGAACGGCGTATAAAGTTTAAAGATATGGGGGAGGAAGTTAACTTTCCAAAATAGCAGAAGGTTCCCCGTCTGTCTATCCGGAGAGGCTCCAACTTGGATTAGGGCGATTTCGGTCGGAAAACAGACCACCTGGTTTGCCTTCTTGTCCGGCATCGACGTTGCGGCAACCCGCCTATAGAGTGGGCATGGGCGGGTTGCCGCTTCGCGAAGGCGAGCGAAAACCCGGCGCCAGTTAGTCTGTTTCTCTCCGGCAATCGCCTAACGAAATCCTTGCTGCGGCGCCTTTGGCGTCGTCTGTTCCGCGGGCGTATCGGTGGAGCTTGTGAACTTGATGTTTTGGAGCATGCGTGAGCGCTGTTCACGCCGAGCCTCGTGGTTCATTCTGGTTAAGATGTCGATAAACTCCGCTTCTCGCCCTTGTGCGGGAATATGGGCAATGAGCCTGGAATCCGAGAGGCGGTGAAGGATCGCCCCATATTGATGATCGCGCCAGTGCTCGCATAGGGCCGCTGAGCTGATGTGCGGATCGGCAAGGGCTTTGTCGACCAGCTCGCACAGCACCGTCACGCCAGAACTGTCCAGATCCTTCCAATCAGCCGGTTGGTCGACGACATGCTGAGCCAGCGAGGGTTGGTCCAACAGCAGAGCCAGGGCGAGGCGGATCGGCGTGAGCACGAGTGCGCCTGCGCCTGCGGCTGTCGATACTCTTTGCTGCATCCGCGGCCGAGTGCCGAAACCAACTTGTTCGATCAGACGTTTCTCCAGCAGACCGCGGAAGGTATTGGCGGGCATGGTCTGTATCAAGCCACGCGCCTCGGCGTCGAGCTTGGCGCGACCCTCGGCACTGGCAAGGTCGATCTCGGCGCTCAGATGTTCAAATAGGTAGTCGGACAGCAAAGTGGCCGCGGTGAGGCGTTGCTCGAAGGCGTTGCGGCCCTCCTTGCGCACCAGGGTGTCGGGGTCTTCACCATCGGGCAGGAAGAGAAAGCGGATCGGCTGATTGCCGGATGCCAGCGGCAATGCGGTTTGCAAGGCTTTCCAGGCCGCCTTGCGACCAGCGCGGTCACCATCGAAACAAAATACCAGCTCCGGCGCGACGCGTAATAAACGTTTGATGTGTTCAGGGGTCGTTGCGGTGCCAAGTGTGGCGACGGCGTAGGGGATGTCGAACTGGGCCAATGCGATGGCGTCCAGATAGCCCTCCACCACAAGTACCCGGGACGGACGACGCTGAGCCTGCTGCATCTGATAGAGGCCATAGAGCTCGCGTCCCTTGTGGAATACCGGTGTTTCCGGCGAGTTCAGGTACTTTGGCTCAGCGTCACCAAGCACGCGACCGCCGAATCCGATGACGCGGCCGCGGCGGTCGTGAATTGGAAATAGAATACGATCGCGGAAGCGGTCATAGCGGCGGCCATCACGCTCGGCGAGCAGACCGACATCCAGCAGTTGTTGTTGTTCCGTGCTGCTGCCGCCGAGGCTGCGCAGCAGAAAGTCCCAGCCTGGTGGTGCGTAGCCGATGCTGAAGCGTTGCGCGATCTCGCCGCTGAGACCGCGGCGTTTCAGATAGTCCAGCGCGCGCGCTGCGTCAGGGTGTTCGCGCAGTTGCTGCTGAAACAACAGCGCCGCGCGTTCCAGCATGGCATACAGGGGTTTGAGGTCGGGACCCTGGTCTGGGCTCTGGTTGGATTCGGGAAGTGGTATACCGGCCTGATGCGCGAGTTCTTCGATCGCCTCGCGGAAGTCCAGGCGGTCATATTCGATGAGAAAATCGATCGCGTTGCCATGAACGCCACAGCCGAAGCAGTGATAGGTCTGGCGTTCGGGCGTGACAAAGAAAGAGGGGGTCTTCTCGGTATGGAATGGGCAGCGCGCTTTGAACTGTGTGCCGACTTTTTTCAGTTCCACGCGTGCGGAGACCAGATCGACGATGTCGATGCGCGCCAGCAGGCGTTCTTTGAATTCAGCGGTGATGAGGCCAGCCATACGCAGCGCGGCGACGTTGGGTGAGGCTTGGCGCTCAGCCTGCCAGGCGTGTCCTGATCAGCTTGCTGACGGCACCCATGTCCGCACGCCCCTGCAATGCAGGCTTCAGTAGGCCCATGACTGTGCCCATGTCTTTCATGCTCGTAGCTCCTGTGTTGCTGATGGCTTCCGCGATCAGAGCATCGATTTCACTCTCGGAGAGCGGAGTAGGCATATAGTGCTGGCAAATCTCGACTTCGAAGCGCTCTTTATTCGCTAAATCGTCGCGGCCTGCCTGCTCGTATTGGGCGATGGAGTCACGGCGTTGCTTCAGCATCTTATCGAGTACGGCCAGTACCTGTGTATCGTCGAGCTCGACGCGCTCGTCGACTTCGCGTTGCTTGATGGCAGCGTTGATCAGTCGGATGACGCCGAGACGTTCCTTGTCGTGCGATTTCATCGCGGCCTTCATGTCGTCTTGCAAGCGTTGCTTCAGCATGGTGAGTACGGGGCAGTTAGTATTTACACACCGGAAGGCGTGGTTCGAAGGACTAAACCACGAGGTGGTATAGAATCAGTGCAACTAGGGTGTTGGTGGAGCCCACCCAATTCAAGGTTTGTCGAGCTACAGATTTTAGCACCTACTTCGGCGGATATTCTCACCGAGCATTACAGTGGGAAACAGCCTCGGATTTCGCTGAGGGTTTTTCAGGATCGAGCGAAGACCTTGGCTGCCGAGCGCCAATCGCGGCGTGCCGATCGGCAATCCTGCAACCGGCAATACAGATTAGCAAGGACGGATTGGAACAGGCCTTGGAGGCGCCTAAGGCGATTTCTGTTGAGAAACATACCATCTGGCTTGTCATCTTTTTCGCGCCAACCTGCCCAGAGCGACTATGGGCGGGTTGCCGCTTGGCGAAGGCGAACGAGAATCCGACGCCAGTTGGTCTATTTTTCTCCGACAATCGCCTAAAACGGGCGCTCCCAACGACGAGCCTCGCGCGAGATCTTTTTATGATGGCGCTTCACTGCGGCCGCTTTTTTGCGTTTGCGCTCGGCAGTGGGTTTTTCGTAAAACTCGCGACGGCGTACTTCGGCGAGCACGCCGGCTTTTTCGCAGGAGCGCTTGAAGCGGCGTAAGGCGACTTCGAATGGCTCGTTCTCTTTTACACGAACGGTGGGCATGGACAGTCCTTAGTAAGTTCTCCGCTGGGCGGCTTAGTTATGGGTAATCCGGCATTGTACGGTTGCTTGCAGCAGAGTTGCAAGCCATGTCACGCTCATGGCGGACGAAGTTTCAGTCGTGAGGTATGTTCGTGTGGAACAGGTTCATATGAAATATCCTCATAAAGGTATTATCAATCTTTTTTCTACGACGAGGATCGATCGTATGCGCGTACTCGGCATCGAAACCTCTTGCGATGAGACTGGTATCGCCGTGTTCGAAGGTGGCCGGGGTCTGTTGGCTCAGGCGGTCTACAGCCAGACGGAGTTGCATGCACGCTATGGTGGAGTGGTGCCGGAATTGGCTTCCCGTGACCATATCCGTAAATTGTTACCGCTGATCCGGCAGGTGTTGGCAGAGGCGGAGCTGGAAGCCACCAGTATCGGCGGTGTTGCCTATACGGCTGGTCCCGGATTGGCGGGTGCACTGCTGGTTGGAGCCAGCTTCGGTCGCAGTCTGGCCTGGGCCTGGGGCGTGCCGGCGATCGGTGTGCATCATATGGAAGGACATCTGTTGGCGCCGATGTTGGAAGATCCGGCGCCGGCCTTTCCGTTTGTCGCATTGCTGGTTTCCGGCGGCCATACCCAGCTGGTCGAAGTGACCGCTGTCGGTGTGTATCGAGTGCTTGGCGAGTCGCTCGACGACGCCGCCGGAGAGGCCTTCGACAAGACCGCCAAAATTCTCGGTTTGTCCTACCCGGGCGGGCCGGCGCTGGCAAAATTGGCCGAGCAGGGGGTCGCGGATCGCTATCGATTTCCGCGGCCGATGGTCGATCGACCGGGCCTGGATTTCAGCTTCAGCGGGCTCAAGACACACACGATGAATGCATTGCGCGAGGAATTGCAAGCGCGGGATGACCCGGAGCAGACCCGCGCGGATGTCGCCCGTGCCTTCGAGGAGGCCGTGGTTGACACGTTGCTGATCAAGTGTCGGCGTGCGGTGCGTCAGGTGGGTGTGCGCACACTGGTACTGGCAGGTGGTGTCAGTGCCAACCGTCGATTACGGGCGCGCATGGATGAGATGATGCAGGCCGAAGGCGGGCGCGCATTCTATCCGCGTCCGCACCTGTGCACCGACAATGGTGCCATGATCGCCTTTGCCGGCCATCAGCGTTTAGCTGCCGGTCAGGCCGAGCCGCTGGCCTTCTCGGTGCGTCCGCGCTGGCCGATGCAGAGCCTGCCGTCGCTGGATGCAGGGCGCTGAAGGTGTAAGGCGATTTCTGTCGAGAAATAGACCACCTGGCTTGTCTTCTCGTCCGGCCTCGACATCGCGAAGGCGAACGTCAATCCGGCGCCAGTTGGTCTGTTTCTCTCCGGCAATTGCCCAATGCCCGGAGCGGGTTCCCGATCGGCTGCTTCTTGTGTTCAAGATGGGGTCGAAGGCGGGACATCGCCGTCGCCGATCTTCCCTTCGCGGCCACTAAGCAGGTTGCGAATATTGCTGCGGTGTCGATAAAAGAGCAACAACGTGATTGCCAATTGCATGTAGAAAAGCGCGAGTTCCGGCCAAAACAGCCAAACAAACACGGGTGCCAGGGCCATGGAGACCAGCGCCGAGGCCGAGGAAATCTTTAATACTTTGGCCACGAACAACCAAACGGCTGCCACACAGGCGCCGATGGGCCAAGCCAGGCCGAACTGCACCCCAAGCGCGGTAGCGACGCCCTTGCCACCGCGAAAGCCGAAAAAAACTGGATATAAATGACCGATGAACGCAGCCAGGCCCACCGCCGCCAGCGTCCAGGGTCCGACATCCAGGGCATGGGCCACAAGCATCGGCAGCAGGCCTTTGGCGCTGTCTCCGAACAGCGTGATCGCGGCGGCTGTTTTGGCCTTGGCGCCACCGATGCGCAACACATTGGTGGCGCCCGGATTGTTTGAGCCCAGGGTACGCGGGTCCGGCAGGCGCATCAGCCGGCAGACCAGGATGGCACTGGAGATGGAGCCGAGTACGTAGGCGCCGATGACTAGGGCGATGTCGATCAGGATCAGCATATTCATAATCCGGTATTGGACTGCCCGCGGCGTTCGCGGTCAAGCCCATGTGGCGATTGGTGGCGATTGGTGGCGATCGGCTTGTATTGCTGGTGCATGCCGCAATCCTTGGTCGATTACCGGAGAGAAACAGACCAACTGGCGCAGGATTCTCGTTCGCCTTCGCGCAGCGGCGACCCGCCCATGATCGCTCCATGGGCGGGTTGCCGCAACGTCGAGGCCGCACGAGAAGACAAGCCAGGTGGTCTATTTTTCTACAGAAATCGCTCTAATTAGGAGCCGCTTTCGGCATCACTCAGACACTGAAGGGGGTGGTATTGGACATCGTTTTTATCCGACACATGCGAGTAGAGACCCTGATCGGCGTCCACGCTTGGGAAAAGAACAGCAAGCAGCAGATTGTTATTGACCTGGAAATGGCTGCTGACATCGCCCGGGCTGCTGCCAATGATCGGATCGAAGATGCGCTTGACTACGAGGCTGTTCATCGGCGGCTGAGGCAGTTTGTCGAGGCATCCCGTTTTGACTTACTGGAGACGCTCGCGGACCGCTGTGCCGCGATCGTCCGCAATGAGTTTGGTGTCAGCTGGCTCAGATTGCGGATCGATAAACTCGACGTTCTAAACGATGTGCGCGGGGTCGGCGTTGTCATTGAGCGCGGGGAGCGCGACTGACGTAAGGCTGGCAGTTCGGACACCGGTACAGCCGCCGCCCGTTCACCTCCAACCGCTCAATGATCGTTCCGCAGAGGGGGCAAGGCCGCCCACCGCGGCCGAACACCGCGAAGCGGTAGCCCCGACGCGTTTCCCCCGCCGCTTTGAGTGCCGCGACCCGGGCCGGAGGATTGGTGATGCCGCCGCTGTGGTAAGCCCGCCAACCGATCTCCAGCGTCGCGCGGGCCAGTCGGTTACGGGTCTTCAGGTCCAGTTCGCAGGGACGGTACTTCGGGTGCAGTCCGGCCGCGAACAGGGTCTCGCTGCGTAGGTAGTTGCCAAGCCCGGCAAGAAAATGCTGGTCCAAGTACAGGGCGCCAAGGCTACGCTTGCGAAAGGCCGGCTCGTTCAGCCGGCGGGCCAGATCGCGCCAGTGCAGGGCCGGATCAAGCAAATCCGGACCAAGGCGAGTCAGATAAGGAAAGCGCAGCAGTTCGTCGGCGTCAAGCACGGCGATGTTCGAGGCGCTGTAGAGCAGTGCGCTGTCGGTCTCGGTGTGCAGGGCTACTCGCAGGCTGCGGGCGGTGTTCGGCAGTTGTCCGCGGCGGCGCAGGTACCAGATTCCGTAGAGCTGGTTGTGGGTATACAGCGTCAGACCCAAGTCAAATGCGATCAGCAGGGCTTTGCCACGGGTCTCGATGCCGGCCACTCGAGCCCCGGTCAGCTCATCTTCGAACCGGCGCAGCCTTGGCAGGCCGAAACGAACCTCGGCGAGCTTTTGGCCATCGATGATGGCTGCGATGCGATCCGCGGCGCGACGGATTTCAGGGCCTTCGGGCATGGCCTTGTGTTACAAATATCGAATGGAGACTGCCGTCGTTATGCCGAGAAGCAGTGCCGAAATAGCGTTGATTCATGGCGTTTCCGGCTTATCAACAGCTGACATGACTGCATCGGTCGAGTGTTGAGCGTTCGCCCGTGGGCGAGTTTAGGCAATCGCCTTAACCAAGTCCGTTTTCAAGTCGACCGGCGCACTGTTACAGATTGGGTAATATGAGTCGGGAGATCAGATTCTGCCGGTCTCGATTCACGCCGCAACCTGTTGTTGAGTTGGTCTGACCCGTGCTGTGTTGAAGCCCTGCGCTGTGGCGATTGCCATCGCTTGCTCATAGTCATCAGGTTGAATAAATGGGGTGCGGGCGATGAGCCAAAGCCGCTTGCGGCTCGGCGTGCCCATCAGCGCCCATCGGTACTCGGGGTCCAGGCCGATTACCCATAGATCGCCTCGAATCAGCTTGAAGAATTTCAAGATGAGTTTCGAACCACTTGGGTCGGCGGGATAAACCATGCCGTTCACCTCGGTACGCCGCATGCGCGCCTTGGCGTTGTGAGCTGCGGTTTGGACCCTGATGTGACCGTCGGGGCGCTTCGCATAGGTCGCGGTGACATTCACGCTGTGTTGCCTAGGACCGTCTGCCTCGAGATTCGGCAGTCTTGCCACTTCGAACCAGGTTCCCAGCAGTCGATCCAAGTCAACCTGTGCCACGGTTTCGGGCGGATCACGAGGCTTACTGATGCTGCCTGGTAGCAGATTATGCAAAGTCGAATGAATCATTTTGATCATAGGCCGGAAAATTGGGCGTGCAGTTCTTGGAAGCAACCCGAGATCCAGTCCGGTTACCCACTCCATGCCGAGGCTGCGGAACCAGCTGTCGCGGTCTATTGGTCTTGGGCCAGGAGCTTGCGGTTGCAGGAGTCTTTCCAGGCTAGCTTCTCTGGGGGAGCTCTTCTGTGGGCAAGCTTCGAGGTGCCTGGCGATCTGTTCCGGCCCAAGCGTTTGTCGGAAGATTGACAAGTAGAGCGCTGACTGCTGAATCCTTCCTCAGCGCTCGTCGCTGTCCGCTGTTAGTCCGCCAATACGCAATAACTCCTGCACACTGCGACGGGTATCATCGGGCTGAGCCAGGTTTTCCACCGGAGTCCAGGAAAAGTCGGACTCGAGGCGAAATGAGCCAGCATGCGGATCAGGTGGTTGCCCATCCCAATCTTGCGGCGACAGCATCGAAAAGTAGGCGCTGCCATCAGGCTTGGTGTAGAGATGGTAGAGTTTGCCGGGTATGCGCTTAAAGGCGCATCGGGCACGAGTCAGGGCTTGTTCCTGGCGCGCCTCGTTGAGCACCTTGCGTGCCTGCTCTTGCAGGAATTTGATTTGATCCGCAATGACATGCAGTTTTGCCGAGGTGCGAGCGTCGAGCATGGACTTGGCCCGCTCCATTTCCTCGCCGATCTCTGTAGCCGCGAAGGCGGGTGCGAGACGGCTTGTGGGATAGGGCGAGCTGTGGGTGTCGCCCGAGTGCAATAATGGCTTTTTTGCGTCGTCGCTCATCAAGAACCTCATTGTGGGACTGCCGATCGTCGCTGGAAGGCGTCTGAGCACGGCGCTCTGGGGTGGCCCCGCAAGCAGCCGATCGATGCATGATCATTGTTGAATTGTCAGGCCGCCGTCCACGTTGATGATCTGGCCGGTGATGTAATCCGCATCGCGAACCAGAAATAGCAGCGCCTGGGCGATGTCAGCCGGTGCGCCTATGCGCCGCAACGCGGTGCGGTCGAGAAGCTGCTGCTTGGCCTCGGCAGACAGTCCTTGACTAGGCCAAAGCACAGAGCCAGGAGCGATGCCGTTGACGCGCACCTCGGGACCTAGTTCCCAGGCTAGCGACTTGACCATCATTGCATTGCCGGCCTTGGCCATCGAGTAGATAGTATGTTCCGCCAGCGGGCGTTCGGCGTTGACATCCACCAGATTGACAATGCAGCCCCGGCTCTTGCGCAACAGCGGTGCAGCGGCCTGGCTAAGGAAGAATGGTGCCTTCAGATTCGAGCCCATCAGATCGTGCCATTGCATCTCCGTGGCCTGTCCGATCGGAGTTGGATAAAAGCTGGAGGCATTATTGACGAGGATATCGAGTCGGCCGCGGAACGACTGGACGCCGTCCATCAGCAATGCCGGCGCATCGCTGTCTAGCAATTCTGCCTGCACTAGGTGGACCGATCCTCGTCGTGCAGCGGACAATTCATCCGCCAGCTGCCGTGCGGCCCCGGCAGAGCTTCGATAATGGATAACTAGATCCACCCCCTGCACGTGCAGCAGCCGTGCCATTTGCTCGCCAATTCGCTGCGCCGCGCCGGTGATCAGCGCCACCTTGCCAGCCAACGGGTTGTGGAGAGATTGGTTTTGGGTTGGATTGGATTCGGATTGGCTCAAGGCTCGCTACCCTACTTTTTCTGGAATAGAGACCACGGACCCGATGCCCGCTGAGTCCCGCACTGAAATGATGACCATGATGATGACCTATGACGCGACCATAACGGCGGATGCAAAAGCGCACTCGGAGCGCCTCGCGGCACTGATCCGCACCGAAATCGAAGCTGCGGGAGGTGCCTTGCCCTTCGACCGATTCATGGAACTGGCATTATATGCTCCCGGGCTTGGCTATTATGTCGCCGGCAGTACAAAACTGGGGGCAGCTGGTGATTTTGTCACGGCTCCGGAAATCTCTCCCTTATTCGGACGCTGCATCGCCGAGCAATGCCGGCAAGTGTTGATGGGCCTTGGCGGCGGCGATTTGTTGGAATTTGGCGCCGGTTCTGGTGCCCTGGCGGCGGAATTGCTGCATGCGCTGGCCGCCTCGGAGAGCTTGCCCGAACACTATCTGATTCTGGAACTGAGTCCCGATCTGGTCGAGCGTCAGCGTGCGTTGATCGCGCAGCGTGCGCCGGCCCATTGCGACCGGGTACGTTGGATTAAGCAACTGCCCGCGCGTTGGCGTGGTGTGATGCTGGCCAACGAGGTGCTGGATGCCATGCCGGTGCAACGATTCCGCATCGCGGAAGATGGCGGCATTTTGGAGTGTTTGGTTGAGCTCGGCACGGATGGTTTCTGCATCCGCGCCGCGCCGCCGGTCTCCGCCGGATTAGTGGAAGCCGTCGCGCTGCTTCAGCGGCAGATGGAGGCCGAAGGGCGATCATTGCAACCCGGCTTTACCTCTGAAATCAACCCGCGCCTTGCACCCTGGTTGCGCGGGGTTGACGACTGCCTCGAAGCTGGCATGCTGCTGTTGATCGACTATGGCTATCCGCGCACCGAGTATTATCTGCCAGAGCGCGACGGCGGTACGTTGATGTGCCATTTCCGCCATCAAGCCCATGTGCAGCCATTCGCTAATCTCGGATTGCAGGACATTACCGCCCACGTCGATTTCAGCGCGCTGGCGCAGGCCGGCAGCGGAGTCCGGCTGGCATTAGCAGGTTACACGACCCAGGCGCATTTTCTGCTCGGCTGTGGTCTCGATCGTCTCATCGCCGAGTCGCCCGCCGATCCCGCCGCCCTGCTCGATCTCAGTGCCGGGGCGAAACAGCTGTTGTTGCCAAGCGCGATGGGCGAGCGTTTTAAGGTAATGGCGATGACGAAACATTTGCCGCCGCCGAGCGAAGGCTGGTGCGGTTTCTCGATGCGCGATTTGAGCGGACGGCTTTAGTCATGATGCAGTCATGATTTAGTCACAATCAGGCGCGCTGCCGGCTTTCCGTGCCTCGATCTCTTTGTCGCATTCGATCAACGCGTAAGCAGAATGATTGTGGATGGACTCGAAGTTTTCCGCTTCCACGATGTAGGCGCTGATGCGCTCGTCGTCGTTCAAGCGGCGGGCGACATCGCGTACCGTGTCTTCGACAAACTTGGGGTTATCATAGGCGCGCTCGGTGACGTATTTTTCATCTGGGCGTTTGAGTAGGCCATACAGCTCGCAGGATGCTTCGGCTTCCACCATTTCGATTAATTCCTCGATCCACAAAAAGCCGCGGGTACGTGCCTCGACCGTGACGTGAGAACGCTGGTTATGGGCTCCATAATCGGAGATCTGCTTGGAGCATGGGCAGAGGCTAGTTACCGGTACCACGACTTTGATGGACATTTTCGGCTTGCCGTCGTGAATGTCTCCGATCAGCGTGACATCATAGTCGAGCAGGCTGGCGACACCGGAGATGGGCGCCTTCTTATCGATGAAAAATGGAAAGCGCATCTCGATGTGGCCAGCCTCGGATTCCAGCCGCTCGGCCATTTCCGATAACATTTCTCGAAAGGTGCTAACACCGATTTCGTGCTCGTGGCCATTCAGGATGGCGACAAAGCGCGACATGTGCGTGCCCTTGAAATGATGTGGCAGGTATACGTACATGTTGAAAGTTGCCACGGTGTGTTGCTCCTGCCCACCGCGATCCTTGATGCGCACCGGGTGGCGAATATCCTTGATACCAACCTTATCGATAGGGATGCGCCGGGTGTCGGCGCGTGACTGTACGTCGGCAATGGTTGTGGTAGCGGGTACGGTGGCGGTCAAGACCGTTCGGTCCATGGATTCGTCCTCAAGGAGTGTCTGCTGCAATACGTCCATATAAGTTAAGGCATCCGGCATACGAACAAACCAACTATTCCCCCGCGAATAGGGCGGAATCATGCCCGCATGCAATCTGCCATTATCGGAAACTCCGCGGATCAGGGCAAATGCCGATGAATGAGTTTAGGCAATTTCTCTCCGGCTATCGCCTGAGTGGTTCTTAGGCGAATGATCGCTGCTGTCAGCGATCGCGGCTGATGATGTAGCGGGCAATCCAACGCAATGGATTGGCGTCATCGCTGAAGGATTCCAGGCTTTTCAGCGCATCCTCGACCAGATCTGCGGCAGCTTCATGGGCTGGTCCTATACCCATCAGAGAGGGATAGGTCGCCTTGTGATGCTTTGCATCGGCACCGCTGTGTTTGCCGATCACCGCGGTGTTTCCCTCGACATCCAGCAGATCGTCCTGGATCTGGAATGCTAGGCCGATACATTTGGCATAGTGATCCAGGGCTTCGGTTCGTTCCGCCGCCAGTCCAGGACAGGTCAGTGCGCCCAGGTTGATCGCTGAGCGGATCAGTGCCCCAGTCTTGTGAATGTGGATGTTCTCGAGCATCACCAGATCCAGTTCCTTACCCTCGGATTCCAAATCCAGGGCTTGACCACCAGCCATACCGACGGAGCCCGCTGCGCGTGCAAGATTACCGATCATCGCCGTGCGCATCGCAGCGTCGCCAGGGAATTTCGGGTCAGTGGCGAGTACCTGAAAAGCGTGCGTTTGCAGTGCGTCGCCGGCCAGGATTGCGGTGGCTTCATCAAATGCCCGGTGGCAGCTTGGGCGGCCGCGGCGCAGGTCGTCGTCATCCATGGCCGGCAGGTCGTCGTGAATCAGCGAGTAGACGTGGATCATCTCCAATGCTGCGGCTGCCGTGTCGACCTTCTCCGGCTGCATGCCAACCGCGCGCGCGGCGGCGTAGGCGAGTGTCGGGCGCACGCGCTTGCCGCCGCCAAGAACCGCATAGCGCATAGCTTGGTGCAAGCGCGGCGGCGGTGCATCCGCGGCGGGTAACAAGCGCTCCAGTGTCTTCTCGATGCGTGCCCGGCATTCGCTTAGAAAGGCATTCAGGGTGGTTTCATTCATCTCGGTTGCGGTTCTTACCGATGCTGCGGTCGCTGGCGGTGTTGGGGATGACATCGTGATGGTACTGCTCGGGTTCGGCGTGCTCGGATTGATCGGTGAGAATACGCACGCGCTGCTCGGCGGTGTCCAGGGCTTGCTGGCAGACGCGCGTCAGTTTGATGCCACGCTCGAAGGCGGCTAGGGATTCCTCCAGCGTTAGATCGTCCTGTTCGAGGCGATCGACCAGGGCTTCGAGTTCTTTCATGGATTGCTCAAAGCCCGGGGGGTCGGAGATCGGTGCGCTGTCGGGATCGGGAGGCGATTGTTTGGTATCGGCTTTTGACATACTGATTTGAACCATTGTTTACAGCTACGGTAACGTACGCGGATTTTGTGGTCAATTTTCACCGCGGTGAACCTGATATTCCCGCGTGCAATCTGATCTTCACTTTTTGTAGGAGTATCCATCGCGCCGATGAAAGGCAATTATGACGCCTCTGCTATTGAGGTTTTGAGCGGTCTCGATCCCGTGCGCAAGCGCCCGGGCATGTATACGGACACCACGCGCCCGAACCATCTGGCGCAAGAGGTCATCGACAATAGCGTGGACGAGGCTCTTGCAGGCCACGCGCGCAAGATCGAAGTGACTCTGTTCGCCGATGGTTCCTGCGAGGTCACCGACGATGGCAGGGGTATGCCCGTGGATCTGCACCCGCAGCAAGGTTTGCCCGGCGTTGAGGTCATCTTGACCAAGCTGCATGCCGGGGGCAAATTTTCCGCCGGTAGTTACCGTTTTTCCGGCGGTCTGCATGGCGTTGGCGTATCCGTGGTGAATGCACTTTCCGAGCGCCTGGAGGTCTGGGTCAAGCGCAACGGGAAGGAGTATCACATGGCCTTCGCCGGTGGAGACAAGGTGTCGGACTTGCGCCAAGTTGGCAGTGTTGGCCGTGACAATACCGGCACGCGGCTGCATTTTTGGCCGGATATACGTTATTTCGACAGTGCAAAATTCGCATTGCGGCAATTGACCCATCTGCTGCGCGCAAAAGCCGTACTTTGTCCGGGCCTAAGGGTGCATTTTCGCGATGAGGCGAGTGGGGATGAGCAGGTATGGCATTACGAGGACGGGCTGAAGGATTACCTGGATCGTGCTTTGGAGGGTTTGCCGACCCTGCCCGAACAAGCCTTTGTCGGTCATATGGAAGCAGCTGCCGAGGCCGCGAACTGGGCCGTGGTTTGGCTTCCCGAGGGCGGTGATCTGGTCACGGAAAGTTACGTGAATTTGATCCCGACGGTGCAAGGAGGTACACATGTCAACGGCTTGCGAACTGGCCTTACCGAGGCGGTGCGCGAGTTTTGCGAGTTTCGCAATCTATTGCCGCGCGGGGTCAAGCTGGCGCCGGAGGACGTTTGGGGGCGAGTCTGCTACATTTTGTCGGTCAAGCTCATCAATCCGCAATTTTCCGGACAGACCAAGGAGCGGCTATCCTCCCGGGAGTGCGCTGCTTTTGTGTCCGGTGTTACCAAAGACGCGTTCAGCCTATGGCTGAACCAGCACGTGGGGGATGCCGAGCGCATCGCGGAACTGGCGATTGGCGCCGCGCAGGCAAGGCTGCGAGCCGGGCGCAAGGTCACGCGCAAGAAGATCACCCAGGGGCCGGCCCTGCCCGGCAAACTGGCTGATTGCACCAGCACCGATCCGGAGCGCAGTGAATTGTTTTTGGTGGAGGGCGATTCCGCCGGCGGTTCGGCAAAACAAGCTCGTGATCGGGAGTTTCAGGCCATCATGCCATTACGCGGCAAGATCCTGAATACCTGGGAAGTCGACCCGGCCGAGGTGTTAGGTTCTCAGGAGGTGCACGATATCGCTGTGGCGGTCGGCGTGGATCCTGGTAGTGACGATCTGTCGCGGCTGCGCTTTGGCAAGATTTGTATACTGGCCGACGCCGACTCCGATGGCGCGCACATTGCCACATTATTGTGCGCCCTCTTCCTGAGGCATTTCCCGCGTCTGGTGGCGGAGGGCCATGTATATGTGGCGATGCCGCCGTTGTATCGGATCGACGTTGGCAAACAGGTGTTTTATGCTCTGGATGACGCTGAGCGCAAAGGTGTACTGGATCGCATTGCTGCCGAAAACCTCAAAGGTAAAATCAGTGTGCAACGCTTCAAAGGCTTAGGTGAGATGAACCCGGCGCAGCTGCGCGAGACGACGATTCACCCAGATACTCGTCGTCTGGTCCAGCTGACCATTGAACCAGATGATACCAGTAGCACCTTAATGGATATGTTGTTGGCTAAGAAACGAGCCGCCGACCGTCGTGCCTGGTTACAGGAAAAGGGTGATTTAGCGCAGGTTTAATTGGCGCGTTACTTGCTCAACTTTCCAAATCAGTAGAGTCAGCGACCATGCTAGCTGCGCCTTTCTGGTCACAAAACTTGTCACTCTAAGGTTCCAATATGCTCCCATTCCGCTATGCTCATGCCGCCGCAGACGACTGGAACGATGTTCTTTCCATAGTAATCGACCAACTGGGATTCGGGGGAGCGACGCTTGGCTTTGTCTACGTTACCGATGCGATCAATGCGCATCTGGACGAAATCCTTGACAGCTTGCGTGAGTCCACCGGCGTCGAGCACTGGATCGGCGCTGTCGGTATTGGTATCTGCGCTACCGGTATCGAGTACTACGAGAAACCCGCCATTGCAGCGATGCTGGCCGATTTTCCAGAAGATTCGTTCCGCGTTTTTCCTTCCATTATCAAGGATCTGGACGACTTCGATCAGGCCCAGAGCGCCTGGCTCGGCAATGCGCAGCCCTACATCGGCTTGGTGCATGCTGACCCGATCAATCCCCTGACCGAGAGCCTGGTCAAACAGCTCGCGGCGCGCACCGCAACAGGATTTTTGATCGGCGGATTGGCAAGCGCCGGCGATAATGCCCGAGTGATTGCCGATGGCGTCAGCGAGGGCGGCGTCAGCGGCGTCATGTTTACCGAGGCGGTTTCGGTGCAGACCAGCCTAAGTCAAGGTTGCTCACCGATCGGCCCGCATCACACCATCACGGAGTCGCAGCGTAATATCTTGGTAACCTTGGATGGCCGACCGGCACTGAAGGTATTCAACGAGGATATCGGCGAGATCCTGGCGCGCGATCTGTCTCGCATCGGCGGCTATATTTTTGCCGGTCTTCCCATTCCCGGCTCCGACACCGGAGACTATCTGGTGCGCAATCTGATTGGCGTTGATATAGAACAAAAGTTGCTTGCCATCGGCGATCTGGTGGAGCAGGGTCAGCAGTTAATGTTCTGCCGGCGTGATGCCGATACGGCGCGAGAGGATTTGTCGCGTATGCTGGCACACCTGAAGGCGCGATTGTCCGGCCCGCCTCGGGGTGGTGTCTATGTGTCATGCCTAGGCCGAGGTATGAATTTGTTTGGCGATGACTCGGAAGAATTGAAACAAATCCGCGATGAACTAGGCGATTTTCCGCTGGTGGGTTTTTATGCCAACGGCGAGATCTCCCAGGATCGGCTGTACGGCTACACCGGGGTATTGACACTCTTCGTTTGAATCGTTTAATGCTTGCGGCGGCGTAAACGGCAGCACGACACTCGGCTGTCGAAACGTCCTGAGTTTTGATGCCAAACCGATTCCGGGTCTTGGATTGCATCATCGAACGCCCTGGGGAAGCCTCATCGGTGTCGGGGGTCGCTATCGGAATCGGAATCGAATCCGCTCATCGATCAAAGCAGCCAGCTCGATACCAATCCCTCATGTTGACCTTGACACCGATCCCGATCCCGACACCGACACCGACTCAGCATCCATCAACCGGGAAGCGCTTGTTTTCGTGAGACTGCAGATTTCGACAGCCTGGCACGACACTGGTGCGGATGTCCGGCTACCATTTCTGCCGTTTATCGTTGTCGTAATCGCTCATCCTAGGCTATCGATGACGACCATGATTACGACAACGACTGCAAACGGTGTCGCGACTTGCGCAGCAGAGCACTAGCCGAGATTGACGCGGCGCATACAGGATATGCACATCAGCGATGCGTCCTCACTACGCAGAGCCGCGTTGTCCTGTATCGTTGCGCAGCCGCACCGTTTCTGGTGTACCGAGGAACTTGGGCTCGCGACCAGTCATGATGTCCAGGACGGCGACTACGCGGGCAAGCACCTCGCGTGCGCGCACTTTCATCAATCCAGCAGCGTCCGGATCCGCGGCGGCAAGACCGCTGGCGTCGATACCGAAGCGACGAGCCAAAAAAATCGCGCGCTCGGCGTGAAACCGCTGACTTACGATCAGCATACGATCGATACCAAACACTTTCTTAGCGCGTACCACGGAATCCAGCGTGCGGAACCCAGCATAGTCCAGCGTAATGAACTCCGGCGGCACGCCGAGTGCGACCAGGTCTTTTTGCATTGCGATGGGCTCGTTATAGTAACGGGTTGCATTGTCGCCGCTGACCAGGATGCCTCGCACGCGACCGCTGTGGTACAACGCGGCAGCGGTTTCGATGCGGGCGCGGTAGAAATGGTTCGGGCGGCCCTGATGCGTGCGTGCCGTGCCGAGCAGCAGCGCGACCGGCGTCGGTGTAACCCGATTGATCTCGTCCACAATAGCGCTGGAGGCGCTGGCGGAGATCATCCGGTCGATGCCCAGTGCCGTGCCGATCGCCAGCAGCACCAGAACGGCCAATGCCAGTCCGATTCGGCGCCAGATTGATTTCGGACCCTTGCGCTGGAACAATCCTCGTGCCGTAGCTGAGCCGTTGGCTGATACCTCGGCCGATGCTGGGCTTGGTTTGGGCAGATCTATGGGATCTGTTTTCGTTTGCGGTTGCTGGGCCATATCAGTTTTACCGATCAGATGTACCGAGGTCGGTTATACCGGCAGTCGGCTACGTCGGGTCTGGATAGACAGGGCTGGATATTACCAAGGTCGGGTATACCGGGTTGCGCCCTTGCAGCGTCAAGTTGTTTATGAATTCCTTTATGAAATTGCCGATACACGGCAATGAAACTGCCGACCACTCGCGATGCATTTGATTGTAGACGGAAATGCCGCCGTTTGTGACTCTTTAGGTGATCTCTGTGCAGAAACGGACCACCTGGCTTGTCTTCTCGTCCGACATCGACGTTGCGGCAACCCGCCCATAGAGCGACGATGGGCGGGTTGCCGCTGCGCGAAGGCGAATGAGAATCCGGCGCCAGTTGGTCTGTTTGTCTCCGGCAATCGCCCAAAGCCAGGATATCGTCTAAACCCATTTTGAACCACTGAACAGGCCGTCTTCATGCCAGATGATTACTCTCTGACCTATCGCGTTTGTCCCACTCGTCCGCAATCTCACCAGTTCGATGTCGAATTGCTAATTCCTGCATCTGCCAGAAAGACCTTGGTCTTATGCATGCCTGCATGGATTCCGGGAAGCTACATGATTCGCGATTTTGCGCGTAATGTCACCGGCATCAGGGCGAGCGGAGCTTCGGGAACGCTAGCCATCGTCAAGCTCGACAAACAGACCTGGCGACTGGATGACGTTCACGGCGATGTCGTCGTTCGCTATCAGGTCCATGCCTGGGAATTGACCGTGCGCTCTGCGCATCTGGACATCACCCATGGCTACTTTAACGGCCCGAGTCTGCTGTTGCGCGTGCACGGCTTCGACGCAAGTCCCTGCCGGCTGGAGTTGCTTGCGCCGACTGCCGCTGCCTATGCGCATTGGCGCGTCGCCACCAGTTTGCGCCCTGCCGACGTCGACTCCCAAGGCTTTGGCGGTTATCTGGCCGACGATTACGACGATCTGATCGATCATCCGGTGGAGATGGGCAAGTTCGATCTGGTCGATTTTCAGGTCCAGGGCGTGCCGCACCGGATGGCCATCAGCGGCCGTCAACAAGCCGATCTGGATCGCTTGGCCAGGGATTTGCGGCCCATCTGCGAGCAGCATGCCGCTTTGTTCGGGGAATTGCCGATCGATCGCTATGTCTTTTTGACCATGGTGGTTGGAGATGGCTACGGCGGGCTCGAACACCGTTTTTCAAGCAGTTTGCTTTGCAGCCGCGGTGACTTGCCGAGACCGCCCCGCGCTGGCGCGGCGGCTGATTCGGACACCTTGCCCAGCGAAGGCTATCGGCGCTTTTTGGGGCTGTGCAGCCACGAGTATTTCCACCTGTGGAACGTGAAGCGCATTCGCCCCGCGGTGTTTGCTGATCAGGGCCTGGAGCGCGAGGTACACACCCGTTTGCTGTGGGCCTTTGAAGGCATCACGTCCTACTACGACGACTTGGCCCTGGTGCGCAGCGGCCGGATCGACGCGAAGAGTTATCTGGAATTACTGGCCGAGACGATCACCCGCGTCATGCGCAATCCGGGGCGGCTGCGACAAACCTTGGCAGAGTCGAGCTTTGACGCCTGGACCAAATTCTATAAACAAGACGCCAATGCGCCGAACGCTATCGTCAGCTACTACGGCAAGGGCGCCCTGGTGGCCCTGGCGCTGGACCTGATCATGCGTCGAGATACAGGCGATCGATGCTCGCTGGACGACCTGATGCGTGCGCTCTGGCAGCGTTATGGCCAGTCTCGAGACGGCGTGCCGGAGCGTGGCGTGGAGGCCATCGCAAGCGAGGTCAGCGGCCTGGATCTAACTGATTTCTTCGCTCAAGCATTGGATTCCACCGATGATCTGAACCTAGCCGAACTGCTCGCCAGTGTTGGTGTCGGCATGCGCTTGCGCTCATCCCGCGGAGACAACGATACTGGTAACGTCAGCGACGTGTTCGAGCCGGTCGAGCCCGCCGCCGACATCGGGCTGCGCCTGCAACCCGGGGTTGCCGAGGCCCAGGTGGCGGCGGTGCTCGATGCTCGCCCGGCCCGTAACGCGGGGCTGGCACCAGGTGACGTGCTGGTCGCCATCAATGGTCTGCGCGCAAGCCCGGCGACGGCTGGCGATTTGCTGCGTCAAGCCGAGATCGGTCAACCGCTGAAGATCCATGCCTTTCGCCGTGACGAGCTGATGCGTTTTGTCGTGACGCCGGAGTTGGCGCCGGCAGACACCTGTGAATTATGCTTGAACCCGAATGTATCGGCGGATGTGTTAGCGCGGCGCGCGGTCTGGCTCGGCGATGCCGGCTGATTTCCAGGTCGAGCGGCAGGCCGCGTTGCAGCGGCACCGCGACATCGTCCGGCTGCTGGCGGATGGTGAACTGCATTCCGGCGCGGCTATTGCCGCGCGGCTGGGGATCAGTCGGACCGCGGTCTGGAAAGCAGTGCGCAAGGCAGCGGACCAGTTCGGATTGGATCTGGAGTCCTGGCGCGGGAAAGGATATCGCCTGCGCGAGCCTTTACAGCTGCTTGATATCAGTCTGATCCGCAATGCATTGCCATCGTCAGTGCAGCAGCAAATCGGTCGCATTGACCTGCTCGACGATGTCGATTCCACCAACAGTTGGCTGATGCGATGCGCCGGCGATGGTGCGCCCGGCGGTAGCGTCTGTTTGGCAGAGCGACAGCGTGCCGGGCGCGGGCGCCATGGGCGGAGCTGGGTATCGCCCTTCGGGGCAAACATTTATTTGTCTATCCTATGGCGCTATCCGCTGGCGCCTGCGCAGCTTGGTGGACTGAGTCTGGCCGCCGGCGTTGCGGTGGCGCGCGCGCTCGCCGCTGCCGGGGCGCAACAGATTGGGGTTAAATGGCCCAATGATCTGCATTGGCGCCGGCGCAAACTCGCTGGGCTATTGCTGGAAGTGGCCGGTGAGTCCCAAGGGCCGAGCCATGTGGTGGTTGGCGTCGGGGTCAATCTGCGCCTGAATCCGACGCGCGCGCTTGCCATCGAACAGCCTTGGACTGATCTGACAACGGTACTGGGTGCTGGCACATATTGCCGAAATACAATCGCGGCGGGCTTGATCGCCGAACTTGCTGGAGCATTGCAACGCTATGGCAAGGACGGGTTGCTGCCGTTTCTGGCCGAATGGCAACGTCTCGACGCCTACCTCGGTGAACCAGTGGAACTCATTCTCGGCGATCGGCGCATTGCCGGGGTGCATGCCGGCATTAATCGCGATGGTGCATTGCTGTTGGACAGCGACGGTGAACGGCGTGCTTTCCATGCCGGCGAAGTCAGTCTGCGTGTGCATCCTCGTTGAAGGCTGCTCTGGATGCCGTCGCAAATGAGACTGTGCAAGTATTCGCGGCAGGGTGCAGAAGATGATTCTTACCACCAGGTACACCAAGCGCAAGAAGACAAAATTTAAATTTTAATATCTTATCTGACTTCATGTCAGGTTTTGCCTTCAAGTCGTGTCAGTATTCACCGCAGAGACGCAGAGTGCGCAGAGGTGCCAAGGCGGATGCATCCTCTTCTCTGCGTCTCTGCGGTGAATCGAACTGCATCCTGAATGAATGGTTGAACATTTTCATACGGCAGCACCCTTCATGTCCTTTTTGGTTAATCTTCTTTTTGTGTATTTCTGGAATAGTTTCACAGTCGCAAATGAGACTGCGAAAGTATTCTTGATCTATGGCGAAGGGTGATTCACCACAGAGAGCACAGGGGTGTTGGGTAGGCTGTCGAAATCTGCAGTCCCACTAAAACAAGCGCTTCCCGGTTGATGGATGCTTAGTCGGTGTCGGGATCGGTGTCAAGGTCAACATTAGGGATTGGTATCGAGCCGGCTGCTTTGATCGATGAGCGGATTCGATTCCGATTCCGATAGCGACCCCGATTGCACTCCGCCGATGTCTGGATAGCGTTGTATAGGTTATTCATGAACCGCCACTTAGGGTGTTGCTGTAACGGGGGCGAGTGATCGCATCAGCACCCGTCGATAGCGCGTGGCGATGTGCTCCCAGTCAAATGCTTTGCGGCAATGCGCGCGGCCATTGTCGGCAAGGCGTGCGCGCAGGTGCGGGTCAGCAAGCAAGGCGATGATTTTCTCGGCGAGTGCCTCGGGGTCGCCGGGCGCAAAACAGGCCCCGGTGATACCGTCCGTGATGGCGTCCGCGGTGGCGGGAACGGCTCCGCAAAGCACACAGCAACCACAGCTCATCGCCTCTACCAATACCAGGCCCAAACCCTCCTGATCGCCGCTGTCGGCAATCTGGAATGGGGCGATGAACAGCGCAGCCTGCCGATACAATCGGGGCAAATCCGCTTGGGCGATCTGTCCGAGAAAGCGGACGCAATGGGCAATGCCAAGATCTCTGGCCAGCTGGCGCAGCCTCTGTTCCAGCGGGCCGCTGCCGGCGATGGTGAGGCGCACCTCCGGATAGCGGCTGATCACCCTTGGCAGCGCGTGGAGCATGGTTTGTACGCCCTTTTTTTCCACTAGCCGTCCCACGAAGAGCAGGTCCATGTTGCTGCGCGGCTGATTTGGATCGGGGGTGAAACGCTGCTGCAGGTCTACACCCATAGGAATGACCTCTACCTGATCGCGGGCAATGTTCATACGCAGTACCTGCTTGCGCATCACGGTGCTGACAACCGTAATCATCCGGCTGTTCCGCATAACGCCGATTTTCAGTCGTCGTAACAGAGCGCCGCGCAATGCAAAGAGGTCGCCGCCGTGCGAGGTGCAGACCAGTGCTGCGTCACAACGGACCAAGCGGCGCGCGACAACGGCCAGCAATCCTTGCGGAATCAGCCAATGTGCGTGGATCAAGTCATAGTTTCCGCGCCGCAACAGGCCCAGTAGGGCGCGCAATTGGCCTGTCAGAAACAGCGGCAGCAACAGATAGTTAAGCGGGTTGACCTGGAGGCGGTTGAGGATGCCGCCACCATGGGTGGCAAGATTTTCCCAGCGCCGGATGAAGTAAGCGAAGCGAACGATATGCAGGCCATCCATCTCTTCCCGATCCAGGCTGCCGGGTGCTCGCGGTGCCAGCACGGTAATGTCAAAGTCGTTGGTCAGGCGACGACTCAATTCGAAGACGAAGGGCGGTTGGTTGTCATCACGCCAGCGTGGAAAGGTGGAGGTCAACACCAGCAATCGGGGTTTGCGGGTGCTTGCCGTTGGCGGTAGCGGCGCTTGCTGGCCGGGGCGCGACGCTGGTACGGATGGTGCGCGCATGGGGTTCGATGCTCAGCGATCGTTGTCGCGATAATACAGCGCCGTAATTTGCTCTGAGACCAGTCCCATCATGAACAGAACGACGCTGATGGACAAGAGCAGGGTGCTCATGTTGGTTAATCGACCCCAGCTCAGATAGGTAAACAGGTAGTAGCCCACGCCAGTGATAAAGAACCCGGCACTGACAGGGAAAAAAATCTTCAATGGCGAATACAGTGTCGCGATCTTGAACAAAATCAGAACAAATCGCACACCGTCACGCAGCGGTTGCAGGTGACTGCGGCCAAAGCGGGGGTGTGCGGTGATGGGGATGTAATCCACAAGATAGCCAGAGCGAAAAAATGCCATCGTGATGGTGCTCGGATAGGAGAACCCGTTTGGCAGCAGGTACAGAAAGCGCCGGAACAGGTCGGCGCGCACAACGCGAAAGCCGGAGGTGAGGTCGGCGATTCGATGTCCGGTGATCCAGGAGGCGAAATAATTATAAGCAGTATTCGCCAGCAGCCGCCACAGGTTCGCCTGCGATGCGCTGTCACGCGCGCCAACCACCATGTCATAGCCTCGATCCAGGCGCTCGAGAAAGCGCGGAATGTCGGTCGGATCGTGTTGACCATCGGCGTCCATCAGCACCAGCACATCTCCGCTTGCGGCCCGGGCGCCGGCCTTGACGGCGGCACCGTTGCCCAGGGCATAGGGGTGAGAGATCAGGCGTACGTTAGCGTTCGTGACGATGTTGGCGGTCTCGTCTGTTGATCCGTCGTCAACGACGATGATCTCCGCATCGCCGACTACTGCTCGGATTTCGGGCAACAATGCTTGCAGAGCATCTGCCTCGTCTTTCGCTGGTAAAATGACTGAGAGTTTCACGCTGAAGATCCATCCGAGTTGAAGTTACCGGCGCCTGGTCGTCTGCGTGTTGCGCCTGAGCGGTCATCATACGCGCAATCCTTGATTGCGCGTATCTCGGGTGATCGTCCAATGCAGTTCGGTCTATGTCAAAATCGCATCGGCGCCCTTGTGGTCACGATCACGGGGCGGTAGGCGAAGAGCGCGTTCAGGTGATGCAGCAGGGCATGGCTGCCTTCGCGCCTCCAGATAGCGTTCAGCGATGCGTCAATCGCCCGATAGCGGGCATCGAGCCCCCGCGGCCAGTCGCCGTCGCGGCCAATCTGCTCGATCAAATTCAGCCAAAGCTGACTGACTCCCATGATGAACGCCGGCCAGGCCGCCTGCATGTGCCGCGACCAGGCTTGGTCGGATGTGTCGGTGATGTCAGGTCGCTGAAGTTGGCGCAGGTCATCGTAGCCGATCGATTCGAGGGTCCCGCGTCGTTTCAGCCGCGCCGCAATCGGGCTGGCTCCAACCTGTTTGTACACCTTGGCAGCGGTGCTGGCTGGCGAACGAAAAATAAAGCTGAACTGATGGCCGGCAGCATCGCGCACGGCCCGGCGATGAAAGCGCCATAGCGAGATGGCCTCACGGTTGTCGGCTAGGATTGGGCGTATTACCTGATCTGCAATCAGCACGTCTCGATGCCAGGCGGGCTGGGCGCCTTCTGGCCAGTCGAGACGGAAGCGCAGGTACCACCAACCTTGTCTGGCCATATCGGCATCTTGAACCAGGTTGTCCGCGATTGGCGCGGGTGCCATGGTCGGTTGTGTAGCGCATCCCGCCAGCAGCAACAAGATCAGCATCAGGGCAGCGGTGTTGATGTCTTCGCGTGTTGTCAGTTCGATCCCCTGGGAGTGCCACAAATCTGTCTAGTGTTGGTTTGCGGTATTGGTTCTTGCCAATTCAGGCAATGCGTTAAGGAGAACGGGTTGGCCATAAACCGTCATGGCAGCAGCCATCCCGTGATGCCCAACACGGCAGCATAGCGCAGACCTTTACCGGTCGCGGTCAGGATAAAGAATAATGTAAAGTGAACACGCATGATTCCAGCGATAAAGGTCAGCGCATCGCCCCCCACCGGCAACCAGGCCAGCAGCAGAGACCAAACACCCCAGCGCTGATACCAGCGCTGCGCCAGACCGAGTTGCGCTGGTTTGAAGGGGAACCAGCGCCGCTGCTGAAAGTGCAACAACCAGCGCCCGAGGGTCCAGTTGACAGCGGCGCCTAGGGTGTTGCCGGCGGTGGCCCAGCACCAGAGCACGAGGCTGTCGTAGCCGGCGGATTGCAGTCCGGCCAATGCCATCTCGGAGTAAAAGGGCAGCAGGGTCGCGGCGACGAATGCGGCGGCGAACAGTCCGAGATAGGCTTCCATCAGCGATGCGAGTACGGTTGTCGGTCGTCGCGGTTTGCCGCGGGTTTCATTGGTCGACTCCCTGGCCGTTGATGCTTTCGTTGAACGCGGCTTTATGGGAAATGGCCAGTTGGAATGCCCAGCTGTATGCCTAGTGCTCTGCTGCGGAAGTCGCGAGACTGTTTGCAGTCGTTGTCGTTGTCCTTATCGTGGTCGTCATCGATAACCCACGATGAGCGATTACGGCAACGACAAACAGCAGAAATGGTAGCGGAACATCCGCACCGCCGCACTAGTTGTGCGGATTCAGATTCAGGTGTGGATCAACCGGTGGGATCACGCTCATGTTCGGTGTGCTGGGCAGGCGCGGCATGACGAGCCGCGGAAATTCGCCGCTGAGGCCATTCAGAAAGGCCACCAGATCGGCTGCTTGCTGGTCGCTCAATTCCTTGTTCAACTGTGTCTTGGCCATCACGCGGACGGCCTCGTCCAGCGTCGGCACGGCACCATGATGGAAATAGGGTGCGGTCAGCGCGATGTTGCGCAGCGTCGGTACCCGCCACAGATGCTTGTCGGCTTCATTGCCGGTAGCCTGATGGCGGCCGGTGTCTGCAACCAGGTCGTACTTCGTTTCGTAATCGCTGCCGGTATAGACCGGAAACTTCTGAAAGAACCCGGTTCCCATCGGTAGTGCCGGGCCGCTGAAGTTGGCACCGGAATGACATGCGGTGCAGCCCAGGTCGGAGAAAGTCTCCATGCCGCGTACCTGCTGCTCTGTCAGCGCTGTCTCGTCGCCATTCACATAACGGTCGTAAGGCGAATTCGGCGTGATCAGCGTGCGTTCGAAAGCGGCAACTGCCTTAGCGGCGTTGTCAGCGTTGACTGGGTTTTCCTCGCCCGGATAGGCGGCTTGAAACATCGCCAGGTAGCCCTCGATCTTCATCAGACGGCCCATGGCTTCATCCAGGCTCTCCATGCCCATTTCGATCGGATTGACCACTGGGCCTTTGGCCTGCTCCTCCAGGGTGGCAGCACGACCATCCCAGAACTGGACGGATTGGAACGCCGCGTTCCAGACCGTGGGTGCGCTACGCTCGCCACGGGCATCGTGCATGCCGATGGAATTAGGGCGGTTGTCGTCGCCAGCCGCCATCAGATTGTGGCATGAATTGCAGGACAGGGTGCCATGTTCGGAAAAGCGCGGGTCGAAGTACAGCGTCTTGCCGAGTTCGATCTTGGCCGCGTTTGGTGGATTATCCGCCGGGATTGGCGGTTGCTCGGGCAGCGCTTCCCAGTTGGTCGACCATGCGGCGGGGGTGACGAGTAAATAGGGCATCAGGGCAGCGGCTGTAATTGTCAATTTTGTTGCGTTCAAGATGATGGCTCCTGGATCGATTGGGTTGATGATGCAGCACGAGTGCTCTGCTGCGGAAGCCGCGAGACCGTTTGCAGTCGTGGTCGTCATGGATAACCCACGATGAGCGATTACGATAACGACAGATGGCAGAAACGGTAGCGGGGACATCCGCACCGCTGCACTTTAGGGTTCGGGTGCGGCATGGCTCGGCAGCTTATTCGCAAATACTAAATAATGCCATAACCGGCGCCAAGTTCTCGGTGCTGATCCTGAGGGGGGTTGAGCCTGGATGAAAAACTGTTCATTGATCTTCCACGCTTGCAAAGCACGCATGGCAAAGCTGTGAGATACGACGATCAAAGCATTTCGGCTTCACCCCGGACAAGCCCAGTTGGCACTGACAGCCGCGACTGCTTGCAAGATCCTGACCTCGGTCGGCCCTCACATGCTCTTGAGGATGTAAACATAGGCTTTCGGCACGCCGGCGCCTTTGATGGCCAACGCCTGAGAGTCGAAGAAATTGCCCAGGCGCACCGTCTGGCCGGCTGGATAAGTACCGATGTCGATCTGATTGCCAGTGACCTGGTAGCGACCATCTCCTGGTGGCATCTTCAGCGAGATCAGACATGGCGATAACGCGCAGGTGCCGGTGTCGCCTGCTGCAACGGTGATGGCATTGGCGCCGGATACGCTATTGCCGGCCAGCGCCGGTGTCCTGTATGCGAAGCAGCTTGCGATCAGTAGCGCCAGAACTATTCGGTGCATGGTTGGTCGGTGCATGGTTGGTCGGTGCATGGTTGGTCGGTGCATGGTTGGTCGGTGCATGGCTGGTCGGTGCATGGCTGGTCGGTGCATGGTTGGGCACCTGCGTTTGCTGCCGTTCGGCAGGTTGGGGAAGGTCATGTTGTGATTCTCCAGTTCAAAGCGATCGTGGTTCGCGGAAATTCAGGCGATTGCCGATCATGTGGTTGAGTCGCGCGCGTCCGAACACACTGAGACTCGAGCCATTGGTGCGCTTGGTCAGATCCTCAGGTATTCCCAGATAATCCACCGCTGTAACAACGTCTTATACTGCCCTGTCGGCAAGGCCCTGTGGCTTGCGTCCGACCTGCCGGCGTGCTCGCCTATTCGCCCGCAAGCGGGCTCCTACGTCGGCCGACCCGGAGAGGAGCGTCGACGTATCGCCGAAGCGCTGAAGTTCCGTGGTACCACACACCAGATGGGTGAATACCCCTGCACCGTGATGCCGGACGAGGGCATTGTCCTGATCCCGCTGTCGGCGATCAAACTCGAGCAGCGTTCGTCGAACCTGCGCATCAGCTTCGGCAACATCGAGTTGGACGCCCTATGTGGCCGCGGCTTCTTGCGCGATTCCATTGTGCTGTTGTGCGGCGCAACGGGTTGCCGTCGACAGCCTGTCCGCACTGGAGCGCGTCTCCAACCTCAAATGTTTTCGCCAGTTCGTCATCGGTCTGACTGCATTTATCAAAAACAGCCAGATTGCCGGGCTGTTCACCGCGACCACCGAGCGCCTGCTTGGCGGCGAATCGGTCACCGAGGCGCATATCTCCACCATCACGGATTCGATTATTCGATTACGCGATGTGAAAATACTCGGTGAGATAAAACGCGGGCTCAGGGTGTTGAAGATGCGTGGCTCCCCTCATGACAAAGACATCCGGGAATTCAGCATCGACGGGTCCGGTAGGCATATCGGGTATACTGGCGGCGGGTATACTGGCGGGGCAACCGCAGCATATCCCGCCACGCGAATTGGAGCGCATCGAGGCTTTGTTTCATGGCGATGTGCCGGGGATTGAAAGATCTGTGCTGTCGTACCGGGAATGGCTGCCGGCAGCAATCCAGCAGCAATCCGGACATAGGGCCATGACGAGCCGACAGACCCGGTGGCTTCCATCCTTCTCTGGCCCGGACCTTGATGCCTGAGGTATAAGCGCGATGAAAAAGCTGAAAAACGAAAAAGAGCTAGTGAGAAAAGCGATTGCCATCGGCGTTGCTTATGCCGAAAAGCGTGGCGCGGCGGAGTTCGAGCCCACCGATTCCGCGGCCGAAAAGCTGGAGTATATCTATCGATTGCTGGTGCACGACAAGCTGATCGCGCCGCTGCCTGAAGAACAGGTATCGCAGGAGACCATCCGCCATCGTCTGGCCATTTGGGCGTCTCGGCTAACCGAGCAACGCTGAGCCTGCGGGCCGGCAGCTCATGCAGAGGCGGGCAGCGGCTCGCTCCGCGTCCGGTGTGTCCAGCAAGCGGTTTTTGCTGGGCCTGGGCAGCGTCATGCACGCCGGGTGCTACCTGCGTAGATTGTTCGGTTATTCAACCAGAATGCAGTTTGATTCATATGCTTTGAAGGCAGCGTAGTCAATATCAGGTTTCTGATGCCCTGATGTCATGTCTTTTCGATCGCCGGGTCGCCCGCAAGCGGGCTCCTACGCCGAGCGGCTCCCACGGCTGGTCAAGATCCGCTTGCGGGCGAGGCGACTTGGTCCCTCTGCGCACTTTGCGTCTCTGCGGTGAATCCTTAACATGCTTTGTAGGCAGCACCCTTCACACCTGCCGGTAAATTTCCGCACCGGTGCTCAGAAATTCCGCGGACTTCTCTTGCATGCCCACCTCGAGAGCGGCTTCCGGATTCTCGAGCTGCTGCGCCTGGGCGTAGTCGCGCACATCCTGGGTAATTTTCATGGAGCAGAAGTGGGGGCCGCACATGGAGCAGAAGTGCGCGACCTTGTGCGATTCGTGGGGCATGGTCTGATCATGGAACTCGCGGGCGCGCTCTGGGTCCAGCGACAGGTTGAACTGATCATCCCAGCGAAATTCGAAACGCGCCTTGGACAGGGCGTTGTCGCGCAGCTGGGCACCGGGCAGACCCTTGGCCAGGTCGGCGCCGTGAGCGGCAATCTTGTACGTGACAATGCCGTCGCGCACATCCTGTTTGTTCGGCAGGCCGAGGTGCTCTTTGGGGGTGACATAGCAGAGCATCGCTGTTCCGTACCAGCCGATGTTGGCGGCGCCGATGCCCGAGGTGATGTGGTCATAGGCCGGGGCGATGTCGGTGATCAACGGCCCCAAGGTATAAAACGGCGCCTCATAGCAGTCTTTGAGTTCCTTGGCGACGTTTTGCTGCACCATGTGCAGCGGTACATGTCCGGGTCCCTCGATCATGACCTGGACATCCTGCTCCCAGGCGAATTTGGTCAATTCGCCCAGGGTTTCCAGCTCGGCGAACTGAGCGCGGTCATTGGCGTCGGCGATACTGCCGGGACGCAAACCGTCGCCCAGGCTGAAGCTCACGTCGTACGCCCGCATGATCTCGCAGATCTCGCCGAAGTGGCTGTACAGAAAGTTCTCCTGGTGATGGGCTAGGCACCATTTGGCTAAGATCGATCCGCCGCGCGAGACAATACCGGTGATGCGCTCGGCGGTCAGCGGCACATAGCGCAGCAGTACGCCGGCATGGATGGTGAAATAGTCCACGCCCTGTTCCGCCTGCTCGATCAATGTATCGCGGAACATATCCCAGGTCAGCTCTTCGGGTCTGCCCTCGACTTTTTCCAGTGCCTGGTAGATCGGCACGGTGCCAATTGGCACCGGGGCGTTGCGTAGAATCCACTCCCGGGTTTCGTGAATGTTGCTGCCCGTGGACAGGTCCATCAATGTGTCGCCGCCCCAGCGCGTGGACCACACCATTTTCTCGACTTCCTCGACGATACTGGAGCTGACCGCCGAGTTGCCAATATTGGTATTGATTTTGACCCGAAAATTGCGGCCGATGATCATCGGCTCCAGTTCCGGATGATTGATGTTGGCGGGGATGATCGCGCGCCCGCGGGCAACCTCGTCGCGCACGAATTCGGCCGTGATCGTATGCGGCAGGCTGGCGCCGAACGACTCGCCGCGGTGTTGACGCAGCAATTTCTCATAGCGCGGATCGGCGCGCAGTTCGTCCAGACGCATGTTCTCGCGGATGGCCACGTATTCCATCTCGGGCGTGATGATGCCTTTGCGCGCATAGTGCATCTGAGTGACGTTGGCGCCGGGTTTGGCGCGGCGTGGCGTGCGGATGTGCTCAAAGCGCAGCGAGGCCAGCGTCGGGTCGTTTTGCCGCCGCCGGCCGAAGCCGGAGCTGGGGCCGTCCAGTAACTCGGTGTCGCCACGCTCGTCGATCCAGGCCGCGCGCAGGTCCGGCAGACCAGCGAGCAGATCGATCCGGGCATCCGGATCGGTATAAGGCCCCGATGTATCGTAGAGATAGACTGGCGGGTTTTCCTCGATACCGCTGGTGGTGTGAGTCGCGCTCTGTGTAATCTCGCGCATCGGCACGCGGATATCCGTACGGGAGCCGACTACATAGCGCTTTTGCGATGCCGAGAAGGGCTGGGTGACCTCATCGGACAGACGGGCGGTGGTCTGGACAAAGTCGGCCCGGATGGAAGTCGGGGAAATGGCGCTCATGTCGGCTCCTCTGTGTAGCGGCCCCGTCATCGTCAGCGGGGATTGTGGCGTTTGGGCGCTGGGTAGAGCCGAGAGCAGCAAGCATGAGCAGGGCAGGTTTGCCCCGTCCATGCTTCCCTCCGCCGGTATCATCCGGATCAGGTTCCAAGGGACTGTCTCAGCCCGTGCGACGGGCACCCCCAGCAGGATCTTGCCGAAACTATCGAAAGCGCGACTGAATTTCAACCACGAACTGGATAATCCAGATTTTCACAGGCTTTTAGTAAGGGTACAACCACAGGGGTATGACCATCAGGCATGGCCTTCAGCGTCGTCACCCGGTGGCAATGGCGATGAAGCTTTGCAGCTGTTCGATGGTATGCTGTTGGTCCACGATGATGGCCGCCACCAGATCGCCGATGGACACCAGCCCAACCAGTTCCTTGTCTGACATCACCGGCAGGTGGCGAGTGCGGTGCTCGGTGATTAATTGCATACAGGTGATGACATCGGTACCTGGGGTCACGCTCGGGCCATCCGCGCGCATGATGTCACGCACGCGGGTGTCGCGGGACGAACGGCCCATCAGTGCGACGCCGCGTGCATACTGTCGTTCTGAGATCATGCCGAGCACACGCGGGCCTTCTACCACGACCAGCGCGCCGCTGTCCTTGCGCGCCATCTCGCCGATGGCATCAAGCACGCTGGCGTCCGGATCAATGGTCCAAACCTCGTTGCCCTTGTGTTGGAGTACTTGCGCTACAGTCTGCATCGGATGGCTCCTCTGGGTCAGGTTCAGGATGTCCGGGACCGCTCCGACATCCATGGTGATTTTTATCGCGGTATTGCATTGACGGCGTAGCGCAATTGCCGCATCTCCCTTAGCATAGACGAGACCCTATAAAATGCGCTGTCACCGAAAGTTCATGCAAGTCAGCTCGCTTTCGGTTAACGTTTAGCTGTCGTCTATCGACAGGTTCATGCCTGGCCAGCCTCTTGCCGGGCTCATCGGTTCGTTCCATCTGATCCAATTACCGATCCGATTTCTGATCCGGTCCGGGGCGGTGGAGGGCGGACTGATTCACCTAATAACAAACGCGGAGCAGAGACAACATGAAGACAAGAACGAGATTGACCATCGCCATGCTCAGCGCCATCGCCATCGGCCTCAGCGCCTGTGGTGACGGCGATCAAGCCGAACCTGAAGAACAGACCTCCGAGACCAGCATGACGGAGCAGGAGCAGAGCGCCGTCGATGCGATGAAGGAACAGGCCGAGGCTGCCAAGCAGAGCCTGGCGGAGGCCGGTGATCAGGCGAAGGCGGCGGTAGCCTCGACAACCCAGGCGATGGCCGAACAGGGCAGCGCCATGATGGAGGCCGCAAATGAAAAGAGCAGCGAGATGGCAGACGCAGCCACCGATAAGGCACGCCAGATGATCGCCTCGGTGAAGGACTTCCTGGCCGCAAACGACCTCGACTCGGCGCGCGGTGTCATGGGCAAGCTGGAGAGCATCAAGGATTCCCTGCCTGAGGCACTGCAGAGCGAGATCGAGGCACTGAAGGAAAAGGTCGCCTCGATGACCGGCACCGATCGTGCCGGCTGATCGCGGGCATTCCGCGACCCGTGCATCCATGGTGCGCGGATTGGACCCATGCGCCCCACGAATATAAAACGAGGCGATTTCCGTCGAGAAACAGACCACCTGGTCTGTCTTCTCGTCCGGCCTCGACGTCGCGGCAACCCGCCCATGGAGCAACTCGGGCGGATTGCCGCTACGCGCAGGCGAACGAGCATCCGGCGCCAGCTGGTATGTTTCACTCCGGCAACCGCCTAAATCATGGATAAACAACGCAAATCCCGTCGCGCACGATGTGCTGCGAAACCCTCCGTATGCAACAACAAGCCAAGACCGCGTTCCCGATCTCGTCTGTCGAGGCATCGCACATCTGCCGCTTTCTGCTGAGCGAGGTCCGCGCATGAGTAATGGCACCCCTAACCAACCTGCCGTGCCGCAGGCGGCTTACCAATCAGAGCCCCTGGCGATCGGCATCGACCCCGCCGATGGCTCGCAGACAGCATCCCCATCCTATCGTCTCGCCCACGCCGACGCGGGCTTTTTGGAGCGTCCAGAGCTGCGCCCGGTAAGGCTGCAATTGGAATTGCTGAAGGCAGAGCTGTTGCAGCAGGAGCAAGGTATCGAGTCCACCGTTGTGATTTTCGGCAGTACGCGAATCACAGAGCCGGCGATCGCCCGTGCGCGGCTGCGCGCGGCGCAGACCGCCGCGGCTGCCGCCCCAGACAATGCTGAGCTGGCTCGGCAGGCCAATGTGGCGGAGCGCATTCTGGACAAATCTCGCTATTATGACGAAGCGCGGCGTTTGGCGGCCATCATCACAGGTGTCAGCCAGAGCAATGGCCATCGCCATTATGTGGTTGTCACCGGCGGTGGGCCGGGAGTGATGGAAGCGGCCAATCGTGGCGCCTATGACGCTGGGGGAAAAAGCATAGGGCTTAGCATCGTGCTCACCCGTGAAGAGCGCCCTAACCCCTATGTCACGCCGGAGCTGTGCTTTCAGTTCCGCTATTTTGCCGTACGCAAAATGCACTTTTTGCTGCGCGCGCGGGCGCTGGTTGCCTTTCCGGGTGGTTTTGGCACCCTTGACGAGCTGTTCGAAACCCTGACCTTGATCCAAACCGGCAAAGTTCGGCGGGTGCCGGTCATTCTGTTTGGGCATACCTACTGGCAGCGGGTACTCGACTTGGATGCAATGGTGGAGGAAGGGACCATCGACCCAGAAGACCGGGATCTGATCCAATTCGTCGAGCGTGCCGAAGATGCCTGGGCTTTGATCCGCGATTTTAATGCCGAGGCCGATCAGGTCGATTCCATTACCACCGGCGACTGACGGGATCTTCATGCGGTTTAAAGCAACTTTCCCCGCTTTGATGTCCTCTTGCGTACCGTCCAGTATGCATATTTCCGGTGATTGTCTTTGTCCTCGGGTGCAACCCGCCGAGTGCGCCATCGAGGGGATCGTTCCACGAACAAGTGCTGCAAACCCTGAGTCATCCCCACGCATGGCTCGGCACCGGCCGGCTCGCCGCGTGCTCGGCTGAATGCCGGGAACGCGGCGTCAATGCCTGCATGGGGGGCCGCCATCAAAGAACGGCACGCTTCCCCGCAGAGACGCAGAGGGATCAACGCGAATAGATCCTCTTGTCTGCGTCTCCGCGGTGAATCAAACTTCTTCGATTGTGCAGCTTTCTCCACGGCGCCCTGGGTGGATTACGCCCGTCTTCCGCTGGACGCCGTACGTGTGTAATACCTATTATTGAATTTATTCATTAATAGAATTTAAATAATTTAGCAATAGAGGGTTGTCTGCTGCTACTGTCCAGACGATCCTGAAATGTTTGGCGGTAATCCCTGCCGATACCAACGCCGGCCCATACCACTGCTGGCCTGTATCATGGCTGACCTGCTATCACTACATCCTTATCACTACTGAAGAGTCAATCGAACCATGAGCGAGTACATCGACGTTGGCGGCCTAAAGGTCGCAAAACCCCTGTTTGACCTGATTGCAAACGAGATCGCCCCAGGCACCGGCATCACTCCGGATGACTTCTGGGCCTCCCTGGCCGACATCGTCACCGAGCTTGCACCCCGCAACCGCGCTCTGTTGCAACACCGCGACGCGCTTCAGGCGCAGATCGACGCATGGCACCTGGCGCATCGGGAGCAGCCGATCGATCTCGCCGCCTACCGGAGTTTCCTCAGCGAAATCGGCTATCTGGAACCCGAGGGGCCAGACTTCAGCGTGACCACCGACAACGTCGATCCGGAGATTGCCAGCATTGCCGGCCCGCAACTGGTCGTGCCGGTGAACAATGCCCGCTATGCGTTGAATGCGGCCAATGCGCGCTGGGGCAGCCTGTACGACGCTCTTTATGGTACCGATGCCATTGCCGAGGACGACGGTGCCGAACGCGGCAGCGCGTTCAACCCGGTGCGCGGCGCGCGCGTGGTTGCCGCCGCCAACGAGTTCCTCGATCAGAACCTGCCGCTTGCCGATGGCGCCTCGCATGCCAAAGTCGATGGTTATCGAGTCGAACAAGGCGCCTTGTTAGCGACCATGGCGGATGCCGCCAGCATCGGCCTCGCCGATCCGAGCCAGTTCGCTGGCTACCAGGGCGATGCGCAGGCGCCGGATCTGATCCTGCTGCGCCACCATGGCTTGCATGTCGAAATTCTGATCGACCGCACGCATCCGGTTGGCGCCACCAGCCCGGCGGGCGTCAAAGATGTCGTGCTGGAATCCGCCGTCACCGCCATCCAGGATTGCGAAGACTCGGTCGCCGCCGTCGATGCCGAGGACAAAGTAGAGGTGTATCGCAACTGGCTGGGGCTGATGCGCGGCGACCTGACCGCCAATTTCAGCAAGGCTGGCAAGATGACAGAGCGCCATCTGAATCCGGATCGCCGCTACATCGCCGCGGACGGCAGCGAACTGACCCTGCCCGGACGCAGTCTGATGCTGGTGCGCAATGTGGGCCATCTGATGACCACCGATGCGGTGCTCAGCGCTGACGGCGCCGAGATTCCGGAGGGCATCCTCGACGGCATGGTGACCGTATTTGCCGCAATGCATGATCTGAAGGGGCTCGGCCCGAACGCGACCTCGGTCCGCAACAGCCGCACCGGCAGCGTTTACATCGTCAAGCCCAAGATGCACGGTCCCGACGAAGTGCAGCTGTGTGTCGACCTCTTCGCGCGCATCGAAGATGCCCTGGGTCTGGCACGCAATACCCTCAAAATCGGCATCATGGACGAGGAGAGGCGGACCACGGTGAACCTCAAGGAATGCATCCGCCGCGCCTCGGAGCGGGTCATCTTCATCAACACAGGTTTCCTCGACCGCACCGGCGACGAGATGCACACCGACATGGAAGCCGGCCCCATGCTGCGCAAAGGCGCCATGAAGACCTCGCCCTGGCTGCTGGCTTACGAGGATTGGAACGTCGACGTGGGTCTTGTCTGCGGTCTGCGCGGACATGCCCAAATCGGCAAGGGCATGTGGACCATGCCGGACGAAATGCGGGCGATGATCGACACCAAGATCGGTCACCCGAAAGCTGGCGCCAACTGCGCCTGGGTGCCATCCCCGACCGGTGCTACATTGCATGCCATGCATTATCACCAGGTGGATGTGGCCGCGCGTCAGGCGGAGCTTGCCGCCGGTGGGCGGCGCGCCGAGTTGGACAGCATTCTGACCATTCCGGTCGGCAACCTGGGCGACTGGTCCGCCGACGATGTGCAGCAGGAGATCGACAACAACTGCCAGGGCATCCTGGGCTATGTGGTGCGCTGGATCGATCAGGGTGTCGGCTGCTCCAAGGTGCCGGACATCACCGACATCGGCCTGATGGAAGACCGCGCCACATTGCGGATTTCCAGCCAGCACATCGCCAACTGGCTGCACCACGGCGTGGTCGATAAGGATCAGGTCATGGCCACGCTGAAGCGCATGGCAGAGGTCGTGGATCGCCAAAACGCCAATGATCCCCTGTACCGTCCCATGGCGCCCGGCTTTGACGGCGTCGCCTTCCAGGCCGCCTGCGATCTGATCTTCAATGGCCGTGACGAGCCGAATGGCTACACCGAGCCGGCCCTGCACCGTTGTCGCCGCGCCCTGAAAGCGAGCGGCTGAGCGTTAAACACCGTTGCCGATGCCGAGGCTCTGTCTCGGCACCGGGTCTTGATGGCTCCGCCATCCGGTCCAGCTTCTCTGCCAGCGTTCCGTGCTGCTACTGCCGCGAGTCAGACAGCTGATGCGGATCGATGCCGAGTGCTCTTAGTTTTTCGGCCATGCGTTCGGCACGCTCCTGCTCTTGGTCGGCGCGTTGCTGCTCCTGGTCGGCGCGCTGCTGCTCCTGGTCGGCGCGTTGCTGCTCTTGATCAGCGCGCTGCTGCTCTTGGTCGGCGCGTTGCTGCTCCTGATCGGCGCGCTGCTGCTCCTGGTCGGCACGCTGCTGCTCTCGGCCAGCGCTCTCTGCGCCGGTGGCGATCGGATTGCCTTGCGCATCGCACCAGCGCAGCCAACGGGCGGACATGCCTTCGTAAGCACCATCCCAGAGACACAATCCGAGGTCGAGATCGGGCATCCAGAGCCCGGCGCGCTCGACGTAGTGGGTTCCATGCAGCTCATGTAACCGCAGCAGCCGCTCGCCGAGCAGTTGTTCCGGGTCGAAGACGGCATAGAACTTCACGCCGATGGCCGCGTAGTCCAGGATCTTAGAGTCCAACTCGTGGCCTTCCCGATTCGAGACGACCTCGATGACGACGTCCGGCGGCTTGCCGAACTCCCAGACGAAGTAGGCGCGATGCGACTTGCTCCAGACGTCCGCGGGGATCTTCACGCCGAGGCTCAACAGCATGTCGGGGACCAGGGGTGGGTGATGCGTTCGGTAGAAGAGTCCAACGTTGGCCATCGCCGCAAAGGGCCGATCAAGCTGCGAGCTGTAGAGGGGCTCGGTCAATAGGCGCTGCTGCTTTTCGGAGAAGATATTGTCCAAGGGGATATCGTCTTCAGTGACCAGGTCATCGACATCGGGCCAGAAATCCTCCGGATACTCGTCGATGCTGTCGGGAAATGTCTCGGTTGAGGGATGCATCGGGTTGGCATTGTCACGGAATGAGGCATCGGATTATATCTGTTTTCTCGAGGTCATGGGCATTCCTTTCGCAAGCAGACGACAGGCGCAACCCGCCCGGCGTTATCTTTTTCGAATCAAGTTGAATCATGCAGTGAGCGCATCATGACCTTCAGTCAGATAGCGGTGCTGACCCATCCACTGCCACACTGTCCCCGTGTGGCAATTGCCGTGCCGCCGAGAATGCCGGGTTGTCCGCGCCGGGCCAGGAGTCCAGCGAGGCCTGCACCGCGGTTTTAAAGATATTCAGTTGCCCACGCCTCTGCGCAATCTGCGCGATCACATTATAGAAACGCGCCAGGTGCCGTTTGCTCAGCCCTGGGTCCGTGGATTGTCCGGCAAAGCCCGCGACCAACTGGTCGATTTCCGCGGCATGGGCGTCGCCATCGGCGGCCAGCAGCAGTTCCGCGCGAATCAGCTTCGCCTCCGGCAGATTCAGGATCTGCTGACGAAGACTGTCCAGTTCGATCTCGTCGGCGGGCCATTGTCCGTGCAACTCGGCACGGGTCTGAAAAGAGGTAAATTCGGCCAGCAAGGTGCGACGCAATAATTCGTTCCAGCCATCCCGGAAGCCTTCCACTCGAGCCAGCCGGATCAGGAATTGTCGCTCTCCAGGGGTGAGACGGAAACGCACCCGGCCTGCGCCCGGCTCGCTGTTCAGATCGACCCGAAACAGCAGCCAACTGGCCTCTCCAGAGCGGATATCCCGGTTGTGCAGGCGGTACAATGGCCGCTCGGAAGAATCGATGTAGGCATCGACGATGGCCTGGCGAGCCGGCGCCGGGGTGTGCAGCGGATCGAACAGCCTTGGCTCCAGGACTCGGGCATCTTCAGTGACCAGGCTTGCATCCGGACGCAGACCTTGCAGCCGATGCAGATAAGCCGTGGCCGGCACCGGCACATCGCCGCGCAATAACAGCCGCGCGTCCGCTTCGAGATTGCCCAGCAATGTTGCCGCATAGGTGTGCGCAAGCCAGTCGTCATGGCGATCGTTCTGCTCCCAATGGACAACCAGTGTCGTCAACACCAGGCTCAGCGTCAATGCCGCGATCAACAGCCGGTGTTGGCCTGGCCGCCACCGCTTGGCGAGCAGGCGCGCCATGAGCGCGCTTCCCCAACGGCTTGCCACCCAGGCTCCCAATCCAGCCCAGACAGCGAGCAGTCCCCAGGCGGCCTGCGGGTAGACGCGAAACACCTCGCGCTGCAGGGGCTGAAAATCAAAACCCAGCAGCAATGTCAGCACCAGGGTCGGCCCAAGAAAGCCCACCGACAGTGCTGCCGAGGTCAATTTGCCCCAGCGGCGCCATTGGGCGAAGACGCCGATCAGCGCCAGCAATGCACCCGGCAGCAGCAGTTGTGCCCCAGCCTGGCGGACCAGATAGAGCAGAAACAACAGCCGATCGACGGCACCGGAGCTCGGCGTATCGTCGACGCCGACATAGCCGCTGCGCAGCACATAGCCGACGAACTCCGTCCAGCTGTCGATTGGCCCCTGGAAGCTGATCTCGGGGTATTGCTGCGAACGCCAGACCATCCAGGCATAGGGCAGCAGGCCAAGCGCAAAAGCCGCCAGCAATGCCGGCAAGCGCGCCCAGATGCGCCGCTGATCGGGCAGCCAGAGCAGCAACAGCGCGGGGCCTGACAGCAGGAGCAAGGGCCAATGATTGGCAAATCCCAACCCGAGCAACAGCGCGCTCAGCAGCAGGCGCCGATCGGTCCTGCGCACATCGGCGAGCGGCCCATGCCGCTGCTCGATGGCCAGAGACAACAGCGCAAAGAATAACAGCGCATGCAGCGGATAGACGTCGGCGATCAACGCCTGGGACCAGAAGGTTTCCGATACCCCAAGTCCAAACGCAGCCAGATAGGCTGCGCCGCGCCCCGGCGTCAGCCGGCGCGAGATGGCATACAGCAGAACGCAGGCGAGTGCCGCGAACAAGCCGTTCAGCGCATGGACCCGCCAGGCGATGGAGCCGAACGGAAACCAGGTTGCGAGCTTGCCCAGCAGCACGAACAACGGATAGCCAGGCGGATGCTCGATACCGGCAAACCAGCTCGACAGGATGAACAGACCGTCGTCTTCCAACACCACGGTGCGAGGTGCGGTGATCAGATACAACAGGAGCAGCGGGATGAAGACTGCCAGCAGATGCGGCCATTCACGCGATCTCATCGTAACGGGCTCGTCCTGTGGGGCTCGGCATGTCATCGTTGGCATCCCGACCGGCAACTCATCCTTCGCTCTGTGCACGCGGCATTTTGCACATGCGGTTCGAATAGTTGCACGATCTCGGATGCGCGGGCACAGAAGCTTCAATCTGCGTGCAGCATCTCCTGAAGATCGAAACCGCCGGAGCCCAGATAGGCCCGATCCAGGATCGCCGCTCGGCGCGCATGTGCCGCAACGGTTTCGAAGCTGATTTCCGTCGGCCTGAGCTTATCCCGGCAGACGGCAAATCGAAGAATGTTCTCGACAAAAAACTGTATGGTCTGAGGGCTGGCGCGGGCGCATCGATCAAGCCCTTGTTCCAGCGCCGGGGTCAACGCATCCCAATTGGCATATTCGATCAGCAGCCGAACGCGCATCTCGTTGGCGATGCAGGCTTGATCCGCCGTGCGCGGCCTGGGATTGTTCACGGCGGCATCGACCAGGGCGCCGAGCTGTAGGTCGTCAATCGCCGGGCAACGCCCGAGCAGGGTTTGATTGACGAACAGGCTCAGCGCATTGGTGGTGAACGGCGAAAGCAAACCGGTTTCCAGTTTATGCAATGTTCGGGGATACAGCCCGGCGGGGAACTCATCGCCGCCGCAGGTGAACAGCATGCCGACCAGTTCGGCTCCCGCCTCGGGTCGATCAAGCGCAATGAGCCGCTGTAAATACAGGGTTGCCCGTTGCCGGTTTCCGCGCTCCTTTTCATAGCTGACCAATTCCCAGAGCACGCGCGGCGATTGGGGGTCGCGCCGATAATCTGCCGCAAGCAGGCGACCCATATCGCCCCAGTCGCCGGCGCGCAATGCCGTGTTCAGGGCCAGAATCAGCAATACGCAGGCGAGTATCGGCAAGCGCAGGCGGCTGAGCCCGGAGCCTGACAACAGCCATCCAAGCGCGGCAACCAGGGTCGCCGATAATCCCAAGATCGCCAGGTAATTGCGATGCTCGAAGACGAGCTCCAGCGGAAAGATGGTCGATTCCAATAAATGGCAGGTAAAAAACCAGACCAGACCGAATCCGATCCAGGCTGCGCGCTTGCGCAGCAGAAAGGCCGCAATGATCAGAGCGACATAGATCCCGGCCAGCCCGATGGTTGCGGCATCGGCCGCATGCACGATGGGGAAATTGTCGTGGAACAACGACATAGTTCCGGCGACGGGAACGAAGAACAATTTCAGATACAGCGCGAGGACATGGAACTCGGTCAGCAGCCGTTCGGCACCGCTGAAGCCTCTGCCCGGATGCCAGCCATACAGCCCTGGCAACTTTGGGATCAGCATCAGCAATCCGACCAGCAAGGGCACAACGACCAGCACCAACAATACGCCGAGCAGGGCGCGTCGCTCGGAACGGGACTCGGCTTCGAGGCCAAAGAAAAACCACTCGATCGCCGCAATCAATAACGGCAGCAATGCCGCGATCTCTTTGCTGAGCAGGCCCAAGACACCGAAAAACCCAACGCCGAGCAACATGGTCAAGGTGCCGAGGACGACATTGCGACGGGCCAGTATCCTGCCCTTCACATAGCAGAGCAATGCCAACAGCATGAACAGGCTGGCCAACAGAACCAGGCGTTGAACGCTGTAGAGGACGGTGCTGAGCTGCAATGGGTGCAATAGCCAGATTCCGGCCACGGCAAGGGCAAACCAGGCCGCCGGGATGCGCATGACAGGCCATCGCGACGTTCTTGTTCGAACCTGGTCATGGAGTAACAAAACCAACCAGAAAACCAACAGCGCATTGATCAGATGCAATAGCAGGTTCTGGTACTTGAAGGCATGCGCCGTATCGCCGCTGAAGTAGCCGGTCAATGCGAAGCTCAGCCGCGGGATACCGCGGGATGCGCCGAACAAGCGCTCGCCCTTTAGGAACTGCTGTTTCAGCGCGGGGTAGGAGAGAGTGTCGATTGCGGTCGCCGGGATGTGCGCCACATCGTCGAGCAGGAAGGGGCCGTCCAGACCGGGACGAATCACCTGATGGCAAATTGCCAACAGGCAGAAAAAAAGCAGAACAGCACCCCAGGAGGAGCGCTGTTCTGCGGTGCTTGCCGAGGCTGGGCTGGGTTTGGTCATTCCGATGAAGTGGCCGATGGTTTGGCTTGCCCGGATTGACCGTGGATCAGCCTGTCTGTTGCGTTTTGGTTATGCTTGCGTTAAGCCCTAAGGTCAAGCAAGCGGTCAAGCAAGCGATCAAGCAAGCGGTCAAGCAAGCGATCAATCGATCTCCGCGCCGCCGCAGGCATCGCGGCAGTTTGCCGGAGCCAGCTTGGTTGGATTTCCGGCGCAGCAATCCCATCGGATTTGATTCCCCGTGACCGTGCCTTGCAGGGTCATGGTCATGCTATCGATGTCACCCGTTCCAGTCATAGAGATCGTTCCATCTCCATCCCAAGTGATGCTGGCGACGATATCGGACGCAACACCTGTCCAACCGAGTTGTTCTTCCGCTTTTGCTGCAGCTGCCCACTCGCTTTCAGATGCCCGATATTCGGACGCCGACAGTTTTAACGGCGCCGCTGCTAGAATCATCTCGGACACCTTCGCCCGCTTGGTGTAGTCCATATAGGAAGGAATGGCGATGGCAGCCAGGATGCCGATGATGGCAACCACGATCATCAGTTCGATGAGTGTGAAGCCGGCTTGTTGATTGCGTTTCATGTTTGCTCTCCAGATTTCGATGTTATTCATAACGCTGTGGCCTGCTGAAGGTGGTCCTTAGATCCCCGGCGAGGCCATATGGGCCGAAGATACCTTGCAACCTGTAAGAAGCAAACGAGAGGCCAAGTCCGGTCAATTGTCCTGGGCATCTCATGATACCTGCACCAAGTCGCTGTTTTTTCAACTGTTGGTAGCGAAGATCCGTTGCTTTGCGGCAGACATGGATGCTGTGGTTTGCGAACCGGATCGGCAAAAAATGTCAAAAACCGACAGTGAATGGCAAATTTGACTTGGTGCTGACTGGCCTGTTCTGGCCTATTCTTTAAAGTTGCCTATTCTTTCAGTTCAGGCCCAAATCCTTCGGCAACGACCGCTGGTCCACTCGATATTCCGATGCCCAGCCCCATCTCCCCCATCGGCTATCATAGGATTCCGGCACCGCAATAACACCCGGGAGTTCCCATGTTTACTGGCATCATCCAGGCGATTGGCGAAATCGAACAACTCCAGCCGCGTGACGGCGACGTGCGCGTCGCAGTGCGTGCCGGCAAACTCCGGCTCAGCGAGGCGTCCATCGGCGATAGCATCGCCGTCAATGGCATCTGTTTGACCGCGGTGGCCATTGAAGGCAACCGCTTTATGGCCGACCTGTCCCGCGAGACCCTGTCATTGACCACGCTTGGCGATCTGAACTCAGGCGCACGCGTCAATTTGGAAACGGCATTGACCTTATCCACGCCGCTGGGCGGACATTTGGTCAGCGGTCATATCGATGGCGTCGGCACAGTGCTGGATATCCACCAGGACGGGCGCTCTTGGCGGCTGCAGATCCATGCGCCGGGAGAATTGGCTCGCTACATCGCACACAAAGGATCGATCTGCGTGGACGGCGCCAGCCTGACTGTGAATGAAATCAAAGGCTCGGTATTCGATTTGAACATTGTGCCGCATACCCTGGAAGAAACCATCATCGGCGGCTATCGGACGGGTACCCGGGTCAATCTGGAGGTCGATCTAATCGCTCGCTATCTGGAGCGCCTAGTGCTCGGCGAACAGGCCGGCAATCACGAGGTGAGCGCAATCACCGAAGAATTTCTGCGCCGGCACGGCTATCTGCGCTGACCGCCCATCCATCGAGACTGTGAAAGGCGCGCTACCCGCAAAGAATTCAGGATTCACCGCAGAGACGCAGAGTGCGCAGATGGGCCAAGGCGTAGGCTGTCGAAATGTCCTGAGTGTTGATGCTAAACCGATTCCGGGTCTTGGATTGCTTCATCGAACGCACTGGGGAAGCCTCATCGGTGTCGGGGTCGCTATCGGAATCGGAACTAGCACGATAAAACATGCCACTAAGCGCAAAGCTCGATCCTTGCCGTGTAGCCGGCACATCGCCCGCAAGCGGGCTCCTACAAGCTAACGTGTACGCCCGACGTAGGAGTCCGCTTGCGGGCGAACAGGCCGCGATGCCGGCAGGTCGGATGCAAGGTACAGTGCCTTGCCGATAGAGCAGGAAAGGGTAGCGGGACATCCGCACCGCTGCACGAATACAATGAAACATGCCACTAAGCGCGAAGCTCGATCCTTGTCGGGTAGCCGGCACATCGCCCGCAAGCGGGCTCCTACAAGCTAACGGGTACGGCCGACGTAGGAGCCCGCTTGCGGGCGAACAGGCCGCGATGCCGGCAGATCGGACGCAAGGTACAGTGCCTTGCCGATAGAGCAGGAAAGGGTAGCGGGACATCCGCACCGCTGCACTAGCACGATAAAACATGCCACTAAGCGCAAAGCTCGATCTTTGTCGGGTAGCCGGCACATCGCCCGCAAGCGGGCTCCTACAAGCTAACGGGTACAGCCGACGTAGGAGCCCGCTTGCGGGCGAACAAGCCGCGATGCCGGCAGATCGGACGCAAGGTACAGGGCCTTGCCGATAGAGCAGGAAAGGGTAGCGGGACATCCGCACCGCTGCACTAACCCAATAAAACATGCCACTAAGCGCGAAGCTCGATCTTTGTCGGGTAGCCGGCACATCGCCCGCAAGCGGGCTCCTACAAACTAACGGGTACGGCCGACGTAGGAGCCCGCTTGCGGGCGAACAGGCCGCGATGCCGGCAGGTCGGACGCAAGGTACAGTGCCTTGCCGATAGAGCAGGAAAGGGTAGCGGGACATCCGCACCGCTGCACTAACCCAATAAAACATGCCACTAAGTGCGAAGGTCGATCCTTGCCGTGTAGCCGGCACATCGCCCGCAAGCGGGCTCCTACAAGCTAACGGGTACGGCCGACGTAGGAGCCCGCTTGCGGGCGAACAGGCCGCGATGCCGGCAGGTCGGACGCAAGGTACAGGGCCTTGCCGATAGAGCAGGAAAGGGTAGCGGGACATCCGCACCGCCGCACTAGCACGATAAAACATGCCACTAAGCGCGAAGGTCGATCTTTGTCGGGTAGCCGGCACATCGCCCGCAAGCGGGCTCCTACAAGCTAACGGGTACGGCCGACGTAGGAGCCCGCTTGCGGGCGAACAGGCCGCGATGCCGGCAGGTCGGATGCGAGGTACAGGGCCTTGCCGATAGAGCAGGAAAGGGTAACGGGACATCCGCACCGCTGAACTAACACAATAAACATGCCACTAAGCGCGAAGCTCGATCTTTGTCGGGTAGCCGGCACATCGCCCGCAAGCGGGCTCCTACAAGCTAACGGGTACGGCCGACGTAGGAGCCCGCTTGCGGGCGAACAGGCCGCGATGCCGGCAGGTCGGATGCAAGGTACAGGGCCTTGCCGATAGAGCAGGAAAGGGTAGCGGGACATCCGCACCGCTGCACTAGCACGATAAAACATGCTAATAAGCGCGAAGGTCGATCCTTGCCGTGTAGCCGGCACATCGCCCGCAAGCGGGCTCCTACAAACTAACGAGTACGGCCGACGTAGGAGTCCGCTTGCGGGCGAACAGGCCGCGATGCCAGCAGGTCGGATGCGAGGTATAGCGCCTTGCCGCAGGGCAGTATCAGGTGTTGTTACAGCAGCGGATTATGTGAGGGTACTTCAGAATTCGACCTGTTATCCTACGCATTTTCGCATTTCCTTTGATTCCACCTTGCCAACAGCAAGATTCACCTGTTCACTCAGAATATAGTTTGATTCACCGCAGAGACGCAGAAAATAAAGATGCGTTCGCCTTGGCGCCTCTGCGATGAACCGTCATGCTCTAATATCCTGTCTTTTTCATTTCGATCCCACTATTCAATCCGCATAATCTTATTCCACAGGCACTGCGCGGTCAGCTCCCCTATCACACCAGGATCGTCTTTTGTGGCTGATCTGCGGTGTAGTGACCGCGCAGGCGTGGAGTGCGCAGTCTCACCGTGACGCCGCGCGGCGCATATGATAACGTGAACGGCTGTTTTAAAGCCGAGGCCGGCGCAACTGTTGCCATGACCCTGAATTCCACCCAAGAAATCATCGCCGAACTGCGTGCCGGACGCATGGTGGTGATCATGGACGACGAGAACCGAGAAAACGAAGGCGATCTGCTGATGGCGGCCGATTGCGTCACGTCGGAAGACATTAACTTCATGGCCAAGTACGGCCGCGGCTTGATCTGCCTGACGTTGACCAAGAGCCGTTGCGAGCGATTGCATCTGCCGCTGATGGTCAACGGCAACAATGCTCCGCACTCCACCGCGTTCACCGTCTCCATCGAGGCCGCCACCGGCGTGACCACCGGCATTTCAGCGGCGGATCGAGCGCGCACCGTCAGAGCGGCGGTGGCATCCGATGCCCGCTCCACCGATCTGGTTCAGCCTGGCCATATCTTTCCGCTGATGGCCCAGCCTGGTGGCGTACTGGTGCGTGCCGGACACACCGAGGCCGGCTGCGACCTGGCGCGCCTGGCCGGTTTTGAACCCGCCGCAGTCATCGTCGAGATCCTGAACGAGGATGGCACCATGGCCCGGCGCGCGGATCTGGAGGCGTTTGCCGCCGAGCACGGGCTCAAGATTGGCACCATCGCCGATCTGATCCATTATCGAGTGGCGAATGAAAGGGCCGTGATGCGCGAGCAGCAGTGCGAATTGCCGACCGAGTTCGGCACCTTTGCGCTCACCGCCTATCGCGATACCATCGACGATAGTGTGCATCTCGCTCTGGTGCGTGGGCAGATCAGCGCCGACACACCAATCCTAGTGCGGGTGCATTTGCAAAATGCGCTGTGCGATCTGTTCGGCACCCAGCACCCGGCCTGCGGCTGGCCGTTGAAGGATGTGATGCGCAAGATTGCCGAGGTCGGGGAGGGCGTGATCGTGATTTTGCGCAACCGCGACGAGGCCCACGATCTGCTGGCCAAACTCGCCGAACTCGGCGATGAGCAGGGCGAACAGCGCGTACCGCAATTGCGTGCCAATCGCAACGAATTGCGCACCTATGGCATCGGCGCACAGATCCTGGCTGACCTCGGGGTGCGTAAAATGCGCGTCATGAGCGCGCCAAAGGCGATGCACGGCATTTCCGGCTTCGACCTTGAAGTAATCGAATACGTCAGCAGCTAGCCGACCCAACAGGCCATTGCCCGTAGACAATCATCAGGTAGGCAATCATGATCAAGACCATCGAGGGCGCGCTGCGCGCCGACAACGCCCGCTTCTGTTTGGTGGTATCGCGCTGGAACAGCTACATCGTCGAGAGCCTGGAGAAAGGCGCCATCGATGCGCTCAGGCGCCATGGTGCCGCCGAAGAGGATCTGACGGTGGTGCGCGTACCCGGCGCTTTCGAGATGCCGGTCACCATCCAACGCATCGCGGCCAAGGGTGGCTATGATGCCATCGTCGCGCTGGGGGCGGTGATCCGCGGCGGCACACCGCATTTCGAATACGTGGCCGGCGAATGCGTCAAGGGTATGGCCCAGGTCAGCCTGACCCACGGCATTCCGGTCGCCTTCGGCGTGCTCACGGTCGATACCATCGAACAGGCCATCGAGCGCGCCGGCACCAAGGCCGGCAACAAGGGTGCAGAGGCGGCCATATCGGCATTGGAGATGGTTGATCTGCTACGCCAGATCGACTGATCTCCAGTATCGATTCCGTCCACCTCGATCCCCTCGACATCGATCCCGCCGGTAGTCATCAGCGATGACCGGACGCCGCAGCGAAGCAAGGCGTTATGCCGTGCTAGCCCTGTATCAGTGGCAGCTCGGCGGATTATCGCCGCGCGAAATCGCCGACCATTTTTTCGATGATCCGTCCTGGATCGAGGCCGTGGCAGAGGGCCTGATCGAAGACCTGGATGTTGCCGCCATCGTATCGGATGGCAAATACGATCTGCGCTTGTTCAACGATCTGTTACAAGGCGTCGTCGAGCATGCCGACGAAATCAACGATGCATTGCGACCCTTGGTCAATCGTCCCTTGCGCGGCATCGATCCGGTGGAGCGTGCGATCCTCAGCGTTGGCGCCTTCGAACTGTTGTACAGCCCGCAATTGCCGGTGGGTGTGATCATCAACGAGGCGGTGGAGCTGGCCAAGGTATTTGGCGCCGAGAAGGGACATCGTTTTGTCAACGGCGTGCTGGACAAACTCGCGCGTCAGGTGCGCCGCGACGAACTTGCCGCCCATCAGTCGAACTGAGCTTATTCTTTCGCTTCGATCTCTCCATGTCTGAATTCGATCTGATCCGTACCTGCCTGACCGGTATTGGCGCGCTTCGTGACGATGTGCCGATCGATGTCGGTGACGATTGCGCGCTGTTGCACGTGCCCGCTGATCGCGAATTGGCGGTGAGTATCGATACGCTGGTGTCCGGCGTGCATTTCCTCGCCGATTGCGCGCCCGAGGCGCTGGGCCATAAGTCCCTGGCCGTGGGCCTCAGCGACCTCGCCGCCATGGGTGCCGAACCGGCCTGGGCGACCTTGGCGCTGAGCTTGCCAAGCACCGATGCCGACTGGCTCGCGGCCTTCGCCCGCGGTTTCGATGCGTTGGCCAGAGCACAGGGTGTGCGTTTGGTGGGAGGGGATCTGACCCGCGGGCCATTGAGCATTACGGTGCAGGTGCACGGGTTCGTCCCCGCGGGGCATGCGTTGCGACGCGACGGCGCGCGGCCAGGCGATTTGGTCTGTGTCAGCGGCGCCCTCGGCGATGCCGGTCTGGCGCTTCAGCATGTGCAAAACGGCGAGCCGGTGGATGCCTACCTACTCGACCGTTTACAGCGTCCAACCCCGCGCGTGGCGCTCGGTGAGTTATTGCGCGGGGTGGCGACTGCGGCGATCGATGTATCCGATGGGCTGGCAGCGGATCTCGGCCACATCCTGGTCGCCAGTGGTTGTGGTGCACGCATCGAACTCGACCGCCTGCCGCTGGCGGACCAGGTAGCGGGTGTGATCACGGCCAACATGGCGCGTGGTGGCGACTGGGATCTGCCGTTGGCATCCGGCGACGATTACGAACTTTGCTTTACAATGCCGCCGGAACATGCACCCGAACTTGCCGTGATCGCTGCCGCCGCCGGTTGTCCGCTGACGCGCATTGGCGAGATCGACAGGCGTCCCGGTCTGCGTTTTGTGCTTGCCGATGGCCAGCCATGGCAACCGCAGCAGACCGGGTATGATCACTTCAAGGGCGCTTCGAAAATAACCTGAATGTCTTTTTTCCAATGTTGAATCCGAGGGTTCGCGATGACCAATCCTGCCACATCCGCATCAACTGCCGGGTCGTCTTTCCACGCCAGTAATCCCCGCCATCTGCTCGCCTACGGCTTTGGAGCCGGTCTGTCGCCCTGGGCGCCAGGCATCCTGGGCACTCTGGTCGCGGTGCCGATCTACCTGGTTTTATCCCAACTGCCGTCGAGCATCTATCTGATTGTGCTCGCAGCGATGATTGCCGCCGGCATCTGGGCTTGTGGTGCCACCGCGCGCGACATCGGCTCGGATGATCCCCCGGCCATTGTCTGGGACGAGATCGTCGGCTTCCTGGTGGCCATGATCGCCGCCCCGGCGGGCTGGATCTGGATTATTACCGGCTTTCTGCTGTTTCGCGCCTTCGATACATTCAAGCCCTGGCCCATCGACATGATTCAGGATCGACTGCGCGGCGGTCTGGGTATCATGCTGGATGACATCGTCGCCGGCCTGATGTCTTTTGCCGTATTGCAGTTTCTCGCGATGATGGTGGAGGCGTCATTGCGTGGAGCGCACTAGGAAATCCGTATGAGCGATACCCCCATCTACAATCCAGAGGGTTTGGAGCGACTGCCGCTGCATCTGTTCAGTGAAAAGGCGTATTTGGATTACTCCATGTACGTGATCCTGGACCGTGCGTTGCCGCATGTCGCCGATGGGTTGAAGCCGGTGCAGCGGCGCATTCTGTATGCCATGTCCGAACTCGGCCTGTCCGCGGCGGCCAAGTTCAAAAAATCCGCGCGCACCGTTGGTGATGTATTGGGTAAGTTCCATCCCCACGGCGACTCGGCCTGCTACGAGGCCATGGTACTCATGGCGCAGGCTTTCAGCTACCGTTATCCTCTGATCGATGGCCAGGGCAACTGGGGTGCACCGGACGACCCCAAGTCGTTCGCCGCCATGCGCTATACCGAGGCGCGGCTGGCAGCCTATGCCGAGGTATTGCTGGCCGAACTGGGGCAGGGCACCGTGGATTGGCAGCCGAACTTCGATGGCACGTTGGAAGAGCCTAAATCATTGCCGGCGCGGCTGCCGAATCTGCTGCTGAATGGTGCCACCGGTATTGCAGTGGGCATGGCGACGGACATCCCGTCGCATAATCTGCGGGAAGTCGCCCGCGCCTGCATCCATCTGTTGAAGCACCCAAACGCCAGCATCGACACGCTGATGCGTTCCATACCCGGACCGGACTTTCCGACTGCCGGCGAGATCGTCACCTCGGCGGACGATCTGCGGCGTATTTACCAGACCGGCTACGGCTCGGTTCGCCAGCGCGCCTGCTATGAAATGGAGCAGGGTGACATCGTCATCACCGCGTTGCCCTATCAGGTTTCGGGCAATCGCATCATGGAGCAAGTGGCGGCGCAGATGCAGGCCAAAAAACTGCCGATGATCGAAGACCTGCGCGACGAGTCGGATCACGAATGTCCGACTCGGCTGGTCATCGTGCCGCGCTCCAACCGAGTCGACGTGACGCGGCTGATGTCGCACCTGTTCGCGACCACGGATCTGGAAAAGAGCTACCGCGTGAACATGAATGTCATCGCGCTGGATGGTCGCCCGCGGGTCATGAATCTGCGCGAAATCCTGACCGAATGGCTCAGTTATCGCGCCAGCACGGTACGCCGCCGTCTGCAATATCGGCTGGACAAGGTGTTGCAGCGATTGCACCTATTGGAAGGCCTGCTGATCGCCTTGCTGAACATCGATGAGGTGATCCGCATCATCCGCGGCGAGGATGAGCCCAAGGCGGTGCTGATGGCCCGCTTCGAGCTGTCCAATGCGCAGGCCGAGTACGTGCTCAACACGCGACTGCGACAATTGGCGCGGCTGGAGGAACTCAAGATCCGCGGTGAACAGGCGGAACTGGTTGCGGAGCGGGATACATTGCAGCAGATCCTGGGCGACGAGATTGAATTGCGCGATCTGATCATCGACGAGATCAAGCGCGACAGCGCCAAACATGGCGATGCACGCCGCTCGCCGCTGACCGAGCGACCGCTGGCCTTGGCGCTGGAAGAGAACGAACTCACCCCCAGCGAGCCGATCACCGTGGTGTTGTCCGAAAAGGGCTGGGTACGCGCTGCCAAAGGCCATGACATCGAACCCGAGGCGCTGTCGTACAAGGCCGGCGATCGTTTCCTGGCCGCGGCGCGGCTGCGCAGCAACCAGCCCGTGGTGTTCCTGGACAGCACCGGGCGCAGTTACTCGATACAGGCAAATACCCTGCCTTCGGCGCGCGGTCAGGGCGAACCGCTGACCGGCAGACTGGAACTGCCCCAGGGCGCCTCCTTTGTCGCCGTGGTCGGCGACGAGCAGCCGCGCCGCTGGCTGTTGGCTTGCGATGCCGGCTACGGCTTCATCTGCCAGTTCAATGCGTTGCTGGTCAAGCCCAAGACCGGCAAGGCCATATTATCCCTGCCGGCCGGCGCACGGGTACTGCCGCCGGTTGCATTGCCGTTCCCGGGCACGCCGCTCGACCGCGTCGCCGCCGTGACCAGTGCTGGGCGCCTGCTGGTGTTTCCGATCGTCGAATTGCCCGAGCTGAATCGCGGCAAGGGCAACAAGATCATCGGTATTCCGGCCGCCAAGGCCAAGGCGCGCGAGGAGATCATGACCGCGGTCGCGTTGATTCCGGATGCCGGTCAGCTCACTTTGCACTCGGGCAAACGCACCTTCACCCTGAAGCCCGCCGACCTCGACCGTTACCAGGCCGAGCGCGGTCGCCGCGGTGTGCTGCTGCCCCGCGGTTTCCAGCGGGTCGACCGTCTGGTTCTCGACTAGTGTTGGCATGGTTCGCATTCCAGTCGGGCATGGCGCGCGGGTTTTGATGCTGACCTGATTGGATGCATTGAATCGGCAGCAAGCAGGCGCCAGCAGGCAGTGCGCTAAAAGGCGGCTACCAGACTGACGCTGGTGAAGGTGTCGGTGCTCTCGATATCGGGCGGTGTAAAGCTGTTGTACATGACTGTGTAGTTCAGGCTGAGGGCCAGGGTGTCGGTCATGGACACTTGCAGTGAGGTGACTGATTCCACATAGGTGTTCTTGCTGCCGATCAGGGTCATCAGGTTCTGGTTGAAATTGGTGTTGTTGGTAATGCGACCGCTATAATAGAGTGCTATTTGTCCGACCGCCTCGCCGGAATCCTCAGTCGTACCGACGTAGTTGGTCTGGCGGTAGCCGCCACCAATATCGAACAACAAGATGTTGCGCTCGGAGTTCAAGATGGCGTGGCCAAGACCGATGGCTACGGAGTAGCGCGAATCGATATCGGCGAATTGGTCCCGGTCGTAACTCAGGAAACCGAATGCGAAGGTGCGTGGGCTGAGAAAATATTCAGATTTGTAAGCGGCGGCATAACGTTCGGTGGTGCTATCGCCATCGTTCTCGGCGAAATTGATGTCGGCGCTAAAGTAATGGCGCCAGGGAAAGCTGGTGTAAGAGACAAGCGCGCTGGCATTGATGTTGCTGCTTTCGCTGTTGCCGGTGGAAGAGGAGATACCGGCCTGCGCCTGGCCTTCCCAGTTCGGAGGTGCATCAGGATCCGGTAATTTGTGAATCGTGAACAATTTCGTCGCTGCCTCGCTGCCGCTTTGGTCGGCGCTCAAAGTGTCGCTGCCGGAGATGACGGGTTCTTCTGCTTCCTGCTGAGCCAGCAGCTGGCCGGTCGTTGACAGCAGACCGGCGGCCAACAACAGAGTGAGCCTGGCGGGCGGGCGGAAGCGGAGCGATGCAGATGCGCAGGGGATAGATGGTACCGATGGCACGAAAGCACCTCTTGGTTGACTGTTCAACTGCTGTTTGAAGGGGATTTACTCTTGTGGCGACGACCACGGGTAATTCCTAGGGGGCAGCTCCGAATCATCGAGATCGTGCAAGCATTCGGGCCCTGTGAGCAGGACGCCGCGCACAGAAAGCGAAGGATAGCTTGCCGGTCGGGATCGAAACCGAACTGTCGATCAGGGCAGCCGATCTGCCGGAGCGGGCGCTTTGCGCCTCGTGCGCATGCGCCCTGCCATCGATTGGCCATTGGCTTTGCTTCTGATCCAGGGCAGCCGAAGACGGTTGCTTGCTTCGAGCGTCCCAATACCAGTAACGTTGCGCTCCAGTAACGTCGAGGCATAGAACCACAAGAAGAATGCCAGCGCTTTTCTCTTCACCCACAGACAATCCAGGCCATGAACATTCCCAACGATTCCCCCAGCAGCAACGACGATGACGTTGAACTCAAATTGGACGACGCTTCCGCGGTTGGATTTATCGAACAACAGATCACCGATGCCATGGCCAGGGAGCCCGGGCTCGAGGCAGGCAACGCGATCAAGAATCACGTCATCATCGCCATGTCTCTGGGGTTGGTGCCGTTACCGCTGTTTGACCTGGCGCTGTTGAGCGGCAATCAGGTGGCGATGATCGCCGCTCTTGCGAAAATTTACGATGTGCCCTTCGAAGAACATCGGGCCAAGTCGATCGTCGTCTCGCTGTTGGCAGGCACTGTACCTGTGCTTGGCGTGGTCGGACTCAGCTCTGGGATCAAGCTGATTCCAGGCATCGGCACGCTGTTCGGCAGCGGTGGCGTGGCCTTGTCCGGGGGTGCAATTACCTATGCCGTGGGGCGCGCCTTCGCCGACCACTTCGACTCCGGCAGGGACTTGTTCGATCTGGATCTGAACCAGCTGCGCGCGCGCCTGAGGTCTGAGCTCAAACGTGGTAAGGAGGTGGCCGAGGCGGCGCTGGCAGCGGTCAAGTCCAGCAAGCAGAATCCCAGCAAGCCTAACCAAGCTGGCGGGCGCGAGCAGGCCGGGAACAGCGCCGCTGCGGCTACGCACTATGGTGTGAATAGCGCATGAGCGCAGGGGCTCGCCCGGTCGATGGGTCTGAACCGGATGCGGATGACGGATCCGGACCGGCGCCCAGCCCAGGGTCGCGGCTGGGCCATTGGCTAAAGGTCAGACTGGCTATCGTCCTGGTCGTGCTGCTGGTGATTGCCCTGGTGGCCGGGATCCTATGGAAGCGGGTCTTCATCTCGATTCCACCTGGCCAGGCCGGAGTGCTGTTTCGGCTGTTCACCGGCACCAAGCTTGATCGCGTCTACGGTGAAGGACTGCATGTCATTCCGCCCTGGGATCACATCGTCCGCTTCGAGACGCGCAAGCAGGTGGTGCTGCATGAATTCGACGTGCTTTCCAACCGAGGTCTGCCAGTGCACTTGGCGCTGGCGATCCGCTATAGGCCCGAATACGAGCAGCTGCCATTGCTCTACCAGCGCATCGGCCCGGACTATGTGACCCGCGTGGTCTTGCCGCAGACCGAATCAGTGCTGCGCCGGGAATTGTCGGCGAACACCGCAGAGCAGATCTATACCAACGAGGGTGGCCTGCTGAATGCGGCTATTCTGCTCGCCCGGGACGAAGTTGGGCGTAACTTCGTGGATGCCGACGACATCGTGATTCGCACCATCAGCCTGCCGCCGCTGGTCAAGGCGGCCATCGAGGATAAGCTGACTCAGCAGGAATTGCTAGAGTCTTATGTATTCCGGCTGCAGATCGCCACCGAAGAGGCCGAGCGCCTGCGCGACGAGGCACGTGGTATCCGGGATTATCAGACAGAGGTCGACTCGAGCCTAAGCGGCCAGCTGCTGCGCCATGAGGCGATCCGCGCCACCCGCGAGCTGGCCATCTCCCACAGCGCCAGGCTGGTCGTCCTGGGAGTGCGAGAGAGCGGCGGTCTGCCCGTGATCCCGAGCGGTCAGACGCCGGGCGCTGGCGAATGATCTGCCAGCGCTCTGCGTGCGGTCCGATCGGCCGCTGTATGCCGATTCTATTCGGTCTCGTCTTGCTGGCCGGCTGTGGGCGCTCGTTCGATAAAATGGGCGAGGCGCGCACCGCCTATGCTCTACGGGGCGAGGGCAGCATTGTCATTGCCGCGATCGATGAACCTGACCTACCGGGTTTCGTCGATGGGGTGCGTCTGGCCCTGGACGAGATCAACGCCAAGGACGGTGGCCTGCTTGGGCGGAGGCTGAGTCTGTTGGTGATGCCGGGTGGTGACGAGATCGACAACCTGCGCCCGACCATCCGCCGCATCGCCGCTGATGCACGGGTGAGCGCGGTGCTTGGGCATCGCGATTCCACCATCGCGGTACCCGCATCCGTGGTCTACAATGCTGCTCGGGTGCTGTTTCTGCCGCCGTTTGCCACCGAACAGCAACTGACCATTCACGGCTTTCGGTACGTATTGCGCATGTTGCCCGATAACCTTGTGATGGCGTCGCAGTCGGCCAACCTCGCGCGCCTGTTCGGCTATCGGCGCATGGTGCTATTGCACTCCCGCGACGATTATGCCCGCGAGTTGGCTTTTCTGTTCGACGATGCGGCCCGACGCGAGGAAATCGAGATCGTCTTTCGCGGTTCTTTCTTCAATGCCGAGGAAAACTATCGCGGTTTGCTCGGGCAACTCAATGGCGTGGATTTCGATGCCGTTTACCTGTCAACCGAAACCGAGAGCGGCGCCCGCGTGCTTCGGCAGATGCGCGAGCTTGGCCTGCACCAGCCGGTGATCGGGTCGGACCGCCTCAACTTCGGTTCCTTGATCCAGGCCGTCGGTCAGGCCGGAGACCGCACCATCGTGCCGATTGTCTATGGCATCCAGTCTTCCGGAGCGCGGAATGCTCAGTTCATTGCGGCTTTCATCCAGGCTTATCAGCAGCCACCGAATCAGAACGCGGCCCAGGGCTATGACTCGATGCAATTGCTTGCGGCCACCATTGTGCGTGCCCGCAGCACCGATCCCCAGGTGCTGGCAACCACCGCTCATCATGCTCCGCCATGGGCTGGTCTGACCGGCATTTATGCCTTTGACACGGACGGTAATCTCTATGGTAAGAGCTACAGTTTCCAGATCCTGCGTTTTGGACGCTGGGTGGCATTACCCCAGGTGACGCTGCCGTATCTACTGAGTCGCTTTGGTGACTATCAGCGGGAAGTTGCCCTCGAGCAGGAGGCGGCGCCGGTGACGGAGGCAGCCATTGATGATCCACGTGCTCGGGGTGCGCCGACACCTGCCGCAGAGCTGGAACAGACCAGGTCGGATGCCCCGGCAGGTGCGGAAAACTCTGTCGTGGCTGGCGCCGATGCAGACGCACCCGGCGTGCGGGCCATGCCGAGTGCAGGCGAAGACGCGATCGAGGCCGCCGAGCCGCCAGCGCCCGCGCTCGATCTCGCGGCGTTATCCGATCGTCGCATGGATCGCGCAATGCGCAACCAAATCTGGCTCGCCCTGGCCCAAGAATTGCTGGAATTCAAGCGTCTTGCCCTGGTGGTTCAATCCACCGGGGAGGGCGATACCACCTTGGCTTTGGCGCGTCAGGTGGCCGCGCAGCGCGGTTTCGATGTGGTGACCTGCGCGTTGCCAGCGGTCATGGATGACGCACAGCGGGGCGTGCCACAACCGGAACCCGAGCGCGGTCCACCGGATTCGCCCCCGGACATGACCGCTGCTGACCCAAATCCGTCGCGGCCTGCGGGCTCCCCCGATGCACGCGAAGAGCCAAGCCGCGCCTGGGCCATATCCGGTGCAACGCCGTTGGAGAAAGCCGCGTTGACTTGCTGGAGTCGGCTCGCACGCTTGGCCGACGCCATGTTGGTGATACCGCAGAATGGGCTGGAACCCGCCTATGTAAAGCGTCTCAATCGCACCCTGCGCCAATTTGGTGTACCGGCCTTTGCGCTATCCGACAGCCTAGAGGCTGATTATGGGCTGACCGTGGCCTTGGTCAGCTCTGGTGTGAACCTCAATGATCCATCCATCGGGCTTCGCTTCCAGGGCGTGCTGAAGGACATGCGCGTCAGCGATCTGCATCGCAAATTGGTCAATCTACCCACGGTCAGCGCCAATCTGGACGCACTTGCCGAACTCGGCATCCGTCCTCCCCTAGAGGAACTGACGGTGATTGCACGGGCGATTGAACCAACTATCCTGTCGCCACCGTCGCCAAATCCCAACCCCTCTCCAACCACAGCCACAGAGCAACCTGTGCCATGATCCACTATCTCATCCTGGGTGCTGTCTACATCGCCCTTTGTATGTTGGTGGCCTTTATTGGCCGCCGGCGCAAATGGGGCTATTGGGGCTACCTTTGGTCCTCCGTGCTGTTTACGCCCGCACTCGGGTTCATGTTCGTGCTGGCAGCCGATGCGCCGCCGAAGCGACCGCGCGCCAGCGCTGGAGGCAAGGCAGGAGATCAGGGCAAGTGAGCGGTACTGGTAGCGGTACTGGTAGCGGTACTGGCGCCGTTCGATCCCGGACTGGGCCTGATGAACGCGCCGAGCATAGGGTAATGCATGCCCGGGGTCTGCTGCCTTGGGGAAACGCCTTGCTCCTGCTGCTGTTCGCGCTGGTGTTCTGCCCTGGCGCATGGGCCACGGACAGGCAGGAGGCCAAGGCCGCCGCGGCCGCGGCCGAGACGGCACGCGAGCAGGCCATTGCCGCTGGCGTGGAAATCGACGACGAGATCATCTCGATGCTCGAGGAGATACCAGGGCTGATCGCATCGCGCCAATACACCAGGACGGTCGAGGTTGCCGCCGAGGCGGAACGCGCCCTCGCGCTGTTGTCCGCGACCGGCGCATCGGCGCAGAAAGACCGGGTATCCGGACTGGAAGAATTGGTGGGCGGCATAGAACAGCGCCTCAAGGCCTCGAATCAGGCGATCGCACTCCTACAGGATGCCGCCGAGGGTAACAGCCGGGCAATCGCCGGGCAGTCCGCATTGTTCGCCGACACCGTTGCACGCTTGGACCCACTGACTCAGCGCGTGCAGGGTTTGACCGAGCAGGCCCAGAAGCTGAATGCGGCGAACCAGCAGCAGGATAACGCAATCGAAGATAACGGACTCAAAATCTATGCAACGCTGATGGGGATGAATGATTCCAAAGATGTACTGGACGCTTTGAACCAACGCCTTGATCGTATCGTCCAACGCGGTTCGGCGCTACCCCAACGCGGAGCGGCCGAAGCCGAAGCCGAGGCCGAGATGGAGCCAACTGACGCCGGTGACAGCGCCGAATCCGGTCTGCTGCTCGCGCTGGTGCTGGGGCTGGCCTTTCCGGTCGGTGTGATCCTGTTCGAGGCCGGTCGTCCGGCTACCGGGGGCGGACTCGACCCAGGTAGCCATGGCTTGCTGGCCTGGCTGGGCGCTGGTCTGGGTTTTGTCGCACTCGGATTTGGGATCATGTTTGGACCCAGTATCGGTGGCCTGATTGGCGCGCCGCTGCATTCCCTCCCGGATTTGTTGGAGGCCGGCAACAGCAGCGATCTCAGCGAGTCGCTGCGACTGTTGTCCATGCAGCTACCGCTGACGGGTGCCATCGGTTTGATCGCTTGCTCGGCGGTTTATGGTCGGCTGTCGGCCGTGGGTTGTCTGTTGGCGGCCCTGATCGCTGGTGCGGTGGTCTATCCTTTGTTCGGACATTGGACTCTAACCGACAGTACGGGTCCAGAGGGTGCCGGCTGGTTGACCGATGCTGGCTTCCAGGACCCCGGAGCCGCCACTGGTCTGGCCGCTCTAGCCGGCAGCATGGCCTTGGCCTTGGCCTTCGGACTCGGCCGCGACCGCTCGCAGAAACCAATGCTGGAGCCCGAGGCATCCCGGGTAGACTGTGCGCCGGGCCAAACAGCCTGCGCTCCAGCCCAGGCGGGTAGTTGGGCCGCGGCTGGGGCGTTGATTCTCTGGGCCGCCTGGCTGGTATCGGTGCTGGCCACCGCGCCGGACATGGGTGCGGTGCCCTGGCTTGCTCTATCCAGCGCCGCTGCCGCGGCCGGTGCCGCGCTGGCGGTGGTTCTGATCGGCTCTCTGTTCCCAGGCAGCAGTGGCTGGGGGCGCCGCTTGCCTGGTGGTTTGCTGGTCGGGGTCGTCGCGGCCTCCGCCGCCTATGCCATTGCCAGTGTCCTACAAATGCTGCTGTTGGGGATCACGACCGGGCTGGTGTATCTGGCTGCTGTGCGCATCCTGGGCAATCGGCTTGGCGAGGCCGCCGATTTGGCGCTGATGTTCGCTGTTGCCGGTACTTGTGGATCATTGGCGCCAGGGGTGTTCGGTCCGGAAGGATTGCTCGGGGCCGGGGTCGTTGGCGGTGTGCTGATGCAGTCCTTCGGTTTGGCGTTGGCATTGGCGTTGGCGCTGGGAGCGGGCTTGCTGCTGGCCCTGCTTTTGCGCTCTCTGTCCTGGCTGCGGGTAGCAGGATCATGAGCGACAGCACCACGGTGGGTTTCAATACCCCTTGGTGGGGCAAGCTCTCCGCCGGACTGATCGGCTGGCTGTTGGGCGGGCCGTTGGTCGGCCTGCTGGGAGTCGGTCTGGGCCATAATCTGGATCGGGAGATCGCTGGCTTGGCGCGCGCCTGGCTGCACCCGGGTTCACGCAGCGAGCGCCACCGGCGGAAGCTGGTCCTGCTCACCACCGAATTATCCCTGGCCGGGGCCTTGGCACGGGCTGGAAAGCTGGCACCGAGCGCGCGCGCGGACGCCTTCGGCGCCCTGTGCAGGCAATTGGGTTTACCGCATGGGCTGCAGGATACGGCACGCGCTTTGTTTGACGATGGCCTACGCGCTGACTTTCCGCTGACCGCGGTTGTCAACGACTTTCGGCGTACTTTCCATCGCCGCGTGGACGTGCGCTACTTGCTGCTGGAATACCTGCTGAGCTTTATTCAACAGAGCGGCCAGCCAAACCCGGCCCAGCGAGCGCTGCTGATCGATATCGCACAACGACTCAATATATCGGAAGCGCGCCTGAGCGCTTTTGCCCAAGGGCGCCATGCACGCCAGTCTCGGCAACCAGGGCCGGGTTATAGCATGGAGATCGCCGAGGCCTTGGCCATGCTCGAGGTTCCGGCCTGGGCGAGCCAACAGGAGATCAAGCAGGCCTATCGCCGTCAGATGAGCCGCCACCACCCGGATAAACTGAACCACCAGAACCTGCCGCCCGAGCGCCTGGCCGAGGCCGCAGCCCGTACCGACCGCATCCGCAAGGCCTACGAGACCCTGCGCGGATTGGGTGGGGGCTGATCTCCAACGGTGCGCGGATGTTCAGATCGCAGCGGCCGGAACGCGACAACGGTTTTCTGATGCAACGATCCAGCCATTGATAATTCATTAACTCCCATGTCCTCAGAACAGACAGATCCGATTGCAGCCGCCCCGTTCAGCCCTGGAGTGCGCCTGGCCATCGCGGATGCGGTCGCCGGCCGTGCCGAGGCACAGGGGATTGTCAAGCATTACGCCATCGTCGCTTTATCCATCGGGCTGCTGCCGTTTCCAGCGCTCGATGGCGTTGCGCTGGTCAATCTGCAGATGAACCTGATTGGGCGCCTGGCGGACCAGTATGGGGTTGCGTTCAACAACGTCTACCGCAGCATGGCCGCATCACTCATCACCGGCGCCCTGCCGGTGCTCGTAACCGGCCTTGGCCTGTCCATGCTCAAGGTCGTGCCGGTGTTCGGTTCACTCAGTGGTGCGGGTACCCTTTCCACGTTGGCGGCCGCCATGACCTATGCCAATGGTCAGGTTTTGATAGAACACTTCGAGGCGGGCGGTACCCTCGACAACCTAAGCCCGGCCGTTTTTCGCCGCCGCCTGCGTGCTCAGCTGTCCAGTGGCCAGCGCTTTGTCAATGCCCCGAGGGGGATGCCATGGCATGCACAAGTTGCCTAATGCAACGCCTATCCATGCGCAGCACCAAGGTGTCTTGGGCCAATGGATCGCGGATGCGCCATCTTCAGGGTTAACCTAGGCTGTCGAAATGTCCTGAGTTTTGATGCCAAACCGATTCCGGGTCTTGGATTGCTTCATCGAACGCACTGGGGAAGCCTCATCGGTGTCGGGGTCGCTATCGGAATCGGTATCGAATCCGCTCATCAATCAAAGCAGCCAGCTCGATACCAATCCCTAATGTTGACCTTGACACCGATCCCGACACCGACACCGACACCGACACCGACTAAGCATCCATCAACCGGGAAGCGCTTGTTTTAGTGAGACTGCAGATTTCGACAGCCTAGGGTTAACCCATTGAGTGAGCAAAGCCCAGATTCCGGCCGCGGTGAGGCCGTCCGCCAGTTTCGCCGTTTCCTGCTGAAGCGACTGCCAATTGCTTCAATCGGGTTGCAGCTGCTGTTATTGGTCTTGATTCTGTTCTGGAATCGGATCTTCATCTTTATCGAAGCCGGCCAGGCTGGGGTGCTCTGGAACCGCTTCTATGGCACTCAGATCGATCGGGTGCGCGGCGAGGGTTTGAGCATTATCAGCCCGCTTGATCGAATTTACATCTATGAAGTCCGCAAGCAGGTGGTTTCTCACGACCTATCTGTATTGTCGATCGAGGGCCTGCGGCTGGAGCTGTCGTTGGCGATCCGCTTCCGACCCCGATATGACCTGCTCGGTATGCTGCAAGAGCGTATCGGCCCGGAATATCTGACCCGAGTGGTCGTCCCACAGACCGAATCGGTGTTGCGCAAAGAACTCGGCAACGCCACCGCCGAGCAGATCTATACCAATGAAGGCGGTCTGCTGACCCGAGCGCTGGTAAAAGCCATGGAGGAGATCGGTCGCAACTTTGTCGAGGTGGAGGACATCATTATCCGGAGCATCCGTCTGCCCGAGATCGTACGCACCGCCATTGAGCATAAGCTGGTCCAGGAGCAGCTGTTACTGTCGTATCAGTTTCGTCGCCAGACCGCGGTCCAGGAGGCGGAGCGCAAGCGCATCATGGCCGGTGGCCTGCGTGACTATAACCAAATCGTCGATTCCACGTTGAGCAGTCAGTTGCTCAGCTATCAGGGTATCCAGGCGACCTACGACCTTGCCAATTCGGAGAATGAGAAGACAGTCGTTGTCGGCGCCGCCGACAACATTGCTTTCCCGATCTTCCTCGGCGGGCAGAACCCGAAATCACCACCGGCAATAGTGCCGGAAGGCGGCACCAACCCAGGTGTCGAGGTATTGGAGCGATGATCGCGGTCCGCCTCGAGCGCACGCAGCTGGGAATCCAGACCGGGCCGCCGAATCTGCTGCAGCCCATACTCGCCGCCGCCCGCGGGTTCTGGCTAGGGTTGCAATTTCGATCGCATATGAGTTTGTTGGATTGTCGCAGTAACCCGGCAACCCGACTCTGCAGCAGGCTGCTGACAAAACCGGATACAATCCGCACAACCGCGCTTCGCGCATGCCCTCGAGCACGAGAGAGTTTCCATGATGACAGAAAGCGATACGCAGCAGGATCAGGCTGCTGACGATAACAAGATGCCCTTGGCTCCCGAAGAACGCCATGCCGCGGCGAATCGAATGGTCAAGCAGTACGTTTTGGGCAGCATGGCAATCGGTCTGGTGCCGATACCATTGGTGGATCTGGCGGCACTGGTGGGCGTGCAATTGAAATTACTGCATGGACTGGCCGGCCTTTATGATATCGATTTCAAGGCCGATCTGGGACGTTCGGCCATCGCCAGCCTGATCGGCGGAATAGTACCGACCACCACGTCGCCATCCCTCGCGGCCAGTCTCAGCAAACTGATTCCTGGATTTGGGCAGACGATAGCGACCGGCTCCCTGGTGTTGCTCAATGGGGCGACCACCTATGCACTGGGTAAAGTATTTATCCAGCACTTCGCGGCCGGCGGCACCTTTCTGACCTTCGATCCGGAGGTGGTGCGGGATTTTTTCGAGCAGCAGTGTCAGGAGGGGCGCACCGTGGCCGAATCGTTGCGGCCGAAGCGGCGCCGCGACCAGGCAACGAACCAAGAAAGTTAGCCAAAAATGACGAGTCGGTTCGGTGGTTTACGGCCGCCGCCGCAAGCGTCCAAAACCGCGGCGCAGTCCTTCGCTGATATAGGGCCAGAGTCGCCCCTTGTCCCAGAGCATGCGGGCGAACAGATGATTGCGATCGCGCGGTGGGTTTCGGTGCCCAGGGCGGGGAACCAGGCTTAATGCCTGGTGCTCGCAGGCAGGGAGGCAGGCACCGCAGCCCAGGCAGACAGTGCTGTTGACTTCCGCCCAGCGCTGCTCGTGCGGCAGGGCGCGGGCAGCTTCCGCCAGACCGATGCACTTGGCGTTGCAGGCGCGCAGGCAGGCGCCGCAGTAGTCGCAGCGCTGTGCGTCGATGGTAGCCAGAAAGGGCGTCTTGGCGACACCCTCATCAAAACCCATCTGCACGCCGGAGAGCAATTCGCAGCAGCAGCGGCAGCAATTGCACAGAAACGACGGGCGCTCGCGGATGTTATCAGTAATCTGAGTCAGCCCGAGGTTGCGCGCTTGTTCGAGGATAGTCAGCATCTCGGTCTTGGTGCGCTGCTCGGCGAACCCGCGGCGCACCAGGAAGCGAGCGCCCTGTCCCAGCACCATGCAGATTTCCTCCATGGGCGCGCCCTGTTGACAGGTTTGGCCTTGATGTACCTTCTTGTGTCGACAAAAGCAGGTGGTGACGGCGTGGAAGTCTGCATCGCGAATGATTTGGCATGCGTCCTCCCAGGGTGTAATCCGGGTCTGAACCGGTATGCGATCGCCATGGACCAGGGCGCGGGTCAGCGGCCAGCGACCGCCAAAGAATTCACCGGCCTGACCGTCCTTGCCCTGTTCGCGCAGGTACTCGGACATCAGCCGAGCCAGTTCCGCCTGTGGCAGATCGGTGCGACTGCGCATGAAGGTAAACTCCATAAAACCGATCAGGCCAGGCACCAATAGATAGAAGGTTTGGCCGTTATAGGGCAGGTCCATGACCAAACCCTTATTGGCCATGGATTCCAGGATGCCATCTAACTCCGCAGCCGGCAGTCCGGTGCACTGTACCAACTCGTCGAGGGTGGCCTCGGTGAGCGGAAAGCGGGCGGCCACTGCTGCCTCGCGCTCATCGAACAGCAGAGAGAGGATCTGGCGCAGCCGCGGACTGTCTTTCAGGCCGACCGGAAATCGGTTCAGACGGTCAATCAGCGGGATCAGCGAAGATTTTGTGCTCAGCAGGTGTCCCATGGGGAGCTCTATCAGTGGTGCGTAATGAGGAAAAAGTCAGAGTTTCAGCCGGCAATTGTGAGCATCTCGGCGGCATGCGCACGGGTAGTGGCGGTAATTTCAGTGCCGCCGAGCATGCGCGCGATTTCGTCTACCCGCTGGTCGCTGCTCAAGGGTTGGATCTCGGTGTAGGTCTGTTCGTCGAGCGAGTGCTTTTGTACCTTGAGCTGCTGATGGGCCTGGGCCGCGACCTGCGGTAAGTGGGTGACGCAAAGCACCTGGCGGGCATCGCCGAGACGCCGTAATGAGCGGCCGACGATTTCGGCAACGCCGCCGCCGATGCCGACGTCGACCTCGTCGAAGACCAGGCTCGGGATGCTGCCGACCTGCGCGGTGGCGACTTGAATGGCAAGGCTGATACGTGACAACTCGCCGCCAGAGGCGACTTTGGCCAATTCACGCGGCGGCTGGCCAGGGTTGGCGCTGACCTGGAACGCGATGGTATCCAGCCCGCTAATGCCGATGGCGTCCGGTTCTGCGCTTTTGACTGTCACCGCAAAACGCCCGCCAGCCATGCCCAATGTTTGCATGGACTCGGTGACTTTGGCCCCGAGCCGCTCTGCTGCCGCGCGTCGCGCATCTGTCAGAGCGCGGGCTTGTAACAGCAGCGCGGAGCGTGCGGCATCGCGTTCTCTGCTCAGAGAGTCGATGGATTGATCGGCTTGCTCCAGCGTGTCGAGTTCGGCACGGCGCTGCTCCAGTGCCTGCGGCAATTGCTCGGGTTGCATACGGTATTTGCGCGCCAGGTCATGAATCTGAACGAGTCGGGCTTCAATCTCCGCCAGGCGTGCCGGGTCCATGTCCAGTTCGTCGAGGTATTGGCGTAAGTTGGTCGCGGCCTCCTGCACCTGCACCGTAGCACCTTCGATCAGTTCCCGGGTCTCGCTCAGATCTGGGTCGATTTCCACAAGACCGGCCAACTCTCGCGTGGCATGCCCGAGCTGATCCCGCAATGCGTTTTCGCCTTCGAATAGCTGATCGACCAATGCCGCGGTGGTACTTTGCAGATTTCCCAGGTTGGCGAGTCGGCGCTGTTCTTGGTCGAGTGCATCCAGTTCGCCGTCGGTCAGGGCGAGGTCTTCGAGCTCGTGTAACTGGTAGCGCAGCAAATCCATGCGTTCGGCACGTTCGTCACGCGCCGCGCTCAGTTCGCGCCAGCGGGTGTCGAGTTCGCGGTAGCGGCGGTAGCCCTGCGCCACCTGAGTGGCCATGGTCTGGTGCCCGCCATAGGCATCCAACAGGCTGCGTTGAGCCGCCGGGCGCAAGAGCGACTGGTGTGCGTGCTGGCCGTGGATATCCACCAACAGGTCGCCCAGGGCGCGTAGTTGAGCACCGCTGGCGGATTGGCCGTTGATAAAAGCACGGGCGCGGCCCTTGCGCACCAGCACGCGGCGAATCAGACATTCGTCGCCATCGTCCAGCGTTTGTTGCTCGAGCCAGGCGCGCGCATCCGGGCAATGGGTCAGATCAAAGCCCGCGCTGACCTCGGCGCGCTCGCGGCCAGTGCGAATCATGCTGGCATCCGCCTTTTCGCCCAGCGCCAGGCCCAGGGCGTCGATCAGAATGGATTTGCCGGCGCCCGTCTCACCGGTCAGCGCGGTCATCCCCGGGGTAAGGTCTAACTCGAGACTGCTGACGATCACCAGATCTTTGATTGCGATATGGGTCAGCATGAGCGATCTGTCCTGGTGTTTTCTCCCCAGCCGAGTTTGGCGCGCAATATACTATAGTGGTCATGACCGCGGGGGTGTAATAGTCGCACCTGGTGTGCACTGTGCTCGACCAGGATCGGCGCGCCCTCGGCCAGCGGCAGTTGTACCTGCCCGTCACAGGTCAGATGTACCTGGCCTGGCTCGAAATCGCAGATGCGAATCTCAATGCGACTGGAGCCCGCGAGAACCAATGGGCGGTTACTGAGCGTGTGCGGGCAGATCGGCACCACCAGCAGGGCATCGAGGCTGGGATGGATCAGCGGACCACCGCCGGACAGCGCGTAGGCCGTAGAACCGGTCGGGGTCGAGACAATGATGCCGTCGGAACGCTGGGCGTTGACAAGTTGCCCATCCACATAGGTCTCTAGTTCGATCATGCGTGCCGTGTTCCATTTGTGCACGACTACGTCATTCAGGGCGCGACCGCTGACGCCGTTGCTGCGCGCGCTCAAGATCGTCCTTGTATCCTCGTCGTACTCGCCGTTGAGTATTCTCTCCAGCCGCCATTCGATGTCGTCTGGGGATAGATCGACCAGAAAACCGAGCCGGCCAAGATTGATTCCGACCAGGGCTACGTCCTGTTCGGCGACCTCGCGCGCCGCATGCAGAAAGGTGCCATCTCCGCCAACGATGATAATGAGGTCGCAGTGCTCGCCGAGTCGAGACATGCTGAGACCATCGCCAGCAGAGATCGCCGTGGCGGTGATGGATTCGAATAGGATCTCTATTCCGAGCTGGCCCAGGTAGTCTGCGAGTCGACCGATGGTGGTTATGACACGCGGATCGTTGTCCTGTTTGCCGATGATGCCTACCTTATGAAACGAGCACATGGAGCAATGAGCGAATAGGGTGAGGGGAAATACTGAGTATGAAACGTTAGCACGTGGTCAGCGGGGCGCCAACCTCTCTACTGCCTGAGTTGGATCGCAACTTCTGACAACGGGACATCAGTGCGGCTCAGGAACCCTACATAGGGATGCTCGGGCGCGGATGTTACCGTTTGCGGAGCAAGAGCTTGACAGCTTGATCTACAAACTCTACCTTACTCAGGCTTAGCACTCGTTCGATGAGAGTGCTAATACTTTAGCACGATGTTGTCCAGACATTGTTACATTGATCGATAGGCCGGTTATTTCGGAGAGCTGTGAACGCCACCACGCGCACAAATGATACACAAGTCGACGTCAAAGGCGTGGGCTTGGTTAGCGAGCGCGCGCTTCATTTTCTCAAAGCACTCATTGAACGACATATCCGCGACGGCCAACCGGTCGGCTCGCGTACTCTAGCTAAAGATACCGGCCTTGATCTGAGCCCGGCGACGGTGCGCAACGTCATGTCGGATCTTGAAGAGCTCGGGCTGGTATCCTCGCCACACACCTCGGCAGGGCGCGTGCCCACGGTGTCCGGCTATCGGCTGTTCGTGGATAGCCTGCTGACCGTGCTGCCGATACAACAAAACGAACTTGAAGCGATGCGCTTCGATTTAGCACAAAGCGATGACTCTCGGGCACTGATAGAGGCCGCTTCGCGGCTGCTGTCGGGCGTCACGCAAATGGCCGGCATGGTCATGGTGCCACGCCACGAGCGCGATCATTTTCGGCAGATCGAATTTCTGCCCCTGTCTGGAACCCGCGTATTGGCCATCCTGGTCACCGGAGAAGGCGAAGTACACAACCGCGTCATTCAGGTCGAGGATTCGTGTTCTCCAGCTCAGCTGGTCGAGGCCGGAAATTATCTGACCAAAATGTTCACTGGCCAAGATATGAGCGATGTGCGTCGGAAACTGGTCGAGGATCTCAAACGCACGCACCGTAGCATGGACGAGCTGATGCTGCGTGCGGTGCAAATGGCACAGCGCGTGATGGAGTCCGCCGAACATAAAGACGAACTCCTCATCGCCGGTCAGACCAATCTAATGGGGTTTCAGGAATTGGCCAGCATCGAGCGGCTGAAATCGCTGTTCGATGCGTTCAGCGAGAAGCGCCAAATTCTCGACCTGCTCGATCGCTGTATTGCGGCCGAAGGCGTACAAATCTTCATTGGCCATGAATCCGGGTATGAGCTGCTCGACGAATGCAGCTTGGTCACCACCACGTATCGCGTTGACAACCAGGTGCTCGGGGTGCTCGGCGTTATTGGCCCAACGCGTATGAATTATCAACGGGTTATTCCCGTTGTCGACGTCACGGCACGGCTGTTGGCGGCGGCGCTTAGACAACAGTAATTCCATTGGCAGTGAGCGGCGGCGCGGACGGTGACTCAAAATCGGGTTCCGTGGTTGCCGCTGCCGTCCAACGAGGTAAACGACATGAAGGAGCAAGACGAACAACCACTTACCGATCAAACCTCGGATGGCGAATCTGAGAGCGGTGCAGAATCGGTCTCTTCGCAGCAGCAGGGTGATCATGAGACCCTGGCGGAGGCAATCGGCGAACCCTCATCGACCGACGCCGATCCGACCCAGTTGCACATGCTGCTCGAAGATGCCCGCGCCAAGGCGGATCAGACCCAAGACCAGTTGTTGCGGGTGCGCGCGGAAATGGAAAATATGAAACGCCGCCACGAAAAGGAACTGGAAAATGCGCATAAATTCGCCCTGGATAATTTTGTCAAGGAGTTGCTGTTGGTGCGTGACAGCTTGGAACTCGGCTATGCCGCGGCCATCGAGCACGATGCGGATGTCGTCAAATTGCGTGAGGGTACCGAATTGACCCTTAAGCAACTCGGCGATGTCATGAGCAAGTTCGGTGTCGAGCGCGTGCATCCCGAGCATGAACCCTTTAATCCGGAGTTTCATCAGGCCATGTCCGTGCAGCCGCGGGCGGATATGCCGCCGAATACGGTGACCGCGGTGATCCAAAGCGGCTATTTGCTCAACGGCCGACTGATGCGCCCAGCACTGGTTATGGTCTCGAAGCAGGACTGATCGCCCGAACACCTCTACCGGGGTCGGATTAGGCTTGAGAACCACAGGGTTTTGCCCCAACTGGTCGTCAAGCGGACCTACCCGGGTCAACATACGAATAAAGTCAAGAATTTTAGCGGAGAAATACCATGGGAAAGATCATTGGCATCGATCTTGGCACCACTAACTCCTGCGTTGCGATTATGGAGGGTGATAAACCCAAGGTAATCGAGAACGCCGAGGGCGACCGAACCACACCCAGCATCGTCGCTTTCAGCAGTGATGGCGAGGTATTGGTTGGTCAGTCCGCCAAGCGGCAGTCCGTGACCAACCCGAGTAATACCCTGTTTGCCATTAAGCGTCTGATCGGGCGCCGCTTCGATGATCAAGTCGTGGCAAAAGACAAGGATATGGTGCCCTATGCAATTGTTCGTGCGGATAACGGCGACGCCTGGGTCGAAGTCAACGGAAAGAAAATGGCGCCGCCCGAGATCTCGGCGAAAATCCTGCAAAAGATGAAAAAAACCGCCGAGGATTACCTGAGCGAGACCGTGACCGAGGCGGTGATCACGGTGCCCGCTTACTTTAACGATTCCCAGCGCCAAGCCACCAAGGACGCTGGACGCATCGCCGGCCTGGATGTGAAACGCATCATCAACGAGCCCACCGCGGCAGCCCTTGCTTATGGCATGGATAAGCGGCGCGGTGACCAGAAGATCGCGGTCTACGATCTGGGTGGTGGAACCTTCGATATCTCGATTATCGAAATCGCCGAAATCGAGGGCGAGCATCAGTTCGAGGTACTCTCGACCAATGGCGACACATTCCTTGGGGGTGAGGACTTCGATCTGCGTATTATCGAATTCCTGGCCGCCTCGTTCAAAAAAGATCAAGGCGTGGATCTCCATAACGATCCGCTCGCGTTGCAGCGACTGAAAGAAGCTGCCGAGAAGGCCAAGATTGAACTCAGCTCGAGCCAGCAGACCGATATCAATCTGCCCTACATCACCGCAGATCAGAACGGCCCAAAGCATCTCAACGTGAAGTTGACCCGCTCCAAGCTCGAGTCGTTGGTGGAGGATCTGATCGAGCGCACCATCGAGCCCTGTCGCATCGCGATGAAGGATGCCGGCGTCACCTCGAGCGACATCAACGAAGTCATTCTGGTGGGCGGCCAGACCCGTATGCCCAAGGTGCAGGAAAAAGCCGAGACCTTCTTCGGTAAGGCGCCGCGCAAGGATGTGAATCCAGATGAAGCAGTCGCGATCGGCGCCTCTATTCAAGGCGGCGTTCTTGGTGGCCAAGTCAAGGATGTGCTGCTGCTGGATGTCACTCCACTGTCGTTGGGGATCGAAACGCTTGGTGGCGTCATGACCAAGCTGATCGAGAAGAATACGACCATCCCGACTTCGGCACAGCAAATATTCTCAACCGCCGACGACAGTCAGACCGCGGTTACCGTGCATGTGTTGCAAGGAGAGCGTGAACGTGCCAACGACAATAAATCCTTGGGTCGCTTCGACCTGTCAGATATCCCGCCGGCACCGCGCGGGGTGCCGCAGATCGAAGTCAAGTTCGACATCGATGCCAATGGCATATTGCATGTTTCGGCCAAAGACAAGGCGACTGGCAAAGAGCAGTCGATCGTCATCAAGGCCAGCTCGGGCTTGTCGGACGAAGAAGTCGAACGCATGGTCAAGGATGCCGAGGCACACGCCGAAGACGATCGCAGGTTCCATGAACTGGTTGCCGCGCGCAACCAGGCGGACACGACGATTCATGCCACCCGCAAGTCCATGGAGCAGCTCGGGGATGACAAACTGGAAGCGGGCGAAAAAGACAGCATCGAGACTGCTATCAAGAACCTCGAAGAAGTCATGAAGGGCGAGGACAAGGAGCAAATCGAGTCCCTGACCAAAGCGCTCGCCGAGACATCCGGTAAAATGGCCGAGCGACTCTATGCGCAAAGCCAAGCTGGTGGTGAAGGAGGTGGACCGTCCGGGGCTGGTGCTGGCGACGGTGCCGGCGGAGAATCGGCAAAAGCCGCCGCCGACGATGTGGTCGATGCCGAATTTGAAGAGGTCAAGGAAGATAAGAAGTAGGACTATGCTGGAACGGGTGAACACCCGGTGAAGAGCGCATGTTTGTCGTGCGCAATCTGGGCCAACGCAGAAACACCGGTGTCGCCCTCCTGCGCACTGCCTCCGAAGTTCCTTTCGGCGCAGCTCATCGCCGTTCCCGCTCGACCGTCCCGATACGAATAGTACGGGCCGCTGACGGTCGCGCGGGATGATAGGTGGAGATGTGCCGAATACCGGGAAGGTCTTACCAAGAGCTGAAGACGAGCTATGCCCCAACGCGATTATTACGAAATCCTCGGTCTCAGCCGCAATGCCAGCGAGCAAGACATCAAAAAGGCGTTTCGTCGTCTGGCGATGAAATATCACCCGGATCGCAATCCGGATGACAGTGATGCGCTGGCCAGATTCAAGGAAGCCAAAGAAGCGCATGACATTTTATCGGATGCGCGCAAGCGCTCCGCCTACGACCAGTTCGGACATGCCGGTGTCGCCAGCCAGGGAGGCTTTGGCGGCGGTCCTGGCGATTTCGGTGCCGGCGGCTTTTCTGACATCTTTGGGGATGTCTTCGGTGACATCTTTGGCGGACGTGCGGGCGGACGAAGAAACCAGCGTGGCGCCGATCTACGCTATGACCTCTCCTTGACACTCGAAGAGGCTGTCGCTGGCAAGGACGCCAAGATCCGCATCCCAACCACCGTTGAGTGCCATCACTGTGGTGGAACCGGCGCCAAGCCGGGCACCCAGCCCAAGGTCTGTCCCACCTGCAACGGCGTCGGCCAGGTGCGCATGCAGCAGGGCTTTTTCTCTATTCAGCAGACCTGCCCACAATGCCACGGCACCGGCAAAGTGATCGAGGAAAAATGCGGCCACTGCCGAGGAACTGGACGCTTGCGCGAGGAGAAGACCTTATCAGTCAAAGTGCCAGCAGGAGTCGACACAGGAGACCGCATCCGCCTTGCTGGTGAAGGCGAGGTGGGACAGCAGGGTGGAATTGCCGGCGATCTGTACGTCCAAATCAACGTGCAATCACATGCCATCTTCACGCGCGAGGACAGCCATCTATTTTGTGAAGTGCCCATCAGCTTCGTAACGGCCGCCTTAGGCGGCGAGATGCAGGTGCCGACGCTGAATGGCAAGGTCATGCTCAAGGTGCCTGCAGGCACACAAACCGGCAAAATGTTCCGCATGCGCGGCAAGGGCGTAAAGCCTGTCCGCGGCGGCCCGATCGGGGATCTGATTTGTCGAGTGCTAGTGGAGACTCCAGTCAACCTGACTGAGCGTCAAAAGGAACTCCTGATGGAGTTCGATGAGAGTGTCAGCGCCGGTGGCAAGCACCATAGCCCGCATTCGAGCAGTTGGATCGACGGTGTCAAGAATTTTTTCGAAAAGATGGGGTTCTAGGGTAGCTGCCGGAGACCCTTAGCCGGCAATCCCAGAACCCTGCATTCAAGTCCACGAGCAAATAGGTTTGGCTCTCCCATCCATCGAACGCCGCACCTTCGCATTGAATAGTTGCAGGTCAGATCACTCTCTTGCAGCAGGCCGCGACGCCGTGATGGCCCGTTTATAACACCAATCCTTAATCGCCTTGATCTGCTCGACCATGGTGCGTGACAACGGGATAGTGGCAACCACGTTGTTGACCACGTCGCGCTCATTGAAAATGCGCTCCTTCTGATATCCGTCAATTCGGGCGGATTTGACCGCCTGTTCGATTTCCGCGCCGCTCCAATCCTTGGTACTTGCTGCCAAATAGCCGAGATTGAATTCTGCTGGATCGGCGCCGTTGGCGCTGATATGGATGCGGAAGATCTCGACGCGTTCGTCTTTGTTCGGCAGATCCAGAAAGAACAGCTGGTCAAAACGGCCTTTGCGCATTAACTCTGCCGGTAATGTCTGGATGCGGTTGGCCGTGGCGGCGACGAACACGCGCGGGTTTTTTTCCTGCATCCAGGTCAGAAAGCTGGAAAAAATATTGACATTGCCGCCGCTGCCCCCGGTTTGTTCGTCATAGCCAAAGCTGTTTTCAATCTCGTCTACCCACAGCACGATCGGCGCAACCTCCTCCGCCATGCGGGTGGCGTGCTCGAAGGCATACTCCGGCGTGCCGAAGCTGCCGGACAGCACCAAGCTCATATCCATGCGAACCAGCGGCAATTCCCAGGCCGAGGCGATCGCTTTTGCGCCCATGCTCTTGCCACAGCCGGATACGCCCATGAAGAGTACGCCGGATGGCAATGGCACACCGGATTTGTAGGCCTTTTCGGAAAACAAATCCTTGCGTTTGAGCACCCATTCCTTCAGGTTTTCCAGGCCGCCGACATCGTCCAGCGAGCGCTGCGGCGGAAAAAAGCGCAGGCAGCTCTCTTTGCGCAGCAATTGTGCTTTTTCTTCCTGGATTTCCTCCAACGATGCGCTGGGATCGACGGGTTCGCCGCGAAACAGCCGCGCCTGCAGATGCCCCACCTCATTCAACGATAATCCACGCATGGCAGCCGCGAAACGATGCAAATGGTCGTAAGGCGTGTCGGCGGCGATGTTGCCTGCCTTCAATACTTCGACAATCTCCTCTTCCGACGGCAGATCCATCTCGATCAAGAAGATTTCCTTTTTTAGAATCTCCGGCAGAATCAATTGCGGATAGGATAAAAAGACATGGATATTGCGCTGTCTGAGCCGGTAGTAGAGATCGCGCACCGCGCGCACCAAGGCCGGGTTGTTGTCGAACCAGATCGGCAGATCCTTCATCAGGTACATGGCCTGCCGATCGGATTCGCTGATCCGTTGCAATGCCAACAGTGGGTCCGTCACCGGCTCGTTTGAGATCTCTGCGGAGTTTGCCGGAGTGCTCTCGGCGCTGGAATCGATGCGCGGGCTGAAGCCGTTGGTGGCTGTCCATACGATCAGCCGATCGTTCTCGCTGTAGTAAGACTTGGCCACCGAGCGCAGAAGCCGCTCAATACGTTCCTCCTCCCAGCCAAGTACGTAGAAAATGGGATAGCGGGAGCGAAGTCCGCGCGAGATTTTTTGCAGGGTGATGCGGTTATGAGCGCTCATTTAAGGTAGCCTGGTTCCTGTGTGACATCGGCACGAGAGTAAGCCCGATGGCTGGAAATGGTCCAGTACCATCACGTGCTTCTCGTCTCATGACGGAGTCGGATATCTTAGCGGGCAATTCTTGTCAATCAAACTGGAGTCATCTCAATGCAGCAAATCCGAGTTGCAATCGCCGGGGCTGGTGGCCGTATGGGCCGCACCCTGGTAGATACTGTGCATCATACCGACGGGCTGATCGTCAATGCAGCAACCGAGCGGGCCGAGAGTGGCCTGGTGGGAACCGATGTCGGAGAGGTGGCCGGAATCGGTCGCGTTGGGGTGCTCATTCGACCCGATCTGGACGAGTTATTGGGCGATTTCGATGTGCTGATCGACTTCACGACACCAGCCGCCACCCTGCATCATCTGAACCTGTGCCGCGATGCCCGCTGTCGAATGGTCATCGGCACGACTGGGCTGAGCCCGAGCCAGCGCGAGGCGATTACCGAGACGGCCATCGACACCGCCCTGGTCTATGCTCCCAACATGAGTGTTGGGGTCAACCTGTGCTTCAAACTTCTGGACATGGCGGCACGGGTGATGGGGGACGATGTCGACATCGAAATTATCGAAGCGCATCATCGGCACAAAGTGGACGCACCGTCGGGAACCGCGTTACGCATGGGGGAGGTGGTTGCCGCCGCCCTCGGGCGCGACCTCGATAAAGTCGCCCTGTATGGTCGCCATGGGCACACCGGCCCGCGTGAAGGGCGCACCATCGGCTTCGAAACCATTCGCGCTGGCGATACCGTCGGCGAGCATACGGTCTGGTTCGCCGCTGAAGGTGAGCGTGTAGAAATCGCTCACAAGGCTAGCAACCGCATGACCTTCGCCCGGGGTGCCGTACGTGCCGCGCGCTGGGTTGCCGAGCGCGAGCGCGGCCAGTTCGACATGCAGGATGTGCTCGGTCTGCGTGAGCTCTAACAGGATCAGTATCAAAGTCATCCTCGAGCGCAATTAACAGACACAAGGCAACAACCAATGACCGAGCACAGAGCGCAATCCAGGCCCCATCACGAGGCCGATCTTGCAGAGTTTGTCGCCCGCGTTTTCAGCTCTGGGCTTGTTTGGGGCATCAAGTCCGATCAAGGCTGGGCCATCTGTCCTTCAAACGAGTATCAAGACGCCAGCGTTTATCCATTCTGGTCAAAGGAGTCGGCCGCGCATATCCATTGTGCGGATGTCTGGGCGGATTGCGTGCCGACTTCCATCGAACTGGAGCATTTCTTGGCCTATTGGCTGCCGGGGATGCATCAGGACGATGCGCTGGTGGGGCCGGACTGGGATGAGGATCTGGCCGGATTGGAGATGGAACCAATGGAACTCGCCATGGCCCTCGGCGCCGATTTTTGATCTTAGGCGACTTCTGTCGAGAAACAGACCACCTGGCTTGTCGCGAAGACGAACGAGAATCCGGCGCCAGCTGGTCTGTTTCTCTCCGGCAATCGCCTTGATCGGTCGACATGGAAGAATCGCCATCGGACAAGTCAGAAACGCATTGGACAACGTCCGCGACTGATCAGTCGATTTGGTGCCGCTGTATCAAGCCAAGCGGTGCTGGTCGCGCATATAGCTGTAAACCAGATTCGATACCTCACGCATCCTGTTGCTACGGTTCGTAATCCAGGTGCCGTAGGCGCTGGCACGGTTGCGTTTTTGAATGACGCCGACGAAAGTGTACGGGCGTGGCCGACCGCGTCTGTCGCGGCATTCGATGATCCCCATGTTGCCGCACAATCTGGCTGTGGAGCCGGTTTTGTCGTAGACGCGCACGGTTGATGGGATCTTGTTCACGCCTCGGGTGATACGGTCATGATTTGGCAATGCCATCAAGTCCAGCAATTCACGCGAGTAGGGCGAGCGACCGTTCCACAGTGCGTAGAGGAACCGGCTGTAGTCACGTGCTGATGCCTTGTTGCGGTACGTGCGGCCGTTCGACGGAATGTATTCGACAATGTACGTTTGACGGTAGACATTCGGCGCATTGCGCTTGAGTACGGCTTCCACGGCCCGTGGTCCGCCGTTGCCGTTGTAGCGGCTGACGATCTGCATGATTTCATTGGTGGCGCTGTTACTGCTCTTGCGGATCATCCGTTCCATGGTGTCGCGCACAACGCTGGTGTAACGCAGCCGCGAGCCCTGTTCCTCGGCAGTGTAGAAGAATGCCTGGGCGACGAATGGCTTGATCATGCTGGCGGCTTGGCGCGGTATCTCCTCATTGATGGATACCAGTTTTTTGCGGCCCGTGAAGTCGTAGACCGACCACGAGGTTTCCTCGTCCGAGCGAATTTTGCCCTGCGAGCGCATGCGTTTGACCAAACTCGCTACCTGCCTCTGTAGGGTGGGCCGGCTATTAGCCTCGGCCAAATCCGGCATGCCGAGCAAAAGGCCGCTGCCAGCAAGACCCATTGTGAGGATAAAGGAGCGTCGATCCATAGCCGAGTCAACCTCGGTTTGGGAAAGGGCTCGCGGAGAGGTGTTGTCGCCGTACATACTTGAAGTTCCCCCCAACGAATAAGGTGCTGTACTCGGCCAAAAATACCCGACTTCGGCGCCCTGAAGGGCGCCGTGTCCCCCGACCAAGCCGAGTCCCCCAAACATTGCCAGTGATCGTAAGCATAGTCGGCGGAAATTGAAAAAACAAGAAAATTTTAGAAAAAAATCGCATAAAGTCAGCGTTCTTTAGCGTTTTCTTCATATAAATTTGAGACTTGCTTATGGCTTCCCGTTCGGGACACAATGCCCTGATCACGTCTCCACTGCGCCAGGCAACGCTAGAGCAGGGGAAAGCTTCCATCAAGCCAACAGGTGGCCGGCTTCGGCCCATTTTCATCCCATTTTCATCCCATTTTCATCCCATTTTCATCCCATTTTCATCCTGGCATTGCAGCTTCAGGCCATCAAAAAGCTGATTGCAAAAGGCAGTTAGGCCGATCCGCCACAATCTTGCCCGGCGTTTATTGGGAAGGATGCGAGGCTCGAATCGCACGTGTTGGCGGCAAGCTCCATGGGGCAGGCCTCGGAATCATGTGATTGCTAGCGGATGTGCTATTTGAATGGATTGTGTCGCCTGCGTTCCATGGCTCTTCCCTCTTCCTGATCAACGCGATGTCGAGGTCGTACTCTGTTGCAACGCGGCAAGAACAGGCTCGCGCGGAGGCACCAAGAAAAAAGCTTGCGCTCAGATGCAAAGGCGAGGGAAAGAGAAGAGGAAGCTAGCGCAGAGGCGCAAAGGGAAGAAAGAAACAGAAGTAGTCGACATCAGGGTGCTGCCTGCGGAGAGTGCTCAGCTATTCAACCAGAATGAAGTTTGATGCATATTCTTTGCAGGCAGCGCCCAGCAAACATCCGCCCTAAACATCCGCCCAGCAAACATCAGGTTTTTCAGGCCCTGATGTCATGTCTTTTCGATCCCGATCCCGATCAAGTAACGCTGGGCGGGTTGCACCCTGAGGTATCTTCAGTTCAGTTGTTGAGAAGACAATGGCCTACAGCCTTATCTCCCGGGAAAGGCGCGGCGCTTGCGTCCGCTCCGCTGGCATCATTTGCCGGGTCGCCCGCAAGCGGGCTCCTACGCCGCCCGGCTCCCACGGCTGGTACAGATCCGCTTGCAGGCGAGGCGCCTTGGCCCCTTTGCGCACGCTGCTTCCCTGCGGTGAATCCTGACATTCTTTGCAGGCAGCACCTAGGCTGTCGAAATGTCCTGAGTTTTGATGCCAAACCGATTCCGGGTCTTGGATTGCTTCATCGAACGCACTGGGGAAGCCTAATCGGTGTCGGGGTCGCTATCGGAATCGAATCCGCTCATCGATCAAAGCAGCCAGCTCGATACCAATCCCTCATTCCGACCTTGACACCGATCCCGACACCGGTTGAGCATCCAAAAACCGGGAAGCGCTTGTTTTGGTGAGACGGCAGATTTCGACAGCCTAGGCAGCATCCCGACATAGCCAGCGCATTACCTTTTTTACAACGCAATTTCTGTCGAGAAATAGACCACCTGGCTTGTCTTCTTGTCCGGCATCGACGTCGCAGCAACCCGCCCACAGCGCACATAGAGCGACTCTTGGCGGGTTGCCGCTGCGCGGAGGCGAACGTGAATTCGGCGCCAGTTGGTCTGTTTCTCTCCGGCAATCGCCTTCGTATCGGACGTGCTGCTTGAAGGGATTCTGTCGCCTGCATAACATGCCTCTTCCTGTTTTACAGTATTTTGAGGCCGCACCCATGTCGATCCTGCGATCGCGAAAACACCAGCTTTGCAAACGGTCTACGAAAAATCGATTTTTTGCAAACTGGCATTTGCAATTTGAAGAGAATATGAGAGTATTCGGTATGAAGGATGCAATCTGACTTGATTGCCGCGGTTTTCCCGATGCAAAAAAATGAAAAAACAGTGGGTTTTTAAAGGCATACAGGTGTATATTTTAAATCTTCCAGGCTTCGGTCTCTTGCAGCAGCTATCCTGATGTCGTCAGGTATTGCCTAACTTCGGCTCAACCAGCATAACATGTCCTCATAATCCAGCCGGTATAACCTAGCCATTTCTAGCCAGTATGATCTACCAGCATGATCTATCAGCATAGCCCGCTAGCATAACCCAGCGCCTTTTAACTCAGTGTCTCACGAGATCCACAGCAACGCGTCGTATCCACACCCGTCCAGCACATTCCAAAAAACGCTTTGGACGGAAAATCCAGCCTGATGGTCAGAACCGATGATTTGGCCGCAGTCGTCGGAATAAAAAAAAGCGCGGCGGGCGCCGCGCTATAAGATTACCACCAAAGGAGGATGGAGGAGTGCACTGAAGACTGCGACTCTTCAGTACATCAACAGTTTCTTATTTACTGCTCCGATTGTCAACCTATCGGCTCCTCCAATCCGTGCCTCTTGCTTTACAATCAGCTCTTACGACATGATAAGACATTGTTTTATAAGGTAAAAGCTGAAATATAGAAAATTGTTGCAAATTTGTAACTGTTGGAGTTACATCTTCTGCCAGCAGGTTCTAGCGCAATTATTATGCGAATGCACGCCTATCATGCTGGTCATCATGCTCGACCCACCGGTTAGGTTGGCCCCACGATCGACCCCGGGTAGGAGATGCCGCAACCGCCATGGCCACAATAGCCGCCAGGATTTTTGGCCAAATACTGTTGATGATAATCCTCCGCATAGTAGAAAGTCGTTGCAGGGATAATCTCGGTGGTGATGGCGGCCTGCCTGCCAGCCGTCCTGAGTGCTTGCTGATAACTCTGGCAGCTGGTCTTGGCGGACTGCAACTGCGTCTCGTCCGCGCAATAGATTCCGGAGCGGTATTGGGTGCCGACGTCATTACCCTGGCGCATGCCTTGCGTTGGGTCATGATTTTCCCAGAATGTCGCCAGCAGATGTTCGTAGCTGATACTGGCAGGATTGAAAACGACCAACACCACCTCGTTGTGGCCGGTGAGTCCGGTGCATACTTCTTCATAGTTGGGATTCGGCGTCAATCCACCGGTATACCCAACCGCCGTGGTATGGACGCCGGGCAGTTGCCAGAAGGACCGCTCTGCCCCCCAGAAGCAGCCCAGCCCAAAAATCGCCCTTTCATACCCCTGTGGAAAAGGCGGCTGGATCGGATTGCCGTTGACGTAATGCCGGTTGCTGACAATCATCGGCGTGTTGCGGCCGGGCAGTGCATCGGCGGCGCTGGGCATTTCGAGCTTTTTGCGGAACATGAACATGATGTCAGCCTCGTTTAGTGCGGGGCGGTTCAGAAATAATCCGAATGCTACCGCAGATTGAAATAACGACGAAATCAGGCGAAATTTGCGCAAGAAAGCCGCTTTAGCTCTGCATATCGAGCATTTTCCCTTTGTTGCATTTTGCCTGATTCAAATAGGACATACCGCTTGTCACTGAATCCATTACTTCGCGGTCTGTCAACTGCTGCACATTTGGGCAGGGAGCATACGAACAAAGAGGCCGCCTTTTGGCTTCCAGTCCGATTGATACACCCATCCGAAGCCTGAGCATCATCTGAGATAACCCCATGTACCAGGGCCAGCGCATCCGCCTCATCACCATCGATCTCGACGACACGCTCTGGCCCTGTGCACCGGCGATCCAGGACGCCGAAAAGGTTCTGTATGACTGGCTTTCGGCACGCGCGCCACGACTCACGCAGGCGCACGATCCGATTAGCCTACGGGAACACCGTCGCCAGCTGATGCTGCAGCGCCCGGAGATCGCGCACGATGTCACCGCTGTGCGCCAGATCGCATTGCGAGAACTGATGCATCAGTTCGATTATCCGTCAGCACTGGCGGACCAGGCCATGGCGCTGTTCCAGCGGCAGCGCAATCGCGTCGAACCCTACCCCGACGCTGTCCCTGCGCTTGCGCAGCTGCGCCAGCGCTACCGGCTGGTCTCCCTGACCAATGGCAATGCCGAGGTGCAGCATACGCCATTGCGCGGTCTCTTCCATTGCTCCCTGAGCGCTGCCGATGCAGGTGCCTGTAAACCTGATCCGGCGCTGTTCGAACTGGCCATGGATTGGGCTGGTGTTACTGCCTACCAAACCGTACATGTCGGCGATGATCCATTGCTCGATGTGGACGCGGCCCGCCGCGTCGGTCTGAGCGCGATCTGGGTCAACCGCGCCGGTATGAACTGGCCTCCCGATCTCGAGCCTCCGTGGTGTGAGGTCTCGGATCTATCCGAGTTACCCTGCTGGCTTGACGATCGAGCGCGGGACAGGTCTATCAATGCGCTTTGAATTGCTTGCCACCGACGGTGCCGCCCGTCGCGCCCGGCTGCACTTTGAGCGCGGTATTGTCGATACGCCGGCCTTTATGCCGGTCGGCACCTATGGCACCGTCAAGGCGATGACGCCCGAAGAAACGGCCACCACTGGCGCTCAGATCATTTTGGGCAATACATTTCATCTGATGGCGCGTCCCGGTACGGCGGTGATTGCCGCCCATGGTGATCTGCATGACTTCATGCGCTGGGATGGGCCGATTCTGACCGATTCCGGCGGATTTCAGGTGTTCAGTCTTGGCGATTTGCGCAAGATCACCGAACCTGGCGTGCATTTCCGCTCGCCCGTGGACGGCCGCCCGCTGTTCATGGGACCGGAGGAGTCCATGACCGTGCAGCGGGAACTGGGTTCGGATATCGTCATGATCTTCGACGACTGTACTCCGTATCCTGCATCCTGGGAGCAGGCGCATGCGTCGATGCGGCGTTCGTTACGCTGGGCGGCGCGTTGTAAGACCGCTCATGGCGATAACCCGTCAGCGCTATTCGGTATCAATCAAGGCGGTATGTATCCCGATCTGCGCGCGGAGTCATTGGCTGGTCTGCTGGAGATCGGTTTCGATGGCTATGCGATCGGCGGACTGTCCGTTGGCGAGCCCGAGGCGGAGCGCCTGGAGGTGCTTGATTTTCTAGCCGATCGGCTGCCGTCGGCCTTTCCGCACTATTTGATGGGGGTTGGCACGCCGGAGGATCTGATCGCCGGCGTACAGCGCGGTATCGACCTGTTCGACTGCGTGATGCCCACACGTAACGCCCGTAATGGTCATCTGTTCACCCATACCGGCACCGTGCGCATCCGAAATGCCGAGCACAAGACCAGCACCGATTCCCTGGACCCGCATTGCAATTGTTACACCTGCCGCAATTACAGCCGGGCCTATCTGCACCATCTGGACAAATGCAACGAGATTCTGGGAGCCAGGCTGAATACCATCCACAACCTGACTTACTATCAAACCCTGATGAGCGGCATGCGCGATGCCATTGCCGCCGGTGCATTGCATCAGTTCGTTGCGGACTTCTTCGCGCGCCGGATTGTGTCATAATGCACGGCTGAATTTCAGCCATTGCTGATGACAAACAGATAACCGGCTGCCGGATCTGACCATGATGTCCGGCCGGCGACCGGCCCGATAGCCAGAGGACTTGTTATGAGCTTTTTCATTTCCGATGCCATGGCCCAGACTGGAGGCGCCCCCGGCGACTCGCTGTGGGGCTTGTTGTTCCCAATCGGCTTGATTGTGATTCTCTATTTCTTGATGATCCGCCCGCAGATCAAACGCCAAAAGGAACATAAGGCTTTGGTGGACGGATTATCGAAGGGCGACGAGGTCATCACCATGGGCGGGATTGCCGGTCGTGTGGTGGATCTCGGCGACAGCTTCGCCCAAGTCGAGGTTGCCGATAAGGTGGTGGTCAAGCTGCGCCGCCAGGCGGTCGAGGCGGTTCTACCCAAGGGCTCGCTGAAAGAGCTCTAAGGAACTCTCAGGAACTCTATGGAACTCTGAGGCATAGCGCATAAGCCGCTTCTGCGTTCTAAGCGTCGCCATTCAAACGCAGAAGCTTGCCTACCCTCGATTGTCTAGATTCGGTATCCCCCTGATCTTTCGCCGTTCACGCCGGCACCTCCTGAACATCGTCGTCCCCTGAACACTATCCAGCTTACTGGTCCCGCATTGCAGGAATATCCGCGATGAATCATTACCCGCTATGGAAGAATCTTCTGATCCTGATCGTATTTCTGATCGGATTGTTGTTCGCTTTACCCAATCTGTTTCCGCAGGACCCCTCGATCGAGGTCACCGGCACTCGCAATAACGAGATCACGGAGGCCAGTATCAGCGAGATCAAGGTTGCCATGGAGAACGCTGGTGTGCCGGTAAAAGATGTAGAAATGCGCGAGGGCGACAAACTCTTGGTGCGCTTCAAGGCGCCGAGCGAACAATTACGCGGTCAGGAAGTGATGGCGCAGACCCTGGCGGATCGCTATAACCACGCGCTGACCACCGCGCCCGATCTGCCCGGCTGGCTTGAAGCGCTTGGGGCGCAACCGATGTTCCTGGGTCTGGATCTGCGCGGCGGCATCCATGTACTGATCGATGTCGACATGGATGCCGCGGTGGATCAAGCCCTGGAGCGCTACACTGGCGACATCCGCACCGAATTGCGCAACGAAAAAATCCGCTATCTGACTGTCCTGGCTGAGAAAAACCGTATTGCCGTGCGTTTTAAAGACGAGGCGGTTCGCGACCAGGCCAAGACCATCATCCGGCGCGCGTTCCGCGACCTGAACGTGTTCGATGGTGAGTCGGGTGGCAGCTGGTACCTGTATGCCGAATTGCCGCCGACATTGCAGCAGCAAATAAAAACCTTCGCATTGCAGCAGAACATCACCACGTTGCGTAACCGGGTTAATGCCCTTGGTGTCGCCGAACCCATCATTGCGCGTCAGGGCGAGCGGCGCATCATCGTGCAGCTGCCCGGCGCCCAAGATCCGGCACGTCTGAAGGAATTATTAGGCGCCACGGCAACTCTGGAATATCGTCTGGTAGACACAGAGCACGACGTGCGCGATGCGGTAGAGGGTCGCATACCAATTGGATCGGCGTTGTATCGCGAGCGCGATGGCCGTCCAGTTTTGCTCAAACGCCGGGTTATCGTCACCGGCGATCAGATCACCGACGCCTCGGCCGGATTTGATCAGCAGTCCGGCTCGCCCGCGGTGTTCGTCAACCTCGATGGCCAAGGGGCAAGGCGCATGCGCAACATGACCACCGAGAACGTCGGCAAACCCATGGCGGTGGTCTTTATCGAAAACCGCAGCGTCACGCGTATGGTCGATGGCGAGCCGGTCAAGGAACGCGTTCGCAGCGAAGAAGTCATCAGCATCGCCAATATCCTCGAGCCCTTCGGCCGGCGCTTCCAGACCACCGGCCTGGACAGCTCCGACGAAGCCCATAACCTCGCCCTGCTGCTGCGTGCTGGTGCGCTTGCCGCACCCATCGATATCATCGAAGAGCGCACCATAGGCCCAAGTCTGGGGCAGGATAACATTGACCAGGGCTTCCGCTCGGTGATGATTGGTCTGCTGCTGGTGGTGATCTTCATGGCCTTGTATTACCGCATCTTCGGGTTGGTCGCCGATCTGGTCTTAGTCGTCAATCTGGTTCTGATCGTCTCCATATTATCTGCATTGCAGGCAACCCTGACCATGCCCGGCATTGCCGGCATCGTGTTGACGGTGGGCATGGCCGTGGATGCCAATGTGTTGATCTTCGAGCGCATTCGCGAGGAGATTCGTAACGGCAGTTCGCCCCAGGCCAGCATCCATTCCGGCTACGATAAAGCCTTATCCACCATCGTCGATGCCAACATCACCACGCTGATTGCGGCCATCGTCTTGTTCAGTTTTGGTACCGGTCCAATCAAGGGTTTTGCCGTGACCCTGTTCATTGGCATCCTCAGCTCGATGTTTACGGCCATTCTCGGTTCCCGCGCCCTGATCAACCTGATCTACGGTGGCCGCAGGGTTCGCAGCCTCGCCATCTAGTCACTTCGCCATCGCATAAAACGGCCACCACCATGCCCCACAAACAAATCCTGAAACAACTCGACATCGACTTTATGAGTAGGCGCCGCATGGCGGCGATTAGCTCGATCCTGGTACTCCTGATCTGCCTGGTGTCGATGCTGCTGCGCGGTTTCAATCTCGGGCTCGACTTTACCGGCGGCACCATTATCGAACTCGGCTACGAGACTCCGGTGGAAGTCACCGACATCAGCGCGACTCTGGTTGATACCGGTTTCGACGGCGCCGTGGTGCAGTATTTCGGGTCGCGTCAGGACATTCTGATTCGACTCGCGCCGCAATCTGGCGAGGCGAGCAGTGCGGAGCTCAGCGATAATGTATTCCGGACCCTGGTCAATGCGGCGGCCAATGCCGATCTTGGCGATGTAGAATTGCGTCGGGTGGAATTCGTCGGACCACAGGTGGGTGAGGAACTGCGAGAGCAAGGCGGACTTGCCGTACTGTTTGCATTGATTGGTATCCTGATCTATGTCGCAGTGCGCTTCGAATGGCGGTTTGCCGTCGGTGCCGTGGCCGCATTGATCCACGACGTAGTGTTTACCGTCGGCATGTTTTCTGTTTTTGCGATCGAGTTCGATCTGACTGTACTGGCGGCTGTGCTCGCCGTGATTGGCTACTCGCTGAACGACACCATTGTTATTTTCGACCGCATTCGCGAAAATTTTCGTAAAATGCGTAAGGATGGCGTGCTGGAAATCGTCAACCGCTCCATCAATCAGACCCTATCGCGCACCATCATCACATCCGGTACGACCTTGATGGTATTGCTAGCCCTGTATTTTCTTGGGGGCGAGGCAATTAATGGCTTCTCGTTGGCGCTGATCATCGGCGTCGTCATCGGTACCTATTCAACCATCTATATTGCCACCGCCATTGCCGTCTGGCTCGGCATCAGCCGTGCCGATTTGCTGCCTACGCCGGTGTCCAAGGAAGGCGAGGTGCTTGACGACCGGCCATGAGCGATCGCAGCTTGCCCAGAGAGTGCTGCCCTGCGCTGCACGGTAGTTTATGTGTACGCTGATCCTGCTGCGCCGTCCAGAGCATGCTTGGCCCTTGTTGCTGGCTGCCAACCGCGATGAGTTGCGCCAGCGACCCGCTCGTCCACCGGCGCGACATTGGCCAGATCGGCCCGAGGTGGTCGCTGGGCTCGATGTGGATGCCGGGGGCAGTTGGCTTGGCATCAACGACCATGGCCTGATCGCCGCGGTGCTGAATCGCGAGGGCACCCTAGGACCGCAATCCGATAAGCGCAGCCGCGGCGAGCTGGTGTTGGAAGCCCTGGATCACGCCGAGGCCGGCGATGCCGCTGGCGCGCTGGCCGACCTGCAGCCGGATGCCTACCGCCCATTCAATCTTGTGCTTGCCGATCCGCGCACCGCATACTGGCTGCGCCACGGCGGCGACGGCGAGATCCGCGTCCACCCCATCCCGGCCGGCCTGCACATGCTCGCTTCGAGCGAACTGGACGATTTTGGACAACCTAGGGTTGCCCGCTTTCTGCCGCTGTTCCGCGCCGCCGCGGAGCCTGACCCGGATATTGGCGACTGGGCCGAATGGATCGCTCTGTTGCAACGCCGCGATGGCGAGCCGGGCCAAGGACCGGAGTCCGCGCTGAACATCGACGATATCCAACTCGCCGCACAGCCCTTCGGTACCGTTGCGTCAAGCCTGATTGCATTGCCGGCCTATCCCGGTTTCCATCGGCCGCCGATTTTTTTGCATGCCGACGGCCCGCCGGACAAAGCCCTGTTTGCGGCGATCGATCTGCAATGACGAGCCACAAGCGGCGGCAGAAATACCCTAGAGCCGCCTGGGTAAAGCTCCAATAAGGCGATCTCTGGCGAGAAACAGACCACCTGACTTGTCTTCTCGTCCGCCTTTTTTGTCGCGGCAATCCGCCCAGAGAGTGCCTATGGGCGGGTTGCCGCGTCGCGAAAACGAACGAGAATCCGGCGCCAGTTGGTCTATTTTTTCTCCGGCAATCGCCTAAGTTCTTTGTAAGTTCTGTGGGTTTCCTGTTGGCATCCTCAGCGCCTTGGCGGTTCCTATTGCAACCGCCAAGGCGCCAAGAGATTTCAACGCTCACCCAGTAGCGGTTCATGAATAACCGATACAACGCTATCCAGACATCGGCGGAGTGCAATCGGGGTCGGGGTCGCTATCGGAATCGGAATCGAGAGAGAAAACGCCCTATGCCATTCGGTCATGAGCAGCGCGACGTCTAGCGTACGGCCATCGAGTCTGTCGGCTGGGCCATAGCGCGACTGCGAGCATGTGAAAGGACAGCGTAACGCGAAGGATCAACGCCTGTGCACATCGTAGGTGCGCATCGTAGGCCATCGCGCTGAACATTGCCGAGGGTAACGGCAAAGCGACGAGCGGGGATCGACGCCGGTCGTTTGAAATCGCACGAGGCTCGGCGCTGGAGTGCGCTGCGATTCAGGGCGTGCTTGCTGGTGTGCGATGCGTTGTCCGCAGACGACAACAGCAAGCAAAAGGCACTGCTCGATCGTCTTGTGGCCATGCTGACGAAGCTCGCACAGCGTGGCTACGCGGTCAGCGAGGAGCTTGGCGGATAGCGGGTTGGTCGGTTCGATACCGACGCCGATACCGACGCCGATAGCGATACCGACGCCGATAGCGGTACCGAATGAATCGGCAGGCGACACCCAAGCCAAAAACCTGTTTCGCTTGTTTCTGCACCATCACCTAGTGTTTGTTACACGAAAAGGCGATGCGATAGCCCTGGCTGTTGAGTCGGTCTGGAATGGCATTCAATGCGATGCTGATTCGTCGTCCGCCTTGATTGGGAGGGACGCCGTGCAACAGATGGCTAGGGTAGAGAATCAGATCGCCGGGCTCGGCGTTGGGCAGAAACCATTTGTCGCCGTTGAATTCGCCGATTTCCACTCCGGGGCCGTCATTCTTGAATACGAACTCGGCGCTGCCTAGAGACTTGTGGAATATCGTACGTGCGGATGGGTCTGGTCGGGTCAGGTAGAGAATGGCAGAAATGAAGCTGTTGGCATGGGTGTGCATGAATTGGCTGCCGCCGCGCTCCAACACGTGCATCCACATTTCCTTGATGCGCCAATTCAAGGTTTCACCGAACAGCAATCTACCGAATTGAACCAATTCCGGCTGAATGCGCCCGGCGAGTTCGGCGAACAATGCATCCTGCCCGGGGTCGAGCATGCGTGTATGCGACAGTAGATGGGTGGCGACATTAGTGGATTTGTTCGATGCCAGGGCGGCATCCTTGAGCCGCTGAATCAACGAGGCATTGATCGCCCCCTGCACCCGGGTCAGCGGGATGGGGAAAAGTCCAAAGGTTTGTTGCATGGAACGGGCTCCGGTGAAAATTGACATGAATCCAATGCCGAACAAACGCCGGTGTACCCTGCTGGCTTACCATCGTGTCGGGGCTGCAGCCGATACGCTAATCAGCTCCAGGACCGATAGTTGGGTCGATCGGGTTTGCCGAGAACCAGAAGTCTGCTCTGATCTCCAAGTCAGCGCTCAGGATGCCTTCGATCTGGGGCGGGCAGCCCGGATCTGAGCGGGTAATCTTGCTGGACAGGTCATCGGACCTGTATGTTTGTTCACGGCACCGGCCTCTGTAGGTTGCTGAATGGCTGAGAAATTGGCCTATAGCTGGAGTGCCGTGGAAGGTTAATACTCAGGTTCGATAGAAGCTGTTACATTCCAATGATCATTATATGAAAAGTGCCTTTGCAATCGCCTGGCTGGGATCAATATGAAGCCTCCATGTCACTTGGTTTACGCTGTCAATGCGATACTCTGACAGATCGGGGCGTTGGTTTTTGGTGCGGATTCTGGTGCTGATGGCGCCTTGATTCTGCGGCCGTGTTTAAGGCGATTTCTGTCAAGAAACCCACCACCTGGTTTGTCTTCTCGTCCGGCCTCGGCGTCGCCAAGGCGAACGAGAATCCGGCGCCAGTTGGTCTATTTCTCTCCGGCAATCGCTTAAGCCCTTGCGGTCTGGTCTCTATCCGAATACTGTTAATCCCTTCATTTTTCCTCTCTCAATAACAATTGATCCAGGAGTACGCTCATGTCCATACGTACAGTCGATGCATCCATGCCGCTCGTTGTCGCATTGCTTGCTGCCATACCGGGGGTTGCCATGGCGCATGCCGGAGCTGGCCTGACCGGTGGCTTTGCCAGCGGCTTTACGCATCCGATCTTCGGTCTCGATCACCTGGTGGTGATGGTGGCGGTCGGGCTTTGGGGCGCACAGCTTGGCCGCCCGGCTATCTGGCTGCTGCCAATCACCTTCCCCGTCGTCATGGCGCTTGGTGCGGTGCTGGGAATTGCCGGGATGCCGATGCCATTTGTCGAGTTCGGCATCGCCTTGTCCGCGCTTGTGCTTGGCATCATGGTTGCCACCGGCACGCGGCCACCCATGGGGGTCGCGGCGATCCTTGTCGGTTGCTTTGCCCTGTTGCATGGCTATGCCCATGGCGCGGAGTTGCCCCAGGCGGTCAATGCGTTGGCCTATGCTGTTGGCTTTGTCATCGCCACCAGCTTGTTGCATGTTGCCGGAATCCTGATCGGCATCATGCTATATCGGCCCGTCGGTGCACGTTTAGTGCGCGTTGGTGGCGCCGCCATTGCTGCAATCGGCGGTTGGTTCGTGCTCGTGCACGCTGGCATGATGGCGTGATTCGAATGGGCCGGGCCGTGATTAATTCTTGCTGCTATCCTCATTGCCCTACCGTTCTCCGAGCTTCGGGTCACCATCATCGACCCCGAGGATTGAGCCTGGTGCCGGGCGCGCCGTCGACCCGATGCCGTCGATCTGATAAAGGCCTTGTCAATCTCCGAGCGCGCCAAAGAAATCGGCCAGCTCGTTCAACACTTCGCTCTGTTGTTGCGCTTGTTCCGGATAATCGAAATGACCGGCGCGCAGCACCAGCAGGCGCTTTTCTCCAGGGATCGCGTTATGAATGGCGAACTGGCCGGGGGGTGGAACCACCGGATCGAACAGCGCCAGGGCCAGATGCATCGGCTGTTGGATATGTTTCGCCGCGATCGCCGCATCATATCCGCTCAAGGTTACTGAAGCTTGCGGATGCTGCTGTGCGAACAGGCGCACCGACTCTCCGCTGCCGGTGGTTTCGAGATCGAGTCTGATTTGCTGATGCCCAAAGGTGGGTATATTCAGGTGGCCGCGGGCAATGCGCTGGTCCCATGCCAGAGCCATGGCTCCAATGCCGCCGCCAAAGCTGATCCCCATGTATCCGATGTGGCCTTCCAACCAGGGAAATAGAGCGAGCAGCACGCTGACTCCGGTCCAGAGATCTTCCACGCAGCCGCGCAGAATATACCGATCCGGTTTGTCGAGGTCGTGTAATACATGCCACCAGGGGTCATCTGAGATTGGCGCCCTTGTGCTGCGGCAGAGTCCGCGAAAGCAGGGGATGAGATAAATCGCGTCCTCGAGGGGAAAGTCGACGTCGGCTGGTTCGATGCCGCCATAGCCATGACCGCAGACAATCGCCCGGGTTGGCTTGATCCGCTTAGGCATCAACAGCCAGCCGCGGATCGGAAATCCGTCGGTGGAACTGTATTCGATGTCCAGGCAGTGATAGTCAGCATGTCGATCGCGACCGCGCGCAAGCCGTGGAGCGGGGTCGATTGCGAGTGCCGCGCGATAGCGCTGTTGCCAAATCTCGGCAAATCCTTCGGGTTCCGGGGGTGGTTTGACGGCGAGCAGATCCTGAAGGTCATAGCCGTAGCTCGGATCGAAAGGATAATCATGTTGGAATGGCGAATCGCCCTGTGTATTAGTTGCCATCATCATTAATTTGAATGACCTAAACTTCAGTCATGCCGCCGTCGACAACATATTCCGAGCCGGTCACAAACGAGGCCAGGTCAGACAGTAGAAAGGCGGCAACATTGGCTACTTCTTCAGGACGCCCAAAGCGACCCAGTGGCACCCGCGTCTTGATTGCTTCGCTGAAGCCGGCGATGATTTCCGCCGGCATGCCGGAGCGGACGAAGAAATCGGTCTCCACCGGTCCTGGGCTGACCGCATTGACGCGGATATTACGGCTGGAGAGTTCTTGGGCCAGTACGCGCACCAAAGTGCGTAATGCGCCCTTGGTCGATGCATAGGCCGCGGCGCCGGGCAGGCCCATATTACGCGCCACGGAAGTGTTGAACAGCAGGGCGCCACCATCCTTGAGCAATGGCGCCAATGCCTGGGCTTGGAGCATGGGTCCGTGCACGTTGACCGCGAAAGTTGCGTCGATTTGAGATAAGGTGAGTTCTGATAAGGGTTGAAAGGGGCCGATGCCGGCGTTCAAGAAAGCGCCGTCCAATCTACCGAAGGTATCGGTCACGGCGTTGGCTAATACCTCGGCCGCGGCCGGATCTGCAGCATCGTTGGGTAGCGCGAGCACGCCGTCCAATTCCGATCGTGCCCGCGCCAGACGATCTGCATTGGTTCCAGTAATCAGAACCTGCGCACCGGCACGATGCAGTAGTTGCGCCGTGGCCAGTCCGATACCGCTCGTGCCCCCGGTAACAACAAAAGAGTGTGTGGAAAAATCGAACACATCAGGCTCCTATTAGCAATCGCTCCGATAAAATGAACAAAGACAATTTCGATCCATTTGGTCGCGATGAGGAAATCTCAACAAACCATAGCGGAGAGCCATTTTCATGAGTAGCGAACACAGGTTCTGCAACAGCGTTGGCGTTTATGTTGGAAAACAATTGGGCAGCTACGGTTTTGGTCATGGGCATCCGTTCGGCCCGGACCGACTCGCCGCTTTTTGCGATGCCTTCAATGCCGCAGGACTCAACATGAAGACACGTTTGATGGCGGCTGTTCAGGGCAATGCCGAGGATGTATTGCGTTTCCACACCAGCAACTATGTCGAACTGGTTCACGCTCGCTCCCAAACCGGTGAGGGATTGCTGGATGCAGGCGATACGCCAGCCTTTGCAGGCATGTTCGAGGCATCCCTGTGGGTGACCGGCAGCGTGCTGGATGCCGTGGCCAGACTGGTCGCGGGCGATTTGACGCGTGCCATGGTGCCGATTGCCGGCCTGCATCATGCTCGCAGGGATGGTGCTTCGGGCTTTTGTGTGTTCAACGACTGTGGTATTGCCATTGAAACTTTGCGCCAGGTTCATGGTTTGCGGCGTGTCGCCTATGTGGATATCGATGCCCATCATGGTGATGGCGTCTACTATGCCTTTGCGGAGGATCCTGAGCTGGCGATTGTCGACTTCCATGAGGACGGGCGCTATCTCTATCCAGGCACCGGAGATGCCAAGGAAGTCGGCATCGGCCCCGCCAGAGGCACCAAACTGAATGTTCCACTACCGCCCTATGCGAACGATGAGCTGTTTTTCGAGCTTTGGCCTGCTGCCGAACGGTTCTTGGATGACTTTGCCCCCGAGTTCATTCTATTACAGTGCGGCGCCGATGCCCTGAGCGGAGACCCGCTTACACACCTTCAGCTCACGCCAGCGGTCCATCAGCAGGTAGCCGCGTCCCTATGTCGGATTGCCGACCGCCATGCCAATGGCAGATTGCTTGCAATGGGTGGGGGGGGATATGATCGTGAATACACATCCCGCGCTTGGGTGGAGGTTGTGCGTTCCCTGGTGCAAACAACCAACGACAGACGGCCACTTCCGCGGAGTTGAGCGATCCATGTCGTTTCCGAATCTGATTGTACCAGCGGGGGTGCGATGATTACCTTAATCGTAAATGGCAAGACATATCAATTGGATCTTGACGAGGACATGCCGCTGCTGTGGGTGCTCAGGGACCAACTGCGCCTAACCGGCACCAAATACGGCTGTGGTATTGCACAATGCGGAGCCTGCATCGTGCATGCGGACGGGCGTGCGGTTAATGCTTGCGTCACGCCGCTCGGCCGGGTTGCCGGCAAGTCGGTGGTTACCATCGAGGGCCTTGCCGGCAAGGCTGGAGCCGGTGATATCGGTGCAGCATTACAACAGGCATGGATTGCAGAGCAGGTGCCCCAGTGCGGTTATTGTCAGCCCGGCCAATTGATGGCAGCCGCGGCATTATTGGCTGAACATCCGCGTCCCACCGATCAGCAGATCGACAAGGCGATGGATCGCGTACTTTGCCGCTGTGGCACCTACAATCGAGTGCGCCGAGCCATCCATCGCGCGGCCAGTCCCGCGCTCGAGGAGGCCTAATGTGGCTGATTTCATCACTATCGATCGGCGCGACTTTTTAAAGATCGGGGTTGCTGGCGGTTTTCTGCTTGGACTGCACCTGAGGGCTCGGGGGAAAACCGCGCAGGAAGCTCAGGCGACTGGTGACAGCACTGTCTTTGCACCCAATGCCTGGATTCGGATCACTGGCGATGGCAGTATTCATTTTCTGGTTGCCCGGTCCGAGATGGGGCAGGGTGTGATGACCTCATTGCCAATGCTGATTGCCGAGGAACTCGGCGTCGGTTTGGATCAAATCAGTGTTCGTTTCGCTGCTGCCTCGCCGGAATACAAAAACCAGCTGATCGGCCAACAGCTCACCGGCGGCAGCACTTCCATCCGTGATGCCTGGACCAAACTGCGCGAGGCGGGCGCCATCGCCCGGACTATGCTGGTTGAGGTCGCCGCGTTGCGCTGGCAGGTTGCTGCCGACGATTGTCGGGTTGAGCGCGCCCAGGTGTTGCATCCCGATGGGAAACTGCGATTTGGCTTTGGGGAGCTTGCCGAACAGGCGGCTTCGATATCGATTCCCTCTGGTGTGTTTCTGAAAGATGCGGGTCAGTGGACCCTGATCGGCACTCCGGCACCCCGGCTGGATACGCCGAAGAAAGTTGCAGGCACCGCCCGCTATGGAATTGATGTACTTTTGACCAATATGAGCGTGGCCTGCGTCGAGCGTTGCCCGGTGTTCGGCGGTCGCCCGCGCAGCGTCGAAGCCGATGTGGCACTGGCGCTGCCGGGCGTGCTCGCGGTGGTTCCCATCAGCGCCGGTATCGCCGTTGTTGCCGAGGATACCTGGACTGCATTGCGCGCGCGCGAGTTGCTGCAGATCGACTGGCAATTCGGGCCGAATGCCGCGGTCAGCAGCGCCTCCATTCTTGCACGCTTCGAGCGTGAGCTGGATGCAACCCCGGTTGCGGTACGCAGCACTGGTGATATCAAGACAGCCTTGTCCGATGCGGCCCATGTTATCGAGGCAGTGTATGAAACGCCCTTTCAGGCGCATGCCTGCATGGAGCCGATGAACTGTACTGCGGATGTGCGTGCTGACGGCTGCGATATCTACGTTCCGACCCAGGCACAGACAGGTTGCCAGCGCACCGGTATGGAGATCACTGGTCTGGATGAATCCAAGGTGCGGGTGCATACCACGTTTCTCGGCGGTGGCTTCGGCCGTCGCGGTGAGCAGGATTTTGTGCGCGACGCGGTAGAATTGTCGAAACAACTCCGCCGCCCGGTGCAGGTGATCTGGACTCGAGAAGACGATATCCGTCACGATTTCTATCGGCCGGCCGGACTGAATCGCCTGCGCGGCGGGCTTGATGCCGAGGGTCTGCCGATCGCCTGGCATCAGCACATCGTCGGTCATTCGATCCTGTCGCGGGTAGCACCTGACGCCGTCGCCGATGGCAAAGACCGCACTTCCGTCGAGGGTGCCGCCAATCTGCCCTATGCCATCGCCAACCTGCAGGTCGACTACAGGCTCGACAACACCCATGTTCCAGTGGGCTTCTGGCGCGCCGTTGGCAGTTCGCAGAATGCCTGGATTACCGAGTGCTTTCTCGATGAATTGGCAGCCGCTGGCTACCAAGAACCCCTCGCACTGCGGCGTCGGCTATTGTCCAGGCAGCCGCGTTATCTGCGCGTGCTCGATCTTGCCGCGGACAAGGCCGGATGGGAAACCCCCGCCAGCGCTGGCCGGCATCGCGGCATTGCCGTGGCGGAAAGCTTCGGCAGCTGTGTTGCGCAGGTGGCCGAGATCTCGATCGATGCTGGCCGGGTGCTGGTGCACCGCGTGGTCTGTGCCGTGGATTGCGGTCAGGTGGTTAATCCGGATACCGTCGTCGCGCAGATGGAAAGCGGCATCATCTATGGTCTGAGCGCAACGCTGAAGGGGGCAATCACGATCGACAATGGTCGTGTGCAACAATCCAATTTCGATACCTTTCCATTGCTGCGAATGAGCGAGACCCCGGCCATTGATGTGCATCTTGTCGCCAGCGACGAGGCTCCAGGCGGCGTTGGCGAGCCGGGCCTGCCACCGATTGCACCGGCGGTCTGCAATGCTGTTTTTGCAGCCACCGGCAGACCGGTGCGAACCTTGCCGATTCGGATCTGATCGGTTCCTGGGATGGTGCTCACCAGCGTTCAATCTCCACCGGCGATCAGCGATGACGAGGACATCCTCAATGCCCTGAGCGCCATCGACCAACGTGGCGCCTGGCTGATCACGGTGGCCGCCACATGGGGCTCGTCACCGCGGCCAGTGGGCTGCCTGTTGTCGATCGATGCCGATGGTCGTGAGACTGGCTCGGTATCCGGCGGTTGTGTGGAGGCCGATCTGGTAGAGCGCTGTAGCAAAGGGGAATTCGATTGCGATCGCCCAAGTCTGGTCTCATACGGCGTCGATGCCGCCGATGCCAACCGCTTCGGTCTGCCCTGTGGCGGTCGCTTGGATCTGATCGTTGAGCGGGTCGAGAGCGCGCAGCCTTGGCAGCGGTTGTCTGAGCTGATCTCTGCCCGCGGCGCTGTGCTGCGGCGGCTCTGTCTCGACACGGCCGAGGTCAGTCTGCATCCAAATCCAGCGTCCGGCGGTCCCGAATTCGTTTATACCCAGCATCGGGTCGAGCGCTTGTTCGGTCCGCGCTGGCAGTTGATCATCATCGGCGCGGTGCACATCGCTAAACATTTGGTGCCCATCGCCCAATCCCTGGGTTATCGGGTCGTTGTCTGCGATCCGCGCTCTGAGCGGCTCCAGGAATTCGCCATTGCTGATGTTCAGACAGGCGCTGAGGCTGATGTGGCGCGGCCTGTTGCCGATGTCGAGGCCGCCATCGAATTGGATTCGCGTATGCCAGATGACTGCGTGCGCGCCCTGGCTGATGATCCGCGCAGCGCCGTGGTCGCGCTCACTCATGATCCCAAGCTCGATGATATGGCGTTGATGCAGGCGCTAACATCCAGGGCCTTCTATGTCGGTGCGTTGGGATCCCGCCGTAGCCAGCAAGCGCGACGCGCGCGCCTGGCGCAGTTGGGATTATCCGCACATGACATCCGTCGACTGCATGGACCCGTGGGGCTCGATCTTGGGGGTAAAACACCAGCCGAGATCGCCGTCTCCATTGCCGCCGAACTGATCGCCTGTCGATATCATCCCAAGCCCAGCTGAATCAGCGTATGGCGATCCTGGGATCGCCCTGACATCAGTGCATTCGTGCACTGCAATGATGCCAGGACATTGGTGTCAAGTGGTTGGTCAGCCTAGGTTTTTCAATCTTCGAGCAAGCTACCCGAGCGGCTGGTGGTCGTGGCGATTGCCGGTAACGCTCTTACCAGATGCCTCGGAGTTAATGCCGCTTTCCAAGTCAGGACAGAGCGCGCGGTGCAGGCACCGTCAGCGATGGTCCGACGCGGAAGGCGGGCGATAAAACAAGCCAGATGGTATGAATGTTGGTGGAAATCGCCCGCGGCGGCTATTTGTCCAAGGCATCGATCAGGGCGCGGAACAGATCGGTTTCCGTGACCATGCCGATGACCTGCTTATCGTCTGCTAGCACCGGTAGACAGCCAATGCGATTTTCCATCATCACCTCGGCTGCCTTCACTAGATTCATATCCGGCGTCGCTGTCATGACCGGGGTATGCATCACGTCGGATACCTCGACTGGTGCCTCCATGAAGTGCTGTGCGGCCAGCTGCAAATCGCGACGCGTCAGGATACCGATGACTTCACCCGCGGAGTCAACGACTGGCAGGTGATGCAGATTTTTTGTCTGCATGATATCCGAGGCTGTGCCGTAATCGGCATCCTCGCGTATGGTGACTGGGCTTTGGGTCATGTAGTTACTGACCAGCATGATCGGTACTCCTTCGAAGGGGGTAAATGGTACGTACCTGGTTGGACGTGGGTTGAACGTGGGTTAACGCGGATTGGCGTGACTCCCCATGGCGTGCATGATACATGGATGCGATAGGAAAAAGGGCAGCATTTGATAAAACGGCTCTTGGCTGCGCATCAGCGCCTCTTCAACCGTACAGAGTAGCCTAAGCGACGAAGGTCTTCAGCCTATTCTTTCTATGCGGTTGAGCGTTTTCAATGCGTTCAGCACCGGCTTTCGGTCACTGACTGACCAGGGTCAATGTTCACAGGTATGATCGAGGTATATAAACCGAACCCATGAACGCCATGCCAAGTCTGTGTGACCTTGGCTCTGGCTGGGGGACGGTGCGGTATCCCAGTCCCACTTTAGGCGATTTCTTGTGGAGAAACCTGTCACTTGGCTTGTCTTCTCGTCCGGCATTGACGTTGCGGCAACCCGCCCCTAGAGCGATCATGGGCGGGTTGCCGCTTCGCGAAGGCGAACGAGAGTCCGGCGCCGGTTGGTCTGTTTTTCTCCGGCAATCGCTCTAGACGTCTGAGAATGTGGCCGGTACCTTCTCCCCATCTGCTCGTGGTGGTGTGGCTGGCTGCTTTAATGCACGCTCTCTAACGGAACGTTCAATGCACCGATCCATGCAACGCCCAATGTCCCGTCGAAGCTTGACGACGCCCACAAACACCTGCTTATCGCCGTTCCACCGTCCGCTCGTGGTCATGTTGGCGTTGTTATGCCTTGCTGTGGCGATCATTTCCCTATATAGCCCGAGCCTGAACGCAGCACAAGGTGCTCGCGCTGAAAAACCAGTGAAAATCATTCCGAACCGGCGCTGTCTCAAATGCCATAATGACGAGGACGACATGACCTCGGAGCGTGATGACGGCACCATCGTCAACATCTATATCGATGCCGAGCGCTTTTCGCACAGCGTGCATGGGGAGCAACCCTGCATGGGCTGCCACAACAGCATCAAGAAGGCCAAGCACGAAAAGCCGCTGCCGAAGAGCATCGGCTGCGTCGAGTGTCATCTGAAGACTTGGGAGCAGCAACAAGGGAGCGATGACCCCCAATACAAGCGCTTGGATGTGGTGGTTGCGCAGATTGACAGCTACATGGATTCGGTGCATGCCAGACCGAACCTGATGGATCAGTCGAATACCAACGCGACTTGTTACGATTGCCACGATGCACACAATGTCGGCACCATCGGCAGTGCTGCGCGCGCCCAATATCGTAAAAACAACCCGCAAATTTGTGGTCGCTGTCATGAGGAGCAGAAGGAGGTCTACCTTACCTCGGTGCATGGTCGCTCCCTGACCAATCCGCCAGCAGACCCGGCCGGATCTCGAGTCTCCAATGCGCACTCGGGCGGCAACCTGGAGGCTCTAAACACTAGAGAACCGAAGGGCTTGGCGCTGATTGCAGCGGCGAATGCATCGACCGACGACAGCGACACATCAGCCAAGAATGTCCATCAGGCAGCGGGTGACGATTCCCATCAGATCACTGCAGCGGTGTGCTCGGATTGCCACACACCCCATAGTATCGACTCGCCGGACAAGGATCCGGTCAAGTTGATGATCACCGAGAACTGCGGCACCTGCCACGCAAAACAGGTGCGTACCTACGAGGCCTCGTACCACGGGCAAGTCGTGCGTGCCGGCTATACGCACACCGCCAAATGCTATGACTGCCACGGTAGTCATGGCGTCATGGATGTCGATCATCCCGAATCGAAGGTCCATCCGGACAATCGTCTGGGAACTTGCCGACAGTGCCATGAAAACGCCCCAGATGGCTTTCTCGGCTTTCATGCTCACGGCGACGCCAACGATTTTGAAAATTACCCAGAAATGTGGATTGCACAACGCTTTATGGATTTATTGATCGTCGGCGTGTTCGCATTTTTCTGGACCCACATGCTGTTGTGGATTTTCCGCGAATGGCGTGACCGGCGTCAGGGGAAGGGATATCGCTCCGATCCCGTCAAGCCTGCAACAGTTTATTTCCGTCGCTTCAGTCTCGGCTGGCGCCTGGCGCATGGGGTACTCGCCATTGCCGTAATGATTCTGGTGCTCACCGGTACCGCGGTATTGTTCTCCGGGCAACCCTGGGCGCAATATATCATTGGCGTGCTTGGAGGACCGCAGATAGCAGCCAGCATTCACCGTGCGGCTGCCCTGACCTTCATCGCGATCTTTGTCGGCCATCTGCTTGTGGTGGCATGGAATGTCGTGCGCGCACGCGGCAAATTCGAATGGCTTGGCCCGACTTCGATGATCCCGAACTTGCAGGACATCAAGGACATCGGTCGTATGTTCAAATGGTTCTTCGGCTTGGCGCCACGCCCGGACTTCGATCGCTGGAGCTACTGGGAGAAGTTCGATTATTGGGCACCGTTCTGGGGTATGTTCGTCATCGGACTCAGTGGTCTGATGCTCTGGTTCCCAATTCAGACCGCGTCTGTGTTACCCGGTTGGGTGTTCAATATCGCCACCATCGTACATGCTGAGGAGGCAATTCTGGCGGCAGTATTCCTGTTCACCGTGCACTATTTCAATGTCCACTTCCGTCCGGATAAGTTCCCGATGGACATCGTTATGGCCACCGGCGCCGTCCCGCTAGAGGAGTTTAAACACGAACATCGGCTGGAGTACGAACGCCTGGAGGCATCAGGCGAGCTATCGAAGTATCTGGTCAAGCCGCCATCCGAGCGCTCCACCCGTTCCGGCCGCAAGATCACCGGTTGGCTGATTGTGCTCGGCCTGATTCTGGCTGGGCTGGTATTGAACGGCTATTTCGAGCAGTTGAGCCGCCACTGATGCCGATCGAAGGCCAATATGCTCGAGTGCCTTGGTAACGCGATTCGCGCACCCACCGTACACCGGTAGATTCTGATGCGAGGGGTGCGCGAGTCCAATCAAGCACGGGAGCATCAAGATCTTTGACAGTTTGACGCCGAGCAGGCGTCGCAAGCCTGCCCATGCGGAGACCCTAGGTGCCAGCCGAGCGCATCACTCGAATTGAAATCAGCAAACAGTATCTTGGCTTCAGTGCCGGACACTTCACCATCTTTTCCGCCACGCGGCGGGAAAACCTGCATGGGCATAATTTTGCAGTACGCTGTGCGGTAACTGCTGTGGTCGGTGCTGATGGTCTGATTTTCGACTACGGCATTCTCAAGCGCACACTCAAGAGCCTGTGCGACGAACTAGACGAACGGGTGTTGTTGCCAGAGGCCTCTCCCCATCTGCAGATCGAACGTGATGCCGGGTTGGTGTTCGCTCGGCTGGCAGATGAGCGCATCCCATTTCTGGAACGCGATGTGCTGTTGTTGCCGATACGCAATACCACCATTGAAGAACTAGCCGCATTCCTGCTGGAACAACTGTCGATTCACCCGGATCTGGGCGAGCGCGGCATCCGCGGCATGGAGCTTGGAGTTTCCTCCGGCGATGGCCAGTGGGCTTACGCCTATCATACGATGGACGAAAACAGACGATGAGATGTTTGGTGATTACTGGCGCAAGTTCCGGAATTGGCCGCGCCATTGCGGTGCGTTTCCTGCGTGATGGCTTTTCGGTGGTAAACCTCTCGCGGCGTGTTTGTCCGGAGTCTGAGGTCGATACCCTGTGTTGCGATCTTTCCAAACCTGGGGCCGTGGATGGCATCAAGAAGCGCTTACGCGCCCGACTACAAGACGCCGAAGCAATTTGCCTGGTACATAATGCATCGGCGATGAGGCGCGATTCCGTGTCGGATCTCACCGATGCTGCACTGCGACAGGTGCTGGAACTGAATCTGGTGGCACCGACCGCGCTCAACCAGATCGTTCTGCCATTGATGAAGCCTGGCTCCAGCCTGATTTATGTGGGCTCGACGCTTGCGCAAAAAGCGGTACCCGGGGCGGCGAGCTATGTGATCGCCAAGCATGGGCTGATTGGTATGATGCGCGCTGCCTGTCAAGATTTGGCCGGGCGGGGTATCCACACCTGCGCGATCTGCCCGGGTTTTACCGACACCGAACAACTGCGTGCATTGACTGCAAACGACGCGGATACGCTGGCCTCATTGGCCGCCATGTCTGCTTTTGATCGGTTGATCGAGCCTGATGAAATTGCCGACACCCTGGCTTTCGCCGCGCGCTCTCCGGTGTTGAACGGTGCCGTGATTCACGCCAATCTCGGGCAGCGTGAGCGTTGAGCGAAAACGTATTGGTAATCACCGGGGCGAGCGCCGGGATCGGGTTAGCAACGGCTCGCCTGTTTTGCGCCGCGAATTGGCGCGTAATCAACCTGTCCCGCCGTCCATGTCCGCTGGCCGATGTTGACCATCTCGGCTGCGATTTGAGTGATCCGAGTGCGCGCCAAATCGCCGTGAAACAGCTCGCACGGCGCTTCGATGCACCCTGTCGTCTGGTGTTAATCCACAACGCTGCCATGTTGCACAAGGATAACGCATCCAGCACTGAAGCCGATGTGCTGCGACAGATCCTGGAGGTCAACCTGGTGGCCGTGAATGCTCTAAATCGCAGGTTGATTCCGAGCATGGCGCCAGGATCGGCCATTGCGTATCTGGGCTCCACCCTGTCCACCAAAGCAGTACCCGGGACTTACTCCTATGTGTTGAGCAAGCACGCGATCATTGGCATGATGCGAGCCACCTGTCAGGATCTGGCTGGCACGGGCATCCATACGGTATGCGTATGCCCAGGCTTTACCGACACGGAAATGCTGAAGGTGCACGTCCCAGTCGAAGCCAGGCAAGCCGTTGCGGCAATGTCCGCGTTTGGACGCTTGATTCAGCCGCGGGAAATTGCCGAGTGTCTGCTCTGGGCCGCCAGAGAACCCTGTTTGAACGGTGCCGTACTGCATGCCGGACTTGGCCAAATGGCGCATTACTGATCCGATGCCCGAAGCCGATCTCGTGGAGCGCCGGGAGCGTGTGTTTTTAATCCTCGCAGGCCTATTCATCTGTGCGATGACCCTGCTCAACGTGGTCGGCATCACACGCTTTATTCAGCTTGGACCCATGGCGCTGGCGGTCGGGGTCTTACCCTATCCACTGACGTTTCTGGTGACCGACCTAATCAGTGAACTCTACGGTCGAAGCCGCGCCAGTTTCCTGGTTTGGATCGGCCTGGTGCTGAACTTTTTCATTCTTGGGGTGTTATGGCTCGGTCAGCATATTCCCCCGGTCGCGGCGGACAACCAACCACCCTGGCAGGTTATTCATTTGGCGGAGAGCATCGCGCTTCCCAATGGTGAACAGATCTCCGGTCATGTGGAACTATTCGGGTTGATTTACGCATGCACCTCGGGTGCCGTGGTTGCATCCATGCTCGCCTACATCACCGCACAGTTTTGTGACGTTCAGCTGTTCCACTATTTCAAGCGCCTGACCAAGGGCAAGTATCTATGGGTTCGAAATAACTTTTCCACGCTGACTAGCCAACTGGTGGACTCGGTGATGGTAATCAGCGTCACCTTTGGCGTGCTCTGGTGGGCTGGGGAGATGACCACCGCGGCCTTGCTGGTGCTGATGGGCAGCAATTACCTATTCAAAATGACCGTAGCGCTCGCCGACACCTTACCATTTTATTTCTTGACCGCCCGTTTGCGCGCCTATCTGCAAATCGATACGACCGCGGTGTTGGAATAGGACAGCTGGTGACAAGTGGATCGATTATCCTCACTAATCCAGTAATCCCAGTAGGCGAGTCGCCTCGGCTCCCACATCACTGTCCGGATCCAGCGTTTGCGCCTTGGTCAATGCCCGCCGTGCTTGATCGGTCTCGCCCGCCTGCGCTGCGACGAAACCAAGACTGAGCCATATGCGTTGGAATTCCGGTGCGCCATCGGCGCTGGTGCGCAATATGTCCAGACCCTCAGCGGTATTGCCGGCATAGTGCAGCGCCAAGCCGAGGTCGTTGTATGCACCGGTATCACCGGGTTCGAGTTCCAATAGTTTGCGATACAGCGTCGCCGCCTCGTCAAAGCGCTGGGCCGCGAATAACCGGTCCGCCTCCTGCGACAACAGCACTGGATTGGAAGCCAAGAGTTCTGCCGGGATCCTGGTGCTGGCATCCTCAGCCGCGACGCGCAATTGTTCGCCGAGGGCGGCGCTGTTCTGATCAGCCGGGGTCAGACCAGCACGGGCCTGATCAGACCTTGCGGCAGTGATGGCAGGCGGTTGCGGCGGATGTCGCAGGAAATAGTCGCGGGTCAATGCGAACACGGCGAAGCCATAGAAGGCGAGAAAGGCGAGGGCGATGGTTCCTTGCAATGGTGTCAACTTTGGAAACATGAGTCGGATTGGCAATCGGAGAGGATAGGGATGGAATGCTGCCGAGTCGGTCGGGGACCTGTCAAGCTGGCGAAGCATCCGTAGTCTAACCATAAATGAAGTGCACAGGTACAGGCTAGGCTGTCGAAAATCTGCAGTCTGGCTACAACAAGCGCTTCCCGGTTTATGGATGCTGAGTCGGTGTCGGGATCGGTGTCAAGGTCGGAATGAGAAATTGGTATCGAGCTGGCTGCTTTGATCGATGAGCGGATTCGATTCCGATTCCGATAGCGATCCCGACCCCGATTGCACTCCGCCGATGTCTGGATAGCGTTGTCTAGGTTATTCATGAACCGCTACTTATCGACACCCCTCGCCAGGCAAATCCGAAGCAATGCTCTCCCAAAACTCCTGGTGAAGATCGCGGCTGCGATCGCCGTCGAGCAGGATTTCAATCATCATCGCCGCATTGGAAGTACCTGCCGCCTGGTCCAGTGCCTGATCCAATACGAGGTCGAACGCAAGCGCGGTTTCGATCCGTGCGTGATGCAGCCCAACGCTGGCAGCTAGTGTGCCAAGGTCGATGTCGACGGCGGTACGCCACAGCAGTTCAAAGCCAGGCAGACCATGTTGGGGCAGATAATCGAAGATGCGCCCGCCGCCGTTATTGATCACGATGATGGGGCGTTTATTGCGCTTGCTCTGGAGCAGACCGCTTAGGTCATGACAAAGCGAGAGATCGCCGAGCAATGCCCAACAAGGCGGTCCAGCGTGGTTGATGCCCGCCAGGGTCGAGAGCTGGCCGTCGATGCCGCTGACACCACGGTTGCCGAACAGGCTCAGGTGGTCGATGCGCTGACCGGACCAGGTGTCGAGTTGCCGGATGGGCATGGAATTGGCGCACAGCAGCGCCTCTTCGCTCGGGATGCGAGCCAGCAAGGTGCGGATAATGTGACCCTCAAACCAATCGGCCTGCGTCAGATAGCGGTCCACCTGCTCGCGCATGCGCCGCTCGGCGTTGAGCCAGGCGATCGTCCAATCCGCATCTGCATTCCCTCGAACCCGTGGGCTGGCGGCGAGGTTGGCGCATACTCTGTTGGGGTCACAGTGCATTCTGAGCTCAACATCATGATTCGGATCGGACCAACCGCTGCCCGGATCGATCAGGATGGTCGGGATGCCGTTGAGCCATTCACCCAGGCGCTTGGAGACCGGTGCACGGCCGAAGCGCAATACCCAGGTTGGGCGCAGGGCGACCTTCTTCTCGGGGTTGCGCAGCAGGGCGTCGTAGCAGGTAATGATGTCATCGGACTCCGGGCCGAAGCGCAGTCCGGACAAAGGATCGGCAAGCACCGGTAAACAATGGCGTCTGGCGGCGCATTTCAGAGTGGATGCAAAGACCGAGTCGAACGAACCGGGGCCGCAGATAATCAAGCCAGGGCCGGCCGGTAGCGCAAGGCTTGCCGGATCGCCGGCGGAGAACGCCGCCGCATTGGATTCGGCGGGCGGTATCGTTGCTGATTGGGCTGTTGGTAATTGGGAGATGGCCGCTTGAGACGCCGTTGATTCGGCTGTCCCGAAGCAGTTGCTTGTTGGCACCAGCGGTTCTTCGAACGCCAGGTTGATATGCACCGGACCCGGGTGCGGCGCCAGGCTGATCTTGCCTGCTCGCAATCCGAGCGCGCGCACTGATTTCAACGCCGCGGGGTAGGGGGATGGCAGCCCTGGGTCGTGGTTCTCGCGCACAAAGGCGCCGAACAGGCGGGTTTGGTCAATGGTCTGATTGGCGCCCCAATTGCGCAGCCTCGGTGGTCGATCGGCGCTGAGCAGAACCAGCGGGACGGCGGCCTCGCTCGCCTCGATCACGGCTGGGTACCAGTGCGCAGGCGCGCTGCCGGAGGTGGCCAATAGAGCCACCGGCCGATTGCTTGCGCATGCTGCGCCGAGAGCAAAAAAGGCGGCGCTGCGCTCGTCGAGGATGGGAACGATGTCCAGGTCCGAACGTTGTTGTGCGGCGAGCACCACCGGTGTCGAGCGTGAGCCAGGTGACAACACCAGCAGTCGCAGACCGGAGGCCATCAGACCGTCGAGCAGTGCCGCGCACCAGTGCAGATTGGTGCAGCCGGTGTCGACGCGGCTTTGTGCGGCGCTGTCTGGTCGGTGCGGGTCGCTCACGCTTGATTCAGGCGTATTGCAGTGCGGTTAACATACCCTGGAGTTTTGCCTCGGTCTCGTCCCATTCCGATAGCGCGTTCGAGCCGGCTACGATGCCGGCGCCAGCGTACAATTCGGCGCGTTCGGCGCAGACTCGGGCGCAGCGTAACAGCACCCAAAGTTCGCCGGTGAGATCCGGTTCGACAATGCCGGCCGCGCCAGTGTACCAGCCCCGCTCGAAGGGCTCGCTGATGCGCAGCCATTCGCGTGCCAGATCCCGCGGCTGGCCGTTGGTGGCCGGAGTCGGATGCAAGCATTCGGCGAGGCAGAAGAAATCGGCACTGGCCCGGGGTATCGCCTCGATGGGGCTCCACAGGTGTTGTGCATTGGTCAATTGCATGACGCTTGGCAAAGGTGGCACCGCAATGTCGTCGCAATAGTCCGACAGTGCTGTGCGAATGGCTTCAACGACGCAACGATGTTCGCGCAGATTCTTGTCGCTGTTGCGCAGCGCGTCGCCAAGTGCAGCGTCGCGCTCCGCGCTCTCGGCACGTGTCGTGGTGCCGGCGATGGCATCCACCGTTAGTCTCTTCCCCTGGTAGCTCAGCAATCGCTCCGGCGTTGCGGCAACAAAGCTCTTGCCGCTTCGGCGCAAATTAATGATCTGGCAGGACGGGAACAGGCAGCCTAGGGCGCCGATCAGCCGCCCGATGTCGAAGCAGCGTGGCCCAGCCACATCGAGTCGGCGTGACAGCACGACTTTCTCCAGGCGCCCAGCGCCGATTTCGCTCAGAGCTTCGCTGATCAGTGCCGACCAGCCACCGAAGTCCGGCTCAGCGAAATCGCGTTGCAATACTGCTGGCATCATTGGGCTGACGATGGGACCATAGAGATGCGGTACCAGCCGCTCCAGCGCTGCATTCCAGGAAATTTCCAGATTTTCACGCGTGTTCGGCAGCCTGGCCGAGAGTATCAGTACCGCACCGCTGTCGTTCACCCGCAGCCCGATCTCAGGCACCCACAGGATGGCGTTGGGCAAGTGGTCTTCGATGTGCGGTGCCGGATCGGCGCCCGCGGCGAAGCCGAGCATCGCAAAGGCGTCGAATCGGGTCGCGTCAGGATCTATCCGCTGCCAACGCTGACGCAGATCGGTGGCAATATCTGCCAGCTGGTCGAGGCGTCCGGAACCCTCGGTTTCCCATTCCATCGCACAGCCATAACCGGCCTGTATGATGCGGCCCTGTTCGCGTTGAAACTGAAATTGCCGACCTTCCAGTTGCGGTGCTCCGGTTGGTGTCCGAGGCAGCCGCAGCAGTAATGACAGCAGCTTGCGTTGATCATGCCCAGCATGGTTCAAGCACAGTTGGTTCAGCGCAATGGCCAGGCGTGCTTGTAGATGCTGCAAAATCTGGGTTGGGGCCAGCATGCGTCAACGAATTGGATTCTGGCCTGGGTGGACTGGATCGTTCAGCACGGGAGCAAGGTCACTCATCAATAGCTTGAGGTAATCGCTTGGGTGAATAGTTTGGAAACGGTCCAAGGCAAAATCTACCAGCGTCCGTTAACGTGCATAGCGTTAGCGGCTAGCATCGGCGGAACTGTTGGGTCAATTGCCAGCGCTTGGATTGGATTCCTGGGCTTGCGCCTGCAGCAGAAAATTGTCGATGGCCTGTATGCTCAGTGTCGGCCTCTCCCATTGCGGTATGCCCAAGGTTGGTTCGATGCGTACCGCTTGCCAGTTTTGGTATTGGTTCAGCATCTCCGGCAAGCGTTCGAAACTGACGTTGGCATCGCGGTCGTAGAGCACCAGCACCGGGAGTCTCAGCTTGGAGTAGATAACGTCGACCGCATTGGCGGTAAACAATTGGCCGGACAGAAAGTAATAGGGTGCGTGCCGCGCTCCGGGTTGATGGGAGGTGGCATAGGCATAATCGATCAGCTCTTGCGGCGGTTCGCCGACGTAGCTCTTGCGCATGAAGTAACGAACCCCCGCGCGCTTAGTCAGCAATCGGTATAGCCCTTCACTGAGTCCCGGCAAGGTAAATATGCGGTGCAGTCGGCGAGAGGTGTTATGCGACGGCAGCTTGCGGTTGCCGAAGCCGGTGGGCGAAAGCAGTGTCAGGGTATTAAAGCGCTCCGCGGAGACTAATGCGGCGCGCGCGGCAAATTCGCAGCTCAGCGAGAAGGCAATGACATCAGCGGGTTCTTTGACGATGTTGGTCAAAAAAGCGGCGATTGCATTGGCATACAACTCCGGGGAGTATTTGCGGCTGCTGCGGTCGGAGAAGCCGAATCCCGGCAGGTCCGGAGCATAGACACGTCGGGTTTGGCGGTAATGCTCGAACAGCGGTTTCATCTCATAGGCGCTGGGGGCCGCGTTGATGCTGTGCAGCAGCAGCATTGGCCGGCTGCCTTCAGGGCCATCGGCATAGTAGCTGATGTCCTTTAGGTGTATGGTCGAGAAGGTGTCGCGCGGGGCATCCAAGGCGGATGGAAGTTCGATCTGTTTGTATTGTTGCAAAGACTTTGATTGTAAATCGACGATATCCTGGATTGGGCTGACAATGGGGCTGGCATAGCAATCGGCGTTGGACATGGCGGCAAAAAACTCTCTTGGTATCGGTATTCGTGGTGGCATGAAGTGATGCCTTGCCGATCTGGTCTGCGGTGACCAAGCGACCGGCGGATGTTTGAACTGGACGATTCGATTATCGCGACGCTTGGCATGGCGATGGTAATTTGGTGTCCGACCTGCCGCGTTGTGCTAATCGCTTAAGGTCGTTGCACTTCTACCAGGATTTCATTGCGCCGCATAAACCCCGGCACAAATGGGGCATTGTACCGCGCAAAGATCGGCGTGCCGACCGTTATCAGCCGCTCCCGTTGCAATGCATCAAGCAAGGCTTGTTCGTTGGCGCGGTACTTCGACTCTCCCCAGCCGCCGCTGTAGCGGCGCGCGGCTATCAGTCGCGCCGGCATTTGGCGCAATGTGACGCGCTCGTCAATGGGTTGTGGGAGCATGGGCAGGCTATACTCCTTTGGCATCACAAACTGGAACAGCCAGGCGTCGGAATCCCGTTCGGCGGCTTGGTATGAAGTGTTGCCAGGTGCGTCTAGTACAGAGAGGTCTGCGATTTTCGGCTGTTGATTGACAGGGGCCGTCATTGGCAGATTACGACCACCTTGATTACCGCCCTGGATATAATCCACCAGGATACGGAAGGCGCGATCACCCACTTGGTCGAAGCGGCCGTTGACTACGGTTTCCGCTACCAGAAACGGCTGATATTCGCGCAGCTCAAAATCGTCAGTGGTTTTCAGTACGCGGTATTCGGGTTCTTCTAAAGACATGACAGCAATTGCGAACAACACTAGCGGGATCAGCGCTGCGATGACAATCAGGGTTCTGCGTTTCAAGTCTTGCGCCTCGGATTGGGATGCGTTTACAGGCCAAAGCCGCATTCAAACACGTGCACGGCTGATTCGCGTTGTCGATGGTCAAGCGAAGGTCTTTGGTGAAGCCTTTTGCTTGCGCTGATACCATGCAGCGCAACCCCTAGACCCAGCGGCATCCATGCTGCCAACAGATTCATAATGGCTTAAGCGAACCGAGAAACCGATCCACACCATCGTCCGACCTATCGCTGCCGTCAACATGCATTGCGCAGGCACGCCGAGTTGCGCGTCTCGACCAGTGCAGCTTGGTCCACCAGGGCAAAGACGATAACGCAAGAGCACGGAGGCGGCGAGTGCAATCTAAATCGACCTGGGAAATGACAGATTTGAATATGACTTCATTAACATCGACAAATGGCCGGCGGCTGAGTTTCATGATGGCCGGCCTGCCTGCGCCGTTGACGGCAGACCGTGAACAGCCACGAGTGCCAAGAGTTCTGCCCATTGCGCTCATTGCTGTTGTGCTGCTCTCGGCACTTGTGCAGGCAGCGACTGTTGCTGCAAGCGTGCCGGCACCGGCGGTCGGCACACTCGAGACCGTTGCGGAATTGCCGATCAATCCGGGCAATTTGTCAGTCACCGGTGACGGGCGAGTTTTTGCGACTGTGCACCAATTCCGGCCGGCGGACGCACAATTGATCGAAATCACCGGCCGCAATCGCTATCATCCCTGGCCAGATGCAGATTGGAACGCCGCCTTCGGCTCTGGGTCCGATGTACTGAATGCGCCCCTGGGCATTCAGATCGATCGCAAAGGCAGGCTATGGGTAATCGACAACGGACTTGGTGCCGAGCCCCAAGCGCCGAAACTGGTGGCTTTCTCGTTGGACACCGGCGAGGCTGTTTTCCGCCATGATTTTTCGCCGGAAATCGGTCCGGTGGGTAGCTTCCTCAACGATTTAGCCGTCGACGAGGAGCGCGGCTTTATCTACATAGCCGACGTTGGAGGCACTGAAGAGCCGGCACTAGTGATAGTAGACCTGAGCAACAACCAAGCGCGTCGTTTCAGCGCATCCGAGGCGCTTGCCGCGGAGGATGTGGATCTGGTGGTGGAGGGGCGCGTGCTTGGTGCTCCAGACGAGACCGGCAAATTCAATCCAGCGCGCATCGCGGTTAACCCGATCACATTGTCTGCCGATGGAGAAACCTTGTATTTTGGCGCCATGAATGGGACCACCTGGTATCAGTTGCCCAGCAAGCTGTTGCGCGAGGGCGCCAACGACGAAATCATCGCGGCGGCGATCGCCAAGGTCGGACCAAAGCCGGTCTCAGACGGCGCATCGACGGATCGAGACGGCAATCATTATTTCACTGATCTGGGTAACAACGCCATCAGCGTATTGCGCACCGACGGCAGCCTACAGAGACTGGTGCAGGATGAGCGCCTGCTGTGGCCCGATGCGTTGAGCTTCGGCGAACCGGGTTGGCTCTACATTGCGGTCAATCAGCTGCATCTTGCGCCAGCCTTGAATGGTGGTGTCGACAGCAGCCGGCCGCCATATCGTATTTTGCGTGTCTACACCGGTACAGAGGGTATTCCAGGCCGTTGAAAAAGCCATCCAAGAAATCATTGCAAGAGTCCAGGGAAACGGCGATCCAGACTTTCACCCCCGGCCAACGCTGGATGTCGGAGACGCAAAGCGAACTCGGTTTAGGCTTGGTTGCCGAAGTGGACGAGCGGTTGGCTCGGTTGCTGTTTCCGGCCACTGGCGAGGAACGCGCCTATGCCCGACACAACGCGCCATTGTGGCGAGCGGTGTTCGGTGTCGGCGATCGGATTCGCGACATGCAAGGTGCCGAATTGGAGATTACCGCACTGGATGAGAAGGGCGGCCTGATCACCTACCATGTACGGGACATTCATGGCGCCGAGTTCAAGCTACCCGAAATCTCCCTCGATCCACATTTGCACCTGAATCGCCCACAACAGAAATTGCTTGCTGGGCGCTTGGATAAGGATATCTGGTTCCGGCTGCGCGCGCGTACTTGGCAGCAGCAGGGCGAGTGGTCGGTGTCGGAGGTGCGCGGCCTTGCGGGTGCGCGTATCAGCCCGATTCCGCACCAACTGTATATTGCCTCCGAAGTCGCCGGGCGCTGGGCACCACGGGTGCTGCTGGCCGATGAGGTGGGGCTCGGCAAGACCATCGAGGCCGGGCTGATCCTGCATCGGCTGCTGCTCGAGGGCCGGGTTCGGCGTGTATTGGTGCTGGTACCGGAAACCTTATTGCATCAATGGTTGGTGGAACTGCTGCGACGATTCAACCTATCGTTTGCGCTGTTCGACAGCGAGCGCCTCGCCGCTGCAAAAGCGAGTGACGCCGAAGGCAATCCATTCGATTCCACCCAGCGCGTATTATGCAGCATGAAAACGCTGATGGAAGCGCCTGCGCATGCCGCTGCCGCGCTCTCCGCCGATTGGGATCTGCTGATCGTTGACGAGGCACATCATTTGCGCTGGACGCCCGACGACAGCGGACTCGAGTACGATCTGGTCGATGCCCTAGCGCAGCAGACACCGGCGGTGTTGCTATTGACCGCGACGCCGGAGCAGTTTGGACGTGCCGGGCACTTTGGCCGGCTGCGTCTGCTCGACCCGCGGCGCTTCGCCGACTACGAGGCCTTTCTAAACGAAGAGCCCCACTATGCGCAAGTGGCGGAGATTGCAGCACGGCTGATGGATGGCAAACCGTTGCAAGCCGCGCAGCAGGAGCATCTGGATGCCTTCCTCGGCGACACATCGCAACTGCTGCCGCAGGACATCATTGCCCGACTGCTGGATCGTCACGGCACTGGTCGCATCCTGTTCCGCAACACACGCGCCGCGATTTCCGGTTTTCCGGAACGCCGCGTACAGGCCTATCCATTGCCCGTGCCAGAGGGCTATGTACTGGCCGACGCCGCCGATCCATTGCATCCGCAACGCGACCATGGTGACGACTGGACCGAGCGCGATCCGCGCGTGTCCTGGTTAATCGAGACCCTACGCGGGCTGAAACCGGCCAAGGTGCTGCTAATTGCCGCGCATGCCGACACCGTGCTGGACCTGCGCCAACACTTGCAAAAAAATGTCGGCATTCGCTGCGCGGTGTTCCATGAGGGCATGGAGATTGTCGAGCGTGACCGTGCGGCAGCCTTTTTTGCCGATCCGGAAGAGGGTACTCAGATTCTGCTGTGCTCGGAAATCGGCAGCGAGGGAAGAAACTTCCAGTTTACACATCATCTGGTGCTGTTTGATCTGCCGCTTGACCCGGAGTTGTTGGAACAGCGCATCGGCAGACTCGACCGCATCGGCCAGACGCGCACGGTTGAAATCCATGTGCCTTATCTTGAAGGCACGGCCACCGAGACCCTGTATCGCTGGTATGCAGATGGGCTCGATGCCTTCACAACCAACTGCCCGTCAGCTGCCACCGTCTACGAGCGTCTGGCCACGCAATTGCAGCAGGCACTCTGCAATCCTGGCATGACCGAAGCGCTCGTCTCCGAGACGGCGAGATTGCGCGAAGCCTTGAACGCCGAACTCGCGGCTGGCCGCGATCGGTTGCTGGAACTCAGCTCGCATCGCCCGGACATTGCATCGCCATTGGAGGATGCATTGCTCAGCCAGGACCGCGACCCGGCGCTGTTCGAGTATCTTTGCGCTTTTTGGGATGCGTTTGGCGTCGAACATGAGCCCGGCCCTGGCGGTTCCACGGTACTGCACCCGGGACGCCACATGCTCCAGGAGCATTTTCCCGGATTGCCGGAGGATGGCCTCACCGTGAGCTTCGACCGTCCGCATGCCCTAGCGCATGAGGATCGCACCTTTCTGACCTGGGAGCATCCGATGACGCGCTCGGCGATGGATCTGCTGACCAATTCCGATTTGGGCACCACGACGGTGCTGCTGACCCGCGATCCGCGCTTCAAGGCAGGTGCATTGCTGTTGGAAATGCTGCATGTGGCCGAATGTCCCGCCCCACCGGAACTGTCGGTGGGGCGTTTTCTGCCCAGGCTGGGCTTGCGGTTGTTACTCGACGAACGCGGTCGCGATCACTCGAGGGATATCCTAAGCGAGGCCCTGTCCGGCAAATGCCTCACTGGCAACCGCAAATTGGCAGCTGCCCTGCTCGAGGCCAAAGCCGAGTCCATCGCCGGCCTGCTCGCGGCAGGCGAATCCCTGGCGGTCAAAGGGCGAGGGCGCCTGCAACGACAGGCAATCAAGCGCATGGAGGATATGATCGATGCCGAAATCGAACGATTGACCAGCCTGGCGCGAGTCAACCCAGCCATCCGTGCCGAGGAGATCGAGCAATTACACCTACAACGGGCAGCCCTGCGCGAGGCGCTGACCCGCATCCATTTGCGGCTCGATGCGTTGCGGTTGGTGGTGCATGCCTGAGCAAGAAGACTCGTGCTCTGCTGCGGAAGTCGCGAGAGCGTTTGCAGCCATTGTCGTCATCGTGGTCGTCATCGATAGCCCAAGATGAGCGATCACGATGACGACAACGACAAACAGCAGAAACGGTAGCGGGGCATCCGCACCGCTGCACTGGGGTGCGGTCTCAGAATAAGGTGATTGCTATCGGATGTGCTGTTTAGGCGATTGTTGTCGAGACATAGACCAACTGGCTTGTCTGCTCGTCCGGCATCGACGTTGCGGCAACCCGCCCATAGAGCGACTATGGGCGAGTTACCGCTTGGCGAAGGCGAACGAGAATCCGGCGCCAGTTGGTCTGTTTCTCTCCGGCAGTCGCCTTTGTGTCGGACGCGCTGCTTGAAGGGATTCTGTCGCTTGCATAACATGCCTCTTCCTGATTTACAGTATTTCGAGGCCGCGCCCTCCGCGTATTTGCGTGCTTTCAGCGGCGAAAAAATTGCTCCGGTAAACACGGAAAAGAGCCGAGAACAGGTTGTGTTGTCCATACGACCGGGACAGCTTCTTGATTTCGATCTGAAGCTATGACCGGAGATTAACCAGCAGTCTCCCAGACCTTCCTGGGCCTTATAGTCGAGACGCTGATTTCGATACCGATACCAATACCGAATACTGATCTCGATGCTAACGAATACTTGCACAGTCTCCCGGGCCGGGATATCGAGTAACAAGTCAACAATCAGATCTGGGCGGTTGGGCGATGGGCGCTACCTTGAAAAAATGTAAGGATTCACCGCAGAGGGGCCAAAGGCGCCTCGCCCGCAAGCGGACCTTGACCAGCCGTAGGAAGCAGTCAGCGTAGGAGCCCGCTTGCGGGCGACCCGGCAAATGATGCCAGCGGAGCGGACGCGAGCGCCGCGCCTTTCTCGGGAGAAAGGCTGTAGGCCACTGTCATCTCGACAAGTGAACTGAAGATACCCCAGGGTGCAACCCGCCCAGCGCGACTTGATCTGGCATGCGCTTGAACGCGGTCACATGTGCATGCTTATGTGCCTTTCTCTGCTGTTTGATCTGTTCCAGGCGCTGCTGGGCTGCGTCGTTATCGTTGAGCATGAACTATTTAACGGTAGGAGAACAGGATATAGGCAACCAAGCCGCCTAGCACCGGTCGCCATCTGGCATCTGGGCTGGTACAAAGTGAATGTCTGAGCTAAAGTTCAGTTTGGCAGTTACCACACGCATCTATCTCTGATCAAGGGTTCGGCTCTGCTGCCATCGATCGATCACCGATGCTTGTAACTGGTACGAGCACGGTCATGGCCAGAGTCTGGTGCGATCATGCAATCGGACAAAAGCGAGCAGTCCATCAGCGTGGAGGCACAATGTCTACAGCCAACGACATATTAACGAACCCCGAATTAGTCGAATTGGGTATCGCCGCTCAACGTCACTACGAAGCCGGCGAGCCGATCATTGTCAAGGGCGCGGACGATCGCCACGTCTATCTGATCTTAAGCGGGTTGGCACGGGTCTCGGAGCGAATAAAAATCGACGGTGCCAAGCACATTCAGCCAGGGATATGTGACCTTGGCGAGGGCGCCATCGTTGGCGAGTTGAGTCTGTATGAAGCAGGACCACGCAGTGCCTCGGTCATTGCAATCGAACCCTGCGACGTGCTGGTGTTCGATGCCGTGCTGCTATCGGAGTATCTCGATAATCATCCGGAACAGGGCTATCTCTTCTTAAAAGGTCTCTTTGCGGTGCTGAATGCGCGATTGCGGCATGCGGATCGCCGCTTTGGTTCCCTGTTGGCGTGGGGACTCAAGGCACATGGCCTCGATCAGCATCTTTGAGGCTTTGAGTCGGAGTAAGATTATCTCGGTTGCTGCCTTCAAAGCATGTAAGGATTCACCGCAGAGACGCAGAGTGCGCGGAGAGGCTAAGGCCAATGCACCCCTCTTTTGTGCGTCTCTGCGGTGATTCATACTTCATTCTGGTTGAATAGCTGGACATTCTCCGCAGGCAGCACCCGCAAAAACGCTCGATAGGTACACGAAAGCAAACTCTCTTTCGCGTATTTCGTAGTTATCTCCATCCGTGGCAGCCTATCGATTGTTTCTGAACCCATACTTGTTCTGCCTATATCCAAACACTCTCTCAGGCTGGGTTTTCAAGGATGCCCTGTTCTCCTTCCGACTTCCCGATAATCACCGCGCCGCAGGAATCGCTGGTGACATTCACCGCGGTGCGCATCATGTCCAGCAACCGATCCACGGCTAAAATCAGCCCGATGCCTTCCAGTGGCAGCCCGACGGCGGACAGGATAATGGCGATGGCGACTAGGCTTGCGGCGGGGATTCCAGCGACGCCGATGGATGTCAGCAGCGCCAACAGCACCACGGTGAACTGGGTTGCCAGCGTCATCTCCACGCCATAGGCCTGAGCGATGAACATCACCGCGACACATTCGTACAGCGCGGTCCCGTCCATATTAATGGTCGCGCCTAGTGGCAGCACAAAGCTGGTGGTCTGGTTCGAGACGCCGGCCTTATTTTCGACACAGTCCATGGTCACTGGCAAGGTTGCCGATGAGGATGCCGTGGAGAACGCGGTCAGCAGTGCCGGACTGACTGCGCGGTAGTGACGCAGAGGGTTGACATTGCCTAGAAAACGCAGCAATAACGGCAATGTGATGAAAAAGTGAACTCCCAGCGCAACCACTACGGATGCAAAGAACTTGGCCAGGGGCACGAACGCCTCGAGGCCGGTGCTGGCAACGGTTTCGGCCACCAGCGCGAAGACGCCGATCGGTGCGAACTTCATGATCAAATCGGTGATCTGCATCATGATGTGGAACATGCCGTCCCAAAAGCGATACTGCACCTCGGCGTACTCGTTGGCAATGCGCGTCATAAAATAGCCGTACAGCAGACTGAAGAAGATCAAACCGAGCATCTGGCCGGCGCTGGCAGCGGCGACGATATTGGTCGGGATCATGCGCAGGAATACGGCGACGATGTCGTCTCCCCCCTTGTCGGCGAACTGGGCCTGAAGTTCAGTGGGGTCCGCGCTGAGCCCGAATACATCCTCCGGGCTGCCGTCGACCACGCCGGGCTGGATCAGGTTCACCACCAGCAATCCGGTGACGATGGCGAAAACGCTGGTCATCGCATAGTAGCCGATGGTTTTGCTGCCCAAACGACCGACATTGTTGGAGGAGCCGATGCCGGCGATGCCGATAATGATCGACGATACGATCAATGGCACGATCAACATCTTCAGCGCATTCAGAAACATCTGTCCGAAGAAGTCGAAGATGGCGACGAACGGCAGGCCGAACAGGCTGCCGGTCTCGCCCACCAGCAGACCGATGATGATGGCAAGGCCGAGAGCGATGAGGATCTGCCAATGCAGCTTGAGTTTCAGGAGTCCCATGTAAAACACCTTATTGTGATCTATTGTTTTCAGATTTGGTCGGTCTGTTTCCGGTGGGCGCCGTTGTGAGTCCAAGGCGGTTGCGGCTCGATCGATTAAACGCTTGGAGACAATGCACCGAGGGTGCAATTGCCGGGATGTGAATGATTCATGTGGATCTCAAGCATGGGGGTGATATCATGCACAGGTTAGGATTCGTGCTGATTGTTTTTGGCTGATTGTTTTCCGAATATTCGATCAATCGGTCGATATTCAGCGGGAATCAGTGCCTATACTCGGCTGGCTCACCGAGGTTCGTGTTCCGAACGAGGAGTTGAAATCAGCGCCGCTATGCATTTCCATGTATTCTATTTGATTAACCGTTCTGGCGAATCTGTGTCTTCCACGAGCGCCGTGCCCATGAGCGCAAAAGCCATTTGCGAACAGATGCTCGACCGCCTGCAGTCCGAGGACGACTATCTTGGCATCATTGGCAGCGATGATAGTACCTTACAGATATTGCCAGAGCCGGACAACCAACGCTATTACGTAGAGGTACCGATCGATGCGGCAAAGGCATCCTACGGATGTTACGTAGACCGCGCCGAGCTGGAAGCTCTGGTGCGGTCTCTGCCGCAGAGCTTTGACGAAAAGACGATCCCTGGCCTGACTTATCGCCCTTGGTAGGCAGCAGGGTCGCGCCTTGGTCATCCACGCCCTTGGTTATCCAAGCAAGGATCTACGCATGGTCGCTTAATCCGATTGGCTGCTGTTGCGATCCATTCGGATGTTATGCTCGCGGCCTTGCTGAGGTTGGTTCTTTCCCCAAATTTCTGCCTGTTCTGCTCCCGGAGCGCCTATGATGATGCAGACCGCTTACAACCGCCTGCCCAGTTCGTTCCGTGGCATTTACAATCGTCGGGGTTGTCAATCTCGCGGTCCGCAAACTGCCGCTGTCCGGTGGCTGGGTTTCTGGTTTTCCCCCGCCATTTTGGGCGGCCTGATGGCTGTCATGCTGGCCGGCTGTCCATCTTCGGAGTCGCCGCAATCAGCCGCCGAACCGCCTGCGGTCGGTGTCATCGAGGTAGGCGAACAGAAAGTCAACCCGTTTTTCGAATTCGTCGGCAAACTGCGAGCTGCTGAGACGGTCGCATTGCGAGCACGGGTAACCGGTTTTTTGCAGGAACGTGGGTTCGATGAAGGTGGTGTCGTCGAGCAAGGGCAAGTGCTATTCAAGATCGAGCCGGAGCAGTATCAGGCAACCTTGGCGCAGGCACAGGCGGAGCTGGCCGCCGCGGATGCTTCGCTGAACCGGGCGCAGGTGGATCTGAAGCGCTATCGGGAATTGGCCAAGGCGAAAAACATCAGTCAGCAGAAGGTGGACGAGGCGCAGGCGGAAGTGCTGGTGCAGGAGGCCATGGTGCAGACCGCCAAGGCGAATATCGAAAAGGCTCAGCTCAATATGAATTACACCCAGATGACCGCGCCCATCGCCGGGCGCATCGATTTGGCCGCACTGGACGTTGGCAACCTGATCGGTCCGGATTCCGGCGTGTTAGCGACGATCAACCTGATGGACCCGATCAAGGTCGCTTTCTCCATCTCAGAGACCTGGTATTACGAACTGGCTCGAAGCGATCTGGAAGCTCGGCGTCAAGGTGAGAACATCGAAGAGTGGACCCATGTGCCCCTGATCCGGCTGCCGGATGGCAGCATCTACGAGCATCCGGGCCAGTTCGACTTCGTCGATAACAAGATAGACGAAAAGACCGGAACGGTGCTGATCCGGGCCGAGTTTCCGAATCCAGACCGGATTCTGCTTCCGGGCCAATTCGTCACCGTCGTCATCGAGCGCAAGGAGGCGATCGATGCGGTGATGATCCCACAGGCCGCGGTGCTTACGGACCAGGGCGGCAGCTACCTGTTGCTGGTGGACGATGAAGACAAGGTCGCATCGCGCCGCATCGTCACCGGCCAGCGTTTTGGAGCCAATCTGGTGGTTCGACAGGGGCTGAAGAGTGGCGAGCGGATCATCCTCTATGGCGTGCAGAAGGTGCGGCCCGGCATCAAGGTCAAGCCCGAATTGTCGGAGCTGCCCGGCGATCCAATGAAGAATCCCGGTGCGGATCAGGCGGTCGAAGGAAAGGCTGCGAATACGCCGGCGCCAGACGCATTCGGGACAACGGTTGCCGCCCAGCAAGGAACAGCGCAATCCGATGATGTCTCGGCAACGGCCGGAGACAGCGCTGGCATCGACGGCGATGCTATGGCAGATACCGAGATCAGTGCCAAAACCGACAAGGGCGCCGACAACGGCAACACCAGCACTGCGGATACCGATGCTGTTGAAGTGCAGTCCAAGTAGTCGCCCGGCAACCAACGGAGCACGCTGATGCCGCTGTCCAAGTTCTTTATCACCCGGCCCAAGTTCGCCTTTGTGATTTCCATCGTCATCTCGCTGGCGGGCGCATTGGCACTGATGGGATTACCGGTGGCGCAGTTCCCGGAAATCACGCCGCCCACGGTCAGCGTGAGCACCCAATACCCAGGCGCCAGCGCCGATGTGGTGGAGCAGACCGTGGCCGCGCCCATCGAGCAAGAAGTCAATGGCGTCGAGGGCATGATCTACATGTCCAGCAAGTCCGATAACGACGGCCGCTACAACCTCACCGTGACCTTCGATATCGGTACCGATGCGGATATGGCCCAGGTCAAGATGCAGAATCGTGTCTCCACGGCCATGCCGTCATTACCCCAGGAGGTCCAGCGCCAGGGCGTTAAGACTGAAAAGCAGTCTACGAACATGCTGCTGATCGTCAATATTTTCTCGCCGGAGGAGACATTCGATGCGCTCTATCTGAATAACTATGCCACCATCAACGTCAAGGATACCCTCGGGCGGGTCAAGGGCGTCGGTAAGGCCGAGATCCTCGGGGTAATGAACTATGGCATGCGTTTCTGGCTTAAACCGGACCGTATGACCGCGCTGGGCATCAGCGTCACCGATTTGCAAAATGCGGTTGCCGAGCAAAATGTGCAGGTACCTGCGGGCCAGATCGGTGCTCCGCCAGCGCCCACCGAGCAACAATTCCAATACACGGTGACCACCAAGGGCCGACTGTCCGAGGTGGACGAGTTTGCCGATATCATCATCCGTATCGAGCCGGATGGCTCGGCGATCCGCGTCAAGGATGTCGCCCGCGTCGAACTCGGCGCCCAGGCCTATTCCGCGGCGGGCAGGCTCGACGGCAGGCCGGCCGTGGTGCTTGCGGTTTACCAGACCCCGGATGCCAACGCGTTGTCCGTGGCGGATGCGGTCAAGGAAACCCTGATGGATCTGTCCGAGCGCTTTCCGGAGGATATGGCGTACGCCATTCTGTACGACACCACCAACTTCATTGAGGCATCCATTTCCGAGGTGCAGGAGACCCTGTTCATCGCCATCGGCTTGGTGGTGCTGGTGGTCTTTATTTTCCTCGGCGACTGGCGTTCGACGCTGATTCCCGGCATCGCGATTCCCGTCTCTCTAATCGGTACCTTCGCCTTGCTGGCCGCGTTTGGCTTTACGCTGAATACCATCGTGCTGTTTGCGCTGATTCTGGCCATTGGCATCGTTGTCGATGACGCCATCATCGTGGTCGAAAATGTGCAGCGACTGATGGACCAGGAGGGGTTGGACGCAAAACAGGCCACCGCCAAGGCGATGGACCAGGTCGGCGGCGCCGTCATCGCGACCACCCTGGTCTTGCTCGCGGTGTTTGTGCCGGTGGGATTCATGCCTGGTATTACCGGCCAGCTCTATCAGCAATTTGCCGTGACCATCTCGGTGGCGGTGGCGATCAGTTCCGTCAACGCATTGACCTTGAGCCCGGCACTCTGTTCGGTGCTGTTGCAGCGTGGCCAGGAGCCGTTGCGTTGGTTGCATTGGTTCAATGTTCTGTTCGGCAAACTCACCAATGGCTATACGGCGGCGGTGCAGACCACATTGCGCGGCGCATTGTTCGTTGTGCTGCTGTATGGCGGATTGATTGCGGCCACCGTCTGGATGTTTGGCAATCTGCCGTCCGGCTTCCTGCCGGAAGAAGACCAGGGCTACTTTTTCATTGAGGTGCAACTGCCCGATGCCGCCTCATTGGCCCGCACCGAGACGACGCTCGACCGGGCCGAGCAACAATTATTGCAAATCCCGGGCGTGACCAATGTCATCTCAGTGGCGGGTTATTCCTTATTGAATAGTGCCTTCGGCTCCAACAGCGCGATGATGATTCCAATTCTTGCCCCCTGGAGCGAGCGTACCGACCCAGCATTGCAATTGCGCTCGATTGTCGGACAGGCTGAACAGATCGCTGCCCAGACCATTGAGGCAAACTTGATCCCCTTTGTGCCCCCGGCCATTCCCGGTCTTGGTAATTCTGGTGGCTTTTCCTTCGTATTGCAGGATTACAGCGGCGGTGAAATCCAGGAATTTGCCTCGGTGATGCGCGGGTTCATTGTTGCTGCCAATGAACAGGCTGCGATCGGCTCCGCCTACAGCACCTTCCGCGCTGATGTGCCGATGCTGTATCTGGACGTGAATCGCGACAAGGCACAGACTCTTCAGGTGCCGATGAGCGAACTGTTTGCCACTCTGCAAGCCCAGCTCGGCTCCACCTACATCAATGATTTCAACAAATTCGGTCGCACCTGGCGCGTCATGGCCCAAGCCGAGGGCGACTTCCGTAACAATCCCAATGATATTCTGCGACTGTTTGTACGCAATAAAGATGGTGATATGGTACCGATTGCCACCCTGGCGGATGTTGAATCGCGCACCGGTCCGCAGGTGTTGTCGCGCTATAACTTATTCCGCTCCGCAGACATTTCCGGCGGTCCAGCTCCCGGCTACAGTTCCGGTCAAGCCATCGCGGCCATGGAGCAGGCTGCTGAGGATAATCTGCCGGCTGGCTTCGGCTACGAGTGGACCAGCATGTCCTACCAGGAGATTCAGGCTGCCGGTCAGGCACCGATCATCTTTGGCCTAGCGCTATTGTTCGTGTATCTCTTCCTGGTGGCTCAATACGAGAGTTGGTCGGTGCCCCTGGCCGTGCTGTTGGCGGTGCCGGTCGCGGTATTCGGTGCGCTCGCGACGGTGGGGGGAGCTGGACTGGACGTGAATCTCTACACTCAGATTGGATTGGTCATGCTGATCGGGCTTGCAGCAAAAAACGCTATTTTGATTGTAGAATTTGCCAAGGAGCAAAGAGAAAAGGAGGGCCTGAGCATCTACGATGCCGCGGTCAAGGCGGCACGATTGCGCTTTCGCGCCGTGATGATGACGGCACTGTCGTTCTTGCTTGGCATCATCCCGCTGGTGGTCGCCACCGGTGCCGGTGCCGGTTCCCGGGTTGCTCTTGGCACCGCCGTGTTCGGCGGTATGCTTGCGGCAACGGTGATTGGCACATTGCTCATCCCTGTCAGCTATTACCTAGTGCAGGGATTACGCGAAAAGCTGAAGGGGCGTCAGGCAGAAGGCGCGGCGGCGGAAAAACCAGCTGTCTGAGGATGCGACCGCGCTGCTATCCTGCGTCCCTTGTGCCGCGACGCTGGGATAAATCGACGGATGCATCGCTGTCGTCAAGTACTTTGGGTTCATAGCCAACTCGTGTTCCCCGACTTGGGATGGCGTTGCTGCTCGTAAACGCCTGACTGGGCCTGAGATCATGCCCATGTCGGGTTCCGCGGCGTTTCCAGGATTCGGTGTTGGCAAGGCTGCTGGGCGTACCAACCGCGGCTGCCATTTGGCTGGATGCTGAGCGTTCGGTATTCGTCGGCTGCATGGTCAGTGCGGCGGTGCCGGCCATGCTGACAACGGCGAGCGACAGGGCGATGGTGGATATGGGCTTCAACATAGGGTTTTCTCTCCAATCTGATGCTGTACCAAGATGCTCGGGATTACTCTCACTCTCGGGATGCCTGAGCTGACAGGCCAGCGGATCAGAAGCTCAGGCACTGGAACAAGAGTACGCTGTGCACATCGCATCGGAGTGGAACGATGTCACAGGGAAGAAGCGAACAATTCACCTTTTTAGTAGCGCTTGTGATGCCAGCGGAGCGGACGCGAGCGCTGCGCCTTTGCCGGGAGAAAGGCTGTAGGCCGCTTTCCTCTCGACAAATGAACTGAAGAGACCCCAGCGGGCAACCCGTCCAGCGCGACTTGATCTGGATTGGGATCGGGATCGGGATCGAAAAGACATGACATCAGGGCCTGAGAAACCTGATGGTTACTGGGCGGATGTTTGCTGGACGGATGTTTACTGGGTGGATGTTTGCTGCAATACCTTCGCCAAATGACCCGATCTCATGCTGCACTAAGTTCTTGATTAATCCGCCCCAGATTTGCAGCCTGCTCAAGGGCTTGGTCAATAATATTTGCTTCGGGCATTTCCGGAAGCATTTTTAACACCTCCAGGACGTATTTCCGGCCGCGGAAGTGGGCTTTGAGGTCATTGACGCTAAAGCTCGGACAGTGCTCGCGCACCGGTCGCATCAGGATCTGGGACAGGTTGATCATCAGCATCGCCAGGTTGGCACTGTTGTAGACCGGCGTTGGCTTGATCACCATGAAGTCTTCCAAGCCCCAGTACTGTTTGGCGTCTCGGAAGTTGAACTCGATTTGGAAGCGCAAGCGATAGTAATCGATGAGCGCTTCGTAGCCTAACTCAAGATCACTACTGAAAAGGATGACATGGGCCTGGGCACCGGTGCGTTGGTTGGTCTTGACGAGGATCACGACATTGAGCCGGTCGGGGAATTTTTTGTGCCAAACGGGCAGTTGGTAGATGGCCGTATGAACCTGTCCTTCCACGGAAGTGGCTTTGAGAAAGCACGGCGGCAAGTGTTGATAATCGAGCTTGCTGCCGTACTTGCGCCGCGGGCCGCGCCCGGCGTAGGGGCCGTCATAGGGCAGATACAGCGCGCTGTTGTGGCGCAATTTGCTGATCAACTCTAAGCCCGTGCGACGGACCATTTGCAGCGCTTGATTATGGCCGAAGGCCCCGTCGAAGACGAAATAACGCACCGTCAGCGTCTGGCACACCAGTGCCAGCACCTGGCGCAGAAGGTCTTGAACGAACTGCAAATAGGGCGACAGACTCACCTCCCGGCGATTGCCATTGCGGCTACCTTTCGGCCGCCCTCGGTCCTTACCCCGACCCGCTTTGGACGCTTTCGGGCAGCTCGCGGCCGTCTCTTTGAGAATCGGCTCCAGGCGCAATGGGTACGAACAGCGCCGTTGCACGCTAATCAACGACAGGCTCAGAAAACACAACCCCGGGATCGTCTTGCCAACCACCGAGGAGAAAAAACGATCCAGACCGTGGGTCTTCTTGCCCGATTTGCTCACCACCACTTCATCGCCCGCCAGCAACCATTGCGTTTCGTCGCCCAGCAGGTGCTGGCGAATTACCAGCCAATGCACTTGGCCCCAACTGAGCGTGGTGTTGAACAACCGCTGCAGCGTCCGATAGCTTCCCCCGCGCTCGGTCCAGCGCGATAGCCCCCGCATCGTTACCCGCCCCGTCATCGCCAACAGCCCTTCCACAACGCAACCCAAACGGCCAAGGCTCGTCTTATCTACGCTCTGGCTTAAGCAGCTCAAGATCAGCATAATGTCGGGCATGGGCGATAGCCTCCTGAGGGAATAGGTCTTCGGATTAGTAACTGGATAACCTATCACCTCGGGCTGTCGCCCACCTAATTTTTGGCGCTAATTTTTGGCGAAGGTATTGTTGCTGGGCAGCTGTTTATTGGGCGCTGCCTTCAAAGAATACGAGGAACTTCATTCGGGTTGAATAGCTGAACATTCTGTGCTGGCCACACCCTGACAGATAGAAGATTTGCGCCGCCACATCGCCAGCAAAGCAGGCAAGGGAAACCGCAAGCGGCACGCAGTCATCGCTGGGGTGTCAAGAACACCCGGGCCAGGAGGATAAAGGGGGAGACGGAGAAAGCAGGCTTGCGATCCAGCGCGTCGCGCATGGAATCCGATTCAGTGACTCTCTGGACTGAAGCGCTACTGTACTGGCCGGAAGTGGGCGCATCCATGCGCCGTGATCAGCGATTGAAATGACGCGTCCTGCGTCGACCTTTCGCAACAATTTCGATCCCCGAGTTGGACTCTTCCTTAACGTCAGAGATAGGTTATCCCTTTTTCCCGGTGGCTGGCTATGAACAAAGTCACAAACCAGGGGTGGATTACAGAAAATGCCTCAGCTTTTATTATGGGCACTATTTGTGTCCTAGTCGCCAAAAAAGATCCAGAAACAGCAAGAACGTTGCGGCGCAAAGAAAGAACGACAAAAAACGCTAAACACACGAAAAAGAGTCGTCGTTCCTGTGCAGAGCATTCGTTTTCGCATGTTTCCTGGGCTTCGCTGTGGAAAAAACCGTACTGTTCGTTGCTAGGTAGCGGTTCATGAATAACCTATACAAGGCTATCCAGACATCGGCGGAGCGCAATCGGGGTCGGGGTCGCTATCGGAATCGGAATCGGAATCGAGAGAGAAAACGCCCTATGCCATTCGGTCATGAGCAGCTCGACGTCTAGCGTGCGGCCATCGAGTCTGTCGGCTGGGCCTAGCGCGACTGCGAGCATGTGAAAGGACAGCGTAACGCGAAGGATCAACGCCTGTGCGCATGGTAGGTGCGCATCCTAGGCGCGCATCGCAGGCCATCGCGCTGAACATTGCCGAGGGTAACGGCATAGCGACGAGCGGGAATCGACGCCGGTCGTTTGAAATCGCACGAGGCTCGGCGCTGGAGTGCGCTGCGATTGAGGACGTGCTCGCTGGTGTGCGATGCGTTGTGCGCAGACGACAACAGCAAGCAAAAGGCACTGCTCGATCGTCGTATGGCCATGCTCACGACGCTCGGACAGCGTGGCTACGCGGTCAGCGAGGAGCTTGGCGGATGGGTTGGTCGGTTCGATACCGACGCCGATACCGATACCGACGCCGATAGCGGTACCGAATGAGTCGGCAGGCGACACCCAAGCCAAAAACCTGTTTAGCTTGTTTCTGCACCATCACTAGGTTCTGACAAGATCGGCTACCAAAGAGATCACCCAAGGTATGTCGGCACAACGGCGTCGATATCGGTCGGATGCACACCGAATTCGAGCAGACCATTGTGTTCGCCGCAGATGCTGGGGGTCTGCATGGAGTGGTAGTTGTCCAGTGTGAATGGCTTGCCGGGTATGTATTCGAACAGACGTGCCTGCAGTCTCGAAGCGCGGTCGTTTAAATGCGCCAGCCAAAGCCGCTTGCCGACCCGGCGGGCGGTGTATTCCACCAATTCTGCAAGGGTGAAAATGCGCGGACCGCAGAGATCGTAACGACGCCCAAAAGCACGCTGGTCGGTGATTGCGCGCAGCATAGCCTCGGTGACATCGTCTACCCATACCGGCGCAAAGCGTGCGTCCGGGCAGGCCAGAGGCAGGATGCCCGGGGTCAATTCCAACAGCTGGGCAAAGCGGTTAAAGAAGCTGTCGCCGCGGCCAAAAATCACCGATGGGCGGAAGCTGGTAACAATCAGCCCGGTCTCGCTGCCGACGCGATGGGCGATGTCCTCGCCTTCGCCCTTGGAGCGCAAATAGGCGCTGTTGGCGTTGCTGGCATCGGCATTCAGCGCGCTCAGGTGCAATAATCGGCGCACGCCGGCGCGCCCGGCAGCGCTGCTGATGCGTTGCACCAGGTCCACGTGCACCTGCTGAAAGCCGTTATTGGACCCCTCGTTGAGGATGCCGATCAGATTCACCGCCAGATCGCAGCCAGCCAGGCAGTTGTCCAGGGTTGCACTGCTCAGATCGCTGACAGGGAGCAATTCGACGTCCGGATACAGCTTCAAATCCCGGTGTCGTTCGGCGCGTCGCGTGGGCAGAATACAGCGATACCCTGCGCCGCCGAGACGTCGGGCCAGATGCCGCCCGACAAAGCCGGTTCCGCCGAAAAGACAGGCTTGTTGTTGCTTCATTGCTTGGTCACCTTATTGATTTTGACATTGGATGGACCATGATTCATGGCGAGTCCGCGGTTTCTGTCAGCGCAGTGTAAGCTGACGGCCTGGACGCGTCGCGATTGGCGGCAGCGCAAGGCCGCGGGCGCATTATTATGCCTGAATGCCAGCCGCTCTTCGTCGGTTCCGTCTCCAGGTCGCACCCGGTTGGTAGATTGATCGGGCTTGGTCGACTGATCATCGGCACCAAAGCATAGCACTCAGCGCGGCACCGGCGAGCCGCCGGCGTCTTCTGGTTCGAACCAGAGTCGTCGATACAAATAGACCTGCCCCTCGGCATCGCGCAGTACCAATCGACCCTGATGCTGAGCAAACTCGTAGGGACGCACGCTGTCTTGTCGCGGAACATAGAGCGCAACCCGATCGCCGCGTTGCTGGATCAATCCCTCGACATATCCACCGGTCGGCGAGTACAGACGAAAGCGCTGTGCTTGAACGATCAGCAGTCCGCCTTCGCGACCCTCCCAGATGCCTTCCAGTGCAGTGCGTTGCCATCCCGTTGGCATCCCCGGTATCTGTGGCATTTGCTGCATGTCCGGCAGCGACCAGGGCATCTGCTTCGGCATGCCGAAATTGCCGGGGTTCAGTGGCAGGCGTGCGCCGGACTTGTTGTCATCGATAAAGCCCATTGCGTCCATCATGCGCAGCATGGCTTCGGCCATCTTGTTGACGGCGTTGTCATCGGCGGGCAGCGACGATGGAGTCAAAATCAGGGTTGCCATCAATACAATCAGTGCCATGCGTGTCGATTGCTGTCGGCATGTTGCTTGTTGTCTACTGATCACCGCAGTAACGGCAGGCGGATTCCAGCGCATCATTGGCCCGGCCCGGGCACATCTGCCAGGTTATTTGTCGCCCTGCGCGGGCTTGGCGATGCGGTTGGATTGGTTGTGGGGCTTGCTGGGGCCGTGATTGGTCGCAGCAAGGCGCCAAGGCGAAATTGCCGGTGACCGAGCTTGTGCGCGTAGATGACGCGATAGGTCAGTACGCGGCGCACGTAATCGCGAGTCTCGCGATAGGGGATCTCGGTCATCCACAGATCGGCCGCCATAGGCTGTTTGGGCAGCCAGCGGCGGACGGCGCCTGGGCCGGCATTGTAGGCGGCAGTGGCCAGTATCGTATTGTTGGCAAAGCGTCGCTGCATAGCCGCCAGGTAGCGGCTGCCAAGTTCCAGGTTCAAAACCGGGTCAGTCAGTTCCAGCCTGGATGGCGCATCCAGACCCGCCGCGCGTGCTACCTCGGCCGCGGTCGCCGGCATCAGCTGCATCAGGCCGACGGCGCCGGCGTGGGATGCGATGTCCGCGTCAAAAGCGCTTTCCTGGCGTATCACGGCATAGATCCAGTCCGCGGGCAGCCCGCGTTCGGCCGCCACCTGGGCGATCAGCGCTCGGTACGGCAGCGGAAAGCGAAGATCCATGTCGTCCCAATAGTTGGCGCGGGCGAGAGTGAAGATCGACTCGGTGATGAGACCCAGACGTGCGGCCAGTGCCGCCGCCGTCACCAACTCCGTCGCGTTCATGCCTCGTGTCAATTCGCGCCATTCGCGGCGGACGTCGAGGTCGCGGCCCAAGGCGCTTAATTCGCGAATGCGTGCGCTGGTGTCGGATGCAAGCAGGGCCTGGAGCTGTTGCTCGTCCACCGGTGCGGGTTGGTGATCCAGCGCCGCTGGTCTGCCGAGCAACTCGGCGGCGCGAAAGCCCCACAGGCTGCGGGCGCCGGCGGCATCGGCAAAGGCATGCGCGGCGCCTTTCAGATCACCCCGGCGGGCCAAGGCTCGGCCGAGCCAATAACGCCATTCGCCATCCTCATCGGCGGTTTCCGGCAGCGCCTTGGCCCAGTGCGCGACATCCGCCCAAGCACGCAGACGCAAGCCCGCGCGCAGGCGCTGCTGCTGAATTTCCAGATTGTCTTGCCGGGGTTGAATGCGGCGCAGATAGACCAGGCCGCGACGTTCCCCCTGTTGCGCCAAACCGGCGCCGATGGCACTGTGAATCTGGTCCAGCGCCATTTGCGATCGCCTTGCGCGGTCTTGCATTTGCAGCCAAAGCGCGGCAGCAGCGCTCGGATCGCGGCGGGCGAGGCGTTTGATACCATGCACAATGCTGGCAGTTCGCCGATCTGCATCGCGCGGCAGCTGGATCTCGGTCAGTTTACCTGGATTGGCATGGATCAGCAGCAGTTGGTTGAGCCAGAGCTGTTGTGCCTGGTCGAGATAACGCCGCTGGAAGCGTGCGACGCTGGTGTTGCCGCGCTCCAGGGCAAGGTCGATGCGCCGCCAGACGAATGCGCTGGTCAGGCCGCCGGACTCGAACCAGAGCTTGAACAGAGGATCGCAGGCGTTGGGCAGCGAAGAGGGAGTGAGATACAACGCCTCGAGGCCATCGAACGCTGCTCGCACTTGACCGGTCGCATGCAGAGCACGCCGGTAGAGGCACTCGCGGGTCTCGGAACCATTGTCGAGGTAGAACTCGACATAGGCCGGCCAACGTCCTTCCTTCGCCAGGCGTTTGAGCCAATGCAAGCGCAGTCGCTCGCCGGGAGCGGTACCGCGATAGCGGTGGAGGAACCGACGAACCTCCTGCTCGGATGCGTTTGCAAGCCGCTGCATCAGATCGGCAGCGCGCAGATAGGGCAAGAGCGCATAATCCTCGAGCTGGGCGGCGAGGCGCTCGAAGGTCTCGCGGTCGGCCGCGTCAAGGGCGCGCTCGGCATCGGCGAAGGCGCGCCGCTGCGCGGTCTCGGCATCGGTGGCTGTGGCCGGCAGTATGCTCAGGATGAGTAGCAGAAGACCGAGCCAAAAGAGCATAAGAGTATCCATATTGTCGAGTTGATCGGGCAGAGATGAAGAATCGGTGGCGGTTGACTCGCGCGAGCGGATCGGGCTTCGACTCGCTGTTGTGCTTGCGTTCGCTGTCATCATTTGCCGCCGGCGTTGCGTTGCCGGATCATTTTCGATCTATTATCCCGAATCGGAACCAACCCGCGCTTCCGAATCCCTAATAGGAGTATGCAAAATGAATGCGAAACCCAATGTTGCCGACCTCGACTCATTGGCGGCACTGTTGCGCGAAGTTGCCCGCGATGAAATCATGCCGCGCTTTCGTCATACCGGCGCCTCAGCCAAGGCCGACGGCAGCTTGGTCACCGACGCCGACCTGGCCGTACAAAAGCGCCTGCTCGCGCTGCTCGATGAAAGTTATCCGGAGATCCCGCTGCTCGGCGAGGAAATGACCGCTGACCGGCAACAACAATTGGTCGGCGATGGTAACCAAGTCTTCTGGTGTCTTGACCCGTTGGATGGTACCAGCAATTATACCTGTGGGTTTCCTGGCTTCGCGATCTCGTTGGCGTTGATACGCGGTGGTCGCGCGCAGATGGCGGTTATCCTCGATCCGGTCCGCGACGAGTGCTTTACCGCCATCAGCGGTGGGGGGGCCTTTTTGAACGCCCAGCGCATCGCGCCATTTGCACCAGGCGAGCGGTTGTCGGACTGTCTGGCCATGGTTGACTGCAAGCGGCTGCCCCCGGAGCGCATCGCTCGATTGTTCAGCGCGGATTCGTTTCGTTCACAGCGCAACCTCGGTTCGGTGGCGCTGGATTGGTGTTGGCTCGCAGCCGGTCGCTTTCAGCTTTATCTGCATGGCGGGCAGAAGCTTTGGGATTATGCCGCCGGGCGTTTGATCGCAGAGCAGGCCGGAGCCGTCTCGGCCCTGTTTGCGCAGCATGGCAATCGGCCTCTGACCGATGTCAGTCTGGACAAACGGGTCGCCGTGGCGGCTGCCAATCAGGGCTTATTCGAGCATTGGCTGGCCTTGATTGATTTGCCGATACAATCCTGAAGCAGCATGTGGCGAGGGCAACGGGCTCATTGGATCATGCGCGAGTTTGGATCATGCGGGCTGATCGGCCGCTTTCGATCCACCCATGCATTGCGGCGACTGTGGTGCCGCTCCGCCGCCCTTGTCGAACCATTCCTGTGGTGTCCAGGCGTGGATTGCTAATGCGTGCATGCCGCCGGCGAGTTCGTCTCCGAGCAGCGCGTTGATGCGGCGATGTCGGGCCACTAATTTCTCGCCTTCGAATGCCTCGCTGACGATCAGCACCTTGAAGTGCGATTCAGCACCCTCGGGAACGTTGTGCATATGGCTTTCGTCGGCGATGTCGATATGCATTGGCCGGAGGGCTGCGGTGAGGGTCTGTGCGATGCGTTCTTTTCTGTTCATAACCAGTCTCTGCTTGAATGGGATGCACTGGTAAATTGGGTTGTGCTGATTTCAGGCAAGGGAGGCTGGAGTCGGGCCGATGTTTCCGCTGCCAAGGGACGCAGGAGCCTGTTGGAAAGCGCTTAGTAGCGGTTCATGAATAACCTATACAGCGCTATCCAGACATCGGCGGAGTGCAATCGGGGTCGGGGTCGCTATCGGAATCGGAATCGAGAGAGAAAATGCCCTATGCTATGCGGTCATGAGAAGCTCGACGTCTAGCGTGCGGCCATCGAGTCTGTCGGCTGGGCCATAGCGCGACTGCGAGCATGTGAAAGGACAGCGTAACGCGAAGGATCAGCTCCTGTGTGCATCTTAGGCGCGCATCGTAGGCCATCGCGCTGAACAGTGCCGAGGGTAACGGCAAAGCGACGAGCGGGGATCGACGCCGGTCGTTTGAAAGCGCACCAGGCTCGGCGCTGGAGTGCGCTGCGATTCAGGACGTGCTCGCTGGTGTGCGAAGCGTTGTCCGCAGACGACAACAGCAAGCAAAAGGCACTGCTCGATCGTCGTGTGGCCACGCTCACGAAGCGCGGACAGCGTGGCTAGTGCCTCGGTGCAGATGTTCCGAGACAGTCTCCGCTCGTTGTCGTTGTCGTTGTCGTAATCGCCCTAGCCGAATGCTCGATAACGACCACGATTACGACAACGACAACGAACTGCCTCGGGATTTCTGTACCGCTCCACTAGGCGCTCAGCGAGGAGCTTGGCGGATATCGGGTTGGTCAGTTCGATACCGACGCCGATACCGATGCCGATACCGACGTTGATACCGATACCGACGCCGATAGCAGTACCGAATGAGTCGGCAGGCGACACCCAAGTCAAAAACCTGTTTAGCTTGTTTCTGCACCATCACTTAGGTTGGCGGCTCTGTTGCATCGCCGCCGATGATGATTGGTTCGCTGCCAAGATAGTCGCGCAGCCTGTCGATAACGCGATCGAGTTGCGGGTTGGCCGTGTCTCCGTAAAGACGTTCGCGGTCGATGCCTTCAAAACGGCCGAACAGCGCGTGGCGCAGATGCATCTCGGTTTGCACCTGCTCGGTGAGGTCATGCAGCAGGTATGCGAATTCGCCGCGGGTCGGTGTGGCTTCCAGCGCGCGGAACAGATCGCTGAGGGCGTCGAACAAGGGTATTGCGCTGTCCTCGAGACCGAACTCCGCAGGACGAAAATCAATGCGCCGCTGCGAGACGCGACTGACCCAGACACGGAAGCTGGCCCGCCGCAACGAATGGTAAAAGGTCTCCTCGCTGATCAGAAACAGCACCAGGTTATGCGCATTGGCATAGTAGGGAGCATCACGGATCAGCCATTGACGGTCGCGGATCAAGCGATGAATGCGGATGTGTTCACGGAAATCGGCCATCTGCAGCTGATCCATGATCAGAATGGTGGGTTCCGCCTCGCTGAATGCGCAGGCCTGGCTGGCGATGTCATCCAAAGGTTCGATGGCGGGCTCCTTCCGACCATAGTCATCTTGGGTGTCGGGCAGAACCAATTCCGGCTGCGGTGGGGTCCGATCGGAAAAGTCATGGTATAGGATTCGCGTGAAGTCCAGTGAGTGGGCCAAGGCGGTGGCAAAAGCGGTCTTGCGTCGCTCGCAGTCGCCCTCGATGCACAGAGTGCGAATCTTGTCGGTGGGGGCCGTCAACAGACAGCGTGTCTGGAATTCGTAGTCATCATTCGACTCGAAACCGTTGCTGGCCATTTTTTCGCGCAGGCTGTTCATCTTCATGATGATAGCTGCATAACAGCGCAATTGCTGCCTCGGCAGCATCTGCTGCCGATATGCGGGGGTATCGCCGAGGGGTTCTGTCGCTGGTGCTTGCCGATCACCGATGGGTGGCAGCTTGGGCGATGCTGTCAGGCGCATCCAGCAGAGCGCGCAACGCGTCGTGGTTTTGCTCAGAGGCTCGTTCCGCGGCAGTCTTGCCCTCGAAGTCCGGCAAAGTTGGGTCGGCGCCCCGGGCAAGCAGCAATTCCACGGTTGCCCGATGTCCGCGTTGGGCGGCCCAGATCAGCGGCGTGAAGCCCTGGGTGTCTTCGCGGGCATCGATCATCGCTCCGTGATCGAGCAGCAGCGCAACGACATCCGCATGGTTATTAGATGCAGCGAGCATCAGACTGGTGTAGCCTCCTTTGTCTGCTGCATCGGCCTCGGCGCCGGCGTTCAGCAGCCGTTGGACGCTCTCGAGATGGCCGTTCAGCGCTGCTTTCATCAAGGGTGTCCAATGGCAACTGTCGCGATAATCGGCGTCGGCTCGACGCTTCAGCAGGGCATCCAGCGCGGAGACATCGCCACGCTCGGCGATCTCGAGCAGGGCCAAGCCTTGCTCCTGGACAGTCTGAGCCGAATCGCCGCAACTGGCCTGAGCCAGGGCAAGCGCGAAGATGATCAATAGTCGATGAGCGCCAGGGCGCCGATATTGGTTTGTTGTATTCGTCTTCATGCCGCTATGGTCGATGAACGGCCTGCCCGAAGCCAATGACAAAGCGCAACAATAGGAATTAGCAGATGGGGCTGGGCCTCGCCGCCGGCGCCGCTCAGCCTGATTATCGCCCGCCAGCACAGCCTTCGCGATCGCAACGCACGCGCAGGCTGCTGCCATCCTGGCAATGCACAAGATGCAATTCGTCGGCGCTGTTGCCGGAGATCAGTTCGGCGCCGATCTCGCTGAGCTCGCAGCCACGGCTGATGGCAAACTGTTCCGCGTAATAAGCCCAGGTGCCCACTTCGATGTCGACCATGACCGGCGTCTTGGGACGCGCGGGCAGAGACGGCGTCGGTTGTTTGGGCGGATCTCGATCGGTGGCCGTCGCTCTTGCTGGCAGCATCGGTGCCACACGCACTTTTGCCGATGCAGCTCCGGGCTGGTTGTCCGAGCGGTTGCTTGGCCGACTGCTTCCAGGGTTGGCGCGAGTTGTGGTTTTGGCAATCTCCGACCACTGCGATTGCAACGAGGACAACGCATTGTTCAGATTTTCCCGGTATTGCGGCGTGACATTGTCGATCCATTCTTTCGGCGAGCCCGCGTACCAGACCTCCTCGGCATATAGGTAAGCATTGACGCCAGCCGGGGTCTGGACAAAATCGGCACGGATACGCAGCAGAGTTTGGTCCGGCACGAGCGCATTCGGTGGACCGATGCTGGCGGGTTGATCGAGTTTGGTCTCGAAAACGACGAAGCTTGGCTCGCTGAGGGCCACCTTCCAGCCTCTGATCAGCGCCGCATCCAGCGCCAAGCCTTTGGCGCGAGGTACCGAAGCGCCCTGCAGAAAGATGCCTGGGCGGTCCTGCTGTGCCGCGCTGACGGAGGCCGTATCGATGATCCAGGTGCTGAGCAATGCGCTCGCCAGCAGCAAGCAGGTCGGCAGGGGGTTCGAGATTGGTTCGATCCAGCGCCGCCAGTGAGCTTGTTCAGGCCGTCGTTCGGCTGGCTTGCCGTTCTCATACTGGAGCGCGGTCCGGGGTGTAAGGTGGCGCTCGCTGCCGTGGTCGTCGAGCATAGTTTAACAGTGAAACAAAAGCTGTCTGTTGCGCGGCGGTGCCGCGCCATGCAGGTTAACGCATCCCTTCGCAGACGCCTCCCTGACATTTGACCAGCAGATTCGGGCCACCGATGCATTCGACCTCGTGCAATTCGAACGCCGTGGTCTCCTGCATCAACAGCGCGCCGCGTTCACCGATGGCGCAGCCACGCAGACGCGCGAAATCCTCAGCGTAATAGGCCCAGAGACCTTTGCGGGTGTTGTTGTTCAGCACCAGCATGTCGTTGCGCACAGCGGCTTCGCCGGGGGATTCCGTTACTTGTTCAACCGCTGGCGCAACTGCCGGCGTTGCGCTCTCCGGTAGCCCCTGCGAACTGGCTGTTGGCAATGCCGCAGTGGTGTCGGCGCTGAGTGCAGCAGGCGGTTCGGGTTCATCGATGGTTGGCGCCACCAGTTGTTGTTGCGCGATCGCGGCCGTGGTCGTTTGCATTGGTTCGGGGGCGCCGGCTGTGGTTGCTCCGTCTTGGGTAGCGTCGGCGCCTGAAACCAATTGGGAATCTGCTGGGGGATCTGATGGGGAATCTACCTGGGATTCGCTCTGTTCGCTGATATCCTCGGAGGACGGTATGGGTATGGTAGAGGCGATCTTAGCGCGGCTCTCAATCCATGCCGATTGCAGTGAACTCAGCGAAATCAGCAGCATGTTTTCGGCTCGGGATGTATAGTCGATGCGCTCTTGTTCCGCGGTGCCTGGGTTGCGGATGGCGAATGCTTTCAGCGCGACGATGGTCCCGTCGGAGCGCTCGACCAAGTTGGTTTCCACTTCCATGATGGGCGGCGTGAGGTTGGACTCGAGCATCGTCGCTTCTGGTGACGAGGCAGACCATTCTCGCTCCAGCAGCAGGCGGTTGGCGTCCGCGGTCTTGATGGTCCAGCCTTTGCTGCGCGCCATGCCCATGGCGATGGAACGCGCATGGTCGAGTTTGGCGCCATTGAGCATGGTCTGCGGCAAGTTGGAAATGTTACCGACCGGCACCGCGCCCGATGGCAAGGTGCCGCAGCCTGTCAAGGCCAGGGCGATGGATAGCAGCACGAAAATGACCAGTTGCTTCACCAAGGACTCCAATAAACCAAACACGAAATTCCGCGACAGCGGGCGCGGGTCTGCAGCAAGACCTGGGCTTTGGCGCGGCAAGCCACCAATCCTAGCACAAGGAAACCGGCACAAGGGCACAAGAGGAAGTTTTAGCAGCAATTCCCGCTGTGTACGAGCGGGATCGCCCGAGCGCGGCGCGAGCGCGTGTGGAAACCGCACAGGCGAACACAGGCTTCGCCACGAGACGACGCTGTTGTTCTGGCTGGCTGTTTGGTTACCCTCAAGACGTTCTTCAAGCACATTCGTTCACGGCCGTCGACTAGGAGGTGTCAGGCGGCAAGGGCAGCAGTGGCGGCTGGATAATGGAGCGATAGAGCATGTCCCAATCGGGAATCAGGCAGAGATCGAAGCGCGCACGCAGTTTGCGCCACAAGCGCGTCTTGCTCTGCGCCGCCGTTAAGGCGGCCTGGAACAGCCGGCAGCCGCGCTGTTGGATCTGATCGATCAGAAACGCCAGCATCATCAGATGCATGAGCACGGTGCTGAGGTTGTTGTTGCCGTGACCGAAGTTGTGCTCGAAGTGATCGCCTTGGTTCTTGAGGGTGTTGAAGGTTTCGTTTTCGACTTTCCAGCGTGCGCGGGCTCCTCGCATCAGCGTCATGAGGTTGCTGTCATCAATGGTGAAATCGGTGACCCAGGAGAAGTGGGTGACCTTGCCGTCCGGGGTGTGTTCCCAGTACTCGAGGAAATTGACCTCGAGGTCGAAGTTGGACTCGTTCAGCGGTGCGCCGTTGAGATAGCGGAAACGGTGACGTACCCCCTTGGCGTCGGTGAACTCGACCTCGCGCGTCTCGGGCGTGGCCGCCACCCAAGCGAACAAGTGGGTGTGATCGCTCGGCTTGGCGCCGAGGATGAAGCGCAGATTCAGTTCCTGCAACTGGCGGATGTGCGGGGCATTGGAGGCGAGGGCGTCTTCGACGACGATCAGCTTCAGATGCGGATGCGCGCGGCGCAGATCCGCCAGCAGGCGCTTGGCGGCGTTGCGCTCGCAGTCATTCTTGCGCGCGCCGTCTTGCTTGAGGATCGGCTCGGGCGCCAGCGGGAACACCTCGCTGTGATCGGGGTGTACCAGCACCGCCCCGAGCATCTGGTGATAGTAGGTCGTGGTGCCGTTGCGGTGGTGCTTCTCCCCGCACTGCGGGCAATGCACCTTGGTCGAGGAGAAATACCCGGTGCCGTCGAGTGAGAGCAGGTAATGGCCATCAAGGTATTCAAACCCCTCCAGCCCCTTGCCGCGCTGCAGGTCTGCAAACAGCGCCTTGTACAGCGGGAGCAACTGGCTCGGATCGAATGCATCGAGACGTTCGCGAAAGCGGGTGTCGCTTGGTGCCCGTTCGATCCCGTAGAGCGCGTGCAGATTCGCCCGCGTGGTCTCTTCCCGACTGTCGTGCTCGAATTGCAGCAGCGAAGGATACTTCAGCCCGAACAACGCCAGTCCCGACATCAGATAATCGACCAGCGTAATCTTGCCATCGCACGGGTCGGGAATCTTCGCAAAAAACCGCCGCGCCTTGTTCAGCAGCCCGGCGGCGCTGAGTTGTTTGCGTGAAATCGGAGCACTCATCAGTATCTGCCTCGCAACTTCAAGTCTGCGCGACAGTATACCGATTCAGAGACGAAAGTTTACGAAGAACTATTTTCGAAGACTCGCCAACACGCGGTTTTTAAAGCAGAATTATTTTCGGCGGGAATTGCTGCGGTGAACCCATCACGCTGCGAGAGCGTTTGATCTATGGCGACAGCGCCGATTCAGGACTCACGATAGCGCAAGCAACTGATAGTAATTTACTGGGAAATCTTTATCGGCATTACGATGAAGCCGGGCTGTTAGAGATATCCAGCTACGACTTTAAAGGCAATATCCTGGAAAAGTCTCGCCGGACCATTCGTGATGGTGTTATTCTGAGTGTCTTTACGCCGGCCCCTGTCAACTGGCAGGTCAACGCCTTTCGAGTGGACTGGCAACACTCTTCCGGGTCAGATCTGGATACCCACGCTGCGACTTTGCTGGATGCCGCGCCATTTCAGACCAGCCTGCAATACGACGCCCTCAATCGTGTCAAGCGCATGAGCTACCCCGAAGATGTTGACGGGGAGCGAAAAGAGTTGCTGCCTGACTATAACCGGGCCGGAGCGTTGGAAAGCGTGATTATGGACGGAGATGATTACGTCCAACACATCGCCTATAACGCCAAAGGGCAACGCATCCTGATCGCCTACGGCAATGGCATTATGACCCGCCATGCCTATGATCCGCTTACCTTCCGCCTGCTGCGCATGCGAACCGAGCGTTTCAGCCAACCCGATTCACTGATCTATCATCCACAAGGTCAGGCCTTGCAGGATATGCGATACGAGTACGACCTGCACGGCAATATGTTGTCTCTGTACGATAGGGCGCCTGGCAGTGGTATTGCTCTTCAGCCTGACCAGCTTGATCGCGAATTCACCTATGATCCGATCTACCGTCTGTTGACAGCCACGGGCCGGGAATGTGATCTGCCAGCTAGCACAGCTAGCACACAGCCCTGGGAGGATGCGCCCCGTTGCATGGATGTGACCAGAACACGGGCCTACACGGAGCGCTATCAATATGATGTGGTCGGCAATATGGAACAACTCCGCCATCACAACAATGGCGCTGGATTTACCCGCAATTTCACCTTAACCGCCGGAACCAATCAACTCGACACATTGCAGATAGGAGGGACGACTTACCAATATCAATACGACAGCAACGGCAACCTGATCCAGGAAAACGCCTCAAGGTTCTTTGAGTGGGATCACAGCGATCGCCTACGCAGCTTCCGCACTCAAGCCGGCATTTCGGAGCCTTCTGTTTACACTCACTATCTGTACGATGCCACAGGCCAGCGAGTTAAGAAAGTTACCCGCAAATCCGGTGCGAGCATGAACAGAACGGTTTATATCGATGATTTGTTCGAGTATCACCGAGAACGGTCGGGAGTTACGACCCGCAACAACAATCACCTCCACATTATGGACAACGTGAAACGGATTGCGATGAGACGCATTGGCGATCCGTTTCCTGGCGATACTGGACTGGCTGTTCAATATCATCTGGGGGATCATCTGGGCAGCAATCATCTAGTCGTAAATGAGGCTGGCGTTTGGACAAATCGTGAGGAGTTTACTCCGTTTGGTGAAACCAGTTATGGGGGCTTTGCTAAAAAGCGGTATCGGTTTACAGGGAAAGAGCGGGATGAGTACAGCGGGCTTTACTATCATGGTGCAAGATATTACGCGCCTTGGCTGGGGAGGTGGACTAGTTGTGATCCTAAATGGTTAGCAGATGGTGTCAATATCTATGCTTATGTACGCGGTAATCCAACTCGTCTGATTGACGAGTATGGAACTAACGGCATGTCACCTGAACTCAGGGCCGCTTGGGAAGCAGCAGAGCGTGCAGGTTATGATGACCTTTCGGTCGAAAGATTGATAACCCAATATGAGGCTGAGCGTAGTCGAACCGGCCAACAACTTGTGACATCTCCAAGTGCCTTGGAATACGCGACCGTTCGGGCTTCGGCAGCCGCTAGTCACTGGAGACAAGGCAATTACGCTCAAGCAGTGGGTCATGGGTCATTGGCTGTAATAGAAAGTTTTGGTTATGCGATATTTGGAAAGACACATGGTGGAACAGCGCGTAATGTTGCGATTATGGCCGCAACATCTACTGCAATTGGTGCGGGTTTTGGTTATGCAAGCGGTGGGAGTAGTTCTTCGGTCAGTGTAGCCTTCAAACCTGGCCCGGCCAGACCAGGTCACAATATGGTAGGAGTGAATACCGGAAGTAGAACTCAATGGTCACATCTCGTCGTGGGTGAAGCACAAACCACATCAGGTGTAGTAACAGGAGGACGTGCGGTTGTTGTGTCAGCACCTAGGGGGCCAGGCCCAGGATATCGAGTTACTAAAGTCCCGGTATCATCAGGACAGGCGGCTCGCGCAGCATCAAGAGCGGAATCTCAAATTGCAAGGGGAGACGTTGGACCTTATCGTTTGGCTTGTACTGATTGCTCCAGTTATGCCAGCAGCGTACTGAATGCAGCAGGTGTGGCAACGCCACCTGTCACAACTCCGGCAGTAAATTACTTGTCCGTCGCAGCTCAATCGCCAAGTGTTACTGCGACATTAACTTCAGTAGCGGCTGGAGTAACTGTTACAAATACAATTTCAGAACATCAGCTGCAGACATCGGGTGTTGAGACAACTTGGTTAGAGGAGACTCTGCAAATGTCCATACCTGAAGAGCATTAATAATTTGCGATAAGCAGGCAATAAGTTAATGTGGTATGGAGGATACATGAATAAAAACTACCTTATTAATGGCCAAGTATTCCATGAAAAAACAAAAAGGGGTCTCGGCGGCTTGCGAGTCGAAGCCTACGACAAAGACTACATCACCAAGGATGACTATTTAGGCGGTGCAAACACCGACGACGAAGGCCGTTTCACCATTCGTTTTACCTCAGAGAAGTCCCGCGAATGGATTTTTGACAAAAAACCGGACCTCTATTTCCGGGTGTATGACGGCAATACCCTCGTTAAGGACACCATCGACGAGGTTTGCTGGAATGTTTCAAAACCGGAGATCGAGATTGTTATTCCTGTGGATATCCCCATCGAACCTGGAGAAGAGGAGGAAGAGCCGCCTGCACCGGAACAGGTCAACGAGCACCATTTCTTCGGCCGTCTGATTGATAAAGAGACCAAAGAACCGATAGCCGGACTTTTGGTAAAGGCGCTTGACCTGGAAGCGGGAGAAGAGCCTTTACCCTTGGGCTATGCCTTCAGCAATGAACAAGGCCTTTTCTCCCTGGTTTTTACCATACCTAAAAAAGACCAAACACCAGAAAGCAGAAGGTTGAAGCTGATCGTCAGTACACCGAAGGGCGATCAGGTTCATGAAGAAGAGATCGCAGCTAAAACCGATAGCACAGAGGTGGTGGATATCGTCGCCACCTTGCCGGAGGAGGTAGAACCGTCTTCACCAACCATTGGAGAATTGAGCGAACAGTTAGAACTGCAAATTCCCGCTGAACTGGGTCGGTTCTTTAAAGAGCATAAAATAACCACGCTGACCGACCTGCGGCGAACTGGCGGCCTGAGCCGCATGGAAAACTTGCCGGTTGCCTCTGACGATCCTGCTGTCGTCACCCTCGAAGCGCATGCCAACTTGAGCGCTGTGTCCAATGATATCGCAGCGAACGCTCTGATGGTCGACAAGGGGTACACCAATGTTCACGCCATGACAATGGCCCCACGTTCAAAGTTTGTTACCACTGCCCAACCCGCCTTCGGGGATTTCAAAGCTGCCCAGACACAAGTCGTAGCTTATGCCCAGACGCAGCTGGCCACCCAGATGATGACAGGTATTGCCGCCAATGTTGTTAACGGTTTTAAACCCGGCATTATTTGGGATGATTTCAAAATCACGGAATGGATTGAGCGGAAATGCGGCTGCGAGGATTGCGAATCATCCGTCAGCCCCCTGGCCTATCTTGCTGATTTGCTAGAGTACGCCATTACCCATCTGGATGATGGTGGCTCGGATATTGACCTCGATTTTCTGGTCGATAACTTCCACCAGCCTTTTGCCAAACTGCCGGCCTCTTGTGAAGAGATGGATGCACGGGTTCGACAGGTGCGCATTTGTATCGAGGTGCTGCGTTCGTATCTGCAAGCGCATCCTCCCACTGCTCCGCAACAAAACAAACTGGCTAAGGACGAAACCGACTATCGTTTGGCTGCCTACACGACGATCCTTGATAAATTAGGCGTCTCATTTGAGGAAATCCGCCTTGCCCGTACAGCGGAGGCCGATTCCCGCACGGCACTCGCTGACCGGATCGGCATTACTCTGAACGCCGCCAGGCCGGATCAGGATCACTTGGACGAGCTTTTCCTTGATCCTGCTTCAGGAGCCATCACCGAAGCCAAACTGGAAAGCCTATTTGGGTTAGCCGATACCACCCGCGACCCGCTGGCGGTTGGTCCCATGCCTGATTTACAGACCTGGAAATTTGAACACTTACGCAATCTCTGGATGCAACAGGACTGGCCCGAAGATCCTTTCACCACCGACGACCTCCCCTTGATTGATCCTGACGTGATTACCCAGGGTAACCTTCGTAATCCCCAGGCGGGTGAGTCCGCCTTTGATTTGTGGCAGACGCGTCGTGCCTGGGTGGATAACACACTGGCAGCGTTTAAAGCTGACCTCGAAGCGAATGATCTTGATCACATTCTCAAGCAGGTGCTTGGTGACCCGCTGCCTGATATCAATACCCTTTACCAGAATTTGAATAATGGGACGGATCTGGAAAATACCGCAAATACCATTGAAGGATTCCATCTGACCACGGAAAGCTTCAGGTGTCTTGTGGAAATTAAAACAAAAGATGGCGATCCGGCGCAAAACGTGGAGAACGAAGAGTGGGATGAAATCTACGCGATTCTCGCCCAGGCGCGCAAGCAAGCTGAATATCCGAACTGGATAGCCGCAGAGCAGACAGCAACACTGAAACTCGGCCCAAAGGTCTTTGTTCCCTCACTGGAAGAACCGGCCTTACCCAAATGGCTTGCAAGTCAGGAACAACGGCAATCCTGGGTGAGTACGCTCAAACGCCGTAGCAGCGCCTCAATCATCGATCCGGACCTGATCGATACCGCTGACATCAAAAATCCATCTGCCGGTGACTCTGTATTCGACTTGTGGCAGACCAGACGGGATTGGATTACGACACGTTTGAATAATCGCAAGACCACTCGGGAAGCGGCAGCAGATGAACTTACCGGTTTCACTGACATCGTCGAAGACAGTCTCGGGATTAGCATGGCCGATATTGACGCGATTGTATCGGATCAGGAATCTGGAATTGTTATCGATCCGCGTCTGGCACAGCTCACCATCAATCGAGACGCATTCACCTATCTGTTGCGCATCCGCAAATTGATTCAGGACGGCGCGCCGGTGCTCGACTCCGAATGGGATGCTGTTTATTCCATTCTGGTACAGGTCGAAAAGCGCCGGCAATTCGCAGACTGGCGTGATGAAGAGAAGGCTCAAAATATTACCCTTGGGCCTGACTTTTTCCAGATTCCCGATCCTGCACCTATTCAATTCCCGCCGCTCACTCCCGAACCTCTGCCCGAATGGCGGGCGATTTTTTCTGACCAGCGCGATTGGCAAGATATCCTTGAAGCACGTATAGAACAAGAGAAGAACACTATCAACTCGCTGGAAGAGGCGGTTAGTGAGGCGGAAGCGATTGTGCTGCCTGTGTTGCGGGATGCTTTGATCACAGCGGCCAGACCTGGCGTCATTTTTGAACACAAAGCCAAATGGCTGACGGACAATCTGCTTATCGATTGCAAGGCAGATGGTTGTCAGACGACATCCCGTATCAGTCAGGCAATAAATACGGTTCAGGGACTTCTGTTTTCGGTAAGAACAAGACAGCTTAATGACACTTATCCCAACCTTGAACTGGATGCCGATGCTTTTGACGAAGAATGGGAATGGATCGGCTCCTATGCGACATGGCGTTCCGCTATGTTTGCGTATCTCTACCCTGAAAACATCCTTATTCCTTCATTGCGTCGCTGGCAAACACCGGCATTCCGCAAGCTGGTCAGCGACACACGACGCAACCGGCGTCTGAATCCAGAACAGGCCTGTAAAGCAGTTCGGGAATACACAGATTATTTCCGTGATGTAGCCACCTTGCGCGTCGAAGCATCCTGCCAGACGCGCACACGGTTGATGGAAGAAGATTGCCGTAGACATGCGGAGCAAGGCTGGCGTTGCCTGTTTTACATGTTCTCGCGCGGCGCTCATACGCAATCAGCCTATTGGTCGGTGTATGACCCGGAGAATGGCACGGGGTACGCGCAATCGTTCTGGGACCCGATTCCGGGTATGGACGATGTTATTGACCTCATAGGCACCGCCCCTTATGAAATTGAAGATGAAGAAAGGTTTATTTTTCTCTTTGGCCGTCGCAGCAAAAGCGGCGCACAGCAACTGATCTTCACAAAATACGACCTGGAGCAGCGCAAATGGGATGACGAACCACAGGAGCTTGAGCTGCCCGATGAGGCGACTTCATTTACTGCTGTCGTGAAGCAAAACATTAATGAAAATCAACCACCTCATCTCGCTATCCGCACACCCAACGGCGCTATTTATGAGCGCAAACTCAATCGGGATGGTTCGGACTGGGAGGATATAGGCTCAGGCGATGAGGATGACTCAGAAAGTGATGAGTGGATGCCCACAATCAGTTACCTGCTGGGCCGTAAATATAGCCAGCTTTGCGCGATGGTCGAAGTTTCCTCGGGTGAATATCACTTAGTGGTACGGAAACCAAGCGGACATATTTATTACCGATTATTTGGCAGTCGTGACGATGCCCGTTGGAGGTATATCGGTAACGGCCAATTTAGAGGAGCTTTCTCCTGGCCCGGTACGGCATATATGTATGTATTTTATGGAAATGGGACATCGACTTCATACAGAGCTATTACACGTTCCAACGCATCCGTAGGGAGTTATAACCGCTCAAGTATCTACAGCTTTAATTCTTGGTTGGAATCAAGGACTGGGGTCAGTCTGAAGCATTGGGTCGTAGCCGATAGCACGCAATATTCAGGAATGACTCTTTATGATTTTTTCAGATTAGATATTGATGACGATCCTCATCGAATTCTTATTCCTGGATTTCAGAATTTAGCAGATTCAATCATTAGAAATTTCTATGTCGGTAGGGTCAATCTCTATTTTGACCTTATAGAAGGGAAAATAGAAAGTGATGAGGCTTGGTCAGAATGGCGAATAGCAAATAGTATGGTCAGGAGATTTGCAGGAAATCGTAACTTAGTAACTGTATTGAGGCGTGTCTTTAATGGTACAGCTACTGCTTTTGATTCCCGGAATTCTTCAGGTGAATATGGAGCAATTCACTCGGGAATGGCCGGGTTATGGCTCATTGCTCCAACTTCTGGAGAAATCGAAGGAAAATCGGCAGCATCAAGAAAGCAGTTCGCTTACCGGAACAGCAGTGGGCAAGTAGGTGTTTTCCGTACGAATTTCACTCGAGTTAATGATGAGCTTTCAGAAGCAGCACCCAGTCGCATTGCCCCTCGTATCACAGGTCCCTATGACATTTCTGAGCATTTTAGTGAGGAGGAACTTCAACTTAGAAAAGCCCAAATTGAATCAGTCTATACGGAAAATGAAAGCAGTCCGGCATCCAACCTTGAATACATCAAAGAGGCATATTATTTCATTCCCGTTTACGTCGCCTTACAGTTGCAGCGTCGATCCCACTATACGGAAGCGCTGGATTGGTTTAGGACGGTTTATGACTACAGTATGCCAAGGGCCGATCGCAGGATTTATTATGGATTAACGAAAGAAAAGAGCTTAAACAACTCTTATGAACGTGCGGAAGATTGGCTGCTCGACCCGCTTAATCCCCACTCAATTGCTGCAACACGTATAAACAGCTATACACGTTTTACCCTGTTGGCGACCGTGCGCTGTTTCCTGGACTATGCCGATGCCGAATTTACACGAGATACCGCAGAATCAGTTCCACGGGCGCGTATTCTGTATATGACCGCATTGGAACTGTTAGAAAGTGAGGATTTGAAGCTGCAGTTAGGTTTTTGCAGCGATTTGGCTGGAAGTCTGGCGATTGAAATTGGCGACCCAAAGTGGGAGAGGGTGTGGATTGCCATCAAAGCCGAAATGGCAACCATTAAAAACTCAGAACAGCTAAAACTGACAACGAACAAAATCAAAGCTATCTGGGTAGGGGATGGCAGTATTGAAGAACGATTTTCTAAAATCCGTGGAGAAATTACCAAAGCTAAAGCAACGCAACCACCGACAAAGGAATTGGGAACTGTCGTTACGGAAAAATCACAATACCTTGTTCAAAGCCAAGCGGTTGTGCAGTCTTCGCCTGTGTTTGCACAAGCGATTGAAAGAACAGGGCAGGTTGTCGCTCAAGCGTATGGAAATACGGTATCCATGGTCACTGGCCTTCCCATCGAAACCCTGGAGAAGAAGGAGACAGAGTTGCTCTGGATGCGAGAGCCAATCAAATATCAGGCAAAGGCTACTGGTGATCATAGCCGGGCTATGCGCGGTGATTATCTTGAGGTTACCGCAAAAAATCCTGTTTCAAAATCCTACGTATCTAAAGTGGCCGAATATGCCAAGGCAAATCCATCATCCGCTGTTAAAGCTGTGGGAAGGTGGATATGGCAGTATGTTCCTGCACCTTCGTTCAATTTTTGCATCCCAACCAATCCCATCATAGAAGCACTACAACTCCGGGCTGAACTCAATCTATACAAGATTCGTACATGTCGAAATATCGCCGGTGTTGAGCGTGAGCTGGATCTGTATGCAGCTCCAACCGATACAGTAAGCGGTCTGCCGGTTATCGGCGCCGGCGGGCAACTGAACCTGCCGGGTGCGGTGACTTTTATCCCGACTCCATACCGCTATGCCGTCATCATCGAGCGGACCAAACAATTGGTCAGCCTGGCCCAACAAGTTGAAGCTGCATTCTTGTCAGCGTTAGAAAAACGGGATGCCGAGTTTTATAACCTAATGAAGGCCAGACAGGATATTCGTACCACTCGTGCAGGAATCAGATTGCAGGATCTACGGATAAAGGTTGCCGAGGGGGAAGTGAAGCTCTCTGAGTTGCAGAAAGATCGTGCGCAGCTACAGGCGGATCATTATAAGAAGTTGTTGGATGAGGGAGTGAGTGGACTTGAGATCGCCAATCTTTCACTTTTGGGAGTAGCTGCAGCATTACAGACTTCATCTGCTGTGCTCAGTTTCGTGGCAGCGGCCCTTCCATCATCGATATCAGCTGGTTTTCCGGGTGGTGTCTCTGTGGCATACAGCCCCTCTGGTTCTGTGAGCTCAGTAGCAAGCGGTCTATCATCTCTGGCTGCAGCAGCGAGTACTACAGCATCTATTATGGCCACATTAGCGAGTTATGAAAGACGTGCACAAGAATGGGAATTCCAGCGAAGTGTCGCTTTACAAGACGTAAAAATCGGGTCTCAACAGGTAAAGATATCTCAGAGCCGTTTGAGAGTGGTTGGACAGGAACGCCATATAGCAAATTTGCAGGCAGAACATGCTCAACAAACAGCAGAGTTTCTGGCAACAAAGTTCACTAACGTTGAATTATATGATTGGATGGCTGATATCCTGGAAGGTGTCTATGGATTCTTCCTCCAGCAAGCCACATCGATGGCGCAACTGGCAACAAGCCAGCTTGCCTTCGAGCGCCAGGAGTTGCCACCACCCTTTATTCAGGATGACTACTGGGAGGTCAAAGAGGATGCGGTATCAGGAGGAATCTCAGGAGAAAATCCCACCGATCGGCGAGGTCTTACCGGATCAGCGCGGCTGCTGCAAGACATCTATCAACTTGACCAGTTTGCATTTGAAACGGATGAGAGAAAAAATCAACTGACAAAAAGTATTTCGCTGGTGAGTTTAGCGCCCGCAGAATTCCAGCAGCTTAAAGAAACTGGTGTTATGAATTTTGCTACGCCAATGGAGCTGTTTGATTGGGATTTCCCCGGTGACTACCTCCGTTTGATCAAGCGCATCCGGGTTTCTGTCATCGCTTTGATTCCTGCTATTGATAGCATCAAAGCTACTCTCACTGCTACCGGCAATTCACGGGTGACCGTTGGGGGGGATATATTCCAGACTGTAAATGTAAATCGAGGAACCGAACTGGTGGCTTTGAGTTCCCCACGTGATGCTACCGGCCTGTTTGAGTTGCAGCCCCAGATATCTGACAAGTTGAATCCTTTTGAAGGGATGGGTGTGGATACTCAATGGCAATTCAAAATTCCCAAGGCAGCCAACCGTTTTGATTTCAACTCCATTGCGGATGTGATTGTTACGATTGAGTACACTTCTCTTAGCAGCTTTACCTACCGTCAGCAGGTAATTCAGCAACTGAACAACAAGATCAGCGCGGAACGCCCCTTCAGTTTCCGTAACCAGTTTGCGGATCAATGGTATGACCTGAACAATCCTGATCGTACTAGCACACCGATGATTGTGAACTTCGATACCCTTGTCGCAGACTTTCCACCCAATATCGACAACCTGAAGATAAAACATGTGGTGCTTTATTTCGTGCGTGCAGATGGTGTGGAAATAGAAGTTCCAGTAACCCACCTGCGGTTTACTGAAAATGACAGCACCGGCACCGTCGGTGGAGGCGCAACATCAATTGATGGTGTAATAAGTACCCGCAGAGGTAATGCCAGCAGTTGGACTTCCATGATAGGCAAGTCACCTTATGGCACATGGGAGCTTTCGTTAAATGAAAATCTTCCCGATGGTCGTGCACCAGAAGAACTACTGAAAGATGAAGAAATAATCGACATATTGTTTGTTATTACCTATTCTGGAAATACTCCAGAATGGCCTGAATAGTAATGTGTAGCACGATCGTAAAGACAGGTTCCATGTGGAGTAAGGATTGCGATCCAGCAGCTAACAATCACATACACACGGACAGCAAAAAGCGCCGCTCGTGCCTCGCTCTGCTTTTTGCTGCCGGTGATGTGAGGCGTTGGCGCGCAAAAAAACGTGGGATTTTAAGCATGGAACTCTTGTCCGCTTTTCTCGGAGCTGTGGTTGGTGCGCTCTTCTCTTTCGCATTGTCGGAGTGGTCTGCGGGGCGAACCGAAAAGAAGCGACTGTTTGCTTCCGTAACCGCTGAAGTCGAGTTCAATGTCCATATTGCCGAGAAAGTCCTCAAGAACAACAACGAGATTGACTTTATGGCAAGCGGCACAGAACGTTTTGATTGGTGTGAGATCGCTCCTTTGTCCTCTGATGCTTGGCATTCCATTGTCAGCGCCGGAAAAATCGTAAACCTTGAGCATCAACTCGCTGCTACCTTGACCAAGGCATATGGCGCCATTAATCAGGTTAACTTTGCAGCCGATAAGATCGCATACGGCGCTTACTCGCCGGCTGAAGGTGCGGCGTACACGGATAAGCTACGGGAGGCGCTTGAATTGTTGACGACAGCCAAAGTCGCCTTGGCGAATTCTTGACGCTTTATGTTCGCACTACAGACCGCGGGTAGCGGGATCTTGTCTTTCGCTTCGGGCTTCGGTTCACTCAGAACCCATGCGCCAACAAGCGGATACACCCGACCGCTCAAAGCCCTGGCGCGCTTTGAGCGGTCGGGTGATCCTTGACGTTAGATTAAAACGCTATCGCGTTGGAAGAGACCACACCCGAGACAAAGCAGCACCGGCGCTGAAATAAACAATCAACAAGAAAAAGAATAAGCACACGCAATGGCATCGCCATTCCTTTCCTCTCCAACTCCCCATCACAGAGCGGGACACACGCACTCCGGCTCCAAGCAGAGACCGACGTTCGAAGTCGCCGACATCCTGCGCGCGCATTTGCCCGACTCCCTGCACGAGCACTCCCATCCGCTGCACGTGCACAAGGTACTCAGTGCCATCCAAAACTGCCGCACCGCGGCGCTGGGCGGGCACATCGACTACTGCACTGACTGCGGCACCCTTTACAACAGCTACAACTCCTGTCGCGACCGCCACTGCCCGAAATGTCAAGGGCTGGAGAAAGCGCGCTGGATCGAAGCGCGCAAAGACGAACTGCTGCCGGTGCCCTATTTTCATACCGTCTTCACGCTGCCGCATGCGATCAACGACTGGGTGGGGTGGAACGACAAACTGATTTACGACCTGCTGTTCGCCAGCGCAACGGACACCCTGCAAGCCTTTGCCGCTCGTCATTGGAACGGAACCCTCGGCATCACCGCCGTGCTGCACACCTGGGGCCAGACGATGGAGCGCCACATCCATCTGCACTGCATCGTCCCAGGCGGAGCTTTAACGTTCGATGGCGAACAGTTCAAACCCTGCCCGCATCGTGACTGGTTATTCCCGGTCAAAGCGCTGTCCAAGGTCTTCCGCGGAAACTACCTCGAGCGCCTGGAGCACGCGCATACCACAGGCGAGCTGAAGACACCGCCGGGCACGCACTTCGGCGCGTTGCGCAAGGCACTGCGCGAGCACGACTGGGTGGTCTACGCCAAACCCCCGTTCGGCGGACCGCAACAGATCATCGACTACCTCGGGCGATACACCCACCGCATTGCCATCAGCAACCACCGCATCCTCAATCTTGCCGACGGCAAAGTCACCTTCACCTGGAAAGACTATAAAGACGGCGCCAAGACCAAAGTGATGACGCTGGACGCCAACGAATTCATCCGGCGGTTCACGCTGCACATCCTGCCGCCGCGCTTCACCCGCATCCGCCACTACGGACTGCTCGCCTGCGGACACCGCGCGACCAAGCTCAATCGTGCCAAAGCGCTGCTTGGCCTAGCGCCGGTGACGACGACCAAAGTGCGCGAGCCCCACGACGTCTTGCTGCAACGCCTGACCGGCAAAGACATCCACGTCTGCCCGAGCTGCGGCGGACGGCTACGACGTCAGCGCGACCTTGCGCCCACCATTGGACCCGCTCGCGGCCAAGACCCGCCGCTTGCGTGCGAGGCGGCCTGATGCACATCTCCTCCACTCGATCCGCATCGGCTCGGGACAGTGCTGCTATGTTGCGACGCGACCGCGGTGAGCGAAAAACCGTTGTGCTCCATGCGAAATCGCTGCGCCCGCGGGACCGAGCGCGCGCAACGGAGCCTTGCTCGTGCAACTGCGCCAACATCAGCGGGAGTTTCCAGGCCCCACCCAGGGCTTGCCTGTTGTAGAATCCACATAGCGGTTCGCTGAGACGGACACCGAAGCGAACCAAAAAAATGTTTTAATCTAACAGGGCGTTGAACCTGCCGAGCCCGCGCCGGTCGGGCACCGCGGCGCTTCGCGCTCGCGGCCCGACCGGCGCGGGCTCGGCAGGTTAACTAAACGTTGGACTAAATAAATAGAAAGCCCGGAGCGAACCAAAAGGCACTCCCATCAATACCTGTAAGGGTATACAGCATTCACGTCGCTAGACTATAATCTCTCGGCATGGACGCCCAAACTTGCTTGAGCCGTGAAATCAAGCGGGAATTCCCACCCGAGCCGCCGGACATCCAGTTCGAGGTCGCCGATGTCTTCCGCGCCTATGGCGACGACTATCGGCAGACGCACATCCTCACCCCCCAACAACACAAGGCCATGTCGGACATCGAGAAATGCCGGACCACGGCACTCGGTGGCCACGTCGATGAATGCGACCATTGCGGACACACCGAGATCAGCTACAACAGCTGTCGCAACCGCAACTGCCCCAAGTGCCGCGGGAGTCAACGAGCGGCCTGGGTCGACGCCCGCGAGCTTGAGCTGTTGCCGATCCAATACTTCCACATCGTCTTCACCCTGCCGCATGACCTGATCCCCCTGGCGCGCTACAACCCCGAGCGGGTCTACGGCCTGTTGTTCACGCTCGCCGCCGAGACCCTCCAAACCTTTGCCCAGAACCTGTGGGACGGCAAACTGGGCATCATCATGGTCCTGCATACCTGGGGCCAGACGCTGAACGACCACCCGCACGTCCACTGCATCGTCACCGGCGGAGCGCTCAAGAACGACGGCAGCGCCTTCGTGCGCGCCCCCAAGCACTTCCTGTTTCGCGTCGAAGCCCTGTCCAAGGTCTTCCGGGGCAAGTTCCTCGCTGCCCTGCAAGCACTCTACGATCAAGGCAAGCTGTGCTTGAGCGGACAGCCGGTGCTTGCCACCAAAGCCGGCTGGGAGGCGTTGCTTCAGGCGCTGTGCAGCCACGACTGGGTGGTCTATGCCAAGCAACCCTTCGACGACCCCGCCCACCTGATTCGCTATCTGGGGCGCTACGTCAACCGCATCGCCATCGCCAATCACCGGATTCTCAGCATCGACGAGGGGACGATCACCTTCAAGTATCTCGACAACCGAGAACCCGGCGCGCCGGTCGAGAAGATCATGGCGCTGCCCGCCGACGAATTCATCCGCCGTTTCCTGGCCCATATCCCGCCGCCGCAATTCCGTCGCATTCGCTATTACGGCATCCTGGCCAACGGTCACCGCAAGGACAAGCTCACCACCTGCCGCGCCCGCCTCGGTCTCGACGCCCCCCATCTGCCCTTCATCGCCGACATGGATGCCTTTCTTACCAAACAAGGCATCGACTACAGCCTCTGTCCCAAGTGCGGGGAAGGCAAGCTGCGCCAGGTCTACGTCCTCCTGTCGTTTCACGACCCACCGCCCTGTTACCTCGAGGCCGCGTGACATGAATGCTTGCCAATCCGTGCACAGCCGCGGAGCTATCCCCCTGTCTCAGACACCGGAAAACACCCCGTCAAAGCCGCAAAAACCCGATTCTCCGCACGCCGACCCGCGGCAAAACGCCCAAAAAGCGTGCTTTACACCCGAAACTGCCGCACGCATCCCGCCCCATCCCTCCTTGACACTCACCAGCCGATCCGCTGAAATTCCATAGACCGGCACGTCGTCTGAAAGGCCCAAGTCCAACAAGCGCGTTCGAGCTGACAACCGGCGGTCCGTACCATCTGCACCGCCGTGCCACAGGCCAGCCTCGGTGGTGCGGGTACCGCCGTGCCAGTCATGCCGGTTGCAACTCAACGCTAACGTTAGGGATAAAAGTATAGGGGTAAATATATCCAGTGAAAGATTGGTTGCCAATAGTAGTTTCAATACTTGCATTACTATTTTCTGTTTATGCTACGTATATAAAAGACCTAAAAAAGAAATCAAGCTTAAAATATTATGAGAGCTGGGATATTCATGCTCCCCCGACTCCTTCAGAGATCAGCATTAGCGAAACAGGGAGCCTTGTCAAAGAGATTTTCGAGAAAACCTTAAGAAAAGCAAAGACTTGGCTCATATATACAATCACTATCACCAATGTTGGTAATAAGGATTCTGAGAGCTTAAAAATGGGCATAAATAATTTGGATGACGTAAGCATAAAGAGAGGGAATAATCAATTATTAATCAGTAAAGCATACCTGTTTTGGGAGCCTCTTACACACGAGAAGCCTGAGTTTGAAAAAGGGGTTCTAACCATAGGTTCGATTACGCCAGGATCCACTGTTCGCTTGACTATATATAAGCGTATTGGCTGGTTTACAGGGAAGAAGGTGGTAACTATTGATGATATTCCCTATATATCAACCATCGATTACAGTGCGGGAATGGTACGTAACATTAATGAACCCCCGTTCCATGACGGAAGTATAAAAGCATTGCAACAGAAATTGCAAAAACAATACAGTGAAATAGTAGGAAATCCCTAACATGCACCTCCAACCGACTGCTCGCTTCGCTCGCAGCGGCTGAGGCTTGGCGTTGGGCCTATGAAAATTGCCTATTTAGTCGGCATGCGGTGACCCCGAAGCAGTGAGAATCTCAAGATGGAAGTGATCAGTCGCGGTTCCGAATGGCACCGATGGGAGCCGCATATCCATGCGCCCGGCACGATCCTTAATAATCAGTTTGGTGCTTCCGACCCGTGGAATTCCTACCTCACGACGCTCGAAGGCCTGGCGCCGGAGGTCGAAGCGGTCGCGGTCACCGACTACTACGTCACCGACACCTACGAGGAATTCCTCAAGCATAAGGCTGCAGGCCGACTGCCCGGGGTGTCCCTACTCTTCCCGAACATCGAGCTCCGCCTCGACGTGGCCGCGAAAACCGGCTTCGTGAACGTCCATTTGCTGGTCAGCCCTGAAGACCCCGAACACCTTTCGGAGGTTAAGCGTATCCTGAAGCGCCTGCAATTCCACGCCTTCAACGACCGCTTCGACTGCACGCGCGAAGAGCTGATCAAGCTAGGCAAACGCGCAGACTCGACCATTACTGACGACGGCGCGGCGCTCCGACACGGCGCCACTCAGTTCAAGGTCAACTTTGATCAGTTGCGAAAGGTCATCGAGGAGAGCGAATGGGCGAAGAAGAACATCCTGATCGCCGTTGCTGGCGGCGCCAGTGACGGCACTTCCGGCGTCCGTCAGGCCGCCGACGCCACCATGCGCCAGGAGATCGAGAAGTTCGCCCACATCATCTTCTCAAGCAGCCCAGCGCAGCGGGAATTCTGGATCGGCCGGCGAGGCCTTAGTGCCGAAGAACTGCGCTCGCGCTATGACGGATGCAAGCCGTGTCTCCATGGCAGCGATTCGCACGACCAGAGGTCCGTGGGGCAGCCCGTCGCCAATCGCTTCTCGTGGATTAAAGGCGCGCTGGAGTTTGACGCCCTGCGGCAGGCCTGCATCGATCCGGAGGGCCGGGCCTATGTCGGCGAGAAGCCGCCAAGCTCGGCCCTGCCGTCGCAGGTCATCTCGCATGTGCAGATCGAGCACGCGGATTGGGTGACCACTCCGGATATTCCGCTCAATCCCGGCCTAGTCGCCATCATTGGCGCGCGGGGATCGGGCAAGACGGCGCTGGCGGATGTGATCGCAGCTGGATGCGACGCAATAACTCCGGCTGGTTGGGATGCCGACGAAAACAACAGCCCATCTTTCCTTGCACGCGCGCGCAAACTGATCGGGCAAGCCACTGCGACACTGACCTGGGGCGGCGGCGCGATGGTGACGCGCGCGCTCGATGGACGCGACGCGAATGGCCATATGTGCTTCCCGCGCGCGAGGTATCTCTCACAGCAGTTCGTTGAGGAGCTATGCTCAGCCAAAGGTGTCTCCGATGGTCTCGTCGATGAGATCGAGCGCGTTATCTTCGAGTCCCACTCGCAGGACGAACGCGAGTGGGCGCTCGACTTCGCCGAGCTCCGCGAGCAACAAACCGCTCGCTTCCGACAAGCCCGCGAGCGCGAGGCGGAGGCGATCGGCGACATCTCCGACCGCATCGCCGCCGAGTTGGAGAAAGAGAGCCTCGTGGCCAGCCTGAGCAAGCAGGTCGAGCAAAAGAGGAAGCTGATTGACGGCTATACCGCTGACCAAGCCAAGCTGGTGGTCAAAGGCACCGAGGCGCAGGTCGACAAGCACACCCAGCTCAGCGAGGCGGCGCAGAAGCTCAAAAGCAAGATCCAAGCCTACGGCAATCAGCGCCGCACCTTCGTCGCTCTGCAGGATGAGGTTCGCAGCATGCGCGCCACCGGCGCGCCGGAAATGCTCCGCCAGGCCCAGGCGCGACACAACAACAGCGGCCTAGACGACACACAATGGGACGAGTTCCTGCTGATCTACAAGGGCGACGTGGACAAGAGCCTCACGGCCTATATCGCATGGGCCGACGACGAGGTTCGCAAGCTCAATGGCGTCGCGCCATTGCCCGGCGATCCCAATGTCGCCCTTTTTGCCGACGGCGCCGATCTCGCGACGCTCCCGCTTGCGCTGATCCTTGCAGAGATGACGCGACTTGAGGCGCTGTTCAGCGCGGACAAGCTAGTTCGTGAGCAATACACGGCGCTCACAAAGCGGATCGCGCAGGAGAACTCGGCGCTTCAGACCTTGGGAACTCGGCTCACTGACGCCCAGGGCGCCGCAGCACGACGTCAGAACCTGCAAACCGAACGCGACGACACCTATGGCCGTGTGTTCGAAGCCATCATTAACGAGCAAAACGCGCTGGCTGGCCTTTACGCACCGCTGATGGCGCGCCTTTCCACATCATCGGGAACGCTCAAGAAGCTGAGCTTTTCGGTCCGCAGGATTGCCGACGTCCAAACCTGGGGTTCGTTTGCCGAAGAGGAACTCCTCGACCGGCGCAAGACGGACCCCTTCCACGGTCGCGGCTCGCTGATCGCAGCCGCGACGGATGCGCTCAAACCCGCATGGGAAACGGGCTCGGCCGTAGAGGTTCAGGCCGCCATGACGGCCTTCATGGGGAAATACCTGAATGACCTCCTGTTGCACGCGCCATATGCCCCAACCCAGCAAGCTGAATTTCGGGCCTGGTCGAAGCAGTTCGCGCACTGGCTCTTCGGCACCGCACATATCGCAGTCCGCTACGAGATTTCCTACGACGGAATCGACATCCGCAAACTATCGCCAGGCACGCGCGGCATCGTCCTACTGCTGCTCTACCTCGCGCTCAGGGCAAACGCATCTAAAAATATTTAGAAAACAATGTGTTATGATGGCGAAAATTGAAGATCATATGATTTAATAGAGGGTTATTAAAATGGGAATGATCAGACCTATAAATGAAGAGGAAAAAGATACGACAATCGCCGGTCATTTTTCCGATCTGAACGACCCCCGTATCGACAGGACAAAAAGGCATAAGCTGGCTGATATCATAACGATAGCGATTTGTTCGACGTTATGTATGGGAGAGAGCTGGGATGCGATGGAGGAGTTTGGTCAAACCCATGAACAGTGGTTACGGAAGTTTTTGGAATTGCCCAATGGGATTCCCTCGCATGACACGTTCAATCGTGTATTTGCCCGTATTGACCCCGATCAATTCCGAACCTGTTTCATCTCCTGGGTGAAGTCGATAGAGCCGAAGTTTGATGGGGATATTATACCGATCGATGGGAAAACGGTGCGCAGATCGCATGATAGAGCTAATGGAAATAAGGCAATTCACATGGTGAGTGCGTGGGCTTGTCACTCATCGCTCGTATTGGGTCAACTCAAGACCGAAGAAAAATCAAATGAAATTACAGCGATACCAAAATTGTTGGATTTACTGGAGATCAAAGGCTGTGTAGTCAGTATCGACGCGATGGGATGCCAAAAGAAGATTGCGGAGAAAATTGTTGAAAAACAAGCAGATTGGGTATTTTCATTGAAAGGCAACCAGAGCACTTTTCATCAAGATGTCATCGCTTGGTTCGAATCGGTCGATCTCGACCAATGCTGCCGGGATGCGAGTGTTTTTCTTGAAAAGAAAGAGAAAAACCATGGTCGCCTGGAGACGCGTCGGTATTATTATTTCACTGATCATTCCTTAGGGCATTACGCCGAACAATGGAAAGGTTTCCGGGGTATCGGGATGGTAGAGTCGATTCGAGATGATGGAAAAAAAGTAACCACGGACCGGCGCTATTTCATTGCCAGCCTGTCAGGCGATGTTAAACGATTTGCCCAAGCGGTTCGCTCTCATTGGGGAATTGAGAATTCACTGCATTGGGTTCTGGATGTGTCCTTTTCCGAAGATGCCAATCGAACGCGAAAAGGTCATGCACCTGAAAACTATTCCATCCTACGGCACATTGCACTCAATATTCTCAGGAAAGATACGACCTCAAAGAAAAGCATTAAATTAAAGCGACTCCGTGCCGGCTGGGATACAGATTATCTTGAGCAGTTACTAGATGTCCTACAAGCGGCCTAAAATGGGAAATTTAGATGCGTTTGCCCTGACCTCGCGCTTGACGATTCCGACGACCGACCGTTGATCATCGACCAGCCCGAGGAAAACCTCGATCCCAAGTCCGTCTTCGACGAGCTGGTGGGGCTGTTCGTCGCGGCGAAAGCGAAGCGCCAGGTGATTATGGTCACACACAACGCCAACCTCGTGATCAACACCGACGCAGATCAGATCATCGTCGCCGAAGCTGGCCCGCACCCCTCAGGCGGTCTGCCTCTGATCACCTATGTCGCGGGTGGGCTGGAGGACGCAGCCATCCGCAAGGCGGTCTGTGACATCCTGGAAGGTGGCGAACCCGCATTTCGCGAACGAGCGAGGCGGCTTCGCGTCCGTCTTGATCGATAGGTTGAGAAACGATGGCGAGTCCGTCTAACGGAAATGTAGCCAAGCCGAATTGATGTGAAAATGGCCTCAAGCAATCGCCCAACAATAGGCTCGGCCCGACCGCCCATTGCGGTGCCGCCGCTGACGCGGGCGGCACCGCAATGAGCGGCGGGCCAGCCTTAACGTTAGACGAGGAACCCCACCAGAAAGCGCGCGACGATGAAAGTTATAGCAAATATTAACTTCAAAGGCGGAGTAGGGAAGACAACCGTTACTTGGCTTGTCGCGAAGTACGCTGCGCAGCAGGGCAAGAAAGTTCTCGTAGTTGATGCTGACGCGCAGATGAGCCTGACGATCGCTCTCTCTATCGATGAGAACAGCGGCAGCTTTCTTCCCGGGTTTGGGGCTTGGTATGAAACCCACAAGCAGAAGAACAAGACAATTCTGTACGCACTCGATAGCTATGACCAGTACGCTAACGGGAAAACAGCAATTCCCGCTGTGTACGAGCGGGATCGCCCGAGCGCGGCGCGAGCGCGTGTGGAAACCGCACAGGCGAACACAGGCTTCGCCACGAGACGACGCTGTTGTTCTGGCTGGCTGTTTGGTTACCCTCAAGACGTTCTTCAAGCACATTCGTTCACGGCCGTCGACTAGGAGGTGTCAGGCGGCAAGGGCAGCAGTGGCGGCTGGATAATGGAGCGATAGAGCGTGTCCCAATCGGGAATCAGGCAGAGATCGAAGCGCGCACGCAGTTTGCGCCACAAGCGCGTCTTGCTCTGCGCCGCCGTTAAGGCGGCCTGGAACAGCCGGCAGCCGCGCTGTTGGATCTGATCGATCAGAAACGCCAGCATCATCAGATGCATGAGCACGGTGCTGAGGTTGTTGTTGCCGTGACCGAAGTTGTGCTCGAAGTGATAGCCTTGGTTCTCGAGGGTGTTGAAGGTTTCGTTTTCGACTTTCCAGCGTGCGCGGGCTCCTCGCATCAGCGTCATGAGGTTGCTGTCATCAATGGTGAAATCGGTGACCCAGGAGAAGTGGGTGACCTTGCCGTCCGGGGTGTGTTCCCAGTACTCGAGGAAATTGACCTCGAGGTCGAAGTTGGACTCGTTCAGCGGTGCGCCGTTGAGATAGCGGAAACGGTGACGTACCCCCTTGGCGTCGGTGAACTCGACCTCGCGCGTCTCGGGCGTGGCCGCCACCCAAGCGAACAAGTGGGTGTGATCGCTCGGCTTGGCGCCGAGGATGAAGCGCAGATTCAGTTCCTGCAACTGGCGGATGTGCGGGGCATTGGAGGCGAGGGCGTCTTCGACGACGATCAGCTTCAGATGCGGATGCGCGCGGCGCAGATCCGCCAGCAGGCGCTTGGCGGCGTTGCGCTCGCAGTCATTCTTGCGCGCGCCGTCTTGCTTGAGGATCGGCTCGGGCGCCAGCGGGAACACCTCGCTGTGATCGGGGTGTACCAGCACCGCCCCGAGCATCTGGTGATAGTAGGTCGTGGTGCCGTTGCGGTGGTGCTTCTCCCCGCACTGCGGGCAATGCACCTTGGTCGAGGAGAAATACCCGGTGCCGTCGAGTGAGAGCAGGTAATGGCCATCAAGGTATTCAAACCCCTCCAGCCCCTTGCCGCGCTGCAGGTCTGCAAACAGCGCCTTGTACAGCGGGAGCAACTGGCTCGGATCGAATGCATCGAGACGTTCGCGAAAGCGGGTGTCGCTTGGTGCCCGTTCGATCCCGTAGAGCGCGTGCAGATTCGCCCGCGTGGTCTCTTCCCGACTGTCGTGCTCGAATTGCAGCAGCGAAGGATACTTCAGCCCGAACAACGCCAGTCCCGACATCAGATAATCGACCAGCGTAATCTTGCCATCGCACGGGTCGGGAATCTTCGCAAAAAACCGCCGCGCCTTGTTCAGCAGCCCGGCGGCGCTGAGTTGTTTGCGTGAAATCGGAGCACTCATCAGTATCTGCCTCGCAACTTCAAGTCTGCGCGACAGTATACCGATTCAGAGACGAAAGTTTACGAAGAACTATTTTCGAAGACTCGCCAACACGCGGTTTTTAAAGCAGAATTATTTTCGGCGGGAATTGCTGAAGTTTTAGCAATCAAGGCACGTGTAATGGTCGGATCGTTCTCGGATAAGATCTAGCAAAATCAATGCTCAGCGGATCTGCATCTGCTTGATGACAGCGCGTATGCCTGGATGTTCGAGCAGTTCGCGAAAACGCGGATGCTGGCTAATCGCATTGAGATTGCCGGATGCGATGAGCCCTTGCAATTGTGGGTCGGATAGGGCCTGTTGTAGCGCCGGATCATCTTGCAGCGCCAAGATCATCTGCATCAGGTCGGCATTGCCGAGCATCTGTCGCTTAAGCGATTCGATCTCGGCACCGTAATCGCTGATTGGACTGATGGTTGGATTGGCGGCTGGATTGATTGAGCCAACGTCTGCTGGTGTTGTGCTGTCATTGGATCGGATGGCACGAATGCGGGAGGCTTCGATGTCCAGATTTCCGAGGCTGGAGGTACGAATGCGATAGATGCCATCGTGCATACCCAGCACCTCACCGATGACGATACTGCCGTCCGTCAGTTCCAGATGGCTTGTATCCCCAGCCATGGCCGAGCAGATGGATGACATCAACACAAACCAAAGCAAGCATGCAGGCCATGAGTTCAAGGCTTTGGCCGGTTGAGCCTGGCGCCGGTGAGATAGGTGCATTGCCATTGCTCCAGTTGCGATCAGTCGAGGCCCATGATGTCGCGCAACTCGGCGCTGCTGATCACATGACAGTAGATCATGTTCAGGATTGCCAACTCCTGGCGGTGCAACTCGTCAGTGCCCGCGGCGCAACAATCCTCCACCAGGATCACATTGAAACTCTCGTCTGCCAGACTGCGTACCGTGGAGCTGATGCATTGGTCGGTATAAATGCCGGTTACGATGACATTGCGAATGCCTATGTTGTTCAGCACCAGGCGCAGATTGGTGCCGGTCAACGCGCTGTCGGTGGTCTTGGTAACTAGGATTTCGCCAGCGGCAGGGGCCAATTCCGGAATGATTTGCGAAGCCTCGCTGGTCAGCGGCATGAGCAAATTGTTCCAGCCAGGCATCTTCTGGCTTAACGAGCGATCGCGCCCATCCTCCAGCAGGCAGGCGATGCGTGCGTGCATTACATCCATGCCCTTGGCGCGGAAACTGGTTTGCAGTCCGCGCAGCCTAGGGATTACGATCTCGTGCATGCGCTGATGAAATCCTGCCCAACGGGCTTTTTCCGCAGCATCGTCGTGCACGACCATGCCATAATTTTGCACGTCGATGCACAGCAGAGCGGTCTCCTCTGGCGGTAGAACCAGATCCTCGGGCTCCGGGGCGCCTTGGTAATAGAAAGAACGGTGTGCAGTTTTCCAGGACATCATAAAGCCTTTGATGTTTGTTGCGGCATAACAGCAAAGTGCGCTTTGCCGGATGGTTGAATCATGGCTCAGCGCGTCTTCATCATCATCGGGTCATGGCCGTTGCTTTTCAGCCGCGACTTGAGGGCGTTGGCGTCGGCCTTGGCGTAGCTGCCGGTGCGTACACGGTGGTAGGTTTGGCCGCTTTCTATGGTAACGGTTTGGATACTGGTCTGAATACCGAGCATTGCCAGCTGCGCCTTCAGCCGTTCCGCATCGCTGTTCTTACGGAATGAGCCCACTTGCAACACATAGCTATTCGGTCCGCTGCTGGTTTTTGGCATGGATGGTGGTGGCGTTGCCTTTGCCGTTTGTACTGGCGGCTGGACGGCTGCTTGGGCAGATGCTGGGGCGGGTTGTTGGCCTGGAGGTGGCAATGCCACTGGTTCTGGTGCGCGCTCCGCGGGCACCACGACCTCTTCTTGCGGTAGCAGGCTGTAGAAGTCGAATTTGGGCGGTTGCGCTGGCTGCCCCTCCGCGGCATCAGCCGCGGTCAGCTCACCGGGCGTCTGCAATGCCGGTGGCTGCTCCGCCGTCATCCAGGCGAGGCCGACACCGAAGGCGCCAAACAGGCCTCCGAGCAGGAACCAAAAGGCGCAGGTGCCGCGCCGCGTCTGACTCTTCTTACGTGGTCGCGGTGGTGCACCTTTGCGATAGTCAAGAGTCATGTCGTTGCTTCTCCAGTCGATTCGATTGCTTGGCAATGATCTGGGGGTAAAGATCTGGGGCGATGATCGCTTGATTGTTCGAACAATAGACAGCGGCGCATTCGAACATCGGCTTTGTGTTGACCGGCGGATCGGGCCGGGTCACATCTGCTCGGGCGCGGAGACTCCGATCAGAGCGAGTCCGTTGCGCAGCACCTGGCGTACCGCCAAAATCAGCTTGATGCGCGCATCGCGCAACTGCGGGTCATCTACCAAGAATTGGTGCGCGTTATAGTAGGCATGGAAGTCATTGGCCAACTCCCGCAAATAATGCGTCAACTGATGTGGCTCCTCTTTCAGCGCAGCGCTCTCGACTACGTCCGAATAACGGGACAGGGCCTTCAGCAGGGCCTGTTCATGGCCCTGAGTCAAACGCTCCAGGTTCGCAGTGCCGGCTGTGGGGTCGATCGCGATTCCGCGGTCCGCGGCCTGGCGCAGCACGCTTTCGACCCGCGCATGGGCATACTGAACGTAATACACCGGATTGTCCGCGGACTGGCTCTTGGCCAGATCCAGATCGAAATCCATGTGTTGCTCGCAGCGGCGCATGACATAAAAGAACCGCGCGGCGTCGCGGCCGACCTCGTTGCGCAACTGGCGCAGGGTCACAAAATCCCCCGAGCGGGTGGACATCTGCACCTTCTCGCCACCACGGTAGAGTGCCGCGAATTGGACCAGTAACACATCCAGACGATCGGCATCGTCGCCGAGTGCGGTCAGCGCTGCCTTCACCCTTGGAATGTAGCCGTGATGGTCGGCACCCCAAATATCGATCACGCGTTCGAAACCGCGTTCCAGCTTATCCATGTGATAGGCGATGTCGGATGCGAAATAGGTCGTCTGGCCGTTGTCGCGCATCACGACCCGATCCTTTTCGTCACCAAAAGCAGTGGATCGAAACCAAAGAGCGCCGGCGTCCTCGTAGATCTGATCGGCATCCCGCAGCCTCTGTATCGCAAGGTTGACGGCGCCGCTTTCGGTCAACGAACGTTCTGAATACCATTCCTGATAGTGAATGCCGAACTCGCCGAGGTCGTTGCGGATATCGTCCAGAATGGTGTTCAGGCCGAGTTCGAAAACCAGGCGATAGCGGTGGTCGCCGAGCAGGCGCTTGGTGTTGGCGATCAGTGCGTCGATATGCGCCTCTTTGTCGCCGTTGGCTTGGCCTTCGATTTGGTCTGGAGGCAGACTCTTGTAGACCTTGGCGGCGTTAATGCGATAGCTGTCACCATGCTCGCGATGCAAGGATGCAGCGATGTCCCATACATAGTCGCCATGATAGCCATTGCTGGGAAAGTCCAATTCCTCGCCGCATAATTCCAGATAGCGCAACCAGACCGACGTGCTTAGGATATCCATTTGCCGGCCGGCATCATTGACGTAATACTCCCGGTGGACATCGAAACCTATCGCCGCCAGCAGATCCGCCACCACTGCCCCGTAGGCGGCGCCACGACCATGGCCGACATGCAACGGACCCGTTGGGTTGGCAGACACGAATTCCACCTGCACGCGCTTGCCTTTGCCAATGTTGGAGCGTCCGTACCAGGCACCCTGGTGCAGAATCTCCGGCACCAAACCATGGTAGGCATCGTTGCTCAGTCGAAAATTGATAAATCCAGGACCCGCGATTTCCACTCGATCGATCAGTGGCGATGCCGGCAATGCCGCCACCAGTCGCTCGGCCAGCTCGCGCGGCTGACAGCGCGCGCGCTTGGCCAGCACCATCGCGAGATTGGTTGCGAAGTCGCCATGGGCGGGGTCTCGGGTGCGCTCGATTTGCGCGATCGGAGCGCTTTGATTGTCGTCAAGGACGCCTTGGTCGCGCAGGATATCGAGGGCGCTGCCAACCAGCTTGATGAGTTCAGACTTCATGGACTGCTCAGTGTTCGAGTTCGGAAATGATGGACGCTGGAAGAAATTTCCGCAATCGGCGCCAAGGATACCGGAAACCGGTACATCGGGCCTGCCTCGCGACCCTGTGTCTGGATCTGCCAGACGAACATTTGGTGTTGACGCCGAGATGCGATGCCTGTTCGGTTTGTTCAAACTCTGCTAGAGAATGCCGGTTATCATCCGTGAGCAGGTCGCAGCCGCAAGCAAGTTACCCTGAGTTGTTAGGAAATTATACAGTTCCGGGCTGCAAGCACTGATGCCGGATAAACCTCGAGAGGGCATCACCCCCATTCGAAGCTCTCAACCACGATCACGCCCTGAGCCTCGAATTTCTCGCGGATAGTCGCGCGTGCGTAGTGCGTGACCAGCAGCGGCACTGTCGTCAGCCCATAGGCCTCGCGCGCAAGTTCCTCGTGTGCTCGCAGCTGTACGAGCTTGTTGGTGTCCTGCAATCGCAGTGCGGACTCCCCGACGATCACCACGGGTTGTTTGTCACGCTCGGCATGGGCTAGAAAATTGATTTCTTCGCCTTGCAACGTGGTGCGCACGAACCGTTCGGTGACGCGGATGCCACGCTCCTCCAGCAACTTCGGTAATTGCCGATAGGCCTCGTTTTCTAGGGCATAGGCGGTGCTGCGGGTTACCCCGCCGATCTGACGACGGGTGTCGGCGAGAGAGCGACCCAGAACGCCGAGCTCGCGTTGGGTCTCGGCCTGAGCGAGGGCGAGCTGCTCCATATGCATCTCGGTGCGCTGCTGGGCTGCGGTGAGATCGTTCGTTCGTTCGGCGAGCTGACCCATGCTCGCCTCAGTGCGCTGTTGGGCCTGGGCGAGGCCGTCCATGCGCTTGGCGAGCTGCCCCATGCTTGCCTCGGTGCGCTGTTGGGCCTGGGCGAGGCCGTCCATGCGCTTGGCGAGCTGCCCCATGCTTGCCTCGGTGCGCTGCTGGGCCTCGGCGAGTCCGTCCATGCGCTTGGCGAGCTGCCCCATGCTTGCCTCGGTGCGCTGCTGGGCCTCGGCGAGGCCGTCCATGCGCTTGGCGAGCTGCCCCATGCTTGCCTCGGTGCGCTGCTGGGCCTGGGCGAGTCCGTCCATGCGCTCGGCGAGCTGCCCCATGCGTGCCTCGGTGCGCTGCTGGGCCTGGGCGAACTGCTCCATGCGCGCCTCGGTGCGCTGCTGGGCTTGGGCGAGCTGCCCCATGCGCGCCTCGGTGCGCTGCTGGGCTTGGGCGAGCTGCCCCATGCGCGCCTCGGTGCGCTGCTGGGCCTCGCCGAGAGACGCGACGACCGCGCGCAGATCGGCGAAGTCGTCATGGGTGACGGTGACAGCGCGCTGTTGCTCGATCTCGTCCAGGATCGCTAACAGCACCTGTCGCAGGGCTGGATCGACGGTCTCGAGCTGGCGAATGAGGGCAACGCTATAGGCCACGGATTAAGTTCGGGATGATTCGTATCAATAAACCTTAGCATAGCGCATGCAGGCTTTGAATAGGCATGCAGTGCCCAAGCCGACGTCGATCTGGCCAGTGTCGAGATAAAAGTTTGTGCCGCGCTACAAGCTCTCCTGCGGATCTACATCGATACTCCAGCGCAAATGCCGCGGCGTCGGCAGCGTTCGCAGTCGTGGCAATAAAGTGCCGAGTAGCCGCTGCAATGTGCCGCGATCAGGTGCCTGCAGCAGCAGCTGGGCGCGTATGCGCCCGGCACGGCGCTCCATCTGCGCCGGCGCCGGTCCCCACAGCTCGACACTGGGTGGCGCCAGCGGCTGCGCGGTGGCGAGGGCTTGGCGCAAAAAGCTCAGGGCTTCCTCTGGCTTCGGGCTGTCCGCGCGCAGCAGGGCCTGATGGCTGAAGGGTGGCAATCTGGCCTCGGCGCGCTCGGCCAGGGCGTCGTCGGCAAAGGCGCCGTAGCCGTCGTGCAGCAGTCGCGTCAGCAGCGGATGGCGAGGATGACGGGTCTGGAGCAGGACCGTGCCTGCTCGCTCGGCACGCCCGGCACGCCCGGCCACTTGGAGCAATAATTGCGCCATCCTCTCGGTGGCGCGGAAGTCACTGCCATACAGCCCCTGATCCAAGTCCAGGATACCAACCAGCGTGATACCTGGGAAATGATGCCCTTTCGCCAGCATCTGAGTGCCTAGCAGGATGCGGAACTCGGCGCGTTCGGCAGCGGCCAGCAGACGCTCCAGTTCGCCCTTGCGCCGAGTGCTGTCACGGTCGATGCGCGCCAGCGGGATGCCCGGAAAGCGTTGTCGCAGACTGTCTTCGACCCGCTCGGTGCCTTGGCCCAGGGGGCGTAGGTCCGGCGATTCACAATAAGGGCAGCGCGCTGGGCGCACCAGCATCAAACCGCAATGATGACAGAGCAACTGGTCGCGCTCGAGATGCAAGGTCATGCGCGCATCGCACTGTTGGCATTCGCTGATCCAGCCGCAGTCATGGCAGGTCAATACCGGCGAGAAACCGCGCCGGTTCAGAAACAGGAGCACCTGATTGCCAGCGCTGATCTCCTGCTCCATGCGCGTCAGCAATGCATGGCACAGTCCGGTTTCCAATGGTTGCGAGCGAATGTCCGCGATCAGAATGCGCGGGGCAATCGCGGCGCCCGCGCGCTGTGGCAAACGCAGCGGCCGATAGCGCCCGAGCCGGGCGTTGTGCAGCGACTCCAGAGACGGTGTGGCGGAGCCGAGCAATACTGGGCAGGCGGTGACCTGGGCGCGCCGCACCGCCAGGTCGCGAGCGGAGTAGCGAAAACCCTCCTGTTGCTTCAATGATAGATCATGTTCTTCATCGACAATAATCAGGCCCAGATCCGGTAGGGGGGTGAACACTGCCGAGCGTGTTCCCAAGGCCAGCCGTGCGCGCCCGCTGGAAGCTTGTTGCCAAGCAAGCTCGCGCTCGCGTTTACTCAGGGAGGAATGCAGCACAGCCATGGGTACGTCAATGCGTTGGGCAAAGCGATCGTAGAGCTGTGGTGTCAGGCCAATCTCAGGCACCAGCACCAGGACTTGTTGGCCGAGCCGGAGGGCGTCGCCGATCAGGCGTAGATAGACTTCAGTCTTGCCGCTGCCGGTAACGCCGTCGAGCAGAAAGCAGCCAAAACCGGTCGTCTCGCGTACCGCGCACACCGCGGCCTGTTGATCCGGATTCAGCTCGAGGGATTGGATTGATGGATACGATTTGTCTGCGCTAGATTCAGCAGCGGTATTGGTGCTGTGATTGTCAATATGGCAACGTTCGATCAATCCCTTCTCGGCCAATGCTCGCAGGGCCGCGCCACAGTTGCCGAGATGCTGGCGCAAGGCGGCATCGTTCATGCCTTTCGGATGCGCATCGAGCAACGCGAGTATCGCTGCCTGGCGTGGTGCGCGTTGCTGAATGTGCTGACGCTGCTCGTAGGCTGCCGGCACTGCAGCAACACGCCAGCCGGGGGGCGCGTTGTGCAACAACGCCTCAGGGCGTCGCAAGCGAGCGGGCAGGGCGCTGAATAGGGCTTCGGCCGGACTGCTGCGATAATAACTCGCTGCCCAAAGAACGAAGCGTAGGTCTTCGGCGCTGAGCAATGGGTAAGGATCCAGCAGGGTCTCAATGCGCTTAAGCCGGTCCACAGCCAGGCTGGTGGTTGTGCTGATGGCCGTGACCATGCCAATGCGACGACCGCGACCGAATGGCACCAGCACGCGCATGCCGGGTAAGATCGCAATATCGCCTGCTGGATAGGGGGGCAAATAGTCGAATAATTCCGCGACCGGTGCTGCCACCGCGACCTGAATATAGGTTCCGTTGGCATCGGTGGTCTTCATTGATCGTACATCTTGAGACTTTAAACTAAGTCGATTTGGGAATACGTTAGCTGAGTCTGCAAATGCCTTGCCAAGGCCCGATAGGCGTGTATTATGGCCAATAAATCATGACCGGTGTCCTGTGATGGTATCCTTGAACCAACAGGTGTTGCGCACCGATCTAGCGGGCATGCCGCTGGAATGGGTGAACTACAAAGTAGCCGCCAGGCTGTATTTCCTGGGGCAGGTAGCCTATACGTGCGGCAGTTCCCTGATTCGTCTACACGGCGGCATCAACGCCTTAACGCGTCAACAAAGCGTGATGGAAATTCACTCTATCATCGCTACCCATGGCACGCACCACGCGCGTAACAAACTACGTCAGGACTACGCCCCGCCGTTATCCAACCGTACCTTGTTCCAGCGTGATAATCATCTCTGTCTCTACTGCGGCGGGCATTTTTCCGCGCGCAATCTGTCGCGCGATCACGTCCGCCCGATCAGTCAAGGCGGCGTTGATTGCTGGAACAATGTCGTCACTGCCTGCGTGCGTTGCAACAACTACAAGGCCGGGCGGACACCGGAGAGAGCGGGCATGCTGTTGCTGGCAGTTCCGTTCACACCCACCCATGCCGAGTACATTTATTTAATGGGCCGCAACGTGTTGGCAGATCAGATGGCCTTTTTAAGCGCGCATTTTCCACGTACCAGCCCGTTATTGCGACGCATCAAACAGGGCTGATACCAGCAATCGAGGCGAGACTTGAAACACCTGAAACAGATTGCCGCGCGCATCAGCGAGGTATCCGGCAAGCCGTTTGAACCGCATTCGAACCGCAGCGTCGGTGGCGGCTGTATCAACAGCGCGCTGCTGCTATCCGATGGCACGACCCGTTGGTTCATCAAACTCAATCGCGCTGAACTCCTGGACATGTTCGATGCAGAACTGGATGGCTTGGCAGCGATGGCCGAAACCGAAAGCATTCGCGTGCCGATCCCTTTGTGCACTGGTATTGCCGGGGAGCAGTCCTTTATCGTAATGGAGTATATCGCTCTGGGTTCTCAGCGCTCCAGCAGCGTTGCCGCGGCCGGTGAGCAGCTTGCGGCCATGCACCAGGCCACCGCCGAGCGCTTTGGCTGGCATCGGGACAATACCATCGGTTCGACTCCACAGCGCAATGCTTGGCAGTCATCCTGGATTGCATTCTGGCGCAGTGAAAGGCTTGGTTTCCAACTCGACCTTGCCAGGCGCAACGGCTACGGAGGGCAGCTTGCACGGCGCGGCGAGCGGCTGTTGCAGGAGTTCCCGGCGCTGATCGACCATGATCCAACGCCGTCCTTACTGCATGGCGACCTGTGGGGCGGCAATTTTAGTACGGCCGAGGACGGCAGCCCGGTAATCTTCGATCCTGCCTGTTATTTAGGCGATCGCGAGGCGGATCTTGCCATGACCGAACTATTCGGTGGCTTTGGTGCCGATTTTTATTCGGCCTATCGGGCGGCCTGGCCCCTCGCTCAAGGATATGGTACGCGCAAGACGCTCTATAACCTTTATCATATTCTGAACCATCTCAACCTGTTCGGCAGCGGCTATCTGGGCCAGGCGGAGAGCATGATCGAGCGGCTATTGGCAGAGATCGGCTGATCGTCTGGCAGAAATCGGCTGATCGTCAGTGCAAATACCGCATTCGGGTGGTGCGTCAACCGATTGCAATCCATAGCGCTTGGTCTCCCCCAGGCCAGGCAATGCATGTACAAGTCTAAAATACCTGCCCGCTCTGCTTGGTCTGGATATCATTTTTGTTGCCGTTGTGTTAAAAACATCTGCAATGCCGTATCGAACCCAAGTATGTGTTGACCTAGTCCGAGCTGTTCCCCCGAATGTCCCGCGAGTTATTGATTTTGCGCCATGCCAAGTCCGACTGGGGCGTCCGTGCGGCAAACGATTTTGATCGGCCGCTTGCCAAGCGCGGCATCAAAGATGCACCCACAATCGGGGCTTGGATGTACCGCGAGGGTTTGGTACCGGACCATTTTGTCAGCTCGCCGGCGCGGCGTGCGCGGGATACGGCGCTCAAGGTCTGCAAAGCGCTTGACTTCAAAAAAAAGCATATCCTTTGGGACGATACCATTTATGAAGCGGATCTGGACGCCCTCCTCGGCGTACTTCATCGTGTGCCTGCAAAGGCTGCAACGGTATTGCTAGTCGGTCACAACCCGGGGATGGAAGACCTGGTGCGCTTTTTGATCGGTGACGACCTGGACGAACCCGTGGACGGTAAGCTGTTGCCCACCGCGACCTTGGCCCGGCTGGAGATGCCGAACGACTGGTCCAGTTTGGAGTTGGGCTGTGCATCCATCATCGCCGTGGTCCGCCCGAAAAAGCTGAAAGAGTAATCCTGCTGCAGATCCCCGTCATCGCCGGTCATTGTCGGCAGCAGAATCGTCTTCGGCGGCTCCCAAATCGCTTTTGGCTCTAGTCGCTTTGGATCCTATGCTCTGCTGCGGAAGTCGCGAGACCGCTTGCAGTCGTTGTCGTCATCGTGGTCGTCATCGATAACCCACGATGAGCGATCACGACAACGACAAACAGCAGAAATGGTGGCAGGACATCCGCACCGCTGCACTAGTCACTTTGGGCTGGTCGATGTAAATGTCGCACTGCGGCAACCATATAATCCGCAGCGCGCCTGATTTGACTGTTCGCGAGCCGGTTATTGCCCGCACGCGGTGGCATCTTATATTTGCCTTGCTCGTCTTTGATGCCATTGATCGGCCCCTTGTAGAGCGCTGGCATACCCTTTGCCAATCGGGGCTCCCAGTTGGCATAGTCGGTTACGGCTGGTGCACCCGCGCTACCGAGTAGATGGCAAGCGCGGCAGGTACCCATCCAGATGGAGCGGCCTTCGGCCAGCGCTGGATTGTCAAAGCTGGGCATCTCCGGCCCATCCTGGGGGCCGCTCTTTTCGGTTTCGCAGCCGGCGAGCAACAGCGTGATAGCCAGCATGGTGGCCAGGATAGCGTCGTTGGGATTGATCATCAGCTATACGAACAAATCAAAGGTGGGCTGTAGGATGCCATACTGGAGGCGGAATAAAGACCCCATCTCAAACAATGGCTACGCTGTATATTCGTGGTGACCAAGCCATATCTGATGTTATCGCTTCACTTCAACAGCAATGAACAGTCACTCGTTACATGATGTTTTGCACCATCCGAGCTGAGATCTCACGCACCGGGTTGCTGACCGCACATAACCTCATTCCGGTGCCTTGGCTGGCTGCCACACTGATGCTAGTCCTGACCACATCGGCAATCGCGCAATTGCCGGTTCAAACGCTCGCACGCCCGCCGGCACCTGTCATTGCGGCCGGAGATGTCGAACCCAACGCCGCCGTACTCTGGGTGCAGTCGGAGCGAGTCGGTACCGTCGTCGTGGAGTTGGCAACGCCGAATGACAGCGATGAAATGCCGCGCAGATTCGAGCGCCAGGTTGATTCGGATTCGGATTTTACCGCCAAGATTCGGGTTCAAGGGCTGATACCAGGCAGCCAGCAGCGCTGGCGTGCCGCCTTGATCGCAGCGCCAGAGCCGGCGCTTGGCGAGCTGCAATCGGATGCCGCGTTAGCAATGACCGAACAGACGCTGATATCGGCCCCAGGATCGACTTTATCCAACCAGGCATCGGCCCTGGCATCACACCGAATCTCCGCTGCTGGGGGGGAGACCCATTCGACCCGCGCACAAGCACAATCCGAGCAAGAAGACGAGATTATCGGGGAATGGGCAATTGGCTCTTTTCGCACACCACCCGATGCTTATGTTGCCACCGCGATACGTTTCATCTGGGGCGGCGATCTGGGCGGGCAGAATGTTTGTCGCGATTCCGAGCAGGGTTTTGAAATCTTTGCCGCCATTGACGCATTGGCGCCGGATCTGTTCGTTGCTGCCGGCGACATGATCTATGCTGACGGTCTATGCGATGCCTCGGGACGCTATGGCAATCCGCAGATTCCTGCCAGCTTTGGCAAGGCCACCGATCTGGATGGATTCCGCGCCCATTGGCGCTACAGCCGCGCTGATCCCGGCTTGCGCCGTGTACTGGCAGAGACCGCCTATTTCCCGACCTGGGACGATCACGAAGTGGTCAACGATTTTGGCCCGTTGCATGACACGCGCGACAGGCCGCCCTATCGTGCCGGCGAGCATCTGCTGCCCCTGGGGCTGACCGCGATGCTGGAGCAAAATCCCATCGGCGAAGACCCGCGCACACCGAAACGGCTGTATCGTGCAGTGCGTTGGGGCCAGCATCTGGAGCTGCTGTTGCTCGACACACGTCAGTACCGCGATGCCAACTCGGCTCCGGACTTGCCGCAGCGGCCCAAAACCATGCTCGGGCGTGAACAGCTTACCTGGCTGCAGCAGAGATTGACGCACTCCGATGCCACCTGGCTGGCGATCGTATCCAGTGTGCCCTTGGCCATTCCGACCGGCTGGCCACCCGAAGCCGGTCGCGACGGCTGGGCGAGCCTTGACGGGGAGGGTGGTTTCACACGTGAACTGCTTGCGATACTCGAGCATGCGGCAGCCAATGGCCGCAACAACCTGGTATTCATCAGCGCCGATGCGCACCATGCTGCGGCATTTCGCTACCGACCATTTCCGCAACGCCCGGATTTCGTCGTACATGAGTTCATCAGTGGCCCTCTGAGTGCTGGCATCGAGGGCAGTACCGAGTTCGCGCTGAACAGCGAGCTTATCACCGAGCGATTGTTTCTGCATGCGCCCGAGTCTCGCGATGCAGTGGTCGACTACGCTGATGCACGTCATTGGTTTACATTCGGCGAGATCGCCATTGAAGAAACCGGCGAATTGACCGCCAGCTTGCGCGGGATCGATGGCAAGGCGCTGTATACCTTACGACTCACCCCGCCATCGGCGACCCGGCTTGCCATGCCGGCGCCGGATATGATCCTGGGTTTGAATTGCAAGCATCGTTCGTCTCTGCCGCGAGCCTTTTAGGTTCGGTCAGTCATTCCCAGCCTGTTAGGTTTCTGTCAAGCGTCATGGTCAGGTTCGTGTAAACCGTCAGAGCAAAGTCGGTTTCGCGAGGGCGTCTGACCTCCCCGTGAGACCGTCTCTTGCGCGGACCCTGCTCCACCTCCCTGTTTCACTTCCCACCAACCCGGCGAGACTTATCTGTTACCATGACATAGCAATCAAGCCCATGCAGCATACTTTGTCGCTGACCATGGAATTGCATGCACATCACGATGAATAGCTTACAGCACGGGCATTCCTTTACGCAGCCAACCACCGGCTCCCTGTGGTTGGTGTTCCCATGCGTCGTCCAAGTTTTCCGACCGCTGGTCTCGTTCCTGATCCTGCTGGGGCCGATTCTTTTACTTTCTGGCTGTGGCGAACAGCAGGAAACGCCATCCGAGGCATTGTCCACGGCAGCTGACGACAGTCCCTTGGAGCATGCTGTTAAACATCTCGACCCAACCTATATCTGCCCTATGCATCCACAAATCGTCAAGGGCGAACCTGGAAATTGCCCAATTTGTGGCATGCACCTGATGGAGCAGAAGTCCGAGCAGCATTCAGTCTTGCAGCCAGCCGCAGATCTAGACCCAGGCAGCAGCAGTCGCCCGCCGGTATCGCTGACGTCCGCCATCGTCCAAACCCTGGGCGTACGCAGCGCGCGAGTAGAGCGCGGCACATTGCAGAAATCGATCGATACGGTCGGGCGCATCGAATATGATGAGGCAAGGCTTGCCCATGTGCATCCGCGTGCGGACGGCTGGATCGAGACGCTTCGCCTACGCGCCGAGGGCGAGCCGGCGCGGCGCGGCCAGAGCCTGGCAGAACTCTATGCGCCGGATATCCTATCGGCCCAGGTCGATTTTCTGTTGTCCCGCCAGGGTGGTCATCCCGGCCAGCGCCGAATCAATGCCGATAATGCGCGCAACATCTTGCGTCTACTGGATGTTCCAGACGACATCATCCGCGAGATCGAACAAAGCGGCAAGCCGCGCAATCGCATCCCGGTGCGCGCGCCAATCGACGGTATTGTCACCGAGATGACCGCCCGCGAGGGCATGTACGTGACCAAAGCGAGCCCCATGTTCACCATTGCCGATCTGAGTCAGGTTTGGGTGATGGTGGATGTCTACGAGCATCGGATCGACTGGCTGGCCGTCGGGCAAAGTGCGCGAATGACCGTGCCGGCAAGGCCAGGACGAAGCTGGGAAGGCAAAGTAGACTACCTGTATCCGGAGCTGGACCCACACACGCGTACGCTCCAGGTGCGGCTGGTGTTCGCAAACCCGGGTTTGGTGCTGAAACCCAATATGTTCGCCAATGTCGTCATCAACGTCGGAGCACAGCGCGATGTGCTGAAGATCCCGGCCGAGGCGCTGATTGTCACGGGCGAACGCGAGACTGTTGTCAAATTGCTCGCTGACGATGGTAACGGTAGCCGCTTCCAGCCGGTCGACGTGCTCACCGGCATGCAGTATGCCGGCGAGGTGGAGATTCTGTCCGGGCTTGACCAGGGCGATCAGATTGTCACCTCCGGGCAGTTCCTGATCGACTCCGAGTCGAACCTGCAGGCGAGTTTTACGCGGCTATCGGGTGCCGATGTCCAAAGCGCGGATGCCATGCCTGGGAAGCACATGCATTGATTATGAGTTAGCCGATTGCTGCAGAGAAATAGCCCAACTGGCGCCGGAATCTCGTTCGCCTTCGCGAAGCGGAAACCCACCTATGGTCGCTCCATGGGCGAGTTGCCTCAACGTCGATGCCGGACGAGAAGACAAGCCAGGTGGTAGGTTTCTCGACAGAAATCGCCTTAAATGAGGATTCGGAAACAACCCGCGCATCCTCTGCAATCCAGCCGCTCGGGCAAGACGCGCGTCTCGGGCAAACGGCATTACGCATGTGTCAACCCTCACCGAACAGCTCGATAATCGCGTACAGCAGGCACAAACAGCGGGATGGGCGGGGCCGAGAGCTAGGGCCTGTTGTCCAACGCGCCGCACGTAACCCGCTGCCCGCTGGTCGGTCGTGAGCGTCGCTGCAATGGAGCCAAGCCCATGCGCAATCTGATCCTCTGGTCCATCAACAACCGGGTTCTGGTTCTGATTGCCGCGGCCACTCTGTTGGTCTGGGGCATGCTCTCCGTCAAGCAGACGCCGATGGATGCGATTCCGGATCTGTCGGACGTACAGGTGATCGTCAAGACCCAATATGCAGGGCAGTCGCCGCGCGTGGTCGAAGAGCAAGTCACCTATCCCATCACCACCACCATGCTGTCGGTGCCGGCGGCCAAGACTGTGCGCGGCTACAGCTTCTTTGGCGATTCCTACGTTTATGTCATCTTCGAGGACGGTACCGATCTCTATTGGGCGCGCTCGCGGGTACTGGAGTATTTGAATCAGGCTGCCGCTGAATTGCCGGATGGCGTGCAGCCGCGCATCGGCCCGGACGCCACCGGCGTCGGCTGGATCTACAGCTATGCGCTGATCGATCGGAGCGGCCAACACGACCTGGCGCAATTGACCAGTCTGCAGAATTGGTTTTTAAAGTTCGAATTGTCCAGCGTGCATGGCGTGTCCGAGTTGGCGACCGTTGGCGGCATGGTGCGTCAGTACCAGATTGTCGTCGATCCCGACAAACTGCGTGCCTATGGCATTCCGCTGGGACGCATCTCGGAGGCGGTGCGCAATGCCAATCGCGAGGTCGGTGGCTCGGTGCTGGAATTGGCCGAGGCCGAATACATGATCCGCACCCGCGGTTATCTGACCTCGTTAATGGACATCGAATTGATCCCAATCCAGGTCGGAGCGGACGGCACGCCGATCCTGTTGCGCGATCTGGCGCGGGTGCAGATCGGTCCGGAAATGCGCCGCGTGGTCGCAGATCTGGACGGCATGGGCGAGATCACCGGAGGCATTGTCGTCATGCGCGATGGCGAGAACGCGTTGGCCACCATTGCCGCGGTCAAGCAGCGCATCGACGAACTGCGTGCCGGTTTGCCCGCCGGCGTCGAAATCGTCGAGACTTATGACCGCTCTGAGCTGATCCTGTCCGCGGTAGAAAATCTGCGCGACAAATTGACCGAAGAGTTCATTGTCGTTGCACTGGTCTGCTTTGCGTTCCTGTTCCATCTGCGCTCGGCGCTGGTGGCCATCGTCAGTCTGCCGCTTGGTATTCTGGCCGCCTTTATCCTGATGCAATGGCAGGGCATCAATGCCAACATCATGTCCCTGGGCGGCATCGCTATTGCTATTGGCGCCATGGTGGATGCCGCCATCGTCATGATCGAAAACGCGCACAAACATCTGGAGCGCTTCGAGGCGCAACAAAGACAGCGACCGGTCGGCGAACAGCGTTGGGCCGTCATCGGCACCGCTGCCGCCGAGGTGGGGCCGGCGCTGTTCTTCAGCCTGCTGATCGTCACCCTGAGCTTTCTCCCGGTGTTCACATTGCAGGCGCAGGAGGGCCGCCTGTTCGCACCGCTGGCCTATACCAAGACCTATGCCATGGCCGCCGCTGCTGGGCTTGCCGTCACGCTGGTGCCGGTGCTGATGGGCTATCTGATCCGCGGTCGGATTCCAGCGGAGACCAGTAACCCATTGAACCGCTGTCTGATCTGGCTGTATCGTCCAATGCTGCGCGCGGTATTGCGATGGCCGCGCGGCACCCTCTTTATCGCCTTGTTGCTGGTGCTCAGCATGCTGATCCCGTTGTCCGGCATCGGCGGCCTACTGGAACCGCTGAAATGGCCTTTCCAAGCTACTGCCGTGGTGATGGCCGCTGTCGATGGACAGGCTGATCAACAGACGCTGGCAACGGGTGCCCCAGCGCATGGCACATCCGACAGCAGCGGCCCGGTCGCAGTCATCGAAGGTTGGCAACAGCGCCTCGCCTCTGCCTGGCGCCAAGGCCTGCGCGATGTTCCGGTTCTGCGGGACTGGCACCGCGGCCTCGGCTCCGAGTTCATGCCGGACCTCGATGAAGGCGACCTGATGTACATGCCGACCACCTTGCCGGGGCTGTCCATCGGCAAGGCCCAAGAGCTGCTGCAACAGACCGACCGCCTGATCAAGACTCTGCCCGAGGTGCAGCGCGTATTTGGCAAAATCGGCCGCGCCGACACCGCCACTGATCCTGCACCGCTCACCATGATCGAGACCCTGATCCGGCTCAAGCCACAAGATCAATGGCGCCCGGGCTTGAGCCTGGATGACCTGATCGGCGAACTGGATGCGACCCTCGACCTGCCCGGCGTCACCAACGCCTGGGTGATGCCCATCAAAACCCGCATTGACATGCTCGCCACCGGCATCAAGACCCCGGTGGGCGTGAAAATCGCCGGGCCGGATCTGACCGAGATCGAGCGCATCGGCCAGCAGCTGGAACGCATCCTGATGCAGGTCGAAGGCACCACCTCGGCGTTCTCCGAGCGGGTCGCCGGCGGTCGCTATGTCGAAATCCGTCCGGATCGATCAGCCGCCGCGCGCGTAGGCCTGAACGTGAGCGACATCAACCAGACGGTCGCCGCCGCTATCGGCGGTATTAATCTGACTCAGACGGTCGAAGGTCTGGAACGCTATCCGGTCAACATTCGCTTCCCGCGCGAACAGCGCGACGACCTGCAAAAATTACGCGAATTGCCCATCGTCACGCCGACCGGCGCCCAGGTGCCATTGGCACAGGTGGCCGAGGTCGTCATCAGCGACGACGCGCCGATGCTGAAAAGCGAGAACGCGCGGCTGAACGGCTGGACCTTCGTCGATATCCGCGGGCGCGACCTGGGCAGTTGGATTGCCGAGGCACAACAACGGGTTCGCGACCAGATCCAACTACCGGCCGGCTACTCCATCGCCTGGTCCGGCCAATATGAATACATGCAGCGCGCGCGGGCGCGCCTGATGCAGGTGGTTCCATTGACCTTGGCCATCATATTTCTGTTGCTGTACCTGACCTTCCGGCACGTTGGCGAGGCCTTGCTGGTCATGCTGTCTCTGCCGTTTGCGCTGGTCGGCGGCTTCTGGCTGCTCTATCTGCTCGACTACAATCTGTCGGTGGCTGTCGCCGTCGGCTTGCTCGCCCTGGCCGGTGTAGCCGCCGAGTTTGGCGTTGTCATGCTGGTTTATCTCGACAGCGCATTAAGACAGTGGCGCGAGGAAGGCCGGCTGAATCAGGTCCGGGATCTGGAGGCGGCAATCGAGGAGGGCGCTGTATTGCGCATCCGGCCCAAGGCCATGACCGTCGCGACCATCTTCGCTGGCTTGTTGCCGATCATGTTGCTCGGCGGTGTCGGCAGCGAACTCATGCGCCGTATCGCCGCGCCGATGGTCGGCGGCATGATCACCGCACCGCTGCTGAGCTTGTTTGTGATTCCGGCGGTGTACCTATTGTGGCAGCGGCGTGCATTAATCGCGGCAGGCAGCGGGTCGCGGCACGCGGGGGATTGAAGCGCATCCATGGTCTTATTCCCATCAGGCGTTCAACGGCCCACTGAACTTCCAGCAGTTCGCTGGGGTGGTGAAATTCGGTTCAGAGCTCATCAAGAAATTGATCCCATATTTGTTCCGCGTGCTCAGAGTCCGAAAACAGCATCCTCCTTTTTGCCTGCACTGATTTGCCGAGGCTCTCCCGGATCTCCTGGGACTATTGTGTCATGTAGATCAACAACTTGAGAACCGCCTGTCGCTGAAACCCCATCTGGACGCTGTTGATAATGACATTTGATAAAGAGACCCTTCAGACGCTTTTAAATCTTCCTGATATCGCCGTTGATCACGTGGTGCTCGGCGAGCGCAAGACACTTAAAGTCTATGTGCATAGCACACTGGAGGGTACGAACTGTCATCGCTGTGGTCGGCCAATCGATCATGAGTATGGCCATGGTCAAGAGATAGAGTTACGCCATTTGCCATTATTCGCGTATACAGTTGTTCTTATTTTGAGGCCGAAGCGTTATCAATGCCGCTTCTGCGAAGGGCGTCCGACAACGAGCCAAACGCTGTCATGGTACACGCGGCGCTCCCGAGTGACAAAAGCATTCGAACAGCAGATGCTGCTGGAGTTGATCAACAGTACGCTCGAGGATGTCAGTCGCAAGCATGCCATTGGTGTCGACGCACTGCAGGGTATTTTGGATCGAAACATGGCGTGCGATGTCGATTGGAACGTAATTGAACGCTTGGAGGTCATTGGCATTGATGAGATTGCGTTGAAAAAGGGTCATCGTGATTTTGTCGTCGTGATCAGCGCTTACATTAACGAGACATTGCATGTCATCGGTCTGCTCGGCGACCGCACCAAGGCCAGCGTACAGGAGTTTTTTCTCAGCATTCCCAAGCGCTTGCGACGCACCGTCCAGAGTGTTTGCTCGGATCTTTATCAAGGTTTCATCGGTGCCGCTAAAGCCGTGTTCGGCAAGCGCGTACACATTTGCGCGGATCGGTTCCATGTTGCTAAGCTGTACCGAAATGGACTGGAAAACCTGCGCAAAAGCGAATGGAAACGGCTGTGCCATATACTCTCCAAAGAAGAGCGCAAGTCGTTCAAGAACGTGCATTGGCTGCTGCGTCAGCGTCGCGCCGATCTGAATGCAGATGAGCGACGCATGCTGAATCGGCTCTTTCGCTATTCACCAAAATTACAAGAAGCTTATGAGGCTTGCGAATCACTCACTGCCATCTATGAAAGCCGCCTATCAAAAGGTTAGGGTAAGCGCAAACTGCGTGGCTGGATGGAACGTGTCACCAACCGCAAGCTCAGTTGCTTCGATAGCTTCCTCGGGACACTGAATACTCACTTTGAGGAAGTGACGAATTATTTTATTGGTCGACACACCAGCGGCTTTGTCGAGGGGTTAAATAATAAGATCAAAGTCATCAAACGCCGCTGCTATGGCATCACCAACCTTGGACACCTCTATCAAAGGATATGCTTGGATCTCAACGGATATGACCGGTTCGGGGTTGACACATTATAAATTAATGAGTTACAGAGTTTGCGCTCGACTACATTTTAACCTTGATGTGTACGAAAAAATGAGCTTAAGTAGTTGTTTTTCAAATTTTTATTGGTTTCCATGAAATCCGGGAGAGCCGCGGTTGCTTACCAAGCGCCGAGTGCGAGGCTGCGCCTGACGCAGCAAGCGCTAAGATTAGTTGTAGATGTGCAATCTCTGACATTTTAAACATCCCGGCATATGTGAGTCACAACAATGAGCAATACCTACTCGGCAATTATTGAGCGAGATGAGGGCTGGTACATTGCCTATTGCCCCGAAATCCCGGGAGCGAATGGTCAGGGTCGCACAAAGATCGAGGCACAAGAGAGTTTGGCGAGCGCCATCGAACTCATCTTGGCTGATAGGCGAGACGACGCTCTCAGAGGCTTGCCGGCAGATGCCGAACAGGCAACGGTGACAGTTGGGTGAAGAGAGGCGCGCTTCTACGCCACCTTCGCCGGTACGGGTGCTACCTCAAGAGGGAAGGATCGTCTCATTCATTGTGGTGCAATCCGAATAACGGCGCAGTTGAAGCCGTCCCTCGACACTCCGAGATTCCGAACCGACTTGCGAAGAAAATTTGCCAGACTCTCGCCGTCCCCGAGATTGGCGGATGATCCCGCCCAACTAGCGCCTCGGCCCGACCGCCCGTTGCCGGGCCGTCGCTGCGCTCCGGTGCGGCAACGGGCGGCTGGCCAGACTTGACGTTATCGCGCCGAGCAAAGCTCGGCGCCTCTTGCCGGGTGAAAGTCCCGGTCGGGTAAGGGCTAGCCACCCACCCGTATCGAGTGTTGGTCCTGCTGCGGAGCTTTGTGCCTCGCGAACAAAGTGAATTGCAGGGCAAGCGTACACAGAGAATCCTGTAGGCCGTAGGGGAGATCGCGCTCCCTGAAGTGCGCCTGTTTGGATCAGGGCAGCTTCGAGAAAGCAAAGTAAGCGGATGACGACAGTGTTAACGTCCTGGAAGTCAACATGAAGCACGCGCTAGCTGGCAAGTGTGTGGATGTCCGCTGGAGTCCGCTTGCAGATGGGCTCTGCATGCCGTGGGATGCGTGTTTCAGATGGGGTCATATGGCGGTGCGGTGGAAACCGCACTCTTCCTGGTCGCGACCTGAGCGATCGCCTTGTCAGCGGCGATGACCAGCAGTCGATTGTTGACCCGATGCAACGATCCATGAGTAAGATGGCCAACTAATCTTTTCATATAAATCAATAAATTAAAGTCGTAAAACGGCGTAGCTGCTCTGCTTGCTGGGCCAGTGGGAAAAGTAACAAAGTAGAAATAAAGTGGGTGTCCTTTTTTTCTGGGTGCTTTTTTTCTGCGCTTTTTTTCTGCGTTTTTTCTTGCGATTGTTCGAGAAAAAAATTGACTAAATCTCTGTCAATGTTTTGATCCTGAAATGTACAACTCAACCACTGTCCGCTTTGGCGCAATGTCCAGTCTTCACAGTTTGTGTCTTCCTCATTCGCCATTAATTCAGCACTGCCAAATGCAAAAGGAACTGTGCATAGCATCGCTTTAAACCGTGGATTTTTAGTAAACATGATTCACCCATCAATTTTCTGCTAATATCTGCTGAGAAGCGTCAGAGCTTCAGCGTAAAGAAGACTGTCTGGCACCGGTAGTCCCGAAAAATACCCTTGTTCGCCATTAGCGTGCTTGTTGAAGTGATTTTAAAACTCGTTTGTGTTGGGTACGTTTAGCCTGAAGTTCCTGGCCGATTCTGCCCAATTTTGCATTTAAGCATCTGAAAAATATAATAAATAAGGGAAATTGACGCCGAAAAATGTAGGCATGTAAATTTGATTTTTGCCCAAGGTGGGTTTACAGTTAAATAGTAAATCAGTCACTTAGATGTAGGCAGAACGGCGAACCATAAAATTTTCTAATTGGCTGATTTGCATAAGAAAAGTGCAAGTACTGGTCAGGAACTTCAGTTCAGCGCCACGATATTTTTAACCTAATAATAGTTCCCATGTCCAGGACAGTTTTAGCCTGGGTAGCGTTCCAAATGGGACTAATCAAAATAGGGGCATTCAGCAGGCTGTCGAAAATCGGTCTTTTTTTTGACCATGAACTTACTTCATAATCGCTGTCTTGTAAAAGAAATAGGGTAAACAAGCGAGAGGGGGCGAGATGGGATTCAAGAGCAGTTACAGTCGGCTGGCGCGGTTGTTCAAGAAATCCAGAGATGAGTGACGCGCGAAAGCGATTGGGGAAAAGGGGGGAAAACGGGGACAGACCACGTTTTCCATGTTTTACAGAATCGCGGTCATGCTGAAAAAGGTGGTCTGTCCCCGTTTTCTTCGTTTTCTTTCGGTCCCGGTATCCCCTGTTCCCCCGGAAAAACGGGAAAAACGTGGTCTGTCCCGGTTTTCCCGTCCCAGTTTTCCCTATTTTCTCACCTTCGCACCCCGTCTCCTGGCCGCATTCGGCAGCGACCGCGAGCGCTGGCCGGACGCCGCGAGCCTGCAGCAGTACCTCGGTGTCGCGCCGGTCACCGAGCGCAGCGGCAACAAGCACTGGGTGCATTGGCGCTGGGCGTGTCCGAAGTTTCTCCGCCAGAGCGTCGTCGAATGGGCGGGTATGAGCGTGCGCTATTCGGTTCGGGCCGCCGCTCACTACCAACAACAGCGCGAGCGCGGCAAAGGTCATCACGCCGCAATCCGGGCGCTCGCGTTCAAATGGCTGCGCATCCTGCATCGCTGCTGGAAGGATCGCAAGCCGTATGACGAGGCGGTCTACTTGAAAGCGTTGCAAAAGAGCGGATCACCGTTGCTCGCGGCCATTGCCGGCGCAACCGCAGCGGCGAAGTAAGACGCCTTCCATCAGGGACGAGGGCTATGAGCAGGCGCTCCGTGCGCCTGTGGATATCCTGTGGGCAACCTGTTGGTGCCCAGTGGAGAAATTTTGCCCGAGACCTTGACAGACCGACTCAGGGCGTATGTTGGGCTGAATATCGATTTGCTGCGCTCATGCTGCTCGGAAAAGCGCTCGTTCTAGGGCGTCAGGAATGCTCAACGGGTAGAAGCGAGTCTTTGCATACGCGTAATCCTCGCCGCTTTCGTCTATGACGCGGAAGTATCCGTGGAAATCGGCGCTTTCGTCGACCAGAATTTCGTAGATCTTTCCGACTTCGAGTGACGCAGGATACCCTTCGTTGTTGATGCAGACAGCGAACGCCGAAGCTTCTGTGTGTGGTGTGTTCATATTAGTCGAGAAGCGGTAGCTTGAGCTTGAACTCCTTCTTTCCGATGCCGTGGGCTTCGTACCAATGGATTTCTGCTGTGTGGACTGTCCCGCCCAGCAACCGAACGGATGCAAATCCTTTCAGCTTTCTCCATTTGCCACGTCCGTACTGCTTGGTTAGCCTTGACAAATCTCGGATTCCGGTTCCGAAGGCAATTGGCTCAGTGTCTCGGATGTTTCCTACGATCTCGAAGTCCATGGATAGCTGGGAGTCTCAGGAGTTTCGTTCGTAATGGCCCAACGTTTAGTTAACCTGCGAAGCCCGCGCCGGTCGGGCATCGCGGCGCTTCGCGCTCGCGTCCCGACCGGCGCAGGCTTCGCAGGTTTAACGACTTGTTATATTTAAACCTTTTTTGGTTCGCTTCACTTCCCGTTTCAGCAAACTACTATGGGGATTCTACAACATTCAGTCCCTGACTGGGGCGTGGAAACACGCTCTTTTATTGGAGGGGACGATGGAACAAGGGTCCGTTGTGCGCGCCTGGCTCCGTAAGTGCAGCGCTGTTGCAAAGAGCACGACGGGTTTTCGCTCTTCTCGGCCACATCGCAACACAGCGATACTCTCCCGAGCCGTTGCGGATCGAGTGGTTGAGGTGTTCATCAGGCCGCCTCGTGCATGAGCGGCGGATCCTGGCCGCGCGAGGGTCCGATGGTGGGCGCAAGGTCTTGATGACGCCGCAGCCGTCCGCCGCAGAATGGGCAGACGTGGATGTCTTTTCCGCTCAGGCGTTGCAGTAAGACGTCGTAGGGCTCGCGCTCTTTGTTCGTCGTCACGCGCGCTAGGCCGAGCAGCGCTTTGACGCGGTTGAGCTTGCTGGCGCGGTGTCCGCAGGCGAGCAGTCCATCGTGGCGGAAGCGGGTGAAACGCGGCGGCAGGATGTGCAGGATGAACCGCCGGATGAATTCGTGGGCGTCCAGCGTCATTTCCTTACTCTTGGCGCCGTCTTTATAGTCTTTCCAGGTGAAGGTGACTTTGCCGTCGGCAACAGTCAGGATGCGGTGGTTGCTGATGGCAATGCGGTGGGTGTAACGCCCAAGGTAGTCGATGATCTGTTGCGGTCCGCCGAATGGGGGTTTGGCGTACACCACCCAGTCGTGTTCCCGCAGTGCCTTGCGCAACGCGGCGAAGTGCACCCCCGGCGGGCTCTTCAGCTCGCCCGCGGCATGCGCGCACTCCAGGCGTTCGAGGTAGTTTCCGCGGAAGACCTTGGACAGCGCTTTGACCGGGAATAACCAGTCACGATGCGAGCAGGGTTTGAACTGTTCGCCATCGAACGTGAACGCTCCGCCTGGCACGATGCAGTGCAGATGGATGTGGCGCTCCATCGTCTGGCCCCAGGTGTGCAGCACGGCGGTGAGGCCGAGCGTTCCGTGCCAATGGCGTCCGGCAAAGTCTCAAAGGAAAAAAAGGAAAAAAGGGCACCCATTTTACTTCCCATTTTACTTCGAAAGAGAGAAAAACAGAGAGAAAAGGACACCAGAGAGAAAAAAGAGAAAAAGCGCCCGGAGCGCCGAGGCGTTGTGCGATCTGCTCGACGACCTTCCGCAGTCCGATCCCTGGTCTGTCTATCAAGTCCACGATCTCATCGACCTGCTCGAGTTCGGGCTGCGCAAGGTCCTCGGCGACCTGAAGCCGAGCAAGGGTAGCGTCGATATCGGGGCTCTGCTACGCCAAGCCCACGACCAAAGCAAACTGCGTGCCAGCCAACTTGACCACGCCATCCGCGCCTGGGAGTTGCGCAATCCGCCGTACCAAGTCCTGCCAGCGACCAGGCCGCTATGACCACTACCACCACACTGTATTGCTCGGCCTCATCGAGCAGTCCGGGCCGTTCCTGTCGCGGCCGGTGCTGCAGCAGGGGGTTGACGCACGGGTTGGATACCGTAAAAAAACAACACTTTGGTAAATAAAAATACCCACTACAGTTGATCATATGGCTTGTGGTGCGACTGAATTCCCTGTCCATTCTCGTTCGGCCTCGACATCGCGGCAACCCGCCCATGGAGCGACTATGGACGGTTTGCCGCTTCGCCAAGGCGAACGAGAATCCGGCGCCAATCGGTCTGTTTCTCTTCAGCAATCGCCTGACCGCGCGCCGAGAGGCCAACACAGGGCTATATACGATATTTTGCCAACTTCGCACTCGCAAGCGCAAACCCGAGCAATACCGCGACAAACATTGGGCCAAAAGGCTGATCCAACAGCAATGCTGCGGCAAAGCTCAGCAGATAGCCCAGCAGTCCAATGGCGACCGACCAGACGAGTGTCCAGCGCCAGCTGTTTGCGATGCGAAATGCCATCCAAGCTGGTATGAGCACAAGCGCGAACGCGGCCATCAGCCCCATACTGGCGGTTGCGACAGCCATGCCGCTTGCCGCGAGCAGATCGAAACCCAGGTGCCAACGTCGCGACGGTAATCGGTTAGCCACCTCATGCTGCGGCAACAGGCGTGCGCGAAGCAGCCGGGGCATTAGCCATGGCAATGCCAAGGTGCAGATCAGCCCAAGAAGGATCGCTCCGCTAAGATCCATGGGGCCGGCGAAATAGAGCTGTCCCTCGATCAGCGCTTGTCCGAGCTGCTCGCCATGCCCGAGGTTGGCGGCAGCAAGCAGTAGCGCTGCCCAGCCACCGAGAATCATGAATCCGTAGGCCGCGTTGCCGCTGATCCTGCCCATGCCCTTGGCGATCGCGCCGCCAGCGGCGGCGGCGACTCCACCTGGGAGCGCGGGCAGGCCAATGCCGACTCCAAGCAGCGCCCCGGCCGCGGCCAGATGCGCGAAGCCAAGCGCTGCCAGCCATTCGTCTCTCAGCGTCAGCAACGCGCCCAGCAGCGGCAATACGCATGCCAGCAACAGGCCCGCCACGAGGGGCAGGTGGAAGATTGGATCAGTGAGTGTGGTTAGGTCCATCTGTCACCTGAAAGGTTGCGAGCGCCCCGTTGCGATCAGGGCCGGAGGCGAGTTGCAGCACGCGGCTGCAGTTGGCATCGAGGAATGCCTGTTCGTGACTCACCATGAGCACTGCCCGGTTCGTTGCGCGGTCCATGAGCATCTGCGCCAGTAGTTCTGCATGGATTGGATCGAGGTTGTTGGTGGGCTCGTCCAGCAAGACCAGTTGGCCTGGTCCAGCCAAGGCCGCCCAGACACCGAGTAACTGATGTTGACCGCCGCTCAGAAGATCGAGCCGCTGCGGCAGTAATCGTACCAGGCTCTGCGGCATAGAACCTGCGTTGGCATCTGGGTTTGCACCCGCGATGCTAAGGAACTCCCTGCCGGTCACGGGCAGCGGGGTGAAGCGCACCGGTGCCTGGGGTTGCACCGCAAGCCTGAGCCCCGGTGCATAGCATAGGCTTCCCGCGAAACAATGCGCGCCCCCGGCAAGGGCGGCGAGCAATGTTGATTTGCCGCTGCCATTCGCGCCCCACAGACCCACGACTTCTCCCGCGGACAGTGCGAAAGAGACCGGTCCCACCACCGGCTTGTTCCAGCCGGCGATGAGACCATCCACTTGCAGCAGCAGCGTCCGTGCTTCAGGAGGCTCAGCCCGCAGATGCGATCGCATCGATCCAGCGATCCATGTGGCGCAGGTAGCCATCCCCGTTGGCGTCGATCGGTGGATCCAGCGGCAGCCTCACCACGGGCCAGCCCAGATCCCGACCGACCTTCTGGGGCGCTTTTGGGGAATGGTGGGGCGCGTAAATGATGACGCCATCCTTACCGCGAAGCTTGCTTATCAGCGCCTTCAGATCCCGTCCGCTCGGCGGCACTCCAGGTACCGGCTCGATGGTGCCGAGCAGCGTCAGGTTGAAGCGCTCCAGCAGGTAGATCGCGTCGCGGTGGTAGAGCAAGACGCCCGGGGCATCCACGAGTCGCGCCTGCCATTCGGGTATTTGCCGGTCGACGGCTGTTGCAAAGCGTTTCGCATTGCTGCGATAACGAGCGGCATTGGCCGGGTCCAGCCGGGCCATCCGTTCCGCCAAGGCCTCTGCTATCTGCGCCATGCGCACTGGGTCCAGGTCCACGTGAGGGTTACCCGCCGGATGCACATCGCCACGGGCTCGATCCGCGGTGCCGCCGACCTCGAGGAGCGGCACCTGGGCGGCGGCTTCAAAATAGCCCTCGCGCCCAGGTAGGATCACCGGATTTACGGCGCTTTTGCTTGCTGCAGGCAACCAGCCTACCTCCAGTTCGGCGCCGATAGCGACCACCAAGTCGGCGCTCCGTAATGCGCGGATCATGCTCGGCTTGGCTTGCAGCATGTGAAGATCCTGATCCGGTTCGGCGAGCACCGTCAATTTAGCGTTCGGTGCCAGGGTGCGCACCAGTGCACCCATGCTCGGACTGGTTGCCACCACGTTCAATGCCAGCGCGATCGCCGGCATGAGTCCCAAGCCCGCCGCAAGTACGGCGGCGAGCAGTATCGACCATCGTTTCATTTGAATACTCCCGTCAGATTCCACGCGTTGTCCAGACGGCGTCAAGAACGACGCCGCCCAGTCGAGCATTACCTTAGAATTTATGTGAGCCATGGCTCCCGAGGCTCATCAGGAATTGCACATAAAAGGCGTTGAAGCGCTCGCGCTCATTCTCGGTCACCAGGATGTCGTTGTACGCATATTGCGCTCGCAACTGCGAGAACTCCGACAGGTACCAGGTGGCATCCAGGGTCCAGCGGTCGGAGCTGCCGAAGCTCTCGCTGCGTCCGCCACTGACTTCGTTCGTGAGCCCGAGCACGTCATAGCGCAAGCCGGCTTTCCATCTTGGTAAAAAGCCGTAGGTGGCCTGGGCGTAGAGTCCATCGGTGGTATAGTCCCGGGAACTGCCGATCTGCTCCGGATGCGCGCTGGAGCGCACAGTCATGTCTTTGATGGAGCGCAGGTACTCGGTCTGGAAGGTGATATCGCCTTGTCCGTAAGCCTTGGGTGCATCGTACTTGTAGACGATGTCAATGCCCCAGAGGTCCGCATTGCCGGCGAGGCCCGTCTCATGCAGCGTTTCGCTGATACCGTCGCTGTGGGCGTGCATGCTGTGTCCTTCCTCCGCATGCTGATGCTGCTGATGTTCCTCTTGATGGGCGTGCTCTGCCGTATGTTCTTCCGTGTGTGTATGCTCCTCATGCGCCTCATGGTGCTGGTGCTCCACAGCATGGGTGTGGGTTTGTACCGCCTGCTGCTGTTCGGCATGGGCATAGGACAGGCCAAACTGGAGCGCGTGCTTCTTGCCCAGCTCCGGGGCCGCCTTAGCAAACAAGGTGTAGAGCCGTGGCCCCGTGTTGGTGCTTCCCAGATTAAGCTCTTCCTGCTCCAGATCGCTGACGGTGGCGCCAAAAATTTCCTGGTTGCCCTGCAGGGCCTCGCCGCCGATGCGCGCATAGAAGGGCAGTTCCGGCACCCAGGAGAGCTGCAGTCCCGTGTCCTGCAATCCGTGGAAGCCGAGCAGGTTCAGGTAGGGCAGGTTCTGGTCCACAAAGTCCCACTGATGCGGATGTTGGTTGTTGATGTAGCCGAAATCGCTGAGGAATTTGCCGCCTTTGACCTTGAGCCCATAAGGCAGGGCGCGGGTCTCGAAGTAGGCTTCCTCCAGTTCGACATTGCCGTCGCCATCGATTGAGATGTAGGTCGCCGCGTCGAAGTAGGGGTCCACCGTCGCGGAAAAGGACAGCTCCGCCTCGCGGAAGTTGAAGCCGTTTTCAGCAAAGTTATGTGCGTGGCCACCATCGCTGTGGCTGTGCGCATCCACGCCATGGTCGTGCGCATTGCCACGGCTTGGCTGAAAGGCCTCGCTTACCAGCCTGGCGCCGTTCCCGTCATCGGTGTCGTCCTGGTAATAATTGCCGTCCAGGATCACCGAGATCTGCGGGTTGAAGGCGCTGCCGGAAGTCACGGCGTCGAACATTCCGGCGCTGCGGCTGCCCGCGGGTGCCCGGGTGGACTGCCCCCGGGAGCGGAGCACCCTTGGTGCCGTCATGGGCAGAGACAGCGCGTCAGCACCGGCTGCCTGGCGCGCCACTTCAGCGGCATGCTCCGCATCGGACAGGCGCGACTCCAGCGCCTGGATGCGGTTCTCGTACTGGTTACGCATGGCCTCCAGCTCTGCGCGTAGGTTGCTGATATCGGTATCGCCGGCGGCAGACGCGGCGATCGGGGTCAGCAGGGCGCTCAGCAGCGCACCCTGCATCAGGGATTGTTTCATTTCTGCACTCCGATCGATCGGGAAAGGAACGCCCAAGTCAATTCGCTACACGGAGGGAATGACGAGGAGCACGAGTTGCCTTTGTTGGATCAGTACCGGTAAGCACGCGGCGGCGCGCGTGCGCGATTCGCGTTGAAAATCGCTTGCAGGGGAGGGCGGGTGATTGCGACCAGTGGCCGGGGCGTTGAGTTGACGGAATATCCGAGATCAAGTGCTGACGTCAGATGCGCCACGCCCAGCGGAGCCCCAGCCAAACAGATTTCACATCGATCATCGTCCTGATGCTCCATGTGCTCCATGTGCTCCATGGTGTGGAGCGTGAGTAATAGCTGCGCTCCTACCAACATGCAGGCTAAAAGCAGGCAGCCGAACGTCTTGAAACCGGAGTGAAACCGGGACGGGCTGAGCCAAGCAATAGGCAGGGCAGCGCTGCAGGACACGAGGTAATCTGGAACCTTGAATTATGCGACTAAAAAAATACTATCACGTTAGTAGAAATGCTGCATGTTGTAAATAAAATACAAAATGCAAAGCAGCGCATCAATGGAAAAGCGGGTGGGAAGACGGGGAAATGATTGTTCAGCCACCCTGCTGATGTAAAAGTGCTGATGTAAAAGGACTGATGTAAAAGGACACCTGATGTAAAAGGACACCCACTTTGATTGTCTAAGCACTGCAGAGCAGACGCTCACCAGGGCGATCCGCCATTGCGCCATTCAACCCAGAGCGACAATCGCTAATACATGCCTGACAGAATCAGCCGCATCAACATCCACACCGAAGAGGCGGAACCGCTATCGTGTTCCGCTCTGTGCGAGCTTGCCCAACCCGAACCGGAGATCGAGTTCGATCAGCGCATCCCATGCTAGCGAACTTTGCCGTCAACAAGCGTAACAGGCGATGGAGACTGTGCAAGTATTCGCGGCAAAGTGCAGAAGATGAATTTTACCGCCAGACACGCCAAGAGCAAGAAAAAATATTAAATTTCAATATTTTATTTGACTTCTCGTTAGATTTTGCCTTCAAGTAATGTCAGTATTCACCGCAGAGACGCAGCGTGCGCAGAGGGGCCAAGGCGGATGCATCCTCTTCTCTGCGTTCTCTGCGTCTCTGCGGTGAATCAAACTTCATCCTGAATGAATGGTTGAACATTTTCATAAGACAGCACCCTTCGTGTCCTTCTTGGTTAATCTTCTTTTGTGTATTTCTGGAACACTTTCACGGTCTCGATGACGTCGGTTCCTGCATCTTCCATCCCAACGACCCGCAACTCTTCCCTCCAAAGCGCCGTTCGCACGTTCCCCGATGATTGCCTCAAGACGTTTGTCTTGGCGACCTTGCCCACAGCCTCGCTCTGGTGGTATCGTCGAAGTCGAACTGCCTGTGATGCAGTTAGATCGATTATCCTTACTTTATGTCGTCGTCGTAATCGCGTTCGCGACGAAAATGGCTTCGACCTGGAATTCGACAGCGACAACGCTTCAGGATAGAGCTGGTTAGGAACATGCACAGGCGCAGCGATACCAGGCATAATGCTCAACCAAGAGGCAGCCTCATGTATGACCCAAGCGCCTTCCGGCTCGATGGCGCCGTTGCTCTGATCACCGGCGCCGGCGCCGGGATCGGTCGCGCCATCGCCAAGACCTTCGCCGCCGCTGGTGCGGCGGTTGCCGTCACGGACCGCGACGCCGCCTCGGCTCGGCAGGTCGCGGATGCTATCAATGCAGCGGGCGGCAAGGCAGCAGGCGGCGCCTGCGATGTGACGCAGGAGTCTGATCTGGCCGCCGCTGTGGAGCTTGCCGTGGATTCATTCGGTGGTTTGAGCATCCTGGTGAACAACGCCGGCGGCGGCGGACCGAAGCCGTTCGACATGCCGATGGCGGACATGCGCCTGGCGTTCGAGCTGAACCTGTTTTCGGTCTTTCGGCTCTGCCAGCTCGTCGCACCGCACATGGAGCACTCCGGCGGCGGCGCGATCCTCAACATCACCTCCATGGCCGGTGCGAACACCAACCGGCGGATGGCCGCCTACGCCTCCTCCAAGGCCGCCGAGAGCCATCTGACGCGCAATATTGCATTCGACCTCGGCCCGAAAAACATCCGGGTCAACGCGATCGCCCCCGGCGCCACCCGCACCCAGGCACTCAACACCGTGCTCACCCCCGAGATCGAGGCGCACATGCTCGAGCGCACGCCGATCAAGCGCCTCGGCGAGCCCGCGGACATGGCCAACGCTGCGCTCTTTCTCTGCTCCCCCGCCGCGGCCTGGATCAGCGGCCAAGTCCTGACCGTCTCCGGCGGCGGCGTCCAGGAGCTTGATTGAGGCTGGTCTTGATGCCGATGTTCTAGATGGTAACCGTTTAGCCCACCCAGTATCGAGCGGGAATCCGTTGGCGCGCAGAGATCAGCAAGCTGCGGGACAAATCGGATCGGATGTGCGAGGAGAGTCCGCAAGTGTTGATTTGTGCCGCTCGGTGCCCCCGTAATGCACTTCAGCGACCACGACCTCAGACAGCTCGACGAAGCGGCCTTGGCGAGGCTCACGCCGGAGCGGGCGCCGGCGCTGCTGTGCAAGGCGCTGGAGGACCTGAAGGCGGCGCGCGAAAAGTTGGCGGAGAATTCGACGAACAGCTCGACCGCCGAGCCCCCGGGCGCCGTAGGAGCAGACCGAGGCGCATGGGAAGGAGGAGGAGTCGGACAAGGCGCCGGCGGTGTCTGCGCAGCGCGGGGAGGGGGCGAAACCGGCGGGGAAGTCGGGGTCGGAGTGCGGGGAGAAGACGTCCGCGAGCGCATCCGAGGAGAAGCGGGAGGAGAGGGAGGCGGCCCGCCCGGGCCGGCACCGAGGCGCCCCGGGGCACAGCCGCAGTCAACAGCTTCCGGTGGATGCTGAGGAGGTCCATGCCCCGCACAGCTGTACCGTCTGTGGCCGCGCCCTGGACGAAGCCCACGAGTACCGGTCCCACAGTATCCAGTGGTAGCCAACTTTCCCATCAACGAGCGCAACAGGCGACGGCGTCGATTCCTGCACCTTCCCGTTTCCGACGATCCACGAATCTTCTTTTTTGCGCGCTATTTGCGCGTTTACCCGATGATTCCCGCCCGGACCAGACGAGCCCCCGACGGGTCTTTTTCACCTTTGTCCAAAGCTGTTCTCCGGTGGTATCGTTGCAATCACATTGCTTGTGGTGCAATTGAATTTCCCATTCTTTCCTTTTTCAATCCGTGGGCCGGCCTTTGATCAGAGCCTTCAGACGCGCGATCTCGGCAAGCGCGGCTTGCTTCTCCGCGCGCTCGCGTTCTTTCTCCGCGCGCTCGCGTTCTTTCTCCGCGCGCTCGCGTTCTTTCTCCGCGCGCTCGCGTTCCTTCTCCATGCGCTCACGCGCCGCTTCGGCGGTCAGCGCTTGTATGCGCTTGGTGACGCTCTTTTGCTGACGCAGATAGTTCTGCCGCGCCTGATAAACATGGTAGGCGCGCTCCTTCTCGGAGAACTCGTTCATAATGCTCATGACCTGTTGCATCTCCGGGGTCTGCATCCAGTCCGGCAGGTTGTCCGGGTCCAGATGCTCGCCTTCAATGAAGAACTTGAGCCAGCGCTCGGCCTCGGTATCGACCTGCTCGGCGGTGAATTTGGTCAGTTCGAAGACGGCGATGGCGCCATGATCCACCAATGTGCGGCCCTGGTTATCGCGGAACTGGTAGCGGTGGGCGTAGCCTGGCACCTTCGGCAATAGGGTTTCGCCGACCAGCCAGATGGCATAGGTGGGTGTAAGTTCCGTGTAGTCCTCGCCGCTGGCGAGCTGGGCGCTGTAGAGATCGGCCCAGCCGTATAGAATCCGTGCCGGCAGCTCTGGCAGGACCAGGAGCTGGACCTCAATCTGATAAAGGCGCTCATTCTGATCCCGCGCCTTGACATCGACGATGCTGAGCTTGTCCTCGAGGAACTCTCGTTCGTTGTAGGGATTGAGAATCTTCACCTCGACGATCAGCGACGACAGATCCTCGCTGAGCATGGCATTAAGAAAGTGAATCAGCAAGTTGCGGTTGGTCTCCGAGCCCAGCAGGGCCTTGAAGACGCAGTCGATCTTGGGGTCGATAGGATGGTGCATGATGCTAAGGTTAGCGCGCTGCGTGGTGTCGTCTTGTTCCCCGCGACATCTCAGGCTATTTCTCTCCGGCAATCGCCTCACCGGAAGATCTTTACATGGCGGAATCAAAAGGGTAGCTGGCTCAGGTTCTGATCTGTAGATCTTCACAAAATGACTCTGGCATGCTGATCCAAAATGATCATTTTAAATCAATGTGTTGCGATTAATCTGAAGTTCCCGCTGGAATCGGTCCAATTTCGGTAGCTTCTCAATAAGTCGGGGCACCCATGAAAACAAAGGCTTAAGGGTGCGAAAAATCGCCCCGTAGCGCCTTGCAAGCCCAATGCGACGCCTAAATCATTGATTCCTGGTCACCTAAAGCATTCGATGACTGTTCCGTGGCGGGTATTTGTGGCCGCAAGCCATTGATACATAAAGCCACCTTCACTTATTGAGTAGTTACCAATTACGTATCTAACCACTTGTAATCGTTAGTAAATATCAAAATTCCCGCCGTCAAAATGTAGGCACGTAAATTGGATTTTTGCACAAATTCGATTTACTCGAGAAAAGTGTTACGTGCGTCCAGGAACTTCAGACCAAGATCTCGCACCATCGCAATAAATTGATTTTATTTACAGAGCCTCAGCCAAGAGGCCCTGTTTGGATGCGACGTTGGTAAAATGGCAATGGATTTGCCCAGCATGTAAGTTTGATTCACCGCAGAGATGCCGAGCACGCAGAGAAGAAGGTATATTCGCCTTGGCCCCTCTGCTATTCTGCGTCTCTGCGGGGAATATTCATCAGATCAGCCATGCAGGATGACCCAGGGGCCGTGGGTGAGCTGGCCTGCACAGCAAGATCGATGAAATCGGCGTCCGACCTCATCAAATTACATTCACAGCAGGCAGCACCCTTCGCGAGGATCTCTTGGCAGTTGATTCATTGGTGCTGTCGTTCATGCTCTGCATTGTGGGCTCCACGGGTATTCCCTGCACCTCAACTGCTCGTCTCTCTTGGCGGGATAGAGCCCGTTTGTTCAGTATCTGGTCAGCATCTGGTCATGGCGCAGCCCTGAAATCCTTATCTTCCAGGCGCGCGCTCGGCGGTTTGCACCCCTAACCAGCCACCTGAGCGTCAAATTCCGCGCGGGCCGCAAGTGCCACCTGGCCATCGCTGCGCTGCGCCTCCAATTGCAATTCGTTCCCAGACGGCGTGATCACCAGCCGGAACGGCGCTAGATCGAATAGCGGCGCTTGGCCGCGAAAGCTGAATCCGACCACCGGCTGCGACACCGCTGCCCGCGCGGCATGCATCAGTAGCATTGCGGTCAGCGGGCCATGTACCACCAGCCCGGGATAGCCCTCCTCACGGGCGGCGTAGTCGCGATCATAGTGGATTCGATGTGCATTGAAGGTCAGCGCGGAAAAGCGAAACAGCATGCGTGGGTCCGGCGTCACCAGGCGCGCTTGGGCATCCGGCGGCAAAGCCGGCCAATCCACCTTATCCGGTGGCGGAACCTTGGCGCCGGGCTCGCGATAAACGATCTGCTGCTCTTCTTCGATACAAAGTACGCCGTCCTGCTCAAAGCGAATGGCGACCGTGACGAAGGCAAGCGGGCCGGTACGTCCACTCTTGAGACTGACGCCGGCAATGGTCGCATGGCGCTCGGCCGGGCGTCCGAGCAGTAGCGGCTGGTGAAAGCGCAGCTTTGAGCCGGCGAACATGCGCCGCGGATACGGAATTGGCGGCAGGAAGCCGCCGCGCTGTGGGTGCCCGTCGGTGTCGAGCATCGACTGGGGCGCGCGTGGCAGAAAGTAGAACCAGTGCCATAGCGGTGGCAAAGGTGCGCTTTCGCTCAGGTCGGTGCTGTCATCGTCGAACAGCGCGGCCGCAGCGCGCGCCTGGGTCGGGCATAAGGGATCGTCGACGCGCTCTGTCCGACCGATCCAAGCACTGAAATCGTCGCTTTCGGCATTCACCGGGATCTCGCTCTCATCGGTTTTGAGGTGGGTTTGAGTTTTAGGGCTTGGCTGCAAGTTCTTATTTTGGTGGTTCGCATGCTTGCGCATCTCGGGTTATTATTTCGCTCGCCTAGCTGCGGATAAGATACTAGCATAAGCATCCGCAACCGCGGTAGGCTAATATACACAGGCCAAAGCGCCAAATTAAATAAGGCGCAAGGTATTTCCCAGTAAACGAGGAGGAGCAAGTATGGTGCATTCTGCGAGTGCGTCGGAATCGATGTCCGAACAATCGGGTGTCGATGGCGCGAGCACATCCGAAGATCAAACAGCATTGCCGTTAGCCGGATTGCGGGTGATCGACGTCGGCAACTTCCTGGCCGGCCCTTATGCCGCATCCATCATGGGCGAGTTCGGCGCTGAGGTCATCAAGGTCGAACATCCGAACGGCGGCGATCCGCTGCGTCGCTTCGGCACGGCCTCCCGCGATCCTGAAACCACGCTCAACTGGCTCAACGAGGCGCGCAACCGCAAGTCGATCACATTGAATCTGCTGACACCGCAAGGGCTGGAGATTTTCAAACGCCTGATCGGCAAGTCGGATGTGCTGGTGGAGAACTTCCGACCTGGAACGGCGGAGTCCTGGGGGCTTGGCTGGCCCGAGGTCCATGCGATGAATCCATCCATCGTGATGCTGCGTGTATCGGGCTACGGTCAAACCGGCCCCTATCGGCGTCGATCTGGGTCAGGCCATATCGCACAGGCGTTTGGTGGCCTCAACTACCTGGCTGGTTTCCCCGGCGAGACCCCGGTGCTGCCGGGAACAGTGCCCATGGGAGACTACATTGCCAGTCTGTTTGGCGCCATCGGCGTACTGATCGCACTGCGCCACAAAGATCAGACCGGCAACGGTCAGCTCGTCGATGTCGGCACCTACGAGGCCATACTCCGGGTGCTGGAGGAGATCGCACCGGCCTATGCACTGTATGGCAAGATCCGCGAACGTGAAGGTGCCGGCAGCTTTATCGCGGTTCCGCACGGACATTTCCGCACTCAGGACAACAAGTGGGTCGCGATCGCCTGTACCACGGACAAGATGTTCGAACGCCTGTCAGTGGCCATGGGGCGTCCCGATTTGGCTTCTAAAGATTTGTATGGACAACAATCCAAGAGGCTTGCCGCGCGCGAGATCGTCAATCAGCACGTGATCGATTGGGTCGGTTCGATGCCGCGGACCGAAGTGCTGCAAAGCTGTCTATCCGAGGAAGTGCCGGTGGGCAATGTCAACAGCATTGCTGACATTTTCGAAGATCCGCACTTTATTGCCCGCGGCAATCTGGTCCGTTTCAACGAGGATGATTACGGCGAGGTCGTTGTGCCCGGTGTCGTGCCAACGCTGTCAAAAACCCCGGGCCGCATCAGCGGACTTGGGCCGAAACTCGGTAATGCCAACCAGGATGTACTGGGCACATTGCTCGGGATGGCAAGCGAAGAGATCGAGCAATTGCGCAAGAAGCAAATCATCTGACCGGCAGCGAGAAGACCATGACTGAAACTCCGCAATCTGCAACAACCACAGCATCTTTTGGGCCACTCGCGGGCGTGCGCGTGCTGGACGTGGCCACGGTCGTCGCGGCGCCATTCTGCGCCACGGTGATGGGTGAGTTCGGTGCCGACGTGATCAAAATCGAGCAGCCCAAGGGCGGCGATACTTTGCGCAAATTCGGCACTCCAACCTCGCGTGGCGACACCTTGACCTGGCTCAGCGAGTCACGCAACAAACGCTCCATTACGCTCGATCTACGTGCCGCCGAGGGCGCACAGCTGTTCAAGGATCTGGTCGCACAGGCCGATGTTTTGTGCGAGAACTTCCGTACCGGCACCCTGGAGAAATGGGGTCTGGGCTGGGACGTATTGCATGAAATCAATCCGGGTCTGGTGATGCTGCGTATCACCGGCTACGGTCAGACAGGTCCGTACCGCGATCGCCCCGGTTTTGCGCGGATCGCGCACGCGGTGGGCGGTTTGGCGCATCTGACCGGCATGCCGCGCGGCACACCGATGACCCCGGGGTCGACCACGCTTGCCGACTACATGACCGGCCTGTACGGCTGTATCGGTGTTTTGATCGCGTTGCGTCACCGCGACCTCACCGGCGAAGGTCAATATATCGACGCGGCCCTGTACGAATCGGTATTTCGCTGCACCGAGGAGCTGTCCTCGGCCTATAGCCAGCACCGGACGGTCCGCGAGCGGACCGGCTCGCAGCAAAACGATTTTGCCTGCCCGCACGGCCATTTTTCCACTCACGACGGCAAATGGGTAGCCATTTCCTGCGCCACCGACCAATTGTTTGCTCGCCTGGCAGATGCAATGCACCAGCCTGAGCTGGCATTGCCGGAAAACTATGGCGTGCAGGCGACGCGCTTGGCCCGAGCCGTAGAAGTCAACGAGATCGTGCGCGATTGGTGCGTCTCGCTGGATCGTGCGGAGATCCTCAGACGCTGCGAGGAAACCGGTACGCCGGCCGGACCGCTGAACAACATTGCCGACATCTTCGGCGATCGGCAGGTGCATTCGCGGCGCAATCTGGTCTCGATCGACGCGGAGGACATCAACGAGGTCATCGTCGCGCCGGCGCCGGTGCCGAGATTGTCGGAAACGCCGGGTAGCATTCGCAGCCTTGGGCCGAAGTTGGGCGAGCACACCGAGGAGGTCTTGCAAGAGGTACTTGGCCTGGATGCCGATCGCTTGGCAGAATTGCGCGCGAGCAAGGTGATCTAATGGACGGGATTCTAGATGGGATACGCGTTATCGAGGGCTCGGCCTTTGTCGCAGCCCCGTTGGGCGGTATGACACTGGCGCAGTTGGGCGCTGACGTGATCCGATTCGACCCCATCGGTGGCGGGTTGGATCACCGGCGCTGGCCGGTGACCAATGATGGCAAACACAGTCTGTTCTGGGCTGGGCTGAACAAGGGCAAGCGTTCCATTGCCGTTGATATTCGAGAGCCACGGGGCCAGGAAATATTAACGGAACTGATCTGCGCACCGGGCGCCGAGGCGGGGCTGTTCAGCACCAACTTCCCGGCGCGTGGCTGGCTGGCCTATGATCGGCTCGTACAGCACCGGGCCGACCTCATCATGGTCAATCTGATCGGTCGGCGCGACGGCGGTTCGGAGGTCGACTATACGGTGAATCCGCAGATTGGCTTTCCGGAACTGACTGGCCCGAGTGATCGCCAAGAGCCTACCAATCATGTCTTTCCCGCCTGGGACGGCATCGCTGGCCACCAGCTGGCGCTAGCAATGCTAGCCGCGCTGCGGCATCGCGATCGCAGTGGCGAGGGTCAACTCGTAACCCTGGCATTGAAAGATGTCGCCTCGGCAATGCTTGGCCATTTGGGCATGCTGGCCGAAGTGGCCATTAACGATGTCGACCGACCGCGCTATGGCAATTATCTGTATGGCGCGTTCGGGCGCGATTTCGAGACCCGCGACGGTGCTCGCGCGATGGTCATCGGGCTCACCGGACTACAATGGAAATGCCTGGTCAAGGCGACCGACTTGAGCGATTCGATCAAGGCCCTCGGCGAGCGACTCCAACTCGATCTGCGTGAAGAAGGCAATCGCTTCCGGGCGCGCGAGGAAATCGCCGCACTGCTCGAGCCCTGGTTTGCCGAGCGAACCCTGGCCGAAGTGCGCGCTCTGTTCGACGAACACCGCGTCACCTGGGGACCCTATCGCAGCGTGCGCGAGGCAATGGCCGAGGACGCGGATCTGTCGACAGACAATCCGATGTTCCAGAACGTCGAGCAACCTGGGATCGGTACCTACATCGCACCGGCGTCGACATTGGCTTTCAGTCGAGCTGGACGCCTGCCTGCGAAGCCCGCGCCACGGTTGGGCGAGCATACCGACGAAATCCTGCTCGACCTACTCGGACTGCCGGAAGCCGAGGTCGGCAAGTTGCACGACAGCGGCATCATCGCTGGCCCGTCAACCTGATTCATTATCCTGACTTTTACCACCAAGTTTTCATCCTGGGCCGATGTGCTGAGCCAGCACCCTAAGCAGTTGGGCTGACTCGTCAAAATCACCCCTTTCCCGTTGGAGGTCGACGATATGAAGCTGCCCCTGAATTTTTACAAACCCATGGCTATTGGTGCGCCGATGCCGATGCGCGAGTTGCCGTTACGTGCTGAGCGAGTGGTGCATTTCTTCCCGCCGCACCTGGAAAAGATCCGCGCCCGTCTGCCGGACACCGCGCGCAAGGTCGATGTACTTTGCGGCAATTTGGAGGATGCGATTCCGATCGACGCCAAGGAAGCGGCGCGCGCCGGTTTTATCGAGGGAGTAAACGCATTGGAGCCCGGAGACACGGCAATCTGGGTGCGTGTGAACTGCCTAAACAGTCCATGGGTGCTGGACGACATCGAACAGATCGTCCGTGAAGCCGGCAACCGGCTCGACGTGGTGATGATACCGAAGGTCGAAGGCCCCTGGGATATTCACTTTGTCGATCAATACCTGGCGTTATTGGAAGCACGCCACGGGGTGCAAAAACCGATCCTGATTCATGCATTGCTGGAGACAGCCCAAGGCGTGATGAATGTCGAGCAGATCGCGGCAGCCAGTCCGCGCATGCATGGCATGAGCCTGGGTCCGGCGGATTTGGCCGCATCGCGCGGCATGAAAACCACCCGCGTCGGAGGCGGACATCCGCGCTATGGTGTGCTGGCCGATCCGTCCGAGGCGGAGGGCGACCAGCGCGCCTTTGTGCAGCAGGATCTGTGGCACTACACGCTCGCGCGCATGGTCGATGCCTGCGTGGCGCACGGATTGCGTGCGTTTTACGGACCCTTTGGCGACATCAAAGACGAGGCTGGCTGCGAGGCGCAGTTCCGCAACGCATTCCTGATGGGATGCACCGGCGCCTGGTCGCTGGCACCGAACCAGATCCCGATCGCGTTGCGCGTATTCAGTCCCGAGGTCAAGGAGGTACTGTTCGCCAAGCGCATCCTGGAGGCAATGCCCGACGGCAGCGGTGTGGCGATGATCGATGGCAAGATGCAGGACGATGCCACCTGGAAGCAGGCCAAGGTGATGGTCGACCTGGCGCAACTGGTGGCGCGCAAGGATCCCGAACGTGCGGCTGCCTATGGCCTCTGATCTGGTGTCACAGACAATGAGTAACAAAACAGAGCCGGGGAATTTTTTCGAGGATTTCAGCGTTGGACAACGCATTGCGCATGCGACACCGCGCACCCTGACCGAAGGCGAGGTGGCGCTGTATGTCGCATTGTTCGGCACGCGTTTCGCCATGAACTCATCGGATCCGTTCGCGCGCCAGATGGGCCTGCCGCGGGCACCGGTGGATAGCCTGCTGGCCTTCCACATGGTGTTCGGCAAGACCGTCGCCGATGTCTCGCTGAATGCCATCGCCAACCTTGGCTATGCCAATGGTCGCTTTGGCGTGCCGCTGTATCCCGGAGACACGGTAACGACCGATTCGTCGGTGATCGGATTGCGCCAGAACAAGGATGGGCGCACTGGGGTCGTCTACGTACACTCCACCGGCGTTAATCAAAACGGCGAGATGGTGCTCGACTACGTGCGCTGGGTGATGGTGCGCAAGCGAAACACCGATGCCCCGGCGCCGGAAACGGTGGTGCCCTCCTTGCCGGAAGCGGTCGGGGCCGAAGACTTGATCGTGCCCTACCAGGTCGATGTTTCCCAGTACGATTGCCAGCGCGCGGGAAGTCCGTATCTTTGGGACGACTATGGACCAGGCGAGCGCATCGACCATGTGGACGGGATCACGATCGAGGAGTCCGATCATATGATCGCGGCGCGCATGTTCCAGAACACGGCGCGCGTCCATTTTAACCAGCATGTCGAGAAAGATGGTCGATTCGGTCGCCGCATCATCTATGGCGGCTATATCATCAGCCTAGCACGCGCCCTGTCTTTCAACGGCTTGGCCAACGCCCAGAGCATCGCGGCCATCAACGCCGGTCGGCATGTCAGCCCCTGCTTTGCCGGCGATACCGTTTATGCCTGGACACAGGTGCAGGAGCGCCAGGAAATTCCCGGTCGCACCGATCTTGGCGCATTGCGCCTGCGCACGGTCGCGACCAAGGACCGTTCCTGTGCCGATTTTCCTTACAAAGATTCCGCTGGCGGAGCCTATGACCCCGCGGTATTGCTCGACTTCGACTACACCGTATTGATGCCGCGGCGCTGAGGGGCGGTTCGGCAACAACCTGGACGTTGCCGCGGACGGAAATAACTACGAAACACGTGAAACGCGCGAAAGAGATCGGTGGTTTGTATGCCTATCGATCACTCGCGCTTTTTGCGTTTTTCGTAGTTCAATCACGATGGGCCGCTTGCCGTCGAATCGTCACTTGACTGCCGAGGATCGTGCTTTAAAGCTGAATATTGTATAAAATTTAGGAATAATTTCCAGCCAAATTACTTGAAGGAGTCAGCTGTGGTTTTAATACCGATTCTTTGCCCTCACTGTGTAAAGCGATCAAGTCGTGAAACGCGGAAAAACGGAGAACGGTAAACAGCATTATCTCTGTCAGAATAAAGCCTGTAGTAAGAAGACGTCGATTCTCGACTATTCCTACAACGGGTCCTTGCCAGAGGTAAAGAAAAACCATTGATATGAGCGTCAATGGAAGCGGAGTCAGAGACACGGCGCGGGTGCTCGGGATCAGTCAACATACGGTTATTAGCGAATTAAAAAAAGAATCGTCATTGGAGCCGGGAAATGAAGCCTTGTTGAAGTAGGTAAGCGCAGACCAAGTTGTTGTTGATATTCGAGGCCCTGTTCATAACTCCGAACCAACTGACGAGCCGGTGCGTTGAGCTTTTCCGTAAAACGTTGTTTTTAAAGTTAAAATACTGGAGCGTTCGAGGCTAAACCTAAGTCTTGGCCGAGCTTATGAACAAGGCCATATTCGACGAGTTACTGATGATACCGAGCTGCATGAGATGTGGAGTTATATCGGCAAAAAAGCCAATTTAGAGATAGTTGTGGCATGCCATAGATCACCATACTGGAAAAGTGTTGGATGATCGCTAAGATAATGTTTTTCTCGAGTTGAAAGACCTTCTTGAACCGTTTGGAATCAGGCAATTTTATACGGATGATTAGGGAGGGCTTAAGGGCGCCATTTACCGCCCGAAATCATACTATTGGTAAGCGCATTACGCAAATAATAGAACGCAAGCATCTGACACTACGGACGCGAATCAAACGTTTGACTCGAAGGCCTTGTTCACAAGCTCGGCCAAGACTTCGAGCTCCCCGGTATTTTATATTTAAAATCAACGTTCTACGGAAAAGCCCCACGCACCCGCTCGTCAGTTGGTCGGAGTTATGAACAAGGCCGACTCGAAAAACAATTTGTTTCTTTAAACTCGAAAAAATGCATGATATCGTGATTGGCCTGTTTATTAGTCGGTATAATTTGGATTGCCGGTATAATATCCAAGTTTGAAGCATTACCCCGCTCAGCTTGCCCTCGGCCCAGACGCCGGCGCTACCATGCTCGGGAAAGCCGTAGGCATGGCCGATGCTCGCCGGTGGCGGGCTTGCATCGAGCCGCACCAGCGCCGGAATCTCCATTGCGGGCGGCATCATTTGCCGGGTCGCCCGCAAGCGGGCTCCTACGGCTAGTCAAGGTCCGCCTGCAAGCGAGGCGCCTTGACCTCTCTGCGTTCTCTGCGTCTCTGCGGTGAATCCTTAACATGCTTTGAAGGCAGTACCCGTGAATCAACCTCGCTCCTGGTTGAACAGATCGACATTCTGCGCAGACAGCATCCCCAGCAATAACGCGTTGACCGAGCGTCGCTCCGCCACTAGGATGAGCGCGCTATTGCATGCGCGAAGGCCGGCGCATTTATGATCCACGATCCCAGGCCGCCGCCGGCTGCAGCCGGCCCGTCACGGGGCGGATCGATCGAGACGCTATACCATTGTCACCGCAACCACCGGAGCCTCACTACCATGTTCCATGTCAATCTCCGATTGCCAGGCTATCTGTTGCTCGGCCTGGTCGTTTTGTTGTTGCCATTGCTGGCGCAGGCCAATGTCTGGATGGGCAATCTGCGCATCCATGATAACCAGGTCTGGCCGCAGGGCCGTGCCGGCAACTATGGCACAGCCAAGTATTTTATCGACGAGGACGCCAACGAGACATTGAACATCGGCGTCACCGTGGAGGTCTATAGCGACGGCGCGCCGGCGAGCGCGGTGGAGGTGCAGACCTTCACCAATCTCAACCGGCGCGACTTCGCCAAGGTGTTCGAGTCGGCCGCCGATGCCGACCAGCCGGACAGCTATTGGGTCACCCATCCGATGAACCTGGTGGGTACCTCCGGCAATAACGGCGTCTATCAAACGACGATTCCGGTGGACAAGGCTGGGGCCTATCGGGTCACCACTCGTTTCCGGATCAACGGCGGTCCCTGGCAATGGCATAACCAGTTCTATGGTCAGCGCGACGCGGCGGTGGTGGTGTCGCCGAAGAAGGTGCTTGGCCTGACCATCTACGAAGCCAATCCGTTGGTGGTCGAGGCGTTTCAGGGCGGCACGGAGTCCAACCGCAGTACCTTCGAGGATTTCACCGATCATGACAACGACGGCTACGACCCGTTCAATCTGACCGGTCTGCGCAATCAGATGGGTTTCAATACCCTATGGCTGATGCCGGTCATGCCGGTCACTACCGAGCGCCTGGACCCGAACACTGGCCAACTGGTGGCGAACCATTCCCCCGGCAGTCCCTATGCCACGCGCAACTATTACGCCATCAGTGACCGGCTGTCAGAGCAGGGTACGGAGCAGGCCGCCGAGCAGGAGTTTCTGTACCTGGTGCAGCGGGCGGATAATCTGGGGATGAATATCTTTCTCGATATGGCCTTTAACCATTCCGGGCGAGATATCCGTTTTGGCCAGGGCGGCGTCGATCTAGGCTTTACCAATAACCCGAGCGCCTTTATTCGCAGCGATCGGCCGGCCTGGGCGACCAGCCGCGGCAATTATCGCGCGCATGCCTCGGGGCCGAACGACCTTGCCCCGTTCGCCCCGGCGGACCGCCTCGGCGAGCATCAGTGGTATGACGCAGGCTTCGACTGGTATTTCGGCGACTATTCCAGCCTAGGACCCAAGCCGGGACGCGGCGACACCTCCCGCGGCGGCGCAATTGACGAGCGCGATCTGTTTTATACCGATCTCGACCCGGATGGTGGCCATGATTTCGAAGTCGAGAACGTCTGGCGCTATTTCGCCAATGTCCTGCCCTACTGGCTGCAGCGCACCGGTAACGGCATCGACGGCATCCGCGCCGACTTCGCCCAGGGCCTGCCGCCGCGGGCCTGGGAGTACATTATTAATGTCACCCGGCAGCAAAAGTGGGATTTCATCTTTCTCGCCGAGGTGCTGGACCCAGATCAGGTGCTCTACCGCGCCAATCGCCATTTCGACCTGATCACCTCGGTGGACCATTATCTGTATCGCATCAACGAGGTGACCATGTCGCAGCTGTTCGAGAGCCTGGAGAGCGAGGCCCGGCTGTTTGGCTATAACGCCGCGGTATTGCACAACGGCACCAGCCATGACGAGCAGGGCAACGACCGCGCCTGGACCATGATCGCCCGCTATGCGGTGGCCGCCGCCATCTACGGCGTGCCCATGATCTATATGAGCCAGCCATTGGGTGTCGGCTACAAGGTCGATTTCCAGAACAGCTGGCAGAGTATCAGCACATTCTGGGACCAGGCCGATCAGAACGTGCTGAACTTCTATGGCCGCATCAATGCCGCCCGCGCCCAGAACGCGGCCCTGCGCAGCAGCAACCGCTGGTTTTTATCTCGGCGCGACGGCGGCTTCAACGACAACATCTTTTCGGTGGCGCGCTGGGACGGCGACGATGTCGTGCTGGTGTTTGTCAATCTGCGCAATAACCCGATCGGCCCCGAGGTCTTCTCGATCCCCGATGCCCTGCCCCTGAGCGGCAATTATCAGGCGGTCAATCTGGTCGCCGACGACCCGAACGCTCACCTCTGGCCCGCTCCCCAGTCCGCCGAGGCATTGCGGGCAAACGGCATCTATGTGGCGTTCAGTTACCCGAACGAGGTTCAGTACATCGCGCTGCGCAAAGTGCCCTAGTCAAAGTGCCCCAGTTAACGTGCACTGCTTAGGTCCGGATACGGGAAGCCCTGCTTTGCGTGATGGGATGCACGCGCAGGCGATTGCCGCAGAAAACAGACCAACTGGCGCCGGATTCTGGTTCGCCTTCGCGAAGCGGCAACCCACCTAGGGCGATTTGATCGGGAGCGGGATCGAAAAGACAGGTGCTGCCTTGAAAAAATACAAGGATTCACCGCCGAGACGCAGAGTGCGCAGAGAGGTCAGGTCGCCCGCCCGCAAGCGGACCTCGAACAGCCGTAGGAGCCCGCTTGCGGGCGACCCGACAGGCGATGCCGGCGGATCGGATGCAAGCGCCGCGCTTTTCCCAGGAAATGGGTGCTGCCTTCAAAGAATGTAAGAATTCACCGCAGAGACACAGAGTGCGCAGAGGTGCCAAGGCGAATGCATGCCTCTTCTCCGCGTTCTCTGCGTCTCTGCGGTGAATCAAATTTCATTCTGGCTGAATAGCTGAACATGTTTGGACATCATCTGACGCAATTCTTGCCGGCGTCCTTGGCAGCATACAATCTCCTATCTGCCTCCATGATCAGCTCATCGAATCTCTGCATATCAGGCGAACGCGACGCAACGCCAATGCTGATACTGCCGCACCAGGGTTTGCCCCCGGTGGATACTCGAAGTTCCGATACCGCCTGCCGGACAACTTCCGCAATGTACATGCCGCCTTGTTTGCCGGTATCCGGGCAGATAATGAAAAATTCGTCACCGCCGAGTCGGCATACGACATCATCGTTGCGAAAGGAATGCCGAAGTTTATCAGCCAACTGTTTCAGAACCCGGTCTCCAGCCTCATGGCCATAGGCATCATTCACTTGTTTGAAGTGATCTGCATCGATCATCATGCAGGTCAGTGGCTTATCCGTTTCTAGCGCACCTTGCCAATCATCGGCAAGACGTCGTATAGCGTGCCGGCGGTTGGGAAGCCCGGTCAACACATCTGTCAACGATAATTCTTCCAGATGGCGGTTGGCTTTAGACAGTTCCTGGGTGCGTATTGCTACTTTTTCTTCAAGCAATTCATTCAGTTCTTTCAGCTCCCTGTTCCTCATCGATACCTGCTCGAACAAAGCATTCAACGCATCAAGCAACGGCGCCGTGGCGGCAATTCTGTCCTGTTCCATTTTTTCATAGGCGTCATGCGGACTGAATCCGGACTCGATGGCCTTGATCTGATTTGCCATATCCTGGTCTTGACCAAGAATATGATAGGCAAGCCAATGGATTAGGAACTTCAGAAAGGATTTTGCCCGGTAAAGATCATCCGAGGACATGCCGGAAGAGAGAGAAGATACATCTTCCAGGAACTGTTCGTGTACCTGGACATGGCAGCCCAGGTGACGCGCATCTACCTTTACTTCGCGCATCAAGCCTTCCTCTTCTTGGAAGTGGTATGCCGCATAGTCCATTAATTGAGCGTGCAGATGTTCCATATCTTCGGCATGCACTTGATTGTCTGTCAGCAGATTGCCAAACCGGTTGATGATGGCGATAAGTCGACGATGCTGATGATCGACTTCCAGCAACCCGGTTACAAAGTGTTGTCCCCATTGGAACGATGTCATAGGTGTCTACTTTCGAATGCAGCAATCATCATGTTTCTGGATTGTGATTGCCTTGCCTCTAGATGACAGTCCGATTGCATTCAAAGCGTTCTTCGGCTCAGGGCGCGCAGTCATTACCTCGTACCAAACCTTGGATCTGCTGGCTGGCAACGGGTTCCCCTCGTTCATTCAGCAGCCGTACGCGGATACGATGGTTGTTCCACCTACCGCTACCGGCCAAGGTGATGGAGGGCATGGCCCAAAGGCCATCGATCGTCGGCGCCTTGCCGGACGCATACCAGAGGGGCTGTGGATACCACTGATCGGTGAACACTTCAACGGCGACCGACCATCCCGGGCCACTGGGATAGGCGCGGCCGAACAGGGGAATGCCGCAGTCGGGCTTGGTCTCCAGGGGCTGCCCCGGGCGCGGATGCTCGATGCTGATCATCGGGCCGGTCGGCGCCGCCGGCGGGCCGGGCAGAGTCCAGTCAATCGCGCCGTGCTTTTGGCCACGGTTGACGTTGTACAGCCCCCAGTGCGCGCCCACGTCGCCCTCCACCGCGCTTTTCCATGGCTCGTCGAAGGCTTCGAACAGCATCACCGGCACCTGATGGCGCCGTGACAGCCGCCACAGCTCTTCGATAAAGCGCTGTTGATTGGCCAAACTGGGGATCGCGTTGGCGAATGCGCTGCCGTTCGATGGCCATCCGGTCTCGCCGATGACCAGGATTTTGTCCGGATACAGGGCACGTAGGGCAATCGCCTCGGCGATCACCGCCGCCGCGGCCTGGCTGATCGGCAGGCCCTCCCAGTATGGATGTGCGTGCGCGACGATGAAATCCACCGCAGCGGCCAATGCCGGGCGTCGGCGGCAGATGCCGTTCACGGCGTTGCACCATTCGAACCAGGTGTCGGAGGTTGCAACCGGCAAGCCGGCGGCGCGCGCTTGCCCAAGATAGTCGATGATCTGCTGCTCGCTCAGATCGCCACGCAACAGCAACTCGCCGCCGACGATGGCCGCCGCCAGATTGTCGTGCTCGGCGGCGAGTTGGACCAGACAGCCGATCTCGCGATCGTTGGCGTCGGCGACATTCATCGATCCTAGGTTCACCCCTTGCCACAGACGGATGCCATGAGCCGCCGCCAGGCTCGGGATCTGCGCCAATTCCGGGGCGCAGGCGCCATAGGTGCGGATCAGGTCGGTGTGGGCGGCGATCAACGCCAGATCCTGGTTCAATTCCGCCCTGGAGGGTGGCGAACCAGCAGGTGCCTGGTTCTGCCGATAGGGACCATACGCGAGCGCAAAGCGGGTGGCACTGCAATCAGCCGCGGCGCGGGTTGCGAGCAAGGCGTCGATGGCATCGGCATCGGTGCGTTTGGCGCCAGTACCAAGCGCATCCGCGATCAGCGCGTCATTACGCATGCCGGTAAGCCAGCGCAGCGCGAGCAGGCCATCGGTCAGGGCGTCGGCTTGGCCGTTGGCGTCGATCTCGATGGGACCCGCCGCATGGCCCAGATAGGCGGCGATGGCGTCTGCCGAGGTACGCCGGCCAGCCGGGTCAAGGGCGCCTTCGGTGAGCGGGGCATCGCGCAGGCCAAACAGCCAACGCAGCAGGAGCAGCCCGTCGCGGTTGGCTTCGGCCAGGCCGTTGGCATCGATGTCCAGGCACCAATCGAGACTGTCCGGGGTGCTGTCGGGGGATACATCGGGCAATCTGGGTGGGGTGCTGTGCCAAAGCCGCTGCAGCAGGGCGACCTTATCGTCGCGCAGGCTGATCCAATCGTCCTGCAGCAGGCCGCCGGTGTCGCTGCTGTTGGGATTCCAGGCCCAGTAGAAGCTGCTGCTGAGTCCCTTGTCGATCAGGTAATCGACAAAGGCATCCTGCCACAGCCGATCCGCTGAGCCCGGGGCATAGCGTCCGCCGAATTCGCCAACGACCAGGGTGTAGCCTTGCTCGGTAAAGCGGCCAAAGTGTTGTTCCCAAATAGCGGGCAGGTTGGCCGGGAAGTCCGGGGCGGAAAAATAGGCTTGCTGAGCGACGTCCGGTCCGTAGACATGGGGGCTGAGCACCAGGCGATCGGCAGGGATGGCCAGCGGTCGACAGGCCAGGGGCTCCAGGTTTTCGCCCCAAAAGTGGCCGGTGGTGCTGCTGCAATAGGTGCTTTCGGCAATGCCCGCGACAAAGATCAGCAGATCCGGCGCCACCGCCAGCACCGCCGCCGCCGCGCGCTCGGCGGCCAGATTCCAGTCGGTGGCAAGATTGCCGCTGCCCCAGGTGGCGCCATAGGGTTCATTGGTCAGATCGATGCCGAGCAGATGAGGGAGATGGCGGTAGCGCTGGGCGACCAACACCAGATCGTCGATCCATGCCTGTTCGCTGTAGTCGTCGGTGTACCAAAGCGGGGAAATCGCAATGCAGTCCGGGCGATGATGGTCGAGCAGGATGTACATGCCGCGTTGATCCAGTTGCATGACAACGGCATCGAGCACTTGCAATGCAGTGCGTCCAGAGAGCATCGGATTGAGCTCTGGATGAATCCAGCCGGTAGCCGTGGCAGTCAATGCTTGCGGGCAAAAAGGCAGGCGCACGGCGTTGATGCCGAGGGCCTGCATCTGGTCGAGCATGTCGCTGAAGCTTCGCGCCCAGAGCCCCTGCGGCGCGAGATAACGGTTTTGTGGCGAGCCCTCTTCGAATCCAGGCCAGTTGACCCCGCGCAGTTGGATCGGCGTGCCCTGGGCGTCGCGGATCTGACCGTCCGCGACCTGCCAGGCCCAGGTGGTCGGTATATTGCCAAGCATACAGGCCATGAGCAGGCCGATGGAGAGTTGTTGCGAGATCGTCATCGAGGTATTCCTCAGGTCGCTTTCAGCCATGCCCTGCTTCAGGGGCAGTTGCCCAGACGCAGCAGCATCGGCTCGCGCATGTCCAGCAGATAGCCCTCGCCGGCCTGGATTGGAAAGTCGGTGCCGGCAGGGCGCGGGATGAAGCCAGAGCGATCGAAGCCGCAACTCTCGAAGCGCCATTGGATCGGATGCAGGTGACGAATGGAACTGACGTTGCCAGCATCGAGCTCGGCGAGCCAGTCATAGCAGGTCATGGATGACGGCGGGTCTGTATAGGCGACCAGATTGGTACCGATGTGCAGTTCGATTTCGGCACAGACCTGGTCGTCGTAGAGCAGCAGATCCAACGGCACCTCGCTATATAGCGCATAGCCAGCCCCGGGGGCGATAATAAAGGGGGCGTTCAAATCGCAGGCTTCGATCCGACCGCTGCCCGGTTCGATACGAATGATCTGCCGGGCCGGAATGCCGCCAAGATCCTCGGCCAGTCTGTCGCAGCTGATGTGCACCGGAGCAACGCCAACCCCGTAGCCAAGCAGATTCAGACCTGGCTCGAATCCGAGCCTGAGTTCGCCGACCGGAAGACTCGCATCCCATGGATGCGTATCGCGTGCGTCCGGCACCGCATCGCCGTCGCTGTCCGCAGGCCCCGAGCTGACCAGCGCGGGGGTCGCGACCAATTGGCGCCCGGCGGCAGTGGAGCTGGCACTGAAACCGATGGTGGTTTGTCCGACGAAGTTCGCGGCTGTGCGAAAGCCGGCGGAGAACAAGCGGACTCCAGCGCAAATGCCGCCTGGCCAGGCAGCGTCGATGTCGGCCCAGGCCACCAGAATGAAGCGATCGGTGGTCGGATCATCATCTGCGTCCTCCTCGTCCTTGACGGGCTCCCCTTGTCCAATCAGCCCCGTTTGCAGGAGACCGGATAAACCCTCGAATGCGAGCTTGCTAGAATCCCAGTGCATGCGCAAGCCGAGCCCTGTCAGCGTCGCATCGCAGGGGTTGGCAGTGGTGTAATCCAGCCCGATCACGATGGCTTGGGCAGCAAAGGCCGACTGTGCCCGAGGATAGGGGTCGAGCAGCTGTTCGGCAGCATGGGTAAAGCTCGCGGCCAAGAGCAGCAAGCTGCCCGGCGCAAACCAGGAGCGGAAAAAGAAGCGAGTGCTCATGAAGCGATCTCCGGCCCGATGGCGGCAGTTCGGCGAACCTGTGCGGCGATCTGGCACCGGGGCGATTCGCCGTTTGGCTCCGAAATTGCCGTAAATTTTGCTAATAACTCGATAATAGCTCGATATGGATTCGATATAAATCCGATTGATTGCTTTGCCAATTTGACGGCATAGTTCAATCATACTCCAGAGCTTGGTTGATCGGCACTTCCATTCAGATCAGGCATCTGGCCAAACATCTGGCAAGTGCTGCCCGGGTAAAATGTTCAGCTATTCAACCAGAATGAAGTTTGCTTCACCGCGGAGACGCAAAGAACAGGGATGCATTGGCCTCAGCCTAGGCTGTCGAAATGTCCTGAGTTTTGATGCCAAACCGATTCCAGGTCTTGGATTGCGTCATCGAACGCACTGGGGAAGCCTCATCGGTGTCGGGGTCGCTATCGGAATCGGTATCGAATCCGCTCATCGATCAAAGCAGCCAGCTCGATACCAATCCCTCATTCCGACCTCGACACCGACACCGACTAAGCATCCATAAACCGGGAAGCGCTTGTTTTAGTCAGACTGCAGATTTCGACAGCCTAGCCTTAGCCCCTCTGCGCACTCTGCGGTGAATCCTTACGTTTTGTTAAGGCAGCACCCCATCTGGCCAGGCATCAGGTCGCCTGTTTGACCTTGGCTCGCTCATAGGGGCCCGCTGATTGGGCGTGAAAGTCGGTTGACTTTTGCACCCCGACGCTACAAAACTATTGTACGTGGTATGACGGTTCGTGTTCGTCATACGCTTAAACCGAGGGTGGTCGGTATCCACCCCGACAGGAGATGATTGAAATGATGACAGTATTGCTTCCCGACGGGAGTCAGAGATCACTCGCCGATGGCGCAAGTGGTGCGGATCTGGCAGCAGACATTGGGCCGGGTCTGGCAAAAGCGGCGTTGGCCGCCAAGGTGAACGACGAAATCGTCGATCTATCGCGGCCTCTGCCGGACGGAGCGCATGTGGCGCTCATTACCAAGCGTGATCCCGAGGGGCTCGAGGTATTACGCCACTCGGCCGCACATCTGATGGCCGATGCCATCCTCCGGCTCTTCCCCAAGGCTCAGCTGACCATCGGGCCGGTGGTCGAAGATGGCTTCTATTACGATATCTATCTGGAGGAGGGAAAAATCACCCCGGATGATTTCCCTGAAATCGAACAGGAAATGGCACGTATTGCCAAATCCGCCCAGCCCTTCGAGCGCTGCGTTGCCAGCTATGACGATGCCAACGAGCACTTTGCCCGCTACAAGGCAATCGACGGCGGCCACAACAAGTTCAAGATGGAAATCGTCGGCGACATCGCCGAGCGAGGCGATCAACTCAGCTTTTACAAACATGGCGATTTCATCGACCTGTGCCGCGGACCGCATGTACCGCATACCGGCTGGCTCGGTCATGTGAAGCTGACCAAGGTGGCCGGCGCCTACTGGCGTGCCGATGCCAACCGCGAGCAGCTCATCCGTGTCTATGGCACCGCTTTTTTCGACAAGAAAGACCTGAAAGCTCACCTACAGCTCCTGGAAGAGGCGAAAAAGCGTGACCATCGCGTTTTAGGCGAACAACTCTCGCTGTTCTTTTTCGACGAGGACGCGCCCGGCTTTCCGTTTTTCTTGCCTCGCGGCACCGTCCTCTTCAATACCCTGGTGGACTACATGCGCCAGTTGCTGCGTCAGCGGGGTTACCATGAGGTGAAATCGCCACTGGTGCTGAGCGAGCAGCTCTGGCATACCAGCGGACACTACGATAATTACCTCGAGAACATGTTTTTCACCAAGCTGAAGCTGCGTGACCCAAAACAGCCGCAAATCATCCGCGACAACATCGACGAAGATCGCCCCCTGGCGGTCAAACCGATGAACTGCCCCGGCCACTGCGTGCTCTATAAATCCAGGCAGCACAGCCATAATGAGTTTCCGTTGCGGGTAGCGGAGATGGGGCTTGTGCACCGGCGCGAGCTCTCCGGGGTGCGGCACGGACTGTTCCGCGTACAGGCCTTCACTCAGGACGATGCGCATCACTTCTGCACACCGGAACAGTTGGTAGACGAAGTCTCCATGCTCATCGACTTCTTCAAAGAGGTCTATGGCGCCTTTGGCCTGACCGACGTGCGGGTGGAACTGTCGACGCGACCCGAGAAATCGATCGGCTCCGACGAAATTTGGGATAAGTCGGAATCCGCGTTGCAGCTCGCGCTTGATCGGGCCGGGATGGAGTTCGCTCTCAACCCCGGAGATGGCGCCTTTTATGGGCCGAAAATCGACTTTCATATCCGCGATGTCCTCAAGCGCTCGTGGCAATGCGGCACCATCCAGGTCGATTTCTCGATGCCGGAGCGCTTCGGTCTGAGCTATATCGGGGCCGATGGAGCCAAGCACAGGCCGGTGATGATTCACCGCGCGGTTTACGGTAGCCTCGAGCGCTTCCTCGGGATCATCATCGAGCATTTTGCCGGCGCCTTCCCGCTCTGGCTGGCCCCGGTACAGATGCTGGTCGTTCCCATCAGCGAAAAATTCGACGCCTATGCCAGCAGCGTGCTCCAGCTGTTGCTCGACGCCGGCATCCGGGCCGAAGTCGATCTGTCGGGTGAGCGCGTCGGATACAAAATCCGCCAGGCCAGTTTACAACGGTTACCGTTCGCCATCGTGGTCGGGCAAAAGGAGGAGGACAACGGCACCATCAATGTCCGCTCCCGCGATGACGGTGAACTCGGCGAGATGACGGTGGATACCTTCCTTGCGCGCATCAGCACCGACCTGTTCCCACAACGGCTACCTGAGGTGGCGGCCAAGGCAGCCGCATAGCCAGATCGTCTGTCCGATCCAGGCAAACGATTGGACGGTCCACCCGCTGCTGGCGTCGATCCAGCATGCGGGTCTCGGCTGCATGGAGATAAAGCAGCTCAGGTGTCGGGTTGCCTGTGGTCAGCACGCCCGTGCCCGCGGGGCCTTGATGCTTCTTCCATCCAGCCCCGCTCTTTCGCGCGCTGCTGGCTGCGGCTGCATTTCGCTCAACACCCACGGCTCTGGCCATCCTCTCCTTACTGTGCTCGCACTGCTATGCCTATCCTTGGTCTCCCATTCGTCGCGCTCGTTCTGTTCTTCGCCTTTGCTAATCTGATGCTCGCCTTCCCGCACATCGATCTGCTGGTGTCCGGACTTTTTTATACCCCCGGCATCGGTTTCGGCAACAATGGAAAACCTTTGGAGCAGCTGCTCTATCACTCGGTCGGAGTGCTGATGGTGGTGGTGAATGTCGCCTTGATTGGGCTCTGGCTGTTCAACCGTATCACGGGCCGTGCATTGCTGCGGTTCACGGGGCGCAAGTTATTATTTCTATTGTGTTTGCTGGCGTTGCTGCCCGGTTTGGTCGTGAATCTGGGTTTGAAGCAACACTGGGGCCGAGCACGTCCAGTGGATGTGATTGAATTCGGTGGCGAGCGCAGCTTCTCGCCGGCGTTTCTGATTTCGGATCAGGAGGGTAAATCCTTCAGTTCCGGACATGCCGCTGCCGCCTGTTATCTGGTCGCGGTTGCCGTGTTGTTGTTCGGCTGGCGATCGCGCTGGGTGATCGCCACCGGGCTGTACGCGGCGCTGATCTGCGCACTGCGCATCGCGGCTGGCGGCCATTACCTCAGCGATGTGGTCACGTCCATGTTCCTTGTGTTATTCGGCTACCTGATCCTACATCGAGTCTTTTTCGGCAACCGCCCCGATGCGAACCCCGATGCACACCAAGGCGCAAACCCAAATGCAAACAGGCCCGCCTGAACTGCCGCCCGCTTTGCCGGCGCTTGTACAACTCGGCCCGGCAAGAAGCCGGAAATCATCAAGCGGCATCCAAGCCTCATCTGTGCGAAGATTCCAGCCTGACGATTCCTCGAGTACAGCGGCTCATGCCGCATCTGCACAGCCGCAGCACCACGGAGCATAACGCGTGACAACAGGAACCCATGCCTTTGCCGCCTGCCTGCTCGTCACATTTCTTGTGGCGGGCTGCGGCGGCGCCCCGACTTCCGGCGCGGCAGGTGGAGACGATCCCCTCGGCCGCCCCCTCGAGCATACAGCAGTGGCAAGCGATTGGAATTCCATCGCCGTGACTAAAATTGCCTGCGGTGCACGCACCGAGCATTGCGCCAAAGCCCATGCCACCAAGGGCGATGCCTGTCTGCGACTTGCGATCAAACTGCCACAAAGTGCATCGGCAAAGGACTCGCGCACGCGCGATCTGCTCGACTGCGCCGAGCAGGGCTATCGAAAGGCATTGCAAAAACAGCCATCCAAAACCGAACCAAGCCGCATTTCCTACCATGGTGGCCTGCTGCTGACATTGAGTGAACGTCGCAATCGGCTCGACGATGCGGTCAAAGACAAAAAGCTTGATCGGGAGAACGAGAAATTGCTCATGGCGGCCCAGGATGCACGCCGCGAGGTTCCCGGCAGTGCCTTGGGTTTTCTCTATGGCGCGTCGGCGTATGTCTACCGCGCGACCCTGCATCCACGAGGTCGCGCTCGCTGCAATGACCTGCGCCAAGCAGTGGCGATGATGCAACGCTCGCCGCCGCCGCCGCGCGAACTGGCCGCTGAGCAGGCACGTATCCGCTCGCTGGCCCAGCGGCAGCTTCGCCAAAATCAGTGCCCGCCGATCAAACGCCGCTGATGGCCTTGGCTTCGGGCTCGGTTCAAGGCCCAGCAGCAGCCATCGAAGACGATTGGCGCTGGCCTCTCGTCCTGATTCTGGCCATCACCGCCTGGCGCCTGCTGATCGCCGATGCGGTACCTGTCACACTGGACGAGGCCTATTATTTCAACTGGGCGCGCTCCCTCGCCTGGGGCTATTTCGATCACCCGCCAGGCGTCGCATGGCTTGGCATCGGTACCCGGATCGAAGCTGGTTCGGCGTTCGCCGCAAGACTCGGAACGGTGGCCGCTGGCGCTTTGACGCTGCTCGTGCTCTGGCGGTTTTATCAGGCCGCGGGTTTGACTCCCGGTCGCAATCTGCTGTTGGCCATGCTGCTTGCGGCAGCCAACTTGCCAGGCTTGCTCTCCGGGGTGATCAGCACGCCCGACAGCCTGCTCGCCCTGTGCTGGGCGCTGGCATTGCACGAGGCGCTGGCCGCGCTAAAGGGCAACCGGCGACGCTGGCTGAGCGCCGGCATGGCCACCGGCCTTGGTCTGCTCGGTAAATACACCATGGCGATCATCGGTCCGATATTCCTGGTGGCCATCTTGCTGGTCGATCGCCGCGCATTGCGCACACCCTGGCCCTATCTCGGCGGCCTGCTGGCATTGCTGCTGTTCTTGCCGAACATCCTGTGGAACGCTGCCAACGATTGGCTGACCCTGCGCTTTCAGTTCGGCCATGGATTTTCCGCCGATACCGGCAGCTTTGCCCTCGCGACAGATGGATTACCCGCGGCAATTGGCTCCATGGCCTATTCACCGCCCGCGGTGGAGCCGATGACAGTGTTCGATCGGCTGGCGAGTCTGGCGGAGTTCCTCGGCAGTCAATTGGCATTCTGGGGCATTCTGCTGCTGCCGCTGATCATGATCCCTTTCCTGCAGGGTGGCCTCAGGCATGTACGACGGCAGCTGGTTGCATCAATCCAGCGACCGGCTCGAGTATTGCTGGCGACAGCAACCCTGTTTCCTCTTGGTTTTTTTGGCAGCCTCACTTGGTTCAGCGAGGTGGAGGCGAACTGGTCGGCCATGTATCTCAGTAGCGCCGCGCCGCTTGCCGCCATGCTGCTCGGTCCCCTGTGCAGATGGGTGATGCTGGCTGCCATGGCCAATCTGCTGGCGGCCAGTCTGTACGCCTTTCACATGGCCACCGCATTGTTGCCACTGCCGGATGCAGCCGAACGCAATATGCGCGAGACCCACGGCTATGCCGCGCTGGCCGATCATATTGCCAGCCTGCCTGGAATCCTGTTTGCCGACCGCTATCAGTTCGCTGCCATGCTCAACTTCTATCGTCCGGATCTCGCGGTTGCGCAATGGCCCGGCATTGCCCGGCCTTCCGAGTATGAGCGCGGTCGGCTGGTACCGCTGCCATCCCTGGAGACATTGCGTCGCGACGGATTCTGGCTGCTTGCTTACAAATTCTCGCCGCCAGAAATCCCAGGCTTCGAGTCAGTCCATACCCAGAGCCTGTTTGATTGCAAGCGCCAGCCGCTGAATGTCATCGAGGGACCCGCCAGCTTGAAGGCCGCGGGTTGCGAAGCGCCGTATCACATTTGGCGCATCTATCGCTATGTAGCGGTTCATGAATAACCTATACAACGCTATCCAGACATCGGCGGAGTGCAATCGGGGTCGGGGCCACTATCGGAATCGGAATCGGAATCGGAATCGAGAGAGAAAACGCCCTATGCCATGCGGTCATGAGAAGCTCGACGTCTAGCGTGCGGCCATCGAGTCTGTCGGCTGGGCCTAGCGCGACTGCGAGCATGTGAAAGGACAGCGTAACGCGAAGAATCAACTCCTGTGCGCATCGTAGGTGCGCATCGTAGGCGCGCATCGCAGGCCATCGCGCTGAACATTGCCGCGGGTAACGGCAAAGCGACGAGCGGGGATCGACGTCGGTCGTTTGAAATCGCACGAGGCTCGGCGCTGGAGTGCGCTGCGATTCAGGACGTGCTTGCTGGTGTGCGATGCGTTGTCCGCAGACGACAACAGCAAGCAAAAGGCACTGCTCGATCGTCGTGTGGCCATGCTGACGAAGCACGGACAGCGTGGCGACGCGGTCAGCGAGGAGCTTGGCGGATAGCGGGTTGGTCAGTTCGATACCGACGCCGATACCGACGCCGATAGCGGTAGCGAATGAGTCGGCAGGCGACACCCAAGCCAAAAACCTGTTTAGCTTGTTTCTGCACCATCACTTACCGCAGAGACGCAGAAAACGCAAAGAAGAGGGATGCATCCGTCCTCGCCTCTCTGCGCACGCTGCGTCTCTGCGGTGAATCCTTACATTTTTTAAAGGCAGCACCCAGGCAATCCAATCGCTTGCCGGTTTTTCCAATCATTGCCGAGGCCAGCGGATCGGCACTTCGGTCATCCTCATGGCTTCGGCAAGGTCACCCCGGTTTGGCCCTGGTACTTGCCGCCGCGATCCCTGTAGGAGGTCTCGCAAACCTCATCGGATTCCAGAAACAGAATCTGGGCAACCCCCTCGTTGGCATAGACCTTGGCCGGCAGCGGGGTGGTGTTAGAGAATTCCAGGGTTACGTGCCCTTCCCATTCCGGCTCCAATGGCGTCACATTGACGATGATTCCGCAACGGGCATAGGTCGACTTGCCTAAACAAATGGTCAACACATTACGCGGTATGCGGAAGTATTCGACAGTCCGCGCCAGGACGAAAGAATTCGGCGGAATGATACAAACCTGCGACTTCAGATTGACGAAGCTCGAGGAATCGAAGTTCTTTGGGTCCACTACCGCAGAATTGATATTGGTGAAGATTTTGAATTCATCGGCACAGCGGATATCGTAACCATAACTGGATGTGCCGTAGGAGATGATCCGCTCACCACTTTCGGACTCGCGTACTTGACCGGAGACAAACGGATCGATCATCCCAAACTCGGTGGCCATATGGCGTATCCAACGGTCAGACTTGATGGACATGGGTGATATGCAAGGGTCAGCGCGATGCGTAAAGCGGTGGAAGGGCAAGCAGGCTTGGATAAAAATTGCCTTGGCAACAATGGATGCGAACCACCTAACTCAGTAGCAGGGCAAACGCATCTAAATTTCCCATTTTAGGCCGCCTGTAGGACATCAAGTAACTGCTCAAGATAATCCGTATCCCAGCCGGCACGGAGTCGCTTTAATTTAATGCTTTTCTTTGAGGTCGTATCTTTCCTGAGAATATTGAGTGCAATGTGCCGTAGGATGGAATAGTTTTCAGGTGCATGACCTTTTCGCGTTCGATTGGCATCTTCGGAAAAGGACACATCCAGAACCCAATGCAGTGAATTCTCAATTCCCCAATGAGAGCGAACCGCTTGGGCAAATCGTTTAACATCGCCTGACAGGCTGGCAATGAAATAGCGCCGGTCCGTGGTTACTTTTTTTCCATCATCTCGAATCGACTCTACCATCCCGATACCCCGGAAACCTTTCCATTGTTCGGCGTAATGCCCTAAGGAATGATCAGTGAAATAATAATACCGACGCGTCTCCAGGCGACCATGTTTTTTCTCTTTCGTTTCAAGAAAAACACTCGCATCCCGGCAGCATTGGTCGAGATCGACCGATTCGAACCAAGCGATGACATCTTGATGAAAAGTGCTCTGGTTTCCTTTCAAAGAAAAGGCTCTCCCGGATCTCCTGGGACTGTTGTATCATGTAGATCAACAACTTGAGAACCGCCTGTCGCTGAAACCCCATCTGGACGCTGTTGATAATGACATTTGATAAAGAGACCCTTCAGACGCTTTTAAATCTTCCTGATATCGCCGTTGATCGCGTGGTGCTCGGCGAGCGCAAGACACTTAAAGTCTATGTGCATAGCACACTGGAGGGTACGAACTGTCATCGCTGTGGTCGGCCAATCGATCATGAGTATGGCCATGGTCAAGAGATAGAGTTACGCCATTTGCCATTATTCGCGTATACAGTTGTTCTTATTTTGAGGCCGAAGCGTTATCAATGCCACTTCTGCGAAGGGCGTCCGACAACGAGCCAAACGCTGTCATGGTACACGCGGCGCTCCCGAGTGACAAAAGCATTCGAACAGCAGATGCTGCTGGAGTTGATCAACAGTACGCTCGAGGATGTCAGTCGCAAGCATGCCATTGGTGTCGACGCACTGCAGGGTATTTTGGATCGAAACATGGCGTGCGATGTCGATTGGAACGCAATTGAACGCTTGGAGGTCATTGGCATTGATGAGATTGCGTTGAAAAAGGGTCATCGTGATTTTGTCGTTGTGATCAGCGCTTACATTAACGAGACATTGCATGTCATCGGTCTGCTCGGCGACCGCACCAAGGCCAGCGTACAGGAGTTTTTTCTCAGCATTCCCAAGCGCTTGCGACGCACCGTCCAGAGTGTTTGCTCGGATCTTTATCAAGGTTTCATCGGTGCCGCTAAAGCCGTGTTCGGCAAGCGCGTACACATTTGCGCGGATCGGTTCCATGTTGCCAAGCTGTACCGAAATGGACTGGAAAACCTGCGCAAAAGCGAATGGAAACGGCTGTGTCATATCCTCTCCGAAGAAGAGCGCAAGTCATTCAAGAACGTGCATTGGCTGCTGCGTCAGCGTCGCGCCGATCTGAATGCAGATGAGCGACGCATGCTGAATCGGCTCTTTCGCTATTCACCAAAATTACAAGAAGCTTATGAGGCTTGCGAATCACTCACTGCCATCTATGAAAGCCGCCTATCAAAAGGTCAGGGTAAGCGCAAACTGCGTGGCTGGATGGAACGTGTCACCAACCGCAAGCTCAGTTGCTTCGATAGCTTCCTCGGGACACTGAATACTCACTTTGAGGAAGTGACGAATTATTTTATTGGTCGACACACCAGCGGCTTTGTCGAGGGGTTAAATAATAAGATCAAAGTCATCAAACGCCGCTGCTATGGCATCACCAACCTTGGACACCTCTATCAAAGGATATGCTTGGATCTCAACGGATATGACCGGTTCGGGGTTGACACATTATAAATCAATGAGTTACAGAGTTTGCGCTCGACTACATTTTAACCTTGATGTGTACGAAAAAATGAGCTTAAGTAGTTGTTTTTCAAATTTTTATTGGTTCCCATGAAATCCGGGAGAGCCAAAGAAAATACCCAATCTGCTTGTTTTTCAACAATTTTCTCCGCAATCTTCTTTTGGCATCCCATCGCGTCAATACTGACTACACAGCCTTTGATCTCCAGTAAATCCAACAATTTCGGTATCGCTGTAATTTCATTTGATTTTTCTTCGGTCTTGAGTTGACCCAATACGAGCGATGAGTGACAAGCCCACGCACTCACCATGTGAATTGCCTTATTTCCATTAGCTCTATCATGCGATCTGCGCACCGTTTTCCCATCGATCGGTATAATATCCCCATCAAACTTCGGCTCTATCGACTTCACCCAGGAGATGAAACAGGTTCGGAATTGATCGGGGTCAATACGGGCAAATACACGATTGAACGTATCATGCGAGGGAATCCCATTGGGCAATTCCAAAAACTTCCGTAACCACTGTTCATGGGTTTGACCAAACTCCTCCATCGCATCCCAGCTCTCTCCCATACATAACGTCGAACAAATCGCTATCGTTATGATATCAGCCAGCTTATGCCTTTTTGTCCTGTCGATACGGGGGTCGTTCAGATCGGAAAAATGACCGGCGATTGTCGTATCTTTTTCCTCTTCATTTATAGGTCTGATCATTCCCATTTTAATAACCCTCTATTAAATCATATGATCTTCAATTTTCGCCATCATAACACATTGTTTTCTAAATATTTTTAGATGCGTTTGCCCTGCCTAACTCAGTAGGCCATCATCCCAACCGCTATCGCCACCGCGCTTTTGCCGTGCCAGGCGACCGGAGTCCTGGGGGAAAACCTCCTGCAGAATTTCTTGGAACTTCTTCGTCTGCGGCGACAGAAATTTGCCTCTGCGTAACACCATCCCATAGCTGCGTAATGGGAAATACTTTTCCAGGGGCACCTGAGCCAGGGTCTCGTCCCCGGTCAGGCAAACATCGGTGACAATCGAGATGCCCAAGCCCAGCTCAACGTATTTCTTAATGACTTCCCAACCACCGGCTTCCAGGGTGACCTGATAATTCAGGTTGTGTTGAGTGAAGACCAGATCCACCAAACGCCAGGTGCTCAAATGCCGCGGTGGCAGGATCAATCCAAATTCGGCAATGTCGGCCAGACTGATGTCCTGCTTGTTCGCGAGGGGATGATCCTTCGGCGTAATCAGCGTCGGTCGATAGGTGACAACCGGTCGATAGTTGACATCGTCTGGGATTTCCAGCATCGATCCCACCGCTAAATCCGCCTCATCGGCGCGCAACATCGCCAATCCGTCACGTCCGGTGACATTGTGTAAACGCAGTTCAATGCCTGGAAAACGCTCGACGAAAAGCCGTACCGGCTCGGGTAGGATGTAGAGGATTGTCGACTCGCCAGCGGCAATGTCCAGGGTACCCTGATCAATGCGCCCGCAATGCACCGAGAATGTCTCGTGCAATTTGTCCATGCCTTCGACCAGGGGTTGGGCCAGCTCGTAGAGCATCTCGCCCTCCGGCGTCAGCCGGATCTTCGGTCCGCGGCGTTCGAACAATACCGTATCCAATTCCCGTTCCAGGGCCTGGATCTGTAATGATACGGTGGGTTGACTTAAAAAGATCTTTTCCGCCGCAGCGCTGACGCTGCCGGTGCGGGCCGCGTGACAAAATGCACGCAGCTGCTTTAATCGATTCTGTTTGTAATGGATCTGCTGGCCTGAGGCCATCGGCGCAGCCCTCTCGCTCGTTGTGTCATATAACGCCCATAGAGGCGCTTTGCCGGCGGCAGCAACGGCCATACTGGCCGATCAGCCGACAGTGTAAAAGCAAACCATAGGGGACGACGAGGCAGCACTGGTCGCGGCCCGTGGTCATGTCAGTGTATTTCCGCGGCGGCAGTGGATGTCGATTCAGCATGGTTGGCAAATCGATACGATTGATCGCTTCCTCCAGGGTTCGCTTGGTCAAGGCCGTTGCCGACGCTTTCTATACTAGATCATCCGATATGATCTGCATCTTGCTGGAATTCCAATCAGCGCGCTTGCGGGATGCGCCCCGCACTGGGTCATATGCTGGGTCATACGCCGGGTCATTCGCTGGGTCATGCAAAGACAGCGGCAGACTGAGTTAGGCATGCCCGGGTCAGTCCCGATCCAAATCGGCGAGGATATTACGCGCAACCCGGCGTTGATCGTCGTCGCCGTCTTCCAATACGCGATAGAGCAAGTGTCTTGCCGCGCCCAGATTGCCCTGCGCACGCAGTTCGTTGGCGCGCGTCAGCAGCACTGCTACTGGATCGGTGCTGAGTTCATTTGCCTCCAATCCGTCTTCCTCGGCAGCCTCTTCCGCCTCGATGGCATCGAGTTCTGCCTCCATCTCCTCGGCTGTCAGCGGACGAAAGCGCCCAGATTCATCCAGGTTACCGCCATCGATGTCACGACCCACGACGCTCGCATCAGATGTCTGCACCGCATTGGCGCGAGCATAGGCCGCGGATGTCGAGGATTGTGCGTTCACGTCATCGGTATCATTTCGCTCGGTGGCGATCGACGCGCGCTGGCGTTGGAAAAAACGCGAAAAAAAGATGCCTAGTTCGAATAATAGCCACATCGGAATCGCCAGCAAGGTCTGACTTACCACATCCGGTGGTGTCAACAACATGCCGGCAACAAACACGCCTACGATCACATAAGGCCGTTTACGCGCCAATGATTCTGGAGTCGTGGCACCGATGGCTACCAATAAAATGGTTGCTATCGGAATTTCGAAAGCGATGCCGAAGGCAAAAAATAGCTTTAGCACGAACTCCAGATAAAAGGCAATATCGGGCATTTGCGTGACGCCATCAGGCGTCACCGACGTGAAAAAGCCGAACACCAGCGGGAACACGGCAAAGTATGCAAACATCATGCCCAGGTAGAAGAGCACAATGCTTGATGTCAGCAGCGGCAAGCCCAGCCGCTTTTCGTGCGTGTAGAGACCAGGAGCGACAAATGCCCAAAACTGATAGAGTAAGTAGGGCATTGCAACGAATACTGCAACCACCAAGGCCAGCTTGAACGGCGTCAGGAATGGCGAGGCCACCTGCGTCGCGATCATTTGCGCACCTGACGGCAATTGAGCACGGATCGGCTCTGCAACAAAAGTATAAATATCGTTGGCGAACGGGAACAGCACTAGAAATACCAACACGATGGCAACGATCATCCGTAACAGACGATCGCGCAATTCCACCAGATGAGAGATAAACGGCTGTTCGCCGCCGAGTTCGTCGTCGGAGGGTCCGTTGGATGCGGGCAGGCTCATCAGCGGGCTGTTCGTCGGTGTTTCATGGAGAAATCCGGAGCTGGCAAGCCGACGGCCTGTCTGGCGTCCAGATTGTCGCTTGACCCGGCTGGCTCATGCTGTAGCTCAAGGTTGATCGGCGTTTGTCGCATTGTCGTTGGCGTCACGAACCGCCGCGGCTGACCGAGCGCCTGAACCGGAGGATGACTGATTGGATCTTGATCGTATCTCACCATCCTCTTCCAGGATTGCATTCAGCGGGTTGCTTTCGGCCTGTTTGCGCAAGATCTCCTTCAACTCCTCGGCCTTGATTTCGCGATCGATCTCTTGCTTGACCGTTGTCAGCGAGCGTCGTGCATGGCCCAACCAAAGACCGGCCGTGCGCGCCAACTTCGGCAATCGCTCCGGGCCGACCACCAGCAACGCGATCACACCCACCAGAATCAGCTCGAAAGCGCCGATATCGAACATAGCGATGGTACCGGTTGCAGCGCCCGATCAAACCTTGCGCTTGGTGGCAGGCTCGGGCGTCTTCTTGAAGGCCGCGGGATCAGCAGCCCCAGGATCTCTGTTGGCTGCATCATCGGCGCTGCTGAGCTGCGCCGCATCCTGATCTTCATTGCCTTGATTCATGTCATCGTCTTGGTTGGAGCCGTCGCCGGACATGGCCGAGCGGAAGCCCTTCACCGCGCCACCAAGATCCGACCCGATGTTCTTTAACTTCTTGGTTCCAAACAAGAGCAGCACAATGATTAAAATGATCAGCAACTGCCAGATACTAATACCACCCATACCCATATCGACCTCCGCGACCGCCCGGTTAGGCAGTCAGTAAACTATTGTTTCGTGTGCAGTGCGACTTGAACCTTGCGTTCGCGGGGCGTCCTCGGCCCGCCTGGGTCTTTGTGTTCGAAAGTCTGCGCAAGTTGGCGATGATACCGCAATCGCGCGGATGCATGCAGAGACTCGCGTCAGCCCAATCTCCTAATCTTCCCAGACGCATCTTCCCAGACCAATCTCTCCGGACCAAATCTCCAGAAAACAAATCACTTGGTACGGCCAGCCTTCTCCACAAGCCCAGACAAACCAAATCGACGATCCAATTCCGTCAGCACCGCATCTGGGTGCAGTCCTTGCCGCGACAATAGCACCAAACAATGGAACCAAAGGTCCGCAACTTCGTGAATAATCTGCTGCGCATCGCCGTCTTTGGCCGCCAGCACCGTCTCGGTCGCCTCCTCGCCGATCTTCTTCAAGATCGCATCCAAACCCTTGGCATACAGCTTGGCAACATAAGACGACTCGGGATCAGCGCCCTTGCGCTGCTCGAGCACATCGGCGAGACGGTTCAGTACATCAGACATGGGAAAGCCTCCAGTGGCATGAACAGGGCGCGCATGAACGCAAATCTACCCCGGGTTGTCAACTGGTCGGGCTGGTTCCGGTCCGGGCAGCATGGCTTGTCGAGAGGGGCTTTGGTCCTGACTCCGCCCATCGAGCTCGCGTCCGATCCGCTGGCATCATTTTCCGGGTCGCCCGCAAGCGGGCTCCTACGCCGACCGGCTCCCACGGCTGGTAAAGATCCGCTTGCGGGTGAGGCGCCTTGGACCCTCTGCGCATTCTGCGTCTCTGCGGTGAATCCTTAGTAGCGGTTCATGAATAACCTAATACAATGCTATCCAGACATCGGCGGAGTGCAATCGGGCTCGCTATCGGAATCGGAATCGGAATCGAGAGAGAAAACGCCCTATGCCATTCGGTCATGAGAAGCGCGACGTCTAGCGTGCGGCCATCGAGTCTGTTGGCTGGGCCATAGCGCGACTGCGAGCATGTGAAAGGACAGCGTAACGCGAAGGATCAACGCCTGTGCGCATGGTAGGTGCGCATCGTAGGCACGCATCGCAGGCCATCGCGCTGAACATTGCCGAGGAACGGCAAAGCGACGAGCGCGGATCGACGCCGGTCGTTTGAAAGCGCACGAGGCTCGGCGCTGGAGTGCGCTGCGCTTCAGGACGTGCTTGCTGGTGTGCGATGCGTTGTCCGCAGACGACAACAGCAAGCAAAAGGCACTGCTCGATCGTCGTGTGGCCATGCTGACGAAGCACGGACAGCGTGGCTAGGCGGTCAGCGAGGAGCTTGGCGGATGGGTTGGTCGGTTCGATACCGCGGCGATACCGATACCGATACCGACGCCGATAGCGGTAGCGAATGAGTCGGCAGGCGACACCCAAGCCAACAACCCGTTGAGCTTGTTTCTGCACCATCACTTAGCTCAGAACCAATCTGGCGTGATTGCATTGGTATTTTGGCTGAATCCATGGACCAGGGATCATTTGCAGCCAACCGCGCGCATGCAGCCGCTCATGCGTCTGTTATGCGCTGCGGCGACCAACATGCCGCCGCAAACCGCCGGCAATGGGCAGCGCATTGGCTGGGTCTTCGGGCCAGTGGTGCTTGGGATAGCGACCGCGCATTTCTTTGCGCACCTCGGCATAGGCGCCGTTCCAGAAGCCAGCCAGGTCGCTTGTTACCTGAAGCGGGCGTCGGGCTGGCGAGAGCAGATGCAACAGCAATGGTAGACGGCCTTCGAAAATGGTTGGAGTCTGAGGTGCGCCGAAGAATTCCTGCATCGGTGCCGCGAGCACCGGGGTTGGCTCATTGCCGGCGGGGTCGGCACAGTAGTCGATACGCCGGTTGGTGCCAGCGGGGGTGACCAGGGATTCCGGGGCCAATGCATCCAGTCGGCTGGCCCGCTGCCAACCGAGGGTCTGTTTGAGTATTGCCATCAGATCCAGCGCACGGGCGTCCGCGAATCTGGTCTTACCCGTCAGCCAGGGGCCAAGCCAGGACTCCGTGTGGGCGGCGAGCCAGGCGTCGGATAAATCCGGCCAATCTGCATCTGGTTGCAGATGCCGTGCGAGCTGCCCGCGCGCCTGGAGTTGACGCGCATCCGGTGTCCAGTGCAGAGCATGCTCGAGGTTGTCGGAAATGGCCTGCAACAGGAGCTGGAGCGCGGCATCCGCATTGGTGATCGGAATGGCTTGCGCGCTGAGCAGCAAGGCACCCAGGCGCTGCTCGCCACGGGCCGTGACGGCTTCGCGCTGCTGATCCCAGGTGAGCACGGATCGGCTGTTGATTTGTGCGCTCATCAATGTGCGCAATTCCGCCTCGCTGATCGGCAGCGCGGCGCGCATGCGATGGTCGCCATGGGCGACGTCCAGGTCGGCAACCACCAGATAGGGCTCGACAGCAAGCGCGTCGTTGGCCGGCAATGCCGCGCCGATACCGCTGGTGAGCAGGAAGCGCTCGCCATTGCCACCGCGATTCTGAGCGATACGATCCGGGTAGGCCAGGGCCAGCAAGGCACCTGCGCTGAGTTCTGCGCCGGCCTCGTCGGCCAATACCGGTGTTGACCCGGGATCGCAGACCTGTTTTTGCAGCAAACGTCGATATTGGTCGCTGAGCCGAGCAATAACCCGCAGGCGGCGTACATCGATGTTTTCTGTGCTTCGCGGATGCCGTTTGTGCCGCAGGCTTTCCAGCGCCTCCAGCCGCGGCGTCAGATCCACCGGTCGCGGACTGCCGCGACGCCAGATCCATGGATCGCGCTCTTCCAGCAGCGCGGCCAGATCCGCGGCCAGCGGGCTGGTTGTTGCCGCTGCAGCCGTCAGCATATGGGCAAGGCGCGGATGTAACGGCAGGCCGGCCATGCGCCTCCCGACGGCGGTGATGGCACCGGATCGATCCAAGGCTCCCAATGCCGCGAGCAGATCGACCCCCTGCGACCAGGCGGCCGCGGGTGGCGGATTAAGCCAGCGCAGAGCGTGCGGGTCGGTCACGCCCCACAGGGCGAGTTCCAACGCCAATGCGGCGAGATCGGCTTGCAGAATTTCCGCTGGGCGATGCGCTGGGCGACGTTGCTCCTGAGCTTGCGTCCAGAGTCGATAGCAAACACCTGGGCCGAGCCGTCCGGCGCGCCCGGTGCGCTGTTGTGCCGATGCCCGCGAGATGGGTTCGGTAACCAGTCTCGTGAGTCCGCGGCCTGGTTCAAAGCGGGGTTTGCGGGTCAAGCCGGTGTCGACCACCACGCCGATGCCCTCGATGGTCAGCGAGGTCTCGGCAATGTCCGTGGCGAGCACAACGCGGCGTCGGCCGCTACCATCGGGCCGTAAGGCGCGCTCCTGTTGCTCCAGCGACAGATTGCCATGCAACGGTAACAGATCAAGGTCATTGGCGAGCTGCTCCGCAAGTCGTTGCCTGACTTGTTCGATTTCGGCGGTACCGGGCAAGAACGCGAGAACATCGCCGTTGTTCTCGCTCAGCGCCACAAGCACCGCAGCGCTGGCGGCATCGACGGGATCTGCCGGCGCATGTTCCGGGTAGCGGATCTCCACTGGATAAGCCCGCCCCTCACCCTGGATGATCGGTGCTCCGTCCAGCAGTTCAGAAACCGCAAGGCTATCAAGGGTTGCGGACATGACCAGGATGCGCAGCCGCGGACGCAAGACAGTGGCGTCCAGGGCGAGGGCAAGGCTGAGATCGGCATTCAGGCCGCGCTCATGAAATTCATCCAGGATGATCAGCCCAACCCCTTGCAGTTCTGGATCCTGTTGGATGCGGCGGGTCAAGATGCCTTCGGTCAATACCTGGATGCGGGTATGGGCGCCGATGCGCCTGTCGAAGCGCACCTGATAGCCAACCCGTTCGCCAACCGATTCGCCGAGCACCGCCGCCATGTGTGAGGCAGCCATGCGCGCAGCGGGCCGGCGCGGTTCCAGCATCAGGATGCGCTGGTCGGCGAGCCAGGGTTCCTCGAGCAATGCAAGCGGAACCCGCGTGGTCTTACCTGAGCCGGTGGCCGCCGTCAACACCGCGTGCCCTTGGGCCAGCGCCGCGCTGAGCCTTGGCAGTACCGGCTCGATCGGCAATCTGGGCATGGCGACGGGGATCGGGCGATGGCCGGAAATTGCCCTAGCTTTCGCCGCGCCTGGCGCCTGAGTTACCGGCCACCTCTGGTGGTGCAAGCTTACCGGCTTTGGCCAAAGCACGACGCAGCTTATGACCGGTGCCGAGCGGGACGAGCAAGCGATGCGGACCGGCTCGCGGCGTCACGCCGCGTTTCAAGCCAGGGTTCAAATCCTGTAATGTACGTAGCGGCACCCCGCATTTATGCGCCGCCTGGGACAGATTGATCTGCTCGCGCGCCTCCACCAATTCCAGCGTAGGGCGGTTGGCAACCGCTGGCATCTGCATGCCGTAACGGGAAGGCTCTCGCACCAAATCGACGATGGCCAGCAATTTTGGCACATAAAGCTCCGTTTCGTTGGGCAGATTCAGCGACCAAAAATCGGTTGGCTTACCCCGAGCCCGGTTCACCCGCTGCGCTGAGCGTACACGCCCTGGGCCGGCGTTATAGGAGGCCAATGCCAGCGCCCAATCGCCGTCGAATTCATCACGCAATTGGGTCAGGTAGGCGATGGCGCCGCGAGTGGATGCGAGAATGTCGTTGCGACCGTCATACCAGTGATTTTGTGCTAGGCCCATCTCGGTGCCGGTGTAAGGCATGAACTGCCACATGCCGGATGCGCTGACCGGGGAGACCGCGCGGGGATTGTAACGGCTCTCGACTTCCGGCAGCAGGGCCAACTCAGTGGGCATGCCGGCACGTTCCAGCTCGCCGACGATCATGTGCAGATAGGGACGCGCCCGCTTGGCAAGGTCGGTAAGATAGGCGGGATTGCGCTTGAGTGAGCGCATGGCTTTATCAATACGCGCATGATGCGGAATCTTCAGACGCGGCCCGCGGCGTACACGATCCCACAGGTCGGTACTGTTGCGACCGCCATAGACAGACCGATCGCGTTGCCCAATGACCTGGATGTCGGTCGCTGGCCGAACATAGCCATACTCACGCGCGGAGATGCTGCGCGGAACATCCAGACTCGGGTCATAGCCGCCCCGAACGGCGGAGGGCTTGGATGCACAGCCGAACATCAGGACCACTGCCGGGATGGCAATGAGCAGGGCGATCAGCGGAGTTGAGGCGGCTGGCAGCCGGCGGATCGGTGAGCGCGACGCTGTTTGCATAGCAGATGTTGATGTTGTTTGGATGATAAAGCCGGTTAGTCACTGTTTTATCCGTCGTTGTATTTCACCGACGGTAGCGATTCAATATACGGGAAAACCCCATCTCTTACCATGCCTAACTTGGTGGATGATTGATCAATGACGATACTCGAGTGTTCCATCCAATGATCTTTATAGTCCGGCCGGCTGTAATGGAGCGAGTCGAATGAAGCCCTGCCATCCGCTTGATGCCGATCCGCTGGCCAGGTTATCGAACTGGTACGATACACCGCTCGGTCGCCAGGTTGCGCAAGCCGAGAGCGCCTGTTTGGAGCGGCTCCTCATCGACACCTTTGGCCATTATTTAATCCAGGTCGGCGCACACGACCAGTTTCAGCAGGCCGTGAAGACCTGCCGAATTCATCGCCAGGTGGTGCTTGGCGAGACCCTCGATAATGCGCAATGCGTTCAGTCGTCCAAACTTGCCGGGATTCTCTCGCGACCTGATCGGCTGCCCCTTGCTTCCGCCAGTGTCGATGTTGTTGTGTTACCGCATACGTTGGATTTTTGCCTGCACGCACATGAGGTTTTACGTGAGGTGGAACGGGTTCTGATTCCGGAAGGCCGTGTCATTCTATTTTGCTTCAATCCCCTGAGCCTCTGGGGTTTGATGCGCTGGATGCCCCGCCGGCGTCCGCAAGTGCCCTGGTGCGGTGGGCAGTTGACGCCGTTTCGGATCGGCGATTGGCTGCAATTGCTGGGTCTACAGCAGGAGACTCGCGAGATGTTGGTTTTTCGTCCACCCTTGCAACGCGCCTGCCTGCCCCAGCTGGACCGGCTGGAGCGCATCGGCAGCCACTATTGGCCGATATTCGGTGGTGTATTCGGGGTGCGCGCAGTCAAACGCGTCAAGGCGTTGACGCCGCTGCGGCCGAGTTGGGTTCGACGTACGCGCTTACTGCCAGGACGCCCCATGGAGCCGACAGCACGCAAGAATGGCCATGTCGGACGCGGTTGAAATCTTTACCGACGGTGCCTGCAAAGGCAATCCCGGTCCCGGCGGCTGGGGTGCGCTGCTGCGTTTTGGCAAACACGAAAAAGAACTCTGTGGTGGCGAGCAACAAACCACCAACAATCGCATGGAATTGATGGCCGTGATCCAGGGGTTGGAGGCATTGACCCGTCCCTGTGTCGTGGACCTGAGCGTGGATTCGCGTTATGTACGCGATGGCGTAGAGAGCTGGATGGCACGCTGGAAACGCAATGGCTGGATGACCCGGAAGCGCGAACCGGTAAAGAATCAAGATCTCTGGCAACGACTTGATGCCGCGCTCGCGGCGCACTCTGTGCGCTGGCATTGGGTGAAAGGCCACAGCGGTCATGCCGAAAACGAACGCGCCGACCAGCTCGCCAACCGGGGGATTCCGGCGCGCGGCTGATCTAACTCCAAAGCCCGTCGCTCTGCCACGAGCACCAAGCTCGAGTGGAGCGAGGCAACATTCCCGACTGACGCCCTGCAAGTATTCAAAGCTGTTACAGCAAGTTGCCATGCCCGCGGGGCATAGGATGCGCTTCGGACCGAAGCTGGTATCGGGATTGGAATGGGAATCGCGCTGAGTGCTGCCTTGAAAGAATGTGAGGATTCACCGCAGAGACGCAGAGTGCACAGAGCGCCTAAGACGCCCCGCCCGCAAACGAACCTTGACCAGCCATGGGAGCCGCTCGGCGTAGGAGCCCGCTTGCGGGCGACCCAGCAGGGATGCCAGCGGAGCGGACGCGAGCGCCGCGCCTTTCCCGGGAGAAAGGCTGTAGGCCACTATCTTCTCGACAAATGAACTGAAGATACCCTAGGGTGCAACCCGCCCAGCGCGACTTGATTGGGATCGGGATCGAAAAGACATGACATTAGGGCGTGATAAACCTGAAGTTTACTGGGCAGATGTTTGCTGGGCAGATGTTTGCTGGGCAGATGTTTGCTGGGCAGATGTTTACTGGGCAGATATATGCTGGGCGATGCTTTCTAAAGAATACGAATCAAACTTCACTTTAGTTGGATAGCCGAATATTCTACGCAGGCAGAACCCATCGCACTCGAACTCAACATTCCATTTTTTATCATATTTTCGATTCCCCAACACCTGCTCATTACTCAATCTGACAACAAGTCGACGTTCATATCATGCGCCAGATCGTTCTCGATACCGAAACCACAGGTTTAGAACCCGCGGCGGGTCACCGCATCATCGAAATCGGATGCGTGGAAGTCGTGGAGCGCCGGCTGACCGGCAGCCACTTCCATCGTTATTTACAGCCCGATCGCGAGATCGATGACGGCGCATTGCAAGTGCATGGAATATCCAACGAATTTCTGGCTGACAAACCGCGTTTCGGCGATATAGCCGAGGATTTTCTGGCCTATTGTCGAAATGCCGAATTGATCATTCACAACGCCGCGTTCGATATCGGTTTCCTGAATCACGAGCTCCGGCTCTGGCATGCTGATAACGCTCCTACCATTGATGCGCTTTGCAGCGTCGTCGATACCCTGAGCATGGCGCGGCAGATGCATCCTGGTCAACGCAACAGCCTGGATGCACTATGTAAGCGCTACGACATCGATCATTCCCGACGCGATCTGCACGGCGCCCTGCTCGACGCAGAGATCCTCGCCGAGGTTTACCTGGCCATGACCGGCGGGCAGGTTGCTTTGCATTTGGGCGACGAACGTAACGAAGCCAGGAGCGGGAGAAGCCGCAGTCCAGCCCCGGTGCGAAGACTATCCAAACAGCGTGCGCCGCTGCGCGTGGTGCGCGCGAACGAAAGCGAATTACAGGCCCATGGAGCGCGTTTACAGGCCATTGACAAAGCGAGCGGGGGAGCCTGCATCTGGTTGACCGAAAGCCGCTCGGCGAGCGGGAACGAGTGAATTGTCAACGATGCAAAGCAATGCAGAAGCGACCCGATCGCGCATGATTCATCATCGCGCTTTTATGTGACAAGGGTGCCGACGGGCATTTCAATTTCGATGCCGTGCTCACGGATATGCGCCACGGGTTGCGAGCGGAATAGAGCCGATGCCAGAATCAGGACACGGCGATAGGTGCTGCAATCGCGCAGCATCGAGCATGTCTGGCCCGCAGCCGGGGCGGGCAAGCGATCCACCGGGCGAGCAGCCTGGCCGGATCAACCGGCTCCGGCCAGGACGCTATCGCGAACCGGATTCTAGCGTGCCCGGCACCTCTAGCGCGGCATTCGATGCGTTTGCGGCCTAGGCGCCAACCATACAGGGGAGCAATGCGAGCAGCGGCCGGGCGACCCGGCGAAATGGAGTCGTCACGCGGTTCCTCCTCAACCGGCGAGGTCATGGGGGCGATAAAGATCCGCTTGCGCGAGCGGGTATTCCCGGGGCACCCGCCGTGCGATCCGATTCCAGGCCCAAGCCCGGGTCGGCGTCGGCCTGCGACCCGGTCCCGGGATGCTCAGTATGACCGGGCCGCCGACGAGCAATGCCAGACGGCGCAGAAATCGCCGACGTGGCGGGCTGCAAAACCAGTCTCGATGGGACCATTCGGGTGTCTCGCTCATTAGAGTTTCTCCAGTGATCATGCCAGCGATCATAAGAGTCTGTCTGGCAAAATTTCAGCCGCAATTTGCAAGCGTTTTCTTGAGCATGGCGATACGGATCATATTCTCGGCAGTCCCAGTCAGGATCTCGAAATCCTTGCTCAGCCTGCGAAATCGACCGAGCCAAGCGAAAGTGCGCTCAACCACCCAACGTTTCGGAAGGACAGCCCATCCGTCTTTGATTTTGGTGGAAATGTGCAAGACGAGTCCGAGTGTCTCGTCGACAAATTTCACGGCTGTCCCGCGATAACCCGCATCGCCGGAAAACGCCTCGATGCTCGGGTATTTCTCCGCCGCACGCGCCATCACGGGACCACCCGCCACGGTATCGCTGCAATTGGCTGCGTGGACCGACACATGCAACAGGTTGCCGAGGATATCGACTACGATATGGCGTTTATGCCCTTTGACCTTCTTGCCGCCGTCGATCCCGCGTTCTTCGCTCGCGTACTCGGTCTTGACGCTCTGCGAGTCGATAATCCCGTAACTCGGCGATGCCGAGCGACCGTTGTTTTGGCGATGGAGTGCATTCAGTTGATCCAGCGCGGTTTCCCATACACCGCGTTTGTTCCATCGGCTGAAGTGATCGTAAACCGTTTGCCAGGGGGGAAAATCGTTGGGTAGCATGCGCCATTGGCAACCGGACTTCACGACGTACAAAATGGCATCGACGATCCGTTTGCGCGGATGCAGGCTGGCACTGCCTCGTCGATCACGGGGTTGAAAATAGTGTTCGATCAGCGCCCATTCGGCGTCCGTCAGGTCACTCGGGTATCCCATAGCTTGTCCTCGAAGAAAAAGTATTTGACTTTGATAGACATTTTTTTGTCAGACAGGTTCTAACGGATGCAAACCCGGAATCGCATCCTGCGCTCAGGACCAGATCCCGGGAATGCGGTCGTTGCAGGTCGGGCAGCGCCCGTCCGCGGTCAGAGTGTAGGCGGTGATGGCATAGCCGCTGCGTCCGATCAATAAGGTTCCATCCCGGGGGCAGTAGGTCGAGCCCCAATCATGGCCAAGCAGATTACCGATATAGACATAATGCAGTCCTGCTTGCAATGCCTCCTGGCGGGCGCGCTCCAGGGTACTCGCTGGGGTCGGCGGCAGATTTTGCATCCGATACTGGGGGCGAAAACGGCTTAGATGCAACGGCGTATCCGGGCCGAGTTCCGCGACCATCCAGCGCGCCATGCGGCGGATCAGTGCCGGGTCATCGTTCAGCGTCGGGATCAATAGGTTGGTCACTTCCAGCCAAACGCCCTCGCGGCGCAAAGTGATCAGGGTGTCGAGCACGGGCTTCAGGGTACCGCCGCTGATGCGCCGGTAAAAGCCGTCGTCGAGTGCCTTCAGATCGATATTGGCCGCATCCAGCAGCGGGCAGAGCTGCTCCAGCGGCTTGCGATTGATATAGCCGGCGCTGTGATAGGTGTTGTTGAGTCCGGCGCGATGCGCCAGCTCGCTCGTATCGTAGACATATTCGTAGAATACGATCGGGTCCGAGTACGTGTAAGCCAGGCTGTTGCAGCCCGCATCCCGGGCTGCCTGGATCACTTCCGCCGGATCGGCGCGATAGACTGTCTCCATCTCCTCGCCAGCGCGCTGGGATAGCTGCCAGTTCTGGCAGTTGAGACAATGCAGATTACAGCCGGCGGTGGCCAGGGAAAACACCGGCGTACCGGGATGGAAATGAAACAAGGGCTTCTTTTCCATCGGATCTACATGCACCGCGGATGGACGCCCATAAGTGGTCGCGCGAAGCTTGCCGCCCAGATTGACGCGCACCCGGCAATCTCCGGCTGCACCTTGCGGAATGACGCAGGCCCTTGGGCAGAGTTCGCAGGTGACGGAAGTCATGGCATTGTACCTTTGCTGGGTGGCCGCTATTCCTCGTCTGGCCGGGTCGGGTGATACCACTGCGCTTCATGATCGCGCAATTCTCCGATATCGATGCGTCGCTGCAAAGCCTCGGTGTCGATGACGCGATAGCCGCTGCCCTCGCGGGCGGCGAGCATCAAACCTTGTTGCAGATACAACCCGATGATCAGCAGGGTCAGCGCCAGCAACGCCAGGAAGCGCGCTTCACGCTGCTGCCAATGTCGGATCAAGTTCAGCATCGGATTTCTTCAGTAACCTTAGATCGGCCGATTTCTGTGGAGAAACAGACCACCTGGCTTGTCTTCTCGTGGGTGCTGCTTGTAATGAATGTGAGGATTCACCGTAGAGACACAAAGAGCCCGTAGGTCGGGATGAGGACAGCAGTCCCAGGCTTGATAAGGTAAATTCGCTTTTGATTCAATCAATACCTTCGCCAAAAATTAGCGCCAAAAATTAGGTGGGCGACAGCCCGAGGTGATTGATTATTCAGTTACTAATCCGAAGACCTATTCCCACAGGAGGCTATCGCCCATGCCAGACATTATGCTGATCTTGAGCTGCTTAAGCCAGAGCGTAGATAAGACGAGCCTTGGCCGTTTGGGTTGCGTTGTGGAAGGGCTGTTGGCGATGACGGGGCGGGTAACGATGCGGGAGCAAGCTAAATGGGGGAGCAAGCTAAATGGGTGTCCCTTTAACTTCACTGGGGAGCAAGCTAAATGGGTGTCCCTTTAACTTCACTGGGGAGCAAGCTAAATGGGTGTCCCTTTAACTTCACTCTTTAACTTCACTGGGGAGCAAGCTAAATGGGTGTCCCTTTAACTTCACTTTAACTTCACCCGGAAACACATACTGCCAGATCCACTCCCGATTCGCGTTCGGCCGCTGCCGCGCCAGCGCGTCCGGCAAATAGACCGCACCGCACCCGATCGCCAGATCCTCCTGGTGCTGCGCCTGCACCGCCTCCAGATGCACCAGCAGCTGCGGAATCAGCAACTCCGGCAAGGGCACAAGCCGGTCCCGTCCGCCCTTGGCGTTGCGCACCTCGATCTGCTTATAGCCGAAGTCCAGATCCTGCACCCGCAGCCGCAACACCTCCATCAAGCGCAGCCCCGCCCCATAGGCCAGCGACGCCATCAACCGATACTCCCCCTCCAGCGCCTCCAGCAACCGCGCCACCTCTCCCTTGGTCAGCACCGTCGGCAACCGCTTCGGCCGCTTCGCCCGGGCAAAGTCGCCGAACGTCACCTGATCGCGTTTCAGCACCTCGCGAAACAGAAACAGCAGCGCGTTCAGCGCCTGATTCTGCGTGCTCGCCGCCACCCGCCGCTTCACCGCCAGCCAATCCAGAAAGCGCCCCACATCCGCCTCCCCCAGCTCCGTCGGCGACCGGCCGCCGTGAAACGCAATGAAGCGCAGCACCCAGTCCAGGTAATTCTGCTCCGTGCGGATCGCATACCCCCGCCGCCGGATCTCCGTCACCATCCGATCCGCCAGCTCCCGATGCGCCTCCCGCACCGCCGACAGGTTCGTCATCGGCCCCTGCGGCTCCAGCCCGTCCACCTCCGGCCCATAGTCCCGCGCCACCGTCGGATGCTCCGGCGCCAGCGTCCGCGCCGAGTCCTGCCAGTACCCCCAGTCCAGCCTCTCCACCCAAGGCGCCGATGCAGTGACCCCCAGAATCCGTATAGCATCGACCACCTGCACAAATTGCCAGCCCTCCAGCGACGTGTCCCGACCCACCTCCGACAGGTACTTGGACACGTCATCCGCCGTCAACTGCGCCAGCCGCCGCGGCTGAATCCACTCCAGAAACCGCTCGGCCCGCACCACGTACCAGCGCCGGCAGTCCTGTCTGACTCGCGCTTTCTCAAGCTCTGACAGGTAATTGGACCAGAAACGGGCGATTTGCGCTTCGCGGGTTGACATGGGCTGCCTGGGTGGGTACCGTATTGCCGTAGAGTCTAGGCGGTTGTGGCGAGGGTGAGGTTTCGGTGCAGGGGTTTCGGGTATTGCGTTGGAGCAGCAGTTTAGCAGATAGCGTGAATCTGTCTATGCCCGTATTTTTGTATTCTGGAATTTTCGATATTTGTCGCTTCTGTCCATAACACGTTGGACTAAATAAATAAACAGCGTGCCTGGGGCAGGGCCGGGGTGGTGCCCGAAGCACCGGACGGATACCGCGGCATCCCCGCCGAGACGCCGGGACTGTCCGGGACGGCACCGGACCGGCTATACTGTCCGCATGGCCAGCCCCTTCTCCAACGCCCGTCCCGACTTCGCCGTCAGCGCCGAGGTCCGCCGGGAATTCCCCCTCGAATACGCCGAGCCCGAATTCGAGCTGGCCGACATCGTCCGCCTCTACGGCGACGACTACCGCGCCGCCCACACCCCGAGCTTCGAGCAGGGCCGCGCCCTGCACGCCATCGAGGTCTGCCGCACCACCGCGCTCGGTGCCCACATCGATCAATGCGACGAGTGCGGGCACTTCGAGATCAGCTACAACAGTTGCCGCAACCGCCACTGTCCCAAGTGTCGGGCCTCCCAGCGCGCCGCATGGGTCGACGCCCGCGAGCTGGAGCTGCTGCCCATCCAGTACTTCCACGTCGTCTTCACCCTGCCCGACCTGCTCCATCCCCTGGCCCGCTACCATTCCGCCGAGGTCTATGCCGCCCTCATGCGCGCCGCCGCCGAGACCCTCCAGACCTTCGCCCGCAAGCAGTGGGACGCCGACCTCGGCATCGTCGCCGTTCTGCACACCTGGGGCCAGACCATGAACCTGCACCCGCACGTCCACTGCATCGTCACCGGCGGCGGCCTCAAGCGCGACGGCAGCGGCTTCGTGCCGGCGCCGAAGAACTTCCTCTTCCCCCACCGCGCTCTGCGGCGGGTCTTCCGCGCCGTGTTCCTCAAGCACCTCAAGGCGTTCCGCGCCGAGCGCCGCGCGCCCGAGGGCCGTCCCTTCAACCTCGACGAGGCGAGCGCCCGCGAGGCCCGGCGGCTCGACCTCGGTCGCGACGCCTACCGGGCGCCCGACGAGCCCGACCTCGACGACGATGCCGCCTGGAAGAGCCTGATGCAGCAACTCCACCAACAGGACTGGGTGGTCCACATCGAGGCCCCCTTCGCCGACCCCGAGCCTCTGATCCGCTACTTGGGCCGCTACGTCAACCGCATCGCCATCGCCAACCACCGCATCGAGGCGATCGACGGCGGCCGGGTCACCTTCCGCTACCGCGACAACCGCATCAAGGACCCGCACGCCCCCGAGGCCGAGAAGCGCATGACGCTGTCCGGCGCCGACTTCATCCACCGCTTCCTCCAGCACGTCCTGCCGCCGAGCTTCCATCGCATCCGCTACTACGGCCTGCTCGGCGGCAGCCGCCGCCGGCAGAACCTCACCCGCTGCCGCGAATGTCTCGGCCTCGCCGACCCCGAGACCCCGTACATCCCCGACATGGACGCCTTCCTCGCCAAGCAGGCCCGCGACCCGAGCCTGTGCCCCGTCTGCGGCAAGGGCCATCTGCACAACATCCTGCAGGTCCTCTCCTTCGAGGAGCCCCCGGCGCCGTTCAATGCGCCGCCGCCCTCGCGCGCCCCGCCGCTGCCGGCCCCCGCCGCGCTGCCCGAGGCCGCCTGAGATGGCCGCCCGCTCCACCACCGCCCGCTCCATGCGCTGCGCCGGTCCCGCCGTGCCTGCCGTGGCCGAAGTCGCCCCGCAATGCCGGTCCAAGCCCGCAGGAACACCCCTGCCGCCCCGGAGAACCGCCCCGCCACCCGTCCGATCGGCCCCGCAGCACCGTGCACTCCGTCGCAGAATCCCCCTTGCAGCGGTTGAAAGGGCCGTCCCGCAAACAGCAAAATGCATAGCACCGCCGCGCCGACCCGCCGCGGGCGCAAACCGAGCATCCCATCAGTCCAACAAGTGGATCAGCCTGACGCCCGCGGACCGTCGCTGTCGGCACGCTCGGTAGGACACGCCGGCTCGGCAGGTTCTGCGAGGTTGGTGCCGGCCAGCGGGCGCAGGCTATCCAAAACGTTAGGCAACGGGGGGAACATCATGATTATGATTAGCGACTGAAGAATGTGTGACGATTCGCTTTTCAACCGAAATACCAAAACGGGGCGCGTGCCATGTCAAGTTCCAGCGGAGCTATGAGTAAAATAGCGGCATTTCTGAATTGTCGGAGAAGTGCCAGACTTTTGTGTATCCAGATTTTGGCAATGATGTTCGCTTTCTCGCTTGATGCGGGGGCGACGGTGATCGACGCTAACTCGTTCACCTACGTTGATCCTACAGGCAATAATCGCGCAGCGAACGATTTTACAATTACGATAGGAGGTTTCTTTGTCGGGCCGCCGTCATCTAGTGTTTTTCCAAATAATGACTTTCCGTATCCTGGGGGCAAACCGAGCACAAGGACGAATAAGGTGAAGTTCTCTGGCAACGACTTAGCGTCGGGGTCATCGCACAACGTCAAATTTAAATCCACTGGACCGAACCCCAACCCTCGGGGACAATTCACGATCAATAATAATCCGGTTGGCGGGATTGTAAAGAGCAAAGACCTTAAAGGCAGGCCGGTGGCGTTCATTCCGTCTGGGAGCGGATTCGATGTGACCTTCGATTTGGTTAATGATTTCGGCGCCTTCTTAACAGGCTCCGTGAATGTTTATGTTAATACCGGCTTACTGGACTACTTCACTCTTGAAGATTTCGACACTTTGCGAAACGAGCGTCTAATTTTCTCTGAAGCCAGTTACGCGCTAAATGCGGGGGAGGGATTTTTTGGCCTCACTACCCATCTCGATTCCCGCGATGAGTATATCCTGGTTATCGGGACCGCAAATTCAGGCGATGGGTTTGGTGATTTTGCTTTTTCGAACGCGTTTTCTGACGCCCCGGAACCGGCGACCATCAACATACTGCTGCTTGGTGTAGCAGGGTTGTGGTGTACGATTTTTTGGAGGAGGACCACCTGCTACGGTCGCACATTTGGGCAATACAAGGCATTCCTTCAGGCTGAACCGGTAACAACTAACGAAATAATAGGGGACAGACCACGTTTCTTTTCCCTGAACCAATGAAACGCCCAACAAGCGCCTCGGCCCGACCGCCCGTTGCCGCGCCATCGCTGCGCTCCGGCACGGCAACGGGCGGCGGGCCAGGCTTAACGTTGGACTAAATAAATAATCCCCCACCATCAAAGCACGCCAACGCATCAACCGACTGAAGGATGCATCACCACGGGCACGCGGGATCGCCCCCTTCCGCGCCCGCTCTCACGGGAACTGGCTATACTGTAACCATGTGCAGTCCAGCCATCACCGCCGAAATCCGCCGCGAGTTCCCCGTCGAATATGCTCCACCGCCATTCGAACTGGCCGATGTGGTGCGCATGCATGGCGCCGCCTACCGCGCCGAGTACCATCCGAGCTTCGAGCAAGGCCGCGCCCTGCACGCCATCGAGACCTGCCGCACCACCGCGCTCGGCGGCCATGTCGATCAATGCGACCACTGCGGGCATGTGGAGATCAGCTACAACTCCTGCCGCAACCGCCACTGCCCCAAATGCCGCGCATCCCAACGCGCCGCCTGGGTCGATGACCGCGAGCTGGAGCTGTTGCCCATCCAGTACTTCCACCTCGTCTTCACCCTGCCCGAAGACCTCAACCGCCTAGCGCAGTACTGCGATGCCGAGGTCTACGCCATCCTCATGCGCAGTGCCGCCGAGACCCTGCAGACCTTTGCCCACAAACTCTGGGACGCCGACCTTGGCATTGTCAGCGTGCTGCACACCTGGGGCCAGACCTTACAGCTGCACCCGCATGTGCATTGCCTCGTCACCGGCGGCGCATTGAAACGCGATGGCAGCGGTTTTGTGCAAGCGCCGAACAACTTCCTGTTCCCGGTCCGCGCCCTCTCGCCGGTCTTCCGAGCCATCTTCCTACGCGAACTCGAAGCCCTGCGCGCCGCCGGCAAGCTCAGCCACTGCCCGCCCGAACTGCACGACGAGGCCGACTGGAAGCAACTGCTGATCCGCCTGCACCGCCACGCCTGGGTCGTGTATGCCGAAGCCCCGTTCGACAGCCCCCAGCACCTCATCCGCTACCTCGGGCGCTATGTGAATCGCATCGCCATCGCCAACTACCGCATCCTCGCCGTCGATGCCGACGGCGTCGTCTTCCAGAGTTAAATAGGACACCAGTTAAATAGGACACCCACTTAGCTTGACTTTCCTTCCATACCTGAGCTAGGCTTTTCTTAACCACTCAACATCTGGAATCTCGCCATGACCAGCCCCCGCGCAACGCTCGTCTCTCTTGAAGACACCCCCTGGTATCACTGCGTAAGCCGCTGCGTGCGGCGCGCCTTCCTCTGTGGCGAGGACCACTTCTCCGGCAACAACTACGATCACCGTCGCGGGTGGATCGCCGAGCGCATCATGCAGCTCGCCGCGATCTTCGCGATCGACGTAGCCGCCTATGCCGTCATGAGCAACCACTATCACGTTGTTGTCCGCATCGACCAGCAGCGGGCCTTGGATTGGTCGGTCGAGGAGGTGCTGAAACGCTGGACCCAGCTGTTCACAGGCCCGCTGTTGGTGACGCGTTACCTATCCGAAGCGCGCGCCGAGATGTGCGACGCGGAGATCGCCAAGGTGGAAGAGCTGGCCGAGACCTACCGGGCGCGGCTGCACGATTTATCCTGGTTCATGCGCACGCTGAACGAGCACATTGCCCGGCAGGCGAATGCCGAGGACGGCGTGAAGGGCCGCTTCTGGGAAGGTCGCTTCAAGAGCCAGGCGTTGCTGGATGAGCAGGCACTGCTGGCGGCGATGGCCTATGTCGATCTCAACCCGGTGCGCGCCGGGATCGCCGAGACGCTGGAGGACTCGGACTACAGCTCCATCCAAGAGCGCATCGAAGCGGTGCCGGACAAGGTTGATTCCGAGATCGCTGTAACAGAGAGCTCGCCAGTAAGCCTGTCTCCTCCCGCCCTGGAAGGAGAAACCTTGCGCTCAGAGGAAGAAACACGGGCCTTGCCGAAAATCCCGCTGATGCCGTTCGACGCAACCGCCCGGACGCCTTGGGCGGTGCCCTTCGCGTTCGAGGACTACCTGGAACTGGTCGACTGGACGGGCCGGGCGCTGCGCTCGGACAAGCGCGGTCATATTGCGGAGCAGCATCCACGCATCCTTGATCGGCTGAATATCGACAGCGAACGCTTCCTCAGCCACGCCGACCGGCTTCTCGATGCATTCGGCACCGCGATCGGTGCGCCAGAAGCAATGACCAGTTTGTGTGCTCGGCGACAGACGAAATACTTACGTGGCATTCGTGCTGCACGCGGCCTGTTCGCGCCCCAATTAGCTGCTTGAAGCGGGTATAGAGGAAAGGGAGTCTTACCTTCCCTGGGAAAGTCGAGCTATATGAGCAAGCTAAATGGGTGTCCCTTTAACTCGCCCCTTTAACTCGCCTTCGTCGACTGTTCGAGGCCGATGCGTTCAAGCACGATCGGCTGCGCGAACGCTTCAAACCGATCTACTATGCCCTGCTCGCCGAGCCTGGGGAACCTCGCTCGGATGATTTCAAGCGGATGGGACCGGAGTCGATGAGGTGCGCGGGCCTGTTCTGGCTTGGCGTGAAAAAACTTCGGTGGTCAAGACTGACGATCTTGCACCTTCCTATCGGCGCAGCTTTGCATTCCCTGAGCCTAGGCCAGTCAAATCCGCTCGACCTCTGTGGAGTCGCCGTAGGTCTCGATGCCCAGCGCGGCGGCGACCTTGGCCGCGCGCGGGTCGATCATCGGCGAGATGACGATCAGCCGGTCGGCCTTGCGGTCGTGGCGGCGCTCGTAGAAGCGCACCTTGCGCTCGAAGATGTACATCCCGCCCTTGTCGATGGAGGATTTGAGCTCGCAAATCAGCAACATGCCGTTGGCGATGATGACATCCAGCTCGACCTGGTCGGGCCGACCGAAGACCGTGCCCTCGTTGTCCCAGTCCTCGATGCGCAACACCTCTACGCCGAAGCTGTCCTCCAGGATGCCGGCCAAGGCATCGCGGAAGGCACGCTCGGATAGCAGGCCCCAGCGTGCGCCCAGGGCACCGACGGCGCGGTCGTGCTTGTTGGCCTGGGCCATGATCTCCTGGTGGACGCGCTCGAAGTGCGCGTTGGACTCCTCCCACTTGCGCTCGTTCGCCTCCCACCTTCGCTGGCTCTCGGCCCATCTGCGCTCTGCCTCAGCCCATTTGCGCGCCGACTCGGCCTTCTCTTCGTCCCATCTGCGCGCCGACTCCTCGCGGTCTCGGCGCAGCTCGTCGAGAACGCGGTCGAAGCGGCTCTCGGTTTGGTCGCGGTCGGCGTAAACCTCGCGCGTGAGGTCGAGCACGAACGCGCGGAACGCAGGATCGGTGCGCAGCAATTCGGGCAGCGCACGTTGGATCTGCTGCTTCAATTCCTCTTCATTCTGCATGCCATGCCTCTGTTTATGGTTGCCCCCGGATACCGCGAAGCGGCCTGGCCGGCAGGTCGCGGTCCGGGGCTTGGCGGATTCGCCGGCAAATCTACAGCAATGGTAGCGCAGACAGGGCGAAGGAACCTGGCGATTCGGGCAACCCTGCAGGGCGAGCGCACATAAACTCGACTTCAAACATGCATTTGGGACATCTTTAGAAAAAAATTGGCTCTTTAGGATTTCATTTAATGAAGATTTGCAATATATATCAGTGAGTTGCGTGCGCCCCTAAGCAGTGGTATCAGTCTAAAACGCGGCTGAGTTTCGAATTCATAACTTATTGATTCTTCAAGAAAAGCGAATATCCTTCCAGGTCCAACCAAAGGCGCTGAAACAGACGCTTTATATGACACAGTTTAATAGGACACCCACTTAGCTTGACTTTCCTTCCATACCTGAGCTAGGCTTTTCTTAACCACTCAACATCTGGAATCTCGCCATGACCAGCCCCCGCGCAACGCTCGTCTCTCTTGAAGACACCCCCTGGTATCACTGCGTAAGCCGCTGCGTGCCAGTTTAATAGGACACCCACTTAGCTTGACTTTCCTTCCATACCTGAGCTAGGCTTTCCTTAACCACTCAACATCTGGAATCTCGCCATGACCAGCCCCCGCGCAACGCTCGTCTCTCTTGAAGACACCCCTTGGTATCACTGCGTCAGTCGCTGCGTGCGGCGCGCCTTCCTCTGTGGGGAGGACCATTTCTCCGGCAACAACTACGATCACCGTCGCGGATGGATCGCTGAGCGCATCATGCAGCTCGCCGCGATCTTCGCGATCGACGTAGCCGCCTATGCCGTCATGAGCAACCACTATCACGTTGTTGTCCGCATCGACCAGCAGCGGACCTTGGATTGGTCGGTCGAGGAGGTGCTGCAACGCTGGACAAAGCTGTTCACAGGCCCGCTGTTGGTGACGCGTTACCTGTCCGAGGCGCGCGCCGAGATGTGCGATGCGGAGATCGCCAAGGTGGAAGAGCTGGCCGAGACCTACCGGGCGCGGCTGCACGACTTGTCCTGGTTCATGCGTACGCTGAACGAGCACATTGCCCGGCAGGCGAATGCCGAGGACGGCGTGAAGGGCCGCTTCTGGGAAGGTCGCTTCAAGAGCCAGGCGTTGCTGGATGAGCAGGCGCTGCTGGCAGCGATGGCCTATGTCGATCTCAATCCGGTGCGCGCCGGGATCGCCGAGACGCTGGAGGACTCGGACTACAGCTCCATCCAAGAGCGCATCGAAGCGGTGCCGGACAAGGTTGATTCCGAGATCACCGCAACAGAGAGCCCGCCGGTCAGCCTGTCTCCTCCCGCCCTGGAAGGAGAAACCTTGCGCTCAGAGGAAGAAACACAGGCATTGCCGAAAATCCCGCTGATGCCGTTCGACGCAACCGCCCGGACGCCTTGGGCGGTGCCCTTCGCGTTCGAGGACTACCTGGAACTGGTCGACTGGACGGGCCGGGCGCTGCGCTCGGACAAGCGCGGTCATATTGCGGAGCAGCATCCACGCATCCTTGATCGGCTGAATATCGACAGCGAACGCTTCCTCAGCCACGCCGACCGGCTTCTCGATGCATTCGGCACCGCGATCGGTGCGCCAGAAGCAATGACCAGTTTGTGTGCTCGGCGACAGACGAAATACTTACGGGGCATTCGTGCTGCACGCGGCCTGTTCGCGCCCCAATTAGCTGCTTGAAGCGGGTATAGAGGAAAGGGAGTCTTACCTTCCCTGGGAAAGTCGAGCTATATGAGCAAGCTAAATGGGTGTCCCTTTAACTCGTCCCTCCCTTTAACTCGTCCCTTTAACTCGTCCCTTTAACTCGCCGGGTGTCCCTTTAACTCGCCTTCGTCGACTGTTCGAGGCTGATGCGTTCAAGCACTATCGGCTGCGCGAACGCTTCAAACCGATCTACTATGCCCTGCTCGCCGAGCCTGGGGAACCTCGCTCGGATGATTTCAAGCGGATGGGACCGGAGTCGATGAGGTGCGCGGGCCTGTTCTGGCTTGGCGTGAAAAAACTTCGGTGGTCAAGACTGACGATCTTGCACCTTCCTATCGGCGCAGCTTTGCATTCCCTGAGCCTAGGCCAGTCAAATCCGCTCGACCTCTGTGGAGTCGCCGTAGGTCTCGATGCCCAGCGCGGCGGCGACCTTGGCCGCGCGCGGGTCGATCATCGGCGAGATGACGATCAGCCGGTCGGCCTTGCGGTCGTGGCGGCGCTCGTAGAAGCGCACCTTGCGCTCGAAGATGTACATCCCGCCCTTGTCGATGGAGGATTTGAGCTCGCAAATCAGCAACATGCCGTTGGCGATGATGACATCCAGCTCGACCTGGTCGGGCCGACCGAAGACCGTGCCCTCGTTGTCCCAGTCCTCGATGCGCAACACCTCTACGCCGAAGCTGTCCTCCAGGATGCCGGCCAAGGCATCGCGGAAGGTACGCTCGGATAGCAGGCCCCAGCGTGCGCCCAGGGCACCGACGGCGCGGTCGTGCTTGTTGGCCTGGGCCATGATCTCCTGGTGGACGCGCTCGAAGTGCGCGTTGGACTCCTCCCACTTGCGCTCGTTCGCCTCCCACCTTCGCTGGCTCTCGGCCCATCTGCGCTCTGCCTCAGCCCATTTGCGCGCCGACTCGGCCTTCTCTTCGTCCCATCTGCGCGCCGACTCCTCGCGGTCTCGGCGCAGCTCGTCGAGAACGCGGTCGAAGCGGCTCTCGGTTTGGTCGCGGTCGGCGTAAACCTCGCGCGTGAGGCCGAGCACGAACGCGCGGAACGCAGGATCGGTGCGCAGCAATTCGGGCAGCGCACGTTGGATCTGCTGCTTCAATTCCTCTTCATTCTGCATGCCATGCCTCTGTTTATGGTTGCCCCCGGATACCGCGAAGCGGCCTGGCCGGCAGGTCGCGGTCCGGGGCTTGGCGGATTCGCCGGCAAATCTACAGCAATGGTAGCGCAGACAGGGCGAAGGAACCTGGCGATTCGGGCAACCCTGCAGGGCGAGCGCACATAAACTCGACTTCAAACATGCATTTGGGACATCTTTAGAAAAAAATTGTCTTAGAACCTGTCTGACAAAAAAATGTCTATCAAAGTCAAATACTTTTTCTTCGAGGACAAGCTATGGGATACCCGAGTGACCTGACGGACGCCGAATGGGCGCTGATCGAACACTATTTTCAACCCCGTGATCGACGGGGCAGTGCCAGCCTGCATCCGCGCAAACGGATCGTCGATGCCATTTTGTACGTCGTGAAGTCCGGTTGCCAATGGCGCATGCTACCCAACGATTTTCCCCCCTGGCAAACGGTTTACGATCACTTCAGCCGATGGAACAAACGCGGTGTATGGGAAACCGCGCTGGATCAACTGAATGCACTCCATCGCCAAAACAACGGTCGCTCGGCATCGCCGAGTTACGGGATGATCGACTCGCAGAGCGTCAAGACCGAGTACGCGAGCGAAGAACGCGGGATCGACGGCGGCAAGAAGGTCAAAGGGCATAAACGCCATAGCGTATTCGATATCCTCGGCAACCTGTTGCATGTGTCGGTCCACGCAGCCAATTGCAGCGATACCGTGGCGGGTGGTCCCGTGATGGCGCGTGCGGCGGAGAAATACCCGAGCATCGAGGCGTTTTCCGGCGATGCGGGTTATCGCGGGACAGCCGTGAAATTTGTCGACGAGACACTCGGACTCGTCTTGCACATTTCCACCAAAATCAAATAATAATAGGACACCCACTTAGCTTGACTCCCACTTAGCTTGACTTTCCTTCCATACCTGAGCTAGGCCTTTTTTAACCACTCAACATCTGGAATCTCGCCATGACCAGCCCCCGCGCAACGCTCGTCTCTCTTGAAGACACCCCCTGGTATCACTGCGTAAGCCGCTGCGTGCGGCGCGCCTTCCTCTGCGGGGAGGATCATTTCTCCGGCAACAACTACGATCACCGTCGCGGGTGGATCGCCGAGCGCATCATGCAACTCGCCGCGATCTTCGCGATCGACGTAGCCGCCTATGCCGTTATGAGCAACCACTATCACGTTGTTGTCCGCATCGACCAGCAGCGAGCCCTGGATTGGTCGGTCGAGGAGGTGCTGACACGCTGGACACAGCTGTTCACAGGCCCACTGTTGGTGACGCGTTACCTATCCGAGGCGCGCGCCGAGATGTGCGACGCGGAGATCGCCAAGGTGGAAGAGCTGGCCGAGACCTACCGGGCGCGGCTGCACGACCTGTCCTGGTTCATGCGCACGCTGAACGAGCACATTGCCCGGCAGGCGAATGCCGAGGACGGCGTGAAGGGCCGCTTCTGGGAAGGTCGCTTCAAGAGCCAGGCGTTGCTGGATGAGCAGGCGCTGCTGGCAGCGATGGCCTATGTCGATCTCAACCCGGTGCGCGCCGGGATCGCCGAGACGCTGGAGGACTCGGACTACAGCTCCATCCAAGAGCGCATCGAAGCGGTGCCGGACAAGGTCGATTCCGAGATCGCTGCAACAGAGAGCCCGGCAGTAAGCCTGTCTCCTCCCGCCCTGGAAGGAGAAACCTTGCGCTCAGAGGAAGAAACACGGGCCTTGCCGAAAATCCCGCTGATGCCGTTCGACGCAACCGCCCGGACGCCTTGGGCGGTGCCCTTCGCGTTCGAGGACTACCTGGAACTGGTCGACTGGACGGGCCGGGCGCTGCGCTCGGACAAGCGCGGTCATATTGCGGAGCAGCATCCACGCATCCTTGATCGGCTGAATATCGACAGCGAACGCTTCCTCAGCCACGCCGACCGGCTTCTCGATGCATTCGGCACCGCGATCGGTGCGCCAGAAGCAATGACCAGTTTGTGTGCTCGGCGACAGACGAAATACTTACGGGGCATTCGTGCTGCACGCGGTCTGTTCGCGCCCCAATTAGCTGCTTGAAGCAAGTACGGAGGAAAAGGAGTCTTACCTTCCTGGGAGAGTCGAGCTATATGAGCAAGCTAAATGGGTGTCCCTTTAACTTCCTTTAACTGCCGCTTTAACTGCCGTTTAACTGCCTTTAACTGAAAACACCCCGTCAAAGCCGCACAAACCCGATTCTCTGCACGCCGACCCGCGGCAAAACGCCCAAAAAGCGTGCTGTACACCCGAAACTGCCGCACGCATCCCGCCCCATCCCTCCTTGACACTCACCAGCCGATCCGCTGAAATTCCATAGACCGGCACGTCGTCTGAAAGGCCCAGGTCCAACAAGCGCGTTCGAGCTGACAACCGGCGGTCCGTACCATCTGCACCGCCGTGTCACAGGCCAGCCTCGGTGGTGCGGGTACCGCCGTGCCAGTCATGCCGGTTGCAACTCAACGCTAACGTTAGCCTAGAAACCAAGTTCACTGACACAGCCACATCGGGAGAGGATATTTGAAATGACACAGGCGTTACCAATAAATGTTCTAACCCAGATGTTAAATATACCGGATACCTGGGTTATTTTTGACGCAAAGAAAGAAGGCAATGAAGTGTGGATATTTTTGAGACCAAAAGAAACGCCATTATCAGATAATTTAAGAACAGAAGTTCTTAGGCATCTGGAAGTTTTTGGTAGCAAAGCATATCTTAAACTTTACTACTCAACTGAAGAAGAAATATACAAATTGCCAATCTATACAGCAAGTGGATTTTGTAAACCTTTTGTCACGGATGTCAATAAGATGTTCGGTACGGCGACTGATGCCAGTATATGTAATCTTTATGGCTTGACAAGACAAGAATTAGAAAACATAAAAAAAGAATGCACAAACCTCTTATCATAATTCGGCTAACATGCGCATCCAGCGGACGCGCCAAGGGCGCGCGCCGCTGATGCTTAACGTTGGGCTGACGAAGACGCACGAACTTCTTTGAATAACCAAAATCTTCGATAGGCACTGTGGATCATGAAACTTAAAGTTCTTTTACACCCCGCGGAAGAAGGCGGCTTTTGGGCTGAAGTACCCGGTTTGCCTGGATGCGTCTCGGAAGGAGACGATGTCCCCGAAACGTTATCAAACATAAGGGAGGCTGCGGAAGGATGGATTGAAGTGGCTACGGAAAGAGCAGTTGCCGGCGTGGACGCGCAGGTTAGTGAAATCGAGTTGTGAAGTCGATTTCTGGAAAAAGGCTTTGTAAAGTGCTCGAGTCTCGCGGTTGGTCTCTGAAGCGCATAAAGGGCAGTCACCACATCTACAGCCATCCTGATAACGCCAATATCTTGACCGTTCCCGTCCATGGTAATCGTGATCTGAAACACGGGACCCTGTCTAGCCTACTGAAAGCGGCTGGCTTGAGCGAAGAAGATATCTGATCGGCGCGATAGACAACGTTGGGCGGTCTAGCAAGAATACGAACACAGGCACATGGTCGAAGCTTCAACGAACACTGAGAAGAGGGGGTCAGGTCTTGTATTTTGAATCGTTTGAACAACGAAGAAGCCCAACCAGCGCACCAGCCCGAGCGCATGCTGCCGAGCCGCCCGCGTCAGCGGCGGCTCGGCAGCATGCGCCGGGCTGTGCTTGACGTTGGGCCTCTGGACAATAGAACCCATGATAACGATTTACAATACTATTGGGTCGCGTTAGCATAATGCATGGCCATCGTATCCTTTGCGTGCGCTAACACTGAGCGTCTCTTCAATGGAGAACGGGTTAAGCGATTTTTCAATATTCAGACTGTTGCAATGCGCAAACTCGCAATGCTCAATCGAGCAGCCGTACTTCAGGATCTCCGAGTTCCGCCAGGAAACAGATTAGAACCTCTTACGGGAAATCGTGCTGGACAGCATAGCATTCGGATCAATAAGCAGTTTCGAGTCTGTTTCGTATGGTCGGTTGAGGGCCCGAAAGACGTTGAAATAGTTGACTATCACTAATTGAGCATCGTTATGCGTCAGGTTCCCTACCCTCATCCAGGTGAAATTCTCATGGAGGAGTTCCTGAAACCTCTAGGCATCACACAGTATCGTCTTGCTAAGGAGATCGGGGTTTCCCAGCGTCGCATTGGGGAGATCGTTGCCGGATCACGTGCGATCACTGTCGATACAGGCTTACGCCTCTCGCGGTTTTTCGGTATGTCCGAGGGCTTCTGGACGGGTTTGCAGTTGGACTATGACGCGGCCATAGCCAAAGACGCGCTTTCAGAGACTCTGGCAAAGATCACGCCTTTGAGACAACTTGAGCATGGAAGCAGCAAAGCCCAACAATAGCGTCATCCTGACCGCGTACTGGCTAGCGGTCGCTGTGCGCTCCCTGCTATAGTCACTCAACATGATAACCAGATATGCCCTTTTGTTTTTGGTGTGTGAGTGCAGGCCTTAAACGAAAGGGACAGTTTTGATGTCACGTGAGAGGGCTATAGCCAGTACGCGGCAGGTTACGCTTGTCGTTAGCACTCATGATCCAGTTTTCATTAATGGCGGAAGTGGGTTGAATGGCAAAGGGTTTCCTATACGTAGCAGAAAATTTATCCATGGCCGGGCTCCTGAAGGTCGGACGCACGGAGAAAATTCCGACTGCTCGCTTAGAGGAGTTGTTCACTACTGGTGTTCCAGAGCCCTTTGATGTTGCCTACTACGCGTTAGTTCAAGATTCAAAAAAATCGGCTGGTTATAACGGATTCTGTTGACGAGCTGGCGAAATGCCCTGGAAGACTGTTTCCGACTAAGCGATGCTGAAGGTTACAATAACGGACTCGACATCTCGCTACCCGGAGACAGCATGAATACTGTACCTGGTTCTCCCAAAAGAGGATATCGAACCATCCGATTACCGCTGGTGAAGGACGCCTACGAACGCTTCCTGAGCGATAACGCCTATTGCCGAATGCAACTCGATGAGCTGTATCGGCAGCATCCGGAACTGTTTCCCGCGGGTTGGGAGGAAGGGTACCTGTTGTGCGGCAAGACGCCGAGTTCGAGCAAACAAGGGATACGCTGTCAGCGGGTGCGGCTGGTAGCCGGCGCGGTGGTGTATACCGTTGCCCCGACGTGCGTGACGCCGTACATGACATGGCGCACGGAAGAGGTTGAGAAGGCATTGTTTTTGCGGCGTTTTCATGTGCCTTGCTGGGCACTGGCCCATGTGTTCGGGCGCGATGCCATGTAGTGGTATCGGCTCGAGCAAGGGCTTGGACGCTTTAGTGTGGTCGGTACGACCGTCAAGGCGGCGGAGCGCTTGGCGCAAGAGTTGGTCGCCGACGAAAAGCAGAGCCGTTTGCAGGGAGACAAGATCTCCATCGCCACGACAGCCGCCGACGGATGCATCCTCGGGGCTTCGGTCGTCGACTCGGCCTCCGAGGCCGGATTGCACCGCGCGGATGGCGTGTTTGCCGAAGAAGCGCGGGATGTGGACCCGGGCTATGCCCCCGAGACGGTTAATACCGACGGTTGGGCCGCCACCCAAGGCGCCTGGAAGCGCCTGTTTCCCAACATCGCCGTCATCCTGTGTTTCCTACACGCCTTCCTGAAAATCCGCGACCGGGCAACCAACGCGTTGGGCGAAGACTTCAAGGAGGTCAGCCGACGTGTTTGGGAAGCCTATCGCGCCGAGGGAAAGGCCAGTTTTGCGCAACGCCTGCGCCGACTGCGCGAATGGGCCGAGCGAACGTTACCGGATTCGCCCATGAAGTCCCATACCCTGGATCTATGCGAAAAGCGCAAACGCTTCAGCAGGAGTGACGAGCATCCCCGAGCGCATCGCACCAGCAACCTGGTGGATCGATTGATGCGCTTCCTTGATCGGGCCTGCTTCAACGCGCACTATTTCCACGGCACCCTGGCTTCGGCCGAACTGCGGGTACGCGCTTTGGCGTTGCTCTGGAACTTTTGCCCTTCCTCGCCAATGACGGTTCGCAAACAGCATGGCCAAGCGTGCCCGGCCGAACGGCTCAACGGGAAACGCTACGCCGATAATTGGTTGGAAAACCTGCTTGCTTCAGGCTCCATGAACGGCTTGAGAGGCCATCAACAGAATCCGTTATAATCAGGAAAAAGAATAAGCACACGCAATGGCATCGCCATTCCTTTCCTCTCCAACTCCCCATCACAGAGCGGGACACACGCACTCCGGCTCCAAGCAGAGACCGACGTTCGAAGTCGCCGACATCCTGCGCGCGCATTTGCCCGACTCCCTGCACGAGCACTCCCATCCGCTGCACGTGCACAAGGTACTCAGTGTCATCCAAAACTGCCGCACCGCGGCACTGGGCGGGCACATCGACTACTGCACTGACTGCGGCACCCTTTACAACAGCTACAACTCCTGTCGCGACCGCCACTGCCCGAAATGTCAAGGGCTGGAGAAAGCGCGCTGGATCGAAGCGCGCAAAGACGAACTGCTGCCGGTGCCCTATTTTCATACCGTCTTCACGCTGCCGCATGCGATCAACGACTGGGTGGGGTGGAACGACAAACTGATTTACGACCTGCTGTTCGCCAGCGCGACGGACACCCTGCAAGCCTTTGCCGGGCGCCATTGGCACGGAACGCTCGGCATCACCGCCGTGCTGCACACCTGGGGCTAGACGATGGAGCGCCACATCCATCTGCACTGCATCGTCCCAGGCGGAGCCTTAACCTTCGATGGCGAACAGTTCAAGCCCTGTCCGCATCGCGACTGGTTATTCCCGGTCAAAGCGCTGTCCAAGGTCTTCCGCGGAAACTACCTCGAACGCCTGGAGCGCGCGCATACCACAGGCGAGTTGAAGACACCGCCGGGCACGCACTTCGCCGCGTTGCGCAAGGCACTGCGCGAGCACGACTGGGTGGTCTACGCCAAACCCCCGTTCGGCGACCGCAACAGATCATCGACTACCTCGGGCGATACACCCACCGCATTGCCATCAGCAACCACCGCATCCTCAATCTTGCCGACGGCAAAGTCACCTTCACCTGGAAAGACTATAAAGACGGCGCCAAGACCAAAGTGATGACGCTGGACGCCAACGAATTCATCCGGCGGTTCACGCTGCACATCCTGCCGCCGCGCTTCACCCGCATCCGCCACTACGGACTGCTCGCCTGCGGACACCGCGCGACCAAGCTCAATCGTGCCAAAGCGCTGCTTGGCCTAGCGCCGGTGACGACGACCAAAGTGCGCGAGCCCTACGACGTCTTGCTGCAACGCCTGACCGGCAAAGACATCCACGTCTGCCCGAGCTGCGGCGGACGGCTACGACGTCAGCGCGACCTTGCGCCCACCATTGGACCCGCTCGCGGCCAAGACCCGCCGCTTGCGTGCGAGGCGGCCTGATGAACATCTCCTCCACTCGATCCGCATCGGCTCGGGACAGTGCTGCTGTGTTGCGACGCGACCGCGGGGAGCGAAAAACCGTTATGCTCCATGCGAAATCGCTGCGCCCGCGGGACCGAGCGCGCGCAACCGAGCCTTGCTCGTGCAACTGCGCCAACATCAGCGGGAGTTTCCAGGCCCCACCCAAGGCTTGACTGTTGTAGAATCCACATAGCGGTTCGCTGAGACGGACACTGAAGCGAACCAAAAAAATGTTTTAATCTAACAGGGCGTTGAACCTGCCGAGCCCGCGCCGGTCGGGCACCGCGGCGCTTCGCGCTCGCGGCCCGACCGGCGCGGGCTCGGCAGGTTAACTAAACGTTAGGCGATCACCCCGACGTACTATTCGTGCAACCAATCCACACTCTCAACACATGTAGTCACATCATGTTGGAGTTTCTGCGCGACCACGATGGTCTTTCCGCCGAGCGCATGATGATCGTAGCTAGCTTACGGTAGCTTACGGGCGGTAGCTTACGGGAGCTTACGGGGACACCCACCTCGTTCTTTATCCCCTTCCAGGTTCGCCGACCATGCACAGCGGCGATCTGTCTATCGAACTTCGGACTGCCGAGCACGAAGCCGCCGCACGCAAACAAGGGAATCCAAGCTCGTTGCACGTGGGCTCGCCTTCTAACCTGACAACGGAGACTGAGCATGAATCTACAGGTCCCAGACGAAGCGCTGCCAGACGAAGGCATCCCCGCCGAGGAGATGCTGGCGGAGCTGGCGGTTGCGTTGTACCGGTCCGGAAAAATCACCATAGGGCATGGATGCCGTATGACCAAGCTCCCGGAGATCGAATTCCAGAAGCTCCTAGACGCGCGCGGCGTCGACCTGCGGTACCCTGAATCCGAGTTCGAGCGCGATCTTGAGACGCTTGCAAAGGGACTGTGAGCCCATGGACCAAGCAGCCGAAATCTACGTAAGCGATACTACGGCGATCACCAACTTGGCAGCCATCAAGCGTCTCGATCTACTGAAAGCGCTGTTCCGTCGTATTGTCATACCAACAGCAGTCAAGGATGAGCTGACACGACATGGGATGGGAACGCTGGGCGCAGAGGAGGTAGCCACAGAAACTTGGTTCGAAGTGCGCGGCGTTGGCAATCAAGCCTTGGTGCGCCAATTGCGCACGATATTGGACGCTGGCGAGTCTGAGGCTGTCACTTTGGCTCAAGAGCTCAACGCAAGGCTTCTGATAATTGATGAGTACAAAGGTAGGCAGGTTGCCGAAAAGATGAGTATCAGGATCATCGGCGTACTCAGCATACTTGTTGAGGCCAAACGAAGGGGTCTCGTCCCGGCAGTGAAGCCGATCATCCAACAACTTCGCGACGATGCGGGTTTCCGTTTAAGCGACAACTTGGTGTTCCGAGTCCTATCCGCGGTTGGCGAATCCAGGTGAACTGCTGCCGGCTTACTGTGAGCATGGCAATAGCAGTGTCAGAAATTACCCTGACAGGTTACTACGGGAATTGCAGTAACAGTTTACCAAATAAACTTAATACACCGGACGGTTGTCGTGGTGTCCGCATGTCGGGTGTACATGAGCTAAGCGGCGTTGGAACGAGTCCCGCAGAACCATGTCGCCCAACAAATGGCTCGGCCCGACCGCCCGTTGTGGTGCCGCCGCTGACGCGGGCGGCACCGCAACGAGCGGCGGGCCAGCCTGAACGTTATCGCGCCGAGCAAAGCCCGGCGCCTCTTGCCGGGTGAAAGTCCCGGTCGGGTAAGGGCTAGCCACCCACCCGTATCGAGTGTTGGTCCTGCTGCGGAGCTTTGTGCCCCGCGAACAAAGTGAAGTGCAGGGCAAGCGTACACAGAGAATCCTGTAGGCCGTAGGGGAGATCGCGCTCCCTGAAGTGCGCCTGTTTGGATCAGGGCAGCTTCGAGAAAGCAAAGTAAGCGGATGACGACAGTGTTAACGTCCTGGAAGTCAACATGAAGCACGCGCTAGCTGGCAAGTGTGTGGATGTCCGCCGGAGTCCTCACTCGTCCGAAAAGAACGTCTGCTGGCGGCGATTGCCCCGTTGCGTCACATGGTGGGGCAACCTCGGCGCAACCACTCTGGGAAGTCTTGCCATGCTATTCTGCAGGCCTCAACCCTCGAGCCCGGCTGATCCGTTGGTCTTGCTCGGCAAACATTCTGCGCCGTTCGAGTAATTAAGTAAACTGTCCCCGGAATTGTGCAAAATGCGCAATCATCCTGGAGTGTCGGCCTCCAGGCCGACACCTCGCCGGTGCGGCGGCGGACCTTGCGGGTGGTTTTGCTCGAAGACCGTCTCCGCCGGCAGTCCGGGGTGATCCAGCGCGGTGCAGACTAGGACGCCGGGCCAAGCAGTTCCTCGATTCCATCGACGTCGAGCACCCTATCCAGCCAGGCGTCGAGTTGGGTCGATTCGGCCGCGGCAATACGCTTCACCGCCCAGTCGGGCACAGGTCCGAAGCGGCGCCGCAGCAGGCGCTCCAAAGAGTCGGCTTTACCCTCGGCTTTGCCATCGGCTTTGCCCCTGCCAAAGATGATCTTGTAGGAGCGGGTCTCTTCCAACGGTGTTAATTGACGCAGCATGTTGAAGACCTCCTCAGGAGTCAGATCGCTAAAACGTTCCATGAACCAAAACTCAAGGATTTCGGCAAGATTGCGCCGAATCGGTTCCGGGATCGGCGCCGATTGTATCACCTGCCATAGCCTTGGTGCCTGTGCCTTCAGTTCCTCGTCGCGCTCGATGACCAGCGGGGCGAGGACGGCAATATAGGGGTTGTCCGGCTGCTGCACCAGCAGATCCGGTAGGAAGCGGTTCAGATAAACCGCACGGAATGGTGCGCCGGGTGCGGTGATGCCTGTCGGATGCCGTGGATCGTCCTGCTCGTGCAGAAAGATCAGGATGCCGACGATCTCGACTCCTCCCAGCTCCTCGCCTAGCAGACCGAGCTTGGTCAGCAGGTTATACCAGGCGGTTTGGGTAGGCTGGGCCTGGAATTCGATCACATAGACCGGGCCGGGATGACCGGGGTCGGGCTCGCAAACGCCGTCGGAGCGGCGCTCCAGAGCTTTCAGGGTTATCGAGCGGAATCGGTACGGGCCGATCAATTGCATGCCGCCGGTGAGGATACGGAAGGCCTCGGTGCCGGTTTTCAGGTAAGTGTAGATGGCTTGGTCGGTCTTCATGGTCTTATGCCAGAGCGATCATTTGGCGTAGAGATGCAGGGGTACTGTCAAGCTAAAGGATAGCTTGCGTGAAGACGCAGAAGCGCAGAAAAAAACCGATCAATGCGCTGTCTTCCTTTTGCGTCTCTGCGTCTCTGCGCGCGTTTTCTTTTCTCTTTCTCGCGCCTTTGCGTCCCTGCACCACCTTTCCTCTTGTTGGAGTCTCTGCACCAGCCTCTTCTTGTTTAGCCGTGCATTGTCCAACGTTGACTTGCCCAGTTGGATAGTCGATCGTGCTGAGCATGCGCTTTGGGGTCGCCCTGGAGGGCGACCCTCCGGCGGTCCTTCTGGAGGTGAGCCACTGCAGAATGCGCACTCACCCTGGAGTGTCGGCCTCCAGGTAGACACCTCGCCGGTGCGGCGGCGGACCTTGCGGGCGGTCTGCTTGAAGGAGCCGCCAAGCCGCGGATCGATGGGTTTCGCTTCGCTCTACCCATCCTACGGCGGAGCGGTTTTCAGAGGGTTGGGGGAATTCTCTCGCGGTCTCGCAGCCTGGGAACCAGCAGGTAGCAGATTGGTCGTCAGGAAAACCCCGCTCACCGGCGCGCCCCGCCTCCGCCGACGCCATGACCGCCGAGCGCCCGGTCGCCCAGCGCCCGGTCGTCGGCGGTCAAGGCGCCGGCTCCGGCTCCAGCCCGACCTGCCTGACCTGCTCGAGGGTCGAAGCCTCCGGCGAGCCGCAAGCCGATGCTGCGGAAGCGGTAGGCCGGCGGGTAGCCGTCGCGGGACGCAGAACGCAGGCTGCGCCCGTTGTCGTACCACGCGCCGCCGCGCAGCACGCGCCTGCGGCCCTGCTTGGAACCGACCGGATCCATCACCGACCCGCTCGGATAGTCCCCAAGCCAGTCCGCACACCATTCCCAGACATTGCCATGCATCTGGTACAGCCCCCAAGGATTCGGGGCGAAATGCTTCACCGGCAATGTGCGCTGGCGGTATTCGCCCTCGGCACCCTTGTTGTAGGGATAGTTACCATTGTAATTGGCCAGCTCCGTGGTCAGGCTATCGCCAAAGCTGAACACCCTGTCGGTGCCAGCGCGGCAGGCATATTCCCATTCTGCCTCGGTGGGCAGCCGCAATAGCAATCCATCGTCGCGGGCGGCGTTGATGCGGTTCAAGCATGCCTGACAATCCAGCCAGGAGACAGTTTCCACCGGGTTGTCGGGATCATCGGTAAAACGAGACGGATTCTCATCCATCACGCTCTGCCAAAGCGCCTGGGTGCAGGCGGTCTCGGCAAGCCAGAAGCCACGGGTCAGCGTCACCGCGTGCTGGACCTCGCCATCCCAACGTTCCGGCTCTTCCTCCGGCGAGCCCATCAAGAACCTGCCCGGTGGGATCCAACGCAATACCTGGCGCAGTCCGGCAATCTCGCAGGCCTGCCACAGACCATAGGCATCCTCGCCCCAGGCGACCGCCCAGCGGGCCGGAAACAACGGTGGATAGGGATCGAGCAGCATCAGTGCCTCCGGTTGGCGGCATTGATACACAAGGGGATAGACAAGGGGCGGCCCTGCGGCAGGGGTTGGGCATCCGATCGCGCATCTGGTCGAGCATCCGATCGCGCATCTGGCCTACTACCGCGCCGCGGGCCTGGGTTTTGTCCACCCGCGCGGCGCGGATGAAACTGGACAATGTGCTGGCTTTTCGACCCTCCGGCGATCGAGAAGGCTCCGGCGAGCCGCAAGCCGATGTTGTGGTTGCGGTTGTCCGGCGGGTTGCCGTTGCGGTTCGCAGAACGCAGGTTGCGCCCGTTGTTGTTCCACGCGCCGCCGCGCAGCACGCGCTTGCGGCCTTGCTGCACATTGCCCGCGAGTAGGATCGCATGGATCGCGGCGATTGTCACCTCAGGCATCGACCATCTCCCGCCGGGCCAGGCAATGGCGTCGCCAGGCCGGATCATCGGCTGGCAGCAGGATCGCATGCGCGGCATCATGGGCACGCTGTAATTCCAATGCGCCGATCGCGCCGGCCTGCCAGCATTGCTCCCAGTATCGCAGGGCAGCGCGGTAGCGCCGGCGCCGGCGCAGGCTTGGGCGCAGCGCATAGGGACGGATGCGTACGCCACAAAACAAAAAGCCATTGGCGGTGCGCTGGATCAGCGCCGGCTTCAGCCTCAGGCGCAACCGCTCGGCCAAATAGTCGGCGAGGCCGGCACGCAATTCGAGCAAGCTCGCCTTGTCGGCGGCAAACAGCAGCAGGTCGTCCATATAGCGCAGATGGGCGCCGATGCCCGGCCAGGCCAGGCACCAGCGATCCGCATCGTTCAGATAATGGTTAGCGAAATGTTGCGAGGTCAATGCACCGATCGGCAAGCCGCGGCCGAGATCGCCCTGATGGGCGGCGATGACCGCATCCACCAGCCGCAGACCGTCGCCGCGGAAGCGGCGGCGCAGCTGGCCGCGCAATACCCGATGGTCGATGGCCGGAAAGTAGCCGGCGATATCCAGATGCATGACCCAACGGAAACGCCGCGCCTGCCGCTGCGCATCGAGCACCGCGGCGTGCACGCCTTTGCCGACCCGGCAGGCGTAGACGCTGGGCAGCAGCGCCTTCTCCAGCACCGGCTCCAAAAAGCGCACCAGGGCATGATGGGCGACGCGGTCCAGGAAGTCCGCGGCATGGATCAGCCGCCGCTTTGGGTCGCGGATCGCAAAGGCGCGAAAACGCCCGATCGGCAGTTGCCCGGCACGCAGCGCCTCGCTGACTTGGTCGATGGTCCGCTCCGGCCGCGCCAGCGCTCTGGCCACGGGTATGCCGCGGCGCTTGCCGCGCGCGGCGCGGTTCAAGGCCCAGGCAACATTGTGCCAATCGCCGATGCGCGCCAGGCTGATCGGCTTAGTGCGCGGCATCGTCGCCTGCCTTCAATTCAGCCAGAAACTGGTCCGCATACTGTGCCAGGCGTTTGTCGCCGATACCTTCGATGCTTGCCAGTGCCTCCTTGGATGGCTTTGGCAATTTGGCCATTGCGGCCAATTGCTCGTTGGTGAAAATGGCATAGGGCGCGCAGCCCTGCTGTTCGGCCAGGCGATTGCGCAAGGTGCGCAACCGGTCATAAATGGTGAAATGCTCGGGGCTCAACACCTCGCGATAATCGATGCGTGGACGCTTGCCGGTCTTGTCGTCGACCGACGCACTCGTGCCCGCATCGGCAACGGCAACGCAAAAGGACCAAAAGCTGTTGGCTCCCGCATCGATCAATTGGCGATCGACGGACAACACCGGATGGGACGCGAGATAGGCATTCAGCGCGGCGATATCGGCATCCGGATCGATGGCGCGGACACGGAAGATGCGGTAATGCATACAGGTTATCTCCAACTTTTTGGTAATAATCGATTGCGCAACTTAGCCAGGACGCCGCCGCCTACTTTTAACCTGCCCGGCTCGCCCGCCTCCACCGACGCCATGACCGCCGAGCGCCCGGTCGCCCGGCGCCCGGTCGTCGGCGGTCAAGGCGCCGGCGGAGGCTCCAGCCCGACCTGCTTGACCTGCTTGACCTGCTCGAGGGTCGAAGCCTCCGGCGAGCCGCAAGCCGATGCTGCCGAAGCGGGCGTCCGGCGAGGAGCCGAGGCGGTTCGCAGAACGTAGGCGACGCCCGCGGTCGAGCCACGCGCCGCCGCGCAGCACGCGCTCGCGGCCTTGCCTGGGACCTGCCGGATCAGTTACCTCGGCATCCGGGTACTCGGCATACCAATCCGCACACCATTCATCGACATTGCCGTGCATCTGGTATAAACCCCAGTCATTAGGATCGAAATGCTGCACCGGCAAGGTCTGTTGTCGATATAAGCCCTTCTGCGCATTCGCGTAAGGATAATCGCCATTGTAGTTGGCCAACTCCGGGTGCAAGTGTTCGCCAAAACTGAAGGGCGTGCGGGTACCGGCGCGGCAAGCATATTCCCATTGCGCCTCGCTGGGCAAAGCCGGACCGAGATCCGGCGCCAGCTTGGCAAGCCGGGCGATAAATGTCTGGCAGTCCTCCCAGCTAATCCGCTCCACCGGCAGGTCGTCGCCTTTGAAATGGCTTGGATTCTGCCCGGTCACCGCCTGCCACAGAGCCTGACTGACAGCGGTGTCGCCAAGCCAAAAGCCGCGGGTCAGGGTGACCTGGTGCAGACGTTCAGTATCTTCATGATCGATCTCGGATTCCGGCGAGCCCATCAAAAACCGCCCGGGGGGAATCCAACGCAGCCGCTGGACGGCCTTGCCATATTCCCCCTGGACTTCCAGAAGCCCCCAGAGGCCATGGAAGTCCACACCGATCTCGGCAGCCCAGGGCCAAGGATTCTGCTCCGGCTCCCAGGTGCCTGACGGCCGATCCGGCTTCGCGGCACGCCAGGCGACAATGGCATTGTCGGCATGGGCGGCGTACAGATTGCTGCCATCGCTCCAGATACGTTCGGCCCAGGATGGACGCACAATGGCGTCCAATTGCCAGCGGCGATCGCGGTCGTCGATCTCCAGTTGATGCAATCCGGTCAATGACCGGCCGTCTTTCAGCAGGCCCTGCTCCGGACTGTAGGCATCCGCGGCGATGGCGAGCAGGCCGCCGGCCCCCGCGCGCACTTCGAGCCCTGAGCCGACGGCATACAGGCCCTGGCTCGGGGTATGCGCATCGGCCCCGGGAGGTTGGATCGGTGCCCCGCCGCCGGCGCGCTTGACCCGGTCGGCAAGGCGCACCACCGGATGCCAGTCGGGCCGGCCGCGCAGTGCCTCGATCACCGGCACCATGCTGCTGAACTGCGCCAAGTGCATGCCGCGTTCACCCTCCGTTTCGCCCTCGAGGCTGGCGGCGGCCTGGTGCGCCTGTTGGACCAGGCGTTGGTAGTGCTCCGGCGGGCCGGGTTGGGTCAAGTTGGCCTGCAACCGCTCGACTTCGCGGGCATTGGCGTCCAGGCCCTTGCTGGAGGTCGCGATGGCCGGGTCGAGGGCCGCGCGGATTGCCTCGGGCAGACGCTGGAAAAGGCGCAGCCGGCGCTTCAGATGCTCGGGCTTCAGCCACAGCCGAAAGGCGTCGCGGGCCACCTCGGGATGGTTGAATGCGCACAGTTCGGTATGCAGACTGGCGGCCGGGATGGCCTGGCGCATTGCGCGCAGGCGGCGGCGGTCCGGCAGCCAGGTTTGGGACAGGGCGGACACTAATCTGTCCAGGGCCATGTCCTGTTGGTTGCGGTCATTGCCCGGGGGGGCCGGGTCCAATGGCAATGGCAATACCGCCGATGATGGCAAGCCGGTGCGGACCAGCGGGCACAGCGGCAGCAACAGCAGGTTGTGCTTGTTGTCTTGCAGCCGCCCGAACAGGGCGCGCCAGTCGGCGGCGATCTCGGCGGTCTCTAGGGCGCCGAAGCTGCCGATCGGTACCACCAGGGCATCGGCGGCGATGGCGTCCGGCCCTGACATTCCGGGCTGATTCGGGGCTGGCTGATCTGGTGCTGGCTGATTTGGGGCCAGCCAGGGGCCGAGGGGGCCATTCAATAGGTAAAAGCAGTGCAGATTGTCGCCGAGCAATCGGCGCAGATTGCGCTCGGCGGCGGCCATTTCGTCCCAGGCCGGGCGCAAGGCCTCGGTGCGCTCCAGCAGCAAGGCGACGCTGCGATTAAAATCGCGCCGGGGCCGGCAAGGCAGCCGCTGCACCGGCTCGGCGCGGGCCAGAAGGCGCACGCAGGCCGGCAGATCCAATGTGCGGCCCGGGCGCGGCAGCGGGGGCAGTCGATCCCAAAGGTTCTGCCAATCGCCGGCGCTGAGCAATGGCGGCAGGCGGGGGTCGTAATACGCCGTTGCATCGGGGTCGGAAGCCGATTCCGCGGCTGATCCGGAGTCCTTTGCCAATGGTTGGTCGGGGTCGGCATTGTCCAATGGCTGGCAGCTCAGGACACGCCAATAGCGTGGGGCCGGGCGGGTCAGATAATGCACCGGCGTGCTGGTCTGCTGGTGCGTATCGGCTGCCGTCGATTCCGGATTGGCGCTATCCATTGGCTCGGAGGGGGGCAGCTCCTTGGTCTGCCAGCCGAGCGATGCCGCGGCCGGCCTAGCGGTGTCCGCCGGCAGCCTTGCCAGTATCCGTAATAGGTCGGCTTTGGACAGATCGGGGCTGGTCAGGTCGGGTCTGGACAGATCAATGGGTGTCGGCATGGCTTTTATGGAAATACCTGCCGAGCCTGTCCAGCCAGTCGAGCTGTTCCAATGGCTCCCCGGCCACCTGGCACAAGGCGCCGAGCAGGTCCAGATATTCGGCAAGCCCGGTGTGGGCAGTTTCGGCGCAGGCCTTGCGGTCTTGGATAATCTGCTCGGCGGCGAGGTTTAGCACTTCATCGTCCAGGTCCTGGAAATGGGTCTTGCCCAGGGCCACCAGATGCGCTTGCAGGTCCTCCGGCAATTTGATCACCAGGACCACGCAGCGGCGCAACAAGGCCGGCGGCAGGCTGCGGCTGTCGTTGCTGGTCATGACCACCAAGGGCGATGGATGGACATCCGAACTCACGGTGCACCCCAGCGGCGGCACCGCAAAGCGGCGGTTGCCGAGCACCTCCAGCAGGCCGTTGGCCAATGCGATGTCGGCCTTGTCGATCTCGTCGATCAATAGGACACAGCCATTTTTCAGAAACCGATCCCGATCCTTCATGACATCTTCGGGAGGCCGGTAATTGTGCCGGCAGTCCTTGGCCTGTGCGCTCGCCGTGTTCCAGTTGAGCGCCCACCACAGGGCGCCGGGGCCGATGTAATTGGCCGGATTGCGCACCCGCTCGGGGTCCTCTCGAAGCTGGGCGTCGGCAAGGCGGGCCGTATGGTCCAGCGACCAGAGCAGATCCTGGTGGGTGCTGTCCGGCTGGATCACCTGCGCCAGAAAGGGGCGGTCCAACAACGCAGCGGCGGCACGGGCGAGCTGGCTTTTGCCGACACCGGGTTCGCCGCGCACCAGCAGCGGCCGGCCAGCGGCCCGTGCGGCGAGGATCGCATAGGCCGATTTCCGGTCCAGATGGTGGCGCACGGCGGGCCAGGCGCCGGTCTCTGGCAGGTCGAGTCGGGTGTCGATCTTGGCCTCGATGTCGGTGCCGAGGGATGCCAATTCGCCGATGCCGATTTGCTCGGAGGTTCGATCGTCCGGTGCATCGCCTGAACCTTTGCTCATCATACAATACCCAACTTGGCGAGCAGATTGGAGACATTGGAGAGGATGCGTAACGCCTGCTCGGACAAGGACAGCCCTTCCTTGGCGCGCTCGAAGCGCGCAACGGTCGATGGCGAGACCTTGCCGGTCTCCTCCAATTCTCCCGACAGATCGCGGGTGGCATTTCGAAAAGGAACATGGGTGGCATTGTTCCGGTCGGTATTGGCCAGCAATTGCTCCAGCGCTTGCAACAGTTGCTGATTGTCGGCGGCATTGATCTGATTCACCGTCGATTGGTCGTTGGCCTGGGTGGTCGTGCTGTTATCGCCGATGGATATGGGTCCCTTATTATTATCGAAGTTATATATAGGTTGGTTGGACACGGGTTGAGACTCCTTGGGTTGTGTGGGATTCGGGCCGCCGGGGCTGCTACGCATCAGTTCGCGGCGGCGTTGCTGGATCTTGCGCAGGGAAAAGACATACCAGCCCTCCAGGCTGTCCGGGTCCATCCGCAATAATGGCCGCTCGCCGAGGTCTGGCTCGCAAGCGAACAACCGCAGGTTCGGCAATAACAGCAGCAACCGGTCCTTGACTTCGCCGGCTTCCATGGTGGACGGATCCCAGATGCCGAAGACATGCTGGTGGCTATGGTTGTACACCTGCAATTCCTGGTTCACGTCTGCGCAATAGGCAGCGAATCCATCGGCGTCGTCCGGTGCCGGCCTGGAAGATTTGACCGTCGGCAGGCGCTCGCCAATACCGAGCACCAGCTCGTACAGCCGGGCATCCGCATCGGCCTGGGTGACATAGCCGGAGCGGACCGCAAGGGTGGAGTCCGGCCCATCGTCGAAGCGCGAGCGGAGCGAATCCGGTTCGGGCTGCACCAGGCGCATGCCATCGAGTTCGCAGGAACGGTCGATCAATGCCCGGATGGCCCAGGCGCGGGTGCCATCCGGTAATCGATGCCATTCGCCGCCGGTCATCAGCCCGTCGCTATCCTCGGCGGCGCTCTGGCGCGCGACCTCGGTCAGGAATCCATGCAATGCATCGAGCTGTTGCACCCGATAGGCCGCGGCAATGGCGTTTTCCAATGGGATGCGGGTCAGAGAGAACAGGTCATTCATGCGGCCTTGCAGCAATAGCTCGGCGAGGTGCTTAGCCTGCGCGGCAGCATCTATTGGATTGGGCTTGCGTTGGGCGATACCGGCGATCAGGCCGGTTTCGGCACAGGCTTGCAGCGCGGCTTCGAGCTTGTCGGCATCGACCAGCTTGAAGCGCTGTTTGCGCCAACAGTCCGCGGCGACCTTGCAAGCCTGTTCTGCTTGTTCCTGCTGGCCGGATGCGCGCAGGTCGCGGGCGTGATCGTCGACCAGCGCGATCATACCGACGTTCAGCGCCTTGGCAAGCCGGTCATAAGGCGGGCGCTTCGATGCGCCGGGTTCGCATCTCTCCAACTTGTCAATGGCGCTTTCGTCGATCCCAACTGCCGTTGCCAAGGCCTCCTGGGTCATGCCTATCTTGTCGCGTCGTTTGCTGAGCCATGTACAAACCATCGTGTTGCTCCTCATTGTGTGCTGACAGCAAGACTAGCAGCACAGGGCGGGGAGCAACAGGACAAGCGGTGGACAAAATGGGCGGTTTCGAGGACAAATCCGGATCAGCCCCAACTCTGTCGAAGCCCTCTGTCGAAGCCCTCCGTCGAAGCCTTTCAGCGTCTCCTCAGGTTCCTGTCCCACCGCTGATCCGGCGCTTGACCATGTCCGCGTCGATATGGACCAGGTCATCCAACCGCTCGCCGGCAAGATCGAAGGCCTGACCGAAGCCGATGACAAAACTGCCGGCGCTGGGCACCAGGCGCACCAGCCGAAAATCGCTGAATTCCTGGAACAGCTCGATGATTTTGCCGAATTTTCGCTGGAAATTGTTCGCCAATTCGACCCAGCGGTCATCCTCGGGGGGCACGAATTCGGCATCGACCCTGAGCGTCAGGCGCCGCCGCGCAAAGGGCTCGCGGGCGTCCCGCTCGTCTTCGATGAGCAGGATCGACGCCTTCGGTGTGCGCCCGAGATTCCTGGTGTGCTCGCTGAGATCGCTGATAAAAACGCAAAAGGCGCCGTCGGCATCGCGGATGCAGGGCGCATAGGACGCAAGCGGCAAACCATCGGCACACAGGGTCGCCAACATCAGACTGTTGACCTGCGCCAGATGGCTCGCGAGCAACGCGCGGGCTTGATCGAGCAGCTGTTGTTTTTCGGTATCGCCCTTCATTTGGTTTGTCCGCTGGTTGGTTGTACGGTTAGTATTCGTTGGGATCGGGATCGGGATCGACCCCAAAATCAACAACCCAACATCTCCGATTTCAACACTAATCCCACTTCCAACCCAAATCCCCCCCTTTACCCCCCAACCATGACAACTCAGACCCAAGCCTCGACTATTTGCACAATCTCAACGCAACGCCCCCGGTGCTTTAGGCGAGGACAACGGCATCCCATCCAACCCATGGCCGACAGGAGAGCGCTCCCCCTCGGCTGAAATGGTGCCAAGATCAGCCATCGATGAAAATTCGCCATCCTGGGCGAATCGCAGCTGACCCGACACAGCGTCCGCGGTAGTGGTCGAAAGAGACATCTGCTGGGCAAGCCAGCCTTCCGGCAGGCCCGATTCGGCCCCGGCGACCAGCCACCATCTTTGTTCAGTGACCAGGCGAACCTGGTAGAGCTCGGTCGGGGATGTTCCAACGCCATAGCGTCCGGGAGCGACAAGCAGCCGGTCGTTGTTGCAATGCGCCGCGATCGCTTCGCCGATGACCTGGTAACCGGCGGCCAGGGGATGGCCGTCGGCGTCCTGGGCATACAACTTGGTTGCGGTGTTGGCATTGGCCAATCGCACCGAGGCCAGATCGATATAACGCCCGTTAGGAGTCGTCCGCGAATAACTTGAACAAAATCAATTCCGGGTACGGTTTACTTATTTCCATCGCCCTGCGTTGGCTACACCGCGAGGGCCTTGATCATAAACCCGTCCAGAGCCCTAGTGCCTCGGTGCAGATGTTCCAAGACAGTCTCCGGTCGTTGTCGTTGTCGTTGTCGTTGTCATAATCGTCTTAGCCGAATGCTCGATAACGACTACGATTACGACAACGACAACGACAACGAACCGTCTCGGGATTTCTGTACCGCTCCACTAGCCCGGTGGGAGCGGCGTCCTCGCCGCGACTGGGCGCCCGTCGCGCCGAGGACGGCGCTCCCACAGCGATGGACGGACTTACGATCAAGGCCCACCGCGAGTATCGGCGTCGCAACACTGCCTGCCGGCAGTCTTCAGGTTCAGCCCAAGGGTAGTCAAGACGAAGGAATACGTACTGGCGTTTATGGTTCGAACGCGCGCCGGACCTCGATGTCATCGAACGGACACAGCACGCCGCCCGCCAACGGATTACCGAGAAGATATCGATTCTTTTACTCTGAATCAGGCAGGTGTTTAAGTTAGCTTTACAATCTGGGAGTGATCGAGCGAGAAAGACGTGCTCAGGGTCGATTGTAGAACCTATTCTCGAACAGCCTCCTAAGGCAGCCTCCTAGTGCCTCGGTGCAGATGTTCCAAGACAGTCTCCGGTCGTTATCGTTGTCGTTGTCATAATCGTCTTAGCCGAATGCTCGATAACGACTACGATTACGACAACGACAACGACAACGAACCGCCTCGGGATTTCTGTACCGCTCCACTAGGGCAGCTGTTCATGCCTTTGTTCTCTGACATTTCATCTGTTCGGCAATTTCATCTGCCGCTCTAACGACTGCTGTTTCACTGAATTCACCGAAGAGACAAATTTGTATCCAGTTGCGCGCTGCTAGGTAGGTACTGTCTCCGCCGATCAGATAGCCTTTTCGACGCAAGGAAGCACAGAGCACAACGCTGTCAATGCCCGTCGGCAGAGCGATCGTGATCACCGCTGCCGCCGCATGCTTGCCTGACACCAGCACTGTGATGCCCTGTTGCTGGAGCTGTTCATGCAATGTGCTGGAAGCACGCAGGATACGCGCCTGTTTGATGCTCCAGTCAGTATGCTCCAGGGCCGCCAACAGCGCGGCCAGGAGATTCGAGGACAAGGTAAAAGGTACAGACGCCTGCTGATATTGCGCCAGATCGAGCGCCCGGGGAATAGGGTGCGCGCTGGACAGCGACGGGCCGTTATAAAATACAAGGGCTATTCCCGGCAATGCACCGATTGCCTTGCCGCTGACGCCCGAGGCAAAATACACATCGTTCAGATTGACAGGCATTGCACCGATCAAACTGATTGCGTCGAGGCAAAAGCGCACATCATGCGACCTGCAGTAAGCGGCCAGGTCTTGCCACGGGTTGATCATACCGGTCGATGTCTCGCAGGCAACCATCCAAACCCAGCGCATCCCGGGATTTGCGGAAAGCAGCGCGAGGATCTCCTGGATGTTCAGGCTTTGACCCCAGTCGGCCCGGTACTGGATGTGGTCGAGACGCCATCTGCGCGCATGGTCAAGCAACCGGTCGCCGAATTCGCCATTGCCGATGACCAGTCCCGGCCCAGGCAAAACACCGAGCTGTGCCGCAATGGCATCGTTCGCCGAAGTTCCCGAACCCTGCATCAGGAACACTTCCTCAGCATGCACGAGCCTGAGAAGCCGATGCCTCACTTGTTCCAGCATGGCCGCGAAGTGTTTTGACCGATGGTAGACAGCAGGAATGGCAATGGCCGCCTCGACCGCCGGAGCGACTGCAACCGGACCCGGCAGAAGATTGACCATGGGCTGGTTGCGCTGCTGTATGCGCATGAGCCTCTTTTCCAGGCCTGCAAAGGATTTGAGATCCAGATACATGGGCTGATAGGGCGCCTGTTCTGTGCCGACGCGGGGGCCGAAGGCAGTAAAGCCCATATGTCGATAGAGCCGTGTCTGGCGCAGGGTTCCGGAAATCAGAGCCAGGTCATATCCCCTTTCGCCAAAATGCTTCGCCAAGATCTGCACAAGACGCGCGCAAAGGCTGCTCTTGCGATAGGCCGCCTCGACCGCCAGCAGTCGAATTTCGATCGGTTTCCGGTGCCGCGGGAGATAGCCGTCCAGGTTGTCGAGCTTCCGCTCCAGCGAAAATGGACGTTGCGCCCTAGCGGCAATCATGCCGACCAGATGGCCGTCCGCAATGCAAATGGCATAGGTATTTTCATCATGAAAAACGTCGACCAGCCTGTGCTCCGGATTGGGCGGATGCTGGGGAATCTCTTCCACGAAGGTGCGGTAGTTCAATGCATGGATTGCCTCGAATTCGTCTTCGCTGTCGGCAATCTTAAAATGATAGTTTTTCATGATGGCTTTCTGACAATGCCCCCTTTGACGGGCGTGCGATCAGGGTTCATACTGCGCAAATCCTGCTCTGAGGTTCGGAACCAGAAGTTTCTCGAGCGCCTGTAGCTCAGTTGGATAGAGTACTGCCCTCCGAAGGCAGGGGTCGCAGGTTCGAATCCTGCCAGGCGCGCCATTTTGTTGGTTATCTTCGCTCTACTCGATAAAGCGCGTACAGTCTCGGCGATTCAGGCCAAGGCGATTTCGGTCGAGAAATAGTAGCTTCTCGATAAGTGATGGTGCAGAAACAAGCTAAACAGGTTTTTGGCTTGGGTGTCGCCTGCCGACTCATTCGGTACCGCTATCGGCGTCGGTATCGAACCGACCAACCCATCCGCCAAGTTCCTCGCTGACCGCGTCGCCACGCTGTCCGAGCTTCGTCAGCATGGCCACACGACGATCGAGCAGTGCCTTTTGCTTGCTGTTGTCGTCTGCGCACAACGCTTCGCACACCAGCGAGCACGTCCTGAATCGCAGCGCACTCCAGCGCAAAGCCTCGTGCGCTTTCAAACGACCGGCGTCGATCCCCGCTCGTCGCTTTGCCGTTACCCTCGGCACTGTTCAGCGCGATGGCCTGCGATGCGCGCCTGCGATGCGCACAGGCGTTGATCCTTCGCGTTACGCTGTCCTTTCACATGCTCGCAGTCGCGCTAAACCCAGCCGACAGACTCGATGGCCGCAGGCTCTACGTCGAGCTTCTCATGACCGAATGGCATAGGGCGTTTTCTCTCTCGATCCCGATTCCGATTCCGATTCCGATTCCGATAGCGACCCCGCCCCGATTGCACTCCGCCGATGGCTGGATAGCGTTGTATTAGGTTATTCATGAACCGCTACTAAGTCGTGGCAGCAACAAAGACTGAAAGATGCGAAGAATCGCCCCGTAGCGCCTTGCAAGCCCAATGCGACGCATAAACCATTGATGCCTACTCAGTGACTGAGAATGAGAAGGGGCAACCATGTCTTCTGTTCGTAAACACAGTCGAACCGGGAAGCTGTTCCTCGATTTCCGGTACAGCGGCGTACGGTGCCGTGAGGACACAGCCTTACCTGACTCGCCAAGCAACCGCAAAAAGCTAAAAAGCTTCTCGACCGCCGGGAGGTCGACGGCGCCGCGACTCTGGACATGTTCCTCCCTAAGTGCGGCGACAACGAGATCCTGCGCGGCGACCTGCGCCGAGCCGTCGGCATTCCCTCACAGAGCATCCTGTTCAATATCGATCAGAAGGCTGCCGTGGCAACAATCGAGGCTTGTGCGCACCACCCTCAAGAGCATCCTGGAGCGGTTCCAGCGCAAGCCCTACGGGTGGTACTACGCCGCCATCCTCTGCAACCTCGCGCTGCTCTGCGCGCGTGCCAAGGTGGAGGTGCGCGCGGACGGCAATCTGCTCGAAGACACCGAGCTCGAGCGTGCCTTGCTCAACGCCCATGGCACCGGCAACGTCGTCATCGAACCTCAGGTGGAGTTCACCGCATCCCAGGTGCGCGCCCTCGAGGTCTTCTACGAGGACTTCTTCGACGCCGCCCCCTCCGCCAGCGAGGCCAAGGCCCTGGGCAAAGAGGCCGCAAGCCGGATGCAGGCCATGCGAAGGTTTGGGCGAGCTGGCCGGTCAGACCCAGAGCTACCCGTTCCTGCAACAGCTGAAACCAGCATTGGAGCGGCTCGACGACATCCTCGCCAAGCCCTACACCTGGTACCTCACCGAGCTCACCCGAGAAGTAGACGCCCTGCTGGATCGGAAGGAAGGTCTGATCGATCCGATCCGTAAATTCATGAGCGGACCGCAACGCGGCATCTACGACGACGCCAAGCGCTACTTGGACGCGCAAGAAGCGAACTTCTCCTACATCCAGGACGACACCTCGGGAGAGCTGCGCAACGCCCTCTACGACCCGCAGTGCTTCAAGGGCGACCGCATGCAGCAGCTCAAGACCAAGCTGGATGCCTTGAAGCAGGCGGTGACCAGCGAGTTGGACAAGACCCGCAAACAGGCCAATGCCATGCTCGACCAGATGCAGCAGCGCATGCAGACCATGGATGAATACAAGGCGTTGCCGGAGGCCCGCACCGACGAACTGAACGCCAAGTTCCAGGAGCTACGCAGTCATTTCGCCCAGCAGCGACTCATCGCGGTCATCAACGCTTTGCTTCGCCGCTTCGAAGAGCAGGGCTACCAGACGTTGCTTCGCCGAATGGTTGAGATGGCGAAGCCCAAGCCGACGCACACCGACACCTCCATCGGCGGAAAAACGTCGCCCGGAATCAAAGAGACCAAGGCAGAGTACGTGTCAGCACGGAAGCTCAGCATCCCGTTCGACAAGCCCCTGCTCAGGGATTCCGCCGACGTGGATCGGTATGTTGAAGCGTTGCGCCAGGCGCTCCTGAAGGAGATCGGCGAAGGAAAGCAGGTTCAGGTCTAGCCACTGGAGCGCGTCATCCGGACGCCACGCCGGGCATGCGCCTCGCTCGAAGGAGACCACCACAAACTCGCCAGAACCCTCAGTCTTGGATAGCGAACTTCTGGTTTTCGAGAAAAACTCTCCAATATGGGCAATAATACTCGAAACGCTGTCCTGAGAAATCGCCATGCTTCTCCTGTTCTCGGTCCAGAACTTCGCCTGCTTCGCGGAAGAAGCGCTGTTCTCGATGGTCGCGTCGAGCGACGCGTCCCACCCCCAACATGTCGTCGAGAGCGAGGCCGGACGCAAGCCGCGCATCCTCCGCCTCGCTGCACTCTACGGTGCAAACGGCCACGGTAAGAGCAAGATCGTCGAGGCGCTTCGCTTTGTTCGGGATCTGGTGGTGGATGGCACCAAGGCAGGAGACCCCATCGAGTGTCCAACCTTTCGGCTCGACTCCGACCTCTCGGAAGCTGCGTCTCGCTTCGAGATCGTCATCGATTACGACGGCGTGGAGTACAGCTACGGTTTCGTCGTCGACGAGAAGCGTGTCCTCGAAGAATGGCTCTTCGCGCGTCTGACCTCTCGCGAGAGTCGCTTCTTCGAACGCATCACGGACGACGACGGCAAGGTCACCGTCGAGTTCGGCCCCGCGCTTGGCGGAGGCTCCAAGAAGGAGCGGCAGTTGCTGGAGTTCGTCGCGGAAGGTACACGGCCCGATCAGTTGTTCCTCACGGAAGCCTTGGACCGAAACGTCGGGCAAGTGAAGCCAATGCTGGAGTGGTTTCGGCGCGTGCTTGTCATCGTCAGCGCCGACGACGCACCACAAGCAGTCGCAATCAGAGCCGGTCGCGACCAAAGCCTAACTGATTTTTTGGCGGATTTTCTGAGCCGCGCCGGTACCGGAGTGGATGGCGTGAAGGTCGAAGAAACGCCGGTCGATGGAGATGGCTTTTTCGGGGGAGCACCAACCAGCTTCCTCAAGTCCCTTTCGGAAACTGTTGACAAAGGGCACGTGTTCAACTTTGTCGACCAAACCAAAAACGAAGTGATCACCGTCTACAAGAACAGCGACGGCGAGCGCGTCGTTGGCTGTTTGAAGACGATACACCGCAGCAAGAACGGCGGCAGCGTCGAGTTCCAGTTCGGCGACGAATCCTCCGGCACACAGCGATTGATGGAGATCATGCCGATCCTCGCCGACGCGGAATCGCGAGAGCGTGTCTATGTCGTCGACGAGCTCGACCGCAAGCTGCACCCCGCGTTGTCGCGCCTGTTCGTCGAGACCTTCATCCAACGATGCAGGCGCCAGCCGCACACAGCTTATCTTCACCACCCACGACACCCACCTGATGGACCTGGACCTGTTGCGCCGCCATGAGATCTGGTTCCTGGAAAAGGATCAATGGGGCGCATCGGTCCTGTATCCCATGACCGAGATCAAGGTCCGTACCGACCTCAAGATCGAGAAGGGCTACCTCCAGGGCCGCTTCGGCGCCGTGCCACTGATTCAGGCGCCGGCTGCGGGCCGGAGCAAAGCCTGCTAATGGCACTGACATCGCGAAAAGCGCGTCCGCTGGACCGCAGCGTCAAGCACCTACGCGATACGCGCCTGATAATCATTGCCGCGGAAGGCGCCCTGACCGAAAAGCTCTACTTCGAAATGTTCCGGAGCACCCGGGTGCAACTGCGGGTGTTGCCGACCGGAGATGACGGACAATCCGCCCCCGAGCATGTCCTTGCCCGCCTGATCGAGTTCCGCGAGGAATTCCAGCTCGCCGTCGACGACGCGCTCTGGCTCATGATCGATGTCGACCGCCCGGAGACGGTGGGCACGGTGCTCGGCTACCTGCGCGAGTACCGCGTCAAGCTCACCGCCCGCCTGGAGCATCTGAAGACCGTCGAGGCCAGCGTCGATGCCTCCCGCGGCGAGAAGACCCTGGCCCTGAAGGACATCGAGAAGCTCAAGAAGGTCCTCGACGAGCTGGACACCTACGAGCGCGATGTCCTCTACCCCCTGGCCACCCAACGCATCGAGATCGATCTGGACGACGGCGTCAAGCACAACTATCCGCTGTTCGGGGCCGCCCTCAAGAAGATCCCAGGGCTGAGCCCATAGGAGCAATCTCATTGCACATCGACCGACTGAAGCTAGAACAATTTCGGGGTGCGCGAGAACTCTCACTCAATCTCGATGCCAGCCTGAACGTATTCGTGGGTATGAACGGGGCCGGAAAGTCGTCGGTGCTGGACGCCTCGGCGATCTTGCTGACTTGGCTGGTTAACCGTATCCGATCGTCATCCGCTTCGGGCAGGCAGATTCTGGAGTCGGATATCCAGGGAACGGCCGGATTTTCGTGTCTGGAAATTGCCGTGACCGCGAGAGATAGGAGTTATTCCTGGAGCTTGTGCAAGATGCGGCCCGGCGGGAATGGCTATCTATTGAACAAGCAGCCGCCGCCGAGGTCGACCCTGCTAGCCGCTACGGAACTCGCGGGTCAAATGCAAGCCGATATCAGCGAAGGCCAAGAGGGCGTTGATCTCCCTCTTTTCGTCTACTACCCAGTCAATCGGGCCGTGCTCGACATCCCGCTTCGCATTCGGAAGAAACATCAGTTTTCTCTTCTCGCGGCATACCAAGATGCTCTGACCAGTGGCGCTAATTTTCGAACTTTCTTCGAGTGGTTTCGAGAGACTGAGGACCTCGAAAACGAGCAGAAAATCGATCTGGACAATGTTGGTGCTCCGCAAGGCGCTATTCGGTACCAAGACCCACAACTGAAGGCGGTACGCACGGCTTTGTCGCAGTTTATGCCCGAGTTCGTTAACTGGCGGGTGCGGCGCAACCCACTCCGGATGGAGGTGGACAAGAGCGGTAAGCGTCTAACCGTCAACCAACTTTCGGACGGCGAGAAGTGCCTCATGGCCATGATCGGGGATCTGGCTCGTCGTTTGGCTATCGCAAACCCCGTGCGCGACAACCCGCTGGAGGGTGAAGGCGTCATCCTGATCGACGAGATCGACCTGCACCTTCACCCCAAGTGGCAACGGATGTTGTTCCCGAGACTGACGGAGGTCTTCCCGAACTGTCAGTTTCTGATCTCGACCCATTCACCCCACGTCATCACCCAGGTGGAGCCGAAGAACTTGTTCCTGCTCACCATGGACGACAACGGGCTCAGCGCGCTTCGACCTGCCGAGTCCTACGGGAAGACGGTTGAACGGGTGCTCGAGGACCTAATGGGGCTGGAGACCACAAGGCCCGATGAGGTCAAGCAGGCCCTGCGGGATATCTACCAGCAGATCGATACCGGAGCGCTCGCAGCCGCACGCGAGGCGATCGCCGATCTGGAACAGCGGATCGGCGATGATCCGGAACTGACAAAGGCCGGCGTGCTGATCAAGCGCAAGGAGCTGATTGGGAAGTGAAGTACATCCAGAAACGACAGGAACCCCAAGCTTTCGCGGACTGGAAGGCGCAAGAGAATAACAACTGGCAGCCGACCTACAAGGCGCTGTCTGGCCCACCCAAGGCCGCGCTCAAGCAGGCCCTGATGGCGGAGCAAGGCGAGATCTGTTGCTACTGCGAGCGTCGGCTGACCTGGGACGACTCCCACATCGAGCATTTCCGTCCACAGCACGACGACTTGGTCGATCCGTTGGACTACGGCAACCTGCTGTGCTCCTGTCAGAACCGCATCCAAAAAGGCGAGCCGCGCCACTGCGGCAACCTGAAAGACAAGTGGTTCGATGACGCCCTGTTGATCTCGCCCCTGGACCCGGCTTGCCAGGCCCGCTTTCGTTTCAGCGGAGACGGCGAGATCAAGCCGTTGACTGACACCGATGCCGTCGCTGAAACAACCATCGCCAAGCTCGGTCTCGATATCCCAAAGCTGAACGCGTTGCGTGCTCCTTAATCTCCCGGTTCTGGTCCCGATCCCCGGACAGCGACCGGTTCCGCGCGTCCCCAAGCTCTCCGAGGCGCTCCGTGCGAGTCTGCAAAGCCCGGCGTTGATCGAGTTGCCCGAAGACGAGCGCATCGCGCTCCTGTTGATCGCGTTTGAGGGCCTCGTAGGTTTCCTGCTCGTTTTGTTTCTTGATGCGGCGGTGCTGTCTGCCCAGACGGTCAAACAGCCCTCGGAGCCCTTTGCGAAAGCGTGCTTGGCGTTGCAAGGTCTCTGTTTTCCAGCGTGCTACTCGAGCTTCCTGAAGCGCTTTGCGCTCCCGAGCATGTTTCTCCGCCATCTGCACAGGCTTGTGCTCGATCTCTGACAGGCGGGTCGGCGGCGCTGTGCTGGCTTTGAAGTGCCCCGAGACGGTCCACCATGGTCTTGGCGATCTCGTCCTTGGTCTCAATAACAGACGGCAGCGCGTTCTGATCGGTGCGCTTCGCACGCGCCTCCTTGGTCCGGATACCGACCCATTTGGGCACGGCAAAGACTTCGCAGCGGTGATCCAGCGCCACACAGCCCCGGCGGTCACCTCTGGCCAGCGTGTCACCATACTCTTCGAGCGCCTGGGCAAAAGCGGCCTGGCTATCGCTGACCGCCCAGCAATCCTGAACTCGACGCTCAGGCGCAGGGAGAAGGGAGATGGCGGTTTCTTGCGGCTAGGCGGTGGGGCCGCGCAAGAAACCTTCTGGAAAGAGTCCGTAGCCCGCAGGACTGTTTGGTCTTGCAAAGTCATGGCTGGGGCTCCTGAAAGTAGGGAACATTATCCTCGAGATACGTGTTCCATTCTTCTAATGTCTCAAAAAGGCGGTTCGAAGTTTGCCCTTCGAGGCGCGCCATTTTGTTGGTTATCTTCGCTCTACGCGATCAAACGCGTACAGTCTCGGCGATTTAGGCCAAAACCCCCCGCCAATTCCTCCCAACTCCCCAGAAACCCTTGGCTCAGCTGCGGCTGGGTGCAAAGCGATTCATCACATCGGCACCACGATTCATCATCACCAGCAGTAGACCGAGCCGATCTTCCAATTCCAGACTGTCGAGTAGATTTTTCGCATACAGGCCAAGCTCGGTATCCCCGCCCAGACGCAAACGGCGGTTGAAGAACAGGGTATCTGGATCTTCCCGGCGCGTGGCCAGCAACAAGAATTCGTAGGTATTGCCTGCAATGCTCAGATCGGCATGCGCGCCGGACGTGGCCGGCTCGAGCCGAGCGTGGCGCAGGCTCAGCTGAAACACCAGGCGTGCATCATCGACACTGATCCGCATGACCTTGCGGTCGAGAAAATCCAACTCGCCGTTTGCCAGTTCGGGCTTGAATATGCGGTTTAGGATAGTTGCAAGCGCTGCGCTGTTGAGCCGACCAGGCAGCAGTCCCAGCGGGAAGGTCAGCAAGCGCGGCAAGGTCGGGGAGTGGGAAAGTTCAGAATGACCGGCAACAGTGGGCATGATTGACGTAGAACAATGGTAAGCCGGCACCAAACATCAGGTTGGCAGCAACCAAGCAGCGTCGGTATGCCGGAGAGGGAAGAAAGTCGGCGATGGAGATGCCGTTTATTGCTTAGGCGGCCGAGGTCATGCGCCCGGAGCCGAGTCCGGCAATTTGCTCCCGAAACTCGGTACGCAGTCGCTGCCACTCCATGACGAACCAGGGCGTGACCGAGTCCGGCTGCTCCAGAATCATCCGGTCCACATCGGCACAGGGCATCCATTGCCAGGCGGCGATCTCGCTCGGGTTCACGTCGATACGCACCGGTGCTGGAACCTTGCCCACGTACACCGAGCACAACTCATTTTCGGCACCGAGATCGCCGAACTCGGCCCTGTACTCGAACCGATATAAATAGACCAGCTCAGCCTCGAGGGCCAGCTCCTCGCGTAGCCGCCGATGCACCGCCTGCTCATAGGTCTCGCCCTTGCGCGGATGGCTGCAGCAACTGTTGGACCAATACAGCGGCCATAACGGCTTGTTGCCGCTGCGCTGTTGCAGTAGCACGCGATCGTCGTCGGTGAACAGGAAAATCGAAAACGCCCGGTGCAACAGACCATCCCCGATATGGGCGTTGATTTTGGTTTCGTAACCAGTGACGTTATCATCCCCATCCACTAGGATCAGCGGCTCGTTATCAAAGGAAACGGTTTTATGCTTGGTCAATTCTTTATCTCCTCGCCTACAGCGACGGCTGCCAGCTTGTGGTTTTCGGGCGCGGATCGCCAGCAGAGGATTCCAGCGAACACCTTGGGAATCCTGGCACAAAGGCAACCGGTGGACAAGTTTGATTGACAGCGCTCATGTCAGCCAGAATTGACGGAGCGCAAAGGTGGGCATCTTTCACTCGCTCCGCGAGCTGACCTGTCCGCGGCATAGAGCTTGATGTGCTTTATCAATGCTGAGAATAGAGCGTCCTGCCAGGTCGGCGAAAACGGAGTTTCCATTCGTATTCATTCCCGGGCACAATGGCTGGGTTTCGGCCGACCGGATACTGTTTGTTATCGTCTACTTAGGAGAAAACCACGGTGAAATCCCGGACTCGATACCCTGTGCGCTGTTTCTTTTCCGCCGTGCTTGGCGTCTTGCTGATGATCAGCGGTTCGGCCCGTGCTGGCGGCGACTATCTGCTCGCCACTGCCAGTACCGGCGGCACCTATTATCCAGTTGGGGTCGCCTTGTCGACGCTGGTCAAGGTCAAGCTGCAACCCGACGATGACATCAACCTATCGGCGATCAATTCGGCGGGGTCTGCCGAAAACATCAAGCTCATGCGCGACAATGAGTGCCAGTTTGCGATCTTGCAGGGGCTGTATGGCTCTTATGCCTGGAACGGCACCGGCCCATTGGCAAATGAAGGCAAGCAGACAGAACTGCGTGCAGTCACCATGCTTTGGCAAAATGTAGAACACTTTTTGGCGCGCAAGGACTTGGTCAAGACCGGCACCATGGCCGACATCGATGACATGCGCGGCAAAGGTGCATCATTCGGTAAGCGCAATTCCGGCAGCATAGGCTCCTCGCGCGCGTTACTGGCAGGGCTGGGGATCGATCTCGACAGCTTTTTCGATGTCTTCTACGGCGGCTATGGCGCTGCCACCGACGCCCTGCAGGACGGCAAGGTGGATTTGACCAATACCCCGGCAGGCGTGCCGGTAGGCGCAGTGACCAAGGCTTTCGCCGCCATTGGCGATCGCATTACGTTGCTCGATTTTACCCCTGAGCAAGCCGAGCAGGCGGATGCTGGCAAGGGCTTATGGACGCCCTATCTGATTCCAGCAAATACTTATCCCGGCCAGGATGCGGATGTCAATACCATTGCGCAGCCGAATTTTCTCGCCGTGCGCGCGGATGTGCCGGAGGAGGATGTGTATCTGATCACCAAGACCATTTATGAGAATCTCAGCTTCCTGCAGGCCATCCACAAGGCGACCGCAGCAATGAGCCTGGATAAGGCCACCACCGGACTGCCGATGCCCTTGCACCCGGGTGCCGCGCGTTATTTCAAAGAAGCCGGCCTCGGCCTGCCCGATCAGTCGCTGGCCGGTCGCAGGACGATTACCCATACGCAGGTCAGCGCAAACACGCCAGACTAAGAACAGTCTGACAACAGCCTAAGATCCAGTTCCGCGGCGAAGCTCGTACCAGGCACAAGAAACCAGGCGTCATCTGGTCACGTGGCTGCTCAGTCATCCGCACTATCTGCTGAGGCACTTATCCGCTGATGAACCGAGACAATCATCGACCTGCACTCGACCGCGGTGCCCTGGATGCGGGATTGCGACAAGGACCGCGGCTGAGCGCATCGGTGTATTGGATCGGGGCGGCGCTATCGTTGTTGCACCTGGCGATGAATTTCACCACCTGGTTCTCGACCCAATGGCAGGCAACATTGCACTTTGCCGGGCTTGGCCTGCTGGCGTTGCTGCTGTATCCACCGCGGCGTATCGAGCCGCTGGCAGCCTCACGGCCGATATTGGTCTTGGATGTGCTTTTCGGTCTTGTGGTCATCAGCGCAACACTCTGGTTGATCGGCTCCGAAGACGCGATTTACGCTCGCGGGGTCGAATTGACCGGGTTGGATCAAATCCTGGCTCTGATCACCATCATCGGCGCCGTGGAATTGGTGCGCCGCACCACCGGTTGGGTGATTCCGATACTGATCCTGCTGGCATTGACCTATGTCATCTGGTGGGGCTCTTGGATACAGGGCGTCTTTCGCTTTGCCGGGCTGAGTTCCGAAACGGTTCTGTTTCGCAGCATTTTCGGCGACGATGCGTTGTTTGGCAGCATTGCCCAGATCTCGGTCAGTTTCGTCTTCATGTTCATTCTGTTCGGGGCCTTTCTGGTGCGTTCCGGGGCGGGCGACTTTGTCGTTGCCGTTTCCCAGGCATTGGCCGGTCGTATTATTGGCGGGCCGGGGTTGGTGGCCGTGTTCAGCTCCGGTCTGACGGGCACCATTTCTGGTTCCGCCATCGCCAATACGGTTTCCACTGGCGTCATTACCATTCCGATGATGAAGCGCGCTGGCTTTCCACCGCGCTTTGCCGCTGGCGTCGAGGCGGCCTCCAGCACCGGCGGCCAGTTAATGCCGCCGATCATGGGGGCTGGCGCTTTCATCATGGCGAGTTATACTCAGATCCCATACACCAATACCTTCGCCAAATGACCCGATCTCATGCTGCACTAAGTTCTTGATTAATCCGCCCCAGATTTGCAGCCTGCTCAAGGGCTTGGTCAATAATATTCGCTTCGGGCATTTCCGGAAGCATTTTTAACACCTCCAGGACGTATTTCCGGCCGCGGAAGTGGGCTTTGAGGTCATTGACGCTAAAGCTCGGACAGTGCTCGCGCACCGGTCGCATCAGGATCTGGGACAGGTTGATCATCAGCATCGCCAGGTTGGCACTGTTGTAGACCGGCGTTGGCTTGGTCACCATGAAGTCTTCCAAGCCCCAGTACTGTTTGGCGTCTCGGAAGTTGAACTCGATTTGGAAGCGCAAGCGATAGTAATCGATGAGCGCTTCGTAGCCTAACTCGAGATCACTACTGAAAAGGATGACATGGGCCTGGGCACCGGTGCGTTGGTTGGTCTTGACAAGGATCACGACATTGAGCCGGTCGGGGAATTTTTTGTGCCAAACGGGCAGTTGGTAGATGGCCGTATGAACGTGTCCTTCCACGGAAGTGGCTTTGAGAAAGCACGGCGGCAAGTGTTGATAATCGAGCTTGCTGCCGTACTTGCGCCGCGGGCCGCGCCCGGCGTAGGGGCCGTCATAGGGCAGATACAGCGCGCTGTTGTGGCGCAATTTGCTGATCAACTCTAAGCCCGTGCGACGGACCATTTGCAGCGCTTGATTATGGCCGAAGGCCCCGTCGAAGACGAAATAACGCACCGTCAGCGTCTGGCACACCAGTGCCAGCACCTGGCGCAGAAGGTCTTGAACGAACTGCAAATAGGGCGACAGACTCACCTCCCGGCGATTGCCATTGCGGCTACCTTTCGGCCGCCCTCGGTCCTTACCCCGACCCGCTTTGGACGCTTTCGGGCAGCTCGCGGCCGTCTCTTTGAGAATCGGCTCCAGGCGCAATGGGTACGAACAGCGCCGTTGCACGCTAATCAACGACAGGCTCAGAAAACACAACCCCGGGATCGTCTTGCCAACCACCGAGGAGAAAAAACGATCCAGACCGTGGGTCTTCTTGCCCGATTTGCTCACCACCACTTCATCGCCCGCCAGCAACCATTGCGTTTCGTCGCCCAGCAGGTGCTGGCGAATCACCAGCCAATGCACTTGGCCCCAACTGAGCGTGGTGTTGAACAACCGCTGCAGCGTCCGATAGCTTCCCCCGCGCTCGGTCCAGCGCGATAGCCCCCGCATCGTTACCCGCCCCGTCATCGCCAACAGCCCTTCCACAACGCAACCCAAACGGCCAAGGCTCGTCTTATCTACGCTCTGGCTTAAGCAGCTCAAGATCAGCATAATGTCGGGCATGGGCGATAGCCTCCTGAGGGAATAGGTCTTCGGATTAGTAACTGGATAACCTATCACCTCGGGCTGTCGCCCACCTAATTTTTGGCGCTAATTTTTGGCGAAGGTATTGATACACCCAGATTGTGTTGGTGGCGACTCTGCCTGCGCTGCTGTACTTTCTGTCCGTAGCCTTCTTTGTGCGCATCGAGGCCAAGCGGCTTGGCTTTCAGGTCGAGCAGCGGGCGGATTCGCCGAATCTTTGGCAGATCATGCGCAACGGCGGTATTGTCTTCATCGTACCGATTGCGGTGCTGATCGCGCTGTTGGTGCTGGGCTTTACACCCACCTATGCCGCCGGGGTCGCGATTCTGGCCGTGATCGCCGCAAGCTGGCTCACCCCCCTGGCACAACAGCGGCGCATGCGGCCGCGCGCCATCCTGGATGCCCTCGCCCTCGGCAGCCGCAATATGATCGCGACCGGATTGTTGTTGGTCGCGGTGGGGCTGATCGTCAATGTCATCGCCATGACCGGGATTGGCAACACATTGTCGTTGATGATTCAATCCTGGGCCGGCGGCAGCCTGTTGCTGGCATTGGTATTGGTGGCCATCGCTTCCCTGATTCTTGGCATGGGTTTACCGGTGACCGCGGCCTACATCGTATTGGCCACATTATCGGCGCCAGCATTGTATAACCTGATGGCTCACGCCCAGTTGGTGGAGTTGCTCGCCGCCGGCAGCCCATTGCCGCAGGCCGCCAATGCGATGCTGATGCTTGCGGCACCGGATCGACTGGCGTCGCTCGGTCAGCCCATGTCTGTCGCCGAGGCCGAGGGGCTGCTCAATGCCCTGCGTGCGCTGGATCCGGCGTTGGTCGTGGGCTTGTACGATCAGATGCTCGACCCGGCATTGCTCACCGGCTTATTGCTGTCCGCGCACATGATCATCTTTTGGCTGAGCCAGGACAGCAACGTGACGCCACCGGTCTGTCTGACCGCCTATGCCGCCGCCGCCATCGCCGGCACCGATCCAATGCGCACCGGGTTCATGGCCTGGAAACTGGCTAAGGGCCTGTATATCGTACCGGTGTTGTTTGCTTTTACGCCTCTGCTGTATGGCGATTGGTCTACCGGGTTGAGCATCTTTGCCTTTGCCTTGCTTGCATTGTACGCTTTTGCCGCCGCGTTTCAGGGCTGGCTCGGCACCCAGCTTGGCCCCGTGGAGCGACTGTTGCTGGCTGCCGCCGGGCTATTGCTGCTCTGGCCTGGATCATTTTGGTTGCACGTTGTCGGGAGCATGTTACTGGTGCTCGTCGCTCTTTGGGGTCATCGCAGCCGCTGGGCCAGCAATCCGGCAAAGCAATAGTCGCGGTCCTGCCGGAGCCGATCATGGCGATCCGCGGGTAAGCCCCAATCCACCTTGCATCCAGATTTGGAAAACAATCACTCGAATCCCTATCCCCCATGAGCAACTCAACAGATTTCAACTCCCCCGTCATCGACTGCCAGCGCGCTCACCGCTCCGTGCGACACTACACCGACGAGCCGATTACCGATAGTCTGCTTGCAATGCTGATCGAGTCTGCGCAGAGCGCCGCCTCTTCGAGCTTTATCCAGGCTTATTCAGTGGTTCGCGTCAACCGCCCCGTGGCGCGCGAGCGCATTGCCAAGGCCGCTGGCGGCCAGCGCTGGATCGAGCAGGCACCGGTGTTCCTGGTTTGCTGCGCGGATCTGCGCCGCATCGATCTGGCTTGTCGCGAACAGGATCGCGGCGAGCTAGAGGGCTGGTCCGAGCATTCGTTGGCCGCGGTCGTTGATTGCGCGTTGTTCGGACAGAATCTACTGCTGGCCGCGGAGTCCATTGGGCTGGGGGGAGTCTTTATCGGCGGAATCCGCAACGAACCGCAGGTCATTGCCGATGAACTGGCGCTGCCGGATCTTGTCATGCCGGTATTCGGCCTATGCCTGGGTTGGCCCAACGAGCGTGCCTTGCAACAGCCGGTGAAGCCGCGCATGCCGGTGGAATTGATCCTGCACCAGGATCGATACCGGGAAGCTGACACGGACGCGATCGGTGCCTATGATGCCACCATGGCCATCTATTATCGCGAGCGTGGTGCCGGGGCTCGCATGGATGATTGGTCCGCCGCCACCGCCAATGCAATCCAGGGCAAGAAGCGCAAGCACATGCTAGATTTCATGCGCGATCGTGGGTTCTTCAAGCGCTGATCGCGGATTATGGCAGGACCAAGCGCGGCGCCTTGGCCGGGTAAGGATGCAACCATCAGCGGCGAAAATCGCGAGCGAAGCCGGCCGAGCCCGATCTACCAAACCGGAGACCGAACTTGCGCTGTTCAGCCCAGAGCAATGACCAGAGCGATAACCAGAGCAATTAACAGTATATACATCCGATGTTCAGTAATGACCGTCTGGTGATCCTGGATGCCGACGGAACCACCATTGACGCCTTTCGCGCCATCGAGAAGACCTTCGTTCATTTGGGAATGAACATCGGTCCATTGGCGCGTTTTCAGAAACGGCGCAATATTTTCAAGTATCTCGGCGGGTTCAAGGAGATGCCGACCAACCTGCGCCGCCAACTCGGAGGCATCAAGCGCAGCACCTTTGTGCGCACCCTCACCGAAGTGTACCGTGAGGAGGCGGTGATGTTCGATGGTATGGCGCGATTGATTCAACGGCTGGCATTGACACCGGATGTCAAAGTTGGAATCGTTACGCGCAACATTACCGTCGAACCCCTCGAAACCCTGGTGCGCCTATTTGATCGCCATGGCATCGAACCGGACTATTTGGACTTTCTGGTGCATCTGCCGTTGTCCGAGGAAAAGCTCGGCTGTTTCCGCCAGGTTCGCGAACAGTTTGCCATCAATCCGGCGCGCGCCTATGCCTGCGGTGACGAGGCCAAGGATTTTCAGTCTGCCATCAACGCCGGCATGCACCCGTTCATGGTTGCCTATGGCTTCGAGGGCTTCGAGCGTCTGCATCGCAAGCACAGGATTCCAGTCGAGGTCATCTCGCGCACGCCGGAAGAACTGGCCTGGCGTCTGTTGCATGCTCTTGGACTAGAAATGCAACCATGAACACGCGGGGTTCAAGGGCGAAGCGTTTTGGGGCGGTTGTCAGGGGGAATCTGGGAATTGCTCCGATCGGAAAGCGGCTGAATGCGAGATGACGTGCAGAGATTGTGAAACCATTCAAGCCCCAAATCAAACACAGATAGTATACTGCCGATCAGCCGTCAACAGCCGCGGAGCACCACCGCTGTGCCTACCGCGATGACCATGCCGAGCACCGAGCAGAAAACCGAGCCATTACAGATCCCGCTGCTGGAACTGCCGCCGTCGCCCGAGCCGCCACCGGCGAGCAAGCCGTCGGCGTGCGCAGCCGCGGTTGGCAAGGCGATGAGCGGCAGTCGCCGCTACCAGCGTGGCGCATTCGACCCACGCCAGGAGATGCTGCTGCCGCCGCGCGTCGAGGACTTCGTCGATCAGGACAACCCGGTGCGCGCCATTGCCGCCTATGTCGACAGCTGCGACCTGGCCGGGCTGGGATTGACTCACTCAGCGGCGGTGCGGGTCGCGGACAGCCGGCGTACGAGCCGCGCGGCATGCTGAAGCTGTATCTCTATAGCTACATGAATCGCATTCGCTCCGGCCGTCGGCTGGAGCAGGAATGCCAGCGCAACATCGAGCTGATCTGGCTGCTCGGCGGTCTGTGTCCGGGCTACCATAGCATCACCAACTCCTGCCGCGACAATAGAAAAACAGTGGAAAAACAGGGACGGACCACGTTTTCTAGTTTTGCCCGATCCCGGTATCCCCTGTTCCCCGGAAGAACGGGAAAAACGTGGTCTGTCCCGGTTTTCCGGTTTTCCCGCTTACCCGACCGGGACTTTCACCCGTTAAGAGGCACCGAGCTTTGCTCGGCGCAACAACGTTTTGCGGACCCCGCGCCCGCTTGGCTGCCGGCGCCTTAGCACCGGCAGCCAAGCGGGCGTCGGAGGTGCCGCTATTGTTGGGCCATGGCTTGGGGTAGATTTATGACCTCTACGTTAAGCTTCTCCCGGACTAGGTGTTGCCTCCTGAGTAGTGTGTCGATTGCGTCAAGAGTCTTGGCATGGAAGTAGCGCTCTCCACATTCGGAGCAAACTTCAGCATCGACATCTTCGATAATGTCGAGATTATGCTCAAGCCAATGTGAACGCTTGACTTTTTTGAGTCGTGTCTCTCCGCCGCAGAAATCACATATCATCTTGATTGCCTAGAGAGCGTAAACGGTAATGATGATTAGGTTCGCCTCCTCGCGGAAACGACAGATGACGTGCATCGTTTTCCCAGATCTTGCGGGACCTTTTATCCGATACCGAGTGCCCCGTGTATCATGCGTCAACTTCTTCTCGACGAATCCTTTGAGAATCGCGTGCTCGATATCGGCCCGTTCAAGTCCATCATCAAGCATTTCTTCTTCAGCATGGGAAGATAGGTAATACTCGCGGTCAACGATGCACTGACGTATCTTCTTTATGACGCTCACGTCTTGCTCATGTTCCCTCGGGTTTGCGATGATGCACAGGCGGTTTGTAGTAAGGCTACTTTCCCCAGGTAGAATTGGGCATTTTCATCAGGGTTGCCACATTCTCGCAACCTTCTTAGCGTCTCCGTTAGGATGATTCATGCCTTTGGGCGTGTCGCTGTGGCTTTGCAGGTGACCTCATAGGCGCCCAGTTGTTTGTTGTTACCGGTCATTGTGCAATCGGGGTGACCTGCGATTTCATTAGGACTGCGACCGATGGTCGAACACTCGAATGTGTTTGCATTCAGTATCCACCATTCAGCCTTTGCTACGGCGGACACCGCAAGCAGAGGTACCATTACTACAAGGAATTTGATGTTCATGCCGACGTTTCTCTTTGGCCGCCGGCGTAGGGACTCCGGTTACCCGGAGCCTCCGCCACAGACCCGGACGTGCAGTTTTCCCGCATCCGGTTCCTCGGTTGTACTCGCTCATCAAGCGAACAAGAGCGGTCATGCAAACACCAGTTGCGACTGGACACATGATGGCTCGGTGATGCGGGGGCGGGCAACGCCGAGCCGCTTCAGGGCGCGCTCGAGCGCGTCCCAAGTGAAGCTCCGACGCTTGCCCCCACGCCGATTCAGCCATTTGAATGCCGCCGCGACGGCCGCCTTATGCAACCGCCACAGGGCAGCCGCGTTGCCGCGCAGCCCGTCGTCCTTGTCGTGGCCCAACAACCGTCGATTAAGCTCCTTGACGAACTCCCGGCCCGGCAGATGCCGGTGGCTCCTGATCCAATCCGTGATGCTGCGGATGGCGCGCTGCAAACGCTTGCGCGCGGTCCGACGCATGAGCTGTACCCGCCCCCGAAAGGTACGGTACCAGTACAGCTCGAAGCCGAGAACGACAAGCCGCGTGCTCGGGTCCGGCCGCGAGCGGCTGAACAGCACGATCTGAGTCTTCTCGGGGGCGACCTCGAGGCCGAATTTCTCCAGCCGTTTCGGCAGCACCTGATAGAACCGCTGGGCGTCCGCCCGACAGGCGAACGCGCACACGAAATCATCGGCGTATCGGCACAACAGCACCCGGCCCCGACAACGGGGCTTGACTACGTGCTCAACCCACAGGTCCAGCGCATGGTGTAGAAGGAAGGGGAGTTGCTGGTGTGCACGGGTGATGGCAAGGGAGTACCGATGCGCGGGGCTGGCGTACAAAGCTGCCTAGGAGCCGGCCAGCAGGAGAAAGGGATGCGAACAGGCTGTAAGAAGATGGCGCTACTCGGAGCGGTCTACACCATTGATGCGTTTGTCCGAACACCGCAGGAAGTGATTGAGGCGTTGTTTCGCCAACCCCGGCCGCTCTTCGAGGTTACCCCTGAACGGCCCGAGCCGTGCTTCAAGCGCGTGCGCGCTTGCCTGCAACGCGATGAGACTGATTCGACCGATGCACAGACCCACAGCATTTTCTCATGGATGGCCCATGAGGTCGCACAGCGTTATCCGCACGAGCAAAAACCGGTCGTTGTGTTGATGGACGGACAGGAATCGCTGTGGAATGCCGCCTGGACGTATCTACCAGGCACCGAGGTCACTGAGATCCTCGACCTGCTGCATGCCACCTCCTATTTGTGGAAGGCCGCCCACCTGTTCCACCCGAGCAAGAGCGACCAGGCATCCGCCTTTGTCAAAGGACACCTGCAGAGCATGCTTCAGGGGCAAATCACCAGCATGATTCACACCTTAGGCTGCCAGGCAACCGAGCGCAAACTCACAGGCAAACGCCTCGAGGAGCTCGAGCGCATCTGCAACTATTTTACGAATAATAGCCATCGTATGGCCTATGACCAGTATCTGGAACATGGTTTCCCGATCGCCTCCGGCGTCATCGAAGGAGCCTGTCGGTGCGTGGTCAAAGACCGTATGGAGCGTTCTGGGATGCGCTGGGTGCTTGATGGGGCGCAAGCCATGCTCGCCCTGCGCAGCATTCACTTCAGCGGTCTGTGGGAGGAGTTCATGCAATTTCGAATTCAGCGCGAATGTCAGCGGTTATATCCCTTTGCGGCTGCCAATGACGATGTTATCCCGCTCCCACTAGCTGCCTAGTAAGAGCGCTTGGCGGGTTGCACCCTCAAGCAACGCGGGTATCAACGGGCGTAACGTGAATATCAGCGTAAAGCTGTCGCGCTTGCCAGAGATCATAGGCGTTTTGCAGCCTGAGCCAGTGAGCTGCATTCGGCTTGCCGAATGTCATTTCAAGCCGCAGCGCCATCTCTGGCGTAACCACACCACGACCGTTGAGTACTTTGGACAGGGTCTTACGGCTGATGCCCAAGTGACGGGCAGCCTCAGTGACAGACAGCCCTAAAGGCTCGATTACCAGTTCTCTTAGAATCTCGCCTGGATGGGCGGGATTATGCATACTCATGAGTCAACCTCGTCAGTGGTAATCTTCGTAATTCACGGTTTCTGCATCACGGCTCACGAAGCGAAATGTCACGCGCCAGTTGCCGCTGACCTTGACTGCCCAAGTACCCTCACGATCACCCTTTAGCTCGTGCAACCCAAGACCGGGCAGATTCATATCCTCCGGACCTTCCGCTTGATCCAGATTGGAGAGGATTAGCCGCAGTCGCGTAGCATGTTTCGCCTGAATGCCCGATTTGCTACCCGTTTGGTAGAACCGGTCCAAGCCTTTGTGAGCAAAGCTCCTGATCATAAAAAATTGTAACCGTTGCGGTTACGCGGTGCAACCTTAAAGGTTACGTTCCCGAAATACGAGGCCTAACGGACACGCTTTACTGGGGGTGGCGTAGCCGACCTCCAGTGCAAGAGCGGATTAGCGTTGGTTGACTTGAATTCAACCACGATGCTTGATGGCAAGTTAAAGGGACACCAAGTTAAAGCAAGTTAAAGCAAGTTAAAGCAAGTTAAAGCAAGTTAAAGCAAGTTAAAGCAAGTTAAAGCAAGTTAAAGCAAGTTAAAGCAAGTTAAAGCAACACCCATCAAGCAAGTTAAAGGCACAAGTTAAAGGGACACCCATCTAGCTGCCCCATCTAGCTGCCCATCTAGCTGGCAAGTTAAAGAAAGCAAGTTAAAGGGACACCAAAGCAAGTTAAAGGGACACCCATCTAGCTTGCTCACCCATTTAGCTTGCTCATATAGCTCGACTCTCCCAGGAAGGTAAGACTCCTTTTCCTCCGTACTTGCTTCAAGCAGCTAATTGGGGTGCGAACAGACCGCGTGCAGCACGAATGCCACGTAAGTATTTCGTCTGTCGCCGAGCACACAAACTGGTCATTGCTTCTGGCGTACCGATCGCGGTGCCGAATGCATCAAGCAGTCGGTCGGCGTGGCTGAGGAAGCGTTCGCTGTCGATATTCAGCCGATCAAGGATGCGTGGATGCTGCTCCGCAATATGACCGCGCTTGTCCGAGCGCAGCGCCCGGCCCGTCCAGTCGACCAGTTCCAGGTAGTCCTCGAACGCGAAGGGCACCGCCCAAGGTGTCCGGGCGGTCGCGTCGAACGGCATCAGCGGGATTTTCGGCAAGGCCTGTGTCTCTTCCTCTGAGCGCAAGGTTTCGCCCTCCAGCGCGGGAGGAGACAGGCTGACCGGCGGGCTCTCTGTTGCGGTGATCTCGGAATCAACCTTGTCCGGCACCGCTTCGATGCGCTCTTGGATGGAGCTGTAGTCCGAGTCCTCCAGCGTCTCGGCGATCCCGGCGCGCACCGGGTTGAGATCGACATAGGCCATCGCTGCCAGCAGTGCCTGCTCATCCAGCAACGCCTGGCTCTTGAAGCGACCTTCCCAGAAGCGGCCCTTCACGCCGTCCTCGGCATTCGCCTGCCGGGCAATGTGCTCGTTCAGCGTGCGCATGAACCAGGACAGGTCGTGCAGCCGCGCCCGGTAGGTCTCGGCCAGCTCTTCCACCTTGGCGATCTCCGCATCGCACATCTCGGCGCGCGCCTCGGACAGGTAACGCGTCACCAACAGCGGGCCTGTGAACAGCTTTGTCCAGCGTTGCAGCACCTCCTCGACCGACCAATCCAGGGCCCGCTGCTGGTCGATGCGGACAACAACGTGATAGTGGTTGCTCATGACGGCATAGGCGGCTACGTCGATCGCGAAGATCGCGGCGAGCTGCATGATGCGCTCGGCGATCCACCCGCGACGGTGATCGTAGTTGTTGCCAGAGAAATGGTCCTCCCCACAAAGGAAGGCGCGCCGCACGCAGCGACTGACGCAGTGATACCAGGGGGTATCTTCAAGAGAGACGAGCGTTGCGCGGGGGCTGGTCATGGCGAGATTCCAGATGTTGAGTGGTTAAGAAAAGCCTAGCTCAGGTATGGAAGGAAAGTCAAGCTAAGTGGGTGTCCTATTGTACTAGGTGTCCTATAGTACTACTATTGTACTAAGTGCTATTGTACTAAGTGGGTGTCCTATTGTACTGCTTACTATTGTACTGCTTCTATTGTACTGCTATTGTACTGCTATTGTACTGTCCTACTATTGTACTTCCTATTGTACTTCTAGTGTCCTATTGTACTTCTCTATTGTACTTCTTCCTATTGTACTTAAGTGGGTGTCCTATTGTACTGCTATTGTACTGATCTCATGATAGAGCTAATGGAAATAAGGCAATTCACATGGTGAGTGCGTGGGCTTGTCACTCATCGCTCGTATTGGGTCAACTCAAGACCGAAGAAAAATCAAATGAAATTACAGCGATACCGAAATTGTTGGATTTACTGGAGATCAAAGGCTGTGTAGTCAGTATTGACGCGATGGGATGCCAAAAGAAGATTGCGGAGAAAATTGTTGAAAAACAAGCAGATTGGGTATTTTCATTGAAAGGCAACCAGAGCACTTTTCATCAAGATGTCATCGCTTGGTTCGAATCGGTCGATCTCGACAAATGCTGCCGGGATGCGAGTGTTTTTCTTGAAACGAAAGAGAAAAACCATGGTCGCCTGGAGACGCGTCGGTATTATTATTTCACTAATCATTCCTTAGGGCATTACGCCGAACAATGGAAAGGTTTCCGGGGTATCGGGATGGTAGAGTCGATTCGAGATGATGGAAAAAAAGTGACCACGGACCGGCGCTATTTTATTGCTAGCCTGTCAGGCGATGTTAAACGATTTGCCCAAGCGGTTCGCTCTCATTGGGGAATTGAGAATTCACTGCATTGGGTTTTGGATGTGTCCTTTTCCGAAGATGCCAATCGAACGCGAAAAGGTCATGCACCTGAAAACTATGCCATCCTACGACATATTGCACTCAATATTCTCAGGAAAGATACGACCTCAAAGAAAAGCATTAAATTAAAGCGACTCCGTGCCGGCTGGGATACGGATTATCTTGAGCAGTTACTTGATGTCCTACAAGCGGCCTAAAATGGGAAATTTAGATGCGTTTGCCCTGGAGCGATAGCGGAGCAGTGGTCCGGTGGAGCGACTTGTTAGCAGATCCTTGTTTGGCCGGTGGTTCCACAAAAGGATGCCCCATATTTACACGTTCTATTTCAGATCTCTTCAAATCTTCGTAAATTGCGCGCAAATCATAGTTCAATTTTGCCGCATGAGCCTCTCTATTAGCTCTGATTTCATCTATGATTTCATCAATTGCCATTTTCTTCTCCGAGGAGTTCTTCTGGTGTACAAATGAACGGTAGAAACTGCCCTTGTTCGCTAAGATAATCCATAATCTTTCTTTGCAGTTCAGGGTTTGCGATGTGCTTGCAGTTCCACGTCAGCAAATAGTCAACCGAGTGAATTATTGCAATCGCGATATGCAGACTGTCCTCTGCCGCCTTGGCGGGAATTATTCCTTTTCTCAGAAAAGCCTCTGCAAGTTGATATGACTCTTCTGTTGCAACTAATAGCGGAATGCTTTCGACTATTTCCAAGCGTCTTCGAGCCGCGTTAGGATCACCAGCAGCGCATTCACGCAATACCAATTCTGAAACGAACAAGTCATAGTCATTTCGTTGATTCCACCATGCTGATGTTATTTGTTGGTGAGCAGCACCGATAATGGTTTTGCTCGGCCGTGCAGCCAAATAACTGATGACAGAAGTTTCAACATAGACTCTGCGCTTCAATTATCTTTGCTCCAGGTTTTCTGCACCTGCTAACGTCAAGGCTGGCCTGCCGCATGCTGCGGTGCCGTTCGCGAAGCGACGGCACCGCAGCATGCGGTCAGGCCGAGCCACTCATTAGCTGCTGGTTTGGTCTGTCAAGGTATTTTGGCCCCGGATTGAGTACGGTGCGTTTCGATTGTGCTTCCCGCCTTTTCAGGCTGGCGACAATACGCTCAAGATCGTGGCCATACTCTGCAGCATGCTCCTCGCGGTGCCTGCGAAGCTCTGCGATTATGGGATCTTCAATCATTTGACGCGCCTTCAAGCTCCTCAGGGGAGCAAAGTGTGGGGCACACATAGCCGCAAGATTCGACGACTTCGGTAATCCCCTTCTTAGTCTCGGCATTATTGATGTGCTTAAAGTTCTATGTAAGCAGATAGTCAGCGCCTTGCGTTGACGCAATGGCGATGTGAAGAGCATCGTCTTCACTGCGCTTAGGAACAACTTGCTCTTGTATCAACCGACTAGAAAGTTGCCGCGCTTTTTCCGTGACGGCAACCATCGGGATATTTTCAATTACGGCAAGTCTGCTCTGCGCTGCCACATGATCGCCGCGAGAGATTTCATCCTCGACGAGTGCCAACACCCTCAATTCAAAACGGGCACTCTCATTGTCCCACCACTCACTGGTCACCGTTTGCCTGCCGGCAGCAACAACATCACGGTTAGGACGAGCGGTCAAGTAGCTGATTACCGACGACTCAACATACACGACAGGCTTCATGAGCAGCGACCCTTTTGCCCTGAGTATGTGCAGCTAACAGTTATAGTCACTCAACATGATAACCAGATATGCCCTTTTGTTTTTGGTGCGTGAGTGCTGGCCCTAAACGAAAGGGGCAGATCTGATGTCACGTGAGAGGACTGTAAGTAGACGGAATGTCAGTCGGGTGTGCTAGCCAGAATATGTGTAGTATTGGTAGTATAGAATCTGTGAAGCACGACATACAGTTGAGTTGCCGCTCACCAAGGAGCACCTAAAATGACCCCGACATTCATCTGTTTTGCGGACATTATCACATGCACCCCGACCAGGCAAGCCGTTCTGCGGCGGAGCACCGTTTTTGGCAGAGCTTCGCTGAAAATGCTCAGAAAAACGGCGTGAAGCGGCCCGCTGTGCGGTGGCATGTGCGGCATGCGGAGTCCTATTTGAAGGCGTTTCCGGATAAGCGACTTGTACAGCATACAGGCGCCGACGTGGCGGGCTATCTGCAGGAGCAGGGCAGGCTAGGCAGAATGGAGGACTGGCAGTTCGTCCAAATGGTGGATGCGGTGGAGAATCTGCTGCGCACCGCGCGGGCACCCGTCGCGGCGGAGGTGGATTGGGCCTTCTGGCGCGATTCGGCACGCAGCCTCGGGCGGGATCATCCAACGATTGCGCGCGAGGCAATGCCTGCTTCGGGCGGGGAGGCGCCGGTGTCGGGTTCGCGGTTCAAGGACAAGCGCAATGCGCGGTCTGCGCTGGATGCGGTGGGGGATGCGCATGGGCCGGTGCTCGAGCGGATGTTGGCGGAGATTCGCAGGCGCAACTACTCCATCCGCACCGAGCAGGCTTATGAGTCTTGGGTCTGCCGCTTCGTCCTGTTCTGCGGTAACCAGGATCCGGCGGAGATCGATGTGGTGCGCATCCGCGCCTTCTTGGAGGACTTGGCGGTGAGCGGCAATGTGTCGGCGAGCACCCAGAATCAGGCGCTGAACGCGCTGGCGTTCTTGTTCAAGCAGGTGCTCGGGCGCTCGCTGGACGGGCTGGGCGACTTCACACGGGCGAAGCGCCCGAAGCTGTTGCCGGTGGTGCTGGAGCGCTCGGAGGTCGCGCGACTGTTGCAGGGGATCGAGGGGACGCAGCATTTGATGGCCGGCCTGCTCTACGGGACGGGGATGCGGTTGATGGAGTGCGTGCGGCTAAGGGTGCAGGATGTGGACTTTGCGTATCGGCAGATCGTGATTCGCGACGGCAAGGGGCAGCAGTCGCGGGTGGTGCCATTGCAGCAGCGCTTGAACGCGCCGCTGCGGGAGCATCTACTCGGGGTTAAGGCGTTGCACGTGCAGGACCTGGCACAGGGGTACGGCGAGGTGTTCTTGCCCGATGCCTTGGCGCGCAAGTGGCCGAACGCGCCGAAGGAGTGGATTTGGCAGTATGTGTTTCCGAGCGGGCGCCTGTCGGTGGACCCGCGCAGCGGCAAGACGCGGCGGCATCACCTGCATGAGAACGGGCTGCAGAAGGCGGTGAAGGCCGCGGCGCAGCGCGCGGGTATCCCGAAGAAGGTGAACTGTCATTGCCTGCGCCATTCGTTTGCCACGCATCTATTGCAGGCAGGCTATGATATCCGCACGGTGCAGGAATTGCTTGGGCACAAGGACGCGGCGACGACCATGATCTACACGCATGTCATGAATCGGCCGGGGGTGGTGCCGGTGAGGTCCCCGGCGGATGTGCTCTGAAGGCGCCGCTGCATCCTCGGGAAAAACGGGAAATGAGGGACAGACCACGTTATTCTGTTTCTCAAGAACGAGTCTCGGAAGGGAAAAAACGGGGCAACAAAAACCGTACACGCGAAAAGAGTGGCCTGTCCCCTATTTCCTCCCTGCTTTATTTCTGCTGTCTGTCCCCTATTTCTGCTATTTCTGTGTGTCCCCTATTTCTGTGCGTAGGCCGAAGATGAGAACGATCGCCCCGACAGCCGTCATCACGAGAGGAAAGATAAACCGACGAAATTTCCGCAGCTCTATTTCACCCGAAACCATGGGCAAGGTTACGGGCAGCCAGCGCCAAACTGCAGGCCGGAGCGAAGCGACGCCCCGCAGCTTGGCGTCAGCGCTGGGCTGCTTGTTGTGATCCATCCCCGCAGCCAGGCGGCGAAACTCATTCATGCTCATGCCGAATTTTCATCGTCGCCATGTCTGCAAGGTCAGAGACTAAGCTCGCTGTGCGAGCCGAGGCGCACGAGTTGCAACACCTCGCCATCGGGCTTTCGGTAGATCAACACCAAGTCGGGCCTGACGTGACAGTCTCGGTGGTCCTTCCAGTCGCCAGTCAGTGCATGGTCGCGGTGACGAGGCTCCAGGGCAGATCATCCGCCAAGGCTTTCACGATGGGCATCAATTCCATATCGAGCATGGCACGGTGCCGCTTGGCTTCACGCTTGTAGTCGCGCTTGAACTGGCCGGTGCGCTCAATCCTTCGCATGCAAGTCCGCCATCAGTGCCTCGACGCTGTCGAAGCCATCGAGGTTGCCGGCGCGGGCCTCGCGCATGGCCGCGACGGTGGTTTCGTTGGGCACCAATAATGGCTCGAACGGCAGCGCCTTCTCGCGGGCGATGCGTGTCAGCAGGAGGCGGAACGCATCGGACACGGTGAGGCCCATCGTCGCCAGCACGGCCGATGCTTCCTCTTTGATGTGCTCGTCGATGCGGGCACGGACAACAGTGTTTTGAGACATGACGTGATCCTCTCGGGCAGTTTGCGCTACATTGTAGCCCAAATTCTCTTACCGCATCCGCGCTGCGATCCCCTGCTGTTCCTCGCCCAGGGCATCGGCATGGATGGCCGTCACCTTGAGCGACGCATGCCCCATCCACTTCGAGAGCATGTTGAGCGGGACGCCTCTGCCGACGGGAAGAAAACGGGGATAGACCACGGTTTTCGGCATGAGTGGGATTCTGTAAAACGCGGAAAACGTGGTCTGTCCCCGTTTTCCTAGATGACCCGCCAAATAATAGCCGGACACCGCGGTGGCAACCGTCTGTTCCCCATGCTCAGCGCGCAGGACGGCTTTCACCAACGCCAAGACATTGTAGTAAGCAGTGCAACGCAGAACCCGAAGAGTGCCGCCTTAGGATAGCCGAGCGCATTGATCTCTGAGTGTAGGTGCGCCTCCAACTCTTGGAAGGCTGTCTCAATGGTCCAGCGCTTTTGGTAGATCCAGGCAATCTGTTTGGCAGGGGCGGCCGTTTTTGGCAGGTTCGTCAGCAAGGTCAATTCCTTGTCGCCATCGCGCGTCGCTTGTTTCAACACAATGCGCACACGACGCCAACGATGCCTCTGGCCGGTCTGCTGGTCGGTCACCCAAACCCATTGTTCGTAGAGAGCGCCAGTTTCGCTTTGCCCAACGAAGCATTCCTCGCCCGCGGCTTCCCAAGGCAATCCCTGGTGTTGGCGGCAGATGAAAGCAGCCTGCCGCGCGTCTATCCCGAACAGCATCTCCCGCACGCAAAAATTGCGGTCCACGACGAATAAATCCTTCGCTTGCACCCTGAGCAGCACCTCACCAAGCAGGGCGCGCTCCTGGGCGTGCCCGTCTTCGCAAGGAAAGACGTCAATTGCCATCTCCAACTGTGGATCATAAATGCCCAGAGACTTGCCCGGCAAAGCCCCCGCGGCCAGCCCCCGTAAGGGTTTGAGTCGATAGTGCGTCGTTTCGATACAGTTGCCATCGAGCACTTTCACTCGATATCCCTCGAGCCAAGGAGTACAAGCGCCACCGAGTCCATGCACCGCCTCGCCCAACTCCGCGGCATTATCCCGAAATAACGCGCGCGAGGTTTGCGTGTCGACCCCAGCCCTTTCAAGGTGCGTAAAAACAACATTATGAATCAGTCTCTTAGCGTCAATGGCTCGCAGGCATTCGCAGTCGCTTGCCAGCTTGTCGGAAAGCAAACATGGCAAAATCATGCTGTTGCGATCGTACACGTATCAACATCTTGAAAGGGCTGGACTCACCCCACTCGAGCTGATTGATCGGATCGCCGCACTGATCCCTCCACCGCGCATCCATCGTCACCGCTACCACGGGGTGTTGGCACCCAATTCGCCTCTGCGGGCATCGGTCGTCGCATTGGCGCAGGCGACAGCGTCGACACCGCAACCAGCGACGGCGAGCGAACCGCCACCCAGCCAACCCCTACCGGTAGAACCGCCACCTGCCAAACCAAAACGTTCACCGGCTCACTCCATCTGGGCCATGTTGCTCGCGCGCATCTTCGAAACCCTTCCACTGACCTGCCCGCACTGCGGTGCTCAAGCTTCGGATCATCGCCTTTATCACCGAAGCCCCAACGCTGCGAGCGATCCTCGACTGTGTCGGCGAGCCCGTCAAGCCACCACCGATCACGCTAAGCCCGTGGGCCTCCATCCTGGGACGATACGGCTGCGCAAAGCGGCGATACGCAAGAACTCGTTCAACCAGAACCCGAGTACGCGTTCGACCAGGAAGTCAGCTGGTAGATAACCTGAGCGTCTTTCTTCCTCTATGATCGACTGGTTTCTCAGTCGATCCGTCTTGCTCTGTGTCTCATCGTGCATTCAGCTGCTTTCCGTTCGGACCAATAGACCGATCACCCTCTGATAGCGGACCAAAAAGGCTTCTCAGCGCTCTTCAACCACGCGTATTGATGGGTTGCATTGCTGGCGGTCAGCCCGGCACGCTCAGGTTCGTGCGGTTGAACTTCCATTCCCTTCGAGAGCTCATGACGTTCCAGGCCGACCCGGTCGACGTTCGCCTCGATGGCCGAGTTCAGCAGCTCGACAATGGGCACCATCAACAGGCTGCCCACCAGCATGGCCCGCTCCGACGGCGTCGACCCCAACAGGATGCCTATCGGGATCAGCGGCACTAAGACGATCACCTCCTGGCGAAACGCCTCCTCCAACTCCCAACAGGCCTTGAAGCCCTTCATCGAATAGCCGAAGGCTTTGACGATACGGCGCCAGCCCTTGGCGTTGTGGTTGGCCATGGAGATCCTCGGTGCTGCAAAAATTGAAACGAGACGGGCTTTCCATTAACCTCCCGCAGTCGCGATCTTTTCCAACCCGATTCCGCCACCGACACAACCCTCGGAGAGGCCCATGCTCGAGCTACAAGACGGTGTCCTGCACATCGAATCCTTCCTCGCCCTAACCATTGGCATCCTGGTGTTGTTCGTCGGCAAGCGTTTGAACGACGCTTTCGGACCGCTGAGGGAATTCAGTATCCCGGAGCCCGTGACCGGCGGCCTGCTGTTCTCCATCCTGTTCGGACTGGTCTACTTCATCGCCGGAATCGAGGTCGAGTTCGACCTGGCCGCCCGGGATGCGCTGCTGATCTACTTCTTTACCACCATCGGCATCAACGCCAGCCTGTCGGACCTGCGCGCCGGCGGCAAGCCGCTGGTCATCCTGCTCGGGATCACCATCGGCTATATGGTGGTGCAGAACATCACCGGCATCTCGGTGGCGGCCCTGTTCGACCTACCCGCCGCCGTCGGCATGCTCGGCGGCACCGTGTCGCTGATCGGCGGCCACGGAACGGCCATTGCCTGGGCTCCGCAGATCGCCGACGGCTACGGCATCGGCAACGCCATGGAGATCGGCATCGCCTGCGCCACCTTCGGCTTGATCCTGGCCAGCATCATGGGCGGCCCCATCGCCAAGCTGCTGATCAAGCGCCATGGCCTGACCGCCACCGAACAGGGCGCGCAGGACGTCGGCCTGACCCAGGAGGAAGACCGACGCGGCATCAACCACTTGGACTTCCTCGACGCCGTGCTGGCCATCCACGTCTGCGCCATCGTCGGACTGGTGCTGAACGACATCATTGCCGATCTCGGTCTCAAGCTGCCGCTGTTCGTGACCTGCCTGTTCGCCGGCATCATCCTGACCAATCTGGTGCCGAAGAGCTTCCCGCGCATCAGCGGGCGGGACTGGCCGACACGGACACCGGCGATGGCCCTGATCGCCGACATCGCCTTAGGCACCTTCCTCGCCATGTCGCTGATGAGCATGCAGCTGTGGACGCTGATCGATCTGGCCGGCCCCATCCTCGCCATCCTCGCCGCCCAGTTCGCCATCGCCGTCTCGGTGGCGATCTTCATCGTCTTCCCCGCCATGGGCCGCAGCTACGACGCCGCGGTGGTCTGCTCCGGATTCGGCGGCATCTCGTTGGGCTCCACACCCACCGCCATGGCCAACATGTCGGCGGTCACCCAGCGTTACGGACCGTCCCACCTCGCCTTCATCATCGTGCCGCTGGTCTGCGCCTTCTTCATCGACCTGGTCAATGCGCTGTTGATCCCGTTCTTCCTGAAGACCTTCGCCTAGATCGCAGCGGTCGCCGGCCGCGCTCGCCCCTCACCGCACAGATCCAGCAGACCATCGAGCTCGGCCTCATCGAAGCCCGCGCGGCGCCGGGCATCCAGATTCAACGGACAACGGACCTGTCCGTTGAAGTGCTCGGCGAGGACCTTCAGGTAGGTCGCCGCCGGGTCCGACAACCCGCGCTCGGCACAGAGCCAGCGAAACCACCGGCTGCCGATGGCCACATGCCCCACCTCGTCGCGCAGGATGACGTCCAACGCGTCGGCGCTGGCATCGTCCCCGGCATCGCGCAGCTTGGTGATCATACCTGGCGTGACATCCAGACCGCGAGCCTCCAACACCCTGGGTACCAGGGCCATCCGCCGCAACGGATCATCGGCGGTGGCGACGGCCATCTGCCATAGCCCGTCGTGGGCCGGTAGATCGCCGTAATCGGCGCCCAGTGCCCGGAGCCGATCGACCACCAGAGCGAAGTGGCGGGCCTCCTCCTCGGCGACCGAGATCCAATCACCGTGGAACGCCGGCGGCAGACCGGCAAAGCGTTGAACCGCATCCAACGCCAGATTGATCGCATTGAACTCGATGTGGGCAATGGCGTGGAGCAGGGCCGTGCGTCCCCGAACATCGCCCAGACCGCGCCGGGCCAGGGCGCGGGGCGGCACCAGCGCCGGCCGCTTAGGGCGACCCGGGGCTTGCAGCGGCTCCCAGTCAGGAGGTACCCCGGGCCTCAGCTCGTTACGACACCATTCCTCGGCCAATGCGGCCACTAGGGCGCACTTGGCCGCAGGGTCTGGCTCACGGAGGCAGGCGGCCGCCCGAGGTGCGGTCCACTCTGGGCATTGACCAGATAGGGAAGAGTCCCGAAACATCTCTACCGTCATTTTGTCTAACCTATGTCAATAATTAACTGCCTGTTGGGTTGGAATTCCCGCCGTCCCGTCCAAATTTTCGGTCAGGTTGAGGGTTTGCACGGTTTTTAACTGGCAGATGGGTTATCCTTGAGCGGTAATCGACCAAAAACTGAATTACGCGGCCGACACCATCGTCGGGTTGGGCCATTCGCCCGCAACAGCAGATCGACTAGAGGTTTCCATCCACATGAGACTTTGCAGTAGTTGACGCAAGACCCCTTGGCCCTTTGTCATGGTCGCCTTCATCAGCACCATGATCGCCTTCATGACCTGGTTGGTTTTGGGATTGGCCCAAAGAGATCCGCTGATCCAGATCTCAGGCACCTTGGCGGTCTTCGTCGCGATCGGGGCTACGATGCTGCACTATGTGCTGAGCTGCATGCGGCGCCATTGTGCCCAACTCGGGCATCATCACCATGACGAGCACTCCCATGCGGCCAACCGCCATCGGCCCCAGCTCAACGCGTCGAGCTGAAGCTCGACGAAGACACCCTGCGCATCAGCGAGTTACCCGGGTTATCCGAGGCCGATATCGCCTCGATTCAAACACGCATCGCGCAACGGGTCGTGCGTTGGTTTGTGCGTCGTGGTTATCTTGACGGTGACGATGGTCGCGCCATGCTCGAGTGGCAACAAGACGGTGGGTTCTCGCTCGACGCCAACGTGCGCATCGCGGCCGACGACCGCGCTGGTCTGGAACGCCTGATTCGCTACTGTGCCCAACCACCCTTCGCGCTCGAGCGTCTTGAAGCCATCGACGAAGCGCACCTGATCTATCACCTCTCCAAGCCTCAGCCCGATGGGATCTGCGACTCACCCCACTCAAGCTGATTGATCGGATCGCCGCACTGATCCCTCCACCACGCGTCCATCGTCACCGCTGTTATTCACATCGTGGCGGGGTGTTGGCACCCAATTCGCCTCTGCGGGCACCGGTCGTCGCATTGGCGCAGGCGACAGCATCGACACCGCAACCAGCGATGGCGAGCGAACCGCCACCCAGCCAACCGCCACCCGGCCAACCCCTACCGGTAGAACCGCCACCTGCCAAACCAAAACGTTCACCGGCTCACTCCATCTGGGCCATGTTGCTCGCGCGCCTCTTCGAAACCCTTCCACTGACCTGCCCGCACTGCGGTGCTTAAGCTTCGGATCATCGCCTTTATCACCGAAGCCCCGACGCTGCGACCGATCCTCGACTGTGTCGGCGAGCCCGTCAAGCCACCACCGATCACGGTAAGCCCGTGGGCCTCCATCCTGGGACGATACGGCTGCGCAAAGCGGCGATACGCAAGAACTCGTTCAACCAGAACCCGAGTACGCGTTCGACCAGGACGTCAGCTGGTAGACAACCTGAGCGTCTTTCTTCCTCTATGATCGACTGGTTTCTCAGTCGATCCATCTTGCTCTGTGTCTCATCGTGCATTCAGCCGCTTTCCGTTTGCACCAATAGACCGATCACCCTCTGATAGTCGACCAAAAAGGCTTCTCAGCGCTCTTCAACCACGCGTGTTGATGGGTTGCATTGCTGGCGGTCAGCCCTGCATTCTCAGGTCGATACGGTTGAACTTCCCATCCCTCGCGCCCACGCCGCCAGCCTGTGAACAAGTGGGCTCTTCACCGGTTCGTGCCCCAACGCTGTCGGTTTCATGGTTTCGCATCAAACAGGAGCCTTCGGGGCTTCCCGAGTTCTCTGACGCCCCTCTTCCTGCATACATAAGCCTGAGGACTCCGGCGGACGTCCACACACTTGCCGATAGCGCGTGCTTCATGTTGACTTCCAGGACATTAGCACTGTTGTCATCCGCTTACTTTGCTTTCTCGAAGCTGCCCTGATCCAAACAGGCGCACTTCAGGGAACGCGATCTCCCCTACGGCCTACAGGATTCTCTGTGTACGCTTGCCCTGCACATTTGTTCGCGGGGCACAAAGCTCCGCAGCAGGACCAACACTCGATACGGGTGGGTGGCTAGCCCTTAACCGACCGGGACTTTCACCCGGCAAGAGGCGCCGAGCTTTGCTCGGCGCGACAACGTTAACCGCAGCCCGCGCCAAACTGCGGCGACGCGCGAAGCGCCCGCCGCAGTTTGGCGTCGGGCTGGCGGATTTGTTGGGCGATTTCATTCATGGGTGCTCGTGTTAATTGAGCCTGACCCCTTTTCCTTGGCCAATCAAGGTCTTGCGTCAAAGGCTATAACTGCATGTCGGCAAGTAGAATGCCGCTGACCGCGACTAATAAACACAGGGCAACAAGCACAGGTAGATATCTTTTCAACTCTGATGACCTCTTGGTTATGTTGATGCACCGAACCGCTTTGCTTGTCTGCCGAGCTGAATCAGGCCGGCAGCTTCATGGTTCCGCGGCTGGGGCTCTGTAGTAACCATAGGATGCCACTCTAAAATTACAGGGTCATAGATGGCATTAATGGGTACATTACTCATAGTATAGTATAGTATGGTATGGTCCAACTACAGGGGCGCCCACTAAATTAAGCGTGAGTTAAGATAGCATTGGCAAAATCGCATGCAAATGCGGCACTCATTCACTGGGTTTGGCAAAGATTCTCCAATTCTCCATTGCTTCCATCCACTGGACTGAACCAGAGTTTGGCACAGTGATCAAGACTGGGTGGCTCCTTTAGACGAGTCGAAAAGCGATTCACCTTGCAATTCAAGTAGGCGATCTCGCGAAAGTCCATTCGAGAAACTAGGGCAAGTGCGTTTATCTGTTTCGGACTACCGTTTTTAACGCGTTCTGCCAAGTCAGTGTATTTTTTACAGACAGATTTTTTCCGTTCGCTACTCAAGAGTTTCGCAATGATCAATGCCTGAGCTTGATCTCGCTGTTTAAGTTCTTCTTCGAGTTTGTATTTTGCGCTTTGCCAGTAGGTCTCTGCCAGCGTATCGTAAATCGCTGCGGCGTCCGGTCCAACCAGGGCATCGCCGATAATCCGGTCGCCAACGGTCGCTTTCATCTCCGCCGTTAGATCATCACTCAGTGGACAAGAATTATTTACTGTTTGTTTAGGATCTACACTCTCTAATAGTAATACGCGCGCCCATGCCAAGTTATTCCGCACTAAATCAAGATGTTCAGTGTGCGCATCTTGGCTAGTGTATTGATTCATTTGCGCCCGAATCAGGCTATCATACAAATAGCAAACGTAGATTAGTGGCCATCTCTTATCTTCAAACCATTGTGTGGCGTCGAAACCTTGCTCGCATGGTAGGCAAGACTCAGAAATGGATGTAATATTGGAAATATACTCTCGCACAGGTTGCGATAACTCGGACCTACTTAGATCTTTTAGATCCTTCGTGTCTTGTGCATCTTGCAGGCCTTCCTGATCGAAGTCAAAAGTACGGAACTTATGATAAGCAGTCAGAATTCGGGAGGCCAACGCATACTCTAACTGGGCTTGGCTACTAAACGGATTTGTCATGTTTCCTAAAACGGCGTGTTGCAACGCGTCCAGCGAAGCAACTTGTAAGCATCGGGCTATCTTTTCATTTGTAGGAGTGCCATTGCCGTCAACAACAGAATCACCGAGGAGAGATTGCCATGGTTCTTGATCGACTAACTTAGAATACCGAGTCCATAGTTCGAATCGACTCAAAGTATTTGCGGTAAGTCCAAGATGCCACCATTGCCGTGAGGACGCATTGTCTGGTAGGAAAAGACATTGGTTTGCCACCGGTTCGTCTTCGAATTGCCGTTTTGCTCGTTCTAAAAGGTCAGTGAATAAACCATCCAAGTAGCGATCGAGTGGCAAGGTCTCGACAGCTTTTACTTGCGCTCGGACAGCGCGACCATAAAATTGAGCTTGTTCGAGCACATCGGATTTGGTAGCGAAAAAGGAAGCCATGATCACTGGATCATTCGGCATTGATGCAATTGCTTTCTGGATGTAGGTAATTGACGCCAATCGTGGTTTATCTAATATTTCAATAGACGCATCGTCGAATTTTTCGGCGAGTAAAAAAGCCATCGCATTTGACGCTTCCGCATACCCTGTAATGGGTAAAAGATCATCGGCCTTTTCTGCATGTTTGTAGGCTTTTCTGAGCAGTTTCTGTTGACTATCGGATTTCTCAGCTAGGAGTTGATAGGTGAAGGCGGTGTAATAGTTAGCTGGGGCACAAGGATATACGGGAGGGGGTCCATAATCTTTCTGGCAATGAGCAAGTCTCTGGTGTTCAAAGCTTTTTTGCGCCTTTCGCAGGTCGTCGTCTTTTTTATCCTCCCAGTATTGGAGTAAATGTAACATTCCCTGCAAAAGATAGTATTCATCGTTTGGGCGCTCTGATTCCCCACTGAGGGGATTTTTGGCAAATGCTTTCGATGCGCTATCCAATGCCTTCTTAGCCTTGTCCAGATTACGTTGGCGAAAATCGAGTTGAATGCTCGCCACTTTCAGATGAACGTCCGGAAAATACTCGACACTTGGCTCGAGATTGGGATCATCGATCAATGCCTGCAGGCGCCCCAGCCCACCAGAACCAAGATAACCCGACTTCGAATCTCTTTGTAGGATCGTCTTGATTGCTTCGGTATAGCCAATCAGCATATCGTACCAGATGGCCTTATCGATACAACCCTTGTGGTTAGCATTTTCGTTGTCTCCGTCACTGCAGGCAGGCCGATTTGTGTCATCAATGGCTTTGCGCCATTTCTCTACCCGTTGCTTGATGTATTCAACCTCGCCCCTGATCACCTCGAATTCGCTGCGTCCCGTGTTGTAGCGTTTCAATGTCTCTTCAGGCAGGCCCTGCAGGCGGATACTTTGGAGAACGCTTTCCACTTCCAACAAAGAACCAATCATGTCCTGCTCATTATCGATCCTCAGGCGATAGGCTTTGAACTGGTCTTCTGTCTTCTTTAGCTTTTCTTTTTCTTGTTCTAATTGTTTTAAAGTCTCTTGGGAATCAGTAATCAGCTGCTTACCATCAAACAACGATTTGAAGCCGAGAAAACCAAACAGGCCAGCAATCAAGAGGATAATGGATACTACCCATTTGTCACTCTTGAAAAGACCATCGATCGTGGTAACGATGTGATTGAAGCCTTGGCTCTGCAGTTCATGGAATCGCTGAAAGCGAGCATCGGGTTGTTGATCCCCATTGCGATAGGTCTCGAGGAGCTGATCGACTTGCAGCCAGACATGGTCACAGGTGATCGATGCATCCTCGAGGTCAGCGGGAGGTGAAATTAATCCGCATTTCTTGCAAACAAATGTCGGCATGTCAACGATCTCGATGATCTGAAGAATTCCCTGGTCTCAGGATAGTTCAGAATCCGCAATCGGCTCGCCCGGCGCCTGCTTCTGCTCCCGCTGCAACCGCCGCTGCACATCCCCCGGCGAGCCGGTGCGCCTGGCCAGCAGGTCATAAGCGACCGGTACGACGAACAAGGTAAACAATGTCGCGGCCAGCACGCCGGCCAGAATGACAGTGCCGATGACCGCGCGGGTCTCGGCGCCGGCGCCGGAACTGAGCAACAGCGGGGTCGAGCCAGCGGCGGTGGTGATGCCGGTCATCACGATCGGGCGCAGGCGCACATCGGCGGCTTCCAGCAGGGCCTCGCGAAATTCCTGGCCCTGGTCGCGGAGCTGGTTGGCGAACTCGACAATCAGGATGCCGTTTTTCGCTGACAGTCCGACCAGCATGATCAGACCGATCTCGCTATAGATGTTCAGCGTTTGGCCAGTCCACCAAAGGCCGAACAAGGCGCCCGCCATGGCCAGCGGGACGGTGAGCATAATCACCAGTGGGTGAATCCAGCTTTCGAACTGAGCGGCCAGCACCAGGAATACGACCAGCAGCCCGAGCACGAAGACAAACAAGACGCCTTCGGCGCTGTCGCGGAAGTCGCGGCTCTGGCCCTTGTAATCGATCTGCGCCTGCTCTGGCAATACTTCGCGGGCCTTGGCTTCCAAATAGTCCAAGGCATCGCCCAACGCCAGGTTGTCGGCCAGGTTGGCCTGCAATGTGATGGCGCGAATGCGGTTGTAGCGGTTCAGGCTTTGCGAATCGGCCTGCTCGACGATGCTGACCAGATTGGACAATGGGATCAACTCGCCGCTGCGCTCCGAGCGCACATACAGATTGGCCAGGCTGCCCGGAGTGCGCTGGCTATCGCGCTCGCCTTCCAGGATCACGTCGTATTCCTCGCCTTCTTCGATGTAGGTGGTGACTTTGCGCGAGCCGAGCATGGTTTCCAGCGTGCGTCCGACGCTGCCGACCTTGACGCCGAGGTCGGCAGCACGGTCATAGTCGATGCGCACGCGCAATTGCGGTTTGGTCTCCTTGTAGTCCCAGTCCAAACCGACCAGCCCGGGATTGTCCGCTTGCATGGCCTCGATCAAGGTATCGCGCCATTGCGCCAGCTCTTCGTAGCTGCCGCCGCCGATGACGAATTGCACCGGCTTGGCGATGCGTGCGCCGAAGCCCTGGCGCATCACCGGGAACGCCCTTACACCTGGCAGGCCGCCGAGTTTGGCGCGGATCTCGTTCATGATGACCTGGGCAGGGCGGCGCAGGGCAAAATCGTTCAGCACCATGATGACAATACCGGTGTTGAATGCAGCGCCGCCGCCGAAGCCGCGGGGTGCGCGCACCAGCACCCGAATCGCCTCACCGGAGTCGGCATAGGGCATCAGTCGCCGCTCGATCTCTGTCATGTACTCTTCCATGTAGCTGTAAGAAGCCCCTTCCGGGCCATTCACCAGCACGAAGAAGGCGCCGCGATCTTCCTTGGGTGCATATTCCTGAGGTATGTGCTGATACAGCCAGATGGCGCCGAAAATCGTGGCGACAAAGGCCAGCAATACCAGCCATTTTTGCCGGATCAACAACCGCAGAAGCAGGCCGTAGCCACGGCGAACTCGGGAGAAGGCCCAGTCGACACCGGCGCTCAAACTCAGCCTCCGGGCAGCCTGGCCCTGAGCTTGGGGTAGAATTTGGGATGCGAGCATCGGTGACAACGACAGAGCGACAAAAGTGGAAAATCCCACCGCCGCGGCCATGGTCAATGCAAATTCGGAAAACAAGCGGCCGACATCGCCCTGCAGAAAAGCGATGGGCACGAACACCGCTGCCAGTACCACCGTGGTGGCGATCACCGCGAAACCCACCTGCCGGGTACCGCGGTACGCTGCCACCAGGCGTGTCTCGCCATAGTGCTCCATGCGCCGGTGGATGTTCTCCAGCACCACGATGGCGTCATCCACCACCAGGCCGATGGCCAGCACCAGCGCCAGCAAGGTCAGGATATTGATCGAAAAGCCAAGCGCGTAGAGCACCGTGAAGGTGGCCACCAGCGATACCGGAACGGTTACCGCCGGCACCAGCATCGCGCGCAATGAGCCGAGAAACAGGAAGATCACCAACACCACCAGTCCGATGGCGATGCCCAGGGTCTTGTATACCTCGCGGATGGCGCCCTTGACGAACACCGAGGTATCGTAGCTTTGTTTGATCTCCATCCCCTTGGGCAATGTGGGATTGATGCGCGCCATCTCGGCTTTGGCGGCATCGGCAACAGCGATGGTGTTGGCGGTGGATTGCTTGATGATGCCGATGCCGACCATGGGCAGGCCGTTACCGCGGAAGAAGGTGCGATCCTCCTCGGTGCCGCGTTGCACCCGGGCCACATCGCCGAGCCGCACCAGATAGCCATCGCTACCCTGGGCCAGTACCAGGCGGGCAAAGTCCGCGGCGGTGCGGAAGCTGCGGTCGAGGCGCACCGTGAACTGTCGGTCGATGGACTCGACGCTGCCGGCCGGCAATTCCAGGTTCTCCGCTCGCAAGGCATCCTCGATGTCGGCAACCGTCAGCCCACGTGCAGCCAGTGCGCTGCGGTCGACCCAGACGCGCATCGCATAGGTCTGATTGCCGCCGACGCGCACCCGTGCAACGCCGTCGAGCACCGAAAAGCGATCCACCAGATAGCGGCGGGCGTAATCCGTCAATTCCGGTACGGTCATTTGTTCGCTGACCAGATTCAGCCACATGATCACATCTTCGTTACTGTCCACCTTCTGGATGTCTGGTGGCTCAGCCTCCACCGGGAGCTGATCCAGGATGCCTGAGACGCGATCACGGATGTCATTGGCGGCGCCATCGATGTTGCGGTCGATATCGAACTGAACGCTAATGTCGGAGCGACCGTCCTGGCTACTGGATTCCACCGTGCGAATGCCCTCGACGCCGGCGATGCGGTCCTCGATCAGTTGCGTGATGCGAGTCTCGACCACGTTCGCCGCGGCACCAGGATAGACCGTCTCGATGGAGACCACCGGCGGGTCGATGTCGGGGTATTCGCGCAATGGCAGCCGGTCGAAGGCGACCAGGCCAAAGGCGACCAGCAACAGCGATAACACCGTAGCCAGGACCGGACGGGTAACAGAGAGGTCGGATACTATCATCGCCGATTCCCCCGCATTGGTTGATGACCCAGGGCCAGGATCGGACTGGATTGCGCCGAAGCCGGGGAAGCGTTCAAGCCAGTGAGATACTGGGGCAGATGCTGGGGCAGATGCTGGGGCAGATACTGGGGCAGATGCTGGGGCAAATACTGGGACAGACGCTGGGACAAATGCGAAGTCGAATGCGAGATTTGGCCGCGGCTCAGGCTCGTACGGATCATGGTCTGGCCCCAAGCATTTCGGGTAAGGCGCGCGAGCCGTCATCCACTGCCAGGATCTGCACCGGCTGGCCAGAGCGTACCTTGTCCTGCCCCTCGGTGATAACCCGCTCGCCAACCGCGATACCGTCGCGGATCTCCACCAGACCCGGCTGACGGGTGCCGACCTCTACCTGATGACGCTTCGCGCTGAGACCCTCGTCGCCTTCCATCAGCAACAGCACAAAGTGATCGGTACCCTCTTGTAATAATGCCGCCTCCGGCACCACGACCGCCTCGCGCGGGTCGAGCAACAGCTCCACCCGCAACAAGAGTCCTGGTCGCAATGCTCGCGCCGGATTCGGCAGCAGCGCGCGTACCTGTACCGAGCGGGTCACCGGATCGATGCGACTGTCGATGCCGCGCACCACGCCCTCGAACACGCGCTCGCCATAAGGCCGCGCGCGCGCCTCGATGCGCAATCCCGGTTTCAGCTGGGCCAGATACAGGCTTGGCACCGTGAAGTCGAGCTTCATCAGGCTGTCATCATCCAGGGTCGTGATCAGGTCGCCTGGCTCGACCAGGGCGCCACGGCTGATGTTGCGTAATCCCACCACGCCGGCGAACGGCGCCCGAACCACGCGGTCCGCCAAGCGCGACTCCAAGGCCACCAGCACTGCGCGGGCTGTATCCAGATCGCGTTTGCGCTCGTCAAGCAAGGATTCCGATGCGGAACGCTGGTCGACCAATGAGCGCACCCGATTGTATTGGCGCTCGGCCTCGGCCACCCGCGCTTGCGACTCTTTAAGCAATGCATGCTCTTCGCGGCTGGTCATCTCTACCAGCACCGCGCCCTCCTGCACTCGCTGACCATCGTCGAAGTTCACGACCGAAATGGTCTCGGTAACGTTGGAAGTGATTGCCACCGATTCATTCGCGCGTAGAGTACCAAGCGCCTCGATGCGCTCAGCCATAGGAGCAAGTCGTGCTTCAGCAACAATCACCGATATGCTCGTTGGTTCGGATGCACCAGGCGGGGCCGCGCTCGCGGTGGAAACTATCTGCAATAGCAATAGATTGCAGAACAGCAGCAGGGGTAGATATAAAGTCGGGATTGGAGGCATCGGCGAATCCTATAGGAGATGCGAAAACAGGCTCAGCGAATGTGCCTGCCGGCAGGCCAAGATCAAGCTGAAATGGGTTGGCATGCCGTATAATCGCGGCTCTGTTAGCCGATAAGATTTGTACATTATGCGCCACATCAAGAAAGCACTCTGTTATTCGGTTGCCGGCAGCCTTGGCCTGGCGGTCATCGCCAGCCTACAGGGCTGCGGCGATCAATCCTCGCAACCGCCTGCATCAAGCGGCTTCGACAGCACGGCATCTGACAACATCGAGCAGAATTTTTTCCTGGTTTTGGAACAAACCGGCAGCGATCCAGATACCTACCAGGTGCTGGAAAAACACCCGACCGACGGCCCAACGCGGGCGATCATACGCATGCCTGACGGCACCGAGCGCTTCATGTCCGAGGAGGAACTCAAGCGCATTGCCGAGGAGGAAGCCGCGCGCGTAGAGGCCGGTACCTCGCGTCTGACCGAGGAGAACCCCTCCATGCAACCCGGCGGGCTGTCGCTAGGCGAAACGCTGCTGGCGGCGGCCGGCGGCGCGCTGATCGGCGGCATGCTTGCCAATGCTCTGATGGGCAACCGAAATTTTCAGCGTAACCAGCGCAATTATGGGGCCGGTCGTCCGACATCGTCGATTTCGCAGCCAGCGAATAATCGCGCCGGTGGCTCGACCGCTGCCAGAAGCCAGCCACGCAGCGGCTTTTTTGGCGGCAGCAGAGGCAATGCCGGCAGCAGCTCGTCGCGTTCCTACGGCGGTTAAATCAACATGCGCATCCACACCGTCGAACCGCTCGGCAAAGACCTGCTCGAAGACATCGGCTTGACCTGGCATACCGAAAGCGATGGCAGCAGCTATGTCGGTCAGGAACTGGTCGAGGTCAGCGTTGCGCAGGCCGAGGCCTATTACGCGGCCGCAAACGCCCTGTACGACATGTTCATCGAGGTCGGACAGCATATTATCGACGAGCAGCTCTATACTCAGATCGGTATTCCGTCGACCCTGATCGGGCTGATCGAGGACAGCTGGGAGCAAGATGATCTGCACCTGTATGGCCGCTTCGACTTGGCCGGCGGTCTGGACGGGCTGCCGATCAAATTGATCGAATTCAATGCCGATACTCCAACCAGCCTGTTCGAGACCTCGATTGTGCAATGGGCATTGCTGAAGGCCAATCACATGGACGAGACCGCGCAATTCAATAATCTGCACGAAATGCTGCAAGAGAATTTTCGGCGCCTGATCACCGGCGAGGCGCCACCGGATGCATTCCCCCAGCAGTACCGGGGCCAGAAAATTCTATTCTCCAGCGCGGGTGGATACCCCGAGGACGAACGCACCACACGCTATTTGCAGGATGTGGCAACAGAGGCTGGCTTTTACACCGATTATTGCTATTTGCACCAGGCCGGTTTCACGAGCGAGGAAGGCGTGTTCAATGCCGACGGGCAACTGGCCGATTTTTGGTTCAAGCTCTATCCTTGGGAAGATATCGCCGCCGAAGAATTGGAATTGATGCGCATCCTGGACGCCATGCGTAGCTGGGGACAAACCCGAGTGCTGAATCCAGCCTATACCCTGCTGTTCCAAAGCAAGGGCACCATGGCGTTGCTCTATGAGCTGTTTCCCGACTCGCCCTATCTGTTACCTACCGCTTTCGAGCCCCTGGACGCTGTCGCACAGGTCAGTAAAAAGATGTTTGGCCGCGAAGGCGCGAACATGGCTCTGCTCGACAGCGATGGCACGCTGCTGTCGCGCACCGATGGTCCCTATGATCATCACAAGACGATCTATCAGCAACGCGCCGCATTTCCCCAGGACAGCGCACAACAGCACTATCAGGCCGGGGTGTTCTTTGCATGGGAAGCCTGCGGTCTGGGCTTTCGGCGCGGAGGCGCCATTATCGACGACAGGGCGAAGTTTGTCGGTCATCTGATCGCCTGACCATCAGATTATCTATGACGGCTGAATCGGATGCCAAAAAAACACCGAATCGACTTAGCTGATTATGGGCGCAGGGGTCTGCTGGAGGCGTTTCGCGATCGGCAGATGCCCTGTTTCAGCACCAGCTGCAATCTGGACATCACGCCGATCAGGCGCTTCATCAAGGCAAACGGCTACAGCTTCTTCATCACGATGAGCTACGTGCTGTCGCGTGCTGTCAATCAAGTCCCGGAGTTTCGACATCGGCTGATCGCGGGGGAGCTGTATGCGTTCGAGCGGGTTGACCCGGGCTACACTGTCCTGCTGGAAGACGGCACCTTTTCATTTTGCGACTCCATGCACTTCGACGACTTCGAGCGCTACCGCAAGCATGCTGCCAACCGCATCGCATCAGTCAAAATCCGCCCGGATCATGCCACCGGTGACAAGCACCACATGTTCTTCATCAGCAATGTACCCTGGTTCAGTTTCACCGCATTCACCCATCCCTACGAGCGCAAGTATGGCAGCATTCCGATCCTGACAATCGGCAAATATTTCGAGCAAGATAATGTCACCTGGATGCCGCTGGCCGTGCAGGTTCATCATGGAGTCGTGGATGGGTCCCATGTCGGGTTGCTGTATGACCATATCGGACAACTTGTACGCTATCCGGATTCTCTGCATGCGGGAGTATGAATTCGGAATTGGTATCGATCATTCCGGGGCAGGCAGTTCTGGTTCAGGCGGAACCTGGCATCGGGACATCGCTTATCGAGGAGAGCCGAGGCGATTTCTGTCGAGAAACATAATTGATGGATAGTGTCTAGGGCGATTGCCATAGAGAAAAAGACCAACTGGCGCCGGATTCTCGTTCGCCTTCGCGAAGCGGCAACCTGCCCAAAGTCGCTCTATGGACGAGTTGCCGCAATGCCGATGCCGAACGAGAAGATAGGTCAGGTAGCAGGTTTCTCGACAGAAATCGCCTGAATTCAGTTCAAACCGTATCCTTGTGCCGTTCTAATGAGTAAACAGCCATCACAACAAGCCGAGCCGCAGGAGTCAGCGCAGCAGTCCGGGTTTGCATCCGTCCCTCTGGTCGGTCAAGGCATCAAGGCGTCGCAGACCCGTTGGCATTTCGACGACGATGTTCCGGACCGATTCGACGAGCACGTGCGCCGCTCTGTGCCTTTCTATGATCAGGGGCATCATCTGGTGGTGCAATTGGCCGACTTCTTTGTTGGTTCCAACTCCCTGATCTATGAGTTCGGCTGCTCCACCGGAACCCTGACCCGAGCACTGGCGCAGCGCATTGCCGATCAGGATGCTAGGATCGTTGCCGTCGATCTTGCCCCCGAGATGGTCGAACTTGCTCGCCAACGCTGCCAGGGGTTCGATCATGTGCGGGTCGAGGTGGGCGACCTGGTCGAGCTGGAGTTGCAGCCAACGGATTTGGTGATCGCCTACTATACCATCCAGTTCGTACGGCCCTGCTTTCGCCAGATGCTGTTCGATCGTATCTACGCTGCGCTCAACTGGGGTGGGGCCCTGCTGATGTTCGAAAAGGTACGCGCCCCGGATGCCCGCTTCCAGGATCAGATGACTCAGCTTTATACCGACTTCAAGATACAACAGGGCTTCAACGAGGCGGAGATCCTGGCAAAAACGCGTAGCCTGAAGGGCGTGCTCGAGCCCTTCTCTACCCAGGGCAATCTCGATCTGATGCGCCGGGCCGGTTTTGTCGATGTGATGACGGTCTACAAGTACATCTGCTTCGAGGGCTTTCTGGCTATCAAATAGTCTTGGCCTAGGTGGTTCACGAAGGCGAACGCGAATCCGGTGCTAGTGCCTCGGTGCAGATGTTCCAAGACAGTCTCCGGTCGTTATCGTTGTCGTTGTCGTTGTCATAATCGTCTTAGCCGAATGCGCGCTAACGACTACGATTACGACAACGACAACGACAACGAACCGCCTCGGGATTTCTGTACCGCTCCACTAGTTGGTCTACTTCTCTCCGGCAATCACCTCGTTGTGCATTGCTCCCTCGGCACGGCGCTCTGAATTTCGCTAAGCTTTGTTCTCGCCTATCGATTCGATGTGATTCTTCTGTACGGAGCCTTTATGAAGCCGATCAACCCGCGTTCTTCCTTGTTTTCGCGCATGACCGCCCCGCTGCGGTTGGCCATGGAAGCGCGCGCACCCTGGGAATTTGGCGCCATGCTTGCCACCAGACCGTTGCTTGCTTCGGCGCCTGGTGGAGACGGCCACCCGGTGCTGGTGTTGCCGATGATGTTTGGTAGTGATCTGAGCACATTACCATTGCGCAATTTCCTCGTCGGACGCGGCTATGTGGCCTCTGCTTGGGAACAGGGCCTGAATCTTGGCCCCAGGGGTGGTGTGTTCGATGCCTGTGTGGCGCGTTTGTCCAGCTTGCGTCGCGAACACGGGCAGCCGGTGAGTTTGATCGGCTGGAGTCTCGGCGGGTTGTTTGCCCGTGCATTGGCCATGCATGCCCCGGATGATGTGCGCTTGGTGATCTCATTGGGCACGCCGATGCGGGCTGATCCAAGCCCAGAGCAAGTATGGCGTTTTTACCAGCGTATAACCGGTAATGCGATGGGATTACCCGAGCATCTGAAAGGGCTGGATCAGCCGCTGCCGGTGCCCACCACGTCTATTTTCAGCCGCAGCGACGGTGTTGTCTGCTGGCAGGATTGCGTTGAACCCCTGGGACCAAACTCCGAAAGCATCGAGGTGGAGTCCAGCCATCTTGGTCTGGGCATGCATCCGCTGACTCTGCATGTCATCGCCGACAGATTGGCACAGCCTGCCGGTGAATGGCGTCCATTCGAACGCAACGGAATGTTCGGCTGGCTGTATCCCGATCCTTTTCGTGCCAGCTGGTTTCAATGCTGAGCCTTGCGTTTTTGCACAAGCATCTTGTCGGCTTGGGCGGGCAGAACGGAAAAAGGGGCCGCGGACGGCCCCTGGAGATTCAGGCGATTTTTGTCGATCTTGCTGACTCTCGGGCTTGTCTTGACGCCCGCCTGAGCGTCATCCGGTAAGCAAGGTTGCGGTTATCGTCTTTGCGTCGGTTCTCCGCGATCGAGTCGATCAGATCTCGAAAGGCGGGAGCTTTTTGGCAACGGCGACGTTTTTCAGGGTCACGTATTTGGGCAGCCCGTTTTCATAGGGGGGGTAGTCCTCGCCGCTGATCAATGGATAGAGATATTCGCGGCATTTATCTGTAATGCCGAATCCGTCGGCGGTGATAAAGTCCTTGGGCATGAATTTTTCCACATTGGCCACCTCCGACAGCGGTGCCTGGCCGATTTCCCAGACATAGGGGTCGGACGATTTGCGCACCACGGTGGGCATGATCGAGGTTTCACCGGCAACGGCGAATTCAACGCCGGCTTTGCCCAGAGCATAGGCTTGCTCCACATCGGATTTGGACGCTAAATGACGTGCCGCGCGCTGCAGGTAATCCGCCACTGCCCAGTGGAATTTGTAGCCAAAGGCGTCCTTGGTCATGTTCGCCACCACAGGTGCGGCGCCGCCGAGCTGGGCATGGCCGAACGCATCGCGAGTACCCTGCTCTGCCAGGAAGCGACCATCCGGCCAGTGACAGCCTTCCGAGACACAGACGGTGCAATAGCCTGATTCTTCGACCTTGGCCTTTACCGCTGCCAGGAATTTTTCCTGATTGAACTCCACCTCGGGGAACAATGTAATGACCGGGATGCCCTGGTCTGCCACCAGTGCTCCGGCAGCAGCGATCCAGCCAGCGTGCCGCCCCATGACTTCGATGACGAATACCTTGGTGGAGGTGGAGCACATGGAGCGAACGTCGAACGAGGCCTCTAGCGTGGACGTGGCAATGTACTTGGCCACCGAGCCGAAGCCCGGGCAGTTGTCCGTGATGGGCAGGTCGTTGTCGACTGTTTTGGGTATATGGATGGCCTGCACCGGGAAGCCCATTTTTTCCGACAGCTGGCTCACTTTGTAGCAGGTGTCGGCGGAATCCCCGCCGCCGTTGTAGAAGAAATAGCCGATATCATGGGCCTTGAATACTTCGATCAGTCGCTCGTATTCGCGTTTGTTGGCTTCCAGGCTTTTCAATTTGTAGCGGCAGGAGCCCAGACCGCCGCTTGGGGTGTGGCGCAGTGCGGCGATGTTTTCGGCGGATTCCTGGTTGGTATCGATCAGATCCTCGGTCAATGCGCCGATGATGCCGCTGCGCCCGGCATACACATTGGCGATTTTATCCGGATATTGCCGGGCAGTCTCGATCACACCGCAGGCGGAGGCATTAATAACGGATGTAACCCCGCCGGATTGAGCATAAAAGGCATTTTTTGCGGTCATGGTAGTCCTCTCGTTTGGTGGTTGCGAAAATGTGGCTCTGACCAGGCGACCGCGGCTTGGCGTACGCGGCTGGCTGGGTAATGGTCGGTTCAGCAGCGCGCGGGCAGGTCGCCTGCGGTGGTCCTAGGCGGCATGCTCTTCTTGGCCTGGAGCCAAGCCAGCGCGCATTTGCTGAAATTGTCATCCTCCGATTTGCCGGTACCCATTTGACGGTCTTGGCTGGCGATCATAGCCGATAGTAAAATCGGCAGCGATGGTTGCGCTTGCCGATCCAAACATCGGTTGTCTGTCCTTGGCGCTTGCCGGTTGTAGTAGGCCGATAGCTTACAAAAACCGCCGACATGGCGCAGCGATAATTTCCGCTGCCTCATCGGACTGACGAGTGGTCCGGACATCAGCGGCCTGGTCAAACGGCGCGACAGGATGATCCCATGGAATGCAACGTCTGCGGATTGGGACAAGTGCCTCTGGCCGAAATCAGGATCGCAATCGACCGCATCGCATCTGTACATCGTCAATTTAGAGGATTTGTTCCCTCGTTGCCTGGGCTGGATTGGACACCGCCGGGGCGAGGCAAAGCCGCGCGCTGTGCGCGCAGGCGGTCCAGTCGCGCGGTTTCGGAAATGATCCGGGCTTTGTAATCCTGATCGACGGATTCCATTTTCTGGTTCATCTGCGTGATCCAGGCTTCCTCATCCCGTTCTTCGCTGCCGCGAAACTCCTGCTGGCTCATCTCGGCCAGACGCTCTTGCCGCTCGCTCTGCAAGCGGTTGATCTGTTGCTCGGTTCTCTGGATTTCATTGTCGAGTACATCCGACTGGGCGATGTTGTCTGCCTCGAATTGCCGGTTGCGCGCGGCGGAGATTGCCGATTCAGTTTGCTCCTGGTCGGGCTGGTCGTACTGGATATCCAGCTGCTGTGGTTGGTCACCGCAGGGTTCTTGCGAAAAGGTCAGGGTTCCATCCTGGTCGCATTCATAGACTTTAACGTCAGCGGCCTGGATGGATGTGGCAAGCGTCGCAATGCAGACAAATGGCGCAAATCCCGCGCGCAACAGGCTTTGCCTGGGGCTGAATTTGATGGACCAGTGCATATCCTCGAGGCTCCTGTTGGCAAGATGAATCAATTCCGTCATTGACGTTAGGGCGTTGCGGGCAATGATTATTAGGCAGAGTCGAGGTGCGACCAGATTAAACGATTTTGCGCAGTTCGTATTCGAGTATGCCCTCGGCGCCGGCCGCCCGCAGCCGCGGAATCAGCTCGCGTACGGCACCGGCATCCACGACGCTTTCCACCGCCAGCCATCGGCGATCGTACAGATGGCTGACGGTCGGCGCATGCAATCCTGGCAGCAGGTCGACCACGGCGTCCAGATTGTCCGCAGCCACATTGCACTTGAGCGCGACCTTGTTGCGCGCATCCAGGGCCGCTTGCAGCATCAACGCGATCTGTTCGATACGCGCGCGTCGCTGCGGGTCTTGCATCGCCTCGGGATTGGCGATCAGGCGGGTGTCGGTAATGAGTAAGTCTTCGACGATGCGCAGACCATGGGCGCGAATTGTGCTGCCGGTCTCGGTGATCTCGACCACGGCATCGGCGAGCCCTTCGACCACCTTGGCCTCGGTGGCGCCCCAAGAGAATTCCACCTCGGCGTCGATGCCGCGTTCAGCTAGATAACGGCTTGTGAACCCCACCAGTTCGGTAGCGATCTTTTTGCCCGCCAGATCCTGTGCCGAGCGGACCGGCGAGTCCTGCGGCACCACCAACACCCAGCGACTGGGCCGATTGGATGCCTTGGAATAAGTCAGCGTGCAGATCTGTTCCACCTGCGCGTTGGTTTCGAGAATCCAGTCCAGGCCGGTCAAGCCGAGATCCAACGTGCCGCGCTCCACATAACGCGCCATCTCCTGGGCGCGCACCAATGCGCAATGGATGTTTGGATCATCGATTTCCGGATAATAGTTGCGGGAATGCGGCCTGATCCGCCAGCCGGCTTGGGCGAACAGCTCGATGGTCGCGTTCTCGAGGCTTCCCTTTGGGATGCCGAGCTTGAGTTGAAGCATGAGTTCATTGGTGCAGTGGCGGGAAAGCCGAGATTATCCCAGATGGCGGCGCGGACCGAAACACCGGCGGCCACAAGGCAATCTTTGACAGTAGTGTACATCTTTGGCAGGGGTGCAAAAGCGCAGCCGCTTCAGTCTCTGCTGCAAATACCTGTTTAAGCCCGCTTTCCCTTGAAAGACACTATCTTTTCTTTAATAAACAGTATCTTTCCTCCACGGTGGTGGCCTCGACTCCAACGAGCAGAGCCCGTAGGTTGGGATGAGGAACGAATCCCAACGTCACCGCCGTTCCCCAAAGTCTCCTGCGACCTCATCCACACAGCCCCATTCGGCCGTCACCCATGCTGAAGATCCCGGTGAAAGGATGAAAACCTGCAATCGATGGCGCGTTGGACATCACCATGCTTGACCGGATTGTCATGCACATGGTCGGCATGCCGCTGTCAATCCAAATCATCCCGGATCAGATGCTCCTACAATCGCCTTCGCCAGATGCCCCGCTCGCCCTTCTTGCGTCGGCTTTCGCGAACCCGCTCGCCGCTGGGTACCGACGCGAGCAATGCGCTTTGATCAGGCGCCAACGCATCGGATAATCGCGGTCGCCTTCTGCAAGCGCCCACACCGCATGCAGATGCTCCGGCAACAGGACCCAAGCGACGATCTCGAATGGATACGCCTCGCGAACATCACGCACGACCTCCCGCAGCTCATCGACCCGGTCCACCAGCAGGCGACTCGACCGTTCCGCCAAGTCGACCGTGAAGAATGAGGTTGCGCCTTTGATCAGAGTCCGATGATAAGTAGCGGTTCATGAATAACCTATACAACGCTATCCAGACATCGGCGGAGTGCAATCGGGGTCGGGGTCGCTATCGGAATCGGAATCGAGAGAGAAAACGCCTTATGCCCCGAAGGATCAACTCCTGTGCGCATCTTAGGTGCGCATCGTAGGCTATCGCGCTGAACTTTGCCGAGGGTAACGGCAAAGCGACGAGCGCGGATCGACGCCGGTCGTTTGAAAGCGCACGAGGCTCGGCGCTGGAGTGCACTGCGATTCAGGACGTGCTCGCTGGTGTGCGAAGCGTTGTCCGCAGACGACAACAGCAGGCAAAAGGCACTGCTCGATCGTCTTGTGGCGATGCTAACGAAGCTCGGACAGCGTGGCTAGGCGGTCAGCGAGGAGCTTGGCGGATAGCGGGTTGGTCAGTTCGATACCGATGCCGATACCGATACCGACGCCGATAGCGGTACCGAATGAGTCGGCAGGCGACACCCAAGCCAAAAACCTGTTTAGCTTGTTTCTGCACTATCACTAACGCATGTTCTGCAATGCCGTTTTATGTTCGTGGTAGTTGGTTGGTGGCACGAAACACAGAGATATCTACATCGAGTAACGGTTGTATTAGGATTCGTTCCTCAGTAACTTCTCATTCTCCCCCGGCAAAATTCTGTTGCTATCTGGAGAAATGCGGATAGACTCAGCGCCATGAGCAAGCCGACGCTCAAGCTGCCGGAGATCCCCGAAGCGGAGCAGACACCGCTGGTGCAGGCATTGCTGCGGCTGATTGTGGAGCAACAGGAGCGGATTGAGGAGTTGGAAGCCGAGGTCAAGCGGCTAAAGGAGCTCAAGGGCAAGCCCAAACTGAAGCCGAGCCGGATGGATGCGGAGACCGACAAGGCCGGGGAAGGCGGCACGGAAAAGAAGCCCAAACCCGGCCCGAAACGCGCAAAAACCGGGGAATTGGAGGTCCACGAAGAGCAGAAAATCGTCCCGGAAGGGCTGCCGGTGGATGCGCGCGAGAAGGGTTGGCGTTTCAAGGGCTACGACGACTTCGTGGTGCAGGAGCTGACAATCGAAGCGCACACCATCCGCTACCGCCTGGAGACCTGGATCGGGCCGGACGGTCAGACACTGAAAGGGCGGTTGCCGATCTCGGTGCAGGGTCATGACGGGGCGCAATTGAAAAGCTACGTCCTCTACCAGTACCACCACCAGCGCGTGACCCAGCCCTTGCTGCTGGAGCACTTGCACGACCTGGGCATCGAGATATCGGCGGGTCAACTGAACCATCTGCTCACGCAGAAGCACGAGGACTTCCACGCCGAGAAGGATGGGTTGTTGGAGGCGGGATTGCAGGTGTCGAATCATATTCAGGTGGACGACACCGGGGCGCGGCACGACGGCAAGAACGGCTACTGCACCTTCATCGGCAATGAGTTGTTCGCCTGGTTCGAGAGCACGCAGAGTAAGAGCCGGGTCAACTTTCTGGAATTGCTGCGCGCCGGGCACACCGATGACGTGCTCAACGCCGGGGCGCTGGAGTACATGGCCCGGCACAAGCTGCCGCAGAAGACACTCCATCTGCTCGAAGAAGGCAAAAGCTTTGCGAACAAGGAAGAGTGGGACAGGTCTCTCGCCGCGGTTGGCATCACGGGTCCGAAACACATCCGGATCGCGACCGAAGGGGCGCTGACGGGCAGCCTGCTGGCACAGGGTTTTCAGACAGAAAAGGACAGACAGAAACGAGACAGAAAAGGACACCCGAGACAGAAAAGGACACCTAGACAGAAAGACAGAAAAGGACACCCACTTTTCGCCCCCCACTTTTCGCCCCGCACTCTCCGCCACGCTGAAATATGCACGCTGAAATGTGGGTGTCCCATACCATACCGGCCGAAATGTGCGGCCGAAATGTGGGTGTCCCATACCGGCCCTTCACTTGGTTTGCCCAGCCAGAGCCCGCTCCTTCCGGGTTCGTATATGGAGTTACTCTACCAACGGAGATACAACTTCGCCGGTTGATTTACAACGTTACGGCTAGGCCAAGCCTTGGAACCGTCACCATCCCAATCAGTCGTCTCGATCCGGGACAGATCGATCAGATCAAAGCCGGCTTTGCTGATTATCCACCTATGCTGGCATTTTTCATCGCTGAAACCGAGGATAGCGAGCCATGCGACAGCTACGTTCACATACCTTTGCGTGTGGTTCCGACTCTTGCAGAAGCTATCGACGGAGTCGACGTCCTCAGCTTTGAGATTCGGCTCACCCCACAGGGGTTTACGCCGGATCCTTGCAACAACAGCCCTTTCTAGGAGCCAGATCAAAGGGTCTCGACTAAATACTTGTGGTTCGTAACCAATGACAAGACGCCCAACGAGTGCACTAGCCGGAGCGCATGCTGACGAGCCGCCGCTGACGCGGGCGGCTCGCCAGCATGCGCCGGGCTGTGCCTGACGTTAGCTACCGAAACCGAAACGCATACACATGAAGCGCACCAAAGGACCCAAGTTTCTGCGTTTCGCCCTGCCGGTTCTGGATAGCCTCAGAGCCCTTGGTGGCTCGGGCAAACCAGCTGAGGTCACCGATGCAGTCATCGAGTCACTCGCTATCCCAGAAGAAGAACAGCAAGAAACAACCAAGAACGGAAATTCTCGGGTAAAGAATCAGATTGCCTGGGCTAGGTTTTATCTGGCGAAAGGTGGATTCATTGATCCATCCGAACGCGGCATCTGGCGGCTTACGAAACAGGGAGAAACCGCGAAACTGAGCGTCGACGACGTTTACGCAATGTTCAAGTCCGTGCAAAGCGAAATGCACATAAAGGATGCCGGACACGAAGACGCGGATGCGATCATCGACGATTTGGAGCACGAAACAGACCTACTGAATGTACTTCGTTCTCTTTCCCCGGAGGGCTTTGAACGAATATGCCAACTTCTTCTTCGAAAGTCTGGGTTTGAAAAGGTGGAGGTTACAGGTCGCTCGGGTGACGGTGGAATCGACGGACATGGACTGTTGGAACTCAACCCCTTTGTTAGTTTCAAAGTTTTTTTTCAATGCAAGCGATATACAGATCGTCCGGTTTCCGCATCGCACGTCCGCGATTTCCGGGGCGCAATGATGGGGAGAGCGGACAAAGGTATCATTCTGACGACCGGACAATTCACATCCGATGCCCAGAAGGAAGCTAGGCGCGACGGCGTTCCACCCATAGAAATGGTTAACGGAGAGAAGCTTGTATCAATGTTCGAACACCTGCAGCTGGGCGTACGCCCGAAAACAGTTTTTGAGATTGACAGCAAATTCTTCGACGAGTACAGATAGCTAGAGCGACGCTGGGACACCCACGCTCCGAGGCCATAGGGCGCTCTGAGGCGACACGGGACACCCACGCCCTGATGCCGTAGGGTAGAATACCAGCTTACCAGCCTGTCGAGCGGACAAGCCGCTCACCGACGCGTTGGGCTCCTCGCCGGGGGCATGGATTGCCGCCGGTTGTGTCGTCAGAGATAGATAACGGTGGCTGCGGCCAGATTGTGATTCCTGGCGAAATCGTGGCTCGCGGGTCAGATCGTGGCCCGCAGGAGCGAAGGGAGAGGGCTTCACGTTCAAGGGCCTACGATACTGAATAGACACGGACAAGCCATAGAGGCGATATCCTGTAAATACCTATCCTGCCCATGGGTTGGCAGCTTAAAGGTACACAGGGAACTTCTTCGATATTTGCGAGTGGGGATAGACCCTTGACTTCAGAACCTCTGAGATACCTGGATGGTCGTATTACGATAGACCCCGACCTTTGTAATGGGCGCCCGACCATTCGTGGTTTGCGCATTACAGTTGAGACGGTGATTGGCTTCTTGGCAGCCGGCGACTCGAAGGACGAGATTTTAGATCAGTACCCGTCGCTTGAACCAGCGGATATCGAAGCATGCTTGCGCTTTGCCGCTGATATGATGGCACATCGGTACACGATTCAACGAGTCGCTTGATGCCCCGCTACCTCATTGATGTCAACTTGCCCTACAGGTTCTCACTCTGGGCGGGTGGTGAGTTCCTGCATGTCAGGGATCTTGGCGAAACAATGAGCGATTCCGACATCTGGCGCTATGCGGCAAAACACGACTTGATCATAGTGTCCAAGGATGCTGACTTCTCAGACCGGGTGTTAGTAACAATTCCACCGCCGCGCGTAGTACACATACGATACGGCAATATGAAAATGCGTGAGTTCCACAATGTAATCACGCGGCAATGGCCTGAAATTCATCGACTCACCAAAGAGAACCGCCTAGTGCGCGTGTTCGAGGAACGCATTGAGACGGTCGGCTGACGAATACCAGCTTGAACTGCGCACAAGGCGAGATAATCACAAGAAGCTATCGAGCCACAAAGGTGCGAAAGAGATATGGCGGACATGGCTGCAGAACCGTGAGAATCGACAAGCACAGCTACCCCAACCAGTGGATCGAGCGGACAAGCCGCTCATCCACGCGTTAGCCTAGAAAAACAATGAAGATACTATTCCAGTTACTGAAGGAATTCTGGCTCCCTTTGATCTTGGGCGTGGCTTGGACGTTGTACAACGTAGCAGACAAACCACCAGAGTCATGGACAGCCAAAGAATTAATAAATATTTTTGGACCAACATTCTTTTTCGCTAGTTGGTTGGTAGCCCAGTGGTATAGGGTGAGAAAGCAGCAACGCGTTGAATCGGGCCTTACAGATATACGGTCTGATATTCATGGGTTACATTTTCCGCTCTTGCCCTGCGTTGTCTTCTCCACGCTCAAGTACAAGTGTTTCCCAGATGAGCTGGAATACGCATTCTCGGGTTGTGATGGATATAAGAAATACGGACCAGATTCAATCCTAAAGCCGTCAGGTTCGGTAAAAATGAACTCGGCTTGTAATCCAATAGAGCACAAAGCAGAACATTCTCATTGCGCCATTCGGAGCCAGGAAAAACTAGCCGAATTAGCAAAAGGAGGTGCTGGTATTTTTCAAACACCAGTTTCTGTAAAAGTTGAGTTCCACTTCGGCAAGGCTAAGAAAAAAAATCCGTCCCTCATATTGGAGTCAGGGCATAGCACGACGAATAATGCGATAAATATCGTGATTACGGTGACACTTTACCATTTACACCATTTCCAAAAGCACAACCGCAGGTGTTGCCTCTTGCACCGGCTGAACTATGATAGCGCCCAACGAGTCCGCCAGCCCGCGCCAAACTGCGGCCGGCGCTTCGCGCGTGGCCGCAGTTTGGCGCGGGCTGCGGTTGACGTTAGATTAAAACGCTATCGCGTTGGAAGAGACCACACCCGAGACAAAGCAGCACCGGCGCTGAAATAAACAATAAACAAGAATAAGCACACGCAATGGCATCGCCATTCCTTTCCTCTCCAACTCCCCATCACAGAGCGGGACACACGCACTCCGGCTCCAAGCAGAGACCGACGTTCGAAGTCGCCGACATCCTGCGCGCGCATTTGCCCGACTCCCTGCACGAGCACTCCCATCCGCTGCACGTGCACAAGGTACTCAGCGCCATCCAAAACTGCCGCACCGCGGCGCTGGGCGGGCACATCGACTACTGCACTGACTGCGGCACCCTTTACAACAGCTACAACTCCTGTCGCGACCGCCACTGCCCGAAATGTCAAGGGCTGGAGAAAGCGCGCTGGATCGAAGCGCGCAAAGACGAACTGCTGCCGGTGCCCTATTTTCATACCGTCTTCACGCTGCCGCATGCGATCAACGACTGGGTGGGGTGGAACGACAAACTGATTTACGACCTGCTGTTCGCCAGCGCGACGGACACCCTGCAAGCCTTTGCCGCTCGTCATTGGAACGGAACCCTCGGCATCACCGCCGTGCTGCACACCTGGGGCCAGACGATGGAGCGCCACATCCATCTGCACTGCATCGTGCCAGGCGGAGCTTTAACGTTCGATGGCGAACAGTTCAAACCCTGCCCGCATCGTGACTGGTTATTCCCGGTCAAAGCGCTGTCCAAGGTCTTCCGCGGAAACTACCTCGAGCGCCTGGAGCACGCGCATACCACAGGCGAGCTGAAGACACCGCCGGGCGCGCACTTCGCCGCGTTGCGCAAGGCACTGCGCGAGCACGACTGGGTGGTCTACGCCAAACCCCCGTTCGGCGGACCGCAACAGATCATCGACTACCTCGGGCGATACACCCACCGCATTGCCATCAGCAACCACCGCATCCTCAATCTTGCCGACGGCAAAGTCACCTTCACCTGGAAAGACTATAAAGACGGCGCCAAGACCAAAGTGATGACGCTGGACGCCAACGAATTCATCCGGCGGTTCACGCTGCACATCCTGCCGCCGCGCTTCACCCGCATCCGCCACTACGGACTGCTCGCCTGCGGACACCGCGCGACCAAGCTCAATCGTGCCAAAGCGCTGCTTGGCCTAGCGCCGGTGACGACGACCAAAGTGCGCGAGCCCTACGACGTCTTGCTGCAACGCCTGACCGGCAAAGACATCCACGTCTGCCCGAGCTGCGGCGGACGGCTACGACGTCAGCGCGACCTTGCGCCCACCATTGGACCCGCTCGCGGCCAAGATCCGCCGCTTGCGTGCGAGGCGGCCTGATGAACATCTCCTCCACTCGATCCGCATCGGCTCGGGACAGTGCTGCTGTGTTGCGACGCGACCGCGGTGAGCGAAAAACCGTTGTGCTCCATGCGAAATCGCTGCGCCCGCGGGACCGAGCGCGCGCAACCGACCCTTGCTCGTGCAACTGCGCCAACATCAGCGGGAGTTTCCAGGCCCCACCCAGGGCTTGACTGTTGTAGAATCCACATAGTCGCGCTCGCGGCCCGACCGGCGCGGGCTCGGCAGGTTAACTAAACGTTGGGCGCGTAGACTAAACTGATGAGCTGTTCCTTGAATGCACCCAGTTGTCTTGCGACTACCTGCCCGGAAAACGAGGAATCGAGTATCATGATGATCAGCAGAGAAGGAGTGCAGATAGCCATCGCGGCACTCGGCTTCGTGTTTGCAGTCGGCACCTTTTTTGCCGGAAAACTCCTTGGCTTATCTGACGAGTTCGGTTTGGTGCTTGCATTCATAATCGGGTTTGTCACTCTTCAAGTCCAGATCCTTTACACTCTTGTTGGCTTGAGAGATGCCATTAACAACATCAGCCCCGTCTTTCACTTACCCCGCGAGATTCAAGACTACATTCACTCAATGGTTCGCGTCACTAGCGACCTGCGTTTACCTGGAAGAAGGGACATTGATTCAGAGTTTGCGCACAGTATATACCGGACCGCTTACGAAATGCTGGACGCCATACTGAAGGGGACTGACTTCACCTATGACAACATCTATAAGGCCAACCTGATCGCTTTGAGCTGTTTAAGACGCTGTATGAAAACTATTTTCTTTAATGTTCGACCTAAACAACGCAATAAATTCGAATAGTCTACTCATAAGCTATTTGATTATTACAAATTTGACGAAGCAATAAACGTGACGATGCATGATAGACCTGTGACTCACTTGATCTCGGTTCTCTTTCATAATCTTTACTCAGTCGACGAGACCGGCCAAGCCAAGCAAATGTGCGCTCCACGACCCAGCGACGCGGCAATACATGAAAACCTTTCTTTCTTTTCTGCCTCTTTACAATCTCGAGGGTGCAATTAAATTCAGATAATACCCAATTAAAAAGCTCTTTGCCCATATAGCCGCAATCAGCCCAAATATGCTTTACACTCTGCAGGAGCACGAATAGACGCGTGAGAATTTCACGAGCTGCTTTTCCGTCATACACATTAGCTGCATGCACGTAGACGACAAGCAGGCAACCTATTGTATCAACGACGATATGTCGCTTCCGGCCCTTGACAAGCTTACCACCATCGAAGCCGGATTCGACCGATGACTCCGGTGTCCCTTTGACACTTTGGCTATCAATGATGGCGCCACTTGGATCGGGATTTCGGCCTTTCATTTGGCGCAAACGCGCCCGTAGCTCTGCATTGATCTGCTCCAGCAAACCACTGTGTGTCCACTTGTTATAGTAGTAATTGACAAGGGTGTAAGGAGGAAAATCTTTCGGTAAATAACGCCAAGGGCAGCCTGTCTTATTCAAATAGAAAATGGCATTCAGAATCTCGCGTAGATTCGAATCACGGCGGCGCCCTGTCTTATACGGGTCAAGTTCGTTCAAGACTTGCTCGATGATTGCCCATTCTTCGTCTGACAGGTCACTTGGATAGCGTACAGGTGTATGAACATTATCTGAAGTCATCTTGATCAATACCTTCGCCAAATGACCCGATCTCATGCTGCACTAAGTTCTTGATTAATCCGCCCCAGATTTGCAGCCTGCTCAAGGGCTTGGTCAATAATATTTGCTTCGGGCATTTCCGGAAGCATTTTTAACACCTCCAGGACGTATTTCCGGCCGCGGAAGTGGGCTTTGAGGTCATTGACGCTAAAGCTCGGACAGTGCTCGCGCACCGGTCGCATCAGGATCTGGGACAGGTTGATCATCAGCATCGCCAGGTTGGCACTGTTGTAGACCGGCGTTGGCTTGATCACCATGAAGTCTTCCAAGCCCCAGTACTGTTTGGCGTCTCGGAAGTTGAACTCGATTTGGAAGCGCAAGCGATAGTAATCGATGAGCGCTTCGTAGCCTAACTCAAGATCACTACTGAAAAGGATGACATGGGCCTGGGCACCGGTGCGTTGGTTGGTCTTGACGAGGATCACGACATTGAGCCGGTCGGGGAATTTTTTGTGCCAAACGGGCAGTTGGTAGATGGCCGTATGAACCTGTCCTTCCACGGAAGTGGCTTTGAGAAAGCACGGCGGCAAGTGTTGATAATCGAGCTTGCTGCCGTACTTGCGCCGCGGGCCGCGCCCGGCGTAGGGGCCGTCATAGGGCAGATACAGCGCGCTGTTGTGGCGCAATTTGCTGATCAACTCTAAGCCCGTGCGACGGACCATTTGCAGCGCTTGATTATGGCCGAAGGCCCCGTCGAAGACGAAATAACGCACCGTCAGCGTCTGGCACACCAGTGCCAGCACCTGGCGCAGAAGGTCTTGAACGAACTGCAAATAGGGCGACAGACTCACCTCCCGGCGATTGCCATTGCGGCTACCTTTCGGCCGCCCTCGGTCCTTACCCCGACCCGCTTTGGACGCTTTCGGGCAGCTCGCGGCCGTCTCTTTGAGAATCGGCTCCAGGCGCAATGGGTACGAACAGCGCCGTTGCACGCTAATCAACGACAGGCTCAGAAAACACAACCCCGGGATCGTCTTGCCAACCACCGAGGAGAAAAAACGATCCAGACCGTGGGTCTTCTTGCCCGATTTGCTCACCACCACTTCATCGCCCGCCAGCAACCATTGCGTTTCGTCGCCCAGCAGGTGCTGGCGAATTACCAGCCAATGCACTTGGCCCCAACTGAGCGTGGTGTTGAACAACCGCTGCAGCGTCCGATAGCTTCCCCCGCGCTCGGTCCAGCGCGATAGCCCCCGCATCGTTACCCGCCCCGTCATCGCCAACAGCCCTTCCACAACGCAACCCAAACGGCCAAGGCTCGTCTTATCTACGCTCTGGCTTAAGCAGCTCAAGATCAGCATAATGTCGGGCATGGGCGATAGCCTCCTGAGGGAATAGGTCTTCGGATTAGTAACTGGATAACCTATCACCTCGGGCTGTCGCCCACCTAATTTTTGGCGCTAATTTTTGGCGAAGGTATTGCTTGATTTCTCCGAATAAAAAAGGGAAAATCGTATTAAATCGTTTAGTTTTTCAGATTTTTTAGACGCCAAATCAGTGGTTTAGTTCCCATACAGTCTCTAAGGCGCGGACAGGTTTTCAAGGGCGTCAGCGCCCTAACAGATCCGGAGTACTGGAAGAACGATGAAGATATGGAGAGATATAGGGATCTAAACTACAAACAAGCAAAGAGGGGGGTTATCATTCAGAGGGTGTTTTTGTTCGAGGACAAACAAGATTGCAATGCGATGATGGAGGTTATGCAAGAGCAGGCGGATAAAGGAATCAAAGTATGGTACTGCTACCAGAAGGATATTTCCCATATAGCTAATTCCCCTGATTTCTCGGTCATGACAGATTTGGGGTTCGCGATTACAGTTGAAAAACGGGAGAAGTTGCACGGCGTCAGCTTGTCGCGATCTAGAACGGCGATAAACCGGCTTGACTCGCAGTTTTCACAAATCACCGAAAGAGCGACAGAGGTTACGAGCAACGCGAAATGAGTGAGTTCAGTGTTAGGCGAGCGACTGTTGCGGATTTTCAAGAGCTCGCTGCCATTGATCAATCCATCTGGGCAGATCGATCTGTGCCCGATGGAGAACATGCGTGGCGAGTCTGGGTCGAGTTTTGCTTAGTATTCTGCGCAACGTCAAAGGAAAGCATCATCGGCTCCGCTCTAGCGTTTCCGACTACGACCAGTAACTTATATTTCTTGCACAAGATCTTCGTGCTGCGAGAATGGAGACAAAGTGGCGTTGGCAAACAACTGATGGCCAAGCTATGTCATTCTCTGGATGAACTTAAGGTGGATTGTTCATTAACCACATCGCCTAAGAACGAGAAGATGATTGCGTTAAGCAAGCACTTCGGTTTTTCTGAGAGCCAGCTACGTACACGCTACTACGGTACCGGCAAGGACCGGCTGTTCCTGACAAGAAGAAGTCCCGACAAGGCGCCAGGCTAAGTGACCGCAGAACGGAACCAATGAGAAGACGCCCAACTAAAGCACCAGCCCGAGCGCATGCTGCCGAGCCGCCGCTGACGCGGGCGGCTCGGCAGCATGCGCCGGGCTGTGCTTGACGTTAGGCAAAGAACCCAGCAACTGCGCTTGCGAGGAACTACGGAACCGCCTTGGCCACAAATCTCTGCATTCGCCGGTAGAGAGCGCCCGTTATCACGCGGCCAGGCATGGCGGACTTTTCAAGCGTAGCTGGTAGCGTCCCGCCCCTTTAACCAAGGGGTATCGTCGGCTGGTCTATGGAGCACGACTAGGCACTTCTGGGCCGCGGGGCGTCCGCTCAAGAAGAGGTGCAACCGGGCTAGTCTCATGCCCCTCCAGCAATGGAGACTAGGCATGAACTTTGACGATGACCGTTTGTTTCGGGCGCTGATGTTGAACAGCAAGATCGGGTTTGTTTCAATCCTTGTTGGTCTGGCCGGGATTGCGACGACCGTAATAGCGATCTTCGCTCAGTAGGCGTCAAAAGGGCTGCATCGTATGGCAAGAGCACGCAGTCCTTGCCCATCTTGCCATCCCCCGGCGCACCGCGTGCGCCGGGGGCCATTTTTTCTCGTTGGGCGATTCGTCTACCATCGTGAATAAGCTAACGAGAGCACCAGGCCGACGGCAAACTGCGGCCTTAGCGATCCTCAGAGTAACAATGGCGAAAGATCGATTCAAAATTCCATTGATTTGTCCCAAATGCGGAAAAACCGGAGAGGCTCATTGTTGGCAAGAAGATGGGTGGGCATTTTTTAAAGGCGATACCGCAACCACGGTTGTTGAGGTCACTCCTGGCTTTACGCGGGTTACCAAGTCTAGTTTTTGGGGCGAAGATGTGATCTTTGTTTGCGATGAATGTAACGAGTTGTCAGCAGAGAAAAACGCGGCCTAGTTAACGAGGAAAAGGGCGAGGAAAAGGGGACAGATTTATTTTTCCCGGCAAGAATTAAAGCGCGCCTAACGGGCCGGTCAAGCCGACCCCGCGCAGCCGGCGTCGTGGGCTAATCTCAAACGTGGTACCGCGCGCGGGTCGGCTTACCGCAACGTTAGCCCAAGAAGTCACCTTTGTCGTCTAGTTCAAATCGAACCTATATGGAAGGACCTCTAGATCTAAAGTGAAATTTCAGTCTTGCGTGTTTTTATGATTGGACGGCTAATGTCAAGGTTCAATATTTGGCTCCTTAACCGTATTCTGGAAAAGGTGACAGCCAAGGAGTGCCCGGACAAACTTGAACGCCTTTGGGAAGACAGGCAAAAAGAAGACTGTTACTTCACAGTCCTTGAAATCAAGGGCAAGCCTCTAGCCGTTCTTCGGGGTTATTCTGAACATCTTGTTCGCGTAAAGTATTTCTCGGACAACAAATACAGCGACGAAAAGCAATTAGCGTTAAACGAGATTCTGCCGAACTCGCTTCGAATCAATCATTATTTTCATGGCAATCAAATCAATTTTAATAGTGCTCACCATTGGTTTATGATTTCGGTTTTTCCGTGGCCATATATCCGAATTCGGGTCAACGAGGCATTAGGGTCTTTCCTTCAGGCACGTTTCAACAAAAAGAAAATCGTAACCGAAACCCGTTTTGCGATTTTGCGCGTCGTAATCGAAGACTACCTGGACGGTAGGAAGCTTAACTATAGCGCACACAATCTTGCCCAACGGTTGTATTCCGATCGGATTTATCTCCGTCCAGACTTCGATGAACAAATTGGAAAACTGGGGCGGATACTCGAATCGCTTTGTGAATCCGAATACCTTCAAAAAAACCAACTTGATTATTCTCCCACAGGTCTCGGAATGTCCGTCTTCGAAAAGCATGAAGAAGAAGACCGACGCCACCGGCAAGTTGTCTGGACTCAGTGGCTTCTCGTTGCGTTGACACTCGCGATTGCGGCGGCAACGGTTGTTCAAGCTTTCAAGGCGGGGACATAAAGATACCCTTACTGCTCGACCTCAGCTAATGGGGAACTGATAAATGCCTTCGAAGCATATTTGGAAATGCTTACCGACCTTTCGGAGTTGCCTCAAAGCCAAATTGGGCTAACAAAAAAATGCACCCGACCCACAAAGCGCTGCGCGCTTTGTGGGTCGGGTGATTTTGATCGTTAGGCCAAGACAAGCCATCACGATGGATATCTGGGAAAAGTTCAAGATCGTAAGCGCGGTATTTGTGCCTGCAGCAATCACGCTTGTCGGCCACTGGTATACGTCTGCCATAGCAGAGCAAGAAGTTCAGGCCAAGTTCGTCGAACTCGGCGTGACCATACTTCAGGCGCCACCATCAGAATCAACTGCCAATTTGCGAGCATGGGCGACATCTGTTCTCAATAGGTATTCCGGAGTTCCACTTAGCTCCAAGGCAAGAAGAGACCTAATTGACAGCGTACCAATCCCGACTCCTGACAATAGGGAAACGGTGGGCGCCCTAGAGTTGCACTGCACGTGCTATTCAGGCAGGACCTTTTGCTTTCTATCGCTGGCCGAATGTCAGTCACTAAATGCATCACATGCCTGCGAAGTTAGATATTCCGGCAATCTATCCTTTAATGTCCAGTCTGGTCAGACTTGGACGAAGGAGAGCAAGGGATGGAGCGCCAAAACCTGCCTATTGTAGGCATCGACACCTGGAGCGTAACTGTGAAATCCACTAAGTCCCGAACCGCGCTTATTGCAGGCGCCATTCTCCACGTTGCCTATTCCGGCGCTGCCTTTTCGCAGGGATCAGCCATACCTGCAATCGATTTCTCCAAACCCAGCGCTTTTCAGTGCGACGCCAATGTGCCATGGAGCATGTTGACCGATTGGCAAGGAAAGCCCGGTGAGTGCGGGCAAGGACGCTTATACACCGTGACAGGCAAAGTCCCAGGCGTCGAAAATGGGTTCGTCAAGGCTAAGATTGTAGTTCCCGAAGACAACAACAAAGAATGGTCCGCGTTTAATGGCGACACTCACAGGATAATCTCCCACAACTTCGAAGTAGGTTTTTGCATCACGACGACAATGGCAGATCGCCCGATCCGGATACAGGCTTACTCACAGGATGGAAAAAAGCATGGTGACAGGTGCACCGTGACTTTGGTCGGGGTCCAGCTTGAGGATTGATTACCAGTAATTGGGGTTTGCCAACTGTTTCCCGTTTCGCGAGCTACATAAATGGCCTAACTAGCGCACAAGCCCGCGCCTTGGAGCAGCCTTCGCTATCGCTCAGGCTACTCCAAGGCGCGGGCTGTGCTTGACGTTAGGGCACAGACACGGACGGCAAGTTGAAGAACAACTACGTACTCATAGACTACGAGAACGTTCAGCCGAAGAACCTCGCTGTTCTGAATGGGCATCCGTTCACTGTCATCGTGTTCGTCGGTGCAAACCAGCAGAAAATCCCTTTTGAGTTAGCTTGCGCTCTTCAGTCCCTAGGCAGCAACGCACGATACATTAAAATCGCGGGCAACGGTGCCAACGCTCTGGATTTTCATATTGCATTCTATATCGGACAATTGGCGGCGCAAGACCCTGACGCATATTTTCATATTATCTCCAAAGATACCGGATTCGACCCTCTAATTGCACACCTCAAGGAGCAGAAGATATTCGCACAAAGAGAGAAAGATCTCGCGGAAATACCGCTAATTCGCCTATCTAACGCATCGTCGGCTGAAAAAAAACTCGAAGCAATAGTAAAGAACCTGGCTGCAAGGGGTCACAGTAGGCCAAGAAAAGTGAAAACGCTTTCGAATACCATCAACTCGATGTTCATGAAAAAACTTGAGGAATCCGAACTAAAAGACATCATAGCTAAGATGAGCGACAAGAAGTTGATCGTGATTCAAAATGAGAAAGTTAGCTACAATTCACCAATTGTATAGCCCTAACAAGGCAAATGCAGCCGACCACAAAAGCGCGCGTCGAGCTCGCAACAAATTTAATGCGTCCGTGCAAGCGCGCTTTTGGCTCGCCTGATTTGCGACGTTAGGCATACAAGGAAACTAATGGACCAGGAACCAAGTTCACAACAATCGCAGGCTCATAAAGCGCTTCAAAACATGCGCAAGCGATTGCTTGATCCCACGGCCCGCAATCGGCTGATCAATTTTCGCCATACCAAGAACGGTAGCCTTCGAATCATAGATGAGTATCCCAACCAACTTGCTGAGACCTTGCTGGCGGATAAGGAGATGCGCTTTGAGGCGGTTCCAGAACCGACAGAAAAAGAACTGATTGATGCTGGTTATCTGTCATTCGATGAGGAAAATCGGGAACTTTTTCGCCTGAAAAATGATCCTTCGGCGGAAGAGTGGGCAAAGCACCTCGGCTTTGCGAGCAGTTACGAGATGCCGGAAAGCTCACCTGAGGATGATTCAAGCAATCATTCGGATACGGCTATCCAAACCTTGTTGTATCCCTTCGAGATGGAAGCGCGTCTCAAAAACCTGTTGTCTCAGTCTGAGTTAGCCATCCAGGAGATAGGGGCAAATATTCTCTATCTCGCGTTCGGGTTTCTCGAATGGTACGACAGTTCGAGCAGCGACAAGGCCCGCATTGCGCCCTTGTTCCTGGTGCCGGTACGGCTGCACAAGGGGCGGCTCAACCCGGAGACTCGCACCTACGAATATCGGCTGCAGTATTCGGGTGAAGACATCATTCCCAACCTCTCGCTACGCGAGAAACTGCGCGCCGATTTTGCGATGGCATTGCCGGATCTGGACGAAAATACGGTACCGGAGGATTACTTCAACGACGTCATTCGGTTGCTTGAAGACAACAAGCAGCCGCACTGGCGGGTACGGCGTTACATCTCCCTGGCGCTTTTGAACTTCAGCAAGTTGCTGATGTACCTGGATCTCGACCCCGTGCGTTGGCCACGGGAGGCCAATATCGTCGAGCATCCCGTGGTCTCCCGGTTCCTGTCGGGTTATGGGCAGAATTTTCACGATGAACTGGCGTCGGCAGGCAACCTCGGCTTTGGCGAAGAGTACCTCATCGATGAGATGGACGAGGTACACGCGCATTATCCGCTGATCGACGACGCCGACAGCTCCCAGCACAGCGCCTTGATCGATGCAGTCAATGGCAAGGACCTTGTGATCGAGGGTCCGCCTGGTACCGGGAAATCTCAGACCATCACCAATCTGATTGCCGCCGCGATGGCGCGGGGCAAGAAAGTGCTGTTCGTGGCGGAAAAATTGGCGGCGCTGGAAGTGGTGCGCACCCGTCTGGATAGGGCGGGATTGGGCGAATTCTGTCTGGAGCTGCATAGCCATCAGTCGCAAAAGCGCAAGGTGCTCGATGAAGTCGACGAACGCCTGAAGAAGAACGGGCACTATCGCCGGCCGAAGGACATCGAGGTGGACATCGCCCGCTACGAAGAGCACAAGACCGCGCTGAAGCGCCATGCCGAGAAGATCAACCGTCCGTGGGCCAGTACCGGTAAGACGCTGCACGAGATCTTTATGGCCGCCACCCGCTACCGCGACGCATTGGGAATCAATCCAGAGGGATTGCATCCCACCGGCTACGATGGCGACAACTATGACGCGGCGGCGCAGCGCCGAAACGAAGATCAGGTGGAGGCGTATCGGAAGGTCCATCAGGCTGTCGCGGATCAATTGGCGACTGGTGCCGCATTGCAGGACCACCCATGGTACGGCGTGCGCAATGGTGACCTGCAGATCTTCGATCTAGAGCGGGTGAAAGCCGCGCTTGGCGCCTGGCAGGACGCATTGGTTTCCCTTCAGGACGAGCGTGATGCCATCGCCAGCACGTTGGGCACTGCAAACTCTGACGTTGCGGAAACTTTGACGCGGGCGCGGCTACTGTTGACGGAATTGCAGGGTATTCCTGCGCTGCATGGCGATGAGATTCTGGATCGTCTTCCGCTGCTGCGGGGCGATGTGCTGGACAAGGCCAGGCGGTACCTCAAGTTGTTCGAGGCCATCCAGGAGCGGTATGCGGCATTGGCAAAGACCGTTGGCCCGGGCATTCTCGCGGATCTGTCCGTGGTCGATCGGCTGCTTGAGGGCCGCCGGCAACTGATGCAACTGGTCGGGCAAGAGGTGAAACTTGGCACATTGGCCGAGGCGATCCATCGCCTGACAGCCATCGAGGATCAACTGGGCCAACTCGAAGAACCACTACGGGGCGTCGTTTCCGCCCTGGGCGAACCCGCAGCGAGCCCGCTGAGGCTAAGCGAATCGGGGTTGTCTGAGTTTAAGGCCGTGGTCGATCTGATCGCCGCGCTCGATCCGTCCCACTGGAAGCAGCGTGACGAGCTGTTCGACAACGATGAACTGGACGGCCTGCTCCCTCGGCTGAAGGTCGAGTTGGAGGCATTGCGAGGGCTGCATGCGTCGGTCGATCCTGTGTTTGCGCTGGACGATCTGCCCGACGAGAAGACCATCCGCCAGCTCGGTGCAACGCTTAAGGCCGGTGGACTATTCAAGTGGTTCAAAGGTGAGTGGCGCGCGGCCCGAAAAAGGCTGTTGGGATTAGGCGCCAATGCACAAGTGAAGTTGCCCGACATGCAGTCGGCGCTCGATGACCTGGCGGCATTTTCCGGGAAGCGCGAGAAGCTAGATGGGAATATGCGCTATGCGGATGCCCTGGGCGGGCATGTCCGGGGGCTGGACACGGACATTGACGCCCTCGAGGCCCTGCGCGCCTGGTATCGGTCTGTCCGACAGGCCTATGGCGTCGGTTTTGGGGCGAAAGTGCCGTTGGGTGATGCCATTTTGGAATTGTCACCGAGTGTTGCAAAGGCGGTGCGATCACTATCGGAACGTGGCTTGTCCAGGCAACTCGATGGCCTGTTGAACGATCTGGGAAGTTTGAAGATAGTTTTTTCGCCTGTCGCCGAATTCCGGGATACCTCGACGCAATTAGTCGGGGACAGGGGCGCGATCCCACGCCTGGTTGGTGCCGTGAAACAAGCCATCCAGGCATGCGGCCCGTTGGCTGGCGACGACTCACTGTCGGTGTCAGATTTGGCCAACCGTATCGAGCAGCTTGGCGTGTTGCGGCAACGGGTCGAAATATGGCGGAACGCCGACTTCGACAGGAAGTTGTTCCGTGGAAAGCTCGGTCTGCAAGTGGGGGTGGATGTCGATAACGGCGAAGGCTTGCCGATGCTTCGCCACACCCTTGATCTGGCGACCGGTGTTGTCGAACAGATAAAAATGCCGGCGCTCGTTGACCACCTTTATGAACATCCTCAGGTCGCCACGTTCGAGACACTAGCCCAACACGCTGAACAGCTGCAGGGAGCCCTGAATACCCATGATTTGGCATACGACAACTATGCAGCAATCGTTCGTCTCGACTGGGATGGCTGGTTGGTGCGTTGTGGTGATTGGGTCGATGGCCTGATTCTTCGCAACCACCGGGCGTTGGAAACCGGAGAGACACTGCATAATTGGTTGGATTACATCCGATCACGCCAGCAGCTCGAACAGCTCGGCATGGCGGTTCTGGCCGACGCGGTGGAGCACGGTGATATCCGGCTCGACCAGGTCGAGGTTGCCTATCTGGCCGGCATTTATGATTTGTTGGCACGGGAGATTCTGCACAAGGATCCCGAACTCGGGCGTTTCTCCGGCCGCTCCCAGGAGGCATTGCAGGATAAGTTCCGCGAGTGCGACAACAAGCTAAAGGCGCTGCAGTGTGAACAGATCGCCTGGAGAATCGATCAGGGCGAGATACCCACGGGTAATATGGGCGCTCGGGTGAGCGAGCGCACCGAACGGGTTCTATTGGAGCACGAGATCGGCAAGAAGACCCGGCATATGCCCATCAGACAACTGCTCAAGAGGGCGGGTAACGCCTTGGTAGCATTGAAGCCCTGTTTCATGATGGGACCGATGTCCGTGGCACAGTACCTAGCCCCTGGCGGCATCGCCTTCGATTTTGTGGTGATGGACGAAGCCTCACAGATCAAGCCGCAGGATGCGCTAGGTGCGGTGGCCCGTGGCAGGCAGTTGGTTGTGGTGGGCGATCCGAAGCAGCTGCCGCCGACAAGCTTCTTTGATCGCTTGATTGAAGATGACGAGACAGACCCTACGGGCATCGAGGAATCGGAAAGCATTCTGGATGCCACGCTACCTATGTTCCCGGCTCGTCGGCTGCGCTGGCATTACCGTTCCCAACACGAAAACTTGATTGCGTTCTCGAACCATTCTTTCTATAACAGCGATCTGGTGCTTTTCCCATCGCCGCACAAGGAAACAGTGAACTACGGCATTCAGTACTCCAGGTTGCCTCGCGGCTGTTTTGTGAATCGAAAGAATTTGGAAGAAGCGCGGATCATTTCCGAAGCTGTTCGGGAACACTTTCGGCATCGCCCCGATGAGAGTCTGGGCGTCGTCGCCATGAACGCGGAGCAAAAGCAACAGATAGAACGCGCGATCGAAACACTCGCGAAAGACGATGTGGTGTTTCAGGAGTGGTTGGACAGCGACGCATCACGCGGCGAATCCCTGTTTGTCAAGAACCTAGAAAACGTTCAGGGTGACGAGCGGGACGTCATCTTTATCTCGATGACCTATGGGCCGCAGGAACCCGGCGGGAGGGTCTACCAGCGGTTCGGACCGATCAACTCGGATGTCGGTTGGCGCCGCCTGAATGTACTGTTCACCCGCTCCAAGAAACGAATGCACATTTTTAGCTCCATGGGCTCGGAGGACATCGTTACCGAGTCGACGAGCAAACGAGGCGTTCAGGCCTTGCGGGATTTCCTCGGTTTCTGTGAGACGGGCATTCTCCATGGTACACAGCGCGAGACCGGGAGGGCGCCGGACAGCGACTTCGAGGTTGCCGTCATGGGGGCGCTGGCGAGAGAGGGTTTCGAGTGCATCCCCCAACTGGGGGTTGCCGGTTTCTTTATCGATGTGGCTGTAGTGGACCCTGGCAATCCCGGACGATACCTGATGGGTATTGAGTGCGATGGTGCCACCTACCATTCTGCCAAATCGGCCCGGGATCGCGATCGGCTTCGTCAAACCATTCTGGAACGCTTGGGGTGGAGAATTCGCCGCATCTGGTCGACTGATTGGTTCAAGAATCCGCACGGCGAGCTGTCTCCGATCATTCGGGAGCTGAACGCGATCAAGACCCCGGTGGTTGCGGTTGTGGGAGAGGTTGAGAGCGAAGTCGATAACATCGAGGAAATCATCGAAGAGGTCGAGCGTGAAGAAGCGCAGGTCGATTTGTCTACTTTTGAAGATGACAGTTTGAAAGGCCAGCTAATCCGGTTCGACCGTGAAGTGATTCGTAAGGACCTCCCAGATACGCCGGATGCAAAGCGGCTCTTGCGGCCTTCTATGTTGGAGGCGCTTATTGAATATATGCCGACAAGCAAGGTTGAGTTTCTTGAGATGGTTCCTTCTTATATTCGGCAAGCGACAGAGGCGGCTGAAGGTAAGTATCTGGATCAGGTTTTTGAAATTATTAACAACTCTTCGGAGAGTAATTGAATATAGAAATGCCTAACAATCACATACACTCGGACAGCAAAAAGCGCCGCTCGTTCCTCGCTCTGCTTTTTGCTGCCGGTGATGTGAGGCGTTAGCTCCGCAACAAACCCACGGCAACTGCGTATTTAAAGAGGCTGATTCATGAACGTTCACCCGGAGTACATTGTCGACGAGAACTCGAATAAGAAATCCGTTGTAATTCCTTTTTCCGAATGGAAAGAAATTGTTGAGGAAATCGAGGAGCTGGAAGATATTCGCGCTTATGATCGCGCCAAACAAGAGGTAGCAGATGAACTCGTTCCGTTTGATGAAGCAGTCAAGGAAATTAGAGCCAGAAAACTTGAATGAGTTATTCCATAAATATCAAGAGATCTGCGCAAAGGTCACTCGCAAGGATATCTCAACTCAATCAAAATAGAATTGTTGAAGCAATAAAGGCATTAGAAATAGAACCGAGACCGGTGGGATGTAAGAAACTGTCCGGGAGAGAAGCTTGGCGCATCAGGGCAGGAGATTATCGGGTGATTTATGAAATTCAGGAATCAAAGCGGGTTGTTATCGTAGTCGTTGTCGGCCATCGTAGCCAAGTGTATAAGACCAAGAGCTAACATGCGCATCAAGCCGACCGCATACTGCGCCGTTGAGTTCCAGCGTAACTTTCGAGTTTTGGTGGCAGGGCAAACGCATCTAAATTTCCCATTTTAGGCCGCTTGTAGGACATCAAGTAACTGCTCAAGATAATCCGTATCCCAGCCGGCACGGAGTCGCTTTAATTTAATGCTTTTCTTTGAGGTCATATCTTTCCTGAGAATATTGAGTGCAATATGTCGTAGGATGGCATAGTTTTCAGGTGCATGACCTTTTCGCGTTCGATTGGCATCTTCGGAAAAGGACACATTCAAAACCCAATGCAGTGAATTCTCAATTCCCCAATGAGAGCGAACCGCTTGGGCAAATCGTTTAACATCGCCTGACAGGCTAGCAATAAAATAGCGCCGGTCCGTAGTCACTTTTTTTCCATCATCTCGAATCGACTCTACTAGGCCTTGTTCATAACTCCGACCAACTGACGAGCGGGTGCTTGTGGCGTTTCCGTAAAACGTTGGTTATAAAGTTAAAATACTGGGGCGTTCGCACCTAGAAAAAGCACCTAGAAAAAGGACACCTAGAAAAAGGACACCCACTTTACTTCACTTAGCAGTAGAAAAAGGACAGTAGAAAAAGGACACCCACTTTACTTCACTTTACTTCGATCCTGGCTGTACGAACAACGCAACCTGTTTTCCGCGTTTTCCGCGGCAATTTTTCTTTGGTTGGAGCCAACATCATAATGCGCGCGAACACATTGCCCAACTGCTCGGCACTGGGACATGAGTAAGATCAAGGCATCCTAGCAAACCAATGATCTATTGAAGTTAGGCGACGGTTGCCGCGAAACTCACGGCGAGTCGCTCCGGCAGCAAAACAAACAGAGTGGCTACCCATCCTGAGGTCAGATAAAGTGAGTATCCTTTTTCCTTTTTTTCCTTGCGCACTCTGCGTTTCTGCAGTTAATCCTCATATTCTTTGAGGGCAGCGCCCAGTAAACATGGCCCAGTAAACATGGCCCGGTAAACATGGCCCAGTAAGCATCAGGTTTTTCACGCCCTGATGTCATATCTTTTCGATCCTAATCCCAATCAAGCGGCGCTGGGCGGATTGCACCTTAGAGGATCTTCAGTTCATTTGTCGAGAAGACAGTGGCCTACAGCCTTTCTCCCGGGAAAGGCGCGGCGCTCGCGTCCACCGCTGGCACCATTTGCCGGGTCGCCCTAAGCGGGCTCCTACGCCGAGCGGCTCCCGCGGCTGGTCAAGGTCCGCTTGCGGGCGAGGCGCCTTGGCCCCTCTGCGTCTCTGCGGTGAATTCTCACATTTTCTTTGAAGGCAGTATCCCTCAGCACCGTGCTCATGCACCTGATGATGCTGGCGTTTTTGATCGATCAGATCCAACAGCGCGGCTGCCGGCTGTTCAAGGCCGCCTTAACGATGGCGCAGAGCAGGAGGCGCTTGTGGCGCAAACTGCGCGCTCGCTTCGATCTCTGCCTGATTTCCAATTGGGACACACTCTATCGTTCCATTATCCAGCCGCCTCTGCTGCCCTTGCCGCATGACACCTCCTAGTCGACGGCCGTAAACGAATGTGCTCTAGGAACATCGCGAGGATGACTGAACAGCCAGTCAAACTCCAGCGTCGTCTCGTGGCGAGAACTGTGTTCGCCTGTACGGTCTCCACACGCGTTCGCGCCGTGCTCGTGCGATCGTGCATGTAAACGGCAGGAATTGCTGCATTTGGAGACGCTGCCTTCAGGTTACCGGTCAGTTTTTATTATATTTGAGAGATGCTGACCCACTGCGAGGCAGAAGCGGGGCGAATCCTGTTAAAAAGAAGCCCCGGCGTTCGGGGGAGGACGCCGAGGCAACCATCTTTCGGTAACAAGACCGAAAGAAAGTCCGGCGGGAGGGGGAGCCCACCGGACCTGCGCCTTTAGGCGCATGTCACTTAGGAGTATAGACCAGCTTTCAAGTTCCGTACGGAGGAAAAAGTGTGATATCCCACAATTTTCAATGTGAACGCGTAGTATTCTTATTTCGACTGGTGCAGCAGGATGCAGGCTCCTGGATTGGGCACTTTCCCGGAATTTTCGCGACGATTTTTTCGCCGCTAAAAGTGCGGAAATACCCGGGCTTCTGAGAGCGAGTCTTTCTGCGCAGGCCAGTTCGCCCGCCGCGTCCGGGTCATCTTACCTGACTGAGCTCTAGGGTAGGCTGTCGAAATGTCCTGAGTTTTGATGCCAAACCGATGCCGGGTCTTGGATTGCTTCATCGAACGCACTGGGGAAGCCTCATCGGTGTCGGGGTCGCTATCGGAATCGGAACCGAATCCGCTCATCGATCAAAGCAGCCAGCTCGATACCAATCCCTAATGTTGACCTTGACACCGATCCCGACACCGACTCAGCATCCATCAACCGGGAAGCGCTTGTTTTAGTGAGACTGCAGATTTCGACAGCCTAGCTCTAGGGTATTCACCACAGAGATGCAGAATGCGCAGAGCAGCCAAGACGAACGCACTCTCTTCTCTGCCTGCTCCACATCTCTGCGGTGAATCAAACGTCATCCTCGTTGAATAGAGCCACATTTCACAACGGCAGCACCCTGTGATTTCCGTTGTTACCTTCGGCTTGTCACTTGATCTCGGCAGTTCCGATATCGCTTTCGCCCTGATTATCGGTCCACTTGATTTCGATCTTGTCGCCGACTTTGCCGCCCTTGATTTTAAAGGACAAATAGGGATTCTTTGAGACGCCACCGCTCCATAAGGCCGTCATGACGACTTGATCGTTCCACTTCGCGGTGACTTCCTTGATAAAGTGCGCAGGGATCGGCTCGTTGGTTTTCTTATCCTTGCGCTGACCCGTTTCCATGACATGAGTCATTAATGACTTGACGGTCGTAACGCCATCATCGATCCTGGCGCGTATTTTGATCTTGCTTTTTTTTTCGCTGGCCATTTCTTTTGTTACCTCACTCGGTGATCTATAAAATGCGATGTGCTCTTCGATCAGCCGCCGCAGCCGCCGATGGTGACCTTAACCGGTTTCGTGGCACTGAACAGTCCATCATCGGTCTGCACCACTGCGACCACGTCGGCCGTTTTCGCCATTTTGATGCGGGTCGATACGAAGGGCACCGCGTCCTCGCCTAAATCGAATGAGGCGATCAACGGTGTGTTATTACCAGAGGCGATAATGGAGATGGATTTTGCGCCCTGCATGTCGCTTTCTACGGTAATTGGCACCACGGCGCCGTTCTCGGCGATATCCGGTGCCTTGATCTTCACGGCATCGCTGTTCTCGGCGGTGTCGCTGCCCAGCAGATTCTCCAAGGCATCGGCCATTTTCTCGGCAGTGAAGGCACTCTCTGGCCATTCTGTTGCCAGCACGTCGCGGGGGGTTAACAGGCCAGCACTGACAGCGACACCAATGGCGCCAGCACCAAGCGAGCCTTTGAGCAGCACTCTGCGTTTTGAGTCAATCATCAGTTTCTCCGATAGAGCCTAGGGGTTGGTTGAGTTGTGCTTTTTCAGCCAGGATGGATACGCGGCTGTTCACTGCAGCCAAGCCTGGGCTGATTTGCATGCTGTGATCCATGATCCATTCCAGACCCACCGAAGTTTGAGCCATACCGGCATCTCATCGCTGCTGCTGCGACATGGTCTGCGCTGGCCTGATACGGATTGCGTACACCTCGGGAGTCCTCGAGATCAGCGTCGTTATGGTGTCGTTTTCATGCTCTTGTCGTTATTTTGCCCCTGTACCGAGGCTTAGTTCTGACTCTCTGGTCAGTCAAGACCGTCGAGTGATGAGGGTCAGATAGCTTAGCCTATCTTGGGCTTGCTGGAAACTTTCCGGTGCTATACGAACACCTCGTGAAAATGCTGAGGCAAGTCAAAGAATCATGCAAGCCAACTTGGGCGATTGCTATCGAGAAACAAACTACCTGGCTTGTCTTCTCGTCCGGCCTCGACGTCGCGAAGGCGAACAAGAAACTGGTGCCAGTTGGTCCATTTCTCTCCGGCAATCGCCTTATTGCAATCGATTGTAAACAGCTCGGCAGGCGGGACGACCTGCTCATCGCCTGTTTTCGCGTGCGCGTTGCTCGGCGTTTAATTCCATCAATCTAACTTGAATCTTGGACGCTAGATGGAACTCCAGGTTCGGTTGTCGCAATGCAAGTTCCAATTGGCGGATTGCGGGTTCCAGGTCGCCGCTGTAATACAGCGCTTCTGCTCGCCAACGAAGGGTCTGCGCACGCTGACCGGACTTGCCCGCGGCATCGGCCATCAGGGTGTAGATCTGCGCAATTCCCGGTCGCAGTTCGATGAAGTGCTCCAGCGCTGCCAAGGCTGCCTTGGGTTTGCCCGCGTCCATTAGCGCCTCGGCATAGGTTTGCTGCAATGGCCAGTTGCCTGGCGAGAGGCCGACCGAACCTTTGAGTTCTGTTACCGCAGCTTCCGGCTTTCCGCTTCGACGCAAAATTTCGGCCTGCAACACTAGAAATTCAACCTGGCTGGGTTGGCGCGCCAACAGCCAGCGCGCCTGCTCGGCCGCTTGATTTTGATGTCCGGCTCGGCTCAGGGCCAACGCGTAGCCGTATCGTTCGGCGATTTCGCTGCGGTAGCGCCGTTTCGCCAGGGTTTTCTCGAAGTGATCCACGGCTTGTTCAGCCCTGGCGTAATTGCGTTGCCGCAGATTGGCACGTGCGAGTTGAAAGCGCAGATTGTCCGGTCGTTGCTGATGACCATGACGTTCAGCGCGCGCCAGACCATCGGCAATGCGATCGGCATTGACGGGGTGTGTCCGCAGTAGTTGTGGAGCGCCGCTGTCGTAGATGCGCGTCGCCCGTGTCAGTTTCTGGAAAAAGCCGGGCATGGCAAACGGATCACGACCGGAGCGTGCCAATGTGTCGATGCCGATCCGGTCGGCTTCCTCCTCGTTGGCGCGCGTGAAATTGACTTGCTGTTGTGCCGCAACGCCCTGTATGCCTGCCATGGCGGCGATGCCGGCATTCGGGTCGACTGCCGCCCCAAGCACGGCCGCGGCCAGCATTAATGCCACGGTGGGAATCGACATTTGCTTTTGTGCTTCAAAGCGCCGCAATAGATGCTTTTGGCTGACATGTGCAATTTCGTGGGCTAATACGGCTGCCAACTCCGACTCGGTTTCGGTAGCCAGTATGAGTCCGGCGTTGACACCAATATGCCCAGCCGGTCCGGCGAACGCGTTAATGCTAGGCTCCTCGACCAAAAAGAAATTGTAACTGCCCGAGCTTTCGCGACTGGCTGCCACCAGTTCATTGCCTAGACTCTGGATGTAGTCGGTCAGGATCGGGTCCGAGCTGATCTTTAGCGCTTTGCGTACCCATTTTATGAATTCCTGTCCAAGTTCGCGCTTTTCGGTGGCGGACAGGATCACATCGGCGCTGCTACCCATTTCGGGCAGATCGTAGGCATCTGCCTGCGCAGGTGGGGGAGCGCTCAACAGCAGTCCCACGCAAGCCACGCCGAGTGCCAAAAGGAGGGCACGAGCGACTGCAACAATCGTTCGATTTGGGGTATTACGCATGAATTCTAGGTTCAGTTGAGCTGAATGCGTTGGCCCCAGGGCACCGTCCGGCGGCCCTTGATCAACCAGATGACCGGATAGTTTGGATCGCGATCGGGGAAGCTGCCATCCGCATCGGTAAAATAGACCAGCAAATCCGGGCGCATGGCTTGCCGCTCCACCCATTCAAACACTGGCCTAAAGCTGGTGCCGCCACCGCCGACTAGATCCTTGGGGCGACAGAATTGCTCCCAGGGTTCGAACAAAAAGGGAGCGCCCGAACAGAGTTCGGCATCGCAGGGCAGTAGGGTAATGCGCGCACGGACCTGGGCCTTTAATGCGTCGATTTCGTCGATGAATTCCTGTACCTCGTTATCCTTGATAGACCCCGAGGTATCCAGCGCCACCACGACATCGAGTTGGTGATTGCGCAGACTCGGCATGATGTATTCGCCCTCGCGGCGGGAAGGTCGTGACCAGCTGTAGTCGTCCCGCGAAAGGCTGTTCATGTAACGAGCCAGCAGCATACGCCAGGGCAGGCTTGGCTGCAGCAGATGGTCGATCATGCGTTTGAGTTCGCCGCCGAGCCTGCCTGCTTGCATTGCCTGCTGTGCGGCGCCGGCCATGCGTTGCTGCCATTGTACCTGCAGGGTTTCCTGTTCGTCGGGAGTCAGCGGTGCAGGCGCGTTGGCCTGATTCTGCGCTGCCTGGTCTTGCGCTGCCTGGTCCGAAGGCATCTGGTCCGGGGGCATTTGGTTCGATGGGGCTGGTTCGGGCTGTTCGTGATCGGCTTGCCGCTGCCCGCTCTCAGTCTTGGTTTGGTCTGCTGCATTCACGCCTTGGCCCTGGCCTTGTTCTCCCGAGCTGGTCTGCTGCCGAGTTGTCTGCTGCGATACATCTCGTTCATCCAGATTTCCCCGGCGATCCTGGCCTTGCTGGTCCTGATCCCGGTCGTAGGCGTGGGTGTCCAGGGTCTCCGATTGATCGTTGTCGTCGATCAGTGGATAGATTTCCTCTGCGGTCATGCCTTTGTATAGCGGCATGATTTGCGCGTTGGCAGGCGGCACGAGTCCATCGTCGATCAGCAGCGGGTTGATGGCATAGTCGCAGGCCAGATCCCACTTATGTTTGACCCGATGTTGGCGTCGGGCGAAATGTGACAATGCACAATGCAATGCCTCGTGGGCCAGCATGAATTGTGTTTGATCCAGCGACAAACTGTCGATGTACTCCGGGTTATAAAAGAACGCGCGGGCGTCGGTTGCCGTGGTTGGGCACCAGTCGGGTTTGGCTGGCTGCATCGGTAACCTCAATACCAATGCACCTAGAAACGGCTTGTCCAGGATCAGCCTGGTGCGGGCTGAGGCAAGCTTGGTTTCGATGGCATCGCGCTCGGCGTGAATCTGGGCGCTGGATTCGGCACCCAGCTGAGAATTGGGTTGGGAAGCGCGGGTTGGTGTATCGGCGGGCATGATCCTGGCCTTGGTTATGACTCAATCGTATAACATGACATCGGCAATCGCGTTGGCCCAGTCGGCGAAGGCTGGCACTTCGAATAATTCGTTGCCGATTGCCCGATGCAGATCCGATACCAGCATGACGCCCATTTCGCGCTGTGGAAACAGTCCCGCATAGCTGAGAATATTGCCCAGCACCTGTTGCCCTTGGTCGCCTGTACGGGCGCCAATGGCTTTACTGACCAGTGCCGCGGCCACCGCATATTGCAAATCGATTTCCTTCGGCACGGACAACTCTTCTCCATTGCAGATGGCGTCTAGATCGGGCATTTGATCCAGGCTGTCGACAAATGCGGTGACTTCAATACCGGCTGCCGGGCCGACGCAAGCCTGGAGTGTACCCTGTAAGAGCGATGGTTCATCTTGGAACTTCTGTAGAGCACGATGGGCGAACTCCCAGGAGCGCGGCGATGGAAATGCAATTGGATTGTGTGCCGGGTCGAAGTCGAACAGCAATTCAGGGCGGAAGCGCAAGAATGCGATGATTCGCTCGTCGATGCCGGTTGCGTATGCCCAGGCGACCCAATCGTCAAGGTGGGTATCCACCTCGAAGTGGGAAAAGCGATTGGCCAGCGGAGCCGGCATGCTGTAGGTCACGCCGCGGTCGCCTTGACGGTTACCTGCTGCAAAGATGGCCCAGTGCTCAGGCACCTGATACTCGCCGAGCCGGCGGTCGAGAATCAGCTGATAGGCAGCTGCCGAAACCGCCGGCGGAGCCGATGTGATCTCGTCCAGAAACAGGATGCCGGCCGTGGCGTGTCGTTCTGCACTGGGCAGGATGGCGGGTATCGCCCATTCGACCTGTTCGCCGACCCGAAACGGGATGCCTCGCAGATCGCTTGGTTCCATTTGCGATAGTCTGATGTCGGTCACTGGCACATGATGCCGCTCGGCAATCTGCGCTACCATTTGTGATTTGCCGACGCCGGGCGGACCCCATAGCATCACCGGGGTATGGTGCCCGTCGGCCGCACTGAGGAACTCGCGGTCCAGAACGCGTAAGAGTTGGGCGGGTCGCATCGGTAGCGGGGCTCCTCTGGGTTTCGGTGTTAAACGATCAGGATAAGTCAATCCTGGCAATAATCCTTGGGCTGATGCCTGCTATCTTGTACCTGGCAGCAGCGTTAGATGCAACATCAACTACCCATTCTCCTCAAATAGGATGGCGGGTGGTATTGCGCAAGGGTGCCTTGGTAGGCTTGAGGCGAAACAATGCTCGGTTGATCATCTGCCACTGGCAAACATTAGAAACTAGCGGTATTCTTATGGGTTAAGCCGTTTGGCATCCCCGCGGCTTCAGCGCAATACAACCACAAATCTCTCGGAGAGCGGACATGAACCAATTTTATTACGATGCCGTAACCAAGATGGAGAGCCTTGGTGTCGATGATGAGTACATCCAAGGCTGGCAATGCGGTTTCCTGCAAAACCCCAAGCGCGAGGAGCAACGGCTGACCGATGCCTACGAAGCCGGTTACAGTGATGGTGAGGAAAAAAACACCGATAACTTTGCGCAATGGGCCAAAAGCTGATGGAACCCTGGAGCTGACATTGCCCTGGCAGAACCAAAGGCCCGACCCCCAGCCACTGGCATGGCAGCTGCCGACATGAATTGCTCTCTATCGGCTTGCTCTCAATGCATTTCCAAAGAGCAATCAACAAACCGGCACGCCCGAACTCGACCTCTGTCAAGCCAGCAAGCCTGGACTTGACTCCTATGCAAAATTGACCAGCATCCTATTCCCGCGTAAGTACCCCCGCGTTTAGGATTTAGATGCCAGAAATTGGCCGGCAAAGGCGGGCGATCCCCGCCTTTTACCCTGTCTGATTCCACCGCTCACTGCGGCTGTCGGTATCAACGCCCTCTATTGCCGAGTCTGCGAAAAGAACTGTGGTACTTTCGACAGATTCTTCCACATCAAGGCTCCCACACCGCCTACGTGATTCACCCGCAATGCTCGGTAGTCCTCCCGCGACTTTAGCAGGATCTGACGCAACGAGCGATTGCTTGCCCCACCTACGCGCATGCGTACCAGTACATTTGGCAGGTACATCGCCCGCCCCTGCATCTGGCTCAGCACCCGCAATATCAGATCGTAGTCCGCGGCGATGCGATAGCTGGTATCGAACCCGCCAAATTGATGATATAGCCCCCGACGCAGGAACAACGTCGGATGCGGCGGCATCCATCCCCGACGCAACAACGCCGGTCGGTATGCCCCAGAGCGCCAATATCGAATGACCCGACTGGTATCGTCCTTGGCGACATACATTAGATCGCCATAGACGGCATCCACTCGACCCAGCTCAGGATGGTGCCGAAAGGCCGCGACAACGCGCGTCAAGACATCGGGGTCCGCATACAGATCATCCGCGTGCAATAGACCAATCACATTTCCGCTGGCCCGCGAGATGCCTTTGTTCAATGCATCGTAGATCCCGCGGTCCGGTTCGCTGATCAGCACGGCAAGCTGATCGCGACGGGACTCTAAGACGTTCTTGGTGCCGTCCGTACTGCCGCCGTCGATGACAATATGCTCGCGATTGGTGTACGACTGCCCGGCCACCGCCGCCAAACAATCGGCGATCGTGCTCACGCAGTTGAAGGTCACGGTAATCACTGAGATTTTCATCGACAAACCGATGCCTGCCTTAATGCGAAAAGACCGCGCCAAGGCGCGGTCTCGATACTGTCGTCAAGCGGCGAAGGATTCTGCAAGTCGCCACAGTAAAGCGGACTCCGCTTCGGGCTCGAGCAAATCGGCGAACTGGTTGGCCCGGATGGCCCAGATTTGCCGGCCGCCAGGCACACCCATGTAGTGCGGGCTGCGGTGTTCATGTGGAGTTCTACCGTAGGTACTCCATGGAGCATATTTGGTAGCGGCTGTTACCGCGGAGCGTCCACGATGCAATGTGAAACCGGCCTGGTTGCTTTGGAAATCTTCGCCCGTACCGCCCAGTTGCCAGATGTCGCGCTGCATCCAATAGGCAGGGCTGCCGTGAAACACCCAAGGGCTCACGTCCCGGCGCGCCGCCCAGTCGCGCCGCACGGCAAGAAACGACGCTTGCGCTTCGGGCAGCGGGCAGAGTCCGCGGCGCAGTTCTCCGGCAAATGCGGCACCGCTGTTCGCAAAGATGCCTGCCAGGATATCGAGCGTGTCGTCGCGCAGAAATAGAACGTCCGGGTCGCAGGCCAGGAGCACGTTGGCCCGTTCTATGGCTGGTTTCTTTTTGTCCATGCTGTCCAGCGCCCTCAGTGCCGATCGCATACCGCTGGCATGGTTGGTCCACCAGCGATTCTCCACCAGAATCACGCGGTCGACCGCCTCGGCCAGTTGGCGTAGAAACGGCAGACCGGCATCTTTGGATGCATTGTCGCAGACAATGATTGATCGGATGCGGTCGAGCCCGTTCTGCTCCGCGAGCGTCAATAACATGAGCTTCAGGTAACCTGTCGTAGAATAGTTGACGCTTAGCAGCGCAAATCGCGTGTCGCCATCATAAGGCACTGACAGACCGCCGCCGAACAATGCGCGCGTTGTCTTGGCATATGCCTGGTCTAACAGCTGCTCCGAGCGACTTCTTGCTCGGTAGGCCTGATCGAGGAATTTTTCAGTCGGCTTCATGGTGTCTAATGGTGTTATCGACAATGCACTCGGCTTGCGTGGCGGCCAGTGGTATGGATAGAACTCCGGCGGATGCGAGCGCAACATCGGCGATGCTCCGATAAACCGTTTCGGAATGCACTCGCAAGCGGCGTTGCGCAACCCACTTATTTCAATCGGATGCAAAGACAGTGCATCCGACTTTTGCCCCGCGATGGCTGGCCGGGTATTGCCGAAAGTCGATACAATGATCGTTTCTGCGTCCTGATGGTATTTACTTTGTCTCTACCCACGTCCAGTCCCCTGAGTTTTCAGGACTTGATTATCCGGCTCCAGCAATTTTGGGCCGATCGCGGTTGTGTCGTCCTGCAGCCCTACGATATGGAGGTCGGTGCGGGTACATTTCACCCGGCGACGTTTTTGCGCGCCATTGGTCCCGAACCCTGGAATGTAGCCTATGTGCAGCCTTCGCGACGGCCCACGGATGGCCGCTACGGCGACAATCCAAATCGGCTGCAACATTACTATCAGTACCAGGTGTTGTTGAAACCCTCGCCCTTAGAGATACAAGAATTGTATCTGGATTCGCTGCGTTTGCTCGGCATCGATCCCCTGGTACACGACGTCCGTTTTGTCGAGGACAATTGGGAATCGCCAACCCTGGGCGCTTGGGGGCTGGGTTGGGAGGTTTGGTTGAATGGCATGGAGGTCACCCAGTTTACCTATTTTCAGCAGGTCGGAGGGCTCGAGTGCCGACCGATCAGCGGCGAAATCACCTATGGACTGGAGCGTATCGGCATGTATCTGCAAGGTGTCGAGAGCGTCTTTGACCTGATCTGGACCCATACCCCAATGGGATCTGTAACCTATGGAGATGTATTCCATCAGAACGAACGCGAGCAATCGGTCTATAACTTTGAACTGGCCGACGTGGACGCCTTGTTTGCCCAGTTCGATGTCTGCGAACGCCAGAGCGGCCAACTCGCGGACCAGGGATTGTCGCTTCCGGCCTATGAGCAGGTATTGAAGGCATCGCATTTATTCAACCTGTTGGACGCGCGGGGAGCGATCTCGGTTACCGAGCGGCAGCGCTTCATCTTGCGGGTTCGCACTCTGGCCAGAAAGGTGGCCGAGGTCTACTACGCAAGCCGAGAACAGCTCGGCTTTCCAATGTGCAACAGCATCGGGGGTTAGCGCGTGGAGCAGAAACAAGATCTTTTAGTCGAGATCGGCACCGAGGAATTGCCACCAACCTCCTTGAGCAATCTGTCCAAGGCATTTGCCGAGCAGTTCTGCAAACAATTGCTGGAGCAGGATCTGGCACATGGCGAGGCCATGGCCTTTTGCACACCGCGGCGTCTTGCGGTCGTGCTGCGGGATGTGTCGGTGCGACAACCCGATCAGGAAAATCTGCGCCGAGGGCCAGCAGTTGCGGCGGCCTTCGATGCCGATGGGGCGCCGACCAAGGCTGCTTCCGGGTTCGCGCGCTCCTGCGGGGTCGAGGTCGATGCACTGGAGCGAATGGAGACAGACAAAGGGGCTTGGCTGATGCATCGCCAACAGATCAGCGGACAGCAGACGCTAACGCTGTTGCCCCAATTGATCACTGATGCGCTGGCCCAATTGCCGATCCGAAAACGCATGCGCTGGGGCAACGGCGATGAGGAATTTGTCCGGCCGCTGCATTGGGTCTGCGTGCGTTTTGGCTCCGATCAGGTGCCGGGCCGGATTTTGGGCGTTGAGATTAGCAGCGGTTCTCGCGGGCATCGATTTCATCATCCTGGAAATGTCAATGTCGAGTCTCCGGAGTTGTATGCGAAGGCCTTGCGCGCAGCCTATGTCGAGCCTGACATTCATGTTAGAAAACAACGGATTTCTGAACAAGTCAATGAACTTGCCGCTTCTGTACAGGGGCAGGTGTCGATCCCCGAAAGTCTGCTCGACGAGGTTGCAGCCTTGTGCGAATGGCCGACTGCACTGCTTGGCGGATTCGACCAGCGTTTCCTTCAGGTGCCCGCGGAAGCCCTGATCGAAACCATGCAAAAAAATCAAAAGTACTTTCCGGTTTTTGCTCCAGACGGGGCTTTGCTGCCCTTTTTCATTACGGTTGCCAATATCGAGAGCCGCGAGCCTGAATTGGTGCGAGCCGGCAACGAACGCGTTATCCGACCGCGTTTTGCCGATGCCATGTTTTTCTGGGAGCAAGATCGTAAACGTCCATTGGCCGATCGGCAGCCCGCCCTGGCCAGCGTGACCTTTCAGCAGCAGTTGGGTAGCGTTTGGGACAAGGCCCTGCGGATTGCCGAGGTGTCGCGGCGGATTGCCGAGCAGCTCGGCCATGATCCGGCACAGGCTGAACGGGCGGCATTACTTTGCAAATGCGATTTGGTTACATCCATGGTCACCGAGTTCCCCAGCTTGCAAGGCATTGCGGGTCGTTACTACGCGCAACAGGATGGTGAGGCTCCATGTATTGTCGCGGCAATGGAAGAGCAGTATTTGCCGCGACATGCGGGCGATTCCCTGCCGGCTTCGACTTGCGGGCGGATACTTTCTTTGGCCGACAAGTTGGACACCCTGATTGGGATCTTCGCCATCGGCCAAAGACCCACCGGTATTAAAGATCCCTATGGTTTGCGCCGCGCCGCGATTGCCGTATTGCGCATGCTGATCGAAATCCCGTTGCCGTTGGATCTCAAAGTTCTGCTGCAGGATGCAGCGCTTGCCTATCGAGGCAGCATTAACACCGAGGGTAGCGAGGATCTGGTGTTTGCCTACATCGTGGAGCGTTTGCCAGGCTATTACAGCGAGCTTGGGCTGAGCGCTGACCTGGTCGATTCGGTACTTGTAACCGGCGCCACGGTTCCCTGCGATATTGACCGGCGCATCCGAGCAGTGGCGGCCTTTCGTGAACTGGACGCGGCCGATGCCCTGGCAGCCGCGAACAAGCGTACTCGGAATATCCTAAAAAAAGCGAGCCCGGAAGAGGGCAGCACCGGCGTGCAGAACAGCCGCTTCCTCGAACCCGCGGAACAGCGTTTGGCCGAGCGCATCGACGTGCTTCGCGCACAAGTGCAGCCACTGCTGGCAGCGGAAGACTACGAAGCGGTTTTGCGTACCTTGGCTGAACTGCGTGAAGATGTTGACAGCTTTTTCGAACAAGTGATGGTTATGGCCGATGAGCCGGAATTGCGGGACAACCGAATTGCGATCTTACGTGGGTTGGAGCAGTTGTTTTTGTCGGTTGCAGACATTGCATTGCTTCAGCCAAGGACACCTGAAGGTGAAACAAAGACTGCCACCGGGAAAGTACAACAGCATGAATTCTAGCCTGTCGACATCTGATTCCTACGCAGCCATGTTAGCGGCGGTGCAAGCATTCCATGACAAACATCGCTTTGCCGAAACCGGCGGTGAAGAAATGATCTATCGGGTGGCGCTGATGGCGGAAGAACTCGGAGAAATTTCGGAATGCGTCACCAAGGGCAAGTCCCGCGAAGCCTTGGCTGAAGAACTTGCTGATCTGATGATCTTATTAATCGGTACCGGCATCGCTGGCGGGCTTGATCTCAAAGCAGCATTTTGGGCCAAAATGGAGCGCCTTGAAGAGCGGGAGGCACGCATCGTCGATGGCCGCATCCGCGTCTCCGAGTTCGCTGACAAGAATCCGTCGTGAACGTCTCATCGACACATCCAACGCGGTTGGTCATTCTCGATCGAGACGGCGTGATCAATGCCGATTCCAACGACTACATCAAGTCCCCTGCCGAATGGAGGCCGCTGCCGGGAAGCCTGGCAGCGATCGCCGCGCTGACCAACGCCGGAAGAACCGTCGCCGTGGCGACCAACCAATCGGGTGTTGCCCGGGGCTTGTTCGATATCGACACGCTGAATCGCATCCACAGCCTGATGAGTGCCCAGGTTGTCGCAATGGGTGGACGCATCGACGCTGTTGTTTTTTGCCCGCACGGACCGGATCAGCACTGTGCCTGTCGCAAGCCACGCACCGGCATGCTGTTGGCGTTGGCGCGTCGCTTCGGTGTGTCTCTGCGCGGCGTTCCTGTCGTCGGCGACTCTTTACGCGACTTGGAGGCGGCGTTGAGCGTTGACGCGATACCCATACTCGTGCGCTCGGGCAAAGGCGAAATCACCGCGAAGCAGCTTCCTGAGTCATTGAGCGGGATCAAGATCGTTGACGATCTTAAAGCCGCGGTTGATTACATTCTCCAACAGGTCGATTTATGATCACCCTGCGTTCGTTTTTGTTCTTGTGCATCTTTTTTATCGCAATCATCGTCTGTTCAATCTATGTCGTGCTGTTCGGCAAGTGGGTTGGGCGTTCTGGAGCCCTGGGGGTATCGCGCAGTTGGTCGCATTTTTCACTGGGTATGCTGAAGCGGATTTGTGGTCTGGACTATCAGGTTTCCGGTCTAGAAAATATCCCGAACGAACCCTGCATCTTGATGTGCAAGCATCAGTCCACCTGGGAAACCGTCTCTGTACCTGGTCTGGTTCCACGTTCCCAGGTTTGGGTGTTGAAGCAGGAATTGATGCAGATACCCCTCTTTGGCCGAGCGATGCGCATCTTCGAACCCATTGCTCTCGATCGAAAGGCCATACGTCAAGCATTGCGCATACTGTTACAGCAGGGGCAACGACACCTGAAAGACGGTTATTCTATTTTGGTTTTCCCGGAGGGCACCAGGGTCGCTGTCGGAGAGGTCGCGCCCTTTAATATCGGAGGAGCCTTACTGGCCGAGAAATCCGGCGCACCGGTGATTCCAATTGCTCACAATGCCGGCGTATTCTGGAAGCGGCGAGCATTGCATAAATTGCCGGGTCGGATCGATATGATCATCGGTCCGGCCATTGATCCAAGCGGACGATCGGCTAAGGAGATCAACGCGCTCGCATCGGCGTGGATCAACGAGACGGTCGCGTCGCTGGCTCAGAAGTCCTAGTGCCTCGGTGCAGATGTTCCAAGACAGTCTCCGGTCGTTATCGTTGTCGTTGTCGTTGTCGTTGTCATAATCGTCTTAGCCGAATGCTCGATAACGACTACGATTACGACAACGACAACGACAACGAACCGCCTCGGGATTTCTGTACCGCTCCACTAGTACCTCGGTGCAGATGTTCCAAGACAGTCTCCGGTCGTTATCGTTGTCGTTGTCATAATCGTCTTAGCCGAATGCTCGATAACGACTACGATTGCGACAACGACAACGACAACGAACCGCCTCGGGATTTCCGTACCGTTCCACTAGCCATTCAAATATCGATATTCCCAGCCTCCAATGCATTCAGTTCAATGAATGCACGGCGCGGCTCCACATGCTCACCCATCAGCGTTGTGAAGACTTGATCGGCGGCGACCGCATCTTCGATGGTGACGCGCAGTAATCTACGTGTCGTCGGATCCATCGTGGTATCCCAAAGTTGTTCGGGATTCATCTCCCCGAGTCCCTTATAGCGTTGAATGTGGTATCCGCGCTTGGCTTCTGCCATCAGCCAGTCGTAAGCTTCACTAAAGTTCATGATCTCGCGCTGGCGTTCGCCCCGGGCAACACAGGCACCTGGCTCGAGCAGATGATCGAGCTTTTCACCCAAAGACGCAATTCGCTGATAGTCAGCAGAGTCAAAAAAGTCGAACGGCACAATGCGTGCTTCAGGTATGCCATGAACCAGTCGAATGACCTCAATGCTTGCGGTGTGCTGGTCATCGTCGGAACGGTATTCCAGCCGATAAGCAACAGCCGGTCCGCCACGCTCGCCAAGGCGCGCAGCCAGAGGCATTGCCCAGGAGGCAAAGGCATCTGGATTCTCGCGAATTTCTGCAGTCAGCCTGGGCGCGCTGAGTAATTCTGTCAAAAACAAGGGATCATGGCGCCTTGACAGACGGTTGATCATGGCTCGGAAGATCTGATAGTCCCGCACCAAGGTCTCGAGGGCGACATCGGTCATTGGCGGTGCATCCGCGGCAACAGAGAGTTTCGCGTTATCTGTTGCAGCCTTGATTAGAGATACCCCCAATTCCGCATCATCAAGCAGATAGTCTTCCTGCTTGCCACGCTTTACTTTGTACAGGGGTGGTTGCGCAATGTAGACGTGCCCTCGATCCACCAGCTCCGGCATCTGTCGATAAAAAAAGGTCAACAGTAGGGTGCGGATGTGGGCGCCATCGACATCCGCATCGGTCATGATGATGATACGGTGATAACGCAACTTATCCGGATTGTATTCTTCGCGCCCGATACCGCAGCCCAACGCGGTGATCAATGTGCCCACCTCGGCAGAAGAGAGCATTTTGTCAAATCGTGCCTTTTCCACATTGAGAATCTTGCCCTTGAGTGGCAGGATAGCCTGAAAAGCGCGATCTCTTCCTTGCTTCGCGGACCCGCCCGCAGAGTCACCCTCGACAATGAACAACTCGGACTGAGCCGGGTCTTTTTCCTGGCAATCAGCAAGCTTACCCGGCAATCCAGCCACATCAAGCACACCCTTGCGACGCGTCATTTCCCGCGCCTTGCGCGCTGCTTCGCGCGCGCGGGCGGCCTCGAGCATTTTATTTGCGATGATTTTCGCATCGGCAGGATTTTCTTCCAAAAACATATTGAGATGCTCGGCAACCAGGGGCTCAACAATCGCCTTCACTTCGGACGAGACGAGTTTGTCTTTGGTTTGGGAGGAAAACTTTGGATCTGATACCTTGACAGAGACCACAGCAGTCAATCCTTCCCGAGCATCATCGCCAATCGGTCTCGTCTTCTGATTTTTATCCAACGATTCGCGTTCAATGTACTGATTTAATGTTCGGGTCAATCCGGCACGGAACCCAGCCAGATGAGTGCCGCCATCTTTTTGCGGAATATTGTTGGTGTAGCAATAGATGGACTCCTGATAGGAGTCGTTCCATTGTAATGCGGTCTCGACGGCAACTCCGTTGCGCTCGGCGTCGAAGTAAAACACCTTGGGGTGGATCGGCGACTTATTCTGATTTAGATGCTCAACAAAGGCGCGGATGCCGCCCTTGTATTCGAAGGTGGTGTCGCGGTTGGTCCGCTCGTCCTTGACACGAATGCGCACACCGGAATTTAGGAACGAAAGTTCCCGCAATCGTTTTGCCAGGATGTCGTAATGGAACTCGAGATCTGAAAAGACCTCGGCCGATGGCTTGAAACGGATGCTGGTACCGCTACCCGCGGCGTCGCCGATTTTGCGCAGTGGATACTGGGGTTCCCCCAGGCGAAACTCCTGCTCGTAATGAGTGCCATCTCGCGAGATTTGCAGATGCAGATGTTCGGACAGCGCGTTCACAACTGACACGCCGACGCCATGCAGACCACCCGACACCTTGTAGGAGTTATCGTCGAACTTACCCCCGGCGTGCAAGACAGTCATAATGACTTCAGCTGCGGAACGGTTTTCTTCCATGTGCATGTCTACCGGTATTCCGCGACCGTCGTCGCTCACCGTTACGGAGCCGTCACTGTGAAGAGTTACGGCGATCTCCTTGCAATGGCCAGCGAGTGCTTCGTCGATGGAGTTATCCACCACCTCGAATATCATGTGATGCAGACCAGTGCCGTCGTCCGTGTCGCCGATGTACATGCCTGGACGCTTTCGGACTGCATCCAGTCCGCGAAGTACCTTAATATTGGACGAGTCGTATGTCATGCTCGGATCAGTGTCCTTATTGTAGAAAAGAGTGATGGGCTTTTCGTGCCCTTTCTGGCCAGGATGAAGCCACCTGCCCTGAGATTTGCAGAAAAGAGCCTGGGCGAGCAATAAGGCACCGCGGAGACGGTAAGACAGATCAAACAGGGCGAACAAAGCAGGTAATTATAGCGCGAAAGCTGATTCCAGCGATGTAATGAAGCGCAGAGTAAAGCGTACGAGCGGTTGTTACGTCTCCGCTGTTGCCGATAAGCACGCTGGTCCCGCTCTGGATGCTGGAGTTTTCTCAAGGTCTCTCGGCGCAAAGGTTGCCTTGTTCCACGTGGAACAATGCAATGGAATTGCCGTGGAACAGAGCAGGCACCGCAGGATCAAGGCAGGTGATAAGGACTTGCCCAGCAGCCGATGTGATCAAATTCAGCGTTTGCTGGTAGGTCTCAGCGTCCAGCTCTGCCCCAAGGTCGTCGACCAGCCAGATGGCCTTGCGGCCAACCTGGTTAGTAATCACTCGATCAGCGGCCAACTGCAACAGCACGCCCGCAAGTTTGTTTTGCCCCCTGGAGCCAACCCAGGAAGTACCGTCTCGGGAAAAGTAGAAGTCGGAGCGCGCGGGCGAGAGAAAGGAGTAGCCGCGAGCCACGTCGGCCTCGCGATGATTTGCAAGCCATTGTGGCAACTCGGATGCGTCCGGAAGGCCGCTGCGCCATTGTGGAACCAATCCCGCCATGGAACCAAAGTCCGCGGCAAGCTCCTGAAACGCGGCACAGAGCGCATCAAACAGCTGAGTGCGAAGCCGGTCAATCTCGCACAGAGCCGACACATAATCGCCGTCCCAAACTGCAAGCCCCAGCCCCCCATCTCTGAGCCAGGCATTGCGTTGCGCGGAGATGCGCCGGAATCTTGCCCGAATCGCGGAGAAGCTGGGTTCCACGTGGAACACATTCCAATCGATGAAGCGCCGCCTGAGCTCGGGCTCGCCTTCGAGCAGTGAGTGCATCGATGCACCAACCAATCGAACGTCGAAACCTTCTCCGATACTCTCCTTTGTGGTCCGCGGAGAAAAGCACAAACGCCGATGCCAATTTTCACATCCGTCGGATAACCAGGCTTCGATCTTGGTGCCTGCGGCCCCCTGCATGGTCAGGGCTCCAAATCTCCGCCCACGAAAACTCGCCCCTCGACTGAGCAAATAAACCGCCTCGAGCAGACTGGTTTTACCCGCGCCATTGCTGCCGTGAAACCAGACAGTTTGAGCGGGAAGATGGATATCGACGGTGGACAGGTTGCGTAAGCCTGAAATTCTCAGTCGTTCAATCCTGATCACTTGGTGCCAAGCCCATCATAGGCGCATCGGCATAATCACGAAGGTCTCGTTTTCGCTGCCTTCGCCACGCCAGATTGCGCTGCTGTCGGCGTCGCGAAAGGAGACCTCGACCCGCGATTGCTCGACTGCCTGGATGACATCCAATATGTACGCCACATTGAAACCGATGACGATGGAATCGCCGTCGTACTCTATTTCGATCTCGTCGTCGGCTTGCTCCTTCTCTGGATTATGTGCTTGCAACCCAAGTACTCCCGTGGTGAAGCCTACGCGAACCCCTTTGTATTTTTCATTGCACAGAATTGCGGCTCGCTGCAGCGATGATCGCAATGCTTCCTTGTCCAGCAACGCCTTGCGGGGAAGCCCAGCGGGAATGACCCGCTCATAGGCAGGATATTTCCCATCCACCAACTTGGATACGATGAGCGTTTCCCCAAAGGCTACTCGAATTGTCCGTGTAGAAAGCTCGATGTTGACCAGTTCATCCTGCGCCGGCAAAAGACGTTTTACTTCCATCACCGTCTTTGCCGGCACCACCACCTGACGGTGGTCTTCTTCAGCCTCCACACCTGTTGGTATATCAGCCACGACCCTTGCGAGCCGATGTCCATCGGTCGCCACCGCGGTCAGCCGCCCAACTGACAATTCGAGCAACACACCATTGAGATAGTAGCGAACGTCCTGCTGCGCCATGGCAAAGGCAGTTTTATCCAACATGCGTTTTAGCAATGAGGAGGGGCACTGCAGGCTAATCTCGGCACGGTCAGCATCCATCGAAGGAAAATTGTCGGCGGGCAAGGTGCTTAATGAAAAGCGACTTTTCCCGGACGTGACCAATGCCCGTTCGCCATCGATTTTAAGCCGTATGCGTGCCCCGTCGGGTAACGCGCGGCAAATGTCCAGGAACTTGCGCGCCGGCACGGTTGCCTGCCCCTCCTCCGAAACCGTGGCGATTGCCTGCGTAGCAACCTCCAGCTCCAAGTCAGTCGCCCGTATCGCGACCTGTTCCCCTGTGACGGTAAGCAAAAGATTGCCAAGTATTGGCAATGTCTGACGTCGTTCGACCACGCCGGAAACCGCGCTCAGTGCGGGCAACAGTGCGGATCGGAAAAGCTCGATGTTCATGCCCGGTTTCTCCTCAGAAAACTGTACTTTATAGCATCATCGCAGGAGTAAAGACTCTGAACAACCGAGAATCAGGTCAGGCATTCATTCCCGCCATGCCGATCGCGGTCAACGATGCTGTGGTCACCTGGCCGCCCGATCCCGGCAAAGCCCATCAAAACAGCAGAAAATCTGGAATTGATCCAAGCAGCATCCAGGCTCATGCGGTCAATGTTCTCAACAGGTTCTTGTAGTCCTCCTCGACCAGCGGGTCACTTTCACGCAACTGGGCAATCTTGCGCGTGGCATGAATGACCGTGCTGTGATCCCTACCCCCGAAGGCACTGCCGATTTCCGGAAGACTATGTTTGGTTAACTCCTTTGCCAGCGTCATTGCAATCTGCCGCGGACGCGCAATCGTGCGGGTGCGTTTTGCAGACAACAGATCCGCCACGCGGATCTTGTAATAGTTCGCAACGGTTTTTTGAATATTCTCTACGGTTACCTGTTTATCCTGCGCTACAAGCATATCCCTTAACACCGTGCGGGCGAATTCCATGTTGATCGGCGCCCCAGTGAACTGCGCATTGGCGACAAGTCGTCGCAGTGCGCCCTCCAATTCCCGAATATTCGAGCGCATTCTCTTGGCCACGAAGAAGGCGACATCCTCTGGCAATTCAAGCCTCAACCGCGCGGCCTTGCTGTGCAGAATGGCCACCCGTGTCTCCAGATCCGGCGGCTCGATTGCAACCGTCAAACCCCAGCCAAAACGAGACTTCAACCGCTCCTCGAGACCACTGACCTCTTTCGGAAACCGATCGCTGGAAAGAACGATTTGCTGACGCGTTTCAAACAGCGCATTGAAGGTATGAAAAAACTCCTCTTGCGAACGGTCCTTGTTGCCGAAGAACTGTACATCATCAATCAGCAGTGCGTTTACGCGTCGATAACGCTTCTTGAACTCGTCGATCTTGTTGTGCTGCAAAGAACGGATCATATCCGAAACAAATCGCTCTGAATGGACGTAGATGACCAAAGCATCCGGATTAGTCTCCAGGATAATGTTGCCGACCGCATGCATCAGGTGTGTCTTGCCAAGGCCGACTCCTCCGTAAATAAACAGTGGATTATACTCACCACCCGGATTTTGACCGATTTGCATCGACGCCGCGCGAGCGATTTGATTCGATTTACCCTCGACAAAGGTGTCGAAGGAAAAATCCGCATTCAAATTGCTGTCGAGCCGACGCCTCGCCAATGCCTCACCCTGACATGCCTTGGAAACCATGGGCTGGTTCGCATCCATGTGCGCTTCGGTCCTCCCCTGTGCCAAACGTGCATCACGTTCGTTGGCACCCGTGTGGGATCTGTCGTCACGGTCGTCGTTCACCAATGAGCCGATTTCAAAGCTCACACGCTGAATTCGCCCGCTACTGACCTGCGCACACAGAGTTAGGATGCGCTGTTCATAGTGTTCTTGCACCCAATCCTTGACAAACCGATTCGGCGCATAGAGCAGCATGCATTCGCCCTGATCCTGAGCTTGGAGCGGCAACACCCAAGTGTTGAATTCAGCGGCCGTAAGATCCTCTTGGAGCAAATTAGAGCATTCCGCCCATACCTGAAGCATTGTCATGATCCCCGATCATTAATGAGTTGAACTGCGACTGATTCGCAAGCGAAACGCCCCACGGATCACCACTGAACAAGCGCGCTGGCAACAACGGAAAATCGATCTCCGCCCGAGCCGATAAATGACATCGCAATAGAATCCGCCTGCGTCGCTTCCAACAGGTCGTCAGTCTAGCCGTCTCGCGCACACTTATCCACAGCCCAAGAGAACCCATTGGCAAACCAGTTGGCCATCGTTTTCGATTGACCTTAACAGGTCGGCAAGCTAAACTTGCGGGCCTTTTCAGTTAGGTCGAATGTCCGAAGACGCACGACTTATCATCCTTCCAGATATCCTGCTCATCCCAAGGGGGTGTTTCGTGAAACAAACCTTTAAGCCCAGTCGTCTCAAACGAGCGCGCACGCATGGATTCCGTGCCCGGCGCGCCACACGAAATGGCCGCAAAGTGCTTCAGGCACGTCGCGCCAAAGGCCGAGCGCGTTTAGCACCCTAAGGCTGGATCTGCCCTAAGGTTGGACTTGTCTGAAAGTTGGATCGAGGAGCTGATTTCACGACCAAGCTGAAGTCGCCATGGCAGGCAATTGTGAGATTCCACAAGGCCCGCAGCCCAACCGATGCGGATTGCCAGAGCGTGCCGCAGAAGACCAAGACCAGCCCGGCATGAGCCCAGCCGAATATGAGCCCAGTCTGATGTGATCTCGGTGCATCGAAATACAGGCTTGTTGCAGGTATATCCCAACTCACCGAGGCTAGTACACCAGGTGTCGTTATCATTCGAAGGCTTTTCGCGTCGCCATCGGCTTACCCGTGCTACGCAGTACAGGCGCGTATTCGCCAAGCCAACCAAGTCTTCTGATCGCTTCTTCACCCTGTTGGTGCGGACGCAACAGGTGGCTGACGGGGAGACCGATAACGATGTGCACCCTGGATTAAGCCCATCGCACGCTCGACTCGGTCTCGCGATCTCGCGTAAATGTGCGGCAACGGCCGTCGGCCGAAATCGCATCAAGCGCCTGGTGCGCGAGAGTTTTCGTACCTGCGACTGCCGTACTTGGCCGATCGACATCGTTATCATGTGCAGACCGGCAGCAAGTAGGGCAAACAACGCAGATCTGCAACATTCACTGCATAGGCTTTGGACGAAACTTCGGGAACTCGAATGCGCCGGCTTGCTAAATTGCTCATCCGCACTTACCAACTCGTGGTAAGCCCCTTCCTCGGCAATCATTGCCGCTTCTATCCCAGTTGCTCGCAGTATGCCATCGAAGCTATTGATCGCTTCGGTACACTGCGTGGCAGCCTCCTGGCCTTGCGCCGACTGTCGCGCTGCCATCCCTGGCATGCCGGCGGTTTCGATCCCGTCCCCGACCCGCGGAATCCCTGTGACCATGGATAATATTCGGCTCATGCTCATCCTTGCTCTGGGCGCCATCCTGTTTTTGATCTACCAGGCATGGATGCAAGACTATGGACCCATGCAACAAACGCCAATCGCGTCCGAAGACCAAACAAGTACCCTGCCCTCCCCGGCAGAGTCCGCAGCAGCCCCGACCGACGCGCCAGATGCGCCAACGCCGATCACTGACACCGAGGCACCACCTGTAGTCGACGCCAACACGACACAGACAAGTTCAGCGTCAAACCTAATCTCGGTGGAAACCGATCTGATCCGTGCTCAGATTTCCGCCATCGGAGGCACCATCGAGAGCATGTGGCTTAAAGAGTACGCGCGAGTCGCAGATCAGCCGGAAGACAAGTTTCGGCTGTTGAAGCCGCAGCCGCCGAATATGTTTATCGTTCAATCCGGTCTGTTGGGCGGTGCAGACGTCAAACTCCCGAATCACAAGGCCAGGTTCACGGCCGAACAGCAAGCCTTCGCATTGACAGATGATGCCGATTCGATGACGGTTGAGTTGCGTTGGTCAAGTGAAACAGGGGTGGATGTGTTCAAGCGCTATCGGTTTACACGCGGTAGCTACCTCATTGAAGTCGAGCAGGAGGTACTCAACAACGGAGCAAAGCCGCTGCAACTGCGGGTCTACGACCAACTGCAACGCACAGAACTGTATGACCCCGCCAAGTCCAGTTTTATCCACACCTATACCGGTGCCGTCTACTACAGTCCGGAACTCAAGTACAAGAAGGAGTCTTTCGGCGACATTTCCGATACCGCCCTGAAAATCACCGTCACCGATGGCTGGATCGCGATGATCCAGCACTACTTTATGGCGGCCTGGATACCCCCAACCCAGTCGGCACAGACGTTTTACACAAAGGCCGTAGCTGGCGACAGATACATCATCGGCACTTATTCGCCGGCGGTGCAGGTGCCAGCCGGACAATCCCATACGTTTTCAAGTCGCCTGTTCGCTGGTCCCAAACTGCATGACACGCTGGCGAAGATCGCCCCAGGTCTGGAACTGACGGTCGACTATGGCTGGCTGACGGTCCTTGCCGAACCGATCCACTGGCTTCTGACCCTAATCCATAAGGTCGTTGGTAACTGGGGATGGGCCATCATCATCCTGACGATTTTGATCAAGGCTGCTTTCTACAAGCTCTCGGAAACAAGCTACAAATCCATGGCCAACATGCGCAAGTTGGCGCCGCGCATGCAGGCCCTGAAGGACCGCTATGGTGACGACAAGGATCGAATGAACCAAGCAATGATGGAAATGTACAAAAAGGAGAAGATCAATCCCCTCGGCGGCTGTTTGCCGATCCTGGTCCAAATCCCCGTCTTTATCGCCCTGTACTGGGTTCTTCTTGAAAGCGTCGAGCTTCGCCACGCGCCATTTATGCTTTGGCTGAACAACCTGACGGCACCAGACCCATTTTATGTTCTGCCGCTGATCATGGGCGTGTCTATGTTCGTGCAGCAAAAGCTCAACCCGCCGCCGCCGGACCCGATTCAAGCCAAGGTGCTGATGGCGTTGCCATTTGTGTTTACGGTATTTTTTGCCTTTTTCCCATCCGGCTTGGTGTTGTACTGGACGGTTAACCAATTGCTGTCCATTGCTCAGCAGTGGTACATCACACAGCGGATCGAAAAGGCTGACAAGGTAAAACGCGGGCACTGAAGCGCTCTCCCCTGCCCCGCGCCGAGCTTTTTTTTGTCGCCTTCGCGTGACACCATTGCCGCCGAGGCGACCCCGCCCGGTCGCGGCGGCATTGGCATTATCCGGGTATCAGGTTCACGCGTCGCAGACATCGCAACCGCTCTGCTCGGCGCGCTGCCTAAACCGCGCCGAGCCAGCTTGCGCGATTTTCGCGACGGCAATGACGAAACGATCGACAAAGGCATCGCCCTCTATTTCCCCGGCCCAAACTCGTTTACCGGCGAAGATGTGCTGGAACTCCATGGCCATGGCGGCCCAGTAGTACTTGATCTGCTGCTGAACCGCATCCTACAACTTGGTGCCCGCTCGGCGCGGCCGGGCGAATTCAGTGAACGCGCTTTTCTCGAAGGCCGCCTTGATCTTGCCCAAGCCGAGGCCGTCGCCGACCTGATCGACAGCACCACGAGCACGCAAGCGCGTTTGGCTGCCCGAACCATGCAGGGTCAGCTGTCACGGCGCATTCATGGCATTCTTCACTCCCTTATTCGCTTACGCGGTTTTGTTGAGGCAGCATTGGATTTTCCAGAAGAGGAGATCGACTTCATCACGGACTCGACCATTGATGATGATTTATCGGCAATCATCACCGACGTCGACGCTTTGCTGCTTGATGCCCATCGCGGGGAACGCGTGCGCGATGGACTGCTTGTGGTAATCGCTGGCGCACCCAACGCGGGGAAATCCAGCCTGCTGAATGCACTTTCCGGCAACGATCTGGCGATCGTCACGCCCATTCCCGGTACCACCAGGGATATTTTGCGTGCCGACATCGAAGTCGATGGACTACCGCTGCGAATCATCGACACCGCCGGTCTTCGCCCATCCGCTGACCCCATCGAGCAAGAAGGCATCCGCCGGGCGCAAGAACAAATCGACCATGCTGACCATGTGCTCTGGATCATCGACGACAGCCTGGAGCCGAGGGCAACCGACCTGGATTACGATGGCCTGCCAGCTGCTGCTGATCTCACTCTGATACGCAACAAGATCGACCTCAGTGGCCGTGCTGCGGATACACATCAACAGGCCGGTGGAATCACCGAAATTGCCTGTTCCATGCGCACTGGGGCGGGACTCCAACAATTGCGCAATCACCTGAAAACCTGCGCTGACTATCGAGGACCGGAAAGCGGCACCTTTAGTGCTCGACGGCGCCACCTGGACGCGCTCCGGCGCACCGCTGCTTCTCTGACCGAGGCAAGGGGGGTTTTTCAGGCCAGCGGATCGGCAGAGCTGATGGCCGAAGACCTACGCCAAGCACAGCAAAGTCTCAGCGAGATTACCGGAGCCTTCAGCTCCGACGATCTACTCGATAAGATCTTTGGCGAATTCTGTATCGGCAAATGAAAGGCCCAGCCAAGGATAGGTAGTGAACTTCCCAGCGTTCAACGTAACCGTTCAGAGACCCGGTATCGGAGCCGGCAGAGAAGCTGCCGGGCGACCGGCACCGCGATCGGCGATGACGCCGGCCAGATAGGTCCAGGGTGAGCTGCCGAAATCTGCCGTCTCACTAAAACAAGTGCTTCCCGGTTTATGGATGCTTAGTCGGTGTCGGGGTCGGAGTCGGTGTCAAGGTCGGAATGAGGGATTGGTATCGAGCTGGCTGCTTTGATCGATGAGCGGATTCGATTCCGATAGCGACCCCGACACCGATTAGGCTTCCCCAGTGCGTTCGATGAAGCAATCCAAGACCCGGAATCGGTTTGGCATCAAAACTCAGGACATTTCGACAGCCTAGGTCCAGGGCACGTGCCCGCATGATCCATCGCGTCTTTAGCGATCTGGCGAGCTTCAAGCCGATTCGGTTTCACGCCGGGCTCAACGTCCTCGTCGCCGAGAAGACCCGCACCGCAACCGACCGCCAGACCCGCAACGGCGCCGGCAAATCGAGCCTGATCGAGCTGATCCACTTCGCACTCGGTGCGGATTGCAAAGTCGGCTGCATCTTTCGCAACGAGGCGCTCCGGGGCCACCTGTTCGGCATTGAGCTGGACATCGCCCAACGGTCGGTTCGCGTATCCCGCAGCGGCACCAGCCCATCAACCGTGCTGGTCAGCGGCCTTGATGGGACCACAGGTCGCACCACCCGCGCCTCGCAATCCGAGCTCCTGACGGATCAGGGCTACGACCTGGCGGAATGGCGCGACATCCTAGGCACCGAGCTCTTCGAGCTTCCGCCGAGCGACCGCAGAACCCGCTTCGCTCCGACCTTCCGCAGCCTGATCCCGTACTTCGCACGCCGCCAATCCACCGGTGGACTCGACCACCCAGAGCGCTGCGACAAGAACCAGCAGATCGGAAGTCAACAGATCGCCGTGTCCTACCTGCTCGGTCTCGACTGGGACGTGCCGCGGCAGTTGCAGGAGGTCCGGGAAAAGGAGAAGACCATCCGCCAGCTCCGCAAGGCCTCCAGAGAAGGCACCCTGGGCCGCATCATCCCCTCAGCCGCAGAACTCCGCGCCAATCTCACTCTGGCCGAGCGTCGCGTCGAGGCCCTGAAGGAGCGCATCGCCAGCTTCGTCGTTCTGCCCGAATACACCGAGCGCGAGCAGGAGGCCGCCGAGCTGACCCAGCGCCTGAACGCGCTTGCGGACGAGAACACCACCGACCGCCTGCTCATCGAAGACCTGGAACAGGCCATGGCCACCGAAGCGCCACCACAGGCCAACGACGTGGAGCGCCTCTACGCCCAGGCCGGTGTCGTGCTGCCGGACAACGTCGCGCGCCGCTTCGACGAGGTCCGCACCTTCCACAGCTCCATCGTCCAGAACCGCCGCTCCCACCTGCGCGGCGAGGTGCAGGCCGCCGGCCAGCGCATCGCCGCCCGCGAGCGGGAACAGGCCGAGCTGGATCAACGCCGCGCCCAAGTGATGGAGCTGCTGCGCGCCCACGGCGCCCTGGAACAGCTCACCCAGCTCCAGGGCGAGCTGAGCCGCGCGGAGGCCGAGGCCGAGACCCTGCGCCAAGCCCAGGACACCGCCGAGCGCGTCGAGACCACCGCCGCGGACCTCAAGATGGAACGCGCGACGCTCTACCGGCGCTTGCAGGACGACTACCACGACGAGCGCGAGGTCATCGACGAGGCCGTCGTCTGCTTCGCCGAGCTGTCCGCCGCCCTCTACGAGCGCCCCGGCACACTCACCATCGATCCCACCGACAACGGCCCGACCTTCCGCATCGACATCCCCGCCCACCGCAGCACCGGCATCAGCCGCATGCAGGTCTTCTGCTTCGACCTGATGCTGATGGAACTCTGGACCCGCCGCCAACGCGGCCCCGGCTTCCTGATCCACGACAGCCACCTGTTCGACGGCGTCGACGGTCGCCAGGTCGGCAAGGCCCTGCGCCTGGGCGCCGGGCGCGCCGCCAAGCTCGGCTTCCAGTACATCGTCAAGCTCAACTCCGACGAGCTGGCCAAGGCCGAGCTGCCGCCGGGGTTCGACGTGCGCCCGCATGTGCTGGACGTGGAGCTGACCGATGCGTCCGAGACCGGTGGGCTGTTCGGGTTGAGGTTCGATTGACACGCGGCGTTGCGTTGCCAACCAGGAGCCTTCCAGATGAGGTCACGCAGCCGACTCGAAGCCGAGATCACAGAGCGACTCTCGCGCCTCAGCGCCGAGGACATGCAGCGCGTCGCCGAGGACTACGCGCGCATCCGCCACCCGCAGCGTATGTCCAGCACGTCAACCGGACCTATCGTCGCACGGGCGGCTTGTTCGAGGGCCGGTTCCGCTCATCGCTGATTGAGGCCGACACCTATCTGCTGACCTGCCAGCGTTACATCGAACTCAATCCGGTTCGTGCCTCAATGGTCAGTGCGCCTGGTGATTATCGTTGGTCGAGCCATCGGGCCAATGCGCTTGGCCGCCAGGATTCCGTGGTCACACCGCACCCGCTGTACCAAGACTTGGCAGACTCTGATCAGGCTCGTTTTGCTGCGTATCGCAGGTTGTTCGAGGATATGCTCAGCGCCGAGTTGCTTCAACGTTTCCGCGAGTGCATCAACGGCGGCTTCGTGCTTGGCAGTCCAAAGTTCGAGCGGCAGATCGCCGCTATGATCGGTAGACGAACCTGGAAGGGGGCACCCGGACGGCCGCTAAAGGAAATCGATGCGGATGAGTAAGGTGAGCTTGCATTGTAGAAAACGTGATCTGTCCCCTTTTTCCCTGCCTTTTTCCCTGCCTTTTTCCGCTTTACATCTGTCTGTGCCCCGAGGTGCCGTAGGAGGTCAGGCTGGCGGGGGAGTGTCAGGATTCTTTTCATTTGCTTGGGGCCAGACCCTCGGTCGCCGCGCAGGAGTAGGCCGATGCCGAAGCTGGCGTAGACGACTGAGCGCATGTAAAACAAAGACTTGTCGGCATCCGGGTGGCTCTCATCCCTGGGTACTCCCGGGGGGAATAAAAATTGCCTAGTGACAGCCGGGAGCCGCAAAATCCGCTCCTAGTGTAAAGTTTTCGATACTGAAGACCGGCGGTCCCCATGCGGGGGCTGCCGTCGCTCGGGGCAGGCGCCGCCGCAGCCCCGAGCGGCAAAGGTCCGCAGCGGCAATCCCCTCAACCATTCCAACGCTCAGGAAACCTCAGCATGCAAAGCCAGCTCAAGCAACACCTCGCCATCGCCACCGGTGCTGTTTCAGTCGCCGCCGTCCCTGTGGGGGCGGATGCCGCAATCGTCTACAAGGACGACACCAATGCCTTCACGGTGAGCGTTGCCGGCACCACCAGCGCCGAGTGGGACATCGACGGTGACGGAGGCAATGACTTCCTGTTGACAACCTTCGCTTCGATCTACGTCTCTTTCAACAGCGCTACCGGGCGAAACGGGCGCGGCCTCCTCGCAACCGGTACCAACGAGTTCAACCGCCTGGCGTTGGGACTCACGGTCGAGCCGATTCTGAGTGCGCCCTACACTTGGGCCGGTAGCGGAGACCGCCCCTATATTGAGATCACTAGCTACGGGTCTATAGCAGGCAGATTCGGAAACGGCGTCATCGGTAGCAACTTCATCGGCTTCCGCTTCCTGTCCGGGACCGATTTGCTGTACGGCTGGGGGGAGATCAACGTCCAGCCCTTCAGCGTGACCGTCAACCGCTGGGCCTACAACGACGAGGCCGATGGCAGCATCGAGGTCGGTGATACCGGACAGCAGGTTCCAGCCCCATCGACCCTCGCCCTCCTCGCCGCCGGCGCCTTCGGCCTGCGCCGCTGGCGCGCCCGCCGCGCCGCAGCCTAGGTCTACTTCGTGGGAGCCGCTTCCAGTCGCGATTCGGCCTGCGCTTGTGGAGTCGCGGCTGGAAGCCGCTCCCACGGTGGACGGGGCGCGTGGGAGCGGCTTCCAGCCGCGATAGGCCTTGCGCTCGGGGAGTCGCGGCTGGAAGCCGCTCCCACGGTGCGCGGGGCCTGTGGGAGCGGCTTCCAGCCGCGACTGCCGGGCTGAAGGCGCCATGCCCGATAGAGGACCGAAGACGCCGCCGCACAGCCGTGATCTGCGCAAGGGACGCATCTCGGAAGCCGGGCGCATCTACCACATCCGCACCACCACCGCCGAGCGCCAGCCGTTCTTCGCCGATCTCCATATCGGCCGAGAACTGGTGCATGCCCTGCGCTTCCAGCATGAACGCGGCACCGTCGAGAGCCTGGCCTTCGTCGTCATGCCGGACCATCTCCACTGGCTCATTGTGCTCGGCGACGGCGTGGAGCTCCGTACCGTCATGCACAGCGTCAAGAGCTTCAGCGCGCAGCAGATCAACCGCTGTATCGGGCGCACCGGGGCGGTTTGGCAGGATGGCTATTTCGACCGCGCCTTGCGGGCGGAGGACGACCTGCGGGCGGTCGCGCGCTACATCGTAGCCAACCCGCTGCGCGCCGGGCTGGTGACGCGCATCGGCGACTATCCGCTGTGGGATGCGATCTGGGTCTGACGTGGGAGCGGCTTCCAGCCGCGATAGGGCTTGCGCGCCGGGAGTCGCGGCTGGAAGCCGCTCCCACTGTGCGCAGGCCCCGTGGGAGCGGCTTCCAGCCGCGATTGGGCTTGCGCGCCCGGAGTCGCGGCTGGAAGCCGCTCCCACAGTGCGCGGGGCCTGTGGGAGCGGCTTCCAGCCGCGATCCGGCGCCTGCGCGGCGGTTTGACGCTGAGCCATGCCTATTCCTTCGCCATGCCTCTGCCCGCGCCTCGAAGGCCGGGGCTCACCGGCGGCACAGCAACAGAGTAACCAGACATGACCAAGACCCTACTCATCGGCTGGGACGCCGCCGACTGGAAGGTGATCTCCCCGCTCATCGACGCCGGCGAGATGCCGAACCTCGAGCACCTGATCGAGAACGGCGTCATGGGCAACCTGGCGACCCTGTATCCGGTGCTCTCGCCGATGCTCTGGACCAGCATCGCCACCGGCAAGCGAGCGCACAAGCACGGCATCCACGGCTTCTCGGAGCCCGACCCGGCCTCCGGCGGGGCGCGGCCCATCACCAACCTGGGCCGCAAGACCAAGGCGGTCTCGAACATCCTGAACCAGCAAGGGCTGCGCTCCAACGTCATCGGCTGGTGGCCGAGCTACCCCTGCGAGCCCATCAACGGGGTCATGGTCTCGGACCACTTAAAGGATCCGGTCGGCGACTACCTGGCCGAGGATGGCAAGACCATCAATCCCTGGCCGCTGAAACCCTCGCACGTGCATCCGGAGTCGCTGCGCGAGACCCTGGCCGAGTTTCGCGTCCATCCCTAGGAGCTCGACGGCGAGACGCTGCAGCTCTTCGTGCCCAAGGCGGCGGAGATCGACCAGGCCAAGGACCGGCGCCTGTATTCTGTGGCCAAGATCATCGCCGAGTGTGCCAGCGTGCAGGCGGCGGCAACCTACGTGATGCAGCAGGACGATTGGGCATTCACCGCGGTCTATTTCGACGCCATCGACCATTTCAGCCATGGCTTCATGCGCTACCACACCCCGCGGCTGCCCTGGGTGAGCGAGGCGGATTTCGACCTCTACCAGGACGTCGTCAACGCCGGCTACCGCTTCCACGACATGATGCTCGGCGTGCTGCTGGATCTGGCGGGGCCGGACACCAATGTGCTGATATGCTCCGATCACGGCTTCCACCCGGACCACCTGCGGGTGCAGGAGATCCCGAACGAGCCGGCGGACCCGGCGGATGAGCACCGCCACTTCGGCGTCTTCGCCGCCTGCGGCCCCGGCTTCCAGCGCGACAAGCTGGTGTTCGGCGCCACGCTCTTGGACATCACGCCGACCATCCTTCGGCTGCACGACCTGCCGGTGGTCGAGGATATGGACGGCATGCCCCTGGCGCAGGCCCTGCGCGACGCCAAACCGGTCGACCTCATCCCGAGCTGGGACACCGTGCCCGGCGACGACGGTCGCCACCCCGAGGATGTGCGCATCGACCCGGTGGACGCCCGCGAGTCCCTGCAACAGCTGGTGGACCTGGGCTACATCGAGGATCTGGGCGAGGACCGCAAACAGGTCGCCGAGACCACCATCAAGGATCTGCGCTACAACCTGGCCCGAGACCTGGCCGACAGCGGCAAGCTGGCCGAGGCCGAGGCGATCCATGCCGAGCTGTGGCAGGCGCACCCGGACGAGAGCCGTTTCGGGCTGCATCTGTTCAACGCCCAGCTGCGCCGTGCCGACACCGCCGCGGCGCGGGAGACGCTGGCGTTGTTGGAGCAGCGCAAGCGCGACTATGCCGAGCGTGCGCGCGCGGAGCTTCAGCGTCTCAAAGAGGCGTGGAAGGACCGCCAGCCCGAGGACTTCAGCGAGCAGGAGCAGCGCCAACTGCGCAAGCTGCGCAAGCAGGCCGGTACCAACCAGGCCACCTTCGCCTGGCTGAAGGGCCGGCTGCTGGCCGCCGAGGGCCGCCCCGGCGAGGCCCTGGTGGCCTTCGAGCAGGCCGAGCAGGTACAGATGCACAACCGCCCGAGCCTGTTCCAGGCCCGGGGCGAGGCCCTGCTGGCCCTGCGCCGGTTTGTCGACGCCGAGGCGCGCTTCCGTCGGGTGCTGGAGATCGACCCGGTCAACGCCGACGCCAGCCTGGGCCTGGCGCGCGCATTGCTGATGCAGCGGGGTCAGGCGGAGGCGGCGCTGGCGGCGGTCTCCGATGCCCTCGGGCTGGTCTACCATCAACCCCGCGGTCACTTTCTGCGCGGGGCGGCGCTGATGCGGCTCGGCCGGCTGGCGCAGGCGCGGGCCGCCTTCGAGACCGCGGTGGCCCAGAACCCGGCCTTTCCGGCGGCCCATCGGCGGCTGGCGCGCCTCGCCTGGCGCTCGGGAGATCAGGCCGCGGCGGAGCATCAGCTGGGCCTGGCCAAGGCGGCGCTGCGCCGGGTTCGGGAGATGCGCGCGGGCACCCCGCGGCCGAGCCTCAGCGAGGCGGCGCCGCTGGAGCCCGAGGCCATCGCCAGCCTGGACGAGCTCGGCAGACCCAAGGCGCTGCCGCCCCTGGCCGATGACGAGATCGTCATCGTCTCCGGGCTGCCGCGCTCGGGCACCAGCATGCTGATGCAGATGCTCGCCGCCGGCGGCGTGCCGATCCTGACCGACGGCGAGCGTGCCGCCGACCAGGACAACCCCCGCGGCTACCTGGAGTACGCCGCCGCCAAGCGCCCGGACGCCGGCACCGGCTGGCTTGCCGATGCCCGCGGCAAGGCGGTCAAGATCGTCGCCCAGCTGCTGCCCGCACTGACCGCCGAACATCGCTATCGGGTCATCTTCGCCGAGCGGCCGTTGCACGAGATCCTGGCCTCGCAGCGGGTGATGCTGGAGCGTTCCGGCAAACCGGGCGGACGGCTGGCGGAACGGCGAATGGCCGGCATCTTCCTCAAGCAGATGGCCCAGGTCCAGCGCATCCTGACGCCCCATGGTGAACGGGTCCAGGTGCTGTCGGTCCCCTACCATGAAGCCCTTGCCGACCCGAGCGCCGCAGCCGAGCGGCTCAACGACTTCCTCGGCGGCGGGCTCGACCTGGCGGCGATGGCCGCAGCGGTGGCGCCGAGCCTGCGACGGCAGGGGGCCGCGGCGCGCGAGTAGCGCGGTACCCGAGCGGGCACGACGCGTCTCCGGGCGGAGCGGGCAGGCGTGGAGTTGGATTCGCGGCGCGCGGCGAGGTATCGGGCGTACGACACGCGCTGCTGATCGGCCTTCAGGTTCGGGCCAAAGACCGAGCGTTCAGGCGATGCGAAGGACCGTCGGGATAATCCTAGAAACCGCAGATGAGCGCAGATTAGTCCTTTCTAATCGATTGAGTATTCTTGCTAACGAGCGCATCCACTGGGTGAACTCGGATCGTGCGGCAAACTGCTGACCAATCTGCGCAAATCTGCGGTTAAATACGCTTTATAGGATAATCCGCCAACACGAGGTTCGATCGTCACGCGCTGCGAGAGCGCCACATCAATCGCTGCCCTCGGTGTTGTGTCTGCGCGACTGGCAAGATAGGCACTTGGTTTTGCTTTGGATCGGTCCGCTGCTGCTTCCTAGCTTGGGTGCCTACCGACTTACTCGGACGCATCCCCCGGGCCGAGCAGCCCGGTGACGCCGTCGGCGTCGAAGATGCCGTCGAGCCAGGCATCGAGCTGCCCTGTAGGGGGGAACCAGGGACAGACCACATTTTTCCCATACGCGGCCGACTATAGGGAGAAATGGTGGTCTGTCCCTGTTTTCCGTCCCTGTTTTCCGTCCCTGTTCTCCCTCAGGTTAGCCGGATCGCTCGCAGGGTACGTGATGCAAAAAGCAAGACCTGGCCCTATGGCTTGTCCTGACCCTGTGACTTGTCCGGCAGACACCCACTCAGGCCGCCGATTGGCGTACCGCGATCTCGCTTCGAACGACAACATAGGCGCGCCAGTAATTGAACAGGCCACCGAGGAAGAACAGCAGGCTGCCGGTCAGGTATTGCCAGGCGAGAAAGGCGAACAGGGTCCGCTCGAAGGGCTCGGGCGCGGCTTCCCACAAGAGGGTATCGAGGCGACCGCGAACAGCACGGAGCCCACCACGAAGGTGAGCGCGGTCAGATTCATCAACTGCAGTGTCAGCTTTGAGTCGGCCCTGACGATCTGCAGAACATTGACGCAGGCCCCGAGCACGAACAACAGGCTGCCGGTGATGAAGGTCCAGGCGCCAGCGGTCACCCAGCCGACAGCGGACAAGAAGAAAATGCTGCCAACCGTGAACAGAATAGTGCCCAACACATAGCTCACGGCGGCAATGTAGTCCAGCACCTGCCCGGTGCGCGGTGGGGATGATTCCCGCCAGTTGCGCCGGACCTCGAGGAGGTCGTGGACGGTGACGAGGAGATAGATCAGGGACCCGCCGAAAAAGGTCCATGCGCCGACATCCGCATAGGCCTCGAACGCCGGAAAGAACAGGATGCTGCCGATGACGAAGACCAGGCCGCCGAGCTTGTAGGCGACGGCGTTGATGGTCTCCCAGCGGAATTGGGCGCGGAGGTCCGCGCTGGATGCGGTCAGGTCGTGCATCCGTGATCGGTTGGTGAACAGGTGGGGCATTCGCTTAGTCTCCTCAGGCGCGCGGCGTCGAGGGTTCGCGCGCCTCTGCCAGATGGTGGTTTGCCGGGGCCGGCCCGCATCGCCCCCCTTGCGCTGGGGTGCGCGGGCTACTGAAGCGCCTGCGGCAGTGCCGGCACCGGCCGGTCATCGTCGCCGTTCGCGGTACCCGTCATCACCAGCACCGAGCCGGTGGTGCCGACGCGCAGGTCCACCCCGTCGGGGATCTGATCGAGGTGCACGCGCACCGGGATGCGCTGGGCGAGGCGAATCCACTCGAAGGTGGGGCTGACGGTGGGCAAGAGGTCGTTGCCGGTGCCGGCGTCGCTCTGCGAGATGCCCCAGCCGATGCTGTCCACGCGGCCGTGCAGCGGCAGGTCCGGATAGGTCATCAGGGTGATGACGGCGCGGTCGCCGGGGACGACGCGCGCGATCATGGTCTCGCGGAAGTAGCCATGCACCCAGAAGCTGGCGGTGTCCACCAGCGCCAGGGCCGGCTGGTTGGCCACCGCCTGGCTGCCGAGGCGCAGGTTGAGGTTGGTGACGTAGCCGTCCACGGATGCCTCGACCCGAGTGAAGCCTAGGTTCAGCTTGGCGGTCTCCAGCGCCGCCTTGGCGCCGCGCAGTTGGGCGTTGTCCTCGCCGGAGGCGCCGCGGTCGGCCTTGGCACGGGCCAGCTCGGCCTTGGCCTGCAGCAGCGCGGCGGTGGCCTGGGTGCGCTGGGCCTGGGCCTTGGCCAGATCGGCCTGGGCGACGTTGAAGGCCGCCTCGGCCTCGTCGAAGGTGCGCTTGGCCACATCGCCTTTGGCAATGAGCTGTTTCGCGCGCTCGAAGTCCTTACCGGCCTTCTCCAGCGTCGCCTCGGCGCTGGCCACCAGCGAATCCGCCTGCGGCAGACCGGTCTTGGACTGCTCCACGGCGGCCTCGGCCGCGTCGACCTGGGCGCCCAGGTTGTCGAGCCGATCCAGGGTCTCGTCCAGGTTGGCCTTGGCTTGGTCCAGGTCCGCCTGGTAGGTGCGCGGGTCGATCTCGAACAGCAGGTCGCCGGCATTGACGAACTGGTTGTCCTTGATCGGCAGGGCCACGATGGGGCCGGAGACGCTTGGGGCCACGCGGATGACGTTGGCGCGCACCTGGCCGTCGCGGGTCCAGGGGTTGACGACATAGTCCCAGTACTTCCAGACGACCAGCAGCACGGCCATCAGCACCACGGCGCCGGTCAGGCCATAGCGCATCAACGCGGGGTTCTTATTCATGACGGGATGATGAAGGTTCCGATGAGCACGGTGTAGATCGCCACCAGCGCGAGCAGTACCAGCGGCGGATAGAAGAAGTAGCGCGAGAGCCGGTAGCGGTTGAGCAGGCGGCCGGTCAGCGACGCCAGCAACACCCCCGCGATGGCGGCGATCAGCAGCGGCGGGAAGTAGACGCCGCCGATATGAAACTCGCTCGGGATAAAGATCATGCTGCCCTCCAGGCGGTCAGAAACGGGGCTCGCGCAAACGCGGCCAGTCGATGGCGACGGCGGGCTTCGCCAACAGCAGCAAGGACTCCGACACGCCGCGGTGGGCACTCAGCAGCCGGTACATGTTCTCGGACTCCTGCCTGCTCAGGCGGTCGCTGCCGTCGAGGGTCTCGGCGATGCGCCCTTCCAGGCGTGCCACCGCCGCGTGCAGGCGCGTCTGCAGGGCCTGCGGGTCCGCCGAGGCCGGGTCTTCGGCCAGGTCGCGGAGCACTCCCTCGACGCCGCCGCGCCAGGTGCGGATGTCGCCCCGCAGCTCCCGTACCAGCGCCGGCGCCTGCGGCAAGCTCCGCGCCTCCAACAACGCCTGTATGCGATAGCTCAGGCTCCACAATCGATCGACGAACGCTTGGATCTCGGCGGCTGTGGATCTCCCCAAGGCGTCCGCCGGCAACGATCGCCCCCAACCGGCGAGCTTGACCGGCAGCGTCATGACCTCGTAGCTGCAGAAGCGCGCTCGCAATCGCTGCGTCCAGGACAGCTCGTGCCGCGGCGTCCTGCCGAGCTGCAACAGGTACTCGCAGCTGCCGAAGAAGCGATTGACCAGGCGCAGGAAGACGCGGTCGGGTTGGTGGGAAACCGGCAGGTACTCGGTCACCTGCAGCACGGTCAGGATGACTAGCCACATCATCAAGGTCGTCGTGAAGTGCGTAAAGCTGTACTCCTGGTGGTTGGTCACGCCGATCAGGGAGAAAAACAGATAGGCGAAGATGGTACGCAGGAGCGCTTGCTTCGGCTCGTGGAAAACGTAAACCACGGTGAACACGACGGCCGAGACCCCGAGCGCGAGCTCGGGGTACGACGAGAGTTGCGGCATCACGAAGATGTAAAAGGGGAAGGCGGCGGCCAGTGCGACCGTCACCGGCAGATACAGCTTGGTGAGGCTGAATGATGGCAAGGCACTGTCCGCAAACGCGAGCCGGGTGGCGATACCCAGGGCGCCCAGCCCCGTCGGGATGTCCGGGATGTAGACGATGGCGAGAAACATCAGCCAGATCGATGCCGCCGTGCGCACCGCCTCGTCGAAATGGTCCCGATCCAGCGGCAAGGGGCCGGGGGACGGGGCCGCAACCGCGGGCTGTGGTTTGACGTCCTGTTGGTCGGCGGCGCAGTCGAACGCCGCGATCCGGCAAGCCGCGCGGTACAAGGCCAGGCTCAGGTTGTCGAGCTGCCGCAGCCGATCACGCTGGGCGGTGACGGCCGCGATGTCGAACTGACCCAGCGAGTGTAACCGCTGGTCGTCCCACTCGATCGCCAGCGGCTCGGGCTGGCGCGACGGCGCCTTGCCGGCGATCATCGCCGCCGCGCCCTCCAGGCGTCGGTCCAGCTCCCGTAGGTAGACGGTCAGCTTCGGTACCAGCGCGCGCAGGATCGCGAGCTGGTGCTCGTCCAGGTCGGCACCCCAGCGGATCAGGGTTTCGTCCAGTGCCGCGATCTCTGCCTGGAACGCGCGCCAATCCGAGTACGCCTCCGCGACCTCCCAGCTATCGGATTGTGCGACGCCCAGCAGCTTGTCCACCTGCGCCTGCAGCCGATGGATGTCGTCGCGCAGCGCAGTTGTCTCGTGGTCCCCAGCCGCGCCGCCAACACGGGCGGTACAGACGCCCAACAGGTGCCGTGCCTTGTCGATGAGCGCCTGGGCAGTATGAACGAGCTTGCGCCCGGAGCTTTCCGGCCAGAGCAGCAGCGCAATCACCACGTAGGTGACCAGCCCCGTGCCGGTCTCCTGCGCCCGATCGATGCCGATCTCGAAGGCATTGCCGGGGCTGAAGGCGCTGTCGAAGGCGATGACGGTGGCGAAGAAGCCCGCCTGTTGCCAAAAGTAGCCGTGCCCCTTGGAGCTCAGGGCCAGGTAGGTGAACACTGCGCCGTAGAGGGACAGGAAGGTCACGAACAGCCAACGCTCCTGGATGAAGAAGGCGAGCAGCACGAAGCCCCCCACCGCGCCGACCAGCCCGCCGGCGAGCCGCATCAAGCCCTTCTGCACGCCTTCGCCGGTGGTCGCGAGCCCCACCGAGAAGGCAGTCCAGGCCGCCCAGTAGGGCTTCTCCCAGTCCATGTGCAGGGCGATGGCGTAGGCGATGACCACCGCCAGGCTGGTCTTGAGCGCCAGCTTGGCCCTTGGTGAGAGCGCGCCCGTCATGGCGTGCTCGCGTCGGTCTGCCGGCGGTAGGCGTCGACGACGTCCTGAAGGGTATCGAAGAACGCGTCTTTGCCGAACAGCTGGTCGAGCTGGTAGCGGCTGTGGTCGCGGACATCATCCATCACCTGCGCGACCACCAGCTGGATGCCCTGCTCCTTCAGCTCGGCGAAGGTGGCGCGCAGGGTCTCGGCGGCGGAGAAGTCCACGTCGTCGATGGCCGAGGCGTCCAAGCACAGCCAGCGCAGCGGCGGCTCGACGCCACAGGCCAGTGCCGTTACCTCCGCGGCCATTTGCTCGGCGTTGGCGTAATACATGCTATGGGTGAAACGATAGACGACGAGCCCCGGCAGGGCCTGGACCTTGGTATCCATCGGCAGCGCATGCCAGGTGCCTGTCCCGTCCGGCTGCAGCAGCGCGTTCTTAGGCCGGTAGCCGCGCCGGGTGTGATCGATGAGGGAGAGCACGATGGCGAGGATGATGCCCTGCTCGACACCCACAAGCACCACCATCAGCGCCGTGATCAGCGCGACCCAGAATTCCGAGCGGCGCTCCTGGTAGATGCGCCGCATGCTATCGAGGTCGATCAGATCCAGGCCGATCAGGAACACCACGGCGGACAGCACCGCCTCCGGCATGTAGGCGAGCGGGCCGGTCAGGAACAGCAGCACCAGCAGAACGATGGCGGACATCACCAGCAGCGCGAGCTGGGTGCGTCCGCCGGCGCTGTCTACCATCTGGGTCTTGGTGGGGCTGCCGTTGACGACGAAGGTGCCGGAGAGACCGGCGCCGATGTTGGCGAGCCCGAGCCCGAGCAAGTCCCGGTCCTCGCTGAAGGGCTCGTTGTAGCGGGCGGCATAGGCGCGGGAGGTCGCGGCGCTCTGGGCGAGAATGACCACACACATGGCAAAGGCCGTCGGCACCAGCTGGTTGATCAGCTCCCAGCTCCAGTCCACCTGGGGCAGGGCGATCTGCGGCAGACCGCCAGGCACCGCGCCCAGCACCGGCAGATGCTGCCCCAGGTCCAACGCCCAGCTGAACCAGATGGCTCCGACCACCGCGATCAGCGCACCTGGGATCTTCCGGGAGATGCGCTTTGCGCCCAGGATGACCGCCAGCACCGCAACCGCCGTGGCCAGGGCATAGCCGTTGACCTGACCGAGCTGCTGCAGATCGCCCCAGATCTTGCTTAGGGTGCCGTGCCCGCCGCCTTCGATGCCCAGCATCCCGGCCACCTGTCCGAGCGCCACCTGCACGCCGACCCCGGTGAGGAAGCCTACCAGCACCGTGCGCGACAGAAAGTCCGCCAGGAATCCGAGCCCGACCAGGCGCGCGAGCAGCAGGAACCCCGCCGCCATGAACGCGAGCACGACGGCCAGCGCGACGTATTCGTCGGAGCCCACCGCGGCCAGGCCGCCGAGCCCCGCCGCCAGAATGGCCGCCGTCGCTGAGTCGGCACCCACCACCAGGTGCCTCGATGAGCCGAAGAAGGCGAACAGCACCGCCGGGATTAGCATGGTGTAGAGGCCGGTGACCACCGGCGTGCCGGCGATCTTGGTGTAACCCATGACCTCCGGGATCGCGAGCGCCGCCAGCGTCAGGCCGGCGATGAACTCCGCCGGCACCTGCGATGCCTTGATGGGCAGCACCCCTTGCAGGATCGGAAGGCCGCCGCTCGTGGATTTGGTGCGCGCTGTCGTCATGCTCTGCTCCGCGGATGCTGCCGGTTGCCTGGACATTGATGAGAGGTTCGACGCACTCGCCGCGATCGGTGTGTGCGGGATCGGACCCCTGGCGCACCACCGGTCTCGGCTGACGCACAGCGCCCGCGTGCCGCAGATGGTGCTCGGCGTAGCCGCTCCAGGTGCGATGGACCACGGCGTAGAGCAGCGCCGTCGACTAACCGAGCAGCAGCAGGCCATTCAGCGCCTCGATGCCGATCAGCAGACGCCATTGCTCGCTGCTCAGGAATAGAAATTTATTAACTTGTGCACTCCTGAGAAGCAGCAGGAACGGCGCGATAATTCCATGCTGGCAAAAACGTATCAAAGAGGATGCGCATGTTTTGCTTGAAATCTGCCGCCACTTTTCGTCCCGTTTCATAGACCTTATCGATGACATGAACGAACGCCTTGAGTCCCGTTGAAGTGTGGGTGTTTTCCATGAGTTCCTTGACCAACTCGGTACTGGTGAAAATCACGCCTTGGCAGGCACGGGTCACATGGGGAAAGAGACGGTGTTCGATGGGATTGTACTTAGAACAGTAGGGCGGATAATGAGCAATGCGAATTTCGATCCCAAGCTCATCGGCGAGGCTCTGCAAGTCCTGTTTAAAGAGGTCGTGACGGGAACTGTTACTCCCGCCCCCATCGCACAGCACCAGGATGGAGGTAGCGCTGGGATAGTGTAGGCGAGCGTGGTTATACCACCAATGCCGAAAACTGTCGCAGGCAAATTCACTGGTATCGTGGCTATTCCCGAGTTGGATGTAGCCGACATTATGCTTGATGTCATAGAAGCTATGCGGAATGATGACCCCTTCAGCAAAGCTGTTGAAATCATGGTCGTAGGTGTGCAGGGCTTCTAAGGTATACAACTGCCCGTCACGGTAAAAATTGCCAAGATTTTCTTTCTTCTTGGTATCCATGCTGACGATCGGATTGCCCGCGGCCTGATAGGCGGCTTTGAGTTGCGTGATCTTCTCAAATTGGGCATCGCGGTGTTTGATCTCGTCCTTCATGGTCGTTTTCTTCTGCGCTTTGCGGCGACGGTAGCCATGTTTTTTTAACAGCTTGCGCACGACCCATTGGCTGATCTGGATCTGATGATCTTCTCGCAATGCCGCGACAATCTCACCCAGGGTGAGGTTCGTCCAGCGGACCTTTTCATCCATCGGATCGCCCGCGGTATGATGGCGTAGAACCGCCAGGAACTTCTCGTCCAACGATGGCCCCCACGTCTGCTCATAGGGGCGACGACCACCACCAGGTTTGCGCACCCGGGGCTTGGTCCCGACTTTGTCCCCGCGAAGCTGCTCGTGTACCTCGCGCTCAGATAAACCGCTCATCTCGCGCGCGCCTTTGCTTACGGTGTTTCGGCTGCAACCCAGTACCTCCGCAATATACACGCGACCACCGCGACCATACTTCAAGGCTTCTAAGCCTGCATACAGACGGCGATCTTTCTCATTCAGGCCCATATAGAAACGACGCATCGATTCCTCTACTTGGGGGGAATAACGCTCCATTTAGGTCTCCAGAAGTTTGGCTTGGTTGCAGAGGCTAAAATGATACTATACCTTCTCCCTTCTGATGAGCTGCACAAGTTATCTAATTTCCGTTCCTCAGCGTGATGTCGCCATAGCCCAAGGTGGTGAAAGTCACGGCGGGGAAGTACACATCGGACTCCAAGGTGTCGATGGGTTGTACGGGCGTCAGCAGCCGATAGGCGATGGCCTAGATTAGGATCTGTACGCAGTGTAGCAGCAGTCCGTGCGCAACAGAGTAGGAAGTTCAACAAGGAAAATATAGGTAAGCAGGGCTGACCGCCAGCAATGCAACCCATCGCCACGCGTGGTTGAAGAGCGCTGAGAAGCCTTTTCGATTGACTATCTAGAGAGCGATCGGTGTATTTGTCCGAACGGAAAGCGGCTGAATGCACGATGATATGGATATACAGAGAAGGACGGATCGACTGAGAAACCGGCCGATCATAGAGAAAACAGATAGGAAGTTCAACAGGTAGGAAGTTCAACCGCACGAGCTGAAGTATTCAGGGCCGGCCGCTAGCAATGGAACCCATCAACGCGCTTGGTTGAAGAGCGCTGAGAAGCCTTTTGGGTCGACTATCAGAGAGTGATCGGTGTATTGGTCCGAACGCAAAGCGGCTGACTGCACGATGAGATACAGAGCAGGACGGATCGACTGAGAAACCAGCCGATCATAGAGGAAGAAAGACGCTCAGGTTGTCTACCAGCTGACGTCCTGGTCGAACTCGTACTCGGGTTCTGGTTGAACGAGTTCTTGCGTATCGCCGCTTTGAGCAGACGTATCGTCCCAGGATGGAGGCGCGCGGGCTTAGCGTGATCGGTGGTGGCTTGACGGGCTCACCGACACAGTCGAAGATCGCTCGCTGCCACTCGAGCATGGCGCCACCATCGTCACCGTCAAGAGAGCCACGACGCACAACCCAACGCACGACCCGTTGCGCAACAGCGTGTTTGAATCGAGGCGCTATCGGCCTCGGATAACCCGGGTGACTCGCTGATGCGCAGGGTGTCATCGTCGAGAGAGAACAGCGCATCGATGACGCAGCAGTGAACATGGATGTGTTCGTTCAGGGCATCGCCAACGCGATGCATGAAACTGACCGATGCATGCGCGCGCAGTCGGCGGCACATCAGGGCAGCGCTTAAGCAATTCCTCCTTCACGATGCCTAAGAAATAACCGCAACAGGACGCTGACCACCCGTGGGTCGTTCTCGAGGAAATACCGCAGGCGTTTAGGGACAGACAACACCCAGTGGCGTACCGGAAGAGGAGGAAAGACCTGATCGACCCGGTGCGCAGCGGTTTCCACCATGCGTCGCGCACCACAGATGGGCAAACCGCACGGCATTTGCACGACAAGGCGATCAGAAACTCATGAAAGCCTTCGGTACACTTGGCGCGGGCGAAACCGTAGGCAAGGATCCCACACTCGAGATACTTCCGAAACTCCCGCGCGCCTTTGTGGCGGGACCGCGTTGCCATCCCAGTCGTCCTCGCGTGCCAGTTCGAGCTAGGTCTTGAGCGCAGCTTGGACGGCCCGATACAAACAGGTACGCTCCGGACGACGCCGGCGATACGGTTCGCTCTGGCATGACGGTGTGGTGGTGGCCAGCGCACGGTTCCAGCATGGCGACGGGATTGCGACCGATCACTGGGCTTGGGTGTCGCCTGCCGACTCATTCAGTATTGAACTGACCAACCCGATATCCGCCAAGCTCCTCGCTGAGCGCCTAGTGCAGCGGTGCGAATGTCCCGCTACCGTTTCTGCTGTTTGTCGTTGTCTTAATCGCTCGTCAGGGCAAACGCATCAAAATCTATTCGCTCATGTGGGCTCTGAGGTGAGGACGTGATACAGCACGTTGATTTCCAACGGGACTATTATCTGTTTCACCTTGTGTCCCATATGAGCCAATCTATTTTTATAAATTACTAGGATAATCAGAATCTATAGCTGTGATAGCCAGAAAAAAGAGGCACTTTCAACGGCTCGTTTAAGTAAAGTTCATGAAATGAGTCGATCACGCAGAAAACATGTAGGATTTAGACACGTTTGCCCTGAATCGCTCGTCGTGTGTTATCGATGACGACCACGACAACGACTGCAAACGGTCTCGCGACTTCCGAGCAGAGCACCGGGCCAGCAGAGCACTAGGCTGTCGAAATGTCCTGAGTTTTGATGCCAAACCGATTCCGGGTCTTGGATTGCTTCATCGAACGCACTGGGGAAGCCTCATCGGTGTCGGGGTCGCTATCGGAATCGGAATCGAATCCGCTCATCGATCAAAACAGCTAGCTCGATACCAATCCCTCATTCCGACCTTGACACCGACCCCGACACCGACACCGACTAAGCATCCATGAACCGGGAAGCGCTTGTTTTAGTGAGACTGCAGATTTCGACAGCCTATCTACAAGCTAACGGCTACGGCCGACGTAGGAGCCCGCTTGCGGGCGAACAGGCCGACGACGCCGGCAGGTCAGACGCAAGGTACAGTGCCTTGCCGATAGAGCAGGAGAGGGTAGCGGGACATCCGCACCGCTGCACGAATACAATGAAACGTGCCACTAAGCGCGAAGCTCGATCCTTGCCGGGTAGCCGGCACATCGCCCGCAAGCGGGCTCCTACAAGCTAACGGGTACAGCCGACGTAGGAGCCCGCTTGCGGGCGAACAGGCCGCGATGCCGGCAGGTCGGACGCAAGGTACAGTGCCTTGCCGATAGAGCAGGAGAGGGTAGCGGGACATCCGCACCGCTGAACTAACACAATAAAACATGCCACTAAGCGCGAAGCTCGATCCTTGCCGGGTAGCCGGCACATCGCCCGCAAGCGGGCTCCTACAAGCTAACGGCTACGGCCGACGTAGGAGCCCGCTTGCGGGCGAACAGGCCGCGATGCCGGCAGATCGGAAGCAAGGTATACGGCCTTGCCGATAGAGCAGGAAAGGGTAACGGGACATCCGCACTGCTGCACTAGCACAATAAAACATGCCACTAAGCGCAAAGCTCGATCCTTGCCGTGTAGCCGGCACATCGCCCGCAAGCGGGCTCCTACAAGCTAACGGCTAAGGCCGACGTAGGAGCCCGCTTGCGGGCGAACAGGCCGCGATGCCGGCAGGTCGGACGCAAGGTACAGGGCCTTGCCGATAGAGCAGGAAAGGGTAGCGGGACATCCGCACCGCTGCACTAACACAATAAAACATGCCACTAAGCGCGAAGCTCGATCCTTGCCGTGTAGCCGGCACATCGCCCGCAAGCGGGCTCCTACAAGCTAACGGCTAAGGCCGACGTAGGAGCCCGCTTGCGGGCGAACAAGCCGCGATGCCGGCAGGTCGGACGCAAGGTATAGCGCCTTGCCGATAGAGCAGGAAAGGGTAACGGGACATCCGCACTGCTGCACTAGCCACGCTGTCCGAGCTTCGTGAGCATGGCCACGATACGATAGCGCAGTGCCTTTTGCTTGCTGTTGTCGTCTGCGGACAACGCATCGCACACCAGCAAGCACGTCCTGAACTAGAGGAGTGATTTTCGACAGCTTAGCATAGGGCATTTTCTCTCTCGATTCCGATTCCGATAGCGACCCCGATTGCACTCCGCCGATGTCTGGATAGCGTGGTATAGGTTATTCATGAACCGCCACTAAGGAGATTGAACATACGCGCAGCGACCTGGTCGGTCGAGGGTTCGATCTGGGGTCCGCTCACTCGAGCGCTTGAGCGCCGGCCTCGGCCAACTGCTGTCGTCGACTTGCACTGGGAAATCCTGGCGGCAAGCGGGACCTCGATCTGGCAGCAGTCAATGAGACCCGGCCAGGCGAACAGTCAGCTCGCATCCTCGTCACGAAGATACAGCCAAACCAGCACGCCTATGAACGCGAAAACGATCACATTGAGTATCGTGTCGATGAGGCTTCCGACGATCATGGCCGCGCTTCCCCTCGTGGGGCTGCCCGCTCCTCATGTTGCAGCGTCTTCAGGAAGGCCACCGCCAGCAGCGGCAGGATGAACACGAACGGGATAGCGCCGAGCGCGATGATGCTGCGCACCACGCCGGTGTCGCCGGTGAGCATCATCGCAAGCCCCAGCGCTGCAAGGATCACACCCCAGATGAGCTTGATGCGCACCGGCGGGTCCTCGTTGCCGCCGGTGGAGAACATGGCCAGCACGAAGGCAGCGCTCACCACGCTGGTCACCAGGAACAGGAAGGCGGCGGCAACCGTCAGCGCGCCGGTGAACGAGCCCAGCGGTAGCGCGTTCAGCACGAAGAAGGTCGTGTTCTCCGGCTGGTTCAGCGCGACGTCCACCACGGGCAGATCGGTGTTCTGCGCGGCATAGAAGCCGAGCCCGCCGAACACGCCGAACCAGAACAGAGAGAACAAGCTTGGCACGAACACTACGCCCAGCACGAACTCGCGGATGGTGCGCCCGCGGGAGATCCGCGCGACGAACACGCCCACAAAGGGCGCCCAAGCGATCCACCAAACCATGTAGTTGAGCGTCCATGCCTGGAACCATTGCTCGAAGGCCTCGCCGAAGAACGGGAAGGTCGCGAAACTCTGCCGCACCAGGCTGGATAGGTACCCACCGACGGAATCCACGATCCCGTCCATCAGCGCATGGGTCGGCCCCACCAGCAGGATGAAGACCATCAACACAAAGGCGATGACCATGGCGATGTTGGACAGCACCGCCATGCCGCGGGACAGGTCCATGGTCAGCGGCAGCAGGAAGGCGATGCAGAGCACGAAAAATACGGCGAGCTTCAGCGTGTCGCCGCCGCCCTCCAGGCCGAACAGGTTCGAGATGCCGCCTTGCACCTGGAATACGCCGATGGCCAGCGAACCCGCGAGGCCGATGGCGATGGCGTAGATGGCCAGTAGGTCCGCAATCCAGGCCACCGGTCGCACCCAGCTGCCGCGACGGAAGCTGTAGCGGATGGGCGTGCCAATGATGCCGGGCTGACCCTTGCGGTAGGCGTAGTAGGCGATCACCAGCGCGGTAACGGCGTAGATGCACCAGGCGTGCAGCGCCCAGTTGAAGTTGGTCACGACCATCGCATGTCCGGCGGCCGGCCCGCCCGGCAGTTGCTGGGCGATCAGACTGTAGTGCGTCAAGGGCTCGGCGGCGCCGTAGAACAGCAGCCCCACGCCCATCCCCGCCGCGAACAACATGGTGAGCCAGCTGACGGTCGAGAACTCTGGGCGGTCCTCGTCCGTGCCGAGCCGCACATTGCCGTAGGGGGAGAACGCGAGCCAGAGCACCAGCACCACGATCAGGCTCGCCACCAGCATGATGAACCAGGCGCGGCTGCTGAATTGCTGGGCGACTTCCTGCTGCGCGAACGCCGCGAGTCCTGCGGTGTCCAGCACCCCCAAGAGTGCCACCACGGCGGTCATCCCGAGGGCGGTCAAGAGCAGCGGATTCTTCAACATTGGGATAAGTATCGCGGCGATTTGGCGATGGGCGCACCGTCTCAGACGCTGCCGACGGTAGCATAGTCGCACCCAGATCACCACGACCTACCGGCCAGACCATACTGCCTGCGGCGGCGTGGGGCGCCCACGACTATAGATTTTCAGAAAATTAATTTCCAGCGGCACATCGAAAACCCCCAGCTGTTTGGTAGAGTTGAGGGTTACCACACCTTTACAAACAAGACCAAATCAACTGGGGATCACTTACGGTATCACTCAAACAGGACCAAATCAACTGGGGGTAACTCATGGTATCACTGAGCTGTTCAAAAGCGATCATGGAGGAACTGGAAAAGGAGCTGGTTCGAGCGCACGAGCTGAATAATCTGCGGCTGTACAAGCTGGTCCAAGGGCTCGTGTGGATTGCCGAAGGTAGATCATGGCCGGAGATTGGGAAGCTGTTGGGAGTCAGTGTGAAGACGCTGGAGAACTGGCTGAGACGGTTTATGGTGCAAGGGCTGGTGTGGTTGCGAGGTCAGCACGATCGGGGGCGGGGACACAAGTCGATACTGACGCGCCAGCTACGTGGAATTTCTCGAACAACGCTTGGCGCGCTTCGACACGCCGATCATCTTGATCGAGGATAACGCCCCCTACCACCGCAGTGGCGAGGTCAACCAATTCAAAGCCGATCACGCTCAGCGCTTATCGGTTGAACCCCTGCCGGTATGCTCGCCCGAGTACAATCCGATCGAAAAGCTCTGGCGAAACACCAAGAAAGAGGCGACTCATCTGAAGTACTTCGAAACCTTCAAGGAACTGCATGCCTCGGTTCTGGAGTTATTCCGTGCCTATCTCGACGATGCTACCCAAGTTATCCGTGTGATGAAGAAATTACGCACCAACGCCGGCGTCGCTCGAGCCTCTATCCGGTCATTCCGAGAAATGATTTACCTAAAAAACTATAGCGGACAGTCGATTCCAGCTTGCGATGTCCGAGCAACAGTTTGACCGCCCGCAGGTTCTTGGTCCGGCGATTGATTAGGGTCGCCTTGGTGCGGCGAAGCGAGTGCGCCCCGTACGCCTGCGGGTCGCCGCCAAGCAGGGCGATTCAGCGCTTGACGATGCGCGCATATTGGCGGGTTGAGAGATGCTGGGACTGGTGCTGGCGACTCGGAAAGAGAGAGTCACCGGCGGAGAGCCTCGCCTCGGTGATCCAGGCCGCGACCGACTCGCATGTCTGCTCCATGAGTTCGAAGCGCACCGGCTGCTGGGTCTTCTGCTGCACGAAGGTGGCCCGTGACAGAACATGTGCATCATGGTGACGTAACGGGGACGGACGCGCAGCTTAACCAGGTCGCAGCCGCGCAGCTTGCTATTGATGGCGAGGTTGAACAGCGTAAGCTCGCGCCGAATCCGTTCAAAGTCTTCGACGAGCATGGCGCGCTTGTGATCGGGGAGCTGTTGGTTGCAGGGGGCCTTGTTCATAAGCTCGGCCAAGACTGAGAGTTAACCTCGAAAGCCACAGTATTTTAACATTAAAATCAAAATTTTACGGAAAAGCCCCGCGTACCCGCTGATCACTTGATCGGAGTTATGAACAAGGCCGTTGCAGGGGTAAAGCCGTGTGAGTTCGGCTGGCGACTGGTGCGCAACATAAGGCGGGCCGTTTTCGCTCGGGACCGCGACCATGCAGATCGCTTGCGACCGGTGCTGCAGTTGCCAGCAGGCCATCGCCAGAAAGGTGCCTTCGGAGACATTGTCGCCACTCCAAATGACAACAGCCTCCGGTCTTTCTCGGTCAAGCTGCCCAATAAGCGCGGACCAGGGTGCAAATGCATCATTGGCATCGAAAGTCCAGTCATCGTAGCCGCTGTACATCGCCCGCATGTAGTTGATGCGCGCATAACCGTCATCGAGCGGACCGTGGCTCAGATCATCTGGTATGCCGACTGCAATGCCAGGCAAACCATGGGCCTGACAGGCGCCGCGCAGACAACCCGCGGCGCTGTCACCCAAGGCAAGATGCACCAAAGTACTCATAAAAACTGCTTGAGCTGTTCCACATCTCCTTTCGCGTTCACATTGCAATAGCCATTCGCGCTCTTGCCGCTCACGCTCCAATCGAGAGAGGCGCCATACTCATTCAAGACATCGTTGGTTATGGCTTTAGAAGATAGATCTGGTGCGCTTCGTCGATGGCTTCAAGACGCTCGAGCGCGAAGGGTGGTCGGGCACAGGAGCGAAGCAGGCGCGTAAGACCCACGATCGTCGGCCGCGATGCGGACTTTGGCATCAAGCGAGAACCCAGCGTCTTGTTGCCACTTGAGCATGGCGCGATCATCGTCACCGTCAAGAGAGCCACGACGCACAAACCAACGCACGACCCGTTGCGCAACGGCATGTTTGAATCGAGGCGCTATCGGCCTCGGATAATCCGGGTGACTCGCTGATGCGCAGGGTGTCATCGTCGAGAGAGAACAGCGCATCGATAACGCAGCAGTGAAACACGGGCGGAGGTGCGTAATGCGGACGTGGGGATACGGTTTTCTGCTCTGCTTGGTGACCTTGGTCGGTTTTCCGGCGCAAGCAGTTGACTTGAAGCTCGAACTGAACGACGGCGGCTTCTGCTGCGCCAAGGGCAACGTGGCGCCGATGTCGCAAAAGGACTGCAAGCAGCTGAGCGGCGAGCATCATGGCGAGCGCGCTCAGGCGGAGCAGCGCTGCAGTGCTGCTGAATGATGACGACAGTTGAGCAGATAGTTGCAGGTCTGGATGTTATCCAGCAATACCCGCCGAAAATAATTATGCTTTTAAAACAGCGTGTTGGCGAGACTTCAAAAAAAGTTCTTCGTAAACTTCTTGGCTGAATCGGTATACTGTCGCGCCTACTCGAGGCTACGAGGCAGGTGTTGATGAATGCTCCGATTACTTTCGCTCTCGGACCACGACCGGCTAAGAGGCTTCGCCGCTGAGGCCATCGTGCGATACTTCGCTCGCATCGGCAACGCCACCGACTGAAACGAGCAAAGCATCGCCCGCAGCAATGATCGAAGTTCAACAAAACGCGACCTTTGCTCGCTGGCTTCGCAGCCTGCGAGATGCACGGGCGCGGGCAGGCATCGTTGCGCGGATCGACCGCATGGCCGCAGGCAATCTCGGGGACGCCAAACCCGTTGGCGGCGGTGTCAGCGAGATCCGTGTTCACTATGGTCCGGGCTAGCGGGTCTACTTTATGTAGCGCGGCAGCGCCTTAATCGTCCTGCTGTGTGGTGGGGACAAGCGCCATCAGGCGAAGGACATCGAGTCGGGGACGCGGATCGCCAAAGAATGGCTGAAGACACACCCATGACTGAACAATTCACCCCCTGGGACTCGACTGAGTATCTCCAGACCGATGAAGACATCGACGCCTGCTTCGAAGAGGCCGGCGCCGACGCCGGCTTCATTATTCGGGCGCTGGAAACCGTCGCCCGCGCAAAGGGCCTGGACGCGGTCGCGGAGCGTGCCGGCCTGGCGCCAGATCGGCTCCGCAGCCTGCTCGGGGCCGATTCTAGTCCACCCTTCGGCGAGGTCTTGCGCGTTATTGATGCGCTGGGCATACGACTGCATGCGGACAAGGCGGCATGATTGGTACACGAAGTTAGACATCTCCCCTTTCCCCTCGCTGGTGGCGGAACCGCTGTCGCGTATCATCCTACGCGAGCTGTCCTTATTTCCCTTGTGCACCTGTTGAGGAGTGGTGGGTGATTCCAGCAAAATTTCGGCCTGTACCATTGCAATAGACGCGCCGAAGGTGCCTGTCTGGTCTACGTCAAGCGGCTTTCTTGTCGACAAATCGCAGAGGGATAGTATGCTCCCGGCCCCAGATGTCCTGACAGCCATTACAGAACAGCACGCTCGAGGCGGTCAGCGCATGGGAACCGGCCTTGGACCAACTCATGCCATTGCGCTTTTGGCGTCGGGCGGTGACTTAAACGATATCACGCGTTTTACGCGATGCTACAAAGATCTTAACGTAGAATGCACACGCTTCTTTAAGTCACGCTTGTTCTTGATCGGTTGTCGGCCAAGCCGCTTGTCCTTTATTTCTTCCCAAACATGCTCATCGGGATTACGCTCCGGGCTGTAAGCGGGTAGGTAGCAAAGGCGGATTTGACGCCGATGACGCCATATAAAGATACGAACCATTTTTGAACGGTGAAAGGACGCTCGATTAACGATGAGAATGAGGGGCCGATCTCTCCCTTTTATCAGTTGCTTGAGCAATACCTTCGCCAAAAATTAGCGCCAAAAATTAGGTGGGCGACAGCCCGAGGTGATAAGTTATTCAGGTAACAATCCGAAGACCTATTCCCACAGGAGGCTATCGCTCATGCCAGACATTATGCTGATCTTGAGCTGCTTAAGCCAGAGCGTAGATAAGACGAGCCTTGGCCGTTTGGGTTGCGTTGTGGAAGGGCTGTTGGCGATGACGGGGCGGGTAACGATGCGGGGGCTATCGCGCTGGACCGAGCGCGGGGGAAGCGATCGGACGCTGCAGCGGTTGTTCAACACCACGCTCAGTTGGGGCCAAGTGCATTGGCTGGTGATTCGCCAGCACCTGCTGGGCGATGAAACGCACTGGTTGCTGGCGGGCGATGAAGTGGTGGTGAGCAAATCGGGCAAGAAGACCCAGGGTCTGGATCGTTTTTTCTCCTCGGTGGTTGGCAAGACGATCCCGGGGTTGTGTTTTCTGAGCCTGTCGTTGATTAGCGTGCAACGGCGCCGTTCGTACCCATTGCGCCTGGAGCCGATTCTCAAAGAGACGGCGGCGAGCTGCCCGAAAGCGTCCAAAGCGGGTCGGGTAAGGACCGAGGGCGGCCGAAAGGTAGCCGCAATGGTAATCGCCGGGAGGTGAGTCTGTCGCCCTATTTGCAGTTCGTTCAAGACCTTCTGCGCCAGGTGCTGGCACTGGTGTGCCAGACGCTGAGGGTGCGTTATTTCGTCTTCGACGGGGCCTTCGGCCATCATCAAGCGCTGCAAATGGTCCGTCGCACGGGCTTGGAGTTGATCAGCAAATTGCGCCACAACAGCGCGCTGTATCTGCCCTATGACGGCCCCTACGCCGGGCGCGGCCCGCGGCGCAAGTACGGCAGCAAGCTCGATTATCAACACTTGCCGCCGTGCTTTCTCAAAGCCACTTCCGTGGAAGGACAGGTTCATACGGCCATCTACCAACTGCCCGTTTGGCACAAAAAATTCCCCGACCGGCTCAATGTCGTGATCCTCGTCAAGACCAACCAACGCACCGGCGCCCAGGCCCATGTCATCCTTTTCAGTAGTGATCTTGAGTTAGGCTACGAAGCGCTCATCGATTACTATCGCTTGCGCTTCCAAATCGAGTTCAACTTCCGAGATGCCAAACAGTACTGGGGCTTGGAAGACTTCATGGTGATCAAGCCAACGCCGGTCTACAACAGTGCCAACCTGGCGATGCTGATGATCAACCTGTCCCAGATCCTGATGCGACCGGTGCGCGAGCACTGTCCGAGCTTTAGCGTCAATGACCTCAAAGCCCACTTCCGCGGTCGGAAATACGTCCTGGAGGTGTTAAAAATGCTTCCGGAAATGCCCGAAGCGAATAGTATTGACCAAGCCCTTGAGCAGGCTGCAAATCTGGGGCGGATTAATCAAGAACTTAGTGCAGCATGAGATCGGGCTATTTGGCGAAGGTATTGTTGAGAAATCGAATGTATTCTTCCGAGTCGATGCGTTTCTCTGTAACCTGATACTTCAGCTCACCTTGTGCGGTCACGACGGAGAGAATATTCAAGCGACCCCGCTGTCCGGTTGCACGAACAATTGGTGTCTCTCCTCGAGCGCCCCACGTTCTCCCGGAATGATCACGGAGATCGACGGCCGATTCATCCTCGAAGCCAATGTCGGCGCCGATTTTTTCGGCAAATCTCTGAATTTTTGGAAATTTGTCGTTGATGAATTGCTCGACAGCCATTGCATCCTGCTCACAGGCAACATAGCATGGCTTTTGATAGCTTAATCCCAGCTTATGCAAGTGATGATTGACCGTCTCGCCGATCACATGCACGCCATACCGTTCTGAGAGCAATTCTGCCAGAAGATCGCAGGTCCACAGCACAGTGTCGTATCCGAAATCTTGCGGCGCCGACTCCAGAACCGTTTGTTTCAACCATGCATCCATCTCATCGGTAATAACGGCAGGAGCTCCTGGTGCTTTCTTCGTCTCTAGACCCGCATAACCATTCGCCTTGAACCGGTTTAGCCAGTCATAAATACAACTACGATTAAAACCGAGGATTTTGATGACGTCTTCAGGACTATAGTCTCTCTCTTCGACGGCGCGGACCGCGATCATCCGAAGATAGCTCATCACTTCGTCAGGAATCAAGCGTGCATCGGATAGCCATTTTGGTTTCATGACAACCTCCGTGATTTAACCACTTACTTCTTTGTCAAAGTATAGATCATCATCATGAGCTATAAGCTCCTGAAATAGCAGAGTGAAGGGATAACAAATACGAAAACTCTAGTTGTTCCTCATACATCAGACTGATCATGGCGAATAACCTCGGCATCGTTATCGGTCGGCTCTTCAAGATTCGGTACGATATAACCGTTCAGAGACCCGCTACCGGAGCCGGCAGAGAAGCTGCCGTGCGACCGGCACCGCGGTCGGCGATGACGCCGGCCAGATAGGTCCAGGGTACGTGCCCGCGTTGCCGACAGGTTTCGATGACGCTGGCGAGCAGGGTGAAGGTGCGCGACCCGGCGTCGCAGCGCGGACCCATCATGATGCGGCGCGCGATGACCCAATGGCGCAGGGCGCGCTCGGCGTCGTTGTTCGCAAGCGGCCACTCGGGATGCTCCAGCACCCGTAAGGTGGCCTCCCAGTCGTCCAGAGATCCACGGACAAGGCGCGCGTCTTGGCGTGATGGTGCCCCCAGCAGGCGGCATGCAGCAGATCGCTGGCAACCGCCGCATCGATCAATTCCTGCTCCGGCAGCGTGCCCGCAGCAGCGGCCTCGTGCAGGGTGCCCTTGAGGGTACGACGCTCAGGCTCGAGCCGAGCCAGTCGTGCAGACACTCGCGGATGCGCCGATACGACATCCGAAAGCGCAGACGCAGCGCCACGATCAAGCTCGCCAGACCCGGCCCGACCAGACGCCATTCGCTCCAGGCGACGGGTTCGAGGCTCGGGTCTTCGACCGCGCCGGTGCCGGCGCGCGCGGGTGTGATGGCGGCAGCCGCAGAGGCTGTCCTGGAAACGATGATCGGTGATGCGCAGGTAGCGGCAGTCAAGGGGGTCTCTGAACGCTTACCGTTCAACTATCCCACATCAGGTTCTTCTGTTCTCGTGCGGCAGCCTCGAGCAACTCGATTAACGGCAATGCACGGTGCGATAAGCTGACGCTCTGGCTGCGGTCCTGATCGTCATCATTGCGCGAGGGATTCAATGGCATATCTGGATTCCGCGCAATCGCCGCTTTGAGCTTGGCGAGGGCTTGCGGCACGTCCGCGGCCAGAATGGCACCGGGTACACTGCCGCTATGGCCCATCATTTGGATCAGTGTCTTGGCAACATCGCCAAACATGGTGATGTCTGCATGGACCGGGGTCTTAAAAGTAATCAGCATCAGGCATGCAATCCTATGATGGGAAGAGAGACCGACTGGTAGTTTCCTTCTTCTCGGACGGTCGCAAAGAAGAGAAGGATAACCAGATGTGCAATTAACCAAAGTTGATTTTTGCTTCCAAGTTTGCTGCGGAATCGGCGTTGGCGAGGCAATCCTCCAAGGAGACGCGCCCAGCGCGATACAGCGCAAGCAGCGCATCATCGAAGGTAATCATGCCGCCCTCTTCGGTGGCGGCCATGGCATCCTGAATCTCTTCGATATGACCATCACGAATCAAGTCGCTGATGTGCGGGGTATTAACCAGGATCTCGATGCCAGCAGCACGTTTTCCATCCACAGTTGGAATCAATCGCTGGGAGATGATCGCGCGCATGTTCAAGCTTAAATCCAGAAACAATGTCTTGTGCAGTTCCTGGGGAAACATGTTGATGATGCGCTGCAATGCCTGATGCGCGTTGTTGGCATGCAATGTGGAGATCGCCAGATGGCCGGTTCCGGACAATTCAATTGCGGCCTCCATGGTCTCTCGTGTGCGGATTTCGCCAATCAGAATCACATCGGGCGCTTCGCGCAGGGAACTCTTCAGCGCCACGGCATAGGATAAGGTATCAGTGCCGATTTCGCGCTGATTGACCACGCAGCCCTGATGTGGATGCAGATATTCCACCGGATCTTCGATGGTCAGGATATGCCCGGTGCTGTTCTTGTTGCGATGATCGATCATCGCCGCCAGCGTGGTGGATTTGCCTGAACCCGTGGCGCCGACCATCAGCACGATCCCGCGCTTATGCATGACAATGGTATTCAATACCTCAGGCAGACCCAATTCCTCACAGGTCAGGATGCGGTTGCTCAGATAGCGGATAACCATGCCAGAGGTGCCACGCTGATGGAAGGCATTGACGCGAAAGCGTCCCTTGCCCTCGAGACCAAAGGCAAAATCCAATTCACGATGCTTGTCATACTCTGCGATCTGATTTTCATCCATCAGCGAGCAAACGGCATCACGACACATCTCCGGCGTTAATATCGTTTCCCCAACGTCGCGTAATTGTCCGTCAACTTTAACGCGCACAGGGCTGCCGGCGGTCACAAACAGATCCGATACCTTTTTTCGGACCATCAGTTCCAGGTAAGGTGTAAAGTCCATGGCCTGTCAGCCGCCCCTACTCCCCTGCTTTGCGCCATCTGCGTTGAGTTCGCCCTGGAGATTTGCTGCTGCTCCGACAGAACCATCGCTAGTGCTAAATCCGATGGCAATCTCCTCGTCCTCCTCTCCTTCCCTTAGGATCGACAGACCATCCGTATCGCCGAGGGTGTCGCGCTCGTTGGCGTCCTTGCCTTCTAGCTTGATGCGCAGGCGCAAATCGTTCATCGAGTCCGCGGAGCGCATGGCGTCTTCATAGCTGATCTGGCCGGATTCGTATAGGTTGAACAAGGCCATGTCGAACGTCTGCATACCTAACTCTTCGGACTTTTCCATAATTTCCTTGATCTCATGGACTTTGCCCTTGAAAATAAGGTCTCGAATCAAGGGTGAGTTGATCAGGATTTCGATGGCCGCGACGCGTCCGCCATCAACCTTCGGCAGCAACCGTTGCGATATCACCGCCCGAAGGTTCAACGACAGGTCCATCAGCAGCTGCGCGCGACGCTCTTCGGGAAACAGGTTGATAATGCGATCAAGCGCCTGGTTTGCGCTGTTGGCATGCAGTGTTGACAGGCACAGATGACCGGTCTCGGCAAAATTGATTGCATGTTCCATGGTTTCGCGGGACCGAATCTCACCAATCAGAATCACGTTTGGTGCCTGACGCAGGGTATTGACCAACGCGTTGTCCCAGGACAGAGTATCGACGCCGACCTCGCGTTGTGTGATCAAGCATTTATTGTGCTTATGCACAAATTCCACTGGATCTTCAATGGTTATGATATGGCCATAGGTGGTTTGGTTGCGATGGCCGATCATTGCCGCCAGCGACGTCGATTTGCCTGAGCCCGTGCCACCCACGACTAGGATCAGCCCGCGCTTGGTCTGGATCAATTCCTTCAGCACCGGCGGTAACCCAAGCTGGTCGAAATCCGGAATGTCAGTCGGAATGATGCGCAATACGGCGCCGACTCGCCCTTGTTGCACAAACACATTGATGCGGAAACGCCCGATGCCCGGTGGGCTGATCGCAAAGTTACATTCCTTATTTGCATCGAACTCGCGGATCTGATGGTCGTTCATAATCGAGCGCACCAGCATGGAGGTTTGCTCAGCGGTGAGAACTTGTTCCGTTAGTGGCGTGAGTTTGCCGTCGATCTTGCACGCTGGCGGAAAGTCCGCTGAAATGAACAGATCGGAGCCGTTGCGCGCAAGCATTGTGCGCAGACACTCGAGCATGAATTTTGCGGCTTGCTGACGATCCATAGGTTAAGTCTGAACGATGTAACGAAAATCGGCCTTGTTCGTAAGCTCGGCCAAGACGAAAGAGTTAACCTCGAATGCCACAGTATTTTAACTTTAAAACCGAAATCTTACTGGAAAGCCCCAAGCACCCGCTCGTCACTTGGTCAAAGTTGTGAACAAGGCCCGAGAATCGAAGTAGGAAACGAAACTCGCGGCGACTGTGATCAACCGGAATCACCGAACAAGGCCAGTATCCTCAAGGCCAGTATCCTCGCTGAACATACGCGCTGCATTGATTTGCCGCATGATTGATGTGCCGCATCAGTGAAGCAGGTTATTAAACCTGGCCTTGATCCTGATTCCGCCCCCTGACACCTCGCCGAGGCTGTTAAGTTGTGTCAACTTCTACAATCTCTGGTCATAAACACTGGAGTGAATGATGACCACGGCCTGACCAACGATCGTCAATAAATCAGGTTCGGTAGCCAGGTTGCGATCTGAGGAAAGAGCGCCAACGCGATCAGCATCAGTAATTGCAACACGATGAATGGCAGCACTCCGCGATAGATCTGCACCGTCGACACTTCAGCAGAAGCTACTCCGCGCAAATAGAATAACGAAAAACCAAAAGGAGGAGTCAGAAACGAAGTCTGTAGGTTGATGGCAATCATTACACCAAGCCAAACTGGATCAAGCCCCATGGTGAATAGGACGGGACCAACGATGGGCACAACCACAAAGGTGATCTCGATAAAGTCGAGAATGAAGCCGAGAAAAAACATCACCAGCATCACCAGAATCACGGCTCCGACTGTGCCGCCTGGCAAATCCGTGAGAAAGTCAGTGACCATCTCGTCTCCGGAAAATCCCCGGAACACCAACGCAAAAATCGCCGCGCCGATGAAAATCAGAAACACCATGCTGGTAACAACCGTCGTCTGACGCATCACGGCCCGCAGTGTTGCGAGGTCCAACTGACGCTTCAACGCGGCAAGCAGCAGAGCGCCGATCGCGCCCACCGAGGCGGCCTCGGTCGTTGTCGCAACGCCATACAGAATCGAGCCCAACACCGCGACGATTAACCCCAATGGCGGTAACAGAACCTGCACCACCCTTAGCCAGAAATGCCAGTCATGTGTTGGACGTTGGTCGGCCGGGATGGCAGGCACCGACGCGGGCCGAAACAAGGCCAAGGCGAGCATATAGCCGATGTAGGCGATCACCAGCATGAGCCCCGGAATCAGAGCGCCGAAGAACAGGTCGCCAACCGAAAATGGATCGGGCGGCGGCCAAATATGGCGGGTTGCCTGCTGGTGGGCCGCTGACAGCACTTCGGCAAGCAGCACCAGTATGATGGAAGGCGGAATGATCTGCCCCAGCGTGCCGGCAGCACAGATCGTGCCAGCCGAAACGCCGGGATCGTAATGGCGCCTCAACATGGTCGGCAAGGACAGCAGCCCCATGGTAACCACGGTGGCACCAACGATGCCGGTGCTAGCTGCCAATAGCATACCGACGACGATCACCGAGATACCGAGCCCGCCGCGCATCGGGCCGAATAACAGCGACATGGTATCGAGCAGATCCTCGGCCACGCGCGAGCGTTCGAGCATGACGCCCATGAAAACGAACAACGGCACCGCGATCAGTATTTCACTGGTCATAATGCCATAGAGCCGATTCGGCAAAAAGCCAATAAAGGCCGGATCGAACAAGTCGAACCAGTAGCCGAAGAGGGCGAACAATAATGCCGTGCCACCCAGCGACATCGCCACCGGATAGCCGAGCAGCAGCATCGCGCCAACCGCTATGAATAACAGCAGCGGCATGATTTCAATCATCAGCGCCATCCTGGATGCCAGTCCCGTCGCTGCTGGCTTCGGGTTGTGGCAGCGCGTTTTCTACCCCGAGCAGAAACAGGCTATTGCGTATTACCCAGACCAAGCCCTGCACCAACAGCAATATCGGCATCACCAGCAAGAGCGTTTTGACCAAATAAACTCCGGCAATGCCGCCAGCCTCTCGCGATGCTTCCTGAATGGCCCAGGACTTGGCCACGTAATGCCAGGACGAGGTCAGAATAAAAACACACACCGGTATCAATAAAACCAGCGTGCCTATCAGATCCACCCAGGCGCGAACAGGCCGCGAGAATTTGCGATAGAAGATATCTACCCGTACGTGACCGTCTCGTTGGAGGGTATAGGCTGCGCCCACCATGAACAGTATCGCGTGCATATAGGTCACTGATTCCTGCAAAGCGATCGAGCCAGTATCGAAGGCATAGCGCAACACCACGACCAAAAAAGTCACCAACACCATGGAAAGTGACAACCAGGCAACCGCATTGCCGACCCAGCGAATGATCAGTTCTAATATGCCGGCGAACCGAAGCACGACGCTCGTCGCTGTCGCGGTCTTGGCATCAGTACGCATGGACGCACCAGGGCAGGAAGACTGTGCAAGCGTGTGTCCGCATGGAAATCGTCTTTTAGTTCAGCATTTTACCAATTAGACAGCAGATGCGGTACAGCTCGTCTGGATGCCGAATTCAACACATGCATCATTTCACCAGCTGAACAATAACCACTGCGGTACCGCTAGCTCCGGCGGCGATTGATCCTGAACATCCAGCTGGCCATCGCCATCGATGTCCATCATGTAATACGGCGGACCGATCACGGGCTGCACTTTAACCATATACAGCTGACCATTGACACGATACTCATAGATGACTTCGGTATCGGTCTCTGTGATGGTGACCTCGGGGTCGATCAGAGTATCGGAGGTTGGCGGTAATGGGGCGATCGGGGCTGCTTCAGGCAACACCCGGGCATCGTCGAATCTGTTCTGCGCCGCCGCCGTAAACGAACCGATCAGTGCAAACAGAGCAAAAGCCGAGGGCATTGCGCCCCTGAAAAGAAAGATCATGGGCGGATATCCCAAAATCAGGAGATAGATAAAAGGGCGTCGATCAGCGGATGCGGCCTGGGCGCAATACGCTATTCATCGTCGCCTTTGCTTTTGATCTGAGCCGAGCCTGGAGCGGCACCAAGGCTGGCAGCAAACAGACGCTGGATCATATCCATGCCCGCCATGCTGCTGTTCAGATAGGGCTTAAACAAATTGAGTGGATCATAGCCTTCGACACCCTGTTTGATTCGGTCACGGATATCATCCATCAGCTGATTCTGAAAACTCTCCACGTCCGGCAAGCCCATCAGCTTGCGCATTTCCTCTGGCGAAACATCGATATCGAGCTTAATATTCATTGCTGGGCTCCGTTTTTGGATGGTTGCAGGGCAAACAATCGAAGTGGGGCATGTTGACAAGTAGACCAGGGCGCAGCGTCTTTACTTGACCAACGATTGATTCTAGACAGATTGACTCTCCTCGGATCGACTCCAAACGGATCGATGCTAAGGCGATTTCTGTCGAGAAATAGACCGCCTGGCTTGTCTTCTCGTTCGGCCTCGAGGTCGCGGCAACCTGCCCATAGACCGACTTTGGGCGCGTTGCAGCTTGGCGAAGGCGAACGAGAATCCGGCGCCAGCTGGTCTATTTCTCTCCGGCAATCGCCTAGGAAACTGTCCACCAACAAATTCCCGATCCTTGCTGTACCGTACGATTACAGTCGGGAAACAATTGACGGACAATTTCCAAACAGTTGACTTTATCAGTGGCGGCTTGCGCGCGGCGGCAGTTCCCGCGGCATAGGTTCATCAACGACCAGCCCGCGACGCACCCGGCGACCAAGAAGCACACAGGCACGCTCGAACGCACGTTCGGCTTCGCGCGCATGCCATTCCCAATCCAAAGGCGCGGAATTGACCCGCAGCGAGTAATGCCCGGTTGTGACAACTTTGCCAATGCGCACCTCCAATGCCCAATCATGCCAAACGACATCCTCCTCCTGGTCGTCCGCGAACTCTTGCTCAACCAAGCGCACCGCATGCTTGCCAGCATCGTCCATGACCACAAGCTGCGACAGCACTGAATCCTCGTCGACACAGCTCTCCCAACCCGTATGTACCGCGGCGGCGCTGTACATCACCGCATGCGCAATCAACTCAGGGGTCAATTTGATGCTCAGCGGACTATCCCAATCCGGTTCAGTGTGGTCGACGAAGCCCCTGGTCGCAATATCTTCAGTCATGATGCAGCAAACGCGAAATAAACGTGACAGATGTTGAAGAGCCGATAGCTTAACCCCCGAGCAGGGGTTTCAGGAACCAAAATATCCGATCTCGCCATGGCTCGATGCCCGATTGTCCTAGTGCGCTTTGCTTCAGCCTGCGCTATCTTGGACCTGGTTCCATCATCCTAACAAGAGGCAGTCAAGATGAAGGTAGCCGTATTCTCAGACGTCCAGGCGAATCTACCAGCGCTGGAATCTGCCATTGAGCATATCGATGCCTGGCAGCCTGATCTAGTCATAATGGCCGGCGACCTGATCAATCGAGGCCCGGACAGTCTCGGCTGTTTAACGCTGTTTGACCGCAAGCGTCGTGAATCCGGCTGGCTTCCGATCTATGGCAATCATGAGGTTTGGGTGCAACGCTGCGGAAGCTCGCCCCCGAACTCCGAGGGCGAACGTGAGATCCGACGTTTCGCCGATTTTGCCTGGCGTCAGATCGCCGAGGTTGCCGCCGCATTATACGATTGGCCTGATCATCTGTGTTTGCATCCGCCCAGGAGCAATGCCTGGCTGCATGTAACCCATGGCACCATGGCCGGCAACCGGGATGGCATCACGCCAAATACAAGCGACGAATCTCTCGTTGGCAAACTGCCCGAGGAAGTCAAGCTGTTTGTCACCGGCCATACCCATCGCCCACATCAACGCCATACCCAGGGTATGGATGTCGTCAACATCGGTTCTGTTGGGTCGCCGTTCGATGGTGATCCGCGCGCCAGCTATGGTCAATTTACCTGGCAGTGCGGGCGCTGGCACACCCACATCCCGCGTTTTACCTACGATCGCGAGCGCGCCAGACGCGACTTTCACGAATCCGGTTTTCTTGATCAGGGCGGACCCTTGGCACGATTAATCTATCTGGAATGGGACCGTGCCAGACTGTTGATGTCAGAATGGCGACGTCGCTATCAACAAGCTGTCATGGACGATCAGATCACATTGCAAGCGTCCGTGGAAACCTACCTGGCCGAAATCGGGATTGAACAAGCCAGGGTCGATGAGCCGGGTTAACCAGCAATTCCCGCCGAAAATAATTCTGCTTTAAAAACCGCGTGTTGGCGAGTCTTCGAAAATAGTTCTTCGTAAACTTTCGTCTCTGAATCGGTATACTGTCGCGCAGACTTGAAGTTGCGAGGCAGATACTGATGAGTGCTCCGATTTCACGCAAACAACTTAGCGCCGCCGGGCTGCTGAACAAGGCGCGGCGGTTTTTTGCGAAGATTCCCGACCCGTGCGATGGCAAGATTACGCTGGTCGATTATCTGATGTCGGGACTGGCGTTGTTCGGGCTGAAGTATCCTTCGCTGCTGCAATTCGAGCACGACAGTCGGGAAGAGACCACGCGGGCGAATCTGCACGCGCTCTACGGGATCGAACGGGCACCAAGCGACACCAGCTTTCGCGAACGTCTCGATGCATTCGATCCGAGCCAGTTGCTCCCGCTGTACAAGGCGCTGTTTGCAGACCTGCAGCGCGGCAAGGGGCTGGAGGGGTTTGAATACCTTGATGGCCATTACCTGCTCTCACTCGACGGCACCGGGTATTTCTCCTCGACCAAGGTGCATTGCCCGCAGTGCGGGGAGAAGCACCACCGCAACGGCACCACGACCTACTATCACCAGATGCTCGGGGCGGTGCTGGTACACCCCGATCACAGCGAGGTGTTCCCGCTGGCGCCCGAGCCGATCCTCAAGCAAGACGGCGCGCGCAAGAATGACTGCGAGCGCAACGCCGCCAAGCGCCTGCTGGCGGATCTGCGCCGCGCGCATCCGCATCTGAAGCTGATCGTCGTCGAAGACGCCCTCGCCTCCAATGCCCCGCACATCCGCCAGTTGCAGGAACTGAATCTGCGCTTCATCCTCGGCGCCAAGCCGAGCGATCACACCCACTTGTTCGCTTGGGTGGCGGCCACGCCCGAGACGCGCGAGGTCGAGTTCACCGACGCCAAGGGGGTACGTCACCGTTTCCGCTATCTCAACGGCGCACCGCTGAACGAGTCCAACTTCGACCTCGAGGTCAATTTCCTCGAGTACTGGGAACACACCCCGGACGGCAAGGTCACCCACTTCTCCTGGGTCACCGATTTCACCATTGATGACAGCAACCTCATGACGCTGATGCGAGGAGCCCGCGCACGCTGGAAAGTCGAAAACGAAACCTTCAACACCCTCAAGAACCAAGGCTATCACTTCGAGCACAACTTCGGTCACGGCAACAACAACCTCAGCACCGTGCTCATGCATCTGATGATGCTGGCGTTTCTGATCGATCAGATCCAACAGCGCGGCTGCCGGCTGTTCCAGGCCGCCTTAACGGCGGCGCAGAGCAAGACGCGCTTGTGGCGCAAACTGCGTGCGCGCTTCGATCTCTGCCTGATTCCCGATTGGGACACGCTCTATCGCTCCATTATCCAGCCGCCACTGCTGCCCTTGCCGCCTGACACCTCCTAGTCGACGGCCGTGAACGAATGTGCTTGAAGAACGTCTTGAGGGTAACCAAACAGCCAGCCAGAACAACAGCGTCGTCTCGTGGCGAAGCCTGTGTTCGCCTGTGCGGTTTCCACACGCGCTCGCGCCGCGCTCGGGCGATCCCGCTCGTACACAGCGGGAATTGCTGTTTTCCCGTTAGCGTACTGGTCATAGCTATCGAGTGCGTACAGAATTGTCTTGTTCTTCTGCTTGTGGGTTTCATACCAAGCCCCAAACCCGGGAAGAAAGCTGCCGCTGTTCTCATCGATAGAGAGAGCGATCGTCAGGCTCATCTGCGCGTCAGCATCAACTACGAGAACTTTCTTGCCCTGCTGCGCAGCGTACTTCGCGACAAGCCAAGTAACGGTTGTCTTCCCTACTCCGCCTTTGAAGTTAATATTTGCTATAACTTTCATCGTCGCGCGCTTTCTGGTGGGGTTCCTCGTCTAACGTCAACCGCAGCCCGCGCCAAACTGCGGCGACGCGCGAAGCGCCCGCCGCAGTTTGGCGTCGGGCTGGCGGGCTCGTTAGGCGACGTCTTGCAATTGGTTAACAAGATCCCTGCCGGCTGTGGGTGGCGGAAGCTCTTTTCCGTCGTCTTTATAGAATTGTACGACCTCTCCGACAATGTCGCAGAGTTCTTTGAAGACGGACATCTCGTTGTCGCCGTGGCATCCGCCTAGCATCAAACCAGGACAACTGCCCACGTAACATTGGTCTTCCTCCGACCATTCGACAAACTTGGCATAGCGATCACTGTCTTTCATTTTTTGACTCTTCGATTGCACGTAGGACGGCACGAACAATGTACTGCTTGGCGTCGTCTCCTGGTTTGCCAGGAACGGTAATCGGTTTCACAACATTGGGATGAACAAAATTACGATGGCTCCCCTTCCCTCCGCGATTGGCGAAGCCTGCGTTTTCCAGCTGACGGATCAACTCTCTAACCTTGGGCGGCATTCGCTGGACCTGCTTCTCGCGTTTGGCGCCTAACGTTATGCATAGCCGGCGCCCGCGCCTTGGAGCAGCCTGAGCGAAGCGAAGGCTGCTCCAAGGCGCGGGCTGGCGCGCTAGTTAGCCGATTTCGTCGATTCTGCTTATCCAATACTCCGGTTTTCTGTGGCTGTGAGCAACCGCGAGTATCCACAAGGTATCATTGTAAACGATGTACGGGATATAGTAGGGAAAAGTCCTAAGATTGGCCCGTCGATAATTTTCTTGTCGCAGCGGCGGAACAGAGGAGTTTTCACTTATCCAGTTTACGTGCCGCTCAAATTCTTCGAACATCCGCAGGCCGAGGCCATCTTGCTCGCCCTCATAGTAGTCTATCGCGCTGTTCAGTTCTTTGTATGCCTCCTCAAGAATACGCGTTTTCATTGCATGAATCGGGCTCTGACCTTCCGCATAGCTTCGCTGTAGTCTAAGCTCGCGGCACTTCCATCTTTTACGGCACGAATCCGAGCTGCGATCTCTGCCTCCCAAGAAGAAGTAGCATCATCAAAGTCTGGCGGTTGGCTATCTAAAAACAGCAAAAATCGGGCGATCTCCAGTCGCTGACGCTTAGGTAGCTGAATAAGTTTTAATGTGAGATCTTCAATATCTGTCGGCATTTTCTGAACCACCAAATTGCGTATCATCCGAGGGTGCTATTTCAGTAGACAGCCTCCTGGTTACCGGAGGCGTCGCTCGCTGTATGAGACGTGGCCACTTCTGTCGATGGTAAGCCATTTCTGGCGCTGAAGCTCGGCGACCAAAGATTCTCTGTCCACTTCGGAGATGCCGCCTTGGAATTGGAACATCGCGCCGATGAAGTTTAGCAGCGCAGGCTTCCTGCCTGGCTTGGACTTAAGCAGCCTCTCCGCGACATACTCGACTGTACCTTGATCAGCCGATTTTCCTGCGCGGCGCTCAGGGCTCTGTTCTTCCTCTTCCCTTCTCGCAAGCTGGATCAGAAGTTGAGCGAGTCGGAACTTGTCACGGTAGGAAAGGGTCTCGCAGTGCCTCGCGATCTCGTCGTATCCCACGGTCATGCTCTAATGCGTTTTTCACTGGCTAACGTTTAACACAGCCCGACGCTTGCTGGACAGCCGGAGCGAAGCGACGGCTGGCCAGCAAGCGTTCGGGCTGGTGTGCTTGTTGGCCGCCCGGCTCTGCTGCGACGCGTTGAGCGCCAAGCAGAGCCGAGCCGGCTGGCGGCTGCCGCGGCTGGCGGCGCACCTGCATTCTGCGCGCCTTGCCAGCAGCAGCCAAGCCTTGCAGGCTTTGCGCGGCGTTGCCAAAACCGCCCATGTTTTCAGCCGCGGCTGGCGGCGACTTTGCATTCTTTTCGGCCTTGCCGGGGCCGCCGGCCTTTGCGGGCTCCGCGATTCATTTGCCAAAGGCGCCGAGCCGATGCATTTGATGTCCGCGGATGGCGACGTTTTTGCTGCTGCGGCCAACTCCGGCATGTTGAAGTGAGGACGCTTTCGTTTACTTTGCCCAACCTTTGTGGCTAACCCGCCCAATATCGCGCAAACTGAAGGCGCTTAACTAATCCTGGAGCTAGATGCGCGGTATTGGGTCGGAGTTTAGCCTTTTGTTGGGCATATTGGCTGCGCGCGGCCTTCGAGTTTACCTCCGAATTAAGGCGAAAAGAAAAGCTACACATTTCGGCACGCAACAGCGAATGGTGCATGCTCAGACCACCAAGTTGTGTGGCAGCGTCCGCGATTAGACATGATCCACAGTGAACCTTGATTGTCTTCACCGCTTACGAACATCAGTTTGAAGAATCCGCCTACACCGGGGTGTCGCTCAGGCACCTTGGGATCATGGGCGTCCCGGTCGCAAGTCCAAAATTCATCTGGGAGTGCAAAGTAAAAGTCCCGACCCCGAGCGAATACCAGGGACGCAGCTTCTTCAAGTGTGGGTAAACGCCAGTCCGAATGTCCCGCATACCGGCGCGCGTTTAGGCTAGAGACATACTCGTCTCGCGCTTGGAAAAACCCGAGCCCACTGCTTGAGCATTCCGTCTGCCACATAAGATTCGTGGCTGCGTCGATTACAACCAGAGCGCTGGTAGTTTTCTGCAACGACGGCCTGGCACCCACTGCAGGGTACTGGTCGCCGGTGATCGACGCTCGCGAAAGGAGTGAGGGTATATCCTCGGCCGCTACAATCGATGATCGGGATCGCAAACTAGCAGACGCCGCAGACCGGGAGTTCGCGCGCCGCCTGTGTGTTCGCTCAATATAGCCAGCTACAGACTGAATAAGCTCTTCGTTTCTACTTTGGTTTGCTGCTTTTCGACTCTGCTCGAAAACCTCGTCGGCTTTTGAGCGATTCCCTCCATGCTCATGAGCCATCCCCAAGTGTAGGTAAGCGTTGGCTTCAGAGAATTTAGGGTCATTGGAGATGGATGGGACGAGCGAAAGCAACGCGTTCGCCTCTTGCTGCAATCCTGAGTAATTTTCCTCACCGATTAGTACGGAAAACAGTAGGCCGTAAGTAACGGACGCCACGTCAGGTGACGCGAGCCCGGATACGTCGTTGTATGCAAGACATTTGCGGAGCAACTTTTCAGCAAGCGGAAGCGCGTTCGGCAGGGAGGTCAGATCATTCGCGATCGTGTGATATGCCTGAATGATGGTAATCTTATCCTCGGTGGAAACTGCGGAACGCTCTGCTTGTTCGAGCTGCTGTAGCGCGTTGTCGATATCACGGTCTTCGTAAAATGATATAGCTCGGTCGAAAACTATGGAGAGAGAGCCTTCTGGTGCTGCGTCAATTGCTTGCGCTTCCCTTACCCTCTCAGTCTTCCCCCACGCAATTGGTTGAGCGCCGTTGTCTGACGGTGCAGCGTGTGTGTCTTGAATACGTTCTTTCCGTCTTGCGGCGGCAAGTTCCTCAAGGCAGTTATCACGCGACTCTTCAAGTTCCTCTATGCGTCGAGATATCTCGGGTCTTTCCGTACTTTCGGCGGAGTTATACCGGATCTTTAGCGATTCAATATGTCTTTGCAGTTCGGAGCATTTATTGCCCGCCGGCGTGGAGACAGATTCGTGTACCCTTAGTCCGTTTTCACGCGAAACTACATTAGGAGTTCTCATCTGTGTATGCCGGTAGCGTTCAACATTCATATTGGTTGCGGGCGTGGCAGCATTGCCAGATGGATAGGAAGAGAGGTGATACCTCTGGCCTGTGATCGGAGCCGTTCTCCGAGCTTGAGGTACGGAAGGACACGAACTCTGAGACGCGTTTGCCTGGCTGCGCAATTCTTGCATCGAAGATTCGAAATCTTCAGTTTTTCCTTCCGCTAACCGTGTTGCCTTGAGTTTCCGATCAATTCCGTAACCCAAATAACTCCACTGTGCTAGAAAAACGACGAAGAAAAGAAGCGACACCGTGTAGCCTATCAGCTTAGAAAGGGCTATTAGCGTGATGTAGGCAAGAACAAAGCTTGAATGCACAATCAGTGGATTGTCCAAAATGCGCTTGCTGCCTGGCGTAGACTGTTGTTTTGCGACCCCCCCTTTTTGACGGCGAACGTATGCTTCAACCTTGGCGTAAACAGCACTGCATTTTGGACATGAGTAACTCGGAGCATCATCCTCCTCGTTGCGCTCATAGCCACACTTTAAACAGACTTTACCCATGCTAATGCAAATCCGGATTGCCGAGAGGTTCAACGTCGAGAGTACAAAGCCCAACGTTTAACACAGCCCGACGCTTGCTGGACAGCCGGAGCGAAGCGACGGCTGGCCAGCAAGCGTTCGGGCTGGTGTGCTTGTTGGCCGTTTCTCTATGCAACACGTGCCTGCCGATGCTGGCAGGTGGCTGCTTGCCGCGGCTGACGACGCATTTGCATCTGCCCGCGTGGCCGAACGATGCCAAGCCTCGCTGGCGGCTGATGCCTTTGCCACTGGCACCGAGCCAAATTCTTGTTGCCGCGGATGGCGGCGCCTTTGCATGCTTTCCGGCCTTGCCGGAGCCCATGTCCGTTAATGGTCATGCCTGTGCTTGCCGATGGCGTTCAGCCAATGTCTTTGATCGTCCGCGCATGGCGGCGCCTTTGGATGCTTCCTGGCCTTCCCGAAGCCTATATCCGTTGCTGGCTCTGCATGAGCTTGGCGATGGCGCTGAGCCCATTGCTGCTTGCCGCGGATGACGGCGTCTTTGTTGCGACGGCCAACGTTTTGGATAGCCTGCGCCCGCTGGCCGGCACCAACCTCGCAGAACCTGCCGAGCCGGCGTGTCCTACCGAGCGTGCCGACAGCGACGGTCCGCGGGCGTCAGGCTGATCCACTTGTTGGACTGATGGGATGCTCGGTTTGCGCCCGCGGCGGGTCGGCGCGGCGGCGCTATGCATTTTGCTGTTTGCGGGGCGGCCCTGTCAACCGCTGCAAGGGGGATTCTGCGACGGAGTGCACGGTGCTGCGGGGCCGATCGGACGGGTGGCGGGGCGGTTCTCCGGGGCGGCAGGGGTGTTCCTGCGGGCTTGGACCGGCATTGCGGGGCGACTTCGGCCACGGCAGGCACGGCGGGACCGGCGCAGCGCATGGAGCGGGCGGTGGTGGAGCGGGCGGCCATCTCAGGCGGCCTCGGGCAGCGCGGCGGGGGCCGGCAGCGGCGGGGCGCGCGAGGGCGGCGGCGCATTGAACGGCGCCGGGGGCTCCTCGAAGGAGAGGACCTGCAGGATGTTGTGCAGGTGGCCCTTGCCGCAGACGGGGCACAGGCTCGGGTCGCGGGCCTGCTTGGCGAGGAAGGCGTCCATGTCGGGGATGTACGGCGTCTCGGGGTCGGCGAGGCCGAGGCATTCGCGGCAGCGGGTGAGGTTCTGCCGGCGGCGGCTGCCGCCGAGCAGGCCGTAGTAGCGGATGCGATGGAAGCTCGGCGGCAGGACGTGCTGGAGGAAGCGGTGGATGAAGTCGGCGCCGGACAGCGTCATGCGCTTCTCGGCCTCGGGGGCGTGCGGGTCCTTGATGCGGTTGTCGCGGTAGCGGAAGGTGACCCGGCCGCCGTCGATCGCCTCGATGCGGTGGTTGGCGATGGCGATGCGGTTGACGTAGCGGCCCAAGTAGCGGATCAGAGGCTCGGGGTCGGCGAAGGGGGCCTCGATGTGGACCACCCAGTCCTGTTGGTGGAGTTGCTGCATCAGGCTCTTCCAGGCGGCATCGTCGTCGAGGTCGGGCTCGTCGGGCGCCCGGTAGGCGTCGCGACCGAGGTCGAGCCGCCGGGCCTCGCGGGCGCTCGCCTCGTCGAGGTTGAAGGGACGGCCCTCGGGCGCGCGGCGCTCGGCGCGGAACGCCTTGAGGTGCTTGAGGAACACGGCGCGGAAGACCCGCCGCAGAGCGCGGTGGGGGAAGAGGAAGTTCTTCGGCGCCGGCACGAAGCCGCTGCCGTCGCGCTTGAGGCCGCCGCCGGTGACGATGCAGTGGACGTGCGGGTGCAGGTTCATGGTCTGGCCCCAGGTGTGCAGAACGGCGACGATGCCGAGGTCGGCGTCCCACTGCTTGCGGGCGAAGGTCTGGAGGGTCTCGGCGGCGGCGCGCATGAGGGCGGCATAGACCTCGGCGGAATGGTAGCGGGCCAGGGGATGGAGCAGGTCGGGCAGGGTGAAGACGACGTGGAAGTACTGGATGGGCAGCAGCTCCAGCTCGCGGGCGTCGACCCATGCGGCGCGCTGGGAGGCCCGACACTTGGGACAGTGGCGGTTGCGGCAACTGTTGTAGCTGATCTCGAAGTGCCCGCACTCGTCGCATTGATCGATGTGGGCACCGAGCGCGGTGGTGCGGCAGACCTCGATGGCGTGCAGGGCGCGGCCCTGCTCGAAGCTCGGGGTGTGGGCGGCGCGGTAGTCGTCGCCGTAGAGGCGGACGATGTCGGCCAGCTCGAATTCGGGCTCGGCGTATTCGAGGGGGAATTCCCGGCGGACCTCGGCGCTGACGGCGAAGTCGGGACGGGCGTTGGAGAAGGGGCTGGCCATGCGGACAGTATAGCCGGTCCGGTGCCGTCCCGGACAGTCCCGGCGTCTCGTCGGGGATGCCGCGGTATCCGTCCGGTGCTTCGGGCACCACCCCGGCCCTGCCCCAGGCACGCTGTTTATTTATTCAGTCCAACGTCACCCGCAGCCTGCGGCCAACTGCGGCCTGAGCGATAGCGAAGGCCGCAGTTGGGCGTCGGGCTGGCGGGTTTGTTCGGGGTTCGATGGGCTAAGTTCAGAACGACACCTCTTTAGAGAAGGGCGTCCCGCTAGAAAAGAATGCGTCGGACGGGATCATGCTTTGCTGAATCCAACGGACCCGGGATGATTCCGCGTGAGGATACTCCATAGGTCCCAACGTGATCGCATACCAGCCGTTTTGCGAGAGAAATACCTTCGTGTTTGAAAAGGTTCTACGATACTTTCGCGCGAACGATGTCGCTGCTTGTTCGGTCGGCCTACTTGCAATTATGAGCCAACGTTGGCTTGACGGTAGCGCGTGGTATTCAGCATAGGTGTCTACGCGAGTGTTGTTTGATTTCGGTATAACACGCAAGTCATTGTCGTCCTCCGAGACCCACTTATAGCCTCTTCGCGGTTTCCAGACTTTCTCATCGTCGCTGGCTAGTACATTGGGAAAGGAAGAGTGCTCCTTACCAGGATCCCAGCGCACACGAAAGTCATCTTCTTGCTCAGTTAACCACGTATACCCTGGTGCTGGCTTGAGCTTTCCGTCCCGCGTGCGTACGACATTCTCGTGTTCCTCGTCAGCCTGGAGTTCCTCGACAAACAGGGCGGCGCCTACGGCGACCGCGAAATCGACGAGCAATTTGCCTGGACTCCTGGCAAGAGCGGCACCGGGAGCGGACAACACAAACACAAGCAATACAGCGACTAGAAGATGGTTCATTGGTCACTCCCCTGGCTTGGCTCCTTTCACCGCCGAACGACATGCGTAGCCGGCCCAAAACTGCGCCGCACTGACGCCTGAAATTACTTCTGAGCTGCGCGCGCAGTTTTGGGTCGGCGCTTACGCTCTTGTTGGGCTATCTTGCGTTCGAGTTCACTTCGTTCAGCGCATCCTGAAGTACGCGATATCGATCACTTTGCTCGCGTCCCGCACCCAAATACTCTTGAGCCCTTTCAATCGAGACGCGGAGACTGTCCGCGTGCTCAGGACCGAGGACGCGCGCCGATACTAGAAGAGCCACCGCGGCATGATAAGCTACGAACGGCTGCTCAATTCTGAAACGCTCGGACAGCCAAATGAGCGTGTCCGGACTGGGTTGTACTTGCAGAATAGCAATCGCTGCTAGCCGAGCCCCAGGGGAAGTGCTGTCCATGAACTCTGCGAGAGAGTCGCGGGTGGCCAGCCCTAAGGTCCGCATCTTGGTGACTATTTTTTCCATTTCCCTGGTTCTCCGATCCCCTGGAGACATCGATGCACGTACAACCTCGTACTCTCTAGCAATGCCTAGCATTTGCTGCCGCGCAAACGTTGGGCCTCGTGATTCGGCGAGTTGCTCCACTCTTTGCGCAGCTTGCAGTTGTCGCGATGGTGCGTTCTCAGGCTCCGCTTCCTTTGCTTGAATTACAGCCTCTGCCTCTCGATCAAGTGTTCTTCTGAACTTGGCTTCGATTCCCCCGGGAAGTACAAGCGATTCGACTTCTTCAAGACTACGCTCGATCCTATGCCGGAACGCAATCAGAATGAACAGCACAATTGCGGGCCACGCGATGGCAGAGATCAGCGCGGCCAGTGCAGTAAGGTATTCGGAGGTCAATTCCACGATATTTTGTCACCTAGCCCAACGTCAACCGCAGCCCGCGCCAAACTGCGGCGACGCGCGAAGCGCCCGCCGCAGTTTGGCGTCGGGCTGGCGGACTCGTTAGGCATACATTAGCTTCCCGCGAGGCTCGGGAATGGGGCGCCCAAGTTCCTGCGCGGTCTCGATCCATTCGCGGATGATTAACTCGGCGTTCTTGAGCGCTTCCTGATAGGAAGCCCCGTCGGCCATGCACCCCGGCAATTCCGGTACCTCAGCGAGGTACGCGGTATCCTCTGTGCTCCAATAGATCAAGATCTCGTATTTCGGCTGCATCGCTTCTCTCAGAGTTTGTACTTAAGGATGACGGTTCGAACTTGCTTGACCTGATACGCTTTCGCCTTAGCACCGACTGGTTGCAAGTTCAGGATCTCTTCGACACCTTCTCTTGAGTAGATGTAGTGATCGCCTCGGACGCGCTCCGCAAACCCGAGCTTCAGCATAAGCGAGCAAAGATCCTTGAACGGGATGTTGGCGTCCGAAGTTCCGCGAAGGACAATGCTCAGCGTCTTCTCGGCTTTACCCATGAGTGCGTGATGGCGAATCGGTGCCTAACGTTAAGCGCAGCCCGCGCCTTGGAGCAGCCCGAGCGATAGCGAGGGCTGCTCCAAGGCGTCGGGCTGGCGCGCTAGTTGGGCGAATGTACTTCTTTACCGAGCATATTAACTTTAGTCCTACCCCTCGCTTATTGCGGCGCGAACGCCAAAAGAGGGCTACGCCAGCGGCAAGCAGCAACGGTGTCGGCGGAATCGGCGCATCTTGGACCGGCTCAAGCTTAAAGTTCGGACCGAAAAAGAATTCTGAAATCAGTCCAGATGTCTCCGTTGGGAGTGTAAGCTCAGTGCCGCTGGGGTAGATGTACCGCGCGGGTACGGCGCTAAGCCCGACAGATGGGTTAACGGTAAGATCACCTACGTCGAGATAGGCGACGACATCTGCTTGCGTCCCGAAAAAGGCGGCGGCCGTATAATCCTCGCCAGCGTTCAGAACGATCGGGGTGATATCCACGTAGCGGAAGCTATCATCAAGAGGACTCGTGGTGCCAGATGGCAGAAAAGCAGAGACAAGGAGTGACCCAGAGTCATCGAATATCCCGAGTTCGTGGGTTTCGCCTAGTCCATCTTGCAGGTAATCGAAGAAGCCCAATGCCGTTACGCGGAAATCCTCAGAGGGGGTGAAAATGAAGCCCATAGTTTGCGTGAGTGCGTACGAGTTGCCATACCCGTTGACGGAAGTGTAGTCGTACGCAGGTACGGGCGCCGCGAGCGAGTTCGATGAGACTAAGCTTAGAGCTGAAATCGCGAATGCGGAAAACCCTACGTGCCAAAGCCCGATACGTCGGGCCAAAGAAACACCGAACAACCGCAAAGACGAGTTGCAAACGCGCATTGATCTTGCCCTCCACATAGAAACGTGACGTTGCAGAAAATGGACGTTAGAGCCCAACGTCAAGCCTGGCCCGCCGCCCGTTGCCGGACCGGAGCGCAGCGACGGCGCGGCAACGGGCGGTCGGGCCGAGGCGCTTGTTGGGCATTTTCGTTTCGTGCGGCGAATAAAAATACATGTTTGAAATGCTTCATTGCTTAAAGGAACGAATAGAACGATCTGTCTTGCCCGTTCGGACTTTGCCTACTGCAATCTTCACAATATCCTCCTTTCCATAAAGCGGATCGAAGAAGACTAGGAGAAAAGTTTGACCTTCAGTCCCTTTTAGCAGAGCAAGCACCGAATCGATGGTGCGATCCTTGGTGTCGATGCCATCGACTGATCGGAGCACCATGCCGCGGCGGAGTGATAACTTTGCTGCTGGAGAGTCGGGAAAGATGGATCGAATTTGGAAGCCTGTGTAGGCGGGTGTGGGGTCAAAAACCATCCCTAAACCTACATACTCGGGCTCTACAACCTCAAGTTTAGTCTCGTCGTCAGAAGCCCAACCAAAACCGTTCGCGGGACGCCAATATCCTTCCAACGACGAAGATACTAGGTTGGGATAGCCGGGGTAGCGCAAACCTTCAGTCCATTCTGTTCGAGGGTTATCTGGAAGCTTGCCAGTGAGGGAAATTGCCTGTTCTGTAGCAGCGTCCCATAGATACCCAGGAGCAGGTCTCCACGAATTCTCTGCTTCTGCGGCGACAACGTGTGGTATTGTTCGATGCGGTGTTCCGGGTTTCCACTGCATTGCATCGCCAATGGCACCAAGAAACTGCTTGGCTGCTTCCGTGCCGACAGCTTCCCAGAAGGAATCCGATGCGCTTTCAGCGTTAGCATTTGGAAGTACTGCCGACATGAAGACCAAAACGAGAACCGAAAATGATAGGCGAGTTCGGGCTAGCAGAGGATGCATTGACTGATACTCCTTACTATACGCAAGACCTATGAGGGTGTGCCCAACGTTGTGCGCAGCCCGCCGCCAACTGGCCAGCCGCCCGCGTCAGCGGCGGCTGGCCAGTTGGCGGTCGGGCTTGCGCGCTTGTTAGCCAGTTCTACGGCCATCGCTTCTTCTTCAGCACGTCTGCTCGGGCTCGTCCCAAGAATTGAAGAAACTCTTTCATGAAAGGGATATCGGAAGTTGCCGTACCACTCTTTGAACTCTCATGCATGGCTTCAGAGGTAACACAGTCAAGAAGGTCTGAAAGACCTAGCAAGATCACATGGACGTGCCAAACCGCGTGGCGTGCGGCGAGTTCTTGAAGACCTGGATACGCCAGTGCCTGATGAATATCCAGGCTTGAGTCATCTAGGTCACTGGTAATGTTAAATGTAATGTCAGCAATCCTACTGGAGACTGCACTGCTTTGATCGTTGATTTTCTGGACCTGTTTGGCAGGAACATCGTCGTTAAGAATGTCCTCCAGAATGTCTTTCCAATTTGCCAACGGGTCGGTTGCGGTTGCACCTGTAAGGGCGTCAAGATTGTGATATCGGTCGCCTTTTGCGAACTTTGAGAGAAAGCTCAAGATTCGAAGCGGCATTGAGTCCGGAGCCAGTTGGCCAAGAGCGGTTTTTCCGCAGCTTGGCTCAAGCGCTTTACACTTCGCGAATAGGGACTCCAAATCGTGACCTAACTTCCGCATCGCTGCTTGACTCGGCGGCGTCAATTCATTGTGCGCCATGTGGGACAAAATCAGGATTGTCTTCATAAGTCGCTCCATTCCGATGGAGAGTTCGAAGAACGCGGAATAGTATTTATCTTTTGTATAGAGCGTGGCGTTCCGAAGCGACGTCAATCCTAGCGACAATGTTGAGTGAATCAGAAGGCCTTCTTTCTCAAGTAGGTAGTAGGTTCCCGAAAATGCCATCCCGCTGCTCCGCATTTTTCTGGCTAACGTTAACCGCAGCCCGCGCCAAACTGCGGCGACGCGCGAAGCGCCCGCCGCAGTTTGGCGTCGGGCTGGCGGACTCGTTAGGCATCATTCTTTCACAGAGTCTCGATACAGTGTATCAGGACAGATATCTTGCTCGTGCGGCCATACCACAGTTCCGTCCGCCGCCTTGGCTCGGGCAAAGTAATGAATATTCTTGAGTTCCTTGAATACTCCAAAGTCAAGCAAGTCCGAGCAGTCATAGATTCCTGCCTCGCCATTTGTGAAGACAAGGTGCAGCTTATAGTCGCTAGTGGCGGTAACTGCCTTAACTCGTGGGTTCATCGTCTATTTCAGCGGATCAATTTTGTATGGTTGTTCGCCGGCGACAGCCAACTCCCAATCTGCCATCAGTTCTTCTCTATGAATTTCGATCCAGGCTTGAAGCAACTTCATCTTAGCGGAAGGGATGCCGCCCTCCAATACGTCGCCATCTGGTAAGGAGACTATAACCTCATCTCCGGAATATCTGACATGAATGTGCGGCAGATTGTGTTGCTTGTTGTCCTTGAAGTACATGTAAACGATCAGTCCATAGAATGCAGATATTGATGGCATAGTGGGAGTACCTGTATGCCTAACGCCAGCCATAACCGGACGCGAAAAGCGGAGCGCAGCGCAGCTTTTTGCGATCCGAGTTTATGGCCTTGTTAGCCATTTTTCGTGATATCGTCGAACCAAAGGTGCGCTCTAAATTCATTTGCTTCCAAGTGTATTTCTGTTCTTAAACGTTTTGCCTCTTCTTGTATGGCGGCCAGCCTTTCTTGCATTTCGTCTGCTGTTGTATAAAACAACTCGCCTTCATAGTCCAAGCAATGGGTGATACCTCTGTGACTCAGGAAATTTCTTTCATCTTTAAATCTATTGAGATCCTTTGCCAGTTGCTCGTTGTCGTTTAACTTCTTAAAAGTTTGAATAAGCCGCTCTAGAGATGAGTCTGCATAATCGTCGCCTTCCATCTTGAAGGGCATTTTCCCGTCGATGCACTTCGCAACGAGCTGGAGAGCTTCCGTAATGTAAAGCTTCAGCTCTTGCTCGACTAACTGGCAGCCGGACAATGCGTAGGCCACTTTCAGATAGAAGTCATCTTCGTTCATGGTCTTGATGGCTAACGTTCGGCAGACCCCGCCGCTTGCTGGCCGGCCGTCCACGCCAGCGGCGGCCGGCTGGCAAGCGGTCGGACTGGTGCGCTAGTTAGCTGTTCGACTGCTCATACACCTCGCGATCTTGAGTAAACTCGCAGCTATAGAATATCTTGTTGGTTTCCAAATAGTCGACGTAGCTCCTCAGTATTTCCAGGTTCCTTTTTATCTTGATCGCGGCGATAAGCGATACCGTCCCAGCGACGAGGAGGAAAGGAGTCATCGCCGTTGAGATATAGAAAGGCAGCAGAACAATGGCAAGCGAGTAGAAGAGGGTAGTGTACACCAACGACGTCAAGTAGTAACTGTTGGCCTGACTGAGGAAGATATGTGGATTGTAGCCCTGAAAAAGTCCCGAGAGGCTGGATTCGAACTCTTGTATCTTGTTCTCGAAAGTCCCCTGAACACCGACGTTTTTTGGGTTGTAGTCCAATACAATTCGTTCGCGCTTTTCCTTGGCGGCTAGCGGTTTCGGAACGCGTTTTGCCTCAGGCGCAAGGTGCTTGGTAATAAAGTGCGCGATCGTAAGGATCGCTGCCAAACTGCCCACTGATCCGACTACGAGGTTGAACACCTCCACCCCGCCCCTCCTTTAACAGCTAACGCCCTTGTTCAGCGGGCCCAAACGTAGCGAGGCGTTTGCGCAAGAATGCCGAAGGCATGCGCAAAGAGCCGCGCGGAGTTTGGGGTCCGCTGGAACTACTGGTTAGGCGCGCTCTATTTTCCACGCTTTTTCGTAGTCCAGAAAACGAGTGTTCCCATAAGAAGCAGCCCAGAAATGCTCTCGAAAGCGACCCAAGCTCTTGCTTCATTGGTTAGAGGTACTATTTCGCCGAAACCAAGAGTGGTTGCAGTAACTGTACTGAAGTAGAGCATTCTGTAAAAAAGATCTTCTTTAATACCCTGCTCAGGATAGAGAACATCCCTGAACACGGTGTTTTGTTGGGGTTCAACAGAAAATAATTGGGCTTCGAGGGACATGCCATCTCTTCGATAATAAAAATCGCAGGATATAGTGCTGTCCCCTTTCGACGCTGTTTTTCCATTGTATTCAGCGATCCGCACATTGCATGACCCGCCAAAAGCCCCTGGGCCATTCGCCAATAAGCGATAAATCAACGTCTCATTCTCAGCATTCCAAAATCGAACGAGCATTTCATTTTCCGAAAACTTTTCTTTTAATAAGACAATAAGCTCGTCATCTCCGCTCATTTTGGCAAATGCTTGACGAGTGCCCAGCTGATACTTTTTCGCTTCGAAAGCCAATCTCTCCCGAAGCGTAGAAATGCTTGCTTTGATCGTTTCTTGATAGCTGGGCTCCTTGTCAGCCGTGCTGAATAAAAAATGATCACTCAACTGATATGTGTATAGAGCTGCAAATCCAGTGATGAACGAAAGAAATATAGCGACACTGATGGCAGCCTTGACGATGTAGTGCATTGTGATCCTAGTTCGATGTGTTTTTTTCGCCTAACGTTAGCCGCAGCCCGCGCCAAACTGCGGCCACGCGCGAAGCGCCGGCCGCAGTTTGGCGTCGGGCTTGCGGGTTTGTTGGGCGTTATTCATTCATGTAAGGCAAAAGACATCACCTGACCCCGTTCTTTCACGCTATTTTGGTTTCGACGAAATCATCACAAAACAGTTGGAGTGACCAAAAATGTTAGAGCAAATAGTGCTAAGGCGCCTCCCGCGCGAATAGCAAAACCGGAGCCATGCCAGCTAATATTGAGGAACCCAGGAATAACGGCTCCAAGAACAGCGACAGCCAAACTAATCAAGGTTCTGATCATAACAATAAAATTTGGATCAGCTATTCGTTCATTGCGCACCACTAGAAACGAAACTAATGAAATTATAAATAGCGCAGTTGCCGCCACCAATACACGCTCCCATTGCGTTGTTCTATATTTCTTGTGGGATTGGCGCTGATCTTCAATTTTGCTCATGAGGTCTTTCGTAGCACACATTATAGTTGTCAATTCGCCCGGCTTCGCGGACTGTTGCGATTCATAAGCCATTTGCAGGAGGTTACTCTGCTGAGTGCCGTGACGTTTTGTTTTTCCCAAGAGGTCAACCAAAGTATCCAAGTATCTATACAATTTGTCCGTACGCGAAGATACAGGATCTGTTTTCATTTCTGTCTGACTAAGTTGTACCACGCGTTTTAGGCATTGAACTTCGCCGTGAATTCGTACAAGATGCATCCTAAGCTGCCGAGCAGGACGTACATCCACATATTTCGCGACATGCAATATCCAACAGCCCAAAGGAGAAGAAATGGACTTCGCGTTAATTCGAGCATACCGTAATTTTACATTAGAGTCGTCAATTGCTTCAACAGTTGTATTGTATTTTGGCAGAACAACACCGTCATTATCATCAAGTTCAACAACTACTATAGGCTCACCACCAGCACACCACCACGTTTTTCCTTTGCAAGGAGTCTTATGATTAAGCGAAGTCGATGCCTTTCGAAAATGGCTTGCTAATTCGTCACCAACATTCACGAGGGAAATGGCAGTTGAGCTTGCGGTGCCAACCCTTACAGGGATGTTGCCAACCTGGTCAATGACAGATTGAAGAGGTATGCCTTTTTGCTTGTCTGACTTCCTGAGTGTTAAACGGAAGCCGATTTCAAATCGTGACGTCGCTGGTCCAGTTTGGAAAAATCGACGTAAAACACACTTTGCATTCAGTTGGTGATACTTTGTTTGTATCTTGGTCCATGAAGGATCCGCTGGTAACCGACAAGCTCGTTTCGCTATGCAGAATAGATCTTCACCACCAAACACTTGACTGCCACCGCGCATCCTTATGGATACTTCGCCTGTATACCGAATGAAGTGCTTACCAGCCTCTGCTGGGATGGTCGGCTTTTGTAGCTTGTGAGTGTCTTGTAAAACGAACTCACGTAAGTCGGCAATTGGAAAGGCAAACAAGATAAACATATCAATAAAAAAGCCCGGTCCGTCGAACGGTGCCGGGCTCGCGCGTTCCCACTACTGGTACTAGACGATTACGAACCGCCCAGTATCTCCAGATTAGTGTAATACGAACTCTTGTCGTCTGCCAAGGCAGATCGACTTGGTCAGTATACGCCGTTTCGTTTCTCATAGGCAACATTATTGTTTGGTGGTTTGCGGAGTTGCGTGTATCAAGTTCTTAGATGCGAACGAGAACTCCGGCGTAGGGACTCCGGTTACCCGGAGCCCCCGCCACAGAGCCGGACGTGCGGTTTTCCCGCATCCGGTTCCTCGGTTGCACGAGCTTTCGCGCGGACCGTCACAGTTACCCGTTTCACGTGCCAGTTGCTTAGCCCAACGTTAACCGCAGCCCGCGCCAAACTGCGGCGACGCGCGAAGCGCCCGCCGCAGTTTGGCGTCGGGCTGGCGGACTCGTTAGCCCCCCACCACGCGCCGCGGCCTCATCGCCAAGTAACTTGGGGCAGACTGATGGCAAACTATGCTGGATCAGCCGATCCCAAGGTCGAAAAAGCAATGGTGCTGAACAACGCCCGTTCGTTAGCCTGATCCGGGAGTGAGCGAACTCATCACTGGTGACGCGTAAGCGATCCCGTTCGGAAGAATGCAAATCTACGAACACTCCTGATCGGCCTGATCAACGCTCTCTTTTTGCTTTGATTTGTCAGGAGAAAAGTATGGTTCTTCCACCCAAGAAGTGCAAGCCGCTGGCCGAGCCAAAGAAAAAGCCGCTGGCCGTGGCCTGTGAGGCCGCTCTCGACGAGTGGCAGGCGCAAACCCAAATCGAACGGTTGAATGGGGATGCCGCTGGCATCGATATCGGCGCGACCAGCCACTTTGTTGCGGTTCCCGCCGATCGTGACGAACAACCGGTGCGTGAGTTTCCTGCCTTCACCGCCGATCTGGAGCGTTTGGCCGATTGGCTCAAGCAGTGCGGCATCCGTACCGTGGCAATGGAATCCACAGGCGTCTACTGGATCCCTCTGTTCGAACTGCTCGAGAGTCGCGGCTTTGAGGTGCTCCTGGTCAATGCCCATCACGTCAAGAATGTCCCGGGACGTAAGACCGACGTGCTCGACTGCCAGTGGCTGCAACAATTGCACAGCTTCGGTCTGCTACGCGGTGCTTTTCGTCCCGAGGAGTCGATGTGCGTGCTACGGGCATACCTTCGCCAACGGGCCAATCTGGTGCGCTATGCCGGCATGCATGTTCAGCATATGCAAAAGGCGCTCAATCAGATGAATCTTCATCTGCATCATGTCGTCAGTGATATCACCGGCGTGACCGGCATGAAAATCATCCGCGCCATCCTTGATGGGGAACGCGACCCGCAGGTACTCGCCAAACACCGTGACCGGCGTTGTCGCCAGTCCAGTGAGATGATCGCCAAGGCTTTGCAGGGTCATTGGCGCGAGGAGCATTTGTTCGCCTTGCGCCAAGCCGTGGAGCTGTTCGATTTCTATCAACAACAACGGGCTTGCTGCGATGAGGAAATCGCACGCGTACTGGCAGGGCTGGAATCGACCACCGATGCCCAGGCACCGCCGCCGTTGCGCAAGCACAAGGTCGATCGCAACACCCCGGCTATCGATGACTTGCACGAGCAGCTGTTTCGCCTCGTCGGGGTCGACCTGACCCGCATCGACGGCCTCAATGCGCACAGCGTCTTGAAGATCCTCGCTGAGATCGGCACCGATATGTCGCGCTGGCCTTCGGTCAAGCAGTTCTGCTCCTGGCTCGGCTTGTCTCCGGGCAACAAGATCTCCGGAGGCAAGCGCATCGGTAAGAGCAAGACCACACCCTCGGCCAATCGTGCGGCCGCTGCATTACGCATCGCAGCACAGGGGCTGTCCAACTCCCACAGCGCCCTCGGGGGCTATTTGCGCCGTCAAAAAGCGCGTTTGGGGGCTCCCAAGGCGATTACCGCCACCGCCCACAAATTGGCCACCATCCTCTACAGCATGATCGCCAATCAGACAGAATACGCTCCGCCCGATGCCAACGACTACGAGGTGCAGTATCGCAAGCGCGTGTTGAGCAACCTGCGCCGGCGTGCCGATCAGCTCGGCTTTGATCTGATCGAGCGCCCCGCTTAAACGCGCGCTCGCGGCGTCGCTTCGCGAAAAAAGCCTGCCCGGCAGGAGAGGAGAGGTTCGCCTGAAATCCGACCAATTGAGCACTTTCTGTGTCAATGATAGGTTCATCTTCGGAACTTGCTTCCTTGCTTCTTTCTTCTGTGTGTGGCTATAGTAATCATCACAACAACAGACCGTCGGCCCTCCCGTAGTACATCGATCCATGCCGGATCGTAACTATTTCGTCACATAAATAAAGCTATTGAAACAGCTATTTAGGGGAAGTTACTTGGAAGGCATCATTCTTTCACAGAGTCTCGATACAGTGTATCAGGACAGATATCTTGCTCGTGGGGCCACACCACAGTTCCGTCCGCCGCCTTGGCTCGGGCAAAGTAATGAATATTCTTGAGTTCCTTGAATACTCCAAAGTCAAGCAAGTCCGAGCAGTCATAGATTCCTGCCTCGCCATTTGTGAAGACAAGGTGCAGCTTATAGTCGCTAGTGGCGGTAACTGCCTTAACTCGTGGGTTCATCGTCTATTTCAGCGGATCAATTTTGTATGGTTGTTCGCCGGCGACAGCCAACTCCCAATCTGCCATCAGTTCTTCTCTATGAATTTCGATCCAGGCTTGAAGCAACTTCATCTTAGCGGAAGGGATGCCGCCCTCCAATACGTCGCCATCTGGTAAGGAGACTATAACCTCATCTCCGGAATATCTGACATGAATGTGCGGCAGTTTGTGTTGCTTGTTGTCCTTGAAGTACATGTAAACGATCAGTCCATAGAATGCAGATATTGATGGCATAGTGGGAGTGCCTGTATGCCTAACGTTTAACACAGCCCGACGCTTGCTGGACAGCCGGAGCGAAGCGACGGCTGGCCAGCAAGCGTTCGGGCTGGTGTGCTTGTTGGCCGTTTCTCTATACAACACGGGCCTGCCGATGCTGGTAGATGGCTACTTGCCACGGCTGACGACGGACTTGCATTCTGCCTGCGTTGTTGGACAGTGCCAAGCCTAGCTGGCGGCTGATGCCTTTCTGATCGTGACGACGCTCCAGCGTCGTCATGCGTCCCTGGGCGCTCCAGCGCCCCGTAGGCGTGGGAGTTGACGGCGCTGGCGTGGGCGACGCGCCGCTGGAGCGGCGCGGGATGCGTCACGGCGCTGGAGCGCCGTGACGATCAGAATCCCCATTTTGCCACGAAAAAGGCGCTTCTAAGCCGAAAAAACAGGCTTCATTCCAGACGTTTTGCTCTACGCATCAATGTGTTGCAGTGGTCTGACCCCGTGAACCCAAATTCTTGTTGCCGCGGATGGCGACGCCTTTGCATGCTTTCCGGCCTTGCCGGAGCCCATGTCCGTTGATGGTCATGCCTGTGCTTGCCGATGACGTTCAGCCAATGTCTTTGATTGTCCGCGCATGGCGGCGCCTTTGCAGGCTTCCTGGCCTTCCCGAAGCCCATATCCCTTGCTGGTTCTGCATGAGCTTGCCGATGGCGCTGAGCCCATTGCTGCTTGCCACGGATGACGGTGTCTTTGTTGCGACGGCCAACGTCAACCGCAGCCCGCGCCAAACTGCGGATTGAGCGGCAGCGAAAGCCGCAGTTTGGCGTCGGCGCTGGTGGGCTTGTTAGCGCTCGTGGACGATTGTATGCACCGTTCGGAAAAGCAACTGACCGTCGTGTTGTTCATAAACCCATTCATCCGCTGCGTCATCCCAGTAAGTTTGAAACACTCTGCGATCTCGGAAGATATCCGTCCTCAATGGGTGTGCCGAATGCGGGTTATGATAAACGCGAAGACCATCGATAAGGTGTTCGGAATACGACGCCTTCGGTAGCGTCACCTTGTGCGGTGCGACGCCACTCTTGTTCAGCGATACGGCCGTAAATACTGACTGGCTCTGCGGGTCACTTGAAAGCGCAAGTGCTTTACCCCAGGTCGCCGTGGAATTATACATTACCGCGCTGATTTCTTTCGCAACACCGCTGTTGAATAGACCAACCTCAATCGGAGCCCCGTTATGCTTGAGCACCCGCTTGATTTGCTTACCCTGTGGCTGCTCCGAGGAATCACCTTTGTGTAAGTAATCTTCCTCGTCGACATAGTATCCAAAAAGAAGCGCTTCGATTGTCCGTTGCACTTCAAGGTGTGCAAACGCCCGATCAAAAGGCGCGATACCTAATACGAACGGGTTGCCCGCAACGTGTGGAAGGCCTGAGTATGAATCCCTATACTTGGATAGCTTGGACGAAAAACTATTGCTCAATCTTATGATCGCCTCTTCATTGAAAGCATTGAGATCCTGTGGGATGCTTAAAGGCTCGGGGCTGTGCGCCGGCGCCGTGCGTGCGTCATTAAGAGCAACTGTAGCTTCAATTGAGAACTGCACGGGATCTACGACTACGAAGTCAGGACGATTGTGTCGAAAATCTACGACGAGGCAAAAATGCTTCAAGACGGCGTGGAGATACAATTCCCAAAAGGATGGCTCGAAAGAAGTTTGAAACTCTTTAACGAACTTGCCATCTCGATCTTGGAAACCGCGTGCCCAGTCTTGAAGCACATCCAGCGCGTAGCGATTCCGTGCGCACGCGATTTTGGCGAATCCTGGATGAAGCTTCGACTGATCAACGACGGGCGTGAATAGATCCATGATTCCTGGCGCTAACGTTAAGCCTGGCCCGCCGCCCGTTGCCGCGCCGGTCGCGAAGCGACGGCGCGGCAACGGGCGGTCGGGCCGAGGCGCTTGTTGGCGTATTTGCTGCATTTAGTAAACTGGCACCGAAATTATTTAGTAAACTGACACCGTAATTTCCATTTTTGTTATTTTGTTTCCAGGACTACCCCTTTAGGAGATACCTGGATTTTGCGCAGGCGACCAAAAAACTTCTTAATTCGAGAGGTCAGCCTTGCTTCTTCTATATGCCTTTTTGCTTTGCAGTCTTCACAATAGTACTCCGCCACAAGGACATACTCTTTTTGCTTTACGGTCACTTCGTACTCTCCGAGTTTGAGCCTGTGTCCGCAAGTGCATCTAGACTCCTCCGCGATGACTAACGGGATCTTCTGCGTCAAAACCTGCCGCACGTCGAAGGGAATATCGCCTTTCGCTCTGAAATCAACGTTGAAGTATTTGTCATTTTCATTCCACTTAATCTTCAGAACAGGAGAGTGACTCGGGACGAATAATGTAAGGTGGTTAGCCATGCAAGAGGGAGTCGGCCGAATTTCAACAGACCGGGGAGGGAAAGGTGGCATGGTTTGGCCCATTTTTCCGCCAGCGCTTTATGTCTTTCAAGAAGCTGATAAAGGAGGGATGCTTCATCCTCCGCCGCTAGCAAGCTTTCACCGATGGACGCTCGTTCTTCTAGCGTTCGCAGGTCTTGTTCAAGAGAAGCCATTATTTCTTCCAAAGCACTCTTGAATTGTTGATCTTTGTTCATGCTACTCCCGCAATTCGCTCCCGGCGAAGTGAGTCGTATGCCCAACGTTCAGCGCACCCCGCCGCGGTTTGGCTGGCCGGAGCGATAGCGACGGCCAGCCAAACCGCGGTCGGAGGTGGCGCGCTTGTTGGGCGCCTCCGGCTTCCAAACCGGATGGCCCGACGACGACTGACGAGCCGCGGCATCTGCTGCAATAGCCCCTATGTCGCCGTTAAATCGGTCGGAGATGGCCCGGCGAGTTTGATGTATTTCTTCGATTACAGGATCAGCCATCTTCGCTATCCTCTCCGAGTAATTCTTCAGGGGTACAAATGACGGGTATGTACACACCGAGTTGGGCAAAAAGGTCGTAGATGCGGGGAAGAATCTTTGCGTTTGCGATGTGCTTGCAGTTCCAGGTCAACAGATAGTCAATTTCGTGATGGGCAACCGACGCAATGTGCAGGGCATCGACCTGCGCCTTATCCGGCAACACGCCAAGCGACATGATACTCTCAGCCAGCTCTGCAATTTCCGGTGTGCTGGGCAGCAAGGGGATTCCTTTGAGAATATCGAGCCGTTCCCTTGCGAGCGCTGGATTTCCAGCCGAGGCTTCATCTAGCACGTACTGCGAAATCACAAGCTGGTAGTGTTTACGCTCAGCGCTCCACCAACGATGCGTCAGAACTTGGCGAGCCGCAGCAACGACCCGGTTGCTAGGCCTCTGCCGCAGGTAGCTGACTATTGATGTCTCTACGTAGACCGTTGGCACTGGCTTGGCCTATTGCGCCCAACGTTTAGTTAACCTGCCGAGCCCGCGCCGGTCGGGCCGCGAGCGCGAAGCGCCGCGGTGCCCGACCGGCGCGGGCTCGGCAGGTTCAACGCCCTGTTAGATTAAAACATTTTTTTGTTCGCTTCAGTGTCCGTCTCAGCGAACCGCTATGTGGATTCTACAACAGTCAAGCCCTGGGTGGGGCCTGGAAACTCCCGCTGATGTTGGCGCAGTTGCACGAGCAAGGCTCCGTTGCGCGCGCTCGGTCCCGCGGGCGCAGCGATTTCGCATGGAGCACAACGGTTTTTCGCTCACCGCGGTCGCGTCGCAACATAGCAGCACTGTCCCGAGCCGATGCGGATCGAGTGGAGGAGATGTGCATCAGGCCGCCTCGCACGCAAGCGGCGGGTCTTGGCCGCGAGCGGGTCCAATGGTGGGCGCAAGGTCGCGCTGACGTCGTAGCCGTCCGCCGCAGCTCGGGCAGACGTGGATGTCTTTGCCGGTCAGGCGTTGCAGCAAGACGTCGTAGGGCTCGCGCACTTTGGTCGTCGTCACCGGCGCTAGGCCAAGCAGCGCTTTGGCACGATTGAGCTTGGTCGCGCGGTGTCCGCAGGCGAGCAGTCCGTAGTGGCGGATGCGGGTGAAGCGCGGCGGCAGGATGTGCAGCGTGAACCGCCGGATAAATTCGTTGGCGTCCAGCGTCATCACTTTGGTCTTGGCGCCGTCTTTATAGTCTTTCCAGGTGAAGGTGACTTTGCCGTCGGCAAGATTGAGGATGCGGTGGTTGCTGATGGCAATGCGGTGGGTGTATCGCCCGAGGTAGTCGATGATCTGTTGCGGTCCGCCGAACGGGGGTTTGGCGTAGACCACCCAGTCGTGCTCGCGCAGTGCCTTGCGCAACGCGGCGAAGTGCGTGCCCGGCGGTGTCTTCAGCTCGCCTGTGGTATGCGCGTGCTCCAGGCGCTCGAGGTAGTTTCCGCGGAAGACCTTGGACAGCGCTTTGACCGGGAATAACCAGTCACGATGCGGGCAGGGTTTGAACTGTTCGCCATCGAACGTTAAAGCTCCGCCTGGGACGATGCAGTGCAGATGGATGTGGCGCTCCATCGTCTGGCCCCAGGTGTGCAGCACGGCGGTGATGCCGAGGGTTCCGTTCCAATGACGAGCGGCAAAGGCTTGCAGGGTGTCCGTTGCGCTGGCGAACAGCAGGTCGTAAATCAGTTTGTCGTTCCACCCCACCCAGTCGTTGATCGCATGCGGCAGCGTGAAGACGGTATGAAAATAGGGCACCGGCAGCAGTTCGTCTTTGCGCGCTTCGATCCAGCGCGCTTTCTCCAGCCCTTGACATTTCGGGCAGTGGCGGTCGCGACAGGAGTTGTAGCTGTTGTAAAGGGTGCCGCAGTCAGTGCAGTAGTCGATGTGCCCGCCCAGCGCCGCGGTGCGGCAGTTTTGGATGGCACTGAGTACCTTGTGCACGTGCAGCGGATGGGAGTGCTCGTGCAGGGAGTCGGGCAAATGCGCGCGCAGGATGTCGGCGACTTCGAACGTCGGTCTCTGCTTGGAGCCGGAGTGCGTGTGTCCCGCTCTGTGATGGGGAGTTGGAGAGGAAAGGAATGGCGATGCCATTGCGTGTGCTTATTCTTTTTCTTGTTGATTGTTTATTTCAGCGCCGGTGCTGCTTTGTCTCGGGTGTGGTCTCTTCCAACGCGATAGCGTTTTAATCTAACGTTCATTAGACTTCAGACTATGTTAAATCTGCTAGACTTCCTGCAGTCTAACGCAAAAATATCCTACTATGTCAACCTCGCATCCACCCCGCAACCCCAAAGCCAGTTTGTCTAGGATGCGAAACGAAAACGGCAAACCAAGCGGCTGGGACCGTTATGCCGATCTTCTGCTTCGCAATCACGTGGCCGAGAAAGCTCGGCCCTGGTACATTCGTCACGCAAAGGCGTTTCTCGATACTATGCCAGTTGAGAAATTGTCGCAGCTGACACTTGACGATATTGAGGGTTGGCTGCGTCAAACGTCGGCGCAGCGCAAGCTCGATGCTTGGCAGTTCCGCCAAATGGTAGAGGCGGTGCAATTGCTCGTGGTTGATCTGGCGCAAGTCCCAGGCGGGAAATTGGTGGATTGGGATTGGTGGAAGCTGGCGGGCGAGGAGTTGTCGCAAGCGCATCCGACGATTGCGCGCGAGCAGTCTCCGGAAGAGCTGGTCAAAGGGCTCACCGGATTGCGCTTCGCGCGCTCGTCCAAGGAGTTTCCGCTGTTGGCGGACCTCGCTCGAGTGTTGCGGACCAGACACTACTCGATCCGTACCGAACAGAGCTACGTGGATTGGTGTCGTCGATTCCTCGCTGCGTGCGACGGCAAAATCCCTGCTGACCTCGGACCCGCCGATGTACAACGTTTCCTCACCAACCTGGCCGTGGAACGCAATGTGGCGGCGAGCACGCAGAATCTGGCGTTCAATGCGGTGGCATTTTTATTCAAGGAGGTGCTCAGGCGTCCGCTCGATGACATCGACTTTCGGCGCGCGAAGCGCCCGGCACGGTTGCCTGTGGTCCTTACCCGCCAAGAGATCGCGGTTGTGCTCAAGGAATTGGATGGAGTTTATCGCTTGATGACGGAGCTGATGTATGGAACTGGAATGCGGCTGATGGAGTGTGTACGGCTACGCGTGCTAGATGTGGATTTTGGCAACGGCTTGATTGTGGTCCGCAATGCCAAGGGAGGCAAGGACCGCGTGGTGCCCCTGCCGCAACGATGTCGCGAGCCGCTCGAGCAGCATTTGTTGAGCGTCAAGGCGCAGCACCAAGAAGACTTGGCCAGCGGAGCGGGAGCCGTGTTTCTGCCTGATGCCCTGGCTCGCAAGGCGCCCAACGCACCACGCGAGTGGATCTGGCAGTACGTGTTCCCGAGTTCGACGCTATCGACCGATCCCAAGTCGGGACAGGTTCGGCGTCATCATCTGCACGAGTCGAGTCTTCAGCGCAAGGTCGGTGCCGCGGGACGTGCGGCGGGCATCCCGAAATCCGTCAACACCCACGCCTTGAGGCACTCGTTCGCGACCCATCTGTTGGAGGCGGGTTACGACATCCGCACCGTGCAAGAGCTTCTGGGTCATGCGGATGTGTCGACCACGATGATCTATACCCATGTGATGAACCGGCCGGGTGTGCTGCCGGTCAACAGTCCGGTGGATGAGCTTGGGGATTGACGGATACGCGTGCTGAGCCAGCAGCAGGGGCTTGAAAAAACTTGACTTGTTTTGTTGGACGGAGCCGCTACGCGGAGAAGTTCGCGGCAACAGCCCCTTGGAAACTAAAATGTAATCTCACGCCCGCGCCAACACCAGCAGTTCCAAGTTTGAAAGGTAAATTCTCTTTCAATTCAATGTATTAGATATTTGATGAAAATTCATAGGTGAATCCATAACCAACTGAATACATCAGTAAAATTTTTCAAACTTGGAACTGCTGCGCCAACACGGGGGCATTTCACTCAGAATCATGAGGTTACACTGATATAGCATCACCTTCCGCGTCTGATTTCAAGCATCTCTAGGCATCTTTGGAAAAGCATCTTCGGCTCGAGGGCTTGCGTCCGAAGACGATCGAGGCGTATGCGCCTGGGGTCCGGCGCATCGCAGCACGGTTCGATCATTCGCTCGAGGACCTGTCCGCCGAGCAGCTGACCGACTACTTCAGCGAGTTGCTGGAGACGCACTCCTGGAGCGCGTTGAAGCTCGACCTGTACGGCCTGAAGTTCTTCTCCACTCACGTGCTGCACAAGCCGTGGGTAGAGCTTGACCTGATCAAGCCACCGCGGGGCCAGCGCCTACCGGACAGTGTGACAGTCGAGGAGCTTGGGCTGCTGGTTCAGTCCACGCGGGTGCTCAGCTACCGGGTGTTGTTCTTCACCCGCTATAGTCTAGGGCTGCGCTTGGGCGAGGGATTGCGCCTGACAGTAGCTGATATCGATGCCGCCCGTCGCCGGGTACACATTCGCAACGCCAAGGGCAACAAAGAGCGTCTGGTGCCGCTGTCTGAAGCGACGCTGGTGCTGTTGCGCCCATTCTGGCGAGTGCATCGCCATGCGCAGCTTCTGTTTCCCAACCGCAAGGCCGGCCTGAAGGGGGCCGCTTCGGCATCCGCACCACTGGCACCGGCTGGCGTGCAGAGCGCATTGCGTCAAGTGGTTGCGTCGTGTGGGATAAAAAAAAGATCACGCCGCATAGCCTGCGCCACAGCGATGCCACAGATTTGATCAAAGCTGGGGTTGATCTTCTCGAGGTACAAAAGATCCTCGGTCACCATTCGATCTTGACCACCGCCCGTTACACGCACCTGACCACCGAAACCAAGCGCACTGCGGAGCAGGCGATCAACGCCTTGATGAGCAGCTTCTCGATCCAGTGGGGGATGCGCACATGATCCTCCTATCCTCCATCATCACCGACTTCCAAGCCGAGTATCTGGATCAGTATGGCGGTTCGATCCTGCCCAGCCAACAGCAGGCGCTGGAGGCGATGAAGACCTGTCGTACCTCGGCCAGTCCGATGATGCTGGCCCAATGTGAGTCGTGCGATCACAACGAGTTGGTACCGCATTCATGCGGCCATCGCCCGTGCCCCCACTGCCAACACCACGAGGGCCAGCAAGGGATTGAACGCCAGCTTGCCCGGCAGGTGCCAACCACCGACTTCCTGATCACCTTCACCCTGCCCACAGCGCTGCGTCCACTGGTCTGGGCAAACCAACGCACGCTTTATGATGCGATGATCCGTAGCAGCTGGGAGACGGTCAGCACCTTGACGAAAAACGATCCCCAATTGCAAGGCGAGGCCGGGGCCATCGCGGTCCTGCATACGCACGCACGCTCAGGCGATTTTCATCCCCATGTACACTGAGTGATGCCGGCAGGCGCCATCCATAAGGACAAGCGGGTGTGGCGCACCAAGAAGGCCAAAAACAAACGCGGCTACCTGTTTAACCACAAGGCGCTGGCAAAAGTCTTCCGCGGCAAGCTGCTCGCGGCCATCACCGATGCAGGGCTGTGGTTGCCGCAGCGCGTTCCCAGCAAGTGGGTCGTGCACTGCAAGTGGGTCGGTCATGGCGAGAAGGCCCTGGTGTATCTCGGGCGCTATCTGTATCGCGGTGTCATCCAGGAGAAGGACATCATCGCCTGTGAGAACGGCCAAGTGACTTTCCGCTATCGCCACGCCAAGAAGCAGCGGTTCGAGTACCGTACCTGACCGGGCGCACAGTTCCTTGCTCTGAGCCTCCAGCATGTCTTGCCCAAGGGCTTTCGCCGTACGCGTAACTTCGGCTTTCTGCATCCCAACAGCAAACGCTCGATTACCCTGCTGCAATTTCTGTTCGGCATCGAGATCAAAAAGGCGCTGGCCAAGGTGAGCAAGCGCCCACGCATGCGCTGCCCGTGTTGTGCAGCTGAGATGCACATCGTGCGAACACGCATCGCCCCACAGCTGCCAAAGCCGATGCCTGACCCGAGCCTCGACGGCCAGGGGATCTTGGCGATGTAACCGCAAGCACTAGCGCAACCCGTTCAAAATTTCGGCGTCCGCCGGCCGAGAGGTGCGCTCGCCTCAAATTCGGGTAAAATTGACCTGAAAATGCCTCTTCAGCACCTCGCTTGCCGCAATGGCGAGCAAAAGCCGAGGGCGCAACAGGCTCGGATATCCCCCAGGCCTGCTACGCCCCCGGCTCCACAAAAGTCATTTTCTATACCCACCTCCCTGGCTCGCTCAACCGGGCTCGTCCGACAAACGGTTAGATCGCGGCTCGCTGCGCTCGCGCGATCTAACCTTATTCGTTGGCGCATTTTTGTTGACGATTGACACAACGCTCCTTCCAAATACTTTACTGTTCTTTATCCGTTAGAAAACGAATTCGTATTCGAGCGTCTTCGATCACCCAAATAGTATAGGGGTGGATTTCAATATCTCGCTGAAACAGGTTTTCGCAAGCCTTTATCACATTACTAGATTTCAAATTATTTAATCGTAAATATAGAATCCCGTAGCATGGTTTTCCTTGATTGATTGCTAATGTTCCAAAATCTGAGTCATGCGTGAGAACATATCGCTTCTCCTGATATGCTCTGTTCAACAGCTCTTCATCTTCAACTCCCTGCCATCGCTGCTCCTTCGTATCGAGAACATCGAGTCCGATTCGCCGAAGGTGTGCTACGACTTTCGAAATATTTTCATCTGTGAGAAAACAAGCTTGGCTAAGCTTCATGCTGAAACAGGATCAAGTTCAACATATATTTCGTTCCGACAAGAGCGGGCAGCGTACTTTAGGCAAGCATGAATATCTTCTCTTGTTAGATGGGTATAATCCTCAAGAATCTCCGCTTCAGAAACATCTGAGGCTAACAATTCTAGGATAAACTCCACGGATAACCTTGTTCCTTGTACTATCGGTTTTCCGCCAAGTATTTTTGGATTGGCTGTGATGCGTTCAATCATATACGTGCCTCATACATATACTTCTTTATCATGATTGTGGGCTCGACTTGCTTTTACTGACCCTTGATTGCGCTAACGTTTAGTTAAAACGTTTAGTTAACCTGCCGAGCCCGCGCCGGTCGGGCCGCGAGCGCGAAGCGCCGCGGTGCCCGACCGGCGCGGGCTCGGCAGGTTCAACGCCCTGTTAGATTAAAACATTTTTTGGTTCGCTTCGGTGTCCGTCTCAGCGAACCGCGATGTGGATTCTACAACAGTCAAGCCCTGGGTGGGGCCTGGAAACTCCCGCTGATGTTGGCGCAGTTGCACGAGCAAGGCTCCGTTGCGCGCGCTCGGTCCCGCGGGCGCAGCGATTTCGCATGGAGCACAACGGTTTTTCGCTCACCGCGGTCGCGTCGCAACATAGCAGCACTGTCCCGAGCCGATGCGGATCGAGTGGAGGAGATGTGCATCAGGCCGCCTCGCACGCAAGCGGCGGGTCTTGGCCGCGAGCGGGTCCAATGGTGGGCGCAAGGTCGCGCTGACGTCGTAGCCGTCCGCCGCAGCTCGGGCAGACGTGGATGTCTTTGCCGGTCAGGCGTTGCAGCAAGACGTCGTAGGGCTCGCGCACTTTGGTCGTCGTCACCGGCGCTAGGCCAAGCAGCGCTTTGGCACGATTGAGCTTGGTCGCGCGGTGTCCGCAGGCGAGCAGTCCGTAGTGGCGGATGCGGGTGAAGCGCGGCGGCAGGATGTGCAGCGTGAACCGCCGGATGAATTCGTTGGCGTCCAGCGTCATCACTTTGGTCTTGGCGCCGTCTTTATAGTCTTTCCAGGTGAAGGTGACTTTGCCGTCGGCAAGATTGAGGATGCGGTGGTTGCTGATGGCAATGCGGTGGGTGTATCGCCCGAGGTAGTCGATGATCTGTTGCGGTCCGCCGAACGGGGGTTTGGCGTAGACCACCCAGTCGTGCTCGCGCAGTGCCTTGCGCAACGCGGCGAAGTGCGTGCCCGGCGGTGTCTTCAGCTCGCCTGTGGTATGCGCGTGCTCCAGGCGCTCGAGGTAGTTTCCGCGGAAGACCTTGGACAGCGCTTTGACCGGGAATAACCAGTCACGATGCGGGCAGGGTTTGAACTGTTCGCCATCGAACGTTAAAGCTCCGCCTGGGACGATGCAGTGCAGATGGATGTGGCGCTCCATCGTCTGGCCCCAGGTGTGCAGCACGGCGGTGATGCCGAGCGTTCCGTTCCAATGACGAGCGGCAAAGGCTTGCAGGGTGTCCGTTGCGCTGGCGAACAGCAGTTCGTAAATCAGTTTGTCGTTCCACCCCACCCAGTCGTTGATCGCATGCGGCAGCGTGAAGACGGTATGAAAATAGGGCACCGGCAGCAGTTCGTCTTTGCGCGCTTCGATCCAGCGCGCTTTCTCCAGCCCTTGACATTTCGGGCAGTGGCGGTCGCGACAGGAGTTGTAGCTGTTGTAAAGGGTGCCGCAGTCAGTGCAGTAGTCGATGTGCCCGCCCAGCGCCGCGGTGCGGCAGTTTTGGATGGCACTGAGTACCTTGTGCACGTGCAGCGGATGGGAGTGCTCGTGCAGGGAGTCGGGCAAATGCGCGCGCAGGATGTCGGCGACTTCGAACGTCGGTCTCTGCTTGGAGCCGGAGTGCGTGTGTCCCGCTCTGTGATGGGGAGTTGGAGAGGAAAGGAATGGCGATGCCATTGCGTGTGCTTATTCTTTTTCTTGTTTATTGTTTATTTCAGCGCCGGTGCTGCTTTGTCTCGGGTGTGGTCTCTTCCAACGCGATAGCGTTTTAATCTAACGTTCACCGCAGCCCGCGGCAAACTGCGGCTACGCGCGAAGCGCCGGCCGCAGTTTGGCGTCGGGCTGGCGGACTCGTTGGACGCTACCATAGCTCAGCGGGTGCAACAGGCAATGCCAACGATTGTGCCTGTGTAAATTGTGTAAATGATAAAGTGTCACCGTAATCCCCAACGCCACAACGCGCTGGACCAACCGCCGATCAGCGACCTACGCCTCGGTGGTTGCGGACCCGCGACGCCGCCGGATCATGGCCAAGGCCAGCCCACCGATGGCGATCAGCGCCAACGGCGCCGGCACCGGGACCTCTTGGTCGGTCAGAACGAACGCGAGATCACTGGTTGTCTCGCTCCATTCGTCGGTGGCGCTCACGCCCCCTGCCCGATGCCAGCGTCTGTTGTCCACGGTGCCGTTCAGTTGCGACCAACTCCAGGGGTCGGTACTCGCGGTGTTGTTGACGATCGACAAGTAGTAGGTAGTGGATGCGTTCAACGCGAAGGGCGAGACGAGGTTCGCGGAGTAGGCGTATACCGGACTCCCGGCGATGGACTCCCCGGTGGGGGTGCGGATTAGATCGGCTAATAAGGATTCGGAAAGCGGGGTCGTGTTGGGTTTGTCGGTGATGTCAGCGAAGATCCGTATGATGAACATATCGTCGGGGGTGAGCGCGCCTCGGTCACCCCAAAAGCTGATCCCGCGAATGGTGGACGCCGAAGTCAGCTGAAAATTGTCTGCTTGCTGGTTAAGACCAACGTCAACGCTGAAATCGCTGGTCGCACCGACCAGCTTATATGGCGTCTGCGAGTAGACGACTGCTGCGCCCACGGGGGCTGAGGCGACGGCTAGCGCCGCGGCAAAGAGGGCTGGGCGGTACATGGTGTTCTCCTGTGAGCTAGAATTTGCAAGGGTGTGGGGTTGACCGTGGGCACGAGAACAATTGGCGCCTGGTCTGGTTGCGTCGCGACCCCGACGACCGAAACGGATAGGAAAGTCAACCTTCCAAGTAACTTCCCCTAAATAGCTGTTTCAATAGCTTTATTTATGTGACGAAATAGTTACGATCCGGCATGGATCGATGTACTACGGGAGGGCCGACGGTCTGTTGTTGTGATGATTACTATAGCCACACACAGAAGAAAGAAGCAAGGAAGCAAGTTCCGAAGATGAACCTATCATTGACACAGAAAGTGCTCAATTGGTCGGATTTCAGGCGAACCTCTCCTCTCCTGCCGGGCAGGCTTTTTTCGCGAAGCGACGCCGCGAGCGCGCGTTTAAGCGGGGCGCTCGATCAGATCAAAGCCGAGCTGATCGGCACGCCGGCGCAGGTTGCTCAACACGCGCTTGCGATACTGCACCTCGTAGTCGTTGGCATCGGGCGGAGCGTATTCTGTCTGATTGGCGATCATGCTGTAGAGGATGGTGGCCAATTTGTGGGCGGTGGCGGTAATCGCCTTGGGAGCCCCCAAACGCGCTTTTTGACGGCGCAAATAGCCCCCGAGGGCGCTGTGGGAGTTGGACAGCCCCTGTGCTGCGATGCGTAATGCAGCGGCCGCACGATTGGCCGAGGGTGTGGTCTTGCTCTTACCGATGCGCTTGCCTCCGGAGATCTTGTTGCCCGGAGACAAGCCGAGCCAGGAGCAGAACTGCTTGACCGAAGGCCAGCGCGACATATCGGTGCCGATCTCAGCGAGGATCTTCAAGACGCTGTGCGCATTGAGGCCGTCGATGCGGGTCAGGTCGACCCCGACGAGGCGAAACAGCTGCTCGTGCAAGTCATCGATAGCCGGGGTGTTGCGATCGACCTTGTGCTTGCGCAACGGCGGCGGTGCCTGGGCATCGGTGGTCGATTCCAGCCCTGCCAGTACGCGTGCGATTTCCTCATCGCAGCAAGCCCGTTGTTGTTGATAGAAATCGAACAGCTCCACGGCTTGGCGCAAGGCGAACAAATGCTCCTCGCGCCAATGACCCTGCAAAGCCTTGGCGATCATCTCACTGGACTGGCGACAACGCCGGTCACGGTGTTTGGCGAGTACCTGCGGGTCGCGTTCCCCATCAAGGATGGCGCGGATGATTTTCATGCCGGTCACGCCGGTGATATCACTGACGACATGATGCAGATGAAGATTCATCTGATTGAGCGCCTTTTGCATATGCTGAACATGCATGCCGGCATAGCGCACCAGATTGGCCCGTTGGCGAAGGTATGCCCGTAGCACGCACATCGACTCCTCGGGACGAAAAGCACCGCGTAGCAGACCGAAGCTGTGCAATTGTTGCAGCCACTGGCAGTCGAGCACGTCGGTCTTACGTCCCGGGACATTCTTGACGTGATGGGCATTGACCAGGAGCACCTCAAAGCCGCGACTCTCGAGCAGTTCGAACAGAGGGATCCAGTAGACGCCTGTGGATTCCATTGCTACGGTACGGATGCCGCACTGCTTGAGCCAATCGGCCAAACGCTCCAGATCGGCGGTGAAGGCAGGAAACTCACGCACCGGTTGTTCGTCACGATCGGCGGGAACCGCAACAAAGTGGCTGGTCGCGCCGATATCGATGCCAGCGGCATCCCCATTCAACCGTTCGATTTGGGTTTGCGCCTGCCACTCGTCGAGAGCGGCCTCACAGGCCACGGCCAGCGGCTTTTTCTTTGGCTCGGCCAGCGGCTTGCACTTCTTGGGTGGAAGAACCATACTTTTCTCCTGACAAATCAAAGCAAAAAGAGAGCGTTGATCAGGCCGATCAGGAGTGTTCGTGGATTTGCATTCTTCCGAACGGGATCGCTTACGCGTCACCAGTGATGAGTTCGCTCACTCCCGGATCAGGCTAACGAACGGGCGTTGTTCAGCACCATTGCTTTTTCGACCTTGGGATCGGCTGATCCAGCATAGTTTGCCATCAGTCTGCCCCAAGTTACTTGGCGATGAGGCCGCGGCGCGTGGTGGGGGGCTAACGAATAGGAATTCCAAGCCGACCTGAGCGTCCAGATTGGATTGCCGAAGGTTAGCGGGGGCGGGGTGGGCTGTCAACACCCAACTGCGGGGCTGACGGGCGTCGGGGCGGTGCAGGCGCGCCTGCTGCCAGCGCGCCTCCAGCCCGACGCGCTGGTCCGCGGCGAGGGCGCGGCGCAGGTAGGGGCACAGGGCCGGGTTCAGGGCCAGGTGGTTGTACGGGCCGGCGGTGGCGAAACCGGTGGCGATCAGCGCGCGGGCCAAGCCGGCGACGGCGGCGGGCTCCCAGTCCAACGTCACGCATCAGCCGGCGCAAAAAGCAGAGCGAGGAACGAGCGGCGCTTTTTGCGGTCGGCTGAATGCGCTCGTTAGAACTCACCGTCGAGTACCTTTGGGTATACGTCTTTCACCTGCGAATCGACTTGTTCAACGAATTTTGTGGCGGTGACCAACAGTTGCTCAACGGAACTCAAGTCTGGTTTGATTACCTCGCCGCTTCGGCGCCGCCCATTTCTGTGAACTATGTCGTGTCGGTCTTCGATTGCCCGGAATATTTCTGCCATTTCCTTCGGGAATTCCACGCACAAGGTTCCGCGATAGAGTTCGCGAACCTTCGCGAGGTTGTGGTACATCAATCCTTCAAGATACTCGGCGACTTCACCCTTGATCCCATCGTGTCGACGAAAGATGTCCTTGAGTTCGAGCTTCCGTTTCTGAAATTCAGGGTCGGACTCGACGAGACGACGAATCAGGGGCGGAAAGCTGATTACCGTGTGCACAAACGTGTCAGAAAGGTAAGTCTCCAGCGCAGTTATTACGTTTGCGAACAGAACCTTTGCCAGCAAGTCGGTATTAGCCAAGGCCTCACCCTGTCCGGCAAGCTCCGAGACTTCGGCCGCACTCTGTTGAAATACGTCGAAGAATCTAGTGTGCGGTTTGACCACATCCTCAAGGTGCTCAAAACCCTCGTACCAGCCGCCATTTACTAGATCAGTTGCGTCCAGCTGGACCGAGGATCTTCTATCGCATGACTCAAGAAAGGCTCGGGCGAAAAAGTTGAAATTCCGAGATGGGTATTGGAATCCGCATGGGTGCCAGTCTTCGCTCCACACGGGAGACGGGTTGAGCATGTAGTTGATCAAATCATCTTCATGAACCCGCTCAGGTTCAGACATGTAGAAGACTTCTTTTGGACGGTCTCGAACGATCACCGAGAACGCTTCTAACCATTGCTCAAACTTTCCGAAATTCGCACATATAGCTCGGTGTGATCTAACAAACTCCGCGTCATATTCCTGTAGCTCAGGCAACTTTCGGAGTTCTTCTTTGATAGTTTCAATGAAATCACGTTTGCACGCCTCAAGCGTGTAGCCGAGAACCTCTAGTCGATTGATGATCGTCTCAACGGTGGCTTCAAAAACATACGCTGTTTCTACCTCCCCTTCGTCAGCAATTTCACCCCAAGTGAGGTCGTTCCGTTCTGATAGCTTCCTTTCGAACACGCGCTTATCGCTCTCTTTGAAAATCCATTGATCCAAGCGATTTTTAGTGTCCTCAACCGGGTATCCTGAGAAGTAGAGTGTTGCGATGCTACCCATGGCTTCAAGTGAGTTCTAACGTGAAGCACAGCGCGCGGCAAACTGCGGTCGGCGCGCAGCGGCGACCGCAGTTTGCCGTCGGGCTGGTGCTCTAGTTAGCCCCCCACCACGCGCCGCGGCCTCATCGCCAAGTAACTTGGGGCAGACTGATGGCAAACTATGCTGGATCAGCCGATCCCAAGGTCGAAAAAGCAATGGTGCTGAACAACGCCCGTTCGTTAGCCTGATCCGGGAGTGAGCGAACTCATCACTGGTGACGCGTAAGCGATCCCGTTCGGAAGAATGCAAATCCACGAACACTCCTGATCGGCCTGATCAACGCTCTCTTTTTGCTTTGATTTGTCAGGAGAAAAGTATGGTTCTTCCACCCAAGAAGTGCAAGCCGCTGGCCGAGCCAAAGAAAAAGCCGCTGGCCGTGGCCTGTGAGGCCGCTCTCGACGAGTGGCAGGCGCAAACCCAAATCGAACGGTTGAATGGGGATGCCGCTGGCATCGATATCGGCGCGACCAGCCACTTTGTTGCGGTTCCCGCCGATCGTGACGAACAACCGGTGCGTGAGTTTCCTGCCTTCACCGCCGATCTGGAGCGTTTGGCCGATTGGCTCAAGCAGTGCGGCATCCGTACCGTGGCAATGGAATCCACAGGCGTCTACTGGATCCCTCTGTTCGAACTGCTCGAGAGTCGCGGCTTTGAGGTGCTCCTGGTCAATGCCCATCACGTCAAGAATGTCCCGGGACGTAAGACCGACGTGCTCGACTGCCAGTGGCTGCAACAATTGCACAGCTTCGGTCTGCTACGCGGTGCTTTTCGTCCCGAGGAGTCGATGTGCGTGCTACGGGCATACCTTCGCCAACGGGCCAATCTGGTGCGCTATGCCGGCATGCATGTTCAGCATATGCAAAAGGCGCTCAATCAGATGAATCTTCATCTGCATCATGTCGTCAGTGATATCACCGGCGTGACCGGCATGAAAATCATCCGCGCCATCCTTGATGGGGAACGCGACCCGCAGGTACTCGCCAAACACCGTGACCGGCGTTGTCGCCAGTCCAGTGAGATGATCGCCAAGGCTTTGCAGGGTCATTGGCGCGAGGAGCATTTGTTCGCCTTGCGCCAAGCCGTGGAGCTGTTCGATTTCTATCAACAACAACGGGCTTGCTGCGATGAGGAAATCGCACGCGTACTGGCAGGGCTGGAATCGACCACCGATGCCCAGGCACCGCCGCCGTTGCGCAAGCACAAGGTCGATCGCAACACCCCGGCTATCGATGACTTGCACGAGCAGCTGTTTCGCCTCGTCGGGGTCGACCTGACCCGCATCGACGGCCTCAATGCGCACAGCGTCTTGAAGATCCTCGCTGAGATCGGCACCGATATGTCGCGCTGGCCTTCGGTCAAGCAGTTCTGCTCCTGGCTCGGCTTGTCTCCGGGCAACAAGATCTCCGGAGGCAAGCGCATCGGTAAGAGCAAGACCACACCCTCGGCCAATCGTGCGGCCGCTGCATTACGCATCGCAGCACAGGGGCTGTCCAACTCCCACAGCGCCCTCGGGGGCTATTTGCGCCGTCAAAAAGCGCGTTTGGGGGCTCCCAAGGCGATTACCGCCACCGCCCACAAATTGGCCACCATCCTCTACAGCATGATCGCCAATCAGACAGAATACGCTCCGCCCGATGCCAACGACTACGAGGTGCAGTATCGCAAGCGCGTGTTGAGCAACCTGCGCCGGCGTGCCGATCAGCTCGGCTTTGATCTGATCGAGCGCCCCGCTTAAACGCGCGCTCGCGGCGTCGCTTCGCGAAAAAAGCCTGCCCGGCAGGAGAGGAGAGGTTCGCCTGAAATCCGACCAATTGAGCACTTTCTGTGTCAATGATAGGTTCATCTTCGGAACTTGCTTCCTTGCTTCTTTCTTCTGTGTGTGGCTATAGTAATCATCACAACAACAGACCGTCGGCCCTCCCGTAGTACATCGATCCATGCCGGATCGTAACTATTTCGTCACATAAATAAAGCTATTGAAACAGCTATTTAGGGGAAGTTACTTGGAAGCCGGCTATTTCTACTCTACACCTAGTCTACACGCTTGACGGTCTTAAGGAGAGAGGCGGCCCTTTTTCAAAGGGTCTTTGCTTCGGCCGGGCGAACGCGGCCAACGTCAGTCCCAAGGTCATGAGAGCGAGAGATGAGGGCAGAGGTACAGCCCGAACCTGCATCTGATTGAAGGTAACGCCATTTGGGTCACCGTCAAATCCGGGCTGAAAGCCGGGACCTAAAGGCTGACCTGGGTCGGGAATCGGCGCGTTTGGAACTGCTGGATCGCGGCGAAACAATCTTCCGCTATTGACTACGTCTGTACGAGACGCTAGGCCAAAGAGAACTTCATATTTTTCTCGACTTGTGTAGGTAAAGTCTCTCTGGCTGAGAGTCAATGAAAGTTCTTTGGACAGGGCGCTTCCAAGTACAGGAACGTCTAGCGCAGAAGCAGCCACGCTACCAATTAGCTCCTCATCATCAAGGTCCTTTATGAGACTCACCGTAATACTGCCAGCACCTATAGATCCAGAGACGCTGAGTCCGACCTGCATATTTTGTAGATCTAAGATCCCTTCCAAGGGCGGATCGGTAAACACGGCATCCCCGCTGCTACTCCAGGTTTGACTGCCCCATGTACCTGCACCTGTCCACGACATTGCTGATAAGTCGGATGTATCCCCAACATAGGCGACGTTCAGAGGCAAGCCACCGTAGCTGCCCGATAGCACGCCTTCCCAACCAGCAGTCGTGACCTCGGAAAAATAGTCGATGGTCGCGCTGGTTTCTCCAATGTAAGAGGTGAGAAGAGCAAATTCAGTATCTACGACTATGTTCTCTAGGGCGAAGCGTACTTCGTTCTCGGGTATTGGCCCAGAATTTGCCGCAGACGAAACGGCAACGGAAGCGAGAAATAAGAGACCGCATAGTGCACGGCGTGATTGGCCTCTAGCGTAAACTGGGATCATAGGGTTCGCTTTCACATGTTTCTCCTCAAGAACGAGTTGCGGCTAACAATTAGTATCAAGGCCAAATCGCCCTGATAACCCGATATTCTCCGACTTTTCGGGCAAGTTTGCAAGGCTATCCGCCCCACGGCACTTATCAGGGCCATTTTGCCCTGATAATATGATAATTCCCGGCTTTTCGGGCGATCTTGCCTGATAATCCGGCGTGGGCCGGATTATCAGGCAAGATCGCCCTGATAACTTGATAATTCCCGACTTTTCGGGCAAGATACCCTTAGGTCTCTGGGGTCTACGACGGGAGGTTGGACATGGGCGACCAGCGGTTTATGGACGAGGTGCGCACGGTGATGCGCCGCCAGCACTACTCGATCCACACGGAGCGCGGCTACTGCGAGTGGATCGCGCAGTACATCAAGTTCCATCGGATGCGCTCGCGGCAGGCGCTGGTGGATGCCGGCGTGCCCGAGGTGGAAACCTTTCTAAGCCATCTCGCGGAACAGCGCAAGGTAGCACCTTCGACGCAGAATCAAGCATTTAGCGCGCTTTTATTTCTGTATCGCAAGGTCTTGAAGAAACCGTTGGAGGGGCGGATCGATGCCGCGCGGGCGACGAAGACGCCGCGGATCCCGGTGGTGCTGACGCGCGAAGAGGTGGCGAAGATCCTGCCGTTGATCGACGGCCACGCGGGGCTGGTGGTGCGCCTGCTCTACGGCAGCGGGTTGCGCATTACCGAGGCGGTCCGGCTGCGGGTCCTGGACGTGGACTTCGGCTACCGGCAGATCACGGTGCGCTCGGGCAAGGGCAACAAGGACCGGGTGACGACCTTCCCGTTGAGGCTGGTGGCGCCGCTGCAGGAGCATTTGGCGAAGGTGAAGACCCTGCACGATCAGGATCTGGCCGACGGCTTCGGCGAGGTCTACTTGCCCCACGCACTGTCGCGGCAGCGCCCGAATGCTGCACGTGAATGGCAGTGGCAGTATGTGTTTCCCTCGATCGCGCGCTCGGTGGACCCGCGCAGCGATGAAGGCAAGGTGCGCCGGCACCACTTGGATCAGAGCGTCGTCAACAAGGGGATCAAGAAGGCGGTGACCTTTCTCGGGATTCGCAAGCGCGTCAGCGCACATACCTTTCGCCACAGCTTTGCAACCCACCTACTGGAACGGGGTACCGACATCCGCACCATCCAGGAACTGCTCGGTCACGCGGACGTCGAGACCACGATGATCTACACGCATGTGCTGCGGCAGGGCGCGCAGGGAGTGGCGAGCCCGCTGGATGACCTGCTGTGAAAGCAATGTTCGATCTGTCCATCCTCCCTGCACCACAACTGGCCTTATGGCCGACGCTGGCTCAAGTGCCCAAGCGTTTGGTCTTGTATGGCGGCACCGCCATTGCCTTGCGACTCGGCCATCGACAGTCCGTTGATTTTGGTTTTTTGTAACTATTCAGGCGCCGTGCCCATGAACGCGGGCCATCGGTCCTCGAACAGGAGGCGCAGGGCCTCTGCAGAAGAGACCCCATTCTTCGCGCAGGTCGAGAGATAGCTGCGGATGCGGGAGAAGAACTTTGCCCCCAACTTCGAACGGACGGAGCAGTACGGGACACCCGGAGCAGTACGGGACACCCGGAGCAGTACGGGAGAGCAGTACGGGACACCCACATTTCGGCGAGGCGGAGAGTGGGTGTCCTTTTCTTGCTTTGGTGTCCTTTTCTTGCTTTTTCCTTTTCTTGCTTTTCTTTTCTTGCTTTTCTTGCTCTTTATCTTGCTCAGCAATTCCCGCCGAAAATAATTCTGCTTTAAAAACCGCGTGTTGGCGAGTCTTCGAAAATAGTTCTTCGTAAACTTTCGTCTCTGAATCGGTATACTGTCGCGCAGACTTGAAGTTGCGAGGCAGATACTGGCTCTCCCGGATTTCATGGGAACCAATAAAAATTTGAAAAACAACTACTTAAGCTCATTTTTTCGTACACATCAAGGTTAAAATGTAGTCGAGCGCAAACTCTGTAACTCATTGATTTATAATGTGTCAACCCCGAACCGGTCATATCCGTTGAGATCCAAGCATATCCTTTGATAGAGGTGTCCAAGGTTGGTGATGCCATAGCAGCGGCGTTTGATGACTTTGATCTTATTATTTAACCCCTCGACAAAGCCGCTGGTGTGTCGACCAATAAAATAATTCGTCACTTCCTCAAAGTGAGTATTCAGTGTCCCGAGGAAGCTATCGAAGCAACTGAGCTTGCGGTTGGTGAGACGTTCCATCCGGCCTTGTTCATAACTCCGACCAACTGACGAGCGGGTGCTTGTGGCGTTTCCGTAAGACTTTGGTTATAAAGTTAAAATACTGGGGCGTTCGAGGCTAACCCCAAGCCTTGGCCGAGCTTATGAACAAGGCCTTCCATCCAGCCACGCAGTTTGCGCTTACCCTGACCTTTTGATAGGCGGCTTTCATAGATGGCAGTGAGTGATTCGCAAGCCTCATAAGCTTCTTGTAATTTTGGTGAATAGCGAAAGAGCCGATTCAGCATGCGTCGCTCATCTGCATTCAGATCGGCGCGACGCTGACGCAGCAGCCAATGCACGTTCTTGAATGACTTGCGCTCTTCTTCGGAGAGGATATGACACAGCCGTTTCCATTCGCTTTTGCGCAGGTTTTCCAGTCCATTTCGGTACAGCTTAGCAACATGGAACCGATCCGCGCAAATGTGTACGCGCTTGCCGAACACGGCTTTAGCGGCACCGATGAAGCCTTGATAAAGATCCGAGCAAACACTCTGGACGGTGCGTCGCAAGCGCTTGGGGCCTTGTTCATAACTCCGACCAAGTGACGAGCAGGTGCGCGGGGCTTTTCCGTAAGGTTTTGGTTTTAAGGTTAAAATACTGCGCCGTTCGAGGTTAACTCTCAAGGCTTGGCCGAGCTTATGAACAAGGCCAGCGCTTGGGAATGCTGAGAAAAAACTCCTGTACGCTGGCCTTGGTGCGGTCGCCGAGCAGACCGATGACATGCAATGTCTCGTTAATGTAAGCGCTGATCACAACGACAAAATCACGATGACCCTTTTTCAACGCAATCTCATCAATGCCAATGACCTCCAAGCGTTCAATTGCGTTCCAATCGACATCGCACGCCATGTTTCGATCCAAAATACCCTGCAGTGCGTCGACACCAATGGCATGCTTGCGACTGACATCCTCGAGCGTACTGTTGATCAACTCCAGCAGCATCTGCTGTTCGAATGCTTTTGTCACTCGGGAGCGCCGCGTGTACCATGACAGCGTTTGGCTCGTTGTCGGACGCCCTTCGCAGAAGTGGCATTGATAACGCTTCGGCCTCAAAATAAGAACAACTGTATACGCGAATAATGGCAAATGGCGTAACTCTATCTCTTGACCATGGCCATACTCATGATCGATTGGCCGACCACAGCGATGACAGTTCGTACCCTCCAGTGTGCTATGCACATAGACTTTAAGTGTCTTGCGCTCGCCGAGCACCACGCGATCAACGGCGATATCAGGAAGATTTAAAAGCGTCTGAAGGGTCTCTTTATCAAATGTCATTATCAACAGCGTCCAGATGGGGTTTCAGCGACAGGCGGTTCTCAAGTTGTTGATCTACATGATACAACAGTCCCAGGAGATCCGGGAGAGCCCAGATACTGATGAGTGCTCCGATTTCACGCAAACAACTCAGCGCCGCCGGGCTGCTGAACAAGGCGCGGCGGTTTTTTGCGAAGATTCCCGACCCGTGCGATGGCAAGATTACGCTGGTCGATTATCTGATGTCGGGACTGGCGTTGTTCGGGCTGAAGTATCCTTCGCTGCTGCAATTCGAGCACGACAGTCGGGAAGAGACCACGCGGGCGAATCTGCACGCGCTCTACGGGATCGAACGGGCACCAAGCGACACCCGCTTTCGCGAACGTCTCGATGCATTCGATCCGAGCCAGTTGCTCCCGCTGTACAAGGCGCTGTTTGCAGACCTGCAGCGCGGCAAGGGGCTGGAGGGGTTTGAATACCTTGATGGTCATTACCTGCTCTCACTCGACGGCACCGGGTATTTCTCCTCGACCAAGGTGCATTGCCCGCAGTGCGGGGAGAAGCACCACCGCAACGGCACCACGACCTACTATCACCAGATGCTCGGGGCGGTGCTGGTACACCCCGATCACAGCGAGGTGTTCCCGCTGGCGCCCGAGCCGATCCTCAAGCAAGACGGCGCGCGCAAGAATGACTGCGAGCGCAACGCCGCCAAGCGCCTGCTGGCGGACCTGCGCCGCGCGCATCCGCATCTGAAGCTGATCGTCGTCGAAGACGGCCTCGCTTCCAATGCCCCGCACATCCGCCAGTTGCAGGCACTCGATCTGCGCTTCATCCTCGGCGCCAAGCCGAGCGATCACACCTACTTGTTCGATTGGGTAGCCGCCACGCCCGAGACGCGCGAGGTCGAGTTCACCGACGCCAAGGGGGTACGTCACCGTTTCCGCTATCTCAACGGCGCACCGCTGAACGAGTCCAACTTCGACCTCGAGGTCAATTTCCTCGAGTACTGGGAACACACCCCGGACGGCAAGGTCACCCACTTCTCCTGGGTCACCGATTTCACCATTGATGACAGCAACCTCATGACGCTGATGCGAGGAGCCCGCGCACGCTGGAAAGTCGAAAACGAAACCTTCAACACCCTCAAGAACCAAGGCTATCACTTCGAGCACAACTTCGGTCACGGCAACAACAACCTCAGCACCGTGCTCATGCATCTGATGATGCTGGCGTTTCTGATCGATCAGATCCAACAGCGCGGCTGCCGGCTGTTCCAGGCCGCCTTAACGGTGGCGCAGAGCAAGACGCGCTTGTGGCGCAAACTGCGTGCGCGCTTCGATCTCTGCCTGATTCCCGATTGGGACACGCTCTATCGCTCCATTATCCAGCCGCCACTGCTGCCCTTGCCGCCTGACACCTCCTAGTCGACGGCCGTGAACGAATGTGCTTGAAGAACGTCTTGAGGGTAACCAAACAGCCAGCCAGAACAACAGCGTCGTCTCGTGGCGAAGCCTGTGTTCGCCTGTGCGGTTTCCACACGCGCTCGCGCCGCGCTCGGGCGATCCCGCTCGTACACAGCGGGAATTGCTGTTTTCCCGTTAGCGTACTGGTCATAGCTATCGAGTGCGTACAGAATTGTCTTGTTCTTCTGCTTGTGGGTTTCATACCAAGCCCCAAACCCGGGAAGAAAGCTGCCGCTGTTCTCATCGATAGAGAGAGCGATCGTCAGGCTCATCTGCGCGTCAGCATCAACTACGAGAACTTTCTTGCCCTGCTGCGCAGCGTACTTCGCGACAAGCCAAGTAACGGTTGTCTTTCCTACTCCGCCTTTGAAGTTAATATTTGCTATAACTTTCATCGTCGCGCGCTTTCTGGTGGGGTTCCTCGTCTAACGTTAAGGCTGGCCCGCCGCTCATTGCGGTGCCGCCCGCGTCAGCGGCGGCACCGCAATGGGCGGTCGGGCCGAGCCTCTGGTTGGGCTGGTCACGCGACTTCGCTCATAGGACGAACACGCGGTGAGGGCAGAGGACGACCCTCTTCAGCGAAGTGATTGATGACATCCTCAACTACAGAGCAGAGCTCACCGTAGAGAGACACTGGGTCGTCCCCATGGATGCCGGTAATGAGGTCAGGGCATTTGCCGATGTAAACCTGATCCTCCTCATTCCACTCTACCCATTTATGGTATCTGTCAAGGTCTTTCATTTTTCCACGCACTCAATTGCCTGCTTGACCTGCTTCTCTTGATAACGTTTAGCGTCGTCATTTGTGGAACCGCTTAACGTAACCGCGCCCGGATACTTCGGATGGGTCAGCTTGCGGTGGGAACCCTTGCCGCCGCCAGCGATCTCCCGGAAGCCAGCGGCCTTCAGTGCTTTCAAGAGATCGCGAACTTTCTGCGGCACAGTGCGAACCTAGCTTGGTGTTCATGCCCAACGTCTTGCGGACCCCGCGCCCTACTGGCTGCCGGCGCAGTAGCGCCGGCAGCCAGTAGGGCGTCGGAGGTGCCGCATTTGTTAGCCATTTAGTCCCTTCTTGACCGCCACCAACGGGTGCCACGTATCCATAGTTGCTTCAAGTCAATACTAAGACCAAAAAAGCCAGGTTTCATAGTGAAAACTGGATCTGAATGCTCGTCAATTTTGAGAGGCGTGGGATCGACTGACAAGAGAGAAAAAACTGGGCAATTCGTGTAATGCATTTCTGAAACGGAGTACCAGTGCCATCGCCAGTCTTTGTGTGCGGTTTTTCCGTTCAACGTCAACCATTCATGGGCGGACTGCTTATCAGTGTCGTCTGAGTACCGTATGAGAGTCGATGCGAACAGCCCAAACGCCTGTTCGGCGACTTCAGGGCAAAAATCTCTGTAAAGGAACGGTCTTTCGTCACTTGAGCTTATACCGGTGTGTTCGTGCCATGCTGCCGGCCAAACGTCAGTAGCTTCCCATTTTTCTCCAATATCCCTATCCAATTGGGGATCTAAGCGCGACAACCCGCCTTCCTCCCCTAGAAGAGACACGCCCTGGAAATATCGCGGACACCGGTGAACGCTGGCAAACGGGCAGCGCGGAGAAACGGCCATTTTCCGACTAACCTCGGTGTACCATTCGAGGTCTGGGTACTGTTGCTTCACGCTGTGTTACGGCCCCCTATAGTGCGAGAGCTGAGTCTCTACCGACAATCATCCCAAGTAACCCTCACGGTGAAAAATGGCTCTCCGGTTTGGTAGTAGTAGCTTCTGATGAGATCTTTTCCGTACAGCAAAGACAGCAGTGCGGAGCCCGGGGTTCCACATACTTGTTTCTTTGTTTGTTCAGTCAAATAGTGATTGAAGTCCCTGCTTTCTTTCTCACTAAGACTCCCTTTGTCATAGTGGATGGTGTAATTTGCTTGTATTTCGGACGCTGTGACAAGCACTGCCTGTGCAGTGGTGTATGCGTCGATTTGTTGGGGTAAGGATTTAGCAAGACTTTCCGCTTCGGCGCGCTGTTGTGCATCCGTGCTTTCTCGAAACTCGGGAGGAGCTGCTAAAAGGAATCGGACTGCTTCATCTTTAGTGCTCGCGTCCTCTGAAGCAAGTCCCTCTATCGCGGCCGCAATCTGATCGTGGAGATTCTCTGCGTTTGATGCGGTCATCAGCAAAAAAAAGGCGAGGAAGACTGTTGCCGAAGCAGCAGAGCTTGCTCGCTGAGTTGTCATGTGAAGTCGGGGTTGGTCCGATGGGTGCATTCAACCTCTCCTACGTTACGGTGGCTAACGTTAAGGCTGGCCCGCCGCTCATTGCGGTGCCGCCCGCGTCAGCGGCGGCACCGCAATGGGCGGTCGGGCCGAGCCTCTGGTTGGGCTGGTCACGCGACTTCGCTCATAGGACGAACACGCGGTGAGGGCAGAGGACGACCCTCTTCAGCGAAGTGATTGATGACATCCTCAACTACAGAGCAGAGCTCACCGTAGAGAGACACTGGGTCGTCCCCATGGATGCCGGTAATGAGGTCAGGGCATTTGCCGATGTAAACCTGATCCTCCTCATTCCACTCTACCCATTTATGGTATCTGTCAAGGTCTTTCATTTTTCCACGCACTCAATTGCCTGCTTGACCTGCTTCTCTTGATAACGTTTAGCGTCGTCATTTGTGGAACCGCTTAACGTAACCGCGCCCGGATACTTCGGATGGGTCAGCTTGCGGTGGGAACCCTTGCCGCCGCCAGCGATCTCCCGGAAGCCAGCGGCCTTCAGTGCTTTCAAGAGATCGCGAACTTTCTGCGGCACAGTGCGAACCTAGCTTGGTGTTCATGCCCAACGTTAAGCCTGGCCCGCCGCCCATTGCCGCGCCGGAGCGCAGCGACGGCGCGGCAATGGGCGGTCGGGCCGAGGCGCTAGTTGGGCGATTATTATGCCTGCCGAATTAATGGTGGTCTGTCCCCATTTCCGTTAGCCCCCATTTCCGTTATGTGCGTTTTCAAACTGTTCACTATAGAATCTAAACAAATACCCGAGATGAAACGCAACAAATTTCCCATCATCACGGCCAACCTTTTTTGAACTTATGTCAATTTTGAATGCTAGACCACCTTCATTTGACCCAATATAAAACGTTTCCCTTGCGGGCTTGTTTCCGCCGATTACGACTTTAGCTTTTGCGATATTCTGATTCTTAGTACAGACGCCAATTATTTCCCGGACAAAAGAACCGGCCTCGCCTTCAGAATCATAAAGTTTAAATTGCTCTAATGATTTTTCGTTACCTGTAAATTTTGCTTTAGTCAGAATGAAATACTCAGCGTCATCGTCCTCGCTGATAATATCTAGATTTATTTCAATTGACTTTTCATAGAGAAGAACATCGGTACCAAATGATGTTGCCTTGTTATTATTTGAAAACTTTCCAGCGTAAAGATTGTATTTGTCCGCAACAGCATTTAATATCATCTTTACGCCTGCATCAAAGTCCTTTCTGAAATCAGCGTACAACTTATCCCTTAAGAAAAGGGGCAGTTTGCAGTCATCTATGACTAAAGGGAGTATAGATAGCTTACGCTCTTCTAACTCTCGAACTAGGGATGCTGTAATCTCCCTTTCTACCCACTTCGATTCTAGAGCATTTTTAGAAAGCACAAGACATACAAAAGAGGAGTTTTCTAAAGCATCTTGTACGCTATTTGTAATGGAGTCTCCGAGTCCAAGTTGCCAAACATCTCGCCAAACGGGAACGTGCGCAGCGACCAAAGCTTTACTTAACTTATCAACAAACGCTTCGTCATTTCTGTTGTAACAAATAAAAACAGACATAATACTTTAGAACTCACCGAAGCAACGGTATTCGAAGCACATAACGTTAAGGCTGGCCCGGCGCATGCTGCCGAGCCGCCCGCGTCAGCGGCGGCTTGGCAGCATGCGCTCGGGCCGAGCCGCTTGTTAGCCAAGTGACTACAAACCGATTCGATCAGAATAGCGATAGAACAGCGATGCAGGATCGCTTGGACTCTGGGTTGTCCTTGGAGCCAACGTGCGAGTCGATGTGGCATTGTGCGTAGTCAGATCCTAACTGCATTGCGCCCCCTCGCGTGAGGACATAGTAGTCCAAGTTCGTAAATGCTTTGGTAGTCGCCGTAGACAGACAGCTCCCGTGGTAGCGAGCAATTTCGGTTAAGCATTGGGCTTGTGAAATTGCAAGGCATTTCAAGTATGCCTGATTTGAACACAACATTGAAAACTTGCTGTTGTGCTGCGTGAGCGCACCGCGGATGCCGTTCCGAATCTCGGCTTCCGACATGCCTTGCCATTGTTCCGCGCTGGCAACTCCGGCGACCAGAAACGTAAAAACGGTAAGGCGGGACAGAACGGCTTTCATACGCTCTCCGGTTTGGTGGCTAACGTTAAGGCTGGCCCGCCGCCCGTCGCGGTGCCGCCCGCGTCAGCGGCGGCACCGCAACGGGCGGTCGGGCCGAGCCACTCGTTGGGCGACATGGTTCGGCACGGCTCGTTCAAACGCCGCGTGGCCCGTATACACCCAGCATAAGAATACCATGGCAACCGACCCGTGTATTAAGTGCATTTAGTAAACTGTCACCGTAATTCCGTTTTCTTTCATGTGAGGCAAAAGGAAAGACCTGACCCCGTTCTACAGGGCGTATGTTGGGCATTATTCATTAATATAAGGCAAAAGACAAGACATGACCCCGTTCTTTGGAAATTCAGCATTTGAATATTCGGCTTTCTGCAACAAAAAAGAAAGCCAAGAAACACTTCTGTATTGCATATGACCTGTTCGAGTATTGCTCAAAATGTTAAAGCCGATTTCGCCCGCAAGTGTCAATATTTCATTCTCTTCGTAATAAACAAACCATCTTCGGGAATTGAAGAGGTGCGTATCATATTCTTCTCTTATTCCTTCTTTATCGATTAGCCTAAGGAAAAAAATACCACCAAGACGTAATCGCGAGTAAACCTGTTCTAGCAAGGTCCCTAGGTCGCCTCTCTTAAGTAAATGTACGAATGAAGCGTTAGCAACCACCCCATCAAAAAGCCCCTCAGCAAAGTCTCTGGTGTTGTATATGTCTTCCACGAAAAATCGATTCCATAGATGCGGATACCTATTTCGGGCCAGGTGGACTGCTTCTACGGAAAAGTCAATACCAATTGCATCTCTTCCTCCCTGATACAAGTAACCAACCTCCTTTCCGGAGCCACATCCTAACACTAGTACTCGACCGGAAATCCCCCCCAAGAAGGCTTTAACTTCTTTCTCAAGTAAATCTCCGTACTTTTTATGAAAATCCAATGCTCCTTTCGAGTAGAATGCTTGATTAACTTTATACCGAGCCTTCTCATCATCACTCCAAGTGCTAAACAATGCCAAGTGTCCACCAGCCCATTTCCTACGTCTTTCTCGAGCGGTGGTTTCGCAAAAGTAGCTCTTCTTTTTCGTTCTTTTTCTAAATCCGGAAAATGAACGTTCCCCGGACGAATGCTTTATGTATATTAACGGCGTATCCTCCGCATTAAGTCCTGTTGTAGCCTCGCTGAATTCCCTGCAGACCATGAACCCAAAGAATACATTTTTGTTAATTCCTTGCATCATCTCGTAATTTCTAGCTCCTCTCGCATCGATAAATTCACAATCTTCTAGTAAGTTCAGAATAGAAGGGTGTAGCTTGGTAAGATTCACAGTACCCAGCTTTGGCCCATTATCGTGCACGCGGAATCTTGAGCATCGTTTCAAGAATTCAAAATGGCGAAACAAATCTGGAAAATCAGTGAACCTCGCGTCGTTGCCGCATCTTATCATTCGTGGCACGCAATCAATGCTAACGTTGTCATAGGTAAGCAGAAGCTTTTCATAAAATTTAAGGAGAAAAATCGTCTCAATATAGTCGTCTGGAAATGAAACGATGTTTACGCTTATTCCGCGGCTAAAATTTAGATACTGGAAAAGCCATTCAGAGGCATCTATGCGCTCGCGTGATTGTGCTAGTTGGCCTTGTTCATAAGCTCGGCCAAGGCTTGGGGTTAGCCTCGAACGCCCCAGTATTTTAACTTTATAACCAAAGTCTTACGGAAACGCCACAAGCACCCGCTCGTCAGTTGGTCGGAGTTATGAACAAGGCCTGCTAGTTTATTTACCTGTTGGCCGACCCGCTGAATTGAAATGCTTCGCATTTCATTTCTAGAGTCGAGGGGTATTGCATGAAGTGCATTAATCTCCGAAGTTGCTGTATGAGGAGATTTCTCATTAACACCCAGTAGACCAGCGGCGATAGATAAGTGCAGCCACTTGCGTAGACTTGGATTTTCGTGAGTTTCAAGCCATTTAATAACTTCCAGAACAAAGTTCTTGCGCTGAAACGTAAGATTTGGAAAAAGCTCTAATTCGATATCCGGATCAGAACCGGCACAAAACAGCAGTATTCGCCGCAGAACATCGGAGTACTCTTGGTACCATATTTCATGCCTCAGGGGATGCCCCATGTCAGTCCGGGCGTCCAACACATCCTTAGCTCGTTTCGTTAATTCTGTATCGCAAAGTTCTCCTAGAATGTTACTGTATCGATTTCTGAGAGTAATAAGTTCCGCTGCTAACTCGCTCGTTACCCAAGCGTCGTAAGAAAGCGCACGTTTAAGAAAAGTAACTCCTTCATCGATCTCAGAAACACGGAAAGTTCCAGGTTCATACTCGGCCCCGCAGATGGCACGGCGGTAAGCAATTAAACCACCTGAGTTCTGGTATCCAAGAAGCTTTAGACGGATATGCTCGGGAATATAAGAAATTTCTTCCCAATCAAGACTTGGGCGGAGAAGATTAGATAAGGACCAACGTGTTCGGATTGATTTGGGTGAATAATTAAGACGGTTGCAGATTAGCGTGAAAAGAAAAGAAGCGGAGAATATTGCCACCGGCACTCCGAAGGCGATGAGCAATACGAGCCACAATGGGAGAGATAAGTTGGTACTGAGGCCAGCGAATACCGCAGAAAAGATATTCGCGATGCGGCTAAGAGACTGTATGGGAACTAAACCACTGATTTGGCGTCTAAAAAATCTGAAAAACTAAACGATTTAATACGATTTTCCCTTTTTTATTCGGAGAAATCAAGATGACTTCAGATAATGTTCATACACCTGTACGCTATCCAAGTGACCTGTCAGACGAAGAATGGGCAATCATCGAGCAAGTCTTGAACGAACTTGACCCGTATAAGACAGGGCGCCGCCGTGATTCGAATCTACGCGAGATTCTGAATGCCATTTTCTATTTGAATAAGACAGGCTGCCCTTGGCGTTATTTACCGAAAGATTTTCCTCCTTACACCCTTGTCAATTACTACTATAACAAGTGGACACACAGTGGTTTGCTGGAGCAGATCAATGCAGAGCTACGGGCGCGTTTGCGCCAAATGAAAGGCCGAAATCCCGATCCAAGTGGCGCCATCATTGATAGCCAAAGTGTCAAAGGGACACCGGAGTCATCGGTCGAATCCGGCTTCGATGGTGGTAAGCTTGTCAAGGGCCGGAAGCGACATATCGTCGTTGATACAATAGGTTGCCTGCTTGTCGTCTACGTGCATGCAGCTAATGTGTATGACGGAAAAGCAGCTCGTGAAATTCTCACGCGTCTATTCGTGCTCCTGCAGAGTGTAAAGCATATTTGGGCTGATTGCGGCTATATGGGCAAAGAGCTTTTTAATTGGGTATTATCTGAATTTAATTGCACCCTCGAGATTGTAAAGAGGCAGAAAAGGAAGAAAGGTTTTCATGTATTGCCGCGTCGCTGGGTCGTGGAGCGCACATTTGCTTGGCTTGGCCGGTCTCGTCGACTGAGTAAAGATTATGAAAGAGAACCGAGATCAAGTGAGTCACAGGTCTATCTTGCATCGTCACGTTTATTGCTTCGTCAAATTTGTAATAATCAAATAGCTTATGAGTAGACTATCCGAATTTATTGCGTTGTTTAGGTCGAACATTAAAGAAAATAGTTTTTATACAGCGTCTAAGTATATCGATATGAACAAGTTTGTCTGCAACCACCGCCACTACGACTGGAATTAAGAATAGTGTGGCGAAAACGGTCCACTTCTTTGAAAAGGAGAATTTCACGTACCAATCCCTATTCTAGCCATAATTTACTGGCGCTGAGCGAAAAGGCGCATGCGAGGCGAGGGTCCATTGGGCAGTCGGCTGTAGCCCGGGGCTAGATACTGCGATTAGGCAACTTCAATTGCTCGGGAGTGCCGGGGATAGGGAAGCTACCCCAATCCAAGATGCACAGTTTCAGTATCCGTCTTGACCTTTCCGATTCTTGACCGCCGCTTTACTTTGTACCTAGTTTGTCCACTTGATGTCCCGCATTTTTTCCTCGTCGGCGACCACTGTCATGTTTATCATTCAGCACTCGGGAGGATTCGCGGTGATCGTAGGCGCCGTAAGAACGTTGAATGATTATCGCTACTGCCACCATCGACCCTAAATCTATGGCTACTAGCGCTGAGATAAATAAGAGCATTGGTGGGCTTTGTGTGTTTTCTGATTCTGTTAACCCTATTACTGTTAACAGTGTGGACAGGATCTGCGTAAGAAGGAAAATACCACCATGAGAGAGAACAACGGCTTCCCAGGAATTGATCGAATATAGTCCACGGATATTGTGTACATATGATTCCCAACGGCATGATGGCAAGCACGGTTCGAGGCATTCCCGAATGTATCGTGCGAGATCTCGTATGCGAAAATCGTTTTGTGCCCAGTTGAGAGCTAAAAACGCTGCTAGATGAGCATAAATACCGGCAACGGTATTGAACTTTAGACCGATAGCAAGAAAGACTCCTGCTAATGTAAGCGTGGTCGAGATTATGTTCTGGCGCATTCGGAGGCGAAACAAGATTTCGTCCCGAACAATCTTGTATTCCGTGTCTGCCCCAACACACAAGTCTTCCGGTGGTTCGTTGCTCATCCTGTTCTCTGTTTCAGACATTGTGTGGGCCGCACGTCAACCACAGCCCGCACCAAACTGCGGCGTGAGCGAGAGCGAAGGCCGCAGTTTGGCGTCGGAGCTGGTGGACTTGTTGGGCGAATTCTTCATCTCGCTACGGCTGAAATTGCGCCCAGCGCATTTTCCCCCTTAACTTCTTCGCCCTCTTTGTACCGCTCGTAGTCTTCCAGGTACAAGCGGGCTGATTCATCTGCAAATTCTTGCTTGCGCTCTCTAAGTGCAGATAATTTACGATACAAACTACGATAGATTACCTGATGAGCTTGGTTTTGAATCTTGTTCTCGTCATACTCATCGAACTCAACATAATCTTCCGAAAGAGTCAGATTGACTAGCCGGAGCAGGTCGCCCTTTGAAACTTTATCAATTGCCGCATACTCACCGTCTCCGCGTAAGAAATACCCGCCGCTGTTCTCAGTTTTTAATAGCTTCATAGCTTTGCCTGCGCCGATCATAGGTGGACAAACCTGCTTCGAGCGAATCCATCATTACTTCGTGGCTTTCGATGGTTGCCCCATCAACAGAGGAAAAAGTCTTGTCTGTAGGATGGCCGGAATACAGTCGATACACAACTTTTCCGTCTTCCACAGATTTCTTTGAGAAAAGAACGTAGTCAGCACCTACTGACGCGCCGACAGTACTGTTGTGTGTCACAACCACTACGGGCATTGTCTCTGAGATGGCTTTTAGGATCTGATTCACATCGCTTTTTAGAAACAGGTTGTCAAATGAAGATTCTGGTTCATCAATCAGAAGAATGTCATAGTTCTGCGCGTCTGCGATCTCTTGAAGAAGCCTAAACTCCGAGCGCTCGCCCCCAGATACTTGGAATCCGTCTTCATTCAAAATCCTGTAGGATACTTTTATAAAGTACTTGTACAGTTCTCCTCGTGGAAGATCGTCTTTCTCGAGAAGCGCCTGCAAATATTGGTACGGATCGTCGTACTCCCTAAATGCTTCACTAAATGCAGTTTTTCGACGGCTCACTTCTTTGATTTCCCCAGCTCCAGCAAAGGCGGATCTTCTAGCTTCAATTCTGAATCCCTGCAAATTTTGCTCATGTATGACACGTTCTTTCTTAAGAAGATTCACCATGTCTCGAAATCGATCAACACGCTTTTGGTCTAGGGCGTAGCCATAAAGATCAATATCGTCAACTTGAGTGGCGGACGTTCTAACTCTAAGCCCTTGTTTTGCATCTCCAATGATATCGTTTACGATTTGTTTTTTCTTGTTCTCGCTAGCTCTGTCTCTAAGCGTCTCGATAAGCTCTAAGATCAGGGCTTTGAGTGAGCTGCGATCTACATGACGCTCAATTATTTCCTTGAATTCAACATTTTCTATGATTTGCTTGACTGATGCAATTAGCGACTCTAGTGTTTCGTTGTTGCCTAAGGGAAAGGGCTCTTCGCTAAATAGTACGGCCTTGGAAAATGCATCGTGCCGATCCGTTTCTTCCGCAGATTTTAATAGAGTCTCGATGTAGCGTTCAATTTCTCGTTCGCGGCTAAGCAAGTCTACTTCGATAATGCTATCGGTGGTTCGCTTAAGGCCCGCGAGGAAGCTGTCGACAACTATGCTTCGCCTTTTCTCGACCTCACTCTCAAAGCTCCTCGCGTATTCTGTTTCGTTCTGCTGAACTAGGGAGAATTGCTTTATATATTTTGAATTTTCTACTGTTCTGCTAATTTCGTTGAGAGTATGAGTTTTCCCGCTCGAACGAGCTCCGACCAGGACGTTCAGGCCTGTTGATAGGTGTTGGCCGCTCTCTAGGGTTTGCCACAAGCGATTGCCGTCATTTGCGGAAAGCGCTACCTTGGCTTTGTCCTGCAAACACTCTTTTATAGCTTCAATCGACAACTCCCCGCAATCGATAAAGGTTTGTCGTATCGGTAGGCGCGACAGATTTTCCTTCATTCTCGAATCGCTGAAAATAACGGGCGTCGGTTTGGAATCGTCCTTAATGGCGCGAACAAACTTCTTGGCGCTGTCAACCTCTCCGGCGCTGATGTGGGGCAGTAGGTCCCTTAGTGCATCTCCTCTTAGCGGAGGCTTCTTCTCGTAGTGTGGAATAAGCAAGTAGCGGTCGAGTTCCTCGTAAATGTCTTTTAGGTCTGAAACAGAGAGGTAGTCGGTGGCAGATTGGATCTTTTGTGCAACGATACTAGCTTTTCTCGCGAAGTCTTCCAACTGAGAAGGGCAACCGATTAGAAGCAAGTGCCCCTTAGCCAGGTTTATTTCTATTCCCGGAAATACTGTCGCCGTCAGGGTTCGAGAAATCCTCTCGAACTGTTGTTGATCGAAAGTATCGTGATTGGTAACAGCGACCGCGTCCAGCTCGGATTCCTCAGCGTATCGCTGAAATGCATCTAAGCTGAAGATGAAATGTGCGTCGCTGATTGTAGGAACTGTGTGAATATGAAGGTCAACTTTTTTCACTCGCAGGCCCCTCTGACATCAGCATGTTCGCGCCCAACGTCAACCGTAGCCCGCGCCAAACTGCGGCGACGCGCGAAGCGCCCGCCGCAGTTTGGCGTCGGGCTGGCGGGTTTGTTGGCACATATGATTGGCTAGGGAACAGCTAAGCTAAGGTTCTCTATAATGGATACTGCGCCATTGCAACCCTGCGTAGCGACAAGAATTTGAGCGTCAGCAACCGCCTGCGCAGTATTCTCGGCATATATTCCGAGTATTTTGTCGCGATCCTCGCTGCCAAGTATCCAAATTGGCTCCAGAAGCTCATTTTCCTTCCCGCCGGGTAGTTGTCTTATTCCAGGTGCCGCACCGTCGAGATTCGCAGCGAAAAGGTTCCACATCGTCGCAAGGGATTGCAAATTACTCTCCATATGCAGGGCTTGAGCTGCTGGGGGCAAACCGCCGCATATCACGCTGTACCTGCCAACAAGTGCTCGAACGTATGCGCCGAACCCTTTATCGTTGGGTGAATTCCTGCCCGAAACAATCCCATCTAGACTTATGCGCATTGGCATGAGATCGTTGGGGTCTGCGGATTCGGATTGCCGCTGAGTACTAGCTACCGCTGGCGAATTATGAGCAAGATAACTTTTTCCAAGAGAGAGCAAAGAATCACCAGGGATGCGTGATGATCCCTTAAGGCGCGCAAGTACTTCTTCTGCATCACGCATTTCAACTGGACCAATCACTACGGCGTACCAACCGCTTTCCGTTGGGAAAACGCCAGACGGGTAAGGCAGCCAAGAGTAATCTTGAGCCAGCGCTTGTGCTTCGCCTAGGTTGGCTCGGCTTGCAATTTGGATCCACCTTGTTCCTGGCGCCGCGTATCCGTGATTTTCGTCGAGACAGGCGTCAATAAAAGAAAACGGTGGAAGGCTATTGGCTACGCACCATCGATCTCCTGCCGCGTTGTGTCTGCAAGGGTGAGTCGCGTCATCCACGGACATGCACTTGCCGCTGGCATGAGTACTAGCTACGAGTGTCAGCGCGGATAACAGTATGTGGAGAAGATGCTTTGATGTCGCCTTTCTTGCTTCGTGACTCGACATGCTGAGTTTCTCCGTTTGCCAACGCCAAGCGCAGCCCGCCGCCACGTGCCCAGCCGCCCGCGTCAGCGGCGGCTGGGTAGGTGGCGGTCGGGCTGGCGCGCTGGTTGGGCGACTGCTGATGCACTCGCTCCCGTGGTTGTTGTGGAACCCATGGCGTAGCGATACAAAGTGATGGGCTCGATATCGACGTTGCCCTCGTGAAACTGCAGGCAACCCCAGTCCGGATCGATCTCCCCTGTGCTCAACTCCTCAGTCGAGATGTAGTTGCCGATCAGTGGCTCTAGGTCGACGGTAACGCGCTCGCCGGTGTCGAAGGTAAGCGCAAATTCGAACCCAACTCTTCTTTCAAATGCGGCGAGCTTCATTTCTACTCCAGCGGTTCAACGCGGTGGAAATCCTGAGTGTCCCACATTTCGATCAGTTCTTGCTGGTGAGCTTCCGCCCATTCCCGGACGAGTTGCCGGCAGCGTTTGGGGAGACGGCCTTCAACGACGTTGAGATTCTCCAACTCCATAACAGCCAGATGCTCTCCGTACTTGATGTGGATGTGCCGGGGAGGATGTTCTCTGTCGATGAGGAACATTCTGATGACAATTCCGTAGAAGCGGCATATCTCCGGCATGTTGGTTTGAGGTCGTCTTCTTTTTCATTGCCCAACGTTATGCATAGCCGGCGCCCGCGCTGTCTCGCACAAGACGAGCCGCCACGACTGTGCTCGCGTCATACACTGAAATTGCAAATTACGACGAACCGCGGGCGTCCGGCTGATGCATTTGTTGGACGACTGACGCTGGCGTCGCGTTGGCTATGGATTTTTCTCCAGCATCGGAGGCGCTGTCAATACCTTGCATCGGGTTTTCATAGACGGCGCGGGCGGCATTTGGGGGATTTGCAGGGATTTGAGCATGCGACGATCGGGATGTTGGAATCGATTGCGGCACCTTTTTCCCTGTTCGGGGTGGTCTATCAGCGCTCCGACAACCCTGGGCGCAGGGCTGGCTTCCCCGACGGTGGCGGGCGTCTCGAAGTCAATGGGGCGCGGGACTGGCATTCAGGCTGCGGCAGCGTATTCGGCCGGTGGGTCGTGGAAAGAGAGGATCTGGAAGACTTGGCGTAGGTGGCCCTTGCCGCAATTCGGGCAGAGGCTCGGGTCGATGGTTTGTTTGCTGAGGAAGCCCTCGAGGTCGGCGATGTAGGGCGCCTCTGGCTGGTCGAGGCCGAGCAGGGCGCGGCAGGCGGTGAGGTTGGCCTTGCGCCGACTGCCGCCGAGCAGACCGTAGTAGCGGATTTGGTGGAAGCCGGGCGGCAGGACGTGTTGCAGGAATCTGCGGATGAATTCCGGCCCGGACAGGCGCATGGTTTTCTGCGCCTCGGGGCTCTCGGGGTCTTTGACGCGGTTGTCGCGGTAGCGGAAGACGACGCCGTCGGCATCGACGGCGAGGATGCGGTAGTTGGCGATGGCGATGCGATTCACATAGCGCCCGAGGTAGCGGATGAGGTGCTGGGGGCTGTCGAACGGGGCTTCGGCATACACGACCCAGGCGTGGCGGTGCAGGCGGATCAGCAGTTGCTTCCAGTTGGCCTCGTCGTGCAGTTCGGGCGGGCAGTGGCTGAGCTTGCCGGCGGCGCGCAGGGCTTCGAGTTCGCGCAGGAAGATGGCTCGGAAGACCGGCGAGAGGGCGCGGACCGGAAACAGGAAGTTGTTCGGCGCTTGCACAAAACCGCTGCCATCGCGTTTCAATGCGCCGCCGGTGACGAGGCAATGCACATGCGGGTGCAGCTGTAAGGTCTGGCCCAGGTGTGCAGCACGCTGACAATGCCGAGGTCGGCGTCCCAGAGTTTGTGGGCAAAGGTCTGCAAGGTTTCGGCGGCACTGCGCATGAGGATGGCGTAGACCTCGGCATCGCAGTACTGCACCAGGCGGTCGAGGTCTTCGGGCAGGGTGAAGACGAGGTGGAAGTACTGGATGGGCAACAGCTCCAGCTCGCGGTCATCGACCCAGGCGGCGCGTTGGGAGGCGCGGCATTTGGGGCAGTGGCGGTTGCGGCAGGAGTTGTAGCTGATCTCCACGTGGCCGCAGTGGTCGCATTGATCGACATGGCCGCCGAGCGCGGTGGTGCGGCAGGTCTCGATGGCGTGCAGGGCGCGGCCTTGCTCGAAGCTCGGATGGTACTCGGCGCGGTAGGCGGCGCCATGCATGCGCACCACATCGGCCAGTTCGAATGGCGGTGGAGCATATTCGACGGGGAACTCGCGGCGGATTTCGGCGGTGATGGCTGGACTGCACATGGTTACAGTATAGCCAGTTCCCGTGAGAGCGGGCGCGGAAGGGGGCGATCTCGCGTGCCCGTGGTGATGCATCCTTCGGTCGGTTGATGCGTTGGCGTGCTTTGGTGGTGGGGGGTTATTTATTTAGTCCAACGTTAGCGTTGAGTTGCAACCGGCATGACTGGCACGGCGGTACCCGCACCACCGAGGCTGGCCTGTGGCACGGCGGTGCAGATGGTACGGACCGCCGGTTGTCAGCTCGAACGCGCTTGTTGGGCCTGGGCCTTTCAGACGACGTGCCGGTCTATGGAATTTCAGCGGATCGGCTGGTGAGTGTCAAGGAGGGATGGGGCGGGATGCGTGCGGCAGTTTCGGGTGTACAGCACGCTTTTTGGGCGTTTTGCCGCGGGTCGGCGTGCGGAGAATCGGGTTTGTGCGGCTTTGACGGGGTGTTTTCCGGTGTCTGAGACAGGGGGATAGCTCCGCGGCTGTGCACGGATTGGCAAGCATTCATGTCACGCGGCCTCGAGGTAACAGGGCGGTGGGTCGTGAAACGACAGGAGGACGTAGACCTGGCGCAGCTTGCCTTCCCCGCACTTGGGACAGAGGCTGTAGTCGATGCCTTGTTTGGTGAGAAAGGCATCCATGTCGGCGATGAAGGGCAGATGGGGGGCGTCGAGACCGAGGCGGGCGCGGCAGGTGGTGAGCTTGTCCTTGCGGTGACCGTTGGCCAGGATGCCGTAATAGCGAATGCGACGGAATTGCGGCGGCGGGATATGGGCCAGGAAACGGCGGATGAATTCGTCGGCGGGCAGTGCCATGATCTTCTCGACCGGCGCGCCGGGTTCTCGGTTGTCAAGATACTTGAAGGTGATCGTCCCCTCGTCGATGCTGAGAATCCGGTGATTGGCGATGGCGATGCGGTTGACGTAGCGCCCCAGATAGCGCATCAGGTGGGCGGGGTCGTCGAAGGGTTGCTTGGCATAGACCACCCAGTCGTGGCTGCACAGCGCCTGAAGCAACGCCTCCCAGCCGGCTTTGGTGGCAAGCACCGGCTGTCCGCTCAAGCACAGCTTGCCTTGATCGTAGAGTGCTTGCAGGGCGGCGAGGAACTTGCCCCGGAAGACCTTGGACAGGGCTTCGACGCGAAACAGGAAGTTCTTGGGGGCGCGCACGAAGGCGCTGCCGTCGTTCTTGAGCGCTCCGCCGGTGACGATGCAGTGGACGTGCGGGTGGTCGTTCAGCGTCTGGCCCCAGGTATGCAGGACCATGATGATGCCCAGTTTGCCGTCCCACAGGTTCTGGGCAAAGGTTTGGAGGGTCTCGGCGGCGAGCGTGAACAACAGGCCGTAGACCCGCTCGGGGTTGTAGCGCGCCAGGGGGATCAGGTCATGCGGCAGGGTGAAGACGATGTGGAAGTATTGGATCGGCAACAGCTCAAGCTCGCGGGCGTCGACCCAGGCCGCTCGTTGACTCCCGCGGCACTTGGGGCAGTTGCGGTTGCGACAGCTGTTGTAGCTGATCTCGGTGTGTCCGCAATGGTCGCATTCATCGACGTGGCCACCGAGTGCCGTGGTCCGGCATTTCTCGATGTCCGACATGGCCTTGTGTTGTTGGGGGGTGAGGATGTGCGTCTGCCGATAGTCGTCGCCATAGGCGCGGAAGACATCGGCGACCTCGAACTGGATGTCCGGCGGCTCGGGTGGGAATTCCCGCTTGATTTCACGGCTCAAGCACGTTTGGGCGTCCATGCCGAGAGATTATAGTCTAGCGACGTGAATGCTGTATACCCTTACAGGTATTGATGGGAGTGCCTTTTGGTTCGCTCCGGGCTTTCTATTTATTTAGTCCAACGTCTTGCGGACCCCGCGCCCGCTTGGCTGCCGGCGCCTTAGCGCCGGCAGCCAAGCGGGCGTCGGAGGTGCCGCAATTGTTATGCGCTGTCTGTGGTTCCTTCGGCAAACTTGTACTTCTTGTATGCCTCTATCTTGAACTTCTCCAGAGAATCCAGTATCGCCTTTTTGATCGTCGCTCTTGATGTCCCTTCTTCGTTAACGTCGAGCTTGAGCATTGTCATATTCAACGTGAGTTCCGATCCTTCACTGACTTCCTCACCCTCGGAAAACTCGAATAGTATTCGGCAAGACCCTTGATAATTACTTGTTGAGAAAGTGTAATCGCAAGCGACGCTGTACAGCGAAATGAAAGGGTGGAACTTGCTGTCTTTCACGAAGAACGTAGAGTGCAGACTCTTCCCCTTGATGCGAAGATCATCTATCTTGTCCTTCATCCATGCGAGGTCTTCAGGCGGACCTGGGACGGATTCGTCCGGCGCGAAATGAATATCTCTAGTATCCACAAAACTGACCAGAGAGTATCGCGCTTTCTGCGTCAATTCGTTGAGAAATTGAACCCTTTTTTGATTCGAGAAATCCGAAAACTTGATTGTTACGATTTCTTCATCTGAATCAATATGACCTTGCTCTTTAAAATGCCGAATTAACTCGTTGGACACTTTGCTGCCAAAGCTCTTGGTTTCCGGCGCTGTATGAGTCAGGGATATTTTGACATCCTTGGTTTCGCTATCACGCTTGAACTCGACACGCCCTTTGTGCAGGGAGACGTTTTCACCAATATTTTTTATCGAATCGTTTCTGGAAATTTCAAAATCCATGTACACGTGATCAGGATTACCTTCGGCTGCGGTAAAGCCTGGCGCGCTAGCCAACTGATAAACCCCAAAATGATCATTGAGTAGGGCTTCGTAGTCGATTGATTCTGGAATCGAGTCAATTAGCGGAGTTTCCGAGGCCCATCCAATAGTTCGTGTTTTCGACTTCTGACTCTCTTCTTTGGTTTTGTATGTCTCCCGAAGTTCCGTGTACTCAAATGGAGACAAGCCCGTTTTGATCAGAATAGGGCCTATGATCTCTTTGTCGTCAGACGCCGTAAATACACCGCGATTACGGATAAGGCCTTTCAGTTCTTTTGGTTTTACCTTCGATTGCCCAATGAGTTGCCTTAGGTAGTCACCTGTAGGAAGCAAGACTTCGCTCTGGTTATCCACCAGGGCAAACGCATCTAAAAATATTTAGAAAACAATGTGTTATGATGGCGAAAATTGAAGATCATATGATTTAATAGAGGGTTATTAAAATGGGAATGATCAGACCTATAAATGAAGAGGAAAAAGACACGACAATCGCCGGTCATTTTTCCGATCTGAACGACCCCCGTATCGACAGGACAAAAAGGCATAAGCTGGCTGATATCATAACGATAGCGATTTGTTCGACGTTATGTATGGGAGAGAGCTGGGATGCGATGGAGGAGTTTGGTCAAACCCATGAACAGTGGTTGCGGAAGTTTTTGGAATTGCCCAATGGGATTCCCTCGCATGACACGTTCAATCGTGTATTTGCCCGTATTGACCCCGATCAATTCCGAACCTGTTTCATCTCCTGGGTGAAGTCGATAGAGCCGAAGTTTGATGGGGATATTATACCGATCGATGGGAAAACGGTGCGCAGATCTCATGATAGAGCTAATGGAAATAAGGCAATTCACATGGTGAGTGCGTGGGCTTGTCACTCATCGCTCGTATTGGGTCAACTCAAGACCGAAGAAAAATCAAATGAAATTACAGCGATACCGAAATTGTTGGATTTACTGGAGATCAAAGGCTGTGTAGTCAGTATCGACGGGCCTTGTTCATAAGCTCGGCCAAGACTGAGAGTTAACCTCGAAAGCCACAGTATTTTAACATTAAAATCAAAATTTTACGGAAAGGCCCCGCGTACCCGCTGATCACTTGATCGGAGTTATGAACAAGGCCGTATCGACGCGATGGGATGCCAAAAGAAGATTGCGGAGAAAATTGTTGAAAAACAAGCAGATTGGGTATTTTCATTGAAAGGCAACCAGAGCACTTTTCATCAAGATGTCATCGCTTGGTTCGAATCGGTCGATCTCGACCAATGCTGCCGGGATGCGAGTGTTTTTCTTGAAACGAAAGAGAAAAACCATGGTCGCCTGGAGACGCGTCGGTATTATTATTTCACTGATCATTCCTTAGGGCATTACGCCGAACAATGGAAAGGTTTCCGGGGTATCGGGATGGTAGAGTCGATTCGAGATGATGGAAAAAAAGTGACCACGGACCGGCGCTATTTTATTGCTAGCCTGTCAGGCGATGTTAAACGATTTGCCCAAGCGGTTCGCTCTCATTGGGGAATTGAGAATTCACTGCATTGGGTTTTGGATGTGTCCTTTTCCGAAGATGCCAATCGAACGCGAAAAGGTCATGCACCTGAAAACTATGCCATCCTACGACATATTGCACTCAATATTCTCAGGAAAGATACGACCTCAAAGAAAAGCATTAAATTAAAGCGACTCCGTGCCGGCTGGGATACGGATTATCTTGAGCAGTTACTTGATGTCCTACAAGCGGCCTAAAATGGGAAATTTAGATGCGTTTGCCCTGGGTTATCCACGATTCAGGCTCCGAAAGTCAGGCTGAAAACTCTTAACCGATATGCGCGTGGATATGCGGCGATCAAAGCCCATCTGTGCTTTCGAAACCGCATCCGCGTGATGGGACTCTACGAAATTTGGGAAAAGATACAGGTAGTCGCAAGCGATCTCATGAGTGTATTCCCGCGAAGCTTGGATAAGTCGGCGCAAGGTGTCTTGGTCAAAATCGTCCGCCGCAGAAAAACAAAACGTATCTTTGTCGACACCCCTCGGGTCTTTGATCAAGAAGGGAAGAATTGGAGAAGTGAGGAATTCGACTGGCATCAAATGACCAGAGCGGGATATGCTTTTGTCGATATAACTCAATGCTGTTTCTGGATAGTAGAACTCTACTTCTCTCCCCTGAAAATGGTTACCCAGCCAAGTCATAGTTTCAAAAATGAAAGATAGTGTTTTGTTGTCGACTACATGAAGGGTTTCGAACTTCAGGTCAGCATCTAATCGCGAATTGGCAATCTTTGAAATGACATCGTCATAGGTTTGATCGTTGCTTGAAATCCAGAAAAGCACTCCAGTATCTCGATTACGTGTAACGCCTTTGAAGTTTGCAAGCTGACTGGCTTTTAGTTCAGAGTTCTTATAGCACTCAAGCGTTTGAGCTAGATCTAGGGCGTGTGCTTTAAACGTTTCTTTAGGGTTGGTCTTGTATGCGTCATCGGTGTGCTTCACGGAGATAATAATGCTCTCGACGGTATTGCTTTCGAGCGGGCTCTTGTAACAGTGAAGAAAATCGATGCCGTGGGTTTCGCGCTTGCCCTTCTTTGATTCTGGCCTAGCATGTTTCGTTGGCTTCACGCAGGGGATGGTTTGGGCTTCAGGTAGCTGGTACCAACCAATAAGCGAAAAGAAGTTCTCCGCTATGTTTTCCCCTATTTCTCCGATTTTTCTCGATTTCTCGCCCATTTTTCTTCCAAGTTAGGGTTGGCTGCTGCGGAGGATTTGTTTTACTGCATAACGTTAGCCGCAGCCCGCGCCAAACTGCGGCGACGCGCGAAGCGCCCGCCGCAGTTTGGCGTCGGGCTGGCGGGCTTGTTGGGCATTTTAAGAGGTTAGCGGAAAACTGCCGAACATGCTCGGGGAGACGCCGAGTTTCATGTGAGAGCTGGCCCCCAGGACGGGGTTGACCCCAGGGCGGCTGTTACCCTTCCCGGTGTAGGAATCCAACGGCTGGCGTTATAGTCAATCCTGCTGCCGAGTCAGCAAGTTGACGAACGGCTCATGATTCTTCCACCGGTAAGTGCGAAAATCACGCTCGTCGGTGGATAAAATTTCGCCATGCCGAAGATGCTCCGCCAGAATCACCAGCGACGCATCCGCCAAGTCCATCGGCAAGTCCGCATACTTGTGCATCAGCTCTGCGACCCGCGATGCATGCTGGGCGTTCAGATCAAAAACCCCGAAACGGCCTTCGCGATATTGCTCGATAAATGCGTGCTGGGCATGTTGACCTACCCGGCTCAACAACAGATGACTGGTTTCGGCCATGACCGCGCATGTCGTGATCAAGGTCTCATTCTGCCTGGAGAGCTCCGCAAGCTTTTGTTTCGCCCTTTCGTGAAAATCGTCGCGTCGGTTGATCAAAGCAACCCAAAACCCGGTATCAGCGATAACCATGCTTGGTCCCGAGGCTCTCGCTGAATTCCGCCTTGTAGTTGCGCGACAGCGTCGGATCGGCTTCTGCGCAACCGATCAACTCGGATTCCAATAGCGCCGCCAGCGGATTCTCTACGGAAGCATTGGCGTTATCCGTCGGCATGGCTTCATCCAACACCAGAATCACTCTGACGTGCTGGCCTCGGCTGACTTTACTCGCGACCTCGGCTGGAAGCGGGAGGGCTTGGTCGCCGATATCGGTCTCAAATTCAAGCGTATACATGGGGGTGCCTCAGCAAGACAATGGTAAACGGCCACGTTGTGCCAGAATATTCAGCATCCACTCGCTCTAAAAATAACCAAAATCCGGCATGACGGCAGCACGCGAGAAGCGGGGTCTTGTCTTTCGCCGCTGTCCTCGTACTACTGGGGCAAAAGGCAAAACCTGACCCCGTCCTTCTACTCATGTGAAGCAAAAGGCAAGACCTGACAACATTCTTGCGGAATACCCTGAGTTTAACCTGTACCCGAAACCCAACTCTGTGAATTAAGTAAACTGCCCCCGGAACTTTGTTGCCGCGCCGGACCGCAGCGACGACGCGGCAACGGGCGGTCGGGCCGAGGCGCTTGTTGGGCGTCTTCATCGGCGTCGGAAGGAACAACGGGAGACTTGCCCCCTTCTTTTTGCAGCCAGGAGACGCATTGTTCTGAGGCCACCCACCGATGGCAGAACAGCTAGCAATAGTGCCAGAGTTGCCGGGGTTGGCACGGCCTGTGAGTTGCTCTTGGCGTCGATGAAATTACCGCTTAGCTCCAGATCATAGTAGCGCTTAGTCATGCCTGGCTTGCCACCAGCGGCCTTGAGCTGTCCGTTCAAGGTGATGCCCTCGTTAGCGAGCGTTCCGCGCACCCATTCTTTTACGCTCAAGAAATCGCCGTTCTCAATGCATAGCGCGGTGGTCCAGGGAGGCAGTGGGCGTTCACAGAGACTGCCGCTACCGTAGATCTGGCCAGGTCCCCCGTGGGGCCAAGCGTTGATGGAGAGTGTTAGTTCCGGCAAGCCCTCCAACCCGGTTAGGACAAGGTTCTCGAAGCTGTACCAATCTTGCTGGATGGGCGTTGCAAGGGGGCGGCCCAACCAGTCTTCCGAATACAGGTAAGTGGTGGTGACCAGCTCAAATTGGCCGCCGAGATGCACCTGATTCAAGGACCGAGACCCCCCGCGGAACCCAATGATTCCGCCAGGGCCCTCAATCTCCAACCAACCGGATTCAATGAGCGTCGCGCGGCTGGTGGCGGGATCGACAATAACTTGGCGGCGGTCGGTGATGACGCCGGCATGCGCCGGCAGCATGGTGCCAACCAGTAGGGCTGCAGCAACGGTCCGGATGATGTTTGGCATGAGGATATTTCTCCTTGTTCGCACGACTCTGCGGCGGGGGCTACTATGTTCAGTGACCAAGACGCGACAAGCCACAGGCAAGGGTCGCAGAAGCTATCACGGGAGGCAGGTTGTGAGGCCCATGCTGCAGATGCTCTAATTTGAATTGCGGACCGTTCATTGCGTTTCGAGTGCAGCGACGATCCGGTATCAGCGCCCAACGTTATGCATAGCCCGACGCTTGCTGGCCAGGAGGAGCGAAGCGACGCCTGGCCAGCAAGCGTCGGGCTGTGCGCTAGTTAGCCCATGAGCTTGTCATATTCAGCGTGAGTGCCGATCCAGAACCACTGAATACCGTCAGGAACGGGAACGCCGAGAGCCCGATACTTTGCTCCAACCCGGACGCTGCGATACTGACCTTGCCTGACTTTCTTGAAGTGCAGGGACGGATGCGCCGGGTTATCACGAAGTAGCTGATAGTTTTGCCGCGCAACTTGTTGCACCGGCTCTGGCAGGGAATTGAAGCGCTGCCAGAAGCCGGAAGAGGCGTAGTGCTTCAAATTTCTCGCGGCTGTCCGGCGTTATACTCAGCGAGGGCGGCGGAGGCAAGTGCATCTAATTTGCCGGCCGTTGCGTCTCTTTCAATCTGGCGATCCCACTCGTCGTTGTCCCAATCGAGGAACCATCGTCGAAACTCGGTCAGATCGTCCTCAGAAAGCGATTTGACTTGCTCTTCAAGTATCTCAATCGTAGTCATTTTCGGTCTCTTGCTATTCAGTGGGTTTGTATGACCACGTCTTCGTTCGGCTGTCTTTCACTCTTTCGAACCTGTCCCTGTACGCGCAAAAGTACGGCTGGCCGCGAAAGTTGTTGGGATTGTGTTTTTCGCTATCGGTGTACCGTCGGCTGAACCAGCCGATCATGTTTCCGATGTGGCCGTGAGCGTCCTTGTCGGGACATTTCGCGGCTGCGTGTTCGGCAAACGCTTTGCTGTCGTCGTCGGCATACACCACTTCTTCAAGGAGCTTTGTGGGGACATATCCACCGAAGGTCGCGTGAGCCGTACGGATGGCGGCCTCGATAATTCGGGAGCAACTGTCTTTGTCAAAGCACTTCCCCATGTGTACCTCCCGGCGCAACGCTGCAAGGGCTAACGTCAAGCGCAGCCCGACGCCTTGGAGCGGCCCTCGCTATCGCTCGGGCCGCTCCAAGGCGTCGGGCTTGCGCGCTAGTTAGCTCTTTAGCTGCTCGACCCAAATTGAACGATGCATGCAGCTACGCATGCACAACTCGGTAACCTCGATCTTGCCAGCGATCTCCACCATGCCCGAGAACATCAGCGCAAATTGCCCTAGTTTCGAATGCTTTGAAATATTCAAGAAGATATGCTTCCAGGTGTTCCTTGTACAACGAACAAAAGTTCAATTCGGGTTCTCCGAAGAACTTACTGCGCAGTCTCCTGTTTGCGCACCCGCCGCTACAAATCGGGAAAACGCTACACTCTCTGCAATGTTCATCTAGGAAAGGATCAGCGGCGATACTGTATTCCGCTACCAAGTCGTCATTGCAGATCGCCGGCGTATCGTGTACGTTGCCGATGACCATGTTTGGCCGCCCAACGTCTTCCCAACACTTGTAGACTTCTCCTTGCGGTCCAACGACGAAGCCGGAACTCGTCGTGGCTGAGCAAATATTCAACAGGCCGCCCAGCGGGTATACGCCTTCTTTAGAAACGGCGTTCAGGTCTCGGAATTGTTCGACACTGAAGTCTGCCCACTCTGCCGCACAGACGGAGCAACCTCCTTCTTTCTCGTGATTGGCAGCTGTATCGACGTAGCCCGCATAAACAGTTACACGAGTACCCGAGTATCTTTCGAGTAGATAGTTGCGTATGGTGGAGAACGATGAAATATTCTGCCGATCAAGATTAACTCGGATATTGCATTCGCCAGTAAAAGATGAGCCCATCAATGTATCAATGTTAGCCAGGATTCGGTCAAAGGTCGGGCGCCCTCCTTTTAGCATCCGGCGCTGGTCGTGGACTTGCCGTGGCCCATCTATGGAAATTTGAACATTCGAAATATTGAGGTAGTTGAGTTCATGCGCTTTTTCCTTGGTCAGCATGTATCCATTGGACACTAACGCAGCGGATTTAAAATTGATCTTCAGACGCTTCAACCGATCTGATATAGACCTGACGATTTCAAAAGCCTTATTGATTGTTGGTTCGCCACCGTACCATGTCACAGAAAGCGTCTTGGCCGCTCGAAATGATTCAACAAATTCGATGAGCTTCGTGGCCGTATCTGGCCTCATAAATAGCATTTCGTCCTGGCTACTCTCGAAGCAATACGGGCAGGCAAAATTACAGCCTAACGTGGGGCAGATTGAAAGATCAAGATGAGAATCGTCAGAGCAAAGCGCCGTTCGCTGGTAATGTCGTCTCGTGAGTTCCTCAGCACCTTCGGGGTTGGGGGTTAGCACAGATTTCTGACTAAGAAGAATCAGGAACTCATTGTCGAGATTGTCCGTCGATATCGGGTTGCCGCCCGCCGCCAATCGGTAGAGGCTTTCATAGAGGGCGTCATCTAGCTGAATCAGGGAGTTAGATAGCGCGTTGTAAACGAAGGCGCCATTGTTGCGCGAACGAAACGCAGTGTTGTATTTGGACCAGTACACTATAGCTACGCGCATGTAGTAAGCATGTGTTTCTCCGTCCCTGGAGGTCGTAGGTCAAACGCCCTAATTTGTAACCGGGCTACACAATGACAGGAGCGCACTTTGTATGGCACGGCCCCTTACATTGATACGAAATCGGGAGGTTCGTGCCTTGGGCGCCGGGGTCAATAGTTCTGGAATGGAGCTCTTCCAAATCCTCCGGCGAAAAGGGAGTACCCGCGTTCCGCGCGATCACCAACCTTTCTTCGATAGAAGATGCGCCAAAAACAGCGGCGCTGAAGGCTTGATCTCCTTTCATTCTTTCCACGAAGGCTTGTGCTTGTTGCATTGACATCAGCTTCTCCTCTTGTCGAGTGTGGGTCGCCCCACGATGAACGGCCTTGCATGTTTGTTGAAGACCGCTTCTAGTCTAGCTGGTAGCGTAAGTGTTCTCAGATTTTGCAGAGCTAACGCCAAGCGCAGCCCGCCGCCACGTGCCCAGCCGCCCGCGTCAGCGGCGGCTGGGTAGGTGGCGGTCGGGCTGGCGCGCTGGTTGGGCGACTGCTGATGCACTCGCTCCCGTGGTTGTTGTGGAACCCATGGCGTAGCGATACAAAGTGATGGGCTCGATATCGACGTTGCCCTCGTGAAACTGCAGGCAACCCCAGTCCGGATCGATCTCCCCTGTGCTCAACTCCTCAGTCGAGATGTAGTTGCCGATCAGTGGCTCTAGGTCGACGGTAACGCGCTCGCCGGTGTCGAAGGTAAGCGCAAATTCGAACCCAACTCTTCTTTCAAATGCGGCGAGCTTCATTTCTACTCCAGCGGTTCAACGCGGTGGAAATCCTGAGTGTCCCACATTTCGATCAGTTCTTGCTGGTGAGCTTCCGCCCATTCCCGGACGAGTTGCCGGCAGCGTTTGGGGAGACGGCCTTCAACGACGTTGAGATTCTCCAACTCCATAACAGCCAGATGCTCTCCGTACTTGATGTGGATGTGCCGGGGAGGATGTTCTCTGTCGATGAGGAACATTCTGATGACAATTCCGTAGAAGCGGCATATCTCCGGCATGTTGGTTTGAGGTCGTCTTCTTTTTCATTGCCCAACGTTAAGCGCAGCCCGCGCCTTGGAGCAGCCCGAGCGATAGCGAGGGGCTGCTCCAAGGCGTCGGGCTTGCGCATTAGTTGGGCGCTGAGTCAGGGTAATGCATCACGGCCGATGCTGCCAAGGCCGGGGAAGGTGTTGCAAGTGAGACCTGAACCCGTGCCCCCTGCGTGACCCCGTCCCCCAGCGCATGTGAGACCTGGCCCCTTCCGTGTGCACTGCCGACCTGCGCGAAATGCGTGATTGCAAGACCTCACCCCGTCTTCTTGACGTGTAAATTCAATGATAATCCCATGATGTCCATGCCCCTGTATCCTCCTCATCTTGTCCCTGCTCGTTTTGACAAAAATATGTAGAGTCGTACTCTTCTTCAGTGTACCCGCATATGGTACAGACACGATACTTGCTAGATGTCGCATAGTGCCACTCACCAAATTTGTGTTCTGGATCAAAAAACGGCAAAAGAAAGGTGCTATTTCGGACTCGCCAGCGCGCGGTGAGCCATAGGCTCAAAACCAGTGATAAGATAAACTTGAAACTATTACTTTCTGGATCTGAGGAAATAATGAACGACGAGAATGAAGAGAAACTGTTTATTCTGCCTTCATGTATGATGTAGGAAGCCAGCGAAAACAGGAGAATGAATAAAATAAAGAGAAGACAAAACACCAAAAGAATCTTAACCCAATCAAATACGAATGCTAATGCTTCGTTAATATAACAAGATGATACGTATTTGAAACTCATGATTGCCGCTCGTAACTAGTTGCGTTGTCATCAAATTTCCGGGCGCATCCTGAGCCCAACGTTAACCGCAGCCCGCGCCAAACTGCGGCGACGCGCGAAGCGCCCGCCACAGTTTGGCGTCGGGCTGGCGGATTTGTTAGCGCTTTTCGATAAACTCTGTAACGGTTAGGCCGGACGCTCTTATTAAACTGCGAAGAGTCCCCTTCGCCACCTCTTTATGATCCGGCACCGACAGCGTAGCAATACTCTCATCACTAATCATGATGATATGACTTCCGCTTTGGCGCGCAACCTGCCATCCGAATCGTTCGAATATCCGAACGACTTCCTTTCCACTAAGCGTTGGCAAAGGGGGCATCAGGCAGCGATCTCGATCTGCCTTGTTTCAATGGTCAACGGAAATCCCTTTTCAGCTCGCACTTCCAAACAAAGCGCTATGGCTTCTTTAATGTTGGTTAAAGCTTCATCCTTCGTTGCGCCTTGACTTACACAACCAGGGATAGAAGGGCATTCTGTAACCCATATCCCGTCTTCGTCGCGATCAATTGTTACCATGAAATTCATATTATGTAACCTAGCGGAAATGCCCGCTTCGAAGATGTGCCTGGTGGACTGCGAAAAATTGTATAATTTGCGCAGATTTACGATCAATCTTTGCTATGTTTCCGGATGATTTCCTGAATCTCTGCGTCAAGTGCGGCTTGCTCGGTTGCTACCTTGGCTTGCCAAAGGTTCTGCACTCGCCTTGCGTGTGCTAGGTCTCTAGCTTCCTGCGAGTTTGGATGAATAAACCGACCATTCACCCAATTGGCAGGATTCTCTTCCGGGAAATCGCTAAAGTATTCGGACCACTCGCCCATTTCGCGCTCCTGTCTTCGCTAACGTCAAGGCTGGCCCGCCGCCCGTTGCGGTGCCGCCCGCGTGAGCGGCGGCGCTGCAACGGGCGGTCGGGCCGAGCCTCTTGTTAGCTATGAATTACTGGTAAACTCCTTCGAGCACTAGACTATTAGCAACGAGCTCAAACGTCTTTTCATACATCGCGAACTCGTCATTGGTAGCCTTCTGGGCTCCGATTTGAAGGAAGGTTTGCCCCTGCAATATGAAAAGTTTATCTCTAAGGTAAAGAGCGTACATAATTACTTCCGCGTTTGCTGTTGCTCGAACCCTTGTGAGGGAATGCGTATAACGAACCCACAAACCAGGGAACCCTTCGAGCTCGATCGGCCCTTTTTCCTGGCAGTCAAACTCCTTTGGCAAAAACTCGTCAGCCCCACCTTGCACGAGCACATCTTCAATGTCAGTCATAGATATAGCTTCACCGCCGGGCAAAGGAAGCTCTTTTACGATAATGAGGATACTCGAAGTTCCTCTCCCGTTTCGATTTACAAACTTCTTTACAATGTTCGGGCGATTGGCGTCTTGAGCTTGCCATGTCTTCGGAATCTCAATGCAAAACGCCACTCCTTTTGCTTTCCCCGAGCCGTCACTGCAGAACCGAAAGCGATACCCCTCTGTAAACTCCCGCTCAGGTTTTGACTGAAAGCCAGGTTGAAAAAGCAGCAGTGTCTCTAGGACTGGGGATTCGATGTTTCCCTCTGAGCGGCCTCGAACGTCCTCAATAAAATCCAGCGCTTTTGACTCTGTTAACTCCTGAGAATCCAATACGGCGGCACCTTCGACCTTCCAGCGGTACTTGATTTGATCCCACGCATCTGGCGCATTTTTGGTCATTAGGGCATTGATCGCGTCTAGCGCACGACCAAATTTTCCCGAGAACATCTTCTCCACGAGTTTGACATGCGATCTGAGATGTGGATACGCTTCTGCAATACGTTCTAATGAGTGTCTTTGGCCAACAAAGTACCCATAGGTCTTTCCGATGTCTGATCCAAAGCTTGTCAGCAAGGGTTCAAGTCCAGCGTAGGTTTCTGAAATATTGAGTCCTTCAACGGATTGTTCTTCATCGAATCTGCGTATCTTCTTTTCAAGCAATGCGACGATTTCATCGGAAGCTTTTACTCGACCATCAATGTATCCGACGGTATCGAATAATCCATCAATCTCCGTATCATCTAGCCTTAAAGGCAGGATATACTCTCGTTCTGCGGAGAATGCGCGAGCCTGCGCAGCTTTTCGCTCATGCTTTGGCCATGTCTTCACGGCATAGTGCTGAGAAATGAGCATCAAGCAATATTTCGCGTCATCCTTGTAGGTTTGCGCCAGATGCGCGTATAAATCCTTCCCCCACAATTGTTCCTCTTCGTATCTGTCATAGAAGACGGCTCTGCCTTTTTGCTTTAACCCGGAGGCGATACTCTCCGCAGTACTTCGATCTTCTCCGGCAAAGGATATGACGATGTCGTACTTGGGCTGCTTCATGCTTTACGGGAACCTGTCCAACTTCCACGAGCTAACGTTAACCGCAGCCCGCGCCAAACTGCGGCCTGAGCGATAGCGAAGGCCGCAGTTTGACGTCGGGCTGGCGGGCTCGTTAGATGTCTTCACGTCGGTTCGGGAGGCAGCTGGAATAGCACGCTGTAGCTGCGATGATCTCCGATTGAATTCCTGGCCTGCCCGTGAGTATGCCAATGTGTTGAAACCCGAGGAGAACCAAGCCATTGCTGATGCGAAACACCTGATCAATCAGTTCCGGAGGTGGACGTTTGTCCGTCCAATGTATGGCATGGATGCCAGCATGAACATAGGAGTTCAACGGAACCCACGAGCTATCTTTGAATTCCCTTAACGAGATCAGCAGGTTGGCCAGTTGTGGGAACTTCTCCAACTCCAAGAGCATTTCGTTTACTAGGGGAATGTTCTTGCTCGCTTGTTGGGTTTCGCGGGTCAGCTCCGCTGAAAGCCGGGAAATCTGGTTGTCAGTAGCACGATGCAGTGCCCATACAGCACGGACCAGCGCCTCGAATTGAGATCGCAGTGCGCTGCTTGCGGGTAGCACGAGGGACTCCCCACATAAAACACGAACCCCCGCGGCAAACTGCATCGACGTGACCGCAAGTGTGGCACTAAGCGTCACTCTTGGCGAATCTTCGTAGAGCGGATGTTCCACGATAGAGGAGAGTCTACCGAGAAGTTCTTCTGTTCGGAGGAAGTCCATTGCTTCAGTGGGTTCAACATCTAACGTCAGCCGCAGCCCGCGCCAAACTGCGGCCACGCGCGCAGCGCCGGCCGCAGTTTGGCGTCGGGCTGGCGGACTCGTTGGGCGCTATCATAGTTCAACGGCTGCAAGAGCCAAGACCTGCGGTCGTGCTTGTGGAAATGGTGTAAATGGTAAAGTGTCACCGTAATCCAAAGTGTCACCGTAATCTCAAATGGTAAAATGTCACCGTAATCTCGTAATCTCGAACGGATGGCGGCGTAGCAGCGGTGGCCGGAACGATGATCAAGGCGGACGAACCTACCACAGTATTTCTCCGCCCTCAGAGAAGTCATCGAGGTCCCTTGGGTCGCAAGATGCCTCGCGGGCTTGCCGTTCTAGGTCTGCCGCGAATCCAAGATACTCCGCAGACATTGGGTGCAAGGTTCGCAGTATGTTTGGAAGGCTCTCGAATCGAGCCTTGCCGGTGTGTTCGCTGACGTATCGGCGTGCTGCTTCACCGAGGAACAAAGTGTAGTATCTAGTCGTGAGAGGGCAGGGACCAAACAACCACTCTATGCATTCCTTGCCGACTGCACTATCCGTTTGGAGAAGCGATTCCTCCAGGCAATGCTCGACTCTGTAAAGATTCGCTTGACATTCTCGAGATGTCGGCTGATATGCCGCAAGGTGGCGAAGGGAGTTCACCTGAAACAGTATGATGGGCCACAGTATTCTCTCGCCACGGTAAGTCACGCAATCATACAGATCATGCCCAAACTGCTTCTCTTCCCGTTGCTTTTCGTATGCTTTGCGAACGTCGTAGGCGAGCCCTAACAATGTATTATTGATGGTTTCGTCGTAGGGACTGTTAGCGACTAAGCCGTGAATCGACGAGTGCAGACTGTTTAGATCCCACCAATCCCCCCAGAGAAATACCCCCGCTGAATGCTCAGTTGGCTCCGCAAACAACACTGACTCAATACTCCTCTACTGGGTTAAAACGCGTAACGTAAATTTCTTTCTGCAAAGGTGTGTGGGAAAGACATTAGATTAATCGAGCCTGGACCCTTTTCTCTACTCTTTTCTCTACTCTCTCACCAAGTAGCCGTAGTTCATTTGATTGTTGCACCAGTATCTAGTCATTGGCTGCAAGCGTTTTCCGTTCACTCGAATTTCAGCGGCAGCAGCGTCCCAGCCTCTGGAAGGAGAGTAAGCGGTCAATATCAACTGTCTCCCAGTCGCTCTGGCCGTAGCGCGAAACTCACCGATCCTGGTAGCCACGTCTTGCGGAAGAATCGGATCGGCATTCGGCGGCCTTTCACAGCCAGCAGGGTTTTGGTTGCGAGAATCCTGATAGAAGACCCACATCCTCTCGACATCGGACGGAATGTAAATTGATGTGTCTAGTGCGGTTGGCGCCGAGCGTCCCGAAGCTTGCGCTTGGGCTGGGAGGAGTTGTTTTCCACTGTTGTTGTTGATTGTGATGCTGCCATAATTGTTGCCGATTGCCTGGCTGCCTTGGCTATTGATATTGCCCCCGATCCCGGTTTCTCGCTCGTCCGTCGTTCCGTGGTTTGGTGCGAGCGCAAAAATCAATCCGAGAATGGATGCCAGAGCACCGACGACGGCTAGCTTTTGCATTGCGGATAAGCCTGCGAATTTTTGAACTATCGAGGACAACTCTGAAGTTCCCCTTTTGCGCCCAACAATTAGTATCAAGGCCAAATCGCCCTGATAACCCGATATTCTCCGACTTTTCGGGCAAGTTTGCAAGGCTATCCGCCCCACGGCACTTATCAGGGCCATTTTGCCCTGATAATATGATAATTCCCGACTTTTCGGGCAAGATACCCTTAGGTCTCTGGGGTCTACGACGGGAGGTTGGACATGGGCGACCAGCGGTTTATGGACGAGGTGCGCACGGTGATGCGCCGCCAGCACTACTCGATCCACACGGAGCGCGGCTACTGCGAGTGGATCGCGCAGTACATCAAGTTCCATCGGATGCGCTCGCGGCAGGCGCTGGTGGATGCCGGCGTGCCCGAGGTGGAAACCTTTCTAAGCCATCTCGCGGAACAGCGCAAGGTAGCACCTTCGACGCAGAATCAAGCATTTAGCGCGCTTTTATTTCTGTATCGCAAGGTCTTGAAGAAACCGTTGGAGGGGCGGATCGATGCCGCGCGGGCGACGAAGACGCCGCGGATCCCGGTGGTGCTGACGCGCGAAGAGGTGGCGAAGATCCTGCCGTTGATCGACGGCCACGCGGGGCTGGTGGTGCGCCTGCTCTACGGCAGCGGGTTGCGCATTACCGAGGCGGTCCGGCTGCGGATCCTGGACGTGGACTTCGGCTACCGGCAGATCACGGTGCGCTCGGGCAAGGGCAACAAGGACCGGGTGACGACCTTCCCGTTGAGGCTGGTGGCGCCGCTGCAGGAGCATTTGGCGAAGGTGAAGACCCTGCACGATCAGGATCTGGCCGACGGCTTCGGCGAGGTCTACTTGCCCCACGCACTGTCGCGGCAGCGCCCGAATGCTGCACGTGAATGGCAGTGGCAGTATGTGTTTCCCTCGATCGCGCGCTCGGTGGACCCGCGCAGCGATGAAGGCAAGGTGCGCCGGCACCACTTGGATCAGAGCGTCGTCAACAAGGGGATCAAGAAGGCGGTGACCTTTCTCGGGATTCGCAAGCGCGTCAGCGCACATACCTTTCGCCACAGCTTTGCAACCCACCTACTGGAACGGGGTACCGACATCCGCACCATCCAGGAACTGCTCGGTCACGCGGACGTCGAGACCACGATGATCTACACGCATGTGCTGCGGCAGGGCGCGCAGGGAGTGGCGAGCCCGCTGGATGACCTGCTGTGAAAGCAATGTTCGATCTGTCCATCCTCCCTGCATCACAACTGGCCTTATGGCCGACGCTGGCTCAAGTGCCCAAGCGTTTGGTCTTGTATGGCGGCACCGCCATTGCCTTGCGACTCGGCCATCGACAGTCCGTTGATTTTGGTTTTTTGTAACTATTCAGGCGCCGTGCCCATGAACGCGGGCCATCGGCCCTCGAACAGGAGGCGCAGGGCCTCTGCAGAAGAGACCCCATTCTTCGCGCAGGTCGAGAGATAGCTGCGGATGCGGGAGAAGAACTTTGCCCCCAACTTCGAACGGACGGAGCAGTACGGGACACCCGGAGCAGCGGAGCAGTACGGGACACCCGGAGCAGTACGGGACACCCGGAGCAGTACGGGACACCCACATTTCCGGAGCAGTACGGGACACCCACATTTCGGCGAGGCGGAGAGTGGGTGTCCTTTTCTTGCTTTTCTTTTCTTGCTTTTCTTGCTCTTTATCTTGCTCAGCAATTCCCGCCGAAAATAATTCTGCTTTAAAAACCGCGTGTTGGCGAGTCTTCGAAAATAGTTCTTCGTAAACTTTCGTCTCTGAATCGGTATACTGTCGCGCAGACTTGAAGTTGCGAGGCAGATACTGATGAGTGCTCCGATTTCACGCAAACAACTCAGCGCCGCCGGGCTGCTGAACAAGGCGCGGCGGTTTTTTGCGAAGATTCCCGACCCGTGCGATGGCAAGATTACGCTGGTCGATTATCTGATGTCGGGACTGGCGTTGTTCGGGCTGAAGTATCCTTCGCTGCTGCAATTCGAGCACGACAGTCGGGAAGAGACCACGCGGGCGAATCTGCACGCGCTCTACGGGATCGAACGGGCACCAAGCGACACCCGCTTTCGCGAACGTCTCGATGCATTCGATCCGAGCCAGTTGCTCCCGCTGTACAAGGCGCTGTTTGCAGACCTGCAGCGCGGCAAGGGGCTGGAGGGGTTTGAATACCTTGATGGCCATTACCTGCTCTCACTCGACGGCACCGGGTATTTCTCCTCGACCAAGGTGCATTGCCCGCAGTGCGGGGAGAAGCACCACCGCAACGGCACCACGACCTACTATCACCAGATGCTCGGGGCGGTGCTGGTACACCTCGATCACAGCGAGGTGTTCCCGCTGGCGCCCGAGCCGATCCTCGAGCAAGACGGCGCGCGCAAGAATGACTGCGAGCGCAACGCCGCCAAGCGCCTGCTGGCGGACCTGCGCCGCGCGCATCCGCATCTGAAGCTGATCGTCGTCGAAGACGGCCTCGCTTCCAATGCCCCGCACATCCGCCAGTTGCAGGCACTCGATCTGCGCTTCATCCTCGGCGCCAAGCCGAGCGATCACACCTACTTGTTCGATTGGGTAGCCGCCACGCCCGAGACGCGCGAGGTCGAGTTCACCGACGCCAAGGGGGTACGTCACCGTTTCCGCTATCTCAACGGCGCACCGCTGAACGAGTCCAACTTCGACCTCGAGGTCAATTTCCTCGAGTACTGGGAACACACCCCGGACGGCAAGGTCACCCACTTCTCCTGGGTCACCGATTTCACCATTGATGACAGCAACCTCATGACGCTGATGCGAGGAGCCCGCGCACGCTGGAAAGTCGAAAACGAAACCTTCAACACCCTCGAGAACCAAGGCTATCACTTCGAGCACAACTTCGGTCACGGCAACAACAACCTCAGAACCGTGCTCATGCATCTGATGATGCTGGCGTTTCTGATCGATCAGATCCAACAGCGCGGCTGCCGGCTGTTCCAGGCCGCCTTAACGGCGGCGCAGAGCAAGACGCGCTTGTGGCGCAAACTGCGTGCGCGCTTCGATCTCTGCCTGATTCCCGATTGGGACACGCTCTATCGCTCCATTATCCAGCCGCCACTGCTGCCCTTGCCGCCTGACACCTCCTAGTCGACGGCCGTGAACGAATGTGCTTGAAGAACGTCTTGAGGGTAACCAAACAGCCAGCCAGAACAACAGCGTCGTCTCGTGGCGAAGCCTGTGTTCGCCTGTGCGGTTTCCACACGCGCTCGCGCCGCGCTCGGGCGATCCCGCTCGTACACAGCGGGAATTGCTGCGGGTTAACCAGTCGGGTTGACAAATTGTGCTTGTCGTGATGCGCTCACCCAGCATATTAACCACCACCAAAGATTATGCCACCCCATCATGGCTTGTATTGCATAGGCAACAGTTACACTTCTGAACGAATGATTACAGCCATATTCTTGAGCGAATGATGAAGCAAGATTCCGATAGTCTGTACCGTTTCCTCTTCGAGCGCACCGGAGTACGCGGCGAATTGGTCTATCTGGATGCCAGTTTCCGCGCCGTGCTGGAGCGCCATCCCTACCCTGGCCCAGTCCAACGCCCACTCGGCGAGGCTTTGGCTGCGGTGTTATTATTAACTGCCACATTGAAATTCGAGGGTTCGCTCATTCTTCAGGCGCGGGGGAAGGGGCCGCTGCGGACACTCGTTACGCAGGCCACACACAACCGAACTGTGCGGGGCTTGGCTCGTTGGAGCGATGAGGTCCCCTATGGGGATCTCGAGCAACAATTCGGCGATGGTCATCTGGTGTTGACCCTTGATCCGCTTCGCGGCGAACGCTACCAAGGCATCGTTCCGCTGCAGGGCAGCAGCCTCAGGGCTGCACTCGAGGCCTACTTTGGCGCCTCGGAACAATTGCCGACACGTCTGTGGCTCGCCGTAGATGGGCAGCGGGCAGCGGGCATGATGCTGCAGCAGATGCCGGGAAACACCGGGGATAATAACAGCCAATCTCCGCCAACAAACCGGGTCTTAGATCATGATGGCTGGCACCGTACCACGCTGCTTGCCGATACCCTCAGTGAGCGGGAATTGCTCGACCTGAAAGCACAAGACCTGCTATTGCGCCTATTTCACGAAGAAGAAGTGCGTCTGTTCGAGCCCGAACCCGTGGCATTTCGCTGTAGCTGCTCGCGTATTCGCATTGCCGACACATTGCGCGCAATTGGACGCACCGAGGTTGATGATATCCTCGAGGAGCAAGGCAGCGTTGGCGCGACCTGTGAATTCTGTAACCGTAACTATCGTTTTGATGCTGTTGATGTACAAGAGCTTTTTGCAGAATCGGTAATTCCTGCCGACATCCACGTTAGGCAGCATTGAGGGGCGGCATCAGGGGTAAAGCGCGTTATCTCGGCATCTCCAAACCCTTACGGGCTCGTGTCGCGGCTCGGAAATGGTGAATGTATTGGTTTACTAGCGCAGCGGTGCGGATGTCCCGCTACCGTCTCTGCTGTTTGTCGTTGTCTTAATCGTGATCGTTCATCGTGGGTTATCGATGACGACCACGATGATGACAACGACTGCAAACGGTCTCGCGACTTCCGCAGCAGAGCACTAAGAGGATGAGTGCAGCGCGCTCACCACCTGGGCGTCTATAATACATTAGGCGATTGCCGGAGAGAAACAGACCGACTGGCACCGGATTCTCGTTCGCCTTCGCGAAGCGGCAATCCGCCCATCGTTGCCCTATGGGCGGGTTGTCGCAACGTTGATACCAGAGGAGAAGACAAGCCAGAGGTATGTTTCTCCACAGAAATCGCCTTAATTCACCGTGGAGACGCGCAGCACGCTGCCGAAAAGAGCTAGAGCTTGAGCTTTGGAAGATCTGCCGCGGATTTTTTTATGGGCTTCTTTGAGGCTGAGTCTGTGGGTTCTTTTTTAGGTTTGTCCGATGGTTTCTCTGAAGATTGGCTCACAGGTGCCTTTGCGTTAGGCTTGAAAGCCGGTTTTGGAGTTGGTTGGGCTTTTTCCGCTGGCTGCGCGGTGGCTCGTTGTGCCGAGGGCGAATAAACGTTATCACTGCTGTCACCAACCAGATAGATATCTTCGGCTCTTTCGGCGAGTTCGTTGACCACATCCGGATTGCCCTTGAGCTTGACCATGAGCCGCAATTCGTTGGCCGAATCGGCGTATCTCAGTGCCTCCTCATAGCTGATAACGTCCTGCTGCAGCAAGTCGAACAAGGTCTGATCGAAGGTAATCATGCCCTGCTCGCCGGAATTGGCCATCAGTTCTTTGAGCTTATAAAGTTCGCCTTTGCGAATGATGTCGGAGCAGCGAGGCGTGTTAAGCAATACCTCCACCACGGCACGCCGCCCACTGCCATCTTTTTGCATGACCAACTGTTGCGCAACCACGGCATGCAAAGTTTGCGATAGATCCATTAAAATTTGATGATGGGTCTCCTGGGGGAAAAAGTTGATGATCCGTTCCAACGCCTGATTTGCGGTATTCGCATGCATGGTTGTCAGCACAAGATGGCCAGTCTCGGAGAAAGCGATTGCATAGCGCATGATCTCGGCCGTGCGAATTTCGCCGATCAGAATCACATCCGGGGCCTGTCGCAAGGTATTTCTCAACGCTACCTCGTAGGACTGTGTGTCCACGCCCACCTCGCGTTGGGTGATAATGCAGCCGTCATGCTCATGCATAAATTCGATGGGGTCCTCAATGGAGATGATGTGGCCTGTGGTCATGCGATTGCGATAGCCCATCAGCGCCGCCAAAGTAGAGGATTTACCTGCACCGGTGCCGCCCGCGAAGATGACGATACCGCTCTTGTGCATACATAGATGGCGCAGCGAATCAGGCAGTCGTAGTTCCTCGAGGGTGGGTATGCGAGTCTCGATGCGTCTGATGACCATGCCGATGGCGTTGCGCTGCACAAAAGCGCTGATGCGAAAACGTCCGGTACCCCAGACATGGATGGCGAACTGACACTCGTTTGTTTCTTCAAATTCCTGCCGCTGTTTCGGGGTCATCACATCAAGAGTGGCCTTTTTGGTCTCCTCTGGCGTCAATATTTCCGTGTTCACCGATTTGATCACGCCGTCGACTTTGATGCTTGGCGAGCGTCCTGATGTAATAAAGAGATCTGATGCTCTCTCCTTAGCCATCATTTTGAGCAGATTGTCGAGGTCCATTGTTCAGTTCTTGGGCGTTCAGTTGTCAGCCATTCGATTCTCAGGGCTTGTCGATGATGTGACAAAGCATTGCGGAGTTGGTTGGGGGCAGAATTGAAAAGGGCTTGACTGGGAAGCAGGCAACCTAATTAAACACTTCTTTGTTTTGTGCCTTACTCCGCGCGTCTGCCTTAGAGACCAAGCCTTTTTTGACCAGATCGGTCAGACATTGATCCAGGGTCTGCATGCCATGTGCCTGTCCGGTCTGGATAGACGAGTACATTTGTGCCACCTTGTCCTCGCGAATCAAATTACGAATGGCGGGAGTACCCACCATGATCTCGTGAGCCGCAATACGCCCTCCATTGGTCTTTTTCAACAGCGCCTGCGAGATCACTGAACGTAGGGACCCCGATAACATGGAGCGAACCATGGTTTTTTCGGCCGCTGGAAACACGTCGACAATGCGATCGATGGTCTTTGCTGCCGAACTGGTATGCAGGGTGCCGAATACCAGATGGCCGGTCTCGGCCGCGGTCAAGGCCAGGCGAATCGTCTCTAAGTCGCGCATCTCGCCCACCAAAATGATATCAGGATCTTGTCGAAGGGCCGATCGCAGGGCCTCGCTGAAGCCGAGAGTGTCGCGATGAACCTCACGCTGGTTGATTAAACATTTCTTGCTTGTATGCACGAATTCGATCGGATCCTCAATGGTCAGGATGTGAGCGTATTTGTTGTCGTTCACATGGTCGAGCATAGCTGCCAAGGTGGTGGACTTACCTGAGCCGGTCGGTCCCGTCACCAACACTATGCCACGCGGCACGTCGACGATTTTTTTGAAAAATTCTGGCGCGTTCAAATCTTCCAGGGTCAGTACCTTGGATGGGATTGTTCTGAATACGGCTGCGGCACCGCGCTGTTGATTGTAGGCATTGACTCGGAAACGGGCAACGCCAGGGATTTCGAACGAGAAGTCGGTTTCTAGGAATTCCTCGTAGTCCTTGCGCTGCTTGTCGTTCATGATGTCGTAAATTAGATTGTGTACTACGCGATGCTCCAAAGGCGGCACGTTGATGCGGCGCATATCGCCGTCCACGCGGATCATCGGCGGCAGGCCCGCAGATAAATGCAGATCGGAAGCCTTATTCTTGGCGCTAAAAGCGAGTAGTTCAGCGATATCCACGGCATACTCCGAGGTTCAGCGGAAAAAGAAAGCGGTCGGTCGGGACGATGGATCTTCCTTCGGAGCCGACCCGCTGCCTAACAAAAACCCTGTCAAGCATGCGTGATGGACCGAACGCCAGGATCGATCGTAAATTCTACGATTGATGGCGGTCGCAAAGGCGGGATTGGCTGAGAATGCTTGGTTTGTCTATTTGATTACGCGCAATGTTGGCCGAGCCGGCTTTTTATCCTCGGTATCGCTGCCGGCATCAGAGGAAACCTGGGATGCATCATCGGCGGCAGGCTCTTCATCCGGAAATAACATCCCTTGCCCGTTTTCCCGAGCGTAGACACCGAGTACCGCGCGGGGTGGTAAGGTCACAGCAAAGGGCGATCCACCAAAGCGTGCGGAGAAGCGAATGCTGTCGTTATCCATCTGCAGGGCGTGCACTGCAAGGGGTGCGATGTTGAGGACGATGCGACCATCGTCGACAAATGCTCTCGGCACAACTGCGGCCGGATATTCAGCATCGACAATCAAGTGCGGGGTCAAATCGTTGTCGATGATCCATTCGTACAAAGCTCGAATCAGGTAGGGTCGGTTCGAGGTCATCGGGGATTCCTCGGACGATGGCTAAAGGGGATGGTCGGACAAATAGATCGGTAGGATAAGCTGATCAGAGACTGTTACACAAGGATTAGGTAAGATCTGCGACCATTTCGCGCTCGGCCTCGGTAAGACTCAAGCGGAAGGAGGGCCATTCGAACATACGGGTTGCATAGTGAGTAAGATCGATGGCGGAGCCTGGCAGATCCACCCCGAGCACCGGCAACCGCCATAACAGAGGGGCAATACAGCAATCGACCAATGAGAATTCCTCGTTCATGAAGAATCTGTTAGCACCAAACAATGGCGAGGTCGTGGCTAGGCTGTCGCGTAATTCCGCACGTGCACGTGCCGCATCGGTGTCGCTGCCGTGTACAATTTGGCGCATCAAGCTATACCAGTCACGGTCGATGCGATACATGAAGAGCCGCGCATTAGCCCGAGCGACCGGATCAACCGGCAACAGCGGCGGATGCGGGAAACGCTCATCCAGATATTCCATGATAATCTGCGATTCGTATAGCCGCAGATCCCGATCGACAAGGGTTGGAACGGTGCCGTAAGGATTTGCTTCTTTTACTTCGCTCGGCAAATTATGGGCGTCCACATCGACGACGCCAACAGAGATTTTCTTCTCGGAAAGTACCATCCGCACGCGATGACAATAAGGACAAGTGGGGTCTGAGAAGAGAGTCATGTTCGCATGTCAGCTTGCAGCCGCCGGCTAAGGGTCCGTTGGAAAGGCCGCCCGGCTGCTGTTAACCAGCTCGTTCATTCGCCGGGTCGGGTTGGGATACGGCATTAAGCATAAGGTGCTCTAAGCATTGTGCTCGAGACATGATTCTGAGCGTCCCAAGTATGCCGCCGCATCCCGGAAGCATACACCTTTTTTATCTTTAGGAGAAATTGGCGCATCCATGCGCGTTCTGCAGCTAGGCTGACCATGGCTCGAAGGAGCCAATTAGTGTACGTCTTTCCAATACTCCTTTTTCAGGTAGTAGGCGAGGATGAACAGTACGCCTAAAAACAGCAGGACATAAATCCCCAAACTGCGACGTTCGAGCTTGTAGGGCTCACCGACATAGGTGAGGAAGTTAGTCAGATCGCGAACCATGGCATCATACTCCTCCGTAGATAGCTGGCCTGGTTCGGTGAGTTCAAGCCCAACGATATGCTCTGCTGCGCCAGCTTCACTGGAGTGGCCATCGGCGTACACCGGGGTTTGGATGCCTTGCAGATGGATCAGTGGATGTGGCATGCCAACTTTTGGGAAGACCAGATTGTTGACTCCGTATGGGCGCGAGTCGTCGATGTAGTACGACTTTAGGTAGCTATAGACCCAATCCGGACTGCGCCAGCGGGTGACCAACGTCAGATCCGGGATGGCGGTACCAAACCACTTGTTACCGTCCTCCGGCCGTATTGCATTTGTCATTAGGTCACCTGGCTTAGCGTCGCCGAAGATCAGATTTTCGCGCAGCTGCTCCTCGGGAATTCCTAAGTCGTCGGCCATGCGGTTATAGCGCATGTACTGCAGGGAGTGGCAACCAAAGCAGTAATTGGTGAAATATTTTGCGCCGCGTTGCAGTGAGGCTTTGTCCCTGAGATCGATATTGGCATCCTCGAGCTCAGGTCCGTGCCCGCCCGCGGCTGATACGGCTACAGGAGCAATCAATAGCGCGATCAGCAGCAAGCCTGTGAGGTGGGCAGCGGTAAAGTCTAGTTTCATGACGTCACCCTCTCCGGCACGGGCTTGGTTGTCTCGAGCTTGGTGTAGATCGGCATCAGCAGGAAGTAGGCGAAATAGATGATAGTAAAGACGCGTGCCATCATGGTGGCAAGGTCGCTGGAAGGTTGTAAGCCCAGGTAGGCCAGCACGACGAAGGACACGACGAAGGCGGCAAGGAAAGCTTTTGACAGCGCGCCCTTGTAGCGCATGGAACGGACTTTACTGCGATCGAGCCAGGGCAGTAAGAACATGATTCCGATGGCGCCAAACATGACTACAACGCCGGGGAACTGCGATCCGCCGATCGGAGGTACAGCGCGTAACATTGCGTAATACGGCGTGAAGTACCAGACCGGAGCGATATGCTCAGGCGTCTTCAGTGGGTTAGCCGGCTGGAAATTTGGCGGCTCGAGGAAGATGCCACCGAAGTCTGGCATAAAGAAGACGACAGCTGAGAAAATCGCTAAGAAGGCGGCGAGGCCCACTAAATCCTTGACTGTATAGTAGGGGTGGAACGGAATGCCATCCAGCGGCTTGCCGTTCTCGTCCTTTTTTGCCTTGATTTCAATGCCGTCCGGATTAGTCGAGCCAACCCGATGCAGTGCAACGATGTGCAGAAATACGAGACCGGCAAGGACGAAGGGAATCAGGAAATGGAAGGCAAAGAATCGGTTCAGCGTGACGTCGGAGATAACATAGTCACCTCGCACCCATACCGAGAGATCAGGACCAATTCCGGGTACGGCTGCAAATAGATTCACGATAACCTGCGCGCCCCAGTACGACATTTGTCCCCAGGGGAGCAAATAGCCAAAGAACGCGGTGGCCATCATCGCTAGATAGATGACAACGCCGATCATCCAGAGTAATTCGCGCGGTTTCTTGTACGAGCCCCACATCAGTCCGCGGAACATATGAAGGTAGATCACGATAAAGAAGAATGAGGCGCCGGTGGAGTGCATGTAGCGAATCAGCCAACCCCAGTTCACGTCGCGCATGATGTATTCGACAGATGCGAAGGCATCGGCGGCGGAGGGTTTATAGGCCATTGCCAACCAGATGCCGGTGACGATCTGCAATACCAGCACGACAATAGCGAGGGAGCCGAAAAAGGACCAGAAGCCCATGTTTTTTGGTGCGTAGTACTCTGCGAAATGTTCATTCCACACACGCACGACTGGAAGTCGCTTGTCAAACCAGCCAAGCGCTCCAGTTGGCGCCGGCTGTATACTCTCAGTGCTCATCAGGCCGCTCCTTCATCCTCACCGACGAGGATGGTGGTCTCGTTGATGTATTTATGTTTCGGGATCACGAGGTTGGATGGCGCCGGAACGCCTTTGAAGACTCGCCCTGCCAAGTCAAACTTGGAGCCATGGCAAGGACAAAACCAACCCCCCTTCCATTCCGCGCCGAGATCGTCTGGGGCAAACTCCGGACGATAGGTTGGCGAACACCCGAGGTGGGTGCAGATGCCGATGGCGACGAAGTAGGTCGGATTGATCGACCGCGTTGCGTTTTGGCAGTAAGCTGGTTGCTGAGGCAAGGTAGACTGCGGATCGGTAAGTATCGGATCCAGTGTCGGTAATGCCTCGAGCATGGTGTCTGTTCGTTTCACCACCCAAATTGGCTGCCCGCGCCATTTGACGCGTAAAAGCTGGCCGGGTTCCATCTTGCTGACATCAGCTTTTACTGGAGCGCCAGCGGCCCGTGCCTTTGCGCTTGGATTCATTGATGATATAAAAGGTACAGCGACGAATCCGGCGCCGATGGCCCCAACGACGCTGGTGGCCGCGACCAACACGCGCCGACGGCCTTTATCCACACCATGTGTGTTCATTAGTAGAGTCGACCCCGCTAGGCTCGATGTACGCCGTCTCTTCCGTCGAGACGGTCGAACAGTCTGAAGTAGAAAATAAGAATATCCCGAAGCGCTTGAAGTGCGATCAGGCATTGTCGGCGATCGCGGCCTTCAAGGTCAAGGATGAGACGGTATTGATGAGGCGATACTCACAGTGACGTCTCTCGTTAAAACCACGAATTCCTGCCGAAATCCGGCAAATGGATAGTGGATTTCACACTGGATTGACATCACTTAGCGACGATAAATCGCAAAGCCATTGAAAGCCTATGGGAAACAACTCCAGCTCGAGGATCTGCACGAGTACGGTCTATAGGTCTTGCCTAGGCTGTCGAAATCTGCCGTCTTACTAAAACAAGTGCTTCCCGGTTTATGAATGCTTAGTCGGTGTCGGGATCGGTGTCAAGGTCAACATGAGGGATTGGTATCGAGCTGGCTGCTTTGATCGATGAGCGGATTCGATTCCGATTCCGATAGCGACCCGGACACCGATGAGGCTTCCCCAGTGCGTTCGATGAAGCAATCCAAGACCCGGAATCGGTTTGGCATCAAAACTCAGGACATTTCGACAGCCTAGGTCTTGCCTGCTGGTCATGAGGGCTGCAGCCGTCACTTAAGTTGATTTCGGCAGGCAACTGGACATTCTGCTGATATTACACGCAAAATCGATCCTGTAAATTCAGAAATCGAATCTCCGTTACGCAATCTGGCACTTTAAGAGATTGTCAAAAAATAACCGTAGCATTCCCCAGACGGCGCAATGGTGTAGCACCGTAGCACCGTAGGGCGGGAAAGCGAAGCGCATCCCGCCGATTCCGCTGCAGTTCGGTTTGCCAGAGCCGAAGGCGAGATCCGTTGCCGCCAGCGCCGTCCGCAGCAATCAGGATTCCCGGCGCTCGCGTCTTGAGTTCGTGGACGCGGACCTCTTCGGGCTGTCTTCCACGCGTCTGCATCTCCGCGCGACGATGTGTTGCGGCTTGCGCAGCAACGCAACGGGAACGATGAGCGATTACGGCAACGACAAACAGCAGAAACGGTAGCGGGACATCCGCACCGCCGCACTAGGTTTCTCTCCGGCAATCGCCTAAACTGGATTGTCCCTGTCGATAAAGCGATGCTGTATCTCGAACTGATCGGCAAGATGAGCGCCCAAGGCTTGTACGCCGTAACGCTCGGTCGCGTGATGTCCGGCGCCGAGATAGTCGATGCCCAGTTCACGAGCTTCGTGCGTGGTCTGTTCGGACACCTCGCCGCTGATAAACAGGTCGGCACCGAGAGCATGTGCTTCACCAATGTAACGCTGGGCCGCGCCGGTACACCAGGCTAGATGCTGCACCGGACGGTCGATGGCGGCGATATGCAGCGGAGCGCGATTCAAATGTTCTCCGACACTGCGGGCGAGCTCGATGCCTGAGCACGGAATCGCAAGCCGCCCGAGCCACAACAGCCCATCGGGGTTGGCGGGCCGTGGATCGTTGATTCCCAAAACCTCGGCCAACTGACGGTTATTGCCGAGTTGCGGATGCGCGTCCAGCGGTAAGTGATAAGCCAATAAGGCAATACCAGCTTGCATGAGCATCCGTACACGCCGCCCCTTGATGCCGACCAGGCAAGGTTCCTCTCCCTTCCAAAACCAACCATGGTGGACCAGCAAGGCATCGGCATCGGCATCAATGGCTGCTTGCACCAGGGCCTGGCTTGCGCTTACGCCACTGACCAACAGACGCACCGGGCGCTCACCCGCCACTTGCAGGCCATTAGGACAGTAATCGGAGAAATTGCCCACAGATAATAATTCGTTAGAGTATCGGGCAAGGGTTTCGGCAGTGATCATCGACAAAGACCTCGGAAGAAGATAATGATAATGCACCAGAAAAAAATGGCTTCCTGTCCGCTCGTCAATGTGCACCAGCAGACCAGATCGTGCGCTGACCGTGACGGCATGATAGCTTAGTCGCATGCGTTACTCGGTCAACATCCCAACCAGTATGCTGTTCAGCTTCGCGGCTGGCGCCTTCGCTATGGGAATTCTATTCTTGTCGATTGGCTGGCTGGTATCCAACGGCACGGATTGGCGCAACGCGGTCAGCCAGGGCAATGGCGTTGGCGAGGAATCGGGGACGTCGATCGATGATTCCGCCTGTTCCTATGCCGATGCCGTGCGCCGTGCGGCACCCGCCGTGGTCAGCGTCTACGGCAGCCGCGCGACAGCGCGCCAGTCCGATAGCACACGCCCGCATCCGTCAACGACCTGGGCTCCAATGCCAGATCAGGGGAAACATGGCCAAACCAGTCTCGGCTCAGGGGTGTTGGTCTCCGATAGCGGGCTGCTGCTGACCAATCGCCACGTCATCGCGGGTGCGGATAGGATTGATGCTGAACTGAGCGACGGGCGTCTGCTGCGGGTGGAGCTGCTTGGTGTGGATGTCGAAACCGATCTAGCTGTATTACGCGCCGCCGATCCCGATCTACCGGCGATTGCCATCGGCAATCCGGAGGCTTTGCAGGTTGGTGATGTGGTCATGGCGATTGGCAATCCGTTCGGCATCGGCCAGACCGTGAGCATGGGTATTGTCAGCGCCACCGGTCGCGGCGATTTGGGCATAACCGGTATCGAACATTTTATCCAGACCGATGCGGCCATTAATCCGGGCAACTCCGGCGGTCCGCTGATCGACGCCCACGGTCGCCTGATCGGCATCAATACCGCAATTCTGTCCGAAAGCGGTCTCTCCGAAGGAATTGGCTTCGCGATCCCCGCAAGTATCGCCCTGCGCGTGGCGCGGGAAATCGAAGCCAAGGGAAAGATCGAGCGCGGCTGGCTCGGTATCGCCGGGCGCGATCTCACCCCGCGGCTTGTCGATCGCTATGGGCTGCGCGCATCCCATGGCGTGCTCATCACCAGCGTGAGTGAGCATAGCCCCGCTGCCAGCGCCGGGCTGCGTGCTGGAGATGTGCTGACTAGCATCTCCGGCCGCGTCCTGCACGGCACGCATGACTTGCGCGAGGCCATCGGCCGTGCTGGTCCGGCGGCGCAAATCCAATTGCAGATTTGGCGCGGCAGCGAACAGCGCTCGACTTCGGTAACCACCGCGGCGCGCCCGGCTAACAGCAGCCCGCTGACCACCGACCCGACCGGCAGTTCCCGGCAAACGCGCAATGTACCGAGCAATTGCAGTAAGGTGGATGGGCGAAATGAAAGCTGCTGGGTGCGAGGTCGCTTGGACGCCAACCGATGAAGATATCCGAGCATCAAAGCCGCTGCGGATACAAGGGCGCCAAAGCTTCATCGCTGGGCTTGTTACGAGCAACTTTCTGGTCGAGCCCATTCTTAAGCGCAAGCCAAAGGGCTTCTCCGTTCCAGGCATCGGCATCTGACGCATATAGATGTCGCTCCAGCTGTGTTACCTGCTCCGCGGATTGCGCTGCCGCCAATCCCTGGCGTTGCAGCAGCCGAGCACTCACTGCGGCCAGATTTGTCGGCGGAGCGTCTGACCATGCCACCTGCGCCCACGCAAGCAGAGCTTTGGCCGCGGCAGCCGGGTCGTTGTCAACGCAGGCCTGGTATATCGCATCCCGGAGTTTGGACAGGTTCACCCGCGATCTTGATGGAGGTTGCGGCTGGTCGGCATTTGCAACGGTTGCTAACCGGCGACGCCGATACAGCAGCAACGCCGTCATACACAGCAGTATCGCCAGCAGCCCGACGCCAAGCCCACGCCTGGACAACCAGGCTGAAGCAGCCGACTCGGTCGCCATGGTCGCATCGTCTTGCGCCTTCTGTCCGAGTTCATTTGCCTTGGAATCCGCTGCAGCGGCGATGCCCGGCTTGATCGAATCCGATGTCATCGGTAACTCCTGTTGTCGGCCCTCAGCAGCAGCACCTGCAGAATCCTGGGCCACCGGCCCTTCGACGTTCAATGCGATGGCCGGCACGTTGGCGATGCGCTCGATTTCGGCAACGGTGTCCCACCAGGGTACGGGTATCTCGGGCATCTCGACGCGCCCGCCGACGGTTGGTATCAATGTTACGCGCTGCGTGCTAACGGCATACAGAGCGGCACCGTCGGTGCGGCTTTCGGTATCGATCTTTTCCGGATAGGCGCGCATGCCTTCGGGCACCGGCATCTCGATCTCCGGAATTTGGGTTCCAGCTAAGCCTTTAGCGGTAATCGTCAAAGTACGCGTGACAGGCTCGCCGACTCGCAACCGCGGTACTTGCTTTGCCCAGGAATCATCAATGGCAACCGCTTCGGCGGGTAACCAGTGCTTACCGCCGAAGCCGGCCGGACGCGGCTTTACATTCAGTTCGATGGCTTGCGCCTGAGCGCGCACCGGTTGCCCACGTTGGAACATCGAGAACGGATCGGGGCCAAATACACCCGGCATTGGGCGCTGAAACAATCGGTCAAACGGATCGTTGTCGGCGGTAGTGCCAGCATTGCTGCCCCGGTTTGCCAGCAATTCGCCTTTGAACACGACCGGGGCAATGCGTAACTTGCCGCTGCGCTCCGGACTCAGGCTAAAGCGACGTTCGATCACTTGATAATTGCGTCCATTACGAGTGGTCTGGTACTGCGTGTCCTCGCCGAGACGTTCCAATACCGCGCCATCCGCGCGCGGATCGGTCAGTTCTCCGCCACGAATGGGCAACGCGCTGTAAAGCCGCACCACCACCGGGATCTGCTGTTGGACCATGACGCTGTCGCCGTCGGTGTCAAGTGCCACCTCGATATAGAGATCATCGCCTGGGCCTCCCTGGGCTCCTTGTGGCACGGAGGAGACGGTCAAGGTCAGCGGGCTGGTTTGCCTCGTGCCAACCTGGATCGGCGGTACCTCGATCTTGCCGGTAATCTTGGGCATCAGCGAGATCTGCCAGGTCAGTTTGTCGCTGCGCCGGCCGTTGACAATGCTGATCTGGCTGCCGGTGCTGATACCGAGCACATCGAAGGCGTCATCAAGCACGGACAATTCCGGCTCGCCCGGCCTTTGGTTACCCTCGACCTCGATTGTCAGCGTTAACCGATCGCCCTCGTACACCGTTGGCCGATCGAAAAAAGCACGCAATTCCGCCAGCGCGGTAGTGCTCCACAGGGCTGATACCAAGGCCATTGCGAGCAACCAGGAAAGTCGTTTATCAAGTTGTTTGATCATGATCGGTGAGTACAGTCAATCATCGGTGATGATAGGTCAATCCCTGAACATCGAGCCCTTGATACAGCCTGTGCAGCCCTTGATACAGCCTGTTCGTAACCCTGATGCATCCTGACCGGGCCGAAAGAGCATGCTCCTGATGCGCTCTCCTGCTGCGCCCGGTCACCAGGGCTTGCCAGCGTCGATCTCTCCATTTTGTTCGGCCCTGGCCCTGTACTGATACAAAAATTTGCGCCGCAGCAGGCCGGCGGGATCGTCGGGAATTCGTCGCAACCATTGGTTCGTTGCTTGACGCGATTCCAATTCTTTGGCTGTCGGCTCAACGTCAACTGTGCCGGCATCGGTCGCCAAGTCTTTCTCTGGCGGCGGCGGATCGGAATCCGCATTGGCATTCTGCTCAGCCTTGGGTTCGGCCGCTGCCGCGGCCTGTTCGCGATAATCGGCAGCTGCTTGCTCGGCTTGGGCGCGGTCGGTTCCATCGGCATCCGCGGTATTGTTTTCAGCGCTCTGGGTATCGGACTGTTCATCTTCCGCGGAGAATTGACGACCGCCGTCAAATTTCGAAGCATTCGATCCATCGGGGCTGGACTCAGTGCCTGTCTGGGCGGGCTGCGCGCCGGACGCTTGTTGCTGAGGTTGCGAGCCGTCCGGCGCTTGCGAGCGGTCCTGCTCGCCCTGATCCCCCGCAGCAGACGAGGCTGGCGCGGACTGGTCTTGTGCTTCCTGATTGCCATCCGTGCCCTGCTGATCTGCGTCGCTTGCAGCGGATTGGTCCGGGCTGGCTTGTTCCGAGTTGGCCTGATCCGTGCCGGCTTGTTCAGATTTGGATTGGTCTTGATCCTGCTTCGGCTGCTGGCCCGCATCCTGCCCATCAGCAGATTGTTGTTGTCGCTGTCGATTCAGTATTTTCTCGATTTGCTCTTTATTGTGCAATGCGTCCGCCATCTCGGGTTCACGGGCAAGGGCCTCGTCATAGGCTGCGATGGCTTCCTCGAGCTGCCCCGCGCGTGCCAGGGCGTTGGCGCGATTGTAGTGATGTTGGGCATCATCGCCTTCAGCATAGGCGCTGGCGGCAGCCTGGTAATTGCCAAGCCGATAATGAGCCGCACCAATGCGCGCCGGATCGGCGTTCAATTCCAATACCCGCTGATAATCGTTGGCATGCAATGCCCTGGCCGCTTGTTGATCCTCTCGCTGCCATAAATCGTCCCAGCCGAAAGCCCTGGCAGGTTGCGTTGAGATCATGCTCAGATTGCAAATCAGCAATACCACGACGGACACCCAACCGCGACGGAATGCCAGCGCTCCCAGCGGCAGCAGCGCGATCACCAGCCAGGGGCCGAGTTCTTTCCAGGTCTCGGTCAGCATCGGGTCATCCCCCTGTACGCTGCGAGCCGATGCGGATGGGTCTTGTAATACCTGATTCAGGTCCGCGTCATTACTGGTCAACGGCGAATAGGTACCGCCGCCGGCGCGTGCGAGTTTGCTTAATGCACTCGCATCTAGTTTGGCGACAACCTTGCCCTGGGACGTGGACACACCGGGCACGACACCACCTTCGGCAGTGCCGACACCGATTACCTGCAACCGATGACCGGCAGCGCGCAGGGCTTCGGCAGCAGTGGTTGTTCGCCGATCGCCGGCATCGTCGGTCAAGAGTATGACCTCGCCTGCCCCTGCACCGGCCTGTTGCAATAGCTCTGCGGCAGCCGAGATGGCAAGATCGAGCCGGCTGCCCTGCACCGGCATGATGTGTGGCGAAAGTACCTCCAACATTGCCGCGATGGTGTCGGCATCGTCGGTCAGCGGTGAGACCGCAAAGGCGTCGCCGGCGAACACCACCAGCCCTGTTTGTCCGTCCTCGCCGCGGGCCAGGATATCGGCCACCTTGTAGCGGGCGCGGTCGATGCGCGTCGGCGTCAGATCAGCAGCCAACATGGAATTGGACAAATCCAACACCACCACCCGCGCGGCATCCGTGCGGAAGGCCGGAATCTCCTGGCGCTCGAAGGTCGGATTAGCCAGCGCCGTCACGGCGATGATCCAGGCCGCGCCGAGCAGCATCAGCGGCCACCAGCGTTGGCGATCGGCATCCTTGTCCAGCGTGAGCACCGCCAACAGATGCGGGTTGATGAGCCGACGCCAGGCGCCGCCAGCATGTTTGGCGCGCACGACCATCCAGAGCAAAAGCCCAAGGGGAAGGAGCGCCAGGAACCACTCCGGACTGAGAAAATGAAAGTCTTGCCACATAATCGCTCTCCATGGGTCGGATTGGAACATCGGACCAACCCGTCTCGAAGCCTGTCAATAACGATATTGTTTCAGCAGTTCAGCGCGACCGATCGCCACGAGTGCACTAAGTAACAAAGCTGCCGCCAGTGGCCAGCCGAACAATTCCCGGATGGGGCGGAAAGTCTGTTGATCCGATTGCACCGTTTCGAGTTCATCGAGCATGCCGTAGATGGCCTGCAGCTGATCAACATTGCGCGCACGAAAATAGCGCCCCCCGGTCTGTTGGGCGATGGCCTGCAGGGTTCGCTCATCAAGCGGGGTGCGACGCATGGCCCGGCCGATGGCGCTGCGTGGATCGGCGCCTACGCCAATGGTGTAGATGCGCACTCCGGCTTCGGCGGCCAATTTCGCGGCCTTCAGCGGCGCGATATTGCCGGCGGTGTTGGTGCCGTCTGTCAATAAAACGAGCACGCGCTCCTCGGCTGGCGAATCGTGTAGGCGCTTCACGGCCAGACCGATGGCATCGCCGATTGCGGTCTCACGACCGGCCAAACCCACTGCCGATTCGAACAGCAACGTGCGGGCAGTGGCTCGATCAAAGGTCAGCGGCGTTTGCACATAGGCTTGCTGTCCGAACAGTATTAATCCGATGCGATCGCCTGCGCGGCGCTCGATGAAATCCCCGGCCACTGCTTTGACCGCGGTCAGGCGATCGACGACACGACCGCCAATGATCATGTCTTGTTCGGTCATGGATAAGGAGATGTCCACCGCCAGCATCAGGTCACGACCTGCCAGTGGCAGCGGCAAGGGTTCGCCCAGCCATTGCGGTCGCGCTGCCGCCAACACCAGCAATAGCCAGGCGAGAGCTGCCAGCAATGACTGCCAGCGCCGCGAGCGCGTGCCGGTGTTGGTTTGCCCCTGCATCAATGCAGCATAAAAAGGCACGCGCAGCGCACCGGCACTGGATTGCCTGGCTTGCGGCAGCAAAAATCGGATGAACAGCGGCAGCGGCAATGCGGTCAACAGCCATGCGTGGGCGAGTTGCAGCGTCATGTATTCTTCCTCAGCCAGTCTTGCGCCAAGGCCAGCAAGGCATTGGCATCACAGTTTGGCGACGGAGCATAGGGCCCTTCAGCCAGCACGCGGCCGGCGCCGCTTTGAAAACCGCCCGCGCCGCCGGTTCGATCAAGAAAGGCGAGCCATTCGGGACCAGTCAGCGCGGCCACATCCAGGCGTTGAAAACGGCTCAATGCAACGCGCTTGAGGAGCGTAGAGATGCCGCGAATCAAAGTTGGACCGCAGTGCTCTGTTCGCAGTCTGTTGAGTTCGGCGAAGATACGTCGCCGGCGGCGTATGCGGCGCAGTTGAGACCAGAAATGCCGACCGAGCAGGACCAGTCCGGCAAGCCCAAGCGCCGCCAGCAACCACCAACCTGGTGCCGGTGGCCAGCCGGAAGGCATATCCGGAATCTGGATATCGCGCAGATCGAGTTGCTCTAACATGGTCTGGTTCGCGTTCATGTCAGCCACCTCGGCCGACCAGCGGTCTGGGTTTCGAGCCGGGCATTGCCGCGCACGGCCTGTCCGTCGTCGAAGTACCCACCCGCACCCGAACGACGAGTTCTCGCGGCCATGGCTGCGGCAAGGCGCTCGGCAGGATCTTGGTCGGTGCCGCAACGCAATAGGGCAATACCGCAGCGCCCGGTTATCTCTTGCACCCGCTCATGGTGGCGCGCGAAGTGAGCCGCATAGCGCTCGCGCCCAACACGCCCGGCGGTGTCGATGAAGCCGCCGCGGACGCCGTCGGTGATGGCGTAGCGCCCGGGCGGAGGCGGATCAACCTCGAGTGGGTCGACGATTTGAAATGCGGTCAGATCGTTGTTGCGGGCCAGGCGTGCCAAATAACGCTCGCTGTCCTGATCCAGGGTGTAAAAATCTGACAACAAAAACACCAGGCTGCCGGGACGGGCGACCCGGCGCAGCCGGGCCAGGGCCTGCGTCAGGCAGCTGGTGTCGGTTGCAGCGTCGTTGTCGCTCGATGCTGGGGCAGATGATGCCGAGGTGGATGGTGCTGGAGTAGAAAATGTTGGGGCAGAAACCCGTTTGCCTGGCATATCAGGGTCGGATTTCCGGCTTTGGCCACGCACGAGCCCGAGTGCAGGTGCTGGATCGCCTGCTTGCGCCAGCGCCCGAATCAGACGCATCTGGCCGCGACGACCGCCGGTAGGCTGGAGTTCCTGGTGTCCGCCATTGAAAATCAGCGCGCCGATGCGATCGCCATGGGCGATCGTAGCCCAGCCGATCAGAGCTGCCAGCCGCGCGGCAATCACGGATTTGAATGCACCGGTGCTGGCAAAAAACATGCTCGGTCCAAAATCTGCCACAACCACGACTGGCCGCTCCCGCTCCTCATCGAACAGCTTCACATGGGCATGCCCGGCGCGCGCCGTAATGCGCCAGTCCATGTTGCGAATGTCATCGCCTGCCTGGTAACAGCGTGACTCTCGATAGTCCATCCCACGTCCTCGAAAGCGCGAGCGATGCGCGCCCGCCAGCGCCGAGCGCGCCGGCATGGGGCGGGCAGGTTTGATGCGATCGGCGCGTGCGCGCAATGCAATCAGGTCATCGGTATCGACACGAATGTCAGCGTTTTCCAGGTCGGCTCTATGCATTGATAGTTGCTCCTGCGGGCAGCCTCAGGTGCTTCGACCGGTTGCGGATCGGCGTGGTCGGTCTGGCAGCGAACCAGGGCATGATGGAGATGCAAGACGAAAAGGAGACAAAGGCCTAAATCCTCTAGAGTGTCGGCACAAGGCGTATCAGCTCGCTGACAAAGTCATCCGGCTCAATGCCCTCAGACTCCGCGGCATAGCTCAATAAGATACGATGGCGCAATACGTCATAAGCGACCGCATGGATGTCGTCCGGTGTCACATAGTCGCTGCCGCGCAGCCAGGCGCGGGCGCGCGCGCAGCGGTCCAGGGCAATGGTTGCACGCGGGCTGCCGCCATAGTCCACTAGCCTTGCAAGAGACTCGTTGTAGGGTGCTGGATCACGGGTTGCGAGTACGAGCTGTACCAGATATTCCTCCAGATTATCCGCCATGTGCAGATCCATGACCTCGCCGCGCGCGGTCAACAGTAGATCGCGCCCGATCCGAATCCGGCTGTCGTCGTTGTGGCGCAGCTGCCCGCGCGCCTCAGCGCGAGCGATATCGAGGATGCTGCGTTCGGTTGCCGGATCTGGATAAAGAACTCGCACATGCATCAAAAAACGGTCGAGCTGTGCTTCGGGAAGCGGATAGGTTCCTTCCTGCTCGATCGGATTTTGCGTCGCCATGACCAGAAATGGGTCTGGCAACGGATAGGTTCGTCCGCCAACGGTGATTTGGCGCTCACCCATGGCTTCGAGTAATGCTGATTGCACCTTCGCTGGCGCACGGTTGACCTCGTCGGCGAGCACGAGATTATGGAATAATGGCCCAGATTGGAATTGGAAATCTCCAGTTTCTGGACGATAGATATCGGTGCCCGTAAGATCCCCCGGCAGCAGGTCCGGCGTAAACTGCACGCGTTGGAAGTTACCCTCGATGCGAGCGGCCAGTTCCTTGATTGCAGTGGTCTTGGCCAGGCCAGGGGCACCTTCCACCAACAGATGTCCTTCAGCCAGCAGTGTGATCAGTAGGCGCTCGATTAATGATTCCTGCCCAACAATGCGCCCGCGCAGGTCGGCACGCAAGCGTGCAAATGCCGCTTGCGCGACACTAGCGGTATCCGCACTGTATTCGCTTTTGGGCTTGGTCCTGGATTCGGCGGAAAGACTCATGTGTTGATGCTCCTCAGTCTAAACTGGGCCGATGACCGGCTTGAAACTGGTTTGTTAACAATCTTGATCAATAAACGGAAAACGCTTTCAGGCAACCGCTCTGATCCTGCGGCGGCGACCACACCCTGTTGTATTGCACAAATATAGCGTCGCCCCATGAATGCATGCCTGCGAAGAGATTAACCTTTATTCATGCAGCGGAGATAAAGACGCGGTCCATGCGCAGAATCTGCCGAGCGCTTGGCATAACTGCAAAAATATTCGGGGAATTGCTGCTGGTGCGATTACCATTGGCATCTAGCAATGACGACGTGCACTTAAACTAGTTGCTGATTGGTGGTATTGCATGGCATCTGGTTCGCCGTGAAACCAATCCTGTACACTGACACTCCCACGAACGGCTGACTCGACCGAACGTGCGGCCAAATTGAAAAACAGCCGCCATGGCTCAGTGCTGATTGCACACTTTAAAGATGACATACTCTGTGGGTTTGCGGCTCGATAAAATCCCCAGACGCAGCATACGCCAGCGCCGGAGACGCTTTTTGACAAACTCGATCAATCCAGGCTTTCTTGACGAATGTGAGCGCGAGGCGCTGCATGAGATCGGGGCCATTCAACCCTTTGGCGCCCTCCTCGGCGGGCACAACTCGGATCCGACTCTCAGGTACGTCAGCGCCAATCTGACCGGCTGGAGCTGGCTCAACCCGGATGTGGTTCTTGACCAACCCCTGGCAGCCCTGTCTCCCTGGTTGAGCAATCAGCAGATCGAGCACATTTGCGCTGCCATTGCAGGCGATACCAAATCCCTGGTCCAGCCAAGCGGTGCGAAACATTTGCTGGCATCCCTTTGCTCCGGTCCGCATGGCAAGCTGGATGGGCTGCTGTCGCTTGGCAGTCGGAACTGGCTGCTGGAATTGCAGCCGGCATTACCAGCGGAGCAACAGGTCAGCGCCTATCGGCCCGTGCCGCACTCCCTATATAGGAGGCCACGCTCAGACGAAGAATGGACCAGACTCTGTGACTACCTGGCCGAACAGATGCGCGTCACGAGCAGTTTTGATCGCGTCATGGTGTATCGTTTCCTGGAGGATGGCAGTGGCGAGGTCATCGCCGAGAGCCTGGCTGCTGGTCTACCTCCCTATTTAGGTCTACGCTATCCGGCATCGGACATTCCGCAAATCGCACGCCTGCTGTACATGGCCAACCGGCATCGTCAGATTCCGGATGCGGCGGCCAAGCCGGTTGCAATACTGTCACATGATGAAACAACGCTGGACCTTACATTGTCCGATCTGCGGGCGGTATCACCGGTGCATGTCGACTATCTGCATAACATGGGCGCTACCGCCTCGCTGTCGTTTCCGGTCATGGTTCGCGACCACTTTTGGGGCTTGATAGCCTGCCATAACCAAACACCGCTTGCGTTGCCGTTTGCGGTGCGTGAGCGTTGTGCCGAGATGGTGCAGGCCTTCGCCCTCGGCATTGCCAGCTATCAGACGAGTCAACGTTTACAGGTATTGGGTCGCAGCGATCGCGATATCAGACAGCTGATCGACCGAATCGGCGCCCTGCGTTCAGGCATGTTGCCGGATAACCGTTTGCAGGAAGAGCTGCTGAACCTGGTTGGTGCGAGCGGCGCGGCCTTAACCGAAAACGATGCGGACGGTGGCGGCTTTGAAGAAGTCCTGACCCTGGGCGAAACGCCGAGCCTGGAGCAGATTCGTGAACTCATGGATTGGCTGCGTGTAACCACGATGGAGCCCGTGTTCAGCACCGACGCGCTGTCTGCATTGTTTCCGCCAGCGACTCGCTATGCGACCATTGCCAGTGGAATGCTGGCAGTTCGCGTAGGCCGCTTTACCGAGGGTGCACGTTTCGAGCGCGGGTTTCTCTGGTGGCGTCCAGAAAAGCTGCAAAGGGTCCAGTGGGCAGGTGACCCGCGCAAAAGCGCGATGTTTGCATCCCAGAGCCGCACTCTGTCACCGCGTTCTTCGTTCGATGCATGGGTTGAGATCAGTCGTGAGCAAGCCGAACCCTGGAGTGATCTGCACCTGCTCAATGCAAAAAAATTTCGCAGCCTAGTGCTGCGCGACATCAATGCCGACCTGCTGCGTGACTGAGCCGGCAACCAAATCCGAGGCCGAAGCCGAAGCCGAAGCCAACGCCAAGCCTGCGGCAGCAACCGTCGCTCCGGCCGCCATGATAGGTCTGCGCAGGGGGCTGATGCGTGGGCTGAAATGGTCGGGTATCGGCATTGCAAGCTTTGTCCTGCTGTCGCTGATGGTCATTGGGCTGCTGCGCTGGCTTGACCCGCCGACCTCGGCATTTATGCTCAGACAATCGCTGTCCGGGCGTTTTGATGCACGACCGCCACCCTACGTGTACCACGAATGGGTGCCTTGGCAGGACATACCGCAGAGCGTAGCGCTGGCCGCGGTGGCTGCAGAAGACCAACGCTTTCCAGACCACGCCGGTTTCGATCTGGTCGAGATGCGCAAAGCCTGGCGAGGCTTTCGCGATGGCAAGCGCCTGCGCGGGGCCAGCACCATCAGCCAACAGACTGCAAAGAATCTATTCCTTTGGCCCGGGCGGGATTGGTTGCGTAAAGGACTCGAAGCCTGGTTCACCTTGCTGTTGGAGAGCCTGTGGAGCAAGCAGCGCATCCTGGAAGTGTATTTGAACATCGCTCAATTCAGCCCTGACACCTATGGCGTCGGTGCCGCGAGCTGGCGCTATTTCGAACGCCCAGCTGTTGCATTGGACGCGCAACAGGCCGCCCTGCTCGCCGCGGTACTGCCAAATCCGGAGATCTACCGACTTGAAGCCCCGTCGCCACGGGTGCAACGCCGCGCCAGCTGGATTCGGCAACAGATGCGCCAGCTCGGCGGTAATGGGTATCTAGATAATCTTTAGAATTGAAAACCAGTGTGCATCGATTGACGATGATCGTGAAACGCTTGGCGGCTTCCAGTATGATGCAATCTGAGTTTCATTCATTTGCCGCCCAATGAGCCAATGCTGCCCTGGGCACCATCGACCGGAGGTTTCCGATGGCAACAGAAGACCTGATCGCCCCGTCTATCCTGTCAGCAAACTTCGCCAAGCTTGGCGAAGAAGTTGACAACGTACTCGCCTCCGGCGCTGACATCGTGCACTTCGACGTAATGGACAATCATTATGTGCCGAATCTGACCATCGGTCCGCTGGTCTGCGAGGCACTGCGCAAACACGGCATCACCGCGCCCATCGATGTTCACCTAATGGTCAAGCCGGTGGACCGGATCATTCCTGATTTCGCCGCGGCTGGCGCAACCTATATCACCTTTCATCCAGAAGCTAGCGAGCACATCGATCGCACCCTGCAGCTGATCAAGTCCGAGGGCTGCAAGGCGGGCCTGGTGTTCAATCCAGCCACGCCGTTGAACTGTCTGGAATATGTGCTGGACAAGATCGACATGATCCTGCTGATGTCAGTCAATCCTGGCTTTGGTGGCCAGAGCTTTATTCCGGCGGCGTTGGAAAAATTGCGTCAGGTTCGCGAACTCATCGACACCACGGGCCGTGAAATCCGACTCGAGATCGACGGCGGTGTCAAGGTTGACAACATCGCCGAGATCAAAGCCGCCGGTGCCGACACCTTTGTCTCCGGTTCTGGTCTATTCAGTAAGGGCTCCGACAGCGACCCGCACCGCTACGACAGCATCGTGGCACAGATGCGCCAAGCCCTGGCCAGCGTAAAGCGCTGAGATTCTTCAATCTGAATCGGCTTTTTTCCATCTGGTAGCCAACAGGAAAACAACGATCATGCAGTTTCCGATTCGTCCCGAAATGATCTTGATCGATCTCGATGGCACGCTGGTGGACAGTGTGCCGGACCTGGCCTACTGCATTGATCATATGATGCGGGAACTCCAGCGTCCGCCACATGGCGAGGCCGCCGTGCGCGACTGGGTCGGCAATGGTGTCGAACGCTTGGTGCAACGGGCGCTGACAGGATCGCTCGATGGCCAGCCATCCGATCAGGACTTCGCCGAAGCCTTGCCCATTTTCCTGCGTTTATATGCAGACAACAATTCCAAACGCTCGCATGCCTATCCTGGCGTGCGCGAGGGATTGGACTGGCTGCGCAGCCAGAACTATCGGCTCGGATGTGTCACCAACAAGGCGGCGCGTTTCACCGAGCCATTGCTCGCCGGCCTCGATCTCGAAGACGCATTTGAACTCATCGTCAGTGGCGACACCCTGCCGGAAAAAAAGCCGAGCCCCTTGCCATTGCTGCACGCGGCCTCGTTTTTCGAAGTGGAGCCGTCGCGAGCCTTGATGATTGGCGATTCGATCAGCGATGTGAAGGCCGCGCGTGCAGCTGGCTTCAGTATCATCTGCATGAGCTATGGCTATAACCATGGCCAGGATATCCGCGATGCCAAACCGGATGCGGTCATCGACTCGATGACCGAACTCGACCGTTTGCTCGCCCCGGCCGCTGTCGCGGGCTGAACCGACCGGGGATACAGGCGCATGTTCTCCCCCCTGCATACAGCGGCATACAGCGCTTGTTCGCGTTGCCCGAAAGCAGCGCGCAACCCTATGGATCGGCTGCGCGGGCGAGTCCGGTGATCCCAAGTCGCACCTCATGTGTTGATTTGCTGCACCATGCCTGCGACCACCGCTTCTTCGGGTCGATGCATCCAGCAGGACGATGGCGCGGCTGACGCTGTCTACCCAACCCCAAACTATTGCGTTGATCCCGCGCACAGAGACGTGAAAGCATTCGTGGGGATTCCGACCAAGAACGCATCCTTCGCCCTCTGGGCGCAGCCTCTTGCGCACAAGGCTTGAATACTCGCACAGTCTCAAAGCGCGGCACACCTCTGGAGCGCATCCGATGACCCCGGAACAGTTCACCGCCCTGGTCAAGCAGGGCCACAATCGTATCCCCTATGTCTGCGAGGTGCTGGCGGATCTCGACACACCGCTGAGCTGCTATCTGAAACTAGCCAGCGGCGCCTACTCCTATTTATTCGAATCCGTACAGGGCGGAGAAAAATGGGGGCGTTACTCCATCATCGGCCTGCCCTGCCGCAGCGTGCTCAAGGTCTACGGCAACCGCGTTGAGATCGAGCGCGACGGCGCTGTGATCGAGCAGGCCGATGCTGCTGATCCGCTGGCCTGGATCGAACAGTATCAGCAACGCTTCAATGTGGCTGATCATCCAGATATGCCACGCTTCGCCGGCGGACTGGTGGGTTACTTCGGCTATGATACCGTGCGTTACATCGAGCCGCGGCTGATGCCCTGCCCGAATCCGGACCAGATGGGCACACCAGACATTCTACTGATGATATCGGAAGAACTGGTCGTGTTCGATAACCTGCGCGGGCGCATGTACATGATCGTGCACCTCGACCCCGCCGCCGGCGATACCCCCGCCACTGGCCAGGCGCGTATCGATGCATTGGCAACGCAAATGCAGTGCGGTGCCCCCCGTAACCCAACGGCGGAAGGTCGCGAGGTACGTGAGACGGATTTTATCTCCGGTTTCACCGAGGACGGATTCAAGCAGGCTGTCACCCGGATCAAGGACTACATCCTGGAGGGCGACTGCATGCAGGTGGTGTTATCGCAGCGCTTGTCGATTCCGTTTCAGGCAAGACCGGTGGATCTGTACCGCGCCCTACGCGGGCTCAATCCATCGCCGTATATGTACTTTCTGGATCTTGGCGAGTTCCAAATCGTCGGTTCGTCCCCCGAGATCTTAACTCGGCTCGAAGAGGGCGTAGTCACCGTACGGCCGATTGCCGGTACCCGCAGGCGCGGCTATACCGATGACGAGGATCTGGCTTTGGAACGGGAACTATTGGATGATCCAAAGGAACTGGCCGAACACCTGATGCTGATCGATCTTGGTCGCAACGACTGCGGTCGCGTCGCCAAGACCGGCAGTGTGCAGGTAACCGACCGTATGCTCGTGGAACGCTACTCGCACGTCATGCACATCGTCAGCAATGTGGTCGGCGAATTGAAGGACGGCATGAGTGCGCTGGATGTGCTGCGCGCAACCTTTCCTGCCGGCACCCTGTCCGGCGCGCCCAAGATCCGCGCCATGGAGATTATCGACGAGCTCGAGCCGGTCAAGCGCGGCATCTATGCCGGAGCAGTAGGCTACCTGGCATTCAATGGCAATATGGACACCGCAATTGCTATCCGCACCGCGGTGATCGCGGAGGGTACCCTGCATATTCAAGCCGGGGCCGGCGTAGTCGCCGACTCGCTGCCCGAGCTGGAATGGAAAGAGACCATGAACAAGGGGCGCGCCATCTTTCGCGCGGTGGCCATGGCCGAAGCCGGTATTGAGCGGCATCCCTGCGTGCTGAACCCTGACGAATAACCACCGGATGGCATCGGCGTCTGGTTGCGCCTCCCGCAAGGTTGAGCGATCTTCGAGCACATCAGCCACAGGCTTGCGGCCTCGAAGCTATTGCAGGCTTGTGGGTTGCCATTGGCGAGTCCGGTGCGGAACCAGCGTACAAGTTGTTTGCAGCTACCATAGGTGAAACTGTCCGGCCCTGGGCGAAATCCCCCGGCGCGCGGAACTTGCTCTGCAGCTCATCGTAGAACGACAAATCGATGTAGATCTTCTCATCCGCTGGACAATAAAATGGGCCGATCGCGGATCCGGTAAGCCCGCAGGCGGAGCGGACATGGTCTGAGAACAACACCAATTTTGATTCCCGATGGTTGGCCCCGTCCTGACGCAAGATCGCGTTCCAGGTATCCTCTGCATCCGCCAACCCGAATGACGCGAATGATGCCAGCTCGTCTTCTCGACCGCCGGGCAACGCTGGGGACTGCCTGCCAGCCTGGCCTGGCAATGGTTGCGCTGACGATGGCAGGCCGCTTGACGATTGCGCCCCTGCGTTGCTGCCCGGTTCGCTGTTCAACCCAAGCAATAGGCTCGGATCGACGCCAAATACCATGGCCAGCACAACCGCCAGCAACAGGCCGAACCCGCCGCCTGCCGCCGTTCGACGGCTCACTGGCATCCGGCGGGCGCCGCAACCTCCTGTCCTCATTCCACCACCGCTTTCGCGACGATCTTAGACGTTTGCACTACGCCGACCGATTCTCCAGCGCATGTTGCCCCTCCAATATCGGATGATCTGCTTGCTCAGCTGCCCATGATCGTTTTTCGCGCCAAGCACATCCCACGTTAGGCTTTGCCGATACTCGCCGACAAACGACCCATGAACCAACTCAATCCACCGTCCCGGCCAGCCGATCGACAGCCGCTGGAATCCCTGGCCGGATCAGTCGAGCGGGTCACCTTTCACGCTGCCGACAGTGGGTTTTGCGTACTACGGGTGAAGGTGCGCGGGCAGCGCGAGCTGGTCACGGTGATCGGCTCCGCAGCCAGCATAACGGCCGGCGAGTACATCGAATGCCGCGGCGGCTGGGTCAACGACCGCCAGCATGGCCTGCAATTCAAGGCGAGGGAGCTGCGCGTGATTCCGCCCAGTACATTGGAGGGCATTGAGCGTTATCTGGGCTCCGGGATGGTCAAGGGTATAGGGCCGCATTTCGCACATAAATTGGTCCAAGCCTTTGGCGAGCGGGTGTTCGACGTCATCGAGGACAACCCGGAACAACTGCTGACACTCACGGGCATTGGTCGCAAACGCCAACGGCGCGTCACCGATGCCTGGGCCGAGCAGAAAATCATTCGCGAGATCATGGTCTTTTTGCAATCCCATGGCGTCGGCAGCGCGCGCGCGGTGCGCATTTACAAGACCTACGGCGATCAAGCCGTGCAACGGGTGCGGGAGAACCCTTACCGGCTGGCGCTCGATATCTATGGCATCGGCTTCAAGACCGCGGACAGCATTGCCCGGCGGCTTGGCATCCCGGCCGACTCGCTGATCCGGGCGCAGGCCGGCGTTCGGCATGTGCTCCAGGAGATCGCCAACGATGGCCACTGCGCGGCCTGGTCAGACCAGCTGGCAGGCGCCGCGGCGCATTTACTGGGTATACCCTTAGCTGTCATCAATGCGGCAATTCATGCCGAATTGGCCGAAGAAAACCTGGTGGCAGAGGAAATCGACGGTCGTCCGGTGCTGTTGCTGACGCCACTGCAGCGTGCCGAGCAGGGCATCGCGCTGAGTCTGGAGCGACTCGCACGCAATCCACCGCCCTGGGGCTCGATCAATCCCGACAAGGCCCTGTCCTGGGTGGAGCGCCAAACAGGGCTTGTCCTGTCCGATTCCCAGCGTACCGCCATCGCCCGCACCATCAATGGCAAACTGACAATCATTACCGGCGGACCTGGCGTAGGCAAGACCACGGTCATCAATTCGATTCTGCGCATTCTGCTGGTCAAGGGCATTCAGGTTTGTCTGTGCGCGCCCACCGGTCGGGCCGCCAAACGGCTTTCGGAATCCACCGGGCGCGATGCCAAGACCATCCATCGATTACTCGAATTCGACCCGAGCATCCCAGGCTTCAAACGCGATCAATACAGCCCATTGCAAACCGACTTGGTGGTGGTCGATGAGGTCTCGATGGTGGACACGGTTCTCATGAACCAGTTATTACGCGCCGTGCCAACGCGTGCCGCATTGTTGCTGGTGGGAGATAGAGATCAGCTGCCGTCGGTTGGACCCGGCGCGGTGCTGGCGGACCTGATCGGCTCCAACAGGGTACCGAGCGTGCGATTGACCGAGATCTTTCGCCAGTCCACCGCCTCGCGGATCATCGTCAATGCCCACCGCATCAATCAGGGGCAACTGCCCGAATCGAGCGAGGATCAACCCGAGACCGATTTTTACCTGATCCCTTGCAAGACGCCTGAGCTGATCTACGAGCGGCTGATCCGGGTGGTGATCGAGCGCATCCCGCATCGCTTCGGCCTGGACCCGGTGCGTGACCTGCAGGTGCTCACGCCGATGAACCGCGGCAACCTGGGCGCGCGAGCGTTGAACGTGGAATTACAGCGCCAGCTCAACCGCAGCGCTGGACCGCGCATCGAACGCTTCGGCTGGACCTACATCGCTGGCGACAAGGTGATCCAATTGGTCAATAACTACGACAAAGAGGTCTTCAACGGCGACATTGGCCATATCCTCCAGGTCGACCTCGAGGAGGGGCAAGTGCGTATCGATTTCGACGGCCATGGCATCGACTATGAATTCGACGAGCTTGACGAAATCGCTCTTGCCTACGCGACCACCGTACACAAGGCGCAGGGCTCGGAATATCCAGCAGTGATCATTCCGCTGGCAATGCAGCACTACAGACTACTTCAGCGCAATCTGCTCTACACTGGCGTCACGCGCGGCAAACGCTTGGTGGTATTGCTTGCACAAACCAATGCATTGGCCATGGCGGTAAAACGGATTGGCAGCCAACGTCTGACACGCCTGCGCCAGCGCCTGCTCGAACCCTCGGCCCCAATCGGCGATCTGTTCGACCTGCCGCCTAAAGGGCCCTGATGCCGACAATTCATCCCAACGCATGATGATTGCATTCTGGGAACTCGGATGGGAGCGCATCGATACCAGTCAGCTGGAATAAGGATTCGGACGAGCAGCGACGGATCGGGCTTCCCGCAGCTGGGTGCCGCCTCTAATAAACAACTATCCATCCATTGTTTTCCGACTTTCATCGTACGGTACGGCAAGAATCCGGAATCTGTTAGGTTGAAGTTGCCCCTGGAATCGCCCAAATTTCGCAACTAACCATTTGTAATTATTAATAAAAAACGAAATTTGGACGGTCAAAATGTAGGCATGAAAATTGGATTTTTGCTTCCGTTAACAAATCAGACGGGTAGATGTAGGCAGAGGGATGAACCATAAAATGTTCTAATTAACTGATTTACAAGAGGAAAGTGTGACATGCGTCCAGAAAGTTCAGCCTAACCTAGAATCACCTAGCATGAAGTTTGATTCCCCGCGGAGACACAGAGTGCGCAAAGGGTCCGGGCGAATGCATGTTCTTCTCAGCGTACTCTGCGTCCCAGCGGTGGACCAACTGTTATCCTGGGTAAATAGGTTGGCCTTCTACCTAGGCAACATCCCCGCAGCCTCAGGGCAGTCCGGCGGAGTCTGTTCCAACGGCATCAATGCGCAGGTGCGGGCAATTCGAAACATCAGCCGTTCGCAAGCGATTGTCGAATCATTGTGCGCCCTTTGGCACTTCCGGGGTAAACGTCATAGATGCGGGAACCGATGGAAACTCCACCAGACCTTCGCCTTGTGCGGCGGTTACGAAACGGGGCTGGTCGTCCGTGTCGGCGGCCTCCGAGTCTGGATTGAGATAGGCGGTACCGGCCCAGCCCCGCGCCAAAGGCTCCCTGCCCTGTCCGTAAGAGCGAACCTTGATGGTTTCACCCGTCTGTACTCCTGAAGCCGAGCGAATAACCGATAAAACTTCCATGGAATACAGGATATCGACATCATCTCCTTGGTTCTGCGGCGCCAGTGCCTCCAGAACCTTGACTTCGAGAACCTCCACGGCGTTCGTTGGCGGGGCTGCCCCAGCCTGTATCCACAGAATCGCGAATACCGCCAGGGCGGCTCTGGCGGTGTAACGGACTGAACCGATCTTGTGCATGAAGATATCTCCAGCTGTTCATCGTCATTCCCGCGGCCAGGCCACGGGTACCTTCTGCATTCTAGGAGATGTTCATGGATTTGGCGCAGATTTCGACTATCCGAGGAGCGTACAACGCAGTTCCCTTGGGCTTAGTGCGCCTGGCTGGAGCCTAGTGCTCTACTGCGGAAGTCGCGAGACCGTTTGCAGTCATTGTCATTTTCATCATCGTGGCCGTCATCGATAACCCACGATGGGCAAGTACGACAACGACAAACAGCAGAAATGGTAGCGGGACATCCGCGCCGCTGCGCTAGATTCAATAAGTAGCGGTTCATGAATAACCTATACAACGCTATCCAGCCATCGGCGGAGTGCAATCGGGGTCGGGGTCGCTATCGGAATCGGAATCGAGAGAGAAAACGCCCTATGCCATTCGGTCATGAGAAGCCCGTAGGTAGGAATGAGGAACGAATCCCAACGTCACCGCCGTTCCCGTCGGCTCGTAGGAGCCCGCTTGCGGGCGACGCGTTGGATTTCACCGCAGAGACGCAGAGTGCGCAGAGGGGCCATGGCGGATGCAGCCTCTTCTCTGCGCTCTCTGGGTCTCTGCGGTGAATCGAAGGTCGCTCGGGGGAGATGCGGCGCTTGCGGCCGGTCCGCTGGGTCGCCCGCAAGCGGGCTCCTACGTCGTTAGCACCCGTCGGCTCGTAGGAGCCCGCTTGCGGGCGACGCGTTGGATTTCACCGCAGAGACGCAGAGTGCGCAGAGGGGCCATGGCGGATGCAGCCTCTTCTTTGCGTCTCTGCGTCTCTGCGGTGAATCAAAGGTCGTTTGGGGGAGGCGCGGCGCTTGCGGGCGGTCCGCTGGGTCGCCCGCAAGCGGGCTCCTACGTCGTTAGCACCCGTCGGCTCGTAGGAGCCCGCTTGCGGGCGACGCGTTGGATTTCACCGCAGAAACGCAGAGTGCGCAGAGAGACCAAGGTAGATGCGGCCTTCTTCTCTGCGTTCTCTGCGTCTCCGCGGTGAATCGAAGGTCGCTCGGGGGAGATGCGGCGCTTGCGGGCGGTCCGCTGGATCGCCCGCAAGCGGGCTCCTACGTCGTTAGCACTCGTTGGCTCGTAGGAGCCCGCTTGCGGGCGACGCGTTGGATTTCACCGCAGAGACGCAGAGTGCGCAGAGAGACCAAGGTAGATGCAGCCCTCTTCTCTGCGCTCTCTGCGCCTCTGCGGTGAATCAAAGGTCGCTCGGGGGAGATGCGGCGCTTGCGGGCGGTCCGCTGGGTCGCCCGCAAGCAGGCTCCTACGTCGTTAGCACTCGTTGGCTCGTAGGAGCCCGCTTGCGGGCGACGCGTTGGATTTCACCGCAGAAACGCAGAGTGCGCAAAGAGACCAAGGTAGATGCAGCCCTCTTCTCTGCGCTCTCTGGGTCTCTGCGGTGAATCGAAGGTCGCTCGGGGGAGGTGCGGCGCTTGCGGGCGGTCCGCTGAGTCGCCCGCAAGCGGGCTCCTACGTCGTTAGCACCTGTCGGCTCGTAGGAGCCCGCTTGCGGGCGACGCGTTGGATTTCACCGCAGAGACGCAGAGTGCGCAGAGAGACCAAGGTAGATGCAGCCCTCTTCTCTGCGCTCTCTGGGTCTCTGCGGTGAATCGAAGGTCGCTCGGGGGAGGTGCGGCGCTTGCGGGCGGTCCGCTGAGTCGCCCGCAAGCGGGCTTCCTACGTCGTTAAAGGAAAACGTTAAAGGAAAAGGACACCGCCCAAGACGCTGTATGAAAACTATTCTCTTTAATGTTCGACCTAAATAACGCAATAAATTCGAATAGTCTACTCATAAGCTATTTGATTATTACAAATTTGACGAAGCAATAAACATGACGATGCAAGATAGACCTGTGACTCACTTGATCTCGGTTCTCTTTCATAATCTTTACTCAGTCGACGAGACCGGCCAAGCCAAGCAAATGTGCGCTCCACGACCCAGCGACGCGGCAATACATGAAAACCTTTCTTTCTTTTCTGCCTCTTTACAATCTCGAGGGTGCAATTAAATTCAGATAATACCCAATTAAAATGCTCTTTGCCCATATAGCCGCAATCAGCCCAAATATGCTTTACACTCTGCAGGAGCACGAATAGACGCGTGAGAATTTCACGAGCTGCTTTTCCGTCATACACATTAGCTGCATGCACGTAGACGACAAGCAGGCAACCTATTGTATCAACGACGATATGTCGCTTCCGGCCCTTGACAAGCTTACCACCATCGAAGTCGGATTCGACCGATGACTCCGGTGTCCCTTTGACACTTTGGCTATCAATGATGGCGCCACTAGGATCGGGATTTCGGCCTTTCACTTGGCGCAAACGCGCCCGTAGCTCTGCATTGATCTGCTCCAGCAAACCACTGTGTGTCCACTTGTCATAGTAGTAATTGACAAGGGTGTAAGGAGGAAAATCTTTCGGTAAATAACGCCAAGGGCAGCCTGTCTTATTCAAATAGAAAATGGCATTCAGAATCTCGCGTAGATTCGAATCACGGCGGCGCCCTATCTTATACGGGTCAAGTTCGTTCAAGACTTGCTCGATGATTGCCTATTCTTCGTCTGACAGGTCACTTGGATAGCGTACAGGTGTATGAACATTATCTGAAGTCATCTTGATTTCTCCGAATAAAAAAGGGAAAATCGTATTAAATCGTTTAATTTTTCAGATTTTTTAGACGCCAAATCAGTGGTTTAGTTCCCATACAGTCTCTAAAGGAAAAAAGGAAAAAAGGAAAAGAAAAGGAAAAAGACACCCATTTTACTTCGCGGAGAAGGGAAACAATCAATCTTTTTATACCATCGTAATCAAAGTGGGTGTCCTTTTACATTTTTTTTACATCTTGCTTTTACATCTTGTCCTTTTACATCTTGAAAGTGGGTGTCTTTTTACATCCTTCCTTTTACATCCTTTTGGTGTCCTTTTACATCCTTTTACATCTTGACCTACAGCCTGATGCGCTACCTGCAGCTCACCAAACCTAAGGTCGCTGCGCCCGCGCTCGCCTGAAAAACGGGCAAAGCGGCAAAATAGGCCGCTTTGGCGGCCAAAAGACGCCTTATTGCGCCAATCTCGACTGAGTTTGCAAACAATATGAAAACGGTGCGTATCGATCGTACCCGCATCGTGTTATAGTGCCGTGAGCGCGTGATTGGCGCCTCGAAAACACAATTTTTCAAGGTTCCCTTCTTGAGTAAAATTGCTGAACTGTGAAAAAATGGGGCGATATTATTCTGTAAATGGTTTCACTGAGCGCGCGGAATGTGGGATCACTTTTACATCACCCTCCTTTTACATCATCCGTGAAGCAAACTTCACCCTGGGCGAACAGGCAAATATTCTACTGATGCAGCGCCTCTCCAGATCCCAGCATCATGTATACTCTAAATTTTTTCCGGGCATTGACAGCGATGTTTTCAACATCTCTGCCCCAATAGTGACCTGACAGCAAGTAACAGGTTACTCCAGAAAAGCTCAGGCAAAACTCCGATAGAATTCAATGCACGAATCCGTTAGCACTGATCACAAAGCCACTGCTGGCCACACCTCATCAGTCGACGAACTGGACCTGGATCTGAACGAGTTGGGTATCGACCTGCCGGATCTCCATCCTGAGCGCCAGGAGCCGCTGCTCGGGTTGGACGACGATCTGGGCGATATCGACTTTGGTAGCGACCAACCGCCAGCGCCGTCGGTGCCAAGCTTGGCCTCGCCAACCGGTGGAACCGCGCATCGACCAGACGATGTACCGGCATCGGAGCCAGCGCCGGTGACGCCGTCAACGCGCGCTGCCTCCGAACCGGATGTCGCACCCATCGCCTTGCTGGGGCTCGAGCCGGATGCCACCACGGCTGCCGATGCCGAAGTTCGAGCCGATGCCGAAATCTTGATCGACTCGGTCTCCAGCGCTCATCCCAACGCTAGTCAAAGCGCACAACCGCCGCTGGCCCCACCAGCGTCAGATGCGGCATTTGCGCCCGTCGATGATTCACCCGAACCAACCGAAACGCTGTCCTCGCCGCTGGCTGTCGACAACGCGGTCGCCCCGACAACGCCGGAAGCACGCGTACTCGATTATCTCCATACGCGGGGAAAGTTGACCGACGGCGATCTGGCGCGCGCTCGTAAACTTGCGGAAGACAGCGGCGATCCGCTGCGCATTATGCTGGTGCGCCTAGGTCTGGTGTCGGACCGGGACATGGCGGCAGCGATGGCATCGGTGCTTGATCTGGAGCTCGTCGGTAGCGAAGGCTATCCGGAGGAGCCGATTGCGACCGGTGACTTGAGCCTCCGATTCCTCAAAGACGCACACATCCTACCCCTACGCGCCGATCAACAGGGCTTGGAGATCGCGGTTGCCGACCCGGTGGACGACTACGCATTACAGGCCATTGAGATGGCTGCCGATCAGCCGGTGCGCATGCGCATTGGTTTGTCCAGCGAGATCGATGCGGCCCTGGAAAGGCTATATGAACAGCCCAAGGATGAGAATGCCGAGGCCGATCTGGACGCTGATCTTGGCAACTTCAGCGAGGAGGACATCGAGCATTTACGCGATCTAGCCAGCGAAGCACCGGTCATTCGTTTGGTCAATCAGATCATGCAGCGGGCGGTCGAGATGCGTGCCTCGGACATTCATATCGAACCCTTTGCCGACGAACTCAAGGTGCGCTACCGCATCGACGGCATTTTGCAAGAATCGGAATCGCCGCCGGTACGTTCCACCGCGGCCGTGATCTCGCGGGTCAAGATCATGTCCAAGCTTAATATCGCCGAGCGCCGATTACCACAGGACGGACGCATCCCGGTACGCATACAGGGTAAAGAGCTGGACTTAAGGGTGTCCACCGTGCCCACCATGTTCGGCGAAAGCGTGGTCATGCGCCTGCTCGACAAAGAGAGCGTCAGCTTCGACTTCGACGCCCTGGGCTTCGACGGGCCGCCCCGCGACCGCGTACTTGAAGTGCTCGAACAGCCTTTTGGTATCTTTCTGGTCACCGGCCCGACCGGCAGCGGCAAGAGCACGACTCTCTACACCGCATTGAGCCGCCTAAACACCGAGAACCGTAAGATCATCACCGTTGAAGACCCGGTGGAATATCAGGTGCCCGGCATCAATCAGATTCCAGTCAAGGCAGCCATTGGCATGACCTTTGCTCATGCGTTGCGGGCCATCGTCCGCCAGGATCCGGATATCATCATGGTCGGCGAAATGCGCGATGTCGAAACCGCGCGGATTGCCGTACAATCAGCCCTTACAGGCCACGTGGTTCTGTCGACATTACACACCAACGACGCCGCCAGCGGAGTGACCCGACTACTCGACATGGGCGTCGAAGATTATCTGCTCACCAGCACGATCAACGGCATTCTGGCACAACGCCTGGTGCGGCGGCTCTGTCCTGACTGCCGTCAGCCCTATGAGCCCATGCCGGAAGTTGCGGCGCGTTTTTTACACTTGCCGATGGTCGACGACAGCAGGCTTACCCTTTATCATCCCGGCGGTTGTAAAGCATGCAACGGCACCGGCTACCGTGGACGCCTGGTGATTGCCGAGGTGTTGGTGATGAGCGACCAAATCCGACAGGCCGTGCTGTCCCACGCCACTGCTACGGAGATCCAGCGTATCGCCATTGACCAGGACATGATGAGTATGTATCAGGACGGCTTGCGCAAGGCCGCCGACGGCCGCACCACCATTGAAGAAGTGCTCAGGGTGGCAACGGAGAATTGAGTCAGGTAAAGATAACGATCGATGCCCAGATATTACTTCAAAGCAGTCAAATTAGATGGCGAGGAACTGGAGGGCGAGCAAGATGCGCCGGACCAGGCCGCGCTGATCCGAAAACTCCAGGCCGACGGGCTGATCCCAATTCAGACCCGCTCCGCTGGCGGGCTGACCGCCCAGCTGGCGCGTCGCAAACGACGCGCCCTGACGGCCAAAGACATCGAGATCCTGACCCGACAGTTGGCCACGCTGATTGAGGCAAGCCTGACCCTGGATCGCTCCCTGGCCGTGTTGGTCGATCTCACCGCCGAGGAACATGTGGTCAAAGTGCTGGCAGATTTGCAGGATCGCGTGCGTGGCGGGGCAACCTTTTCCGCGGCACTCGAGGCTCAGGACGGCCAGTTTCCCAAGCTCTATATCAATATGGTGCGGGCCGGAGAGGCCAGCGGTGCCTTGGCGGAGGTATTAAGCCGGCTGGCAGACTATTTGGAGCGCAGTGCGGAACTGCGGGGTACGGTGCAATCGGCGTTAGTCTATCCAACCATTCTGTTGGTCATCGCCGGTTTGTCGGTGATCATGCTGTTGGTGTTTGTTGTGCCTCAATTTACTGTGCTGTTCGAGGACATGGGTGCGGCTCTGCCCTTGCCGACACAGATCGTGGTCGGGACCGGCGATCTGGTGCGCGGCTACTGGTGGGCGCTGTTGGTGCTGATCGCCGGCATCGCAGTAATCATGGAACGCTGGCTTCAGAACCCGGACAATCGCCGCCGATTCGACTACAAGGTGATGGCATTACCCTTATTTGGCGATCTCATCTGGAAAATGGAGACTGCCCGTTTCTGCCATACCTTATCGACACTGCTCAAAAACGGCCTGCCGCTGCTGAGCGGCCTGAATTTGGCCAAGGAGGTGGTGGAAAATCGCAAGATCGGAGATGGTCTGGACGAGGTCAGCGACGACCTGAAGCATGGCCGCGGCATGGCCGAGCCATTGGCAACCCATCTGGTACTTCCGGAACTGGCGTTGCAGATGATCCGCGTCGGCGAGGAGTCGGCAACTCTGGACGCCATGCTCACCAAGGTTGCGGACATTTTCGATCGGGAAACCAAGGAAAGCGTAAAGCGCATGCTCACATTGCTGGAACCGGCACTGATCGTTGGCCTGGGAATCGTCGTTGCCGGTATCATCATCTCCATTTTGATGGCAATCCTGGGGGCCAATGAGCTGGTCTTTTAAGCAATTGCCACGCATTATGCATTTCGCGTTTTTCGCAGTTATTCAGGAGACATTCGATGATCAAACATTCCAGATCCAACCGCCATGCACGCGGCTTTACCTTGGTCGAACTGCTGGTGGTGTTGGCCATTCTGGGCCTGCTGGCCGGCTTGGTCGGCCCTCAGGTCATGAAGTTTCTAGGCAGCTCCAAGACCAAGACCGCGGCATTGCAGATCGAGGATCTGTCCGCAACCCTTGATCTGTATCGCCTGGAGGTCGGTCGCTACCCGAACACCACAGAGGGGCTGAAAGCCTTGGTCTCCGATCCCGGGAATGAACCGAATTGGAACGGCCCCTATCTGAAAAAGGCGACCGTGCCAAAAGATCCCTGGGGGAACGAATACCAATATCGAGCGCCAGGCCAGAACGGGCCTTTCGATATCTGGTCCCTTGGTGCCGATGGCCAGGAAGGCGGGGAGGGTGAGGATAAGGATCTGCGCAGCTGGGAGTCGGCCTAATTATCATTCAGAGATGACAATCCCGCGTAGGCGATCGCGCCCGGCAGTATGAACGCAACTAATGTCGTCAAGCCGATTTGTAACCACCGCCTAGGCTATCAAGCTCCAGCGCGGGTGATCCCTAAAACCTGTCTGGCGCAACTTCGCCGCCCTCCCCCGGCCGCTCCAGAAGCCGATTGCTTGACCCTTTGCTCGAAGAGTCCAGCCTCGGCCGCGCGCTACCGGCCAGGCGGCTTCACGCTGGTCGAGCTGCTGGTGGTACTTGCCGTCGCCGGGCTCATGCTCGCGGTAGTGCCACCATTGGTGGGTTCCGCGATGCCCGGTGTCGAACTCAAGGCCGCAGCCCGGCGTACCGCGGGTGCATTACGTCTGACGCGTGAGGTCGCCATTGCCGCGGGCCGCGATGCCGCATGGATCATTGATGTGGACAACCATCGCTACCGTATCGAGGGCGATCATCGTCATGGCAATCTCCCCTCTGGAATCGATATCGAACTGGTCGCGGCGGAAGACGAGATGCAAAGCGAATCCGTTGGCGGCATCCGATTTTTTCCCGACGGCAGCTCCACCGGTGGCAGGGTCATCCTCAAGCGCGGAGACGGCGGTTATCAGGTCGGCGTGAACTGGCTCACCGGTCGCATCCTGATTGCGCAATGGGAGCGCAACTGATGCCTTTACGCCGAATGCATGCGCTGCAGCGCGGCTTCTCGTTGCTCGAGGTGCTAGTGGCCTTTGCGATCCTCGCATTGTCCTTGGGCGTACTGATGCAGATCTTCTCGCGCGCCATGAACGCAACTGCGCTCAGCGAAACCTACACGCGGGCAGCGGCTTTGGCGGAGTCGAAACTCAATAGTGTCGGCGCCGACATTCCGTTGGAAGAAGGCGTTCATTCCGGCGACCCGGAGGACGGCATGGATTGGATCGTCCATATCGAGCTCTATGACTTCAACGCCGGTCCCCTGGCCTGGCTCAGCGAGAACCAACAAGTGCAGCCTTACCGGATCACCGCGGTTGCCTCATGGCCCAGCAACGCTGGCGCCCGCCGTGTTGTATTGCGCTCATTGCGCCTGGGCGAAGCGTTTTGATTCCCCGAACCAGCACATCAGAGCCGCCTAGGCAATCCGCGAAGGACATTCGCATGCGCGCTGGGCCGTATACAATATACTATGTTTCCGGGTTTCAGCGTGGGCCGCGCGGGCAACCGCGGCAAGGCATCTGCGCCGAACCTGGCTTCACGCTGGTGGAGTTACTGATCGCGTTGGTGCTGATTGCGATCATCACCGTACTGATGTTCTCGGGTTTACGGCTCGGCTCGCGCGCTTGGGAAGGTGTCGAAACAGTCTCCGAGCGGGTCGCCGATCTGCGCGTCGCACATAATTTTTTCGATCGCACCCTGCGCCAGACACAGCAGCACAGCCTGGTGTTCGACGGCACGATGGTGCCTGTGTTTGCCGGCGACGCGGAAAGTCTCGAGCTGGTCGCACCGCTGTCGGAACACGTGGGTATACCTGGGCTTTATGTACTGCGTTTTGGACTGGAAGATGCCGGTGAATACCCACGCCTGGTCATGGCACGTTGGCTGCTGCACCCGGAAACCCTCGAGGGCGGCGACGATCATCCCGCCTGGGAGCCGCTGCTTGATGCATCTCCGTTGTTCGAGGACAGCAGCCCTCTGGATCGCGATGTTGCCGACGGCGCTTACGGACGCACCGTGCTGCTGCCGGAAGTTGCGGAGTTCGGGTTAGCCTATTTCGGCATCGCCGAGGGTGAGCAAGAACCGGAATGGTTCGAGGAATGGCTGGAACAACCCAGATTGCCTCTAAAGGTAAGCCTTGTACTCACCACGCCCCGCCAGTCCTGGCCCACGACAGTACTCGAGCTGCCTGGCGCTGCTGCGACCAATTTTGGCCTTACCGGTGCAGGACAGCCCGCTGGTCCGGATGCCGACAAGCCGCCTCGACAACCGGCCGCCGCACCGGGCGACACTCCGTGACCCGCCGCACTGCCCCGAGATCATGCCGATCGATTCACCAAGATACCGACAACCCGACGCGGATTCGCGCGCCAGGATTCATGTGCGCGAATCATTGCGATATAGGGTAAAAAAGGAAGCGCAAAAGGGCATCGCCCTGGTTCTGGTCTTGTGGATTATCGCTTTACTTACCGTGATGGCGCTCGGCCTGACCACGACGCAGCGCACGGAAAGCGCGCTGACACGCAACCAAATCGACGGTGCGCGTTTCCGCACGCTGGCCGAAGCTGCCATCAACATTGCGGTGCTCAATCTGCTGACTAAGCCGTTCGAGATGGTTTCCACGGAACAAGTCTGGTTGCCCGATGGAATGCCGCACGCGCTGAGGTTCGACGGCGAAGAACTCGAGATCAGGATTTACAACGAGGGCTCGCGGCTTGATCTTAACCAGGCAACACGGGAACAACTGGCAGCCCTGATCGAATTAGCGCTGATTGAGTTGGATCAGGGCGAACAAGGCCAGAACGAGCTCGAACGCGACAGCCTGGCGGATGCGATTATCGACTGGCGTGACGCCGATGATCTGACACAACTCAACGGCGCCGAGGATGGCGACTACGAGGCCGCGGGCCTGCCCTATGGGGCTAGGGACGATCTGTTCCTGAGCGTCGACGAACTGCGTCAGGTATTGGGTATGACTCGCGAACTCTACCAACGCTTGGCGGTTGACCTCACGGTTGAAGGCGGTATCCGTAAAGTGAATCCACAATTCGCATCGGCGCATGTCCTTGCAGCGATTCAGGACATCAGCCTGGAGGACGCGCAACTCTTGGTTGACGAGCGTAATGCTCCCGTGGTACCAGGTGCCGCACAACCTGTTACGCCCAATCGTGGCGGACCGCTCTACCGCATCCGCGTCGCCATGGCAGATGCCCTGGGTGCGACCCGCAGCATGGAAAGCCTGGTGGAGGTAACGGGCGGCAAGACACCGCCGTTTGCGACCCGCTGGAGACGCTACGGACTGTTACAGCAAGCGCCCTCGGCACAACCATCAGCAGATGCCGAAATCGAATAATCCACGACATCACCCTGCTTGACTCGCAACAGCATCGCGCCGCAATACAATGGCCTCTGTCCTTCATTTACCCAGCCTCGGCCTCGGCAATGGCACCTCCCTGCCCCTCGGTAAGCTGCTCAACTATTGGCGCGAGACCCTGGTGCGCTGCCTGCCGCATTGGCTGCGACATCGCCTCGCGCTGCGCAACCCATGGCTGATCGTGGTGCCTAATGGCGATGACGCGGTGCTGTTTCGACAACTTGGCGACGAGCGCGAGCCGATTGGCGGCCTGGATTTGCGCACCGCCGGACCGCTGACAACTCAGACCGTGCGGGCTCCGAAATCGGGCTGGCGAGAGACCTGTGTCGAACTGCCCGCAGAGCAGGTATTGCTGCGCCGCGTGACATTGCCAACTCAGGTAAAGGACAATCTGCGCCAAGTGATTGCCTACGAGATTGACCGGCTGACGCCTTTCCAGATTGCCGACGTCTACTTCGACATGCGCATCCAAGGCACCCTGGCCCGGGGCACCAAACTGGATGTCAACCTTGCCCTCTGCCGTCGCGACCGAGCCACCGAATGGTTGGAGCGACTGCGCGAAGGCGGCTCTCCGGCATCGCGCCTGAGGTGGGTGGGCGCATGGCATGAAGCCAATCTGTTGCCGCCGGAAGAACGCCCACGCCGGCGTCGATTTGGCTCCTTGGTCAGCCGCCTGCTTGTGGTCGTCCTGTTACTGCTAACGATTGCCACCCTGATGACTCCCATTTGGCAAAAAACCCGCGAGCAAGAAGCGATGACCCTGGAGCTGCGCCAATTGCGCAACAGCGCCGCGGAGGTGGAGCAGGTGCGCCAGGAGCTGGAACGGGCACGTCTCGGTAGCGTCGAGGTGTTGCAACGCAAACTTGGACAACCCCGCATAACGGATTTACTGCGTGAGCTGACGGATTTGCTGCCAGACGGCACCTGGGTTCAAACCATGAACTATCGCGACGGAGACGTGGATATTCGCGGCGAGTCGAATCAGGCGACGGCTCTGATCGGGATATTGGAGCAAGGGCCGGGAATCAGCGAGGTGACCTTTCGCTCGCCGGTGATGCAGGTGGCATCCACCGGTCAGGAGCGCTTCCACATTGCTTTTCAATACAGCCGACCGGAAACGCCATGACTCCTCACGCGCGTGCTCGCCTTTCTTGCCTGCTTGCCTGGAGCCTGGTGCTTCTGATCCCAATCCTGCTGTTCCTCGCCGGCTGGCTGCCCTGGTGGCAACGTGTGCAGGCGCTCGATGAACAGCTTGTGAGCGGCGCCGATCAGCTGGTGCGTTTCCAACGCCTGGTGGCAACATTGCCAGGTCTGCGTGCGGAGCTGGAGCGCGAACAAGCGAATGACGATTTTAAAGCCTTTTACTTCGATGCCGACACGCCGGCCTTGGCCGGCGCCCGCTTGCAAAGCGAGGTACAGGATGTCGTGCGCACCGCCGGTGCACGCCCCATCAGTACCCAGATCCTACCGGTGGACGACAAAGAACAACCCCAGCGCGTGCGTATCCGCACCCAGCTCCAAGGAACCACCGACGCATTGCTGGAAGTGCTCTATCGTATTGAGGCCGCACGCCCATTCCTGTTCATCGATCAGATGTCTGTCCGCTCGACGACGCCGCGCGCACGGCCCACGCGACGCAGTTCGCGTCGTCGTGCGGTGCGTCGACCAAGCAACCAACCGCAAGTGGGCCAATTAACGGTTCGGCTGGACATCTTCGGCTATTCGCTGGGGTCTGCTGAGTGAAGGTTTTACTGTCCTTCGCGGTCATGGCCTTGGGGGGATTGCTGGTTCTGCAATGGCGCGACTGGCCGCCAGAGCCGCCGAATGCGGCGGATGCTGGGGTTCATGCGGCCGATGAAACGCCGATCCCTGACTTGAACGAGGCGCCAGTCGCTAGCGAATTGCTGCCTCCGCCGCCAGCGATCGAGGACTATGCGTCGGTCACGGACCGACCCTTGTTCCTCCCGGACAGACGGCCACCGCCGGAAGAACCGACGCAGGAGGAACCGACGCAACCCGAGGAACTGACCGAGTTGGATGGAGTCGACCTGACCGCTGTCATCATCACGCCATCCACCGTCTCCGCCTGGGTGCGGCGTCCAGGCCAGCGCGAGACGGTGCGCTTGCGCATTGGAGACGACTTTGACGGCTGGACGGTAAAGACGATCGAACCGCAGCAGCTCGAACTGGAGCGACAGGGCGAGACCGATCAGTTAGTATTACGCGATTATGCAAATGCGCCAGCCGTAACACCGCCCACGCCAATCCGGCAGAGGCAGCCGAGACGCGGGGCCGAGACACCTGCCCAGCCACCGTCGGATAAGCCCGGCAGTGCGCGACCCAGGCCAACTCGGCAGCGCCAACAAAGCTCCCAACAACCCCCAAGGCCGGCTGCGCGGCGACCGCAGGAAAAGTAACAGTCGACGCCCCATGTCAAGCCATCATCATAGTTTCCCGCTGCCATTTCAATACCTGCTGGCACTGTCCCGAGCACTGCTGATTCTGGCAGTTATCGCTTTGGGTGGTTGCCAAAGCCTGGTCTGGGATCCCACCAAGAGCGTTGGCGATTCCCACGGGCACATCACGGACAAAGATCGGCCTGATCGCGCCAGCACCCAAACATTGCCAAGCTCCGATGGCATTGCAATCGGCGATGACGACAGGCCGCGGGCGCAGGATTCCATCGTCGGGGGAACCGGTACCTTCGTCAGCAGAGTAGCGCCGCCAACGGTGGATACCACACCAGGGGATGTGACGCTGAATTTCGACGGTACCGATATCCGCGAAGTGGTCAAGGTGATTCTCGGCGACCTGCTCGGCCTGAACTATGTCCTGGATCCCGCCGTGCAGGGTTCGGTGTCATTGCAGACCGGCCGTCCGCTGCGGCGGGATTTGCTGATTCCCACGTTGGAGACCCTGCTGCGGATGAACAACGCGGCCCTGGTCGACAGCGCCGGCACCTACGAGATCGTGCCATTAACCAATGCGGTCAGCGGTCGCACCGTGCCTCAGCTCGGAGACTCGGCACGCGCCCTGCCGGAAAGCTACAGCGTGCAGATCGTGCCGCTGCGCTACATCGGCGCCGATGAGATGAGCAAGATCCTGGAGCCGCTCGCGCCGGAGGGCAGTATCGTGCGCGTGGACAACCTGCGCAATTTGATCATCCTGGCCGGCGCCAGCCCGCAGATGAGCAATCTGCTGGACACCATTCAAATCTTTGACGTGAACTGGATGGCCGGCCTGTCCGTGGGTTTTTTTACGCTGGAATACGCCAAAGCAACCGATGTCGTGACCCAGCTTGAAACCCTGCTCGGAGACGAGGGCGCGAGCCCGTTGAAAGGCATCTTCAGATTCATCCCGGTCGAATCAGCGAACGCCCTGTTAGTCGTCTCGCCGCAGGAAGCCTATCTGGAACAGATGCGGACCTGGATCAATCGGCTTGATTTGGCAGAGGCATCGGGAGGCTCCTCGCAACGCCTGTTTGTCTATCGTGTTCGTCATGGCGATGCGGAAAACCTGGCGGATGTTCTATCCAAGTTATTTGCCGGCGATGAAACCGCATCCTCCACCAGACGCAGCGTCGGCGGAGTTGCTCCGGGATTAGGCGAGAGAGCCATCGGTGGCGATGGAACCGAGGATGGGGGCGCTGGAGGCACGACCATGCGTCGTGCGGTATCGAGCACCCTCGAGCTTTCCTCCCCCGTCAGCATCGTTGCCGACACCATCAACAACTCGTTGTTGGTCAAGTCCAGCCCGCGTGACTACAAGAAGATCCTCGATGCATTGAAACAGCTCGATATCGTGCCATTGCAGGTACTGGTCGAAGCAACCATCGTCGAGATTCGACTGACGGGAAGTCTGCGCTATGGCGTGCAATGGAACTTCTTCGGCGCCGCCGAGGGAGATTACCGCAATCAGTGGGAACTCAGCAGCTCAGAGGAAGGCGGCACGCCCAAGACCTTCCCCGGATTCAATTGGTCCGTGATCCTGCGCCCGAACACAATCCGCGCGACCCTGGCCGCCTTGGCCGAAGACGATCTGGTCAACGTGTTGTCGTCGCCATCGGTCATGGTCATGGACAATCAGACCGCCAAGATCCAGGTTGGCGAAGAGGTGCCCATTGCCACCTCGCAGCAGCAGGGCACCGCGGTCACCGACCGCATTGTCAACCAAATCGAGTACAAAAACACCGGGGTCATCCTGTCCGTCAAACCGCGCGTAACCCCGGGCGGGCTGGTGCAAATGGAAATCGAACAGGAAGTCAGCACCGTGGCCGAACAAAGCGGCACCTTGAACTCGCCGACCTTCCGCACCCGCAACATCACCAGCAATGTTGCCGTGCGTTCCAACCAGGCCGTGGTGCTTGGCGGCCTGATTCAGGATGCCCGCGAAGATGGCAAATCCGGCGTGCCCGGTCTCTACCGCGCGCCCATTCTGGGGCCGCTGTTTGGTCAGACCACGAAGAGAGCCGATCGCACCGAACTGGTGGTGGTGCTGACCCCGCGCGTCATTGCCAATGACAGCGACATCGAGACCGTCACCAGCGATTTCCGCGAAAAAGTCAAGAATCTCGACACACGCTTTTGAGTCTGATGATGACGCAACTTGCCGCAGCCGATCGCAACCAACCCATCGCCGCCGCGCAACCCGACTACGTTGCCATCGCGCGCGAGGTATTCGACATCGAAGCGGCTGCGGTACAGGGTCTGGGTGCAGAGCTTGACAGCAATTTTGGTGCCGTGATCGCCGCCATCCTGAAAGCGCGCGGGCGCACGATCGTTTGCGGCATGGGCAAGTCCGGCATCATCGGCAAAAAGATCGCCGCCACCCTGGCGAGCACCGGCACGCCGTCCTTTTTCATGCATCCCGGCGAAGCCTTCCACGGCGATCTCGGCATGGTTACACCGGACGACCTGTTTATTGCCATCTCGCATTCCGGAGAAACCGAAGAGCTGGTCAAATTGCTGCCCTTTCTGCGCGACAATGGCAATGTCACCGTCGCCATGACCGGCAATATCCAATCGACGCTGGCAAAAAACAGCAGTTTCCATCTATCGGTGCGCGTCGACAAAGAAGCCTGCCCATTGCAATTGGCACCCACCGCATCGACCACGGCAACCCTGGCAATGGGCGATGCCCTGGCGGTGGCCTTGATGAAAGCTCGCGACTTCAGGCCTCAGGATTTTGCTCGCTTCCACCCCGGCGGCAGTCTGGGTCGGCGCCTGCTGCAGCTGGTGCGCGAGGAAATGCGCAGCCATGACCTGCCCTTCGTCTCACCCCGCGCTAATGCCGAATCGGTGCTTGCTGCGGTCACCGGCGGGCGCCTGGGCATCGCTTTGGTCAGCGACGATCAGAAAACTGTCATCGGCATCATAACCGATGGCGACCTGCGCCGCGCATTACAGGCACACAAGGAACGCTTTTTCACGTTGAACGCCGCGAACATGATGACACCGAACCCAATCACCATCGGCGTCGACAGCAACATGCAGACCGCCATCGAACTGATGGCCCGGCACAGGATCACATTGTTGGTCGTAGTGGACGCAGAGCGCGTTGTCGGCGTGGTGCAAAAATAGCCCAGGTGCGAACGAACCAGCTACTGCGATACCGCGCGAGTCGGCATCCAGTTGCGAAGAAATTCTCGGTGCAGCAAGCCCCAGATCATGATCGGCACCAGAGAAGGCAGGATCAGATAACCTAATTGATAGCCAAGCGCCAGCAATTCCCGCTGCAGCGGCCCTATCTGCATCTGCATGGAGACCTCGGGATCGGCCTGGAACACCAGCACCTTCAGGGTTTCGCAAACAACGCCCCAGACCACAACGGGGAAGACAGCAACTGTCCCGATCGCGGCGCTCAGCATGCGCCGGCCCCAGGATGCCGGGGTCGCCAGCGTCAGCGCCAACAACAACGGCAAGCCGTAGGCATACTGCAACGCATCGACCGTCACAACCAACTGCAAATCAGCGCCGGCCGGTGCCGAGAGATCGGCAGTTGGCGCACGGATGAATTGCGTGACCATTTCCAACTTGGTCCCCTGCTGCTCCACGGCCGCGATGGCATGCGGGAACAAACGCGTGAGGAAAAAATCCGCCGCGCCAGCAACTGGCACCAGCAGCCATGGTGCCAGCAAGGCCCAAAGTGCGAACATCGGCACCAGCCAAAGCAAGACCCGCAGGATAAAGTAAGGCCTTGCGGCAGCCATCAGCGCGGCTCCACCGAACTTCCCTGGCCAGCAGTCGTCGTAACAGCCGGCAGTGCACGCAGCCAAAGCAGATAAACGATCAAGGCATCCAGCATGATCAATGCCTGCCAAAGATACAGGTGCGCCCAACGAAACCAGTCTGCATCCAGCTGTAATAAATAAAAGAGACTGATGATTCTGATCAGATTCAGGATCTGAATGGCTATGAACGCAAGCCCGATTCCTATCCACCGATATCTCCATTGCGACGGCGTCGCAATCATCGCGGCAAACACCACGATCATGGCCTCCACGCCATTGCAGCCGGGTTGGATACTCACAGCGGCGCCGGTATCCTGATCCCACAGTACAATCCCTTGTGCTTGCACCGAGCTGTCGAACCATTGCAGTAGCATGGCGCTGATGTTTGCGATCGCCGCGGTGAAGGGTTGAATGACCCAGACCTGGACCGGAGCCAACAACTCGATCGCGAACAGACCGAGCAGCACGCCTGCAAATACCATGAAAAACATAAAGGTAAGGTTTAGGTGAATCTCTTTGGTCGGGTGAAGATGCCGGGGTTCGATTGGGCACACGAGCTCGATTTGTTGATTGGAACGGCGTAGGCCGTCCCGGCGCAGCCTAGGACAATGTCTCGCGACTTGGGGCAGACTGTACCCATCTTCGGACTTGGGGTGCTGGTCTCCAAGTGTGCTTAGTATAGAGTTAGTTTCAGGTTTATGTCGATGGGCAGCGCTATCGTGGTTGGCAACCAACCGGCGCTTTCAGAAAGCCGGTCTGGACGGCAGCCGCCTGATCTACGAAGGGCCTTCTCCATTTGCCCAGTATTTATAGTCTTTCAGAAAAAGATCTTGGCTCATATGGGACACAAGGTGAAACAGATAACAGTCCCGTTGGAAATCAACGTGCTGTATCACGTCCTAACCTTAGAGCCCACATGAGCGAAGATCTTTGAGCTACGTAATCGCGACTCGTTGATTTTGAACGATCATTTCGGGTCTGCATACCAGAGTCATTTTCTGAAGATCTGTAGCAGCCTACCAGCATGTGGATATCGCGCTGGACCCTTTTCCCTACACCCATAGAAACCACCACAATCCAGGCGCTATGGATGAGGGCGCTATGGATGGGTGTCCCGGTGTTGAGCATCCCGGTGTTGAGCATGGCCGGAGATCGCCTGCTCGCACCCCGGGAGAGCATGCTGAGGGCGCTTGGCATGAACGAATGGATCGCCGCCTCCGAGACGGACTCTCTAAGTCTGTCACTACGCCATGCCGGCTCCATTTGATATGATATGGAAAAGATGGATCGGTGTGCGCACCAGGCTTGAAAAGTCGCCGCCAATGGATGTGCCGCTATTCGCAGCAGACCTCGAGGCCGCTCTGCGCGATATGTGGCGTGGATGGTGCGAGCGCGCCATGTAGCCTGCATTTCGCGCCTGATTGATCGCGACTTCGGAATGATATAATGTCATGGTAAAATCAATATGTTACGTGCGAAGACAAATGGCTTCAAGCCATTATCCGAGGAAAAAATCAATGAGTCATAGCGTATCAAAAAGCCGGGTCGAAGTTCAACTCATTGATTTTAAAGGTGCAGAATATAGGATATAGGATGATTTGTACGAATTTACAAAACTACCATGAGATAGGGAGACTACCTATTGATCCAAGGAAAATGACTCCAACTTACTGACCGAAAGTGATCTTTAGAAATCAACGGGTTGCGATCACGTAGTTCCAGGATCTTTTTCCGAAAGACGGTAACTAGCGCAGCGGTGCGGATATCCAGCTACCATTTCTGCTGTCTGTCTTTGTCGTAATCGGAATCGCTCATCGTAGGTTATCGATGATGACCACGATTACGATAATGTCTACAAATGGTCTCGAGACTTCCGCAGCAGAGCACTTACAAGCGCGGGTTGATATACTCGAGCCTTACTGAATTCTAAATTTTGCCCGAACGAGTTTCATGCTCGCGTCGTGCTACCTACGCACGTCTCTATTTAGCAACAAGTGTCAGATTGTCTGCATCCAATTAATTCAATTAAAATAGTAGGTGAAGCCATCAAATACTCGATTTGCTAGGATAATTTTATGTAAGGCACAACTTGAGTCGTTTTTCTGTGCATTGTTGCTTGACAACAGCAGGTTATAGGATAGACTTAGAGGCGTGAGTTAGCTGAAGTTCAAGTCGGCTACCCGCCTAAGGGCAGTTTTGTTGATCTTGAATAGATGCTGCTCGACATCCGCTCCCAACATCCACTGAGTGGAGTGGCCGCCAAGGTTGGCATAAACTTAGCCATCTAGAACTGTGCGTTCGTCCTCGGAGCAGGCCAAGTCCACTTTCTGACATGCATACTAGGAGATTAAGCAATGTTAACAAAAACCAAACTTGTGTCCGCTGTTGCCTTGGCCGTGGGCACCTCCGGGCTGGTCATCAGCGCCGCTCATGCTGACGCTGTATTCTTTCATAATCTGGCAGGTAGCCCGACGGTCGCTTCCATCATCACCGTGATGAACACCTCGGCCAACAACTTTGACCCTTTGGGCGCACCCATCGTACAGGGCGCTGGCGATGACGGCAACCTTCACTATCGATTCTACTACAAGCAGCCCTCCACCGATCCAGAGTTAGACACTAACCTTTTGCCATGCCAAGAGTTTAACGAGTTCCTTCCCACTAGCCGAAATGACGTACAAACCATCGACCTGAGCGGCTATTTTGGTGAGGAAGTCGGAGGCATTAATACAGGCGTCATGTTCAATGACCCCAGCGTCAACAATCGATGGAAGACTGGCCAGACCTATGCTATGGGCGCGGCCGTGGTTCCATATCGGGGCTATCTTATCGTTGAGAACGCTGATGTGGCGGACGGTACGTTCTCCATCGCCGGAGAATCCTTCGTCATGGAATATGGAGTCGGCGCTACCTGGGGCTATCATTCATATATGATAGATGGCGATGATTCAACTCCAAATTATGCTGATTACCTGCCATTTGCCTCGGCAAGCCCGAGCATCGTATCGATCATGCCGATCGACGACATTCGCACATCGTTTCTGATCACAGTGGTCGACGAGGATCAGCTTCCATTTGGCGAGTTCGACGAAGAGACGACCATCTCCTACGGCAATGCAGATAATCCCATCGGCATTTGGGATCGCGACGAGCGTCCAATCTCCGGTGCACAGGAGCAGACCGTCGTTTGCATCGGTAGCATTGTCGCTCAGGATCTATTACCGACCGCTTCGCAGAATCGCTTAGCAGACGGTGGCTGGGCCAACTTGTATAACTACCGCGAGGAAAGGGATCGTAACGGCAATGTGTTTAATCCGCCTGTTATTACGGAGCCATCAGGTGTCATCGTCAAGCTGGAGTTTAACCTTGGTGATACCATCGACGGTCAGCCCGTTTCCGGCACCTTCAATAACGCCTTGCTGCTGCGCCCCTAATAGCCTGCTGCGTCAGATTGCTGATTCGAATCGGTTCGCAGCCGCACAGCTGCTGATCGGTTAACCTCAGGCCGCCCTCTTGGGCGGCCTTTTCGCTGATGAGCCAATTGCAGAAAACTTGATCTACCAGCTGACGCGGAAAGCGGGCGTCAATACAACTCAGATGGTATGCAAGTTGACCGAAATTGCCTTAAATCCCCTTCCCTCGCAGACCCAGACCGAAAATCTGTCGGAACTCGCCATGATGTTGTTTCAAAAACCGCTGTACAAGCTGTCGCATTTGCGTCCAGCCGTGTTGGCCTTATTCGGTTTCTTTGCAGTGACGCCGTCAATGGCGGCAGCATCACCAGAACCTTTGACCACTTCTCCGATGCCGGCAAAGGCCGATTGGAATTATCTGTTGGATTCCAGCACAAAACTCTGGCTGGCCTACTACGATAAATCTCGGCTGTTGCGCATCCGCGCTCCGGATGGTAACGAGCGTCTGCTTGTGCCGGCAGAGCGGCCGCAGGCCCCATCCGGCCTTGCTATGGCGCGGGCTGATGACGATGTGGCGCTGTTGTGGCGCGATAAATTGCCTGCCAAGGGTCTGTACCTGTTAACCGCTGCACAATCCATCGACCAGGCTGCCGAACTAGGCGGCGACACGCAACCGCTGGCCTCGTTCACCGCAGCAGGTTCGCCGGGGCGTGTGCATGTGATCTGGATGGGCGAGAAGGCGATTGAAGATCGAAAGTCACCCTACTATTTTTACTACCGTGGCATTGATCTCGAAACAGCCGCGCTGTCTGCCGTTATGCCCGTGGTTCCCGGACTTTATCCCGCTATGGCCCATCGCGACAACGGGGATCTGATGGTCTTTGGCTGGGACGCCTACGCCTCGCCCCAGCGCATTGTGGCGCGATACCGCGCCGGCGATGCCGATGCTTTTGCAGACAGTGTGGATATTGCAAGCCTGGACGGCGCCAGCAGCATCACCCCCCTGTTCAGAGGCTTCCGAAATGGCGATCGCTGGTTTGTGTTGTGGCATGCGCTCTATGGTCGGACCCAGGCCAGTATGCGCCTACAAGGCGCTTATTCGGATGACAACGGCCAAACCTGGAACCAATTCGAGTTTCGTGACCTGCGTGGCTTCGACATTGGCAGTCTGAGTATCGCGACGGATCAGCATCAGCATATTATCTTGGCCATGAGCGGTATCTTGCTCGAGGATGCTGCAAGCAAACGTCATACGATGCATGTGATGCGCTCCTCCGACAACGGAACGACGTGGAAACTCGCGCCGCCTTTGCGCCCCGACGCCAAACTCGACCGCTTCGCTGCCAAACATCCTGCCGCGACCTTCGGCACCAAACCCGGCGAGTTACTGGTGGTTTGGGAGGATTGGCGGGAAATACGCTCGCGCCTGTATGCCAGCCTGTCCCTGGATGCTGGAGAAACCTGGACATATGACAACGTACCTTTGCCGCACGAACCAAAAACCAACTTGGGATTACGCTTCGATTCGCAGGCAGCCTTTGTGCGGGAAGATCAATTCAACGTCATCGCTGAACAAGCGTTAGATGACAGCTTAACGGCTAAACAGCTCATGCTGATTCGCTTCTCCAAGGCTGATCTAAAAGAACTTTCGCATCCCAACGGCGAAGAGCCAACTTCTGCGGCTAGCTCAGAATCCGCGGATTCCACATCCGCGTCCGCCGCCAAGGCGCAAACAGATGCCCAGACAGCAGATGTGCAAACCGCTCAGGTCAAGGCCTCGGAGCCCGCATCTGAATCAGCAACCACCATACCAGCTTCAGAACAGGCACTGCGCAAGCGGATCGACGGCTTCTGGAACGCCATGATTGCGGCAGAGCACGATAGGGTATATACCTTTTACGACCCCTTTTACCGTGCCGACAACAGTTGGTTGATCTACCGTAGCAATGTTGGCCGGATCCAATACGACAATTACCAGATTCAGGATGTCCAGATCGATGGCCCCGTGGCTAAGGTCAAAATGACGACGAGCGCGACGGTGCCGCCGTTCAGAGCGCCTACCACAGGAGAAATGATCTCGATCCCGCGGCGTGACATCCCACTGACCGACACCTGGTTGTGGATCGACGATAACTGGTATCGCGAATACTACAGCGAGTCAAAGAACCTGAAATACACGCATTACGAATAGTCGCAATGCACCTGTTGATCCTGCATCAGGCTTCCGTTTTTGGCGGCGCCGAGCGAACGACACGCAATCTGCTCGAGATGCTGGACCGATCTGTTGTCCAACGCATCAGCTTCGCCGCCCCGGACGCCTTGCGCGATCTGATGCCGGTCGCTTACGACGACTATGTGAACACGGCTAATCTGATTCGCCATGGCTATTTTGTCTCGCCGGAATCCTTGGAACAGGATATCGAGGCAACCGCACGATTGCTCGGCGAGGCCGGTGCCGATGTTGCGCTCGGTATGATGCACTATTCGGCGGCATTGGTTGTGAAGGCCACGGCCAATGCTGGTTTGAGCACCAAGACCATCGCCAGTTTCCGTGGTCCTACGTCGGAATACCTTAGCCGATATGAACAGGGCACCGAACGCATTGCATTTTTGCGCCATACGATTGCTGACACCTCGCGCTTGGCGGACCGAATCCTGGTTCCTTCACAGGGCACCGCTGATGACACCTGCACGCACTTCGGGGCACCCAGGGATAGGACCATTGTCATTCCAAATGGCATCGACGCCGCGGCGGTTCGCTCGGCCTCTCTCTCCCCGGCAACCGGGCTTGAATCGCTGGATAGCGCATTGCCCCTGCTTTGCGTTGCCGCGAGACTATCCGTCGAGAAAGAACTAGAACTGTTGATTCATGCCATGCGCCTGGTGCAGCGAACTCGGGCCTGCACCCTGGTCGTGGTCGGAGACGGGCCGGAACGGGCAAATCTGGAACAGCAGGTCGCGGAATCCGGGCTTACCGATCACGTGGTCTTTGTTGGCCATCGGCAAAATGTCTATCCCTACATCCATAAAGCCGACCTGTATGTGCATACCTGTCAGTTCGAGGGTTTCGGTTATGCCATGCTGGAGGCCATGGCCTGCGGCACCCCGGTTGTGGCGACCGACTGTCCGCACGGACCCAGAGACGTATTGGCCGACGGCGCCTGTGGTGTGCTGGTCCCACCCGCGGACCCGAATGCATTGGCCACCGCGATCGTCCAGCTGTTGGCAGATGACGAGCGCCGAGTAGAGCTGACAGAAGCCGGCAAGCAACGCGCGGATGAGTTGTCGGTCGAACGCATGGTCTCGTCCTATCAAGCTGTTCTGAGCGCGCTCGTCCCTGAGCGCGGGGCATAGTGAACGAATCCGATTTGATCCCGTACGCCGCGATGGCGACGCTTGGCACGCCGCCAATTTTGGTGCTGGCGCCGCACCCGGATGATGAAGTGCTGGGATGCGGCGGCGCCATTCTTGCGCACGTCGAGGCAGGGCATCCCGTGGACGTGATCATCGTCACTGATGGCAGCAAGGGAATCCCTGACCCTGAATTATCACCTAGCACCGCGCGGATAATCCGGGCCAACGAGGCCATGGCTGCCGCACGCATGCTTGGGTATGGTCAGCCAGAGTTCTGGAACTATCCGGACCGAGGCTTATTGCCCGACGCCAATCTAATCGACCGTATCGCAACGCTGGTGATGGAAAATAACTATCAAACGGCGTTTATTCCGTCACCGCTAGAGATCCACCCGGATCACCGCAATCTCGCCCTGGCTTGCCTGGCAGTTGCCGAGCGTATCGATCGTCGCATCGATTTTTGCTTTTACGAGGTTGGCCAACCGCTCTATCCCAACCGTTTGCTGGACATCAGCCATCATATCGCAACCAAGCGCCGTGCCATTGCTTGCTTTTCGTCACAGCTTTCCGTTCAGAACTACGATTTGCAAAACGACGGCCTGAATCGGTTTCGCAGCTATACACTACCGCCGACCGTAACCCATGCCGAGGGATTCTTTGTAGTCGACTCCAGCCAACTATGCGCCGACGCGAACCTGATGCGTTTGACAGGCTTGCCGCGCCTAGGCCGGAGGGATCTGGATGCAGGTATGGCCGATCTCTGCAAGCGATTGACGGTCATGGAGCATGAGTTGACACAATTGCGACAAGACCTCGCGAGCATGACCCAATCGCGCTCCTGGCGAATCACGTCTCCGCTACGAAAGATACGCATTGGCTGGCAAGCATTCGGTAAACTGGGCCTTTTCTTGAAACGGTAATCAGGTAATCAAAAGATATCTACATCGCCCATGGTGTAAAAGAGACTCTGGCGTACCTCGTCCGTGGGAAATGAAAATTTCCAGGTCGCGCTGGCGGTGATCAATTCGGTCTCCTGGCTCTCGCCAGCAATGGTTTGTCGCCATCGATCGGAAAGCAAGACGAATGCCGGCGGGTACTTTTCGATGTTCAGCCAATAGGCGAGTGCCGAAAGCAGTTGCCGAAGCCGCCTGGGATGACAGAAAAGATCGACGACCTCGGTTCTCTCGGCCTTGGTGTGCAGAACAGCCCAACCCACGATCCGCCCCCAGATCAAAAAACGGACTCGATGGTAGTCGATGGTCGGGTGCTCGGCATAGCGCCAGTGAACATAGGCCTGATCTCGCCGTAGGCACAATGCAAAGTGCTTTCGAAATCGCTGCCAAAGCCTGTCAAGGTCGCTGCTGACCAGCACTGATCGCTCGACTCTCAACCAGGGATTCGGACGCAAAGCCTGCAAGGCCGTTTCCCGCGCATGCTCCACGAGACCATAAGCTCGGGCATAGCCACCCAGCAGAAAAGGACGGCGCCCCGGAAAACCATAGTTGAAGGCATTCGGAAACTGCGCATACAGTTGCTCGAACAATTTCCGAACAAGCCTGGTAAACAGATTTTTATTGCCTAACTGACCGCGGGCTTCTTGCGCTACCATCACGTCGCAGATCTGCAAAAACGGAATTCGCTCGCCCTGATATTGACCTTCCAGATAGAGCACGCCGGCATGAGCCACCAGTTCACCAGAGGGCCCTGTGGCAACCATCGGAAGGGCATGATGGGCAAGCGAATTCTTGTATTTCCATGTCCATTGTTCCGAAGTCAACTCCGCACCAAAAACGCGCTGGAACAGCATGCGAATGGCGTTCTCGTCTCCTGGTCGATAACGGCGAATGTCGTACATGAAGCCAATCCACAGATAATTATGAAAATCTTGTCCTACGCATAATCCGGCAATCACCTGAACACCTGATGCGGATACCGAATGAACAGTATACAGGCCTGATTCGGTTCTCGATACCAGGCAAAACAGCTCGAAACAGGTACAAACATCGCTCCAGCCGCAGATAACGGATGGAATCAAACTTCATCCTGGTTGAATAGCTGAACATGCTACGCAGGCAGCACCCGCCTACCTTGGCACCCTGGTATGCACACCCTAGACAAGCTCTTCGGCAACGCATCCTTCGCCCCCTGGGCGCAACATGCTGCATACGATCTTTCAAACGGCAGGCCAGGCGCATGCCACCAACTCCGGTAGAACCTGAGCCGCGCTACCGCGCACATTGAACGCACAGACGCTGTCCAGCGAGGTTGACGCGGGATTGATCTGCACCACCTGAGCCCCGCTCTGCGCTGCCTGATGAGGAAGCTGGGCCGCGGGATAAACCAGCGATGACGTGCCCACGCTGAATAATAGATCACATTCGCAGACGGCTGCTTCTGCCTGTTCCCAAGCCGCGCCGGGTAGCGCTTCGCCAAACCAGACAACACCCGGGCGGACGAGCCCGCCACAGGCGCTGCATTCCGGCGGTGGCAATCGGGCGCCACCTTCCACCAGGTCCGGCAAACCATCGGGAAGACGATGCCTACGGCCGCAGGTGCTGCAGTAAGGCCGATGCAGACTGCCATGCAGCGATAGAGGGTCGCGACTGCCGGCGCGCTCGTGCAACCCATCGACGTTCTGTGTGATTAGCGTCAGGCGCGGTACTTTTTGCGCCAGCTCGGCGATCGCGCGATGCGCCGCGTTGGGTTCTTTTCGCAATACAAGGCCCCGACGCCATTCATACCAACCCCAGACCAATTCTGGATCGGCGGCAAATGCTTCGGGCGTGGCCAGTTGCTCGGCATCGAATTGCGCCCACAAGCCGGTCAATGCATCGCGGAAAGTGGGAATACCACTTTCCTGCGAGACCCCGGCACCAGTAAACACCACCAGATGACGGGTCTGGCGCAGCTGGCTGGGCAATGTTGGCGGAAACAGCATGCTTGTATGCTCCGTGATTCGACATGGAAAGGTCTGAGGCTGACTCGTCTGAACGATACCGGCGAGTTTACGCTGGATGCTTCCAGTTCGCTTGCCAAGCTCCATTTCGGGCTGATGAACAAATTCAACCCCGCCACCCGCCGCTGGTTCCAGCAGAATTTCAGCGGTCCAACCGCAGCCCAGAGCGCCGGCTGGCCGGTCATCGCCAGCGGTCGCCATGTGTTGATCACCGCGCCCACCGGCAGCGGCAAAACACTGGCGGCGTTCCTGTGGTCCATCGACCAATTATCGCATCAGCACGCGGGGCGATCTGCCCCGAATCGGCAGGATATGGGCCAGCAACAGAGCTCACCCGACATTCAACCTGGTGTGCAGATCCTGTACATCTCCCCGTTAAAGGCGCTGGTGTACGATATCGAACGCAATCTGCGTGCACCGCTGGCCGGCATTGCCCGCTCGGCGGCAAGGCTTGGCGAACCATTTACAATGCCACGGGTTGCGATCCGCACTGGCGATACCTCGGCTCGCGAGCGCCAACAACAGCTGAAAGAGCCCGCCGAGATTCTAGTCACGACGCCGGAATCCCTCTACCTGTTATTGGGCTCCAAGGCTGCACGAACCCTCGCCTCGGTGCATACCCTGATTATTGATGAGGTGCACGCTCTGGCCGCCACCAAGCGTGGCGCTCATCTGGCATTGTCGCTGGAGCGCCTGACGCTGCTGTGCGAACGCGACCCACAGCGCATCGGTCTGTCGGCCACGGTACAGCCGTTGGCCGAAGCCGCACTTTGGCTCGGCGGGGATCGCAAGGTCGAGATCGTCGACGCCGCGGCGCCGCCACGGCTGAATCTGCGGGTCAGCGTGCCGCCGGCGCGCAACCAGGAACCGCAACAGACGCCGGACCAGACACCTGCCGGTGGTCCTATTCTAGGTGAATTGTACGCTCGCGAGGTGGCTCGGCCGCCCACCGAGAAGGGCATCTGGCCGGCGATCTATCCGGCCTTATTGGACGAGATCCTGACACATCGCTCCACCATTATCTTTGTCAATAGCCGTGGCCTTTGCGAGCGGCTTTGCCGACGACTCAACGAGGCAGCGGCCGAGCGCCAAGCCGGCACGGAACAAGAGTCGCAATCTGCCAAGCCGCTGCACGCAGGCAGGCTTCATCCGCTTCCGCACGCTGCCGATGGGCTGCCTTCGGACATTGCCGTGCCACCGTCAATAGAGCGCGCCGAATCCCGACCGACCGAGCACGACCAGCCGCCCGCGCTGGATCTGGTGCGCGCCCACCACGGCAGCGTCAGTCACGAGCAACGCGCCGAGATCGAAGATGGTCTCAAGCGCGGTACGCTAAAGGCCATCGTTGCCACCAGCTCGTTGGAGATGGGTATTGATATGGGCGGCGTGGATCAGGTGCTGCTGGTGGAGTCGCCGGGCTCAGTGGCACGCGGATTACAACGGGTCGGACGCGCCGGGCACGGCGTCGGCGAGCTCAGCAGCGGCGTCATTTTCCCCAAGTTCCGCGGCGATCTGCTCGAATGTGCAGTGATCGGTGCGCGCATGCTGCAAGGCGAGCTGGAGCCATTTCGCATGCCACGCAATGCGTTGGATGTGCTGGCCCAGCAAATCGCCGCCCACTGTGTCAGCGCTGCGCGCGCTGTCGATGACATACAGCAAATGGTCCAGCGTGCAGGCCCCTATCGCAAACTTGGCCGTAACGCACTGGAATCGGTGCTGGAGATGCTCTCTGGGCAGTTCCCATCCAGCGACTTCGCCCAGCTCAGGCCGCTGTTATCCTGGGACCGCAGCAAGGATATCCTGAGCGCACGCAAGGGCGCGCCGATGATCACCCGTCTGAACGCTGGCACCATCCCGGACCGCGGCAACTATGCGGTGCATCTGGGTTCCGATGGACCGCGGATTGGCGAACTCGACGAGGAGATGGTGTTCGAGACACGCTCTGGCGAATGCATTCTGCTCGGTGCCTCCACCTGGCGCGTCGAGGAAATCACCCGTGACCGCGTCATCGTCTCGCCAGCCCCAGGCGAACCTGGAAAGCTGCCCTTCTGGCGTGGCGATGGACCCGGCCGTCCGCTGGAACTGGGCCGTGCGCTTGGCGCCTTCTGCCATCAGGTGGCGCAGTTGAAACAGAACGCCGCCGACTGGATTCTGCGCCAGACTCCCCTCGATGCCCTAGCCGCGGATAATCTGGCCGAGTATATCCAGGAGCAGCGCGAGGCCACCGGCAAGGTACCGACCGATCGCGAAATCGTCATTGAGCGTTTCCGGGATGAACTAGGCGACTGGCGAATCTGTATCCTGACTCCGTTCGGCGCTCGTATTCATGCCCCTTGGGCAATGGCCCTGCAATGGTCTCTGGGGCGCCGCGAGGGCTTCGAAATTCAGGTCATGTACACCGACGACGGCATCGTTCTGCGCCTGGCCGACGGCGAGCAACTGCCAGACTTGGCGGAATTGCTGCCAGCACCGCAAGAAGTCGAAGAGCGCATTACCGAGCAGCTTGCCGACACCGCGTTGTTCGCCAGCCTGTTTCGCGAGAATGCAGGTCGGGCATTGCTCATGCCGCGCCGCTCTGCCAGAGGCCGCCAGCCGCTCTGGGCACAGCGGCTGAAAGCGCAGAATTTGCTCGCCGTTGTGCGCCGCTTTCCAGGCTTTCCGATCGTGCTGGAGACCTATCGTCAGGCGCTGAGCGATGTGTTCGATCTGGCCGGGCTGAAAGACATACTCGCGGCCATCCAGGCGCGCTCGATCCGTGTGCACGAGGTCGAAACGCGCGCCGCCTCGCCTTTCGCCCGCTCGTTGGTGTTTGCCTATGTCGCCGCATACATCTATGAGCAGGACGCGCCGATCGCCGAACGTCGCGCGCAGGCTTTGACCCTCGACCGTGGTCTGCTTGCCGAATTGTTGGGCCAGACCGAGCTGCGCGAACTGCTGGATCCAACCGTGCTCGACGAGCTGGAGCGGGAATTGGCCCACTTGGTTCCAGAACGCCAGGCACGCGATATCGACGAGGTACACGACCTGCTTCGACGCCTTGGGGATTTGACCGAGCAGGAAATCGCGCAACGCTGTATCGGACAAATCGATGGCATCGACAGCGCCCTTCAGCCCGACTCTGCTGCTGCCAGGGAACCGGGCTTTTGCCTGCAAGAAGCGCTAGCAACCTTGCTGGAGCAACGACGCGCCATCAGGGTTTCCATTGCCGGCGAACAGCGTTGGATCGCGGCGGAAGATGCGGGGCTGTACCGCGATGCGTTGGGCTGCGTGCCGCCACCGGGACTTCCGCAAAGCTTCCTCGCGGCAACCGACGCACCGCTGGAGCACCTGCTGCAACGCTACGCGCGCACCCATGGGCCGTTCCCGAGCGCCCAGGTGGCCCATCGGTTCGATCTGCGGGCGGCTCAGGTAGAACCGGTATTGCGGCTGCTGGAGACCCAGGGCAAGCTGGTTTACGGCGAAATGCGCCCGCTCGGCTCCGAGCTCGAATGGTGCGATGCCGAGGTCATGCGTCAGCTGCGTCGCCGCACCCTGGCCCGTGCCCGCGATGAGGTGGCACCGGTGGACGCCGCCACCCTGGGGCGTTTTTTACCTGCCTGGCACGGCATCGGCGAGGGGCTGCAGGGTCCGGACCGTTTGCTGGAAGCGGTGGTTCAGCTCGAGGGTCTGACCCTGAGCTGGAATCTGCTCGATCGCGTCCTGCTGCCGGCCCGCGTACCGGGCTACCGGCGCGAAGATCTGGACATGCTGGCCGCGACCGGGCAAGTTGTCTGGGTCGGGCGTGGCGCGGCAGGTCCCAAGGATGGTCGCATCGCGCTGTACCAGCGCGACAACGTCATCGCAGCAGGGCCGGGAGCCGGCGAAGACGCTGCCGCGTCCGAGGGCGAATCCATCGAACATGGTCCGGCGGCGGAACTCCGCGCCCTGCTGCTCGAACACCTGCAACAACGCGGCGCCTGTTTTTTGATGGAATTGCAGCAGGTGCTGGAACGAGCTGGTCACTGCGTCTCATCGGCGACCGGCAAGTCTGCCTTCGAAGCGGCACTCTGGGATCTGGTTTGGAGCGGACTGATCACCAACGACACCTTTGCGCCGCTGCGCAGCCTGGGCGGCGGCGGTGCTCGACGACCACGCCGTGGTCGTGCCCGCTTCCGGAGTCATCCGCTGGCCGGCGGGCGCTGGTCGCTGGTCACCGACCTGCTCGGCAGCAATCTGTCGGGCAGCGACCCGCGCGCGGCCCAGACCGAGCGGTTGCTGGCGCTCGCATACATCCTACTGGAACGCTACGGCGTGGTCAGCCGTGAGGCGGTTGCAGCCGAGAACCTGCCCGGTGGCTTCGGGCCAATGTACCGGGTGTTGAAGCAAATGGAAGAGACCGGCCAGGTGCGCCGCGGCCATTTTGTCGAGGGGCTGTCCGGAGCCCAGTTCGCGCTGCCCGGCGCCGTAGAGCGACTGCGCGCCGCGCGCATCGAAGAACCGCCCATCGGCGGCTTCGGTGACGAACAGGTGCGCATTCTCTGTGCCGCCGATCCAGCCAATCCCTACGGTGCATTGCTCGGCTGGCCTGCCACCAGGGTTGGCGCGGCAAGCAAGTCAGGCTCGACAACTGCATCAAAACAAACACCCAAACGGATCGCCAGCGCTTGGTTGGTCTTGGTGGCCGGCAAACCGATAGTCTATGTGGGCGCCAGCGGGCGCCAAATCCTGACCTTTGCGCAAGCACAGGACGCCGATGGCGGCGAACTGAAACTGGCGCTCGAGGCACTGAAGCGACTACCCAGCGGCGGCCGCCGACGCCTGCTGATCCAGCAGATCGATGATCGTCCGGCGCTGGAATCACCATTGCGCGAGGTCTTGCTCGCGGCTGGCTTCGAGCCCGACTATGATGCACTGGCACCTGCCCGACGCTAGCTGGATAAGTGATGGTGCAGAAACAAGCTGAACAGGTTTTTGGCTTGGGTGTCGCCTGCCGAATCATTCGGTACCGCCATCGGCGTCGCTATCGAACCGACCAACCCGATATCCGCCCCGATATCCGCCCCGATATCCGCCAAGCTCCTCGTTGAGGGCGTAGCCACGCTGTGCGAGCTTCGTGAACATGACCACACGACGATCGAGCAGTGCCTTTTGCTTGCTGTTGTCGTCTGGGCACAACGCATCGCATACCGGCAAGCATGTCCTCGATCGCAGCGCACTCCAGCGCCGAGCCTCGTGCGATTTCAAACGACCGGCGTCGATCCCCGCTCGTCGCTTTGCCGTTACCCTCGGCCATGTTCAGCGCGATGGCCTGCGATGCGCGCCTATGATGCGCACCTATTGATGCGCACCTATTGATGCGCACCTATTGATGCGCACCTATTGATGTGCACAGGCGTTGATCCTTCGCGTTATGCTGTCCTTTCACATGCTCGCAGTCGCGCTATGGCCCAGCCGACAGACTCCATGGCCGCACGCTCTAGTGCCTCGGTGCAGATGTTCCAAGACAGTCTCCGGTCGTTATCGTTGTCGTTGTCGTTGTCGTAATCGAAGTCGTTATCGAGCATTCAGCTAAGACGATTATGACAACGACAACGACAACGACAACGAACCGCCTCGGGATTTCTGTACCGCTCCACTAGGTCGAGCTTCTCATGACCGAATGGCATAGAGTGCTTTCTCTCTCGATTCCGATTCCGATAGCGACCCCGACCCCGATTGCACTCCGCCGATGTCTGGATAGCGTTGTACAGGTTATTCATGAACCGCTACCAAGTCAACAACGGGCGCTGCGGATAGGCCGGGAATCCTGTGTCATCCAGCCCCGAATGCTCAGCATTTCAGCCAACAGCAGGGTCGTTTCATGCCACCCTCTCTGTGCGCGCAAAGTCGTTGCGCATTGTTTGGCGAAAATTCCCGGCCAGCGGCTTGACGAACACCAGGCGCGGCGTGCTGGCATACGCTTGACCTGGTCGCGCCAAGCCGCGCCCGGAAGTCTCTCCCAGCAGTTCCCAGCCAGCGGCCCTGTAGCAGGTTCCCCGATACTGGCGTGGATCGACAAAGGTCTCCAGCAACAGCGGACGAAATCCCCAATGTTGTTGCCAGTCATCCTGCACCCGCCGCGCCAATTGCCCTAACACATGACTGGCCAGGTGTGGAATGCGCACCTCGGGAAAGATCAGGAAACGGCTGTTATTCAGCACCAGAGACAGGTTCGCCATGCGTTCGTGGCGTTGCCAACCAATCCACCGATCACGCACTGCGATCGCCTTGGCGGCACCGCTGAGCAGCACACAGCCCAGATAGAGCGAATCGCAACGAATAAAGTAACGCAGGCGGTAGCCGAAGGCGCTGCGATAACCCAACTGGTGGTAACGCTCCACGGCCGCGTTCCACTGCCGCACCAACGCGGTGGCGGTAACCGGCTCCAAGCTGACCGGAGCGACATCGGCCAGGCGCGCGGACAGCGACGGTGCCTGGATCTCAGGCAATTTGCGTGCAGCCCGGCGCTTGCTCCCGGGGCGCGGTGACTGAGACTGCAACCTTGGCAGTTTGACCAGTCCGTCGCGCTCCAGGCGCTCTAGAAGCCTGCCGCAGGCGGTGAGCTTAGGCGTTCCAGCCATGGTGAACCAGCCCAAATGTTCGCACAAGGTCGCCGCCAGTTCGGTGCGGGATAATCCTGGCAGCCATTCCACCGTCTGCCGAATCTGGTCGATTTCCTCCATATCAAACTCGCGCCCAGATTCCGCCCAACGCGTTACAATCCGATTCATGGAAAAAACTCTATATCATGTGTTTGCCTGTATGCTTCATGATAATGCCATAGTCGTTTCCCAACTGTCTAGGGGCAGTTGATATCGAACGGCGTCTCGATCGTCGATCTGGGGTCCCAACGCAGTTGCATGAACTCCGGCTGGATCATGCCTGAAAATACGGTACATCAGGAATGAGGCGTATTACGCGAGCGACAGAATCCCTTCAGGCAGCACGTCCGATACCAAGGCGATTGCCTAAATCCATGCTGGTCTTCTGCAATTGCCACAGGCACCCCGAGTTTCACCAGTTTCACCATCAGGTCGGCTTTGCCCTCGTTGACCCACTCCAAGACTGGGAACGTATTGCAAAAATCCACAACACAAGATCGACTCCGAAGCGCCAAGCTCGGCGCTGCACCCGATGGCCTTGCGCAGCGCGTCGTACAACAGGCCGATGTCGGTTGGAAAGGACAGGTCGGTCTCCACCAAAGCGCAGTCGCAGCGGGCCTGTATCTTGCCCAAGCGCACAATATCGGCTAATGTCCGATGGATGCAATCCGCAGCGCAGGCGAGCGACATGATCCCGATTCCCGATCACGCCAACGATCTTTTCTACCCAGACACCGATGGACGCCCGATGGCCGAAAGCGATTTTCAGCGCGAACCTCTATCCTACGCCATCAGCGCGCTCCGCCGATTTTTCCACGATCAGGACGACATTTACGTTTCGGGTAACCTGCTGATTTATTATGAGCAAGGCAATCCGAAGGCATCGGTGGCCCCGGATGTCTTCGTTGTGCGCGGTGCCCCAGGTCACGACCGGCGTATCTACAAGCTTTGGGAGGAGCCCAAAGCGCCGGATTTCGTGCTGGAGATCACCTCCAACAGCAGCGTCAGCGAAGATCAGGGCATCAAGCGCGGCCTGTACGCCTTCCTCGGCATCGAGGAATACTGGCAGATCGATCCCACCGGCGATTATCTCATCCCGTCGCTTCAGGGTTTGCGGCTGACCGAGGGCAACTACTGGCCGATCCCGGTGCGCGACAGCGGCGACGGCACGCTGATCGGTGCTAGCACGGTGCTCGGCCTGGAGCTGCGCAATACCGGTGGCCAGCTGCACTTCCACGACCCGATTCAGGATCGAACACTCCTCACCTATGCCGAGTTGGCGCAGGCAGCAGAGATTGCCGAGCGCGGGCGAGAGATCGCAGAACGAGCGCGCCGCATCGCCGAGCGAGGATATCAGAACGCCGAGCAGGCGCGCGAGACGGCCGAGCGTCGCGCCGAAACCGAGGCTCGGCAACGCGCAGCAGCCGAGGCGCGCGCCGACGTCGAAGCTCGGCAACGCGCAGCAGCCGAGGCGCGCATCGCCGAGTTGGAGAAAAGCTTGCGCAACCAGCGCTGATACGCCCTCGCCGACCCGTCGACCTCAGCGCATACGCAGAAACGCTACATGACCTCGAGTTTCGACTGCTTGCTCTGCTGCTTCCCGGTGGCTCGACTCGCCAATCCGAACGCAGCGCGAAGTTGCAACTCAACGACCCCGGGCCGAAGCCGAGCTGAACGAATACCGGGTGGCTTTGCTGAGCAAATAATAAAGCCAGGCCTTGGGCGATTTCTGTCGAGAAACACACCACCGGGCTCGTCTTTGCGTCCGGCCTCGACGTCGCGGCAACCCGCCTATGCAGCGACGATGGGCGGGTTGCCGTTTCGCGAAGGCGAACGAAAATCCGGCGCCAGCTGGTACGTTCCTCTCCGGCAATCGCCTGATGCCTGGCTACGCAGTCAGCGAGGAGCTTGGCGGATATCTGGCTTGGTCAGTTCGATGCCGATACCGACGCCGATAGCGGTAGCGAATGAGTCGGCAGGCGACACCCAAGCCAACAACCTGTTTAGCTTGTTTCTGCACCATCACTTACCGATGTTTTCACCAGCTTTGCCACCCCTCGCCGAGCGCATGCGTCCACAAAGTCTTGACGAGTTTGTCGGTCAGCATCACCTGCTGGCAGAAGGTCGTCCACTACGCAGCGCAATCGGTAAGGAACAACCGCATTCGATGATTTTCTGGGGGCCGCCAGGAACTGGCAAGACCACATTGGCACGGGTGATTGCGGCACATTCCAGCTGCCATTTCCTGAAGCTTTCGGCATTGCTGTCCGGCGTCAAGGAGATTCGCGCGGCGGTAACCCAGGCGCGCCAGTTGCGTGAGGTGCAGGGCAAGGGCAGCATATTGTTCATCGATGAGGTACATCGGTTCAATAAGTCGCAGCAGGATGCGTTCTTGCCCCACGTCGAGGATGGCACGCTGATTTTCATCGGCGCGACGACGGAAAATCCGTCATTTGAATTGAACAACGCGTTGTTATCCCGCACCAGGGTTTATGTACTGAAGGCGCTGGAGTCCGCGGATCTGGAACTGGTGGTGCAGCGGGCGCTGGCCGATGTGGAGCGCGGTTTGGGTGCGCGGCATCTTAGCATTGACGATCAGGCGCGCAGGCTGCTGGCAGAGTCTGCCGACGGCGATGCGCGGCGGGTGCTGAATTTGCTGGAACTCGCGGCCGATCTCACCGTGGAGGCTGCGGTGGACTCGGCCGATGGAGCGCATGCTATCGAACTCGGGCGCATCGACGTGACCAGGGTGCGTCAGGTCATCGAGGGCAGTCTGCGGCGTTTCGATAAGGCCGGAGAGGCATTTTACGATCAGATCTCGGCATTGCATAAGTCGGTGCGGGGCTCGGCGCCGGATGCCGCACTGTATTGGTTGGCACGCATGATCGACGGTGGCAGCGATCCGCTCTATATTGCGCGGCGTCTGGTGCGTATGGCCAGCGAGGACATTGGCAATGCAGATCCGCGCGCTCTGACGCTGGCGCTCAACGCTTGGGATGCCCAGCGCCGACTGGGCAGCCCGGAGGGCGAACTCGCGCTGGCTCAGGCGGTGGTTTATCTAGCCTCCGCGGCCAAGAGCAATGCCGTTTACAAGGCTTGGAATGCGGCCCTGGCCGAGGTCCGTTCCCAGGGCTCGCTGCAGGTACCGGTGCATTTGCGCAATGCGCCAACGCGCCTGATGAGGGAATTGGGCTATGGGCGTGCCTACCGCTATGCCCATGACGAGCCCGAAGCCTACGCCGCCGGCGAGTGTTATTTCCCACCGGAAATGCCGCCGCGGCGTTATTATGAGCCGGTGCAGCGCGGACTCGAGATCCGCATTGCAGAGAAATTGCAGCGATTGCGCGAATTGGATCGACTCGCAAACGCCGGTCACGCGCGAGATGAGGGTTGATCCGCATGCTGGAATCCACGGCTTCTATTTCTATGGACCGGCGATGGACCGCTGGTTGTTGAGTCTTTACCGAACCCGAATAACATGCTGCAGATTCTTGCCATTGCCGGAGGCGGCGCCGTCGGTGCCGTGACGCGTTTTCTGGTCTCCACTGGTGTCTATCGGTTACTGGGGCGGGAGTTTCCATGGGGCACGCTGGCGGTTAATGTGCTTGGCTCCTTTGTCATGGGGTTATTGTTTATGCTGCTGTTGGAGCGCAGTTTAATGGCGGCGGAGTTGCGGGCTGCAATCCTGGTCGGCTTTTTGGGTTCGTTTACGACCTTCTCCACCTTTTCACTGGAAACGCTAACCCTGGTGGAGCAAGGCGAGGCATTGCGCGCGCTGCTGAACGTTGGTATCAGTGTCTTGCTGTGCCTGGTAGCCTGTTGGGCCGGAATCATTGCCGCGAGAGCGTTATGAGCGAGCACAAACATCCCTCTGCTGAAGCTGACGCCGAGACCTCGGTCTTGGACGAGACCGAGCGTTGTCTGGTTTGGGCCACCATGGTCCGGGTCTATTTGACCGAGTCCGACCACGAACTGAAACCGCTGCTCAAGTGCCTACATGACGAATTGCAGGTGTGTGGCGTGACCGTCATGCGCGGGATTGCGGGCTTTGGCGCATCTGGTGTCTTGCATAGCGCTGGGCTGGTGGATTTGTCGACGGACTTGCCGTTGGTGTTGGAGTTCTTCGATCGACCCGACCGTGCCCGTGCCGCGATCGAGCGCATCAAAGACTTTGTCGAACCTGGGCACGTGATCTCTTGGAGTGTCAACGTCGAATTGAATCACCGCTGATATTTATCGCATTAGGAAATCGAATATGCTCGACCCGAAACTATTGCGTGGCGAACTGGCCCGGGTGGCCGAACAGCTCGCGCGCCGTGGAATGGCTCTTGATATGGCGCGAATCGAGGCGCTGGAGGAGCGGCGCAAGGGCTTGCAAACGCGTGTGCAGGAGCTTCAGAACCTGCGCAACACTCGATCAAAGGCGATCGGCAAGGCGAAGGCTGCAGGACAGGACATCGAGCCGTTAAAAGCCGAGGTTGCTGTGTTTGGCGATCAGCTCAAGGCGATGAACGCGGAGCTTGACGTATTGCAGGAACAGATGCGCGAGATCAGCCTCGGTTTGCCGAATCTGCCCGCTGCCGACGTGCCGGACGGTGCGGATGAGAACAGCAACCGCGAGGAGCTCCGCTGGGGCGAGCCGCCGTCTTTTGCGTTCGAGCCCAGGGACCACGTCGATCTGGGCGTGCCGGCGGGCTGGCTGGATTTCGATGCCGCGGCCAAGCTGACCTCGGCTCGTTTTGTGGTGTTGAGCGGGCCGTTGGCGCGTTTACATCGCGCGCTGATTCAATTTATGCTCGATGTGCATGGCAGCGAACATGGCTATCGTGAGGTCTATGTACCCTACCTGGTCAATGCCGACAGTTTGACCGGTACCGGGCAGTTGCCCAAATTCGAGGCCGACCTGTTCATGGTCCCAGGCAAGGAGCAGAGCCAGGGTGAGCAAAAGGAGCGGGATTTTTACCTGATTCCGACCGCCGAGGTGCCGGTGACCAACCTGGTGCGCGATGTCATTGTCGAGGATGCCGATCTGCCCTGCAAATGGGTTGCGCATACTCCCTGTTTCCGCAGCGAAGCCGGCTCTTATGGTAAGGATACCCGCGGCATGATTCGCCAGCACCAGTTCGAGAAGGTGGAGTTGGTGCAGGCGGTGCGTCCAGCGGAGTCCGCCGCCGCGCTGGAGACCCTAACCGGCCATGCCCAGGCGATTCTGCAGCGCCTGGGGCTAGCGTACCGGGTGGTGACTCTGTGCACTGGGGATCTCGGCTTTGCTGCCACCAAAACCTATGACCTGGAGGTTTGGCTGCCTGGGCAACAGCGTTATCGCGAGATCTCCTCATGCAGCAATTTCGGCGATTTCCAGGCGCGCAGGCTACAGGCACGCTGGCGCAACCCCGAGACCGGCAAGCCAGAGCTGTTGCATACGCTAAACGGCTCTGGACTCGCGGTTGGGCGCGCTTTGGTGGCGGTGATGGAGAATTACCAGCAGGCCGATGGCAGCATTGTCGTACCGGATGCGTTACAGCCTTACATGGGCGGACTTCGCCTGTTACAGCCCGCTGGCTGAGCCTGGGATTTGCTTTGACCAGACCGCCGGGCGACCGAGTCGCCTCAACGCCTGGCCAGCAGCAGCAATTGTCCATCGCGCAGCACTTGCAGGCTGTACAGTTCACCGCCGACGGCCTGCAATGCCTGCTTCAGATCGTTCAGATTGCGAATCGGCATGCGATTGACTTGCAGAATCAGGTCACCATCGCGCAGTCCCGACATCCAGGCCGGGCTCCCCGGCCGCAATGGTCCGACACCGACCAACCGCTGGCGTCCACGCGGGGTGTCGCGCAGGGTTTCGCCGATCAGCGCTCCTTCCAGCATCATGCTGAGCGTCTTACCTTGAATAAAGCCGGCGAAGGGGTCGGCGAGCGTGCCGTGCAAGGTATGGCGCTTGCCACCGCGCAGAATGCTGAGCTCCACGGCGCTGCCGGCGCTCAATAGTCCGATGCGATTGCGCAAATCGGCAGAGTTGCCGATGCTGTGATTATCCACCGCGATCACGATGTCGCCGGGTTTCAGGCCGGCGCTTTCTGCCGCGGAACCCGTCTCCACAGTGGTAATGACAGCACCACGGAACAGCTCGATGCCCAGCGCCGCGGATAGTTCCGGCGTCAGATCCTGTGCGGCGGCACCAAACAGGCCGCGGCGTACCCCGCCATGCTCCAGGATCTGGTCGACCACGATGCGCACCATGTTGGTGGGGATAGCGAAACCAATGCCGACATTACCGCCGCCGGGGGCGAGGATGGCGGTGTTGAGTCCGACCAATTCGCCGTTCAGATTGACCAGCGGCCCCCCGGAGTTGCCAGGGTTGATGGATGCATCGGTCTGGATGAAGCTCTCATAGCCTTCGATGCCGAGTCCGGTGCGCCCCAGGGCACTGACGATGCCGGAGGTGACCGTCTGGGCCAACCCAAACGGGCTGCCGACAGCAACCACGAAATCTCCGACCCGCAATGCATCGGAGTCTGCCAGCGGGATCTCGGTCAGCGCCTCGGCGGTCACCCGCAGCAAGGCGATATCGGTCTCGGGATCGGAACCGATCAATTCCGCTTCCACTCGGCGCCCGTTGTGCAGGGTGACATGCATGGCGTCGGCGCTTTCGATCACATGGTGGTTGGTGAGGATCAGGCCGCGATCGGCGTCGATAACGACGCCTGAGCCCAGGCTATGGTTCTCGCGCTCCCGCGGTCGACCGGGAATGTTGAAAAAGCGGCGAAAGAACGGATCGCGCAACAGGGGATGTTGCTCTGTTGCGATCTCTGTCAGCGTGGAAATGTTGACGACTCCCGGCACCACGCGTTCAAGCATTGGCGCCAGGCTCGGCAGAGGCTGGCCATCTACCCGTGCGGGTAAGGCGGCCGAAACCTGTGCTAGCGGCCAGCCCGAGAGCAGCGATAGCAGGGCGGCAGTTTGCAACAAATACAGCAGTTTTTGCATGGTGGAAGAATCTGTCATGGGTTCGATACGGACTATACTGATACTGATGGCCAAATCACAAGAACCGGCCAGCTCACAAGAACCGGAGTGGAGATGTCGAACAGCAATCCGACCCCCGCAGGGGTCGACTCTGTTGTCAAGCGTTCCATACAGCGTTTGGGACGCGACCCGGACACTGTATTACAACACCTGATCGCAGTTCAGCAGACGTTCTCGTTTGTGCCGAGCACCGCTGTGGAGTCCCTGGTGCGGGCCATTGATGTGACATCCGCGCAACTCCTGGCCGCAGTGGATTTTTACGCCTTTTTGTCTCTGTCGCCGCGCGGTGATTATGACATTCTGTTCAGCGACAATATCAGCGACCGTATGCTGGGCAATCAGCAACTGATGCGCGAACTGTGCAAATTGCTTGATGTCGTGCCAGATCGCACGCGCGCAGATGGTCGGGTTCGCGTAGGCCTGACGTCCTGCACCGGCATGTGCGACCAGGCGCCGGCCCTGTTGGTCAATGGCTTTGCGCTGACGCGTTTGGACGAGCATCGAGTCCGTCGTATTGCGGCGCTGGTGAATGCCGGCGCGGCATTACCGAATTGGCCCCAGGAATTTTTTGCCGTCACCGATCATGTGCAGCGCCGGGGCCTGTTGTTGGACGATTTGCAAAGCCGAGATGCCGGGGTTGCGGCATTGCTGAGCCGAGGCAGCGATGCGATCTTGGCAGAAATCGAGCGTGCCGGCTTGCGCGGGCGTGGCGGTGCTGGTTTCAGCACCGCGCTGAAGTGGCGTCTTTGTCGCGAGTCCGCGAATCCGCACAGGGTTGTCGTCTGCAATGCCGACGAGGGCGAACCGGGTACCTTCAAAGACCGCGTTTTACTGAGCTCCTATGCTGATCTGATGGTGGAAGGCATGACCCTATGCGCGGGCATCGTCAACGCCTGCGACGGCTTTATCTATCTGCGCGGTGAATACCGTTACCTACTGGAGCATTTGGAGTCCGTATTGCAGCGCCGCCGCGAGCAGGGCTTGCTCGGGCAGGCGATCGGCGGTCGCGTCGGCTTCGATTTCGATATCCGTATCCATCTTGGCGCTGGTGCCTATATCTGCGGCGAGGAATCGGCGCTGATCGAGTCGCTGGAGGGCAAGCGCGGCATCCCTCGCAAGCGTCCGCCGTTCCCAGTCATCAAAGGCTATCTGGAGCGCCCGACGGTGGTCAACAATGTCGAGACCCTAGTTGCTGCCGCACGTATCGCCGAGCACGGTGGCGCTTGGTTCCGCGGCGAGGGCACCGGGCAATCTGCCGGCAGCAAGCTCCTCAGCGTCAGCGGCGATTGCGCGCGACCGGGAATCTACGAGGTGCCGTTCGGTACCTCGATCGCCGAGGTGCTCGACGACTGTGGCGCATGGGATACGCAGGCGGTACAGCTCTCCGGTGCTGCGGGCAAGACGTTGGGAGTGGACGAGTTCCAGCGCTTGTTGGCATTCGAGGATCTGCCCACGGCAGGCGCCTTGATGATCTTCGATCAGAGCCGGGATCTGCTCGATATGGTGTGCAATTTTGCCGACTTTTTTACCCATGAGAGCTGTGGTTTTTGCACGCCCTGTCGCGTCGGTGGCAAACTATTGCGCGATCTGGTGGCCAAGGTTGCGGCGGGGCAGGCTAGGCGCGATGACTTGGCGGAGATGCGCCATATTGCCAATGTCATGCGCCGGACGAGCCATTGTGGTCTGGGCCATACCGCACCAAACCCTGTGCTCGATACCCTGGATAAGTTTCCGGCGATCTATGCCTCTCGATTGCGCAGCGAAAACGATGACCCGGCCTTCGATCTCGAGGCTGCGCTGAGTGAGGCACGCGCGTTGAGCGGCGCGACGAATGCGCAACCCAAGCCAGTGCCAACCTTGGATGCCGAAGTATGACAACACCAGACAGTTTCAGGCTTAACGGCAAGCTGATCCCGTTTTCGGCAGGGCAGACCATCATGGATGCAGCGCTAACGGCGGGCGTGTACATCCCGCACCTATGCCATCATCCAGAGTTTGTTCCCCATGGCAGCTGTCGAATCTGTGTGGTATGCGCTGACGGGCGCGAGCTCTGCGCCTGCACCACCCCAGCAGTCGCCGGCATGCAGGTGGAGAGCGACAGCGACGACATCCGCGCATTGCGGGTCGCGCTCTTGCAGATGCTGTTTGTCGAAGGTAACCATGTCTGCCCGGGCTGCGAGAAAAGCGGCGCCTGCCAGCTGCAAGCGGTTGCTTACTATTGTGGCATGCTTGATCTGCATTTCCATTCATTCTTCCCGTACCGGGAGGTGGATGCCTCCCATCCGGACGCGATTCTGGATCGCAACCGCTGCATCCTATGCGAACTCTGCGTACGCGCCAGCCGCGATCATGACGGCAAGTCTGTATTTGCCATCAGCGGTCGCGGCATGCAGAGCCGGCTGATCGTCAATTCTCCCAGCGGACGGCTCGGCGACAGCCTTTTTTCGGGTTCCGATCGGGCCGCTCAGGTGTGCCCGGTGGGTGCTATTCTGCCGCGCCGGGGTGCTTTTCAGGTGCCGATCGGCGAGCGCCTGTACGACCGCGAGACAATCGCCGACGCCGGTGGCCCGGCTGCTGACGATCGGGGTTGAGCATGGGCACCGGACGGCAATCGAAACTCAGGGTCGCGACCGCTTCACTGGCCGGCTGTTTTGGCTGCCATATGTCATTGCTCGATATCGACGAGCGCATCATTGATCTGGTGGAGCTGGTGCAGTTCGACCGTACGCCGCTGACGGATATCAAACGGGTTGGCCTATGCGAGCTTGGCTTGATCGAGGGGGGTGTCTGCAATACCGAGAATCTGCAGGTGCTGCGTACGTTCCGCCAGCATTGTAAGATGCTCGTTGCGGTGGGGGCCTGCGCCATCAATGGCGGCATTCCCGCCATGCGCAATCGATTTTCACTGGACGAAATCCTCACGGAAGCCTATGTCGATGGTCTCGGTCTGCACAATGCCGGCATTCCGAATGATCCTGAATTGCCGCTGTTGCTGAATCAGGTGCATCCGATCCATGAACTGGTGAAGGTCGATTATTTTCTGCCGGGCTGCCCGCCGTCGGGGGAGGCGATCTGGATCTTTCTTCGCGCATTGCTGGATGGCAGGCCGATCCACCTGCCTTATACGCAGATGCATTACGACTGACGAGACCAACAGAAAATGTCAACCTCTCTCGAAACCGCCACCCAGCCGGAACAGCTCCGACGTGTCGTCATCGAACCGCTGACGAGGGTCGAGGGGCACGGCAAGGTGACCCTGTTGCTGGATCAGCATGATCGGGTGCAACAGGCGCGGCTGCATATTGTGGAATTCCGTGGTTTCGAAAAGTTCATTCAAGGCCGGCCCTATTGGGAATTGCCGGTGCTGGTGCAGCGGCTGTGCGGTATCTGTCCGGTTAGCCATCATTTGGCGGCAGCCAAAGCCTGCGATCAACTGGTCGGCGCCGAGCGGCTAACGCCGACTGCCGAAAAGGTGCGCAGGTTGATGCATTTCGGCCAGGTATTGCAATCCCACGCATTGCATTTTTTTCATCTGTCGTCACCCGATCTGCTGTTCGGCTTTGACGACCCGGTGACTCATCGCAACATCGTCGGGTTGATCCATGACCATCCTGACATCGCCCGCCGCGGCGTGCTATTACGCAAGTATGGCCAGGAGGTGATTCGCATTACCTGCGGTAAGCGCATCCACGGCACCGGAGCCCTACCCGGCGGAGTCAACAAATCGCTCAGCAACGCAGAGCGCGACCTGTTGCGCACGGACATCGGCCAGATCGTCCGTTGGGCGCAGGATGCGGTGACCTTGATCCGCCATATCCTCAGTGCAGATGCGGAACGGAATTGGCGCTTCGGGACAGTACAGGCCAATGCATTGAGTTTGGTTCGCGGTGATGGTGCACTGGAGCTGTATGACGGCGTTCTGCGCGCATGCGATGCGCTGGGCAATCCGATCTTCGATCAGGCCGACTGTCACGACTATGCAACCCTGATCAGGGAGCAGATCAAGCCCTGGACCTATATGAAGTTCCCCTTCATCGCTGCGTTAGGTCCGGATTCCGGCTGGTATCGGGTCGGGCCGCTTGCGCGAATCGGCAATTGCGATCACATCGACACGCCACTGGCCGAGCAGGAACGTATCGCGTTGCTGGAAGTCGACCATGGGCGAGCAGTGCAGGCGTTGATGGCCAATCATTGGGCACGCATGATCGAATTGCTGCATTGCGCCGAGTCCATTGAGCGGCTACTCGATGATCCGGACATCGGCGGCTCGGATCTGCTCAGGGAGGGCAAGCGACAAGGCACCGGCATCGGCGTCATAGAGGCACCACGCGGCACCCTGTTCCACCATTATGAAGTCGGTGACGATGGCCTGGTGCGCCGGGCCAATCTGATCGTTTCCACCACGCACAACAACCAGGTCATGAACGAATCGATCCGCGAGGTCGCGCGCGTCTATCTGGACGGCAATCGTCTCACCGAGCCGTTATTGAACCGCATCGAAATCGCGATCCGCGCGTACGATCCTTGCCTGTCCTGCGCCACCCACGCGTTGGGCAAAATGCCGCTGGAGATCGAACTGCTGGATGCCGATGGCAACGTCCGCCAGCGCATGCGCAAGCGTGCGAGCGGCGATGTCGAGGCTGAGCTGCCGCTGGCGGACAACGATGTCCTCGAGCCCGTTGACGGCCGGGTGCCATGATGCGCATCGAATCGGCACCTGCCGCCGCGCCGATTCTGGTCTTTGGCATCGGTAATCCATCCCGAGGCGACGATGCGCTTGGTCCGCTGCTGATCGAGCGTCTCATGCGCGAGCAGGCGGTCGGTCGGCTGCCCGGCGTGGACCTGCTGACTGACTTTCAATTCCAGCCCGAACATGCGCTCGATCTGCGAACCAGGCGGCAACTGGTTGTCGTCGATGCCAACCTGAACGGTGCTGCGCCCTTTGCGGTACATCGACTCGCGCCGGATGCCGGCATGTCGCACAGCACCCACGCCATGGGTGCCGCGGAACTCCTGGCGATTACGCTGCGGCTATATGGTCGGGCGCCCGACGCCTGGCTGTTGGCCGTGCGCGGCGTGGACTTTGAACTGGGAAGCGATCTGAGTTCACCTGCCCGCGATCATCTCGATGCGGTTACAGATTATCTGATCGAATGCCGATGCCGGCTGGTCTCGCGCCGGCAATTTTCGATTCAGGCCCTTTCTGCCTAGTGGAGCGGTACAGAAATCCCGAGGCGGTTCGTTGTCGTTGTCGTTGTCGTAATCGTAGTCGTTATCGAGCATTCGGCCAAGACGATTATGACAACGACAACGACAACGACAACGATAACGATAACGACCGGAGACTGTCTTGGAACATCTGCACCGAGGCACTAGCGATCACATCAGCACCAGCAAGAAGATCAAACCTCCGAGCAGCACCCGGTAGAGCACGAACGGCAACATGCTGACGCGCTCGATGAAGCGCAGGAAATAGTAAATGGTCAGGTAGGCGGTGATGAACGACAGCAGCGCGCCAAGACAAAGAGCGTACCAGTCAACCGGTTGGGTGCTGCCGATCAGGTCTTTGCTGGCGATCAGCCCTGCCAGCAGAATGGTCGGGATCGACAGCAAAAACGAAAAGCGAGATGCGGCTTGTCTTGTCAGTCCGAGGAATAGCCCGGCCGTAATCGTGATGCCGGAGCGCGATGTGCCGGGGATGATGGCGACGGCCTGAAAGCAGCCGATAATCAATGCGCCGATCCAGTTCAAAGTGTGTTCGTCGCGCTTGCGCAGGCCGCGGAGATCGGCATACCAGAGCAGCAGTCCGAAACCGATGCTGGTGGTGGCGATGACCAGCGCAATCAGCTGTTCATCCTGACGCAGCACTTCAAGGACGGCCTTGAGCGGTAACCCCAGCACCAACAAGGGCAACGTGGCGATGACGATCATCCAACCCAGATGGGCGTCGCGATCCAGCATGCTGCGTTGGCCGAAGGATGCAAACATGGCTTTGGCCATGATGGCCAGGTCGCGGCGAAAATACAACACCACTGCCGTCAGCGTGCCTAAATGCACGGCGACGTCGAATGAGAGTTGCTGCAGCTGGTAGCCGAACAGAAGCGGGGCCAGGATCAGATGGCCGGAGCTGGAGATAGGCAGAAATTCGGTTAAACCTTGAACAAAGGCGAGCAGGGCAATCTGGATCGTGTCCATGGTGTGCGTCTCGGAGTCAGGTGCTGGTCTGGATTACAGCAGGTTAAGTGAATGTAGGTCCGTTTTTTCAGTTTAGTTGACATAGAACAGGCGGTGCACGGCGCGGCTGGTATCGCCAGTGCTCTGCTGCGCAAGTCGCGAGACCGTTTGCAGTCGTCATCGATAACCCACGATGAGCGAGTAGGACAATGACAACGATTACGACAACCACAAACAGCAGAAACGGTAGCGGGACATCCGCACCGCTGCACTAGGGGGCTCTACTCGCTGCCCGCCCGCATCCCCTGTGCGGATGATGAATCTGTTGCCGACTCGGCTTTTTCCGGCAGCCAGCGCAGCAGGATTTCTTCTAGCTGTTCCTTCTTCACCGGCTTGGGAACGAAGTCGTCCATGCCGGCGTTGATACAGGCATTCTGGTCGCTGCTGGTCACTGATGCGGTCATCGCGATGATCGGGAGCCGATGCCCGCCGCTGGGGATTTCACGTACACGAATCTGTTGGGTCGCCTCATGGCCTCCCATAACCGGCATCTGGACATCCATAAAAACCAAATCGTAGTTGTGCCCGTTGCGCAGCATATCGACGGCGAGCTTGCCATTGACCACCGCATTGACCTCGATGCCAAGGCGGTTCAGCATCATAGTCAATACCTTCTGATTCACCGCATTGTCCTCGGCGATCAAGACCCTGGCATTGAAACGCCAGCGCGGTTTGGCTGCGGGTGGCGCCGGGATGTCGGCTGCCGGGTCTGGCATTTCCAGCACTTTGACCACGGCATCGTGCAGCAAACCCTGTCGGACCGGCTTCAGCAGACTGACGCCAATGCCGGCGCGACGTGCGTCCGCACCTGGATAGCCCAACGAACTCAGCATTAACAAACGTACGGCGACGAGTGAGCTTTCGTTTTTGATGCGTTGGGCAAGCTCGATGCCATCCATCTCGGGCATTTGCATGTCGAGGATGGCCAGCGCGAACGGATTGTCCTCGTCGATTGCCCGCCGCAAAGCCAGCAAGGCATCGGCACCGCATTCGACGCTTTCGGTTTCGGCTCCCCAGTTACCTAAATAGTTTTCCAAGATGAGTCGGTTGGTGGCATTATCATCGACGATCAACATCCGTACACCAAGTAAATCGCACTTGTTATGTCGGGGTGGGCTGTTGGACTTAATCAGCCGCAGGGTGAACCAAAAGGTCGAGCCCTGGTTCGGAACGCTCTCGACGCCAATACCGCCTCCCATCAGTTTGACCAGGCGTTTGGAAATGACCAACCCAAGCCCGGTGCCGCCAAAACGGCGCGTGGTCGATGCATCCGCCTGGGTGAAAGGCTGGAACAGATGGTCCACCACATCGGGCGCGATGCCGATACCGGTATCTCTGACACTGACGCGCACAATGACCCCGCTGTGCCCATCGGGTCGCGCGCTGACCCGCGCAACTACCTCTCCCTGTTGGGTAAATTTCACCGCATTGCCCATCAGGTTGAGCAGGATTTGGCGCACCCGATAGGGATCGCCGCGCACCTGATCAGGCACATCCGGCTCGACGAAGCTTGCGATTTCAATGGGTTTGTCGCGGGCGTTGGACGCGACCAGGGCGGTGACCTCCTCAATGCTGCTGCGCAGATCGAAGTCGAGTTCCTGCAGATCCAATTTGTCGGCCTCGATCTTGGACAAGTCGAGGATGTCGTTGATGATGTTAAGCAACATGTTGCTGGATTTCTCCGCGGTATTGAGAAAATCCATCTGGCGTTGGCTCAACGAGTCATCGCGCAGCAGATCAAGCATGCCGAGAATACCGTTCATCGGTGTTCTGATCTCGTGGCTCATGACCGCCAGAAACTGGCTCTTGGCGCGATCCGCAGCCAGCGCCTGATCGCGTGCATCGGCGAGTTCGGCGATCTGCCGTCGCGTTTCCGTCATGTCGCGAGCGATGGCCGTGAACACCGTGTAGTCGTTGGTCTGGACCTGGCTGATGGCAAGATACAGCGGAAACTCCTCGCCATTGCGGCGCCGGCCCTTTACGTCATGGGCACGGCATAACAGCTCGCTGGCCGGCAAACCCGGTTGCTCGATGCTCAGCAATGCCTCGAGTCGAGGGCGGCTCACCTCCGCCAACAGGGTGGTCAGAGGCTGGCCGCGCAGTTCGCTGCTGGTGCATCGAAACATTCGTTGGGCCGCGCTGTTCAGAGCGACCAAGCGGCCGTGCGCGTCGATATGTATCGCACCATCCACCATGTTGTCGATAATGGCGCGATTGCGCGCCCGGCTGACCGCCAGCAACAGGATCTGTCGACGCATTGCCGAGACCATCCGCCAGACCACCAGTGCGGCAATGATCCAAGCCAGTGTCGCCAAGGCGAACAGCAGATACTCGATCGCCGTTGTCTGGAGACTGCTCGAGCTGTCCGTGGTGGCCGGCGACAGCCGCTCCAGCAACAGCCAAGTCGCCACCAGACCCAGCGTGGCAAGGCCCAACAACACCGAGACTTCGAGCCGCATGCCAGTTCGTTGGTCAGCTTGGAATTCGAATGGCTTTGCGTTGCGGTACATGGCATATAGAGTCGATTGGGAGTAAGCTTCGAGCTTGGTTGTCAGGTCTGGTTCGGCGACCGCGGAACTTCAGCGCTTGTGCATCGCTGGAGCGCGCAAGAATAACCCGATTTTCCGGCTGGCCGCACACCAGCGATATGGACACTGCCGCACTGGCCGGCGCTTGCCGGTATGATGCATACTTGCTGGTTGAATCAACAGCGCACGGCGCAGATCGGAGCAAGCTTATGCCCGAGTCAGCAGCACTTCAAAAACCAATCCTCGAGGCTCGACTCGAGGCCATTTGCGCTCGGGGCTGCAAGCGAGTTGGAGACGATATCGCGGCTCTCGAGCGCGGCCACCAGCTGGCCGAAACCGAGGGCCTAAACGCTCGCGAGCGCGCCTGGCTGCTGGCCGAATTGAAGGCTATTATGGCAGTCTATGGAGGAAGCTGCCGGATCGAGCCGGCGGATCGACTGGATTGATTAGAATAGCAAATCCTAAGGCAATCTCAGCTCGAATCAGTCGGCAGTATGCAATCCATTTTTCAGCCCTTCTCTCAGCAATGTTCAGCAAATTCGCACTAGATTGAAGCTGACTTCGAGTTGATCAAGGTAAATGCGTTCGCTGAGAAAATATCAGCTGATGCTACCGAATGGTACGCTGCATTAGGGTTGACTTTCCATTCATTGGAGCCTGCACAATGACCAAGAACAAAGTTCAAATTACCACCCTGACTTTTCGCGATGGACCGCAATCCACTGGGATGTGGGACGATTACTTCGGGCTGGTCAGCCAGTCCCTTCTCGAATGGAAAACCGGCGAAGAAGGGGAAGCACTGTCGCGGCTGCGCAGAATTGCCACCTTAGTCAAACAAGCTGGTTTTACTGGCGCGGAAGTCTTCTGGGGACAATCCTTTCAGAAGCATATGCTTGCAGGTATCAGTCCATTTGAAGCCATGGCTCTTAACCGCGAGGTATTCGGCCCGGATTTCATGCTGAGCGGACTTGGGCGCGGGGTCAACGCCGTCGGCTTCAGACCCTATGGTCAGGACGTGATCGATACCTTCGTTGAGCGCTTTGCCCAACGCGGGGGAGTACCCGACAAAAAGCTGATGAAACTGCGGGTGTTCGATGCGCTGAACAATCTGCAAAACTGCTTCCGTATGATCTCGGCGGCGATTCGCAATAATCAAAAAGCAGAACGCGTGGCGGCGAACAACAGCTTGCCCGAGAGCGAGCGCGGCGATGACTGGCGGCATATGGAGCCCGTGAATTTGATCCATATCGAACCAGCGCTATGCTATCAGCCGGAACGGCAGTATAACGACGAAACCCTGTACTCAGATGAATACTATGTGGCATATGCCAAGAAATTGATCAATGCCGCGGAAGAGGCGGGCGGTACCCTGGATTCTTTGGCCATCAAAGATATGGCGGGGCAACTCGATCCCGATCGCGCTGCAAGGCTGATTCCAAAACTCGCCGATTTGGGGCTGCCGGTCTATCTGCATACACATTCCACGAATTACAAACAGGCCGTTGCAACAGCAAGAGTGGCCGCCGACAGCGGAATCGTGGGCGTGGAAACAGTCGAATGGCCCTTGTCCGGCGGCACGGCCCATGCCAGCGTTCGCGACGTAATCGATGGCATGGAGGAACAGTTTGACCCTATTGACTTGGATAAGCTGACCCAGCTGGAACAGGAGCTCGAATCGCTTTGGGGAGCGAAAGAGAAACTCCTGGCCGAGGAAGGCGATCCGAAGGCCAAGCGGCTTGACTTGCGTGTCGACGAGCCGTCACGTCTCGAACTTTGGAAACTGGGTATTCCGGGCGGGGCAATGGCCGCGGTCATGATATTACTCCAGAAAGATGTCTGCACCTACAATAAAACCGACTTGAAGAATGCAAACGCCATGTTTGCAGCCGAACTCGATCATCTTCAGCAACGCATCGGATGGGTTCCCCTGGTGACGCCAATGGCGGATATCGTGTACACCCAAGCCGTTGTCAACCTGATCAATGGCAAAGACAAGATCATCGAACACCGTTATGCGAAGATGATTGTCGGGCTCTACGGACAACACATCAATCATGCGACCGGCAAGCGTGTAGCCATCCAGGAATCGGCCAGCAAAGCCGTCCTCGACTATTGCCGAGGCGTTCAAAATGGCGACTTTGCAATGCCCTCGTTCAATCAAACCTATCCGAAGCCGGTGATTTTGACAGAGCAGAAAGCGCCACCGCTAGAACTGGCCGAAGCTCGGAGCGCGTTTCAGGGGATTTTGACGAAATGCAAAATCGACCGCAACAGCCGTTTGGCGGACGAGGCGGTCATCATGCGGCTCATGGAGCCTCCGGCTTCGAAGGCGGTGACCGAGCGCTTGCTGGTCAATGCCCACCGCGACAGAATTCAGGCGCTGCTTGGCGTCCTAACCCCGAGTCTTCCAGCCTGGGATGTCCTGCCTGCCGAGGACATTGAGCCAACAGTTACAAGTTACGGAGGTCTCAAACGCGCCGAGGTGCTTGTCAAGCATTTGTTAGCCCCGGCGACGAAGGTTGCCGACGCCCTGCCAGTGGTTTTATCGGAAGCAGACGCCTTGCATGCTATTGCCCCATCCGGTCTCGATGCCGCCAGCAAAAGGAGTGCAATACTCCGGCTTGTCTATGGTTTTATCGAGAATGAGTATCTTCAGCTGGCGAGCGATCCATCCATGCAGATCGAAGGGACAGACTTACCTTTCGGGCCTCAAAGCAGCCTGTATTTTTTACAGAGCGAGTTTGATCCCTACACGCGGGAAGCTCGTCGTCTGCTGCATAAGCGATGGCCGGAAGAACACGACAGCACCCGGCTGTCGAAAGCGATAGAACACGGTGTATCTCTGGAGCAGGTTGTTCCAGTACAGTAACCCGTTGCAGCAACCGCTTGCGCTTTCTGCCTGATTGGATGCACAACGCAGTGATCACCGCGTTGGTTGGGCGCAAAGATCAAACTCGAGGGAATACAGGGTGCAAACCGCCCAGCACGCTCTCGGGATAAAGGTGCAGGCTGTCACAGCGCCCTATGGTGGGCGCTGCAGGATCGATTAGAATGGCTGACCCTAACGCAACTCAGCTCGAATCAGGCAGCCGCATGCAGTCCATTCTTCAGCTCCTCTGTCAGGAACTCTCAGCGCATCCACACCAGGTTGAAGCTGCCGTCGGCTTGCTCGACGACGGTGCCACGGTGCCCTTCATCGCCCGTTACCGCAAAGAGGCCACCGGCGGCCTGGACGATGTTCAATTGCGGCTGTTGGAGCAGCGTCTGGGCTATTTGCGCGAACTCGAAGAGCGGCGTGCGGCAGTACTTAAGACAATTGACGAGCAGGGCAAGTTGAACCCGGAATTGCGGGCCGCGATCGAGTCCGCGGACACCAAGCAGCGATTGGAGGATCTGTATCTACCCTACAAGCCCAAGCGTCGCAGCAAGGCGCAGATTGCCCGTGAGGCTGGATTGGAACCATTAGCGGATGGACTGCTGGCAGATCCGGCTGAATCACCGCAGGAGCAAGCGGCTGGCTTCGTCAATGCAGATAAGGGTATCGTCGATCTATCGGCAGCCCTAGACGGTGCCCGGCAGATCCTGATGGAGCGTTTTGCCGAAGATCCGGCTCTGGTCGGGCGGTTACGGAACCTGTTGTGGGAACGCGGCATCCTGGTGTCGCGAGTCCTGGATGGCAAACAGCACGAAGGCGCCAAGTTTTCTGACTATTTCGATTACCGCGAGCCGATTCGCAAGATTCCCTCGCATCGCGCGCTGGCATTGTTCCGTGGTCGCAATCAGGGAAGCTTGAGTCTGGAACTGCTGGCCGGTGACGGTGATGATGCGGATGCCCTCTACCTGCGGTTGATTGCCGAACGTTTTGGTATCGCCGAGCGCGGTCGGCCCGGCGATACCTGGCTGCGCGAGACCGTTCGTAAGAGTTGGCGTATCAAGTTGCTGGTGCGGCTTGATCTGGATCTCAAAGGGCGGCTGATGGAGACCGCCGAGGCCGAGGCGATCCGGGTGTTTGCAACCAATCTGAAGGCACTGCTGCTGGCGCCGCCGGCCGGCAGGTTGCCGACCATCGGTCTTGATCCGGGGCTGCGTACGGGCGTCAAGGTGGCGGTGGTGGATGCGACCGGTCGTGTGGTGGACACAGATACAATTTATCCGCACGCGCCGAAAAACCGGTGGGATGCGTCCATCGCCCGGCTTGCGGTGTTGGCCCGGCAGCACGGCGTCAAGCTGATCAGTATCGGCAATGGCACCGCATCGCGCGAGACCGATAAGCTCGCTCGCGAATTGAGTAAAGCTCATCCGGAGTTGGGTCTGCGTTCGCTGGTGGTCAACGAGGCCGGTGCCTCCGTGTATTCCGCGTCGGATTACGCGTCGCGGGAGTTCCCAGACCTGGACGTGTCGTTGCGCGGTGCCGTGTCCATCGCCCGTCGGCTGCAAGATCCGCTGGCGGAACTGGTCAAGATCGAGCCTAAGTCGATCGGCGTCGGTCAGTACCAACACGATGTCAACCAGACCGGGCTGGCGCGTTCGCTGGATGCCGTGGTGGAGGATTGTGTCAATGCTGTCGGCGTCGACGTCAACATAGCCTCGGTGCCATTGCTGGCGCAGGTATCCGGCATTGCCCCTGGTATCGCGGAAAACTTGGTGCGCTACCGTGAGCAGAACGGCGCCTTCCGCAGCCGCGTCCAGCTCAAGCAGGTGCCGCGTCTGGGAGACAAGACATTTCAGCAATGCGCGGGCTTTTTGCGTATCAACGATGGTGACGAGCCGTTGGACGCTTCCGCCGTGCATCCCGAAGCCTATCCGTTGGTGCGGCGAATTGCCGAGCGAACCGGCAAAAAGGTTGCTGCCTTGATCGGAGACACCTCCATGCTGCGCCGAATCGAGCCGGGGCAGTTTGTCGATGAAAGCTTCGGCGAGCCAACCATTCGCGATATCCTGGCCGAATTGGAGAAGCCCGGCCGAGATCCACGCGCGCAGCTGCGCACCGTACAATTCATGGATGGTGTTGAGACCCTAGCGGATTTGAAGCCAGGCATGGTGTTGGAGGGCAGCGTCACCAATGTCACCAATTTTGGCGCATTCGTCGACATCGGCGTACACCAGGATGGCCTAGTACACATTTCCATGCTCGCCGATCGCTTCATCAAAGATCCCTACGAGGTCGTTCAATCCGGACAATTGGTCAAAGTCAAGGTGCTGGAAGTCGACCTGCAACGCAAACGCATTGCGCTCAGCATGCGCATGGGCGAGAACGCTCCAGACCAGCCTGATCGGCCGGCAGGGCCGCATACTGGCCGGCAAAAGCCACAAGGCGAAAACGGCGGCAACAAACGCAAAGGCCAATTCAGCGGACAACCAGGTCCGGGCCACCGGCAGCGCGAGCGGACACAGCCGGCATCGTCATCTGCCGCAAGCAGCATGGCTGATGCCTTTGCCAAGGCGCGCCGTCGCTGATAGTGCTACCCGCCAAGACCGCGCTTAGTAGCGGTTCATGAATAACCCATACCACGCTATCCAGACATCGGCGGAGTGCAATCGGGGTCGCTATCGGAATCGGAATCGAGAAAGAAAACGCCCTATGCCATTCGGTCACGAGAAGCTCGACGTCTAGCGTGCGGCCATCGAGTCTGTCGGCTGGGCCTAGCGCGACTGCGAGCATGTGAAAGGACAGCGTAACGCGAAGGATCAACGCCTGTGCGCATCCTAGGTGCGCATCGTAGGCGCGCATCGCAGGCCATCGCGCTGAACATTGCCGAGGTTAACGGCAAAGCGACGAGCGGGGATCGACGCCGGTCGTTTGAAAGCGCACGAGGCTCGGCGCTGGAGTGGGCTGCGATTGAGGACGTGCTCGCTGGTGTGCGAAGCGTTGTCCGCAGACGACAACGGCAAGCAAAAGGCACTGCTCGATCGTCGTGTGGCCATGCTCACGACGCTCGGACAGCGTGGCGACGCGGTCAGCGAGGAGCCTGGCGGATAGCGGGTTGGTCGGTTCGATACCGACGCCGATACCGACGTTGATACCGATACCGACGCCGATAGCGGTACCGAATGAGTCGGCAGGCGACACCCAAGCCAAAAACCTGTTTAGCTTGTTTCTGCACCATCACTTAGGCGATTGTCGGAGAGAAACCCAATCAGCTTGGCGCAGGATGCTCGTTCGCCTAAGCGAAGCGGCAAGCCGCCCATGGTCACTCTATGGGCGGCTTGCCGCAACGTCGATGCCGGACGAGAAGACAAGCCAGGTGGTAGGTTTCTCCACAGAAATCGCCTTGCACCTCGGCAGTCGAGGGCTGGCTAAAATGCTGCTTTACAGACTCGGGCTTTCCGCTGCTTGTGATCGTCGAGTCGAACGCCGATAATGCGCCGCAGGCGAGCGGCGCCGGATGCATCCGGACCGCGGATAAGACAACGAGCGATCACGACATCTGATGAAACTTGGAATACCAACAGAGACCCTCCCGGGCGAATGCCGAGTCGCGACCACGCCGGACGTGGCCAAGCGGCTGGTCGGCAAAGGCTTTGAAGTGTTGCTAGAGGCTGGTGCCGGCATTGCCGCGCACTATGCCGACGATGCTTACACCGCGGCTGGTGTGCAATTGGTTGAGCGCGATGCCTGTTTTCAGGCGGACATCGTGCTCAAAGTTCGGCGTCCCAGCGAACAGGAAGCCGCTGCGGTGCGCTCCGGCGCGATTTATATCAGCCTGCTCGAGAGCTGCGGCGACGATGCACTCATCGCCCGTATGACAGAAAACAATGTGCGCGTACTCGGCATGGAGCGCATGCCGCGCATCTCCCGCGCCCAGTCCATGGATGCGCTGTCCTCGCAAAGCAATATTGCCGGCTATCGCGCCGTGATCGAAGCCTCCGCGCGGTACGGGCGCTTCTTTCCGATGATGATGACCTCGGCTGGCTCGGCCAAGCCGACCCGGCTGGTGGTGCTCGGTGCCGGTGTAGCCGGATTGCAAGCCATTGCGACGGCGCGTCGGCTTGGCGCCGATGTGTTCGCCTACGACGTACGTCCCGAAACCAAAGAGCAGATTCTGTCCCTGGGTGCCAAACCCATCGAACTGGATCTGGGCGAAAGCGGTTCCGGCGAGGGCGGTTATGCGAAGGAACTGTCCGACGAGGCCAAGGCTCGACAACAGGCTTTGCTTGCGGATGAACTGGCCAAGGCGCATGTCATCATTACAACGGCACTGATCCCCTGCCGGCCAGCGCCAGAACTGATCACCGAAGAGGTCGTGCAGCGCATGCGCCAGGGCTCGGTGATCGTCGACCTGGCCGCGGCCAATGGCGGCAATTGCAAACTTACCGAGCCGGATCAGGTGGTCACGCGCCATGGCGTGACCCTGATCGGATATACCAATTTCCCGTCCATGGTGCCGTCCGATGCCAGCGCGTTCTATGCCAAAAATCTGTCCAACCTGCTGGAGATCATGGTGGATGAGACCGATGCCGGCCCTGATTCCAGCGGCCTGGTTCTCAAGGATCTGAACGAGGACGAGATTACCAAGGCGATGCTGGCCGGCAGCTGATGGAGTTACGGGTCAGAGACAGAATCGAGGCCGCCGCGCCGTTGGGCGCCGGGACCGGACTTTAACCACATGATCAATAGACCCACATCTGCGCCGCTGCCGACGGCAGCGCGCGGGCAATTTATTCCAAACTACGATCGGGAGCCAAACGGATGTCCGAATCCATCCTCGCACTCTACGTCTTCGTGCTGGCCTGCTTTATCGGCTATTACGTCATCTGGGGCGTCACACCGTCATTGCACACGCCGCTGGTGGCGCTGACCAATGCGATCTCCGGCATTGTGCTGGTGGGCGCGCTGCTGGTGACTGGACTGGAAGAGGCCGGTTTTGCGGCCTCGGCCATGGGCTTTATCGCGGTGTTGCTGGCCAGCATCAATGTTTTCGGGGGCTTTCTGGTCACGCACCGGATGCTGTCGATGTTCAAGAAAAAGAAATAGGGGCGAACACTGATGGAATTCGCACTGAATGCAAATCATCAGGCTTTGGCCTATCTGGTCTCGGCCATCCTGTTCATCTTCGCCCTCAAAGGGCTGACGCATCCGGCCACCGCCCGCCGTGGCAATCTGTTCGGCATGGTCGGTATGGCGATTGCGATTACCGCGACCCTGGCCGGAGCCGAGATCCAGAACTACGGATTGATCGTGGTCGGCGTCAGTATCGGCGCCCTGATCGGTATCGTCATCGCGATGCGCATCCAGATGACTGCCATGCCGCAATTGGTTGCTGCATTGCACAGTTTCGTCGGTATGGCGGCGGTGCTGGTGGCCATCGGCACCTTCTTGAATAAGCGCGCCGCCGACGCCCTGGATCCGCTACTGATGGGCGAACTGTCCGCCGGCATCGTCATCGGTGCAATCACCTTTACCGGTTCGGTCATCGCATTTACAAAATTGCAAGGCATTGTGAGTGGTGCCCCAATCACCTTTAAAGGGCAGCATGCGCTGAATGCCGCTATCGGTGTGGTCACGGTGCTGTTGGCGGTGCATTTTGCGATGACTGGCAGCACGCTGTCGTTGCTTGTGATGACCTTATTGGCCTTTGTGCTGGGTGGTACTCTGATCATCCCGATTGGCGGTGCTGACATGCCGGTGGTCATTTCCATGCTGAACAGCTATTCCGGTTGGGCCGCAGCAGCCACCGGCTTTACATTACACAATAACCTGCTGATCATTGTCGGCGCCTTGGTCGGCTTCTCTGGCGCCATTCTTTCCTACATCATGTGTCGCGCCATGAACCGCAGCATTATCAATGTTGTGCTTGGTGGCTTTGGCTCCGACGGTGGCGGCGAAAGCGCCGGTGCCGTTGCGGCACAAAAAGGCGTCAAATCCGCGTCAGTGGACGATGCTGTCTATTGGATGGAGGATGCCGGCAAGGTCATCGTTATCCCTGGCTATGGCATGGCCGTGGCCCAGGCGCAGCATGCATTGAAAGAGATGATGGAGTTATTGCAGGAGCGCGGTGTTGACGTGAAGTTCGGCATTCACCCGGTTGCCGGGCGCATGCCGGGCCACATGAACGTGCTGCTGGCCGAGGCTGACATCCCCTACGATAACGTACAGGAAATGGACGAAATTAACTCCGAGTTCCAGAACACCGATGTGGCGCTGGTGGTTGGGGCAAACGACGTGGTCAATCCGGCCGCCAAAGAAGACCGCAGCAGTCCGATCTATGGTATGCCAATCCTCGAGGCCGGCAAGGCGCGACAGGTCTATTTCCTCAAGCGCTCCATGCGTCCTGGCTACTCTGGTGTAGATAATTTATTGTTCTATAAGGACAATACGTCGCTGATCTTCGGTGATGCAAAGGACACCATCGAGGGCATCGTAACCGCGCTGAAGGGCGGTGGCCATTGATGCAATCATAGTCGGCGGCGGATAGTCTCCGCCGCTCGCCCTGCTTCCGACTGATCGAGATCGCACCAAGACGCTCGCAGGCAACCAGCACGGGAAGCTTCGCCCCTCCCCAGTTCGGCGCCGGCTGATTTCAGAGATCCAAGCTAGCCACCAGCGACCACCGGAATCGCCCTCGCAGAGTCGCCAACATGGTCCGAACCTTGCCGCGACACCTCCGTTCTCTTTTTCATTCGCTACCCTGGGTTCGTGCCGACGATACCCATGCAGACAATCCCCGTACCGACATCGGATCACAGATCAATGACGCAACCTCCGGCCAACGCCTGAGATTGCGCGACTATTTCACGCTTCGCCCTTACGGCAGCATGCTGATGACTCCAGCCGTGTCCGCCTGGCTCGGCTCCGCATGGGTGATCATTCTGCTCATGGCCAGCATCGAGGGCTTTGTCTGGGGCGCGGTGGGTGCATCGCTCGTGCCTTCCGCGAGCCGCTGGCTGGCGATACCAGTGGCCAGTTTCATGTTTGTGTTGATGTTCTCCATTGTCTGGATCGTGGATGCATCCCTGATCATGTCCGAGCGGCCGTCGCTGCGCTTGCGACGACGCCAGGCTAGCGAGTCAGGCCAAATCGGACCAGCCCTGCGATGGTTCCTTGGCCTGCTGGTACGCGTAGCCATCGTGGCAACCTCGTTGTACGTCACCGCTCCGTTTATCGAAAAACTGATCCGCGCTGACGATATCGCCGGGTGGCATCAGGCGCGTGTCGAGCAATATTACAAAGATCGCCATGCCGCCATCCAAGCCCAAATCAAAGCCCGTGCAGAACAACTGGATTCTGGCCTTGCCGCACGCATTGCATCACGCCAGCAAGAGATCGCGCGATTATCCACATCCTTGCGGGTTGAGCTGAATCGGCGTGAAGCGATAGAGGCCGAATATGCCCCGGAGATCGAGGTGCTCAGTCGCGACCTGGCCGAGGCTCGTGCACGAGTTGGCGACGAGGTGCTCGGTCGCGACGGTCGCCCGGAGGGGTTTGGACCTGAGGCGCGCAAATGGGACGCTCGCGCCAAGCAACTTCAGCAACAGCTGAGCGACATTCAGGCCGAGCGCGACGCTCGATTGTCAGATATCCAGTCTGTCATCGCCGAACAGCAGCAACGTCTCAACCAGCGCTCCGACGCGTTGGAGCAGGTGCGTATCGAGCAGTCACAACAGATGGCCCGTATCACCGATGAGGTCATCGCTGAGCAACCACCGGCCGCTCCGCCGCGCCTGACCTTCGCCGCGCGCTCCAAGGGACTGAGCGCGCTGCGCAATAGCCCGGACGAGGCTGGCGTGCCCCATTTCGAAACGGTTGAGGGCTTTGCCCAGGCTGCTCTGGGCATCTTGTTTTTTGCGCTGATCGCGTTGAAACTATTCGAGCCGACTGCCGTACACGTTTATTTCAGCGACCATGTGCAGTCGCAGTATCGCAAGTATCTTGATGGCGGTCTCGAGGATGTCCCCGGCTTCGAGCATCATGATGACCCGACGCGACGTTTGTCGCCGGTGGATTTTTATTCCCTTTGGGAGCTTCACGAGCGCAATCCGGATGCCTATTCCGAGCGCATCCGGGCAGCCCAAGGCGCCGAGGCACGAACGCGTATTTTCATCGCCGAACAGGCTCTTGAACTGGAATTGTCGGAGCGTCGGCGCGAGACGATCGAGGAGCGGCTTGCCTTGGAGCGTCAGCATCGGGAAGCAATCGAAGAAGAGCAACGGCAACAACGGCGCCAAGCCCTCGAGGATGCACGTCAGGCGGCACGGGATCAGACTCGATTGCGCCAAACAACGGTTGATGATCGGCGACGTCTGCGCGAAGCCCATTTGCAGCAAGCCGCGAGAGAGAGCGAACGCACACAAGAACGTTCCAGCCGAAAGCTACGTATCGAGCAAACACGCGCGTTACTTGATGATGAGTTGAGGCTTAAATTCCGGCAACGTACGGATCTGTCTGAACTGCACATGCGCATCTCCTGGATCAACAGCGGCATGGTTCAGCATCAGGCCGAGCAGAGCCAGCTGCATAGGCGTCTTGCAGAGCAGCGGCAGCACATTGAGCGCCTGCGCCAGGAGGCTGACCAGAAAGCCAGCAAGGTAAAGCCAAAAGGAGCTTGGTGGCCTATCGATCCAGCGCTGAAAGCGCTGCATGAAGTCCAGCGTCGTTTGCGATGGATAGAAAGGGAACGCATGAGGTCACTTAAGCAAGAACGGGCATTACAGGCAAGCTTAGCCCGACTGCAATCGCAACAGCAGGAGTTGCTGCGCGATGTCGCGCAATGCGAGTCAGAGATTGCCGCGACCGACGCGCGCATCTGCCAATATCGCAGCCGGATAGACAACCTGCTACAGCGAGGCTGAGTACCATGGCAGGCCCAATCGTATTCATCAAGCAACCCTAAGTGATGGTGCAGAAACAAGCTAAACAGGTTTTTGGCTTGGGTGTCGCCTGCCGACTCATTCGCTACCGCTATCGGCGTCGGTATCGGTATCGGCGTCGGTATCGAACTGACCAACCCGCTATCCGCCAAGCCCTCGCTGACCGCGTCGCCACGCTGTCCGAGCGTCGTGAGTATGGCCACAAGACGATCGAGCAGTGCCTTTTGCTGGCTGTTGTCGTCTGCGGACAACGCTTCGCACACCAGCGAGCACGTCCTGAATCGCAGCGCACTCCAGCGCCGAGCCTCGTGCGCTTTCAAACGACCGGCGTCGATCCCCGCTGGTCGCTTTGCCGTTACCCTCGGCACTGTTCAGCGCGATGGCCTACGATGCGCACCTACGATGTGCACAGGCGTTGATCCTTCGCGTTACGCTGTCCTTTCACATGCTCGCAGTCGCGCTAGGCCAAGCCGACAGACTCGATGGCCGCACGGTCTAGGTCGAGCTTCTCATGATCGAATGGCATAGGGCGTTTTCTCTCTCGATTCCGATTCCGATAGCGACCTCGACCCCGATTGCACTCCGCCGATGTCTGGATAGCGTGGTATAGGTTATTCATGAACCGCCACTAAAAGTTCAACGCCTAGTGGAGCGGTACAGAAATCCCGAGGCGGTTCGTTGTCGTTGTCGTAATCGTAGTCGTTATCGAGCATTCGGCTAAGACGATTATGACAACGACAACGACAACGACCGGAGACTGTCTTGGAACATCTGCACCGAGGCACTAGTGCTCTGCTGCGGAAGTCGAGAGACCGTTTGCCGTCGTTGTCGTTGTCGTCATCGTGATCGTCATCGATAGCCCACGATGAGCGATTATGACAACGACAAACAGCAGAAACGGTAGCGGGACATCCGCACCGCTGCACTAGGTATCTGACAGCGGCCGATATCTTCGTCGGACCCTCCCGGACTGCGGCAAATGGCTGAATCGAAGCCCAGGGACTCACCTTTCTGGAGGCGATGATCGCCAAAACGCCGGTCATCGCAACGGGCATCGACGCCGTCCAGCACGAGCAAACCGGATTGTTGGTCGACCAGCGTGCACCGGAACAGATCGCCCGTATGGTCGAATGGATCACCATAGATGCCGACATCAGAGTGAAAATACAGGACAATGCATTTCGCCAAGCGCATCATCGTTTTTCCCGCGCATCATCAGCCCAGGCATTTTCAGCGGTGTTCGACCAGTTCATCGGACAATGTCAAGGCTGACCTGGCTGCAGACCATTACCCAACAGAGGGTGGCGCCGACCTCGCCAGCTTGACCGCCATGGAAATCTAGCCTAGTCTGCACATCAAGCTGTATCCAGACAGTTTAGTTTTATACTCAACCAATACTGTTCTAATTCAAGCCCATTTCGAGGCAGGGGAGATCCTCAGCAGAGGCAATCGACCCTGAGACCCTTGATTGAGGCATGCTGTAAGGAGCAAAGTTGTGCGCAAGGCATTCCGAACCGCTTTCTATCTGCCGTTGATTCTCTGTGTGTTGGTTTCTGGCTGGGCCATTGCGCAACCAGATATGACTCCAGCCCGTATTCAGCAAGTACAAAGTCAACTCGAAGATCTCGGGTATAGTCCAGGTCCAGTCGACGGTGTGCTGGGCGAGAAAACCCAAAATGCGATTCTTTCCTTTCAGAAAGACAACGGTCTCGAGCAAACGGGGAGCCTGAGCGAAAGCACGCTCGAGCACTTGTTCGTCGATCTGATCCTTTATACCCAGGACTTCGATCCATTTCATTATCCGCACGCAGCAACTGACGAACTAGTGGGGCCAGGAGTCGAGTTGGTTCAACAGGCATGTCGCATAGCGGATCTCAATTGCATCGTACGCATTGGCGAAGGAACTTGGGAACAAACTCAGCAACAGGTACGCGAAGGCAAAGGCGATGGCTTGTTTTTGATCGGTTGGAATGCCAAGCGCGCCGAATACTTGGTTAAAAGCAGCAAAATATTGAGTACCGAATACGGATTTTTTCTCAACAGCAATGATCCCCTGGAGTATGCCGGACCAGAGAGTCTCGATGGCTACACGATCGGGGTGTATGGCAAATCCAATACCTCGGTGACCCTCGATAAACTGATTCTGGCCCTGCGCACGAAAAACGTGAAGCTGATCAAAGACCAGCAGCCAAGCGATGATCCGCTGTTCCAAAAGCTCGACAGCGGGCCGGAAAACTATGCGGTCTTCTCCAATAAAGATGTAGGCAATTCATTGTCCCGACGCTTGGGCCTGGAAAATATTCGTTATGCCGGGAGACATAAGTGCGTGGCCTACTACGTGGGCTTTGTTAAATCGCAACAGGAAAAGGGAACGGTCAAACGATTCAATGACGCGCTGGATGAGATGGAAGCCAACGGACTCAAGCGGAGTCTGTTGGCGCCCTATGGTCTGGGCTATTGTGGCGATGAAGTGATAGCAGAGGCGAGCAAGCCAAGGCCTCCCGCTCCAGCTGCTGAGCCGGCTCCCAAGATCAGTTGTACCGAAAAAACTGTCGATGAAGATGCAATCATCGTCTGCGAAGGGACCTGTTTGACTTGGCAAAAGTCCGGTTCGCAGACGGAGATTGATTGGAATACAGCGAAAGGCGAGTTTTTGGATGAGCTGAACCGTTCAGCCTTCGGCGGAATTAAAGACTGGCGACTCCCAACTCGTGAAGAGCTCGAGACGCTTCTGACAACGCAAGTGGATTCTGACACGCGTATCTATCTGGATGGGGTTTTCGATTCCCGCTTGACGGACGTCTGGACAGCGACTCCGAACACGGAATCAGGCCGCGAAGACGATATTTTTTACGTGGACTTCTACGATAGTGCCGTGTCGACGAAGAACACGGAAGACACAAACTTTGCAAAGGCAGTACACGGCTCACTTTGCCCCTAGAAGCGCATTGAGTCAGGCTGATTCCCCAGTCCAGAGATGGACGAGCATTGCCCGGGACGATGATACGATGCTTACTTGAGAAAGCCAGAAAGCCGACGACATCAGGTTCGAATTCGGCCGAAGTCGTCGGCAAATCTCTAGTTCGCATCGTCTTCAACATCATTGGTATAAGCTTGCAGCGAGCCCGCTCGAGGCCATCGGACAGGGCTACGATATCGTAGCGTAAAGCGTGCTTGACGATTATCGGGAATTCAACCGATCGCACCACGTTCTCCGTTCTACAGCGGTCTCGGACGACCATGCCAGGTATCCCGAAGCGCCAGAACAATCTCTTCCCAGAACATCTCTTCCCAGAACATCTCTTCCCAGAACATCTCTTTCAGGCCTATGAAAGTGGAGGACAGAATCATCGCCGCGGGCTTGCAATACCGTGACAGATCCGCCGCGACTGCACCTCCAATGGATCGGTCCTGAAATACGATTTGCGACGGGTTCACATTTGGCCGCTGCACCAATTCCATCGAAATACGCAATCATGTCGGCCCGAATGGCCGCGCAGCTTGGCCTAGGCTGTCGAAATCTACAGTCTCACTAAAACAAGCGCTTCCCGGTTGATGGAGGCTTAGTCGGTGTCGGGATCGGTGTCAAGGTCGGAAATAAGGATTGGTATCGAGCTGGCTGCTTTGATCGATGAGCGGATTCGATTCCGATTCCGATAGCGACCCCGATACCGATGAGACTTCCCCAGTGCGTTCGATGAAGCAATCCAAGACCCGGAATCGGTTTGGCATCAAAACTCAGGACATTTCGACAGCCTAGGCTTGGCCTCCCCGCGGAGCAACCGCGGCCACACTATTCGACCAGCAAGACTGATATGCCATAGCCTGGGTAAGTTGCTATAAGTTCCAGGCAATTTTCGAATAATCCATTGTTCTATGTTAAAAAACAGGAATCGAACCTTGCTGTCCCGCAGGCGGGAAGCCTTGACGAATCAGCCTGCAACCCGTTGCCCTCCTTTGCCAATCCATTCCAGAGTAGAACTCCTTTCCCGCTTTGGCCCGGGTGCGGCCTGAGCGAATTGACGATCGAGGCGCACACAAATAGTCCTTGCATCAGCGGAGGCGATTGTAATGCACGAAATCATCCAGGTAAAAACGACCAAACGGGAGGAACTAGTCGATATCACCCCCCAAGTGAAAGCCATCGTACAGCGCAGCGGAATCCAGAACGGCTTAGTCAACCTATACGCCCAGGGAGCAACTGCGGCGGTGATGATTCAGGAAAACTGGGATGACAGCGTACAGACAGACGTGATTGCATTGCTAAGCAAGCTGATTCCGCGTGGCGTTTGGCAGCATGATGCCCAGGATGGCAACGGTGACTCGCATCTCAAATCCGGACTGGTGGGACCGTCGGAGACGATACCGCTGATGGACGGCGAGCTTGGCTTATCTACTTGGCAGAATATCTTCTTTTGTGAATTCGATGGGCCGCGATCGATTCGCCGCATCGTTTGTACCCTGCTTCAGGATGTAGATGCACAGTCTGATTAGAGATGGTGGGCATGGGCCAAGATCGGTGAAGCTGTCCGCGCAATAGCTCCCTGGCGCTGGCAATTTGGATTCCGCCGAATAGGGCGCATAGGAGCGCGTCAATGGGATGTCGTCGGCGAACGCATGGCTCTGCGCGATCCAGTTGGGAAGCCTTATGTCGGTACTCGAACGCAGGAAACAGCGTAGATTGCGACCGTTGCAAAAGTCCAGCATCACGAGCCCCTCGGTATTTCCAACGGTGACGATTTGCAGGCCCGCGACGAAATCGAAGCGCTTGCCGACGCCGCTCAGAGTCCGCTCCTCTAGGAGGCGCTCCGGCGAGCACTGGGTTACGCCCTCGGGCTGGCGGCTATAGCGGCCAAGGCAGGGGCTGATGGTGGCCTTGCCGCTCAGCAGTTCATTGAGGGCGACCTCGGCGGTGCCGATCAGGGGAAGAGAGCCGGGGCCAAAATTATGACCACCTTGTCCATGACACCCAGGATGTTCAGCCGATGGGCGATGACGATCTAAGGCGCGCCGCGCATCTTGAGGGCGTCAATGGCCTCCCCCACCGCCTGCTCGCCCTCGACATCGAGGTTCGAAATCGACGCGGCAGGCCCGCGACTGCGTCCGAATAAGCCCGTTTCGTAGTAACCGGCCCAAGAGCGGATCACGAGCGCCAACCCGCCGTTGCGAACCCCCGCTGCCGATCCGACTTGCCATCGTGGTATACAGAATCACAGGTCATTCTGTAATACAAGTCTATCAAGAGAACCGCCGAATCCCTGCTCGCAGAGATCCTGTCCGGCACCAAGGTCGGTTTCGTACTGGGCGCGCGTCAGGTCGGCAAGACCACGCTGGTCGAGCATGTGGCCGGCGGGCATGACGCGCTCTTTCTCAATTTCGACCTGGAGGTGGACAAGGCGCGCTTTCTGGCTGCCGCCAGCCTGCCACCGGCAGACGCGCTGCGCAGCTTCGACAGTCCGCCGCTGCTGGTGGTGGATGAGGCCCAGCGCCTGCCGGAGGCGGCCCGCATCGTCAAGGGTTGGCCTGACCCGCGCCTGCTGGTGCAGATCCTGTTACTTGGCTCCTCCTCGCTGAACCTGCTCGACCAGGCCGCCGAGAGCCTGACCGGACGCAACCGCAAGCTGATCCTGCCGCCCTTGCTGTTCGCTGAGACCTTAGCCACCCAGCCCTGGGCCACAGCGGAGATGCCGCGAGAGCACCTGTGCCGGCACTGCGCCCCACAGCTGCGGGCCTGGCTGCTGCAGCGTCTGGCCTTTGGCAGCTATCCGGAGGTGGTGGTGCCCCCGAATCCGGCTGCCCTGCTGCGTGAATTAGGGGCGGATTACCTGTGGAAGGACGTGCTGCAGACCGGGCTGGTCAAGACGCCGGACCTTATCAAGCGGCTGCTTCTGTTGCTGGCCCACCAGGCCGGCTCTGAGGTGTCCGTGAGCGAGTTGGCCACTCAGTTACAGATGGCTAGTCCGACGGTGGAAGGATACCTGGACCCATTGGAGCAGACCTTCGTCATCTTTCGCCTGCCCTCGTTCAGCACCAACCCGCGCAATGAAATCGCTAAGGGCCGCAAGATAGTCTTTTGGGACAAGGGCATCCGCAATGCCCTGCTCAATACCTTCTCCGTTGACGCCCTGCGCCCGGATATCGGCGCCCTGTGGGAGAATTGGGCCATCGCCGAAGACAACCGTTGGCGCTGTTCTTGTTCTTATCGCTATCGTAATCGGGGAAGCAATGCGATTCGAATCGTTACGAAGTGTATCGGGCTCGGCCAGCAAAGCCATGAGTTGCCATAGGTGATGGTGCAGAAACAAGCTAAACAGGTTTTTGGCTTGGGTGTCGCCTGCCGACTCATTTGGTACCGCTATCGGCGTCGGTATCGGCGTCGGTATCGAACCGACCAACCCATCCGCCAAGCTCCTCGCTGACCGCGTCGCCACGCTGTCCGAGCGTCGTCAGCATGGCCACACGACGATCGAGCAGTGCCTTTTGCTTGCTGTTGTCGTCTGCGCACAACGCATCGCACACCAGCGAGCACGTCCTCAATCGCAGCGCACTCCAGCGCAAAGCCTCGTGCGATTTCAAACGACCGGCATCGATCCCCGCTCGTCGCTTTGCCGTTACCCTCGGTAATGTTCAGCGCGATGGCCTGCGATGCGCGCCTACGATGCGCGCCTAAGATGCACACAGGCGTTGATCCTTCGCGTTACGCTGTCCTTTCACATGCTCGCAGTCGCGCTAGGCCCAGCCGACCTACTCGATGGCCGCACGCTATGCGTCGAGCTTCTCATGACCGAATGGCATAGGGCGTTTTCTCTCTCAATTCCGATTCCGATAGCGACCCCAACCCCGATTGCACTCCGCCGATGTCTGGATAGCGTGGTAGAGGTTATTCATGAACCGCTACTAGATTCCAGAGCGCTGAGACTATATAAAGTAATCGTTGTCAGACTTCTGGTGACGCGGCTGGAGCTTCGTCACCAGCAAATGATCCTCTCCAACCTCTCCGTTACCCGTCCCGTTCTCGCCTTCACACAAGCAGGGGGTCGCTCACAACAAGGAAGCCAGTCCAGCGGTGCGGATGTCCCGCTACCGTTTCTGCTGTTTATCGTTGTCCTAGTCGCTCATCGTGGGTTATCGATGACGACCACGATTGCGACAACGACAACGACCGCAAATGATCTCGCGACTTCCGCAGCAGAGCACTGGTCGATATCACCCCCCAAGTGAAAGCCATCGTACAGCGCAGCAGAATCCCAAACGGCTTAGTCAACCCATATGCCCAGGGAGCAACTGCGGCGGTGATGATTCAGGAAAACTGGGATGACAGCGTACAGACAGACGTGATTGCATTGCTAGGCAAGCTGATTCCGCGCGGCCTTTGGCGGCATGATGCCAAGGATGACAACGGTGACTCGCACCTCGAATCCGGACTGGTGAGGCCGTCGGAGAGGATACCGCTGATGGACGGCGAGTTTGGCTTATCGACTTGGCAAACCATCTTTTGTTGTGAATTCGATGGGCCGCGATCGATTCGCCGCATCGTTTGTACCCTGCTTCAGGATGCAGATGCACAGTCTGATTAGAGGTGTTGGACATGGGCCTAATCTGGACCGATTACACTCTGATAGCACGACCAACAACGGGCGGATTAGGGCCGTTCAGAGGTCTTTTCGCGCCCTTTGGCTCGATGCTGACATTGCGCACGGCATTTAAGATAATGTTTGATATCGCCTCTGGGCTGATACCAAATCCAAACTGATTATCCTGCCGATGCGCAACAAGATCAGGCGTTTTTTCCCATCTCGATCCAAGGTTCGTAACCGAGCTGCAACATTGTAGAATTCACCGCATGTCTTGCTCTCCCATCTCTCGTCAGCGCGTCATCGTCGGTCTGTCCGGCGGGGTCGATTCGGCAATCGCCGCGTATTTGCTGTTACAACAGGGTTACCTGGTCGAGGCGCTGTTCATGAAGAACTGGGAGGAAGACGACGAGCCGGGCTACTGTGCGGCGGCGCAGGATCTGGCGGATGCCGAAGCGGTGGCCGCTAGACTGGGCATTCAGTTGCATAGGGTGAATTTTGCCAGCGAGTACTGGGATCGGGTATTCGAGCAGTTTCTGGCCGAATATCGCGCGTTGCGGACTCCAAACCCGGATGTGCTGTGCAATCGCGAAATCAAATTTCATGCCTTTCTGGATCATGCTCTCGAGCTGGGAGCCGATTGGATTGCAACCGGGCATTATGCTCGCGTGACCCGAGACAAGCCGAACGCCCGCCGCGAGAACAACGACGGCTGCCAGCTGCGCCTATGTGCCGATGTAGATAAAGACCAAACCTACTTTCTGCATCTGCTGGATCAACATCAACTGGCACGAACTTTGTTTCCGCTGGCCGAACTGACCAAGGCCGATGTGCGTGCAATCGCTCGCCAACTGGGCCTTGCCAACGCTGATAAGAAAGATAGCACCGGCATCTGCTTTATTGGCGAACGACGTTTTGGCGATTTCCTGGCACGCTGGCTGCCGAGCGAACCAGGTTCCATCGAAACGCCCGAGGGCCAGGTGCTGGGCACGCATCGTGGCCTTGCTTGGCATACCATCGGCCAGCGCCAGGGACTTGGGATCGGCGGCGTGCGCGATGCCGGTGAGGCACCTTGGTTCGTTGCCGCCAAGGATGCCGTGCACAACCGCCTCATCGTTGTGCAGGGTCGAGATCACGCTCTGCTGTTTGCCGATCGATTGGTAGGCGAACGCTTGCACTGGATCAGCGGTCAAGCACCAGGCCCAGCGCCATTCGACTGCCTGTGCCGGTTACGACATCGACAACCGCTGCAAGCCTGTACTATCGTCGCGTACGATGGCAATCAATGCCAGGTAAGCTTCGCCGAACCTCAGCGGGCCATCACACCAGGCCAGTCGGTGGTGTTTTATCGTGGCGACGAATGCCTGGGCGGCAGCCTGGTCGTGCGCAGCGGGCAATGATTTACAAAGCCTATGTCATAGGCAGCACTGACAATGGACAAGCGGATCATTCGACTCATTTATCGGTCTTAATCAGATTAATATGGCGAATCCACCAATTCGCCGTTTCAATCCAATGACGAGCATTGCGCGCAAAATCAATCATTTGACTCTGAAACCTCAAAACGCAATATGGATTACACCGATCAAGACCGTATTATCGCCCTCGCCGGGCTCCACCAGGCGGCCCACTGCGTGCAGCGCATCGCCAACCGCGGTAGCGTCGATATCGAGCAGATGGAGCCCTGTATTTACAGCCTGTTTCAGATCGACGCCGACGACGTACCCTCGGTGTTTGGCGAACCCGGGGCGGTATCCACCGGTGCGCGCCAGGTGGTCGCCCAGATCACCGGCGAACCGGAGCGGGATCTTGAACTGACGGGCTACACCATCGCATTGCTGCGCCACGAACGTCTGCTGGCGAACCGGCGCGACATGCTCTCGCTCATCGCCAGTCGAATTTCCGGTGCCGCCAACGCACGTGGGAACCTGCCGCTGCTGGACCGGGAGGTGCTCGCCGGTCTCGCGGGTATTTATTCTGATACCATCAGCAAACTGGAACCGCGCATCGTCATCCGCGGCAATCCGCTTTATCTACAGAACCCAGAGAATCAGGATCGGGTGCGCGCGCTATTGTTAGCCGGCATCCGCGCGGCATTGCTGTGGCGGCAGACCGGCGGCAGTCGCTGGCAGATTCTGTTCGCGCGGCGCAAATTGCTGGATTCCGCCCGCGCTTATCTGACCACGGCCACCAGCGCCTGAGGGTTGCCGGCGGGTCAGCGGCACCGAATGGCAACTAAATAGAAACAATTCGGCCAACGTGGGTGCGCTGCGCCGCCAGCAAGGCTAGAATCAATAAGTTTCTGCACTGCAACAACACCACCCGGAGCCCCTATGCATAATAGCTTCAAGTCCAAGGCGCGCTTGGACGTAGCCGGCAAGACTTACGAAATCTTTCGCGTCGACGCCGTAGCCAACAGCGCACGGTTGCCGTTTTCAATGAAGATCCTGCTCGAGAACCTGCTGCGCTTCGAAGACGGCGTGACCGTGAAGCGCGCCGATATCGAGGCACTAGCCAATTGGGATCCGCAAGCGGAACCGGACACCGAAATTCAATATCGCCCCGCACGCGTGCTGATGCAGGACTTCACCGGCGTACCTGCGGTGGTGGACCTGGCAGCCATGCGCGACGCCATGACCGCCCTCGGCGGCGATCCGGACAAGATCAATCCGCTGCAACCGGCCGAGCTGGTCATCGACCATTCGGTACAGGTGGACAACTATGGCAGCGACACGGCCTTCGGCCTGAATGCCGAGCTGGAATTCTCGCGCAACAAGGAACGCTATGAATTTCTGAAATGGGGCCAGCAGGCGTTTGATAATTTTAAGGTCGTGCCACCGGATACCGGCATCGTACATCAAGTCAATGTCGAGTTCCTGGCGCGAGTCGTGTTCGGGCGCGAGAGCAACGGCGTATTGCAAGCCTATCCAGATACCCTGGTAGGCACGGATTCGCACACGACCATGATCAACGGCATCGGCGTACTAGGCTGGGGCGTTGGCGGCATTGAGGCCGAGGCCTCCATGCTCGGCCAGCCGGTATCGATGCTAATACCAAAGGTGGTCGGCGTAAAATTGACCGGTCGTCTGCCCGAGGGTGCCACCGCCACCGACCTGGTATTGACCATTGTCGAGATGCTGCGCAAACATGGCGTGGTGGGCAAATTCGTCGAATTCTACGGCCCTGCGGTAGCCACGTTGCCAATGGGCGACCGCTCCACCATCGCCAACATGGGTCCGGAATACGGCGCCACCTGCGGCCTGTTCCCGATCGACAACGAAACGCTCGACTTCCTGCGCCTGACCGGCCGTTCCGAAGAACAGGTCGCTTTGGTGGAAGCCTATGCCAAAGCGCAGGGCATGTTCGACATTGACGGCAGTTTCGAGGCCGACTATAGCGAAAAGCTGGAACTGGACATCGGCACTGTGGTGCCGAGCCTGGCTGGTCCGAAGCGCCCGCAGGACCGAGTCGCATTGAGCGAGGTCAAAACTAGCTTCAACGCCGCACTGAGCGCCTTGAACAGCGAGCGCGGCGTCAGCGGCAAGCCGCCGGTAAAAACCGTCATCGACGGCCAGCAGGTGGAAATCGGCGATGGTTCGGTGGTTATTGCCGCCATCACCTCCTGCACCAATACATCCAATCCCACGGTCATGCTGGGCGCCGGCTTGGTGGCGAAAAAAGCAGTGGCTCGTGGATTGAGCGTACCACCCTGGGTCAAGACCTCCCTCGGCCCGGGCTCGATGGTCGTGACCCGCTACCTGGAACAGGCTGGCTTGATGGATGCGCTGAAGCAACTTGGCTTCCATGTGGTCGGCTATGGCTGCACCACCTGCATTGGCAACTCCGGTCCGCTGCGTCCGGAAGTATCCAAGGCCATCGCCGACGGCGACCTGACGGCGGTATCGGTGTTGTCCGGCAACCGCAATTTCGAGGGCCGCGTGCATGCCGAAGTACGCATGAATTATCTCGCCTCCCCGCCGCTGGTGGTCGCCTACGCAATCGCCGGGCGCATGGACTTCGACCCCTATCAGGATCCGCTGGCCAACGACGCAGACGGCAATCCGGTGTATTTGCGCGACATCTGGCCGAGCCAGGGCGAAGTCGCCGACAGCGTGTCCACCTTCCTTGGGCAGGACGACTTCACCAAGAGTTATGCGGACGTGTTCGCTGGCGACGCGCGCTGGCAAGGATTATCCGCCCCTGCCGGTAAGACCTTCGCATGGGACGCCACATCCACCTATGTGCAGGAACCGCCCTACTTCCAAGGCATCAGCAAGGATCCGGCACCGGTGGCAGCCATCCAAGACGCCCGCTGCCTCGCCCTGCTGGGCGACTCGGTGACCACCGACCACATCTCGCCGGCCGGTAACATCAAGGCCGACAGCCCAGCCGGACGTTACCTGATCGAGCACGGCGTGCAGCCGGTGGACTTCAACTCCTACGGCTCGAGGCGCGGCAACCACGAGGTCATGATGCGCGGCACCTTCGCCAACATCCGACTGCGCAACCGCATGGCACCGGGCACCGAAGGCGGCGTGACATTGCATCAGCCATCCGGGGAAACCATGTCGATCTATGATGCCGCGATGCGCTATCAGCAGGACGCTGTCGCGGCCATCGTCATTGCCGGCAAAGAATATGGCTCAGGGTCATCCCGCGACTGGGCGGCAAAAGGTCCGCGTCTGCTCGGAGTGCGCGCCGTGATCGCCGAGAGCTACGAGCGCATCCATCGCACCAACCTGGTCTGCATGGGCGTATTACCGCTGCAGTTCATGCCCGGCGACAATGCCGAGAGCCTCGGTCTGACTGGCTATGAGACCTTCAGCATCGACGGTCTCGAAGACGGCAACGCCAAACAGGTCAAGGTAACCGCCACGGACGACAGCGGCGACAAGAGCTTCCAGGCACGTGTACGCATCGATACACCAAACGAGGTGGAGTACTTCCAGCACGGCGGTATTTTGCACTATGTGCTGCGCAAGCTGGCTGCCTGACAGCAGCGAACCGGCCCAGCAACGCGGCGCTTGCGCCGCGGCCAAGGCCAGGTGCCGGGAGCGCTGAACAGGATGCGCTGGTCGATGGACTCGAGCGCATCGCACGCCATGCTTGTGTATACGCTGGGTCTCAGGGTTGCACGCCGCACCGACGCGGCAGCAGCACTGCCCGACCCGGAACACGAATCACCTCGACCTTGGTGTCGACCAAAACCATGGAACCCAAGATGACTGGAACCGCGTTAGATCTCAGCAGCCTCACCGCCATCTCCCCTGTGGACGGCCGCTATGCCGCAAAAACCACGGCCTTGCGCTCGATTTTCAGCGAATATGGACTGATTCGGCAGCGCATGTCGGTGGAAGTACGCTGGCTACAGGAACTGGCGGCACATCCCGGCATTCAGGAAGCATCAAAACTGTCGGATGGAGCAAACGCATTGCTCAATGATATTGCGATCGGATTTTCGCTGGACGACGCGGCGCGGGTCAAAGCCATCGAACGCACCACCAATCACGACGTCAAGGCAGTGGAATACTTCCTAAAGGAACGCATTGCCGGCAATGCCGAATTGGAGGCGATCGCAGAATTCATCCATTTTGCTTGCACATCCGAGGACATCAACAATCTGGCGCAAGGCCTGATGTTGGACTTGGCACGCAAATCGGTCTTATTGCCCGAGATGGATGCGACCATCGACGCCATCCGCGACTTGGCGCAACGCTATGCCGCATTGCCGATGCTCGCTCGCACCCACGGCCAACCGGCTTCACCGACCACCCTGGGTAAAGAGATGGCGAACTTCGTGCACCGGTTGCGTACACAACGCGGGGCGGTGCAGAAGGTCGCACTGCTCGGTAAGATCAACGGGGCGGTGGGTAACTACAATGCACACCTGGTAGCTTACCCGGAGGTAGACTGGCCATCCTTTGCACGACAGTTCGTCAACTCCCTGGGCCTGACCTGGAACCCCTGTACGACCCAGATCGAACCGCACGATTACATGGCCGAACTATTCGATGCGATCGCTCGTTACAACATCATATTGCTGGATTTCTGTCGCGATCTCTGGGGCTATATTTCGCTCGGCTACTTTACCCAGCGCACCCTCCCGGACGAGGTCGGCTCCTCGACCATGCCGCACAAGGTCAATCCGATCGATTTTGAAAACGCCGAGGGCAATCTCGGCATCGCCAACGCATTGCTCGGGCACCTGGCAGCCACATTGCCGATATCGCGCTGGCAGCGGGATCTCTCCGACTCCACCGTGCTGCGCAATCTGGGGGTTGGGATCGCGCACACATCGATCGCCTTGCAATCGGTGCAAAAAGGCATCGGCAAGCTGGATGTCGACACCCAGCGCATGGCTGCCGATCTGGACGCTAACTGGGAGGTGCTGGCGGAGCCGATCCAGACCCTGATGCGCCGTTGGGGAGTGGACCAGCCCTACGAGAAACTCAAGGCGCTGACCCGTGGCAAACACATCGACAGCAAGGCATTGGCCGAATTCGTCGATGGACTGCCGCTCCCGGATCAGGCCAAGGCTGAACTGAAGGCGCTGACACCAGCCCGATATATTGGCAACGCCGCCGCTCAGGCGCGCGCTGTCTGATCCGTTTGCATCATCGTCTTCACCATCTTTCAGCGAACCTGTGGTCGCACCCGATGAGCAGCCAGCGGGCGCTATTACTTGGCGCCCTATTCGTCATTCTCGGCGAGCTTTGCTTTGCCACCATGGGCGTTGGCGTGCGCTTTGTTGCCGCGGATCTGCCGAATGAAATGATCGTCTTTGCGCGCAATTTGGCCGCTCTTGCGCTGCTGGCACCCTGGTTATTGCGCCACGGGATCGGCAACATTGCCACCAAAGTACCAAGCCTGCACCTGGTGCGCGCCGTGGCGGGGGTATCGGCGATGTACTGCTTTTACTACGCCATTGCGCACATGCCCCTGGCCGAGGCGATGTTGTTGAAGCTGACCGCGCCGCTGTTGATTCCGTTGATCGCGATGCTCTGGCTGCACGAACAAGTCACCGCCCTGCTCTGGGTTGCCCTCGGTATCGGTTTCGCTGGGGTCATCGTCATCCTCGACCCGAGCCCTGCCGGTAACTCACCGATGGTCTCGCCGGTCGCGCTGATCGGCCTGCTCGGCGGCGTCATGGCTGCCTTCGCCAAGGTCACGATACGTCGCCTGTCGGCCAGCGAGCCGCCCACGCGCATCGTCTTTTATTTTGCATTGATTGCCGGTTTGATCTCCTCGGTGCCCTTGCTTTGGGCTTGGCAGACACCGTCGCTGCACAGCTTGCTGTGGCTGCTCGGCATCGCCCTCAGCGCCACCCTGGGGCAGCTTGCGCTGACCCATGGCCTGTCGCTGGCACCGGCCTCGCGCATGGGTGCATTCGGCTATTTCGCGGTCCTGTTCGGCGCCGCCTATGGTTGGTTGATCTGGGATGAGAGCATCACGTTTTGGCTGATCGCAGGCAGCGTGCTGATCGCCATTGGCGGACTGTTGGCCGGGCGGTCCAGCCAAACAGCCCGGGGCGAGATTGCCTCGGCACAAACCATGACGGATCGATCGACTGTCCGATCCACTGGTTCGATCATGGGCGGATGACAGCACGAGGGCCACCGATGCAGATCCAACATACCGATCATTTCCAGGTACGACAGGCCGACTGGGAGGCTGACCAACTCGCCCTGCGCGCCGTGCGTCTGGCGGTGTTCGTGCGCGAACAACAGGTGCCAGAAACAATTGAATGGGATGGCCTTGATCAAGAGGCCGTTCACCTGATCGCCGAATCCGACGACGGCCGGACAATTGCAACCGCTCGTCTGCTGCCCTCCGGCCAGATCGGTCGCATGGCCGTGCTGCCTGACCTGCGCGGGCGGGGCATCGGCAGCCGCCTGCTGATCGAACTGTTGCGCTTTGCCAGACTACAGGGCTATCCATCGCTGTTTTTGCACGCCAAGCACAACTCCGTGGAATTCTATCGTAAGCTGGGTTTCGAGGCGGTCGGCGAGATTTTCGAGGAGGTTGGGATCGCACACCAGATGATGTGCCTGAACCAACAGAAGCTATCGCCGTCGATCGAGATTCAGACCCGCACATTGGCGCAGCACAGCGGCCGCTTGAAGTTGGTCGAACTGCCGTTGCAGCAACAGGCGGTGGACGCCCTGGCCAGCCAGTCGAATCGGGAATTGCGTATCCTAACACCAGACCTAGAGCCACTGCTCTATGATCGGGCAACGTTTTTGGAGCAGGTCAAACGGCTGGCCGTGGAGCGCCGCGGTCATCTGCCGGTACGCATCCTGCTGTTGGATGCGGGGCCGGCTTTACGTCGCGGCCACCGTCTGATTGAACTCAGCCGCAAGCTCAGCTCGGCGGTGCAGATGCGTGCCATACCGGAGGAGTTCGCGGAGCGTTGCGATCACTACCTGCTTGCTGACAATACCGGCTATGTTCTAAGCCGCCACGCCGTGCCCAGAACCCTGCTGCTGGATTTCAATGCCGCCGCCACGGTAAGACGCATGCAGCGCGAATTCGAGCGCATCTGGGAACAAGGTACTGTGCACCTGGGGCTGCGTCGCCTGTATCTATGAGGTTGCCAGCGTTAGGCCATCCGCTGCATTCGGCGTCACTCGCAATCATCTCCTTATGCTATAGAGATGCTCAGCGGGTGCTGCCTTCAAAGAAAAGAATTCACCGCAGAGACGCAGCGTGCGCAGGGAGGCTAGGGCCAATGCATCCCTCTTCTCTGCGTCTCCGCGGTGAATCAAACTTCATTCTGGTTGGATAGCTGAACATTTTACGCAGGCAGCACCTAGGCTGTCGAAATGTCCTGAGTTTTGATGCCAAACCGATTCTGGGTCTTGGATTGCTTTATCGAACGCACTGGGGAAGCCTCATCGGTGTCGGGGTCGCTATCGGAATCGGAATCGAATCCGCTCATCGATCAAAGCAGCCAGCTCGATACCAATCCCTCATGTTGACCTTGACACCGATCCCGACACCGACTAAGCATCCATAAACCGGGAAGCGCTTGTTTTTAGTAAGACTGTAGATTTCGACAGCCTAGGCAGCACCCCATTTAGATGTGGCTGGCTATAAGCGCAAACCTTTGCTATTTCATCACGTCCGCGGAGGTTTGGCCGGGAAAGGCGTTTGGCCTGGATTGCAACCATTTTCACAGTCTCAGAACCAAGACACCATCAACACTCTCGCCGTCTCAACGACTGCTCTTACCCGACGATATGCAGTTTCGCCGCTTGTTGACCAATTTCTGGGACAAGCATTTATATTGCGAAATTACATCGATAGTTTACTTTTATTTTTTAGATTGTTAACCTAAAAGGGAAAATATTTTTTAGACAAGGAAGTATGCGCCCAGGTCACCATGCCGCGCATGAACGAGGACAGACTCATCGACTGCGCATTCGATGCTCGATTTTTCGATCCCTTGGGGCGTTACGCTGACGTCACGGCCTCTCGCCCGGTTTGCCACCATGCCTCGTCAGTCCAAAGCCCGTCGTGCTAGGGCAACATCAAATCCGAATAATGCCAATCATCGCTGGCGCGGCAGTTTCAGGCTGCTGCTCGGTAAACTGCGCGACTTGGCCATCGGCTTGGGCTTGGTATCGGCAATCTCCTTCGTGCCACCCTCGATGGTACAACAATGGCCCGAACGGGCACAGACGGCGATGACGATCAGCGTGGATATTCGCAGCCTGGTGCTGGAGATCACCGGTGATCTGGCACAGGATTTCGGCGACGGGCTGGAGGGATTCGGCTCGCTGGTGGCCGATTCGGCCGGCGATGCGATGTCGGAACTGATCGCCGACCTGTTGCCGCCGGAATTAATCGATTGGCTGCCATGGACCGGGGTTCGGCCAGTGCCGCCAGGTCATGCGCCAAGGGTTGCGGCCAGCTACGGTGCAGCGAAACAACTGCTCTACGAGCGCGTCTATCGGAGCCAGCGCAGGTCGTTTTACTGCGGCTGCAGCTTTGACGGCGATGGTCGCCCAAGCCTATCGAGCTGCGGCCTGCAGGCGCTTGCCGGTCAGACCAGGGCGGACCGAATCGAGGCTGAGCATCTGTTTCCATCCTCGCGCTTCGGTAAGTACAGGGGCTGTTGGCGCAATCCTGGGGCCTATTCCAAGTGCCGCAAGTCGGATGGTGGTTTGCTATCCGGGCGATCCTGCTGCTTGCGAGTGGATAAGACCTTCATCGCAGCCCATAACGACCTGCATAATCTCGTGCCGGCAGTCGGGCTCATCAACGCACAGCGCTCCGATTACGACTGGGGCAAGGTATCCGGTGGTAAGCGCTATGGTGCCTGCGAGATTCGCATTGATTCCGGCATTCGCCGGGTGCAGCCGCCCATAGCGGTGCGTGGGGACATCGCACGAGTCATGTTCTACATGCAGGATACCTACGGCTTCCGGCTGAGTTACTCCGATCACAAAATGTATGCAGAATGGAACAACATCGATCCGCCGACTGCCCAGGAGATCAAGCGCGATCGGCGGATTGCGCGATTGCAGGGTAAGCACAACGACTACGTAGCGGCTTACCGAAAATTGCGCGCGACAGCAAGATAGGCTATTGTATCAAAAACCTATAAAAACAGTATCTTAAGACTATTCGGAGCCTTTACCCCAGTCGCCGTTCAGCTAAAACTAGCCCGCCGAGGTTGGATTTCTTTACTTGCACCCTCATCCCCTACCCGACCCAAAGGTCATCATATTTAACAGCTCGCGGCGCGTCCGTTCGCCGGTGAAGTCAACCAGCCCAGGGAGGCACCGCGCTACAGGGGAAATCAAATGCTCCAAGTCTCATACGTTAGTCAAAGCAGTGAGTCGATGCCGTCAGATAAGCTACTGGCTCTTCTTTTACAATGCCGTAAAAATAATGCAGAAAAAGGAGTGACCGGCATGCTGCTATATGGAAACGGCACCTTCCTGCAGGTCATCGAAGGTGAAGATGACATCATCGACCACCTTGTTGCTCAGATCCTGATCGATCCGCGTCATGCGCAGGTGCAAATGCTGAGTCGCAAGACCATCCCGACCCGTCAATACGCCGACTGGACCATGGGCTTTGAACATGTGACGGATGAAAAACTTCAGGGCATCGATGGTCTAAAAGACTTTACCGCAGACGACTTCAACTTCGATTATCTCATCGGAAATGAACCAGTCGTGGCACAGCTGATGGACCACTTTCGTGAGCCCAACTACGACGAGCTCATCGGCGAAATCTATGCCAAGGATAAAGTCATTGATCATCTGAAGAACGCCCTCGCCCAGGTGCGAGATCGAGCCCAGATTGCGCGATTAGCCCTAGAAAGTCTAACCGAGGCAACACGCAAGGGACAGCCCACCGATTCCTTGTTGCCGATGTGCGACACGGCGCTCGAGTCCATGCGACCACATTAACGAATACAGTCAAGGTTATCGTCAGTAGGCATAACGCGCCTAAGTACTCGAAGAATGTGCCCCTAACGCCATTCCAAAATATGCCGTTGGCAGATAGGGTCATAGCGGTGGCATAAAGTTGGTCATAGCGCAGCAGCCATCGATGAATAAACGTGGTAAAGACGCCGCTGCCGGCGGAAATCCAGCCTGAGTAGAAAGCCGCCGGTACCATCAACAACGACCCGATCAGCAGCAGCCGCGGTGATAGGTGCCTAGGCTCGAATACATTCGGGGCAGCCTTGCGCGACAGCGCGATCAGTATCATAGCGATTATGACGCCACCCACCAGCGGCTTCATGATCTTGCCAGGGACGGCGGCAGCAAAGCGGGTGCAGAGCATGACAAATGGTAGACCGATGAATGCAGTCCACCGAAATACTCTCCAGTAGTTAATCCCCGCCCGAAGAAAAAAGAAAAAAGAAGAAAAGGACACCTAGAAGAAAAAGGAAGAAAAGGACACCAAAAGGAAGAAAAGAGGAAGAAAAGGACACCAGGAAAAAAGGAAAAAAAGGACACCCATTTTAGAAAAGAAGAAAAGAAGAGAAAAAAAAGGACACCCATTTTAGAAAAGAAAACGAAGAAGAAAAGGACACCCATTTTAAAAAGAAGAAAAGGAAAAGAAGAAAAGGAAAAGAAGAAAAGGAAAAGAAGAAAAGGAAAAGAAGAAAAGGACACCTGAAAAGAAGAAAAGAAGAAAAGGACACCCATTTAGAAGAAAATAGAAGAAAGAAGAGAAGAAAAGAAGAAAAGGACACCCATTTTATTTGCCTCTTCGCGAGCGCACGCCAGCCGTCACCACCCAGTCGCAAAAAATAGCGGCGGCGAGCATCACAGCTCGTATGGTTGGCTCCGACTTCCACCCACCGCCCGCGTCCTCGCTTTAGAATTGGTCGCAGGTGTCCGCCTGCAGCGGACCGATGCGCGGACCTCCCTGGTTAACGCGTATTCTCGATATCAGGCTCGACACGGCCTAGGACCTCGGGGAGTACCCGTGCCGCTCGCCAGAGCATGACACGGATTGTTGCCTACCGGCGGGTCAAAACTGTCGGCTCTCACCAACCGCACCAACCGGAATTTTCGGGGCTCAACACCTTCAAGGTCGGCTCCACTTGTTACCTTTGCATCTCGCCTGCTTATCTGGCCTACGCATCGATGTATCTGCGATCAGCTACAACCGCAAGGCTCAATACTAGGCTCGCGGCTCAGGATTTCCCAGGTGGGACTTCCACCCGCTAGAACACACGACCTTGCCAGGCCGCACTGGCCCCTTCTCTGCTGCGCCTTTTGCTTCTTCCCTGTCTACCAACTTCACGCAGCCATCCTGGGCGCAAACAACTCGCGAGCGGCACGCATGCCACGCAGGTATTTGGCCTGTCGCCGAGCACACAGACTGGTCATGGCTTGCGGCGCACCGATCGCCGTGCCAAATACCTCCAGGAGCCGGTTGGCATAGCCGAGGAAGCGCTCGCCGTCAATGTTCAGCCGATCGAGGATGCGCGGCAACTGCGCCTCGATATGGCCGCGCTTGTCCGCGCGCACCGCCCGGCCCGTCCAGTCGACCAGTTCCAGGTAGTCCTCGAAGGCGAATGGCACCGCCCAAGGCGTCTGTGCGGTTGCGTCGAACGGCATGAGCGGGATCTTCGGCAAAGCCCGTGTCTCATCCTCCGAGCGCAAGGTCTCTCCCTCCAGGACGGCTGAAGGAGAACCGTCTGCCGGCGAGCCCTCTGGGGCGGTGATCTCGGAATCCAGGGTTTCCGGCACCGCTTCGATGCGGGCTTGAATGGAGGTGTAGTCCGATGCCTCCGGCGTTTCGGCGATCCCGGCGCGCACCGGGTTGAGATCGACGTATGCCATCGCCGCCAGCAGCGCCTGCTCATCCAGCAACGCCTGACTCTTGAAGCGACCTTCCCAGAACCGGCCCTTGACCTTGTCCTCGGCATTCGCCTGTCGGGCGATGTGCTCGTTGAGCGTGCGCATGAACCAGGACAAGTCGTACAGACGCGCCCGATAGGTGTCGGCCAGCTCTTCGACCTTGGCGATCTCCGCGTCGCACATCTCGGCGCGCGCATCGGACAGGTAACGGGTCACCAGCAGCGGGCCTGAGAACAGCTCCGTCCAGCGTTGTAGCACCTGCTCGACCGACCAACCCAGCGCCCGCTCTCGGTCGATGCGCACCACGACGTGGTAGTGGTTACTCATGACGGCGTAGGCAGCCACGTCGATGGCGAAGATGCCAGCGAGCTGCATGATGCGCTCGGCGATCCAGCCGCGACGGTGGTCGAAGTTCTCGCCGGAGAACGGATCCTCCCCACACAGGAAGGCGCGCCGCACGCACCGGCTCACGCAGTGGTACCAAGGGGTGTCTTCAACGGATACGAGGGCCGAGCGCGGACTGGTCATTGGGAGATTCCGGGTGTCGAGTGTTGTGGTAGAAAGCCTAGTCGAGGTGCAGGAGAAAGTCAAATCAAAGTGGGTGTCCTTTTATTATTTTATAAAGAAAAAATCAAAGTCTTAATCCCCTTTAGATCGGGTCAGCCTTCAAACCGCGCTGCTCTGGTTTGCATCGCTCTTTTATTTGTCTTAATCCCCTTTAGATCGGGTCAGCCTTCAAACTAGAATGCGTGGTGCGCCGGAAACGGCCAAAATCGTCTTAATCCCCTTTAGATCGGGTCAGCCTTCAAACCACCGGCGGTTTCTTGTGTGTTAACCCACTACCGTCTTAATCCCCTTTAGATCGGGTCAGCCTTCAAACGCGGCGCTCCGGGAACCGCAGTATTTTGCGGGCGTCTTAATCCCCTTTAGATCGGGTCAGCCTTCAAACGATACGTACACTAACGTATCCGATATTGGAGAGTCTTAATCCCCTTTAGATCGGGTCAGCCTTCAAACATATGACCCCGTGACAGTGCCGCGACCAGACTAGTCTTAATCCCCTTTAGATCGGGTCAGCCTTCAAACGTAGGTTTTCGGGACGTTTGAGAGCAGTACCTGTCTTAATCCCCTTTAGATCGGGTCAGCCTTCAAACGTTACGCGCTTGCGGAGTATGCACACCCGTCGATGTCTTAATCCCCTTTAGATCGGGTCAGCCTTCAAACATTTTTCGGAGGACACAATGCTAGACTTTGAAACGTCTTAATCCCCTTTAGATCGGGTCAGCCTTCAAACAAGCCTTCGCGGAGTACATCTCTAATATGCACTGTCTTAATCCCCTTTAGATCGGGTCAGCCTTCAAACTCTGCAAGGGTTGTGCGTCGATCCTAGCGGCTTCGTCTTAATCCCCTTTAGATCGGGTCAGCCTTCAAACAATCCGCGACCAAGTGACAGAACGAGCCCTATGTCTTAATCCCCTTTAGATCGGGTCAGCCTTCAAACAATGGGACGACGACGGCATGATCGTCGGCAGAGCGTCTTAATCCCCTTTAGATCGGGTCAGCCTTCAAACCAAGAAAAAATTAAAAAAACATGGGACTGGGAGTCTTAATCCCCTTTAGATCGGGTCAGCCTTCAAACGCTTGGATCACGCACGACGGCCAGCCGCTACGCGTCTTAATCCCCTTTAGATCGGGTCAGCCTTCAAACATATAGAGGATTTATCCATATCCGCCGTGTGGGTCTTAATCCCCTTTAGATCGGGTCAGCCTTCAAACCGCACGACGCTGCAACCCTCTTTTTTTCAACAACTTGCAAAGGGGGTTGAAGAAAAAAACGTGTATGCAAAAGTTCACCTGCGATGTGCACTCAGGTCGTGCGTTCGATGATTAGGGTAGAACCAGAACCGCCACAGGTCAAGCGTCTTTGGTGCAGGCATCGTGCTCAGCTAGCATGGCAAGAAAAGCCTGCGTCAAGTTGGCATCGGTGGGAAGATCGATACCGGCGGGGAGCCATTGACGGCCGTACTGTTCGGCATCGAAACGCATGGGTAATGGATAAACGCGGATATCGTCAGCCTCGGGTTCGATGATGTCATCGAGTCCAGCGAGCAGGTCGTCAATATCACGCGTAGTCCCGATGACGAGGAAGACGGAATACTGTAGCGCTATCCCGAACTCGCGCAGGGTACGGTGAACGGCTCTCAGGCGCTTGGGGTCGGCAATGTCGTAGGCGAGCAAGTAGGGGCGGCGTTGGTTAATGGGCATGACTCGAACCCCACTAGGTTTCGCTGATCAGCAGTCGGTGCAGGCTGTTTGTAATATCGCGGCCGCGTTGGGCTACGCGCGCGGCACGCGACTCGAACAGGCGCACGGTATCGACGTGTCGCGGTAGGCGCAGCGGCTGGCCGCGGTGGCTGGCAGCCAGGAAGCGTCGGCGCAGCCAACCAATACGCGGCGGCTCCAAGTACCACATCAGCAGTTCGGCGAGGTCACGGGCCAGACTGGGTTCGCCGACCTGGCCCAGCTCGGTATTGCGGCCGAAGCCGAGATCGTTAAGGTGCGCGGCGGTCCACTGGTAGGCCAGCGCGCGCAACCACTGGCGGGTGCGCTCGGCGCCGCGTTTGCCGCCATATTGTTGGGCTTGGTGCTCGATCCAAGCGCGGGCATTGCGCGGGTCGCAGGCGCCCCGCGGGGCGCTGAGCCTGGTGCTGGCCCAGTAGGCGATCCGGGCGCGCGTGACGCTGAGCCAGCGGCTGTAGATCGCGTCCGCCTGCGGCAGCAGCATCAGTTCCTGGAAGCGCCATAACACCTCGTCGCGCTCACCGGGGCGGCCGAGAATACGGGCTTGGACGGCACCGTCGTCGGCGACGAAGACAATGCCTATCCCCTGTTCAGCGCAGGCGAGCAATGCCTCGGTGGTCCAAGATACCCTTGGGCTACTGTGAATCCGCGAAATGCGCTGCAACGGGAAGAACCGCTCGGCACCTTCCTCGCGCTGGATGCAGAGCGCGCGCCCGTCGAGCCAAACGCGGGTATCGCTGCCGGCCGCAATATACAGCGGGCGCGCTGCGTAACGAACCCGGGTGGCGTGGCTCAGCTCGGTTGGCTGTCGCTGTTGAGCGGTACGGATCATCATCGGTTAGGCTCCGTGGCAGATCAGGGCGCACTGGCCGGCTCGCTGGCCAGCGCGGCCAGCCGCACGGCGAGTGCGCGGCAGAAACGGCGCAACAGCCGGCGCCGAGGACGTATGAACAGCTCCCAGGCGGCATAGAAATGCTGCCGCCCCGCCTTGCCGAGCAGACAGGCGTCGCCGTCGTGGGTGAAGTGGTCGGCGAGCAGGTGGCGCTCGCGGAATTGCTGCCAAACCCAGGTGTCGACCAATGGGCGTATTGGCTCGATGAGATCGCAGGCCAGTGACTCGCGGCCGAAGTCGAGCACGTGGTAGTAACCGATGATCGGGTCGAGGCCAGCAGCGTAGCAGGCGCGCGCGGCTTCGGCGTGCAGCAGGGTGTAGCTGAGCGAGAGCACGGCGTTGACCGGATCACGCGGCGGGCGGCGATTGCGGCCGGTGAATTCGAGCTGTGGCGCGAACAGGGTGAGATAGCCGGAGAAATAGGCCGCGGCCGCGGCGCCCTCGATGCCACGCAGGGTATCGAGACGGGTGATCGCTGGGTCGGCACAGCGCCCGCCTGCCCGCTGTAGGTGCTCGCAGGCATTGAGGAGTGCCCGGCGCTGATCCGGGCGTGCGTGCAGTGCAGTGCGCAGCAGCCGTTGCTGTCGGCGCAGCTTGCCGCGCACCAAACGGCGCGTCCAGGTCAGACACCAGCCGGGATCATCCACCCGGCGCAGCTGACCGATGCGCCGGGCACCGTCGTTGTGCGCGCGCCCGTGTATCTGCGCAAACTTGCCGGCATTGCGGCCAGCAAAGATCAGCACACTGACGCCGGCGTCGGCCAGATTGGCGAGCAGGCTGCTCTGCAGCGTGACCGCACTGCGCATCACCACGGCCTCGAGCAGATGGATCGGCACGGTGCCGCGGCGCTGATCTTCGGTGTAGATAGCGAGTGCGCGCCCCTCAAGCTTCAGGCTTGTGTGGCGACGGTCGAGATAGAGCGTAGTCATGGTTGTTATCCAACATAGAACCAAGGCGGATCGACGGGCCTGACAGCCTTGCCGCGCACGCGTATCTTGCCGCGCGGCTGCAGGCGCAGCAGGAAAAAGCGATCCTCGATCGGGTCGAGTACTGCGGCGATCTCTGCAAGCAGGGTGCGCCGTTCGACGTTGCTGAGGAAACACTCGAAGACCGACTTCTGCCGCCCGCTGGCGTAGCCCTTGAGCACCTTCAAGGCATCGCGCAGGCGGGCAGGCGAGGAAACGTCGTAGGCGGCGATGTAGAGATGGCGTTGCGTCATGCAGACCAGGTTAGCGCTGTTCTGCACCGGGGGTGGCTGCGGCAAGGTTGCCGTAGCCTGGTGACGGTCAGTGGCGCCAGAGCGGCTGTTGCGGTAGCTGCGGGGCGAGGCGCTTGAGGCCGACGCCGGCGGCCTGGGTCTGCAGCAGCGGGATCAGGGCGGCCTCGATCCAACCGCTGAAGGCCACCCAGTCGCTCTGGGCGATGGGCTGCTCGCCGTGGGCGAGGATTGAGTAGTTACGCTTCTTTAGGTGGTCGAGCATGTGGCTGCGCTCGGCCTCGACGAAGGCGCCGACTGCACCGCCCAGATGATGCGCGGCCAGCTCCCAGGCGTTGCGCAGACCAGCCTGCCGCTTGCCATCAGGATTGGCAGCGATGTGCAGCGCGTCGGGAATCTGCTCGGCGCAGAGGTCGCTGGTGTCGATGCCCTTGCCGGCGAGCAGCCACTGGGCAGTCCATTCCAGCAGCCGATAACCACGGGCAACGGCATCGTCATAGCGGCCTTGCACGGCGCGACGCTGGGCATTCAGCCAGAGATCCCAGAGCTGGGCCGGGGTGCGCTGCGGGCTGTTGCCCGCGGCGCTCAGATGCCTCAGGGCCGTAAACAGCGGTCCAACCTGCGCACCGGCATCGGCGCCGAGACGTTGCCGGTAAAGCGCGATCTGCTCACTGGCGGCGGCGTGGTCGAATCGATCCCAGGCGTCGAAGGCGCGGCTCAGGCCCAGCGCCAGCTGTAGCTCGGCGCGCAACCTGTCGTCGCCGGGTCGCGGTATCCGGCCGAGCCCCTCGGCAGATTCGCCATAGGCAAAGCGCGCCCAAGCGCCAATGAACGGGTGCATCGCCCGACGCAGGCGAATGCCTTCCACGCTGATCGGGAGTTTGGCCTGAGTGCCGTCCGAGACCTTGAGCAAATCGGCGCGCGGACCGGTGATGACCTGCAACTCGATGTCGTCGGCCTCCAACGCCACCATCACCAGGGCCGCGGTCATGGTCTTGGTACCGCCGGTGTAGTCCGCCACCAGGGTCGCGTCGGGGAAGCGTGCTCGTAGCGCGGCGATGGCTTCGGCCATCAGGGTGACGGTCTGGTCCAGTTCGTCGGCAGGAACCTCTTGGGCTCCGAAACGCTCAGCCGCCAGCCCGGCCTGGGTCGGGATATTGGGCAATCGTTCGACGATCTCGGCGCCACGGCGCACCTCCACCGGCATGCCGTTGCCGATGATGGTTGTCATTGAGCCCGGGCGCCCGGTGGTGGCGTCGCTACCCGTGGCGAAGAACTGCACGAACGCCGGCTCGCGCTCGCGGATGGCGGTCAGGATCGGCTGATGCGAGCCGCCGACGGTGCACAGAAGGATGGTATTCGGCATGCTGGTTGCTCCGGTGGTTATACCCGTCGTTGGTTATACCCGTCATCAATGGATTTTCGGCCGCGATGCACGCAAAATCCATCCGCGACTGATGTAGGCGGGCTGATGCTTCAAGCTTTTGCGCGGATGGCGGCGATCAGGTTCTTGCGGGCTTGTTTCTTCTTCGATGCGGGCCAGCCGATATAGCCGTGGATCTCTTCGGCGAGGTCCGCCAGGTCCGCGCAGTCTGTACCTGACCAGGCTTGCTCAGCCTCTTTCAGGACCATAACCAAGTGATTGGCCAGTTCCCCACCTTTTTCTTTGCGGCCAGCGGCGCGGTCTTGGACGAGCTGCTCGCGCAGTTCCTCGAGCCTGCGTTGCTCTGCGCTCAGGTTGGCCAGGCGGGCGGCTTTTTCCTCGGCTTCCTGTTTCTTGCGCGCCTCTGCTTTGGCACGTTCCTGCTCCTTGTGCCGTTGCTTTGCTATCACTTCCCGCACTGCCGTGCGGCGCTTGCTGACGCGATCGTACCAAGCGTTGCTGTCCGCGCCCGTTTGCGCGGCCAGGATGTCACGCAGCGACGACGGCCACCTCGGCAGGGCCCTGCCGGTGGGGGCGGCCTCGACCAGCGCCCAGCCAAATGGCAGCATCTCGGTGCGCTGCTGGATGTCGCCGGCTGCGAGCCAGACGGTCTTGGCGGCCTCGAGGTACTGCGGACGCTCTCCCTTTCCACCTAAGATCTTGATCCGCCGAACGCCGTTCAGCGTGACCGACTCCGCGCCACTATGCCGCCCGACGCGCACTAGAAACGCCTGCCCTGCGTGGAAGGCTGCTTGTCGATCAGCGAGCACCTGGTTGATGGTGTCGACCCAGGCCGCGGACAGATAGCCGCGCAAGCGCAGCTCGCGCACTTCACGCTCGAGGATCGGTTGGTAGAAGCGGTTGCAGGCCGCGGCGATGTCGGCAAAGGTCCAGCGTAGGCGCGCATCGGGGAGCTTTCGACTCGACAGGCCGGCCACGCCCTGGATACCGAGTTGCCCGCTGAACGCCTGTGCGCGCAGCGGCGGGATGCACTCGAGCACCTGGCGCAGGTTCTCGGCCTGAGACTGCAGCTCGCGACCATTCTTGAAAATCGCCTCCCGCTTGCGGTTCACCGCATAGCGTACTTCGGTGGCGTAGCTTTCGGCCGGCGACAAATCGCGCGCATCACCGATCTGCACCAGGCGCATCGGGTCGAGGTCGAACTGGCGGTAGCAGAACAGCTTTTCCTGCAACGCGCGGTTGCGTTTTCGAGTCGGCATTGCGGCAATCTCAGCCGATAAGGATCGGCCATCGTTCTCCAAATCGAGCAGCGCGGTGCGGATCGCGCCCTTGAGACTGCTGCCGGGCAAGATCGGCCGACCGCTGGCGGCATCGCCATAGGTGCGTGCGATGCTCAGCTGGTTGATGATCTCGCGACCGCTCTCTTCGCGCTGAGCGGTTCTGCCGACCCGCTGACGGTATTCGCCAGCGATACTTGGCAGTACCGGCATGGCGTGTTCGGCCTCGGCGATCAGCGCTTCGCCGTTGCGGTGGAAGAAGCCCTGCACCTGCTTGATCAGCTGCACCGTGGGCGCGGCGCTGAGAAGCTTGGTCAGCTCCTCGCGGGCATTGGCCGAGAGGGCGCGCAGCGCGGCCTCGGGGCTGAACAAGTAGAGATCCTCGCCGTCGATGACGTAGCCGGTAGGCTCCAGATCTTGGCCCGTACCGATATGCAGCGGCGCCAGTGCGGTGATGGCAAGCTGGTGGACGTCGTGTCGCTTGTCGCTCATGCGGCGATCTCCTCGGGCAGATGGACCGCGACTATAGGCGCATAGCCTTGTTGCACGGTCTCGGGGATCACTTTCGAGAGGCCGCCGTCGCCACCCAGACCTTGGCCGAACATTGGGGCCGCCGGCAGCGCGGAGGGCGTCAGCAGCGCCCCGGCGCGGGCGAGCAGCACCGGTGTCTTAAAGGGGTTGCCCAGCTGCACCGCCTGATCGCCATGGCGCCCGAAGCGGGTAAAGACGTCGTAGTAGCTGCGCTCGGCACGACAGCCGAGCCCTTGCGGTGCGCAGGCGGCTAGGGTTAGGCAGGTGTTGGCCGCGGCCTGTGCGGAGGATGGTGCAGGCCAGGGCTCCACGAGTAGTTCGAGGGTGAACTTACCAAGCCCGATGCTGGCATCGCGCCCAAAACCGACGCTGCCGATGGTATCGAACAGCTCGGCCAGTTCCTCGGCACGGATGCGCTCGGCGTCATAGACTAGGCGGATGCAGAGCGCCACGCCCGCGGCGGACCAGCGCTGCATCAGGGTGTACGGCGCGAAATCGCCGCGGCCCGTGGTGCCGGTCAGGCGGTTGATGCTGTTGTGTGGCTGTGGGTGCAAGGTGGTGAGGGTTTGCGGGTGCTTTGCATCGGTGTTGGCGGCGAGGTCCGCCGCATGCGTGCTCGCTGCCACGACCTCGGCCTCGGTTTGGCACAGCGCGAGCCATTCGCTTAGCGGCCGATTAAGCGCCGTCAGCGGCAGCCAGACGCGTTTCTTGATTTGCTTGCGGTCGGCATCCGGGATTGCGGGGAATAACGACAACGGCAGAGCCGGGCGCGGCAAATAGCCAGCCGGTATGGCATCCGAGACGACCGCGAACGGGCGCCCTTCGGTGTAGCCTGCCAGGCAATCGCGCAGGTGCGCCTCGCCGCGACGGTTGCGTAGCGCCCAGCACAGCTGGCCGAACAGCATGTCGCCAAGCAGGGGCGAGCCGAACGGCGAGCGCAGCTGCAGGCGCAGAGTAAGCGTTTCCATGCGCGGCTCCCCTCAGTCGAGGCTCAGTTGATCCAGTCGTGTCTGTAGGTCCTCGCCCTGCATGGACAGGCCGGTGAAGCGGATCTTGCCGTAGCCGCGCGAGCCCGAGCCGCCCAGGCCCGTCAGCTCGAGCAGCTTGAAGCCGACCAGCAGCTCATCGAGCAGATCCTCATCGCCATGGACCTTGAGCGTGAGCTGGAACTCGAAAAGCGCTCCGGCCGGCACGCGCTCGGTGTTGCGCGGGTGCTCGGCGACACCGGCGATGCGGTCGATGGCGTTCTCGGTCTTGAGCTCGGTAAGGAGCAAATTGCGCGCATCCATCTCGGCAACCCAGTCTGCATCGAGGTTGCAATCCCAGAACGCCAGCCGGGTGGGGCCGATCTCGCCCAGCAGCGCTTCGTCTGGCTCGCCCTCGGGGGCACCGCCGAAGAGCTTGAGCAGCGTCTTGCCTTCTGTTTGCTGGGCACCGTTGAGTTCGCGAATGTGTTTGAAACCGAGCGGCTTGCCTTTGGTGAGGCCGACCACGCCAGCACGCCATTCGAGCAGGCTGCGCATCTTGCCTTTGATGCTCGAGCCGGGGATGTAGGGCTGGTTGTTGACCGGGTTCTTGATCACCGGGTTGTCGGTACCGCCGATGTGCATCTCGGTGTTTCCACCGCCGATATGGAGGCCGCTGAGCAGCTCCAGAGTGCCGGTGATCTTGCGGATATGGGTCAGTTGCATGCTGAACTCCTTGTGGCCGATCTCATTTGTTCTCGCTGGGACGCACTTCTTTGTAGAAGCCGAGGAAGGCTTCGACAAAGAGCTTGGCGTAGCCGAGGGTCTTGGCGTCTGTCGCCTGGCGCAGGCAGCGTTCCAAGAGTTTGACGAAGTTCGGGTCGATCAAGTCGCGCCCCTGGGCATAGGCGGCTTTGGCATTCAGCATCAGGATGAAGGGGCGTACCTCCTGAAAGCGCGCGTTATCGGCCCCGACCTTGGTCTGCCACATGACTAATTCGTCGTAGAAGCGGCGCAGCTGACTGGGTTTGTTGCATGTCTTGTTGTCTCCGATGGCCTTGGCGCAGCGCTTGGCAATGCCGTTGAACAGCTCCGGGTCCAGTTCGCCGGCAAAGCGAATGTCATCCACGGAAAACCCGGGGCTGGCTTTCTGTTCACAAGGACTTCTGCGGTCACCGCCGCCTTGGCCAGGTCTGCGCTGCTGTTGATGTCTGGGTTGGCCCATGCTTGCGTACTCCTAGTCGCGTGCTTGATAGAGAAGGGTGAAGAGTGGAATCCGGTAGCTGCCGCGGAAACGTTCGATACCGCCTTGCGCAATGACCTGGGCGAGGCGCTGCTGCAGGCGGCGACGCTCGTCATTCTTGGCACGATCGCGCAGGCCAGGTAGGCGCTCGAGCATGCGCGCGGTGCGATAGGCAAACTGGCTGTGCCAGATTGCATGCTCCGGACGCTGCTGAACGGACTCGGCCTTGTCGATCAGCTCGATCAGACCGTAGACGTAGCCGGTGCTCAGCCTGAGCTCATCGATCAGTCGCTCGAGTTCATCCTCTGCCTGCCCGAGGGCCTCGAAGTCGTCCCATGAGACCGTCTCGCCAAAGCAGGTCACCGCGTTCTTCAACGGGCTCAGGCCCTTGGCTTGCTCCAATGCCTGCTCGCCAAGCGCAGCCAGGTGACGGATCGGCAGGCCGGGCTTGGTGGTGGAAAGGCCAGCGGAAAAATGGATGTCCGGGTTGCCGGCGACATAGCGCGCGAAGTCCGTGCGCAGACGCCGTGCCAGGGCCATCTGTGAGCGCCAGGGACCGATGAGGAAGAAGTCATCGCCGCCGGCGAACAGGGTGTAGGTGTTCGAATACTCGCTCTGGCACAACCACGGCAGGTAGACCGCGAAGAAGGCGTTGGTCTGCCTGGATAACGCGGCCATCTTGGCAAAGGTCGGTTCCGCCAGCCCTTGTTGGAAGATCAGCCCCAGGTTGTCGATGTCGCCCTTGAGGGTGTTGAGCGCACGGATACCGACCCAGCGGCTTTCCTTATCCAGGCGCTGGTCTTCACACGCCAAGTGGTTCAATGTCTTCGGCTCGCGGCAGGAGAAGTCGCCATCGGCGTCCGGATCGGCATCCTGGTACTTGTCCCGCTCGAATTCGCTGAGCGGCTCGCCGCTGAAGCGCGGAATGTAGCCGTTGATGTAACGGCGTGCATAGCCGTTCCAGAGCGCGCGGTCGCCGTCTGCGGCGGGCAGGCTGAAGTCCCAGGCACGTAATAGATTGCCGCTGCGCAGCGCTGGACCGAAGCGCCCGCTGTCGGTTGCATCGCTGGTGAAGCTGATCTGGTAGCCAAACAGATCGACGCCGAGGCTGTGCTGCCCGATGCCTTCGCGGGTCACCAACAGACGCTCAAAACGGGTCAGCCAGTCGCCGATATCAATCTGATCCTTGGCGAGACGACTCAGCTTAAGTACCCGACCCTGCCGGGTTTCTTCTAGCTCCGCGGGCGAGCGCCCGTCGATGGCACAGGTACCGAGCTGGTTGTCGAAGCGATCGAGGAAGCCGCTGAAAACGGCCGGCACCGGATGATCGCTGCAGAGTGCAAAGCGCTGTGCCTTGGCCAGATCGAGTTGCGCGAAGAGCCGCTGCATCAGGTCGCGGAAGCCTTGGTGACTGTGGTTCGGATCGGCGTGGGTGCCGATAAAGTCGTTGCAGTTCGCCTCCAGCCAGGCCAGTCCGACGCCGGCCTGTCCGAAGCTGTGCTCGAGGAACCAGGCGTCGAGGGTGCGGCGAACCTCGGCAAGCGCGGTGCGTATGCCTTCGGTGTTGGGTGCAACGATCAGGAACTTGCCGGCCGCGTTGATGATCTGGCTGGTCGGCGGCAGCGACAGCACATCGAGTATGCGCATGGCCGCACACTCGATGAGTAGGCCGACGTAAAACGAGCGCCCGCGCAGCAGTTTGGCCGCACGGCGCTGGGTCTCGCCGCCGGCGGCGAAGATGAAGTCCTGGATGCCAAACAAGTCGCCCTGGATCAGCAGCAGCTTGGGCCTGTCCCAGTCAGCGCGATGCTGATGCGCGTCGATGATTGCCTGGGCGTCATCGTCACGCGCCTGATGCCAGCGCCATAGGGCGGTAGCCAGCGCGGCGACCGCCTTGCTGTGGTCGTAGAGCGAGACCTCTGGCTTGACGCCAAAGGCGGTCGCGGCTGGGATCGCGTGGGCAAAGGTGGCCAGCAGGGTGTCGAAGTGATCAAGCCACAGATCGAGCCGCTCCTGATGCGAGGCCGGGATTGCGGTGAGCGCGATGGTGAACTGATCCCAGAGCGTCCGGTATTGGGCCTTGGCCTGCTCGCGTTCGCGCTTGGGCGGCTCGCAGTCCTCGGCCAGTTGCGGAAAGATCGACCGCGGTGAGAGCGGCTGCAGCGCATAGCGCTGCTGTAGCGGAGTCTTCTCGCCATGGCGGCCGTCTAGGCGAATCTGCTCGAACAGAGTCAGCTGCCGGGCGGAGAAGTGGTCGCCGCCCGTGGCGGTGCCTTCTTCGGCATCGTTGTACCGATCGAAGGTCTCGCGCTCGAAGCCGGATGCAACCCGGTCGGCGGTGGCGATGATCCACTGCAAGGCGGTCTCGGGTACATGATGGCGGGCGGCGGCGTTGATCAGCGAATCATCGACGTCCGCGGCATCCCAAGCCGCGAACGGAGTTACTTCGCTGCCTTTGAGCTTCGGAAAGTGGCGCTCCAGCAGGTCGATGGCGAGCGCGGTATAGGCGGCATGGCGGTGCGAGAACCACTGGCGTCCGTCGGCCTGCCGCCGGCGTGCGTACTGGTGCAAGTTCGCCTCCAGTAATTCTGCGCCTGGATCGACGCCGGCGCGCTCGGCGAACTTGCCGATGTCGTGGACCAGTCCGGCAAGTGCAACGCGACTGGAAGCGGCAAGGAGTTCCTGTCGATTCATTGAGTATTCCATCCATCTCGAACAGATTCAGAGGCTCGCGGGGTGCGGTAACAGAGCCTATAGCCTATGGCCCTGACCGCTTGCGTAGCCGTGACGGCAAGGTTGCGGGTTGATGGGGGCAAGGCTCTCTTGCCCCTCCATATCCACAAAATGCGGGTGCCGCGAAACGGATGTCCATTGCCGTAGCCCAGGAAGGCTCGCTCAGGGCGCTCCCTCAGCACCAGGATCAGCACCAGGATCAGATTCTGCATGATCCGATCGGAGACCGACACCCCATGCAGGTTCATCGGAACCGAATCGCCTCCGGCTGCAGGCGCAGCCCGTAGCGGGTATTCGGTCGGCGCCCGTCGGCGTGGATCAGGTAGGGTTTGGCCAGTACCGCGCCGAGGGCTTCGGTCAGTGCCTTGTTTGCACGCGAGCGGCGGTAGTCGAAGTCATCAGCGCTCATGCCGTTGGCCAGTGCGGTTTCTGCGCGCTCGTAGTCGCCGCAGGCGGAGCCGACGATGAGTTGATATTCATGTAGGTATTGGGCCGCGAGACCGTCGCTGTTCCAACGCGCGGCGTGCAGCCCCATGTGCCGGCGCCGCGCCATCAGCGCGTAGAAGGCGAGCGCCGCAGGCGCCAGGGCGATGGACTCGCCGGCGGCCTGCAGACGACGGTTATCGAGATCAATGACCACCTCGGGCGGTTCGAGGGCACGCTGGGCGGCTGCGATGGTCTCTCCAAAGCTGGCTCCGCCGTTGAGCAAGCGTTCGGGCACCACGCCGGCGCGCAGGCGCACGAACGGCACCTCGGCGAGGGTGACTTGGGCACGCTGGCTGTCGGCGAGCTTGTTGTCCCTGGTCTCGATGACCCGCGGATAGGGGGTTGGATAGAAGAAGTTCCAACTCTGCTCGAAGGGCTCGGTAACCAATACGTGGCTCAGGCGATCCTGGGCGCGGCCGTAGAGCGAGAGCGCATAGCCGGCGTAGTAGCCCATGGTCTTGCGCCCGCCGGCGAGCGAGACGTGCAGGGCGCAGCTGGGGTCGGAAGTGAGTGCGCGGATGGTTTCGGTGATCTGGTCGGCGACGCAAGCATTGTCGGCGAGGTCGCGGATGTCGGCCAGCGGGCGACCGGCGGCATCGCTGAGGATCTGAATGGCGTGCGGCCCAAAGTCGATCGGCGGCAACTGATAATCACGGCACAAGCGGGCGAACCAGCCGGGATCGTCGGACAGTAGGCTCAGGCGGGCACGCTCGGCACCTTCGGCGGTGGTGATCAGCCGGATGGCGGTGGGAACGAACGGCGGGGCAGTGGCAACGGCGAGCGCATAGAGCGTCTCGGTGAGGATCTGCGGCGAGAGCCCGGCGACGGCGAGGAGTATGCGGCGCGGGTAGTGGTATGGGGCACAAGTAGCCACTGGCGTGACGATTTGGTTCGCTGTATCGGTTGCTTGTTTGGCCATTGGCGTTGCTTTCTTTTCCGTTTGTCTTGGCCTGTGCACGACGGACCTGTAATCGATAGTGTACTCCGTGCGCGCCATGACTGTCAGTGATGGCGTTGTCGGTGCGTCCTAACTCTGTGGCAACGAATCCAGCAGCCTGCGCCAACAACAGGCTGAAGGATGCCGATTGGCTGCGCCGGCGGCAGCACTGGCAAGCTTGCCGCAGCTCAGCCCTGGGACGCTGCCGCAGTCGTCACCCGATAGCGCCCCAGCCCGAAGCTGGTGTTCTTGCCTAGGTGCAGCCATTGGCCGAGCGCGATCAACGGCCACAAGGGCGCAATGCCTGGGCCGCTCAGGCGTACCTGCCCAAGCAGGCCGCCGAGCTGCATATGGGTGCGTTGTCGCGAAGAGTATCGAGGCCAGTCGACCCAACGTACCTGCATCGCCTGGATCTCGACCTGATCGATGGCGGCATGCACTAAGCCACGCTCGAGCGTGCGGGGTCCGGCATAAGGCGCTACCAGGCCGGGGACAGTCGGCTCCGGTGGATAGAGTTCGGCGAGCAGCGAGACCCGAGCAGCCAAGGTGCCGAGCAGCGCGCGCGCGCTGAGCCCGGTGGCGCGTATGTAGCGGCCACGCTGCTTGATCCTCAACGGCGTGAGCAGCTTGAACACAAGCACCTCTGGACAGGGGTCGAGCACCTGGGGGGCGGTGCGCAGGGGCTGCAGAGTGCCGCTATCCGCCTCGAAGACTGGCTGCCAGTGATCACTGCCGAGACTGGTTTCCTGCACCACCTGGCGCAGCCGAAACCGCCCGCCTTCGCGGCCGAGTCCGATCCCACCTGCGCGCTGCAGGGCGTGGATCAGATAGGGCAATTGATCGCCAGCAGGACCGATCAGCGTGAGACCAAGCGCGAGCGACTCGCCGGAGGCATGCTCGCGCTGACCGGCCGGAGGCGGCTCGAGCACGAACGGATGCGGTAGCGCGCTGTAGCGCTTGGCGATCTGCGCAGAGGCGGCCGGGGTTTCGAAGAAGGTCGAGTAAAAGCACTGGCCGCGTAGCAGACAGCCGTCGCAGTTGGGCGCGCGTGTTACGCAGACGCTGCGCCGCAGGCTGTGCCCGAGCAGCCCGCGCCAGGCCGAGCCGCTGAAGGTCGGCAGGCGGATCGGATCGATAGCTTGAAATTGGAAGCGCAGACGCTGCAAGCGCAACATGGGAACCGGGATAGCAGCGGCAACGGACGATGACATGGTGGTTGCGGTGTGGAGGATACAGACCGGACCCTCAGATTACTCGCCTTTTCGGCGCCGTTCAAGGCGGCCGGCAAGGTGACTTGTCACGAATTATCACCTACAAGTGCTGACCTACACCAATCTGGGTGATGGCCTGGGTGATGGCCTGGGTGATGGCCTGGGTGATGGCCTGGGTGATGGCCTGGATGATGGCCTGGGTGATGAATGGTGGCAGTCCGAGCTCGGGTAAAATCGCTGGGCTTTAGAAACCTTGGCCCTCAGGGCATTTTACCGCCCGCAGGATCAGCGACGCGATTTCCTCAATGGAATGATTGGTGGTGTTCATCACCGGCACATCCAGGCGACGGAACATATCCAGGGCATTCTCGACCTCGGTCTGGCAACGCCTCAGAGACGCATAGGGGCTGCCCGGCCGGCGTTCTTCGCGAATTGCGCGCAGGCGGTTTGGGTCGATGGTGAGCCCGAACACTTTTTGCTTGTTCGTCCAGATCTCGGAAGGCAGATCGCCGCGCTCGAAGTCCTCTTCGGTGATCGGGTAGTTGGCCGGGCGCAAACCGTAGTGAATGGCCAGATACAAGCAGGTCGGCGTTTTGCCGGAGCGCGATATGCCAAGCAAGATGACGTCGGCGTGTTGGAAATTGCCCGGTTTGACGCCGTCATCGTTGGCCATGGCAAAGTTGATCGCATCGATGCGCTTGGTGTACGAACTCGGCTGGGTGATGGCATGGCTGCGGCCGGAACGGCGGCTTGGCGGCACGCCCAACTCGGCGCTGAGCGGGTCGACATAGTGTTCGAACAATTCCATGTAATAACAGTTGCCGCCCCTGATGATTGCCGCGATCCTATCGTTGAGCATGGTGGCGAAAACCAAGGGTCGCGCACCATCGCGCAGAAACGCCTCCTGCATGCGCTGAGTCAGCGCCTGGGCGCGCTGCTCGGTATTGATATAGGGCATGTAAACCTGCTCGAACTCCATTGTGTCGAACTGGGACAACAGGCTATGGCCCAGGGCCTCGGCGGTGATGCCGGTACTTTCAGAGACAAAGTAAACGGTGCGCTTCCTGTGGGTAGGTGCTGAAACCATTTCGATGGGAACCTAAGCCTTTGTCAGCTGGGTCAAAGTCGTGGGGATATTTCAGGGGGTGCTGCGTTCGAAGAATGCATGGATTCAACTCAGAGACGCCTTGGCCCCTCTGCGCACGCTGCGTCTCTGCGGTGAATCCTTACATTCTTTGCAGGCAGCACACCTCCTGACTCAGTGCTTGTTTGCATCGGCTGTGCTGGTGCCGAGGTTCTGAGATTGTGCAAGTATTGCAAGAATTACAAGAATTGGTACGGCACAAGATTTTCATCATAATAGAGACACAGAGTGCACAGAGAAAAGACCCTGATTCTTGCAAAGACTTGAAATCTCTGAGTTCTCTGTGGTGCATCAGTCTACGCAGCAGATCGCGAATATTTTCAAAGTCTTGGCGCGTGGGAACGCGGGATAGCCTCGGAGCCTCGGCACGAATTGCGAGGATGCGAGAATGCCGAGATGACGCGCTTTACTCCAGCTGCTGGTCTCCCCATGCCTTGAGACCTTGAAGTTATTGCCCAGATCACCCTGATGTAACTTTCCTCCGGCAATCGCCTAAGCAGGCTGAACCACGAGGTATACAAAAAGCACGAAGGTGAATGAAAGGCTGAAGTTTACTTCTTTTCTTCCTCGTGTTCCGCTTGCCTTGCGTGGTGAAAACCATTGTCAACAACAATTGCCAACAGTTGTGTTCGAAGCTGCGAGCTGTGCGGCCGGGACGGATTGAAATTGACCCGGCACCACCTCGTCCCGCGGACCATGCACTCCAAGACGCGCATCCGGAAACGCTGGACCGCCGAGGAGTTGAACACCCGGGTGGCCTGGCTCTGCCGCTCCTGCCACAACCAGGTGCATGCCGTCCTCAGCGAGAAGGAACTGGCGGATACTTGGAACGAACTCGCCCTGCTCCGGGAGCATCCCGTCATCCTCAGGTACGTCGAGTGGGTCCGCAAACGCAACCCGCGCGGGCGGATACGAGCACGGCGGGAGCAGCGCTGAGCGGCTCTTGCGCTCCACCCGAGCATCCCCCCGGGGTCGCCCGCAAGCGGGCTCCTACGGCTGGTCAAGGTCCGCTTGCGGGAGAGGCGCCTTGGCCCCTCTGCGCACTCTGCGTCTCTGCGGTGAATCTTTACACTCCTTGAAGGCAGCACCCTTGTCCCAGGAAAGGCAAAACGCTCGCGTCCGATTCGCTGGCATTGCCTGCCGGGTCGCCCGCAAGCGGGCTCCTACGCCGAGCGGCTCCCACGGCTGGTCAAGGCCCGCTTGCGGGCGAGGCGCCTTGGCCCCTCTGCGCACTCTGGGTCTCTGCGGTGAATCCGTACATTCTTTGAAGGAAGCACCCTTGTCCCGGGAAAGGCAAGGGGCTCGCGTCCGATTCGCTGGCATTGCCTGCCGGGTCGCCCGCAAGCGGGCTCCTACGTCGGCCGTCCCCGGCGGCTTGTAGGAGCCCGCTTGCGGGCGACGCGCTGGCTATACGACATGGCCTGCTCCACCGGACAAGCTACCTGGAACTGGTTGGCGACGCGGGAGCTGTTGTTTTCCGGTTGCTCCCAGTCGATGAACTGGAGCCTGCGCTGGCGGCCCCGCTCCTAGCCCACGACGCTGCCTTCGAGCAGTAATTCGGTCGCCGCCTGGTTGGCCTCCAACAGCTTGGCGGTGCCGATCCCCTGCAACGTGCTGACGGCTTGGGTTGCTCGACCTCGTCCAGCTCGGGACGAGCGGTCATGATATCTCCCGAACGGCTGGGGCAGCAGGCTGGTGATTGGTCGACGCGATTGCCAACGAGCACTCACCAGCATTCAGAGCAGGGTATCACAGCAGAGGTGCCAGATTTCAGGGAAGTCGCGTCGAAGCTGCGAGAAGGGCTCCATGAGCTGCCCATTTCCATGGAAGCACCATGTGAGGATGCCGTTGTCGTCACGCTCGCGCAGCTGATCGATCAGGGCGTTTGCGTTCGGCCCATGCGTATCGATCGCTGTTGCCACGATCTCTGCGATGCGCAGGTAGCTGCGGCGGTAGACTCGCGACAGGGCTTCGCGTCGATCGAGATGCAGCTCTTTTATGGAAATGATGATGTGGACCATTTTCACTCGCTAAGCTGCGCCCTATGCAGTCTTGGCGGTGTCCGTCGGTGCCGAGATGTGGATGATGGCATGATAGTGGCTCAGATCATAACTATTCGGTAATGTCTTTCAGTGGTATCACGTTAAAAGAGCCCCAATCCTTCCGATGCTATCCTGTTGCCGCCGGATTTGCAGGGGCAACCACCTGCAATTGATTACCGTAGGTGCCTGTCTCCATGTCGCCATCTAGCAGCACGGAGGATTGAGCCCCGTTAACTGCTGTATCGCCGGCGCTCAAGGTCAGGTCCTCCGTGCCACTGACCGGATTTCCCGGTGGCGTGGGTCCGACACCTGTGAATGTAAAGGTGCAGCGTGCCTCGTAAATCACGCCGACGCCATTGATGGAGACCTTTGAATAATTGGCATAGGTCACGGGACCCGATAACCATGCACCGGAAACCGCAGGCGGATAGGGTGTTGTACCCGGAATGGCGATGACATCGCCTTCGACTGCAATGTTCGGCATCGTAAATCCTTCTTACACGCGTCTGAAGAACGGAAACCGGACAATGCCGTCAGGTTCTCCCACTACTGGATCGTTGCGTAAGGTATCGAGAACATGATTGTCGCAGATGACCAGGCTCGGCAGTTTATCCCTACTTAAACCGACGCGCAGGGCGTAGGAAATGCTGTCGGCATCCATCATCTCGAAGGTAAACGATAGCTCTAATAGTCCGAATGTCTGAACCCATTCTCCTTCTCCTTCAATAAGAAAATTAGCCAGTTGTCGGTATTCTCTTTGCACCAAGACAATAACTTCAAAGCCGATATTTATAGGAGCGCCACTTTCGTATAACGCAAGACGCGCCTGCTCCTCGTTGTATAAAGTTCCTGAAATGGTATATCCACTGATCCTCGCGCTTTCAATCGTTAGTCGATGATGGTAACCAAGATCAAGTGCATCCAGGCGCAGGTTGATGGCGGACAGTTTATCAAGGATGATATTTCCTTCACTAATTGAGGTTGTTTCAAAACCAATGAGACCGTTTGGATGCAACACACCGACGACATAAATACCATCAACCTCGATTTTGAGGTTAAACCACATTTCAAAGGTACCGCCCTCTTCGCCATCACCGCTGGGTAGCATCAAATGATGAGACTCATTAGGCGAATTGACAACATTGCCATCCAGATGAACGCTCGGATCTCCTTCTAGATAGATTTTACTGCCTTTCAGGAATAAACGCGCCAGGAACACGCCACCGGTGTTGACAACGCGGCCTATATCCTGAATCAGGAATTGTTCTGCTTGAGCTGTGGGCTTCCATGTAATTTTACTTCCCGATATTTCCAAATCGCCTTCCAAGATATAAGCCATCTGCACCCCGAGGAGCGTGTTAGACGGTAATTCAAGGGTCATGAAAACAGATGCCTGCTTTATGGTGCTCGGCTCCGGAACCCTATCACACTGAATGAGCAATCCACCGATGAACTGCGCAAGCGTTACCGTCTGATCGTGTACGGCTACGTTTCCATCAGATAGCCAGAAAACCCCCTCTACATGAAAAGCGGGGTCGTCTTCGGCAGTGCAGAGGGCATCCAGTGCCTGGGCAACGTTGGATGCGCCTTCCAGACGGGTACAATCTTCAGGCGGCGTATACCTGACTCCTTCAGCCTCGATTGAGCAGAGGGCATCCAGTGCCTGGGCAACGTTGGTTGTGCCTTCTATATTGGTGCAACCTCCAGGTGGCGTATACGTGACCCCGTCCGCCTCGATTGAGCAGAGGGCATCCAGTGCCTGGGCAACATTGGTTGTGCCTTCTATATTGGTGCAACCTCCAGGTGGCGTATACGTGACCCCGTCCGCCGCGATTGAGCAGAGAGCGTCCAATGCGCCGGCAACAGTGTTCACGCTGTTGCCGATGTTGATACAATCCCCAGGAGGTAAATAGCTGACCTCTTCGGCAATGCTGAGATTGGCATTAAAATTCACCTGCTGGTGATGGCGGGCATCGGCTGGGGCATCAATGAATGCCATCACGCTTTGATGATGTCTATTGCGGTTGTTGCCGAGCTGCCATTGGCAATTCACCAAACCTTCGCCATCGGTATAAATGACAATTCTGTCGCCACCTGTCGGGTCTGCGCTGGTGAAGACCTTGCCGTCTAATCCCTCGGTCTTCACTTCGAAGATGACGGGCAGGTTCTCCACGGGATGCTCGCCGCGACTGACGCGTACCATGAGTGGGCTTTGGAGCGTGTCACCGGGTTTGCCTTCCTGTCCATCGCCTCCGACGTAATGCAATTGGAGCATTTCGGTCAGGGCAGGGAATAGGGGGCGACAATCTTCAATTGCGACATCGGCATCACTTTCATCTGGATTCCAGTGAATCAATGCCAGCTTGCAACAATGCCATTCAGGACCCTGCGGTGGTACATCGCTCAGTTCTTCAACGCGACCTATGATAGTGCGTGCCGTGAATGTCCAGTAATCGCCTGTACGGAATATGTCATGCGGATTGTCCACACCGATTTTAATTCCAATGCCATCTTCAAGTATGATTTCAGTGGTGTTGGTTGTGGTGTCAAAATCATCGTTAAGCGCAATCTCGTCAGTATCCCACAGGCGCACTTTGACATTGCTGGCCGTGGTATAACCGTTGAGAATGGTCGTGATATCGGTGACATTCTTGAGGGTGACTTGTCGTTGAGCATCATTGACTGCGCCTGCACCGGACGAGATTTGCAGCATCGCACCGGCACGTCCTGCCAGTTCGTCCTCCTCGCTGACCAATTCGATCCAGCTGTTAGGCGAGAGCGTGACGATTTGATCCCAACCCAGACGCGCCAATGTCAAGGTTCGGTTGCTCGCGTTGATTTCGACTACTTTGAACGCAATGGCGCCGTTATAACGCGACCACTTGACGCTTGCGCCGCCGGCAACCGTACCGCCTTCATGCACTTCAACCCGGTAGAGACGATTTTCCAGGCCACGGTAGTCGCTATCCGCAGGTGTGACGCATGGGTTATCATCAACAGATGCAGTGTGATCTTTGATGATGGTCAATAAGCCTGCCCCAATCCCCGCTTCCTCCATGACCGTCTCAGCATCTTCTTCACAGCGGTCAAGGCTCACGCCTTCTCTAACATGAACCTGCCAGATAGTCTGCACACGGGTTGTGGTATCGGGTCCGCCGAGCGCGATTTCACGGATGGTCTCATCTTCAAGGTAAGTTACATGCCGTTCGCGCACACACAGATACACCAGATCCACGCGCTTACTTGCGCCTGGGGCGCTAATGGTCGGTGGATCGGGTAGAAATGGTTGTGTGGCATAGGTTGTAGCGTCATCCAGGTTGATGCGGTGGCCAGCGATATAAATCGTACCGGCTCCGAGGTGCAGATCATAGGCTGGATCTGCTGTATCGATGCTGACGAGAAAACCGGCATCAGCATAGGGTACGCCACAGTGCCCGATGACATCTCGCGAGCGTTTGCAATCTAGATCGGCCTGAATGCTGACCTGCTCGTTCCAGTCCGCATCCAATGTCACACGCCCCTGCTGCTGTAGAACGCGTGTATAGCCTTTGTTTATATTGAAACGGAAGCGCGAGTAATCGGCTTTCATGATATCCTCATAATGCCCTAAGCTTCAATTAACGTAGATCAATCCATATTCCAGCCCAAACGGCAAGTATTCTTGAAAACGAATACGCAGATTCGCTTCCCGCTGGGGCCGCATCAGCCTGTTGAATACACCCATCTCGGCAGCGTTATCCGCTCCCGTGCGAATTTCTCGCGCACAATCCTGACTCAATTGTACATACGCCGGTAAGCCGTAGCGGCGAGTCGTGAATTGTGGACGTACCCGTCGACCGGCCTCTTGACGGGCAATCAAGCTTTCAAAATCGTCCATTCCATTCTGTACGGCGGCATCCATCGCACGGTCCGGCTCGCACCGGAAGCGGCGCGGTGTCACTGAAGCGGGAGGCACATAGCTGAAGCGTACACAGCCAATTTGTTGGCGTTGCACGGTGACTGTGTCCGTGAAGATGCTGTTGGACGCTGTCTGCATGGCGCGTACGGAAACGGCGCCCATAATCGTGCTGTTTTCGATGTAACATTCGGGGGCGGGTAAAATGCCTACCGCGTCGTAGCCAATGGCCGGCAAGGTGCTGAGCAAGCCGAGAACCACCACCCCCAAGGGGTCGGTACCGGTCGCTGCAAAGCGTAATGTCACCCCGTCCTGCATCGAATAGACGACAAGGTGTCCCTGATCGAAGCGCACAAAGGTATTTGTGCCGAGCTCAGCACGGGCGCGCAACAGGGTCTCCAAGTCGCTGGCAGCCGTGTTGCCATCGGCAGGTACTGCACTCAGCGCGACCGTAAATGTCTCCATACCGAGGCTGTCGTCGCTGACGGTTTCTTTGAATACGGTCAGCTGCGGCGGTTGTGTCAGGATGCCGAAATCGCCGACGGTTGCACCTACGAACACGCTCAAATCGCTGGCATTGGCGGGGTTGACCCCCAATAAGCCGGCAGCCTCGCCATCCTCGATACGGATACGGCGTTGCGTATTTTGCAAGATGATTGCGCGTGGGATGCCGTTGAGCCTTAGCACAGGCGCTTCAGTGAATGCGCGAGTTGCCCCCGGCGCCGAACGCAGTGCCATCTGTAAACCGCTCGCTATCTCATCCAATGAAGTCGGTGTGTCCGTCAGGCTCACAGTGTGGGTTTCGTTGCCAATGCGAACAGTGAGGGGCTTGCCGACTGCCGCTTCTGCATCCGTCAGATTGAGATCCCCGGATGCCAGAGCCGGATACACCTGTCCCATCTCGATTGCCGCGAGATTATCTACAATGCTGTCGTAAATACGCAGCGAGCGCGTATCAGGCGGTAGTCGCAAGGGACCGACGATGCTATGGTCAACCATCACATCAAGGCGATCATTGTCAGCAGCAACGACGATGCTTGGCGTTTCCGGTTGCAATGGGGAGGCATTTTCAGACAGGAGAATGCCCGGTACGAGTGTAGAGTGCATCACCTCAAGCAAATCAAGCCCGGTATTGACGGTTAAATCCTCGGGTGTCGCCACCTGTATTTGTCCCTCGATGAGCAAACCCTTGAGCGATAAACGTGCTGGATTGTCAGTATCCGGCACGATCAGATCGCCGATGATCATCGGGCGTTGTTTGTTCTCGGCCTGAACGATAATCTGCACATTTTCCCGATTAAACGTATTCTGATTGAAAGTCAGCGTTTCAGTATAGGTGCGGCTATCCACGATTTGTATCAACAAGCGGGGGTGATCCTCCGGATTCCATGCAGTGAGTGCTGCTTGCAAGGTATCGTGATCGCCTGGCACTTGCAGGACGAGGCCGGGTTCGTCAGGGTTGGTCAATGCCCATTTCTGCGGGTCGCGAACGGTTGGGTCGTCGCGGCGCTCATACGTGCCACCTCCCACATCGGCACTGAAGCCATAATGCAGGCTGACCGCAATGTCCTCACCGACGAGAGCAGGCGGCAAGGACAAGCGTCCATTGATGATATCCACACCGATTTTGCCATCTGTGCGCTGCCGCCACTGCGATAAATCCATACAGACGATGTCGGTGGCGGTCTGGGCAGTGTTATCGATGCGAATGCCGACGCTCTTGTCGTCGCCGAAATAGGTTTCAGGCGCTGCGTGGAAGGCAATGCGGCGAATGGGTTGCGCGATATGGATTTCACTAGCGAGTCCCGTGTCGTCGCTCTCGGCGACAGGACTATGAAATAGATGCTGGCGGATGCCAAGCGGGTTGAATAAATAGCCAAAACTATTCTCATCGGCGGGTCGCGGTTGCACATCGCGTAATTCGTAGCTGCTCAAACGCCAGATGAAAAAGCCCACTTTGGGAATGTGATGCCAGCCCGCCGCCGGGGCAAAGGGTCGAATATCCAGGGTATGGCTTGCTGCATCAAACGCCGTATGAACGCGGTCGCACCTATCAATATCGCGCACAGGGAGCGTGCCGACATTGCGGCGCAGATGATTCGTATTCTGTGTCCACGTCAGCATATCGAAGAATGCTACCGCATGTACCGACCAGCCCGTCACGTCGCGTGCCAATTCTTCCAGCATGGGCAATGTGCCTTTGCGCAGGCGATAGGAGATCGTCTTGGCAATGTCCGCACGGCGTCCGCGCACCACAGCATGAATGGGGATGTTGCCAATTAAATCGCCGAGATAGGGCAGTACCCAATCGTCGGCAGTTTCAACAAAGAAATTGTCCCAGAGACGATCAATATCTTCTTTGACGACAGTCGCCTGTTCACTGATGATGCTCAATAATGCCTTGAGCGGATAGCCCCGCCGGGCATCTTCGCGGCGATAGACTTCCGGCAGTAATGCATAAAGATCAATTGCATCGGGCATCATCACGCCTCCGCCGCAATGCCAATGAGATAGGTCGATGTGGACCCCGTTTCGAGATGGGCGAGTTGGTCGCGTCCAATTCTCAAGACAGCTTCGACTTCAACAGCCTCCGGATCATCGAGTAAATAAAAACGCGTGATGTTAGCGCCGATAACGCCGTCTGCGGAATGCGCTATCTGGTAAATCTCACTTAAGGCGATGGTCTGTCCTAGACTGAGGTGATCGAAAGCGAAGAATTTTTCAATCGCTGCCGTTACGTCGGCGAGTACGGTATCGGCCTGGTAAGCGAGGTCAGGATAAATTTCAAGCGACAATACCACATTCGCCGGGTCATAATTCACGACGCTCAATTTGCGATTGGGATCGCGACGGCTGTCGAGATCATCAATGAAAGTCTTGAAGGTTTCGCCGACAATCTTAGTGCCGTCATCCCCGGCAATCACCAGCTTGACGACTTGCCACTCTTGATCCCACTCAATGAATGCCCGTGCCTTTGAGACGCCATTGAATTCGCGGGCGGCATCTTCGAAATCACGCAATGACACGATACGTCCGAAGGTACGAACGGTATTCGGCGCGTTTTCGCGGATGGACTCCGGGTCTTCGCGTTCTGCACCGCCACTCGAGGCTACCGGATTGAAGACTCTTTGCAAGCCCTTGGGGCGTTCGAGGGGGGTCTTGATGCTTTTGGCCGGAACATTACCCACTCTGCCGAGTCCCTTGCGATAGGTGGCGGAGACAGTGTTGGGTCCCGTGCTTGGACGTGCGCCCGTCCGACTGTCGCCCGTGCGGATAATCGTACCCTGTTCATCGGTGATATCAAGGGTGTAAACGGCTTCGTCGCCCTCATGCCCGTAGAAGCTTCGTATAGTTCCCCATAGCACGCCATTGACGCGCAATTCGAGAGTGGGTGCCGCGCCGTTGGGTGCGCCTGCCTGGGGCACATAAGTCAGGGGTGATTGTTTGAGTTCGAAGCGTTGGAAAGGTATTGATGCATCGCCATTGCCTACTATTTCGTCAGCAATTGTTTCGCCGTGCGTTGCAACGATGACATTGGCAAAGATGCGAGTGTTGACACGCACGTAATTGTAGGTCAAGCCCTCCACCAGTATAATGCGATTATTGAGTACGGATTGCGTCTCTTTGACAATCACCACTTCGCCCTGAATGCCATTGAATTCCGTTTCCCCGAAGATCATCAGCAGATGCCCCTGCTCTAGGGAACCGACATCCTCCTTGACATCGATTTCCGTGCCGGAGATAAACGTGGGATTAACATCCTGTGCCAGGGGAAGCTGTTCGGCATCGAGCAATACCACCGTCCCGCGCACGCGGGAGAAAGGCGCATCATCTGCCAACCCGTAGTTGTCGAAATTCTCGTCCGTATCGACTTGCAAACGGGAGACCTGGGCGGTGCGGGTATAATCGGTGCGGCTAACCGTTTTAACTTCTGTCACTTTGTAAGCTTCACGATAGCCTGAATTCACCATCGCAATCCACCCGTCTTTGACCACGCTCTCATGGATACGGTCTAAATCAAGGGTGCGTGTGCCGAGCCTCAGTTCTTGATTGAGGAAATCACCCTGTTGGCGGACTTTATTTGTCACGGCAATGAGATAAGGACCGGGGTCTAAACTGGTATCAACATCTTGTTCAGTCGACGGCAAAAACTCATATGCGGCGAGTGCACCGAGTGTGCGCCAATCAGGGGCATTATGCCCAAACAACGCGCCCTGCCCACGAAAGACATACAGGTTGGCCTGTGGCTCGACAACGATCTCGTTTCCCCAGAGACGGATGCCAAGAGGTTCATCGAAGACGATGCGCGTCTCGTCGGCTTCGGTGTCTCGTGCGACCTTGACGACTTGGCGCACCTCGTAGCGTTCGCTATTGGGATCAACCTTGGCGCGTTCTTCCCCTAGGATCAACACCCAATCCCCGACGGCAATACGGGCGCGGGCACCCTTCAAACGAGTGTCGGTGTCGTCGATGGCGAAGGTCACATTCCGTGGTTGGTCGGGAATCGGTGTCAATTCATTCCAGACAGCACGGGCATCCAATGCGTCCGAGGTTTCGAAGGTTTGCGGCTTCTCTTCGCGCACCGGCACATGCTGAACCGGAAAATGCTGGCGAATCCGTGCCGATGCGCCATGTTTCATCTCAAATACCAGATAGACGGACGCAGCGACACCGGATGCCGGTTTGTAATCTAGAAGATTGGCAAGGCGCACCAAGGAATCTCGATGTTGGGCGGTGCGAATAAAAGCTTCGTTGGCAATGCGTTCTTGATAAAAAGTCAGGATATCGGCGACGTACGCCCACAATTCGATCAGGGCGATGCCGTAATCGTCACTGTCGCGGGCCGACCAGCTGCGCAACGGGGCTTCGACCTTGCGTCCATCGGCTTCGACCTGCACACGCGGTATATTGCGGAGCATGGTGCGGCGAAAACTGCCGAAGTTGCCGACACGATAGCGCAGTGCATCCAGACCAGCGCGGTTGTCGAGTGGGCGCGGTGTATCATAATCACCTTGACGTTCGGCTTCGGTGCGTTCGTCATTCATGCATTACCTCCCAACATGGTCAGGTGGAGAATGCCGTTTTCAGGGAAATCAGGGTCATTATCGAGGCGCACCACGGCAAATTCGCCGACGTCGATGTAGCCACGTGCTAGGTTGGCATCGGTCTCGGTATCGGCTGCCGTGGCATACTGCCGGTGCAAACCGGTAATCGCGACTGATTGTACGCCGGTTGCTGCTTCGACAGCGTCATATAGTTTGCTCAAATAGAGGGTTTGCCCGAATGTAAATTGATCCGGATGGAAAAAGCCCAGCCGACCGTCGGGCAACTGGCGATTGCTGAGAACTTCCAGCACCGCCTGTTCCACCTCCGAGGGAAAATACCCGGGTTCCACGCAAATTTCTAAGGATAATTCCAGTGGTACAAAGGTCGGGTCGATGATTTCCAAATCGTAGCCTGTCATGGCGTAGGCACTTACATGACGCACTAAATCGGCACGCAATTCGGGCGGAATTTCGGTTGCGCCTTTGGGATCGACCCGAATGAAGACCGTGTGCCAGCTACCTGTCCAGCGGAATTGGGCAACGGCCCGCTCCACCTGTGGATGCAATTCGGTCACTCTGGCGTAATCCTCTGGGGTCACGGCACGTTTGAGCGCTGCCCGGGTGGCAGCCGGAGCCAAACGCTTGACCTGCTCGATGCTTTCAGGCGGGCTTCCACCCCATGCCGGCAACGGATTCCGTGCCAAGGAAATGTTGCTCATCGCGCCAATGTCGTCGTGCAGCACGATGTAATTGAGCTTATCTGCGCCAATGTTGCCCTGTGCTCCACTGCTGGCACGATAGCGCACTTTGAACAGGCTGTTGTCATCGGGAATCGCGCCGTATTCATTCGTGCCGAAGCGCAATTGCGCTCGTCCGAGATTATCCGTCTCGACGACCACGTCTTCTGCAAAGCGATCGCTATTCAGGAGGGTTTCGGGCACTGTGCGCCAGTTGCGCGGACGCGCGGGATAGGTCGATTCGGTATATGATCGGATGCTGTGAATGACGGGTTGTGCATGGCGCGGGTCGTCATCAAAGAGTGCACTCGCAGGCGCGTCGGTCAAACGGTGAAGCGGGATGCTATACGCCAACGGACCTTCGTTCAAGGTGAAGCGAAAGGCACGCTGCCCAAGTTTGAAACCTTTCCAATCGGCAATGTCAGGCGGTTGCGGATAATATTCGTCTTTTCCATAGGGGCGCTTCTCATCCACGAGTGCCCCGCCGACACTGACCGACTCGCCGTAAGTGCGCCCTTCATCAGCAATCGCTAGATTGCCGCGCCCGACGCTGACTGCTTCCAAAGAGATACCTTGATTGGTGACATTGCTGATCCAGATGCGGAATGGAAGGGCATCTTGCTGTGCCCAATAAACTCGCGTGACGGTCACCGTGCTGCCGGTGAGCAGCGTTGCGAGTGTATCCTCGATCGTCTCGACGTTGATGAGGCGCACCAGATGCCTGCGATTGGGGTCAGCTGTCAGGGTTGCCCCTGTATAAGGATCAAGCAGCTCTTCCAGCAGCAACAAATCGCCTGCGCGCAATTGCCAATCAGACGGGGTACGATAATCGCCTAAAATGTCGGCACTGGTTGCACCTGTCGGTAAATAAGCGATTTGATTGCGCCAGTTGTAAAGGGTCAATTCGTTGAGTCGCTGATGAAACCGCAAGACATCCGGATCTTCGAGTTTGATTTCAAAAATGATCCCTGCGGCATCGAGTGCGTCATCTTCGCGTGATGAGGGGATGAGATGCGGGAGCCTAATCCCCTGGGGTTGGGTCGTCAAACGCACAATACGGTCGCCCCCCGAAGGCGCCTCCAGTACCATGCTGCCCATTGCCATTTGAATTTGTACGACGGTCCGCGCACTGAGACCTTCATGCATGTCGTAATCAATCAAACGGGCGTGCCGGCGGACGCTGATACGTTGACGGGCCGTTTCGATGAAGGCTTCATTGGCAACGGCATCTTGATAGTAGCTCAGTTGATCGCCGACATAGGCGAGTAATTCCAGCAGCATCATGCCCTGATCGGCAACTCGACGTTCGGACCAATCGGGAATGAGGCGCGGCAGTAAATCGATCAGCGCTTGTCGGAAGCTGTCGAAATCCTTCGCCATGTAATCCACGAAGATTTCAGCTTCTGGTTCGGGCGGCGCAATTAAAGGCCGACGGCAATCAAAGCGTGCCGGACAGCCGGCCTTGAAATTGAAAGTGACTTCACGATAAAACAAATCAAGCGGAAAGTCGTTCGGCGGCGCTCCGCCCTCATATGTGATCAGCAAGCGATAATCGCTGAAATCACCGGGGCGATCGACCCATAACTCCAGATGGTCTTCCACCCGTATTGCCGATTGAACCCGAATCTGGTGGACGCGCTCCCCGCCGAGAATAGCGAACGCATCGATGTTGCCATCGAGATCGTCGAGCATGGTATCGACTTTGCCTGCCGGGGCCTCGGTACCCGGTGCGATGAAATAAACCCGCAACACACGTTGATTGGTCTCACCCGGCGTGGTATCTATTTCGATGTAATCAATGCCGTTGTAGCGGCTATTCTGCAATTGTTGCCGTCGTGCAGTGTCATCGAAAACGATACCGCTATCATTTACGTCCATGCTTTATCCCGTCTCGAAATTATCGGTCAGTATTTCGCCGCTATCCAGCCGCACATAGACCACCTGTACGCTGAGTTGCGAGTCGTCTTGCCGGACAATGACATCCTGAACTTCGATGATGTCGCCTAACCAGCGTTGCAGCGCGCCATGGACAGAATATTGCACCGTGGCAATGAGCGCGTCATTGGTCAACCCAAAGACCATTTGCAATAATCCGCATCCAAAATCAGGACGGTTGACGCGTTCGCCGGGACTGGTGAAAAGCACCTGTTCAATCATGTCGCGCACATGGTCGTTACGGCTGGCGATGCCGGTGCGTCCACGCGCATTCACTTGAAATGGGTAATCCATATAGTTGGTCATGCCAGTCTCCTAAGTCACTTCCAACGAGCCATCGTTGACATTGACGGCGCTGCTGTCCAGCACGATTTTTGTACCGCCGCTGTCAATGGTAATGGCATCGCCCTCGACGGTGATGGATGCGCCGCCACTGTGATTCAGCTTAATCGTATCGTCGCCGTCGGAGAGCATGACCACATGCCCGCCTGCGGTGGTCAGGTCGATGGCTTCGTCGATATCGCTGATACGGAAAACATTGCCCTTTGCCGTGTGCAACATAAGAACCCCCGGCTCCGCGCCTTCGGGCAATTGACCCGATGCCCAGAAACAACCGACCCATATCGGGCGCGAGAGATCGCCGCCTTCGAATTCCACCCAAACCAGCGCATCCACTTCGGGCACCATGTACAAGCCATGTCCATCGCCGGCATAAGGCAGGCAGGGCAACGCCCAACCGAGAGGTTCGCCGCCGGCAATCGCAGGCACTTCGACCTTTACGCGCCCGATTTCGAGCGGGTCGGCGTTATCCAGTACGCGTCCGCGGTACTTACCATAATAACGTTGCCGGGATGCAGTTTCGAACAGGGCTTGACGTAAATCTGGCATCGTGCGTTATTCCTGCTCGGGTGTGAAATCATCCTGACGACGCGGAGACAGCGCGTTGCGACGCAGGGTAAAACTCTGGGTGTATTCGCCGTCGATGAAGGCGTGGAGAACACGCTCCACCAGATAAATGCCGCTGTATAATTCCCCCGCGCCGCGCACGGTCACAGTACGCTTTGCACGCAAGACCGCGCCAAAATTATTGGTATCGACCTCCCCCTCTGCGATGACGGCGAGGCTGCTGCGGTTGCTCAACCCCTGCGCCAGCGACAAAAATTCGGCTTCGATGGTTGCACCTGCGGGTAACACACGCGACATACGCGGAGTTGTGGCCTCGAACAGATCATCACCGCCCAAGAGCGTTAAATCACTGCCGTTGGCACTGCCTGTCTGGTCTTCGCCGCTATCGAAATCAATGTTGTCGACCTGTACCTCGGTGGGACGCAACATATCCCAGCGGACGTTGAAATAATGCAAATTGCTGGATTGCCCCATATGGATGGTCAGCAGGCCCTGCGGTTCGTCATCCAGCCGCACCGGTCCGAAGTGTCCGGTCAGACCACCGGACGAAGGATCGACATCGATGTACACATCGAAACCGTGCCGCTGCGCCAGAAGATGCAAAAAGTGTATATCGGTCCCACGCTGCACGATGAGTGTATTGTCTTCTTCATAGGTCACATCGGTGGATTCGACTTCAGGAGAAAAGCCGTATTCGTTGAAAATGGTGCTGGCAATATCGCTGTGCGCCATTCCTGCCCAGGTCCGCACAACCTCATTGCGGCTCATCAAGACGCTGGCATCCATGGCGACAACGTTCAGGGTTGATTCGCCGGGATTGTTGGTCAATGCGGTCTGCGTCTCGACCACATAGGCATCGATCACGGTGACGGGGTCATTATTGCCAACTGTAATCTGCAATTGCAGATTGGTGAGTGGCGTGAAGACGCCATCATCCAACACACGCCAACCACTGCCGTCCTCCTTGACGTCGATACTGAAGACAAGGCGCAGCATATCGGCCATCTGGTAATGCTCTTCAGCTTCCACCGTTTGCAATTGCGCCAGCGTCTGGTCATCGAGTGTTTGCCCATCCACCAGCAAGGTAAAGGTCGTCACCGCTCATCCTCTAATCTTGGGCGGGCGGAATCTTGATTTTGCGTCCGATGTCATCCGCCAAATCATCGGGGAACATGGCCGCATTAGCATCACAAATGCGCCAAAAGCGACGGGCATCTTTGTAATAGAAATAGGCAATGTGATCGAGCCGTTCGCCTTCGGTGATAATGTGCCCGCGCTGCGGCCGCGTTGGCGGGATGAAGCGGATGCGCTTGTACGTGATGTTGCGCCCTTTGCTATCCACCCACTCGGCCTCCTTGACTTTTGCATACCGACTCTGCTTGCTAAACATGGCGTTTTCTTCCGTGTTCGTTATTCAGGTAACAAATTGCGTGTGCGCTGACCCACCTGCGTTTGTGCATGATGTTCACGCGCCAGTCTTTCTTTGCGTTTCTGATAGGCAACGAAAATATCAATTGCCTTCTGGGTGTTGCCCTCGATGACATCGAGGTAGCTCAGCACCTGCATGGTGACATCGACTTTGGCTTTGATTGGATTAAAATTTTTGTCGAAGGTCTCTTCTGAGACCGAAAAACTGGTCAGATGAACCGGAACAACCCGCGATGCCCCTAATACCAGTACCACCATCGGCAACAGGGCCGGCTCTAAATTGACGACACCATCGGCGGCGAGCTGTTCGTTTTGTTCAAATTGAAAGCTTGGCGCGTACATCAGCAGTTCGAGCGCAGAAAGCGCAGGCACCAGGCCGTTTTCCGACACGAGTTCATTGTCGTCGGGTGCTTCGAGGGCGTCGGCGGCACTCAACTCGACCGACATACTGAGGGTTTCGATGGGCGGACCGACCACGCGCCGCATGTCCTGAGGGGTATTTTCGCCCCGTTGCTCGCCCTCGTTGCTCGGAGCGCGATGCTTCAACTGCCGCCGCACCTGATTCGGGTTGTACTGAAACGGCAACACCGTCGGGTCGCTGTCTTCTTCATCGGGCGCGTAGATGGCAAATGCCCCTTTGAGCACCTGCGGACTGCGCGGTGAGAAGGTACTGGTCATGCGTCGTATCCCTTGCCAGGTGTGCGCAGTTCATTTTGCAGGTATCGCGTAGCCCAGCCTTTGAACGGTTCGACGCTGGTGTCGGCGACCCCCCGCATCATACGCATGCCCTGCGGGTCGTCAACGCCGCAGAGGGCCGATGCCATATAGTAGCGCACGCGGACATCCTCTGGTTGTTCCTCGTAGACAGGGGTAATGAGGTCCAGCGCCTCCCGCGGATGGCCCTGAGCGAGCCTCAGCACCGCACCATCGACCCGCGCCGAGCGATGATCGGGTTGTAATGCCAATAGGGTCTTGATTTGTTCCCACGCCGCTTGTCGGTCGCCGCGCGTGGTGAGGACAACTGCGAGTTGATGACGCGCATCGGCATGGTTTGGGTCCAGCGAGACAGCGCGGTTGAGGGCTTCCATTGCAAAGCCCAAATCGTTATTCGTGAAATGTAACACCCCGATTTGCGCCCAGGCGTGTGCGTTATCCGGCGCAATCCGGACAGCCCGTTGCAATAGCTGCATGGCATCGTCCATCTGCTTTTGCGGTGCTAACACGGTTGCCAGTTGCGTCAGGATGCGGGCATTGTCCGGTTCGATGGCCAGATAACGCCGCCATGCGTCGGCCGCTTCGGGATATTGATGGCGGAGCATGTACAACTGGCCGAGATTGTTGAGTGCGGTCAGGTTTTGCGGGTCGCGCTCGATGGCTTCTTGCTGGAGACGTATCGCCGTCTCGTAGTCATCCAGCATGGCATAGGCATTGCCAAGATTGCTATAAGGCGAACTACGGTCAGGTGCGATGTCGATCGCCTGTTGGTAGCAATGCATGGCGTCCGTTATTTTACCCTGTTGCGCCAGCACATAGCCGAGATTATTTAAAGCAGTGGCATTCTTAGGCTCATATTCTAGCGCGCGTTCGTACTGTTCTCGTGCACCCTCGAGGTCACCGTTAACGTGCAAAATGGCCCCGCGATTAATATGCTTCAGTGCAGGCGATTGATCTTGGGCCGTATCTTGATTGTTCATGGTTTCTCCTTCACCCTAGAACTGCTCTAGCACGCCTGTAATCAGGCTGCGGGCATCGATATCCGGCACCGTGAATTCGACATCGTCCAATGACACGTCAAACGGTTCGCCTTCTTTGTAGTGAATCGGGAAATTGATGCCAAACCGCAGGCCGCTGCCGTATTCAACGCCGGCGAGATTCCAGCGTTCGCTGTACAATTCAACCGTCGTCAGCAGCAAATCTGCCGAAACATCGACGTAGGCATCGACACTTAAGCGCAGTCTGGGCTCCACGAAGATGCCAGCGTTGGCGTCGATTTCCAAGCCAGCGGACGGCATCCAATCGACATTGACATTGGCTTCGAGCGCGCCTTGTAACCCCAATTCACCGCTGACTTCGAGACCGGCCGTTGCGCTGACGATGGGAATGCCCGCGCCGAGCCCGCCCCGCACAAACAAACGTAAGCCCGCATCTGCCGGGACATGTAATTGTCCGCGCCCGGTGACATGCGTTTGGTCTTCGTGATCGGGATTGTAGGTGATGCCGAGACTGAGTTCGCGCAGTTGCCCGGGGCCAAAGCCAGCGCTGACATCGACACCGCCGCCGATGGTGGCAAAGATGCCGATACGCTGTCCGGCGACCGCCACACCCACGATGGGAATGTCGATATTGATGGTAAAGATGTTCTTTTCCACCGAACGACGGGGAAACAAATCGACGGCGTTGGGCAGACCAATCTCGCCGCGCAACTCGATTTCTGCATTGGGCAATAGTTTGATGCCCACCGTACCCTGCAACCAGGGTGCGAGTTGAACTGTCACCTGTCCGCCACCGTAAGCACGGACATTGGACGGTTCCGGGTCGCCGGTTGGCTGGTTGCTTTCGGGGTCCACCGGACGGTTGGTGGCGCCGAGGGTCAATTCGCCGCTGAGCATGCCGCGGCTGTACGAGGCGGTCACGTTGGCATCGAAAATACCATCGTCGTAACTGAGACTGACCTGTGAATTAATGCCCGGAATGGCGGGTTGCGCCGTGCCCGATGCGCTGACCTTGTAACTGCCATCGGGCTTGCGCTGGATTTCGGCTTCAAGACTGCCGCCCCGCAAGCCGGGGACTTCGCCCAGTTGCAAGGTTCCCCCGATGGTCAGGCCTTCCTCTTCGGAGTAGGTCAGGTTCAGGCCCGCATTCTGGATGCCGGGTGCGGCGAATTGGGCGGTCCCGCTGGCGGTGATGGTGTCGTTTTCATAGCCGATGGTGAACTCGGCGCTGCGGATGCCGTTGATTCTGCCGCTGGGAATGCCGATGGTGCCGCGTGCGCCTAATTGATTGTTACGATACCATATGTCTACACGAGCTGGATCAAAGAGTTGGGCGTCAAAGTCGAAACTACCTGTTACCGAAAATCCACCTTGCGTTTGTCCACGTCCGGTACGTGCTTCTGCGGCTAAATAACCTTGCCCTAGACGCTCGATACTGAAATCTATACGCCCACTGCCTGAGAGTCCCTCTTGAGTACTAATGGCTATTGTTAATGAAGAATTATCAATATTTAGGGGTGGTGGTGCGTTCAATTCACCAGTACTAAATGACTTTGAAACAGTTAGATTATCTCCAAGCAAGGTGAAATCAATATCAGCATCACCTAACAATGGAATGTCCGTGATGATTTTACCTGCGATATATACCCCCTCATCAGTTAAATCCAGCGTATTAATCTGAAGAGGGCTTAATTCTTCGACTTGTACTGCTTCTCCGAGCGTATTTACACGTTGACGGAAGTTGTTCCAATCAATGTAAGCACCGTAACGCGCCCCGGAAATACGACGCACTGGCATCGTGACAATGACCTCACGCTCAGGGGGATTAGCATCAATAGGGTCAGGAATTGTGACTGTAAGAATACCGACTCGATTGTTCGTGTTGATATTCTCAGCGTTCAATTCTGTTTCGTCGAACGATTTATTCGTAATCGGGAAATATTTCACCCCGAGACGTGCTCGCAATGTAGGAGAAATCTCCCCACTGATATTCACAGTTACCGGGAGACCACCTTCGGCGCTCGAAAATAATAAAATGTTACCATAACCTCCAATATTCTCGAAACTAGTTACCTCAATATTCTGAAGATGTTCCGCAGCAGCAATATCATCTCTCACCCAGTAATCATCGTCAGTAGCTGTACTGGTACCATCCGAATCAACATCCTCAAACTCAAGATGAAAGTGACTTTTAAGCAATCGACGCGAATCTTGTATTCCCTCATTCCCATCCACATATTCATAATCTGTAGCTTGGTTAAACTCATCAACATTACTATTAACGCTATTAAGAATAACTCCACCGCTACTGCGATTAATTGATTCCTCTAATAGTTCGAAATTTTGCATTCCATGGGTTTGAGCGGCACTATCTGGATAATTTGCGATTTGCAACTCTGCGATATGATCAACTTGCATTGCTTTGTACGGTGGGCGTGCACGATCATTACCCCAACTTGGTGTTGTCATGCTTAGCGCTAATTCATCAATTGTGCCAAAAAAATATAATCGAGGCCGGTCATGTGGATCTATTGTCAAAACGTAGCGTCGTGATAAATCAACAGGGTCAAAGTTTGGGTCACGAACTTGCAGTACTTCGCCTGTTTGATCTCGTCTTATGGCGTAAATGATGCGATCGCGAATCAAGCCCGTATTGATTCTTTGTCGCCATAGGTCACGTTGATTTCTCGGACGAGTGTCATCGTTATATGCCCTATTGCGCCGCATACGACCACCATGTTGACCATAACCACTGTAGAGTCCAGAACGATGAGGTGCCGAGACTTTAAAATCAGGTACTGTAATTGAGTCGAAGAGAATGGTATCGTTGATAATTTGTGCAGACCAAGACGAGCCCGGTCCAGGTGTTACATTATCATTCCGCTGAATGACATCACGCTGAACGCGTTTTTGTTTGCCGGTCGCAGGGACTGCGCCCTGTTGGATGGTATGCGTCAATTCGTGGGCGAGAAGGTCGCGTCCGGCACTGGTTTGCGGCTGATACTGCCCACGTCCGAAGAAGATATGCGACCCCTGCGTAAAAGCGCGGGAGTTCATCTGTCCGGCAATTTGGGCGGCTTCGGCATCGTCATGAACCCGTACCTGACTGAAATCGGCGCCGAAACGCGGCTCGAAGTGCTCGCGCGTTTCTTTATCCAGGGGGCGACCACCGCCTTGCATTAATTGCCGGATGCGTTCCTCCATTTTTGGTGAGACGCGCCCGCCATTGTCCAATTGCGTGCCACTGGTTTGCAGGTCTTCTCCTTCCTCATGTTCTTCCTGCCGCTGGATCCGCTTGGCCTGAACTTCTTCCTCTTCCTCGCCTTCTTCCTGCCGCTGGATGCGCTTGGCCTGCATTTCCTCCTCTTTCTCGCCTTCTTCCTGGCGCTGGATGCGCTTGGCCTGCATTTCCTCCTCTTCCTCGCCGACTGCCTGCCGCTGGACGTGCTTGGCCTGCATTTCCTCCTCTTCCTCGCCTTCTTCCTGCCGCTGGACGCGCTTGGCCTGCATTTCCTCCTCCTCCTCGCCTTCTTTCTGGCGCTGGATGCGTTTGGCCTGCATTTCCTCCTCTTCTTCGCTTTCTTCCTGGCGTTGGATGCGTTTTGCCTGCGCTTCTTCCTCTTCGGCAGGGGCTTCCTGGCGTTGAACGAGGGGGGTCACTTGTTCAGCGAGTGCGGTTTCTTGCTGATGCGCTTGATTCTCCGGCATGGCAGCCACGCGCCGTGCCATCTCGTCCGCTTCGGACTCGTATTGGTCATTGGCGGGCGTCACCCGCAATTGATATTGCCGTAGCATATTACCTATTTCACCCGATGCCTGTTCACGGGATTTCTTCCGTTGCGGCACGGGGCGTGCGGTGGGACTGCTCTGGTTGGATCTTTTTTGCTTTTGCTTCGACATTTCCATTGCTCCCTATTCGGGGTTTTGCCGAATGGCTTGTACGATGCGACGGGCGATTTCACGGGCGGTTTCTCGCATGTCGTAAACATCGCTCACCGTGACGGGCGGCATGTCCAAGCGCAGAATTTGATGGTCGTCAATCCGACCCGCGGCGAGGGCGCTCTGTAACTCTTCCTGGAGCGCACTCTCCAGCATGCCGCGAAACAAGTCGGCGCCCCCGGACCATGCACCGGGTGCATCAATGCGTAGTCGTTCGATTTCCAGTCGCAGAGCCATCAGTATTCCCCGAACATGGAATTGGAGTCTAATTTATCCATCTTGGCATATTCACGACGCGCCGCCGCTATGACGTGCTTCATTTCGACGACACCTCCATCCGCTGCGGCAAAAAACGTGGCATTGAGGGCAATCGTATGAATATTGCCGCCCGCTATTTCCATCTGCGCGAGCTGGTTATAATCCAGACGTCCCACAGGTACATGCTCCGGAAACGCTCGTTGCAAGATGCGTCGCCGACTGTTCATATTAGGAAAGGGAAAATCGACCACGAAGCGCAACCGTCTCAAGAACGCACGGTCGAGGGATTGCCGTCGATTAGTTGCCAGGATTGCCAGACCGCTGTAATTTTCCATGAGTTGCAACAGATAATTGACCTCGATATTGGCATAACGGTCATGGCTGTCTTTGACATCGGTGCGTTTGCCGAAGAGCGCGTCCGCTTCATCAAAAAACAGGATGGTCCCGCTCTGTTCGGCAGCCGCAAAAATACGCCGCAGGTTTTTCTCGGTCTCGCCGACGTATTTGTTGACCACACCCGCCAAATCGATGCGGTAAAGCGGTAAATCGAGCGCATTGGCGAGTACTTCGGCTGCCATCGTTTTGCCTGTGCCCGATGCTCCGGAAAACAGCACGCTGATGCCTCGGCCCCGATTGAGTTTCTGCTCATAGCCCCACTCCACATAAACGCGGTGCCGATAATGAACCTGTTGCGCTATTTCGTGTAATTGCGCCAATTCCTCTGCTTGCAGCACGAGATCGTCCCAAACATAGGCGGGGTCGATTCGCTGTGCCAAATCATCCAATTGCCATTCTGACTGTTGACGACACGCCGCCCACACATCCTCCATCGAGAGCGACTGTGATTGTTGCTCGATGTCAATGTGCATCGCAGCGTTATTGTGAGCGGTCGCCACGGCCTGACCAACACCCGTTGGACCAAAGCGAAATTGCTGCACAATACGCGGAATATCGAGCAACGGCGCCGCATTGTCTAAAGCACTTTGCCACATGACCAGACGGTCCTGATTGTTTAGACGCGATAAGTGTACATTCATCAGGCGTGGCGCATGTTCGATCCGCTGGTGATTGCCCAGAAAAAGCAAAAAGCCGGTTTGCGTCGTGAGCATATCGAGCAAGCGTTTCAATCGGCTTGACACCTCGTCCACTTGCGTCATATCCATCAAATAAGCTGCCTGCACCAGCAAGGCTTCCCGTTCGAGCAAGGCGATCAACGCCGTCACGTCCTGTTCGACGAGTGATGTCGGATTCAGCTCGAATAATTTGATGCGGAGTTCTTCCGCAACCTGGGATGCGACCTCGCGTTGCCCTCCATCCTTATCGCCAATTATGTTGACAATGGGAAATGGTCCCCGCGAGCGACTCAGCTCGATGGCCCGTACAACACGTCGACCGACAGTCTTGAGAGTCGGTGAAAGGAGTGGTGGCGGCAGCGGCAAAGCATGTTGCTGCAAGTTCATATCGAGATGATTGACACCCCGCAAATAGTCCAGAATACGCTCGGGAAGCGACAACGGACGCAATGCGATCGGTCCAGGCTCGTCCCTTAGCTGAATGAGTCGATAGCGGCGCAGTGGCGCGTTGGCATTGAAACGGGCGCTCAGTTGTGGAACCGATCGGGGAGCGCCAAAGAGCGCATAGGCTAAGTGAATGGTGGGAAAATCTCGCTTGATGTTATCCTGTACATAGCCAAACAGTGCTTGAAAATCGCCATCGAGTTCCGGCGCAGCACACAAAAGCAGCACATCGCGCTCAAACGCACCAAGACCGAACACATGTCCGAGGACATCCATCGGCAACGTTTGCTTTGACCCTAATTGCTCACGGAGTCTATCCACGTCGTTTTTTAAGGCTTCGGCGCGATTGGTGAAATCACATGCCGAAGGATTTTCCAAGTAAAAGCGCTGTTCGGCATCACGGTCTGTATCGGTGAGTAACCAATCCGCATGACGATCGCTGACGATGCCGTTCAGAGCATCCTGGGCCGGACTGTGATGCCACTGCTGGCGCAGCCATAGCACGCGCCGTTTGAGTAGCGCACGCAACCGCGCCAATTCAAGCTGGAAATAGCGATCGAGATGGGTTTGTTCGAAGCGGCGTGTCATCATCATAACGGTAACTCCACGCTGTTCACCCCACCGATGCTCTCGGCGCCGTTGACGCGCACGCGCACAACATATTCACGCCGAAGATGCAGCGCGCCGACAGTTGTACTATCAGCAGGGCTGGCGTCAAAGACAATCGGACTGTCACCGCCCGTAAGTATCAGCAGTTGCTCGTACACGGCCGTCACCTGCGTGTCCGTGAAGGCAGGGGTTGGACCCGCCTGCAAAGCAGTTTCCAGCGCACCTGCGATATCCCGGATACTCGTACCCAATGCGCCAATACTGGCATCAAAGGTCCGGCTATCCATTTGCACGCGAATTTCTGGCGTGTCATTGGTCAGGCTCGGAATAGGCCTGAGCATACCGCTCAAATAGCCAACGCGGTTGGCACCTGTCACCAGCCCGAGCATAGCGGCAGCATTATTGTCGCCACTGGCCTGCACGGTGACTGTCCCTGCCGCACTCCCCGGGACAATCACCAACTGATTATCCAGCAAGGTCACGCGCGCACCTTTGAAGACTTGCGCTTCAGTGGCAACACCGCGCAGGCGATTTTCCAATTCGTTGGCTGCTTCTTCGATTGTTGTCGGTTGAAAACTGAACGTCAGCGTATGCGGGCCGTTGCCGGCGATGGTGACAATTAATTCCGGGGTCGGATCGATACCGGTCAGGTCGGTAATCGGATTGCCGACGAATGCGGCTGCACTGCGCAGGGGCAATACATCGGGTAAGGTGATGTCGATCTGCGTGGGCGTTGCCCTGTCATAGGCGTCGGCATTAAAGAGCGCATATCCGACGAGTATTTGCATGTTGCTATCGAGTTGATACAGGCGTTGTCCAACAATTGTCACCGTGCGCGGGGGTGTGGTGTTAATCGCGCTAATGAGCGGCACGAGCATGAAATTGGCCCGATTCGAGCGTAATCGAAAATTCGCGACATGTTCAATCTGGCTCAAGACTTCAACAGGCTGCGCACCGGGTTGCAGACGTTGCGCAGCAGGAATAGTGGCGCCGCCGATGGCCGCATCCGGAATCCTTACTTCGATTCGCGTACTCGATTGTGGAGTTACGGCGATGCGTAAGCCATTGAGTTCGACTTCAGTTGCGCGCCCGAAATTCCGCCCGATAATCACCAATGTATCCCCAACACGGGCATAAGGTGTCGTATGTTCGATGGTTTCGCCCAAGCGAATCACCCTTAGCGACTCAATCGCCGCACGGTCAAGCGGGACGGCGATGATACCTGGACCTCCTTCCGGCGCCTCCCCCACCAAACGCGGATAGCGGCGGCTTGCCTGACTTTCTATTTGCACCACCGAGACCGAATATGCCACGGATAGGCGATAAGGCAGGGTTAAGGCCGTCCAAACCTTAGTGAGATCCTCGAGGGTAATTGGATGCAAACATAGTTTGATCTGTTCGTCTGCATTGCGTAAGCTTTCGTGCAAAATCTGTTGCCCATAGGGTTCGCGCACGGTCTGTAATTGCGCCGTGATAGCGGGATAATCATGCAGGACGCGCATGGCACTGCCCAATAAAAAATGTGCCGTGGTCTCATCAATCGCTGTTTCGCCGTTGACCTGCGAGCCATAAGCGGTGAGCAAAAAGTGCAATTCGAGGCTCAAGGGTGGCTTGCCATATGCCATACTGCTCCCCTGTCCGGGCAAATCGCGATTTTTCAGATACGGACTTTCGTTCACCTGAAACAAAAATAGATTGATACGCGCTGCTTCCGGCTCGATCGTTTCGGGCGTTGGCGGCAGTGGCACAAGCGGCGTACCAATCGAAATCGGCGGTACGACGGTCATGTTCATGGGTAGTTCCATCCGGTCGTGCAACAAGGTGCGCAGCGTCGCGCTGACCCCGGCAATAGCACGAAAATCACTCATGGGTTAATCCTCCCATCCCGAATACGATCGCCGTATTTGAAAGCCATCAAACCCTTGTGGACGTCTTCGCCGATAAGGGGATTGAATCTTGGAGGGTTCAGGCGGGTTGACGCGCAGATCAATGGTGCCGATGCTGACCTGAATCGGCGGTGTGTTACTGCCTTGCGCGCGTTGAGGTTGCAGTGGCGGATGTTGTTCGGGTGCAGGCGCGACACGTTCGACCCTGGAAGTCGCAGGTAATGCTGTTTGCACTCTGCGTGTAGCTGCTTCAGCGGTGGTTGAACGTTCGAGGATGGTCGTCAGCGGTAAGGCTTGCAATGTTGTCGGATGCCCCACCTGGGGTTTGCGCCTGCTTGATGTCTGTGCAACATCAGAATTGACGGGTACAAGCCTTTCCCGGATGGTCTCCGCGACTATTGGTGCCGGTGCGGCTGCCAGTGACGGCATTTGCGGTTTGGGCATTGCCGCCTGTGGCATTTGCGGCTGTTGTGGTTGACGCGGCTCAGGTGCAACGATGCGTTCGATGACAGCAGCTGCCACGGGAACTTCCGGCCTGTGTGGAACGAAGGGATCGGTCATCGCTGGCTGTATTGCCGACGGCTTATTCTCTCCTGCCGTGACGCCTGGTTGCGACGCGGATTGTGCTTGGGAATGATGACCCTTATGCAGCACTGGCTCACGATGTGCCGGTTTTGACGGTCGAGGCGAGGTCGCTATCTCATCTGAATCCTCGGATCGAGCGCGCGGCGACCGGGTTACACCCGCGGGTTGTTGCGGTTGCTGCGGACTGACACGCTCTCGCATGGGATGCGGAGAACCATCTCGCGGATCGGGTGTTGGATCTGCCGGCGCGGAGGCTAATTGTTCAGTTAGCGCCGGGCGGGCCAGCATGGGCGATGGTTCTGCCGGCGGGAGCATCGCCTGTTCGGTTTGCGCCGGGCGGGCCGGCATGGGCGATGGTTCTGCCAGCGGGAGCATCGCCTGTTCGGTTTGCGCCGGGCGGGCCGGCATGGGCGATGGTTCTGCCGGCGGGAGCATCGCCTGTTCGGTTTGCGCCGGGCTGGCCGGCATGGGCGATGGTTCTGCCGGCGGGAGCATCGCCTGTTCGGTTTGCGCCGGGCTGGCCGGCATGGGCGATGGTTCTGCCGGCGGGAGCATCGCCTGTTCGGTTTGCGCCGGGCGGGCCGGCATGGGCGATGGTTCTGCCAGCGGGAGCATCGCCTGTTCGGTTTGCGCCGGGCTGGCCGGCATGGGCGATGGTTCTGCCGGCGGGAGCATCGCCTGTTCGGTTTGCGCCGGGCGGGCCGGCATGGGGGTTGGCGCAGGGGTTGAAGGACGCGCCGACGGTGCGGATTGGTAAGGTTCGCTGCGCCAGGACGAGTCTGCGCTCGGTCGCTCTGGTAGTGTGCGAAGACGCGATGATCGACTCTCTTGCGTCGTCTGTACCTGTCCCTGCGACGATGGCAGTGCTGATGGCTTTTCCGCAATGGGCAAGGTGGGTGCCGGCGGCATGAACACAGGGCGCAAATAGGGCCGTGCTAGCGGAACTGTCGCCCTACTTGCACTGCGATTGGCAAGGTTCAACAAAAAGCGACGGCTCATAGTGTTGCCTCGCGCAGGGTTTCGTCCAAAAGATCAAGATATATCTTGCGATGGGAACGAGTCATGCTTAAGATTTCGGCTTCGCTCCAATGGTAATGCCACGCCATCAGATGCACTTCGCGATAGAGGTACGGCAAACGGTGATTGATTTCTTCTGCGAAGTAAGTACCGACATCCAGCAAGACATCAAAACGATGCCCACATTCCGGGCAGGCGGTGTTGAGGATGAGTTCAGCTTGCGGGTCGTGTTCCGCAATCAGTTTTGCCAAATCACCGACGACATCCTCCGGCCAGATTTCCAATGGCATATCCCCATCGGTCAGGCTGTGAAGGCAAGCGTTCATCAACATGTCGACCGCCGCTGAAGGGTCTTGTGCCGCGAGGTCGGCTATCGCTTCCTGGTCTGCACCGGTCGGCAAGCGGAAGGTTGCCTGTGCATTGCTCTGTGGCAAGCGTGCCCGGTACCAGTAAGCAGGATTTTGCGTCTGCGGCAACAATAGTTGACTGATCTGCACATCGATATTGAGTTTTTTGCCACATGCCGGGCAGTCCAAAATGCAGGAAAGAGCCTCACCGAACGCAAGGCGACGCACATGCAAGAGCAAGGCTTCGCGATCTCCGACACTCAGGGATTGCACGGCCTCGAGACTGACAGGTTGCAATGTCCCGATATGCGTGACGCAGCGTGCCAACAGTTCACTTGTCCAGCGGGCAGGGGACACGCGGCCCTGCAACGCAAGCAAGTGCGCTTCGTCGTATCCGCTGAGCGGGTTTAATCCAGCAACTTGTTGGCACTGGTCATCCAACCAGAGGCCATTGGGCAAGTTAACCTCCACAGCGGCGATGTCTCGATAGCTTGTCATATCCTTGCGCTCCACTCCTCAATCGTCTCGAACCGCTTTCAGGCAGGTAGCGAATGAACGCTGATCTTCTGCCTCATACACACATTATTGTTCAGTCGGTTCACTGACGCCGTCATCTATGACCCAGCCTTCATTTTCCAGTTTAATCGTCTGGATAGCTACGGCGTTGGCGCTAGCGTCGAGTTCCGGCAGCGCTTGATATTCCGATACCCAGCAGCGGAAAATGTTGTAAGCAATCGCCAGTTGTCCCGCCTCGTTGTAGAGCTCGATGGTGATATCTTTACGAAAATTTTTCAAAGACATCTCGCCGCCGCCGCTGCCGCTGGATGGTGGAGATGCCCCGTAATTCCAGACCAAATTCGCCCAATCATGGAAATCAGGGTCATGCGTCACACCACGTTCGAGGGTAATCGCTTCGTATTTGGTCTGTCCGGGGGATTTGCGCGTGCTGCTGACATCGCCGCCCTCGCGATGTTCAACGACTTCGGTTGTGCGCTTGAGCGCCCCCACTTTACTGACACCCGCAACCGTGCGACCGTCCCACTTGATGAGAAACTTGAAATTCTTGTACGGGTCAAAACGATCCGAGTTGACTGAAAATTGTGCCATGATATGTCATTCCCCTAATCACGAATCTTCGCGTGCCAGTTGCTGAATCTTGATGATGACGAACTCGGCCGGTTTGAGTGGCGCAAAGCCCACGATCACATTGACAATGCCGCGATCAATGTCCGCCTGCGTGGTGGTTTCACTATCACACTTCACCAGATAGGCTTCAGCAGGGGTTGAACCTTGGAAAGCGCCCTGACGGAACAGGGTTTGCATAAAACCCCCTACCGCTTTGCGCAACTGCGCCCACAGCGGAGCGTCATTGGGTTCAAATACTGCCCATTGTGTGCCGCGATAGAGGCTCTCTTCAATATAGAGTGCCAGCCGCCGCACTGGGATGTATTTCCACTCACTTGCCAACTGGTCGGCGCCGCGAGTGGTGCGCGCTCCCCATGAGACTCGTCCTGTTACAGGGAATGTACGCAGCGCATTGATGCCCAGCGGATTCAACAGACCATTTTCTTTATCTGTCATGCGATACGTGAGTTCGCGAACGCCCGCCAAGACCGCTTCGGTTCCAGCAGGCGCTTTCCAGATGCCGCGTTGGGAGTCGGTGCGAGCGAAAATACCCGCCATCATGCCGCTTGGAGCAAATTCTTCGATGCGATTTTCGCGCAGGGGGTCGGCTAGACGCACACGGGGCCAATACAAAATTGCGTTTTTGTGCTTGGGATAATCTCCCGCACGTGCTGCATCAACCGCGAGGTCGGGACGGACCCATGATTTTGGCGGATCCATAATCAGCATAGCGCGTCGCTTCTCGCAATACGCAAGCGCCGGTGTATAAACGTTATTGAAATCGACATCGCCATTGGTGCGAGTGAGGGGTGGAATAACCATCATGTTGAAAATATCGGCACCTTCCAGGGCATAAATGCCTCTGCGTTCGGCTTCCAGGCTCGCTCCGGCAATTTCATTGGCGGTGATGTCGCTGCCATTGGTGCCAATCCCTTCGGCGACTTTGGCATTTGCTTCGGCAGGTGTACCTGTCTCTGCCGGAACTGCCAGCGGGGGGGCAGTGAACAGCCTGACGAGTGAGGATGATTCAAGCACTTTCCCGATGTAGCGCGGGTTTTCTTCTTCAATAGATATGTTGAGAAAGACCTCTTCCTGCACGGTAACAGGGGACACAGGCGGGATAGCTGTGCTGTCGCCCGTTGCGGGGTCAAATTCCTGAATGATGAGATTGAATTGATCCGACGTGCCGTCGCGGGTATCGTGGTCGACAATAGCACGCAGGTTATTGCCCCATTCACCAGGGCTGGCAGCTTCGAGTTCAAGCACAACTGTCGCGCCGCCATCTTCAAGTTCAATCCTGGCAGCAACGCCTCCGTTATCGACGCGCACGATGATCGCCTGTGCGCCGCCATTCATGAAATATTGCTGCACGCTGTACCCAAGAGCGCTCTTGACCCACAGGTCGCCGAACAGGCGTGTGAACTCACCGAAGCTGCTGATGAGTAAGGGTTTATCGACGGGACCGCGTTGCGCCCGTCCAATGAACGCTGTAATCGAAGTAGCGACGCCTGTTATCGTGCGTGAACCACTCGGCACTTCTTCTATATAAACGCCAGGATAGGTTGGATTTGTTGCCATAATAAGCCCCTTACATTCCTCGAAATAGGATTATTGCCGTATTGTCAGGGTGTTGCATCCACACCAACAAGCGTATCTATCGTAATTTCGGATGCAGTGGGATTGGTGAAGGTCAGACGCTCTACCGGATTTCCCAATAAGCGGATGGCATCCTCGCCGATCAGGATGAGTGGACCGATTAAATTGACGGCTGTCCCGGCTGTACCTCCTGCAGTCACCGCATATTGTAGGCGGGTGGCAGGATTGTCGGGGTCAACGTACCGGCTGGCTCTAACAATGAGGATAGATGCTCCGGTTGTATCGAGGGTCAATTCGGTCTGGCCATCGGTGCTACCCGTTCTAGCTGGCACCACAACCTGTGATTTGCTGTAGGCATCGACGGTTTGCTCACCCGAAGCTGCTATCATTGGACCGCCGACAACTTGCACATTAAATTTCCAATTACATTGTTCAGACATAGATATCTCCGTAAATTAAAGGTTTTATCCTATCGTCTCTGATAGTGTGTTAGCCAGGGGTTCTATCCAGTTAACGTGATGCGGTAGAGGCTGATGCTAGGGTGTTCAATTTGGCCTTCTTCTCGCACTTTTTTGCTCCTGCAGATCTGTGTGTGGCGCCTGGATAGACGGAGGGCGTAAGGCGTTGATATATAGCTGAATACAGTTCAGCCGGTGATGCAAGGAAACTGTGTGAGTCGGGCCAAGCCAGGACTGTCCAGATTGAACTACCTAGGCTGATGCTGCGTCAGCATGACGGTGAGGCTATTTGTTAACCCCAGGGACTTATTGAGAAACGGCTGACTTACACCCACGCCTTGTCCTCACTTTTCTAAAAGCCTGTTTTAAAATGAGAAGATCAAAGTGATTCACCAATCTACAAACAGCCTATATGAAATCCCCTTCTGTCATTGGAACTGAATCAGACAAGCCAGCAATCTATCCGAAGGAGTTCCTCTGAAAACATGCCCATCTGGTTCGTAACCTACCATATTGATTCCCTTCCTCATCTGAGAGAACAGGGAATATAAAAGCCCTAGTTCACGCGATGTTCGACTTTTTGACTTTTACACCAGTTTGGAAAAATCTAGAATGCACGACCCTTGCGACGGGCAAGCGCCGCGCTGCCCACCGCCCATAAGGTAAAAAAAACCTGGTCAAGATAGAGTATATAAGTCAATCAGCAACCCTTCAATCTGAAGTGGCTCTCTAACCGACTGCCGGTTGAAGAAAACCTCATCGTATGGGAGAGCAACTTCCGGACAAAGCGCCAGGTATCTCGCGCGCGAACCTTTTCGGTATTTGCTTGGTTCAGTTGGCCGATGACCGTTTTCACTAACCCTCGCACCGCGACCAAGGACTGGACGAACTTGAGGTGGGGAATCGGACATGTTGCGGAGGGTTGAGGTTTGAAGATCAATTTCTCGGTCGATCGACCCCTGGATATCGCCTACCACCCGCTGCCAGGTCTGTTCTACAGGACAAAACACTGAGATGATAAACTCTTTAATCGGTACGGCTTCTCTCCTAACCCATTGATTTTCAAGGACGCAGGAAAATGCCATACCCTATACAAAAAAAATCGCAAACGCGTTATTTCGTCTTCCAGCAGCGTATCGAAAGCGCACAAAGTTGTCAATAAAACAGGTTCTTGGCCTGACCCCATACTGCTCTTCAGAGAGCCCGACAATATGATATTCCGCACTCCCTCATCGCTAGTTTCGATACTTTTTTTTTAAAATCAATTAGTTGAAATTTACGGCGGTGAATTTTTGTACGAAAAATTCAGACCCAAACCAATCCGACTCACTTTGCTCACAATTTTATGCTCGATCTTGCTGCGATATACTGCGAAAAAATACTGATCTTCGAGAAATGAGGGGTGTGGAATGCGCGCCACGAGACAATGATTTGGGTGATTTATCCGTTATGGGCGCCAGCGCCGGCCGGATTTCCAAAAAGTGGACCGCCTGATTGGGGCGTCAGCTCGGTGGTCGATTCCGATCCTTCATCCGCCACCAGTGGACTGCCTGAAGGCAACGATAGCTCGGTGGTAAGGGAAAGAAGAAAATACCAGATGCTCAATCAAGCACCGTGGTTGAATTTAAGTGAATTGGCACTGCCGAACAAGGATAAATCGTGAAAACGAGGGCAGCGATGCTATCCACGATTTATCCTTATTCGTTCGCGCCACCGTCTCGCTGAGGTTACTGCCGACGTCGGCCGCGAGCATGATCCACGCTCGGAGGGCCAGCTGCTGTGGCTTGTGCTGACGCACCAGCGACTCCAGCTGTGCGTGCTCGCGCTAGGTCAGAACAATGGGGATCGGGCATGGCGAGGACTTAAAGAGAGTCCGCCTGTTCGCCCGCAAGCGGGCTCCTACGTCGGCCGTCCCCGGCGGCTTGTGGGAGCCCGCTTGCGGGCGACGCGCTGGCTACAGGACAAAAATCGACCACGGGCAAACCGTCCAAAGGCCAGGAACGATTTGTGGGTATACCTCAGGTTCCGCGCCAATTCGCGCACGACTTGCACGATCTCTGTGCCTTGGCACCCGGTCTTGATGGCTCTGCCAGCCGCAGCGATGCTCGCTGAGCCCTGGTGTTGGATGCGCTGCGAGTATCCACCCGACCGGGCTTTAGCTTCCATTGTTCACTACGCCGGAGACCGCACGCCTGCTGGCATCCCTGTGCCGATCTCCGCTCTTTGGCTACTCGTTTGCAATCTCCAGCGCGATCGCCGAGCGGAAACGCCTTGTGTTTCCGCGCGCGTCCTTACCGATGGTCTGGCGTTCAGGAAAGGCTTGCGGCTGCCAGTATTTCATCATAGAGCGTCCAAGCTTCTTCGGCATGTTCCAGGGATACGGACTCGATGGCATAGCCCAGATGAATGACCACATAGTCGCCGACGGCAAGCTCCTCGCGCTCCAGCATCAGCAGATTCGCGTCACATTCAACGCCTTTCGCCTCGCAGCGGGCCATCAAGCCCTGGATCTGGATGATCCGCATCGGGATGCCTATACACATGTTCGAACTCAGCGTGCGCCACGCGCCGTGCTTTCCGGCGCCACGGCGACATAGGGTGCGTGGTAATGGATGCTGTCGAAAACCTCGAAGCTGGCGCCGTCCCGCCAGGCATCGGCCGACAATCCGGCCTTGACAGCAAGATGAGACAGGGTCTCCTGTCTTGTCCAGCCCTGCTCGGTGGCGACCTCCGGCAAAAAGACGGCGTGCCGACCGGCCTTGCTCAGTATGATCCCCTGCTCGCCTACCTTGAAGTCTTGCCAGGATTGGATTGGGCGCGGCGGCGTCAGCACGCTGACTTCGATTTCCAGTTCCGCCAGCTCGGCGGGCTGCACCGGACGGAACCTGAGATCGCGCCGAGCGGCATTATCGCCGTTCGCCAGTATGGCCAGGTACAGCGGCTGGCGCGGCTCGATGTAGCCGATGCAGCCTCGCAACTGACCATTGCGCTTTAATGTGACAAAGGCCCCGGCGGGCATTTTGAGCCGATCCGGAAGCGCTTCGACCGCCTGCTGCTGCATGTGCTGGCGAAGGTCGGACGGACCGAACACCGCATCTTCCACGGCCAATGTGGCCAAATGATGCAGGCGCTTCAGATCCGCTTGGTCCAACTCGGACTGCAAGGGCTCGACCGGCGACGGGTCGGCGGCGGGTGCAGTCAGCTCGCCGGATAATGGGTCTGGCGATGCGGCAGATGATGGAACAGGCGATGCGGCAGATAATGGAACAGGCGATGCAGCAGACAACGGCTTTGGGTCGGTTACCGCGAGGGCGACATAGCTGACCGAGTTGCTGTAGTCCCCGGTCAGTTCGCCGCTGGTGGTGTGGGCGATCGGTTCGATGCGCGCCTCGGGTCCCAGCATGCGCAGCAGAATCTCGATGGGGCGGAAGCCGCAGATGGTGATGCCGGTGCGTTGCTGATAGCGCAGAAACCCCTCGGGGTCTTTGTCTCGAATGTGCGCGATGGCGCCTTCGTCCAACTCGCGGATGCGCGCCGGGGTGTCTGCATCCAGCGCAAACGGCAGATAGTTGAAGCGCGGGCCATAGTGGGTAAAATCGCTCGACACCACCACCAGGGTCGTCTCGTCTGCCATGGGTCTCAGCAGATCCGCGGCCATTTGGTACTGATCGCCTTGCAGAGCGCCGATTAGCACTGGAATCAGTTTCCAACCCGGAGTCAGCGCCTGTTGCAACAGCGGCAATTCGATTTCGATGCTGTGCTCGCGGACATGCGCTGCTGGTTGCGAGCGGAACAGAGCCGACGCCTGCAGAACCTTGAGCGCATCCCTGTCCAGCGGGATGTCTCCGAGGGGGGTGCGAAAGGCGTTCACATCGGCAACCGACACTCCCTGAAAGCCGCTGTAATGAGCCGGTGCCAGAATCAGCACACGGCGGTAGGTGCGATCGCGAAGCATCGAGAATGCCTGGCCCGCGGTCGGCCCGCTGTAGGCATAGCCGGCGTGCGGCACGATCAGCGCCCGTAGCCTGCCCTGTGGCTCCGGAACCTCGGCCGGCGCGAGAAAGCGATCCACCAGGGCGCGCAGCTCGGCCGGGTCAGCCGGATACCAGGCTCCGGCCAGGGCGCTTTCGCGCACCGGACCCGGGGTGTTCGGCACCTCTGGCGCGGCATTCGATGCGCTTGCGGCCCAGGCGCCAAGCAGACAGGGGAGCAATGCGAGCAGCGGCCGGGCGATCCGGCGGAATGGAGTCGTCATGCGCTTCCTCCTCGACCAGCGAGGTCATGGGGGCGATAAAGATCCGCTTGCGCGAGCGGGTATTCTTGGGGTGCCCGCCGCGCCATTCGATTCCAGGCCCAGGTCGGCATCGGCCTGATCAGCATCGGAATCGGGATCGAAAAAGCTGGATTGTACAAAAGTAATACCCTGGGCTGTCGAAATCTGCAGTCTCACTAAAACAAGCGCTTCCCGGTTGATGGCCCAGCCCAACCTTGGCCAAGGGAAGGACGGGCGCGCCCGCGCACTCGCAGCCCGAGAGCGCCGCGGCCAGCGATCCGCCAGGGCGACCATGGCCACGGGCAGGATCGCAATCGCCGCCAGCGCGGCCAGCACCTGGCAGGTGCCCGATACTCCAAGGATCGGCACCATCAAAGTGCCCGCCACTAATCCGCCCAAGGCACCGCCGAGAAAACGCAAGAAAACGGAGAAAATGGGGGCAGACCACTTTTTTCAGCATGACCTCGATTCTGTAAAACGTGGAAAACATAGTCTGTCCCCGTTTTCTCGTGTCCCCGTTTTCCCTGTCTCTGTTTTTTGTTTCGATAGAGCGGAATAGGGTAAAATGCAGTTTACTTGAAAAACAAAAATTCACTTCGGCACAATAGAAATCCGAATCAATCTGATGGAATACGCAAACATCAAGAATCGCACATTGTCTCAAAACGATATCGATCAACTCACCAACATGATGAAAAGCGAAGCGCTTCCTCATGTGCGCAATCGCGCCCATGCGATTCTGCTTCTGTTCGAAGATCGTAAAAGGTTCGATGAAGTTGCAAAGATTTTAAGAGTACATACGAATACGGTTCGCAACTGGGCCGAGCGTTGGGTCGCCGAAGGAATCGACGGGCTATACGATCTCGAAGGACGCGGAGCCAAACCGCTCTTTTCCCGGGAAGAAGAAAACATCATATTGGAATGCCTCGAAAAGGAACCGCGTTCGCTACGCAAATTGGCCGAAGAGGTGGAAAAACAAACCGGTAAGAAGGCACACGTCGAAACAGTGCGCAAGATTCTGAAGAAGCACGGTAAGATATTGAAAAAAAAGAAAAATATCGAAAGGGAAGCCCGATGAAGAGGAGCGCGAGCGGACGAAATCGGACCTGGAGGAGTGACGGAGCATGGCTTGCGAAGGCGAGTTCGACTTGTATTACTTCGACGAGTCCGGATTGAGCTTGGATCCGTATGTGCCATACGCTTGGCAAGATATCGGAAGAGACGGCACCTTGAGCATTCCCGCCTCTCGTTCGAAACGGATCAACATCCTGGGTTTCATGAATTCTACGGGTGATAAACTCGCAGCTTTCGAACAGGAAGGATCTGTGAATAGCGATGTCGTGATCGACATCATGGACGAATTCTGCGAGAGCCTCGAACGTCCCGCAGTTGTGGTTTTGGATAACGCTTCAATTCATAGAAGCAAGGCTGTAGCAGCTAGAATGGAGGAATGGGATCGCCGGGGCATGACGCTCTACTTTCTGTCCACATGGTCACCGGAACTGAATTTGATTGAAATTTTGTGGAGAAAAATCAAATACGAATGGATACCCAGCTCGGCTTATGAAAGCATATCCAATCTCAGGGCGGCCCTGAGAAAGATCATTGATTCATTTGGAACGAATGAATATAGAATTTATTTTTCTAATTGAAGGTTACAAATAATTCAATTGAAGTGCTTAAAGCAGCCTCTTCATTTGTTCTCTAGCACTCTTTCGCATTCCATCCAGTCAATCAGTCAGGAATCATGAGAAAGAACACACAATCGCCAAAAGAATATAGCGAAGTCCATAGTGGACGCTTCGCATTCACTGCAGATGAACTGCAAAAGAGATTACCGGCTGGGAGCCGAATCGCCGATATAGGCTGCCACCGCTTGAACATGGCCAGTCTAGTGCGAGAGAAAGGGTTCGAAGTCACCAGCTATGACGTACCGGAACTCTTGGAGATTCCATCCACTCAGGCACTCGCCAAAGAACTGGGTATTGATCTCGTTGAAATTCATCGCTTGGACAAGGGGGAGTTCAGCAGGAACGTCGAAGACAACCACTTCGACGCGATTCTATTTGCCGAAATATTGGAACACATTGCGTTCAACCCACTAGAGATGTGGAGCGAATTGTTCCGAATAATACGCCCGGGCGGACTGATCTTCATCAGCACGCCAAACAGCTTGAATCTCCTCCAGACCCTTCGTGGCTTAGCCGGCATCCTGCTTCGACGCGGACAAGGGCTATCGATACCCAGCCTCATGTCTACCGTGACGTACGGTCATCATTGGAAAGAGTACAGCAAAAGGGAGCTGATTGAATATTTCAGCTACTTGGGTCTACCTAGAAACAAGCTTGAATTTCAGTACATAAACTACAGTCGAGAAGTAACGCCCTTGGCGCTCACCGTATTCAATGCCGTAACGGCAATCACACCATTTTGGCGCCGCGACATCTTCCTTGTCGTCGAGATTCCGGAAACGAAACCCAACGTCCCACCTCCTCCAGGTATCCCTGCAGCCTAAGCCTAAGGTATCGTTGAAGCCGAATCCGAAAGCGGGTCGCACGACGCTTGGGCCTTGAGCTCGACCAATCTTTCAACGGCAAGCCGAACTATCCCGGCGTCCGGCCGGGCAGACTATCGCCACACCTAAATCAAGACCCATTTTTCCGCCATGGTAAGCCAAATCAACGTGTTGGTCGTTTATGTCAATTTTCGGGCCAGCAAAGATGTTGTTCGGTCAATATCAAGTCTGAAGACCCACATCCCGAGGTCACTCGAAATCGTAGTCGTCGACAACAGTCCGGAAGATGACGGTGCCGAGATCAGGGACTGCTTCAGTGATGTTCGGGTCGTCCGCGCCCCGGAGAATCTCGGTTTCGCGGGGGGGTGCAATTTAGGTGTCGCATCGGCGAAGACCGCCTGGAAATATCTTCTTCTACTGAATCCAGACACCTACTGCCAAGCAGATTTTCTTAGCCCATTACTCTCGCTAGCGGAAGCCGAGTCCGACTGGGGAATACTCTCACCTAAGATTAATAACTCTCCGAACGATGAGGCTGCCTGGTACGCCGGGAGCAAGCTGAATTGGTGGAGAGGAGGCCCCAAACAGCTCAATGAAGGGCAGTTGTCCGAGACCAAGGGGATAGTAGGCGTACCGTTCGCATCAGGTTGTTGCAGTCTGATCCGGCATTCTGCATGGCAACAGGCCGGTCCGATCGACTCAGCGTTTTTCCTATATTTCGAAGATGCCGATCTTTCGGAACGGGTAAAGCAACAGGGATCAAAGATTGGCTATGTGCCTGGCGTCGCGATAATCCACGAAGAATCGAAGACGACGGGCTATCAGAGCCCACTGTATCTCTATTACTTTTCCCGCAATCGACTGCTCTTTTTGAGACGCTGGGCACCGACTCCCGCCAAGCTCTTCTATTTCTGGTTTCATTTTCTAGTCAAGATACCAGGGGCCTGGGTAGTCTTCGGATTGCTCAGAAAAGATCTGAGACGAAGTCTGGCGTTTACTCAGGGGGCCATTGACGGCTTGCTTGGCCGTAGCGGACCGAACTGGAAATGGCACGGCTGACAGATCTCTAACAGTGTCCGCCACGCCGAGAACACAGCGCCGTAAATAGTAAAACAATGACTTATGCCTTGTTTCATGAGAACCAGAACCCCCGCATCGCCGGTAGGCGGCACGCTGGCGCGAGCGAACATGGTCTTGCCGCCCTTGGTCTCTGGATTCCGGCAATCCCTGCCGGAATGACGATGGCGATGACATGTTTCATGGTAGGCTCTTGGTAACTATTCAGGGGTACTTCGTTAGCGCGTACTCTGGAACCAAGCCATCAACGCATCCCCCGAATCAGGAACCTTGCCTATATTCGCTCTTGACAGCATAGGACGGTCGGCCTATGCCATGGGCTACCTTCGGTGAAAGAACGGGATGCGGTCATGGGTCATGCGCAACGACTTCGGTTCCAAAGCGACGTCCGGTCTATGCCAGGCAATCATCGCCCTGATGCCGCCGCATGACACCTATATCGAGACCCATCTCGGGGGTGGGGCGATCATGCAGCGCAAGCCACCAGCGCGGCGGACTATTGCCATCGATATTGATCTTGCCCCACTGGCCCGGTTCGAGTGCCACTATCCGGTCGAGAAGGTGCATGGCTGCGCGCATCGGTTTCTCCGGGAGTTCGACTTCCACGGTCGTGAACTGCTCTACTGCGATGCGCCGTATCTGCACCAGACCCGCAGCTCCACACGTCGTTACCGGTTCGACTATAGTCCTCTCACGTGACATCAAAACTGTCCCTTTCGTTTAGGGCCTGCATTCACCCACCAAAAACAAAAGGGCATATCTAGTTATCATGTTGAGTGACTCTATGAGGAACAGGATCACGTCGCGCTGCTGGATCTGCTCGAGTCATTGCCCTATTCTGTCATCCTCTCCGGTTACCCTTCGACGCTCTAAGAAGAGCGGCTGGGACGAGTTGCTGGAGGGGTGGCGTAGCGCGGAGCTGCAGGTGATGAACCGCCGGGGTCAGAACTGAGAAGCTGTGGTTCGATTTTACCCCGGATCGAGTGCACTGGCCCGCCTATGCGGGGCGCAACTTCACCCATCGTCAAAGCATCAAGCGCAAGGCCGCGAGTTGGGGGCGACGCTATCAGGCCATGCCCCCTGCCGAACGCCTGGCTGTGCTCTCCGCGATCATGGCCGTAGAGGCGGGCGAGCACCTCGCTTAGGCCCGGCCCATGAAGATCGGACACATCGAGGTCGAACAGACCCTCGAACAGATCCTTGAACAGGTCGGGCAGCAGATCGAGCAGGAGCGCAACCTCTCTGCGACACTGCGAACAGCGTTGGAACTGTTGCTGACCCTGGTCACCTTGCTGTTGAACCGCTTGGGACTGAATAGCCGCAACAGTAGCAAGCCCCCGTCCAGCGACCCCAACCGCATGCGCAAGAACAGGCGCAACACCACCAACAAGCCTGGCGCTCAGGCAGGGCATACCGGTAACCACCTGGAGCTGGTCGATGATCCGGACCAGAGAGCCACTCGAGGTGGATCGTGCCACGCTGCCCACCGATGGCACCTTTCAGCGCATCGGTGTCGAGCGCCGGCAGGTGTTCGATATCCAGATCTCCAGCGTGGTGACGGAGTATCAGGCCGAGATCCTGGAAGATGAACACGGGCGCCGAGTCGTCGCCCCTTTCCCGGAGCATGTGACGGTCAAGGCCCAATACGCCTCCGGAGTGAAGATCCACTCGGTCTACATGTCCAACTTCCAACTGCTCCCCTACAAGCGGATCGAAGAACACTTCGCCGATCAGTTCGCCATTCCGTTGAGTACCGGCAGCATCGACAATTTCAACAAAGAAGCCTATGAAAAGCTGGCCCCCTTTGAGGATTGGGTCAAGCAGCAGCTCGCCAAGGCGCCCCTCCTGCATGCCGACGAGACTGGGATCAACATCGGCGGACACCGCAAGTGGCTGCATGTGGCCTGCAGCCCCACGCTGACACTGCTGATGCCCCATGACAAGCGCGGCGGTGAAGCCATCGCGGCGATGGGTGTCCTTCCCGAGTACACTGGCACCTGAGTACATGATCATTGGAAACCCGACTACCAGCTGCGCTGTCGCCACGCCCTGTGCAACGCTCACCACCTGCGCGAGCTGCAGCGGGCTTGGGAGCAGGACCAACAGCAGTGGGCTCAACACATGCAAGCGCTGTTGTTGGAGATCAACACGGCCGTTGAAGCCGCAGGCGGTATGCTCGACACCCCGCAGGCCGACGCCTTCAGAACGCGCTATCAACAACTCCTGAAAGAGGCCGAGATCGCCTGCCCCCCACCGCACGAGTCACAACGGAAAAAAGGCCAGCGCGGTCGACTGAAACGCTCCAAATCCAGAAACTTACTGGATCGGTTGATTCAGTTCGAGGACGATGTGCTGCGCTTCATGGTGGAACTGGACGTGCCCTTTACCAACAATCAGAGCGAACGGGATCTGCGCATGAGCAAAGTTCAGCAGAAGATCTCCGGCTGCTTGCGTTCGAAGTTGGGGGCAAAGTTCTTCTCCCGCATCCGCAGCTATCTCTCGACCTGCGCGAAGAATGGGGTCTCTTCTGCAGAGGCCCTGCGCCTCCTGTTCGAGGGCCGATGGCCCGCGTTTATGGGCATGGCATCTGAATAGTTACGGCTCTTGAAAAACTCGGTTTTTCAGCTGCCTGTGCGCGATCCAGGGATGTGTCGCTATTTGCGATCGCTGTAAGCGATTGAGGAGTGGTACAGGGAAGTGCCGATTACGGACCGAAGGATGGAAAATGAAGGAAGGGTTGTGAAACAACCGTTTGCGATCGGACGCTCACAAACCGCGTTTTACGAGTGACGTCCTTGACTAAAATCGCAGGCATTTAACGGCCTTCTTACATCTCAACGGTGAAGGACCAAACACTTTTAGCGCTTGTTGTTACAATAGCGCCCGATTCCCTGTGACCTATGTCCCGATATCCGGAGAAGCCGATGAAGCTAGCCCCCTCACTTCCTGAAAACGCTCCGGCCGGGATCATCAGCCATGTCGTGGCAAACGGGGCGTGTGTGGGTTGCGGACTGTGCGCCGGCCTCGCCCCCGAGACTCTGAAGATGGAACTGAACTCCCGGGGATGTTACGAACCCGTCCCCCGGACAACCGACCCAGAGGGGATCGACCAGCTTTCCGAAACATGCCCGTTTGCCTCGACAACCAACGAGGATGACATCGCCAAGTCCTTGTTCGGCCAAAATCCCGAACTACAGCATCACGAACAGATCGGCTACTTCGTCGATACCCATGTCGGCTTCGTAACCGATCCGGAGCACCGCGCGAGCTCGACGTCGGGGGGGCTCATCACCTGGATCGCGGAGAAACTGCTGTCAGAGGGAATCGTTGATGCCGTAGCCTGCGTCGTGCCGTCTGAGCACGCGGCGCCGCAACGACTGTTCGAATATCGCCTAGTCACCGATCTCAACGAACTGAAACAAGCGCGCAAATCCCGTTACTACCCGGTCCAATTCTCCAAGATCATCCCAGAAATCCGCGCCTTCGACGGACGGGTGCTGTTCATCGGCCTGCCGTGCTTCGTCAAGGCGATTCGACTAGCGGCGCAAGCCGACAAGACCCTTGCCGCCAAGGTCACGCATACTGTCGGATTGTTTTGCGGGCATCTGAAGAGTACGTTCTTTTCCGAGTATCTTATTCGCTCGACAGGCTCCGACGAGACCCAGATCACAACGGTCGATTTTCGTAAGAAGATCGCCGGCCAGAAGGCCAATCACTACGGCTTCGAGGCATTCGGGGACCGGACCAAGACCGGAACCGGCTCATCCTGGATTCCAATGCGACAGGTCTTTGCCAACAGCTGGACCTACAACCTGTTCATGTTGAAGGCATGTGAATTTTGCGACGACATCATGGCCGAAACCGCCGACGCCAGTGTCGGCGATGCCTGGCTTCCAGAGTACGTTGAGGACGATAAGGGAATAAGCGTCTTGGTGGTCAGGAGCGCCGAAATCGCAACCTTGATCGAGAATGGCCATGCGAACGGGGAATTGGAGCTTGGGTCTCTCAGCACCGACAAGCTGATCGCAACCCAAAGACCGACGCTGCAACAGCGTCGGGCGGGTCTTCAATATCGTCTACACCTGGCTGAGCAGCGTGGCCAGTGGCATCCGATCAAGCGTTTTGGTGCCGACCCTGGCGCCTGCAACCTGCTCTACAAAGCCGTACAGCACCTGCGCATGGCCACCCGCGAAAGCAGTTTCCGACACTGGGCCTCACAACGTAACCGCCAAGGTAGGACGTACTTCATCGCCCGCATGACGCCGCTGATCCTAATCTCTTGGCTGGCCAACGAGTTGCGCCACATTCGCTCGCGCTCGGCAGCAGTCAAGCGAAGACTCCTCCGGCTGCTGGGCGCCGACGCACGTTGATCTTCCGCCCGACCCACCGATTCCAATCTATTCCGAGCCTCCAATGTCCGAACAAAACGCATCTTTCTGGCCAAGATTCACATAACCCATTGATATAAATGGCTTAAGCCCCAATCCAGAATTTCACGTGAATGGCTACAGCGAGCACTGGTGTCTAAGTAATTTATTGATTTTAAAGTGTAAAGCGGCGCTGAACCGGCGCATGGCTAATTATCGCCTTGTTCAGCATGATGAAGCAAGCGACGAAGTACATTTGCATGGCTACAAAATGAAAAATTACAAACCAATAAAAGTCTTTTATATCAATGTTTTATAGAAAAAAATGGGCAAAATTGCCAGGGAAAACCGGACAAAAGAACATCTGCATCCTTAATCAGCATACCTGTAATCGCGGCGACGAGGCAGCGGGACGGGCGGTGATCGAGTCCCTGCTTGACAAATTCCCGGGCCGGGTCATCCATGTCTACTACCGGTCCCCGGGTTCGAGAACCCCAATCTGGGAGGACACCGATAGGGTAAGGCATTTTCCCGGTGTCGAACTCCGCCTGAAGCCACGCAGCCTTCGCGAGCTGGACCTATTGTCTTTGTTACTGCTGGCCCTGGGCTTCCGAAAAGAGTTCAAGGGCGATTTCGGTGCAATGGTGGCGAGCATCCGTAACGCTGAATTTGTCGTTAATGCGCCCACCGGACCCAACATGGGCGATCGCTACCGCGACTTCAAATACATGGCCAACCTGCTGCTGGCGATCATTCTGAAAAAGCGGCTCTACATCTACGGGTCGTCCGTAGGGCCATTCAAGAGTATGGCGGTGAGGGTCGCCAGCAAATTCATTCTGAATCGGGTCCAATGGGCCTGCCTGCGCGAAGAGCTCTCCTATCGGCATGTACAGGAGCTGGGACTGAATCATCAACGTTATTCCCAATCGATCGATGCTGCGATTCAACGCGATATTGCCACCGATGAGACACCCGAACTGCTACGCCAGCTTGGGGTCTCAGCGGACAACCGTCTCATCGGCTTCACGCCGCTGGCACACTATTGGTATCCCAAGCAAATCCGCAATCCGGAGACCGAAGACCTCATCGTGGAAGGCCTGGCCAGCATCCTCAATACCCTAATCGAAAGAGACCGGGTGACGGTGGTCGTGCTCCCCCAACTCCACAACCTGGAAGGCTCGGACAATCCGCTACTGAGTGATCGTAAGATCATCGAGGCCGTTCAAACGAGGATCCGTGACCGGGACAGATTCATCGTCGTACCCGATAGTTTCGACTCTGACGCCCAACAAAAACTCGTCTGCTCTTTCTTTACGGTAATAGGAATGCGTTACCACTCTATCATCTTCGCCGCGAAGCTGAAGGTACCGCCAATCGCGATCACCTATGAACACAAGGCTGAAGGCTTCATGCAGGCGCTCCAGCTGGAACAGTTGGCCATACCTATCACCAAGTTCGCGGGCAACCCTGACTCCGCCTTGTCGATCTACTCACAAATCGAACAATCCCGGCAAACCTTCGTCGAACGTATCACCCAACAACTGCCGGGACTGCAGCGCAAGTCCCAGGAGGGGACTCGGCAAATCGTTGATCAAGAAACACGGCTTGAATCGAACGTCCACGGTAATAGATGAACAAGGGAAAATGAGCTTCCTCGGTAGATTGTTGTATTCGAGGTCACTGCCATGAAACGCGTAGACTTGTCGCACGGGACCCGTTCGTTGGCCGTCAACGCCGGGCAACTGGCTGCCTCTCGAATGTTGGGTCATGCCGCACGCGGACTATACATGCTATTGGTGGCCCGAGCCCTCGGCCCGCAGCTGTATTCGCTGTTCGCGGTCGCTCAAGCCTGGTACATGGCGCTGATCCCACTGGCGGCTTTTGGGCTCGCGGGGGTGTTGGCACGTGAGATAGGGCGAGGCAAAGAACCTAGTCAAGACCTGATCGATTCTTCCGCCGTCCTCGCACTGACGGCCACATTGGCCGCCTGCCTAATCAGTATCCTGGGCGCCTATCTGATCCACGGCGAGAGCGAGCTGGCGGTGCTACTGTTCATCATGACCGCGGCACTCGCCGGTCGCGCTGTATCACTCTGGACAACCCACGTGTTCATCGCGGTGGAAAAAAGCCGCCTAGTCTTGGTTTTGGAATCAATCTTCAGACCGCTGGAGATCTTTTTCGGCTTGACTGTCCTCTACTTTGATGGTGGCATCATTGGCCTTTCGATAGTACATGGGGCACTCTGGTGGATCCAAGGGTTCTGTGGGCTGTACCTGATCCATCGCGAGCTTGGCTTTAAGCTTCGGATACGCGCGACCTGGACTGCAACAAAGCGCATCGTTGGTCATGCCATGCCGTTTCTCATGGCCGGCCTGTTGATGAACTGGCTACTGCAAGGGCCATTGGTACTGTTCAGCAAGGCCGATATCGACCCGGCCGTGATAGGTAATTTCGCTATCGCCATCCAGGTGCTGCACCTCGCAATCGCGTTCCCACAATCCTTGAGCTCTGCCGCACTCCCAGTGATCACTCGGGCGGCGGACCGCAAGGACGGCAAGGACAAACTGTTTCTTGGTGTAACCTTTAAAATCGCACTGTTCACTGGTTGCCTCGCCGGCTTTTTCGGGACCACCGTTGGACCCTGGCTGGTCCCGCTGATTCTCGGGGATGAATATAGGTTGACCGGGGATATCCTTGGCTGGATCCTTTGCCTGTTGGCTCCAGCCGCTATCATTTTTGTCTTTCCAGCCACCTTTTATGCCAGAGGAATGAATCTCACCTCTACTATCGCGTCGCTGATCGGCTCCGTGCTACTCACTGCGCTCGCCTTAAGCGACAGCATCCACGGACTGGAACTCAGCGGAATCCTGATCGCTCTCAGCGTAGCACTTACGGCAAGTGCCTGTTACCTGATCGTCAGCGCGGTACGACATGACCTGATCCAACTCGGCGACGAGGTATTGAGGCCGATCGCCGCGGCAATTGCGGCTACGCTGATCTTCGTCATGCTGCTGCCACTGAATGGTTGGGTTGCATTAGCCGGCGGTACTGTCGGTTTGCCGTTGCTCGCGATTTTGACTGGCGCGATCCGAAGAACCGAGATCGAGGCGGTGCGGGGAGCGATCTCGAGATCGAAGACCGGGGCCTGATTCTCAATGCCCTGATCGGCCGTTGGAGCAGCTATCCGGGCATTTTCCAGTAGCCAGACCGTCCAAGCACAGCTTGTTTTAGGCATTTAGTGGAAGGGTTTCTTGGCAACAACCACCGATCGCCAAGTGCTCATTACAGCCGCTTGGAAATCCGATTCGATTCGCGCCCTCACGAACCCGGCCTCCTGGATTCGATCCACGATGTCCGTTCCATAGGATCGGAAAGCCAAGATCCTCCCTCGCACAGGATCGCCGTGATATTCCGCGGGAGCCAGGAGACGAATCTCTCCGTTCGCGCTCAATACAGCACGTTCCAGAGTCTGCGCCTGTTTCTTCGCCAAAGGCACGGTGAATACCAACAGCCCGCCCGGTTTGAGAATGCGCAAGATTTCGGAAAACGCCTTGGCATCGTCGGGAACATGCTCCAATACCTCGGAATTAGTCACGAGATCGAACGTCTCATCCTGGTAGGTCAACCGCTGGAGATCTTCGCACCGCACACCATTTACTTCACTACCAGATTCAACATTATCGAAATACTGTGAGATCCAGAGCTCCCCCGCATGCCTTTCCAGCCAGTTAAAATAAGGGCCCCGCATTGAAACGAGATGAACCCGCCGCCTGGAAATATCCGGCATCAATTCTTTGACCACGCTAACCAAGGCCAACGTATTTTGAGCGCTGCCGCAGCGAGCACACCTGACGCCAAAATCGCCGTTAAACAAGCGCACGTACAGCGTCACTCCGCACAGCGGACAATGCCCTGGCTTTAGCGCGAATTCGCGCCATTCGATTTTTTTCAAGGCGAGCCTAAACCGATCTAGCAACTCTTACCCCCTCGCGTCTCGCAGACCTACCTCGTGGCGAATCTTCCACTGCCATCATCGTTGAGAAATGACCTCTTCGGCGCACGCGCGCATCTTGTGGCCAATGATCTGCCAATCATATCTCGCCTGGACCAACTCTCGTCCTGCATCGGCAATTCGTGTCAATGCCTGCTCATCACGCAACATTTCAGATGCCTCCGAAGCCAGGGATTCTGCCGTGTCTGCCAGCATGACGTCGACCGAATGCCGCGCATCTATCCCCTCGCAGCCTATCGTTGTCGTCAAAACGGCCGTTCGGAGCGCCATAGACTCCAGTATTTTCAATCTTGTCCCCGAGCCGATTCGTAACGGCACGATCGACAGCCAAGACGTGCCGACCACCTCGTCGACATCGTCAACAAAGCCAAGATAATCAACCTGGGGATCGTTTTCCGTCATTCGCGTCAGATCGGCAGGCATACCGGCACCCACGATACGCAGTCGAACACCTTCGAGTCTGGCCTTTATCCGCGGCCAGATCTCCTTCAATAGCCACTCAACACCGTCCAAATTGGGGTAATGGCGCATGTATCCGACAAACACCAGGGTCGGGACATCCGACTTAGGATAGGATCGGCGCGACGTCACCTCTACCCCGTTGGGCACCACATCGACAGCGGCCTCGCTAACAAGCTGAAGGATTTCACTCCGATCGTTCTCAGACATTGCCACGATACGTGATGCACTACGCCAACCAGTCAGTTCGAAACGACGCATCAATTCAGCTTCTCGCCTCCAGAAGAATCGCCTCCAGCCGGTCATGACCGCAGCCTTCCGCCGTTGGCTGATATAGGAGACATCATGCGCCGTCGCGATGCTCTTTTTTCCCAATCTGTTGGCAATCTTTACTAGAGGCAAATACTGGCTATATTCCACTTGAACCAAATCGAACCCGCCATCAGCCAACAGGCGCTGGTAGATCTCAAGCATCTTCGGTGACTTCTTAACGAGTACCTCAGCCGGCGTTCCAAACAACCAATGCGGCAAACCTATGGCCAAACGCCGGATTTGCGCAATACGATCTTGTCGAATCGGTACCTGAATAACCTCTTTAAGGAAACCAAGGGCCTCCCGTCCGATATGGCCATCATTTTCTTCCGCGAGAGTCAGTAAGGTTACCTGAAACTCCCTCGACAACTCCTTGAGTATGTAATAGAGCCTTTGCTTACCTCCGGACACGAGCGGATACGGAAAGGTCGGAGACACCACGAGTATCCTTAGCTTCTTTTCTCTTTCTTGCATCAACAAAGTACCCACTCGAAGTTATTGGCCGACAATTGGTGAATCGGTGTAATCATCAAAGCGAAAGATCCAAATATGCCCATTCTTAGCAGGCTGTTGAAAAACTCTGCTTTTCGACAATCTGTACGCGATATATGGATGTATCCCCATTTTCAATTACTTGAGAGTACCGAGCTCTCCAGCAATCTGGCAGCAATCTATCCCTTTAAGCAGTCCCATCCGTGCAAGTGAAAATACGGTCGTGGCGTGGTTGCTGCTGCCGAGGTCAGTTGTGTCGATGAACTCATGGGTAGACATCCTGGAAGGATCTATAGTCCTCTCACGTGACATCAAAACTGTCCCTTTCGTTTAGGGGCTGCATTCACCCACCAAAAACAAAAGGGCATATCTAGTTATCATGTTGAGTGACTCTAGTTATAGCACCTGTGTAGACTCTACTCGAGGTGTTTGTCATGCAATTGTGCGGCCTGTATAGTCCTCTCACGTGATATCAAAACTGTCCCTTTCGTTTAAGGCCAGCACTCACGCATCAAAAACAAAAGGGCATATCTGGTTATCATGTTGCGTGACTATACCATTGAAACTGACTCGCCTTAAATAGGGCTACAGGAGTATAACGGACAGAGACCGCTGTGTTGTAAGCATCGAATGAGGGTAGAGCCATGGCCAAGAACCTGAAGTTGCGGATCAAGGTGGAGTTCGTCGAAACCGAGGAGGACGTGTCGTCGGACCGTCACCCGGAAGAACAGGCCGATGGCTCGTTCAGTCTGGTGTTACCGGAAGCCGATGAGCTGACTATCTCGGCGCTGGATCGAGCGGCGCTGGATGTGTCGTTCCCGGCGTTACGCGAGGCGCTGTCGGGGCATTTGGCGGAGGCAGGAAAAAAAACTCCAGCGGGAAACCGCGCGCCTGAGCCCGGAGGTCGACCTGCGGGAGCGTCAGTCCGACGACCGAGTGGAAGGTGAGGTCGGTCGGTTCGGGTTCACGCCGTACGAGGCGTGCGACCGGGCCGGAGAAGTGGTCGGTCGGGGGGATGTGTGGTTTCCGCAGCGCCAACCCCGGGAGTGGTACAAGACCGAGGGGTTTCGGGAAGAGGCGCTGTGTCTGGAAGCGAGCCGGCGCAGCTAGCGTGAGAATGCGGCGCATTTGAACCGGTATCGGCGTCAGTGGCAGGGGGGAACGCCGGTGATGACGCTGCAAGCCAATGCCCAAAGGGAAGAGACAGGGGTGGTGGATTTTCTGGAGCATCACAGTCACCGGGTGTTGGCGGAGCACGGGTTCAACGGGGACGGTCAGCCGACGGAGGCGGTGCTGGGCGAAGTCACGGCCGGCACGGATCGACGGCAGAAAGCCGAGGTGGTGGAGGAGCAGTTGGCGGCGGTGGCCGATGAGATGGCCCAGCGGGGGTTTTCCCCGGAGCAGATCGACTCGGTGCGCCAGCGGGCGGCGGGGGCGGTCCATGAAGATCCGGCCCATTGCACCACTGTGTCGGTGGACGATGTGGACGTGAAGAAACAAAAGGCGCATCGCGAGCGCGCGGCGGCGAAGCCGGGCGATTCGCCGGCCATCGTCCCGGAGCCGACCCCCACGGACGCCGCGCGCAAAGCGGGCAAGTCCTCACGCCCGAGAGTGGCCAATACGGTGGCCCGGATCGAGCAGGGTTCCAAGCGCTTCACCCTCAGCGCCGGCAGCCTCGGACAAGTGCTGCGCTGCGTGCTGGCGTTCCTGCTTCACAACGAACTGCTCGGGGGATGACTGCATCTGTTCACGGATGGCTATCGCAGCCTGCAGGATACGCTCTCGATATGCTTCGCCTGGCATCCGCGCGTGTGGTTGGTGCTGGATTGGTATCATATCGTCAAGAAATTCAAACAGGATCTCAGTCGCGCCTGTGGCGCGCGTGAAGTCCGTAACCGGCATTTGCGGATGCTGGTGCGTTTCCTGTGGTATGGGATGGTCACCGAAGCCCAACAGTATCTGGACACCATTCCCGCCGCGCAGCTGAAAGACCCGGCCTCGATCGAGCGGCTGCGCAACTACCTCGAACGCAACGCGCCTTCGATTCCTTGCTATGCGTTGCGCCGTCGGCTGGGTTTACGCAACGGCAGCAGCGGCGTCGAGAGTGCCAACAACCAAGTCACCGCCCGACGCCAAAAGCGCAATGGCATGAGTTGGTCCAAGGCCGGTTCCCATGCGCTGACCGCCTTGAGCGTGCTGGTCTGTAATGGCTGTCAGGACATCTGGGTCCGGGAGCATACCATCCCTCTGCGATTTGTCGACAAGAAAGCCGCTTGACGTAGACCCGACAGGCACCTTCGGCGCGTCTATTTCAATGGTACAGGCCGCATTTTTGGATGAAGGCGATGAAGCCGCTGATTCGACGCAATGGCGATCAATACCTGCACCGAGAAACGGCGGCTTACCGTTAAGCCGTAAAGCGCAAGCTGCATGTCTACCATGTCTTCGTCCAAGCCGGGTGCATTGCTCAAGGGTTGGTCAAGTATCTAGCAGCATGCCATCCGCGGCTGGTTTGGCAATCCTTATGCCTCCTGGTTGCGCACAATCCGTCCTGGTCTGGCACCATCCGAACGCGTGGTCACCCTGGCGTTACGCCACAGCCTACCGGAATTTCTCTTTGATTGGGGCCAGAGGTCTATTCTGGGGAAATTCATTATCGAAAGGCTTGATCCAGATCGATCTAATCTACTTGGCGCCGCCGCTTAGCTCTGACTCTATCTTAACGGCGCGTTTCGATCGCGCCGACAGCTGGTTTGGAAGCGATTCCAGGATAACTCTTGTCCTTTTGATTTTAATAGAAGAAACTCGGCACTCTCGAGTCAATCACTGTAAGCGATAGAAAATAAAGGAGATCGAAAACCTGACGTTGTTGACTAAAATCGCCGGGGGCAATTTTGAACAGCGCCGGCTGGCCCCGCGAGGGGGTGAGACGCGTGGATGCGTCGAGTAAAAGGCCATGGATGGCCTTTGTCAACACCCTGCTAGACGCCCCAGAACGCGCTTCGGCGAAAACGCGCCTCTTGCTCGCTTCAGAATCAATTGCCCGCGCAGCAAATTTTAACGTTACGCCCCTGTAACCTACATTTCGCGCCTAATTGATCGCGACTTCGGAATTATATATTGTTAAAGTAAAATCAATATGTTACGCGCGAAGACAAATGGCTTTAAGCTACTATCAAAGAAAAAATCAATGAGTTACAGCGTATCAAAAAGCCAAGGAAAAGCTTAACTCATTGATTTTAAAGGTGCGGAGTTTAGGCCGTAACTCAGGAAGCCATGATTTAATCAGTCTCCCCACTTTGCATCACCTTATCTGGGGCGTACCGCAAGCCCAATTCCGCGCATAGTGCAACGCCCGTGGCCTGTGCTGATATACGCTTTCGCAAATTCTCAAAAAGCGGCCTTCCAACAAGGTTAGGCCGCTCTTTACGAAACCGCTTGATCGCATCTACCAAAGCCGGGCTATCTTCTGGCGAGACGAGGAATATCCCAGGCTCATCCTCCGACACCAATTCCCGAATCGCCGGCGAGTCTCGCGTGATCAATGGGCGCCCTGAGGAGATGACCTGAAAGGCCTTGTTAGGAATTACACTCGCCGCTTTCTCGGATTTGCTGAAGATGCCCAGGCAGATGTCGGCACGCGCAATCCAGTCAACCAACTCCTGGTATCGCACCCAAGACAACCACTCGAGATGTTTGACCGGATTGGCATCCAACTCTTGACGAATCGCCCCCTCTTCCTGCCCCCGACCAATCAAGACCCAGCGCACAGTACCATCATCCAACTCCCGCGCCGCCTCAACGATGGTTCGAATGCCATGTAACGGGATGAACTGACCGTAGAACAGAATCGTGATCGGCTCAGACGACTCCTTGGGCCCCAAGGGCTTGAGCAGGGGAAAGTGCTCCACTTCCGCACCAACAAACACCGCCCCCAGCCTTTCGTCCGGCAAGTGATACCGTCGCACGAAATAGTCCGCATGCGCGCGGGTATCCATCAACATCCGATCCGCGGCCCGAGATGCGAGCCATTCGAAGACGTAGATCAAACGCGAAACCGGATGTGTGTTGCTGAACATCTGCCGATCTTCAACAATCGTGTTGTAGAGTGAAATGAAGATATCCCAGGCAACCTGACTGCCCTTTAACTTTGCGAACGGCCACAATAACAATACATCCAAATGACCCATATAGGGCACCAACACGGTCTGGTACCGCGGCAAGCGCATGAACCGCGAAATCAGGGTTGGATAGGCGATGATCCAGCTCAGGATGACCTTGATCTTTTTCCGCCAACCGATCAGTTGACTCTTGTCTTCGATTCCGGACCACACCGATGCATGACACTCGACCAGGTCGACACCGTTCAACCTCAGGCCCTCTAATAAAATCCGGGTCCTCGGCTTGCCAATATCATAGGTTCCCCAGACCAGAATCTTCGGGGCGGCATTTGCCTCCTCTACCTTCATCGGCAACTGCTCATGAAGTTGACAAGCGCCTGACGCCAATCGACTGGCTCGACAGCAAAGGTCTCTTCGACCCGGGAACAATCCAAACGTGAATTCCTAGGACGTTGCGCTGGCGTCGGATATTGCTCCGACGGTATCGCCTCGAGGTGTTTGAGAAAAAGCGGTCCTTGTTTCTCCACCAACTCGAATATCGCCTTGGCAGGCCCATACCAACTCACCTCGCCACCACAGATCAAGTGATAGAGCCCCGAATGGTCGGCGAACAACCTTCGCCAATCATCTCGGTGTTGAGCCAAGATCAGCGCCACCGCATCGGCGATGAAGCGCGCTGAGGTCGGGGCACCTAGTTGATCATCGACGATCGACAGACGCTCGCGCTCCTGGCCCAACTTCAGCATCGTCTTGACAAAATTGTGGCCGCGCAGACCGTAAACCCAGGCTGTACGGAAGATCAGGTGCGGAACTCCCGCTTCAACAATCGCCGGCTCACCTGACAATTTGGTCTGCCCATAGACATTCAGCGGACCCGTACCATCATCCTCTTTCCACGGCGTCCGGCCCGACCCATCAAAGACGTAGTCTGTCGAAAAATGGATCAGTGGCACACCGACGCCCGCACTGACTTGAGCCAGTTCGCCCACAGCCACAACGTTGATCTGCATCGCTAGATCTGGCTCCGATTCGGCCTTGTCGACCGCGGTGTAGGCCGCCGCATTGACGATCAAATCCGGCCGAGTCCGTTCCACGAAGGGACGAATCGAGGATGTGTCGGCCAGATCGAGTTGCCCCCGGGTGGGACATATCAGGTCGGCATAAACACTCAAGCACTGACTAAGCTCAAATCCAAGCTGTCCCGTACCCCCGGTTAATAAGGTCTTGACCCGGTTCATGATTCAAGGCTCCCCAGCATAGACCGGTAATCCCTTGGGATCAACGTCAGCCAGCAATTGTGCGGCGGCATCTTTTCCGGACAATACCGGATCAGCGATAGGCCAATCAATTCCAATGCTTAGGTCGTCCCAGCGCATCGACAACTCGCTCTCAGGATGGTAAATAGTATGGGAACATTTGTAAGCGAACAACACTGTTTCGGTCGGTGTACAAAAACCATGCGTAAAGCCCGGAGGAATGTAGAGTTGGCGCTTGTCTTTAGCCATAAGGTGAACACCAACCATTAGCTAAAGTGGGGAGATCCGAGCCGCACGTCAACCGCGACATTAAACACCTCGCCCTCCATCACATAAACCAATTTGCCTTGGCCATGTGGATGCTGCAGAAAACGGGGACAGACCACTTTTTTCAGCATGACCGCGATTCTGTAAAACGTGGAAAACGCGGTCTGTCCCCGTTTTCCGTGGTCCCCGTTTTCCCGCGGCGGAGCTTTGATTTTGGTGGAAATGTGCAAGACGAGCCCAAGTGTCTCGTCGACGAATTTCACGGCTGTCCCATGATAACCCGCATCGCCGGAAAACGCCTCGATGCTCGGGTATTTCTCCGCCGCACGCGCCATCACGGGACCACCCGCCACGGTACCGCTGCAATTGGCTGCGTGGACCGACACATGCAACAGGTTGCCGAGGATATCGACTACGCTATGGCGTTTATGCCCTTTGACCTTCTTGCCGCCGTCGATCCCGCGTTCTTCGCTCGCGTACTCGGTCTTGACGCTTTGCGAGTCGCTCATCCCGTAACTCGGCGATGCCGAGCGACCGTTGTTTTGGCGATGGAGCGCATTCACTCGATCCAGCGCGGTTTCCCATACAGCGCGTTTGTTCCATCGGCTGAAGTGATCGTAAACCGTTTGCCGGGGCGAAAAATCGTTGGGTAGCATGCGCCATTGGCAACCGGACTTCACGACGTACAAGATGGCATCGACGATCCCTTTGCGCGGATGCAGGCTGGCACTGCCCCGTCGATCACGGGGTTGAAAATAGTGTTCGATCAGCGCCCATTCGGCGTCCGTCAGGTCACTCGGGTATCCCATAGCTTGTCCTCGAAGAAAAAGTACTTGACGTTGATGGAGATTTTTTGCCAGACAGGTTCTGAGAGCGTGCGCGGAAGGGGGGCGATCCCGCGTGCCCGTGGTGATGGATCCTTCAGTTGGTTGATACGTTGGCGTGCTTTGATGGTGGGGGTTATTTATTTAGTCCAACGCTCAAATCAGCTGCGCTAAAAAGCAGAGCTTCGCTCTGCTTTTTGGCGTCGGCTGGATTTGAATGTTAGCGCTTCGATCTATGGTCGAACCGCCGATATCTCACAAGGGCGGCATCGTGACCGTGCCGTCACCCAGTATGGTGAAACCAGCCCATTCTATGGTGTCAGGATGGGTCTCCATATGGGCGCGCATGGCATCGTCCAGGGCGGCCGACAGAGTTAGTTCCGAATCTGCTGCCATCCGTTGCAACATGGTCAGAACAACCTCACGTGCCGCACCGGGATAAATAGACCATTGGGTAACCAGAAGTGCATCGGTACCTGCCGCGGTAAAACCTAACGCCAGCCCCGTCAATCCGTCCGAGACATCGGTACCGCTCGGTGTCCCGGTCCGGCACGCCGCGAGAATCGCGAGCCAACTGTTGTCCAGGCGCAAAGCGGCGACTTGACTGGCCAGCAACAGCCCATCTTCCTCAGGATCGCTCTGGCTTGGGCTCAGCACTAAAGCCGGCTCAACCAAGTAACTAATCTCCTTAGTCTCCGGGATCACCCCATGTGTGCCGAACAACAAAATGCCGGCCTCTTCCGGCGCCGCCCCCATAATCGCGGCCCGCTTCGCATCGGCGCCCATCACGGGCGGAGGCCCGCCTAAGAGTTCCTGCGCACCGCGCAATAAGGCTACCAAGCCTCCCGGCTTACCAAGACACATAACTTCTCGATGGCGTGACCCCTCAGGTGGCGGGAAAAATCCAAGTCGCAGGAAATATGGTGCAATTCGGGGGTACCGATGGCATAGACCGCTCTCGACCGCACATTGGTTCGATCCAACTGCCGTCGTCCGGCGAATCCCCAAATAGAGGCGATAGTCGAACTTGGGATAACATCACCCAAACGCGCTGTTCCGATCGGTAGCAAATGCGATGGCAGTCGTTGCAAGTGGCCATCTGGTACGACGAAGAGGTGGTCTACCTCCATCAACAATGGCTGTAATTCCGCCACCCGCAACAAGTCAGACAACGCTTGGGTTGCTGGACCAATTGGTTCCCTTGCTTCGATGGCAGCCAAGATTTTGGCCACTGCAGCTTCGATTGCCTCGAAGGTAGCGCCCGGCAGCGGTATGGTTGCAGTCGTCAAACGTTCCCCTTGCCGGAGGTTAAGGCTCGCCACGCTGAACTTTCCGCCTATGCGAAAAGCCAACATTGCCTCCCCGGGTCTTAGAACCTTGGCCAACTCATCCCGGGTCAGGATCGCGCGCCCCCGGACAACGTGGCAGCAAGGATTGGGTCAAGCTCGGCAAGCGCGGCATCCAACTCACCTTCTAATTCGGCCAAGCGACGCGATGCGGATGCCAACGACGTCCGATCAACTTGGGCGGCCGCTATCCGGCTCGATTCTGCCTCAAGCGCACATTTCTCGGTCAAAATGGTCTCATAGACGCGCACTGCTGACCGATTAGCCATTCTGCTTCGTAGTGCCGCCCGCAACGCCGCTGCACCGAATCGATCCTTTTCCCGTGCTTGCACAAGGCCCAATACTTCGTTCGCTATATCGTTGGCAATCGGCGTGCGCTCGATGCCCGGCTGCTGCAAGAGGAGGCTCGACAATAATCCGTGCCATTCCCGAACCAACTTGACCAGACTTGCGTTGCGCTCTTGCGCAACCCGGCAACCGACTGCTTCGCGCTCGCCGACCTTGCGCAGTGTGCGAGCCGCTGCACGTGACATCTGGTAGGCATCCATGATTTGTTGGGGTGCTATAGGACACCGGTGCTATAGGACACCCACCGGTGCTATAGCGGTGCTATCATCGGTGCTATAGGACACCTGCTATCACCGGTGCTATCACCGGTGCTATAGGACACCCACTTTCTTGCCCCTTTCTTGACTTTCCTTCCATAAGCGTGACTCTATAGGACACCGACTCTATAGCGACTCTATAGCGACTCTATAGGACACCCGACTCTATAGGGCAGAAAACGGGCAGAAAACGGGGAGGGCAGAAAACGGGGACAGACCACCTTTTTCAGCATGAGCGGGATTCTGTAAAACGTGGAAAACGTGGTCTGTCCCCGTTTTTCGTTTTGGTCTGTCCCCGTTTTTCGTTTCTGATCAAAGGCGCAACCTATTTCTTCACAGTCAACCTGGCGGAACGGTCAAGTCGCCTGCTGGTGGACCGGGTCGATGAGCTGCGGGAGGTCGTGCGTGATGTTCGCGAGGCGCATCCATTCGAGAGCGTCGCTTGGGTCGTGTTGCCGGAACATCTGCATGCGGTGTAAGTGCTTGCAGAAAGAGACAGCGATTATCCGATGCGTTGACGCCTGATCAAAGCGAATTGCTCGCGTCGGGTACCCAGCGGCGAGCGGATTCGCGAAAGCCGACGCAACAAGGGCGAGCGGAGCATCTGGCAAAGGCGATTTTGGGAGCATCTGATCCGGGATGATTTGGATCGACAGCGGCATGTCGACTCTGTGCATGACAATCCGCTCGAGCATGGTCATGTCCAACGCGCCATCGATTGGAGGTTTTCATCCTTTCACCGGAATCTTCAGCATGGGTGACGGCCGAATGAGGCTGTGTGGATGAGGTCGCAGGAGACGTTGGGGAACGGCGGTGACGTTGGGATTCGTTCCTCATCTCAACCTTCGGGCTCTCCGGCGTTCAGGAATCGCTTGCGGCTGCCAGTATTTCATCATAGAGCGTCCAAGCTTCTTCGGCATGTTCCAGGGATACGGACTCGATGGCATAGCCCAGATGAATGACCACATAGTCGCCGACGGCAAGCTCCTCGCGCTCCAGCATCAGCAGATTCGCGTCACATTCAACGCCTTTCGCCTCGCAGCGGGCCATCAAGCCCTGGATCTGGATGATCCGCATCGGGATGCCTATACACATGTTCGAACTCAGCGTGCGCCACGCGCCGTGCTTTCCGGCGCCACGGCGACATAGGGTGCGTGGTAATGGATGCTGTCGAAAACCTCGAAGCTGGCGCCGTCCCGCCAGGCATCGGCCGACAATCCGGCCTTGACAGCAAGATGAGACAGGGTCTCCTGTCTTGTCCAGCCCTGCTCGGTGGCGACCTCCGGCAAAAAGACGGCGTGCCGACCGGCCTTGCTCAGTATGATCCCCTGCTCGCCTACCTTGAAGTCTTGCCAGGATTGGATTGGGCGCGGCGGCGTCAGCACGCTGACTTCGATTTCCAGTTCCGCCAGCTCGGCGGGCTGCACCGGACGGAACCTGAGATCGCGCCGGGCGGCATTATCGCCGTTCGCCAGTATGGCCAGGTACAGCGGCTGGCGCGGCTCGATGTAGCCGATGCAGCCTCGCAACTGACCATTGCGCTTTAATGTGACAAAGGCCCCGGCGGGCATTTTGAGCCGATCCGGAAGCGCTTCGACCGCCTGCTGCTGCATGTGCTGGCGAAGGTCGGACGGACCGAACACCGCATCTTCCACGGCCAATGTGGCCAAATGATGCAGGCGCTTCAGATCCGCTTGGTCCAACTCGGACTGCAAGGGCTCGACCGGCGACGGGTCGGCGGCGGGTGCAGTCAGCTCGCCGGATAATGGGTCTGGCGATGCGGCAGATGATGGAACAGGCGATGCGGCAGATAATGGAACAGGCGATGCGGCAGACAACGGCTTTGGGTCGGTTACCGCGAGGGCGACATAGCTGACCGAGTTGCTGTAGTCCCCGGTCAGTTCGCCGCTGGTGGTGTGGGCGATCGGTTCGATGCGCGCCTCGGGTCCCAGCATGCGCAGCAGAATCTCGATGGGGCGGAAGCCGCAGATGGTGATGCCGGTGCGTTGCTGATAGCGCAGAAACCCCTCGGGGTCTTTGTCTCGAATGTGCGCGATGGCGCCTTCGTCCAACTCGCGGATGCGCGCCGGGGTGTCTGCATCCAGCGCAAACGGCAGATAGTTGAAGCGCGGGCCATAGTGGGTAAAATCGCTCGACACCACCACCAGGGTCGTCTCGTCTGCCATGGGTCTCAGCAGATCCGCGGCCATTTGGTACTGATCGCCTTGCAGAGCGCCGATTAGCACTGGAATCAGTTTCCAACCCGGAGTCAGCGCCTGTTGCAACAGCGGCAATTCGATTTCGATGCTGTGCTCGCGGACATGCGCTGCTGGTTGCGAGCGGAACAGAGCCGACGCCTGCAGAACCTTGAGCGCATCCCTGTCCAGCGGGATGTCTCCGAGGGGGGTGCGAAAGGCGTTCACATCGGCAACCGACACTCCCTGAAAGCCGCTGTAATGAGCCGGTGCCAGAATCAGCACACGGCGGTAGGTGCGATCGCGAAGCATCGAGAATGCCTGGCCCGCGGTCGGCCCGCTGTAGGCATAGCCGGCGTGCGGCACGATCAGCGCCCGTAGCCTGCCCTGTGGCTCCGGAACCTCGGCCGGCGCGAGAAAGCGATCCACTAGGGCGCGCAGTTCGGCCGGGTCAGCCGGATACCAGGCTCCGGCCAGGGCGCTTTCGCGCACCGGACCCGGGGTGTTCGGCACCTCTGGCGCGGCATTCGATGCGCTTGCGGCCCAGGTGCCAAGCAGACAGGGGAGCAATGCGAGCAGTGGCCGGGCGATCCGGCGGAATGGAGTCGTCATGCGCTTCCTCCTCGACCAGCGAGGTCATGGGGGCGATAAAGATCCGCTTGCGCGAGCGGGTATTCTTGGGGTGCCCGCCGCGCCATTCGATTCCAGGCCCAGGTCGGCATCGGCCTGATCAGCATCGGAATCGGGATCGAAAAAGCTGGATTGTACAAAAGTAATACCCTCCCTCTGAGCATGCAATATGTCGATCTTTGTTATTGATCGCTCAAATCGACGCGCTTTGCATTTCGCACGCGGGTATCCGTAGCGGTCAGGCAACGATTGCAACGAATGCAGTCCAGGTCATACTCACCACGCACACCCAGATCACAATGCTCGAACCGGCGCCTGGGCGCCAGTCGCTGCGCAAATGCAATCTTATTGCCCAGCGCGAGAAACGCCCCCAGAGGACAGAAATAGCGACACCAAAAGCGAACATAGATCAACGAAGCGGCCAGCACCAGGATACTCAACAGGGTCATCCAGCTCCAGGGCGAATCCCAGATGCGGTCACTGAAGATATGCTGCATGGGATCGAAGGTCGCCCAGATGCCCTCCCCGGTCATCCAGACCAGGATCAGCAAGGCGGCCAGCAGCAAAAATTTCAGATAGCGCATGCGCTGCTCCAGGGAGCGCTGCGGATAGCTGCGCAATCCCAGCCGCCTGCCAAGCCGGGAGAAGAGTTCCTGCAGGGCGCCAAACGGACACAGATAACCGCACCATACCTGACCAAACAGCAAGGATGTCAGCGCCACGAAGCCAAGCAACAGCCAGCGCTCTGGATGTTCCGCGGGGCTGGCGGTCTGGCCCTGGCTAAGATTGACCAGGTCCAACTCGGTCAACAGACTGTTGAGCCAGAACCCCAGCAGAACCAGCGAGGCAACCTGCAACGCCAGACGCCATCCCTCACTGCCGGACAGGTATACCGGAAAGAACAACAGCAACAGTGCCGCAATCGCATACAGGCTCCAGTCGAATGCTTGGGCCTGTGCAGCGACCGACGGCGGAATGCTGGTGCCGAAGGCGACCTCAGTCGCCTGGCGGGCCGCGGCATTCAGGGTTGCCAGTGCCGCTCGGCTGGTCACGGTGGCGCCGGAGAGCCCATCGATCCGATCCAATTCCAGTGGTCCCTTGGACAAATCCCACCCCACCAGAGCACGCAGCCAGGCGTCGATACCGGCGATGTAGGATGGCGTCTCGTTGGATTCCAGATAGCGCACCCCGCGCAGCAGCCCGTCGCGATCCAGGCCGATCAACAGCCGGATCGGCCCGGCAAAACCATTTGGCTCGCCGCCAGAGCCGGTGAGGGCTGCGGCACTGGCCAGAACCAGGGCTTCCGGCTGGCGCGCTCCTGGGGCGAATCCGAGGTAATGTATCCAGGGCTCTGGCTTTGGCTCGAATCGGTACTGCCCACCGACCTCGGCCAGCCGTTCCGGATCGAAGCGAACCTGTGGCTCAGGGCGCGACTGCTGTGCAATCAGGTGCCAGCCATAGAGAAGCAATACCAGGTAGAGCAAACCCCAGCCCAGCCTTGGCCAAGGGAAGGACGGGCGCGCCCGCGCACTCGCAGCCCGAGAGCGCCGCGGCCAGCGATCCGCCAGGGCGACCATAGCCACGGGCAGGATCGCAATCGCCGCCAGCGCGGCCAGCACCTGGCAGGTGCCCGATACTCCAAGGATCGGCACCATCAAAGTACCTGCCACCAATCCGCCCAAGGCACCGCCGAGATTGTCCGCCGCCAATGCGATGCTGCCGCTGATCAAGGCCGACCCTGACTTGGCGCCAAGGCTCGCACCTGACCTTGCAGCCAGCCCCAGGCAAAGCGTGAATCCCGCTCCGGACAGCCCTCCGAGGGTCAGCGACAGAACCAGATAGGTGACCTGTTGCATCCAATCCCGAGCATCGGTCAAGGCGCCGATCGCAACCGGCAGCAGAGCAACGCCAATGGCGATCGCAGCCAGGATCAAGACCAGGGCCGGCAGACCCCGGCGTCCGGTCGCGACGCGCCGAGCCAGACCGCCGCCAACAGCCAGGCCAGTCATAAAAAGACCGGTGAGCAGGGCGACACGCTCGAACACCAGTCCCACCTGAGCCTGGAAGCTGAACAACAAGGCGAGTTCTCCGGCCATGGCAACCGCGCCCAAACTGGCCAACGCGAAAACCCCGGCGCGGCCTGACAGCGTCGCGGGCGAGATCCCGCCCTGCAACCAGCGGACCAGACCCAGCGCCAGCATCAGCAGAGACGGCAGCAGATAAGGCCAAGGCCCAAGCCGTTGCAATTGTTGCAGCCAATCGACGAACCCGGACGCGCTCTGCTTGCCCCACAACAGCATATTCAAATAGTAGGTCACGGGCTGGGCGTCGGTATTCAGCGGCAGCCTGTCCTGGGCCATGGCCTGGTCCAACTGACCGCGCACAAAGGCAACATCCTGCGCCGGGAGCAGGGTCGCAAAGGCTCCGTCCGGCAGGCCATGCTCGGCACGCGGACTTGCCCGATAGCGCCTGAGCAACTCGCGCGCATCCTGACTCAAGCGTCCTGGGGCGTCCGAGGCGCAGAACACTTGCACCTCCCCCGGCACCAGCGCCACATAGCGAAACACCGAGTTCAGGGTGCGGTAAACAGAGCCCGCATAGCCCTCCACCACTCGACCCAGGTAATTCGATGCAGCCATGACCTCGGTGCAGAAGACGCCGTCGGGGTTCAGAAGGCCGCGCGCCAGGGCGAACGCCTGCTGGGTAAAAAAACGGTTGCCCGCGGCGCTGGCCGGGCTTGCATCCAGAGACAGGATCAAATCGTAGCGAAGATCCGCATCCATTGGATCGCTCGGCTGGTCATTCGACCGATCGCCTGATTGGTTGCTGAGTTGGTCGCTTAATCGGCCCAGAAACCGCCGCCCGTCGCCGAAGTGTAAACGCAGACGCGGATCATCCAGCGCCATCCGCTCCGGCGCGTTCAGATAGGGCCGCACCTGTTCGAAGGCAGCGCGGTCCTGCTCCACCTGATCGAGGCGTTGCAGCGGATAGCGCAGCAGCTCCGTCGCCAGGCCGCCGGCATAGCCGCCCAGAACCAGCACCCGCTGCGCGCCCTGGGCCTGGGCATAAAAATAGGCCGCCCAGGTTTCGACCTCGCGCGGCAATGGAAAACTCTGTTGGATTTGGCCATCGGCGACCACCGATGTTTGTTCTCCCAGACGGGCAACGGCAACATGGCCATAGGGCGTCTCGCTGGCATCCAGCAATTCCATCCCGGGCTGCAATGTGGCAAAACGCAAGACTTCCAGCCCGCGATCCAAACGCATCGAGATCGCCGGCTGCAGCAAGATCAACGCCGTCAGCGCCAAGCCCCAGGGCGCAAGCTGGAACAATAGCCGTTTTCGACGCCGACCGGAATGCGCAGGCATACTCGGCAACAAGGCCGCGGTCAATGCCAAGCACAGGCAGACCAATGCCAGGGTCTCGACCAACCCCAGCCAGCGAATCATCACAAAAGTGAAGACCAGCCCGCCGAGCAGCGCGCCCAGCGCCTCTGCGACATAGGTGCTGGCCACCGCGCCCACCGGCCGCGCGGCGGCGGTGACGGCTTTGGCCTGTTGCAGAGCACGGCACACCAGCGGAAAGGCAAACCCCAGCAAGATCCCGATGGGCAAGGTCACCAACAGCATGGCGATCAGCAGTTCGCCAAGCGGCACCAGTTGGCCGGCAGAAACATCCAGCAAGAAGCGCACAACCCGCAGACCCACTACCTGGCCCATCAGGATCAACGGCAACAGGAGCAATAGAATGCGCACCCTGCGCAACGCCGCGCCTGGCTCGTCAGCGGAGGCCGGATGACTAGGCTGCCAGCGCAACGCGGCCAAAGAACCCAGCGTCAACCACCACAGCCAACTGCCATAAAAGGCGCCGAGACTCGCCTCGTTGCCATAAAAAACAACCAGGGACTCGCGAATCAGCAGCGCCTGGGCGATCTGGGCAAAGGCACCCAGCACCAGCACGGCAAGCAGCGGCAGGAGAGGAGGGTACACAGATTGCTGCATGGATCGTTCTTATTCGCCTGCCGATGCCGGCAACGTCAAATCCACCGGCAATTGCTCCGCGGTATCGATACCCTCTGGCCGGTGCAGCATGCGTAATGCAATGATCTCCACGCCGGCGCTGGCCGCCGCGCACAGCCGTTCGGCATAAGCGGGATCAATGTCCCAGGCTGGCGCCAGAGCCTGCCCTTCCGGCCGGTTCAGAGCAAACAGCATGATGCCGCGCAGTCCGGAGTCGACCGCGGCGATGAGCAGATCCAGATGCCGGCGAGCGCGCTCGCTGCGAGCATCCGGAAAGCGCAGCAGCGCGCCGTCCAGCAAGGTGACGTTTTTGACTTCTACCAATGCATCCGGCGCATGGCCCTCGCTGAGCCCAACATCCAGCCGCCCAGATGCAAGCCCCGGCATCTCCACAGACACCTCGCGTCGCAGCCGGCGATAGCCTGTCAGAGAGGCGATCCGGCCGGATGCTATGGCTTGCGCCATGACCTGATTCGGTCGTGCGGTGTTGACTCCGATCCAGCCACCGCCCATGTCCACGCGCTCCAGCGTCCAGCTGAGCTTGCGACGCGGATTGTCGCTGTGGCTGATCTGCACCGGGGCGCCAGGCTGCCAGCAGCTGGCCATGCTGCCGGTATTGGGTACATGGGCGCAGACCACTTGGCCATCGGCGAGTTCGATATCGGCAAGAAATCGCTTGTAGCGACGCAGGATATGGCCATCGGTGAGCGGAGGAAGCAGCAGCATGGTTGCGCCGACGCGAAAGCGCCGAATGTGTCGAGCAGTCAAGCCCTGGGAAGATTGGCGGCAGATTGTCCGGAGCGTCCGAGGTTATCGAAAATCGCATCCAAGTCAACCTCGAGCTCAGCGGCTGTGGTTGCATCGAAGCCCGCCCAGTGCGCTGGATGGCGCGCTGGATCGGTGCATCGGTTCCGCGGCGGGCAGGCGTTCATCGGCGCCGAGCCGTTGTTGCAAGAAGTCGAGGCGGACCAACTTCTGGAAGGTGCACGCGTTGCCGAAATCGGGCGCCTTGCGATGATGCCGCGCCGTCGACGCAATCTGTCGTTTCCCAGGGTGAGCACCGCGAGCGCCACATCCTGAAGGCTGATCGCATGATCGCAGGGCTTCCATATGCTGCTCTCCGGATGCATCTTACCCTTCGTCGAGTCATCTTGATAGCGGTTCATGAATAACCGATACAACGCTATCCAGACATCGGCGGAGTGCAATCGGGTTCGGGGCCGCTATCGGAATCGGAATCGGAATCGAGAGAGAAAACGCTCTATGCCATTCGGTCATGAGCAGCTCGATGTCTAGCGTGCGGCCATCGATTCAGGACGTGCTCGCTGGTGTGCGATGCGTTGTCCGCAGACGACAACAGCAAGCAAAAGGCACTGCTCGATCATCGTGTGGCCATGCTCACGAAGCTCGGACAGCGTGGCTACGCGGTCAGCGAGGAGCTTGGCGGATATCGGGTTGGTCAGTTCGATACCGACGCCGATACCGATGCCGATACCGGCGTTGATACCGATACCGACGCCAATAGCGGTAGCGAATGAGTCGGCAGGCGACACCCAAGCCAAAAACCTGTTTAGCTTGTTTCTGCACCATCACTTACTCATCGTCAAGCCTTTGCTATGCATCAATCACCAAGGCACCAATCAGCAAACGTTTCAACATCGCCCGTCGGCCCGGAATCGGCTCCGCCGTTTGCCCCGGAGTTCGCCTGGAACGACATCGAGCTGGTCTTTCTGGACATGGACGGCACATTGCTGGACCTCTACTTCGACAATCATTTCTGGCTGGAACATGTGCCCAAACGCTATGCCGAGCGTATCGGATTGGACCCGAAGCAGACCAAAGATGCATTGATGCAGCGCTACCAGCGCATCCAGGGCACCTTGGATTGGTACTGCGTAGACCATTGGAGTCGGGAATTGGGGCTCGACATCGCGCTGCTGAAGTCAGAAGTGGACCACCTGATCAACTTGCACCCGTACGTGATCGAGTTTCTCGATGCGCTTGCCGCACATGGCAAACGCCGCGTGCTGGTAACCAATGCACATCAGAAATCCATCGCGCTGAAGATGGAACGCACCCGACTCGGCGGGCATCTGGAGCGTATCCTCTGCGCCCATGACCTGGGGCTGGCCAAGGAAACACCGGGCTTCTGGGAACGGGTTCAACGCATCGAGCCGTTCGACCCGGCACGCACCCTGTTTGTCGATGACAACCTGGACGTGCTGCGCGCTGCCCGCGACTACGGCTTTCGCTGGCTGCTGGCCATCAGCGAGCCGGATTCCAGCAAGCCAGCCCGCGGCATTGATGAGTTTCCGGCCGTACAGGGGTTCGCGTCCGTGTTGGCGGGGATGACCTAAGCTGTCAAAATGTCCTGAGTTTTGATGCCAAACCGATTCCGGGTCTTGGATTGCTTCATCGAACGCACTGGGGAAGCCTAATCGGTGTCAGGGTCGCTATCGGAATCGGAACCGGAATCGAGAGAGAAAACGCCCTATGCCATTCGGTCATGAGAAGCTCGACGTATCGCGTGCGGCCATCGAGTCTGTCGGCTGGGCCTAGCGCGACTGCGAGCATGTGAAAGGACAGCGTAACGCGAAGGATCAACTCCTGTGCGCATCATAGGTGCGCATCATAGGTGCGCATCCTAGGCGCGCATCGCAGGCCATCGCGCTGAACATTGCCGAGGGTAACGGCAAAGCGACGAGCGCGGATCGACGCCAGTCGTTTGAAATCGCATGAGGCTCGGCGCTGGAGTGCGCTGCGATTGAGGACGTGCTCGCTGGTGTGCGATGGGTTGTCCGCAGACGACAACAGCAAGCAAAAGGCACTGCTCGATCATCGTGTGGCCATGCCAACGAAGCTCGGACAGCGTGGCTAGGCGGTCAGCGAGGAGCTTGGCGGATGGGTTGGTCGGTTCGATACCGCGGCGATACCGATACCGACGCCGATAGCGGTAGCGAATGAGTCGGCAGGCGACACCCAAGCCAAAAACCTGCCCAAGCCAAAAACCTGTTTAGCTTGTTTCTGCACCATCGCCTAAGCGCTCGGCACACTGTCATCAACAGGCTTGCGGCGGCGTCGGCGGCGCGGCTTGCCCGCATGCTGATCGCCTGCAGCATCAGCCGTCCGCGGTGAGACTTCCGCGGCCGGCTGGGTTTCCACGGATGCGGATGTTTGAACCGGATGCTCGCCATTGCCTTGCGGCTGATCGCCCTTCCGTCGCCGGCCCTGTGAGCGCTTCCCACCCTGAGATCGTTTTCCAGAGCGGGTGCGTCGCCCATTGTCGCGCTCGCGGCCTTCCCGCGCACGCCTCGGCACGCGCACCCGGCTGCGGTAGTCGATATCCGCCAGCATCGATTCCGAGACCGGATTGACCTCGATCTTGCTGCCGATGAAAGTCTCGATATCCGGCAGACAAAACGCATAGGTCTCGCAGACAAAGCTGATCGCGTCTCCGGCCTCCCCGGCGCGAGCGGTACGCCCGATGCGGTGCACATAGTCCTCGGCGTCTTCCGGCAGGTCGTAGTTGATTACATGGGTAACACCGGGAATATGCAGCCCTCGCGCAGCAACGTCGGTGGCCACCATGATGGGCAGCTCGCCAGTCTGAAAACGACGCAATAAGCTGAGCCGCTTTTTTTGCGGTACGTCGCCGGAGAGCATCGCCGATTTCAGACCATTGCCCTCCAAAAAGCCCCAAACCCATTCACCCTCGCGCTTGGTGTTGATAAAGATCATCACGCGTGCATCCTGGAATCCGCGGATGAGGCCGATCAACAGCCGCACTTTTTCATCATTGGCCACCATATAGCAGGCTTGTCGTACACGATCGACCGTGACCTGCTCGGGGGCGATCTCGACCATCCGCGGATCATTCATATGCTCGTAGGCTAGCTCGGTCACGCGATACGACAGGGTTGCCGAGAACAACATACCAAGACGCTTTGTGACCGGCGGCATGCGTCGCAATACGAAGCGGATATCTTTGATAAAGCCCAGATCGAACATGCGATCGGCCTCGTCGAGTACCACCACTTGTACTGATTTGAAATTGAACACGCGCTGTTTAAAATAATCGATCAGTCGTCCCGGCGTGCCAATCAGCAGATCGACCCCGGCGGCCACCTCGTCGCGCTGCCGCTGATAGCCAGTGCCGCCATAGACCAGACCGAATCGTAGGCCGGTATGGCGTCCGATCGATTCGGCATCCCGATGAATCTGTACCGCAAGCTCCCGAGTTGGCGCTAGAATGACCGCGCGCGGCTGGCATGCTTTATCGGCGCGCTGCCGATCGGGCTTGACGACTGTTGCCAAATCGGTCTTTGTCGGTAATGTCATTGCTGCCGCGTGCTCGGACACACCGGCGAACTCCGCTTCTGATTCCAACTCCGAATTCGGAGCCGAATCCCAAGCCGAATCAGGCTGCAAATCCGCAATCGGGTCTGAGCACGTCAGCAGTCGTTGCATGGCGGCCACCAAGAAAGCGGCGGTCTTGCCTGTGCCGGTCTGTGCCTGGCCGGCGACATCATGCCCGGCAAGCGCCAGCGGTAAGGTCTCTGCCTGGATCGGTGTGCAATAAGTGAATCCAGCATCTGCGAGTCCGTTGAGGATGCGCTGATCTAGATCGAAGCTGTCAAAACGTGTGTCTGTGAGGTGCGTCTGTGGCATGGATGGGGTGTTGCCGAAACTCTGTTGTTGGCCCGAACGATCACGGGGCTTGCAAATTTTGATATCTTTGGCTCAAATAGCATCTTAACCCTGCAGACCAAGACAAAGCGAATCTCCTGCCCGCCTTGCCATTGCCTCTCAACTACAGCACCATACCTCTTAGGCGCGCGGCTGACATTCAAACAACCAATGCGGAGAACCACCCAAGTGAGCGAACGCATCCTGCATGTTACGGACGACACCTTCGACGACGAGGTACTGAAATCCGACAAGCCCGTGCTTGTCGACTACTGGGCCAACTGGTGCGCCCCTTGCAAAATGATTGCTCCGATGCTGGAGGAAATTGCTGACGAATACCAGGAGCGAATCAAGATCGCCAAACTCGACATCGACAATAATCGTGCCATTACCGAACGCTTTAATGTGCGCGGCATTCCCACCCTGATCCTGTTCAAGAACGGCGAGGCTGAGGCGATCAAGGTGGGCGCAGTATCAAAATCGCAGCTGATGGTCTTCATCGACAGCAACCTCTAAGCCTGCCGGCCGGAAGCTGCCGAATAAGGCGACGCTAGACCAGGCGACGCCGAACAAGGCGACATCAGACGAGCATAAAGTCAAATAGGAAAGTAGTTTACGAGGTCTAAGAGTAAGGGAATCATGGGCAGTCGTGCGGACAGGAAACCGCCAAGAGCGGTTCCGGCCATCGCAAATCCGACCGCCACAAATCCGCTCCAGCGTTGCCTTATTGCAACCAAGCCGTCCCGGATCAGACCAAACCCAGCCGTCAGGATCCTGTAGTCACCGTCGGGCGACCCGCAAGGGCGTCCGCCGTCACCCCGCCTTTACCGGCACCCGTGTTCTATCCGGCTGTATTCTCCGGCTCCCCCCCGCCGGCCCGCACCGCGGATACATCTCAAACCGCGGCCGACCACGTCATTACCGAAACCGACATGAATCTCACAGAACTCAAAAAGACGCCCGTGCCCGCGCTGGTGGAACTGGCACAAACCATGGAAATCGATGGCGTCGGGCGTTCGCGCAAGCAAGATTTGATCTTCGCAATCCTGAAGGCGCAAGCCAAACGCGGCGAGGACATCTACGGCGACGGCGTGCTGGAGATCCTGTCCGACGGCTTCGGCTTCCTGCGCTCTGCCGATGCTTCCTATCTGGCAGGACCGGACGACATCTATGTCTCGCCAAGCCAGATCCGACGCTTCTCGCTACGCACCGGCGATACCATCTCGGGCAAGATTCGACCACCCAAGGACGGCGAACGCTACTTCGCGTTGCTCAAGGTCAGCGACATCAACTTCGACCGCCCAGAAAACGCCAAACACAAGATCCTGTTCGAAAATTTCACCCCCCTGTTTGCCCAGGATCGCATCACGCTGGAGATCGGCAACGGCAGCACCGAGGATCTGACCGCGCGCGTTGTCGATCTCGTGGCGCCCATCGGCAAAGGCCAGCGCGGCCTGATCGTGTCGCCACCCAAGGCTGGTAAAACCATGATGTTGCAAAATATCGCCCAGTCCATCGGCCATAATCACCCGGATGTCTTCCTGATTGTGCTGCTGATCGACGAGCGTCCGGAAGAAGTCACCGAAATGTCCCGCTCGGTGCGCGGAGAGGTGATCTCGTCCACCTTCGACGAGCCCGCCACACGCCATGTGCAGGTGGCCGAGATGGTCATCGAGCGTGCCAAACGGCTGGTGGAACACAAGCGCGATGTGGTCATCCTGCTTGACAGCATCACGCGTTTGGCACGCGCCTACAATACCGTGGTGCCATCCTCTGGCAAGGTACTCACCGGCGGCGTCGACGCCAACGCGCTACAGCGTCCAAAGCGCTTCTTCGGTGCCGCGCGCAACGTCGAGGAAGGCGGCTCCCTGTCGATCATCGCCACCACCCTGGTGGACACCGGTTCGCGCATGGACGACGTGATCTACGAGGAATTCAAGGGCACCGGCAACATGGAGCTGCATCTGGACCGACGCATTGCTGAAAAACGCATCTTCCCGTCCATCAATATCAACCGTTCCGGCACCCGCCGCGAAGAATTATTGATGCCGGCCAATGAGCTGCAAAAAATGTGGATTCTGCGCAAAATACTGCATCCGATGGATGAACTGGCGGCAATCGAGTTTTTGATCGATAAGCTCAAGACGACCAAGACCAACAACCAGTTTTTCGACTCGATGAAAGGTTGACAGCACGGCGGCCCGGCTGGTAAGCATTGCAGATCCATGCCCGCTACCAAGAAATCCAACCCTGCCGTCAGCCATGCACGCATCGCTGGCGCCATCGTCTCTTGTGTACTGCTGATCGCTGCCCTGGTGCTCGCCTTTCAACTCGGCCGCGATCTGCGCCAGCAGCAAAGGCTGCAATCGGATCTGGCGGAACTGCAGGATGTGCGCTATGGCCTGCTCAACGCCGAGCTTTGGGTGGATCAAATTGCCGATATCCTTGCATACAAAATCGATACCTTCGAAGTAACCGAACAGAACCGCCCGTTGATCAAGCGCAACATCGAGCAGGTGCTGGATCGGCTGATGATGGAAATTGAACGCTATTTGCGCCGGCGCAACGCGAGCGGGGACAATCTTGCACAACGCCTGCACGGCCAGGTACGCCAGCTGGTGCAAGATTTTTTGCTCGATTTCAACGAATTGCGCGCGCGCGTTCCGGTATATGCCGATGCGGTCATCAACGAGCTGAACCGGCCCGAGACGCGCGCCGAAATCAAGCGCCAACTGCTCGACGCCATCGACAAGGCCGCACAGGCGAGCTTTTCGAAAACCTCCACCGAGCGTTTCGACCTGATCCTGGAGCGCCAACATTGCATTGATGGTCCAGCCTGCGTCGACCTGCTGCAAAACGCAAGCACCAAACTAGAGCAGCGAAGCCGGATCACCGCATTTTGGGTCGCCGCATTGATTAGCGCGATGTTCGCATTGGCCATGGGACGCCGCCGAACCCTGCCTCCCGAAACCATGGCGCTGCTGACCACCGCAACCCTGGTACTGCTCGCGGTGGGTGTCTGGACACCGATGATCGAGGTGGATGCGCGCATCGACAGCCTGCGCTTCCAATTGCTCGGCTCGCCGATTACCTTTACCGACCAGGTGCTGTACTTCCAGAGCAAAAGCATCCTAGATGTGGTCTCCATTCTGGCCGCCACCGGGGCCGCAGATATGCTCCTGGTGGCGGTTTTGATCACGCTCTTCAGCCTGGTATTTCCGAGCGCAAAGGTGATCGCCGGCTTCCTCTATTATTTCGATTTCAGAGGCCTGCGCAACAACAGGTTGATCTCGTTTTTCGCGTTGCGTTCCGGCAAGTGGTCCATGGCGGATGTGCTCGTGGTGGCCATGCTGATGGCCTATGTCGGCTTCAGCGGGCTGATTGCCAATCAGCTCTCGGACATCTCCCAGGCCAGCCCCAGCGTGGACGTCATCACCACCAACGGCACAGCATTGCAGATTGGGTTTTTTCTATTTCTGGCCTTTGTGCTGGCCAGTCTCGTGTTATCGTCCATGCTCGAAGCACGGCTGGAACGCAGAGTATCCTGAATGCAACGCCTGACCACAATGAAAGCCATGATCCTCGCCGCTGGCCGCGGCAAGCGCATGCGGCCGTTGACCGATCGAACTCCGAAACCGCTCCTACGCGCCGGCGGCAAAGCCTTGATCGAGCATCAGATCGAGCGATTGCGCAAGGCCGGTTTCCAGCAGCTGGTGATCAACCACGCCCATCTGGGCGAACAGATTGAGCAGGCGCTTGGCGATGGCGCACAGTATCAGGTGCACATCGACTACTCGGCCGAGGGACAGGATTGCGCGCTGGAAACCGGCGGCGGCATTCATAAAGCCCTGCCATTGCTCGGTCCGCAACCCTTTCTGGTCACCAATGGCGACATCTGGTGCGACTTCGATTACGACGGGCTCACCCTGGCCGAAGGCGACCTGGCCGCCCTGGTGCTGGTGGACAACCCGCCGCATCATCCGCAGGGCGACTTTGTTCTCAGCGCGGGTCGGGTGAGCGACCTCAGGCAGGCAAATGCCGACAACCAAAGCGCATTGACGTTCTCCGGTATCGGCATCTACCACCCCGACCTGTTCGCGGACTGCAAACCCGGGGCCTTTCCGTTGTCGCCCCTGTTGCGCTCGGCAATGGCATCCGGGCGCGTCGGCGGCCTGCACCACCGCGGATGCTGGCTCGACGTCGGCACCCCGGAGCGTTTACAGTCCCTGGATCGCAGGCTGACCGAGATGCAGCAGCGCGGCTCCTAACTTTACGCCATACTCTCCGCCAGCCTCTCTCAGACCACCGAATAGAAACTCGCCATGGGACAGGAAATCGACCAAAGCCGATTCAGTGCCGCGGACTTCGCGGAGTTCGAGGCCAGACTTGCCGCGGAAACCGAACTGCTGGCCACCTGGTTCGACCAGCAGCGCTTTGTCGACACCCCGCCCGAGGCCGGCTTCGAGCTGGAGGCATGGCTGGTGGACCGCCGTCATATGGCCCCGGCGCCGCTGATCGAAGAACTGCTCGCAAGGGTCGACAACCCGCTGGTCGTGCCGGAATTGGCACAGTTCAACCTGGAACTCAACGGCACCCCGCTGCGCCTGACAGGCGACGCGCTGAGCCAACTCGCCAACGAGCTAAAACACACCCTGGCGCAATGCAAAGCGGCAGCCGCGGATCTGGACGCGCACATCACCACCGTGGGCATCCTGCCGACCTTGCGAGCGGACCACCTGGTGATGGCGCGGATGACGCCGCGCGAGCGCTACCGCGCGCTGAACGAACAAATCCTGCGTTTGCGCAAGGGCGAACCAATCTGGCTCAACATCCACGGTGAACGACCGCTGTCCATTGAGCAGCAGGACGTCATGCTGGAAGCGGCAACCACCTCTTTTCAAATCCATCTGAAAATGAGCGCCGCCGAGTCCGCGCGCATTTTTAATGCGTCCAAGATCCTGTCCGCCCCAATGGTGGCGCTGGCCGGCAACTCGCCGTTTTTGTTCGGGCGCGAATTCTGGTGCGAAACCCGCGTTCCGCTGTTCGAACAATCCGTCTCCGTGGGCGGCAGCCCATTGCGCGAGCGAGTCGGCTTCGGCATAAGCTATGCCGAACGCTCGGTCATGGAATGTTTTCGCGCCAACATCGTCCGTTATCCAGTGCTGTTACCGCAGTTAATGGACGAACCCATCGAACGGCTTGCCCATCTGCGCCTGCACAATGGCACCATCTGGCGCTGGAATCGGCCCCTGATCGGCTTCGACGCGCCAGACCGACCGCATCTGCGTCTCGAACACCGAGTCGCCGCGGCCGCTGCAACGGTCGCGGACAACGTCGCCAACGCGGCCTTCTATTTCGGCAGCGTGCGCGCCCTGAGCCGTGCCGTAACGCCACTGGAACAGCAGCTGTCCTTTCTCCAGGCGCGCGATAACTTTTACCAAGCCGCGGAATATGGCTTTCAGGCCGAAATTCCCTGGACCGACGGGCGCCGCATCCCGATCCCGCGCCTGATTCTGGACCAGCTCTTGCCGCTGGCTCGGGATGGCTTGCGCGATCTCGGCGTCGATCGCGCCGAAATCGACCATTGGCTCGGCATCATCGAACAACGCACCCGCACCAAGCGCACCGCCGCCGCCTGGCAACGCGCCTGGACAGCGCGCTTCGGGCCGGACATGGCGGCCCTGACCGAAGCCTACCTTGCGCACCAAGCCAACGATAAACCGATCCATGAATGGACACTGGACTAAGGCGATTAGTAGCGGTTCATGAGTAACCTATACAACGCTATCCAGACATCGGCACAGTGCAATCGGGGTCGGGGTCCGGGTCGCTATCGGAATCGGAATTGAGAGAGAAAACGCCCTATGCCATTCGGTCATGAGAAGCTCGACGTAGACCGTGCGGCCATCGAGTAGGTCGGCTGAGCCTAGCGCGACTGCGAGCATGTGAAAGGACAGCGTAACGCGAAGGATCAACGCCTGTGCGCATCCTAGGTGCGCATCTTAGGCGCGCATCGCAGGCCATCGCGCTGAACATGGCCGAGGGTAACGGCAAAGCGACGAGCGGGGATCGACGCCGGTCGTTGGAAAGCGCACGAGGCTCGGCGCTGGAGTGGGCTGCGATTGAAAACGTGCTCGCTGGTGTGCGAAGCGTTGTCCGCAGACGACAACAGCAAGCAAAAGGCACTGCTCGATCGTCGTGTGGCCATGCTCACGAAGCTCGGACAGCGTGGCTAGGCGGTCAGCGAGGAGCTTGGCGGATAGCGGGTTGGTCAGTTCGATACCGACGCCGATAGCGGTACCGAATGAGTCAGCAGGCGACACCCAAGCCAAACACCTGTTTAGCTTGTTTCTGCACCATCACTTATCGGCAATCGAGCCATCGGATGAAGCGGGATTGACATTCGCCTTCCCAGAAAGCTGGCATGCGCAATGCCGGCAACACGAGTACCTGCCCACCCAGACCAAGCAAGTATTCGTCGGCTCCAGGATCGGTATTGGTATCGAAATCGATCGCTCTCGAAATCAGCGTCTCACCCCTCAAATCATCAAGACATACAGCCCACGTTCAGCAACCGCCCATGCATCGACTGCAAAGCCCCCGAATGAAGACAAGCCAACGCCAATGATGACCGTATCGTCCCATCAATCAGCGCCGACCCAACCCACCGCGCGGCAATCCGCATGCAAAGCACTGCGCGAACTCGACCACATACCGGACGGACTGCTCGACCTGGAGGCGCAGGAACTGGCCGGCGCCCTCGGCGGACCAACGCTGATTCTGCTGCCGGGGCAGCGCGAGCCGGCATTATTCATCTCGGTATTGATGCATGGCAACGAAACGGTCGGCTGGGACGCCATGCGCCGCTTATTGCTGGGCTACCGGGAACAAGGCCGGGCGCTGCCGCGAGCCATCTGCCTATTCATCGGCAATGTGGAGGCGGCCGCCGCCGGCATGCGCCATCTACCGCAACAACCGGACTACAATCGCATCTGGCCGGGCAGCGAACTGGCGCCGACGCCGGAGCACGCGATCATGAACAGCGTCGTGCAGCGCATGCAGCAACGCGGCCTGTTTGCCAGCATCGACTTGCACAACAATACCGGCGCCAATCCACACTATGCCTGCGTCAATGTCATCGACAACCGGTTTCTGCATCTGGCCACCCTGTTCTCGCGCACCGTGGTTTATTTTCTTCGCCCGCGCGGTGTGCAATCCCAAGCCATGGCCCAACTCTGTCCTGCGGTGACCCTCGAATGCGGCAAGGTCCACAACCAGCATGGCATCGACCACGCCGTGGAATTCATCGACGCCTGCTTGCACCTGTCGCATTTGCCTGACCAACCGGTACCCGCCCACGACATCGACCTGTTCCACACCGTCGCCCAGGTCAAGATCGCGCCTCAGATCGACTTCAGGTTCGCCCCCAATCAGGCTACGCTGATGTTGTCTCCGGAACTGGAGCGGATGAACTTTCGCGAACTGCCGGCGGGCACCGCGCTGGGCCGCTGCACCGAACGCACCGGTTTGCCCTTCGAAGTCAAAGACGAAGGGGGCCGCCATATCGACAGCAAATACTTCATCCTCGAGGATGGCGAGATCCGACTGCGACTGCCGGTGATGCCGGCCATGCTGACCTGCGACGAGACCATCGTCCGGCAAGACTGCCTCTGCTATCTGATGGAGCGCTATGACCAACATGTGCCCAAGCGGGCCTGACGACAGACAGCCCAAGTGCACTCTGTCCAAATCGAGATCCATCTCGGGCTTGTTGCGCTGAGTGGATGCTAAGTAGCGGTTCATGAATAACCGATACAACGCTATCCAGCCATCGGCGGAGTGCAGTCGGGGTCGGGGTCGCTATCGGAATCGGAATCGGAATCGGAATCGAGAGAGAAAACGCCCTATGCCATTCGGTCATGAGAAGCTCGACGTCTAGCGTGCGGCCATCGAGTCTATCGGCTGGGCCATAGCGCGACTGCGAGCATGTGAAAGGACAGCGTAACGCGAAGGATCAACGCCTGCGCACATCGTAGGTGCGCATCGCAGGGCATCGCGCTGAAGATTGCCGAGGGTAACGGCAAAGCGACGAGCGTGGATCGACGCCAGTCGTTTGAAATCGCACGAGGCTCGGCGCTGGAGTGCGCTGCGATTCAGGACGTGCTCGCTGGTGTGCGATGCGTTGTCCGCAGACGACAACAGCAAGCAAAAGGCACTGCTCGATCGTCGTGTGGCCATGCTCACGACGCTCGGACAGCGTGGCGACGCGGTCAGCGAGGAGCTTGGCGGATATCGGGTTGGTCGGTTCGATACCGACGCCGATGCCGATACCGACGTTGATACCGACGCCGATACCGACGCCGATAGCGGTACCGAATGAGTCGGCAGGCGACACCCAAGCCAAAAACCTGTTTAGCTTGTTTCTGCACCATCACTCACCCTTGTCGAAAGTGAGTCCATCGACCTGGGATGAGGTTCGCGTCACCGCAGAGACGCGCAGAAGAGGGTGCATCCGCCTTGGCTCTTCTGCGCACTCTGCGTCTCCGCGGTGAATACGCTTCGGATCAGCCATGCAAGACGATCATGGCCTAGCGAGCAAGTCGGCCGGCACGGCAAGCCTGTTTCAGCAATTCCGACAAATCCGCCTGTTACCGCGCTTGCAGCGGCGGTACATCAAGATAAATCCACTGCGTGTCGCTTGAGATCGGCCATATTGCACACCTCCAGCGCCCGCTCGTGGGTGGCACGCAGTGCAACGCGGGGTGCGCAATCGGCCAGCAAAGCCTGCTGCCAGCGCGCCGCGCACAAACACCAGCGGTCGCCCGGCTTCAGCCCGGGAAAATCGAATTCCGGCACCGGAGTTGTCAGATCGTTGCCCTGCGCCTTCGAGAACTCGAGAAATTCCGCGGTTACCCGAGCGCAAACCGTGTGCGAGCCGATATCCTGAGGCCCGGTCTCGCATGCACCGCTACGGGTGAAACCGGTGCGTGGTTCGAGCGAGCAGGTTTCCAGCGGCTCTCCGAGAACATTTTTTGGTACGGGCATCTTAGTCGCTCCCCATTTCGATAGATCGATTGACAATTGAATTCGTAACAGCAAGGTCGGTACGAGCTGGCGCCAGCGCAAGGCGGCACCCCGCGGTCAGTCAGCACTCGCGACAACAGAACCTGCTCGATACATTGCGGCCTAGTGCTCTGCTGCGAAAGTTGCGAGACCGTTTGCAATCGTTGTTGTTGTCATCGTGGTCGTCATCGATAACCCACGATGAGCGATTACGGCAACCACAAACAGCAGAAACGGTAGCGGGAAATCCGCACTGCTGACTAGTAACCCAGTAAGCTGGAACGACCAGCTCCGCACTCCACCCCACCCAAGCCGAGCCTATCGAAGATCGGCCCGGCTCGAATCTGCCGCACGAAACGAGGCCCCGCGCAGGTTTTGCCCAACGACATGTCGGCCCTTCAACTGTTGTCCGGAAAAGTTCATCGATCTGCCTCGCTCGGCGGCCAGGATGCGTTGTCAGAGAATATCCGATACAGGATAGTCGAACGGCCTCGTGGATGCGTCCCGCGTGGTTCCCGACCAGGTACCTTGATGCAACATAGCCATCCCGTTCCAACAAGACTGCGCAAATGTTCGCGGCGCGTGCACAAGCTGCCGCACCTGGGAAGCAAAGGATTCGCTCAGTAACGATGCAAGACGCTCAGATTGTTTCCGAACCGTTTTTCAGGATTGGGATCGAAATCGTCGTCCTATGTTCTTGCCGCGTCGAAACAGAGTGCGAGCCTGATGCGTCCCTCGATAATCTGCTGCTTTAACAACCCTTTATACTGCCCTGTCGGGGATTCTGCCTTCGAATAATATGAGGATTCACCGCAAAGACGCAGAGTGCGCAGAGGGGCCAAGGCGAATGTATCCCTCTTCCCTGCGTCTCTGCGGTGAATCAAACTTCATCCTGAGTCAATAAGTAGCGGTTCATGAATAACCTATACAACGCTATCCAGCCATCGGCGGAGTGCAATCGGGGTCGGGGCCACTATCGGAATCGGAATCGGAATCGAGAGAGAAAACGTCCTATGCCATTCGGTCATGAGCAGCGCGACGTCTAGCGTGCGGCCATCGAGTCTGTCGGCTGGGCCTAGCGCGACTGCGAGCATGTGAAAGGACAGCGTAACGCGAAGGATCAACGCCTGTGCGCATCATAGGTGCGCATCGTAGGTGCGCATCGTAGGTGCGCATCGTAGGTGCGCATCGTAGGCGCGCATCGTAGGTGCGCATCGCAGACCATCGCGCTGAACAGTGCCGAGGGTAACGGCACAGCGACGAGCGCGGATCGACGCCGGTCGTTCGAAATCGCACGAGGCTCGGCGCTGGAGTGTGCTGCGATTCAGGATGTGCTCGCTGGTGTGCAAAGCGTTGTTCGCAGACGATAACAGCAAGCAAAAGGCACTGCTCGATCGTCGTGTGGCCATGCTCACGAAGCTCGGACAGCGTGGCTACGCGGTCAGCGAGGAGCTTGGCGGATGGGTTGGTCGGTTCGATACCGACGCCGATACCGATACCGACGCCGATAGCGACGCCGATAGCGACGCCGATAGCGGTACCGAATGAGTCGGCAGGCGACACCCAAGCCAAAAACCTGTTTCGCTTGTTTCTGCACCATCACTCAATGAATAGTCTACGTAGGCAGCACCTAGGGTGTTCAATTTCGCCTTCTTCACGCACTTTTCGCTCCCGCAGGTCTATGTGCAGCGCCTGGATAGTTGGAGGGTGTAAGGCGTTGATATATAGCCCAATACAGTTCAGTCGGTGATGCAAGAAAACTGCGTGAGTCAGGCTAAGCCAGGACCGTCCAGATTGAACTACCTAGGCAGCACCCGAGCAATAGAAACATCGCTATTGATAAAGTAGAACGAGGAAAAACGCGAAAAATGCAGAAATGAGCTAGATAGCACGTCAAACCAGAGTCTTTTTTCGCGCTCTTGACGACATAGGACGGTCGACCTTTGCTGTGGACCATCCAGGATGAGGGAACCGGATGCGATCATGGGCAGCGACTTCGGCTGCAAAGCGACGTCCGGTCTGTGCCAGTCGATCATCACCCTGATGCTGCCCCATGACATCTACATCGAGATTCATATCGAGGGTGGAGCGATCATGCAGCGCAAGCCACCGGCGCGGCGTACTATTGCCATCGATGTTGCTCTTGTTCCACTGGCCCGGTTCGAGTGCCACTATCCGGTCGGGAAGGTGCATGGCTGCGCGCATCGGTTTCTCCGGGAGTTCGCCTTCCACGGTCGTGAACCGCTCTACTGCGAGCCGCCGTATCTGCATCAAACCTGTCGCTGCGCGCGCCGTTATCGGTTCGACTATGAAGCACAGGATCATGTCGCGCTGCTGGAGCTGATCGAGTCATTGCCCTGTTCCGTGAGCCTGTCCGGTTACCCCTCGGCGCTCTACGACGGGAAGAGGCCCTGCGCCTCCTGTTCCAAGACCGATGGCCCGCGTTTATGGGCATGGCCTCTGAGTAGTTACAGTCTTCTAAGACTGTTTGTAACGGCGAGATGTGGGCAATGCGACGGGCGCTTCGCCCCCTGCGTTCGCGAGCGCCAGCTTCGCATCTGACTAGGACGCGTTTTCCTGAAAGAACTCCTCCCCACTGGCAACCGAACGGCTTTGCGAGTGAATGAAGCCCACCTGGATCTTGGCACGGCAAGCAACTTGCCCATTCACATCGATCGTCTGAACGAAGGTGGCCGAATAAGTACCATACTCGGCCAGGCTTGTCCTGACTTGCACCTCGCCCTCACCGATCTCTCGCTGGAAATCGATTTCGGCCCGCGCGACCACAGGCAGGATGGTGCCGACCTTGATCCCGTTTTCGCGGAGCCAAGCCTGGCGTCCAGCTTCACAGTATTCCAGTACGACCGCATTGTTGACGTGGCCGAGACGATCGATGTCGTTCGGGCGCACAAGGAGTCGAACGACAGCGTCGTGCGTGTCATTCATCCTGTCCACACTCACCCAGTTCATAAATCCAACCTCCACAAGCCCGCGCATACCGGTTTCCGGTTCGGCCGAGTCGAATGCGGGTGTCACCGGCATGGATGCCAACTCGAGCCACGGCGTTTATCTCAGGTAGTCGCGGTCAGTTATAGGATGACATGAGCGACAACGATCAACAGCTATGGACTGCATCGGCGCTCCGAAACCGGCCACTAGGCTGCCGCCGCGAGCTCCATCCATTTTGCTTCGACTTCGTCGACCGACGCGACTTCGATTCCAGTGATTCGCTTAAGCGCCACGAGGAACATAGAAGTCTTCTTTTCGTTCGCTGGCTGCAGATCGACCGCTGGCATGTCGTCGAGATTCTCGAGATGGTCCCACCAGTTTACATGTGTGTTGCCCCGCGACTCGATCGTCTCACGACTGCTCCCGGCCAACTCGCCCTCGTTGCGTAGAAAGAGATATCCAACCGCAAAGGCATTCTTGGCCGGATACTCCCCGGAGCGCACCAGAGCCCGCGCGAAGCTCACGAAATAAGTCATGTGTTGGATCTCGTCCGAGGAGATGCGTCTGAACATCTCCTGCAGCGCCGGATCTTCGGCCGATTCTGCTGCCCAGGAGTAGTTGGTGGCGGCGACGATTTCTGATCCAGCCAGGAGTGTCAGGGTTCTCAGCATGTCGTCGTCAGGGAAGACCTTGCGATACTCTATAAAGGTTTCGTCATCGACGATCGGCATGCCGAGTCGCTGTGCCAGCATGTTCAACGAGGTCTCGTGAAACGCCTCCTCCTCGTTCCAGTACCGACTCCAAGTCCCGCAGGCCTGCATGATGTTGGCCACCACCGGATTTTTGCTCGACCAAGCGCGCGTCTCTTTATCGGCTAGGCGCGTCAGTCGATCAGCCCCCGGTTTGGTCGTTAGTTCGGCACGGCCGGCATTCCAGGCCACCACCTTGTCTCGGTCGCTCACCGCATCCGGATCGATACGATCGAAAAAATCCACCACCGACCAGCGGCGAGATTCATGATAGCGCTGCTGTTCCCACACCACGTCCATCAACGACATGCCGTCGACGGTAAACGCGTCGTAGAGCTCGCGAATGATAGTTGGGTTTGATGCTGACTTCAAAACGCTCATTTCACGCCTCCTTCTTGCTCGCTGGCCTGTTGGTATGCAGTGAGAAATTTCTCTAGTACGACCGACAGTTTCTCGTCTGTCGGGAAAGACGGCAGCCGCACGCGCACGCCGGTCCGCTTTTGCAGGTGAAAGCCCATACGGGCAAACGCCTCCATCAGATCCAGGCTATTGTGCAGCTTGTCCGATCGATCTATGAGCTCTCTCAGCGTCAAACCATTATCCAACGCGTGCTGGATATCCAAACCGGTATCGGCCGCGAAAGTCTCTATGATCCAGCGGACGGTCTCAGGGTCTTGGGCATCGGTAGTGGCTGTGCTCACTGGACACTCTCCTCTCTCTACTGGTTTAGTGATTCTTGCGTTGGCCAAGTCTGGCACCTCAGCCTCCCGGCACAAAAGTCATCGCGGATCTCGTTGCGCTTGAGTTTGCCGCTGGAGGTTTTTTTCAACTGGGCCGGCTTGACAAACAGGATGTTCTCGGGTGGAACGGCAACGCCGAGCCTGGCATTCAAAATCTGCCGAATTGCGCGCCGGGACTCATCTGCCCGCGCGAGCCGCGCTGAACCACATGCAACGAGAACATAGATCTCTTGCCCGGACTGAAACACTGCAACTCTCCCGAGTCCGATAAAGTCGAGCTGCTCGACGGCGGCTTCAAAGTCCACACTGAAGAAACTCTCGCCATTGACCTTGATTCGGTCGCTTATGCGACCGGTCACGTACAGCTCACCGTCGGCCAAGAGGCCTACATCGCCAGTATGATAGAAGGTGTCTGTCTCGTAGAGTTGGGGGATCTCGCCGATATAGTGGGGGGCGAGCGAACCTCCTTTTAGCAGAATCTCACCAGTTTCACCCTCGCGACAGAGGTGGCCTTCCTCGTCGACCAACCGGACCTCATAGTCCGGGTGCACCCGCCCAAGACTCACAGACGTTTGGCCGTTGGCGAGCCTGATCCGTTTGGGCTTGAGATGGGTTGCGCAAGAGACGATCAGTACGGCCTCGGCCATGCCGTAACAGGGTTGCAGCACCCCTGAGTTGAATCCGCAATCGGCGAGTACCGAAGCAAACTGCTGGAGATCGGACCACTGTACTGGCTCGCTGCCGTCGAAGATCAATTTCAAGCAGGAGAGATCCCATTGCGCGCGATCGTGCTCGTCTGTTTCGGCGAGCCGACGCAGGAGATAGGCGACCGCGAAGTGCGGGATGGGAGCATAGCATGCACGCGTACGACTGATGTGTGTCAGCCACTCCAGCGGCTGCAGGAGAAATGCATTGGGCGAGGCCAAATGCACAGGCATGCCGTGAGCAATAGGCGAGAGGAATCCGCCGATCAGGCCCATATCGTGGTATAGGGGCAGCCAGGATGTCGCACAATCGTCTGGGGTAACGGGGCCGGATACCTCGCGAACATAGGAGTCGATATACGACAGGTTGCGAAAAATATTGCCGTGGGTAATCACCACGCCCTTGGGGAAGGAGGTCGATCCGGAAGAAAATTGTACAAAAGCCACGCCCTGCGGTTCAGCACCATGCATTCGGTCGGTGCGCTTGACCTGCGCGCTGGGAGGTGGAAGATCGAGACGCTGTATGGGTGTCTCGAGGTCTTCGACAAGCCTTGTCGAAAGCAGATAATGAGGTGCTGCGAGCGCCTCGAGACGCTCTAAAAAATCGATGTAGCTCTTCGCGGCGCTCTTGCTCATCAACGGGCGAATGGAGTATGGAATGGCCCCCATGCCGATGAGCGCAAAAAACGATACGATGACTTGTAGATTTGTTTCAAATGGAAATAATACCCGGGTTCCCGGGCGAACACCGAGCGCGTGAAAATGTTCGATCGCTCCGAAAATGCGCTCAGCAAATGCACTATACGACAGGCAGCTTGGCTCACTTGCGTAGCTGTCGTAAAGATGGATCCCCTCCTGTCGCTCTGGGAACCGCATGAGCAGTTGTGTCACTGTTTGGACATCGGGCGCAGATAGATTTCGCCTATGGGTCACTGGATGAACGGTCATTTTGCCAGTCCGATGTAGTCAGTCTGCCTTGCGAGAAGCCTCGCTTGTTGGTTTGGACATGCGCCGGAGGCGAGCGCTGACCTAACAGAACCCTAGGCGGGTACATCGCCCGCGCAATGACTCTGTGTAGTACAGCTGGACGCAGGAGTCCGAAAGGGCCAGCGGTCATGTGCAGGGTCTCCTCCAGAGCTCGATGAACTTGAGGATGGCGGTCGGCCAATGCCATTGCATGGTCGGTATACCACTGCAGCGCAGCAAGGCCGAACGGGCGCGGACCCTTGACACAGGCTCGGCGGAAGTCCTCGATCACTGTCGGGATCCACGCCCGGTCGATGATTGCCTTGGCGGCCCGATAATAAGGGAACGGCAGTTTCTCGAGCGCGATGCCGCGGCTGCACAGCGTCCCGAGCAAGCGCGCCTCCTCTGCTGCTACGCTCATGCCTTGCCCAAATGCCGGGTCCAATACGCAGAGCACGTCCCCAAGTGCCAACAATCCAATGGGGTGCTGGCGCAGGGCCTCAAAATGGTAACGACGCATGAACGGAACATTAAAGCGATAGGGTTTGCTCAACGCGTCCGCCGACCGAAATGCCGCGTGGAATTCTTCACCGAGGGTCGCCGCATAGGCGGCATATCCGGCATCGTCAAGAGGTGCCTGGTCGCTTCCATAACCGGCTAGGGTTACGATGGAACGGTCACCCTCAACCCGCATGATCGCGCCACCACGCGTCCAAGTGTCGGCGGCCGGGCCGACATACAGCATCTTCCAACCGCGGTTTCGCTTTTTCGGGAGTCGCACAAAGCGCGAGGCGTAGGTAAGCCCGAGGTCGATCTTGGTGGAGCTTGGCAAAGGCAATCCTAGCGCTGCTTGCCACTTTAAGATGCAAGAGCCGCGACCCGCGGCGTCTACAACAAGGTCGGCGTCTCGACGTTCACCATGATCGAGGTACACTCCGCGAACCTGAGACCCCTGTGTAGCGAGCCCGGTCACCAAAGATCGCGCGCGTATCTCGACGTTCTCGAGAGCCGCGACGCGGCGTCGCACCACCGCCTCCAATGCTGGCCGCGAGATCGCAACCGTCTTGAGGTCTCCCTCGAAAGGCTGCTTTATCGAATCGCGGCGGATATAGCGGAGTTCGCGACCCACATCCAGACGTTGGGCGCCTGCCTGTTCAAGCTCGGCATCAATTCCCGGGAGGAGGGAAGTCAGGGCTCGAAACCCGGTAGTTAACAATAGATGAAGATGATTTCCTTGCGGAGCACAGCGACGGGCCAAAGTGCTGGAGTCGAGGTCGTCTCGATCGAATACGACCACGCGATGGTTTGCCTGGGCGAGCGCACAAGCTGCCATCAGACCGGCCATACCGCCACCGACGATCACGACTTCCATGGTGCATCCTCGAGTCCGTCGCCGGAACGAGGCAGCCGCCGTGGGGCAAAACGACCGGCGCGGCCAGTATATTCACTGTAGGCCGACGCAAGCTCGCTCGCTGCGAAAATCCGCTCTTCCTTGATCGCCGCCTGGCGATAGACCAAGAACATGAAGAGCGTGGTCAGAAGGAGCCACCAAGAGACGAGTGCGACAGGTGTTGCGCAAAAGCACAGGGTGTAGGCGGTATAGAACGGGTGGCGGATATGGCGATAAGGGCCGGTTGTGATTAGGGATCGTGGCGAGTCCTCGCTATAGGCAAATGCCAGCCGCTGCGTCTTGACCGTATACAATGTCCACCAGTACAAACTGATTAATGCGAGATAGAGTACGATGGCTGACGCAAGTGGCCATGCATCCAGTCGTTGGTGCCAGACACCATTGTAGCCGAGCAACACGAGGTGCAGCAGGCTGATGGCGATGCCGACCTCCGTGATCAGGTACATAGGCAATGTCTTGCGAGATGGTTTGATGAAATAGTAGCGAATACCTACCCCGAAGCTCAAAAAGCAAAGGGTACCTACCATAAGTGCTGTCCATCCGAGGGCTATCATTGACCACCTCCAGATCTGGGGTCTATTCCGTCGACCGTGACTAGGGTTGGCTCAAAACGCCCGATGCTATCGGGATGGCGCATTTGGCTATACCGAATGATTCCAGTCCCGCGCGGGCACGCCCGAACATTTATCTCGTTGCGCGCGCCGGTGGGCCGGATGGTCAAGAATGCGATAAAGGTGTCGTCGGCATCTCTGACATCCTCGTCTATGACCATCGCCGGCAATGGTCGCGAGAACCGGTCGTATACGCTGATGCCGAAAAACCTGCACTCCGGCAGCACGCCGGTGATCGCAAGATCGGTCGACCCGCAGTCGTAAAAGAATATAAAGCCTGTGTTCGCCGGATTCTGTGCAAACCTTGGATCGCGATTCAAATGAGCTCGACGGTTGACAAGCGCGTGCCTTGAGTTTATGCCAGTCCAGCTCTGCGCGCTCTCGTCGACCATCTTGGCGTTCCTTCGGGCAACCCACTCTCGGACCAGCAGCGGTATTGCGATTAGGAACGTTAGGGTAACACCAATGTTGACTACTATGACGCTCATAGGCTCCTCCGTTGCGGCCCAATCTGCCGCAGGCCGCCCTCACGCGGAAAAATAGACTGCACTTCAGGCACTAACCGAGCCGGCACAACGAGATCCTTCCCCCACCATATCTCCGGGTAGTGAATATCCGCACCGCGCTCGAATACATAGTGCCGCAGCGCAAGTATGGCATGCCGTTTCAGGCCGGGGTCGAGTCGGTTGTGCGCATCCGAAGCCCCGTGCTTGATAATCACCTCGTAGCTGCCGTCAGCTTCGCACACCAGATCCTGCGCATCGAGGTTCGGTGGCAGATCGATCTGTTCACCGCGAAGATGCTCGGGAAAATAGAGGGTCAGGTTGGCGTGTCGACAAGTCACGCGTTGGCCTCGGACCCTGACCGGCCGCTGCGGGTCGATGTGAACATAGCAAAAGAAGTTCCAGTCGCCGCCATAGGGCGTCATTGGAAATGGGCCCATTGCCTGGGCTAGAATCCCTGGTATTGCATCTGGATTCGGGCGTGGCTGGGTCGACAGCCAGCGGGGTCGGCGGGTCAACGGCGGGCACGGACTCTCGCCGCTCAAACGCCGGAATCGGACAAGCATGGCTATCTGGCCGCGGGACTCATAGTAGACACCCAGCGCGAACAGCGCCACGCCGATGTCGAGTACCCCCAGCAACAGCCAATGCAGGACGTTCATCTGGCGCTTCCCTCTGCCACCGGTGCATATTTCCAGCGCTGCATTACAGGGTCCCATCGCGCGTCAATGCGCCGAATGAGGTCTTTATCGATGCGATAGGTGTTCTTGCGATACATGCGTACTGTGCCCAAGTAGGCCTCAAATCGGGGACGCACCTGCTCGAATCCCTTCAGTTCCAGACTGCGATAAATAGATTCCATGACCGCTAAGGGTTCTTGCTCGAGATCCTCGAAGCACAGCTCAACGAGATTGCCCGCTGGTATACGAGACCGTTCTGCCTCATAGCGTTCGATTATGCGGTGGTATAGCGTGAGTACGATCTCCTCGATGTCTTCCGTTGAGATCCGCTGGAACCTGCGTCCTGACATGAGCGTTTCATAGAGCCTAACGGTAGATGGAAAGACGACGTAAGGATTGCGATGAATATAGATAAAGCGAGCGTCCGGGTACATCGCCAATAAGGTTGAGACCCGACCGGTGTTTGCCGGATTCTTGAGCAGCAGGATACGATTCCCACCACTTGCGATCGATGCCTTGGTAATCACCCGGCTATACGCCGACTGCCAACGCTGCCTCGCGGCTTGGTCCGGGCTACCGTCGAGACCGGTAAATAGAACTGTCTCTTTCAGATAGTTCAACAGAGCCCTGGGGAACCAGAGCCCGTTGATGATCCCTACATCATCGACGCAGGCGATTGCAAACTCCTCTTCCGCTGGCAGATCGGCAGCAAGCAGTACGGCATCCATGGGGCGGGTGCGAGGCAGTGCCAGCCGCAATAGGCTACGGTGGATGCCCAAATCGAGGAGGGCGCAGTTCTGAAAATACGCATGAAGATAGGTGAGTACACCGAAATTCGGGTCTTGGGACATCAGGTTATGCAGATGAGTGGTTCCGCTGCGCCAATGGCCTAGGATAAAGATCGGTGAACCAGGCAGTCGGTGCTCGCGAATCTGACGCCCGTAGCGCCGCGCCTCCCAGATAGCGAAAGGTGCATTTGCCACCGCCAGTAGTAACACCTTTGCGGCTCGCCCCAGGTATTCGCGGTCTACGCCGCGTGTCCTGAACATCTCGAGGATCAGGCCGGGTCGGGCGCCGATCAATGGATGGCCCATCAGGTCTTCGAATAGCTTCTTGGTGTTCATGCGGGCTGCTGCGGGTCGGCCGGCTGGACCGGAACGATCCAATCCCATATCGGAACCCAGGCTTTCGCAGCCCTGCGATCGAACAGCCCTTCGTGGCCAATGTTCGGCACGCCGAATTGTGCAGGTTCGGCCCAGGTGACGGTGTGCTTCGCATTGCAATAAACTTCCAGCAGCAGGGGCAACGTGCGCTCGTTGACGATGGGATCATCACGATAGGCAAAGCTATGGATGGGTACGGTAATCTGGTCGAAAAAATGCTCGTGGCCGCCCGCCAAAACCGACGCGTCGCATCGTGGAGTGTTGCACCACGCCTTCCAGCGTTTGAAGAGCTTCGGGTTGAGCGGCTCGCCTTGCCAGAGGCCGCCGCTTGGAATATGTCCGAACAGACCTAGACTCAGCGGACCATAGACGTGCCAGAAAAATAATTCCACCGGCATCAACCATAATGGCTTGAGACGCCAGTAAGCCCAGCCGGAGCAGATAAAACAGTAGCGAGAGATACGATGATGGTTGGGGGCAAGTCCTGCGATCCATCCACCTGCGCTGTGCCCGACATTGACCATGTCGAGATCTGGATGTAAGCGATCGAGATAGTCGGTAGCTGCGACAAGGTCTAGCCGACCCCAATCGTCGAAATCGGCCAGTTCATCACGTGGGTGCCCAAGAATAGAGCCACCTTGGGCGCGATAATCAAAGATAAGAACTGTGGCGCCACGGGAAGCGCCTGCGCGCGCGAATAAGAGATAGTGCTCTTTAGGTATGGCGACTCCCGGCGATATTAGTACACATAGGCGAGGTTCTTGAGGTTCAAGTAGAATACCTGCCAGTTTGCGACCATCTCTGGTCTCGATCTCGACCTTTCGCCTATGAATTTTCATCTCGCCAAGAAGCCTCTGACTCATCCTTGAAGTAGCTCTAAACTAAGAAGGCCTATGCAATCCGATCGATCTGGAAAAAATAAGCCGTGGTTTTTACGAAAGAGATATGACCAAAAGCACGCAAAAAAAACCATTGTCTTGAAATGGATTAGGTTTGCTGGCGGCGAGCGGTTCGGGATATTGCTGTTACGTGGGCCGGCGGCCCTTGATCAAGCGGTTTGGACAGCGGTTCAACGACACTTGGCAATCGCCAGCATGCTTGCGTTCGTCCTGCCATTGCCCGTATGGCCGATTGGGGCGGTTCAGTTGGCTTGGGCCTAGGCTGTGGAAATCTGCCGACTCACTAAAACAAGAGCTTCCCGGTTTTTGGATGCTTAGTCGGTGTCGGTGTCGTGGAAAACGGTGGAAAACGGGGACAGACCACCTTTTTCAGCATGAGCGCGATTCTGTAAAACGTGGAAAACGTGGTCTGTCCCCGTTTTTTCTCCCCGTTTCTCCAAACTAGAAAACGTGGTATATCCTTGTTTTTACTGCTTTTTTCCCGACCTCCGAGTGCTCCAGCACCACCGGCAACAGCTTCGGGCGCTTCGCCCGTGTGAAGTCGCCCAGCCCGTCCAGCGAGCGCCCGAGCACCTGCTTGAACAAGAACGCCAGCGCGTTCAGCGCCTGATTCTGGGTGCTCGCCGACACATTGCCGCTCACCGCCAAGTCCTCCAAGAAGGCGCGGATGCGCACCACATCGATCTCCGCCGGATCCTGGTTACCGCAGAACAGGACGAAGCGGCAGACCCAAGACTCATAAGCCTGCTCGGTGCGGATGGAGTAGTTGCGCCTGCGAATCTCCGCCAACATCCGCTCGAGCACCGGCCCATGCGCATCCCGCACCGCATCCAGCGCAGACCGCGCATTGCGCTTGTCCTTGAACCGCGAACCCGACACCGGCGCCTCCCCGCCCGAAGCAGGCATTGCCTCGCGCGCAATCGTTGGATGATCCCGCCCGAGGCTGCGTGCCGAATCGCGCCAGAAGGCCCAATCCACCTCCGCCGCGACGGGTGCCCGCGCGGTGCGCAGCAGATTCTCCACCGCATCCACCATTTGGACGAACTGCCAGTCCTCCGTTCTGCCTAGTGGTCCGGAGTGAAAGTCCTGATACAGTTGTTCATTCAGGCTGCGAGTGGCTTGCCTTCATAGGTCCTGCGAAACGGCTTGGCGAGCGTGCGATTGAAGAAGTCGATGAAATCGTTGATGCGTTTTTCGAGATCCTCAACGGAGGTAAAGTTGCCGCGGCGTAGGACTTTGCGCGCCAGGATGGAGAACCACATCTCGATCTGGTTGAGCCAAGAGGCATGCTTGGGGGTGAAGTGGAAAACGATGCGGTGACTCGGGTCGCTGAGGAACGCGGTGCGTGAGGCCATCGATTCGAGGATGCCGCTGCGGCCTTTGACGCCCAGATCGCCGGTGTAGCCGATCAACTCCGCGATGAGGCGCACGACCTCCTCGGAGCAATGAATGTTGAGGTTGTCCAGGACGAGATGCCACGGTGTCTCGGCCGTGCGCTGGGCGAACAAAGCGGCGAAATCCTCCGCCGTGCGGGTCGGACCGATGTGGTGGAAGACCTGTCCGGTGACCACGCAGAAGGTGGCGATCAGGGTCAGCGTGCCGTGGCGGATGTACTCGAATTCCTGGCGCTCGGCGCTTCCGGGACGCACGGGCTTAGTTGGCGCTGCCCGCTCCAAGGCCTGCACGCCGGTCATCTCGTCGATGCTGCACGTCTCGATGCCCTCGGCGGCGCGCTCCGGGGCGAGCCGGTCGGTCTCACAGACATCGTGACAGCGCTCGGTGAAGTCGCCGTCGCGCGGGGTATTGATCCACCCTTCCACGCGATGGGGCTTGAGATCGACCTCGCGCAGGAAGCGCCCGATGGAGTGTGGAGAGATGCTCTCTACGATCTCGCGCTCGATCGCCTCGGCGGCCAAGTCCGGATAGGTCCAGCGCGTCAGTGTCACCCCCTCGCGCACCGGCGTCTCGCAGGCGAGGGCGATGAGGGCGCAGATCTGCTCGGGGGTGAAGGTCGCTGGCGTGCCCGGGCGCGGCGCATCGCTGAGCCGCTGCTCCAGCGGTTGATCGGCACGCTCGCGCCAACGTCGGCGCCAGCGTTGAACCAGTGAGCGACTCACCTGCAATGCGGCGGCCGTCTCGCTCACGCCACGTCCGGCGTCGGCTTCCAGAATGATCCGCGCCCGGGTCGCGAGCTGTTGCGGTGTTTTGTGCTGACGAACCAACGCCTGCAGTTGCGTCCGTTCTCGATCGGTGAGGGAGACAGGTTCTGGAGTACAAAGTGGCATCGTCGGGGATTCGCATCATCATGAAACATAAACCAGTGGATAATGATATCCTTAGATCGCTCACAAACTGTATCAGGATTTTCATACGAGACCACTAGACGCGCACTTATCATCGCCGCCGGCTACCCAATGCATGTAGAAAACGTGGTCTGTCCCCTTTTTCCTCCTGTCCCCTTTTTCCTCCCATAGGGCATTCAACCTCTGTCTGCATGTCTAGTAGCGCTCGGTCGCCTTCGCGGCGTCGAGGCCGGGCGAGAAAGGCCGGACGAGAAGACAGACCAGTTGGTGAGTTTCTTCACAGAAATCGCCAAAACGCAACCGCAACCGCGCTGCCAAGCTAGCCATCCCTGAATTCCTGCGCCATAATTGTTACGAAACAGTTACAACTGCAACCCAGGAGCGCGACCCATGGCATACCAACTTCGCAAGCGCGGGCACACCTATCTCTACCAAGTCGACTACGGCGAAGAGGCTGCCGTCGCGCGTATCATCGTCCGCTCCGATACCCCCGGCCCGGAAGGCCTGTTTCTGGTCAAGCAGGACGGCTCGCTGGAGCCCGCCGACGACCTCCCCGGCTTCGGCATCAACCGCCTGGCCCACGACGGCCTTTGGCCGCGGCCACCACGCGAGGCGATTGCCGATGCCCGCGTCATCGCCGAGCAGAAGAGCTGCGGGCGGCGCTGACTGGTCCGATTAACGGACAGCGATTAACGGACAGGACATCCAACCCACCCTCCGAATCGGCCCGAGACGCAACGGCAGCGGGCACCGGCTGCGTCGCCAACGGGTGCTGTATGCAAAGAATGTCAGGATTCACCGCAGAGACGCAGAGGAGCCAAGGCGCCTCGCCCGCAAGCGGACCTTGACCAGCCGTGGGAGCCGGTCGGCGTAGGAGCCCGCTTGCGCGCGACCCGGCAAATGATGCCAGCTAAGCGGACGCGAGCGCCGCGCCTTTCCCGGGAGAAAGGCTGTAGGCCACTGTCTTCTCCACAAATTAACTGAGGATATCCCCAGGGGGCAGCCCGACCAACGCGACTTGATCTGGATTGGGATCGGGAGGCAGCACCTAGGTTATCGAAATGTCCTGAGTTTTGATGCCAAACCGATTCCGGGTCTTGGATTGCTTCATCGAACGCACTGGGGAAGCCTTTTCGCTGTCGGGGTCGCTATCGGAATCGGAATCGGAATCGAATCCGCTCATCGATCAAAGCAGCCAGCTCGATACCAATCCCTAATTCCGACCTCGACACCGACACCGACACCGACTAAGCATCCAAAAACCGGGAAGCGCTTGTTTTAGTGAAACTGTAGATTTCGAAAGCCTAGGCAGCACCCCAGGCAGCACTCAGAATCATGCCGATGGTGCGCCTGGGCATAAAGGGCGTTCTTTGCTACCGCGTATTGCACCGGTGCTGCTATGCTCGCGGGCGCAACAGCGGCGCATGGGGCGCCGCGGCAACCCTGGAAGTATGCTATGGCGCACATCGATCGTGATCTTGCAGCCCCGAGCCGGGCCGATCTGGAGGCGGCGCTCGGGCGTTATCGCCTGCTGTTCGATCGCTTTGTCGACGATTGGCCCGGCTTTATCGATGCCTTGCAGCGCCCGTTGCCCACCTGTATCTGGTGCAATCCCGCGCGCATCGATCCAGACGCGCTGATTGCGCTGGTTGCCGAGGAGGGCGCGCATCTGCGCCGGATTGCGTGGTCGCAAAGCGCAAACGCAGGTCCGCTACGGGGCAGTGCATTGCGGTTGGCCCCGGGTTTCAAGGCCGGGCAGCGTTGGTGGTATTGCGCGGGTTTGGCGCATGCGCAAGAGGAAGTTTCGCAATTGCCCGCGTTGCTGATGGATCTGCATCCCGGCCAACGCGTGCTGGATCTGTGTGCAGCGCCCGGGGGCAAGACTGCCCAGATCGCCCTTGCGCTGGGCAATCGAGGCACCTTGTTGGCCAATGATTTCTCCACGGCGCGGATTGCCGCGTTGCAGGGTAATTTAGATCGGCTTGGGATCATCAATTGCAGCACGACGCTCTCGGATGGCGGCAACTATCCGACCGCCGCCGGGTCATTCGATCGTGTTCTGGTGGATGCTCCCTGTTCCAGTGAGGGAACCTTGCGACGCAATCCTGCTCTGGCCAATCGCATCGGCGCCGAGCGCAGCGCGCGCATGGCCCCGCGGCAACGAGCTTTATTACGCAAGGCCGTGCAATTATGCCGGCCGGGTGGGCGCATTCTGTACTCGACCTGCACCTTTGCGCCGGAAGAGAATGAACTGATCGTAGCCGAGATCCTGGAGGCATTTGCCGGGCGGCTGCGCCTGTTGCCGGCATCTGTCCACGCACTGGCCAGCAGCCCAGGCATCACCTGTTGGCAGGGCCGGAAGCTGGACAGCAGCCTCGCCCATTGCCTGCGTGTCTGGCCGCATTCGAATGACACCGGCGGATTCTTTGTCGCCTTGCTGGAGAAGGCATCCGATGCACCGGGACTTCCCGAAAGCAGCGCCGCGCAGCTGAACAGGATCGAGGACAATGACCCCTGGGTCGATGCACTGGCCGAACACTATGGCTTGAGCGATCGGCCGCGGCGCCAAGCTTGCCTGCATCGCCAGACCCGCCGCGGTCTGCATCTGATTGCCGACGACCATATGCCGCCCGCGGCGCCGATGCCGCAGGGCAGCGGGTTATTTCTGTATCGCACAAATTTGCGACCGCCCAAGCTGACCACCGCCGGTGCCTTGCTGCTGGGAGCCGATGCGACCCGCAACCGAATCGATCTGGATTCCGCCCAGCGCGATCGCTATCTGCGACGCGAGAGTCTGACCCCAACACCGGAACAGACCCGGGAGTGTCGTGCAGGCCAGGTATTGATTCGGTATCGTGGCTTTACCCTGGGGGTGGCGGTGTTGCACCGCTCGGGCCTGCTGGAGAGCTTGTTCCCTCGTAAATGGAGCGGATGCGCGGCTAGCCGCTAGTGCGACACCGCGAAAATTCACTCTCTCCATCGCTCGAATACAGCGTCCATCCTATTCGGCTTCAGACCCGGCTTACATCAACATGGGCATGCGTAAGGTGAACTATGCAAGAGAAGTGGATCCTGTTGCTTTTTGTCATCGAGACGATGGCCATTGCAGGAATCATCGGCACCTGGGTCAGCAAAGATACCAGGGTTTCTTTTTTATTCGGTTTCAACGTACTGTTGCCAGTGACTTTTCTTCATGTGCTGTACAGTGACGGTGACCCGGCGCGTCATACATTGTTATTGGCGATGGTCGGCATCTATCAGATTCGGATGAATTTCATACTGATCCTCTGGTATCGCAACACTGCGGCTGCGAAGTTGAAAGACATCCTGCCGCCAGCCGAGATCTATTTGCTGCCTGTTTTATTGACGAATGTCGCCGGTTGGATCTACTGCCTTCCATTCGTTTGGACCGTCGATCGGCCGGGCCCGCTGGATCGGTTGGATTTGATTGTGGTCTGCGTCTACGTGTTGGGTACGATTTTTCACTTTGGCAGCGATTTTCAGAAGCACAGGTTCAAGCAGCGGCCCGACTCCTATGGCAGGGTTCTCGATACGGGTTTTTGGGGCATCTCTCGGCACCCGAATTACTTCGGCGACTTTTTGATTTATATCGCGTTCGGGCTCAGTGCCGGAAATTTTTGGGGTTTCATTTCCCCGCTCGCAAATCTTGCACAGTACCTGGGAGATGCCATACCGAAGAGTGAAAAGATGTCATCCGAGCGCTACGGCAAGGCTTGGGAAGACTATACCCAGCGTACCAAAAGCTTAATCCCCTATATCCTGTGAAGGGTATCGAGTTCAGAACCGGCGGCTGATCAGCACAACGATCATTGTGGTTCGGCATGCACCCATGTCCGTTCGCAGCGAGCATTGCCGAGTTCTGCATTGACCGCTTGCCTGGCCGCAACCCGGTCCGCTACACTCGTGCAGGGAGTCGGCCAGACAGTCGCTCCCCGGTCTGGAGTTGCTCCTGACGCGGGGGGAGGAAAGTCCGGGCTCCACAGGGCAGGGTGCCAGGTAACGCCTGGGGGGCGCGAGCCCACGGAAAGTGCAACAGAAAATATACCGCCAACCCCGCTTGTGCGGGCGGTAAGGTTGAAATGGTGCGGTAAGAGCGCACCGCGCCGGTGGCAACACGCGGCGGCAGGGTAAACCCCACCCGGAGCAAGACCAAATAGAGGAACATGCGGCCCTGCGCCGCGGCCCGCGGCCCGCGGGCGTTCCCGGGTAGGTCGCAAGAGGCGCGCGGTGACGCGCACCCCAGATGAATGACTGTCCACGACAGAACCCGGCTTATCGGCTGGCTCCCACCCGATAAAATGGCGCAAATATTTCGGCTTGGGCGCAGGATGCCGCACCCGGAGGGTTTCAGGATAGCTTATCGGTTGCAATCGGTATCGGTATCGATCGGTCAGCGTTTGCAAGCACTGGATTTTAGGGGCAAGATGACGGTTTCGATTTCGACCCATGTTTCGATGCCGATGCCGATGCCGATGAATCCTTGCATAGTCTCGACCGATCGAGTCTTGATCGATCGCTTCGCCTTACGCGGCCGGCAGCCGATCGGTGCCGTGCCTGCTGGACGCCGAGCCACAGGCGGTAATCGCCGGTGACCGATCCAAAGCGATCGCCAATGACGCATCCTGATCATCCTGCTGGGCCGGCATCTGCATCGATGCTCGCGCCAGCCGCGGCAAACGCGCCGGACGGCAAGCCGCCTACCGCATGGTGGCGACTGCTGCGACCGCTGTTGTTCCGTCTCGATGCAGAACAGGCGCATATCCTGGTGCTTGGGCTTGCCCGACGCTGGTCGGCACTGGCTTCGGGGCGTCTCGGCGATGACCACCTTGCTCGCGATCCGGCATTGCAAGTCAGCGCCATGGGCCTGCAATTTCCCAACCCGGTGGGTCTTGCCGCTGGTCTCGACAAGGATGCCGAAGCGGTGGTCGCCTGGCAGGCCATGGGCTTTGGTTATGTCGAGGTCGGTACGGTCACGGCCCGACAACAGCCGGGCAATCCCAAACCGCGGCTATTTCGCTTGCCTGCCGATGCCGCGTTGATCAACCGCATGGGCTTTAATAATGCCGGCGCCGAGACCATGATGGTTCGACTGATGCGCCTGCGCCAGCGCGGTGTATTGGACATTCCGCTAGGAGTCAACATCGGCAAATCCAAGCTGACGCCGGCGGCGGAGGCGGCCGCCGACTATCGCCGCAGCTTCGAACAGCTCGGTGAACTTGCTGACTATGTGGTCGTGAACATCTCCAGTCCGAATACACCGGGTCTGCGCGATCTGCAAACCGTAGAGCAGGTGCGCGCCATCGTTGACGCCATTCAGGCTCCGAATCAGCTACTGAGCCGCCCACGCCCGCTTCTGGTCAAGCTGGCGCCGGATTTGGCGAACGATGATGCCATCGCCTGCGCCCAGGCCGCATTGGATGCCGGTTGTGCCGGGCTGGTGTTGACCAATACCACCGTTTGTTTCGACGGCTTGCATGGCGGCATTCCGGAGCAATCTGGTGGGCTGTCCGGGCAGCCGTTATTCGAGCGTAGCACGCAAGTATTGCGCTTGGTGCGTGATGCGGTCGGACCGGAGCCGGTGCTGATCGGAGTTGGCGGCATCATGCATCCGAACGCCGCCGCCGCCAAACTTGCTGCCGGGGCAAACTTGGTGCAGATCTATACAGGCCTGATCTATCAGGGCCCAGGCCTGGTGCGACAATTGCTGCGCGAGCTGCGCGCCGAGGCGCCTGAAGGCTAAGCCGATTGAATGCGGCGCTAATGATCGAGCCGATTGTCCGCTTGGGATGTTTTGGGCGATGATTGTTCTGAAATCAATCTAATGACGATAATAACCATGCAAACCTTTACCACTGATTACGCGGTCCAACATTTCGACGAACTGCTTGCGCTGGTGGAAAACGGCGAAACGATCCTACTGTTTACCGCTGGCCGGCCAGTTGCCCGACTGCTGCCCACACGCGCCGATGGCGATGCCGATGTGCCGTCAGCGGAAGTGGAGGAGGCATTCTATGGCGATTGAGCCGACGTCGTGTTCGATGTACGACTCCTATTCGATGTCAGCCGATGCCGATCTCGGCTATGACTCAGGACGTTTCCCTTGCTCCCCAGGTGCTGCTACTTGCACTGGATAACGAAGCCTCGAAATCGTTACATGATTCTTCAGGCAGGATATGGCCGAATAGATGATCGGTACCGGCCGAACTCCTGCTGCAAACCCACATTGAAACTCGCCCCATGTACCAGGGGCCGCTGAATGGAGGATGACAATGACCGCGACCGCAGCTCCGATGCAATATCTGGATAAGGCGATGAATACCCTGCACGATCTTGGCTTGGCGCCCACCGAGGCAAACAGTGCCGAGGATCCGATGGTTGCCTTATTGAATCAGATCGCGGGGCTCGATGAGGGCCGCGTCGCCGCCATCGCCCGCACCCTGGCCCAGTCCTCGACCTTCAATGAGGTGGTGCGCGAGCAGATCCAGGCCATGGACATCAGCAATCGCTACGAGGCCATTACCGCCGCCTTCAACAGCATACGCGACGATGCCAAGACCATGGTCGAGCAGGTCGAGGACGGCAAGCTCGACACCTTCGAGCGCGTCGCTAATATGTGGATGAAAGCAACCCGCGGCGACATCGCTTCACGCTTTGAAAAAATCAAAGTCAACTACCTGGAGGTGACCGCCAGCACCCAGGATCAAATCCAGCGCGAACAGCGTATCCTCGATGCCTATCAGGATTTTCGCGGCGCCATGAAGCAATCCGAGGTGCTCGCCCTGGAGGTATTGAAAAAGGCCGAGGGCCAGCTCGATGCCGCACGCGGCGAGGTGGACAAAGCAATGCAGGCGGTGGAATCCTTCAGCGGCGAGGATGCTGCCGAACGCGCGCGACTCGAGCTGGCCCGTGACGAGCGCGTGCGCGACCTGCAGGATGTGGAAAAGCGCTACCAAATCGCAAAGGATCTATCGGATAATCTGACCGTATCCCATAACACCTCCGACGTGGTGATGGCGCGATTAATGCAGACCACCAGCGCTAAGGAGCGCCTGTATCAGCAGGCAATCAGCTTTTTTACCACCAACGAGACCGTGCTCACGGCGCTGACCGCATCCTTCACCGGCATGTTCGGCCTGGGCGAAACCACGGCGACCGTCAATGCGATGAAAGACGGTGTCAATCAATCCCTAGAGGTATTGGCGGAGATCGGCGGCAAGGTGCAGGAGGCCGCGGTGCGAGCCGGCTATGGACCGACTCTGCGTGCCGAATCGGTGAAGAAACTAGTGGATTCGGTGGTCAGCTATCAGGCCCATTCCCGCGACATCATCGAACAGATGCGCAAAGAATCCACGCGCAATGCCGAGGAGATCCGCGAGGCCGTCGAGGATGGCAAGCAGCGCATGGCGCGTCTGGCCGAACAGGGCAAAGGCATCATCGCTGCTGGAGGCTGATCCTGACGTGAGTGATACCGATTCAACCACGGCTGCCCTGCCGTCCAATCAGCAACCCGACCAACAACCCGACCAGCAACCCGACCAGCGCCCCCCGCGGCCGCCGCTGGATAACGTCATGCTGGCCATGGATGTGGTCGACACCTTGCGACGTAAAAAGCGCCTGGTGGATCAGGAACTGGACGTCAGCGGTCGCGAGCAGGATCTGAAGCAGCGTTTGCGTAAGATCTATGCGGCCCAGGGTATCGAAGTCACCGACGCCATTCTGGAGGAAGGCGTCGCCGCACTGAAAGAAGACCGCTTCGTTTACAAGCCGCCGGAGGATTCATTTGCCGTCAAGCTGGCTCGTATCTATGCCAGCCGCGGCGTTTGGGGCAAATGGCTGCTGGGTACATTGGCGGCCCTGGCCATTGGTGTGCTGGCCTGGCAAGCTCTGGTGGTAGCACCGCGCAAGGCATTGCCGGACAAGCTCGAGACCCTGCACGCCGAGGTCGTCAAACTGGCGATCGAGGACAGCGCAGACCGACAAGCGGACAGCCTGTTGTCCACCGCCAGGCAGGCTCTGCGCGATGACGACACCGGACGCGCCCGCGCCCTGCTTGGCGAGCTGGAACAAATGCGCGAGCAGCTCGAGACCAGCTACCGTATTCGCATTGTCAATCGTCCCGGCAAGCGCAGCGGTGTCTGGCGCGTCCCGGATGTCAATCAGTCAACGCGCAACTTCTACATTATCGTCGAAGCGATCGCCGCCGATGGCAGCAATCCGCGGGTACCGATCCGCAACGAGGAGACCGGCGAGATGGAACGCGTGAAAACATGGGGCGTGCGGGTCGACCAACGCATCTTCGATCGCGTGGCTGCGGACAAGCAGGACGACGGTATCGTCCAGCAAAACATCTTCGGGCGCAAACAGCCAGGCCGGTTGGAGCCGGAATACGATGTGCCGACCACCGGCGCAGCGATCACCTCCTGGTAAGCACTGACAACGACCACAGAATGGGTAATCCAGAATGATCAGCGGACGACAGGCGCTGGTGCAAATCACCAGCGCCGAACGCGAGCAACAAGGTGAATTGATCAGCCTCGATCGAAAGCTCGAGGCCCTGCGCCGTGAGCTCATCGCACTCGAGCAACAGCGTGCCGAAGACTACCGCGCCTTGGCGCGGGTGCGGGTCGATCTGGTCGACGACGACAGGATATCCGGCGGCCTCGACAGCGCAGAACTTCAGGTACAGGCCGTGTTGGAACAACGCAGCCAAGCGGCGGACAACCTGCAACGCGAACTCGAGGACGCGCACGCCGCCCGCGAGCATTTACTCCAGCAACGCGAGGCGCAGGCAGACCTCCTGGATCAAGCGAACGAGCGCCTGGACGAAGGCGAATCGGCAACCCAGGCGCGGCTGAACGAGGATCCCTCCTATCAGGCCCAGCGCGAGCGCGCCCACGAGGCCGAGCGCATCGCCATGCATGCCGAGGAAAAGGCCACCGACAGCGAGCAGGAATTGGACGCCAAGGGCGCCGCCTACCGTGCCGATCCGCTGTTCATGTATTTATGGAATCGTCACTATGGTCTGCCGCGATATGCCACGGGCAGCCTGTTTGGCTGGCTCGACGACAAGGTCGCCCGGCTGATCGGGTTCAACGACGCACGGCTGAACTATCAACGCTTGTTGGAGATTCCGCAACGGCTGCGCGAGTATGCCGGCGCGGCCCGACAACAATCCGAAGATGCCTTCGCCGCATTACGTGAACTGGACGATACCGCCCGCGCGCAAGATGGCGTGATCGAGCTGGAACAGGCGCGCGACGCCGAACAGCAGCGGCTCGACGACATTGATGGCCAAATCGCCCAGGCCGAGCTGGGCATCAACGACCTGCTGGAGCACCAGGCAGCTTTTGCGTCCGGTGATGACGATTACACCCACCAGGCCGTCGACTACCTGGCGTCTGAACTGGAACGCGACGACCTGGCCGAACTACGCCGCGCCGCCCAGGCGACGCCGTTTCCGGAAGACGATGAAATCGTCCAGCGCCTGATGCAGAACGAACAAGAACGCCTGAGACTGCGCTTTACCGTCGAGAATCTAAAGCAGACGCGTGCCAGACAACAGCAGAAGCTGGAGGAGTTTTCCCGCTTGCAACGTGACTTCAAGCGCCAGCGCATGGATCAGAGCAATTCCGGTTTTGCCGACGGTGCCATGGTGGCCATGATGCTGTCCAATTTTATCAGCGGCATACTCGACCGCAACGCGCTGATGGACGCCCTCCAACAGCAGCAGCGCCATCGACCAGGTCGCGCCAATCCGACATTCGGCTCCGGCGGCTTCGGTCGGGGTACGCCCTGGGGTGGGATGGGCGGTGGCTTCAGCAGAGGTCATAGCAGCGGTGGCTTCCGTACCGGGGGAAACAGCAGCAGCGGAGGCTTCAGCACCGGGGGCGGCACCAGCAGCGGCGGCTTTCGTACCGGAGGCGGTTTTTGACAACGCATTTTTTTGTGCCATACTGCGCACTGGTTGCCCTCGGGGCAACCATGGACCGCACCAATAACTGCTTTCCAATCCCCAGCTGCCGAAAGCGTCCGGCGCTGAGGCAGGGCGGGATAACTCACCGGGCCAACGGCCCAAAATAACAACACAAAGGAGCAACTCCAATGCAAAGCACGACAACCAAAACCCTGGCCTTCATCGGCGCCATGACCCTGTTCGGCGGTGTCGCCTTCGCCGACAATCATGAGGGCGCGATGGAAGACGCGGTTACCGAAGCCGATGAGGCTGCCGAAGCGGAAATGACCAAAGCCAAAGAAAAAGCCGAGGCCGCTGCCGCCAAGCAAGAAAAAATGGAAGAGCAAGCCAAGGAATTCACCGCTGAAGAGATCGGTGGCATTGAGGGCGAGTCGTCCGACTAAAGCGATTTCTGTCGAGAAACAGACCATCTGACTTGTTTTCTCGTCCGCCTTCTAGTAGCGGCAACCTGCCCATAAAGCGACCATGAGCGGGTTGCCGCTTCGGTATGTTTCTCTCCGTTAATCAGCCTCAACGCAACACATCCGCATCCGCCGGCATCGCCTGCCGGTCGCCCGCAAGCGGCCTCCTACGCTGAGCGGCTCGTCAGGGTCCGGAGGATGGCAGAGCCATCCAGACCAGATACCCATGCAGACTCGGGGTCTTCCCGTTTGTACCAACAACGCAACCTGTTTTCCGCGGCCATTTTTTCGCCGCTGACAGTGCGGAAGCACAGGGAAACATTTGGGTTTGGATATTCACCGCAGAGAAGCAGAGTGCGCAGAGGGGCCGGGCGAATGTATGCTCTTCTCAGCGTACTCTGCGTCTTTGCGGTGAATCGAACTTCATGCTGGGTGAATAGGTTTAGGCGATTGCTGTCGAGAAATAGACCATCTGGCCTGTTTTCTCGTCCGCCTTCTTGTTGCCAGACGCAGTAAGCGGACGGACGCAGAAAGCGGACACCCAATTTGGGACTGCCCAATTTGCGACTTCCGGCGGAAGCTCTGTCCTGACTCACAACCGGTAAGCCGCCGCTTCTGGCGGTGGACTTCTCGAGGCTCTGCCATTCCGGCGTGCAGCGGGTTGTAGTAGATGACCTCCTTCCAATCAGCCAAACCGGAAAGAGGTCATCATGCGAGATTGGCAACGCTAGTCCACGTGAAATGGTACTGCAAGTACCATGTTGTGTTCGTTCCGAAGTATCGCCGTCGAGCGATTTACGGAACCCTGTGGAAGCAGATCGGCGGGATTCTGCGGGACCTATGTCAGCAACAAGGGGTCGAGATTCTGGAAGGCCACGCGATGACCGATCATATCCACCTGTGCTTGAGCATTCCGCCGAAGTACAGCGTGGCGCACACGATAGGTTTCCTGAAGGGGAAGTCGGCCATCAGGATCCAACGGGAGTGCCTCGGGCAGAAACGGAACTTCACGGGGCTGCATTTCTGGGCGAAAGGGTACTGTGTGAGCACCGTCGGGCTCGATGAGAAGACGATCGTTTGCTACACCCAGAACCAAGAGGCAGAGGAAAAGCGTTTGGAACAGATGCAGCTCACAGGATCTTTAGACCCTTTCATCGCGTCACTCTACCCCCTCTGGGGACCTTCATCAAACCACCCCCTCTGGAGGTGGTAGCTGATTCGGAGACATGTGAATGCCGTAAGCGGATATCGGCCTGCAATTGGCTGGATGTTCTGCCCCTGAGAAGTGTCCACGCAAAAGGCCTTCTTCGGCAACGCAGGATATTGCGACACCGCAGCGAGCTTCGTCGACGAGGCCTTGACGTTGAAGCTGCACATCTCCAGTAAGATCGAGGATACCTTTGCGGTCTTACTTGGGCGCTGGGTCATCGAGCGGACATTCGCCTAGCCATGCAATTTCTGGCGCCTGTCCGAGGACCACGAGATCCTGAACCTCACAGCAGAGAACGTGATGCGTATCACTATGTTGCGCATCACGGTCGCCAAAAGCGTATGGCGATTGGCAAGACAGACTCAAATGAAGTAGCGGAGGTCTTTATCGCTCAAAATCGAAAGTGATTTTCCAATAGGTCGCTCGGAGGTATTCCAGGACGAAGGATTCGTTTGCATCTGGACCCGACGCGATTGTGCGTTGTTCCAAGTCCAATACAGAGCCATTCAAATCTGTCTTGATGGTATTGCGCTCGGCCAAGCATGCCCCGCGTGCCCGCATGGCATCTTTCCGCCTCAAGATTTTGTATCCAAGCTCATTGTAGATGTGCACCAACGATTCTCGTTCAAAGTCGTGGTCTTTCAGGAACGTTTCCGGAAATCGTTTCGGGTCGAGGAAAGCACGGTGGATTATGCGGGGATCATCGCTGGCTGGGTCACCCAGCCAGCGGATTCGAGAAATAACAATAAAAGGATCGCCTTTCTCTAGGCCAAGAGCTTCGTGTGCCGCTTGTTCGTAATCAGTAGCCACTGGGTCATCCGCACTGACTATTGGGGGTCGTAGTTTCGCTTCCACCAATTCGGTTCTCACTGCCTTACCATGCATCTTCGCAGAATGTGAGAAGCTCAGCCATTCTTGGTCAGGTATCAACCGCAACGATTTAACCGTCAAGCCTCCTGTTGCGTCCCGGCTGATAACGCCTCTTTCACGCGCAACATCTATGGCCGAATCCAAAGAACTAGCGTCGACCATTAGCATTAAGGCGAACTCGTCTTGCAGCGGTAATGGATCGCCTTCTTTTAACCCATGATCAAAGATATAACGGTATATAACGGTCTCATCGTGCTTTTGGCTATTCATCGTAATTCCCGCATTTTTCAGAAAACTACACGCGAACGGGTTTCAACGCCTGCGTCTACAAAGCCACAACAGCGACTCGGTCTCCGAAGATCGGTGAAATCGATCAAAACGTAGCTTGACGTCTCAGGGAAGTTAGCATACTTTCTTACATGAAAGTATGCAAACACGATTTACTAGTTCGCTTTGGCAGATCCCACAAAACTGAGGTGGAAAGCTCACTTGGAAGACACTTTAGCTCAAACCGAGACCCGGAGAAAACGCGAGAATGCCGAAGGGCAGAAGCCCATCTGGCGCATCGCGAAGGAGCACCTCTTGTCCCGCGTCCGGGAACTCGACTCCGGCGACAGCCTGCCAACCTACGCGGAGTTGGCAAATGAGCTCGATTGCTCTCCTGCTCCAGTCAAACAGGCGTTTCGGGAGCTGGCGGCGGAGGGATGGATATCGGTACAACGTGGACGACCAGCCAAGGTGCTCTGGACTGGCAGCTTTAGTCGAAGTGCACGGCGCGCGGGTCATGAGCTCGTCACAAGGGCGTTTCAAAAAGCCTATCGACCTCTTGAGAAGAGCGAGTCAGCTATCGCAGAGGAATTCGGGCTGTCGCACGATCAACCCTGCATCGTCTGCGGACGGGTTCGGCATATCGACGGCCAAGCCGCAGCGCTCAGTACTGCCTACATCAACCCCGTTTTCTTCGTGGATCCGTCGCGATTCTTTCTGGACCACGATGTGGAAGCCGGATCCCTCAGAGACATCTATGCCACACTTGGGGTTCGCCCTATCCGCATACCCGCAATACTGAAGCCAGCCATGGCCAACGAACAGGAACGCGCCCTGCTCAAAACGCCTGAGTACACTCCAGTCCTGCGTGTCCACCAAGAGGTCGTTGTGGACTGGCGCGGATCCGTTCACGTCTTGGAGGTGATGAATGCAACGTACACCGCCGCAATCGACTATCGAGTGGACCGCCTTCCCGAATGGAATATGGAGAAGCTAGGACATGTCCATGCCGAAACCAACTAGCGCTTGCCCAGCGCTTTCGATCAGCGGCAGCTATGAGGTGCGCCTAAGCCGTTACGCTCGGGTGGCACTGTCGATTCCCGTACTCGAAAGCGGCGAAGAGCTCAAGGCCAAGGACCTATTGAACGCGGACGCATCTCAAGCCGAGGGTCGATACAGCGTGCATGAGCACGTGAGATTCGTAGTGGACCGTGGACTGGTACGAGGCGACGCTCCCCTCCTAGTCCTTGGAATGCGCAACAGTTTGGTCAATCTTCGCGCTCCGGTCATTTGGCATGGACGGCCTTATGCCGTAGCCGGTGAGCAACCGGAGATGAGCTTACGACCGTACTACGGGCTTGGCCTACGCGATGGTTCACTAGTCCTCGACTGTGCCCTTGGAGATGCCAGCGAGGCCGCCTCCTGGCTCGAGTTCTTCTGCGCAGGAAACCCGGTGTTGTGGGACGACGCCCGAGGCGATGAGCTGTTTGACCTGTTGCTGTGCGAGACCGCCGACCACTCCCACCTGTTCGACATCCCACGCGGGCATCACCACCTCGCAAACGAGGCAACAAGGGCTTTATGGTCGCGATTGCATGTGGTCTTCGAACAGCATCTTTACTCAAAACAAACCGTAGCGGCCGCGGCAATGCGCAAGGTCGTTTCGGAGTGTGTTCCGCCGCTGTCTCGCTGCAACAACTATTTCCACGCAGCAATCGGCATCGATAGTAACGGCGGCTTGGTTTGCCTCTTCGGAAATGCGCAGCTCGAGGCTATAGGGCAACGTCTTCATACACTCGGCTGCCACCGCGGAATCTGTGTTGAGAACTCCGGATCAGTCACGCCAACCTGGTTCCCATCCGGGCTTGCTGCACCGGGGGTACCACTGGTCCGCGCTCCCAACTTTCGCGAGCGGGGCCGTGCCGTTGTGGTCATCGAGCTCGATGACGATAGATTCGATTCGGTCCCGGGCTGCTGGTCAGGAAACCCGCATGCGTCGGTCAAAATCGGGTAGGGACAAGAAGCGCTGCTGTCGCAACGAAACCAGTTTTGTACGAAGAGGATGAGAACATGCTGACTCTAATACGCGGAAACGATCCGAGCCTCGACAAACTGAGTGAGCTTTTTCCGGAAACGGATCAGAAGTGCATCGACGACCTCCTAAGGATACTGATCCATCAAGGGGAAGAAGAAAAGTGCTTCATCAAGGGGGAATCGACGATTCGATACTACAGCTGTAGCTTGGACGAAAAGATTCAGTTAGAAATTGCCAAATGGATCGGTGCGCTGCAACGCGCCAACAAGTTCAACTTCGAAAGTCTCGGGCATATCAGTCCGGCGCTGAAATCAGTCTGTCAATCTGGAGAGCAGGGCGAGGTAAGAAGCCTGGTCGCACGAACGCTGCGCATGGTTCAACTGTACGAAGCTTTGATCCTGGGCAACGACTGCTCGCCCGATAACCCTTATGGCCCTGCCGCTGTCGAAGCCCTGGCAAAGCAGCCTTCAGTGAGAGCGACCGTGGAGAGCGTCCGAAACGCCAGGCACTCGCTGGACAGCGCCTGGAATGTCTCCTTGGCTCTCGCTGTGCTGGTCGCTCTCGCCGAAAGCCAATGTGAGTACCTTCAGCCCTTCACCTGGGAGGCTTATAGCGCTGGCAGGGCGCGGGATGAACTTCTGCGCGTGTGGCCGGCTGGTGACTCGATAGAGGCAGTAATTAACGCCATCGCGGTTTTTATCCGGTGCCAATCAGCAGTCGGGCAGGCCATTCGAGGAACGGCAAGCCCCGCTTTTATAGAAAGATTTGCGTGTGGTGCCGACAGTTCCCCCCGGCGTTGGATTGCCTTCGACGCTGACCAACGGGTCGATGCGTTGCAGCTGATGGCTGTTGTCGAGGAGGCGCGGAACCACCGTGCACCTGAGAACAAAGATCTTGGAAGCGAAGCCAAGGGCGTTCTGAATTCGGGGGTCAGCCGAGAGTGGGTGCACGCAGACTTTATGGAGAGAGCGGCGCTCTATACGAACTTTGTGCGAGATGGAAGCGCATGTGACGGGCCTCTTCTCTACCAGTACATGCGGGGGAAGTACGTCGCCGAGAATGAAGCCGAAATCGAGACACTGAACAAAAAGATCGAGGCGTTGAAAAACACACTTTCTGCGACGACGGGGACGAACAAACCGATAGCCAACTGCCAGGTTGTATCCTTCGGACGCGATCAGGTCGAACGTCCTCTTCGTGGGCTTATGCGGGAGGTGCTCCTTCGTTGGCCTGAGAACGGCAGTGATGAAGAACAACAAAGGTATTTCGAGCGTTACTTCCGCCGACCGGATGCCATAGGAATCCCTGATAACTACTCCGCCGCAAGAAAAGAAGGCGAACAACTGGACTCCGATAGAACGCTCCGCGTGCTGATGAAAGATGCTTTGGCTGCAGAACAGATTCTATTTCCCGGAACAAACCCGGGGGCCTTAATAAACAACTTCGAATCGAGCGAGTGGTCCGATGTTCCTTCTGCTGCCGATCTGTTTCAGCACCTCCTTGACAGGGCCAAGGCCGTCCTTGAGCCAACGCTGGAACCGCGCTACGGCTTCTGGGACTACCCCAACGATGGTCGGGCGGCGTACGTGCCTTTTCCGCTTGTGCGGCGCATCTCCAATATTGTGTTTCGACTGAGAGGCCACCTTTGTTTCAGTATCCCGATTGCTGTGGATGGCGGTTTGCCCGACTGGATCCGCATCCCCGCCGATGTTAAAGCGGCCGCCAGCGAGTTACAGCTGATCCTGGCGAACTTTGTACTCGCGAGCATCCTGAACCGGGCGATGGCCAAGGGTATTGATCACGCGGAGGTAGACCTCAAGGGGCTAGTTCTCCATAAATGTGGTATCGACGCTAAAAGTGACGACATACGCGCGGATTCCGACATAATGAAACCAGACGAGTGGAGGAAAACGATTCGGAATCTGTATCGCACCGGCGGCTATTGGCAGCTGCTGGGCCCTTACATGCGCAACTACAACACCCACCGCGATATTGTGCGCTTCCTTGGCGTTCCTTCAGATGACTCAGATGATTCAGATGACTCAAGCGCCGCACTTCCTAGAAGCGGTAATGTCGTAGTCGGATCCTCCTTGATCCGATCTATCGCCGATCACTTGCGCACTAAGCAGGGAACAAAGATGTTGCTTGTTGGCGTGGACATCGGAGGCACTTTGACCAAGATACAGTTGTTCCTCTTTCGATCATCTCACGCGAACGGCCCCTCCAGAATCGAGCCCGCGAGCGACGTCTTCCGGATGCAAACCGAAGACCCGGAAGCAAGGATGGAAGAAGGGAAAGAGCAAACCTTGGGAACACCCCTTGCCAAAGGAACCGAAAGATTCGCCGAGCGGCTGGTTCGCGAGGTCCTCAATGAGTGGCGGGAGAACGATGAACTGCAAAAGAAGCTCTGCGATTCTCAACTTCAAATAGTGATCGGCTTAACATGGCCTGGACCGATCCGAAATGGACATATCGCAGGGATCAGCCGCCCCCTCAACCTACTGTATTGGCCCGTCATCCCTGACCCTCCCGGGAAGGTGAACTACACGATTGACGACCTCTTTGGAGTCGATATACCCAAGGCCGTGTCGGATGCATGGAGAAAAGTATTCGCCAAGATCCCGATGTTGCAGAGTGGGAAAGGTAGCCCTTTTGTTAGCGTGCTGAATGACGGGGACGGTGAGGCGGTTGGTACGATCATGGAGGGCGCCGGAAACGAAGACAAGCGAACAACGGACGTCGAGCAGGACGCGGTGCTTGCGGTGATCAAGCTTGGCACCGGCTTGGCAGGCGGCTCGCTGAAATGGATGAAGCAGGGATTTGTCCTCCAGACGGGGCCTTTCGAGTGGGGCAAGCTATTGCTGGATGTCGGGGCCCCGCCCAAGAAGGAATTTCCTCAAGGCGTGGCCGCTGAGTACCTCTCAACAAGATCCCTGTCGAGACTTGCCACGCGGCTTGGCGAAGAGAAGGGCAGCTTCCAGGAAGAGGCTCCGGACAGCGGCGAGATCGGCCGGATTGGTGGGCTCTTGGATAAGATCAACAACGCCAAGAACAATGGGTACTGTATGGATGACGTCGCGCTTGTAATAAACGACTATCAGGACCTCATCTGGGAATGCGGCGCCCGCCAGGCAGGGCTCAGTAGGCCTTGGGGTGTGCCAGTGAGCGTGGATGTCGTACGCTTGCTTCTCGAAAAGAAGCTCAAGAAGGGGGCGAAGCTTTTTCGTGCAGTGCAGCTGGCTCTCAGGATCTATCCCGAGAAAGATCTGCTCGATCAAGTGCGGACAGAGATCGACGCGTTGGGCAGAACCCGCCTGGACCGGCTGCTCAAATGGCCTCTAGACAGACAGAATTGTCCGGAGCTTCCTGAAGTTAGTGGAATGCCCAACATTGCCAAAGCCCTCTACGATATTCCGTGCTTCCAAGGTGCGGGGGAAGTTGCGTTGGATTGCATTCGGGCGCTTGGGGCCTACCTCGGCGACTTTTGCGTCCTTCTGCATGACCAACTTGAGGTCAACCAAGTCATTCTGTCCGGAGGGGTGCTTTCTGACCGCACGGGCGAGATTGCAATCGATGAGGCTCGTAAGCGTGTAAGACTATACGGACTATCGCTTGGAACGCCGATGGATTCTGGTGCGCTCCCTCTGACGGTGATCAGCGGTGAAAACGACGACCCGGATGTCGGCGGACAACCGGCACGGCGTAAAAACAGCGCAGCGGATCGCGGCACCCTTGGGGCTGCATCCTTTGCGGCGGCGGCCTTCATCGAGGACCTGAAGGCTACTGGTCGCCAGCTGTTAACTGCTTGTTTGTTACCTCTGGGGGCCGCGCGGCGGGTGGAAATCAGGAAAGGCAGTGACTCGGAGGTATCTGTCCTGGTCGATGGCAAACGCCTGGAACGCGACAACAAGCCTATCGATTTCTCAGCCTTCGCTCTTACTGAACAGGATCTGATCGATTTCATGAAGGAACAAGCGGTTGAGTGGGATTATTACCAAGTCGGTGAGACCACTTTCGTGCGATGGATAAAGCGTTAGGCACGACTCTCCCCGGCAAGCCAGTAGCTCGTGATGCCGACGGGAACCTGTAGTATCAGGGGGAAAGAATCGCACGAGTCGAACTGGCTTACAGGGCAGCAGTTTTTGCGGGTTAAGGTAGGGCACCGAGCGCGGCGTAATTCGCTAGGAATAGTCCTGCAAGGTACCCTACAGGCGCGGGTTGACATGGAAGGGCATCCATCCGGTCTTGGAGTTTTCCCACGAGGTTTACGCCAAGGGCATCAGCCTAGGCTGTCGAAATGTCCTGAGTTTTGATGCCAAACCGATTCCGGGTCTTGGATTGCATCATCGAACGCACTGGGGAGGCCTAATCGGTGTCGGGGTCGCTATCGGAATGGGTATCGAATCCGCTCATCGATCAAAGCAGCCAGCTCGATACCAATCCCTCATTCCGACCTTGACACCGATCCCGACACCGACTAAGCATCCATAAACCGGGAAGCGCTTGTTTTAGTGAGACTGCAGATTTCGACAGCCTAGCATCAGCCTCACCAAGAAGGCGATGCGCAAGGTCGAAGCGCGGCTGCTGCGCAATCCAGAACTGCCCAAATGGGACATCCTGATCCAACTGCCCAAATGGGACATCCTGATCCAGCCCGCTTGCGCGGTATGAATGAAATCGGAAATCACTAGCGCCCTCGGTGCAGCCGTGCTTTACTCCGCTCCTGGCCCGCAACGTCGCATCGCCTGCTGCCAGAGCGCATCGAACCCACGCAGAGAAAACGCCGGCTCCAGCTCTCGCCCATTGATTTCCACCACCAATCGATCCCCGGCTCGCATCGCGTCGATGAGTCCGAGCATTTGTCGCTGTTCCCGGGCGCCTGCAAAATGCGGTCGCAATGTCAGGCGGCGATCGTAAGCCGTTTGCGTCAGGGCAGAAGGAACCGCCGCAACCCCGAGCGGCTTCGGCCCCTCCACGCGCAACAGGGCTCGCAGCCGAGGCAGATCGGCAGCGGAAAAACCGGTAACGGCGTTGGCATCCAGCTCGATGCGTGTTGCATTGTTGGCGTCTTGGCGCAGCGTTACCGTCAGCATCGGATGCTGTACCTCGCTGACGCGGTCATACCCGCCGCTGTTCAACGTGCATTCAGTACCCACCGGATCGGGCAGCGATGCAAACCAGGCGCCCTGCTCGATATACAGGTTTCCGGCCAGCGCAAGTACCGGCAGCAGCAGGATTGCCCCGACATAACAGCGTATATCCATCCCGGTTTGGATGCTGCGCGGCGGTCGAGCTGAGCGCTGCGAACCAGGGCGATTGCTGTCGGGAAACAAACCAACTGGCTTGCCTTCTCGTCCGACATCGACGTTGCGGTTGCCGCTGCGCGAAGGCAAACCAGAATTCGGCGCCAGTTGGTCTGTTTCTCTTCGGCAATCGCCTGAAGCCACGCCATCCCACCGCGTCTCGGCACAGAACATGGGCAGGATGCTCCGCTCTCTGCCGAATCGATGGACGTTAGCCAGCATCATTCCCCAAGCAACCGCCCGACGATGCTGAAACCCGCCACATAGGTGCCGGCAGCAGAGCCCAGGGTGCTGAAAATAAACACCAACAACACGCGGGAGACGCGGTTCCGCCACCAGCCACGCACATTGATTACGTCATCGCGTAATGTGGAAAAGTCACCGACGCTGGGCCGACGCAGGGTCAGCTCGATTGCGCCGGCGACCATGCCGGCACCGATGGTCGGGTTCAGCGAGGTCAGCGGGGCGGCACAAAATGCTCCGAGCACAGTCAGCGGATGTGCGCCGGCTATGGCGGTACCCAGCGCCGACAGGCTGCCGTTGATCAACACCCAATGCAATACCAAATCCCAGCCCAACTCCGGACTTTGGGTGAATCCGTAGGCGAACATGCCCAGAATCACCGCGACGATGGCCCAGGGCACGATGCGCCAGCCGCGTGCCGGCGGCGGCACATGGTCGAGTTCAGCCAGCACCTGCTCCGGGTGCGGAGTGGATTGCTCGAGTTTACTGGCCAACCCTTTTAGATGACCGGCGCCCACCACGACCAATAGGTTGCGATAGCCATGCTCGCGCATTTCGCTGATCAGTCGCGCGGCCATGTAGCGATCGCGCTCCTCGATCAGCGGCACGAAAAGATCGCGACGATCCTGGGCAAATTCGGTAAAAGCCGTTTCCAGCATGTCGCCCTGTTTCAGATTCTCGACATCCTCCTCGGTGACCTGTTCGCGCGACAGCAGACCAGCCAGCAGACCGGAGAACAGATTGAGTCGCTTCCACAAGCCCAGGTTCTGCGCGGCGCGCCGCAGCGTGGTGCCCAGTTCGCGGTCGATCAACAACAACGCAAGACCGCGCTCCTCGGCCAGGCGGATTGCCATACGCTGCTCGGCGCCGGGCTCGATGCCGAACTGGTCCGCAAGGCGTTGCTGATAGGCAGACAACGCCAGGTTCGCCGCCACCATGTAGACGCGCTTTTCGCGAATCACGGCGAACAAATCGAGTTGTTTCAATGTCTCCGGTCGAACGATGGCATTGAAGCGGCTGCGGCACAATTCCACAGCGACCGCGTCGAAACCAAGGCTTTCGGATTGCAACAACTCGCGTACTTTCTCGGCGCTGTTGCGCGAGACATGGGCGGTGCCGAGCAGATGCAGCACGGCATCCTTGGTACTGATCGTCAACAGAGGTTCTTCAGGAATTTGCGTCATGGACCGCGCAGGAATCGATATCAATCATCGGAAGCGCATGATACCGCAGCGATGCCGCCCATGGGTGCTGGCAGACGCTCGCGACAATGGCTTATGATCGCAAAGCATGTTTGAAATGACCTCGGCCAATGTCTCTTCCAGAATGCAGCAGGAATTCCAATGACTTCATTTCGTGCGTTTACTGTGCTGGTTCTCATGCTGTCCATCGGCCTCGGCACGGGTTGCGGCCGTGTCAAGGAGGATAAGATGGCGACCGCCCTGTACGTTGCGACCAAGGGCTACCGCGAGTCCATCCGCTGGGGCTATTTCGATGCCGCGGCTGGTTTTTTGCATCCGGATCAGCGCGCAGACCTGGACATGAAGGCGCTGGAAAATGTACGCGTCACCGGTTATGAAGTCATCCAGCCCGCGGTGATCACACCCCAGGAGACAGCCGTGCAGCGGGTGCGGATCGAATATGTGCTCGAAGACGAGCAGCGGCTGAAAAGCCTGATGGATCGGCAAGAGTGGCGTTGGGATGAGGAACGCGTGGCATGGTGGCTGTATACTGGCTTACCCGAGTTCGGCGACTGATCCGCGATTGCGATCCATTTGCCAGCGGCCAACTCGGCCCGCGCCGGGCAGACACCTGCCCATCGGACCCCCACCAAGACCCACACCAACCCGACCCAATGATGGAAAACCTGTTTGTCATCCTCGTGCTGTTGCTGGTCGGCTGGCTCTGGCTGGACATGTTGCGCGCGCGCGAAATGGCCGTGGCCATGGCAAAACGCGCCTGCGAGCGTCACGATGTGCAGTTCCTGGATCAGGCGGTTGCGTTGCGCCGGCTGGGCTTGCGCTGGACCAATGATGGGCTGCGGCTGCGACGCCAGTATCGCTTCGAGTTCAGCGAGGAAGGCACGGGCCGGCGAAACGCTTGCCTTGTGCTGGTGGGCCTGCGCGTCGAGACGCTCGACATGGGGTTGCCGCCAACTCCCGAGCAGCCGCCTTGACGGCGGCGATTTCCCGCGCTTTTTGCTGGACCATTTTTCTGGGCCATTTTCCTGAACCAGCCGACGCGCACCGATCCGGAAGCTGAAGCCTTTGCATGGCACCAGCGGCGTTCTGCTGCATCCCACCTCTTTGCCGGGCCGTTTTGGTATCGGCGATCCCGGACCGGCGGCCTATCGTTTTGTCGACTTTCTTGCCGCCGCAGGCCAGGGGCTTTGGCAAATGCTGCCCCTCGGCCCCACCGGTTATCGCGAGAGTCTATATCAGTGCCCATCGGCTTTTACAGGCAATCCGCTGTTGATCAGCCCGGATGACCTGCGTGATGCCGGCTGGGTCGAGGATGCCGATTTCGGGTATGCCCATTTCCCGCGTGCGAATGTGGATTTCGGCCCCGTGCACGGCTTCAAGAACCACCTGCTGTCACGCGCTCATCAGGGCTTCGCGGCTCGCGCACAAGCCGCCCAGCGCGCTGACTGTGCGAGCTTTTGCCAACTCCACCATGGATCAAGCGGCCTCGCGGGTGGTCTCATCGACCAATTCGGTGTCCGTTTTGGGCTCCTCGGTCGCCGTTTGCCGCGGTGCAAGACCCCATTCGATCAGCTCCATGCGCCCGTCCCGATGCTCGACGATGGCGGTGCAGCTATCCACCCAGTCGCCGCAATTGATGTAGGTGATGCCCTCCAAGTCCTTGATGGCCGCGGCATGGATATGGCCGCAGATCACGCCGTCCACATCGCGTTGTTTCACCGCCTGCACGACGCTTTTTTCGAACTCGTAAATAAAGCTGACGGCCTCCTTGACCTTGCGCTTGGCATAGCCGGACAGCGACCAATAGCCGGCGATGCCGAGCCGGCGCCGCAACCAGGACAACCATAGGTTCAGCCGAACCACCAGGGCATAGGCGCGATCGCCAAGCACCGCAAGCCAGCGATGATAGCGGGTCACCTGATCGAATTCGTCGCCGTGGAAGAGCAGCCAGCGACGACCGTCGGCGCCGGTATGAATGTATTCGCACTCCACCTGAATATGACCGAAGGCGACCCCCACGTGTTCGCGCAGCGCCTCGTCATGGTTACCGGGAATAAAGAAAACCCGCGTACCATGACGAGCGCGCTTGAGGATCTTCTGCACCACGGTATTGTGCGGGGTCGACCAATAAATGCCGCGTTTCATGGCCCAGAAATCGACGATGTCGCCAACCAAAAACAGATGCTCGGAATCGTAATCGCGCAGGAATTCCAGCAGCCGCTTGGCTTGACAGGCGCGGGTACCAAGATGGATGTCGGACAAAAAAATGGAGCGGACCTTGGGCATCTGTGGTTCTCCGTCGTTGGTGTTGGCATGGCAGACAGCCTTACCCTTGTCGTTGATCCCATGCGCTGACCGCAGCGCGACAGGGCTTCAAGCCGGAGTTGAACGAACGCCGCCAACGCGGCCTACAAAGCGGTAACAGGGCATGCGCAGTCCCGGCAGATAGGGCACCGGCGCCCGTGTCTCGATCAGCCGATGATCCGGCAGGCGCGCGCGCAGCAATGCGAGATGTTCCGGGTTGGGGTGCACGCCGTCATGGCCGAACCAGCGCGGCCAAAACCAGCGGGTCAGCGGCCCATGGCGCACCAAACCCGCCTCCGGCCGGGCTGCCGAGACATAAAAATCCACCACCCCGAGGCGTCCGCCCGGGCGCAACATCGCGATCGCGTTATCGATCGCCGCACGCCAGTCCGGAATCATCGTCAACGCATAGGAGAGGTAGACGCAATCCACCGGCTGGGACGGTCGCCAGCGGCTGGCGTCATCCTCGATCACATCCACATTGGGCATCTTTGCGGTGCGCTCGCGGGCGCGCTCCAGCAAAGCCGGGCACAAATCCACCAGGGTCGCCTGCTCGAGGGCGGCCAGCCGATCGCCGAAAAACAGCAGATTGCGCCCGGTACCGGCACCGAGTTCCACGATGCGCTCGCCGGCCACCGGGTCGAGCATGGCGATCAACTCCCGCCGACCATGCAGCAGGCGTTCGCGAAAGCTGTCGTAGGCCGCGGCTTGCGGAGCATAGAAGGCTTGCAAGCGCTGCGCATGGCTGCCCCGCCGAGGCTGACCGCGCAACAGGCGCAATAGGATCGATGCATCGCTTGCGGGCATGCGCTGCGCTCCTCAGGTACGCAGGTCGGCGATGTGAAAGCCGGCGTAGGTATGCACCCGATCCAGCGGTTGCAGTGCCGCGGCCAGTTCCGGATAAAAGGTCAGGCGCTCCACCAGCCGACCCTGATCCCCGCCCAGTTCCAAGGACTCCAGCCAGCGTGGCGCGGCGTGCGCGCTGCGGAAAATGATGCGCGCATCGGCGCGCGCGCGTTCCAGGATCAACAGCCATTCCTCGATCAATGCGCGCGGATGATAGGAACTCATCCAGTCCATATGGTCGAGCAGAACGAACTTGGAAATCGGCTCCCGATGTGCGGACAGGAATCCGGAAACCGTCTGGGTATGCAGGTGAATGCGATCCGCCAGTCCGCCCTTCAACGCGGCGAAATTATCCGGCTTCAAATACTCCGGACAACAGCTCTCGGTGTAATGGCCATGCAGATAGACAGCCCAGAAATAATTGGTCCAGACTGGTATTTGGCGGAACAGGGTATCGATGGCATCGCGCACGAAGCCGGCGACCCCGCGTTCGTGCTGATATTGCACCTCCTTGCGCTGCGGATGGGGCACACCGAGCAGGCTCATGGTCAACTGGCGCGACAGGGTCCAGTTGATGGCTGGGCTCCAGATCAGCGGCTGCACCCGGTGGTCGTAAACCTGTCGCTGATGATCCAGCGAACGGGTCTCGAACAATTCGGCGATGCCGGCGGACAGTTGTGGCCGAAACCGGAGATAACTTCGAAAGCCGCGCGCGACGATCCCGGACAGGCCATGAAAATAAAAGCTGCCCCGAGGGTTGCCGAACCAGCCGACGCGCCGGTCCCAGAAGGCGCGCGCAAATGGGCTCAATGTCGCGCGTAAACGCTCCCGGTACAGAGTGCTGAAGCCTGGATGATAGCCGCGGCCGAAGGCGGCGAAGAAATCCGCATAGTCGAGCTGCCGGATGCCGGCCAATTTTAGCTCCAACAGCGCATTCTGGCGCGGATTGGCATCCACCGCATGGATATGCCGGGGGCCGAGCAGCGCGTAATCGAGCACATTACAGCCAGCGCTGGTGATCACCAGCATGCGATCGTTCGGCCCGATGTCCAGCACCTGCCGATCCACCGACGGATCTTCCCAACAGGTGTTATAGACCAGCGCACGGGAATAGATGGCATCGAAAATCGCCTGGTCGAAACGATCGGCAAGCGTGATGCGGGTTGGATCGGGCACGGCGTTTCCCCCGGGCGAGAATGAGGCGATGCTGATCCGGCGCCTGCATCGCGCGCGGCCAGCGGGATAGGATCGGAATGGTAGCGCCAGGTTATGACAGCAGCGTTGCCCTTTTGCGATGCACAGATGACGATTGGATTGCATTTTCTGGACTCCTGCTCTGTCGCCCTGACCGCGAACAGGTGCACGGGTGCTGCCTTCGAAGAATATGAGTCTTCACCGCAGAGCCGCAGAGTAGGCTGTCGAAATGTCCTGAGTTTTGATGCCAAACCGATTCCGGGTCTTGGATTGCATCATCGAACGCACTGGGGAAGCCTAATCGGTATCGGGGTCGCTATCGGAATCGGTATCGAATCCGCTCATCGATCAAAGCAGCCAGCTCGATACCAATCCCCAATTCCGACCTTGACACCGACACCGACTAAGCATCCACAAACCGGGAAGCACTTGTTTTAGTAAGACGGCAGATTTCGACAGCCCAGCCGCAGAGTACGCAGAAGTTCCAAGGCACCTCGCCCGCAAGCGAACCTTGACGACTCGCAGCAGCCAGCCGACGTAGGAGCCCGCTTGCGGGCGACCCGTCAGGCACAATGCCAGCGAATCGGACGCGAGCAACGCGCCTTCCCAGGGAGAAGGCAGCAGCCTCACAAAGAAAGCAAGGATTCACCGCAGAGCCGCAGAGTACGCAGAGTTTCCAAGGCGCCTCGCCCGCAAGCGAACCTTGACGACTCGCAGCAGCCGGCCGACGTAGGAGCCCGCTTGCGGGCGACCCGTCAGGCACAATGCCAGCGAATCGGACGCGAGCAACGCGCCTTTCCCGGGAGAAGGGTGCTGCCTTCGAAGAATATGAGTATTCACCGCAGAGCCGCAGAGCCGCAGAGTACGCAGAGTTTCCAAAGCGCCTCGCCCGCAAGCGAACCTTGACGACTCGCAACAGCCGGCCGACGTAGGAGCCCGCTTGCGGGCGACCCGTCAGGCACAATGCCAGCGAATCGGACGCGAGCAACGCGCCTTCCCAGGGAGAAGGCAGCAGCCTCACAAAGAAAGCAAGGATTCACCGCAGAGCCGCAGAGTACGCAGAGTTTCCAAAGCGCCTCGCCCGCAAGCGAACCTTGACGACTCGCAGCAGCCGGCCGACGTAGGAGCCCGCTTGCGGGCGACCCGGCAGGCACAATGCCAGCGAATCGGACGCGGGCAACGCGCCTTTCCCGGGAGAAGGGTGCTGCCTTCGAAGAATATGAGTATTCACCGCAGAGCCGCAGAGCCGCAGAGTACGCAGAGTTTCCAAAGCGCCTCGCCCGCAAGCGAACCTTGACGACTCGCAGCAGCCGGCCGACGTAGGAGCCCGCTTGCGGGCGACCCGGCAGGCACAATGCCAGCGAATCGGACGCGAGCAACGCGCCTTCCCAGGGAGAAGGCAGCAGCCTCACAAAGAAAGCGAGGATTCACCGCAGAGCCGCAGAGTACGCAGAGTTTCCAAGGCGCCTCGCCCGCAAGCGAACCTTGACGACTCGCAGCAGCCGGCCGACGTAGGAGCCCGCTTGCGGGCGACCCGTCAGGCACAATGCCAGCGAATCGGACGCGAGCAACGCGCCTTTCCCGGGAGAAGGGTGCTGCCTTCAAAGAATGTAAGTATTCACCGCAGAGCCGCAGAGTACGCAGAGTTTCCAAGGCGCCTCGCCCGCAAGCGAACCTTGACGACTCGCAGCAGCCAGCCGACGTAGGAGCCCGCTTGCGGGCGACCCGTCAGGCACAATGCCCGCGAATCGGACGCGAGCAACGCGCCTTCCCAGGGAGAAGGCTGGTGATGGTGTAGAAACAAGCTAAACAGGTTTTTGGCTTGGGTGTCGCCTGCCGACTCATTCGGTATCGGTATCGGTATCGGCGTCGGTATCGGTATCGGCGTCGGTATCGGTATCAACGTCGGTATCGGTATCGAACTGACCAACCCGCTATCCGCCAAGCTCCTCGCTGACCGCCTAGCCACGCTGTCCGCGCTTCGTGAGCATGGCCACACGACGATCGAGCAGTGCCTTTTGCTTGCCGTTGTCGTCTGCGCACAACGCATCGCACACCAGCAAGCACGTCCTGAATCGCAGCGCACTCCAGCGCCGAGCCTCGTGCGATTTCAAACGACCGGCGTCGATCCCCGCTCGTCGCTTTGCCGTTACCCTCGGCAATGTTCAGCGCGATGGCCTACGATGCGCACCTACGATGCACACAGGCGTTGATCCTTCGCGTTACGCTGTCCTTTCACATGCTCGCAGTCCGGTGGCATCGCAGTCGTGGATGCTGGTGCCGGTCAGGTCGGCGTTCTCGGCGCTGGCGTCGCATAGCCGGCAACGATCGAACAGGGCGCGGGACAGGTCGGCGCGGTCGAGTCGGCTGCCGCCGAAATCGCAGTCCTCGAAACGGCCGTTGGCAAGGTCGGCGCCGGTCAGGTCCAGATCGCGACAGTCGAACCAGTCCCCTGGTCGGCCCTGCCAGTGCTGATCGCGCAGCGCGATGCCGGCAAGCCGGAAGCCGCGCAGATGGGCGCCGGGGAGCCGGTGGCGGTGGGCGTGCAGACAATAGGCCAGCGCCAGTTCGCTGATATGCGGGCGGTAGTCGGCGCGCAGCCGGTCGAGGCCGCGCAGGCAAAGGGCGGTGTCGCGGCGCTGGATCAGGCCGCCGAGGAAGCTCAGGGTCTCGGGGCTGGGGCGCGGAATGGACCAGGCCTGGAAACGATCCGCCGAGGTCTGCTGGGGCTGCTCGTTGGCGCCGGCGGCGCATAGCGCCCGGTGCAACGAGCGGGCCAGAAAGAACTCCATGATGGAGCTGTGGGCGAAGCGGAAGCGGTCTTCGCCCTCGCGCACCAGAAAGCTCGCATTGCGCAGATCCTCATGCAGGATCGCCAGTCGGCCGGGTTGGGTCCGGTAGGCGAAGTAGCTCATGTCGCGCCAGCGCGGTTCGGCCAGGATCTGGTCGAGCAGCCAGTCCTCGAGCTGGGCATGGTTCAGGTCGCGCTCGGCGCTGGCCCACAGGCGGTGGGCCAGGCGCTCCATCAGGATCAATTTGTGCTCGCGCTCCAGGCGGTGCTTGGGGTCGTCGCGGTGCAGCCAGTCGTCCACCAGGCCCTCGTAGAGATCGGCAATGTCCACCGGGCGGCCGGCCCGGCGTTGGGCCTCCAGGCTGTCCACCTGATGCTGGATCAGGCGCAGGTTGTAGGGGCGGCTGCCCAGGTCGCGCAGGTCGTGGACCTCGTCGAGCATGGCGATCAGGCGTTGTGCCTGGGCCGGATCATCGGCGAACACCTGATGGAAGTATTGCTCCACCTGGGCCGGGCCAAAGGGCATGTGAGCCAGAGGTAATCGGTGGCCGCGACCTGCTCGCGCTGCTCGCCGTCCAGCGCGCTGAGCTGGGCCTTGAGATGCGGGAAGAAATGGCTGCGGCAGGTCATGATCAGCCGGCCGACGCCCTTTGCTCGCTGCCAGTTGCGGGGCGCCGGGCGCGGCGGCTTCCACAGCCGCGGCGGCAGGATCTCCCAGAGCGCGCGCAGAAAGCGCCGGCACTGTTCCGGGGTGAGCCGGTTCATGACCTCGTCCAAGCCGTCGAAAATGACCAGTCCGCCCTGCCGTTGAGCCAGGCGGCTGATCTGGGCCGGCTCCGGCGGCGGCTGGCCCTCCAGGGGCTGGTAGCCGGCGTGGATCAGCCAGCGGAGCATGGCGTCCAGGCTCGGCGCGCCCTGCTCCCAGTCCCAGTCCATGTCGTGGATGGCGCGCAGGTCCAGATACAGCGGCAGCGGCAGAGCGGCAGCGGCTCCCTGGTCCTTGGCGCGCAGGCGCAACAGCTCGACGGTCAGACGCTGGCACAGCATGGTCTTGCCCATGCCCAGCTCGCCGAAGATGGCGCAGAAGCAGTCGCCGGCCGGGTCGCGCAGCCAATCGAGCAGGAAGGGCAATGCGGTCTTGGGCTCGGGCGGGTCTGCCGCCGCTTGGCGCCGATGGCTGGCGGGCTCGGGGGCGCGGTCGTCCATGGGCGGGTCGACGAAATGCTGCGGGTCGCAGTCCTGCGCGCGCCATTGCGGCTGCTGCATGAGCCGATGCAGGCGGGTGTCGGCTCGCTCGGGCCGCTCCAGCCGCTGGATCAGGTGCTGGGCGGCGTCGCTGATCCATTGCGCCCGCGTTGCGCCGCGGATCTGGTCCCAGCAGCTCTGGCCTTGGTCGCGAAAGACCTCCAGCCCGGAGAAGGCGGTGTTACGCAATTGCTCCTTGGTGACCCGGCGCAGCGCCAGCGGGACGATGGGCCGGCGGGACTGAAACGGCTGCGCCGAGCTTTTGAGCTCCGCGATCAGGGCCGGGCTGAGCAGGGCCAGCACGGCGCTGGCCTGCTCCAGCATCCGCGCCTGTTCCTGTTCGCGGACGGTGCCGGGGGCTGGCTGCTGCCAGTCGTCCGCCGCCCATGCGCGGTCCAGACTCAGCAGTTGGTCGGCGAGCAATTGGTGTAATTCGAGCGCCTTCTTTTGCTCGTTTTGCGCATAAAGCAGCAGATAGTGCCGCCGAGGGTGCTCGGAGCGCTCGGCAAAAGGCTGGTCGACCAGCTGTTCGGGCAGGCCGTGGAGCTTGGCCTGGTTATAGGCGACGATGCGCGCCTCGCTGTCGTCGGCGGTGACGAACCAGAGTCGGCGCTCGGTCGGCGCGGCCTTTTTGCGCTGGTCGACGCGCAGTTGAAATAGCATGCCGTGTTCGTCGGCGATCGCGGCGAGGTTGGTGCGAAAGCCGTTGAAGGTCTTGTCGGCCCGGGTCTTTGCGGCGGGGTCGCCAAGGCTGTCGGGAAACAGCGCGGCGTAGGCCTGGGCATAGGGGATGCGTCCGTCATCGGCGATCAGGTCGATGAGCTGGCCAAGCCGCTGCTGGCTGATGGGCGAGAGCAACGGCAGCAGGCGCTTTGCCCATTGCTGGACGCTGTCTTTCGGGGCCGGGTCGAGGGTTGGGGGCATGGGCTGGGGAATCCGGATTGAGCCAAGTTTGGGCTTTGGGGTTCGAGCTTTGGGCTGGGAAATCAGGGAAAGCAGGTCGCAAGCCGGCGCAGCATCGCCGCAACGAGCTGATCGGCGAAGCGCTCGCTGATATGACCGCTGGTGTTGTTGAAGGCGCGACCGTCGGCGTCGCTGAAGTATTGCAATTGCTCGAGCCCCGCGAGATCGGCGCTGCCATCCAGCGGCACCGGCTTGAGCAGGACCGGGATCGCGGGCTTGCGCAACCTGGTGCGGTTGCCGCCGCCGGGCCGGCGCACATGGGCGATGAAGGTCGGCAATTCGTCGCGGCGGATGAAGCCGCTGGCGAAAAAGGCCGGCGAGAGCAGCAGCAGGCCGAAATCGCAATCGGCAAGGGCATCGTCGATGGCATCTGTCCAGCGGCTGCCGAGGCCGATGTCGTCGTCGATCCAGCCAGTGAACGCGAATGCCCGGCTGATTGCGAGCCGAGGCTCGATCAGATCCAGCAGTCGGCGCGCCTGGCGCTTATCCTGGTGGGCATAGCTGACGAAATACCTGAGATCGCGGGGCATGTGGCACTCCGATCGGATGTACAGGAGCCTGAGTGTAGCCGCCGATCGGACCATGTCAACTGGATATGTTGGATAAGAAAGGAAATGAAATGCTGGGTCTGGAGTCGGTACCCAAAGCGCCTATGGTCGTTTTGTGGGACGGTTGCGGCGATGTCGAGGCCGGGTGAGAAGACGAGCAAGATAGTGGCCTGTGGCCTTTCTCCTGGGAAAGGCGTGGCGCTCGCGTGCGATTCGCTGGCATTGTGCCTGCCGGGTCGCCCGCAAGCGGGCTCCTACGTCGGGCGGCTCCCAGGAGTCGTCAAGGTCGGCTTGTGGGCGAGGCATCTTGGGCGCTCTGCGCTCTCTGCGCTCTCTGCGGTTAATGCTTATATTCTTTGAAGGCAGCAGCCTTCTCCTGGGAAAGGCGTGGCGCTCGCGTGCGATTCGCTGGCATTGTGCCTGCCGGGTCGCCCGCAAGCGGGCTCCTACGTCGGGCGGCTCCCAGGAGTCGTCAAGGTGCGCTTGCGGGCGAGGCGCCTTGGGCTCTCTGCACTCTCTGCGTCTTTGCGGTGAATTCTTATATTCTTTGAAAGCAGCAGCCTTCTCCTGGGAAAAGCGTGGTGCTCGCGTGCGATTCGCTGGCATTGTGCCTGCCGGGTCGCCCGCAAGCGGGCTCCTACGTTGGCCGGCTCTTACGAGTCGTCAAGGTGCGCTTGCGGGCGAGGCGCCTCCCTCTGCGTACTCTGCGTCTCTGCGGTGAATCCTTGTATTCTTTGAAGGGGCAACCTCTGTGCGATACCGCAGATGTGATGCATCGCGGCGGCCCTCGAATCGGCCGCATCGGTGGCGATCCCGGCCAGCATGCCGGCCAGCATTCCGGCTAAATGAGCGGCCTGAAGCGCCGGCCAGGCGGTGTTGGTCAGGAGTGCCGTGCCGAGCAGGTTTTCTGCCAGCACCTTGCCCAATACCAGCAGGCCGAAGCCCGCTGCCCAGCAATCCTTGGCGCCCATGGCGGCCACCAGTCCGGCACCGACCAGCGCATTGATCAGGCCGGAGAGTCCGCAGTAGCGCTGATAGGCCGGCATGCAGGCCAAAAAGGCGATGTCGATGACCAAGATGGCGCTGGCGATCACCAGGCAATATCGTTTCCCCAGCAGCGGTTCGTAAACCATGCCCACCAGCAGCAATCCGAGCCCGTCCCAAAGCAAATGCCCCGCATCGCTGTGCGCCAGATGCCCGGTGATCAGCCCCCAAGGCTGGGCTGCCAGCTGCATGCCCCGGTGCAATACCCAGGCATCCGGCGCTGCACCGGCAAGGGCATAGATGAGCAGGGCCCACAAGACGATCGATGCGCTGCGCCAGGGAAATTCGAGGGGGTGAATGGAGAACATGGAAAGCTCCGCAGTCCGCTCCATTGGCCCGGCATCGGATGCTTGTGCCGCATGCCAACAGAGCGGTTCGTCAATTCATCGCCGGCGCGCGAGGCGACGGCGATCTGGATAAAAAATAGCCGCCGCCTCCAGCGACGGCTAGACTGTCCCGACGCAACGGCCAACTCAACCGGCCGCTGACAGGAATCGACGCCGGATGAGGATTGCCAATGCCGCGGCTGCCATCAGCAGAACTTGCCAGCCGGGCAATGCTCCGCCGCCACCGCTGCGATTTCCGCCACCGGACAGGCGCGGCTGTTTGCCGCTGAACATCGGTTGTTGTTGGTCCACGCGTCGCTGCTGCACCTTCTGCTCACGCTCGGCGCGGGCGTTGCGTTCCGCCTCAACGCGCTTGCTGTTACCGCGATCGATGCCCAGGCTTTGGAATACCTCGTCGCGCACCACCACCATCGAGGTGTAGTCGGTGACCAGGTCATATTCCACCCCGAGATCCACGATGGCACGCTGGATATCCGCATCGACACCGAAATCGGCGAGCTCCTGCTGTAGGTTCAAAATGCGGTCATAGGCCCAGAGTCGCTCCAATTCCGGGTTCAGCCGCGACTGCTCGGGGAACGCAAAGCGCGTTTGATATGCAATGGGCGCACCCGAGACCTGTGCTTTCAGGGTGACATCGGCCTCGCCGCCGCCCCAATAGTGACCGAGCAACATCAACTGCTGGCCGCGGTACAACGAGCCCGGATGTGCGGGCGTCAGATCGGCGGTCCGCACGCCATCGATCTCGACCTGAACGCCATGCATGGCCGCATGCGTCAATTTGCTGGTGGCGGTCAGAATCTCGCCGACGATATCGTCGCTGTTCGATACACCGCGGGCAAAGCCGTTAGAAGCGCGAGTCAGGGCCTCGAGCAATGGCCGGTTGGCGCTGTTGCCCATGATGAAACTGAACAGCCGCAGATCCTGCTGGTTCAGCCGCTCGATGAAGGCGCGCTGACGGGTCTCGCCGACATTGGCCACGCCATCGGTCACCAGCAGGATGCCGGTCGGACGATCGGCGTCGCTGTGGCGCAGGGCCAGATCCAGTCCGCTGTACAGATTGGTTCCGCCTGCCGGTCGGATTGCCGCCACCCGTGCTGTCCAATCCTGAACATGCTCAGGGGTCGCGGTAACGAAGCCGTTGGTCAATTCGCGCGCATGGTTGTTGAAGGTGACGATGCGGAAGCGATCGTCGGTGCGCATGCGTCCCAAGGCCTGGCGCACGCCCTCGGCCAGAGTCGCATACTTGCCCTGCATGGAGCCGGAGATGTCCAATACGAACAGCCAGTCGGCACCGGTTTCGACCGCGGCGAGATCGTCGCCGGGGGTCAAGGTCAACAAAAAGGTACCGCGGCCAGCGGCATCCGGTTTGTAGGTCACCAGATCGACGCTTCCGGGCAGATCCTGCGCCAAACGCCAATAGACCACGATGTCCTGATTCAGCCTGAAGGCCGGCTCGGTGGAGGGTGCAGTGAGGGCAGCGCCTTGCTCATCCGCGTCGACCGGGCTGTTGTCCAACAGCACGTCCCAGCGTTGCGGATCAGCGCGCGAGATGCTGGCTGCCGGATGGGCCGGCAGGCGCAGCGCCTCGACCGGATACCCGGAGCGCAATTTCAGGTTGAACTCGAAACGCTCGGTCACCGCCTCCTGTGCGGTCCAAAATGCCAGCTGTTGATCGTCGACCCCGCCTTCCTCCAGGGGATAGACATAGCGGCCGATGCCGTGATCCACCCGGGTCGGCTGTAGATAAACCAGGCGCGTGCGGGTATCCATGCCAGCGCGTACCGGCGTCACATGGATGTCGAAATAGCGATAGTCATCCTTCTCCGCCAGGCCGGCATCCTGGCCAAGCGCACGCTGATCTGCATAGACCTGACGCGCCGCGGCTTTTTCCAACACCTCGCCGACCACCGGCTTGCCATCGATCCAGACCGTGAACTCGGCCACCGCGCCATGCTCTGGCACCGGAAAACGATAAGTCGCTTCCAGATCGCGGGCGTGGGGGTTATGGAATGTCTGTTCCACCGTGGTCACGGCATAACCGTCCTGGATCAGCACATCGACCTGCTGGGTGCGGATCTCCAGTGCCGGCAGACTGCCGTCCGCTGGCGTCAACAGCCCGGCTGCCCCGGCTGGGGCAGCAGCAAGGCTGAACACTGCGCAGAGGCTGAACAAGGTGGCATTCAGCCATGGGTGAAAATGCATTCGATTGATCATGCTGGCCTCCGATGATTTAAACAATGTTCAATTAAAACGCCAAAGCAAGCCGGCGAGGCCGGCTTTTCTGAACGTTGTTTAATTTATAGCAGAAATTGAGCAATGTTCAAATATTATTTTCAACCTCCCGTCGACCCGGTTATCCTGTGGTCTGCAAAGGCGCGCCGAGGGGTGCGCGATGACCAGAGGCAGATGAATGGCCAGACGCGGCGAACATAGCAGAGAACAGATCGCATCCATGGCATTGGATGCAGCGCAGACCTTGTTGGAGGAGGTGGGACCGGGCGGACTCACGACCCGGGCCGTGGCAAAACGCATCGGCTACACCGCGGGCAGTCTCTATCTGGTGTTCCGCAACCGCGACGATCTGGTATTGCAGCTCAACGAGCGCACCCTGGACGAATTGCGCAAGTCGCTGGACAGGGCATTGGCAGACCACCAAGGCCCTGAACAACGCCTGATCGCGCTGGGACGCTGCTATCTGGACTTTGCCCAGCGGCATCCGTCGCGCTGGCGCTTTGTCTTCGAGCACAACACCGCCGACCCGGAACAGCTTCCGGCGGTTATGCGCGGCAAGATCGATGCGTTTTTCCAGCTGATTTCCGAGCAATTATCGCAGCGTTACCCGGAACTCGACGCGCCTGACTTAAGGCGCGCGGCGCAAACCCTGTGGGGCGGCGTCCACGGCATTGCGATGCTCGCCATCACCAACAAGCTGGCGGCCGGCGGCGATCATCCAGCACGCGAACTGGTCGACGACCTGATCGCCAATTATCTGCTTGGGCTTGGTTCAGGGCGTGCGGGTTCGCGTTGAGGATTGCGCTGTTCGTACCAGCGGACCCAACTCTTGATTTCGATCTGAGGGAATTGTGGGAAAGAGCGCCGCGGGGTGCTGCCTAGGCTGTCGAAATGCCCTGAGTTTTGATGCCAAACCGATTCCGGGTCTTGGATTGCTTCATCGAACGCACTGGGGAAGCCTCATCGGTGTCGGGGTCGCTATCGGAATCGGCATCGAATCCGCTCATCGATCAAAGCAGCCAGCTCGATACCAATCCCTCATTCCGACCTCGACACCGACACCGACTAAGCATCCATAAACCGGGAAGCACTTGTTTTAGTAAGACGGCAGATTTCGACAGCCTAGGTGCTGCCTGCTTGGAATGTTCAGCTATGCAACCAGAATGCAGTTTGGTCCACCGCAGAGACGCAGAGAAGAGGGATGCATGGGCCTTAAGCCTCTCTGCGCACCCTGCGTCTCTGCGGTGAATCCTTACATTCTTTGCAGGCAGCACCCGCGTGGGAAAGTGACCAGCAGTCTCGGCTGCATACCCGTCGCTTTCATCCAGCAGTTGGACTGATGTACGTCCTGCTAAAAGCGATTTTCCAACACGTGCAAATCACCACCTCCGTCACCTGATTTCCAGGGCATGGCCCGACTCGGGGGTCAAACGCAAGGTAAACAGCAAACAATGACATGGTTCGAAGACTTGACCGGATTTGCCGAAACGACACCAGACCAGGTGCGCGCCAAACTGCGGCTCGAGGATACCACCTTGACCTCGCTCGTGAACGGCAACAAGCTGGTGTGCGGACGTTTGCAGATGCCGTCGCTGGCAGAATTACGCACGGCGGTGCAGGCCGCCGATGGCCCGACTGGCAATCTTTCGGTGCGCGAAACGGTTGCGGACGTCCAGGCATTGCATGCCGAAAAGGCCAATGCTGGGGCCTTGTTTCAGGTCGCATCCCAGTTCAATTTGCTGGAAATGACCTCGCCGCGCATGACCCCCGAGCACGGGGTCGGCAGATACGAACAGGATCCGACCCAGGGGCCGGCCTGCGCCATTGCCGCCGGCGCAGGAACGATTTATCGAAATTACTTTGTATGGGTCGACAACAAACAAGGCCAATCGAAAGACCGGCAGATCGACTGTCTGGCGGAGCTTGGACAGGCTCTCGGCAATGCCCACAACCGCCTGTGGCACATGCAAAATGGCTACGCCCTGGCATCCAGAGAAGGCTTGATCGAGATCACCAAGCACCTGCGGATGGCAACCGACGAAGAGCGCGACGCCTTGCGCGCCCTGCTGCGGATCGGTCTACAGTGGCAAACTCAGGTCACGCTTCAAGGCTGCGATCATCTCCTGTCGCAGGCGTATTGCTCGGCATTGCCAGTTGCATATACGGAACACCCGCCAGAGCTTTGGGAACCATTCGCGCGCCTGGTATTGGAGGCAGCGTACGAGGCGATGCTCTGTGCCGCGCTATGGAATCGGTTTCGTCATGGCCAGAACCGCGCTTTTCTGACCTTACTCGGCGGCGGCGTCTTCGGCAATGAAAACGACTGGATCATGCAGAGTCTGTTGCGAGCGCTGCTGATCTATCGCCACTGGGATCTCGACATCGCCATCGTCAGCCATCGCCGATCGAACCCGGATGTCCTGCATCTGCTCGATCGATTCCAACAAGCAACGTCACCAGTAGGCGGGTGATGATGACGGCTTGCCTGGAAGGCGTTTTTCGGCACGTCCTTTTTCGGCACGGTTATGGCTGACACTATGTGCAGAAAGGCTTGCGAAGTGTAACGTGACGGGTTACGGTATGCTGCATGATCCAGAGTTTCAATCACAAGGGTCTGGAGCGCTTTTTCAAAACAGGGAAGAAGTCGGGAATCCAAGCGAAACACGCGAATCGGCTTCGGCTGATCTTGGGCCGGTTGAATGCGTCTACCTCACCGGCAGACATGGATCTCCCCGGATTGTATTTGCATCAACTCACGGGAGATCGAAAGGAAACCTGGTCAGTTAGGGTCAGTGGCAACTGACGCGTCACATTCCGGTTCAACGGAGTCCACGCCGATGTTGTCGATTACGAAGATTACCACTGAGGCAATCTTATGCTGATGCATAATCCTCCTCATCCCGGTGAGATTATCAAAGAGCTTTGCCTTGAGCCTCTTGATCTCTCGGTTACTGCGGCAGCAGAAGCGCTAGGGGTCAGCCGCAAAACGCTTTCGAGCATCATCAATGGCAGGTCGGGCATCAGTCCAGAAATGGCGGTGCGGCTGTCGATAGCGTTCGATACCTCGTCCGAAAGCTGGCTGAATCAACAAATGCAATACGACCTTTGGCAAGCCGAGCAACATCGCAAAGAATTGCGGGTTAAGCGGCTTTCGGCGACGTGAAAACACATAACGAATCAGGATAAATCGTGAAAGCGAGCGAAGCGATGCCTTCCCTCGACTTTGACCATTTTAGATCGAGCTGCGCAACTGATCAAACCACGGGGCAGAAGCAACAGGGTATCCTATTAAGCGACCAAACAAAGACAGAAAAAGCAGACAGAAAAAGGAAGAGACAGAAAAAGGACACCCGGGCAATGACTCGATCAGCTCCAGCAGCGCAGAAAAAGGAAGCGCAGAAAAAGAGCGCAGAAAAAGAGCGCAGAAAAAGAGCGCAGAAAAAAGGAAGCAGAAAAAGGAAGCAGAAAAAGGACACCCACTTCAGAAAAAGCACTTCAGAAAACAGAAAAAGGACACCCACTTTACTGGACGCAGAAAAAGGAAGAAGCAGAAAAAGGACACCAAGCAGAGCAGAAAAAGGACACCCACTTTACTGGACGCAGAAAAAGCAACAGCAGAAAAAGGACACCCACTTTACTCGATGCCTCCGGTGCTGTGTAGTTGGGCAACGTGATCGCGCGCCTTATGTTGGTCGCAATCGCAACCAAAGTGAGTGTCCTCTTTCTTCCTTCTCTTTCTTCCTTTCTTTGCGGCGTTCACCTACCAAATAGAAGGTAGGATGATTGTAAACAATGAGCGGCAACGATCAAGTGCCGGCTTGAGATGCTAGAAAGATTCTGCCCCAGTGCAGAAAAAGGACACCCACTTTACTCGATGCCTCCGGTGCTGTGTAGTTGGGCAACGTGATCGCGCGCCTTATGTTGGTCGCAATCGCAACCAAAGTGAGTGTCCTCTTTCTTCCTTCTCTTTCTTCCTTTCTTTGCGGCGTTCACCTACCAAATAGAAGGTAGGATGATTGTAAACAATGAGCGGCAACGATCAAGTGCCGGCTTGAGATGCTAGAAAGATTCTGCCCTAGCAGAGATAGAGATAGACAGATTTTTCTTGGCACACTTGATCGACAATATGTCTATCAGCCGACGCCAAAAAGCGGCGCGGCTGATTTGTGGCATCATGACAAAATAAGGGTTGCTTGTAATGGTAGATCAAGAATGGTTAATCACTGCTGCGGGCGTTAAAATGCCGAGACTTATTTATGGTACGGCCTGGAAAAAAGAGCGCACTGCAGACCTGGTTGTGAAAGCTATCCAATCAGGATTTAAGGGGATTGACACCGCCTGCCAGCCGAAGCACTATGACGAGCGACTCGTTGGAGCGGCTCTGCGTAGATTGAAAGACCAAGGTGTCGAACGCGATAACTTGTTTCTACAAACCAAATTCACCGCGCTTGCTGACCAGGATCCTAGACAAGTGCCATACGATAAGAATTCCCCAATAGAATCGCAGGTCATTCAATCTTTTGAGGCATCGAAGAATAACCTCCAAACACAATATCTAGATTCTCTTGTGCTTCATTCACCATTGGAACCGCACGGACTTTTGATGCGGGTGTGGGATGCAATGGAAACAATTCAAAAGACTGGTGGAGCTCTTCAGCTGGGAATCAGCAACTGTTACAACACTGAAGTGATCAAGCAGCTCTATGACGATGCCACCATAAAGCCAGCTGTTGTGCAAAATCGGTTTTATAAGGAAACGGGGTATGATGCAGACTTGCGAAACTGGTGCGCTAATCATGGAGTTATCTATCAGAGTTTCTGGACCCTCACAGCAAATCCGCACATTCTAACCAGCAATACCGTTCAAACCATTGCTCAGAAATACAATAGAACCGCACCGCAAATTTTCTTCCGATATCTCAGTCAAATTGGTATTGTTCCTCTTACCGGAACATGTTCTGAGCAGCACATGAAAGAAGACCTCAGCATCTTTGACTTTGAGCTTTCTTCTGACGATTTAAATTATGTGAGCCGCATATTTAAACAGGCATAACAAGCCATAACAAAAAAAAGCACATCCACTTTATTTGCTGAATCAAGCTCTCCTACACCTCGACTAGGCTTTCCTCAACACCATTTCGCCCGGAATCTCCCAATGACCAGTCCCCGCGCGGCCCTCGTATCCGTTGAAGATGCCCCTTGGTACCACGGCGTGAGCCGGTGCGTGCGGCGCGCCCTCCTGTGTGGGGAGGACCCGTTCTCCTTTAGGCTTTTTTACGGCAACCACCCCCTGTGAGCGATACGGGCCAGTAAACCGCAAAAGTCCTTCAAACTCGGGCCAAATCCAGCTGGGTTGAACATACGGAAGGTATGCCAAGTCGCTCCCGCCGCAAGATCGCCTGATGCGGGCATCGAGCCCGCATCAGGCGAAGCCGGCTGGAAAGCCCGCGCTCCTAGGAAAGCCTGCGCTCCCTAGGAAAGCCGGCGTTCCCTAGGAAAGCTAACGCCCCCTGTAGGTCGGCTGGAAATCGTTGTTATCGATTGCCGCGAGGACGGCGGTGCCGGTTTGGATGCTGGTTTTGATGTTGGTTCGCATGCTGGCCCTGATTTTGGCTCTGATGCTGGCTCTGATTTAGGTTCGAGTGTTGGCGCGCGCTGCTCTGGCTGTTCCGCGAACGGTGCGCGGGGGTGTCTTTGCGGCGCGCTCTGCGTTGTTGCGGCTGCGCGTCAGGATTGCGGCGTTGGAAGCCGGGCACCAGATGCCGTTTGCCGTTTCCGATCAGGTCGTTGCGGCCCATAGATCGCAGTGCATCGCGCAGCAATGGCCAGTTGCTGGGATCATGCCAGCGTAAAAACGCTTTGTGCAGGCGGCGTTGGCGCAATTTGCGTATGACCTGGACCATTTCTGCATCGCGGCTGACAGACTGTAATGGATTGCGCCCGGTATGGTACATGGTGCTGGCGATGGAGAGCGGGGTAGGTAAGAAGACCTGCACTTGATCGAGTCGGAAGCCATTGCGCTTGAGCCAAAGCGCCAGCGCGAGCATGTCCTGATCCGTGGTTCCCGGGTGAGCAGCGATAAAGTAGGGGATCAGATATTGCTCTTTGCCCGCCTCTAGGCTGTAGCGCTCGAACAGCTGTTTGAAGCGGTGGTAGTCGTCCATGCCGGGCTTCATCATTTTCGACAGTGGACCTGGTTCGGTGTGCTCGGGAGCGATTTTCAAATAGCCGCCGACATGGTGCATGACCAGTTCTCGCACATAGGCCGGCGAACGCACGGCCAGGTCATAGCGTAGGCCGGATGCAATCAGCACACGCTTGATGCCTGACAGCGTGCGCGCCTTGCGATAGAGGCGGACCAGAGGTTCCTGGTCGGTGTTCAGGTTGCGGCAGATGTGCGGATAGACACAGGACGGCCGTCGGCACAGGGCTTCGACCCGCGGGTGTTTGCATTGCAGTCGCCACATGTTGGCGGTCGGTCCGCCAAGATCCGAGATGGTACCGGTGAAGCCAGGAGTGCGGTCGCGGATCTCGGCCACTTCGCGCAGGATGGACGCTTCCGATCGACTCTGGATGATGCGCCCCTCGTGTTCGGTGATGGAGCAAAAGGTGCAGCCACCGAAGCAGCCGCGCATGATATTGACCGAAAAGCGAATCATTTCCCAGGCCGGCAGGCGCGCATCGGCGTAATTGCTGTGCGGGCGCCGGCTGAAGGGGAGCTCATAGATTCGGTCGAGTTCGGTCGTGGTCAACGGGATCGGCGGTGGATTCAGCCAAAGTTCGCGCTCACCGTGGCGCTGCACCAGCGCGCGGGCGTTGCCCGGGTTGGTCTCCTGATGAAACACCCGCGAGGCATGGGCATACAGCAGCGGGTCGTTGCTTACCTGCTCAAAGGATGGCAGGCGTAGATATGTGCGCTGGCGTTCAAGGCCAGGCGACCGATGCTGGCCTGAATCCGTCGACCCTGGCATCGGTTGACGGTCTGCGTCGGGCTCATGCCAAGTAGTTGCCGAGGTTCCGCCATCGGCCGTCGCTGGATGGGCATGCGTCCAAGCCTTGCCGCGATTGCCGGTTCGCGCGGGTCGATCCAGGCTGGTACAGTCAATACAATTCCAGTCGGTGGGCAGATCTCTGCACAGGTAGGCGGTACCGCGCAGATCGCGGATACTTGCGATGGGCTCGCCGCGCGCCAGCCGGTGTGCCAGTTCCACCACCGCGCGCTCGGCATTGCCGAACAGCAGCAGGTCTGCCTTGGAATCCATCAGCACCGAGCGGCGCACCCGATCGGACCAGTAATCGTAATGGGCAATGCGCCGCAGGCTGGCCTCGATGCCGCCGAGCACCACCGGCACGTTGTTGAACGCCTCGCGGGCGCGCTGTGCGTACACCAACACGGCCCGATCTGGTCGGCGCCCGGCCTGGGCATGCGGCGAATAGGCGTCTTCGGAACGTATGCGTCTGTCCGCCGTATAGCGGTTGACCATCGAGTCCATATTGCCGGCGGTGACGCCAAAGAACAGATTGGGCCGGCCGAGCACGCGAAACGGCTGGGCCGAGGTCCAATCCGGTTGGGCGATGATGCCGACGCGAAACCCCTGGGACTCCAACAGCCGGCCGATGACCGCCATGCCGAACGATGGATGATCCACATAGGCATCGCCACTGATGATGATGACATCGCAACTGTCCCAGCCAAGCAGGTCCATCTCAGCGCGGGACATGGGCAGCTCCGGCGCACTGCCGAATTTGTGCGCCCAGTGTTTGCGCAACGAAAAAAGCGCCGGAGCCTTGTGCATGTGCTAAATGCGCAGCAACAGCCGGGCCGGATCTTCCAGTGTCTCTTTGATGGTGACCAGAAATTGCACGGCCTCGCGACCGTCAATGATGCGATGGTCATAGGACAGCGCAAGGTACATCATCGGTCGGATCAGCACCTGCCCATCGACGGCAACCGGGCGCTGCTGGATCTTGTGCATGCCAAGAATGGCGCTTTGCGGTGGATTCAGGATCGGCGTCGACATCAATGAGCCGAAGATGCCGCCGTTGGTGATGGAAAAGGTGCCGCCGGTGAGGTCTTCAAAACTCAGGGTTCCCTCGGCGGCCCTGTTGCCAAAGTCGCCGATGCCGCGTTCGATCTCGGCCATGCTGAGTTGATCGCAGTTGCGCAGAATTGGCACTACCAGTCCTCGCGGCGAGCTTACGGCAATGCCGATGTCGTAGTAGCCATGGTAGATGATGTCCTTTTCGTCCACCGATGCGTTCACCACCGGGTAGCGTTGTAGGGCCTCCACCGAGGCCTTGACGAAGAACGACATAAAGCCGATCCGCACGCCGTGGGTACTTTCGAAGCGCTGCATATATTGCGTGCGCAGATCCAACACGGCGGTCATGTCTACCTCGTTGAAGGTGGTGAGCATGGCCGAGTGTTGCTGCGCCTCGATCAGGCGCTCGGCAATGCGTGCGCGCAGCCGGGTCATGGGCACACGCTGCTCGGGACGACCGGCCTCGCCGCTCAGCCCCGGTAAGGTCGGATCGGTGAGCGGAGGAGCCGGTGGCGGCGCCTCCGGGGTGCGCGCCGGAGCCTCGTTCTCCTTGCGGTCGAGCCAGGACATGATGTCGGTCTTTTGCACCCGCCCATCTTTGCCGGTGCCGGGAATTTGGCTCGCATCCAGCCCCAGCTCTTTGACCAGTCGGCGTGCCGCCGGCGCCAGCATTGGTTGGTGCTCCGCGATTGCCGCTGTCGCGCTGGCGGATTCTGTCGCGATGGCTGGTTCTGCCGGCATTGCGTCGGCTGTTGCCGCTGGCATTGCATCGGCTGCCTTCTGCCGAGATGGCTGCGGCGCGCTCGCGCCGGCCTCGATCAGCGCCAGAATGGCATCGGCTTCCACCAGATCCCCTTCGGCCACCTTGTGTTCGGCCAGCACGCCGTCCACCGGGGCCGGCACCTCGAGCACGACCTTGTCGGTTTCCAGATCGACCAGGTTTTCGTCCTGGTGCACATGTTCGCCGGGCTGTTTGTGCCAGGCGAGAACCGTCGCATCGGCGACTGATTCGGGTAGGGCGGGGACACGGACTTCGCTGCTCATTGTTGCATGATCTCTGCCGATGACTTAGTGGTGGCGTTGTTGGCTCTGTTGGGCGCGCCGAGCTGGCCTATTTCCTTGGAGATGCGACGGTTCATTTTCCAGTCGATGCTGCCGGTCAGGGCCTCGTCGATCAGGCGTTCCTGCTGTTCCACGTGCACCGAGCGATGGCCCACGGCGGGTGCCGCGGAGGCCGGTCTGCCGACGTAGTAGGTGAATTTGCCATCCTGGATCAAGTTGTGAAAGCGGTGCTTGATCTGATCCCAGGCGCCCTGGTTCTGTGCTTCTTCCTGGCACCAGATGATCTCCTGGGTCTCCGGGTAGGTGGCGATGGCCTCCGCGAACTCTTCTTTCGGGAATGGATACAGCTGTTCGATACGGATGATCGCCACGTTGTTCAGCCCGCGGGCATGGCGCGCTTCAAGCAGATCGTAGAACACTTTGCCGCTGCAAAACACCACGCGGTCGACATCACCAGGTTCGATGGGATCGATTTCAGGGATCAGGGGCTGGAAACTGCCAGCGGAAAATTCTTCCAGCGACGATACGGCAAGCCGATGTCGAAGCAGGCTCTTTGGGGTCATCACCACCAGCGGACGACGATAGTCGCGTATTACCTGTCGGCGCAGCAGATGGTACATCTGCGCTGGCGTGGTGGGAACACAGACCTGGATGTTGTGCTCGGCGCACAGCTGCAAGTAGCGTTCCAGGCGCGCCGAGGAATGTTCGGCGCCCTGTCCTTCCAGGCCATGCGGCAGCAGCATCACCAGACCGCAGGACAGGCCCCATTTGGTGCCGGCGGAGGTGATGAACTGATCGATCACCACCTGTGCACCGTTGGCAAAGTCGCCGAACTGAGCTTCCCAGATGGTCAACGCGTTGGGCTCGCCGGTGGCAAAGCCATATTCGAAGCCCAGCACCGCTTCCTCCGACAGGATGGAGTCGATGGCAATGAACGGTGCCTGCGATTCGGCAATATGTTGCAACGGGGTATAATCGCGGCCCGTGTTTTGGCAGTGGATCTTGGCGTGGCGGTGAAAGAAGGTGCCGCGACCGGAATCCTGGCCGGACAGCCGCACCGCATAGCCGGCGTCCACTAGGGTTGCATAGGCCAGGGTTTCGGCAAAACCCCAGTTGGCCAGCTGATCCCCTTGGGTCATCTTGCGCCGCTCGGCCCAGATCTTCGCCACCCGCGGATGCAATTCGAAGTCTTCCGGGAGCTGTAACATGCGCTCGGCCAGTGTCTGCACGCGCGTCCGGTCCAGCCCGGTATCCGCCGCCATGCGCCAGTCGTCACCTCCGCTCCAGTCGGCGCGATAGTCGTTGTCCAGCCCGCACAGCACCGGGCGTGCCACCACCACGCCATTTTCGATGGAAGCGCGGTAGTCGTCGACCATGGCGCTCGCCTCCTCGCGGCTGAGCACACCATCGTCGATCAGCCGGTCAGCGTAGATCGCGCGTGCGGTGGCATGTTCGCGGATCTTTTTATACATCATCGGCTGCGTCACCGCCGGCTCGTCGGCCTCGTTGTGGCCGAGTCTGCGATAACAGACTAGATCGATCACCACGTCCTTGCGGAACTGATTGCGATAGTCCAGCGCCATGCGCGTGACAAAGATCACCGCCTCCGGATCATCGCCGTTGACGTGGAATACCGGCGCTTGCACCATCTTGGCCACGTCGGTGCAGTATTGGGTCGAGCGGGTATCGAGGGGGTTGCTGGTGGTAAAGCCGATCTGGTTGTTAATCACCACGTGCACGGTGCCGCCGGTACCATAGCTGCGGGTCTGTGATAATTGCAGGGTTTCCGGCACCACGCCCTGGCCGGCGAATGCGGCATCTCCGTGAATCAGCAGCGGCATCACCTGTTCTCCGGTGCGATCACCGCGGCGGCGTTGGCGGGCGCGCACCGAGCCCTGGACCACCGCGTCGATGATCTCCAGGTGCGAGGGGTTGAAGCCGAGCGCCAGATGTACGTTACCGGCCGGGGTTTCCACATCGCTGGCAAAGCCCAGGTGATACTTGACATCGCCAGCGAGTTTGCGTGGATGCATCGGCACCTGTCCCTCGAACTCGGCAAAAATCTCCTGCGGCGGCTTGCCCAAAATGTTCACCAGCACGTTCAGTCGTCCGCGGTGGGCCATGCCGATGGCGATCTCGCGCACTCCCTTGCGGCCGGCACGCTGAATCAACTCGTCCATCAGCGGGATCAAGGCCTCGCCACCCTCCAGCGAAAAGCGCTTTTGTCCGACATACTTGGTGTGCAGGTATTTCTCCAGGCCTTCCCCCGCGGTCAGCAAGGTCAACAGCCAGCGGCGGTCGGCGGGCTCCATCTCCGGGCGCGCCTGATAGCCCTCCAAGCGCTTTTGCACCCAGCGTTTTTCCTGGGTGGCCGTGATGTGCATATATTCCGAGCCCACCGGGCCGCAGTAAATACGCTTGAGCAGTTCGATGATGCGTCGCAACGGCATGCGGTCAGGCGCATACAGCGAACCGGTGTGGAAGATTTGATCCAAATCGCTTTCTTCCAGGTTGTGATAGGCCGGGTCGAGATCCGCGATCTTGGGTGTCGGGCGTAATTTCAGCGGATCCAGATCGGCAATCTGATGGCCGCGGTGGCGATAGGTATTGATCAGCCGCAGCACCGCCGATTGTTTCTCAGCGGCGGTTGGCTCCAGATGACCGATGTAGCGACTCTGCGCGCGGTTGCGACTCTCGCTGGCCAGGCGTTCGAAATTATCGCGCACCGGGCCATGCGGAATCTCGTTGGCCGCTTCCTGGTGGATCGCATCGAAGCGCCCGCGCCATGCCAGATCGACGCTCTCGGGATCATTCAGATATTGTTCGTACAAGTCCTCTATGAATGCGGCGTTGCCGCCGTAGAAGGCCGATGAGGAACGGAACAATTGCAACAACGCGCTCATTTTAGTGGTTCTCTACTGGTATTCTCGTTTTGTGCAAGGGGCAGGTTGAAATCGGCTGGCGATCGAATTCGCTGCAGGCAGGCGCTGGCTGAGGGTGGCTTTGCTGCTCTACTCTCATCTGCTGTCCGGCGCCTGGCAGCCTGGCTGTCGCGCCGGGCCCGGGACGATTCGACTCGCGGACCCGGAAGTTTACAGCACAATGACGCGACGACAAGACGCTTGAATAACAGAGTATTCGGGATTCACGCCGAGCCGGCCAGCAAACCACGACCGTCGAGCAGGGCAACCACCGCGAGATAAGCTGCCATGCACAGCGTACCGGCCAGCAGGGCGTGCCAACCCAGCTCTTCGATCAACCAATGGCTGGCGCCGAACAGCACCAGGCCCAGCGCGATGTAGCCGAAGATCCGTTTCAGGTCGTAGGGCACCGGGTAATAACGGCGCCCGAGTCCATAGGACAGCGCGACCATGCTGCTGTAGCAGGCCAGATGCGCCCAGGCCGCGCCCTGATAGCCAAAGGTCGGCACCAGCAGCCAGAGCATGGATATGGTGATGCCGGCGCCGGTCAGCGCAACCCAGGCGCCCAATAAGGTTCGATCGGTGAGCTTGTACCAGATCGACAGATTGACATAGACGCCGAGCAGCAGGTTTGCCAGCAACAGCACCGGCACCACGGACAATCCCTCGCGGTAGGCGGCGCCGACAAAGTATTGGAACAAATCCAGATACAGGGTCACCAGCAGAAAGATGAACACACAAAAAATGACAAACCAGTTCAGCACCAGTGCATAGAGCTGTTTTGCATCATGTTGCCTGGCGTAGGCAAAAAAGAATGGCTCGCCGGCATAGCGAAACGCCTGGATGAACAAGGTCATCAGGATCGACAATTTGTAGCAGGCGCTGTAGATGCCGAGCTGGGCCATATTGGTAGCGTTGTCGAATGGCAGCAGGTACTTTAACGCGGCGCGGTCCAGCATCTCGTTGACAATGCCGGCCATGCCGATGATGACCATCGGCAGGGAATAGCGCAGCATGCGCTTGAAGAGCCTGCGGTCGAAGCCGGTCAAAGCATCCCAGAGCTGCGGTGTCAACAGCAGCAATTTCAATGCGCTGGCCGCCAGATTGGCGAGAAACACATAGCCGATGCCGATGGCCGGGTTCCACAGTCGGCCCAAGGCCGAGCTTGGGTCCGCCTCCCAGGCCTGCCGGCAGAGCAGGATAAAAAACAAATTCAGACCGATATTCAGACCGATTTCGATTAACTTGACAGCGGCAAAGCGCAATGCCCGATTTTCCGCTCGCAGGCGCGCAAAGGCCGCGGCACCAACCGAGTCCATGGCCAGGATCGCGGCGACCCACCAGATGTACTCAGGGTGATCGGCATGTCGCAGCAGGTCCGCCACCGGTTGCTGAAACACCACTGCGGACAGCAAAAAAATGCCGTTCGCTAGGATCAGAAAACGTAGGGCGGTGGCCAATACCACCGGCGCTGCGAACTCGCCGTCGGAGCGGAAACGAAAATAACCGGTCTCCAGCCCGAAAACCAGCAGCACCGCGAGGAGCCCCATATAGGCATAGAATTCCGCCACCACGCCGTAGTCGGCGGGTGCGAAGGTATAGGTATACAGCGGTACCAGCAGGTAGTTTAGAAACCGGCCGATGATGCTGCTCAGGCCGTATACCGCGGTTTGAGATGCGAGCCGTTTGAGCGGGTTCAACCTGGGCCGCCTTCAGGCTGTTCCTGAGTTGCTGGTCAAGAGAAGGTTCCGTCGTCGATCTGGAATTGCGCCTTGCGACTCTGCTCCCAGACGGAGGATGCTTGCGGTTGCGGCTCGGCGTTGCCTGGGTTGCTGCCTGAGCTGTTTAGGGACACCAACAGCTGCACATGATTGGGCAGCACATCGAACTCGGCACCCGACTCGATCAGCTGCTCATTCTCCATGACCTCCAACACCGCGTCCAGCACCTGCGGATCTTGGCTGGCGATGGTATTCAATGCCTCGCCGACCACATCAGGACGTGTGGCCGCGGCCTCGGCCATCTTTTCCGAGACCTTGAACGCGGTTTGACTCTTGATCAGGCCGACCCGGTTCTCGCCATCCTGTTTCATTGCGCTGGTGACCTGCACCAATCGCTTGACCACTTTGTCGGTGATGTTGTCGACCATGTCGCGGTCGGTGAAGGCGACCTTGCGAATATACACCGAGCCGAGTTGATAGCCCCACTTCTCCGACAATGGCGAGACCGTGGCACGCACCTTGCGGCTGAGCTGGTGCCGATCCTCGAGCAATTTGTCCATTTCCAGATTGCTCAAGGTCGAGATGGTTGCGCTGGCGACATTCGCCTGTAATGAGCCCTCCGGATCGGCATTGTTGAACAAATAGGCAACCGGGTCGCTGACCCGCATTTCGTACCAGATGCCAACGCCCATCGGCGTGCCTTCCTCGGAGTTGACCATCTGATCGCGCAAATAGCGCTGGCGCAATTTGGTGCTGACCACATGTCGCTTACCAAAAAAGGGCAATAGCAGAGCCCTGTAGCCGAAATCGACCAGCGGAAAGCGCAGTCCTGGCTCGTCCAGGGTGCCGATCACCTTGCCGAACAGGGTGTATACCTGCGCCTCACGCTCGCGCACCAGGGTGTACAGTCCAAACACCGAGGCCAGTTTCAACAGCAGCGGTATGACCAGCAGGCCGAATACGAAAGCGATGATCAGCGGGGCAGTGTCAAGCGGCATGGTCAGTCTCCTTGGGAACGAGTTACGACTATTGGTTGGAATCGAAGGTGCCGGCGCTCGCTGCACCGGTGCTCTGCACGATGCGCCGGGCGCGCCTGAGCAACGGGATGCGCATATTGCGCACATAGGCGCTGAGCGCCGGCGCGCCGCCATTGGACTTGATTGCGGCCAGGGTTTTGGCTAGCTCGCGCAGCGGCGCAACTTCCGCCTGGGCATTGTTACGGGCGATCTCCACCGCGCGTTTGCTCATCGTAATCTGCTGCTCGGCATCGGCGCGCGCGGTGCTGATGTCCGCCGCCACCTGATTGCGGGTGCTGTTGATGGCCGATAAGGCCCGATCCACCTGGGCTGGAGGATCGATCTGGGTGATCAAGGCCGCGTCCAGCTCGATGCCATAGCGGCTGCCGGTGGAACGGCATTGCTGTTCCATGTAATCGTTCAACAATGGCAGGTTCTTGCGCAGATCGTTGATCGACACCCCCTCGGACAATTCCATCGCGGCGCTACCTTCCTGATCTGCTAGATCGGTTCCATCCACCAGGCGCTGACCCTTGGGGTCGACGAAATTCGCCATGCGTTCGCGCAGCACCGAGATGAAATAGCCCATCACATGCTCCAGCGGGCTGTCCACGCCGAAGCAAAATGCATACAGATTGCCGGTCGCGGCCCGAAACCGGATCTGGCCATCGACGCCGGTGGTGAGATTGTCCTTGGTCACGGCTTCAATCGTATTCTGACGCTTGGTCGGATCCCAGGTCAGGTCGATGGACTGGGTGGCAATGTCCTGCTTGTGCACTTCCTGCCAGGGCCATTTGAAGTAGGGACCGCCGGGGCCGATGGTGCGTATCAGCGGGTATCGATAGCGCTCTCTCTCGTCTTTGTTCAGGCTCGGATCTTCCACCAGACGATCGTCAAGTCGCTGGGCGCGACCGAACGAAGTCAGCACCGCGCGCTCGTTGGGTTTGACAATATAAAAGCCGCGCGCGAAAGACTTGTACCCTAGATACAGGGCGATGCCAAAAAAGAACGCGAATAGAACCATAATTGACTCCTTGATTGTTGAACGGCGATGCCAGGATGGTACCTGAGCCGGCACCGCTAGGCGTCATTGCTCCGACAAAATGACCAATTATACGGCAATACCTTCGCCAAAAATTAGCGCCAAAAATTAGGTGGGCGACAGCCCGAGGTGATAGGTTATCCAGTTACTAATCCGAAGACCTATTCCCTCAGGAGGCTATCGCCCATGCCCGACATTATGCTGATCTTGAGCTGCTTAAGCCAGAGCGTAGATAAGACGAGCCTTGGCCGTTTGGGTTGCGTTGTGGAAGGGCTGTTGGCGATGACGGGGCGGGTAACGATGCGGGGGCTATCGCGCTGGACCGAGCGCGGGGGAAGCTATCGGACGCTGCAGCGGTTGTTCAACACCACGCTCAGTTGGGGCCAAGTGCATTGGCTGGTGATTCGCCAGCACCTGCTGGGCGACGAAACGCAATGGTTGCTGGCGGGCGATGAAGTGGTGGTGAGCAAATCGGGCAAGAAGACCCACGGTCTGGATCGTTTTTTCTCCTCGGTGGTTGGCAAGACGATCCCGGGGTTGTGTTTTCTGAGCCTGTCGTTGATTAGCGTGCAACGGCGCTGTTCGTACCCATTGCGCCTGGAGCCGATTCTCAAAGAGACGGCCGCGAGCTGCCCGAAAGCGTCCAAAGCGGGTCGGGGTAAGGACCGAGGGCGGCCGAAAGGTAGCCGCAATGGCAATCGCCGGGAGGTGAGTCTGTCGCCCTATTTGCAGTTCGTTCAAGACCTTCTGCGCCAGGTGCTGGCACTGGTGTGCCAGACGCTGACGGTGCGTTATTTCGTCTTCGACGGGGCCTTCGGCCATAATCAAGCGCTGCAAATGGTCCGTCGCACGGGCTTAGAGTTGATCAGCAAATTGCGCCACAACAGCGCGCTGTATCTGCCCTATGACGGCCCCTACGCCGGGCGCGGCCCGCGGCGCAAGTACGGCAGCAAGCTCGATTATCAACACTTGCCGCCGTGCTTTCTCAAAGCCACTTCCGTGGAAGGACACGTTCATACGGCCATCTACCAACTGCCCGTTTGGCACAAAAAATTCCCCGACCGGCTCAATGTCGTGATCCTTGTCAAGACCAACCAACGCACCGGTGCCCAGGCCCATGTCATCCTTTTCAGTAGTGATCTCGAGTTAGGCTACGAAGCGCTCATCGATTACTATCGCTTGCGCTTCCAAATCGAGTTCAACTTCCGAGACGCCAAACAGTACTGGGGCTTGGAAGACTTCATGGTGACCAAGCCAACGCCGGTCTACAACAGTGCCAACCTGGCGATGCTGATGATCAACCTGTCCCAGATCCTGATGCGACCGGTGCGCGAGCACTGTCCGAGCTTTAGCGTCAATGACCTCAAAGCCCACTTCCGCGGCCGGAAATACGTCCTGGAGGTGTTAAAAATGCTTCCGGAAATGCCCGAAGCGAATATTATTGACCAAGCCCTTGAGCAGGCTGCAAATCTGGGGCGGATTAATCAAGAACTTAGTGCAGCATGAGATCGGGTCATTTGGCGAAGGTATTGATACGGGCCAATTGGATAGGATGGTCCGCCAGGATGACCGGCTGCGGCGAGGTCGGAACTCCAGCACGGGTGATATGGTCAGCCCAGGCACGGGTGCTAGGCGTGAAAACAATGCGCTTGCTATCGGATGGACTGTTTGCATGGATCTCGCGTGCAGACAGGGCGCGGAATCCAAATAATGCGCTTAGTGATGGTGCAGAAACAAGCTAAACAGGTTTTTGGCTTGGGTGTCGCCTGCCGACTCATTCGGTACCGCTATCGGCGTCGGTATCGGTATCGGTATCAACGTCGGCATCGGCATCGGTATCGAACTGACCAACCCGCTATCCGCCAAGCTCCTCGCTGACCGCGTAGCCACGCTGTCCGAGCTTCGTGAGCATGACCACACGACGATCGAGCAGTGCCTTTTGCTTGCTGTTGTCGTCTGCGGACAACGCATCGCACACCAGCGAGCACGTCCTGAATCCCAGCGCACTCCAGTGCCGAGCCTCGTGCGCTTTCAAACGACCGGCGTCGATCCCCGCTTGTCGCTTTGCCGTTACCCTCGGCAATCTTCAGCGCGATGGCCTGCGATGCGCGCCCACGATGCGCGCCTAAGATGCGCACAGGCGTTGATCCTTCGCGTTACGCTGTCCTTTCACATGCTCGCAGTCGCGCTATGGCCCAGCCGACAGACTCGATGGCCGCACGCTAGACGTCGAGCTTCTCATGACCGCATGGCATAGGGCGTTTTCTCTCTCGATTCCGATTCCGATAGCGACCCCGATCGACCCCGACCCCGATTGCACTCCGCCGATGTCTGGATAGCGTTGTATAGGTTATTCATGAACTGCTACTTAGGCAAACAATGCGCTTAGGCGATTGCCGGAGAGCAATCGCCTTCGTGTCGGACGCGCTGCTTGCAGGGATTCTGTCGCTTGCATGGTGTGCCTCTTCCTGAGGCACAGTATTTTCAGGCCTTGCCAGGTATGCTGTCAGGAATGATAAAGAGCTTCCAGCTCGGATCGATAACGTTCGTAGACCTGACGACGCTTGATCTTCAGTGACGGGGTCAACATTCCGCCTTCCATGGTCAGCGGCTCGTCGGCGATGCAGAAGTTCTTGATGGTCTCGTGGCGGGGCAGGCTCTGATTGACAGCGTCGATCAGCTCGCTGATCCACTGATGCACCTTGGGATGGCGCCGGGCGGCGCTGTCGCTGGTCACACCCATTTCGTCCAGGCGCGCTTGCGCCACCTGATCGTTGATATCGACCAGTGCCGTCAGATAGTGTTTGCCGTCGCCATACACCACCAGATGGGCAATCAGCGGGTCTTCACGGAAAAGCAGTTCGATGTTCTCCGGGGGAATGTTCTTGCCGCCCGCGGTGACCAGAATATCCTTTTTGCGGCCGATAATCTGCAAAAAGCCACGCTCGTTGAAACGCCCCAGATCGCCGGTCTTGAGCCAGCCCTCGGCATCGAACATCGCATTGGTCGCCTGCGGGTCTTTGTGATATCCGACAAACACATTCTCCCCCTTGGCCAGGATCTCGCCGTCCTCGGCGAGCTTCAGACGCACCGATGGGAAGGCCTTGCCGACCGAGGAGAAATCGAAGTCGTCGATACGGTTCATGGTTAATGTCGGCGAACACTCGGTGAGGCCATAGCCCTCGATGATCATAATCCCGGCTGCCTTGAAGAACTCCTTGACCTCGCGTCTGAGGCCGGCGCCGCCGGACAGACAAAAGCGCAGTCGGCCGCCGGTGATGCGCTTCAGCTCGGCATATTGCTGCTGCGGCTCGTTGGATGCGGCTTGCGCGATCTGCGCTAATTTTTCCCAATAGGCGGGCACGCTCATGAACAGGTGCGGACTCAGATTCATCAGGTGTTCGAATGCCTTGGGCGGCGAGCTGAAATAGGTCAGAAAGCCCAGCTGATTTCCCAGGCAGAATTGTCCCCAGCCGTAGATATGGCTCATGGGCAGCCAGAGTACGTCAACGTCACCCTCTTGCAACAAGGGACCATTGACGCTGATCCAATCGCCGCCGTTGACGGCCAGGTTATGATAGGAAAGCAAGACGCCCTTGGGCATACCTGTGGTGCCGGACGTGTACAGCAATGAGGATACATCTTCGGCAGCGATCTGTGCCAAGCGCTCGCGTACTTGCTGGGGCTGGGCCGCGAGCTGCGTCTGGCCGGCTTGTTCGGCGCGCGCAAAACCGAACGTGGAGGCGACGATCGGGTCGGGATCGAGGCCGGCTTCCTGGGCAGCGCGATGCACGTCGACATCGTCCATGGTGACTAGGGTTTGGATGTCGAGCCGATCCCAGACCGACAACACTCGTGCCAACTGCTCGGCATTTTCCACAAACACCAGTTTGCTGTCGGAATGCGCCAGAATGTGCGCCAACTGCTCGCCGAACAGAGTCGGATAGACCGGAACCAACACACCGCGCGCGGCACCGATGGCAAGTCCCGCGATACCCCATTCGATCCGGGTGTTGGACAGCACGGCCGCCTTGATATCCCGGTCGATGCCATGCTCGATCAAAAACGCCGCAATATGCTCGACGCGCTCGGCGAATTGCGCCCAGGTGACCGGCACGAATTCATCACCGACCGGTACCATGAATCGCGGAATCTGTTTGAGGTCCGGACGTGCCGCTTGATCGAATAGGATCTGCGGCGCGTTGGGACATGCATGTATCGACATCGACTCCTCCGCTTTCAATTGTATCTTTTCATGGACCTGATCATCGCACGGCCAAAAACGCCGATGCGACGCCCAGAGAGTGCCCTGAAGAGGAATGGCAGAATCCCGCACATCTTGTACCTCGGGAAGAGCAAAACCGCTGAGGGTGGAGCGCGATGTTCGAAGGCTCTGCTAAGCAGGACTTTAGCCGAATCCTTGCCTGACCTCAACGATTAGGAGCGCCGGCTACTGGGAGCGCCGGCTACTGGGAGCGCCGGCTTTCCAGCCGGCTTCACCCGAGCGGTTGCGACAGCGGTCGGGCCGGCGCGCCCGAATGGCGCAGTTACAGTCTCAGCCGCCGCTCGGAGTGAGCTTTTCCATGACCTGGTCGAGACTGAAGCTTGCCGCCTTCTGCCGTGGCGGGAACTCCTGGAAGGTCTGCAGGAACTGGCCGACATAGGTCTGCGCCGGTACCAGCAGATAAGCGCGGTCGAGTACCCAGTCATAGTAGGTATTGGACGTGATCTCGGCCCGCTCATAGGGATCGCGACGCAGATTTTCGATCAGCGGCACGCGCAGCGGAGTAAAAGGCTCCATCCATACGCGGAAGGTACCAATGGCCTTTTGCTCCATGAAGATCAGCTTCCAGTCGTCATAGCGCAGCGCGGTCAGATCGCCGTCATCGGAGAAATAGAAAATCTCGTTGCGCGGGCTCTTGTCGGTCTCGCCGGTCAACAATGGCAGGATATTATAGCCGTCCAGGTGCACCTTGTAGTCGCGCTCGACGGCCGGGATGCTGATCCCCTGCAACAACCTCTGCTTGATCTGCGGATCGCCGGCAGCGGCGACCAAGGTCGGAAACCAGTCCATGTGATGCACGATCTCGTTGGTCCAGGTGCCGGCCGGGATCTTGCCGGGCCAGCGCACCATCGCCGGCACCCGCCAGCCGCCTTCCCAGTTGGTGTTCTTCTCGCCGCGGAACGGCGTGGCGGCGGCATCCGGCCAGGTATTGTAATGCGGGCCGTTGTCGGTGGAATAGAAGACGATGGTTTCGTCGGCGATGCCCAGCTCGTCGAGCTTGTCGAGGAATTTACCAATATGCCTGTCGTGCTCGACCATGCCGTCCGCATACTCGTCCTGGCCGGAGATGCCGCGCAATTCCGGTTTGACGTGGGTGCGGAAGTGCATGCGCGTGCCGTTCCACCAGACGTACCAGGGCTTGGCGGCCTTGGTTTGCTCCTCGATGAAGGCAATAGCGCGATCCGAGGTCTCGTCGTCGACGGTCTCCATGCGCTTCTTGGTCAGCGGGCCGGTATCCTCGATCTTCTGGGTGCCATCCGGCAGCGCCCAGGAGTGGATCACGCCGCGCGGACCGAATTTCTGCTGGAATGTTTGACCGTCGGCTAATACCTCGTCGCCGGGATAGTCCGCATTCTCCGGCTCTTCTTCCGCATTCAGGTGATAAAGGTTACCAAAGAACTCGTCGAAGCCATGATTGGTAGGCAGATGCTCATCGCGGTCGCCCAGGTGGTTTTTGCCGAACTGACCGGTGGCGTAGCCGAGCGCCTTCAACAGTACGGCAATGGTCGGATCTTCGACGCGCAGGCCGAGTTCGGCCCCCGGCAGCCCGACCTTGGACAGGCCGGTGCGAAACACGCTCTGGCCGGTAATGAAAGAGGACCGACCAGCGGTGCAGGACTGCTCGCCGTAATAGTCGGTGAAGGCCATGCCTTCATTGGCGATGCGGTCGATGTTGGGCGTCTTGTAGCCCATCATGCCGTGGGTAAAGACGCTGATATTGGACTGGCCGATGTCGTCGCCCCAAACCACCAGGATATTGGGTTTGCCGGCGGCGGCTGGTTGCACGGTATCGGCGGGTGCCGCGGTTTGCGCCCAAAGCGGCGCGGCCAGCAGCGCGGTCAGCAGCACTGGCGCAGCGATCAGGGCGAGTCTTGTCGGTTTTGATCTCATTGGGGACCTCCTCGGTAGTTCGTCGAAACGAGCGGGTTTGCTACCCGAAGAGGCGCACATTGCCCCGCTCGAGGATCGCGGGCGTGTCTGCATCGATCGTTCCGGCACCCCGCGCGGCCGGCTATCAGAACATAAAGTCCTGCGAAATGCTATCGGCCGGACTCCGAATGGAATGCATGGGGATGGAATGCATGAACGGGGCAATGTGCTGCAAATGATGTTCACCACGAGAGTATGCATGGCGCACGGATACGAGGCGTCCAGATAAGTGATGGTGCAGAAACAAGCTAAACAGGTTTTTGGCTTGGGTGTCGCCTGCCGACTCATTCGGTACCGCTATCGGCGTCGGTATCGGTATCGGCGTCGGTATCGACCTGACCAACCCGATATCCGCCAGGCTCCTCGCTGACCGCATAGCCACGCTGTCCTTTCACATGCTCGCAGTAGCGCTAGGCTCAGCCGACAGACTCGATGGCCGCACGCTCTATGTCGAGCTGCTCATGACCGAATGGCATAGGGCGTTTTCTCTCTCGATTCCGATTCCGATCCCGACCCCGATTGCACTCCGCCGATGTCTGGATAGCGTTGTATCAGGTGGCCTTGTTCATAAGCTCGGCCAAGGCTTGGGGTTAGCCTCGAACGCCCCAGTATTTTAACTTTATAACCAACGTCTTACGGAAACGCCACAAGCACCCGCTCGTCAGTTAGTCGAAGTTATGAACAAGGCCTATCAGGTTATTCATGAACCGCCACTAAGAGGTATACAGAAAAGCAGCATTCGATTTCGGTCTTTTCTTTGCCTTCATCTTCTTTGGGGCTTTTCGTACTCCATGTATCTCCTTGCACTCTCTGTAGTTGATCGAATGATGCCGACGTTGGCAATGACTTCACGTTCTGGCCCTGTGCAGGCCAAATACCCGGTGGCGCATTCTCAACATACCAATCATCCCCAGCGCCAGAATCGCTAAGGTTCCTGGAGCGGATACCCTGTTGGTGGCATAGGGTTCGCCTACATTGAATTGATCGAGAATGACCGTGCCCTCGCGGAAATTCAGTGTGCCCTGGTTGAAATTGTTCGGATCATTGATGAGCTCTACTTTATCCAGGCTGCGTCCATCCAGCGAACCCTCCGGAAACTGGAAATTGAAGAGGACGTTATCCATGACACGCTGCTGAAAGGTACCGGTCGGAAGGCCAGTATAGCTCTCGAAATTCAGGATTTGCAGGAGTCCAACCTGACCGCTGTCGTCGATGCGAACATCACCGCCCGTGGCCTGGATGGTCCCGAGCGAATTGTCGTTGATATCGAAAACTTCGATGTCCATCGCGATGACGGCATCTGCATAAGTATTGAAGGTCGTGCCGGTAAAGCTCGCCGGGGTGTCCAAATCCACATCCAGAGTTCCAATAACCCCAAGTGACTCGACCGGATACATATCGCCGATGAGCGCCGGATCGGTTCCGCTGAAATTCAAGATGGTGCCGGATATGGCCTTCATCGAGAAGGTTCCAGCACAGAGTGCAGCGGCAGAGACAACGGCTAGGACAGAATTGGAGATTGCCATGATTCCCCCTTCGAGACGGGATCAAGTCGATAACGAGATGGTTGAACGCTCTTGTTTGTGACCCGCTGAAAACGAACTGGAGCCATCGTTCGAAGCACTGACGTTCGAGTGCACGTCGTGCCATCGATCGAGGACGGGGGCGGTTTACGCTCGCGCAGCGCACGAAGGCTCAGTGAAGAATACCTTATGACCGACCTTGGCGGTCTGCTGCCTTGGCGAATGGTTGCTCGCTGTCCGTTATCCCTGGACTTGCCGCACTCCAGCGAAAGGCTTGCTCCTAAATTCTTCGCCCAGCCTCTCATCCAGCCCAGCCGTCTTCGCCGAGTATAGGGATTTCAACAAGCTAAATCACCCGGTTCAAGGCATGGTTTTGGTCGGCGCCGACCTGATCGCCCATCATTGAGCGGGTCCAGTTATCCAGGGCGATTTCTGTCGAAAAACAGACCGCCTGGCTTGTCCTTCGTCCGGCGCCAGTTGGTCTGTTTTCTCCAACAATCGCCTGAGCCGAACTCCTGATCGCAAAGCGGAGGCTTGCTGGATGACCGAACGGGGGGCTGGATGTACAAAAGCTGCCTATCCCGCTTTGCAGAAGGCAGGCTGTGCAGGGTCCGGTTTACAATTTGGATCTCGAGCCGAGGTCGCCTGTCACATTCAACTCGATGGATGTTGGGTACGATAGCGGTGTGCCTGGTCCACCAGCGTGCGGAACAGGCGCCGCTGGTGGCTCTGGTAGAGCAAAAATTCCGGGTGCCACTGTACGCCGAGCACGAACGGACGCCCAGGCATTTCCACCGCCTGCACGATGCCATCGAGGTCGCGGCCAGCGACCACCAATCCATCGCCGAGCCGATCGATGCCCTGATTATGCAGGCTGTTGATCCGCGCCCGCGGACGGCGAATCATCTGTTGTAAACGGGTGCCTGGCTCCACCCGCAATGTCTTCAGCGGCAGGATGGTCCAACGGTTGGACGTGCGCCGCCGACGCGAGCGCAATTCCTGGAACAAACTGCCGCTAAGGCGGACATTCAGTAATTGGGCGCCGCGGCAGATGCCGAGCAATGGCAAACCCAGGGCTAGGCTGCGGTCGATGACAGCGGATTCCAGAGCATCCCGGGCCGGGTCATGTTTGGGCTTCACTTCCGGGGCTGCGGCATAGAGCACGGGATCTACATCATGCCCACCGGTGATGACGACGCCGTCGACCCGGTCCAGATCCAGCTCCGACCAGACCTGCCTTGGGGTGAGCGTCAGCACCCGGGCGCCCTCGAGCCTGAGCCCCAGCGTCACCAGCAGCCGCGGCGCCAGCCCGCCCCGGGAGGGTCCGGTGACGGCGATTAGAGGAGCCCTTCGGTGCGCAGCCATTTCTCGCACTCCTGTAACCAATTGCCGCTGAGCCGGGCGAGGGGGCGATCCAGGAAGGTCGCGTAATGGCGACAGATGGCGCCGAGCTGAACCGCATCCGTGGCCAGTCGCTCGAGCACCAGCCAATCCGCCCAGATCGTGGCGAGTCCCCAGCCGGGTTTGTCGATTTCGCAGTTGGGCAGCCGGTAATGCAGCGTCGGCCGTGCCTTGACCCGGCGATCGTCGACTTTGTCCTGTACCCGCTGCGCATCCCAATGGGTGAACAATGGCAGCATATCCAAAGCACGATTGCGCGTCGGATTCTCCTGCAGATAGTCATCGATCAGCCGGTCGCGGTTTGGGGTATAGCCTGGATCGATGCAGGTACGGATGTAGTTCTTAGGGAAGGGGTCGGCAAACAAGGTCAGGCGCCGGGCCAGGTCCACCTGTGCACGCTCGCGCAACCAGTCCTCCAGGCATAGAAAGGCTTGCAGATACTGTCGTGCGGTGTCGACGTCGGTGTCCGGCAATTCCGGATTCAGCTGCATACCGAAGACGTAGATCAGTTCGTCCCCGGTACCTCGGGCACCGGCCTCGCGCAGCCGACCGATCAGTTGCTCGACCTCGCCGAGGCGCGACATCGGCAGCGGCGGGCTTACGACTTCCACTGGCACCACCGGCTCGGAGAGCTGCCGCAGGGTTTCTTCGGCCAGCGACTCAACCGTGGCGGCCAGACCCTCGCTGTCGCGTTCGCGGCGACCCAGCTCTTTCAGCAGAGTAAAATCCAATTCGACGGACCAGGGGCCAGCCGGATCGCCGCTGATCTGTCGCTCATAGCGTCCGATGGTCTCACTGTCGCCACCAAACTGATCGGCGACCAGCTCGGTGATCTCGTCAACGCTCAGGCCACCGAATTCGATCTCGACGCCGATGCGCCTTGGTTCGCCGTCGGCTCGCAGTGGGCGTGGTGGCAACGGCAGCCTCGATGGTTGCTCAGACATATGCTGGACCGCCTGGTTTGTTTGCAGCCTTGTATCAACCCGAGTTGATGGCATCCAGGCTCTGACGCAACCCTGAATGCTCCCCAGGTCATTCCTAGTAGCTTTACCCATATTTTTCGGGCGTTCTGTACACGATCGAGAGGCAGCCTGGAGGATTAGAGGGGAAAACAGCGGGGAAAACAGGGACAGACCAGGGGGAAAAGGGGGAAAACAGGGACAGACCACGTTTTTCTGCTAGACTTGGTTCGGTGCTATATTGCTATTGTCTTTGAGATCCTATTATCCATGCCTAGACGCGCACGTATCATCGCCGCCGGCTACCCAATGCATGTGATCCTGCGCGGGATCGACCGGGCTGCGGTGTTTTTCGCGAGAAAACGGAGACAGACCACCTTTTTCACTTAGAGGGAATACCCAGCATGCACTCTCTTGGTTATCCGCCTCACTTCACTTTGGCGATATTTGATAACGCCGAGGAAAGGTCGTACATGAAAGACGCCTATCGTCTGCCCCCGGATGATCCCGCGCAGCGCACTGGTCGAACCGGCACCAACGGCCCCGTGCGGCACCGCCAAAACCGAGGCGGCCACCACCGAAGCCATCCCACACGCGGACGTCGAAGCGGCGATCGAGGCATCGCTCGCGGAACTGACCGAGACCCTGGACGCGCTACCGGCCGCGCAAGCCGAAGCCTCCTGCCAGCGCCTCGCCGAGGCCACCGCCCGCTTCCGAGCCCGCCTGGGCCTCACGAGCGACCGACGCTGAGCGGCCCAACCTGCAATCCCCGACCACGACCGCACTGCGCCCCAACCTCAGGCACGTCGTGGACCGCATCGACAACGACCGCGAGCCGGCTGCCATCCGCCGCAACGGCGACCGAGGCGTCGTGATCCTCGACGAGGAGGATGACGAGGGCATCATCGAAACCATCGATCGACCCGGAGCCCGCCATGATCCTGCACACCATCGAGGTTCGGGGACCATTCACTCGTCTGCGTCAGAATGCTGGTGGATCAAGTAGACTGTGCCCGGGGCTCATTTAGGCAAACAACGCAACGCAACAGGAGACCAGGCATTGGCCAAGCAGCGGAGGACGGAAGGCAACGGGAACGGCGGCGATCTCGGCTTCGAGGCCGAGCTGTTCAAGGCCGCGGACAAGTTGCGCGGCAACATGGAGCCCAGCGACTACAAGCACGTCGCCCTGGGGTTGATCTTCCTCAAGCACATCTCCGACAGCTTCGAGGCCAAGCGCGCCGAGCTGCTGGCCGACTACCCCGAGGGCGCCGAGGACCCGGACGAGTACGCCGCCGAGAACGTCTTCTGGGTGCCCAAGTCGGCGCGCTGGTCGCATCTGAAGGACACCGCCAAGCAGCCCGGCATCGGCAAGCGCATCGACGAGGCCATGCTCACCATCGAGAAGGACAACGCCTCGCTGAAGGGCGTGCTGCCCAAGGAGTACGCCCGTCCGGCGCTCAGCGCCGTCATGCTCGGCGAGCTCATCGACCTGATCTCCGGCATCACGCTGGGCGACGATGGCAACAACGCCCGCGACCTGCTCGGGCGCGTCTACGAGTACTTCCTGGGCCAGTTCGCCGGCTCCGAGGGCAAGCGCGGCGGCGAGTTCTACACCCCACGCTCGGTGGTGCGGGTGCTGGTGCAGATGCTCGAACCCTTCCCGGACAAGGCGCGCAAGATCCAGGGCCGGGTCTACGACCCCTGCTGCGGCTCCGGCGGCATGTTCGTGCAGGCCGAGCGGTTTCTGGAGGCCCACGGCGGGCGCATCGGCGAGCTGGCCGTCTACGGGCAGGAGAGCAACTACACCACCTGGCGCCTATGCAAGATGAACCTGGCCGTGCGCGGCATCGACGCGGACATCCGCTGGAACGCCGAGGGCAGCTTCCACAAGGACGAGCTCCCGGACCTGCGCGCCGACTTCATCCTCGCCAATCCGCCCTTCAACATCTCCGACTGGGGCGGCGAGCGCCTGCGCGAGGACGCCCGCTGGAGCTACGGCCCGCCGCCCGCCAGCAACGCCAACACCGCCTGGCTGCAGCACATCCTGCACCACCTCAGCCCCAACGGCACCGCTGGCGTGGTGCTGGCCAACGGATCGATGTCCTCGCAGCAATCCGGCGAGGGCGCCATCCGCAAGGCCATGGTCGAGGCGGATGTCGTCGACTGCATGATCGCCCTGCCCGGCCAGCTGTTCTACTCCACCCAGATCCCCGCCTGTCTCTGGTTCCTGGCCCGCAACAAGGCGAACGGTGGCCTGCGCGACCGCCGCGGCGAGGTCCTGTTCATCGACGCCCGCAAGCTCGGCCACCTGGTGGACCGCACCCGCCGCGAGCTCTCCGACGACGACATCGCCCGCATCGCCGACACCTACCACGCCTGGCGCGGCGGCGAGGAGGCCGACACCTACGAGGACGTGCCCGGCTTCTGCAAGGCCGCGCGCTTGGAGGAGATCCGCGGCCACGACCACGTGCTCACGCCTGGACGCTACGTCGGCGCTGCCGCTGTCGCGGACGACGGCGTGCCGTTTCCGGAGCGGTTTGCTGAGTTGAAGGCGAGGCTGGATGAGCAGCTGGCGGAGGGGGAGGCGTTGGGGGTGGTGATTCGGGAGAAGTTGGAGGGGGTGACGCTGAATGGATAATTGGCGAGAACTGACCCTGACGGAAGCCGGAGTTGAGTTGATTGATTGCCTACACAAGACTCCGCCTAAGCGTGAGATGGGAATGCCCTATGTATCGATTCCAGAGATGCGAGGAGGGGAACTCGACCTTGCGAGCGCCAGAAAGATAAGCCGGAAAGATTTCGAGGAATGGACCAAAAAGGCGAAGCCCGAAGCGTTCGACGTTGTACTCTCACGCCGATGCAATCCCGGTGAAACCGCTTTCGTGCGACCAGGCATGCAGTTCGCATTGGGACAAAATTTGGTCCTTCTGCGCTCGAACGGAGAGCGGGTGTATCCGCCTTTTTTGCGGTGGCTCGCCAGAAGTCCCCATTGGTGGGAACAGGTCGAGACTTTTCTGAACGTTGGGGCTGTGTTCGATAGCCTGCGATGCGCCGACGTGCCGAAGTTCCGCCTTCCGGTTCCGGGCAAAGCAGAGCAGGCCGCGATTTCTACGTTGCTCGGAGCCCTCGACGACAAAATCGAGCTGAACCGCCGGACCAACGAGACGCTGGAGGCGCTGGCGCGGGCGATCTTCAGGGACTGGTTCGTGGACTTCGGCCCCACGCGGGCCAAGGCCGAGGGTCGCGAGCCCTACCTCGCCCCCGAGCTGTGGGACCTGTTCCCCGATCGGCTGGATGCGGAGGGGAAGCCGGAGGGGTGGGTGTGGACCACTGTTGGCAACTTCTTTAGGCTGACGATGGGGCAGTCTCCTCCCGGTAGTACCTACAACGATGCTGGAGAGGGATTGCCTTTCTTTCAGGGCCGAACTGATTTCGGTTTCCGGTATCCAACAAATCGCAAGTACTGCTCAGCACCCACGAGAATCGCTCAGGCCGGCGATACGCTCGTAAGCGTTCGAGCGCCCGTCGGGGACATCAATCTTTCCTGGGAACGGTGCTGTATTGGACGTGGGGTATCCGCGATCTCCCACGCAGAAGGGCTTGAGTCATTTACCTACTACAGTGCCTGGGGGCTGCAGCTGGAACTCAAGAAGTACGAGCATACCGGAACAGTCTTTGGGTCTATCAACAAGAAACAGTTTGCTGCACTAGAGGTCATTGATCCCGGTTCAACGTTGATCACATTGTTTGAAGATGTTGTGTCGCCGCTTGACGCCAGAATCCGCAGCAACACGGCCGAATCCCGCACCCTCGCCCAAACCCGCGACCTCCTCCTCCCCAAGCTCATGTCCGGCGAGATCCGCCTCAAGGACGCCGGGAAGATGGCAGAGGCCTTGCTATGACCTTGCACACTCCGCTCATTGTTAAATTTTTGCGCCGGAGTTTTAATAACAGTCCTGCTTATTTAAGCGAGCTTTGACGACGCCATGCAACGCGGGGCCACCGGAGCTTTCGAGATCACGGCCGTCGGCGGCGAGCAGGTGCGGGCCTGCGTGCCCTTACCCCTGCCGCCGCGACCGCCGTTGGTTCTGGACGATGGGCTCCAGGCCGCTCTGGAGCGGGCGACGATGGCCTTGGGTCGGCTGGACAGCGTCGGCATGCTGCTGCCGGACCCGAACCTCTTTCTCTATGCCTACGTGCGTCGCGAGGCGGTAGTGTCATCGCAGATCGAGGGCACCCAATCCTCGCTGTCGGACCTGCTGATGTTCGAGGCGGACGAGGCGCCCGGGGTGCCTCTGGACGATGTGCTCGAAGTCTCCAACTATGTCGCCGCGCTGGAGCACGGGCTGGCGCGGATGCGCGAGGGTTTTCCGCTCTGCAACCGGCTGTTGCGCGAGGTCCACGAGCGCCTGCTGGCACGTGGACCTGGTGCGGACAAGGAGCCGGGCGCGTTTCGACGCTCCCAGAACTGGATCGGCGGCACCCGCCCCGGCAACGCCCGTTTCGTGCCCCCGCCACCCCAGCACGTGGAGCCCTGCCTGGCGGAACTGGAACGGTTCCTGAACGCCGAGAACCAGCCGGCCTTGATCCAGGCGGCGCTGGCGCATGTGCAGTTCGAGACCATCCATCCCTTTCTCGACGGCAACGGGCGTGTCGGGCGCCTGCTGATTGCGCTATTGCTGCATGCCCGCGGGTTGTTGTCCCAACCCCTGCTCTATCTCAGCCTGTTCTTCAAGCAGCACCGCGCGCTCTACTACGAGCGTCTGGGTGCGATCCGCGAGGACGGCGACTGGGAGGCCTGGTTGGCATTCTTCCTCGAAGGTGTCGAGGTCACGGCGAGCGGGGCGGTGGAGACGACCCGGCGTCTGCTGCAACTGTTCGACGAGGATGCGGCGCTGATTCGCGAGCGCGGCGAACGGCGCACGGCGACCCTGCTCGCGGTGCACGAGGTCTTGCGGCAGCGCCCGATCCTCGCCCTCGGAGCGCTCGCGGAGTCGGCGCGGATCAGCTTTCCGACGGCATCCAAGGCCGTCGAGGCGCTCACCGCCCTCGGCCTGGTGGACGAGCTGACCGGCGGGCGTCGCAATCGGTTGTTCGGCTATCGCCGCTACCTGGAGATCCTGAACGAGGGCATGGAGCCGCTATGAGTTTTCTGACCGAGGCGGACATCGAGGCCGCCCTGCTGGACCAACTTGCCGAACTGGGCTACCAGATCGCCACCGAGGCGGAGATCGGCCCCGACGGCACAAAGCCGGAGCGCGAGGCGTTCTCCGACGTACTGCTGCTGGACCGTCTGACCACCGCCATCGATCGACTGAACCCCGACATCCCGCCGGAGGCCCGCGCCGATGCGCTGAAGCAGGTGGTGGCGTCCGCGTCGCCGTCGCTGGAGGAAGAGAACCGGCGTCTACACGGGCTGATGGTGGATGGCGTGCCGGTGGAGTTCTATGCGGAGGACGGCACCATCCGCGGCGATCAGGTGCGCCTGCTGGACCTCGACGACCCGGGCGCGAACGACTGGCTGGCGGTGGGGCAATTTACGGTGATCGAGCACGGCGCCAACCGGCGCGCGGACGTGGTGTGCTTCGTCAACGGGCTGCCGCTGGTGGTGTTCGAACTGAAGAGCCCGAGCAACGCGCAGGCGACGGTGCATAACGCCTACAAGCAGTTGCAGACCTACAAGGCGGAGATCCCGTCGCTGTTCCGCACGAATGCCGCGCTCGTGATCTCCGATGGGCAGACGGCGCGGGTCGGTTCGTTGACGGCCAGCGCCGAGCGCTTCATGCCCTGGCGCACCACGGACGGGGCCGAGGTGGCGCCCAAGGGGACCCCCGAGCAGTCGGTGCTGGTGGAGGGCATCTTGCACCCGGGGCGCTTCCTGACCCTGTTGCGGGACTTCGTGGTGTTCGGCCAGACCGGCGGTGGATTGGTGAAGATCATCGCCGGCTACCACCAGTTTCACGCGGTGCTGCGCGCGGTGGCCTCTACCCTTCGGGCCACCGCCGCCCGGACTGGAGACGACCGGGAACGGCTGCGCAACCGCGGTCTCGACCCCGAGCGCGCACAAGCCGAGGACCCCGAGGACTACGGGCTGAAGGGCGTGAAGGACTACGCACCGGGAGACCGCCGGGTCGGGGTCATCTGGCACACCCAGGGCTCGGGCAAGAGCCTGCTGATGGCCTTCTACGCCGGGCAGCTGGTGCGCCGCCCGGAGATGGCGAACCCCACCATCGTCGTCATCACCGACCGCAACGACCTGGACGACCAGCTCTTCGGCACCTTCTCGATGTGCGCGGACCTGATTCGCCAGACGCCGGTCCAGGCCGACAGCCGCGAGGACCTGCGCGCGGCCTTGCGCCGGGCCTCCGGCGGCGTGGTGTTCACCACCATTCAGAAGTTCTCGCCGGCGCTGGGGGAGGCGGACTATCCGCTGTTGACGGACCGGCGCAACGTCGTGGTGATCGCCGACGAGGCGCACCGCAGCCAGTACGGGTTCCGCGCCAAGGTGGACACCGACAGCGGCGAGATCGGCTACGGCTTCGCCAAATACCTGCGCGATGCCCTGCCCAACGCATCCTTCATCGGCTTCACCGGAACCCCCATCGAGCAGGAGGACGTGAACACGCCGGCGGTGTTCGGCGACTATATCGACATCTACGACATCAGCCGCGCGGTGGAGGACGGTGCCACGGTGCCGATCTACTACGAGAGCCGGCTGGCGCGCATCGAGCTGCCCGAGGACGAGAAGCCGAAGGTGGACGCGGCCTTGGAAGAGGTGACGGAGGACGAGGAGGAGGGCGAGCAGGAGCGTCTGAAGCGCAAGTGGGCGCGGGTGGAGGCCCTGGTGGGTGCCGAGAAGCGTCTGCATCGGGTGGCGCAGGATCTGGTGGAGCACTTCGAGGACCGCGTTGCCGCGATGGCCGGCAAGGCCATGGTCGTCTGCATGAGCCGGCGCATCTGCGTGGCGCTGTACGACGCCATCGTGGAACTGCGGCCGGACTGGCACAGCGACGACGACAACGCCGGCCGGCTGAAGGTGGTGATGACCGGGTCCGCCGCCGACCCGGTGGCGTGGCAGCCGCACCTGGGCAACAAGGCGCGCCGCGATCTGCTGGCCAAGCGTGCGAAGGATGCAGACGACCCGTTGCAACTGGTGATCGTTCGCGACATGTGGCTGACCGGCTTCGACGCCCCCTCGATGCACAGCATGTACATCGACAAGCCCATGCACGGGCACGGACTGATGCAGGCCATCGCGCGGGTCAACCGGGTGTTTCGCGACAAGCCCGCCGGGCTGGTGGTGGACTACATCGGCATCGCGCAGCGGCTGAAAGAGGCGCTTGGCCAGTATTCCAATCGCGACCAGCGGCAGACCGGCATCGACGAGGCCGAGGCCGTCGCGCTGTTGCAGGAAAAGTACGAGGTGGTGGCCGATAGCTTCCATGGCTTCGACTACCGGTCCGCCCTGGGCGGGACGCCGCAGCAGCGTTTGGTGGTGATGGGCGAGGCCATCGAATGGATCCTGACCCGGCAGCAGCAGGCCGCCGCCCGCGAGACCACGGAACAGGACAAGAAGCGCGCCCACCGGCGTTACCAGGATGCGGTGCTGGCGCTGTCCAAGGCCTTTGCCCTGGCCGCGGCCAGTGACTATGCGCGCGAGATCCGCGACGAGGTGGCCTTCTTCCAGACCATCCGCGCGGCGCTGGTGAAATCCACAGCGGGCAGCGGACGCACCGCCGCGGAGAAGGACTTCGCCGTGGCCCAGATCATCGACCGGGCGGTGGTGTCCACCGAGATCGTGGACATCCTGGCCGCCGCGGGCCTGAAGACGCCGGACATCTCCATCTTGTCCGACGACTTCCTGGCGGAGGTGGCGCAGATGGGCAAAAAGAATCTGGCGCTGGAGGCCATGCGCAAGCTGCTCAACGGCGAGATTCGCTCGCGCAGCCGCGCCAACCTGGTGGAGACCCGGCGCTTTTCCGAGCGGCTGGAGGAGGCCATCGCCCGCTACCACACCAATGCGCTGAGCTCAGTTGAGGTCCTCCAGGCGCTGATCGACCTGGCCAAGGACCTGCGCGCGGCCCGCGCCCGCGGCGAGGAGGCCGGCCTGTCCGAGGACGAGATCGCCTTCTACGACGCCCTGGCGCAGAACGAGAGCGCCGTGGAGGTGATGGGCAACGATGAGCTCAAGGTCATCGCCCACGAGCTGCTGGTGAGCTTGCAGAAGCATGTCACCGTGGACTGGTCCCACCGCCACAGCGCGCGGGCCAAGATGCGGGTGCTGGTGAAGCGTATCCTCAAGCGCTACGGCTATCCGCCGGACCTCCAGGCCGAGGCGGTGCAGACGGTGCTGGCGCAGGCGGAGGCGTTGTCGGCGCAGTGGGCGGGGTGAGTCTCCAGCTCCGGGGACAGTTTACTTATTTGACCTTGATCATCGTTCCGGCCACTTCGGCCCGCAGATTGCGTACGCAGGCCATCTTGGCCTGACACCCTCAGGGCTGGAAGCCCTGACGACGCCAAGATCGGGCGTGTCTAGCCGGAACCATGACAAAATCCTTGTACGCTGGATTGCACAGCGTTTTGTGCGAGCCAGATGATCGCTTTACTTCCCATCCATTCCGCTTAAATGCTGCCAATAGCCGCTTAGCCTTGGTGCTGGGCCATTAATTACGGTGACACTTTACCATTTACACCAATTTTCGTTGTTTCGGGTCATTCTTTTGCGAAGCGGGCTGACCTCGCTTGCCTTGACGTAGCGCTCGGCCAAGTTGCTTTTCAAGCTCGCCAAGCTTTTGATCGTCCATCAGTGGACGTCCGATGGTTTGGCCCTTGGTGAGAGCTGCCAAGTGTTCAGGATCTTCCGGCATCTCCAAGAATTCCGCTAAATTATCGACGCGATCCAGCAGAGGTCGAACAGTGACTAATCCATCGTCTTCGCGCCGGAAATGTGCTGGCGTGCTGGACCAGGGCCAGTCGGCAGGCGTCGCAGCTCGTTTGGCCTTCACGGGATTCAAAGCCAGGTAGCGGAAGGCTGCCATCAAGTGAGCTTCATTCATTGCCACGCAGCCAAACCGCCCTTGAAACAGGTGGCCGGTTACCCGCAATCGCGCGTTGATGTAGCCGCTATATCGACGATGCGTCTCCGCGACGGCGCGGGACAGGCCGGTCTCGTTGGAGGGTGCGAGAATCAAGTGCACATGGTTCGGCATCAGGCAGTAGGACCAGACGTCCACGCCGTTTGATCGACACTCGTTCGCTAGCCAATCTCTATAAAGCGCATAGTCGTCTTCCTTCATGAAAACTTGTTGGCGTCTGTTCCCACGCTGCGTCACATGGTGGGGGATGCCGGGAACGATGATGCGTGGGAGCCGAGACATACGCTTAGCATAAGCCCAGAACAAAATAGTGTAAATGGTAAAGTGTCACCGTAATTCACGAGGAGCATGCAGGGCGCACGGATACCTGGCGCCCAAATAAGCGATGGTGCAGAAACAAGCTAAACAGGTTTTTGGCTTGGGTGTCGCCTGCCGACTCATTCGGTACCGCTATCGGCGTCGGTATCGGTATCGAAGACCAATCCGATCTCCGCCAAGCTCCTCGCTGACCGCATAGCCACGCTGTCCTTTCACATGCTCGCAGTAGGGTGCAACCCGCCCAGCGCGACTTGATCAGGTTTGGGATCGGGATCGAAAAGACATGACATCGGGGCGTGAGAAACCTGAAGTTTGCTGGGCAGCTATTTGCTGGGCGCTGCCTTCGAAGAATATGAATCAAACTGCATTCTGGTTGAATAGCTGAACATTCTAGGCTCTCCCGGATCTCCTGGGACTGTTGTATCATGTAGATCAACAACTTGAGAACCGCCTGTCGCTGAAACCCCATCTGGACGCTGTTGATAATGACATTTGATAAAGAGACCCTTCAGACGCTTTTAAATCTACCTGATATCGCCGTTGATCGCGTGGTGCTCGGCGAGCGCAAGACACTTAAAGTCTATGTGCATAGCACACTGGAGGGTACGAACTGTCATCGCTGTGGTCGGCCAATCGATCATGAGTATGGCCATGGTCAAGAGATAGAGTTACGCCATTTGCCATTATTCGCGTATACAGTTGTTCTTATTTTGAGGCCGAAGCGTTATCAATGCCACTTCTGCGAAGGGCGTCCGACAACGAGCCAAACGCTGTCATGGTACACGCGGCGCTCCCGAGTGACAAAAGCATTCGAACAGCAGATGCTGCTGGAGTTGATCAACAGTACGCTCGAGGATGTCAGTCGCAAGCATGCCATTGGTGTCGACGCACTGCAGGGTATTTTGGATCGAAACATGGCGTGCGATGTCGATTGGAACGCAATTGAACGCTTGGAGGTCATTGGCATTGATGAGATTGCGTTGAAAAAAGGTCATCGTGATTTTGTCGTCGTTGTCAGCGCTTACATTAACGAGACATTGCATGTCATCGGCCTGCTCGGCGACCGCACCAAGGCCAGCGTACAGGAGTTTTTTCTCAGCATTCCCAAGCGCTTGCGAAATACCGTCCAGATTGTGTGCTCAGATCTTTATCAAGGCTTCATCGGTGCCGCTAAAGCCGTGTTCGGCAAGCGCATACACATTTGCGCGGATCGATTCCATGTTGCCAAGCTGTACCGAAATGGACTGGAAAACCTGCGCAAAAGCGAATGGAAACGGCTGTGCCATATCCTCTCCAAAGAAGAGCGCAAGTCGTTCAAGAACGTGCATTGGCTGCTGCGTCAGCGTCGCGCCGATCTGAATGCAGATGAGCGACGCATGCTGAATCGGCTCTTTCGCTATTCACCAAAATTACAAGAAGCCTATGAGGCTTGCGAATCACTCACTGCCATCTATGAAAGCCGCCTATCAAAAGGTCAGGGTAAGCGCAAACTGCGTGGCTGGATGGAACGTGTCACCAACCGCAAGCTCAGTTGCTTCGATAGCTTCCTCGGGACACTGAATACTCACTTTGAGGAAGTGACGAATTATTTTATTGGTCGACACACCAGCGGCTTTGTCGAGGGGTTAAATAATAAGATCAAAGTCATCAAACGCCGCTGCTATGGCATCACCAACCTTGGACACCTCTATCAAAGGATATGCTTGGATCTCAACGGATATGACCGGTTCGGGGTTGACACATTATAAATCAATGAGTTACAGAGTTTGCGCTCGACTACATTTTAACCTTGATGTGTACGAAAAAATGAGCTTAAGTGGTTGTTCTTAAAGTTTTTATTGGTTCCCATGAAATCCAGGAGAGCCACATTCTACCCAGGTAGCACCGGTTTTTTCGACACACTTTTTTTAGCCTCGGCGTCATGCTGCAAAATTGCCGCCCGTGCTGGACGATGGTGCGGCGCGGAAACGGTTTGCTGCCGGCTTGGATCTCAGGATCTGCGCTTGTAGGAATAGAAATTTATTAACTTGTGCACTCCTGAGAAGCAGCAGGAACAGCGCGATCATTCCATGCTGGCAAAAACGTATCAAAGAGGATGCGCATGTTTTGCTTGAAATCTGCCGCCACTTTTCGCCCCGTTTCATAGACCTTATCCATGACATGAACGAACGCCTCGAGTCCCGTTGCAGTGTGGGTGTTTTCCATGAGTTCCTTGACCAACTCGGTACTGGTGAAAATCACGCCTTGGCAGGCACGGGTCACATGGGGAAAGAGACGGTGTTCGATGGGATTGTACTTAGAACAGTAGGGCGGATAATGAGCAATGCGAATTTCGATCCCAAGCTCATCGGCGAGGCTCTGCAAGTCCTGTTTAAAAACCGATGCGCATGATCCAATCTCTGCCGACAAGGCGACCGTCGTCGATGAGACAAACCCCGGCGCGGCAATACGCGATGTCATCTCTGCCGACAGCCCCAAGCTCATCGATCGAAAGACCTGCACACCAACCATAGGCTCGGCCCTAGGTAGGAGCCCGCTTGCGGGCGACCGTCGCGATGGCCTCGGGCTCTCCGTCGCCCGCAAGCGGGCTCCTACTGGTCCCGGCGCGGCGATGTCATCTCTGCTGACAGCCCCAAGCTCATCGATCGAAAGACCTGCACACCAACCATAGGCTCGGCCCTAGGTAGGAGCCCGCTTGCGGGCGACCGTGGCGATGGCCTCGGGCTCTCCATCGCCCGCAAGCGGGCTCCTACCGATCCCGGCGCGGCGATGTCATCTCTGCTGACAGCCCCAAGCTCATCGATCGAAAGACCTGCACACCAACCATAGGCTCGGCCCTAGGTAGGAGCCCGCTTGCGGGCGACCGTGGCGATGGCCTCGGGCTCTCCATCGCCCGCAAGCGGGCTCCTACCGGTCCCAGCGCGGCAATGTCATCTCTGCCGACAGTCCCAAGCTCATCGATCGAAAGACCTGCACACCAACCATACGCTCGGCCCTGGGTAGGAGCCCGCTTGCGGGCGACCGTCGCGATGGCCTCGGGCTCTCCATCGCCCGCAAGCGGGCTCCTACCGGTCCCGGCGCGGCGATGTCATCTCTGCCGACAGCCCGAAGCTCATCGATCGAAAGACCTGCACACCAACCATACGCTCAGCCCTGGGTAGGAGCCCGCTTGCGGGCGACCGTCGCGATGGCCTCGGGCTCTCCGTCGCCCGCAAGCGGGCTCCTACTGGTCCCAGCGCGGCGATGTCATCTCTGCCGACAGCCCGAAGCTCATCGAGCGAAAGACGTGCAGACCAACCATACGCTCGGCCCTGGGTAGGAGCCCGCTTGCGGGCGACCGTCGCGATGGCCTCGGGCTCTCCGTCGCCCGCAAGCGGGCTCCTACCGGTCCCGGCGCGGCAATGTCATCTCTGCCGACAGCCCCAAGCTCATCGATCGAAAGACGTGCACACCAACCCATGCGCTCGGCCCTGGGTAGGAGCCCGCTTGCGGGCGACCGTCGCGATGGCCTCGGGCTCTCCGTCGCCCGCAAGCGGGCTCCTACCGGTCCCGGCGCGGCAATGTCATCTCTGCCGACAGCACCAAGCTCATCGAGCGAAAGACGTGCACACCAACCCATGCGCTCGGCCCTGGGTAGGAGCCCGCTTGCGGGCGACCGTCGCGATGGCCTCGGGCTCTCCGTCGCCCGCAAGCGGGCTCCTACCGGACCCAGCGCGGCAATGTCATCTCTGCCGACGGCCCCAAGCTCATCGATCGAAAGACGTGCACACCAACCATAGGCTCGGCTCTGGGTAGGAGCCCGCTTGCGGGCGACCGCTGCGATTCATGGTGTTCGACGGTATCGCTTATTCCAATCCCGATCAGGTCGCGCTGGGCGGGTTGCACCCCTCGCAGTAGCGGAAGGCTCAGCCGATAGACTCGGTGGCCGCACGCTCTATGTCGAGCTGCTCATGACCGAATGGCATAGGGCGTTTTCTCTCTCGATTCCGATTCCGATAGCGACCCCGATTGCACTCCGCCGATGTCTGGATAGCGTTGTATCAGGTTATTCATGAACCGCTAACCAAGAGGCACACAGAAAAGCAGAATTCGATTTCGGTCTTTTCTTTGCCTTCATCTTCTTTGGGGCTTTTCGTACTCCATGTATCTCCTTGCACTCTCTGTAGTTGATCGAATGATGCCGATGTTGGCAATGACTTCACGTTCTGGCCCTGTGCAGGCCAAATACCCGGCGGCGCATTCTCAACATACCAATCATCCCCAGCGCCAGAATCGCAAAGGTTCCTGGAGCGGATACCCTGTTGGTGGCATAGGGTTCGCCTACATTGAATTGATCGAGAATGACCGTGCCCTCGCGGAAATTCAGTGTGCCCTGGTTGAAATTGTTCGGATCATTGATGAGCTCTACTTTATCCAGGCTGCGTCCATCCAGCGAACCCTCCGGAAACTGGAAATTGAAGAGGACGTTATCCATGACACGCTGCTGAAAGGTACCGGTCGGAAGGCCAGTATAGCTCTCGAAATTCAGGATTTGCAGGAGTCCAACCTGACCGCTGTCGTCGATGCGAACATCACCGCCCGTGGCCTGGATGGTCCCGAGCGAATTGTCGTTGATATCGAAAACTTCGATGTCCATCGCGATGACGGCATCTGCATAAGTATTGAAGGTCGTGCCGGTAAAGCTCGCCGGGGTGTCCAAATCCACATCCAGAGTTCCAATAACCCCAAGTGACTCGACCGGATACATATCGCCAATGAGCGCCGGATCGGTTCCGCTGAAATTCAAGATGGTGCCGGATATGGCCTTCATCGAGAAGGTTCCAGCACAGAGTGCAGCGGCAGAGACAACGGCTAGGACAGAATTGGAGATTGCCATGATTCCCCCTTCGAGACGGGATCAAGTCGATAACGAGATGGTTGAACGCTCTTGTTTGTGGCCCGCTGAAAACGAACTGGAGCCATCGTTCGAAGCACTGACATTCGAGTGCACGTCGTGCCATCGATCGAGGACGGGGGCGGTTTGCGCTCGCGCAGCGCACGAAGGCTCAGTGAAGAATACCTCATGACCGACCTTGGCGGTCTGCTGCCTTGGCGAATGGTTGCTCGCTGTCCGTTATCCCTGGACTTGCCGCACTCCAGCGAAAGGCTTGCTCCTAAATTCTTCGCCCAGCCTCTCATCCAGCCTAGCCGTCTTCGCCGAGTATAGGGATTTCAACAAGCTAAATCACCCGGTTCAAGGCATGGTTTTGGTCGGCGCCGACCTGATCGCCCATCATTGAGCGGGTCCAGTTATCCAGGGCGATTTCTGTCGAAAAACAGACCGCCTGGCTTGTCCTTCGTCCGGCGCCAGTTGGTCTGTTTTCTCCAACAATCGCCTGAGCCGAACTCCTGATCGCAAAGCGGAGGCTTGCTGGATGACCGAACGGGGGGCTGGATGTACAAAAGCTGCCTACCCGCTTTGCAGAAGGCAGGCTGTGCAGGGTCCGGTTTACAATTTGGATCTCGAGCCGAGGTCGCCTGTCACATTCAACTCGATGGATGTTGGGTACGATAGCGGTGTGCCTGGTCCACCAGCGTGCGGAACAGGCGCCGCTGGTGGCTCTGGTAGAGCAAAAATTCCGGGTGCCACTGTACGCCGAGCACGAACGGACGCCCAGGCATTTCCACCGCCTGCACGATGCCATCGAGGTCGCGGCCAGCGACCACCAATCCATCGCCGAGCCGATCGATGCCCTGATTATGCAGGCTGTTGATCCGCACCCGCGGACGGCGAATCATCTGTTGTAAACGGGTGCCTGGCTCCACCCGCAATGTCTTCAGCGGCAGGATGGTCCAACGGTTGGACGTGCGCCGCCGACGCGAGCGCAATTCCTGGAACAAACTGCCGCTAAGGCGGACATTCAGTAATTGGGCGCCGCGGCAGATGCCGAGCAATGGCAAACCCAGGGCTAGGCTGCGGTCGATGACAGCGGATTCCAGAGCATCCCGGGCCGGGTCATGTTTGGGCTTCACTTCCGGGGCTGCGGCATAGAGCACGGGATCTACATCATGCCCACCGGTGATGACGACGCCGTCGACCCGGTCCAGATCCAGCTCCGACCAGACCTGCCTTGGGGTGAGCGTCAGCACCCGGGCGCCCTCGAGCCTGAGCCCCAGCGTCACCAGCAGCCGCGGCGCCAGCCCGCCCCGGGAGGGTCCGGTGACGGCGATTAGAGGAGCCCTTCGGTGCGCAGCCATTTCTCGCACTCCTGTAACCAATTGCCGCTGAGCCGGGCGAGGGGGCGATCCAGGAAGGTCGCGTAATGGCGACAGATGGCGCCGAGCTGAACCGCATCCGTGGCCAGTCGCTCGAGCACCAGCCAATCCGCCCAGATCGTGGCGAGTCCCCAGCCGGGTTTGTCGATTTCGCAGTTGGGCAGCCGGTAATGCAGCGTCGGCCGTGCCTTGACCCGGCGATCGTCGACTTTGTCCTGTACCCGCTGCGCATCCCAATGGGTGAACAATGGCAGCATATCCAAAGCACGATTGCGCGTCGGATTCTCCTGCAGATAGTCATCGATCAGCCGGTCGCGGTTTGGGGTATAGCCTGGATCGATGCAGGTACGGATGTAGTTCTTGGGGAAGGGGTCGGCAAACAAGGTCAGGCGCCGGGCCAGGTCCACCTGTGCACGCTCGCGCAACCAGTCCTCCAGGCATAGAAAGGCTTGCAGATACTGTCGTGCGGTGTCGACGTCGGTGTCCGGCAATTCCGGATTCAGCTGCATACCGAAGACGTAGATCAGTTCGTCCCCGGTACCTCGGGCACCGGCCTCGCGCAGCCGACCGATCAGTTGCTCGACCTCGCCGAGGCGCGACATCGGCAGCGGCGGGCTTACGACTTCCACTGGCACCACCGGCTCGGAGAGCTGCCGCAGGGTTTCTTCGGCCAGCGACTCAACCGTGGCGGCCAGACCCTCGCGGTCGCGTTCGCGGCGACCCAGCTCTTTCAGCAGAGTAAAATCCAATTCGACGGACCAGGGGCCAGCCGGATCGCCGCTGATCTGTCGCTCATAGCGTCCGATGGTCTCGCCGTCGCCACCAAACTGATCGGCGACCAGCTCGGTGGTCTCGTCAACGCTCAAGCCACCGAATTCGATCTCGACGCCGATGCGCCTTGGTTCGCCGTCGGCTCGCAGTGGGCGTGGTGGCAACGGCAGCCTCGATGGTTGCTCAGACATATGCTGGACCTCCTGGTTTGTTTGCAGCCTTGTATCAACCCGAGTTGATGGCATCCAGGCTCTGACGCAACCCTGAATGCTCCCCAGGTAATTCTCTGCGCAATCCAGCGGCAGTGTGCACGGAGGCCTCAGTTCCTAGCTCCGACCAACTAACTAGCATGTTCTTGGTGCTTTTCCGTAAGACTCTATTTTTATTTTAAAAAAATTGGGGGAAAACAGGGACAGACCAGGTTTTTCTGCTAGACTTGGTTCGGTGCTATGTTGCTATTGTCTTTGAGATCCTGTGATCCATGCCTAGACGCGCACGTATCATCGCCGCCGGCTATCCAATGCACCTGATCCTGCGCGGGATCGACCGGGCTGCGGTGTTTTTCGAGGATGCTGATCGCCAGTTTTTCCTGGATCATCTGGCCGCGGTGGCTGCGGAGGAATCGGTTGCTGTGCACGCGTATGTGCTGATGACCAACCACCTTCATCTGCTGATGACCGCCGCACGCGATGATGGCGTGTCGGCGGTGATGAAGCGCGTTGGGCAGCGGTCTGTCCAGCACGTCAACCGGACCTCTCGTCGCACGGGCGGCTTGTTCGAGGGCCGGTTCCGCTCATCGCTGATTGAGGCCGACACCTGTCTGCTGGCCTGCCAGCGTTACATCGAGCTCAATCCGGTTCGTGCCTCGATGGTCAGTGTGCCTGGTGATTATCGCTGGTCGAGCCATCGGGCCAATGCGCTTGGCCGCCAGGATTCCATGGTCACACCGCACCCGCTGTACCAAGGCTTGGCAGACGCTGATCAGGCTCGTTTTGCTGCGTATCGCAGGTTGTTCGAGGATATGCTCGGTGCCGAGTCGCATCAATGTTTCCGCGAGTGCACCAACGGCGGCTTCGTGATTGGCAGCGCAAAGTTCAAGCGGCAGATCGCCGCTATGCTCGGTAGACGAACCTGGAAGGAGGCACCGGGACGGCCGCTAAAGGAAATCGATGCGGATGCGCAAGGTGAGCTTGCATTGTAGAAAACGTGGTCTGTCCCCTTTTTCCCACCCTTTTTCCCATCTGGTCTGTCCCCTTTTTCCCATCGGCAAAGGTCGCGGGCAAGCCATCTTTATCCGCAATCCGCAGACAGAGGATCTCCGGACCGGCCATTGCTGTGGCGCAGCCAAGGATCTCAATCCGCTGCCGGTAGTTCTAGTCGTACTGACAAGCCGCCGCCATCGGCGCGCCTGAAGGCGATACTGCCGCCATAGGCATCAATGACGTCGCGCACAATGGCGAGACCAAGGCCGCTGCCTTCCTTTTGCAGATCCAAGCGCAGGCCACGCTCGCCGAGGCAGGGCAGTTCAGCGTCGGGCACACCGGGGCCGTCGTCGGCGATGATGATGCCGATTCGCTCGCCGGCGTGGATCCGAATGTCGACGGTTTGCGTTGCCCATTTTGCGGCGTTCTCCAGCAGGTTACCAAGCAGGTCCATCAGGTCGTCGAGCATCAGCGCAGCAACGGCCTGCTGCGGCGCATGCAGCCGCCAGTCGATGCCCTCCCCCATCGGGGTGCGACGCAGCGTACGCAGCAATCTCCGGCAAGCATCGACCAGGTCGGAACGGGCCTGATGGATTTCGGTACCGGAGCGCACGCGCGCGCGAATCAGCTCGCGGTCGACGCGTCGGCGCATGGCCTCGGCGAGTTGTTCGAGGTCGTCGGCCAGCGCCGGTTCGCCCGCGCGACGCAGGCGCTCAGCGTCGGCGGCGAGGGCGGCCAGCGGCGTCTTCAGGCCGTGGGCGAGGTCTGCGGTCCAGGCGCGGGCGCGCTCGATGGCCTGCTCGCGGGCGCTGAGCAGGGCGTTGACCTCAGCGACCAGGGGCATGACCTCATCGGGGTAATCGTCAGCCAGGCGCCGAGCACGACCCGAGCGAATAGCGCCGACACCGCGGCGCACGCTCTCCAGCGGGGCCAGCCCGGCGCGAATCTGTACCAGCGTGGCCAGGCCGAGAACCAGCGCGATCAGCAACAGGTAGGGGAGCATGTCGGTGGCGAAGGCGTTGCGGGCGCGCTTCAGCTCGTCGGCGTCGATGGCAGTCATCAGGCGCAGCGCGTGGGCGCTGTCGCTGGCGCCGAGCAGGATGCGGCGCTCGCGCACCAGCAGTCCACGACCATCCGGACCGGGCAGGCGATGGCTGTGGATGATGCCCGGCGCCGGTAGATCCTGCGGCAGGCGCAACGGTCGGTCCCAGAGCGAGCGCGAGCGCGCGGCGCCGATGATGCGGCGGCCGTCGCGCTCGTCATCGACCTGCCAGTACAGACCGCCGAGGGGCTTGGCCAGACGCGGGTCCGGCGGTTGCGGGTCGACGCCGACGCCGCCGTCGGCATGGATCTGCACCGCCGCGGCGAGCTGTCCAAGCTGAGCCTCCAACTCTTGGCCCATGCGGCGTTCGACGTGGCCCTCGAACAAGACGACGAGTCCGGCGGCTGCGACCAACAGCGCCAGCGCGATGGACAATGCTGCCGCCAGCGTCAGGCGCGCACGCAGGGAGCGGCGGGTCACCGTGGCGCCGAGCTCTGATCGGTGACTCCGTCCAGGGTCTCGATCAGGTAGCCGAAGCCGCGTCGAGTCTGGATCAGACCTTTGCCGAGCTTGCGGCGGACGCGCCCGATCAGCACCTCGATGGCGTTGGATTCTCGCTCGAAATCCTGGGCATAGAGCTGCTCGGTCAGTTCCAGCTGCGAGACCACGCGACCGGCGTGCTGCATCAGGTAGGCGACGAGCCGATATTCCTGGGGCGAAAGATGCAGCGGCACGCCGTCACGGCTGACCTGCATGCGCCGAGTGTCCAGCGTCAGGGGGCCGACGCTCAACCGGGCCGAGGCCAGGCCCGCGGCGCGGCGGACCAGGGCGCGCAGTCGCGCGATCAGCTCTTCCATTCGAAACGGCTTGGGCAAGTAGTCGTCTGCGCCGGCGTCGATGCCCTCCACCCGCTCCTGCCAATCGCCGCGGGCGGTGAGGATCAACACCGGGAAGTGCTGGCCAGCGGCACGCCAGCGGCGCAAGAGCGAAAGCCCATCCATGCCTGGCAGTCCCAGATCCAGAACCACGGCGGACCAGCCCTCGGTATCGCCGCGGAACCAGGCGTCCTCTCCGTCGGCGATCCGCTCGGTGACAAAGCCGGCGGCATCGAGCGCGCGGACGACTCCGTCGGCCAAGCGGTCGTCGTCTTCAACCAGCAAAATACGCATCAGTCTTGCTCCACCTCGATGACGGTAGCGGTGGCGGCGTCAAGCAACACTTCCAGCCGGCGCCCGTCCTCGGCAATGACCTTGAGCTCGTAGATCCAACGACCCTGTTCATGTTCCAGCTCAACCTTGATCGGGTCACCGGGAACAGCTTCGGCGGCGCTGGCCAGAATTTCATCGATGGGACGCACCTCGCCGCCTGCCAGCGCGGCGCGGGCGCGGTCATGGTCATGGTCATGGTCGTGATGGTGCCGAGGCGCCTCGTCGGCCAGGGTGCCCGCGGCGGCCAGGGTGAGAAAAGCGACGGTGCATAAATAGGCTGGATGCATGAGGGCTCATGGGAACGTTGTCGAGATTCAAGTAAGGATGACTGAGGAAACCTGACAAAAGGCTGACAGCCGGGTACAGGCAATCGTCAGCGAAAGCGCGCTAGTGTGCATCGCATGCCGGGCCATCGCCAGCGGCGAGTCCCGGCCAAGGCAAATCCACTGAATCTCCGAGGAGAGCTGCATGAACAGTAACACCGCCAATGTCATTCAACAGCCGGGCCAGCAGGATGCGACCGCCAGAGGCGCACCATCAACTGCCGAGGTGCTGGTCTGGGATCCGCTGGTGCGCATTTTCCACTGGTCCCTGGTCGGCGCCTTCGCAACTGCTTACATTGTCGAGGATGACCTGCTCGGCGTGCACGTCTGGGCCGGCTATCTGGTGTTGACGTTGATCGCCGTGCGTCTGGTCTGGGGCTTCGTGGGTACCCGCCATGCGCGCTTCAGCGACTTTGTCCGCAGCCCGCGGGTGGTGCTCCACTACCTCGGCGATGCGCTGCAACTGCGCGCCGGTCGCCATCTGGGCCACAACCCCGCCGGCGGGGCCATGGTGGTCGCACTGCTGTTACTGGTTGCCGCCACCGGTCTATGCGGGCTTGCTCTGTACGGCACCCAGGAGCTCTCGGGCCCGCTGGCACCACTGATGAGCGGGCTGTCGCCGGCCTGGGGCGAAGTCTTCGAGGAGACCCATGAGGTGCTGGCCAACCTGACGCTGGCGTTTATCGTCATGCATGTGGCCGGCGTCATCTTCTCCAGCCTGAGTCATCGCGAGAACCTCATCGCAGCCATGTTCACTGGCCGCAAGCGTTCCGGCGATACCGAGGAGTAAGCCCTTCACCGACACCCATCGATTCTTCGACGGAGCATTCTTATGAGCACGAATAGCAGGATTTCAACAGACATACAATCGATCAGGACCCGACAAGCAGGTGCCGGGCAGTCGGTCTTCGCGGCTTTGGCCTTGACGGCGAGTCTCTGCATCGGCTGCGGCGCTGGCCAGGCGCTGGCCGCCGGCGATGCCGCCGCCGGTGCAGCGGCATGGACGGCGGAGCACCCGCAGCCAGGTTCGGCTCCGGCTCGCAGTTGCTCGAGCTGCCACGGCACCGACCTGACCCGGACCGGTCGCCACGCCAAGACCGGCAAGCGCATCGAGCCGCTGGCACCGTCGGTGAATCCGGCGCGGCTGAGTGACGACAAAAAGGTCGCCAAGTGGCTCTACCGCAATTGCCGCTGGACCCTCGGCCGTGAATGCACCGACTCTGAAAAAGCCGATTTCCTGGCCTTCATCAATGCGCAATGATTTTCAGCACAAGAACCATCATCCAACCAGGAGCCCCGATCATGCCGACCATCTATCCCCGCAAATACAACCTCGTGCTCGCCTTGGCCATCGGCGGCCTGCTCGCCGTCGCCGGCACCGGCTTGGCACTCAGCGACGAGGACGATGACGAGAACCATCATAAGCGCCATGAGCAGGAAGATCATCGTCAGGACGCGCGTGGCTGGATCAGTTCGCGCGCAGACATTGCTCCGGTCACCGATGCCACCTATGCCGAGGAGTGCGGCGCGTGCCACATGGCCTATCAGCCCGGGCTACTGCCGGCGGCGGCCTGGCGGCAGGTAATGACCCCCGAGGGCCTCGTAGTACACTACGGCGACGACGCATCCATGCCGCAGGCCCTGCGCAGTCAGCTCGCCGCCTATTTGGATGCCAACGCCGGCGACAGCGCGCGGCGCTCGCGCTCGCGCGCCTTCACCGTCGGCAATACCGGCGACGGCGACCTGCCGCGCATCACCGCGACCCGCTACTTCCGCAACAAGCACCACGAGATCCCGCGGCGCATGGTCGCCAACAACTCCGAGGTGGGCAGCTTCAGCAATTGCAACGCCTGCCATCGGAGCGCGGAAGAAGGCATCTACAATGAGCACCAGGTGCGAATCCCGGGCTTCGGCCGCTGGGACGACTGAAGCCGCGAGTGCAGCACTGCAGCGGCTGTCGGCTGGGTAGGACTGGCAGCGTTGCACCCAAGTGTAGGGTGTCCAAAAGCCTAGCTGGGGTGTCCAAAAGCCTAGCTGTAATGGTGCAGAAACAAGCTAAACAGGTTTTGGCTTGGGTGTCGCCTGCCGACTCATTCGGTACCGCTATCGGCGTCGGTATCGGCGTTGGTATCGGTATCAACGTCGGTATCGAACTGACCAACCCGCTATCCGCCAAGCTCCTCGCTGACCGCCTAGCCACGCTGTCCGAGCTTCGTTAGCATGACCACAAGACGATCGAGCAGTGCCTTTTGCTTGCTGTTGTCGTCTGCGCACAACGCATCGCACACCAGGGTGCTGCAACCGATTTGTTGCGGTGCCCCTTCGTTTGGCTTGAAGCGAATACGCTGTGGTGCGCTCTCCCGTCGTTTGGTGGCATAAACCAGACGACGGGAGAAAAACGTGTCGGCAGTATCACCTTGATTCTGGAGTTAAGAAACTATGGCGACTATGGAAACAGTCCTAATCGAAATTCTCGTTTCTAGTCACATGACCGGTGCAGCACTAATGACGGCCGCGATCGAGCGACTCCCGGAAGTTCAGATTGATCGGGACTATCAGCCCGTCGAGATCACACCGCGGCCAGACGATGCCGCACGAGTAGCGATCGGCGAAAAGGTGATTGTGATACGCGGACGTATCGCTTCAGACCAGAGGGACGTAGCCGAGAGTCGCCCTGGGGTGCTGAATATCTGGACGGACACGAAGGTGGCACCCTTTGGCCTGGACTGAGTTTCTCGCTGGGGCTCGGGATGGCTTGGTAGATGTATGCGGATGTGAGCCTGAATCCAATTCAATCAAACCGTTACTGAATCCGTCACCGAATCCGTCACCGAATCCAAGAAGAAAAAAGAAGCACAAAAGGAAGAACTCCCACTAAGCGACGAAGCGCATTTTGCATGGCGATAAAATGAAAAATTATAAACCAATAAAAGTCTTATATATCAGTATTTTATAGAAAAAGGCGGGGAAAATTGCTAGGGAAAACCAGTGTAAAGTGTCCTTCATCACATCATGGTCTTAAACTTGAAACTGCTGGCTTATCGCCCACACCGATGGCAGTCGATAACACCGACCCGCTATAATAGACAGCTTTGCCAAGCCTGCATTCTCCAAAATTCATGTCTCAGCTCGACGAGCAACTCGCCAAGCGCCGTACCTTTGCGATTATTTCCCATCCGGACGCTGGAAAGACCACATTGACCGAAAAGCTGCTGCTGTTTGGCGGCGCCATCCAAATGGCCGGCACGGTCAAGGGCCGTAAGGCGGCGCGACATGCGACTTCGGATTGGATGGAGTTGGAAAAGCAGCGCGGCATTTCGGTGACCTCGTCGGTGATGCAGTTTCCGTTCGAGCAGGCCATCGTGAACCTGCTGGATACCCCTGGGCATGAGGATTTCTCCGAGGACACCTATCGCACTCTAACGGCGGTGGACTCCGCATTGATGGTGATCGATGCTGCCAAGGGTGTCGAGGAGCGCACCATCAAGCTGATGGATGTCTGTCGACTGCGCGATACGCCGATCCTCACCTTTGTCAATAAGCTCGACCGGGAGGGCCGCGGTGCCATCGAGATCCTGGATGAGATCGAAGATATCCTGAACATCCGCTGTGCGCCGGTTACCTGGCCCATCGGCATGGGCAAACGCTTCAAGGGTGTCTACGATCTGCGCCATGATCGCACTCATCTGTTCAGCGCCACCCATGGCGGCAAGATCCAGACCGGCGAGATCATCGAAGGCATCGACAATCCACGCCTGGATGAATTGCTCGGAGATCAGGCCGCGGAATTGCGCGATGAAATGGAATTGGTACAGGGTGCCAGCCACCCTTTGGATCTGGAGGACTACCGTGCCGGCAAGCAAACGCCGGTCTTTTTCGGCTCTGCGATCAATAACTTCGGCGTAAGAGAGCTGTTGGACGCATTTGTCGAGTATGCGCCGCCGCCGCGCCCGCGCATCACCCGTGAGCGCGGGGTTGCACCGGCCGAGAACAAGTTCACCGGCTTTGTGTTCAAAATCCAGGCGAACATGGACCCGGCGCATCGGGATCGTGTGGCATTCCTGCGGGTCTGCTCTGGCAGCTATCGCCAGGGTATGAAGGTGCGTCATGTGCGTATCGGCAAGACGGTGCAGGTGGCCAATGCCATCACCTTCCAGGCGGATGAGCGTCGGCGTCTGGAAGAAGCCTGGCCAGGCGATATCATCGGCCTGCACAACCACGGCACAATCCAGATCGGCGACACCTTCACCGAGGGGGAAGACCTCAAGTATGAGGGTGTGCCCTATTTTGCGCCGGAACTGTTCCGCCGCGTGGTATTAAAAGATCCTTTAAAAACCAAGGCATTGCAAAAAGGCGTATTGCAACTCTGCGAGGAAGGCGCGACCCAGGTATTCCGCCCGCTGAAGAACAATGACATCATCCTTGGCGCCATCGGCGTCCTGCAGTTCGATGTCGCTGCCTATCGGCTGAAGGACGAATACGGTGTCGAGGCGGTAGTGGAACCGGTCAATGTGCAAACCGCACGCTGGATTCTTTGCGAGGATGCCAAGGTGCTTGCCCGCCTAAAGGAAAAGGCGTACGAAAACCTGGCCTTGGACGGCGACGATCAGCTGGTCTATCTGGCGCCGACCCGCATCAACCTGGAACTCACTGAAGAGCGCTGGCCGGAGGTGCGCTTTCTCGCGACACGGGAGCTGTAAAGCCTGCCTTGGACGCAATATCAACCTGCATTGCAGCCTCCGGAGTCGGAAAATTATCCGCAAGCGAGGCGATTCGAGGCGGATTCTGTCGGGCTTGGCTTCTCATCCGACCTCGACGTTGCGGCAACCCGCCCAGAGAGCGACTATGAACGGGCTGCCGCTTCGCAAAGACGAACGAGAATCCGGCGCCAGTTGGTCTGTTTCTCTCCGGCAATCGCCTAATCTTTCGTATCCTCCACGGCTTTGCGCAACAGATTCAGGCTGGAACCGCCAAGCTCGGCTGCCGCCAGCTCGCGCAAGCAAGCAGCGCAAAGGCAGTCGTGCCAATGTGCGGCAAGCTGGTCGGTCAACCGCTCGGACAGCTCGATGCCGGCACATTGGCAATGCATTGGATTGTTGAGTTTGCATTCGAAGTCGGCACCGCAGCGTGGGCAGGTCTTTTGTTCGTGTTTGCTCATGGATAAAGCTCGGAGGCGAACTTGTCGATGAATGAAACGACCTGTTCGGTGCGCACATGATGCAGGTTATGGCCGGTGTCTTCCAGCACCACGAGCTGGGCATTCGGCGCTTGCTGCATCAAGCGTTCGGTATGGTTCCAGGCCGGCACAATAGGATCGCTATCGCCGGTAATCAGCAGCAGCGGTTGATGCAGGCGGTGGTAACGCTTGCTTTGCCGTTGTAAAAAAGGGCTCAATAATCGCACGTCGTCGGCGTTGGCGAGAAAGTTGGATGGGCGTAAGGTCAGTTCAACTGCCGTGCGCTCGCGATACCCGGATGGCACCGGATTTGGCATGAATGCCGATGCAATGCCGGAATTCATGCTGAGTCGTCCCGCGGTCAGCGGTAGGGTGTGAGCGAATAGACGACCGAGCAACGGTATGCCGGCAAGGTCATTGTACCAGGCGACGCCGCCTGTCCAGGGGTGACTCACGCCAGCCAGCAGGACGGCACCGGAAACCGCGTCCGGATAGGCCAGCATGTAGGCCAGCACCAGGGAGCCCGCCCAGGAATGCCCCACCAGGATCGCTGGCTTGGCGCCGAGCTTGTCGAGTAGCTCGTGCAGGATGTCGGCCTGCACGGCCGGATCTGGCCAGGAACCCTTATCAGGTTCGCTATACCCATGCCCGGGGCGATCCAGGGCGATCACCCGATGTTTGACGGCCAGCGGCTCCGCTAGGCTGGCATGGAAATCGCGCAGGTTGGTGCTTGCGCCATGAATCAGTATCAGGGGCGGCACGTTGGCTGGGATTGGATCGGCTGGCATCGGATCGGCGCCAGTGCTGTCGGTGTAATGCATCCGGCTCCCGGCAATCCACGAGAACTGGCCGATGGCGGGAAAGCGGGCCTCCAGCCGCCGTTCCGAGAAATCGCTTACTGCATAGAGGCCACCAAGCAGTAATAAGGTACTAATCAGCCAGTACATGGGCGATGTTGATCAATCGATTGGCAATGCTGGGGAAGCTGGGGCGCAGTCAGCGTTGTGCAAGTCCGGCAGCGGTATGGCGGTGGCCGGGTCAAGGCGATTTCTGTCGAGAAACAGACTACCTGGCTTGTCTTCTCGTGGGTGCAGCCTGCGTAGAATGTTCAGCTATTCAACCAGAATGAAGCCTGCCGGGTCGCCCGCAAAGGGCTCCTACGCCGACCGGCTCCCACGGCGGGTAAAGGTCCGCTTGCGGGCGGAGCGCCTTGGCCCCTCTGCGCACTCTGCGTCTGTGCGGTGAATCTTCACATTCTTTGAAGGCAGCACCCCTTCTCGTCCGGCATCGACGTTGCGGCAACCCGCCTCCATAGGGCGACTGTAGCGACGATGGGCGGGTTGCCGCTTCGCGCAGGCGAGCGAGAATCCGGCGTCAGTTGGTCTGTTTCTCTCCGGCAATCGCCTAAGCAATAGAGCCTCAGCGAAACAGCCCATTGCGTGCCGCCTCGGTGATCACCGAGACCGCCGGATGCTTAATGCGCCGCTCTGCTGAGATGGCATAAAAACGCTCGGTAACTTCGTCGGTGCGTCCAACCACTTCCACCGCATACTTTGCCAGTACATCCTCTTCCACCGTTTGTGGCGCAGTGAAGATACCTACGCCGGCCTCGCCAAAGGTCTTCATCAGCGCGCGGTCGTCGATCTCAGCTAGTGTACGCGGGCGCACGCCAATACGCTCAAACCAAAAGTCCAGCGCACGACGCAACGAACTGCTGTCTGCGGGCATCAGCATGGGTGCCGCTTCCAACGAGCGCGGAAAGCCTTCACGCCAGCGTTCGGCCAGGCCTTTGGCGGCGTAGAAGGTCACCGGAGACTCGCCGAGGGCGTGATTATAGGCGCGAATGTTCAGCGCCGGATTCAGCGGGCTGTCCGTCAGTACCAGGTCGAGTTTGTGTACTGAAAGATCTGCAAGCAGATCCACCAAGGGTCTTTCGATGCAGACCAGGCGCACCGGTTCCGACATCGCCAGAACGGGTGCGAGCAATCGGTAGGTTAGCAGCTTGGGCACAACCATGGCGATGCCGACGTTCAGCGTTAGGCCACCGCCCGTTGTGCGCCCGGCCAGGACATCCTGCAGTTCGTCACTGATGCGGAACATATCGTCTGCATAACCGAACACGAGCCTGCCGGTATCGGTCAGCACGAGATTACGGCCGGTTTTGGCGAATAATTTGGCGCCGATCTGGTCTTCCAGTTCGCGCAACTGGCCGCTGATGGTCTGCGGCGTAAGATGAAGCACATGTGCTGCCTTGGCGATGGAGCCATGTGCGGCAACAGCCCAGAAGTAACGTAAATGTTTAAGGTTGATATGCGCCATAAAATGCTAAGGATGAGACAGCATCGGCGGCGAAAAGAACCCCTCCGACCAGTTTGCTCAACCGGGCTCGCGAGCAGAAGCCGCGGCATTCAGACATCGAATTTGCCGGCATAGTCGATGACATCCAGGTTCGAAACTGCCTCAATTCGACCGATGACCCAGGCTGATTCGCCGGCATCGGCCAGCCAGGCACATGCGGCTTCGGCTTGGCTCATCGGCAGACAGGCTATCAACCCCACACCGCAGTTGAAGGTCCGCAGCATCTCGTCTTCTGCAATGTTGCCGGTATCGCGCAACCAGTGAAACAGGGCCGGCAGAGTCCAACTCGCCAGATCGACGCTGGCCTTGATTCCTTGCGGTAAGATCCGCGGCAGGTTTTCGGTGATTCCGCCGCCGGTAATATGTGCAAAGCCATGCAGATCAAACTGCTCGATCAGCCCCAGCACTGGCTTTACATAGATGCGGGTTGGTGCCAGCAGCCGCTCGGCCAAGGTCGCACCATCGAAGCTTACAGCGGGATCGGTGCCGCTGATTTCCAGCACCTTGCGGATCAGAGAATAGCCATTGGCATGTGCGCCCGACGAGGACAACGCGATGAGCGCATCGCTTGCCTGCACGCGCTCAGGGGTAATGATGGCGTCCTTTTCGACAATACCGACGCAAAATCCAGCCAGATCGTAGTCTTGTGCCTGATACATGCCGGGCATTTCTGCGGTCTCGCCGCCGATCAGCGCGCAGCCGGCTAGACGGCAGCCCTCGGCAATACCGGCGACCACATCCGCGGCGAACTCCACATTCAGCTTGCCTGTCGCATAATAATCGAGAAAAAACAGAGGCTCAGCGCCACAGACGATCACATCATTAGCGCACATCGCCACCAGATCGATTCCGATGGTTGTATGTTGCTGCAATGCGATGGCAAGTTTCAGCTTGGTGCCGACGCCGTCGGTGCCCGACACCAGCACCGGTCGACGATAGCCCGCCGGCAATTCGAACAGCCCGCCGAAGCCACCGAGACCGGACAATACACCGGGTCGAAACGTCGCCGCAACGGCCGGCTTGATGCGTTCGACCAGCCGCTCGCCAGCGTCAATATCGACACCCGCGTCGCGATAATTTAAACCTCGATCAACCATCAATCGCCTACCATCGTATTGAATCCAGTATCTATGGCCTGGTCAATCCAAGCCGAATTGCACGAGTTTACAGGATGCCAACCAATCGTATCGATCAAAGCTGGTTAAATTGCACTGGCGTGTGCAGCGCATTGCCATCGAGCAGCGGAGTTCCGTCGTTGGCGAGACGCAAACGGCCTGCGGCGAACCAGCGAATGGCCAGGGGGTAGATCAGATGCTCCTGTTGCAGCACGCGTGCGGCCAGGGTTTCGGCATCGTCGCCGGGCAGCACGGGGACGCGGGCCTGGAGCACGGCGGGACCGCCGTCCAGTTGCTCGGTGACAAAATGCACGGTCGCGCCGTGTTCCCGTTCCCCACTGTCGATGGCCCGTTGGTGAGTGTGCAAGCCGGGGAACTTTGGCAGTAAGGATGGATGAATATTGAACATCCGACCATGAAAACGTGCAACAAATGTCGGCGTTAGGATGCGCATGAATCCGGCTAATATCACGAGTTCCGGCGCAAAATCCTGGATCAGCGGTGCGAGTTCGGCGTCGTACGCGGCGCGGCTTGAAAAGTCGCGGTGGTCCAGCACTCGGGTTGTCAGGTCGGCGCGCCTGGCACGTTCGAGTCCGAAGGCGTCGGCACGATTGCTGACCACGGCACGGATATCGATGGGCAGGTCACCGGCAAGTTGGCCGTCGATCAGTGCCTGCAGGTTGCTGCCGCTGCCGGAAATGAGCACCACCAGCGACAAGCCAGGCCGTTGCCGGGCATGTGTTTCCATACGCTCATCAGTGCTAGGCAGAGAATAAGGTCGTGGATTTGCACCAGAGACGGATTGTGACATAACAGAATTTCTTGACGACAGAGGCACTAATCAGTGTAACGGCAGTGCCTGGTTGGCGCTAGGGTTTGCATACGGTAGCAATCCTCAGAGCAGGTATGTCAGCGAGGTTGTTGCCGCAGCGCGCGCCTATTTGTGCCAAGTATCCGAGCAAGTATCTGAGCAAGCACCCAAGGTCGCGGGCATCGACGCATTACAGGGCTTTTCAGTAAAGGTTTGGCACATGCAGTTCCGGCGGCAATGTTTCGCGATCGTAGTCGGGATTAAACACGCGCTCAGGTAAACTGATCGGCTCGTGCGGCACCACTTGATACGGGATTTGTTCCAATAAGTGATGGATGCAATTGAGCCGAGCGCGTTTTTTGTCGTTGCCCGCGACGATGAACCAGGGAGCCTCGGGGCTGTTGGTGCGCGCAAAGGTCTCCTCCTTGGCCTTGGTATATTGCTCCCATCTGACCCTGGATTGCAGATCCATCGGACTGAGCTTCCATTGCTTGAGAGGATCGTGGATGCGCATCAAAAAACGCAGTTGCTGTTCTTGGTCGGTGATCGAGAACCAGTATTTGATCAAGCGAATACCGGAGCGGACCAGCATGCGTTCGAATTCCGGCACATCCTGGAAGAATTGTTCCACCTGTTCCGGCGTCGCAAAACCCATCACCCGCTCCACACCGGAGCGGTTGTACCAGGAGCGGTCGAACAATACGATCTCGCCGCCCGATGGGAGATGCGGCACATAGCGCTGGAAATACCACTGGCTACGCTCGCGGTCGGTGGGCTTGTTCAGAGCCACGACCCGGCAGACCCGTGGATTGAGCCGTTGGGTGATGCGCTTGATGACGCCGCCCTTGCCGGCGGCGTCGCGGCCTTCGAAGATCACCGCGATCTTCTCGCCGGTATGCTCCACCCAGTCCTGGAGTTTGATCAGTTCGGCCTGCAATGTCAGCAGTATTTTGAAGTAGGTTTGCCGATCGATGCTTTTGGGATGCTGGCGCTTGTAGATCTTGCGCAATTCCATTGATAAGGCTGGCTCGGAAATTTCCATCTCGTAATCCTCGTCGAGCGAGTCCTCCAGCTCAGCCAGCAGCCAGTCTTTGCCATCGAACGCCTGTTCGTCGAAGCCCATCGGGTTTGCTCCAATGCCGCTCAGGATGAATTGGAAAAGTCCGCTGTTGGACCGTTCTGGGCGGCGAGCAGACGGACCTGAATCGCGGCAGAATAAAGTAGCACTGATGCACGTCAGCTCCAATCACAGTTTGATGTCAACAACTTCGGCTCGAGATTGCCTAGCCTCGATTTCCGCGGTGCTGAGTTCACCTAACAGGTGGGCTTGGCTCATCCACCGCCGTGATCGGGAGCCATGCCGGAGCGGCCGAGCGATCCAAGCCCATGATGGTAAAAGGAGTTTCGCCTCCTCTGTTGAACTTGCGACGTAGCCCGAGGAACTCAGCATGCTGCCGCAGCACCATGCGCCAGCCCATCTTTCGTTATCAAATATCAGTACTGAAACCAGGTAGGCTGCAACCGCCAGATAGCGCTTGGCGCTTGGTTTTCATCCCAAAACATTGCATCTGATGAAAAACAAGCTATGCTGTGTACATGGGTACCAGTCATGGGAAACCACTAACATCTCACCCTGATGAGGCCCGGTTTTTCCTTGAGCCGGTCAATCCCCTCCATCGCCAGTACGAGGCCCTGCGGGCCTACTTCGTCGAGGACCTCCCGTCGGCCGAGGCGGCGCGTCGATTTGGATACACGCCGGGTGCCTTTCGGGTGCTCTGTCACCCATTTCGGCACGAGGAGAATCTTCAGGAGCGCTTCTTCCGCGAGGTCCGCCACGGCCCTCAGGCCGCGCCGGCTCGTGACCCGGTGCGCGAGCTCGTCGTCGCCTTGCGCAAGAAGAATCTCTCCGTCTACGACATCCAGCGAGAGCTCCATGCGCGCGGACATACGATCAGCATCAACTCGCTCTCGGTGCTGCTGCGCGAAGAGGGCTTCGAGCGCCTGCCGCGCCGAGGCGATGAGGAACGCCCGCACAGCGTGAAGCCGGAGCCGGCCGAGATCGCCGATGTCCGCCGGCTCGACCTCACGCCGCGCTCGTTTCGCACGCGCGTGGCCGGACTGTTCTTGTTCGTGCCGTTGATGCAGCACTTGGACCTCGGGCAGGTTGCTGAACAAGCGCAGCTGCCCGGCTCCAAGATGGTCCCGCCCGAGCAGGCTTTGCGCAGCCTCTTGGCGCTCAAGCTCATCGGCATGGAGCGCAAAAGTCACGTCATGAATCTGGTTTTCGACGAGGGCTTGGCGCTGTTTGCCGGGCTCAATGTGATTCCCAAGCGCAGCTACCTCGCCGACTACAGCTGCAGCATCGGGGAGCAAGGCATACGACGGTTGATGGAAACGTGGTTCGAGCAGGTGCAGACTCTCGGTCTGTCGCGCAGCGCTTCACTGGACCTCGATTTCCATTCGGTACCGGCCAACTCACAGCACGAGCCGTTGGAAAAACATTACGTGTCGCGTCGCAGCCGCAGTCAGAAGGGGGTGTTGGTGTTCTTGGCTCGCGACGCCGAACAGCGCGTGATGTGCTACGCCAACGCGCATATCCCGAAGTGCGAACAAGCCGATGAGATCCTGCGCTTCGTGGAATTCTGGAAGCAACAGACCGGCGCGCCGCCACAGGAGCTGGTCTTTGACTCCCAGCTCACCACCTATGCCAATCTCGCTCGCCTGGATCAGCAAGAGGTCCGCTTTCTGACCCTGCGCCGGCGTACCCGCAAGCTCTTGGCCGAGATCTATGCGCGCCCCGGCTCCGCCTGGCGGCGTGTGACGCTGCGCAGCCTCACGCGCAGCTACCGAACCCCCCGCGTATACGATGAGCGCATCGCACTCGCGCGCTACGGCAAGAAACCGATTCGGCAACTTTCCATCCTGGACCTGGGTCATGAAGCACCGACCATCCTGTTGACCAATGACATGCAGGCAACCCCAGCCACGCTGATCACCCGCTACGCGCAGCGCATGCTCATCGAGAACGGCATCGCTGAGGCGATCCACTTTTTCCACATCGACGCGCTCTCCTCCATGGTCGGTCTCAAGGTGGATTTCGACTTCCAGCTCACCCTGATGGCGAGCTCCTTGTATCGCCTGTTCGCACGCCGCCTTCCCCGCAACTACCACCACGCCACGGCGAAGGTGCTCTTCGAGAGCTTGCTCGACGTCAGCGGACGAGTCGACATTGATGAGACCCGCATCCTCGTCACTCTCGACAAGCGTGCGCACAATCCCTACCTGGTCGACAGCGGGCTCGCCGACCAGCCCAACGCTATGCCCTGGCTCGACAACAGAGCGCTTGTGATTCAGTTCGCGTGAGCGGTTGAGCGGTTGAGCGGTTGAGCGGTTGAGCGGTTGAGCGGTTGAGCGGTTGAGCGGTTGAGCGGTTGAGCGGTTGAGCGGTTGAGCGGTTGAGCGGTTGAGCGGTTGAGCGGTTGAGCGGTTGAGCGGTTGAGCGGTTGAGCGGTTGAGCGGTTGAGCGGTTGAGCGGTTGAGCGGACACGATCCGGAGACTTCTATGTTAGGTCAACTCCCGTCCGCGGAAATCGAGGCTAGCTGAAAAATACGCACATGTTATTTAGTGCCTTATTCGCTGCGCCGCTTGGGGTATCGGCAATCCCATCGTCGCGCTACGATCGCGAACCACCGAATTGGAGCAATGAACAACAGACAATGACACCGGAATTCTGGCACGCACGCTGGCAAAATGGCGAACTCGGCTGGCATCTAGAGGAAATTAACGGCCATCTGCGTACGTTCTGGCCAACTCTTGGCCTGCCCGCCGATACCCTGGTCTTCGTGCCCCTGTGCGGCAAGACGCTGGATTTGCTCTGGCTGACCAGCCAGAAGCAGCGGGTGATCGGCATTGAGATCAGCGAGATCGCAGTGCGGGATTTCTTCGCCGAGCATGGTCTAACACCAGAGGTGACCAAGTTCGGGGCATTGGAGCGCTGGCAGGCAGGTGAACTGACGATCCTGCGCGGTGATTTCTTCGACTTGACCGCGACCGATCTGACCGAGGTCGGCGCGGTTTATGACTGCGCCTCGCTGATCGCCCTGCCAAAGGATCTGCGAGCGCGTTATGCAGAGCACCTGAAATCCATCGTACCCAGCAAAGCTCTCTGTCTACTGATCACCTTCGCCTACGATCAAGAGAAAATGAGCGGACCGCCATTCGCAGTGTTATCCGATGAGATTGCGGCATTGTATGCAGATCGATATCGAATCGAGGACTTGGCTACCTTCGATGCGATCAACGACTTGCCAACTCTTCGCGACCGCGGGCTGAGCACTCTATCAAAGACGATTTGGCACCTGCAGCCGCTGACGAGCAATCAGGCGATTGCCGGAGAGAAACAGACCAACTGACACCGGATTCTCGTTCGCCGTCGCCAAGCGGCAACCCGCCCAGAGTCACTCTATGGGCGGGTTGCCGCAATAAAATAGGCCGCACGAGGAGACAAGCCAGGTGGTCTGTTTCTCGACAGAAATTGCCTTAACGATTAAGTGTCCCTATCACCCTGCGTCTGTCCGGTTGGGATGGCTTCCAGCTTTGATCCGCAACACACCCTTCGCCCGTTGGGCGCGGCATCCTGCGCACCAGGTTCGGATACTTGCACATTATCGATTACCGATCAGCGTTGATGAACCAACCTGCCGAGCGCATAGGTAGCCGCGACGCAGCGGTCATCGCCCAGGGTCATCAGAACGAACAGACGTTCAGCCAGGTCGTGCACACCCTGCATCCGACGCGCCAACAGCGGCGTCGCGGTCGGGTCGAGCACGACCAAGTCGGCCTCTTTGCCAGGCAAGAAATTGCCGATGTATCGATCCAGCGACAATGCTCGTGCGCCGCCGAGGGTGGCCAGATAGAAGGCCCGTAATGACGATAGCGACTGGCCTTGCAATTGCAGTACTTTGTAGGCGTCACCCAGGGTCTGCAACAGGCCGAAGCTGGTGCCGGCACCAATATCGGTGGCGAGCCCGACACGCACGCCGGCGGCATCCGCTGCGGCCAGGTCGAACAGGCCACTGCCGAGGAACAGGTTGGATGTCGGACAAAAGGCGATTGCGGCATCGCACTCGGCCAAACGACGACGATCGTCGGCCTGTAGATACAGACAATGCGCAAATATGGCACGCTCGCGTAGCAGGCCGAAGCGCTCGTAGACATCCAGACTGCCGCGGCTTGCTGGAAACAGCTCGGCGATGCGCATGCTCTCATCACGATTCTCGGCCAAATGGGTATGCAGATACACATCCGGATATTCGGCGGCCAATTTGCCGGCCTGGGCTAATTGAGCGTCGCTGGAGGTCAGTGCAAAGCGTGGGGTGATGGCGTAGCCGAGCCGATCGACACCATGCCAATGCTCGATCAGTGCCCGGCTGTCGGCATCGCCGGATGCAGCCGTGTCAGTGAGATAGTCTGGTGCATTGCGATCCATCAATAGCTTGCCGGCGAGCATACGCAGGCCGCGGGCGGCAGCGGCACCGAAAAATGCATCGACGGACTGCGAATGTACCGTGGCTAGCACCAATGCGGTGGTGGTTCCGTTGCGCAGCAGTTCGTCGAGGAATACCTCGGCGAGCTCGACAGCATGGGCAGCATCGACAAAACGGCCCTCGGTCGGGAAGGCATAGTGTTGGAGCCATTGCAGCAGCTGCTCGCCGTGCGCAGCGATCATGTCTGTCTGCGGATAATGGGTATGGCAGTCGACGAAGCCTGGCAAAATGAGTTTGTCTTGGTATTCGGTCAGCGCCCAGCTGCGATCCAGACGTGGTAGCAGATCGCCCGCGCTGCCACATGCCGAGACCAGGCCATCTTCCACCAGCAGCAGACCGTCGGCAAAATAGCCGGTAACCTTCGGGCTTGCTTCGGCGCAGGCCGTCGAACCGGGATCAGCGAGAAAATGCAGCAGCGGTCCACGAAAGGCACGGCGCTTTGGGATTGTGGATTCAAGCTCGGCTTGTCTCATGGCCTTGATCAGGGTTGCCTGGTTGGATATTGGGTTTCCAACTCAGCACCCTTGTCCCGCGGCAGTCGACCAGCGCAGTTGATGGCCAATCGGATCACTCATCTTAATCTTGGAGCCGGGACTTACTGGGGATGCTTGGGCCAAAATACCTGGGCCGAAACAGAGGTTGGCTTCCCGGCATTCAGAGTGACGGTCTTGGATCGCGGACCAGCAAAGTATTTGTTTGTTTTATGCCTCACTGGTGCCGCGATCGAGATGTGAACAGGTATACCGGACCCGGCATCAGAAGCTGCGGATACCCGATAGGATGCTGCGAGCGCTCCAGACTGTCTCGTTAACATCGCGAACAGTGTTCACGGCACCACGTCGCTTGACGCTCTCGGTATAGACATTGCGTTCTTGGACCGAGGCCTGCTTGTTAAATTGTTTGAATTCTGCATCGGAGATGACGCCATCGCCGTTGTAGTCAGCGGCTTGCTGGGCATTCATCGTCGACGCGCATCCTGATAACAAGAGCGCGGATGTTAGAACAGTAATAGAAAACGCCTTTATTTGCAAAGCCGTTATTCGCATAGCCTTCATTTGCGTAACTCTCCTTTCACTCGATTAAGTCACTTAGTATGTGGTCATTTGACGCACTGTTGTCAGCGATAACGACGCCGGTCGCAGGGGCCATCGCAACAATCACTGCAAGGGTATCCGCGATAATAGCGCGGCCCGGCACCATAGATCACCGCATTGGCAGCGTTTGCCGCGTCGTTGGGCGCTGCTGTCACCGGCGCCTGACGTTCCAAGCTCTCGACATTTGCGGTTCCCTGAACCGAGCCCCCGGGACCCTGGAATCCCGGCGCCACGCAGGCGATCAAACCCAGCGTGACGAGGCTGTACATGACCAGGAAAAGCGCCGGTGTGATGAACATCTTCATTCGATTCAAGACCAGCTAACCCTCTTGATATGATAGAACCAGATTAAGGCTAGGTTGGATGTGCTTGCCAGTCAAGTCCTGACCGATCCTAAGTGGCGGTTCATGAATAACCTATACAACGCTATCCAGCCATCGGCGGAGTGCAATCGGGGTCGGGGTCGCTATCGGAATCGGAATCGGAATCGAGAGAGAAAACGCCCTAGGCCATTCGGTCATGAGAAGCGCGACGTCTAGCGTGCGGCCATCGAGTCTGTCGGCTGGGCCTAGCGCGACTGCGAGCATGTGAAAGGACAGCGTAACGCGAAGGATCAACTGCTGTGCGCATCTTGGGCGCGCATCGCAGGCCATCGCGCTGAAGATTGCCGAGGGTAACGGCAAAGCGACGAGCGGGGATCGACGCCGGTCGTTTGAAAGCGCACGAGGCTCGGCGCTGGAGTGCGCTGCGATTCAGGACGTGCTCGCTGGTGTGCGATGCGTTGTCCGCAGACGACAACAGCAAGCAAAAGGCACTGCTCGATCGTCGTGTGGCCATGCTCACGACGCTCGGACAGCGTGGCGACGCGGTCAGCGAGGAGCTTGGCGGATAGCGGGTTGGTCAGTTCGATACCGACGCCGATAGCGGTACCGAATGAGTCGGCAGGCGACACCCAAGCCAAAAACTGTTTAGCTTGTTTCTGCACCATCACTAAGCGTGCTGACCAGGGTAGTGCTTGGGTGTAAAAGCCAGGGCGTAGGAAGATGGCCATAACTCGCTCATCGTTTATTATGCAGGTTGCCGGCTACATGAGGTTCATTTTGAAGATGCTCTCAATGCGCTTGATGATTCAGTCTTTCTCTCGATGTGTCGAGCAGTTTGGCCATGCTAATGATTGTCGGTTAAGGTTGCGCGACAGCATGCCAACTAGACGCCAATGGCCGAGATTCTGGTTTGTCTTCTGTTTACCGTTCATGCTAAGCATTGCGCACGCACAGGATGCCACCTCGCGGGTACTGCGGGTTGGCCCAGAGTATAAATTAAAGCTCCCAAGTGCCGCGGCAGCGGTCGCACGCGACGGTGATCGGGTCGAAATCGAAGGCGGCGACTACAGCGGTGATGTCGCGACCTGGACACAGAACCGGCTAATGCTGATCGGCGTTAATGGACGCCCACATTTAAAGGCCGCGGGCCAGGCGGCTGAAGGTAAGGCGATTTGGGTCATCAAGGGCAGGGACGTTAGAGTACAGAATATTGAATTCTCAGGCACTGCCGTGCCTGGATTCGCCGGTGCCGGCATCCGTGTCGAGGGCACCGGTTTAAGCATTCGTGATGCGCATTTTCACGACAATCAAATGGGCATATTGACCAATAACGATCCCAATTCCACCCTAACGATCATCGGTTCGCGTTTTTATCGCAATGTTGTCGACTATCGACGCCACGGGCGGCTCGGACATAACATCTATGTGGGTCGTATTGCGCGCTTCGAACTTCGGGACACGGATGTATACGGCGCTGAAACAGGACACCAGGTCAAGAGCCGCGCCCGCCGCAATAAGATAATCGGCAATCGCATCCGCGATATCAACGGCGCATCGAGTTATCTGATTGATATCTGCGAAGGCGGCGAGGCTGTTATCCATGACAATGATCTGCTGCAAGCAGCTCGCGCGCCGAACCGTACCGCCATTGCCTTCGCGCCGGAAGCCAAGGACAAGTCCGCCCCCGGCTCGCTTACAGTCAGCCGTAATCGATTCGTTAACGAGGGCAGCCTTGGCACCTTTGTCTACAATCATGCCAACCTGCAGGCGCTGCTAGAAGACAATCGATTCAGTGGCCGCGTGCGCCCGTTGCGAGGACCAGGAAAGGTTCGTCAGTGAATCGGTCAAAGATCGTCCATGCTCTTGGTGTTCGGCTTCAGCGCCATCAAATTGATCCTTAATAAGGCTCGAATTCCACCCGCAAGCGGATAAATAGAACTAAGCTCAGTGAGAATCCAGTATGGAGTACAAGGACTACTACAAAATTCTCGGCATCCCTCGCGATGCCAACCAAGACGAGATCAAACGCGCTTACCGCAAGCTCGCGCGTAAATACCATCCTGATGTGAGTAAGGCTTCTGATGCCGAGGCCCGCTTTAAAGAAGTCAACGAGGCCAACGAAGTGCTCAAAGACCCGGAAAAGCGCGCTGCGTATGATGCCCTCGGCACCGGTTGGCATGCGGGCGAGGAATTTCGGCCACCGCCGGGCGCCGGATCACATCGACACGAGCACGAGTTCTCAGCCGAGGAAGCTGCGCAGTTCAGCGACTTCTTCTCCAGTATTTTTGGGGGCATGGGCAGTATGGGTGGATTTGGTGGCGCAGCACGGGGTGCCCGCGAGAATATGCGGCGGCGTGGTACGGATCAGACCGCTCGCATTCGCATTTCGCTGGAAGATGCCTACCACGGCGCCAGCCGCCAATTGCGCCTGGATGTACCCGAATTCGACAGAAATGGTCAATTACAGACGCGCACCCGCACGCTGAATGTGCGTATTCCGGCGGGAATCGTCGAAGGCCAGCAGATCCGGCTGGCTGGACAGGGCAGCCCTGGGCTCGCTGGTGACAACGGAGATTTATTCTTGGAGATCGAATTTGAGCCGCACCCGATTTATCGTTGTGAGGGCAGAGACATTCACGTCAGACTACCCATCTCGCCTTGGGAGGCGGCACTCGGTGCCACCGTGCCGGTGCCAACCCTCGGCGGCACCGTGAGCCTGAAAATCGCGCCGGGCTCACAAAGTAATCAGCGGCTGCGGCTCAAGGGCCGCGGTTTGCCGGCAAGTGAACCTGGAGCGGCAAGCGCGGGCACTGGCAAACAGCAGGGCGATGCGTATGTTCAATTGGAGATCGTCAATCCTCCTGCCCTTGACGAAAATGCCCGGGCGGCGTATCAGGAACTATCCAAGCGCGTTGGCAGCTTCAATCCGCGCGCCAGGCTGGGAGTATGATCCATGGTACAAAGACAGACCAGCATCGAAGGCGTTCTACTCGACGAGCAGACGGTTGTTAGCGTTACCGAGCTGACACAGGTCTGCGGCGTAAGCGTCGAGCAGATACAACTGATGGTAGGCGAAGGCATGCTGCAACCAAGTAACGGTGCGCAGCCGGAGCAATGGCGCTTCACCGGTATCGAAATCAGGCGTGCTCGCCGCGCATTGCGATTGCAGCATGATCTGGAATTAAACCTTCCCGGTACCGCCCTGGCTCTGGATTTGCTGGAAGAGATCGATCGTTTGCGTCGTCGCGTACGCACGCTTGAACAGCATTTGGGGGCTGTACGCGATGTGGAGTAGAAAGCAAAGCGATCGGCGTAACAAGCCATATGCGGCCAGCAAGTACATTTGCTGCTGCATTGGGCTTGATTGCTTGTCAATGAACACTACCCCTGATCATCGTTTGGTGTCTCGAGTCGATTGTGGATTTCTTGGCGCAAGCAGGTAAGGGCAGCCTCGCAGGTGATGGGGGTTGCATCTAGCGTCGAGATGAAAAACACATCGTCCACATCGGCGCCGATGGTTGCGATTTTGGCGCTTTGCAAACGGATGTCGCATTCCTCGAACACTGCGCCGATTTCGGCTAGCAGCCCAGGACGGTCGAGGGTGGTCAGACGCATCATGGTACGCTGCTTGCGCGGATCTTCGTTGAAGCTGACTCGCGTCTCGGTGGGGAAATGGCGATGTTGACGCGGTAGGCGACGGCTGACGCGCAGGTTGCTGTCGTCGGATTCTTGCAGGGTCTGCAACAGCAGATCTCGAATTTCGTCGCTTTCGCTGCCTCGCTCGATCGGTTTGTTGTCCGCTCCGAGCACCTGAAAAGTATTGATCGCGAGGCCGTCATCGGTGGTCGTGATGCGGGCATCCATAATGTTCAATGCACGTTGGTCGAGCAAAGCGGTGATGCGCACAAACAGCTTCCTCTCGTCGCGGGCGCAAATGAACACTTCACTGCAGCCGCGCGTTGCCACCGGTCGGATCACGACCAACGGCAAGCCGGCGCGATCAATGCTAAGTATTTGTTTGGTCTGCCAAGCGATCTCTTCCGGCGAACTGGGGGAGAAAAACTCGAGTCCGAAGTGGCTCCAGAGATTCTGACACGCATCCGCGTCAATGCCATCGTAGGCAAGCAGACGCACGGCCTCGCGTTGTTTTTGCTCGACAAGATCATCGTGCGCCTGAGGATTGTCCAAGCCTCGGCTCATTGCTTGGCGAGTAGCCTGATAGAGATCCCGCAGAAGGGCGTTTTTCCACGAATTCCAGCGCTTCGGATTGGTCGCCCGGACGTCTGCAACGGTCAGTAGGTAAAGATAATCCAGTCGGTTATTGTCGCCTACCTGCTGGGCGAAGGCCTGAATCACGGCCGGATCGGTGATGTCCTTGCGTTGCGCGGTCATCGGCATGAGCAGGTGATTCTGTACCAACCAGGCTACTAGCCGACTGTCGAACTCGCTGAGGTAATGTAACTGGCAGAAGTCCCATGCGTCGCGCGCGCCGAGCAGGGAATGGTCGCCACCGCGACCCTTGGCGATGTCGTGGAACAACCCGGCCAGATAGAGCAACTCCAACTTTGGAATACGCTGGGCAATGGAACTGCAGAGCGGAAATTCACCGTTGTGCTCTGGGATCGTGAAGCGGCGCAGGTTACGCAGCGTTCGCAGGCTATGTTCATCGACTGTGTAGACGTGGAACAGATCGTATTGCATGCGCCCGACAATGTTGGCAAAAGCAGGAATATAGGCGGCTAATACGCCATATCGATTCATGCGCCGCAGGGCGTGGGTCAGGCCCTGTGGGTAACGCATGATTTCCATAAATAGGCTGCGGGTACGCACGTCCTCGCGAAAATCGTCGTCAATGCGGTGGCGGTTCTCGCGGATTAATCGAACGGTGCTAGCACGGATACCCTTCAACTCCGGCCGCTGCTGCAACACATGAAAGACCTCCAACAGGGCGAATGGTCGTTGTTCGAAGAGACGTGCGTGGGTGGCTTCCAGATAGCCGCTGCGACTCTGGAAACGCTTGCTGATCGGCTGTGGCGGTCCGATCTGATCGTGCAGTAGGATCGCCTCTTGAAACAACTGAAGCAGCATTTCGTTGAGTCGGTTCAGTTCCATTACTGCGCGGTAGTACTGCTGCATGAACTGCTCGACGGCCAGGTTATCGCCGTGGTCGCAGAAGCCGAACTCCTGGGCTAGCGTGCGCTGATAGTCGAACAACAGCCGATCTTCGCGGCGCCCAGATAGACGGTGCAATGCGAAACGAATGCGCCAAAGTAGGGATTGACCTTCCACCAAGGCTAGATATTCAGTCTCGGCAAGAAAGCCGTGCTCGACCAGTTCGTATAAGGAGTCGGAGCCAAAGTGGCGCTTGGTCACCCAAGCGATCATTTGAATATCGCGTAGACCACCAGGGTTTTCCTTGATGTTCGGCTCGAGGTTATAGGCGGTTTCACCGTACTTGTGCCAACGCGCCTGCTGTTCCTTGCACTTCGCTTCGAAGAAAGCCTCGCTTGGCCAAATCATCGTCGGGCCTGTCGCGGTACGCATCTTTTCAAACAGCCTTTTACTTCCAGTAATTAGGCGTGACTCGATCAGGTTCGTGATGACCGTTACATCGCCGGCGGCCTCGTCACGGCATTGCTCCACAGTACGCACGGAGTGGCCGATCTCCAGACCGATATCCCATAGAAACATCACCAGTTCCGAGATTGTATTGCCAACCCGAGGAATTCCTCCCGATTCGAGCAGGATCATCAAATCGATGTCGGAGGCAGGGTGTAGCTCTCGTCTCCCGTATCCACCAACGGCAATCAGCGCGGCCGGTTCGTCAGCCGGCATGAAGCGATACCAGGCGCAAGTGGTTATCAAGTCCACCATCGCGCTATGTTCGCGTACCAGGTGAACGACAGATACGCCGTCGCCGAAACGCTCGAACATACCCTGCTTCGCATCCTTCAGGATCTGCTTGAAAAGGGTTAACGCATCGGCGTAGTCGGTCTGGATGAGACATTCCACATCGACGGAGAGCGTCGCAGAATCCTCACCGTTGATGATCACGTTCATACTATGAGGGGTGACTCTCGTTCTTCGTCACGCAGGGTCAAAATATCGTGACCGGTCTCGGTCACGAGAATCGTGTGCTCCCACTGTGCCGACAGACTGCGATCTTTGGTGACGACGGTCCAGCCGTCGGGCAGCACCTTTACTTGCCGCTTGCCGGCATTGACCATGGGTTCGATGGTAAAACACATACCTGGCTCCAACACCATACCCTGGCCCGGCTCGCCATAATGTAAGACCTGTGGTTCTTCGTGAAATTCACGCCCAATGCCGTGGCCACAGTACTCGCGCACAACCGAGAAATTTTCTGCTTCGACAAAGCGCTGGATTGCATGCCCGATATCGCCGAGGGCAGCGCCAGGATGCACCTGCGCAATACCAATGTGCATCGCCTGTTGTGTCACAGCGACCAGTCGGCGGGCAAGCACGGAAGGTGTTCCGACGAAGAACATTTTGCTGGTATCGCCGTGGAAACCATCCTTGATTATCGTGATGTCGATATTGACAATATCGCCTTTCTTCAGGCGCTTGTTACCTGGTATGCCGTGGCAGACCTGATTGTTAACCGAAGTACAGATCGAGCGCGGAAAGCCCTTATAATCCAGCGGCGCGGGAATGGCACTTTGCTCATGGACGATGTAATCATGGCAAATCTGATTCAACTCGTCGGTAGTAACGCCAGGTACAACATATTCGCCAACCATTTCCAACACTTGGGCAGCAAGCCTGCCGGCGATGCGCATCTTTTCGATTTCGTCTTCGGTCTTGATGGTAACGCTCATAATATGTTAGATGGCGTACAAGTAGACTGTTTTACCCTGCACGGCCCCGCGCTTCGGGGTGCGCTACGAGGTAGGACGGCGGGCGTTAGGGACGAGCGAAATCCGCTCGATATGAAGGCTTAGAATGCTGATTAGGATTAATTTTTTCAATATTTTTCAGAAAAAACCAACAATTAGCCTTAGGTGTAGATGATCGGTCTGAATGTAGGCGCGACCGCCCTGAGAATCGGTCCGAGATTGCCTGAGGATAACCGCTCATGGTATAAAATGCGGAAAACTTGGGCAAACATCCTAATTCATGTCGGCCGCGAGATAGATTCCAAGCTGGATCGCCTCGATTTAGGCAGCTGGTTATGGGTGGTTAGTTTCATAGGTCGACTTGCCGCGATGTGATCATCACTTTGGCTACTTCCAGAAATGAATCGCTGAACAGTTTCCCAAATGATGTCAACAGGTAGGCCTTTCCAGTGACGCTGCAATATCAGAGCCTGCATGAGGATAACTGGAAATCCTCGAAATCCTCCATACCAGCTTGCGAGATTCGAGTGTTTCTACAGAGGGAGACCAGGAGGAAGACTAAGGGCGAGCCCGGGTCAGCGCTACTTTTTTGGGGTGTAGGCAGACTTGCGAATGGAGCATTCGTGGGCAAACTTGCCGCCAGTGGTCAGAGGTTGGTCATCGCATTCTCGTACATATCGAACGAGATCAAGAACAGGATCAAAACGTTTAGATTGCTGATCATGTCATGATCTGAAGTGCCGGAAAAAACCGATCGAGCACTCCAGATCCAAATATTGTTTCCAACGCCACACACGCGCCGACACATGATGCTGGGTGCCCATCCGCGGGTTGCATCATGGGGCGCGTGGAGGTTCAACCCACACGATGAGGAAGTTACGATGAGCGACGTCTCCATGCGGCAGATGCTGCAGGCAGGTGTTCATTTTGGCCACCAGACCCGTTACTGGAATCCCAAAATGGGCGCTTATATCTTCGGCCAACGAAATAAAATACATATTGTCAATCTGGAAAAAACCCTCCCACTTTACCAGGATGCAATGAGCTACCTGGGGAAGCTATCTGCAAATGGTGGTCGAGTGTTGTTCGTCGGTACGAAACGCGCTGCCCAGGATGCGGTCCGCGAACATGCAACTCGCTGCGGTATGCCATTCGTCAACCATCGCTGGCTCGGTGGCATGTTGACGAATTTCAAGACTGTCAAGCAATCGATTCAACGCCTCAAAGAATTGGAGGCAATGTTCGAAGACGGCTCCATCGAGCGATTCGCCAAGAAGGAAGCACTGACGCTGTCGCGTGATTGCGAGAAACTGGAGCGCAGTTTGGGCGGAATCAAAAATATGGATGGACTGCCGGATGCAATGTTCGTGATTGATGTTGGACACGAAAAGATTGCTATCTCCGAGGCCAATAAGTTGGGCATACCGGTCGTGGGTGTGGTCGATACAAACAACGACCCAAGTCGCATTGACTATGTGATTCCCGGCAACGATGATGCGATCCGTGCCGTCCATCTCTATGTACAAGGCGCTGCTGACGCTATCCTCGACGGTCGCCAGACCGCAGCAGCAATGGCGGGTGGTCAAGATTCTGAAGAATTGGCGCCCGAATTAGCGACAGCTTTGGAAACCGCTCTGGAAGTCGTTGCGGAATCGGAAACGGTGGCAGCGGAACCGGAAGAGACACCGCGGCAGCAACCTCAGGACGGCGATTCGCCATCGGCCAGCGAGCCAACGCTGGAATCAGGGACGGAACCTAAAGCCGACGATCGTTAATTACGAACAACTGCGCATCACTCAACAGCCCAGCCTCGAGCGAGATGCTGGAACCTACAGCTTTCGTGTGTAGGCGCTGATCTGGGCGTCAGCCACTCAGTGGTTGATCGCTGCCAGCCTTCCATCAGCAACGCTCATTCTGCAGGCCTGGCATGCGCGAACAAGCACCTTTTCACTTAACCCATTGGAGTTTTTCATGGCCATTACAGCATTGCTGGTCAAGGAGCTGCGCGAGCGCACCGGCGCTGGCATGATGGAGTGCAAGAAAGCACTCGTGGAGACCGGCGGCGATATCGAAGCGGCGATCGAGGCGATGCGCAAGTCGGGGCAGGCAAAAGCAGCCAAGAAAGCAGGCCGTATCGCTGCCGACGGTGTCGTTGAATTACGCATTACCGAAGATGCCCGCCAAGGTGTTCTGGTCGAAGTGAACAGCGAGACCGACTTCGTCGCCAAAGATGAAAACTTTAAACGCTTTGCGGCTGCCGTCGCCGATGCGGCTCTGGCCAGCGATGCAGTCGATGCCGGGACTCTTGCCACACAGCCCATTGCCACCGGCGACGCGACCACAGTGGACGCCGCACGTGAGGCGCTGATCGCCAAGATAGGCGAGAACGTACAGTTACGTCGGCTGATCCGTTTCGATGACGCCAAGGGCCGTCTCTATAGTTACCGTCACGGGGTCCGCATCGGCGTGCTCGTGGAATTGATCGGTGCAGACGAAACCCTCGGTCGCGACATCGCAATGCACATTGCCGCCAGCAACCCGATCTGTGTCAGCGCCGAGGATGTGCCCGCCGACGCGCTGGAGAAGGAACGCGAAATCTTCCGCGCTCAAGCACTGGAGAGCGGCAAACCCCCACAAATCGTGGATAAGATCATCGATGGCCGCATGCGCAAATTCATCGAAGAAGTTACCCTGCTGGGACAGCCATTTGTCAAGGATACGGACCAACAAGTGGGTGAGCTGGTGAAACAGGCAGGTGCGACCGTGGTACGATTTGCACGCGTCGAAGTGGGCGAAGGGATCGAGAAAAAAACCGAAAACTTTGCCGAAGAGGTGCAGGCACAGGCCCGCCAACTCGACGACTGATCGGCGGATTCGTTCGCTTTGGTTAAAGCCGATCTCGGTTGCCGCGCATGGGCGCCTATTTTCGACCGAATCTGCCACCCAGATCCGAGACCCAATTCTGCCCGATGGAATTTCAGGCTGATCACTGCCGGCTTGCCGCACTACCGGTCCAAGGTGACAATATCGACAATGCCGTTAACGAAACAAGCCTGTCGACGCACTCTGATTAAACCGATCGCCGAGGTACTGCTTTGGACATGCCGACCACAGCAAGGATACAGAGACTGCAGATGAGCACTCTCTTCCGATTGGAGCGTGCCTCCTCGGATTGCTAACATTCACCGCACGGCGCATTGTTACCTGCCGCAGCGGACGAAGACATCGGCTCCTTGGCGGAGCCTGGAAAGAAACCGAATGATTGACGACATTAAAAAAGACGCCGCCGAAAGGATGGGTAAGAGCGCAGAATCGCTGCGTCACGAGTTGGCAAAGATCCGCACAGGTAGGGCGCATCCGTCTCTTCTCGATCACATTAAAGTCTCCTATTACGGCAGCGACGTGCCCATCAGTCAGGCAGCCAATGTTGCCGTCGAGGACGCCCGAACCTTGACGGTCACCCCCTGGGACCGTGGCATGGTACAGGTAGTCGAAAAGGCGATCATCCAGTCCGATCTCGGCATCAATCCGAATACGGCCGGAAATGTGATCCGAGTGCCAATGCCGGCGTTGACCGAAGAGCGTCGGCGCGACCTCCAACGCATCGCCCGCCATGAGACCGAACAGGCGCGGGTTGCTGTCCGCAATATTCGCCGCGATGCCAACAGCGAACTCAAGGAGCTGGTAAAAGAAAAACTGATCTCAGAGGATGACGAGCACAGGGGGCAGGAGATCGTGCAAAAACTGACGGATCAGTACGTGAAAGAGATCGATCAGATCCTGGAGCAAAAAGAAGCGGATCTCATGGCAATCTGATCCTTCGCGATCAGCCGACACCCAACAGTCAGTGACCAAAATCTCGGCCATCGATGTAGACGAAATGCGTGTGCCAGAACACGTCGCGATCATCATGGATGGCAACGGTCGCTGGGCGCGCCAACGTGGCTTGCCTCGATCGGCTGGCCATCGTGCTGGTGCGAAAAGCGTGCGCTCGGTCGTCGAGGAAAGCGTGCGCAGGGGCGTTCGCGTGCTGACCGTGTTCGCTTTCAGCAGTGAGAATTGGCGTCGACCGCCAACTGAAGTCAACGTGTTGATGGAGTTGTTCATGAGCACGCTGCAGGCGGAGATCAAAAGCCTAATCGAGCATCAGGTGCAGCTGCGTATCATCGGCGACATGTCCGCGTTCTCACCAAAGCTGCAAGCAAGGTTCGACGAGGCACAGCGCGTGACTCGGCATCATCAACGACTGATTCTGCAAGTTGCCGCCAACTACGGTGGCCGTTGGGACATTACCCGTGCCGCTTACAGTCTTGCCGAAGAGGTCGCGGCGGGCAGCCTACGACTCGATCAAATCGACGAGGCAGCGCTTGCGGCACGACTGTCTTTCCCCGACGTTCGCGATCCCGATTTGTTCATCCGCACCGGCGGGGAAAAGCGAATCAGCAATTTCCTGCTTTGGCAGTCCGCATACACCGAGCTTTATTTCTCCGACCTGATGTGGCCTGAATTCGACGCTGCCGCATACGATGCCGCACTCAACGATTTCGCCCGTCGCCAGCGCCGCTTCGGCCTGACTGGCGAACAGGTGGTTGCCAAGGCCAGTGCTTAAGGAGGCGAAGCCCTTGTCCATCGCCCGCCCGCTGCGACGAAGATTGGCGACAGCCGGCGTGCTCACACCCCTGATTTTTATCGCGGTGCTGCATCTGCCGACCGCCTACTTTGCGCTCCTAATGGGAGCCATTGTCTGTGTTGGCGCTTTCGAATGGTGTGGTTTCATCGGCCTGCGTTCTGCGCTTGCCCGCTGGGCTTACCTTGCATTAGTCGGTATTTGCCTGCTGTTGTCCTGGTTCGTACTGCCATCGGCTATCAATCTCGCCCTGTTAATCCTGGCAGCAGTTTACTGGTTCGCGGTGACTCTGGCGCTGACACGAGTGCGCAATGTGCAGCCGGTTTCAGGCATCGATCTGTGGCTGATTCCCATCGGACTTCTCGTCTTGGTACCGCCTTGGATCGCGATGGTGCGATTACACGGCTTCGGTGCGCCTGGTCCCTGGTTCGTCATCGCATTGATGATGCTCATCTGGATCGCGGATTCGACCGCTTTTTTTTCCGGTCGTCGTTGGGGGAAACGGAAACTGGCGCCCGTGCTCAGCCCGGGAAAAACTTGGGCTGGCGTCTACGGTGCTCTCATTGGCGCGCTTCTGTGGGGTGCGGTTCTCGTCTTGATGCTGCGGTTGTCGCCGGCCAGCGCCGTGTTGTTGTTGCCCTTGTGTGCAGCCACAGCGCTGTTGTCGATTGTCGGCGACTTGTTTGAGAGCCTGCTCAAACGCCGCCGTGGGCTGAAAGATGCCGGGGCGATCTTGCCCGGGCATGGCGGGGTGCTCGATCGTATCGATAGTATGACCGCTGCCGCACCTCTGTTTGCACTCGGCTTACTCTGGCTGGAGAACATTTCATGAAAGGTATTGCGGTGCTCGGTTCCACCGGTTCCATCGGCCTCAGCACGCTTGACGTCATCGAGCGACATCCTGATCGTTTCCGGGCGATCGCGCTGACCGCCCATCGGAATGTTGAGCGAATGGCTGAACAATGTCGGCGCATCAAACCATCCTTTGCGGTCATGGTCGATGCCGATGCCGCGAATCGTTTGCGCGACGCCTTATCCGATCTGGATGCCTCGCCGGAAGTGCTCTCCGGCGCGCAAGCACTCGAGACCGTTGCGGTCTTACCGGAAGTCGACTACGTGATGGCAGCCATCGTCGGTGCCGCCGGCCTGATGTCGAGCCTGGCAGCTGCAAGAGCCGGCAAGCGTCTGTTACTTGCCAATAAGGAGGCGCTGGTGGTCGCTGGCGCCATTCTGATGCGCGCCGCGCGAGACAACGACGCGACATTGCTGCCGATCGACAGCGAGCACAACGCCATTTTTCAATGCCTGCCGGCTCGGTTCAATCGTGAAATCAGCCAGTCTGAAGACCAGTATCCCGGTCGCGGTCGGAATCATGCCTGGGAAAATTCGGGGGTCGAGCGCATTCTGTTGACTGCATCCGGTGGGCCATTTCGCGACGCCCCCGCGGACTCGCTCGCCACGGTGACACCGGAGCAGGCCTGCGCTCATCCAAATTGGAGTATGGGCCGCAAGATCTCGGTGGACTCGGCGACCATGATGAACAAGGGTCTCGAAATCATCGAGGCTTGCTGGTTGTTTGCGACCGTTCCGGATCGGATTCAGGTCGTCGTACACCGACAAAGCGTGATCCATTCCATGGTCCAGTACAACGATGGTTCGGTACTTGCGCAACTAGGCAACCCGGACATGCGCACTCCCATCGCCCATGCACTGGCTTGGCCGGAGCGCATCCCGGCAGGGGTCGAACCATTGAATCTGTTCGAAATTGCCCGACTTGATTTTGAGTCCCCAGCACCAGAGCAATTTCCTTGCTTACGGCTCGCCTACCGCGCCGCGGCTGAGTCCGGTACCGCACCGGTTGTCATGAACGCGGCCAACGAAGTCGCGGTAGCGGCATTTCTCGATCGGCAGATCGGCTTTATGGATATCGCCAGCGTCGTCGAGCGCAGTATGGATCGACTACCGGCAGAACCAGTTGACCTGTCTGGACTGGAACAGGTGCTTGAAGTCGATCGGCAAGCACGTACCGTGGCAAAACATTGCGTCTCGGAAACAGTCCCCTAGCACCATGCCCATAGCACTATGTTAGAACTCGGTATTAAAATCGGCGCCTTTCTACTCGCCATCTCGATCCTCGTGACCATTCACGAGTTCGGACACTATTGGGTTGCGCGTAAACTCGGTGTCAAGGTGCTGCGCTTCTCAATCGGCTTCGGTCGCGCCCTCTATACCTGGCGCAGCGCTAACCAAGAGACGGAATATGTGATTGCCGCCTTGCCTCTCGGCGGCTATGTGAAGATGCTCGATGAGCGCGAAGACGAGGTCGATGCCGCGGAGCGCCATCGGGCTTTCAACAATAAGCCGCTTTGGGTCCGCAGTGCGGTGGTTGTTGCCGGACCCTTGGCTAATTTTTTGTTCGCGATCTTCGCTTACTGGTGCGTCCTAATGGTCGGCGAAGCCGGTCTGCGTCCCGAGATCGGCAGCGTTACGCCGGAATCGATCGCAGCGCAAGCAGAGTTTGCCCCCGGAGATATCGTGCGCGCGGTGGGCGAGCGGGAGACACCCCTATGGACTAGTTTCTGGTTCGCGCTGATTTCCAAATCCCTGGGCGGTAACGATGTGCCGGTGCAGGTTGAAACTGCCGATGGGCAAGCAGCGATCCGCACCCTTCCTGGCGAACGCCTAGTCGAGCTGGACCCTGGGCGCGGTTTCCTCGATGCGGTTGGCCTGAGTGTCATCCCGCCGCTGCCACCCACCATCGGTACGGTTGTGCCGGATGAGCCGGCCATGCTTGCGGGTTTGCAACCTGGAGACCATATTCTGGCCATCGACGGCCTGGCGATAGATACATGGGTCGACTTGGTGGATGCCGTGCGTAGTGCCTCCGGGGTAGAGTTGTTACTTGAAATAGAGCGCGACGGCAAGTTGATCGACGTGGCATTGACACCCGCGTCGAGCGATCAGGACGGACAAACCATCGGGCGGATCGGAGCCGGCCCTGCGGTGCCCGAAGCGCTTCTTGATCCGCTGACGATCAAAATACACTACGGTCCAGTCGACGCTGTCGCCGAATCCGTCCGCCGTGTCGGTGACCTGTCGCTGCTGACACTGCGGATCATCGGCCACATGCTGATCGGCTCCGTTTCGGTCGAAAATCTCAGCAGCCCGATTGGTATTGCCGATACCGCTGGGAAAACTGCTAGCTACGGAGTCGAGCCCTTTGTCAAGTTTCTGGCACTGCTCAGCGTGAGCCTGGGGCTACTGAATTTATTGCCGATTCCGGTTCTTGACGGCGGCCATTTATTATATTTCGCCATTGAGGCCGTGCTCGGCCGACCGCTGTCCGAACAAGCTCAAAGCCTAGGTCAGCGCCTTGGGCTGGCATTGATCGCGGCATTGATGACACTCGCCTTCTATGTCGACATCGCACGACTGTTGGGCTAGTCCTGCCGAATACCCTATAATCGTCGGTTTTGGCAACGAGTCGCGGCCAGACAAACATCAGGGCCAGCGGGGGTATCATGGCAAAGTTGCAAGCCTCGAAAACCGAGGTGTTCGCGCGTCTGATTCTGGCGTTGGCCTTATGGGTCTCTTTGCCGTCGGTCGCAATTGCCCAGGCTTTTCAAGTTGCGGATATCCGGGTCGAAGGACTGCAACGGATCGCCGCCGGTACCGTATTCAACTACCTCCCGGTTCAAATCGGCGATGTCGTTGACGACAGTATCACAGCCGACATTATTCGCACACTATATGCAACCGGCTTCTTTAATGATGTCGCGGTCGAGCGCGAAGGCGAGATCCTCGTGATTGCGGTGCGAGAACGCCCGGCGGTTGCGCAAATCACGCTGGTGGGCAACAAATCCCTAAAAACCGATGCGCTCAAAGAAGGACTCGCAGAGGTAGGGCTGGCCGAGGGCCGGACGTTCGATCCATCGATTCTCGACCGCATCGAGCAAGAATTGCAGCGGCAGTATTTCGGCGCGGGCAAGTATGGTGTTGGCATCGAGTCGACAGTGTCGCCGCTCGAGCGCAACCGCGTTGCCGTGCGCATTGAAATCAATGAGGGGCTAACCGCGCGACTGAAACAAATCAATATCATCGGCAACCGGGCATTCACCGAAAAAGAACTGCTCAAACAATTCTCATTGGGCAAGACGAACTGGTTATCTTTCTATACCAAGAATGATCAGTATGCAAAGCAAAAGCTGGGGGGTGATCTGGAGTCACTGCGCTCTTTTTATCTGGATCGCGGCTACATCGAGTTTCAGATTACATCCACACAGGTCACGATCAGCCCAGACAAAAAGGACATGTACGTGACCATTGCGGTGGATGAGGGTGAGGTCTTCCGCGTCAGCGACATTCAGCTTGCCGGAGAGCCCTCGTTGCCGGCAAATCAGCTATTTCCGCTGATCCAAATGCGCCGTGGAGAGGTATTCTCGCGTAAGACAGCCACCCAGAGTTCCGAGCGGATTTCAGACTTACTCGGCAACGAAGGCTATGCATTCGCCAACGTCAACGCAGTGCCCGAAATAGATGCCGAGAGTAAAACCGTTGCCATTACTTTCTTCATTGACCCAGGCAAGCGCGTTTACGTACGCCGCATCAACATGAAGGGCAACACGCGCACCCGCGACGAGGTTTTGCGCCGGGAGATGCGACAAGTGGAGACCGCCTGGTTCTCCGCAGACGCGGTACAACGCTCGCGGGAACGCCTGCAGAGGCTTGGCTATTTCGAGGATGTCAACATTGAGACACCAGCAGTTCCCGGCTCTGCCGATCAAGTGGATGTGGATGTGACGGTCAAAGAGAGGGCGTCGGGCAATCTGGCAGCCGGTATCGGCTTTTCGCAATCCCAGGGTATTATCTTCAATACCAGCGTCAGCCAATCCAACTTTCTCGGTACCGGCAAGCGCGTCGCTTTTGCCTTCAATTCCAGCCGAACCTCTCAGCTCTATCAATTAGCCTACACCAATCCGTATTACACCATCGAAGGCATTAGCAGAGGCTTCGATTTGAGTTATCGCACAACCGATTTCAACGAATTGATCGGTGCCGACTACTCCACCGATATCGGCCGTGCTGCCGTCAATTTCGGTCTGCCGATCTCAGATTCGGCACGCGCAGGTCTTGGCCTGTACTATCAAAACACCCGTTTTTTTGCCGGTGCTTTCTCCGCATTGGCACAGGACTTTGTCGAACAAAACGGCGAGGACTTCAACGACCTTTTCCTGACCGCCAGCTATGTCAACGACACCCGCGATTCCACGCTATTCGCCAGCAAAGGCACCCTGCAAAGCCTATTCGGGGAAATCGCAGTTCCAGGCAGCGATCTACAGTATTATCGACTGAGTTGGCGAGGCCGGCATTTTGTACCGCTGACCGGGCGTTTCACCCTGGCGCTGAAAGGAGACCTTGGCTATGGCGGCGGCTACGGCGGCACGTCGTCGATGCCGTTTTTCGAGAATTTTTATGCTGGTGGACCAAGCACCGTCCGTGGGTTCAAGGCCAACACCCTTGGGCCGACAGAAACATCGGTGGAGCAAGACCCGGTTGGGGGCAATCTCAAGCTAACTGGCGGGCTAGAACTCTATGCGCCGCCGCCGATTGGCGGACAATTCGAAAAAACAGTTCGGCTTGGTGCATTCCTCGACTTCGGCAATGTCTGGTGGACAGAAAGTACCGATCTGGTCACACCCACGGGCTTCGATCTCGGTGAACTGCGATATTCCGCTGGACTTTCCGCGCAATGGCTGTCTCCGGTCGGCGCACTCTCCCTGAGTCTGGGCTTCCCGCTCAACGCCACCGAACAAGACCAGCAGCAGACCTTCCAGTTCACCTTCGGACAAACCTTCTGATATGTTCATCCGCCTGTCCCTTCCACTTTTCGTTGTTTTATTGCTAGTCTGCAACGCGCATGCCGCGCCGACGACGGCAACCGATATCCGGATTGCGGTCATCGATCCGAATCGTATTGTCGAGGAATCCCCCCAATACGAGGAAGCGCGAAGGATGCTCAGCACCGAGGCCAAAGAGCGCGAGACAGAAGTGCTCAATCAGCAGGAGGATCTCGACCGCCTCACCGCAAAATTGGAACGTGACGGCGCATTGATGAGCGAAGACGAGGTGCAGCGGCTACAGACCGACATTCGCGCACGCAAGCGGCGTCTGCGTTACGCGAAGGCGGAATTGCAAGAGGATTTCGCATTACGGCAGACAGAACTGCGCACCAAACTGGTCAAGCAGGTCGAGGAGGTCGTGCAGCGCATCGCCAAGGAAAATGGCATTGACGTCATCCTATCCGAGGGTCTGGTGTACTTTAGCGACCGCGTGGATATTTCCGGAGAAGTAATCGAGCGCTTGCAGCAGGAATTCGATCAGCGCTAGCAGAGACAGCATACAACACATCTGAATTGGTGATATTTCATTGGCAATGCTCGCAAGCAAAATCGCGACCTTGATCCAAGCGCGGCTGATCGGTTCCGACGTATCCCTGACCCATGTGGCCGCACTCGACCAAGCCGATGCAGATGGGCTCAGTTTCATGGCCGCCAACAAGTATATCGACGACCTGCACAGCACGCGGGCGGGCGCCGTTATTGTCACCGTGGAACATGCGTCCGAGGCGCCTTGCGCCGTATTGGTTGCAGAAAACCCCTACCTCGCCTTCGCGCATGCCGCGCGACTTTTGCATCCACGTCGCCCTGCACCAGCGGGGGTGCATCCAAGCGCGGTCGTCGACGCCAGCGCGCAGATCGATGCCAGTGCATCGATCGGACCTCTATGTGTGATTGAAGAGAATGTTCGAATCGGTCCGCGGGTGGAACTTGGTCCCGAGTGCATCATCCGCACGGGCAGCTCCATCGGTGCCGACAGTCGGTTTGTGGCCCAAGTCACCGTTTGCGAAGACAGCCTGATTGGCGAGCGAGTATTGCTCCATCCAGGGGCGGTTATCGGACGCGAGGGGTTCGGCTTCGCAAAGGATGGCGAACGTTGGGTCCGAATTCCACAGGTCGGGCGGGTCCGAATCGGCAATGATGTCGAAATCGGGGCTAATTCCACCGTCGATCGCGGCGCAATCGGCGAAACGGTCATTGATGATGGCGTAAAGATCGATAATCTGGTCCAGATTGGACACAATGTAGCCATCGGCGCAAACACCGCAATGGCAGCCTGTTCGGGTATCTCCGGTTCGACACGGATCGGTCGCAATTGCACCATCGCCGGCGCGGTGGGCATGGCAGGGCACTTGCATATTAGCGACGATGTGCACTTTACCGGAATGGCTATGGTAACGCGGTCATTTCCAAAACCCGGCGTTTACAGCAGTGGCATCCCAGCGATGCCGAACAGCGATTGGCGACGAAACGTCGCTCGCTTTCGCCAGCTGGACGAACTGACCAGGCGCATCAAATGCCTGGAACAGCGACTCGAACGACAATCTCCGACGTCCGAGTCGACAAACGAGTGAAAACTCGCCCGCTGATCCCGGTTTGCGCCCAAGGCGCTCCCTTTTGCCGCCCGGCCGGCGGTGATCCGCCGGCATCCACGGGCTGATTCATTGTGACAACAACGACAACATCACGATCCGGACGCTGCTCGGGTCGCTGGAGGCGGCTTTGATAACGATGGACATCCACAAGGTGCTCAGCATTTTGCCGCACCGATACCCATTCTTGTTGATCGACAAAGTAATTGAATTCGAGCCTGACAAACGCCTGTTGGGACTGAAAAACGTTACCTTCAACGAGCCTTATTTTGCGGGCCATTTCCCGGTCCGACCCGTCATGCCCGGGGTTCTCATTGTCGAGGCCATGGCACAGGCTACCGGACTGCTTGCCATGGAATCGCGCCCGGGGGAAATCGGCGAAAAGTCTCTATTCTATTTGGTCGGCATCGATAAGGCGCGTTTCAAGCAGCCAGTAGAGCCAGGTGACCAGCTCTTCGTGGAAGTGGAAGTTCTACAGATAAGACGCGGCATATGGCGATTCACCGGCATGGCATGTGTCGACGACAAAACGGTGGCGACTGCCAACATCATGTGCACCGCCAGGGATCTCTGAGCTTTGATTCACGCCAGCGCCATTATCGACCCAAAGGCAAACCTAGCCACGGATGTCGAGATCGGCCCGTTCTGCGTTATTGGCGCGGATGTCAGCATTGGGCCAGGCAGCCGCCTCGGGCCGCATGCCATCATTCGCGGACCAACTGAAATCGGCGCGGACAATCGCATTTTCCAGTTCGCATCCATCGGCGAAGATCCGCAAGACAAGAAGTATCGTGGTGAACCTACACGCTTGATCATCGGGGATCGCAACCTGGTGCGCGAGTCAGCGACCATCCACAGGGGCACCCTACAAGACAAAGGCGAAACACGCATCGGCAACGACAATCTATTCATGGCGTATACCCATGTAGCCCACGACTGCGTTATCGGCAACAACGTCGTCATGGCGAATGCAGCCTCCCTAGGCGGGCATATCGAGGTTCAGGACTGGGCGATTCTGGGCGGCTTCACCATCGTCCACCAATTTTGCCGGATCGGTGCACACAGCTTCAGCGCCATGGGCTCTGTGGTCGGCAAGGACGTGCCGCCCTTCATCACCATCGACGGCCACCCCGCGGTGCCGCGCGGCATCAATGTCGAGGGTCTACGGCGTCGGCAATTCAGCGCCGAACTCATCGCCGCAATACGCCGCGCCTACCGCTTGCTGTACGCATCCGGACTGAAACTGTCCGAGGCCATCGAACAAATCCGTGAGTTGGCAAAAAGCTACCCGGAACTGGCCTGCATGGCCGACTTTGTTGCCGACAGCAGCCGCAGTATCGTGCGGTGAGTCTGGTCATCGGAATTGTCGCCAACGAGCCTTCCGGCGATCAATTGGGGGCATCTATTGTGCGGGCATTGCGCGAGCGCCTGCCTGATGCACAGTTTATCGGTGTCGCTGGCCCAAAAATGCAGGCCGAGGGCTGCAAGAGTCTATTCCCGATGGAGCGTTTATCGGTGATGGGGCTAGTTGAAGTCCTGAGGGTATTGCCGGAACTGCTGCGTCTGCGCGGGCAATTGGCGCGCTACTTCATGCTCAATCCGCCGGATCTCTTTATCGGCATCGACGCCCCGGACTTCAACCTTGGGCTCGAAACCCGACTGCGCCGCACCGGCATTCGCACTGCGCACGTGGTCAGTCCAACAGTCTGGGCTTGGCGTGCTGGTCGGGTCAAATCCATCCGCCGGGCCGTCGACCTGATGCTCAGCATCTTTCCCTTTGAAGAACCTTTTTTGCGCGAACATGGCGTTCCCGTTTGCTATGTTGGCCATCCGCTGGCGGACGAAATCCCGTTGCAGGTGGATGTCGCCAAGGCGCGCGCTCGCCTTGGCCTCGACAAGAACCAAACCCTGGTCGCGTTATTGCCCGGCAGTCGCATCAGCGAGGTTCGCAGGCTGGTGGCGCCAATGCTGGAAACTGCCTTGCGCTGCCGTCAATCACGTCCGGATCTGCGCTTTGTCGTGCCGCTGGTCTCCGAGCGCCTGCGCCTCGAGTTCGAAGCCCAGCACCAGGCGATCGCTCCCGATCTCGACTTGTTGTTGCACGATTGCGGTCGTGATGCGATCGCCGCCGCCGACTGCGTGCTGACCGCATCCGGCACCGCGACGCTGGAGAGCCTGTTGTTGAAACGCCCGATGCTGGTGGCTTACCGGGTCAGTCCTTTGACCTATCGACTGATCACCAGCCTCAAACTCATCAAGGTGCCATACGCCGCGATGGCTAATTTATTGGCCGGGCGCGAACTCGCCCCGGAGTTCCTGCAGAATCGTTGCCGCGCCGATTTGATGGCGCCGGCGCTGCTGGCATTACTCGAAAACAAGCCCCGGCGCGCCTCCATTTGCGCCGAATACGAGCGCATCCACCAACTCTTGCGCCAGGATGCGGCCCGGCAGGCCGCCGATGCATTGATGCATTTGCTCTCGGGAAGCAAGCGTTGAGTCATCGGCAAAATCTGATTGCCGGCGTCGACGAAGCCGGGCGCGGACCATTGGCTGGCCCCGTTTGTGCTGCCGCCGTCATCCTGGATTCCAGGCGCATTCCCGCGGGGCTTGACGATTCCAAAAGACTCTCCGAGCGCAAGCGCGAGCAGCTTGTACCTCAGATCCAGGCGATCGCCCTGGGCTGGTCAATCGCTTGGGCCAGCGCCGCGGAGATCGACCAAATCAACATCTTGCAGGCATCGCTGCTGGCGATGCGTCGCGCCGTCCAAATGTTGGAACCCGAACCAACCCTGGTGTTGGTGGACGGCAACCATTGTCCAACCGGACTGACGTGCCCGGCGCGCGCCATCATTGGTGGCGACGCGTTAGAACCTGCCATCAGCGCAGCCTCGATTCTGGCCAAGACCGCACGGGATCGAGAAATGCAGCGTCTGCACCAATGCTATCCTGAATATGGTTTCGAGCGGCACAAGGGCTATCCGACCAAAGCGCATCTGCAAGCATTACGGCAGCACGGTATTTGCCCAGAACATCGCCGCTCGTTTCGACCGGTGCGCTCGCTGCTGGTGGACGCAAGCTGACCAGCAGCGTTCCGTGAGCGTGTAGCCCATCGCTCCACGGATGCGGACTCAAAATACTGTGCATCAGGAAGAGCCATGCAACGCAGGCGACACAATGCATTCAAGCAGCGCATCCGATAGCAATCACATGATTCTGAGGCCTAACCCCGCTCCACCATGCCAATGGTGAAAAAACCTGCAACCTCGAGGCCTCCGCCACCGGCTCCGCTCATTTGATCCGCATGCCGGGCTCCGCGCCATGATCAGGACTGAGGATATAGAGCTCCTTTCCGCCAGGACCCGCGGCCAACAGCATGCCTTCCGACACGCCAAAGCGCATGGTTCTTGGGGCTAGGTTAGCGACCATGACGGTCAAGCGGCCCGCAAGATCTGCTGGATCATAGGCCTTGCTGACGCCAGCGAACACATTGCGGGTTTCGCCACCTAGATCCAGCTCGAGCTGGAGCAATTTATCCGCACCCGGTACCGGCGCCGCCTTGGTAATTCGGGCGATACGCAGATCCACCTTGGCGAAGGTATCAAAGTCAATCTCCTCGGCGATCGGGTCCTTCAGCAGATGGGTAGTGGCAGCGGCGGACTCTTCCAACCCGATCTGGGTTGCTTCAGCGACGCTCAGATCCTGCTTTGATGCCTCCAGCATGGCTGCAATCCGCTTGGCGTCCACCCGCGTCATCAACGGCTGGAACTTAGCGATCTCGTGATCGAGCAGCGGTTCTGCCAGCACCCCCCAAGTCAGCGGCGATAGCCGCAGGAACTGCTCGGCCGCCTCGGCTGTGCCAGGCAAAATGGGCCGCAGCCAGCCGATCAGCAGCCGGAACAGATTTAATCCCTGGGTGCAGATGGCCTGTAATTTCGCATCTTCGCCCTGCTGCTTGGCAACCACCCAGGGAGCCTGCTCATCGATGTATTGATTGGCGCGATCCGCGAGCGCCATGATCTCACGCACGGCGCGGCTGTACGCACGCTGCTCGTAGGCACTGGCGATGGATTCGCTGGCGCTGACAAACTCCGCGAACAGGGCCGGCTCCGGCAGTTCGGCGGCGAGCCGACCGCCAAAGCGCTTGGTGATGAACCCAGCGCAGCGGCTGGCGATATTGACCACTTTGCCTACTAAGTCAGCGTTCACGCGAGCCTGGAAGTCATCCAGACTGAGATCGATATCGTCGACCCCAGGACCGAGCTTGGCGGCGAAGTAATACCTTAAGTATTCTGGATCCAGATGGTCCAGGTAGGTGCGCGCCTTGATGAAGGTGCCGCGGGACTTGGACATCTTCTGTCCATCTACGGTCAGAAAACCATGCGCAAACACCGCGCTCGGCGTACGGAAGCCAGCCCCGTGCAGCATCGCCGGCCAGAACAGGGCATGAAAATAGATAATATCCTTGCCAATAAAGTGATACAACTCGGCACGGCTGCCCGCGGACCAGAAGCGGTCGAAATCGAGACCGGCCCGTTGCCCCTCGGGACTGTCGCACAGGTGCTGAAAGCTGGCCATGTAGCCGATCGGCGCGTCCAGCCAAACATAAAAAAACTTACCCGGATGATCCGGTATCTCGAAGCCGAAGTAAGGCGCATCGCGGGAAATATCCCACTCTTGCAGTCCGGCCTCGAACCATTCGTCAAGCTTGTTCGCCACCTGTGCCTGCAGGCCGCCACCGCGGGTCCACTCCTTGAGCATGGCTTGAAAGTCGTCCAGCTTGAAAAAGTAGTGATCGGATTCGCGCTGCTCCGGCACGCAGCCTGAAATGACCGAACGCGGATTCTTCAGCTCCGACGGTGAATAGCTGGCACCGCAGGCCTCGCAGTTATCGCCATACTGATCCGGCGCACCGCACTTCGGGCATTCGCCCTTGATGAATCGGTCCGGCAAAAACATCTGCTCCACGGGATCGTAAGCCTGCGCAATCGTGCGCTTGGCAATGTGGCCCTGATCGCGGTTGCGCTGGTAAATCAGGGTCGCAAAGTGGCGGTTCTCATCCGAATGAGTCGAATGATACTGATCGAAGCTGATCCGGAAATCAGCAAAATCGGCGATGTGCTCATCGGCAACCCGGGCGATCAATTGCTCCGGCGAGATGCCCTCGGCACGCGCTTTGAGCATAATCGGGGTGCCATGAGCGTCGTCGGCGCAGACATACCAGCAATTGTGCCCGCGCATTTTTTGAAAGCGCGCAAAAATGTCGGTCTGTATATATTCCACCAGATGGCCGATATGGATCGGCCCATTGGCGTAGGGCAGCGCGCTGGTGATCAGAATATCGCGGCGCCCGCCATCGGCGGGTTTCAGGAACTGACTCATAATGCAGACTCTAGTTAGCGGGCAGGAGGATTCTAAAAGCAGTCATTATGCGCCAAACTGCCGCTCGCTTTCAGCGCCTGCATTATCCGCCTTGCTCAGAGCTTGAAAATCATCCAGGATAGCAATTGCAGTCCAGCTGCCTGCCCTGCTCGACAGCCCAACTCGATAGAAGCAATAAAGATTATTTTTATTAATTTCTCATATAATTATATTTCAATATAGTTACAATCCATCACCGTGGGTTTTACCTTGGCAAAATGTAACCTATACAAGGCCCGGCGCTGAACTCATCGATCCCGTCCCGGATCTGCGTCCAGTGTCCCGCTGAACCTAGCCCCAAAACCTAGTCCCAAAACACAGCCCCAGAACACAGAAGCCCATCTGCTGAATGAGCTGAAAGCGACGGGCACGAATTTACCTTGCACTGGCGATACCGATGCTGTGCTGCTCGTAAACCGGGAAATCAGCAAACTGCGAGGCGGTTCTTGGTAAAAACAATGGATTCACAGCGGGGAGGCTAAGTGCACAGAGGGGCCAGGGCGAATTCACCCTCCTCTCAGCGTACTCTGCGTCTTTGTGATGAATTAAACTTCATCTCGGGTGCATAAGTTAACATTCTACGCAGGCAGCACGCATCGCTCCGATCGGCAGGAAACATGCCCGACCAACGGATAGGGTCACCCCTGTCCGAGCGAGGGTTGTGGTTGGGATGTCGTCTGTACTAGCATCTTTAAATTACGATTCGGTTGCAAATCGAGAACAACCGCGCCGAAAATCCCATTCACTCTTGCATTAGAGAAGGATGATATCCCAAGTCGTTGGGGTGCAGGTTGTAGACAGACTGTTTTTCAGATAGCGGTTTCAATGGCAAATCGCATTGCGCCAAGTCAACTATGTGCGTTGCTGATGCTGCGCCACAGCGGTCATCATGAGCGATGACATCATGCCAGCGCGGCGTACCCATATCGGCCTGTGCCGACGTCAAGCCCAGCCAACACCAACCCAGACCTATACCAACTTAGGAGGAACCAACCATGGCCCAAGATGCGGATACCACTGCTCGCGGACTGCCCAACGGCGTCATGCTGAATCTCTACCCAGACAGCATCGGCAAGCGGCTCTCCGATGCCGTCGAACTGTTGCACGAGCCGGCTTTCGACGACGCCTTTTCGCTGCTGTACCTGCTGCCGACCTGCTTCCACAGCGACCTCGACCGCGGCTTCTCGGTGATTGACTACGACCTCAACGAGGACTTAGTCACGCCAGCAGACCTCGTGGCCCTTGCAGCCCGCGGCATGCAGTTCAAATTCGATCTGGTGCTGAACCATCTGTCCGTGGCCTCGCCGCAGTTCCAAGACCTGCTGCACAATGGCGATGCGTCAACCTACAAGGACTTCTTCGTGGACTGGAATACCTTCTGGCACGAACATGGCGAGCTGGGTGCAGACGGCCACGTGATCCCATACCCGGAGCACCTGGAAAAGCTCTTTTTGCGCAAACCAGGTCTACCGATCCTGGACGTACGCTTTCCGGACGGCACCTTCCGGCCCTACTGGAATACTTTCTATCAAAAGGTCAGCTACCAGCCCGTCACCCCAGACGAGCTGACTGCCGCGGGCGTGGACGAAAGCGTGGCATCGTCCATCGCCATGATGGTCAACGGCGCGTTGGAGAACGGCACACAGCCCGACAAAATCGACCTCGACGGCTACAACCACTATCTGAGCCAAACCTTGGCCGTGGTTGATGGCAAACGCGAATACCTAGGCCAGATGGACATCAACGCCCGCTCCGAGCTGGTCTGGGATTTTTACGATGAAACCCTTGCAAAACTCAAGAGCTACGGCGCCCGAATCATCCGTCTGGATGCCTTCGCCTATTTACACAAAGAGCCCGGCAAGGCCAATTTTTTCAACAAGCCGGGCACTTGGGAGTATCTGGATCGATTGCGGGCCATCGGCCACAAGCATGACCTCACCGTGTTTCCGGAAGTACACGCAGAATATGGCAAAGAATTGCACCAGGAAGTTGCCGACCAAGGCTATCCCATCTACGACTTCTTCTTTCCGGGGCTAGTCATCGACGCCCTGTACCGCGGCGACAGCGTCCCCTTGAAGCACTGGATCGAGGATATCCAAAAGCACGACCTGAAGACCATCAATATGCTCGGCTGCCACGACGGCATCCCAGTGTTGGACTTGCGCGGCGCGATGGTGAACGGCCTCATGCGCGCTGGCCTATTGGACGACGAACGCATTGACGCCGTTATGGACTCTGTCATCAGCCATGGTGGCCGGGTCAAAAACCTCTATGGCCCTGATGGCAAGAAAATCGCCTATTATCAGGTCAACGCCACCTTCTTCAGCGCCCTTGGCGAAGACGAGCAGAAGCTCCTGCTGGCCCGTGCCATCCAGTTATTCATGCCCGGCATCCCGCAGATCTGGTATCTGGATCTGTTCGCCGGCTGCAACGACTATGCAGCCGCCGACGCCGGTGGTGCAGCCGGCCATAAGGAGATCAACCGCACCAACCTCTCTGTTGCCGATGTGCGCGCCGATCTCGCCCGACCCATCGTTCGCAACCAGCTCGAGCTGATCCGCCTGCGCAACACCTGTGCGGCTTTCCAAGGCGAGTTCAGCGTCGCCGATACAGACGAACGCAGCCTGCATCTTATCTGGCGCAACGGCGACGAGCTTGCCACATTGCGCACGGACCTCGCCAATTGCAGCTTCGAGGTCAGCACCAAGCAGGCCGATGGCACTGAGCAGCGCCTGGTCTTCGACTAGGCGATTTCTGTCGAGAAACAGTCCACCTGGCTTGTCTTCTCGTCTGGCCTCGACGTCGCGGCAACCCGCCCATAGAGCGGCTATGGGCGGATTGCTGCTTCGCCAAGGCGAACGAAAACCCGGCGCCAGTTGGTCTGTTTCTCTCCAGCAATCGCCTAACCTCCTCGACCCACCATGACTGGACGATGGCATAAGGCGTACCCTGATGCGCCGGAGCGGCTGGCAAGCCAAGGTCAAAACAAGGGGTCAGGTCTAGACTTGTAGTCTCGTCTTCACCGGACTATTCTTGAAGCCATGTCCAGACCACTACGGGGCATGGGGTCAGGCCTAAAATCAAGAAAAAAAATCGTAACTATTCAGGGGTACTTCGCTAGCGCGTACTCTGGCACCAAGCCATTAACACATCCGCCGAATCAGGAACCTTGCCTATATTCGCTCTTGACAGCATAGGACGGTCGGCCTATGCCATGGGCTACCTTCGGTGAAAGAACGGGATGCGGTCATGAGCAACGACTTCGGTTCCAAAGCGACGTCCGGTCTATGTCAGGCGATCATCGCTTTGATGCCGCCGCATGACACCTACATCGAGACCCATCTCGGGGGTGGGGCGATCATGCAGCGCAAGCCACCAGCGCGGCGGAATATTGCCATCGATGTTGATCTTGCCCCACTGGCCCGTTTCGAGTGCAACTATCCGGTCGAGAAGGTGCATGGCTGCGCGCATCGGTTTCTCCGGGAGTTCGACTTCCACGGTCGTGAACTGCTAGGAACAGGATCACGTCGCGCTGCTGGATCTGCTCGAGTCATTGCCCTATTCTGTCATCCTCTCCGGTTACCCTTCGACGCGCTAAGAAGAGCGGCTGGGACGAGTTGCTGGAGGGGTGGCGTAGCGCGGAGCTGCAGGTGATGAACCGCCGGGGTCAGAACTGAGAAGCTGTGGTTCGATTTTACCCCGGATCGAGTGCACTGGCCCGCCTATGCGAGGCGCAACTTCACCCATCGTCAAAGCATCAAGCGCAAGGCCGCGAGTTGGGGGCGACGCTATCAGGCCATGCCCCCTGCCGAACGCCTGGCTGTGCTCGCCGCGATCATGGCCGTAGAGGCGGGCGAGCACCTCGCTTAGGCCCGGCCCATGAAGATCGGACACATCGAGGTTGAACAGACCCTCGAACAGATCCTCGAACAGGTCGGGCAGCAGATCGAGCAGGAGCGCAACCTCTCTGCGACACTGCGAACAGCGTTGGAACTGTTGCTGACCCTGGTCACCTTGCTGTTGAACCGCTTGAGACTGAATAGCCGCAACAGTAGCAAACCCCCGTCCAGCGACCCCAACCGCATGCGCAAGACCAGGCGCAACACCACCAACAACAAGCCCGGCGCTCAGACAGGGCATACCGGCAACCACCTGGAGCTGGTCGATGATCCGGACCAGAGAGCCACTCGAGGTGGATCGCGCCACGCTGCCCACCGATGGCACCTTTCAGCGCATCGGTGTCGAGCGCCGGCAGGTGTTCGATATCCAGATCTCCAGCGTGGTGACGGAGTATCAGGCCGAGATCCTGGAAGATGAACACGGGCGCCGAGTCGTCGCCCCTTTCCCGGAGCATGTGACGGTCAAGGCCCAATACGCCTCCGGAGTGAAGATCCACTCGGTCTACATGTCCAACTTCCAACTGCTCCCCTACAAGCGGATCGAAGAACACTTCGCCGATCAGTTCTCCATTCCGTTGAGTACCGGCAGCATCGACAATTTCAACAAAGAAGCCTATGAAAAGCTGGCCCCCTTTGAGGATTGGGTCAAGCAGCAGCTCGCCAAGGCGCCCCTCCTGCACGCCGACGAGACTGGGATCGACATCGGCGGACACCGCAAGTGGCTGCATGTGGCCTGCAGCACGAGGACAGATCGGATGAACCAGAACATCTATCGCGGACACCGCAAGTGGCTGCATGTGGCCTGCAGCCCCACGCTGACACTGCTGATGCCTCACGAAAAGCGCGGCGGTGAAGCCATCGCGGCGATGGGTGTCCTTCCCGAGTACACTTCCTTCCCGAGTACACTGGCACCTGAGTACATGATCATTGGAAACCCGACTACCAGCTGCGCTGTCGCCACGCCCTGTGCAACGCTCACCACCTGCGCGAGCTGCAGCGGGCTTGGGAGCAGGACCAACAGCAGTGGGCTCAACACATGCAAGCGCTGTTGTTGGAGATCAACACGGTCGTTGAAGCCGCAGGCGGTATGCTCGACACCCCGCAAGCCGACGCCTTCAGAACGCGCTATCGACAACTCCTCAAAGAGGCCGAGATCGCGTGTCCCCCAGCGCACGAGTCACAACGGAAAAAAGGCCAGCGCGGTCGACTGAAACGCTCCAAATCCAGAAACTGACTGGATCGGTTGATTCAGTTCGAGGACGATGTGCTGCGCTTCATGCTGGAACTGGACGTGCCCTTGACCAACAATCAGGGCGAACGGAATCTGCGCATGAGCAAAGTTCAGCAGAAGATCTCCGGCTGCTTCCGTTCGAAGTTGGGGGCAAAGTTCTTCTCCCGCATCCGCAGCTATCTCTCGACCTGCGCGAAGAATGGGGTCTCTTCTGCAGAGGCCCTGCGCCTCCTGTTCGAGGGCCGATGGCCCGCGTTCATGGGCATGGCGCCTGAATAGTTACATCGAAATTAAACCTAGCCTCTATAAAGAACTATTACTGTGAATTTTTTGACGGAAGAGTTGTGAGAAATTACCAGCAATAGCCTCCGATAACAGCTTAGCCTGAAAAATCATTTCTCGAACTTTTCTATCTTCCATTTTGAACGTGCAACTTTTCCGAAAATTTCATTCTTTTTTATAGTAATCGTCATCCCCGGACTCAGAGAATAAAACAGTCAACAAATTGCTTCCTTAGCATTTTTTCCATTGCCATTATCTGACCGAAAGTGTGAATTCTTCACAGAGACAAAGCAAAATACTTCACTGATCAAACTTCCGATTGCAGATAGTCTAAATTCCAATTAATCAAAATCACTAGGTCTAACCCATCATCTCAAATGTCCAAGCGATCAAAATCGAACGAATTGCATGCCTGTCAGATCGCCTTGATTTATATTCGATAGGATATACTGGCTTGCATGGTTTAACTTCCCCAATGCGTTAGTGATATTAATGGACTTGGGCTATATACTCGAGTCCCTGTATTTGCCTGAGGATTAATCTGATGTCCGCTGATAACACCACTTGCGATCTACTTATCATAGGTGCATCTATGGCAGGCAGTTGCCTGGCCAGGCAGCTGAAACTCAAGCACCCTGACATGAATATCGTGCAGATCGAGCGTAAAACAGAGTTTGCCCCGTGGGTGGGTGAATCCACCCTCGAATCCTTCTGGGACTATGCCGTGCGTCACCTGGATTTAGGCCATTATCTGGACACCCATCACCTTTATAAGCACGGGCTTCGATTCTTCTTCGATTCGCCCAAACGCGACTTGCCCATTGAAAGGATGAGCGAGGCTGGACGTTCCTGGTTCCATGGCACGCCTTCGCATCAATTGGATCGGAAGCGCTTCGATACCGACATGTGCGAGATGAATCGGGCGCTGGGAGTGGATGTGCGCCTTGGCTGCAAGGTCAAGGGAATTGAGCTCGATGTCGATCATGGACATCTCGTAGACACGTCTCAAGGACGCTTTCGCTGCACCTATCTGGTGGATGCGGCGGGCTTTGCCTCTCCACTTGGCAGGAAACTCAATCTGATCGAATCTTTAGATCATCGGCATCCGGTCAGCGCCTACTGGGCACGCTTCAAGCACACCGCAAATCTCGATCTACTTGGAGATATGGAATGGCGCTCCAGGGTTTGTCATACCAGCAGATTCTTGTCCACCGTGCATTTCATGTATCGAGGCTATTGGATCTGGGTCATTCCCCTGAACAAGGATACCGTAAGTATCGGCGTCACCATGAAGACGGATATGACGAATCTGGACATCAAAGACGGCCATGCCTTTATTCAGTTCCTGCATACCCATCAGTGCATGAGACAGCTAATCACCCCGCACACTGAAATCCAAGGCTTCCATCGCATGAAGCGCCTGGCAAGGCGTGCGAAGCAGACCTATTCCACGCAGCGATGGTTCCTTACCGGAATGGCAGCAGCTTTCATGGATCCCCTGCTGTCCCCAGGCTCTGCTTTTTTGTCAGATACGAACCGCATGATCGGCGACCTGATCGCAACGGATAGAGCAGGTCGATCAACAGAGTACGCCGATAAAGTGATTGCCTACAACAACTATTCGCGCTTCTGGTTCGAGAGTTTTCTGCTTCATGTGCGCGGCAATTATCACGGCATCTATGACTTGCATCGTGTTCATTTTCAGGCGCTGCTTATGCACTGTTTCGGTATTATTCTGCCGACGTCGATGTCGGAGCAGTGGGGCTATGACCCAGGAATGACTGGGATCACCGCCGATCAGGCATGGCAAGAGACAAGTCGTATCCTTGATCATTCAGCAATCAAAGGTATTCATAACATCCAAGAACAGCTTCATCGCTACCTGAGGGAAAGGGATTGCGAGCATGGCCGCAACAGCGATCAGTTCTGGGATATCGAACTTGGCAAAGAGGTAATGAAGCACACCCGAACCAGCGGTCGGCATCTGAATAAGAACAAAAAATCAAGAAACAAGAAAAGGACACCCACTCAATCAAGAAAAGGACACCCGCAATCAAGAAAAGGACACCCACTCCAATCAAGAAAAGGACACCCACTCCGCCCCGCCGAAATGTGGGTGTCCCGAACCGCTCCGCGGAATACTCACTTTGAGGAAGTGACGAATTATTTTATTGCTCGACACACCAGCGGCTTTGTCGAGGGGTTAAATAGTAAGATCAAAGTCATCAAACGCCGCTGCTATGGCATCACCAACCTCGGGCACCTCTATCAAAGGGTATTCCTGGATCTCAACGGATATGACCGGTTCGGGGTCGATACATTATAAATCAATGAGTTACAGACTTTGTGCTCAACCACATTTTAATCTTAATGTGTACGAAAAAATGAGACTAAGTGGTTGTTTTTGAGATATTTATTGGTTCCCACAAAATCCAGGAGAGCCGCCGAGCTTATGAACAAGGCCTCACCGACACAACGGACCTCGGCAACACCAACCCTGCTACGGCCGTATTTTCACTTGCACGGAAAGGACTGCTTCAGGGGATGGATTACTGCCAGATTGCTAAAGAACCGGTACTTTCGAGCGGGGAATATCGTATAAAGAAAAACCATAACAAATGGAATAATATACCTTAATTGGTTCAATGCGCGTAATAATGCTAATCTTGCCCCCGCAGTCAAGAAATCTTCCTGACATAAAGGAGAAGACACAACATGAAAGCACTAACAATCTCAGCTATCACCCTTGCCCTCGTTGTGAGTGTTCCTGTAATTGCCGATGATCACTCATCCGTGGAGCAAGAGCACAGGCTGCGCGAAGTCGAGGTTAGCCTTTGGGAACTAGTGGCAGCAGCCATGTTCCATGCAGCCGAGCCGGAGTTGAGCGTCGACGGTGTCAGCGCCAAACAAGAATGGACAAAGCAACTCGGGGATGTGGAGGAGCATTGGACAGCATGGCGAAAAATCGCAGATGCTGATAAATATTCCGATGTCGCCGATCAGTTCGAGGCTGAATACAAAAAATTCGTTGAGCTTGGCACTGTCATTATCGACGCCGACGAGCCCACCGCCGACCAGGTCATGGAGATGTATCGCCAGGCCCATAAAACCGACGATGTCATTGACGAGCACCTGAAGGTCACGAACTGATTCCAGGCCAGAAATTTCATCCCAACAGCTGCATCCCTATGGTTACATCTGGTTATCGCTAGTGGAGCGGTACAGAAATCCCGAGGCGGTTCGTTGTCGTTGTCGTAGTCGTTATCGAGCATTCGGCTAAGACGATTATGACAACGACAACGACAACGATAACGACCGGAGACTGTCTTGGAACATCTGCACCGAGGCACTAGCAGCCAGAAACAGTAAATAACCATCAGGAAGCTGATGGCGCCCTGAGCACGGAAATACCGCGGCCAGGGCGCCATTGTCTTCTTAGCCTACCATCAGGGCACTCTCGCCCTGGCCCGAGCATCATGAGGACGGCAGCGTATTACTCGATGCGCTGTAGACTTTGCACTTGTGGGTGCTATTCTATAATTGGTATGCGGGGTTGGTAGGGCCTTGTTCATAACTCCGACCAACTGACGAGCGGGTGCGCGTGGCTTTGTCGTAAGACAATTTTCTAATTTAAAATACTGTGGCATTCGAGGTTAACCCCAAGTCTAGGCCGAGCTTATGAACAAAGCCGTTGGCAGCACCTCGATAAGGTGCGATTACATCAACGAGGCACTCGCCAGATTGCATGCCAAAAACCCGATTAACGACCGCTGGATCAGGCGGGCGAGGAGAGCGATATGTTGAGTACATTGATACGTAGCAGCCTTCGGCTCAGATATATATTCGTAGCCGTATCGTTAGCATTGATCGTTTTCGGAATCATTAAGATAGGAGATACACCGGCAGACTTGTTGCCGGAATTTTCGCCGCCCACGGTGGAAATTCAGACCGAGGCATTGGGCCTATCGGCAGCCGAGGTCGAGCAATTGATCACGGTCCCGCTGGAGGCCGACCTGCTGAACGGAGTCGCCTGGCTCGACAGTATCCGCTCCGAATCCATCCCTTCTGTCTCATCTATCCAATTGACCTTCCTACCCGGCACCGATCTGATGCGCGCCCGCCAGATGGTCCAGGAGAAGCTGACCCAGGCCCACGGCCTGCCGAACGTCTCCAAGGCGCCGGTCATGCTGCAACCGGTCTCATCCACTAGCCGTGTGATGAAAATCGGCCTGCGCTCCGATGAGTTGTCGCTGATCGACATGTCGGTGCTAGCGCGTTGGAACATCCGCCCGCGCTTGATGGGTGTTCCCGGGGTTGCGCATGTCTCCATCTGGGGCCAGCGCAAGCGCCAGCTACAGGTCCATGTGGATCCAGAAACCCTCCAAGCACAGGATGTGTCATTGCAAGAGGTGCTCGCAACCACGGGTAACGCGCTCTGGGTCTCGCCGCTGAGCTTTCTCGATGCGGCCTACCCTGGCACTGGTGGCTTTATCGACACCCCGAACCAACGCCTGGGCGTGCGTCACGTCTTGCCAATCGTCTCCCCCGAAGGTCTGTCCAAGGTCGTTGTCGAAGGCAAGGAGCTGCGTTTGGGCGATATCGCCGAGGTCGTCGAAAGCCACCAGCCGTTGATCGGCGACGCCATCGTCGGCGGCGACACCGGCATTATGCTGGTCATTGAAAAATTCCCCTGGGCGAACACGCTGGAGGTCACCGCCAACATCGAACAAGCGTTGGATGACTTGCGTCCCGGTCTCAGCGGGATTGACATCGACACTGAGATCTTCAGTCCAGCCACCTTTATCGAGCGCGCCCTGGGCAATGTCGCCACCGCCGCGGTCATCGGTCTGGTGCTGCTTGTGGCCGTGCTGTTTGTGTTCTTCCTCGACTGGCACCTGACCCTGATCGCAACCCTGTCGGTTATTACCTCCCTGTTGATGGCTTGGTTCGTGCTGTTCCTCGCTGGCGCCACCGTCGATGCCCTGATCATCGCCGGGCTGATGATGGCCGTTGGTGTCGTGATCCAGGACGCGATCGAGGATTCTTACCGCATCCGGCAGATGCTCGCCGCGCCGCGCGCCGACGCCGACAACCACTGGACTATCATCGCCACCGCAGCACTCAGCTCACGCAGCCTACTGAGCTTCGGCCTGGCCGTCGTGCTGCTACTAGCTCTGCCGCTGGTCATGGTTTCAGGTGTGCTTGGCGCGTTCCTGACCTCGGTGGCCACAAGCTACACGCTCGCCCTGGTCGCATCCTTGCTGACCGCACTGCTGCTGACCCCGGCCCTGTGCCTGTTGCTGTTGCCGGCTGAACCACGGGCAATCACCCAGACGAAACTCTCAGCCGCCCTCGCCGGCTACAGTGAGCGGACCGTAGCGGGCTTTTCAACCCAATATGGCAAAATAATTGCTTATGCCGTTGCCGGCATCGCCCTGCTGGCGATACTGGTTGGCTTGCCTTTCATCAAGTCAGAGCAGCTACTGCCCGAGTTTCATGAGCGCGACCTGCTAATCAACTGGACCGCCAAGCCCGGCACTTCACAGCCAGAGATGAGCCGCATTACCGGCGAACTGGTGGATGAGCTGAAAGCACTTCAGGGCGTCAGCAACGTCGGTGCGCATGTCGGCCGCGCGGTCACCTCGGACAAGATCGTCGGCATCAACGAGTCCCAGGTATGGGTGCGCCTGGCATCCGACGCGAATTACAATAACATGGTGGAGGCCGTGGATTCCATCATCGACAGCTATCCCGGAGTGGACTCCGATCTGACCACCTACTCCAGCGAACGCATCAGCAAGGTACTGGCCGGCGAGAGCGACAAGCTCGTCGTGCGTGTCTATGGCCAAGACACCGATGTGCTGTCGACGGAGGCGCAGCAGGTCAAGGCGATGCTCGAAGACATCGACGGCGTCGAGGAGGTCGAGTTCATCGGCACCCCAATGGAACCCACGGTTGAAATCCGTGTGGACCTGGAGCGTGCACGCCAGCACGGCATCAAACCCGGTGATGTGCGCCGCGCCGCCGCGACCCTGCTGTCAGGACTCGAGGTTGGCAGTCTGTTCGAGGAAAAAAAGGTCTTTGATGTCGTTGTCTGGGGCACCCAGGACAATCGTTCCAGTCTCAGCGACATTCGCAACCTGCTGATCCAGTCGCCCAGCGGTAATTATGTGCGTCTCGAGGACGTCGCCGAGGTGGTCATCAAGCCCCATCCGACGGTGCTCAAGCGCGAGGGCGTTGCCCGCTACGCAGACCTGGAGATCGATTTCTACGGTCGTTCGCTGGCCGACATCTCCTCCGAAATTCGTACTCGGCTCGAGGCTCACACCTTCCCGATGGAGTACCACGCCGACATTCTCGATGACTACCAACTGCAGGCCGACAAGCACCGATACGCAATCGCCGCAGCCCTGACCGCCTTGATCGGCATCTTCCTGGTCTTGCAGGCCGCATTGCGCAGCTGGCGGCTGGCGTTGATCGTGCTGCTCAGCCTGCCGATATCGGTCTTTGGCAGCATCATCCTGGTTCTGATCAGCGGCCAGCTCAGTCTTGGCGTCTTCCTCGGCATGCTGCTGGTGATGGGTCTCGCGGCGCGCTTTGCCATCCTGCTCTATGCCGGCTTCCAGCGCCTGGAGCGCACCGAAGGCATGGCCTTCGGAGCCGAGCTTGTGACCCGGGGGACATTGCTCAATGCAACATCGCAGACTGCCACCATGCTGGCGGTGGCCGTCGTCGCATTGCCCTTTGCCGTCATGGCCGGCGCCGTCGGTATGGAAATTCTGGGCCCCATGGCGTTCGCCATCATTGGCGGCCTGATCACCACATTTGTCATGGTCCTGTTCGTACTTCCCGCGCTCTACCTCGGCTTCGCCGCCGATGCTACGTCGGACGAGGACTTCGAAAACCTGCTGGAGGCCAAGACCCATGAGGCTTGAACATTCGCGCACCAGCTCGTGTCGGACCGCATCGTCCAACCGCTTGACCAACAGGGGACTCGAAATGAAACGTCTGAATCAATGGGCTATCACCATCGCACTGGTCGCTGCACTGCCGCTGCCCGGCTGCGGCGACGCGGACAAAACCGCGCATCATATGATCCATCCAGCCACAGTGGAGCCATCCGAGGATTCCGGCATCAGTCGCCTGTCCCTGACCGAAAAGGCGGTGGAGCGTCTCGGTATCGAGCTGGCCGAGGTGACCAGTGAAGGCGGTATGCAGATTGCGCCCTATGGCGCCCTGCTGTACGACGCCAACGGCGGCACCTGGGTCTACACCAGCCCACAGCAGAACGTGTTCAAACGAGCATCGGTGATTGTCGACCGGATCGACGGTGACAAGCTCTATATGACCTCCGGTCCTGCCACCGGCACCGAGGTCGTTATCGTGGGTGCAGCCGAGCTGCACGGCGCCGAGTTCGAAATCGGGCATTGATGGTCATAGCCATGCATATCCCGGGAGGGACCAAATCATGATGCGCTGGATTGTTGGAACCAGCTTGCGGTTCCGTTTTATTATCATCGCCATCGCCGCGGCGATGGTGTTCTTTGGCATCGATCGATTGCGGCATATGCCGATCGATGTTTTCCCCGAATTCGCGCCGCCGATGGTAGAAATCCAGACCCCCTGTCTGGGCCTAACGCCGGAGGAGGTCGAGGATCTGGTGACCATTCCGCTCGAAGAGGCATTGGCCGGCGTCGACGGGCTTGATGTGATGCGCTCGAAATCGGTGCCGCAGCTGTCGGCAATCAAGTTGATCTTCGAGCCCGGCACGGACCTGCTGCGCGCACGCCAGGTGGTACAGGAACGGGTCGATATGGTGACTCCATCGATACCATCCTGGGCAAGCCCGCCGGTCATGGTGCCACCGCTGTCAGCCACCAGCCGCACCATGAAGATTGGCATCTCGTCGCAAGAGCACTCGGTCATCGATCTTTCCATGATCGCCTACTGGAAAATCCGCCAGGCGCTGCTGGGCGTGGAGGGCGTGGCCAATGTGGCGATCTGGGGCGAGCGCCTGGAGATGCTGCAAGTCCAGGTCGATCCCAAGCGTCTGGCCGAGCGCGGCCTGACGTTGGAACAGGTCATGAAAACCACCGCCGATGCCATGGACTCGGGCCTGCTGCCCTGGTCCGACGGCGCCGTGGTCGGCACCGGCGGCTTTATCGACACGCCGAATCAGCGCCTGCATATCCGTCATGTGCTGCCCATCGTCTCGGCGGAGACCCTGGCCGAGCTGCCCATTGTCAACCGGGACGGCGAGACCTTCCGCCTGGGCGACGTGGCCGAGGTGCTGGTGGAACATCAGCCTATGATCGGCGACGGCATTATCAACGACGACATCGGCCTGCTGCTGATTGTCGAGAAGTTCCCCTGGGCCAACACCCTGGACGTCACCCATGGAGTCGAGGAGGTACTCGCCAGGCTTCGGCCCGGCCTGCCCGGAGTGGAGATCGACCACGAGATCTTCCGCCCGGCGACCTTTATCGAGATCTCCATCGACAACCTGACCACGGCCCTGATGATCGGCTGCGTGCTGGTGATTCTGATCCTTGGCGCCTTCCTGTGGGAATGGCGGGTCGCGCTGATCAGTATTGTGGCGATCCCGTTGTCATTGATGGCCGCGGGCATTGTGCTCTATTGGCAGGGGGCGACCATCAACACCATGGTCCTCGCTGGCATGGTGATCGCGTTGGGAGCTGTTGTCGATGACGCAATCATCGACATCGAGAACATCACCCGGCGTCTGCGACAGCGCAGAGCGTCCGGGGAAGTGATTTCCCTGGGCCGAATCATCCTCGATGCCTCGGTGGAGGTGCGTACAGCCATTGTATTCGCATCATTGATCGAGGTTGCCGCATTGATGCCGGTGTTCTTTATGGAGGGATTGTCCGGCGCCTTTTTCAAACCACTCGCCGGGGCCTATGTACTCGCGATTCTGGCCTCCATGATCGTCGCCATGACGGTAACGCCGGCGCTGGCCATGATCCTGCTGCGCAATGCTCCGCTGAAGCGGCGCCAATCACCGCTGATCAAACCGTTGCAAGCCGGCTACCAGGCGGTGTTGGGTGGCATCCTCAGAGTTCCGGTCACCGCCTATGCAACCTTTGGTGTCGTCGTCCTGGCTGGTGCCCTGATCATCCCGCAGCTTGGCCAGTCGCTGTTGCCGTCGTTCAAGGAACGGGATTTTCTGATGCACTGGCTGACCAAGCCAGGCACCTCCTGGCCGGAGATGAACCGCATCACCATTCAATCGAGTCATGAACTCAGAGCCATCCCCGGCGTGCGCAACTTCGGTGCACACATCGGCCAGGCACTGATTATGGATGAGGTGGTGGGGATCTACTTCGGCGAGAACTGGATCAGTATCGACCCCTCGGTGGACTATGACGAGACCGTGGCCAAGATCCAGGAGGTGGTCGATGGCTACCCGGGCCTCTACCGCGATGTGCTGACCTACCTGAAAGAGCGTATCCGTGAGGTGCTGACGGGCTCCCATGAGGCGATCACGGTGCGCATCTTTGGTAACGATCTGCACAAATTGCGTGAGCATGCCGAGGCGGTGGAGCACGCATTGGAGGGCACACCGGGGCTTAAGGAATTGCACGTATCGCTGCAAACCGAACAGCCGCAGATCGATGTCGAGGTGGATCTGGAAAAGGCCGAACAGTACGGCCTGAAGCCCGGGGACGTGCGCCGTGCCGCCGGCGTGCTGGTCGCCGGTATCGAGGTCGGCGACATCTTCCGCGGCGGCAAGGCCTACGATGTCCAGGTCTGGGGCACGCCAGAAGTACGCAACAGCCTGACCGACATCGAAAACCTGCTGCTGGATACACCCACCGGCGAGCAGGTGCGCCTGAAAGATGTCGCAAGGGTCGAGATCCGCGCAACCCCCAATGTGGTCAAGCGCGAAGACATGCAGCGGCGCATCGACGTCGGCGGCAATGTGGAGGAAGGGGTTGCCCTGAGCAAGGTCGCCAAGGAGGTCGCCGAGCGGCTGAATAGCGTGGAGTTTGAGACCGGTTACTTCCCGGTGCTGCTCGGTGAGTATGCCGAGCGGCAAAAGGTCGAATACCGACTCTACACCTTCACGCTGGTCGCGATGATTATCATCATGTTGCTATTGCACACCTCGTTCAAGAGCTGGAAGCTCGCGACCATGGCCTTCCTGACCTTCCCGGTGGCCCTGGTCGGCGGCATTATCGCGGCCTATATGGCCGGGGGCATCATCTCGCTGGGCTCGCTGGTCGGCTTCCTGACCGTGCTCGGTATCGCTGCCCGCAACGGCATCATGATGATCAGCCACTTCCAGAATCTGGAGCTATACGAGCATGAGACCTTCGGCCCGGATCTGATCCTGCGCGGTGCCCGCGAGCGGCTGGCACCGATCCTGATGACGGCCCTAACCACGGGGCTGGCATTGACACCATTGGTGGTGGCGGGCAACATCGCCGGCCACGAGATCGAGTATCCGATGGCGGTGGTCATCGTCGGTGGCCTGGTCACCTCGACCTTGCTGAACCTGTTCGTAATCCCGGCGCTGTATCTGCGCTTCGGTCGCGGAACGGCCTATGCGCTGGAGCGCACCGATGGCGAGCCGATAACCCAGGTGAATCCCGCCTGAGACCAGGAGGGTTTTTGGGCCATGGCGACAAGGACGTTGCGCAACGGCAGGAATGGCGATCACTCTTGGTTTGCTGTGGCTTTGGCAGACTTAATGCAGCTTCTCTACGACCCAGGACAATACACACATGCATGCAATCCTCGTGTTCAGCTCGGCGTTAGCGGCTTCAATGATGCTTGGCAGCGTCTGGGCGGACGATCAGTTTGAAACATCCGAAATCCATCTCGAGAAAAACCTGACCGATGGCGACGCCGAGGTCGTCATCAACGCAAGCGCCGACGACGAAGGGCTGTCCCGCCTGACTATAGCTGGCCCCGATGGTCGTCTCTTGCTTGACCTCAATGCTCCTAACAGCAAGCTCGGACTACGCAAGATACTCGTTGAATCGCCCGAGCCAGAGAACGATGGGCAGATCCTGGCAGACTACCCGGCTGGAGAATATCGTTTCTCCGGCACAACCACCTCGGGTGAAGCAATTTCTGCGGCTGCTCGTCTCGGACATGACTTCCCATCATCGGTCAGCTTGGTGCAACCCAATGACGGACAGAAAGGGGTCGCAATCGCGGGCCTGACCTTTGAGTGGACGCCCGCCAAGGGCGCCAGGCACTATATTTTGATCCTGGAAGATCAGGAGCTGGATTTGGAAATGGAGGTCGAGCTCCCCGGTGATACCCTATCCTTCAAGGCCCCGGAAGGCTTTTTGCACCCGGATAGGGAATACAAACTTGCCGTTGGCGCAGTTGCCGAAGACGGCAATCGCTCATTTGTCGAAATTTCTTTTGCAACAACACGGGAGGAGTGAGCTAGCTTAATCCCAGTCGATGCGGATCTCAACGACTCGACTGGCCCAGACTGTAGCACTTAGTTTCAATTGTTAACTAAAGGAAAAAGGCCATGAAACCAATCCAGATCAAACCTCGTTCGATGATACGGAGCACAATGTCCAATTGCCCGAGGCTGGTTGTCACCATCATGATGACTGCCTTCGTCGGAGCTGCAGCACAGGCCATCGAAGAGGCGAAGAGCCCTGCGGAAACAAAGCCTCGGACGGAGGCGGCGGAGCAGACTGTTGAAAGGACGCAGGGCGGTGCGCGCGTCCAGTTTTCGTCCATTGAGAACTGGAAACTCAAAGCGGAGAACCTCTCCCCGACTGGTCATAACCCCTATTATTTTCCGCTGAAACCCGGTTTCAAATTCGTGATGGAGAAACCTGACCATCCCTGGGGCGCCTATCGCAAAGAGGTGATCGTGCTCGACCAGACCGAGCCTTTTGATGTGCCCGGGTTTGGCAAGTTCGAGGCCGCCGTTGTCCAGGAGGAGGAGTTTTTCGATGGCGTCCTCGATCAGAATGCGCAGAACTGGTTTGCGATCGACAAGACGACCAACGCCATGTATGCGTTTGGTGAGATCAGCTGGGAGATCGATCATGCCGGCCGCAAAGTATTTGCCGGCACCTGGCGCGTTGGTGAGCCGGACGGCAACGGCATTGCCGAACCCGGCCTGCTGATGCCAGGCGAATTCAAGGTTGGCGACAAGTACCTCTACGAAGCCCATGAGCTGGAGGCTTACGGCTGGACGAAGAACGATGCGGACGGATTGACCATTACGGTTCCGGCGGGTACTTTCGAAGATTGCGTCCAGGTGACCGAGAACAATCTGACGAATCCGTCGGACATCACGCAGAAGTGGTGGTGCAAGGGCGTCGGCCTTGTCAAGGACACCTCCGATGGCGAGCTGGTTGCATCCGATGCCCTGCCTGATACCGATATCTCGGATTTTGGCAGGTTCCACAAGAATCCGGTCCAGACTGTCCCTCCGGTTGCGAAGATCGACGGACTCCAGGCCACTGAGATTGCACTAAAGGAGATCCCAGGAGAGGTGAATTCAGTGCAGATCGAGCGGATGGGCAAGCGCAACATCTATGCCGTCGAGATCATCAGCTCGGCAGACGGTATTGAATGGGATGTTTTCATTGACATCGAGACCGGCGAGGTCGTGGGGACGGATAACTAATGAAGATGCGAATACTGACAACACTGCCGGCCCTCATCGGCCTGGTCTTCTACACGGCGGAAGTGGCTGCCGAACAGCCCAATCTGGGCACCGAGGAATTTGGCCTGACGCCAAAACAGCTGGTTGAGGCAATCGAGAAAATCGAGGTGCACATCGCGACCTGTATGCGCAACCAGGGATTCACCTATATTGCCAATGACTATGCCACGATACGCAAAGGCATGTCGGCCGACAAGATACTGCCGGGGATGAGCGAGGCGGACTTCATTCAACGCTACGGCTTCGGTATCTCGACCTTCTATTCCGGCAAGCCACCGCAATTGTCCGAGGGCTACAGTCCGGCCAGGATCGGCCTCGGCCAACGCAATATCGACATCTTCAAGAACCTGTCGCCAGCCGACCAGGTGGCCTACAATAGAACGCTGTTCGGCGACAATATGGGCGAGAGCCTGGCCGTTTCGATCGAAGGCGAGAACTTCTCCCGCACCGGTGGTTGTACCCGCGAGGGCATCAGCCAGGTGTTCTCCCCGGACGAACTCAAGGCGACCTACTACAATCCGAAGGATGCTCTGGTGAACAAGGATCCGCGCATCAAGAAGGCCTTGCGTAAGTATGTTGAGGAAATGCGCAGCAAGGGCTTCGACTACAACCATCCAGACGAGGTTGAGCCGGATGTGCGCGAGCGCCTGGCGGCCCTGACAAACAACGGCACGCTCCAGCTCTCGGAGATGACGCCAGACCAGATCAGAGCCTTGAAACGACTGCAAACCTATGAGCGACGTGCCGCGGCCATGAACTTCTATCTTTCCGAGGAGATCTTCGACCCTGTCGAAGAGGAAATCGAAAAAGAAATGTTCTCGCGCCAGGGCAAGTAGCATGTGGCAGTAGGCGCAATGCGGTTATCGGTCTGAACGCCCTTGACTAGGACGACTCGACAGCATGTACGCTCATCGCCAAGACTCCGCTGGCGCTGCTGAGAAGGCGAATCGGCGGATGGCGGAGGTCTGGCCTCGTGGCAACCTGAAACAGAGCGGGCACGTCAAGCGCCCGCATGACACACCTACCTGGGGCCGACTCGAGTATGGCAGGTAAGCGAATTGCGGTATTGGTCGGTGCCTTGGCAGTGGTTGTATGCATAGCGGTCCTGGGTTGGTTCGCTGGAAGCCGGATCGAATCCCCGGCAGACGCCGCTGCCCGGACCGCTCCACCGGAACCGTCACCGATCTTGGTACCGATCGAGGAGCGCGTGCTAAGCACCGAGATCATCACCCGTGGTACGGCACGCTTTGGCTTACCCCAGCCGGTCTCCATCGCCCCATCCAGCCTGAAGCCAGGACCGGGGCTAATCGCGACCCTTCCCAGGCGCAACATGCAGTTTACCGAGGGCGACGTTCTGCTGACGGCGTCAGGTCGCCCTGTATTTCTTCTTCAGGGTAACATCCCCGCCTACCGCGACTTGGTACCTGGTATCACCGGCGACGATGTCATGCAGCTGGAGCAAGCGCTGCAGCGTTTGGGCTTCGATCCGGGAGCGATCGACGGCCACTACGACGAGCGTACTGATAACGCCGTCGCCGCCTGGTACCAAGACAGTGGTTGGGAGCCCTTTGAGCCCACGCAAAAGCAGCTTGCCGCGCTTCGGCTCATTGAGCGGGACTGGGAAGATGCACGCAAGAACGCGCTTGCCGCGGCAGCGGCCCTGGAGTCAGCCGAGATTGATGTGAAAGCCGCACGCGCTGCAGCGGAGGCCAGCAATCGAGCCGCTGCGGCTGCGCTGTCAGCCCGCAGAGCCGAACGCAAGGCACTGGCATCCGCGTCGAAAGCGCACCGTACCCTCAGTGTCGAGGCTGCTAAGGCCCAAGCCGAAGCGGCAATCGAGGCGGCCCAAGCGGACGTCGCAGCCAAAATTGCTGAGCGCGCCAATATCGTGATTGATCCGCGCCAGCCAAAGACGGCTCGCGACGCTGCCGATGCCAAACTCGGGCTGGCGCGGGCCAGACTGCGGCAGGCGCGTCTCGAGGGTGAACTCGCAATTCGCAACGCGGAGCGCCAATCACAGTCCGGTCCCGAGGGGATTCAGGCCGCCGACGCGGCAATCGCATCGGCACAAGCGGCGGTTCGGTCGGCAGCGATCGACGGCGAGCGCGCCATTCGCGCCGCCCTCGATGCAAAAAAGATCGCCGAGTTCGAGGCCAATCTGGCCGCGGAGCGATCCGAGCGGCTGCAGCAACGATTCGCACGGGCACGCGCCCGGATGGGCATCCAGGTTCCCGTTGATGAGATCGTATTTCTCCACGCCCCGCCGGTCCGCATCGAGGAGCTGATGATGGCCGTGGGCGATCCAGCGGCCGGTACAGTCATGACCGTAACGGATAACGTCGTCTCGATCGACGGCTCGCTCTCGCTGGAGACGGCCCCGTTGGTCAAGGCCGGCATGAAGGTGATCATTGACGAACAAACCCTCGGCGTCAAAGCCGAGGGCTCGATCAAGCAAGTAGCTGATGTACCGGGCACGCGTGGCGTGGATGGTTTCCACATCTATTTCGAAGTCGCAGTCGGACCCACCCAGGTCAAGCTCGAGGGCTACTCCCTGCGGCTCACAATCCCGATCGAATCGACCGACGGCGAGGTGATTGTTGTTCCGGTCAGCGCGCTGTCGCTGGCTCCGGACGGTCAATCGCGGATTCAGATCGGCGAACCGGGCAACCTCCGCTACGTCGAGGTAAAACCTGGCATGTCCGCCGATGGCTATGTGGAGGTGCATCCGCTTGACGCCGAACTCGAGCCCGGCCAGCTCGTCGTCGTCGGCTTCGAAAACCCCGACAGCGGCCTGCTGCCATGAACCCACCCGCTGGTGTCTATAGCTCAGGACGCGATCGCCGGCGGGTCATCGCATTGCACAATGTGGGGCGCCAGTACGGCACGAATCCGCCCGTGCACGCTCTGAGCGACATCGACCTTAGTATCTACGAGGGTGACTGGCTCGCGATCACCGGCCCTTCTGGCGCTGGAAAATCGACGCTGTTGAATATCCTGGGGTGCCTCGACCGACCGACCTCTGGAACCTACGAGGTGGACGGTATCGACACCACCAGGCTGTCGGACAAGCAGCGCGCCGGCGTGCGCAGCCGACGGATCGGTTTTGTGTTTCAGTCGTTTCATCTGCTGCCCTACCGCAGCGTGGTGGAAAATGTGATGCTCGCCGAGGTTTACGGCAAGCGCGACCTGGTCGGGCGCCGCGAACGGGCAATCACCGCCTTAGAGCGTGTCGACTTAGGGCACCGCATCGACTACATGCCAACCACGCTCTCCGGCGGCGAGCGGCAGCGCGTGGCCATCGCACGCGCGATCGTCGGCTCGCCAAGCATGCTGCTATGCGACGAGCCCACCGGCAACCTGGACTCGAAAAACTCGGCCGCGATCATGGACCTGTTCGAGCAACTCAACCATGATGGGCTGACACTGGTGGTCGTGACCCACGATGAGCAGGTCGCAAAACGGGCCTCGCGGCGCATCCATATCGTCGACGGACGGCTGACCGATCTGACCAGCACCGATCAGCCGGTGGAGCAGGTTCCACCGCAGGCAGCCCAGGTCGCGGCAGCCGCGCGCGCATCGCGCTCCGGAATGACGATCCGGGACTTGATCAATGAGGCCGTCGCCGGGATTTTCGCCCGTCCGACACGCATGCTGTTGACCGTGCTCGGTATCGTGATCGGGCTCGCGGCTCTGGTGGCGACAATCGGTCTGACCCGAACCGCTGGCAATCGAATCATCAGCCAATTCGACCAGCTCGCGGCAACCGAACTCTTCATCAGCGCACGTCCCGGCCGTACTACCGGGGTCGTGGACCCGCGTGCCATACCCTGGGACGCACCGCAACGGCTGCGCCGTCTGAACGGCGTTGTTGCTGTCGGCAACTTGAGCCAGGTCGAGGTTGGCAATGCGCTGGTCAGCTCATCCCCAGTCAGGGATCCGTTGAATCCGACCGCGATGCGTATGGGGGTGCAGGCCGCATCGCCGCAGCTGTTTCGGGCCGTGCGCGCAGAACTGAGGACTGGACGACTCCTGGACCTGGGACATTCCGAGCGTGCCGATCGGGTCGCTGTCTTGGGACCGGATGCGGCGCGTCGGCTCGGTATCGGCGGGCTCAATCAGCTACCCGCCATTTATGTCGGTGATCACCTCTACCTGGTGATCGGTATCTTGCAGGACGTGGGCCGCAAGCCGGAGTTGCTTGGGTCCGTCATCATCCCGGAAGGGACGGCTCGCGAGTATTTTGCGCTGGCCGGTCCCGGCACCGTTGTGGTCGAAACCCGGATCGGCGCTGCCTATCTGATCGCGCAGCAGGCACCTGTCGCGCTACGTCCTGATGACCCCCGAACTCTGAAGGTCGCGGTGCCACAAGAACCCAAGCGCGTGCGCGATGGAGTGCAAACAGACATCGACATGATGTTCCTGTTGTTAGGGGGGCTTTCTCTGATCGTTGGCGCCATCGGCATCGCGAACATCACCCTGGTCGGGGTCATGGAGCGGACCGCAGAAATCGGCCTGCGCCGGGCAATCGGCGCCACCAGGAGCCATATCGCAGCCCAGTTCCTGGTGGAGAGCGCATCCATGGGCGCCGTTGGTGGGGTCATTGGTGCCAGCCTGGGCGTGCTGGTCGTCATCGGCGTTTCCGCCTACCAAGTCTGGACGCCGGTGCTTGACCCCGAGGCGCCGCTGTTGGCACCCCTGGTCGGCAGCGCCATCGGCCTATTGTCAGGAACTTATCCGGCCCTACGCGCGGCGCGGCTGGAACCAGTGGAGGCGTTTCGCAATTAATTCAATAATTTATTTTAATTAATTAAATTATTATTCGAAAAACTGGCGCAAGCGTCTATATTAGTGTAAATTTGTCGGCAGGAGCGAGTCGACAAACTTGACGTTGTCAGCATCCTTCCCTGTAGCGACAACGCCTAAAGATGAACGGGGCATATCAAACCAACATCATGATCGCGATTTTCGATCCGTATCGCCTTGCCGTCACCGGCATCGCTTCCCTGGGGCTGTGGTTAGGTCCTTGGTCCGGGATGACAGTGTTGGCAGCAGATGAGCAGATACAGCAGTTGATGCGCACGGTGGAACAACTGGTGGCGCAGAATAAGGCCATGGCAGAGCGGTTGACGACCATCGAGTCCAAACAAGCCGCACGGGCTGCTGCTGCGCCCGTCGCACCTGTATCGCAAACGGCTCAGCTGATCGCCCGGATTGAGCAGCTCGAGGCCGCGCGCGCTGAACATACCGCTTTGGTCGACAGCATGGCCTTGGAGAAGGTGGCGCTGGAGCGGCGCATTCGAGAGCTGGAAACAGCGCGCCTAGTCCAACAGGACGAATTTGCCTTACTCAACGCCGACAGGACACGCCTCGAGCGTCGTGTTGCCGAGCTGGAGGCGCCCCTGGGTGGCGACAAGCCCATGGTTGCAGCGAAGAGGGCGGCCAAACCAGAGTTGGAGCGACGCGTGGCCGAACTCGAGGAAATCAACGCCCGGCAGACGCGGATCATCACCGGACTCTCGGACGAAAACGCGCGCATGATGGCCTACGTCCAGGATATAGAAACCTCAACTCCGGATCGGGATACAGTCGCAAACGCCGAACTCGAGCAGCGCGTTAAGGACTTGGAGACGATGCAGTCCGCCAGAGACGATGCGACCCGCCTGATTATTCAAGATGCCATGACCAGCGTTGGTTCCAACATCAACAGCGCGGTGGCCCTGGCCGGTACGCTGGAAGTCGCCGCAGCTTGGACCGAGGACTTCGACGGCAGCTCGGCCGGCGATGTCGTGTTGAATACCGCCGAACTCGATTTCGAGATCGCCATCAACGATTGGGTGTTAGGCAATATGGTGATCCAATACGACGATGGTCAGGATGTGTCCTTCATCTCCACCGGCGGCTTCGAGGAGTCCGTCGACCGCATCAACCTGGACACGGCCTTTGTCCGCCTGGGTGATCCGCAGCGCTTCCCGCCCTACCTGATCACGGGTCGGATGATACTGCCATTCGGCATCTCCACGGGGAACCCGGTTGCCGATGTGTTGAACATCGAAGATCCCCTGACCATCGCCGGCTTTGAGCAACGCCAGATCGCCATCGGCTTCGGCTTGGCCTGGCCGACACCGGAACCGGCACCGCAGCAGCCGGTGGTCATCCCGCCAGTCCGCCCGCAGCTGATCCCGTCCATGTGGCGCAAACTGCTCGCGGCATTGGGCACTGAACCACCGAAGACCCCAACGGCACCGCCAACACCGGTGCTGCTGCCTCAGCAACAGCCCACCTGGAACCTGGGTCTCTACAGCTTCAACGGCGACACCTTTGATCAATACCAGCCCGGCTGGCGTCCTGACGATCAAATCAATGCGACCATCGGCTATCGTACCGGTGGGCATTGCGGCAAGCCTTACGAAGAGCTGACCCAGTGGAGCTTTTGTCCCTGGACCCTGGACTTCGACTTGGACTACAACAGCTCGGTATTCGACAGCCGCTTCATGCGCGTTGGCTACCGCCAATGGCTAGGGGACATCGGCTATGTGCCTGGCATGGCTGCCAGCGCCAAAACCACCTTCGGCCCGATCTCGCTGATCGGCGAATGGAACGGCGCCCTGTCATCCGGCACCTTCCAGGACGACGCCGGTGTGAACCAGCGCCTAAAGCCGTCAGCCTGGCAGTTCTCGCTGGGGTACCAGCTTGACTGGAATCCCTGGGTGGAGGCCATCGGTGCCCAGGGCACCTATCTCGCGATGTCCTACTCGGAGAGCCAGGACTTCCAGGGAGTACAACGTATGTTTGGGGACGAACTCACACGCGTTGGCAACCTGCCACGGCGCCGCTTTCAGATCGGTGCCGGCGAGTGGTTTATGGACGGCGTGAAGCTCTCCGTCGAGTTTTCCCGCGACTGGGACTACCCAAAGAGCGCGGGCGGTACCGGGCGTGCGGCCAACGGGATCTTCTCCAGCCTGACCTACGTTTGGTAATGTCTGCGAACCGGACTTGGTCATCATCCAGGCCAGTTGCTCATGGATTCTACATCGTCGGGGCCCCTGCGTGATCTCTAGCCGACCCACTGGCGCATCTTGATGCCCTTGGCGGGATTGGAGGCCTATGCTAAGCTCTTTTTCATAGGTAAGCTGCTGAGATATGCACCAGTGCTCAGTCAAAATCCATACCAAGCTTGCCTTACAAGCCGCGCGAAGCGATGCGAGTTAAATCGCCGAATCAAGCAAGGGAAAGCACGATGAGCATAATCGCCTTTGGCACCTTGGCCTATGCCAAGAAGCCCAAGGAAGCTGGGATACCTGCCGAGCAAGCCGAAGTGCAAACAACGGTACTGGCGGACGCGCTAAAGGCAGCACCGAAAAGCTCACCACTCGAGTGGGATTGGAACGGCTGAAAGCTTCCATAGGGGCGGACATGATAAAGATGGAATCTACCATGCGGACCGTCATGGAGCAGTTGGAATTTTCGCTGCGAACCGATATTGAGCGATTGGAACGAAAATTCGATAGCTTGGAGGAACGAGCGAACGGTCATTTTCGGCTATTGCAATGGATGCTTGGCTTTAATTTGGCGTTGAGTGTGGCAGTATTGTGGGTGTTGATTTGCCTACTAGCGTATATCTGATAAGAAAGGAGGGAGAAGATGGATTGGTCCGCGATTATTTCTGATCCGATCCTATCGGAGCTACCATTCAAGATCGAACTTAATGAATGGGGGAAAATAGAGATGAGTCCGGCGAGCAATTCGCATGGAATGTTGCAAACAGCCATTGTTATCCTTTTGAAGGAGAAATTGCCGTCGGGAAAAGCCTTTGTCGAATGCAGTATCCGGACCTCGAAAAATGTCAAGGTTGCGGATGTCGTTTGGGGCTCGATGACGTTCTTCGATAAGAATGGAACATCCACCCCATACGATGAATCACCAGAAATAGTGGTAGAAGTGGCGTCGCCTAGCAAAAGGTTGGCAGAGCTGGTGGAGAAGAAGGGGTTGTATTTTGAAAAAGGTGCCAAGGAGGTCTGGATTTGTGAGGAAACGGGCGAAATGATTTTCTATCGGGCGGATGGAAGGCTGGCGGAGTCAGTCGTTTGCCCAGGATTTCCCAAGAAAGTCGAAGCCTAAGTCGGGTAGCCGTTCTACCTCACGGCGTGAAGTGCTGCGTCAGTCGCAACATTCACCCGCCGCCATCGATCCGGTCGGGCAGCGAAAAAAGGGTGCCGATCCGAATGGCACTAATGATAAGCGAGATGGCATTGCCGCAATCCGGATAATCGATGGATTCAACCCTGTTTTTTTCGGATGTCCATTTTCGCCGACCTCAGCGCGCGCCGCCTTTCTCGGTTCGGTCAACAGCGGGTAGGGGTTGGCGCGGCGTTTCAGCGCCCGCGGCTCGATGCGACCGGGTCGCAGACTGACGCGCGGCTCGGCAATCAGACTGAGTACAGCAAGGATGCAGACGCCATCGGCGGTTGCGCCGCCGCGCTGCTGCCCGCTGCTGCCAGGACAACCAGACCTGCACGGTGTGCTTGAAGCTCAGCTGCCTGGGGACTTGATCGGCCAGCAAGGCGGCTTGGGCCATCAGCAAGCGGATCAGGTTGTAGGCCAGTAGGTAGACCCACAGTTCCTTGACGACCATCTACGGGGTCTTACAACGCAGCCGCGCCATGCCGAGCGTTGTCTTGATGTTGCGCAAATCCAGTTCCACGTTCCAGCGGCGCAGGTACAGCACCCTCGATTTTTTCTTCGGCGCCACTTTGGCATCCAGGAAGGTGGTGACCGTGATCTTTCCAGCGGCCGCGAACTCGCGTACCTTCAGCGTTGCCGAGGCTTGTGCGTCTTCCTCCGGTGTTATCCAATCCGGTCGTGTTTTTGATTTCTTCAGCAGCACCAAATGATCACGCGCGCCGAGCTTCTTACCGGTTTTGAAGTCGGTGCTGCGTTTGCGTGCACCGTACTGCTCGAACACCCCGTCGATGCCCCGTTGCACCAGTTTGCAGAGCAGAAAGTAGGTCGGGTAACAGGCGTCGCCGAGCAGGATATCGTCTGTCTTGTCCAGGATGGTGCCCGGTACCACACCAGCGCTCGGACGCGGGCGTTTTTCGAGGAGCACAAGCGACACCTGACCGTTTTCGATCTAGCCTCTTACTCGCCTGACTGCAACCCCATTGAGAAGCTCTGGAAGAAAGTCAAAGAGAAAGGAACCCATCTGCATGACTTCCCTACCTTCGAATCGCTGAAGGAGAAAGTGCAGGAGACGATGTCGTTCTTCGAGGGTGCCAAGAAAGAGGTGCTTTGCCTATTCGAGATGGACCCTGCGCTGGCTCGAGGTACGGATTCAATTGCCAACATCTTTTTCTGAAAAACCATGGAACATCTCAGCCATGGTCGTACTGCACGGCGTAGGCTTGCTTGCCACCGGACCATACTCGGGTAACTTGCGGCAGGCCACCAGGTTGACCAACGGCGATCAGATCCGCTCTGGCGCCGACTTGAATCTGGCCGCGATCATGCAGTTTGCCGGCCTTGGCCGGATTGGTTGTGACCAGGCGCACGGCTGCCGGTAGATCGAGATCGGAACCCTCGGAAATCTTCATAACGGCGACGATCAGCGCAGCGGGCGTATAATCAGCACACAAGCAGTCGGCTACGCCCTCGTGAATCGCTTCGATAGCCTTCATGGAGCCCGACTGGCTTTTGCCACGCAGAATATTCGGTGCGCCAAAGATGGTCGACATGCCGGCTGCTTTGGCCGCCTTGGCCGCTTCGAGGGTCATCGGAAATTCCGAGATATCGGCACCGATGCCGCTCATGGTGAAGACGCGTTCTGCTGAATCGTCGTCATGACTGGCAACAGAAATACCCGCAGCATGCGCCGCATTGGCCAGTTCCTGCATACGCGCAAAGGCACCGCGAACAGCTTCGATCTTGCGCTCGATGATGGCTTCCACTTCGTCGGCAGTTTTCTCATAGGTAAGGGTCAGGTAGTTTTGGTATGCCGCCATGTCCTTGAACTGTCCCCGGCCCGGTGTGTGGTCCATCATCGAAATGAGATGCATGGATTTCTGTTGCAACAGTGACTCGAGTATCGGCAATCCGCTCTCGTCGGTAATTTCGTAGCGACAATGAACCCGGTTGTCCACCAGTCCATGCGGATGCCATTCGTGTACGGCGCGGACAATCCGGGCAGCAAATGCATTGTTGCGGACACCAAGTTCGTCGTTGGCGAATGAGAGTGCATGGTAGACGGTTGTAATGCCTGCAGCCGCATTGCGCTTGTCGGCTTGCGCGCAAGCAAAGTCGAGCGGAAAGTGAACATTGGGTCGGGGTTCGACCTCTTTTTCCAGCGCATCGCAGTGCAGGTCGATCATCCCCGGCATCAGCCATTGATTGTTCAGGTCGATCACGTCGTCAGCGATCGTGCTTTCCGGGTTGATGGCTGTGATGACACCGTCTTCACTGACAACATCAGCCTTGTCCAGTACCTCGTCCGCCAGTACGACACGGGCATTTCTCAAGCAGGTCTTCATCAGGCGATTTCCTCTAAAGGTGTTGCAGTCAGTGTCGGTGTTTCGAGTTCAACTACCCGGTCGGCCATGCGCGTGACCAGTTCGGGTTGGTGAAAAACGGCCAGCATGGCCACGCCCTCGTGTTTCAGACTCTCGACGAGGCTGACTACGCGATCTGTGGTTTTCGAATCAAGGCTAGCAGTTGGCTCGTCCAGCAGTAACAGGCGGGGCTTGGCGATCAGTCCGCGCGCCAGGTTGACGCGTTGTTTTTCACCACCGGAGAAGGTTGCGGGTGAAATACCCCACAGGCGTTCCGGCAGGTTCATGGCAGCCAACATGTCGCGTGCCAATTTGTGAGCTTGTTCTTGCCGGTAGCCTCGTTGCACCAGCGGTTGTGCCACAATGTCTTCGCTGGGCTGGCGCGGCAGAAAATGCAGAAACTGGGTCACGAAGCCGACTTCGTTGCGGCGTAATTCCAGAACCTGATGTTCGTCTACCTGGGCTAGGTCGAGGGTTTCGCCGTTTTCGCGGGTAAACAGCAACTGCCCGTCGCTGGGCAGGTAAGTTCGGTAGATACCCTTGAGTACCGTGCTTTTGCCTGAGCCAGTGGGGCCGATCAGTGCCGTCAGGTTGCCGGGATAAACATCGAGGTTGACGTCATAGGATGAAGGAATGACTTTTCCCTGTTCGTGCAAAACGAACCGTTTGGCGTAACCGCGTACCTGCAGCACCGGTTTCTCTTTCATGGATACACCTTACAAAACAGAAGCAACGAGGCGTTGCGTGTAAGCCTGTTGAGGGTCTTCCAGGATCTGATCCGTGAGGCCGTTTTCTATGACCTGGCCGCACTTCATTACCAGCGTGCGATCGGCCAATAGGCGGATGACACCGAGGTCGTGAGTGACCACGATCATGGCCGTCTGTAGCTGTTGTTGAATCTCCAGAATCAAGTCGAGAATGGCCGCCTGAACCGATAGGTCCAGGCCTGTGGTGACTTCATCGAGAAACAGCAGCGGGGGTTGCGTGGCCAGTGCTTTGGCGATCTGAACGCGCTGTTGCATGCCGCCGGAAAAGTTCTTCGGCAGTTCGTCCATGCGTTCGGGAAGCACTTCAGTGCGCGACAACAGTGCGGTGGCACGTTGGCGGATCTGCGCATAATTATCCACGTCTGACATCAGCAGGCGTTCGGCAATGTTGCCACCGGCAGAGATGTCGAAGTTCAGACCCAGATGAGGGTTCTGATAGACCATGCCGAAACGTTGGTTCGACAGTCGGCGTTGCTGGGCCTTGTTCAATGAGAATAAGTCGAACTGCTGGCCCTGATCGTAAAACCTGGCGTTGCCGGCAGTGGGTTCCTGGTCGAAGTACAGGCATTTTACTGCGGTGGATTTACCTGAGCCCGATTCGCCCATGATGCCGAGGATTTCCCCCGTATACAGGTCGAAGCACACATCCTGTGCCGCTACTACGCTGCCGCAGTCTGGGCAGATATTGGAATCGTAATCCGGCCCCGTTTTGTCGAAGCACGAAGGACAGCCTTTGCCATAGCGTTTGGATAGTCCGCGAACCTCTAATACCCTATCCATTGACCGCCTCCACTTTGTCGCTTCGGTTCAATGGCTCGATGATCGTTTCCGGCATCCTGCCTGCCACGGCGTTCAAACGTTCTTGCTCCGCGCACCAGTCGGCATCCGAACAACGGTAGACGGTTTCTCCGGTCGTGGAATCGACGTATTCATCGAGAAAACTGTTGCTGCATCCGCAGCGTGCGCAAGCCCGTCTTCGACCTTGCTCGTCGTTGAAGTCTTCAACTCGGAACGGCACGTCTTCGAAGGCAAGAGGTGTGGCCCTGGTATAAGGAGGAACTGCGTAGATCTTCTTTTCGCGGCCGGCACCGAGTAACACCAAAGTCTTGGAATGATCCAGCTTGGGTACATCCCAGCGGGGGATGGGTGAGGGATCGATCACATAATGGTCATCAATCCGGGTTGGGTAGCGGTGCGAGATGGTAATCTCATCGAATTTCACGATGTCTTCGTACAGCTTGACCAGCAGGCGGGAATAATCTCCTTCGCCATGCAACAGCTTGCGTTTGTCTTCCGACGCCTCGACCACCACCAATGCGTCTGGATAGGGCACCTGTAGAATCAGCAGTTGGTCTTCGCGCAAGGGTTTTTCCGGAATGCGATGACGGGACTGAATCAGGTCGGCCTCTTCGGTCACCGTCGTTGTATCTATCCCGGGACATGTCATCTCGATAAAGGAACGCAGGTTGACGGCGTTGACCGAGTCATCGGAACCCTGGTCGATGACTTTCAATGTCTCCCCACGTCCGATCAAAGCCAGGGTCAGTTGCAGACCGCCTGTGCCGAAACCACGCCCCATGGGCATTTCGCGGCTGGAATAGGGGACTTGGTAACCGGGTATGGCAACGGCCTTCAGCACGCTGCGGCGAATTTCCTTTTTGGCATACTCGTCGAGAAAGCCAAATCTTTGCTGCATGCTCATCGGCCGTCCACGCTGGATTGTTTTTTCTGGCTGGTTCGCAGGCGATCCATGTCTGACTGGAAGGTGACGTAGTGCGGCATTTTGTAGTGGGTGCAGAAGCCCATCGAGTCGACGCCGTCGACATGCAGTAATACGAACTCGGGGTTTTCGGAAGGATTGCTTGGGTCATGCTGCATACCGTTTTGCAGTGAGCGGTCCAGAATAGCCATGCTGATGGCCTTGACTTCGTTGTGACCGAAGCAGACACCGTAGCCCAGGGTAAAGACTGGCTTGCTACCATCCTCGTCGCTTTCGTACATGGCGACAATTTCGCACTCGGTGACTTCCACTTCACCGATTTCCATCGGTTTGCCCGTCACCGGGTGCGGCAGCATGACCGGCAGATAGCCGACCCGTAACTCGGCCACCGTTGGGTGTACATCACCGTATCCGCGCATATTGGAATACGCAATTGCCAGCAATGATCCCTGTTCGCCACGCGCCATGGTGGAGAGGGCGGCTGATCGCGGGACAGGGAAAATCATCGGCTCGCGGGTGATGTCGAACGGTGTCTGCGTGGCGCGTTGCTCGTCGAGCGGGGCTAATAGGCCTTCGGCACGCAGTCCATCGAGAACTTTGGGAAAGGTGTCCGGAATCTCGTCAATGTCGAGGCCATCAAACCATTCGCCGGTGATCGCCTTGAAGCGCTGTGGCGACTCGTTGAGCAGTTCCATGCGCATCAGGCGCAGGTGATAGTCGGTGGTGGCACCGAGCATCTGGCCGCCGGGAATGTCCTTGAAGGCGGAGGAGATACGACGGGTGATACGCATGTTGCGCGTATCCAACAGCTCGGTTTCTGCCAGGCGTGGTAGCGTAGATCGATGGGCGCGCAGGATAAAGGCGGCCTCCAAGGTGTCGCCCTGGGCCTGTTTGATGGCCAGCGAGGCGAGGCGCGGATGGTAGACGCCACCCTCTGACAGGACGCGGGCGTGCAACAGCCGAAGCTGGTTTTCAATGGTATCGGCCTGGATGGGATCAGCACCTTCTCCCTGGCGCGCACGCAGATAATCGAAAACCGCCTTGGTGCCTTGGATGGCCTGGCCACCGCCCTTGATTGCGACGTAACCCATCACATCACCTCCACGCGTGTTGTGCGGGGCAGGGCCATGACCGCATCTCGATCTACCAGGATGATATCGACCCCAAGGGGAAAGGCGCATACCCAGTCTGCACGCTGTGTAATCCAGTCATGGTGCAGCCCATCAATGGCCACATCGGTGGTGCCGTTGACGCCAGGGCCGCTAAGGCGCAGGCGCAGATCCCCCTGAGTCAGCGACTGCACATGGATGATCAAGGTGCAGGAATCCTCCGGGTTGGGCAGGGTGCCGAGTTTCGGTTGCACAGCGGTGACTTGGCTGCCCTCGAACAACAGGTAGTCGGCATTTGCGAGATCACGAAATTTTGCCTGTAGCAGAGGCCAATCCTGATCTTTCAGAAGTTGCTGGGGATCCGCCAGTGAGACTGCACCATCCAACAGCGTGGCCAGTACGGCCAGATAGGGCTTGTCGTTATCGCCGCAGCCGATGTTTGAAACCGAACCTGGGCGCGACATCGCGTCCAGCAATGCGCGATAGTTTTGTTGTTGGACATGCGCTGTCCAAATGGGTGCGACATCAAGCATGGTCTTCTCCTACATCATCGAGCCCAACATCATCGAGCTCAACATCATCGAGCCCAACATCATCGAGCAGGGAAAAGTCGACCCGCGTTTTTGCCAGCATGGATTTACGTTCGCGCGCTTTCAGCGCCAATTGCTCGCCCCCCTGCTCGATGAGTTTTGCGACGGCCTCCCAGCCGGGTAACTGGGCCGAAAGCACGGCATCGCAGAGTGCCATTTGTTCAGCCCGCTCAGCTCGGTCGTCCATCACCATGGCGGCGCCTTCGGCGCTGACTGCATCCGGAGTGGTGATGCTCAGCCAGCAGGTGGCGAGCGGAAATTCCCCGAGATAAAAGGCATCGCCAAGTGCACTGTCTCGAAACTTGAGCAGGCCAAGCCCTTCTTGCGGCAATGCATTCGGGGTCACTTCCCATGCGTCGGGAAAGTTCTGCACGACACTTGCCAGTGCCTCTTCGGGAATTACGCTCAAAGCGCGTACCCATTGTTCTCTCGGTAGATTGATCATTGGTCCGGATCTCTTATGTCTATCGAAGTTCACATCCCGGCGAATGGCATGCAGGGTCAGAGTGTTCTGCTGCGAAGCTGTTGCGAGAACATTTCCAACACGACCACTGTAGCGAATATCGCCAGAAGAATGGTCGAGACGTGGCCGTAGTCGAACAGATCCCAGCGACCCTTCAGTTCCATGCCGATACCACCCGCGCCCACGATGCCGAGAACGGTCGCGGTGCGAATATTGCGCTCGAAGATGTACTGGATATAGGCAATCCAGGCGGGCAACACATGCGGAAAAACCGCAAAACGCAGTACTTTCATGGAATTGGCGCCGGATGCGGCCAAGGCGGTTTGAGGTCCGGGCGGTGCGTTTTCGATCTCGTCAGCAAAGAATTTGCCCAATACCCCACTGGTGTGAATGGCGAGCGCGAGCACACCGGCGATAGGCCCAAAGCCATACATCAGCACCAGGAAAAGCGCCAGAATCAGTTCAGGCATAGCGCGGTGGAAGCTCAACCAGACCCGCGCAATGGTGTAAACGAGTTTGTGCGGCGTGTAATTGCGGCTCGACAGAATGCCCAGTGGTAACGCGATCATCACTGAGATCAGAGTGCCCCAAAACCCCATCTCAACGGTCTCCCACATCTTCCACAATACCTTGGTGAGATATCCGATCGGCTCGACAAGGTACTCGCTTTGTGCAAGCGTCCATGTATCGGTGAGTGCATCGTACTCGTTGTCTTCAGCTACCTCGAGATAGGCGAGCCAGGGGAGGTTATCTCGATCGAAATCCTCGAGACGGCTGACTTCAGTGCGCTCGGAAATCTGAATCGGGAAGGCTTTGCTGCCAAATCGCACGGCCCCATCAAGCACCTGAGAATCGCCAATCCCAAACACAGACAGTACCGCCTGACTGGTTTCGACGAAGGCTCTGTCCATTTCGGTGTTGCGTGCAGACATGGACAACAGCACGAACACAACCAAGGCGATGAGCAGGTTACGCGGGGTGATCGCGCGATAAAGTTCCCAGTGTTCCGCAGAGCGTGGCTGGCCATCGGCGCTGTTCATGCGGCGACCAGCTGCACTTGGCCGATAAGCTTCTCGACGGGTTGAGCCAGCTCGTACAGTTGCGCCTGGATCTGCTTGCTCATCGCGCTGGGGTGACCATCGAAAAAGACCTGTCCCTTGCGCAGGGCAACGATACGGTCGGCAAACTCGAGCGCGTAATCCGGCTGGTGCAGGGTGCAGATCACCGTGGAATCGTGGTGACGTGCAGCAGTTTTCAAACTGCCGAGTATACTGCGGCTCATGGCCGGGTCCAGGCTTGCCACGGGCTCGTCAGCGAGCACGACTTGCGGGTTGGTCAGGAAGGCCCGCGCGATGGCGACACGCTGCTGCTGACCGCCGGAAAGTTCGGATGCGCGTCGGAAAAGGTGTTTCTCCTCCATGCCGACCTCTTGCAGCAGTTCGCAGGCGCGAAGTTGATCCTGTTTGGGAAATGACTTCAACATGCTGCGCCAGAATCCAACCGTGGGCAGGTTACCGGTCAGTACGTTATGCAGAACAGACAGGCGTGGCACCAGGTGCAGTTGCTGGTGGATCATGCCGACCTGGCGCTGAATAGCATTGCGGGTCTTGCGCGTCAGTTCCACGCCATCGATGGTGAGTTTGCCGCTGGTGGGAATGACCACCCCGTTGACCATGTTCATCAGGGTGGATTTGCCAGCGCCCGAAGGCCCGAGCAGCACGCAGAATTCGCCCTTTTTGATACGCAAGGACAGGTTATCGACAGCGCATGTACCGTCATCGTATACGCGGCTGACTGCTTCAAAGCTCAGCATAGCTACACCTCGAACTTGGCAAAAGCCAGGGGTAACGACCCCTTGCAAAAGACAGATAGATCGCGCTTAGCGCTGACCGGCCTTATCGATCATTTCGGTTTTCACCTGCTTGGTCACAGCAGACAGCTTGCCCAGCGCATCGAAGATCTTTTGCACATCGAAATTGGTGTCGTAGCTGTCGACTTGTTTACCGCCGTAGCCGCGAATCTTGGCCGGGTCGATTTTGGTGTGAATCTCACCAAAGGCCTTGCGAAGCCTGGCCTCGAGATCAGCAGGCAGGCCCTTGTTCATGGCCAGGGGCGGATTGGGGATAGGCTGGGATTTGGCTAGCGGCTTGAACTTGGCCGGATCGATGGCGTCCTTATTCACCGCCTTGCCGAAGGAATTATAAGAAGCTGCGGCAGCATCCACCTTGCCCTCGGCCAGCGCAGCCAGCGATGCGGAGTGAGAGCCGGCGATGATGATCTTCTCGAGGTCCTTCGCCGGGTCGATGCCATCGGCGATCAGCATGGCAACGGGGAAGTTGAAAGAAGAAGTGGAGTTCGGGCTGCCGAAAGCCATGCCTTTGCCTTTCAGGTCGGAGATTTTTTCGATGCCACTTTCTTTGGCAACAAAGATGCCGGAGTAGTAAGACGCGTTGCCTTTCTTCACATCCACTGCCAGCAGATCGACACCGCAACGGTCATAAGCCTGGCCGAAGGTCACTGCACCGAACCAGGCGATATCTGCCTGGTCGTTACACATGCCTTCCACTACGGCTGCATAGCTTGCCCCGGCGCGCAGATCGAAATGGATGCCGTAGTGCTCAGTGATGCCGTTGAATACCGGCGCATAGTCCGTGGTGATGTCGCTGGTGCCGGTATCGGCGGGAACCATCAGCACGCGCAGCGGATTCCCGGCCGAACCGTCCGCCAGGTTGGCAGCAAAAGCTGCAGCGGAAACGTGGTTGCGGCGATGCCCGCGGTGATCAGCTTGGTCAGTTTCATTATGTTTCCTCGACAGTTGGATAACGATGATCAAGGCTGGACAGACAATTGCGTGGCATCGCCTCGAAATCGCGTTACCACGTATTCAGCTGGTTGCTGACTATCGCTAATCACATTGATACTTTTCACCCGCAATATCGGCAGATTGCGTGGAATGTTCAGCAGTTCAGCGTCATCGGCTTCCGGTAGCACAGCGCTGATGAGGCTTTTGTTTCGCTGCACTTGCGTATTGCAGTGCGCTTGCAGAAATGCGTGCAACGATCCCTGGTCGTAACTTTCCAGCACCTGCGGAAATGCCTGCAGGGGAAGGAAGTGGGAGATGATGCAGAATGGCTTACCATCGACCTCTCGCAGTGTCTCGAGAAAAATCACCTTGGTACCTTCGCTGACCTGAAGCCTTGCGGCGACGCCACCGCGGGCGAGCACCACTTGTTTTCGAATCACCCGGCTTTGGGTGGTCACGCCTTGGGCTTCAAGCGTTTCGGTAAAACGGGTGCGTCTGCCGATTGCGTAGTCGATGGCCGGGTCGAGTACATACACGCCTTTGCCGTGTCGGCGCACGACCAGCCCTTCGGCTACGAGTTTATCGATTGCACGTCGGAGGGTGTGGCGGTTGACGTGGAAACGCAGCGCTAATTCGGTTTCCGCAGGCAGCCGATCAGCTGCCTTGTAGAGATTCTGAATCTCCTGGCGCAGGATCTCGCTAATCTGGCGGTAAACGGGCAGTGAGCCCTCACCACGCTGAATTTGCTGTGCAGACATCTAGACAAACTCCAAAAGGATGAAGCGAAATCTACGCAACGCCTGTGTCAGATGCGTGTCGACGATGTAAAAGTTTTATGACACAGAGCTTTCAGCTGACTTGGTAGGGGCTGAATGGGCTCTCGAAGACGTGGGACTGCCAGATCCGATTGCTACTTGCACTGAAGGGGCCGGTTCATGCCCCAATCCACATCGAGCCAGTTTCCCGCCTGAAAACCGAGTCCTCGGAGCATGCGGGGTGAGTCACGAGGATGCATAATAGACATGGCGTAGACTTGAAGGACGGTGACTTGAAGGACGCTGTCACAGCGAAGGACGGTGTCGAAGGACGATGCCTGGGCAATAACCATGACCCTGATCCGCACCAACTTCGGTGTCGTCATCGGTGCCAACACCGGGCTGCTCGGCGGGACCATCTTCGGCTGGCTGTCACCGGTGGCCAGTGCCCTGCTCCACAATGACACCACCATCGGGTTGTTGTTGAATGCGCTGAAGGGCGTAGGCTTGGACGATGATCCGACCGTCGCTGAGGCGGCGCCGCCAGCGCGGTTGGGGTACCGTCCGACACCGGTCATGATGGGCGGCGATGCCCTCGATCCGCTAGGATTATCTGACGATACCCTGACTTGACGCAAATGCAAATAATTCTCAGTCGGAGGGTGTCGGCGTAGACTGTAGGTCATTGTCCGGAAGGCTCCGTCGGCGGTGGCGATTCGTTGCCGTGCGCCCTCTCCGGCCTGCCATCCCTCCGGCAAACCCTTATCCCGATTCACCAATCAGGCGGTGTTCATGTCCCAAGAATCCAGCAACTGGCTCGTTTTCCAACTCACCGAGCTACTCCAACATGTCGAGCCAGGCAAACTGCGCTTCCATGAATTCTTGCGTACGCAGTCCCTCAGCTGTGCCATCTACCACCTGCCTGCGGGCTCCAAGGAGATGGCGAGCGCCCACGAAGAAGACGAGCTGTACTTCGTCCTCGAGGGGCGCGGCCAGCTGCGCATCGGCGACGACGCCCACAGCGTGCAGCAGGGCACTCTACTCTATGTACATGCCGCCTGCGACCACACCTTCTTCGACATCGAGCATGACCTGACGGTGCTCGCCTTCTTTGGCGGCGCCCTGCCCCAGCTGCGCAACATCCGCAACGGCCCTTCAGGGTTCGGGCGACATTGACGCCGCCACGGCTGGCGGGGCAGGACCGACTTGGTCATTGCGATCGGCCTTGGTGGCCTTGTCCTTGGGGTGAGGAAGCCGCAATCCACGCTTGAAATCTAGGGCTGTTCTCGGATTGGCCGCCGCTCAGGCGACATTGCCATCGCGGCGCGTTCGCACCCAACGCGCCGCTGCGTGTGGCTGCCAACGTCTGCGGGCCTGAGGTAGCGGACGCAACAGGCTCACCGACCGCGATCAGTTCGCTGTCTCGGGCACCGGCTTTCAATGCCCGCTCCCCGGCGCGCTCTGTCTCGGTCATGCTGCCCTGATCCGAGCGGACCCTCATGCCGTCGTGGTCGACGTTGAACAGCTACGACAGCCGGCCTTGCATGCGCAGAAATCAATGGGGCGGGCAGAGGTCGAGACGCCGGCAACAATAATACCCAAGACCTCTGCTTGCCCCGCTCGGACTGGTGCCGCCCGAGAGTCGCACCAAATGGCGTGCGCCGTCCGCGCCCCGGTCGACGCTCTGGCGCCGATGGCGCCCGCAGCGCAGCAGCAGGCTTAAGCCCGCAAGGAACGGCGACGTCGTTGCGGCAGTCTGTACCTCCGTAGGCCGCCGACTGTGCCTCGATGAACAGCCAATGGATGTCGTCTTAGGGGATGTCGACCCTGATCTCGAGCGTGCCGTCCCGCGTCTCGCTCAGGCATTCCGCACGGCCGGAGTACCGATGCGTCCAGTTCTCGCCAGCGACCGCCGGCTCGATCGCATCGAAGATCGTCTCGTCGATGTCGTAAACGGCGAGCAGCGCATCGTGAAGCTGGTACTTCGGCGATGGCGGAACGTCCACCGAACAGAACCCGAGCCACGTCTGCGACGCGGTCGGTTTGTACGACGCAAACCTGACGGTCACCAATGCCGACGGCACGGACAGCCTAACCCGAGCCGATGCAATCGAGGTCGTCGAGCCCGGCACCCGGGAGACCCTCCTGTTCGACGGCTTCGAGACCGGATTCGACGCCTGGTGGTCCGACGGCAACGGCAGCTGGTCGACCGAGGATCCGCAGCACGGCGACCATGCGATGCGCTTCACCGGCAACAACCTCTGGGCGGACCGCTACGTCAGCACCCTGGGTTACGAGCAGATCAGGCTGTCGGCCTGAATCGAGGCCCGGTCTTTCGAGGCTTGGGAGTACCTGATTGTCCATTGGTCCGACGGCCCGAGCCCAACTTCGAATTCGATCAGCGCGTTGCCTGGTAACCACCAGCGCCTGCGGGCGAGGGCACAGCCTCCCCTGTACTCCAACCCTGCACTGCCCTCCCCACCCCCACAGTCGCGCTCAAACCCTCTGCAGAACCACCCATCTGCTCCAGCATAAGCCCACTGCGCAGCCGAAGGCGGCCTTGACCGATCCGCAATCCTCCTCTATGCTCAGCGCGGCGCAACAAGCGCAGACGCGGCTGGATTACCCATCCGTCAGCATTGCCGGTGCCGGCGGGCAAGCGCGGGGGTGACGTTCGCGGCAGCATCGTCGATTCAAGCAACGCTTCGTAAACGACCGCACCATACACCCGCGGACAGCCCCTTACTGTACACAAGCAGCAAAGTCATGAAGTGCTTACCGAGGCCGCCTGTAATTCCGCTCTGTGGCTCTGTGCGAAATCGGGTATTGTGGTAACTGGCGCGTAGCGCAGACCTGCGCTGACACCGGAATCGCGCCCGAGGCAGTCGTACTTTCGTATCCAGAGTATCTCGACATGACCAGTGACACCCGCAACTTCACCGCTGCAATGCCGGCATCTCAGGCCCATGCGCACGGCTAACTGGAGCGCATGGCCGCTGCGCGCCGCCGCATTCGCGCTCCTTTGGTGGGTGCTGGCCGAAGGCCGCCAGGACGGCTGGGCGCTGGGCGCGGTGGCCGTGGTCTGCGCCACCTGGGCCAGCCTGGTGCTGTCGCCGCCGGCGCGTCGCCGCGTCCAGCCCGGCGGCCTGCTGGTGTTCCTGGGCGTCTTTCTCTGGGGCTCCATCCGCGCCGGTGCCCAGGTCGCCTGGATGGCGCTGCGCGGTCGTGCCGCCCTGCGACCGGGTTTGCTGGAGCTGCAGCTACGGCTGTCACCGGGAGCGCCGCGCATCCTGCTGGTGAATGCCTTGACGCTGATGCCGGGAACCCTGGGCGTCGACCTGTCTCGCCGCACCCTGCGCCTGCATGTGCTCGACAAGCGCCTGCCGGTGCTGGCCGAGGCGCAGGCACTGGAGGCGGTCATCGCTCGGATGTTCGGGAGGCATATATGACCACCCTGGCGCTTGCCGCCGCCTTGTTCTTGCTGGCGAACCTGGTCGTTGCATTGATCGCCGCGGCGCGCGGCCCGACGCCGGCGGACCGCATGCTGATGGCCCTGTTGTTCGGCACCACGGGCACCGCCGTGCTGGCGCTGCTCGCCACCGCCGGCAACACCACCTCGCTGGTGGATGTGGCGCTGGTGCTGGCGCTGCTGGCCGCCATCGGCGGTATCGCCTTTGCAACGCGCGCCTGGCGCGCCGGGCGAGATGATGCTGATTGACTGGCTCCTGACTGACTGGATCGGCGCCACATTGCTGGTGATCGGCTGCGGCTTCTTCCTGGCCGGCACCATCGGCCTGTTGCGCTTCCCCGATGTCTACAGCCGGCTGCATGCGCTGGCCAAGGCGGACAATCTGGGGCTCGGTTGCATCCTGCTCGGGCTCGCGCAGCAGGCGGACCATCTGGCCCTGGCGCTGAAGCTGCTGCTGATCTGGCCGCTGGTGCTGGGGGCCAGTGCCGGGGTCGGATTTGCCATCGCCCGCCGCGCCCGGCGCCTGGGCATCCGTCCCTGGCGCTACGGCGATGACCAACAGGAGGACCAACCATGACCCTAGCCCTCGCCTTCGACGGGATGCTGGCCCTGGCCCTGTTTTGGAGCGCCTGGCGCACCCTGAGCACACCGCGGCTGGATCGGGCCATCATCCTATTCATCGCCTTCGGGCTGTTGATGACCGTCGCCTGGGCCAGGCTCTCGGCACCGGACATCGGCCTTGCCGAGGCGGCCATCGGTGCCGGTCTGACCGGGGCGCTGATCCTCGACGCCTACGGCGCACTGCACCGGCGCAAGGAACGGCAGGAGGAGGCATGATCCAAACGCTGAAGACACTGATCGTGATCGCACTCGCGCTGGGCTTCGTTGCCGCCGCGGCCGTCGCCATCCTCGAACTGGGACCAGCTGCCGTGGACCTGCGTGCGAACGTGGCGGACAAGTTGCCCGAGAGCGGCGTCAGCCATCCGGTGACCGCGGTGCTGCTGAACTTCCGCGGCTACGACACCCTGCTGGAGGTGGCCGTGCTGCTGCTGGCCGTGCTCGGTATTCTGGCCGTTGGCGGCGAGACGCGACCGGCTGCGGCGCATACGGCCCATCCGATCCTGCGTGAGCCGGCGCGTCTGGCAGCGCCGCTGATGGTGGCGGTGGCCGTCTACCTGCTCTGGGCCGGCGCGTTTCGGCCCGGCGGCGCCTTCCAGGCCGGCTCGGTGCTGGCCGCAGCAGCCGTACTCCTGCATCTGGTGGGACTGATGCCGAGCTGGCCGGCGCCGACGCTGCGCCTGCGGCTTGGGCTGGCGGTCGGCTTTGCACTCTTTCTGGGCCTGGCAACGGCACTGCTGGCGCGGGGCGCGCTGCTCGGTTTCCCGCCAGCTTGGGCGGGCCTGCTGATTCTGCTGATCGAGGCCGGGCTGACGATCTCCCTCGGGCTCATCCTCGCCGGGCTCTTCCTGTTCCTGTCGCGGGCCGGCTTGGATGCCAACGGCTCGGTATCGGATCCAGGCGCGCGGCGATGACCACCGGCCTGCTGTTCGCCCTGGTCGGCATCGCGCTGTTTGCCCTTGGCACGGCGGGCGTGGTGCTGATCAACCAGCTGCTGCGCCGCATCCTCGCCTTCAATTTGATGGGCAGCGGCGCTTTCCTGGTGCTGGTCGGACTGGCCCAGCGCGGCGATGTGCCGGACCCGGTGCCCCAGGCGATGGTGCTTACCGGCATCGTCGTCGCCGTCGCCGCCACCGCGCTGGCGCTGGCCCTGGTACGCCGCCTCTACAGGCTGACGGGCCGCCTGGAGCTGCCGGAGGACGACGATGCCTGAGGTGCCGGCCTGGCTCGACCTCCCTGCCCTGCTCGATCCCATGGTCTGGCTGGTGGTGCTGCCATTTGTCTGGGCGACGCTCGCCTTCGTGCTCGGACCCGGACGCGGGGCGTGGGCCGCACTGATCGGGCTCGGCGTGCAGCTTGGGCTGGCCCTTGCGCTGGCCCGGACCATGCTGGCCAACGGTGCACAGGGGATCGGTTTGGGAAACGCTGCGGCCAAGCATGCCATTGGCGGCTGGGGCGCGCCGCTCGGCATCGATTTGGCCGCCGACGGCCTGTCGGCGGCGATGCTGATCCTGACCCAAGCGGTGGCGCTGCCCCTGGCGTTCTATGCCCGCAGCTACTTCCGCTCCGACGACCCGGCCGGGGCCTGGTTCTGGCCGCTGACCGGGTTCCTGATCGCCGGCCTGAATGCGTTGTTCGTCTCCACCGACCTGTTCAATCTCTATGTCACGCTGGAGCTGGTGGGGCTCGCCTCGGTCGGCATCGTCGCCGCCGGCGGCGGCGCTCGGCAGGTGGCGGCGGCCCTGCGCTACCTGTTCGTCAGCCTGGTCGGCTCCGGAGCCTATCTGCTCGGCGTCGCGCTGCTCTACGCCAGCTACGGCACGGTCTCCATCGACACGCTGACGCCGCTGATCGCCACCGAGGCCCCGCGGCTGGTATGGCTCGCCGCCGCGCTGATGCTATTGGGCCTGCTGCTGAAGACAGCGTTGTTCCCGTTCCATTTCTGGCTGCCACCGGCCCACGCCAGCGCTACCGCGCCGGTCTCGGCGCTGCTCTCGGCACTGGTGGTGAAGGCCTCCTTCTATCTGATCCTGCGGCTGTGGATCGGGCCGTTCGCGCCCCTGCTGCCGGTCGCCGCCGCCTGGCTGGCGGCGCTGCTCGGAACAATGGCGATTCTCTGGGGTTCCTATCGGGCCATCCGCGCCGTCAAGCTCAAGCGCCTGATCGCCTACTCCACCGTCGCCCAGCTGGGCTATCTGTTTCTGATCTTCCCGCTGCTGTCCCAACCGGCAGCCGTGCAGGCCGCGGTCATGCAGGTGTTCGCCCACGGCCTGGCCAAGGCAGGCATGTTCGCCGCCGCCGGGGTGATGATCCGCGCCACCGGCCGGGACACCGTGGCCGGCCTGGCGGGCACCGTGGATCACCTGCCGCTGGCGCTGTTTGCGTTTGCGCTGGCGGGCGTGACGCTGATGGGGCTGCCGCCGTCGGCGGGCTTCCTGGCCAAGTGGCAGATCATCGAAGCGGCCCTGGCCCGGGGCTATTGGGCCATCGCCGTGGTGGCCCTGGCCGGCGGTCTGCTGGCCAGCGTCTATGTGTTTCGGGTGCTGCGCCAGGCGTTCCTGATGCCCAACCATGGGGCCGAGCCCGAGCCCCTCGCCGCCGTGCCGCGGATGCTGGCCTGGAGTGCCTTCGCCCTGGCCGCCGCCAGCGTCTTGCTGGGCCTGCGCGGCGTCGAGCTGATGCGGCTGATCGGGGCCGGCCCATGAGCATCAACCAATGGCTGCCGCTGGCGGTGTTGGCCTCGTCGCTACTGCCGGGGCTGGTGATCTTCACCCTGCCCGAGGAGCGCATCGCCCTGCGCACCGTCCTCAACCTGTTCGGTGCCATCGCCAAATTGGTGCTGGTCTTCGTGCTGTTCGTCGGCGTACGGGCGGGGGATGCTTACGGGGTGCGCTTCGAAGTGCTGCCGGGACTGGACCTGGCGTTCGAGGCCGACGCCCTGGGGCTGTTCTTCATCATCCTCTCCGCCGTGCTCTGGTTGCTCACCACCCTGTACGCCGTCGGCTATCTGGAACGCGCCCCCCACCGCAGCCGCTTCTTCGGCTTCTTCAGCCTCTGCGTCACCGCCACCATGGGCATCGCCCTGGCGGCGAACCTGTTCACCTTCTTCGTCTTCTACGAGCTGCTGACCCTGTCCACCTTCCCACTGGTGGTGCATCGGGGCACCGACCAGGCCCTGCGCGGCGGCACCATCTATCTCGCCTATACCCTGATCGGCGGCACCCTGCTGCTGACCGGCATCGTCTGGCTGCACGACCTGCTGGGGCACACCGAGTTTGCCCATGGCGGCGTCGCGGCGGCGCTGGGGCCAGCGCATGCGACCGAGCTTCGGGTGATCTTCGTGCTGCTCATCGCCGGCGTCGGCGTCAAGGCCGCGCTGGTGCCGCTGCACGGCTGGCTGCCGCAGGCCATGATCGCCCCGGCACCGGTTTCCGCACTGCTGCATGCGGTGGCGGTGGTCAAGGCCGGCGCCTTCGGCATCGTACGCATCGTCTACGAGGTTTATGGCATCGAATTCGCCGAGTCCCTGAGCCTGCTGCCGCCGCTGGCGATGGTCGCCGCCGCGACCATCATCTGGGGCAGCCTGCGCGCGCTGTTCCAGGATGACCTCAAGAAGCGCCTCGCCTTCTCCACCGTCAGCCAGGTGTCTTACATCGCGCTGGGGGTAGCCTTGTTTGGTCCCGTCGGCACCATCGGCGGGGTGGTGCATCTGGTACACCAGGGCATCATGAAAATCACGCTGTTCTTCTGCGCCGGCATCTACGCCGAGACTCTGGGCATACATAAAATCAGTCAGATGAACGGCGCTGGACGGCGCATGCCGCTGACCACGCTGGCCTTCTCCATCGGTGCCCTGGGCATGATGGGCGCCCCATTCACCGCCGGCGCCGTCAGCAAGGCCTGGCTCTCCGACGGCGCCGTCGCCGCCGGCATGGACTGGGCGGTCTGGGTACTGTGGACATCCAGCCTGCTCAACGCCGCCTACTTCCTGCCCATCCTGTGGCGGGCCTGGCTGCGACCCGCCGCCGGACCCTGGCCCCAGGAGCACATCCCCCGACGCGGCCTGCGCGAGACCTACTGGCTGCTGCTGCTACCGCCGCTGGTCACGGCGCTGGCCACCCTCTCCGCCGGCAGCTTCCCGAACGCCGAGATCAGCCCGCTGTCCTGGGCGCAGCTGATCGCGGAGCGGGAGTATGTGGCGCCGGCGGGGCCTTGATTGGGATCGATGAGGTCGAGGCAGAATTCTGCATCGACCGGTAACCCGCGTCTACTGGAAACCGGAGTCGAGGCGACAATCAACAACCCTCGCAATGTTCGCAAGTGATGGTGCAGAAACAAGCTATACAGGTTTTTGGCTTGGGTGTCGCCTGCCGACTCATTCGGTACCGCTATCGGCGTCGGTATCGGTATCGGCCTCGGTATCGAACCGACCAACCCATCCGCCAAGCTCCTCGCTGAGCGCGTAGCCACGCTGTCCGAGCTTCGTCAGCATGGCCACACGACGATCGAGCAGTGCCTTTTGCTTGCTGTTGTCGTCTGCGGACAACGCATCGCACACCAGCAAGCAGGTCCTGAATCGCAGCGCACTCCAGCGCCGAGCCTCGTGCGATTTCAAACGACCGGCGTCGATCACCGCTCGTCGCTTTGCCGTTACCCGCGGCAATGTTCAGCGCGATGGCCTACGATGCGCACCTACGATGCGCGCAGGCGTTGATCCTTCGCGTTACGCTGTCCTTTCACATGCTCGCAGTCGCGCTAGGCCCAGCCGACAGACTCGATGGCCGCACGCTAGACGTCGAGCTTCTCATGACCGAATGGCATAGGGCGTTTTCTCTCTCGATTCCGATTCCGATTCCGATTCCGATAGCGACCCCGATCCCGATTGCACTCCGCCGATGTCTGGATAGCGTTGTATAGGTTATTCATGGACCGGTACTAAGTCATTGTTTGTTCTGGTCCGTACCTCACCCCCAATCTACGCAGCTCAGGGTTTCGGAGCGCGATTCGGAATACTTGCACAATCTCGTGCATGCCAATTCATTCGCTGCGACTCGTTCGTATACCAACGCCAGCAGGCCCGGACCCAGCGCGCGATGTACCTCAGCACGCCATCGACGACGACTCTTGATCGTTGGTTTTCGTGCATTGCACCTGATTGGTCGCAGATCTCGCGAAGATTAAGGGTGCAGCATCCAAGATAGTGTGCTTGGTGGCGGACGTACTGCTTGAAGGAATTCTGTCGCTCGCGTGACCTGCCTCTTCCTGATGGACATGATGATGAGACCGCACGCGACCGAGCCGGATTTCGAATTCGATCAGCGCGTTGCCTGGTAACCGCCAGCGCCTGCGGACGAGGGCGCAGCCGCCCCCCTGTACTCCAATCAGTACTCCAATCCGTACTCTAAATCCTCCACTGCCCCCGTAGTCGCGCTCGAACCCTCCGCAGAACCGCTCATCTGCCCCACCATAAGCCCAGTGCGCACCCGCAGGGAGTCTTGACCGATCCGCGAGCCTCCTCTCGCCTCAACGCTCCAGCGTTGCTGGACGCGAAGACGCGGTTGGATCGCCTATCCGTCCGGCGTTGATCTGGGTCATTGGTTTACGGGGTTGTTTCGGTATGCTAGTGGCATGTGATTCGGCGCAGTGCGGCCTGTTGTTGCGCGCGCCGGTTGGGCTTGTTGACGATGCAATAGCAACCGCCATGTGTGCGCCTGCCCATAGGCGCCTGCGCCAAAGACGCAACGGACGACGCCTTGCGGCCTGTGTGGGCCATCCCTGCCGCAGTCCTGCGCGGGCTGCGCCTCCCGCCCGCGCCCGGTGCAGCTGCGTCGCTGCCCGCTGGTCGTCTCCCGGCGGCTTGTTGCGCTTGCCCCTGAACCTCGCCTCTGACAGTTGCCCATGATGCTCGCTCGCCCCGCCCGCGACTTTGCTCTAAGACCCAGGAGACCGCCCGCCATGCCTGTTTGCCGCTGTCTTGCGCTCACCGCCTCGCTGTTGCTCGCGGCCGGCCTGGCCAGGGCCGACCTGACCATCCCCGGCGCCGACGGCTCCGACGGCAGCCTGCACGTCACCGCGGACACGGTTATTGATCTGTCCCAAGCGCCCACCGCGGCCTGGGATACGGCCAGCACCGATGTCGGCAGCAACGGCTCCAACGCCGGCAACGGCGTGTACGATCCGGACAAATGGGCGGTGGTGTTCAAGTACGCCAGCGTCACCGTGGACGCGGACGCGACCCTGACCTTCGCCAACCATCCCAGCCGTGCGCCGGTGGTTTGGTTGGTGAGTGGGGATGTGACCATTGATGGGACGGTGGATGTGGGTGGGGTGGATGGGGCCGTGGCGCCCGGTTTGGCAGAGCCTGGACCTGGCGGATTCCGCGGCGGTATGGGTTACTCTTCGGGCGGGGCTGCCTCTGGTTCCGGCCTGGGGCCTGGTGGAGGCCCGGTTTCCGGTGATTCAGGCTACGGCGGAAGCTACGGCGCTCCGGCTCACTCCGGATCCGAGTCTTACGGTAATTCCTCACTGGTCCCGCTGGTCGGGGGCTCCGGGGGCGGTGGAGACGGGGATCGGTCCTCCGGCGGAGGCGGTGGTGCAGGAGCACTGTTCATCGCGAGTGGAGCCACAGTCATCCTGAATGGGTCTATCGTGGCGAACGGCGGTGATCGTGGTTTCTTTAGCGGCAACGCATACTACTATCGACCAGGCGGCGGCAGTGGTGGCGGTTTGCGGGTCGTTTCCCGAGAGCTTGCGGGGAACGGGACGATGGAGGCGTTAGGCGGCAGTAGCTATAACGTCGACCATGATGGCTCCGTCGGCCGCATCCGCCTCGAATACGTCACCGACACCAGCTCCCTGCTGGTCACCCCATCCCCCAGCGTCGTCCCGCTCACCGACGGCAGCACGGCCCTGATCTGGCCGCCGACATCCGCGCCCAGCGCGAAGATCCTATCCATCGGCGGCGAGACCGTCGGTGACGATCCCAGGGCCTCCTTCGGCACCTATGGCGCGGATGTCGCCATCCCGGACACCGAGTCCACTCAGGTGATCGTCGAGACCATCAACGTCGAGGAGGCGGCGGAGGTCTACGTGCGCGTCACGCCACGCTCCAACGCCGCGCATCAGTTCATCCCGGCAGCGCTGGACACCGTGATCTCCAACGACCCGCTGGTGGTACATTGGACCGCGAATATCCCTGTGGACGTGGGCTACTCGGCCATCCAGGCCAAGGTGATTCGGCCTTAGTTCCGGGGCGGTGCAGACCACCGGCCTAGGCGCAGCGATGCAGCCGCTCGCAGCCTGCACCATCCGCCGCACCCTGGTTCCCACGCTCCAGCGCGGGAACGCCTGGCGGACGCTCCGCGTACCGGGGTCTGGAGCAAAGATGCACTCGACGCAGAGCGCCCGACGCTGCTCCGACCCCGGAGCGTCGGAGCCAGTGACCGGTGCTCCGGAAGGCCGCCACGACGGAACCAACGTATGAGCCGGCACCACCCCAACCCCAAGTCGCCCCGCATCTGGCGGCTCATCGTCCCGGCCCTCCTGCTGCTCGTCGTCTGCATGCAGGCGCCGGCCCAGGACGCGGGTCCGGTGCTGATCAAAGAGGTCGCCACCCGCGAGGTCACGCTGCACGTCGGCGGAGTGCAGGCCAACGCGCCCCGGGAGGTCATCACTCGGGAACTCACCCTGTCCGTGCAAAGCGCCGGCCCCGGCGACTCCCCGTCGGTGGCCTCCCGCGAGGTCAGCCTGGCGGTAACCGACGCTGCACCACCGCCGCCGGTGACCGAGCTGGTCCTGGAGGTCTCGCCCACCGGCGACCGCGTCACGCTGGACTGGTCCGGCTACAACCAGTGGGCAGTCGGCGACATCGCCCGCTTCGACATCCACATCACTGACGACGGCCCGCTCACCGACGTCACTGGTCGCTCGCCGGACCTCGTCGTCGGCGGCGACGGCACCAGCCTGACCATCACGGATCTGGCCGAGTTCACCGACCACTATGTCGCCATCGTGCCGGTGGACGCCCTCGGCAACAGCGACCCGGCGGCGGTGATCTACTCCGCGGCCTACATCCTGGCACCGCAGGCCATCTCCCGCGAGCTGACGCTGCACGTGGGCGGCGCGCCGCAATCGGAACCGAAGCAGGTGATATCCCGCGAGGCGAGTCTGGTGGTGGTCAGCGACACACCGCCTCCGGCCATCGAGAACCTGTCCGTCAGCGTCACGCCCACCGGCGCTGTGGCGACCCTGGACTGGTCCAGCTACAACCCCTGGTCCGTGGCGGACGTGGACCACTTCGCCATCTACCAATCCGACACCGGCCCCATCTTCGACGTCACTGGCTTGACGCCGGTGGCGCGGGTCTCCGCCGAGCTGCTGGGCTGGACCCTGACCGGCCTCACCCCATTCGTCGAGCACTACTTCGCCGTGGTGCCGGTGGACGGGCTCGGGCAGTTCGAGCCCCTGGTGTCCTACGGCGCTGGCTATGCACTCTCGCCCCAGGCCATCTCGCGGGAGGTGACGCTCTTCACCGGCGGGGTGGGCGCCTCGCCTTATCCGCAGGCTATCTCGCGGGAGGTCTCGCTGGTGACGACGGACGACGCTGCGCCGGCACCGGTGACGGGGATCGACAGCGGCTTCAATGTCGAGACATCCCGCGGCGCCTACGGCTCGGTGATCCTGGACTGGACCGAGTACGACGAGGTTGCCCAGCGCGACGTCGCCACCTACCGCATCTACACCGCGACCGAGTTCTACGAGGACGTGTCCGGCCTGATCCCCTTCGCCACCGTCCCGGCGGGCAAACAGACACACCTGCTCGGCGGATTGCCCGGCGGGGCGATCCTGTACTTCGCCGTGGTGGCCGAGGACGCCGCCGGCAACTTCGACCCGACGGTGCGCGCCTTCTCCCAGAAGGTGTCCATCGCCGGCGTCGGCGAGGTGCTGGACCTGACCGTCGCCAGCGGAGCGGACAGCCTGACCTTCAGCTGGGCGCCGCCGGAGGATGCCGAGGACTTTCTCACCGGCTATCGGCTCTACTTCGCCGGCAGCGAGACGCCCATCGATCTGCCGCCGGAGACGACGACATGGCAGCGCGACGGCCTGGCCGCGGCCACCGGCTACCCGCTGCGCATTACCACGCTGGACGTGTTCGGTGACGAGAGCGACGGAACCTCGGTGCTCGGCGTCACCTGGCTGCCGAACCCGACGGGCCTGTCCCTGCGCGGTATCGGCGACCAGGTGGAACTGTCCTGGGTGCGACCGCAGCCCGCCGGGCTAGTGGCCCATTACGCCGTCTATAGCGCGACCGCGCCCATCACCAGCATCAGCGGTCTGGTGCCGGTGACCACCCGCACCGGCACCAGCGCCATGCTGGGCAGCTTCAACGCCATCCGCGAGCGCTATTATGCGGTGGCCACCGTCAACCTCTCCGGCGGCACCGACCCGGCGGTGACCTCGGTGTTCGCCGGCAACTACGAAGATCTGACCCCACCGGTGATCGAGTCCGTCAGTTTCGCGGGTCAGGTCCTGGTGGACGGCGCCGTGCTGACCCGCCCGGATGTGTTGAGCGTCGCCGCCAGCGACCCTGCCGGCATCGCCCGGGTGGACTTCAGCCTCGACGGCGCCCTGTTCAACGTCGATGCGGATGCCGGCAACGGCCTTGGCATTCCATGGGACATCGCGGCCCTGGCCGACGGTGGCTACAGGCTCAGCGTGCTGGCAGTGGATGCCTACGGCAACCGTGCCGGCCGCGACCTGGACATCAATATCGATCTGGCACCACCTCCGGCGCCGGTCATTACCGAGCCGCCCGGCGACGGCGACACCAACGAACCCCTGGTACGCATCCGCGGCACCACCAGCGCCGACGCCCAGCAGGTAACCCTGTACCGCAACGGCGCCCCGGTGGGCAGCCCGGTGCCGGCCAGCTACGGCGAGTTCCAGGCCCAACTGGAGCTGGAGAAAGGCGCCAACGTCATCACCGCCCGCGCCGAGAACCGCGGCGGCCTGAGCGAGCCCGGCAACCCGCGCAGCATCACCCTGGACCTGAGCATCCCGGACGCCCCGGTGGGCTTGAGCGCCCGTGCGCGGGAGGGCGGCGTGGTGCAGTTGAGCTGGGCAGCTTCCGCCGATGCCACCGTCACCCAATACGGCATCTACCGTCAGCCCGATCCCTTCGATGTCGACGACGTGGTCACGCCCGAGTTTTACGCTGACCAGGGTAACGCCGCCTACAGCGACACGCCACCCGCGGACGGTCCCTGGTACTACCGCGTCTCCGCCATCGACCGCTTCGGCACCGAGAGCGCCTTGTCCAATCAGGCCCAGGCCAGCGCCGACAGCGTCGCACCGCAGGCGCTCAGCATCGACTACGCTCCCCTGGGCGCCTACGACCCGGAGCGGAATGCCTTCGGCGTCGGTGACGTGGAGGTGAGGGTGCAGCTGAGCGAGGCCGTCTCCACCACCCCTTTCCTGACCATTGCGCCCAGCGCAGGCGTACCGCAGCCGGTGGCGCTCACCTGGCTGGACGACACCGCCTACATGGGCCGCTTCAGCATCGGCGACGGCACCCCGAGCGGTGACGCGCTGGCCGTGTTCTCCGCCCGCGACAACGCCGGCAATCGCGGTACCGACATCCTCGCTGGTGCGTCCCTGCTCATCGACACCGACGGCCCCAGTGCCGGCGGCTTCAGCGTGACGCCCGCCGATCCGGTGCTCAACAACCCGGAGGACCCGGCGACGCTTGACATCAGCTTCACCCCCAGCGAGGACCTGGCCGACAGCACCGAGCCCAATCTCAGCGCCAGCGCTCCCAGCCTAGCCGAGACGCCCGTGGTGATCGCCCTTACCGAGCAGGACGGCACCTGGACCGGCCAGCTGCCGCTGCCGGCGGAGATGGGCGCCGACGGGCCGGAGCTGCTGAGCTTCAGCTTCCAGGGCCAAGACCGCCTCGGCAACCTCGGCACTGGCATCGACGGCCCCGCCAGCATTCAGGTCTACCAGGGCGAGCTGCCGCCGCCGGAGACCCCCGCCGGGCTGACGGCCACCGCATTGCCCGGCGGCGAGGTGCGGCTCGCCTGGGCTGCGGTCGACGACGCGACGGACTATGAGCTGCATCGCGGCAGCGGCGAGGCCGGCGAGCTCGCGGCCATCGCCCGCAGCGCCGGCGCGCTGGAATTCACGGACCAGCCGGGCGCCGACGGAATCTATCGCTACGCCGTCGCCAGCGTGCGTCAGGCCAATGGCCAGGAGGGTGTCAGCGCCCTCAGCGGGCCTGTGGCCGTCAAGGCCGACGCCACGCCGCCGGATGCGCCCTCGGACCTGACCTTGGCCCTGCGCGCCACTGGTGTCGAGGTCAGCTGGAACGCACCGGACGATGCCGACCCGCTGACCTACAGGCTGTACGCGCTGCCCGGCGCTGGCCTCGGAGCGCTAAACCCAGATGCGCCGACCCTGTCCGACATCACCGAGACCAGCGCCGAGGATCCCGCGCCGCCGGCCCCCGAGGGCGACCTGCTGACCTATTTGGTCGTTGCCGTTGACCCCGCCGGCAATGTCTCGCCGGACACCGCCTGGGACACTCTCAATGCGGAGCTGCTGCCGGTGGCGAGCTTCCGCGTCGAGCAGCACGACAGCGATTTCCCCGAGCTCGCCTGGAGCCATGTGAATGCCGTCGACGGCTTCGATCTGTATCTGGGTAGCCTTGACACCGGCCTGAAGCTGAACGGCAGCACGCCGCTCACCGACACCGCCTACACCGACCTCGGCTGGAGCAGCGGCGCGCGCACCTACAGCCTGTTGGCGGTGGACGATGAGGGCAACGAGAGCCTGCCACGCACCCTGACGCTGCTGGCGCTGGAGCCGAGTCTAGCCGAGGCCACCGCCATCCGCCGCGGGCTGATGAACCGCGTCGCGGTGGACATCGCCAACACCGGCAGCGAGCCGGCGCAGGCGGTGGTGCTGGAACTCGCGATCGGCGACCACACGCATCGTTCCGCCGCCGAGGACATCCCCGCAGGCGAGAGTCGCACCCTGAGCACCGTGGTCGGCGGCTACGCCGACCTGCCGGACCTCTCGACACTCGCCATCGCCGCAGTGCAGACCCCGAACCCGGGCGAGGAGGCCCGCGTGGTGCGCACCACCGAGGTGGAGGTCAGCGACGGCGTGCTGCTGCTGGAGCTGTCCGCCCGCAACCTCACCCGCGGCGGCGTCGGCGAGCTGCGTTTCAGCGTAGAAAACATCAGCCCCGATGATTCAAAGGGCGCGCCCGTGCAGCTGATCACCGCCACGGCGCGCGGCAATCAGCCATCTGACGAGGTGCGTGTGCGGCTCACGGACCTGGACGGCAACCCGCTGGCATCCACGGCGCTGGAGCAGTCGGTGCATCCGTTCATCACCACGCTGGCGGACGGCCGCTGCGTGGCCACGCTGCCGCCGGGTGAGCGCTTCGAGTCCGACTGGCTGGCGCTGGACATCCCGGAGGCAGCGCCGGACCAGGTGCTGGCGCTGCTGGAGATCGACCAACTGCACTATCGGCTGGGCGAGGACGACGCCGTCAGCATCGACGGCCTCGGCACCCAGATCGAGGCCGAGCTGGCGGACACGCCTTACGTCGGCGAGTTCCTGTCCGTGAGCCCGGAGCAGTCGCTCGGTGATGCGCCCATCACCATCCAGGGCCGGGCGCTGGACCGCTACTCCGGCGAGCCGGTGCCCCGAGTCGAGCTGCACTTGGTCATCGCCAACGGCGGCTTCGAGCGGGTGTTCGAGATGTTCACCGGCGACGACGGCGCGTTCAGCTTCGACTACCAGCCTCTGTCCACCGATGCCGGGGTGTTCCAGGTCTCTGTGGTGCACCCGGACCTGCGGCTGCGCCCGGAGCAGGGTGGCTTCAGCATCGGGCGGGTCTTCGTGGAGCCGACGCGGCTGCGCGTGCAGCTGGGCCGCGACGCCGAGCGCACGCTGAGCCTGGACGTCACCGCAGGCGACGGCTTCCCGGTCACCAATCTGCGCTTCGGCTACGTGGCAGACGATCAGCTCTTCGGCACCCTGGAGCCGGGCCTGAACCTGGTGCCCGGCGCCGCCACCGCGCTGGCCGCCGGCGAGCAGGGCACCTTGGCGGTGGCTATCACCGCCACCGAGGAGGCCCTGGATAGCGGCAGCCTGATCCTGCGCCTGCTGGCGGACGAAGGCGGCGACGCCCCCCTCGGGCTAGTGCGCATCGACTACGAGGTGGTGGAGGCCGGCGCCGTGCTGCTCCCAAGCCGTTCCTACCTGGAACTGGTGGCCGCCCCCGGCGAGCGCGCCAGCGCCGAGCTGGACCTTCGCAACCAAGGTCTGCGGGCCGTGGAGGGCGTGACGGTGGCCCTGCTGGACGCCATCACCAAGCAACCGCTGGATTGGGCCTCGCTGACCACGCCGGCGGAGATCGGTCGGCTGGAGATCGGCGCCGAGCACCCGGTGGGCGTGCGCATCGCGCCCACCGAGGCGATCCCGGAAGACACGCACGAACTGCTGCTGCGCGTCGCCGCGGACAACGCCGAGGGCTTCGACATACCCGTCTACGCCCACGTCACCCGCGCAGGCATTGGCGACGTGCTGTTCCATGTGTCGGACATCTACACCGCGACGCTGGATGAGAACGGCGTGCCCATCCCGGGCCTGGAGAACGCCCGCATCGAGGTGCAGCACGAGCAGTTCACCGATATCCAGTACAACGGGCGAACCGACGCCAACGGCGAGCTGCTGCTGACGGATCTTCAGGCCGGTCGCTACCTGTTCCGCGTCAGCGCCGCCAACCACGCGGACGCCCAGGGCCGGCTTACCATCGAGCCCGGCATCACCGCCTCCCGCGAGGTCTTCCTGGACTACGATCTCATCTCCTTGGAGTGGTCGGTGACCGAGATCACCATCGAGGACCGCTACGAGATAACGCTCGACATCACCTACGAGACCGACGTGCCGGCCCCGGTGGTGGTCATCGAGCCCCCCGGCATCACCCTGCCGGAGATGGCGCCGGGGCAGGTCTATCGCGGCGAGCTGACCATCACCAACTACGGCCTGATCCGCGCCGACAACGTCGTCTTCACCCCGCCCGCAGACGATCAGTTCTTCGACTACGAGTTCCAGGCCGAGGTGCCGGACAGCTTGGAGGCCAAGCAACGCATCACCGTGCCCTATCGAATCGTCGCGTTGCGGCCGCTGAATGCCGGGGATGATGCGGAGGCGACGGGTGGCGCAGGCGGTTGCGGCTTTGGTGTCCTCTTGCGGTTGATCTACGACTTTCTGTGCATCAACGGCGTGGAGTCTTCCGGCAGTGCGACCTTCCGGATCTCGGCGGACGTCAGCGCGAGCTGCACCGGCGGCGGTTGGTGGGGGCGGTTGCCGGGCGGCATTGGCGGTGGGGGCTGGACGCCGGTCGCTTGGCCGCTGATCCCATGCCCGCCGGACTGCGAGGGTGACTGTTGTGATCGCAACGGCTCCGGAGGGGGCTCCGGCGGTGGCGGAGGAGGCGGCGAGTGAGCGAACGTGACATGAATCAACCAATCAAATCCATCGCCATGCTCCCACCGACGCCATTGACTGGCGCCCACGCTCCGGCGTGGGAGCAAGGGCTGACGCTCCGCGTCACGGGCGAGCCGGCAACCACCAGACGAAGCGCAGGCGTGCGCGCCGCATGGCTTGTCCTTATTCTGGGCCTGCTTCTGCTCAGCGCCCTGACTCCAACCCTCGGCGCCCCCTTCGTCGGCACTCCGAACCACACCTCAGGCGATTACGTCGAGACCACCGTCGACATCCGCGTCAAGATCCAGGGCGGCTACGCCAGCGTCGAGCGTAGCTGGCAGAACGGCCAATGGCACTTCAACCGCCAGTGGCAACCGCTCGCCATCATCCGCGACCCGCTGGACAACAGCATCAAGGCCATCGAGCGCAACGGCGACCGCTTCGAGCCCACCGCCAACGACCCGGACCTGTTCCGCTACGGGCGCCACCGCCGCATCGAGGTCGCGGCCACCGGCTTCCGCTGGAGCAACCGCGACGGTGAATGGATCCACTACCACAGCGACGGTCGCATCGAAGCCTACGGCGGGCGCAACGGCATCCGCGCCATCATCGAAGCCAACGCCGAGGGCCGGCCCTTCATCGTCACCGATCACCGCGGCGAACCGGTGCTCTGGTTCGACTACGACGAGATCAGCGGTCGGCTGCGCCGGGTCTACGATGCCACCGACCGCGAGGTGCGCTACAGCTGGAACGGCGAGCGCCTCGAGACCGTGACCGATCTGCGCGGGCAGGACTGGGACTACGGCTACAGCGGTGACCTGCTCACCAGCCGCACCGACCCCGCGGGCAACACCGTCACACTAAGCTACAACGGCCAGGATCGCGTGGTGGAGATCGCCGACGAGCTGGGCGTCTGGCGCCAGTACCGCTACGACTACGACAAGACCAAGAAACAATACCTGTTCCGGGTCATCGACGGCACTGGCGTCGAGACCGACAATTGGTACGACCGCGAGGGCGCCCTGGTGCGCCGCGAGATCAACGGCCAGACCGTGCAAACCGTCTCTGGCGACGAGACCCGGCGCCGCATGACCAACTACGCCGGCCTCACCACGGAGCTGCGTTTCGATGGCCGCGGCAACCTCATCGAGGTCCAGCACCCGGACGGCAGCACCCGCACCACCCGCTGGCACCCGCGCTGGTCCCTGCCGGTGCAGGAGACCAACGAGAACGGCGTGGTCACCACCTACGCCTACGATGCCAACGGCAACCTGACCCGCAAGGTCGAGGCCGTCGGCACCCCCGCCGAGCGCACCACCGAGTACAGCTACGACGCCGTCGGCAACCGGCTCACCGAGCGCCGTCTGGGCGACGCCCGCACCGCCGAGGCCACCACCACCACCACCTACGACGACTGGGGCAATGTCGCCACCGAGACCGACCCCGAGGGCAACATCACCCGCTTCGAGTACGACGTCATGGGCAACGTCCTGGTCCGTACCGATCCGCGCGGTAAACGCTGGACCATGACCTACGACGCCGCCGGCAACCAGCTCACCGACACCGATCCGCTGAACCAGACCGAGACCTTCGCCTACGACGAGGCCGGCAACCTGATCAGCGAGACCGACCGCAACACCCACACCACCACCCACGCCTACGACGCCCGCAACCAGCGCATCAGCACCACGGACCCCCTCGACGCGGTGACGCGCACCGAGTACGACCTCGCCGGGCGGGCGACGCGGATGATCGATGCCCTGGGCCGGGTGACCCAGCTCAGCTACGACGCCGCCGGCAGGTTCGGGGAGATGATCGAGCCCGGCGACCTGCGCACCAGCTTCTCCTATGCCACGGCGGAAACGGGCGTGCCCTTCCAAAGCCCGGTCACCAAGACCAGCCCCGGGCTGGTCGAGACCTACGGCTACGACCGACGCGGGCGCCGCAACCGCGTCACCCAAACTCCGGAGGACGCCCCCGAAGGCACCACAAGGGGCGCCTTCGACCCGGTGGGCAACCACCTCAGCATCACCGATGCCCTGGGCCGCACCCGCAGCGCCACCTACGACGCCCTGAACCGCGTCATCGCCATCACCGACAAGGCCGGCGGCGTGCAGCGCTTCACCTGGGACGACCGCGACAACCTTCTGTCGGTGGAGAACGCCCGCGAGATCCTGATCCGCGAGTACGACTACAACCGCAACGACTGGATGACCGCCGAGCACTGGCCCGGCGGCGGTCAGCGCCGCTACGGCCAGGATGCAGACGGCAACCTGAACCTGATCATCGACGCCAAGGGCCAGCGGACCCAGCATACCTACGACGCTGCGGGACGACTGGTGGAGACCACCCTGTTCCCGGACGCGACCACCTCGGACCCGGCCCGCACCATCACCTACGGCTACGACGCCGTCGGCAACCGCACCGACTGGACCGACACCGGTGAGGGCGCCAATGAAGGCATCACCACCAGCTCCACCGCCACCTACGACGCCGTCAACCGCAAGCTTGCCGAGCAAGTCGACTTTGGCCCGTTCGAGGCCGGTTACAGCTATGAGTACGCTGCCGACGGGCAGAAGATTGCGCTCATCTATCCAGGCGGCATGCGCGTCGGCTACGGCTACGACAATGCCGGACGCCTAAACCAGATTTCCATTCCGGACGTCGGCGACATTGAAATCATCGAGCACGAGCATGGCCAACCGAGCGAATGGCGGTATCCGGGAGGGATGAGCCGGAGCATCGGCTACGATGGGCTGGACCGGATTACTTTGGTCCATTACCGAAATGCTGATGGTGAGACTTTGATGGAGCAGAGTATTCGTTACGATGTGGTCGGCAGCGTTGCTGCGAAGTCCACCGAGCATGGAGATTACAGTTTCAGCTACGACGTGCTTGATCGTCTCGTGGAGGCTGATAATCCCACTTTGGCTGATGAGACCTATGGTTATGATCCAGTGGGGAATCGCGTCGCCAGTGCGGCGCAGCCATTGTGGACATACGGCGCGTTCGATCAGTTGCTGAGCAACGGCCCGACTGAGTATGGCTACGACCTCAACGGCAACCTGGTTGAACAGGCAACCACGGCTGGCGTGACAGAAAAAGTATACGCCTACGGTCTGCGCAATCGACTGATCGCTGCTGCGGATGGCACTGGGCAGCTATTTGGGAGTTACGCTTACGATCCCGAGGGACACCGTATCCGACGCAGTGCCGCCGATGGCGAGACGCACTACTTGTATGGCGACGATGGGCTACTGGCGGAGTTCAGCGCGGACGGTAGCCTCATCCGTCAACATGGTTGGCGTCCCGGACGAACCTGGGGTACGGATCCGCTTTGGATGCGCAGCGGCATCGACGTCAGCTATCCGCTCACTGACCAACTGGGAACGCCCTGGCAGGTAGCGGATAGCGAAGGCAACTCGGTGTGGTCAATGCGCTACGCGAGTTTTGGTGAATCCGAGTTGATTGCAGGTACGCCCGGCCAGAATCCGTGGCGATTTCCGGGTCAGTTCCATATGGCGGAGCTGGAAGCGGCATACAATTTTACCCGGCATTACGATCCTGCTGTTGGGCGATACCATCGATTTGACCCACTCGGCGTACGCGCCGGGATGAATGTGTATGCGTATGGTTTGAATTCTCCGGCAACGCACATTGATCCCTTGGGACTGAAGGTCTGTATCGACGGTACGGTTTCCGGGAGTCTGGTTGTTGGTAGTGGGGGCACTGCTTCCGCAGGTTGGGAATGCTGCGTCGATGATTGCAGGACCTCGTGCTGCGCGGGTGTCGAGGTCTGTGCCTGTGTTGGTTACGACGTTGGCGCCGGTGCGTCTATTGGTATGACGATTGCCCAAGGCGATTGCAGCTTACGGGTCGCCCTCGATACTGAGTTGGCATCATCGGTGGGCGTTTCCTGCGGTTCCTGCAGTGTCTCGGCGTCAAGCGGGACCTGCTGCGAATGTTGGGAGCAAAAGCAATGCACATGATGCGGTTGAAGTTGCGGATGCTAGTGATCGTCCATAGCCTCGCTCCCACGCGCCAGCGTGGGAGCACGGGCCGACGCTCCAGCGTCGCGTCGACAACGGGCTGCCGGAGCGACCGCCCTGTATTTCCACGCGGGAGCGTGGAGACGAGGCGTGCAGCGGTCCTTGGCGCAAGGTTGTGGCACTGGCTCCCCGCATTGGCCCTATTGCTCACGCTACAAAGCCCGGCACTCCTCGCCGACACCCTCTGCGCCGTCGTCAGGATCGAGATCAAGCAGGAACTGACCTTCGAGCGCCAGGCCTTCGAGGCGCATCTGCGCATCAACAACGATCTGGACACCCTGGCCATCGAGGACCTGTCCGTCGATGTGCTGTTCGAGGACGAGAACGGGCTGCCGGTGACAGCGAGCTTCGACCCGGACAATACGGATGCGGACTTCTTCATCCGCATCCGCTCCATGCAGGGCACCGATGCCGTGGACGGCAGCGGCAGCGTGGCGCCGTCGAGCAGCGCCGATGTGCGCTGGCTGATCATCCCGGCACCTGATTCCGGCGGCAACAACCCCAACGGCACCCTGTACTATGTCGGCGCGCGGGTGGGCTACACCCTCGGCGGGGAGGAGAAGGCGGCGGAGGTCACGCCAGACTACATCTTCGTCAAGCCCCTGCCGCTGCTGAGCCTGGACTACTTCCTGGAGCGCGACGTCTTCGCCGATGATCCTCTCACTCCGGAGATCGAATCCATCGAGCCCTTCCTGCTCGGGCTGCGGGTGCGCAACAACGGCCAGGGGCCGGCGACGGACGTGCAGATCGACTCCGCCCAGCCGGAGATCGTCGAGAATGAACTGGGCTTGCTCATCGACTTCCGCATCACCGGCAGTCGCGTCGATGAACAACCCGCGAGCCCGAGCCTATTGGTGGGCTTAGGCGACCTGGACCCCGGCGCCAGCCGGATAGCCGCCTGGGACATGGAAACCACGCTGTCCGGGCAGTTCGTGGGCTTCGAGGCCGAGTTCAGTCACGCCGACGAGCTCGGCGGCGAGCTGACGTCGCTCATCGACGACGTCGATACCCATTTTCTGATCCGCCACGTGCGCGTCGACCTGCCGGGTCGCGACGCCATCCGTGACTTTTTGGCCTTCGACGGTGACTTCGAGACCGGCATCAAGCAGGTGTTCGAATCTAACGGCATCGACAGCGAGGTGGCGGACCTCTCCGACCAGGCCAGCCTGACCCTGTTGGACAATGGCCGCGAGGAACTGAGCTTTACCGATTCCGCTGGCTTCGTCTACGTCCGCCTGCCGGACCCCTACGCCGGCGGCAAGCAGGTCGTCGAGGCCTTTCGCACCGACGGCAAGGTGATCCGCGCGGACAACATCTGGTTCAGCAAGACCCGTAACCGCGATACCGACAGCTGGGAGTACTGGCTGAACCTGTTCGATATCAACAGCACCGGCACCTACCTGCTGGCACTGGAGAACCTGGTCCTCCCGCCGACCCCGCCGGCGCTCCAATTCATCACCGACAAGCAGATTGCTGAGGGCGGGCGCCTGGGCTTCATCGTCGAGGCCAGCGATCCCAACGGTACCCTGCCCACCATCACCGCCGATCCGCTGCCCGACGGCGCTGTGCTGGAGGACGAGACCAGCAGCCAAACGCTGGCCCAATACGCCCTCGACTGGCCCGTGCGCATCGGCCAAGCCATCATCGAGCCGGACGGCACCTACAGCCCCTACCAGATCACCTTCACCGCCAGCGACGGCGTGCTGGAGACCAGTCAGCTGGTCGAAATCCTCGTCTGCCCGGTCTGGGACACCGACTGCGACCGCATGGCCGACGCCTGGGAGCAAGCTCGGTTCGGCACGCTCGACCGCAACGGCAGCGGCGACTTCGACAACGACGGCACCAGCGATCTAGACGAGTACTTGAACGGGCTCAGCGTCATCATCGCTGCTCAACCCGGCACTAATCTCATTGCCTATCCGCACCAGGTGCCGCCGGAGCACGACACCTGCGTCAAGTTGCTGAACGCCATCGGCGCCACCGGCCCGAGCGACAGGCTGCGGCGCCTCGACCCAACCGCGCAGGCGTACCGGACCTGCACCGTCACGACGACGGACAGCGACCCCGGCCACTTCGGTATCACCACCGCCGAGGGCTATGTGCTGGAGGTAGAGCTGCCGCACGAGCTAACCCTGAATGGTGACCCGCTCTGCAGCGCCCCCATGCTCGCCGCCGGGATCAACCTCATCGGCCACCCGCAACCGACCGCCGGGTTTACCTGCTCCAGCTGGTTGGAGACCCTTGGGAGCACCACGGCAACTTCGATCCATCGCCTCGAACCGACCACGGGGCGCTGGCAGGGCTGCGCCTATTACGGAACCCAACCAAACCAAAGGATCGCCGGCTACGACTTCCCGATCCTGCGTGGGGAGGGCTATCTGATCTCCTCGCCGGTGGGCGGTGTGCTGGCGCTGCCGAGCTGCCCCTGATAACGGGTCAGAAACAAAGCCCGCGTAGGGCGGAACGCGATAGCGGTTCCGCCTCTTCGGTGTGGATGGTGATGCGGCAGATTCAGTCAGGCGTATATTGGCAGTTGTGGTTCTGAGTGGAATGGTGTAGTGGCGGATCGACCTGGCGGGCATCGGACCCACGGAGCTGATCGAACTGAAGACCCTGCTGCGCTGGCGCCATCCGCGGCACTGTCCAATCATGCCGAGCCGATTCATCCCCGTCGCGGAGCAGAGCAGCCCGATCCGCGCCATCGGCCGCTGGCTACTCCTCTCTGGGCTATCTCGTCAGCCGGCCCCGGGAGCGCCGGCTTTCCAGCCGGCCTACTGGGAGCGCCGGCTTTCCAGCCGGCTTCGCCTGATGCGGGCTCGATGCCCGCATCAGGCGATCTTGCGTCCAAAGCAACTTGGCAAGCCCACTCCCGCATGTTCAGCTCGGATGGATTTGGCTGGGGTTTAAAGGGTTTTCGCAATTTCCCACGTCTTTGGCACGGCGTTGAGCCGTGCCAAAGACGGGCCGGCTGGAAAGCCGGCGGTCCCAGTGCGCCGTGCCAAAGACGGGCCGGCTGGAAAGCTGCTGGGAAGAAAACGGGGGCAGAGCACCTTTTTCAGGGGAAAACAGAGGGGAAAACAGAGGGGAAAACAGAGGGGAAAACAGGGAGGGGAAAACAGGGGGGAAAACAGGGACAGACCACGTTTTTCTGCTAGACTTGGTTCGGTGCTATGTTGCTATTGTCTTTGAGATCCTGTTATCCATGCCTAGACGCGCACGTATCATCGCCGCCGGCTACCCAATGCAAGCAGAAAACGGGGACAGACCATCTTTTTCAGCATGACCGCGATTCTGTAAAACGTGGAAAACGTGGTCTGTCCCCGTTTTTCCTGTGTCCCCGTTTTCCCTGGATCTGCTCGATCCCGAACAGCGAGCTGGCATTGTTCCGCCCTCGCGCTTTCTGCATTCGCACCTGAAAGTCGAGAAACGACGGGCTCTGCATGAAGAATACCGAGAACGCACTCATTCCGGCATCGCCCATCGTGTAGCGTTGATTGTTGCCGCCCTTGCGCGCATCCGGCAGGGCGCACAGCGCCTAGCGAACCGTGGCAACCAGCGGCTTTATGGTCCACTTCACAGGCGTGGACTTCGGCTTGAGGACCAAGGGACTCTCCAGTAGATTCTAGAGAGTCCTTCATAACACTATGGTCTTAAATTTGAAACTGCTGGTTCAGCGGCCGGCCAGTCGACGATGCGGGAGGTCAGTGTCGAGCAGCAGCATGCGGCGCCCAGCAGCGAGGGTGGCCGCACAAGCGACGGGGAGCCTCTTCTATTCTGTGCCGCCTGTTCGGTGCCAGAATAAAACCCGGCGCGATCCCAGCTGCCGGCTCCCCGTCATCGAACGCTACTCCTCAGGCTGCGCCGGTTCGGGCTTTTCGTCCGCAGCCCCGTGGTTCGTGTGCAGTGCAGGCGGCAGCGGCAGTGCTTCGATGCGTGCGACGATGTCGGCGATCTGCGCATGCAGTTGCTTGTAGTGCTCGTGCTGCTCGGCGTGGGCGGCATGGGCCGCGGCCATCGACTCATGGCGCTCCGCCATGGCTTCCGGGTCGGCACTCTCACCCTCCAGGGCCTGTGCATGCTGTTCGACGGCCGCAGCATGGGTCTCGATCGCGGCTTCGTGGGCGGTGATCTCCTGCCGATGGCGATGAATCAACCACAACAGTTTGTGTGCGGACGCGTCGGCCGCCGCGTGCTCGGCTTGCCATTCGGTATGGTCCTGACGCCACGCCGCATGTTCCTCGGTCCAGGCGGCGTGCTCGGCGGCGATGGCTTCGGCATCGGCTGCGCCTGCCGACGGCAGGGCCGCGACGAGGGCACCGGCGGCGATCAGGGCGGTCAGCGGGCGATGGGACAAAGAGGGTGATATCTTCTGGATCATGGTCTATCTCCGGCCAGTTTGGTCAAATTTGGTTTTTGGGTTCTGTGGTGGGCTTCGGCGCCCGGCAAGGGGCTGTGGTTGTCTTGCGGGCTGTCCATCATCCTGATGGTAGACCAAGGCCCCGCACCGAATAGTATGTTATTACCTTAAGCCCAGTAGGGCGGGAAAGCGAAGCGCATCCCACCGATTCCGCTGCAGTTCGGCTTTCCAGAGCCGAAGGCGAGATATCCGTTGCCGCCAGCGCCGTCCGCAGCGATGCACAGACGTGGTTGGATCGCTTATCCGTCCCATGTTTTTCCTAGTGCAGCGGTGCGCATGTCCCGTTATCGTTTCTGCTGTTTGTCGTTGTCATGATCGTAGATCGTGGATTAGTGATGGTGCAGAAACAAGCTAAACAGGTTTTTGGCTTGGGTGTCACCTGCCGACTCATTCGGTACCGCTATCGGCGTCGGTATCGGTATCGAACTGACCAACCCGATATCCGCCAAGCTCCTCGCTGACCGCGTAGCCACGCTGTCCGAGCCTCGTGCGACTTCAAACGACCGGCGTCGATCCCCGCTCGTCGCTTTGCCGTTACCCTCGGCACTGTTCAGCGCGATGGCCTGCGATGCGCGCCTATGATGCGCACAGGCGTTGATCCTTCGCGTTACGCTGTCCTTTCACATGCTCGCAGTCGCGCTAGGCCCAGCCGACAGACTCGATGGCCGCACGCTAGACGTCGAGCTTCTCATGACCGACTGGCATAGGGCGTTTTCTCTCTCGATTCCGATTCCGATTCCGATTCCGATAGCGACCCCGATCCCGATTGCACTCCGCCGATGTCTGGATAGCGTTGTATAGGTTATTCATGAACCGCTACTTATCGATGACGACCAAGATGACGACAACGACAACGACTGCAAACGCTCTCGCGACTTCCGCAGCAGAGCACGAGTCCTCGCGATCGCAGTGAATGAACTTCAGCAGATGCGCGGCAATTGTTCACCGGCCGGCCAGTCGACGATGCGGTTGCCGCCGAAGCTGGTCTCCATCTGCACGAATCGATGCGGGTCGTCGATGACTCGGCCGATGATGGCCGCATCCCGACCCAGCGGATGGGCGCGCATGGTCTGCAATACTGTCTTGGCCCGGAGGGCGGGACAGATGGCGATGAGCTTGCCCTCGTTGGCGACATATAGGGGGTCCAAGCCGAGCAGCTCGCAGGCCGCGGATACCTCCGGGCGCACCGGAATGGCTGGCTCGTGGATGTAGATGCCCACATCGGATTGCTGGGCGAGTTCGTTCAATGCGGTCCCAAGACCGCCTCGGGTGGGATCGCGCAGGCAGTGTAGGTCCGGTGCCACCGCGAGCATGGCGGCGACCAGGTCGTGCAATGCCGCGCTGTCGGATCGGATTTCGGTGTCGAAGCCCAGATTTTCGCGTTTCGACAGGATGGCGACGCCATGGTCGCCGATCGTGCCGTTGATCAGGATCGCATCCCCCGGTCGCGCACGGTCGCCGGAGATGTGGATGTTGTCCGGTACCAGGCCAATGCCGGTGGTGGTGATGAAACAGCCGTCGCCATGGCCTTGTTCCACGACCTTGGTGTCGCCGGTGATAACGGCCACCCCGGCTGCATTGGCAGCCTGGGCCAGACTTTGCACAATCCGCGCCAGGTCATGCAGCGGCAAACCTTCTTCCAGGATAAAGCCGGCGGCCAGATACAGCGGGCGGGCGCCGCACATGGCGATATCGTTGACGGTGCCATGCACGGCCAGAGAGCCGATGTCGCCTCCGGGGAAAAACAGCGGAGAGACGACGTGACCGTCCGTGCTGATCGCGAGCCGCCCTGCTGGCGGACGAAAACAGGCCTGGTCGTTGCCTTGCGCCAACAACTCGTTATCGAGATGTTTGCAGAACAGCTCGTCGATGAGCTGGGCCATGGCGCGGCCGCCGCTGCCATGGCTCATGTCCACGATGCCATGCTGGAGATCGAGGCGGCTGCCTGAACCAGGCGTGCGTCTGTTCTGGGCGCTCATTCGACCACTGCCTTCTTTTCGCCGGGACTGCTGAACGAACTGGTTTGCGTCGCTTGCAGGCGGTCCTGTGGCAGAGCATCAGGCGCTGCTGCGGCAGTCTCCGACGATGCGCTTGTCGGCGCCGTTGCGGATCGGCGAAAGCGCCCGTAACTCCAATAGGCGGCACAGGCGCCTTCCGAGGACACCATGCAGGCGCCCATGGGGTTTTCCGGCGTGCAGACAGTGCCGAACAATTTGCACTCCAGCGGCTCTATGCTGCCGCGCAGTACGCTGGGGCATTCGCAACCCTTGATCTCCTTGGCACGACCCGGCATGACCGAAAAGCGCTCCTCGGCATCGAACTCGGCATAGTCGTCGGCGATGCGCAACGCGCTGCGGGGAAGCTGTCCCAGTCCGCGCCATTCGAATTGATCGCGAACGCTGAAGGTCTCGCCCATCAGCGCCTGCGCCTTGCGGTTGCCATCGCGGCTCACGGCGCGCCTGTATTGATTTTCGACGCGACAACGCCGCTGGTTGATCTGCTGCACCAGCAGCAACGCGCTTTGCATCACATCCAGGGGTTCGAAACCGGCGATGACCAGCGGTTTGGCATATTCCAGCGGCACGAATTCGTAGGCGCGGCTGCCGATGATGGTGCTGACATGAGACGGCCCAAGAACGCCGTCGATCTGCACGCCTTGGGCATCCGCACCAGGCGCGGCCGAGGCTAGGATATTGGCCAACGCGGGCGGTGTCAGCAGATGATTGCAGAACACGGAAAAATTGCTTAGCCGTTCGGCACGGGCGACCTTCAATGCGACCGCGGTCGGCGGCGTGGTGGTCTCGAATCCGATCGCAAACAATACCACCTGTCGTTCGGCATCGGCGCGGGCGATGGCCAAGGCGTCCATTGTGGAGTAGATCATGCGGATATCGGCGCCGCCGGCCTTGGCCTTGAGCAGGCTGTTGCGTGCGCTGGCAGGCACGCGCATCAGATCGCCGTAGGTGCACAAGACGACTTCATGCTCGATGGCCATGGCGATGGCCTGATCGATGCGTGCCATGGGCAATACGCAGACCGGACATCCGGGGCCGTGCACAAAACGCAGATTCGCCGGCGTCAGATCCTGCACGCCATAGCGAAAGATCGCGTGGGTATGGCCGCCGCAGAACTCCATCAACCGATAGTCGCGCGCGGGATCGACGGCCGCGGCAATGGCTCGGGCCAGACCGCGCGCGAGTTGGCCATCGCGGAACTCGTCGATGTATTGCATTGCCGCTGGTTTGTTCATCGCTGATGCTCCCGGATGGGCGCGATGCTGGAGTCGTTGTCTTTTTCGGCCTGGGTTTCGGCCTGGGTTTCGGCCTGGGTTTCGGCCTGGATTGCAGCTTGGGTTTCGACCTCGGTGTTGCCGGGCAATTCGGGTGTATCCAGCCCGCCGGCTTGCCGCATCAAGCCTAATGTACGCTCGGCCTCTGCCGGGCTAATGCGATTCAGGGCATAGCCGACATGCACCAGCACGTAGTCGCCCACGGCAGCAGCGTCTAATAAGGCCAGCGAAACCGGCTTGCGCAGGCCGCCGAGGGAGACGATCGCGGTATCCGCGATTTGGTCGATTTGCAGAATTCGGGCGGGAACAGCAAGACACATGCAAGCGCACTCCGGATTGGTTCAAGGTGGGTTCGGCAGGATCGACCCTAGGATACCGAAAGCTGGTAGGCAACACAGGGATCGACTGCCGTGACATACAGCGCGGCACGGCGGAGCAGTTCGGCGTCGTCGGCAATGCCGATAAAACCGCTGCCCGCAAGGCCCGACGCGACCACTCCGTCGGGATGAAAGTTCCACTCCGTTGGCGCCAGAACACGGTAGTCAGCGACCTGTCCATGAGTCAGCTCGACACGGTGCAACAGCAGACCGCGCGCGGCATGGGCATGGCCTATGCCGATGCCGCCAGAAGTCTCTGGGATAGACTCCGCTGCTGGCTGGGACAAACACTGGTGGGACGAACATTGGCGCTCGCCGCTCAGAGCCAGGCTGACTTCGGCCAGTTCCACCAATAGCGCCGCGAGCCGCGGCAACAAGCCATTGCCGTATTTGACCGCGAGATCTGCCACCAGTGGACATTGGGTACAGCGCGCAAAAGGCGTTGTCTCGTGGGCATTGCCGCGCCAGCTCGGAGCGGCCACGAAGGCATCTGCATGCGCAGAGCCCAGGGCTTGCGCCAAATCCACAGATAGAGCTTGCGTGCCCCAATCCGGCAAAACCCGGACCTCGCTGCGGCCCAGTCCGGCAAGATCGGTACGCAATAGCGCTCGCACCAGGGCTGCGGCAATGGTGTCGGCGGACATGGCCCAGGCGCTTAGGCTGTCATGATCGCGGATCTGCTGCAACCAAAGCCCGGGCAATCGGCCGAACACGCTCTGGGCAACACTATCGAGCAATCTTTGTACCTGCATCCGTTGCGCTTGCGGCTGCATCGACGCCAGGTCGGCTCCTGGCGTAAACGGTTCTTGGTCAGCCTGCTGTGCTGCACGCAGATCGAAGAATGCGCGCATCGCACTCGCCATGGGCTCATGGGCCGGTGTCCAAGCGAAGGCTTTAGGCCAATCCAGCAGCAGGCGCCACAGATGCTCCTTGACGGTCTCGGCCCGTAAGAGCAGAGCGCGCCGCTGCCGGGCGCCGCGCGATGCTGCCAGTCCCAACGCCTGCTCGCAGGCGCTTGCGCAGGCCTGGGCCTGGGCGGTGGCGCAGATGCTGAATAGCGCCGGCAGCTGCCGCACCACATCCAACACCGGCTTACCGGTAAACACGTGCACCGCGGCGAATGGTCGGCTCGATTGGATCGATACCGACAAAGCCTTATCGACGCGGCGCAGATGGATGATCAGCTGACCGGAAAGATCGGACATGAGAAATTAGGAATCATGACGCTGGTGTGTACGAGCAAAGCATCTGGGCCGACAACTCCGGCTCAGATCGAGCAATCTGCTCACCTGCTGTACGAGTCTACTTTACCGCGTCCTGGCATCGCCATGTAAACTGAAGGCTTTTGTCGATATCAAAGGTCATCCATGCTGTCAGCCCGACAACTGGCCGAACTCCGCCGGCCGATTCGCTTTGAGGCGCAACTAGGCGGATGTTCGCTCCATCTGGAATCCACCTGGGGGTTATTTTCGCCGCGGGAAATCGATGAGGGAACCAGATTATTGCTGGATCATGTCGATGTCGCGCCGGACAGCGACTGTCTGGATCTCGGCTGTGGTTACGGTCCCATCGGGCTTTGCCTGGCGGCCCGAGCGCCACAAGGTCGCACACTGATGGTGGATAAGGATTTCATCGCCGTTGATCTCGCCAATCGCAATGCGCAACACAATGGGCTTGACAATGCCACGGCCATGCTCAGTAATGGCTTCGATCAGATCGCCCCGGGGCTGCGCTTCGACCTGATTGCCAGCAACATGCCGGCCAAGGTCGGCAAGCAATTGCTGGCGCTGCTGCTGCACGATGCTCATTCCCGGCTGATGCCCGGTGGACGACTCTATCTGGTCACCATCAACGGCCTGCGCCAGTTTATTAAACGCAATCTGAGCGAGGTGTTCGGCAACTATGACAAACTCAAGCAGGGCGCGCATTATACGGTGGCCATGGCGCGGCGATGATGCACCCGAGGTATGGCATGTCGACAGGGCCTAGCGCTTTGCCGCCAGCGCCTGTTGATAGAGTCGGTTGCGATTTCCGCCGGTAATGCGCGCAGCAAGCCCAACCGCCTGTTTCAGCGGCAGCTCGTCGGCCAGAATGGCGAGTATGCGCTGCTGCTCGGCGGTGGCGCGCTGATCGGAGTCGCGTCGATCACCTTCCACCAGAATCACCAGCTCGCCGAGCTGCTGCTCGCTGTCGCTGGCGATGCGCTGCGCAAGATCGGGCAGGCTGGCCGAGATGAAGGTCTCGAAACGCTTAGTCAATTCTCGGGCGAGCACCGCTGGGCGCGCGCCGAAAACGCTGGCCATTGCATTCAAGGTCGCTTCCGCGCGCCGCCCGCTTTCGTAACAGATCAGGGTGCCGGGTTCATCGGCGAGGGCCGTCAGCCAACGCAGGCGAGCGGCCTCGGTGCGCGGCGGAAAGCCCAAAAACACAAAGCGGTCGCTCGGCAGCCCAGCCGCCGACAGGGCACAGATCAGGGCGCTGGGGCCGGGGATCGGGATGACGGTCAGCCCGCGCTCGCGCGCTGCGCGTACCAGCACGAAGCCAGGGTCGCTGACCAGCGGCGTGCCGGCATCGCTGATCAGCGCGATCCGCTTGCCATTGGCGAGCATGGCCAGCAGGCGTGCCGTGGCCTCCTCTTCGTTATGCTCGTGCAAGGCCGCCAATGGTTTGTCCAGGCCCAGATGCCGCAGCAAAGGTCGGCTGTGGCGGGTATCCTCGCATGCAATCAGGTCAACGTCGGCCAATACCTGACAAGCCCTGGCCGAGATATCGGTACGATTGCCGATTGGTGTTGCCACCACGTATAGTACACCGGCGATTTGCGTCAACTTTTGCCCCCAACTTTACTCTTGTTTTGCCCGGAGATGCCCATGTCCCGGAAGCCCACCGCGCCGCGCGCTGGCACCGATCCAACCACCCGCCCTGCCGCGACAAGCTCCGCTGGCGTTGTCTTCGCAGGTCTTGTGCTCGGCCTTGTGCTGGGCGGCCTTGCTGGCTGCGCCATCGACCCGGCCAAGGATGCTGCACGCGTGCTGGCCGATGTCCCGGCCGCCGAACTGAGCCAGGCACGCGCCCTGCAGGACCAAGGCGAGCCCGCCAAGGCCGCTGAAACCTACCTGGAATTGGCCGAGACGGCGTCGTCTCCGGCCAAGGAGCAGCTCGAACTGAATGCCGCCGAAGCGCTGCTCGCCGCTGGCGACCTGAAAGAAGCGAACCGCGTACTCAATGCTATCCCTGCGTCCAAACTCACCGCGACCCAGCGTGAGCTGGTGCTGCTGCTGGAAGCCGAACTGGCATTACAACGCGGACGAGCGTCCGAGGCCATCGCCAAATTGCAGCAGGTCAACAAAGGCTCGCTGCCAGCGGACCTGAAGATCAGCTATCTAGGCACCGAGGCGGCCGCTTATCGGCTCGACAATCAGCCGATGCGTGCGGCCGAAAGTTTGAATGAGTTGGACAGGGTTCTCAAGAACGATCCAGGTGCACGTTTAGATAACCAGGTGTCGCTGCTGTTCACGCTGGCAATGCTGGGCCAGAATGGGTTGAAGGAGGCGGTCCGCTCCAGCGGCGGGCGCATGAAGGGTTGGTCTGAACTGGCAGCATTGTTCAGCCGGTACGGTGCCCCAAGCCCGAAGCTGGATGCCCAATATCGCAAATGGCGCTCTGCCCATATCGGCCATCCGGCATTGGCCAATCTGCCGGACGGCTATTTTACGACCCTCGCGGGCGGCTATGCGGCCGGCACCGATGTGCTGGTGAAATTGCCCAGAAGCGGGGCTTTTGGTAGCGCGGTCAAGGTCATCAGAGACGGGATTCAGGCTGCCTATGATGCAGATCGCAGCGGCAACCGGCCCGATCTGGACTTTGCTGGCGGCAGTTATGACGCGGGTGTCGATGGCGGTGCCGATCTGGTGATCGGCCCATTGCTGAAATCGTCGGTGAGGGCATTGGCGTCGCGTTCGTCGTTGCCGGTGCCAACGCTGGCTTTGAATCGGGTCGGCGGCGGTTTCACCGAAAACCTGTATCAATTTTCGTTGGCCCCGGAGGACGAGGGCTTCAATATTGCCAACTACGCGTCAAGCGCGGGTTTCAAGAGCGCCATTCTGGTTTATCCACGCGGGGCGGAAACCAGCAGCCGCATCACCGATGCCTTTGCCGCCCAATGGCGCACCCTAGGCGGTAAAATCGCGGCGAGAAAGGCCTATCCTCCCGGGGATCGGCGTTACAATCGAACCGCCGCCGCCTTGCTTGCCGCGGGCAAAGCGGATTTTATCTTCATGGTTGCCTTTGGCAAAGATCCCCTTGCCCTGTACCCCTCGCTGCGCGAGGCCGGCGCGCGTATGCCGGTGATTGCGACCTCGCACGTATACGACGGCGATTTCAATCCGAACCGCGATATGGCGCTGTCCGGGCTGTACTTTGTCGATATTCCATGGATTCTCGACAATCAACGTTCCGATGCGCTGTCGCGCAAGGCGCTGCGCGACAAATTGCCAAATGTGAATGGACCTTTAGCACGCCTGTATGCCATGGGCATCGACGGCTATCGCCTGGCACCGCGTATCGCTCAGATGGGCAAGAATCCGGGCACATTCTTCCCCGGCGAGACCGGCGGTCTGACCGTCGACTCCCTGGGGCAGATCCGCCGCCAACTGCTGTTGGCGCAATTTACCGGCTCTGGCCCGGAAGTGCGAAATCGCATGCAGGCGGCTGCGGATAAGGCTGATGTCGATGATGAAGCCTCGGATACCGAGGACGAGAGCGATCCGGACGCGTCCGATACCGATGCCAAGCCGTAGTATCCAGCAAGCCGTCGTGTCGTGTAGCGTCTCAATGGGCAATGGCTGAACCATGTTCTCCTTGTTTCGCTCCCATGCCCGGCGCATAGGCGACGCCAAGGAGGCGCTCGCCCGCCGCTTTCTCGAAGGCCAGGGCTTGCGGCATGTGGCTCACAACGTGGCTTGCCGCCATGGTGAGATCGATTTGGTCATGCGCGATCAGCACACCCTGATCTTTGTCGAGGTGCGTTATCGGCGCAGCGAGCGATATGGCGGCGCCGCCGCCAGCGTGGACCGACACAAACAGGCACGGTTGAGCGCCGCGGCCGGTTATTATCTGCAAAGGTATCCAACCGATTTACCCTGTCGCTTCGATGTGGTCGCGATCGGCGCAGACGATCGGATACAGTGGATTCAAAGCGCTTTTGACGGAGCCCTATCTTGATCAGACCAGTATGGATCAGACCAGACCTTTCGACAGTCGCCGCGCTGATGGCCGTCAGCATCCTGGCCAACTTACTGCAGGGCTGCGGTCCAACGCTGGTTGCCGGCACCACCTATGGTGCCGCGGTGGTGTATGATCGCCGCGACGAGCGCACGGTATTCGATGACGAGGTGATCGAATTCCGGGCTCGGGATGCCTATCTGAAAAATCCGGATCTCAGTGAACATAGCCAGCTCAAGGTCACTAGCTACAGCCATGTCGCGTTGATCACCGGGCAGGCCGATACAGAGCAGATTGCGGACCGATTTGCGCATGTTGTCAGCCAGTTGCCCAAGGTCAAGCGGGTCTACAATGAGGCCGAGATCGGCCCCAAGGTCAGTTTGAAACAATTGACGACCGACACCTATCTGACCTCGCGTGCAAAGCTGGCCATCCAATCCATCGACCTGCCCAAGTTCGATGCATTACGGGTGAAGGTCGTGACGGAAAACGGCGTTATCTATCTGATGGGCCTGGTCACCAGGGAGGAAGGCCAAGCAACGGCCGAGAAGGTTAGGCGCATCCCCGGTGTCACCCGCGTGGTAAAGATATTCGAATATGTGGAACCGCAAATCACGGGCCTCGTCCAGGCGCGCCAGACCAAGGCTGGCTGATTCCCTCGCGCGGGAACTGCGCGCCATCGTCGGCGCCGATGCCTTGCTGACCGACCCGGCCGACTGCCTGCCCTATGGCTATGACAATAGTCGTCGGCAAGCCACGCCGGAGGCAGTAGTGTTTGTCACCGACGCGGCCAGCGTGCAGGCAGTGGTGGCGCTGTGCAACCGGGAGCATATCCCGATCGCCGCCCGCGGGCGGGGCACCGGCACCACTGGCGCCACGGTGCCGGAGCCTAACGGCATCGTGCTCGCATTCGAGCGCATGAATCAGATTTTACGCATCGACCCGGCAAACCGGCTGGCGCTGGTCGAGCCCGGTGTGGTCAACGAAGACCTGCAACGCGCGGTTGCAGAACATGGATTCTTCTGGCCGCCGGACCCCACCAGTGCTGCGGTCTGCACCCTGGGTGGCAATCTTGCCTACAATGCTGCCGGACCACGCGCGGTCAAATATGGCACACCGCGGGAAAACACCCTTGGTTTGAGCGCAGTTACCGGTGCGGGCGAAGCCATCCGTACCGGCGTGTTGACCACCAAGGGCGTGGTTGGCTATGACTTGACGCGCTTGATCATCGGCTCCGAGGGGACATTGGCCCTGATCACCAGCGCCACCCTCAAGCTTACGCCGCTGGCCGAGTCCAAACGAACCTTGCGTGCCACCTATGGCAACATTCACAGCGCCACGGCCGCGGTGGCAGCGATCATGGCGCAATCCATCACGCCCTGCGCGCTGGAGTTCATGGATGCCGCCGCCATTGACATGGTGCGTCGTTTTTCCGATCTGGCCGTGCCGGCAGAGACCGGTGCATTGCTGATGATCGAGGTGGACGGTCCAGCGAGCAGTATTGCCGATGCCGCCCAGGCAGTCAGCGCCGCGGCCCGCAATGAGGGTTTGCTGGATCTGGCCATGGCCTCCGAGCGCGACGAAATCGCCAGGTTGTGGCACACCCGCAAGGCACTGTCGCCGGCCCTGCGCCATGTGGCGCCAAAAAAGATCAATGAAGATGTCGTGGTGCCGGTCTCGCGCATCGGCGAGTTTATCGATGGACTGGAACGGCTGTCGCGGGAGCAAGCCATTCGTATTGTCAACTTTGGTCATGCGGGCAATGGCAACATCCATGTCAACCTCTTGGTGGATCCGAACGACCATAACGAAATGCAGCGAGCGGAGCATTGCCTGAGCGCCGTCTTCGACCTCGTCATCGCCCTCGATGGCACGCTTTCCGGCGAACATGGCGTGGGTCTGGAAAAGCGCGATTTCGTTCAGCGCGAGATCGACCCCGCCGCGCTGCATCTGATGCAGGACATCAAGCGGCAATTCGATCCAAACGGCATCCTGAATCCAGGCAAGGGTTTGCCGTTGATCTGACGGGGTGCTGCCCAGTGGAGCGGTACAGAAATCCCGAGGCGGTTCGTTGTCGTTGTCGTAATCGTAGTCGTTATCGAGCATTCGGCTAAGACGATTATGACAACGACAACGACAACGATAACGACCGGAGACTGTCTCGGAACATCTGCACCGAGGCACTAGGCTGTCGAAATGTCCTGAGTTTTGATGCCAAACCGATTCCGGGTCTTGGATTGCTTCATCGAACGCACTGAGGAAGCCTAATCGGTGTCGGGGTCGCTATCGGAATCGGAATCGAATCCGCTCATCGATCAAAGCAGCCAGCTCGATACCAATCCCTCATTCCGACCTTGACACCGACCCCGACTCCGACTAAGCATTCATAAACCGGGAAGCGCTTGTTTTAGTGAGACGGCAGATTTCGACAGCCTAGGTGCTGCCTGCACAGAATCTAAGGATTCACCGCAGAGATGCAGAGTGCGCAGGGGGGCCAAGGCGCCTCGCCCGCAAGCGGACCTTAGACCAGCCGTAGGAGCCCGCTTAGGGCGACCCGGCAAGTGATGCCAGTGGAGCGGACGCGAGCGCCGCGCCTTTCCCGAGAGACAAGGCTGTAGGCCACAGTCTTCTCGATAATAGAACCGAAGATACCCCAGGGTGCAAACCGTCCAGCGCGACTTGACCTCTTCTCTGCGTCTCTGCGGTGAATCAAACTTCATTCTGGTTGAATAGCTGAACATGCTACGCAGGTAGCACCCAGCTGACGTGTTAATCGCTCTCGCGCGCTTCCTCGCTTATTTCGTCGTTCCAACTTGTTGCGTCGTTTCAAGCAGATGTGCTGTTGGAAGTGATGCTGTTGGATGTTGTCACTTTCCCGAGAACGCGCTGGGCGGGCATTATAGCCGGCTCAGCAGTTCCGACTTCTTTTGCGCAAATTCCTCATCGCTCAGCAGTCCATCCGCACGCAATTTCCCGAGTCGCTCGATCGCGGTGAAGATGTCCTTTTCGTTGCCAGACGCCGGGCCGCCGGCTGCCCGCGAATCGGGGTTGGCTGCTGGGGCCGGATCGGGGGAATGCATCTGTGCCTGTGATGCCGGCTGCTGAGGTTGGCCATCGATGGAGATCACCGGCAAGGTGCCCAGGTTCACCGTGCCGTACTGACTGGTGAACAGGATTGAGCCGCCGCTGCCCTGCTGCTGGGAGAAGCCGCCGATTTGGTGGTCCAGCGTGTCATAAAGCCAGACCTGGCCGCCGGTTTTTACCGCAAGCCGGCGAGCGTTGGCGAAATAGGCGTATTGCACCTGATTCTGGTTGCCGGTGGCGCTTGGCGCGCCCAGATCGCGCGGCCACCAGTGATCGGCGGGATCCGGCACGAACAGGCTCGATTGTCCGATGGTTCCGCCGGCATATTGCGCCTGCTGACCGCCGCCGCCCTGGGACTGGGATTGGAAACTGCCGGACCGCAGCAACCCCGGCTGATTCGCCAGAATATCCGAGATCTCGTTGCACAGGGCATCGACTTGGCCTTTGAGGTTATTATTGAACATATCGCCAAGCATCAGCATGCCGCCGCGCATCCATTGCCCTGAACCGGCAAACTCCGAATGGTTGAACTGGGCCATGGAGCCGTTGCCGTTCAGTACGGCAAAAAACATGTGGGTGACCGCGTCTTGGCTGAAGCCGTAGCGTTGCGACAGGTCGGCGACGATGTGCTGACCTTCAGATGTGAGTTGTTGCATGATGGTTACGCCTTATGAAGATGACCGCGCAAGCTAACACAATGGACTCGTGGCTCACCAATAAAACCGACAAAGCAGCCAATGTTGTCGATACCGACAGGGGTTCTTAGTCGATAGTCGGATAGACCAACTGTGCCGAGAACGCCGGACGCACGTGCGTTTGTACCGTCACCCAGACACCGGCCACGCTTGGCGAGCCGGGCACTTCCAGGCGTGTAAAGCGCTCGATGGGTACGCCCTGCGTGTCGGTCAGCGGCTGATCGAAGCGAAAGCGGTGCGTGTCGCCATGGATCAGCAACACGGGGCCAGGGTATTGCGCAAGCAGGCGCTGTAGGTTCTGTATCACCGGCACAAAGCCGCGCCGCGGCATGCGTGCCTCGAACAGCGGATTGGCATGGAATGCAAGCACAAAGGCGCGCGCATCGAGCCGGTTTGCCGCCTGTACGGCTTGTTCCAATAGAACTCGATTCGCCTCCGCCCGCGCCCTGTGCTCGGCCATGGCCGCAGCGTTATTATCGCGAAAATTATTGTTGCTGCCCACCACATGCATGAGCAGGAATAGGATACCGTCGTGGTGGAAATAGCGGTTTTCAGGGTACGCGGGATCTGGCGTCGTCGGCGATAAGGTGTCGGAATGCAGCACCAGCGGATCGGCATACATCATCCGGCGCAGCAGCGCCAGGCGCTCCAGCGGATCGCGACCGCCAGCGCGGGGACGATGGCAATCGGTCCACTCATTGTCGCCAGGGGTGTACAACAGCGGCACGGGCTGAGACCGGAACAGATCGGCAACACCTTGGATGCGCGCGTCACTGCAGGCTTGCCCGCCGCCTTTGATGTCGCCGACATGCAGAATGAACGGAGGATCTTCCGCAGCGCCATCCCTCAGCAGGGTTTGTAGGTGAAACATCTCGGTATCGGAGTAAGGTACATCGCCGATGGCGAGGAAGCGCAATGCGGATGACTCCGGCGGACCCTGCGCCTGACTCGGGCTTGGGACCGCGGCAATCGTCGACAATAATCCTAGATACAAAAACAATGGTAATGAGAGTGGCATTTCCAAACCGGAAGCAATCGATGGGAGGATTGGTCTCAGTCTGCACAATTGCCGGCACCCAGGCAACCCTGCTGGCTTCGGTGACGCCTGCTGGTTTTGCCGCCATGGTATGCAGGACTTTCGCAATCCCCAGTATGTCCCCAACCACGTACAGGCTGCTGCATGCATCGATTTGACCAGTACTGGCGTAACGCCGGGTCAGTAGGCGGTAGAGTATCGTATCGGCTGCCCTGGATGCGGTTTCTGTGCTGCGGTCGCTTCGATCGGAAGGTATAGCCGGCGACCGGGTTGTGTGCGTGATGGCCGCCGGACAGCCGGTGATTGCCGGCTTGCGTCCAGGTCGGTGAAATCAGCAATGCGATGATGATCGCGGTCGACAGCATCTGCCTGCGGCCAAGGTGCAGGGTATGTTGGCAACAGAATACCGGGCCAGGGTTCAATGGAGTCTCGAAGGTGCATTGGCGAGAGACTCGATGACGGGTGCCACCGATGCCGCTTGCTCCGCGTCATCCGTTATCTCGACAAAGCGCCGCAGATCCGCGAGTGCCGCTGGTGCATGGCCGAGTTCACGATACAGCAGACCGCGCTGGTACAACTCATCTGCCAAATCGGGCGAGAGACTGAGCGCGGCGGTCAAGGCCTCCAGTAGATTCGCCTGATCGCCACGAGCACGGTAAATGCCGATCAGATTGCGCAGCATGCGCACCAGGATTTCGCGCTTGCCCGCAGGGCGCAGAAGCCCTGGATGCGCGCGGATGGTGACAACGCCCTGGCCATAGACATCGGCGAGGCGTCGATCGAGTTCGGCTTCTGCCAAGGCCAGGCCACCGGAGTAGACGTCCAGCATCAATGCCGTGGCACCTCGGCCAACGCGAACCAAAAAGTGCGCAGGAAAGCTGACTCCATGGGCGGACATGCCAAGCCGCGTGGCCAGCTCGCAGTAGACCAACGACAGCGAGATCGGAATGCCGAGCCGCCGCTCGAGTACCTGATCGAGGAAGCTGTTGCGAGGATCGTAAAAGTCGTCCTGATTGCCGCTGAAGCCGAGGTCATCGAACAGGAATTTATTCAGTGCAGCCACGCGTCGTAACATATCCGTATGTTCGGGCATGCGGGCGCGAGCGGCAGCGGTCAGTAGATCTAGCCGATCAGCGGCGGCGGCCGGGTCTGCGTCGGGTTGAAACAAACGGCTGATGGTCAGGGCCGCGGTGAATAGATCGATTTGGTCATCCGTTTGGTTGGCGAGCGCCGCGAGTTGTTGCTGGGCCGTCATCATGAGCACACTCTGTTCACTAAGCAGTAAAAATCGGCTGTCAGACTGGTGAATACTAAATTAACTCGGGTCATAAACCTTACATGGCGGTTTTGTCATGGTCGATTCAATACGGATCTGGCAAAGTTTGTGCCCAGATGCCGCCACCGATGCCAAGTTAGAGCTTGTAATGCACCGAGGATTCAAGTTGAATCTTCGGCATGCCCGTCAGTCGCGGCAGATAAGGTCGACCGAAGGCCGGTCGCACGCGTTAGAATGGAATCCATCCGGAGCGAGCCATTCCACCACAGACAAGGGGTTGTCATGAATCACCTCGAGCAAGCGCAACCGCAGGATATGGAACAACTGCTTCAGGATGCCGTCCGCCATATCCTGGAATACCGCAATTTTGACGGCTTTTTGCGCTGGATGCGCACGGCGATGCCGACTGCCGTCAGCGAAGAAGGACTATCAAGTGATGATCAGCACCGATTAGCCACCCTGCTGGGGCTTGCCATTTGGAATGTAACACCCCGCCCAGACAATGATTTTCGTCCCCTGACAACAGCAACTCCCGAGCCCGATGCGCCTTGCCCCTGTGGATCCGCGGAGACCTACGGTAACTGCTGCGGGCAGCAGCAGGTGGGTCCCGAATTGCCCGCCGAGTTGATCTGGGATTTGATGCTGGAGGATCTGACCGATGCCGACCTGCAGCGCGCGCTGCAATTGCAGGCGGTGCCGCAGGCGCTTTTCGCGCGGATTGCCGACCATTGGCTCGCAATCGACCGGCCAGGGCGAGCCGTGGCCCTGCTCGAGCCACTGTTCGATACGGATCTGTCGCGGCTTGATGCGCATTCCGAGCCGGCACTGGACGCGCTCTGCGACGCATACGATGCTTTGGATCACTGGAAAAAGAAACAAAGCTTCCTGTTACAAGTCGCCGATCAGGGTAGCCGGGAGCTCAAGGCAGCCGCCTGGCAGCGACTGAGTGTCCAATTCATCGACGAGGGTGAGTTCGATTACGCCTTTGATGCCTTTTTGCAGGCGCAACGCAACAGCCCGGACGGCCCCGCAACCGCGCTCCTTGAAATCACCTTGTTGGCCGCCCAATACCGGGATGAGCATGCCCGAGCCCGCGCCCTGTTCTGGCATCATAAATTGCGCCGTCAAGGTGAGGTTGAAGATAATATACTGCAGTTTCTGGAACGCGCCCGTGTGGACCCGCAAGAGGCACTGGTGTCGAGCCAGGCCAGTGTTATGGACCCGATGCTGGTGCGGCTGCGCGCCTGGATCAAGGCATCGGTGGAACGCGATCCCGTCGCAATCGGCGTTGTATTATTCGATGATCCGCTGGAGGATGCGGACGGTCGCCAACTGCCACTGTTCGATACCACAGAGCTGCCGGTGCTGCCGACGATCGGCAACTCGGGACGCTTTGCTGCGCTGTGTTCGTTACCGCAATTGCGCCAGCTGGAGCACACCTGGCGGCGTCTGTTCCCGGTCGGCAAGCCCTATTCCACCGGCCTCACCGCGGCCGATGGCGAACGCGCCTGGCAGCAGGATGCCTGGTTGAGGTTTCTCGAGATTCATCCGGAAGCGGCCGACAGTCCGGACATTCTCGATGACATTGCCACGGCCCTTTATGCTCACCCCGAGAGCAGCCTGCCCTGGGTCAGCCGGGTGCTGCTACAGCCGGTGCTGGAGCGAGCCGAGGCGTTGCTGTTGACCACCCTGAACTCGTATGAGGCGGAACGCCTGCCGTGGAGCGACGAGCGCAACCGCCCGATGTTGCGCATGCAGTTTCGTCTCTACCTGCTGCGCGCCGAATCCGGCGAGCGGTGCGCGGCCACGCAAGTACTCGAGCGCCTGCTGGCGCTGAATCCGCGCGACCATCACGGTGTACGTGCCGCACTGATGAACCACTATCTACGTGATGGCGAAAACAATAAGGCGCTGGAACTGGCGCAGCAATTTCCCACCGACGTGCTGGCAGATCTTGCCTATGGCGAGGTGCTGGCGCTGTATCGGTTGGGACAACAGGAGAGCGCCGCACACGCATTGCATGAGGCGGTCGGCCGCCTGCCGCGCATCCCACGCTTTTTGCTGCGCAAACGGATCAAGCGTCCGACCTTGGCTGCCAACGGCTTCACCCCGGGGGGAGAAGAGCAGGCCTGGCTGTATCGCGAGGCCATGCGCGACGTTTGGGAGGCCGAACCGGGGCTGCTTGCGTGGATGAAAAAAGTAACCGCTTAACCAGCACTTGCACGCCGGCGGCAGAACTAAATCACAGCACATCGGTCGTTGCAGAACGGCCGCTGGAAACGCGCGAGGTCAAACGTGAATACCCTCTATCAGGTGGTCTACACCGGCCAACTCAAACCAGGTGTTGACAGCGAGCAGGCAACGCAAGATTTTGCCGCGATTTTCAAGACCCCGGTCGATAGGGCGCGGACTCTGATTTGCGGTCAGGTCGAACACGTTCTGAAGAAAGAAATCGATGTGACGAATGCCGAGCATTATCGCGAATTGCTCGACGAAATCGGGCTCGAGGTGTACGTTGAGCCGATGCACAGCGGCGAGTCCGCATCGGCAATGCCTCTGGCAAAAAGTTCGGATGAAAAGCCGGGAACAGTGCCAGCACAAGCCAATGGTCCGGCCGCGGCAAGTCCGGGGAGGGAAGGCGATCGCGACGCATACAGATCCTCTGATGCCGGCACTGCGGGTATCGACCCCTACGCGCCACCTTCCGCGGATCTCTATGTACCGCTTGCCCAGTCGGAAGGCGATGAGATCATGAGCGGTCCGCATGCGATGGCCATGGGCCATGGCTGGCAATGGATCAGTGAGGCATTCAACCTGTTCAAGGATGCACCGCTGACCTGGATCCTGATCTTCATATCGATGATGATCATCAACATCCTAATCTCAGCGATCCCGATGGTGGGCCAGCTGATCAATTTGGTGATCGCCCCGATTCTATACGGCGGCCTCATGCTAGGCGCGCATGCGCAGGCGCGCGGCGGTCGCTTGCAGATCAGTCATCTGTTTGCGGGTTTTTCCAGCCATCTCGGCCCGTTATTGATCATCGGTCTGCTCTATCTATCGGCTGTTATTGTGGCCGGTTTGCTGACTGGTGTGTTGACCATGGGCTTGGCCGTCAGCATGAGCGGGCTTGATCCGAATGCATTTGACCCGGATGCAATGCAGGCAGAGGATCTCGAGTTGATGCTGAGTACCCTGGGTCCTGCCGTATTGATCGCGGCCTTGTTCTTCTTACTAATAATGCTCCCCGTGATCATGGCCTACTGGTTTTCTCCCGCGCTTGTGGTGCTTGGAAAGGTGCAGCCTCTGGAGGCGGTAAAGCTGAGTTTCATCGCCTGTTTGCGCAATATCTTGCCGTTTTTGATCTACGGGTTTGCTGCACTGGCGCTGATTATCCTGGGCATCATCCCCTTCTTTCTCGGGCTGTTGATTGTCATTCCGATCTTGATTGCCTCGAGCTATACGAGCTTCCGAGACGTCTTCTACCAGCACTGATTGCGGACCTGTCGGTGCAAGCCTGCTTGCCCAATCCCTGGCAAAGCCTGAGGTATCCTCAGATGATCCGCTGCTGTCTTTTAAGGAATGTAAGGATCCACCGCAGAAACGCAGTGTGCGTAGAGGGCCAAGGCGCCTCGCCCGCAAGCGGACCTTAACCCGCCGTGGCAGCCGCTCGGCATAGGAGCCCGCTTAGGGCGACCCGGCAAATGATGCCAGCGGAGCGGACGCAAGCGCCGCGCCTTTCCCGGGAGAAAGGCTGTAGACCACTGTCTTCTCGACAAATGAACTGAACATACCCCAGGGTGCGACCCGCCCAGCGTACCAGACCGGGGTTTGCAGCAACCGCCGGGAGACCGACAAAAAAAGCCCCGCCGAAGCGGGGCTTTTCAGTCTACGACCGGTTCCTTCAGTGGCTAGTAGCTTCGCCGGAACCACGCGGCACACGCACATCCTCGACCAGATGCTGGATATGGTCCGGCGGCGGTGTGGTGAACTGAGCGACGGCAATGGCAACCGTAAAGTTCACTATTGCCCCGATGGCGCCAAAGGCGTTGGGAGAGATGCCAAAGAACCAATCCGGCCCCATACCCAGACTCGGCGCCAGGAACTCCGTACCTGGAATGAAGAAAATGCCTTTGTGCTGGAACACATAAAGCAGAGTCACGCTGATGCCGGATAGCATGCCGGCAATGGCACCGGTGTTGTTCATCTTTTTGTAAAAGATACCCATCATCAACACCGGAAAGATGGACGATGCCGCCAAACCGAAGGCGATCGCCACGGTACCTGCCGCGAATCCAGGAGGATGGAGTCCCAGATAACCGGCCACCAGGATCGCGGCGATCATCGATAGGCGTCCGGCATTGAGTTCAGCCTTTTCCGATATCCCTTTCATGAATACGCCTTTCAGCAGATCGTGCGAGATGGATGAGGAGATGGCCAACAATAATCCCGCGGCGGTGGAGAGCGCCGCGGCGAGACCGCCCGCGACCACCAACGCAATGACCCAGTTGGGCAGGCCGGCGATCTCCGGGTTGGCCAGTACCATGATGTCCTTATCGACCTTGATCATTTCGTTGCCTTTCCAGCCGTATTGTTCGGCTTGCTCGGCAAAGGTTTCGTTGCTGTCGTCATAGTACTGGATGCGACCGTCATCGTTTTTGTCCTCCCACTGCAGCAGACCGGTTTTTTCCCATTTCTTGAACCATTCTGGGCGGTCGGCATAGAGCAGGTTGCCTTCCTCGGTGCCCACCGGGCCGGTCTGGATGGTATTCATCAGGTTCAATCGAGCCATGGCACCAACGGCCGGCGCAGTTGTGTACAGTAAGGCGATGAACACCAGCGCCCAGCCGGCGGAAAAGCGCGCGTCCTTGACCTTGGGTACGGTAAAGAAGCGGATGATAACGTGAGGCAGGCCCGCGGTGCCGATCATCAGCGACAGGGTGTAGACGAACATATTCAGGTAACTGCCCATGACTTGCGTCGTGTATTCCTTAAAGCCCAGGTCAGTCACCACCTGGTCGAGCTTACCGAGCAAAGTTATATTGCCGTCACTGGGTGCATAGCCAGCACCCAGCCCGATTTGAGGGACCGGGTTACCCGTCAGCGCCAGGGAAATGAAAATGGCCGGAATGGTATAGGCCAGAATGAGCACGACGTATTGCGCGATCTGGGTATATGTGATGCCCTTCATCCCTCCGAGCACCGCATAGATGGCAACGATGAACATGCCAATGCCCAGGCCCAGTTCGTAGGACGTTTCCAAAAAGCGGGAGAAGGCCACGCCGATGCCCTTCATTTGTCCGATAACATAGGTGATGGAGGCCAGAATCAGGCAGATGACGGCGACGATACGCGCTCCTTGGGAGTAGTAGCGATCGCCGATGAATTCCGGCACGGTAAATTTACCGAACTTACGCAAATACGGTGCCAGCAATAATGCTAACAGCACATAACCGCCGGTCCAGCCCATCAGAAAGACTGATGTACCATAGCCCCCGAAGGCGATTAGCCCGGCCATGGAGATAAAGGAAGCTGCGGACATCCAGTCCGCGGCGGTCGCCATACCGTTGGCGACCGGATGGACACCTTTGCCGGCGACATAAAATTCGCCGGTAGTGGCAGCTCGCGCCCAGATTGCTATGCCAATGTAGAGACAGAAAGTGGCGCCAACAATCCCGTAGGTCCACCAATTGAGAATCGAGATATCAGATAAGTCAAACATAATTTGGCGCCTTTATTCCTCGTCGACGTCAAACTTCTTGTCGAGACGGTTCATGTTGATCGCATAAATGAAAATCAGCACAAGAAAGATGTAAATCGAACCCTGCTGCGCGAACCAGAAGCCGAGCGGGTAACCGCCGAGTGAGATGGTGTTGAGCGGCTCGACCAGCAAGATACCGAGTCCAAAGGATACGGCAAACCAAACGGCCAGGAGCATGGCCAGAAGCCAGAGATTCGACTTCCAGTAGGCGGCGCGATTTTCGGGTGTCATCAGTACTGTCCTCCCCAGGGGATGTTGGCATTAAAGGCAGAGCGGGATGTCGAGCACGAGGCTGCTTCAGCATACTGACAAAAGGCAAAACAACCTGGCTGACCTTGCTCGGCATTTTTTTATCGACGCCCGCACGAGCAATCGGAATCGGCGTGCAAGCGGTCGAGCATTGTGTTGCTGTCGGTAACACTATGTCAACGTCGGCACGGCAGCTTTTGGGCGAAATGTGCAATGCGAATGGTCAATCTTATACAAACCACGTGGTTATAACCCCGGCCAGCTTGCGTGCAATCGCGCCGATCAGCCGCATTGCTCGGTTGCGGCCGGACGGCGTTTTGACTAACGTGATAAGTTTAACCGCGCCCGGCGACCGAATGGCCAAGGCGCATCATCCGCGGCGAGAATATCCAAATGAAGTATGTCAGTACCAGGGGCGGGGTAGAGCCGGTCGGTTTTGCCGATGTCGTCATGATGGGGCTCGGCACCGATGGCGGGCTGATGGTGCCGGAGCGATTGCCGGCGCCGGTTGGGGCGGACATCCTCCGCGCCTGGTCCAAACTGAGTTTTCAAGACCTAGCGGTGGAGATCCTGATGCCTTTTGTTGCCGACGAGATCCCGCGGGCGGATTTGCAGGATTTGGTGCAACGCTCCTACGCCAGCTTCTCGCATCCGCGGGTGACACCGCTGCGCGAAGCTGGTGGACGGCGGTACCTGGAATTGTTTCATGGTCCTACCGCGGCATTCAAGGACGTGGCATTGCAATTGCTCGGCAACCTGTTCGAATATCTGCTGCGCCGCGATGGCGGCGAGCTGAATATCCTTGGCGCCACCTCCGGCGATACCGGCTCCGCGGCGATTTACGGCGTACGTGGCAAACAGCGGATCAATATCTTCATCCTGCATCCGAAGGGGCGCGTGTCCGCAGTGCAGGAACGCCAGATGACCACGGTGCTCGATGCGAATGTGCACAATGTTGCGATACGCGGCACCTTCGACGATGCGCAACGCATCGTCAAGACCCTATTCAGCGATCTGGACTTTAAATCCAGCTATCGGCTGGGCGCGGTCAATTCCATCAATTGGCTGCGTATACTGGCCCAAACCATCTACTATTTTCACGCCTGGGGTCAGCTTGGCGGCGACCCCGGGCAGCGCGTCAGCTTCGCGGTGCCCACCGGCAACTTTGGCGATGTGTTCGCCGGCTTTCTGGCCAGGCGCATGGGGCTGCCCATCGAACGGCTGATCATCGCCACCAACCGCAACGATATACTCAGTCGCTTTGTCGACAACGGTGTCTATGCCAAGGGCGAGGTCTATCACACCCTGAGCCCGGCCATGGACATCCAAGTTGCATCCAACTTCGAGCGTTATCTGTATTATCTGCTTGACGAAGATGCCGGGGCGGTGCGCACTCTGCTCGCCAGCATGCAGCAAAGCGGATGCCTGCAGGTGGACGGCGAGCGTTTACGCCAAGTGCAGCAAGACTTCTCCGCCCAGGCCGTGAGCGATCGCGAAACCCTGGCACAGATCCGCGCGACCTACGCCGCGAGCGGCTACATCCTTTGCCCGCACACCGCGGTCGGCGCACGCGCGGCGGCGGCTGAGCCCGATGCCGTCGTATTGGCCACCGCGCATCCAGCCAAGTTCAATCAGGCGGTGCGGGAGGCCATCGACCGCGAGGCGCCGCCGCCGCCGGCATTGCAGGGACTGCTGGACAAACCGACCCGCTGCGCCGAACTCGACGCCGAGCCGCTGGCCGTGCGCGAGCATATCCGTGCCACCCTGGCAACGGAGGCAAACTTGTCCTGAGACAATGTGCAATCTATGACCAGCAAGCCCACAACCAAAGCATGCGAAACCAGCAAAACCCAGAACGCCGAAATCCAGACCAGCAATCAAGACCGGATTCTGATCCTCGATACCACATTGCGCGATGGCGAACAGACCCAAGGCATCTCCTTCTCGCCAGAGGAGAAGATCAATATCGCGAAAATGCTGCTGGAAATGGTGCGCGTGGACCGCATCGAAGTCGCCTCCGCGCGCGTCTCCCGCGGCGAACAGGCGGCGCTGGCCGGCATTATCGACTGGGCCCGGGACAATGACACGGATGCACGGATCGAAGTGTTGGGCTTTGTCGACGATGGCGACAGTGTGGCCTGGATCGAGCATGCCGGAGGCAGCGTAATCAACCTGTTGGCCAAGGGCAGCGAAAAGCACTGCACCACCCAGTTGGGCAAGACCCTGGAGCAACATGCCGAGGATGTGCGGCGAAATGTCGCGATCGCCCGCGAGCGGGGGCTCAGGGTCAATCTTTACCTGGAGGACTGGTCCAACGGCTATGCCGATAAACGAGACTACGTCTATCGGCTGATGGAGCATCTACAAGGCGCCGGGATCGATCATTTCATGCTGCCGGACACCCTGGGGGTGATGACACCGGAGCGGGTTTTCACCGCCATGATGGACATGATCCGGCGTTTTCCGGATTGTCTGTTCGACTTCCATCCCCATAACGACTACGGGCTGGCCACCGCAAATGTCGTTGCCGCGGCCCAGGCCGGCGCCGCAGCCGTGCATTGCACCGTCAATTGTCTCGGCGAGCGCGCGGGCAACGCCTCCCTGGCCGAGGTCGTGGTCAATCTGCGCGATCAACTCGATATGCAAATGCGCATTGACGAAAGCCATCTGGCTCGTGTCAGCGAGTTGGTGCAGTATTTCTCCGGCAAACGCGTGGCTGACAATGCCCCAATCATCGGCGAGGACGTATTCACCCAAACCGCCGGCATCCATGCCGATGGCGACCATAAAGGCAGCCTGTATGTCACGCGTCTATCGCCAGAGCGCTTCAGCCGGCGGCGCACCTATGCGCTGGGCAAGCTCAGCGGTAAAGCATCCCTGGTCAAGAATCTGGAGCGGCTCGACATTCAACTGTCCGACGAGAATCAGCGCAAGGTATTAGCGCGTATCGTCGAATTGGGCGATTCCAAAAAGAGCATCACGGCAGAAGATCTGCCGTTCATCATCGCCGAGGTATTGGAGAGCAGCGATTACAATCACGCCGAACTGCTTGCCTGCAACGTTTCCAGCAGCCTGGGCCTGGAGTCCACCGCCAGCATTAAAGTCCTGCTCAACGGCCAACCGTTCACTGCTGCCGGCAGCGGCAACGGTGGCTTTGACGCCTTCAATAATGCCCTGGCGCGCATCACCAAGCGCCAGGGGCTGAGCCTGGCGCGCTTGGCCGATTACGAGGTACGCATTCCCAAGGGCGGTCGCACCGATGCCCTGGTGGAATGCATCATCACCTGGTCGCGCCCGGAGCGCGGCCAATTCAAAACGCGTGGGGTGCATGCCAACCAGGTGTTCGCCGCCATCGGTGCCACCATGCGTATGCTGAATCTGGTGATGCACTGGGCCTTGAAGGAACAAGCCGAAAAAGCCGCTGCAACAGCGACGGCAGCAGCAGCGCTTAGCGATGCCACTGCCAGCTGCTAAATCGCCTGACTCCGTTGCATATCTGAACGCAGCCAATTTTATTCCCGTTTGGTTCTACGACTCCTGATGAAACAAAAACCCTCATTGCTGATGTTGTCCATGTCCTGGGCTCTGATCATCGCATTGTTGATGACCGCGGTCAGCTTCATGCATAATTTCCAAGGCGAACTCAGCGACCCGCTCACCGGCAGCATTCGCTGGGGCGATGTGGGTTTTCTGTTTCTCGCCTGGTTCGTCGCCGCCGAGTTGATCATGCTGATCGGCGGTGGACTGTACTTCGGGGGCAAAATTCTGTTGCGCCGGCTGAAACGCTAATCCAACCGCCCCCCAGGTATCCCCACGAATGCGCAGTCGCCGCGGGGCGCCATCGCCAACCGGCTTCTGCAAAGCCGGCACCTCGCCCACAAGCGTACCCTCACCGGTCGGCGTAGGAGCCCGCTTGCGGGCGACCCGACGAGCGTCTGCAAACCCAACGTCTCGCCCACAAGCGAACCTCTACGAACCGCGAAAGCCGGCCAGCGTAGGAGCCCGCTTGCGGGCGACCCGACGAGCGTCTGCAAACCCAGCATCTCGCCCGCAAGCGAACCTTTACGAACCGCGAGAGCCAGCCAGCGTAGGAGCCCGCTTGCGGGCGACCCGGCAGGCTTCTGCAAACCCAACGTCTCGCCCACAAGCGAACCTCTACGAACCGCGAGAGCCGGCCAGCGTAGGAGCCCGCTTGCGGGCGACCCAGCAGGCTTCTGCAAACCCAGCATCTCGCCCGCAAGCGAACCTTTACGAACCGCGAGAGCCAGCCAGCGTAGGAGCCCGCTTGCGGGCGACCCGACGAGCGTCTGCAAACCCAACGTCTCGCCCACAAGCGAACCTCTACGAACCGCGGGAACCGGCCAGCGTAGGAGCCCGCTTGCGGGCGACCCGGCAGGCTTCTGCAAACCCAACGTCTCGCCCACAAGCAAACCTCTACGAACCGCGAAAGCCGGCCAGCGTAGGAGCCCGCTTGCGGGCGACCCAGCAGGCTTCTGTAAACCCAGCGTCTCGCCCACAAGCAAACCTCTACGAACCGCGAAAGCCGGCCAGCGTAGGAGCCCGCTTGCGGGCGACCCAGCAGGCTTCTGTAAACCCAGCGTCTCGCCCACAAGCGAACCTCTACGAACCGCGGGAACCGGCCAGCGTAGGAGCCCGCTTGCGGGCGACCCAGCAGGCTTCTGTAAACCCAGCGTCTCGCCCACAAGCGAACCTCTACGAACCGCGAAAGCCGGCCAGCGTAGGAGATCCGGCAGGGCGATGCCGGCGGATCAGACGCAAGCGCCGCGCCTTTCCCAGGAGAAAGGCCGCAGGCCACTGTCTTCTCGACAAATTAACTCAGGATACCCCCAGACTCGATCCTAGATGTATAGAGCAAGGCGATTGCCGCAGAGCATCGGACCAACCGGCGCCGGATTCTCGTTCGCCTGCGCGCAGCGGCAACCCACCCATGGTCCCTCCATGGGCGAGTTGCCGGAACAAGGAGGCCGAACGAAAAGACAAACCAGGTGGCCTGTTTCTGCACAGAAATCGCCAAACAGGCCGTGAACGCAGCCTCTCTCTGAACTGGAGCAACAATAGCCGGAGCCAAGTCGCTAATCGATCAAGCCGAGCGCGCGATACGTATTACGCCCAGCGACGCCGTCGGGCTCGAGGCCATACGCATCCTGGAAGGCGACCAATGCAGCCTCGGTGCGTGGTCCAAACTTGCCGTCTGCCGTTATCCCAAGGGCCTCCTGAAGCTTCACCACCCATTCTCCGGTCGAACCGAGCCGTACGACATCGAAATGCAGATTCGGCAGAACCTGATCCGGAGGCACGTCGTTGTCATGATTGACCATGGCCAGGGCCTGAGAACGCACGCTCGCAACGCGTCGAGTCCAGCCGCGCCCAAATACCGAAAAGGTCCTCAACCGGCGCAGGAAGGCGAGGCGCTCGTCCAGCATCCGGTTGATGATCGTGGCTGGCTCCTCGGTGGCAACCTTGGATAGGGTGTTGGGGCCGATCCCACCATCGCGCACCGCGCCCACCGCCCCCTGCAGCCAGATCGCCGAACGCCCAGGCCCGGAATTCACGGCGCCGTCGAACACGGCATAGTCGACACCGGAGGGCAGCTGATCGCAGCGACACTTATCCCAGTAACCGCTGCGGTAGATCTGCTCGAGCTGCGCCTGGGTGATGTTCTTAAGGTCGTTTACGCTCTTGTTGGCGCCAAAATGTCGCCGAAAGGTGGCCAGTGTCACGCCTTTCATGGTTGCACCACCGGGATCGGACGGATGGTCTGCGAATCCGCCCTCATGCACCAGCACGTATTGTAACGACTGTTCGAAATTCTCTTTCATACTCGGTTCTCCTCGCGGTTAATGGACAGGACACCCCGGGACTAAGGAAGAATTCGCCTTTGATCTCCCTACTGAATCCCTACTCCAGGGGATCGTTCCGATCGCCTAGTGCAGCGGTGCGGATATCCCGCCACCGTTTCTGCTGTTTGTGGTTGTCGTGGTCGCGCGACTTCCGCAGCAGAGCACTCGCCTGAAGCAGAAATGCCGCGCGCTGGCAGTGTTGCCCAGGAGCGACTTCATGCTGCGGTTACTCCAACCAGCCCTCCAATTCCTTTGCCCTGCGTTCGGTCATGGCCGCCTTCTCGGACAGGGACAAGACAGGGGCCATGGTCCCGCCTTCGACGCTGCTGACAACGAAATCCAGGTGCTTGTCCCGAAACTCCATCCAAGCCCGTTGTGCGGTGCGCAACTTGGCGCGGCGCTCGCTTGGCAATTGGGAGAGGAGACGTCGATAGACCCGGTTCAGCCTGGCATCGGCAGTCTGGTAGCGCTGGCTCGCGCAGCGTTGCATCTCGGCTGTTGTAACGGCGTCTTCGCAGTTTCCCTGTGAAGCCCTTAGGTTCCCACTGCTTAGACAACAGAGCACGACGCATACCAAGAGCAATGATGGCGACGCCCTGTTCGTCTTCAGCCTGTTTGTCCTCAGCATGGGGCATACTCCGAAATGCTGCTGCCAAAGGAACCTGTTGCGGACGACGGCCCGGGAGGGGTCCAGAGCAGGATAGCAACCGCCGCGGGCCGCTCGCAACGGGTCCTTGCGCTGCATGCTCGGCAGGCCGCGGCTTTGATTCTCATGAACAAGCCGGAGTTGCAAACAGGCTTTAGCACGTCAGACATCAAGAGGCCAGTTTCAGCGGCAGATTGCGCAAGCGCTGCCCGGTGGCCATGAACAGAGCATTGGCAACCGCCGGGGCGATCACCGGCGTGGATGGCTCGCCGACGCCGGTGGGCGGCTCGGCGGAGGGCACGATATACACCTCGACCTCGGGCATTTGGTCCATGCGTAGGACTTGGTAGTCATGGAAGTTAGACTGCTGTACAACACCATCGCGCATCTGGATCTGGCTCATCAGCGCCGCTGACAGGCCAAAGCCCATACCGCCCTCCATCTGGGCAACCACCACATCCGGGTTGATGGCCATGCCGCAATCCACGGCAATCACCACCCGCTCCACGCGGAAGCCGCCGTTGCCGTCGACACTGACCTCCGCGACCTGGGCGACATAGCTGTTGAAAGACTCGTGCACGGCGACGCCTCGACCGCGACCTGCAGCCATCGGGCTGCCCCAACCGGACTTCTCCGCCGCCAATTCGAGCACCCCCTGATGACGCGGGTGGCCCTCCAGCAGTGCCATGCGAAACGCGACCGGATCCCGCCCCGCGCGTTCGGCCAGCTCGTCCATCATGCATTCAGCGGCAAATGCGGTATGCGTCGAGCCCACCGCACGCCACCATTGCACCGGCACCGACAATTGCGGCGAATGCAGCTCACAGGCCAGGTTTTCAATCGCATAGGGCAGGTCGGCGGCGCCTTCCACCGAGGTCTGGTCGATTCCATCGACGATCAGTCCCTGCTCAAAGGCGGTGCCGGCGATAATAGACTGGCCTACAATACGATGCTGCCAGGCGATCGGCCGCCCATTCGCGTCCAGACCGGCCTTCAGTCGATGCAGATACAGCGGCCGGTACCAGCCGGCGCGCATGTCATCCTCGCGCGTCCAGATCAATTTGACGGGTTGCTTAGCGCCGTTGGCCTTATAAATCAGTGCGGCCTCGACCAAATAATCCGAGCTCGGGTTGGCACGCCGGCCGAACGAGCCGCCGGCATACAGCATCTCGATATGGACCCGATCCGGAGCAATGCCGAGCGCCCCGGCGATGGCCTGCTGATCGATGGTCTGAAATTGTTCGCCATTGATCACCCGTACGCCGCCGCCGCTGTCCGGGGAGATGATACAGTCCATGGTCTCCATCGCCGCGTGCGCCAGATAGGGAAAGCTGTATTCGGCATCGATCACGATGTCTGCCCGCGCCAGAGCCCGGTCGACGTCGCCGTCGGCGCGCGCGGACTTGCCCGGTTGTTCCGCCAGCTTGCGATAATCCGCCAAAATCTGCTTGCAGCTCTGCTTGAAAGCAGCGCTGTCGTCCCAGTCGATCTGCAACGCGTCGCGACCCTGTTTGGCGCTCCAGAAATCCTGTCCCAACACCGCGATGCCGTTCGGAATCTGCACCACGCGCTCGACGCCCGGGATGGCCTTGGCCGCGCTGTCGTCGAACGAGCGCGGTTTGGCGCCGAACAACGGAGGATGCGCCACCACCGCGGTCAGCATGTTCGGCAAGCGCACGTCCTGGGTGAACAGGGCGCTGCCGTTGCATTTGGTCGCGCTGTCCTTGCGCGGCAATTTTGCCTTACCGATCAGACGGAATTCGGAGGGTTGCTTGAGCTTGGGCTCGGTCGGCACCGGCTGAGTCGCCGCCGCCTGCGCCAATGCGCCGAAGCCGGATTGGTTGCCGGATGCGGCATGGCTGAGAATGCCATCGCGAATACTGATCTCCGCCGCCGGCACCTGCCATTGCGCCGCGGCCGCCGCGACCAGCATCTGCCGCGCAGCGGCACCGGCCTTGCGCAATTGCTCGAAGGAATTGGCGATGGCGGTACTGCCGCCGGTGCCCTGCACCGGACCCCAAAACAGATTGCCATAGCGGTCGGCATCCGCCGGTGCGCCCTCGGCACGCACCTGTTCCCAGCTCGCATCCAACTCCTCGGCAACCAGGGTCGGCAGGCCAGTATAGGTGCCCTGACCCATTTCCAGATGCTTGCAGATCACGGTGACGCTGTCGTCCAGGCCAATGCGCAGGAACGCGTTGGGTTCAAACTCGCCGCTGTCTGCATCTGCACCGCCGGCCAGACCTGGACCGGCCGTGCGGGTGTCCGCGGCAACCGGTATCCAGACACCGAGCATAAGCCCCGCGGCGGCAGTGCCGCTGGATTTTAGAAACACCCGACGATTGATACCGGCAGCGCTGCGATGCTTGAAATGATGTTGTTTCATGTTCGGCTTCTCCCCGTTCAGGCCAGGCGCTCGGCGGCCTGTTTAATGGCTTCGCGGACACGCGCGTAGGTCGCGCAGCGGCAAAGGTTTCCGGACATGCCCGCGTCGATCGCGGCCTTGTCCGGATGCGGATTGCCGGCGAGCAATGCGCTGGCCTGCATGATTTGACCGGGCTGGCAGAACCCGCATTGCACCACGTCGAGATCTTGCCAAGCCTGCTGCACCGCCTCGCCGATCTTGCCGTTCGGTCCTTGCAGCAGCCCCTCGATGGTTGTGATCTGCTGACCGGCAACGCCGCCGACCGATAACGAGCAGGAGCGCACTGCCGCCCCGTTCAAATGAACGGTGCAGGCACCGCATTGGCCGGTACCGCATCCGTACTTGGTGCCGGTGATGCCGACATGTTCGCGCAACGCCCAAAGCAGGGGCATCCGCGGGTCTATATCCAATTGGTGCAGGGCACCGTTAACGCGAAGTTCGACCATAGTGGCCTCCGGGGTGATAAATCTGGTTGTGCCAGGACGCACGGCATTCGGCCTTGGATCGCAACCTGACCGGGATGACAGCAGCTGATGATTGGCGGTTATGCCCTGTTCCGTCAAGCGTTTCATCCTCGCCGGCCGGTCGCCGTCTTGCACTGAACGAAGTATGAATCTTCAAGCGCGACCAGAGCAAACCGCCGAGGCTGCCTGGAAGCCGGCTGCTTGTTTCGGTAGACTGTAGATCGATTTTTGCGGGAGAAGCAGGATGCATGCATTGCCGACCTAGTGCCTCGGTGCAGATGTTCCGAGACAGTTTCCGGTCGTTGTCGTTGTCATAATCGTCTTAGCCGAATGCTCGATAACGACTACGATTACGACAACGACAACGACAACGAACCGCCTCGGGATTTCTGTACCGCTCCACTAGCCAATGATGGCGGCGATTCCCAAAACAACGAGTCCAAACCCACGAGCCCGAAACAACATGAGACTGTGCAAGTATTCCAGGCACGAGTACGAATTACCACGCCTGGGGAGCACAAGACGCGCCCCAGGTCGAAATCGCGATCGAAATCGACCCTAAATGCCCGTGTCTCTCCGAGTCTGTGTCTCTCCGATCTGACGGGTAAGATGCCGATGCCGATGCCGACGAATACCTGCACAGGAGTAGCCCCGCGCGGTGAATGCTGTGGGGGATGCCCAGGGAACAGGAGCATTTTCGGCGCCGGCTTTTTCGCTTCAACCCCGCCATTTTGCCTCGCAGCCTCCTAAGATTCGCCTTGCCCAAGGCTACCTCCCTTCTGCCGACCCTGACCCGAGGAATTACCGATGTGTGGATTTTGCGGTGAAATTCGTTTCGACGACCGCCCCATCGATCTTGGCGCCCTGAATGCCATCAACCAGAGTATGCAGCCGCGCGGCCCGGACGGCAGCGGCATGGTCCAGCAGGCGCGCATCGCGCTGGGGCATCGGCGGCTCAGCATTATCGATCTCAGCACCCACGCCAGCCAGCCCATGGTGGACAGCGAGCTGGGGCTGACGGTCGCATTCAACGGCTGTATCTATAACTACAAGCAGCTGCGCACTGAGCTGGAGGCGCTGGGCTATAGATTTTTCTCCCATGGCGACACAGAAGTCGTGCTAAAAGCATTTCATGCCTGGGGCACGAACTGCGTCCACCGCTTCCAGGGTATGTTCGCATTTGCCGTTGCCGAGCGCGACAATGGCCGGCTCACCCTGGTCCGCGACCGGCTCGGCATCAAGCCTCTGTACTTCGCGGAACTCCCAGGTGCGCTGCGCTTTGCCTCCACCTTGCCGGCACTGCTGGCGGGGGGCGGTATCGACACCGACCTGGATGCGGTGGCATTACATCATTACATGCATTTTCATGCCGTGGTGCCGGCGCCGTACACCATCCTGCGCGGTGTGCGCAAATTGCCGCCGGCCAGCATGCGCGTGATCGAAGCCGACGGCACCAGCCGCGAACAGATTTACTGGACGCCGCGCTTCGAGACGCAGCCGGAAGAGCGCGATTACAGCTTCCAAGACTGGCAGGATCTGGTTCTGCAAGCGCTGCGCACCGCGGTGCAGCGCCGCCTGGTGGCGGATGTGGATGTCGGCGTACTGCTGTCCGGCGGCCTCGACTCCAGCCTGATCGTCGGGCTGCTGGCAGAACAAGGCCAGAGCGGCTTGAATACCTTCTCGGTGGGCTTCGAAAGCGTCGGTGACGAGGCCGGAGACGAGTTTCAGTATTCCGACATCATCGCCAAGCACTATGGTACGACGCATCACAAGATTCATGTCGACTCCGCCAGTCGGCTGCTGCCGAACCTGCCCGGCTGTATCCAGGCCATGGCCGAACCCATGGTCAGCCATGACGCGATCGGCTTTTATCTGCTGTCGCAAGAGGTTGCCAAGCATGTCAAAGTGGTGCAGAGCGGGCAAGGCGCCGACGAGGTGTTTGCCGGCTACCACTGGTATCCACCGCTGGCGGCCGATAGCGGACCCGACACGGATGCCGCGGCAGAATATGCCCGCGTGTTCTGCGACCGCGACCATCAGGAGTATCTGCGCGCGGTGCATCCACGCCTGCATGGCAACGACCACAGCCGCGACTTCATCCGCGAACACTTCGCCATGGCCGGGGCCGATGCTGCTGTGGACAAGGCGTTGCGCATCGACCAGCTGATCATGCTCGTGGATGATCCGGTCAAGCGCGTGGACAACATGACCATGGCCTGGGGCCTGGAGGCGCGCGTACCCTTCCTAGATCACGAGCTGGTGGAGTTGGCAGCGCGCATCCCGGCCGAGCACAAGCTCTGCGACGAGGGTAAATGCGTGCTGAAAGCGGTCGGCCGGCGCGTCATCCCGAGCCAGGTCATCGACCGGCCGAAGGGCTATTTCCCGGTGCCGGCGCTGAAGTACCCCCGCGGCGAAGTGCTGGACATGATGCGCGATACGGTACTATCGCAGCGCGCCCGTGAGCGCCGATTATTCCAAACCGACTATGTCGAAGAATTGCTGGCCGCACCGGAGCAGCACATCACCCCATTGCGCGGTTCCAAACTCTGGCAAGTCGCCCTGTTGGAACTCTGGCTGCAACAACAGGGAATCTAAGACATGGCAAGCAAAGACAAGATCCGCCATCGGTTGGAACGCCGACGTGCGCCATCGGTCAGCAGTTGGGACAACAAGCCCCGCCACGAGGACGAAATCTGGTCCGAAACCATTGTCGACTGCGGCTGGGGCAGGCTGATTTTCGGCCAGACCTTCGACAATCTGAAACGGCTTGCCGACTGTCTGCAGGAAGAACGCCCGAACACCCGCGACGTGGCGCTCTACCTGCGCGATCCGCATGTCGTTTTATCCTATGCCCCGCAGGATCTATTCCTAGACCCATCCCACACCTTCCGCTTATGGTTGGATCGCTACCAATGTTCCAACCGAGGTACCCGGGGCTTTTTCGTCCGCCTGTTGAAAAGCTACGATGACGCGGAAGCCGCCCATCGATTGTATGCATCGAGGCACATGGTACCGCCCAACCCAGAGTTCGTCTGGGACAAGCGTGCCTCGCGCGTATTGCAATATTGGGTCGCCGAAGACGAGCAAGACGGCTCCATCATCGGCGTGGTGACCGGTATCGACCACTACGAGGCATTCAGCGACATCGAAGGCGGCGCCAGCCTGTGGGCGCTGGCGGTGGACAGCCAGGCGCCCTATCCAGGGGTTGGCGAGGCGCTGGTGCGCCGGGTGGCGGAGTTCTACCAGGCGCGTGGCCGCGCCTTTCTGGACCTATCGGTGATGCATGACAACAACAGCGCCATCCGGCTATACGAAAAGCTCGGTTTCGCGCGGGTGCCGGTCTTTGCGCTGAAGAACAAAAACGCCTTCAACGAGCCATTGTTCATCGGCCAACAGCCCGAGGCCAAGCTGAACCCCTACGCCGCCATCATCGTCAACGAGGCTCGCCGGCGCGGCATCGGCATCGAGGTCGTCGATGCCGAGGGTGGCTACTTCGCCCTCAGCCTGGGCGGCCGTCGTATCGTCTGTCGCGAATCCTTGAGCGAACTGACCACGGCGGTGGCCATGAGCCGCTGCGACGATAAAGCGGTCACCCAACGGCTGCTGCGCAGGGTCGGGCTGCGGGTGCCGGACCAAACCCTGTACCGGGCGCTGGACCAGGCCGAAGCCTTCCTGACCCAGCACAAACGCATTGTCATCAAACCGGCGCGCGGCGAGCAGGGCGCCGGCATCAGCGTCGACATCCGCGACCCGCGCGACCTGGAGGGCGCGGTAAATACCGCCCGAAGCATCTGCGAGACCGTGATTCTGGAAGAATTCTGCACCGGCGACGACCTGCGCATCATCGTGATCGATTTTGAAGTGGTGGCGGCTGCCATACGCCGTCCAGCCCAGGTGGTGGGCACAGGTTCGCACACCATCAGCGAGCTGATCCAGATCCAAAGCCGCCGCCGCCGGGCGGCAACCGGCGGCGAATCGTCCATTCCGATGGATACAGAAACCGAGCGCTGCGTGCGTCTGGCCGGCTATGCCATGCAAGACATCTTGCCCGAGTGCGAGACCCTGGTGGTGCGTAAGACCGCTAACCTGCACACCGGCGGCACCATACACGATGTAACGGCGGACCTATCCCCAGCCCTCGCACGCGCCTCCAAAGAAGCCGCTCGCGCCCTTGATATCCCGGTGACCGGCCTTGACTTCCTAGTGCCTGACGTGACTAAATCCGACTACGTCATCATCGAGGCAAACGAGCGACCGGGTCTGGCCAACCATGAGCCACAACCCACCGCCGAGCGCTTTGTCGATCTGCTCTTCCCGCAGACAACCACTCGCGAGGTCCGTGTTTGAAAGCTCTTCGAATCGACACCGACTACCTACTGGAGACCCTGCTCAAGCTGCTGTTCACGCCGAGCCCCTCCGGCTATACCGACCGTGCCGTGCATCTGGTTTGCGAAGAACTGGAGAGCTTCGGCATCCCGTTCGAACTGACCCGGCGTGGCGCCATTCGCGCCACCCTCAAAGGCGAAGTATCGCGACCGAACAAGGCAATCGTCGCGCACATCGACACCCTCGGCGCCATGGTCAAGGCGCTCAAACCCAATGGCCGCCTGCAGCTAGTAGCAGTCGGGCATTGGAACGCGCGGTTCGCCGAGGGTGCGCGCTGCACCCTATTTACCGACGTAGGCCAGCACCGCGGCACTATCTTACCGATGAAAGCATCCGGACACACCTTCGGTCCGGAAATCGACAGCCAGCCCAGCGGCTGGGACCATGTGGAATTTCGCATCGACGAGCGCGTGTCCGATCTCCACGACCTCCTCAAGCTCGGCGTACACATCGGCGATTTCGTCGCCATCGACACTAACCCCGAGGTCACCGCCACTGGTTACATTAACTCTCGCCACCTGGACGACAAAGCCGGTGCCGCATTATTGCTCGCCGCCACCAAGGCGATTGTCGAGAGCGAAGTGACCTTACCGGTGGACTGCCACCCATTGTTCACCATCGCCGAAGAAATCGGCTCCGGCGCCTCCGCCGCATTACACCAGGACGTGGCCGAAATGCTGACCATCGATAACGGCACCACGGCGCCGGGACAGAACTCCAGCGAATTCGGCGCCACCATCTGCATGGCCGACATGGGCGGGCCATTCGACTATCACCTGACCCGGCGCATCATCCAAATCTGCCAGGAATTCAACATCCCGCACCAGCGAGACGTTTTCAAATACTACCGTTCCGACAGCGCCGCCGCGCTGGAAGCCGGCAACGACGTCCGTACCGCCCTGGTCGCCTTTGGCATCGACGCATCACACGGCTACGAGCGCATCCATCAGGAAGCGCTCGAATCCATCGCCGAATTAGTCGCAATCTACATGCAGTCGCCACCATTGTACGCCCGCGATCGCTACGAGATGGGACCCCGGGCGGGTTTCCCGACCATGCCGGGATAAAAGAGCTCTGCGCTGACCCAATGCTGATTTCCAAGCTCCGAGGCTGCGCAAAGAATACGGAAAGTTAACGTACAGGCGATCCAACCGCATCTGCCCGTCGAGCAGCGTTTGGCGTCGAACAACCCCAGACCCCCGAGCCCTAGGAGCGCCGGCTGACCGGGAGCGCCGGCCTACTGGGAGCGCCGGCTTTCCAGCCGGCTTACTGGGAGTGCCGGCTTTCCAGCCGGCCTACTGGGAACGCCGGCTTTCCAGCCGGCCTACTGGGAGCGCCGGCTTTCCAGCCGGCCTACTGGGAGCGCCGGCTTTCCAGCCGGCCTACTGGGAGCGCCGGCTTTCCAGCCGGCCTCGCCTGATGCGGGCTCAATGCCCGCATCAGGCGATCTTGCGGCCAGGGCGACTTGGTACATATCCTCCCAAATGTTCAGCTCGGATGAGTTTGGCTCGGGTTTGAAGGGTTTTCGCGATTTCCTACGTCTTTGGCACGGCATTGAGCCGTGCCAAAGACGTGCCGGCTAGAAAGCCAGCGGTCCCAGTGGCCAATCCCGGCCGGCTGGAAAGCCGGCGGTCCCAGCAAGGCTCTCCAAAGCCAGCCTCTACTTTCGATATCCTTGTTCCGTGATGTGGCCCAGTCCAGCAAGCATCGAGAGGAAAACGGGGACAGACCACGGTTTTCGGCATGAGCGCGATTCTGTAAAACGCGGAAAACGTGGTCTGTCTCCGTTTTCGGTCGTCCCCTTTTTCGGTCCCCGTTTTCGTAGTCCCCGTTTTCGTACTATCTAGCAACCGATATCGATGAGAGCACAACTGCCGCACAAAGAAAGATTAGGTTTATCTGGAAATTGGACAAGGATCTGCCGAGCGACGGGAAGGGAGATGTCATTGACGAAATTTGGGCGGATGAAGTCATGCAAGTGCTGATGCGTAGCGCTAGCTGTGGGAACAAGAAGACCAAGAGCGGTTAGGAGGAAAACAGCACGGGAGTACTATCGGAGATAGGAACGCAGTTGGTTGCGAAGACGTTCAAGGCCGAACTCGGTCGAGACATCCGACTTCTTCCGCTTGATCCCGTCAGCGGCCCGGCAGGCGGTGTCTGCGGCGCTGGACAGTAGCAGGCCCGGCGCTCGTTCGATCCAGTAGGTGTCTTCGCTCACCTTCCGCTTGACGTCGAAGGGGAGGAAGGCGGTCGAGGCAACGTTGCTGAGATCGCTTGGGATGTGCTGCACGCGGAGGGCGCCGCCGGCGGCCGTGCGGGACTCGATTTGGGCTCGCCAAGCGTCGATCTCCTTCCAGAAGTTCGGGTCGCCGTTGCCGAACTTCTGGCGGCTGGTGATGGAGCCGAAGGCGACGCCGAGCGAGAGGGCGGCTTGTGCCTTGCCGGACAGCATGTTGTCGGCCTCGATGGTGTCGACGTGGGCGCTCAGCTTGAACTCGCGGTCGGCCTGGGCCTGTAGCTGCGCTTTGAGGGGTGCCGCGTCCTCTTCGGTGACCGTCGCTGACTCGTCGAGGCGCAACTCGGAAAGCTGGGAGATGGCGGTGATCAGGCGAAGGTGTCCGGCCGGATCGTCTTTCACGGCGACCACATAGCCCAAGTACTGGTTGTGCAGTCCTTTCGGCGTCACGGCAATTCGCCGGACGCAGGACGGCGTCTCCCAGGTCGCGGAGAGTTCCATCAAGGCGTCGAAGTGGGTATCGCCGTAGGTCGCGAAGTGGAGCCGTGTGCCGAGGGCCTCGATGCCTTCATCGAACAGATCGCGGTCCACGGTCATGGCCGTGCCGTCCGGGACGCCGGGGATGCCAGCCAGCAGCAGTGGCTCGCGGGCATCGCCGGTCAGGTTGGCGGCTCGATGGCAGCCGATAGCCGCGAGGTATTTGGACGAGGTCAAGACATCCCAGGTGTCGTCGAGGGTTGCCGGTAGCCGTTGGCCCGCATCGCGCTGGGCCATGCGTTGGTAGATGTCGTAGATCTCCTGGCCGGTCAACTCGGTCTCGCGGATGCGGCGCTGGGTGACGGCAACGCGCTCCAGGGCTTGCTTCTCCAGGGCCTGCTCGGTGATCTCGCCATCGGCCAGGCGGCGGAAGTCCTCCTCGGTCACCGGCAACATCGAGAGCTGCTGCTCGCCCACGACCGAGATCATGTTGCCCAAACGGTTCAGAAGCCGGTCGTAGACGATCTCCTCGACGGAGTCCAGGTAGCAAAGGTTCTGGACGTAGATATGGTTGTGTCTTTGACCGATACGGTCGATGCGGCCGATGCGCTGCTCCACCTTGGCCGGGTTCCAGGGCAGGTCGAAGTTGACCAGGTAGTCGGCGGTCTGGAGGTTCAGGCCCTCGGCGGCGGCATCGGTGCAGACCAGGATGTCGATCTGACCACGCAGGAAGCGCTTCTTGATCTCCTCGCGCTCGGTGCCGACCAGCTTTCCTGTTTCTGGGTCGGTGTACTGGCCGCCTCGGCCGGAGTAGGTCCCGATCAGGAACTTCTGGTTGACCTGCTTGAAGCGCCTGACGAGATCCTGAACGGTGTCCCAGAACTGGCTGAAGATCACCATTTGGTCGATACGACCGGGTCGCTCCGTGTCCTTGCGTTGTTGCACATAGCCGAGCAGGACCTGCATCTTCGACGAGGCGGGCGCGGCGTCGTACAGACTGCTCCCGAGCATCTCGCCCAGACGCTCCAGCTCCCAACGCAGGTCTTCCTCGGTCCGATTCTTCAGGAGTTGATCGATGATCTCGGCGTCCGAGTCGTCCAGCTCGAAGTCTTCCTCGCCCTCGACTGTGCTCCCGGTCGCCAGGGCCGCGGGCGAACCACCGTTCTCCAGATACTCCAGGGTTGCCGCGACCCGATCGCGCCGCCGGCGCAGGGTCTCGGCGATGGCCCAGAGGCTCGATGCGAAGCGTCGTCGGAGAAAGCTCAGGTAGAAGCCGGTTGAGACCCGCGTCTGTTGGTCGTTGGCTGCGGTTACCTGCTGCGCGAGGTCCTGGGCATAGTCCTCCAGGGACTCGTAGGCATGTTTCTCCTGGGCCGTGTACTGGATGCGCCGCATCGGCAGCACATGGCGATGGGCGAGATTGCTCTTCAGCTCTCCGTTCTGCTGGTAGACGCGCAGCAGGGCGCGGTTGTGGCGCATCATCACCCGCGACAGAGGCGCGGACGCGAAGATCGCGCGCAGGAGCTGCTTCAGGCTGAATGCGGTTGGCGGAAAGCCTTTCTCCAGCCAGTTGTCGTACTGCATCCGGTTCGCCGGTGTCAGCACGGTCTCGCGGATGTGCTCGGCCAGCTCCGGATCATGGCGGTGGATCGAGCGCAGAACCTGGCGCACGAACGCCAGCTCGTCCGGATAGACCTGCTCGCCGCGCTGGATGCGGCCCTGAACCTCGTAGTAGGCCGCCGTCAGCGACGGGTCCTGCAAGAACGGGCCGACACGCCGGGTCAGCTGGAACAGGTCGTAGACCTCGATGGGATCGAGCTGCATCGGCGTCGCGGTCGCCAACCACAGGGCCTTGGCGCGTGGTCGCAGCCCATCGGCGACGGCACGATAGAGCTCCCCGTAGCGGGGTTGCACCGTGGTGCCTTGGGTCGCGTTCTTGCGCCTTGCATAATGGGCCTCGTCGACCAGGGCGATGTCCCACTCGTGGCTCGTCAACTCACCGCAAAGCTCCTTTCGGCGCACCAGGCCCGTCGAGACGATGGCCAGGTCCGGTGCGAACACCGTCTTGCTCGGGAATTGCCGCTCGGTCGGATGGATAACCTCGTGGCGGGGCTTGGCGCCGTTCAGGGCTCGGGCGAAGGGCAGATAGAACTTCTCTTTCAGCTCGTTGTGCCATTGCTTGCCCAGGCTCGCCGGCGGAGCGATCAAGACCCGGCGTGCCAGGCCGGACAGGATCAGCGATCGCAGCGCCAGACCCGCCTCGATGGTCTTGCCGAGCCCGACCTCGTCGCAGAGCAGAAAGCTATAGGGCCAGGACTTGATCAGCCGCCGCGCGACGACCGCCTGATGGGGCCAGGGCTCCACCGGCGCCGTCACCATGCCCACCAGCCGACCGTTGGGCATACGCGGCGCATCCCGCAGGATCGCGAACTGGAGCCACTCCCTTGCCGAGGGTCGCGGCGCCTCCGGCGGCAGCTCCGAGGAGCCATCGATCTCCTTCGGTTTGGTTACCTTGGTCGCGATCTGGATCAGCCGCTCCTGGACCGCATCCGGCAGCGTCAGTACGCGCAGACCGGGATCGTCGTCGTTCCAGATGGCCTCGAAGGACGCGTCCACCCGGTCGGCGAACTGGGCGTCCTTGTCCCCCTCCCAGTCGCAGCGGACCACCAGATTCTCGGCGTTGGCCGTTAGGGCCGTCTTCGATTCGTTCAGCGAGCCGGCGGCGACCAGCCGGTTGTCCTCTGCATCCCGGAAGATGGCCCACTTCTCATGGGCATAGCCGTCGATGCGGGAAGAGAAGGGCAGGGGCTCGCCCGTCTCTCGATGCACGCGCAGCGCAACCCGCAGCTCCAGATAACCCTCTTGGACCATCCAGCTCAATAGGCCCAGGCCGTTCGTGACAGTCTCCGGCCAATCAGCGAGACCTCCCAGCTCGGCCAGCAGGGAATCGGCCAGGCGCTTGCGGTCGTCCTGGTCGACGATGGCGCGCACGTCCTCGGGGTCCAGGTCGGCGCCGACCACCAGGCGCACATGCCCCTGGTTCTTGATCAGCGCCGTGAAGCCCTGGGAGGCCACGGCCAGGGACGTGGAGGTGAAGTAACCGGCAACCCGGTCGTAGCGCACCGACGCACGCAGCGCCGGGATATAGAAGTCGTGCAGGATGTCGCACTCGGTGCTGCGGTACCAGGCTTGCCAGACCGAGTCGGAGAGGCAGGGAGTCGAGGGCTGGCCGCTCATCTGTCTACCCCGGCGCTGGGAAGATTCACCACAGAGAACACAGAGAGCACAGAGCTAAAGAGAAATAGAGAGTCAACAAACATGTTTCTGTGCTCTCTGTGGTATTCCATTAAGAAGCGCAGTGAGCCACCACAGCTTGGATACAGGGAAATGCTTTTTAAATCCAAACCCTATAGCTCGTTTTTCTTCATTTATTCTGCATTGAGGGCACTTTATTCTGCATCCTTTTCTGCAATCTTCCACGTTGGCGGCCTCCGTTATCCATCCAGATAGTCTCGCACCGCGTTGACGAAGGCCTCGGCCTGAGAGAGCAGCTCCGTCGCATCCGCCGGTTCGACCGAGCCGCCGGTGTAGTCCGCCAGCAGCCGGACCTCCTCCGCGCGATTCAGCATCCGTCCCAGCTCCTTCGGAAGCCGGCCGGGCTTGACCAGTTGGAGCCCGAAGGCCGCGATCAGACCGCTATGAGTCTTGGTGGTCTCGGGCTCGACCTCGTTGGCGAGCGCGGCCCGCGCGGCATCGAACATCGCGTAGTAGGCCCGATTGCAGGCCCCGTCGGTATCACCGGCGTCGAGCAACAGGCGAGCCGATGCCAAGGCGCGGTCGGCCTTTTGCATCAGCGCTGCACTGGCGTTTGGTTGGGTCACAAGCGCAGGCCCTCGCGGGCGATGTTCTTCAGCAGGCGAGGATTGGCGTAGTGATCCGGGTCCGCCCACTCGTCTTCCCAGATGGGCAGGGGTTGGATGCGAATCCCGGTCTCCAGCAGGACGTCAAAGGCCTCGTCGGCCATCGCGAGCTTGGTGGGCAGCAGGCGCTGGTGATCTCCGCGCAGCAGCACGGCGACATCGGCGTCGCTGTCGCGGGCGTGATCGCCGCGGGCGCGACTGCCGAACAGCATCATGTCCAGCACGTCGTACTTGGCCGTGATCCGCTCGGCGAACAGGCGCAGGGCCTCCGCGGTCGCGGTGTCGATGCTGGCGTCGTGCTCGGTCTTCATGGCGGCGGTCTGATGATCAGCTCAGCTGTCTGCCCAGGCCGTAAAGCATGGTACGAGCCTCGCGTTGGCGGTCTGGGTGTCGGGCCTCGGCGGCCCAGACCTCGAGGAGGTCGATGATGCGGTCCGAGTGCTCGGCGGCGTGCTCTTGCAGGTAGGCCCGGGCCACTGGGATGTCGCCCTCGCGGTAGGCCATGATCAGGCCGTGGAGGCGGTCCCAGTCGGTCTGCGGGTTGGCGAGCCGGGCCGGTTGTCGTTCTTCCGGCAGAGCCAGGCGCAGCTTGGAGCCCTTGCGAACGAGGGGGGCGTGGACCTGCTCCGACTTCGAGGCGCGACCGCCGGTCTCGGTGTTCAGGCCGATCTCGCGGTCGGTGACCTTGTATCCAGTGCTCCCCGAGCTGCTGGTCTTGTTGACCAGGGCGATCCCCAAGGACTTCGACAGCAGAAGGATGTCGTCGTAGGCGACATCCAAGCACTCCCAGATGCCGAGGATGGTCAGGGCCATCGCGGTCTCGCTGTCGAGATCGCCGACCTGGACCTTGCCCTTGGTGATGCGGCTGACCCGGCTCTGGGCCACGACGCGGCTGGCCTCGTTCATGGCCTGAATAGGACTTACCAGCTCGTCACCGTCCTGCACGGGCCAGTTCGCGGTGAGCACCTGAAGGGCCCTGCCGTAGCTCGCTACCATCTCGTCGACCGGGTTCAGCCTCAGCGGCACGAAATCCTCCAAGCCGGAGTGAACCGCACGCTCGATATCGTAGCGCACGCCTTGGCCGCCGAAGCCTTGCCACACAGTTGTGCCGGTTTCGTTTTGATCGCGCTTGCGGCAAGCGATAAAGATCGAGCTGGCAGCCGCGGCGAGGTTCATTTGGTGAGTTGAATGGCTGCTCTCTGACTCAACGGGAAAGCACGCGGTGATCTCCCAGCCCGCCTCGACGAGTGAGCGAGTCAGCGTTTCCCATGCATCCTGCGACTTATGGTTGAACATCAGGGTAAACAAACCGTCGTTCTTCAGCGTGCGCCGGCACTCCTGGAAGATCTCCCCCATCATGCGCTCGTATTCTTGCTTTGCTTTTGCTCCGCTTCCGTCTCTGGCGCGATTAGCTACAGCCTCGGTTTTCTTGTCTGTTAGGCGCCGATTGAAAACGCCAGGATAAAAGTCGCTAAGCGTGCGCTTCTGCCATACGTAGTAATAATCGGAAAGCTCCGCGTACAGCACATTGTCGTAGTACGGAGGATCCATGCAGACTAGGTCGACGGATTGATCGGGCACCTGCGGCAGGTATGCGGCTGCCTGATTCAAGATGGTTACCGGCGGCGCACCCTCTGTCTTTAAGTACACGGGCTCTGCGAGATCTGCGATCCCCTTGTATGCGTCTACGGCCTGGGAGAGTGCCCACGCGGCTCCGGAGTTTGATCCCACGAAGACCATCTCGCCGAACGTCCACTGGATCGCAAAATTATGGCGGCCGAACGTACCTTTGATGATGCCACGGGTATATTCCCAGCGGGTGTGGCGGCTGTTGTAGTCTGCGCCCTTGTCGATCGCGAACTGGAGGTAGGTGACGACGGCGCGACCACGTTCTCGGCCCAGCTCTGCGAGAATCTCCGGCGTGCGGCGGACCAGTTCCTCCGTGAGCGTGACATGTCCGATGAGCTGCCGTGGTGTAAACATGTCGCACCACCGTTCCTCGCCGTACATCCGGTGGCCACGATCGTAGTTGGAATACTTATCTATGCTTCCGGTCGGGATCAGCCCCGCCGCGTCCCATCGCTCCCAGTCCTCCTTCAGTCTGCGCTCCGCCTCTGCCAAGGCGTCGAGGTCGCGCTGATTCGGCGGACGGAAGTACCGGATCTTGCGGGTCTTGATCTCGCCCTTGCGGGCGCCCGAGCTGTAACGCTCGGGTTTGCCATGGCGGTCGAGCTTAGGCTCCAAGCGCACCGCGACCACCGCGTAAAGCCGATCCTCCCATCCCCCGTGGGGTGACTCGCTACGCGCCTGCCGCTTGATCTCATCACCGTCGATGGCCTGCTTGCAGTGCACACATTGGCCGGTGCCTCGGTTGACCGTTGCTGCGTTGGGGTCCTCGCCATTGGGGCCCCTGCCGTGCACAATCCGGTAGGTGTCGAAACGAACGGTACCGTTCTCGGGGATCATGCGAGCACCCCAAGGGTCGGACGCCTCCTTGGACAGCCAATGGGTGTTGAGCAGTGGGGCCTCGCCGCCGCAATGGGGACAAGTTGTCTGGCGTACGAACAGGTACGAGGTTATTTGCTCTCGATTGAAGGTCTCGAAGTGCTCCGGGGCTTGCCCTAGATAGGCTCGGAGTGAGCGCTTCTCTTCTTCGGGTAGAGAGCCCTCGGCGAGAAACACTGGAGGAAGGGATTCATCGAGTCTGGCAAGAAGTCTTGCTCCCCAGTTCTCAATGTTCTTAACGAGATCTCGGCCAAAACGCGCCGGATAGTCCAGGGTCGCATAAAGAATGGCAGTAGCGACAGGATTGAGCTCGTTCGCGACTACTTTATGTCCAAGACGAAGCGCCTCGAACGGAATGGAGCCGCCACCAGCGGTCGGGTCGAGCACCGTCAGGCCGCTTGGCCTATAGGCAACTGGCGTTGCGTACGCCCTGTCGTACCCGTAAAGATTCGGCACACGGGTATCGTTTGCCTTGGCCAGCGTCATGAGATCCTTAAACCATGCCGGGTCTCCCGTCACGTGCCGTACAGGAAAAACCTCCCCTTCCCGTGGCCAAGGCATCGGTAGCGGGCGACTTTGCTCTTCCCATTGTCTCAACACAGGGTCACCAACCAGATCTGGTCTATCGGCCTTCAGAGCTGCTATTTGGCTTCGATTCTCAGCTCGGAACTCCTGCTCCTTATCAAGTGCCCGCAATACTACGCCGTCAACCCGCAAGACTTGTTCGTTGCCGAGGGGATGGACACGCTCAAGCAAATTGCCGGTTAAGGTCCAGGGTTCGCCGTACACCAGCGCCTGCACCTGCTCAATGCCGAGCTGCCGGATGAAGGTGTCTGGGACCGTGCCGGCGGGGTCAAGGGACGCCACAATTGCGGCGCGGCTGGGCGTCAGCGGTCGGCGTGCCCACCAGACGTGGAGGCGGTGCGTTGGGGGGGCCAGGCCGGTGTCGCGCTCTCGGGTGGTCTCTGCACCCACCTGGTGACATGGAAACCCCACCTCGATCAACCGAAGGTCGTCGTGTCTTTCCATCACTCAGCCCTGAAGCGTTCCAACATATTGCCGATGTCCGGGTCCTTCGGATGCCCCCCGAGCATGATGCGCAGCCCAGACAGCGCCCAGCGGTTGGCGCTGGGGCCGAAGCTCGTGGCCCGCGAGAGCCAGTAGGCGGCCTCCTCGCGGGTGAACTGGGCGACCCGGTAGGCGATCAGCTCGACCCGGTCGAGATCCTTGAGCCGGTCTTGGAGGCGGAAGATCAGGCCGAGCTTGGCGCCGGCCTCTTCGTTGAGCGGCAGATTGCCGCGGAAGCGCAGGCCCTCGGGTGTCATGTAGCGGTTGAGCTCCAAGGGGATGCCGGCCTCGTCGGTGACCGGCTCCAGGATGCGCCGCAGCACGGGCAGGCACCGGTGCTGGGGCTCGCCGTAGAGGCTGCCGCGCTCGATGAGGACCGGCCGGGCCTTGCCCCGTTGGCCGTCCGCATCCCGAGCGTCTTCGTACTCGTCGCGGAAGTGCCGCTCCTTGATCACCAGGATCGGGATCGGCTTGTCCTTCCATTCGGTGACGCGCAGGACGAAGGGGGCCTTCGCGTTCAGCTTGGCCAGGCGCTCCTTGTGGTGCTGCTTGAGGTCGAGCTTCTGTTTCTGCTTGGGCATTTAAGATTAACCACAGAGGACACAGAGGACACAGAGAGAAAGAAAAGGACTCAATATCCTCTGTGCTCTCTGTGTCCTCTGTGGTGAAAAACTCTTCATAACTTGAACCGTTGGACGCCATCGACGAGGCGCGTCACGTTGAAGTTGATCAACAACCCGGTGTCGATCGAAGCCAAGCGCATGTAGGTCAGAATCTGGGCGGTATGGATCGGCAGCACTTGCTCGATCGCCTTTAGCTCCAAGAGCAAGCGGTTTTCCACAACCATGTCGATCCGGTAGCCGCAGTCCAGGCTCGCGCCTTTGTACTTAACGGGCAACGGAACCTGGAGTCGGTATCCAACGCCTTGCTGGCCCAACTCATGCGCTAAACATGCCTCATATGCCGACTCCAGCAATCCAGGACCAAGGTGACGATGGACCTCGATTGCCGCACCGATCACCGCCCCTGTCAAAGGATCTTTCTCCAACTCTGTGCCCTCTGTGTTCTCTGTGGTGAACATCAATCACGAACGCAGCCGCTCGACCAGCTTGCAGTCGGGTTGCGGTGCGCTGATGACGAGCTGGACCTCGGCCTGCTGTTGCTCGGTCAGGTCGATGGCGACGTCGAGCAGCTCGTCGAGGGTGCGTACATCCTCCGGCGCCAGGTTCTGAAGCTGGATGTTGAAGATGCCGCCCTGGGGGAATTGGAGGCCGCTGACTTCCAGGTAGTCGATGGTGGACTTGCCGCCGCTCTTGTAGATCTGGGCGATCTGCTTGAGGAGTGGCAGGACCTTCTTTTTGGCCTCGTCGCCGCCGATCTGGATGCCGGTCGGCTTTTTGGTGACCCAGCCGCGCTTGCTGGCCTCGGGCTTGGTGACGACCTTGTACTCGGGGCTGACGGTTTCCATGACCCAGTCGCTGGCGCCGCGCAGGGCATCGGGCTCCATGTCCGGGTTCTTGTCGACGGTGTGGACGTAGAAGTGTCCGCCCTTGATCAGCTCGTCGACGGCCTTGCAGATGTCCGGGGTCGCGACGCTGCCGTGGTCCTGCTCGACCTTGGCGGCGATCTCGGCCACGGAGCAGTAGCCCGTGGCGTTGATCTCGTCCTGGACCCACTGGCGGATGCGGGCCGGATCGGGCTTGTCCGACTCGGTCCAGCTGCGCTTCTTGGCGCCCTGGGGCGTGACGACGCTCCATCCGGGGTCGGTGAGGGTGACCTGGTAGGGGATCTCGCCGGTGTCGCGGGAGTGGAATTCGGTGGGCTTCTCGGAATCGGCCTCGCCCATGCGGAACAGGCACCAGGCGCCGTGGTTGACGCCGGCGCGGATCAAGGTGTCGAAGACGCTGGGCTCCTCGAGCAGGGGCCAGTCGCGGCGGCGGGCGAAGTCGGCGCGCAGGTCGGCCAGGGTGCGGTAGTCCTGATTGGCGAAGAAGAGCTTGGCCGCGGAGGCGCCGGCGGTGGTGCTGCCGGCCAGCTCGGCGGTGACCAGCTCGCCGTCGTTGAGCAGGACCTCTTTGATGCGCTCGATGACGGATACGCCGCCTTCGCCGCCGGCGGTGCTGATCTCGCGGCGGATGATCTTGCCGCCCTGGCCCCCACCACCCCCACCGGGAAACCAGAGGTTGCGATAGGCCTGGGTGACGACGGTAATGAGGGCCTGCTCGCGCTCCTTGGTGTCGCGGCTGAAGGTCTGGTCGCTGAGCGCCGACTCGGAGAGACCATAGGCGGCCGGGTCTTGCTTGAGGATGCGGCGCGCCAGCACGTCGACGGCGATGCTCTGGAGGCGGTCGCGCAGCTCCAGGGCGCGGCTCTCCTGGTTGTCGAGCATATCGTCGCCGGCGCGATGGTCGCCGGTGACGTTGACGGTGTCCGGGATCAGCAGCAGGACCAGGTTCTGCTCGATGCGCGGGCGATTGGGGCCGGCCTGGGTGATCAGCTCGTCTGGCTTGATGCTGTTGGCATCGAGGGCGATCAGGGCGAGGGTCGGCTTGCCGGTCTTGTCCGGGATACGCTCCGGGACGGAGACCTCGGGGATGACCTCGAAGTGGTGCTGTCCGGCGGTGACCACCTTGCGCGAGGTTTGGCTGAGCAGCTCCTCGATGCGATCCGAACCGCGCAGGCCGCGGCGGATGTCGGCGAGCACGCGGTTGATGGAGACGCCGGTGCTGGCGTAGTAGCGGCCCTCGGTCTCGGAGTAGCGCAGGTAGTAGGCGTTGGAGCGGATGGCGTCCAGGGCGGTCTCGACCTGGGGCGGGGTCATGCCGGGGAAGGCGGTCGCGAACAGGGCGTCCTGCTTGTTGATGCCGAAGACGTTGGAGGCGAGGCCTTCGCCGAATCCGGCCAGGCTGTGCAGGAAGACGGTCTTCCAGGTGTCTTCAAAGAGCGAGAAGCCCTCCGGATGGGGGTTGTGTTTGTCCATCAGGGCGGCGTTGCTGTCCTGGGCGCTGAGGTCGCCGCTGTCGGCGCCGCCGATGTCGGCGGTGATGATGGGCAGCAGCTCGGCACTCTCGGTGCGGCTGATCAGCTCGTCGGAGAGGCGATGGTCGCGCAGGTCCAGGTGGCAGGTGTGGATGGCGGGGACCGCGGTGTGCTTCTTCCAGAGGTTGGAGACGGTGAGCGCGAGGACGCGCAGGACGCCGCGGGTGCCCTGGAAGGTCTCGACCGTGGAGAGCTTGCCGGTGAGGTAGTCGACCAGGGTTGGGTGAAAGGGGTAGTGGGCGACCATGCGCTCGCGGAAGGTCTCCTGGCGCGCGGCCTCGGGCAGCAGGGTCGCGGTGCGTCGGTACATGTCCATGTAGGCATCGGCGGTGCTTGCGGCGCCTTCCTGGTCGATCTGGCCGAACAGGCGGCGGGCGAGCACGCGCGAGATCTCCTGGCCGCGGACGGGGGTCACGGTGGTGACGTCGCGGGCGACGACGCTGCGGACCTCGCCGTCGGCGCGGCGGGCGATGTCCAGGGCCTCGGTCTTGCTGACCTCCTCGCCCTTGGCCTTGGAGACGATCTCCGAGAGCATCGCAGTCTGGCGGGCGAAGGCGTCTTTCTGGCTGGCCAGGGTCAGGACCACGCTGATGCCGATGTGGTCCTTGGCGTACTGGAACAGGGACATCAGGAAGGTGGCGACGCTGGAGCGGCCGCCGGGGCGGGCCGCTTCGACGCGGGCAGCATAGGCCGCCAGCTCGTCGAGCATGATGAGGACGCGACGGCCCTTGAGGACCACGTCGAAGTATTCGTCGCCGGGGGAGCCGAACGAGGTGGCGGTGGAGCCGATCTCCCGGTAGATGTCCTCGCCGCCGATCTGGTAGGCGATCTCGCCCCAGAGGGTGTAGGGAATCAGGCGCGAACCCTTGGTCTCGTGGATCGCGACGCGGTCGCCGGCGATGCCGACGACGGTGACAGCTCCCGGCGCGAGCAGGAGGTCGGCGTCGATCAGCTCGCGGGCCGCATCAGCGATCTCGGTACCGCGGTAGGCGAGATGCGTGGCCGCGATCAGGGTGTGGGTCTTGCCGCCGCCGAAGGCCGTCTCGGAACGCTGGATTGCGGGGAAGCTGGCGTCGGTGCCTTTCAAGCGGCCGAAAATGTTGCGCAGCATCAGGCGCATACCTTCCGTGGGGTAGGTGCCCTCGCCGAAGAAGGCGAGGGGGTCCGTGTAGATGTTCTCGACGACACCGGTCTCGCCCCGATAGTGGCCGATGACCTGCATCAGGTTGGCGGTGAAGATCTCGGGGTTGAAGGTCCCGGCGAGCAGGTCCTTGCGCGGTGTGCATGTGTCGAGGATGGACATCGTCATGCGACTTGGTCCTTTGGTGCGAGCTTGTTCATGTCGGCTAACGTGTTCTTGTCGGTTTGCCCTTGGGCTAGAGTGTCTAAATCATAACTTATTAATATTTATAAAGCATTTTGAGTCCTATCGTGATGCTTCTACCCTCGAACTGACTCATAAGGAAGAAAATAGTAATCTAATCAATATGTTATATTAATCGGCAAGCGCACATTTTTCTGCCTCTCCTGGATTTCATGGGAACCAATAAAAACATGAAAAACAATTACTTAAGCTCATTTTTTCGTACACATCAAGGTTAAAATGTAGTCGAGCGCAAACTCTGTAACTCATTGATTTATAATGTGTCAACCCCGAACCGGTCATATCCGTTGAGATCCAAGCATATCCTTTGATAGAGGTGTCCAAGGTTGGTGATGCCATAGCAGCGGCGTTTGATGACTTTGATCTTATTGTTTAATCCCTCGACAAAGCCGCTGGTGTGTCGACCAATAAAATAATTCGTCACTTCCTCAAAGTGAGTAATTAAAGTGGGTGTCCTTTTGTAACTGTTTCCTTTTGTAACTGTTCTTTTGTAACTGTTTTGTAACTGATGGCCCCAGACCCCCGAGCCCTAGGAGCGACGGCTGACTGGGAGCGCCGGCTTTCCAGCCGGCCTCGCCTGATGCGGGCTCAATGCCCGCATCAGGCGATCTTGCGGCCAGGGCGACTTGGTATGTATCCTCCCGAATGTTCAGCTCGGATGGGTTTGGCTCGGGTTTGAAGGGTTTTCGCGATTTCCTACGTCTTTGGCACGGCATTGAGCCGTGCCAAAGACGTGCCGGCTAGAAAGCCGGCGGTCCCAGTGGCCAATCCCGGCCGGCTGGAAAGCCGGCGGTCCCAGCAAGGCTCTCCAAAGCCAGCCTCTACTCTCAATACCCTAGTTCCATGAAGTGGCCCAGTCCAGGCCCAGTCCAGCAAGCATCGAGCATTCGTCGGTGGACAGTTGCTTCGTGCAGCACTGCGAAAGTTCCAGGACTCAGAACAAGGTCAGCACCGCGGCACAGATGCCGATAAAACACAGCAAGGCAGAAGGCAACAGCAGCCAGCGCTTGTGCAATGCGCTCTGGCGAAAATAGCCCTGGATACTGAATGCACCCTCGCTCCGATCGCCAAATAACCGGTTCATGTCGACCTCATAGCGGCGCGGAATCAGACTGGACAATGCCAACGCCAGGGCGATCCCCCAGCAGCCAAAAGCGAGATACAGCCAGATGCCGATGTCGATCGCGCACTCGGCGCCAGCGAGCAATTTCAGCGCGGCGGCGTACAGGCCGGCGACCGCCAGCTCCAGGGTGATGAGCTGACGTGCCAGGTCGTCCATCCGCCCGCTCTGGCCGATCAGATCCTCGATGAATTTGTCCTGCAACAGCTGATCCGTGCGAGAAGGCGGCTGGGTTGGAATCGGCTTGTCGTCAACAGGCATGTGTTCTCTCCATTGGAATTGTCGATGTCACGGGCGAACAACGCCTCGATGCGCAGGCCCGGCGCACCTGAAGCAGCTGCACCAAGGTGACTGGTACCCAGGCGCTGCCTTTGCACAGTCTCGTACAGCAGTGCGGATGTCCCGCTTGCGTTTCTGCTGTTCGTCGTTGTCCCGATCGCTCATCGCGGGTCATCGATGACGAGCAGCACAGCAACCAGCGCCAATGCAGCGCAATGCAACCGATCCGGCGCCCTCGCTGACCTGCGGCTGCCTCGCCATCATGCACGACTATCTGCGAATTTGGTACAGTGGCGTCGAAATCCATTGTCAACGGGAGTGCATGATGACAACACAACGGCCCTGGTTCGAATGCTGGAAATGCAAGCGGCGTTTTGGGCAAGTCGTGGATCTCGAGGGCGAGCCGCTGCTGTTGCTCGAGTGTCCGTATTGCGGCGCTCAATGCAAGGTGGACCTGGCCTTGCTGGATCGGCAGCGGATCATTTCGGTGAGCCGCGCTGTGCGCGACGCTTCGCCGACCCGGCAAATCGAACTGGCCGATGCCCTGCCGACCTCCAGCCCAGAACAGCCCTTATCCGAACCGCCATCCGAACCGGCATCCGAACCAACCCCTAACCCCACGACCCGAGCAGGCAAAGCATGAATGCGCCGCGCGCCGTCGCTGGGCCAGGCCTGGTATTACAGCCCGCCGAGGATCTGCTGCAACGGCAGCCGGACTTGTCGCGCATGGCCAAGGAGCTTGCGTTGCGCTATGCGCATCGCGAGCTGGTCACCGATCAGCAATTACAAGCCCTGGGCGCGCGCCTGTGGCAAGCCCTGGATGCCGCCGACCAGCTGGAGCAGGCGCGCGCGCGGGCCGGGATGCAGGTCTTGCCGCTGGCGATCGAATGTACGCAACCGCAACTGATGCAATGGCCCTGGGAGATCCTGCACCATCCCGAGCTGGGCTTTATCGGGCGTGGAGCGGCCTTTGCACTGTCCCGTCGCCTGCGGCCGGCGTCGGCGGAGCGGGCGATGACGCTTGAACCCGGCCCGCTGCGGGTCTTGCTGTTCACCTCCCTGCCGGACGATCTGGATGCCGAGCGCGGGCGTCTCGACACCGAGGCCGAGCAGGACGCCGTGCAGGAAGCCCTGGCGCCATGGATCGCCAAGGGCCTGGTGGAACTGCAAATGCCCAATGACGGGCGCTTCGCCACCTTGGTCGAGAGCGTGCGCGAGTTTCAGCCCCAGTTATTGTTCCTGAGCGGTCATGGTCGCTTCGTGCGGCCGCCGGGGGATGACCAGCCGGGCCATGGCGAGTTCCTCTTCGAGGGCGCGCATGGCGAATCCGAGCCGGTGCGCGACCGCGAGCTTGTGGACGCCTTCATCGGCGCGCGGCTGCAATGTCTGGTGTTGGCCGCCTGCGAGTCCGGCAAGGCCGCCTCCGACGCCCTGAACAGCGGCCTGGCGCACCAGCTCAGCCTGCGCGGTCTGCCGCATGTGATCGGCATGCGCGAATCGATCCTGGATCGGGCCGGCATTCGATTCGCGCGCGCCTTTTGCGACGCCCTGGCCCGGCGCGAGCGCGTCGATGTCGCCCTGCAAGCCGCGCGTGCCGCCATGACCAAGCCCTTGTCCGGGGCGATCTGGCAGCATGCCGCGGATGCCTCGTTGGCCGAGCTGAGCCTGGGCCAATGGTGTCTGCCCATGCTGCTCAGCGCCGATCCCGGCCGCGCCCTGATCGACTGGGCGTTTTCGCCCCAGCCGCCGCCGCGGCCGATGAACCTGTTCCTGGACAAGGTCAGCTTGCCAGGGCGTTTTCTCGGCCGGCGCAAGGAACTGCGTGCGTTGGAACGGCAACTGCTCAGCGGCCAGCGTCGGCAACTCCTGATCACCGGTCCCGGCGGCCAGGGCAAAACCGCCCTGGCCGGCAAACTGGCATTGTCATTCCAGGCCACAGGTCGCGAGGTACTGGCCTGGTCGGCGCGCCCGGAAAACGCCTGGGAAGAATTCCAGCTCGACCTGGAACTCGCCCTGTCCGTCGACAACCAGCAACAATACCAGCGGCTGCTGGCCCAGGGCCGGGACCAGGCCACCCAGGCCGCCTGGTTATTGCGCCTGCTGTTATCCCAGCATCCCGAAGGCCTGGTGTTATTGTTGGACAACTTGGAATCCCTGCAACAACCCGACAGCCTGGCGCTGACCCAAGACGCAATGGGCGCCACCCTCAGTGCCTGGATCGATGCTGCACAGCGGCTGCTCCCGCAGGGGCTGGTGCTGCTGCTGACCTCGCGCTGGCGCCTGCCGACTTGGCCCAAGCAAGACCACTGGCCGCTGGAACACGCCAACTATGGCGATTTCGTGCGCTATGCCAGCCAGCACCTGCCGGCCGCCTTTTTCCAGCGTCGCGACCGACTGCGCCAAGCCTACCGCGTCCTGCACGGCAACTGGCGCGGCCTGGAATTCTTTGCCGCGGCGCTGCGCGATCTGGACAGCCAAGCCGAGCAGGCGTTTCTGCAGCGACTGGCCCAGGCCGAGACCGAGGTACAGACGGACATGGCCTTGCAGACCGTGATCGGTCATCGCAGCGACGCCGAACAAGCCCTATTGCATCGCCTGCCCGCCTATCGCACCCCGGTGCCGCTGGAGGGCATCATCAAGCTGGCGCTGGACCTGCCGCAGCCGGAGCGACTGCTGGACACCTTGATGGCCGTCTCCCTGGTCGAACAACGCGAAGCCCCGGACCTGCTGACGCGGGAATACCAATGCTCGCCGCTGGTGGCGGATTGGCTGCGCCGCAACCAGGCACCGGCCCCGAGCGCCGAACAACGCAACGCAGCCGCCGACTACCAGGTTTATCTGTACCGGCACCAGCGCACGACCTTGATACAGGCCATCAATGCACACGAGGCATTGCAACTCGCCGACCAGCGGGTCGAGGCCGATGGTTGGGCGCTGGCCCATATCGTCGGACCGATGAATCGGGCCGGTCTCTACGCCAGCCTGCTCGATGATTGGCTGCCCACCATCCGCGAGTCGTCGGACCCGGCCGTGCGCGCCGATGCGCTGAACCAGACCGGCAAACAGCTCCTTCATCGTGGCGACTACGAGACGGCGCTCGGCTACCTGAAGCAAGCGCTGGCGATTCGCCAGGAGATCGGCGACCGCGCGGGCGAAGGGACCACGCTGAACAACCTCTCGCAGATCTACCGAGCCCGCGGCGACTACGAGACGGCGCTCGGCTACCTGAAGCAAGCGCTGGCGATTGTCCAGGAGATCGGCGACCGCGCGGGCGAAGGGACCACGCTGAACAACCTCTCGCAGATCTACGACGCCCGCGGCGACTACGAGACGGCGCTCGGCTACCTGAAGCAAGCGCTGGCGATTCAGAAGGAGATCGGCGACCGCGCGGGCGAAGGGACCACGCTGAACAACCTCTCGCAGATCTACAAAGCCCGCGGCGACTACGAGACGGCGCTCGGCTACCTGAAGCAAGCGCTGGCGATTCGCCAGGAGATCGGCGACCGCGCGGGCGAAGGGACCACGCTGAACAACCTCTCGCAGATCTACGACGCCCGCGGCGACTACGAGACGGCGCTCGGCTACCTGAAGCAAGCGCTGGCGATTCGCCAGGAGATCGGCGACCGCGCGGGCGAAGGGACCACGCTGAACAACCTTGCGACAGTCTCCTATGCCAACGGCGACTACGAGACGGCGCTCGGCTACCTGAAGCAAGCGCTGGCGATTGTCCAGGAGATCGGCGAGCGCGCGGGCGAAGGGGCCACGCTGAACAACCTCTCGCAGATCTACCGAGCCCGCGGCGACTACGAGACGGCGCTCGGCTACCTGAAGCAAGCGCTGGCGATTGTCCAGGAGATCGGCGAGCGCGCGGGCGAAGGGACCACGCTGAACAACCTCTCGCAGATCTACCGAGCCCGCGGCGACTACGAGACGGCGCTCGGCTACCTGAAGCAAGCGCTGGCGATTGTCCAGGAGATCGGCGAGCGCGAGGGCGAAGGGACCACGCTGAACAACCTCTCGCAGATCTACCGAGCCCGCGGCGACTACGAGACGGCGCTCGGCTACCTGAAGCAAGCGCTGGCGATTCAGAAGGAGATCGGCGACCGCGAGGGCGAAGGGACCACGCTGAACAACCTCTCGCAGATCTACGACGCCCGCGGCGACTACGAGACGGCGCTCGGCTACCTGAAGCAAGCGCTGGCGATTCAGAAGGAGGTCGGCGACTCGGCCGGACTCTGCATAACGCTGTTCAATATGGGCCATATCCACTGGCAGAACGAAGAGCAGCAACAAGCCCTAGACGTTTGGGTGAGGGTCTATCGCCTGGCCCGTCCGATGAATCTGGCCCAGGCTCTTGCTGCGCTAGAGGGACTCGCCGGTTGGCTTGGCCTCGACGGCGGGCTGGATGCTTGGGAGGCCCTGGCGAATCGGATGGACGGGGACTAGGCTATTCCCGCTGGCTGTAGGGCTGAATTTTGCGCGGCTTCGGTGGGTTGCTGACCGCATTCGATCCTGCCCCGGTGGCAGAGCTGAAGCATCCGGGCTCTGTGTCGGTGTCCTTGGCGCATGGCGCTTGATTGTTCAACCGCCAAGGCGCCAAGAGCGCCAAGGGAAGCCCGCTTAGTGATGGTGCAGAAGCAAGCTAAACAGGTTTTTGGCTTGGGTGTCGCCTGCCGACTCATGCGCTACCGCTATCGGCGTCGGTATCGGAGAAAACGGGGAGAAAACGGGTATGGTTGGTGTGCACATCTTGCGATCGATGAGCCTGGGGCTGTCGGCAGAGATGACATTGCCGCGCCGGGACCGGTAGGAGCCCGCTTGCGGGCGACGGAGAGCCCGAGGCCATCGCGACGGTCGCCCGCAAGCGGGCTCCTACCCAGAGCCGAGCGCATGGGTTGGTCTGCACATCTTTCGATCGATAAGCTTAGGGCTGTCAGCAGAGATGACATTGCCGCGCCGGGACCGGTAGGAGCCCGCTTGCGGGCGACGGAGAGACCGAGGCCATCGCGACGGTCGCCCGCAAGCGGGCTCCTACCCAGAGCCGAGCGTATTGTTGGTGTGCAGGTCTTGCGATCGATGAGCTTTGGGCTGTCGGCAGAGATGACATTGCCGCGCCGGGACCGGTAGGAGCCCGCTTGCGGGCGATGGAGAGCCCGAGGCCATCGCGACGGTCGCCCGCAAGCGGGCTCCTACCCAGAGCCGAGCGCATGGGTTGGTCTGCACATCTTTCGATCGATAAGCTTGGGGCTGTCAGCAGAGATGACATTGCCGCGCCGGGACCGGTAGGAGCCCGCTTGCGGGCGACGGAGAGACCGAGGCCATCGCGACGGTCGCCCGCAAGCGGGCTCCTACCCAGAGCCGAGCGCATGGGTTGGTCTGCACATCTTTCGATCGATGAGCTTGGTGCTGTCGGCAGAGATGACATTGCCGCGCCGGGACCGGTAGGAGCCCGCTTGCGGGCGATGGAGAGCCCGAGGCCATCGCGACGGTCGCCCGCAAGCGGGCTCCTACCCAGAGCCGAGCGCATGGGTTGGTCTGCACATCTTTCGATCGATAAGCTTGGGGCTGTCAGCAGAGATGACATTGCCGCGCCGGGACCGGTAGGAGCCCGCTTGCGGGCGACGGAGAGACCGAGGCCATCGCGACGGTCGCCCGCAAGCGGGCTCCTACCCAGAGCCGAGCGCATGGGTTGGTCTGCACATCTTTCGATCGATGAGCTTGGTGCTGTCGGCAGAGATGACATTGCCGCGCCGGGACCGGTAGGAGCCCGCTTGCGGGCGATGGAGAGCCCGAGGCCATCGCGACGGTCGCCCGCAAGCGGGCTCCTACCCAGAGCCGAGCGCATGGGTTGGTGTGCACGTCTTTCGATCGATGAGCTTGGTGCTGTTGGCAGAGATGACATTGCCGCGCCGGGACCGGTAGGAGCCCGCTTGCGGGCGACGGAGAGACCGAGGCCATCGCGACGGTCGCCCGCAAGCGGGCTCCTACCCAGAGCCGAGCGCATGGGTTGGTGTGCACGTCTTTCGATCGATGAGCTTGGTGCTGTCGGCAGAGATGACATTGCCGCGCTGGGACCGGTAGGAGCCCGCTTGCGGGCGACGGAGAGCCCGAGGCCATCGCGACGGTCGCCCGCAAGCGGGCTCCTACCCAGGGCCGAACGTATGGTTGGTATGCACGTCTTTCGCTCGATGAGCTTGGGGCTGTCGGCAGAGATGACATTGCCGCGCCGGGACCGGTAGGAGCCCGCTTGCGGGCGACGGAGAGACCGAGGCCATCGCGACGGTCGCCCGCAAGCGGGCTCCTACCCAGAGCCGAGCGCATGGGTTGGTCTGCACATCTTTCGATCGATAAGCTTGGGGCTGTCAGCAGAGATGACATTGCCGTGCCGGGACCGGTAGGAGCCCGCTTGCGGGCGACGGAGAGCCCGAGGCCATCGCGACGGTCGCCCGCAAGCGGTCTCCTACCCAGGGCCGAACGTATGGTTGGTATGCACGTCTTTCGCTCGATGAGCTTGGGGCTGTCGGCAGAGATGACATTGCCGTGCCGGGACCGGTAGGAGCCCGCTTGCGGGCGACGGAGAGCCCGAGGCCATCGCGACGGTCGCCCGCAAGCGGTCTCCTACCCAGGGCCGAACGTATGGTTGGTATGCACGTCTTTCGCTCGATGAGCTTGGGGCTGTCGGCAGAGATGACATTGCCGCGCTGGGACCGGTAGGAGCCCGCTTGCGGGCGACGGAGAGCCCGAGGCCATCGCGACGGTCGCCCGCAAGCGGTCTCCTACCCAGGGCCGAACGTATGGTTGGTATGCACGTCTTTCGCTCGATGAGCTTGGGGCTGTCGGCAGAGATGACATTGCCGCGCTGGGACCGGTAGGAGCCCGCTTGCGGGCGACGGAGAGCCCGAGGCCATCGCGACGGTCGCCCGCAAGCGGGCTCCTACCCAGAGCCGAGCGCATGGGTTGGTGTGCACGTCTTTCGATCGATGAGCTTGGGGCCGTCGGCAAAAAAAGGAAAAAGGACACCAAAAGGAAAAACAAAGGAAAAAGGACACCCACTTTATTGGCAACGAGAGGAAAAAAGAGGAAAAAAGAGGAAAAAGAAGGAAAAAGGACACAAAAGAAGGAAAAAGGACACCCACTTTATTGCAAGGTAAAACGAGTGTCTTTTTCTTTTTTCTTTTCCGCCGAAGTTAAGTTTTTCAGTGCCAACGGATTAAAGTGGGCGGATTAAAGTGGGTGTCTTTTTTTAGGGCGCTTTTTTAGGGCGGAGGCCCCAGATTCACTTTCCTAGCGACCGATGTGGCAATCTACGCGGCATGGAAAACTCTTGACCGCCAACCTCCGTCGACCAAAGATCAACGCGCCCCCATCACTCCGGCACAAACGCCAGTACATTCCCATTGATGCAATAGCGCTTCCCGGTAGGCGGTGGACCGTCGTTGAAGACGTGGCCCAGATGGATGCCTGAACTCGCGCTACGGACCTCCACACGACGCATTCCATGAGAGCTGTCCTCATGCAGCGTCACGGCGCCGGCCACCGGCTGGAAGAAGCTCGGCCAACCAGTGCCGCTCTTGAACTTGGTGTCGGTGCGGAACAGCGGCTCACCGGTAATCGGGTCGGCAAAATAGCCAGGGCGCGTCTCGTCCAGATGGGAGCCGGTGAAGGGCCGTTCGGTGCCGTTCTCGAAGGCGATGCGGCGCTGCTCCGGGGTTAGGATGCGTTGCCCGAGCCATTTCCAGAAGCGCTCTCGATCGCCCTTGTAGCCCGTGTAGCGGGAGACCTCGCGGCCGTTCTCGAACAGCACGGTCGTCGGCGTCGCAAAGAGCGCCTTTGCGAGCTTCCAGCCGTCGGGCGGCGTCGTCGCGTAGGTGGTCACCACCGGCACCTCGGAAGCCCAGCTGGACAGGATATCGCGCTTGAAGAGTGCGCAGTAGGGACACTCCTCCGCCTCGAATACCACCAGCTGGCGCGCGCGGTTCAGGTCCGCTGCCATCAGCGCCTTGGGCTTCGCTTGTTCCGGCTGGCCGGGGTAGGTCACATCGGTCCCTCCGAGGCCGCAGTAGCCGTTCGGATTCTTCACCAGATAGTCTTGGTGATAGCCCTCGGCTCGGTTGTAGTTCTTCAGCGGCGCGATCTCGGTGGTAATCGGCCCGAAGCCCGCCGCCGTCAACGCCTGTTGGTAAGTATCTCGGGTGTCGGTGACAACGGCGCGTTGTCCCGGGCTTGTCGTATAAACAGCGCTGCGGTAGTTGGTGCCGACGTCGTTGCCCTGGCGATCGCCCTGGGTTGGGTCGTGATTCTGCCAAAACTGTATCAGGACCTCCTCCAGAGACACCTGCTCGGGATCGAAGGTCACCTTGATGACCTCGGCGTGGTTGCGCTCGTTACTGCGTCCGCGGGCGATGGCCTTCTCGAGGTTCAGTACATCCCGATAACCGGCCTTCTCGGCGTCACCGCCAGCGTAACCGGACTCCACATCGAGTACGCCGGGGACGGCGGCCATGCGCTTCTCGGCGCCCCAAAAGCAGCCCATGCCGAGGACGATGGATTGCGCACCGGCCGGCGCCGCCGTGGTCATCGACGACAGCACCATCGAGCTACCAGCCAGGACTATGGCAACTAGGAAAGAGGGTTTGAGCTTGAGCATCAGATCTCCGATTAGCGAACAATATCTCCCTATGAGACCGTAGGAGAAGGCAATATATTCCCGGTGTGTGGACCGATTGTCGATCTCGCCCCCCTGGTTCCCGCCTGCAACGCCGCGGCGATGTCCTCGATGGCGTGCTTCGCGTCGTCGAAGATCAGCAGGTCGTTTTGTGCAAGGTGAAGCCGGCCGCCGCCACCGCCCAACCGGAGTAGCTGTTCAGCATGGAGATGATGACGGGCATATTCGATGCTGTGAGTCGCCTAAGGTTTCGCACGCGCCCGCTGCCCGGACTGCGGACATGATTGTCTCGTTGCGTTCTGGTGTAAGGGTCGTGGCCGATCCTACGGCAGGGCGCCTTTCCGGCGCTACAGCAGTGTTTGCCCAGTCTCCGAAGCTTGGGAGCCAGCGCCCAGCGCGTGCTGGATAGTCGGCACGCGGATCGCCGCCGCCCCCCCGCGCGGCAAGGGCCGCATCAGCAAGTTCTGGACGCCGATGACTGGCGACACCGCTCCCTCGGCGTCGCCTTGATCATACATCCGATTACCCTGGACGCAGCAGCCGACCACAGATCCTCGGTATCCAGAGGCAAGGGCAGTGTGGAGCATGCAGGGTCAACGTACTCTGAACTATTCCCCTAAACATCTCTGCAGCATCCAATCCAAGCCGCGACCGCGGTCATGATCGACCCTATCGGCGTCCCGCGGCGCCCAGTCGATCAGCGCCGCCGGGCGCGCAACAGTCCGAGCAGGCCGACCATCAGCAGCAGTGCCGTTGCCGGCACCGGCACCTGCTGCTGGACGAAGCTGGACAGGCCGGCGAGGTCGTCGGTGTTGATGTAGTCGACATCGGCGTCGAACAGCGGTCCCCAGAGGTTCGGGCCATCATTGGGCAGATTCCAGAAGCGCAGCAGCTTGCCCTCGTCATGGACCTCCGCCACGATGGTGTCGATGGCGGTGAGGATGTCGGTGGGCATGGTGCCGGTGCCGTCCCAGCCGAAGTCGCCGAAGAAGGTGTTCCAGTTGTCGCTGATCAGGCGGATGAAGTCCGATGAGGCGCCGCTGCCGATGTCCGATGCGCGACCGTCATAGGCGGCATAGCGTACGTCCTGCTCCTCCATGTCCGCCCGCGGGCGGTTACCCGAGATGCTGATGTTGACGGCACCCTCGACGACCTCCCAAGTGTCCTGACCCGTCTTCGTGAAGGTCGTGAAAAGACCAGGATTAGCACCCGCGTATTCGCTCAGGATCTCATGCAGGCGGGCATAGGTCGTGGTGTCGGCGCTCTTGATGTCCACCAGCAGGTGCAGCGGCGTGCCGTCGGCGTAGATGCCGCCATTCGAGTTGGAATTGAACTCCTGCACCAGCGGGTCGAGGTAGAGCTCCTGGAGCGTTGGCAGGGTCGTCGGATCGGCGACCGGGTCGTGGGCGACCCTCAGGTTGTCGTTATCGGCGGGGTAGAGCCAGATGTCGGCCTCGGCGCTGATAAAGCCCCACGACAGGGCGTCATACAGGGGATTGGGATGCTCGTAGTCGTTGTGGGCATGGGTCTGAGGGACGGCCGAGGACGCCGGAATCGGACTAGCCGAGACCGGCGTGGTGAGCACCAGGACCCAGAGGGCACCAAGGGCGGCAAGCAGGGTTCGCGATGGCATGACATCACCTTTGAATCGATGTAGAGGAGGGCATGGGAGCGGCCGCGGACGGCCATGGTTAAGAATACCCCGCCCGTGCGTACGGATTTAAGTCGGTTGGATGACGTTGGCTTGACGCTTGGGCTGCCGTGGCATCTTGCCGGCCTTGTTCATAATTCCGGCCACCGCTGTCAAGCCGCCGCCGGCGTTAGGTAGGCCGGTTTCGGCGGGCGCGTTCGGCGTCGTCGCGGTCGCGGCGGCAAAGGCACGCTTAGTAGGAGTCGCTCGAACAGGGCGGGGTGCGCTCGCCCAAAGAAACGCTCGGCGGCCGTCGTGCCGTCGGCGCGGCAGATGTGGAAGTGATGCACGGCCGTGAGCGCGGCGAGCTTGCGGTCACTCAAACGATGGCGGCCGTGATGATACAACGCCAGTTGGCCGTTGCGTCCTTCCACACAGGAACTGCTGCGTTGGAACACATCAGCGCAGGCGCCGGCAACCTGTTCGACCTACGCGCTCGTCTCGGGCGCCACTTTGCAGCGGACGATCGGGTTGACGCAGCGCGTCGAGCAATACGCTACTCGATGCTTGCACGCGTTGTCGGATCTCGGCCCGCGTGCTGCGTGCAGCGACGCGCTCGAGGTACAGGGCGGGGATGAGCGGCTCGAGGACCGCCGCTTCCTGTTCCGGTGGTCGTTCAAGGGCCTCGACCCTGGCAGTCACGGTGGCGAAGAAGAACGCGATGGTGGCCAGCCATTGCACGCTCAGGCGCTCGGCTTTGGCCAGGCGTTCGCAGGCGCGCTGAAGTAGGTCAGCCACTTCGGCCAGCACCTTCAAGCGCGACCAGACGGCCTGAAAGCGTTCGGCTACGGAGCAGAAAACGGGGACAGACCACTTTTTTCAGCATGACCGCGATGCTGTAAAACGTGGAAAACGTGGTCTGTCTCCGTTTTCCTCGAGAATGGTGCCGAATCGAGTGTCTCCAGCCCTGATGAGCAGGTCTTGGATGAGCAGATCTTGTCTTGCTTGCTCGAAAACGCTCGTTGATCGCGTCCGCTCAGGTCTCTTCGATGCTGCTTTGTTTGCCATTTTTGAGCGCTTGATACTCATCGAACGCGAAGGGTGCCGCCTAGGGCGTGCGCGCCGTCGCGCTAAGCGTAGTGCAGAAGCGAAGCGTGGTCAAAGAACCTGCAAAGAACCTGGGTGTCCCATACGGAAAGCTCAGCACCCATTGGCGTACGGGCTGCTCGGGAAACACCTCATCGACCAACAGCGCCGCGCCCTCGACCATGCGCCGCGCCCCGCGGCTGGGGGCAGAAGCAGCGTCGGCGACAGCTGGACGCCACCAACTGCTCGGCGTGGCAGGTGTCGCAGCGCACCCGCAAGAAACCATGCTTCAGAACCGTCTCTGACCCTGTGACCCTCTGATGGTTGATTTCCGCTGCCTCGGTTCAGATCGCCCCTTCGCCCACCAACCAACGCAGCCCGTAGGGCGCCAGGTGGATACGACCGTCGGCGTGTTAGATGGCTATAGAACGTGGTCCAAACCCAGCGTCCGCCGCCGGCCATCTCCGGCACGAAGTTGAGGCTGCGGGGTGCCTCGTCCGGGAAGATCTCCGGCAGCGTGCGCTCGAAGGCATCCGGTCGCTCCCGGTCCGGGTAGGTCAGGTCGTAGTCGAGATACTGTGCATCGCCGGCGAGTGCCCGCCGCGCCCGGTCGTGTTCCCTGGCCCTGTGGTTGAGCATCAGGTCGGCGCAGGGCGCGATACCGCGTTCGCGCACGCACCCCGACAGACCGGGCTGAGCACTCAGAACATGGCCCGCAGGGCCACGAACGACAGCGAGCCGATCAGGGCCGCGGCAGGCAGGGTGATGACCCAGGCCATGGCGATGGGCTTCATCAGATTCCAGTTGGCGGAGCTGTTGCAGATGCCGATGCCGAGCACGGCGCCCACCAGGATATGCGTCGACGACACCGGGATGCCCAGCGATGAGGCGCCGATGACCACGGCGGCGGCGGACAGCTCGGCGGCGAAGCCCGAAGACGGATGCATCTTGGTCAGATGCGTGCCGACAGTGGCAATGACGTTCTTGCCGATGAACCAGAGGCCGGCGATCAACGCGACGCCGAAGCAGAGCATGGCGATGGGTGGAACCGGTGCCTGGGCATTGATGTCGCCGGAGTGCAGCACGTCGAGCACCGCCGCGAACGGTCCGATGGCGTTGGCGATGTCGTTGGAGCCGTGGCTGAAGGCGAAGCCCGAGGCCGTGAACACCTGCATCCAGCTGAACAGCAGGAAGGTGGAACGGTCCAGGCTGCTGCCGCGCAGAGTGCGCGCCAGGATGTAGATGGCCATCCAGACCGCGGCGCCGACCATGGCGATAATCAGATAATTGTCGATGTTCGACAGGCCAAGGTGCATGTGCTTCAGCCCCTTGAACAGCAGCATTGCGGTGATGATCATCGCGCCCAAGGCGGCCAGCAGCGGCACATAGGTCTGCAGCGCCTGGAAGGCGGCCACATCGTCGCGCTTGGCCTCGATGCGGGCCAGGCCCCTGTAGTAGTCGGACTCGAATTCGTCCTCCTTCATCCTGTCCTCCAGCTCCACGGTGGCCGCATCGCGCACCATGGCCTGGGTGTAGGAGATCTGCTGCAGCTCGGTCATGCGCTCGAAGGCGCTCTTGTGCTCCTCCTTGTGGCGCTTCTTCTCGGCCTTGATCTCGTCCAGCCTCGCCTGCGCCTCGTCGTTGTAGTTGAGGATGTACTTCTTGATGTTGCAGAACAGGATATAGGCGACCAGCCCGCCGAGCACCGGTGAGATCACCCAGGATAGGGCGATGGTGCCAATCTGCCCCCAATGCACCATTTCCAGCGATCGGCTGCCGTCCAGCGCGATGAACCCGAGCGTGAGCGAGGCGCCGACGATGCCGCCGATGATCGAATGGGTGGTCGACACCGGCCAGCCGCGCTTGGTGGCGATCAACAGCCAGAGCGCCGCGGCGAACAGCGCCGACATCATGATGTAGACGAAGTCCATCGGGTCGAAGCCGGGCTCGCCGGTGAGCGTGCTCAGGTCGACGATGCCCTTGCGGATGGTGTCGGTCACCGCCCCGCCGGCGATCATGGCCCCGGAAACCTCGAAGATCGCCGCCACGAACAGGGCCTGGCGGATGGTCAGGGTGCCGGCGCCAACCGAGGTGCCGAAGGAGTTGGCGACGTCGTTGCCGCCGATGTTGAAGGCCATGAACAGGCCGAAGATGGTCGCCAGCGTAAATAGGATCACGTGGCTGTGGTTGGTGTAGTCCAGGCCCCAGTACATAAAGGACCCGAACGCCGCCAGTAGGATTAGTACAAAGAACAGACTCAATCGATCTTTCAGCATCCCGAGGTCTCCTGGTCATAGCTGCGTCACGCCCGGAGCGGGCGCGCGCTCGACGGCAGGATAGCCGGGACCCGTGACGATAGGATGACGGTTCTGTGGCGGTTACGGCTTCAGCCACAGGATGGGCAGCGATCGAGCGGCCGAAGCCGCACCTGCGGCAATGAGAAAACAGAGAAAACAGCAGAGAAAACAGCAGGAAAACGGGGACAAACAACTGTTTTCAGCATGACCACGATTCTGTAAAACGTGGAAAACATAGTCTGTCCCCGTTTTCCTCCGTTTTCCTATGAGGCAGAAGAAGGGCAATGTGACATGACCGTTGCGGTGTCTCATGATGCCTGCGGCAACGCGGTGGCTCGACAATGGCAAACCGCTGATCGTATTTCGCAATAGCTCACCCTATCTGATACCTTGCCATCGTCAATACCCTTTGGGAGCCCACAACAACATGCTGACCGTTTTTTCCCTCCTGCTGATCCTCGCCACGCTCGGTTGCGCACTGGTTGCCGGCCTCACCCTGGTGTTTGCCATCGTCATCATGCCAGGCCTGAAGACCCTCGGCGATCTCGGTTTTCTGCAGGGCTTCAAGGCCATCGACCGCGTCATCCAGGACGGCCAGCCCCTGTTCATGCTCGTCTGGATCGGCTCCGCATTGGCGCTGATCCTGGCAACGTTGCTCGGATTTTGGTTGCTTCGGGGTGTCGATCTTGTGCTGTTGATCACGGCTCTAATCATTTATATTGCCGGCGTTCAGATTGCCACGGTCAAGGTCAATATCCCGCTCAACAACCGGCTTCAGGCTCTGGATCTCGCAGAGCTCGATGCAGCCGCGCTCGCCGCTGCCCGTGCCGACTTCGAGCCCCGCTGGCTGCGCTGGAATCTGATCCGCACTTGGCTTGCGACCCTGACCAGCGTCCTGCTGCTCGTGCTGCTGCTGCGGATCTGAGCATCGGCGACCTGCCGCGTCCGATCCGACTCCTTGCCATGTCGACGCCTGTTGCCAAAACTGGGAGCTGCGCCCGAGGCTTCCGCCGGACCGCATCGATCGCACAAGGGTAACCAAAGATGTTGGACAGGCCGAAGCCTGGGTGCAGGTTTGCCGCTCTACCCATTGCCGCTATCCTGAGTCTGCTCGTATTCGCAATCGGCGGACAGGGCATGGCAGCCACGGCCTGCGATCCGACGCAGACGGATTGCGTCCGGCGTCTGCCCCAGAGCCCATCCAGCACCCCTCCAGCCCCGGATACCTGCCCGACGCTGGAGGCATGCCTGGCGCGCATCGACCAGGTCGCGGATCGACTGAGAAAACAGTGAGAAACAGAGAAAACAGAGAGAAAACAGGGATATACCATGTTTTTCTGCTGGACTTGGTTCGGTGCTATTGTCTTTGAGATCCTGTGATCCATGCCTAGACGCGCAGGTATCATCGCCGCCGGCTATCCAATGCACCTGATCCTGCGCGGGATCGACCGGGCTGCGGTGTTTTTCGAGGATGATGATCGCCAGTTTTTCCTGGATCATCTGGCCGCGGTGGCTGCGGAGGAATCGGTTGCTGTGCACGCGTATGTGCTGATGACCAACCACCTTCATCTGCTGATGACCGCCGCACGCGATGATGGCGTGTCGGCGGTAATGAAGCGCGTTGGGCAGCGGTCTGTCCAGCACGTCAACCGGACCTCTCGTCGCACGGGCGGCTTGTTCGAGGGCCGGTTCCGCTCATCGCCGATTGAGGCCGACACCTATCTGCTGGCCTGCCAGCGTTACATCGAGCTCAATCCGGTTCGTGCCTCGATGGTCAGTGTGCCTGGTGATTATCGCTGGTCGAGCCATCGGGCCAATGCGCTTGGCCGCCAGGATTCCATGGTCACACCGCACCCGCTGTACCAAGGCTTGGCCAGACTCTAATCAGGCTCGTTTTGCTGCGTGTCGCAGGTTGTTCGAGGATATACTCAGCGCCGAGTTGCTTCAACGTTTCCGCGAGTGCACCAACGGCGGCTTCGTGCTTGGCAGCCCAAAGTTCGAGCGGCAGATCGCCGCTATGCTCGGTAGACGAACCTGGAAGGGGGCACCGGAACGGCCGCTAAAGGAAATCGATGCGGATGAGCAAGGTGAGCTTGCATTGTAGAAAACGTGGTCTGTCCCCTTTTTCCGGTCCCCTTTTTCCGAAATAATGGGTTTTCGGATGTGCCGGCGGAAAGCAAGGTGGCGCAGAAATTGCTTCTGATCAATTCAGCTACTTCAGCCTAACATTCAGCCGCTCGTAGACAGCGGTCGTCGGCCTTCACAATATCGCAATCGCTCCGTAATCTCAGCGCATAACTCCAAGGTTAATCTTGAATGTTAAGTCCAGCGCTCGTCTCGCCACACCAAGACGCGGCCCCTTAACCACACTATTCACGAGTAAACGGAGCACATCATGTTCGCCAAGAACCGACTCCACATCGCCGTCGTCGGCGCACTGGCACTGGCCGCCAGCAACGCTATCGCCGGCAGCTTCTCCGCCCAGGAGATTCCAGCCCCCATGCCGCCGCAGCCGGTGCCGGACACCACGATGCCCGACAAGCATCTGATTCATTCGTCGTCCAAAGCCCTGATCAATGGCTTCATGAAGTCTACCGGCTTCAAGCCGCTGCTGCGCAGTGGCGATCAGCTGAACATGCTGGTCGGCACGGAGCCGTCCGACTCCGAAACCGAGCGCTTCGGCAAGCTCTACATGGCGGACGGCACCGCATTGGTCGACGAGGCCGGCGGCGGCTGCCTCGACTTCGACAACCGGGACGAGAGCTGCAGCGACGCCATCTCCAACTCCAACGACTTCAACTCCTTCATCGAGGCGGGTGGCAACCTGTATCTCGTCTCCCACTTCGAGACGCGCCCGGGCGCCATGTATCTGACTCTGCTGGATCAGGACGACGAGGGCAACCTGAGCCCCGAGGCGACCCGCCTGATCGACTTCTCCGGCGTCTACGGCGGCTGGGTGCACTGTGCCGGCACCAAGACTCCCTGGGGTTCGCACATTGGCTCCGAGGAGTACGAACCGGATGCCCGCCAGTGGGTGGATGAGGATCTCAAAGATGAGATTCCCAATTCCGGTATCAGCAGCTACAACGGTGCAATGGCCGCGTACTATGACGCCACCGGATGGACCTTCAATAACAACAACCCCGCGGGCAGCGAGGCCGATACCATCCAGGCGAACATGAACCCCTACCGCTACGGCTACCCGGTAGAGGTGCAGGTCGAGGCCGACGGCAGTACCGAGGTCATCAAGCACTTCGCAATGGGCCGTACCGCCAACGAGTTGTCCTATGTAATGCCCGACAACAAGACCGTCTACATCACCGACGACGGCACCAATACCATGCTGATCATGTTCGTGGCCCAGGATGCCGAGGGCAACGACCTGCCCGCCGGCGATCTGAGCCAGGGCCGCCTGTACGGCGGTGTATGGAACCAGATCGCCGATACCACCGACCCGGTCACCGGCGCCCCGCTGGGGGGGCGCGCCTGGCTGAGCTGGATCGACCTGGGCCATGCAACCTCCGATGAGATCGCAGGGGTCGTCGACGGCGCCTACGACCCTCAAAGCGGCTGGGAGGTCGAGTTCGACGACATGTTCGACTATGCCGACCCGAACCCGGACGGCACCTGCCCCAACGACCTCACCTCGGTCAACAGCGGCCACGGCAGTCCCTATCAGGAATGCCTCTCCATGAAGACCGACGTCGTCGGCGAGAACATCATCTCGCGCCTGGAGACGCGCCGCTATGCTGCGCTGAAGGGCGCCACCACCGAGTTCAGAAAGGTGGAGGGCGCGAGCTACGATGCGTCGCGACGGGTGCTGTACATGGCCATCAGCGACATCGGCAGTGGTATGCTCGACGGCAATACGACCGACCCCGCAAGCACCTATGACGTGGGCGGCAACAACCACGTTCGCCTCGCCGCCAACAAGTGCGGTGCCATCTACGAGTTGCGCATGTCGAGCCGCGGCCGCGACAGCGACGGCAACCCCATCAACAGCAAATATGTTGCCCGCACCATGAGCGGTATCCTGGCCGGCCATCAGATCGCGACCAGCGGCAGCAACCAGTGCAGCCTGGATGGCATCGGCAACCCGGACAACATCACATTCCTGCCGGGCTACAACCTACTGATCATCGGCGAGGACGCCGGCAACAGCGTGCATCAGATCGACATGGTCTGGGCCTACGACATGCGCAAAAAGGAGCTGACCCGCATCCAGAGCACCCCGTTCGGCTCCGAGACCACCTCGGTCTACTGGTACCCGAACCTGAACGGCTGGGGCTATCTGATGAGCGTCGTCCAGCACCCCTACGGCGAGTCCGACGGGGGCGAGCTGGCCAATGCCCCGGAGGGCGAGGCAGGCAAGTATGGGCACGTCGGGTACTTCAAGTTCCCGGCCCTGAACTGATCGGCCGCGGCGGCTGAACCTCGGGGCCGAAGGCCCCGCCGCGCCGTGCCCATTCCAAAGGGCGCGGCGTCCTAGCGCCAGCGGCAACGCCAAGTCTCCCATTGTCAATCTCTCGACCCGAACCCCTATCCGAACCCCTATCCGAACTCAGGAGTATAGACCCATGCTCATGACATTCAGTCGTGTCGGGCGCGCCCTCGCGCCGATCGCCCTGGCGACAGGACTGTTCGCTCTGCCCGGACTAGCCAGCGCCGGCGCCGTCACCAGCGCCACTGCCGTCGCATTGTTCGAGCTGGTCGAAGCCGATCCCGACATCACCGTTACCTACGAGTTCTTCACGGCCGACACCGTCTTCGGCACGAGCACCACCGGCAACGCCATCGCCTCGGTATTGCAGACACCCGACAGCGACATCGACGAGCTACTGTTCTTTGTCGACCAGGATGCCCAAAGCCAGGCTGAGGCCTATAAGACAGTGCATTCCGACTTGGGCGCTGCCGAGGCCAATCTGTCGAACGAAGCCACAATTGTGCTGGACGGCACCAACAGCACCACCGGTGGCACAGTAACGCTGGGCTGGGAATACACCCTGGAGGCAATCCAGCAGGTCACCGGCATCCATGACTTCGCATCCGCCTTGGCCTATGCCCAGATCGTGATGTTCGACAATACCTTTACGCTCGATATCGACGAGTCGATCCAGGCGCTCTATGACGGTGAACAGTCGATGATGGCCGCCGACGGAGGGGAGATCAGCCTGACGGTGCCCGCCGGAGGCTTCAATTTCGTCACGGTTCAGCTCATCACCGAGGCCGAAGCGCAGTTCGTCCCGGTACCGGCCACCGCGGGCTTGCTGGTGCTTGGCCTGCTTGGGCTGCGTACTATCCGCCGCCGTGCCGCTTAGGGCTACCGCCGCAGCAGGTCTAGCCGGAGCAGTACCTGTTCGGGCAGGATCCTGCGACTGAGGCTTCGTGGGTCTGCTGACCGGGCCTTGGTACGGGAAAGGCCTGGGGGCGGCTACAGCCGCCCCCAGGCCGAAGATGAAGATGGCTTGTTGCGAGATCGAGCAATGACAGTGAAAGCCCCACCGACCTGGCGCGAAGCGGCTGCACCCGGAGGCAAGTCGGTCGGCATAACGGCCTCGATCATTTCGCGTAGCCGCTCCCTTTGGTCTTTCGAGAATCGGATTTTGAGCACCCAAGATGACTAAGAGATTACCCAAAACCGCTTTTTTGTTGCTATTTCTAGCAATCTCTACCTCCGCGCATGCTGGTGACGACATGGAATTGATCCAGCATATGGGCACCATGCAGTACATGGCCCATAAAGCGGGTTTGGCGATCGACTCGCGAAATCAGCCATTAGCGAGCTTCTACATGCATGAGATCGAAGAGGTGATCGAGAAGCTAAAGACAGTCGAGTCCTACGATGGATACCCGATTGCATCATTGGTTCAGTCGAAACTGATGCCGTCGTTCGAAAAACTGGAACAAGCTGTCACTGCCGTCGACTGGGAAGACGCCGATAGCCAATTCGAAAAGCTCTTGGCGAGCTGCAATACATGCCATCAGGCGACCGAGCATTCCTTCATCCGGGTTCGACGTACGACCGCCAATCCCTTTATGCAATCCTTCGATCCCCAACGGTAGATCGAGTGAGAAAAATAAAGAAAAATAAAGGAAGAAAAATAAAGAGAAAAATAAAGGAAGAGAAAAATAAAGGACACCCACTTATCTGAAAAAATAAAGAAAAAATAAAGAAAAATAAAGGACACCCAAAGAAAAATAAAGGACACCAAGAAAAATAAAGGACACCCACTTATCTGCACTTATCTGTCCCGCCCCCCCGGCCGAGACAGTATTGCAGACCATGCGTGCGCATCCGCTGGGTCGGGATGCAGCCATAATCGGCCGAAACATCGACGACCCGCATCGATTTGTGCAGATGAAGACCAGCTTCGGCGGCAACCGCATCGTCGACTGGCCGGCCGCTGAACAATTGCCGCGCATCTGCTGAAGTTCATTCACTGCGATCTCGGGGACTGAGAAACGTCGCGGGGCGGATCACTGATCCAACCAGGTCTGTGCATCGCTACGGACGGCGTGGCGGCAACGGGTCTCGCCTTCGGCTCTGGAAAGCCGAACTGCAGCGGAATCGGCGGGATGCGCTTCGCTTTCTTGCGCTACGGTGCTGCGGTCATAGCCGGGGCGGAGCCGGGCGATGGTCCGCCCTATGCCCGCGTCATGCGGGCATGGGTGCAGGTCAGGCCGCTGGTCGACGTACGGCCTGGAGTCGCAGGACGGCGAGGCCTGGCAACATCAGCAACAGCGCCGAGGGGACCGGCACCGCGGCCCCGGTCGCGGTGCCGAAGGCACCGATGGTCAGCAGGATCTCGGCGCTCTGGCCGGCCGGCAGCTCGATGCTGAAGCTGGTCATGTCCGCGACCCTGTCGGTGCCGGTAATATCGGCGATGGCGATGTCGGAGACAGAGCCGATGCCCTGGAGCACGACGCCGTCGACGAACAGGTCAACGAAGGCCTCGGCATAGGCGTCGTCTCCGGACGCGGCGATGGCGGCGGTTCCGACCGCGCTGTAGGTCAACGCATAGTCCAACAGCACGGTGCCGCCCGTCGCACATTTTCGAGCCCGATCACGGCGTTGGCCTCGGTGTTGCCGATGGTTTTGCCATTGCCGGAGGTGGCGGACATCAGCAGAGCGTCGAAGCCGACGCCGACGCCGAGCGGGTCGTCGACCAGGTCCACCGATGCGTCGCCATCCGCATAGCTGCCGAGGTCGACGAGCGTGGTGTCACTCAGGGTGATGTCGAGGCCCGCGATGCCGCTCGGCGCGTTGATTGCGGTCAGTCGCAGTTCTGCGCTCACCGTCGCGTCGAATGCGCCGGCCGCCGCCGGGCCGGCGAATAGCACGGCCGCGGAGAGAACCAGGCCCAAGGTCAGGCGGATGGCCGAGCCGGTAGCCGGGAGGTGCCGTCGAATGTGAAAAAATACCATGATGTGGTTACTCGTAGCTGCAGAGGAGAGGGAGTAAGCCTGCGTCGGGGAGCGCCGGTCTAGTATCGGAGCCAGATCCGGGCCGGCGCGTCACGGTCAGCGCGCCAGCACGCAGTTGGCGTAGAAGGTCACCGTTGCCGGCCAGTCGGAGAAGATGCCATCGATGCCGACGTCTTGGGCGAGCACATCGAGCACCTCCAGGATCGCGCCCTCGTTCTGGCGATCGGCGAGCACCTCACCGAGCAGCTGATAGTAGTAGCCGCCGCTGCCATCGGCCACTAGGCCGCTGCGCTCGAGGGTCCAGGTGATGATCTTCAGACCCTCGGCCTTGGCGGTAGTGGCGTAGCTGGTGGGTGCGATGTCGGTACCATTGGCCTCGACCAGAGCCCACATGGCTGGGGCGACATAGTTGATGCCGGCGGCTTGGTAGCTCGATAGCTCGGCCTCGAAGGGTGCCAGCTCGGTCGGGTTGTCCGCCGGGATCAAATAGACCGCCTGCCGAGCGAACTCGGGCTCATTGGCGATCCAGTAGTCGATGTCTGTGCGCACGAACGACTGCACCCAGGCGTCGCTCGGACGGATGCCGCCGTCGCGCAGCTCGTCGATCAGCTTCTGCCGATAGTTATCGTAGGTGAAGTCGGTTCCATCCAGCAATTCGAACGGCATCTGGACACTCGGCGCCTTTAGCTCCGGCGTCACCTTGACCCGCATGGTCCTGAACAGCTGGACGCTCTCGGCGTGGGTCATCAGCGTACCGCTGCTGACGGGGCCGGAGTATAGGTCGGTGCGCCAGTCGGCGGTGCCGCTGAGATACTCCTCGGGCGTTGCGGCGTTGGGGTTGGACGCGTCCATCTTGCCGGTCAGCATGCGGAACTCCTCCAGGGAGATGTCGCTAGTGCAGCAGCGCGCACTGGCGTTGGTCAGCTTGTTGCCGTCCGCGTCGAAAGTGGCAGGCTCGAACGGCTGCTCGCACTTGGCGTTCAGCGCCGGGATGGTCACGATATTCGTGGTGGTGTGCAGGTCGCACTGCGAATGCCGGCAGACCAGTTCGCCGTCCCCGGTGAAGGTGACGTCGCATTCGATAATGCCGGCGCCCTGCCGGGCCGCCGCCACGTAGGATTCCAGCGTATGCTCGGGGAACTGCATGCAGGCGCCGCGATGGCCGATGGAGAAGTCGTGCTTGCGAAACACCCGGGTGCGGCACGACTGCAGTTGTGTCTTCAGGGGGCCATCCTGGAGCTGATCGACCAGGAAGCCTGGCCGTGGGCCGAGCTGGGCCGCGATGTTGACGCGGCGGTAGTCCTCGCATTGGGCCAGGGTCGGGATGGCATGGACCCCGATCAGGATGCAGACCGCGACGGCGAGCGGCGCTTTTAGCGGTCGGCGTGCATGCGATTGTTGAGCGATTTCTTCACTTGGCAACGCCGGAACTTTCTTCCTGTCTCTTGCGCATCGCACCTCGCCTGAAGCCGATTCCCGCGATACCAAGCCCGACCAGTGTGAGCGTAGTGGGCTCTGGGATGGCGGACGAAAATTGTTGGGCGAATACCGAGTGGGCTGACGCAGTCGGATGGATTCTATCCCAGTAAAAGAACTGATCCGGATTTGCACAAGCCGTTCCTCCTCCGGTAAAACCTAAATCGTCTCCGTCATAACAACTTGTGGTAACGTCGATAAAACCGAATGCGTCCGGATTACTGATCATGTCTCGCCACAGACTGAAGAAGTCAAATTGCACGATATCGACACCAGGAAGCGTGGTCTGCAATGCGAGTAACTCTTGGACGAGCTGGTCATTGAATGCTAGGGTCACTTCTTGGGCGAAGGCGCCGTACCCCGTGAGGTCCGCGGGGTTGAGAGCCTCAATTTCCATGACGGCGGGGGTCAGAGACCAATCCGGAACGTTGGGAACGAAAAAGTGGCGCGCCCCAACGGCGGCGAGGTCCTGGATAAAGCCGCCAATATTCGCAGCTCCGAGCCGAGCCGCATCTTGCGCCACCGTTGGATCGGAGAATGCAGCCTGGGCCTCTGCCTGATTGTCGTTGGCTATGCCAATTGCTCTTTGTACATCATTGGCGCCAGAGAACAGTATATGGAGCGCGTTGGGGTCAGCCGATCCGATTCCATTGATGTAGCTCGCCACCTGCGTATTTACGCCGAGCGGTGCGCCGCTTCGGTGTCCATCTGTCAAAGCGCCGCCATAGGCGAAGTTGTTACCTCCGCCTGGAGACCAGCCATTAAAAACTGGAACGGAGAGCGGGCTTAAAGCGAAACCAAGACTCTGTGCCAAGTGGTCTGCGTATACTGAGCCATTGGAAAATCTCCCGTTGGAGTAGTCGACTCCCGGAATGCTGCCAGCTGTCAAAGTGGAGACATTGCCTGTGTCAGATAAACTGTCCCCGAAAATAAAGACGTCGGAGAACAGCGAAGCATGAGCATTGCCTAAGCAAGCTAAAATGAGAACATAAGGTAATAAGCCTAAAATGTTTCTTTTTTCCATGTCGATCACCTTGTCGGGGAAGAGTAAAAAATACGCGGGTTCGTCCAATAGGAAGCTCACCGTCTCACCGGCTCGGCTCACCGGCTCGGCTCACCGGCAGAGCGAAGCGGAGTCAGCGTGGAGCTTCAGGTTCTATCGCAATCCTACTGATAGCAATAGCCAAATTCACAAAGGCGCAGAAATAGATCGAATCGAGCTGCGTTTCCGCTGTCGCGAATCCGCATCAACGCAGGTATGCGTGTTCGCGACGGCGCGGACAGTCTTCAGCCTATTTCTGCGTCTTTTTCAATTTTTCCTTGGCATTATCAGTTAGTTGTCAATTTGAGCTAGTGATTTTATGGTTTCTGGACAACTTACCACGGCATTTATCCGTTGACAACGACTGCTCGACTGCTTGCTCACGGGCCGCTCGTGGGAATATTGCTGTGACTGAATGTTATCCCGCAAGCCGAGCCCGTGTTGCAGACACCCCTCGAAATTGCCTCCTGCTTTGACGCTGCGATGGTGGTGGCGACCGGGATCGAACCGCATCATCAGCCGCATTTTCGGCGCTGGCTGAGCAGCAATTCCCGCCGAAAATAATTCGGCATTGAAAACAAAGTTTTGTCAAGACTTCGAGAATGGTTCTTCGAAATCTCCGTGGCAACCGAAAGAAAAAGCATACCCACTTAACTTGATCTTCAGGAAAAAAGAACGGAGGACACCCATCTCATCATAACCTTAGGATAGGTATCCACTTTGTTTGCCTTACTGACAGAAAAAGAAAAAGAAGAGAAAGAAAAAAAAGAAGGCAAGAAAAATAACACCAACTTTACTTCGCAATCAAAATTGGCGCAATTAAAGTGGGGGCGCAATTAAAGTGGGTGTCCTTTTTTTATTTTTTTTTATTTCTTTTTTTATTTTTTATTATGTACCGCTTGATGCACCGAAAGCACGTGTACACTAAGAGGTAATCCATGAACCTGCATCCTCAGTTTATAAGGCAGGAAGGCTCCGAAGAGTACGTCGTCCGCCCCATTACGAAGTTTCGCGCCGTCATAGAAGCTCTCGAAGACTATCAGGATTTGCAAGATCTCCGCAGTGCCAAGGAAGCGGAGCGTACAGCGGCTTCAACTTTGTTGGCTGATGTCGTCAGTCAACTGGAACTTTAGGTAAAGGTCGCATCGACCGCACATCCTCCGCGGGCGGGCTGTTGACCGAGGCGTTTCGCCGTTATCCGGGCGTGAGCGGCAGCATCAATCTGAACCACTCTGTCTGCGCCATCGGCCCCAATGCCGACTCTCTGACCCGCGATCATCAACGCAGCGAGACCTCCTAGATTCAGCATTCGCCCTACTACCGCCTGCGCGAGATCGACCACGCCTGGATCGTCGGCCTTGGCGTCGGTCACCGGCTGAAGGTCGCCGCTTCGTTGCACTGCGTCGAAAGCGCGCTCTGGAAGGAGAACGGCTACTACCATAAGCTGTTTCGCGACGAGGTCCGCCACTGCGACAAGACGGCCACGGGCGAGACCGGTCAGCACGGCTACCAACGGCGCTCAGGCCAGATTTATGCCCCCAAGCTCGCCAGGCACTTTACCCCGGACGAGCTGATCGAGGACGGCATCGAGGGGTTGGATGTCTGCGCCATCCGCGCCCGCACCCTGATCGACAAGGCGATCGCCCTGGGGCGGGAGGGCGAGACGATGACCATCTGGCCGGTGCCTTGGCGGTGGTCTTTTCACTCCTGAACGTCATTGGGCATCCGTGGCTGATCTCATGCCAACGTCGATTTCGACACCCCGGCCTTTTCTGCTTGCCCGTGGACTTGGTCATCGATACGGCCATCATGCGCTCATGTCATCGCACCGCAAGGCCTCCCCGGGGGAGAGATGCGCACCACGCTGGATATTGAAGATAGCGTCTTGCAGGCCGCCAGGGGGCTAGTCCGGCAGCATAAGAGGTCTCCCGGGCAGGTGATTCGGTGGGATCGGGTCCTGGGGCAACGACCGATCACCGATGCCTTTCTGCCGTTTCGATCCGCTGGACGATCGAGCGTTCAGCGTCGGAGCGCTCTCGACCTCATGCTGGTCTGTGATTCGTCGCCCGCGCCAAGAGGCTTCGCCGTAGAAAGCAGGGTCGGCCACGGAAGGATGACAAAAAATAAATCTGTCCCCTTTTCCCCTTCAATCGAGCAAGCCTATCTCAGGGCGCCGCGCATCACGGTCATCTGCGACAACGCCCGCTATTACCGCTGCAAGCGTGTGCGCGCCTATCAGGAGGACTCACGCATCGAATTGATCTTCTTGCCGTCGAATTCTCTGAGTTTGAACCTCGTCGAGCGCTTCTGGGAGTTTTTCAAGCGCCAAGTGCTTTACAACCGCTACTACGAAGCATTCGATGCGTTCCGCGCCGCGTGCAAGGATTTCTTTGCGAACTTCGATTCATACGCCTCGAAGCGACGCACGCTATTGACCGAGAATTTCCAGATCGGCCGCTCTTGAAAACCGAGAACTGCAATGCGGAACCTATACGACCAATCGGTTAGCATGGTAGCCATGCCACGAGGAACTCACACGACAGAAATCGTCTTTGCGCCGCACCAGACCCAGTTCTTTGCGTGGGAACTGACCCGGCGGGCGAACGCCGACAGCGTCGAGTCCCTCGGCTCGACGCTGGTGGACGCACAGGTCGATCTCAATCCGCACCAAGTCGAAGCGGCCCTGTTCGCCTGCCGCAACCCGCTATCGCGCGGTGTGATCCTCGCCGATGAGGTGGGGCTGGGCAAGACCATCGAGGCCGGCCTGGTGCTGGCGCAGTTCTGGGCCGAGCGCAAGCGTCGCGTGCTGATCATCGTCCCCGCCAACCTGCGCAAGCAGTGGCATCAGGAGCTCAAGGACAAGTTCGCGCTGGACAGGCAGATCTTGGAGTCCAAGGGCTACAACCAGCAAAGGCGTGACGGCGTCGCCAACCCATTCGATATTGGCGCGCCCATCATCTGCTCCTATCAGTTCGCCAAGCCTCGATTTCCGCGGTGCTGAGTTCACCTAACAGGTGGGCTTGGCTCATCCACCGCCGTGATCGGGAGCCATGCCGGAGCGGCCGAGCGATCCAAGCCCATGATGGTAAAAGGAGTTTCGCCTCCTCTGTTGAACTTGCGACGTAGCCCGAGGAACTCAGCATGCTGCCGCAGCACCATGCGCCAGCCCATCTTTCGTTATCAAATATCAGTACTGAAACCAGGTAGACTGCAACCGCCAGATAGCGCTTGGCGCTTGGTTTTCATCCCAAAACATTGCATCTGATGAAAAACAAGCTATGCTGTGTACATGGGTACCAGTCATGGGAAACCACTAACATCTCACCCTGATGAGGCCCGGTTTTTCCTTGAGCCGGTCAATCCCCTCCATCGCCAGTACGAGGCCCTGCGGGCCTACTTCGTCGAGGACCTCCCGTCGGCCGAGGCGGCGCGTCGATTTGGATACACGCCGGGTGCCTTTCGGGTGCTCTGTCACCCATTTCGGCACGAGGAGAATCTTCAGGAGCGCTTCTTCCGCGAGGTCCGCCACGGCCCTCAGGCCGCGCCGGCTCGTGACCCGGTGCGCGAGCTCGTCGTCGCCTTGCGCAAGAAGAATCTCTCCGTCTACGACATCCAGCGAGAGCTCCATGCGCGCGGACATACGATCAGCATCAACTCGCTCTCGGTGCTGCTGCGCGAAGAGGGCTTCGAGCGCCTGCCGCGCCGAGGCGATGAGGAACGCCCGCACAGCGTGAAGCCGGAGCCGGCCGAGATCGCCGATGTCCGCCGGCTCGACCTCACGCCGCGCTCGTTTCGCACGCGCGTGGCCGGACTGTTCTTGTTCGTGCCGTTGATGCAGCACTTGGACCTCGGGCAGGTTGCTGAACAAGCGCAGCTGCCCGGCTCCAAGATGGTCCCGCCCGAGCAGGCTTTGCGCAGCCTCTTGGCGCTCAAGCTCATCGGCATGGAGCGCAAAAGTCACGTCATGAATCTGGTTTTCGACGAGGGCTTGGCGCTGTTTGCCGGGCTCAATGTGATTCCCAAGCGCAGCTACCTCGCCGACTACAGCTGCAGCATCGGGGAGCAAGGCATACGACGGTTGATGGAAACGTGGTTCGAGCAGGTGCAGACTCTCGGTCTGTCGCGCAGCGCTTCACTGGACCTCGATTTCCATTCGGTACCGGCCAACTCACAGCACGAGCCGTTGGAAAAACATTACGTGTCGCGTCGCAGCCGCAGTCAGAAGGGGGTGTTGGTGTTCTTGGCTCGCGACGCCGAACAGCGCGTGATGTGCTACGCCAACGCGCATATCCCGAAGTGCGAACAAGCCGATGAGATCCTGCGCTTCGTGGAATTCTGGAAGCAACAGACCGGCGCGCCGCCACAGGAGCTGGTCTTTGACTCCCAGCTCACCACCTATGCCAATCTCGCTCGCCTGGATCAGCAAGAGGTCCGCTTTCTGACCCTGCGCCGGCGTACCCGCAAGCTCTTGGCCGAGATCTATGCGCGCCCCGGCTCCGCCTGGCGACGTGTGACGCTGCGCAGCCTCACGCGCAGCTACCGAACCCCCCGCGTATACGATGAGCGCATCGCGCTCGCGCGCTACGGCAAGAAACCGATTCGGCAACTTTCCATCCTGGACCTGGGTCATGAAGCACCGACCATCCTGTTGACCAATGACATGCAGGCAACCCCAGCCACGCTGATCACCCGCTACGCACAGCGCATGCTCATCGAGAACGGCATCGCTGAGGCGATCCACTTTTTCCACATCGACGCGCTCTCCTCCATGGTCGGTCTCAAGGTGGATTTCGACCTCCAGCTCACCCTGATGGCGAGTTCCTTGTATCGCCTGTTCGCACGCCGCCTTCCCCGCAACTACCACCACGCCACGGCGAAGGTGCTCTTCGAGAGCTTGCTCGACGTCAGCGGACGAGTCGACATTGATGAGACCCGCATCCTCGTCACTCTCGACAAGCGTGCGCACAATCCCTACCTGGTCGACAGCGGGCTCGCCGACCAGCCCAACGCTACGCCCTGGCTCGACAACAGAGCGCTTGTGATTCAGTTCGCGTGAGCGGTTGAGCGGTTGAGCGGTTGAGCGGTTGAGCGGTTGAGCGGACACGATCCGGAGACTTCTATGTTAGGTCAACTCCCGTCCGCGGAAATCGAGGCAAGGCCAAGATCGCGGATCTGCGCGCGGTGCCCTGGGACATCGTCGTCTTCGACGAGGCGCACCGGCTGCGCAACGTTTACAAGCCGGGCAACGTCATTGCCAACACCCTCAAGGACGGTCTGGCACAGGTGCCGGCTAAGGTCCTGCTCACCGCGACGCCGCTACAGAATTCCCTGCTGGAGCTGTTCGGACTGGTCAGCGTCATCGACGAGCGCGTCTTTGGCGACCTGGACAGCTTTCGCCGCCAATTCGCGCGGATCAACCAGCCCGAGACCTTCCAGGCCCTGCGCCGGCGCATCGCCCCGCTGTGCAAGCGCACGCTGCGCAAGCAGGTCGCGCACAGCATCAGCTATACCAACCGCATCCCCATCGTGCAGGAGTTCACGCCCGGCGACGACGAGCAGCGCCTGCGTGGCCTGGTGGCCGACTATCTACGGCGCCCGGATCTCAAGGCCCTGCCCAACAGCCAGCGGCAGCTGATCTCGCTGGTGCTGTGGAAGCTGCTCGCCTCCAGCACCCATGCCATCGGCGGCGCGCTCGGTACCATGGCCACGCGGCTGGAGCGGCTGCTCGCCGAGACGCCCGAACCCGAGGGCCTGGCGGATCGCATAGGCCAGGACTTCGAAGCGCTGGACGAGACAGATGACGAAGGCGACGGCTCGAGCGACGCCGATGCGTCGCTGAGCGCGCAGGACCGCGCAGCCATCGCGAAGGAAATCAGCGAGCTGCGCCGCTACGAGCAACTGGCCAAGGGCATCCGCGACAATGCCAAGGGCGAGGCCCTGCTCGCCGCGTTGGGGCGCGCCTTCACGGAGCTCGATCACCTCGGCGCCCCGCGCAAGGCCCTGATCTTCACCGAGTCCCGCGCTGGTGGAGCACTTCCGCAACCACGGCACGGTGATGATCGCCACCGAGGCCGGCGCCGAGGACATCAACCTCCAGTTCTGTTCTCTGGTCATCAACTACGATCTGCCCTGGAACCCGCAGCGCGTCGAGCAGCGCATCGGGCGCTGCCACCGCTACGGGCAGCGGTTCGACGTGGTCGTCGTCAACTTCATCGACCGCAGCAACGACGCCGACCGTCGCGTGTACCAGCTCTTGGAACAGAAGTTCCAGCTCTTCAGCGGCGTCTTCGGCGCCAGCGACGAGGTCCTCGGCGCCATCGGCTCCGGGGTCGACTTCGAGCGCCGCATCGCCGAGATCTACCAGCGCTGCCGCGACCCGGACACCATTCGCGACGGCTTCGAGCAGCTTCAGCTCGATTTGGCCTCCGAGATCAACGAGGCCATGGTCCGCACCCGCGACATCCTGCTGGAGCACTTCGACGAGCAGGTACGCCTATCCCAAGCGCTCGAGCGCGCTGGAGCCCTGGCGGGGTAGCCGAGGCGTACTGATCGCCGAGCTGATGACGATCGATTCCCTCGCCGGTCGCGAACAGCGCTTGGTGGTCGCCGCGATCACCGACGATGACCGTATCCTCGGCGATGACGACCCGGAGAAGCTGCTCCGGCTCCCGATCTCCCGCCAGACCGCCCTCGATGCGGCGCCGAACGCCTCGGCCGCGCTGGCATCAGATCTGGAACAGCGCCGCAACGCCATCGCGCGGCAGGTCAACGAGCGCAATCTAAGCTACTTCCAACAAGAGGTCGAAAAGCTCGATGCCTGGGCCGACGACCTCAAGGTCGGCCTGGAGCAGGAGATCAAGGAGCTGGACCGGCAGATCAAAGAGGTGCGCCGCACCGCCACCGTCGCCGTGACACTCGAGGAAAAGCTCCACTGGCAGAAGCAGCAGCGGGAGCTGGAGCAGCGGCGCGGGCGGATGCGGCGAGAACTGTTTGATCGTCAAAACGAAATTGAAGGCAAGCGTAACGAGCTGATTGCGGAGCTGGAGACGCATCTGCAGCAGCAGGCTGAAACCTGCAAACTGTTTGCCATTGCCTGGGAGCTTAGCTAATGCCGAATCAAGCAGCGCAAACCAGTCCATTAGAACTGGAACTTCTTGAGAGCGAGCTGCGCACTGAATTTCGAGGACTAATTGAGGGGGTCGGAAACACGGCAGCCGAGCAGGATAGGAGTTTTCTTTCCAAAGCTGTCGCTGCGTTCACGCTCATCAACGAAGCCGGCGCCACGCCCCAAGACGCAGCCTCTGCGATTGTCGATGGCGGTGGCGATCATGGAATAGATGCGATATACGTCGATGCTACGTGGACGATCTGGTTAGTCCAATCGAAGTTCATCGCAAGCGGTCGTGGCGAACCGGATCTTGGCGACTTATCCAAGTTCCGTGATGGGGTTGTCGATCTCTTGGCAGGGAGATATGATCGCTTCAACCAAGCAGTCCAGGCCAAGGCGCCTGGCATCGCTGCGGCTTTGTCCGAACCCCATCGTCAGGTTCGAGTGGTCCTGGCCCATACGGGAGGAGCGATATCCGATCAGCGACGGGAAGTATTCGCCGATTTGCAACGACGATATAACGAGACCGACCCGGATTTTCTACATTGCACGGCAAGAGGACTCACTTCTCTCCACGACTTCGTAATGGAAAGGCTGGCTCCCCCGAAAATTGAGAAACCATCAATCTTTTACATTTTGGTCACATTGATCAGCCGTTTCCGGGCTTTTATGGGAGGATGTCAGCGAAGACGCTCGCTCGATTGCACGTCGAATACGGGGATCAGTTGGTTGAAAGAAATATTCTGCGCTTTAAGGGCACGACGGCCGTTAATGATGGTATGGAGAACATCTTGTTTACTGAAGCAAACCACTTCTTCTACTACAACAACGGCGTAACCTTCTTGTGCGACGGTATCCACCAGCTTCCGCCGTTGGGTGATCGAACGGACGGACGCTTTCGAGTGCAGGGCCTAACTGTCATCAACGGCGCTTAGACGTTGGGCTCCATCGCTAGGCACGGCGAAGCCCACTACAATAACTTCCCAGCTGAGGTTTTGGCGACGTTTATTTGTTTGGAATCGACTCCGGACGATTTCGGCGCAAAGGTCACGCAGTATCGCAATCGCCAGAACGCCGTTGACTTAGAGGATTTTGCCGCTTTGGATGAGCGGCAGGAATCTTGGAAACAGACGCTCGCGGCGGCCGGTGTCGAGTACCTGTACAAACACGGAGAGGATGATCCGCCCCCATCAGAAAGCGTCTTCAGTGTAAGAGAGGCAGGTCCGGCGCTAGCATGCTGCCAGACGGGGGGGCATTAGGCTGACTACCTGGTTGCCGCCAAGAAGGACAAGAAACGCTTGTTCCAGCGTGCAGGCTTGACTGTTACTAACGGACGGCTTGGCGAGGCGTATGAACGGCTTTTCTCGGATGCGTTGACGGCGCGAGAGTTGTGGCGCGTCGTGCAAATTGCCCGAGTCATCCAAGGGACGCTCAAGGCTAGAGGTGCTTCGGAAGCGGATGAGGGTACGAGAGCGATCCTGCGAGAAGGGCGATGGCTTGTATTGCATATCGTTCTCATTAAGACGCGCTTGCGTGAAGGCCAAGCGCTGAACCTCTCGAACCAAGAACGTCAACGGCTTTCTCGGGCTATCGATACCGTTGCTGAAAAGCTGGTGGAGAAATGCAAGGCCGTCTCCTGGGGAAAGCAGTATCGCAGCGTGTTCGAATCGGCAACCGACCTACGGAGCGTCAAGGCGGCGCTGATGGCCGATTTGCCACAGCACGTATAATTAACAATGTCTAATAAGCAAAAACTTGAGCTGACCTGGATCGGCAAGGACAAGCGGCCGAAACTGGAGCCGCGCATCCTGCTGGAGGACCCGGCGCGGTCCTATCATGCCGAGCGGCGGGTCAGCGACGGCGACCTGTTCGACAACCGGCTGATCTTCGGCGACAACCTGCTGGCGCTGAAGGCGCTGGAGCGGGAGTACACCGGCAAGGTCAAGTGCTGCTTCATCGATCCGCCCTACAACACCGGCAGCGCCTTCACCCATTACGACGACGGTCTGGAGCACAGCATCTGGCTGTCGCTGATGCGGGATCGGCTGGAGATCATTCGGCGATTGTTGGCGGAGGACGGGTCGCTGTGGATTACGATTGATGACAATGAGGCTCATTACCTTAAGGTTTTGTGCGACGAGATTTTCGGCAGGAAGAATTTCGTTGCGTCCATGGTGTGGGAAAAGGATGCGGGCCGCAAGAACGACGCTGTGGTTTCAAATTCGCACGACTATGTTTTGGTCTATGCGGCCAACTTTGATATTTGGCGTCGTTGCAGGAATCTCTTGCCAAAGACAGAAGAGCATACGAAACGATACAAGAACCCGGATAATGATCCACGTGGTCCATGGAGACAGGGCGCGGATGGTACGGCAAAGAGCGGTTCCGATTCGCTCCGCTATGAGATCACACTTCCGAGCGGGAGAGTAGTCACGCCGCCTGCGGGCAATTTCTGGCGATTTAGTAAGCCCACGTTGGAGAAGGCGCTGTCGGAGAATCGAGTTTACTTTGGCAAGGATGGGAACCGACTTCCCGTCATTAAGAAGTATTTGAGTGAAGTCCAAGCGGGTATCGTTCCGAAGACGTGGTGGCCATCTTCGGAAGTGGGTTCGAACCAAGAGGCTCGCCGTGACCACCTGAGAAAGTTGCTGCCGCACATCGAGCCCTTTTCAACGCCTAAGCCTGAGCGATTGGTCAGTCGTATCGTAGAGATTGCGACACATCCGGGAGATCTCGTACTTGACTCATTCGCGGGTTCCGGCACGACAGGCGCGGTTGCTCATAAGATGAAGCGCCGCTGGATAATGATTGAACTGGAAGAGCACTGCCACACCCACATCATTCCGCGCCTGCGCAAGGTCATCGACGGCGACGACCCCGGCGGCATCACCGACGCGGTGGACTGGAAGGGCGGCGGCGGCTTCCGCTACTACCGGCTCGCGCCTTCGCTGCTGGAGCAGGACCGCTGGGGCAACTGGGTCATCAACCGGGCGTACAACGCGGCGATGCTGGCCGAGGCCCTGTGCAAGCTGGAGGGCTTCACCTATGCGCCGTCGGAGACGCTGTGGTGGCAGCACGGGCATTCCACGGAGCGCGACTTTATCTGGGTGACCACACAGAACCTGTCCGCCGAGCAGTTGCAGGCCCTCGCCGACGAGGTGGGCGAGGGCCGCTCGCTGCTGGTGCTGTGCAGCGCCTTCCGCGGCCTGAGCGCCGAGGCCGCCGCCGAGCGCTGGCCGAACCTGACGCTGAAGAAGATCCCCCGCGTGGTCCTGGCCCGCTGCGAATGGGGCCGCGATGATTACAGCCTGAACGTGCAGAACCTGCCGATGGCGGCGCCGGACGCGCAGCCTCCCCGTGACGTCCCTCGGCAGGGCTCGCTGTTCGACGAGGATGGCGAATGAGCAACCCCCGTGTTCTGGTCATCGCCGGCCCCAACGGCGCAGGGAAGACCACCTTCGCTCGGGAGTTCCTGCCAAAGGAGGCGCAGTGTCCTGCGTACATCAACGCGGACCTGATCGCCGCCGGGCTGTCGCCGTTCTCGCCCGAGCTTGCGGCGGTCAAGGCTGCGCGACTGATGTTGGAAGCCATGGACGAACATGCAGCAAGACGCGAGAGCTTCGCGCTGGAGAGTACGTTGGCGGGCCGTGGTTATGCACGCCGCCTGGCGGCACTGAAGGCAGTGGGCTATCGATTCTCCATCTATTTCTTGAAGTTGCCGAGCGCGGACATGGCTGTCGCTCGGGTCGCGGAGCGCGTTCGCCAAGGAGGGCATGCGGTTCCAGATGCGGTGATCCGGCGACGGTTTGCATCCGGCTGGCGCAACTTCATCGATCTCTATCGGCCGCTGGCGAACCAGTGGGTGTTGTTCGATAGCGCCGAAAGGCCGCCCAAGCTCGTCGATTGGGGTGAGAATCAATGAATACCAAAGACATTTCCGAAGCGAATGATCCCTTGCTGCCCGCTTCGCTGGCTGCAATGAAGCGTGCCGCGGAGCAGGCGCGGCGTCAGGCATTGATGACCCGGACACGCCTGGTCGTCTGGCGCGACGGGCAGATTCGGTATATCGATCCAGCCATGCCGGAAGAACCCGATGCCGGCGGTGCGCCGAGCAAGGCCGACGCCACGGCGCCCGTGAATGACTCCTCCGGGAGCGACTCGGCATGATGACGGAGCGGACGCGATGAACATCGAGGCATTGCAGCAGCGCATCCGCCTCGGCGAGGACTCGACGCTGGAGCTGAAGCGGGTGGCGGTGAGCCCGGCGGGCAAGGTCACGGAGCCGCACGCCGACGGCTTGGCGGACGAGCTGACGGCGCTGGCCAATGCCGCCGGCGGAATGCTGGTGCTCGGCGTCGACGACAAGACCCGAGCCGTGACCGGCATCCCGCTGGCCCAGATGGATCGGGTCGAGGCCTGGGTGACGGCGATCTGCACCGACCGCATCAAGCCGCCGCTGGATGTGCTGACCCGACATCTGGAGTTGCCCGACGACGACGGGGCGCCCCGGGCCGTCATCGTCGTCGAGGTGCCGCGCAGCCTGTGGGTGCATGAGGGCGCCAACGGCTACTTCCGGCGCGTCGGCCATGCGAAGCGCAAGCTCGCACCGGACGCGCTGGCGCGGCTGTTTCAGCAGCGCAGCCAGGCGCGCATCCTCCACTTCGAGGAGCAGGATGTGCCGGGCTGCAGCTTCGACGACTTCGATGCGCTGCTCGTCAGGCGTTTTCTGAAGCCCGGCGAGGGCGAGGCCAGCGCGCAGTTGCGCAGGCTGCATTTGCTGCGCGAGGTCGATGGCGTCTCGGTGCCCACCGTGCTGGGCACGTTGCTCTGCACCTTGGAGCCGACCCGCTGGCTGCGGAATGCGGAGATCATCGCCGTGGCGCATCTGGGCATCCGGAACAATCCCGATGAGCAGATCGATGCCCGCGAGATTGGCGGCCCGCTTGATCGGCAGCTCTTGGATGCCTTCCATTTTGTCGAGCGCAATATGACCACGGCCGCGCGCAAGCCGCTGGGGCGGATCGACTATCCGCAGTATGCGCTGCTGGCTGTCTTCGAGGCCATCGTGAACGCCGTGGCGCACCGGGATTATTCCCTGCACAGCCAGCGTATTCGGCTGTTTCTGTTTCGGGATCGGCTGGAGATTCACTCCCCGGGCGGTCTGCCGAACACCCTGTCGCTGGAGTCCATGACGCGGCTGTCGTCGCCGCGCAACGAGGTGCTGGCGAGTCTGTTCGGGCGCTACTACCCGCTTGATGATCCAAGGCTCGGCCGAAGCTATTTCATGGAGCGGCGCGGCTATGGCGTCGAGACCATTCTCCGCGAGAGCGAGCAGCTCTCGGGCAGGCGGCCGATCTACGAGCAGATCGACGAGCTGGAGCTGTGCCTGACCATCTTTGCCGCCGCGCCGCCGGATCGCGCGGCGGTCTCCGCGGGCGGGAGATCTACGGTATGAATGCACGCATCTTCAACGCCATCGCCGGCCGTCTGTCGCTGCGCCCGCCGCAGCGCGAGTCTCTGCAACGACTTGCTCAAGCCCTGGACGCGGCACCGGCGATGCTGGAGCATGAACCCGACCTGGAGGCGGTGCTTGCGGCGCTCAAAGCGGAGTTTCCGACGCTGGAGGCGTTCGAGCGCGACTTCCCGTCGCTCTGCTTTGCGCTGGCCACGGGCGTCGGCAAGACGCGGCTGATGGGGGCCTTCATCGGCTATCTGCATCTGGCGCATGGCTTCAAGCACTTCTTTGTGCTGGCGCCGAACCTGACCATCTACAACAAGCTCATCGCCGACTTCACGCCGAACACGCCGAAGTACGTCTTCACCGGCATCGCCGAGTTCGCCGCCTATCCGCCGGAGATCATCACCGGCGACAACTACGAACAGCGCGCCGGCAATCTGAGCCTGCTGTCGCCGGTGACGGTGAACATCTTCAACATCTCCAAGATCAACTCCGAGGTGCGCGGCGGCAAGAGCCCGCGGATCAAGCGCCTGTCCGAGTATCTCGGTGACAGCTATTTCAATTATCTGGCTGAGCTTGAGGACCTGGTGCTGCTGATGGACGAGTCGCACCGCTACCGGGCCAGCGCCGGGGTGCGCGCCATCAACGAGCTGAAGCCCCTGTTCGGGCTGGAGCTGACGGCGACGCCGTTCACGGAGTCGAGCCGCGGGCCGCTGCCGTTCAAGAACGTGGTCATGGACTATCCGCTGGCCCAAGCAATCGAGGACGGCTTCGTGAAGGAACCGGCGGTGGTGACGCAGCGCGACTTCGACGCCAAGCGGCATACACCGGAAGAGATCGAGAAGATCAAGCTGGAGGACGGCATCCGGGTGCACGAGGCCACCAAGGTGGAACTGTTGACCCACGCCCGCCGGCTGGGCAAGGGGCCGGTGAAGCCCTTCGTGCTGGTGATCGCGCGGGACACCACCCACGCCGCGCAACTGCGGGCGCTGATCGAATCCGAGGCCTTCTTCGAGGGCCGCTACCGGGACAAGGTCATCCAGGTGGACAGCAGCAAGAGCGGCAAGGAGGAAGAGCAGATGGTGCAACGGCTGCTCGCGGTGGAGAGCGCCGTAGAGCCGACCGAGCTCGTCATCCACGTCAACATGCTCAAGGAGGGCTGGGACGTGACCAATCTCTACAGCATCGTGCCGCTGCGGGCGGCCAACGCGCGCACGCTGATCGAGCAGTCCATCGGTCGCGGGCTGCGACTCCCGTTCGGGCGGCGCACCGGGGTTCCGGCCGTGGACCGGCTGAACATCGTCGCCCATGACCGCTTTCAAGAGATCATCGACGAGGCTAACCGGGGCGACTCGCCGATCCGGCTGAAGCAGGTCGTGCTGGATGCGCCGTCGGCGACCGAGCCGACCATCAGCGTGCAGGTCGTCTCCAACACCGAGCTGGCGCTGGGCCTGACGGTGCCCAAGGTGACGGGCGGCGACGGCCAGCCCTACAGCATGGAGACCGAGGCCCTGAAGACGCCCGTCTTCAACACCGACCGCGAGCGGCAGGCGGCAAGCGCCGTGATGGACGTCATCGACGAGATGGAGCGCGACAACGACAGACTGCCCAACAGCACGGCGTTGACGACTGCGCAGGTGCAACAGGCGATCGTCGAGCGGGTTCGGCAGCGGTTGGCGCCTGCGCAGGGGGAGTTGCTGCCGGACGAGGGACTGGACCTGGAGGCCGTGGTGGCGCAGACCGCCGAGACGGTTGTGCGGGGGATGATCGATATCCCCCGCATCAGCATGGTGCCGACGGGGGAGGTGACGGTAGGCTTCAATCCCTTCACGCTCGACCTGAGCGGGCTGCGGCTGCAGCCGGCGGACCGGGAGCTGGTCATCCAAATGTTGCAAAGCAATCGCCGCTATACCCTGGCCTCCGACGGGGGCATCACCGAGCGGCGGCTGGAGGACTACGTGGTCTCCGGGCTGATCGACTACGACGACATCGACTACGAGGCCCACGCGGAGCTGCTCTACGACCTCGCCGGACAGATGGTGCAGCACCTGCTGGGCTATCTCTCGGAAGACGAGGCGCGCGCGGTGCTGGACCGCGACCGCCGCCTGATCGCGGAGGCCATCCGCGCGCAGATGATGGAGCACTTCTGGGAGAAGGCGACCGGCTACGAGGTTCGGGTCAGCCGCGGTTTTACCAAGCTGCGGCCCTGCGACTACACCGCCACCGGCAAGCACCCGGTCCGCCACTACCGCGAGACGCTGACCGACAAGTCGAGCATCAAGAAGATCCTGTTCAACGGCTTTAGCAAGTGCCTCTATCCACTCCAGAAGTTCGACTCGGACAGCGAGCGGCGCTTCGCCGTGATCCTGGAACGGGATGCGCAGAAGTGGTTTCGACCCGCTAAGGGACAGTTTCAGATCTACTACAAGCTGGGTGCAGAGCAACCGGAGTACGTGCCCGACTTCGTCGCCGAGTCGCGCGGCGTCATCTATCAGGTGGAAACCAAGGCGCGGGAGGCACTCAAGGACCCCGAGGTGCTGGCCAAGGCGGATGCGGCGAGCCGTTGGTGCCAACGGGCCAGCGACTATGCACAAACGCATGGCGGCAAGCCCTGGCGATACCTGTTGATCCCTCACGATGAGATCAACGAGGCGCGGGCGCTCGCGGGCTTCGAGCGGTTCGCCGTCTGCGCGAACGCCTAGCTCGACGCCTTCGGAATGCTCACGCCCGAGATGCGACGGGCGGCTATCCAATCCTCTACAAGTGATGAGAAAGAGCGCAATAGCAAAACATAGAGAAGCTGGGCCTTTATCATATGCCGTCCAAGATACCGCGCCAACGTCCTCGGCGCTGATGACGACGCGCGCCGTGCTGCCTATCGGGAACTGTTCCGCAGGACGCTCGACGAGACACCACTCAGCAACCTCCGCCTAGCACTCAATCATATCAGCCGAGCGGCAATGATCGCTTCTATCGGGAAATCGAGGCCATGACCGGATAGCGGCGGGAGCTGCGCCGGCGTGGCAGACCACGCAAACGGGACGAAGAGGCAGCATCAGGCGATGCGGGACAGAGGGAAAAAGGGGACAGATTCATTTTTGTAGCGATGATCGGTAGGATACAAATCCTTATTCGTTTGTTCTTGTCCGGTTTTCCCTGGCAATTTTGCCCATTTTTTGCTGTAAGAAACTGATAAAAGACTTTTATTTGTTTATAGTTTTTCATTTTGTAGTCATGCAAATGCGCTTCGTCGCTTGCAATATCATGCGGAACAAGGCGATAATTAGCCATACACCGGTTCAGCACCACTTTACACTTTAAAATCAATAAGTTACTTAGATACCAGTGCTCGCTGTAGCCACCCACGTGAAATTCTGAATTGGTGTTCAAGCCATTTAGACCAATGGGTTACGCGAATCTTGGTCAGGAAGATGCGTCTTGTGGAAGAAAAGATACCCAGATTGGGAAGGATCGTGCTGCCCAACTACCCACAGCATGTGGTGCAACGAGGGCACAACGAGCAGGCGGTTTTTGCAGAGGAAGCCGACTACCTCTATTATTTGAACACCCTGGAAGAGTGCAAAGATTTGTACGATATAAAGGTGTACGGATTCTGTTTGATGATCAACCAGGTTCACCTTAATATTGCAACCCGGTGACTCAGTGGCTGAGATGGGGCAGTTGATGAAACGACTGGCGGGTCGGCAGACAGGGTTCGTCAAGCGACAGGAATTGCGAACGGGAACGCTTTGGGAGAGTCGGTACAAATCCAGTCCAGTCGCTACCGACACCGACTTGTTGGCCTGTTGCCGCTATGTGGAGTTGAATCCGGTGAGGGCGGGTATGGTTGCAGACCCGGCGGAGTATCCCTAGTGGAGCGGTACAGAAATCCCGAGGCGGTTCGTTGTCGTTGTCGTAATCGTAGTCGTTATCGAGCATTCAGCTAAGACGATTATGACAACGACAACGACAACGACAACGACAACGATAACGACAACGACAACGACAACGACAACGACAACGACAACGACCGGAGACTGTCTTGGAACATCTGCACCGAGGCACTAGTCCAGTTATCACCGCCATACGGGAAATCGTGGGCAATGCTCCTGGGTAGACATTGATCCCTGTTATGAAGGATTGGGTGCTACAGAGGAACTGAAATCGTTGAACTACCGCGGCTTCATGGCCGGTGCTATCCCCCACGGCGAGCGGGATTTGATACGCGAATCGATACACCGCGGGCAGTTAACCGGTAGCCAACGCTTCGTCGATCAAGTCGAGGCGATTATCGGGCGGCGTATCGAGCACAGAAAGCAGGGTCGGCCACGGAAGGATGACAAAAAATAAATCTGTCCCCTTTTCCCCTTCAATCGAGCAAGCCTATCTCAGGGCGCCGCGCATCACGGTCATCTGCGACAACGCCCGCTATTACCGCTGCAAGCGTGTGCGCGCCTATCAGGAGGACTCACGCATCGAATTGATCTTCTTGCCGTCGAATTCTCTGAGTTTGAACCTCGTCGAGCGCTTCTGGGAGTTTTTCAAGCGCCAAGTGCTTTACAACCGCTACTACGAAGCATTCGATGCGTTCCGCGCCGCGTGCAAGGATTTCTTTGCGAACTTCGATTCATACGCCTCGAAGCGACGCACGCTATTGACCGAGAATTTCCAGATCGGCCGCTCTTGAAAACCGAGAACTGCAATGCGGAACCTATACGACCAATCGGTTAGCATGGTAGCCATGCCACGAGGAACTCACACGACAGAAATCGTCTTTGCGCCGCACCAGACCCAGTTCTTTGCGTGGGAACTGACCCGGCGGGCGAACGCCGACAGCGTCGAGTCCCTCGGCTCGACGCTGGTGGACGCACAGGTCGATCTCAATCCGCACCAAGTCGAAGCGGCCCTGTTCGCCTGCCGCAACCCGCTATCGCGCGGTGTGATCCTCGCCGATGAGGTGGGGCTGGGCAAGACCATCGAGGCCGGCCTCGTGCTGGCGCAGTTCTGGGCCGAGCGCAAGCGTCGCGTGCTGATCATCGTCCCCGCCAACCTGCGCAAGCAGTGGCATCAGGAGCTCAAGGACAAGTTCGCGCTGGACGGGCAGATCTTGGAGTCCAAGGGCTACAACCAGCAAAGGCGTGACGGCGTCGCCAACCCATTCGACATTGGCGCGCCCATCATCTGCTCCTATCAATTCGCCAAGGCCAAGATCGCGGATCTGCGCGCGGTGCCCTGGGACATCGTCGTCTTCGACGAGGCGCACCGGCTGCGCAACGTTTACAAGCCGGGCAACGTCATTGCCAACACCCTCAAGGACGGTCTGGCACAGGTGCCGGCTAAGGTTCTGCTCACCGCGACGCCGCTACAGAATTCCCTGCTGGAGCTGTTCGGACTGGTCAGCGTCATCGACGAGCGCGTCTTTGGCGACCTGGACAGCTTTCGCCGCCAATTCGCGCGGATCAACCAGCCCGAGACCTTCCAGGCCCTGCGCCGGCGCATCGCCCCGCTGTGCAAGCGCACGCTGCGAAAGCAGGTCGCGCACAGCATCAGCTATACCAACCGCATCCCCATCGTGCAGGAGTTCACGCCCGGCGACGACGAGCAGCGCCTGCGTGGCCTGGTGGCCGACTATCTACGGCGCCCGGATCTCAAGGCCCTGCCCAACAGCCAGCGGCAGCTGATCTCGCTGGTGCTGTGGAAGCTGCTCGCCTCCAGCACCCACGCCATCGGCGGCGCGCTCGGCACCATGGCCGCGCGGCTGGAGCGGCTGCTCGCCGAGACGCCCGAACCCGAGGGCCTGGCGGATCGCATAGGCCGGGACTTCGAAGCGCTGGACGAGACAGATGACGAAGGCGACGGCTCGAGCGACGCCGATGCGCCGCTGAGCGCGCAGGACCGCGCAGCCATCGCGAAGGAAATCAGCGAGCTGCGCCGCTACGAGCAACTGGCCAAGGGCATCCGCGACAATGCCAAGGGCGAGGCCCTGCTCGCCGCGTTGGGGCGCGCCTTCACGGAGCTCGATCACCTCGGCGCCCCGCGCAAGGCCCTGATCTTCACCGAGTCCCGCCGCACCCAGGACTATCTGCTGTCGCTGCTCGCCGACACCGATTACGGTCACGGCATCGTCCTATTCAACGGCAGCAACAGCGGACCGGACGCCCAGCGCATCTACCGCGCCTGGCTTGAGCACCATGCCGGCAGCGACCGCATCACCGGCTCCAAGACCGCCGATACCCGCGCCGCGCTGGTGGAGCACTTCCGCGACCACGGCACGGTGATGATCGCCACCGAGGCCGGGGCCGAGGGCATCAACCTCCAGTTCTGCTCGCTGGTCATCAACTACGATCTGCCCTGGAACCCGCAGCGGGTCGAACAGCGCATCGGCCGCTGCCACCGCTATGGGCAGCGTTTCGACGTGGTCGTCGTCAACTTCATCGACCGCAGCAACGACGCCGACCGCCGCGTCTATCAGCTCCTGGAACAGAAGTTCCAGCTCTTCAGCGGCGTCTTCGGCGCCAGCGACGAGGTCCTCGGCGCCATCGGCTCCGGGGTCGACTTCGAGCGTCGCATTGCCGAGATCTACCAGCGCTGCCGCGACCCGGACACCATCCGCGACGGCTTCGAGCAGCTTCAGCTCGATTTGGCCTCCGAGATCAACGAGGCCATGGTCCGCACCCGCGACATCCTGCTGGAGCACTTCGACGAGCAGGTGCTGGAGCGCGTCCGCGACGACAGCATCGCGACCCGCGACCGCTTCGAGCAGCTGTTCCTCGACCTGACCCGCGCCGAGCTGAACGGCCACGCCACCTTCGCCGCCGACAACAGCTTTACGCTGCACAGCCTCCCGAGCCCTGCGCTTGCCGGTCAGGTGCCCCTCGGCCGCTACGAGCTGCCGCGCCGCTCCGGCGATGCGCACCTGTACCGCCTCGGCCATCCCCTTGGCGCGTACCTGCTGGAGCAAGCGAAGTCCCGTGCCCTGAGTCCGGCGCGGCTGGTCTTCGACTACGACGCCTATTCCAAGCGCCTGAGCACGCTGGAACCTTGGCGGGGAAGCCGCGGCGTACTGGTCGCCGAGCTGATGACGATTGTTTCCCTCGCCGGTCGCGAACAACGCTTGGTGGTGGCCGCGATCACCGACGATGACCGTATCCTCGGCGAGGACGACCCGGAGAAGCTGCTCCGGCTGCCGATCTCCAGTCAGACCGCCCTCGATGCGGCGCCGAACGCGCCGCCCGCGCTGTCATCAAACCTCGATCAGCGCCGCAACGCCATCGCGCGGCAGGTCAACGAGCGCAACCTGAGCTACTTCCAGCAAGAGGTCGAAAAGCTCGACGCCTGGGCCGACGACCTCAAGGTCGGCCTGGAGCAGGAGATCAAGGAGCTGGACCGGCAGATCAAAGAGGTGCGCCGCACCGCCACCGTCGCCGTTACACTTGAGGAAAAGCTCCACTGGCAGAAGCAGCAGCGGGAGCTGGAACAGCGGCGCGGACGGATACGGCGGGCGTTGTTTGATCGACAGGACGAGATCGAAGGCAGGCGCAACGATCTGATCGCCGATCTGGAGATGCAACTGGCGCAACAGGCCGCGACGCACGGCTTGTTCATCATCGAATGGGAGTTGATCAAATGTGCGAGGAAACCCCCGCGGACCCGGCACGAGCACTGGCGGAGACCATCGTCGACAAACTGATTGCCGAAGGGCTGGTAGCAGGGCAGAAGCGAACCGAGATCACCGCGAAAGTGGCGTCCGGTACCGCCAAAGCCGAGGACTGGGGCTTGTGGAGCGAGTTGGCCGCAGCGGACGTTAACCGCGAACAAGGCGGACCCAACGGGAACGACCCGGCGGAGGGCGAGGCATGAAGGCCCTCAAGCGGCTTGAGCTCACGGCATTTCGCGGGGCATCCCGCCCCCTAGCACTGGATTTCCATCCGTCCAAGCCCCTTATCGTGCTGTTCGGCGAAAACGGCACCGGCAAGACTACCGTCACCGACGCGCTGGACGCCGTCGGCAATTGCTCGCCCGGCTCCCTCAAGGACCGTTCCTCCACCAACGTGAAGGAGCACCTGCCATCCCTGGGCAAGACATACGCCGACGTTGAGGTCCGCCTGGAAGACACCGCCGGCAACGTCTGGACAGCCAGCATGTTCAACAGCCGGATCAGTACGGAGCCGACGGAACGCCCGCGCATCCGCGTGTTGAGGCGCAGCGATCTGCTCAAGCTGGTGGATGCACCGCCTTCGGAGCGCTACCAAGTCCTGAGGCGTTTCGTCGACGTCCCGTCCATCGTCCGCTCCGAGAAGGCCCTCGGCGACGCCGCGAAGGAGGCGAAGCGGCGCTTCGACGATGCCGTTAGGCAGCGCTCAGAGGCGGAGCGGACTCTGGAAGAGATTTGGCGACAGAACGGCTCTCCTGCCGGTTCGTGGCTCGCCTGGGCCAGGCAACTAGCTAGCGAGAACACAGCGGACCTGGACAAGGCTACCGCTGACCTGCGGGCGGCGGCGAACAGCATCGTTGCCGCATCGACGAGCCTGGAATCCTGTCGCCGGGCGAAGCAACGTATCGAGCAGGAAGAGAAGAAGCAGGAAGCGCATCAGCAAGCCGTCGCCAAGACGCCTGCACCCGACACGCGGGCCGCCATGGACACGGCAAGCCTGCTGCGCAAGGCGGCTGAGTTTCTCAGGCAAGGAGACCATCCCGATGCCTGTCCCGTCTGCCAACAGGCCATCCCCATGGATCAGCTGCGCGGCGATCTCGATGCCAGGCTGGCGCAATTGTCCCAGTACGAGCAGTTGGCCAACACCCATACCCGGATCATCAGCAATCTCAAGGGCGCGCAGGACGAGTACGCCCGCCAGACGACCGTGTTCGCCGCCGATGCCATCGCGATCCGACGGGCCTTGGGCGCGCCGGCGCCGGCTAAGCTGGACGGGGTCGCCGAGGTCTGCGCAGGGTTTCCGAGCGAGGCGGATGGCTGGACGCCGGAGTCCGAAGCCCTGCTTTCGAGCGAAACACTGCGCGCCCTGGCCAAGTTCGCCAAGGCCGCCGACAGCATTCGGGGCGCACTGCAAACCGAGGAACAGCGCCTGCAACAGCAGCTCGGGCAGATCAACAACGTCGCGACCCTGCTCGGGAACTTCGACAAGGCCGTCGACGCGTCCGTAGGACTGGAACAGCAGGCAAGGCGCTTGTCACGGGCGGCGGAGATCGTCCGCGAGACGCGCATCGCATTCACCGACGACATTCTGGCTGCCGTCGCCGAGGAGACCAACCGCCTCTACGGCCTCATCCACCCCAACGAGCCCATTGCCCTGTCCAAGCTCGAGCTCGACAAGGCGCGCAATGCCTCATTGATCCAGCTCGGGCGCTTCGAAGACAAGGACGACGTGCCACCCCAGGCCTACTTCAGCGAATCCCATCTGGATACCCTGGCCTTCTGCTTCTGGCTCGCCGTGGCCAAGCGCGAGAGTCCAAACAGGGAGGCGGTGCTGGTGCTCGATGACGTCTTCACCTCGGTGGACTCCCAGCATCTCGGCCGGATCTCCCAGCTCATCGTCGATGAGGCCCAACACTTCGCTCATGTGCTGTTAACCACTCATCAGCGGCGCTGGCGGGACGTCTTCCGAAACCAGCAGGGGGCCGGAAATCGGGCCGACCTCCACGAGCTCCAGCGTTGGACCCTGTCCAGCGGCATCCGTGCCTACCGCACCCGGCTCGCGCTGGACCAGCTCATCGCGTCGGTCAACGCTGCGCCCTTCGAGCGTCAGCGCGTGGCCAACGAGGCCGGCATACTGCTCGAAACCATGCTCGACTACCTCGCCCTCAAGTACCGCTGCCGGGTCCCGCGCACCTACGACAACGCCTACACCCTAGGCGAGCTGCTCGACGGTTGTACCGCACTGTTCAAAAGACTGTGGATGGAGAAGCCGCAGGCCGCCAACAACGGCGACCCCAATGCGGACGTCGAGCACGAGACCCAGCAACCGCAACAGACCTTCACCAAGCTCAAGCAGATCGCCTTCATCCGCAATCAGGTCGGCGCGCACTTCAATCTGGCGGGCCTGGACATCTCCGACGCCGAAGTCGAAGCATTCGCCAACCTGACCGTGGAGCTTGCCCAGACCCTAAGCTGCGGGGTCTGCGGCCAAATTCCCGGCAAGAAAGGCGAGAACCACTACGAGTGCAGCTGCCCGAGACCCGCTGTGGTGCGAATGTTGCCGCTGCAATTGCCTTGAGCTGCCGAGGACCGCTCAGCATGAAACCGACGCAATGGCCGTGGTCAACTCACACGAATCCGATAGCGCAAGGAACCCACCTGGCCCACCGCTATTTGAATATTTGGTTTCCAAAGCGCCGCAGATTCGTGGCTTATCGTGAGCAACCGCCAGTTCGGCGCTCGCCCGTAAAGACGGCGTCTATACGTCGATGCCAAGATGTGGAACAACCCTGTAAACTGAGATGACCCTGATGATCACGCTGCTGGACTTGCATGCGGCGGTGGATGAGTGAACGCGACATGACACCAATATCGAGCAGACACACCGCGGTCTTTTTCACGGTCCAGCGCGGGAATGCAGGCGCGGCCATTTCGGCGGCCTGTGCAGAGCGATGGCAACCGCACACGCGACGCTGGAGCGTCGGCCCTGGCTCCCACGCTGGAGCGTCGGAGCGAGAGGGTGACGCGCGCCCATGAGCAAGAAGCAGAAGCTGGAGCTGACCTGGATCGGCAAGGACAAGCGGCCGAAATTGGAGCCGCGCATCCTGCTGGAGGACCCGGCGCGGTCCTATCATGCCGAGCGGCGGGTCAGCGACGGCGACCTGTTCGACAACTGGCTGATCTTCGGCGACAACCTGCTGGCGCTGAAGGCGCTGGAGCGGGAGTACACCGGCAAGGTCAAGTGCTGCTTCATCGATCCGCCCTACAACACCGGCAGCGCCTTTACCCATTACGACGACGGGCTGGAGCACAGCATCTGGCTGTCGCTGATGCGGGATCGGTTGGAAATCATTCGGCGGTTATTGGCGGAGGATGGGTCGTTGTGGATCACGATTGACGACAACGAGGCGCATTATCTGAAGGTTTTGTGCGACGAGGTATTCGGTCGCGACAATTTTATTGCCAACGCAATCTGGGAAAAACGTACGTCCCGCGAGAATCGGAGGGTGTTCTCGTTCAATCACGATCATCTGTTGATCTATGGTAAGAGTAAATCGGTTTTTGCAGGAATAAGGAATCCGCTGGACCTCTCGGAAGAGGTTTTGAGCCGCTATAAGAATCCCGACAATGACCCGCGCGGCCCCTGGCAATCGGTTTCGGCGAATGCGCAAGCAGGGCACGGCACCCCGAGCCAATTCTACAAACTCAGACTGCCCTCCGGAAGGGAGATTGATCCGCCCAAAGGGCGGTGTTGGCTCTACACGAAGGAAAGGATGCACGAAGAGATTCAAGCAGGCAATATCTGGTTCGGTAAAACCGGCGATAATGCGCCGCGGGTGAAGATGTTTCTCGCTGAGAAAGCGAAGAAAGGCCTGACCCCAGAAACCATTTGGCCTGCAACTGAGGTCGGGACGAATGATGCCGCGAAGAAGGGTTTGCTACAGCTCTTGCCAAAGTCCTCAGTCTTCGATAACCCCAAGCCCGAGGAGCTGTTGCAGCGCGCCGTTCACATCGCCTCAAACCCCGGCGACCTGGTCCTCGACTCCTTCGCCGGCTCCGGCACCACCGGGGCCGTCGCGCATAAGATGGGCCGGCGCTGGATCATGATCGAGCTGGGCGAGCACTGCCACACCCACATCATTCCCCGCTTGAAGAAGGTCATCGACGGCGACGACCCCGGCGGCATCACCGAAGCGGTGGGCTGGAAGGGCGGCGGCGGCTTCCGCTACTACCGGCTGGCGCCTTTGCTGCTGGAGCGGGACCGCTGGGGCAACTGGGTCGTCAACCGGGCCTACAACGCGGCGATGCTGGCCGAGGCGCTGTGCAAGCTGGAGGGCTTCACCTACGCGCCGTCGGAGACGCTGTGGTGGCAGCACGGGCATTCGACCGAGCGGGATTTCATTTGGGTGACCACGCAGAACCTGTCCGCCGAGCAGTTGCAGGTCCTCGCCAACGAGGTGGGCGAGGGCCGCTCGCTGCTGGTGCTGTGCAGCGCCTTTCGCGGCCTGGGTGCCGAGGCCGCCGCCGAGCGCTGGCCGAACCTGATGTTGAAGAAGATCCCGCGCGTGGTATTGGCCCGCTGCGAGTGGGGCCGCGACGACTACAGCCTGAACGTGCAGAACCTGCCGATGGCGGCGCCTAAGGAGGCGCCGCGATCAACCAAGCCCGAGCAGCGTTCACTGTTCGACGGGGATACGACATGACCGATATCGAGCAAGCCGAGCCGAGCATCTGCCAAGTCGCCGTCGCGGGTTGTTACAAGTCCATCGCCGAAGAACAGACCGTCGATGTGGCGCCGCTGACGGTGCTGGCCGACGCGAACAGCTCCGGCAAGTCGAGCATCGTGCAACCTCTCCTGCTGCTGAAGCAGACCATGGAGGCGAGCTACGACCCGGGTCCGTTGCTGCTGGACGGCCCGCATGTGCGCTTCAGCAAGGCGGCACAGGTGTTGAGCCCGTCTGTGTCGGGATTCTCCGTTCGGCTCTGGACGGATGGAGGCGGCATCACCAATCGCTATCGCAGGAGAAGCGACGGGGGGATTCGAGTTTCAGGCTAGGCTGTCGAAATGTCCTGAGTTTTGATGCCAAACCGATTCCGGGTCTTGGATTGCTTCATCGAACGCACTGGGGAAGCCTAAATCGGTGTCGGGGTCGCTATCGGAATCGGAATCGAATCCGCTCATCGATCAAAACAGCCAGCTCGATACCAATCCCTAATTCCGACCTCGACACCGACACCGACTAAGCATCCAAAACCGGGAAGCGCTTGTTTTAGTGAGACGGCAGATTTCGACAGCCTAGCTTCAGGCCATGGATTTCGCGCGCGCGTCCGATGGCTCTGCGGGAACGCTTGAAGCCGACGGCGCTTCGAAACATCTGAGGAACGCCCTACCGGGCGCTTTGAAGGTACTCGTCTCTCAGGAACATGCGCCAGTGGGGGTCGAGGTCGGGCGAGAACGCTGTTTCCTTGCCCTTCGCCCAATCACCGACAAGGCGAGGTTCGCTCTGCTTGTTGGCCCAGGCCCAGGGGACCCCGGATGCGCCATTGCCTCCCGCCCTGCTGCCGTTGGACGCGCTCAAGCCGGCTACTCCTCTGATCCGGGTCTTGGCGGACTTGATTCACGTGCCCGGTCTGCGCGGAAACCCAGCGCGCTCCTATCCGCGCGCCGAGATCGGCGAGGGTCTCCACGGAGCGTTCGAGCCCACGTGACCAGCCTGATCCAACAGTGGGCCGAGGTCGACGAAGACCAGCTCACGCGACTCGTTCAATGCCTCCGCCACGTCGGCATCGCTCGCTATCTGAAAGCGCGGCGGATCGACGATGCCCGCTTGGAACTGTTGGTTGCCCGCCTTCCGACCGGTGAACGGTTTCAGAATACAGACTTGGTCAACATCCTTGATGTCGGTTTCGGCCTGTCTCAGGCGTTACCCGTCTGGGTGGCCCTGATCGCCGCGAAACCCGGCCGAGTCGTCTACATCGAGCAGCCGGAGCTGCACCTGCATCCGCTGACCCAGTCCCGGATGGCCGATGTGCTGGTGGATATGGCATTGCGGGGCGTGCGGGTGATCGTGAAGACACACAGCGACCTTCTGCTGCGGGGTATTCAGACCGCCGTCGCCAAAGGTCGCATCGAGCCTTGCCGCGTCAGCCTGCACTGGTTCGGCCGCGATCCAAAGACCGGTCTGACTAGGGAAGCAAAGGCGCCGTTGGATGCAGACGGCGCCTTCGGAGACTGGCCCTCGGACTGCGACGATGTCGCACTGCGCGCCGAGTGCGAGTATCTGGACGTCGTTGCAGCGAGACATCGGTCATGACATCGCAATACCCCATAGCAGCGGTGTTGGTTGTCGATGCGTCGGTGTTGCGCGCTGCGGGAGAGGGCGCCGACCCCAGCTCACGCATGAGTCGTGCGTTCCTTGCGGCAATGCGCGAAGGTGGCTTTCACGCCATCAGCTCACCGGAGCTGACGCGGGGGCGGAATCGGCCAGCTTCGCGATTCGCGAGTCGCTGGTTCAGCAACCTGGTAGCACGGAAGCGCGTGGTGTTTCTCGATGATCCCACCGACGCCGACCTACGGGCGCACTTGGAACAGTGCGCGGAGGTGCGCGGCGGCAAGAGCCCGCGTATCAAGCGCCTGTCCGAGTATCTCGGCGACAGCTATTTCAATTTCCTGGCCGAGTTGCCGGAGCTGGTGTTGCTGATGGACGAGTCATACCGCTACCGGGCCAGCGCCGGGGTGCGCGCGATCAACGAGCTGAAGCCCCTGTTCGGGCTGGAGCTGACCGCGACCCCCTGCACGGAGTCCAGCCGCGGACCCGTGCCGTTCAAGAACCTGGTCACAGACGAGGCTGTCGAAAATCGATCTTTTTTCGACTATGAACTTACTGCATAATCCCTATCTTGTGAGAACCTGTCTGGCAAAAAAATGTCTATCAACGTCAAGTACTTTTTCTTCGAGGATAAATTATGGGATACCCAAGTGACCTGACGGACGCCGAATGGGCACTGATCGAACACTATTTTCAACCCCGTGATCGACGGGGCAGTGCCAGCCTGCATCCGCGCAAACGGATCGTCGATGCCATTTTGTACGTCATGAAGTCCGGTTGCCAATGGCGCATGCTACCCAACGATTTTCCCCCCTGGCAAACGGTTTACGATCACTTCAGCCGATGGAACAAAAGCGGTGTATGGGAAACCGCGCTGGATCAACTGAATGCGCGCCGTCGCCACAACAATGGTCGTTCGGCATCGCCGAATTACGGGATGATCGACTCGCAAAGCGTCAAGACCGAGTAGGCGAGCGAAGAACGCGGGATCGACGGCGGCAAGAAGGTCAAAGGGCATAAACGCCACAGCGTGGTCGATCTCCTCGGCAACCTGTTGCATGTGTCGGTCCACGCAGCCAATTGCAGCGATACTGTGGCGGGTGGTCCCGTGACGGCGGGTGCGGCGGAGAAACACCCGAGCATCGAGGCGTTTTCCGGCGATGCGGGTTATCGCGGGACAGCCGTGAAATTTGTCGACGAGACACTCGGACTCATCTTGCACATTTCCACCAAAATCAAAGACGGATGGGTTGTCCTTCCGAAACGCTGGGTGGATGAGCGCAGTTTCGCTTGGCTCGGTCGATTTCGCAGGCTGAGCCAAGGATTTCGAGATCCTGACTGGGGCTGCCGCGAATATGATCCGTATCGCCATGCTCGAGAAAACGCTTGCAAATTGCGGCTGAATTATTGCTAGGCAGACTCTGAATCCTAACTCTGGCCAACTGACTGGAAGGTTTGTCGGAATTTTCGCTAACCCTATGTTTATTCAAGGAAGCCGCAGCATATCTAAACCCTTGAACGGGGTTTTGGCCGGACTTATGATCAAGGTCTTGCTGAACGATCGCCAAGCCTATCGGTCGTATGCGCGACTTCTGACGCTGATCAAGACCAGCCAAATCCTGTTGAAAACAGAAGGACTGCATGCGGACTCCGCCGAGGATCTGGCCGCGCGGTTTGCTCGGCTCGAGATCGTCGATGAGCGTGCACAACGCTTTCGCGACAACCTCCTATCCGCCGTTGCCGAGGAGGCAAAGAAGCTTCCGAAGGGGGAGATCGGGTTGGCCAGCTCCGATCGTTGCGAATCGGTCATCGGCAAGGAGAAGCTTTTTTCGAACACAAAGCCCGCTTCAGGAGATCGGCAAATCCATCCTGATGATCCCTGTATTTCTGACCAACATCACGGCAGAGCGAGTGCGTACGGCAATGCAGAGCGTGCGTACTCGTGACCTTAAAGAGTGGGCAAAAAATACCTTTGGAGACTCTGCCATAACCAAGCGTCGAGCGGCAGTCCGCTACGCTGGCATCATTTGCCGGCTCGCCCGCAAGCGGGCTCCTACGCCGAGCGGCTGCCACGACGCGTAATGGTCCGCTTGCGGGCGAGGCGCCTTAGCTCATCTGCGCACTCTGCGTCTCTACGGTGAATCCTTACATTCTTTGAGGGCAGCACCCGGCTTTAATTCATCAAGGTAATTGATATGGGGCGAAGGCTACTGATCTATGGCGCGACCGGCTTTACTGGCCAATTGGTTGCGGAACACGCGCACTTGCTCGGGCTGGATGTGGTGCTGGCTGGGCGCGATGCGCGGCAACTAGAGCGGATGTCGGCGTCTCTGGGGTTGCCATGGCGAGTCGCAAGATTGGATGACGCTGCATCCCTTGACAGCGCGCTTGCAGACATCGCGGTAGTATTGCATGTGGCGGGTCCCTACGCCGCCACCGCTCGGCCCATGCTCGATGCCTGTCTACGTAACGACACACATTATTTGGACTTGACCGGCGAATTGCCTGTCTTTGTAGACCTGTATCGAAATGACAGCGCTGCCCGCGCCCGGAACCTGATGTTGATGCCAGGAGTCGGCTTCGTCTGTGCCGCATCCGACTGTCTAGCCGCCCACCTGAGCGCGCGCATGCCCGATGCGATCCATTTGCGTATCGCTTTTTCCCGCGCCGACCTGATCTCCCGGGGCACCCTGCGCGCGATGCTGGGGTTAGTTCGCGAAGGCGTCAGCATCCGTCGGGCGGGTAGGCTCACCAGCGTCCGGGTGGGTCATCTCGAACGCGGCTTCGACTTCGGCGATGGCGAGCGTTTGAGCACTGCGCTGAGCTGGGCGGACGTGTTTACCGCCTACCACACCACCGGCATTCCTAATATCGAAGTGTATGCGGAGGCGGATGCCACCGCGCGCATGCTGTATCAGGCGGGCGCTTGGTTCGGACTGCCGTTGCGCCTGCCCGTGACGCGACAACTGCTGGAATGGCCAACCCGATTTTGGCCGCAAGGCCCGAGTGAGGAGAAACGCGACGCCGCGCGCCGAGTGATTGTTGCCGAGGCCGAAGATGCCTGGCGCCAGCGGGTATGTTCGCGTCTGTACACGCCTGATGGATACAGTATCACGCCAGCGATCGCGCTCAGGATTGCCGCGCGTGCCTTGGCCGGCGAACTCAAACCAGGTTTCCAAACACCGGCTGCCGTGTACGGCCCAGACCTGGTGCTCGGTCTGGCGGGCGTGATACGGGAAGACCTGGACGTTGGACCTATCCGCAGAATGGAGCCAAGCGGCCCGTTTGGCGAACAGTGACTTTAGACGATTGCCGGAGAGAAACAGACCAACTGGCGCCGGATGCTCGTTCGCCTTCGCGACCAGGAGGCCGCACGAGAAAACAAGCCAGGTAGTTTATTTCTCGACAGAAATCGCCTAAGCCCAGTTACTGGCTTGGCGCTGCTTGCCGGCATTATGCTCTGATTTCTCAGCGCTTCAAGCCACCGGCAACAGGTCGAGGCATGCTGCCGGGTAGGCCAAGCGCTGCCGACTTCGGCCCATCGCCTCGGGGAAGTTGCTCATACGCATAGTGGACAATGGGGATTGCTTCGGTCGTTGGCTAACCGCATTCTTAAGCACAAACATGCTTTCTTACCACTTTTGGGGAATAGAGGACGGAAGATTCGAAGCCAGAAACGCTACGCCAACAATGGCGCTTCAACAGATGATGCAAACAGGCTGATCGGCAGTTCCCAGGTTGAATCCTGCCCATCATGAACAAGATATCCACCAATTCCAGTATCCATAAGAGGCTAATGAGCATGCCAGCAATCCAAGAACAGTTCCCAACCACCCAGGTCCATTCTATCGAGTCGAGTCCATCCACGCATGATGGCTCTGACCACGAGCAGGGCTGGGGTCTTCAACGCCAACAAATCGCCCAGCATCTACTGCGCGATGTCGAGACACAGCGGCTTCCGGAGGCGCTCGCTATACGCAAACAGGTGTTCTCCGGCGAACCTATCACGACGGCTGAGAGCGACATTCTTGCCCAAATGGTGAAGACTGTCGATCAGGCAGCTGCACTGATGGATGATGAACAGGATTTGGGCAATGTCCGGCGGGGCGTCGCCAAACTGCGTGATGAGATACTTGCACGCGCCAGCCTGAATTAGCCGGTCCAAGGCGATTGCAGGAGAGAAGCGTACCAACTGGCGCTGAATCGTCGTTCGCCTGCCCGAAATGGCAACTCGCCCATAATCGCCTTACGGGCGGGTCGCTGCAATGTCGATGCAAAGCGAGAAGACAAGCCAGGTGGTCTGTTGCTCAATAGCAATCGCCCCGACAGGCCTGTACCCAAGCCTTTTGGCAGTTAGTGATGGCGCAGAAACAAGCTAAAATAAGTTTTTGGCTTGGGTGTCACCTGCCGACTCATTCGGTATCGCTATCGGCGTCGGTATCGAACTGACCAACCCGCTATCCGCCAAGCTCCTCGCTGACCGCCTAGCCACGCTGTCCGCGCTTCGTGAGCATGGCCACACGACGATCGAGCAGTGCCTTTTGCTTGCCGTTGTCGTCTGCGCACAACGCATCGCACACCAGCAAGCACGTCCTGAATCGCAGCGCACTCCAGCGCCGAGCCTCGTGCGCTTTCAAACGACCGGCGTCGATCCCCGCTCCTCCCTTTGTCGTTACCCTCGGCAATGTTCAGCGCGATGGCCTGCGATGCGCGCCTTACGATGCGCACCTACGATGTGCGCAGGCGCTGATCCTTCGCGTTACGCTGTCCTTTCGCATGCTCGCAGTCGCGCTAGGCCCAGCCGACAGACTCGATGGCCGCACGGTCTACGTCGCGCTTCTCATGACCGAATGGCATAGGGCGTTTTCTCTCTCGATTCCGATTCCGATTCCGATTCCGATAGCGACCCCGACCCCGATTGCACTCCGCCGATGTCTGGATAGCGTTGTATAGGTTATTCATGAACCGCTACTTCTTGGCAAGCATGCGGAGTGCCACCGAATAAAATCATACAATATCAGCACTTCCTGACAGTATGTAAGTCGATAAATACCAGCTGAAGCAGCTTCGAACACGGTCGATGATGGATTCCGGCATCTTGCCTCCGGAATTCTCATCGGCCGTACTCATTTTGATGCAATGAAAACGCAACACCTTATCTCAGAACGCTTTAGCTGCTGGCCATCCGCGGGAAATTTTCGGAAATACCCTGCAAATAATCTGTAGTTTGAGGCGTTCGGTCGGCAGAAGCAGCTTAACTGCAGGTCATCATTGCCCATACGAAAACCACCATTTACCAACCGATACTCACTATTGTTCGCACCTGAGTTGGGGAAGATGGTTATATGCGTGCTGGACAGTCGGAATTGTCCGGAGCGTCGGTCGCGGGCATGCTGCAATCCAACCTCAGCGAACTGCACATCAAGATGCAGCATGCTGGCATGCATTACCTGATTTCACTTTGGCTTGATTTCACTTTGGCTTGATTTCGTTTTGGTTGCATTGCCACGAGTCGAATGGCCGCTGTTGGAATCGGCTGCTGGAAAACGAGGGCGAGGAATTTGCAGCACAATAAAGAGAGCGCAGCAGCGATAAGCATAAACCAGCGCCAATAGACCACTGTATAGACCACTGGCAAGCCCAATCACGGGCCTGTCGGTAATACCACCACCGATAACCTGAACACCAAAGGCGAAAGAGCATGCCAGCAATCCATGACCAGTATTCCAATGTCGCAACGCAACCTGTCGAGTCAAAAGAGACCCATCTTCCTAGCCAAACGCCAGAGCGGGACTGGCACATGCAGCGCAAACAAATCGTAAGTCATCTGATGCGCGGAATCGAGATGCAGAGACTGCCGGAGGCGCTCGCCATCCGCGATCAGGTCTTCGATGGCGAGCCGATCACGGTGGCAGATCGTGAAAATCTCGCGCAGATGGTGCGCATTGTCGACAAGGCGGCCGGGCTTTTGGAGGACGATGTGGATCTCGGACGCGCGCAGCGCAGCGTGGCCAAGCTTCATAATGAGATTCTCGCCCGTGCGCAGGCGAATGAATTGGCAGCAGTCGCGGTCGATAGCATGATGCGGTCTCAGCCTCGCCAAGCCAGCACCAGCGAGGCTTGCTGACAAAACGGTTGCCCCCATCCTGGGGGCGATTCTGCCCCAGCCCACAGAAATCCAATCCGCAAAAATCCAACCCGGAGAATCCCGGACTCGGAGAATCCCTCAGTCCAGATAACTCTCAACCGGGAGAAATCTCGATCCCTTGAAGATCCCCCTGCCAGCCGGCTTGCTGGCCGGGGGATTCGTCGTTTAGGGCGATTGCCGGAGAGAAACCGCCTCAGAACAGCACCTGGGATGATCGATGAGCTAGCTTCAAGTGCCTTTATGTATTCTCCGAACCACTTGCGTAGTCTTGGCGATCGCGCGACACAATCGCGCATGCTGTCGTCTGCACCTTTTTCGTTCCGCCTCACTGGTGCACAATCCCGTTATCGACCCCAAGCTGACCAAGGAGCGCAATTGACAGATCATGCAAATTCCGAGCATTGAACAATTCGTCGGAAATACGCCGCTGGTGCGCCTGCAGCGATTGCCCGGCACAACCGATAATTCCATCCTCGCCAAGTTGGAGGGTAATAATCCTGCGGGTTCGGTCAAAGACCGCGCGGCTTTGAGCATGATCCGTCATGCCGAGCAGCGCGGCAGGATCAAGCCCGGCGATACATTGATCGAGGCAACCAGCGGCAACACAGGCATCGCACTGGCCATGGCCGCGGCGATCAAGGGCTATCACATGCTGCTGATCATGCCCGAGAACATGAGTATGGAGCGCCGTCAAGCCATGACCGCCTATGGCGCCGAGATTCGGCTGACGCCAAAAGAAGGCAGCATGGAGGCAGCCATCGACCTGGCCAGCGCGTTGGAGGCCGAGGGGGTTGGCATCCGTCTGGACCAGTTCTCGAATCAGGACAATCCCCTGGCCCATTACGAGGGCACCGGCCCTGAGATCTGGCGCGATACGGGGGGAGGGGTCACGCACTTTGTCAGCGCCATGGGCACCACCGGCACCATCATGGGAACCAGTCGCTTTCTGAAACAGCAAAACCCCGCATTACAGATTATCGGTGTGCAACCGGAGGAGGGCGCCAGTATTCCTGGCATTCGCCGCTGGCCCAAGGCCTATTTGCCCAAAATCTACGACGCATCTCGGGTGGACCGCATCATTGACGTATCGCAAACCGAAGCCGAAGAGACCATGCGCGCACTGGCAATTCGCGAGGGCATTTTCGCTGGCGTTTCCTCCGGTGGCACGGTCGCGGCGACACTCAAACTGAGCGCGGAGGTTTCGAATGCGGTTATCGTCGCAATTATTTGCGATCGCGGCGATCGCTATTTGTCGACCGGGGTATATCCAGGCTGACACATGGGGAGAAAACGCAAAAAACTTCCGCAACAAGCAGTTGAGGCGCGCATCGAATCCTTGTCTCATGATGGGCGCGGTCTGACCCACATCGACGGCAAAACCGTTTTTGTGCATGGCGCGCTTGCCGGCGAACGGGTGCTGTTCCGCTACACCGGCGCTTGGCGCCGCTACGACGAGGGGCTGGTGACGCAAGTGCTGGAACCGGCAGCGGAACGCGTTACGCCAGGCTGTCCTAGCTTTGGCATCTGCGGCGGCTGTTCATTGCAGCATATGCATCCCGCCGCGCAGATTCTGGCCAAGCAGGATATCCTGGCGGACCTGCTGCGGCGCATCGGCAAGGTCGAACCGCAGCGCTGGTTGGCACCACTGGCTGCCGAGCCCTGGGGTTATCGGCGCAAGGCGCGGCTCGGGGTGCGCTGGGTGGCCAAAAAGGGGCGCGTGCTGGTGGGCTTTCGCGAACGCGGCTCAGCCTTTATTACCGATATCGAGCGCTGCGACGTGCTGCACCCGAGTATCGGGGAGCGGCTGCCGGCGCTGGCGCGGCTGATCGAGGGGCTGAGCATCCGCGAGCGTGTGCCGCAGATTGAAGTCGCCATGGGTGAGCAGGCGGCGGCGCTGGTATTCCGCGTGCTGGATCCCCCATCGGACTCGGATCTGGCGCTGCTGCAAGGCTTTGCCGCCGATACCGGCCTGCGGGTCTATCTTCAATCTGGTGGGGTCGACAAGGTGCGAGCGTTACCAGGGTGCGAGCCAGAGCTGGACCGCGCATTGAGCTATAGCTTGCCGCAGCACGAGATTCAGATCGAATTCGATCCCATGGACTTTACCCAGGTCAATCTGGAAATGAATCGGCTGATGCTTGATCGTGCGTTGGAATTGCTCGATCCACAGCCGCATGAACAGATTCTGGATCTGTTCTGCGGTCTTGGCAATTTTACATTGCCAATCGCCCGCAGGGCACATAGGGTGGTCGGCGTCGAGGGCGATGAGCAATTGGTGCAACGCGCACGCGCTAACGCCAGACGCAACGCCATCGACAACGCCAGTTTTCACAGCGCGGATCTCTATGCAGATATCCAGTCAGCGCCATGGCGCCACCAGCATTTCGATAAGGCGTTGATCGACCCGCCGCGCAGCGGCGCATTCGAGGTTCTGGATCTGCTTGCCGAAAGCGGCGCACACCGGCTGCTGTATATATCCTGCTATCCATCGACGTTGGCGCGAGACGCCGATCGGCTGGTCAACAGTCTGGGCTATCGGTTGCTGGCGGCGGGTGCGATGGACATGTTTCCGCATACCGCACATCTGGAATCCATGGCGCTGTTCGAGCGCTGAATCGCAATCTGGAGGTCGCAGATCGATCTGGAGCAATATCCAATGGCAATCGAAATCGAACGTAAATTCCTGGTCGTCAACGACTGCTGGCGCGACGCGGCGGAGTCCGAAACCCATGTACTGCAGGGCTATTTGTCCAGCGCCGGCAATGCAACGGTGCGGGTGCGCATCAAAGGCGATGCCGCGTTCCTGACCATCAAGGGGCGCGTGCAGGGCCTTCGTCGTTCGGAGTACGAATACCAGATTCCGCCAGCGGATGCCGAGCGTATGCTGCGCGAACTTTCGCTCCCTGCGCTAATCGATAAGACCCGCTATCAGGTACGTTGCGGCGAGCATGTCTGGGAGTTGGACTGCTTTCACGGCGCCAATGCTGGGCTGGTGATGGCCGAGATCGAACTCGGTGACGAAAACGAGCCGTTTCAGATGCCGACATGGGCAGGGCAGGAGGTCTCCGACGACCCGCGCTACTTTAACTCGAATCTGGCACAGCAACCCTATACGACCTGGTAGTCCAGGATGCACCGGCGCCGCTTTATGCATGCGCTGCTGGCAGTTCCGTGGTTGTCTGCCTGCGCGCCAAACCAAGCACCAGCAGATGCCGCACTGATTCGTTTCGGCATCGCCAACGCGCCGCGGAATCTCGACCCACGGCTTGCCACAGACGCCACTTCCGAGCGCCTGAACCGCCTGTTATACAGCGCGTTGATCCGCTTTGACGACAGCAGTCGGGCGGTACCCTGGATTGGCGCTTGGGAGCAACTCGACGCACTCCGCTACCGCTTCCGCCTTGGCACCTCAGGGCGCCAATTCAGCAATCACAGCCGGCTGACCAGCTCGGATGTTGCGGCGACCTATGGCTCTGTTCTCGATCCTGCCACCGCATCGCCACATCAGGCGCTATTGTCCATCATCAAGCGCATCGAACTGATCGACGACGATCATCTGACTTTTCATCTGCGCGAGCCAGACCCGCTGTTTCCGAGCTATCTCGGCATTGGCATCCTGCCGGCAGGGTTGATCGGCAGCGGCCATCGCTTCCAGCGCGAGCCGGTGGGCAGCGGTCCGTTTCGCTTTGCAGGCTGGCCGCGACCGGGACAGGTAGAACTGGTACGCAAGCGCGACGGACAGCGTATCGAGTTCGTCACCGTCAAAGATCCGAATGTGCGCGTCATGAAGCTCTTGCGCGGCGAAATCGATCTGCTGCAGAACGATCTGCCGCCGGAACTGGTGGGGCTGCTGCGCCGGCAGCCCGGCATCCATATCGAGCGCACCAACGGCAGCAATTTCTCCTATCTCGGCTTCAATTTGGAGGATGCGAGCAGCGGAGATCTGAATGTGCGCCGCGCGGTGGCACATGGCATCGACCGTGCGGCGATCCTGCACTACCTATTCCAGGACGGCGCGCGTGCCGCTGAGGCCTTGTTCCCGCCGGAACACTGGGCAGGGGCGCCTGCTCTCATGGCCTACGATCACGATCCAGAGCAGGCAAGATCATTGCTCGCCGCCACTGGCCATGACCGGGCGCATCCATTGCGGCTGGTTTACAAGACCTCCAGCGACCCGTTTCGGCTGCGTTTGGCCACCGTGATCCAGGCACAGCTTGCGCGGGTTGGTATCGATCTGAACATTCAAAGCTACGACTGGGGCACGTTCTTCGGCGACATCAAGGCTGGTCGCTTTCAACTGTATGGCTTGACCTGGGTCGGGATTCGCACACCGGATATCTTTCGCTATGTATTTCACAGCGCTTCGCTGCCACCAGACGGTGCCAATCGAGGTCGCTACCGAAGCGAATTCGTCGATCGCCTCATCGAGCGTGCTCGCGCGCAGGCCGATCCACGACGCCAGGCGATGCTGTACCGCAAATTGCAGCAGCGCCTGCATGCTGACCTGCCGTACCTTCCGCTCTGGTACGAAGATCAGATGTTTGCCGCCCGGCATGACATCAGGGGCTACCATCTGGCATCCGACGGCAACTACGATGCTCTCAGCCAGGTCAGTCGTGTGGACTTATTCAGAAAGATTGGCAAATTTCGCGCGTAAACTGCTCTAGTTTCTGGGTGTCGGCGGCAAACAATCGAATGCCCTCGGCCAATTTTTCGGTCGCCATGGCATCCTCGTTCAGACTCCAACGAAAGCCCTTTTCGTCAAATGATTGCTTAGGAATGTCCATATTGCGGGCAGCCTCAGCGTCCAGCTTGCGTGGCAGGTCGCCGTCCGACTCGGCCAACTCGGCGAGCAGTTTCGGTGCGATGGTCAAATAATCGCAGCCGGCCAATTCAAGGATCTCATCGACATTACGGAAGCTGGCCCCCATGACGATGGTCGTATGGCCGTGGCGTTTGAAATAGTTGAAGATGCGTGTGACCGACATCACGCCCGGGTCGGCATCGGCAGGATAGCCGGGCATATTTTCGGCATTCTTGTACCAATCCAAAATACGACCGACGAATGGGGAAATCAGCGTCGCGCCGGCCTCGGCAGCGGCGACTGCCTGGGCGAACGAAAATAGCAAAGTCAGATTGCAGCGGATACCCATTGCCTCCAAGCGTTCAGCGGCGCGGATCCCCTCCCAGGTGGATGCGATCTTGAATAACACCCGTTCGCGCGGATCGACACCGATTTCCTGATACAGCTCGATCAGACCCTCAGCGCGGGCGAGGGTGCCTGCGGTATCGAACGACAGGCGTGCATCGATTTCGGTGGAGACGCGACCCGGCACGATTTGCAGTATTTCGGCACCGAAGTTGACCGCCAACTTATCCATGGTCCAAGTTGCGTGTTCGTCTGCATTGTTGCCCTTCTCCTTGCCAAAAGCGACCGCATCTTCCACTAGGTGCCGGTATTGTGGCAATTGTGCAGCCTTGTATAACAAAGATGGATTGGTGGTCGCATCCTGAGGCTTGTATTCAGCGATCGCCTCGAAGTCGCCGGTGTCGGCAACCACCGTGGTCATCGTCTTTAGTTGGTCGAGTTTATTCATGCTCTCACCTGTCTCTTATCTTGATGCCGCTGAAAATGGCGGCCTATCCATCGGGTCAGCCGTCGCGGTCGCCATCCGGCTCCGCGGTCTTCAGCATTCACCCTAGCGGATTGTCGTGACCATTGTGCTGCAATGAAAGCCCGGGTTTTCCCTAAGTGATGGTGCAGAAACAAGCTAAACAGGTTTTTGGCTTGGATGTCGCCTGCCGACTCATTCGGTACCGCTATCGGCGTCGGTATCGGTATCGGCGTCGGTATCGAACCGACCAACCCATCCGCCAAGCTCCTTGCTGACCGCGTCGCCACGCTGTCCGAGCTTCGTCAGCATGGCCACATGACGATCGAGCAGTGCCTTTCGCTTGCTGTTGTCGTCTGCGCACAACGCTTCGCACACCAGCGAGCACGTCCTGAATCGCAGCGCACTCCAGCGCCGAGCCTCGTACGCTTTCAAACGACCGGCGTCGATCCCCGCTCGTCGCTTTGCCGTTACCTTCGGCAATGTGCAGCGCGATGGCCTGCGATGCGCACCTACGATGTGCGCCTAAGATGCGCACAGGCGTTGATCCTTCGCGTTACGCTGTCCTTTCACATGCTCGCAGTCGCGCTATGGCCCAGCCGACAGACTCGATGGCCGCACGCTAGACGTCGCGCTGCTCATGACCGAATGGCATAGGGCGTTTTCTCTCTCGATTCCGATTCCGATTTCGATAGCGACCCCGATTGCACTCCGCCGATGTCTGGATAGCGTTGTATAGGTTATTCATGAACCGCTACTAAGAACCGACTTGCAAATGACCGATAAGAATTTTCGAATCTCCTGTTCCGCCTTGCTCCTGGAGTTCGGATATCCTGGCACGTCGTGCCGCTTGCTCATTGCAGGCGTTGCCGATGCAGGCATGTCGAGCCGGTCGCAAGCATTGGCAAGTTCGTAACCTATTTGTCACAATACAATCGCGACTGTAAACGCACTCGAGCCTTGTGCGCAGGATGCCGCGCCCAGAGAGCATAAGGTTGCGTTTCTGGTCGGGATCGAAATCGAAAATTTCGCGTCTAAAAATCCATCTGTTAGACTCGAAACGCTGATTCTGATTCCGATCCCCACGACGACTCGCACAGTCTCAATCGCGTAGGAGCCAGGTCATTGAGCAGGTCGCCGCGCGCCAATCCCAATAGTCGAATCTATCGTTCAGGTATGCAATGCACCCCGCACCCAGGCACTATTTGTTTTCACCGGAGACCGACCCTTCAGAGATTGTCACGACCATTGGCTCCACATTGCATTGTGCAACGGACGCCACCGTCGAGTCGATATGCCGCTATCTTGACAGCTTCGAATGGAATCTCTACTTGGCGGGTGCCGCACTCGAAGAGCGGATGTCGGGCACCTTGGCGAACACGGGGCGCGAACTGCGCTGGCTCGATCTTGGCAACCACGGCGCCGTTGTGGCGCGTCAGATGATTGCGGTTGATCCGGACTTTGTCGAAAGTCTGCCGGAAGGGCCGGTGCGCGGGTTGCTGGCACCGGTGCTTGGCATCCGGCGCCTATTGCCGATGGCGGAATTGCGTATTTGCACACACGGATTGCGCGTATTGAACGATGACGATAAGACCGTCGTACGCATCCTGATCGAGGAATCGAGACCGATCGATGCGGCTGGCCATCGGTTGCAGGCTTTGCCAGCGCGCCTATTCATACAGCCCGTGCGCGGTTATGAACGCAAACTGGAAGCCACGATTCAACGCTTGCAGTCCTCTCTGGGGCTACACTCCGGCATGCTCTGCGAACCGGCAACGCTGTTCCAGCAGGCGCTGGCGTCAGTTGGTCGCCGTCCGGGATCTTACTCATCGAAGCTTGCCTACCAACTCGATCCGCAACAACCGGCCGATGCCGCCGCCAAGCAGATCCTGCGCGGCTTATTCGATACTCTGGAGGCGAATATCGACGGCACGCTGCATAATCTCGACTCGGAGTTTCTGCACGATCTGCGGGTCGCAACGCGCCGTACACGCTCGGCATTGGCCCAAATCAAAGGGGTTTTTCCGCCTGCGGTGGTGGACGAATTCAAAGCGGGTTTCGCCTGGCTACAGCAGGTGACCGGCCCAATGCGTGACCTGGATGTTTATTTGCTGGATTTTCCAAATCTGCGCGAGAGCCTGCCGGAATCCATGCGCGACGACCTAGAGCCGCTGCGCGACTGGCTCCGCGGCCATTACGCCGAACAACAAACCAAGCTTGTCGAGGCGCTGGAATCGCCGCAATTTCGTGCTCTGCGCGAAGATTGGCGCGCATTTCTGGAGATGCCAAATTCGCCCTCTTTAGCACCGGCACCGCGCAATGCCAGGCGGTCGATCAAATCCGTCGCTGATTCCGGCATCCGCAGCATGCTCAAGCGCGTGCGCCGTGAAGGCAGGGCGATCACCGATGCATCGCCGGCGGAGGAACTGCACGAGTTGCGCAAGAGTTGCAAGAAACTGCGCTATCTGATGGAGTTTTTCGAAAGTCTGTATCCAGCGGACGAAATCCGAGGTCTGATCAAACAGTGCAAGATCTTGCTGGACAACTTGGGTAGCTTCCAGGATTTGCAGGTGCAGGCCGACCACCTCAGGGACAGCGCTCGGCATATGCAGGCAGAGGGCGCCGCCGACACCGCCACGCTGCTGTCCATCGGTGCCCTGGTAAAGACCATGCTCGATCAACAGGTGCAGGCGCGCAAGGCATTCACAGACACCTTCACGACCTTCGACAGTGCCGCAAACCGGGCCGCCTTCAAGCGTTTGTTTGCTGCCGCGGCCGGTACGGATGCCAAACCGACTCCCAGCACCGACTGCAATCCCGCTGGCAATCCAGATTCCAACCTTGGAGACGCGAACCAAGCATGAAAATCGTCGGCGTTTATAGCATCAAAGGCGGTGTTGGTAAGACCAGCACCGTCGTTAATCTGGGCTATTTGGCGGCTGCCGATGGTCTGCGCACCCTGGTTTGGGATCTCGACCCACAAGGGGCTGCCAGCTATTATTTTCGCATCAAGCCCAAGGTCAAAGGTGGTGGCAGCGCTCTGCTGCGGCGAAAGCGGGAACTCAATGATCGTATCAAAGGAACAGACTTCGATTTGCTGGATCTGCTGCCCGCAGACTTCTCATACCGCCACATGGATCTCTTGCTGGGAGGCACAAAGAAGCCCGGCACGGCCCAATTGCAGCGCCTGCTAAAGCCTCTTCAGCGCGAATACGATCTGATCTTACTGGATTGCTCACCCAGCATTTCGCTGTTGTCCGAAAATATCTTTCGCGCCGCCGATGTATTGTTGGTGCCGGTAGTCCCGAGCACCCTGGCAGCGCGAACCCTAACCCAACTTGCCGACTTCCTGGCCACGCAGGATGCCCATTACAGCGCGCGCCTGTTAGCGTTTTTTTCCATGGTGGAGGACACTTCGCCGTTGCAGCACGAAGCCATGGAGCGTTTGGTGAAAGAGCATCCCGACATGCTCAGCACATCCATCCCGCGGGCATCTGAGATCGAGCGCATGGGCCTACAGCGCATGCCATTGCCCGCTTATGCACCAGCCCACGCTGCCACCTTTGCCTACCGCGAACTCTGGGCGCAGCTTGCGACTGCACTCTTGGTGCCCCGGTAGTCGCGATTCTTTCCGGATTCGGCTGAGCCCGTATGATTTGCCAGGTATGATTTGCCAGCGCCAATGCTCCAGATTTGGTCAACCCCGTCCAACTCCCGAGGTGACCTCCTGAACGGCCCGAGCCGTGCTGCAAACGTCAATCCCGCGACTCGATGATTCCCATCCCGGCACGCACACAACGCAGCAGGCCGTAGTCGTAGCGCCCATCGAAACTATCGTAGACGGGCTTGAGGCTGAACAGATTATCCTCGGGCAATTGCTGGAAAGCGAGTTCGATGGCGTTGATGGTCGCCGGATCGAGCTGGACCACGTCTTGCAGCGACAGCTCGCCGATTTCAATGCCGCGCGCCAAATGGCTGTAAATGGTGGCGGGCTTGAGATCCCGGCGGTGGGCGATTTCCGGCACCGCGATCCCGTCGCGATACATGTCCAGCGTGGTGCGCACGGTGTAGCTGAGGCCAGAATCTTGGCTCGGGCGCGGAGCCTCGTTGGCCGCGCGCGTGCTGGCACGGGCTGTTGGTTCGGGTAGCGGGGCCAAGTCCTTAGGGCGTCCGTGCTCGGCCTCGTGCTCGCTCAGCAGGGCGAGGAAATCAGGACCAAAGCGTTCGAGCTTGACTGCGCCAACGCCGGAGATACGCATCAGCTCGGCGGAATCGCGCGGGCGATAGGCGATCATTTCGCGCAGAGTCACGTCGCCAAAGATCATGTAGGGGGCCACTGATTCGCGCACGGCCAACTCCCGGCGCAGGCCGCGCAGGCGTTCCCAGAGCACCTGGGCATCCGGGTGATTCGGCAACTGGGCCAGGCTGGGCCGACGCTCGCCGGTGCTGCCGCGCTTGCGCTCCGGGTCGCGTCGCAATTGAATGCCGCGCTCGCCACGCAGCAGCGGCCGGCTGTTTGGAGTGAGTCGCAATCCGCCATAGCCTTCCACATCCACCGCCACCAGTCCGGCGGCGACCAGTTGTCGGTAGACGGATTTCCACTGGCTGGCGTTCAGCTCCTTGCCAATGCCGAAGGTACTGACCTGGTCGTGGCGGTTGTTGCGAATGCGGGCGCTGTTCTTACCCAGCAGCACGTCCACCAAATAGCCGACACCAAAACGCTGGCCGGTACGATAGATGCAGGACATCGCTTTTTGTGCTGCGACGGTGCCGTCCCAGGTCGCGACTGGCTCCAGGCAGGTATCGCAGTTGCCGCAGGCCTCCTCGCGCTGCTCACCGAAGTAGCGCAACAGCGCCCGGCGTCGGCAGTCGGTAGTTTCGCAAAAACCGACCATGGCATTGAGCTTGTGGATTTCCAGGCGCTTGAACTTTTCGTCCGCCTCTGAGCCCTCGATGATGCGCCGCAGCATGGCGACATCGCCCAGGCCATAGGTCAGCCAGGCATTGGCGGGCAAGCCGTCGCGGCCGGCGCGACCGGTCTCCTGGTAGTAGCCTTCCAGGGTCTTGGGCATGTCCAGATGGGCGACAAAGCGCACGTCCGGCTTGTCGATGCCCATGCCGAAGGCAATCGTCGCGACGATGATGACGCCTTCCTCGCGCAGGAAGCGAGCCTGATGCTGGCGGCGCATGTCCTGCGGCAGTCCTGCATGGTAGGGCAGTGCCAGCAGGCCTTCGCCAGCCAGTGCGCTGGCGGTTTCCTCGACTCGGCGTCGCGATAGGCAGTAGACGATGCCGGCGTCGCCGCGGTGCTCCTGGCGCAGAAACTCCAGCAGTTGCCGGCGCGGGCTATCCTTTTCGACAATGCGGTAGCGGATGTTCGGCCGGTCGAAGCTGGAAACGAATTTGTGTGCACCAGCAAGCCCCAGGCGTTGTACGATCTCGTTGCGGGTTGGTTCGTCGGCCGTCGCGGTTAGCGCGACTCTGGGCACATCCGGCCAACGCTCGTGCAGCAGATGAAGCTGGATGTATTCCGGGCGGAAGTCGTGCCCCCATTGGGAGACGCAATGCGCCTCGTCGATGGCAAACAATGCGACTCTGCTGCGTTCCAATAATGCCAGAAAGCGCTCGGTGAGCAGCCGCTCCGGGGCGACATAGAGCAGATCCAGCTCGCCATTCAGCAAGCCCTGCTCGACTCGATAGGCTTGGTCAGCGGCCAACGAAGAGTTCAAAAAGGCCGCGCGTACGCCGAGCTGCCGCAGGGCGTCGACTTGGTCCTGCATCAACGCAATCAGTGGCGAGATGACGATGCCGGTTCCGGGACGCAGCAAGGATGGGATCTGATAGCACAGGGACTTGCCGCCGCCGGTGGGCATCAGCACGAGGGCATCGTCGCCGTCGAGTACCCGGGCGATGATCTGCGCCTGGGCACCGCGGAAGCTGTCGTAGCCAAAGACCTGTTGGAGGATTGTGCTCGGAGTCTGGTCCATGGGCGGGTTAATCTGCTGATAGAGTTTGCGGGCGGTCTGTGGCGCGCGGCTAGCTCGAGTTGGAAGACCCATGCATTGTAACGCGTTGGGCGTTGTTCGCCAGCCCGCGGATGATTCCATTGGCGATCGCTATTCGCCGGGATCCTGTCCCAGAACCATCTCAACCGCGTTGAACGGGAGAATGCGCAAGAGGGCAAGCTCGGTGATTGTGGCGATCATGTTCGCCAGCGATGCGGTAGGCCATGAGTGTGCGGCTGACTCTGCGGCCAAATCGGCCAGTAGAACGGCACGCGATGGCATTGCAACAGCAAAAACAGAGTCAGTGTGTCCTGGCGCGCGAGGCTGGGCGAGACGGGTGCTGCCTGCGTAAAATGTTCAGCTAGTCAACCAGAATGAAATTTGATCCCTATTCTTTGAAGGCAGCGTCTAGTCAACATCCGTCCAGTCAACATCAGGTTTCTCACGCCCTGATGTCATGTCCTTTCGATTCCGATCATGATCAAGTCGCGCTGGTCGGGTTGCACCCTGGGGTCTCTTCCATTCAGTTGTCGAGAAGACGGTGGCCTACAGCCTTTCTCCCGGGAAAGGCGCGGCACTCGCGTCCGCTCCGCTGGCATCATTTGCCGGGTCGCCCGCAAGCGGGCTCCTACGCCGGCCGGCTCCCACGCAAGGGTCCGCTTGCAGGAGAGGCGCCTTGGCCGCTCTGCGCACTCCACGTCTCTGCGGTGAATCCTTACATTCTTTGAAAGCAGGACCCGGGGAGACGATCTCGCAGATCCAGTCAGGCACAAGCTCAACGACATCGCGGGGGTGCTCAGGCATCCCCTCCTTGCGCCTGCCGGCGAGGTCGTGGTTAGGCTGGTGCCGGTAGCGGCGTTCTGCCTCGGCACCCGGGTCCGAATGATGGTGGGCTAAGGCTCGGCCTCGCTGGTCGATGGAGTCCGGGCCGCTCGGGGCGATCGGAGAATGACGGCGATTCCTGTATCAAGAGCCGGTAGATGTCCATGACAGCTCTGCCAGGACAGAGAAGAGCGGGCAGGGCCGCTCATCGTCGATTGCTTGGTCCAAGGACCGGCAACATACGACAGGGCGATTCCGAGCTGTGCTGCGCGATAATGGACCGTTGCCACAAGCAAACTCATACCAGCCATAAGCAGAACCTTGTAATTCCAATGCAGCGCATGTGGTATCGTCTGCTGTGGTGCGCGGCTTCAGGCTTACGCTGCGGTCGCGGATGCTCGCGGCCATCTGGCCGTTGACTTCTGTTTTTTCCAACCGGCTCGCTGCTTTGCAGCATCACGGGCGAGTGCGTGCTTGCCAATGTCAGCGAGCCCAATCCATGAGGCATGCGATGATCAGACCCGTCGGCTCCGATGAGCTCAAGCCCTTGTTTGTTTACGATCCGGACCAGCACCATGCGCTGATGCATGAGGCCGAGGGCCTGCCGTCCATCACCATCAGCTCGCAAGCCGCCGGCAATGCGGTGATGATGGGTGGTGGTTACTTTACGCCATTAACCGGCTTTATGACCGTCGCCGATGCAGTGAGCGTGGCCGAGACCATGAAGACCACCGCGGGGATGTTTTTCCCGGTGCCGATTCTGTGTCTTGTGGACGATCCGAGCTCGATCGGCGATGCGCGACGTATTGCGCTGCGCGATCCAAATATGGAAGGCAATCCAGTGCTTGCGATTATGGACCTGGAGTCCATCGAATCGGTCTCCGATGAACAGATGACGTTGATGACCGAGCGCGTGTACGGAACCTCCGACCAGGCGCATCCAGGAGTTGCTGCTTTTCAAGGCCAAGGTCGCGTTGCCCTATCCGGCCCGATCCAGGTATTGCATTTTTCTTATTTTCAGGACGACTTTCCCGACACCTTCCGTACCGCAGTCGAGATCAGAAACGAGATCGCCGAGCGTGGCTGGAAGCGGGTGGTTGCATTTCAGACCCGCAACCCGATGCATCTGGCGCACGAGGAGTTGTGCCATATGGCCATGGAGCGCCTGAGCTGTGACGGCCTGGTCATCCATATGCTGCTCGGCAAGCTGAAGCCCGGCGATATCCCGGCTCCGGTGCGCGATGCCGCGATTCGCAAGATGGTGGATCTCTATTTCCCGCCGAACAGCGCCATGGTCACCGGCTATGGCTTCGACATGCTCTATGCCGGCCCTCGCGAGGCTGTACTGCATGCCTATTTTCGCCAGAATATGGGCGCAACACATTTCATCATCGGTCGTGACCATGCTGGTGTCGGCGATTATTATGGCGCCTTCGATGCCCAGACCATCTTTGACGAGCAGGTTCCGAAGGGCGCATTGGGCATCGAGATCTTCAAGGCCGATCACACAGCATATTCGAACAAATTGCACAAGGTGGTGATGATGCGCGAGGCCCCGGATCATACCAAGGACGATTTTGTGCTGCTGTCCGGCACCAAGGTCCGTGAGATGTTGAGCAATGGCGTGGCGCCGCCGCCGGAGTTCTCTCGGCCCGAAGTGGCGCAGATCCTGATGGATTATTATCAGTCGCTGACTTAGCCGCCAGCGACGGCCAGGGATTGGCCGGATGGAGCAATTCCATTCTGCTCGTAAAGTCTGCGCCTGGATCTCCAGGCGACAGAGTCAATTTGCGAGGCGATGAACGTTGAGTTTCTCGCGCTTTGGTGGTGGTTTTGATGGATTTCGATCCCGATACGCCTGGGGTAGCGTTTTGGTGCGTCAGCCTGGCCTTCGAGGTTGCAGCGGTGCTTGTTGAGCTTTTTTCCGACTCGCGTCCCACGGGGTTGCTCCCCGACGTAACGGGGGTTAGGCCTCAGAATGATGCGATTGCCATCGGATGTGCTGTTTGAATGGATTGTGTCGCCTGCGTTGTATGGCGCTTACTGATCAACGCGAGGTTAAGGTGGTACTCTGTTGCGGCGCGGCAAGAAGAGGCTCGCGCAGAGACGCAGGGGCGCAAAGGTAAAGAAACAAAAGTCGTTTTCGTCACCAGCGCCATGCCCTAGGCTGATGAAGCAATCCAAGACCCGGAATCGGTTTGGCATCAAAACTCAGGACATTTCGACAGCCTAGTGCTTCGGTGCAGATGTTCCGAGACAGTTTCCGGTCGTTGTCGTTATCGTTGTCGTTGTCGTTGTCATAATCGTCTTAGCCGAATGCTCGATAACGACTACGATTACGACAACGACAACGAACCGCCTCGGGATTTCTGTACCGATCCACTAGTGCAACCCGCCCAGCACGACTTGATCGGGATCGGGATCGAAAAGACATGACATCAGGGCGTGAAAAACCTGATGTTTGCTGGGTAGGCATTTGCTGGGTGGATGTTTGCTGGGCGCTACCTTCAAAAAATATGAGGATTCACCGCAGAGACGCAGCGTGCGCAGAGAGGCCAAGGCCAATGCACCCCTTCTCTGCGTCTCTGCGGTGAATCAAACTTCATCCTGGGTGAATGGGCGAACGTTGCTACGAAGGCTGCTCCCCTGCCAGCTCTCGCAATAGACGGATCATCTGTTGCAGATCCTGCCAGCCCTTCGCTTTTTCTGCCGCGCTTCGCAGGTAATACGACGGATGATAGGTGACCAACAGCGGCGTCCCGGTCGCGGCGAACACGTGGGTACGCTGTCTTAGGCGGCCCACTGATTCGTCAATTTCCAGCAGGTTAGTGGCGGAGACGCCGCCCAGGCAGACCAGCAGCTTGGGTTGTACCAATTCGATCTGGCGCAGCAGATAGGCACGGCAAGCGGCTGCCTCGTCCGCGTGCGGATTGCGATTACCTGGCGGGCGGCATTTGACGATGTTTGCAATGTAGATCTGCTCGCGTTTCAGCTCCACCGCTGCCAGCATGCGATCCAACAGTTGCCCTGCGCGCCCGACGAAGGGCTCGCCTTTCAGATCCTCTTCCCGCCCGGGCGCCTCGCCAACCAGCATCAGCTTCGCATGCTGGTTTCCGACGCCGAACACGGTATTATTTCGACCATCGCACAGGCCGCAAGCGCGACAGCCGGCGACGGTCTGTTGCAGTGTCGGCCAGTCCATTGCGGCGATCGGGTCAGCTTGCGTCTCTTGCTTGGCAAGCATCCGGTTTTGTTGCGCTGATGCGCGCGGCGCTGCCGTTGTCGGGGTGGCAGCCGCCTGTTCGGATGCACGCGGTTGGGGCTGATTGAATGGGGCATCCTTTGGCGTACGCGCATGCCAACTGGTAATGCCCATCGCCGCCAGATACTGTTGCCTTCGGGCCTCGTTCACGTCAGGCTCTCGCTCGTACTCATATTACCTTGGGATGCAGGAATCCTCATCCTGTCACACATCGCCGATTTGCGGATGCGAGCGTGTGCGCGGATGCAGGATTTTGTTGATGGCGTTAATGTAGGCCTTGGCGGAGGCGATCACGATATCGGTGTCGGCGCCGGCGCCGTTGACGATTTGCCCGGCTTTTTCCAGCCGCACCGTTACCTCGCCTTGCGCATCCGTGCCGCTGGTGATGGCATTGACTGAATAGAGCTTCAGCAGGGTGCCGCTGTTGACGATGCTTTCGATGGCGCGGAAGGTGGCATCCACCGGGCCGCCGCCAATGGCGGTGCCGGGTTCTTCCTCGCCGTCCACAGCCAGCACGAGATCGGCCCTCGGCGTCTCGCCGGTTTCGGAACAGACTTTCATCGAGACCAGCTTGACACGCTCGTTGGCAAGATCCAGCGTGGCATCGGTGACCAGCGCCTGCAGATCCTGGTCGAAGATCTCGTGTTTTTTGTCCGCCAGGTCTTTGAAGCGGCTGAAGGCCGCGTTCAATTCCTCCTCGCTGGCGAAGGTGACGCCCAGTTCGCCAAGGCGAGCGCGCAATGCGTTGCGCCCGGAGTGTTTGCCAAGCACCATGCGATTCTCGGCCCAGCCGACATCCTCGGCGCGCATGATTTCGTAGGTTTCGCGATGCTTGAGCACGCCGTCCTGATGGATGCCGGATTCGTGCGCAAAGGCGTTGGCGCCGACGATGGCTTTGTTCGGCTGCACGGCAAAGCCGGTGATCCCGGACACCAACCGCGAACAGGTAACGATCCTTGTGGTATCCAATCCAGTGTCGCATTCGAATAGATCCTGGCGGGTGCGGACGGCCATCGCGATCTCCTCCAACGCGGCATTGCCAGCGCGCTCGCCAAGACCATTGATGGTGCATTCCACCTGCCGCGCGCCATTGCGTACAGCGCTTAGGGAATTGGCCACCGCGAGGCCGAGATCATTATGGCAATGCACCGAAAATACCGCCTGGTCGGCGTTTGGAATACGCTCACGCAATTGCGCGATCAGATTACCGAACTGATGCGGCAATGCGTAGCCGACAGTATCTGGAATATTCACCGTGCGGGCTCCGGCCTTGATCACCGCTTCCAGCACCCGACACAAAAAATCGATGTCGGAGCGACCAGCATCCTCTGGCGAGAACTCTACGTCGTCAGTGTATCGGCGCGCGTGACAGACCGCATGCACGGCTTGCTCCAACACCTGATCCGGTGCCAATTTGAGCTTTTTCTCCATATGGATCGGCGATGTGGCAATGAAGGTGTGGATACGGCCCGAGTTGGCATCCTTCAGCGCCTCGCCGGCACGCTCGATGTCTTTGTCCAGAGCCCGCGCCAGCCCGCATACGGTACTGTCCTTGATGGTTTCGGCAACCGCTTTCACCGATTCGAAGTCACCGGAACTTGCGATTGGGAAGCCGGCTTCGATCACGTCTACCCGCAGTCGTTCCAGCGCCTTGGCGATGCGTACTTTTTCGTCGCGGGTCATGGACGCGCCGGGGCTTTGCTCACCGTCGCGCAGCGTCGTGTCAAAAATGATCAAGCGCTCTTTGCTGCTCATACTGTCTCTCTGCTGCCGGGGTTGAGGGTCGAGGGCTGGCGTTTGGGATTGCTACCGGTTGACCGATTGCCGATGTCGTTCGTCGGGTAGGGCCGCGGCTGACGCGGACACCGGGATTGTACCCATCATTTTCCACATTCTGTCATGAATGAACAGGATACTGGCGTCAGAAGCCATACAGCTCTTGCCAGACTTGTTCTCCTTCAATCTGTTTTTGTATGAGACAACCCCAAAAAGTATGGCAGCATATCTGGTACCCAAAGGTAAATGATGCACGAGCACCCCGCAAACACCGGCATACGCCTCTGCAAGGAGGCTTTTCGATGCGGATTTGGTTCAAATGTATCAGTCACTTAATAGAGCTAGACGGATAATAACGCGGATGATCCGCACGGGGCGATTCCTGCCAACTTAGGCGATTGCCGAAGAGAAACAGACCAACTGGCGCCGGATTCTCGTTCGCCTTCGCGAAGCGGCAACCTGCCCACAGTCGCTCGATGGACGGGTTGCCGTAACGTCGATGCCGGACGAGAAGACAAGCCGGGTGGTGGGTTTCTCGGCAGGAATCGCCCTAACACCCGCCCAGCGGGGCGGGTCGGCACTGACACAGCTTGCAGTGTTCGCACTCATTCTGCTGAAACGGCGGATTCTGCTGAAAAGGCGAGAGTCAATGCTGCATTATCTAATTCAACAATCTGGGTCAGCCTCTGATATTCCGACACTGCCCAATGCCCGTCATCAACGTCCGCCGTATTCGGTAACGGCCTGATTGGTTCTGACTGCCGCTCCGGCGTGCTGCAGTGACGGTAGCACGAACGCAAACACGACGAGGTCGCACATGAAACAGAATTCTCATCTTTTATCTCAATTGAGGGCGCATTGGCGCAACTCCGAACTGCAGCAGCGCCGATTGGGTTATCGGGCATCGGCATCGGGTCTTGTCGCCCTTGGTGGCGGGCTGTCGCTTGCCTTGAGCGCGATGCCGGGGACTGCACAGGCTGCTGATATCACAATTAACGGGCGGGAGACGCGCACGCAGCAGATCGGCGGCAATCAGTCGCTGGAAATCACTGACACCGGCTCGATTGAGGTTGCGAACGGCTCCGGCGTGATTCCGACCGGTGCCAACGCCGCCATCGGTGCCATCGACAATGCCGGCAGTATTGACGTCGGCAATACGGGTATTCTCATCGATCGTGGCGCAACGGCCAATGCTGGCATCAGGAATGCAGCCGGTGGGCTGATCGACGCTGGGGATACCGGCATTTCCATTGTCTCCTCCGAACTGAGCGGCAATCTCTCCAATGCCGGCACGATCCAAGGCGGTAACGAGATCGAAAATCGCAACGACGGTATTGGCTTGTATAGCGCGTCGACCCTGAACAACGATTTGATCAATGCCCAAGGAGGATCGATCGACACCTTGACCAACCAGGGTGACGATGGTGTCTCAGTCCAGAGTAATTCCCTCATCAAGGGCAATCTTCTGAATGCCGGCAAGATTGAGTCCGCCAATGACGGGATTTCTTTCCTCAGTGGATCTATCGAGGGAGCAATTGTCAATCAGCAGACCGGCGAAATCCTGGCGAACACCAACGGCATCGCGGTGTCCGCGACCAATGCTGCCGTTGCTATCGGCTCGATCAGCAATGAGGGCAGCATTACTGCCACCAACGGGGACGGCATCTATGGGTTTGGCTTAAGTAGTGCGGTGACGCTGGGTAATATCCAGAACAATGGCAGTATCGTCACCAGCTTTGACGGCAATGGGATCGGGGTCTACAGCGGGAACGGCGGCATCGTCGTCAATGACATCGGCAACGATGGCACGATTACGGCTAGCTCCAGTGGCATCAGCCTCGCGGGCGGAAGCGTAGGAGTTGCAACATCAATCACCAACGCCGGCACGCTCTCCGGGGGGATCAACGGTATCCAGCTTGCCGTCTTCCAGATTAATGGGGACATCAACAATGCAGAGACTGGAGAAATAACCAGCAGTTTCGGAAACGGTATCTTTGCCGAATCTTCCACCATCGCTGGCGACCTGGTTAACCAAGGCAGACTGAAAAGCAGCGGCTTCGATGGCGCCTATCTGTTCAATTCCCAAATCCAGGGGCAAATCCTCAATCAGGGGTCAATCTCCGCGGCGCCGGATAATGAAAATAGCGTCGGCATAGCTCTGTTATCGGAATCGTCAGTTGTCGGAGCGATCAACAACCAGGGCGACATCTCGGGCAACGCAGCGTCTATCCTCGTTGATCAGAGCTCCGGCGTTGGCGGCATCGTCAATTCCGGCGATCTGGAAGGCGCTTTGCTTCTCTCCGGAACCGACGGTCTCGGCGGCGGCATTGATGTCACCAATAGTGGCAGCATCGACCTCGGCAGCAGCGAATCCTACATCAGCGGCAACTTTACTCAAACCGCTGCCTCGCCGGATACCTCGCTGGCCATTTCGCTGCTGAGCTTTGGTGTTTACGATCAGGCACCGCTGAGGATTGCCGGAGATGCAGATATCGATGCAGAACTGAGGCTCAGCTTCGATTCCAGCTTTGCGCTCAACGAGGCGACTCGCTTTACGCTGATCGACGTATTTAGTTCCCTGACCGGGATGTTTACCAACTACGCCAGCAATTCCCTGGTGCGCAGTTTTGGTTCTTACGACCTCTTTATCGACTACGATACCGATAAAATAGAGCTCTACAGCACCGCGCGGGTGCCGGTTCCGGCGACGCTGATGCTGATTGGAGCCGGTCTGTTCGGCTGGTATATGGCACAAACGATTGGCCGACGCCGCTGCGCCGGCATAGCCAACGGCTAGGTACGTCGGCGCCGACCACGGCGCGCCCAGCAGGAGCAAACCTGTACAGTACGCCTGGGTGCAGAGTTCCGGGCGATTGCCGGAGAGAAATAGACCAGCTGGCACCGGATTCTCGTTCGCCTTCGCGAAGCGACAGCTCGCCCATGGTCACTCTATGGGCGGGTTGTCGCAACAATGAGGCCGGACGAGAAGACAAGCCAGGTGGTCTATTTCTCGATGGAAATCGCCTAAAGCAGGTTCTGCACCACTCGCTTTTGAGACCGCCCCAATGGCCGGCGGCGCCCGCCGATAACTGCTGGCGCCGGTGTCGGCCCAAACCGGCAGCATCCTGCCGGCAATGCGGGTCAGGATTAGCGGATCATCCGCCACTGATGAACATATTCAGCATGAGCTTGTTCAGGCGCCCAACGAAGGCGGCCGGATCATCGAGTTGACCGCCCTCGGCAAGCTGCGCCTGATCGAGCAGGATCATGCCGAGATCGTCAAACTTGGTGGCGTCGCTTTCCGACTCCAGGCGCTTGACCAGCGGATGCTCTAAGTTGAGTTCCAGAATGGGCTTGGTATCCGGTGCATCCTGGCCGACCGCCTTTAACACGCGCGCCAGATTAGCGCTCATGTCATGCTCGCCGACGACGATGCAGGCTGGGGAATCCACCAGGCGAGTCGAAACCCGCACTTCGGCCACCTGCTCGCCGAGGGATTCCTTCAGACGCTTGAGCAGATCGCCATGTTCCTTTTCCGCCTGCTCGGTTTTTTCCTGATCTTCCTTATCCGCCAGATCGCCGAGATCGAGCTTGCCCTTGGTGACTGATTGCAGATGCTTACCCTTGTACTCGTGTAGATGCGAGACCAGCCATTCGTCGACGCGATCGGAGAGTAGCAATACCTCCACCTCCTTTTTCCGAAATACCTCCAGATGCGGGCTGTGGCGGGCCGCCGCGGGGCTGTCCGCGGTGATGTAGTAGATCTTGTCCTGGCCCTCTTTCATGCGCTCGATATAGGTATCCAGCGAGACATTCTGTTGCGTCCCCTCGGAGACCGTGGTGGAGAATCGCAACAGACCGCCGATGCGCTCGCGGTTGCCGAAATCTTCAGCTGGTCCTTCCTTGAGCACGCGGCCGAACTGGTTCCAGAATTCCTGGTATCTTTCTGGCTCATCCTTGGCCATGGTCTCCAGCAGGTTCAGTACGCGCTTGATGTTGGCGCCACGGATGGTGTCGATCTTGCGGTTATGTTGCAGAATCTCGCGGGAGACATTCAGCGGCAAGTCGTCGGAGTCCACCACGCCCTTGACGAAGCGCAACCAATGCGGCAGTAGCTTATCGGCCTCGTCCATGATGAATACGCGCTTCACGTAGAGTTTGATCCCATGCTTCTGTTCACGCTCCCACAAATCCCAGGGCGCACGCTTGGGCAGATAGAGCAGCGCGGTGTATTCGTTAGTCCCTTCGACCCGATTGTGCACCCAGGTCAGGGGCTCCTCGAAATCATGGGAGATATGCTTGTAGAATTCCTTGTACTCGTCGTCGGTGAGTTCCGACTTGGCGCGCATCCACATTGCGGTACCGCGGTTGACCTGTTCGTACTCCGGTGGCTGTTCCTGCTTCTCTGAATCCTGTTTTTCATCACCCTCCGTTTCTGCCTTGTCCGCTTCGGTCTGGTAGGTTTCCTTTTGCATCTCCACCGGCATTGCGATGTGGTCGGAGAATTTTCCGATGATGGCGCGCAAGCGCCAGGAGTCGGCGAACTCTTTCTCGTCTTCTTTCAGATGCAGGATGACGTCGGTACCCCGGCTGGGTTTTTCGACCGTCTCCAGTGTGTAGCTTCCGCGACCGTCGGACTCCCAGCGCACACCATGATCGGCGGTCAGTCCAGCACGGCGCGAGATCAACGTGACCTTGTCGGCGACAATGTAGGCGGAGTAAAAGCCGACTCCGAATTTGCCGATCAGGGCGTTGTCGGTGGCCTGCTGATTTTCCTCTGAGCCTTCTTTTTGGGCGCCCTGCATGGCCTCCAGAAAACGCCGGGTACCGGAGCTGGCGATGCTGCCGATGGTCTCCACCACCTCTTGACGGCTCAGGCCAATACCATTGTCGGAGATCGTGAGGGTGCCGGCATCCTTATCCATCAAGATGCGTACACGCAAATTGGGATCATCTTCCAGCAACTGTTCGTCGGTCAATGCCTCGAAGCGGAGTTTTTCCGCCGCATCCGATGCGTTGGAAATCAACTCGCGCAAGAAGATTTCCTTATTGGAATAGAGAGAGCTGATGACCAGGTCCAGCACCTGGCTTACCTCGGCCTTGAATTCGAGGGTTTCCTTATGGGCGTCTAGGGTCATGGTTCTGAGATACCTTCGTTGGGTTATTCTTCGGATTCGATCAGGTCGATCTCGGATCCGATCAGGTGGATTTCGGATTCGATCAAGCTAATCGAGTTACGATTCGACAACAGACGGCATGTTGAATTTGAACTCCAAAACCTGCGTAAAACGCGAACATGCCTGTTCTGTGCGCCGACAACGGTTGGCTTTGGTGTACTGCGCCTATTTCGTCATTCTTCCCATCCGCGCTGATGCCTGAGACTGTTTCTAAATCGTTTTTAAATCAGCATGCCAAGGGTTGTTTATAACAGCCTACTTTTGAGCTGTGTTTGTTGGTTGACCATAGTCGGTTGTCGGCGACTGGATGCCGGATTGTGGTGTTGGACATCGGGCGGTGAGAATTCGTTGTCCATGCGCGCAACCCAGCCGTTACAATTTCCCCTCGGGTGCTTTTTTAGCGCCAAATTCCTAAAGGCAAACCAACTCGATTTCAAGGGGAATGCAGATGCAAGCAACAACCATCCATACCGCGCCGTTCGATGGCCAGAAACCGGGCACCTCCGGTTTGCGTAAGAAAGTCAAGGTGTTTCAGCAAGCACATTACCTGGAGAACTTCGTCCAAGCCATCTTCGACTCGCAGAACAAGCTCAACGGCGGCAGTTTAGTGGTAGGCGGCGATGGGCGCTTTTACAATCGCGAGGCGATCCAGATCATCCTGCGCATGGCTGCCGCGAACGGCGTCAAACAGGCCTTGGTCGGGCAGGGCGGCATCCTGTCAACACCGGCGGCCTCGTGCATCATACGCAAGTATCAGACCCAGGGCGGCATTATTCTTTCTGCTAGTCACAATCCGGGTGGGCCGGACGAGGACTTTGGCATCAAGTTCAATACAGAAAACGGCGGTCCGGCCCCGGAGTCTGTGACCGATGCCATCTATGAGCATACCCAGAAGATCGAGCGTTATTTCACTCTAGATGTTGAGCCGATTGATCTTGACCAGATCGGTGAGCAACCGCTTGCAGGCATGACCGTGCGCGTGCTGGACCCGGTCGCGGACTATGCCGAGTTGATGGAAGGTCTATTCGACTTCGACGCCATCCGTGCTTTGTTCAGCTCTGGTAACTTTCGCATGCGATTCGATGCCATGCATGCAGTTACCGGCCCCTATGCGAAAGAGATCCTGGAGCGGCGGCTCGGCGCGGAGCCTGGTACCGTGATGAATGGCACGCCGCTGGAAGACTTTGGTCATGGTCACCCCGATCCGAACCTGGTCCACGCACACCAATTGGTGGAACTGACAACAGGTCATGACGGGCTCGATTTCGGCGCGGCCTCCGACGGCGATGGTGACCGCAATATGGTGCTGGGGCGCGATTTTTTCGTCACGCCCAGTGACAGCCTTGCGCTGCTGGCCGCCAACGCCAGCCTGGCACCGGGTTATCGGGACGGCATCTCTGGCGTCGCTCGCTCCATGCCGACCAGTCAGGCCGCCGATCGGGTCGCCGCTGAGCTTGGGCTGGGCTGCTACGAGACACCCACTGGCTGGAAATTCTTCGGCAACCTGCTCGACGCCGGTCGGATCACATTGTGCGGCGAGGAGAGCTTTGGCACCGGCTCCGATCATGTACGCGAAAAGGATGGGCTCTGGGCAGTGCTGTTCTGGCTCAATCTGCTCGCCGTCAAACGTCAATCCGTCGCCGACATCGTCACCGATCATTGGCGCCGTTTTGGTCGAAATTATTACACTCGCCACGACTACGAAGCGGTGGACAGCGATGCGGCAAACGGCCTGGTGGAGCATCTGCGCATCCTGTTGCCAGACCTGCCTGGCAAGCAGTTCGGCGATTATCAGGTCGCCTATGCCGATGATTTCAGCTACACCGATCCAATCGACGCCAGCGTGTCGGCCCAACAGGGCATTCGCATTGGTTTCGAGGGCGGCTCGCGCATCGTGATGCGCTTGTCCGGCACCGGTACTCAGGGTGCGACCCTGCGCGTTTACATCGAGCAGTATGAGCCTGATCCGGCCAAGCATGACCAGCAGGTGCAGGAAGCTCTGGCGCCGCTGATCCTGATCGCCCGCGAGCTGGCGCAAATCGAGGCACGAACCGGCCGTGCGCAGCCGGATGTAATCACCTGATCCGTTGGACCGAGTTATGACTAGACGACAAACCAGACTCGGTCGGCAATGATTCAACGGCAATCGGTACAGTGTTACCAACTATGAAACACGCGAATCTGAAACGCGCAAACATGAAGGGTTTGTACAGAAAGAGCGACTGTATTTCGCGTTTTTCATAGTTATTTCTGTCCGCCACAATCCCATAGCGCTTGGTACGTTTCTGTACCATTCCCTGGCCGTTAGGATAGGCACCAGACATCAGCCTTTAAAACTTTGTGTTATTCAGGGTTGTAAAGCATCGGCAAAACATAAATATCGACGATGTGACTGGGCAGACCCATACCATCAAACCACTTCGAATAGGCAAACTCATCATGAACAAGCAAACTCTAATGGCCCTAGCTGCAATCCTGTTTGGTATCGTATTTGTCCTCGGAACCGGTAGCGCTTTCGCCGGCGATGGATCCAGTTGCGGAGGGAAGAAAAAAGATGGCGACACCGCAGCCGTATCTATCCCCGAGCTTCCGCTGAGTTGACCGCTATTACTCGCCGTTTCCTGCTTCCAATTTACCTGGGCTCGTGAAATTCGAGTCCAGGTAACCTTACAAGGGCATGAATAATTTGATGCTCACTGAATACTTTCTTCAAAGAGTTCGGCAATCCATTGCTATAGTGGCGTAAAAGCCCAGCGAACCTATCCTTCGTCTCCGCGCATCCTACTCACCTGTGATCATCAGATCATATCTGGTGTAATCACGTCCTTAGCAGGATCCAAGCCCTGCTTGCGTACATAGAGCAACAGCTCCCTGGCCCGACCCATGGTTTCTGCCATTGCGCGCAGATCCTTCTCACTGCCATCCTCATTCGGGAATTCCATCCATTCGTTTCCATCCAATGCCTGGAAACCCATACTCCAGTCTCGGTATTGGCGTTGTGAAACCAGATCTTCGAACAATAACGCGATTTGTTCATGTCGCTCGTCTTGGCAAATACGCTTGAACGTAGAGCGTACCGCGTCGGCTTCGCCCTCCAGAACCTGTAAAAAATGCTTACCATGGAACAGCAACAGGCCGGTAATGCCGTCTTCAGCATTGCGCTTGCGCGCATAGGTGAGCAGTTCGAGCAGGTCTTTACGCTGCATTTCGCGGGTGGCGGTGCTGGCATAGCAAAGCTGTAACGGCATGTTCAGGGCTCCGGTTGCGCGTCAGTCATTTTTCCTGATTCTACGCCAGAAGAACTGAAGTTGGGAAAGAGAAACAGCGGGGGCGGGGAGGTGGTTGCTTTTGCTGTTTGGTTGCAATCCAGTTGGTTGAGAGGGAGGTCGATCCTGACGCCTGTATTGACTTGATTGGCCGTGATGCTGCTTTGATGGCGAGGATGCAACAAAAAACGGGACCCGAAGGCCCCGTGGGAAGTCAAGATCTGATTGGAATCAGAACTTATGCACCATGCCGATGGAGAAGCCGCTCCAGCTCTGATCGAAGCTCAGAGGCAGATCCTCACGATCGTCGTCGACGTTGGTGTACAGCATGTAGGCCTTGGTGCGCTTGCTGAAGTTGTGGTCGAAACCAACAGCCCAAGTGCTCTTGTCTCCGGCCAGGTCTCTGCCAAGATTGTCAACGATTGCACCGACATTGTTAGCGGCAATGGTGGTATTGCGCAGATTCGCTGCAAACCTCTGATCGCCGCGGTCAGCAGAGCCGTACATGGCCTTGAACATGTTGTTGCCGAACGCATAGCCGGCCTGTATCTGCCATAGATCCTGGGACTGGAAGCCGTTCTGGATGCTGCCAGGGATAATCTCACCTTTGTCGTTGATGTAGGTGATGCTCGACCGGGTCTGGCTTAATGGGAGGTTATCCTGATTTTCGTAAATCGCGGTCAATGTGAAGCCGTTCCAATCCAGCAGTCCGAGGCCGAAGCGATACTTGTTGTAATCGTCACCGACGTAATTACAGGAACGAGTTGGCCTACGCACCCCATTGGAGTCGACAATAAATGTCCCGTCGGGGTTTTGGTCGAAGCAGGCGGCCTCACCAGCAAGGCTGGTCTCCGAATTCATGAACATTTCATTGCTCAAGGTCTCGTAGGCAGCGGATGCGTAGAACGGGCCGTTGTTGTAGATACCGGCTATCGACCAAGCGCCGTTGATCTCGTCTGAATTGTAGTTTTGCCCGAAGCCAGCGGTGGCGCCGCCTGGGGCAACCAGAGCCGCTGCAAGCGAGAAACCGGAGAAACTCGGGCTGATGTAGACGAATGTATTGTCAACGCGCAGATCATCGAAATCAACCGTGCCGTTATAGTCGGCCATGGTGTCGGCAAATAGATCCAGTTTGCCCGTGGAGATCTTCAGCGGGGTGTCGTGCCGGCCGATCAGTACGGTACCGAAGCCACCGGCCAAGCCGACAAAGCTGTTGCGGATGCTGACGCCGTCGTTGCGCCCGCTCGGAATATTGTCGTCCGCAGCGGCGAGTTTCACGCCCAGCTCAACCTGGTAAATCGCCTTCAGGCCGTTACCCAGGTCTTCAGAGCCCTTGACGCCGATCCGGTTGGACGGACCTTCGCCACGCATTTCGCTACCCTGCTGATTCACACCCCAACCCTTGAAGTCCTGGCCTTGTTGGATTGTGATCGGTCGGCCGAAGCTGTCGATCACGACGCCTCGTTCTTGGATCCGAGGATCACGAGGATCATTCACGTCATAGACAACGCTACCATCGGCGTCGACGCCGATCGGTGTGCCGGGCTTGATGACGACAGGTTCCCTCAAATATGCTGGGGGGATAGCGTTTTTTACGTCTTCGTAATCAAGCGAGACGCCCAAACGCCCGTACAGGGTGGCCTCGGCCATCGCGGCTGCCGGCGCGGCGACCGCCGCTGCGACTGCCAGAGTGATGAGCTTTTTGTTCATCGTGTTCTCCGCTGTTGTGAAAATAATCAATGATTGGCTCGGCGCACACAATCATCTCTTGCGAACAGAATGTTAGACCAGTATGCAACATTGCGCAACAGTTTTTACAAAAAAAGAGACAAATATTGGATACGTTGCGCGGGCGCAACACTCGATGATGCCAAGCCAGGACGGCGAGGGCCGCCTTTGAATTGAGTTAGCGTTGGGCGTGGATGGGTTAGGACCACCTAACATTTCCTGGCGTGAGACTACGATAAGGCATTGCGGTCATGCCAGAAAGGGTCCGGCTTCGATTCAGCGCTTTTGGCTGTTTGTCGCACTGGCGAACTCTCACCGACCACGACTTTGCCTGATAGAAAATAGACCAGACAGCAAAAAACCGGCGCAAGGCCGGCTTTTTGCCATCTAACTGACGTGTAGTCTAGTTTGATGAGTTCAATATTGGCTGGGGGACAAGGATTCGAACCTTGGTTGACGGAGTCAGAGTCCGTAGTCCTGCCGCTAGACGATCCCCCAAGATGCAAGCAGGCCCATCCTGATGGCCAACAGAATCGATCGCCGATATCCCATCGTGTTTTACTTTGCGGCTGATAGACAAAAGGCTAGCGTTTGGAGAATTGCGGCCTCTTACGTGCTTTGTGCAAACCGACTTTCTTGCGCTCCACTTCGCGTGCGTCGCGGGTCAGGAAGCCGGCACGGCGCAGTGGCGAGCGTAGGTTTTCATCGAATTTGACCAGGGCGCGTGCGATGCCGTGCCGAATCGCACCGGCTTGCCCGGTGGTTCCACCGCCCACAACGGTTGCGCGGATATCGACTCGATCAGTCATCTCGGCGGCTTCCAGGGCTTGGCGGACCACCATGCGGGCCGTCTCGCGACCGAAAAATTGATCCAGTTCGCGGCCGTTGACGGTGATGTTCCCGCTGCCGAGGGTGAGAAAAACGCGGGCCGCGGAACTCTTGCGCCGGCCGGTGGCATATTGCATTTCCGACATGATGACTGTCTGGCTCTATTGCTGTTTCGTTGTTGGCGGAGTTGAAGATCAGTTGGAGATCATAACTCGAGCGGCTGTGGCTGCTGCGCCTGATGGCGATGCTCGGGGCCAGCATAAACCTTGAGTTTTCTATACATAGCGCGCCCCAGGGGATTATGCGGCAGCATACCCTTGACGGCGGCTTCTATCACGCGCTCTGGATGTTCGGCAAGCACATCGGCTAGTTTCTTGGACCGCAGATTTCCTACATAGCCGGTGTGACGATAATAGATTTTATCCTGGAGTTTGTTGCCGGTCACGCGCACTTTTTCCGCATTAATAACCACCATGTAGTCACCGGTATCCACATGAGGTGTATACTGTGGCTTATGCTTGCCGCGTAATCGGCGAGCAATCTCGCTGGCCAGACGCCCGAGGGTTTTACCCTCTGCATCGACCAGGTACCAGGCGCGCCGCACTTCGGCGGGCTTCGCGCTCTCTGTTGTCATGTCCGTCGCTCCAGACCTGTTGCAATCGATTTTCGAGATGGGACAGCGCCCTGCTTTACTCTGCCAGGCCCGATCTGCCAATTGTTTCGTCTACCGACTTTTCCTGTAGAATTTCCGGTAGAGCTATTTCTGAGTTCTGGCTCTAGTGCTGGCTCTAGTTTTGGCCGTCAGATTTAGCATGTCGAATTTACTCTGATCGACCTCGACTGGATCGGGCCATGGCGCTCACCCTTCGCCCATGCCGATTAAAGATCGCGGATCATAGCGCAGCACTTCCACATTTTGCAACTCCAACCGGGCAATTGCCGCGGTTAGCTGGAGATTGCCCAGCGATGCGTTCGAATGGTATGAATGGGGCGCCTGTCATCCGGCGGTTTATGCGTTTACTCTGGCAACCTCAAGCGTTCCACCGGCTCACCGTCGATCAGGTGCTTTTGCAGAATCTCTTCAAGATCCTTGGTGTCCTTATAGGTGTACCAGACGGCCTCCGGGTAGACGACCGCGACCGGACCCTGTGCACATCGATTCAAACATCCGGCGATATTGATACGCACCCCGCCTTTGCCGGTCAGCCCGAGTTCCTTGCTGCGTTTTTTCAGAAAATCGCGTGATACCTGGGCATTGCGTTGGGCACAAGCCTGGCGACCGTCCTCGCGTTGGTTGGTGCACATGAACACATGGTGCTTGTAATAGGCCACAATGGTCTCCTAAGTTAATTTGAGATTGGTTGAAGAAATGGCGTGCCTGACGCTCTGACGCAAGCGAGGCCGTGACGATATCCGCGACCCGATTTTTGCATATTCTGCATTCGGCCCTGTGTTGACCAAGATTCCGATATTCAGGCGAAAACCTTACCTTGACCCAGAAACCCTTGTTACAGCTGGCTGACCAATGTGTAAAGTGCGGCTATTGCCTGCCGCATTGTCCCACCTTTCGTCTGCGCCAGGATGAGGCCGAATCGCCACGCGGGCGTGTGGCGCTCATTCAGGGGTTATTATCTGGAGAGTTGGATGACGGCGGACGCCTGAGTGTGCATCTCGGAAATTGCCTCGAATGCCTGGCCTGTGAGCCGGCCTGTCCTTCGCTGGTGCAGTTCGGCCTGTTGATGGATGGCGCGCGCGCCTATCAAGTCGCAAGATTGCCGCGTTGGCGCCGCGGTTGGTTGAGATTGCGGTTGGCCCTGTTGGCCCATCGGCGCACGCCATCGATCTTGGCCTTGCTGTCGCGTTTCTATCGAATGAGCGGTGTTGCGTCGATGGTCATGCGGCTGGGCTTGGCGCGCCGCGGACATCTCGCGGTACTGCATGGGCTGCTCTTGCAGGTGCGCCCACCATGGTCTTGGTCGGACCGGGTGCCGCATAAGCCCGATCCTCATGTCGGTTTATTCATGGGCTGCGTTGCGCGTGGCTTGCAAAGGCCGACGGCGGAAGCCACGCTTCGGGTGTTACAGACACTTGGTTTCTCGGTCCGCGTTCCACCGGAGCAGCGCTGCTGCGGGGCCATGCATCGGCATAACGGTCATCCGGATACGGCCGAGAAATTACTGGAAACCAATCGGCAGGCATTTGCGCGGCAAACGGTTGTCGGTTTTTCAAGCGCCTGTGTGGCGGAACTACGGCAAGGGCTCGATGGGCTGGAGTTATGTCGTTTTCTGGTGGATTCTGCCTGGCCGGCGTCATGTTCGTTGCGTCCGCTTCCAGCCCTGGTGGCGGTGCACGAGCCCTGCTCGCATCGCAATCTATTACGCGACACAGATGCGGTCTACCAGTTGTTGGCACGTATTCCAGAACTGCGCGTGGTCGGATTGGACGGCAATGACAGCTGCTGCGGTGCGGCGGGCACCTTTTTGCTGGATCGGCCCGATACCGCGTTGGCCTTGGCAGCGGACAAGGTAAAGGCGCTGGCCAAACTTGGTCCGCGCTATTTGTTGACCACCAACACGGGTTGTGCCGCCCATCTGGTCGCCCGGCTGCGCGATGCAGGTATCCAGATCGAGGTGCTGCATCCGATCGAATTGATCGCACGTCAGCTTGTCGCTACGTCAGGCATCGAGCCCTCGGCACCGAGGCCGACTTGAGGTGCTCAAACAGCTTGTATCCATTTCCCTGGCAAGCGCACATTGTGGTTCCCAGTCTTTTTGCCCATTCCCTCGGCCTTTTTGTCTATCAGCCCCTACCCCAATATTAATCCTGTTGAAATAATCGGAGAATTAGTATGAACGACCGTCACTACAGCGCCGCAGACCGAGCCTTGATCAACCTGGATCAGGCAGTCAGAACCCTTTTCGGACGGCCAAGAGTCACCGAGCGACGCAACCCAGCCGAGCATTATCCAGATGTGGATTTGAATGAACAGGAACGCCGCCACGTCGGCCGGCTGATGCGCGTCAATCACACCGGCGAGGTGTGCGCTCAAGCCCTGTATCAGGGCCAGGCATTGACCGCGCGCATGCCGGAAATACGCGAGGGTCTGGAGCGCTCGGCCCGCGAGGAAAGCGATCATTTGGCCTGGTGCGAACAGCGCATTGACGAGTTGGGCGGGCGCAAGAGCCTGCTCAATCCGCTGTGGTATGCCGGTTCCTTTGCCATGGGCGCGGCAGCCGGTATTGCCGGCGACCGCTGGAGTCTGGGCTTTGTGGTCGAGACCGAACATCAGGTCGAGGATCACCTGGACGAGCACCTATCCCGGGTACCCGCTGACGATCTGCGTACTCATGCGATCATGGAACAGATGAAGGCCGACGAGGTGCATCATGCCGATGTCGCCTACCAGGCCGGCGGCGCGGAATTACCGGCTCCGGTGAAATTTGCGATGCGAGCGGTGTCGAAAGTGATGACAACCGGTGCCTATTGGGTTTGAAACGACCTATTTGGCTCGCAAGGGCTCGCGGATTTCGACGTCGTGGGTGATCTCGGCGGTGGCGCCGAGCATGATGGATGCCGAGCAGTACTTTTCTGCGCTGAGGTCGATGGCGCGTTCCACCCGCCGTCGGTCCAGGTCGTGACCGGTCACGATGAAATGGGCATGGATGCGGGTGAAAACTTTGGGATCAGTCTCGGCACGCTCGGCCTGGAGTTCCACCACGCAGTCGGTGACATTTTGACGCCCGCGGCGCAAAATCGTCAAAACGTCGAACTGCGTGCAGCCACCCATGCCGATGAGCAACATCTCCATCGGCCGAACGCCCAGATTGCGCCCGCCGAATTCCGGCGGGCCATCCATGACCACGCCATGACCGCTGCCGGATTCGCCCAGCATGGCGACGCCTTCGATCCACTTGACCCGTGCCTGCATATTCTCAGCCCTCTAGTTTAAAACCACTTTCTTTCGTTCTTACCGCGATGCGTCCCCGTCCGCATCCGCGCGGTGACTCGCATGGTCATTTTCTGCTGTGAACGACAATTGTAAATTAATCTCTTCGGAAAGACGCAGGAACTGCTAGAATCAAGCCCGGCATCCAAAAAAACAAACCCGATGCATCATGAGCAGCTTTGACTCTCGACCCAGCTCTGAACCCGATCAAAAATGGCTTGCTCCATTTCTGAACTTTTGCCACGTCAAGCAGTATGCCAAGCAGACCGATTTGATCCGCACTGGCGAGCCTGCCGACACCCTATACTATCTGGTCGAAGGGTCAGTAGCCGCCCTGATTGAGGACGAAGATCAGCGTGAGCTGACTCTGGCATACATCAATCAAGGTGAGTTCATCGGGGAAATGGGGATGTTCATGCCGATGCAGAAGCGCTCGGTGGTCGTACGAACACGTGTACCATGCCGCGTTGCCGAGATCAGCTATCGGCGCCTCGAACAGTTGATGGAGCGCGAATTAGGCGACCATGCTATGGAACTGCTGTTCGCGATCGGGCGGCAATTGTCGCAGCGACTTCGCCGCACCAGCCGCAAGGTTGGCGACTTGGCATTTCTCGATGTAACTGGTCGGATTGCCGGTGCATTATTGGATCTGTGCAAACAGCCCGACGCCATGACCCATCCGGACGGTATGCAGATTCGGATCACACGCCAAGACATCGGGCGTATGGTGGGTTGTTCCCGGGAAATGGCCGGACGCGTGTTGAAGACGCTGGAAGAACAAGGTCATATCAGCGCAAAGGGCAAGACAATCGTTGTGTTCGGGACAAGGTAAGTGATGGTGCAGAAACAAGCTAAACAGGTTTTTGGCTTGGGTGTCGCCTGCCGACTCATTCGGTACCGCTATCGGCGTCGGTATCGAACTAACCAACCCGCTATCCGCCAAGCGCCTCGCTGACTGCCTAGCCACGCTGTCCGAGCTTCGTGAGCATGGCCACACGACGATCGAGCAGTGCCTTTTGCTTGCTGTTGTCGTCTGCGGACAACGCTTCGCACACCAGCAAGCACGTCCTGAATCGCAGCGCACTCCAGCGCCGAGCCTCGTGCGCTTTCAAACGACCGGCGTCGATCCGCGCTCGTCGCTTTGCCGTTACCCTCGGCACTGTTCAGCGCGATGGCCTACGATGCGCGCCTAGGATGCGCACAGGCGTTGATCCTTCGCGTTACGCTGTCCTTTCACATGCTCGCAGTCGCGCTATGGCCCAGCCGACAGACTCGATGGCCGCACGCTAGACGTCGCGCTGCTCATGACCGAATGGCATAGGGCGTTTTCTCTCTCGATTCCGATTCCGATTCCGATAGTGGCCCCGACCCCGATTGCACTCCGCCGATGTCTGGGTAGCGTTGTATAGGTTATTCATGAACCGCTACTAAGGCGATTTCCCGGCAGCAGCTACTCCGACAGCCCTCTGGCAGCCCTCTGGCAGCCCTCTGGCAACCCGTTGCACGAGATCGCCAGTATCCGCGGACGGGTTGGATCGCGTCTGATTGGAGGCAGCGGCCACGGCACTCATAATCCGAACAATTCCACCAGCTTCTCTGCCGGGTCGGGCGCGCGCATGAAGGATTCTCCCACCAAAAAAGCATTGACACCATTGCGTCGCATCAGGGCAATGTCGTCACGGCGATGGATGCCGCTTTCGGTAATAACCAAACGCTCGGGGGGAATTTCGTCCAGCAGGTTCAGGGTGGTGCTCAGATCGATGTGGAAGTTGCGTAGGTTGCGGTTGTTGATGCCGACCAGTTGGCCTGGTATCGCCAGAGCCCGATGCAATTCGGTTGCGTCGTGCACTTCTGTTAGAACGTCCATCCCGAGGTGATGGGCGAGCCCACTGAGCTCACTCAATTGGGTATCGCTGAGACAGGCGACAATCAGCAGGATACAGTCGGCACCAATGGTGCGCGCCTCGTAGACCTGGTAGGGATCGATGATGAAGTCTTTGCGGATCACCGGTAGGCTGCAGGCGCTGCGGACTTCGCCAAGGTCTGCGTCGGAACCCTGGAAGAATGCCACGTCGGTCAGTACCGAGAGACAGGTGGCGCCGGCGCGCTCGTAGCCGCGGGCGATCTCCGCCGGGCGAAAATCCTCCCGAAGCAATCCTTTGCTGGGGCTGGCTTTTTTTAATTCCGCAATCACTGCCGCGTCGCCGGCCTTCACCTTGTTGGTCAACGCATCGGCGAATCCGCGCGTGGCTGGCGCATGTTCGACGCGCCCAGCCAGTTCACGCAGGGGAATCCGATCGCCGCGCGCGGTAATCTCCTCCACTTTTTGGCGCAGTATTTTTTTCAGGATGTCCGGTGTCTGCGTCATGGGGAACTAAAATCCTCGAGTCAATGCGGCAAGTTGGTGAAACCGCTTCAATGCCTGGCCGTTGGCGAGCACCTGTTGTGCGCGCTGAACACCGACCTGCAAGCTGTCGGCCATGCCAGCCGCATAGATGGCAGCGCCGGCATTGAGCGCGACAATATCACGAGCTGCGCCGGGCGCATTGGCCAAAGCCGCTTTCACCATCGCCAAGCTCTGCTCTGGAGAGTCGACGCGGATGTCGTCGAGGTTACCCCGTTGCAGGCCGAAGTCCTCTGGCGTAACGCTGTAGCACCTGATGTTTCCCTGCTGGAGTTCGGCGATGTCGGTATGATCGGCGATGCTGATTTCGTCCAGGCCGTCGCGAGAATGCACCACCAGCACATGATTGGAGCCGAGTTCGCGCAATACCTCGGCCAGCGGCTGCAGCAGGCTGCCGCTGAAAACGCCAAGCAATTGGTTCGGCACGCCTGCCGGATTAGTCAGTGGGCCGAGCACGTTGAACAAGGTTCGAACGCCCAGTTCTCGGCGCGGGCCAATGGCATGGCGCATCGCGCCATGATGCCCCGGTGCGAACATGAAGCCGACACCAACCTCGCGTATGCAACGTGCCACCTGCTCCGGCGTCAAATCCAGACGGATGCCGGCTGCTTCTAGCACATCGGCGCTGCCAGACCTGGACGATACCGAGCGGTTGCCATGCTTGGCAACATGACAACCGGCGGCCGCGGCAACGAACATGCTGGTGGTGGAGACGTTGAAGCTGCCGGATGCATCGCCGCCGGTACCGACAATGTCAACGCTGTGATCGAGCCCGGCGATATCGACGCCGGTGGCCAGTTCGCGCATCACGTTCGCGGCAGCGGCGATCTCGGTGACGCTCTCGCCCTTGAGTCGCAATGCGATCAGAAAACCGGCGATTTGCGCCGCTGTTGCGCCGCCGCTCATGATGCTATGCATGATCGCGGTCATGTCGTCACCGGTCAGATCCTGGCCGTCGATGACCTGTGCGATGGCTGTTTTGATGTCCATGGTCTGGCTATGGCTACGGCTATGGCTGTGTATAAGGTTGCTTTCGCGGGGCACTGCAGGTGGCGTTTTGCATTGCCTGTCACGCGCTCGTTGTTGCGCACCGGGGTCTTTGCTTTCAGGGATGGTCGTCGAGAAAATTTTTCAGCAAGGCATGACCCTGTCGAGTCAAAATCGACTCGGGATGGAACTGCACGCCCTGCACCTGCATGGTGCGATGGCGTAGACCCATGATTTCATCGCGCCCGCCGTTGTCATCGCCGTCGACGCTGGTCCAGGCGGTTACTTCCAACTCCGGCGGCAAGGTTGCCTTATCGACCACCAGGGAGTGATAGCGGGTGGCCTCGAAGGGATTGCTCAAGCCGGCGAAGACGCCAGTGTTGCTGTGATGGATGGGCGAGGTCTTGCCGTGCATTACAGTGTGTGCCTTGATGATCTCGCCACCAAAGGCACGTCCAATGGATTGGTGCCCCAAGCATACGCCGAGGATTGGTATGCGGCCTGCCGCGGCACGGATCAACGACACTGAAATACCCGCCTCATTGGGCGTGCAGGGTCCGGGCGAGACGACGATGTGCCGCGGCGCCAGTGCCAACGCCTGCTCCACCGACAGCTCGTCATTGCGTACCACGCGCACCTCCGCGCCGAGTTCACCCAGGTATTGCACCAGGTTGTAGGTGAAGGAGTCATAGTTGTCGATCATCAGGACCATGGCGCGTTAAAACAGCTCTGTTGGAAATTCGGGAACACGGGTCAAGTGGTGGCGCACAAACCCGGTATCTGAGGAACGCTGGCTAGGGTAACCGTTTTGGCTTTGTCTTGCCCTGGTTTATGGACCTTTGTCAGCGACTGCCTGGCGCTGATTCCGGGCCTGCTGTTCGGCGAGCATTTCACTGATCAAGCGCAGCGTTGGCGCGCGCCGACGCTGTAATGACAGTCGGTCTAGCTCGTCGATCAGGCTCAGTAAAAAACCCGCTTCGCGGGGGCAACGGTTTAGGATATAACCAACTGCCGCCGGGTCAAGGCGAAGTCCGCGCTGTTTTGCCGCAGCCTCCAGCAGGCGCATGCTTCCGGCATCGTCAAGGGCACGCAGGGCATAAGCGGGTCCGGCGCTCAGGCGCGAGGCCAGATCCGCAAGACCCAGCCCGACAGCGGATGGTGGTGCTCGTGCGGCTACCAATAACTGCCTGTTGGCATCCTGCAGCCGGTTGTAGAGATCGAACAAAGCCTGCTCCCAATCGCTGTCGCCAGCGATGACCTGCAGCGCATCGATAATGACGGCATCGCGGCACTCGAGGTTTTCCAGCATGGCAGGGGCTGGTCCGTCCTGGTCCAGCGGCAGGTAAAGGGCGGTTCGTCCTAGATCGATACTCCTGCGACAAGTGGCCTGAAGCAAGTGGCTTTTGCCGCTGCCGGGCGCACCGTGTAAAAACAGATAGCGTTGGCCGTCTCCGGTCGTCCAGCGTTGTAGGGCTGCGATTATTTCTTCGTTGCCATCGGCGACAAAGGATTCGAAGCCGCCAGCGACCGGCAGTTTCAGCGCGAGGGTCAGTTGCTCCATCGTCAGTTGCCGGAGAATGCCTGTTCAGTTGCGTTTCGCCTGCGGTTGGGCAGAGTCAGGCTGAAGGTTGCAGTGCCAGGGCGACGTTGGCGAGTCTGAGCCCGAGGGCAGTACAAAGGCGTTTCTCGGCGTCGCAGAGCGGCCGGTCATTGTCGATACCGGCCAGATGCGACGGGCCGTACGGCGTGCCGCCGGCCTGTGTATGCAGTAAATCTGTCTCGCTGTAAGGCAAGCCAAGCAACAACATACCATGATGCAGCAGCGGGATCATCATCGAAAGCAAGGTGCTTTCCTGGCCGCCATGCAGGCTGGATGTGGATGTGAACACGCCAGCAGGCTTGCCGGCCAACTGGCCTTTCAGCCAGAGTGGTGAGGTGCCGTCAAGAAAGTACTTCATCGCCGCGGCCATGTTGCCGAAGCGGGTTGGACTACCCAATGCAAGTGCGCAACACTGTGCGAGGTCGTCGTGACTGGCGTAGGGGGGGCCTTGTTCCGGGATGCTGTCTGCCACCGATTCACAGACCGTCGAGACCGCTGGCAGCGTGCGCAAGCGAGCCTCCAGACCGCCTTCTTCGACGCCGCGTGCAACCAGGCGCGCCATCTCGGCTGTTGCACCATAGCGGCTGTAGTAGAGTACCAGGACGTAGGACATAGGATTAAACTCTCTTACTGTGTCAACAAACTGAATAAAGAATGATTGCCAGCCAAGCTGCGAGACTTCAGGTACTTGCTTACCTCCTGCAGCACCTATACTACAGCCACGGCAGATTTTTGCATGACCAAGACCAGCTTCTTGCTCGTCACGCAACGATCGGCTCACGAGGAGGTCTATCAATGAAGGTAGAGATCGCCGAGATGAGCTTACAGCAACCACAACGCAACGCTCGCATCGAGCCCAATACACTTGCAACGCATAGTCAAGCATCCTGCTGAAATCTCTATCATCCCTGCCAGCCCACCAACGCAACCCGCGGAGCCTTCCTCATGCTTCTGATCCCCGCCATCGACCTCAAGGACGGCAAATGCGTGCGCCTACGCCAAGGCCGCATGGACGACGAGACGGTATTCTCAGATGATCCGGTGGAAATGGCCCGGCGCTGGGTCGATGCCGGTGCCCGCCGATTGCACCTGGTGGACCTGAACGGCGCCTTCGCCGGCGAGCCGGTGAACGGCGATGCCATCCGTGCCATCGCGGCGGCCTTGCCGCAATTGCCGATCCAGGTCGGCGGCGGTATTCGCGATGAGCGCACCATCGCTGCCTATCTGGACGCTGGCGTTACCTGGTGCATCATCGGCACACAGGCGGTGAAAGAGCCCGAGTTCGTCGGTCGCGCCTGTCGCGCTTTTGCCGGCAACATCATCGTTGGTCTGGACGCCAGGGACGGTCAGGTCGCGATCAATGGCTGGGCGGTGGTCACCGACCATCCGGTCCAGCAGCTGGTGCGGCGCTTCGAGAACGATGGTGTTGACGCCATCGTCTATACCGACATCGGCCGTGACGGCATGCTCACAGGCCCGAATGTCGACGCCACCCGGCGCCTTGCCGAGGCCTCTGCCGTGCCGATCATCGCCTCCGGCGGCATCACCAACCTTGAAGATGTGAAGGCGCTTGCGGCGGTGGCCGACAGCGGCATCATCGGCGCCATCACTGGGCGCGCTATCTACGAGGGCACGCTGAACTTCGCCGAGGGCCAGCGTGTCGCCGATCTGCGTTGAACGCGCGCTGTGCCATCAATTACGGCGCTTTGGCGGCTCGAAGCCAGACTCGATGCCGGGCCGGGATGAGGGTTTGCGCCGTTTGCCGATGTTCTTACGATCGCGCAGGCGGTCTTTGGGCTTGGCTTGGGCCTGTTTGGCCAGCTTTGATTTGACCATGGCGCCCTGCTGGCGTTTGCGCGATTTGCTGCGCCTCGGCGCACCGCTGAAATGCGCTGGCCACTCGTCGATCACGCGTTGCTGTATGTCCAGGTGCAGATAGCGCTGGATGCCTTGCATGCGATTCCATTCCGGCGCGGCAACCAAAGTCACGGCAGTGCCTTGCTCGCCAGCACGTCCAGTCCGCCCGCTGCGGTGCAGGTAGTCCTCCCCTGCGCGCGGTACATCGAAGTTCACAACACGCTGCACGCCGGGCACGTCCAGGCCGCGCGCAGCCAAATCGGTGGCAATCAGTACAGAAACACGGCCATCGCGGAACAGGCGCATCACCCGCTTGCGCTCAGGTTGGTCCAATTCGCCATGCAGTACGGCACAACGCTGCTGTTGGCCGATAAGCCAATTGCCGAGCTGTTCGGCGCGTTCACGTTTGTTGACGAACACCAGGGTTTTATCAGCAGGTTCGTTACATAAAAGCCAATGGAGCTGCTGGCGCTTGTGCTCGAATGCATCGCTGAGCAACAGTTGGTGGCGGATATCCGGGTGCGGCGCGCGTACGACATCCATGATCAGAGTGCGCGGCTGGCGCAACAAATGTGCGGCCAGGTCGTCCAAGCCACGTTGTTGCAATGTGGCAGAGAACAACAGGGATTGCCGCTCGCGCCGACAGTGTCCAAGGATAGCCAATACCTGCTCGGCAAAACCCATGTCGAGCATGCGGTCGGCTTCGTCCAGCACCAGATATTGCAACTCGTCGAGTTCGGCTTCGCCGATCTCCAGGTGTTCCACCAGTCGACCTGGCGTGGCGATCAACAAATCCGGGTTGCGCCGTAACCTGCTGATCTGATGTCCGCGATTCTCGCCACCGGTGATAACCTCGACGGTGAGCCTGGTATAGCTGCCGACTGCCATGAAATGAGTTTGGATCTGACGCGCCAGTTCACGGGTGGGCACCAGAACGAGCACGCGCGGGCTGTTTTGGGCAACGCGCCGGTCGAGCAGCTGCTGCATGATGGGCAGCAGAAAGGCCAATGTCTTACCAGAGCCAGTGGCCGCCGAGACAAGCAAATCGGCGCCCGACAGTACAGCCGGAATGACCTGTTGCTGCACCCGCGTCGGGGTTGTCAATCCGGCCTTGGCGAGCCCCCGAAGCAGGGGTTCGGGCAGGTCGATGTCGTCGAAGGTCTCGGGTATCGGTGCGTTGGTCAAGATTGCAACTGGTAGCGGGCGCCACAGTAGGGACAGATGGCCTGGCCGTCCGGATCATCCTCAATCGGCAGATAGATCCGCGGATGCATGTTCCAGACATGCTCCCCGGGCAGAGGACAGCAAAGGGGAAGGTCGTCGCGGGTAACGATCGTGATCTCGCCAGAGCGTGGTGGCGGCTGGATGTTGCTGGTGTCGAGCGAAGGATCGGGGATGATTTTTTCCATAGTTGTAGGGAAGGTTTTATGGACTTGCGATAGAGTGTCGATGAGCTGGGCTGGTCGGTGTCGGCCAGCTTGGGCTGGCAAGCCTGCAGCCCAGCGTGTTGGCGATGCCCTGCGGTCAACGCCTAAGGGATAGGTAACTGTCAGACCAGCGTCAGCCATGCGCGATGTGCATCGGAGCGGCCGTGGACCAGGTCGAAGTACAGCTTTTGCAGTCGCTCGGTGATGGGACCGCGGGTGCCGTTGCCGATGTTGCGGCCATCCACCTCGCGAATCGGTGTGATTTCGGCGGCGGTGCCGGTGAAAAAGGCCTCGTCGGCAATATAAACCTCGTCGCGGGTGATGCGCTTTTCGATCACCTGGATGCCAATCTCCCCCGCCAGTTGGATCACGGTGCGGCGCGTGATGCCGTCAAGCGCCGAGGTCAGGTCTGGCGTGTGCAAGACGCCGTCGTGCACAATGAAAATATTCTCGCCGCTGCCTTCCATCACCAGCCCATGGGCGTCGAGCAGCAAGGCTTCGTCATAGCCGTCACGCAATGCTTCCTGTAGCGCCATCATGGAGTTCATATAGTTCCCGTTGGCCTTGGCCCGACACATGGTCACATTGACATGATGGCGCGTAAAGGACGACACCCGCACGCGGATGCCGTTTTGCATATTCTCCTCGCCCAAGTACGAACCCCATTCCCATGCGGCGACAATACAATGGACGTTGAGATTGTCCGCGCGCAGGCCCATTCCCTCGGGACCATAGTAGAACATTGGGCGGATGTACGCGGACTCCAGATTGTTCTCACGTACCGCAATGCGATGAGCCTCGTTGATGGTGTCGCGGTCGTACGGCAATTTCATGCCTAAGATATGGGCCGAATTGAACAGCCGATCGGTATGCTCGCGCAAGCGAAAGATCGCCGGCCCCTGATCGGTTGCATACGCGCGCACGCCCTCGAAAACCCCCATGCCATAGTGTAGGGTGTGGGTGAGTACATGGGTCTGCGCCTCGCGCCAGTCCACGATATTGCCGTTATGCCAGATTAAGCCGTCACGGTCAGCCATCGTCATGGTTGCTGCTCCTACGGAAGAACGGCCATCAACAAGGGCCGGGAAAAGGGCCGAGGGCCCGGGTATTCAAGGCTGTTTGCCGGCTTGCCCGCCTTGCATCCGCTAATCTGCATCCGTTAGGCATCCATCAGGTCATTTCCATCAATTCCTGCCAGACCTCGGCCACGCGTCGGCGCTCGGGCTGTAGTTGTTCATCCGGCACCAGCCCTGGGCTGTCTTGCAAAGCATTACGATGATACATCGCCCGCAGTGCCTTGTAGCTTTCGGTTAATTCAAGCGCCGTACCGCCGGGCAGCAGCTGCAGTTTATCCAAGGTTTCCAGCAAGCGGATGTTGTCGGTCCAGGCTGTCAGCTCCGGATGCCGCCATGCCCAGCGCAGCACCGCGTATTGAACCATAAACTCGACATCGGCAATACCGCCGCGGCCCTGTTTCAAGTCGAATCGTCCGTCGCCGGTTTTGTCCAGATTGTCGCGCATCTTGGTGCGCATGTTAGCCACTGCTTGACGCACATCGTCCGGATCACGTTCAAGCCTCAGAATGTCGGTGCGCACCGTGGCAAAACGCCGCGCTATACGTTGGTCGCCGGCCACAGGTCGTGCCCGCACCAACGCCTGGTGCTCCCAGGTCCAAGCATCGCTAGCCTGGTATTCGGCAAAGGATTTTAGCGAACGGGCAAGCATGCCCTGGTTGCCATCCGGACGCAGGCGCATGTCGACGTCGTAGAGAATGCCGGAATAGGTGGGCGTGGTCATCAGGTGAATCAGGCGCTGGCCCAGACGCACATAGAATTGGGGATTACTGATTGGCCGTTGGCCGTCGGTGCTGCCGGTGGCCAGTGCGTCGTCATAGACGAACACCAGATCCAGGTCTGAGTTGTACCCGAGCTCGATGCCGCCGAGTTTACCGTATCCGAGGGCCAGGAAGCCCGAGTTGTCAACACCGGTGTCCTGCGGGGTGCCGTGGCGCCTGGACAGGTCGCAATAGGCAATCGCCAGAGCGCGGGCTATCGCCACTTCGGCAATGCCTGTCAAATAGTTGCTGACCACGGTTAACGGAATGCGATCGGTAACGTCGGCGGCGGCCACGCGCAGCATATTGCCTTGGGCAAACTGACGCAGGCGTTCCATGCGTTGCTCCAGATCGTCGCCGTTGACGTTGGCTAGCAACAGATCCAGCTCATGTTCCAGCTGCGCCCGGTCCAAAGGTGCGAACAGGCGCTGCGGGTCCAGCAGTTCATCAAGCAGCAGTGGGTGCTTGGCGGTGCGCTCTCCAAACCAGGTACTTTTGGCGCATAGCGTAACCAGCTGGTGCAGGGCATCTGGATGCTCGACCAGCATGGCCAGGTAAGCGGTACGGCCGCTGACTGCTTCCAGTACCTTGAGCACGCCGCCCAATGCCCGATCCGGCGCGGAGCTTTTGGCAATGTTGCCCAACAGGCGCGGCATGAGGATTGCCATGCGCTGAACGCCGCGGCTGCTGAGCCCCTTGCGCTCAACGGCGGCACGAAAATCCTGCAGCCGCTCTATCGCCGCAAGCGGATCCTGGAAGCCGATCCGCGATAACAGCGCTGGGGTCTGCTCTGAGTCTGATCCATTCGACCAAAGCGATGCGAGCGGATCATCGGCTTCAGCGCGCGGCCCAGGCCCGGCAAAAATGTCGTCGAAGCAGGCCTGAACATGCGACCGGTGCAAGTTCAGCTGGGTTTTGAAACCCTGCCAATCGTCAAATCCCATGCTGCGTGCCAGGCGCAAGCGCGCCTCGGGATGTTCGGGGAGCACATGCGTCTGACGATCCTGCCAGGCTTGCAGGCGATTCTCGACCAAACGCAGAAACCGATATGCGGCCGTGAGATCGACGACCGTTTGCGAATCGAGAAAACCTTTGGCTCCCAGCAATGCCAATACCGGCTGAATCGGGCGCATCTGCAAGTCCGGATTGCGGCCACCGCGAATCAGCTGGAAAGACTGGCCGATGAACTCGATTTCCCGAATTCCGCCGGGACCAAGCTTCAGATTATCGGCCATGCCCTTGCGCTTGAGTTCGCGATCGATGATCGCCTTCAGATTGCGCAGGGATTCGATGGCGCCGAAGTCCAAATAGCGGCGGTAGACGAACGGCCGCAACAGCTCCGTCAGTTCGGCGGCGGCATCCGGCTCGCCAGCCACGATGCGCGCTTTGATCATTGCATAGCGCTCCCATTCGCGCGCCTGGGAGTGATAATAGCCCTCCATGGCGTCGAAATTCATGGCCAGCGGGCCGGCAGCGCCGAACGGCCGCAAACGGGTATCGACACGGAACACGAAACCGTCGACGGTCTGCATGTCCAGCACCCTGATCAGGCGTTGGCATAGGAGGGTGAAAAACTTCTCGTTGCCGAGCGGACGCGGGCCGCCGGTCACTTCGCCGGCGCTTGGAAAAGCGAAAATCAGATCGATATCGGACGACAAATTCAGCTCGCGGGCACCAAGCTTACCCATACCGAGTACGACAAGCGCCTGCGCTTGACCGTTTGCATCCCGCGGAATACCAAGTTCGGTTTCGGTCCATGTTCGCAGCAATGCCAGGCTTTGCTGAATACAGCAATCTGCCAGATCGCTCAGATCCTCCAGGGTTTCGTCCAGATTGGCCCAGCCGGATAGGTCGCGCCAAACGATGCGCAACATCTGGCGCCGCCGGAATAGACGCAACGCCCGTTGCAGCCCGGTTTCGTCAATGACATCAGTGAGGGCCGTGCTGAGCTGGGTGGACAGAGTGCCGGGTTGGAAGCGACGTCCAAGATCCCCGTCCGTAATCAGGCTTGCCAGCGTTTCCGGGCTACGTGCTGCGGTCAGCGCGGCAAACTCGCTGGCCTCCCAGACTCGCAAGCGCGCCTGGTGGAATTCAGCGTCGGATGGCACGCCGAACTCATGCTCGGCAGCCCAGTCAAGCCATTGCTGCCAATGATGCTCGGCGATACCCGGTTGTTGATCGTTGGTCATACTTGATCTGTGCTGATGTCGCACGGAGTTCGGCCGATCTGCCCGCGGTTGCGCGCGCACATCCACCGCTGCGACGGTTCTCCAAGTTCGATGATCGTTTTTGTCGCTGCCTGGACCTGCTGCCGTGGCCGCCGCTAAGGCGATTTCTGTGGAGAAACAGACCATCTGGCTTATCCGGCGCCAATTGGTCTGTTGCTCTCCGGCAATCGCCTAATCCCTGCGAATCGCATAGCGCGAGGCGAGACGATAAGTATTGCCTGGTGGCAGCTCCACCGCATCCGTTGCCGCATTGGTGGTCTCGACGCAGACCATCTGCAGATAGTCCTGGTCGCCGAAGTCGCGCATTGAGCGGGACTGTTCGATCCAGGGGTTCCAAACCACAGCAGAGCGGCTACCCTCGCGCTCGATCTGGATACGCCGCCCCAGAGACGGATCATCGATCACCAACTCCTCGGTGGTTTCCAGATAGATACGATTGACAGGACCGTCGAAGTTGATGGGACCGGACTGGCTGCGCTGCGCGCTTTCACCGACTTTGTCGATATAGTCATAACCGCTGAGACCAAGCACCTGCGCTTGGCGTATATCGCCGATTTTAAAATAGCTGTGCAGTGCCTGGGTTAGGATCATTGGTGCATCGCCGTGGTTTTGGCTGATCAAAGCGACATCCAGGGTCGCGCCGACTTTGACTTCGATCTGCAGCGCAAAGGGGTGTGCCCACAAGGCGTGGCTGGCCTCATTGTCTTTGATGCCGAGACGAACCCGGCAGGAGCCATCGACCATCATCTCGGTCTGCAACAGTTTCCATTGCCGCGCGCGCACAAAACCGTGATCCGGTCCACCGCGGCCGTGCGGGTCTGGACCAAACCAGGGCCAACAGACCGGGATACCGCCCTTGATTGCTTTGCCGGGCTTGAAATGCGCCTGCTCACTGACGAAAAGCAAATCGTCCTTTTCGCCCTCGGGCTGGTAGGATAACACCTGTCCGGCATAGCTGCAGATGTCCGCGCGGGCATGCTCATTGTGGATTCGAATCACCGCAAAACCGCCGTTGCCAGCGCAGATCTGCAGGGCACCGTCGATACCGAACTCGTCATTTGCCTGGGCAATATCCATAAGGGATTCCTGATGGGTCGATGGAGGATGGTCTCGTTGATCGCTTGCTGGCCCATTGCACGGAAAGCAGCATTCCGAGCGGAGCACAGCGCAATGGCAGTATAACGGATGGGCGCCGTTTAGTCGGCGTCAACCGCGGCGCGGGCTCTGTCAGGCGAGGAGTTCGTCGGCGGAGGTGGCCCGGTTGCTTTCCAGTATGCGTTCGAATTTCACCGGATCGTTCTTGAGCGCGTCGATGTACTCATCGAGCAAGGACGACCAGTTGCAACCGCCATGCTCTCGGAATTTTACCAAGGCCACCAGCAAAAGCTTCGCCGCGGCGCGCAATTCGCGCCGGTCGCCGTCGCCATAGTGCAGGATTAGATTCTCATATAACTGCTCCACCTGTTCCATTGGCGTTTTAGGATCAGTGGTCATAAGTGCGATTTGGGCTGATTTCAGGTTAGTTTTCGGACGCTAAGGCGATTGATTGCCGGAGAGAGACAAACCGCCTCAGTATGGGCACTCAACGACGCATCGCCAGCAGTAATCCATCGCGGATCGGCAGAATGGAGCCGATCCAGCGGTCACTGTTGGCCACAATGCGTGTTAGCTTGCGTACACCTTCGGTTTTCTCATCCCGCTTGGCGGGATCGAAAATACGATTGTTCCAGAGCATATTATCAACAATCAACACACCGCCGGGGCGCAATCGCTGCTCGATGACCGGCAATGAATCTGGATAGCCCTGTTTATCGATATCGCTGAAGACCAGATCAAAACGGCCTTCCACGTCACGCAATGCTTGCACCGCCTCACTGCAATGAAAGCGCACCCAATCGGCAAGCCCCAGGGTTTTCAAGTGTCGTCTGGCCTGATCTGACAGGGTCTGATCCCAGACGGTATGATGCACCTCGCCTGTCGGCGGTCGATCATCAATACTATTCTCCTGCACCGCACGGGCAAACCAAGCCGTGGAATAGCCAAAGCCGGAGCCAAGCTCGAAAATGCGCCGGGCATGTATCAGACGGGCGATCAGGTAGCAGACCTGACCACAGGCTGGGCCGATGATTGGAAAACCTTCCGCCTCGGCCAAGGCTTCCATCGCGCGTAACTCCGGCGGACGATCGGGCACGAGTTCGTCGAGATAGGACTGTAATCGCTCTGGGATCGAGGAATCCGACATATTCTGTACTCTTTACTCGACGAATTAAATTTGATCAGGTGTGGCGAGCGGGACAGGCCTGCAAGCTCGGGAAACTTTCTGTCATCGGGATCGGGATCATCCCACAAGAGTCGGTGTAAAGATTCAACGAACGCTGCCGCACACAAACGGTGGAGAAGTCATGATCATTTACTTACATGGACTGAACAGTTCGAGCCAGTCGACCAAGGCCAAGCAACTAGGTGACGCGCTGGCGCCTATCAGCCTGTTGGTGCCGGATTATCCGGCACATCGTCCGCACGCCGCGGTTGCCGAACTGACGCTCTTGCTTGCTAAGCTCACCCGAACCGGGGCAGCACCAGTGTTGATCGGTAGCTCCATGGGTGCCTTTTATGGCCAATATTTGGCGCGGCAGTTCCCGATCTCGCACTTGTTCATGATCAATCCCGCGCTCGAACCCTGGAAACTCTTGTCAGATTTCGTGGATCAGCCGATGACGACGGCAGCGGGTGTGGAATACCGTTTGAGCGCGGATACCATCAATGGCACAAGGGCTTACGCGGTGCACTATCCATGCGATGGTGACGATGATGGCGTTCCGACGACGCTGTTCTTGGACCAGGGTGACGAGTTGATCGACTATCGAGTCGCGCAAGCTCTCTATATCGACTGCGGACAGGTTGTGGTCTACCCGGATGGCGACCACGCATTCCAGCACCTGGAACATGCCATCGGCATCATCCGCGATGCATTACATGAGGGCAATGATAGTGCGCAGCGGTGAATGTTGCTTGCAACGGTGCACTGGTGGCAAAGCTCCAGCTTCATCACCGAAGCGATGAAGCTCCAATTTCACGAATCGTGGGCGCCCGCTGCTGCTGAGGGTACTGCCTTCGTAGAAGGTTAAGGGGATCTTGAAAAAATGTGTTTTCGACGCGCCGATCGCGCGCTCACGGCGCCATAAACAGGCTGCGGGGAGAACCGGTCCAGACCAATCTGCGCCTGACCGATCTCGGCTCGGCCTACCGCCCGAGTTCGGCGTCGCGTTGATGCAGGACGGCATCGTTGGCTGCTTCAACGCCTTGGAAGAATGACGCGTGCACAGCCGGGGGAGAAAGATCTCGCGCAGAGACGCAAAGGCGCAGAGAAAAAGAACCAGAGAAGAACAGAAAAAGGAGGCAAAGAAAATACAAGCAGTAGAGACTGAGAAGAGGGCATTGCGCTGGTTACATCGACTTCTCTTTCTCTCTTCCCTTTGCGCCTTTGCGCGGGCTTCCTCTTCAAGAGCCATGTAACCAGCCCTTTTAAGGTGTTGATACGTGTACGATCACAACCGCATGATTTTGCGGTGTTTGCTTTCTGACAAGCTGGCAAGCGGCTGCGGATGCCTGCGAGCCTTTGACGCTAAGAGAGTGATTCAGAATGTTGTTTTTGCGCACCTTGAAAGGGCCGGAGCCATGTAACGCAGGCGACACAATCCATTCAAGCAGCACATTCGATACAATACCTTCGCCAAATGACCCGATCTCATGCTGCACTAAGTTCTTGATTAATCCGCCCCAGATTTGCAGCCTGCTCAAGGGCTTGGTCAATAATATTTGCTTCGGGCATTTCCGGAAGCATTTTTAACACCTCCAGGACGTATTTCCGGCCGCGGAAGTGGGCTTTGAGGTCATTGACGCTAAAGCTCGGACAGTGCTCGCGCACCGGTTGCATCAGGATCTGGGACAGGTTGATCATCAGCATCGCCAGGTTGGCACTGTTGTAGACCGGCGTTGGCTTGATCACCATGAAGTCTTCCAAGCCCCAGTACTGTTTGGCGTCTCGGAAGTTGAACTCGATTTGGAAGCGCAAGCGATAGTCATCGATGAGCGCTTCGTAGCCTAACTCAAGATCACTACTGAAAAGGATGACATGGGCCTGGGCACCGGTGCGTTGGTTGGTCTTGACGAGGATCACGACATTGAGCCGGTCGGGGAATTTTTTGTGCCAAACGGGCAGTTGGTAGATGGCCGTATGAACCTGTCCTTCCACGGAAGTGGCTTTGAGAAAGCACGGCGGCAAGTGTTGATAATCGAGCTTGCTGCCGTACTTGCGCCGCGGGCCGCGCCCGGCGTAGGGGCCGTCATAGGGCAGATACAGCGCGCTGTTGTGGCGCAATTTGCTGATCAACTCTAAGCCCGTGCGACGGACCATTTGCAGCGCTTGATGATGGCCGAAGGCCCCGTCGAAGACGAAATAACGCACCCTCAGCGTCTGGCACACCAGTGCCAGCACCTGGCGCAGAAGGTCTTGAACGAACTGCAAATAGGGCGACAGACTCACCTCCCGGCGATTGCCATTGCGGCTACCTTTCGGCCGCCCTCGGTCCTTACCCCGACCCGCTTTGGACGCTTTCGGGCAGCTCGCGGCCGTCTCTTTGAGAATCGGCTCCAGGCGCAATGGGTACGAACAGCGCCGTTGCACGCTAATCAACGACAGGCTCAGAAAACACAACCCCGGGATCGTCTTGCCAACCACCGAGGAGAAAAAACGATCCAGACCGTGGGTCTTCTTGCCCGATTTGCTCACCACCACTTCATCGCCCGCCAGCAACCATTGCGTTTCGTCGCCCAGCAGGTGCTGGCGAATCACCAGCCAATGCACTTGGCCCCAACTGAGCGTGGTGTTGAACAACCGCTGCAGCGTCCGATAGCTTCCCCCGCGCTCGGTCCAGCGCGATAGCCCCCGCATCGTTACCCGCCCCGTCATCGCCAACAGCCCTTCCACAACGCAACCCAAACGGCCAAGGCTCGTCTTATCTACGCTCTGGCTTAAGCAGCTCAAGATCAGCATAATGTCGGGCATGGGCGATAGCCTCCTGAGGGAATAGGTCTTCGGATTAGTAACTGGATAACCTATCACCTCGGGCTGTCGCCCACCTAATTTTTGGCGCTAATTTTTGGCGAAGGTATTGTCGATAGCAATCGCATTATTCCGAGGCCTAATCCCGTCACCTAAGCGATGAAGCTTCAGCTTCACGAATCGTGCGTGCCCGCTGCTGCTGACGCCTGGCGACGCGAAGCTGGAACTCCGTCGCGTGGGTGACGCGGCTGGAGCCTCGCCACCCGGAGAAAATGCTCGATAGGTACAGGAAAGACCCGCCTCTTTCGAGCATTTCGCGTATTGCGTCGCTCGTTCCTTCCGCTGCATCGCTCAGATTGTTTCTAAATCCTCGCTTATGGGGCGCCCAGACAGGTTCCTGTCGTCTGCAATCCCGCGGCAAAGCGGGCGCATAACAGGGCATCGACGATGCTTACGCCATTGGGCGGTACCTGCACATCGGCGGCAACCTCATCGAACGGCTGCGGGTTAAGGCCCGCGCTGTAGCGCGAGATCCACAGGGCGTCGATGATGTCGGTGGCACCGCTTCTGTTGGCATCGCCGCATAGGGAACCGGCGGGGGGTAAGTTGCGTTGTCCGCCGATCGGTACCGTCGTTTGATCGAATGCCGCCTGTCCATGTAGGGTCTGCGTATCGCTGGCCTGCGCCGGGGGAGTGATTCTGTAGGTCAAGCTCCTGAACCCGTCGTCGAAGAACAGCCCCCAACGGATCTGGTTGGACTGCGGCGCAAAGGTGCCGCTGTCGCTGATGTCGCTCACCGCCCAGCCCTCCGGCGGCGTCTCCTCGACCGCATAGGCCTGGGTGCCCGTTGGCGGGGTAATCTCCAACGTGACCTGCACCGGACTCCCGGGGCTGTACTGCTCCGGATTCAGATACGACAGCGCGTGGTCGGTCAGCACCTCGGCCGTGGCCAGGCGTTGAGCGCGCGGGATGGGGCTGGCGATGAGACCGATCTCCCAGGGCGGGTCGCTGAGCGGATCGAAATGATAGTCCTCGCCGTTTTGCCACAGATAGCCGGCATTCACCGCGTAGGGTAGCGGGATGCTGGTCGGCGGCCGGGGCCAGCTCGTGCCGGTCTTCCAGGCGCTGGTGTAGCTGGTCAGCTCGTTGATCTCGATGCGCCAGTCGTCGCCGGCGGCACCGTAATCGGCCGGGTGCACCAGCCCCTCGGGCAGCAGCGCATCGCCGCAGATCGGCTCGCTGACGCCGTCGTGGGAGAACAGGCCGCTCCAGCCGAGGCTGCCCTGGGTGCCCGATGGCGGGGTGATGTTGTAGCCCAGGTCACGGTCCAGGTTATCGAAGAAGGGTCCCCACTTGACCTTGCCGTTGTCCAGCACGCCGGCATCGCTGATGTTGGAGACCGCCATCCCCGCGGGCGGAATATCTTCCAGGGCATAGGTTTGCACGCTGTCCTCGGGTCTGACCGCCACCGCGACCGGAATGGGCAGTTCGGCGGCATAGCCCAGCGGCAATGAACGCTCGGCCATGCAGGTACTGGTTTGGCACGGCGAGCCGGCCTGATCGTAGCTGGCCGTGGCGCTGATGCGGCAGGACGGCGACACCTGGGCCTCGATGGCGATGCCGTGCCGGCCGCCGTCCGGGAAGCCGCTCTGCCACAGCAACACATATTGGCTGTTCAGCACCGTGCCCAGGCGATCGAGCAGATCCTGCAGGTCGTCGGAGTCGACGCCGGCGTAGTACAGGCCGCCGGTGCGATCGGCAATGTCGGTCAGTACCCCGGCATCGGCAGACCCAAAACCGATGGTGAACACCGGCACGCCAGCGTCGACCGCCCGTTCGACCGCTTCGGTGACGGTCCGGTTGCTGACGTTGTCCTGTCCGTCGGTCAACACCACGACCCCCTTGCTGCCGCCGATCGTATCGGCATCGTCCGCGGCCATGAACAGGGCGTCGTACAATGCCGTGTTGCCGCCAGGGGAGACGAGCGTATTGATGGCGTCGATCGCCAACGACAGATCGCTGGTGTAGTCCTGCAGCAGGTTGGCCGTATAGTCGAACTGGTACACTGCGACGCGGTCGCCCGGCGACAACAGGCCGATGAAGTCGATGCAGGCCTGGCGGATGTTGGCCAGGTCGGTGTCTTCCAGGCTACCGCTCGTATCGATGACCAGGCCCACGGCCCGCTCGCCGCCGGCCTCCAATTGCACCGCGCGCGCGATACCGTCCTCGTCGAGACTGAAATCGGTCTCGATCAGCCCCGTGACCGGCTGCCCCTGATCGTCCTGGATCGACAGGATGCTGCGCAGATCCGGACAATCGGTGGTGTCGGTCTGGTGGATGGTCATGCTGGCGCAGGCGCCGACGAGGAGGTCGAAGGTGGCCGAGACCACCCGGTCATTGCCGATGACCAGGCTGCACAGGCTGCCGTTTGTGGTATCGCACCCGCTCCAGCCAACGAACTCCGAGCCTGCCGCGGCGCTCGCGGTCAGATCCACCGCCTGTCCCTGGACAAAGTCGGCAGTGCAATCGTTGCCGCAGTCAATGCCCGCCGGGATGCTGATCACGGACCCGGTTCCGGCTCCAAGCGGGTTGATGGTCAAGTCGTGCCGGATCTGGTCGAAGCTGGCGGTGACGTCAAGGTCGCCGTTCATCGTAATCATACAGCTTCCGCTGCCGGAGCAGGCACCGCTCCAGCCGACAAAGGTCGCGTTGGCCCCCGCGGTGGCCGTCAGCTCGACCGCGGTTCCGATCGGATAGACCTCGTTGCAATCGTTGCCGCAATCGATGCCGGCCGGGGTGCTGGCGATCACGCCGCCGCCCGTTCCGATCTTGTTGACGGATAGCGTCGCCTGGAAGACGTTGAAGGTGGCCGTCACCCCGCGGTCGCCGTTCATCGTGACACGGCAGACATCGCCGCCGGTCGAGTCGCAGCCGGTCCAGCCGGCGAGGATCGAGCCGGCGTTCGGGTTCGGAGTCAGGTCGACAACGGTGCCGGGGGCAAAGGGCTCGCTGCAATCGCTGCCGCAGTCGATCCCCGCCGGACTGCTGGTGACCAGGCCAAGGCCGGTGCCGTCTGTTACAACGCTCAAGGTCAGCGGCAGGACGCTGCCGCTGTATTCATCGGCGCCGATGTCGACCGCGGCACCGAGGATGCGCGCCTCGCCGTCCATGTCCGTGGCCGGCAGCTCGGACGCGGCGTCGTTGCCGGCGTCGATCGCCGGTGAGCCGTCCGACAGGTGCAGCAGGTCATCGGCGAACAGCGGATCGACCGCGTCGAGGTTGCTCGGATCGATGCTGATGGGCAGGGTCACGACCAGGCTCGCGGGCTGGGTCTGGTCGAAGTCGTTGTGCATCAGCTCCAACGGAGAAGCAGTCCCGTCATTATCGGGATCATTGTCGATCCATAGATCATCGGCGCTGAGCAAGGCAGCGTTGTTCCAGAACAGGTTGTTGGCGAGGTCGGTGTCCGCTGTCTCGGAATTCAATTCCAGAGCCAGCCCGGCACCATGCAATGCCTCGTTGTTGGCGAAGCTGTTGTTGGTTAGGGTGGTGGTGAGAGAAATCAGGTAGGCCCCGCCGCCCTGATCCGTGGAAAAATTGCCCTCGAAGCGGTTGTTGACCAAGGTGGAGGTGTAGTTGTAACCATTGCTGTCCACATATGCACCGCCGCCATTACCGCCCGCGCTGTTGCCGGTGAAGTGGTTGTTTATCAGAGTTTTAGAATAATAGGGGCCAGCGAGGTATGCGCCACCGCCCCCACCGCTGGAGCTTTGATTGTCGATGAAGCGGTTGTTCTCGAGCGTGGCAGAACCGCTATCTGAATAGACCCCACGGTCCAGATTGCCTTGAAACTCGTTGTCATCCAGCACGATTGAGAAGCTACCAGCAGAATAGGCACCGGTCCCAAGATTAAACGAAAAGCTGTTGCTAATCAGAGTCATGGATCGGTCAGCCCAGATGCCATTCCCGCCATTGCGGTCGAAGCGGTTATTGGTGGCAATCAGTCTAGCATCATCCACATAAGCCCCATCCCCACTATTGTCTTCAAACTGATTTCCGATCAGGAATGCTTTGTCTGCATACACATAAGCACCACGCGCATTGGCAACGATGGTATTAGCCTTCAAAGAGATAGATGCATTCCTAGAGTGGATAGAAACCCCGCTGGCGCTGTTGGAACCGATGACATTATCGCTGAGAGAGATGAAGCTGTCGCTCCCCGTGATGTGAACCCCACTGGAGCTATTGGTATTGATCCGATTGCCGGCCAGGGTGACGAAGGCGGCTTTGGCGTCGATGGAGAGCCCCGCCCCAGTATTATTCACGACCCGGTTGTCGGTGAGGTCCACACGGGCGCCGGTCTCCAAATAAGCCCCGCCGCCGCGTCTAGTGCTGCTGTTGTTGCTGAGGACATTCCGCGCGAGGGTGATATCGGATCGGGAGACCACCCGCAGCCCGCCGCCGTTGTCGGCGCTGTCGTCGCCGCCGCTGAGGGTGACGCCCTCCAATGTGAAATCCGCGCCCAGGTCGGCCGTCACCGCTAGTACGGTGCCGGCACCGGCGCCGTTCAGCACCGTGTTGGCCGGATCGACGGTACGGCTGGCGCAGCCTGCACTGTAGCCGCCCAGGATCTCCAGCGCGCCCCTGTCGGTGCTGTTGTAGACGAAGTTGCCGCTGTAACTGCCCTGTACCAATCGGATGCGATCCGGCTGGGCGTTATCCTGAGCCGCAAGCAGGGCGCTCTCCAGACCCGCGACACTGTCGATACAGAGCCCCTGATCGAAACGCGCCGTCACCGTCTGGCCGCTGGTCGTCTGAACGATGCAACGGCCGGTGCCGGAGCAGGCGCCGCCCCAGCCGGCGAAGTCCCAACCGGCATCTGGGCTGGCGTCGAAGACAACCTGGGTTCCCGGCGCATAGTCAGCACTGCAGCTGGTGCCGCAGTCGATCCGGCCATCGCCGCTGGTCACGCGGCCATTGCCGGTCTTCACCACGCCGAGCTGGTAGCGATGCACAACTCCGCTGTATTCATCGGCGCCAATGTCAATGGCGGCATCCAGGATGCGCGCTTCGCCGTCCATATCGGTCGCGGGCAAGGCCGCGGCGCCGTCGTCGCCGGCGTCGATCAGCGGCGAACCCGCCGACAGGTGTAACAATTCATCGGCAAACAACGGATCGACCGCGTCGAGGTTGCTCGGATCGATGCTGATGGGAAGGGTCACGTACAGGCCCGCGGGCTGGGTCTGGTCGAAGTCGTTGTGCATCAGCTCCAAGGGAGAAGCAGTTCCGTCATTGTCGGTATCATTGTAGATCCATAGATCATCGGCGCTGAGCAAGGCAGCGTTGTTCCAGAACAGGTTGTTGACGAGTTGCGTGCTCGCTGTCTCGGAGTACAGTTGCAAACCGAGCCCGGCACCCCGAGTCGCGTCGTTGTTGGCGAAGCTGTTGTTGGTTAGGGTGGCGGCGGTGTGAGAAATCAGGTAGGCCCCGCCGCCCAGATCCGTGGAAAAATTGCCTTCGAAGCGGTTGTTGACCAAGGTGGAGGTGGAACTGGAGCGATTACTGCTCTCCAAGTATGCACCGCCGCCATTACCGCTCGCGGTATTGCCGGTGAAGTGGTTGTTTATCAGAGTTTTAGAATAGGAGCCAGCGAGGTATGCGCCACCGCCATCACTTCTAGAGCTTTGATTGTCGATGAAGCGGTTGTTCTCGAGCGTGGCATAATCGCTAACTGAATAGACCCCGCGGTCCAGATTGCCTTGAAACTCGTTGTCTTCCAGCACGATTGAGACAGAATAGCGACCAGCAGAATAGGCACCGGTCCCAAGATTAAACGAAAAGCCGTTGCCAATCAGAGTCATGGATCGGTCAGCCCAGATGCCATTCCCGCCATTGCGGTCGAAGCGGTTGTCGGTGGCGGTCAATTCTGCGCTCACTGAAGCCCCGTTTTCACCATTGTCTTCAAACCAATTGCCGTTCAGCAGCGCGTTAGCCGCGATCAGATTGGCGCCATGCCCGTCATTGGCACTGACGACGTTATCGCTCATTGAGACCAAGCCGCCGCTCGCCGAGATGTCGACCCCCTCGGAGCTGTTGGCATGGATCCGGTTGCCGGTCAGGGTGACGAAAGCGGCAGCGATATAGAGCCCGTCGTTGGTATTGTCGATAATGCGATTGTCGGTCAGGGTCACGCGGCGGGCGTTGGTTTCCAGATAAGCCCCGCCGCCGCGCGTGGCGGCGCTGTTGTTGCTGAGAATATTCCGCGCCAGGGTGACATCGGATGGGCAGACCACCATCAGCCCGCCCCCGTTGTCGGCACTGGCATCGCCGTCGCTGAGGGTGACACCCTCCAATGTGAAATCCGCGCGCAGACCGGCCGTCACCGCCAGTACATTGCCGCCACCTGCGCCGCTGAGTACCGTGTTTTCCGGATCGATCGTGCGACTGGCGCAGCCTGCACTGTAGCCGCCGAGGATTTCCAGCCCGTGCCACTCGGTGCTGGTGTAAACGAAGTTGCCGCTGTAATTGCCCTGTACCAGTTGGATGCGATCCGCCTGGGCGTTGCTCTGCGCGGTGAGCAGGGCGCTTTCCAGATCCGCGACGTTGTCGACGCAGAAGTCCGATGCCGAGGTAGCCACCGCGAAGACCAACAGGCCGATGGCGGCGATGTGCGAGAAAATCCTGTTCCTGTTCATTAGACGCCCTTCTCTTGCGTAAAAGCTCTGAATAACACGCTGAAAGAACGATCCGCCAGATCAGCTTCCAGCTTGTCCTGATCACCTTAGCCATTTAAAGGTTATTGCCTGAAGCCTTATAGTCGACCTGCCAAAGTTTGTCAATCTCATTCCGACTTACGCGAGCAATTGATCTGCCATGCGGCATCTTTTGCTGCGCATTCAGCGGCAAGAAGGAATGGGTGCAACCCGCCCAGCGCTACTTGATCGGGATCGGGATCGGGATCGGGATCAGGATCGAAATCGAAAAGACATGAAATCAGGGCATGAGCAACTTGACGTTTACTGGCTGCTGCCTTTACTGGGTGCTGCCTTTAAAAAAGAGTGGAAGTATTCACCGCAGAGACGCAGAGTGCGCAGAGGGGCCAAGGCGAATGCATCCCCCATCTTTGCGTTCTCTGCGTCTCTGCGGTGAATCAGGCTTCACAGAGTTCTTTTTCGCGCTTTTCGCGTATTTCATCATTCTAACTTAAGAGTGCCGAGTTTCTTCTATTAAAATCAAAAGGGCAAGAGTTATCCTGGAATCGCTTCCAAACCAACTGTCGGCGCGATCGAAACGCGCCGTTAAGGCGGGGTCAGAGCTAAGCGGCGGCGCCAAGTAGCTTAGATCGATCCGGATCGAGCCTTTCGATGATGAATTTCGCCAGAATAGACCTCTGGCTCCAATCCAGGAGTAATTCCGGTAGGCTGTGGCGTAACGCCAGGGTGACCACGCGTTCGGATGGTGCCAGACCAGGGCGGATTGTGCGCAACCAGGAGGCATAAGGATTGCCAAACCAGCCGCGGATGGCATGCTGCCAGGTACTGAGCCAACCCTTGGGCAATGCATCCAGCTTGGACGAAGACATGGTAGGCATGCAGCTTGCGCTTCACGGCTTGACGGTAAGCCGCCGTTTCTCGGTGCAGGTATTGATCCCCATTACGCCGTTTCAGCGGCTTCATCGCCTTCATCCAGAAATGGTAGTGGAATGTCCCAAACACGTGGATCGCCTGCTTGAAGGTGACCTCGATCTTGAAACGCAGCCCATAGAGACGAATGATGTCGATGGCATCCAATGTGAGGTCTGTCGACATGAGGATGAAACGTCCTCGGTGCGGGTGAATCACAATGACGAAACGCACCAGCTGTCCGGCCGGTCGCCACAGCAGATCATGCACGGCATAGCGGAGTATGACCCCTTGTTCGTTCTACACGGGGCTCGCTGCTTGCTCGTTCACCAGGCCCTCTTCGAACAACGAGCGCAGCTTGATCTTGCGGCCATATGTCCGCGGGCGCCCACGCCCACGAGGTTCTGTTGCGTCCTGAACGTAGGGCGTCCAAGCCACGGCATTCGAGCGCACGCGAACCACCAGATGATTGCCTTGCGCGAGCAGGCCCTTGACCATCTTCCGACACATGTCATAGCGATCGGCCACGAAGTAGTAGGATTGCTCCATGCCGAGCAGCCCGAGCAGAGCGATCATCTTGTCCATCAGCGTGCGCTTGTCTCGGTTCGTCTCCACAACGCCCTCATGAATCCGGGCAGTCAGTGGGAGCGCAAAGACGCTCTGTGCCGCCTGGATCAGAACCGCGACTGCCTGGAACGAATGGCCCATGATGTACTCGGGTTTGGTGTTCGACTCCGACTCCTGATGTAACGACTTCACTGCCGGCATCTTTCGGCCCTGCTTGCCGACCTTGATCCCATCGCCCACGAGCACCAACCGACCATTGACCTGAATCACCCCTGGGAACAGCTTCAGGACCACCTTGGTCCAGATTGCCAATCAGCGGTTCAGCTTCACTGCGCTGCTGTGAAAGCTGTCAAGCAGAGAATCGTAGCACTGCTCCTGCAGGCCAAGGGCGCGCACGATGCTCGTGACCCCAAGGTTATCCGTGCGCACTGACAGACCGGCGACGCTGACAACGAACCAAAAGAACGTCTGATCGCGGGAAAACGCTGGCCGTAGCAACGAAATGATCTCCCACCAATAGAACCACAATTGCATGACAAACACCTCGAGTAGAGTCTACACAGGTGCTATAACTAGAGTCACTCAACACGATAACCAGATATGCCCTTTTGTTTTTGGTGTGTGAGTGCTGGCTCTAAACGAAAGGGACAGCTTTGATGTCACGTGAGAGGACTATAGATCCTTCCGGAATGTCTACCCATTGGTTTATCGATCTGACGGACATCGGCAGCAGCAACCCCGCCACGACCGTATTTTCACTTGCACGGATGGGGCTGCTTCAAGGAACAGATTGCTGCCAGATTGCTGGAGAACTCGGTACTCTCAAGATTCTAAGTAGCGGTTCATGAATAACCTATAGTCACTCAACATGATAACCAGATATGCCCTTTTGTTTTTGGTGCTTGAGTGCTGGCCCTAAACGAAAGGGGCAGTTTTAATGTCACGTAAGAGGACTATATACAACGCTATCCAGACATCGGCGGAGTGCAATCGGAGTCGGGGTCGCTATCGGAATCGGAATCGGAATCGGAATCGAGAGAGAAAACGCCCTATGCCATTCGGTCATGAGAAGCGCGACGTAGAGCGTGCGGCCATCGAGTCTGTCGGCTGGGCCTAGCGCTACTGCAAGCATGCGAAAAGACAGCGTAACGCGAAGGATCAACTGCTGTGCGCATCGTAGGTGCGCATCGTAGGCCATCGCGCTGAACATTGCCGAGGGTAACGGCAAAGCGACCAGCGGGGATCGACGCCGGTCGTTTGAAATCGCACGAGGCTCTGCGCTGGAGTGCGCTGCGATTCAGTGCGTGCTTGCTGGTGTGCGATGCGTTGTCCGCAGACGACAACAGCAAGCAAAAGGCACGGCTCGATCGTATTGTGGCCATGCTCACGAAGCTCGGACAGCGTGGCTAGGCGGTCAGCGAGGAGCTTGGCGGATGGGTTCGTCGGTTCGATACCGACGCCGATACCGATACCGATGCCGATGCCGATAGCGGTAGCGACTTAGTCGGCAGGCGGCACCCAAGCCAAAAACCTGTTTAGCTTGTTTCTGCACCATCACCTAGGACGCGCTGGGCGGGCTGCACCCTTGTGTTAGGTTAGGCAGCACCCTCCATCAGCAGGCATTCTCGAGCGAGAGCCTCTGCCCGAACCCCGGGCTGACCCGCAATGTGCTGACCCGCTGCATCAAAGCAGGTCAAAGGCGTTGCCAGTCCCGCCGCGTGCCGGGCGATGAGCAGCGCATCGACGATGTTGATGAGGCCGTTTCGATCGACATCGGCCGCGGCAGGGTTCGCAACCGCGGCGATCAGGCCGGCTGCGAAGCGAGCGGTCTCCAGAGCATCGACGATGTCGGTGTTTCCATTGCCGTTCGCATCGCCACAGACGCCGCCCTGGTTTGGGTTCGAGAACAGGTAGATTCGGCCGACGTCAAAGTCGATTCTGCCATCGAGCCGGTAGTCTGCCTTCGGCGCACCGGCGATGATCCAGTCCTGATCCATCGCAACCGCGTCGCCGAGGTTATCCTGAATATGGGCATCGCTCGCGCCGAGGATGCCGGCCTGCTGCCAAACGCCCCCATTACGGCTGAACAAAAAAACGCCGCCGGATTCCCATTCGCTGGATCCGCCGCCGGTGGGCAGATCGAACCGGTGGCTGCCGGCGGCGATCAGGTCACCGGCAAGGTCGACGGACTGTCCCAGCCGATCTCCGGCCTCGGTTTCATCACCCGTGAGAACGGCCGTCTCGATCCATCCGCCCAGGTCGCGCTCGTAGACATAAACTGCGCCGGCATCGATTCTTGATGGTCCGCCGTTGGTCGCGGCGTCGTACAGCGGTGCGCCGATTACGGCCTTGTCCCCGTTGACGCCGACGGAAAAACCGAAATTGCTTCCCAAGCCGCCGCCCCCGGGGTCGGAAAGCAATGTATCGGCGATCCAACTTCCACCGACCTTGCGAAAGATCTCCGCGCGATCGAACGAAGGCCCGCTCCCGACCACCAGCGTATCCCCGTCAAGCGCGACATCGTAGCCCAGTTCGAGGCTGCCGACCGGGCTGGCCGAGCCCAGGGTCTCGCTGTACATCCAACCGCCGCCGTTGCGCTCGAACACAAAGACGGCGCCGGCGTCCGTTGCGCCCAGATCCCGTCGGGTGGCGCCGACCACGAGTTGGTCGCCATCGAGATCCAGAGCCCAGCCGAACCACTCGATGGCATTCGCGCTTGGTGCCGTGAGCTTGTCGATCAGTGTCCAGATCCCGTCGACATCCTGCCAAACATAGACCGCTCCCCTGCCGATCGCATGATTGTAGGCGCCGATGGCGACGGTATCGCCGTCGACAGCAACGCTTGCGCCATAGTTGTCGCGATCCCTGAGGTCGCCGGGGTCGAGCTGCTGAATCTGTACCCATTGCACCCCGTTGTATCGATACAGATAAGCTGTGCCGATATCGCCGGAAAAACCGGGTCCAACCTTAAAGGGTACACCGACGATCGCGAGGTCACCGGCGATGTCGACTGCTCGCCCGGCCTCATCGCGGGACAACAGATTACCACGAGACAATTGCTGCGTTTCGGCGATGATGTCGTTTGCGAGCCTGATGGCGGCGAACTCGCTGGCAGCGGTTGTCGTCGCGGTAGCCTCGGCATGCACCGGGACCAGGTACCAACTCATCGTGATGCCAAAGAGGCAGGATGCTGCCTTTCGCATTGCGCTCAACATAGACTATTCCTCCAAGTCATTCAAATTTTAGAAGCTGTTTGGAAATTCCCGTATCAGTGACTTACGTGACCCCGATCAGGTGTCCGAATGTTGAATGTCGCCCGAAACGGCGACGTTCGCCTACTGACGACGGCCGTGACACCCCAGGGATAGGCGTTCTCGAGAGTTTCCAAACAGCTTCTTTGGGTATGTCAGACGGAGGGATTTTAGAGTCTTGTTCTATCGCGTGGCGTTAAATTTTTCACCGGAAGTATAGTGACATATTTCACATATTTATTATTCCGGGGCCTGCTAGCCTTATTCCCGACCTTGGTCTATATTTTTATTAAAAGATATATTCAAGGCTGATGCGCATCCGAAGACTTTGCAAGTATTCGCGGAGATCGGGATCGCTGTGGTTATCGGTAGCAAAATCGGTATCTCGAGCCTATACCCAGGGTTTGTAGACGCGGAATTCACGATCCCGACCAGGAACGCATACTTCGCCCTCTGAGCGCGACATCCTGAGCACAGTCGAATACTTGCATAGTCTTATCCGCATGGGTGCGGTAGAGACTCCCTGATTGCGCCGCTTCATCGGATCTGAAGAATAACGACTGAACAGCCATGGGCAAGAGCAAATGCTTGATAGACGGTCCATTACCCGGTTTTCTCCGTGCACCGGTTTGCCCGCGTGCAACATCGCACCAGCAACATCCAAACCCGTCGACATCACTGCCGGATATCGGGATTCCGGCCCACCTCCGTCATCGAGACGGCAATCTCCTGAAACTTCAAGAGGAATCAGTAATGAAAAACCGCATCATCGGTCCCGCAATCTTTGCGTTCATCGCCGCCCAAGCCGTTGCCGCTCCTGGCGACAGCTGGGTGGAAGTGGTACCCGTGTCCAACCCTGAAGGCTTCGATGCCAAGGTCTATGTGGATGCCGCCGGCAGCCGGGTTGGCGCCTATCAGTTCTCGCTGGACTACAACGCAGACGCGGGCATTCAGATCGACACAAGCCGCGGCGCCTTCGGCGGAGTCAGTGCTGGTGTGGATGGATTTGCAGCGTCGGCGAATGCAGCCGAACCCGGTCGTATCACGGTTAATGGATTCGATCTCGCCGGCCGGCCTGGAAAGCCGCAGATGCATCTCGTTACAGTACATTTTGTCGGCCTAAAAACCGCGGCAAAGGATCTGCAACTCAGGGTTGACACGCTAGCCACCGAAAATGGCCTTGCAATCGGCCCTTAGGTGTCCTGCCATCAGTTGGTCTGTAGGCATCGCTATCTAGAAGCTCTATGAAGGGGAAATCACAGATGAAAAAACTAACTTTCCTGCTAACGCTTGCGTTGGCACTCGCGACTGCCGTCGCGTTTGCACAAAGCCAGATCAATGCTCCTCCATCCTCGGAGCCAGCACCAACCGTCAATTCCGTGGATACCGGCGCACCGGTAGACGTTGAAATTTATATCGAAGACGAGGAGGCACAACCTCCTGATCATCCACCGTTGGATCAGGTTCCGCCCATGCCCATGCCGGATGCCTCGGCGGGAACCGTCACTTTTGGCGAAGATGTCGCCAATGTCGTGTATGACCCGAGTACCGGCGAAGAGATTCAGATCAATCCGGGACCGAGCAGTTTGTTCGGTGATTTCGGTAACTACGTCGAAGGCTATAATGGGTCGGACGGCGCCGAGGGCGGGACAGACCTCGATCTGCTCATGACCTTCGGCAATATGTATACCGTCAATCCGCAGGAATTTCCCTGGCGAATGAATGTCAAGCTGCTGATGCAATTCGGCAGCAGATATTTCGTTTGTTCTGGCGCCATGGTCGATGCCGAGACGGTATTTACCGCTGGGCATTGCGTTTTCGAGCACGGTGGTGCCGGTTGGGCAGATAACATCTGGGTTTACCCGGGATGGGACGGCGGAGCCCACGATCCCGATGCCGAATTCTTTGGCGAGGCCAAGTCAAGTTTACTTTTGAGCAATACCGGATGGACTACAAACGGCGATGTCAACTGGGATGTCGGAGCCATCCGGGTTACTAGAGCAGTCGGTGCTTTGACCGGTTGGTATGGCTACGTGTGGGATGGCAGCTGCAGCTGGCACCTGGGCAAGACCTACCACAATCCCAGCTATCCGTCCGAAAGCTGCGGCGGGGGACTCCATACGGGAACGGATATGTACTACTGGTTTGGCAATTTCGACTCCTGTCCGACCAGCAACAACCTGCAGATCGACACCAGCGGTGGTTGCTTCAATGCCGGCTGGGGCGGCATGAGTGGCAGCGGCTTTTACTACATTGACGGGTCGAGTCGCTACGTACATGCGACCGCCTCGACCTCGAATCGAAGCACTTGGTTTCGTGCGGCACGGCTCTACGGTAGCTTCGTGACCGGTACTGGAGGCCTGCAAGATTTCATCAGGGACTCTCGCGGTAGCTCGTTCGACCTGCAAGCACTCGACATGGCAAGTAGCGGCGGCACGACCTTCCAAGCCGGCAGCACCCTCCCGAATATTACGCATCTTGCCACCAACCCAACCAACGGTACCTCTAACGATACCTTTCAATTCCGGGTCTATCTGTCGTCCAACGACAATATCAGCAGCAGCGACACACTCATTTCAACGCGAACGCTCACGTGGAACTTTGCCGCGATGGGGAGTGTGATAGTCGGCAGCTCGGGGATGACCATTCCAGCCAATACGCCCCCGGGCACCTATTGGCTTGGAGTAGAATACGACCCCGGTGTTGACGGCAACAGCTCCAACAACGACACCGACGACTGGGATGCCCTCCCCATTGTAGTAACGGCGGCGCCCTCTTATCGGCTTACGGTAAGCAAGTCCGGTACGGGCAATGGCACCGTCAGCTCCACCCCATCCGGAATCGACTGCGGTTCGGACTGCAACGAGGACTACACGAGCGGTACCTCCGTGACCCTAAGTGCCTCACCCGCCAGCGACTCGACCTTCGGTGGCTGGAGCGGCGCCTGCTCCGGCAGCAGTCCGACCTGTACGCTGACCATGAGCGCGGCACGCAGCGTTACGGCCAAATTCAATAAACGCACCTATAGGCTATCGGTAACCAAGTCCGGCACTGGCACCGGCACGGTCGAATCCAGCCCGGCCGGCATCAACTGTGGTACTGATTGCTCCGAGGACTATACAGCCGGTACCTCGGTCACCCTGAAGGCAACACCCTCGGGCGGTTCGACCTTCGGTGGCTGGGGCGGCGCCTGCTCCGGCAGCAGTACGACCTGTACGCTGACCATGAGCGCGGTACGCAGCGTCACGGCTAGGTTCGATCCACCAACTATCCGGTACAGATTGTCGGTAACCAAGTCCGGCAGCGGCACCGGCACGGTCGAATCCAGTCCGGCCGGCATCAACTGCGGTTCGGACTGCTCCGAGGACTATCCGGACGGTACCTCGGTCACCCTGACGGCAACACCCTTGGGCGGTTCGACCTTTGGTGGCTGGAGCGGCGCCTGCTCCGGCAGCAGTACGACCTGTACGCTGACCATGAGCGCGGCACGCAGCGTCACGGCCAACTTCAATCCACCAAACCCGCAAGACCACCGACTGTCGGTGGACAAATCCGGTAGCGGCACCGGCACGGTCGAATCCAGTCCGTCCGGCATCAACTGCGGTTCGGACTGCTCCGAGGACTATCCGGACGGTACCTCGGTCACCCTGACGGCAACACCCTTGGGCGGTTCGACCTTCGGTGGCTGGAGCGGCGCCTGCTCCGGCAGCAGCACAACCTGTACGCTGACCATGTCGGCGCCGAGGTCGGTGACGGCTCGCTTCAACGGTGGAACACCTGGCGACCCGGATGCTTGGTTATCTCCCGAGACGCAGACCGTCAGCATAGGCAATGCGTTCGAAATCGACGTGCTCGTCAACAGCAGAGGCCAACAGATCGGCGCCTTCGACCTGGGGATCAGCTTCGATCCGTCGCTGATACAAGTCGATGAATCGCAATGTAACGACGGTGTGTGTGCGGGTGCGGACGGATTCGATCCGGCAGCAGTGTCCACCGACAACGCCGCTGGCACCATTACGATCAACGGTTTCAGTATCACCGGTATCGGCCCGGGAAGCGCGCTGGAGCTGTTGACCATTCACTTCGATGCGCAACAGACCGAGGGTACCACGCCGGTCGATCTTCAGATCAATACCCTGGCCAACCCCCTCGGATCGCCTATAGGCAACAAGGATGCCGAGGGGGCAACGGTCGAAATCAGCGACGTCCTCTGCGGTGACGCCGACAGCAATGGCGTTGTGAACATCATCGACGCGCTGGCCGTCGCCCGTTCGGTTGCTGGATTGCCGCCACCGCCGACGGTCGATCCTGCGGCTGCCGATGTGAACGGGGATGGGGTTGTGAACATCATCGATGCATTGTTGATCGCGCGCTTTGTCGCCGGGTTGCCCGTTACTGGCACCTGTCTGATGTAGTCGCCAACCCTAAGCGGCGCGTTCAACGCGCCGCGGCCCAAGCGCCAGCTGCGGGTGTAGCTGGCGCCGGTGTTTTTCCTCGGCCATCCAGGACAAACGGCTGTCTTGGGTAGGAGCTCAAAACCATGAATTTAATGTTACCTAGTCGCTTTGCCCGTGCTGCAGCCCTTGGCTGTCTGTTATCGGCGCAGTTCGTCAGCGCCACCGCAAGCGAAGCTACAACCCTGTCAGCGGCGGATCAGGCGATCCGTACGGCCATGGTCACCGTCGGTGAGAAACTGCGATTGGTTTCGATGCCACTCGACCAGCGCGGCATCGTCGATCTGGAATTACAACGCTTCGAGGTCTTTGCCCCCGATGCGACGATCCTGGTCGACGACGAAACCTCGTTTCCGATCCCGCGTACCGCCTACTACAAGGGCCATATCGAGGGTCAGCCGAAGAGCCTCGTGGTGCTCAGCGTACCGGAAACCGGCCCGGTCCGTGGACTCATCACCGCCGGCAAGAAAGCCTGGCTGATCGGGCAGGCCGAGGCACCGCCCTACGGCCTATTGACCCGCGCCATCGATACCGCCGCGGAGTCCGACCGCCAGCCCTTTATCTGCGGCACCGAACGCGAGTCCTTTCAGATCGGCGAACTCGCCCCCCACGGCATCGAGGCCGCAAGCCAGCGGTTCCAGTCGACCACACAGCAATACATGGCGACGCTTGCGATCGAGACCGACTATGAATTCTACGCGCTGTTCGGATCGATGCCAGCAGCCACGGATTACATCGGCGACCTGTTCGCCTACATCTCCGCGACCTATCAGCAGGAAGTAAATACCCAGCTGCAGATCGGGTATAGCCGTTTGTGGACCAACGGCGCCACGGCGGATCCTTGGAACGCTACCAGCGGCACCCCCGCCGCGCTGGGTGAACTACGAAGCTACTGGCTGCAGAACATGACCGGGGTCGACCGCGCGACCGTGCACATGCTCAGCGGCAAGCGGCTCGGGGGTGGCATCGCCTATGTTGGCGTGCTGTGCAACTCCGAGTTTGGCTTCGGCTTGACGGCGAATATTTCCGGTGACTTCGACATCGACAACCCTCAGGTGCTGTGGGACGTGGTAGCGGTTGCACATGAGATCGGGCATAACTTCAATTCTCACCACACCCATTGTTACGCCGGCGTCTTCGGCAACCCGAACGATGTGGACCATTGTTACGGCTCTGAAAATGGTTGCTACTTCGGCCTGACCTCGTTGCCGGGGCTCGGCAGCTTGACCGGGGGTACTCCCGGACAAGGCACGGGCACGATCATGAGTTACTGCCACCTGCTCGGCGGCGGCATGTCGGACATCAGCTTCACCTTCGGACAATCGCATCCCTACGGCATCGATGCCGAGCGTGTGCCGAATGCCATGTACGATCATGTTACCAACACGGCCGCGAGCAATCCGATGTGCCTACCGGTCATCGACGAGCAGTTCAGGCTCGAAGTCTTCCGCGACGGCAACGGCAACGGCAGCGTCGAAAGCAACCCGACCGGTATCGACTGCGGCAGCATCTGTACGGCAGATTTTTCCCGGGATACCAGAGTGACGCTGAATGCAATGGCTGCCGCCGGCTCGAGCTTCACCGGCTGGAACGGCGACTGCAGCGGAACCGCGACCAATTGCCAGGTCACCATGTCGTCGGCAAAATCGGTCACGGCAACCTTCACCGATCAGGGCGGTTCGTCGGATGCCTGGCTGTCGCCCAGCACCCAAAGCGTCGGTCGTGGCCGCAACTTCCAGTTCAGCTTGGCAGCGGATGGCGATGGCGGCTTGATCGGCGGTTATTCCATGCAGGTGGACTTCGATCCGAGCCTGGTTCAGCTCGATACAGCACGGTGCGATCAGGGAGTCTGTGCCGGCAGCGATGCCCTGTCGACTAATATAGTCAACGCTGATGCTGCCGGCGGCAGTATCAGCCTCGTGGGATTCGATGTCTCGGGCACAGGCCCTGGCAGTGACCTGGAGTTGCTTGTGCTGCATTTTATCGCGGGGCAGACCCCTGGGATAACGGGCGTCGACTTGCAAGTTGATACCCTGAGCGACGAGCAGGGCCAATCACTTGGCACGGTCGGTGTCGGTGCGGATGTCGAGATTCGCGATAGACTCTGCGGTGATGTGAACGGGGATGATCAAGTGAGCATCATCGATGCCTTGTTGATCGCCCGCTACGTGGCGGGACTGCCGGTTTCGGGCACCTGCTTTAACGATTCAACCTCGATACCTGTGGTCGACGCGAGCGCGCCGTCCGCTCTTCTTGCCATGGCTGCAGTCAGCACCGGCGACGCCTGGTTGGCACCTGCTATGCAAACGGTTGGTCTCGGCTCCCCGTTCGAAGTCGAACTTTACGCGGATGGAGACGGCGGACGGGTTGGTGCCTATAATATCGATCTGACCTTCGATCCGATGCTGGTGCAGATTGACGTCGGCCAGTGCGATCAGGGCGTTTGCGCGGGTTCCGATGCGCTGTCCAGCAATTTCGTCAGTGCGGACAATGCGACCGGCGTATTGGGATTGGCCGGCTTCGATATTACCGGCGTCGGTCCCGGGGGGGATCTGCACCTGCTGACCGTGCATTTTATTGCACAACAAACCCCTGCCACTACCAACCTCGACGTGCAGATCGAAACGTTGACAGATGAAAATGGTACGTCCCTGGGCACGCAGGGAACCGGAGCCAGCGTCGAGATCACTGATCGCTTGTGCGGCGATGTCAACGGCGATACGCAAGTCAGCATTGTCGACGCCTTGTTGGTGGCGCGTTACGCGGCTGGTCTGCCGGTATCGGGAACCTGCTTGGGGCAATAATCCCGGGCTGGTATTATTCGCCGTGGGCCTCGAACCTTCTATCGGGCGCCCTCGGCGTAATCTCTAAAGTGTGTTAAAATATACCCGTAAGCAATTGATTACCAGATGCAGATATGAGACAACTCGCATGAATCAAGCAGAGACTGCATTATTATTCAATAACTTAGTACTGCCAGCCCTGTGGGCATTCTAGATATCAACAGATCCAATGCCAATACACCTTGCAGTTGCAGGCGTTATTGGCCAAAATCCGAGTTGAGGGAGGTGACTTGATCCCAGACAGCATTAGGCTAAAATCTGCCCGGCGATCGGGTACAGGTTCCTTTGCGGAACCTTGTCAATTTTTCGGTAGGTTCAATTTGTGAATTTTTCAGGAGTGCTAGATGAAAATAACCACTCGGTTTCGGATCATGAGATCGGCATTGCTGTTGGTAACCGTCCTGCTGACGCTCGGAATGCAGCAGGTATTGGCAGCGGCTGGCGACGTTTCAATACAACCACCGTCTATAGACGTTCCTACAGAGCAATCCTTTGACCTCAGCGTGCAGGTAGACTCCGGTCCTCTCCAAATCGGCGCGTTTGACTTTACCGTTAGTTACGACCCAGCGGCATTGCAGCTCGACACGTCGATAGGCAATAATGGTGTCGAACCAGGGCCTGATGGTTTCGCTCCAGCAGCAGTGGACGCTACTACGCCCGGCCAAATTACTATAAACGGCTTCAGCATAGCAGGTGCAGGTCCTGGTACCGCACTCGACTTCTTGACCATTCACTTTATTGCGGGAACAATACCGGGTTCAACGCCGGTTGATATTGTCGTCAATACCTTGGCAGATCCGCTCGGAACCAGTTTACCCACCGGGCAGAGCACCGGCAGTACCGTTACTGTTACAGGCGAGGTATACACCCTCACCGTCACCAACGGCGGCAACGGCACGGTTACCTCGGCCCCCCCCGGAATCGACTGCGGGACGGATTGCGAAGAGGACTACAACGAGGGTACCGAGGTGACTCTTACCGCGGCCCCTGACAAAGGTTATCAGTTCGATGGTTGGACCGGTGACTGCGACATCAATGGCAATGTGACCATGGATGCCGACCGCACCTGTGGTGCCATCTTCAGCTTCGACATTCCGACATATACTCTAACAGTCAATCCTCCCACCAACGGCACGATCACCTCGAACCCAGTCGGCATCAACTGCGGCACGGACTGCACCGAGGAATACGAGGCAGGCACGAGCGTCGCGCTCACTGCGACCCCGGACACCGCCGCCGGCTATCGGTTCGATGGTTGGACCGGTGACTGCGATGTTGACGGCAATGTGACAATGGACGCAGACCGGACCTGTGGTGCCACCTTCATCCAAATTCCGACATATACTCTGACCATCAACAATCAAACCCGCGACCAAGGTACGATTACCTCGAACCCGCCCGGCATCGACTGCGGTATGGACTGCACCGAGGACTACGAAGAGGGCACGCAGGTGAGACTTCTCATGACTCCCAAACCCGGCTTCCAGTTCGGCGGTTGGGGCGGCGACAACTGTAATATTGTCCGAAATGTCGTGACGATGAATGCTGCGAATACTTGTGAAGCCCAATTCGTGGTTCGCACGACGCAGGCGATTCCAACGCTTTCCGCCTGGGGTCTGATTGCCCTCAGCGGTGCGCTGGGGCTGCTCGGTGCCTTTGCACGCAGACGCAATCGTTAATCGGCGAGTCTCGCCCTGAGATGAAAATGCCGCCCGTTGGGCGGCATTTTTTTTAATGCGCTGTTAGCATTGTCAGCCCTGCTGGCACACTTGATTGTCAACAGATCTAAGGTAACAACAGCAATTCCCGCCGTGTACGCGCACGATCGCCCGAGCGCGTGTCGAGACCGTACAGGCGAACACAGGTCTCGCCACGAGACGACGCTGTTGTTCTGACTGGCTGTTTGGTCACCCTCAGAGATGTTCCTCGAGCACATTCGTTTCACGGCCGTCGACTAGGAGGTGTCAGGCGGCAAGGGCAGCAGAGGCGGCTGGATAATGGAAAGATAGAGCGTGTCCCGATCGGGAATCAGGCAGAGGTCGAAGCGAGCGCGCATTTGCGCCACAAGCGCGTCTTGCTCTGCGCCGCCGTTAAGGCAGCCTGGAACAGCCGGCAGCCGCGCTGTTGGATCTGATCGATCAGAAACGCCAACATCATCAGGTGCATGAGCACGGTGCTGAGGTTGTTGTTGCCGTGACCGAAGTCGTGCTCGAAGTGATCGCCTTGGTTCTCGAGGGCATTGAAGGTTTCGTTTTCGACTGTCCAGCGTGCGCGGACTCCTCGCATCGGCAGCATGAGGTTGCTATCATTGAGAGTGAAATCGGTGACCCAGGAGAAGTGGGTCACCTTGCCGCCCGGGGTATGCTCCCAGTCCTCGAGGACATTGACCTCGAGGTCGAAGTTGGCGATATTCAGTGGTGCGCCGTTGAGGTAGCGGAAACGGTGACGTATCCCCTCGGCGTCGGTGAGCTCGACCTCGCGCGTCTCGGGCGTGGCGGCTACCCAATCGAACAAGTCGGCGTGATCGTTCTGCTTGGCGCCGAGGATGAAGCGCAGATCGAGTGCCTGCAACTGGCGGATGTGCGGGGCATTGGAAGCGAGGCCGTCTTCGACGACGATCAGCTTCAGATGCGGATGCGCGCGGCGCAGGTCCGCCAGCAGGCGCTTGGCGGCGTTGCGCTCGCAGTCATTCTTGCGCGCGCCGTCTTGCTCGAGGATCGGCTCGGGCGCTAGCGGGAACACCGCGCTGTGATCGGGGTGTACCAGCACCGCCCCGAGCATCTGGTGGTCGTAGGTGGTGGTGCCATTGCGGTGGTGCTTCTCCCCGCACTGCGGGCAATGCACGTTGGAGGAGGAAACATACTCGGTGCCATCGAGTGAGAGCCGAGTGAGAGCAGGTAATGCCCATCAAGGTACTCAAACCCCTCCAGCCCCTTGCCGCGCTGCAGGTCCGCAAACAAGGACTGATACGGCGGGCGCAGAAGGCTCGGGTCGAATGCATCAAGGCGTTCGCGAAAGCGGGTGTCGCTCGGCGCGCGTTGGATCCCGTAGAGGGCGTGCAGATTCGCTCGCATTGTCTCTTCTCGACGGTCGTGCTCGAACTACAGCAGCGAAGGATACTTCGACCCAAACAACGCCAGCCCCGATATCAGATGATCGACCAGCGCAATCTCGCCACCGCACGGGTCGGAGATCTTCGCAAAAAACCGCTGCGCCTTGTTCAGCAGCCCTGCGGCACCGAGTTGTTTGCGTGAAATCGGAGCACGTATCAACACCTGCCTCGCAGCCTCGAGTAGGCGCGACAGTATACCGATTCAGCCACGCAGTTTACGAAGAACTATTTTTGAAGTCTCGCCAACACGCTGTTTTCAAAGTAGAATTATTTTCGGCGGGAATTGCTGAGGTAAAAACACCTTGCCGTGGCAGGCGTTATTGGCCAGAATTCGAGCCGGAAGAGCTGACTTGATCTAAGACAGCATCAGGTCAAGACCTGCCTGGCGATGAGGCCCGGGTTCCTTTATCGGAGCCTTTCGCCTTGCCGATTTCTCAGTAATTCAATATCTTAGTAATTAGGAGTGCTAGATGAAAATAACCACTCGGTTTCCAATCATGAGATCGACATTGCTGTTGGTAACCGTCCTGCTGACGCTCGGAATGCAGCAGGTATTGGCAGCGGCTGGCGACGTTTCAATACAACCACCGTCTATAGACGTTCCTACAGAGCAATCCTTTGACCTCAGCGTGCAGGTAGACTCCGGTCCTCTCCAAATCGGCGCGTTTGACTTTACCGTTAGTTACGACCCAGCGGCATTGCAGCTCGACACGTCGATAGGCAATAATGGTGTCGAACCAGGGCCTGATGGTTTCGCTCCAGCAGCAGTGGACGCTACTACGCCCGGCCAAATTACTATAAACGGCTTCAGCATAGCAGGTGCAGGTCCTGGTACCGCACTCGACTTCTTGACCATTCACTTTATTGCGGGAACAATACCGGGTTCAACGCCGGTTGATATTGTCGTCAATACCTTGGCGGATCCGCTCGGAACCAGTTTACCCACCGGGCAGAGCACCGGCAGTACCGTTACTGTTACAGGCGATGTATACACCCTCACCGTCACCAACGGCGGCAACGGCACGGTTACCTCGGCCCCCCCCGGAATCGACTGCGGGACGGATTGCGAAGAGGACTACAACGAGGGTACCGAGGTGACTCTTACCGCGGTCCCTGACACAGGTTATCAGTTCGATGGTTGGACCGGTGACTGCGACATCAATGGCAATGTGACCATGGATGCCGACCGCACCTGTGGTGCCACCTTCAGCATCCTTCCGCCGATCACTTACCAGCTGACGGTGACCAACGGCGGCAATGGCACGGTCACCTCAAGCCCTGCCGGCATCGACTGCGGCACGGACTGCACCGAGGAATACGAGGCAGGCACGAGCGTCGCGCTCACTGCGACCCCGGACACCGGCTATCAGTTCGATGGTTGGACCGGTGACTGCGATGTTGACGGCAATGTGACCATGGATGCCGACCGCACCTGTGGTGCCACCTTCAGCATCCTTCCGCCGATCACTTACCAGCTGACGGTGACCAACGGCGGCAATGGCACGGTCACCTCAAGCCCTGCCGGCATCGACTGCGGCACGGACTGCACCGAGGAATACGAGGCAGGCACGAGCGTCGCGCTCACTGCGACCCCGGACACTGGCTATCAGTTCGATGGTTGGACCGGTGACTGCGATGTTGACGGCAATGTGACCATAGATGCCGACCGCACCTGTGGTGCCACCTTCAGCATCCTTCCGCCGATCACTTACCAGCTGACGGTGACCAACGGCGGCAATGGCACGGTCACCTCGAGCCCTGCCGGCATCGACTGCGGCACGGACTGCACCGAGGAATACGAGGCAGGCACGAGCGTCGCGCTCACTGCGACCCCGGACACCGGCTATCAGTTCGATGGTTGGACCGGTGACTGCGATGTTGACGGCAATGTGACAATGGACGCAGACCGCACCTGTGGTGCCACCTTCAGCATCCTTCCGCCGATCACTTACCAGCTGACGGTGACCAACGGCGGCAATGGCACGGTCACCTCGAACCCTGCCGGCATCGACTGCGGCACGGACTGCACCGAGGAATACGAGGCAGGCACGAGCGTCGCGCTCACTGCGACCCCGGACACCGGCTATCAGTTCGATGGTTGGACCGGTGACTGCGATGTTGACGGCAATGTGACCATGGACGCAGACCGCACCTGTGGTGCCACCTTCAGCATCCTTCCGCCGATCACTTACCAGCTGACGGTGACCAACGGCGGCAATGGCACGGTCACCTCGAGCCCTGCCGGCATCGACTGCGGCACGGACTGCACCGAGGAATACGAGGCAGGCACGAGCGTCGCGCTCACTGCGACCCCGGACACCGGCTATCAGTTCGATGGTTGGACCGGTGACTGCGACATCAATGGCAATGTGACCATGGATGCCGACCGCACCTGTGGTGCCACCTTCAGCATCCTTCCGCCGATCACTTACCAGCTGACGGTGACCAACGGCGGCAATGGCACGGTCACCTCAAGCCCTGCCGGCATCGACTGCGGCACGGACTGCACCGAGGAATACGAGGCAGGCACGAGCGTCGCGCTCACTGCGACCCCGGACACCGGCTATCAGTTCGATGGTTGGACCGGTGACTGCGATGTTGACGGCAATGTGACCATGGACGCAGACCGGACCTGTAGTGCCACCTTCATCCAAATTCCGACATATACTCTGACCATCAACAATCAAACCCCCGACCAAGGCACGATTACCTCGAACCCGCCCGGCATCGACTGCGGTATGGACTGCACCGAGGACTACGAAAAGGGCACGCAGGTGAGACTTCTCATGACTCCCAAACCCGGCTTCCAGTTCGGCGGTTGGGGCGGCGACAACTGTAATATTGTCCGAAATGTCGTGACGATGAATGCTGCGAATACTTGTGAAGCCCAATTCGTGGTTCGCACGACGCAGGCGATTCCAACGCTTTCCGCCTGGGGTCTGATTGCCCTCAGCGGTGCGCTGGGGCTGCTCGGTGCCTTTGCACGCAGACGCAATCGTTAATCGGCGAGTCTCGCCCTGAGATGAAAATGCCGCCCGTTGGGCGGCATTTTTTTGACTGGGCGTGATCGAAAATACTGTTTCGCTTTCATGGAAGGACCACTTACCAGTGGGGCTGTCGTGTCACTTGCAATACCGCACGCCAGAGATCACTGGTAACGTCCATCTGTTTTTTCTGCGCAACGACGACCGGGATCGGAACATTAATGAACTGATTGTGTTCGAATCCGATTAGCATGCCGGTCTTGCCTGCCATGGCGGCGTGCACCGCGTGTCGTCCCATCTGATCACATAGGATACGATCATACACATTAGCGCACACACTGCGGATAAAGTAACTGGGGTCGATATATTTCAGACTTACCGGTTGACCGCTCGCGGCAAAATGTTCACTGATTCTGGTCTTCAGGAAAAGCCCGACGTCTTCATGCAGAAGATTGCCTGAGGCATCGCGACGCGTATTGTCGGATTCGATCAAATGTTGGCCTGCCCCCTCCGCGACGACGACCACGGCATGACCGCGTTTGTCCATGCGTTGTTCAAGCGCGGCAAGAAACCCGCCTTGACCCTGCAGCGGAAAAGCAATCTCAGGTACCAGCACGAAGTTCACTTCCTGACTGACAACCGCGGCGCCGGCTGCAATGAAGCCCGCATCGCGACCCATCAATTTGACCAGGCCAACCCCGCGGATCGCACCGCGTGCTTCGACATGCGCACCGCGAATCACTTCCGCGGCCTTCTCCATGGCGGTGATATAACCAAAGCTCTGACGTACAAAGGCGATGTCGTTGTCGATTGTCTTCGGGATGCCGATCACGGCAATATCGAGTCCGCGGCGCAAAACCTCCTCGTGAAGTGCATGGGCACCCCGCTGGGTTCCGTCGCCACCGACGCAAAACAGGATGTCGATTTTTTCCGCAGCCAGAAAATCTGCCATGACCGATGCTTTTTGGCCGCCACGGGAGGTTCCCAGCACCGTTCCTCCCAGAATATCGATTGACTGCACGTATTCTTCGGTCAATCTGATCGGAGGCAGGCCCGCGGCCGGGTTCAGGCCGAGATAACCGTTGCGAATACCAAGTACCTTGTTGACGCCATAGTTTACCGTTAATTCGTAAAATACAGAGCGGATGACATTATTCAGCCCGGGAGATAACCCACCGCAGGTGACAATGGCCGCCGTGGTTGCAGACGGATCGAAGTAAATCCGCTCGCGCGGTCCAGCTTCCTCGAATGAGGGTTCGTCCGGACCGCAATCCTTTGTTCCGATTTCCACATTCACCCGCAGCCGGGTCGAATCGGAAACGAAATGGCTTTTTTTTCCTTCGGAGGGCTGGGCAAAGCAGAGTGGTGAAGGAAACCGGCACCCGCCAAGGGATCGAACCATCAGATCCTGTTGTTTGAACATGAAGTTCTCCTGTTCTTTGGATCAAAGTCAATTGATCATTCGAGGTGCGCTGACGCTCATTCCGAGCGGCACACACCGCCCAATCGATGTCAAATTGTCTGTCAAATGGGCAACTTGCTGTAACTGTTGTCATTTCAGCAACATCCAATCGAAAACGAGGTATCGGCATCATGCCGCAAGTCGACCCGGAAAGCACCACTCCATCGCCACGACCCATCCGTCTTATGCTGTCGGGATGGCTGGGCATCATTGGCCTGTTGTCATTGCTTGCCGTCGGCGCATTGCGGATGGGGCCGCTGCCGGCACTCGGACCCCTGCTTGATCCGGTTGCCGGAGTCTGGTCGGCCGCTCGTCAGGCGCGTCCAGCAAGCACTGATTCGGTCGCTGTCGCGAACCTGAATGCCGCGGTCGATGTGTATATCGATAATCGAGGTGTACCGCATGTCTACGCCAGCAGTATACCGGATGCTGTCCGCGCGCTCGGTTACTTGCAGGCACGCGACCGATTATTCCAGCTTGAATTGCAAACAAAGGCCGCGGCCGGTCGGCTCACGGAATTGTTCGGCGCATCGCCGCTCGACATCGATCAACAACAGCGTCGTCTCGGGCTTGCCGACAGCGCCGAGCGTGCCTGGCAGGCGCTCGACCCGACATCTTTCGACCATGCGCTGTATCAGGCGCTTGCCGACGGCATCAATGCGCACATCGACAACCTGGGGCGCAACAGTATTCCGTTCGAATATCATTTTCTCGATCACCGCCCGGAGCGCTGGCAGCCGGTGAACAGCCTGTTGGTGGAACGGCGCATGTCACATACCCTGTGCTACAACAGGGACGATCTATGGCGCCTGCGTGCCGAAGGCCTGGTGGGCAAGGCGGCCGCAGATGCCCTGTATCCGGTCAATAGTCCGATTCAGGAACCCATCCAACCCAGCGAGCTGGGGGCTCCCTGGTTGCTACGGGAGCCGATTCCACCACCGGCGATAGGCAATGCGAGCCTGGTGCATGTGGCCGAGCAATTGCTTGCCGCCGCGCCGCCGTCCGTACCACAGACTATGGTGATCGGCAGCAACAACTGGGCGATTGCGGCTGGGCGCAGCGCCACCGGGCACGCGTTGTTGGCGAATGATCCGCACCTGCAGCTGACATTGCCGTCGATCTGGTATGAAGCACACCTGGTTGTCAAGGACCGGATGAATGTGCATGGTGTCACCATCCCAGGCGTGCCTGTGATCATTATCGGCTTCACGCCAAATGTCGCATGGAGCGTCACCAACAATCGCGCCGATGTCATCGACTTTTATTACGAGACCCTCGACTCCGTCGATCAGCCTGGCCGTTACCTGCTCGACGGCAATTGGCAGCCGCTGCGCGGTCGCCCTGAACAATACTATGGTAAGGATGGCGAATTGCTGGCTGAGGAAACGCGCTATTACACCCATCGTGGTCCGTTATTGCTGCCGACATCATCGGCTGTGCCGAGTCCGGTATCCATGCGTTGGCTGGCGCTCGAGCACGGCGCAAGTCCCAGTTCCTTTCAGGGTGCTGCCTCTGCCGACTCGGTGGACGAACTGCTGGCCGCGCTGGCCGATTTCGCCGCACCGGCACAAAATTTCATCATGGCCGATGCCGATGGACGTATTGCCATGCGCTCGACCGGTCTATATCCGATCCGCCCCGGCGATGGCGATGGTCGTTCGATTCGCGACGGTAGTACGACGCAAAGCGATTGGATAGGGTATTGGCCACTTGAACTCTATCCGCAATCGATCGACCCGGCACAGCACTATCTGGCATCGGCCAACCAGCAACCGATTGCCGCCAGCCAGCAACCGCTCTACCTGGGCAGTAACTGGCCGAGTCCATGGCGGGCGCTTCATATCAATGGATTACTGCGTGCCAGCCCGACGGTCAGTCTCGAGGACATGCGCGCCTACCAAACCGATCCGGGCAACCACAAGGCGCGATTATTAACGCCGTATTTTCTGTCCGCCGCCGCCTGGTTCGACGAGGTCGCCGCACCCGCCGCCGTATTGCAGGACTGGGACTACCGCTACACTTCTGACGCACAAGCGCCTCTATTGTTCGAACGCGCCCTTGACCGGCTCGAGGCACTGTTATGGGACGAGTTGCAGTTCGAGTTCACCGAGCTGCGCGAGTTGCCAACACCGCCAACGCCAGAAAGAGCGATTCTCTACGCATTGCTCAAGCAGCCGGATAACCCTTGGTGGGATGACCGGCGCACCGGCGAGCGCGAGGATCGCGACTATTTATTACGCAAGGCCTTGGCCAGCGCCTATGCAGAGCTGGTGCTCGAAAACGGTCCGCCCGTGCGTCGCACCCCGCTTGAGCGCAAGCAGGATACCTGGCCAGAGGCGGCAGGTCTCAGCTGGCGCTGGTCGAATCATCGTCGTGCCAACATCAACCACCTCGCGCTATTTCCTGGGCTTGGGCGGACCGGATTGACATTAGCCGGCGGTGCTCCTGGCAATCTCAATCCGTCTTCCGGTGATGGCACTCATGGTGCCAGTTGGCGCATGGTGGTGGAACTTGCCGGTGCCCAGACCCAGGCTCGAGCTGTCTATCCAGGCGGGCAATCCGGCAATCCCGCCAGCCGACTATACGACGACCGTCTGGCGGCCTGGCAGACCGGGGAATTGGAACCGGTCTATTCGCCAGAGAGCCCCGAACAGTTCGACGCTGGGCGTGCCATCGCCAGGCTACGCCTGGTACCGGGTACGGGGGATGCCGATGCGGAGGCGCGCTGATGATTGTTAACAACCCGCGCTTTATCACCGGACTTGCGACCTTATCGATCATCGGCACCCTGCTGATCGGCTGGCTGAGTCTGCTCATGCTGGGGCTGCTGGCCGGTGTGCTCTTCGCTCGCCAGCCGCGGTTGTTTCTCTCGTCAGCACTGGCTGGCGGCAGTGCCTGGCTGTTGTTGTTGTTGTGCAACGCGCTGTTTGGCGAAGCGGCGCGGTTAGCGACCGCGGCTGGTGGCGTGTTGGGCATGCCCGGCTGGGCATTCGTGCTGCTGACGGTCACCTTTGCCGCACTGCTGACCGGCTGTGCGGCGGTATCGGCAGGATTTCTGACGCGTGCCTGGTCAGATTTCCGCCCCTTTTAGTCAGGCTGGCAGAATTCGCACCAATAGGTAGAGCGTTGATTGACGCCCAGATAGGCGCGTCGGATACGCGTTCCGCAGCGCAGGCAGGGTCGCCCCCGGCGGCCATAAACCCACAAACGACCACGCCCATCCCAGTTGTCTCTGGTGCTGCGTGGCCCGCCGCCGCGGTTCTGGCTCAGCAGCACGGCGGCACGCCGATACAGTGCAACGATTCTGTCCGGGTGGAGATCACGCAACCGCCGCGTTGGTGGTTGTGTTTCCAGAAACAGCAGCTCAGACTTATAGACATTGCCGATACCAGCGGCGATGCGCTGATCCAACAACAGATCCGCGAGCGAGATGTCCGGCGATAGTAAAGCATCGATGCGGCCCAGGATGGCGTTGGCATTCATGCCATCCCGGATCAGATCCGCTCCCAATCGGTGCCCCTGATCTCGACGTTCGAAGCTATCGATACGCAGCCACTGCACTTCCCGGGCGTTAAAACACACATAGTCCATGTGCTCGGTCTCGATAACGATGCTCATTTGCTTCGCCGGTTTGCGCCAGGGCTCGCCGCGGCGATAGCGATGCCAGGAGCCGTACAGACCGAGATGGCTGCGCAGTTGGACATTGTTGTCCAAGGTTACGAATAGGTGCTTACCATGACTGTCCACCCCGATGACGCGGCGTGCGCCGCAGGAGTTGCCAAAGCGCGGGTTGAGCTGGATGCGCCGCAACGATTGGCCGCGTAATTCCTGATCGAGATAGACTGCGATCTTATAGATGGTATCGCCTTCAGGCACGTTGAACGCCGTTGTTCAAATCGTTAGTGGTGTCGCCTTGATCGTAGCGCTGGGATTGCAGCATTGGCCTACATGAACTTGCTTGATGTAAACTTCATGGGTCGACAAAAAAAACCCCGCCAAAGGCGGGGAACACGACAAGGAGTCAGAAAGCTTCGCAGAAGCTCAGTGACTATGAGTACGACGCGGGGGAATAGTTCGCATTTGTTTCGCTCTATTTCCCTAAAAATATCAGAGTATTGGGCACATTTCGACGGTGTCCCAGAGCATAGGATGGTAGGCCTTGTTCATAACTCCGATCAAGTAACCAGCGGGTACGCGGGGCTTTTCCGTAAAATTTTGATTTTAATGTTAAAATACTGTGGCTTTCGAGGTTAACTCTCAGTCTTGGCCGAGCTTATGAACAAGGCCGGATAGTAAAGCCGGAAGGGTCCACTCATCGCTCTGTTGGTACGAGAATCTGCAAGCATGCTTGCACAACAGCATTGCTGCGCAAGCAGGCTAACCAACATTTCATAGCACCATGACGAAAAATTTTGTGGTACATTCCCCGCCAACAAGATGAAATCTAGGCAATACCATGTAGATGCATGTCTAGGTGGCCTCGGCTTTGGGGCTTTCAGTTAGCCACCAATCGCCTCACCCAAAAAGATTGCTTGCAGAGCAGCCCGCATAGTTGCAGCGCTGGCCGCATTGGTTATGATTTTTGCGAATGGTCGTGGCTAGTTGGTATTTGGATACGAACTACCATTTTCTTGCAGCATCCGCCAATGCCATCACATTGCAACCCAAGCTGAACTCAACCAGGCCAAGGTCAATTTCGAAACAAGTCTTCGACGCCTTAACGAATCGACTTTTTCAGACAAGTTGAGAACAGTCGGAGCCAACTTGATTTAAGGATAAGCAATGACGAGCAACGCCACATGTTAAAGTCCACCACCCGCGAACGCGGGTCACCTTGGGCTCGCCGAATGGCACCAGGCCATCGCAACGATCCGCCGCGGGATCGACCTATCCCGCAACAGTCCCATCCTCCCTCCCAAAAAATACGACCGTCAGCCGACACCTTCGGCAATACCCACGTCGCTTTTCCTGTAGACATTCGGATTTGCCAGCGTGTATTTCGCCAGCCGACCGGCCTTGGCGAAGTGGTTGTACCAGTTCTATGAGTCCCAAGAATACGAGGTAGTGAATGAGCGTACGCATTAGTGGAGATACGCTTGCGCTGGATCGCAAGATTGTGCGCCGAATCGAACGACACACCCAAGCGCTTGAAAAAAGCTTTCCAAGTCAGGAATTCGAAATCTGCGCCCGCATCGCTGAGGAATTCGATTCGCTCAAAGGTCACCGGGTGCGTTGCGAACTAGTGACCACCACCCCAGAGCGCCAACAAGTCATCGTTCGTGAGGCGCACAAAAAACCCGAGGATGCAATCGACTCCGCATTTGCTGGCCTCAAGCCTAAATTACGCCGATTACGCAGTCGCAGTCTGGGCAAGCATGTGAGAGAGCAGTTGCTGCGAGCGACAGGTACATGAGTTCGGGCACGACTCGCCAAGCTGCTCGATGCTAGGCTGTCGAAATGTCCTGAGTTTTGATGCCAAACCGATCTCGATAACGCCCGATCTACCGCAAGGTATTTGCAACACCAATGCCTCCGATCAATCCCTGCAACGCAACCCCATGCAACATTTGCCCGCGACCCTGGCCCTGCTCGCAACCGGACTGCTCGGCCTGCGCCTGCGCCCGTGCCGGAATGGAGACGAGCTTGGGCACTGAGATGGCCCCGGAGCATCCGGCCATGCGCCGAATGCCTCTATTCCGTTGCCGGGCCCGAGACGGGGGGCGGTGGTCGTGACGACGATGAGGCAGCATGGCGCTGCCGCGGTCATGACCGTCCTGGCCGGCCTTTGCGCCAGCCCGCGTGCCGAGCAGATTGGAGCCGTCAGCGCGACTGTGACGGTCCTGGCTCCGACCATTACCGAGGCCAAGCTCTACAAGCTGCTGCCGGGCTTTGATCATCGCGATGCCTTCGAGGCCAGCGGCGTGCAGTACCGCGACGGCTTTTTCTACGTCGTCTTCGACAACCGCTATGAGATTGCCAGGATCGCCGCCGAGCTTCCCCACAACAGCAAGGCCAACACCCTCGAGGGCGTATCCGGCTCCGGCTCCGGCTTCGAGGGGATCACCTGGGACTCCCACGGCACCGAAAACCTCTACGTCGTGATCGAAACGGCGCGGCGGCACGGTGCCTACTATGCCCAGATCCGCGAATACGACATCGATCTCGACTACCAGGGCAGCGAATGGACGGATCATGCCTTCCCCCGGCACCGGCGCAACAAGGGCATCGAGGGCATTGCGTGGGTGAGGCGCCACGGCGAAGACTACCTCCTGGGCCTCATCGAAAGCAGCGGCATGGTGCTCGTGATGCAGCAGCACGGCGAGCATTGGCAAACGGTCGCGCGCATTCCGGCGCCGGTCGACTTCGGCGACTATTCGGACATCGCCATCGACGGCAACGGCCGCGTGGCAATCACCTCGCAGGAGGATGCACGGCTTTGGATCGGCCGGCTGAGCGACGGCGATTGGGCCTATACCGGACCGGGCGAGATCTACGCGCTGCCCGAGGGCGACCGGGACGGCCATGTCGGCAACGGCGGCTACAGGATCTACGGTAATATCGAAGGCGTGAGCTGGATCGGCGAGCGTCGCGTCGTGCTCGTGTCGGACCGCAGCAAGGCGAGCCAGCCCGCCTACACCAGGCACAAAGACCAATCCATCCACATCTTCGACCTGCCCTGACCGGGCGGCGATTCTTCAACCACAACGAGGCTAAACCCATGAGAGCGAGAGCACCGACGACCCTGAGACTTCTGAGCCTGGCCGCCATGGCATGGCTGCTGCTGTTCAGCCAGGGCCTGTGGGCGCTTGCCGACGGCAATGACGTGCAGGCCGATGCGGACCTGAACTATGTCTTCGACATCGACGCGCTGCCGCAGGTCTTCATCAAGATTCCCGAAAGCGAATGGAACCGCCTGGTTTCACTCTACGACCGCAACTATCGCAACGAGGAGTACGTCCGGGCCGATTTCTACTGGGTAAAGGGCGATGAGCCAACGCAGGAGATCAAGGACGTCGGCGTGCGCGTCAGCGGCAACACCAACCGCCGCCGGCCCCAGGGCGGTGATATCAGCGACATTCGCCCGTTCAATTTCAAGGTCGACTTCAACCAGTTCGTCGACGACGATGCGCACGAGTTTCACGACCAAAAGGGCATCAAGTTCAAGGCCGCTGGCGATGATCCAACCATGATTCGCGGCGTGTTCGGGCTGGAATTCATGCACCGCTTCGGTGTCTGGACCGCGCCGCGGGCGTCCTTCGCGCGGGTGCAGATGGAGATCGACCGCGGCGGCGACGTCATCAAGCGCTACCTGGGCGTCTATCGCATGGTGGAGAACCTGTCCAAGCCCTACCTGACCGCGCGCTTCGGCAAGCACAACAACGACGGCGACCTCTGGAAAGGCGGCATGAGCCCGCAGACGACCCGTTGGGGGCGCCCAGATTTCCTGCCCTTTGCCGATAGCGGCAAGGCCGGCGAGGAGCGGATCGACGCCAACAGCTGGGAGCAATCCTACCAGCCGGCCTATGCGCTGGGACGCGCCGGCAAGCACGACGCGGACGAGGCCGAGCGCCAGCTGGTGGCCTTCATCGACAGCTTCGACAGGCTCCAGGGGCAGGCCTTTGTCGACTGGGTGCGCGCGCACATGGATGTCAGCCTGTTCCTGAAGGCGATGGCCGCCGACGTCGCCCTGGGCCAGACCGACGGCTACTGGGTCAACACCAACAACTTCAACTTCTATTTCGATGAAGACGGCGTCCTCTATTTCATCCCGATGGACTACGACAACGCCCTGGGGACGACGCCCCCCAGCCTGCTCGACGACAGCGGCCGGGGCAACTGGCGTGAATTCACCAAGCTCGGCAATGCGAATGTGCCACTGATCGGCAAGCTCTTGGGCTACCCGACCTTCCTCGACGAATACAAGGGCTACCTGCTCGCGCTGGCCAACGACGGCCTGCTCGACGCCGACCGCAATCGCGACATCATCCGCGGCTATCACCGCCTGATCGGCCCCCACGTCGCCAACCCCACCGGCCAGTACGGGTCCATCAGCGACGAGCCGCCCTGGTGGGGCGCGAACCCCTGGTACCGGGTCCTCGGCGGTGACGCCAACACCAACTTCTTCCGCGTAAAGCAGCGCAATCTGCGCGACAGCCTGCAGCCGGGCGCCACGATGGACGGCGCGCGGCTGTACCTGCGCGGGCTCGACGGCTGGGACGTGAAGCCGGCCTTGCGCTTTCAGCCCGGCGATGCCGATCGCCTCTACCAAGTCACTGCCGACCTGGACGCCGGCGACTACAGCTTCAAGGTGGCCGATGCCGATTGGTCCGCCGCGACCGATTTCGGCGCCTGGCCCGGCAGCGAGCGGCTCAGCCTGTCCATTCCGTACGGCCTGGCGCAGAAGGCCCGTGTCTCCGCCGTGCAGAACCTGAACATCCGGATCCCCGAATCGGGCCGCTATACCTTCAGGCTCGACACCCTGGACCCGGCCAAGCCGTATCTCACGGTCGTTCGGCAGGCGCGCGCCTGCGAGCCGGACTGCAAGGAGGCGCGCTTCAAGCATGTCTACTTCCGCGGCACGCCCAACGGCTGGCAAACGACGCCAATGGAGCTGGTCGACGACCACCTGTGGCGGACCCAAGCGACCTTTGCCGAGACCAGCGACCGGCCGAGCCGCTTCAAGCTCGACATCAACGGCGACTGGACCTACAACTTCGGCGATACCGACCAGGCCTGTCGCACCGAGCCGGTGTGCGAGGGAACCGCCATCACCCGCGCGGACAACGGCGGCGGCTCGGTGAGCGACATCTTCGTCGATCAGCCGGGTACCTACGCCATCACCTTCAACGACGACACCTACCAGTACCGCTTCGAGCGGCTCGAAGACGCGGGCGGCGGGCAATAGCAGGGGCGGGGCGAGCCGCGCGCATCGGGACCTGCTGGCGCGGCTTGCCCGGGTGCCTGGCCGGTGCCCGAGGCCGGCGCCGCGCTCGCCAAATTGCCCGCTGTTCCTTGGCACGTGAACAAGGGCGACGAGCTCGGCATGTTCCATTTCGGCGGCGCCACGCACGTCCTGCTCCTCCGCCCCGGCGTCCAATTGGATTTCGATCTGCACGGGCAGGAGCCCGGCCTGAATTCCAGCAACATCCCTGTCCGCGCCCGCATCGCCACCGTCCGCTCGGCCGCACCCTGAGCGGCTGGATCATCATCCCGGCCCTGCGCGCGGTTCCGGCTCCCAGGCTCCACAGTCCTACTGGGACAACCAAGTGGAAGTAGAACCGGCGCAAGGTACCCGGCTTGTCGTCGGCACGGCCGATGGTAAAGGGGTGGTGATGCGCAAAAGCGCCGAAGAGAAGGCGGTCGATGAGCCCAATGATCAGGATACCTACAAACCGGCGTGTATGGAGAGCAAACCGCCAAAGAGCCACAGTGGCAAGAAAAAGATGGCCATTCTGGGGGCCGCCTATAGCATTGAACCCAACCCCCGCACCCCGGAGGAGGTGTTGGAGTCGCTGTTTCGAACCCCAGATGGAAAACGCCCGGAACAGACCGCCAAACCTCGCCCAAGCCGCTGTGCAAACACCTTCGCGCCAGCCTGCAGCGCGATGAGGCGGATACGCTACAACCGGCTCGGGAAGAGATTTGCCATTGGTTGGCGGACGAATATCGGCAACGCAATCCTTGTGGAACGCATTTGCAGATTCTGATCATGGATGGCGAGGAAACGCTCTGGGAGATGGGCGAAGAGCTACAACGCGATGGCTCTCTCATTGAAATTCTGGACCTGCTCCATGCCAGCTCCTACGTCTGGAAGGCGGTTCAAGCCTTGTATCCGCAGCAACCGATACACCAACAGATTCCCTTGGTTAAGGAGCGAATCGGGCGGATTCTGCGCGGTCAAGTGCAGGGCGTCATGCGCGGATTTCGCTGGCAAGCGACCCACCAGCAACTCAGCGATTCACAGCGTAAGCCGGTGGACAAGGCGTGCGGCTACTTGAAGAAAAATGCCCATCGTATGCGCTACCAGGACTATTTGGCGGCCGGCTACCCGGTTGCCTCCGGGGTCATCGAGGGCGCTTGTCGACACGTGGAGGGCACGGGAATGCGTTGGGTGATGCAAGGCGCACAATCGATGCTGGGGTTACGCTGTATCCATATTCATGGCCATTGGGAGGCGTTTATGAAGTCCCATATCGAACAGCAACAACAAGCACTCTATCCTGTCCGAGCCGCCAATGACTCCTCATTCCATCTGCCTATGACGGCCTGAGACGGCGCGGAGGACGGGTTACACCCCTATCGGAATCGGAATCGAATCCGCTCATCGATCAAAGCAGCCAGCTCGATACCAATCCCTAATTCCGACCTTGACACCGATCCCGACACCGACGAAGCATCCATAAACCGGGAAGCTCTTGTTTTAGTGAGACAGCAGATTTCAACAGCCTAGCGCTAGGCCCAGCCGACAGACTCGATGGCCGCACGCTAGACGTCGAGCTTCTAATGACCGAATGGCATAGGGCGTTTTCTCTCTCGACCGATCTTCCGGCTCAAAATCGACCGATTTTCGCCTCTAGCCCGCGTGATTGCTCGCTTTCTTGCTCCTGACTTTTTTCATTTTGTAGCCATGCAAATGCAATTATTTTGCACTTGATTTATCTTTTATTTGAGCTATTATTTAGCCATGCATACAGCACATGGCAATTTGCACCTTGAGATCCAGACCTCTCGCAAGAGTCCAGTTGGGATCGTGCGCACCACGTTTCGCGAGAACGGCAAAATGCGCCATACCCAGCACGGACGCATCACTGGCTGCTCACTGGAGCAACTCAAGCTCCTCCAGCTCGCCTTCCGCGAGCAAGTTGTCCCCATCGATGACCCGCAGGCGTTCCATATCCTCAACAGCAAGGAATACGGTGCCAGTTATGCGATCCTGACCATCGCCAGACAACTGGGGTTGCATCGGGTGCTCTATTCGCATCCAGAGCTTTGGGTAAATGGCGCCTTAGCAATGATCGTTGGTCGTCTGATCCATGCCGGAAGCAAGCTCGCCTTGTGCAACCACCATCCCAATACCTGCCTATGGGAGCTCTGCGGCATCGCCGAGCCGCCCGATGTCGATACCCATTGCTATGAGCCGATGGATCGACTGCTGCAACGTCAGAAAGCGATTCAAAGGAATCTGACGCGCCGTCATCTCAAAGACGGCCATCTGGTGCTCTACGATATCACCAGTATCTATTTCGAAGGCGAATACAAGGACAGCGAGCTGGTGAGGTTTGGTTACAATCGTGATGGCAAAAAGGGGCACGAGCAAATCGTGGTCGGGCTCATCTGTACAGCGCAGGGCTGTCCGGTTGGCGTGGAAGTCTTTGCGGGCAATACCAAAGATGAGACCACGGTGATCGACAAAGTGCATGAAATCAAAGTTGACTATGGTATCGAGAAGATCGTCTTTGTCGGCGATCGTGGAATGCTGACGCACAGTAACATCGCATCTCTCAAGGACGAGAAAGACTTGCAGACGATCAGCGCCTTGACGCATGGTGAGATGAGAAACTTGCTCAACAAACAAGTCATTGCCATGGACCTATTCGATGAGCGCAGTATCTGTGAGGTGACTGACCCCGCAGAGCCGATGCGACGTTACTGTCTCTGTCGCAACCCACAGACCGCGCACAACGAGCACGACACGCGTAAACGTCTTCTGAAATTAACCACGGACGCCTTAGCCGATATCGCAGCCTACAAACGCGCAGCAACTGTTGAGACCCTCGGCGCACGTGTCGGAAAGATCCTGGCGAAATATAAGGTGGGCAAGTTCATCCAATGGTCGATTGATGCTGACCCCGACCGTGCGAAATCCTCTCAGCATCGATTGGTCTGGTCAATCGATATGGACAAGGTGGCCGAGGAACAACAATTCGACGGCTGTTACATTATCGCCAGCGATGTCGACCAGGACGCGATGAATACCCTTGAGGTTGTCAACGCGTACAAGAGTTTGACGTTTGTCGAGCGCGCCTTTCGCAGTCTCAAGACCGTACAATTGGAGATCCGCCCTGTTTACCATAAGACGGATGAACGCATCCGTAGCCATGTCTTTCTCTGCATGCTGTCGTATTACCTGCAATGGCATATGGAACAGCGCCTGGCACCATTGTTCGCAGCGGATGGGCAGGGTTCGGAAAGGCGTTGGACCTTCCATGGTGTGATCGAGTGTTTAGCTCAGATCACCCGTAACAGAGTCGCGGTCAATGGTGTGGAGTTCGATCAGAACAGCATGCTGACACCAGAGCAGGAAGAGATACTGGGTCTTTTGCAGATCGCGATGTAGCCACCCGCGTGAAATCCTGAATTGGCGTTTAAATCAATTCAGTCAATGAGTTACGTGTTTCTCGAACAGGAAAATCAGTCTCGATTCCGATTCCGATAGCGACCCCGACCCCGATTGCACTCCGCCGATGTTTGGATAGCCTTGTACAGGTTATTCATGAACCGCTACTAACGACGTAGAAGCCCGCTTGCGGGCGACCCAGCGGACTAACGACGTAGGAGCCCGCTTGCGGGCGACCCAGCGGACTGCACGCGAGCGCGGCACCTCCCCCGAGCGACCTTCGATTCACCGCAGAGACGCAAAGAACGCAGAGAAGAGGCTGCATCCGCCACGGCCCCTCTGCGCCCTCTGCGTCTCTGCGTTAAAATCCAACACGTCGCCCGCAAGCGGGCTCCTACGAACCAACGGGTACTAATGACGTAGGAGCCCGCTTGCGGGCGACTCAGCGGACTGCACGCGAGCGCGGCACCTCCCCCGAGCGACCTTCGATTCACCGCAGAGACGCAGAGAACGCAGAGAAGAAGGCTGCATCCGCCATGACCCCTCTGCGCCCTCTGCGCCTCAGCGGTAAAATCCAACGCGTCGCCCGCAAGCGGGCTCCTACGAACCAACGGGTGCTAACAACGTAGGAGCCCGCTTGCGGGCGACCCAGCGGACTGCACGCGAGCGCGGCACCTCCCCCGAGCGACCTTCGATTCACCGCAGAGACGCAGAGAACGCAGAGAAGAGGCTGCATCCACCACGGCCCCTCTGCGCCCTCTGCGTCTCTGCGTTAAAATCCAACACGTCGCCCGCAAGCGGGCTCCTACGAGCCAACGGGTGCTAACGACGTAGGAGCCCGCTTGCGGGCGACCCAGCGGACTGCACGCAAGCGCGGCACCTCCCCCGAGCGACCTTCGATTCACCGCAGAGACGCAGAGAACGCAGAGAAGAAGGCTGCATCCACCACGGCCCCTCTGCGCCCTCTGCGTCTCTGCGTCAAAATCCAACGCGTCGCCCGCAAGCGGGCTCCTACGAGCCGACGGGTGCTAACGACGTAGGAGCCCGCTTGCGGGCGACCCAGCGGACTGCACGCGAGCGCGGCACCTCCCCCGAGCGACCTTCAATTCACCGCAGAGACGCAGAGAACGCAGAGAAGAGGCTGCATCCACCACGGCCCCTCTGCGCCCTCTGCGCCTCAGCGGTAAAATCCAACGCGTCGCCCGCAAGCGGGCTCCTACGAGCCAACGGGTGCTAACGACGTAGGAGCCCGCTTGCGGGCGACTCAGCGGACTGCACGCGAGCGCGGCACCTCCCCCGAGCGACCTTCGATTCACCGCAGAGACGCAGAGAACGCAGAGAAGAGGGCTGCATCCGCCATGGCCCCTCTGCGCCCTCTGCGCCTCAGCGGTAAAATCCAACACGTCGCCCGCAAGCGGGCTCCTACGAGCCAACGGGTGCTAACGACGTAGGAGCCCGCTTGCGGGCGACCCAGCGGACTGCACGTAAGCGCGGCATCTCCCCCGAGCGACCCTCTCCGAAGGCAACACCGCCCAGACCGGCGCCTAACCCAATCGGCCAGCACCGCAATCCCAAACCTATCCACCCGGCCTGCAATGCGGTAACCTTGCCACAGCAACCAAACCCGCGCCGACAAGTCGGCTGCGGCGCCCACGCAACAGGAGGTCGCCTTGTCCATCTGCCTACTCATCCAGAACGACAGCATCAGCCTGCGGGTCGCATCCACTCCCTTGGCGGCTCCCATGCCATTGGACGAAACGGCCGTGACGCTGCTGCACCAAATCGCCGAAGCCTATCGCCGCCTGGAACGCCGCGCCGATCGGAAACATGCATTGCAACTCGGCCACAGACTGTACCGCTGGATGGATGCCGCCGATGCCCGCCTCGCGCGCGCCATCGAGCAAGCTGGCGCGCCGCTGCTGTTCGAGGTCCATTGCCCGAGCCGCGAACCCTCGGCAGCGGAATGGGCGGTATTGCATGCGCCCTGGGAAATGTTGGCCGATCAACACGGACATCTGGCCGCCGAACCCTTGCTGAGCTTCGCCCCCTACCGGCGACTCGGACCGCGGCGCACACCGCTGGCGCCGGACGACTACCGGCTCGGGCTCTGCTTCATGGCCGCATCGCCGGCGGATCAGCCGGAGCTGGACTTCGAGGCCGAGGAACAAGCCATCCTCACCGCCGTCGGCAGCACCGCGCTGGATCTGGTGGTGGAAGAGAGCGGCGCGGCCAGCACCCTGGGGCAAACCCTGCGCGACAGCGGCGATCTGCCGGTGCTGCATCTTTCCTGCCATGGCCATTCGGCCTGGCGGGAAAACCAAAACCAGCCGGAGCGCCCGGTGCTGATGCTCGAGGACGGCGCCTTCGGCTCCAGCCCCACCGACGCGCCCACTCTATTACGCGCCTTGCAACCGCGCGCCCTGCGCCTGCTGTTCCTGTCCGCCTGTCTGAGCGCCCATGCACCGACTGCCGACTCGGCGTCGGCGCCGCGGCCTGCCGGCGAGCTTCCCCCGGCACCGGAGCACAAAGCGCCGGATGCCAGCGCCGCTGGAGCCCAAGGCGCATCGGCAACCGCGGCGGCGCCGGTGCACTCCCTGGCCACCGCTCTGCTGCGCGCCGGACTCCCGGCCGTGCTCGGCTGGGATGGCTCCGTGGCCGACCAGGCCGCGACCCGATTCGCCGCGACCCTGTATCGCAGCCTGGCAGAGCAGACAGGCCTGGCGCTCGCGGTGGCCGCCGCGCGTGCCGCATTGCTGGATGAAGCCCAGGGAGGACCCTGGCCCGACTGGCATCTGGCGCGGCTGTGGCTCGGCGATCGGGGCGAGGCCGAACAGCCCTTCGTGCAAGGCCGGCGCAAGCGCTCCTTATTGCCCGCGAACTATATGCAAAAGGACCTGCTGGCCAAAGACGTGCCGGTGGCCGCCCACGGCTACTTCGTCGGCCGTCGCCGGGAATTGCAGCGCGCCCTCGCGGCCCTGTCCGGTGCCGATTCCATCGGCGTGCTGATCACCGGCATGGGCCGGCTGGGCAAATCCAGCCTCGCGGCGCGCATCGTCAATCGCCTGCGCGACCAGCGCTCGGTGGCCGTCGTGCATGGCCGTTTCGGCATCGCGCTGCTGCTGGAACGGCTCACCCGAACACTGGAAGATCAGCCCGCGGCGGCGCAGTTGCTGGCGCAACAGTCCGCTGCCGTACAGCAGGCCTTGCCCGAGGGCGACGCCGCGGCCCTGCCTGCATTCCGGCAACTGCTGCTGAACCTGCTCGGTGGCCCTTGCCAGCAGCGCACCGACGCCGGCAAACCGCTGCTGCTGGTGCTGGACGATTTCGAGCAGCTGCTGGTGGATGGTGCCGCGCCGCGGCCGGTGGATGCCAAGCATGCCGGGCTGGTGCGCTTGTTGCTCGAGGTGTTCGAGCCGACCCGCAGCGACAGCCGCTTGCTGATCACCAGCCGCTATCCATTCACCCTGTCCAGCAGCCCTGCCAGTTTGGCTTCTGGTCTGGCTTCAGTACCGGCTTCTGGCGCCGGCGACGACCCGGCCACCCGGCTGCATCCCATCGCATTGGGCAGCTTTCGGCCAACCGAGCAAGACAAATTGCTGTTGCGCCAGCGCGGCGCCGCCGAGCAAAGCGCCAGCGAACGCCCTGGGCGTTTCACGGACCTGGCCGAGCGCGAAGCCCTGCTGGAAGGCGCCAAACGCGCCGCCCGCGGCAACCCGGGCCTGATGGACCTGATCGGCGCCGGCCTGGTATTGAACCCCAATGTACCGCTGGCCGCCGCCGAGGCCGCGTTGCGCGACATGGAAACCCATCTGACCGGCGGCCCATTGCCGACCGACGAGCGACTGCGGACCCTGCTGGAACAGATCGCCGTGGACAAACTCTTGGCCTTGGCCGGCGATTCGGGGCAGGAATTGGTGCGGGCATTGACCTTGGTCGAACAGCCGCTGCCGTTCCAGGTGATCCAGGCCATCGCCGAGCAGCTCGGCGGCGACCCGGAGCATCTCGCGGCCCTGGGCCTGCTGGAACCCGGACTCGCCCCGGTGCGCAGCCTGAATGATCCGGCCAGGCCATCCCGGCGCGTCAACCCGCTGGCCGCCGGACGGCTATCATCGCTGACCGAGGCCGAGCGGCAGACGGTCGCCGCCTTGACCCTGGCGCCGCTGCACAGTGCCTGGACCGCCGACGGCTCATGGCCCGACGACGTCGACCTGGCACTGTGCCGGCTCGCAGTGCTGGTGGCCGGACCGGCGGCTGAGCCGGCAGTTGAGCCGGCAGCTGATCAGATGGCCGTCGTGGAACACGCACGCACCGTCGCCGAGACCGTCGCCCAGCACCAGGGCGCCAATGCAATCGGGGCGCTGGCGCGCGACAGCTACCAGGATGCCGCCCAGCTGGCCCGGCAAGTGAACGCTCTATTACAACGCGCCGCCCGCCCACCCACCCGCAGATTCAGCGCCGCTGCGGTACGGGTATTGGCAGACGCCGGCCATGTCGACGAGGCCGATGCAATCCTGGCCGATGCCGATCCCGGTGGCGACCCCGATGGCGATGAAGATTGGGTCGGCACCCTCCAGATCGCCCAGCAGCGCGGCGAGCGTCTGCATCGAAAAGGCGACCTGAACGGCGCCATGGCCGCGTTCGAGGAGGGGCTCGACCTGGCGCAGCTGAACGATCATGCGCAAGGGGTCGCCGTACTTTCCGGCAAGATCGCCGATCTCCTGATGGCCCGCGGACAGCTCGATGAGGCGCTGCGCATCCGCACCGAGGAAGAACTCCCGGTCTTTCAGCGGCTCGGCGATGTGCGCGAGATGGCCGTCACCCAGGGCCAGATCGCCGATCTCCTGATGGCCCGCGGACAGCTCGATGAGGCGCTGCGCATCCGCACCGAGGAACAACTCCCGGTCTTTCAGCGGCTCGGCGCTGTGCGCGATATGGCCGTCACCCAGGGCCGGATCGCCGATATCCTGATGGCCCGCGGACAGCTCGATGAGGCGCTGCGCATCCGCACCGAGGAAGAACTCCCGGTCTTTCAGCGGCTCGGCGCTGTGCGCGAGATGGCCGTCACCCAGGGCCAGATCGCCGATCTCCTGATGGCCCGCGGACAGCTCGATGAGGCGCTGCGCATCCGCACCGAGGAACAACTCCCGGTCTTTCAGCGGCTCGGCGCTGTGCGCGAGATGGCCGTCACCCAGGGCCAGATCGCCGATATCCTGATGGCCCGCGGACAGCTCGATGAGGCGCTGCGCATCCGCACCGAGGAACAACTCCCGGTCTATCAGCGGCTCGGCGCTGTGCGCGAGATGGCCGTCACCCAGGGCGATATCGCCGATCTCCTGATGGCCCGCGGACAGCTCGATGAGGCGCTGCGCATCCGCACCGAGGAACAACTCCCGGTCTTTCAGCGGCTCGGCGCTGTGCGCGAGATGGCCGTCACCCAGGGCCAGATCGCCGATCTCCTGATGGCCCGCGGACAGCTCGATGAGGCGCTGCGCATCCGCACCGAGGAAGAACTCCCGGTCTTTCAGCGGCTCGGTGATGTGCGCGAGATGGCCGTCACCCAGAGCAAGATCGCCGATATCCTGATGGACCGCGGACAGCTCGATGAGGCGCTGCGCATCCGCACCGAGGAAGAACTCCCGGTCTTTCAGCGGCTCGGCGCTGTGCGCGAGATGGCCGTCACCCAGGGCAAGATCGCCGATCTCCTGATGGCCCGCGGACAGCTCGATGAGGCGCTGCGCATCCGCACCGAGGAACAACTCCCGGTCTTTCAGCGGCTCGGCGCTGTGCGCGATCTCCTGGTCTGCCGCGCCAACATCGCCGTCGCATTGCTAATGCGCATGAACCAGACCAAGGACCAAACCGACCGGACGCAGGCCAACCAGCTGCTCTGTGTCGCCCTGGCCGACGCACGCCGTCTGCGCCTGCCGGAGGCGGATCAGATCGAGCAGATCCTGCAACAGGCGGGCATGGACTGCTCGGGCACCGACGCCTTGCCCTGAAATTCCGGCGCCGATGATGATCCAACCCCTGGAGCCTAGACTCATGACCGATCTCCTGCTGACCCTGACCGGCGCCGACGCCGAGGCCGCCGCCGCTGAATTGGCCGCGGCCCTCGATCTGCGGAGCCTGCCCCGGACAACCCCCGGCGATGCCGGGGTACATGCCCCCGAGGTGCCCCGGAAAACCGACCCGACGCTGGTGGTCGCCGGTGTCGGTCTCGCGCTGTCCATTCCTGGCGCAGTGTTCGCGGCCATGGGCATTGCCGATCGGCTGGGCAAGCGTTCCAAGGCGCAGGCGCTGATCGCCACCGCCGGTCGGCTGCGCATCGAGCGCCGCGTCGAGGTGTTGACCATCAGCGTCGACGGCGAGATCCCGCTGGCGGACCTGGACCCGGACCATCTGCTCGCGCTGGCAGCCGGCGGGCAGGCTGCGGACAAGGAGGCGGAGTAGCAGGGTCGCGGGATGGCTGGTGCCGAGGCGCGGTTTGATTTACCGTAGAGGACGCAGAGAACGCAGAGAAGAGGCTGCATCCACCTTGGCCCCTCTGCGCCCTCTGCGCCTCTGCGTTAAAATCCAACACGTCGCCCGCAAGCGGGCTCCTACGAGCCGACGGGTGCTAACGACGTAGGAGCCCGCTTGCGGGCGACTCAGCGGACTGCACGCAAGCGCGGCACCTCCCCCGAGCGACCTTTGATTCACCGCAGAGACGCAGAGAACGCAGAGAAGAGGCTGCATCCGCCATGGCCCCTCTGCGCCTCTGCGTTAAAATCCAACACGTCGCCCGCAAGCGGGCTCCTACGAGCCGACGGGTGCTAACGACGTAGGAGCCCGCTTGCGGGCGACCCAGCGGACTGCACGTAAGCGCGGCATCTCCCCGAGCGACCTTCGATTCACCGCAGAGATGCAGAGAACGCAGAGAAGAGGCTGCATCCGCCATGGCCCCTCTGCGCACTCTGCGTCTCTGCGGTGAAATCCAACGCGTCGCCCGCAAGCGGGCTCCTACAAGCCAACGGGTGCTAACGACGTAGGAGCCCGCTTGCGGGCGACTCAGCGGACTGCACGCAAGCGCCGCATCTCCCCCGAGCGACCTTCGATTCACCGCAGAGATGCAGAGAACGCAGAGAAGAGGCTGCATCCACCTTGGCCCCTCTGCGCCCTCTGCGCCTCTGCGTTAAATCCAACGCGTCGCCCGCAAGCGGGCTCCTACGAGCCAACGGGTGCTGACGACGTAGGAGCCCGCTTGCGGGCGACCCAGCGGACCGCACGTAAGCGCCGCATCTCCCCGAGCGACCTTTGATTCACCGCAGAGACGCAGAGAACGCAGAGAAGAGGCTGCATCCACCTTGGCCCCTCTGCGCCCTCTGCGGTGAACTCCAACGCGTCGCCCGCAAGCGGGCTCCTACGAGCCAACGGGTGCTGACGACGTAGGAGCCCGCTTGCGGGCGACCCAGCGGACCGTCCGCAAGCGCCGCATCTCCCCCGAGCGACCTTCAATTCACCGCAGAGATGCAGAGAACGCAGAGAAGAGGCTGCATCCGCCATGGCCCCTCTGCGCCTCTGCGTTAAAATCCAACACGTCGCCCGCAAGCGGGCTCCTACGAGCCGACGGGTGCTAACGACGTAGGAGCCCGCTTGCGGGCGACTCAGCGGACTGCACGCGAGCGCGGCACCTCCCCCGAGCGACCTTTGATTCACCGCAGAGGCGCAAAGAACGCAGAGAAGAGGCTGCATCCGCCATGACCCCTCTGCGCCCTCTGCGCCTCTGCGTTAAAATCCAACGCGTCGCCCGCAAGCGGGCTCCTACGAGCCAACGGGTGCTAACGACGTAGGAGCCCGCTTGCGAGCGACCCAGCGGACCGCACGTAAGCGCGGCATCTCCCCGAGCGACCTTCAATTCACCGCAGAGATGCAGAGAACGCAGAGAAGAGGCTGCATCCGCCATGGCCCCTCTGCGCCCTCTGCGCCTCTGCGGTGAAATCCAACACGTCGCCCGCAAGCGGGCTCCTACGAGCCAACGGGTGCTGACGACGTAGGAGCCCGCTTGCGGGCGACCCAGCGGACCGCACGCAAGCGCCGCATCTCCCCGAGCGACCTTCGATTCACCGCAGAGACGCAGAGGACGCAGAGAAGAGAGCTGCATCCACCATGGCCCCTCTGCGCCCTCTGCGCCCTCTGCGCCTCTGCGTTGAAATCCAACGCGTCGCCCGCAAGCGGGCTCCTACGAGCCGACGGGAACGGCGGTGACGTTGGGATTCGTTCCTCATCCCAACCTTGCTGGTTATAACGGATTCTGTTGACGAGCTGGCGAAATGCCCTGGAAGACTGTTTCCGACTAAGCGATGCTGAAGGTTACAATAACGAACTCGACATCTCGCTATCCGGAGACAGCATGAATACTGTACCTGGTTCTCCCAAAAGAGGATACCGAACCATCCGATTACCGCTGGTGAAGGACGCCTACGAACGCTTCCTGAGCGATAACGCCTATTGCCGAATGCAACTCGATGAGCTGTATCGGCAGCATCCGGAACTGTTTCCTGCGGGTTGGGAGGAAGGCTACCTGTTGTGCGGCAAGACGCCGAGTTCGAGCAAACAAGGGATACGCTGTCAGCGGGTGCGGCTGGTAGCCGGCGCGGTGGTGTATACCGTTGCCCCGACGTGCGTGACGCCGTACATGACAGGGCGCACGGAAGAGGTTGAGAAGGCATTGTTTTTGCGGCGTTTTCATGTGCCTTGCTGGGCACTGGCCCATGTGTTCGGGCGCAATGCCATGTAGTGGTATCGGCTTGAGCAAGGGCTTGGACGCTTTAGTGTGGTCGGTACGACCGTCAAGGCGGCGGAGCGCTTGGCGCAAGATTTGGTCGTCGACGAAAAGCAGAGCCGTTTGCAGGGAGACAAGATCTCCATCGCCACGACAGCCGCCGACGGATGCATCCTCGGGGCTTCGGTCGTCGACTCGGCCTTGGAGGCCGGATTGCATCGCGCGTATGGCGTGTTTGCCGAAGAAGCGCGGGATGTGGACCCGGGCTATGCCCCCGAGACGGTTAATACCGACGGTTGGGCCGCCACCCAAGGCGCATGGAAGCGCCTGTTTCCCAACATCGCCGTCATCCTGTGTTTCCTACACGCCTTCCTGAAAATCCGCGACCGGGCAACCAAAGCGCTGGGCGAATACTTCAAGGAGGTCAGCCGACGTGTTTGGGAAGCCTATCGCGCCGAGGGAAAGGCCAGTTTTGCGCAACGCCTGCGCCGACTGCGCGAATGGGCCGAGCGAACGTTACCGGATTCGCCCATGAAGTCCCATACCCTGGATCTATGCGAAAAGCGCAAACGCTTCAGCAGGAGTGACGAGCATCCCCGAGCGCATCGCACCAGCAACCTGGTGGATCGATTGATGCGCTTCCTTGATCGGGCCTGCTTCAAATCGCACTATTTCCACGGCACCCTGGCTTCGGCCGAACTGCGGGTACGCGCTTTGGCGTTGCTCTGGAACTTTTGCCCTTCCTCGCCAATGACGGTTCGCAAACAGCATGGCCAAGCGTGCCCGGCCGAACGGCTCAACGGGAAACGCTACGCCGATAATTGGTTGGAAAACCTGCTTGCTTCAGGCTCCATGAACGGCTTGAGAGGCCATCAACAGAATCCGTTATAATCAGGAGATTGGTATCGAGCTGGCTGCTTTGATCGATGAGCGGATTCGATTCCGATTCCGATAGCGACCCCGACACCGATGAGGCTTCCCCAGTGCGTTCGATGATGCAATCCAAGACCCGGAATCGGTTTGGCATCAAAACTCAGGACATTTCGACTGCCTAGCTATGGGTCCCGCTGGACGCAACTTGGAGGCCGTTCAGCCACTCTTTCCAGGATCAATCGGCGCTTCAGTGGTGCCCCGGATGGGTTTTGCTGCGCTTTACCCATCCTACGGGCTGAAGTCCACGGCCTCGGAGTTGTCTACGGGGTTCGGCGCACCCGAGGCGAGCGGCGCTATTGGTCGCCGTCACCGTCCTCGATCCGGGCGAAGCGGTACGCATAGGTCTTGTCGTTGAAGGTGACGACGTAGGTCCCCGTCTGCTCGACGACGATGTCGCTGACCGAGCGGCCGCCGTTGTCGGTGCGGGTGATGGCACTGCCCTCGCACACGGGCTCGGCCCGGCAGTCTTGGTCGGTATCGCCAAAGTCATCGCCCGCCGCCTTGAACTTGAGGCCCTTTTGATCATGGAATTCATGGTCGTCGTCATCGACGAACTCGTTGAAGTCGATCTTGAAGTTGAAGGGGCGGATGTCGTAGATGTTGTCGCCGCCCTGAGGTCGGCGGCGATTGGTGTTGCCGCTAACGCGGATGCCCACGGTCTTGATCGCCTGCGTCGGCTCGTCGCCCTTCTTCCAGTAGAAATCGGCCTGCACATAGTCTTCGTTGCGATAGTTACGGTCGTAGAGCTGGACTAGGCGGTTCCATTCGGCCTCCGCTACCTTGATGAAGATCTCGGGCAGAGCGCCGACATCGAAGACGTAGTTGAGGTCTTGGTCGGCATCGACGTCGTTGCCGTCGGCAAGCGCCCAGAGGCATTGGCTGAACAGCAGCAGCCATAGCGTAATGGCCAGGGTGAGGAAGCGGACCCTCGTCGGGCATTTGGTGGTCATGGGGTTGGTCTCACTGTGGTTGAAGATCATGTGCCGGCAGGGGCAGGTCGAAGAGATGGATGAATTGGTCTTTAGAGTCTGTCTGGCAAAAATTCAGCCGCAATTTGCAAGCGTTTTCTTGAGCATGGCGATACGGATCCTATTCTCGGCAGTCCCAGTCAGGATCTCGAAATCCTTGCTCAGCCTGCGAAATCGACCGAGCCAAGCGAAAGTGCGCTCAACCACCAAAGGTTTCGAAAGGACAGCCCATCCGTCTTTGATTTTGGTGGAAATGTGCAAGACGAGTCCGAGTGTCTCGTCGATGAATTTCACGGCTGTCCCGCGCTAACCCGCATCGCCGGGAAACGCCTCGATGCTCGGGTGTTTCTCCGCCGCACGCGCCATCACGGGACCACCCGCCACGGTATCGCTGCAATTGGCTGCGTGGACCGACGCGTGCAACAGGTTGCCGAGAATATCGACTACGCTGTGGCGTTTATGCCCTTTGACCTTCTTGCCGCCGTCGATCCCGCGTTCTTCGCTTGCGTACTCGGTCTTGACGCTTTGCGAGTCGATCATCCCGTAACTCGGCGATACCAAGCGACCGTTGTTTTGGCGATGGAGTGCATTCAGTTGATCCAGCGCGGTTTCCCACACCGCGTTTGTTCCATCGGCTGAAGTGATCGTAAACCGTTTGCCAGGGGGGTAAAGTCGTTGGGTAGCGTGCGCCATTGGCAACCGGACTTCATGACGTACAAAACGGCATCGACGATCCGTTTGCGCGGATGCAGGCTGGCACTGCTCCGTCGATCACGGGGTTGAAAATGCTGTTCGATCAGTGCCCATTCGGCGTCCGTCAGGTCACTCGGGTATCCCATGGCTTGTCCTCGAAGAAAAAGTACTTGACGTTGACAGACATTTTTTGCCAGACAGGTTCTTAAAAACCAAATCATCTTGACTTCATAATTTTTCTAAATAGTCTGCTCCGCACGATTGAAAACACTAAAATCAATTGAGAGTATTATAGTCGATCATTTTTGTTCAATGGCGATGTACGATGAACGAGTTTCCGGGCTACGACGCAACGCACGAGGAGATGATGCGGCTCTACTTTCGCTCTTTGCCGGAGGATCATCGCCGCCGCTATGCGGCGGTCGAAGCATTGAAGATCGGCTATGGAGGGGTGGCTTACGTGGCACGGGTGTTAGGGATGAGTCGACGGACGATCTACACCGGCATCCGTGAACTGGAGGGGATGGGCGATGCTGATCGGGATCATCCGCAGCGTCCCAGTGGTGAGGCCAATCGGGTGCGCCGTCGCGGTGGCGGGCGTCGGCCGATGCTCGACAATGACCCGCAGTTAGCCGAGACACTGCATGAGGTGCTAGAAGCGCATAGCGCGGGGAGCCCGACGGATCCTGATGTACGCTGGACCGACCTGAAGCCCATGCAACTGGCGCAGGAACTGAGTGAGCAGGGCGTGCGTATCTGTCGAAACACCGCAGCCGCTTGGCTGCATCAGGCCGGCTTTCGCCGCCGTTCCCTACGCAAAAACTGATCACCGGCGCGGTTGACTCGCAGCAGCGCGACAAACAGTTCTGTCATATTGCGGCACTGCGCCGACTCGCGCGCCAGCGTGGCGTGCCAGTGTTGAGCATCGATACGAAAAAGAAGGAACTGCTCAGTACCCTGTACCAACGTGGGAAGCGTTACAGCCCGGGCGTGCAGGACGTCTACGATCATGATTTCCGCCACCTCGCCGACGGCGTCTTGGTTGCGCACGGAGTCTATGACAGCGTACGCAATGTCGGCTTCCTGACGCTCGGCACCTCGCGTGAGACCAGTGGGCCTTGTTCATAACTCCGATCAAGTGATCAGCGGGTACGCGGGGCCTTTCCGTAAAATTTTGATTTTAATGTTAAAATACTGTGGCTTTCGAGGTTAACTCTCAGTCTTGGCCGAGCTTATGAACAAGGCCGACCAGTGCTTTCGTTTGTGACGCCATGGCGCTGGCCCGGGAAAAGTGCTTTCGCCCACTCGATCCCGATGCCACCGAAGCGTTGCTGCTGTTCGACTGCGGTGGTGCCAATGCCGCGCGTTCCCTGCGTTTCAAAGAAGACCTCATCGCACTCTCCGAGCGACTCGACGTGCGCCTGCGCATTGCTCACTATCCGCCTTACACCTCGAATTGGAATCCGATCGAACAGCGCCTCTTCAGCCAGGTTGAACATCGTTGGAACGGCGTGATATTAAATTTCCCCGAGAAGGCACTGAGAGCGGTTGAGAAAATATCGACTCGAAGCGGTCTTCGCGTCACCGCTCGCATCCTCGATAAAGTCTACGAGCTGGGACGTAAATGCTCCGACACATTTCGCGAAATCAGGGATCAATTCATTCGCCACGACCCGGTTCTCGGAGATTGGAATATTATCGTCGATGCGAATGGAGTAACCGGAAAATATGTAAAACTTTTTTGCACGTTTACTAAACGTACCTTATTCCTCTTTGCTGGCAATTACATATGTTGACTACATAGCACGTATTCAGACTGTTCATGCAGATGCTGGTCTTGTTCATAAGCTCGGCCAAGACTTAGGGTTAACCTCCAACGCCACAGTATTTTAAATTTAAAACAAAGTTTTACGGAAAAGTCTCAAGCACATGCTGGTCAGTTGGTCGGGGTTATGAACAAGGCCCAGATGCTAACCCTCGCTATCACGAAGTAATTTCTAAGTTTAAAGAGAAAACTGGCTGTCTACTTGTTGTTAACATCTCATTCTATTTACGCGGTGAGCCAATAATCTGTACTCCCACTGATGCTTTTAAGTGTATTGCGGGTACGGAATTAAAAGCCCTCGCAGCGAGAAATTACCTGCTAATCAAAGAAAAGTAAGATGAGGATCTGAAAGAAAGTCATGAGTAACATTATGAACTTGGTTAAGTCTCTTGTCGCAATGCTATTAATCACATTGGTGATTTTTGAGTTATCAAGTTTTGCTGTAACGAAAATGGAGCTGTTTCTATTTAATGAAACCCCAAGCGTCTACAGATTCGGATCTAATACGAACTACAGAGATATCGTTTATGGGCGCACGGAACGTGATCCTTGGGGGGCGTGGCATGCCCCCAATGGAACTTATACACATACTATGTTTTGCTTTAATGTAGAAATGACTTTTAACGAGGTTGGTGCAAGAGACAGTTCATTTTCAGATTTATCCGAAAATTCATTATTCCTGTTAGGTGACTCTTTTGCTGAAGGTTTTGGTGTTTCTTATGAAGATACTTCGCAATATATTATTGAAAGAGAATTAGGAGTAGAGATTGCTAACTTCGGCGTAGCGGGAGATTTTGGGCCGTTACAAGAATTGCTGATATACAGGGAATTCCACTACCTGCAACATAATGGTCTAATCATTTATGTACTGCCCGCAAACGATTTTACTGATAACGATGCGAATTTTTGGGCTGGAATTTCCAGACAAAGATACCGCCCTTACTTCGGTAATGATGATGGAAACCCCTTGGTTCCTTACTATTTTACCGAGGCAAAAAAGCGAGATAATTTTTTGGATCCTACTGGCGGTGTCATAAAACAGTTTATTAAAGATTATTTTTGGTCAGCAAACGCTCTTCGTACAGCACTAGTGATGTTGAGAGGGAACACCAGAAACGCATCAATCGATGAAGACTCTATTGAAAGTTTCTTTTATGACGCTAACGCGCAACAACAAATTAATCTTCTTCTCGCATATGAAGAAATCCTTGATTTAGCAGGAGAGCGAGATGTACTTTTCGTTATTATTCCCGGGATACGTGATATCAGGAGAAGGAAAGCAGAAAATCTACCAGACAGTTATAAACAACAAACTTGGTACCAAGGACTTCAGACATTTGAATCTAGACAACAACATAAGGTATCACTTCTAAATTTGATGGATCATGTTCCAGTTGATACAAGTGGAATGTTCCATGTTTGTGACGGTCATTGGAGCCCGCGGGGAAATAATTGGGCAGCAACTACGATAGCAGAGCACATTAGAAGGAACAATTTATTTCCCACCATAGTTAGTCAATGAAACAATCAATGCTCTAAGATGGGTGAGTGTTACGATAGTCATAAAGAGCCAAACGATGAGTTCAGTAAACTTTTTCTAGAACGCATCGAGGTCTCGTTCATAGAACCTGTCTGGAAAAAAATGTCCATCAACGTCAAGTACTTTTTCTTCGAGGACAAACTGTGGTATACCCGAGTGACCTGACGGACGCCGAATGGGCACTGATCGAACACTATTTTTAACCCCGTGATCGACGGGGCAGAGCCGTAGGTCGGGTTAGCGCGACAGCGCGTAACCCGACAGCCGCGTACACCTGAGACGCCTTTGACCTTTCACGTGCAGCGTAAGAAGCGGCCGTTCATCGCTTCCGCAGCAAGATCGGAGTTAGCGTTGACGTCTCTGCGGACAAAGCCGCCATTTGGGCTAATCCCAAGATGATAAGATCAGTAGGACTGCACCTGTTCGATTACCCACGCGAGATCAGGTTGACCTTGCAGGAAGTTCTGCCCCGTATGGTACGTGGACATTTTAGCTATGGCGACACCCGTTTCTCGATTGAATGCGAGGTATTGGCCGTAGGAACCGATACCGACGGCGATGTTTTCATCCACTATGTACCACTGATTGGAATAGAACTGAATATCCGGCATCGGTCCAGCGTAAGGACCGTTCGCCCAAGCCGCGCGCTTGGCATCGTCGGCGGAAAACACGTCATTGATGTAAGCCTCGGACAGAACCTGGCGATCCTCCACTTTACCACCATTCGCCATCGCATAAGGGAGCTTCACCATGTCTCGAAGCGTCATGTACTGACCGCCGCCTGCATCGTATTGACCGTGAAGATTGGCGGCGCTGCCAGAGATGTACTCCATGCCCAATGCGTCAAGAAACTGTCGCGTTCCTTCATAGGCGCTCACACCGGCAAGGCGCGGGCCCAGTAGCCCCATCAGGTTGGTATTGTTCGAAACATAGTACCAATCGCCATCCTCCAGCTTCGGGTTGCGCTTCAGCGTTTTCGTGAATGCAACAAGCTCATATTCGTCATTCTGGTATTCCAGACCGACAGCCGCAAATGACTGTACGACCGGGCTTTCGGGATCGGCGTAATCTTCGTACCAGAACACTGGGGTACGCATATCGACGAGATTGCGCACGGTCTGGCCGGCATATACGGTCTGTGCGAGCTCAGGCATGAGCTCGCCCACAGTCTTGTCCATCACCGGCAACAATGCGTCATGCCAGACTGCAGAGGTCAAGGACTTCCCCGTGGAATGTAACCCGTGCTTGGTCGTCGGGTGCATACCGTCGGCGTAGTATTCGCGGATGATGACGCCGTTCTTGACGACGATGTAGCCATCCGTGTTGGTTGTTTCCACATGCGCCCGATCTTCGGAAGACATCGGCGTCACACCGCCTTCGAAGAAGCTGAACGGTGTCGAAGACGGTGCCCAGTTATAGGCCACCGTAGAGAATTCTGACACATTGCGGTTGGCATAGACCGCCCCCCCTGCAGCGGTCGAATTCGCCTCTGTCAGGTTGCGTGCGGCGGGGGCTTTTGTTCCCATCTGGTCGGCATATTGCGTGTGATAGGTGAAATCCTCTGCAAAACCGCTGGAGGCCGTCAGGGCGATCGTCGCTGCGACCGCATGTCTTGGAAAAAGTCTCATGGTCTACTCCGTGTTGTGGCGCTTGAACCGCCTGCTGCTTAGTCATTCCGATAGAGATTGGCGATCACCGTCGCCATGCGCTTGTTCCCAACAATCTTTTCGGCAACCGCGTTCGCCGACCACGCCTGCAGAAAAACGATGGATATCCCGGTATCCATATTGCTGAAGCCCATCTGACCGAAAGACCCGATAGAGATCAGGACATTCTCATCGTGCATGTGGTACGTCTGGGACCCGTAGGAATCGTGTTTGAAGGGCTTCATCACTTCCACTTGGGTGATCTGATCCTTTGATTTGTCCAAGGCGGAGGCGTAGTACGAGGCTGGCGCGTTGCCCGTCGCGATCCATTGGTGGAACAGCGCATAGTCGCGGGCAGACATGCCGATACAGCAGTTTGCTCCCCACAGCCCTTCGGAGGTGAGCGCGATCCAGGCTTCATGGTTGGTGCCGATCTCGTCGAACAGTTCGCCCAAGAGCTGCTCGAACTTCTTGCCCGTCACTCGGGAGGCAACGATCGCGAGCGTGTCGGTGTTCATGTCATTGTATTGCCAACGCTCGCCCGGCGCGGCGTTGGTCTCATACTGTCGGATCACATTGATGAGCCCAATAGGCGCGCCCTTCCGCATGCCAAGTTCAAACTCGTATTGCTGATCGATTGACCCCGGAGTGTCGTAATCGAAGAGGGTAGGCATGCCACTTGTCATGTCCAGCAAGGTTTGGATCGGGGCTTGACCGATATCCGAACCCTTGAAGTCTTCAACGTAATATTGAACGGGCTTGGACGGGTCGATCAGTCCGGCGTCGATCAGTTTGTGAACGACGATGGCGGTGATTGTCTTGGCGGAAGACATCAGGATGTAACTGTTCCCGAGGAGCAGGCCGTTGTCGTAGAACTCGCCCAGGATCTGATTATCCCGCATCACGACGAACCCAGCTGTTTGCGTTGCGTGGAGCGCACGCAAGAATGACTGGCCCAGTTCGAATGGCCTGTTGAGGTCCAGCTGTTCTTCCGCGACGGAGATCTCGGCGGGATTTGATGATGGGGGAATGCGCGCCACCCCGAACTCCGTGAACTCGGGCCAGTTAGCGAAGGTGTGCCGGCTGTACGGCCATCGTTGACGCTCTTCGGGCGGGATACTCTCTGTTTCAAAGGGCTTGAAGAACAGCTGCTCGTCGGCTGCGCTGCCGACACCGGAAAGGTCATCGGCGAGTGCCATGGTGCCAGACGCAAAGAGGATCGCGGCGGCACCAATCCCGACAAGCCCTGAAAGATGTCCCTGGAGCAATTGTTTCATCTGTTTCATCTGTTTCATCCGATATTCCCGAAGTGGCGTGCCGATTGATATCAAGATCGCCTGCATCTGCCCGCGGTCCAATCCGCCTAGTTTCTGCCGTTTGTTGCAAGCCCTGCCGGGTGCTCGGCCTCCAAGCTGTTAAGATCAGTAGGACCGCACCTGTTGGATCACCCAAGCGAGATCCGGGGTACCTTGGGCGAAGTTCGAACTCTTGCTATAAGTTGAAAACTTGGCGATCGCGACTCCTGTAGCGCGGTTGAACGCAATGAACTGGCCATACGAGCCAATTCCGACAGCAATGTTTTCGTCAACGACGTACCATTGGTTTGAGTAATACTGGATGTCGGGCATTGCTTCACCGTAAGGGCCATTCCGAAAAACGGCGCTTTTGTCTTCGCCGGCATCGAACACATCTTGGATGTACTCGGCCGAAAGCACCTGGCGATCATCGACCCTGCCGCCATTTGCCATGGCGTATGGCAGCTTAACCAAATCGCGAAGTGTCATGTACTGATCGCCGCTAGCCCCATACTGTCCGTGCAGGTTTGCGACGCTTCCTGAAATATATTCCATTCCAAGTGCTTCCATGAACTGCCGTGTCCCCTCATAAGCGTGGACACCGGCGAGCCTTGGGCCAAGAAGTCCCATCACGTTGGTGTTTGAGCTCACATAGTACCAATTGCCGTCCTTGCGTTCTTCGTCGCGGCGAAGTTCGTTGATGAACGCAACAACATCGTATGTTGGGTTTTTGTATTGTGATCCGGTCGCAGCAAATCCAAGAACCACCGGAGCCTCCGGATCGGAGAAATCCTCACTCCAATAAACCGGAACACGCATGTCCACAACAGCCCTGAGAGTTTGATCTCCATATACTGAGTCAGCAATCTCGGGCATCAGCTCGCCAACTTTTTTGTCCATGACCGGCAACAAAACGTCATGCCAGATCGCAGAAGTCCAATTCTTGCCCGTAGAGTGCACCTTATGTTTGGTCGTGGGGTGCATCCCCGCGGCGTAGTACTCCCGTATGACTGTCCCATCCTTAACGACAATAAAGCCGTCTGTGTTTGTGCTTTCCATGTGGGCCAGATCGTCGGCTGACATGGGCCGGACTGCTCCCCTTCCAAAACGCAGCGGTGTGGAAGATGGTGCCCAGTTATAGGCGACGGTGGAAAACTCGGAGGCGTTACGGTTCGCGTAAACGGCTCCCGCATCTGCAGATGAAATCGCCTCTGTCAGGTTGCGTGCTGCAGGGGCTTCAGTTCCCATTTGGTCCCCATACTGCATGTGGTAAGTGAAATCCTCCGCGAAACCGCTGGATGCAGTTATGACGAACGTCGCTGCGACGGCATGTCTTAGGCAATGCCTCATGGTCTACTCCTAATCGTGGCGCCCTGGTAAAGGCGAGCCCGACAATCCCTGATCACCGGGCCCGCAATCTTATGACGTGAACCGATCCATCACGTTCTTGGTGACACGCTCGATGAACGGGTCGCCGCCCTTGAGACCGTGCACCCACCCGCAGGTCCCGGCCGCGAAAACCTCGCCCGGTCCTTTTCGCATGTAGGTGACCGCGCAGTTGCCATAGACCAACTTTTCGAGGTTCTCCTGCGTCGGCTCGATGTTCAGATCGGCTGTATATTCACGCGCGTCATCCCACATGCTCCCCCACATGTGCAGGCCTTCGGAATGGCCATGATCGGTTTCCTCTGCCGCGAGGGCCGGCGCCAAAGCGAGGATTTCCAGCGTGTCCGGCGCGTCGTCTTCACCGGTCGGATAGGGCAGCCCATGGCGGAAGGTATAGTCCACGCCGTCCACTTCGAACCCGACAACGGGTACGATCCGGCCGAGGATATCGCCATAGTAGAGGTCCGTCCCCTCGAACGCCCAGTGCTTGTTTCGGTAGACGGTGAACCCACCCGACCCGCGTGGCGTCACGCCGCCGGTATTGGCATAGACGCCCTTGTGGCCATTGACCCCCCAGGTGGTGACGGGGTTTTCCGTCGGGCTTTCGAAATGGTGCCAGCCGACGGTGAGCCGTTCGCGCTTGCCTTCCTCATACATCGGGTCTTCTTTCCGGAGCGCATGCTTGTAGTAAGTCTGGCGTTTGTTTTCTTCGTCCCAGCGCACCTTCCACATCAGGTTGCCGCCTGTACGCATGACCTTGCCGCCGCGGGCCAGATGGGCGTCGACCGCCTGGCGGTATTCGAAGGTGTGGTACTCGTCGTGGCCGACCTGAACGATCAGGTCATAGGGCTCCAGCAGGTCCGGGTTGTCATAGACGTCGTGCATGGACGCATAGTCCATTTCGTAGCCGTTCTGTTCCGCCCAGATCGCGAAGTGGCGGTCGAAGTAGCCCCATCCGGCCATCCATGAGAACATCGCGTAGCCATTGGCGAAGACGTAGTCGAACTCCGGGTAGGTGACCTCCCAGTTGATCGGCACGGTCCCGGCGGCTTTGTCTTGCAGGAAACCGTCAATCCCCACGTTCGGAAAGCGGATGAACCCGCGCGGCCACGGCTTGTGGGTGCTGGTGTGAACGGCGTAGCTGGTTTCACGCGCCTCGCGACCGCCGCCGCCCGCCTCCGGCGGGAGCCGGTAGGAGCACCCGCCCGCCCAATCGTTGTAGGCGATCCAGGTCGGGATGGCGGGCAGGAACAGGATCTTCGCGGTTCGGCCGGGATTGGCGCTGCGCAGGATGAAGAACGCCTCGTGCTCGATCTTCTCACCGTCGCGCTCGACGGTCAGGACGACGACGTAGCCGCCGGACTTCCAGTCGGCCGGGATCTTGAAGCTTGTGCTCACCGGCCAGTTGCAGCCCGACTCGTAGGCCTCGAGCGGGGTATCATGATAGGCGCCGGCGATGCCCTCCTGCCTGTAGACGGAAGCAAGCGTTCCGCCGTCGCGGAACACCTCGACGTTGTAGGCATCGGCGGTGGTGTTGACGTGCAGGGCGACCTCGTCCCCCGGCGCATAGCTCAGCTTGTCGGTGTAGGCCCAGACTTCGAGCACATCCGGGTCGGTGGTCGGGAACTCGTACCAGTTCGCAATGTTGCTGAACCAGGTCCGTTGGCCCTGCCGGAAAGGCAGGCGCTGGCGACCCGTTCGGTTCAGCCCCTCCTGCACACCGTCGATCCCGTAGGCCCGAGCCGAGCCCGCCCCCGCGCTCGCGCCCAACGCGGCGCCCAAAGCTGCGGCCTTCAGCAGGTCGCGCCTGCCCTGATCGAAATCGCCCGGCGTCTTGCCGGGCTCATGCTCATCGTTGCTGGCCATGAGATCGCTCCGAAGTAATGGGTCAATATTTCGACAAACCACCGCAGATGGCTCCTGAAAGCGAGCAGCGAGGGTTCGCCCTGGCCGCTTGCAGTGCCGTCCGCGCATCGCGTCATGATGCTACCCCGCGACGCCGACCCGCCGCTATGGAAAAACTGCCAGTTCTTTCAACCCCGACCAACGCGCAGGCGCTCCAGGATGATCGTTGAGATTGAACCGACCGATTTCGATGAGCTCGCCGCGGCGCAGAACGGCTGGGATACACGCTATCGCCCGCTCAAGCGAGAGGGCTTCAACGGACGCATCATCTCGTTGCGGACCAATGCGATTCAGATCGACATAGAGCAGTTCGACACCCCGATGGAGATCGCCGGCGCCGCTCCGGCGACTGGCTTGAGCTGCGTAGTGCCTTTTCCGCACAGCAACGCCTACGCCTCTTGTGGTGAAGCCGTCACCTCAACGCACATCGATGTATTCGGGGCCGGGCATGAGGTATTCGCTGTAACACCTAAGCAAACCCATTGGCTATGCATCTCTATTTTCGGCAGCTTCTTTGAGCATCAGAGCGGTTCACATCTGATGCCGACCTTGCCGAAGCAACAGTACAACCACGCGATCCTTCGGTCTGACCCGAATGCGTTGGAGCGATTGCGCAATCGATGCCTCGCAGCGATTCGCCTTTACCGGCAAGGGATGCTTGGCGGTGACGCCAAAAAGCAAGTCTTCCACGAGATCGCGATGCAGACCAGCCATGCGCTCACTGGAAGTACACAAGCGCCGGGCAAGCGCAGAGGTCAGCAATATCGCTTGGCTCGCAGTATCCGTGATTACATCCTGAACAGGATGTCGGACCCACCGACGATTCTTGAGATCTGCGCGGCGCTGGATGTACCGGAACGGACGCTGCATCGTGCCTTCGTTGGGGTCTACGGCGTTGCGCCAAAACAGTTCTTGAAGGCCCAACGGCTGCTGGCCGTGCGGCAAGCCCTGCAAGAGCCTCGGCAGTCGCAGAGCGTGATGGACGCTGCACTCCACTTCGGCTTCTATGAGTTCGGATATTTCGCGAGGGACTACAAGGCGATGTTCGGGGAGCTGCCGTCGACAACGCTGCACAACTATCGGCGTTAACGGCGCCGACTTCGGGCCATCCAGCGCGTTTCAGAAAACGTAGGTCGGGTTAGCGCGCCAGCGCGTAACCCGACAGTCGCGGGGAGTTACGGTGACGCTTTACCATTTGCACTAAAGGCTGGTCGGCCCCCTGCAAACAGAAGGACCAGAGACAACTGCAATTTGTGTAAACGGTTAATTGTCACCGTAATCCTGACGCACGATCGGAGTTGCGCACTTGTGTTACAGTGCGTGCATCTTGAAGACATCAGGTAAAGCATCAAAGTGCGTACGACCTTGACCATCGAGGACCAGCTCCTCGACGAACTGAAACAACGCGCTAGGGCATCCGGACAACCCTTTCGACAGGTGGTGGGGCAGGCGCTTCGAGCGGGACTCTTGGCATTGGAGCGGCCCGAGCCCGCAACCTATCGGCTCCAGCCCCACGCGCTCGGGCAGCCACGCTCGGCATTCGATTTGGTGAAGGCGCGGGCGCTCGCCGATGCCCTCGAAGACGAGGCAATCGCCGAAAAATTGGTCCAACGTCGATGATCCTCGTCGACGCCAACCTGCTGATCTATGCGGTCAACAGCGACCTTCCTCATCATGCCAGGGCGCGGCGTTGGTTGGAGAAACAGTTGAGCGATGCGGCCTTCGTCGGACTGCCCTAGGTAGTGGCGCTCGCGTTCCTGCGCATCTGCACCAGTGCGCGCGTCTTCGAGCGACCACTGTCGGTGGAGCAGGCAATGAGCATCGTGGACGACTGGCTGAGCTTGCCCGGCGTCCGCTTGATCGCGCCAGGACACAATCACTGGCCAGTGCTGCGGGTTCAGCGATTCGATGGCACCACGCGCAGTTTCTTTCCGTCCAGCGACAACTCCGGGGAACTGATCACCCGCGGCGTCGAGCTGATCGGCGAGTTGCAACCGCTTCCCGGCCTGCATCTGAGCGCCAGCCTGACCTGGCAGGACACGGACGACCGCGCGACAGGCATCGACCCGAGCTATTCCCCGCGGCTGTTGGCGAAGCTCAAGGCGGATTACACCCGCAGACCCTGGACCTACGCGGCCTTCGGTCATTACGTCGATGCCATGGAGACGAACTGGGACTTCACCTCAGGGTCGTCGATCCCCAGAGTTGTCGAGCGCGTCGGCGAGCGCACGGATGCCTACTGGGACCTGGGCGCAAACCTTCGCTATCGCCATCCCGGAAGCGGCTTGTTCGCCGAGCTGCATGCATCCAACCTGCTGAACACGCAGATACGCTATCCGGCCGACGCGCCAGTGGATTTCGAGCGAGGACTGATCGGGCCGGGGCGCACGGTCACTGCGACCCTCGGCTGGGAATTCTGAGCCGGAGTGACTGCGCGGGCAGAGGATGGGCTCATCACGGGTCGGGCGGGGGTGCCCGGATGGCTCGATGCATGGACTGGCGCGGTGATTCGACGCACGGCTCGATCATTCTCGGCACTGGTCGTGTTCGTGCTCTCGAGCACATCAGCTGTCCCCTCCCTCGCGGCGTAGGACCCGCTCGACGCGCTCGAGGTCGCCTTCATCTACCGCTTCACCAACTTTGTCGAGTGGCCGGACGACCGTCCCGAGGCCCCGTTTCTCATCTGCGTCATTGCGGACTCGGGTATGGGGCACGCGCTTCGCGTGCTCGTTCGCGAGGCGAAAGCCGTCGCCACTCGCCCGATTCAGATCCGCACGGGCGACGCTCGCTTGGCGCAAAGCAGCTGCGAGATCCTGTTCATCGGCAGAGCGGCGGAGCGTCGACTCGCGGACATCGTCGCCAAGAGCGCGGGCAAGCCCAGGTTGTTGGTCGGTGATACCGAGGGTTTCGCCCGACGCGGCGTCGCCATCGAACTGTTTCAAAAGCCCAATGTGCTGCGCAATCGGTTGCGCCTGGGCTTTCACATGATCCGGACATCTTGTCCCCGAGCAATCTATTCGATCTGCTCCCGAAGGATCATGACTGCTACATCTATGAAGAGATCTTACGGCAACTCGACACGACCGAGGTCGAACGCAAGTACAGTCCTAAAGGACAGCATGCTTAGTGATGGTGCAGAAATAAGCTAAACAGGTTTTTCTTGGGTGTCGCCTGCCGACTCATTCGGTACCGCTATCGGCGTCGGTATCGGCGTCGGTATCCAACTGACCAACCCGATATCCGCCAAGCTCCCCGCTGAGCGCGTAGCCACGCTGTCCTATGCCGTTACCCTCGGCAATGTTCAGCGCGATGGCCTGCGATGCGCGCCTACGATGCGCACAGGAGTTGATCCTTCGCGTTACGCTGTCCTTTCACATGCTCGCAGTCGCGCTAGGCCCGGCCGACAGACTCGATGGCCGCACGCTAGACGTCGAGCTTCTCATGACCGAATGGCATAGGGCGTTTTCTCTCTCGATTCCGATTCCGATTCCGATTCCGATAGCGACCCCGACCCCGATTGCACTCCGCCGATGTCTGGATAGCGTTGTATCGGTTATTCATGAACCGCTACTAAGTGCTTTGAGTGGCTTGCGCCCCAATCAGTTTCCCGCCGCATATCTATGGACAATGCGTGGGATTACTGTTTGTCCTGCATCCTCTGATCGCCGCAACGCGTCACGCCGCTGGAGGTGAACTTACCCTTTTGCTCATGCAACGCCTTGCGCATCGCATCGCAGACCGTTCTCAGCACTTTGATGCGGGCAAACGGCTTGTCATCGCCTTCGACCAAAGTCCAAGGTGCGTCCTCGGTGCTGGTGCGTGCAACCATCTCGTTTACGGCTGCTTTGTACTCAGGCCATTTTTCACGATTGCGCCAGTCCTCGTCGGTAATCTTATAGCGTTTATAGGGGGTGTCCTCGCGGTCTTGAAAGCGGCGCAATTGCTCTTGGTCGCTTACCTGGAGCCAGAATTTTCGTAGAATCGCACCATTCTCGACCAGTTGCTCCTCGAATTCGTTGATCTCGCTATAAGCGCGCCGCCATTCTGCCTCCTTCGCAAACCCCTCCACGCGCTCCACCAGCACGCGCCCGTACCAGGAGCGGTCGTAGATGATCATATGGCCAACGCGGGGCACATGTCGCCAGAAACGCCATAAGTAATGATGCGCTTTTTCCTCGTCGCTCGGCGCGGCCACCGACATGGTGCGGTAGAGGCGCGCGTCCACCGCGCTCGTGATGCGCCGGATTGCGCCACCCTTGCCCCCGGCATCGACTCCTTCGAACACCAGCACCGTGGACCGGTGCTGCTTGTAGGCCTCCCAGCTCAATTCATTGATCTCCTGCTGCAGCAGCTTCAGCTCCGCCTTGTAGCTATCGCGATCCAGCTTGAGCGTCAGATCCATCTGATCCAACAGCGTGATCTGTGCGCCGTCGGATTCCGGTAACTCCAGCCGGTCCGCCGGCGTCGGTGGCTCCATTGCCACCGGCTCGTTAAGCCGGGCACGGATGGCTTGAAGCAGGGTTTTGCCGACGGTGAGATCCCGATACCGCTTGTTTTCAGCTTCGATCAGATACCACGGGCAGATACCACGATCGCTTTGCCGAATCACGCGTTCCGCGACGTGTTCGAATTGATGATACTGCTCTGAGAATTTGGATTTTTCCGGCAGCATCTTCCAGCGACTGCGATCGTCCCGGGACAATTCCTTCAAGCGCCGCTTCTGATCCTGCTCGGACAGGTGGAACCAGAATTTGACCACCAGTGCGCCATCGTGGGTCATCATGCGCTCGAACTCGACGATGCGGTTCAACTCCGCATCCAGCGCCGCGTCGTCACACAGCCCCTGAAAACGATATTCTATGGGCGCCAGATACCAGCCCCCGAACAGAATCGAGATTTCGCCGCGCAGCGGCAGTGTGCGCCAGAATCGCCAATAGCGCGGTCGCTCACGCTCTTCGTCGCTGAGTTCCCAGAATGCGAAGGTTTGCACGCCACGGGTGTCGAGCCACTCGTTAAGCCGATTCACCACCTCGCCTTTTCCGGCCGCCTCCACCCCAGAGACGATGACAATCACCGGCGTGTCACTTTTGCGCAAATCCCGCTGCGCCTCCAGCAATTGCGTGCGTAATTCATCCCGCTGCGCTTTGAATTCCTGTTTGCCGACCGTTCGGCCGACCTTGGTCGCCTCGAACATTTCGATTTTCCTCCGGCAGGATGCCCGCAGTGTCTTTGACCTTCTCAGATCCGCCGCGTGGCTTCGTTTTGGATTGGCCGACTGCGCCCGTTGGGTCCGACGGCGACATACACAAATTGACCGCTAGCGACTCGCTGTTCATCCTCCGGTCGGGCTTCGCGCCGCGCCCTTATGTCGACCTCGACGGTCATTGAGCTGCTTCCTTCTTGCACAAGACGTGCATGCAATTCCACCAGATCGCCGACCCGCAGCGGCGCCAGGAATTGGAAGTCCTGTACTGCCGCGGTTGCCACGCGCCCACGCGAGCGAGCGATGGCGATGGTGGCGCCGGCAACATCTGCTTGCGACAGAAGCCAGCCGCCGAAGATATCACCATACTGGTTGGTGTCTGCTGGCATCGTAAGCACCCTAAGGGCCAATTGCCAGTGTTCAAAGTCATCGACCCTGGGCGAAGCCGGCAGATCGTCGTCGATGCTCGGGTTGGAGCCAGTGCTCATGATCTAGCATGCAGCTCCGCCGCGGTCTCCAGCGTCAGGTGCATGGCTTCATCTATGTGCTCCATGGAGGTATAAAAGTGGGGAGAAAAGCGCACACCGCCTCCGCGGCTGGCACACAACAGATTACGCTGTATCAGAGCCCGGTACAATGTCTGCTGGTCCAAATCTGGAACGCGAAATGTGACGATGCCAGCGCGCCGCTGCAGCGAGCGCGGACTCAACAACTCCAATCCATGGCTGTCGATCAGTTCAATCAGCCGAGCGACGCGCTCATCAATCGCATCGGCGACTTGCTCCAAACCGACCTCCTGTAAGAGCTCCAGGCTCGCCTCTAATGCGTGTATACCAAGCATGTTCGGGCTGCCGCATTCAAAGCGCCGGGCGTCGGCCGCCGGTTGCCAGTCCTCGCGGTCGTAATTGCCCATGTCCTGTACCATATGCCAGCCGAATTGCGTCAGGCGCAGTGTCGTTCGCAGTTCTGGCCGGCACCAGAAAAGTGCCAGCCCTTCCGGACCCAGCATCCACTTGTGCCCATCCGCGGCAACAAAATCTGCTGGGATCTGCGCCAGATCGAAGGGCAGGGCGCCAATGCCCTGAATGCCGTCCACGCACAGCAATACGCCACGCTGTCGGCAAGCATGCCCAAGCCGCTCCAAATCCAGGCGCAAGCCGCGAGCATATTGCACCCAACTTACCGTCAACACACGAGTGCGTTCATCGCACAACGCCAACAGATCTTCCTCTGGATGAGCGCTGCTGGTCAGGTCCAGCCCACGCCAGCGCACGCCGCGCTCCGCCAGCGCCTCCCAGACGATGCGGTTGGATGGAAACTCCTGGCGCACGCCCACCACATTGTCGCCCTCTTGCCAGGGCAACCCCTGGGCGACAATCGATAGCGCCTCGGAAGTGCTCTTGGCCAGCGCGATGTCAGTGGCCGACTCGGCACCAATCAGCGCTGCCAGCCGCTCGCGCAATCGCGTTTCGGTGGCCATCCAGCGCACATACTTCTTGGAGCCCGTCATCCCGTTGTCGGCCGCAAAACGCTGAACCGCCCGCACTGTTCGCCGTGGCCAAGGTGAAACGGCGGCATGATTCAAATATAGAATGTCGTCTTGCAGATCGAAATGCTCTGACACGGGGCGATGCTCCCAAGCTGGGCGATTGACGTGCTGGATTGGTAGGAGTGGATTTGACTATCGCGGCATGGTTGGCGGAGAGGGTGGGATTCGAACCCACGGTACCCGCAAGGGTACACTTGATTTCGAGTCAAGCCCGTTCGGCCACTCCGGCACCTCTCCAACAAGCCGAATAGTATAGCCGAGCTGGCCCGTTTGTGGGAGGTTTATGCTGAGAGCATTGCGATGAGCGCTGTTGAAGTCAGCGGCGGGCGCGAAAGAAGGCGCGAAGCGTCTCCGCGCACTGTTGCTCCAGCAACCCGCCTTGGCAGTCGGTTCGGTGGTTAAACCGGTTGTCGGACGGCAGCAGGTCGAAGACGCTTCCGCAAGCGCCGCCCCTGGGGTCGCGAGCACCGTAGACAACGCGGGCGACACGGGCGTGGAGGATCGCGCCGGCACACATCGGGCAGGGTTCCAACGACACGTACAGTTCGGTTCCTGGAAGGCGATAGTTGCCGAGGCGGCGGGCGGCATCGCGCAGGGCTTGGATTTCCGCATGGGCAGTAGGGTCCTGGGAACCGATGGGGCAGTTCCAGCCCCTGCCGACGATCTGATTCTGTTTGACCAGAATCGCACCAACCGGAACTTCGCCCTCAGCCGCCGCGTACGCCGCAAGTGCCAGAGCGCATTGCATCCAGTGTTCTTCCAACGTCGAGTAGGCGTCGTTTTGATGATTCATGACTGCGCAAGGCTTGTTAAGTCAAGGCGTCGGGACTTGCTTGAGGATTATTGATCCTCTGCGCCCATCTAGCCTACATTCCGCACCTTTAAAATCAATGAGTTAAACTTCCCCTTGGCTTTTTGATACGCTGTAACTCGTTGATTTTTTCTTTGATAATAGCTTGAAGCCATTTGTCATCGCACTTAACATATTGATTTTACTTCGACAATATATAATTCCGAAGTCGCGATCAATCAGGCGCGAAATGTAGGGGTAATCCCTAGGCTGTCGAAATTAGCCATGAAATCGAGCTAGCAATTCCCCGCTTTTTGGCTTTCCGCGTTAGCGAAAAACGCCTCTCGCTTCCGGCCGAATAGTCACATCAGCGACAAAAGCGCCCACCTCTTTGCTGAATCCGAGCATGACACCGAGTGCGGCCAGCGCCAACCCCCAGGCGATGCCGAACAACACCAGCAATTCCTGGGAGCGTGACAGCATGTGGAGCAGTCGCGGTAGCAGGTACCGCATCGCTAACCCGACCAACAGAATAAACCCCACACCCTTGACCAGCACGGCGAACGCTGCCTGGGTCCACGAGACATCACCGGTGGCACCCAGGGCATTGAAACCGATCATGACCAACATGACGACCAGATCCTGCACGATCAGGAAACCCAGGGCGATGCGACCGTGCAGCGTATCCACCTCGCGCTTGTCGGAAAGGAGCTTGACGATGATGATGGTACTTGAGAATGTCAACGCGACCGCTACGTACAGGGCCGTAAGTGGCGTCATGCCAAAGGCATAACCGATCAGGTAACCGACGACGCTGGTGAATATCACCTGACCGAGCCCCGTCGCCAGGGCGATTGGTCCCATGGTGCGAATAATGTGCAGGTCCAGTCTCAAGCCTACGACGAACAGCAACAGCGTGATTCCGAACTTGGCCAGCAAATCGACCTGGTCGTTCGCACTGACCCAACCGAGCACCGACGGACCAACCAGTATTCCCACAGCGATAAAGGCGACGATCAAGGGCTGGCGCAGGTGTACGCCCAGTGCCCCCACCGCCGCGGCAAACAGCAGCAGCACCGCCATTTCGGTGAAGACGTCCGGGAACACCGTCATGATTCGGCCTCGCTCCGCCCTGGACAGCCGCGGCGGCCATCATGCTTACTGCGCCATTAACGTAGTGAGAGTTTTTCCAGTTCAAGAATCATGAAAAGCGCCACTCCCAGCGCAATGATTTCCACGCCGTGTACGAAGTCCACCGGCCGGGTATCGAGAAACCATTGCATGAACGACACATAGACCATTTCATGTTTCACGGTCCCCCGCCTCGCGACGCAGCCGCCAGGCCTTTTCTGCACCGATGACCAGATAGATCACCAGTCCGACCAACAGGATGTGCAGCCAGTCCATCCAGCCGATCGGCGCAGTGTGGAACAGCCAATTCATCACCGGCAGATAGGTGAACGCCAGTTGCGCCCCGGTCATAGCGACGATACCGGCCCAGATCCACGGATTGCTGAACAGTCCTAGACGGAACATTGAGAAACGCAGCGAACGGCAGTTGAGCAGGTAAAAGGACTGCCCCACGGCAAACACATTGACCGCGATAGTGCGCGCCTCGGCCTCGCTGGCACCCCGGTACAAGGCCCACTCGAACAGACCGAATCCGCCGATTAGCAGCAGCAAGCCTACCAGCAGAATTCGGAAAATCAGTTCACCGCCGAGGATGGCCGCATCCGGCCGGCGCGGCAGGCGGCGCATGATGCCCGGCTCCTTGGGCTCGAAGGCCAGGGCGAGGCCGAGCAGCACGGCGGTCGTCATGTTGAGCCACAGCGCCTGCACCGGCAGCACCGGCAACGGCTGGGCCGCCATCACCGCGACAATGATCACCAGTCCCTGTCCGGCGTTGGTCGGCAGGATCCAGGTAATGAACTTGATCAGGTTGGCGAACACGCCGCGGCCTTCCTCCACCGCCGCTTCGATGGTGGCAAAGTTGTCGTCGGTCAGAACCATGTCGGCGGCCTCCTTCGACACCTCGGTGCCGTTGATGCCCATGGCGACGCCGATATCGGCGCGGCGCAGGGCCGGGGCGTCGTTGACCCCGTCGCCGGTCATGGCCGCCACCTCGCCGCGCGCCTGCAGGGCTTCCACCAGGCGCAGCTTCTGCTCCGGCGTAACGCGGGCGAACACCTCGGTATCGGCGGCAGCGTCGATCAGTTCGGCATCGCTGAGCGCCGCCAGTTCGCGGCCGGTTCGCACGTCCGGGACCTGGCCTTCTGGCAGCGGGCCGCCCAGGCCGATCTGACCCGCGATGGCGGCCGCCGTTGTGGCGTGATCGCCGGTGATCATCTTGACTTGGATGCCCGCCGCTTGACAGGCGTTGACCGCGCGGATTGCCTCCTCGCGCGGCGGATCGATCATGCCCTGCAGCCCGATAAAGGTCAGGCCGCCGGCAACCTGCGGGTGATCGATTACCGTGGTATTCGGATGAATACTGAGACGGGCGAACGCCAGCACTCGCATGCCCTGACACGCCATTGCCTCGACCTGGGCATGCACCACGGCAGTGTCCAGCGGCCGGCTCTCACCGTCGGCGCTCAGGACATCGGTGCATCGGGCAAGCAGGCTCTCGACCGAGCCCTTGAGATAGATCACCGGGTTGTCACCGCCATGCAGGGTGGCCATGTACTGGTGCTGGGACTCGAAGGGAATCGCATCGAGTCTGGGGTATGCTTCATGAGTCCGTTTTGCATCGAACCGGGCCTTGCCGGCCGCTACCAGCAGCGCAGCCTCGGTGGGGTCACCTTCTATCTTCCAGGCGCTATTCTCTTGTTTCAGCACCGCGTCGTTGCACAGCAGGCCAGCACGTAGCAATTCCGAGAGAGCAGTGTGGTCGCTGAGCACCAGCGCCTGGCCGTTGTGCGACAGTTCGCCCTGCGGCGTGTAACCCACACCGGTTACCTCGACCGCTTCGTCACCCGCCCAGAGACGCTGCACCGTCATCTCGTTGCGGGTCAGGGTGCCGGTCTTGTCCGAGCAGATCACCGTGGTGCTGCCGAGGGTCTCGACTGCAGGCAGATGGCGGATGATGGCGTGGCGTTTGGCCATGCGCGCTACACCGATGGCCAGGGTGATGGTCAGTACGGCGGGTAGCCCTTCCGGTATCATGGCGACAGCCATCGCCACGGCTGCCATGAACATGTCCACCGCAGAGCCCCCATGCCACAGGCCAACGGCGAAGGTCAGGCCAGCCAGGATCAGGATGGCATAGAGCAACACATGGCTGAAGCGGGAGATCTTGCGGGTCAGCGGCGTGGCCAACACCTCGGCGCTGGCGATCAGTTCGGAGATACGGCCGATTTCGGTGTTGTCGCCGGTTTCGGTGACCACGCCGACCCCGGTGCCATAGGTCACCAGGGTGGAGGAATAGGCCATGTTGGCGCGCTCCGCCAGCACGGCGTCGTGGGCCAGTTCGCCCGAACACTTCTCCACCGGCACTGACTCGCCGGTCAAGGCGGATTCGTCGATCTGCAGGTTACGGGCGTGCAGCAGGCGCAGGTCCGCCGGCACCTTGTCGCCGGAGGCCAGTAAAACAATGTCGCCGGGCACCAGTTCACGGGCGTCAATGCGATGCTTCTCGCCGGCGCGCAGCACAGTGGCAGCCGTGGTCAACGCGCTCGCCAGCGCCGCCAGTGCGCTCAGGGCCTTGCCCTCCTGCACGAAGCCGATGATGGAATTGAGCAGGACCACGCCGAAAATCACGCTGGCATCCACCCAGGCGCCCAGCATGAGTTTGATTACGACCGCGGCCAGCAGGATATAAACTAGCGCCTGGTGAAACTGCAGCAGGAAACGCAGCAGTGGCCCCTTGCCCTTGCGCTGCGTCAGAACGTTGGGACCGAAGTTCTGCTGTCGCTCCTCGACCTCGAAACTGTCCAGGCCTTTCTTCGCATCGGTGTCGAGCAGGTCCAGCACCTCGTCCCGAGGCAGGTGGTGCCAGTGTTTTTCCAGCAAGGGTTTCATGTTGGTCGCTCTTCTCTATGTGAATTCACGGAACTCGTACCAGTCGCAGCGCTATCACGGCCAACCCTGCATTGATTCATTGCGCACGCGCCTCTGCCGGCCCAGGCTGGCAGCAGCGACGGTATGGTCATCGTGAATATCGCGTTCACAAACCTATCCGCACCCTGCTTTTCAGCCATTCGATTCCTTCACCTCTTCCTCTGCTGTCACCTTGTCACACATGCATTAGCCCTCGCTCGCGCCGCCGTGCCTGACCCATTGGTCGACTTCGTCTCTTCTAAATTTCCATAGTCGGCCAACCTTGTGAGCCGGCATGGCCTTGCGCTCGATCCACTTGTAGACGGTGTCGCGCTTGACTCCGAGGTAAGCCGCGATTTCCTCTACCGACAACCAGCGGTCTTCAATCATTCGTTCGCCCTCTGGCTCCAACCGATTTTCAATAAAAAGCGATTTCGACAGGTACGACCATCAAAGCTACTGCCGTGACGCCCTGTCCAATAAAACGGCATAGAATCATATATAACCTAATGTAATCAAACCAGTTATGCACTGACCCGTGTCAAGAAGCTCAGCGCAAGGGCGCTCTGAAATGACCACGCTGATGGGCGAAAGTACGTTGTACTCACATCAAGATAAAGATCTGCGGAAAGAGGTGGGAAAGCACCTTGCAGCGCTTCGACGGGATGATCTGATTGATATCTAGCAAGACCGCCGGATCGGCCCAGGTGACGAACTCGACCGAGAGATCATCAACCAACAGGAGTCGGCGGTCAACAATGGGAACCTGTGCCTCTGTCGTTAGAGGCATACTGTCTGGCACGAAGACAAACAGTTACGCATACGCCGCTCGATTGTCCTGATACCATGCCAAACTCAATTTTCTTATCATGGCATCGATGTGTTCTGCCTTGCCACACAGAACAAATACCATGAAATATACCATTGATGATGCAGGTTATATTACCAGTTAGATCTTTTTTATTTTTAATAATCAATAGCTTAAAAATCCCTGTCACTCCCACTCAATGGTGCCAGGCGGCTTACCGGTGATGTCATAAACGACGCGCGAGACACCCTTTACCTCATTGATAATGCGACGGCAAACCTGCTCCAGGAATTCATAGGGCAGGTGTGCCCAGCGGGCAGTCATGAAGTCGACTGTCTCGACCGCGCGTAGCGCGATGACATGTGCGTATTGGCGGTTATCGCCGACTACGCCGACCGAGCGCACCGGCAGGAATACGGCAAACGCCTGCGAAACCTGATCGTATAGATCGGCCTTATACAGTTCTTCGATGAAAATATGGTCGGCCAAGCGCAGGGTGTCGGCGTAGTCTTTGCGCACTTCGCCAAGGATACGTACGCCCAAGCCAGGCCCTGGAAAGGGATGGCGGTAGATCATCTCGGCAGGCAGACCGAGTTGCACACCGAGCTGGCGTACCTCGTCTTTGAAGAGTTCTCGCAGCGGTTCGACCAGGCCGAGCTGCATGTGTTCAGGCAGTCCGCCGACGTTGTGATGAGATTTAATAACCTTGGCCTTGCCGGTTTTTGCGCCGGCGGATTCAATCACGTCCGGATAGATGGTGCCCTGGGCCAGCCATTTGATATTGCTAAGCTTTGCTGCCTGCTGGTTGAAGACTTCGATGAAGGTGTTGCCAATTCGCTTGCGTTTTTGCTCTGGATCTTTAATCCCGGCGAGCTGTTCCAGGAAATGTGCTTCGGCATCGACCCGGATCACGCGCAGACCCAGGTGCCGCGCGAAGGTCGCCATGACCTGATCACCTTCGCCGAGGCGCAGCAGCCCGTTGTCGACGAATACACAGAGGAGTTTGGCGCCGATGGCTCGATGCAGCAATGCGGCCACCACCGAGGAATCGACACCTCCGGACAGGCCCAGCAATACTTCATCGTCGCCGACTTGTGCGCGCACCTGGGCGATGGCGTCATCGATAATGTTGGATGACGTCCACAGGTTGCCGCAGCCGCAGATTTCGTGACAAAAGCGCTCGACGATGCGCTTGCCCTGGCGTGTGTGTGTGACTTCCGGATGAAATTGTACGCCATAGAAGCTGCGCGCTTCATCGGCGATACCTGCAAATGGGGCATTGTCGGTGGTCGCGATGACCTTGAAGCCGTTGGGCAGGGCGTCCACCCGATCGCCGTGACTCATCCATACATCTAACAGACCGTAGCCCTCTGGGCTGGTATGGTCTTCGATATCGCGCAACAATCGGGAATGGCCACGAGCGCGGACTTGGGCATAGCCATATTCGCGTTCGCTGGCGGCAACAACACTGCCGCCGAGCTGCGCAGCCATGGCCTGCATACCGTAGCAGATGCCGAGCAATGGAACCCCCAGGTCGAAAATCAGCGGATCAGCGCGTGGCGTCGCGTTTTCGTGAACGGAACGTGGTCCGCCAGATAAGATCACGCCTTTTGGCGCAAAGTCATGGATTCGATCCGCGGGCATATCCCAAGGATGCAGCTCGCAGTAGACCCCGGCTTCGCGCACCCGGCGCGCTATGAGCTGAGTGTATTGGGAGCCGAAGTCCAGTATCAGGATGCGGTCGGCATGAATATTACGCATTGAAGGCATGGCTGCAGTGAAGGGGCCTGACGTAAGGTTACGGAAGCCCTGGGGGTAGAGTTGATGCTGGGATCACGGCCCTATTTCAGCCCTAGTTGCTGAAACCCTGACGACCGGTGTCAACGGTCAATACGATAGTTTGGCGCTTCCTTGGTGATTTGCACATCATGTACATGAGACTCGCGCATGCCGGCGCCACTAATGCGGACAAATTGGGGCTTGGTACGCATCTCATCGATGGTGCGGCAACCTGTGTAGCCCATGCTGGAAGCGAGGCCGCCAAGCAATTGTGTGATAACGTTAAGCACGCTGCCCTTGTACGGTACGCGGCCCTCAATGCCCTCCGGAACTAGCTTTTCTTTTTCCACATCCTCTTGGAAATAGCGGTCGCTGGAGCCTTCCTTCGCACCCATGGCACCGATCGAGCCCATGCCACGGTAGGATTTGTAGGAGCGACCCTGATAGATCTCGACCTCGCCGGGCGCCTCGTCGGTGCCGGCGAACAATCCGCCGATCATAACCGTGTGAGCGCCAGCGGCGATCACTTTGGCGATATCGCCGGAATAGCGCAGACCACCGTCGGCGATCAGCGGTACGTCCGTGCCAGCCAAAGCCTCGTTGACATTGGAAATCGCTGTGATCTGCGGCACACCGACACCCGCAACGATGCGTGTAGTGCAGATGGAGCCAGGGCCAATACCCACCTTGACCGCATCGGCGCCAGCCTCGACTAGAGCGCGGGCCGCCTCCCCGGTAGCAATGTTGCCGCCGATGACTTGGACGCCCGTGAAATGGCTCTTGATCCAATCGATGCGGTCGAGCACCCCTTGTGAATGACCGTGAGCGGTGTCCACAACGAGTACATCGACCCCGGCCTCCACCAGCACTGAGACGCGCTCCTCCGTGCCCGCGCCGACCGACACCGCGGCACCGACCCGTAGCCGCTCCCGCTCGTCGCGGGACGCCTTCGGAAAGTCCGCGGCTTTTTGGATGTCCTTGACCGTGATCAGTCCGCGCAGCTCGAACTCGTCGTTGACCACTAGCACTTTTTCGATCCGATGTTTATGCAACAAGCCCTGCACCTCGTCGCGGCTGGCACCTTCTTTGACCGTGACCAAGCGCTCGCGTGGTGTCATGATGGCGGAAACCGGTGAGTCCATGCGCGTCTCGAAGCGCAAATCACGGCCGGTGACGATACCAGCAAGGTGGCCCTGTTCAGTCACCGGAACACCTGAGATGTTATGCGCTCGGGTGATGGCGAGCACTTCGCCGACGGTCATCTGCGAGTCCACCGTGATTGGGTCGCGGATGATTCCGCTTTCGTAGCGTTTGACCGCTAAGACCTCGCGCGCCTGGTGCGCGCTGGGCATATTCTTATGAATGATGCCGATGCCACCCTCCAAGGCCATGGCGATGGCCATGCGTGCCTCCGTGACCGTGTCCATCGCGGCAGACATTAACGGGATTTTTACCTCAATGCCACGCGTCAGACGGGTGGCGAGATCCACTTTATTCGGCACGACATCGGAATGGGCTGGGACGAGTAGAACGTCGTCGAAGGTGAGGGCTTCCCCGAGCAGGCGCATGATTGACCTCAGGCGGTTGGTGGAACTCGGACAGTTAACCCACTATCATAAGAATTCAATGCGATGGGGTAAACAAAATCCTGCTGCCAGCATACCGCGTTTCGCCAAGACCCACGATAGAGATTCGAATCTATCCTCGACATTCCTGCTTGATGATGACGGATTCAGCCAACTCTTTTACCGCTGGCACCGATACGCTGGTCGACTTCAGTCGCGACCTATGGAGCGTATCGCGGCTTAATTTAGAAGTGCGGACGGTACTCGACGGCAGCTTTCCGCTACTTTGGGTACAGGGCGAACTCTCCAACCTGTCACAACCAGCCTCTGGCCATCTATATTTTACGCTGAAGGATGAGGCCGCACAGGTGCGTTGCGCACTGTTCCGGTTCAAGCGTCGGCTGATGCGATTCAGGCCCAGCAACGGAGATCGAGTGCTGATACGCGCCCGTGTCGGGCTTTATGAAGCACGCGGTGACTTCCAGCTGATTGTTGAACACATGGAGCCGGCCGGCGAGGGTGCATTGCGCGTCGAATTGGAACGGCTCAAACAGCAACTCGCCGCCGAGGGGCTGTTCGACGAGGCCCGCAAGCGCCCGCTTCCGGAATTTCCGCTGCAAGTGGGTCTGATCACCTCCACAAGCGGCGCCGCGCTGCACGACCTGCTCACCGTGTTGCGGCGCCGACTGCCATTGCTGCCAGTGTTGATCTATCCAGTTCAGGTGCAGGGCGAGGATGCGGTCTCGACCTTGGTTGACGCGCTTGCACGCGCGAACCACCGAGGAGACTGCGATTTGCTGATCCTGGCCCGCGGCGGCGGCTCGCTAGAGGATCTGATGGCCTTCAATGACGAGCGGTTGGTGCGCGCAATTGCCGCCTCTGATACTCCCATCATTACAGGCATCGGTCATGAGGTCGATATCAGTCTTGCGGATCTAGCCGCGGACAGGCGCGGCGCAACGCCTTCGGCGGCGGCGGAACTAGCGTCGCCGTCGGTTTCCGATATTAGGCAGCAACTGCAAGTTTTGCAGCAGCGCCTGATTACGGCGCAGCGCATTTGTAAAATTCGGGCGTCGCGACGCGTCGAATCGGCTGCTCGACATCTGCGCATGTTGCATCCGCTCTCCCGCCTCCAATCACGTGCACAGGCACTGGATCGGATTGAACTGCGGATGGCGGTTGTTATGCGCTATCGGCTGCAAGGGAATGCCTCTCGTACACGAAACATTAGGGGTCGCTTGGTTCGAGTGTCGCCGCGTGCTCGCGTGCTTATCGACGCCAATACTCTTAAATCTTTGGCACAACGCCTCGCAACGAGCGCTGCGCGTAACCTTTCCATTCGGCAAAAGCGCCTCGCTGCTGCGGCCGGCAGGCTCGACGCGTTGAGTCCGCTTGCGATTCTGGCCAGGGGATTTTCTGTCGTATCCCTGTTACCGGAGGGTACGATCGTCCGCGATGCACGTTTAGTTCCGAGTGGCTCGCACATTCGTGTTCGACCGCAACATGGCACGTTGATCGCGACCGTGGACAGTGTCGAATCACAGCCGCAGTAACACGGATTGATGTTTGCTTGTCGACGATCTGCTAGCGCCCGTGGCTGACAGTGCTCCCACTGCCGCACGCCAAAGTCGGATTTGACTACTTAAGAAATGCTTGAACTGCATTCCGCCATCACGCTAGGCTTACGCTCAATCCAGCCAGCCAGGCATCTTGCCCGTGAAATCGGTTCCTGTTATACATTTGATCGATGTGGCGAATCTGATCGAGCAGCGTCAGACCTTGGAGGAGGGCCTTGAGGCGTTGGCAACCGCGGCAGCCCGAGCATTGGAAGTGTAGCGCTGCTCAATCATGCTGCTGGTCGATAAGGACACCTTGGATAAACCTCGACTTCGGGTCTGCTCCCACTTCGGCAATCTGCCACTGGACGCCTACTTGCATCCGATCGATACTGAATCGAGCATCTCCTAGTAGCGGTTCATGAATAACCTATACAAGGCTATCCAGTCATCGGCGGAGTGCAATCGGGGTCGGGGTCGCTATCGGAATCGGAAACGGAATCGAGAGAAAAAATGCCCTATGCCATTCGGTCATGAGCAGCTCGACGTCTAGCGTGCGGCCATCGAGTCTGTCGGCTGGGCCTAGCGCGACTGCGAGTTTGTGAAGGACAGCGTAACGCGAAGGATCAACTCCTGTGCGCATCTCAGGCGCACATCGTAGGTGCGCGTCGCAGGCCATCGCGCTGAACAGTGCCGAGGGTAACGGCACAGCGACGAGCGGGGATCGACGTCGGTCGTTTGAAAGCGCACGAGGCTCGGCGTTGGAGTACGCTACGATTCAGGACGTGCTCTCTGGTGTGCGATGCGTTGTCCGCAGACGACAACAGCAAGCAAAAGGCACTGCTCGATCGTCGTGTGGCCATGCTCACGAAGCTCGGACAGCGTGGCTAGGCGGTCAGCGAGGAGCTTGGCGGATAGCGGGTTGGTCAGTTCGATACCGACGCCGATGCCGATACCGAATGAGTCGGCAGGCGACACCCAAGCCAAAAACCTGTTTAGAGACTGTTTAGAAAGGGCAGTCTCTCAGTCCCAACGCGATCATTCAAGTAGCCACGGAGGTGCCAGGTTTGTTGAACGAGAATCTGAACAAGCATCGCTCTCGCTGAGATCATGAATCTTAGATCGCACATGCCAGTGGACAAACAAACATCGAGCAATCTTATCGCCTTCAAGGGTTGAAGTGAGATATACAGCCTTCACCGTCTGTTAGGTTAGGGATTACCCCTATGCAAATGTAATCTTAGCTTGTATACTTCACGCGCTTTAAAATAAACCGCTGACAACTAGCTCTTTCTATTTTGCCATATAGAAAACTAGATATTCGTTCAACGGTCAAACTCTCAGCTTCCAGCCTAAGGATCAACAGAATCGACTTGTGTAGCCACCCATCGCCGCGGCGATGGGGCATCACAACCGGCTAATGTCAGCTGGCGAGCGCGCATGCCGTGGCGTGGGCAGTCAACAGTGCAAGCATGTTTCGATTATTCGAGAGTACCGAGTTCTCGAGCTTAAGGTACGAACTGATGATAAGAGTCTCGATTTGGGTCTAGAATTCTTACTCCCGCTCAACCGTCAACTTGCTTTAACAGCTTGTAAATCCACCATGAAGATCTGCTTCTGTCCGTACTACTCTATCGGCTGTCGATCCTGATAAAAGTGCCCGGCATGATTTTCCTTGACAACGTCCGAGATCCTCCACCGAGGCATTACTATGTTTATCAATCGATTCGAAACCGTATTGGCGGATTCGTCGGCCGCCCGAGAAGTGCATTATCGAGTTCGTTATCGGGTCTTTTGTGAAGAGGCGCGTTTCGAAAACGCGGCAAATTTCCCGGATCAGATGGAACGCGACTCATTCGATTCTCATGCGGTGCATTTTATTGTCTGGGATCGACTAGAGAGAGAATGGGTGGGCGCAATGCGCCTGGTGTTTGCGTCAGACCGGACGCTGCCCTGCGAAGTGATCTGCGCCTCTGATCTCAAAGACCTGAATGAACGTAGATCAAGAGCGGTGGAATTCTCGCGGCTTTGCGTCTTGGCAAAGTATCGTAAGACGGAACAAGCCTATAAGTGGGGCGCGCTGCTGACGGATAGACTAAGTGGTGCGGGTAGGGAAACATCCATTTTTTTTCGCCAAGAAGAAAATGAAATTTTTCTGCGTCTATTAGGAGCCAGTTTCGTCTGGGGGCAGGAAAATGACGTTGACCATCTCTACTTTATCATCAATCGCGCCACGACGCGCCTACTGACACGTTTTGGAATACCGCTGGAGATTGTCGGCGATCCGGTCGAACACAGAGGCTTACGGACACCACAGAGCTGCAATGTGCGCGAGGCGGAAGCCGGCATGCGAAAGACTCTGCCCGGTTTTGAGCGGATGTTAAATAACGGACCCGCTTTTGTAGCTTACTCGACATTCATTGGGGATCCGATACCGATCCCACAAAATACGACGAATGTATTACAGTTTCCGAAAGATGCGATCGCAGAGAACAGACATCCCGCGATACCGACCGCAGCTGCATGCCAGCCGTTGAGCGCTACTTTGTAAGCGATCTGTTCACATTACTGAAGTTCCTTGATTTCTCTCTGAACATCGCAAGGAGGGCGGTTACTTGGGGCCGGCATATCTAGGCTGGTTTGCGCAGGTTCGAGCAAACCCAAATAAATTGCTCCTACCTAGCTCGCCACCCACCCAGGAATCAGGAAGCTTCAGTTAATACCTACATTCCGCAAGTTTGAAATCAATCAGTTAAGCCTCTCACCGGCTTTTTGATGCGCTGTAACTCACTGATTTTTTTGTTTGATAATGACTTGAAGCTATTGATCTACGCGCGTAGCATATTGATTTTGGCTCATATGGGACACAAGGTGAAACAGATAATAGTCCCGTTGGAAATCAACGTGCTGTATCACGTCCTCACCTTAGAGCCCACATGAGCGATTTGATTTACGCCCCCCTTAAGAAATCGAACAGTTAGATGTAGGCAGAGCTATGAACCATAAAATTTTCTAATTAATCGATTTGCGCAAGATGAAGCATGACATGCGTCCAGGAACTTCAACCCAAGGTGACTGGGGTGACGAACGGAGCAGGTATCGGGGTGAAGCGCCCGCGACCTCAGGTGCCTGCGATCTCAGCTGACGGCCCGTGTGAAAGCGTTCACTGAGTAGGCGCTGGATTATCCTATTAGGTCCACTTCGTCGCTTTCTGCTATGGTTTTACTGGTCATAGGCTTGAGATACTGTTGCACGAGGCGGTCTTAGGCTTCAAAACCAGGTCGAACTACCTCTTTTTGCATCGCGGTTGCAGCTCCCTGTATCCCTGCTATAGTACGAAAAAAGATGGTCCATGCTTGAGTGTACGCCTGACAGCTTAAATGCAAAGCGAGTCTAACTTGCTTATTTCTAATTCGTACAACAGTTGCGCTGCCAGAGCTATTTGTGCGAAACACGGCTCGAAGATTGGAGATCCCGACGTGCCCAACGATTCCAAAGACGCGGAGAAATTCGACTATGGAACGGCATTCAGTCGCAATATCGGCTGGATCACGGAGACTGAGCAACAGGTGTTACGGCAGTCGCGGGTTGCAATTGCCGGCCTCGGTGGTGTTGGGGGAGCGCATTTGGCCGGGCTGTCCAGACTGGGTATCGGCGCCTTCAACATCTCAGACCCTGATATCTTTGAAATAGTTAACTTCAATCGCCAATTAGGCGCGACCATGAGCCAGATTGGTCAGCCGAAGGTCGACGTTATCGCCAAGATGGCGCTGGATGTTAACCCAGAAGTCGACTTGAATCTGTTTCCGAAAGGCATCGGAGAGCACAACGTGAATGAATTCCTACGTGATGTGGACCTCTATTTAGATGGCCTCGATTTCTTTGTGATGAACGCTCGTGAGACTGTGTTTGCGGCCTGCGCCGAGAAAGGTATCCCTGCCCTTACAGCGGCCCCTCTTGGTTGGGGAACTGCCTTGATCGTATTCGTCCCTGGCGGCATGAGCTTTGAGGACTATTTCCAGATGGCAGGTCAGCCCCATGAGGAGAAACTGATGCGGTTTCTGGCCGGGCTGTCGCCAACTGGCATGGAACTTGAGCACATCGTCGATCCGACGCGCTTGAATATACCCGAAGAGCGCGGCCCCTCCACACCCATCGGTGCCTTCCTGAGTGCAGCCGTCGCCTGCACCAGCGTAGTAAAGTTGCTGCTCCGTCGGGGTGAAGTACTCGCCGCTCCTTGGTCGCTGCATTTCGACGCCTTCACCGGCCGAAGCGAATGGGTCGAGCGACCCGGTGGCATGGGCCATCTGGAGATGCAGGCGCGGCTCGCGGCCATGCGCAAGGCATGACTGCCAGATCACTGGATGCCCCGGTCTAACTGTATCGAGGCCAGGCTGCAGACTGGTAAGCGAATCATGTCGGACGACTCGAAACCGGACACACGATAATGAAAGGCATGATCGAGCCCGAAACTATAGATAATATCCTTAATCGGGCACGCTGGGCGCCGAGTGGAGACAACACCCAGCCGTGGCGCTTCGAGCGTATCGCCGTCGACCGTTTTCGTATCCATAGCAATGACACCCGCGATTGGTGCGTCTACGACCTCGAGGGGCGCGCTAGCCAGATTGCCGTCGGTGCTTTATTTGAAACCATCGCGCTGGCGGCCGGCGCACTTGGTATTGAGGCTCGCTTCGAAATCGACTCCGATGCGCCGGAGACACGCCCGATCATCAACGTGGCCTTGGCCGCAGCGCCGGATGGTGCTGTAGACCCACTCCAGGCTGTGATCGAAAAGCGCACCACACAGCGCCGCCCGTTCAGCTCCAAGCGACTCGCAGCAGAGCATAAATCCGCTCTTGAGGCCGCCGTCGGTCCCGACTATCGCATTGTGTGGATCGAAGGGACGGGTCCTAAGTTGCAAATGGCCAGATTGCTGTTCCGCAATGCCCACATTCGCCTCACCATCAAGGAGGCGTATGAAGTCCACAAACGGATCATCGAATGGGATGCGCAGTTCAGCGAGGACCGTATTCCAGATCAGGCTCTGGGGCTGGATGCGATGACCGTCAAGAGCATGCGCTGGGCGATGGCAAGCTGGGAGCGGGTACAGTTCCTGAACCGTTGGTTTGCCGGCACCTGGCTGCCGCGACTACAGATGGACCTGCTGCCCGGCTTAGGCTGCGCCGCACATTTTTTGCTGGTCGCGAGGCAGTCCCCCGCAGACATCAGCGGCTATATGGCCGCAGGCCGAGCCGTACAGCGCCTTTGGCTTGCGTGTGCCAGCGACGACATCCAGTTTCAGCCCGAGCAGACGCCAATTATCTTTGCCGATTATGCGCGCAAGGGCATCCGATTCTCGTCCGATCAAGCGGCGATTGCCAAGGCGGAAAAGCTCAGGGTGGAGTTCAATACCTTGGCGGGCGAAGCGAACGTTACGGATGCCGTATTCGCCGGCCGGGTCGGTTACGGCACCGACGCGCGGGCAAGGTCTTTACGATTGCCGCTGGCGCGCTTGCTCGGGGCGTGATGCAACAAGCTTTGGCGCGATTTGCACTGAATTCGGTCGAATTGGTCGAGCGCATCAAGCCCGGACACGGTGGCGGGTGACACCCGGTCGCCGCTTGCGATCGGTACGCCGACGCAGCGCCTCCCTATCCGAAAATTTACAAGTGCGCATGGGGTCGCCCTCCCGGAGTCTGCCGTTGCCATATCTGCGGAACATCAACTATGTTGCCCCCTATTAGTCGCATACCGTTCCGACGGCTTCGCGCCGATGGCATTCGTTGAGCACGCGCGCGGGCTGATCCGAGTCTGCCAGCACTGCGGCCTGTCGTTTCTCGGAGCGAAATTGAGAGACATGCTGTCGATCCGTGGCCGTGGTGTGTTGTCGCAAGGCAACGGCCGCCAACTCCGCTTATGACTTGGCGTCGGGGCAGTCTCTTGCGATGCTGGAGCTGCTGTGCTTGTTCGGAGGGAGGTTTCTCATCCACCCCCGTCAACAAATTTTACAGTCGCAAATATCCGGAAAAACTCTATTTAAAAGAATGAGTTAATTTAGCTCCCGGCGAGGATTTCAATCAGTTGAGTCGGAGTTAGGCGCGCTTTGCTTAGTGGCCGCCCGATATTTGTCAGGATTTTTTACAGTTTGGCTGCTGGTAAACTTGTCTCAGTCGGTCGGATATCTCTAACTAATTATTTTTAATATAGATAATAATTTTGGCCCACGATTTGCTATATGTCAGGGAGCTTGAGCGAGAGCGTGAGAATGCGGATTGTGCCCTGCATCCTTTGCGCATCCTTGCCCACTTTCTTTAACGGACTTGCAACCAAGTCCCACGGCTGATCTAATAAAATTTTTCAAGTAGGGAGAGATAAACCATGACACGATCCGATCACAAACAAGGGCGTAAAGCTGCCCTCGCCGTGTCGGGCGCACTACTACTTTCGGCCATCTCCGGCCAAGCGATGGCGAGCATCTACGGTGGCTCGAAGCTCGAAATCCGGAACCTCGAGATCACCATTACCGATGGCGACGGTAATGATCAAAGCGGCAGTGCCCCTGGATTCTTTAACTTTACGGTGACCAACTCGGCAGTATTGAACGGGTTAAGCACGCCGCTGTCGTCAAGCACTTGTCAAGGACTCCCAGGAACCCCTGGTGGACTGAACACCTGTGGTGCTGACCCGACATTGGACACTAATGCCTCCAACGCCCCCTTGAGTAGCGTGACCCGGGCGAATAATGACTTTTCATACTTTGGCCCGGGTAACGACCAGTACGCCAACTCCGACAGCCTTATCCGAACATCGGAGTTAACGGATGATCTCACCACCAGTACCGCGCAGATCGCCGAGGCAGAGCTTCAGACCGGATCAACAGCATCCGCCAATGCGAATATCGAGTCAACAACGGCTTTGAATTTTAACTTCACGGTTACAAGTCCGGGCAGCACGTTACAACTCACATTCGAGGCAGACCCGGATCTGCTCGCGCAGATTGACCAGGACAGTGGTTTCCTAGGTGGTGTAGCTCAGGCATCGATCGCGCAGTCCCTCAACTTGACCAGAGCTAACGCCGACGGCGGTGGATCGGTCAATTGGGCGCCCCAGGGCACAACGGTAAATAACTGTTCGGTCAGCATAGCGGGCGTAACCTGCGTTGAGGATGACGATGGCGCCGATCTCAACCGGGGGGTTTCGGCGTCGGTTAATCCTCAAACCGCAGAGTATGGTCGCACCAGTAATACTGGCTTTTTCATCTTCGGTATTACCATCAGTGATCTGCCCGAGGCCGACTACTCCGTTGCTCTGAGTGGGAACACCGTCGTTACGATGAGTCAGGTCTACGCAATTCCAGCGCCCGGTATACTTTCGCTGCTCGGCTTGGGCCTGTTGAGCATGGGCTTGTCGTCGCGTCGCCGCAAACTGCGTTGATCGTCGTGCCCTTCTTAGTCTTCCAATTAACTACTGGTAACTAAAGCGATTTTTGTCGAAAGACAACTCACCTGAGTTGTCTCCTCCTCCGGCCTCGACGTCGCGGCAACCCGCCCATGGAGGGGCAGATTGCCGATTTGCGAAGGCGAACAAGAATCCGGCAACAGTTGGTAAGTCTCTCTCCGGCAATCGCCTAACTATTTCACAGATTTTGATGTGACGAAATAGCTGCGGACCGGCATGGAGTGCCGTATTGGGGAAGAAGTTAATAGCCTATTGTTGTAGCTGCGAATAAAAGATAAGGAGCATAGAAGCAAGTTGCGAAAGGTGCTGCCTGCTTAAAATGTTCAGCTATTCAACCAGAATGAAGTTTGATTCACCGCAGAGACGCAGAGAAGAGGTATGCATTAGCCTTGGTCTCTCCGCGTCTCTGCGGTGAATCCTCGTCATCTTTAAAGGCAGTGCCCAGTAAACATCAGGTTTCTCACACGCCCTGATGTCATGTCCTCTTCATCCCGATCCCGATCAAGTCGCGCTGGGCGGGTTGCACCCTGGGGTATCTTCAGCTTATTTATCGAGAAGACAGTGGCCGACAGCCTTTCTCCTGGGAAAGGCGCGGTGCTCGCGTTCGATCCGCTGGCATCATTTGCCAGGTCGCCCGCAAGCGGGCTCCTACCGACCGGCTCCCACGGCTGGTCAAGTTCCGCTCGCGGGCGAGGCGCCTTGGCCCCTCTATGTCTCTGCGGTGAATTCTTACATTCTTTGTAGCAGCACTCGTTCCGAAGATGGCCGCGTCATTGATATGAAAACTGGTCTATTGGTCGGATTTCGGACAGACCCCTCCTGTCCTGCCCGGCAGGCTTTATTTGGCAAAGCGACTAGGCGGGAGCGCGTTTGGGTGGGTCGCTCTATTAGATCGCTGATCAGATCAAGATCGGGCCTTGTTCATAAGCTTGGCAAAGACTGAGGGTTAACCTCCAACGCCACAGTATTTTAAATTGAAAAACAAAGTCTGACGGGAAAGCCCCAAGCACATGCTCGTCAGTTGGTCGGAGTTACGAACAAGGCCTATCACCGAGCTGATCGGCACGCCGTCGCTGATTGCTCAGCACGAGCTTGCGATACTGCACCTGTTCGTCTTGTGGGCGTTGGGCGGAGCGTATTCTGTCTGATTAGCGACCATGCTGTAGAGGATTGTGGCCAATTTGTGGGCGGCGGCGGTAATCGCCTCGGGAGCGCCTAAACGTGCTTGTTAGCGGCGCAAATAACCCCCGAGTGCGCTTTTGGAGTTGGAAAGCCCCCTCTGTTGTGGCGATATGTCATGCTGCGGCAGCACGGTTGGCCGAGAGGGTAGTCTTGCGCTTGACCCTGGAGATCTTATTGCCCGGAGAGATAGAGATTCATCTGATTGAGCGCCTTTTACATGTACTGAATATGCATTCAGGCCTAGCATCGGCAGCTTGGAGCGCTTGCCACGCAGTTTCCGTCACCGGTCGACTGGGATGGCCTAAAAATCCTGATCAAGGCCGAGGATTCTAAGAAACTGCCCACCTATTCCCAATTCTTGCTGAACTGGACAACCCCCTGGAAATAGGCTCCCGAGAGCAAAAGCTGGCTTTGGCGTGCCCCACTGGGACCGCCGGCTTTCTAGCCGGCTCGTCTTTGGCGCGCTTCACTGGGACCGCCGGCTTTCTAGCCGGCTCGTCTTTGGCGCGCTTCACTGGGACCGCCGGCTTTCTAGCCGGCTCGTCTTTGGCGCGCTTCACTGGGACCGCCGGCTTTCTAGCCGGCTCGTCTTTGGCGCGGCTCAATGCCGCGCCAAAGACGGAGGAAATCGCGAAAATCCCTCAAACCCGAGCCAAATCCACCCGAGCTGCACATGTGGGAGGTGACGCGCTAGGTCGCTTCAGCCGCAAGATCGCCTGATGCGGGCAAATACAATCCCATTGAACGTTGTTGGGGCATCTTGGAAATGTACTGGAATGGCGCCTTGCTTGAATCATGTTGTGGTTCCATCGGCAGCAGCAGAGTGCTGGTAACCTATTTTCCGAGAGTTGCCCTGTACGATTAAAGTAGGGGAAATAATTGATGGAGAGTTGCTATGGCGATTGCCGGAGATAAACATACCGGCTGACGCTGGATTCTCGTTCGTCTTCGCGAAACGGCAACCCGCCCATGGTGGCTCTATGGGCGGGCTGCCGCAACGTCGATGTCGGACGAGAAGACAAGCCAGGTTGTCTATTTCTCGGCAGAAATCGCCTGAGCAACAAACCGCTTTGCCGGCAGCAACCGGCAGCACGCAATGATACGCCCGCGACTTAATCGAATCTTTCGACTACTTGGGCTGGGGTTTGTCGCCTTCTATCTCTGCTAGTACGCGTTTGGCCTCTTTGGCCTGATCGGTCTCTGGGGCGTTCCTGATCAGCTGCCCCAGTAGCGCTTGTGCCTCGTCGTACTGGTAATGTTCAGCCAACGCACGCCCAAGGTCGAGTTGCATCTCGGTATTGGCCGGTAATCGTTGCATTGCCTGGCGCAACATAGCGATGCCGTCACTGGTGTCGCCATGCATGAGCAATAACTTCCCATTGGTGGCAAGCACATAGGGATCGGTAGGCAACAACTCCATGGCGGTACGTGCATAGCCCAACGCGGCCTCGAGATCGTCGTCCCGACTCAGCCAAGCGAGGTTGTTCAGGGCCGCAATGTGGTTCGGGTAAGCGTCGACAATGCGAGCATAAACGGCTTTGGCATCGGCGTCGCGCTGCAACGCCAGATAAGAGCCGGCGAGCGTCATCAGCAACTTCAGGTTCTGCGGCGACTGCTCGAGGCGGCGCTGCATCAAGGCGATGGCCTCGTCGTAAGACTCCTGTACCAACAGCGTGCGGATCAGCAACAGTGCCAATTCGTTATTGTTCGGATCGGATGCCAGTGCTCGCTCAAGACTGCCGCGCGCGCGGGCATAGTCGCCGGTGCCCAGCGCGAACCAACCTTCAATCTCCAGCACAGCGACAGGCTCTCCGAAGTCGTCCCTCAGCGTTGCGATGGCCGCGTCGGCCTGGGTAAGCCGGTTCTGTCGGGCAAGCGATTTGATTTGGCCGATGCGTGCCTCTAGGAAATTTGGGTCCAAGGTGACGGCCCGGTCGATGGCGGCGTCGGCCCGCTCGCTCTCGCCGCCCTTTACCAGCGCCTCCGCGAGATAGAATTGTGCTGATGCAGAATCGGGAAAGGAGCGGACCCATTGTTCCGCCGTTGCTAGGGCTCCTTCGATATCATTGGCAAGGAGCTGTGCTCTTACCCGCAACTCGTAAAACTCGGGTGTTGCTTCCATTTGCGCCTCGCTCAATCCCGCAGTCAATTGCTCGACCTTGCCCGCATCGCCTGCCATCAATGTCTGCGCAGCCAGGACCGCACGGATATCTGATGCTTCTGGATGATCGATGAGGGATGATTCGAGCAGCCGCAATCCCTCTTCCAACTCGCCCAGCTGCGCTTGCAACTGGAACAGCAGCAGCGTGCCTTCGCTGCCAAGCTCATCTGGCCGTAAGCGCTGGAGTACCGCTTTTGCCTGGGCTGGGTCGTTTGTCTGCATCTCAACTTTGGCGAGATTGACGGCCACATCTGGCTGTTCCGGGTCCAGCGCAAGGGACTCCTGAAGCCTGCGCTTGGCCATGTCCCATTGGCCAAGCCTGAGGTGAGTGGCCGCAATGAGATTGATCGGGTCCGTTTTCCTTGGGGATTGGGCCGACAGGTCTTGTGCTTGTGCCAAGGCGTCTTGTAGCTTGTTGTTAGTAAACGAATCCAAAACCCGAAGTAAGCCCTCCTCATAATCATTCTTATTGCGCTCCAGATCGGTCGGTTGTTCGACTAGCGATCTCGTCAATTCCTCAGCATAAGCCGAGCTGGAGTCAATTAACTCAAGCTGCTTTGCGTATTTCGTACTCTCTGCGTCCTTGCCCTGCAACAGCGTAATTGCGGTCAGCAGATCGAGGGTGACGGCGTCGCCAGGCGCTTGGGTCAAAGCCGATACGAGGGCATCTTCAGCGACCTTGTATTGCGAGGCGTCGGCATCCGCAACCTGCAGGCGTTTGACTGTGACGAGGCCGTCGCCGATGCGTGTCGGCGACAGAAGGTTTTTGGTACGGGAGATGAAGAACTGCGCGTGAACCAATGCCTGCTCCGGCTGCTGGAGCATGATCCGAGTGACTGCCAAGAACAAACGATTGGGAAGAAATCGTGGATTTGCTGAGTAAACCGCGTCGAACGCTTCCACTGCTGCTTGATATTTTTCTTGCTCGAAATGCAAGCGGCCTTTCACGTAGTTTACATATGGGTGATCATTGAGGTTAGTGTTCACCAGGACGGCCAGTTCCGCGGCGGCCTCGGGATAGCGCTTGAGTTGAGATAGGGCCAGAGCGCGCAACGCATGCTCTATTCCAGGATATGCACGCTTTGACGCAGCATTGTCAAAGGCCGCCTCCGCCTGCGCATACTCACCCTGTGCCATGGCCAACTCCCCGCGAAGCCCCCACGCATCTGGTGCCTCGGGGTGTGTTTCGAACGTGCGATCGATCCATTGACGGGTTTCGTCGAACTGCCCTCGGCGGCCGTACAGCAGGGCCATGCCGAGTTGGGCAGGGAGCGAATTCGGCGCTATAGACAATGCGCGCTGCAACGTATCCTTGGCCTTGCTCCATTGGCGATTAGAGGCCTCTGCGAAGCCGCGCATACCGAGGATATCTGCCCGGTCGTTGAGTGGCATGTCGACTGGCATCAGATAGGCGGTGTCGATCACTCGATCCATCTCTCCCTGAATAAAGATGGCCTTGACCAGAGTAGGCCACCCGATTACCGGATCAAGGCCTAATTCCATTGCCTGTTGGATTTCTTTTTCGGCTCTCGCGCCGTTGCCAAGATCAATCGAAGTTGTTGCCAGCATCTGTCGAATTTCTGGCGCGTCAGGATGTTCTTGCGCCGCGTTGAGTAGGGCGACGAGCGCAGCGTTCGTTTCGCCATTGGCAATTTGTGCGTCTATGCCATCAATCAGACCGGCGAGCTTTGAGTCTTGTTCATCATCGGCGATAGCAGCTGACTGCCACATACCAAAGAGAAGAACCAAGAGCAGGCTGAATAAACCATGCATTATAAAATTCCTGTATATCGTTGAACGTTCATTGAATACGAGTTGCAATGTTTTGCTAGTCATTGTGATCAGCGGGGTAATTTGGTCGCTCGGTCGGTTGAGCAGCATTGTAAAACACTGGACAGCCGCACAATTGATCGGTGCAACATGTTTGCCTCCCAGCGAGCATCATGAGTTGATCATGGCAAAATGCTTGAGCCGACCAGCATGCGTATCGGCATCGGTCAGCATAAACGACCAACGATGCCGGCAGAAGGTCAAACGTTGTAGGGAGGGGAGCCTGCACGGAAGGCTGATCTGGTGCATCGCAGCGAGTATACCGCCTCGCGATGATGGTGGACGAGCCGACGGCTGTCGGTTATCGGGCTGGCGGTCGAATGGGCTTCAGCAACGAGGTCCCAGAGCGCTGGGATAATTAACAAAAAGTCGAAAGTGCTGCCGCAATGAGACCAGTGACGAGATGGAGGCCATTGAGGCCCAGACCAGAGAACATCTCGAGATCCCAAGCGCCATCGGGAGTAGGCCGAGCGTCGTCGTGATGCTGGTGAGCAGGATTGGCCGCAAGCGCGTGTCGAGTCCGCGCCGGATCGCTTCTGCGCGGCTTTACCCCGCGCGATAGCTGCGGGGGTATCCTCAGTTAATTTGTGGAGAAGACAGTGGCCTACAACTTTTCTCCCGGGAAAGACGCGGCGCTCGCGTCCGCTCCGCTGGCATCATTTGCCGGGTTGCCCTAAGCGGGCTCCTACGCCGACCGGCTCCCACGGCTGGTAAAGGTGTGCTTGCGGGCGAGGCGCCTTGGCCTCTCTGCGCACTCTGCATCTCTGCGGTGAATCCTTACATATTTTCAGGGCAGAACCCCGGCCAGGAAACCATAACTGTTTGATTATACTGAGTTTCTCGTATTTGACATCATTAAAGTGGTCTTTTTAAATCGATATGTTACGAGAACCGGGGACTTCGAGTTGATGAGTAATTAATTACGCGAACTGTGATACCGGTCCGGACTGCCGGCTCGCATTGGATGTACTTTTTCTTAGTGGGAAGACTCTTGCCGTCTTGCATGGCTCGTTGCTCGATATATCTGCGCTCCTAACGAAGTGAATGGCGCAGCATCACGAGTATAGCTTGCGAAAAGCAGAGTATTACTGTTGGGATCATATCGAGGTCGATAGCTAGTGCGCTCAGGAGTATAACCGTGAGTCAATTTAACCAAATACGTATCAGTAGCCTGCCTATGGCGACGCTTGCAGATGCACTTCAGGACGCCGTAGAGTTTGAGCGTTTGTCGGTTCGCATATACATGGATTTGGCGACAAAAGTGGATTCTCAGGTGAGGCCTCTTCTGTTGCGGCTTGTCGCCGATAGCAAGGCGGATGGGGAATTCTTGAGTGACTTTGCGAAATCCGCCGAATTGGGTAAGGTGCCAAGTCCAAATTTGAAGTTCTGCTTATCGGATGAGGCATCGCGCCAATCCGTCGACCCTGCAAGCCTGGGGGACGAGCCCATCGAGGATGATGTGCTGGACTATGTCGAGGTTCGAGAGAAGCTGGCATGTAACTACTACAAATATATGCTTGGCCAGACGCGGGCAAGGCCGCTTCAGAAACTCATCGTGCGGTTGATCGAAACAAAATCTCGCCATCAAGAAGAAGTGTTGTCTTGCAGTGCGGCATTGTTCTTGATTTTTTGACCCCGATATTCGATATAACACACTACGTAGCTTATCGGCTTATGGTCACGGCTAGTGTATAGGAATACAAGAAGATCGATGTTTTCCTGTCTGCAGATCTTGCCCAGGTAAGATGTAACTGCGGCCAAATCGCATCTTCGGTCCGGATGCGGCCAATACGGCAGCATTAATTAATGGTCTGGGATGCAAGGCAAGGCAGGGCAGTCCGTACGTTGAACTTCTGGGTCTCGAAAATATCAGTAGTGCAGAACGCAGCGTGTCGATCCATAATACAGATCATATTCAATACTAGCCTCGGTTTGTACCCGGACGAACGTTCTGCACCTACTCCCATGATATAGGTCGCGTTATGAAACATGATCAACAGCCAGAAGCGATACAAGGCAGAATCTCACCTTGCATGTCTGTGCATGACGCCTTACGAACCGCAATCGCTTTTGAACAGTCCGCGCAGGCATTTTACCGAGAGCTTGCGGATCAGGTACATCCAGAGGCCCGCCCACTGCTACTCGATCTTGCGGACGAGGAGCGAAAACATGCAAAATTGCTTGAAGATATTTCGACTGCCGAACGTCTTTCGTACACGCTAAGTCAGCAGTATAAAATCCCCCCCACACAACCTCGATTAGACGAGTATATCCATCTACGCAAATTATCTGCTGGCGCCTCGGAGGATGAAATCCTTGACTATGTCGAGAGCCGAGAGCGGATCGCTTTTGAGCACTATGGCTACCTGGCAGAATTGACACCACCTGGGCCATTGCAGCAACTGTTCGCATTTCTCCGCGAGGAAGAGCGCCGGCACGAATCGGAAATTCAATCGCGCTGGTCGGCAACGTTCAACGTTTATTGAATTCCTTAGATTGCGCTCCAGTAGCGAATGCAATTTCCAAATCCAGTGATCGCCTTGACTCCTAGGTCAACGCTGGGTCGATCATGGCTAGACTGAAATGTTAGCCAAAGGTATTTGGGGGCATGCACCGGCCACCATCAGTAATCAACTCCCAGATGTCCGCGCGCTCCCGCTTGGCGCGTTGCAACATTTCATCTAGCTTGGTATAGCAGGGCTGTCGTTTGCCGTGGAATTCGATCATCTGACCAAGCTTGGTCCAATGGACTCCAAGCCGACTATACATCCGCAATAAAGCGGGCTCCATTTCTGCGACCCAATGCGTGAGTCCTTCCTGGGCACTGGTACAGACCATCGCTTGGACCAGACCCAGCGATAAATGTGGCACCCGGCGTAATTCTTCCTTTTTTTCGGGTTCGCGCCAATCCGGCCCGACACCGGTTGGAGTTGGCGCATCTTCAAGACGGCGTCGGAATGCTTTTGAAACGGCGAAGCGCGAGACCTCCGCGATGGTCTCACGCGGCAACAGGCTCTCATCGTAGAGCTCGGGTTGCTCGCAGAGAGTCTCGATCGGTAATGATCCCATTGGATTACTCGGGTTTGGGCGAATCAGGCGCACGGTGCCGGCTGCCAGCCCAGTCGGACGGTGAATGAGTAAAGAGTGGTGTGAGCGCCGATCATAGATATCTGTTTCCTTCTGATCGGGAAATTCGGACGGTTCTTCATACGCGTGCTCGATACAGTAAACCTGAAAGCGAAGACCAAGGGCTTCATCTAAAAGCTTGGGATTTGAGCCGATATTACAGTGAATCTCGAAGTATCGACCGAATAATGTTTTAAGCTCTTTAGCCACAGCAACTCCTCATCATCTGCTCGAAAGTCTACCCGTGCCGGGTATTGCCTTTAATCAACGCTCGCAAGTCGACTGGGTTTGGTGTTATCCAATCATGCGCTGATGGTCGTGGATCGGTCGGAGAATTCTGTGGATCTTCGATAGCTATCCAAGAAGCTGACCTATTTTGTCGCTTTAGCGGCAGCGTGATCACTTTGCATTTCGTCCATGGCTTTTTCCTCCGGGGAGATTTTGAAGCGGGCTCCGGGGAAGACCTCGGGGCTGCCGATGCGCAGCTTTTTTCCGTCAGGCCCTGAATAGCTTCCCAGCAACAGGACGCGATTTGGGTTACCTTCAACTGGGTCGACCCAGTGTTCTTCGAAACTCTGGCGTACTGTCTCTGGCGGCAACATGACTGCACCGCTTCGCTCTGGCGTCGGGATGACCAGCTCGGTTCGCAGCCCACCGCACGATGAAGCGACCGCTGTTCGCAGCTTGAGTTCAATGGCGATTTTGCGTGTAGTCGGAGCAAAGCCGGAAATTGTGCGCCACATCGAAGCTGCCACCTGTTGTCCCAACTCGGACAAGGTTAAATGAATACCATCGAATTGCTTAGACATGTTTGTAAGTGCTGCGTGTTGCTCAGGCGTCAGCGCGAATGGTACGGTCAGAATGGTGAAATCCGCCACCTCACCGATGTGCTCACCAACGTTGACCCATTGTTCCGGCTCGACATCGCGTTCAGTTACGCGCCAACCGGTTGGGGCGAGTACTTTTGTACGCTTTAATCGTTCGTTGAGAACCCGCGATTCAACCTCTAGACGCCATTGTTCGTTTTGATGATTGGCGAGTGTCTGCTGGAAGGTATCCAGTTGGGATACCACAGCATGATTCTGACGTAGAAGCTTCTCATAACGGTTCACCTCACGCTTATCGAAGGCGATCTGCAAGCACAGTCGAGTCTGCTCTACGTTGACTTCTTCCAATTTCAAGCGCAGGAAGGTGTCGTCCATGCGCGCAAATCTGCTTTCGCCACCGATCGTGGCACCAACGTCATAGTAGATCGATTGCACGCGCCCGGAGGCTTCAGTGACCAGAGGCAAACGAGCGCATGCGCTGGTGAAAACCGTCAGCGTGATTTCCCGCATTGCGGGCTATGCGACCACCACATGTGTTGACTCAGCAAGAAGGTTTTGACTCAGCAAGAAGGTTTTGACTCAGCAAGAAGGTTTTCGCAAATGCTGAAAATAATCGAAAAAAGGCTAGCTTGATTAAAGGATTGGCGAATTTCCCCAATCTGCAATCTAGGCTCATCAGATCAACACACTGTTCGTTAAAAACCAACCTATACCAGAATCAAGCTGGGCGCAAGTCTGTACGAGTGTGGTTTGATTTTCTAATATAAAGCGGCTGCATTGCTGCGGAGGCTGGGTTGGCGTGGTGCTGGGCTTGGCCATGCCCTGAGAGTGAATCATTTGTTGCGCTTGACGAAATTCCGCAGCCGCTGACGCTTTTTGGTTTGGCGTGGGGTGAGCTTATTCGTTCGTCCATCGTATGGGTTGTTGCCAGTCTTGAATTCGAGGCGCATGGGGGTACCGAAAAGTTGCAAGGCTTCACGGAAGCGGTTGATCAGGTAACGGCGGTACGTATTCGGCAAGTCCTTGGTTTGGTTGCCGTGAACAACAATGATGGGTGGGTTGCGCCCGCCCTGATGAGCATAGCGGAGCTTGATGCGGTGACCGCGTACCAGCGGTGGCTGATGTTCTTGGATGGCATCCTCGAGCAGTCGGGTCAGCACCGGTGTTGGTAGTCTGCGCATGGCGTTGGCGTAGGCTGCATCCACCTCGTCGAGCAGCAGCCCAACGCCGCTGCCATGCAGTGCCGAGATGAAATGTGTAGCGGCAAAGTCCAAGAACGGCAGTTTGCGATCGAGTGCATGTTTGATGCCAGCGCGTTGTTCGGGATCGAGACCGTCCCATTTGTTGACAGCGACGACCAAAGCGCGACCGCTCTCAATCACATGCGCTGCTAGGGTAGCGTCCTGCTCACCGATGCCTTGTTGGGCATCCATCACAAGTACCACGACATTGCACGCGTCAATAGCCTGCAAAGTTTTGATAACACTGAATTTCTCGATGGCACCGCTGACGCGTGCACGGCGTCGAACACCGGCAGTATCAATTAGAGTGTAATGCCGTTCGCCGCGGGCAAACGGAATGTAGATGCTGTCGCGCGTGGTGCCGGGGCTGTCAAATGCGACCACCCGCTCTTCCCCCAGTATACGGTTGATCAGCGTGGACTTGCCGGCGTTCGGGCGCCCTACAATGGCGATCTGAATGCCCCTGTCCACGCCTGGCACCAGATCGGTATTATCCGACGGTGGCAGCAGATCAAAGATCTGTTCGATCAATGCTGTAACACCACGGCCTTGGGTTGCGGCAATGGGGTGAGGATCGCCGATACCGAGTTCGTGGAACTCGGCACTCACCAACTCCTGGCTCAAATGGTCAATCTTATTGAGAATCAGAGTCAACGGCTTGCCGTTGCGCCGCAATTCGCGGGCGATATCCAAGTCTGCCGGGCTAACGCCTGTATGAGCGTCAACCATGAACAGCAGATGATCGGCTTCGTCGATGGCAAGCCGCACCTGACGTTCCATCAGCACCTCAATGCCGTCACCGCCACTGATTCCACCAGTGTCAACCACCAAGTAGGGACCAGGGCCGACACGGCCGATGCCATACTGTCGGTCACGCGTGAGACCGGGGAAATCTGCCACCAGCGCGTCGCGAGTCCGCGTAAGTCGGTTGAACAGCGTCGATTTGCCCACGTTTGGCCTACCCACCAGTGTGATGACAGGGAGCATGGTTGTCTTGATCGGCTCAGCGGATGTCGATTGCATCGGGAACCGGTCCTTGCGCCGAGTTTTGTGCGGGTATGATCTCGGTGTTTGGGGCGCTCACCTTGGTTGCGGCACCCGCGCCGCTTAATGAGGCACCGGGTGCGGGACGGGCAGCGGCGCCGACACGCAGCGCGGCAAGCGTGCCATCGTTGGCGTAGACGTAAAGCATGCTATTAGCGACCACTGGTCGATGACCGATGCGATCCTTGGCGATGCGTTCATAGCCGAGCAGTCGTCCATCGCGGGGTGAGATCAAGTGCACATAGCCGTCAAAGTCGCCAACGGCCAGAACGCTGCTTACCAGCGCGGGGGCTGTGAGGCGTCGATGGGCGAGGGCCTCCTGACGCCAGCGGCCAGCTCCGTCCCTGGGGTCGGCCGACCAGAGGTTGTCATCGGAATCGGTTACGTACAACGCGTTCTGGTCGGCGGTGAGCCCAGCATGGGCGGATAGTTCGCGGCGCCACAGGATAGTGCCGCTGGTGATATCGACTGCTGCCAGGTCACCATTGTAGGTGGCGACGTAGACAATGTCGCCGACCACGAATGGGTCGGCATCGATGTCGGCAATACGATCAAGTTCACTGCGACCGCGAGGTGGTGTCACGGTTGCTTCCCATACGGGCGCACCTTGCTCGGGTTCCAGGTAGACAAGCTTGCCGCCTGAAAAACCAACAATGATTCCTTCGCCGGCCGCTACCGGCGTGCTGCTCCCGTGTAGGGTCAGCACTGGTGCGGGGTAGGAGAAACGCCAGCGCTCCGAGCCATCGCCAAGGTCGACCCCGTATACGGTATCGTCGATGGTATGCACCACCACCAGATCATTGATAATGCGCGGGATGGATAGAATCTCGCCGCCAAGCTGTGTACGCCAGCGCTGACTGCCGTTTCCGCTCGATAGGGCCAGTAGCACGCCATTCGTGCTGCCTGCGACCAGAAGATCGCCTGCCACGTCTGGGCCGCCACTGAACTGAAAATCAGTTTTGCGTTCCCACAGCACGCGACCATCTCGTGGTGAGAGAGCAGCAATCTTTCCGCCTGGATCCGCCATGTAGAGCCGCCCATTAGCGATGGCTGGTACCAGTCTTAGATGACGTTCGTCGGTACCCTTGCCAATACGCGTTTTCCATAGAATGTCGAGCTGAACCTGCTGGGGCAGGTTTTTGTCGATTGCGCTGGGGGGGTTGGGATCTTTTTCGCTGCTGAGCCAAGATAATGCGCCGCAACCCGGCAGCAACCCGACAGCAGCGACGAGAAAACCGATGCAGACATACAATCTGGCGATGTGCGGCATGGTGGATGCTCAGGATGCGTCTTCCGCGGGTAGCTCCCGGAGCTTGAGTTCGATTAATCTGGCGTTTGCCGCTCCGCTGTCAATGGCTTTCTGGTAGGCTGCCCGGGCTGCTCCAAATTGGCCCTGCGCGGAGGCGATGTCGCCTCTCAGCGCGGTAAAGTCAGCGGCGAAGGCATCACTGTTGCCATAAGTGTCGATGATGTTCTTGGCCTTGGTCAATTCGCCGCTGGCGATTAAAACGCGTGCCAGGCGCAATGCGGCAATCTTGGCGAGCCCGGGATCTGGTGCTCGCTCAATTGCCGATTCCAGCGCTGCCGAGGCACCGATTGTGTCTCCGTTTTCGATGCGCACTTTAGCGGCGGCGAGATCCGCGAACATGGCGTAAGGGGTATTGGCATAGTTGCCAACCAAAATCTCCGCCTGTTTCTCGGCCGATTCACTCATGCCATTTGCTGTATTCGCCGTGCTGGACAGCAGTTGTTCAAAGGCGATAGACGCCTGCTGTGCGACGCTGTCCTGGTAATTGACCCAAGCGCGCCAGCCAATAACTGCACCGAGGCCAATGGTAATGCCGGCGATCACTGATATGCCGTTTGCTTTCCACCATTGTTTGATGGCTTCAACTTTTTCTTCGTCTGTTTGCAGTTCCGTCATGGATACTTCCAGTAGATCAAGCGTTAAGAGTCAGGTTCATTCGGCTCGAATGCCAGCTTCCCCTATGCTGGATTCGCTAGCGGATGTCTCAGATCCTCGCTCGGCGAGGATGCGCGGCAGGATTTCGTGCAGAGCCTCAAAGGCTACCGTGCGTTGCTCGCCGTCATGACGCAATGGCTTCAGTCCGACACTGTTTTGGTCGAGTTCAGCATCGCCTAGCACCAATGCGATCTGGGAGCCGCTGCGGTCGGCCTTTTTAAACTGACTTTTAAAGCTGCCGCCACCGCAGTGGCACAGCAATCGCAGCTTCGGCATTTGTTCGCGCAAGCGGTCAGCCAGCAGTGGTGCTGCGGCCTGGGCGCGTTCGCCAACTGCCACCAAGTAGGCATCGGGGCCGCTGTCGATATGGCCAGGGTCAATCAGCTCGATCAGCCGTTCCAGGCCCATCGCGAAGCCAACCGCTGGAGTCGGGCGACCACCGAGTTGTGAGACGAGTCCGTCATAGCGTCCGCCAGCACAAACCGTGCCCTGGGCACCGAGATCATCGCTGATCCATTCGAACACAGTTCGATTGTAATAATCGAGTCCACGCACCAGACGTTGGTTGATCTGGTAGGGGATGCCAGCGGAATCGAGCCCGGAACACAGGTTAGTGAAGTGTGTTCTTGTGGCTTCACCGAGGCAGTCGAGCAGACTTGGTGCATCGGCGATCAGCTGTTGCATGGCAGGATTCTTGGAGTCGAGTACACGCAATGGATTTGTGCTCAAGCGCTTTAAGCTATCGCCGTCCAGGCGCTCGCTGTGACTGCTCAAATAGGCTGATAGATCGTCGCGATAAAGAGCGCGTTCGTGAGCGTCGCCGAGGCTGTTAATTTCCAGACGCAGATTGTCGAGGCCGAGCATGCGCCAAAACTGCCGTGTCATCAGGATCAGCTCGAGGTCGATGTCGGGACCCTCGAGTCCGAAGACTTCGACTCCGATTTGATGAAATTGCCGATAGCGTCCGCGCTGTGGTCGTTCGCGCCGAAACATGGGGCCGCAATACCAAAGACGTTGAGGCTGCTCGAGCAAGCCGTGCTCGATGGCCGCGCGAACGCAGCTCGCGGTGCCCTCGGGCCGCAGCGCAAGTTTGTCGCCGCCGCGATCGGCAAAGCTGTACATCTCTTTTTCGACGATGTCTGTCACTTCGCCGATGGAGCGTTTGAACAATTCAGTGACTTCGACCAGAGGCGTGCGCAGTTCGCGATATCCGTAGCGATCGAGTAGATTGCGCGCCTTTTCCTCCAGGTGCTGCCAAAGCGCGGAGCGCTCGGGCAGGATGTCATGCATTCCACGAATGGCTTGAATCTTATTCGGCATCGGTCATCGGTGAGCTCTACGTTGGTCTAGTCGAAGTTTGTACTCGGCACGGCCGTTGTTACGCCGTCGGCCGCTTGGTTGGTAGGCTGGTCTTCTTGCAATTCGGCCGGATCGAGATTGAAGCGCGCGACATTGCCCTTGGCAATGGCGCGGACATCGAAGGGCTTGCCGCCGACCGTCAACTCCACCCCCGCGGCATTGCCCAACACGAGGGAATAAGGCGGCTCTCCGCCGAGCACGTGGCGATCGCCCTTCGCCATCTCTCCGAACAATTGCGCTTGACCTGATGCATCGCGGACATTGACCCAGCAGGGGTCGGAGAAGGCAATGACAACTTGCCCCGCGGGGGAAGTATCCAGAGCGGATGTGTCGGGCGCGGCCGCGTCGGGTTCGCTTGTGACGTCGGCCGAAAGGGGCACCGGAGATGATTGAGTGTCGTTGACGCTCGCTTGAGGCGACAGCGGTGGTGGTGCCAAGGCCGGTGCAGTCTCTACCGCAGGTTGCTGTATGTCGTTTGGTCTGTCTAAGATGACCGATGTACTTTCGATCGCTGTTGGATCGCTGTCGCTCGCTGTTGGATCGATCTGCTCGGCAGCCTCGCTGCCTGCCAAGGGCGGATCGGATGATGGTACCAACGCAATGGGATCGGATTCGATCTGCTTGGGTCGTAACGCGTCGGATTCGGCTTGGCTGATTTCGCTCATGTCAGGTTCGGTCGACACACGCGAGGGCTGCTCTTGATTGTTTGCTGAACTTGATGCTGTAGCAAAGGGATTTTCACCGTTCAGCGATAGATAGACCATCGCGCCGATCAATGCCAGTGCGCAGATCAATGCCAACAGCGGCATACTTAGAAAAAGAGGCTTATGGGGCGGGCGCTTTGCGGTCTGACCACGTACGCTTGGAACACTGCCCGATGATGCCTCCGCGTCAGGATGTAATTCGCGGAAGCGTGCGATCAGCGGTTCTGGATCTAGTCCCAGCAGGCGCGCATAGCTGCGGATGTAGCCAGCCACAAAGACCGCGCTGGGCAAACGACGGTAGTCATTATGCTCCAACGCGTCAACCGTGTCAGGGGTGAGTCGCAATTCGCTTGCGATACGCATGATCTCCAGTTTGCGCTCCTGCCGAGCATCGCGCAGGGCATGACCTGGAGTGTTGATATCGACGGGGGTCGATGCGTGCGGCGTCAGAAGTGGCGGCTGAGGCGGAATAACGTCGGCTTCGATGTCGTCGGCGGCGGGAATATTCATGGGTTAGGCATTGTTGTCAAAGTTGCATGACTTCGGGCGAGTCCGGGAACCGTTTTCGTAGCGAATCGGCGAGGGCCTTGGCGCCTTTTGCATTGCCAATCCGTGCTTCGATGCGAGTCGCGAGCAGTAATGCTGCGGGCGTAGCCTGCCCGACGCGGGAGTAGCGGGCCATATAATTTCTGGCATCCTGATAGTTGCCGCGGTCAAAGTTGAGATTCGCCATGGCGAGCAGCGCTGGAGCATAGTTCGGATTAGCCGATAGTGCCTCGCGCATGTATTGCTCCGATTCGCGGCGGCGATTCGCGCGTCGCGCGCAATCCGCTGCGTTCATTCGGGCCACCTCCGGCGTGCTGTACAGGGGATCTTGTAATGCCAGCTCGAATTGTGCAATCGCCTCGCTGTATTTACGTTCGAGACAGAGCATTGATCCGTGTGCATTCAGGAAATCCGGGTTTTTTGGTTCGATGCGGACCGCCTCGGCGAATCGCTGCCGTGCTTCGTCTGTCTTGCCCAGGCGTTGATAGATGATGCCAAGCACGTAATGTACGCGCGGGTTTCGCCTATCTTCCGCCAAACCCTGTAGAGCACGCTCGAGTGCCGCGTCCATTTGCCCGCGTTGATAGTAGGCAGCCGCCATATTCACATAGAGGTCGGCCGGACTTTCGTCTGCCGTGCCGTTTGCGCCGGATTTCTTTGCAGCCCCACCTGCGCAGGCCGTTAAAAGCAAACAGCCGAAGAACGCGGCGGTAAGTTGTTTCATCGCGCTCGTGCCAGGCCGTCGACCGATATCGAGATATGGCGCCGGCTGCGATCTTGTACACGGCCGATCAGCTGTCCGCAGGCGGCTGCGATCTCGTCGCCCCTGGTCTTGCGCGTGGTGGCGACTAAGCCGGAGCGGATCAGACGCATTCGAAAAGCATCGATACGTTCCTTTGGGCTGCTGGCAAAGCCGCTGTTGGGGAACGGATTGAAAGGGATCAGATTCACCTTTGATGGCGTACCCTCGAGTAATCGAATCAGCGCCTTGGCGTGGCGATCGCTGTCGTTGACATTGTCGAGCATGACATACTCCCAGGTGATGCGTCGGCGCTTTTCGCCGCGCAGATAAGCGCGGCATGCTGGGATAAGTTGCTCCAGTGGGTATTTGCGGTTAATGGGGACGAGCTGGTCGCGCAATGCGTTGTCTGGTGCGTGCAGGGACACTGCCAATGAAACATCGCTGACTTTGGCTAAGCGCTGGATATTGGGTACGATTCCGGAGGTCGATAGAGTCACCCGCTGTTTAGCCAGCATGTAGGCGAAATCGTCCTGCATGACATTCATCGCCCTGACGACTGCCTCGAAGTTTGCAAGCGGCTCCCCCATGCCCATCATCACGATGTTGGTTGGTGTGCGTCCCAGCCTATGCTTGGCGTACCAAAGCTGCCCGATGATTTCGCTGCTGCTGAGATTGCGATTAAAACCTTGACGCGCGGTGGCACAGAAACGGCATTCAAGTGCACAGCCAACCTGGGATGAAACACAAAGCGTGCTTCGACCTTCTTCCGGGATGAAGACTGTCTCCACACGCTGGCCATCGGCGAGCTGCAAGACCCATTTTATCGTGCCGTCCGCCGATGGCTCCTCTGCGACCGCACGTGGTATGGTGATTTGGGCCTCGCGTTGGAGCCGCCCACGCACTGCCTTCGATAGGTCCGACATGGCATCGAAGTCGAGCACAGTATGCTTATGAATCCATTTGAATAGGTTGCGACCATGAAAGGGTTTTAGGCCCCAAGCACTGACTAACGCCTCGCTTTCTCCGCGATCAAGGCCCATTAGATCAATGCGCTGTTTCATCGGTTGCGTCGAACTAGGTACACTGGAGCGCGGGGAGATGGTCGAATTGCCGTTTATAATGGGATCGCTACTCATGCTGGCTGATTGTGCGGGAATGGCATAGCTAAGCCGGCTCAGCGGGTGCGCTTACAGATGCCGTCCGGGAAAAAGAAGCCGATTTCGCGCTCGGCGGTGGCCGGCGCATCAGAGCCATGCACCGCGTTTTCGGTAAAGGAATCGGCGAAGTCAGCGCGCAGTGTACCTGGTGCGGCATCGGCCGGGTTGGTGGCACCCATGATCTCACGGTTGCGAGCGATGGCGTTGTCGCCCTCCAGCACCATCACCATGCAGGGACCAGACGTCATGAAGTCGATCAGTTCGTCGAAAAATCCTTTGCCTTGATGTTCCGCGTAGAAGGCAGCACCCTGCTCGCGGCTCAGGTGTAACATTCGAGCCGCGACGATCTGCAGACCGCCATCTTCAAAACGTGCGCAAATCTGGCCGATGACATTCTTGGCGACGGCGTTGGGTTTAATGATAGACAGGGTTTGTTCGACGGGCATGGTAACTCCGACTGGCTGTATTCACTAGGTTTGGTTCGGGATGAAGCGGTCAGCTCGCTGACAAAGATCCGCTGATTTAAAATGCGTTGGCAAGGCCAGCAGTCAGTGCGATGGGCTGCGACAGTGTGAGCGAGTTCTCAGAGGTCATCGCTTCCGTTTTTCAAGCACAGCGCTGGATTGTACGCAGTTTAGACCGTCACGGTCTATCTTAACTCGTTGCCCTGCGCCATGGCCCGTGATGGGTAAATGATACAGGATTGATCGACCAAGCGAACGGCGAAGCTGAGACTAAAAACATCTCTATATTGTTCCCCGCGGATGATTCTTGCGCAACACCATCTGCGCGCCCTATACTTCCGCCTGACATCCACTTAAACACATTTTGTTATTTCTTGTCGCATATTCAAGTTATCTTCCCCGTTTGCTCTTCCGACTAGGCATTGGGGATTTCCGTACTGTAGTAGCGGGAGCCCCACGTGGCTGAACAGCGTTCTGAACCAGGTGTCGAGCTTTCTGTCATCTTACCAACCTACAACGAGCGCGATAATATCAGCGCGTTGGTGACTCGACTCCATAGTTGTCTCCAAGGTATTGAGTGGGAGGCGATTTTTGTCGATGATGACTCGCAGGACGGTACTGCAGACCGTGTGCGCGAAATCGCCCGTGCTGATCGTCGAGTACGCGTGCTGCATCGGGTTGGCCGCCGAGGGCTTGCCAGCGCGTGCATCGAAGGTATGTTGTCATCTTCTGCCCCCTATCTAGCGGTGATGGATGCAGACCTGCAACACGACGAGCAACTCCTGCCGGCTATGCTGACAGCTCTCAAAGCTGACTCCCTGGATATGGCGATCGGCAGCCGATATGTGCCAGGTGGAAGTACTGGAGCCTGGTCAGCAGATCGGGCCTTTGCTAGCCGCTTTGCCACCCGGCTCTCCGAGTGGATACTGAAGACACCGTTGCAAGACCCTATGAGCGGATTTTTCATGCTGAGGCGGGATATTTTGCATGAGGCTCTTCCAAATCTTTCCGCGATTGGATTCAAAATATTATTGGATATCATATCATCTACAAAGCAGGTTCTTCGCGTTAGGGAACTGCCCTACACATTTCGCGCTCGGCAGGCAGGCGAGAGTAAACTCGATAGCATGGTTATTTGGGAATACCTGATGCTACTGCTGGATAAATCCCTCGGGCGCTATGTACCAGTACGTTTCATACCTTTTGCTATGATTGGCGGACTCGGCGTCTTTGTGCATATGGCAGTGCTTTGGCTTGCGTTTCAAGGTGCTGGCTTTAGCTTTGCAGTGGGGCAAGGTATCGCGGCTCTTGTGGCAATGACCAGCAACTTTTTTATTAATAACCTGTTCACCTACCGAGATCGCCGCCTCGAGGGGTGGGGGCTCGTCAAGGGCTGGATCTCCTTCAGTATCGCCTGTTCGATTGGTGCGATTTCGAATGTCGGCATTGCAACCTATCTGTTCGAGGCGAATACAGCGGGTTGGATCAGCTCGGCGCTGATCGGCATCGTTGTCGGCGCTGTCTGGAACTACGCCGTAACGTCCGTATACACCTGGAGTAAACCCAAAGCGGCTTAGAGACAATTCAGAAACAACCTATCAGAGGTTATCGCGGACTGGTATAGCGACGAAAAACGAGGAACGCTGTCTGCGTGCTAGCCTCTTATTATGGAGGGTATGGTCACTGTAGAGAATATGGCAGAGATCTTGGGCAATGATACATTCATGCTCGACCTCAGCGGATCATGGCCCACCGCGCACGTGGAGAATCGAATGAATAATCAATCTGATCACCGCGAATTCATCCATTGTACCGATCTGGACGGTCGCATCTGCTTTGTCAATTCCGCCTGGAAGGAGTTTGCCATGGAGAATAACTGGGCACTCGGGGGTACAAAGGCGCTTGGCTCAAACCTGAATGCCGTGATTACAGATCCGCAGACACGCCATCTGTATTCTCTGTTGATGGAGCGCGTTCGGGAATCCGGTCGCGTGGCTCGCTTTGGCTATCGCTGCGATTCGCCGGACTGTCGTCGACTGATGGAAATGCGGATGCAATACCAGGATGCGTTCAAACAGTTCGAGTTTCGTAGCCGCGTGTTGCATATGGAATGGCGTGAACCGATAGCCTTGTTGGACAGCCGACAAGCGACACGCTCCAGCGACACCCTTCTGGTCTGCAGCTGGTGCAAATCGGCATTGGCAGATCAAACCTGGGTCGAGGTGGAACAGGCCGTGACGAAGCTGCGGCTGTTTGCCGCGGATTCACTGCCCTGCATCAGTCATGGTATTTGCCCTAACTGCAGCGAGCGCATGTCGAGGTTTGCTCGGCAGGCACGAGATCCGGCATGAGAATACTTGTTATTGACGACAATCGCCTCCTGGCTACCATCCTTGCCGACCATCTGGTGGCGCGTGGTCATACCGTTGTCGCTGCCTTCGATGGCCACATGGCCGAGGTATTTTGCGAGCGCGATCAGTTTGATCTGCTTGTCATCGACATGGTGTTGCCGAAACTGGATGGCGTCGATCTGCTTGCGCGGTTGCGCGAAAAGTACGACCAAGTCCGCGCCATTATCGTCACCGGTTTTCCGGAGTTGGCGGCAGAGGAATCCGCCCGCTTAGCGGAACTCAATGTGGTCGGTGTGTTGCATAAGCCGTTCTCGTTTTCCGACGTCGACGAAATGATGGAACAACTCGATCGTTAAATGAGCAACAAGCGGTCTGCCCAGGCGCCGATTTCGACAAATAATGGACTCGCTTTCGGGCTGCCGAGGGTTGCCGGTTCTTCGACCGTCTTCCGGCTTGATCGGGTCAGCAAGCGCTATGCCGATACACTGGCTCTGGATGACATCACTCTAGGCTTCAAATCCGGGCTCACCACGGCCTTGATTGGCCCTTCCGGTTGTGGCAAATCAACGCTGTTGCGAATGCTCATCGGTCTCATCGAGCCGGATGCCGGGCATGTGTTGTTCCATGAGCAAACATTGCATGCCGGCATCTTGGCCGATGTGAGAAAGCGCATGGGCTATGTCATCCAACAAGGGGGGTTATTTCCTCATCTGACAGCCCGAGAAAACGTGACGCTGATGGCGCAACATCTGGGTTGGGATCGGGAATGCATCGAAGCCCGACTCGCGGAATTGGCGGAACTGGCACATTTCCCGTTTGATGCACTCAACCGCTATCCGCTAGAACTTTCCGGAGGTCAAAACCAGCGTGTTAGTTTAATGCGTGCGCTGATGCTCGATCCGGAAGTGCTCTTATTGGATGAACCTCTGGGTGCGCTTGATCCGATGATCCGTTTTGATCTGCAAGAGGATCTCAAGCAGGTGTTCGCGACCTTGGGTAAGACGGTCGTGATTGTCACTCATGATCTGGCGGAGGCCGGATTTTTGGCACAGACCATCGCATTGATGCGCGCCGGTCGATTGGTTCAAGTGGGCAGCCTGCAAAACATGGTATCCAAGCCGGCGGAACCATTCGTCGAGCAGTTCGTGCGCGCACAACGCGGCTATCTGGACGCCCTGGATGACCCGCGATGAGCCATGGGCTTGTCACGTTGACCGCGCCTATCCCACGCCTGCTGGCGCTGTGCATCCTAGCGCTTTTGCTCTCCGCCTGCACCCGCACCGACGACAAGGTCGCAATCGGCAGCAAGCGGTTTACCGAAGGTGTCGTGCTCGGCGAGGTGCTCTCTGGGCTGGTTGCCGATGCCGGGATTCCAGTCAGGCATCGCAGTGCCCTGGGTGGGACACGAATTGTCTATAACGCCTTGGTCAGCGGCGAGATCGATGCCTACGTGGAATACTCCGGAACCCTGCTGCATGAGGTGCTTGCGGATGCCGAACTCAATGCCGGCTCCGATGCTGCCCTGACCCGCGAGGGTTTGCTTGCACGTCTTGCCGAGGACGGCATCCGTCTTGGTGGCAGCCTCGGCTTCGAGAATAATTTTGCTCTTGGCGTCACTAAGCCACGTGCTGCGGAACTCGGACTGAGCCGCATTTCCGATCTGGTGGGGCATCCGAATCTGCGTCTACGTTTTGGCACCGAGTTCATGGAGCGTGCCGACGGCTGGCCAGGGCTCCAGGATGCCTACGGCTTACGCCAACGCGATGTACGTGGCATAGAGCACGAATTGGCGTATCGTGCATTGGCATCAGGTGATGCGGACGTGACGGATCTCTACACCACAGATGCCGAAATCGCTTACTACGATCTGCGCACTTTGCATGACGATCGCAACTACTTTCCCCACTATCAGGCCTGGTTGCTGTATCGGATTGACCTTGAGCAGCGCTTGCCGGCAGCGGTCACGGCGCTGAAGCGCAGCGTCGGGCTGATCGATGCATCGCAGATGATTAGGCTGAATGCCGCGGTCAAGATCGATGGCCGCTCCGAGGGTGAGGTGGCTTCGGAACTGCTGCGAGACGAACTTGGCATCGACCTCGATCACAACGACGAGGGCTTGTTTGCCCGGCTGTTGCGTAACACCCTGGAGCATACGATCTTAGTGGGCGTTTCGCTGACGGCAGCAGTGCTGGTGGCGGTGCCCCTTGGTATCGTCGCCGCTCATCGTCGACGACTTGGACAGCTGGTGCTCGGGATTGTCGGCATCGCCCAGACCATCCCCGCGCTAGCCCTGTTGGTGTTCATGATCCCATTTTTTGGTATTGGCGCCGGGCCAGCGTTGGTGGCGCTGTTCCTGTACAGCCTACTGCCCATCGTCCGCAATACGCATGCTGGAATCAACGGCATCTCAACACCCCTACGCGAAGCCGCCGAGGCCTTGGGGTTGCCACCCGCAGCGCGACTGATGCGTATTGAATTGCCGTTGGCCATGCCGACTATCCTGACCGGCATCAAGACAGCCGCGGTGATCAACGTTGGTGCCGCAACCCTTGGCGCGCTCATTGGCGCGGGCGGATATGGTCAGCCGATTCTCACCGGCATTCGTCTCGATGATACCGCGCTGATCCTGGAGGGAGCGGTGCCGGCGGCCCTGTTTGCACTTGCCATCAGCTGGCTGTTCGAGCGCGCCGAGCATGCGGTGGTTCCGCGCGGAATCAGGGCTAGGTCTGGCTGAGGCGATTGCCAGGGAGCTGATAAGGGGGAACCGGTACCAGACTGGGATGTTTTGCTGAATCGCGACTGGGAGCCTGCTGCATAAGGCGCTCCATCAGGACTCACGCTCTCGGCGCTTGAGCGCCATCCGGCCTTTGAGCTTGATCAGGTCATGCAGATCGCAGAGCATGAAATTGCGGTTGGCGGGCTTGCCAAGATGCTTGACGGTTGCTGGATGGCCGTTGTGATAGCGCCGTGCGGAGATGCGGAACGGCTCCGGTAGGGATTGATTGAATGGGGAGGGTTTGATCAATAGCCGCACGACCTGCTCGAATAGGAGTGCATAGCGGTCGTCGTCCGGCTCCTGATAGATAGACCCTAGATCTTTGCCGTAGATCTGGAACAATTGCGCATAATCATCATAATCAGGCTGGGAACGGGTCATCGGCGGCCTCTTTATAAGCGTGCGTTATTTTGCAAGCGCGTCGCGCAGCAGCACTGCTAGATGGCGTGCGCGCTGGTCGCCATGGGCGCGCATCTGCGCTCGGCAGGAGAAACCGTTGGCAACAACAAGGGCTTGCGGGGCGGCACGTAGAGCTGGCATCAGCGCCTGCTCTGCCATCGCGGTGGCCATTTCAGCATGCTCGGCTTCCAGCCCGAAGGTACCGGCCATACCGCAGCAGCCGGCTTCGATCATCGAGAATTGATGTCCAGGAATCAATTTCAGCACCCGGCGCATGGCCTTGGTGGCGCCGACTGCTTTCTGATGGCAATGTCCGTGCACCAGGGTCGCGCCGCTGCCGATTGCTTGCAGCGGCAGATGCAAACGTTTGGCGATGATCTCCTTGGCGAGAAACTCCTCGAACAAGAGCACATTGCCCGCAACGCTCTCCAACTCCGCTCCGAGTCCCAGCGCCCGGGCATCGTCGCGCAGGCCGAGTACGCAGGATGCTTCCAGGCCAACGATCGTACGCCCAGCCCTGATATGGGGCAATAGAGCGTCGACCACACGCCGAACCTCAACGCGCGCAGCGTCGATCAAGCCTTGGGCCAGATAGGTGCGACCGCAGCACAGTGGGCGCATCGCCTTGGCGTCCATGACAGCGGGCTCCGCAATCGACACTGAATAGCTGCCCGCATGCAGCACTGCAATCGCCGCCCGGGCGATATCCGGCTCGAAATGGCGGCTAAATGTGTCAACGAATAAGACGACCTCCGGCAGTTTCTCGGCGCTGCCGATGCACTTGCCAGCGCTCGAGCTGGGAGCCGATGCGGGTCCAGGTTCAGTGCCGGAAGCAGCATTGTTAGACGAAACCTGAGAAATGTCAAAGGCTTGCCGCGCGGGTTCCGGCAGCGGTCGGTCCGCGACCATACCCAGCCAGCTTCGACCAATATAGGCCAGCCATGGACTGCGATTGCGCCATCGCATCATGATCTTGAGCCATGGCCAGTGGTGTAACCAGCGCGGCAGATGGGCAAATAAACGCCCGCGCGCGCTCAAGCCCTGGTGCACGCGGCGCTGGGCCATGTATTCGGCCTTGATCAGCGCCATATCCACATTGGCTTCACACTCGCGTTTGCAGCCCTTGCATGCAATACATAGATCCATCGCCTCGGCCAGGGTCGGGTCGTTCAATGCCTGGTCGACTAGGTCGTTGGACAGGGCAGCCTTGAGCAGTCGTACCCGTCCGCCAGTGGATAGATTAGGATTGCCGCTGACCTGAAAGCTCGGGCACATTACCTGCTTGCCGGACGCTTCGCACTGACGGCTGTTGATGCAGACCGCCACGGCTCGCGCAAAGTCGCCGCCGTGACGGGGAATATCGGCATAGGCATCGCCCATGCCGGCGTCCTGATAGGCGGACCAATCGAGTTGGAGCTTCACACCAGGGTCTCCCAATTTACACTGCTGAATTTCCATTTCCTAGCAAAGCTGAGACCAGGTAAAACAAGGCCACAATCAGGCAATGGATTTATTTCCCATACTCCTGTTCTAAAAATGAATTATAGTCCAATGCAGCCTATCTGCGGGAAAATGGATCGGTGCATCCGAGCAGCATTGTCGTCAATGCGACAGATCTTTCTTGCATTTGCTCAGATCCCGTTTCCGTACGCACTCGAACCCGCCAATCCACTGACGCTGTCGTTGATGCTAATCAGTAATCCGCAACAGGATGGAACGCTCCGACAGCTCAACCATTGTCCATGCTCCAAGGATGTACCACAGTCACCAAAGGCGAGTTCTTTGCAGTGGGTAGCAATGACTGCGAGTAGAGCGAAGAAGTGCGAACCCTGATCAGCGGCTGGTGCCTATGGGGCGCAGCCCGCCTAGCGTACTTGATCGCGATCGGGATCGGGAGCGAAAAGACATGGCATCAGGGCATGAAAAACTTGACATTTACTGGGTGCTGTTCTCAAAGAATGCGAGGATTCAACGCAGAGATGCAGAGTGCGCAGAGGGGCCAAGACAAATGCATCCTTTGCGCTGCGTCCTTCGCATTCTCCGTGGTGAATTAGGGCGATTTCTGTCGAGAAACAGACCACCTGGCTTATCTTCTCGTCCGGCATTGTTAGGTGACAATTAACTTGGCCGGTCGACGACAACTAACTTGGCCGATTTTAGAGGCTAAGGTAGCTGGCATTTTCGCAACCAAACGGCGCGTGAATGTCAGGCAAGCGGATCACCATTGAGCAGGTCAAGTTCTACATGAGCAACAGAAAGCAAAGTCGCACGCAGGCGCAGGCGAGCGCCAAGACGGGCGTATCCGAGCGCAGTGCACGGCGGATCGAACACGGGGAGGTCGGCGTATTACAGCGCAAGGAGCGGCACTGGCGAACGCGCGCGGACCCGTTTGCAGGGGTCTGGGAGGAGGAGATCGTCAGTCGTCTGGAGCGCCAGCCGCGCCTGGATGCGACGACCCTGTTTGAAGACTTGCAGGAACGCCATCCGGGAGAGTACGGCAACGGCAAGAAGCGCACCTTCCAGCGTCGGGTGAAGGCGTGGAAGGCGCTGCACGGAGCGGACAAGGAGGTGATGTTCCGCCAGGTGCAGGAACCAGGTCGGCAGGGGTTATCGGATTTCACCGAACTCAAAGGGCTGGTCGTGACGATCGCTGGCGAGGAGCTGGACCACCGGCTGTACCACTTTCGCCTCGCCTACAGCGGCTGGAGCCACGTCAAGGTCGTGCTTGGAGGGGAATCCTACAGTGCGCTGGCCGAAGGGCTACAGGAGGCGCTGTGGCGGCTTGGTGGGGCACCGTTGGAGCACCGCACCGACAGCCTCTCGGCGGCCTACAAGAACCTCAGCAGCGAAGCACAAGCGGACCTCACCGAGCGCTACACGCAGCTCTGCGCGCATTACGGCATGACGGCCACGCGCAACAACCGTGGCGTCAGTCACGAGAACGGCGCCGTGGAATCGCCGCACGGGCACATCAAGCGGCGCATTGTGCAGGCGTTGTTGCTGCGTGACTCGGCCGATTTCGCCAGCTTGCAGGACTACCGAGAGTGGCTCGACGCCCTGCTGGTGCGTTTCAACCGGCGTTGCAGCGAGGCGCTCGCCATTGAGCGCGCGCAGCTGCAAGCCCTACCACGGCGGCGCACCGGCGACTACAGCGAGCAGGTGGTCGTGGTCACCACCTTCGCCACCATTGATGTCAAGCGCGTGCTCTACAGCGTGCCCGCACGCCTGGTCGGCGAGCGGCTACGCCTGCATCTCTTCGACGACCGCATCGAGGCGTACGTCGGCGCAACCTTGGCGCTCACGCTGCCGCGGGTGTACAGCGTCAACCACGAGCGGGCACGGCGCATCGACTACCGCCACCTCATCGGCGTGCTGGCACGCAAGCCGCAGGCCTTTCGCTACTCGCAGCTGCGCGAAGACCTGCTGCCCAACGCCACCTACCGCGCGATCTGGCAGCATCTGGACAGCCACCTAGAAGCACGCGCGGCATGCAAACGCATCGTCGGCATCCTCGCCCTGGCCGCGCGCGCCGACTGTGAGCAGGCGCTGGGCGCGTATCTGCTCGAGCGCATCGCCGCGGGTAGCGTGCCCACGCTGACGGCGCTGGAAAGCCGTTTCGACGCCCGCGACGCAGCCACACAGCAGGCTGAGCTGCGCGACCGGCCCAGTATCCAGCACGCGCTTGCGAGCTACGACCACCTGTTGCCCGCGCAGGGCCAATCCATGGAGCTGCACTGACATGGTCCAGACCGCCACATTAGCGCTGATGCTCAAGCAACTGAACCTCACCAGCATCGCCCGCCACTGGCAGACGCAGCTCGAGACAGCCGAGCGCAACGGCTGGGACGGCGCGCGCTACCTCAGTGCGCGATGCGAGCAAGAGCTGGCCGATCGTCACAGCCGACGCATTTCGCGTTACAGCAAGGAATCCCAGTTGCCCCCGGGCAAAAGCCTGGCCAGCTTCGATTTCGCCGAACTGCCAGAGGCGACCCGCGCGCAGATCCAGGCCCTGGCCGGCTCCAGCGACTGGACCCGCCAAGCGCGCAACCTGCTGCTGTTCGGTGCCAGCGGCGTCGGCAAGACCCACCTGGCCGCCGCCATCGGCCATGCGCTCACCGAGCGCAACGTGCGCGTGCGCTACGCCAACACCACCGCGTTGGTGCAGCAGTTGCAACTCGCCCGCGAGCAACTGCGCCTGGAAGACGCGTTGCACAAGCTCGACAAGTACCCGCTACTGATCTTGGACGATTTCGGCTACGTCAAGAAAAGCCAACAGGAAACACAGGTGCTGTTCGAACTCATCGCCCATCGCTACGAGCGCGCCAGCCTGATCATCACCTCCAACCAGGCGTTCGCCGACTGGGATCAGATCTTCCCCGACCAGATGATGACGGTGGCCGCCGTCGACCGCCTGGTCCATCACGCGAGCATCATCGAGATCGTAAGCGATAGCTACCGGCGCAAGCACGCCCTCGGCCAGCGCGGCAGCGAGCCAGCGAGCCAGCGAGCGCATATCCGGCGCCAGCGAACAGGTCGACGACAAGCAGCGCTGACAGCGCGCGGCGTAACGAACCGCGCGCGTCGGCCATCAACCCCGAGGCCGAGTAATCGTCGTCGCGAGCGCGCCCGCACGGCGCGCGACGACAACCCCACGGCGCGGCGCCGCGCCCCTGGCGGGTCCGAGCACGTCCAGTCGCCCTTCGGGCTTCTTCCCGTGCTCGGACCCGCCAGGGGCGCCCCAAACCACCCCACAACACAGGAGGCTCCCACCCCAAAGAACAGCGACAACTAACCGGCCAAGATAGTTGTCGCTGACCGGACAAGATAATTGACATCGGATAAGATCGAGCTTCGCGCTTAGTGGCATGTTTTATCGTGCTAGTGCAGCGGTGCGGATGTCCCGCTACCCTCTCCTGCTCTATCGGCAAGGCACTGTACCTTGCGTCCGACCTGCCGGCATCGCGGCCTGTTCGCCCGCAAGCGGGCTCCTACGTCGGCCGTACCCGTTAGCTTGTAGGAGCCCGCTTGCGGGCGATGTGCCGGCTACACGGCAAGGATCGAGCTTCGCGATTAGTGGCATGTTTCATTGTATTCGTGCAGCGGTGCGGATGTCCCGCTACCCTCTCCTGCTCTATCGGCAAGGCCCTGTACCTTGCGTCCGACCTGCCGGCATCGCGGCTTGTTCGCCCGCAAGCGGGCTCCTACGTCGGCCGTACCCGTTAGCTTGTAGGAGCCCGCTTGCGGGCGATGTGCCGGCTACACGGCAAGGATCGAGCTTCGCGCTTAGTGGCATGTTTTATTGTGTTAGTGCAGCGGTGCGGATGTCCCGCTACCCTCTCCTGCTCTATCGGCAAGGCCCTGTACCTTGCGTCCGACCTGCCGGCATCGCGGCTTGTTCGCCCGCAAGCGGGCTCCTACGTCGGCCGTACCCGTTAGCTTGTAGGAGCCCGCTTGCGGGCGATGTGCCGGCTACACGGCAAGGATCGAGCTTCGCGCTGAGTGGCATGTTTCATTGTATTCGTGCGGCGGTGCGGATGTCCCGCTACCCTCTCCTGCTCTATCGGCAAGGCACTGTACCTTGCGTCCGACCTGCCGGCATCGCGGCCTGTTCGCCCGCAAGCGGGCTCCTACGTCGGCCGTAGCCGTTAGCTTGTAGGAGCCCGCTTGCGGGCGATGTGCCGGCTACACGGCAAGGATCGAGCTTCGCGCTTAGTGGCATGTTTTATCGTGCTAGTGCAGCGGTGCGGATGTCCCGCTACCTTTTCCTGCTCTATCGGCAAGGCCCTGTCTTGCATCCGACCTGCCGGCATCGCGGCCTGTTCGCCCGCAAGCGGGCTCCTACGTCGGCCGTACACGTTAGCTTGTAGGAGCCCGCTTGCGGGCGATGTGCCGGCTACCCGACAAAGATCGACCTTCGCGCTTAGTGGCATGTTTTTATCGTGCTAGTGCAGCGGTGCGGATGTCCCGCTACCCTTTCCTGCTCTATCGGCAAGGCCCTGTCTTGCATCCGACCTGCCGGCATCGCGGCCTGTTCGCCCGCAAGCGGGCTCCTACGTCGGCCGTACCCGTTAGCTTGTAGATAGGCTGTCGAAATCTGCAGTCTCACTAAAACAAGCGCTTCCCGGTTCATGGATGCTTAGTCGGGGTCGGGGTCGGTGTCAAGGTCAACATTAGGGATTGGTATCGAGCTGGCTGTTTTGATCGATGAGCGGATTCGATTCCGATTCCGATAGCGACCCCGACACCGATGAGGCTTCCCCAGTGCGTTCGATGAAGCAATCCAAGACCCGGAATCGGTTTGGCATCAAAACTCAGGACATTCCGACAGCCTAGTGCTCTGCTGGCCCAGTGCTCTGCTCGGAAGTCGCGAGACCGTTTGCAGTCGTTGTCGTGGTCGTCATCGATAACACACGACGAGCGATTCAGGGCAAATGTATCTAAATCCTGCATGTTTTCTGCGTGATCGACTCATTTCATGAACTTTACTTAAACGAGCCGTTGAAAGTGCCTCTTTTTTCTGGCTATCACAGCTATAGATTCTGATTATCCTAGTAATTTATAAAAATAGATTTTGATGCGTTTGCCCTGACGAGCGATTAAGACAACGATCAAGACAACGACAAACAGCAGAAACGGTAGCGGGACATTCGCACCGCTGCACTAGGGTGATTTGTTCGCCTGACGTTCAAATCGAACAAAATCCATCGAATATGCATTGTATTCGTCTGCCGCACAATGCCGACGGGCGACCTCCGTCCATTGCTCCGGCTCCCATGGCGGAAAGCGGGTATCGCCATCGATATCGGCGTTGATCAGGGTCAATTCCATACGCAGTGCAAAGGGCAGCAAGGCGCGATAGATGCTGGCGCCGCCGACGATCATGATCTCAGGTTCGCCAGCGGCGGCGGTGATGGCGGTCTCTGGACTGTCGACGACCTCGCATTGTGCGGGGTGAAAGAATGGATCGCGGGAGATCACGATATGGCGGCGGCGCGGCAGTAGGCCGGGTAAAGACTGCCAGGTGCGCCGCCCCATGATGATGGGTTTGTCTAATGTCAGGTGTTTAAAATGCGCCAGATCAGCGGGCAGGTGCCAGGGTAGATCGTTAGCATGACCGATGACTCGGTTGCGGGCCATAGCTGCGACGATGGTAACGAGAGGACGTTGTTGCGTCATGGACCGCATTATTTGGTTGGGTTTTGCCAGACATTTTCACTATTGCTTCCGGCTTGGATAAGCCGGCGTGGCGGTGATGGCACCTGGTGAAATGGCTGATCAGATGCAGTGAAGGCTGCTTGCAGATCTGCTCGAGCGGATGCGCGCCCTTGTTCCAGGATGTCAGGCATGTGGGTTCGATGATGCGATTAAATTGACCCGGGGCACAGGCTGACGCTTGGTGCGGAAGGGCTGAATAGGCTAAAGCGAGCCGGCTGCCAGAGTCTGCGATGCCGGCTGGGGTTGAGCAGGCATCGAATCGGAAACAAGCGCGGGCGCCGACCACAGGCGTTCAAGGTTATAGAAATCGCGCACCTTTGGCAGCATGATATGAACGACTAACCCATTCAGGTCCACCAGCGCCCACTCGCCAGCGTCGACTCCTTCGCTGCCGATTGCCGGTTCTCCAGCCTCCTTGGCGCGATAAGCGATTGTCTCGGCTATGGATTTTACGTGACGGTCGGAGGTACCAGATGCCACGACCATGTAGTCCGTGATTACGGTCTTGCCGCGCACGTCCATGATTGTCACATCACGGGCCTTCATATCGTTTAGGGTTTCGACGATCAGGTCTTTCAGTTGCTCAAGCTGCATCATTTCCCCTCTGGGTTGGTGTTTGCGGACTCGATAGGCATAGGTCGACCGGCGATGGCACGCTGATCTACTGGATTATGGGCTGGCATGGCTCGCTCGGTCTGCACTCCATAACAGGCATTGCGCTCAATGATGTCGAGCACGGCATCTGGCAGTAGGTAGCGCGGGCTGTGACCGGCGGCCAACATCTGGCGAATACGGGTGGACGAGACGTCGAGTTGGGTCACTGTTTTGAACCAGATATGCCCGGCAGGGGTGTGTTGCAATTGGTTGTGCCGCATGACGCGCCGACGCTCGACTTCGGAGCGCAGCTCAGGATCGCGCTGTAACGAGACTCCAGGCCGCTGCATGACCACCAGGTGGGCCAGATTGAGAATGTCCTGCGGGCGGTGCCAATCAAAAAAGCCGTTAAAGGCGTCGCCACCGACCAATAAACAGATCGGTAGATCATCACCAAGTTCCTGGCGCAGCGAGATCAGGGTATCGACGGTATAGGACCGACCTTCACGAGATAATTCTCGATCATCGACGCGGAAACTCGGTTCGTTGGCGATGGCTGCCTCCACCATTTCCCGCCGTTGTGTCGCGGCAACGCGAGGTTGTTCGCGGTGCACCGCGATATTCAGAGGCATGAATCGCAACTCACTCAATGCGAGCGCCTGTTGAACGTCGAGGGCCGGGCGCAGGTGGCCGTAGTGGATCGGGTCGAAAGTGCCGCCGAAGATGCCGATCATACCGCGCGCTGAATGGATAGCGGTGGTGGGACAGGAGGTCGAGGTTCGCATTCAGACAGGCCACAGGCATTGTCGCCGATGCGTCGCTGGTGCAAACCTCTACTGCGGTCGGTGCCGTATTGCTCATACGGATGACTGTAACAGACCGATGGAGTTTGGCTCATATGGCAGTCTGGTCTATGCGGCCGCAGTTGCGCACTCTGGTGCAGATGCATGATTTTGATAAAAGGAGAATAGTGGGAACTAGAAAACCAAGCGAAAAAACCTTTCGATCTGATTTGGCAGTCTTTCCAAAGTCAATTAGTAGCGGTTCATGAATAACCTATACAACGCTATCCAAACATCGGCGGGGAGTGCAATCGGGGTCGGGGGTCGCTATGGGAATCGGAGTTGGTCAGTTCGATACCGACGCCGATACCGATACCGACGCCGATAGCGGTACCGAATGAGTCGGCAGGCGACACCCAAGCCAAAAACCTGTTTAGCTTGTTTCTGCACCATCACTTAGAGCAAACCTTTCTCAAACTCATTCGATAATACTTTAACAGAAAAGCACCTCAGCAGAAAAATCCGCGGTATTTCTGCTAGCGGAGCCTGGCTGCAATCAGGAGCTGAAGCCGCCTCGCTCAGGGGCGCACCTGCCCATCCCCGAGCACAATGAACTTCAGCGAGGTGAGCCCTTCCAGGCCAACTGGCCCGCGCGCATGAAACTTGTCGGTGCTGATACCGATCTCGGCACCGAGACCGTATTCGAAGCCGTCGGCGAAGCGCGTCGAGGCATTCACCATGACCGAGCTGGAATCGACTTCGCGCAAAAAGCGCCGTGCGCGAAGATAGTCGGTGGTGACGATGCTGTCGGTGTGATGTGATCCGTATACCTCAATGTGTTCAATGGCAGCATCCAGGTCAGCCACCACGCGCACGGACAGAATCGGTGCCAGATATTCCGTCTCCCAGTCCTGGTCAGTGGCGGGCACGGCAGCATCCACCAATGCCCTGGTGCGCTCGCAGCCACGCACTTCGACGCCCTTGTCGAGCAGAGCGCTTGCTAGCCGCGGAAGAATATCTGCTGCGGCAGCCTCGGCCACCAGCAGGGTTTCCATGGTGTTGCAGGTGCCATAGCGCTGGGTCTTGGCGTTCATAGCGATTTCGAAGGCTTGGTCGAGATCAGCGCGGTCGTCGATGTAGACATGACAGATGCCGTCCAGATGCTTGATGACCGGTATCCGTGCTTCGCGACTGATGCGCTCGATCAGACCCTTGCCGCCGCGAGGAATAATCACGTCGATGTGCTCCGGATGGGTGATCATGGCGCCCACCGCGGCGCGTTCGGTGGTGGCCAACACCTGTACCGCGTCGGCGGGTAGCCCAGCGCTCTCCAGACCGGTGCAGATGCTGGCGGCAATTGCCTGGTTGGATGCAAACGCCTCGGAGCCGCCGCGCAACACCGCGGCGTTGCCGGATTTTAGGCATAAGGCAGCGGCATCTGCGGTGACGTTGGGCCGCGATTCGTAGATGATACCGACCACACCCAGGGGTACTCGCATACGCCCCACTTGGATGCCGGATGGACGCAAGTTTAGATCGTTGATGGCGCCGATTGGATCCTCCAGCGCGGCAATCTGCGCAAGGCCCTCGATCATCGCGTCAATGCGTTTTGGTGTCAGCTCCAACCGGTCCAACAATGCCGCATCCAGCCCCTTGGCCACACCGGCTTCCAGATCCGCGGCATTTGCTTGGCCGAGGGCATTCCGGCGCCGGTGCAAATCCTCTGCAATGGCGGCGAGAGCAGTGTTCTTCACCGCGGTTCCGGCGCGCGCTGTCAGCCGTGATGCTGCACGGGCGCGGGCGCCGACCGCGGCCATGTAGGCTTCGACGTCGATGATGCTGTGATCAGACATGGTAAAAGTATCGGTTCGCTTGGGATGACAAGAGTTTACACCTGCCGCGGCAAGTGGTCGAAATAGCTCCGATTGCCAGCTGTGGACGTGATCTGGCCCAGCTGTCCAGTTGGACAGTCGCGTTCATGCCTTCCTGCCTGACAAGTCGATTACTGCCGGGCGGCCAGTCAAAAAAGAACGTTGCGGGTCCACCAGCGCGCGTCCGGCCAATGCCGTACGCCCGAGTAACATGCGAAAACGCATGCTGTCGCGATCGGTCAGCGTTAATTCGACGGGCCAACGCTGACCGGCAATGATCAGGTCGGTGGCGATGACGCAGCGTTGCTCGCGATGCCCCCCGGAGTCGGTAACGATACGACGCTCCAGCAACGGAGCTTCGCAGTGCACAACGGTATCGGTTCTTTGCTGCTGTGGATGCACGGCAAACCGGACAATCTCGATCTGATCCTGTTGTTCGGTCTTGACCTCAAAGGCATGCAGTGCCGAGGTACGCGCGCCGGTATCCACTTTGCATTTGATCATCGGCAGCCCCAAGTCTGGCATCCCGACCCATTCGCGCCAGCCCAATGTGATGAATTCAGCGCTGAACTCAGGGTTCATTATGATCTCGGCCGCATTGGCTTAGGCGATTGCCGGAGAGAAACGTACCAACTGGCGCCGGATTCTCGTTCATCTTCGCGAAGCGGCAACCCGCCCATAGTCGCGCTATGGGCGGGTTGCCGCGACGTCGAGGCGGAACGAGAAGGGGTGCTGCCTGGAAAAAATGTAAGTATTCACCGCAGAGCCATAGAGTGCGCAGAGGGGCCAAGGCGAATGTATCCTCTTCTCTGCATTCTCTGCATTCTCTGCGTTTCCGCGGTGAATCAAACTTCATCCTGAATGGATAGATGGGCATTTTGATAAGGCAGCACCCACGATAAGACAAGCCAGGTGGTCTATTTCTCGACAGAAATCGCCTTAAAACGATATGGGAGTAAGACACATCTGCGCTCACTGAGGCTTCCCTTGCGTAGCAATTCCGGTGTCATCGATTCCGCGTTCGATCTCCCCCGCGCGGCGCAGTTCGCGCTTCAGGATCTTGCCGGCAGCATTCTTCGGCAGTCTATCGACGATTTCGATGCGGCGCGGGATTTCGTGACGACCGAGATGATCGCGGCACCAGTCTTTCAGCACCCTATTGTCGGTTTGGGATGCCGATGCCAATGTGATATAGGCGACTGGAAGCTCACCGTGTATGCGATGCGGTTCGCCGACCACAGCCGCTTCGGAAACCTCCGGATGCTGCACCAGCACCTCTTCGATGATGCGCGGATAGACGTTGATTCCATTCGTGATGATCAGATCTTTGATGCGATCCACTAGATAGAAATAGCCATCGGCATCGCGCCAACCCAGGTCACCGGTACGGAACCAGTCGCCATAAAATGCATCCTTGGTCTCTTTCGGCAGGTTCCAATAGCCGCGCATCACGCTCGCGCTTCGAACGCAAACCTCGCCATGTTCGCCATCTGGCCGCGGATTGCCATCATGCCCGACGATGCGCATCTCCACGCCAGAAATCGGGGGGCCGATCGAACCCGGCTTACGCGCTTCCCGAGGTCGATTCACTGCGGTCACCGGCCCGCACTCGGTTGGGCCGTCGCCTTCCAGTATCGGCACTTGAAAGCGTTGCTCGAAGGCTTGCAGCAACGTTTCCGGGAGCGCCGCGCCACCGCATATGCACAGCCGCACACTCTGCCAGAGCGCTACTTGTTCATCACTGATGCGCATCAACACTGCATACAGGCTCGGCACGCCGAGAAAGATGGTTGCATGATGGAGTGCAATGGCTTGGGAGATAGCGCGCGTGTCGAAACCTGCCACTGGTACCAGTGCAGCACCGATGAGCAATGGGGTGAGGATACCGACCGTGCCGGCGAAGGCATGAAACATGGGCAATACCACCAGGATGCGATCCGAGGTCGGCTGCAATTCCAATGCCTCGACCACGGCCAATGCGTTGCTGGCCAGATTAGCATGTGTCAGCACGGCGCCTTTTGGTCGCCCGGTGGTACCAGAAGTGTACAGAATGACGGCTGCGTCCCTGGTTGGATCGATGTTGATCTCGGGCGACTGTTGCGGACGTATCAGTTGATGCAAATGACAATCCACGACCTGATCGCTTTCGTCAAGACCGATGCCAATGCGCAAACGGACTTCGGGAACCTCGGCAAGCGCCTTGGTGGCATGCTCGGTGACGGCGGCATGGAAGAACAGTGCCCGCACGCCGGCATCCGCGAACACAAACGCAACCTCACGCGGATTCAGCAATAGATTGATCGGAACCACGACACCGCCGGCCTTGAGGATGCCGAGGTAGGCGACCACGAATTCAGCGCCGTTCGGGCAATACAGCGCCACACGCTCACCCGGCAGCAGGCCGCGAGAGGCGAGCGATGCAGCGATACCGTCAGTGGCGGTATCAAGCGCGGAGTAGGACCAGGTGGGCGAATCGGCGAAGATAGCCGGTGCCTCGCGATGTGCGGCCGCGATGCGTCGAAACAGCATTGCCAGATCGCCGTCCTGGTACAAAGGCGAATTGTTTTCTGATCGCGCTGGATCTGGGGAACTGGACTCTGTGGTCGCTGGGGTCATTGCTAGGCTGTCGAAATCTGCAGTCTCACGAAAATAAGCGCTTCCTGGTTGATGGATGCTTAGTCGGTGTCGGGATCGGTGTCAAGGTCGGAATTCGGGATTGGTATCGAGCTGGCTGCTTTGATCGATGAGCGGATTCGATTCCGATAGCGACCCCGACAGCGATGAGGCTTCCCCAGGGCGTTCGATGAAGCAATCCAAGACCCGGAATCGGCTTGGCATCAAAACTCAGGACATTTCGACAGCCTAGGTCATTGCTTCCTCAAATGACCTTTGAGAAACCGATCGGCCCCTGCTTGGTATCGAGATAGGCGTCGAAAGCCATACAGATATTGCGGATCAACAAGCGGCCCTTAGGCAGAACGAGAATGCCATCGGAGTCAATTTCCAGCAGACCGTCGCGGACCATGCCATCGAGCTTGGGCAAGCTGGTGGAGAAGTAATCGCTGAAGTCGATTCCCCAGCATTGCTCGATGTCGGCGAACCGGAGCCGGAAATGACAGATGAGTCGGGTGATGACATCGCGTCGCAGTTCGTCATCGCGGTTCAGTTCGATACCGCGAAAGACCGGCAGGCGACCATGGTCGATATCCTCGTAATAGCTGTCGAGTTCGCGGCGGTTTTGACCATAGGTGTTGGCGACTTTACCAATGGAGGTAACGCCGACGCCGATCAGATCGCAATCGGCGTGGGTGGAATAGCCCTGGAAATTACGGTATAGGGTACCGTCGCGTTGGGCAAGCGCCAGCTCGTCGTCAGGGCGGGCAAAGTGATCCATGCCGATGTAGAGCCAGCCGGCCTCGGTCAGGCGCTCGGTGGTGGCCTGCAGGATGTCGAGCTTGACCTCGGGCGGCGGCAGATCCTCGTCGGCAATGCGCCGTTGTGGCATAAAGCGGCTCGGCAGGTGAGCATAGTTGAACACCGACAGCCGATCCGGTGCGACTTCAATGATACGTTCCAGCGTGGCCATGAAGCCCTGTACGGTTTGGTGCGGCAGACCATAGATGAGGTCGATGCTGATGGAGCGGAAACCCTGATCGCGGGCCGCTTGCAACACCTCCATGGTCTCAGCCTCGGTTTGAATGCGGTTGACTGCTTTCTGCACCCGCTGGTCAAAATCCTGCACGCCAAGGCTCATGCGGTTGAAGCCGATTTCGCGCAACAGCTTTACACTGTCGCCACGCGCCTCGCGCGGATCGATCTCGATGGAAAACTCGCCGTGATCGTCGTCGGCAAGTCTAAAGTACTTGCGTGTCTGCTCCATCAACTCGCGCATTTGCGCCTGACTGATGAAGGTCGGTGTACCGCCGCCCCAGTGCAATTGCTGCACAATGCGTTGGTCGTCGAACAACGCCGATTGCATCTCCAGCTCCTTGTAGACGCGCTCCAGATAAGGCTGCGCCATACTGCGATCCTTGGTTGCGATCTTGTTGCAGGCACAATAGAAACACAATGTGTCGCAAAACGGAATGTGGAAATACAGCGACAGCGGCCGACCGCTCAGGTTGCTATCCCGGCAAACCTGGGCATAGCGTGTTGCGTCAAAGGCTGGGTCAAATTCTACCGCGGTGGGGTAAGACGTATAGCGCGGGCCACTTTGATCGTAGCGTTTGATCAGATCGAGATCGAAGATGGTATGTTGATCTTGTTGCGGGTTAGAGCTGCCGGGTATGCCCGGATTGCGGGCGGCAGCGTCAGCATTTTGGCGGGTATCAAGCATCATCTTCATCTACCTCAAGACCTTGGCGACAGGCCTTGTTGATCTATTTTAATTAGGGTGTGAAACGAGACCGAAATTGGGAGCGGGATCGGCCGTGTTGTCGTCTTTAAGAAAAAGGTCTTCGGACTGCGCAATCGCAACTCGTTGATTTGGAATGATCATTTTGGGTCAGCATGCCAGGGTCATTGGCTGAAGATCTTTAGGGCTGCGCATCTCCGATATGACAGGTAAGGCGATTGCCGGAGAGAAATAGACCAACTGGCGCCGGATTCTCGTTCGCCTTCGCGAAACGGCAACCCGCCCATAGTCGCGCTATGGGCGGGTTGCCGTAATGTCGATGCCGGACGAGGAAGATAAGCCAGGTGGTCTATTTCTTCACGGAAATCGCCCAAAATGCGGTTTCTGGTGGCGATTTCGATACCGATCGATACTTGCACAGTGCCAGCGCAAGTCCTCGCGGGCGGATCGGAAATTCGTCGGCACTCTGTGCTCCGTATCGAACTCATAAGTTGGCGACTGCCTCGGAAAATCTTTGATGACCCTGAACTAATTCTTCCCGGCGCAGCAGGAAGACGCCCTCGCCGCCGTGCTCGAAGTCGAGCCAGGTGAAAGGCAGGTCAGGGAAGCATGCCTGTAACGCCGCTGCCGTATTGCCTACCTCGACTACCAGGATACCCTCGTCGTCAAGATAGTCCGGAGCATCGCGCAGGATGCGCAATACAAGGTCAAGCCCAGTTTCGCCAGCCGCCAATGCCAGTCGCGGCTCATGCTGATATTCGGCTGGCAAACTCTCCATCTCCTCGTTGCCGACATAGGGCGGATTGGAAATGATGATGTCATAAATTTGTTCTGACGCGGGCTCCGTGATGGATGCCGCGCTGGGTGAGCCGCCGATCTGACCAATGCCTGCAAAGAGGTCCGATTCAATGATTCTTACCCGATCGTCGAGGTCGTGCAGCGCTAGGTTTCGTGCCGCGATTCTCAGCGCCGCTGGCGAGATATCAGCCAAATCCACCTCGATCTCGGGTAAGTATGCGGCCAATGCGATGCCAAGGCAGCCACAGCCGGTGCAAAGGTCTAGCACGCGATGGATCCGCTCCGGGTCGACCCAGGGTGCGAAGCCGTCCGCAATGAGCTCGGCTATCGGCGAGCGCGGAATCATCACCGAATCGTTGACAATAAATTCCATGCCTGCAAATCGGGTCTGGCCGATCAGATAGGCAGCCGGCCTGCGCTCAACGATGCGCCGGCGCACGAGCGCCAATACCGCCGTTCGCTCATCTTCGGTGACGCGGCATTCACGATAGGGTCCGATATGCTCCAATGGCATATTGAGAGAACTTGCAATCAGCCAGGCAGCCTCGTCGAAGGCGTTATCGGTGCCATGTCCGAAGTGGAGTCGCGCATCGGCAAAACGACATGCGCTCCAACGAACGAGGTCTTGTATAGTCAACAATGCATTTGTATCGACTGCCATGGTCCGCGGTCTCGGTGGCCGCCGCCGCGGGGCCGGACGCCCCGGTGATCGTCGCGATTTGCGACAGCGGGCATCGAAGAATAGCATTATTAACCGATCTGCTTCAGAAGCTGACCCAATCATTGACCTCAGTCATGCTTCACACGCTGTGAAATAGCCCTCGGTTTTAGACTGACCTTGTCTTTTTCGTACTATTATCGGTGATATTCGTCGGCACTAGCCTGCGTATATCAGCGTAGAAGATGTTTTGTATCGGGCGGTCGAGCGCCTTGCACGGGACCGGTACGGGTGGGGGAGCCGGCGGTTAAGTACCAGAAGTTTGTATGCAGGGGTAACAACTAAGTGAATGTGTTCACCGCCCTGCTCAGTACGTAATGGAATGTACTTTCTTGTTGACTGTGGGGCTACCGGAGTCAGTATGGTGTACTGCGAACTGATAGGGTTGCCGGGGCCGAATGCAGGGCCCCGGCGATCGATAGATGCTGGACTCTACGCCGCACGCTGTTTTCGTGCGGGCATTTGCTTGGACTCGAGCTCACGAATATTTTGCTGGCCACGTTCCACTAAATCAGCTAATGAGATTTCGCTCAGGAAGGTGAAAATTTCGTCACTGAGTTGATCCCAAAGCGTGTGAGTTAGGCAACGCTGGCCGTCTCGGCAATTTTCCCGACCGCCGCAGCGTGTAAACTCGACCCATTCGTCGACAGCGCAAATGATATCAGCGATAGAGATTTCATTAGAATCTTTACCAAGATAGTAGCCGCCGCCGGGGCCACGGATGCCGCGGACGAGCTGTTTACCGCGTAAAGCAGCGAATAGTTGCTCTAAATAGGACAACGAGATGCCCTGATTGACCGAAATATCGGCCAATGTTACGGGTCCTTTCCCAGAATGAAGGGCGAGATCCAGCATCGCCGTTACCGCATATCTGCCTTTAGTTGAAAGTCTCATGGTGGTACGCCTTGGTTGTCTCGGCCTTTTCCTAGAGTGCAACTTGGTTTTAGATTTATGTTTGTCAAGCACAAGAGCCAAGAAAATTTTAGATCCACACCTCGTACGCAGACACGAAGACACGGAGACACGGAGATGAAAAGCATGAATCAAAGTTTCACGAGTCGCTGTTAGAGTCTGCCTGGCAAAAGTTCAGCCGCAATTTGCAAGCGTTTTCTTGAGCATAGCGATATGGATCATATTCTCAGTGGTACCAGTCAGGATCTCGAAATCCTTACTGCGCCTGCGAAATCGACCGAGCCAAGCCCGAGCCAAGCGAAACTGCGCTCAACGAACCAAGGTTTCGGAAGGACAGTCCATCTGTCTTTGATTTTGGTGGAAATGTGCAAGACCAGTCCGAGTGTCTCGTCGACGAATTTCACGGCTGTCCCGCGCTAACCCGCGTCGCCGGAAAACGCCTCGATGCTCGGATGTTTCTCCGCCGCACGCGCCATCACGGGACCACCCGCCACGGTATCGCTGCAATTGGCTGCGTGGACCGACACATGCAACAGATTGCCGAGAAGATCGACCACGCTATAGCGTTTATGCCCTTTGACTTTGTTGCCGCCGTCGATCCCGCGTTCTTCGCTTGCGTACTCGGTCTTGACGCTTTACGAGTCGATCATCCCGTAACTCGGCGATGCCGAGCGACCGTTGTTTTGGCGATGGAGCGCATTCACTTGATCCCGTGCAGTTTCCCAAACAGCGCGTTTGTTTCATCGGCTGAAGTGATCGTAAACCGTTTGCCAGGGCGGAAAATCGTTGGGGAGCATGCGCCATTGGCAAGCGGACTTCACGACGTACAAATGGCATCGACGATCCGTTTGCGCGGATGTAGGCTGGCACTAGGCTGTCGAAATGTCCTGAGTTTTGATGCCAAACCGATTCCGGGTCTTGGATTGCATCATCGAACGCACTGGGGAAGCCTCATCGGTGTCGGGGTCGCTATCGGAATCGGAATCGAATCCGCTCATCGATCAAAACAGCCAGCTCGATACCAATCCCTAATTCCGATCTCGACACCGACACCGACACCGACTAAGCATCCAAAAACCGGGAAGCGCTTGTTTTAGTGAGACGGCAGATTTCGACAGCCTAGGCTGGCACTGCCCCGTCGATCACGAGGTTGAAAATGCTGTTCGATCAGTGCCCATTCGGCGTCCGTCAGGTCACTCGGGTACCCTGTGGCTTGTCCTCGAAGAAAAAGCACTTGACGTTGATGGACATTTTTTCGCCAGACAGATTCTAAGGGATTGGTGTCAATTCATGTTCGCTGGGTCGCAGCGGCCGGTTGGTCACCGGCGGGAAGCGGTGCTCGCGGGCAAGGCAATAACGGAGCCATTTAGAGAGGAATAGGCTAGCCTTCCAATTTGCCAACAGTGCCGGCGCGCGGTAATGGTTGAATACCGGCAATGCCGTCTGGCGAAGATCGAGCACCTCCACCTGACCGGCATCATGGTAGGCACGCAATATGGCGTCTGGATCAGGTCGCCAGCGCCCGATATCCTGTGGACCCGCAAACAAATGAGTCAATCGGAATAGGGTTGTGAAAGGTGCTTGTTCGCGTACCTCGAGGAGTAGATCGGCGCCGGCCTCATCGCAGGATACGAATGGACCTCGTAGGGTCGCGAGGTTTGGAGCTAGACGATGCAGAGCACAATAGTTTTCTTCACACAAGCTCATCAGATCGCCGATGGTTGGACGATCACCATTCGGCTCACAGCATTGTTGGAGCGGCGTCGAAACCTGCATGGGAAAACTCGGTAAGAGAAGGGGGTTGTGAAGATGAATATTGAAGTCAGAAATGAGCGTTACGATTTTGCCTGCATCAATCAGGATCGAAATCGCTATCCGGACCAAAATCGAATTTTACTATCAAATCTGCGATGCACAGGTACAGTTTAGTCGGTACCAAACCTGCTTTTAGAAGCGCTCCTTGCCCCGGGAGGGGCGATTGATATAGGAGCAAAGAATACCTGCACGGTCACAGTCTGTCAGCGTCCGAATGAATCCCCGAGATTTTTCGTGGCCGCAGCAGACCGAATTGGCGATCAGCTGCTTGCGATATCCCGCGCTGCAATGTTGCGATCCATTACATCCGGCATATCGGGCTTATCAGGTTGGTTGCCTTAGGCATTACTGCTACCTTGCTGCTGCTCTATTTCCGTACGGACCTTGGCCATGTCCAACTCGCCAGCTTTTACTAACAGCTCGCGCAGCGATCCCTCAGGCAATGCGCCTGGCTGCGAAAAGATCATGATCTGATCGCGGAAGATCATTAATGTCGGGATGGAGCGGATCTGGAAATGAGCGGCGATTTGCTGTTCGTCTTCCGTGTTTACCTTGGCGAACAGGATGTCGTCATGGTCCGCGGAAACCTTCTCGTACACTGGTGCAAAGCCTCGACAGGGTCCACACCAAGGCGCCCAGAAGTCCACGAGAACGAAAGGGTTGTTGGTGATGGTCTCTTCGAAGTTATCTTGGGTCAGCTCGATCACGGCCATGAGCAATTCCTATGGTTAGGGAAAAGTTGTGGTTAGAGGAAAATGAGTCGGAGAATAATTCGGCGAAAACTGCTAGTTATCGGAACGCAAAGTTGATGAGGAAACTGAACGTCAAGTGTAACAGATGCGTACGACCAAGTAAGTTTCCCAGCATCTATGTCTTGAAATACTTTCTAAAAGTAAGTGATACCAACCTCGGCTTCAAACTCTGAGTCTTCAGGGTCAATATCTCTTGACACAAGGTGAAGCTTGATTCACCGCGGAGATATAGACGAAGCCCGAAAAAGGCTGCATTTGCCCTGGTTTTCTATGCACTTTGTGTCTCTGTAGTCAATACATTTCAGATCAACCGCCAAAGATCATCAAATCATACCCTGGCGTACTATCTTTTCGATCTGATTCTCCCCGAGTATCAGCTGGCGTCGCGGTGTATGAAGGATGCGGTAAAATCGCCGGCAAGGTAGTTGTTTGCGAAGTTCAGTTCGGCGCTTAACTCCTCGGCCAAGGGGCGCAGGTCATCATATTGAAAATGATTATAGGCACCTCCGCGCTGGCGACCTTCCAACAGGTTGAATACAAAGCCCTGTCTGCTGGCAGCGTAACAGCGCCGGATGAACAGCAGCGTTTCTTCATGGGTCAGGGTGTTCATTGCGCCGCTGCACAGATAGTAGTCGGCACCAGGCAGGTCATCCAGTAGTACATCGCGCTGTAGAATCTCGCGGCCGGTGCGACCGGCAGCTGCCTCCACCATTGGCGCGACAACGTCGATACCGATGTAGCTGCGCGGTTTTTCGCCTCGATCGGACAGAAAGACGAATAGATCTCCGAGCCCGCAACCGGCATCGACCAGGCTGAGCGTTGACAGATCGTCCGGCAGGAATTCTCTTAAGGCAAGGAACCGTATGTGTTGCGATCGCGCGGAGTTCCATTGCACCCCCTCGGCGCTGTGGCCATGACGTGCTAAGGAGTCACGATAAAAGCTGTCAGTGTCGACTCTTGGCATAATTGGATTGTAGTTGGGTGGCGTGCCGACAGCGCCTCAGCGTTTCGCTAGGATTCGGCGACATGGCTTACAGCGCCGGCTCGAATGCGGTGGTCTCCGACGTTGTCCTATTGTCTTCAGCTGAATGATCTGGGGCTGGCGTGTCCGCGGCGGGATGCGTCAGCAAGAGCGCATCGGCTATTTGATCCAGTGACGCATAGACTCTTCGCAACCAGACCTTGACGCGCTGGCGGTCCATGACGCTCAGGCTGTCACGATTGTTGGCCGCCGCCCAGAAACTGGCTCCCAGATGGTCAACCTTGCGCATGGTTGCCTGATGCAGAGCGGGTAGGTCAATGATGTGTACGCCGGCTTGCACTGCATCGGTGTGTTCTACTGAATCATCGAACGCGGCGAACTGATTGCCGCGACCGAAATTCCGCACAACGACCAGCTGTTCGCGGCCATCAAGGCGCTTGAGCAAGTCGCGTAACAGCTTGATGCTGTCGGCACCGTCGTCCAGCACATGCCAGAATACCACGCCGATGCCCTCGTCTGCCGCCAGAGAGAGCAGGTCGTTGTCGTCGATCCATTGAAAAAGCGGCAATGCGGTCTGCGCGGCCAAGTCGACAATGACATTCCGGGGCGGCTGCTCCAAGGCGGCTTCCATGATCCGATCGGCATTGTCGAAAATGTCCATGGTAACCGGCGCTGAATAGTCGCCATAGAAGCGCAGCATGGCGCCGTGGGAGCGATCGGAATCAAACGCGCGAAATGGCAGATCGCGGTCGATGTGGTATTGCGCGAGCAGGCGTGCCAGGACAGACTTGCCGACACCGCCCTTTTCGCCCCCGACAAATTGGATGCTACTCAATGATGGATTCCTCAATGACCAGGATGCGGTTGGGTCCGATTTAGACCATGGCGCATGGTAAGCCGGAGATATTTGAAGTCAAGACCAAGGTTCACGAATTGCTTTGACAACGGCGCTTGTCAGCATGAACTTCAGTATTCAAAATTCCATTCGGGTTCATGCCTTGCACCCATGCGCACATGTTTGCGGATGCTGGTGGCGCGTTGATCCGCAGTGCGCTCAGATGCATCAGAGTCGAACTCCACCAGGATTTCAGCGCGTATCCTCAGCCATTGCTCAAGATCCATGGCGCCCGGCAGCGAGATTCGGCGCTCAGCATGGACCGCGAGTTCCAGTAATTCGCGTCGGGCGACATGGTCCGGCTGGGCAGCTAGAGTCTCATCGAACAGGCGCGGAACCAATAGAAAAAGACTGGCATCGGCCAGTTGCCGCGCACGCTTTGCAAACAGCCTCGATGCGGGATCGGCCAGAGTGGTGGCAATGACAAGACCGCGGTCAGGATACCGTTTGCGCAGGCGTCGCAGCACCTGGTCCACCCGGCGTCGCAAATTGCCGCCATCCGCGCCAGCAGCAGTCAGCGGCCAGCCCTCGCGAATACCGACGATCAGCATGCGCATCAGCCCAAGACCAGAGCGTGCCAGCAAGGCGGGCACCAGCCGTACGGCAAATCGGTCCAGATCTTTCATCGGGCCGGAGAGTTCATCGTAGGCGATGAGCTGCGGGTGGTGTTTGCTAGCGTTGTCGCGTATAGGCGCATAGCTCCAGCCGTCCAGATAACGGTCGGCGGCCCAACGAGCATGCTCGATCACGGCAAGTCGCTCTACTTCCTCCGGCGCGAAGGCGAACGACTCCACCAGATCCTCGGTGACCGCCCGGCAATCGGTGATCGCAAGTTTTGCCCACAGATGATCTGCCTGGTGGCGGTTAGCGGATCGATATGAGTCATCCAAAGTGCTCCAGGGTTGCGACGAGGGCTCGGTATCCGGATTACGGCCTTGTCCGGCGATGCTGTCTCGATAATGCTCATGGATGACCTGAGCCAGTTGGTCGTCCTGAGCGTCCAACAACACCTCGGGCCGCAACACCATGCGGCGCTGGGAAAAGGCCAGGATCTGGCCATTCCAGTCTTCAATGCGACCGCCAGGTTCGGCATCGCCGACATCGACAAGCATGATCGGTGATATGCGTTGTTGTCTAACGATCGAAAGCGCCAGAAATTCAACAAACTCCAATGCGATGCCGGACGGTGGCGCGCAGATGATGACGCCGCTGACTGCCGCTTCATCACCAGGAACAGGGTCGTCATGTGAGCAAAAGTGCAATCGGCTGAACGCTTCGGCTCCGGGATAGGTGCTGGTAAAGTTTTGATGCCAATGCTCGGGGGCATCGGAGACCAGAGTGATCACTGGCTTTTTCTCGCTGTAATGAGCAATCCGCAGCATGTGTAACAGCAGAGCATCGGCCAGCGGCGTGCGACCGCAAATGAGCCAATGCACTTGTTGGCCGAACAGCGGGTCGCAGCCAAAGTGCAATGGCCAGCGCGTAAACAGCAGGCGTGCCGCACTCTGTTCCAAGACCAGCCGCTCGATCTGCGGTTCGATGTCTTGCGCTGATGCTGGCAGCTGGGCGGGGAATGATGCGCCTGCCTCCGACAGCAGCAGGATGCGCGGCAAGGTCCGTCGGCATTGCAATCGGGCATCGAGCGCTGCCCAAAGTTGTTCCCAGGTTTGGTTCCGGTCATTCCCGGGGGGCTGCGTTTCCTCCGCCGTGACGATCAGCGTTGCGTCCGGGTGCATGCGTTTGCCGATGCGATCGAGCTGATCGATCCATACGACCCGGCGATGGTGTCGGCTGAGCGCCATCGCGGTATCCTTTGCCAGGCTTCCGCTTCCTGCGATTAGGACTTCCGGTGCCCGCAACATCAGGTCGCTCAGGAATCGGTACTGCCGTTTTCGACCAGCATGCCAGAGCGCGTAAGCGCGCATGGCCGCTCATCCGTATCATTCAGGCTTACGGCGATGGACAGCGGCATAGATAAAGATTCCCGGCAACTGCCTCGCCGCGAGCCCATCAGTCGCTGTCGCGCAGCAGATTGCCGGCTTCGTCGACCAATGTGACGTCGATGGGAATACCGTCGCGAATGCTTGCTGACACCACACAAAAGTCCTCGAACAAATCCTTGCAGCGTGCCAGTCGGTGAGAGCCGGACAGGGCATCGCCGACGATCAACTTAACCTCTAGGGCGCCGATGCGTAAGCGTTTTTTGTCGTTTCGGACCAGAATACAGGTGGCCTCGGCGCGCAGGCTGTTTTCCGGGGGTTCTTCTTTGGCCAAACAATGCAGCAGGCTTGCGGACAGACAGTTGGCGGCGGCAGCAGCAAGCAGACGTGAAGCGTTTGGGCCGGAGGTCTCGCCCAGCGGCGGCGGTTCGTCCATCAGCAGATCAGCTGCGCGCTTCCAATCGAAGCGGACATTGATCTGATATCCCTCCTGCTGTTCCAGATGGATGGTAAAGCGGCCTTGTTCAGTCATGCTGTGCTCTCCTCTGATGTGGGCAAGTCAGATCTCAGTCTCTGTAAGACCTCGGTCTTGTGACGGCGATGGGAATTGACGGCTTGGGTTCTTGGAGTCGCGCCGATTGCGTACGGCGGCAGCGCACAAAGGCTTGCCGGACCGGGTGAGATCGCGCCAGTTACCGGAGCTGATCGTTGGTCGGTCCTTTGCCTTGCCCCGGTAGAGATACAGCCAGGCAGGTCCGTAGGGGGTAGGGATCAGACGGCGATCGTACAGGCGCGGATAATCTTCCAGCCGATCCAGCACGCTCAGTATAGCCTGGTTGATGCTGTAGACCTCGCCGGCAATGGCGGTGGAGCCGCCGGCAACCAGCCCAGGGTAGGCGCCGAGCAGGAGCATCCTGAAACAGGGCTTGGTTTGATGCGCACCTAGAAACCGCGCTTTTGCAAGCAAACCATGGTTGGCTTCGCCGCGCAGCAGCGTACCGTAGACAAAAACACGGTGTTCCATAAATCAATGCTTCAGGAATCGGCTGCTTCAGGGACGGAACGCGAACTGTACTCATCAGGGCTCAATGCGGCTGCCAAGCACCTGCAGAAACTGTCGCATCCATTCCGGTTGCGCTGGCCAAGCCGGAGCAGTCACCAGCATGCCATGGGTATGCGCATTGGCGAAGGTCTCGACCACCTCATGCCAACTGCCGCCGGCTAATTCAATATCAGGTTGCAAGGATGGATAGGCCGTGCAGGTTACCCCCTGCAATACTCCCGCCGCCACCAGAATCTGCTGTCCATGGCAGATCGACGCGATGGGTTTTGCTTGTTGCGAGAAGTGGCGCACCATATCGATGACTTGCGGGTTTAACCGCAGATATTCAGGTGCGCGACCTCCGGGGATGACCAGGGCGTCGTAATCTGCGACATCAATATCGGCGAAGCTGGCATTCAATGAAAAGAGATGACCCGGCTTTTCGCTATAGGTTTGGTCACCTTCAAAATCGTGCACGGCCGTGCGCACCTGGTCGCCCGCCTGCTTATCAGGACAAACAGCGTGCACGTCGTGCCCGACCATGGTCAGGATCTGAAACGGCACCATGACCTCGTAGTCTTCAACAAAATCGCCGACTAGCATCAGAATTTTCTTTGCTGCCATTGAGTTTGCCTCCTCTGAGTTTGCATTATCAGGTACTGCCGGCAACTTGCCGGCAAAGTTCATAAAAACGCTGTGCTCGCTCCGCCGAACTCGATGCGCGCGCAACTTCCAAGCCGCGCGCTCCCATCGCTTCCCGGCGGGCGTCCTCGCACAGCAGTTCGACCACGGCATCGGCTACTGCCTCGACACTGTTGCCGTCGACATTGAGGCCGGTCTCGCCATGTTGAACAGCCTCCACCACACCGCCGGCCTTGCCGCTGATGACTGCCTTAGCGCAGGCATTGGCCTCGAGAAAAACCAGACCAAAGCCCTCGGTATCGCGATTCTCGAGTTCCCTGTTTGGCATGATGAACAGATCACAGAGTTGGTAGTGCGCGACCAGCTCATCATGCGGTATGCGTCCGGCGAAAATCACCTGTTCATCCACCGCCATTTCTCTCACCAGCTCCTGCAACCTTGGCAAGTAGGGGCCGATACCGACGATCAGATAGGTGACGTTCGGACAGCGGGAAAGTATGTGCGGCATGGCGCGGATGGTCGTGTCAATGCCCTTACGCTCGACTAGCCTGCCGACGGTCAGCAATACCCTGCGGCCGGCGACATGATATCGACGTACCAATACCTCGGGTCTTGGCCCCGGCTGAAAGCGTGACGAATCAACACCATTGATAATTAGCCTAATACGCTCGGGCGCGACACCCATGCGCTCGATCAGTTCCTGGCGCGTAAACTCGCTTACCGCGACCACCGCATCTGCTTGACGTAAATAATGTTTTCGACGACGTCCAAACAGCCGGTAGCTAGATTCGGTGGTGATCTCCTCGCCGTGAATATAGTTGATGTATGGAATACCGAGCAAGCGCTTTAACAGCAGCCCGAGCCAGGAGCCGGAACTCAGCTCACATACGCAAATAACGTCGATCTTTTCGCGGCGTATCAAAGAGATTGTTTTCCAGAGCACCCGAACCTTCAGCGGCAGATCGACGGAGAGCTGCAGCCAGGCCGAGTGGAGCAGAGAACTCGGGTTCTCGATGGAAGGGCGTAAGAGTTCGACACGCTCGATTGGAAACGACGCGCGTTCATCGTACTCTTGCCAGCCGTCGACCACCTCACCTGTAATGTAGTGGCGCCAGGGTGCCAGAACGATCATGCTGCCGGCCGGCGAAAACTGGCACAGGCTTTCATAGACCACCGCCGATCCGCCGTTGATAGGTGGAAAGATATTCGCGACCAACAGGCACTTCATCAGCTTGCTACCGTTGGAAGCAGCCACGCACCAGGCACTATGCGGCAGGCGGCAGCGAACATTGTGTGTTCCATCATTGGTTCTGTAACCGACAGACATGCATTTTGGTTGGTCATCCTCAGGCTTGAAAGGCGGCAAGAAAGGCATCTGTAAAGCGCCCGAAATCCTCCTCTGGTAAATAATTGATGCCGGCCGCGGCGCGGCGCCCGCCACCGCTTGGGAACTTCCGGCAAAGTCGATCCGCACCGCCGGCGCGTGCAAGCGGTGCGCGTACGCTGACCACAAATCCGCCCTGTACAAGCCGCGTCAGCAACGCGTGGGCACGGCCCGGCGCGGCCTGAGCCAGCTCGTTGGCATAGACGCCGCCTGCACGCCTTGCCCAAGCGGCAGAAGGCAGGATAACGATCATGTGTTGGTCGCTTTGCCGCTCCGGCGCGACGGCCCTTGCGCGTTCGATATCTTGTGCAAATCCGTCGCGTAAATGGGCAAAGGTTGCATCCTCGCGAGCAAAGTCCAACGGATCGGCGTATGGCGCGATACGGCGGAACAGCTCGTCGGGGGCGATATGCAGGTCATCGATGGTTTCCCCGTAGCCGTTGTAATTGAGAACAATCCCGAGTTCACGCAGCAGCGCCAGCTCATCAGGATCCAATCTCAGGGGTTTCGCTGCATGATGGGCCGCACTGTCGAAATTGTCACCGAATGTGCCAACCACCGCCCAAGCACGCTGTGCTCCTCCCAGATAGTCGTCCACAAGCAGACTTGTGCCCTTGTCCGGCAAGGTCTCGATGTGGCTTTCCAACAGCGGGTGGCAGGGAATATCGCCGGCAAAATGATGGTCGAAATACTGTATCGAAATGCCTTGCTCCAGAAGCTTCAACAGCGGTTCTCGGTTCTTATCCAGGGATACGTCCAAGACCGTGATTCGGTCTCCCGCCTGCGCTTCCACCCGCTGCAACAACGCGATATCACGCTTCACGCCGGTGACCGGCAGGGCGTCGACAGGGCACGAAAGGCGCAATTGCTGTAGCGCACACAAACCGTCCGCATCGCCATTAAAAACGTCAAAATAGTTCATTCGGATTGAGTTTGAGCAATATGAGATTAGCCAAGGCTAGGCGAATTCTGTGTATATCTGTTAAGTTGCCAAAATTGCTTGCCTGATAAGGATCGCTGGAGCAAAAAGATCATCCAGTCTGAAACACATGTGTCGGCTTTGCTTTGCTGCCGGATCTTTATCGTATACTCTTGCGCGCTCGAAGACGACCTACCAAGACTCCGACCAGTTCAAGACCATGCCGATAGTACAGATGAGCCGATTCCAAAGCGTTATGGCTCGCGTTGCTGCCCATGGCCGACTGGCTGCGGCACAGCTCGGAGTCGGATTCGAGCAAACAAGCAGCTTAGAAGACCATCTTGCGGCGGCAATCGACTGGCTTTGCCGTGCCCAGGATGCAACGTCGGACGCTGGCGTTGCGCAAGCCTATTTTGTTCAATCTCGTCGCTGGGCGCAGTCCTACCCGGAGACCACCGGATACATCATACCGACGTTTCTGCGCTATGCGGAGAATACGGGTGATGCCCAAGTGCGTGATCGCGCCCGCCGCATGGCGGACTGGGAGTGTGACATACAACTGCCTGACGGCGGCGTGGTCGCTGGTGCAATCGGTGACTCGGATCAGCCGACGATCTTCAATACCGGTCAGGTCATCTTTGGCTGGGTGCGCGCGGCCGAAGCCTTTGGCGATGAGCGCTATTATGAATCGGCCCGGCGTGCCGCGGACTGGCTCTGTGCCGTCCAAGACGACGATGGCTGCTGGCGCCGGTTCGGCTCACCCATGACCGCCGATGCCATCAATACTTACAACACCCGCACCGCTTGGGCGCTGACACGTGCACATCAACTGATCGCCGACCAGCGTTATCTGGATGCCGCGGTTGCCAATTGCGACTGGGCGCTGACGCAACGCCGCCCGAATGGCTGGCTAAAACAGAATTGCCTGCTCGACCCGTCACAGCCATTCGTACACACAATTGCTTATGCGATGCGCGGATTACTGGAAGTGGGCGCGTATGCGGATCGAAGGCATTTTATCGACGCCGCCGTGGCGATCGGCGACGCCATGCTCGCCGCATTGCCGAAGTCAGGCTTCCTGCCCGGCCGTTTTGATCAATATTGGCGACCGACCGTGGGCTGGTCCTGTCTCACCGGGAATGCACAGATGGCCATCAACTGGGGCCGTTTGTATCAAATTGACGGGCAATCGGCCTTTCGTAATGCCGTAGTCCGCATCAATGGTTTTACCCGCAGCACCCAAATTCTCGACCTGAACAATCCGATGTGCGGTGGCATCAAAGGGTCTTACCCAATCGACGGAGGATATCACCCCTGGCAATATCCCAACTGGTCGGCGAAATTTTTTGCAGACGCTCTGATGATGGAGTTCGATCTGACCAAGAACGCCGACACCACCGCACGCCCGCTGCCTGGATAATGATGCGTCCACTGCCGTACCTTGCCGAAGATGCGGCATGGGCTTCTTGCGGCTATTGGAGAGACAAGCATGCCAGCCTCCCATTCCGGCCCCCATCCTATCCCCGAGACAGACGGCAAACACCTGCTGCTTTACTGATTTCCAATGTTGACTCGAACCGCCTTGGCTTCCGCCCCCCGCGTATTGGCTGCACTGACTTTTTTTGGCATCTTATCGCTGCCTCCTTGTGTAGCTGGTCGTCATCCTCAATTCACTCATTTAGAATACTCATTATTACCGGATTATTGCAAAGCTGCGCTGGCAACGGAGGTCGAGCAGCCGAGAATGTCAACCAAACGCCTGCCGGTAATGAGCCTCACGCAGCAACGGAAATGGCAAAATGTGGTGGGTCCGCTGTGGAATAGCCTACCTCGCTATTGCCATGGCGTATTGATGCTGAGTCGCGCTCAGAATTCAACGACTCTGAGGCGTCACGGCCTATCGGCGGCGCAAGCGTACGCAAGCGCTATCAAGGATATCGAAGTCGCATGGAGTCGATCGGCGCCTGGTGCACTACTGTGGGATAAGATGACAATCAACTATGCGCGAGCGCTCGAGGGATCCGGAAAAGTTACCGACGCGGTTTCTTTACTGCAAGAACTTGTTAAGCAGTCAGCCGAAAACCCGGAGGTACATGTGGCTCTTGCGCGTACCCTGCAGAGAGCAGGGGATATAAATGCAGCAATTACAACCTTGGAATCTGGATTGGGGACAGCACGCCAAAAAGGGCCGTTGTTATTCTATCTCGCGCGATACTATTATGAGCTCGGACAGACGCGTAAAGCAGCGGCACTGGTAATACAGGCAGAACAGGCTGGCATGAAAATGGATCGTCTGCGCAAACGACTGGAGTCGGTGCTCGACAGTAGCACACAAAATTAATATATAAAGGATAGGCGTTCTGTACCATGCGATGGTATTAGTCTTTTTATATTTAATTCATTTGCTTTCTCCTCTTTCCTGGTAATGAGTACAACACCTGCGATAGTCCTCGGTGCAGAGATCAATGGTCTAGGCGTGATTCGCGCCCTCGGTCGCGCGGGCGTTCCGGTCATCGCGCTTTCGTCCGATCCGAAACAGCCTACTGCCAGATCCCGTTTTTGTATTTCCAAGAGGTGCGCAAATGAGCGCACAGAGGAGGTGGTTGAGAGTCTGCTGACTTATGGTCGTACGTTAAAGGGCAGGCTGCCCTTATTTCTCACCATGGAGAAATCGGTCGCTATTGTTTCCCGCTATCGCGAAGAATTGCAGGCATTCTATCTTTTCAAGCTACCCTCGGCAGACAAGCTTGCTAAGCTGAACGATAAGCTGGAATTTTCCATGCTTGCTTCGACTCATGGTATTCATGTACCAGAGACCATTGCGCTTGGTGCGGATATTGACATCACGCAAGCGACCCAAGGATTACAATTCCCAATCGTGGTAAAGCCGCGGATAAAAACGGGCGCGTTCGAGGCTCATTTTGGTGCCAGAGCCTTATTCATCCAAGACCTGGAAACCCTGCGCGAGCGATTCAATGATTATCCATGGAATGAGGAGCCTTTGCTCGCCCAGTCGTTCATTGCGAGTGCCGATTCGGAAATTTACTTCACGCTGGTCTACTATGATCGCGAAGGCCATTGCCTAGCGAGTTTCTCCGGGCGCAAACTTCGAATTTGGCCTCCGCGGACCGGCAACACAGCCTACGCTGAACCAGCCAACGCAAGGACAAGCACGATTGAACAAACCTGCACGCTATTTGACAATGCAGGGTTTACCGGTCTCGGCTCTTTGGAATTCAAGCGATCGCTCGACGGTCAATCATTCATCGCGATCGAACCTACAATCGGCAGGACCGATTACCAAAACGAGATCGCCACCGCGAATGGAGTCAACATTCCTTACGTCGCCTATCGAGACTTGCTTGGCCTGAAGGCACAGCAGGCGATCCCGCGCAAAGCACCTGTCAAATGGCGGGATGTTGGAAACGATCAGCGTTCGGCGCAGCAAGCGATTGCCGAAGGTACGCTGGATCGCCATGCCTATCGACAGTCACTGAAAGGCGAACTGGTGCAATCCCTCTATGCGAACGATGATCGTCGTCCTTGGATGTATACCCAACGCCAGAAATTGGTGAAGAGAACCAAGCGGGCACTGTACACAACTTTCGACCATATACCATGGCTCTACACTCCATTCCAGAGCGTACTGCCACCTCAGGAGCGGTGGCCAGCGCATGAGATCACGGCAAGCCTACGCCAGCACCAACTGCCGAGAGAGAGCTTTGTTCGCTATTTCACAAGGGATCCCGAGCGAAAGGTGCCGAACAAGCGCGGTATTATCGTATCTCCAACGGACGGCGTGATTCGAGACATCTTCCAACGAGACAACAAGGTTGTGATTGATATTTCGATGAATTTCTATGATATCCATATGCAGAGGGTGCCGATCGATGGAACTGTTGTACAGGTGGACGAATGTGGCCATAAGCCAATCTATGGCAGCGATGACGAACGCGGCTTTTTCGAGGATCCCTGGAGTTTTGAAAAAGACTACCTGTTTCCGGTTCAGAAAGTCACAACACTGTCCACCGAAATCGGGGAAGTCGTGGTCCGCCAGATCTCCAGCATTTGGGCTCGACGTATTGAAACCTTCGTCAAGCCAGGAGACAAAGTGACAATCGGCCAACGTTTGGGCAAGATCTTTCTCGGCAGCACCGTTGTGATTGAACTGCCAGCCAGCGTGCGCGTGGTGGTGGAACCGCAGATCAAAGACCGCAGGCGCCGAGCCAGCGATCAACCCATCCTTGGGGCAGAGACCATCCTTGCGGTTTACACCACTTGATAGACGCGATTGGCATGCTCGAAGAGGATCAAAACAGATTGTTCAACCTGTGCAGAGCGATACCGATGAATAAACGGCGGAGATGGCTTTGAGAGTATTGTTCGTCGCCGGTGAGTTTCCACCGATCAAGACCATCGGGCGCCTGCGTTCAGCAAAATTCGTCGACTATTTGCGCAAGGACGGTTTCGACATGACGGTGCTGACCACTGAGGCAAACGCCAGCGTTTCAGGATTCGATCCGGCGTTGCTGGACGAAGTGCCCTCGGCAATTGAACTGCTGCGCGTTCCAATGCTAGACACCGAGGCAGTTCTGCTGGACCCGTTAAAGCAAATGGTACGGCACCTTGGTCGGGCTCCGGACAAGCCCTCACAGGCGCCTTCAACGCCTCCAGCCAGCACGTCTTCTGCAGCGAATAACAGGCTTAATCTCAAACAGCATTCGATTGATGCATTCAAATGGATTGTACGCAACTGGATTGAGGTTCCTGACAGCTACTGGCTATGGGCAGCTCGAGCCGAGGCGGTCGCTGATCAGTATTGCAACAACACAAAAGTTGACCTGGTATTCACATCCTTACCGCCATTCAGCGCGGCTCGGATCGGTTTTAGATTAAAGCGCAAGCATGGCATTCCATGGGTAATCGACTACCGTGATCTCTGGTATGGCGACGTACTCCGCGAGTGGATAAGTCCAATACGGCGGCGCCTGGAACTGATTCGCGAACGACGTTATCTGCGTTACGCCGACGCGGTGGTAGCCGTATCGGAGCAGAAAACAGCATTTTTGCAGACCCTGCAACCGAAGTCGTCAGCGCGATTTTTGACCCTGACGAATGGGTATGACCCAGAGATTTACGCCCCCTATCTGGCCGAGCCGCGCGCGCCGAATGCCACCATCGACTTCGTCTTCACCGGTCGACTCTTCAAGAATCGTCGCGGCTATTCGTTCGCCGAGGCACTTGGACAACTGGTGGCGCAACAGCCTGCACTGCGCGCACGAGTCAAGGTGCACATTCTCGGCGGAGTATCAGCGGAAATCAGACAGCGCTACGACGAGATCCTGGCGCAGTATCATATTCAAGATCTCTATCGTTTTACCGGAGATCTGCCCTATCAAGAAGCAATGCGAGCGCAGGTGCAGGCGGACTATTTGCTGCTCATTGTCGATACCGGCACAACATCCTCTGGGGTGATCCCGGGCAAGCTGTTCGAGTATGTTGCGGCCCGCAGACCGATCTTTGCATTAACCGACCCGGGAGCCACCCAGCAGATCATCGAACGCGGGAAAATAGGCACGGTGGTGCCTGCCGAGTCGGTAGCGCATTGCAGGGAAAAGCTCGCCCAATGGCTGCAACGCCCAGTACCGGAGCAATTGACGGGTGACTGGGCCTACCTAGCCCAGTTCGAACGTCGCAATATCAGTAAACGGCTTGCAAGTTTGTTGTTGGACGTTGCAAACAACAGCGATTCGCCAACGCCAGCACATTCCACCAATTAATCGGCATTCCAGCGTTCATTGTTGCCACTTAGCTGCCGATTTCCCCACCATCGTCCTTGGTGATCACGACCACGGACGGTCGCGGCGGCATCCCCGCCTTGAAGTCCGGCCAGCGGGTGGCCGGGTCTTCAAAGGTCGACACCCGCTCGAAGCCGGGAAAATCCTTGGTCCCATCGGTAGCCGGATGCTGTACGGCGACGAACAGGGTGCGGTCGTCCGGGGTGAAGCGAGGTCCGCACATCTCGGCTCCAACCGGCACGCGGAAGAACATGCGCCCGGTGCCGCGACCCGCGCCCTCGGTCTCCAGCGCCCAGACGCCATCAGCTGTCCCGGAAGCCTGCTGCCAATTCTTGCCCTGATCGGTCGCGACCCAGAGCCGGCCGCTTGCATCCACGGCGCAGTTGTCAGGGCAGGCAAACCAGCCATTCTCGCTTGTGGCCGGGTTCCATTCGGCCGCGGTACCGGGGTCGTTGGGATTGCCGGCCCGGATCAGGATCTCCCAGTTGGCCTGATCAGCGGCATGATCGCCATCCTTCGGGACCAACTCCAGCACATGGCCCCATATATTGTTCGCACGCGGATTGGCGGTATCAGTGCCGGGCCTGCCATCGTTGCCGCGCTTGCTGTTATTGGTCAGCATCACATAGACCCGTCCGTTGACCGGATTCGGCTCCACATCCTCGGGCCGATCCATCGGCGTCGCACCGAGCAGGGTCGCAGCGCGGCGTGCCTCGATCAACACGTCGGCTTGGGACGCGAAACCGTTCTCAGCCGTCAGCAGGCCCTGTCCATGCACCAGCGGTAGCCAGTCGAGGGAGCCGTCGTCGTTGAAGCGGGCCACGGATAAGATACCGCTGTCCAGCAGATTGCGGTTAGCGGCGCGATCGTTCGGATTGACCTTGTCGTTGCTGACAAAGCGGTAGAGATGCTCGAAGCGCTGATCATCGCCGCTGTAGATCACCAGGCGACCGTCACCGTTGATGACGGACTCCGCCCCCTCGTGCTTGAAGCGGCCGAGCGCGGTGCGCTTGATCGGCGTCGAGACGGGCTCCAGGGGATCGACCTCGACCAGCCAGCCGAAGCGATTGGCCTCCCGTGGCTCTGCATTGATATCGAAGCGCTCGATGACCCGGTTCAAGCCATAACGGCTGCTCGGAATGCCGCAGCGGATATAGTTGGCCTGCTCCGGATGATCGTCGTCGAGATCGCCGCCGAAATAGGCGTGAAAATTCTCCTCGGCCATCAGCCAGGTGTCCCAGGGCGTTATCCCGCCGGCACAATTGCCCAACGTACCGATGACCCGAGTACCAGTTGGATCGGCCTGGGTCTGCAGACGCTGATGGCCGGCAGCCGGACCCGACAGCAGGATTTCGGTGGCCAATGCGGTGATGCGCCGGGCGTAGGGGCTTTCGCGGACGACATGCCAGCGGCCGTCCTTGCGCCGGATCTCAAGGATCGAGCCGCCATGGGCGGCCAGCTGGATCTCGGCTTCGGCCAGGCTCGGCTCGCCAACGGCGGCCGAACTCGGTACCGGGAACATCACCTCCGGATTGGTGTACTCGTGATTGACGCACAGCAGCCCGTGCTCGGCATTCTTCGACCCCGGCGGCAGCGGAATGTAACCGATGAAGTCATTGTTATAGCCGAACTGGGCCGACTGCGCAGCCGGGCTTTGGCCGCCAGGGTCGAATGCCGGAGCACCGGGCAACAGCGGATCACCCCAACGCATCAGCACCTCGGCGGTATAGCCGGGGGCGACATGATGCGTCTTGTCGACGCCGTGCGCGATCTCGGTGAAGGCAAAGCGGGTCGTCTCGGTGGCATCCTTGATGCGCGCGTCAGAGTCGGTCTCGGAATTGCCGGCAGCCTCCGCGGCAGCCGCCAGGGCCGCCAACGGCGAGGCGGCCAGCACACCCAATGCCGAGACGCCAAGAGCACCGCGCAGCAGGTCGCGGCGGCTGAAGCGCTGCTGGATGACGTCGCCGAGGGTCGGCGCTGTGGATGGGTTGGTCGAAATATCCTCCTGGGCCTCGTAGAATTCGGCCGGGCTGATGGAGGCGTTGTCTGGGCGATCTGGATTCATGAGTCTCGCATTCAGTTGCAGCAGGGAGTGCAATCGTTGGCCGGCGTTCAGCTTGCCGGCAGGGTTGAATCACCATAGCCGAACAGTATGACAAATTCATAACCGAACCTGTTTTGCAAGTCGTCGATGCTGGAAGTCTTGTCGTTCTTCTCTTGGTCCGCTGCAAGAAAGGCTGCGGGACGACACACCAGGTTTTGACGACACGAGTCTATCTTTGGGCTCAGCGACTAGCTGTGGAGCCTACAATACAGGGAGCCCACAATACAGAGCATGAACCACAGCGCCAATGAACTTCACCGCCAAGAGATCCTTGCAGACGTCCTGGGCGGGTGGTGCCTTCGAAGAATGTAAGGATTTACCGCAGAGACGCAGAGTGCGCAGAGGGGCCAAGGCGCCTCGCCCGCGAGCGGACCTTCACCATCCATGGAAGCCGCCAGGCGTAGGAGCCCGCTTGCGGGCGACCCGGCAAAAGATGCCAGCGAAGCGGACGCAAGCGTCGAAGTACAGGAGACCCGAAGTACACAGCCGAAATACACGAAATACAGCGAAATACAGGACACCCAGCTAACGATTGATAAATGATCCCCTATGACCCGCAGCCGCTTGCGCAGGTCTGCGACTCTAAGCTCGACGTCGACAGCAAGCGCGGGCTTCGCTTCGGGCGCATGGGCATATCCGAAGATCAGGACATCGGTCGCCGCTTTTCGGTGGGGGAGGTCGGTATCCATAAGAAGGCTAGAGGTCCGTGGGTCGCCAGCAAAGACTGGTGCCAAAATCACTGGTTCTTGCTTTTGCGCAATGGTCAGATGGCCATTGGAACCGATATCGAACGTACACTTGACCGCGACCAACCATACTTCCGCACCGTTCATATCCCGCACCCAAGTGCGCTCGGCAGCGAAAGGAGTTTGGTTATTCAGGCTCCACACGGTCAACGCACGCAGTCACTGGGCCTAATTGACCTGCACCGATCCACCCTTGATCCGATTCACCCCCGACGATCGGCTGAGCAGATAGGCGCCGCGGATCAATACCTTGCCTTCTCGCGTCAAGGTAATGCTGGCCTTGCCGCATTTGAGCACGATCTCCCTGTCCGCACGCAGCAGAATCCGCTCATCGTCGATGTCCGCGTGCACGGCTTCAGGTGCCGATCGGTTGCGGGCTGGATGCTGGACGAGGCCGATCACCAGTGGCGATCTCGGGTCGCCGCCCTCGAACAACAGCGCCACCTCGCGACCGATATCGGCGTCCGCGAGTTGGGCCGTGGAGCGGGCTTGGAGTGCGGTCTCCTCGGGGTTGCCGGGAAAGGCCACCAATGGCTCGCCGGCATCGTCAAAACCGAGCAGAACGCCGATGACCACGCCGTCGATATATTCGACCCGCTCTGTTGTCAGGGGCGATGGAGTCTCTGTCGCTGCCATGTGTAGCGCCTCCGCGGTCAGTGATCGAGGATCTTTCGATGACGAGGTTCCTAGGCTGGCTGTTGATTGCTCTTTGCTCATCATCCTCGCAATGGTCATCTTCATCGCCGGATGGGTCATCCAATCTGTTGTGCGCGTCCAGCTGAGATTTATTAACTCATCGTAAAGGGGGATCGACATTTGGTCAATGCACCATCCGCATACTTCGTGGCCGTACTCCTTATCGTATACCGGCGTCTGTGCTTGCACATCTTCAGCCCCTGACAGGCAGCACACAAGGCCCGCAAATCGGGAAGCTTGGCAGGGTTGTGATTGTTTTCGAGTGTCCGCGTGGTGGGCACGACGACGGTTTTCCACGTTTGCAGCCGCGCTGTCAGGAAATCCAGAGATCTACTTAGATAGGCTGCGTGAATACGCCCGATAGGATGTGCACCGATGGATGTGTACTAGTACAACGTTGCGGATGTCCCGCTACCGTTTCGGAAGCCCACATGAAGCGCGCGTTTTGGTCAGCGCGTGGATGTCCGCCGGAGTCATCCTTTTCTTAAAGTGTCCTTTTCTTAAAGTGCTTTTTCTTCCGTAGGTGTCCTTTTTCTTCCGTAGAGCGCGTGGACTACATCTACTTACGGGCTGCGCGGTAACGCGGCGGCCCTGTGGCGGTTGCATACGGCGGCCGTCGTGGCGGCGCTGTTCGGGTTAAGTAAAGTGGGTGTCCTTTTCTTAAATCTTTTCTTAAAGTGCTTTTTCTTCCGTAGGTGTCCTTTTTCTTCCGTAGAGCGCGTGGACTACATCTACTACGGGCTGCGCGGTAACGCGGCGGCCCTGTGGCGGTTGCATACGGCGGCCGTCGTGGCGGCGCTGTTCGGGTTAAGTAAAGTGGGTGTCCTTTTTCTTTGTTTTCTCTTCCGCTAAATGGGTGTCCTTTTTCTCTTTCTGTTCTCTTCCGCTAAGTGGGTGTCCTTTTTCTCTTTCTTCTCTTTCTGTCCTTTTTCTCTTTCTGTCCTTTTTCTCTTTCTTTTTCTCTTTCTTTTTCTCTTTCTTTTTCTCTTTCTTTTTCTCTTTTCTTTTTCTCTTTTCCTTTTTCTCTTTTTCTTCGAAGTGGGTGTCCTTTTTCTTCTTTTCCTTTTTCTTCTTTGGTGTCCTTTTTCTTCTTTTCTTCCTCCTTTTTCTTCCTGGTGTCCTTTTTCTTCCTTTTTCTTTGTTTCTTTTTTCTGTTCGGGTGCCCTTTTTCTGTCTTTTCTGTTCGCTTTTTCTGTTCGATGGTTTCCCCGGCCGGAAAACACTCTGGATCTGTGTCCAACGGACCGCCGACTTCGTGCTCGCGTTGAGGGCGCAGCGCAGCATCGGGGAGAGTTATGGGTAATGGTCTGGGTTTTGCCGTTCACGGCAGTTCTGCATCTCGCGCTGCCAGTCGTCGCAGGTCGGATCGTCGGCGACGCGTCGTCACTTCAAAGACCCAGCCCAGGAACAGCCGCTCCGGCTCGCTCCGGGGCAGTCCCTGAAACGGCGCCAGGGTCTCGATCAGCCGCCAGGCACCGCTGGCGGACAGGGCGTCCATGGCGCGGGCAAAGGCGCCCGCGTATTCCTCCTCCCGCAGCGTGAACACGAAGTGCCCACCGCGTGTCGCAAGCCACCTCACCAGACCGGCAAGTTGGGCCGCCGGCACATGGGTGGGACCGAACAGGCCCACCGCGATGACGGCGTCGAAGGCGCATCCAGGCGCAGAGTCGGTACCGATCTTGTGTACCAGCGCCTCCCGATACACGCCCTTGCGCCTGGCCTGAGCCAACATGCCGTCCGAAGCATCGAGAGCAATCAGATTGCGGTAGCCGAGCCCGGCCAGCACCTGACCGACCAGCCCGGTGCCGGCGCCGAGGTCGAGGATGGCGGCATCCCTGGCCACGTGGCGGGCCAGGGCCTCGGCCGCGACAGCCGGCACCCGATAGCCATGCAGGCGGTCGAGGTCCGCGTCATAGTTCTCGGACCAGCGATCATACAGGGCCTTCAGCTCATCCGGACTGGACGCCTGCCAGTTCAGTCGGGCCGGGTTGTCCGCCATGGCTCAGCCGCGGGCGCCGAAGATGGCGCTGCCGACCCGTACCAGGGTGGAACCCTCCTCGATGGCGATCTCGAAATCGCCGCTCATGCCCATGGATAGGCCCCTGGCATCCAGCCCCGGCAGCTCGGCGTCGAGACGTTCGGAAAGGCTATGCAGCCGGCTGAAGACGGTACGCAATGCGTTCTCGGTGGCGTTGTACGGGGCCATGGTCATGAGGCCGAGCACCTGGAGACGTGGCATGGCCGCGATTGCGCGCACGGCGTCGAAGAATGCGGTCAGTTGCGCGGGCTCCTCAGGCCAGGCGTCGCATTCGAAGCCGCCCTTGCTCTCCTCCCCGGAGACATTGACCTGCAGATAGACCGCCAGCTCGCGCCCCTCCTCTTCCAGGGCCTGTTGCATGCGTTCGGCGATCTTGATCCGGTCCACGGCGTGGAAACAATGGGCGTGGCGGGCCACGTCCTGCACCTGCCTGGATTGCAGATGGCCGATGAAGTGCCACTGCAGGTCGGGCAGATGGGCTAGTGCGGTGGCCTTTTCGGCCAGCTCGGCGCTGCGGTTCTCACCAAAGTGGCGTACCCCGGCTACGTAGGCCGCGTTCAGTTCCTCCACCGGCTTGCCCTTGCTGACGGCTACCAGTTCTACGTCCGCGGCCCGGCGGCCGCTGTGCTCGGCGGCCTGGGCCATACGTTCGCGCACGGCGCGCACCGCTTCGGTCTTGTCGTTCATGGTTGATTCCTCGGGCTCGATTTCAGGCGTGGCCGATGACAGCGACCGCAACCTCGCTGTCGTGATGGAAAGGTCCGAACTGGAAATCGCCGTACATCTCGACGAGCTTCAGCCCACAGGTCTGCAACAGAAGCTGGAATTCACCCGGGGTGAACACACGACTGCGCCATAGTACGACCTTTTCGCCCTCGAAGTTGCCGTCGGTGTCGTAGGTGCGGAAGTGTCGGTCCTGCTCCAGAATCTGGGTGGCGGCGTCGTAGCGGTTCTGGGTCCACAATTCGACCAGCTTACCGCTGTTCGGGTCTTCCATCCGGCGTTCCTTGCGCAGCAACTGGTCGTTGTCCAGCCAGTGCTCGTCCCTGGCCTCGGCCCAGGTGGGGAAGTCGATGACCAGGGTGCCACTGGCGCCCAGGTGACGCTTCAGGGTGCGCAGACAGGCCTGCTGATCCTCGATGCTCAGCAGGTAGACGATGCTGGCGAAGGGGATGAACACGAAGTCGAATTGGCGGCCAAGGTCGAACTCGCGCATGTCCACCTGGTAGAGGTGGATGCGCCCGCTCACCCGGGGGTCCAGGCCCTCGAGCTTGTCGCGGCACAGGCCCAGCATGGCCGCCGAATCGTCGATGCCGTGCACGACGCGACCGGCCTCGGCCAGTGGTATGGCCAGCCGGCCGGTGCCCACGGCGATCTCCAGGATCTCGGCGTGACATTCGGTGAACTGCCGGTACATGGCAACGTCCTTGTCCGTCTTGCGGTACATCCAATCGTACAGGCGCGGCTGGTCCGGGACCTTGGGGAAACGATTCGTCATGGTGAGGTGTCTGTCTTTGCCGAGTTGATTTGTCGTTGCCGACGCGACGCTCGCAAGCGCGGGGCTAGGCTGTTGAGCAGACCGGCGCCGAGGCCGGTCTGGGTCAGCAAGACCGCTTGCTCAGGTCCGAAATTCAGCAGCACGGCGCCGGCCATGCCGACCACGCTGGGCGCCAGCAGCAGACCGAAGCCGGTGTTGATGTTCCGGTGGAAATCGCGGGCGATACGGAAGGCTTCCGGCAGGGCATCGAGGTGGCCGTCCATCAGCAGGATCTGGGCGGTGTCGGTGGCGATGTCCGAGCCGCCCTCGAGCGACACCGACACATGGGCCTTCTTCATCGCGATGGCGTCGTTGATGCCGTCGCCGACGAAGCAGACCTTGCGCCCCCGGGCCACCAGGTCCGCGATCACGTCGGCCTTTTGTTCAGGCAGGGTCTCGGCGACATAACCGTCCAGGCCCAGCTCCCGGGCCAGGTGTCGGGTCGGGGCCTTCTGGTCGCCCGACAGGATGACCAGTCGATCAATGCACTTGATCGCACGCAGTCGCCGCAGGGTCTCCACCACCTCGGGGCGGATCCGCGGCTGCAGTTCGATGGTGCCCGCCAAGCGGCCATCCCGGGCGATGCCGACCCAGCTGCGGCCGTCGTCGCGCAAACGCTGCCAGAGCGCCAGGGCCGGCTGCGGCAGCCTGACGTCGAGAGAACGCATGAAACGCTCGCTGCCGATCTGCCATTGTCCGTCGCGGCTGTCTACGGTCAGGCCGAAGCCGATTCGACACTGCGCCCGGTCCGTGTCGTACAGGGTCAGTCCACGCGCCTCGGCCGCGGCGAGGATGGCCCGCGCCACTGGGTGCTGCTGGTGGCGCTCGGCGCTCGCCGCCCAGGCCAACAGCTCGTCTTCCAGCCAGTCGCCGTGGACGTGGATCCGGGTCACGTCCATCACGTCCTCGGTCAGGGTGCCGGTCTTGTCGAAGACGATGGTGTCCACCTGTTGCAGTAGGTCCAGGGTTCGAGCGTCTTTGATCAGGATGCCGTGCTCGGACATGCGTTTGAAGTAGCTCAGGGCGCTGACCGGGGCCACCAGACGGATGCGATAGGTAAAATGGGACTGCAGGATGCACAGGGCACTCGCCGGTCCGAGCACCGGCCAGACCAGGAAACCCAGGGCGATCGTCGGCAGCACGGTCTTCTCCGCCAGCGCCTCGGCACGTACCTGGATGCCGGACTTGAGCTCCTTGGTTTGGTTGAGGATGCGCTCGACGTTGGCCACGGCGGTCGCCGCCCCTGCCTTGTCGACGCGGACCAGGGCCTCGCCGGTCAGCACCTGGGTCGAGGCGTAGACGTAGTCGCCCGGACCCTTTTCCGCCAGTTGCGACTCGCCAGTCAGTAGCCGTTGGTCCACCGTGATCCCTCCCTCCACCAGCCTACCGTCCACCGGTACCCCCTCGCCCGCACGCACCCGCACCCGATCGCCAGGCAACAGTGCATCCACCTCGACCTTCAGGTCGACGCCGTCGCGCTCGCACCAGGCGTGGCGCTGCTGCTCAGCGCGGATGCCGAGGTAGCCCTGGGCGGTGTTGTTCTGCACCTCGAGCGCCAGCTTCTCGGCCAGGTAATAGAGCACGTAGGTCAGGCCCATGACAAACACGTAGCCCGCCCCGAAGGCGGTGATGCAGGACAGAAACAGGATGGTCTCGATACCTACCTTGCCACGGCGCAGCAGCAGCAGCGCCCGCCAAAACACCGGTAAACTGAGGTAAACGAAGCCGGGTATCGCCGCCAGGGTCAATAGGGGCGTGGTTAAGCTGCCGATACCCGCCGCGGCGGTCAACCCAGCAGAGGCGGCCAGGTTGCGGTTCGCCTCGCGCACTTGCACGGCATGCTCGGGCAGTGCCGCTGTCTTCAGCCGGGCCGCTGTCTTCAGCCGGGCCGCCGGTTTGGACAAGGCGTGTCCTGCAACACGGATGCCCCCTTTGCGCGCCCGGCCCCACACCTGGTGCAGCAGGCCGGCGTTCGCGCCGGGGACGATGAGGGTGCTCAGCTGCATCCGGGAATCAGCCGCCCAGGGCCTGCAGTTGTTGGTAGGCGCTGACCGAGCCGCCGAACTCCAGGAGGTAGAGGAAGTACTCGAAGCGCTCGCCCAGGTAGCGGCGGGCCTTTTCCGACAGCGCGTCCCGGGTCAGGTCGGACGGGTATTGGGCCATGATATCGGAACCCTGGAACAGCTCGAACACGCTGCTGATGGCCAGTACGTAGAACAGGTCGTGGTCCATCTTGTAACTGCGGCGGCGCGCCTGGTCCCAGTCTGTCCGGATCTGCTCACGGTATTTCGTCAACAGAAACAGATACGGGATTCCGGCATTCCAGAGACGGCTCGAGATGGTCCGCACCCGGCCGACGTCAGCGCCCGGGAAGTAGCCCTGCAGCACCTCGGCCAGTGGGTCGTACTTAAGCAGATTGGCCAGACTGTAATGGCCCAAGGCGGACGGCGTGGAGAACTTGGCCAGGGTGCGGTACAACAGGCTGGCCAGGTCGCGCAGGGCGTGCAGGGTGCGCATGTGCGGGTCGAGCTCGGCCATCGGCCGGGTGGAGTCCAGATCGGTGAGCACGGCCTGGGCGCTGTCGAAGTCGAACTCGAGGTTGGTCCATTCCGGGGAATAACGGTACAGGCCGGCGGCCGTGAAGTCGTGCATCAGGCCGCCGATCTGCCGCGACAGGATGCGGATCGCGCGCAGCCGTGTGATCTCGCAGCTCAGTTCGCCGTCCACGTCCAGGGCGCGCAGCACCCGCTCGCAGTAGGCGTCCTTGTCCGGGTCCTGGCCAAGGCGAGTGACCGCACCGTACTGCAGCTCCGACAGTCGGTAGGGCGCGCTGCCATGCGACAGGGAGATGCTGGCGCCCATGGGCTTGCCGTCGAAGCGGTAGGACTCGTCGTACTCGATCACCGCCATCGGTACGATGCTGGTCACGCCGGCCTCAGTGAGGCGCTTGGCGTTGTCGTATTCCAGGGCCGCGCGCTCGTGCAGGATGCCGCCCACCGGGGCCACCTTGCCGAACACGATGCTGTATTCGCCCTCCCGGGTAAGGCCGAAATGCGGATAAGTGGCGAAGCTCTCCAGAGGAATCGTGGTCGGCGGCGACGGGATGTCGCTCATCGGCACCATCAGGGAGTCTCGGTTGCGGGCGCCGGCCTCCGGGTTCCAGACCCCGACGCCCTTCAACTTGGCGGCGGCGAAGCGGCGATCGGGAACGGACTTGAGGGCCACACCCTCGCGCAGGATATGCCAGGCGCTGCGGCCACGCACCGAGAAGCGCGGCATCTGCTTCCAACTGGCCAGGTCCAGGATATGCTGGAACTCGCGGTCGGAGATGTCGACACCGTCATAGCAATGGGTGACGGTGTAGCCCAAGGGCGTTGTCATCGCAGGCGCTCTCCTGCCCGTGCAGGGCGGCAACGAATCATGGCGGTCGACGCATGCGAATCGGGCGTCATGGCAGCAGACCGTCCCGGCGCAGCAGGCCGATGGCGTCCTCGAATGCGGCGAAGGTCTTGTCGAGATCGGCGTCGCTGTGGGCGGCGGTGAGAAAGCTGCTCGGGGCGATGTCGACGCCATTGATCAGCAGCGCCAACCGCAGGGCCTGGAACAGGTTTGCATCGCCCCGCCGCAGCAGAATGCGCGGGTCGACCAGGCCTGGCTTGAAGTCTGCGGCCGGGATCGTGGCGCCGCCGTGACCGACCAGGAACTTTACCATCGAAGACTCGCCGTATACGGCCCAATCGAGGCCATGCCGGTCGATGATCTCGTTCAATCCCCGCCGCAGGTCCAGCGCCGAATGCTCCGCTAGACGCTGGGGAGCCCCAGTGCTCAGGTGCCCCAGGGCGGCCACACCGGCCGCCGCCGACAGCGGGTTGCCGCTGAAGGTGCCCATGTGGGTGAGCTTGTGACGGCCGATACGCCGAGCTCCTTCCTCGGTCAGACAATCCATGATGTCCGCGCGGCCGGCGACGGCACCGCCGGGCAAACCGCCAGCCAGCAACTTGGCCAGGGTCGTGAGGTCCGGCGTGACGCCGCAATATCCCTGGGCGCCCCCGGGCGACACCCGGAAGCCGGTGACCACTTCGTCAAAAATCAGCAGCACGCCATAGCTGCGGGTTAGCTCGCGCAGGCCGTGCAGAAAGTCGCCATCGATCGGGACCACGCCGGACGACGGCCCGGTGGGCTCCAGGATGATGCAGCCGATGCGCGAATCATTGGCCAGTGCCTGCGCCACCGTCTCCAGGTCGTGGCCGGCACAGACCCGGACCCGGTCGTCGACGAAGCTCCCCGCGACCATCTCGCTACCTGTGATCAGCGGCTCGCGCCAGCCGTGGTAATGGCCGACGAAGCGCAACAGCTTCGGCTTGCCGGTGTAGGTTTGGGCTAGGGACAGCGCGAGCAGATTGGCCTCGGTGCCGGATGCGGCAAAGCGCACACGTTCGGCGGACGGGATCAGGTCGATCACCCGCTGCGCCCAGTCGGCCTCGATGGTCTGACAGGCCGAATAATGGGTGCCCTTGCGGATCTGCTCGCCGACCGCGTTCACCACGGCGGGCGGGTTGTGGCCGAGCAGTATGGCGCCGTGGCCGGCCCAGTAATCGATCAGGTCGCTGCCTCCGAGACTCCATTTGTGGGCGCCGGCGGCGTGGCTGACGTGAACCGGGAACGGCTGCATGATCCGGCTGTCGGTGCTCACACCGCCAGGCAGCAAGGCCGCCGCCCGTTGCGCGGCCCGGGCGTCAGCGGCGAACAGGGCCGCATAGCGCTCGATGATGCGCTTCATGGACGCGGGGCTCGGGCGGCTGCCATCAGAACAGCCCTTTCGCCTTGCCGCCTTCGACCATCAGCATCTGTCCGGTGATGTGGTTGCCGAGATCACTACTGAGAAAGGCGATCAACCCTGCCAGCTCCTCGACCCGACCCAATTGGCGGGTGGCGGTGTAGGCGGCCATCTCCACCTCGGCCTCCTCGAAGGTTTTGCCGTCGCGCTCGGCCATGCGTTGCAGGATGCCCTCGCCGAGATCGGTGTGGAACAGGCCCGGGCACAGGGTATTGACGCGAATGCCGTCGACCCCGAGCTCATTTGCCAGTGATTTGTTCAGCACCGCGATGGCAGTGCGGAACACCCCGGACAGCAGGTAGGTGGCGTTCGGCTCCTTGACCGCGTAACTGGAAATATTGAGGATGCGGCCCCAGCCGCGCTCACGCATTCCGGGCACCACGAGCCGGCACAGACGCAGCACCGGCAGGAAGATGGTCTCGAAGCCGTTGCGCCAGTCCTCTTCCGACAAGGTGCTGAAGCCGCCCATCTTGGGGTGTGCGATGTTGCTAACCAGGATGTCGACGCGGCCGAATGCAGCGAGGGCCCGCTCCACCAGGCGCTGGGCCTCGTCGGCGCCGTTCAGGTCGCAGGGCACCGGCAGGACATCGACGCCGGTTTCGGCGCGAATTTGCTCCGCGGTGCCCTCCAGGGCCTCGGCGCCCCTGGCGCAGATGACCAGGTCCGCGCCCTCGCGGGCCAGGGCCATGGCGGCACCCCTGCCCAGGCCCTTGCTGGCCGCGCAGACCAGCGCCACCCTGTCGTTCAGATTCAAGTTCATGGTGTCGGATCGAAGTTGTTGCGGATTCGGGTCATAGACTCTGCGTCTTGCCGCCATCGACGACCAGATTGATGCCGTTGATGTAGCCCGCCAGGGGTGAGGCGAGGAAGGCGATGCACCAGGCAATCTCCGCCGGATCGGCGAAGCGGCGCACAGGACACAGCGAATACATGTGTTCGATGATCTCGGCCTCGGACTTGCCGCTGGCCTTGGCCTTGCCGGCGATGACCTGACGCAGCTCCCGGGTGTCGGTAGCCCCGGGCAGGACGTTGTTGACGGTGATGCCATCGGGACCCAGCTCTGTGGCCAGGGTTTTGGCCCAGTTGCCGACTGCGGCACGGATGCTGTTGGACAGGCCCATGTTCGGCAGCGGCTGCTTGGCGGCATTCGATGTGACGTTGAGGATGCGGCCGTAGCCAGCCTCGCGCATGCCGGGCACCACTCGCTGCGCTAGCAGGTGGGCGATGATCAGGTGCGAGGTCAGAAAGCGCATGAAGTCGTCCGGGGTCTTCTCCAGCAGCGGACCGGTGCTCGGCCCCCCGGTATTGTTGACCAACACATGCACCGGCTCGCCTCCGGCCAGGTGCGCGTGCAGCGTCTGGGTCACCGCCTCGGGCTCGAAGAAATCCGCCACCAGGTGACAATGCCGCTGGCCCGAGGTCGTGTCCAATGCCGCCAGGACGTCCCGCAGGCGTTCTTCACTGCGGCCCATCAGCACCAGATTGGCCCCAGCCTCGGCCAGCACCGATGCAGTTGCCTTGCCGATACCCGAGGTGCAACCGCACACCAGGGCGTTCTTGCCTGTTAAATCGATCTTCATCATGCCGTCAAGCTCTCGAATCGAGCCATTGCCGAAGAGTCGACCTTGGAAAGGGACTCGAGAATTGCCAATTCCGGAGGCCGCGACGGCACCGTCATGCATCCTGCGAGAGCCTGAGGCAGCCTCTGCGAGAGCACGTGCCTGGCATATCGGGCGCAGAGATGCTGCCGTTGAGCCGACAGGGATGTCTTCACGGCGTTCACTTGTCGTTACCCGGAGGCTGCCTGACGCCGCGACCTTCGGTCGTCGTCGCACCAGCCTTCGAGGAGGCGGGCGATGGCATCGGCGCCGACCCGCAGCGTCAGCTCGGGGCTCCCGCTGAGGGCAGACCCGTCAAGTGGGTTGGCCCGCAGATCGGCATCGATGGCCGCCAGTCGCCGTTGCAGACTCTCGAACAGCTCGGTAGCGGACACCGCACCCCGGCTGATCAGGAAGAAGTGATCGAAGATGGCTTGATGGTGAGCACACACCTTTGCCACCGCCTCGATGCCGTCGGCCTTGGCTGACTTGAGTAGCGAGGCCCCTTCCGGAACCAATCGATCGGCGATGGCGAGGTGTGCCTTCTGACTCTGCAGATAAGCGTCGCGCATGCGCTGGGCGGCTGCGTTGCATTCCCCCTGGCGGGCGGCCCGGTTCACGGCCTTTGGCAGGCCCACGTAGTCGGACGCCCAACGGCCCGTGAAGCCCTGGTGTACCCGCATCATCACGGGTCGGATATGGTTTCCGTAGTAGTCGAGGGTGCAAGAACCCGTATACTCGTAGATCAGTGTACACAGGTTCCACACCTGGGTGTAATGCATCAGGATGGCTTGGTCGAAGCTGTGCTTGGCGCGCAGATCCCGATTCAGTACCTGCCACAGTAGCAGCATCACCTGGTGGCCGGTGATCCAGCGAAACCAATAGGTGGACATCTGATCGAAGCGGGTGTCGAACTGGGACCCAAGCCGGGGCAGGCACAGGGTGCCGATGGCCGGGAAACCGCCTGGCAGATCGTCGTCCATCGCCGGAAGCCGCAACACCTCATTGCCGAATGCATAATCCCCATAATAGGGCGTAGTCCTTTCCATACTAGGCGCTGACGGCGATATGGATGACTTCGAATTCGAGCCCGTTGGGGTCTTTGGCGTAAAAGCACAGCATCTCGCCGGGACTCGGGATATAGTCCGACGGCTGCTCCGTGCTCTTGAAGCGGAAACGGCCGGATTGGTAGAGGCGAATCCACTTGTCGCGCATCGCGTACAGGCGTTCTCGGGTGTCTACCATGACGCCAAAATGCTGATACTGCAGGGCGCTGGCCTCGGGCAAGGTATGCCCTTCCTTGATGTCAAAGACGTGGAAGCGGATGTCACCGACCTGCAGCTCCACCAGCCGGGTGCACATCGGCATGCGCTCCTGAATACCGCGGGGCAGGGTCTCGAAGGTCCTGTCCCAGGTCGCTTCACAGTCGAAGTACGCCTTGTACCAGGCGACGGTGTTGTCGTAGTCGTCGGTTTGAACGGCGATGTGGTCCAGAGCTACAGTCATGAGCTTTCTATCTCGAATTTGGCCATTTTGGTAGACTCCCACGCTACTCAATGCCTGAAATGTCGTGGGGGGCCGAAAAGTTTTCGACGGCTTGGGTTCCCGAGCCGCGAAATTATTCTTTTCAAAAGCGATCTGTTTCTAACAGGATTTCTTGCCGGCAAAGACGGCCAAAGTCGAGTTTGAACTCTGCTTCTTTATGCCTTGCAAAAGGATGGGAACGTCGACTGGACGAGATTATAGACGACCGAACGGGAGCAAGGCAACCGGGGCAGGCAGGGCAATCGCATCAGGCTTCGCGAATTTTCGGATTCGCTAATGCGGATTTTTCCTTATGGGCTTGGGCGGTTGAAAGTGCAGTTCCCCAAGATGGGAGTCACTCCAACCGGCCTTGAGTCGCTTGGTCTTGATGCCGAGCTTGGCGCGGTCCTGCTTGAGCCGCGTGATGGCGATGTGGCGCAGCACCGCGAGGTTTTCGCGGGCGTTGGCCTCGCGCACGCGGCAGTCGTCCTCGCGGAAGGACACGTCGATTCCCCAGTGCAGCGTGTTCTCGATCCCCCCCGGAATGTCTCTCCACCTTTGGTCAGCTTGTACTTCCCGAGGGTAGAGAATTTCGGAGGTTCCGCCAACCGACTCTCAGGGTCATCAGCCAGCCGGCGAAGTCGGGCAGGAGGCGGTCGAGAATCCCGCGCCCGCGCTTGACCACCACGAACAGGGTGACGGTGGCACTGGTGAAGACCCACAGCCAGAGCAGTTCGCTGCCTTGCGGCCAGGGGGTCTCGTCGGCATGCAGCAGGTCGCTGGCGACCGCCGCATCGATCAGTTCCTGCTCCAGCGGCGCGCCCGCAGCGGCGGCCTCGTGCAGGGTGCTCTTGAGGGTGCCGACGCTCAGGCTCAAGCCGAGCCAGTCGTGCAGAAACTCGCCGATGCGCCGGTACGACATCCGAAAGCGCAGACGCAGCGCCACGATCAAGCTCGCCAGACCCGGCCCGACCAGACGCCATTCGCTCAAGGCGACGGGTTCGAGGCTCGGGTCTTCGACTGCGCCGGTGCCGGGGCGCGCGCGGGTGTGATGGCTGCAGCCGCAGAGGCTGTCCTGGAAACATGCCCGCCTCGACGCCGCCTTCGTCGCTCGGCTCTCCGCTGCCCGCCGACGGACGCTCCCAAGGCGCTCGGCTGCCGGGCGGACGAGAACTGTTGGTCGGATTCTGCCGCAACCGTTTGCGCGCCTCCTTGAGATCCTCCAGCAGCCGCAGCGACAGCCCGCGCAACTACTCTTCGTCCAAGTTTTGGGCGTAGGAGAAAACAGGGACAGACCACGTTTTTCTGCTAGACTTGGTTCGGTGCTATGTTGCTATTGTCTTTGAGATCCTGTTATCCATGCCTAGACGCGCACGTATCATCGCCGCCGGCTACCCAATGCATGTAGAAAACGTGTTCTGTCCCCTTTTTCCATGCTTTTTCCATGGTCACACCGCACCGGCTGTACCAAGGCTTGGCAGACTCTGATCAGGCTCGTTTTGCTGCGTATCGCAGGTTGTTCGAGGATATGCTCAGCGCCGAGTTGCTTCAACGTTTCCGCGAGTGCACCAACGGCGGCTTCGTGCTTGGCAGCCCAAAGTTCGAGCGGCAGATCGCCGCTATGCTCGGTAGACGAACCTGGAAGGGAGCACCAGGACGGCCGCTAAAGGAAATCGATGCGGATGCGCAAGGTGAGCTTGCATTGTAGAAAACGTGGTCTGTCCCCTTTTTCCGCTAGGTGAGCTTGCATTGTAGAAAACGTGGTCTGTCCCCTTTTTCCGCTGTGGCCTTCAGCATGACCGGAACAACGCCTGGTAAAAAGACCGCCTGGGCAATATTCTCGGCCTGGAAACGCCGACGCCACAGGCTTCCCTCGCGCATCTCGGCGGCCAAGATTGCCGCAACGCCTGGTGCGGGCAACGCATCAAGGTAGAGTCCGCGTCCCAGATCAGCCAGCAGCGGCGTCGGTATCAGCTGTGGCGCTCCGCCGGCGAGCGCTCGTAGCCGTTCCCACCAGGCTGGATCATCCGGACGCTGCCAAGGCTGATCGGCATCGCGCAGCTGCCAGGTGGAGCCTGTTGCCAACGCGTCGACGGCGGCGGCTTGCAGGTCACGTTCGCGGGGAGCGAGTCGCTCGGGAAGGGTCAGGATGAACGTCGATAGCTCGGCATGGGCCAGCAGTCGCCAGTGCCAGGGGTCGAGCAGCCGATCCAATGGCAGCGAGGACTTGCGAGCGCGCTCCAGCAGTTGTCGACGCAGGAAGCCCGGCGCCTCTGGCGAGTCATCGATAAAGGCTGTCGCCAGCGCCTGTACCTCAGGGATCATCGCAACCAGCTCGGCGGTCGGGGTGCCATCATCATCCAGCAAGCGATCCAGCCACTCGGGAAGCTCGTGCAAACTACTGGGCTGAGCCAGCCAAACCTCCAGCATCGCCTCGGCGTAGTCGGTCAGGCTTGCCTCCGGCGCACCCCCTCGCAGCGGTTCGCCGTCTTCGTTGATGCGCACCAAGAATCGGCTGTCCGCTGAGGTGACCTGACTCTCCGACTGAGATAGCCTGACCTGGGCGAACGCAAGTGTACCTTGCCGATCTGACCCTGCGGGGCCTGGAAATGCATCTAGCGAACAATGCGACGAATAGGCCGCGGCGATTCGCGATGGCAGCGCCTCGCGCGCGTTCATGATCAGTTTGTTGAGATCGCTCGCTGCAAATACGGGGGGTGACGATTGCACGATCTCCAGTGTCCCGCTTGCCAGCGCAACCCGGTAAAGCTGCGCGACGAACTGAACCCAGGCGGCTCGGGCGTGAGCCGTTCGAGTCAGCAGCGACGATTGGCGCGCGTTGTCTCGATTCATAACGACAGGGCTAACTCCGGTAGGGGCCAATCAGATCAGCGATTGCGAAGCGAGAAAAAGACCGTTTCCCGCTGGTTGCGATAGAGGTTGCCAAGCGCCGCACCGATTTCATGATCGGGCAGCGGTTCCCAGTCTCCTTCGGCATTTTGCCAGGTGACGGATGTCCCTCCAACGGGCTGGATCAGGATACGGCCGTGGTCCGCTCTCAGTCGCACGATGGCACCGCGCGGATTGCCGCAGACGCGGTAGTCCTCGCGAACGTAGACGCGGGCATCGCGATAGAAGCCGATGCTGGCGCCCTTCTGGGCTCGCAGCAACAGAAAGAAGCCATCTTCGATGTCTTCTTCATTGGCCATCATGACACCGAGACGGGTGGGAAAGCGGGATGGGCGAATGAATCCGTAAAGAATAAAGGCTAAGGCGAGCACCAGCGCTGCAAGCACTAAAAACGGCAACAGGCAGCGCCACAGTGGTGTCGGCTCCAGGTGCAGATTCAGCGGCACCTGCGCTCGACTGATGCTGCCGTCCTCGGCGCGGGTCTCGAGCAGGAGATGGAATTGCCCCTGCTCGACGGCATTGATGCAGCGACCAGTGCGCAGGCGTACCGCCCAGGGGCCGCGATCCGGATCGTAAACGACTGTGGTTGGTGCGTTATCGATGCGTTGCCAGCCGTCGCCATGGTCAAGTTCCAGCCGGGCACCTGTGCCATTCAGGTCCGTACTCACCTGGACGCGCGGGCGCCCGTCGCGTTGTGTGAAGTTGGGAGCCAAATCGATGATCCGTTGGCTGTTCTCAGGCAGGTCGCCCAGGATCAATGCCCGCTGCTCGCCGAGTCGGGCGCTCGCAGAAGCTTTGATCTGGACATCAAGTTGCGCCTGGTTACCCGATGCATCTTCAACCATTACATGAGCCTTGCCAGGCTGGTCTGGATCGATCAGGACCAGAGCAATGAGATGAGAGGAGGCGCCATTCGGCGGCTGCTCGCCCTCGATTCGGAGGTTTTCTACATCATCGGACAACCTGAATGCGACCAGGCCCGTATCCCGATCGATGATACCGTCTTGATTGCGGTCTTCGCCCGGATCGAGTCTGGCATTACCATTGCGGTCCTCGTTGCGTGGTCCGATGTGGCCATCACCGTCGAGATCCTCCCCTTCCCCGAGTTGGCCATCAGCATTTGTGTCTTCGCTATCTGTCATGCGCAAAATGGCGCGACCATCACCGACCTGCACCTGAACAATGGACGGCGGCCAACCGTCACCAATCGGGTTAATGCGAGCGAAGGCCATGCCGCCTGGATAGCCGTAGGAGTCGGTCTGATCGAATCCGTACAGGGTGATGCCGAACGGCTCCTCGGCCTCGAGCCTATGGATACCGGCATCCAGCGCGATGGCGGCCCCACTGAACTCTGATTCACCGATGATACGAAATGTATCTCGATCCAGGCGTTGGCCGTCGAGGCGAGTCGTCGCAATGCTCTGACTGAGGGCGACGATAGTGACAAAGTTCGCATGGAAGCCAGTTTCCGGTGTGGCGAAGACGTAGTTGTCGAGAAATTGCTCCGTCGGTGGCACGATCACCATGAATGGGTCGGAGACGACATGATCGTATTGCGTGCCTAACGAGTACTGGCTAACCAGTACCGGCTGATCTGATTCGATCAACAGAGGTTGAACACGAATCGACTCGTAGACCTCGCCCGGTTGCAGCACTGCCACTTGCTCACCGTTGAATCGAATATGGGAATCGGGACGGTCCGCGAGCACACGGATCAGGTCCCCCTTCTTGCGCGTGGCCAGGGGCATGGTCACGAAGCGTTTGCCCCAAGTAGAGAGTGGCGGCATCATCTCCGCTAAGTGATCACATGCTCCATGCGAGGCAGGCACATTGGCGCACTTAGCACCAGCCATTACGGCAACCGGGGCGTCGGCTTCGATCAACGTTCCGGTTAGATCCACGGTCGTTGTCGCCCCGACTAGAGAATAGACATCTCCAGCATCAAGCGTCAGCATGATCTGCTGACCCGGCGTAAGGCTACGAACTGGTGCCGATGTTCGGATACGGACTTTCGTGCCGTCCACTGTACCAACCACGGCCACCTGACTCTTGCCGCTTGCCGAACGGTAAGTTAATACTCGATAGTGTCGCCCCAGGGCGTCGGTTGGCAAGGCCAAAAAGGCGTCAGTCGTATTATTGGCCCGATTTATTCCATAAACCGTTGCATCACCATCAAGGCGAACCTCGACACCCAATTTAGAGATCCCATTATCTGCCAGATCCCGGACAGTCAATGGCAGGTCGAGCTGACTCAGCCCCCCAGGAGCGACCTGTATAGTTCGGTCGAACCCTAGATGCGCAATCCGTACACGACCTAAAGCGCCATTTTGCGAGGCAACGTACAAACGTAAGTACTGAGGTGGCTGAAAGTAATTAGACTGAAAGGCGAAAAAGAATTCGCGGCCAACACTGTCCATCGCGCCGCATGGTGCGGGAAGAAAGGTGGGCAACATGACGATGATGACCAGCCAGAGACGTGTGCGCATGACGCTATTCAAACGACAGTTCCCGGAAGCCAGCCAAATGGACATTAGGCTAACGCGGTTACCTGCGACTTGGTTAATGTTTGATGCCTTTTCAGGGGGCAGCAGCAGGCTCCAGCATTCAGGGGTAGATCAATAACACCCCGGTAATGGCAGCAGTGGCTAAGAACAAGATGCGCAGAAAACGATTGCCCTTCTTGATGCCAACGCTGGCGCCAACATAGCTGCCGAGAAGGGCGCCGAGGATCAGGCCAGGAGCCAGGGGCCAGATGACATGGCCCATGTAGACATGGGCAATGGCGCCGACGCCATTCCAGAAAATGCCGTTGGCAGATAGGGTCATGGCGGTGGCGTGAAGTTGGTCATAGCGCAGCAGCCATAGATAAATAAATGTGGTAAAGACGCCGCTGCCGGCGGAGATCCAGCCTGAGTAGAAAGCCGCCGGTACCATCAACAGCGACCCGATCAGCAGTAGCCGCGGTGATAGGTGCTTAGGCTCGAATACATTCGGGGCAGCCTTGCGCGCCAGCGCGATCAGTACCATGGCGATGATGACGCCACCCACCAGCGGCTTCATGATCTCGCCAGGGACGGCGGCAGCAAAGCGGGTGCCGAGCACGACAAATGGTAGACCGATGACTGCGGTCCACCAAAATACTCGCCAGTCAATCAGCCCTTCGCGCACGTAGCGGATGGTCGAGCCAATGCCAATAAAGCCAACGGCGAGCTTGTGGCTGGCAAGGGCATTAATGAACGGTAGCCCAGTGAACAGTAATACTGGCAGCAGGATCAGCCCGGCGCCACCGCCGGAAAGGCTGGAGAAAAAGCAGGCGGCAAAACTGGCGGCAAAAGTCAATGCCATCATGCCGAGGCCGATGTCCTGAAACATGTCCATGCTAGCTGAGTTCGATCCACACCGGACAATGGTCCGAGGGCTTTTGCAGCGCGCGAATGCCATAGTCAATACCGGCCCCACGCAGGCGCTCCTTGAGCGGTGCGCTGATCAGGATCAAATCGATACGCAGCCCGCGTTTGGGATCGCGTTCAAAGCCCCGGGAGCGGTAGTCGAACCAACTGAAACAGTCGTCAGCCTCGGGATGGACGACCCGGTAGGCGTCGAACAGACCCCAGTCAGTGATGGCGCGCAGCCAGGCGCGCTCCTCAGGCAAAAAGCTGCATTTGCCGGTGCGCAGCCAGCGGCGGGCGTTATCGTCGCCGATGCCAATGTCCAGGTCCAGCGGAGCCACGTTCATGTCGCCCATGACGACCAAGTTTTGATTCGGCGAGAAGCATTCGCGCAGGTAGCCGAGCAAGTCGGCATAAAAGCGCTGCTTGCCGGGGAATTTGATCGGGTGGTTGCGGCTCTCGCCCTGGGGAAAGTAGCCGTTGATAACGACGATCTGGTCATCGCCGTCGGCGAAAAATCCGGTGATGGAGCGACGTTGAGCATCTGCCTCATCGCCGGGAAAGCCCTTGTCGATACGCAGCGGTGCCTCACGGCTGAGTAATGCGACGCCATAGTGCCCCTTTTGGCCGTGAATCTGTGCCCGGTAGCCCAAGGCCTCGATGGCCTGATGGGGGAAGGCATCATCCGCGACCTTGGACTCCTGAATGCCGATCAGGTCCGGCGCAAGCCGCTCGGTGAGAGCCGCGAGTTGGTGCGGACGACTGCGAATGCCGTTGACGTTGAACGAGACTAGCTTTTTCATCGGATGCTCTCGGTGGCGATGATCCGGGCCACCATGGGGTGAAGTGCCGTTGCCCCACCGGCGGCAGCAAAAATATCCTAAGGAGACCAACGGCTAATAGGATTGACGGATTTGGTTCGGAGAGATCGGTGGCGAAGAAGTTGTCGAAGGTGGCGTCGGCCGGTCCGTTCACTCTAACGGTCAGATCACTGACGAGTGCTCTGCTGCGGAAGTCGCGAGACCGTTTGCAGTCGTGGTCGTCATCGATAACCCACGATGAGCGATTACGACAACGACAAACAGCAGAAATGGTAGCGGGACATGCGCACCGCTGCACTAGTAGACCGACCTCTCCAGATATATGGGTGCTGTCTATAAGAGAGCCTGTCGTCAACGGGATGCTGAAGTCGGCAATGGAAAATAGCTGACCGGTCAGGACAGAGCCCACACCAGCAAATACGAGCCGATAATCCTGGTCGGGATGCGGTGTGATAGGTACAACATCGAGGATGATGGAAAACTCATTGTCGAGCCGATCGAGAACCAGAGAGCCCTGGCCGGGATATGCCGGGCTGTCCGTGATGTAATGCATCCAGTAACCATCAGTGGTTCCCAGAGCAAATTCTTGCATTTGCGCCAATAGCCAGAATCCTTGTTCGAGGGAATGATCCCGATCGACGCTATTGTTGCTGGTGTAAAAATCTGCAATTTCCACATCCTGACGATCACTCCCTTCACGGCCTGGGCCAAGCGTATTGGGCTGCGGAAGGGCGGGGGTCTGCATCCTGTATGCGCCGTTCGGAAAGCTGAGTGTGGCATTGGCACCGAAAGGCGTAAACAGGCTGTAGCCGGTCCAACCGCTGTCATTACTGTCATCGAAGATCGAAGATGACCCGGCCGTCGTGGCGACTGCCGACAAACACGACAACGCAAGCATCTGTTCACCCAGTTGCGATATGCCCTGTATTTGTTTAACTAATTTCACTTTATTCTCTATAGGCTTGTTTAACCTGGTGAAAGGCTGCGCGAAGCCCACGACGGACTCTGATCTACAACGATCGCAAAGGCCACAAATGTGACCGGCATGGTATTCAGTTGGTTGGTGCAAGTCCAGCCATGGACCCACATTTGGGGGTATCCAGGCGAAGGCCTTGGGAGGATGAAGGACTTAGTAGCGGTTCATGAGTAACCTATACAACGCTATCCAGCCATCGGCGGAGTGCAATCGGGGTCGCTATCGGAATCGGAATCGAGAGAGAAAACGCCCTATGCCAGTCGGTCATGAGAAGCTCGACGTCTAGCGTGCGGCCATCGAGTAGGTCGGCTGGGCCGAGCGCGACTGCGAGCATGTGAAAGGACAGCGTAACGCGAAGGATCAACGCCTGTGCGCATGGTAGGTGCGCATCCTAGGCGCGCATCGCAGGCCATCGCGCTGAACATTGCCGAGGGTAACGGCACAGCGACGAGCGGGGATCGACGCCGGTCGTTTGAAATCGCACTAGGCTCGGCGCTGGAGTGCGCTGCGATTGAGGGCGTGCTCGCTGGTGTGCGATGCGTTGTGCGCAGACGACAACGGCAAGCAAAAGGCACTGCTCGATCGTCGTGTGGCCATGCTCACGAAGCGCGGACAGCGTGGCTACGCGGTCAGCGAGGAGCTTGGCGGATGGGTTGGTCGGTTCGATACCGACGCCGATACCGATACCGACGCCGATAGCGGTAGCGAATGAGTCGGCAGGCGACACCCAAGCCAAAAACCTGTTTAGCTTGTTTCTGCACCATCACTTAGGCGATTGCCTTACCTGAAACTCTGGACATGGCGGTCATGGGATGGCTATGGCAGTCATGGCGGCAGTCATGGCGGCAGTCATGACGGTGGTCATGGAACAGCCATGTAAACCTTCTCTGTCAGGGGGGAGCGCTCGGCAGGTGCAGCCCGCCGTTGGTGCGAATCCGTCGCAACCGCAAGCCGCTCCCCCAAGGCAGCGCCGACTGAAGCAGGTGCAGCAGGATGACATCCAGTACAGGGGCCGCCTGCGTGGAATTGGTCGGGCGCAAGCATATCGACCCTTACTCCCACCAGGTGCGGTCTTGGTTTGCATGGAGCCTGGCCGCGTAATCGGGCCATAAGGCTGAAAATTGGTCTAATACAGTAAGGGCATGCAGTCGTGCCGGGCGCCGCGGTCGTGGATCAGGACTGCTGTTCTGGCATCGAACCTTGTCATAGTAATCGGCATCTACGCCCTGTTCGAGCAAGCCGGCAAGGATCAGCTGGTGATACCAATCATAGGGTTCGAGGGTCGGGTCGATCGCCTCTGCCACGGCGCGATACAGCATGCAGCGAAAGCGCCTGCCGTTACAGCCCACCTCGATCCTGTCGCGGACATAGCCTGGACCCTCGATTTCATCCAGCACGGCCAACTGGCGCTCATCCAGCTCATATAGCACACCGAAGACCCGATCAACGCGAGTGCCTGGTACGATGTCGCCCTTGCCGGAGCCATCGCTGCCGCGTTTGTGAAAGGTGAGCCGCCATCCGTGAAGATCCACCGGACCAATCAAGCGGACGTTCCCCGTGCGCGCTTGCAATCGCAGGCTCAGCAGGTTCGAGCCGAACGCCAGGTAATAATATGAGCCCATGCTGTCAGCAACCGCTGCTGGTTCTTGGATCTCTATAGCCTAACGGCGGGCGGTCAATTGTGTTCCAACAGCTGTTTTCAGCAACAGCGCGCCATCTGCCGATAGATCAAAGCCTATGACTTCCGCCATGAGATCGAGAAACTGCTGTTCGACCTGCATCTGGGGCTCTGGGCAAGCCATCATGGTGCCGCCCAATTGGCTGAACGATAGACCCTCGCCTGTCAACACATAGCCACCCATGAATCGGTTACAGCCGCTGTTGCCAGCGATGCGGTTGTTTTCAAGAAACTGGATGGTGATGCTGACGGCCTCCGGTAATGCTTCACCCTTCAGCGAACTCAGCGTCCAGGCCGACCCTTCGAGCAAGGCCCGTGGCTCGCCCCCGCAACCGCGCAGTTCACGTCCTTCGACCTTGATTTCTACCCTAAGCGGATAGGGCATCCCTGACATATCGTCGTGACAGCGTTGTTCACGGACGGTGATTCTGACGTCCTCATCAGGCACTCTGTACCGCGTTGCGTTGTCTTCTATGATTGCTTTGGGTCGCCGCGCCTCGATTGTTCGCGCGCCATAATCAAGGTTAAGCCGGATTTTCGTCTCGGTCATCCGCAGCGACCAGCCCGGCTCGTTGCCCTGGGCCGTAAAGGCAGCCTCATCGTGCGTTCTGAACGCAGACTCAGCGGCGAGCACAGTGCTAACGGCGAGCAAGGTAATCGATGAGACAAATAAACGGATGCTTGGCATGGGTTGATCCTCGATTTTGGCGCGGGATGACATGGATTAAGAATCCTGATGGAGGAACAGGCCATGAAGGAACAGGAGTGAGTCATTGTTAGGATTTTGCCTGCCCATCAGACTCTGTGGTAGTTGGCTAAGTCTGGAGTTCGTAGAGCAGAGCGGTGCGGCAAGACGGGCTGTTTCAGGCTGCGACGGACCATGGCAATTTATCATTTTTTCCGACTCTTGTGGTACTTACCAGGGGCGATGATGCTAGCTTTGCCGCTCGAATCCTGATCGATATTTACTCCGCGCCCGCTGCAGGCTCACATGCAATGTAACCAAAGGCAGGTTGCGCCTGAGATAGCCGTTGCTTGCTCAGATGTAGAGAGTTGACCTCGATCCGTCCCACCCTGACTGTGTTCTGTTATGGGTTTCATCTTTCATGGCCCACTTGAATTAACCGCTAGAGGAATGGTTCCGCGATGGCTGAGCGATCTGTATCACGCAGAGTTCTCGATATGCAAGCGATTGAGATGCCGATACCCGAAGGCGATGTTGGCGGGGAGCAGACGGTCGAGGACAAATTGCCGGCTTGTTTCTCCACTGGCACCGAGTCGCTGTTGCAAGTGACCGACTTATTTAAATCTTACCGGCTGGGCCAGCGTTCATTACCGGTTCTGGAGGGTTTGAGCCTGGATGTAAAAATTGGAGAACTGGTTGTCATCATGGGGCCAAGCGGCTCCGGCAAAAGCACATTACTCAATTGTTTGTCAGCCATCGACGTTCCTGATGCCGGCAGCGTATCGCTCGCTGGTACCCTTGTAGACTATGACAGCGAAAAGGCGCGCACCGCACTACGGCGGGAGCGAGTCGGAATCGTGTTTCAATTTTTCAACTTGATCCCGACGCTCAGCGTTCGCGAAAATATCTTGCTGCCGCTCATGATCCGCGGCAAGGTCAAATGCGAGGATCGGGAAAGGGCGGATCAACTACTGATCCAAATTGGATTGGAATCTCGCGGAGATCATTTGCCATCTCAACTCTCTGGCGGAGAAATGCAGCTTACCTCGATCGCCCGGGCACTGATTCACGGCCCGGAGCTGCTGCTGGCAGATGAGCCAACCGGGAATGTGAATCCACGCATCGCCGAGGATATTCTGGAAACTCTGGCGGGCGCAGCCAAGGCCCGTGGAGTTGCCATACTGATGGTGACCCACAGCGCCGAGCACGCCGCTTGGGCTGACCGGGTGTGCTTTTTGAAAGACGGCCAAATCGCAGCAGTCCTTAGGCAAGGCCGACGGCGAGATCAGGTGGCCCTGATCCACGACTATTTGGCGAATCTCGCAATATGAATCCGGGTCTAGCGTTACTGCTTGCCTGGCGACGGCTGAGCCAGCATCGGCTGCAAGCTGTCATGACGCTGCTCGGTGTCGCCTTGGGTCTGACGGTAGCGGCTGCTATCCTGATCGTTGATCATAACAGCCGTGAGCAGCCCATCCCTTCCCAGTCATTGGTGGATCTATCCAGGGCGGTACCAGCGACAGACAAATCGCCCATGACCAGTAAGCCGCGGCGGATTCTTCGGGTCAGTTTCGAACGTCGCGAGCAGGAGCAGCGACCTACTGGCCGCGCGCAGACTGCGAACACTCAGAATCTCACTCCAAACCTCGCGACCAGAACTCATACTAGCGAGCACGCCAACTCCACTCCTAGCAGACTTCTACCAAGCCAGAAAGGTCTGGGGGCAGGCGGTGTTTCGAGTAAGAAACCATTGCCAAAGCGCGGCGAGGAGGACTATCAGGCCATGCGCCTGGCGGTGCGTCTCGCATCGCTGATGGCGTTTGCGGTGGGTGCGGTCATCGTCTTTTACAGCATGCGTTTCTCGGTTGCATCGCGCGCACGTGAACTCATGCTGTTGATCTGTCTAGGCCAAGAGCGCCGGGGACTCGGATTGTCGCTGCTCATAGAAGCCGGTCTGCTTGGGCTGGCAGGAACCCTAGTCGGCTTACTCAGCGGCTGGGCCGCGGGTTTTGAGTTGTTGGACGCGGGGGTGTCCACCACGGGCCGATCGCCCACTTCAAATCCGAACATGCCATTAGCGGAGCTCTGTTTGCTTGCCACCTTGAGCGTTGCTATTGCTCTGCTTGGCGTGGTCGGCCCTTGGAAATCATTGATGCGTATGCAACCCGTGGATGTATTGCAGCCTCATTTTCTTGTCGAACGCGATGCCACGAGGCGGCTGCCGTCGGCCGGGCTGGGCGGCTTCGGCTGGCTAGTGCCAATCTTGTTTTTAGCCAGCTGGCTGGCAGTTCGCCCCATATTACAGGACTGGCTTTCGGTGATTCAGTTTTTCCTGGTTGAGGCCGCGGTTGCAATGGCATTAGGTCTGGCCATCCTATGGTGGATGACGCCAGTGCTGCAAGGCGCAGTATATTTCATGGAGTGGTCGCTCAGGTCACTGCTGCCGCTAGAGTCTTTACTCGCTGGTCGGCGTCTGCGGTTCAATGCTCGGGAACTTATCTTCACCGTTGCATCCGTTACGCTGGTGTTCAGCCTACTGATCGGACTGGACGGGCTGACACGATCTTTGAAGGCAGAGATCAGAACCTGGAGTGCCGAGGCGCTAGATTCGTATGCTTTTCTTCATCATCGCCCAGGCACTGCCATGCCAGAAGAAGCACTATTCGATCGAGCACGCGCCGAAGGACTGTATCCAATGCGTCTATCTCACAAGGTTTCTGGCGAGATCCCGATCCGGTTGATTCACGGTGATGATGCCAACGCATTCCTAACATCTCAGGGTCGTGATCCGTTTGGCTCAAACGAGGTATTCATATCCAGTACTTTGGCAGCCCGTTTTACGCTGCAGGCGGGAGATCGCGTAATTATCCACACTGACGACAAACGTTACATATTTAATATCAAGGCAGTAACCAACGAAATCGGCTATTTCGCCGAGGACGGTCAATATGTGGACCTTAAATCCTGGTTCCTGTTCCATCATCAAAGCCCTCTGTTCACAGACAATTTGGCCCATACCCTAGGTGATCGGCTCGCTGTGCGGGGCACATCCGGATCGGTCCCAAAGGAACGAGACCTCGATTTATTCAAGGGTAACTATCGAATCCAGAGCTGGGGTTGGGAGCAGCGCCAATGGCAGACACGGGAGATAGATAAAGACTTCTCTATTTTCGACTTCATTTTTGGACTGACTCTGGTACTGGCCACCGTAGGCGTTGCCAACAGCTTACTGATTCAGGTGCTGGCCCGCCGTCGGGAGTTGTCGCTCTTGCGTACCTTGGGGGTCTCCCGGATGCAAACTCTACGCATGCTGATCGCCGAGGGAGCGGTGATCGGCGGTGTAGGCGGACTCTTCGCGTTGGCCTTAGGTCATGTCTTTGCTGCTATCGGTATCGGTTTTCTTGATCATTTCACCCTATTCGACTATCGGCTCAGCCTATCACCTGGCAGCGCAATCTCAGCCTTGGCGTTGGCATTGTTCAGCTGCTCACTGGCCGCTCTTTATCCGGCTTTGGTTGCAGAGCGGCTATCCTCGGCAGAATCGCTGCATTACGAATAACAAGAGCAGGGTTAATTAGGGATTTCCCTTATACGGGTTTTCCCGTATGCTAGGGCCACTGTTATTTCATCAAGACCGTCATGCCCGAATACTCCAACAAGAGAATCGGGTTGGTACAGTCGGGCAAGATAGTCGACACGCCCAAGGTCCAGCGGTCCAACCATAGGTATTGCACAATGACCAGAAAAATTGCCCTTGTTCTTCTTGCAGCCCTGTTTGCAACTGCTTCCATGTCGACCTTCGCTGGCTCCAGCGCACGTCCAGGTAAAGTATTGAAGGGAATCGCTTCGTACTATCACGACAGCCTGCACGGAAATAAGACCGCAAGCGGTCAAACTTATAACAGGAATAAAATGACCGCGGCACACAAAACCCTACCACTGGGTAGTAAGGTACAGGTAACGGACGTGCGTACGGGCAAGAGTATCGTGGTGCGTGTGAATGACCGCGGTCCCTTTGTCAAGGGCCGAATCATCGATCTTTCCCGTCGGGCCGCCTCTAAACTCGGCATCATCAAGCGAGGCACTACCCGCGTAAGGGTTAAGGTGCTCAGCGTGCCGGGACGCCGAGGGGCCTAGTAACGTTCAACTATAAGGCGATTTCTGTCGAGAAACATCTCACCGTGCTCGTCCTCTCTTCGGGCATCAACCCGCCCACAGAGCGACCGTGAGCAGGTTACCGTTTCGCAAAGACGAACGAGAATCCGGCGCCAGTTGGTCTGTTTCTCTCCGGCAATCGCCTGGTAACGTTTATCAGCCTTCGAGCTTGTGCGGGTTGGGCATTTCGCCCCCCGTCGGTTTGGTGAGGGTGTTCCAGTCATCTCTGAGCTGTCGCTTGATGAGCTTGTAGCCACTGCTCAAGCATGATGAGAATCCAGAGCATAACACCATAGTACGAGGCATGCTCTTTCGCATGCTTCTGCTCTACCCAGTCGATATAGCTCGGGCGAACGATTTGACGATGCTTGAGAGCGATAAGGCTCTCATGTGAAAGTTCGCGTAATGGCGCATAGTCCGCCATCCAGAGCCCCACCGGCAAACCAAAACCCTGCTTTCGCTTGGCGATGATCTGGGGCGGCAAAAAATCCGCCAGTGATCGTTTAAAAAACCAGCGCAATTGCGTCCCTTTCAGTTGCATGCGCGCTGGTACAGAGGCTGCAAAGTCCAGCATGCGATCATCGAGCAGTGGATAGCAAACATTGACACCCGCGAGTTCGCAGGCTTGGTTGACCTTACGCAGATCGTTATCGGAGAGCGTTATTTTCAGGTCCAGATGCATCATACGGTTGATCGCCGAATTGGATTTGGTTCGGGCATAGACCTCGCGCAGATTGCGCAGCGGTTCCTCGCTGTCCACTCGCGCCAGGAATGCAGGCTCGAAAATCTGGTCGAGCGCGGTGCGATGTAGAAAATTGTAGGTCTCAAAGCGATCTGGCAATGGCACCTTCGCTTGGGCGATGTAACTGCGGGCCTTGCGTACCATGGGAATCGCGTCCAGCCCCGGCATTTGCAGTGCCGATTCGAGCAGCCTGCGCGCCGGCGCGGGGATTCGCCCATAGAGTTCGAACAGACTTTGGTTGGCGTAGCGTTCATTTCCGCCAAAAATTTCATCACCGCCATCACCAGCGAGCATGGTGTCGATGCCATCATCCTTGGCAAAGCGGGCGCATAGGTAGGCTGGAACGATCGAGGCATTGCCAAATGGTTCGTCACAATAAGCCGCGATGCGGGGGATGCTATCGACAACATCTGCGGGTTTAACATAAAGTTCACGCGGATTGGTACCAAAATGGCGCGCTGCAGTGCGCGCGTAGTCCATCTCGTCGAAACCGGCAGCGTCAAATCCTATCGAATATGTCGAAACCGGCGCGCCGCGCAGCTCACGCCAAGTACCGGCCACGGTAGAACTGTCGGTGCCCCCGCTTAGAAAGCAGGCGACCCGGTCAGCCCCGGTCTTCGAATGCCCTGCGGCATCTCCAACCACCCGCGGCAACAACGCTCGGAACTCCTGCCGCAAGGCAGCGTAATCCGCTACTTCAGAATCTCGATACGGCATATGCCAGTAAAACCGATGCAAGGTCTGGCCGTTCTCCCAAATCCGCATCTGTGCCGGCAGTAATTTCGATACGTCGCGGTAAATCACCCGCGGACTCGGAATCACATGAAAATAGAGGTAGTCAAAGATAGCCTGATCGTCGTGCATCCTGTTAAATCCGGGTGCACGACTGAGCATTTCCAGACGACTAGCAAAAAAAACCCCTCCATAACGCTCATTTACGTATAACGATCGAGCACCGGCGCGATCTACGGCCAGCAAGAATCGGCTACGTCGACGGTCAAGCAATGCCAATGCGAACGCCCCTTGCATCGCGCACAGCATAGCATCGCCATCGCGCCGATAGGCTGCGGCAACCGTTGCTGCGTCACCGAATGAAGTGCGTTCGGAGATCGCAACAACTATCTCGACATCCGCATGAACCAAACCACCGGTGTTGTTACCGATGACTGCCGCGCTGATGTCACAATCGTTAATGCTTGCATCGCTTGTTGTTGGAAATATACCCTCTGCAGCCTGGGGTCGGGCGCCCCACCATCCACAAATACCGTTCATGAAATCTCCGGTTGCAACCGTACAAGTGTAAGCATCGACAACACCTCCAGAGCAGTGCCGTTAACCATGTGAATCGAAAGCTGCAATGAGGTCGACTCCGGACGGACCGAGGCGGTCGATGCAACTTGCCTCAGGGCTCAAGCGATTTCTGTCGAGAAACAGGCCACCTGGCATGTCTTCTCGTTCGGCATCGACGTTGTGGCAACCCGCCCATAAAGCGACCATGGGGAGTTGCCGCTTCGCGAAGGCGAACAAGAATCCGGCACCAGTTGGTCTGTTTCTCTCCAGCAATCGCCTCAGTAACGTTCAACAGAATCCACGTGCTTTTCTCTCTCGAAGTCCTACCAGGTTGGAGTATCATCTCAACCTACCATCGGCTGCATCGGACGCATAGATAGCAGGTGCGATGAATTTGCATATTATTTCAGATAGGCGTTTCAAATCGAGTCTTAGCCATGACCGCAGATCGCTATAATGTTATCTTTTCCGGCCAGATCTCACCAACGACAACGCGGGAATCCGCGCGTCGCGACATAAAAGAAACATTCAAATTGGGCGACGCGCAACTGGACAATCTATTTAGCGGACAGCGGATTGTCGTGAAGCGCGAAGTCAGTTTAGAAATGGCCAAACGCTACCAGTCAACCTTCAGTAACCTGGGTGCTCTGACACTGATCGAGCCCTTGCGCAAGGCCTCTGCAACAGGGTTACCAACCAGCACGGTAACGGAGTCGGAAACAACATCGAGGTCACCGATCGTCAATGACGGAGGGCTCACGCTTGCGCCGATCGGTTCACCGCTGGATGAGATTGACGATCGTGGTCCGCCCCAAACGCCGAACACGGCCTCGTTGAGCTTGGTATCGGGGCCGGAATGGTCTCTCCAGGACTGTGAGCCTCCGGCACCGAAGCCGCCTGAACTCAACATAAACCATCTGAAACTGGTGCAAATTGACGAGGTCGAGACCGAGCGCACTGACTGAACTGCTGACCCCAGGTTGGTGGTGCGGTAGTTGAATAACCTAGCCCCTATGAGATTGGTTGAATATGAGCTCACAACACCACCAGCATATCGTTATTGGAGGCGGCATCAGTGGTCTGAGCTCCGCGTACTACGCGGCTCGCGCCGGCGTGGATACCGTGTTGCTCGAGCGCGAGCAGCGCGTCGGTGGCTGTATGCACACGCACAATTTTTCAGAGCTTGATCACTTTTGGGTTGAGGCGGGTAGCCACAGTTGTTTTAACAGTTACGGTAATCTGCTTGACATCTTGGAAGATATAGGCTTACTGCAGCGCGCAACACCCAAGGAAAAACAAGCCTACAAGCTTTGGCGCGGTGGTAAACGAAAGAGCATACTATCGGCATTGCATGTGGCTGAATTAGTCCTGTCGATTCCCCAACTCTTTTGGCAATCGAAATCCAATTGCAGCGTTCTTGAATACTACGGTCGAGGGCTTGGCAAGCGAAACTATCGGGATCTGTTTGGCCCTGCCTTTCGATCCGTGGTTTGCCAGACTGCAGACGAGTTTCCTGCCGAGGCTCTTTTTCGAAAAAAACCAAGGCGCAAGGAAGTGTTACGCAATTTCACAATGCCAAATGGGCTCAGCGAGATTCCGGCAACGATCGCGAAGACACCTGGCATGAGGGTTGAATTAGGCCAGGCAGTTTCAGCTGTAGGCAGCCACAATAGCCATTTTGTCATCCAACGCGAAGATGGTTGCGAATATACCTGCGACTATCTGACGCTCGCTGTTCCACCTGACATTGCGGTGCCACTGCTCCGGGATATCGCGCCCAGCGCGGCCAATGCCGTCGGCGACATTGGCATGGCCGAAATCGATACCTTGCTGCTTGCCTTCTACGAGTTCGACATCCCCACTGACAAGATGGCCGGACTGATCAGCATTGACGGCCCATTCTTATCGGCTGTATCACGGGACTTCATGGCCGATGAGCAGCAAAGACGGGGGTTCGCGTTCCACTTCCCTGGCGGACGTTATGAAGCGGCCGAACGCATAAAAGCAGCTTGCGATGCACTCGACGTGGCACCGGACAAGCCCGCTGCCATCGCCCATAGCAAAAATCGATTACCAAGCTTACGCAAGGGTCATCAGCAACTTATTGACAGATTGGACCAAGAATTGGTTAGTCGGCCTTTAGCCACGACCGGTAATTGGTTTCTTGGCGTATCAATCGAAGATTGCATCACACGGAGTCGCAAAGAGCACGCACGGCTGTTCGGCTCCCGTTGAGTGGCTGTCTGTAGGCCATGGCTGTGCGACTGAGATCGATGTCGAACACAGTCCAACATAAGCCAGTTACCAATCCAAAACGGAGACACATTATGCGTTTATTCACTGTAGCAATGATTCTACTGAGTATCTGTTCTATGCCAGCTTTTGCCGAGGTCATTGGACAAGTCAGCACGAAGTTCAAGTGGATGGGACCGAACGACAAGATCGTCGTTGAGGTGTTTCAAGACCCGGACATTCCTGGCATTGCATGCTATCTGAGCCGAGCCAAGACGGGCGGAATCAGCGGCGCGGTGGGCGTAGCTGAAGATACATCCGATGCGTCGTTAGCCTGCCGCCAAGTCGGGCCGGTGCAGATTCCAGAACAGGTGGCCAATGGTAAGGCTGATGGTGATGACGTCTTTAAGAAAAGGACTTCCTTGTTCACTAAAACCATGCAGGTGGTACGCTTCTATGACGCACCCAGAAATACACTGGTTTATCTAACCTACAGCGATCGTATCATAGAAGGATCGCCAAAGAACTCGATCTCGGTGGTAGTCGTCACGCCATGGAGCACTACTCTGGGAAAGACGATGCAACCGACCCCACAGTTTACATCTGATATACCTGAAAAGACGTTAAACAAGGAAACCGAAAATATAAAAGCCGCCCTCGATTCGACACCACCGCGGGTGCACTTTGACTCATCTAACTCTGACTGAATGGCAACGGAAGCGAACCTTGGCAGTAGACCGAAGTAAGCAAAAAGCTGTTGATGACCATGATGATAATCTGATCAATATAGCATGGTTGCCACATTCAGATTGTATCAATCGTCTGCTGGCAAGCGCTTTTGTGGAGTTAACAGACGCTGACTTTAAGCGCCGCTCGCATTTCATCGATGGCCGCTTTGAGAATCTTTATGTCGAGCAAGATCGGTTGCCTGGTCTGAGCTCTGTGCTGCAATTTGCACTTAACCAAGCTGGTCGCGTGCTTCACATCGAGCCCAACCGCCTGCGTATTGGTTTTTGGCTCAACGCAATGGAACCCGGGGAAAGTACCAGCGTCCACAGCCACGAGGAAAACGACGAGCTGCTATCCGGCGTGTACTATGTAAGTGTCCCACGAAAATCTGGAAATCTCGTGTTTCATGATGGCCCGTTACCGAGATACTTCTGCCCGAAACCAGGCATGATGCTATTCTTTCCACCAGATTTGCCTCACGCCGTCGAGCAAAATCAGAGCAAAAGACTAAGACTTTCTGTCGCCTTCAATATTGGGCTTGGAGCTTGATGACAGCAGTTGACCAACCAGCGGATGATCATGGCAATTCCTCGATCACCAAGCGTTCCATGTCGGCGATTCGGATTGTGCGACCGTCTAAGGTACGAAATATTCTCCCTTGCAAATCACCGCGCCGAGTCTGATAACGTTGCACTTGCCCTGTATAAGGATTAACGACCTGAACATTAACTATATCTTGCTTCCTCTCCCAGGATTGGTATAGGTGCAGCAGACTACCGATTATCAAGAGCCCAATAAGGGCGTAGGCACCGGCCTTAAGGGCACCTTGCATGCCCTGCAGTCTTAGGTGCATTTTCGAAGATAAACCATCGCTTTCGTTCAGCTGGGATTCTTGGTGGCGAAAGCGTACGACCAGATAGGCGATAAAAATCACCAAGGCGGTGATCAATAACTTACTCAGCATAGCGGCCTCACATCAGCCCAACAGCTTACCTGGAGATAGCTTCCGAGCAAGATTCTGGGTCTCTTACAATAACACATGACATTTTGCCTACTCGGCACCAGTCCACACACAATGCGACTCCTGCTCCTCATCTTGCTGCTTTTCAGTCTGACCTCGAGTCTGACGGGGTGCAACGAGCCTCCCAAACCCACAGTCAACCTGTACCGATCCGTACACATAGGCGACATTGAGCAAATCAAACGCCACTTGTTTTGGGGGACCGATATTAACCAACCTGGCCCGAACGGCGATTTTCCGCTGCACATCGCCGTCGGCCAAGGCAGCATCGCCATTGCGAGGGAACTCCTACGCCATGGCGCCGACGTCAACGCGAGAAACGCCGCAGGACGCACCCCGCTGCACGTGGCTCTTGCCAGCGGCAAGGTACCATCAGCCAAATTATTATTGAATGAACAACCAGATGATGATCTTCAAGCTCTTCTCCTGACACTCGTTCGAGAACAAGCGGCAGACTCTGACACGCTTGAGTTTTTGACTAAACGAGGGATAGATGTCAATGCTGCCGATCAGGATGGTGAACCGCCACTACACCTAGCAGTGAGTTTAGGAGATGTCAAACTAGCAAGAAGACTCATTATTGTTGGCGCCGATGTTAATGCTACGAACGCCGCTGGGTTAACGCCCCTAGCTATTGCCCAAAAGCTTAATGACCAGACATCAGCAAAAATCATTACTCAACTGCTGAAGCAATACGGTGCGATTCGATAGGTAGCTGTCAGTCCGCACTCCTGCGTCAGCTCAATTAAACTTGAATAGATTTGGCAGTTAGTTATGACGGAAAGCATTGACGATCTAACCGTGACGTACACAGAAGGCGGTATAGAAACCACCAAGGAACTTGACAAAGTAGTGCTGTCCAGAGGGAGCTGGGCTACCATCCTCTATCGATACCAAGACTGGGATCGTGCCAAGAACGCATATGGTCCAGAACGGTTCACTATCCGACGCTACCAAAAGCGAAATGGTGAGTATCGTCAACAGTCTAAATTTAATATTTCTAGCCAGGCTCAAGCACAGGCAATCGTGGACGCACTACAGAGTTGGCTTGGGAAAACCTGATGAGCATAATAATTGCCTTGGTAAATTATTCCGGTTGACCTACGGTACAACACATGCCTTTGAAAAACATGGCTTTGAAAAACATACAAGTGGACCGGATTACCGCGGAGATACGAAATATCTAATCGCAACGGCAAGCTTCAGCGGCGGAATTGGGTGATTTCTGTCGAGAAACATACCACCTGGCTTGTCTTCTCGTCCGGTCTTTTTGTTGCGGCAACCCGCCCATAGAGCGACCATGGGCGAGTTGCCACTACGCCAAGGCGAATGACAATCCGGGTCCAGTTGGTATGTTTTGCCTTGATCCTCGTTTGGACACCACGGCCCTGGGTTGGCACGATAATATTGGCAAAACAGCAGCTTACAGCCTTTATTTCCTGCGTAGTTTAGGGTTTTGCGCCGAGTGATGATCAAGGCCATATGCTTCTCTCCGGCAATCGCCATGGGCATATAAAAAAACCCAATTGTCTTCAGACAATTGGGTTTTATCAGTTTAAGCCCTGGCAGTGACCTACTTTCGCATGGGGAGGCCCCACACTATCATCGGCGATGCACCGTTTCACTTCTGAGTTCGGGATGGGATCAGGTGGTTCCAGTGCTCTGTGGCCGCCAGGAAAAGCGTTGGCAGACTGACCTCAGGTGGTGTTTCTTTGATCCGTCTGCATCATTCGGTTCAATCGCGGAGATGGAGTGTGGATGCATCTCTGTCAGCACCCAAAGCGTTTGGGTGTTATATGGTCAAGTCACACGGTCAATTAGTACGGGTTAGCTTCACACGTTACCGCGCTTCCACATCCCGCCTATCAACGTCGTCGTCTTCGACGGACCTTCAGGGACCTCAAGGGTCCAGGGAGACCTCATCTTGGGAGGGGCTTCCCGCTTAGATGCTTTCAGCGGTTATCCCGTCCGTACATAGCTACCCGGCAATGCCACTGGCGTGACAACCGGAACACCAGGGGTACGTCCACTCCGGTCCTCTCGTACTAGGAGCAGCTTCCCTCAAGTCTCCAACGCCCACGGCAGATAGGGACCGAACTGTCTCACGACGTTCTAAACCCAGCTCGCGTACCACTTTAAATGGCGAACAGCCATACCCTTGGGACCGACTTCAGCCCCAGGATGTGATGAGCCGACATCGAGGTGCCAAACACCGCCGTCGATATGAACTCTTGGGCGGTATCAGCCTGTTATCCCCGGAGTACCTTTTATCCGTTGAGCGATGGCCCTTCCATACAGAACCACCGGATCACTAAAGCCTGCTTTCGCACCTGCTCGACATGTCTGTCTCGCAGTCAAGCACCCTTATGCTTTTGCACTCAATGCGCGATTTCCGACCGCGCTGAGGGTACCTTCGCGCTCCTCCGTTACTCTTTGGGAGGAGACCGCCCCAGTCAAACTACCCACCATGCACTGTCCCTAACCCGGATGACGGGTCGAGGTTAGAACTTCAAACATACCAGGGTGGTATTTCAAGGGTGGCTCCACCAGGACTGGCGTCCCGGCTTCAAAGCCTCCCACCTATCCTACACAAGTAGGTTCAAAGTCCAGTGCAAAGCTGTAGTAAAGGTTCACGGGGTCTTTCCGTCTAGCCGCGGGTACTCGGCATCTTGACCGAGATTTCAATTTCACTGAGTCCCTGGTGGAGACAGTGCCGCCATCGTTACGCCATTCGTGCAGGTCGGAACTTACCCGACAAGGAATTTCGCTACCTTAGGACCGTTATAGTTACGGCCGCCGTTTACCGGGGCTTCGATCAAGAGCTTCTCCGAAGATAACCCCATCACTTAACCTTCCGGCACCGGGCAGGCGTCACACCCTATACGTCCTCTTTCGAGTTTGCAGAGTGCTGTGTTTTTAGTAAACAGTCGCAGCGGCCTGGTCACTGCAACCCCCTTCCGCTCCGGCCGCAGGGCCTTCACGTACTCAGGGGCGTACCTTCTCCCGAAGTTACGGTACCATTTTGCCTAGTTCCTTCACCAGAGTTCTCTCAAGCGCCTTGGGATTCTCACCCTGCCCACCTGTGTCGGTTTCGGGTACGGTCACGCATAACCTGAAGCTTAGAGGCTTTTCTTGGAAGCAGGGCATCAACCACTTCACTCCCGTAGGAGTTCGTCATCACGCCTCGGCATTGCCATCCCGGATTTACCTAAGATGACTGCCTACACGCTTAAACCAGCAACCAACAGCTGGATGGCCTAGCCTTCTTCGTCCCCCCATCGCAGTTATGCCTGGTGCAGGAATATTAACCTGCTTCCCATCGACTACGCCTTTCGGCCTCGCCTTAGGGGCCGACTCACCCTGCGCCGATTAGCGTTGCGCAGGAAACCTTGGGCTTTCGGCGAGGGGGCATCTCACCCCCTTTATCGTTACTCATGTCAGCATTCGCACTTCCGATACCTCCAGCAGACTTTACAGCCTACCTTCAACGGCCTACGGAACGCTCCCCTACCATGCAGGAAAATCCTGCATCCG